>Ga0315336_1000003_pt1 | contig 3250736 bp, 2681 predicted proteins | sample ASW5metaG_FD_204512 | JGI IMG/M metagenome (GOLD analysis project Ga0315336, IMG submission 204512) | Ammonia-oxidizing marine archaeal communities from Monterey Bay, California, United States - ASW #5 | ecosystem: Environmental > Aquatic > Marine > Intertidal zone | place: USA: California... | reverse complement strand
TTTAGACCCGGGTACCTCCGGAAAGTACGGGACATTCGGTTATTCGTAGCGCTGGCTTCCAGCCGGCATTGTATGCGTGTCGTCCCAAAATGCCGGCTGGAAGCCAGCGCTACAGGTACAAACTACGTGTCTTTTCGGCGTGTATGTGATGTATGAACGACTAGAGCAGGTCTATCTAATTCGTACCCTAACAATGCCGCATGACGAGATTGCCGCGGTCGCCTGGGGCTCTCTCGCAATGACGATAAAGGTAGGTCAGCGTTCACCAAGTGACTCGTGTAGCGAATCCAATGCTTACGATGAAGATGAGTACGAAAGGGGTAAACCTGCTCTAGGAAATATCTGAAGACGAAACGACGCCATCGTTGTTCCTATCGCTCCGATTGAACGTATTGCGTGGGAACCCTGGCTTTGCGGCTGTCAATTCTTCAAACGATACCGAGCCATCGCTGTTCGAATCCGACTTCAAAATCTTGTCGATGGCATCTCGCCGGACCTTTGCTTGTTCGGTGTTATTGTCGGCTCGTTTCGATTGTTGGTTTCCTGATCGACGTAGTGCTTGAAGTTCTTTTGCATTCAGTACTCCATCGCCGTCATCATCGGCACGATTGAAGGCACGCTCGGGCAATTGCTTCGCGACCGTTTTGATTTCTGCATACGACCACTGTCCGTCACCATTTGCATCTGCACGTTTGATGGCCTGCGGAGTCGGCCCTCCCCCTCTGGCGTTTTTCTTGGGCTTGTTGAAATCAGCTTCGCTGATGGCACCGTCTTTGTTCGTATCCAATCGCGCGAAGCCGCGTTTCGCCAACTGGGGCGCTGTCGCCATGAGTTCTTTCTTTGTAACGCGATCATTTCCGTCTTCGTCCGCACGCCGCAAGATGGCGATGAGCCGATCACCCTCCGGAAGTTTTCCTTTCGCGCCGCCCGAACGTTTTGGAGCGTCTGCTTTCGACAGCAATCCGTCGCCATTCTTATCCAGATCATTGAATCGTTCTTGCGTGAATCGGGGCGCAACCTCGCGCACTTCCGCCCACGAGACATTGCCATCGCTATTCGCGTCGGCGCGCTCCATAGGGAACGTGCCTCCGGAACGCTTCTGCGGTTGTGCTGTCCCCGCGTACGACACCAAGACAACCGCGAGTACCCCAACTAACAATCTATTCATTGTGCGTCTCCATCTTGGCCACGCCTGGACCATCCATTGAACCCCAAATTGGCGGACAAGTTCCCGCTTCGCTAATTTCATCGCTAACCCACCCTCAACTCCATTATCATACCGCGTTATGGACGTTCAGCACCTGACACGCCAATTCGAACAAGCATTTTCCGGAGCCGTCCCGACGGGAGTCTGCCAAGTCCCCGGCCGTGTAAACCTGATTGGTGAGCATATCGATTATAGCGGGCTGTCCGTTCTGCCCATGGCGATTGACCGGTACGTCTTGGCAGCGTTCAGCCCGAGGTCCGATGGTACTGTACACGTCGCCAACGAAAATGGCGCGTATCCGACGTCGACGTTCGCGCTCTCTGATTCAATAGAACCCGCCGAATCCGGCGACTGGTCGAACTATGTCCGCGCGTCGGTCCAAGCGATAAACAAGTCTATGAATATAGACGACACGCAGGGTATGGATCTGTTCGTCACATCGAATCTGCCCATGGCGTCGGGGCTGAGCTCTTCAACGGCCCTGGTCGTCGCCACAGCGTTGGCCTATCTCTCGTGCAACAACCGATCGCTCAGCGACGATGCGGACCGAAAATCGCTCGCGGAAATACTCGCGGAAGGAGAGCGTTACATTGGCACCCAGAGCGGCGGCATGGATCAGGCCGCAATCCTACTCGGGCAAGAAGGCCACGCACTCAAGATTGATTTCGATCCATTACGCTACGAACCGATCCCGATTCCTGATGATTGTGCGGTTATCGTTTGCAATTCCGGCATTGTTGCAAATAAGGGCGGCGATGCTCAGTCTTCGTATAACCGTGGTCCCGCATATTGCGGAATCGTTCGCGCCATGGTCGAGCGCCACGCACAAGAAGAATTTGGAGAAGAAATCGAATTTGCATCACTCGGCGAGATTTGGAGTGGACCGCTCTGCTTGACGCACAGCGAAGCGGCCGATTTGTTCGAAAGCGCGATAACGAAGGAAGGTTATTCTATTTCCGAGGTCGCGGCATATTTACACTTAGACGAAGCCGCGGTTCATGAACGGTGGCTTAGCAACTTACCCGAATCGGATTCCCCTCTCCCGATTCGATCGTGGGCTCGCCATCAGTATCAAGAACAGCGCCGAGTGGAGCGTACCCGCGATGCGTTACTTTCCAACGATCTTTCCGCGGTGGGCAAATTGATGATCGAATCCCACGCGAGCTGTTCGGACGCCCTATGCGTCTCCACACCTGAACTTGACACACTCGTCACCATTGCGATGGACCACGGCGCATACGGTTCACGATTGACCGGTGCAGGCTTTGGCGGATGCACGGTCAATCTCGTACCGAAAAGCCAAGTGGATGCCTTTCGCGATGCAGTCTGGACTCATTTTTATGAAGAGGGACCAGGCAAAGTCGCCAAATTCGATTCGGTCGAGCATGCGGTTTTCGAGGCGACTGCATCGAATGGAGCGGAATACCTGGAATGACGGTGACGTATTCTCCTTGAGCGTGGCGGGTGACGTTGCATACAATGGCAATTATCGAGGTTTGCGAACTAATGCTAGTTCGTCATCCGTACGTCGACCCTTTACTAGGGATTTGAACCGTGGCCAAGTTTGCCTATAACGCCATAGACCAAGCCGGTAAGGAACAATACGGCGTCGTCGAGGGGGATAATCAAGCCGATGCCCTGAACGAACTAAGTCGCATGGGTTTATATCCCACGGAAGTTCGACCGGCGAATATCACAGACGACTGGCGTGTGGGCCGCCGCGATGCGATCGATCAGAGGCAAGCGCAAGACGAGCGAATCCAAGCGCGTGCGAAGAAGCGGCACCATCGACAACGCCTCGTAGTTCGTTACCTGGATGGAAGAACGATCTACGGCGTGAGTTTTGCGTTGAATCCCAAAGACACAGGTTTCCACCTCGACGAGACTGATGCCAAAGGCGTCACTGCGGGTAAGTCCATTCAAATCGAATTCTCCGACTTGAAGGCCGTCTTCTATGTAAAGAGCTTCGATGGCAAGTATGACAAGACCGAGCAATTCCGTGAGTGGGCGCCAGAAGGATCTGAAATTGTCCTCGAGTTTACCGATGGGGAAGCCATCCACGGTTCTACGCAACACCCCTACAATCCACATGACGTTCGCTTTTACTTGGTACCTCTTGATGCGGATACGAATAACATCAGCATCCTTGTCGAGGCGAATGCCCTGAAGGGTGTTCATACGCCCGAAGAATATAAGGCGAAGAAGAGCCAGGAAAAAGCGGAACGGCAACAACAACGCGGTGCAGATGTCACCCAAGAAGAGACGATGGGCGACTTTTATTTCGAGACGCGAAACTACAAAGCGGCGCAGGAACAATACGAAACAGCGCTCGCACAATTCCCACAATCACACCGATTGCGCAAGAAGAAACTTGCGGCTTTCTTCAATATTGGTGTACAACACATTAAGCAGCGGAATTACCCGGACGCACTCGAAGTGATCGAAGAAGTCTTGCGTCTGGACCCTGCGAATAGTCACGCACAGAAAAAAGTGCATCAATTGCGCAAGATTGTTGCGAAGAGCAAAAAGAAGTAGATCGCGCTGCACACCGCGTTGGGGCGGTGTTCGTTTAGTTGAGTATATGATAAGCGGCTGTGGGCTGCTGGGTTCGCTCGGTATAGGAGTGATGCGATAATTGGGGACGTTTCGACCGAGCTGGGGGTCGAAATCGCACTATCGCACAACATGATTTATGCGTATCGGAATTGTTGCCGATTTGCACTCGAATTTGGAAGCGACGAACGCTATTCTCGCGGAGTTAGACAAGCGTTCGCCGGATCATATCGTCTGTTTGGGCGATCTGACCGGGTACAATTCGAATCCAAATGAAGTAGTGGACATTATTCGCGCTCGCGAGATTCCATCGTTGATGGGGAATCACGATGCTGCCTGTTGCGGAGCGGAGGATCCCTGGTTCTTCCGCGCGGCTGCCAAACAAGTGATTGAATGGCAGTTCGAGGAATTGCGCGACGACAATAAGCGGTGGCTCGCCAACTTACCGGAACAGATCGTATTCAAAAAGTTTTGCCTCGGTGTTCATGGTTCACCCAGCAGCCGCGACGATTACATCATTGATTGGCTGGACGCCATGCGCCAAATGGAATACCTCAATGGCCGCGATGTTTCGGTGTGTTTCTTTGGGCACAGTCACCGCCCGTCATTCTTTAGTGAAAAAGGCAATGCCACGTCCAATCCGACGAACGTTCGCCAGCTGCAACAGAGTAACCGCTATTTCATCAATCCTGGCGCCGTCGGTCAACCCCGCGACCGCGATCCTCGCGCGGCTGCCGGATTGTTTGATGTCGAAAAGATGGAATTCGAGTTCATCCGCGTCGATTACGACATCGACACCACGCAGCGAAAGATTATGCAGGCCGGCCTCCCCGCTGAACTCGCGCGACGTCTTTCCAAGGGAAAGTAAGTCGCGCGACGTGTACCTGCGCCACCAAATCGAAGAGCGTGAACGCGAATACCTCAGCGACCATGCCGCAAAAGTCGGCGACTCGCAAGGTCGACTTCGTCCCGAAGAAGAACACGCATTTCGTACTGCGTATCAACGCGACCGCGACCGCATCCTCCACACAAAAGCGTTTCGCCGACTCAAACGGAAGACCCAGGTTTTTGTAGCGCCCACTGGCGATCATATGCGCACGCGAATGACGCACACACTTGAAGTTGCGCAGATCGCTCGCACCGCGGCCCGCGCATTGTGTCTGAACGAAGACCTTGCCGAGGCCATCGCCATGGGACACGACCTCGGCCATACGCCATTTGGTCATGCAGGCGAAGCGGTCCTCAACGATGTTTGTGAAGGGGGCTTCCGTCATTTTGAGCAGAGCTTGCGTGTGGTGGACACGCTTGAGTCGACTCGTCATGGTCGCGGCTTAAACCTAACGCACGAGGTCCGCGATGGCATTCTTAATCATTCTGTTGGCAAGCGGTTACTGCAAGGCAATGGCGGGCGCGTTGCTGACACTGTTGAAGGCGACTTGGTCGCGATTAGTGATGCGATCGCGTACGTGAATCACGATATTGATGACGCGCTGGGTGCGGAGATCATGACGGAGAACGACCTCCCGAAGGACGCCATCGCGCTTCTGGGAAAAACCTCTTCTGAACGAATCGATCGAATGGTCATCGGCGTTATCGAAGCCAGCGGAAGCGGTGAAATTGGAATGCGCGAAGACGTTCGTGAAGCAACGGTGGAGTTGCGGACGTATCTTTATCGCGAAATTTATCCTGATCCACGTATCGACCGAGAAATTCAGAAGGCGAAGAACGTCGTCCGCCAATTGTTCACGCATTTCCTCGCGCACCCGGATGACGGTGTCGAATCAGCAGAACCAAATGATTCGAGCGAACGGCGCGCCGCAGACATGATCGCCGGGATGACCGACCAATACGCGCTCGCACTGTACAGCCAACTGTTCCTCCCGAACGAATGGCCGGTATAACGCAATCTCCTATCGGCATCGTCGCCGGGTCAGGACTCGATCTGCACGACATCCTCGATTGTGCCGTGATGAACATTCCGTTCGACACGTTCCCGGGTTTAATCCCCAGCGGGGTCGATGGCCACGAAGGCGCGTTCGTTCATGGTACCTGCCAAGATGTCGAGGTCATCGTCCAATGCGGTCGATTACACTTCTATGAAGGTCTCGACTATGAAACCGTCGTGCGCCCCGTTGACGTGTTACACGAAGCCGGCGTGCGCACCGTAGTCTTCACCAACGCGGCAGGCGGCCTTGACCCTGATCTACACCCGGGCGATCTCGTCGCTGCGACAGCGGTGAACACTTGGCCCTACGTTGATTGGCCCGATCGCCCCGGTACGTTGGAAACGGATTTCGTGGTCCCGGGCTGTAATCGGGAAGGCCAATACATGTGGGTACACGGCCCCTCGTACGAAACCCCCGCCGAAATTGAAGTCCTGCGCGCGATGAACGGAACCGTCGTCGGCATGAGCGCTGCGCCGGAACTGCATCGTGCACAAACATTGGGCATGCGCGCTGCGGTAATCTCATGTGTGACGAACGTGTGTGGTTCAGATCAGGCCCTCAACCATGAGGACGTGATGAACGTCGCGGAAGGGTCATCGGATCGTCTAAGGGACTTGCTGGGCAGATGGATTTCGATGCCTCATAACAAGAACTAGTTCGTCTGCACGGCCAAACGAGTGAATATGGTTTGCGCTTTGCGCTGGAAAAACGGGGACAGTCCACGCGTTCCGTTCGTGCCTCACTACTCTTGGGACAGTCCCCATTTTTCGTGCCTCGCTACTCTTGGGACAGTCCCCGTTTTTCACGGTTAAAGCTGTGAAGATGGAATCTAGTCTAAATCATCCCCGAATACTTGCGCCGAAAAGCGGTATAGCTGCGCTTCGGACTGTTGCCACGCTGTTTCCTCCACACCCGCCTTTGCGCATGTTGCGGCCAAGAACTGTTCTCGATTCCAATTTCGATCCGTAGCGACTTGTGGCAGGAGCAATCCGCGCCTCTCCCCCACTTGGATGCAGATTCCGTCGCGTCCAATCAGAATTTCTTTGACGTCCCGAACACGCCGTAACGGCGTGCCGGGTGTATCGCCTTGGGTGAGTGCGGAGATTTCGATGGTCAGCGTGTCTAAATCTTCTACGGTTATTGGATCGAAGCGTGGGTCGCGGCTGGCTGCGCCTATGGCGTTGTCGCGTACAGACTGTACGAGTGGGTCGATGTGGGCGATGGAGCCGATACAGCCGCGTAACTGGCGGTTGGCGCGAACGGTCACGAAGCAACCGCAATCGCTGCGAAGCGTTTCTGTCAATTCGAACGTCGACCAGTCAATGGTTTCACGTTCTCGTACCCAGGCTTCGATGGCCTGTCGCGCGATGTCGAGCAATACCCGTTGCTCACCGTGGTCCAGGAAGGACTCGTCGTGCGGTACGTCCGACGCTTTGGTCATGGCGTATCGGGCGATACGGACTCCGCATCGGTCACCGGAACCGAGTCGGGCGTTGTCGGACGAATCGCGGTGGCATGGACTGGACGAGTTGGGTCGAAGAAGACGAGCGACGCATAACTCACCGATGCCGTCGGCGAATTTTGACCCGCTGCGGACACGGCGTAATCTAACATGAGTCCACGTGCGCGAGACGGCGCCGCCCGCATCGCGAGTTCTAGCGGCACCGCGGCGCGTTTAAGGTTGTCTGTTTCCTGCACATACCGCCGAAATCCAGCGACATCCCGCGCTTGAATTCGCTTGATTGCTTGCATGTCTAATTTACTGATGTTCGACACGATGTTATTCGCGAAAGGCGTGTAGTCATGAATCGCGCCGTAGTGGGTGAAATCGGCACAGACGACCAAGAGGGTTCGGTCATCTGACACGCGGCCAATCGACCGCATAAGACTCTTGAGGTTTCCTTCGTAGCTATTCCCTTTGTTCCGTAGATCACCGATCACGATTGGGATTAGTTTGAATTCGCCCAAGTGCACTTGGAGAAACGTGAGGGCAACTTCGATCGCATACTCGCGTTCATGAAACATTTGCCGATTGATTTGGAGATCGGAATACGGTCGTGATTGATAGACGACGGGGTGTCGCTGGATAAGGGTCGTCACCGTCAACTCACGCACCGCGCGCCCATCCAGCGGAACATCTCCGAGCGGCGTCCGGTAGTAATGCACGGCGGGTATGGAGCAGCCCTTAAAATTGGCGTACGTCGGCGGGGCCACCATCACCACACGGTCGAAGGCCCCGGGCTGCAACGCCTTCACAGCGTGCGCGGCAACGGACCCACTCGCTTCAAAACTGCCGGTCGGCATGATGATGACGTTTACCGATCCCGGTAACTCGGGAATCACCGCGTCTTCGATGAGACCTTCGATCGTCGTGCGTAGTTCGGCGGGGTTAGCCGGATATAAGATCCCCGGTCCGACTGCGCGCTTTATGATGACGCGATCCGGATTGGCCGCTGCCAACAGTATTCCGATTGCGAGAAGCAGAGGAACTCGGGTAGACATAATACGGTCCGCCTTTAGGAAGTGGACCTATAGGATACCATAGCGAATCCCCGCGCAATGCGTGATCGCATTGGGCTCATGTCGATACGAACTTCACGATATCTTCAGCACGATGCCGATGGGTGTGGCGCTCGATGACCCGTTGCCGCGCGGCCTCCCCCATCGCCTTCCGCCGTGATGGGTCACCCAGTAACGCCTCATACGTCGAGAGCGCTTCCTCGCCATTGTTCACAGTGATGAGATGATCGCCTTCATCAAACCACTCACCAATGCCCTCGGCCGGATTATTTACGATGCAGCAGCCCATCGCGGCCAATTCGAACAATCGCGTGGTGGCTGATGCATAGACACTCGCGTGGGCTTGGCGAACGATGTTCAGATTGATTCGCGATCGGGCACACTCCTGGCGGAGCGCGCCCGTTGAGACACTCCCGATGCAGGGGACCGGACCGAGTTCATCCCCGAATCCACTCCCACCGACGGCGAAGGACGCTTCCGGCATCGCGAATTTCGGTTCGACCAACATCGCGCGAATGGCGTCCTCCCGGTATTCAGCGCCTAACCCATAGAAAAATACATCGCGATCGTGATCGTGGTTGATCGGCGCGTATAGATCCGGGTCTGCTCCCCAGTAGACCGTCCCAGTCCGCTTTGCTCCCATGGCGGTAAGTTCGTCCGCTCCCGCGAGTGAATTGCACATGAACCCTTCATACTCCGCGAGATCGGCGCCATCGTAGACTCGAAAGCCAGACGCGAACCCGCCGAATCGAGGAAGCGAAACGGGAACGTCCCCATCAAAATAAAAGAAGGGGACATCGAATCGCCGCTGCAGACGTGTGGGCAATCCGCGAACGTGACCGAGTGGGACAGTGAATAGGATGACGGCGTCTACGTCCTTCTCGCGATCCAAAATGCGTGCGAGATGCGTCTCCCAACGTGGGCGAATCCACGCATCGATCAACGCTTTATTCACACGCGCAGCCGCCCCGCCTTTCGTTGCGGTCGCCCCTGAACCGAATATCCGTTTGGCGTATGAGAATGCCTGCCCTTCGTACTGGCATGGATTGGGATATGTGCGCCACCATGGTGATTCGATTGCGCCGCCGAAATACGGAATCGCAATCACTTCGTGACCGAGTTCGTACAGACCTTTGGCGAACTGCCACCAACTGGCCGTGCACCCGAAGCGATGCCGCATGTCGAGGGCGCTAAATACGCACAGGAGTTTCAATCGTCTTCCAATGCCCATGGTGCCACCAGGCGGTTTTTGCAAAAGGCAGGCATCAATTCCGCGAATTTGGCCCCACCTGCGCGCCCCCATCGTAGCAAGTATCTTGTTGGCCTACAACGGGATACGTACTCTAACCAACTCCTGACCTGAATCACCGATTTCTATCCTGACGGCGAGATTTGGTAAACTTCGGGGCTAACTGTTTGCTCTAGAGGTTGCAGTATTGCCATGGATGGAACGAAACTACATCGCGGGGTAGCACTCATCGAGGTACTTGACCCGCTCGTGCTCACCGAAATCGAAAGCGATCCCAATCTTCGGATGTATTTGGGCGATCGCCTCTCGGACTGCTGCATCGCGGTGCAGCCGCAAGCCATCGAAGAAGTGGTCACCCGGCTGAAAGCACTAGGGCACATGCCGAAGATCCTTGACACCAACGGATCGAGCGAATGAGCGGCAATCACACTTCCACCTTTAGCGTAAAGGAATGTTTGCGCGGATATACCAGCGAGACATTGGGTATTCTGTGTTCGGAATGGGCGCTTGCGGCGTCGTCCAAAGAGAGCCGTATTCGAGCGTTGGAAAAAGTGCTTCAAGACCCACTCCACTTGGAACGCGCCGCAATCGATCTAGAACCGGAAGCGCGTAGGGCTTTGGCGCTCATTCGTTCTCGTGGGACGGCGTTTTATGCCGATCTTGTAAGCGTGCCTGGGCTCATCGGAGACGGCCGGACTCAAGAATCCATCGATGCGCTGGCGCGCCGAGGCATCGTGTTGGTTAGCCCGCTCAACCTCAAAGGGGCCTTCACGTTTAACGACCTGGTCCTCAATGGACATGCACCGAACACAGGACCGGCGCTTGTCATTCCGGAGGCCATCGGCCGTTTGTTGTCTGAACCGCCTCAGGTGGAATCAACGCAGGCCCCGGCGGGTGAGGACGAATCGTGCAAATGCGTACCGCCCGCTGAATCGATGGTCTGGTGCGTGCTCGATACATTGCGTGCGGTGGATATCGTTGAACCGCGGTTGACCAGCGCGGGAACCATTCACAAGAGTGACCGCGCCCGCCTTAACGATGTGGCGAAGGAGGCTGGTCTATCGACCGAGGGATTCGATCTCAGTCTGATGATGGCGCTCGGACATGGCACCATTGCGGATGCGGGTCGCCGTCTTGTCACAACGCCCGAATCGATGACTTGGGCCAAGGCGACGAAGACCGACCAAATAAAAGCGATCTTCGAGGCGTACCAACACTCTGATGCCCTTCCCGACGTTCGACTCTTTTACCCCGATATTTTTGATTCGCTCGAAGAAGCGATGCCAGAGAAAACGCTCCGTCGCACGTATCACCGTAGGTTGGCGGCGGCAGCCCTGAGAGTGTTACAGCCGGGCGTATGGCACCGGGTAGACGAGTTTGCCGGTGCGATTCGTCGGCTCGATGAGAATGTGCTCTTTCTACGCGAACATTGGCGTGCGTTGAAGTCGAATGCTGGCGAAGGATCGACATCGTGGCGTCAGCGGACCTGGCAGTCGTACGAGGCTCGTTTTTTCCAATGGTATTTGCGATCACTGCTCTTCAAATTGGAGATGGTCGAACTCTCTGAGAGTGAAGATCTGTTTCGTATTACTGCGCTTGGTGCTGCGGCGTTGGGCATCGAGATGGGTGACTCCGCTCCGGTAACTCAGTGCAGTGATGAGAAGGGGAATCAAGCGCCCGCGCTTATCGTACAGGCCGACTTTGAAGTCGTTGCGTACGGGGACCGGTGTTCATCGTGGCTCCGGCGCGTGCTGGACGTGTTCGGCGAACGCATCCAGCATGGCCCTGTGAGCACGTATCGCTTATCGTCTACGAGTGTCTATAAAGGGGAACAGTCCGGTATCGGCGTCGACGATTTTCTTGCGCTTCTGGAAATCCACGCCGGACACGGCATTCCTGGAAACGTTCGCGAAGAATTTTCAACCTGGCTGCGTAAGCTTGACTCGATCACACTACACCGACAATGTGATCTGATTGAGTTTCAAACACCCGAACTCGCCGAAGCGTTCATTGCAGATCACCCGGATGTTCGACGCGTCGGTGATCGGTTTGTGGTCGAATCGGAGGAAAACCGAAACGGGCTGGCCTATATCGACTATGCTCAACCAATGCCACCCTGCTTGGACGAGAGTGAAGGCCTAACATTTCAGGCGAGCTGGGATCGGTTGAACCTTTTTGTACGACGCAGGCTCGAAGACGTGGGCGCTGTTCGTGATCGTGAAGATGGCGGACTCGAATTGGAATTGGCGAGCGGCGATTCTCGCAACGGTGCCGAATGGAGCCTCGTTGTCGCTGAGTTGGAAGCGCTTGCCACGGGCCCGATCGCGGGGCGCTATCGCACGGCGTTGCGCGCGTGGAGTGGTGAGATTGGCCCGGCATTGACCCGCACCGCAACGCTGGTCCGATTCGACGAGCCGGAGGTGTGCGACACGGCGCTGGAGATTGAGGAGATCGCCGAGCAAGTAGAGGGTCGGCTGGGTCCACGCACGTTGGTTGTCAAGGATGGTTGTTTGAACGCGCTGAAGAAAGCGGTAAAACAACACGGGGTGCGCGTCACACGGAGTAGCGAAGTTTTCGATGACGGCCCCCCATCTTCGTGGCAGGACCAAGAAGAGTTATCGGATGAACCCACGGTGCGATCTCGGCGAAAACAAGATGCGCCCACTGATGAAGATAAATCGGCAGACCAATCAGCGGCGTTGCCTTCGTATGCGCCACGCATTGTGTGCGAGATTCTTGAGGACGCGATTAATCGGCGTCGTCCGGTCATGATTCGGTACCAACCGCCTTGGAGCGACCGGGCAGCGATTCGACGGGTGAATCCGGTCGCCATCGACCTCCACGGATCGACCCCCACCATGAATGCTTACTGCCACACCCAGGAAGCGGCTCGCATCTTCAAATTGGCCCGCATCGCTGGGATTCGCGTCCTCGAAGACGAAACGTTTTAGCGCGCGATCTTCGCGATAGAAACACTGTCGCGTCGATATCATGATCGCGACTCCGACTCGATCACACCAGCGTGCAGACTGAACCTGACATGAATTCATACGCAGACCAATGCTAGACTCTTAACGAATGAGTTCTACCTTTTACACCAATGCGCAGTTGGGCCAGCTCCGAAGAGTTTTGCCCGATCTCATCCGCGCGCGACAGCTCCTTCTTGACCTTGTCTGGAAGGACATCCGTGTCCGATACCGCTATGCGGTCATGGGGTTCCTGTGGGCCATTATCGAACCGCTCATTATGATGGCGGTGCTGACGTTTGTGTTTTCTTATGTCCTCCAACTCCGTTTCCCGGGTGTTTCCGGAGAGGCGAGTCCGCGAGAGACTGCGGTCAATATCTTGACGGGGTTAATCGCATGGCAGTTTTTTTCTAACGGAATCACGGCCGCGACTAACTCGTTGATTGAAAGCCGCAGTCTAATTACGAAGGTCAAATTCCCTCGCGAAGTAATCCCCCTCGCCGCGATTGGCGTGTCGTTGGTGAATTTGGTCATCGGCGCGGGTCTTCTTCTCGTTATCTATTCACTTCTTCTCTGGCAATTGCCCGGTCTCGCAATCGTTTGGCTTCCCGCGATTTTCGCAATTGAACTTACGATTGTCTGTGGTCTTGGCCTGCTGTTTTCCTGCCTGAACGCGCCATTCCGCGACGTCGGGTACATGGTCAATGCGGCCCTCCTCTTTGGTTTTTACGCATCGCCCATTTTCTACGAACCCGGCCTGGTCCAAAACGCTTTTCCGAATCTCCATCTCGCCTATTTCGTGAATCCAATGGCGGGGCTCATCACGGCGTATCGCGAAGCCCTCTTTCTGAATCAGGCCCCATCGATTTCGCTCCTCGCTTGGCCAATACTCTTCGCGATCATGTCGTTCGCAGGTGGTCTATTCGTATTCCGAAAATCTGCACCAACCCTATCGGATAAGTTGTAGACCATGGGCGTCATCGAACTCGACAAGGTATCAAAGCGCTTTCGCGCGAAACGCGGTGGTCGTGTATTGATCGGTCGCGGCGGACTTGGCGATCTCATTCGCGGCAAGAAGGTCGGCACCATTTCGGCGCTTGAAGAAATATCGTTCGATGTAGAAGCGGGCGAATCACTCGGTATTATCGGAGCGAACGGATCCGGCAAGAGCACGCTCCTCAAGATCATCGCCGGTGTTACAGCGCCAACCGACGGAGACGTTCGGGTTCGAGGTCGCATCGCATCGCTCCTTGAACTTGGTGCTGGTTTTCACCCCATGCTTACAGGTCGGGAAAATGTCTATCTCAATGCGGGCATTCTTGGCATGCGGCGCAAACATGTCGATGCGGTGTTCGATCAGATTGTAGAGTTCTCGGGAATCGGACAATTCATTGACTACCCAGTGGACACGTACTCAAGCGGCATGTACGTCCGCATCGGGTTCGCCGTCGCCGCGTACACGAACCCAGATATCTTTCTCATTGATGAAGTCTTGTCGGTCGGGGACGAGGAATTTCAACGTCGTTGCCGCACGCGGATCGCAGAACTTATGGAAATGGGCAAGACCATCGTCTTCGTATCCCACGATTTGGGCATCGTCAATTCGTTGTGCAAACGTGTAATCCTGCTGAGTCAGGGCAAGATGATTCTGCGGGAATCGACGAGTAAAGCAATCGATTTTTACTTGCGTCAAATCGGTGCGGAGCAGGGTCTTCACACAATGAAGAGTGGCCCTCTTGAGGCCATTATGTGCAACGGTCGGATTTCGATTTTCCACAATCAAGAAGAGGTCACGTCTTCTGCTGGCCTCCAGTTCAGGATCTTTAATCTGGGGTTCTGGCACGTTTCAATGGACGCACTCTGGGAAATCACGGATCGCACGGAAACTTCGTGTTCGGCTCGTGGGTATATTGCGAAACTTTCTGCAACCATTATTTGGAAACTTGCGCTCCAAGACGACCAACTTACTTGGAACATTTCGATTCACTGCGACAGTTCGCTTAGCGAGAACACGGTCGAAGCGAATCTCTATTTCCCTACGCTGTACACCCAATGGACGTATGACGATGGCAATGGGACGTTCGAGGACTTGCGGCCTGAAGACACCAGTTGGCTCGCCGCGACCGCCCCAGAATTGCTCTGCGAGACGGCTGCGCTCATTCCATCTGAAGAATCGGATCGCCCTGCAGTTGTGTTGTATTGCGAGAGCCAACGTCCGCATGTTCGCGGATATTGGCTAAACACGGACTACATGACCAACTGTCGTGTATTTCGCGCTGAAGAACACATCAACGATGACACGAAGACGCTTGGACCGGGTGATCACGAATTGCTTGAGTACCGGATTCAGGTGGGCGCAAGCAAAGAAGCGCTCAAGCAACAACTCGGCGAGAAGAGTGAACGACAATCACTCACGATCGGAAAACTCAAAGCACGCTTCGACCGCGGACGTATCCGCCTCTCGTATGATGGTGATCAACTCTCGGATGTGATGCACCTCTATGCTTCCATGCTCATCCACAATCTCTGGCACGACAGTTTGAACTTGCGGTGGGATTCGTTTGAACGCGATGGTGATTTGTTGCGATTCGTCGGATCGTCCCGTCGCGCTCCCCTGAGCATGACGTGGGAAATCCAACCCGATGGTGATGCGCTTGGACTGACCATTTGGATTGACGCGACCGAGTCCGTTGAAGTGCAGGAATACCACACGTCAATCGTTTTGAAGGAAGCATTTACCGAATGGGAAACCGATCATGAATCGGGATCGTTCCCGGCATTTACGCCGGAAATGCACGACTGGCATCACTTAAACACCAATTATGCGCCCGCAACATTCGAGCAAGCATGGGGACACGATCAGCCGAGAGTTCGTATCGAATCGGACGCGCAGGATAATGTCGCTCGAATGACGGTTTTGAATACGGGCCACTTGCAACACGGGCGCGTTCTCCAAGCGCTGTCCGCTCCCGAACACGGCCTCTTTCACCTGGAACCGGGTCGACACTTGCACTTCAAGGGGCGCGTAATCGTTACGGATTCGTAATGGCTACACAAAGAGTTTGTGCAACACGTTTCCGTACAAGTCGGTGAGTCGGTAGTCGCGGCCTTCGAAGCGGTGGGTTAGCTTCAGGTGGTCGATTCCGAGAAGGTGCAGAATCGTGGCATGAATGTCGTGGACGTGGACCGGATCGGCGACAGGGCCAAAGCCCAGTTCATCGGTTTCGCCTAGGGTGAATCCCGGCTTAACGCCGCCCCCGGCCATCCACATGGTTGAACATTCGTTGTGATGGTTTCGACCGATCGTTTCGCGCGGCTCGCCCATCGGCGTTCGGCCGAACTCGCCGCCCCAAACAATCAAGGTATCATCCAGCAAACCGCGTTGTTGCAGATCTTTCACCAATGCTGATGACGCTTGATCGACGTCGCGGCACACGCCTTCGAGTGATGTCGTTAGATTTTCCGTGGCACCGCCGTGGTGATCCCAGTTCGTATGGTAAAGCTGTACGAAGCGGACGCCGCGTTCTACTAACCTTCGCGCAAGCAAGCAATTGCGTCCGTACGATGGTTCAGCCGGGTCGACCCCGTACATATCCAGCGTCGATTGCGATTCCGCTTCGATGTCCATCAATTCGGGTGCACTGGTCTGCATTCGGTACGCCATTTCGTACGAAGCGATACGCGCGGCGATCTCAGGATCACCCGTCGCCTCCAGGTGTTCGGCATTTAGCGCGTTGACCGCATCAACGACTCGACGTTGTTCCTCATCCGTCACGCCATCGGGTGTGCTGAGATTCAGGATTGGATCGCCTTGGCTTCGAAACGGCACGCCTTGATGGGCTGCGGGCAGGAATCCACTCGCCCAGTTGACAGCGCCGCCGCGTGGCCCACGCGGACCGGACTGCAATACGACAAAGCCCGGTAGATCATTGGCTTCGCTGCCGAGACCGTAACTGATCCACGATCCCATACTCGGTCGCCCAAATTGCGAGGACCCGGTATTCATCGCCAGTTTGGCTGGTGCGTGATTTGGTACATCCGTCGCGATCGTTTTAATGAACGCGATGTCGTCTACGACTTTCGCGGTATGCGGAAACAGTTCCGAAACCCAGGCACCGGACTGGCCGTGTTGCGCAAACTCACGTACGGTGCCGAGTAGGTTTGGCTTCTCCTTGAAGAAGGTGTCCATGAATGCGAACCGTCGACCTTCCATGTACGAATCAGGAACGGGCTGGCCGCTGTGTTTTTGGAGGGCTGGTTTATAATCGAAGAGTTCTAGTTGGCTGGGGCCGCCCGCCATGAACAGGAAGATGACGTTCTTGGCCCGGGCTGGGAAATGTTGTGCACGTGGCGGTGCCGCGAGCGCACCGGCGGGGTTCCCCATCAATTGCGAGAGCGCAAGCGCACCGACTCCCACGCCACACTGTGAAAAGAAGTGGCGACGGGTCACTTGTTCGAGTAGTTTTTGTTCTAGTTCGCCGTTCATCGGGAATTACTCTCGCGTAATGAATTCATCTAAGTTTAGCATGGTTCGTGCAACCGCAGCCCAACCATTGGCTTGAGACGATTTACCCGCCGCTAAAAGTTCTAGAAGAATGGCCTGCTCCCGCGCGACCGGATCGCGTCCGATACACCAATTGAACGCCAGCGTTATGCGATCAGTGTCCGATTTCGCATCGGCCTGAACGATGCGATCGGCCAACGCGCCGGCCATTTCATGGAACGCGGCGTCATTCAATAATGTTAGCGCCTGCAACGGCGTGGTGGAACGGTTTCGCCGCGTACAGGAGGTCGTCGCATCCGGCGCATCAAACACGGTGAGCGTGGGATACGGTGTCGCTCGCCAAAAATACGTGTACATCCCCCGCCGATATTGATTGCCGTCGCTGCTTACGTTCCACGCGCGCGACTGCTGTCCCAATTTCATCACACCATCCGGCTGCAGGGGATAGACACTCGGACCGCCGATGGTGTCGTCGAGCAAGCTTGAGACCGTGAGTCCAGAGTCCCGAATTATTTCAGCGTCCAATCGAACGCGCGATTGCCTGGCCAATAACCGGTTGTCCGCGTCAATGGCGTCAAGATCGGTACGCGCATCTGAAGATTGGCGATACGTCGCAGAAGTCACGATGGATCGGAGCACCGCCTTCACGTCCCAACCAGTCTCCGCGAACGACACGGCCAAGTGATCTAAGAGCTCGGGATGAGATGGGCGTGCGCCCTGCGTGCCGAAGTCGTTCTCCGTCTCAACGATGCCGCGCCCAAATAGATGTTGCCACATTCGATTAACGGTTACGCGCGCAGTGAGCGGGTTCTCCGTATCGACAATCCAGTGCGCGAGATCGAGTCGTGTTGGATTTGATGTCGGTCGAAGGGGGTGCAACGCAGCCGGCACACCCGGCGTCACGATGTGACTCGGATTCGTGTAATCCCCCATGACGAGAAAGTGCGTTTCACGCGCTTCTTTGCGGGCACGAAGCACCATGCTCTTGTCCAGTTTCGGTCGTTGAGCACGGATGCGAGTAATCTCCGCCCGCTGTTTTTTTGCTTCGTCGTCTTGATTCTCAAAGAAGGTATTCAGTTTTTTTAGCGCGTCTTTTTCACGATCACCGCCATCAATCGCGAGAATCGCCTGGATGTCATCAGGCAGTTCATTACGCAACGCCGAATCCCGTTCCCACTCGCTCAAGCCTTCGGCGATATGGGCTCTAAGTTTTTTCTCCAGGTCCGAGGCTTCGCGATCGAGGTTTCGGCGTTCTTCTACGACAGACTCGGGCGAGACGACTTCGTCGCGCTCATCGTCGTTGTTGTAAAACGCGAAGAGTCCGTAGAACTCATCCTGCGTTATCGGATCGTATTTGTGCGTGTGGCACTGCCCGCAACCGACCGTGAGACCAAAGAAGACTGCACCTGTCGTATTGACGCGATCCAACACGGCTTTCGCTCGAAATTCTTCCTTATCAATACCGCCTTCTTGATTTATCATCGTGTTTCGATGAAATCCGGTTGCGACTCGTTGCGCTGTTGTCGCTTCCGGAAGCATGTCGCCTGCGATTTGCTCTACGACGAATTCGTCGAAGGGTTTGTTCTCGTTAAATGCGTTGATTACCCAGTCGCGATACGGCCAGATTGAACGCGGCGCATCAACGCTATAACCATTTGAATCTGCGTAGCGTGCGGCGTCAAGCCAGTGACGCCCCCACCGCTCACCAAAATGCGGCGATTCCAGTAACGCATCGACAACGCGACCGTACGCGCCGTCGGTATTGTCCATCAAGAATGTGTTGATCTGTGATTGCGTTGGGGGTAAACCAATGAGATCGAGATACACGCGGCGAATCAATGTGCGTTTGTCGGCTTCGGGGGAAGGCGCAATCTCTTCCTCCGAAAGACGGGCTGAGATAAATGCGTCGATTTCGTTGCGAACCCAGGCATCGCCATTCGCGACGGGCGTCGTGGGCCGCCGGGGTTTCACGAGGGACCAATGCTGCTCATAGTCCGCACCTTCCGTCACCCATTGCTTGAGCGTATCGATCTGTTCGGTGGTGAGCGCTTCGCTGTGATCCGGCGGGGGCATGCGGTCATTGGTGTCGTCCGTGGTAATGCGTGCGAGCAGTTCGCTGTTGGCAGGATTATCAAGATCGATGACGGGACCACCGTCCCGCGCATCGTTGAACAATGACGCACGGTCATCGAACCGAAGATCCGCTTTACGTTCCGCGCCGTCCGGGCCGTGACAGGTGTAACAATTCTCGGACAGAATCGGTCGCACGTCCCAATTGAACGAAACTGGGGCGTCTTCGGCAATGGCCGCAGACGCGAGATAGACGGCAGCGACAAAGAACGCTACGAACAGCGCAACCTTATTCATACCGCATGATACTACGCGAAGGGATTACGACCACTACTCGTCCGAACCTTTGTCGACGGAGAACACATGTTTCGTCGTATGCCGATAGGTCTCACCGGGACGCAGAATGACAGAGGGAAACTCTGGCTGGTTCGGCGAATCCGGGAAATGTTGGGTCTCCAGGCAAAAGCCCCCGAATTTCTGATAGACCACGCCTTCTTTCCCAGCAAACGAACCGGACAAGCCGCCTGCCGTATAGAATTGGATGCCCGGTTCCGTCGTATAGATATCCATGATCCGACCACTCTTTGGGTCTTTCACCTGCGCGGCAAGTGCCAGGGATCCGTCGTCACTGTCCAGCACATAGTTGAGATCGTATCCGCCCTCAACTTTATCGATTCGCGATCCGATGGTGGCTGTCCCCGTGAAATCAAACGGCGTCCCGCTGACCGCGGCAATTTCACCGGTCGGTATCAGCGTGTCGTCCGTAGGCGTATAGTTCGCCGCTTTCAACGTCAATTCATGCCCCAGGATGTCTCCGGAGTCGTGCCCGCCCAGATTCCAATAGCTATGTTGCGTCAGATTGATCGGCGTTGCTTTGTCTGTGGTGGCGGTATAGTCGAAGATCAATTCGTCTTCATTGTTCAGGGTATAGCTCACCGAGCACGTCAATGTTCCCGGATACCCCTCTTCGCCGTCCTCGCTCACATACGAGAACGTGACGGAAGCTGAATCGCCATCGACCGCGCTATCCGCATCCCATATTATTTTGTCGAATCCTTTAACGCCGCCGTGGAGATGATTCGGTTCGTTGTTTGTCGCGAGGGTGTACTCTTCCTTATCCAATGTGAATTTTCCCATCGCGATCCGATTTCCATACCGACCGACGATCGCGCCAAAGTAGGGGCTCTCATTGGCAAAGCTCTCATAATTTGCACACGCCAAATTGATATCCGCCAACTTACCGTTTCGATCCGGCGTCAACAGATTCAATAGAATCGCGCCATAGTCGAGAATCGTGGCTGTAATGCCATTGGAGTTGGTCAAGGTATAGGCCGTGATGTACTCACCCTCTCCCAGCTTCTCGTAAAATTTCTCCGTTACCGAGGGGTCTTGCTGTGCTGTTGCCATCGTTCCCATTCCCACAGTGTAAGCGACAAGCATCCACGTACTGATCGTGGTGATCCGCATAATCAAATTCTCCCATCTTTCAATAAACGCGCAACCAAAAGCGAGGACAGAGAGTATCGTCTCACGCGCCAGTGCCGCAACCTCGGGACTTTCCGGAGAGGGCATCAATCGGCTATCATGCGGGACTGGGCAATGCGGGAAGGTAAGGTATGGGTAACATGGTGCTAAAGGCAGCTATAGCGACTTTTATCGGCTGGGTCGTAGTGTTGGGATTGACGTTTTGTCCGTCGTCTTACGCAATAGAACCAGCCGAACTTGAGTTTTTCGAGACCCGGGTCCGGCCAATCCTCGCCGAGAATTGCTTCGAGTGCCACGGACCCGATAAACAAAAGTCCGATATGCGGCTGGACCATATTTCGTCTGTACTCGAAGGCGGGTCGCGCGGTCCGGCCATCGTCCCGAACGATCCCGACGCGAGCCGTATGGTCGAAGCGATTCAATACGGCAACGTCGATTTACAGATGCCCCCCACTGGCAAGCTATCCGAAGCGGCAATCGCCGATCTGAGGGAATGGATTCGTCGCGGGGCACAGTGGCCAGATGAACCGTTGCCAAAGGCGGGTGTGAAAGAAGCGTTCGACGTTACGGGACGGCGAGACTCGCATTGGGCGTGGCAACCGATTCAAGACCCCGAGCCTCCCGAAGTCGCCGACACGTCGTGGCCCGCGCACCCCATCGACCAGTTCATCCTTTCGAAACTTGAAGGTGCTGGCTTGTCACCAGCGAAGTCGGCTGACAAACGCACCCTTATACGTCGATTGTATTTCGATTTACTCGGGCTCCCCCCGACTCCCGATGAAATTCGATCCTTTCTGGACGACCAGGCACCGGATGCCTACGAACGTTTAGTCCATTCGTTGTTGGCTTCGCCCCATTTCGGCGAACGCTGGGGCCGTCATTGGTTAGATCTCGTTCGGTATTCGGAGACCTACGGCCACGAACAGGACTATGTCATTAAGGAAGCGTGGAAATACCGGGACTATGTCATTCGTGCGTTCAACGATGACCTCCCGTATCCGCAACTGGTTCGCGAACACATTGCGGGCGATTTACTCGACAATCCACGGCGCAATCCTGAGAGCGGCCTCAACGAATCAATTGTCGCGACGGGATTTTGGTTTATGCACCAAGCGACACATGGGCCGGTCGATGTTGCGCAGGACGAGGCGGACCGTATTGACAATCAGATCGACGTCCTCGGCAAAGCGTTCCTGGGAATGACGGTCGCTTGCGCACGTTGTCACGATCACAAGTTTGACGCCATCTCGACCGAAGACTACTACGCGCTCACCGGGTTTATGCGGAGTACGCGACAGGAATTCGCCTACCTAGACCCGAATGACACGATTGCCGATGGGGCGGACCGCCTATCAGCACTGCGCGACAAAGGCAACATCGAACTGCGAGAAGCCCTCGCCCGCCAAGCGGAATCGACGGGCAAGGATGTCACCCGATATCTACAAAGCGCGCATGAAGCGATGGAAGGTACGTGGAAAGCGTCGGACGGTCCTCTCAACTTGCGCCCGGATGTCGTATTCGAAGACTTTGAATCGGGTCGATTTGACCGTTGGGAGGTGACTGGGAAGGCGTTTGATTTAGCGCCGGCAGAAGGTGGATATAAAGGGCAGAACGTAACCGGATTTCTGGGGGATCGGCTGGCGAACAGCTACTTCGGCGGCGACGGCTCAAAGGGGAAATTGGTTTCACAACCGTTTCTCATCGAACGTAATTTCATTCGATTCCTCATCGGCGGCGGCAATCATGGCCGCAAAACCGCGATGCTTCTTAAAGTAGACGACAAAATCGTACGCGAGGCACGCGGCAGCAATCGGGATCTTTTGGAATCGCACCGGTGGGATGTCGCGGAGTTCGTGGGTCTGCGCGGCGTCATCGAAATTGTCGATGACCAGACGGGGGGATGGGGCCATGTTGATGTGGATCATATCGTCTTTACAGACTCGTCCTTTCTCGCTCCGTTGCAACGTCCTCTCCCCGCAGTTGCGGACCAATTTGATGCGGACGTCGGGCAACTGACCCGCTGGATTCACGCGCTGCAAGATGCACACGTCACACACCTAGATCATCCGCTTCATGCCTGGCAAGCAGTTCTGGCTGATCCGTCAGGTGAAGATGTACTTGAAACGTTCGATCACAACACGAAAATACCGGACGCCTATGCGCCGTACACGTCCTTCGAATCCGGAACCTATGAAGACTTGGGATGGTTTCCCTCGGGTGAAGCGTTTGGCGATGCACCGGGAACTACGGGCGATTGGTTCCAAGACGGCAAGGTCGACACGGTACCGGCTAGTGTGGCCCACAGCGGCCTTATCGATCACACCCTGCAGGGCACACTGCGATCCCCCACGTTTACCATAGAACACGATGCGATTCACTATCGCGCCGCTGGAAATAAGGGTCGTATTCGACTCGTCATTGCACAATTCCAATTGCGCGAAAATAACGGTTTACTGTTCGAGGAAACGTTGTCGGATGTAAATACCGGTGGCGAATACCGGTGGTTCACCCAAACCCGCGGCATCAGCACTCACAAGGGTCAACAAGCCTATTTCGAGTTCATCGATGATGGTGACGGCTATATCGCCATCGACTCCATCTGGTTCTCGGACACGTTACAAGCGCCGCCTTCTATCAATCCGATCACTCAACGCATCGTCAAAGGTTTGGCCGGGGCAGACAGCGATTATGCAATGCTCGCTTCAACCGCCGTTGGCCTTGCGGCAGCAGACGCATTTGTGCAGGCATCACGTGAGAAATCGGATGGCGGTTTGGGTGAACTCGCCCGATGGTTGGTGAAGAATAACCTGATCGACATCGACACGACGCGGTCTTCCCTGAACACCATCGAATCCGACGCGCGCGCGATTGCGAACACATTGCCCAAACCGGAACGCATTCTAGCGGCGACGGACGGCACCCCAATCGAAGCGCACATCTTTCATCGAGGCAGCCATAAGAACCCGGGTGACGAGGTGCCCCGGCGTTTTCTGGCCGCGCTCGACGAAGAACCGAAGTCGGTCTCAAAGGGTTCTGCCCGTCTGGAGCTCGCCGATCGCCTGCTCGACCCTGATAATCCTTTGCCCGCTCGCGTGATGGCCAATCGCGCTTGGCATCACATTTTCGGCCGGGGGATTGTGCCGAGCGTTGACAATTTCGGCGTACTCGGCGAAGCGCCCACGCATCCGGCGTTGCTCGATTATCTCGCCACTTCGCTGACGAAGAATGACTGGTCGCTCAAGTCGCTCATTCGCGATCTGGTGACCACCCAAACCTACCGTATGGCAAGCGCACGTAGCAGTGACGAAGCCGAAATTAAGGACCCTTCGAATGCGCTTCTGCACCGAATGCGGATCAAGCGTCTTGAGAGTGAAGCGATTCGCGATTCGATTCTCGCGGCATCGGGCAGCCTCGACAGAACAATGTATGGCCAGCCGGTAACCATCTATCTATCCCCATTCATGAGCAATCACCGACGGCCCAGATCGTCCGGCCCAGAAGATGGCGATGGGCGACGCACGATCTATGTTCAAGTGCGCCGAAATTTTCTATCCCCCATGCAACTGGCATTTGATTATCCCATGCCAGACACCACCATCGGCAAGCGCAACCAATCGAACGTACCTGCACAGGCGCTCATCATGATGAACGATCCGTTTGTCGTAGAGGAGGCTCGCCGTTGGGGCGAACGTGCTGCGTCTCGCACAGAGGACTCTGCGGAAACACGAATTGAGTATCTCTTCGAATTGGCGATCGGACGCGAACCTTCGGACATAGAACGCACGATGCTCAACGATCTACTGGTTCAGCAAGCTGTGGCCTATGGCGTCGATGAAGGCGCGATCGCTTCGGACCCCAAATTATGGGCCGACATATGCCACACGTTGTTCACGTTGAAAGAGTTTATATTCGTTAGTTAGGGAACGGGAAGCACTATGGCACATTGCAATTGCTTTAGAGATACCCCGATGACACGACGGGAAATGCTTCAGTCGGCCTCGGCCGGTTTTGGCGCGGTAGCCCTCGCCTCATTGATGGGCGATTCGGCGTATGGTGCGCCGTCAACATTGGGCGTCGATGCGCTTGTCCCCCACTTCAAGCCTCGGGTTCGTAATATTATATTCCTCTATATGGACGGCGGCGTTTCGCAGGTCGATAGCTTCGATCCTAAACCGCGATTGACTGCCGAAGACGGCAAACCATTTGCCATGAAGATGGAACCGACTCAATTCAACAACAACGGCGATACTTTGGGCAGCCCGTGGGAATTCAACAATTACGGCGAGAGCGGCATCCCAGTGAGCGATCTATTTCCTCAGGTCGGTGCGTGTGCCGATGAGCTTTGCGTGATCCGATCGATGACCTCCAACTTCTCCGAACACAACGCGGCGAATTATTTCTTACACACGGGTCACGGCCAAGCCGGTCGACCGAGTATGGGCGCGTGGACGGTCTACGGCCTGGGAAGCGAAAGCAATGACTTGCCAGGCTATGTCGTGCTTAATAGCGGCTTAATCCCTTCAGGCGGAATCGATTGTTTTGCGTCCGGTTTCTTACCTGCGACGTATCAGGCGTCCATGCTCCGAGCAGAACGGCCTACACTGGCAAATGTGGCACCCACTGAACCGAAGCCCGAACTGCAACGCAACAAGCTCAACGCGATGCGTGCGCTGGACGCGGCGGCTATGGGAAATACGGGGCACCACGACGCACTCGAAGCGGCCATAGCGAACTACGAGCTCGCCTATCGCATGCAAACGGCGGTTCCTGAACTCACCGATTTGAGGGGCGAATCAGACGCGACCAAGAAACTATACGGCCTCGACGCGGAAATGGAACAAACCCGCATCTACGCCACGCAGTGCTTGACCGCGCGCCGCCTTATTGAACGCGGTGTTCGGTTCATCGAACTGACGTGCCCCGGTATAAAGGGCGCAGACCGTTGGGATGCTCACGCAAGACTACGGTTCAATCATGGCAATAATGCTAAAGCAGTCGACCAGCCGATTGCAGGCCTGTTGAAAGATTTGAAGGCTCGCGGATTACTGGATGAGACCTTGGTTGTTTGGAGCGGCGAGTTCGGTCGCACGCCATTCGCCCAAGGGCGCGACGGTCGCGATCACAATCCGTTCGGCTTCTCCATGTGGATGGCTGGCGGTGGCATCAAGAAGGGCCACATTTACGGCGCGACCGATGAATTCGGATACAAAGCAGTCGAGAACAAGGTCGAGGTTCATGATCTTCACGCCACGATGCTGCATCTGCTGGGCTTTGATCACGAACGCTTGACCTACCGCTATAGCGGACGCGATATGCGGCTCACGGATGTCAGCGGCCACATTCTGCACGACGTGCTGACATAGACCTCTTCATTCAAATTGAAACGGAAGGATTGATCACGTAATGAGCACAAACGGAAAATCTGCGGCGTTCTCGCTAGACGGTCACGTCGCTTTGGTCACAGGGAGTTCGACCGGGCTTGGCAAGGCGATTGCCCATTCACTCGGTGCAGCAGGCGCGCGGGTCGCGATGAACTACGCGAACAATCAAGCGCGCGGCAAGCAAGCATTCGAAGAGTATCGCGCGCAGGGGTATGAGGGCATGCTCGTGCGCGGCGATGTAACGAATAAAGCGGAAGTGGATGCGATGGCCGCGGGCATTGCCGACGAGTTGGGTCCTATCGATACGCTCGTCATCAACGCCACGCCAGAGCAACCGCTCAAACCCATCGAAGAATACGAGTGGGAATTCTATCAAGAGATGTTGGACTTCTTCGTGAAGAGTCCCTATTTACTCGTGCGTGCGACGATAGCCAATATGAAAGAACAGAAGTACGGACGCATCATCAACATAGGGTCCGAAGTATTCCAACGGGGCGTCGGCAATTTCACGGCGTACTGCGCGGCTAAGGGCGGGCAGAACGGTTTTACTCGCAGCCTGGCCACCGAACTCGCGCCGTGGGGCATCACGGTCAACATGGTGTCGCCGGGCTGGATTCCGGTAGAGCGGCACGAAAATGATCCACAAGAAATGAAAGATGAGTACCTGGCCGGTGTACCCGCCGGACGATGGGGCTTGCCTCGCGAGGTGGGCGATACGGTTACCTTCCTCGCAAGCGAACAGGCGGGCTATGTTTCCGGTCAAAACATTTGCGTCAACGGCGCACACACCGTCGCATAACGCGATTCACCTAGCAGCGAAAGGAATTCGGGCATGAGGGGACAACGGTTATTCGTAGTGATCGCCACGGTATTGGCGTTGGTTGGGGTCGGCTGCGGCGGTTCAGACAGCGGCGATTCAGATCGTATCCAAGTCGCGTACGTCACGAACGGTATCGATCCGTTCTGGACGATCGCTGCTGCAGGCACCCAAGCAGGCGCCAAGGATTTTGATGTGGACTGCGAAGTGCTCATGCCCCCGAAAGGCATTGTGGACCAAAAACGTATGATTGAAGATCTCCTCGTTCGCGGCATCCAAGGGATCGCCATCAGTCCAATCGACGCTGAGAACCAAGTGGGCCTGTTGAACCAAGCCTGCGAACAGACGATTGTCATCACCCAGGATTCCGATGCGCCTGATTCCAATCGCTTGTGCTTTATTGGCGTCGATAATTATCAAGCCGGTCGCGAATGCGGCAAGCTGGTGAAGAAAGCGCTGCCCGAAGGTGGCTCCGTGATGATCCTTGTCGGTCGCCTCGAACAACTGAATGCCCAACAACGGCGTCAAGGCGTCATCGACGAACTGCTCGATCGCGAATCAAAACCGACCGACGAAATCACCATCGACCCGCCGGATGCAACGTTCACTGGCGGTCGCTACGAAGTCATCGGCACCCGCACCGACAACTTCGACTACGCCAAAGCCAAAGCCAATGCACAGGACGCCATTACCGGGAACGAAAGCCTCGACTGTATGGTCGGACTCTTCGCGTACAACGCACCGCAGATCCTAGCCGCAGTGAAAGAAGCGGGCAAACTCGGCGAAATTAAAATTGTGAGCTTTGACGAAGCGTCCGAAACGCTTCAGGGAATCATCGATGGCGACATCACGGGAACCGTTAGTCAACACCCCTACATGTACGGCTACGAGTCGGTGAAAATTCTTGCGGCACTCGTCCGTGGTGACAAGTCTGTCCTCCCCGAAGACGGCTACAAAGCGATGCCCGCCATGGTTGTGACCAAAGAGAACGTGGAAGAGTACCGCGAGCAACTCAAGAGCTACGGCATCGAACAGAACTAACTAGACGATGGTTATTCTTGCAAAATGCGCCGAGGGATTTGGCTTTTTCCTCTCCCGGCTCGCGCTGACCATGATCCCGCTGGTCTACCTCTTCGAGATCTATTGGCGACGGCGCCCCGGTGCAATCCAATTGAATTCGCAGCGGTAGGTTTAGTGCATACCGACGTAGTAGACATCCCCGCGATTGGGAGAAAAAGGCACTGCGAGCGGTCCGTCCTTTGAAATTTTTATTCTTCCCGCAGAGCTGGGTACTCGCCCACACATCACGCTGCGTCGAAATAGCAAAAGTGCTTCGCGATCAGGGGCACGACGTTGTCTTCGCCGGTGCAGACATCGACCATCCGAAATCCAATCTACGACTTGCTCGTGATGAAGGGTTCCGCGTTGAACACGCCGAAGAGCCGAATATCGCGTATATGATGGACCGCTACCAAGCGTTCGGCGCGTACTCCGGCATACTCGACTTGTCCCGCCCGCAACGCTGGGCACCGGTTGATAAGATTCTGATCAGTCAAGTCCGCCTTATCGAACGCGAAGCACCGACGATGGTCGTGGGCGCACAAACGATGACGTTGAACCTTGCCGCTCATGTGACCGGGATCCCGTGTGCAGGCATCCTCAATTCGTATTTATTGCGCACCTATTCAACCAACCTCATTATTCGGCAATATTTGGTAGGCCTTGAACGCGGCCAATTCGGCACACTGCGCAAGCGTGCTTTGAAGGAACTGGGCCATCCCGATATCGATCCACTACCGTTATTCAAAAAGATGCCATTGCTCTGTCCCGACGCACCCGAACTCCTGCAAGATGCACCATTTTTCGATCACGTCCACGGCATAGGTCCGATTATTTTCGAGCATCCATCTCCCCTGCCCGATTGGATGGATGAATTGGAAGACGGCACGCCCAACGTATACATCGGCATGGGATCGACGGGACGATTCGATCTATTCCTACGTAAGTGTTATTCAGGCCTAAGCAAACTCCCCTATCGTTTCATAGTCACCACAGGCGGACTCGTCGCCGATGAAACCGTGCGGAACGCGCCGGACAATTTTCGGTTCACCAAATTTGCGCCCGGATCTGAATTGCTCAAGCACTGCAGGGCCATGATCTTTCACGGCGGCAATGGCACAATGTATCAAGGCTTGGCCAATGGCGTACCCATGGTGGCCGTTCCCTCTCATATCGAACAGGGCGTCAATGCACGCATGGGCAAGAAGGCCGGGTTTGCGATTCGTGTGCGCCCCTGGATCGGGTTCGCTCCACGCATCAAACGCGCAGTCGTTCGCGTGGTCGAAGATCCCCAATACCGAGCCGTCGCAGAACGCATTGCGAAAACAATCGACCCACAAGCCGCACCGAAAATTGCAGCAGCACTGCTCGAACGGTACGCTAACGGATCGGAAGACCCAGGGCAGGACCAATGAGCGAACCACTCTTAACGATTAGCGGCCTCACAAAACACTTCCCAGGCGTGCGCGCCCTTCACGATGTCGACCTCACGCTGGACAAGGGCGAAGTCCTCGCCGTTATCGGTGAGAACGGTGCGGGCAAGAGCACGCTAATGAAAATTCTTGCCGGCGTCCAAATGGCCGATGCAGGCGAAATACGATTAGACGGCGACCTAATCGCCCCCGCGACGGTACGCGATGCGCTGGACCTCGGCATCGCGCTGATTCACCAAGAGTTAAATCTCGCGGATAACCTCAGTGTTGCAGCCAATATTTTTTTGGGTCGTGAACCGCGCACGCTTGGCATGCTGAATTTCGGCAAAATGCGATCGGATGCGGCGACACTCTTGGATCAACTTCGAACGCCCATCCGCCCCGACACACCGGTTAGCCGCTTGTCTATCGGGCATCAGCAGATGGTCGAAATTGCGAAAGCGTTGTCCATCGATGCGCGCATTCTCATCATGGACGAACCGACATCTAGTCTATCGAAACACGAAACCGATCAACTGTACGAAGTCATCGCCGATCTCCGCGACCGTGGCGTCAGCGTCATCTACATTAGCCATCGTCTGGGAGAAGTGCGCACCGTCGCTGATCGCGTAGTCGTCCTACGCGATGGCGAAAATGCGGGCACTCTCGAAAAAGAAGACATCACCCACGATAAGATGGTCCGAATGATGGTCGGTCGCGACGTTACCAACTTACGTGATCGCGTACCGGTGAAGCCTGGAGAAACGGTACTTCAGGTGCACGGCCTCGAAACCATGGAGTATCCGGGACAACACGTTGAGCTGACGGTGCGTGCCGGTGAAATCGTGGGCATCGGCGGCCTGGTTGGCGCGGGACGTACTGAAATTTTGGAGACTGCGTTTGGGGTGTTACCGTGTCGCAGCGGCACCGTGGAGGTCTGCGGAGAAGCGATTCGTGCGGACCGTCCAGCAGATTCCGTTGCCGCTGGCATGGCGCTCATTCCGGAAGACCGTAAACAATGCGCGCTTGTGCTTGAAATGGCGGTACGCGCTAATCTAAATCTCGCCCGTATACGGTATGGTCACCGAGCCGGTTTTGTGAACCGGCAGGCGGAACGCGAGACCAGCACCGATATGATGGCGCGGCTCAGCGTACGCACGCCATCCGACGCACAGCCCGTGCAATATCTTTCCGGTGGCAACCAACAAAAAGTGGTGATCGGCAAATGGCTCGCGCTGAAACCGCGCGTGTTGCTATTGGACGAACCAACCCGCGGCATCGACGTGGGATCGAAACAGGAGATTTACGAATTGGTGGATCAACTCGCACAAGAAGGTGTCGGCATTTTGTTTGTATCCAGTGAAATGGAAGAGTTACTCGGTCTCGCCGACCGCATTCTCGTCATGCACGACGGGGCGATTGCTGGGGAGCTATCACGCGCTGATGCTACGGAAGAGTCGGTAATGCAACTGGCCACCGGCGTCACCCAACAGGAGACCGCGAATGTCTGACGTAAAGAAAACGCTCGGCATTCTCGGTTTGCTCGTCGTCATCTGCCTGTACACCGCATACAACAGTTCCAATTTCTACTCCGCAATCAATATTGAAAACACACTGCGCTGGACCGCATTCTTCGGCATCATCAGCATCGGCGTTTCCTATGTCATCATCTCAGGCGGCATCGATTTGTCGATTGGGTCCGTCGTCGGCCTGAGTGGGTGTGTCCTCGCATGGCTTCTCACCGACAACGAACTTTCCGTACCCGTCGCACTCGCAATTATTGTCGGAATGTCCCTCGCTATCGGACTCGCCCACGGGTTGCTTATCACGAAGGTCGGCCTGCAACCCTTTGTCGTCACGCTTTGCGGACTGCTCCTTTACCGCGGATTAGCGCGCTACCTCACCGACGACGCGAGCGTCGGATTCGGCACCCAATTTGAAGGGCTGAAAAGTGTCGCGAACGGTAAGATCGCTATTCCGTTTATCGACTCGTTCGCCATACCCACACCGTTCATTCTTCTAATTCTATTGTCCCTGGCCGCAGGCACAGTGCTCCAATTCACGGTCTATGGTCGCTATTTGTTCGCACTCGGGAGAAACGAATCGGCCGCACGGTACAGTGGTATTAACACGGACCGTGTCGTCATCCTCGCCTACGTGTTCTGTTCACTACTCGCAGGACTCGGGGGCATGCTCTTTGCCCTGTATTTCAACTCCGTACAACCGTCCGGCACGGGTGAGTTTTACGAACTGTACGCCATCGCCGCCGCAGTACTGGGCGGATGCAGCCTACGCGGTGGCGAAGGATCGATTCTCGGCGTCGTCATCGGAACGGCCGTGATGATTGTGCTCAAGAATGCGATCAACCTGCTGCAAATCCCCGCACAACTTGAGTTCGCCATTATCGGCGGCGTGATCTTGGCAGGCGTGATTACCGATGAAGTAGTACGCCGAACGGTCGCTAAACGGCGGGCCTCGCAACGCGTCTAGGGGACATCCGCAGAAAGTAGTTGAACCTTAGGGCGTATCGCCATACCCCTGATCAATCAACACCTCAATCGCGCGCTTCGAAAGCCGAATCAAATGGGGATGCGACTTGTTCCCATTCGACAACAACACGCACCCCACGCGCCGTGCACGATTCCCTTCTATGAACGCTGTAAATCCATTCACACTCCCGCTGTGCCCAAACACACGTTCCCCGTCGCGATCCCCCAACCACCACGTCAACCCGTACGTGTCGCTATCCCCCGTCCACGTCCGCCCCAACTTCGGCTTGTACTCCGGAAACTGCGGCGTCATCGCTTCGTCCAGCGTGCTTTTCTTCAACAAACGCTTTCCGTTAAAGACGCCGTCGTTCAAATTCATCATCAACCAATTCGCCTGTGTCTCAATCGTTCCATACAGAATGCCCGCAGGCCACACATCCGCCTTGTTGCGAACTGTCGCATGATGTCCGCGCCCGGCGCTATGCACATACGGGACCGCCATACGCTCATACATATTGGGACGCGGCACGAACGCGAGATCGCGCATTTCGAGTGGGTCGAATATTTGGCGCTGCATGTGTTTTCGATACGGCGTACCCGATAGTTTCTCGACCAAGTGCGCAACGAGGGTATACGCAGGATTCGAATACTTCGTGTTCGTTAGAGGGCGGCCATTCACCACAAGCACTTTCGCCAAATATTCCTCCAACGGCGCAGGAACGGAATCGCCCCAAACCGCATGCGCTCCATACCCACTCGGCAATCCTGATGTATGAGTCAACAAATGCCTAAACGTCACCGGGTGATCCGGGTCTTCGTTCTTGATCTCAAGATCATCCAAGTAATCATGCACCGGGTCGTCCAACTCAAACTTGCCCTGCTCCATCAATTGCAGTAAAGCCGTCATCGACATCGCTTTATATGTCGACCCAATCAGATAGACGGTCTCCGGCCGCGCCTCCGTCTTCGCCCACAAATTCGAGTACCCAAACCCCGCCTTCCAAACCACCTCCTCCCCCGCTACCAACGCAATCGTTAGCGACGGAATGTGGCCTTGCTCCATCGCGCGATGGATGTCGGGTTTGAGGGCGTCGGCAAGGATAGAGTCATCAGCAACAGCCCACGGGCCTACAACCAGCAGAACAAACAAGAACAGCACCGGAACGATTCTAGGCATCGGACCACAAACCTCCATTTGTTAAGGTTTCGCGAGCTATCAAAACGATATACTGTCATTGCAAACACTCCCGATACAATCGGGAGCTACGTAGCGCTTGTTTTCAACAGGCGTAATTGTTAGGAGCATCGCGATGAACATCTTTACTAAATGGGTTACTTGCTTCGTAATCTTACTCGTTTCGACCGTACACGCTACCGCCGAGATGAGTGTTGGCGTCGGTAGTGTGGTCATCACGCCGGACAAACCGATTTGGTTGTCCGGTTATGCGTCCCGCAAAGCGCCGTCGGACGGCAAAGTGCAGGATATCTTTGCGAAGGCGATGGCATTTGAAGATGCGGACGGCAATCGCACCGTGATGGTAACGACTGATCTCATTGGTCTTACGCGCAACCTTTCCTTACGCACTGCCGCGCTCGCCTCCGAGAAGTTGGGCATTCCTCGCGAACGCATTATGCTGACGTCATCGCATACACATTGTGGACCCGCCTTGCGTGAAAACTTGGGCACGATGTACGCGCTGGACGAAGAACAGACGCGACGTGTTAACGAATACAGCGATGCGCTTCCCGGCCGTATCTTCGCCGCAATTGAAATGGCGGTGAACGATCTCGAACCGGGCAGCGTCCTTTGGGGACATGGCGACGCGGGATTCGCCGTGAATCGTCGCCAGTACAACCAAGGCGGCGTGTCCATCGGTGTCAATCCGATCGGCCCGGTCGATCACGATGTCCCCACTATCGTTGCAAAACGTGCGGACGGCACGACAAAAGGCGTCTTTTTCGGATATGCGTGCCACAACACGACCCTAAGCTTTCAACAAATCAGCGGCGACTACGCTGGATTCGCGCAAGCTCATGTCGAAGCGGCGATGCCGGGCGTCGTCGCCCTATTCGCTTCCGGCTGCGGCGCAGACGCTAACCCGAACCCACGGGGAAAACTCGAACTCGCCGAACAACACGGCGCTGAACTGGGCGAAGCGGTTTTGGCCGCCATGAAAGGCGAACTTACAGAATTAACTGAACCGGTGCGCGCGGTCTATGAAGAAGTCGCGCTCGAATTGAGCGAGCCGCCATCACGCGCCAGCATCGAAGCCCAACTCGAATCTGACAACGTCTACATCCAACGCCGCGCAACAGCATTGATCGAAGAATTCGATTCTGCGGCAGGCCTCAGAACGAACTACCCCTATTACCCCATCCAAGTTTTCCAGTTCGGCGATGCACTTCAAGTCACCGCCCTCGGCGGCGAAGTCGTGGTCGACTATGCCCTCCGCATCAAACACGAATTCGGCCAAGACAACCAGTTCATCATCGGCTATGCAAATGACGTCATGGCGTATATCCCATCGCTGCGCGTCCTCCGCGAAGGTGGTTATGAATCCGATACATCCATGATTTACTACGGCCTATACGGCCCTTGGTCAACCACGGTTGAAGAGATTGTGATGAATGGAGTACGAAGACTTTCCGATCGTGACCACTAATTCGGCAACTAAATCACCCCTCCTATCGGTGGCGATAACAGTAATCGGATTCTTTGCGATCTGGATTGTTTACGTGCTCGTCCTACTCCGATTTCCCGATACGTTTAATGGCGATAGCGCGGAAAAAGGAATTCTTCGAGCCTACATCCGGGTCGCGTTGTGGGTAGGACCGCTCGTCCTCTACGCGTGGTACGCTGAGAAACGATCGTTCGCTCAGTTCTTGGCACTGCGCGACAACTGGCGAAAGGGCTTGGTCGGAGGCGCAATCCTGTGCGGAATAAGCGCCGTTCTCACCGTGCTTCGCATCATATTTCAAGGCGCGGAGTTTCAGGCGTTAGCCTCAATTGATTTGGGCACGTGGCTCAATCCGATACTGACGGCTCCGCTCGTTGAGGAACTCATGTTTCGCGGGCTGATATTCCGAATTGTAGACAAACATTCCAGCTTCTTCGTGGCGCTTGTTGTGAGCTCGGCGCTGTTTGCGCTGATTCACTTCCCGTATTGGTTTCTCGTCGGCGTCCATAGCGGCATGGGTATGGCGCAAGAACTCAGCGTGATCTTCTTTATCGGTGTTATACTGGGTGGGTCCATGAAAGCGACTGGTTCGCTCCTCACCCCCCTTATTGGTCATTGGGCGAACAATATCGCCTCAATCGTCGTCACGTGATACGGAGTAACGCACTCCGAGCAAATCCGAGAGGGCGTAGACGCAGGCAACAAGGAGGCATGGAAATGGTATTCAACTCCGTATCGCACAGAACACGGCGGACTCATGCCAGCAGACTCGCCACAGTCGTCTCGATTGCGCTCGCAACCCTAGTGCTTTGCGCGGGTGCGATTGCGGCCCCAGAAACAAAACCAGAGGCAGTAGCGTACATCCACTATGTGAGCGGGACGATTGAAGTGCTCTCGTTCAGCGATCCGGAAAAAGGCTGGCAGCGGACGTGGTCCGGACAAGATCTGTACCCAGGGGACAAACTGCGCACGGGCAGCAAAGACAAGGCCGCAGTGAAATTCGATGATAAAACGATCGATGTTTTCCCAGATTCCATTTTGTATATGCCGGAAACTCAAGTAGAGAAGAGTACAGGAGATGAAATCTACGGCGTCCTCATCGACGTGAAGGATGGTCTAGTGCGTTGGTGGTCCGGCGAGTCCGATGAAAAATCAGCGCCAATATTTCAGATGCGATCGCCAACAGGCGTCGCCGGGACACGCGATGGATTTGTCAAGTCAGACAAGGGCGGCGCCCATATGCAACGCGTGGTCGACAACGTGAGCGGAGCGCCAAAAGTCATCTCGATGGAAGAACATAATTCCAAGGGGTCATTCACGGGCACATGGACTTGGGACGGCGAAGTATACCAGGCGAAATGGTCCAACGGCGCCACAGCAATATTGAATCTAGAAAAGTATGACCGCAATAGCATTGTCATCACCCGGCACGATACCGCCGGACCTTCCAAGGGGCTCAATGCGCGGTATGAAGCGCGCGTTGGCCCTACAGAGCCTTCTGACGACGGAACGGTTCGCAGTATTGTCGACGGGACCGCGAGTTGGACCTTTGCCAACGGCAGGAACATTACAGGAACGTGGTCGGGTCGGCTATCCTTGAAGGGGACACAGAGATCCACCGGAGAAGGGATTTATGATGTCCTCGATGAATTCAAGAAGGGCATTGAAGATTGGTGGACCGGCCCGGAGACCTTTACGATTCGCGGGTCCGGAGTCCCGGGATAGCTTGAAATCCACGCATTGGGCCCAGCATGAAGAATCTAGTTACTTCGCAGGCAACGACCCCGCGAACGCAGCGGCTCGCTCGATCCAATCTTCGAGGTCTTCATCTTCGGCGTAGCCTTCGGGATCGACGTAGACGAAGCCTTTGAGCGGTTTACCTGTGAAATCCATGTCGCGTGCGTGGGGGTGTTTCAAGGCGCTTTTCGCTTCTTCGGCGCCGAGGCGCAGCATCAAATCGATCTTGTTGACGCCGCAGCACATGTTGCCGTTCACCATGAAGCACAGGCCGCCGAACATTTTCTTTTCGGTGACGTCTTCGCGTCCATCGAAAATGTCACGGACGCGTTCGGCTAATCCTTCGTCGTATGGCATGACAGTTCTCTATTTAGATTAGATTGGGAGGGACACGCTCCCGCGTTTCCAGTCATGTGCGGACGCGCAGGAGCGCATCCCTCCCGCCCTCATACTGAAACTTCAATTTTGCGCTATCTGCGCGAATGCTTTCTTCATTGCCGCTGCCGTGGCAGCGACGGCGTCTTCGTTATCCATGGCGTTCAATGCAGCACTAAAGGGTTCCGCGCGCACCGGGCCGTCAAATCCGATGTCTGCGAGCGCCGTCAGAAATGCGCCGACATCGATTACGCCTGTCGCTGCTGGCAATTCACGGGTGGTGTCTTGCATCGCTTTGCGATCAAGCCCGGCTGATCCATCGTTCAGATCGACGACAACGACTTGTTCGTTCTTCAACGCGTTGATGTCGTCTGCCGATTCCTGGGCGTGATACCAATGCCAACTATCGAGTACTAATCCGACGTTCGGGCGACCGATGTCCTCAATGAGTTCGAGCGTCTCCGCCATCGTGTGTACCCACGGGTGTTTCACCGACGACCATGCCGACCACGTCCCGACGTACTCCAGGCCGAATCGCAAACCATGATCGCCGAGCACGTCCGCCATTTCGCGTAAACGCTTCGTCATAAGGGATCCGTACTGCTTGTACGTAAGTTCGTCGTTCCCGAACATCAACCACGTGCCCACGCGATCAACTCCCGCGCGTTGCAACGCTTTCGCGACGTCGGGCAGACGTTTCATTCCTTCACGAAATGCGGCGTCGTCATTTCGGAAATTCACGGGCGCATCGCCTGCGGCCCAGACAATACCATCAGCCTTCATACGGTCACGTAACGTGGCAAGGGCGCTATCCTCCAACTTGGCTAAGTACCCCGCGACAGGATCGACTGATTGAAATCCATACGCCTTCGCCAGCGCAATCGCTTCTTCCTGTCCCGCGCTCACACCGATGCGACCGCAACTCAGGTTCACGGTCATCTTTATCGTTCGTTTTTGCGCGTGTGACGAGTGCGCAGCAAGCCCTACGCCCGCTGCAACGGCGGTGCCGAGAAACGCTCTTCGTGATATCGACGATGTCATGTTGCTATCTCCGGTTGAATGTCCGGCGGACTCCACGGCACGACGCCGGCGCGTATTACGTGGTTGCGCAGTTCAGCGAATAATTTCTTGTACATCTCATGCGATTTCGGCAGCGCATTTTGTTCGCCTGGGTCATCTTCCAGATCATAGAGCCGTAGCGGTTCGAACGGGGTATTTTGCAGCAATTTCCAGCGACCTCGGCGTATCGCGTAGAACTCTTGACCGCCGAACTTATTGCCTTCGCGGCGTACCCAAACAAGCGTGCGTTCACCGATATCGACGGCATCGCTTTCAAGGACGGGCAAAATGCTTGCACCGTTTAATCCGTCCGTCGTTGCGGCTCCCGTGGCGGCACAAAACGTCGGGAACCAATCCATCGTCATGGTTACGGCCTCCGACTGCGTTCCCGGTGCGATACGTCCAGGCCAGACGGCGCACGTTGGGACACGGATGCCGCCCTCGAACATTGTGCCTTTGCCATTGTTCCAGGGCGCGTTGCGCGCACCAACCCGCAGATAGCCGCCGTTGTCGGATGTAAAAACGATGAGCGTATTCTCGGCTTGGCCCGACTCGTCGAGCGCGTTTAATACGCGACCAATCCCGTCGTCCATATGCTCGATTAGCGCGACGAGTTTGGCGCGATCGTTCGCGATGCCTGGTTCACGATCAAGTACTTTTTGCGTCCAATCCTCCGGCGGCTGTACGGGTGTATGCGGCGCGTTGTACGCGAGATAGAGAAAGAACGGATCGTCCTCATCGGCACGTCCGCGAATGTAATCTGCGGACCAATCGGAAAATAGATCGGTTGCATGGCCTTCCGGCTCAATAACCTCATCATTTTTCCGCATGTAGTTGTTGCCGTGACGGCGATGGTTGTAGTAATCATCCATCATGTCGCCGAGGAAACCGTGAAAGAAGTCGAAACCTCTTTCGTTCGGCTTGTTCGGCGAGTCGAGACCGAGGTGCCACTTGCCCACGAGTGCTGTGTGATAGCCGCTCTCGCGCAATACCTCCGGCATCGTCACGGCATTGGGATCGAGATACCCGAAATTGTCCCGATCATTCGTGCGGATTACACCCGGCACGCCCGCCATATCTGGATAAAGCCCCGTCATCAATGCGGCACGTGTCGGCGAACAGACCGGACAATTCGCATAGGCAGCGTTGAACCGCATGCCCCGACTCATGAGCCCGTCAATATGCGGCGTTCGCATATCTGGTGCGCCATAGCTCGCCAAGTCGCCATAGCCCAGATCATCAGCAAGAATGAAAATGATGTTCGGTCGTGCAGCGGCCCGCGCTTCAGAGGCAACACCTAGCGCGGCAGCACCCAACGCAGCGCTCTTGAGAAATGTTCTACGCGATACGTTCGACATTGCTAGACGTCACAGAGCTCGACTGCGTACCGCAAATCGTCCATCGGATCGCCGGTCGGCAAGAACTCTTGTCCGATGTAGCCCGTGTAGCCCGTCGCAACGATCGCTTCGATGATCGGCTTGTAGTTGATTTCCTGTGTGTCATCGATCGGACCACGCCCTGGGTTGCCTGCTGTGTGGTAGTGCCCGATGTAGTCTTGATACTGGTTGATCCTCGAAATCACATCGCCATCCATAATTTGAACGTGATACATGTCGAACAACAACTTCAGGCCCGGCGAATCGACCGCCTTAATGATTTCCATTACGTAGTCCGTGTGATCGCCTTGATAACCAGGATGCCCCTGCATCTCTATCGTCACGCGGCTGTTCAACATTTCCAGGCACAACGTAACGCCTTTTTCTTCGGCGTACCCGACGATCTTTTTGTACCCCGCGACACAATTCTTTGCCCCTTCCTCCAGCGATATCCCATCCGAAGGCCCGGTAAATGTAATTACATTCGGATAATTGTATTCCGCACAGAGGTCGATGGCGGCACGCATTTTTTCGATGCACATTGGTTGATGCTCGGGATTGTTCATGCCGGCATCGAACCAATGACTATGGGCGAGGGCGCAGATCAACCCATGCTCTTTTAGTGTCGGGTAATCTTCCGGTTGCACCAGCTCAATACTGGTACAACCCAATTCCTTGGCAATTTCGCACTGTTTCGGGATGTCCCAATACGGCTCAAAACACCACGATGTAATCGATTGGTTCACACGGCCATTCATGGCAATTCTCTCCTGAACGTTGATGGAGGGGCTGAGGCCCCAACAGTCCGCCAGCCTAGAAGAAATACGCACGATGTGCAACACGGGCCGGACACCCTAAGCCGGTTAGCACGTTTTAATCCGTCTGTTTGCAGTGAATGGCACGCATGGTACAATGCGCAGTTCGGGTGGACGAGTTTCACACTGGGCTGAAAACTGGGGATGAATGCTGCATGCACGAAACATCGCGCGACGACATACACACCGCAGGGACCGCAGATCTGGAACCGCGGCGGGTACCCTCACAAGACCGAAGCCGCAAACGGGTCGACGCTATTCTCGATGCCCTTGCGGAACTGCTGATCGAACGCGGCTTTGACGCGATCAACACGCATCACGTGGCCGAACGCGCCAATGTCCCCGTCGGCACGCTGTATCAATTCTTTCCCAATAAGTACGCCCTAGTCAGCGCACTGTCACGTCGCTACATAGAACGGTACGGCAACATTCTCCAAGAAAGCCTGTCTTTTGACGAGGCAGAGTTGAAGGATGAACACATCCTCGACCGCTATACGGAAGCCGTGGCAAACGTAATGTTTCAGGACAAGGCGTTGGCCGTGCTGTGGGCCGTGATGTTGGCAACGCCGGAACTACGTCCGATTCAAGTTGCCGGATTGAAAATGGGTCACGGCCTGTTGATGTCTCTATTGAAGAGCCGACTCAGTCACCTTGACGAACCCACGTTAGAAACGATAGCGACGACGATATACCGCGCGTCTTACGCCATGCTCTACACTGCTTGCCAGAATCCTGACGAAGATAAAGATGCAGCGCTGGAAGAATTGAAACGGCTGCAGAATGCATACCTCAAAAGTTACCTCACGAGTGACTGAGTGCACATCATCCCCTGGACTTATCGGTTCCCACTTCGGAATGTTCGATTGGGTCCGCAACGAAATGAACTAACTGCACTCATGACGGAGAAGGAAATGCAACGTTATAAACGGACAGGGATTCTCCTAAGTCTTTTCGTAATCGCCGTTGGTTCGGCATTCGCCCACGTGGATGGGCGTCCTTCCATCCACGACACCCTAGCGTCGATTGTTGATCGGCTCCGATCCACCCATTCGGCGGAAGAGCTGAAAGCGATGACGGTCGAAGATGTCGTTGAGGCGCTGACTGATGAAGAACGCGAAAACTTGGGGACAGAGTACTGGTCCTTTAACGTTGATAAGCCTGTTACGGTTTATGTCATGCGCCACCAAGAACAGAACGAAGTCCCCTTTTGGATAGAAGACCAGGGATTCAAGAAGACGAAGCATACCGTTGGCGTGAATGAAGAAGTCTACGATGTTTGGGAGAAATCGTTCGAAACCGGCACCGTTGGTCTCGGTATCAACGGATTTGAGCGTCGAGGCGATCACTATTTCGTTGGAATCGTGCCGAAGAAACAAAGTGACTCCGTCGAGATCACCGACATGTACCCCGGCCAACACAAAGCCACCAAATTTAAGACGCGCGCAGTGGTTCACGCCGACGATTTCGGAAACCGCGTCGCGTCCTTGCCCGCCTTTCTTGATGGCCAAACACTCATTCGTGGCGTGCAAGACCGCACCGAGGAAACCCAACTCGTCCGTGTCTGGCGCGAGACCGATTACCCCTCGTCGTCTACTCCTGATCAAGTTACCCTCACATGGAGTGATGATCCGAAGACAACCCAGACTGTCCAATGGCGAACCAATACGGAGATTGGCCGAGGTCAGGTCGAATACAAGCTCGCCGATGGCGGTGAAACACTCGAAGCCACTGCAATTCAAACCGTGCTCGAGGATCCCACGCTCGCAAACGACCCGGTAAATCATAGGTTCACCGCGATGATGAGCGACCTCGAACCCGGAACGGCCTACACCTATAAAGTCGGCGATGGTGATCACTGGTCAGACTGGGCGGAATTCACGACGGCTCCGGATAAGACCGTTCCCTTTAAGTTTATCTATATGGGCGATGCGCAAAACGGTCTCGATGCGTGGGGCGTGCTCCTCGACAAGGCGATTGCCGAAGAGACCGATGCGTCCTTCTACATCATGGCGGGCGACCTGGTGAATCGCGGTATTCAGCGCGATGATTGGGACAGCTTCTTTCACAATGCAAACGGTCACTACGATCATCTTCAACTCGTGCCTGCGATCGGCAATCATGAAGATCAGGGCAGTGATGGTCCTTGGATGTACCTCGATTTGTTTGACCTTCCCAAGAACGGCCCCAAAGAGATCACCATCGAACGCGCGTACAGTTTCGAATACAGCAACGCGCTTTTCGTTGTATTGGATACCAATACGTCTGTAAAGAATCAGACCGAGTGGCTTGAGCAACAGCTCGCCAATTCGAAAGCGACGTGGAAATTTGTGGTCTATCACCATCCCGCGTATTCGTCCGCACCGAACCGAAATAATCCGGACGTGCAAAAGTATTGGACGCCGCTCTTCGACAAGTACCGCGTCGATCTCGCGTTGCAAGGCCACGACCATGCGTACTTGAGAACGTATCCCATGTACGACGGAAAACCGGTCGACTCAGCCAAAGAGGGTACGATTTATATCGTTTCCGTATCCGGAACGAAGTTCTACAAGCAAGGCGACTTCGAATACACGGAATTTGGAATGACCAACGTACCGACCTACCAAGCACTCGACATTCAGATTGACGGTGACTCTATGACGTACAAGTCCTACGACGTCAAAGGGGATGTGCGCGACGAATTCGTCATCGAGAAGTGACGAAACGCCTACGCCGGAAGATCGCGAGGACGCCAAACGTTGATTAAGGTTCCGGCCGTTTCTGAGCTGAGTTCCGGCCAAGCGTTAAGCGCAAGCGAAATCTGAGCTAGACCAGCCGTGGGCATTCGCTCGGTCTCCCCCGTCAACTGTTCGATTAGATCTTCCACGGTCGGATTGTGGCCCACCACAAGAACCCGCCGCTCGGTATCCGGACGCGCGTGAATGCATGCGAGATAGTCGGCCACGTCTGCCGCATAGAGTTCATCCGCGAATTCTATTCCGGCATCAAACCCAGACGCGATCGCGACGGCCTCGGTCGTCGTCCGGGCACGGACCGCCGTCGAACTCACGATTCCGTCCGGCAACAAATTCTCCGCCGCTAACAGCTTACCCATCCTCGGTGCATCCCGCTTCCCCCGATCGTTCAGCGGTCTATCAAAGTCCGCCAGTTTAGGGTGATTCCAACTCGACTTTGCATGACGCAGCACCAATAACGTTTTCACAATCGACCCATCCCAGTTCTAATGAGTAGCTGACTGGGTGGGATGATATCACCGGCGACGACTCTTTCAAGTCCATTAGAGGCCGACGACAACCGCCCCGGTTCCATTCGATGAAAGTTCTCCCTCAATTTCAGTGGTTGTTTTGGTGGAGATGAATCTGGAATGCGCCCGGACCGACCGATCAAGTCCCTTGTTAGTGGAGATCACGCAGGAGATCGCCAAACAGGAACGGTACGAAACAGTTATCTATTTAAAAAATAGAGAAAACTGTCATGAATAGTTATATTAACGAATCCAATTATTACGCGATTTCAGTGAAAATACTGCGAATCACCTCATGTGAAAGGAATCTGTAAATGGCCACAAGTACTTTATTTGCAACACTTACAACCCAATCTTGCAATTCGCTATTTAGTGGTAGACTTCATTAAGTGCTTCTCAGAGGGACATGAGAGCACCATTAAGTATGTAAACTAAATATTTCACTGTGATTCAGGGGAAATGATCTCGACCGCCTGGGCCGTGATCGATTGAAGAATTGGGGGGGCAATGGTGGCTATCGAGCCAAAAGATTCCGATCACCAGAGCAGCGACGGTTGGGGCCGTTGGGCGCCGTTACTTCTGATCACGATTATTGGATGTTTACTGAGCGTTGGCGGTGCGTTCGTCACGTACCAATCGGACCAGGATGCCCTCCGCGTCGATTTCGAACGCCGGACCGGAAATTTCATGGTCTTTCTCCAAACAGATATTGTTCAAGAGTATACGGCGAGCAACCAATCTACGCTTGAGTCTTTGCGGGACACGATCATCGAAAAAGGACTCGACGAGGATACGGTTCAAGCATTCAAGTCCGATGCGGTGTCGACCGATTGGATAAAGTCTAGCGTTGTCCTAATCCCGCGCGTACCGAATACTGAACTCGAAGAATTCACTTCAAGGATGAACGACAAACTCGATGCTCCTTTCGAGATCCACGGAATGGACGACAACAGCTCAAGCCGAAACGCTGCAAACTCTGTTTCAATTCACTATCCCATCGTCGATGCGACATCCCAAAGCGAAGACACGAACTTACTCGGGTTGGACATCGCAATGTCGGTCAGCGCGGAAACGGCGTTGGAGGCAGGCCTCTCCAGAGGATACCCCGTCGCGTTCGGCTTGTCGGATGAAGCCGGTGTTTTGACGTTCTTTCATGTAGTACCGCTTCCAACCGGAATTCCAGATCCTGCCAATCCGAACGAGACGTTCGAAGGTTTTGTTGGGGTCGTCACCGAATCATCGCTTGGCGGACTTTCTGACATCTTTCCACTGGCGATGGGCGGAGTCGACACGTATCTCCTCGCCACGCCCGACACACGGCGACGAAGCGCTTCGGACACGCCGGACGCGACAACGCCTAGCGCACTTGTTCGTGCCAGCGTGCTCACCAAACATGGGCTCGCGGGCGGCGCGACGATCGATATGGGGGGATTGCGATGGAACGTAGTTAGTGCGCCGCGCGAAGAACTCTATGCAATGCATGACACAAACAGACCCGCATACGTAGTGGCGATCATTCTCGCGCTTGCTGCGCTTGCGGGGCTAGCGACGATCCGCGTTCAAACACGCGCGCTTCGAATTGATGAAATCATTGACCTTCGAACACGCGAACTCTCCAACGCCAACGACGAGTTGGGACGCGAGATTACCGAACGGAAGAAGACCGAGACAGCGCTCCTCCAAAGCCAAGAAATGTATGAACTCTTAAGCAAAAACGTGAGCGATGTCATCTGGACAACGGACGTCACTCTTGCCCTCGATTATATTAGCCCATCCGTAAAACACCTTCGCGGATATACGGCAGAAGAAGCCCGTCAACAACCTATGGATCAGATTTTGACGACCGAGTCGTTCGCCAGCATCCTCCCGGCAATCGCAGAGGCGCTCGAACGCGTCGAGGCCGGAGAAGTCGACCCGGCACCCAGCTATACGCTTGAGCTCGACATGGTCTGCCGGGACGGTAGCACTATCCGCACAGAAACCACCGCCTCCGTCCTGCTGAACTCAGAACGAGACGTCATCGGTTTCCTGGGCGTGACCCGAGACATCGAATGTCGCAAACAAGCGGAAGAAGACAAATTGACGCTAGAATTGCAACTGCGTCAATCGCAGAAGATGGAGGCAATCGGAACGTTAGCGGGCGGCATCGCCCATGACTTTAACAACTTGCTTACGGGCATTTTGGGCTACGCGAATCTCCTGAAACTACAGACCGATGAAGAATCGTCGACGTATGAAGCCGCAGATGTCATCGAGACCGCAGCGCAACGCGCATCAGATCTCACCAAACAACTGTTGGGGTTCGCGCGGCAAGGTAAGCTCCAAAACGCATCGGTCGATCTCCACACTATGATTACGGAGTCTGTTGCGCTACTACGACGGACCATCGACAAAAGCATAAACATTGCCTTGCGGATGGACGCCGAAAGTTCGGAGGTCATGGGTGACCCAAGCCAGTTGCAACTGGTCATGCTCAACCTCGCCGTGAATGCGCGGGACGCGATGGCCGATGGCGGCGATTTGACGATTGATACTGCGACCATTGAAGTGGACCGTCGGGCACACCCCGATCTAGAACCGGGCCGCTACGTCCGATTGCGGGTCTCGGATACCGGTGCGGGCATTCCAGAGGAAGTATGCGAGCGGATCTTCGAACCGTTCTTCACCACGAAAGCTCAAGGCCAGGGCACCGGTATGGGACTTGCCACGGTCTATGGCATCGTCAAGAATCACGATGGAACTGTGGCCGTAGAAAGCAAAGCCGGCGCAGGCACCACATTTGAAGTTCTGCTTCCAATCGCGAGCACGACGGCTGAATTCGATGTCGTGGCTTCGATGGAACCCGTGGTCCACGGCCGCGGCAAGATTTTGGTCGTGGAAGACGAAGAGGTCGTACGCAAATTGGCCAGCGAGATACTCGGCTGGCTAGGGTACGACACGGTCATGGTGTGCGATGGCGTCGAAGCGGTCGAATACTATGACGGGCACAACGACGATATCGATCTCGCGCTCATTGACTTGAACATGCCGCGCATGGGTGGCCGTGAGTGCTATCAACGAATGAAACAAATCAATCCCGATCTCCGTGCCGTCCTCTCGACCGGGTATAGCCGGGACGGTGCAGCACAGGAGATTCTAGACGACGGCGTTCAGGGGTTCGTGCAAAAGCCGTTTCAGGCCAGCCAGCTTTCGGAGGCTATCGCACTCGCGATGAAGTAATCCTGCCGAACATGCCTGACTTGGGCTACGCATTTCTGCGAATATAGGTACTATATGAACACGGCCAAGACTCGCAGGAAAGCGCCCACTCATGACGTTACGCACCGAAATTATTAGCACCCATCCAGAGTTTCCATGGCTCGATCCCAGCGAAACCACATCTATCGAGGCATTCCTCCATCAGCGTGGCTGGATTGACCCAGACGAACATGTGACCACCTGTGGCAAAGCTGGCGAAGGCAATATGAATCTGACGTTGAGAATCGCGACCGGGATGCGGTCCATCATTCTCAAACAAGCGCGACCCTGGGTCGAGAAATACGATCACATCCCCGCACCCTGGGATCGCATCCTCTACGAACAGGGCTTCTACGAACGGATCAAGTCAATTCCGGACGTCGCCGCGGCGATGCCTGAACTACTCGCTTCCGATTCGCATGCACGGGCAATTGTGTTGGAAGACTTGGGTGCCGCCAATGATTTTACGAACGTCTACAACGGCGACTCCCTTGCAGGGAAAGATCGGCAAGCGCTCGCTGCGTACTTAGCCGTACTTCACACAGCGACGAGAGAAGACGCCGATCCTGAATTCGTAAATAGGGAAATGCGCTTACTCAATCATGAACACATATTTGTGTTTCCTCTCGCCGAAGACAACGGAATCGATTTGGAACCCTTCGAACCCGAACTGCACTCGTCTGCCGAAGAACTTCGGGGCGATTCCGTCTACCTCGATCGTCTGCAAGAAACCGGGGATCGCTATCTCGCCGACGGACCCTGCCTATTGCACGGCGATTATTTCCCGGGCAGTTGGCTGCATACACCACAAGGGCTCCGAATCATTGATCCTGAATTCTGTTATTACGGAGACCCGGAATTTGACCTGGGCGTGGGACTCGCACACCTGCGGCTGGCCGGACGCGGCATCGGCGAAGCGACACAATTCTTGAATGATTATCGCGCGCAGGCAAACGAGCTGGAAATCCAAGAACGCTGGATCGCCCGGTATGCCAGCAGCGAAATCATGCGTAGGCTACTCGGCGTCGCGCAACTTCCCATCGCACCTTCAATCAAAACACGCCGCAATCTGCTCGCCGACTCGCGCCGGGCGATGACAACCGAAACCATCGAGGCACTGTGGTCATGAATCGTTTCGCTCTTTACACTCTCCTCGCAGGACTATTCATTGCGATACCCGCGTCTGCCCAGCCCGATCGCATTGACGTATGGATTGACGCCGATCCTTCGGCGGGCCTCTTTGAACAAGAAGTCGATGACGCACTGGCCCTCATCCAGGCGTTCAATTCTCCGCGATTACGCATCCATGGCATTAGTATCGTGTACGGCAATGCCAGCCTCGAAAAAGCGATCCCCATTGGGAAACGACTAGCAACTCTATTTGGGCCTGATGACCTGACGGTCTATGGAGGTGCATCTTCTGCATCCGAACTTGGTGAAGATAACTCCGCCGTCGCCGCGATGGCGAATTCAATCGCAAAGACTCGAATGACCATTCTAGCCCTCGGCCCAGTCACCAATGTTGGTTCACTGCTCCAACTCCATCCAACAATCCATGATCGTATCGACCAAATTATCGTCGTCGCCGGGCGTAGACGTGGTCAGCGTTTCACCCCGAATCCCGACCGCGTCACCGCAGCGACGGACTTCAACTTTGAACACGATCCCGCTGCCATGCAGGTCATATTGGACAGCAAAATCCCATTTGTCATGACACCTTGGGAAGTTTCTTCGAAAGTATGGATAACAAAGCAAGACATTCAGGACTTAAGAGGCAGCGGTCAATCGGGCGACTGGCTCGGTTCAAACACGACCACCTGGATCGAACGTTGGAAACGCCGATACGGTATCGAGGCGTTCAACCCATTCGATTCCCTCGCTGTGGGATGGCTTACTCACCCCGAACTGATAGAGACCGTCCCCGTCTCCGTCGCTATCGAAATCCTACCCAATGACATGTTGAAAGAGCGGCCCGACCTGAAACAAAAGGAAAAAGCCTATCTTCTAATAGACCCATCAAAGCTTGGCGACCGTAGCGCCGTCTACGCGCACACGCCCAAACCCGGTTTCAAGCCCGTCCTGATCGATCATCTGCGCGGTCCCGTTTCGCCAGAATAGTTCCGCCGCTCCGCTCGCAACCCGCAATCGCCGCATGTAATTGAAATCCCCGGCCACCAACATGTGAATAATGCGCAAATCATGTAGACCGCCAGAAAACAATAATCCTTGCCAACGGTAAATACATCTGGTAGTATGATCATCGTCGATTGGGCACAATATGTTGTGGGTTGTGATTACGCCTGCAACCTATTGTGGTATAATTAGTGCACTAAATGCGCCTCGAATCCGGGGGATCTTGAGGCACTATTCGTTCGATGTGTAGCCACACCGATTGGGGGATAAATGCGTTTCCAATCCATTGCTGGACTTGTGTCTAGCCCGCAGACACTGGAGGTATCCCCAGTTGTCCAGTGACTTTCTAGCCGGATTCGACGCACTTTCGGCAATGCAGATCGCGCTTGTCGGAATTCTTGGTGCCGTCGTTCTATTACTCTGCACCATTTACGTTGAACGCGCACGCAACAAACGCCTCACACGCGCACTCGTAACCGAAATTGATCGCCTAGCCGAAGGTGAGGATTCGAACCCGGCGCTATTGCCACGGGATCAGAAACTCGGCGCGCTGGTCGATAGCCTAGAAGGACTTCTGACAAAGACTACGGAACGCGAAGCCATCGCAATGGAGTCTACAACGACCAACAAACTCATGGCACGCGAACTGAAGCGTCTCACCAGACTACTCGATGCATCATCCGAAGGAATGATCGCGTTGGACAATGCTCAAAAAGTGTTGTTCGCCAATCAGGCGGCGGCGCCCCACTTTTCCGTATCGCCGGAAGAGGCCGCAGGCAAACGCATTCAAGAGTGTCTGCGAGATGGTCGGATTATTGAACTGCTTTCGAGCGAAGCCGATGAAGGTGCTGCGGAAAGCGTGCGAACACTCGAATTGCCGCCCCATCCTGAATTTGGTCATGGACATCTTGCCGCAACGATCGCCGCCTGCAATGACGAAGTGGGCGATCCAATCGGCCACCTGATGATGTTCCGCGATGTGGATGAAGTAAAGACCTTGCGCCGTCAACAGATTCAATTTGTAGAGCACTTAGCGGAAGAATTTCGTGTACCGCTCGCATCGGTCCGCGCGCACGCAGAGACCATGGCGGCCGCATCGCTCGGACAGGATGGCGTTGTAACAGAAGGGTGTACGGCGATCCGCGACGAAGGCCGGCGCCTCTCACTATTGCTCGACAACCTCGTAATTATTTCCCGCATCGAATGCGGCGCGGCCCGACCGGAATCCGAAGCAATGCCATTGAAAGTAATCATCGAGGCGATTGCCGAAGCGGTCACACCCGAATGCAACAAGAACGGAATTACGCTTGCGTGCAATCTACCCGAACGCCTACCGACATTGTATGCGGATGAGAATTTGTTGCGGATTGCATTCATGAACATTGTCGCGAACGCAATTCAATACACGCCGGAAGGCGGCACGATTACGATGGAAACCGCCTCCCACGAAGAAGATATTCAGATTTCATTTCGCGATACCGGCAGCGGAATCGACGATGAGCACCTTGAATCGATCTTTCAGAAGTTCTATCGCGGCCCAGAATCGGACCGCGTCCCCGGCAGCGGGATTGGACTTTCGGTGGCGCGGCAGATCGTCCGTTTACATGGCGGCGATATCGATGTAAGCAGCCACCTGGGTCACGGGTCCCAATTTACCATCGTACTGCCGCGCACCTTACTTCAAGCCCCAGCGATGGACGCGTCCGCCGCGTAGGTCGACTCACAAATCATGCATATCACACGAAGCCAACAAGGCCCGATTACAATTCTGTCCGTCCAGGGCGCAATCGTCTCTCAGGATGTCGCTCAGGTTAAGTCAGAAGTCGATGACTGTCTTGCTAGCGGACAAACCAAACTCGTTCTCGAACTGGCCCAAGTGCCGTTCGTCGATGGCGAAGGCCTCGAAGTGCTTCAAGAGGCGGTCACCGTTCTCGGCAAACGTGGTGGTGACTTGAAAGTGTGCGCGCTCAACGATATTTGCCGCGACATTTTCGATGCCACGCGAATGAACGGATTTGTTCAGGTCTGTGAAAACCGCGACGAAGCGACGAAGAGCATGCTATGAGCCAGCCCAAACGAAAAAGACTGGGCGAACTCCTTGTTGAACGTAACCTCGTTTTACCCGAGCAGGTTGAAGAAGCGCTCAAGAAACAAAAGGCTACCGGTCGCCGATTGGGTCAGGTTCTCGTCGACATGGGTTTCGTTACGCATGAAGACGTCCTCAGTTCCATGTCGGTTCAGATGGGCATTCCCCACATCTGGTTGCGAAAAGGCCTTGTTGATCCGGCGGCAGCCAAGCTCATTCCAAAAGAAAAATGTACTGCGTATTCTGTACTACCCATGTTCAAGGTTCACGGCACGTTGACCGTGGCTATGTCCGATGCGTCTTCCTTGTTCGTCGTCGATGATGTCGAACAGATTACCGGCCTCAAAGTGCAGCCGGTTCAGTGCCGTCAAGACGACATTAAAGTGATGATCGACGAGATTCACGGTGAAGGCGGAGAATCAAACGACTTTATCGATAGTTTCAACGATGGCGAAGTAACGGTCGCCGAAACGCCGCACGAAGATTTGGCGATGGTACAAGAACAAGCCGAAGGCGCGCGCATCATCAATCTTGTCAATCTACTCGTGCTGAACGCCATAAAAGACGGGGTTAGCGACGTACACATCGAGCCGGATTTGCAATGCACGAGAGTTCGCAATCGCGTAGACGGCGCACTCCAAGAAGTCATGACCCCTGGCGCTGACATTCACCCCGCCATCGTCTCTCGCGTCAAAGTCATGGCTAAACTAGACATCGCCGAACGCCGTATGCCGCAAGACGGTCGCATTCGCGTCATCGCGGGCGGAAAAGAAATCGATATTCGCGTATCAACCATGCCCACCGTGTTGGGTGAAAAAGTGGTGATGCGCCTCTTGGACAAAGGGCGGATGCCGCTTGATATCGACAAGATTGGTTTCGAGCCAGAAACCCTTGCGTCCACAAAACGAATTCTCAACCGTCCGCATGGCATGTTACTTGTAACCGGGCCGACTGGTAGCGGCAAGACGACCACGCTCTACTGCGGACTGAACCACATTTCGACAATTGACTGTAACATCGTAACCATCGAGGACCCGGTCGAATACCAGTTGCCGCTGATCAATCAGGTCCAAGTGCACGAAGAACAAGATCTGACCTTCGCAAAAGTCTTACGATCCGTATTACGCCAAGACCCGGATGTTGTGATGGTCGGTGAAATTCGTGATCGCGATACTGCTGAAGTCGCCGTACAGGCCGCGCTCACTGGACATTTAGTCCTGTCCACTCTCCACACCAACGAGAGTGCGGGTGCCATTGCACGCCTGATCGAGATGGGTATCGAACCGTTCCTCATCACCTCGGCGCTGGCAGGCGTGATCGCTCAACGTTTGATTCGTACCATTTGTGTAGATTGCAAGACACCGTATTTCCCGCCACGTGAGATGCTCGAAACCATCGGCTGGCGAGGAACGACCTCAAACTTCGCGACTGGGAAAGGTTGCGCCAAATGCTTCGGCACTGGCCTCCGCGGCCGAGCGGGCGTTCATGAATTACTGACCGTCACTGACGGCGTCCGAGACGCGATTCTTCGAGGCGCGTCAATCCACGAGCTTCGCCGCGCGGCGAGTGAATCCGGAATGAGCACAATGAAAGAGTCCGCGTTTCGCCTTGTCGAGAAGGGCGAGACTACGCTCGAAGAAGTCATGCGCGTGGTCATGATTGAAGATCGTTCAGACGAACCGCTCATCAAGGCGACGGCGTAACCGATGCCGACGTTAACGTATACAGCACGAACGCTTACCGGCGAATTGCGCGAGGGAAAAATCCGTGCGGCCAACGAACATGAAGCGCGAAACTCGCTCAGTTCCCAGGGCCTCGAACCCATAGAGCTTGCCACGATCGCGCAACCGGGCAAGGAATCAACACGCCGCTCCGCGAGCAGCGGTGGTTTCTTTAAGCCGTTTTCACTCGCGACATTGGCCAACTTTACCGCTCAACTCGCATTGATGTTGCGTACCGGAACAGCCCTTCTCGAAGGATTGGATGCGTTGGCCAAACAGGCTCATTCTGATCGCGCACGCAAATTGATCGAAGACATTCGCAACCGCGTGAGTGGTGGTGCGACGTTGACCGATGCGATGGCGGCGCACCCCACAGTGTTCGAACCTTTCTACGTAAGCTCCGTGCGCGCCGGTGAGGCCAGCGGCAAGTTGGTCGAAGTGTTCAAACGCATCGAAGGTTATCTACACCAACGCCTCGAAATCCGAACCAAAGTTACAACGGCACTCATTTATCCAGGGATCATAACGACGCTCGCGATCGCCGCCGTCGCCTTCATCCTGACATTCGTGCTCCCACGTTTCATCGCGGTATTCGAGCGATCCGGCGTAGCCCTACCGCTCCCCACCCGCATCCTCATGGCCTTCTCCTACAGCGCCGTCACATATTGGTACCTCTGGATCGGGGGCATCGCTGCTTCTATTGTCGCGATATATCTGTTCGTAAAAACGCCCACCGGTCGCAACGCCATCGATTTCTTGATGTTACGGCTACCGGTTCTGGGTCCACTCACCAATTCGCTTCAGACCGCCGCACTTATGCGATCGCTCGGCACGCTGTTGGACGCCGGAGTGCCTCTGGTTCAAGGACTCGAAGTCGCTCGGGATAGCTGCGGCAATGGCGCATTCCGCCGTCTCACCGAAGAACTTATCGCACGCGTCGTCTCTGGCGGCGATATGGCGTCGGTCATCCGTCACAACCCGCTCATCTCCCCCAGCATTCAACAGATGGTAATCACGGGGGAGAAATCCGGCGCTCTCGCCGAGGTCATGATCGCCATTGCTAATCATTTGGACGATGATGCCGATAAACAGATTAAGCGCCTCATGGCGTTGTTCGAGCCGGTCGTTCTGATCGGCATGGGGGTCATGGTTGGTTTTATCGCGGTATCAGTGTTGTTACCGCTTTTCCGGCTCACATCAGCCGCACGCGGGGCCGGGTAATTTAACTCGTTCGGAACGTGGCCATTTCGGCCATATGGAGAAAAGGAGCAAGGTCATGAAAAAGAGTTTAGGGGGAATCCGAGGATTCACGTTGGTCGAGCTGATCATCGTCATTATTATTCTCGGCATACTGGCAGCACTGGCCATTCCACAGTTTACGGATGCCTCCAGCGATGCTGAAGATGCAACGCTTGCAGCAAATCTAGCGGTAATGCGTAACGCCACCAACTTGTTCTATCACCAACACTCTTCCGAATATCCGGGAGCGATCAAGACTGATGGTTCAGGGTCAGCCACCGTTGCTGCGGATAATCCTGCGGCGTTTACTAACCAGATGACGACCTATTCGGCGAAGGATGGAGAAACTAGCGCCACGCTTGACCGCGCGAACTTTCCATTTGGACCCTATATGGCCACCGGTATTCCGGACAATCCAGTCAACAATCTGAATACCGTGACCGTCCTCGATAAAACGACAGCAATTGTTGTCGGTGATATCGACGATACCACTGGCTGGTTGTTCAATAAACAGAACGGCGAACTCCGCGCAAATTCCGCTGGATATATCGCGTTCTAGGTTTTTCTCGGTGCGCACGACGCGCCGGAAAATGATCATGCCGGGATTCACGCTACTCGAACTCGTAATTGTCGTTCTCGTCCTCGGGATTGTGGCAGCGCTGGGTGCGCCAGCGCTGCTGTCATCCCTGGACGATGCCCATCTGGATGCCGCGGCGAGCGAAGTGTCAACCGCATTGCGGTATGCACAACTCGTTGCGGCTGGGACCGGTAGGGCAACCCGCGTGACGATCGACGTCGCAGGTGACACCCTCTTGGTTGAGCAGATGGCGCACGCGAATTTGAGCATCATCATGAATCCTGCGAACACCGAAATCGACGCTGTCGATATCGAGACAGGTGACACGCTTGGACCAGCCGATCATCCCACGGTTCGAGTCGCGCCTTACCAAGTTTCACTTATGGATGATCGTTTTGGTGGTGTCGACATCGTATCCGCGACCTTTGGAAGCGGATCCGCTGTCGACTTTTCGGGGTCCGGAGCCCCGTCAACCGCCGGCACCGTGCGATTAGCACTCGGAGGACGGCAAGTTACTGTCGCAATTGATGACTTGGCTGGACGCGTTACCGTTACGGATTAACGTGATTCTCGCCAGGTATAGGGGGAAGATATGCAAGTTTTGACCTATAGCGAGACGATACTGGCGATGTTGCAACTCGGTGTAATCGTGCTCCTTTGGGGCATCTACAACGAGCTCCGCAGACGTGTCCAAGCCTAACGCCAGAAATTCGCGTGCAGGCTTCAGTTTAATCGAAGCGCTCCTTTCCGTCGTCATTCTTGGCGGAATGGCCGCAGCCGTGTCCGCGCTCTACATCTCGGGCCTTCAAACCGTCCATGAACAGGGCGACGCGATGGTGCTCGATTCACACATGCGCAGCCGAATGGAACAAATCCTGGCGACTCCGTTCGCTTCGTTGGTCGATGGCAACGAGATCGTTTCTGTCGGTGATGATTCCTATACGCTGGCATGGACGATTACGCTTACGGATCTCGACGGAGATTCCATCGACGAACCCGATGCAAAGTCAGCCGTACTAACAGTCAGCGAAACCGGCGATACACTGGAAGCGATCATCGTTGACCCGCAGGACTTTCTGGGCAAACTATGAGCCCAAGCACTCGACAAGGTATGACCCTCGTGGAACTCGTGATCGCCATCGCGATCATGGCTCTGATTTCCGGGGGAGCCGCAGGCCTGCTGTCCAGCGCACTCCAAGCCGAGGCCCACGGCATCAGTCAATCGCAATTGCATACCGAAGGCCTGCTCGCGATGGAACGTATGACCAATTCCATTCGTGTCAGCTCGTCGGTATTGGTCCCCAACGCGCAAAATCCGACGCGAGACATTTTGGCCGTAACCGGGCTCATCAATGATGATGGCGATTCGTATTTCAATGACCCACTGTTCCCGCGCATTGATGAAGACCCCGGCGCCGAACTCATCTCCGATGCACAATCCGGAATCAGCGGAATCGATGACGATGGCGACGGCAGCACGGATGAAGGTGCGGCAGCCGACGACGATGAAGACGGCGTCTCAGATGAAGATCCAATTGACGGCATTGATGATGATGGTGACGGAAGTATTGACGAAGACCCTAGCGCCGATATTTCCTTGGACGGCCAATCTGGCATTCAGTTGTTCGACGACGACGGCGATGGCAGCATCGACGAAGACGCTGCGGACGATGATGACGAAGATGGCTTGTCCAATGAAGACCCGCTTGACGCCGTGGTCTACGCCTTCGATTCACCCACGACCACACTGACCGAATCGATACCAGCGACCGCGGCCTCCACCCCACTCTCTGCGCAAGTCACCCAATTTGAAGCCTTCTTCGAAGCCCCGGAACGCATCCGCCTCACGCTCACGCTCACCGGATCCGATGGTGAGAGCGTGACGTTCGTTGAATACGCATTCCCACGAAACGTGTTTCAGCGGACTGGGAAGCGCGTTCGTTGAAACTTCGAAACCCACATATTCGCCCTAAGCAACGGTCAGGATTCGCATACGTCGCCGTTCTGTTATTGCTCGTCGTAGTCTTCACCATGGGCATGGGCTTCATCCTGCGTGTTGGGGCGGAAACGACGGCGACGATGACCCGTGGCGGTACGATGCAGGCGCACTACCTCGCGGAGTCCGCGGCAAACCACGCGATGTGGCGCTTGTTGAACGACCCGACGTTCCCTGCAAATGAGACCAAGTACTACATGCACGACCTTGCCGATGGTCGATACGGATATAAAGTCCGACGCCACACCGATACGACCTTCGCCACCATCGCTTCCATTGGCGCGTTAGACGAAACCGTCGTGCAACAAAGCTATGTCCTCCACATCCTCCCCCCCGCCGTCGACACCGAGGATTGCGTGACGGGCGGACTCATCGGCCACTACAAACTGGACGATGGCTCAGGGTTAGTGGCGGCGGATAGCTCGGGTTCTGGTCCTGACGCCGATCTGCAAAATGATGGTACGGGCAGCGGTTGGACTACCGGGCAAGTCGACGGCGGATACGAATTCAGCGATAACAACGCTTATTTCCGCACACCAACCAACAGTACGGACCTGCAAGTCACCGACGATTACAGCATCTCCGTTTGGATTAACGCCGACCCTTCGGAGAAGTCATGGGCGGGCATCGTTAGCAAGAGCAATTCCACCGGCAGCCAGAATCACTGGACCTTACAATTTAACAACGGCAGCGGCACGAGCAAGCGATTGAGTCTGTATCACCCTAGTGGCGCTTGGGTCACGACCTACACGCTCGCGGATGCGATGAGCGCTTGGCATCACATCACGGTGACCTACCAAGCATCACCACCTCTGGCGGAACTGTATGTGGATGGCGTATTCCACAGCCAAACCACATCACTGACAAACGCCCCCGGATCAGGTGACGGCAAACTCCACATCGGCGCAGAACGTACGGCGTCATCAAGCTACACGTTCACCGGTACAATTGATGACGTTCGAATCTATGCCCGCCTACTGTCCCCCGAAGACATTGACACGATTTTTCGAAACAACTGCGGCGGATCAGCAAAACTGTACTGGACTGATCGAGGCGACGACATCGTCAGCCGATCAGATAAAGATGGATCAAACATCGAAGACATCGTCACCTCCGGCGTGAACGATCCCTATGGCATCGGTGTCGACAAATCAGGCGGCAAAGTCTACTGGGCAGATCGATCCAACAACACAATCAACCGGTCAGACCTCGACGGTTCCAACGTCGAGAGCATCGTGACCGGATTGAGCAATCCCGAAGCCCTCGCCGTCGATATCGAAGCGAACAAAGTCTACTGGGGCGACGATGGCGACGACAAGATTTCACGCGCAAATCTCGACGGCACCAATCCCGAAGACATCGTCACGGGCATCAGCGCCGGCCCGGATTTCATGACGCTCGATTTGGTAAACGACAAGATTTATTGGACCGAGACCGGCGGCAACGGGAGAATCGTATGGTCAGACCTCGACGGTTCCGGCGAGCAAGCGCTGGTGACAGGCGTCAATGTTCGCGGCATCGCAGTTGATCCCGACAACAACAAACTCTATTGGGCTACAGGTGGGAGCACAAAAGCGATCTGGTGGGCAAACCTGGACGGTTCAAACGCGACGACCGTTATCACTGAACTTACGGACCCACAGGCAGTCGCAATTGATTTTGACGATGCCAAAATTTATTGGACGGATTCGGGCGACGACGTGTTGCAACGTGCAGACCTCGACGGGACGAACAGTGAAACCATCGTAACAGGGCGCAATGATCCTCGTGGAGTCATCGTGGACGATCTATCCACGGGCGGATCGCCGCCTCCGCCTCCACCGCTCCCGTCCATCATCTTCGAAGAATTTACGGAGACGAAAGAAGGCAGCGACACCAATACAATTAGCGTAACAACACCACCGGGTACAAGCGATGGAGATCTTTTGGTCGCGGCACTGGCGGTGGATAGAAATCAAATGCTGTCGGCTCCATTCGGCTGGACGGTGATCGAAGTAAATGGCGATCCCCAGGTGACCTTTGGCGTTTGGTACAAGATCGCTGGTGCATCCGAACCCGGAACCCACGATTTCACGTGGGATTCAAACGAAGAAGCCTACGGTTGGATGATGCGATTTACGGGCCACGATGCCGCATCCCCTATTAATGTGTCCTCCACGGACAACGGCACGTCAAGCACACCTAACAGCCCAAGCGTGACAACAACCGTAAGTAACGCAATGATTCTGCGCCTCGGCGGGTTCGACGATGACGACGTGACGATAGACAATCCCGGCCTATCCGGACATAGCGCAATAACGATGGACGAAAGCGGTACGGGCAATGCGTCGGCCTCCGGCGGTGCCGGTCATTTGGAACAAGCAAGCGCAGGTGCAAGCGGAGCATCAAGTTTTACACTAAGCGGACCTGAACAGTATCGAACCGTGACGATTGCGATCGCACCGAACTAAGTGGAGTGATATCTAACCATGGCGCTACTGAGCCGAAAACGTGAGTACACCCCGATTGGCCTCGATATCGAGAATGGGGCGATCTGTGCCGTCCAATTCAAACGCACTCGCCAAGGACTTCGGGTGCATGCGACGGCGAAATCCGTGGCGATCGCTACGGAATCCGATCGCAACCCTGTCGCGGAACTCCAGTCCGTAATGCAAGGGGCCAACTTCGCTGGTCGCCGTGTCGTCTCCGCCATATCAAACACAGAGACGGATGTCCGACCTATTCATCTCCCCGCGGAGATCGATTCGGAACGCCATCCCGGATTCTGGGAAGCGGTGCGGATGGAAGCGTCATCGTGCCTCCTGTATACGGCTGAGGAAGCCGTCATTGATTATCTCCCAATTGTCACCGACACCGAATCAGCGTCCGACGGGTTGCACGTCTTGCTTATCGCAGCACGCAAAGAATGTATCAACCGCCACCTCGCGTTACTACGAGCAGCCGGGCTTCGATCAGCCCACCTCGACGTTGGGTCATGCGCCGCAGCGCGATTGGTTGGCCACGCGAACGAGTCCATCGCCATCGTCGATTATGGACCCGAATGTACGTCCGTCACCATGGCGCGCGGAAAGCACCTCCTCTTCTCCCGCGCGATACGCACCGGGCACAACGCCCTCACCGCCGCCGTCACCAAAGGTCTCGGCATCGACGAACACGACGCGATTCAGATGCTTCGCACGATCGGCATTCGGTCTGAATCCCGTTCTGTAGCGTGCATGGAGGCCGTCGAGAAAAATGGCCGAATGAGCCGGGGTGACCTCGCTTCCACCATTTTTGAAACATGCTACGACGTACTTGATGCGTTCTCCGGGGAAATTCGACGTTCTCTGGAATACTTCTCGGCCCAGCGTCCGGACTTTGCCCCGGAAAAGGTCATTCTCGCGGGACCGCTATTACCTCTAAATATAGAGCATTGCTTAAGTTCCAGGCTTCCACTGCCGATAGAGTTGGCGGACAGTCTATCCGCATTCGCCCATGGCCATGCGGAGAATGGTCACCGGGATCCGGCATATGTGGTGGCCGCAGGACTTGCGATGCGGGGAGAAGCAGCATGAAAACGAGCGTAGACCTCTATCCGGAGGAATACTACGCTTATGTGGCGATTCGACGACGGTTAGTGCTGTGGTCCGGACTCTTCTGCGTGGTCATCGTGACTATTTCCATCGCCTCACTTTCGCTTTGGCGAAAGGTCCACAACGCCGAATTTGATCTAACGCTACTCGAGACACAGGTTCAGGGCATGGAATTGTGGGGCGCTCAATTGGCCCCGTTGGTGTCCGACCTGGATTCCGCACGAGAACGGCAACGCGTACTCGGCCAATTGGTGAACGAACCTGCGTGGAGCGCGTTGCTCGACGACATGGGATCGGCCACCGGTGATCGGGTATGGCTCCGCGATTTTTCGGTCGAAACCGATACACAAACTGACGCCAATGGCGAACCTGAATTGGTTCGATCCATCGCCATTTTCGGGTACGCGGAGACCGCCGATGACTTTGTCGATTTCATGGCCGCGCTTTCGGAATCATCAAACGTAAGGGGCGTGGACCAGAAGTATTCGCGCAAATCGAATGAATTCGAAGACAACGACATTCTTGAATTCCAACTTCAAGCAGAACTGATCTAACGAGATGAACGTTCAAGCCTTAGGAAAAATACCGAAACGCCGAATCGATCAGATCGCCTTGTGCGTGACCGTTATCGTAGCGGCAGCCCTCGCGGTTGCCTTTCTAGGCCGCGGCGTCTCTGCCCTTCGACACGTCCAGGCGCAAGGGGAAACGCTAGAAAGCCGTCTCGAATACCTGAATGAAGTGGAGGCGATGCTCGGAGCGGGTGAGGAAACGCTGACGGTCCTGGAAGAACGCACGGAGCAACTCAATGAACGACTTCCCATGCGAGTCGATTACCGATCGTTCTACGCAGACCTGACGAGTATCGCCGATCAAGAAGGCATTGACCTCGTAGAAGTACAACAACAAACCATTCATTCCGAACCGGACTACCTTGAATTGCCGATTGAGGTCCAGGCGGAAGCGACGTACGAAGATTTGTATGCGTTCCTTCACAAGCTAGGCCTCATGCCCCGCCTCGTCAAGATTCATTCCATCGAAATCGGCATGTCGGAAAAACAATCTGTCTGCGCGATCAACCTCGATCTCCGAATCTATTCGGTCAACGTGGCGAATGTCGATGGCTGAATCGAAGAGCATCATACCGCCGAATGCACAAGTACCGGTCGCACTGGTATTGGGCGCATGCTTTCTTGCAATGCTCTGGTGGCGATTTGGGCCCGATGGCGATGGGGACACCAGAAAAACAGTCATCGTAAGCCAAGCAAACTATTCACTGGACGAAGTACGTGTGTTGATCGAAGACGTGAAGCGGGACGATTTCCTACCCGCCCCCCCTGACGACGACTTGCCGGAATGCGATCAAGACCCCTTTCTATGGGACGCACTCGAACCGGTGGAACCTGTCGTGGCGTTGGCCGAAGAACCAATCGAGACTGAAGACGCTGCACTCGAAGAACGAAATGATCGCCTTGCGGAACTACAACTCTCCGGCACCATGTTCATCGGTCGTAGTGGCATCGCAGTTATCAACGGGAAGCAATTTCGCACCGGAGACGAAGTATCCGGCTTTACCCTGAACCATATCAACGAACGTACCGCAGTGTTGGTGGATGACTATGGAGCGGAAGAATTGGAAATCGCCTTCGATTCGCTACTGCCATACCAAGAAGAAACGGAGGCCGACTCATGAACACTCGCCGAATGGTATCCGCCATTTGCTGCACGCTGGTCGTTTCGTTCACCGCGACTGCGCAGCTAGAAATTCCGTTGAGCAGGCTCGTGGAACCGGTCACCGCCGACGGAACCGATCTCATCACACTGAATATGGAAAACGTCAACGTAACGCTGTTGCTTCGCCTGCTCGCGGATAGCCAACGGGTCAGCATCATCGCTGGGCCCGATGTCTCCCAAGAGATTTCCATTAATTTGTACGATGCCACATTTGAAAACGCATTGAATGCGATTGTCGGCACTGCTGGGTACACCTACCACGAGGCCGATGGCGTCATCTACGTCATGAGCAAAGAACAAGCCGCCGAATCCCACCCGAGCATCTCCGACGCGACCGTCCGCACATTCAAAATAAGTCATGCCGATCCGGATGAAATCTATGAAACGATTCAGGAATTCTTGTCGGACAACGGCACGGCTGTACGCGCCCCAAACAGATCAATCGCAATAACGGACTCCGCCTACCGAGTCGATTTGGTCGCTCAACTCATCGACTCCCTCGACGTACCGCGCCAACAAGTGCTGATCAACACGCACATCATTAACGTGAACCGAAGTGACAACATGAACATCGGAGTTGGATTCGACACCATGCCGTTTTCGATGTTCGGACTGGAAGCCATGGGCGCTGGCTTTGCGCAATATTTCGCTGATGCCGCACTGGACAGTACGGGCTTCTTCGCCGGGACGATTCAGAACGACAGCCGGGTATTTATCGAAGCACTTGATGAACGTGAGAATGTCGACATTCTCGCGGCTCCGCAATTGATGGCACTAGACGGCGAAGTCGCCCGATTGCAGGTCGGCGACCGTCTAGGCTTTCGGATCACGACAACCACGGAAACGTCGAGTCTGCAAAGTGTCGAGTTTCTCGAAGTGGGTACCGTATTGGAAGTCACTCCCCACATTGCGGACGATGGTCTGATTCGCATGGAAATCAATCCGAAAGTGTCGAACGGTGTTGTCAGCGCGCAAGGTCTACCGACGGAAAGTACGTCTGAAGTATCGACACAAATGATCGTGAATGATGGGGCGACGATCGTCATCGGGGGCCTGCTGAACGCCACCAAAGGGCGCATACGATCACAAATCCCAATCCTCGGCGATTTACCGGTGATCGGTTGGCTGTTCGGCCGCAACACCTGGATCGACGACAAGAGCGAACTGGTCGTGCTCATCACGCCACACATCGTCGGGCCGAATGCGACGCCGTATATGCAAATGAAAATCGACGCCGCACGAGAAGAATTTGATGGCTATGCGCAAGAAGGAATCTTGAAGATAGATCCGCACGCGCCGAATGCAGAGAAGCCCAAAGCCAAGAAGGGCGGTCGCTGGCGTCAGATATTGAAAGGCCAATAGTATGAGTCGGATTCGGAGCTCTTACGTTCTTGCTGCGGTAGTATTTATTGCCGGTTTTGCCGTGGGGACCGTTTGCACATCGTGGCCATTGGCTTCCGCGCAGCAACGTTTTGGTAAGGAGGACGTCAAGAGCGTCCCCAAATCGTTTCTCGAAGGCGGCGACCGTGCTTACACCACACTCAAAGAAATCGCATCGACATCCAAAGCGTCCTCGGATTCACTCTTAAAAATTGAGAAGAGTATTGGTGATGCGGACAAGCGTCACCGCGAACTAATAAAAAGAGTCGACTCATTGGACGCGAAATTGAAACAACTCAACGCGATTATCGAAGACGCGATTTAACCCTGCGCCCCGCGCAACTCCTCGTTGCGAAGACAAGCCAAGACGATCTCAAGGCTTTCGAATTTCACCCGGCCCCCAAGGTAGTCGTATAGCGTCTTATGCCTTGCCCCGCCCACCGCGCCCACCGCTTCTGCAATGGCTTCGCGATCGCGAGACGAGACCCATGGCGATGAATCCAGCACATCACGTTCAGAAATAAAGTCGAGCAGCAATGTGAACGCCTTTTTTTCTGTTACCCCGCACCGACTCACTATTTCCTGCGGGGTCGCCCCGTCAAGGTAGCCGTCAAATGCGCGACTCTTGGAGACTTCAGCCCTGTCGGGCTTCGACCGCGACTCCTCTCCCGCGTCCACCGAGAGTGTTGTGTCGCCATTACGATACGCCTCAATGACTTCAATAAACATCCCACCGAAATCGTTGCATTTCTTCTCGCCGATGCCTTGTACGCCCAATAACTCAGCGTAACTGGTCGGTTGTTTCACCACCATATCGCGCAGCGTGGCATCGCCAAAGATGATGTATGCGGGTACGCTTCGCTCATGAGCCAAATCGCGGCGCTTCGCGCGCAACAACTCGACCAACTCCATATCAACGCCTTCCCAGGTCTTCTTGCGCTGAGCCCTTTGACCCTTCGCCTTCCGAGGAGTGGGCTTCAATAGGCGGGGCGTTTCCTCGCCTAACAGTACGTTCTCTCCGGTCTCGGTAACGGTAAGGATGTTGTACTCGCCTTGCTTCCGCAGGTATCCCTGGCCGACCAGTTGTTCGATCCAATCACGTACATCGTTTCGATGATGCGCGGACAACGCACCCCATGCGGGTAGATCGTGATGGCCTTTCGATCGTATTCGTTCGTCGTTTGAACCCGATAGAACCAACGTGGTGTACGACGGTCCCGCGACATCGCCGAGTACGCCGACACAGGCCAACGCTTGCTGAGAAATAGTTAACGAATCTTCATGACACTCCAACGCATCCAGACAGACATCACACGCATCGCACTTTTTCTTTGGGAACGTCTGACCAAAATACCCGACCAATCGGCGGTGACGACACTGGACTTGCGTACAATACGCATTCATATCGTCCAACTTCGCAATGGCCGCAGCGTAAACGTCATCATCCTGGTCCGCGAGCAACCGACGCCAGAATCCGTGATCCGCTTTCGAATAGATGAGCACACACTCCGAGGGTAATCCATCTCGACCGGCGCGGCCCGCTTCCTGTTGATAGTGTTCCAGGGATTTTGGCATACCGGCATGCATGACATACCGAACATCAGACTTATCTATCCCCATGCCGAAGGCGACGGTGGCGACCATGATGTTTGTTTCACTGCGTGCGAAGGCGTCCTGATTGCGTTTACGTTCGAAATCGCCCATGCCCGCGTGATAGGGCAATGCTGAATGGCCCATTTCGCCCAAGTAATCCGCCATCGCTTCCACTTTTTTACGGGATGGACAGTAAATGATACCGGCCTCACCCTGGTGCCGTTCGACACAATCCAATACTTGTCGCTTCTGATCATTCTGGCGAAGTACCGAATACGTAAGGTTCGGCCGATCAAAATCACCAACAAAGATTTCCGGGTCATCCAGACCGAGTTGTGCACAGATGTCTTCGCGCACCGGCTTGGTTGCGGTTGCGGTATAGGCGTGCACGGGAATGCCGTCGAACGACGTCTTTAGTTGCCGCAACTCGCGGTAACTCGGGCGGAAATCGTGGCCCCAATGGCTGATGCAATGCGCTTCGTCGATCGCGAAAAAAGAGAGTTCAACGTTTTTAAGGTACTGAATGAACGCCGGGACTGCGAGTCGTTCCGGAGCAACGTACAGAATTTTGATTTCCTGCGCGCGGAGGCGCTCGTCTATCGCGCGCTTCTCAGCGCCGTTGAGCCCGCTGTGAATGCATGCGGCTGGCGCGCCACACGACTCCAAGAAATCGACCTGATCTTTCATGAGCGAAATGAGCGGCGACACAACGACGGCCATCCCATTCGAGGCCAATGCGGGTGCCTGAAAACACAGCGACTTGCCGCCGCCGGTTGGCATGACCACGAGTGAATCGCGTCCGGAAAAGGCGGCGGTCATCGCTTCTTCCTGCAAGGGACGAAACTCGTCGTACCCCCAATATTGCTTCATTAACTGCTTGAGCGGATTCATGAAATAGGTGAGACCCCGATATTGATTAGCGCAAGAGGGGAGATTATACCGTTCAGGGGTATTGATTCACCACGAAGTACACGAAGATCACGAAGAACTGCCTCAAAAGCTCGCATGCGATCTGAACGCACACCATTGGACTCTTCCCCACAGGCGTAAACGAGTGAATGCGTGTCTCACTTTGCACATGCTCCCATCCGTCATTCCCGTGGGTGTGCCGTTCTTCTGGAAACCTCCACTCGCGCTGAAGACGTTCACGTCGTTGCACCATATTCATAGAGGAAGCCTCTTGGGACGCCGGCGTTAGTAGTGGACGTAGCATGGAACAAACGGTAGATTGTCGACACGACATGAAACGGATCGGTTTCTTCGTGTCTTCGTGACTTGGTGGTACAACCTGAAGGTCGACCAATCGTGAGCTTCGATGCCAAGATTTTGAAACAACTCCAGACAGCGAAAGTCATCCCTGTCGTTACTGTAGAAAATGCGGAACAGGCGCGCGGGATTGCGGGTGCATTGCGCGCTGGCGGACTCAACGTCATTGAAATAACTCTGCGGACGGATGGCGCGCTGGATGCCATTCATTCCGTGAAGGATTTGTATCCGGATATGTGTGTGGGCGCGGGTACCGTGTCGAATAGTGACGACCTGGCGAATGCAAAATCGGCTGGGGCTGACTTTGTAGTGACGCCGGGGGTGACAGCGAGTTTATTGAAGGTACTTGTTGCGTCGTCGATGCCTGCGATACCGGGCGCACAAACGAGCAGCGAAGTGATGACGTTACTGGAGGCTGGTTTTGATGTTGTTAAATTCTTTCCCTCGGAAGCGTGCGGCGGGGTGGACACGCTAAAGGCACTAGGGGGACCTCTTGGCGGTGTTCAGTTCGTTCCAACGGGCGGTATCGGGCGTTCGCAGGTGCGAGGTTATCTCGATTTGTCGAATGTGGTGGCGGTGGGTGGGTCATGGGTGGCGCCGTCGAAGCTGATTGAGGCAGGGGATTGGGGGCAGATTGAACGGAATGCGACGAGTGTTGGGGAGCTGTAGTTTGTTTGGGTGAGAGCTGCGACGACGCGATGCCACGCAGACGGTGGGAACGACGGAAGAGGTGCCGCGAGCAAGCTCGCTTAGTAAAAGCGCAAGCAAGCTTGCGCGATCCAAGACTACGCGAGAATATCGTGCACGACATTTCCGTGGACGTCGGTCAATCGGAAGTCGCGGCCTTGGAAGCGATACGTCATACGTTCGTGATCGATGCCGAGCAAGTGCAACATAGTGGCGTGCAGGTCGTGGACGTGGACGGGTTTGTCGACGGCGAAATAACCGAAGTCGTCGGTGTTGCCGTAGGACGTGCCCCCCTTTATGCCGCCACCGGCAAGCCAAACGGAGAAGCCGCGAATGTGGTGATCGCGCCCGCTGCCTTGTGCCATGGGCGTGCGCCCGAATTCGCCGCCCCATATGATAAGGGTCTCGTCGAACATGCCGCGTTGTTTTAGATCGTGGATGAGCGCCGCCGTTCCTTGATCGACGAGGCCCGCCGTCGTGCGCATGCCGTCTTTGATTCCGCCGTGGTGATCCCAGCCGCGGTGGTAGAGCTGGATGAATCGGACGCCGCGTTCGGCGAGACGGCGCGCGAGCAGGCAATTCGATGCGTAGGAACCATCGCCACCCTTGGTGCCGTAAAGATCGAAGATGTGGTCGGGTTCATCGGAAAGGTCCATTAGATCCGGCACGCTCGTTTGCATATTGAACGCCATCTCATACTGACTGATGCGGGTCGCAATTTCCGGGTCATCGACCGAATCATTTCGGAATTCATTCAGATCACGAACCGCATCAATAACACCGCGCTGACGCTCGGCATCGTATCCGTCAGGCGATCGGACGTAATGCACAGGGTCGCCAATGGAATGAAACTGTACACCCTGAAATTTGCTTGGAAGGAAACCGCTGTGCCACTGGCGCGCTGCAATTGGTTGTGCCTGTCCCCCGCCCTCCGACACGAGCACAACGTACCCGGGCAGATCGTTCGAATCGCTACCAAGGCCGTACAGCACCCACGACCCCATACTCGGTCGACCGGGAATGGCGGTTCCGGTATTCATGAACGTATGCGCGGGATCGTGGTTGATTTGATTGGTCTGCATCGAACGAACAATACAAATGTCATCGGCGATGCTTCCGATGTGTGGAAACAGCGTCGACATTTCTTGTTGCGATTCGCCGTACTTGGCGAAGGCATGTTGAGGACCGAGGCATTTGAGTTCTGCGCCTTGCAACTGCGCGATGGGTTGGCCTTGGGTAACGGAGGCCGGCATGGGCTGGCCGTCGAGTTTTGCGAGTTCGGGTTTGTAGTCGAACGATTCCAAGTGGGACGGACCGCCCGCCATACAGAGATGAATTACCCGTTTAATGCGCGCCGGGCGGTGCGTCTGAACAGTGCCGCCGATTGATGCATTTGCGGATGGGTTCAGCAGCGATGCGAGCGCAAGACTCCCAGCGCCTGTCGTCAATCGCCCTAAGAATTGACGTCGTGTTTCATCGAGTGGGTGATTGCCGAATTCGTTCATCATTAACTTCTCGTTATCGTTTCATGGAGGTTTAGAATTGCACGTGCAACTGATGTCCACGCGGCGAGTTCTGCGGTGGCGATGCCGGATGGAAGCGGTTTCGCACCAATGCTGAGCGCGCGCTTCGCCGCTTCAGGGTGATCAATAAAGTGTTGCATGTGATCCGCCATCAGTTGGGTTAACACTTGAACTTCGCGATCCTCAGGGGCACGCGTCAACGTTTCGCGCAAGGCCCATGCGATTCGAGCGGGTGCCGTTTCTCCGCCTTCGCGGATAATACGTTCGGCAAACGCCCGCGCGGCTTCAACAAATATCGGATCGTTCAGCAGCACGAGCGCTTGCTGTGGCGTGTTCGATACTGCGCGTTGCGCGGTGCATTCTTCGCGGCTTGGGGCATCGAATGCGAGAAGACTTGGATGCAAGAAACTGCGTTGCCAGTGGGTGTATACGCCCCGACGGTATAAGTGATCGCCGCTGTCGACTTGGTAGGTGCGTTTGGGGAAATTCATGTGGGCGTAGTAGCCCTTGGGCTGATAAGGCCGAACGCTGCGTCCACCGATGTCCCGGACAAGCAATCCGCTGATCGCTAGTGCGTTATCGCGCACAAATTCGGCGTCCAGTCGGCTTTGGGTTTGCCGGGCCAGTAATCGGTTGTACGGGTCGGTCTCCGATAGATCAGGCCGGGCGTTGGGCGATTGCATGTAAGCCGCTGATGTGGTCATGAGTCGCACGACGTGTTTAACGTCCCAGCCACTTTCCATGAATTCGATCGCCAACCAATCGAGCAATTCGGGATGAGTCGGCCATTCGCCTTGTGCACCGAGCTCGTTGAGTACGCTGGACAGGCCAGAGCCGAAAAAGCGTTTCCATATGCGATTCACGAACACGCGGGCGGTCAACGGGTTGTCGCGGTCAATGAGCCATTGCGCGAGATCGAGGCGAGTTGCTCGGCGGCCTTGAGGTGTCGCATTGGTCAGAAACGCCGGGGCGGCGGGCTCGACGACTTCACCAGAATCGTCCATCCAGCTACCTCGGGGCAACACACGCATGGTTCGCGGCTCTGTCGACTTTGTGACCAGGGTGACGGTGTAAGCGTCGATGAGCGCGGATAACTCTGAATCGAGTTTGTCGATGTGCGAACGGATTTCTGCGAGTTCGGTTGAGATATGACGGTAATAGCGGTTGAGCGCCTCCGTCGCTTCTGGTGATCGCGCGTCCTTCACCTGAAACACGGCGTCGATGACGTGCTCTGGAGGCGTAGCGCTGTCGCTGAGGTCGATATTGTCGTCGCTCGTGAGCGAAATGCGAAAGCGGCCGAACGCGGATTTAGGCACCGTTGGATTTCCGTGCGATAACTGGACTACAAGATTGCTATCCCTTCCGCCGACGATGGGTGTTTCGAACTCGAATACTGCGATAACCGGTTTCGCTTCTTCCTTCTTGGGAGAATTGACGGCCCAACCAGTTTCGCTTTTTCCATCAATCGCGCGACCTATCGGGTACTCCGGCATCGATTCGGATGCTTCTCCACTGGCGATCTGAATTAGGTCGCCTTCGACCGTTCCTTCGCGAACTTCGATCTCCATGAGCGCGACAATTTCGGCGTCGCGAGCGAGACCTTTTTTGAAGGAATTATCGGGAAGAATTTCGATGCGAAGTCCGGTGATGTTGGAGCGATTGGTGGGCAACTCTACTTCGTATGTCTCCGAATCAGGATTCTCACCGCTACTGATGACCGAGGCATCTTCGAGAAGGGTCACGGTGGCACCGCCTTCAGAGGTGGCGCTTGACGGTCGTACGGGGAGCCAGCCCGGACTGGATTTAAATCCAATTCCTATCCATTGGGCTGCGGCCCATCGTAATCGGCCCACTTCGAGGTCAGCGTCCGGCATGTCGAGGCGTTCGGTTTGTGATTGGATTTCGGTACGAAGCTGTTGTTCTTTAACTTGTTCATTCAGCGTGGGTAGAGCAAGTACCGGTTCCCAGCGGCTTCGGCCGGGGTACACGCCTGGTTCCTCGATGTCAGCGAAGAAGGCGGCCATACTATAAAAATCGCGCATGGTGAATGGGTCGAATTTGTGGTCGTGGCATTCGGCGCATGTCATGGTGGAACCGAGCCAGACGGTGGATGTGGTCCGTACGCGGTCGGCGGCGTACATGGCGAGGTACTCTTTCGCCTGTGCGCCACCTTCTGCCGTGATCGGATTGAGGCGATTGTACCCGGATGCGACGTGTTGTTCGGTTCGTGCGTTGGGCAGTAGGTCGCCGGCGAGTTGTTCGATCGTGAACTCGTCGTATGGTTTGTTCGCGTTGAATGCGTTGATGACGTAATCGCGGTAGGGCCACATGCTGCGCGTTTCGTCGCTATGGTAGCCATTGCTGTCCGCATAACGGACGAGGTCGAGCCATTCAACGGCCATCCGTTCACCGTAATGCGGTGAGGTCAAGAGCCGATCAACGAGCCGGTCGAACCATCTCGGATCAGTATCATCGATAGCGGCACGCGCTTCCGCCGGGGTTGGCGGGAGGCCAATTAGATCGTGATACACACGTCGTACAAGTGTCGTTTTGTCTGCGGGGCGCGATGGTTCGATTCCAGCCGCTTCCAGCTTTCTCAATACGAACCGATCAACGGGGTTACGCACCCAAGATTCATTGATGACGTTGGGCGGTTCGGAATCAGAGGGCGGCACGTAGGCCCAGTGGCCTTGATATTCGGCACCTTGCGCGATCCATTTCGTGAGTATCGCGATATCAGCATCGGAGATCTTACGCACTGAATCGACCGGCGGCATTCGCTTGTCCGAATCGGCGTGCGTAATGCGGGTAATCAATTCGCTGGCTTCGATATCGCCGGGAACAATCGCCGGTGCGCCGTCGCGATCGGCGATCGCGTCTGAGCGGATGTCTAGTCGAAGTTTGGCCTCGCGTGCGTTCGCGTCGGGCCCGTGACAGGGGAAACAGGAATTCGCGAGAATGGGGCGAACGTGTTGATTGTAGCCCAACGTCCCGTCGGCCTGAGCGAAGGAAGCTTGAGCTGTACAGAAGCACAGCGTGAGGATGAGTCCTACCCCCAACCAGGGACGACGGATTATCGGTGAAGTGTTGATAGACATAGGGATCTACATTCCTGACTACATTTACGAATGGCTATTCTAGAACGAAACGCCGTTCATTTACAGCGGCCTGCCGTATCGTGATATCGTGCCCTTCGCCTGTGGATACGACAAACTACATTGAGGGACAGAATGAAATACTCAAGTGCGGGAATACGAATGATAATGATTGCGATCTGCGGCTTGGCGTCGTTGGCCGCTGGAGCCGATGACGGTATGGCGCCCTATGCGTTTGGCGACAAAGTCCGCGATCTCGGTGGACGCCTGGACTTCGTATTTGGTGCAGATCGCCCCTTTCCCCAGTGTCATGCGTCGACCGTCGTCGAAGTGGCACCAGGAAAGATTCTCACTGCCTGGTTTGGCGGCACGGCTGAGAAGGATGACGATGTCGGCATCTGGCTGGCGCGATTTGATGGCAAGAAATGGAGTGAGCCGGAGCGCCTTGCGAAAGTAAACGATACCCCACATTGGAATCCGACATTGTTCAAGGACGAGAACGGATTGATTCACCTGTTCTTTAAGATCGGAAAAGAGATTCCGTATTGGCAGACGTATTGGATGCATTCCAAGGATGGAATTAAGTGGACCGAGCCGGAAGAATTAGTCGCTGGCGATAAAGGCGGCCGTGGCCCGGTGCGCAGCAAGCCGATCATCTTGAGTGATGGCGCGTGGCTCGCACCGTGTTCAACCGAGTTGGGATCGTGGAAAGCGTTCGTCGATCGCAGCACGGATGGCGGCAAGACGTGGACTCGTTCAGCAGATTTCGATCAGAAGACGAACGACTTACCCGGCAAAGGCTGCATTCAACCCACACTCTGGGAATCGAGTCCAGGCAACGTACACGCGTTGCTGCGGACAACGTCCGGCATCGTGTGGCGTACGGACAGTTCCGATGGCGGCAAGACCTGGTCCCCATTAGAGGACACCATCCTCCCCAACAACAACAGCGGCATCGACGTGTTGTTATTGGAAGACGGCCGCCTACTGCTGGTCTACAACCCCATCGGACACAACTGGGGCGCACGCACTCCGCTGGACCTAGCGGAGTCGACTGACAACGGAAAAACCTGGCGCACCATCGCCCACCTAGAACACGACGCCGACCCCGACAGCGAGTTCTCCTACCCCGCCATCGTGAAATCCGCAGACGGCATCATCATCACGTACACGTATCAACGTGAACGCGTCAGGTGTTGGCAGATTCCGATGTCCGCGCTGGAGTAGCTCGAACGATCGAAACCTGTTATAGGGCGTCGGTAAGGCGCTTCGATGCGAGGTTCCGAACTCGTTGTTTACTACAGAAACCGAGTCCGGGTCAGTAAACATAGCGACTTTTAGTTAACGTTTCCCGGCGTTACGCAATGCGTTCCGTTCCTCATCGATGAAACTATGCTATTTGGAATGCGGCTACGACGTAAATGTTCTCTAATTACAAGCGCTCGAACCAGCCCGACTCGCAGTCCATGTGCCTCCGGTGATTCCACAGGTATCGGTACAAAACGTCTCGAAGCCCCCCCGAATATTCTCGATTCGTACGCCCTTCAAAGAGTCGAATACATTACATCCAAGAGCTATTGTTAGAAACTGTTCGTTCTCGTTGAACACCCAAGCACTTGATACAGCCTCCTCGCCCGGAAGAACGTTCTCGTGGTGTTTGGGACAAGGCGTGATGTCAACCTGAATATTCGTAAACTCGAGAGCACCATTAGGCGAAAGCTTCAAATAGCCCCAACCGACGTCGCCATCGTTGTTCCAGTCGTAATTTAGTCTGTAGCAACCGTACCAATCGTCGACTGTCAACGGCTCCGAATTCCCCGTGAGAGGACAACCTATCCCCAACAAGACGAACATGCATGATGTCACAGCGAAAAAACACTTGGATTTCGATGTCATGACCCACTCCTTTTTTGTAAACCTGCACGTGTGAACGCAGCCAATTCCTTGGTGTACGCAAGTCTAGTTCCAGCCCTCAATTTGGAAAGCCCTACCTCATTGGTACCAACGAGTTAGGGTTTGAAGAAACGTACAATTGCTGTCGATCGCCGACTTTGATCCAGGAACGCATTGCGACAATCGGACAGACAGAGTGTGCGATTTCCGCACACATCGATTTCGACCCGTGATGTCCGGGAGTTGACGCGAATTGTGACGCCACGAGCAGGGGGGGTGACAGGGTCAGCTCAGCACGTTGTGAGTTCATTTTACGGGATTGCAGATCGTTCAGTTCACCTAAGAACCCTGAATAGGTCATAATTACCGATTGTTCAATTTTCCATGTCAGGGAGTTTCAGAATGTCAGAGTCAATAGCAATCGTGGGTGGTGCGCGTACGCCTATGGGTGGTTTTCAGGGTGAGTTGTCTGGGGCGAGTGCTTCGGAGTTGGGGGCGATAGCGATTCAGGGGGCGTTGTCGGGGGCGGGTGTTGCGCCGGCGGATGTTGATGAGGTTTTGATGGGGTGTGTGTTGCCGGCTGGGCAGGGTCAAGCGCCGGGGCGGCAGGCTGCCATGAGTGCCGGTATTCCGAATTCGGTTCCGGCGACTACGATTAACAAAATGTGTGGGTCGGGGATGAAGACGGCGATGATCGCGTTCGACCAATTATGCGCGGGGAACGGGGACATCGTTGTCGCGGGTGGTATGGAGAGTATGACGAACGCGCCGTACCTCTTACCGAAGGCGCGGGGTGGGATGCGGATGGGGCATGGCGAAATCGTCGATCACATGTTCATGGATGGCCTTGAAGATGCCTACGACAAGGGCCGTGCGATGGGGACGTTCGCGGAGGATTGTGCGGGGAAGTATGAGTTTTCGCGTGAGGATCAGGATGCGTATGCGTTGCAGTCGCTGGAGAATGCGTTAAACGCGCAGAAGTCAGGTGCGTTTGATGCGGAGATCGCGCCGGTTGAAATTGCAGGGCGTAAAGGGAGTGTGACGGTTTCCGTGGATGAGCAGCCGAAGAATGCGAAGCCGGATAAGATTCCGTTGCTCCGGCCTGCGTTCAAGAAGGATGGGACCGTCACGGCGGCAAATGCTTCTTCGATATCGGATGGCGCGGCGGCGTTGGTGATGATGCGCGAAGCGGATGCTAATGCAAAGGGTCTTAACGTACGCGCGCGAATTCTGGGGCATGCTTCGCACGCACAGGAACCGGGTTGGTTTACGACGGCGCCGGTACCGGCGGTTCGCAAATTGCTGGATCGTATTGGTTGGTCCGTCGATGATGTTGAGTTGTGGGAAGTGAACGAAGCGTTTGCCGTTGTTCCGATGTCGGCGATGGCAGAGTTGTCGATTCCGCGTGAGAAGTTAAACGTCAACGGCGGTGCGTGCGCGCTAGGGCATCCGATCGGCACGAGCGGCGCGCGAATTATTGTTACGTTGTTGCATGCGATGGAAGCGCGTGGATTGAAAAAAGGCATGGCGGCGATTTGTATTGGTGGCGGCGAGGGCACGGCGGTTGCGATTGAGCGAGATTAGATTCAGACTCATCAACGCTAAGCGGCTCTAACTTCCGAAGAGACGCAGCGATAGTCCGATACTTAGCCAGCCGATGAGGGCGAGTCCCAGAACCCCTATCAACATAGTGATGGGGCTATTGCGCAGATCGGTCATGACACCGCGGTTGCTGCTGAGTCCGAAGAGCAATAGTGCGCACAGCGGCGCGGCGATTAGTGTCGATGATTGCGCGATGAGTAGACTCTGTGTGCCACCTTGGCCTACTGCCATGACCGCGACAGCTACGCCGCAGCCGATGAGCATGACGCCTGCAGTGCAGAGACGTGTGGCGCGGCTGCTGGACGAGGCATCGGTTCCTAGGCCGTCTGCAAGTAGGGTGCCGCCAATGAGGGCGTTGGCGATGAACGAGGAAAACGATGCGGCGCCGAGGCCTATGCAAAACACGATGGTGGCCCACGGCCCGAGTACGCCGCGCAGTTGTTCAGCGAGCTCGCCGATGTTCGCAAATTCGGTTGCGCTCCCCCTCAGGCCTTCGGCGGCACCAATCATAATGATGAGTGAAATGCCGCCTAAAACTGCGATGCCGATCCATGCATCGCCGATGGCCGTTTTGATGTCTTCACGCTTCCATCCTTTGGCTTGAACGAGGTAGGCCTGATAAAACGCGGCGACGACGGAGAACGTCGTCGCGAACATGGCGCGACCGATGATGTTTTCGCCGCCCTCAAATCGTTTGGGAACTAAACCACTTGCGAGTTCGGTGGGCGAGAATCCGGTCCAGAGTAGATTCGCACCGAACGCGATTATCATGACGGACACCAACACCATCATGGTGCGTTCGAGCAATTTGTAGAGTTCTTTTGCGGAGAGTAGGAATAAGAGCGATAACGCGGTAAATCCGATCGGCCAACACCAATTGGGAAGTGGAATCAGTTCGGACATGGCAACGGAAACGCCGATGTTGTTGCCGAATTGGAATCCGCTCGCGACGAGGAATGCGGAAAGGCCGGTGAGTGCTGCGAGTGGACGTCCCCATCGGTCGGCAATGTATTGGAGGGGGCTTACGGTGAGCGCGCAGCCCAAGCGCGCGCCCATCGCGGTAAAGGTCATCATGAACAACACAGCAATCACGAGTAACCACACCAGCCCATAGCCGCTTTCGGCACCGGCTCGACTGGATGCGACAATGGTGCCGGGGCCAAGCACCACAGCAGCGGTGATTAGGCCAGGGCCGATACGTCGAAGGATACTTCTCTTGGAATCACTCATGGGCTCAACCATTCGTCACGGTGCTCCTCGACGAATTCGTCATCATTGAGGTGTGGGTAGGCTGCGTACACGCGATCGATTTCTTCCATTTGCCCGGGGCTCAATTCTTCGCTTGGGTCGAGACACCATGTCCCTTCCAGGAGTCCTTGACGTCGCAGTACTTCGTGTATGCCGGGGATGCAACCCCGAAACGCATTAGCGGCGTCGAAGATCGCGGCGTTCGCATCGGTGGTTTCGATGTTTAGTTGTAATGACTTTGAGGGAAAGAAGCGCTTTGTTCGTGCGAGTCCTTGGCATTCAAGGAGCATATCCACTGCGGATCGCGTCCAGAACGCCCAATGGCCCAGTAGCCCGCCGACGATGCGACGCTCACGAATCGCACCGTCGACCAGAAAACTAAACGGTGTCAACAGGTCCGCCACGATGTTGTCATCGTTACCCGTGTATAGCGCGATATCATCTCGACCCGATTCCGCGATTGCGCGCACGACATCAAGTGTTTGATATCGATTGAACGGGGCGATCTTGATAGCGGCCACGTTTTCGATTTCCGCGAACGCACGCCAAAAGGCATGGGACAGAACACGACCGCCCACAGCAGGTTGCAAGTAAAATCCGAATAACGAAATCACTTCGGCGATGGTGCGGCAATGTTCGAGGAGCGCATCCTCGGATTCGGATTGAAATGCGGAGAGGCTTAGCAGTCCGGCGTGATATCCGAGGTCGTGAGCGAGTTGCGCCTCGTTCACGGCTTGATCCGTCTTGCCGCAGATGCCTGCGATACGGACATACTGTTCGCGGCGTCCGGCATCGGCACGATCAAATTCATCTCTCGCCAGCTCGAGCACCGGGCGGTATAGACCGACAGTGTCATCGTGAATGGCGAACTGGGTTGTGTGGACACCGACCGCTAGTCCTCCGGCACCAGCGGCAATGTAGTACCGACTGAGGGCGCGTTGGCGACGTTCGTCTAGCGTTCGATTCGCGTCGAGGGCGAGCGGGTGCGCTGGAATTACCAGGCCGCGTTGCAGAGCGGTTAGGACTTTGGGAGGACATACGACGCTCATGCTTAGAATTTTCCAGTGCGCACTTCAAAGTGCGTGGGCTTGTTGTGTTGTTCGCCGCCATTCATCACCCAATCGGCCGTCCAATCGAGCATTTGATTGACACTGGTGGCGGGTGCGCCGAAATGGTCGTGCATGGTTTGGGTGTTGCTCAAATAGGCCGTGGGCGCTTCCACGCCTTCGAATTGAACCTTCTTATTCATACGTCGGGCGAACTCCTTCGCTAACGATTGCACCTCAAGAGTGTCACGGCCCGCCACATTGGTGATAAACGGCGGAGAGGCGACGTGATCGAACGCGCGTAGTGTAGATGCGTTGGCATCGCGTTGCCAGATCGCGTTGAGGTGTCCGGTGGCGATTGGCACAGGTGTTTCATTCCAAACCCAATTCGCGATATCGAGTAGTACGCCGTAGCGTAACTCGCACGCATAGTTGAGCCGGACGATGGACGTCGGTATTGAATGGGTGCGACTGAAATATTCGAACGTGCGCTCACGACCGAGGGCACTCATGGCGTATTCGCCATCCGGTGCCAGCGTATCCGTTTCGCGCGAGCCGCCGCTATCGACGGGGGTCATGCCGTAAACATTGCCGGTCGAGAATGCAACGATGTTGCTACTACGGAATCGCTGACAGACGAGCGCGGGCGCGTAGGTATTCATGGCCCAGGTTAGACTTGGGTTGTTCGTAGCGCCGAATTTCATGCCGGTCATGAAAAGGACATTTTTCGCATCGGGAAGCGCGCCGACTTGGTCAGGATCCAATAAATCGCAACGGATCGTCTCGATGTCATGTGCGTGGACTTCCGCCTCCAAAGACGAATCCGAAAACCGGGATACAGCGATGACGCGGCGTTCGACTCCACTTTCATGCGACGCACGTTTCGCCATCCGCGCAAGGGTTGGCCCCATCTTGCCACCCGCGCCCAGCAAAATGAGATCGCCTTGCATGTTGCGCATGGCAGTGACTACGCCGGGGTCGGGCGCGCTAAGCGCGTCTTCGAGCGTCTGAAGGGTATCAATCGTAGTCGGCGTGACGTTCGGCATAAGCGTTCGCGTTAATCATTCTTGAGCGTGATGCGGCCGTACGACAACGTGTCGCCGCGGCCTCTGTGACCGAGTACGTCGATGGTGTTCGATGGTTTGTTACCGGCGCGCTCGGTCGCGAGCATGAACGACGTAAAGGGCGGGTCGAACGACACATCGAGTATGGGTGTGGATTCTTCAGACGGCGATAACCGGACGAGTTTGTTTCCTCCTTCATCGCCTGAAAGGTGAATGAGAACGAGCAGATCGCCGTCCGGCGTCTTGTGAAAGCGGGCATTCGTGGGTTGACTCGACTCCGTTCCTGCGACGATTACGCGGCGATCGACAATCTCTCCGTGCCTAACAACGACAAGGTGCAACGAATCGACCAAGGATAGATCGGGAAAAAACTTGTCCCTCATCAACGCACTCTGCGTCTCCCGCGCAGTGTAGAGGAGGTACGCCGCTCCGTCGGACCCGATAGCTAGGTCTTGATTTCGGATGTGTCCGGCGGTGCTATCGCGATTCGCGATTTCGATGGGCTCGCTAAATCCTTCCGTCTTCAGATCAGGTGCAACTACGTAGAAAAGACGACGGAATACGTAGTCCCAACTGCGACCTGTTTGTTCAGCCTTGTAGGTGCGCCAGGTTTCGTTCGGCTCCACAATATCGCCAACCGCAAGGACGTGGACAGCGTTTCCGGCCAGGGCGACTTGTGGGTACGCTGCGCGAATGGGAAATTCGATTGCACCGTTGGCTTGCGTAACGCCGTCGCGATCGATGAGCGCGTAGTGCTGTTTGCTGGTCGCAGCGTCGATGTTCAGCATCAGCAACGACCCTGTATTGCTGTCGCTGGCATACCCGCGGTAGGAATGATCGGTATAGGTCGTGGCTTGGCCCCAATTCGGGATGATCGTGGACATCGCGGGTGCGGGCCCCGCGAGCGAAAACCGTAAGACATGCGGGAAGCATTCTTGATAATGGGTACCCGGTTCTGCTCGCGAATCGTTTACATAGAGATTGAGCGTCGAATCATCGGTGAGCGCGAGGGAACACGGTTCGCGTTGGCGGAAGCGGTCCGCCATGGCAACTGTCGTCCAGGCCCCCTCGTCACGACGCAGGAGCCGCCATCGAGTATTGCATAACGGTTCGACTCCGTCGCCGGTTTCCATTTGGCTGACGTACACATCATCCACCGTCCGAACAATCGAAGTGCAGCCGAAACTCCATAACGGTCCGGAACCATTGTTGGGGCTCTTAAAAGAGTAGACGTCTTCTTCGACTTGGACGACGGGGTTTTGCGCGGATGCGGTTTGGAAGGAGAGGGCGAGGATTAGCGTGCTTACGTAGACACCAAAGCGTTTTTGCATAGTTCGTTTCCTTTGGGTTCTACGTGAGGTTTTCTTATTTTACCACCAAGACACGGAGGCACCAAGAAATCGCCCTGTCCATTTATTGACAGGATTACAGGATAGACAGGATTTTGGTTCCGTCTCAGTCCTAACGGGGCATATGCCAAATGGAGTTGTGTTTCGGTTCTTGGTGTCTTTGTGCCTTGGCGATAAATTCTTGAGGTCTGAGGCCCCTCGCCCCTACGCTTCTTGACCGCTATGTGATGAATTCGCTCAATGTTTTGAGGCGGTCATTTATTGCGGTGGAATCTTGAATAGCGCCCGCGCGTTGGGCCAACTCCGCGGTCTTTCGATAGTACTCCTCCGAGCGGCAGCGCTCTTCATGGTTGACAAGCATGGGGTTGCCTTGCATGCCGTTGAGCCACGAAAGAAACGCGAGTCCGGATTTGTAGAATTGCGTTGGTTCTTGGAATATCCAGCATCCCAATTCTTCGCAGGGCGTCATAATTTCGTTGTAGCCAGCGGTATCACCTTCTTCGAGTAGGGTGAGTGCGCGGGAGACGGGTTCGGCGATGGCATCGAGAATGCCGAGCAGCGCGTGACTGAAATCCCCGATAGGCACTCGACGTTTACCAACTTGGGTTGTTCGCGATGTCGTCGCGTCGCTGCCTCGAATGAGGTCACCAAAGTTGAAGTCGTCTCCGGTGAGCAGTATCTGATCGGATTGCAATAATCGCGTGCGAATGCGGCGCTCGATGTCGGCGTCGAGAAGCGAAATTTTTGCGCCACGGATCTTGGCAGGGTCCAATACCATCACATCATAGAAACTGTCGCCGGGGAAATAGCCTTTCAGGGCGGGCATGAACGCTTCGCCTAGCCAATGCGTGAAGACGGGGCCGTTTAAGGGGCGGATGATTTCTTTGTAGACCTCGACGTAGGTCGATGAACTCGCGTTGTTCGCAGTCAGCCAGGGCATCGGCAGCAGAATTACTTCGCCGCCGAGGTCTTCGATGAACACTGCTTGTTCGATTACAACGTCAATTAACTCAGTTGTACTGGACGGGTTCGGCGATTGGTCATACCCAGCACCAGCGACGAATCCGTTCTTCAAATTCAATGCCGCGCATCGTTCGATGAGTTGCCGGGCGCTGGTCCATCCAAGCGAAAAACGTTGGGCGGTGTCCATCGCTTCCGCGATGCCGAAACCGAGCGAATCTAAATGGGTGCGGTATGCCATTGTGGCGTCCCAGTCCATGTATTCAGCGATCTCATCGGCGTCGCCGGGTGCGTCATGGCGATGCGGGACGTCGAAGTAGTCGCCTTTCAGTACGACGTGGGCGGCGGCGTAGCAAAGGCGAAATACGTTGTCATGTTTTGTAGATTCGGTCATTGATGCAGTTTCCAGTATGCCCCTTGAGCGCAAAACGCAATAAACTTTTGGAGTGCGCAAGCTTGCTTGCGCTTTTTTCTTGGCGAGGCTTGCCTCGCGAGATCGAGTATGCTCGTAGAGTAGGCCCGCCATTCGCGAAGCGAGCGTCGCGAGTGAAAGCGGTGGCAAGCCACCGCACTCCATATGGTCGTTAGTCTTTCACGGTGTCAATCACAAATTCTTGCTGGCGATGCTACTGCGTTAGGGATCGCGTCTGCGCGTATAAGCTTCGGTATTGCTGTAAGCGGTCGTTGTATAGCGTCGCTTGACTCAAATCCGGCTCGATGGTCTGGTTCACGGGCGGCGCGGTGCAGATGGTTTCGGGATCACTCGATTCGGCGGCGATCTGCCCCAATCGCGCAGCACCGTACGCCGGACCGACCTCTCCCCCTTCTCGCAATGTCAGAGGACGCTGCAACACGTCGGCGATAAGTTCACTCCAATATGCGCTACGCGACCCGCCGCCGATGACGGTGATGTCGCCGATATCGGTTCCGGCGTCGATGAGGGCTTGTTGTCCGTCTGCAAAAGCGAACGCGACGCCTTCGAGTACGGCGAGACCGAGTTCGGCGGCTGAAGTTTCGTGGGTCATTCCGAAGAATGCGCCTTTAGCGAGCGGGTCGTTGTGCGGAGTACGTTCACCGGATAGATAGGGCAAAAAGATGGGCGTGTGGTTGGGATCGGCATCGGCTTCGATGCGGTCGATAAGCGCGCCTTCGTCTTTGGCACCGACGAGCTTCGTGACCCAGGTGAGACAACTCGCGGCGCTTAAAATGACGGCCATCTGATGCCAGCGATCGGGAATGCAATGACAAAACGTGTGCACCGCACCATCAGGATTCGGCAAGTAACCTGCATTGGACACGAATAATACGCCCGAAGTGCCGAGCGATAGGAATCCGGTCCCTGGAGCGACAACACCTACACCTGCGGCTCCGGCTGCGTTGTCCCCCGCGCCCCCTGCGACGGGGACTTGCGACACGCCCCATTTTTCTGCGACAGACGAACGTAGTGTTCCAGTAACTTCAGTCCCTTCAAACAGTTTGGGCATGTGTTCTTCGCTCAGGCCGCACGTGTCGAGCATAGCGTCAGACCATTCGCGTTTGGCGACATCAAGCCAAAGGGTGCCAGCGCTGTCCGAGAGGTCAGATGCGTAGTCGCCGGTCATGCGCAGGCGAACGTAGTCTTTCGGCAAAAGAACCTTGGCGACTTTTTCGAAGACATCGGGTTCATGGTTCTTCACCCATAGAAGTTTAGGCGCGGTGAACCCTGGCATGGCGATGTTGCCGGTGGTGGTACGACTGTTGGGTTCAGCAGCTTCAATGGCTTCGCACTCCGCAGCGGATCGACCATCGTTCCAGAGAATCGCCGGACGGAGGATTCGATCATTCGAATCGAGCAAGGTTGCACCGTGCATCTGGCCGGAAAGACCGATGCCGCGAACACGGGAGAGATCATCGGCGTGATCCGCCTTCAGTTGTGCAACCGCGTCATTGGTGGCCGTCCACCAATGCTCGGGGTCTTGTTCCGACCACAGCGGCTGGGGGCGGCTTAGATCCAGTTCGGACGAAGCTTGGGCGACCATCAACCCGGCGTCGTCCATGATGATGGCTTTTACTGCGGAGGTTCCTAAATCAATGCCGAGGTACACGGTGAGTCATCCTTCTTTGAAGATTGTTGCGGAAGCGCCGAGTTCCACTAGCAATTGCGGGATTGGCCGGTGTTGTGCCCGGAAACCCGGCCAAGGTGGAACTTGGCCCTCCCTTCTTGCCTATTCAATCGCGTCGTTCAGCAACAGCTCGTAGAGTTCCTGCTGGCCGCTGGGATATTCGGGTTCGCCATTTTTCAGTACGTGTTTTTCGAGGTCGCCAAATCCAACCTTGCCTTTCTCGATCTTTCGTCCGAGGCCGTTATTCCATCCCGCGTATCGTTTGTTCACGAGTTCATCGATCCGGCCTTCGCGAATAATCTTCGCAGCGATTTTCAATCCACGAGCGAAGCAATCCATCCCACCGATATGGGCGTAGAACAGATCATTGGGATCGCCTGATTGACGGCGCAATTTCGCGTCGAAATTGAGTCCCCCCGTGGTCAGGCCGTCGCCGCGCAACAGGGTCAACATGCACAACGTCGTATCGTAGAGATCCAACGGGAATTGATCCGTGTCCCAACCTAACATCGGGTCACCACGATTGGCGTCCACGGAACCGAGCATGCCATGGACGCGGGAAAACTCGAGTTCATGGTGAAACGTATGCCCCGCGAGGGTTGCATGGTTGGCCTCGATGTTGAACTTTAGGTCGTCTTCCAGACCGTAGTTGAGGAGAAATGCCAGGCACGCCGCAGCATCAAAATCGTATTGGTGTTTCGTTGGCTCACACGGTTTGGGCTCGATATAGAATTGACCTTTGAATCCGATCTTGTTCTTGTAATCGACGGCCATGTGTAGGAATTGGGCGAGGTGATCGAGTTCGCGTTCCATGTCGGTATTGAGAAGGGTTTCATAGCCTTCGCGACCGCCCCAGAACACGTAGCCCGCGCCTCCCAGTTCGTGGGTGACCTCGAGCGCTTTCTTCACCTGCGCCGCGGCATAGGCGAACACTTCGGGATTGGGATTCGTAGACGCGCCGGACATATAGCGGGGATGCGCGAATAAACAGGCGGTCCCCCAAAGCAATTGAATGCCGGTATCGGATTGCAATCGTTTTGCGAGTGCGACGATCTGGTCGAGGTTTCGATTGGACTCGCGCAACCCGTCACCCTCAGGGGCAATGTCACGATCATGAAAACACCAATAATCGACACCCAACTTTGAGAAGAACTCAAATGCCGCTTCGACTGTTTGTTCAGCGGCCTTCATCGGAGATGGCGCATTGTTATAGGCACGGGAAATGGTTTCGACACCAAATGGGTCGTTACCCAATCCTTTGAACGAATGCCAATAGCACACCGAAAAGCGTAAATGTTCGGCCATCGTCTTGCCGAGAATCTTCTTTTTCGGATCGTAATGCTTGAACGCGAGGGGATTGGACGAGTCAGGGCCTTCGTACTGAATTCTCTTGACCCCAGGGAAATAGGTAGACATGGAGTAAATACCTTGGTTGATGCGGTTAGCCGCGAATTATAGGGAGGCACCGGCTAGGATTCCAAATCGCGATGATGCGTTCGGCCCCACGAGCGAAGTTTACAGCGCGGCGCCCATTTTCCAATAGGACGGTAGGCCCGATTTCGTTTCGGTGAGAATTTGGCGGATAGCGCGGGATTTGGCGTTGGTTAGGTGGAGGTAGTCGTCGGTGTCGACGACGCCGGTGAGGATATCCCAGAGGTGTTTGTAGACGTAATCCTTCATTTGAGTGGGAAGACCATCGAATTGCGGTGAGTAGATGAGGTAGCTGAGTGGATATTTGAACATGCGCGATTTGAGATCGAATTCGCGTAGGGATCGCCCTTCGCTATCTTTCGGACCTTGTTCGGCGAACCGTTCAACGAATCCGGACGTACCGGTGACGGGATCTTCCAGTTCGGCTTCATCGACGTAGAGCATGTACGCGATGAGTTTGTCCCCGATGTTCGTGATAATGCGTTGAGTCGACTCGCTGAGGGTATTGGGGTCACGTTCGAAGATTTCGTCGGTGACCGCCTGTCGGTGCAACGCCATTCGGGTCTCAAAATCGGCACGGGTGAGGAGGTTGTGCATGCCGGTCTGGTGCTCGAGGACCATCAGTGCGACGATGTCGCTGTGGGCAGTCAGGTATTGGTCGGCATCGACCCGTTTATCCAGCGTAGTCCGATTGGCACCAGCGTCCATGTCGATGTTCGCCGCTCGCTGCGTCTCCGTAGCGATGACGTTACCCAGATGCCGGGAAGCGCCGTGAATTCCCGTCACATACCAGCCGCCCCAACGTTCATCGAACGGGCTATCTTGTGTGGTGAGATGGGATCCAACTTTGAGGATGGGAAAGCCATCGGCATCGGTGTACACGGATCGAACAAGATGTCCGGGTACGCCTCGCGTCAGGGTTGATGCGTGGCATTGTAGGCAGTTGTGACTTTGGCGGACGAATTCGGGATTCTTGGTCTCGTATTGAGGGAGGGTGTAGAACACCGTGCCGAGGTTCGGATCGGCGGCGGAAAGCTCAATCACATCACCGTGTTGGACCGTACCAATGTAGGTATCGTCATTGAAGTACACGGCCCTCGGAGCCGTGGGCGAAATGTAGCGATGCTGAAAGCTTGTCTTGGAGAATACGAGGACCTGCGATTCCTTCGGTACGTCCAACTGATCCAGGACGGACAGCAGGTATCCGAACTGTTCGTCGAACTCGAGTTCGATGGAGCCGTCTTCAATGTGCTGCTGGAGTCTAGAAACGGCATTCTCGGCCTTGGTGTTGTGATAGTCGATTGGCACCTCTTCGAAACGGTCGTCCGCCAATGCTGGTACCGCTGCAACGCACACAATCATCGCGACGATGGTCGCACGATTTGAACCCGTCAAAATTTCGCCCATTTCAGTTTCTCGTCCTTGTGTTACCTCGTTCGCGAGGTGCCTTCGATTCGTTGGTCATGCCATTGTAAACGAAAAGATGACTGGGCTGCGTTAACCTTCGAGAGGATGTCGACGAATTCACGGTGAACTTCGCTCTCCAGACGCACACCCACCGCCGACCGATTCGGCGCCTAAAATGAAAAAGGCGTGGAGAACGTCAGGCCATGCCGTCCTCCACACCGCCCCCCGGGAAGGGGAGCTTCGGGTCATTGCGCCAGCGAAAAGTCCGCAGACCAAGCCTGCGAACCCCACGCAACGCGGAGTACGCCTTCTTTTCCACGCTCTTCGAGATTGATGTCGAACAGCTTTTGTTCGCTGTCGCATTTACCGAGCGTGAGTGGTATCTCCGCGACATCGGCTTCGGGGTTGTGCATCGAACCCCAGATGTCGGCCTCTTCGTTGAAAACGAGACTCCAGCCGTCGCCGACCTTTTTGAGCCACAAGCTGTAGACGCCGGGGTAATTCGGTCCGGCGTTTTCGCTTTCAATGACGACGTCGCCGAACGTCAGACTGGCATCGGTGAACATTTTGGTGGCTCGGGCGCTTCCGAATTCGAAGACCTCGCCGTCCTTGAGACTCGCGAGCGCTTTGTGGTCGGGCGACCCAGCGCGTAGGCTCCCGAACGAGACTTTCATGAGATTGCCATCGAAGTTTGCGATGGCTCGACCCGGAAGTTTGCCGCCTTTCACGCCGCGCAACCGCGCAGCAAATAGTCCGAGTCCGATGGCACCGTGGTCGTCTTCACCCGCCTCCACCATCTCGTCGGACATGCTGCCTGTAAGCGTCCCGCCCTCAAGCAAGCGCACGATCATGGACATGCCGGTTTCAGTCTCGCCGAATTGTGCGGCGTAACGCAGTTTGAGCGCCAATGACGACTCGGTGATGTCAGTGACAATTTGCGGCTCGGTCTGCTGTGGCGACTGAAGCGTTGCGGCAAGTTTTCCATCAATGTTCGTGAAGTTGAGGAGCAAGTGCATGGTCTCGCCCCCTTCGATATCGACTGTTAGTACCCATTCCCCTAAGAATCCACGCGCTTGTGACACGGACAATGACGAGGGCTCGATGTCCGCGGCGGTAGCGACACCGGCGAATGCTGTAAGCAGGACAACGGTGACGATGGCTGACTTCCACACCGCCTCACGTATTTGCATCTTCATAATTCGCTCTCCTATTCGTATCCGATGGTCCGACCCGCCCGGCTTGATTCCGGACGGGTACATGATGGTTTTCGCAGCTCAACGACGGATCAGTCACCGCTCCCCTGGCTCATCGGCTCCGTATTGGTGTAGTTCATCCAACCCAGATCCATTTCGTCCCAGGTCGGTCCGCCGAACGCGACCGGGCGATCGGCATTGATACCCAGCAGGGCGGCCCGCTCCGGCGAGTTGTCGTACCACATCTCGAATTCGACGCGGGTCCCGGCAGGAATGTTCTTCATTTTTCCACGCTTGTACTCGTAGAACAGCTGCCAGTTGAAGTCGTACTGCGGAACGTCCAACAAGACTTCGGACGTACCGTCGGGGTAGCGTGCGGTGTATTTGCATGCGACGCCACGTAGATGTAAGTGCGGCATGAATCCGAGAATGGTGGTGTCCTGCGAAAACGTCTGTGCGCCACCGACCTTCCAGAGCGGATTCCTCGGCGGAATCTCGAACGCGCCGTGGCTAATCGTGGCGATCTGCACGGCGTGGGTCACGGGATTCACTTTTTCATCATGGAATACCATGGCGAACGACGAGTTATCCATCACGCCCGTGCCGGGTCCGGCTTCCTTGTGATAATGCATCTGGAAGGTGATTACGGGTGTCGCGGGTACGAAGACGCCATAGCCGTCCTCCCAACTCGTGGGGTCGGTTCCCGGCGCTTCGCCACCGAGCATGCCGCCGGTCATCGCACCGCTGCCACTGGGTGCCGACTGGTAGGCGATGATGTGGTGGACGACTTCACTGCCGGGCTTAAATTCGATCGCCTTCAGCCAGCGGTCTTCCGGCATCTGCTCTTTGGTCAAGCGTACCGTGATGTTCTGATACAGATCATCAACTTCGTCAGGAACCCAATTGGGTTCGTCGAATGTTACGATGATATCCGGTGTCCCACCACCGATAGTCCATCCTGTTTCCGGCCATTCGATTGGCGGTGGTGCATCTTTTTGATTTCCGCGATTGGCACCCGTCTTGGCCCAATTCACGAAGATTCCAATCTCATCATCGGTGAGGACACGTTCATGCTTGAACTGACCCGTGAACTCAGGCGCAGCCTTCCAAGGCGGCATGTTTCGCGCTTGAACCGTCTTGGCGATCGATTTGGCCCACGGCCGCACTTCCTGGTACGTCATCAGCGACATCGGCGCTATCATGCCCGAAACATTTGCACCCAATGGCCGGTGGCAGTTTTGGCAATCCCGTTGCAGGATTGGCAGGACGTCTTTGGTGTAGGTCGGTCGGGCCGACGCGTCTGCAAACGCAGCGGATGATCCGACCAGTAGCGCGATGGCGCCCCCCCACAAAGCGATTCTAAATATGCTTTTGTTCATTTCGTGCCTCCTGTGCCCGGCCTGAATTCTCAGAGAGACTCATACACTTCGGCCATTCGTTCAATAACGCCTCTGTCATCCGGCTGACTGCCACGTTGGCACCGACCGGTAGTCCGTAGAGTTTAGTATTCGCCAATCGCCGAAACCCGGATCATATCGAGGCCCGGGGCGTGAAACTTCAGCCCTTGCACAACGACCTTCTGCCCCATATAGGGCGTGAGTGCTGCGTTCGCGGTCTGGAGTCCCGCCGCAGGGACCGGCAGTCTGAACACGGCGACATAAACCGTGCCGGTTTCTTCTTCGAGAACGCCAAGCGGAAAACCATTCTCCGCGCGGTAATTGCATTCTTCGACGTGGTCTTCGCCCATCCGGCCATACATGGCGTAGTTGACGAGGTCGATGACTTCGCCGACCACGATGCCCTTTTCTTGCTCAACTTTGACCTCTGCGTTGACGTGCGTCATGACGCCGGCGGCCACTGCAAATGCTAATGCAATGCAAGCAATTTTTTTCATGAGGTGCTCCCTTCACGATGCGTGCATCGTTCCGCGGCGGCGCGCCTGTCACCGGCGCGGGGATGCCGCCTGGCTATTGTGGATAAGTGGACCCGATTATCCACAACGACTGCTAAAAGTCAAGTCACAATTTTCACGGTGGGAATTCAACGCTGTAAAGCGTACTTCTTCAGCGCGTTATGTACGCTAAAAGCGGACGGGTAGCGAACCAAAATTCAGTGTGGCGGACAGAAACTGCAGCAGTTGCTCGTTGAATCTGGTGCTACCGGCTTCGTGGTTTCGAGGATTTGGCATTGAGTTGGGCGTCTTTCTTCGCGAGGGCCGCTATGGTGGTTCGCTCTAGAAAGCGAATGTAGGATGAGCGAACGCCTCGGAAGTACTCGTGCGCCGCGCACGGATGTTCATCGGAACATACATGATTCTCACCTAGAAAACAGTGCGGTCTCGTGTAAACACCCTCAAACAACTCCACGACATCGACGAGCGGTATCTTGTTGCTTGGCCGAATTAGGCGATAACCTCCGCCCTGCCCTCGCGTGGCGTCAACAAAGCCCGCAGTGCGCAATGAGGACATGACTTTTGAGACATAATCCGCCGGAATATCTAGCCGCTCGGACAACGCTTTGCCGCCCAGCATGGCGTCCTTTGGCTGCTGTGCTAATTGAACGAGTGCGCGCAGGGCATATTCTGAGGTGGTAGAAATCATGGGCGATCAAGTGCTCCAAGTCATAAGGGTGCGTCGGAATCGAGTGATGGTAACGCATCCAATTGGGGAGTCTCCATCTTGGGAACAGCGTACGTGATTTTGGTGGGCAGAATGCGACAAAAAATGGCGACCGTTTGTCACCACGATGTATCCCGAGGCTCGCGTTGACAGGCGGGGAGCCCGTTCCTACAATGTCTGAGGCTTCGGTTCGGAATCTGGCGCCGCTAATGCGAGCACATTGCGCGGGCGCACTTGCGTTTCCCGCGATTCGTGCTGAATGGAACAGAATCATTTGGGAAGGACAACAATGATGAAAAGATGGTACGTGACAGCGATAGCCACGGCACTGATGCTGGCGGTGTGTCCGTTGACCGCATTTGGTCAGCAATCCTCAACCAATCTTGAGGGGTATACATTCAAGATTTTCCGGGTGGAATCAGGACTCTATCCATTCGTGCAAGTGTATTTCCGTAGTTTCGACCAGAACATGCAGCCGTTGGTCAACCTCAATTACGCAAACCTAGGCGTGATGGTGAAGGGACGAAGTTACGATCCCGCCAAGAAACAGTATTTCGTTCAATCAATCCGCAACCGTAGTGAAGCTGTCCGGACGGTGTTGGTGATTGATTGCAGCGCAACGATGAAGGGCAAGCCGTTCGAGAGTGCGCTACTCGTCGCTTCGCGTTTCATCGACAGCAAGCGGGCACAAGACCAAGTTGCGGTCATTGCGATTCGTGATGCGGACGAAGGCTACCATATCGTATCGAACTTCGAGCGCGACCCGCTTGCGCTTGCGCGCCGGTTGGCCGACCTTAAACCGGACGGCCAGATCACGCGAATGTACGACGCCGTGGGTCATGCAATGCAGATGTGCGGTATTGTTTCGCAGGGCGGTATTGGATCGGATGACGCGGAATACATTATCTCCAACTCGATCGTGTTGATTGCTGATGGTAAGAATGAGCAAAGCGCGTTGACCCGAGAAGAACTGAATACGCGCATATCGAATCTCACGATTCCAATTCCGATCTATTCGATTCCGTACACGACTGTTGAACGGTCGCACCTCCGGAACCTCGAAGCGCTGTCGAAGAATTCGTTTGGCCAATATTTCAGCGAATCGAGGGCGAAAGAAAATCCGCAACGTATCGTGGAAGATATCCAAAACATCTTGCAAAACGACTATGTCGTGACGTTCCGCTCGCATGTCGACATCGATGGCGAAGCGCATGCGTTCCGGATTGGACTCGAATACCCATCTAACACCGGGAAATTCATGTTCCAGAGCGGCAACTTCGACGCGATCGAGCCGCCGCCTATCGGGCGTATCGTCGAGTTAGTCGAAACGCTGGATGAAAAGATTCCTGCACCGGCCGACGGTAACCCGTTCCTGTCCGGACCTTAATCATTTGTGCTACGTGCGGCGCACCGTCACTCGCGGTGCGCCGCGCGCGTTTTTAATGAGACCCACCCCAATCGCCACTATCAACCGGCATGGATGACGCTCCACAGATGTCCACCGAAATCGCCTCGTACTCGCTCGTATCTCTCCATTCCGCGCTGACTGATCGGGCCTATCCGATCGGCGCTGAGACGACTACGATCGGACGCGATTCACATAGTTCGGATGTCGTGGTTTCAGGACCGACCGTTTCGCGGCAGCACTGCCGGTTGGTGGTGAGTAGCGGACGCGTCATCGTTGAAGACTTAGGATCTTCGAACGGGACGTTCATCAACCAAACACGCATCGATGGGACCGCCACGTTAAACGATGGAGACGTCATCGGTCTCGGCGGCGCGAAGCCGGATTACCTTCGTCTTCAACTCGCGGGGTCGGATGAAGCGTCGATTCGTTTTGCACCGGCAAAAGATTCATGGGTCATCGGGCGGGATCCGAATGCCGATGTTTCACTGTCCTTTGATCCGAAAGTATCCTCCCGACACGCAGTTGTACGGCGCGCCGGAAGCAATGTCGAAATTGTGGATCAGGGCAGCCTGAACGGTACCTGGCTCCAGGGCAAACAAATTAAGCGAGCCGAAATCGGGCCTTCGGACGCGATTGTCGTCGGGTCATCGGCATTGCGCTTCGAATTACAATCGAACGGATCGCTGCGGGTTCATCATGACGAAGTAAACGACCAAATTGGAGTGGATGCCGTCGCCGTCACATTCAATGTGCGTACGGGCGGTATCGGAAAGCGGCGGACACTTACGCTGTTAAACAACGTCTCTTTGGCGGTAGCACCAGGCGAGTTCTTAGGAATTCTCGGCCCTAGTGGTGCGGGCAAATCGACGTTATTGAAAGCACTCAACGGGTATAGTCCGCCGAGCTACGGTTGCGTATTACTCAACGGCACGCCGCTATACCGGTCGCTCGCGATGTTCCGAAATTCCGTGGGCTACGTTCCGCAGGATGACATCGTCCACAAAGAATTGACCGTGCGCGCCTCGATTGATTATGTCGCGCGGCTACGGTTACCGAGTGATGTAACGGCGACGCAACGTGCTGAACTGGTCGATTCCACGATCGAAACACTTGGGCTTAGCCACGTCGCGTCTTCCCGTGTAGGGATGTTGAGCGGCGGTCAGCGAAAACGCGTATCCATCGGGTGCGAACTCATCACACGACCGAGCTTGTTGTTCTTGGATGAACCGACTTCCGGGATGGACCCCGCAACAGAAGAACGGCTCATGCGTCATTTCACACAAATGGCGGAACGTGGCACGACCATTCTGATCACGACGCATATTCTTTACAGTCTCAACTTGCTCGATCGTATCGCGGTGATGTCGCGTGGAAAATTGACGTTCCTCGGGAAGCCGGATGAGGCCATGACATTCTTCTCACCTGAAGACGAACCGCTCGAACGTGCGACGCAAATTTTCGACTCGCTGGAGGGAGAATCCGGCGCGGTAAAACGCGAGCCAGACGAAATAGCAGAAGAATACAAACAAAAATATCAGGCTTCGGATCACTACCCCACGAACGTTGTAGCGCCGATGACGGAATTCGCGGGCGAATTGTTAAACGCCTCGAATGCTCGTAGCGCGGCCTCCACGGCAGGTGGAGACGGGGCGCAGCATCAGCGGTTACTGGATAAACCCGCGAAGAGAACGTGGTCGCCTGCCGCACTGTTCAAGAGTCCCCTATCGCCACGAGTCCTGTGGACATTGACGATGCGCAATTTCGCGGTCAAACTATTTTCTGCGAAACAGACGCTGTTCTATGCCGTAGTGCCGATTATTCTTGCGATCGTGACGTTGTTTTTGAGCTCGCAATCCGAGATTTCGGACGAAGAGTTGGAAGCGAAGCGGACGGAGATCGGAGATCAGCTACAGGTCGAAGTACGGCGAGGGCGAACTTTCGACATCGGTCCTGCGATGAAGGTCTTGTTGGCACCAGACGGCGAGGACGATCCGCGATCAGGTGAAGACGTAGTATTCGCCCTAAAGTACGAGGGGCTGGTCAATCTACCCATTCCGATCAGCGTTGCACTCATGTTCGTGATGACCGCTGTGTTCATGGGCACGTTGATGTCGTGTCTCGACTTGTCTACGGAACGCCCCATTTACGTGCGTGAGCGGATGGCCAATCAGAAGATTATCGAATACTTGGGATCGAAGATTCCATTTCTCTTCATGCTCACCGCGATTCAATGTGTCCTCTTTCTATCCGTGTGTATGGTGAGCGAGCCGATGCGTGATATCGATTTTGCGGCGGCACTGCTCGCCATGGTGATGATGGCGTGGACCGCTTGCACGATTGGCCTGTTTGTCAGCGCGCTCGACCCAACGCCAGGTCAATTCTCCGTGCTGATGGCCATCATTGTGGTGCTGCCGCAGTTGGTGCTGTCAGGAGGGCTGGCTCCCGATTTCTACGAAGGAATGAGCCGTTACCTCCGTCCGGTGGCTTCCGCGCTCCCAGCCCGGTGGGGCTTAGAGATGCTAATGACGGCCTTTTACGACCTCCCCGAGCGACCTGCGATGGCGTGGACAGGGGGCCTTGTCGAGGACCAAATTGGATTCGATTTCGGGCGCGGGGTACACTTGCGAAATGCAGGTATTTTGGCACTCCAGGGAATCATTTGGATGGGCGCATGTGGCTTGGTCTTGCGCCGACTGGACCCCGTCCGGTAACGGTGTTAATTAAATGATGAGCGACTCTGAACCGCATTTCACCGAGATAAAGTCTGGCGACGATGATTCCGACCTCCTGTTCGGACGTTACCAAATGGAGCGTAGCCTGGGCAGCGGCGGGATGGGTGACGTATTCCTCGCGCAAGACACTCGTCTCCCCCGTAAAGTTGCGATCAAGAAAGTCAAAGAATCCCTCTCGCATGACGACATGGTGCGCAAACGCATCGAGCGTGAATGTGCATTGCATGCAACGGTGGGAACGCACCCACACATCGTCACGTTGTACGATGTCATCGACGCAGACGGCCAACTCAGCATCGTTCTTGAATATGTCGAAGGTGTGACGCTGGACCAGATGCTGAAAGACCTCGCGGCGCGCGGCGAACGTGTACAACGGGATGAAGCGGCCACTATCGTTGCGCAGGTGCTGGATGCGCTGACCGCCATTCACACGCAGAATATTGTTCACAGAGATATCAAGCCTGCAAACATCATGGTGACGCGCAACAGCAAGACCGGCGCGGTATCTGCAAAGTTGATGGACTTCGGAATTGCGAAAGAGGACGACGAATACGCGACACAATTGACGGCAACGACTGCAACCAGTCCTGGTACGCCGTACTACATGGCACCGGAACAGATCGACCCCGCGACGTTCGGAGCGGTCACCGGTCGCACGGATGTGTACGCGATTGGCATCATGATGTTCCAGATGATCTCCGGCACGCCGCCGTTTACAGGGACGTTGACCGAAGTGTTCAATAAACACTTAAGTCAGCCCCCTCCTCCACTCGACATCGCCGAGGGTCGCGAAGACTGCGGGGACTTGCAGGGCATCATCCAAATCGCCATTTCAAAGCAGCCAGGAAACCGATTCGCCTCGGCAAGCGCGATGCGCGATGCAATATTGGGCGTCGGACAACCATCGAGTCAGGCGGACACGCAAGGCGCAGTCACCATGCCCGCGAATGACTCGACGGTGGCCGCGGTCACATTGCCAGCCGGAGCGGTCACCGCACCAGGTACACACGCGGAATTATCGCGTACCCTGGCTTCCGGGTCGGGAACGGATCCCGGCACTGGTGCCGGCGGAACGCAGTGGGGTGGCGATACCGGACATCACGCACGGAGCGGTTCACCGTGGCCACTGCGAATCGCTGCGGCGTGCGTGGTTCTCATTGGTTTGGCGGGCGCGGGATTTGTCGGGGTGAAAGCGCTCTCTAACTCCTCTGAAGCCAAAACAGAAGAAATAGCACCCATCGAAGAAACAGACACCCAGGTCGCCGCCGAACCGGCACCCATATCGACCGAACCCATCATTGAATTTGCAGGAGTCGGCCGCGACCCGGGCGTCGAAAATAAGTCCGGGTCAGATGCCTCCAATTTGTTACAAGAACTACGCGCGAAACAGGCCTCAGAAAGTGCGAACACACCAGAGCCCGTGACCGCTGCACCTGAACCGGAACCCGTCTCCCAACCCACGCCTCCTCCAGCTACACCAAAAGAACCAAAAGCCAGCACACCAAAGTCCACTCCAAAAGTTACGCCGAAACCGACGCCTCCGAAAAAGAAGGAAACCGGACAAGAACGCGAGGCGGTAAAAATAGGCGAACGACGCTGGGTTGAGCAGTAGAACGGCGTTCCCTAATCTCGCTCGACACGGCGGCAATAATCCCACCGGGCTCAGCCCACATAGGTAACCATCTCGAAAGCGTTACGAACACTTTTCGTACCCTTCGACTTGACTCAATAAGATTGCTGCAGTCGTGACAGCCGTCATTGCGAGGAGTGAAACGACGTGGCAATCTCTTCTTGCGATGTCAGACGGAAGCAAATCCAGTCCCCCTTTTGGAACAAGTTTGATCAATCCGTACCCTGGTGATGTCGCATTACGAGATTGCCGCAGTCGCAGAGCTCCTTCGCAATGACGGTCAACATTTGTGAAATCAATCGCATAGCGAATCCAACGTTTGCGATAGAGACGAGTACGGATCTCCTAAACCCGTATTAAGGCTTCGATTCGGGCCGCACCTAGATCGCTTTTCACAGAGAATGATTCTTCTCGGAAATAGGTTGTCGTGGCAGCACTCACTACCAAGCGGAAAATCGTATTGCGGTCAAGGATTTATTCCGCTTCAACCATCGCCCCAGGTTTCAACAACTCGCGATTTCGCACCGCACCCTTATCCGCGCTTGTGGTCAATGCAGCGTATGCGCGCAAGGCCCAGGTGACATTTCGTTTTCTGGGTCCGGGGGTCCATGCTTCCGGACCGCGTTGTTCCATCGCATCGCGGCGGATTTGCAGGTCGATTTCGTCAATGTCTAGGTGGATGGTTCGGTTTGGAATATCGATCCTAATCGTGTCTCCGGGTTCAATTAATGCGATTGCGCCCTGCTCCGCCGCTTCGGGCGAGATGTGTCCGATGGATAAGCCTGATGTCGCACCGGAAAAACGGCCGTCGGTAATCAGAGCGCACACTTCGCCGTAGCCGCGTGCTTTTAGAGCCGATGTGGGTCCCAGCATTTCCTGCATGCCGGGTCCGCCACGCGGACCTTCGTAGCGGATGACGACAACGTCGCCCGGCTCAACAACACCGCTAAAAATACCTTTGACCGCGTCACGTTGGTCTTCAAAAATGCGCGCACGCCCTTCGAACGTGAGGGCTTTTTCCGCGACGCCCGCTGTCTTCACGATGCAGCCGTTCTCCGCAATGTTACCGTAGAGAATCGCGAGGCCACCATCAGCGCTATACGCATGCGACACGTCCCTAATGCATCCGTTTGCCCGGTCGACATCGAGTGAATCGTAGCGTTCCGACTGGCTGAACGCCGTCAACGAAGGTCGACCGCCGGGAGCAGCACGGTAAAACGTGTGAACCTCTTCGTCATCGGTCCGCCGAACATCCCAGCGCTCAAGCGCTTCACCGAGAGTTGGCGCGTATATCGTAGGCACATCTCGATGAATGAGTTCAGCCCGATCCAATTCGCCGAGAATGCCCATGACACCGCCTGCGCGATGGACGTCTTCCATGTGATAGTTCGGTGAACTCGGCGAGACTTTGCAGATATGTGGCACTTGCCGCGAGAGCCGATCGATGTCTGCCATCGTGAACGGCACTTCGCCTTCCTGCGCGGCAGCGAGTAGATGCAAGACCGTGTTAGTTGAACCGCCCATCGCGATGTCCATCGTCATCGCGTTTTCAAACGCTTCAAACGTAGCAATGGCGCGCGGCGTTGCCGATGCGTCATCATCTTCATAACAACGCTTCGTTAGCGCGACGACCGTGCGCGCCGCTTCGAGAAATAGTCGCTCGCGATCCGAGTGCGTGGCTAGCACACTCCCGTTGCCTGGCAATCCCAAGCCCATCGCCTCGACGAGACAGTTCATGGAGTTCGCCGTAAACATGCCCGAACACGAACCGCATGTCGGACACGCCGCCTCCTCGTAGGCGGCACGATCTTCCTCGGAGAAAGCGTCGTTCGCACCAGCGACACCGGCGTCAACACTCCCCACTCGCACCTCCCCGTCGGTCGTCTGAACTTTGCCCGCTTCCATCGGTCCGCCGGAAACAAACACCGCAGGGAGATTTAGGCGTAGGGCCGCCATCAGCATGCCGGGGGTAATCTTGTCGCAATTCGAGATACAGATAATCGCGTCGACGCAATGCGCGTTCGCCATGTATTCGACGGAATCCGCGATAAGTTCGCGTGAGGGCAAACTGTACAGCATCCCGTCATGCCCCATCGCGATGCCATCGTCAACGGCAATCGTGTTGAATTCCTTCGCGACAGCACCGTTCCGTTCGATCTCGTCTTTAACGAGGCGACCAAGGTCGCGAAGGTGGACATGACCCGGCACGAATTCGGTGAATGAATTCGCAATCCCAATAATGGGCTTATCGAAATCGTCGGCCTTGGTGCCCGTCGCGCGCCAGAGCGCTCGTTGGCCTGTTTTTCGAGGCCCTTGCGTCGTTCGATAAGATCGGTAGGGCGGCATTCGGTAAACTCCTCGCGATTTCGGGAAAGGTTGTCCGTGAAGGGATTGGCCGCTAGAGTAAATCAAGACACGATCCAGATTACAGAGGAGTTGATAGAACCAAATGAGTGCGCAAACACAAAGTGAACCCAGCGGTCCCCTAAAAGGGGTCCGCGTGCTGGACTTCAGCGGCTTTATCGCGGGGTGTTACGCGGCGCAAATGCTGGGCGAATATGGCGCGACGGTCATAAAAGTTGAACACGTCCAGGGCGATGGTGCGCGCCATTGGGGTCCGTTTCTAAAAGGGGAGAGCCAGTTCTTCCAGAATTGGAATCGCAATAAGCGCGGTATCGCGGTAGACCTGACGACACATGAAGGCCGTAACGTCATCCACACGTTGGCGAAGGAAGCTGATGTAGTGGTCGAGAACTTTCGACTGGGCGTCACCGACCGATTGGGTATTTCATACGACGATTTGTCCGCGCATAACGACCGATTGATCTATTGCTCCATTACCGGCTTTGGCGTGGTCGGACCGATGGCAAGCCGACCGGGATACGATCCGATCCTGCAATCGCTGAGCGGCGCCGTGTACAACGCAGAACGGTATTGCGGCACGAAGGCGCTCAACTCGGTAGCGTTCAGCGACTATGGTGCAGCAATGTTGGCGTACGGCAGCATCACCGCGGCGCTCTACCACCGCGAACAAACGGGAAAAGGTCAAGTCATTCGGACGTCTTTGTTGCAGTCCGCGATGGCGATGCAATCCCACATGTATTGCGAACCGCATGATGCGGAACCGGAACCGCCTTTTGGGATTTATCCGTACAAATTGTTCGAGACGAAAGATTCGCTCGTTTTTATTGCGGGGCCCACCGACAAGTTTTGGGGCATCTTATGCGACGCCATCGGCCTGCCGGAATTGGCTGACTCCCCGTACAAAACAAACGCGGACCGAGTGACCCATGCAGAAGAACTAACAGATCGCCTGACACCAGTGTTCAAGTCAAAATCCACTGATGAATGGGAAGCGCAACTCGTCGAACGCGGATTCCCCTGTGGTCCGGCACGAACCTTCGACGAGTGCTTTGCGCATCCACAAGTGGACGCCCTCAGTATGCGCGCCACGGTTGACCATTCCTCAATCGGCAAAGTGGATGGCCCCGGCGTGACGGTGCATTTCGGGGAAACACCGGGATCGATTCACAGTGCGGCACCGTTGCTGGGTGAACACACGCATGAAGTGCTTGTAGAAGCAGGATATTCGAAAGATGACGTTTTGGGTTTGCAGAATGCGGGCGTGATAAGCGTTCCGCCCTCCATTGACGACCAATAGAGGAAAGACACGTCATGAGCAGTGAAACGGTAATGCATCGAAACTTTGGCAATACGGAGCACACGATTTCCGTGCTTGGGTTTGGCGGGGTCATTGTCACGAATACGTCGCCGGATACGGCGAGTAACTATGTTGCCGAAGCGGTCGACCGTGGTATCAACTACTTCGATGTCGCCCCGATGTATGGCAACGCGCAGGAAAACCTCGGCCCCGCACTCGCGCCACACCGCGACAAATGCTTTCTCGCATGCAAGACACGTGAGAGGACGGCGGATGGCGCGCGGAAAGAGCTCGAAGATTCGCTTCGAAAGTTGCAGACCGATCACTTCGACCTTTATCAGATGCACTCACTACAGAGCGTTACGGATGACGTAGATGTGGCGCTCGGGCCGGGCGGCGCGTTAGAGACATTTGTTCGCGCGCGCGAAGAGGGTACGATTCGACACATCGGCTTTTCTGCGCACACGGAAGAAGCTGCACTGGCCGCGATGGCTCAGTTCGATTTCGATTCGGTGCTTTTTCCGGTGAATTACTTCGCCTGGACGAGTGGAAAGTTCGGTCCGGACGTCGTGAAACGGGCGCGTGAAAAGGGTATGGCCGTTCTTGCACTAAAATCGCTCGCGCTTCGGCGATGGGAGAAAGAGGAATTTAAGGCATTCTTCCGACCGTGGCCAAAGTGTTGGTATAAACCGCTCGATGAAGACGCACACATCGAACTCGCGCTTCGTTTTACGCTCTCAAGATCGGTTGACGCCGCGATTCCACCCGGGCATTGGGATCTATTCAAGCGCTGCATGAATACGATTTGCGATCATCCGGAATCGTTCTTTCATGATGATGGCGACTTCGCACCTCTCGAAGCATTGGGCAAAGAGGCGTCGCCGTTGTTCGCGAATGTTTGAGGCGTTCACATCTGGGAGGGACACGCTCCCGCGTGTCCAAGGGTTCATTGTTGGCGTTCTGCTCTTGCTCACCTTATCCGCTCGTGCTGCGGAGGAATTACCGCTCAAACCGCCGAAAAACGGCGGCATCTACGTCATCGCCCATCGCGGTGCTCACGACGGCATCCCGGAAAACACGTTGGCGGCATACGAGAAGGCCATTGAATTGGGCTGCGACTTCGTCGAGGTGGACATCCGCACAACGAAAGATGGCGAATTTGTGAGCGTGCACAATCGAAGTATTGATGCTTATGTGAATGGGGCGACTGGCGAAGTGCGCGACATGACACTTGCGGAACTAAAAGCGCTCGACATCGGTGCGAAACACGGCGACAAGTGGATTGGCACGCGCATCCCCACCTTCGAGGAAATACTCGATCTGGTCAAAGGCCGCTGCGGCATATACCTCGACCTAAAAGACGGAGCAATAGACGCCGTGGCCGCAATGATCATTGAAAAAAACATGGAGCACGACGTCGTGTGGTGCATCTCACCGAGCGAAATCACACCACTACGTAAAGCGTGTCCAGCGTGCATTGAGATGCCCGACCCCGGCAACGAATCCAATCTCCCGGCGGTCATTCGGCGGTATCGCCCGCGCATGATGGCACCGGTATGGCGCGATTTTTCGGATACGTATGCGGAGACTTGCCATCGAGCGGGCATTACGGTCTTCGTAGATGAAGACAACGAGTCGTCATGGCCGGATGCGTTGGCGTGGGGCGCGGATGGAATTCAGACGGATGATCCGGCGGGGTTGATTGCGTTCTTGACGAAGATTCCGCCCCATTAGAAAGCAAATCATCAAGGGTCGTCAAAGAGCAACATGCCGTTGCGACCCTGGACGATTCGAATTCGACCGAATCAACCTGGCAACCCATTTCCAAAGAACGGACACAACACGCGGTTTGCGAGTTACGCACACGCAATTACAAGGATGTCGAGATGCTGGAATTCGCAATATTGGCTGGTAGGGCGCTCATCGGGGCATTCATCTTGTTCACCCTGTATTGCCTAATTCGACTTACAGCTCCGATGTTCGTGGCCAAGCGCGCGTATATATACGCCTATTTCGCATTCTACGGCATACTGATGACCTGCCTTCAAATGTTCCCGAGCAGTCTTCCCAGCATCGCAATCAATTGGGTGTCAGGCGTCGGCTTCGTTTTATGCGTGGCCGGATTGGCAATAAGCGTCGCCTCAACCAGTCAAATGTTCGGCCGTAAACCTACAGCTGATCATACCAAGTACATGAGAAAGCTCGACATGAACTCCCGTAATCCGGTCGTGGTGTTCAAAGAAATGGATAGGGGTGTCGCGATCATCTTGATTCTTTCATCGTTGGCGTTTGGACTAAACTGGATTTGGATCGGACTGTTCACGCTAGGGAGATTGCAAATAAGCACGGCCATGATCCACCGGCCACCCTTTGCCATACTGCTGGCCGCATCCGCGCCAGAAAAGGCGCTTCTTCAGAATAGGATCCGAAAGGCATGCGTACCGTATGCCGTGTCCAGCTTGCTCAATATCGAGGGCAATGGAACGTTCCAGATTGGTATGACGCAACAAGGAATGCACCGTACACGAGACGACGATGCGTGGCGACTCATCGTTGACGAACTGACCTACATCTCAAAAGTCATCGTGATGGACACAAGCATTTCCAGCACCTACGTTTTGGAAGAGGCTCGCCGCATAGTTGGATCCAGCCTGGCATTCAAGACGCTTTTCTTGCTCGACGAAAACGGTAACTGTCCTGTGCTTGACGCAGCAGGCGTGAAACGAAATGAATTGGAAGCAGACGGTGCCGCCCTCTTGCGAGAAGAAGACGCCTTGGCTGTGTTGAAATACATGCGCCTGGATCGAAGCCGAACACCTACAGTGGATCGTCCTATTTCGACTTGTACCCGCGTTGCGTTAGGACAGGAGACAAAACCGGAAACAACTGCTACAACTTAAAATCTACATTCGAGTTTGAATCTGCTACGATGCGAAAATCGATTATCGTTGGAACAGTTACCGCGCCACTCATGCGACTCGCGATGGCACGGGAAGGAGCAAAGCATGTTTAAGACGGCAATAACGGAAATGTATGGAATCGAATACCCAATCATTCAGGGTGGGTTGATGTGGTTGGCGAAATCGGAGCTTGCGGTAGCGACCGCGGAAGCCGGCGGTATCGCGTTCATGACCGCCCTGACGCATCCAAAACCGGAAGGGTTACGCGAAGAAATCAAGAAAGTCCGGGATCAGACGGATAAGCCGTTCGGCATCAACCTTACCTTCTTGCCATCATTGAGGCCACCAGATTTTCCGGCGTATGTCGGTGTGTGCATCGATGAAGGCGTCAAGTTTATCGAGACTGCGGGTCGTAGCCCGGAAGAATTCATGCCGACGTTGAACGACGCAGGCATCAAAGTGATTCATAAATGCACTTCCATTCGACACGCGATCAAAGCGCAAAAGATTGGTTGCGCAGCGGTTAGTATCGACGGATTTGAATGCGCAGGCCATCCGGGCGAAGACGACGTCACGTCGCTCATATTGATTCCGTTGGCGAAAGACGCACTCGATATTCCGGTGGTCGCGTCCGGTGGATTTGGTGATGGGCGTGGCCTCGTTGCCGCGTTGGCGCTCGGTGCCGATGGCATGAACATGGGCACGCGATTTGTAGCGACCAAGGAATGTCCTATTCACGAAAACGTGAAACAAGCGCTGGTGAATGCCAATGAGCGCGACACGCGCCTGTTAATGCGTTCGCTTCGAAATACAGGGCGCTATCTCGTCAACGGCAACGTTGAAAAAGTGCTGGAGATTGAGGCGAAGGGCGACGCGACGATCGATGACATTAAGGAATTCATGTCAGGCCTAAAGGGCAAAGAGATCATCGAGAAAGGCGAGATGGACGCCGGCGTGTTCTCCGTCGGCCAAGTCATCGGCCTCATTCGCAATGTCCCAAGTGTCCAAGAATTGTTCGACGAAATCGTCGGCGAAGCACGCGAGTTGCTGACGCAACGGTTGCCGAACATCGTACAGGATGAAGTGACCGCGTAATCAATTTCTTGTCACCTCTACGCACCAACTAAGTTCAACTGTGGCCTGATACGCGAACCGGCGTATCAGGCCACTTTGCGTTTGTGCTCCAACGCTATCGTCCCGAATACGTAGTCTGCTTGACGCCTCTTCCTCATCTATGTTTGACTAATCGAATAAATCTTGTAGTGCTGCTATCGCCAGCACTTCCATCAGTCGAGGGGCGCTGCAGCGGATCGAATCCGCCACGCTCGACTCTTGGTATTTTGGTAAGGGCGTCCCAGATTATGGGGACGTTCGATGAATACAACTACCAAAGGTAAACCTATCGGTCGAGTCGTGGGATTGTGGCGCTATCCAGTTAAGTCTATGGGTCCAGAAGCGCTAGACGTTGTTGATGTGTCTTGGTTTGGCCTGGCTGGTGATCGACGCTGGGCTTTTGTGCGCGATGATGCGACACAAAGCGACTTTCCTTGGCTCACGATTCGTGAGCGAAACGACATGAATCATTACATTCCCTCTTTCGTCGATCCCTCTCGACCGGACAAGTCGCCAACAACTGTTCGCACGCCATCAGGAAATACTCTCGACATCGCTGACCCGAGTCTGAGCACGGAGCTATACCCACAAGGCGCTCGCGTAATCAAGCAACAACGCGGCATTTTCGATACGTTCCCGCTCTCACTCATCACGACACAAACAATCGCTACACTCAGTGAGAACGTCGGAACTCAACTCAGCGTCGAGCGATTTCGCCCCAATTTCCTTATCGAAGCAATCGATGACACACCGTATCCCGAAGACAATTGGATCGGTTGTATCCTGCGCATTGGAAACTTGCGAATGCGCGTCGACAAGCGGGACGGTCGATGCGTAGTAATCACAATCGACCCCATAACAACGGAACGCAACCCCGAGATTCTCCGCAGAGTAGTCAGTGACCGCCAAGGATGTCTCGGCGTCTACGGAACAACGGTAGAACCAGGCGCCGTGGCAGTCAATGACGACGTAACACTGGAATCTGCCGAATAGGAATACTCGCCACATGCACGAAGCAGGGCTAAATGCCCTGGAACTAAATGGCGCGCCCGACAGGATTCGAACCTGTGACCCTCGGCTTAGAAGGCCGATGCTCTATCCAACTGAGCTACGGGCGCAAAACCAATAACATCTGACGGCTACAGATTGACCGAGAAACTAGCCACTTGGCGCGGATTGTACACGTGCATAATATGCTTTGTATTGCATCAATACGCGAGATTCTGACACGGCAATCAATTCGAAACGTCCCAACGGTGTGTACTACATCTTCTATGATGATTCTAATGGGCGGAGGCGTGCAAAAACAACGAAGTCCAAAGACAGGGCTATTGCACATCGTCGGCTGCGGCTCTTTGAGAAGGAATTGGCGGAAGGGAGAGTTCAGAGTCTTGATTCAACAGCGGGAGAGTTCGACAGGAAGTATCGGGGATGGGCCGATACGCATGGCTATTCTCGGAAGACAGTAGATGTCCAGACGCGGCGCTGACGTTCGTTTGCGTAGTGGAAGATCCGGAATGCTAGAGCCAAGAGCTGGAAGTCGATGCGCCTATCGAGCGTCAAGCGCCGGGACGTGGAATCATTTCTGAGCGACCTAACAAACGGCAGGGGCCCAACGAAGCGCAAGCTCGCCGGGAAGCGGACGAAACCTAGGATTTGATCCGTAGTGGCGTTAGGTTTCAAAGCTCCTTACAGGACATTCATCCGCTGCTTTAGACGTGTAGCGGACTATCGTTTCGGCTGTAGGTATTGTGGTTCGAGCAGCCGAATCACGGCTTGAGCTGCCAAGTCGCCGTTGTTCCCAGCATCGTGTAGATCAGTGAAGAATTTCTCGAGTATCCGGTCATGGTCTTGCGCTGGAATGGGTTCGAGGACGCGATCCGACGACATCCGCATTCCGCTAAGGGCTTCGGGCATGGACAGCATCCAAGACTCAACCGACTTTATTGAGGCACCGATAGGGCTCATTCGAATCACATTATCGTCCCAGACGAGAAGCCAGCGTTGGTCCGGGCTAAAGCGATATTTCTCTGTGGGGCGTCCGAACGTAAGCGCCTCCGAAACGGGATGGTCTGATTGAAGGTTCCACAATTGAGGGCCATCATCGTCGCGCATACCGAAGCGGCCCCCGTCAGCACCGGACGGTTCGCTATTGATTCCGGCACGTTCTAATGAAGCGGGTGGCCGGGTTTGGAGTTGAAGCGTCGCCACGTCGTAATACTGAATCTCTGCATTCGTATCGGTCACGATGATCCACTTCCCATCCAGACTAATTGACGGGGTCCCTTGACTCTGTTCGGCAACTCGTTGTTTGGTGTTTTGACGCCAGTCCCAAAACCACACGGAGCCGGACAACTCTTTCATGAGAACCCGTTGACCATCTGGACTGAACTCTGCGTGTTGAATCGAACTCGCCAATTCTTGAGTGAGTATCGGAATCGCCCACGCGTATGCCATCTCCCCGTCCCATGTGATAACCCATTTCCCGTCGGCGCTGAATGAGGCCGAGTACACTTCACCCGAATGATTCATTGGCCACGACAACGGATCGCCCGAGTTCGCATCCCATATTCGAGCTGATTTATCATCGGACGCGGTGACGATCATGGTTCCCGTTCGGTCATATCGAGCCTCCAGAACCAGCCCGTCATGCCGCATGGCTTTCCCAACCGGCGTTCCCGTATCGATGTCCCAAACTTCAGCCACTCCGTCATCGGAAGACGTAACGATCCTGCGTTTGTTCGGATGAAAGGACACGCTGTTCACGAGGGTATCAAATACCAACGGTTGGCCTACTACACGCCCGCGAACAAAATCGAACACCTCGATTACGCCTTTTTCTCCAGATTCCCAATCTTCACTGGCAATCGCAACAAGCGAACTATCCCCACTGAACGAAACATCCAAAATGTCCCGCGACTCTTGATTCCAGCGAGTAGCGTACCGTTCCTTTCCGGTAGTAGTCTCCCATACTTTCGCACGACCGGAATCCGCACCGGAAACCAACCAGGCGCCATCGGGGCTGCATGCTAACGCCGTAATCTCGCTGCCGTGACCCATTTTATTCATGCGTGGATCGCCGGTTTTTGTATCCACGACAAAGCCCCGCCCCTTCACCGTGATTGCAAACAACCATGCTCCGTCGTCGCTATACTGAAGACTCACGACTTCATCGAAAAGTGCCATGACCGGCCCTTCAGGCTGTCCGTTCGCAATTTTCCACACTCGTACTTCACCATCGTCGGCAGCCGTAGCTACCCATTTTCCATCTGGACTAAATATGGCGTGGCTTACTTCCGCATACTCGTTGTGCTGTAAGGGATCGCATATCAGATCGCCCGTGTTGATGTCCCAAATGCGTGCGGTTTCATCGGCTGATGCAGTGACAATAAATCGTCCGTCGGGGCTTACCTCTGCGTAATAGACTTCGTCATCGTGACTGAAGCCTTCGGCGATCAATGCACCGGATTCGACTTCGTAAATGCTCGCTGTATCGCCGAATGAATCGGTCTCTCCGGCAATGACGATCCACTTGCTGTCGGGGCTAAATCGGATCGAATCAATTGAGTCCGCATCTTCCGACGTTAAAGGCGAACTGACTAAATCACCCGTCGCCGGATTCCAAATTTTGGCCGTGCCGTTATCACACGCAGTCGCCACGTATCGCCCATCGGGACTAAATACGGCAGCGATCACTTCATCAGAATACCCTTCGCAAACGGTCATCGGTCTACTGATCGGCATTCCGGTCTCACTATCCCACACCCGCGCCATTCCATCGTTGGAGGCGGCGACGATCCACCGGCTATCCGGGCTAAAGTCAATTGAATTTATCCAGAAATCATGGAGCATCGGGCGCCAGCGCGGCGTTAATGTATCGAGATCCCAGGGAAATACGACGTCATCCACCGCCGTGAGAACAAAAGGTTCATCGTCATACGGAATGACTATCGTACTTACGTTGTGATCGGTATCGTCTATCGTTAACGGTTCGCCGATACGCTCACCAGTAGCCGCGTCCCACGCCAGCGTAATTTGGTCCGAACTCGTGAGAATGCGGTTCCCGTCGGTTGTGAATGCGGCGGCATCAACGTTCCGTTCATGCGCTATCGTCAACGTCAAGTCGGGATTCGCGTCCATTTTCCACACGCGTACGAGATCGTCTGAAACGGTCAGCATGCGCGTGGAATCGAAACTGAACTGCGCGAATTCGAGAGACGAATCATGTGGCAATGTGTGAACCCGGGAGTAGGATGATACGTCCCAAATGTGGGCGTTGTCCGAGGCGGTGACCAGGTACTTTCCGTCTGGACTAAATGCCATCCAATTCACCGAACTTTGATGTTCAAGGACGTCGCTCAGCGGCTCTCGCGTAGCCGCATCCCAAAACTGCAGATTGCCATCCGACACAGAGGCGATGATTCGGCCGTCCGGGCTGAACATCGCGAACTTCGGATCACTTTCAACGGTCATTGGCTTGCCCAGAGGTACACCTGTTTGCGCATCCAATATCGTGATGGCATCGTTCCATCGCGCAAGGACGCTGGTTCCATCCGGGCTGAAGGACGCTGAGCCTACTGGTCCCGTAAAGGAATCGTCGTTCACGAGCATGGGCACGTAGAGGGGGCGACCCCGGGATGCGTCCCAGATTAGTGCCGTAGCCTCATCCTCATAAACGAAGACATCTGAATGCGGCGTCAAGAGCCATTGGCGTTCATTCGTGAAATGCGCTGATCGCGGCGAAATGGACCCGCCATCTAGAATTGGGTGTACTGCCGACGCATCGACGATCCAATTCGAGTTCTGCCCCTCAGTCGTCAGCGCCCACTTCCACGCCCACTGCCCCTCCCAATCCGGATCAGCGAAATCAAACAGCGGCGTCTGGCTTTCGAGCACCTTCCCTGTGCCGACCTCCCATACTGACACATGGTCACCTGTTACACATGCAACGAGGGTACCGTCTTCGGAAATCGAGGCCCACAGAAAATCGTTTTCGAACGAGAAGAGCGGAGAAATCGCTTCAGCCGTTTTGGCATCCCACACCCGTAGTTGATTCTCTATTGTAACGGTCACCAACCGTTGGCCGTCCCGGCTGAATACAGCCCATATTGGATTGGATTGATGCTTAATGCCATCCAGAAGCCTTTCGTTCTCGCGGTCCCAGATTCGAGTCGTGCCGTCATCGCCTACGGTCACAATGGTCGCACCGTCCGGGCTGTAGGCCGCCATGTTTATTCCTTCCGGATGTATAATGGTATTTCCGATTGGGCTGCCTGTGCGGGTATCGAACTGCTCCACCACTCCAAATGAAATACTCCCTGAACCCGCTGAAGCCGAGTAACCGTCACTGGCGACCATAAGCCGGTCGTCGGAAGGGCTTAGTGCGATGGTCCTAATGGAACCGTCTGCTTCAATCGGTAGATGCAACTGATGTCCCGTCGTCAGATTCCAAACCCAGACGGAGTCGTCCACTATTGTAAGCACCCGACTCCCGTCTTGGTTGAACATGCCTGAATCGACCGAAGCGGGTGCATTTTTGCCGTACCGGTTGTTGTCCGAATAGTGTTCTAGAGGATCGCTCACGGGTTTACCCGTTGCGGCTTCCCAGACTTGTGCCGTACCGTCCTCAGATCCGGTTAGAACAAGTCGCCCGTCGCTGCTGAAAACAGCAAAGTTGATCCAATCCGAGTGTCTCATCGCATATTGGCCTGGATCGCCGCTTTCCGCGTCAAAGGTCCGAATTTGACCGTCTTCGCACACCGTGAGTAACCTCAGCCCGTCCGCACTGAATTCGACTTTTGTTACGGAATCGGGGTGATTCGCCAGTTTCGTAATCGTGTGGCCCGTGTTTGCATCCCACACAATGACGTCCCCTTCTTCATGAGCCGTAGCATACTTACTCCCGTCTTCACTCATGGTTATCCAGTTGATGTCGTTGTCGTCGAGCCCCATGAATCCGCGGCGGGGTTTATCGGATCCCGCGTGCCACAACCTGCAGATTCCGTCTTGGGTGCCCGTCGCGAGCCATCGCCCATCTGGGCTGTAGGCGAGAGCGGTTAGAGGGCTTTCGTGAAGCGTCGCACTAAGCTCGTGCTGTTCGGACAACCACTGAATCGCGACTCCTTTTTCACTGTCCGTCAATTCATCGCCACCGCCTGTAGCGACTAGCTTTCCGTCCGGACTCATTGCGGCAACATTCACAAAACCAGGATGTTCGATTGATCCATAGGTTGGCCGCCCAGTCTCCAAGTTGATCCGTTGAATTTCCCCCGTTTCCATTCCAGAGTAGAACCAGTTTCCGTCGGGCGAAATGGCCGCTGCGGTTACGGTATTGCCATTCATTATGGGCTCTAACATCATTTCACCTGAAGCGACCGCCCACTGCCGTAACATGCCATCCATCGTTAGCGTTAGAAGCTGTGTACTGTCAGGATTAAACATGGCCGGATACACTTCGGCGTCGTGAACAAACTGTTGGGATAGCGGTGACTGTTTCGACAAATCCCATAGCTGTGCCGCCGTCTCATTCGAAACCGTCGCGATGAGGTGTCCGTCCGGCGACAACGTGGGGCGGGCTCCGTATGAATCCGCGTCTAGTTCGTGCGGAAATCGATGCCTTGGATATCGTGCGGCAAGCCGCTGTAACCATAAGGTGTAGGCAGGAATACCAGGATCGCTCGACGGGGCAATGCGCAGTGAATCCCTGGCGAGAAACAACGCCTCCGTAACCTCTTTCCGATCGAACAAAGCATTTCGCGATTCCAAATTGAGCCGCTCGGCTCGGGCACTGAGTTCCGCCCTGTGTGCCGCTTCCTGCGACAGGTAGTTTCGATATTCTTGAGTCGCCCAGACAGCTAATCCACCAGCGAAAACGAGTAGGACGAGAAGGCTACGGACTAGTAGGCGGCGGCGCCTCCGCTTTTCCTCGCGGTCATAGAGTTCAGCGTATGGAATATTGGCCATGCCCGCGATGAGCTTCAGCAGTGGGTTCGTTTTTCCTTTGAACTCTGGCCTATTGTCCGCCCCGATTGGTTCCACGCGTTCGTCCGTTAACTGACCATCGCCGCCAACGCGAAAACGGAGTGACGGGGGAAAACATTCTTGATGTTCCATGCCAGGCTTATCGGAGGCGTTGGGCTCTCCCGCGATGATGAACGGAAGAATTGCGTCTTCCCTGCCGAGGCGTTTGAACGCTCGAATCTCCTCATCGACCCATCGGGACTGAGCCGCGTTGGGCGAGGCTACGACAATTAGAAAACGGGATTCCGCTAACGCATTGCGAATGTTGGCGCCCAAGTCGGAAGAAGTAGGTAACTCCTCCTGGTCCAAAAAGATTGGAGACAGCCGTTTCGGAACGCGCCCGATCTGTTCGTCGTAGCCAACGAATTTACTGGGAATGACAAAGGTTTCAAGTTTTGCGTGAAGCCACGCACCCGTGAGCTGACTCGACCAAGAAAATCCCTTGAGCAGCCAACGGAGCCCCGGCAGCGAGAATGGGAATCGCAACTGCTCATCGGAATGGCTGTAGCTTATGAACGCCCAGTAGCGAAAGCCATCTGATTCGTGACGTTGATCCAAACCTTAGTCCTTAGGAAACGTGCTCAAGCGTGCGCCGTGCGACCGAAAGGTTCTATGACCTGCCCCCGCGAACGCTACCAGTTGTTAAGTTAGAGCGAGTACCGGTTTTTCGGTCTGGTTTTCGCCAGTTTTCAGGGTTCCTGGAATACAGACCTCCGGTGCTGGGGGGGTGTATCCCAGCGCGCTGTGTGGTCTGACTTGGTTGTACTCCCTCCGCCATCGTTCGATCAAGATTTTGGCCTTCAGTAACATGTCGAAGATTTCTCCGTTCAGCAGTTCATCGAAGATCTTCTGTTGGAGCTCCGCGATTTCACCAGATTCTAGGTGGGGATCGTAGAGTTTGGCACTGAGAATTTCCCATTCGGATAATCCGCAGCCGCGAAGGAATTCTTCAGACAATTGCCCGTTCGATCATCCCCTCCGCTTTGATTGAATCGTCCAAAATCATAACCTCATGATGTGATTGGTGGTCTCCGACGCTTAATGTGCAGACGGTACTTCGTGATTGGCCCGCGGTCTACGCACAAGTTTCTCGACTGGCGTTCGAGATGCGCGGCGTGCGAGTCGCGCCAGCGCGCCACAAAACGGTTTCACTTAACTGGATGGTACCCTCGGGCGTACCGTCAGATCGCCAGAACGCGATGTCGTGTGCCGTCTTAGCGTTGGTTGCGCGAGCGCCAAAATAGAGTTCCCCATCGTGAGCGTACAATCCGCGAATAGGACCCGGTCTCGTGTCGAGGCCGAATTCATAGACAAGAAATGTCTGCCTCTCGGCTGGTGAGTACGCCCAAAGTTTGCGTTCGCAATAGAACGAAGTTGCGCTGAAATAAAGCAATCCGCCAGAAGGCGTCAGCGCGTTCGGCTGACTTCCATCGTTAGGCGGCAATGTCTGCTCATTTTGAGCGACAGATATGCGTACGGCGATGGCCACCGTGGGGGTAACAAATGGTGCGACTTCGACGCCAACGGTTATGTTGTGTGGAATCTCTGGCGATGGAACACTCGGGATTGCTATTAACGCCGGTACTTCCTCCGATGCCGTCGGTAACGTTGACACGGGCGCCGGACCGAGCACGACGTTTCCCAAATGCTCCGAACCCAATGGCCCGAACTTGACGGTCTCATTGATCATGAGACCGAGTGCGCGATTGAATCGCAGATGATATGGTAGCCGGTCTTACACGATAGGGCGTCTTGTCGCGGAGCGGAAGTATACCGCGGCGGCAGGACGGAGTGGAATGATGGCGAATTTTTGCTCAATGCTTTGCCGCTTCAATAAAATCGCAACGCGTATCTTTTGTGCTATCGCTGGCGTGTGTTTGGGTGCAATGACATCAGTCGTATTGCTCCAAGTTTTCTGCCGGTATGTGTTAAATGCACCCTTATCTTGGCCGGAAGAAGCGTCGCGGTTCATGATGGTGTGGATGACGTTTCTCGTCGCGCCATTCGCTTATCGCGAAGGGCTGCTGGTGCGTCTTGAGTCATGGGTGAGCTATCTTTCCGATCGTAAGCAACACGCAATCCAAATGGGGACCCATATCCTCGCAGGGATCACGTTGCTGATTCTCTTGCGCGAAGCGGTATGGATGGTTGACCGCGGCCACTCGATTCAATCCAGCGCGTTAGGGATATCAATGGCCTGGATATTTTTCGTGATGCCCGTTTCGTTCATCTTACTACTTAGTGTCGCGTGCGAATTGACCATCGTCGCTCTGGCTGAATTGCGCGTGAGCACAGATCAGGCCGTGCGCCCTGGCGAAACGCCATGACACTCTTGTTCTTTCTCATCTTCATTCTCTTGTTAGCGATCGGCATGCCGGTAGCGTTCGCTCTCCTGACGGCTCCGTTGAGCGAAGCCGTCATCCAGGGTGAATCCGGCGTATTAACGCAAGTCGCACTTCGCCTCTACTACGGCATCGATAGCTTTCCGTTGATGGCCCTACCGTTCTTCGTGCTGGCGGGCGAGCTCATGAATCGCGGTGGCATCACCCAACGACTCGTCGATCTATCACAAGCGTTCATCGGACACTTTCGCGGTGGACTTGCACAGGTCAACATCGCCACGAGCATGTTATTCGCCGGACTATCGGGTTCTGCTGTCGCCGATACCTCAGCAATCGGTTCCATCCTCATTCCCGCGATGGAGCAAAACGGATATTCAAAACGATTTTCAGCGGCAGTGACCGCAGCGTCGTCCGTGATAGGACCCATCATTCCGCCGAGCGGCATCATGATTATGTATGCGTTCATGATGAATGTATCGGTCGCTGGTTTATTCGCGGCGGGTGTCGTCCCCGGCATTCTTCTGGGGCTGTCACTCATGATTCTGACGGCCGTGTTGGCCCGTGTACGCGATTATCCAGTGGCCCGCGAGCGAGCGTCATGGAGCGAACGCGGCGCGGCAGTGCGCGGTGGGATTCTTCCGTTGCTCACACCAGTGATCATGTTGGGCGGAATTCTCCTCGGCATTTTCACGCCGACGGAGGCAGCAGCGATCGCGGCAGGTTACGGCCTGATATTGGCGATGTTCGTGATGCGCACGATTTCGCTTCGGCAATTGCAGGAAATCATTTCGCGCACGGCAGTCGCGTCAGGCGTAATTCTGTTACTTGTGGGCGGAGCGGTTTCATTTGCGTCGGTCGTTGCACTGTCGGGCGCGCCGCAACAAATCGCGCACGCGTTACTGAGTGTCAGCGACAACCCCTATGTCTTGCTCTTCATCATCAATATCTTCTTATTGGTGGTGGGAATGTTTCTCGATGCGGGTCCGGCGATACTGATTCTCGGCCCAATTTTCGGTCCGATTTTCGTAGGGCTTGATGTCCATCCCCTACATTTCGCAATCATCATGTGTGTAAACGTCACAGTCGGACTGGCGACACCGCCGATGGGTCTTGTGTTGTTCGTTGCGGCGGGCTTGACCAATGAGCGAGTAGAGAAAATCGCGTGGGAAATGTTGCCATTTCTAGCCGTCGAAATTGCGATCATATTCATGGTCACATTCATCCCTTCAATCTCGCTAGCACTTCCGAGCGCACTTGGATTCATGTAGCGTGCGTATACAGTTCACATACTGCGTCCTTCTTATGGCGGCTCTGCTCTTGTGCATCCCCGCATCCGCTGCAGATTACACGATCAAACTCGTGAGTCTGGCCAATACCAATGACGAGGACTACGCAGGGGCGTTAGCGTTCGAAGAACTCGTTGAAGAACGGTCCGAAGGTGCGATTGATGTGGTCATTTTCACCGGAGGCCAACTCTGCGGGAGTCCGATGGAGTGCCTGCTCGCGTTGGACGGCGGCGTCATGGAAGTTTTCATGAGTACGCTCGGCGGACTCTCAAATCAGTTCCCGGAAATTCAGGTACTCGACCTGCCCTACTTGTTTAAAGATGACGAAACGGCGGAGCAATTGTTCGCCGGTCCGTTTCTTGAAGAGTTGCGGGAGGGGATTCTCGCTCGAACCGGGTTGCGTTTGATGACGGTTGGCAACACCGGGGGATGGCGAAACATTGCGAATACAAAACACGAGATTCGCGCGCCCGCGGATCTGCATGGACTAAAACTGCGCACGATTAATTCGCCGATTCAATTGGCGCTGACGAAAGCACTGGGCGCTGCACCAACGCCGGTCCCGTGGCCCGAGCTCTATATTGCTTTAGCGACCGGAACGGTCGACGGCTCCAAGAACGGGCTCACCGATATCGTGGGGATGGGCTTTCATGAGCACATCAAATTCGTGACGATGGATGGGCACGGGTATATGAGCGCGTTGTGGTTGATGAACAATGAATACTACGAAGCGCTCCCGCAAAACCTTCAGCAAATTGTGGAGGACGGCTTTGTGGCCTTGCGCGACGCGACTGTGCGCGTTCCGAAAGAGCGTCGCGCGGAAGCGATCGAGACCTTCGAGTCCGCGGGGGGGGCGATCTATTGGCCGACTGATGCGGAAAAGGAAGCATTTCGGCGCGCAGCATTCCCAGTCTACGAATGGTATACCTCCCGCTACGGGGATGAATGGTTGATAAAGATTCGTGAAGCCCTGGACGAAGTAGAGAAGAAACAATAGATGTTTAACCCGGAACGGTATACTTGAGCCATGAACGCATCTCCCCCACCGCCACCTAATATTCGAACCGCCAATCCCGCAGTTGAAGTCGCATGGTTCTCCGCATTGTGCAGTGATGACTATGAGTTTCTCGGTATTCCAGATGGAGAACTACGGAGCAGTTTCGCGCATTGCTCGAGCTTGGTTCAACTGGCGGATAGAATCGGATACCAAAATATTCTCTTACCCTCTTCGTGGCAGGTTGGGCAGGAGCCGCTGCCGTTTGCGGCGGCTGCGGGGAAAATGACGAATCAGATCAATCAGTTGGTCGCGGTACGAATGGGCGAGATTCATCCTCCGATGTTGGCCCGGCATGTCAGCACGCTGGATCACCTCTTGCAAGGCCGATTGACCGTCAATATTATTTCGTCGGACTTACCCGGCACACAGATGGAGTCGGCGGCACGGTACAGGCGGTCCCGAGAGGCGCTCGAGATCATGAAGCAATGCTGGGCCGAATCCGCCGTTCACTACGAGGGTGAGTTTTACACCATCGACTTAGATTGGAATGACCCTGCACGTCCGTATCAGCAAAACGGCGGGCCGTTGTTGTATTTCGGCGGCATCTCGCCAGACGCGGTGCAATTGTGCGCGGATCATTGCGACGTATTTCTGATGTGGCCGGAGACCGAAGAAAAATTGTCGGAGTCCATGCACAAGGTGGCGTCCCTTGCCGCGCAATCTAATCGTGTGATCGACTACGGACTTCGTATACACGTCGTCGTCCGGGAAACCGAGGCGGAAGCTCGCGATGCGGCCGACCGCTTGTTGTCCCGGCTAGACGCGGATAAGGGAGCAGCGATAAAGGCGCGCGCACAGGACAACTTGAGCGCGGGCGTATTGCGTCAAGACGCACTTCGCGATGAATCCGATGACGACTACATTGAGGCATTCGTCTGGAGTGGAATCGGTCGAGCGCGAAGCGGTTGTGGTTCCGCGATAGTCGGCGATCCCGATCAGGTGTATGCGAAGATACAACGCTACATCGCGATGGGGATGCGCGCTTTCGTCTTCTCTGGCTATCCTCACCATGATGAATGCGAGCTGTTCGGCAAGTATGTATTGCCGAGACTCGATACGTGTAAATTGAACGAAACACAGGGGCGCAAGATTAGCAATCCGGCGACGCCCCTCACCACACTCCCAAGGATATAACGCAATGCGTCGTTTCAACTTATCTCCCAATGGACCCGATGTCTCCGCCATCGCGTATGGTGTATGGCGATTGGCCGACGATCCGCTCGGCGTATCAACACGCCGTGTGCGTGAAAAAATCGACACGTGTCTTGAAGCCGGCATTACGACGTTCGATCACGCGGACATTTACGGCATGTATACCTGCGAAGGAATCTTCGGCGCAGCGCTAGCGGAAGCGCCGGAGCTGCGTGAACGGATGGAGATCGTAACGAAATGCGGCATTCGATATCCGTGCGATGGCCTGCCCGGCGTAGACGTGAAACATTACGACGCGAGCAAGCAGTCAATCGAGGCATGCGTCAATCGTTCGCTCTCAGAGCTACAGACGGATTACATCGACGTACTTCTCATCCATCGACCTGATTGGCTGACCAGTGCGGAAGACACCGCCGCAGGATTGCGATCCGTCATGGACGCGGGAAAAGTTCGGTCGGTGGGGGTCTCCAATTATTCTGTGGCGCAGTATGATCTGCTTGCGTATTGCTTGGGCGACGCGCCGGTTACCAATCAGGTGGAAATCAGCCTGTTACACATGGACGGAATCTACGACGGCACGCTCGATCAGTGTCAACGACACGGAGTCCATCCGATGACATGGTCTCCACTGGCAGGTGGACGTCTACCTTCTAGCAGCAATCCGGAAACCGAACGTATAGCGAGTGCATTAGAGCAAATTGCCGGCGCATGTGGGCGAACACCAGACCAAATTGCGTTGGCGTGGGTGGCCTCGCTCCCCTCCCAACCGCAAATTATCATTGGCACGAATCAGACTGATCGTATCGTCTCCGCAGCTGCGAGCGACTCTATCGAGCTATCACGGGAAGATTGGTATTCGCTCTGGGAGAGCGCGAAAGGGCATCCAATTCCTTAGATCACAATCGGTTTATTTGTATCCGCGTAACATGCCCCTTGATCCCCCTTCGAAGGGGGATCAAGGAGGATGTTTGCCGCAACGACCGACTACGCATTCTTCAAAATATCGTTCACCACATGCCCATGAACATCGGTCAATCGAAAATGTCTGCCCTGGAATTGGTACGTCAACCGTTCATGATCGATGCCGAGTTGGTGAAGAATGGTCGCCTGAAAATCGTGGACGTGGACCCCATTTTCCGCGACGGCGATACCGAGATCATCTGACGCGCCGTGCGTCATGCCCGGTTTAATCCCGCCACCCGCCAACCAGTTTGTAAAGACATAGGGGTGATGATCGCGACCCCATTGCGGCCTATCATTCATATCGCCTTGGAGGAACGGAGTCCGCCCAAACTCGCCGCCCCAAATCACGAGCGTGTCGTCGAGTAGGCCCCGTTGTTTCAGGTCTTTTACCAATGCCGCAGCAGGTTGATCCGTGTCCTCGCACTGGGTGTAGAGTTCCGTCGTCAGACTTCGGTGCTGATCCCAACCCGCGTGCATGACTTGAACGCACCGCGTACCGCGTTCGACTAGGCGGCGTGCCATCAAGCAATTGTGCGCGAACGTCCCGCGCTCTCGAACTTGCGGCCCGTACATTTCCAGTATGTGATCCGGCTCGTCCGCAAGATCCGTTAACTCCGGCACCGACGTCTGCATCCGAAAAGCCAACTCGTACTGCGAGATACGCGTTTCAATTTCCGGGTCGCCGGAATGTTGCATCTTCATTTCATTGAGCGCCGCAATATCATCGAGGAGACCGCGTCGAATGTCGCTGCTCATGCCGTCTGGATTGGAAAGGTATAGGACGGGATCACCTGCGCCGCGAAACTTGACACCCTGAAAACGCGAGGGCAGGAACCCTGACCCCCAATAGAAGTCATAGAAAATTTGACCACACGTCGTACCTTTGCTTACCGAAGTCAGCACCACATACGAAGGAAGATTCGCATTCTCATTACCCAGCCCATACGTCAACCAGGCACCGAGTGTAGGACGCCCCGGCATCTCAGAACCGCTGAGGCAAAAGGAAATTGCAGGCGCGTGGTTAATCGCTTCCGTGTGCATGCTCTTGACAAAGCAAAGGTCGTCGACAATTCCAGCGGTATGCGGCATGAGATTGCTGACCCATGCCCCGCTCTCGCCATATTGATTAAACGGTTCAATGGGCGCGAGCAATAGCTTGCCGCTGGCTTCGCCGGTCATCGTGCTGAATCGTTTGTCTGCGATGTATTCCTCGGGCACGGGCTTGCCGTGCATGTCTTTGAGGAGGGGTTTGTAATCGAACATATCGACATGCGTCGGCCCACCATTGTGGAACATGTAGATCACGTTCTTGGCGCGGGGCGTGTGATGCGGAAGATCGGGCAGTCCCATTTCGCGCATGCCGCGAGCAGTCGAAGCCATTGCGTTGTCCTGACCAAACATCGCTGCCAAGGTCGCCGTACCCAGCCCGGTCGCGCAATTCCCGAGAAACGTCCGGCGCGTTGAGAGCTGTTGATGTTCCTGAATCGGATCCACGCCACTATTCCTTTGTTAGCGCTTCGTCAGTATTCAGCAACGCGAGACACAAACTTGCGTACGCTGCGTGATCGACAACGTCAATTTCATCCGCTGTCCTCGACTCGCCGACGGACAAGTACGCGAGCGCCGCCTCTTGGTCCGCTCCAAACTGAGCCCTCAGACGGGCGATACTCGCCTCAAGCAAGTCGCACTCTTCCTCGCTCGCCGACCGCGCCACAATACGCTCGAATGCTGCATTGATGCGACCGCGATCCGTCGCGTTCGGCAACGCCAATAAATGTTCGGCCAGTACACGCGCCGCTTCGACATATCCCGGATCGTTCAACGTGGCCAATGCATGCAACGGCGTATTCGTCCGCGTTGCTTTAACCGTGCACGTCTGCCGAGTCGAAGCGTCAAAAAACTGTGGCGGCGCCACAATCCGACGCCAATACGTGTAGAGACTACGACGATAAAGGGCATCGCCGGTGTCTCGCTTGTATTTAATATTGCCGAACGAAAACTCCGCCCACAATCCATCGGGCTGATAGGGTTTGACAGGAGGACCACCAAGTTGCGGAGCGAGCAATCCGCCCGCGAACAGCGCCTGATCGCGAATCATCCAAGACGGCATTCGAAAGCGCGGCCCCCGCGTGAGGTAACGGTTTCGAGGATCAGCGGCCAACCGTTCATCGGTCACGTCCGATGATTGCCGATACGCTGCACTCGTCACAATGAGACGGAGCAATGCCTTAAAATCCCAGCCACTCTCGACGAAGTTAACGGCGAGCCAATCGAGTAGATCAGGATGCGACGCCTGCTCCCCTTGAACACCAAAGTTTTCCGTCGTCTTGACCAATCCCTGACCAAAGATCTCGGCCCAAATACGATTCACCGTCACCCGCGCAGTCAGCGGGTGCCCTGGATCGACAAGCCAGCGCGCCAGGCCCAGCCGATTTCGCGGAGCGTCTGAGGGCATATCAGGTAGGACCTCAGGGACCGCCGCAGTAACTTCGTCTTTGTGTTTACTATACACTCCTCGATCGAGGATGAAAGTCGAACGCGGCTCCGCCATGTCCTCCATAATCATGACGCGGACCGTGTTTTTGTTGATCGTGTCTCGTTCTTTTACCAATGGCCGCAAGCGATCATTGACTTCACGATATTCTGCGTCAGATTCAAGAAAACGTTTCACAATTTCTTTTCGCTGATCGTCATTGCGATCTTCGGACGGAGTCTTGAGTAGAGTAGCGAGCGAAGCCTCGCCATCCGCATCAGCAATCTTTGCGAGCTGGTCTCGCTCCCAATCCGCTTGTTGGGGTTCCAGCAGTTCCCTGCGCGATTGCAGCACGGGCTCGAGCTCTTTGATTGCGTCATTCAGTTCAGAGAGACGTCCCTCCGTCTCCTCGGATCGCAATGCCAGGTTTGGAGGCGTCTGCGGATCTCCTCCACCGCCCGTGACCCGAGTCTGATTGAAGAACGCGAAGAAGCTGTAGTAATCCTTATTCGTCAGCGGGTCATATTTGTGATCATGACACCGACAACAATTGAACGTGAGCCCCATCCATGTCGTGCCAACCGTCTCCAGTTGGTCGAACACATATTCGACACGATTCTCCTCCGCGATTCGACCGCCTTCACCGTTTATCATGTGGTTGCGATTGAACCCTGTCGCGATCTTTTGCTCCTTGGTCGGATTCGGAAGTAGGTCACCGGCGAGTTGCCAAACCGTAAATTGATCGTATGGCATGTTGTCATTGAACGCATTGACAACCCAATCCCGCCACGGGTACATCGTGCGCTCATTGTCACCTTGATAACCGTTCGTATCGGCATAGCGTGCTGCGTCGAGCCAAGGCCAGGCCATCCGTTCGCCAAAGTGTGGCGATGCGAGTAGCCGGTCGACCAGGCGTTCATACGCACCAGTAGAGGTGTCGTTCACGAACGTTTCAACCGCTTCCTGCGTAGGTGGCAAGCCGGTTAGGTCAAGACTCAGTCTTCGGATTAGGGTGTTCCGCGAGGCTTCAGGTGATGGCGACAAGTCCATCTCATCCAGCGTAGCCGCGATGAACCCGTCGATGGGGTTGCGAATCCACGAGCCGTCACGTACCACACCTGGATCGCGCTTTACCGGGGGGACGAACGCCCAATGCTCCGACCAGTCCGCCCCCTGTTCGATCCAGCGTCGTACTACTTCCCGTTCATTCTCCGTGAGCGATTTCTTCGCTTCCGGTGGAGGCATTTGATGATTCGGATCACCTGAAAAAATGCGCTCTATCAACAGGCTCTCTTCCGCGTTCCCAGGAACAACGACGTAACCATCGTCAACATCTGCGATAATTCCGTCTTTCGTATCGAGACGAATGCCGCCTTTGCGCTCGGCTTCATCGGGACCGTGGCATTGAAAGCAGTTATCACTGAGGATGGCGCGTACATCGCGATCAAAATCGATGCGATCAGATGCGACGGCCTGGGCGCAGATCGTGAGTATAAGTACGGGAACGGCTCTAATCATAGGGCAAAACTATCGTTCAATGCGGTGCAACGACCATCATTCTACCGGAATTGCGACTGGGCGCGTAGTCCATCGACCAGCCCCACTCATACGCTATCGAGTTCGCGTTCGACGAATGCTATATTGCCGTCACGGTCATCAACACCAAGGGATTCCACGATATGATGAGATATACAACGAGCCTACTATCGATATTCCTAATCACTTCTGTCTTCGCCCCCATCGCAAGCGCGCAAGCGAACGCCGACGACGATTTTCTTGTCCACGCCCTGAATGCCGAGCGGTTCATCGCGTCACTAAAAGTCGAAACGCCCGAAGGGACGCTTTGGCGAAGTGCGCTTGATTCCGACGCGGAACCGGGGCATAGCCTCTACTACGGCAGCGGCGGTATCGCTCTCTTCTATTTTGAATTACACAAGGCGACTGGCGACAAACGCTTCTACGACATCGCGGCCAGCGCCGGAGAAGGAATCCTGACCGCGATCAAACGAAACGAAACAGAGAAGATCAGCATGAGTAGCGGCCTCGCAGCGGAGGCGTTCGTCCTGGGCGAGTTGTATCGACAAACAAAGGACGAACGTTTCGCCGATGGCGCACGGGTTTCGCTAGGCCGCCTGAAGGCAAAATCGGAGCCACTCGGATCCGGGGTCGGCTGGATAGAGAAGAATCCATATGAAGCGTACAACGCTGCGAATACGAATGTAGGTGAGATGTACGACCTCTCGATAGGTGCTGCAGGTGCCGGCGTCACGTTTCTTGAAGCCTATCGATCCGGACTTGACGATGAAGGCAAAGCGTGGGCGGTCAAGGCGGCTGACCGCTTACTCGAAGTAGCCGAACATACTGACGACGGATTGCGGTGGCCCATGATGGACAATTTGCCCGCGACCTACATCATGCCGAATTTTGCACACGGTCCAGCGGGGATTGCCTACTTTCTTGCGGACCTCTATCAAGAAACAAAAACCCAAGCCTACTTAGATGCAGCGATCTCCGCGGCGGAGTATGTTCAATCAAGAGCGGTCGTCAAAGGCGATGGCGTATTGGTGTGTCATCATGAGCGGCCTGACCCTGCCGATTTATTCTACCTCGGCTATTGCCACGGCCCTGCAGGTACGGGACGGTTGATGTACAAGCTATACGAGATCTCAGGGGACGAAAAGTGGCTGAACTGGATCGAGAGTAACGTACGCGGATTCGTCGCGACTGGCGCGCCCGAAAAACGTAGCGAAGGATTATGGAACAACATGAGCCAATGTTGCGGCGACTCAGGCATGGGCGACTTCGCCGTCTACATGTATCGAGCGACGAAGAAATCGCAATACCTCGACCTTGCACGCGACATCGCGCAGCACATCCGATCCGAAGGCCATCTCGACAACGGCAAACTCAGTTGGTCTCAAGCGGAAATGCGGATTCGGCCCGAAGCGCTACAAACGCAAACCGGATACATGCAGGGCGCGGCAGGCATCGGCAGTTTCTTCCTCCATTTGGCGACGGTGAAGGATGATCCGGTGAAGATTCGCCTACTGGCGACGCCGTTCGAGTAACTCAAGGGTTGCACACAGACCCCGTTTCGCCCCCATTGACACGATAGGCAAGGCCGCATAGACTGCTGCCAGGGTCCAAGTAGAAGAATAATCTCTTGAAACTTACTGATACGACGCCCAGTACGGCGTCACGGAGGTCAGGCCATGTCGAAGAAAGAGAATGCTGGGCGATTGAACCGGCGCGATTTCATGAAGACTTCTGCCGTGGCAGGTGGATCGGCAATCATCGCCTCACACGTCGCAGGAGCAAACAACAACGACGATATCCTCGATCACCGAAACGAGCGGTCTGATCGCATGGCCTATACGAAGCTCGGTCGAACGAACTTCATGTGCAGTAAGTTGGTCTTTGGTTGCGGCGCTGCGCTGACCGGCGGTAAGGCGGTGCGGTTGCTTGAACGCGCATTCGAAGCAGGCGTCAATCATTACGACCTAGGCTACGACGATTATTACCGTGGATCAGAAAAGAGTTTCAAAGATTTTGCGCAACGTCATCGCGATGAAATTTGGATCACATCGAAAGCACCCGCCCGGGACGCCATCGGCATGGGCAACAAACTGGACTACAACGTTGAAATGGCGAAGGCCGACGCGGAACGTTGGACAAAAGAAATCGACAAGAGCCTATCGAATATGGGCGTTGACTACATTGATGCCTATTACCTCATGATGATCGGTAACCCCGATGCAATGAAGCACGAGGAATTGTACAACGCATTCTTGAGGGCAAAGGAAGCGGGCAAGATCGGCTACTGGGGCATCAGCACACACTTGCGCGCACATGAATGCCTGGAAGCCGCAATCGAGACCGGCTGGTATGACTTGGCAATGGTCGGCATTACGCCGGCGGGTTGGTACGACACGATTACATCGAAATTCGTCGAAGGCAAAGGCACGCTCAAAGAGCTGCGGCCATTCCTAGACAAAGCCCGCGGTGCAGGCATTGGCCTTATCGGGATGAAAGCAGCCCGGCACATCGCACTCAACCCATACGGTGGCATGGCCGCAGGTACGTTAGGACCAACCGGTGCCGACCCCGCGATGTTCGACAAGCACTACAACGAAAAGCTCATGAAGTCCGGGCTAAATCCGTTCCAGCGCACGTACGCCTATCTACTCGAAAACGGGATAGATGTCGTGAATTCCGACATGCAAAACTTCGATCACTTCGAAGAAAATGTCGTAGCGACGCGGGACTCTCACATTTACTACGCATAGCTCCTGCGAAACTAACGTTTTGCTGCCCCAGCTGACGGGTCCACGCCAATCCGTTGAAGCACGTGGACTCCGTAGGCAGGGATTCTAGTTGCGATCTCGCCGTTGGCGACAGTCACACGGACGTTCTGCACCGGATCTGCGAAGGATTGACCTTCGTACGAATTAAGACCGGATATTCGATAGTCCAGCGGTTCGACCCATTCGTTCACGATGACGAGCGCTATGCTTCCTGCTACATCCTTCGTCAGCATTTCCACCCCTCGATCAACCGAACCTCGCACTTCTCCAACCGTCAGCGTTGGACGCAATATCGCTTCCGGCGCGGACAGCACGGGTTGAAGACCAGACAATTCTCGACCGAGCACAAGAATATCTTTCCAGAGTTGAGAGGGCTTTTCGATTTGGGCCGTCCCCCAATAGAGAATGCCGCGAGCACCGTGAACTATGGCGTCGTACGCCATGAATCGGAGTTCATGTGCATTCGGTCGGCGGTGACCGGGATTGTCGCTATCGTTGAGCAAGTCCTTCCAGCCGAATCCTTGTAACACCATCCAAATCGGCTTGCCAGGAGCTGACACTTGCATGCGTCGGGTGTATGCGCCAACAGCCGAAAGGGTCTGATCCGCGAGGTCGGAATGATCATGACCGAATGACGGTGCCGGATACATGTCACACCCCACGATATCGGCTCCTTGGTTAAACGCCGCCAATGATGCTATTTGATTGCGCGGGGCGTGATTCATCCAGATCGGATGTTTCGGATCGAGGGCCTTGAGGTATTCATAGCCGGCGATCATGCCCGTTCGCAGTGTCTCCGCACGGGCAGACCTGCCGGCAAAACTCAACTCCGGGTGCGGCGGCTCCTTTCCGATCGCCTTCCACATGGCATCGGCAACTTTTTCGCCTTCGACAAAATTCCCTTGCGCGTAAAGCGCCTCAAGGCGCTTGACGCGATCCGCCAGATCGCCACTACGGCGCTTGGACTTGCCCCCCGAAGCCGAAGAACGCAATTGTTTCGGTTCATCATGCACACGCCACTGCACCGGCGCATACCAGGTATTCCACAATGCTTCATCCGGCACTTCCCAAGTCAACAGCGCGGGATGATCACCAAACTGTTCGACCGATTTCTTCAGTTGCGCTTCCCGATTGGCACGGTCATCACTTAGGTCAATCGCTCCGCCTGTATTCAACCACGCATACAAGCCCAACGTATGTAAGTGATCAAGTGCATCTGCAGATGGATGCCCGTGAACCAGATTAAATCCAGCTTCAGCCACAGACTTATACAGATCGTGATTTCCGAACGTTTCGTAAAGACCAAGTATGAACGTTCGCTGCCCATCCACCACGGCCATCCGGTCCGAATCGAAGTGAAGCTCTGCGCCCATGGCGATATGACTCACACCAAAACCAAATACAAGAATGATTGTCCTCAACCGCATACGATAATTCCCTCTCTACAAATATACGTTGGCACCTACGGAAGGGCAGTATACCAAGGTGAGGCGGATCACTCTGACGATTGATTCATTGACGAATCAGGTCCAGCCTTGTAGCGCCGCTAGACTTCAGAACTCCTGTCCCAGAAAAATTCAACTGGGTTCTAGTCTCTTCACACGACTAAAGTTGTGGATTTACTTCTTTTCCGTCGTGACCGTGCCCCCTTTCGGAGAGGAAAAACGGGGACAGTCCACAACCTTGACCGTGCAGAGGTACTAGTTCCAGCAATTCCTGCCCACTAACACTGCCCGACACATGGCACTTAATCACCTGTGTCCTCGACACTGCAGATGTTTATAATGGTCCTCCTTGAGCAACGCACGGATATTGCCCGGGCCAACCAAATGGAACCGCACAAACTTCTCATGAAACGAATACTGAATTGCACATTTGGTTTAGTGATTGCGTCGCTGTCAACGTTGATTTTCACGGGTTGCGACGCCCCCACAAAAGACAGCACCATCAAGCTACGATTGCTGCCGAAACATGACGCAGAGATCGTTGGAGTCGTTGACGGAGACACGACTGTCGCGCTTATTGACGGCGAAGAAATTGAAGTCGATCTATTCGGCGTAGAGATGCTGCAGATCGACGAGAGCCCAAGTAGCGCCGCTGCGCTTTACTTGAGCGCGAACGTACTCGGCGAAAAGATGCGACTCATGTTCGATCCGGACGCCGATCCCGCGCGATCAAGCGCGCGATTCTTCGATTCCGACAATAACGAGCTTCAGATTCGAATGCTGACAATTGGACTCGTAGGTCCCGCCAAGCACGAATTTCGACAAAAAGCCCAATACGAGAAGCATCAAAAAATCGCACAGGAAAACCGCCTAGGGTTCTGGTCCAATCAATCGCTGGCCGCCGCGTTTGTTCTCGGTATCGATCCGTTGTTCTCCGAAGAGACTGCCGATGGTCCCCCAGGCCGATGGCGTGAGGCGCGTACGACCCAACGCAACACAACCCGTGACATCAGCGAATCCCTGCATTCTATCGGATACCTCGGAGGCCACGACCTTGCCTCGGAAGATGGCGGTGTAAGCAACTACAATCCAGAAGCGGCCCACAACGGTCTAAACCTAATCGTTTCCGGCCATGGCCACGAGGCATCGCTGGTCGACATGGATGGTGCCGTTGTTCACCGGTGGCGATACACATGGGAACGCGTATCACCGGATTGGAAGTCTTCAGCCGGGCATATGAACCTTGGCCATGAATACTGGCGCCGTGCAATGGTCTTTCCAAACGGCGATCTAATCGCCATCTATGAAAACTTAGGAATGGTTCGCATTGACAGTGATTCGAACCTGCTATGGTCGTATCTTGATAGCTGTCACCACGATATCGAAATTGGGCCCGACGGCCACATCTATGTCCTAACAAGGCGCCTTCGGTCCATTCCACCGATCGAAGATCAGGGAAAAGTGGTAAACGATTGCATCACCATTCTAAATACGGACGGCGAACTGGTTCGTACGATTAACATTGTAGATTGTTTTCTAAACAGTGACTTTGCGCAAGAACTCGACAGAATAAGACCCACATTTGACCCACTACATGTCAACAGCGTTCGCCTGCTATCCGGAAAAGGGGGATTCTTTCGGGAAGGCTGCGTCCTGATTTCCATCCGAGAGATTAGTCTGTTAGCCGTGATCGATCTCGATCAAGAACGTGTGACCTGGGTCCGCTCCGGACCTTGGCGACGACAGCACGATCCACGACTGCTAGCAAACGGTCGCATTCTTCTCTTCGACAATCTCGGCGGCGTGGCAAAATCCCGCGTGATGGAACTCGATCCGAAATCGGGGGCCATTTCCTGGATATTCGAGCCAGAGGACGCCGGATCGTTCTTCACCGAGGATTGCGGTGCCAGCCACCGCCTGGAAAATGGAAACACGTTGGCGATTGAATCCAATCGCGGCCGAGCCCTCGAAATCGACAAAGCGGGGACCGTGGTATGGGAGTACTTGAATCCGCAGCGGTCCGGATCAGATGACGAATTTGTGGCAACGTTACTCGATGTCATCCGGCTACCGATTGATTTCGCCAATGGATGGGCGAACAATGGCACAATCGAAAACGGCAACGACAAGGTTCACGACGAGACAACGTGAGTCTGGGTATTGGGTCTCTAACCACATCCATTTAACGCCAGCGACGAATCCATCGCAAATGGAGAATTGAATTGAACCACACCATCGTTAGCACTATCCGATACGCCCGAAGGACGCTCACGCTTACAATTGCGATTGGTCTTCAACTCATTCTCGCCGCAGCCGCCGAACAACCCAACATCGTAATCCTCATGGCGGACGACCTTGGATACGGCGACATCGGATGTTACGGATCGCAAATTGGAACGCCGAACATAGATCAACTCGCACGAGAAGGTATTCGCTTTACCGACTACTATGCCGCAGCGCCCAATTGTTCGCCATCGCGAGCCGGCTTACTTACCGGGCGCACCCCCAGCCGTGTAGGCGTCTACGACTACATCGCCCCCGACTCGCCGGTGCATCTCCTGCCGGAAGAAGTCACGATCGCAGAACTGTTGAAACCGGTCGGATACGACACGTGCCACGTAGGGAAGTGGCACTTGAGCAGTTGGCAACGCGATCCAAACGCGCCGCTCGTCGCACCGACACCGAGCGCGCAGGGATTCGACTATTGGTTCGCCACCGACAACAACGCGATTCCGTCGCATCACAACCCAACAAATTTCATCAGGAACGGTCAACCCATCGGGCCGCTGGAGGGCTACGCATGCCAGATCGTGGCCGATGAAGCAATCGGATGGCTCGAGAACCGCGAATCAAACGAAAAACCGTTCTTTTTGAATGTTTGGTTCAATGAACCGCACCGGAAAATCGCATCACCGCCAGACATCGTTCGCCAATACGACAGTCTCAGCGAGAACGATGCGCTCTACTTCGCCAACGTAACCAATTTGGATGATGCAGTCGGACGAGTACTAAGCACCCTTGATGAAATGAATGTTCGCGAAAACACGTTGGTCTTCTTCACCTCCGACAACGGACCATGGCGCAACAACTCATCCGGGCCATTGCGCGCGAAAAAGTCCTCGCTATACGAAGGCGGAATTCGCGTACCCGGAATCATGCGTTGGCCTGGTCACATCAAGGCGGGCATCGAATCCCAAACGCCCGTGAGCGCGGTCGATATATTCCCCACCATCGCCGCGATTAACAACCTCCAATTGCCGAGCGACAAGACCATCGATGGCACGAACCTACTGCCGCTTCTTCAAGGATCGCAATTTGCTCGCACGACGCCACTGTTCTGGTTTTTTTACAAGTCCACACCCATGTGCGTTGTTCGAGATGGGGACTATGTAATTGCCGCGAACCCAGCAGAAACCTACCGATCAAACTCCCACCCCTTCGATCAAACAGACTTCGGCTATTTGAAGAACGCGAAAATGAGTCGCTTTGAGCTCTACAATGTTCGAACCGATATAGGCCAAGAGCGAGACATCGCGTCTGAGACGCCTCAACAACTAAAATCGCTAACCGAGAGCCTACTTCGTGTTCACCAGAACGTAATCGCGGAAGGCCCCACCTGGCGCAACCTTCCGCCGGACGAACCACGATAGCACTAATATCAGCCTTCTTCTTCGCGCACGATCTTCTCAATCTCGCTGAAGGCCACCACACGTTTCTCACGCGCGGCAATCTCCAAGCCACACGCAAGAAGATGATTCATGCGAACGTCTTGATGCGTAATCGGTACCGCACAACTTCCATCTAAGCACGCTACAAAATGATTCAACTCAATCTTATAGGCTTCTCTATAGCGCGACGGAAACGAATGATCGATGAGAGGGCGCATAAAACCAGACCGTGTCGCGTGCGTGACCGATGTGTTGTGAATATTGTCGGCCTGGATCATCCCTTCGCTACCAAAGGCTTCGACGCGCTGGTCATAGCCCACGACACTATCGCGATTCACATCGATCGACGCGACAACGCCACTCGGAAAGGTGAGAGACGCGACCACGTTATCGTAGTCCCCCATTTCGCCAATCTCAGCAATAAAGCTGCTTCCAAATGCCGAAACATATTCCGGCACTTCTCCGACAATATGGCAAATCATATCCAGATCGTGAACGATACAATCATGAAAGATCCCGCACGAAATCCGCAAGTAATCCATGGAAGGCAACGGACTGTCACGCGAGACGGTTCGCACGAAACGCAGATCGCCGATCCCACCAGAGTGCACCTGCGCGATGAGCGACGCGAAGGACGGGTCGAATCGGCGGTTGAATGCGACGAAGAGCGGTAGACCCTTATCTTCGGCCAACGCAAAACACGCATCGAGTTGCTCAAGGCGTTGGCCCAGCGGCTTCTCCGAAAACACGGGTTTCCCCGCTTCGAGCGCTGCCATCACATATTCGAAATGCGTGTCTGTTGGTGTAGCAACGATTACGGCATCAACTGCAGGATCCTGAATAGCCTCCTCAGCGCTCTTCGCCGCGCTCCCCTCCTGACGCTGCGCTGTCTCCCCGCAAACAACCTCATCCACATCGAACACCGATACGAGAGCCGCACCGCCAATCTCTCGAAGACTCGCTTGGTGAAACGATCCCGCACGGCCCAACCCCAATAAGGCGATTCCAAAAGGAGTACTCACCTCCCTTATCCAAATATCGCCTTGAACCGTTCGACGGATGCCTGAAACCCATCTTCGAACGAGCCATTGCCAGGATGGTAAACGCTTTCAAGAGAGACAACGCCATCATAATTGTCTTCTCTCAAACTCCGGGTGATGTCGTCAAGATACGGAGCCATTTGCCCTTCGCCTACGGGGGTTTGCTCCACGCTCGCCATCGGAATATTCACGTTGGAATCTTTGATGTGCAGATGGCCGAGATAGCCGCCTCGCAATGCGTCATAGCCTTCTGGAAACGCTCGCTCGTTGCAGTACAGAGAGTTTGCCGGATCCCAAAGAATCTTCAGGTGCTTGGTCTCGAGTTCGTCGATCAGTTTGCGGCCAAGGCCGCACGACGTGATCATCGCGTTGTTCCCGGTCTCGACCACGAGCATGATGTCTTCCTCTTCCGCCATCTTAACGACCGGCGCAAGAAGTTCCTTTAACTTATCCCAAGCCGTCGTGTTCGCGTTCCAGACCTCAGCACCGTTATACCCGAACAGAATCATTTCCTTGCGAAAGCTCATGATGCGCACAAGATTACAATCGAATGCTTTCGCCATTTCGATACAACGCCGCGTGGAATCCATATGCTTCGTATGGTTGTCGTCCCCCACTTCGACATCACCAATCCCCATACCAACGAAATTGTGTCGCGAGATACAGGAAACCTTAACGCCAAATTTATCGACGAGCGTCTTCGCGCGCGCCATCTCGTCGTCGTTCAGATCGCCGACTTCTTTTTCCCAAAGGAACTGTAGTTCCGCTTGGTCAAGACCCGCGTCCGTCATCACCTGCAACGCATGTTCGAAGTCCCGGCTGATGCCGTCTGTAATTACACCTAACTTTGCCATTCTCGTTCTTCCTAACATCAAGTAATAGTAACGTTCTTACCACTTCACTTCGGTGCCAGCGATTTGCTCAAGCACCTTCACACACGTCCAATTGTCTTCGTTCGGAAACATGGAGATACCGGATTGAAAGAGTTGAAATGCCGCGGCGGTTGCAAAGAGCGGCACACCGTTTTCACGGGCCATGTCTACGCTAATCCCCAAATCCTTATACATTGTCGCGATCTGACTACCCGTATCCTTAAACTTCCGGTCCAAAATGAGTTTCGAACAATTCTGAAAAAGTCCGCAATTGATACCGCTCGCACTGAACACCTCATGAAGCGTTTTCCCGTCAACACCGGACTTCGCTCCCAAAACCATCGACTCGAAAATGCCTGCGAATACTGTTCCAATCATCGCTTGTAAAGACGCTTTGACCGTTTGCCCTTGGCCAATCTCTTCTCCGACGTGGAAAATCACTTTGGAAATCGCGTCGAGTACTTCACGATTATCTTCGAGAACGGCCTTATTACCGGCGGCCATAATCGTGAGTTCACCATTCTCTGCGCCCGGTTTGCCACCGCTCACCGGCGTATCCAAAAACCCCACCCCTTTCGCGTCGATAGGTTTGATCAGTTCGACAATTTCTGACGGCTGAATCGTAGCGGAAACGATAATCGTAGTTCCCGGTTTTGCTCCAGCGAGAAGACCATCCTCCCCTAACACCACCTGATTTACTTGTTTTCCGTTGAGCACCATCACAAAGATCGCGTCACACGTCGCGGCTAATTCACGACAAGAAGTCGCGCGCGTACCTCCCGCTTCCTCAAGCTCCACCAAACGGCTTTCGCTAACGTCGAATCCGGCAACAGAGAATCCGCTTTTCAGCAAATTTTTGGACATGCCCGAGCCCATATCGCCCAAGCCAACAAACCCGATCTTTTTCATACGTTATTTACTCCTGTTTGACGAAATCTAAGTAGCCGCGCACCAGCAGGTGAGGCTGAACAGAATCCAGGACCGATCGCAACAATCCCCCACCCGCGATCACCGATTCGTGTGTGACGCTAGTTCATGATTAAATTCGGCAACCACATTACCAGTGCCGGAAAAATGATGCAAAGGAACATAGTCGTTACGTTCGCAGCAAGGAACGGCAACGCACCGACGAATATTGGACCGATGCCCATGCGCGATATCGCCGAGCATACGTTAAGGCAATTTCCAACTGGAGGCGTACACGCGCCGACCGCCAGGCCAGACACAAGCACCACACCAAAGTGCACAGGCGAAATACCCAAATCTGTCGCTGCGGGAAGAAAAATAGGCGTGAGCAACAGAATCGCTGGACTCACGTCAATAAAAGTCCCGAACAGCAAGACGATGACGGCAAAGATCATCATGAACCCCGTAGGTCCGAGATGAAGATCCACCAAGAACGCGGTGAGTGTTTCAGGAAAACGTTCCAACGCGAGCACATAGATGTAGAGTTGCGAAAACGCAATAATGATCATAATTTTCGAACTGATTAAGACTGTATTCTTAACGCACTTCCAGAACGCTGGGAACGTGAGCTGCCGCGTGAAAGCAAAACCGATGATCCCCGCATAGAGTACTGCAATGGCAGACGACTCCGTGGGCGTCGCCACGCCAAGCACGACAATTCCGACGATGAATACGGGCATAAGCAACACATACCCGGAGAAGAACGACTCTTTAGCGATTGCGGCAATCGGCGGGTGTACATCTTCCTTCGGATACCCACGACGATGGGCCAAAACCATGACGGTCCCAAACTGAAGTACGCCAATCATGATCCCCGGAATCAGTCCACCCAGAAAAAGTTGGCCGACGGATTCTTGTGCAACGATGGCATAGAGTACGATAGGAATCGACGGCGGAATAATCATCCCCATGGTCGACGATGCCACGGTGATGCCCGCCGCAAACTGTCGCGAATACCCCCGACGTTCCATTTCAGGAATTAGAATCGATCCGATCGATGCTGTGTCCGATGTCGACGATCCGGATATGCCACCGAACACCATTGACGCGCCAACATTGACGAGACCGAGTCCGCCTCGGAGCCGCCCGACGATCATTAAGCAGAAGTTTATCAATCGTGCGGTGATGCCGGCCTCATTCATCAAGAAACCCATTAGAATAAAGAGCGGCAACGCGATCAACGTGTACGAACTGAACCCGAAGAACATCCGCTGCGGCAGAATCTGCATCAATTCAGGATGGTACATCGCGAAGTACAGCAGCGAGGACATTCCGATTGCATACGCGATGGGAACACCTAGCACCAGGAGTATGATAAGGCTGATCGGCAGGACGACCAAGATTTCTGCCCTTAGTCTTCCTGCGTCCAGAGGACGCCAAGTTCGTCTTCGCCACGAAGGCCCAAGTAAAGCTTGATCCCACAGAACAACGCCGATGCACCCGTGCCAATTGGAATCGCGATTTGAGACGTCCAGCGAGGTACTTGTAACACCGGAATCATTCCGCTACCCGTGGTGCCGATCCACTTGATGGAATAACAGAAAATCACGACGTTCAACATCGCGAGCAACACTAACCCAATCCCATCGATAATCTTGCGTGGCGTTGGCGGGAGTTGTGCAACAAACCACGAAATCGCCATGTGCTCCCGTCGCGTAAGGGCAACCGCGATACCAAGCGCAGACGTATACGCGAACAGAATCGTCGCGAATTCATTGGCCCCCTCGATGGAAGAATTGAAGCAATAGCGTAGCGTGACCTGAACAACGATTAGCGCAAACATCAGGACTAAGCAAACGGTAAAGATCCATTCGAGCGCCTTGATCAGTCCGGTCTCGAAGCGTTTCATACGATATCGGATGGGTTCTCCACTACGCATCCCCTCCATTCGCCACTGCGACTGCCGCGTTGATGTCGTCCCACGTAAAATCGCCGCGGTCCACGAAGTAATCATAGACAGGCTTGGTTCGCTCCTTCATGGCCGCGATTGTTTCCGCAGAAGGCCGTAGGACTTCGGTCTTCTCACTCAGTTGTTCGATAATCTGCTCTTCCATTTCCATGTACAGATCATCGCTACGTTTCAGTGCTTCCTTCGCAACCTCATCAAAAATCTGTCGCAAATCTATCGGAAGTCTCTCGTACCAAGCGAGATTCACCATTAACGGGTCAGGACCGGTCGAGTGACGATCAATGGTAATCCATTTCAAGGCTTCGTACTGCCGACGATCCCAGATATCAGACGGAGGTGCGGTCGTGCCATCGATGACACCCGTTCGTAGCGCAGAATACGTTTCCGCTTGGGCAATGCCTTGCGGATTGGCCCCCAACGCGACCTCCATTCGGTGATAGACTTCTTGCGCGCCGGGCACGCGAATCTTTAGTCCCTCGAAATCGGCAAGTTTCTTTATGGGTGATCGATTCGATCCGTGCGCGCGAAACCCCTGCGACACGCCCACTGCAGGAACATGATATCCCTTGGCCTTTCCTTCCTGAACCACCTCCGCCATCCAGGGACTACGAACCAAACGAACGGCCTGAGCCCAGGACTCAAGCAAAAATGGCAACTGCAAAATATTCAGCTTGATGGACACGTCTTCATACATGCCGCCTCGAGTCCCCTGCAACGCGCCCATCGCGACGGCATCGGCCATTTCGCGCTCCGTACCCAGCGTACCGCCGAAATGATTCTCGACCGAAATACGTCCCCCCGAACGCTTTTCCAGCTCTTCCTTAAAGAACTTCATCGAGACACTGCGGGGATCACTTTCGTTTTGAGCGTTTCCGTATCGAAAGACAAAACCATCGTCACTCGAACAACCCGCGAGAACCAACGGCAATGTCAATGCGAGGCAAACCATCGCGATGGCCCGAAATAATACGGGAACTCGATCTACTGCGGTAAGGCTCATGTCGGTCTTCCATGTTTACGTAGGGTGGGCATCACGCTCCGCCGGTCATCGATCACAATAACCCTGACGACAACGGTTCCATCAGAACAAACTGGAATACGAGAGTCAAGACACTTTCGACTGACCCGCGACGACGCGAACGAGATCACGCCTCGTGATCTCGCGAACCAAAATCGTTTCTAACGCGCGCGACGTAATACGGTCGCGGTGGCGAGAACGGCGCACGCCATCAACATGACGGTGATGATCAAACCCCAGTTCTGGAATGCGGGTAAGCCGGCTAACACCCCTTCGCCAATTGGCGTACCGCCGATGGTTCCGAACTCGGTGTCGTTATCCCCACCGTCGTTGTCGAAATCATTTTGGCCATCGGGCATTCCGTCGGGCCCGAGCGCACCATCATCTCCGGTCGAATCAGCATCATCCGGATCGAACGGGTTTTGTATGCCCGGCGCGAACAGATCAAGATCGCGAATTTCGTCGAAGTCCGACAACCCGTCCCCATCACGATCAATACCGAGCCGCACACCCGTTCCGAGCGGCGTCGCGGTGAATGTAATTTCCGCGCCCGGTGCCGCAGCCGCCAACAGCGTGGCTTGCGTGATACCGGGTTCGTCCGCTCTATCCGAAACAAATAGGTCTGAGGGCGCATCGTATCGCCAACCCCGCACGACCTGCCCAAGCCCCGCGACAACTTCAGAAGACTTCGCAACGAGGTCAACTTGGAATGCATCGACCGTATCGGCTTCTGTCACGAGTTGGTTCAGAAACGCCAAGCTTTTCGATGCACTGTCCAGCGTCGTCTGTTTTCCGACCGCAGCGTGCGCATCATTACTCGTTTGCGTAATGGGGAACTCCCCTGCGAGCGGCGTCGTATCGAAGCTCCCCGACATGGAGAAATTGAAGGCGACCAGATCGGCGACCTCTTGTTCGTTCAGCACATTGAATACGGTTGATGACACGAAGTCCGTGATCGAAGGGCTTGCGCCATCGTGAAATAAGCCAAAGCCCGCGAGACTTTCCCCGCCGCCGGTTACATCCAAACCAGACTTGTCAAAAATTGCCCGCGTCTGCGGCACCTTCATTACACGGTCATCCGAACCGTCGGTATCGAAAAGTGCGAGCTTTGCTTCGCCATCGGGACCTGGCGGAATGACGTGAGTATTCAGGCTGAGATCGAGAAACAGGTCGGTACTATTACCGAGCGGAAGCGTGTGACAGACGACACATGCGACGCCGCCATCCATATTAGGACGGCGATAAAGGACTAATCCGTTCGCCGCATTACCGTTGGGCATTGGTGTGCCCTCGGCGGTGAACCTACCGTTGGAGAATTGACGCGGCAACGGCATATCAGTCGATAGAGAGTTATCTAAGTTACGAAACGCATTCGGTTGGAAGTGGATAGTAGCCAAGTGATCTTCAAATTCCTGCATGGGCACTCCTGTAAGCGGAGCATCGTCGCCCTGCAAACCAACGAACGCGCCGCCGAATTCTTCGAGCCCGTTCTTATCGCCGCGCCAGTGCAACGGCTCCTTACCGATGATGTCCCGCAACGTTTGGGTTGTCATCGGGCCCTTCATCCCATGAAAATCATTGAGCGTCGCTGGCAAAAACAGTGGATTATGCTGCGGCGTCAACACACCATTGATGTCGCCAGGAACGTTAATGAGGTCGAGAGGTTTAATGTCTGCGCTCGGGTCGCCGAGATCCCACGCCAACCGATCATGCCGACCATCCAGATGGCACGAGCCACAAGCGATCTGCCCCAGGCCTGAATTTTCATGCGTGCCGTAGAGGTGCACACGGCCTGTTTTTATGGCATCCGGTGTCGGATCGAAAAACGGAATCCGCGCGGTCTCGCCTGCCGCTTTAGCGGTGGAGATATCAACGACCGAAATTGAACCGTCGAAACGATTCATCGTGTAGACCTGTTGCCGCACATCGTCGACCACAATACCCGTCGGACCTTCGCCCAATTCTACGGTAAATCCGATAGATGTGCGAGCACCCGCAGCGTCAATCACGACGAGATTATTCGAACCTTGCCCCGCAATGAAACCGCGTGTACCGGCAGCATTCCATTCGATTGCCCGCGGATCGCCTATCGACTTATCGCGTTCGGTTTGCGGCACGCTTCCGTCCTGATAGGCCGTCGAGCCACCGCCATGCTGTGCAACTTGAGCCGCCGTCAGATGCGCTTCGTTCAAATCAACCACTGTAGGATTCGCGATGTCGCCGGGATCAATGATCGCGAGATTAACCCGAACAAACGTACCGGTAAGATTCGGTTCGAACCGAATCACATTGGTCGCGTCCGTACCAACGACCGTAATGTCGCCTGTATTCGGATTCACGCCCACGGCCATGTTGTGATTCATCAACCGTTCGACGTATTGAACCGCGACGCCTGTGGGATTATTCGCATCAATGATCGCCACGTCCCGATCAACGAGCGACCAACCCGCAAATCGGCCAGAGGTCGCTGCATCCCCACCGGTGACCCACGACGTCCAATCAACGCCATTGTCATCAAACCAGTTTCCTGTTCCATCGTCTTGGACGATGAGACTTACCAACGGCGGGCGATTGGCAATCGTATCTGCACTCGGCGCAGGCGAGAAATAGTTGGCCGCCTCCGCCGTCCAGTCCGTACTCCAATCGATCAGGTTCGTGTTGAAACCCGCCACGTCCACATTCGGGGGCGGATTTTGACCGCGATACGGATTCGTCGGATCATTCAACGAGTTGAAGCTGGAAAACGCCCCAAACAGCAGCGTAGTTCCATTCCCAGATTCGAAAATCGCGGCATACACCTTCGTGCCGTCCGCACTAACAGATAAGGAACGCGGGTCTTCTGCGGCGATTGTTACTTGCCCAGTCTCGGCAAATGTTGTGGGATTAAATACCTGGACGATGTTCACGGAGGAACACGAGACAAATGCGCGCTCCGTTGATCCCGCGAAAACCACATCGCACGGCTCATCCAACGTATCGATGGTCGCGCTTACGAGGAACGTCGACGGATTCACAACGCTAATGCTATCCGAAATGTGATTGACCACCCACACTTCAGCGTTTGTACGCCATCGGACGGACACCGGATCGTATCCCACGGGAACGGCATTGGAAAACACAGGTGTGCCGGACGTAACGTCCCAGAGGTCAATGCGATTCGCAGCCGTGTTACACGTGGCGAGCGTCGATCCATCCGGACTCAGATCGATCGGATGGTTGTGAGGGTTTTCAAAATTAACGAAACTGCCTTGCGCGTGAACCGTGGCGAACCCAAATCCGATCACCACAAGACACAAACCGGCTAGACAAAAACGAAAGGAATGACACACGAATAACACCCTCCCTCAATCAATCATTGTTGAGCACAGCCTTCATCCGATAAGCACGACAATGGCTCCGAACGCCACAGTGTCCGCCCAATGCCCTGGACTCTTTCTACATGAACCTCGTAGGTTTGACAAGTTGCGACAACGTTCGTTCGCTGAGAACGCAATAATGCCTAGCGATTGAGCCTATCAGGAGCGTTGGAATTCAGAAATTCTTCAATATTCGTATAGCCATCATCATCGCGATCTGAAGCCGAATCGGCCCGATTCGTTGGATCGAGATCGTGATCCACCTCCCACTCATCCGGCATACCATCTCTATCAGAATCGAGAGGCGGGTCCACCATCTCATACTCCGGCCATCCGCCGACCTCCAACGGATCCGCAATGAGTCGACCGGCACCAAGACGGTACTGAGCAATGAGTCGGGTATCGACCGCATCCCGCCCAGGCTTACTAGCCCCCGACTCCGCGAGAACATGTCGCAATGCGGTGGACGTTTGGAGCGTCCTCACCGGCTCAGCATGAAAAGGTCCGTCGAGCTTCAGCATGTCGCCGTGATGACGATTCGAAAAACGATCCGGCATTTGCAACATCAAGAAATTGTTCGCCGTGCCCATCTCCGATCCGACGAGTTCATTGCCCTCAAAATGAATCTTCGACGAAAACGATCGCAGTCGAAATACCCGCGCTTGAGCCTCCGCCGCAGTGGACGTACCGGCCTTGTAAATATTGCGTACGAGGTTGCAGCGCGTGAAGGGCGATCCGGATTCCTCAGCGACGGATGTGCCCCAGTCGTAAACCATATTGTTGCGGAAATCGAGCAATGCCTCTGGTCTTGAACTCGGGCCGTCTATCATTGGACCAGACTTTTTGTGATGTGCGATGTAATTGTGGTGAAACGAAAACGTCGAATTCGCGCTTAGGTTGATACCGGTGCCCCGCTTTAGATCGCGGGCTTCAGCGTCGTACAGGCTCTCGGTAATCATGCACCACTGAACCGTGATATCGCGCGATGATCCCTTCACCGCGACTGCGCTACCCGTTGTCCAACTAATGGAGCAATGATCAATCACAACACGCTCTGCATCAGCAATACCGATTCCGAGCAGCTTCTCTCCCGGCGCATCACCAGGCCGAATGCGCAAGTAACGAACGACAACATCGCTCGCCGAAATATGTAGGCCGTAATTCTTCAGACATACACCATCACCGGGTGCGACTTGACCAGCAACTGTAATGAACGGGTTACGAACTTCAATCGGCGATTCCAGCTCAATGACACCGCTGACATTTATCACGACAATGCGTCGCCCTTCAGCTTCACAACCTTCACGCAAGCTGCCAACACCGGAATCATTTAGATTGGTGACGAGATGGACATCGCCCCCACGCCCACCAGGCGATATAGCACCGTTCCCTTCAGCACCAGGAAAAGATACCAGCGCTTTGCCCTGCGCCACAGCGTTGGCCGAAAGAAAAACGAGCACGAATAGGATCGCGATTGAACGATTTAGAACAACACCCCGCATCGCCACTGCAAAATCAACACTTCGCGCACCCACGAGCTCTCGCACAAGTACGTAAAATCGATTCAATCTACAAGTCCAGAAAGTCCACATGATGGTGTATCCGGCATGGTAACACGTCCGGACAGAAAGGAAGACCTAAGTCCAAGCCCATGAAACGATGGGACTTAAGGAATAAAATGGTGGAGCTGAGGGGGATCGAACCCCTGACCTCTGCATTGCGAACGCAGCGCTCTCCCAACTGAGCTACAGCCCCATGCACACAAGGTTTTGCGTGTGAAAGGAAGGGATAGTTTAGGGAACCGGTGACAACTTTTTCAAGTAGCGGATGTCATTACATTGCTGGCGTGCAACCGGTCTATCGTTTTTCGTCGAGAATGCGTAGGAGATAATCGCCGTACCCACTCTTCAAGAGCGGTTCTGCCAGCGTTCGAAGTTCGTCAGCACCGATAAAGCCCATCCGGAATGCCGTCTCTTCTATACACCCTACTTTTAGGCCCTGCCGTTCTTCGATTACATGGACAAACTGGCTCGCCTGCATCAGTGATTCAAATGTTCCGGTATCAAGCCACGCAGTACCCCGGTCGAGAATACCGACCTTTAGGTTGCCGTCTTTAAGATACTGTTTGTTGACATCGGTAATTTCATATTCACCACGTGCACTTGGTTTTAGATCTCTGGCGATTCCGACGACGTTGTTGTCATAAAAATAAAGACCCGGGACTGCGTAATTCGATTTGGGGCGGTCAGGCTTCTCTTCGATGGAGACGGCGCGTTTTTCCGAATCGAATTCAACAACACCGTATCGCTCCGGATCAGAAACGTGGTATGCGAACACAACACCGCCGTCCGGATCACTATTCGCCAAGAGCAATTCGTGCATCGCGGTGCCATAGAAAATATTGTCGCCAAGAACAAGCGCGGCTTTTTCATCGCCGAGAAACTTCTCCCCAATAACGAATGCCTGGGCCAGACCGTTCGGCACTTCTTGTACGGCGTACTCAAAAGTGCATCCCAACTGACGTCCATCACCGAGGAGATGTTCAAAACTGGGTAGATCGTGAGGCGTCGAAATAATGAGGATTTCTCGAATACCGGCCTGCATAAGCGTCGTCAACGGGTAGTAAATCATCGGCTTGTCGTATACCGGGACCAACTGTTTACTGACCGCGCGGGTCAAGGGGTGCAGCCGTGTTCCGCTGCCTCCGGCGAGAATAATACCTTTCATTGGCGATTGTTAATCCTTCATCTTGGGGGTAAACGGCTTGGCCTGAGCCCGAATATGGGCAGGCGTAACGGTACTAATGAATGGCCGAGGCGAACCAATGGGGCTCAACCTCTTGCGTCATTCTTGTTCTAAGTTTTCGCGAACGTTGCCCTCGGCTTGCTGGTCTTCATGAACATCGAATATCAGGAATCGTTCATATCCGTGATCGTCAGCCTCCCGGACCACCCGATCAACAATTCGGCGCCGGTTCCAATCGCGCAGTTGAGTGATAGGTTGGTGCCAGGAAGCGGTGTCTCTCGTATCAAGCACCGATACAAACGCGGGTGGATTAGATTCGCTCATCCCTCGATTATATCAGATGTAACGTTCGGTAGCCGAGTCGAGGCTTGCTTTCTTGTATTAGGAACTCACGTTCTCATCTGATAACTGTTCTAGACGTTCCAGGCGTGATTCGATTGCGCCCAACTTGTGCAGGATCATCACATGGGTCTTCAATGCGTCGAATCCGACCGGACTATCTTTCATCCGTATCTCCGAAGCGATTCGCTCAAACTCTTCCGCCGTGATCTCGTCCATCTCTTATATTCCCCGGGTTGTTTTTTGAGGTTAGGCGTCAGCGGTTGGCTCATCCACTGGAGGGCTACTTCCATTCGCCGTTTCTCTGCGGTCGTCAAAACGAACGATGCCGGTGGAGTCGACAAAAAAACAGCGGAGCCCCTTGTCCGAAGTGTAGGCTTGGCATTCCCAATACGGCTGCACATCTTCACCTTCGCCGGGAACCAACCTCACATAGAGTTCATATTGCCCAACTCGCTCTGTCGTGTACAGCAGATTCATTAACGGAGAAACGCCGCGGTACCCATCCGGATCGGCCAGCATATCGAGCGTGCCGTAGTCTCCGATGCCATCGTAGTTCGTGTCGAGATAGCACCCTTTCTGGAATAACACTTGGGCCTGGGCAATATCCTTGAGCGCTTCGATCACATCTGCCTCTTCGCTCGACCAGTTGCGATTCGCACCACATCCCGCAATCAAGACTGCCGTAAGCGAGAGTACAAGAATAGTCAACGTTCGACTCGAACATCGAAAACACGCGCTACGAAGGGTCATCGGCCATCGCCTCATCTTTCGCGCAATATCCATTTTGCGCAGCACATAATTAACGTACCAGTAATTGCCGAAATGCGCAAACTGCGTGTCATCCGACCCCAAGCGTTTTCAGCGATGGCAACTGGTCTGGTACGATGCGGGCCGACACGAATCTGAATCCGAATGAGGGGGCAATTCCATGAACATCAGCAATCGCGTGGGCCTGACAGCAGTCATAATGAGTCTTTTAGCGGGCTGCGCGACCGTTACCGATCCACCCGACACCGTACTCAAGAGTGCGGCCCGCCCCTCTTGGTCCGTCAAGGCAACGCCGGCGGAAATGATTGTAGACGTATCGCCCGCCGGGGATACGCTACGAATCGCCGGTACTGCTGGAATGGTCGTTGGCGGAGGGGCTGATGCGGTCATCAATGCAAAATACCGCGGTCCGATTCGAGATGCATTGGAAGGATATGACGCAGCGGACGTGTTTGCAGCGCAGTTACGCGACCGACTCGAGACGACTATCGGTACTTCGCTGAAGAGTGTGTCCCCTTTGGGTTCGACTGCGGGCGTCGATAGTAAACGCGACGCCGAAGTCTTGCGGCTCGCGCGACTCGATAAAGATGGATATGATTCGGTGTTGGACCTGGTCACATCGTTCGGTATATTCGGCGCAGAAGGAACAATGGCCGTGAAGTTAGACGGCAAACTTATCCGTCTCGCGGACACTAAGACGATCTGGGACAACACAATCGCTGTGTCGGCGTCACCGGTATTGGCCGATGCGCGCTTGCAAGACCCGACGAAGCGCATGGGGTATAACGTGACCAATCCAGATCTTACCGTCGATGGCGACAAAGTACGCGCCTGGACTGCGGATGGCGGAACATTGTTGAAAGAGCGTTTCGAAACAACGGTGAGCGCGGTAGTGTCAGCGTTGGTGTGCGATCTCGGATTGGCGCAAGAGCCGATCGGCGAATACTACCTCGGCACATTAGCGATGAATCGCAAGAAACTTGATGAAGCGGAAGGACACTTCGCGGCGGCTCTAGCTCTCGATCCGGATTACACGGACGCACGAAATGCACGTGCGGTGAATCACTGGCATCGCAAAGAACGACAACGCGCCGTTGACGAAACGCAGGCATTGTTGCAGGACGCACCGGACTTCGGCCCAGGGCATTACAACCTCGCTTACTGGTTCGCAGTGGAGGCTAAGGATACTGCAGCCGCAAAAGAGCACTATTCGAAAGCGTTAGCGCTGGGCATGCCAAAGTCTAAGGCGATTGAAAAGGCGATGAAGAAAAACTAGCCGACCATCATCCCACTATAGCGGTTTTACATTGCAATGTCGGACTACTGAATATTTCCGCGTCTTGCAACGCCCATTTGGAAATGGGCGCTACGTAGCGCCCAATTCCGATTGGGCGTTCTGGAGCGGGGATACGTGGTGGAAAATGTGGTTCCGACACTTCACCCCGAAACTGAGCTAGCGACGTTGTCGTGCGATCATTTACAGTAGCGGTCGCATCAACGGCCCGAGTAACTTGTAAACATTGAATTTGAAGTGTTTGCGCGAACCGAATTTCACACGCGGCAACACACCGACCGGCTGCCCCCCTTCAAAACTAGCGGTGCTCGACACAGGCCATGAATCAAGCGGCAAGTAGCGCGTAGTCTTCTCGATAAATCGGTTCATCCGTGCGCCTCGTAGTGAGCGCGGCCCCGCGGCCCAACTGTTCTGTGGGCGCGTATCACGCTCGATATTTTGACGTAACTCTTTCGCGAACACTTCGTCTTCGATGAACACGGCGATTTCTGAATTCAGCGTTAAGGATCGGGGCGATAGATTTGCGGACCCGATGCAAGCAATCCGATCATCCACGACCATACTTTTCGCATGATGCCCAACAGAAAACCGGTCGGACACCAATACACTCTCAGACTCCTCGGCAGCCACAGCGCCACAAAAAAAGACGACGCTCACGAAGATTCTGATCATCACGTTGTTCATCGTTAGCCAGCGTACACGAACTCAATTGTGTCCTTCATTAAGTGACTTCCGTCTTTGCCGCGCAGGCGGGAATCCAGAGGTATAGCAGTCGATCACGCGCTCCCACTGGTTACCCGCCTTCGGCACCGCATTCACTTCGTGAATTGTTAGGCGGACATGACGGAGGGAGGCGATGGCGTGAAATGAAACATAGAAATATCTGCTCAACTCTTCTGAGAAGGCCCCAAATGCCGGAATGCAAAAGTCCACAATCTGGACTTTGCGCCACGCGCTTGATTCTGCAATCGCCGCGAATCGATGGCTAACACCGCCTTACACAAGCAGTCGCAACGACTTAGCCCAACGCCGTCCATTTGGGCACGCCCCGTGCGCTACCGAGAATCAGAGCGCGGTCAAGTGGCCGTACGAACCTATCACCGGCAGTTACCGGTAGAGCGAGGAAGGCACGAGATGAATGAGTACACGAAACACGTCCCAATAATCGCACTGGCGATTGCACTGACCACACTAACCGCATGTCCACCGGAAGAAGACGCAGACCAACCAATCCAAGCCCAACCAGAACTCCACGACATCGAAGAATACTGGCCGTTTGAACTCGGAAACTATTGGGAATTCATTAACACAGACGGTTTTACGGATGGGTTCAAATTTACGCGCCAAGTAGTGAAAGACTATTCGACCAAAGACATTTCCGCATGGGGCATCTTGCACGAGTCGTTCGACCCCAATGGCAATGTGACCTTTGAAGCCATCTATTACTACGTCCTACGCAAAGATTTTCTCGTACGCACCGAGCACAAAGATGCGATGCTCGACATGATCCAAACCCCCGACGGACCGATACCAACCAACCTCCTTGTACGCCCGGTCGCGCCAAGACTCGTCAAAGGCGGGTCAGAACCACAGCATTCCGACGGATCACGCTACGCACTCGCCGGCACGTTAGCCGACATGGATCCATACGTCGACTGCGGACAACCTCACTATCCGCTAGGCGATCCCGGGTTAGACGCTATCGCAACATTGGCAGACGGCGTCTGCCATAGCAACGGTGAACCGGCCGGTCTGTTACTCCGCAAAGCCTTCGTACGCGGAATCGGCCCCGTCGCTTCCAGCGACCTCAGACTTGTGTACGCCATCGTCGGCAACACCGAATACAACTTCGAATCCTAACCAGATCTAAAGGAATCAGACCGATGAACCACTACACGAAACACGCCACGTTGTTGGTTGCGGTAGCAACAATGCTCTGTACTCTCCCGGCATGTCCACCCGAAGAGGACGACGAACAACAGATCCAAGCCCAACCCCAACGCTACGACATGAAAGACTTTTGGCCCATGGCCGACGGTAACTACTGGCACTTGCTTCCCACGCTCGGCGACTACGAATACTTCTACGAAGTGGTCGAAGATTACTCCACCGAGAAACTCGAAGCATGGGCCCTACGCCAGCGCGCATACGACAACCAAGGCTACGTCGTCTTTGACATCACGCTCTACTTTATTTTTCACCATGAATTTTTTGTCTTCGTCACGGACAAAGATTTACTGTTTGAAATCCTCAACAAGCCTAGTGAGCCCTTGCCATACAATGGCGTCACGATCGTCGCACCCCGCTATTTCTACGAAGGCCTAGAACCACGCGAGTACCGAACGTCCGTCCAGGGGACGACGCACTACACCATCTCCGGCCCCCTGGAAGACAACCTGGTCAACATGATCTGCCCGCAATTCAATGACCCGATACCACCCCAACAATTCCCGGTCGAACCCGATCACACATCCCTCGTGACGAGTACGGAACTCTATTGCGGAGCCGAACCTGCCCTACGCGGACAAGGATTATTCGCCCGCGGCGTTGGCCCGTTGCAAAAGGGCGGACGAAGACTCGTTCTCGCCGTCGTCAACGGCGTCGAGTACAGCTTCGAACCCTAACCCACAACCTCGTTCCCACGGTCCTCCGTGGCAATGCAAAAATTCACGGTGCGCCCAATTCGGTCGGAGCACACCAAACAACTAAACGGAGCAATAAAATGACCTACCTCTCACGAAGCTTCACCCTTTTCACGATTGTCCTCTTCGCTACGGCGATGGTGCCGATTTTCGGTTGCCCCGCGCCGAGCCAAGCGCAAGGCGATGTCGACAGCCGTATGGCAGCGCTTGAATCAGCGCTCGCCAGAACACAGGCGATCTTGACCGAAACACAGGAAGACCTCGCCACAGCATTGGCAGCTCAATCAACAACGGACGACGCACTCGCCGAAATCCAAGCGAAGCTCGCGTACATTCGCGTGCGAGAAACCAGTATCAACGGCGTCACCGGACCCAACCTCATCATCGAGGGCTGCAACGTCCATATCCGTAGCAGCAGCGGCGCGACAGACGACGATGGCAAGCCCCAAGGTCTCGGAAACCTAATCATTGGTTACAACGAACAACCCGACGATATCGTTCACGGACGCTTGGGATCGCATAACGTTGTCATCGGTAAAGCGCATGAGTTCCCCAACGTCGCCGGACTCGTTGCAGGTGAACGCAACGCCATCACTGGCTACGCAGTCAGCGTCACCGGCGGCTTCGCCAACGAAGCCAGCGGCAACGTTTCCAGCATCACCGGCGGAGAACGCAACAGAGCGATCAGTTCCGTAGCCACCGTCACCGGCGGCTTGAACAATACCGCCAACGGCACCTTCTCCAGCGTAAGCGGCGGCAAGGATAATCAAGCCATCGGCGCGCAATCCAGCATCACCGGCGGCGAACGCAACATGGCCTTCGGCACCAACTCCAGCATCAGCGGCGGAGAAGAAAACACTGCCAACAACACTAATTCAAGCGTCAGTGGCGGTTTCAAGAACACAGCCAGCGGCGTTCAGTCGACCGTCTCCGGCGGTACGAACAACATCGCCAGCGCAGAAACATCCAGCGTGTCCGGCGGAAGCAATAACTCAGCCAAAGCCTTCGCGGCGAGTATCAGCGGCGGCGTACTAAACGAAGCCAACGGAATCGGCTCCAGCGTCACCGGCGGCCGATTTAACAACGCCTTCGGCCTCGACTCCAGCGTCACCGGCGGCCGATCAAACAGCGCCAACGGTGTCGCCTCCACCGTCAGCGGCGGCACCAACCGGACCGCATTCAGACTCGAAGATTGGGTAGCCGGAACCCTCCTAGAGGACAACTAATCCACGTCCGCTAAACCAAAACAACTGACCATCACACAAACGCCCGCGCAAACGCGCGGGCTTTTTTTTTCGTCAAGGAACACTAACCAACAAGAGATTCTAATACGGGAGGGATACGCTCCCGCGTGTCCAGGAACAACGCGTTTAACCTTGGAACGAAAGAGCACGAACCGTTGTATCGTCACCACGGTCTCCGTGGGAATGCATATGGGGTCACAGCCGGATACAGATTCTACGGTTTGACCAAATTGAATGACACACCCCACGAAACGGCGAAGGAGATCGTGATGCTTAGAGAGCGTTGCGACGCAGTTCTCTAACCGCTATCCTCTCCGTATGGGCGACCAGTTCACAATAGGACAGCTCGCATCCGAGGTGGGCGTCCCGACCTCAACGCTTCGATACTACGAACGCGAGGACCTTCTCTCGCCGTCAGGTCGAACCGATGGCAACTATCGCGTCTATGATCGCCAAGCACTTGAGCGAGTCCGATTCATAAAGGTGGCGCAAGCAGCGGGATTCAGTCTCGATGATATTGCTGCCCTGTTAGGCATTCGGTACGGGGTAATGTCGCCATGTGAAGATGTCGAACAGTTGATTGAACATCGACTCACCGAAGTGCGATCTCGCCTCAAGGATCTCAGAGAGGTCGAGCGCCATCTCAAGGATTTCCTTGGCAAATGCCGCGAATCGAACGAGAAAACGCATTGCGAAGTACTGGATGAGTTAACGCAGGAATCCTCTAAATCCTGAATTTATTGCGCTTTCCGCGCACGTCGCCACGCTTTCCGTAATTCCTCTTGACCTTGAACCGGGATACAAGGTGTAGAGTTACATCAATTCCACGGCGGTGTCATTTAAGGGAATACAGTCCGCATGAATGGAACAACTACCGAGCACGACCGCTCGCCAACGAAACGAATAGACATTCTGTACTTCGAAGGCTGCCCGCATCATCTGCCAGCGGTGGAGATGGTGAAGAACGTCGTCGATGATCTCTCTTTAGATGCGGAGATACATGAGGTAGAAGTGCACGGTTCCGAGGACGCATTCGCGCGTCGCTTCCTTGGCTCCCCATCAATTCAAGTTGATGGAGTAGACATTGAACCCGCTGCGCGCGAGCGGACCGACTACGGTTTTTCATGCCGCACCTATTCAGATAGCGGATTACCAGCGCGATCGATGCTCGTGGCGGCACTAGATGCAAATGTTAACTCCATAGCGAAAACTGCCGAAGGCGTTACCGCGAATTGTTGCGGAGATCAAACGGCGGCGAAAAACACGCCCAAGAATTGGGGATTGTTCGCTTCCACGGGATCCGTCTTCGTCGCGATGACGGCATCAGCTTGTTGTTGGTTACCCCTCGTGTTCATTGCGTTCGGGCTCTCAGCCGGAGGACTCGGAGCAGCGTTCGACACGGCGCGTCCTTACATGCTCGCGGCTTCCGTGGTTCTGCTCTCGATTGGGTTCTACTTCGTTTATCGCAAGCCCAAGTGTGAACCGGGGTCTGCGTGCGAAACACCGGATCTCAGATCGCAGCGGCTAACTCGCGGAATACTCTGGACCGCAACGCTTGCAGTTGCCCTATTCGCTTCACTGCCGCTCTATATCGGGGTCTTTTTACCGGAGTCGGGCGACGTGTCAGCAGATACGATTGACGTTGCAGATTCAACCATTGGGTTTCATGTCGATGGTATGACGTGCGAAGCGTGTGCGTTCACACTTCGAGATGAATTGGTACGACTAGAAGGCATTGCGGACGCGCGTATTGCATACAAGACGGGGCGTGTCGATTTAGTTCTCTCCGCAAATTCGACGGTAAGAATCGATACGATTCTTGAGACCATACGCACGACTGGATTCCAAGGTAAATTGATGGACGAGGCCCAGGAGGACAAGTAATGATACGCATGCTCTATCTAGGAATCGTTGCGTCGACTCTGGCGATAGGAACATCTTACGCTGCTGATTCGAACAACAAGGACAAACCCGAATTGAAGGAACTAGAAAGCGTCGAGGCACTGAAAACACAATTCAACGCCGACTCCGGAAAACGACGCCTGTTGCTACTACTATCACCCACGTGACCCATGTGTGTGAATGGGGCCAGTTGGGTCCGCGAAAATATCCTGAAAAAGTACGCCGACGAAGAAATCACCGTCTACGCCGTATGGTTCAACATGATCCCCGGCGACCAAAAAAGTAAATGGAATTCGGACCTGCTAGCCGACGACCGCGTCACGCATTTCTGGGACGAAGACAGAGTCCTCGGCAAGTGGATCTCGAATAATATCGATGACTGCAAACATCTCGGCCCAATCGATTGGGACTCCTACTATCTATTCGACGAAGACGGAACCTGGAACGAATCTTTCGAAGACGTTAAAGCCTGCGGAACGCCCATCTTCAAAACAACTGAGCCGCTTGAGCAGGCGGCTTCACGACTATTTGGGCAAGATACTCAACGCTAGAACCACAATCGCGCTATTCAGTTGTTAGGACTCACGGTTACCGCAAGGACCGGACCCTGTACACGTGTGTTCTGATGTATGACAACCAAATTTCGCCGTCATTGCGAAAGAGCTCCGCGACTGCGGCCATCTCTTCGTGCGATATCGCGCGGGTACGAATCAAATAAACCTGCTCTAGCTCCTTGGTTGGCACAGATTAATACTTCGTTTCCAAGGGTTCGACGGTATCTCGCGTGTCGTGCTTGCAGAGCAAAACTGCATAGTCAAGTCCCTGGCGGGGCAGTCCCAAGAACCATCAATTGGGTATTCGTTCCCTGGCAACAGCGTACCTTGACCACTCCTCGCCTATGCCGTATCTTCAGAGGTCTGCGGAAGGGGAAGGTTTTTTCATGCGAGTTTTACCAACACGGCGGGGATCTACGCGCCGCGATTTCTTGAAGTGGTCGGCGGCGGCGGGTGGTGCGGCGGCGATGGCGGGGTGTCCGTTTAATGCGCGGTGTCCGGACGATTTACCTGCGGGTGAAGTTAACGAGTCCGTCAACATCGCGATTCTTGGTAGCGGTTTTGGTGGCGCGGTCGCGGCGGCACGTTTGACGGAAGCGAGTTTGCCGGTGACGCTGGTTGAACGTGGGCGGCGTTGGGACATCACTGGCCAAGCGAATCAGCCGTTCAGCCGAACGTTACTTCCGGATAAACGTACCTCTTGGCTCAGTAATTTCGTCAACCTTCCGATCATCCCTCCCGCGATCAAGATACCAATTCAGAAATACATCGGCGTTCTTGAGCGCATTCGCGAAGACGGAATTGACGTCTACGTCGGCGCTGGCTATGGCGGCGGTTCGCTGGTGTATGCAGCCATCCAAATAGAACAGACCGAAGACGTATTCAATTCGCTCTTCCCCGCCGAGCTTTCCTACGAAGATTTTCACAACGATTTCTATCCGAGAGTCCGTTCACGCATGACGCCATCCCCCATGCCCGACGATATCCTCGCCACAAACTTTTGGAAATACGCCCGTGTGTTCGACCAACAGACGCGCAACGCGGGACTCGAAAGCATCCGCTTCCCAACGGGCACGGATTGGGACGTCATTCGCGCCGAGATTAGAGGCGAGGCACCAGCCTCAGCCATCGTAGGCGAATCGCTCGGAACCAATAGCGGGTATAAGACATCCCTCGACATGAACTACCTACGCGATGCCGAGATGACGGGACTCCTCACCGTCCATTTGCAGACGGAAGTTCAAACCATCACATCCGTCGGCAAGAGCCGTTACATGGTCCACTGCAATACCATTGACGAACACGGCTGTGTCATCGGCAAACGCAACATCATGTGCAACCACCTTTTCATGGCGATGGGATCCGTCCACACGACCAAGAAGCTCGTCGAAGCGCGCGAGACCAACGCACTCCCCGGCCTCAACGACAGCGTCGGCCAAAACTGGGGAAACAACGGCAACACGTTCTACAAGCGTGACCTCGTCGGCGATTTGACCGGCATTCTACAAGGCAGCCCTCTCGCATTCGGCGCGGGCAGCGCCCCAGATATGCCCTACGCAATTCTCGAAAACGCCCAGTTCCCTGTGCCCATCGAATGCGCCTGCCTCTTTCATTTCTGCGTCGCCCTCACCGAAGCACGCGGCAGCTTCGGCTACGACTCCACAACCGGAAAGGCCCGCCTCCACTGGCCTCAAGGAAATAACCAAGAATCCGTCGCCGCAGCACAAGCCATGGTAGACCGATTCAACAACGCAAACGGCGGCATTCTCTCCCCACTGATCGTCGCTGGCATTCAAGACGAAGCGACCATCCACCCCGTCGGCGGCACCGCAATCGGCGAGGCCTGCGATCTCGCCGGTCGCCTCGAAGGGCACGACAATCTCTACGTTGTCGACGGTGCCCTTATGCCCGGATCCGGCGGCGCCGTCAATCCCTCGCTCACCATCGCCGCCCTCGCCGAACAGTGCTTGGACACCCTCCTCGCAGAACAGATTTGGACGTAGACGCTAGAGCATAACAACCACCACGACAGACCATTCCGCCAAACGGTTTCCCTCCCCAATCTCAGCATCACGAACCTACCGTCATCTTTTTGTCCCTTTTCTCGGAAAAAACAACGTCATTCCGACCCTTGTTTGTCAGTTCGAGAAAGGTGGTTCAAAGCATGGCGAAAATATTCTCTTGACATATGATTCAATTACCCAATCAAAATGAAATAAAGCGATTTACCACCTACCAGTGTGCGGGATATACCACTTGCCATTCCTGAATATGGTGGTAGAATTTTAGAGTTGTTGAATTGACACCGATAGCGATATGAGCGGGAAGAACGCTTGAACACAACATACAGTAATTCCAAATCCCTACCACACAATAGGTAGTACTTGGTATAGTAGCAAGCGATGGCGAACGAATCAGCCAAGACAATCTCGTTCGTTGCGGATGACCAAGGGAGCACGACATGAGGCTGGTGAGATGAGCAAAGTTTCGAGGATTGCCAAGAAATGGTCAGGAACTACGGGTCTGACCTTACTAGAAGTCACGTTTGCCATGGCGTCGCTCGCCATCGTGATGGCCGGAGCAGCACAGACGCTTGTAACTTACCACGAGCACATGGAGCTTCAGCGACAGCGTACTAATGCGCTCGAATCTTGTCGCACAGTCATCTCTCAAATACGCACGATTCGCGACGCGAACACGAACGACTTTCCCAACGCGATTTTCGCAGTGTTTCCCGACGATATGGCCGTACCCGGATTTACCGCGCTAACAAATCAGCAAGTTTCCGTTGACTATACGAACCCGGCGGCCAACCCGCTCGAAGTTACGGTCAATTGCACCTGGTCCGACCTCCGTGGTCGTCCGGTCAATTTCAATCTAACGTCGATGATCACGGACCGGTAAGGGAGCCGACATGCGCCGAGCAGGATTCACACTCGTAGAACTGATGATCGCAACCACGGTCTTTTCGTTGCTATCGGTCGCGATCTACGCTTCGATTTCAGCGACCGTCGAGGCCACTGGAACGGCCACCGCCGAATCCGACGTCCAACAGAGTCTTCGCGATGTCATGCGAGACATGACGAGTGAACTGCAACTCGCCGCGGCAGCAAACGATCCGACGTTGCCCAATCCGCTGCTTGGCCTTCAAGTGAATGATGTAGGTGGAGTCCCGTCCAGCGTGACCTTTCAGACGCCTACTGACAGCACCGGCATCAACTGGACCCAACCCATCACCTACACGTTTTTCAACGAAGACGCCGATGGTGATGCACGTTTAGACGCTGGCGAAGACACCGATGGCGACGGCGCACTGTCCCGCCGCATCATGCGCACACAGGATATCAACGGCGATGGCGACACCGGTGATCCGAGCGAAGTTCGACAGATTGCTGCTGCCAATGACATCAGCGGCGTTCAATTCGTATTCGATGGCGCAGCGCTTCAAGTCACGATCGCCGCTTCGAAACAGCCCAATCACAATCGTAATCAAGCAATCACCGCCACACTCACAGGCAATGTATTCCTGATGAACTAGCGGGACGTAGCGAGGTGCAGCTATGAAAAATCGAAATCGATCACACCAAGAGGGAATGGCATTGGTCGCCGTAACTCTCAGCGCCGTCATCATTTTCGGTGCGGTGACCTTGGTGGTCGCCAAAATCCAGACGAACAAGCGCTTCACGGATGTTGCCGTACAACGCGCAACGGTCGATGAAGCCGCCAAGTCCGGCGTAGATTCTGCCGTAGCGCTGCTTTGGGATGCCTACGTCAACAGCAACGGAAACACGACGGGGAACTGGGCTTCATACCGTGTGTTTCTCAACAACTACCCCATCGCAAACAATGAAGACACCGACCACAGTGGCGGCCAAACCGGCGATGAAAATGATGCTAACGGTGATGGCAATTTCGAAGTAGCCGATGTCACGGTTCTCATTGACAATGTCAGCCCAATCGAATTGCAAAACGGCGCGTTCGTCGATTTAATTACAGTGAATCGAACCGACGACCTCACGGGCACGACCCTCGTCATAACCGCCACCGCGAACTACGGAAGCGAAACCCGCACCGCGATTCAATCGGTACGCGTAGCCGGATTACCGTTCGACGGTTTCCAATTCGCCGTACTCGCGAACAACATCTCTTGCATCATGTGCCACGCCGAATTCCGACAAGTAGACTTGGAACTAAACGCCGACCCCGACCAATTCAATTCGTTCGACAGAATCAAAATTGCGTCACTCGAATCGTTGCGACTAAAAGGCGCGGCCGCTGACTCCAACATCGCAGGCACGCTCTATTCACGAGGCAACGTCATCGACCATTCCACTGCACTACCGTTGTCGACCAACGACATCGCCAACTCGACGATGAAAGCCTATGAATTCACCGACACGAACGGAAAAATCATTCAAGACATCGTTAGTGGAGACATGGGACAAGTCGATATGGCGCAGGCGGGTCTGGATGGCGATGGCCTTCTCGATCAATTCGCGAACCTCTATCAGAATTATCCTGTCGATGTTGCCGATCAAACCGATGGGCCACTTCCGAATTCGTTCCCGGCGCCGTTTCCAGACGATGATAGCGACCGTGTGGTAGATGCCTCCGAATTCACACCGGTCGTGAACAGCGCGGAAGGCGCGATTACCGGCGGCGTGGTTCATGGTGTGCCGCACGGGTCCACGTACGCCGACACCAGTTTGCCAACGACATCCAATGCCGCTGCAACCGATATGGCGAACGGGCACTATGACGGCAATCTCGTTCTCGTCGGCACCGAAGCCAATCCGATTGTCCTCGCCGGTAAAGTAACCGTTGCCGGCGATGTGATGATCTCCGGAAAAGTGGAAGGCTTCGGACAAATTCTTGCCCAGAACAACGCCTACGTCATGGGCGATGTAACGTACAACGATGCCCCGGGCGAATTTGGCGTATCGGCAAGCGGCACCGAAAACGGACTCGCGCTCGTCGCCGGCGGTAGCATTATGATGGGCGACTACCTCACCGTCCGCGGCAAAAATCATACGGAAGTCACCGGAAACTGGCCGACCAAAGGCCAGCGAATTGATGTATCCCAAGCGAATGTCACAGGAACCGTGACGAAAAACGGAACGTCCGAGACGGTTAATCGTGGTTACTTCGACGCGGGGGTAATCGACGCAGGAGAATCGAACCCCATTATGTTCGATTTGAGTGGAAATGTCGTACCTCGCCAAGGACAGCAGTACAGTTTCACCACTTCACAACTACAAATATTCAATCAACTCGAAGTCGACAAAGCCGCGGCGGATGCATCGTACGTGCCTCGCCTTTACGGGTTACGCGACAGCCAGCCCGGCAACATCTACACCCGGTCCGGCTCAGACGGATCGAGCCACTACGACTCCAGCCGTGTCTCGACTCTCGCGCAATACATCGTGGCTCAAGGCTACGACCCAGCGATTATGACGAGAGCAACCTACCACTATATGAGCCCAATGAACGGTTGGATCAGCGAAGAAAACATGCGTGAAATCTGGTGGGATGACGAACAAGCCCGCCCGAGCAGCGGCGAACCGTTCTCCTTCGACGGCCTGCTCTACAGCAACAACGCCATCTTCTCCAACACACGAGGAAAAGGTTCACACAATTCGAATACGTACGGAAGGATGAACATCCGCGGCGGGTTTGTGTCCGCTGACCTCGGCATGCTCATTCCCGGTAATGAAGACGGCAACCCCGGACTCTTCATGAACTACGATCCGCGCGTCCGCCGCTTCTTCGAGATTGAAGACACTTCACAGGTCGGTTTCACACGCCTTGTATTCCGTTATCAATAACCGCGAGAGGAACTCGAACATGATCCGTTGGATCGGCGCCACAACACTCGCCACCGTACTCGCCTTCGGCCTCACGACAAAGGCCGAAGGGGATACCATCACGCTCAAATCCGGTGTCAGTATCGATGGTAAGGTTCTGTTTCAAGACGAACAGACCGTCCGGATAAGCATCGGTGATCGGGAACGAATTTATCCTGCCACCACCGTTGTGCACTTCGACGAGAACGAAAAGACCGGCCACTTCGATCCGGAAGCGGCGATTGAAGAAGCGCGTAAACGCTTAGCAGACTTGGAGCGTAAGACAGGGCTGACCGTTCACCAACGCCAGGAAATCGAAACCCTCCTCTTCGCAATGCAATCGACCGACACAAAGATATACAAAGACGCCAAACAATCGATCCTACACTTCAATCAAAACACCGCCTCTTTGGACAAATTCCTGCCCTACGCAATGCAGACTTTAGAGCCCAGCCTAATCGCCGGTGTACTCGACGTGTTCGGCACCATCGACCCCTTCAAAGGCGCAAGGGCTGCGCGGTCACACTTAACATGCCCAGCACCGAATGGCCGCGCCATGGCCCTATCCGTTTTTGGCCATGGCGAAGCGCCTGATCGCATCGCGCTGATCGCTCGTGGAATGGTCGACCCGTCACCGGAAGTACGCATCGCCGCAGCACGATCCCTCGGCGAACTCAACGCGAGAAAAGCGACTCCCTTACTCATTGATGCAACAGGTTCCGGAACCCCAAGACTGATCGTCGTAGCAAACACTGCCCTAACGAAAATCTGGAAGACTGAATTAAAGACTCAAGCGGAATGGAAGGCGTTCTGGGAAAAGACAAGACCTAGTGTCTTTGCACCGCTAGTCCGAATCGCAATGCTTCCACTCGTACATGAGGACGACGTGTATACGAGCGAAGAGTAGTAGCGCTAAGTACGACCTGGGCTACTAGTGCGTCATCGCATACACGACGATGTTGATGCCGAGCGGATAGGCTTTCACTGAAAAGAGCGAGAAAAACTCCTCGTTCTCCCCCTCCCGTTCCCAACCATCCGCGATGTCCGTGTTATGCGTCATCACCACCATAATCCGGCCATCGTGATCCTTAATCCCCCGAAAATGGGGTTCCGCCGAAGCATCTCCGCGCTCCGAAATCGCTCCGCCGGATTGATTCCAATGCTGGATCGAAGGTATCTGTGGCACCTCCGGAATCTTAAACACGATATTCATAATTTCGTCATCAGGCTTTATGTCGAAGATGGGATATTCCTCCGGCGGCAACACCTGACCGATCTCAAGCGCCCAATTCTCCCACGCATCCTCGCCCCAAAAATCGTCCGCGTGCAGAAAACCGCCGCGCAACAAATAGTTGCGCAAGTTTTCTATTTCCTTATTCGAGAACCCAACCGTACCCGCATCGGACAAGAACACAAACGGATAATTGAAGATCCGATCATCGGCAGGTTCTAGAACAACATGATCCGGTTCGCCATTGGCTTGTCGGCTAATTGGAATCGTGGTGAGTTGCGAGAGACGGATCATGAAATTGATATCCGAGTCCGGATAATCGGTGTTCCAACCGTGGCCGAGTGGCTCGCGGCGAATGTCGGTGTATTGCAACCGGCAAAACGTAAACGTGTTTGGATCAGGACAATCATTCGTGGGACGGCGTGGCCCAATCGTCCAGCCCCCTCCCCCACCACGCCATTGTGCAGATGCATTTTGGAGGTCTATGCAAAGCATCGCTATTGCCAATACCGGCAAGAGCAAGGAAAATGCCCACATCGTTTTAGAATTGCGCATCAACGGAAACCTTAAAGGCATTCTATATCGAACGTTCAATCGCTACAACTGGCGAAGAATTACTCCGATTTCCTCGCCTATTCGCGGAGTGGCGTCAGTAATTCCCCCTCATGCGTTTCGATAAACCGCTCGATTTCGAGCAATCCGCTATCCTCATCCTCAAAATCGATATCGTCAATTAACCAAACACCGTCTTCACTCTGCTCCAACGTAAAGACGAGATACCCTTTTGCCAGACCGTTCGGTTGTTCCACTTCAACCAGCCAACTCACAGCTAAAGCGTGCTTTCCGCCGCCATACACATCCAACGGCAAGTCTGGAAACGCACTCGTCAATTCGCGAACACTCGCGGCTTGTCTAATTACGGAACTGCCCGGTGTCGACACCTTAGCAGCCGCTTCCGGATCGCCAGCGAACCCTGCAGCGAAATAACTATCGACCGACTCGATCACGCCCTTCACGATTTCTTCAGGCGTCGCGCCGCCACGACGCTCGTTATCACTGGGATGCCGAACCGATTCGTTGGGCCGTATGCCACTCTCGCCTTCCGGCTCAACTGTCGCTTCACCACGATCGACGCGACGAGGAATTCGCTCGGGCATCTCGACACGGGGCTCGGCCTCGTGTGCCGCAGAAGACAAAGTGGACGATTCGACCGCCGACGGCGATTGCTCAACTTCATCAAGAGATATGCGATCGCCGCCCAAAAACCTCGCAGCAACCAATATCACAACAACGACGATCACGAGTGTCGGCACAACTCTTCTCATCTTTTGATCTCCAAGACGTGCATCCAACTATACTGCAAGACAGGCGGATTGGGAGGGAAATACAATGTACAGGTCCCACCTTTGCCCGCCTTCATTGACCGCGAATGTTCCCTCTCCAAGGGGAGAGGGCTAGGGTGAGGGGTCGTTTAGAGTCCCCATCACACAATCGCAAATACAATTCACACACACCAGACCCGCATACAAGGAGTTTTCTCGCCATGAACGAACGTCTTCAACGCGTCATGATCGCCAACGGTGCCCTCGTATTTCTCGTCGGCATGGCCGCAGGATTCCCATTCGGCTTCGCCATCCTCGCCGAAGCCGCACCCGACGCCGGAGGGTGGACACCACCCGGAGACGTCCGAGGTTGGAAGATGGCCCACTTAGAAGGAGTACTAAACGGCCTCACGCTGATCGCCGTTGCTGCCGCAGGCGACAAATTGCGTCTGTCCCCCCGCCTTCAATCCCTCGTCGCGTGGGGACTCATCATCACCTCCTGGGGAAACATGAGCGCCTCCATCATCGGCCCCATCTTCGGCGGACGCGGCCTAGAATTCGGCGGAGGCGTATCGAACAGCTTTATGTTCGTGCTGTTCATGGCGGCTGTGGTGACGGTAATTGCAGCGATGGCGACGGTGTTCAAGGGGGCGATTGGAAAAGAAGTGTCGTAGCGCTTGAAGCCACAGAGGACACAGAGCTCACCGAGAACCGACGAGTGTTAATTCCTATACTCCGTCGAAACTTCTCTGTGATCTCTGTGCCCTCTGTGGCTAGATAAAAGGTAATTCTACTTTCGCGCGTCCAACCAGCCTCGCATCGTCGTCGTCACAATATCGGCCGCTTCACGTTGGACCCAATGTCCGGACTGCGGAATTGACACCAACGTGTAATCCGCATCGACCCAATTCCACGTGTCGCGCAAGCCGTCTTTATCGACAGCCGTATCTTTAAGGCCATGGAATTGGAGTACAGGCATCTTCAAATTCGGCAAATCTTCGGCGAGCTCGCCACTCGTAATTGATCCGAATGCCGCACGGTAATAATTCAGCATGCCGTCGATAGACGAATTCTCAAACGCTTTGACGAAGCGATCCTTGATCGCATCAGGTTCACCACCCGCACAAATGTTTGCAAGCATCGCCGGGTTGAGCATTTTGGTCGCTTCAGGACTCTGGAACTGTTTGATGTATTCCGTGTTTTTCTTTTGTTCCGGCGTCGCGTTTCTACGGACCGTGTCGTATCCCGTGGGGTGCGTCAGGTTGCAGATGATGAGTTTGTTCACCCGGTCCGGAAACCGAATTGCGAATTGCCAGGCGATCGCGCCACCCCAATCGTGTGCGACGAGCGTGACATTATCCACGCCAAGATCTTTGATTACGGCTTCCACGTCCGACAACAAAAACTTCATTGCATAATTGTCGATGCCTTCGGGCTGACCCGATTTGTTGTAGGCGCGCATGTCCATCGCAACACATTTGTAGCCGTCTTCGAGGCCGGCCATCTGATTGCGCCACGCATACCAAAAGTCGGGAAATCCGTGCACGAATAAAACGGGATCGCCTTCGCCCAGCGTCACGTAATGGATATTGACGCCGTCGTTGTCCGCGTTGTGGTGTTCGACCCGGTCGAACAGGGTGTCGACATCGCCAGCACCTGCGACGCTCGCGATCAGACACGCCATCATTAGGAAAGTCATTTTTGTTTTCATGTCAGCTTGCTCCTGAATGTGATTGAATACTCCATGAGAGCATAATTCGTTCGCAAATTACAGGTCTTCATTCGCTGGTTCGGCATTGAATAGCAACCGTGTCTCCAAATGATGCTCTTTCAACCATTCGCCAAGTTTCACGCCATCCTCCTCGCCCGGAAAATACAGCAAGAAATCGTTATTCCCTGGAAACGTCTGACTCAAACCCCAGAATACCTCCTTCTGAGACTTCGCTTTTCCGAGCACGAGCCCCAACGACTCCATACCCGCTCCGGCAAGCCACTCTTCCAGTGGTCTACGTCGTCCAATTAAACCCGCAGAGTCGACTTCTACGCCCTTATCCCCCAACTCTTCACTCAAAAATGAAAGGATACTCGTAGCGTAGGACAGCCGCCCTTCATCTTTGGTCGAGGACAGCCCGGACAAATTTTTCAGCGCATTGATATCGACCGCAACCTCGGCCAGGTTATCCGTAATGACTTCGAGATTCGCCATCGACTCATGACTTCGCAGACGAATGTCGTTAATCATCCATAGTGCAACAATGGATCCCATCAATGCGCACGCCAAGCAAATCCACTTAAACATAGAGCACTCCCCGTTTCGGTCCGCACCGATTCGACATAGTATAGAGTTGCCGTTTGCCGAGCGAAAGCCGGTATAGTGCTCGCTCGCATCGGAGGCAGCCATGGCAGATGATTCGAAGACAGGGGTTTGGAGCCGTAGCACTGCAGACATCCAAGAGCCGCCTTCCCAAGCCATCGGCATACTTCGTCACCTTGGCCCAGGCCTTATCATTGCGGGTTCTATTGTTGGTTCCGGCGAACTGATCGCCACGACAAAGACCGGCGCCGAAGCCGGCTTCGCGCTGCTCTGGATCATCCTCATCGGATGTGTGATCAAAGTGTTCACCCAGATCGAATTCGGTCGCTTCTCCATCGTCACCGGCGAAACCACCATGGCCGGACTCAACGACCTCCCCGGACCCGCAGTGAAAATACCCGCACTATCATCCTCTCGAAAAGAAAAGGTGCGCATCAATTGGTACCTCGTATTTTGGTTCGGCATGACCGTCATCGGTATCGGACAACTCGGCGGTGTCGTCGGCGGCGTCGGACAAGCGATGGCGATCGGCGTACCCATCACCGAATCAGGCCGCGCATACAACGCGGCAACCGCCGAACTCATTAGCGAGAAAGTCGCACTCTCCGAACTCAGCCAAACGAACAGCGACACGGTAGAGGCACAAGCGCGAGTCGATGTGTTGACCCGTGAAGTCGCAGACCTAAAACCAACAAGCCAAGACGACCGCTACTGGGTTGCGCTCATCGGCGTCATCACCGCCGTCATTCTCGTGCGCGGACGCTACTCATTCATTCAAACGGCCTCCACGATTCTCGTCGCATCGTTCACCGTAGTCACCGTCATCAACTTGATCGCCCTACAAACCCACGGCGCTTGGGCAATAAAGCCCTCCGAGTTCATGGAAGGATTGCGATTCCGCCTCCCCAACATCTCCGAAGCCACTGGACGATCACCCCTCGCAACCGCGCTCATGACCTTCGGCATCATCGGCGTCGGCGCAGCAGAACTTTTGGCATATCCCTACTGGTGCCTAGAAAAAGGCTACGCGAAGTTCGCCGGACCGCACGATGAAAGCGATGCCTGGGCTGATCGCGCGAAAGGATGGTTGCGCGTCCTGAGATGGGATGCCTTCTGCTCCATGATCGTCTACACGTTTGCCACCGTCGCGTTCTATTTCCTCGGCGCAGCAATCCTATGGCGCGTAGGACTCAATCCCGAAGGCACCGACATGATCGCCACACTTGGAACCATGTACGGCCCCGTGTTCGGCGATTGGGCGAAGTGGGTTTTTATTGTTGGCGCGTTTGTCGTGTTGTACTCAACATTCTTCGTCGCCAGCGCCGGCGGTGCACGGGTCATGGCCGACGCCTTCCGCGTCTTCGGCCTCATCGGCGATGACGACGCATCACTCCAACGCTGGAACCGAATACTCTGCGGCGCTTACCCCATCCTCAGCGTACTCGTATATCTCTTCTACCGACAGCCCGTACAACTCGTCCTCATCGGCGGCGCCATGCAAGCAATCACACTTCCAATTCTCGCCTCCGCAGCACTCTACTTCCGCTATCGCCGATCAGATACACGGCTCATGCCCAGCAAATTGTGGGATGCAACATTATGGATATCCGCCACAGCGTTCTTCGTAGTAGGCACCTACCTACTCGTGCGCATCATCTATCCTGACATTGACAACATGCTATAAGGATCAGCCCCTACTCCTCCTCTGCTAGCCGTTTCAGGTTCAGGAGCTGCCGCCGCATCATGATGAGATCACCCCACGGCAGCAGATGCCGCATCACCCAGCCCACCGGACCGCGCGGATACTTAAACAAAATCTTTACGACTAGCCGCGTCTCATTCTCCGACACCGGAACGACCGTGTACGAGACTGCCGTCTCACCAAAGAACGGTGCCTTCTCCGAACCACCCCGCGTGCGCACCGTAATATGTTCATCGATAACAAAACTGACAAGCGTAAAAATCGACATGAACCGTTGTCCGACTTCCAGCGCATCGAATCCTGGCGTCAATGTCTGCGGACTACGACGACCAAGATTGTCGATCCAATCATAGCTATACGGTGCCAGCCGCAATTGGCACAACCAACGAAACACCGTCGGCTCATCCGCAAACACCGTCACGCCCCGGTAACATGCGTCGCTATCCGCGAGAATGTCATCACACGGAAACGCTTCCGCGCGTTCGTCCTCGGTCGTACCCCAGGTGTCGCGGATTCCGTCAGCCATGCGTCATGGTAACGAAAACCAACTACCGCCTAAAGGCGGGACTACGAACCTGATTACTCCCCCTCATCCACCAGCCAGATGTTTCGGAATTGGACGTAGTTGCCATGTGCAAGCAGGTGGATACGACCGGGTTCGGTGGGGGGCGGTTTCTGCCGGTCCGCTTCTTTCCAGTCGGTGCGCCAGCGGAGTTCGACGTCGTCTTGAATGAGGATGCCGTTGTGATAGACGGTCATGCGGCCGTTCGCTTCGAGGTCGCCATTCGCGTTGTAGCGGGGCGCGGTGTAGTTGATATCGTACGTCTGCCACTGAAGCGGCGGTGCGCATGCATTCACACGTGGTGCGGACAATTTATATAGCGCACCGCATTCGTTGTAATAACCCTCGAGACCATACGAGTCGAGCACCTGCACTTCATACGCACTTTGCAGTTGCACGCCGCAGTTTCCGCGCGCCTGACCACGAGCACGCTCCATCAACGGCGTGCGAAACTCGATATGAAGGTCGACGTCTGTAAATGTCTGCTTCGATTCGAGCGCTTTGCCCTTCGGCGTCACCATCATGGTGTCGGGGAGCAGCACCCAGTCCTCCGTCTTCTGCCAAGCGTCAAAATCCGTGCCATCAAATAGCACGACCGCACCATCCGGCGCTTCCTTACCCAATGTCGGCGACTCGTACACCAAACGTTTCATTTCAAACGTCGCTTTGCCTTTCATCTGGCCGCCGACGATTGCCCCATTCTCGATGACGCCGCGATGACCCTGTTCATTAAACTCAATGCGCCCGTTCTTAGCTTCCGCTTCGATGATGGCTTTGGGCGAAGCGCGGTGAAAACGTTTGGCGGTAATGCGGATGTGGTACATGTCCTTGCCCAGCGGGAACACCTGAGCATGGATCTCGGGGTCAACATCGATCTCCGCCGACCAACGGCCTTTGTAATCCCCCATAAACGGATCAGGCTCGTGCGGGAAATAGGACTCCGGCCCCTTCTGCGCGAACGCCGGACCGGCGAGCACCATAAGTCCAAGTACGCAATAGTGAAACCATCTTCTTCGCAAGACCATGTTCACATTCCTTTTTCCGTTCGGAATTAGATTCTGATAAAAATTCGATGGCGGTAGAGCCAATAACAGATGCCCCACAATAACGCCCAGACCAGGCATCCCGTCAACATTTGCGCATAGAGGTCGCCGGTCCAACCGAACGCCGCCATGGAGAACGGTTTTACTATGCGGTGAAGTAGGCTGCTCCCTCCCACTTCAGCGAACAGGTAAATGAAGAGCGGATTCATGCCGACAATGGCAAAAAACTTCACTCCCCGCCGGATTTTTAGGACATCAACCCACCAATACGACGCCGCCAACGCGATCAAACACCACCCACCTGAACTCAAAACGAAGGATGCCGTGGAGATACGTTTGATGATAGGCGTCACGGGGTCCAGCCCGTAACCGACAGCGAGCGCCGCGATTCCCGCTGCGAATAGAATCATCAGTTTCCGGCGCGCAGTCGCTCCGCTCATCAGAAACTGTCCGGCCAGCACGCCCCATATCGTATGCGCCGCAGTCGGAATCGCGTTCAGTGAAACCCAATGCCCGCCCGATAGTTCACCGGAGATGAGCATGTCGACATACGCACCCAAATTTTTGTCGGGTGTATAGGGCTGATCGTATCCTTCAATCGAACAATACCGGTACGCGAGATCTGTGGCGAGAAGAATCGCTAAAGAAAACGCGATCTGCATCCACCACGCACGCCGCATAATCAAGAAGGCAATGAGATACGTGACGCTCAACTGCGCCAGGACATTCTGAAACCGGAACGTAATCTTCCCCGGGCCGATGCAATAGAGTCCCCAGCCCAACAACAAGAGCACGATCGAACGAATGATTACATGTCGCAGAATCTGGGAGAATGTATCGCCTTGTTTCTCTCGTTGAACAACAGACAGCGGAAGCGCAACCCCGACAATAAACATGAAGAACGGTTGAATCAGATCCCAAAACCGCAGGCCATTCCACGGGTGATGATGAAACTGCGTCCCAACGAACCCGATCAACGTGCCCTCGAACTCCGCATTCGTCATGACGTGGAACAGCCGTGCCCCTTCCGCAATCAAGAGGAACATCGTCGCGCCACGAAAGAGATCGAGCGAGAGTAGGCGTTCGCCCGAAGCCGGTGCGGCCTTGTCAGTTACCGTCATTCGAAGTACCCGTCGTGAAGGCAGGACATGCCAAGGTCAAAGGAATCCGCATCGCGCAATTCATAGAGTTGCAAGAGCGATGGCGGCGGAGCGTCCGTCCGTTCTTGATCCCGGTTCACGGGCATCGCCTCCCAACGAAGAAAAAAGCGAGAACGCCCCGGTCGCTTCAATCCCGTATCGGCCTTCCAGCGCACCGCCATGCCCGGAAACGCAGGTTGTGGATTCGACGAAACGTCCAGCATCTGCGTTCCTCCGGGCGACGTTGCCCGGGGCTTCAATGTCCGCTCATCGAGGGTCCAGACACCGCTTCCGTACTTGATATGTTTGTATCCCTGCGTGAGTTGGCCGTCCGCCGAAACCGTAACGGGACCAAGATCGATATCGTTCTCTATCGTTCCACCTCCACTGAAATACCATCGATACTTCCAATCACTGGTCTGGTGAATATTCCAATGGCCCTCTTCAAGCCGCGCGTTATAAATCTGTGTATCACCATTCACGTCGAATTTGTGATACGAAACAATCGCGCGGCCTTGACCATCGAAGCCAATGATCGTCGATTCATTGATCATGCCGCCTTCGACCGGAACGGGATCAACGATTAAGTTGGAAGCCCGGGGTGTTATCGGCAGTTGGATTGAATCTCCCGCAGCCGATTCCCATTGCACCAAGTCCTTCGTCCGGGCGTAACTCAACTGGTGATTCGTTTCACAGCCGCCGTGAACACGCCAGACCCACACCAAATGAAAATAACCATCCGGCCCCAGAACAGGCCCTTCCGGATAACAACTGACCTCGCCCAGTCCATCGAACAGCGGTTCGGACAACAACCGCGTCCAAGTCTTGGTCTCCACGTCATACCGGTTCAACAACTGAACGCCATCCCCCGACTTGCCATCCCGATACATAAACAGAAGATTTCCATTTGAATCCGCAAGAAATTGCGGGTACGTACACTTCCGTTCATCACGACCCACCATTAATTCGACACGCTCAAGAGTCGAAACATCGAAAGGCTTGGCAGTGCGAAAATAGACGAGGGGGTCGCCATGTATGTTCCCGCTTAGATGAACGAATCCATCCTTATCGACCACCAACGTGATGTAGTGATGACTATCCCAATTCACGTGTTCGGGCAGTTTCTTCTCGGTCCATTCTTCACGATCCAGCTGCCGCATTGCGACCGTCAACTGACGGCTGGCGTCATAATAGGCCACGTATTGATACGGCTCGGCGGTATATAAACAAAATCCGACCGAATGCCCGGACCAAACATGACCGACGGGGAGAACGTGTTCAACCTGGACGGTACCCGCGCCCGCAGGAGAAACGAATAGCACGAACACTGTCAGGCCGCGAAACAGTTCGGACAATCGCCCGATAGATGCCGCAGAGGTACTCTTCGATTCGGTCACATCATCACCCTAATTAGCGCGCGGTTCACGCACGCGAGTTGAAGCCGTTTGATAGCGCGTACAGTTTTTGACTTGATTGCTGCCCACGCGCAAAACGCTGTTGAGCGGATCGACCGGCAAGCGTACACTAAACCAAGCTCAAACGAACCACTGGGATTGCGCAAGATGCCGGATCAAGCCGTCACTGGTTCAGAGTACTACATCCGCCGCGAGAAGTTTCTGATGCGTGGTTTCGATTGGATATCGAAGCGTATGGGCAGGCGGCTTGAATTCCATTACGGCGCTGATTTCGCGGACGAAACCATCTCAGCGACCCGCGAAGAATTCCAACGCATCATCCCCCAGCTTCCCTACATCGGCGGTATCCGAAATGTGTTTACACCGGTCATCGTGGTCAACGGTTGGATGGTTGCGCTCCACCGCGCTATGCGTCTCCGTGGCAAATCGACCGAAGACGTCGTCCATATCTGCTGCGAAGTCTCCGACGATTTCTTTGCTGCTGTTCCATCTCGCCTGTTGCGCTTCATTGGCCGCCTCGCGTTTACTCCTATTTCGCGGTGGTTCTTCAAGAGACAGGCTGCCCGGTCGCAAGACCGCCGGTACGATGAAGATTTCGTATACGAAGTCAAAGCGAATGGCTCGGACTACGATCTAGCCCTCGTCTTCTCCGAATGCGCGGTCAATAAATTCTACGACGCCCAAGGCGAAGAAGAATTGAAACCGTATTGCAACTTCTTCGACGTAACGTATAGCCGTTTCATGGGCATGGGCGTCAATGCCAACGACTCCATCGGCGCGGGCTGTAAGTATTGCAACATGCGCTTCAATCGGGATGTCCCCACAACCATTCCAGAGCCACTCAAGACGCTGCTGCCCGACAGAACCGACGTGGCCGTACGCGATTAGGCATTCCGACGCCAAACGCCGTACAGTACCTCCTTTCCGCAATTGGCAAGTGTGGTGCGCAATCAACGGACAGGGAGCATTCCAGCTTTGGACGGTCGCGAAGGGTGGTGGGTCGTATTCGGTGGACTACTGACGCTCACGATAACGGCAGGCACCGGCCTGTTCGTCATTCCCGTGCTCATCGAGCCTATCACCGAAGAAACGGGTTGGAGTTTCACCGACGTCAGCCTAGGAATCATGTTCTGGGGACTAAGCGCCGCGTTTCTCAGCCCAGTATTGGGCGCAATGATCGACAAGTACGGCGCACGGCGGATGATGATCTTCGGCTGCTTGCTGAACTTTGCAACTACTTTCGTGCTCGGACGCGTGACCGAGTTGTGGCAACTCTACATTGTATTGGCCTTCGCAGCGATCGGCGCCATGTCCAACACCTTCATCCCCGTCGCTGCTGTCGTAGCTCGCTGGTTTATCACTCATCGCGGAATCGCCACCGGCATTGCAATGCTCGGTCTCGGTCTTGGCGGCGGCATCTTTCCACTGGTCGCCAATTCACGACTCGACACGAACAGTTGGCGCGAAATATACACCTACCTCTCCTTTGGCTATCTCATCGCGCTCGTTCCCACGCTCATTTGGGTCCGAAATCCTGACCCGGAAATAGAAAAAGCATACGCCGCATCACACGAAGGCGGTTATGAACCACAGAACGATCTAACCATCGGCAGCGCATTTCGTACCCGCAGTTTCTGGGGCCTCAGCCTCGGCGATATGTTGACCGGAATGATCTTCAACGTCTTCACCATTTTCTTGGTCGTATACCTCACGCGCGACCTCGGCGACCGGGACACCGCCACGCAAGTATTCAGCCTATTCCTCATCTGCCAAGCCGTCGGCACTTTGGTTTTTGGTCCTCTAGCAGATAGGTTTTCCACGCGTGGTTTGTTGGTGTGCGTCTACTTCATCCCCTTCTTAGGAACGTGTTTCCTACTGCCCGGCAATTCGACCGCACTCGCCTACGCATTCGCGATCACCGCAGGCCTCGCCGCCGGCGGACGTAGCGCACTCTTCCCCGTCGGCCTCGTCTACGCCTTCGGCGAGACGCACATGGCTTCCATTTTCGGACTGAGTACGACGCTATTCATGCTCGGCAATGCGTTCGGAGCACCCATCGCCAGCGCGATCTACGAGAGCACGGACAGCACGCGCTACGTCTATTTGTTCTGCGCAGCGGTTCTCGTAGCGTCCGCACTTCTAGTTTCGCTAACCCGTCCAGAACGCGAAGTCTCGTCAGGTTAATCGAGCAAACACACCGCCACGTGACCTAAGAATTGGCGCGCCCGAAACGGCGCTTTATCGCCTCAACAGCTCTTTAAGCGCTTTCATCAAGACCGATTCCACCGACGGTGCTGTCCGCGAAGTCCGCAATCCCGTTTCATAACCGCCCTCGCCGTACGCGATCTCAGTCCCGATGTACCCCGGACCATAATCACCGTACGCCGCCATTGCCACAAAGTCATCCTTTGCCATCGCTTGCGCGGCGAGTTGGTATTCGACGAATAATTCGCCCGGCATATAGACGACTTGCAGGGTCCCGATACGCAGGCGACCGATGGTAATCGGAATCCCCGCACGACATCGATCAATCCACGCGATTTCCCGGGCGGCGCCCATGCGTGCCGCGAGATCGGCTTCCGTGTTCGCAAGTACGGCCTTCTCGTTTTCATGATCAATCTCACTACGCAGCGGCAACGCAACGTCCCGCACATCCCACTCGACGTTCATACCCGCAATCGCATGCCGTTCGCTCGTATCAAAGGCTCGCTTCATCCCCTCCTGCATACGCCCCGCAAGCACAGGCCGATTCTTCGGATCGCCGTCGTTATACTTGCCCGCGCCGATATTGCCGCCCGCGCCATTGAAATGAATGTGCGCGACACCCGGCAAATCCGATTCACGTTGCGCCCTCGCCAACCCAGGAAAATCCGTGCTCACCATCCCCATTCGGTAATAACTCTGCGGATGCGTGGCGTAATGCGTGAGAATCGCGACCGGTTCGTCCTCATTCCAAAAACTAACGGCGCGCATCCACGGGTCAATCACCCCCTCCGGCTCCGCCCGCAATGCGGGATCGGCCGTCGCCGTCCAACGCACTTGAGCGACACGCCCATCCTCACCCAATATCCGCCGATTCGACGCGACCTTCTCCACTTTCGCTTTACCGAGCCCCAGGTGCGTCACCGGTACCGCGTCGTCCAACGAATCACGCGCTGCATCCGCAACACGATCAATCACATCTCGCGTAAATACGACATCGAACATTCGCCCGGAAAGGCCATGCTCTACCATTAGCGTTTCAACAGCAAAATCAACAAACGGCGCATCATGCTGATGCAACACATGCACGGTCACCCGCTCTACATTCGTATCAACGGCATCCGCCAAGGCTTCGCGCCACGCAGTGTGTCCATCGTTCGCAATGCCAATCCAGTCAACCGCGCAAAGCACAATCGGCCGCTGCCCCTCCGGCAACAACACCACACCCCGCGCACTCAACGGGTCATCGACGCCCCGCATCGGCGGCACACTCCCCCCACCGAGCGCAGAACCGACAGGCGGCGTAGCATCGACGTTGAACGTGGCGACGCGTAACTCCACGGCAAACGCGGAGCATGCAAACAAAAGCGCGTTGATTAGAACTGCGATCCGAATACTCATCAGCTTATTTATCTCCCTTCGCGAGTATAGCGAAACTTTGGTAGTAAGGCTTTTTCTGCACATTCGGAGTCGAACGCAGCGTCAATTGACGATCGACGAACTTAATACGCATAGTTAGGCCAGCTACTCTATTTGTGACGAATGCGAACGAATCATCATTGAACCGGAGCAAAGTAAATGATCAGAATCAGCTATTTGATGCGCCGCCTGTCGCATTTGAGCCTGGAACAGTTTCAATCCTATTGGAGTGAAAAGCATCCGCAGGCCGCTCCTGAGGATGCGTTTTCGACGCTCGGCGTGAAACGATACGTTCAGGTTCTTCCGTTGGAGACGGACGCACGCGACCTCGTGATTGGCCCCCGCACTGGTCTCGTCGAACCATTCGATGGCATGGCTGAACTGTGGGTCGAAAGTATCGACGCCATCGAGAGCAACTGGTCGACGGAAAAGGCCAAAAAATATCTCGAAATATTCTTCAAAGACGAGAAGAACTTTATCGATTGGTCACGGTCTACGATCCTTGTATCCAAGGAAAACATCGTCATTCCGTAGCAGTCCGAACGGCAGGGCTTGTCGGATGCGTTCTGCCCGATACGAACGGCTCAGCGGGAGCTTCGCCCTCCCGTTCCAATATCACGGCTGGGAGGGCGAGGCTCCTGCCGAGCCGCAATGATGAGTAACCTCGGCTCCGTGATGCGATACTAGATGTTCTTAAAATACCGAGCGACGGGCCACATTTCGAAGCCGAGTTTTTCGTAGGTGAGGCGGGCGGGTGCGTGGCCCGAGTCTTGTCCGGTGTCGATGAATACCATAGGAAGGTTTTCACTCTTCATCCAATCCATGGCGAATTCGATCAGCCTCGAAGCGATTCCCCGGCCCTGGGCATCGGGGTCGACGGCGACCATGTATACCTCACCCATGTTGTCGTCCGTATGGACGCGCACCCCTACAAATCCGACCGGCACATCGCCGTCAAGCGCCGTCCACACCGGCATCTTTTCATTGGCGCACACGCTCTCGACCGCTTCCTGCTGGCTCTTACGCCAATCGGGATAGTACTCCGCGTATTTATCCGGTCCCATTTCTTTTTCGATGGATTTGAAAACGGGTTCCCACGCGCGTAGCGACAGACGCACAATCCCCGCTAGATGTTGAGCAATGTATAGTTCGATTCGAATATCCATATTGACCCCGCCCAATATTCGAATATGCGCACCTAAGCGGACGTGCCGCGCGCGAAACGGTCGAGCAGGTTCTTCGTAATCCGTTGCACCCGCGCATCCGGGCCATGCGGTCTACCGTAATGCGAGTACGGCAGCATGTGTCCTGGCGGTGTGCTGAGGCCCTGCGCCCACCAGATGGTCGCGGCATTAAACACCCAGTTGTTTTTCGGACCGGGATACAAGGTCGATGTCCAATGCGCTGTTTCACCGCCCGAATTGATCGCATCACCCTCCCCGACGATCCGCAAACCATCGATCTTCGCCGGGTCGCCATGAAATTCCCAGCCGATCAATCCTGGAATACGGTCGCCTTTTTTCATGCCTGTTCCTTCAAAAATCCACGATGAGGTGTCCGACGCAATCCAGTCGCCCGAACCGTTGAACGGCGACACCGTGCGCGCCCCAATGAGCGACGACTCATTCGGCCCTTTCATCGGAAACGGCCCCATCCTCTCTTTCTCGATTTCTTCTTTAGACAATCCGCCATACCGACCGGCCCGCGTAATCACGCGATTCGGCGTACCGTCGGACGACGCATGGAACGGTGCGACGAAACAACACGTGTTGGCGGACAAGAATGCGGCGTTCATTCCATCATCAACAGCGGCCTTCACATGGTTGAACTGTTCAAGACTCCAGTATTCATCATGTCCGACGGAGACAAATGACCGAGCGCGCGCTAGACACGACGTATCCGAATGTATGTCGGTGTTCGAGCAATACGTGATGTCATAGCCCTCGCGCTCCAGCCAATACGCGAGCGGAAACTCCCACAACAAGAACTCACCCGATCCCTGCGACAACGGCGCATCGAGAATCTGACAATATTTTCCATACGGCCGGTTATAGCTCACATGCACATCCGGCTTCAGCGCCCACTGACTCACCCCATCATCGTAGAGCGAATACTGATCCGGCCAACGGTTATAGGCTTGCCACGTGTTGTCACTACACTGAAATAGAACATCTGCTTCGCGATCATCGCGCACAATGAAAACGACGTAACTCTGATACCGCCCTTCAAGCAGCGACAATTTACCCAAGTAAACGCCGCTCAACCAATCCTCCGGCACCACAACTTCTGCGCACGATTCCCAGCGGCATTCGCGCAGACGCTTCTCCCCCACTTCCGGATCCGGCTGAACCGCACCGTCAAACGGACCAAGCTGCGTCACGTGCCTCGCGCCTGTGCCCCCGTAATAGCCCATACGATAGATATCGATTTTGAATGGAGTCGCCGGATTCGTACTCACCATGAAGGACAACGACTCCCCCGCACGAATGCTCGCATGAGAAACGTACCCTTCAATCCAAGGACACCGATACCGTGTAGACGGTTCGACGCGGGTATACGTAAGCTGCCAATCCGTCGTTCCCGGCCTAGCGTTTTCGCTCGCAATGGCATTCGCGTGCTCACCCGCGGCGAGACTCATTCGCGACGTCGTCGCCAAGCCAGCACCCGCCAAACCCTTCAAAACGGTTCGACGAGTCGGATTCAATTGATCACCTTGTGACATCCCTACCCCTTCTAACGAGCCTGCACCCGCGATTCCAGCGTACTCGAATCATAATCCACTTGGCGCGGCAACGCTCCCTCAGCCAATCGCGCCCAATACTGTGCGTACGCCGTTTTCCAAATGTCCGCCGTTCGCTCCATCATTTCTTCATCAAACATTTCCGTCCACGACTCACGGTCCTGGGTGCCAGGCGGCTCGTCCACCCACGATGCTCCCCCCATCTCTGAAAGCACATTCCACAATTCCCCAACGGTTTCTCGCTCCACGCCGTGAAAATCCCCAACAAACAAATAGGTTCCACCGAGCCCCACACACATCGCAAACGCGACCACAAGGACTCGCACAATCCGGACCCCATTCATCAAGCCACGACTAGTCCCGGATTGATCGCCATTATCATTCTTTAATCCATCCACGTGTCGACTATACCAAAGGGACACCAGGGTCCAACGAAGCGAGCGGACCAATTGCACAGACACCCACGCAAACGATTGCGCCATGATCCTGGGCCAACACTCGTCCTCCAACAGATTATCACCCGCCAATTTTTAGGGTGTGAAACCTTCGCTTAGTATGAGAAATTGCACAAGAAACCCACGTAAACTCGCCTATTGGGTTGAATTCCCCAGACTACCTACCGTGCGGTAAAATCCTTCATAAAAGTCATAGACAATTCGAAACAACACCCGTATACTCCCGATCAGGTTAGGCTGTGTGGTGCAGGTGTTACCACTTCAAACAACGTAAGAACGAGTTGCAGAATGTTCACTGCGCGTTACCGGTTTCTGGATTTCAGAATCGCTGATATCTGGAAAAAGGTTTGGTATAGAAAGTGTTGCATTTATCTCAAAATAGGGAGGCACTGTGCATGAAGAGAACTAAGGGCTTTACACTAATTGAATTGTTAGTGGTTATTGCCATCATAGGTATTCTTGCAGCAATCTTGTTACCAGCACTGGCTCGCGCACGCGAAGCAGCACGCCGCGCCAGTTGCCAAAACAACCTGAAACAAATCGGACTGGTTGGTAAAATGTATGCCAATGAGTCACCGGGCGAAAAATGGCCGTGGATTGGCTTCGATTTCTATTTGGCCCCGAATGGAGATGGCACGACAGACAGCGACAATGTCACTGCCCACTTCATGATGAACATTCGGTTGATCTATCCAGAATATCTTACGGACCCGAACATCTTGGTTTGTCCGTCTGATCCGACCAACGGATTGCCCGAAGAAGCCGATCCGCAATGTATCGCGTACTCGAGTGCTGTGACCATTCCATTCGATGGTTGCGAAGGGCACACCGGCGCGAGCTACACGTACCTCGGATTCGCATTCGACCAAGCCAATGCAGATGACCCGACCGTCGACCTCGCGATCATGGACGGCATCCTCATGGCACTTGATCCATCCGCGACTTCGTTGGCAGGAATTCCAGGACCTTCGCAAACATCCGAATGTTTCCTCGATTTCCTTACACGGGGTATCACCGCATTGCTCGCGGGTAACGTCAATAGCGGCGCTATCGACGCAAATTGCACCGTTCCGGATGGTCAAGGAAACGGCGGCCAAGGCGACACGGTATTCCGTCTTCGCGAAGGAATCGAACGCTTCCTGATCACCGACATCAACAACCCGGCTGCAAGCGCTGTCGGACAATCTGAACTTGCCGTTGCATGGGATGTCCTCGCAACAGCTGTGTCATCGTTCAACCATATTCCTGGTGGTTCGAATGTCCTGTATCTTGACGGACACGTCGAGTTCCAACGCTACCCGGGACAAGACTTCCCAGTAACGGAAAACATGGCGAACGTTGCGGGTGGTCTTATCGACAACCCGAACAGCTAGACGTCACACGAACAAAACCAAACTTTCACGGTAAACGCGGCACGCGGGCAGGACTTCGGTCCTGCCCGCGTTGTTTTTATCCACGATTTCGCAATCGATTCAACACGCCGGGCGACCTACTCGCCGCACACACCAAGCCTGCTCGTACTCCCACACATCATCGTGACAAGAACTCAATCTCAACCATCCCCCATAAACAAAGAGAATTTCGACGACACTTACCACTATTCACAGCCCGCCATTTTTCACAGTTAGCGCATTAAAATGACTCCTTAACGGTCGGTCGGTTTTTTGCTGGACTTTACTGAATTTTGTGGTAGACTGCGCATCTGGGTTGATTTAGGTGCGTATCTCTTCACAGGGAAGCTAGTGTCCGCGCGTTGTCCTGTCATTCAGTCAGGCGCATGCGGGTGGTTGCGCGCATCAACGTTCTACAAATTTGAAAAGGAGTGTTTCGCCTATGCAGAAACGTAGGGGTTTTACCCTCATTGAGCTGCTCGTAGTTATTGCAATCATTGGTATCCTTGCAGCGATCTTACTGCCGGCATTGGCACGTGCGCGCGAAGCAGCGCGACGGGCGAGTTGCCAGAACAACCTTAAACAAATCGGTCTGGTTGGTAAAATGTATGCCAACGAGTCCCCAGGCGAGAAATGGCCACCGGTCGACTTCTCGGTAGCGAGCAGTCCGCTTGGTACGACTAGCGGCGCTGGTGGTAACTTGATCACAGCGTTCGCCATGCGTCAGAGCGCCACGTATCCGGAATACCTGACGGACCCAAGCATCCTTGTTTGCCCGTCAGACTCCAGCAACGGTTTGGTCGATGTCAACGAGACGTCCTGCATCGCGTATGCATGCACCGTTCTTGTTCCCGGCACCGCTCAAGCAGGTTGCCGCGAATCCGGTGATGCCAGCTACCTTTATTTCGGTTGGGCGTTTGACCTTGCTGATTCGGATGACCCGACTGTTGATGCAGCGGTTCTCTTCAATCCGATTCTTTCCGCCATCGGCGTTTCGGGATCGTATCCGGCCGGTACCGTGAGCACATCCCAGGGATCAGAATGCTTCTTGGATATGTTACTCGCATATGCAGCAGCGACGGCCATTAGCCCTGAAGCAGCAAATGCTGCGGCCGACGCGAACTGCACAGTGCCCGATGGACAAGGCAACGGTGGTTCAGGCGACACGGTGTTCCGTCTTCGTGAAGGTATCGAACGCTTCATGATCACCGACATCAACAATCCGGCGGCAAGTGCTGTTGGACAATCCGAACTGTTTGTCGCCACGGACGTCCTCGCGACGGTTCCTTCGGCGTACAACCACATTCCGGGTGGCGCAAACGTCCTGTACTTGGACGGCCACGTGTCATTCTCGCGCTACTCACAGGTCAATGATGGCCCGGTCAATGGCGAAATCGCTAGCGTATTCGGCGGTATCGTCGGATTCCTTGCCGATGCCAACCCGACTTCGCCTGGTGGCGGCGCCGGTGGCCCGGGTACCTGCGACGACGTATAAACCAACACCTTGCATGTAGCCAAACAATAGCTTGTACCTAACACCCAGGCCGGGGCGTATCGATGTTCGATACGCCCCGGTTTTTTTGTGTTCACAGTAATGTTCGATCTCGGACTTTACATATTCAACCGCAGACCTCCTCGCCCCCCTTCGCTCCTGTCCTAAATGGATCAACGAATCCGTCATTGCGAGATGATTATCACGCCGGTTGGGAGGGATACGCTCCCGCGTGTCCGGTTGGTAATGGACGCGCAGGAGCGCTTCCCTCCCCGTCATTGCGAAGGAGCCCCCGGCGACTGCGGCAATCTCATGTGACGAAAAGACTCTGATCGAAAAGAATGAAAGATCGTCCTTAGTGGGGAGTCCCTGGCAAACGCGGCTATCTCCGCCTAACAATCAGAACGGTACATAGCAGGCGGGATGCCTAAACGAAAACCACCGATATACACAAATGGACACCGATAGAAAGGGCGCGCATTTATCGGTGTTCATCGGTGGTTAAGAAAACGAACAACGTGGCACTCAAGTTGTCCACTGCAACATATGCGCCGGAATCCCAACGCTTCCACACCTCAACATTGCAGATTAAGAATTCGGCGGTCGATTCCGCTGCATTTGAATCGCTCTGGCCAGATTGTTTTCAGCATTGGTATATCCTGGGCGCAACCGTATCGCTTCCTGAAAGTGGGTGATCGCCTGCGAAAAATCCCCACGCATCGCGTAGACCGCGCCCATATTATTGTGCCCCTCCGGATTCATTGGCTCAATGCTCAACCCTTTCTGAAGCATCGCAATGCCACGCTCGAAGTCTTTTCGCTTCACACTGAGCGCACCCAGATTGACATACGCGTTGGCATGCATTTCATCGATGGTTATCGCTCTCAGATAAGCCTCTTCCGCCTCTTCAAGACGGTTGAGCTTTTCCAGCGCAATCCCCAAACCGACAAACGTTCGCGGATTATTCGGATATAGCTCTGCCGCCTTTACAAAATTCGTAATCGCCTCAGTGGCCTCCGGCGCACCACCGGTTCGTTTCAATGCGTGACCCAAATTCGCATACGCACGATAATTATCGTCCGTGACTTCGACCGCGCGGCGCCAAAGGGCTTCATCCGTACGCCAATATCCACTCTGCACCCACGTCAGCGTAGCCGCCACCACCGTTATGAGGACCCCGACGGTAGGCAACACCGCGGGCGCGAGTTTCAGCCGACGCGCGCCATCGCAGATCAACCAAACGATCGCAAACGAAACACCGACGGTCGGGAGATACGTATACCGATCCGCATAGGCCTGCGACCCCACCTGTAGAATCCCGATGACCGGAACCAACGTGCCCAAATACCAGAACCATCCAACGAATACATGGGGCTGCTTCTTCCAAACACGAATAGCCGCCACCGTGATCACCGTCAATACAACCGCCGCTACTGCAACGCGGGCCAACGATATTGATGCGTGAGGATGCGGATAGAACCCCGCCATACCGCGAGGCAAGAGAAACATCCCCAGGTATTGCGCATAGGCGTCGATCGCGTTGGCCACGCGAAAAAAAAGACTCGATTGATCCACTGAAGCGACCGCACCACTACGGCTCTGCGCGATTACCGTGACCACCGAAGACCCAATCGTTAATCCAAGTAGCGGAATCTTCTCCAACACCGCCCGCTTGATCTGCGCACGTGTTTCACCTTTCGCGCCGTTCCGATCCGCGAAACGATTCAATGGCCAGTAGTCTATTAGCAGAAGCAAGAATGGGAAGGTCACCCACATCGCCTTCGCCATCAAGCTCATCGCGAAAAAGGCCAAGACCGCGCAATACCAACCCGGATTCCGCTTCTCGGAATACAAGGCATACGCACTCAACGCCAGCATCCCGAAAAATGTACTCAACACATCCTTACGTTCAGCGATCCACGCCACCGATTCAACATGCAACGGATGCACCGCAAAGAGTGCCGCCACAAACGCGCTTCGACCTTCAGCCTTCGTCATCCGACGCAACACCCAAAAGAGCAATAGCGTATTGGCCAGATGAAGGAAAAGGTTTACCCCATGCGGACCACGCGGACTCTGCCCAAACATCGAAATGTCTGCCATATGGGAAATCCACGTCAGCGGATGCCAATTTGCAACGTCGAACGTCGTAAAGGCCCACCGGATATTCGAAACGCTCAGGCCCGACAACACGTAAGGATTCTTCGTCACATACAACGTGTCATCATAATGTAAAAATTCGAATGACCACACGCGCCCGTACGCCGCCAACGTCACAACCGCAAGCGCGACCGCATAAAGCCAAGTTGTCGCTGAATGTGTCTGTCCCTCACTATTTGTCACCATAGACTCCATCGAATTTTGCCACGCCTACCCCGCCGCGACAGCCGAAAAAGACACGATGCCGCCATTCGGGTCATGCGCGTAACCGTAATCAAGCAATTCACCCTCGTCCATATCAACGGCCGACGTGCGAAGTGCCGCGTAAATACACTGAAGCCCGCATACGCGCCTCGCATTCCCATCCTGCATCACGGATTGATACCACGAGATCGGATCGCCCGCCAGCGCATGCGTTAGATCAGTCTCATCACGCGCCTTGACCTTCTTGATCACGGCATCATCAATGTCGAAATCATCACCAAACGTACGACCAACATGCGCGAGATCAGCACCCGCAAGAACAAGCACGTCCTCGCCCTCCGCCTCCGCCCTACACACGCTCAAGAATCGCTCAATGTCAGTATCCTCTGCGGCAGCATCAAATGCCCCACATAGAATCGGCACGATATTAATGTCCGTTCCAAAGACATGTGCGAGCATTACCGCCGGAAGCTCAATCGAATGTTCATCGCGATGAACAATTTCATCTTCAAACGGGTCCCAACCACACGCCGTAGCGAGACGATCAATTCGCGATCGATCCGCTTTCAAACAACCGAACGGCGTATCAAAATCGTGACGGGTCAGGATAAACGGTGCCTCAGGTCCAGCATGCGCCACTCCAAAGATAAAGACCGTCTTCGGCTTAGGCCCTTGCGCCAGACGGTGAAAACCATGCGCATACGACCGGCCACCCCGCGCGTAGTCGATATGCGGAACAACGAGAAAACGGGTCCGTATTCCGCCATTCGCTTCGACGCGAAGCGGCCCCGGGCCGTCATCGCCCGCATAGTGGGCGTCGAGTTCGTCTCGCAAGGCGTTTGGCTGCGCAGCATACACTTGCCCAGCCAATGCAGCAGGCCGAAACGGCGCGGATCGATACGCTTCGTTGACTTCATCCCGCAACGCCTCGAATCGAGGCGTCAGCAGAAAGCCCTGTTCATCAAGAAAATCGACGACTTCGCTAATCCTTTCAGGGGGAACACCGACTCCGCCCGTGCGCTCCTTCAGGACATCTTGCAGTTCATCAACGTCCATTTCCCCATCCAAACCGGACGCGATCAGAAATGCCAGCGGACTGAGGAGCACTTGCTCTGTCGCATACCCCAGCGGATCCCGAAATCGAATACTCGTTTCACCGCCCTGATCAACGGAAGTCACTTCTACAGCTCGCAGCGCAGGTAATTTCATAGACGCTCAATAATTCCTATATTCACGCGAGTGTAGCATATGCCGAGGCCCAAATTCGGTGAGCCCCTAAGAACGAAGCACTCGCCTAACCACTATATTTGCAACGACATACGTATAGGCTCACCAAATAACTTTGAATCAATTCCTGGAATCTTGCGTCTACTCTTATACGGGACGATAGCCCCACCAGGAACACAACCATCTTCTGATGGTAAAATGAACATTGAGCAGTAACGAAGGAAGAGGGAGAAATACCATGAGCGTGCGAATCATTACAGCCCTAGCGGTTGCCGTCACCGGTGCGGGTTTTGCCGGATGTCAGACATCCCCCACGCAAGATGGCGCACTCCTGGGTGGCGCTATTGGTGCTGGTACTGGTGCCATCGTTGGACATCAAAGTGGTAACCAGGGCGAAGGCGCCCTCATCGGAGCCGCCGCTGGTGCGCTAATTGGTGCCCTCGCTGGCGACCGGGTCGACGACCGACGTCAACGCAGACAGCAACCCGTGCAGCAGGCACAAGCGGCACCCGCGAACACTCCCACACCGCAACCCGTGCAGACAGCACCCGCCCCTCAAGGTCAGTGGGAAACCCGGACCGTCACCACGCAATCGGGGGAAACATACCAAGAGCGGGTCTGGGTACCCAACAGCTAAACGCCACTGCATTTAAACACGCTGGCGCGAACGAATGTTCGCGCCTTTTTTTTGTTAGAATACTCCAATGAGCGAAGACACCCACTCAGATTCGTCCGAAACGGCACCAACCCCGCTCGTCAACGACACCTGGCAAAAGCGGTGGCGAATGGTAGGCGGCGCTACGATAGTACTTTGCGCAGTGATGGCAGGCTTTGGTGTAAACATACAGGCGCTCCACGAATCCAAGACCCTCTTCGTCGTTTATTGGGGCGTATTTCTCCTGCTCTTTCTAGGCACCCTCTACATCGTTGCGCTAGACCTCCGCTACATTCGTGCTCAACATGCGATCGCTGAACGCGATCTATTTCAGGAAACCCTCGGAGACCGTCAATTCAGAGAAGCGCTGAACAACGCAACAAAGCCAGATCACGACTCCGATGACGTCTCCGGCGCGCCGCGTTAATGTTCGTCACGAACGGATCTTGATTTATGCGCGCAATTCTATTCGACGTCGATGGCACCCTTGCCAAAACCGCTGAAGCCGATGGCCCCTGTTTTGGCCGGGCCTATCACACCATTTTCAACGAAGACCCCCAAAGCATCTCGTGGGACGATTACGCCCACGTGACCGACTGGGGAATCCTTGACGAAGCGCTAGGCACATCACGAGGCCGCAGCACCACGCTCGCCGAACGGACCGCATTCGAATTCGCATACCGCGACGCATGGCAACACTACTACGCATCGGACCCGTCTTCTTGCACCGAAGTACCGGGCGCAGCAGCACTCATGAAAGACCTCATCGCGAATCCCGAAATCGTCTGCGGTGTCGCAACCGGCGGCACCCGCGCCGCAGCACAATTTAAATTACGCACCGTAGGGATCACCCCCGAAAAACTAAGCGGCGCATTTGCAAACGACGCCATCCCCAGGACCGCAATTGTTCGGCGCGCGATACGAGCCCTCGGCGTTTCCGCAACAGACGTCGTATACCTAGGCGATGGTCGGTGGGATGTTCTGACCTGCCGGGAATTGGGCCTAGCATTCGTAGGCGTTGCCGCTGAATCATCCGAGGAAATGTTGCGTGCCGAAGGCACCCAATCCGTGATCCCCGACTTTACGGATCGCGAAATGTTCTGGGATGCAATCGAGCACGCCACTCCCCCGTCTTCGCCCGTCGCAGATCTCGCTCTAAAAGGTCCGTGATTTGCTATGATATTCCTTCACATCTCGTAAGGACCAAAGGAACCAACAACATGAAGCACCAACTAACAATACTGATCGCCTGCATACTACTCGCGGCAACGTTGCCAGCCTGCGACTCGTCCAATACGCAGACAGAATCCGCAGACTCGATGGTGGCCGACGCCATGGCCGCAGACCAGTCGTATATCGACCCGACTGCAATGGAAGTTCGCGAAGAGAATGCAATCGATGTCGGCGATGTAGAACAAGCCATCCGCATCGTCGGAATCCTTTCCGACATTTCCAAATCCGACGACGTCATCGAAAACATTATCATGGATGGACGCGATCGAATTCGCGTCGTGAACATCGAAGTAAACCCGCCCAATCCCGACACGCTGTGGTTAGGCATTCGAGTTGATTGCACGAGGGAATTTATTGAACGCCCGGTCGTCCTCGACACAAGCGTCCTCGTCGACGGAAAAGTGATGGATTCTTTCACCGTTATCCTGGCCGCCCAAGCCCAAAAGAACCACTTCCAACGCGATGTTGAAGTCCTTTTCGGACTCGACGAAATTCCGGAGACCATGCTTGTTACCATGGAGTCCGAAGCATTGTTACTACCCGAAGGCACCGACCTCGAAGTCATTGATCCATACTCCGTCACGGAAGGTCAGCGCACAAAAGCCATCGCACACACACCCGTCCGAATCGATTTCACTGCGCCGGGTCCCAAGCTCTCACGAGAAACGATCACGCCCGAAGCCGAAACACCCGACACCGATCCCGCATGAACATCGTCTGCATCGGTGCCCACCCCGACGACTGCGAGTTTCACGCTGGCGGCACAGCTGTACTCTGGGCCAGGGCTGGTTTCCGCGTGTTGTTCATTTCCATGACCAACGGTGACGCAGGACACCATGAACTGGGCGGAGGACCACTCGCCCGCCGCCGCGCACAAGAAGCCGAAGCCGCTGCGCAAATCGCAGGCGTTGAAACGCGCATCCTTGAGTATCACGACGGCGAACTGACCCCTTCGATCGACGTACGTCGCGAAGTGGTCCGAATCATCCGCGAGTGGAACGCCGATTGCGTCGTGACCCACCGCCCCTGGGATTATCATCCCGACCATCGTTACACCGCCGCCGCCGTACAAGACTCGGCCTACATGGTCATGGTTCCGAACTTTTGTCCCGAAGTTGCACCACTCCGAAAAAACCCTGTATTCATGTACATGGTCGACCGGTTCCAGAAGCCATATCCGTTCCGGCCCGATGTCGCGGTCGATGTTTCAGATGCGATGGACACCAAATGGTCCATGCTAGACGCGATGGATTCTCAGGTTTATGAATGGCTACCGTGGACCCAAGGCGCATTGGATTTGGTCCCTGAAAATCATATGGATCGATTGGCGTGGCTCAAGGAACATTATAGCCCCGTGTTCAAGCACTACACCGATCTCGCACGTCCTGAACTCGCGACGCGCTACACGGACAACCATGCAAAGCATATTGAGTACGCAGAAGCGTTCGAGATCTGCGAGTATGGACGAATGCCCACGAATGACGAACTGAACGCTCTATTCCCCTTCGCACCTACGGAACCAGCGTAGATGAACCGCATCCGACATACATTTGTCATAGCGTTACTGCTCGCAGCCGCCTCGTCGGCCGGAGCGCAAGAGACCTACGCGACGCTCATCGAAAACCAAGCCGAGGCCACACTCGACACCGCGCCCAACACAATCGTCTTTCACCTCTCACGAAACTTCACTGGCGACACCCTCGCCGACGCTGCACGTAGCGCGACTTCAATTGCGCCCGAATTACGCGCAGCATTGAAAGACGCGGGATATGATCGCGCGACCCTTCGCGTATCCGGCCCGATGATCCCCGATCCCAATACGAAGTCGATCCGAATCGACGCGGAAATACGATTGCCCCTGACATCGTCCGGCGCCGAAGGTACACGCGGCACTGCATTCGCCGCGGCTGTCGACAGCATTGCCAAAATCGCAGCGGATATAGAATGCACGATCGATGGACCCGCGCTAGACGTGGGCGACCGCGCGGAACTCGAACAGAAGGCGGTCCAACGAGCCATCGAAAACGCATACGCACGCGCACAAGCAGCCGCCACAGTCATGCGTCTCGAAATCGTATCCGTTGATCGCGTGATAATTGAAACGGTAACCTGGCACGACCGGCCCGGACAATCGACTCACGAGGCCAGCGCGGATCGCATTAGCGTTACCGTCGAAATCCGAATCGCATACCTAGCACTCCCGCCCAGCAACTAGCGCCGCCGCCGCAAAAAACCGTCATCCCCGCGAAGGCGGGGACCCAGTAATAGCTTTTGGATTCTAGATAGGCCGAATGACCCGAACTACGCTAACGGCAACGCGAAACAAAACCCCAAGTCGGCGGCATAGGACAACGTACCACCATTGGCTTCGGCCGAAAAACGCGCAACATACAACCCGAAGCCAAGGTGATCCCCGCCCTTGGTGGTGAAATACGGTTCAAACATTCGATTTACCACCGACTCCGCGAGCGCCCCAGCCGAATCGCGAACATGAATCAGCACCATGCCATCCCCAGTCGAAGCCGTGATGCTCACCCGTTTTTCATCACAATCCGCGACCGCATCCAACGCGTTGGCCAGCACATAAATCAATGCCCGCTCGATTGCGGGGATCTCAACAGAAATCTCAGGCAGATCATCCGGGACGTCTACCGTCAATTCAACGCCGTGATGTTTCGCCTCGTAGTGGCGCAATGCAACAGCCCGCTCGACGATAGTGCTTGCGCGCGCCGCACTTTTCCCTGATGGGGCGGGCCGTGCGACTTCCGTTAACCAGCTCAACTGATCGCTGGTCCTGCGCGTGGCCGCAGCGATTTCCCCGAGCATCCGCTGGGCCTCAATACTCACATTAGGCTCCATGCCAACGAGCTCAGAATAAGCCAAAATCACACCCAACGAATTATTGGCATCGTGCGTGACACTGTTCACACACCGGCCAACCTCGCCAAAGCGATACGCTTCGGCAAGCGCCTCCAACGGTATGTCGTTATCTGATTCCGCCATGACTGACGTCGCCGCGCGTCGCTCCTACGCACCGAGCCGTTCGATTAACGCCGCGCCGAATTCACTGCATTTCACTTCCTTGGCGTCATCCATCAGCCGCGCAAAGTCATACGTCACGATTTTCGACTTAATGGTATCCGTCATCGCTTTGGTAATGGATTCAGCAACCTCATTCCAACCCAAGTGATCGAACATCATCACCCCCGAAAGTATCACGCTGCTCGGATTCACTTTATCCAAGTTTGCATACTTCGGTGCCGTACCGTGCGTCGCTTCGAATAGTGCCGTACCGCTCTCGTAATTGATGTTCGCACCCGGCGCAATACCAATCCCACCAACCTGAGCGGCCAGTGCATCACTCATGTAATCGCCGTTCAGATTCATCGTAGCGACCACGTCGAATTCTTTCGGACGTGTCAGCACTTGCTGTAGAAAGATGTCAGCGATGGTGTCTTTTACCAACAGTTTGTCGCCCGGATCGCCCTTGCAATCCTCCCAACCCACCGCCTTATCACTGAATTCATCCCGCACAAGATCATAACCCCAATTCATGAACGCACCTTCGGTGTACTTCATGATGTTGCCTTTGTGAACCAACGTCAGACCGTTCCGCTTATGCTTCAACGCATAATCGAGCGCCGCTCGAATAAGCCGTTTCGACCCCTGAGGACTGATTGGCTTCACGCCAAGGCCAGAATCCGGTGCGATGTCCCAACCGAACTCGCTCTTCGTGAACGCTAACAGTTTTTTCGCTTTGTCGGACCCCGATTCGAGCTCATACCCCGCGTACACGTCCTCCGTGTTCTCGCGAAAGATCACCATGTCCACTTGTTCCGGCGCTTTGACTGGACTCGGCACTCCTTCGAAATATTTGACTGGACGGACACACGCGAACAAATCCAACTTCTGTCGCAACGACACATTCAGACTGCGGAATCCGCCACCAATCGGTGTCGTCAACGGCCCTTTGATCGCCACGCGGTACTGTTCGATCGCGTCCAACGTCTCATCCGGCAAATAGCTCCCCGTGACGTCATTCGCTTTCTCGCCCGCGTAGAGTTCCATCCACGCGACTTCGCGTTCCCCGCCGTAACACTTTTTGACCGCCGCATCGAACACGGCCTTGGATGCCGCCCAAATATCTGGGCCGATACCATCCCCTTCAATAAAACCGACGATCGGTTTATTGGACGTTTCGATGGATCCATCGGCTGCGACGCCAACAGGGTCGCCTTCCGGTACGTTGATATGCTTGTACTGGCTCATGTTGCTCCCTCACCTCACCTATTTCGCGCGAAGGCGTCAGACTTCGACGACGTGCGCGCTCAGAACGTGTGGAATTTGGCGAACTGTTTCTAATACCGCTTCTGACACCGGACTATCCACATTGATCACTGTCGTTGCGGATGCCCCTGGTGCCGATCGACCCAATGCGAGATTGGCGATGTTGACCCCTGCTTCGCCAAGCGCGCTTGTGACCCGGCCGAGCGTGAGCGGTTTGTCCTCGTTCACGCAAACCACCATACGTCCTTCCAATTCCACGTCCACGCGAATGCCATCAATGCTGCAAACGCGCGGTTGCGTGCTGTTCAATAATGTACCGGCCACCTCATGGCAGCCATCATCCGTTCCAACGCGAACGGAAATTTGAAATGCATAGTCCGCCTTAAGTGCGGAACGTGTTTCACTGAAATCGATACCATGATCGGCCAGCAACGAAGGTGCGCTCACCACATTGACCGACTCCACCATCGGCTCCAAGAACCCCGTCAACACTGCGGCTGTAACCGGATAGGTATCCGTCACACCCAAATCGCCACTGTACGAAATCTCAACCGATTTCGGACGGCCCTCAAGGAATTGCGATTGGAATTTTCCTAACCGTTCACCCAATGACAACAGGGGCTGCAACTGCGCGCGCGTCTCCGCATCCAAACTCGGCACGTTCACCGCGTTTACGATGGCTCCCGTGTTCAAATACTCGACCATTTGTTTCGCAACATCAACCGCGACTGTCAACTGCGCTTCATCCGTTGAAGCTGCAAGATGCGGCGTCGTAACCACGTTGTCCAAACCAAGAAACGGATTGCTTTCCAGCGGCTCACTCGTATACACGTCCAACGCAGCACCCGCGATAGCCTTATTCTTCAATGCGTCAGCCAAATCCGCCTCATTCACAAGACCACCACGCGCACAATTTACAATGAGCGCAGACGACTTCATGAGCTTCAACTGATCCGCCGCGATCATGTTGTTCGTTTTCTCAGTCTTCGGCGCGTGCAACGAGACAATGTCGGACCGTTTCAATAAATCTTCAAGGCCAACTAACTCAACGCCCAACGATTCCGCTTTTAGTTCGTTCAGAATAGGATCAAACGCGAGTACATCCATGCCGAACGCTTGTGCACGTTTGGCAACTTCACCACCAATCCGACCGACACCCACAATACCAAGCGTCTTACCCCGCACTTCCATTCCGTTATACAGCTTGCGATCCCAACGGCCCGCCATCATCGATTCATGCGCCGCTGGCACGTGACGGCACAACGCGAACAACAATGCAAAAGCATGTTCGCACGTCGATACCGTGTTACCGCCCGGAACATTCATCACGACAATGCCGCGCTTCGTCGCCGCAGCCTTGTCGATGTTGTCCGTCCCGACACCGGCCCGGCCGATCACTTTCAAGTTACCCGCTTTTTCCAATGCCTCAGCCGTGACCTTCGTGCCACTACGCACGACCAAACCATCGTACTCGGAAATAATGGCCGTCAGCTCTTCATTCGATTGCGGCGGTTTTACGTCCAGCTCAAAGCCATCAGCCTCCCGAAAAATGTTCAGGCCAAGCTCACTCAGATTATCAAGTGCCAAAATTTTCGGCATTGGTGAAATAGCTCCCAAATCCGGAACATACTCGTTCCGCTTACGGCCCGCAGACGTTCCCCTGCTACCAAGATGAATCCGGCGCACCCATATCATGAATTTCCGCGCGGCTAACGATTGAACAGCGTAATCATCGCAAGGACGGACGCAACGAACCGAGGAAAATGACCCAAACGCGCCGGGCAGCGTGGACTAACAAACGCCGAGAGGGTACCAAATAGAGGGGTTTTGAATCAAATTATGAGACGTATTCGACTCCGTCGCGGAATCACTCTACCGATTGACTGGTTCGAAATAGGGAAAGAGTCTTTTTAAGCCCGCGATTCGAGCACACATTGTGTGGCTACGAACGTGGTGGTAGCATCGCGGATGTAAGATTCAGGTTCAACCTGAAATGGAGGCAATCATTATGACTCTCCAGTCGACATTAATCCTTGCCGTCGCATCACTCGCTACAACGGTGGCCTCAGCAGCCATAGGACCGTCGTTTCTGTTGGAGTACTCCATGTTAAAGGCGACACACATTGTGCTCGCAACGGAAGGTGACGTCATTGACGGACGTTTGAGTGTAATCGATTCGTGGAAGGGCGACCTTGAACAGGGCGAGGAGGTCGTCATAAAAGACCTCCGCGAGTTCGCCGACGAAAAATCACGAACAGTGGAATGGTGGCAGGCCACGCATCTTCCAGAACCCTATGTCCGAATGGTGACGGGACAAGAGATGGTGCTTTTTCTCGTCAAACCTGAGCCTGATGACCGAAGTGCAAAACAACGCGCGTGGCTGCACGCAAGCCGTAACGATTCGGATGGGTTCAAAGTCTCGGTCGCTTGGCTGGAAAACGGCGAGGCATATGTTTACAGGCGGGATTTCAATCCCGGCCCAACCCTACTCCAGCGCGCGAGTACATCCCTAGAGATGAAAGCGAGCGTGGCATCCTTAGTCGCGATTCAACCGAGTCTTGAAGAGGCCAAGTTCGCGCGAAATCCGCTGCTTGCTTCTCAGGCCCTCAGAGCCTTTGCAAGAGAGAATCTTCCCTACGGGGCAATAGCTTCAATAGAAGCCCTCGGGGATATGGGCGATGCCGCCCTACCCATATTGAGAAGGACGTTGAACGATCCGACGCTCTTCAATTTCCATCCAAATCTTGTCAACGCCATGGTCACTGCGGGCGGCGAGAACATAGGCCCCGATTTGACGGAGATTATTGATAAGGAATTCGAATTTTGGGAAGGTCAAGCCCTGGATCTGGTGGACGGTTGGTGGGATAGAACAACACCACACCACGAATGGCATTGGTTAATACGCAGGTACAGCACGCTTCTCGCGACGCTAAAGGCAATCGAACCTCTCCGATATGAATCTTGCCGCAATAGCGTCGAGAAAACGCAAGACCTCTGGACGCGGATACCGGCCTTGTATGGGAAAGGGGATGGACAAATAGCGCAGGAGTGCAAGAAGGTACTTCAAAATCTCGCCAACGCGTCCGAGACACCTTGAGCGTAAGGGGCGCCCAGAAGATACGTCTAGCGTAACTCTTCCTCGCTCCGCTTTGACGCCAGCACAAAATAACCGCCCTCAATCGCTTTGAAACGAATGGTATTCGTTTCCTCATGCAGCGTAGCACCGATCACGGGTATCCAGCGGCCCTTATACCATGTGTACACCGTGACGTTCTCTGGCGAATCGGCGAGCGAACTTTCTGGATCGATTTCTATATCCGCGTTCAAGCCCGCTGTCGCAACTACGGTCGGGTCTGGAGCCAGGTTCAAAAAATCGGAGGCCAATGTTTTCGGTAAACCTTCCGCGCTCTTGGCAGGGTTGATCGGAACACGTTCCGCTTTGAGATACCCGGCGTTAATCAGGCAGCACGGCGTGAACCGAATTTGCATCCCCCAAGACTGCATCGGAAAAAGCAGTTCAACAGCGGTCTGTCCGGATATATCGAACTCGCGCCAATCCGCAATCGCGACGGTCCGCGCACTCCCGATTGGATCGCTTGTCTTTATGTTTTCAGCCCAAACGCGCATGAGTCCGAAGGTGTCATACGGCAACTTCGGAAACGAGAACTTAATGCGCTGTTCAGCAACTTCTGTAGCTTCAACATCTGCCGCTTCGCCATCATCTATCTGATACCGGATACGCACCGCATCAGCCGAAACATCCGAACCGACATCCAATGCACCTCGAATCGGGATGTCATTGGCGACCCATGTGGGCAATGTCCAGGGATCGCGGTCCAGGTGACCGACCGATGGAGTGTCCACCGCACCAGACACGGAAACAACCGTCACCGCCATCGCGGTAACGAGCCACCCCATAATCGAGATTCGTTTAGTCGATTTCATTGCATCATCATTCGGTTACTCAATATAGCTAACACCGAACCGGTTCATATTCATCCCGCCTGGCCATCAACCGCCGTACGAAATTCGATAAATGACCCCCGCTTTATCATCCGATACGAGCAGCGATCCATCCGGCAACTCCTGCACATCCGTCGGACGTCCCCACGCCTGATTATCGACTAACCAGCCGTACGCAAAAACGTCATACGAGACCGGACGATTTCCACGCAAGCCTACACGCATCAGGCGATACCCCGTGTGCCCAGCAGACTGTGAACGATTCCACGACCCATGTTCCGCGATTAGAATCTGCCCCTGATACTCCTCCGGAAACATGCCGCCTTCATAAAACCGCATTCCGAGCGGCGCCACATGCGGGCCTAACTCACGAGCAGGCGGCGTATAGTCCGAAGGTTTCTGTCCCTTGCCAAATTGCGGATCAAGTACGTCCGTACCGTGTACGAACGGATGACCAAAATGCATCCCCGCTTCCGGCACTCGGTTCAACTCATCCCGAGGCACATTGTCCCCCATCATGTCACGGCCATTATCCGTGAACCACAGGTCGCCCGTTTTCGGATGCCAGTCAAATCCAACCGTATTCCGAACGCCATGCGCAAACACTTCCACATCCGATCCGTCCGGATTCATTCGGGTAATCGATGAAAATAATTCGCCGACCTTGGGCTTATACGTGTTCCCCGGCGCACCCACCGGGACATACAGTTTTCCGTCCGGCCCAAACTTGATGAACTTCCACCCGTGGTGACCCTCCGTCGGAAACTCATCATTAACGACCACCGCTTCCGGCGGATCCGCCAACGAGCTTTCAATATTGTCGTACCGCAGAATTCGATTGATTTCCGCCACATACAATGCACCATCCCGAAATGCTACACCGCATGGATTATTTAGTCCCTCCGCAATCGTGTAGACCTTGTCCGCCTTCTGATCCTTATCCGAATCAACAACGGCATACACCTTACCCTGCGGTCGCGTACCGACGAATAACGTCCCATCCGCACCGAGCGCCATCGATCGCGCACCCGTCACGTCATCTGCATATACCGCGATACTAAAACCATCCGGCAAGGTAAGGGAATCGAGCTGTTCATCCGACACAGCCAATGCCGCAGGGCCAAGAGCCAATCCAACGATCAGCACGACAGTCACTAAACGCAAACTTTTCACAGGGGACTACTCCTCGTTTCAGACTAATGGGGCGTCACGGAAAGGACGCGCCGATCAACAGTATTGTGCGGGTCTTTTTGACGGTTTTCAATGCGGTCGACGCGGTCAATCCGTTCCGATGATTCAACGGTACCGTGTCAGTCAGAGTCGTGTATAATTAACGTAATGACTGAATCCGCCAAAGTCCCGCCTCCAATCAAGCCGCTTCGGGCAAATATTCGTCCCGTAAGTGGTCCTCGTAATGCCCTCTTGGAGTTGAAGGGGACGATTCTGGTCTATCACCAGCGCGCCTGGAGCGGCCAGGCATCCGTATTCATTCCGGTCGAATGGATTTCGTTGAAACACATTACATGCACCGACGCTCGCATCGTCTATCAAGTAATGGCGCTCCCCGCAATCGCACTCATCCTCGCCATGCCAGTCATCGCGACAGCCCGCCATTTTTTCGGACCCAACGCAGAAATCCTCGGCGGCCTTCTCCTCGTCGGATTGTTCATGGGATTGGTCGCAGCCAGCGTCGGCGGATATATCGTCGCCCGCAACCGAAAGGCGATCGAACTCACAGCAGACGTGGAACACGCACCCCTGCGAATCCGGTTCTGGTACCGTCCCGGCGAAAGTGCCGATCATGATCGCCTCGTCTCCCAACTCACCAACATGAGTGAACGCGCAGACGAAATGATCGCGTACACCATTCAGAAGAGCCACACGTGGTACCGAATTCGACCGCTTCGTGCAGCCTTCGTAAAAGCGCTATTCTTCACCGCAGTCCTATTGCTTCCGATTCAAATCATCGCGACGATGTTCAACCAACCACTCGCGAATCTAGCGCTCGTTCTACCCGCGATAGTCTACATCGGACGCTACGCGCTCGAAACCACACTCCTACGCTTCGCACCCGAAGGATTTCGGCAAGCCGTTCATAGCTACCACCAAAATAAACCGAAACTCGCCGAGAAATACCTGCGCACCGTGTTCGACGTCGAGCCGGACTACCTCGAAGGCTGCCTCCTCTCCATTCAACTCTCGCTAGAAAGTCGCGACTTCGGAACCGCCTTCATGCGCTGCCGCCAAGTCGCCAAAAGCGACCCGGACCTCGCCGACGACATCGCCGAAGAAATCTGGCTCTTCAAACGCATGAACGACCGCATGCGCCCCGCCACGTAATACTCGTCTCGAAATCGCACCAGTTGACAGCAGTGCACGAACCGCGGCGGAACGCCCAGCGAGTCTATTTCTATTTGCAAACACGTAGCGCACGTAGAGTCTCAATTTGTTTAAGTGAAAGCGCCACGTAGCTCCCAACTCCGATTGGGAGTTTCGCCCTCGCGTTGAAGAAAAAGTCTCGGCAAATCAAACGCCCAATCGGAGTTGGGCGCTACATCTCGCCCACGACTGAATCCGCGTAAAAAGCCCCCGTAGCTCAATCACCTCGGCACAACAACGGGCGAAACTTTCTAGTCGCTGCCATTTGTTATACTCTCTGCATTGCGGACTGTCGTTCTTCGTCTACAGCGGCAATTCCACTATCGCACGAACAGGGAGCTAATCATGCAGTACCAGCCACCACGCTTTACCGTGATCACCACAATCCTTATCGCGTTCGCAAGCCTTGCGACTGCCACACCCCTCGACGACTACATCGCGAAAGACGATCCCGCGTTCTCCTACGGCGATCCCGCGAAAGTCGTCGAGACCGCTACCTACACCGCAAGCGTTTACCGCATGACCTCCCAACACTGGCTAGACGAATCGCTCGTTGACCGCACGGAGTGGTGGCACTGGATTACCATCATTGTCCCGAAAGAAATTAACGATGGCCAAGCCCTCCTCTTCATCAATGGTGGTAGTAACCGCGAAAACGCCGAACCGCCCACTCCTGATGCCGCACTCGGCCAAGTCGCCACGATGACCAAATCCGTTCTGGTGGACGTCGGCCAGATTCCAAATCAACGCCTAAAGTTCACAGGCGAACAAATGGACCACTACAAGGAAAACGGACGGACCGAAGACTCGTTGATCGCCTACGGCTGGGACAAATTTCTCCGAGGCGGCGATCCCATCTGGCTCGCACGATTCCCCATGACCAAAGCCGTCGTCCGCGCCATGGACCTCGTCCAAAAAGAAGTGCCCTCCGTCGAAGGCTTCTTCGTCGCCGGCGGATCTAAACGCGGCTGGACCACATGGACGGTTGCTGCGGTTGACAAACGCGTCGTGGCCATCGCGCCCGCGGTCATTGACGTCCTCAATGTCGCCGTTTCCATGGACAACCATATGGCCGCTTACGGATTCTGGACGCCGGCCGTCGGCGATTACCAAGAGATGGACATCTTCAACCGCCGACACACGCCCGAATTCCTAGCCCTGCAAAAAATCGTCGACCCGTATTTCTATCGCGACCGGTTGACCATGCCCAAATACATCGTCAATTCATCCGGCGACCAGTTCTTCGCACCGGACTCCTGGAAATTCTATTTCGACGACCTCGAAGGCGAGAAATACCTCCGCTACATCCCGAACACCGCACACGACCTGAGCATGGAAGCCTATTTCAACATGGCCTCGTTCCATCACGCCATCGCCAACGACACACCACGCCCGGAATTCGATTGGGCGTTGCGTGAAGATGGTCAACTCGAAATCACCTGCGAATCAAAACCAACCAAAGTCCTCCTCTGGCAAGCGTTCAACGAAGACGCCCGCGATTTCCGAAAAGAAATCATCGGCGAGGCCTACACCAGCACCCCCGTCGAACCCAACGCCAAAGGCGCCTACATCACCGACATCGAACTCCCCGAAAAAGGCTGGACCGCCTTCTTCCTCGAAGCCGAATTCCCCAACCCCAAATTCCAATTCCCCTTCAAATTCACCACCGGAATCCACGTCCTCCCGGAAGTATTGCCGCATGCGGATAAAGCAAAATAAAGCGACGTTCTAAGATTCACCACAAAGGCACAGAGGACACAAAGAACCGCGCACGCAAGTATGATAGGAAACGTACGTGCACCTAGTCTTGCGAAAGTTGACCACACTGACATGATCCCGTTGCAAACGGGAGCTACGTAGCGCCCGTTTGTAACGGGCGTTGTCCGGCGACCACCCCTCAGATAAATACGGCCCACGTCGAACGCAAATCAGAGCGCGAATTCAGAAAAAGCCCAGCGTGCTACCTCTCCACCAAAGCTCCTGCATCCCCTAAGCATCCCGTCAATCCTCTTATTCCTTCAAAAACAAATTGCCCCATGCCGATAGGCTAAAAAACAGGCCAAATGTAGTACACTAGCGCTCAAGGTCTACTCTCGATTCCGAAGGAGAAAACGCATGCGCCGAGTACTTCGAGCGTTCGTGGAGAACATTCCGTTCTTCGCTATCGTATTCTTCCTCCTCACCTTGGCCCCGGTCGCGTTTGACCGCGTGTTTCCAAGTCCGACCAATTTGTATTTAAACGGTATTGAACTGACGCCAGACGAGGCCGCTGCTCTAGAAATCGAACTCGAACAACAGCCCGACGACTTAGATTCACGCCTAACGCTGATGGGCTACTACGAGTTTAGAGACGACGAAGACGAAGAAGCTCAGTCCGCCCATCGCCGACACGCACTTTGGTTCATCGAGCACGCGCCCGAATCGGAGCATATAAGCCAGTTGTTCTATCCGTTGATATTTGACCAGACCTCAGACCCCGAACGCTATGCACGTGCCGAAACTCTTTGGCTAGAACATATCGAACGCGATCCGGATGACGTTGACTTACTGGAGAACGCCGCGAAGTTTTTGATGTGGAGTGATCCGGAACTAGCCACCGGCGCCCTCACCAGCATGCAACACCATCAACCGGATAACCCGGAATGGCACGAACGCCTTGGTGATATTTACCATCGTAGGATGTACGAAGATCCTGCGCGTACGGACGTGGAGGCAGCAAGAACCGCATTCGACCACTACAGAAAAGCGCATGATTTAATTCAGGATAAAGCCAGTCAATCTTTCGTCGGCAAGGCAGCGTCCTACACCATCGGAACGATTTTCAGTTTGGGCGTTGGCTCGAATGAAGATTATGATATCCATATGACCGATCATTTACTTGAATTGATCGCGTCTACCGCATTTGAAGCGGGTGAGTTGGTTCAAGCGGAACACTACGCCAGAATCATGCTCAGCGCAGGGCCAGAGTCATGGCTATACGATCATTTTCACCACACTGGAAACATTGTACTGGGTCGAATCGCGGTCGCGAATCACGACATAGACAGCGCAAAGAGTCATCTAATGAATTCTGTCATGATTTCAAACGCACTTAATCTCAAATTACAGTATCCGGATGTAGACTTAGCGCGCGAGTTGCTCCATGCTGGCGAGTCCGAAGTCACGATCGAATACTTTAAACGTCTACTAGCCATTTCGGATCATCCAGAAATAGGCACATGGATTGAAGAAATACGTTCGGGCAATGATCCCACACTCACGTACGGCCCCGATCAAACTACAACAAACGTACTTCGACACTACTTTGAGGGCTTGCGAATCGGAAGCGGCCCCGGAAACATCCGCAGCTCCTAATCTGTCAATTACGGTAGGGGGAGACATCATCGCACCGCCAGAAATCCCGTCAATCCTGTTATCCCGTCAGAACAAACCGCCTTGAAATCGTTGCGCCATATATCCATACTTTCTAGTACACTAGCCCACAGCGCAATCCTGAAACGCCTTAGGAAAGCCAATGAATCGCACCGTTTTCTTCTTCATCACTATTGCAATCATGATCGCTATTGCAAAATCCAGCGTTGCAGAACAAGACGTCTACGAATTGACCGAAGCCGGGGAACGACTAACCCCGGAAAAAATAAATGCGCTGGAGCGATACCTTGTGGAGAATCCACAAGACATTGACGCTCGCACCAAACTCCTTGGGTACTATCATGGTCGACAATTCAACTACGAATCCGATCGAGAAACCGTTGCAAAACATGTCCTATGGTTGATTAACAACGCACCGGATTCTGAAGTTCTCGGAACTCCCTATGGCGAAATTCATTTGGAACCCAAGTCGAAAGATTACAAACGAGCGAAACAATCCTGGTTGAGAAATGTGGAGAAGACTCCAGAGGATTTGCAAGTCCTTTACAACGCCGCCGAGTTCTTCAAATGGGATGATGAACAATTGGCAATTGCCACGCTGAAGAAAGCGCAGGCACTCGACACGGAAAACCCAAAATGGCTGGAATCGATCGGGCAGATTCATCACGGAGACATGTACGTCGCTTCAGGGGGCAAGCGAACAAAGGCGGCGAAACTTGCGCTCGGTTATTATGAGTCAGCCCTTGCGTTGTCGGCGGAGGATAAGAAAAGGTTTCTACTTATAAACGTAGCCCAAACAGCATTCGAGTCTGGGAAGATCGACAAAGCACGCGAATACGCGAATCAAATGCTAGATCAAGTCGGATCCGATTGGCATTCAGGCGACCTCATTCATGACGGTAACGTTGTGCTCGGCCGCATCGCGCTGCGTTCCGGAAATACGGACGACGCCAAGCAACACCTTCTCACTGTCGGCGAAACGCCCGGCTCGCCAGGGCTCAACTCGTTCGGTCCGGACATGACACTTGCAGAAGAACTCTTAGAAGCGGGCGAGCGTAACGTAGTGCTTGAGTACTTCGCACTGTGCTCAAAATTTTGGGAGCCGGAAACGCTGAGTCGTTGGGCGAGAGACGTGGAGGCTGGGAACATCCCGGATTTCGATGATCCGCTTGGGCACTCTCGATTCATCGACGATCTCATGGATGATTCACAATGGATTGGTATCACAATCATGGTGGCGCTGATCATCGCAATGTTCTCCGTCAGTTCGATTCGCCTCTTCCGCAAACGCCGTACCGGCAAATCCTCCTCTTTGTAGTACACTAGGCCACGGCGCAATCTGGATCGCCTAGAGAAAGACAATGAATAGTCCTCCAAGAATAATCATAGGTCTTTTATCGCTACTCTTCTTTGCCTACTTCATCTACACCGGATTCGTCGACCCCATAAAAACTCTACTCGATCCCGAAACTAGAGAGTTCTTTCACGTCGTCGACCTAGAAGAAGATGGCATGGCGCTATCGCCAGCCGAAGCCGAGGCACTCGAAAGTCATCTCGCGCAACACGCAGACGACATTGACGCGCGGTACAAGCTCCTTGCGTACTACGAGAGTCATCACTACGAAGAAGCCTCGCAAAATGCCAGACAACAACACGGCCTGTGGCTCATCGAAAATGCGCCCGACTCACAGCACATGGGGTGGACATTCCTGATCGGAGTGTTCGACAGACAGGAACACACTGAAGAAGAGGCACACGCACGTCAGGTCTGGCTCGATCACCTCGACCGCGATCCGAGCAACGAAAAGCTATTGGCGAACGCTGCGCGCTACTTCAGTTGGTACGATGCCGAAATCGCGAAGGACCTCTTGTCGAAGTTGTGTGAACTCCAACCCAACGACTCGCAGTGGGCAGAAAATCTTGCACGTCTACACTACGAGGACATATTTGATGAAGAGTCGAACGTAAACGTCGACGCCGCCAAAGAAGCGCTCGTCCGATACGAAACTGCCCGCGAACTGATGAAAAATGAACATGAAGAGATGCCAGGCGGCCCGCCCGCGAAAGCAATGTATTCATTCCTGGAACGGGTACTCCCATTCGACGAATACAAGGCTGAGGACCGACTACTCCCGCAAGTCGCCCTATGTGCATTCGAATCAGGCGATCACGACAGAGCAGCCAAGTACGCCCAGGATCTACTCGATACTGACTCTGAGGATTTCTTCTTCGAACACGACCACCACAACGGAACAACGATCCTGGGTCTCATCGCACTGGCGTCAGGCGAAATAGACGCGGCAAAGAAGCACCTTATCGATTCCCTACCGCCTGGCGAGCCAAAGAAACCGAACATGTTATTCCCCAACGTTCTACTCGCCAGTAGGCTATATGATTTTGGTGAATCGGACACAGTGATCGAATACTTCGAACTCTTCTCTCGGAAGTACAGAGGTCTAGGTTTGAAAGATTGGATCGAAGAACTCAAAGCTGGGAACAAGCCGGATATGCACCCTTCGATGAGCATGATGTATTAGCCCGCCACAATCAGTTCCAAAGTGCTCAACCCACCAACCCATTGACGGGATAACAGGATTAACAAGATATCCAGTCCATCCAGTAATCCTGTCAAAAGAGAATGATGCAACCGATTCAACATCAATTTGCACGACCTAAATCGATATATTTCACATTATTTGTCACCCAATTGCCCTTTGTCTCGCAGATAGAGGGGCGTCAATACCCGACATATGCAACGCCAATCCCCAATAGTACGAGTGAGGTATAATCTGTACATCATGAACGGTCCAACCCGTACCGCCGCCATGCGCGCTAAGAGCGCCGCCAGCACCATGACGCTCATCATCGTCGTATTGTTGCTCGCCATGTTCCCGTTCATCCCAATCCAACTCCTCCGCAAACAACGAGATGACGGACAAGAACAAGAAGTCCGCCGGGAGCTGGATGAGTAGCGAACGAGGTGCCGGACGTTTGTCAATCGCGTCCAGAGGGGATGCGTCACTGAAAACAATTGTTCAAGTCGCGGTTACCGTATGCGTCGCATTCTGCTTCATGGGTCAATCGGGATGTGTCATACTCGTATACGGAGCCTACGGCGCGCACACACCGTTAAGAGATGTCTCACAGCGGGAACATCTCTGGGGTGAAATGGAACGAGATGCGACCTATGAGCTTCTTATTGACGCCTTCATGTCGGACTACAGACATTACTCCTTCGGTCCCGCACTCGCTCCAGGGAAAGGCATAGAGCCCGAGCAACCGGGGGGCCAATGGGGCGGTCCGACGACGGCAGAAGCCTATCGAAGCGACCCCGAACGTTGGCCTGACGTCATGGGCCTCGTGGACCAGGGGACTCAGCTACGCTGCATTCAATTGAAGCGTCGGAACTACGTTTTTCATGACAAGTACTATGCAGTATTCGCGGAGATACTGGATGGCCCGCGCAAAGGAGAAAAGGTCGAAATCACAGAACTTACCGTGGTTGCCGACCGCGAGACAGGGCTACGCCGTCCGGACAAGTATCTGCTGCAGCGAGTGTCAGAATAATCGCGCTAGATCGGCGGAAAGAGTAACTCGCATCTACACTGATTCACCGTGTAGATCGTTACATGAGCCACACCGTATAGCTCACCCAGGTCAACGCAACGTGCGTGGCGAGCGAGAGTCCGACCAGTACGCCTCTGATGACCTGCCCAATCGGTTCTCTCCGCCTGTTGAGGTATAGACACAAGGGGAAAAGCATTGCGGCGAAATATGGGACATACACTGCGATATTCGGCCACACGTATTGCGTATTGCGGCTCACAGAAGAATACGCGAGGAGCATTGGCGGACCCGAAAGGGGTAATGCGTACCAGATGATGTCGCGTTCGTTCATCGTTATGGGGTAGATTGCTGCCCAAGGTAACACGAGAACGCCCGCGATATAGAGCTTCGTGCCGAGTTTCATCGAGACGATGGCTCCTTCACCCCACACGTAGGCGGACGATCAGCCAAATCGGCAATAATAAATATGGCGGAGAGGGCGGGATTCGAACCCGCGGTACGGGAAGCCCGTACAACGGCTTTCGAGGCCGCCGCCTTCAACCACTCGGCCACCTCTCCGCTGGACGGCTGCGCGATGTGCATTGCGCGCCAGTCGAGAATAATAGCAGACAGGCGACGGGCGGGGCGAATCGGCAAGCGTCTCGACATTGTTTCGCGGTTGGAGTTCATGCGGTCAGTCATAACGACGGTCTCCCGTTACAAACGGGAGCTACGTAGCGCCCGTTTGTAACGGGCGTTGGCGGTTCTTCGTGCCTTTGTGCGCTCTTAGATCCCTTCTTCCTGGAGGAAGATGCCTTTATCAACATTCGCGAAGAACTGTTGATAAAAGCGAGGGTCATCAACTTGGCTGACGGCCATCGTTGCACCGGCATCGTCCAGAATGCGTTCGAGAAAGTTCACGCGGACACGTGATTGATCGCCCGCATACGCACTTACATTGGCGGTTGATTCGAGGACGAGACTCTTCGAAAGCGTGCGACCGTCTTTGCGCGCCTTTTTTGTCTCTTTCTTCGAGTGATCGATGTTCACCCATTTCGTGGCCGTAAGCAGGCCGAGATCTGCGTCGGCGTTACCGATTTGGAAACCCATGTCTTGCAACACGTTGATCATCGCTTTCATGACAAGGCGCGTGTCCGGCGTATCGAATTCGCGCGTTTGAAAACTACGGCGCTCAAGTTGCGATGGCGGAGCGCCACTGCCGTTGTCATTCGACGCGCAACCGGTAACAACTAGCGTCGCGAGCATGAGGATGCAAATGCACTCGAACCGATTTCGCACGACTAAAACTCGCTACTCTGATAGGAGAACTCGGAGACTTGATCGTTCTCGTCATAGCGGATGATGACGGTCAGTGAACGTTGCGTGGTTGCAGACACGCCTTTGCTGGAACTGCGCGCACCACTGACGTTGCCAAGGACCAGCACATTACCCGCGACGCCCGCAGCGCCGACGGTGCCGCCAACACCTTTGTCACTGTTACGATAGCTCGCCTCGGTCGCGATGCGGTCGTAAATCCAAACTTCGAGTCCCTTTTGATAGCGCACCTGGTTCGGCGCGCCGAGTACTGCGGCGACATCGACGGATGACATACCGATTCGAATCTCTTTTTGTACGGTGCCGACGGTCATCCGCCGCTGTTCTTCCGAATGGAGTTCACCTCTCGACGCACATCCCGAGGTTATGTGTAACGCGATTGCTACTAGTGTAAAGAGCGAGACATATCGCATGGTCGTAAATCCCCCTATCCCCGCTAAAGCGGTCTACAACATACTACAACCCCGTAATCGCCGGGTCCATAATTTCGATAAACCGCTTGGCCTGGGGCGACACCGTGCGTCCTTTACGCAGAACGACGCCATAGGTCCGTTTGGGAAAGTAACGTGCGACCGGTATCGAAACCAAATCCTCATCGCCGGTCATGCAAATGCTCATCACGATCGATATGCCGAGACCAAGCTCCACGTACTTCTTAATCACTTCCCAACCACCGACTTCCAACCGCACTTCATAGGTCAAGCCGTGTTGCGCGAATACACCTTCAACCATACGCCAGGTGCTCAGATGCCGCGGCGGCAGAATAAGCGGATAGCTACTCACGTCTTTGAGCGTAACCCGTTTCTTCTTCGCCAAGGGATGATCGCGGCGAGTTATGACCAGCGGATCATACGCAACGATGGGATAAAAAGAAAGATCGTCCGGGACTTCCAACAACGGCCCAACGCAAAAGTCGACTTCGCCCGCACGCAGTTTTTCGAGACCCGCTTTACCCGTCACATTGTGAAAACGCAATTCGATCCCGGGATACGCTTCAACAAACCGTTCAACAAACCGCGGCAATACATAGAGAATGGTCGAGCCGCCCGCAGCTAAATCGATGTGACCCCGGTCAACATGCTCGCGTCGCGCCGTGAATTCTTCATCAAGATTGTCGATGGCATCCACTAACGGCGACGCGAGTTCCAGCAGCGTCTCACCGTCCGGCGTCAAAGAAATCCGTGGACCGCGGCGCTCGAATAACTTTGTGTCAAGTTCCCGTTCCAACGCCTGAATCTGAAGCGATACGGAAGGCTGGCTGAGGAACATTTTCTCTGCCGCCCGCGAAATACTCCCCGCCCGCGCAGCAAAGCAAAAGCCACGTAACTGCTGGAGTCGATTCTGTTTATAGCGTAGCGATGTTGCGGGCATCGGAGGAAACCGTCATTGATGAGGCCAATTCTAACACGCCCCTACATTATCTGTGCAAATGGTCCGTAGTCCTACCTTTTGGTGGTGAGGCCATGATGACCGCGTAAACGCGGGACTACGAACAGGGCCACAAGCGCATGAATCGCTAATGGAAAGCTGTGCCGGCTAGTTGGCCGGATTACGCTTCGTCGTCTTCTGCGTCGAGGACCAACTCGATGCCTTCTTCGACCATCATGGGATGGCCTTCCCACACGAAACGGCCATCGCGGTCGATGACGAAGGCATGCGGAATGCTGGTGCGTTCGAATCCACCCATGTAATGGTTGGTGGTGTAGTCATCATCGTCCACCGCGACGACGTAGTCCATCTTCTCCCCCATTTTGTCCGCGAACGTTTTTACTTCGCTCGCCTCTTCCATGGAGACGCCGACGATGATTACATCATCATCGCGATATTTCGATTGTAGACTAGAGAGATGCGGAACGCTCTTGCGGCACGGTGGGCACCACGTCGCCCAAAACTCGATGACGTAAATGTTTTTGCCCATCTCTTTATCGAAGTCGATCTTGTCACCACGAACAAACTCAGCGATTTTTAATGGAGGGGCAGTGTTTCCGAGGCGCAGACGGGGCACGAAGACCGTATCGTCGTCCGATTCTTGCGCGACGACAATCCATCCACTGGAAAGTATCGTCGTTATCGCTAGTGCAATTAGGGTTTTCATGATCTAATTATTCCACATCGTACCGTCTAACTAAGAATTCGCGGCGTGACCGCTTCGGTGTCACGTGCTGAAGACTATGAATGGGGAATGAGATTCTCAGCCACGTCGGTCGTGTACGCTTTGAGTGCGGGGAGGACACCGGCGAGAGCGCCGAGGGCTATCATGCCGAGGGGCGCGTAGATGAAGATGGGGTGAAACCGGGTTATTTCGAGGACGACGCCAGTCTGCGCGCGGACGACGATTGCGGTACCGCCTAGGATGGTGACGTATACGACAAATCCTAGTGCGGCTCCTAGTCCAGCGATGACAGCAGCCTCGAGGACAATCGCTGAAAAAACTGTTGTACGGCGTGCGCCGAGTGCGCGAAGGATGGCAAATTCGCGGCGGCGTTCGTTGATGGTGTTGTAGATACTGGCGAGAATCGCGGCGGCAGAAACGAGTACGACCAGGTAGGCGACGAGTTCGAACACTCTGTTTACCCAACCGATCTTGTTAAACAGGTCGGCCATCACCAATCCAATCGGAAATGCAAATGTGGCGACTTTGCCCTGTTTATTCACGAGGCGATCCAATTCGAATCCAGCGGTAGGCGTTCGCAGGTTCAGCATGACCGCACTGACTTCTTTATGCTCGTCAGGAATTGATTCACCCGCTTCGGGCACATAGCCTTCCTCGTCACCGGTGCCGCGTAAGACGTGTCCGCCCATGCGGAAGATGCCTTCGATGGGAATCCAAATCACGCGGTCCGACGGAGTGTTCGTTGGTTCCAAGACGCCGACGATGGTGTATTCTTCGGCGTGTTGGGATTCTTCGTTGTAGGCGAGACCGTGATACGGGCTGAACGTATCGCCATAGCCGAGGCCCGTTTCGCGTGCGACGAAACTGCCAATTACTGCTTCGGCATATCCGGCGTCGAATGGTCGGCCGCCTTCCTCTACTTGGTATCGCCGTCCTTCCATGTACTCAAAGTCTGTAAAAATCTCTTCCGTTGTACCGACAATGCGGAACCCATAATAGTTGTCACCCGTTGCATACGGAATCGCGAGAGAAACCCGGCGATCGTTTTTGATGTCTTCGTATAGTGTCCACGGAATATTTCCGGGCGATGTTTCGAGATGAAAAACGGTGTTGAGCACTAGCTGTAATTGACTACCTCGCGCACCCAATACTGCGTCAAAACCAGTCGATCCGCCTGTAAAGGCTTCGTAGGATTGCCGTTGAATGCTGAACACGGACATCACCAATCCACAGGCGAGTGCTGTGGCGATTAGCGTTACGGCTGTCGACAATGCATGTTGTCGAAGGCTTCTTCGGACGATCAACGCGACTCCGGATGCAGTGCTCAGCGCGCTCATAGCGTCGCCGCCGTGGCGCGATTAATGTCCGCGAACTCGTGCACATGGTCGAACTGCGCAATGATGTCGCGGTCATGGCTGACAAGTAAGAGGGCTGCGCCATTCTCCTCGCAAATTTCGCGAATGAGCGCCAACGCTTCGCGTGCGTGATGGTGATCAAGATTGCCAGTCGGCTCATCCGCCAGAACGAGACGGGGCTTGTTTGCCAGAGCACGCGCAACGGCGACCCGTTGTTGTTGACCGACGGACAATTGGCGCGGCCTGTGGTGCATGCGATCGGACAGGCCGACGCGATCCAGCAACGCCCGCGCATAGTCCGTGTCGCGACCCGGGCCGAACATCATTCCGAGTGACACGTTTTCGAGTGCGGAATAACCTTGTAAGAGATTGAACGTTTGAAACACATATCCGAACGACGCGGCACGAAGCCGGTCACGCCCCGCTTCCGATAGGGATCGCGCGTCCCGACCGTCGAATTTAATGACGCCGCTGTCGGGCCGCAGAATTCCGGCGATGAGATTGAGAAAAGTGGTCTTTCCGCAACCGCTGCTGCCTTGCAGCGCGACATGTTGACCCGGCTCCATTGTGAATGTTGGCACATCGACAACGGTTGTCGCCGTGCCATCTGGCGCAACGTAGCGTTTTAGTAAGTCTGTTATTTCGAGGATGGGCATTGTTGTGTAGGCGAATTGAATTCGTGATCGTTTAGGGAAATACCTGCATATGTTGTGGGCCGAATTCGACGATTTCGTCTTCCCGGCCTTCACGAACCTTGTTCGACCATTCCGCATCGGAGAGCAATGCGCGGCCAACAGCGACGAGATCGAACTCGCCCGCTTCGAGTCTACGAACCAGCGCATCGACGCCTTGCTTGTGCGACACTTTCCCGGCGTAACTGCGCAGAAAATCGGAATCGAGACCGACGCTGCCGACCGTCATCGTGGGTTTGCCCGTGAGTTCTTGGGTCCAACCCGCGAGGTTCAGATTCGATCCCTCGAATTCGGGGTCGTTAAAGCGTCGCGTGCTGGCGTGGAAATAATCGACGCCTGCTTCGGACAACGGCTTAAGAAATGCTTCGAGTTCTTCGGGGGTCTTGGCCATTTTGTGGCCGTAGTCGCCCTGTTTCCATTGGGAGTATCGAAATACTACGGGGAAGTCGTCGCTGACCGCTGCACGAATCGCTTCGATGACCTCGACAGCGAATCGTGTGCGTTCGGCTAAGGTCTTGCCGCCGTATTTGTCAGTGCGCCGATTGGTGGCTTCCCAGAAGAATTGGTCGATGAGGTAACTGTGCGCGCCGTGAATCTCGGCACCGTCATGTCCGATCCGTTCGGCTTCGCGGGCGACGGATGCAAAAGCGGCAACGGTGTCATCGATGTCCTGTTGCGTCATTTCATCGGGCGGTATCGCATTGTCGTCCTTCGCGAGAGATGGATGCACGACCGCGGACGGTCCGTGCCCCGGCAAGTCCGGTTCGGGTCCAGAGCCGGGCTGGCGAATACTGCCAACGTGCCAAATTTGCGGAATGATGAATCCGCCTTCAGCGTGTACGGCGTCGGCCACTTTTTTCCACATCGCCGATGCGGATTCAGTGTCGAAATCAGGCACATCGGGGTAGCCGGTCGCTCGCGGGAGCGTTGGATTGACTCCCTCCGTAATGATCAGTCCCACACCGCCAGCCGCGCGGCGGCGGTAATATTCAACCACCGTATCCGTAGGCACTTTGCCCGGCGATTGACTGCGCGTCATCGGCGCCATGACGACGCGGTTCGGCAGCGTCACGCGACCGAATTTGTAGGGTTGAAAAAGGGCATCGACGGATGCGGTCGTTTGCGAATCTGGGGTCTGTTCAGTCTGGCTCATGTGGGGGTCCGTTCATTAGTCGTTGGGGCGATTTGAACTGTGGATAGTAGCATAGCGAGGGCTGTTGCTACATGGGTCGCCGCGTGACCTAGACGGGTACTGTCACAAGTGCTTTCGCGTGTGGACTTTCAGCAGAGAGAAGCGCGGCCACACTTTGGTCAAGAGTGACCAGTCTTCCGTTTCGATGGATGGACAAGCCAAGCAGATAAGCATCGGTAACTTGACGATGGCCAACGAGCAAGTCTTTCGGGACCGACTGGTCCGAAAACGCAATTTCATCCGGCCAGAATTCATGATGCATCTGAGTGACGATTTGTTCCATGAGCGCGACTGCTTCGGCGGGTTCTACTGCTTCCGGAATGATTCGTGGATTCGACGAAACTCGCACGAAACCGCATTGCGTCAATGGGCATGTCGCCCAACCCAAGGCCTGATGCTCGGCAAACCAAACCTGGGCGGCGTGGTGATGGATGTGGGAGGGCCATGTCAGCGCGATCAGCATGTTTACGTCTAACAACCCAACACTCACGCGTCGTCCTCATCCTTGCGTACATCTTCGAGTGTTATCGGTTTTGCGTCTTTCGGAACGCGAAACGTCGGAAATCCCTTTAAGTTCTTCTCATTCAGACGCGGTGTAGCGCTCAACCCGCGCCGCGCGAGATCGGATATCACCCGGCCGATCGATTGGGATCTAGAACGAGCAAGGCTCTTGGCCGCAGCGAGAAGATCGTCATCGATAGAAAGGGTTGTTCTCATGAATCTAAGTATCGCACAAGAAGCATCATGATGTCCACGCATCAAAGCATCATTTTGCCTTTCGAGATTAGACTTGGCCAGTGTGCAACAAACGCTGTCATCTGTTACGTTTTCTCGATTAGGTATTAAGAGGAGGCAGTTTCATGTTCGCCATTCGCCTGTCGATAGTGGTTTTTCTTGGTTCCATTTCCGTCTCGTTCGCCGAGGATGGCGTGATCACGCCGAATGAGAATCTTGAGCTAACAAACGTCCCCCCTATCCCACAACACGTGGCGGATGCAGTGAGCCGGTATCGGCATACGCGGTCGGCGGGATTTTCGAGTTGGCATCCGACGAAGCGGGAGATGTTAATAGGGACACGTTTTGCAGACACGGCGCAGACGCATCATTTAGCGAAGCCGGGTGGCGCTCGGACGCAGCTAACGTTTTTCGATGAACCGGTGCGCGGTGCAACGTATCAACCCACGCATGGTGATTACTTTTGCTTTACGCGAGACGCGGGCGGCGGCGAGTTTTATCAGAACTATCGATTTAATCCAGACTCTGGCACGACGACTTTGCTCACGGATGGCGAGAAACGCAACGGCGGTGGTACGTGGTCGAACAGTGGGCGGACGATGGCGTATTCACGTGTAGACGCCGATGAGAATGTTGCGTTCACGCAGATTCGGATTGTTCCACCGCGAACGCCACAACGTGATCGACTTGTTGTGCGGCTGGAAGGTGGCGGTTGGGGTGTCGCGGATTGGTCGCCGGATGATGGGACGTTGCTGGTCGTGCAATACGTATCCATCAATGAGAGTTACCTCTGGCGTGTGGATGCGGATACGGGATCTCATCAGCGCCTGACGAATCCGCCGGAGGGTGTCAAGATCGCGTATAGCGGTGCGGAATGGGCGAAAGATGGGAAGGGTATTTACGCGACAACTGACATCGGCGGTGAATTTCGGCAACTGCATTACATCGACTTCGATGGAATGGATCACACGAATTTGACGGCTGATATTCCTTGGGATGTGAGTGGATTCAATCAATCGCCGGATGGGAAACAGGTCGCCTTCGCGACCAATGAAGCGGGTATTAGCCGATTGTATCTGATGGATACGGAAACGAGGCGCTATAAACTTGTGAACGTTCCAGTCGGGCTCGTTTCCACGCCGATCTGGCATCCTCAGGGCAGTGAATTCGCGTTCACGTTTTCGTCCGCCAAAACGCCATCTGATGTCTATTCGTATGTTCCAGATTCGGGCGAACTTGTTCGTTGGACCTCGAGTGAAATCGGGCCCATTGATGCAACCGACATTCAAGAACCGGAGCTGATTAGATGGACATCGTTCGATGATCGGGAAATCACCGGCTTCTTATACTCACCGCCGAAGCGCTTCAAAGGGAAACGCCCGGTCATGGTCAGTATCCACGGCGGGCCCGAAGGACAGTCGCGTCCGGGCTTCCGCGGGCGGTACAACTATTTTATCAACGAGTTGGGCATCGCAATGATTCTGCCGAATGTGCGCGGGTCGGCTGGGTACGGCAAGTCGTTCTTGCAATTGGACAATGGGATGTTGCGCGAGAACACGTATCACGATATCGAAGCGTTGTTGCGATGGATCGGCAAACAAGATGGCCTCGATGCGGATCGCGTTCTGGTCATGGGCGGCAGCTATGGCGGGCATATGACGCTGGCATCGGCTACGCGGCATAACGATCTCATTCGCTGCACGATTGACGTTGTGGGGATTTCCAATTTACGCACGTTTCTTGAGAATACGCAGGGGTACCGGCGGGATTTGCGGCGGGTCGAGTATGGCGACGAGCGCGACCCTGAGATGCGGGCGTTCTTGGATCGCACCGCCCCGCTAACGATGGCGGACAAAATTCGTAAACCAATGCTCGTCGTGCAGGGGCGGAATGATCCGCGTGTACCGGTGACAGAGTCGGACCAGATCGTGGAGACGTTGCAGCGAAGCAATACGCCGGTGTGGTATCTCGTCGCGAATGACGAAGGGCATGGTTTCCGCAAGAAGCGGAACGCGGACTTTCAGTTCTATACGACGGCGCTGTTCATTGAGCAGTACTTGCTAGATTAGAGTGAGCTGAGTCCTGTGTTTCGAGCTCGCGGAGTCTCCGTGCAACTTGGTCATGGCCGTTTCTCTGCGCGATACGGGCGGGTAATTCCCCATGAAATTTCACAGTCGGACTCGCGCCGGACGAAATCAGGATCTCGACTGCTTCGCTATCGCCCAGGGATGCGGCAAGGTACAATGCGGTTCGCCCATTTCAAAGCTTCTCCTCCTTATCGGAGATTGTTGCACATCGCTCCTGATGAAACTCGATCGACTCTGGAATCTCGGACTTCACGCCCATAGAGTGTGGGCAGCCCAGCTCTTGTGGGGATAGCTTGATTCAGCCCGCACCGCTAGATTCGATCCCTAGCTGATCAGACGGAATAGAGGTTCATAGCTTACTTGTGTTTCATGCGCCCGCCGGCCGCCTCGTAGGCTTCGTGAGTGTCCAACGATGCCCCGGGATCGCCCTGCGCCTCCATCCAAGCATCCAACTCCTCACTGAGACGTTCCTTGACCTCGGCAAGCCCCGAATCCTCAATGAGGTTCGTCAGTTCATAGGGATCTTCGGCGGTGCAATACAGTTCCTCGGGAGGACGGTGCATGTAGCGTTTGACCAGATCATGGGTATCGGGATTGATCCACGAATCGTTGATCCAGGTCGCCCAGTATGGATTGTTGACGATCCCGTCGCCTAGCCAACCCATAAGGTATTTTTGGATGTAGATTTCGTCGGGGCGAAGGTTGCGGATGTAGCGATACCGGCCATCGCTGATCGTCCGAATGGGATAGGCTGGTCCCTCCGGGATGTTGTTATGCAAGCCGTAGACAAACTCGCGATGGATAGCCCTTTCTCCGAGCAAGACCGGCAGGAAGCTCGTCCCGTCATAATTGTGATCAGCCACGTTGCCGTCGGCGGCATCGACCAAGGTCGGTAAGACGTCGGCGTACTGGACCAGTGCATCGGTGCGCGCATTCGGTTCGATCCTGCCCGGCCATCGCGCGATCAAAGCGGTGTGCAGGCCAGTATCCCAGTTGGTCCATTTGTTGCCCGGGAATTGACTGCCCTGTTCGGAGGTGAATAGGACTAGCGTATCGTCGGCCTGGCCGCTCTCGTCTAATACACCGAGAATCTCGCCCACCTGACTGTCCATGAATGAGATCTCGGCCAGGTAACGGGAAAAGTCCTGGCGGGTGCGCCGCGTGTCGGCGATGCTTGGCGGCAGCTTAAGCTCCTTAGGCGGGTATTTCGAAACGTCACCCATCACCCACGGCACGTGCGGTTCTACCAGGGCCACGACAAGGCAGAAGGGTTCGTCTTTGGGGTCTGCCATGAATTCGCGTATGCCCTGTAGGTCATGTGGACGGGTTGGGTTGCGAACGGCGTTGCCGTCAAAACCTTGAACCTCGGTGAAGGGAAACACGTTCTTCGGCGCGACGTGCACTTTCCCTGCGAGGCCGACCCGGTAGCCCTGAGATCGCAGATGGTGGGGCATGCTGGTTATTTCTGGTCGGCTAGTGGAATGGTTCCATGCGCAGCCGTTTCGCACGGGGTAGCGTCCGGTGTAGAATTCGGCTCGGCTGGGCTGGCATATCGCGGAAGCGACATAAGCCCGGTTGAAGACCGTTCCTTCCGACGCCAATCGTTCGATACTGGGAGTTACAGCATTCCGGCCACCGTAGACCGGGAGGTCGTTGTACGTGCAGTCATCAGCGACGATCACAAGGATATTCGGGGGTGTCTGTTGCGCCGCATTTGCGGTCCCCGACGAACCCCAAACAATCAGCGCCGAGAGCGCGGCCACCACAGCGCGATCCAGAAACCTTCGCCTGCCAATCACTTCATGCCCCACCTTTCAGCTCTAACACATTAGGAGTAACGCTCCGGACCTCGACAGGGTCATTCGTCAACACGCAGTATTCTTTCCATCTTCTTTCCCGTGGCCAATTCGTCGACCAGCTTGTCCAGATACCTGGCCTGTTGAATCAATGGGTTTTCCAACTCTTCAACTCTGTAACCACAAATGACGCCCTTAATCAGATGAGCGTTCGGATTAAGCTTGCAATTCTCGAAAAAGGTGTCGAAGGTCACTTCTTTGTCGATGAGGGATTTCAACTTCTTTTCATTGTAGCCCGTAAGCCACCGTATGACTTCGTTTAGTTCTTTCTTGGTTCTACCCTTCTTTTCGACTTTTGCAAGCAATAGCGGGTAGATGGACGCGAGGGTCATCTTTGCAATGCGTTCTTCCGTACCAGGTGGTGGCTGTTTCATGTCTATCCCGTGTGAATCTTCGACGAAACTCAGCATACCACAAAAGGAAAACGGCGCAGCTAGTTCGCTACGCCGTCTGTGAGTTCTTTGCTAGCGGAATCAGGATTCGAACCGTTGACCTCTGTAGCGGCCGCCGTGCTCAACCTGACTCGGCACTCATCTCAAGCAAAAGCTCGATCCGCGCTAACGTAATCGTGTGTCAGGATTAGAATCGCATTCGGTGACATTCAGTCAGCAACATGTCTCTTTCCGGTATTGACACAATCGCGTAAGTTTTTCAGGCAACCGTATGCATATGCAAACTTGTGCTGTGTTGTCCCTAGTTTCTAGTGGCAAGAAGAAAAGAGATTAGGCACCTTGAATATTCTTTTCTTTGCCTTCCCATGCTTCTGCACGGAGGGCGTATTTTTGTATTTTGCCGGTACTGGTTTTTGGGAGTTCGCAGAAGGTTACGCTGGTGGGGCATTTGTAGTGGGCGATGTGTTTGCGGCAGAAGGCGATGATTTCTTCTTCGGTTGCTGTGGCACCTTCTTTTAGCGTGACGTAGGCTCGCGGTGTTTCGCCCCATCGTTCGTGGGGTACGCCGATTATGGCTACTTCGAGGACGGCGTCGTGGCGGTAGATGCATTGTTCGACTTCGATGGAGGAGATGTTTTCCGCGCCGGAGATGATGATGTCTTTGCTGCGGTCGCGCAGTTCGATGTAGCCGTCGGGGTGCATGACGCCGACGTCGCCGCTGTGGAACCAGCCGCCGCGAAATGCTTCGGCGGTGGCTTCGGGTTCGTTGTAGTAGCCTTTCATGACGTTGTTGCCGCGCATGACGACTTCGCCCATCGTGTCGCCATCGGCGGGGACGTCGTTCATTTCTTCGTCGACAACGCGGACGGGGTCGGCATTGATGTAGCTGATGCCTTGCCGGGCGTTTTTCACCGCTAAGTCCGCGTTCGACAAGTCGCTCCAATGGTCTTGCGGTACGCACATGGTGTGCGGGCCGTAGGTTTCGGTTAGTCCGTAAAGGTGATTGACGCGCGCTCCGATGGCGTGCAATTGATCGAGTAATGTTGGCGATGGCGGCGCGCCGCCGGTGGCGATGACGAGTTCCCAGTCGAGTTTTTCGGGACGACCGGGGTGGTTCAACAGTGCGATCCAGACGACGGGTGCGCCGTTGCAGTGGGTGACCCCTTCTTTGAGTATCAATTCCCAAATGATGTCGGGCTCAACTTTGCGCAGGCAAACGTGGCGTCCGCCGACCCCGGTGACGGCCCAGGTGTGGCACCAACCGTTGCAGTGGAACATCGGGACGGTCCATAGGAAGACGGTCGATGAACTTAGTGGCATCATGATGCCCTCGCCTAAGGAGTTGTTGTATGCGCCGCGGTGGGTGAACATGACGCCCTTGGGTGTGCCCGTCGTTCCGCTGGTGTAGTTGATCGAAATGAGGTCTTCTTCGTCTTCGACGGGCGGTACGATGGGTTCCGGCGAACCGGTTGCGAGGAACTCGTCGAAGTCGGGACCGTCTAACTTCGAGTGGCCGTCGACGTCGACGATGTTGATCGCGGTTTCGACGGAGGTGAGTCCGTCTTGCTCGGGCCAGATGGTCGGTGTGAGTTCGGTGTCGACGAATAGGAACCTCGCGCCGCAGTGATTGAGGATGTAGGCGACTTCTTCGGAGGAGAGGCGTGTATTGATGGTGACGAGGACGCCACCGGCGAGTGGCACGGCGAAGTGCGAGGCTAGCATCGGTGGCGTATTGGGACAGAGGATTGCGACGCGGTCGCCTTTTTTGAGGCCGGCGGCCTTTAGGGCTGACGCGAACCGGTAGACATAGTCGGCGAACTCGGCGTAGGTCATTCGGGTGTCGCCGTAGATCACCGCTTCTTTATTGGGGTAAAACCGTACGGCCCGCTCGATAAATGCCAGCGGGGTCATCTCGGTCCGGTACGTGGGGTTGGCCTTGTCCATAGTGCCTCCTGCTCTCGTTTTTTCGATTGAAAGGCCATCTTAGAAAAAAGCGCGGCGAATCGCTAGTTTGTTATGGTCAGGGCGGAACAACGTGGAATATAGTTGATGATTCGAGCACTCGCCATACCAATTTGCAGTTTTGTATTGACGTTCAGCGACGCACACGCGGCTTCATTTTCGTTCGAGATGTCGGATGGACAGGTGAATATCCTGTATGAAGGTGCACCAGTCGCGACATACGTTTATGAAGACGACCGTATTCCAAGGCCATTCTTCTGCAATGTGATCGCGCCCAACGGCGAACAAGTCACACGCCGCCATCCCACCGACCCGATCATGAACAAAGATAACGATGATCACGGCACTTATCACCCCGGCATTTGGTTGGCATTCGGCGATTTAGGTGGCGAGGATTTCTGGCGGAACGATGCGTCGGTGAGTCATGTGCGATTTGTTGAGGCACCGAGCGCTGATGAAAACTCCGCGACGTTCATTGTGGAGAATGCCTACGAATCTCTTACAGACCCATCGATACTGGTTTGTACCGAGCGTTGCACCTATACATTCTACGCCGAACCGTCCGGCTACTACTTCCTCATGGAATCAACATTCTCATCCGAGGACGACTTCACATTCGGCGACCAAGAAGAGATGGGGATCGGCGCGCGATTGGCCACTCGGTTTACCGTAGAACACGGCACGGGCGCGATTCGCAATAGCGAAGGCGGAATTGACGAACGCGGAACGTGGGGACGCGCAGCGGATTGGTGCAGCTATTACGGCGAGAAAGACAGTGAACGTATCGGCGTTACCATCATGCCCAGCCCGGAAAATTTTCGCCGTTCGTGGTTTCATACCAGGGACTATGGTTTGATGGTGGCCAATCCGTTTGGCGAGAAGGCTATGACTGGGCCTGCAGATGAGAACGTCTCGCCTAGCGCGCTTTCTGTTAATGCTGGCGAAGCGTTTCGACTCGGGTTCGGCATTCGCATCTTTAGCGAGCCGGCAAATACTGACGTTGATAGCGTGTCTTCTTATACGAAATACCTTCAACTTCGCCGATTCACAAGAAACAATTCGGAGTAAGTAATGAGAAAACTTCTCGTAACAGTAATCACACTCGGCCTCCTCATCCAACACGGTTTTGCGCAAGACGCGAAACCGGTGATGGTATCAGGGGAAAAAGCAAACGCATCGGTGCGTGTCGATCCGAGCGCGGGAATCTCCGGACACTACGGCACGTGGTCGGTCACCGTCACCGTGCGCGACCGTATTGCGAGCGGCGGGGGCATTCGCGTGCAGCTTCCGGACGCCTGGCACGCGGGGCCGCGAAATTCGGCGAATCGGTTACAGGCGACGGAACCCACGAACGATCATTATGTCGCCGCGCTGTGTAGCAATGACGATGTCACGATTAGGACTGTCGTCGAAAGCCAGCGACCGGGAACGCTGATTAAGCATGAGAAGGATTCGCTCGATGGGCGCCGGGAGCGGTATGTATTTGTTGTACGAATCATTGTCGATGGCGGTGAACTGAATCCGGACGACATGATTAGTGTGCTTTACGGTGACCGCCGGAAAGGTAGTCGTGGCTACCGGGCGGGGGCGGTGTCGACCGGGCCGCTGCCTGTGTTGGTAGCAGTCGATACGAAAGGGGATAGTCAATTTCGGCTCGCCGCGGATCGCCCCATGCTGACCCTGCATCCCGGAAGACCGGTTGAGTTACACGTTCACGCCCCGTCGAATGCGGTCGTGGGTAAACCGGTCCGTATGCTCGTGTCGACACTGGACAAAGAAGACAATGGCTCGAAGGACGGAGATGAGATAGGGCTGCGCGTGGTCGAAGGTGAAGCATCCGCGCCGGAATCGATCGCGATTGTGGGTGGCACGGGCTATGCCGAGTTTGAACTGACGCCGACGACGGAAGGAATCGTCCGCATTGAAGCCGTGTCCGACAAGTGGGTCTTGCGCACGGTGTCCAACCCGATGCGCGTAGCCGCAGCATCAGCGAAAGAGAATATCTATTGGGGCGACCTCCACTCGCACACGCGGTTTAGTTGGGACGGCGTCGGGTATGACAATTTTGATCATGCTCGCAATGTCGCGGGGCTGGATTTTTACGCGATGACTGATCACAGTCGTGCGCCGAAGGAGGGGCGTACGCGCGGCCTGGATCCATCGACGTGGGAATCGTACACGTCGCTAAACGATACGCATCATGACCCGCCGAACTTTGTGACATTGCACGCATACGAAGCGTCGTTCGGTCGTCCGCACGGTCACCACATCGTTTACTTTCGCGGAGCGCCTGGGCCGTTGATCGCGCCGGAGAATCATCGGCTGCCGGCTTTGTGGGAGATGTTGACGGCTGGAGAGGCATTGACGATTCCGCATCACACCGGTAAATTTCCGCAAGGCGTTGATTTCGGCGTTCATGACGAACGGTTCCGCCGCAACTTTGAGTTGTATTCCGGCCATGGCTTGAGCGAAACGTTCGACCCCACGCATCCACTCGCATTCGAGCGCAGCACATTCACGTCGCCCGCGAAGAGTCTGAATTACCCCTCGCATTTTCAGGATGCTTTGCGAAAGGGATTGGTGTTGTCGACGGTCGCCGCTTCGGATGATCACCGTTCGCATCCTGGTCTGCCGCATTGGGGGTTGACGGCGGTCATCGCACCGGAACTTTCGCGCGATGCCGTGTTCCAAGCGCTGCATGACAGGCGCACCTACGCGACGACGGGTCAAAAAATTCTGTTGGACTTCCAGATGAACGGCGTGCAAATGGGGAAAAGGACTGAGGTGAACTACGCGCCTAGGTTCTCGATAAGCGCTGTGGGCACCGACGTGATTTCGCGTGTGGAATTGGTCTGTCATCGCGAAAGTGATCACCGATTTCGTGTGATTAAGACGTGGCACCCGGATTCGATCGCTTTTGAGGGAGAATTTGAGGACAAGGATTTCGAATTCAACGCATTAGGGACGTATTACGTGCGACTGCGCCAAGCATCCGGCGTGCGCGATCGCATTGCGATGGCATGGTCCAGTCCGATCTGGGTGCAGAACAAGGCGACATTGGCCCCGCAATCGAAATAGTGGGCGATTGCAGACCGTCAATCGGATTGTTATTATCGTTTCACGGAGAACGGCGCAATGATTTCGTATTACTTATTCATGGGGTTACTCATCGTCACGCTCATCCTTTGGGCGATCCTCGCGATTCTGCCGGAGGAACCTAAGGACGGTGCGGATGTCGATTCGGAAGTGGACGCTTCGGCTTCAGAAAAGTAAGCGGAGATCCTTTCGCCTTGCGTGGGCGAATTCTACGAAGCCAGTTCACCTCGGCGACGCCAACCGACCCCTCACCCTACCCTCTCCCCAAGGAGAGGAAAACCAAAATATACCGTTTCTTGAGGTTGTTACCGGTACGTGAGTAGGTCCGGATCGCTGACGAAATGTGCCGTGTCGTTGAAACTGTCCAGTGCGATTCGTCCTTTAGAGAACGTGAACTGTGTGACCGATCCGTTGTGCACGCGCCAGTTGAGTTCCGCCGCTTTAATCTCCGGGGCTTGAAGTATCGACTGAACCGCAACGCCAATCACACCGCCTGACGTAAATACGCCTAGCGATTGACCGCTGCCATCAACACTCATCGCGGTCTTCAATGCGTCGCGCACGCGGGTGCTAAACACACTCCACGTTTCGAGTCCATCCATGACATGGTTGCCGGAAACCCACTCCGCCATCACCGCTTCAAGCAGGCGATGAAATGTCCGATATTTCGCCCGGCTTTCCTCGGCGTTGTCGTAGTCCAGTTTCAACGTTGCGAATTTCTCATCGCGATCCATCAACGCAGGCAATAGGATTTCCACGACATCGTCCGCCGGATACTCGTTGAGTCCTTCGAGCGTGGTGATCGCGGGGAAATCCTGGCCTGACGCGCGGTACGTCTCCCCCACCACTTCTGCTGATCGCGTCTGGCGTTGCAGTGTGCCAGCAAACGCATGGTCGATGGTGACGCCCTTCGCGATCCAATGTTGGGCTAACGCCCGGGCTTGTTCTTCGCCTTTTTCTGAGAGCTTGTCGTAGTTATCCGAGAAAAAACTCGCTTGTCCATGACGGACGGCGTATAGAATGCTCATGTATTCCTGGTTCCCTCTACTTGGTTTCAGTATTGCCATGTGTTTTTGATGCTGTCATCCTGAGCGAAGCCGAAGGATCTGACCGGGCAAATAGTATGACTTCGGAACACGGAGAAGATCCCTCGGCTTCGCTCGGGATGACTTTCTTAAGCGCGGTGCCACTCTATTTTTTGAATTGCAGCTTCATTCCTATATCGAGGTTACCACCGGAGATTATCACACCGACACGTTGCCCCGGTATCCGATCTCCACGGAACAACAAACCTGCTAACGCTGTAGCGCCCGATGGTTCTCCCACCAGTTTCAATCGCTCCATCAGGAACAGCGTTGCATCAACAATTTCCTCTTCCGTCACCAACAGGATGTCATCGACCAATTCCTGAATGATTCCGAACGTCAGTTCGCTCACCCCCGCCTTCAATCCATCGGCGATGGTCGGACCGGATTCGCGCATACGCAGTTCGCCCGCCGCGAACGATTCCGCGGCTTCTCCAGCAAGTTCCGGTTCGACGCCGATGACACGCGTGTCGCCAGAATGTCCTCGCGCGGCGATAGCAGTGCCGGATATCAACCCGCCGCCGCTCACCGGCGACAGGATGACGTCGAGTTCCGGCACATCTTCCATCAGTTCTAACGCGGCGGTGCCTTGTCCCATGATGGTGTAGGGATGATCGAACGGATGGATGAGCGTTGCACCGGTTTCGTCGATAATCTTCTGCGCGGCGTCATCACGTGCGGCCATCGTCGGATCGCAGAGGGTTACCGTTGCGCCATAGCCCTCCGTCGCCGCCTTCTTCACTGAGGGCGCGTCGTTTGGCATCACGATATGTGCGGCCACCCCGTAAGTCGCAGCCGCGATCGCCACCGCCTGCGCATGATTCCCGCTCGAATGCGCGACAACGCCCCTGGAACGTTCGTCGTCCGTGAGCCGTGACAAGAAATTGCTCGCGCCGCGAATCTTGAACGCACCACCACGCTGAAAATTCTCACACTTGAGAAAAACCTCCGCACCGACGCGATCATTCAGCGTCCGCGACGTGTGGACCGGCGTCCGGTGTATGCAGTCCGCGATTCGTGCACGGGTTTCGACGATGTCGGTGTAGGTCACATCAGCCACGAAGAACTCCCATTTGTACCGTTGGTAGAGCGGCGCATAGTATAGCGGCCTCTGCTGATAGGCATTCAATTTGCACGAGGAACGGGAGCACACCATGAGCGATCGCCATCCTGACGGACAGATCACTGTTGAACAACGCGGCCATCTATACCTAATGGGGCTGGACCGGCCTGAGAAGTTGAACGGGCTTACGCCGAAGATGTTCGAGGAAATGACGGCGGCGTATAACGAGCTGGAGAACAATGATGACTTGTGGGTGGGCGTGGTGTTCGCGCACGGAAAGCATTTTACGGCGGGACTCGATTTACCCAAGTTTGTGGGCGCTATGCAATCGGGAAAGAGTGCGGCGAATATCAGTGGCGTCGACATCTACGGTTTGAAGAATAAGTGCACGAAACCCATCGTGACCGCCGTGCAGGGTATAACATTCACCGCGGGCATCGAGATGGCGTTGGCCACGGACATTGTCATTGCTGCAGACGACTGCCGATTCTCCCAGCTAGAGCCGAAGCGCGGTATCATGGCAGCGGGTGGCGCGACGGTGCGCTTTGTCCAGCGCGCAGGTTGGGGGAATGCGATGTATCACTTGCTTACCTCCGATGAATTCAATGCGGAGGAGGCCCATCGTTGTGGGTTCGTTCAGGAAATTGTTCCGGCAGGTCAAGAACTTGATCGCGCGATCAAACTCGCGGAAACCATCGCGACGATGGCGCCATTGGCCGTACGCGCGACAAAGGCGAATAGCATGCTCTACATCGAAGAAGGCGAAACAGCAGCAAAAGCGGCGTTTCCCGCGACGCGTAAGCGGCTCTCCGGCACGGATGATTTCACCGAGGGGGTCGCGTCATTCAAAGAAAAACGGCCGCCGAAGTTTACTGGGACGTAAATAGCCACAGAGGGCACAGAGATCACAGAGCAACTCATTCTAGAACGGGCAGCACGAGAGAATTATGCCATTTGCTCTCTGTGTCCTCTGGGAGCTCTGTGGCTAAATCGCTTTATATCGAAAGCACGATGTTACGTGATCGTTGACCATCCCGGTCGCTTGCATGAATGCGTAACAGATCGTCGAGCCCACGAAGTTAAACCCTCGTTTCTTCAGGTCTTTACTCATGGCGTCAGACTCCTCTGTCTTAGCCGGAACATCTTTCAACGATTTCCATCGATTCTTTCTCGGTTTCCCGCCGATGAAATCCCAGATGTACATATCGAAGCTGCCGAATTCATCTTGGACACGAAGGAACGCTTGCGCGTTGCGGACGGAGGACGCGACTTTTAGTCGATTCCGCACGATGCCTTCGTTCTTCAGGAGTTGTGCCTGTTTTCGTTTTCCGTATTTTGCGACGTTCACGGGATCGAAATTGTCATACGCTTCACGATAGTTGTCGCGTTTTTTGAGGATGGTGTCCCAACTCAGCCCAGCCTGCGCGCCTTCGAGAATGAGGAATTCGAAGAGCCGGTCCTCATCATGCAGCGGCACCCCCCACTCTTCATCGTGGTATTGAACCGCTAAGTCATTTGTCGCCCATTCACAACGATTCTTGGTCATACCGAATCCCAACATACGCCGCCCAAGTCCTTGAACAGCGTGGCTTTATAGGGTATTATCTCGCCTTCCTGCCGGTCCGCCCCTGGGATTTCCTTGGAACATCGCATTGACCGGAAGACTGGATCAAACCCAACTGAAACTGCACGCCGCGATTGTAGGCGGCGAATGGAGAGAGACGCAATGCCCAAGAAACAAGTGTACTTTTTTGGCGATGGAAAGGCCGATGGCCGCGCCGGGATGAAAGAATTACTCGGTGGTAAAGGCGCGAACCTTGCCGAAATGTCCACGCTGCGTATTCCGGTACCTGCGGGATTTACGATTTCCACCGAGGTCTGCACGGCGTATTACGCGAACAAAGGCAGACTGCCCAAGACGCTTACATCCGAAGTAGAGAAATCGCTGAGGCGTGTCGAGAAAGTCATGGGTAAAAAATTCGGTGACCCGAAGAATCCGTTGCTTCTTTCGGTTCGTAGCGGCGCGCGGATGTCGATGCCGGGCATGATGGACACGGTGCTGAACATTGGTTTGAGCTCGAAGACGTTGCCGGGGCTTATCGAGAAGAGTGGAGATGAGCGGTTCGCTTACGATGCGTACCGTCGACTCATCACGATGTATGCCGATGTGGTCATGGAAAAAGCGACTGGCATTGAACCCGCAGACGGCGAGTCGGTCCGCGAAAAACTTGAGCATCATTTTGACGCGACGAAAGCGAAGAAGGGTGTTACCGAGGACACTGACCTCGACGCGGAAACGTTGAAGAAACTGTGTGCTGAATTCAAAGCCATTGTAAAAACAACGCTTGGCAAGTCGTTTCCCGATGATCCAGAGAAACAACTCTGGGGTGGGATTAAGGCTGTGTTTCAGTCTTGGAACGGACGTCGCGCGATTTCTTATCGCGATATCGAAGGCATTCCTCACGATTGGGGTACGGCGGTCAACGTGCAAGCCATGGTCTTCGGCAACATGGGCGATAGCTCGGCCACCGGGGTGGCGTTTACGCGCAACCCGGCGACGGGCGAGAACAAATTTTATGGCGAATGGCTGGTCAATGCGCAGGGTGAAGATGTCGTTGCGGGTACGCGGACCCCATCTCCGCTGAACGAAGCGACTAAGACTGATGATACGCAGGACCATGTGTCCTTAGAGAAGGCGAACCCGAAGACCTACAAACAACTATTTGCCATTCGGAATAAGCTCGAGAAGCATTACAAGGACATGCAGGACATCGAGTTTACGATTGAGGATGGCAAGCTATGGATGTTGCAAACACGGACGGGTAAACGTACCGGCGCGGCGGCGGTCCAGATGGCCGTCGAAATGCACGATGAAAAACGGATCGACAAGAAGACGGCGATCATGCGTGTCGATCCGGAACAGCTCGATGAGTTGTTGCACCCGATGCTTGATCCTGATGCGGAAAAGAAGGCTAAGATTTTGGCTAAGGGTCTACCTGCGGGTCCTGGTGGCGCGGTCGGCCAGGCGGTGTTCACGGCTGATGACGCGGAAGCCTGGGCGAAGCAAGGTAAGACGGTCATTCTGGTCCGTAATGAGACCTCGCCGGAAGACGTGCACGGCATGCATGCGGCCGTAGCAATCCTCACGTCGAAAGGCGGGATGACTTCGCACGCCGCACTCGTGGCACGAGGCTGGGGCAAGTGTTGCATCGTTGGTTGTAGCGCGCTTGAAATTGATTCCAAGAAAGGCCAGTTCACTGTTGGCGGTAAAGTCATTAAAGAAGGCGATATCATTTCGCTTAATGGATCGCGCGGAACGGTGTATCAAGGGCGTCTAGCGGTCACCGCACCGGACCCGGACAAAAACAAATGGTACAAAAAATTGATGCGGTGGGTTGATGAAACGCGGCAGATCAAAGTGCGCACCAACGCGGAATCAAAAGCCGATTCCGAACAAGCCATTGCATTCGGCGCGGAAGGTATTGGCCTTGCACGTACCGAGCACATGTTCTTCGAACCGGAACGCATCACGCATGTGCGGCGCATGATCCTCGCGGAAACACAGGAAGAACGCCGTGCTGCGGTAATGAAACTGTTGCCGTATCAAAAGAAAGATTTCATCGGCATTTTCAAAGCGATGGCAGGCAAACCAGTGACGATTCGCCTGTTAGATCCACCCCTCCACGAGTTCTTGCAACTCGAACAAGAAGCCATCCGCGATCTCGCACGGGATACCGGCGTCCACGCCGATACTATCCGTCAACGCATCCATGCGTTGCATGAGTTCAATCCGATGTTGGGCCATCGCGGTTGCCGACTGGGTATTGCGTATCCGGAAATCACGGAAATGCAAGCGCGCGCCATTCTCGAAGCGGCCGCAGACCTTACGAAGAAGAAGGTCAAAGTGTATCCCGAGATCATGATTCCGCTGGTGGGTCATGTGAACGAATTGCGACATCAAGAGGCCATCGTTCGTCGCGTTGCGGACGAAGTGAAGAAGAAAGCGAAGCTCAAGAAACTGGAATTTCAAGTGGGTAGCATGATCGAAGTGCCTCGCGCGGCGCTCACGGCAGCTCAGATTGCGGAGGCCGCGGAATTCTTCAGCTTCGGCACAAACGACTTGACCCAAATGGGTTTTGGCTATTCGCGTGATGATGCCGGCGGATTCTTACCACCATACCTCGACCAGGGCATCCTCGAAAACGACCCGTTTGCTCAACTCGATCAAGAGGGCATTGGCCAGCTTATCGAAATGTCGGTGAAGAATGGTCGCGCGACACGTAAAGACCTCAAGTGCGGAATCTGTGGCGAACACGGCGGCGACCCGTCCTCGGTGAAGTTCTGCCACCGGGTCGGACTCGACTACGTGAGTTGCAGCCCATTCCGCGTGCCGATTGCGCGTCTTGCCGCAGCGCAAGCAGCAATAGAGACGCCACGCCAAGCCGCGAAAAAGCGACCGGCAAAACGGAAACGCTAGCACTACGACAACGAAAGGCATCAACACCGATGCGTCTAAAAAGAATTGTACTCACGCTCGTGGTGGCAGGGCTCATTTTGGCCTTGGCCCCCGCGTGCAATACGTTGCGCGGTGTGGGTAAGGATGTCCAACGCGCGGGTGAAAAGATTCAGGAGTGGTCGCGTTAGCGTGACCGCAACGTATCCGCGACCGCGCGTTCGAAAGCATCCGCAGCAGCCTCGAACGTGAACGGCATAACGCTCTCGCGTGTGGCGATACGCATTTTCTCATGCGACTCGGGCGCTTTGAAATGGCGCGTCATAGCAGCAGCGAGCGCCTCTACATCGCCGCTCGGGACAATATAGCCGTTCACACCGTCTTCGATTAGATCGGCGGCGCCGCCGCACACGTCGGTCGCAATAACCGGTACGCCGCTGGCCAGCGCTTCGTTGATGACCAAACCCCATACTTCACTCAGTGAGGGTAAGACTAGTAAGTCGGCTAGACCGTAGCAGGCGGCAATCGCCTCACGGTCCAGAAATCCTGCGAAAGACGCACGGCCTTTCAACCCCAATTCCGCGGTGAGGTTTTCCAATGCGCCGCGGTCTTCTCCTTCTCCAACGAGGAGTAGATGGGTATTGGGGTGAACTTTTAACAATCGCGCGAATGCGTGAAGTAAATGGTGCACGCCTTTAAGGGTAAGTAGGTTTCCCACGTAGAGCACGACTCGATCATCACCAAGGCCCCATTGTTGACGAAAGAGCTTCACGTCTTCTTTTGATATCCGACTTGCGTCGCCGTAATGGGCGATGTCGACCGTATTGTGCGCTTTGAACGTTCGGTCGGCATCGGCTCCAAGCTCGACGAGATAGTCCTTCGAGCGTGATCCGTAGGCAATCCATGCTTGAGCGGATTGCACGTACCAGCGCACGAGCGGTCGTGTCATCCGGCGTAGGCGTGTATCTTCTGCGGGCGTACTGCCGCTCCACACGATGAACGGTGTTCCCGTGCGGCGGGCCCACCACGCGGCATAGAACGCGGCGGGCGTATCCCATCCGCAACAAATCACGATATCCGGTCGCGCACGCCCTAGGGATCTTGGTAGCGAGTAATTCAGTAATAGCGCGTTGTATCGGCTGCCGAGTCCGAAGGTGATACGCGGCAAGAAGGAAATTCGCGCCTTAGCTGATTCGTCTGGTTCATCCCATTCGCGCACGGTCTTGATGCCGCCGAGAATCCACACGTCGAGATCGAACCGTGTGGCCAGTTCTTCGAACAGGGGTACTCGGTGCGGCGGCAGAAAGTTATGCAAGAGCACAACCCGGGGCGAATTCGATTGCGGCATGCGGAGCATCGTAAGCGCGATTGCAGCGTGACGCAAGCGTTGCGCCGAATGGTGCCCCGTGCAACAATGGCGCTGGGGATCACGAATCGCATGCAAACATTGACACGATGGCAACGCGCCCTGCGACATCCGGACGAGATCTGGCCTGCGCTCGTATGCGCAATCCGGCGACGGGCGGTGCACTTGGTGGAACGCCAGGGCGAACGGTTCTACGAATACAAAGGCGACCTTTACCCCGCCTATTTACACGAGGGCAATGCCGCCGCCTTCATTCAGGACACGGCATTGACGTATTGCGTAGGCAGCGGTATCGATGTCGGCGCGAATGAGTGGCCGTTCCCCGGCGCAGAGGCGATCGATGACACGCCGGAGGAGAACGCACTCAATCTTGATCGGTTCGACGATGGTTCGCTTGACTTCGTCTTCAGTTCCCATTGCCTCGAACATATCGCGGATTGGCAGCGTGCGCTACATCTCTGGACCGCCAAGCTGAAATCCGGCGGAATCCTCTTTCTCTACTTACCGCATGAATCGATGCAACTCTGGCGACCTGGCGAAGCGTGGGTGGGCGGTGCACATAAATGGTCGCCGACGCATGACGTGGTCGTGGAGCACCTAACGGGCTTGGGCATGAAGATTATCGAATCGAATTCTGGGCGTGACGGATACTGGAGTTTTCACATTTGCGCGTTCAAAGAGTGTAGTGCTCCGAATGCCTGATGCGACACAGCGAATTTCCATCGTCGTCCCGGCGTTCAACGAAGCGCCGAATCTGCCGGAGTTGCACCAACGGTTGTGCTCCAATCTCGACGCTGGCCCCGAAGCATGGGAACTCATCGTCGTCGACGACGGCAGCACGGATGAGACACCCGACGTGATTCAAGAACTGATTTCCAATCATGACAATGTCCGCGCGGTTGTGCTGTCTCGCAGCTTTGGGCAAAACAACGCGATCAGCGCAGGTCTCGATCACGCCGCTGGCGACGCGATCGTCGTGATGGACGCGGACTTGCAAGACCCGCCGGAAGTCATTCCGGAGATGATCGCCAAATGGCGCTCCGGAGCAAAGGTGGTCGCGGGCCGCCGTATGCGCCGTTTGGGTACGCCGTGGCCCAAACGCGCGATGGCGTTCATCTATTACCGCATCATGCAACGGCTGGTGGATTGGGAGTTACCGCTGGATACGGGCGAGTTTCGACTCATGGACCGAGTCGTCGTGCAAGCACTACAACAAATGCCGCAACGGCATCGCTTAACCCGAACGCTCGTTGGTTGGTTGGGATTTGAGCAGCAAACAGTCGAGTACGATCACGCGCCACGCCACGCAGGGTCGCCGAAGTATTCATTGCGTAAGAGCGTCCGGCTCGCCATCACAAGCATAACGAGTTTTTCGCTCGCGCCGATTCGATTGGTTTCTGTACTCGGTGCCGTCAGTGCATGTGCTGCCGTGATCGCGATGGCGTGGTGGCTGGCGATGTATTGGCTTGAGCGCGATCCATCTACAACAGTCCTTATCGTTGCTACCATTTGGTTCGTGGGAGGTGTCCAGTGTTTCGCTACGGGGATCATCGGTGAATATGTCGCGCGTACGTATATGGAAACGCAGCATCGGCCTTTGTATGTTGTGCGTGAGGTAATAGGGGAGTAGATCGGGAAAGACGTATCTATCCTGTTCATCCTGTTATCTCGTCAAGAATTGGAATTGGAATTGGACAGGATTACAGGATGAACAGGATTGAACCGGCGATTCTCTTTCACCACGGAGGCACGGAGGGCACAGAGAAACTGTATCGTCATTCCCGCGAAAGTGGGTATCAGTGAGCGTCCGTAGTTAACCGCTGCATCGCTGGATTCCCGCGTTCGCGGGAATGACGAGGGCGTTACATCGAGGACACAATTGTATGCCGGAGCGAACGTTTATCCAGAAGATAGAGTTCTTTCATCGCTGCTAATCCATCGCTGCTTCAATCGATTCGTACGCCAATTCTTCCAGCGCGCTCGCTTCTTCGAATACATCTGGCGGGACTTCGTAGTAGCGTTTCATGATTTGTTTCGCGCTGGGTGTGAAGGGTTTCATTCCCCAGGCGATGTATTGTTTCTTCGTATCGTCGTTTACTTTGAAGTAGAGGTGGCTGCTGAAAATGAGGGCGAAGAACACATCGCCTGCGTAGATGCCGAATCCGCCGAACATTGATCGCGTGCGGAGACCTTCGATGCTGGCGAGTTGATCGCAGATGAAGTCGAGAAATGAGGTGTCTTGCTTTTTTGGCATCGGCTTCGCTCCTTCTTTGAGGCGATACTAGCCACTTGTTCTTTTGCAATCCTGTTCATCCTGTAATCCCGTCAAAGCGTTTTGGACAGGATTACAGGATGAACAGAATTGACCTGACGATTCCATTTCGCCACGGAGGCACAGAGGACACTAAGAAATGTTCGGCTCGGAATGGACATTCCTAATCGCCGATTAGCCTCTGTAAACCTTCGCGGTATGTTGGATAGTCGAATTCGAATCCGGAATTCCGAAGCTTCGCATTGGCGCATCGCTTGTTGCTGCGGGCTGTTCTACCGGATGTCGCTGGTTCGCCGGAGGTCTTGGAGCGTTCGACACCCAGTTGATCGGCTATCCACGCATACAATTCTCTGCGATCGGTCGGCTCGTTGTCGACGCCAATGTAGATTCCGGGTGCTGCGTCGCTGAATAACAGGTGTTCGAGTGTCCGTGCGCAATCGTTGCGGTGGATGAGATTGAGATACGATGCGTCGGCTGGCGTTGCCGTAGTGCCATCGCGCACTGAACGAATGAGGCGGTCACGTCCGGGACCGTAGATGCCGCCGAAACGTACGACGTACGATGCGGGGCCGCTTTCGAGGATAGTTTGCTCGCCCTCGAGCATCGCCTTTCCGGAAAAGCCATCCGGCTTTGTCGGCGATTGCTCATCTACCCAGTCACCATTGGCTTGGTGATACACGCCTGTGCTCGAAGTGAAGATGATTCGCTTTGGTTTTGATCCAACTTTCCCCAATGCGCCCAGCAGGTTTTTGGGTCCGTCTATATAGGTGGCGCGGTATTTTGACTCTTCGAATCCACCGGCTCCTGCGCAGTACACGACATGGTCGACCTCGCTTGGTAGCGCCGGTAAAGAGTCGGGGCGGGACAGGTCTCCTTGCATTGGCTCGACGCCTTCGGGCAACTTTTCCACTGATCGTCGGATACACCAAGCGGTATGGCCTTGGTCCCGTAAACGAATGGCGAGCTCGGTGCCGACGTATCCACAACCCGCTATTAAGACATGAGACATAGGAGAACGTTCCCGTTGATGATGTGCATAGTACGCGATCTAATAGGCTTTCTTCAGCTACGATCAGGTTTGTAGTACCGACTCTGGGGCGGTGATCAAATCCGCCCCAGAGTCGGTACTACGAACCTTGACGCAGAATTATTACGCGACCTTGGGAGATGCGTTATGTCAGAGCGGAACATCGGTGAAGCGATTATCTCGGAATGGAATCGGCGGGTGATCGAGGAATCGACGCCTCGTATCAAGAAATGTCTCGCGCTACTTTCTGATGAGGAGATATGGCACCGACCGAATGATGAAACGGTCAGCATGGGAAACCTCTTGCTGCATGTAAGCGGCAGCATGCGCCAGTGGATTTGCGCGGGCCTTGGGGGACAGGAAGACACGCGCGAGCGGTCAAAGGAATTCACTGAACCGGGGCCCATCGCTAAGCAGCAACTGATCGATCTGCTTGAGAAGGCGACGCATGATGCCGCCACCGTGCTCGATGTGGTCGACCCGACCTCGCTCTTGGAAACCCATCCTGTGCAGGCGTATGTCGAGTCCGGCGTGAGTATCATCATTCACCAGATTGAACATTTCACGTATCACACGGGCCAAATCACGTATTACACGAAGTCGATCAAGAGTGTGGATCTCAGTTATTACGCGGGTGAGAATTTGGAGAGCAAAGGCGGACCGGGCAACTAAATAGACAACTGATAACGGCCTATTCACTCCCAGACCGTCATTCCCGCGAAGGCGGGAATCCAGAGACACACCCGTTAACCACGCCAACGCACTGGGTCCCCGCGTTCGCGGGGATGACGTTAAAGAGGTTTCCCAGACCAATGCACCCTGTTTATTGAGAGTCCCATTAACGATGACGTCGGCATGTATTGCACCAGAGTTCGTCGTCTCGATCACCTAGACCGCTTTCATTCTATTCGTAGTCGGTCGCACTAATGAACATCCCCCTTGATCCCCCTTCGAAGGGGGACTAAGGGGGATGTTTTTCGTGTCATTGCGGGGATACGAATAGACTAAAAGTGATCTAGTTACAAATCTTCAGCAGCCGTTTCTCCGTTTGAATCATCGATCGCACCGTGTGGTAATTGATTTTCCAAGCGTGGGCCATGTAGTCCCACAAGCGATTGTTGTTTTCATCGAAGAGCGGATACCACTCCCCCACTTTGTGATTGATGACGTGATCCATGACGAAGCGATGCACATTTTCATAGGCGTCTAAATAGCGTTCGTCTTTGAACAAGAGATACGCATCCAGGAAACCGACGAGACATTCCGCTTGTTGCCAAAACTCTTTGTTGCGTTCCCGCGCGGGGCCATCGTTCGGGCCTTCACAGAAGATTCCGCCCTGCGCGCGATCAACGCCGCATTCCAACGCATGATCGTACAGGCGCTTGTACACGGGCAGGAATTCTGACTGGTCTAGATCCAACAAATGCACCGAGTGTTGGAGTAACCATGCGAATTCGACGTTGTGCCCGAAACTGGTGTTGTTGATCGGACGCCCCTCGTCTTCGTCAGCATCGCGATCAGCGCCCCATACGTCAGCGAACAAGATTTGTCGTAGCGGATGCCAATCCAACGAGAATTGGGCAATGCCTGTCCCGTAGTCCGGATGCAGGATACGTTCGCGAATTAGATTGATAATCTCGCAGGTCCGCTCATGGTAAATACGTGACCCTGTGGCTTCATACAGATTAGTAAATGCTTCCATTAAGTGCATGTGCACGTCGAATGATTTTCGATCGCCACCGTATTTGCCTGGCTTTTTCTTGCTCCAATCCCGTTCGAGAAACTCGTAATATCCCCCACGCCAATTGTCGGCGGCGAGGGCCTGCATGGTTTCATAGGTACGCACGGCCCACTCGATACCTCGGTGATCGCCCGACGCCATGCCGTATTCACTCAGGGCATAAATGGCGAACGACTGGCCATACGTGAGCTTGCTTGTATTGATGGGCGTACCCTCTTGCGAACACGTCCAATACCAACCGCCGAAGTCGTGATCCCAAAGATGGTCGATCAAGAAATCCACACCGCGCCGCGCCAACTCAAGAAACGCACCGTCGCCAAATCCCGCCCGATGTGCGGAGGCATAGGTGTAGATCATGCGCGTTTGGCACAATTGCGTTTTGTCTGTTTCGCCTGTGGGTTTTCCTTCGCTGTCGAAGTACGTCAGAAAACCGCCGTACTCTTTGTCCTCACCATGCGACAACCAAAACGGTAACAACTCATCTCTCAGGTGGTCCTGTACTTCACTCAGAAGTGGCTCACAACGTTCCGCAATGCTCATTCGTAATCCTTGTGTTTAATCATGCTTCGGCGCACGATTCTATTCGTGTGGCGCGTAAACCGCAATGCGGCAAGATGTTGACAACAATTCGGTCCAATGATTGAGATTTCCATCACGATTAAATGCGTTAATCGCTACGAAAAGCACGATTATTATTGGCTATTTCGCGTTTTCAACGGCGATTAGCATGTTACAATCAGACGCTGTTGGGAGGCTGTTGACTGCGGGTTGTTAACGATACAGGAGGATGGAACGATGCCACGTATCCCTATTGTGCGCGACGCGATGTCCAAATGGTTCTTCACACTGGAACCATCCACCGATGTATACGAAGCCATTGCAGGTCTACTTAAGAAGCGCGCGTCTTGCGCACCCGTCATCGAGGACACAGTGCTCGTTGGCATCCTCACGGAGAAAGATTGTGTTCGCGTCATGGCGAATTCGGCGTATGAAAACTTGGCCCGGGGTACGGTGTCCGAGTATATGTCGACCTCGCCGCTGACAATCGATGTGAATACCGATCTGTTCACCGCAGCAAAACAATTCGTAACCACTAACTTCACGGCACTACCTGTCGTTGATCATGGGGAACTCGCTGGTCGGCTTAGTCGCCAGGACGTGTTGAGCGTCGTACACAAATTGAACGGCAAACAGCTCGCGGAGAAAGCGAGAGAGGAGCAAACGTTACGGAATATGCAACGTCCGAAGACCATCGCGGAACTCCAGCGGGTCATTGGTTCGCAACGCCCCGAACAGCTTGCAGCGCTGCTGAGCATGCGCCATTCCAGTCAAGACTGAGAATCGTCCGACGCCATCAGCTCGATAATGTTTCGCCAATAGGCGAGGACAATCCAGAGCAGGAACGGCAGGGTGATGAAGAGTTGTGCAACGACGATCGGTACTTCAGGTGATTCGCGCACATTGGGCGAGAGTGCAACGACCCAGACCAGATAGATCACGTGCGAGACCATCAGAATTCCCGTACCAATTCCCAGAACTCGAATTCTACGTTTGACTCCCAATCCAGCGGTGGCCAACACCAAGGCGATAAACGGTGCCATGTTAGTGACCACCGACCCGATCTTGTCGGTTTGTGCACCGGAGGCCGTTTCCAGCGTCAATAAGGTCTCCGTATTGAAAATCCCGTCCGCCTCAATGCGGACTGCGCTGATTCGTTCTCCAAACAAGCCGATCACTTGCGCGGCAATTTGACCGATGAGCCACCCGTAATAGGGCATCAACCACCACCACGCGATGAGGCACAGCGGCGCAAAGACCGCGAAACGCATGAAGAACGCGAGAACTTTCATTACGCCGGCGCACCCTGAACGCGGCGCCCAGGCTTGACTAGTAACTCGACCCACACCATCCAGATCGCGACGACGAAAACGATATAGATGCCTTGCCAGACGTAGTGATGGGCGAAATCGAACTCTGGGCCGCCATCGTAGTAGGCACCAATCATGCCCAGGCAGACCAGGCGCGCGACGTTGATGGCGTAGAGCAGCGGCAGACCTGCCGCGATACCCACGAGTCGCTTCCACCAACGCGTGGGAAACGCCAACATCGCGGAGACGAATATCGCCATTGAAGGCAGCGCTCCGCAATCAGCGACGACGCTAAATCGGAATCCAACATCTTTGTCCATTTCCGCTAGCGATTTCGGGCCCGCTTCGGCCCGTTCTTTTTGTAGGTCTTCAACTAAGGTCCGAAGTTTCTGATCGGCTTCGCCCGATGCCGCCTCCGCTTTGGCGAGATTCGCGCGTGCATCTTCCAACTGCCGTCGCTTGCCCGCCGTGAGTGTTACGGAGACCAGCGGCCCGGTATCGGCCTGCAGTCGTTTTTCCAATTGCGCGCGCTTCGTAGTGATGTATGCCAATTGAAGATCGCGCACACGTAACGCATCGACCTCCAGGTCAGCGAGTCCCGCAGTAAACGAATTACCGGTGGACGCCGGTCCTTCTCTAAGGGTTTCGCGGATAGCCGAAAGGTCCTTGGGAAATTCCGGATAGGCGACGCGCAAGGGGCCATGCGGTCCATTGCGCATACTCGACTGATCCAGTACGCCCAAGTCCATCTCAAGACGCGCCAGCCGTTCTTCTGCGGTTCCGTCACCGGGCACCTCCATCGAATTCAACGCTTCGATGGCCTCGCGCTCGGCGGTCAGATCTCGTTGCAATCGTCCTACGCGGTACTGCCAACTCTCCCATGGTGTCAACGATGGCGCAGACGGGTCAATCACCATAGTCATTGACTCCGGCGCGGGCCGACCTTCGGCCCATGCGTCCAACGTGTTCCGTATGCCGGCCGCGTTCGTACGTCGCGCGGCGGCTTCTTCGAGTGAACTGCTATAGGCTACGAGCCGCAACACATTCGACGTGTGGTTCGCGACTTGATACAGATACCCATTCATAAACGGAGTACCGACTGCATACCGGCTCGCCGTCAGTAACAGGGCCGTGCTGATAAGAAAGACGACAACGAACCGCAGCGCCCCTTGAAGCCCAGAAGTGGACGTTGGAGCCGTATCGGCGTCGGAAGGACTTGGAATGTTTTCGTTGGGATCGGAGGACGGCATAGTGTGTTCAACGACGGTTGACTCCGGCAGGTTAGACCGAACCGGAATCCCAGTAATTATATCGTTCCCTCGATGGGTTATCCACATCGATTGATCGATAGTGCCCCCACCGAATACACTCGGAGCAAGGGGAATGCGTACCCCCTGTATCCGAAGGGGAAACCGAACCGTATGGCCGAAGCACCAGTCCTCGACGACCAATCCATTGATATCGATGAACTTTCCATGCCCGCGCTCGCCCGAGAAATCTCACTCCAGAAACGCCCAAACGCGCTATTGGTCAAGATGATGAATGCGCTTGAGGGTAAACGGCAGGCGAGAGGATTGGGGTGGTCCCGCGCGTGGAATAAGTACGGACTCAACGTGTTTCGCACGCATACATGCGATGTTCGAATGGATGGCGATTACGTTGAGCCGGTGATCCCGTTCCTTAAAACGTTTTTGGCCGGTGCGCCGGAACCGTTCGCGGCGTTCGCGGACGATCTGTTGAACGACCCCAACGTCATGGCATTCACTTTTTACCACAATCATGAAGACGAGAATCAGCAACTCGAGGGCCTCACACTGTCTTTCGGGCGAAAACGTACCGAGGACAAAACGAAACGTGATCGCCTCGACATCATCCTCGAAGACCGACGCATGGACGGACACGTCGACGGGATGATCGACCGCCTGAGAATATACGTCTGCCCGTGGTCTCACTACGCCAAAAAAGAATTCCATCTCGTCGAGATCGCCGGCCTCGCCAAAGATGACCAGGAGGCGTGTCAAGCGATCTACGATCACGCCGTTCGGTATTACCACGAATGGAAGAGCGACCCGGAACGTCAGTGGAGCCACTGGTCCACTCGGTTCATCGACTACTTCGGCCCGCGTACCTTCATCCCGCAGAATAGTTCGTTTATCTGATCGAAGTGCTGATTTCCGAATGGTAGTGACGGTGCTCGCCGTGGACTCGCATACCGCCCATCACGTACGATTCGCATAAGAATCACGGGGGAACCATCGCTATGCCAGGCTCACCGGATGCGTCACCGCGACCGTATACCATCAACGATCCGATCCAGTCCGTTTCCGGCATTGGGGAGAAGCGGGCGGAATCGCTTGCACGCCTGGGCATACAATCCGTGCGCGACCTGGTATTTCACTTCCCACGCGCGTACGAAGATCGTCGCAACATTGATTCCATCGCAGACCTCGTCGAGGGTGAGACGGCAACGATATGCGCGGAAATCGTTAAAGCAGAGGCCGTACGGTTACGCGGACGAATGGGACTTGCTCGAATTGTCCTGCGTGATGCGAGCGGTACGACAAATGCGGTCTGGTTCGGACAAACGTATCTCGCCCGTGTGTTTCAGCCGGGAACGCGTGCGGTGTTTAGCGGGATTGTGGGCAAGTGGAAGGGGTTGTGCTTGCGCAATCCCGACTATGAACTGTTGTCGAATGACGACCAAGACTTGCTACACACGGGCAGAATTGTACCCACCTACCGATTGACCGATGGTGTTTCCCAGCGTGTGATCCGCAAATGGATTGCTGATGCACTCGATTCGATCGAAGACCAAATCGACGAAACGCTGTCCGAGTCCGTGCGGGGACAATACGAATTTCCTCCAGTCCGCGAAGCTTTGCGACACGTCCACTTTCCCGACGATCTGGAATCGCCACGGCCAGCACGGAATCGATTTGCATACGAGGAATTGCTCGACATTCAGGTTCGCCTCGCACGGGCTCGACGAGACCGGGTCGAATCAGGCGGTATTCACCATGAGGTCGATGGCAAACATCTACGCGCGCTGGCCGATTCGTTGCCTTTCGATCTAACCGATGGCCAAGTTCGTGCGCGAGACGACATGTTGCGCGATATGGCCACGCCTAGTCCTGCGGCGCGTCTCCTGCAGGGCGATGTGGGCTGCGGCAAGACTGCGGTCGCACTGCACGCGATTGCGGCGGCGGCGGATGGCGGTTACCAATCCGCGTTGATGGCTCCGACGGAAATCTTGGCGGAGCAACACGCAGCGACATTGCGCGAGTATCTAGAGCCGATTGGACTTCGCGTCGCATGCCTGACCAGCAGTGTGAAAGGGATGGCCGACCTTCGCGCAGAAATTGCGGACGGAAATATTCACACCGTCGTAGGGACACACGCGCTCATTCAGGACCGGGTAACGTTCGCGTCGCTCGGCCTGGTCATCGTGGACGAACAGCACCGATTTGGCGTATTGCAGCGTGATCGCCTCGTGTCGAAAGGCGCACGACCCGACCTGCTGCACATGACGGCCACGCCTATCCCCCGCACCCTCGCACAGACCGTCTACGGCGCGATGGACCTGACAATTATCGAGGAACTACCGCCCGGACGACGTCCCGTGAAGACTACGCGCGTCACACCCGCGAAATTGCCGAAAGTTTACAATCATATTCGCAAGGAAACCGCGAAGGGCTATCAGACCTTTGTCGTTTGTCCGCTCGTGGAAGATTCGGATAAGCGAGCCGACGTCTCTGCGACTCGGCGCTACGAGGAATTACTGGCAGGACCACTCGAAGGCCTTCGGCTCGCGCTGTTGCACGGACGTATGGCGTCGGATGAGAAAGAGCAGATCATTAGAACATTCAAAGATGGCGAGACGGATGTATTGGTCAGCACGACTGTGATTGAAGTCGGCGTCGATTGTCCCAATGCGACGACCATCGTGATTGAAGACGCTAGCCGCTTCGGCCTTCCACAGCTTCACCAATTGCGTGGCCGCGTTGGACGGAACGATCAGCCCGCGTATTGCTATTTACTCGGCAAGATCGGGACCAAGGACTCCAAGCGCAGGTTGGACGTCATGTGCGAAACCACGAGCGGATTCGATATCGCGGAGGCTGACCTCGAAATTCGAGGGCCGGGCGAATTTTTCGGCGTGCGGCAAGCAGGGCTCTCTGATCTCCGAATCGCGGACCTTGTGCGTGATGCACGACTCATCGACCACGCGCGACGCGATGCGGAAGCCATCGTGCAAAGTGAGAGTGTCCCGTCTGTCCCCAAGGCATCCTAAATGTTGCACCCTAAGACGCGCATCATCACTTGCGGCGGCAGCCCGCTACACAGCCGACGTGGCATTGCGATGCACCGCCAAATCAGGGACCTGTGCAAGGAACGGACGCCGAACGCCCTACTCATCCCGACTGCGACGTACGACTCACCTGAGACGGCCGCAGCATTCAACCGCGTTTACGGCGACCAACTCGGCTGCCAAACGCGCGTGTTGAATCTCATCTCGTCGGCTCCTTCTAAGGCCAAATTGAGAGATGCCATCCAGTCAGCAGATATTGTTTTTGTGAGCGGTGGAAATACGCTCAAACTCATGCGACGTTGGCGGAAGCTCGGGGTCGACCGAATGATGTTACTGGCACAGCGCCGTGGCGTGGTGCTTGCAGGCTCAAGCGCCGGTGCGATCTGCTGGTATGCGTTCGGCCATAGCGATTCGATGGCCTACTACAACCCCGATCAATGGGACCATATCCGCGTGAAGGGGCTTGGCGTCATTCCGGCTACGTGTTGTCCACATGTTCTGGCAGAGGATCGCATTGACCACTTCAAACATATGATCGCGCGACGCGGAGGTATCGGCATCGGCATCGACAATGATTGTGCGATTGCCTGGCTCGGCGACCAGTATCGCGTGATGACCGCGCGACGTGGCGCGAAAGCATTTCGCATCGTGCGGGTTCGAGGCGAGATTGTGACAACGGTTATCGATCCGACCGATGAACCGAGACCAGTGGCCGAACTGTTGCACGACGTTGACACTGGCTGACACCGCCAGTGGACTAGCGGCGCTCACTCCCCTATACTTTTGCGAATTCTCGCGTGCGGTTAGATTTCCGTACATGCACCGCATTCGTAACAAACCACAGGATTCGGCATACCATGAGAACCCTCGTCACCGGCGGCGCCGGATTCATCGGATCACACCTTTGCGAAGCCCTCATCAAGCGTGGCGATGAGGTGTTCGTCCTCGACGACCTCAGCACCGGCAAATTCGAGAACATTGAACACATCAAAGGCCTCACGAGTGTCGTCGATTCCGTCCTCAACCAAGACGTCGTGCGCGAGATGGTCAAAGATGTCGACACGGTCTACCATCTAGCGGCGACGCTCGGTGTTCAAAAAGTCGTGGACGAGCCGATTCTCACTATCATGAACAACATCCAAGGCACGGAAGTGTTGTTGGAAGAAACCTGCCGGTATCGCAAACGCCTGCTCATCACATCCACGAGCGAGGTCTACGGCAAGAGCGACCGCGAAGTTTTTCGTGAGGACGACGACCGCATTATGGGGTCGACTCATCTCAGCCGTTGGAGCTACGCCGCGAGTAAAGCGATTGACGAGTTTCTCGCGCTGGCGTACTGGCGCACCAAACGTCTTTCCTGTGTCGTTGTGCGGCTATTCAATACCGTCGGCCCGCGTCAGACCGGACGCTATGGCATGGTCATTCCACGTTTCGTCGACGCAGCACTCAACGACGAACCCATTACGGTCTACGGCGACGGAGAACAAACTCGGTGCTTCGCATCCGTCCGCGACGTAGTCCCCGCGTTGATCGCGCTGATGAACGATTCAAATATCAACGGCGAAATCTTTAACATCGGCAGTACCCAACGCATCAATATGAACGACTTGGCCAAACTGGTCATTGAACGCACCAAAAGTAAATCGGAAATCGTTCACATTCCCTACGATCAGGCCTACGGTCCCGGTTACGAAGATATGCGGCACAGGGCTCCCAGCCTCGAAAAAACAAAAGCCGCCATCGGCTATGAGCCGAAAATTGAACTTGAAGAAATTCTCGACGCGGTTATCAGCGAAATGCGGCGCGACTAACGCTGACTCGTTCTACCTCGCCCCATCATTTAGAGTCATTTAACGTTGAAGTGTTGGGATTGTCAGGGACAACAAGAATCGCCAGCGCTGTCATGTCGAGCGCAGCCGAGCCATCTTCGTGACTGCGCAGATGGCCATTCGTGTACCCGGTAAGATGCCTCGGCTGCGCTCGGCATGACGCATTGGATGGATGTAATCCCATTTCCGAGTGGGCTTGACGTCGATTCGCTATTTCGATATTATTCTAATTAGACTAATTCTTAATTAGAGGTTCGCCATGACTGAAACCGTCCGAAACCGAGTGCTTGAACTACTTCAGGCGCTGGCCCATGAAAATCGCCTCAAGATCCTAGGGCTTGTGGCTGCCCGTGAATACAACGTGACCGATCTGGCGGCGGCGCTGGACCTGCGCGAGCCCACGGTGTCGCATCACTTAACGAAACTGCATGCGGCGGACCTTGTGCGTATGCGGCGCGACGGCACCACGCATTTCTATGGCCTCAACGTCGGCGCTCTTCAAGAGCTCAATAAGCGATTGCAGACGAAAGATCGCATCGCCAGCATGGGCCGTGATGTGGAAGGCAACTTGAAGGACAAACGTGTATTGCAGTCGTTTCTGCAGGACAAAGTGCTGAAGGAGATTCCGGCTTCGCGAAAGAAGCGCGAAGTCATTCTGAACTGGCTCGCTGCAAAGTTTGAGACTGATCGGCAATACTCCGAGCCGGAAGTCAACACGATCCTGAAACGGCATCACGAAGACGCTGCAACGTTACGCCGCGAATTGATTGGCTACGAATTGCTCCATCGCAAAAACGGAATCTATTGGAAACCCGACGCGACGAAATCGTGATCGACTAATTCTCTTCCCCAAGTCGTTCAGGCTGGAGCGTGTTGAATTCTTTTGGCGGCACCCAGTTCTGATCGAACGACGGGGCCACGCGTGCACCCGCGCGCGGTTGAACCCACACGTTTCCGCTCGCATCGCGCATCGCCGATGATTCAACCCTTTGCGTTTGGCTCGATCGCAGTGGCGCCCATAGGTCGTCGACGGTCAAGAGAGACTTATCGAGGACCTTGTATGCCACGCCATCCAATCGAAACAGCCGATCGGGGCCTTCGTCCCTCGCGAGCAATAACCCGAGGTTGTCCAACTGCTGCAAATGGAAAACGACCTTCGGTTCCGCCTCTTTAGTCTCTGCTACGAGCGTCTCCAGTGTATATTCCTTCTTCGACAACAGCTCAGCGATTTGGAAACGCGCATCGGCCTGTACGGCGACGATGTTTTGCGCGTAGATAGGCCCGGTCATCGCCAACATTTCATGCGGTCCGAATCCCTGCTTCTCCGGAGTTTTTACAATGCGCGCGCGAAACACGGTATAGCCAGTCGGGTTCACCGTACGTCCCAGTGTTTCCACTTTACTTGTCGAGATTTTGTGTGAATGAATGACACGCCCGTTCGACAGCAATTCTAGCTTCGCACCTTTCGGCGCACCGATAGCCTGGATGGTAAGCTGCGTTTCCTTTCGTAGCGGAATGATACCGCCAATACTGACTTCGACCAATCCGTTCTTACCTTCATCCGCGATAAATCGGATGATGGGTCCATCCTTTTTGGTTGTTACGAAAGTGCGCCCCAGCCGCAATCCCTCCAATATACCCTCGGCGGATTTTTCTTTAGCGAAGACGTACGTCACGGGTTCGCCCAGGGGAACCTCAGCACTCGACGAAAGGCTCCCGGCGATCAGACTTGCGCGCAGCCCTCGAGTCAGCTCATAGTCCCAAAACATCGCGGCCTGGCCATTCGCGGAAAGGGTACTAGCGGTCGCAGCCCGGGAGATTGAATAGATCAACTTGTCATTCGGCCGCCGATGGTACTCCGCGACAAATGCGTCCAGGTTAACGGGTGGCACATCCCGCCAACTCCGGCACCACACTTCAATGGCGTTTACGAAGCCCGTCCCCCACTGCCAAGGTGCTGTAGATGCTCCGCCCTCACCCTGTGCTGGAAAACAAGGGTGCGCCACGACAAACAGGCCCCCTTGAGACTGAACGCGATAACAGATCCCTTGGGCATCAGCAAGACTCGTCGATTTGGAAGGGCGGGTACGAGGGCCGTATATCAGTGCGATACCGCGCTCTTTATCCCCCCACTCCATTGCCGGAATCAGTACCACTTTCTTCGATTTGTAAGCGGGGTCCGATACCGAGGCCATCGTGTTCCGGTCCGTAATCGCTAGGAAATCCAACCCCGCTGCCTCCGCTCGTTTTACCAGCTCCGCGACCGTCTGCTGGCCACCGCCACCGTGAACGGATCGGACATGCAAATCGCCGGCATACCATTCCCATTTTTCCGATATAACCGGCGATGTCCAATCTACGGGCACGGCGCCCGGAAATGAGGCCGGGTCGCGTGGATCGGTACCGGAAGCCGCTTCGACCCGGTCCAGGGCCAAATCGCCATCGCGGTCAAATTCCCTTAATGGAATACGGCCAAGGCGTCCTTCGACGACTTCGTGGATGAGATTGGACATGATGCCTTCTTCAACCACGACTTCCTGCACATCCACCATAACCGGTACGTCATGGTCGTAAACATAGATCAGAGCCTTGTATTGCCCGGGTACGCATTTGAAGATTCCCTTACCTTCGGGCACGCGTAGCGAGCGAACATCCGTGCTGCCTTGTTGAATGAGCTCTACCTTTCCAGGCAAATCTCTTTGCAAAATGTCCGTAATCTCCACCCAGATCTCACCCTCGGCGGCCCGAACACTTACGGAAGTAGCACAGAGCCACACCAATCCCGCACAAAATACTCGAATAGTCCCATTCAGCGCAGTCAACTGTATTCCCCCAAGAAACAATTTCAGCCGAAATGGCTTGATACTTATACTATACACGATGTATCCTACCGACCGGGGTTAGAAGCATTTCTTATCATGGCACGGGTCGTACCATGACTCAACATCAATATTGAAAGTTTCTAGAAAGGACAAAAGACCACAATGAAAAAGGCATCCACCAAAAAGCAAAAGATGGAAATGCTGAACACAATCGACATCAGTAGCAGCGTCGCCGTGTATGTTCAGATTGAGAACCATGTTCAGTTCGCAATCTCATCGGGGTATCTCCAACCCGGGGATCAACTTCCTTCGGTACGTGAGCTTTCCGAGCGTCTTGACGTGAACCCGAACACCGTCGCAAAGGCCTACCGCGATCTTGAAGTCATGGGACTATTGTTCACCCGCCGCGGCATGGGCGTTTTCGTGAACAAAGGCATCGAAGCGAAATGCCGGGAAGAATGTCGCCGTCGGATCATCAAACGGATGCACGAAGTCGTCGCGGAAGCGAAGGCCGCTGGCATGGTCTCCAAAGAGATCCTGGATATCGCGGACAAGAGCTTCGGTTCGGACGCGGGTCCCTACAGCGCTCCTCCAGCATCCTTGATTGCGATGTCGCGTAAGAAACGCGCGGGTAAGTAATTTCTTCGTAAGTAATAGAACAGCCTAAAACACGTAAAGAGAGAAAACGGTCGCACCGATTGGTGCGGCCGTTCTTGTTTCTACTCGAAATACCTGATAATCAATGAGTTAGATAGCTTTTTAGACGCAATCCCCATGTAATCGCTTCTTTACAATCGATTAGAATATGGCCTCAATTTGAAAAAAGTGCCGGAAAAACAATTGACATCCATAAACAATTCATTTACACTTCGACCCGTGGAGTGGACGGTGATTGGCTGCTGATTCATCAACGTCCACGGACCACATTTTCACTTCTTTGCTGTGGGCGTTAAGGGTTAGGTGGATTCATAAAATGGTACAAGATCACGATGGAATCTATTGAGAGGGAAGCGGAAACGCATTCGACATCCATTGACGGGTCACACGGTATAACCGTGGGCGATTCGCTAGAACAGCGTGTAAGCGACGACACTCCGCCAAAGTTGTCGCATGGCGCTAAAGTGAAACGTGGCCAACTCAATGCGGTGCAACAAGGGCGCTATGGAACAGGTCCAGCGCCCTACGGATACCGGCGCGGGCGTGACGGTGAGCGGCCTTTGATGGTCGATGACCGAGAGGCTGAAGTTGTGCGAACTGTATTTCGCGAATACTTGCGAACACGGAGCACAGGTAAAGTCGTGGAGCATTTACACTCCAAGGACATCTTCACGCGCAAAGGTAACAAGTGGTCGCGTCAGGCGATTGCTATCATTCTTTCGAATCGTACGTATCGGGGCCGCGTGAGTTATGGCGACCTTGAAACAGAAGGACTGCATCAGCCGATAATTGAGCCGGCCCTTTTCTATAAGGCGAACGCCTTACGTGAAAAGAAACGGCGCAATCGCGGCAGGAATGCCAAGAAAGAGAACTAGCGGGTCTCTTGAGTATTCGTCAAGAATTATGCGGCACTGGCGTTCGAGTCAGTGCCGTTTTTCTTTGTAATCGACCTGTAGATCCCGCAAGTAAATACCGTCTCCCCCACTCCCACTCAATGGTTTTGGCGATTTTCATCTTCGCGACGATACCCGCGGTCGTGGACGCTCAGTCGTATAGAACGAGCTATGACGACGATGGCACCATCATTGTAAATGGTCATCGCCGATTCATCTTGGGCACGTACGGGGATTCCGCATCAGATGACGAACATGACAAGGTCATGCGCGAGTACGCGGGCGCTGGATTCAACCTTGTATATGTGCGCCGCAAAAAAGCTGGTGTTTCCGCCGCCGCTGCTGCGAACGGACTGATGACCTGGACCAGTGTGGGTGCTCCACGAGACGATTCGAAGACGCGACATTATCGTAGTACCGTTCGACGTGTTTCATCGTTGCCCGGTCTCGCGTTCGTCGAAACGGTGGACGAACCGGCATGGTCCCTTAGAAAACCGAAAGATAGAGTGTCACCGGATGCAGTAATTCGCGGCTATTCAATTATCAAGGATCTGATACCGGACCGGCTCGTGTATTTGAACCATGCCCCCACGAATTTAGTCTCGACGCTTCGGCAATATAACGATGGTACGGATATCGTCGCGGTCGACATCTATCCCGTCATCCCCGATGGGCTGATTCTTCGAGGGCTCATATTCGAGGACGGACAGCAGGGTGATCTAAACAATCCATACCTCAGTCAAGTCGGCGAGTACGTCCGAAAAATGCGGCGTGTGGCTGGGCCGGGGCGACCGGTCTTCTCAGTGCAACAGGCATTTGCCTGGGCGATGATGCAGCCGGAAGATGTGCGTGATGAAAACAAGATTCTGTATCCCACCTATGACGAACTTCGGTTCATGGCGTATCAAGCGATCATCGAAAGTGCGAATGGGATACTCTATTGGGGCGATCACTTGACGCCGAAACCATCGCAACACTGGAATGCTGTAGTGCGCGTGGTTCGTGAGTTGGCAGACATGGAAAGTGTGTTGACCGCGCGTAGCGTCGCGTTTACGCCGGAGATTCAGTATCACGAACTCGGCTATTCGGTGGATGACGGCCTGACGATGATCGTCAAAGACGTGGGTGACGTACGATACCTGATCGCGTGTAATGCGGATCGGTATGCGTGCCGAGCGACGTTGTCGGGGTTTGGTGATTGGCAAACGGTATCCGTGATGACGGAATCGCGGACGGTAGCATTAGAGAATGGGGCGTTTACTGATTACTGGCGGGCGTTCGGGGTGCATGTGTACCGACTGGAGCGTTAGTCCGTACCGTCGCCGGACGCGGCGCGTTGCTCAGCGTCGTAGCGGTCCCAATCCGGGCCATCCGGTTCGAGACTAATGTCTTCTTCAACATTGTCCGTTGGCGCTGAATCAGCGCTGTCCACTGGGTCGAACGTCTCCGTCCCTTCCGGCGCGGTTGACGCTTCGGGCTTGGCCTCGGCTGAATCAGCGTCGTCTTCTTTCTTGGCCTCACTTGTCGTCTCGTGTTCGTTATACGGATACTCGTAGTCGAAATCAGGATCGCCGTCGGTCTTCGTTCCTGCCGTGAGACCGTCGATATAGTCCTCGGGTTTATGCTTACTTAACTCGCGCATTTCTTTCTGCAAAGGCTGAATTTCTTTGGTGATTTCGCGTTGGGCTTGATCGACCTGCGTCTTCAAGTCGCGAATCGTCTTAAACACGGCCTTGGCAAATGGGGGGAACTTTTCAGGGCCCACAACCACGAGCGCAACGCCCGCGATGATGATGATTTCGGTCATTCCCATTCCCATGAACATAAGCAGTAATTCGGCTCTTGCGCCGTCCTTCGAGATTAATCCGGTTTGTGCCCTGAGCTGCGGCGGCGTACGACCAAGTAGGATGTCCAGATGCTTATTTCGTACAACAAATACAATGGGACCATCATGATGACCATGGATACCGGTTCGGGAGGGGTGAACATCGCCGACATGAACGCAATCCCGACAATGGAGTACTTCCGGTACTCTCTGAGCGTCGCGGGTGATAAAAGATCTAGATAGACGAGTACGAGTACGACGAGCGGAAACTGAAATGCGAGGGCAAACGCCAAGTAGCCCTTGATCAGTAGCGAGATGTTTTCACTCATCCGTAAGGTCGTTTCGACATCGGGCGGGACCAACTGTACGAGGTATTGCAGTACGATTGGAAATACAAAGAAGTATGCGACCGAGGCTCCGACCACACCCAATGCGACGCTGCCGGAAAGTGCAACGCGTACGACGCGCCGCTCCTTCGGTTTTAGACCAGGAAAAATGAACGAACATATTTGATAGACGATGATCGGCGAAGAGAGTAGGATTCCACCGTATGCAGCGAGCTTCAGTTTCACCATAAACCATTCGATGAAATTGAGCTGCACCCACTTTATTTCGGGGCCAGACGCCACCTCGCCTTCGACACCGGTCTCGCCCGGCGTTGCATCAATCTCGACCGGGTCCGGTTGAAGAGGGCTCGACACGACCTCGTACATTTGAGTCGAGAATGCGTAGCAGACGACAAATGAAATGACGAGCGCAGTGCCGGCAACCATGATACGTGTCCGGAGTTCGCCGAGGTGTTCGGTGAACGTCATACGGATATCGCCATCCGGGGTTTTCGCCGGATCGTTCTCCGGCTCGCTCGGTTGCTCGTCCTTCGGCTTCATGTGTGTGATGTCTTGAGTCATTGGATAATGGGTGGGTTACTTCCGGTTTGCTACTCCATGTAGATCGTATCTCGAATCGACGCAATTGCGCAAACCGTGGCTTAAAACAATTTGCGCGGAAGGGGTGGCCTCCCGCGCGCAATACAACTTAAGGTCTTTTGACACCCAGAAACCGTGCCTAAAAGGGCATCCGGTTCTCGCCAGTATCTTTGGGAGGTTCCGGGGGAGGCGTCCCACCCGAAGGTGCAGGGCGTTCTGGCTCGGGGAATTCGGAGGGTTCTTCCGGCATCGGAATGCCAGATTGGACAAGTTCTTTGAGGGCTTTTCCAGGCTTGAACGTGGCCACACGTTTTTCGGTGATGGGTACTTCTTCGCCAGTCCTTGGATTTCGGCCCATACGGGCATCGCGCGATTTCACTTCGAATACGCCGAAGTTCCGGATTTCGAGGCGTTCCCCCTCGGCCAACGATTCCGCAATCGCGTCAAGCGTCGCCTGAACGGTCGCTGATACTTCATTTTGGGTGTAACCGAGCTTTTCGGCAACGTCTATTACTAGTTCGCGCTTCGTCACGCCGGTCTCCTAAGTACTGCGATAACCGAAAACGAGTTACAGTCCACTCACGTCCGGCTCACCAAATATGCCGGGTGCCAGGTCCTGCAGTGTTTCTATGTACGTGTTCCGAATTCCCGGCACGCCGATCATGACGCCTAAAATCGCGGCGATTACGACGGCGATCATTAGGTTCTTCTTTGCCTTTTCAGACATGCCGCCGCCGCCGCCGACTGCTCCGACGGATTGAATTGCGCCAGCGGACACCATCTCGCCCCCTTCTGCCCGCGCTTTCTTATCTTCCAATGCGCCGAGGGATTCGTTGATTGAGATGAAGGCGCGATGCCATTCGTTCTGAAGTTTTTTGATCGCGACTTCTGATTGCGAGTAGATGGTCTCTAGATTTGTTGCATTCGATACGATGTTCATGGTGTTCGGATCGAATTTGTAGTCGCCACCCAGTGATTCTTTGAGCACTTGATGCTCACGCGCCAGCTTGCTCTTTATCTTGAGAAACTGGTTCTCAAGTTGAGCCTTATTGACACCGGGACTTGGATAGGCGCTGAGAATCTGATTGAAGAGCAGCCAGTCATTCATAAACTCGCGTGTGACGTGGATATTCCGCTCTAGAATCTCCAGAACTTTTAGTAGTTTCTTATTTGGTGCCATTCAGGCCAACCTTTCGGTACTCGGATACACCCCAATTTTGCGGTGTTACGCTAGCATAGGAGGGCCGCGAAGTCAAACCTAAGTCTTGCGTTTATAGATGCTTAGCACCGCTTTTCGCATCTCGGTCTACGAATCGAGGAAATTTCGAATGATCTGCTTGCCCGCGCCGGTCAAGATACTCTCGGGGTGAAATTGGAGGCCGACGATGGGGTGGGTCTTATGGCGTACCGCCATGATCTCGTCCTCCGCGGTCTCGGCGGTGATTTCGAGACAGTCTGGGCAGGAGGATCGTTCGATGATGAGCGAGTGATAGCGAGTCGCCGTGAAGGGTGAATCAATCCCCGCGAACAACGCATCGCCGAAGTGGCGCATCTCGCTCGTCTTGCCATGCATAATCCGATCCGCTCGAACAACATTGCCGCCAAACGCAGCACCGATGCTTTGATGGCCTAGACAGACGCCGAGTAACGGTATCTCGGGACCGAGCGCGCGAATGACTTCGACGGAAATGCCGGCTTCGTTCGGCGTACACGGTCCGGGCGACACGACGATTCTCGACGGATTGAGTGATCGGATTTCGTCGATGGTGATCGCATCGTTTCTGTACACCTGAATTTCCGCACCTTGTTCGCCGAAGTACTGGACCAAGTTGTACGTGAACGAATCGTAATTATCGATCATTACAATCATGCTTCCAATCCTCCTTCGGCGAAGTCGATTGCTCGGAATAACGCGGTCGCCTTGTTCACGCATTCCTGATATTCACTTTCGGGGACACTGTCGTAAACAATCCCCGCCCCCGCTTGTATGTAGGCGACATTGTCTTTCATCACGATCGTTCGAATCACGATGCAGGTATCCATGTCGCCGGAAAAACTGATGTAACCGCAACCGCCGGAATAGGGGCCGCGGCGTATGGGTTCGAGTTCATCAATGATTTCCATCGCGCGAATTTTCGGCGCGCCACTCACGGTACCCATCGGGAACGTGGCTTGTAACGCATCGAATGCATCGGTCCCATCCGCCAACTCACCCTCAACATCGCTCACAATATGCATGACGTGCGAGTACTTCTCGATCACCATGAGCTGCGTTGGAGACACAGTACCTGGGGCGCTTACTCGACCGACATCGTTTCGGCCCAGGTCGACAAGCATGATGTGCTCGGCGCGTTCTTTCTCATCGGCCATCAAGTCTTCAGCCAATGCACGATCTTCTTCGGCAGTCTTCCCGCGTGGTCGTGTCCCTGCGATCGGACGAACGCGGCAACGACCTCCAGAGACAGCGGTCATCACTTCGGGGCTGGATCCGACAAGGGTGCAGTCCGGGAATTGTACAAGGGTCATATAGGGAGATGGATTGATGCAGCGCAAGGCGCGGTAGAGCGTGACGGGGGTGCATTCGGTGGGACGTTTGAAACGCTGTGAGAGCACAACCTGAAAGACGTCCCCCGCTCTGATGTATTCCTTCGCGCGTTCTACGATGGCGCAATATTCTTCTTTTGTGAAATTTGATTCGGGAGGCGAGTCCGACGCAGGCGATTCTGCCTTCGTGAGTTCGGGTACTTTCAGCGGCGCTTGCAAACGTTTCTTGAGATGCGCAATCTTCGCCACGCCAGCGGTATACGCCGCGTCAGGATCGTCGGCCACATGGACATTCGATACGATTTTGAGCGTGTTGCTCACGTGATCGAAAATCAGAATGGTGTCGGTAATCATGAAGTAGAGGTCGGGGAGATTGAGGTCGTCCGGGTTTTCGTCCGGTAAGGTTTCGACGAAACGGATTTGATCGTAACTGAGATAACCAACTGCGCCGCCATGGAATTCGGGTAGACCATCGACGGATACGGGCTCGTATTCGGCCATGAGCGCGCGCAGTTCGTTCATGGGATCGTTTGATGTGAACGTTTCTTCTTTACCGTCGCGGATAATGGCGCCGTCGTTGCCTTTCGATCGAAAGACGACGGAGGCGTCCGCGCCCAAGAATGAATACCGGCCGATACTGTCCGCCCGCTCCACGCTTTCCAATAGAAATGCGTAGGGACGTCCTTCACAGACCTTGATGTACGCTGACACGGGGGTTTCCAGGTCGGCCACGATCTCTTCGTAGATCGGGACCAGTGCGCCGGGTCGTGCTACGCGGCGAAATTCGTCTTGGCTTGGATGAATCATCAGTCTTCGCCCGCTATGCCGTAGCGACGCCGTCGCCGGATAAGGTGATTGCCCCATCCTCAGCGACGAGTCGGTAGAAACAACTGGTTTCATTGGTGTGGCATGTGGGACCGTCCGGTCGGCATTGCAGCACGAGGGCGTCGGCATCGCAATCCGTGCGGACTTCGTCGACGTGTAGATAGTTGTCTGAGGTCTCGCCTTTCAACCACAGCTTCTGACGCGACCTGGAAAAGAAACAGGCTTTCTTGTCGCGTAGGGTAATCCCGAGGGACTCGCGGTTCATATAACCAACCATCAGGACTTGGCCGGTTTCGGCGTGTTGAATGACAGCGACAACAAGACCATCAGAATCGGTCTTGAGCATGTCGAATAGGGAAGCAACTTGATCGGTATTGTCTTGGGCACACATAGGTCCGCTCCATTTTCCGTGGCATATGCACACGGGTGTTCGAGATTTGGAAAGGGAGTGTTAGCACCGCTGTACGCGGCGCGGGACTAGCAGTGGGTATGAAGACGCCATCGATGCACGGGAACGATTTTCGATGGCATTCGTCTTCTCCTCAACAACTGCGTCCGGAACGGCCTAAGTATCGCACGAGGCGTGTGCGCCTCGCAATACATCGGGTGTATGCGCACTCGGGGCTAGCGCCAGAATCCTTTGGAGGATTCGGGTTCCGATTCCGACGTGTCCCCCGTTCCACCATTCGAGGACTCAGATGCTGATGGAGAAGCGTCTAGACCGGCTTCGGACTTCGGGGGATCGGCCACAGGTGCTGGCGCCGGAGCTGCTTCGACGGGCGCTGGCGCGGCGGCAGGTGCTTGAGCCGCGGGAGCCGGTGCCGGGGCAGCCTGATGTTCCAGCAAGCGATTGTCGTCGAGGGTTGTATCGAATTCTTTCTTCACGTTCATCAGTACGCGGCTAATGTTTAGATCGAGTGACGCGATATCTTCGACGCCTAACATCCGTTTGGCGGATGCGGCGAGTTTATCCTCAAGGTTACTGGCCGTTTCGCGGATGCCTGCGCCTGGCGGCTTGTTCACCACGGCGTCGGCGACGATGCGCACTTTGCGATCATTGTCCGAGGGCAAGACTTGGAGCGAAATGGATTTCACCTCGGGCAATTTCGACATCGCCTTCTGAAGCGAATTCTGCACAGAGTCGAGTTCGATGACGATGTAACCGTGTTTGCTCTGGAATTCGATCTTGCGTGAGTTGCGCGAACGCCCCCGCAGACCGAGGACAAAGAGGAATAACCCAGCCGACCCGATAACCATCGATCCAGCCGCGACACCGTACCGCATACCCGAGTCGTCAGGAATGTACTGCGTCGCCATCTCGTACAATTCGTGTAGCTCGAAGAAAACCAACAAGATACCAACAACGAGGATCGCAACGAGCACCAAAAAATAGACTAAAGCTTGCAAGATTTTCATGACGGACTACCTTCTACACTAGAGCGAGTCGCCTGTAGTGGCGACTTCAACGTTCCCCTTCACGCAACCCGGTACGGGCGGTGTACGCGGGAGTATAGCATCCAGTACCCACGTTTCCTACGGAGGCGATACCAACACGGCGAAATGGCGGCTATTTTATGAAATAGTCGACTAAGTCTGCGGTCAATTCGCCACGGCGGAATCGTCCGCTCTCGACGATCGTGGCGCATAAACGCGCGGTCGTGTTGATACCCACGGCGGTAAATTCGTTGAGCGCGCCGACCAATCGATTGATGGCTTGATCGCGGTCGGCACCATGGGCAATGACTTTCGCAATGAGTGAATCGTAATACGGCGGAACGGTATACGAAGGAAAGATGTGGCTGTCGATCCGGATGCCCGGACCGCCAGGGAAATGGCATCGGCGAATCTTGCCGGGCGATGGGGCGAAGTTATTATCCGGGTCTTCGGCGTAGACGCGCGCTTCGATGGCCCAACCCTGGGGTTTGTAGGCGACGGCACCCAATGGCTCACCGGATGCAATGCGAATCTGTTCGCTCACGAGGTCAATGCGGGAGATTTCTTCGGATACTGGGTGTTCGACCTGAATCCGCGCGTTGAATTCGATGAAGTAGAACGTGCCGTCCGGAGCGAGGAGAAATTCTGCGGTACCTGCATTGGTGTAGCTGACCGCTTTCGCCGCGCGCAACGCCGCCTTATTCAACTTTGATCGCAGGGCATTGGATAGGCCGAACGCTGGCGCTTCTTCAATGAGCTTTTGGTGGCGACGTTGAACCGTGCATTCACGTTCGCCGACGGAAATCACTTTGCCGTGTTCGTCGGCCAAGATTTGCACTTCGACGTGGCGAGCATTTTCCACGAATTTTTCGAGGTAGACGCCGCCGTCACCAAATGCGGCTTTGGCCTCGTTGGAGGCAACGGTGACGGCTTTTTGCAGCGTGGCATCGTTGTGCGCGATCCGCATGCCTTTGCCCCCGCCCCCGGCCGATGCCTTCACCAGCACTGGAAATCCAATTTCGTTTGCGAGACGAATAGCTTCGACGGGGTCTTGAATAATGCCATCGCTTCCCGGCACTACGGGCACGCCGGCGGCAGCGACGACCTCACGGCATTTGGCTTTGTCTCCGGTCAGCGAGATCGCGTCGGGCGATGGTCCAATAAATCCGATGTGACAATCGCGGCACACTTGCGCGAACTGCGCGTTTTCCGAAAGGAAACCGTAGCCGGGATGAATCGCGTGGGCATCACAAATTTCAGCAGCGGCGATAATCGCGGCAGTGTTCAGATAACTCTCGGTCGCGGAGGGCGGCCCGATGCAAATGCTTTCGTCGGCGAGCGATGCGTGCAGGCAATCCTGGTCGGCCGATGAATACACGGCGATCGTGTTAATACCGTGCTCGCGACACGCGCGAATGATCCGGACCGCAATTTCACCGCGATTGGCTATGAGAATTCGACGGAACATGTGGACTTATGCCCGGTCTAATGGACGCACGGCGAACAACGGCTGACCGAATTCGACGGGTTCCGCGTTATCAACGAGCACACGCACGATTTCACACCGAAGTTTAGAGGTGACTTCATTCATCAATTTCATCGCCTCGACGATACACACGGTTTGGTCCAACGCGATTTCGTCGCCCGGCTTCACGAACACTTCGTCTTCGGGCGATGGCGACGCATAGAAAACACCGACCATTGGCGCGTCAATCGTAACCAAACCGTCGTCTTCAATCGCGTCTTTAGTCGCTTGCGATGTGGTGACGGGGTTAGCATCTTCCATTGGCGCTGGCGGCTCCGATGGCGCGGCATACGCTGGAGGCGCAACGGCGTATGACGGCGGTGCGAATCCAGGCTTTTGCAGACGAATGCGGCTGCCTTCTTCCTCGATTTCGAGTTCCGATAGTCCGGACTCTTCGAGAATCTCAATTAATTGTTTAAGTTTTTCGAGGTCCATAGACCCACCCCCGAGACTCGCCGCACGTTCGCGGCGGACACTGGCTAATTGTTAGCGCGTTCTTGGTATTGCCCCGTACGCGTATCGACTTTAATGGCTTCGCCTTCATTCACAAACAGTGGGACTTGAATGGAGGCACCTGTTTCCAACGTTGCTGGTTTCGTGGCGCCCTGCGCGCGGTCACCCTGCACGCCAGGTTCGCACTCGGTGATCGTGAGCACGACGCTATTCGGCACGCCGACTTTCATGACACGTCCATCGTAGAACAACAAGATGGCCTTATCGTTTTCTTTGAGCCAATTCTTGCTATCGCCAACGACATCTTTTCCGACTTCGATTTGCTCGTAACTGTCCGGGTGCATGAAATAGAAGAGGTCGCCATCGTTATAGAGGTACTGCCAATGCTGATCCTCTAGACGAGCGTCCTCCATTTTTTCACCGGCGCGAAACGTTTTGTCCATCGTACGCCCGTTCATGACGTTCTTGAGGCGGGTTCGCACGAAGGCCGGGCCTTTGCCCGGTTTCACGTGTTGAAATTCAACCATTTCAAACAACTGGCTGTCGAGAATGATGACCATGCCGTTGCGGAAATCCGCAGTTGATATCATGTACCAATTACCTCTAATGACTTCGGGGCCGAGGACAACACGCGGCACCCATCTTCAGTTACAACAACGACGTCTTCTATTCGGACGCCGCCTTGGCCGGGGACATAGATTCCCGGTTCTACGGTGACAATCATGCCAGGTTCCAACGGCGTCTCAGATTCGGGGTTCAACCGCGGCCCTTCGTGAATCTCGATGCCGACACCGTGGCCCAACCCATGGCCGAAATGGTCGCCGTGACCTCCGTCCGCAATGATGGCCCGTGCGACTGCATCAACCTCGCGACCCAACACGCCGGGTCGAATGGCATCGATTGATCGTAGCTGGGCTTCGAGCGTTAGGTTATAGATCGCTTCGTACCAAGAACCGGGAATGTTACCGAAGGCATAGCATCGCGTCAAATCGGAGCAGTATCCGTTGAGCACGCAACCGAAATCGAAGAGGACCCCCATGCCTGATTCGAGCGTCTGATCGCCGGGTGCGCCGTGGGGAAGTGAGGGTCTCGTACCGAACAACGAAATCGTGTCAAATGACGCTTTTGATGCGCCCTGCTCTTTGAAACCGTGTTCAAACTGGGCCGCTACCGAGCGTTCGGTCTGCCCGGCTTTCAGGCCTGAAGTAATGTTGTGCAATACGCGCTCGCTCAGCTGTATCGCGGCCTCAATCTTCGCGATTTCGGACTGGCTCTTGCACGCGCGTAGCGGCGCAACCACGGATCCCGCCGCGACCAGTTCGCCGTCGAACAGCTTGGCAAGTTCGTTGTATTCGGCGACGGTGGTATAGGCGGGTTCGAACGCGGCGCGCTTTGCGTCGGTATCGTTGAGTTGTTTCGATACTTGCGCGCCGAAGGGGCCGCTGATTTCGCGGACATCGTACGCCTTGCTCACTTGGTCACCGGCTTGCTCGGTGTAGCGGAAATCGCACAGGAAAATCGCTTCCTTTTCTGTCACGACGACTCCGGATGTCGTACCGCGGAATCCGGTCAAATACTGGTTGGTGGGCGGCGTCAGGCTAACAAAGGCGTCACAGGACGCCTTGGCAATGTTTTCCCGGATCGCATCGAGTCTGCCGCTGCATTCATCGGGAGAGGGAGTGGTCTGGTCGCTCATTTCTCTATGATTCCTTTCACGGCGTGCAACGCTAATCGATAGCTGTCTTTACCGAAACCGGCGATTTGGCCGGCGGCGACAGGGGCGATAAATGAGTGATGACGAAAATCTTCTCGTGCATACACGTTTGACAAGTGCACTTCGATGACGGGGAATTCCGATGCAGCAACGGCATCACGCAATGCGACGCTGGTGTGCGTGTAGGCTGCAGGATTGATAATCATCGCGTCAGCCCATCCGCCGGCCGCTTGAATCGCATCAACGAGATCACCCTCGGCATTCGACTGCGAAATGCGCAATTCGATTCCAAGCTCTTCTGCCTCGGCGGTGAGCATCGCGTTAATGTCATCCAACGTGACGTTGCCATACACTTCCGGCTCCCGCTGGCCAAGCAGGTTTAAGTTTGGCCCATGCAACACTTGCACACGCACGATCTAAGACTCCTTCTTCTTCGCTTGAGCAGCGTGAAAATCGCGTATTATCGCCGATTGATCTTGGCTTTGCTTCATGATTACGAGGCATTCTTCTGCACGTTCTGGCTGGCCGCGCTCTTCGAACTTCTGACTCGCGTATAGGTATATCAGTGCGTGCCTGTCCCAGAGGTTATACTTGATGGGATACAGCTCCACGGTCCGGTCGATCGCCTCCAAACTCAATTCAAAGTACGCCAACTGGTCTTCGAGTTCCGGCTCGGATAACGCGCGTCGCCATCGCATGCCTAAGAGCCAATCGTAGTACGCCACCTGCCAGGGATTCCGTTCGACGGCCCGTTCCGCCCATACCACGGCTTCCTTGATGTAGGCGAGTCCTTCCGTCGGGGAGTCGCCGTTCCGCCATAACATGTCGAACCATAGACTAATGTGAAATGCGATATCCGGGTCATAGGGGAACACGGCATCGGCTTCGGCGATTCGTGTTGTCCAGTTCGCGCTCGCTTCTCTAGCTTTCGCGACCGCCAATGGCATGTTCGTTACCATCAGCCGCGCATCGCGTGGAATAGGAGAACCCGGCGGCAGTTGGGCATAGGACGGGTCTGCAGGATTCGGTTGATAAATGTGCATTCCGAAAGCGGATCGCATCGATGGGTCTTCCACTAGCAGCGCGAACGTGCTGTCAAGGACACTGGGCGGGGAATTCTTTGGCGCTTCGATTCCCCGAAGGAATTGGGATGTAAAGCTGATGCGTGCCTGACGTACGTCTTTTGTACCGACGGCGGCGTTTACATGGTCAATGCGTGCGCTCATGCCGATGACTGTGACCGCGAACAAGAGACAGACCGTCGTGATTGCGCGTGCCCGCCCCGGCGCCATCTCCGAACGGTTTTCACCTCCACTCGCCTTCGCCCAAAAAAGGCCGGCCAGTAAGAACACAAGCATCGCAAGCGAAGGATCTTCGAAGGGAAAGTCGACAATCGCGTGGACAAGAAATCCGATGACGCACGCATAGATACCGGCAAGCCACCATCCGCCGTCCGCCGGGGCGGTGACGCGGAGTCGTCGCCAACCTTCGAATACAAACCAACCCCAAAATCCGACGAAAAAGACTAGACCAACTAACCCTGTCTCGCAAAGCAGTTGCAGGTAATCGTTGTGTACTTGCTTTGAATCACCGCCGCCTAGGGGTTGGTATGGCGGATAGGCCAGCCCGAAATTGCCAAGCCCAACGCCGGTCAGCCAGTGGTCGGCCGCCATTTTGAATGCGCCGGCCCAATACGAGAACCGTAGGGACACCGTCGTTGGGTTTACCAAATCACCAATGGTAATGTCCGTGCCATCGACCTCGATTTCCGCAACATGCGGATTGATCGGCGTCGATCCGACTGGATCCTGCGCGTGCGCTTCTCCGCCAATCACTAAGAACGTGGTACTCACGAGGATAAGAATCCCCGCTGTGGCAGAGATAATTTTTGCAATGGTATTCGGCGCTGCTTTGGTTGGCCGAAAAACGAACAACGCAATGCCGACACCCGCGACCAGTGCCATTATGCCCCCGCGCGAGTACGTCATCCCGAGTGCGATGGCTTGAGCGATCGCCGCTATCGTCAATACGACGCTAGCGGCCAGCCATATGAATGTTTCGGGTCCGCGTTGACGTGTCACACGAATGGCGATACCCGCTCCTGCGACTGGAACAACGAGCACGCACAGTAGAAATGGAATGATCGGCTGGTGAATCGGATTGCGGATAATCGTCATGCGCTCGTTCACCATGATGGATTCAGCGAAGAAAAAGTAGTGGAAATACGTATAGAGAACGGCGAGGCTTATACAAAGTATACCGGCTGTTGTTACGCCTGCAATCATCGCGTGGGCCGTTGAATCACCATTACGCTCTTTGCCAGGCCTCAGAAGCATTCTAAGCACGGCAAAGATCGCAAACGCGATTCCGATCGAAAACAGTTGAAACACGACGACCACTATCGCAGCGACCGGTACGCGCATCATCGCCTGAGAAAAAGGTATGCCTATAGTCACGTTGGAAAATGCGATGTTTACCAAGGTCGTAATCGTCGAAGCCGAGCTGAGGATAGGCGCACTCGCCACAGCGGCAACCACGCCAATGCCCATACCGCGCACGAGCGGCGTGACGGTCTTGGTCGAATCACCTCCGGATTGGAGTTTTCGTATCGTGTACCACGCGCCGAACAGGGATAAAGGAAGTGTTGCAACGAGCCATGTCGCTAGTGCGTTAGCGAATAACAACGTGCCGAATGCGCGATTGCTGTTGAGTCGATGTATGAGCGCAGGGTTGAGTTCATGACCAAACAATCCCGCCGCCGATTGGGGATTGTTGAACACGAATGCACGCGTTTCCGGTAGGGAATACTTGAGATGAATAATGCTGAATAGGGCTTCCGCGGCAGAAGTCACAGCGACAAACGCGAGAACGAATCCAATCGCAGTGCCCGACCGCAAACTCGATGCGAGAATGAACACCATCGCGTAGCCACACCAGATCGTGAATGCTACTTGGGTTGCTTGGTATTGGATTGACGCCAATCCCGAAAGCCATGTAACCACGAGGAAACCGAATAACAACGCGCAGGGAATCATCGGAATGTTCATGGTCCCTCGCACTAGACTGCGCGCAGCCCAGAGGACGAAGAGCAAGAGCGCGCCCAGGAGGTACGCATTGTTCGACGCAGGAATAACCATCCCGTCTTGCCAGGGCCGCCAGTAGATCAAGATGCCCAAGCCGACTGCGGTACCCCACTCGTGCAAGGGTGCCCCCCAATAGACCGGTGGGCCATCCTGCGCGGCAACGGACTGTTTTTTCTTCGCGCTCACGATTCGGCGCTCTCGCCGTTTCCGGTGTTCATTAAGAGAACGATCAGCAAGAATACCCCCACAGCCTGCGCCATAATCATAATCGCGCCAAATGTCCCGACGTGCGGGAGCAATGCCGCGCCCAATCCGGTAACCGCCGCCACGAGGTAGATGAATTCAACCGCTTGGCGTTGCGTCATCCCCATGCGTACAAGCCGGTGTGAGAAATGACGTTTATCCCCCTTCATGATGGATTCGTTGTGACGCCATCGAATAATGACAACGGTAACGATATCAAAAATGGGTACACCAAGCGCGAGGATGGGAATTGCCAAGCGCGCGCTGTATGGCACGCCATCAGCGGTGTGGTACGTGCTCAGTACGGCGACTACCGCGAGGAAATACCCGCAAAAGAGAGCACCCGCATCACCCATGATGATCCGCGCGGGGTTGAAATTGTGATACAGAAAACCTGCGACGGCCCCTGCGAACACCATCAACATCACGCCGACAAACGTCTGACTGGTGGGAAGCGCGCACGCGAAAAATGAGAACGCCGCGATAACGCTAATCCCCGCGCTCAGCCCATCCATGTTGTCGAGGAAATTGAGCGAATTCGTCATCATCAAAATCCAGAAAATCGTCGCTGTGATCGAAAGCACCGCGTAGGGATTAAATATATCCAGTCGCACGCCAGCGAGCACAGGCACGGCGGCGGCAATAATCTGTCCAACGAGTTTCTTTTCGGGCGTGAGCGCGTTCATGTCGTCGACGATGCCGAGCAGGAACATTAACAACCCACCGACGAAGACGCCGACCAATTTCAATTGAACGTCATCACCCAGAAACGCGAAGATGTGCGACTCCAGCCATTGGTCGCCGAACGATCGCGCCGACATCAACAAAGCGAAGTGCCCGGCGATGACCACGTTGAATGTGACAAAGATAGCAACCCCGCCCAACATCGCGAGGGGTTCTTTCTGGATTTTTCGTTCGCCCGGATGGTCGTAGAATTCCCAACGATGGGCCAGACGGCGCATCACGTCAGTCATCGCGGCCGACATCAAGAATGAAATGCCGAGCGCATAGGCGCTTATGAGGTACCAGTTTTGCAATTCCAATTTAGACGGGCGGTTACCGGCCCGCGACCTCCTGATAAACGTCGAATTCTGCTTTAGCGATTCGCGCGGCAGTGAATGATTCGTGTACCCGTGCTTTCGCATAGGCCCCCATCGATTCGCGGCGCACGGAATCCGCCATCAACACGTTGACCGCCTCTGACAGCGCTACTGAATCGTTTGGCGGTACGTTCATACCGGTCTTCCCATCTTCATTCACAAACTCTACCCCAGTCCCCAATTTCGTCGCGACGACTGGCGTACCACACAAGTGTGCCTCCAGCATTGAGATGCCGTACGCCTCACTTCGTGCGACGGACGGAAACGCGAACAAACCACATGCGTGTAAGTGCGCGACCAATTCTGCTTCGGACAGCGCGCCGACAAATCGTACATGGCCGCCCCCCTCTTTCGCGAGTGCTTCACATCGCGCCCGATCCGGGCCGTCCCCGGCAATCACGACCGGCGCCTCAATTCGGGATGCCGTGCTCACCAAAACATCCAGCCCTTTATAGTATCGATGGCGCCCGCAGAAGAATACGAATTCTCCGCCGTATCGTTTTCGAAGGTCACGTACCGTGGCTTCTGACGGGGCAGGATAGTCATCGGGCTCGATGCCCAGCGGAATCACTTGGCATCGATCTCGATGCGGCTGTAAGGTCTCCGACGTCTCGACATACTGCGGAGACGCAACCAGAATCGCATCGGCTTTCCGGAGAAATGCGTGAAATGCCGGGCTATAGAATCGCATCGCTGCGGCTTGTCGGACGATGTCGCTCTGATAGCGCACGACCAGCGCGCCTCGTGGCCTCGACAAGAGATAGCCAATCTCCGCCGTCGGAAATGGGACATGTACAACCATGACATCGGCAGCGTGACGGCGCATCTGCCACGGAAACAGCGGCGACGCCGGAGCGCTCTGAAAGCGGCCCCACTCCCCCACTTCGGTTACGCGGGTGCCGTCATGTTCAACGGTGCGTGATCGCCAACTCCGACTGCACGTGAGCGCCTCGACATCCGCCCATGCGCGTTGATGCCGACACATCAACGCCATGTGCCGCTCCATCCCGCCGGATACCGGCGGATAAAAGTCTTTGTATACGTGTAGCACCCGCATGTAGATTTCAGCCGAATGCGCTCCTCATCCGAGCGCTTTTCGATACGTCTCCATCGTTTGTTCCGCAGACCGCCGCCACGAGAATAATTTGGCACGTTCAATTCCAAGCGCCGACTGTGTCGATCGAAGTACTTCGTCCTGCGCAACGAACCGCATAGCATCGGCGATGGCCGTCTCGTCGAGTGGGTCGACCAACAGCCCCGCGTTTCCAGCGACTTCCGGAAGACTCGACACGTTCGATGTAATCACCGGCGTTCCACACGCCATCGCCTCGGCGACAGGAATGCCAAACCCTTCGGCCAAACTTGGATAAACCAACGCATCCGCCGTTCCCATCAACCCCGGCAAATCGCCATGATCTACGAACCCAACCATTCGAATCCGATCATTACGATTGGCCTCTCGTGCCGCCTGAAAAATCGGCTCTGCCTTCCAGCCCTCCCGCCCGACCAAGACTAAATCCTGTTCGACTTCTTCGGCAATGTGCCCCCATGCCCGAATCACGCGCACAAGGTTCTTTCGCGGTTCCAACGTGCCGACGAACAGAAAGAATGCATCGGGCAGTTCATACTTCTTTCGCACTGCGGCTTTTGTAACGTCATCCGCTGGAACAAACCGCTCATCGACGCCGTTGTACACCACATCAATGCAATCGCGATCTACGCTCAACCGTTCGACCAATGATTTCGCCGTCGCTTCGGAAACGGCGATGATACGTTTCGCGCGACGGACACTGTGCGAGACGCCCCACTTGTTGTAGGCCGCGCGTTCCCAACGATACCACGAGGGTTCTTCCAGAAAGGTTAGGTCGTGAATGGTCACGACGGCTGCTGCACGTTCACGCAACCCGATTACGTTGCACGGATAGTGGACCAAGTCAGCATGCATTTCACGCGCCGCACCGGAATGCTCCTTGAAGATTCGAGACAGCACGCCGCCGGAAGATACGCGACTGTATCGTTCACGGACCGTCTCCGGCACATCGGGAAATGGTTCATCTTCAGGCCATAACACGTTCACTTCACAGCCGGAATCGAGTTGCGGCAACCAGCGCGCGAGTTGTGCGGAATAGACACCGGTCCCACTCTGATTGCCTGCCTGCAATGCGTTGAAGAGCACTTGCACCGATTCAGCCCCGGTACGCCGCTAGGGTAGCTTCGGCGCAAGCACGCCAGGTGAACCGGGCGGCTTGGGCTTGGCCAAGTTCAGACATCGCTGATCGGACTGACTCGTCGGACAAGACACGTGTCATCATTGCCGCCAGTGCCTTGTCGTCACCGGCCTCGACGTACGCGGCCGCATCGCCACCGACTTCCGGTAACGCTGAATTGTTCGCCGTGATCACGGGACATCCGTACTGCATCGCTTCCAATACAGGCAAACCAAATCCTTCGTAGAACGACGGGAACACAAAAACATCCGCAGTAGAATACAACGCAGCCAAATGATCGTCATCGACAAAACCAACACGTAGAATCCGATCTGCGTGATCGGCTGATCGCGCGGCGTCCACAATCGGATCGGTATTCCATCCCAGTGGCCCCGCCAACACCAAGGTGTGCGGTAAGTCTCTCGCGATTTGATCGAACGCACGCACCAATCCCGGAACGTTCTTTCTCGGCTCCAATGTACTCACAAATAACGCGAAGGGTTTATCAATACCGTAACTGTCGAGCAGTAACTTTTTGGCTGCATCATGATCGATCGAATTCGTTATCACCCCTGGTCCGGGGTAGGTCACCCGCACCTTATCTTCATCGGCTCCAAAGTGATCGACGATGTCCCGCTTCGAGGCTTCGGATATTGTCAGAACTACGTCGGCCTCTTGCGCGAACTTCGCAACGGAAGCAGAAAAGGGTCCGACGATTTTGGGGCTGCACAAATCCGGCACCACCGCGAATGACGCATCGGGAATCGACACCACTTTCCGCGCGTGTTTCACCGGAGGCAAGAAAAAATTCGTCGCGTGATATACGTCGACTCCGCCCAGCAGCCCGTCCGCTGATGGCCAGCCGAGGCGATCCCAAATCTGATACATGACGCGGGCAGGAATCGGAATGTGCCGTGATTGGATTGCGACCGCGAGCTGTTCATATGCGGGGGCCGATCGGCCTACTGAAAGACCGGAAATCTGGTCACCATCATCCAGCAGCGGCAAGAGTTCCTGCAACAGATTGGCGACATAATTGCCGATCCCGGAACGCCGGGCCGTCATAGGACTTGTGTCAAAGCCGATCCGCATCGATGCCCCGTGGCTTGTTGGCCGTAAAAGCTTGAATGATAGCAACTTACGCTAAATAGTGTCAATCAATTACCTCAAGAGATGGGGGCAGCGTTCCTTGCAAACCGCTGAAGTACTTTGAGTTAGCATTAACGACCTCGTTTAGGTGTGTAACCCGCCGCCTTGACCGACGTTATGGTGTATGTTAGACTCCAACTGTTAGCACTCTTATTCACTGAGTGCCAGGCACTCCAATCATGAATACGGACCAAAACCTCACAGAACGCGAAGACCTCATCCTGCAAGCCGTGGTGCATACCTTCATCACGGACGCGGAGCCGGTGGGATCACGCTCGATCGTCAAGCGGTATAGTTTGGATTTTAGCGCGGCGACGGTTCGAAATGTCATGTCTGATCTGGAAGAAGCGGGCTATCTTGAGCAGCTTCACACCAGTTCAGGCCGGGTGCCTACAGATTCCGGATACCGGTATTACGTCGATCACCTTATGCGGGTACAGAAGTTGACGCTTCAAGAACGCGCCCGTATCGAACAAGATTTGTCGCAACAGTTGAGCGACGCAGACGAGGTGATGCGTAACACGAGCCAACTGCTCGCGTTGATGTCGCACCACACGGGCATTGTCGAAATGCCGGACAAAGAACACGCGCTCACGCGAAGTATCGAATTGTTACCCATCGGAGAATCGCGGGCGGCGATGCTCATCTCGGATAGTTATGGCCGAGTGCGCACGATTATCGTCACATTGGAATCGGCCATTACGCGCGAGGGACTTCAGGAACTCAGTCGGTTCTTGAACGACCAGTTGCGGGGTGTATCCGTCGATACGTTGGCGAGTGCGCTGCAGAATCGTAGTCGCGCGTTGATGGAAGAACACCGCGAAGTTGCGGCAAGGGCGATGGCATTATTAAACATGTTGCCAGCCGATCAACCCGCGCAATATTTTTTAGAAGGTGCCACACAATTATTCGAGCAGCCCGAATTTCACGATGTCGCACGAGCACGCGAAGTGTTCACGATGCTGGAAGACCGCGAAATCTTGACCGAACTACTGCGCAATACGTTGAGCGCTTCGGATAGTGGGAAGACGTCAGTCGTAATTGGGTCGGAATCGCAACGGCCAGGCATGGAGGCTATCAGCCTTGTGGTCGCGCCTTACAGCGTGGGTGAAGAGCGCGTGGGCATGATTGGCGTCATCGGCCCCAAGCGAATGCCGTATTCGCGGTTGACTGCGGTTGTGGATTACACGGCCAATACGCTCAGTCGTTTTCTGACGCGTATTGCAAGCTAAATGGAATTGAAAGGAAGTATTGACGGTCATGCCTGACGGCCAAGAAAAAACAGAACTCGAAAAAAAGTGGGAAGCGAAAGCTGCCGAAGAAGAGGCGGCGGACGATGCGCCCGCCGAGTCGAATACCGATCCGGAAGCGGCGAAGGAACCCGATCCGCTTGAAGTAGTGAGTAAGGAACGCGACGATTTCAAAGATCAACTACTGCGTGCGCGCGCCGATTTCGATAACTATCGCAAACGGGTCGCGCGGGATGCAGACCGGACGCGAAAGTTGGCGGGCGAGTCGTTGATTCGTGATCTGTTGCCGATTGTCGACAACATTGAACTCGCATTGAATCACAAAGACAGCAATCCTGAGGCGTTGGCAGAAGGTGTCGAAATGGTTGCGAAATTATTCAACGATACGTTGACTCGCAACGGGCTGGAGCCCATCGCCGCGGAGGGCGAAATGTTCGACCCGGAGCTACACGATGCGATGCTGAGGCAGCCTGACGACTCGGTGCCTGCGGACACGGTCATTCAAGAGTTTCAGAAGGGATACCGAATCGGAGACGTGGTGCTGCGCCATGCAAAAGTGGTCGTGAGTGCAACGCCTGAACCGGCAACAGAGGATGCAGATAACGGTGCGGCAGCCAGTGAAGCCGCTCCGGCGGAAGAATAGACGAACACAAACTAAATCAATCAATCGTTAAGTTATGCTGATGGAGGCTTGAGTACTATGGGTAAAGTAATTGGAATTGACCTCGGGACCACGAATTCGTGCGTCGCTGTTATGGAAGGCGGCGAACCTGTCGTCATCGCTAACGCGGAAGGCAATCGCACCACACCATCCGTCGTCGGCTTCACGAAGGACGGCGAACGGCTTGTGGGTGCTGTCGCAAAGCGACAAGCGATCACCAATCCGGACAATACGGTGTTCTCGGTCAAACGCTTCATGGGACGCCGGTTCGACGAAGTGAGCACTGAACAAAAAATGGTGCCGTACAAAGTATCGGAGAGCGCCTCGGGCGATTGCCAGGTGGAAGTACAGGGTAAGACGCATCGCCCACCGGAAATCTCGTCGATGATCCTTCGCAAAATGAAGGAGACAGCGGAGAGTTATCTGGGCGAAACCGTCACGCAGGCTGTCATCACGGTGCCAGCGTACTTCAATGATTCACAACGTCAGGCAACCAAAGACGCGGGAAAAATTGCGGGCTTGGAAGTCTTGCGCATCATCAACGAACCAACGGCGGCAGCACTCGCCTATGGCTTGGAAAAGAAGCGCGACGAAAAAGTCGCGGTATACGATCTCGGCGGTGGTACGTTTGACGTTTCCGTCCTTGCGATTGGCGATGACAGTTTTGAAGTCCTGAGCACGAACGGCGACACGCATCTCGGCGGTGATGATTTTGATCAGCGCATCATCGATTGGCTCGCGGAAGAGTTCATGCGTGACCAAGGCATCGATCTCCGTAAAGACCCGATGGCGTTACAGCGTCTGAAGGAAGCCGGTGAAAAAGCGAAGTGCGAACTATCGAGCACTGCGCAGACCGACATCAATTTGCCGTTCGTCACGGCTGATGCAGCAGGTCCCAAACACCTCAACTACACGTTGACGCGCGCGAAGTTAGAACAGTTGTGCGACGACTTGCTGCAACGCACGAAAGCCCCGTGCTTCAAGGCCATCGAAGATGCTGGCGTGAAGCCGGAGGACATTGACGAAGTAATCCTGGTCGGTGGCATGACCCGTATGCCAGCAGTCGGTGAAGTCGTGAAGAACGCATTCGGCAAGGAACCGCATCGCGGTGTGAATCCGGACGAAGTTGTGGCCATCGGCGCTGCGATTCAAGCGGGTGTGTTATCCGGCGATGTCAAAGACGTTTTACTGCTCGACGTTACACCGCTTTCGCTGGGTATTGAGACATTGGGCGGCGTATGTACGAAACTCATCGACCGCAACACGACCATCCCGGTGAACAAACGCCAAACGTTCTCGACTGCGGCGGACAATCAAACCGCTGTGACCATTCACGTACTGCAAGGTGAACGCGAGATGGCCGGTGACAACCGGACGTTGGGCAAGTTTGATCTCATGGGTATACCGAACGCCCCACGCGGTTTACCGCAAATTGAGGTGTCGTTCGACATCGACGCGAACGGCATTGTTCATGTTTCCGCGAAAGACCTCGCGACGAATAAGGAACAAAAGATTCGGATTGAGGCCTCCAGCGGACTCGACGAAAGCGAAATCGATCGCATGGTCCAGGACGCAGAGTCGCATGCGAAGGAAGACCAGGAAAAACGCGAGTCGATAGACGTTCGAAACAACGGTGATTCGCTTGTCTACCAAATCGAAAAGCAGATGAGCGAACACGGCGACAAGGTCAGCGATGAAGACAAGGCCACCATTAATGCGGCACTTGACTCGCTGAAGGAAGCCTTGAAGGGCGAGGACATCGAAGCCATTAAGGCGGCAACGGAAGGCCTCGCGAACGCCTCTCAACCCCTTGCACAGGCCATGTATGCCGAAGCTGGAGGTGCGGAGGGCGCCGAAGGTGAGCCTTCGTCGAACGGCGAAGAGGCTGCGCCAGACGCTGACGCCGAACCCGATGCCGAAACCGTCGACGCGGATTTCACCGTTGTGGACGATGACGAAGACAAAAACTAAGGTTACCGCGATCACGCTGTAACGTAACCGGTAGACGATGAGCCAGATGAGTCAACGCGATTTTTACGATGTCTTGGGCGTGTCCCGTGATGCTTCGCCGGACGAAGTCCGCAAAGCGTACTTGAAGCTCGCCCACAAATATCACCCCGACAAAACCGGCGGTGATAAAGAAGCCGAGACCCAACTCAAAGAAATCAACGAAGCCTACGACATCCTGAAAAACGCGGACAAACGCGCGAAGTACGACCAGTACGGTCACATGGGTGAACAGATGGGCGGAGGCGGTTTCGGTGGTGGATTCGGCGGAGGCGGTGAAGCCCCGTTCGATGATTTCTTCGATACGCTCTTCGGCGGAGGTGGCGGGCGTGGCGGCCGTGGACGACGCGGCGCGCAACCCGGACACGATCTGGAATACCGCGTCTCGATCACGTTGCGTGAAGCCGCCAAAGGCGTCAAGAAAAAGGTCAAATTCAAACGCCAAGAAGTGTGTGGCGATTGCAACGGTAGCGGCGCGGCCCCGGGCACGAAGCCGGTGTCTTGTCCCGATTGCGGTGGCGTGGGACAAGTGCGCCGTTCGCAGGGTTTCTTCAGCATCACGCAAACGTGTCCGCGTTGCCAAGGCGCGGGCAGCAGTGTCGAGACGCCCTGCACCAAGTGCAGCGGGCGCGGGCGCGTCAGGGCGGACCGCGAACTCTCGTTCGATTTACCGGCAGGCGTCGATTCAGGATCGAGGTTGCGGCTCTCCGGCGAAGGCGAACCGGGCGATCATGGCGGACCGCGCGGCGATCTCTACGTGTTGGTCGAAGTGCAGCTCGACGAAATCTTTGATCGCGATGGCAATCATATTTTGTGCGAAGTGCCGATCAGTATCACACAGGCCATGTTGGGCGATACGATTCGCGTTCCCACACTGGAAGGTGAAGCGGATATCAAAGTGCCCCCGGGCACTCAACCCGGCACGTCGTTCCGTTTGCGCGGCATGGGCATTAAGGATCTCCGCGGATACCACACCGGCGATGAAATGGTCACGGTACAGGTTGAAATCCCCACGCGCCTCAATGGTGAACAAAAAGATCTGATGAAACAGTTCACAGAGATTAGCAACGAAAAACACTACCCGATCTACCACCGCTTCATGGAGAAGGTGAAGAAATCATTGGGTGGATAGCATTTTCGCCCCACTCATTCATCCCTAGCCGTTGTCTTTGAAACCCATCCGGGCTAGAATCTCCAACCAATCATACTCTTACCCAGGCGTTTCTATGGACATCACGGCATACACCAAACTCGTCGATCAGTTTAAGGACGTTCGCGTCCTCGTTGTTGGCGATATTTATCTTGATGAGAACGCATACGGAACCGTCGTAGGGGTTAGTCTCGAAGCGCCGGTACCCGTCCTTGAAGTGCACGAACGTCGCTATAATCCCGGTGCAGCCGGTAATGCCGCGTGCAATGCTTCCTCTCTTGGCGCAACGACGTCTATCGTCGGCTACATTGGCGACGACATCAACGGCGGAATCGTACGGCACGAATTCGATGTCCGCAATGTGGACACGACAGGAATCGTGAGCCATCCCGGTGCGCCAACAAACACGTACGGCAAGTGGCGCGCCGGCAGTTTCAACGCGCCGGTCCAAGAAGTACTCCGCACCGACACTCGAAAACCTTCGTTCGTCACGGGCGATGTCGAAGACGCGATTATCGCCGCCGTTCAAGAGCGCGCGGCCAACGTCGATGTCATTATTGCGGTGGACCAAGTGTCGTCGGTGGTTTCCGATCGCGTAATCGAAGCGATAGTTGAAGCGGCACAGAAACACGGAGTGTTGACGGTCGGCGATTCACGCGAACGCGCGGGATCGCTGCAGGGATTCGATGTGGTCGTTCCCAATGATCGCGAAGCCGGACTCTGGGCCAATATCGATGTGCGTGATGAGACCAGTTTGAAGCTAGCGGCGGATGCCTTGCGCAAGGTAGCGAAGAATGCGCTCATCACCCGCGGACCGCTCGGCATCACCGTATTCGGCGAGGACGGCGCGTCAACGAATGTACCGTTGCCGGTGAGGCCGCGCGAAGTCATTGATGTAACCGGCGCGGGTGACACGGTCACTGCGACAGTCGCGCTAACGCTGGCCGCAGGCGGCACCCATCACGCTGCCGCGACCCTCGGTAACATCGCTGCCAGCGTCGCCGTAGCGAAGCCAGGCGTGGTTACGGTCCTGCCCAAGGAAATCATCGTTCAGATGGCAGGGCACACAACGGATTCCAAATTGCGCACACTCGATGAACTGGCACAAATCATCGAGAAACTCAAGAAAAATGGCAAACGAATTGTGTGGACCAACGGCTGTTTTGACATCCTCCACATCGGTCACATCAAGTATTTGGAAAACGCCGCAGTACAAGGCGATGTACTCATCGTCGGACTAAACACCGACGAATCGGTCCGTGCGATCAAAGGCCCCAAACGACCTTTTCACAAGGAAGACGAGCGTGGAATTATCCTGTCCGCACTGGCCTGCGTGGACTATGTGACATTGTTCGGCGATGCCGACACGACAGCGATTCTGGAACGATTACAACCCGACATCTACGCCAAGGGCGGGGATTACACGCTCGAGTCCATCAACCAGGATGAGCGGCGCGTCATCGAAAATTACGGCGGACACATTGCATTGTTGGCGGGCGTCATTGGTAAATCGACCACGGCAATTATCGACAAGATCGACGGCGAATCATAACGTCTCGACGTTAATCTCCGCGTTCGTGTATATGCAAATCTTCGAGGCCGTCTCCAACGATTCGCGCACAATGGCTTCGGCATCCAAATCAGAATGTTTCACCAGTGACCGCGCCGCCGCCAGCGCAAAACCACCGCCGGATCCAATCGCAAGAATTCCGTCATCAGGCTCGATCACTTCACCATTCCCGGATAGCAACAACGACGTCTCCGCATCGCTCACCGCCAGCAGCGCTTCCAGATTGCGCAAATACTTATCCGTCCGCCATTCCTTACCCAGTTCCACCGCAGCACGGGTCAAACTGTGATTGAACTCGTTCAGTTTCCCCTCAAACTTCTCGAACAACGCCAACGCATCGGACACACCGCCCGCGAATCCCGCTAATACACGACCATCCGCCAGCTTGCGCACCTTGCGCGCAGACTCTTTCATCACCATGTTCCCCATCGTCACTTGGCCATCGCTACCAAGCGCGACCTTGCCGTCTTTCCGCACACTCACTACGGTTGTTGCGTGAAACGTTTCCAATGAAAATCTTCCTCCTTTACGATGACTGCGTTCGCGACAATCGCGTAGCTCGCAGGTTACAATGATTCGCCGTGAAGATTGCAACCATATTCATAAGAATAGTAGCGTTGATTGTCCTCGTGATACCAGGAACCGGATGCTCGCTCAAAACGAACGTCCTTGTCCAGAACAGAACAGATGAAACAATCGAATTGATGTGTTGGGACGGCAAGCCAGATCATACTCTATGGAGTGTGACAATACCTCCTAACAGTGTCGTTGACTTTGAACTCGATCCTTCCAGAATCGCGACAGCTCAAGATGGACGCCAGTATCTCCTCGTACACGAGGACCACGGGTTTACGGTCAGAGGCCAAAGTTTCCAACTTGAGAAGAACAAACTTCTCGATCAGACAGCGCAGGATCTAAGCGTCTCGCTGGACCAATGCAGCAGGCGACACCAGCGCCGACGATACTACGATATCGTGATTACAGAGGATGACATTGTATTGCTCGTGCACGCCGATTCCGCCAAGACCACTCTTCTCGACCCGGTTCAAGTAGGAGACGCATCTTGAGCACCTGGGCAGGCATCGCCATCCTCATATCCATCATAGCCGCGAAAATGGGTGCGGGATATTACCAGCGCGCAAGGTTGACGCGCGCGTGGGAAACGGGGATGCAAGCGTTTCAGGCGGGCGACCTCGAATCGGCGCAGACGGCGTTTGGGCGGTGTGTGAAATGGGCGCCGATTTGGGTCCTTGGTCGCCGCATGTTTGGGCGTACGCTCGCGGCACTGGACCGACACAAGGAAGCAGAAGAACAGTTCGATTTTGCGGTGCAACTGGAACCGCGCAATGGCGAATCGTATATCGACTTTGCCGCGTACCTTGCTACACGTGGGCCGGACCGAATGGACGACGCAATCGAAATGTTAGCCAAGGGTCTTGAACTCGCGCCGAATTATGCGGATGAGATTCGCAGAGCGCCTGGACTTGCCGCGTTGCGGAATGATCAGCGCATTCAGACGCTCTTGACGTCTGGAAGCCACGACTAGTCCCGGGCGAAATTTTTACTCCGGGAGGGATACGCTCCTGCGTGTCCTCGTCCGACTGTGGATGCGCGGGAGCGCGTCCCTCCCTCTCTACGCATGCGGATGCGCGGAGCGATACACTTCCTTCAGTCGGTCGATACCAACGTGCGTATAGATCTGCGTGCTGGACAGGCTTTCATGTCCAAGCATCTCTTGCACAACCCTCAAATCCGCGCCTGCGTTTAACATGTGTGTAGCAAACGTGTGGCGTAACGTATGCGGCGACACGTTTTGTTTACCCGGCAATACTTCGCGTACGTATTTTTCGACGATGCGTTGCACGCTCCGCGTGGTCAACGGACCACCCCGCGCATTGACGAATAGGCGATCATGTTTCGGCAAACCGAGTTCGGCCCGATGCAGTAGGTAAGCCTCGATTGCTTCAAGCGCATGCGAACCCAAATGCACGATGCGTTCTTTGCGGCGTTTCCCCAACACCTTCGCCGTCCCACTGATTCGGTCGACATCGTTCAAGGTGATCCCCGCCAGCTCTGCCGCGCGTATTCCGGTGCTGTATAACGTTTCCAACAACGCACGATCACGCACGCCCAGCGGTTCCGAACCGTCCGGTGCCTCGACGAGTAACGTCACCTCGGGAATGCTTAATGCGTCCGGTAAGTCACGCGATAACTTAGGCGCAGATACGCCGCTCGCAGGGTCCATCGGGAGACGCTCGATTCGGACGTAAAACTTGAACGCCGCGCGGATCGCCGCGAGTTTTCGTGCCGCCGTTCGAGCAGCACCGCCCTGACTGCGAACATGGGCGACAAACGAACGGACTTTTTTGCGGTCCGCTTTCGCGAGTGCGTCCAGTGTGGCCACAGGCCGATCATCGGATTCGCGCGAAAATGCGGCATCGCCATTCGCGAGATAATCACAAAACTGATCGAGATCAGCGAGGTATGCGCGCAAGGTGTGCGCGGAAAAGCCGCGTTCCGTCTCCAAGTAGACGACGAATTCTGTTAGCGCTGCATGCATTCGCCCACCTGGGCGCCCCCAATTAACCGACTCGCTATTTCGCCGCTTCCTCTTCGGCCGGTTCCTCGATCTCCACTTCATACTCACACGTGGGAACGGGACAGAACCGAACACGCGGTTTGCCGCGAGGTTTTGTCAGCATGGTCCATGAGTTTTTGCAGGTTGGACACGGTGTTTCTTTATCCAACTGACCAAACGCGGTGAAGTCGCACTCCGGATATTTCTCGCAACCCACGAATCGCCGACGCTTCGCCATCTTACTGATGAGTTCGCCTTCGCATCCTTCGCGAACACACTTCAGGTGCAATTCCATCGGTTTCGTGAACTTACATTTCGGGTATTTCTCGCACCCATAAAAGTCCTCGCCACGGCGGTTCTTTCGGATGAGCAGGAACCCCTTCTTGCAATCCGGACACTCTTGGTCCGTCTTGATGGGTTCCGCCTTGGCAGGGTTATCGACTTTGTTGCCGTCTTTGTCCACGTTATGCGTGTTCTTGCACTCCGGGTATTTCGAGCACGCCATGAAATCGCCGAACCGACCGCCGCGTATCACCATCGGCGCGCCGCACTTGTCACACACTTCGTCGGTCGGCCTCGTCTCAGCCTTCTTGCGCAAGCTGATGCGCCCATCGCAATCCGGATGTTTCTTACACCCGAGAAAGAGGCCATACCACGCCTCTTTCACGTCCATTTCACCCTCGCATTTCGGGCACTTGGCGTTCTCGCCCACGAGATCCGCGATCATTCGCTTCTGTGCCGAGTTCAAATCCTTTTCAAACGTTGCATAAAAATTCTGAAGGAAGTCGCGCCATTGCAACTCACCCGCTTCCACTCGATCTAAATCCGCTTCGATGCGCGCGGTGAATTCGAGATCGAGTATGTCCGGGAAATTGGCGACGAGAATGGTATTTACCTCTTCGCCGAGTTCGGTCGGCTGCAAGCGCCCTTTCTCACGTAACACGTATCCACGCTCGACCACGGTATTCACGGTGGGAGCGTAGGTACTCGGACGACCAATGCCGTTTTCTTCCAATGCGCGAATCAACGTCGCTTCCGAATAACGCGCTGGCGGTTTAGTGAAATGTTGCTCGGGTTGTAGTTCTTGAAGGTTTAGCGTCTCGCCTTTTTCCATCGGCGGGAGTAATTTCTCCCCTTCGTCTTTCTCGTCCTCTTCCTTCGTTTCTGCGTAGAGTTTCAAGTACCCGGCAAATTTCATCACCGACCCTGAAACCCGGAACGTATAATCATTCGCTTTGATATCTACGGTGGTCTGATCAAAAACAGCCGGCGCCATTTGGCTGGCGACAAACCGCTTCCAGATCAGCGTATAGACCTTGAGCTGATCGTCGTCCAGATACTCTTTAACACTCTCCGGCGTATGGGCAGCCGTTGACGTTCGGATGGCTTCATGTGCATCCTGCGCGTCCTTCTTCTTGCCGAAGGTGTTCGGCTTCGCCGGAAGAAACCCTTTTTCATAGTTGTTGCCGATATGATCGCGGACCTCGTTCAGGGCCTCATCGGCGATGCGCGTGGAATCGGTACGCATGTAGGTGATAAGCCCGACGGTACCTTCGCCACCCAGTGCGATTCCCTCGTAGAGCTGTTGGGCAATTCGCATGGTCTGCCGTGGCGAAAGCCGGAGTCGGCGGAAGGCTTCCTGTTGCAACGTACTCGTGATAAACGGCGCAGGTGCACGCCGACGCATTTCTTTCTTTTCCACCGATTCAACGGTGTACGACGCGCCATCGAGCCCTTTTAGGACCTCTTGAATCGCCGCTTCACTACCCAGTTCGGGTTTCTCGCCCTTTACTTTATGGAGATGCGCGGTCACCGATTGCCCAGCCGCTTTGGCGAGCAGCGCTTCCAACGTCCAATACTCGACGGGTATGAATGCTCGAATCGCCGCTTCACGTTCGCACACCATTCGCACCGCAACGGACTGCACACGCCCAGCACTCAACCCTCTGCGCACGGACATCTGCAACAGCGGACTCAGTTTGTATCCGACTAAACGATCCAACACGCGCCGTGCCTGTTGGGCGTTCACCAAATTCTCGTCTATATCACGGGGATTGCTCGCTGCTTCTTTTACGCTACGCTTCGTAATCTCGTTGAAAACGATCCGTTCGACGGGTTTATCCAGCTTCGCCAACAAGGCAGCAACATGCCAACCGATGGCTTCCCCTTCGCGATCCGGGTCAGACGCGATCAGGATTGTTTCAACCTTCTTCGCGACCTTTTGCAATTCTTTGATGCTCGCAGAAGCAGATCGCAGCCGTACATATTTGGGTTCAAAATTGTTTTCAATATCCACACCCAGATCACTCTTGGGCAAATCGCGGACATGGCCGTAGCTGGCGCGCACAATATACTTGTTGCCGAGGAATTTGTTGATCGTCTTGGCCTTGGCCGGCGACTCAACAACGACGAGGTATTTCGCCATCGAACAGAATACTCCTTATATACGCGAAAACGCCCACACCGTATTCGGATGGGCGCCGACAAGTTACACTAAATGCGTTCCCAATCTAATGATAGGTGGGTCCGCCTCCCATGACGGTCGTCTCAATGACCTGCTGACTGGCGACATCGATATTGGCGTATACGACGCATGCGAGCAAGTACTCTAACTCCTGTATACCGATCTCACCATCGAAATGATCTAAGCGATCCAGCATTGCCTCTCGCTCGAATGCATCGATGAGCCCGTACAACTCTAGCCGGGCCAATGCGTCCCGCGCTTCGGGCGTTAATTTGTAGTTTTCATTCGCACTGAGAATGCGCACTGAACTCGATTGACGACCCGTCTCGCGGATGCGGGCTTCCACGTGCGGACCTACCATCTTCATGGCCGCATCAATGTCCCTGGAGGAATAGCCCTTACGGCCCAGCCAAGATCGCAGACCTGTCTCCGAGGGTGTCACTTCCGGATTATCTTCAATTCGTTCCAGGAGAACGTCGATCAATTTGATGAGTGATTGCTTCATAAATCCACTTATTGCCGAGGAAACCATCCCCCCTGACGCCCACATTGTAGGGGTGCCCCGTCAAGGAGTCAATATCGTTAACGGGCTACCGCCGAAAAATATCATGATCGAGACCTGAGCGCGCATCGCCACTTTATCTCGTAAGTGCTTATGTTAAAAGATGCTTACATCAAAAACGCCTCTGAGAACGGTGTCTCTCTGAACCAAAGTCCTGGTCAGCCCAAACTGGTGACATGATAGGTCCTACTCGCACCTACAATGTCACCTGAACCAAACCCACATTTCGCTATATAGTTGAATCATGGTATGATTACATCAACATATGGTAGAATTTTTGGTATACAGAAGTGCGAAAATCAAGCAATGCACCTGCGATTTGGACCGGGATCATCGGCGCGCTACTACTAGCGGCCATGATCGTCAGTGTTCGTCAGAGTAACTGGCCCTATCCCTCGGACTTCGAGACTGAGCCCCGGGCTGAATTAGCCTCGATGAAGGATTACGAGAATGGCACTGCAATGCGCTACGTGCGGGCGCTCCAAGAGGGCAACTGCGACGAAACGATTGCGCTAACGCTTTGGATGAATGATCGTATCGAGCTCAGTCGGCTGAAGAATCCGGAGCAACTTGCCGATATACGTGAAGAGCTGTGCGCGTCTCTAACCGACCGTCGTATAGAGGGCAACCGCCTGTCTGAAGAAGGCATGGAGGACCAATATGTATTCGCCCCTGGAAGCCGGGTATCGCTGATACGGGTCGATGAAGGCCGCGAAGATTTGGAACGACCCGTGGCGACCCGGGTATGGGTTGAAGTGATGTATTTACGCGAGGAACGGGCACCACTGGACCTTGGGGGATTGCCGATCAAGAGCCTTACGGCAGGAATCAACGCGACGAGTGATTCGTACGTGCTCAAGGCTGCGGTGGTGGGAAACGTCGAAATTGATTATGAGTCTATTGTCACGAATTGGGATACAACAAGGGGAAAATGAACATGCCACTATCCACCTGCCCACGTTGCGATAAGCTGTTTAATAAGGGCGATGCCGTGGTTTGCTCCTCTTGCCTTCCCTTGGAGGAAGACGACTACGAGCGGGTTCGGCAGACGATGCAAGATAATCCTGAGTTGAGTGCGGAAGGTGTCGCGGATGCCGCCTGCATCGACGTGAAGTGTATCCTGCGTTTTCTTGAGAGCGGTCGTATCGAGACTACAGCGGCGAACAAATCTATCGTTTGCGGCCGATGCGGAGCACCGGCGATTAGCTTGGCCAAGCGATTGTGCGAGTCCTGTTTGCATAAACTTAACGCGGAGCTCACGGCTCAACAGAGCCATATCCAGCTTAACAAGAAGAAACGGGTTGAAGTGGGAGCGGCCTTCAATGTCCGCGCTGAGGGTGGCGCAGTGAAGTATCAGCGCTGAAGGTATCTTCGGCATGGAAGATTTGGGACGATCACGCTAGAATTGGGATATTCGTACTATGACTCGACGTGACAAAATAGGCGCGGCATGCCTTATAGCCCTCTTTGTATGTTTTATCGTTGCACTGATATGGACAACCGAACCGTCTGGTCCTGGTATGGATCCGAGCGAAAGTTTCTTCGTGCAACAACGTATCAAGAACCTCGAAAAGAGTCAGTAATTCTCCTACGCCTCGCGCTCGTATGTCTTATTGCGCTGACCGCCTGTCCATTTGCGACAGCAGACACCATTACATTTTCCGGAACCATCGCAGGACGATCACTGTCCGCCGAAGTTCCGATTCTTCCACGCGGAACCGTCAGTTATATTTCGCTCACGGGTCTCGTCTCCACATTCGGCGGCAAGACCACCATGCAAACGGACGGCGTTCAAGTTGATCTGTCCGATGGTCAAGCGTGGCTCAAACTCAATGAGACATCGGTAAATTCCTCGCTCGACTCGTTCGATCTTCGTCAACCCGTTTTGCGGGAAGGCGATGCGATCCTCGTGGCCGTCACCGATGTGCAGCCACTCCTCATGAAGGCGTTTGGCGCGGACACTACCCAACGCATCAATCGAACGCCCGACGTAACCGCAACGGATCTGGGCGTTAATGAATTGACGAATAATGATCAGCCCATGCCCGCCGAAGACCGCCCGCCGCGATCCCGAACAGGTGAAATCCGATTGGCGATTATCGACCCAGGCCATGGTGGCAATGATGCCGGTTTCGAATTATCGAGCGGAGCTGTTGCGGGCAGCGAAGGAATGAAAGAAAAGGACATCACACTTGCCGTGGCGTTGAAAGTCCGGGGTGCCCTGGAGAAGCAACTTGGCCTGCAAGTACGCATGTCTCGTGACGAAGATTTGATGTTGGCGAATAAACAACGTGTCACGTTAGCGAATCGCGATCAGGGCGACATTCTCATCAGCCTCCATACCGGTGCCAGTTACTCGCCGCGTGCATCAGGTTTCGAGATTTTTCACAGTCCAGCCACATCGGGGTCCAATACGGTGGCCATCGCGGAATCGCTTAGTGACGCGCTCGTCGAAGCGACGGGCACTCCAAGCCGCGGGGTACGCGAAGCACACCTTTCGCTCTTCCGCGAAATTGAAATGCCTGGCGTGTTAATCGAGCTCGGATTTTCAACGAATCAGGCAGACGTAGCGCGGCTGGTCGATGAAGCGTATCAACAGAGATTGGCCGAGGGTATTGCGGCAGGTCTTGCGCCATTCACTCGAGCACGGTCTGCAGGGGACACGCTATGAGTCGGCGACTTCCGAAACCCAGCATGTTCCGGCGTGTATTTTTCGCCATTTGGGGCATGGCCACACTCATTTTGTTTCTGACCGTTGGCTTATTGGTTCTCGAAATGTCTCAACGTGGACAAAACCCGTTGACGATTGTGAGCGAAGCGGAGCCACCGCCGAGAAATGAGATCACCACCACGGATCAAGAGACCGAGTACGTAAACGTGCTTCTTTATTTCACGAATCCGGACGGGCAAGACCTAATGCCGGAGCGGAGGAGTATTCGGTATTCCACGTCGACCGCCGACAATTGCAAACGGGCCTTACAGGAACTCTTGGCCGGACCTCGCAATGAGTTATTGCCTATCGTACCGCCTGACACCGATGTCCGCGCAGCATTTTTGGTGGACAACGGCCGCCTCGTCGTCAACTTTTCACATGACCTTCGGGTTGGCGCACTAAACAGTGCCTCCGCCGAAGCGTTGATGATTTACGGAATCGTCAATACGGTATCCCAACCCTTATTGGTCGGAAAGGATGGCAAGCGAGTGAATTCAGTCCAATTCTTAGTCGAAGGTACCGTGCAGGCGGATCAATTCCCGGCGCACTTCGATCTTTCCGAACCGGTCAAACCTGATCCACTTTGGAATGCTTCTACGACAACGGCACCGGCGGAAAATGTCTGATTCAGGGTTCGCCGTGGGCGTGTTCGATTCGGGAGTCGGGGGACTCACGGTGCTCAAGCAACTGATGGTGCAACTGCCGACAGCGTCGACCATCTATCTCGGCGATACGGCGCGGGTACCCTATGGAACGAAGTCGGCGGACACGGTCATTCGTTATGCGATTGCGTGTGCACAACTGCTCATCGAACGAGGCATCCAATTGCTCGTCGTCGCCTGCAATACGGCCAGCGCGTTTGCGCTCGACCACCTGAAGAAAACGTTGAGCATTCCAGTGATTGGTGTTATCGAACCCGGCGCGCAAGCAGCCGTCGCGGCCACTCGAAATAACCGCATCGGAATTATCGGTACAGCGGGCACTATCCGTAGCGAGGCCTACCAACACGCGATTCTCGCACTACGACCAGATGTAGAAATCATAAGCCGCCCCTGTCCCCTTTTCGTGCCTCTTGCAGAAGAGGGCTGGATCGAAGGCGATGTACCTAATGCAATCGCTGCTAAGTACTTGCATGATTTCCGTAACGCCGACGTCGACACACTCGTCCTTGGGTGTACGCATTACCCGCTGCTCAAACCTGTCATAAGCAATGTCATGGGAGACGACGTTGCCCTCATTGATAGCGCCGAATCGGTTTCAACGGTGGCGGAACACGTGCTCGGCACCGTGCAACTCGGCAATGATGAGCATAGACCCCGTCACCGATTCCTCGTCACTGATGCACCGAAATCGTTTCGTCACATCAGCGAACGGTTCTTAGGCCATCCCATCGACGATGTCGAGTGGGTGGATGTGGCATGACGCACAAGGTGCCACATCGCTGGGGCTTTATCGCCTGGGGAACTGCCGCCGTTACAGTTGGCGCGGTAGCCTGCGTTCTATTTCTGGCGAGCGCTAGCCAGATAGCGACCCGCAACTTGGTGCCCGACACACGGGCAGAACTCGATCGTATGGATCGCGTGCTTCGTGACAATGCGATACCCGCCTCCAATATAACGCGTGAACCAGAAACGATTCGCCAAGATGGTCAGGCGTCCTGGGCGTATATGGATTACACCGTAGAGATTCCGAGAGACATGAACGTTGAAGGCGTTACGAAGGTCCTTCGAAATCGCTTGCGCCGTGGAAGCGTTACAGTCACCAGCAATCCCGACGCTCGGCGTGCTGGACATGAACTCGTCCTTGCGATGGAGGACAAACCATTCGCCAATGTACGCATCGAACCGTCGAAGCCGGTGACGAAAGCGGTCGCACATTACAGCCTTGCAGGCGAACGAGCGGTCGATGATGTCGTTCGCGCGTTACGACGTGCGCTACCGATATCACCCGCAGAAAAACGATCCCTCCCAAGCCCGCGTAGCAACCAGGAGGCTGTGTGGTCCTACGTCAAGGTCGACGTTCGATTGCCTTCACAGTATGACCCCGTTCACACGGCGTCGGCGCTCAGCACACTTCCACCAGATGTAAGCGCTGAGATCGCGGAAAGTGATTCTCCAAATGCCAGCATGGTTTCCGTCTTTTTCAAAGGCCTTCCCTGCGGCGAAATTGCACTCACCCATCATTCGGGTACACGCACTCGCAAGATTCCACACATTCTTAATCTGGCGAGCGCAGCCCTGCATGCAATCCCTCCTACACTTGTCGGCGACGCATTGGTCCCTCAATCGCAGCCCGTGTTTTCCAGGCCAAGACCTTCACGAACGGGTGCGCCACTCATGGCCATTATCGTCGATGACGGTGGATATTACGCCGAGGCGACCGATCGCATTCTTGCACTCGATACGGGGCTGACCTTGTCTGTGTTGCCATTTGCACCGTTGAGCGAATACATCGCACAAAGCGGAGCGGATCTCGGTTTCGAAATCATGCTGCACATGCCGATGGCGTCGTTTAACTCCATTCATAATGCGCCCGGTTATATCGGCCCCGATATGGCACCCGAGGAAATCGTGACGCGACTTGACGCGGCCTTGGCGGCGGTACCCACGGCGATTGGGCTTAACAACCACACCGGGTCCAAATACACGGCCAGCGAGTCGGCGATGGAAACCTTGTTGACTGCAGTCAAAGAACGGTCTCTATACTTTATCGACAGCAAAACCACGGCGCGTTCCCGTGCACTCGATGTCGCATTGCGCATGGAAGTACCAACGGTGCCTCGCGATCTGTTCCTCGACAACAGCCCTTCAATTCCTGCCATCCGAAAGCGTTTCCAAGAGCTCATTAACATGAGTCTTGAACATGGTAGCGCAGTCGGTATCTGCCATTTCCGCCCCAACACCGCGGTGGTTATGGAAGAGGTACTGCCCAAGATTCGGGAGCAGGGCATCGACATCGTCCATGTTTCCCAACTTCTGCCTTAAGTCAGACGCGGATAGATTTCGTTGAGCATTGTGTTGGGCATAGAAACCTCCTGTGACGAGACCGGTATCGCCGTTGTCGCCGATGGCACCCGTATCCTCGCCAATGAAGTCGCGTCTCAGATCGCGATACATGCACCGTTCGGTGGCGTCGTTCCGGAAATCGCGTCGCGACAACACACGGAGTGCATCTACCAACTCACTCAACAAGCCTTGGAAACGGCGGGTGCAGAAATCGACGCCATCGCGGCGACTACTGGGCCGGGGCTGATGGGCTCATTGCTGGTCGGCGTCAATTTCGGTAAGGCACTCGCCTTCGCCTGGGAAAAACCCTTCATTCCGGTCCATCACATCGAGGGCCATCTATTTTCCGTTTTCCTCGATCAAGAAGACGTCACCTTTCCGTTCCTCGCCCTCATCGTGAGTGGCGGCCACACACTGCTCGCGCAATGTGATCGCCCACATGAATATCGCTTGTTGGGAACAACGCGCGATGACGCTGTCGGCGAATGTTTCGATAAAGCGGCGCGTCTGCTCGACCTCCCCTATCCCGGGGGACCGGCCATTCAAGCCGTCGCACCTGAAGGTGATCCCAAAGCGATAAAATTTCCGCGCGGGATGATCGATTCCGGCGATCTCGACTTCAGCTATAGCGGCCTGAAGACGGCGGTCCTCTATGCAACACGCAAGGATACCTACAGTCAGGCCGATCTCGCCGCATCGTTTCAAACCGCGGCAGTCGACATCTTGCTGATCAAGACGAAACAGGCGATTCGGCAGACAGATGCCAAACGACTGGTCGTGGCCGGCGGTGTAGCGGCCAATGCACTCCTCCGCGACCGTCTCCAGTCCGAGATCACAATCCCGGTTCACATCCCTCCGCTAGGCCTTTGCCTGGACAATGGGGCGATGATCGCTGCCGCTGGCGACTCCAGGCTTCGCCACGGCCTCACAGGGAGCCTGGGCACCACACCCACGCCCAATTGGCCTCTGACCGAGGCTACCCGCACCGAATCTACAAAACAGGTATAATAGGAGTAGGTCTGGGGTTCCGTCGGGGGACGGACCTCGAAAGTCCACACCTACACTCGATGAGGGGGAATCATGTCCACGATCCACGAACTCATGCACCAGGCGGTCAAATGCGGTGCATCTGACATCCATCTGAAGACGGATAATCCGCCGGTGTTTCGCGTCAACGGAAGCCTTCAACGCCAAGCGGGTGAAGTCCTGACCGACGATGACATCGAATCGCTGCTCGCGGAAATCACGTCTGAGAACGAGCGCCAGAAGTTCAGCAAGATCAAAGAACTCGATTCCTCGTACATGCTTGAGGGGCTGGCCCGATTCCGTATCAATGTGTGCAAAGATGACGGAGACACGCGAATGGTTCTCCGCGTCATTCCCACAACAATCAAAACCATCGAAGACTTAGAGCTTCCGCCCGTCCTAAGAGACATTTGCACGAACAGTAACGGACTCGTTCTCGTCACGGGCGTAACGGGTAGCGGAAAATCGACATCGCTCGCCGCGATGATCGATGCCATCAACACGACTCGCCCACTCCATGTCGTCACCGTGGAAGACCCGCTCGAGTTTCTGCATGAGGACAAAGAAGCGATTATTACGCAGCGCGAAGTCGGCCAAGACACGATGTCATTCGCCAATGCATTGCGTGGCGCACTGCGACAAGATCCCGACATTATTCTCATCGGTGAAATGCGTGACGCCGAAACCGTCCGCACGGCCCTTTCATCAGCAGAAACGGGCCATTTGGTTTTCTCAACATTGCACACGGTCGACGCCGTGCAAACACTTCATCGAATAATGGATTTTTTCGAGCCGCACCAGCAAGAGCAAATTCGCAAACAACTAGCCAGCGTGTTGCGCGCGATCGTTTCTCAGCGCCTCATCCCGACAAAAGACGGTTTAGGACGGCGCGCCGCGGCCGAAATCTTGATCGGCAATCGCACGGTGCGTGACTTCATTGAGCAAGGCAAGTCGTTCAAAGAAATCAGTGGTCTGATTGAAGAGGGTGCCAGCCAATACGGAATGCAGACGTTTGACCAAGCACTGTATGCACTATGGTCAGACGGTAGAATTTCCGAAAAGACCGCGCTGGAATACTCCACGAGTCCGCGTGATCTAAAACTTCGCCTCCAAGGCCTTGCTGCCGGCTAGCGCGGTACAGTTCCATGCGTAGCGGCTGGGTAAAACAACTATGCGCCATCATTTGGACGACTCCAATTATTGCCTTGGGGTCGACCGGTATTGCGATTGGTCAGGCCGGCCCACTTTCCAACAGCGGATTCGAAGATTTGCAAGATTTGATGCCCGCCGATTGGAAAGTATTTGTCGCGCCCCAACCCGGCGCCAACGGGGAGCTCGATTCGACTCACGCATTCGAAGGCCGTAACAGCGTTCGACTCCACATCCCAACACCGTATAACGTCGAACCCGCGAACAATTGGAGTCAACCGCTCCCACTCACGAAGGGCGGCGTCCGGGTTCGAATCAGCGCCCACATCAAGACGAGTGACGCGACCGAAGCCGCCGTCTGGCTCCAGTGTTTCCAGCGCGATCCTTGGATGGTGCTAAAGCAAGTCTCATCGAGCACCGATTCGCCGGTGTACGGCACAATGGATTGGACGCCTGTCGAGTTTGAAGCCCTGATTCCCAACGGCACCGATTACGCCATGATTCGTTGCGTGCTCAAAGGGCACGGCACCGCCTGGTTCGACAACGTGACGGTCGACCTCGCAAGCGAACCGAAGGTAGAACCCAAATCTCTTCAAGCAACCACACGTGAAACTCCGATTGAGGCGACGCCGCCGGATCCCGAATCAATCAGCCCGCCAAAACCGAAACCAATATCGACTGAGCCGCCCCGACCAAAGCCAACTCCGACCGCGCAGGCCGCGAATGACGAGTTGCGTCAATCGAATGAAGCATTAGCCAATCAACTTCAACAACTGCAAGCCGAAATCGCCGAACTTCGCGCAGTGCTCACCCATCCAGTACCGGTCAGTGATCCCGATGACTTACCGCCCCCACTCGTACCCCACGGATTCCAGTGGAAGGAAAACCTTCAATGAACATATATGTGATGTTGGCGATCGCGATCCTCGCGGGATTCGTCGGGACCGGATTCGTGTGGTTTGGTTGGAGTGCGATTGAGAACCTGGTCGCCATGCGATCTGCGAAGGCCGCCGAAGCAGAAGCCGAGGATGGATCAACGGAGTCTGCCGAGGCTTAAATGGCAGGCAAGACTGGAGAAAACGCCAAAGGGCGGAGCCGCTCGTTTGTGGGCATCACTTTCGAATGTTGCAGTGTCTACCGCCGCGTCTATCTGACCGCCGACAAAAGTGCGTTCGCAGGCGCTTGCCCAAAATGCGGAAAACCGACCCGCATCCGTATCGGGCACGGTGGCAGTAAATCGCGATTTTGGACCGTTGGCTAAGTCTCTAGATAAATATCAAAATTCCTTCGTCTCCAGAATCGAGAGGTGCTCACAATTTCTGGTCGCCCCTATTCGTTGCCCAGGCGACTATGAGGAGATAAACGCTCGTCAGCATCATTAGCACTCCAAGCCCCATCAGAGGACCGTTGAAGCCCCCTCCTCCACCATCGCTGATTCCAAATCCCAATAAAACGAAAGCTACGATTCCGGTTCCGCAGCCGACTTCAAAATTGGGTTGAGGGTTTCGCATCCTGGGCAGCCTCCTCCAAAAAATACTCATTTCTACAAACCAACATTTTCTTCGAGCGACTATCGACTTTTTCGAATAATAGCAAACATCCCCTCATACCAATTAAGCGTTGGAGTTCGGCACAACTAGACCATGTGTCATGCCGAGCGTAGCCGAGGCATCTTACGCGGCGCATGAAAGGTTATCAGCGCGGTTACGAAGATGTCTCGGCTGCGCTCGACATGACTCCGCAATGTTGAATCGCTATAGATAGGCGGGAGTGTACAACAAAAAGAAGGGGAACCTGTCTCCAGGTTCCCCCAACATTATTCTCTGGGCGTAGATAGTGCAGTTATGTCGTGGCGTTTGCTGCCACGTTTATCGCTTGCAACCCTTTGGGACTTTCCAACAATTCGAATGTAACGGCGTCTCCCTCTTTCAACGTGCGAAAGCCATCCATTTGGATCGCCGAGTAGTGCACGAAAATATCGGGGAAATCCTCCCGCGTAATGAAGCCATACCCTTTTTGGTCGTTAAACCACTTCACCTGACCATCTAGATGTTGCTCGTTTTCATTCGACACAGCCCAATCCTCTCTTACATCTCTACGTCAAAAAACCCACTCCCAACAAATTTTGGACCCGCCCAGAATAGGCCCTTTTAGCACTTTCAGCATAGAGCTAAGTGAATGATCTGTCAACAAGAAAATCGCAGCGAGGAGTGGGCAAGAAATGCGGGAAGTCATTTAGAAACAGGGACTTAGCCAAATCGGAATAGGCAAACGCTAAGCGGTTTTAGGGCAACCACTTACTAACACGAATCGAATTAGGGGCTGGAGGGTTAAGACCCCTCGACCGAGGAATATGGGCCCCCGCTAAGCGAGTGAACGCCAAACGCTATCGACGATTGATCCAATTCGCCGCCTTGTATTTCGTCGATTCCAACTCGCGGGTCGCCTCGAGAAGGCGATTCGGAAGACGAGTTTTGGGCGGACCACCGTCGAATGCTTCACGGACCGCATCCTTCAGATCCTTCTGACTCAACGGAATGTTCTGCACAAATCCCTTGTGCGTCCGTTCGCCTCGATAGCCCGGACGATCGCTTGGTTCTCTAAGATACCGTTCCATCACTTCGCCGTCGAAATCGTACATCAACGTTCCATGATGAAGGAAGGCCTTGCGCCGTCGCTTTTGCGCGTTACCCGAAACTTTCTTTCCATTGATCGCGAGATCAGAAATGCCTTTGTGTTTCACCGAAACGCCACGGGCGTCGAATGCCGCACATAGTTTCTTGAAAATACAACAATAGGCCCCCCGCACGGTTCGCGCATCCGGGTGTTTCTCGTGTAATAACACCAAACTGTAATTCAATACGCCGGGCCCTTGGAGCACGCAACCGCCGGCTGATGCCCTGCGAAAAATGCCGACCTTTTCCTCGCGGCATATACTTTCGTAGACGTGTTGGCGCAAGACTTGGGAAACACCCAACACAGCGAATCGCGATTTCGATTCCCAAAACCGGAGCGTTTCGGCGGATTTCCCCAGTTCGACGTCATCCAACAGTATTTCGTCTAACGCCAAGTTTCGCGCGGGTGACAAAAACGATACATCAAATACGCGCATGGACAAGCTAACAGGCGCAATTAAGCTGACGCGCAGCCATTACTTCGTTCAAGCGACCGACGGGCGTGGTGGTCGGTGCATTTGCCAATGCGGTAGGGTCGGTTTCGATCACCTCAGCGATTTCAAGCATTGCATCGCAAAAAGCGTCGAGTGTTTCTTTCGATTCGGTTTCCGTCGGTTCGATCATAATGCTCTCTTTAACCGTCAACGGAAAGTACACCGTCGGCGCATGAAACCCTTTGTCGAGTAATGCCTTAGCGATATCTAGGGCTTTAACGCCTTGCTTCGCTTGAGGTACGGCGGTGAACACGCATTCGTGCATACACCGACCATCGAATGCCGGAGTGTACACTTTTTCGAGGCGGGACTGTATGTAGTTCGCGTTGAGGACGGCCAACTCCGTCACCTCGGTCAATCCATCTGCACCGAGATGGCGGATGTAACTGTACGCCCGAAGCGCCATCATGAAATTGCCGAAGAACGCCGCCATCCGACCGATACTTTTCTCCGGCGTTTGCAACACATAATCGTCGCCATCACGCTGAACGCGGGGTCCGGGCAAGTACGGTTCGAGACGTTCACTGACGCCAACGGGCCCTGACCCGGGGCCGCCCATACCATGCGGTGTAGCGAATGTCTTGTGCAGGTTGTAGTGCATAACGTCAAAACCAAGATCGCCTGGGCGGGCTTTGCCCATGATTGCGTTCAAATTCGCACCATCGTAGTAGAGCATCGCGTCCACTTCGTGGATCATATCCGCAATTCTTTTCACTTCAGGCTCGAAGAGTCCATGCGTATTCGGGCATGTCATCATGATCCCTGCAATGTTGTCACTTATCGCGGCCTCGACCGCTTTCGCGTCCATTGTTCCATCGGGGAGAGATGCTATTTCGAGCACCTTGAAGCCCGCGATGGCTGCTGTGGCGGGGTTCGTGCCGTGGGCCGAATCGGGAATGAGGATGGTGTCCTTGTGATGGTTGCCGTGATCTTGATGGTACGCCGCCATGAGCAGCACGCCGGTTAATTCACCGTGGGCACCGGCAATCGGTTGCAGCGTGACCGCATCCATCCCCGCGATTTCGCAGAGCAGCTGCTCCGTTACGTCGATCAATTCGAATGCACCCTGGCATGCAGGCCAGTACGCTTCGGATGTGGACAAGTGCGGATGCAAATCGGCGAATCCGGGCAGTGCCGCAACGGCCTCCGCCATACGCGGATTATATTTCATCGTGCAGGATCCCAGCGGATAGAAATGCGAATCGATCCCGAAATTCTTGCGCGACAAATTGGTGAAATGCCGAACAACATCGAGCTCGCTCACCTCCGGCAATTCTGCACGTTTCGCACGGCAGAGATTTGCGGGCAACGTCACGTCAGGAACATCCAACGGGTCGAGCGTAATGCCACGCCGTCCCGGTTGCGATCGCTCAAAAATTAACGGCATGATACTTCCTCCAGCGCATCGGCAAAGGCATCGAGTTGCGCGCGTGTGCGGCGCTCGGTCACGGCGACGAGTAAATCGTTTTCATTCCCGGCACCTACCGACTCCAAAGGCAATCCAGCAAGAAACCCGCGATCCATCATTTCACTGACGACGGTTGCCGCTGGTTTCGGTAGCCGTACCGCGAATTCGTTGAACGTCGAGCCATCATTGAGGATTTCAGTCCATGCAAGATTGCCCTTGAGATACTCGGCTTTGGAATGGCAGTGGCGCGCCACGTCGCGGAAGCCTTCGGCACCGAGCAGGCACATGTGGATCAACGCGCGCAGGGCGCATAACGCTTCGTTTGAGCATATATTTGAGAGGGCCTTCACGCGGCGAATGTGTTGTTCACGGGCCTGCAAGGTCAACACGAAACCACGCCGGCCTTCGTGATCTTCTGTCATCGCTCCAATACGGCCCGGCATTTTGCGGACGTGTTTCTTCAACGTCGCCATCATGCCCAACCACGGTCCGCCAAAACCCAGCGGAATGCCCAACGATTGACCTTCGGCTATCGCGATATCTGCACCCATTTCGCCAGGCGTCTTCAACAAGCCGAGCGAAACCGGATAACACACCACGACGAGTAACGCGCCCGCAGCGTGACATTGTTCCGCCAACGCAGAGAAATCTTCGACCGTTCCGAGAAACGACGGGTTCTGCACGATGACACACGCGGCGCCTTCAGGATCATTTCCGTCGAGCACTTCCACACCCAGATTAGCGGTGTGCGTGTCCAACATTTTCCGATAGATGGGGTTGAGCGAATCGTGGCACACCACGCGATCACGTCCGGTAATGCGTATGGCCATCGTCGAGGCTTCGAAAACTGCCGTTCCGCCGTCGTACAATGATGCATTGGCAAATTCCATGCCGGTCAATCGGCACACCGCGGACTGATATTCGTAGATGCTCTGCATGGTGCCTTGCGCGCACTCGGGCTGATAGGGCGTATACGCCGTGCTGAATTCCCCGCGCGACGTTAGGGCGTCAACCGCTGCCGGCGTGAAGTGGTCATACGCGCCGCCGCCGAGGAAGCACACCAAGTCCGAACGATTGGTCGCGGCGATTGCTTCCAGCTCATCACGCACAGCCATCTCTGAGAGGCCGTCGGGCAAGTCCCAGGATTTCGCGCGCAATTCTTCCGGAATCGATTCGAAGAGATCGTCGATACTCGATACGCCAATGGTGGCGAGCATTTCGGTTTTGTCGTTGTCTGTTGCCGGTGCCCAGGTCACGCTTCTAGTTCTCCAAGGTATTTTTCATACGCCGCTGCATCCATCAGGGCGTCCAACGCATCTGCGTTATGGCCCGAGATTCTGAAAAACCAGCCGTCGTCTTGCGGACTCTCGTTGACGAGTTCGGGTTGGTCTTCCAGCGCGGCGTTTATTTCTGCGACTTTCCCGCCTACGGGCGTGTACACATCGCTCGCCGCTTTGACGGATTCGACTGCGGCAATCGCATCGCCCGCGTTGACGTCTTTCCCTGCTGGGGGCAAGTCAACGTATGTGACGTCACCCAGCTGATCCGCGGCGAACGCCGTGATTCCTACAGTGCATGTCGTGCCGTCGTCGAGTGCCCACTCATGTTCACGCGTGTATTTTCTATCGGTTGGATACATCGTGCAGCCTTTCCTGTTCCCCCGGGATGTAACGCCCGGCTAGTTTCGGCACGTGCCGTCCGAATAGAACGGCAACTCTACTACGTTCACTTCGAGTCCGCGCGGTCCAGCCTCAAGTGTTGTTCCTAGTCCCAGACAATCTTCATCGAGATATGCGAGCCCAATCCCATGGCCAACGCTAGGCCCAAACGTCCCACTCGTAACAACGCCGACAAGCTTGCCGTCCCGACGCAATTCAAAGTCATGACGCGGCGCACGGCGATCAGGACTGGCGATAGCCGCGAGCCGTTGATATCCGCCCGCATCCCGTTGCTGTGCGAGTGCTTCTTTGCCAATAAAATCGGTATCCCACGCGACGAACGTTTCCATGCGCGCCTGGAGTGGCGTCCGTGTCTCGTTGAAGTCTTGACCCGACAGTGCGTATCCGACTTCGGTCCGCAAGGTATCGCGTGCACCCAAAGCCGCAGGTTCAACTTCGCTATGGGCGATCAGCGACCGCCACAGCGGAACGGCCAAGGCTGTCGGTACAAACAGCTCAAACCCCATCTCACCAGTGTAACCAGTGCGCGAGGCCAGAATCGCTTCGCCCTTCCATTCCGCAGGTCGGATCTCAAAGTAATTTAGGTCGGCCGCCATCGGGAGTTCGCGCACGAGCACATCCCGCGCGAGCGGACCTTGTATATCGATCTTTGCAGTATCATCGGTAACGTCTACAACGCCTTCGCCAGCGCGACTGAAAATCTTCGCTACTTTTTCACGCGGCCCTGCGTTCGTGACCACAAACAAATCATCGTCTGCCAGTTTCATCGTAATAATGTCGTCGATGATACCGCCATCTTCGTTGAGTAAGGCGCCGTACTTTGATCGACCCACGCGAAGTTTCGCCGGATCGGAACAAATGAGACTGCTATACGCTCGTACAGCATCCTCACCCCGCACACGAAATTCCGCCATGTGCGAACAATCAAAAAGAGAGGCCTTTGTGCGGGTGTGGTTGTGCTCCTGCACAATTCCCGCGAACTGTACGGGCAAAGCCCAGCCGTTAAAGTCGACGATCTTGCCGCCGAGCGATACGTGTTCTTCGTATAGCGGTGTTTGCAGCACAGCACCCTCCCCATGTCATGGGTTTTGCGAACGCGCAGTATACAACGCTGCGCGCGATGTGGGTGCCCAGGCGATACGGCAGGAAACGCCAGCGCACCGCTTCACCGTGGTCCATTCCACGTTAAGTCGCCAGTAACGGCGCGCCGCAAACGAGTACTCTGCCAGCCCAACTCGGCGGCTGTCAACCAGTTAATCGTCAGCTCAGTTGAAGCAACTAGGAGGCGTGTTCACGGGGGATGGTCGCTGAATCCCGGTTGGACTGGGATGCATTTCGAAGGGCGAGGGCGAACGCCCGGCCATCGGGATAGCGGTCACCCGGCTCGTCAGCGGTCGCCGTGCGAATACAAATCGCGACCGCGTCTGGCAGTGAATCCAGGCGGTTATCATCGCTGCCCAACAAGAGCTCGCGTAGAGTTATGCCCAATGCATAGACATCGGTCGATGGAGTTAGCACTCCACCGTCCTTCTGTTCGGGTGCCATGTATTTCGGCGTACCGTTCGGTCCAGGATTCGCCGTGCCGGATTCCGCATCGAGCATCGTCGCAAGATTAAAATCGCTCAAACGAAGGGACTGCTGTTTTTCATCGAGCAACACGCTTGCCGGTTTTACGTCGCGGTGGATAACGCCCGATGCGTGCGCATGCCCAAGGGCTTTCCCCACGTCAATGCCCATCGCAAGTGCGTGCCCGAGTGGAAATCCGTTTCGGTGTCGAAACAGAATGCTGTCCAGCGAATACGGCAAGTACTCCATTGCGATATATGCGCGACCTTCGATCGCACCCGCCTCGAAAATCGGAACGATACCCGGATGCGGGGCCAATCGCGCGAGAATTCGCGCTTCACGCCGCAACATCAACGGCGCAAATTCCGGCGCTTCCGTACGGATAATCTTCAGCGCCACGTAACGGTCGAGGATCGCGTCGTGTGCCTTGTAGACACGCGTCATGCTCCCCTCGCCACTCAGGGCGATGATTCGAAGGTGTCGATGCCGTGACCCGACTAGGGGATCCGGCGTGGCAGCACTCGGCAGCAGATTACTCCTTCCCCGCAAATCGCGATCGCCTCCCTGGCTGGCCGAAGCATCGTGATCACGGCCTACGCGGTATTAGCGATTTGTCCAGTTTGCGCAGTGTAGCAACGTCCTTTCTCCACAACAAGTTGACTCGAGGCTGATCCGACCACAATTGACCAGCCCGGCGTTCGAGAGTAGACTCCCGCCCTTCCCTGGTTTACCCCGAAGATTTTTATCCCCATGTGGCAAACTCATCGACATCGTGTCCTTATTGTTGGCGGCGGCTTCGCTGGGCTGAATTGTGCCCGGGCGTTGCGCCGTGCGGATTGCGAGGTGATGTTGTTGGACCGGCGAAATTTCCATCTATTCCAACCGCTCTTGTATCAGGTGGCGACCGGCGGCCTTTCACCCGCAAATATTGCGGCACCGTTGCGAAGCATCTTGCGCGGACAACGCAACATTCAGGTTCATCTTGCTGAAGTGGAAGCCTTCGATCTGGATGAGAACAAAGTGTTCCTCTCCGATGGAGAAGTTGAGTTCGACACGCTGGTTGTCGCGGCGGGCACGACGCACTCGTATTTCGGGAACGATGCGTGGGCGCGATGGGCACCGGGATTAAAAACGGTGGAAGAAGCCCTGGAAATCCGTCACCGTATTTATCGTGCATTTGAAGAAGCGGAACGTGCAACGGATCGGGGACGCGCGCGCATGCTGACGACGTTTGTCGTGGTTGGCGCAGGACCGACGGGTGTTGAGCTGGCGGGAACGCTTAAGGAAATTGCCGACCATACATTGGCCGAAGATTTTCAGAGTATCGATCCGGGTAAGACGGAAGTGATTCTGTTGGATCTCGCCGAAAGGGTGTTGCCAAGTTATTCGCCAGAACTTTCCGGGAAGGCACTCGGTATGTTGGAGGACATCGGCGTCCATGTCCGGACTGGGGTTCGCGTTACGGAAATTGCGGAAGACGCGGTGACCATCGAAGAGGACGGGCAACCCCGAACGATCGAAGCGCGCAACGTCTTGTGGGCGGCTGGTGTTCGTGCGTCTTCATTGGCCACAAAACTCGCGGAGGCCGCCCAGTGCGATCAAGACGTGATGGGCCGCATTGCGGTTGACGACCAGCTCGCTATCCCGAATCATTCGAATGTTTTCGTCCTCGGGGATATGGCGCACAGTACGGGCGTTGACGATACGCCGCTCCCTGGGATTGCCCCGGTCGCCATTCAACAGGGCAAATACGCTGCACAGGCGATTCAAGCGCGACTGAACAACTCGACACCGAACGCATTCCGGTACATTGATCGCGGAATGATGGCGACTATCGGTCGTGCGTCCGCAGTCGCGAAGATTGGCCGCTTTGAGTACGGGGGATTCGCCGCGTGGATTACATGGTTACTCGTCCACTTGATGTTCTTGGTCGCATTCCAAAATCGTGCGCTGGTCTTCATGCAGTGGGGCTGGCATTATTTCACTTGGAACCGCGCAGCACGACTCATCACCGGGGAACTGACATCAACACATCGGCCTCGAAAAGACGACACAAGCGAATAAGGAGAAACGAGTCTTGAGACGAATTCGGACTGCACTACTCATTTCATTTTGCGTCGCGAGCGCGGCATTCGGAGAGACCTATGCCGAACGATTGGGCTGGGATCCGAAGGATCGCGTACTGATCCTTCACAGCGACGATGTCGGTATGTCACTCGCCAACAATCGGGGCAGCGCCGAAGCGCTCGAATACGGATTGGTCACATCGGTGAGCGTCATGATGCCGTGCCCATGGGTCAGCGATTGGCTCGCCTACGTGAAGGAGCACCCCGGCATCGATACCGGCCTCCACCTCACACTCACATCCGAATACGATGGCTATCGCTGGCCACCGGTCGCAGGAAAGCCGATGGTGCCCGGCCTGGCCGACGAGCATGGCTGCCTTCCGGACAACGTGGGCCTCGTGGTCCAGAACGCGAGTCCGGACGAAGTCGAGGCCGAAATACGTGCCCAAATCGACCGCGCACAAACCATGGGCCTACCCATCACCCACCTCGACTCACACATGGGCACGCTGTTCGAGCCGGAATTTCTTGAACGATTCGTGAAGGTGGGTGTCGAAATGCAGATTCCGATCATCATGCGAGGGGCACGTCCCGGCCAAGACCTAAGCGAGTTTGCGAAAAAGACTTGGGATGGAGGCTTGCCCGTACTCGACGTTGTCCACACCGCGTCCTACAACTGGAAGACGACAGACCTTGATGAAAAGGCTGAGCTTTACATCAAGGCCATCCGCAATCTTAAACCGGGCGTAACCGAGATGATCATTCATTGCACCAAGCCCGACGATGTCATCGGCGTCATCAACGGTGACCGCGACTTTCTATATGGCGACTATTTCTCGATGATTGATGACCGGGTCAAGAAAGCGATCGAGGACGAAGGGATTATTTTGACGACCTGGCGCGAACTTAAGGAGCGCCGGGACAGGGCAGGAAAGTAGTTCAGCGGAGATCGCCTAATGCATAACAAAACGCCGCTACTTCCCAAACTTCGACGTATCAATCACCGCGCGTTCGTGCGTGCCCGAGCTAATTTCGCCTCGGGGCGAATGCACTTCAACCTCAAATGTCAGGCGGCGTTTCTTAATCTCGCTAAGGCGCGCCTTAATCAAGACCTCCTCCCCCACGTTCGCCGCTCCGAGATGACTTACGCACACATGCGTACCAACCGTGGTTTCCGTTTCGCCTAGGTGCGGCTGCACACCCATGAGGCACGTGCCTTCGATGAGCTGAATCATCGACGGCGTCGACAACACAGGCACGCTCAGATGTTTCGGCACCATCGCTTCTTCAACGGTGTAATTCGCTTCGTGTTCGATACCCGTTTGTAGTGAGTCTTTCATTGATATGCTCCTAACCTGCGTTGTTCGTTCGTATGATGGACCATGATCACAGGTTCCCCGCCTTCGCGGGGATGACGATTTGGAGTGAAGAGTCGTCATCCTTGCCTAAAATCTCCAAAAACTTTCGACGTGACCAAAGCGCCCCAAGAGCGAACGATGCGCAAACCACCCGACACCGTCATTCCCGCGAAGGCGGGAACCCAGAAATCCGGTCTACCCGTTTGCTTGTTGGAACGCTTTCATGAACGCGGCCAGTGCGTCGACACTCGCTGCAGGCACGGCGTTATAAATGGATGCACGACACCCACCAACAGAGCGATGGCCCTTCAGACCGTGCAACCCGGCCGCCGTTGCTTCGCTCACGAACTTTTTCTCTAGGTCCGCATTCTGTAAGACGAAGGTCACGTTCATGAGCGACCGGTATTCGGTCACTGCGTGACCTTTATAATAACCTCCGGACCCATCGATCACGTCGTAGAGCGTTTTCGCTTTCGCTTCGTTCATCGCGCGAACTTTTTCGAGGCCGCCAATATCTTCGAGCAACCACTTCGTCACGAGCATGACCATGTACACACCCCAAGATGGCGGCGTGTTATACAGTGAACCGTTCTCCGCAATGACTTTGTAATCCAACATCGAGGGCAGACCGTCCGGCACACGATCCAACAAGTCGTCACGAATGATGACCACCGCCATCCCGGAAGGGCCAATGTTTTTCTGCGCACCGGCATAGATCAGACCATACTTACTCACATCAATGGGCTTCGACACAAAGTTCGAGGACGCATCGCACACGAGCGGCACGCCACCGGTCTCCGGCTCGGCCTGCATTTCCGTGCCCTGAATCGTTTCGTTCGATGTCACATGCACATACGCCGCGCCATCGGTGAGGTTCAGGTCGGCCTGTTCTGGGAAGCGGACGTAATTCTCGTCCTTGTTGTCCCACGCGACGTTTACCCCGCCGCATTTCTTCGCCTCTTTGATGGCCTTACTCGCCCATGAGCCGGTCGAAATATAGTCCGCGGTCTGACCGCTACCCAGCAGGTTCATCGGAATCATCGAGAATTGCATCGATGCACCGCCTTGAATGAACAACACTTTGTAGTTGTCAGGAATGCTCAACAAGGTACGAAAGTTTGCTTCCGCCGTCTCAATGACTTCCGTAAACTCTTTCGACCGATGACTGATTTCCATTATCGACGCACCGGCCCCCGGATAGGACAAGAGGTCACGTTGCGCCGCTTCCAGCACCGGTAACGGCAACGCCGCCGGCCCCGCAGAAAAATTATGGACTCGATCCGCCATCACACTGTCTCCCACTCTCTAAGGTTGAAGGTATACCTTGCCGTCCCGGAATGCGCATTCATTCGCGATTCCGGCTCAGGGAAGCGACGGAGTGTACGTGAGGCACGGGGCAGGGTCAATGCTTAGGCGTAGATGATGGACGGACCGCTGGTTCAAAATCCGACCCTGCTTTGCGTTTGTAACACAGGCTGGACGGAGACTTTGTGTACATCGCGCCCGCAATTTGCTATATATTTATACCTTCCACACGATTGCGGGAGGTTCAGGCAAATGGTTGCCTGCGCGACAGAAGCTATTCCGTATATAGGCTGCGCACTGACGTTTCGAAGGATGACCAGTGAAGAAAATTGAAGCGATAATCAAACCATTCAAACTCGAAGAAGTGAAAGAAGCGTTGGCCGCCGTCGGCGCCCAGGGCATCACCGTCACGGAAGTCAAAGGCTTTGGTCGGCAAAAGGGTCACAAAGAACTCTATCGTGGTGCCGAGTATGTCGTGGAGTTTTTGCCGAAGGTGAAACTTGAGATCGTGGTGAGCGATGACAAAGCGGAGGCCGTCGTGAAGGCGATCACCGACAGCGCATCCACGGGTCGTATCGGCGATGGTAAGATTTTTGTTTCGTCGATGGAAGAAGCAATTCGGATTCGCACCGGCGAATCGGGCGACACCGCGATTAGTTAAAAGCCTATCGGAATCGCGCAATTTGAGCATTCCGTGTGAAGACCTAAGAGCAGTGGTGAGATCGCGCGGACGGCGCGCGGAAGGGAGCAGCGAATCATGCACAAAGATTTTACGCCCAAAGATGTAGTTGCCCTGGTCAAAAAGGAAGACGTGAAGTTCATCGACTACCGCTTCATGGACTTCCCGGGTATGCAACAACATTTCACAGTCCCCGCAGCCGATTTAAGCGAAGATACGTTTGAAGATGGTCTCGGATTCGACGGGTCCAGTATTCGCGGTTGGCAGCAGATTAACGAATCAGACATGTTGGTCATTCCGGATCCGGGCACGGCGACTATCGATCCGTTCATGGAGCTCACCACACTTATCCTCTATTGCAACATCGTCGATCCAATCACAAAGGAAAAATATTCACGATGCCCACGCTGCATCGCGCAAAAGGCTGAGAACTACTTGGTCAGCACGGGCGCGGGCGATTTGGCGTACTTCGGGCCCGAGGCAGAGTTCTTTATCTTCGACGACGTACGGTATGAATCATCGCCCAACGTTGGATACTACGAAGTCGATAGCGTGGAAGGCATCTGGAACAGCGCACGCGATGAAGGCCCGAATCTCGCGAATAAGCTGCGCCATAAAGAAGGGTATTTCCCTGTACCCCCATCGGACTCGATGCATGATCTTCGGAGTCGAATGGTGCAGGGTATGTTGGACATCGGCATCGAAGTCGAAGCACACCATCACGAAGTCGCGACGGCGGGTCAGGCCGAAATCGATCTCAAGTACGACACGATGACGGTCATGGCGGACAAAATGACGATGTACAAGTACATCATCAAGAACACAGCATACGCAGCGGGTAAGACGGTCACGTTCATGCCAAAGCCGTTGTTCGAAGACAATGGTTCCGGCATGCACACACACATGAGCCTTTGGCGAGATGGCAAACCACTCTTCGCCGGGGACAAATACGCCGGCCTGAGCCAAGAGGCGATCTGGTACATCGGCGGCCTACTCAAACATGCAAAGGGATTGGTCGCGCTGACCAACCCGACAACAAATTCATATAAGCGCCTTGTGCCAGGGTACGAGGCTCCCGTAAATCTCGCCTATTCGAGTCGGAATCGGAGCGCGTGTTGCCGCATTCCGATGTACTCGCAAAGTCCGGCCGCCAAGCGCGTAGAATTTCGCGTGCCGGACCCGAGCTGCAATCCGTACTTGGCGTTTTCAGCGATGCTTATGGCTGGGCTCGACGGAATTCAAAACAAAATCGACCCAGGCGATCCGATGGATAAGAACCTGTACGATCTGCCCGCAGAGGAAAAAGCGAAGATCGAACAGACACCGGGCAGTCTGGCTGGCGCGCTCGACCATCTGGAAGCGGATCACGAATATCTGTTGAAGGGCGATGTGTTCACGCCGGACGTCATTGAGACGTGGATCGATTACAAGCGCACGGAAGAGGTCGACCAAATCAATCTCCGTCCGCATCCCCACGAGTTCAGTCTGTACTACGACATTTAATATCAGCGTATTCGTAGCTCCAAAAGGCCGGTTTCATCAGGAAACCGGCCTTTTTCTATGGAATCCGAACTACGCGAACGCTTCCTATGCTCAGCCTCGATCAGACGATCTCGTGTCAGACCGCTCGATCAATGCTTGCCAATGCGAAGAAAGCACATCTCGTGTTATTATGGGGATTGTCTTGCGAGCCGATTGGCTCGCGTAGTACCGCGCTTTGGGGGGACACTGTGAACGACGCCTGGTTGAACGAACCCGACGAAGAGGGCGAAACGCCCTTGAGCCGGGGACTAAGCTGCGGCCATGAGCCGGCAATCAATCTAATCCTCACCATTTCCGAAGCACCAGATACCACCGGTGAATCCGCCATCTTCGAAGCGTGCCGCGGATCCCGCGTCTCTGATGTTCGGCATCTCATCGAAGACGGGGCCAACCTTGACGAGCCGGATAACAATGGCCTTACGCCGCTCCATTGGGCCGCCATCACAGGGTCTCTAGATCTCTGCAAACTCCTCGTGAACCGAGGTACACATCTCAATCCACGCGATGAGAATGTCACTGACATGACTCCAACCGCGTTAGCGCGCTGGCTAGGCTACGAGAAACTGACACAGTTTCTATCCGATCAAGGTGGATTAGATTAGCGCTGGTGCACTGCTCCCCTCTGCTGCCATCGTTTCGGGAACTCTATGGAACTAGCAAGAGATTTTCTGTGTTTCTGAATCATTTGGAGCGTGTCTAAGTAATTCATTCCCCATCTTGGCGGGCGTTTGACCCGCTGCACGGGTGACACCAAGAAGGACAATCAGCTTATCCCACTCCGGCATTGCGAGATACCGTGATGAGAATCAAGCGAGTTAGGTGGGATACGCTCCCGCGTGTCCGGTGGGTAATGGACGCGCAGAACACTCCCCGTTATTGCGAAAGAGACTAGCTAGCGCGGAAGCGGATGCGATGGGGCGACTGCAGCGATGAGGCGTGGGACTGAGATGTGCGTTCACTCATCCTAATCGACGCCCAAAATGCCTAGGCATCGAAACACGGATTCGTTGATCCACTTAGGACAATATTAGTGGACGTAATTCGGAAAGATGGCTACAGGAGCGGATTGTAGAAATACTGCTAGAGGGCTTCGAAGAGAAACAAGAAGACAACAGCCCACCACACAAATCGAAGCGGATTGAACAACCACCAACCTGCAAACATCGTGCTGTCGCCTTTCTTTCAGTCGTAGAGACGAGCATCACTCGTACCCTTGAATACACATTACAACGAACCGGGCGATCCATTGCAAAAAAACGGGGCCGATTTCCGGTCTAACACCGAAAATCGACCCCGGAAAAGGTCTAGAGAACCTCAGCCAAGATGATCAGGCCAAGAAATGCCCAGATCGGCCAGAGGAACCATGTAAAAATAAAACCTTTGCGCGACATTGAAATGCTCCTTTACTTGAAACTTGGTACGGCGTCGTCCCGGCACATTAGCCGGAAACCGACCCCGAAAAAGTTACTTAGAGAATCTCTGACAGCAGTACGAGACCACCGATGATCGCCAACGGCCACACCGCCCACCACAAAAAGAAACCTTTTCTCAACATTTAAACTCTCCTTCAATTGTTGTTTAGACCCACTGGCACCGAAATCTACATGTTTTCGGCACCACACACGAGACGTCAAAGTTTAAACACCCGCACCGGTGTACCTCAATGTCTCATTTACCCTAACAAAATTATACTACGCAAGACAAGCCCCTAAAACGCTGTGGCTGTGTGCTGCGGTATAACGAGTACCCGAATCGAACTGACTATACGTTGGGTGTGAACCCGAGGCCAAACACGGCCAAGAAGTAATACAAACCCCAAAGGAGCCAGAAGATGATCATGAACAAGATTGCTGGCATGTTCAATTCCTTCCTTAAATGTGGTCAGCGCGACCGCTCAATTCACTGCCGACGCACTCTTGCGTACGAGCGCTTGGCGAAAGACTCTAGGTCTAGCATCGTGACTAAAACGGTGAACGCAAGTTCCAAAAAAAAATTAGAAACCCTTGGCCGCCTTGCGAGGTCAAATGAATGAACCTGAAACGTAGCAAGGCGCTCAGCGATACGTGAATATATTTAGAACGGGTACAGGTTAACGTAGAACAGGCTCCACAGAAGCCAAATAACCCAACCCAAAATCCAAAAAATTGTCATGAACACAAATGCTGGCATGACCGTATTCCTCCTGTCATTCGTTCAAAAGAAACCCCAACCGTTAACCCCCCGTAGAGTTCGGCAGCGGCAATGCGAAAGTGCAATAACGTTCTTAGAATACGCCAGGTGTAAGTAAACCGGCTAGGCCAGCACCACCGCCACCGCCGAATCCGAAGACGACCCAGATGATCCAAAGGATCCACATAATTGGGTTTAGCGCCCACAAAACTGCAAGCATGGTCAAAAACCTCCTTTCCGTTAGAGAGTAACAAACGTACTATCCGCTATTTTAACGCCGCCCAAAAACATGTTTTGGACGCCGCGGAGTCTAGCACAGCGTATGATTGATGTCAACAGGCCTGAGTGATCCAACTCGCTGATTTACTTGGAGATGGACAGCATTGTCACCTCTTCTCCTTGACGCCATTTCCGGCATTGTGACGAGTCATACGACACTGATAATCCTGCCGCATCGGGCACCCCATTATCAACAATTAAACAACGTCGATCCCTACTCTTGCGAGGGCACGACGCAAATCGTCTGGTGTGAAGTGTTTACGTAAACTTAGCGCCGCGCCGCTCTCGGTCGCCCTACCCGCTAAATCGTGATCTGCGGGAGGGGTCAGCGCAATGACCTTCATCTTGGAGAACTCGTCGCTGTGGGCGATGAGACGAAAGATGTCGAATGCATCGACCCCTGGTAGGCGAACGTCGAAAAACACAACATCTGGATTTGTGGATACAATTTTGCGACCGGCCTCAAAGGCGTCTGTGGCACTGTCTATTTCGAATGCATTGCGAGATCGGTCCAAGAAACGTCGAATGACTGTGACGGCGGAACCCTCGGGTTCAACGACAAGAATACGGACGCCACCCTCGTTGAGGTCGTTGTGAACGGGGATTGAGTTGTCGTTGAGAAATCGAAGAAGGTCGTCGCGGCGGATGCGCCGGTGACCGCCAGGGGTCTTAAAGACCTGGATTCGACCTGCTTCGGCCCATTTCCGAATGGTATCAGGGGTCACGTGACAGTAGGCGGCAACTTCCGACGTACTGAAAGATTGTTTGTCTTCAATGGGCATATCGGAAAAAATGGTTTTAGCGGTTGCGCGAACGGATTGTAAATTGGCGATTGGGCAACGCGCCCCCCTTGACCCCGGTTTTGGTTACGTACCGCCGTGACGATTATCGTGGAGCTGGATCGGGGAGTCGAACCCCGGACCTCGTCATTACGAGTGACGCGCTCTGCCAACTGAGCTAATCCAGCGCGAGTAAACAAATAAATGGTGCCAAGGGGCAGAATCGAACTGCCGACACCCGGATTTTCAATCCGATGCTCTACCAACTGAGCTACCTCGGCACCGCATTTCCCAGAATACGGACTCTAAAAATCCGAGTCAAGTGTTTTGGCGTCTTGAGGACGGTCTTAGAACCTGTAGCATACGTGATTGATTGCGGATGACCGCATTGCGCGCTGTCCACGCCGCACACTTCACCGAAGGGAATCGCTAATTCTATTCGAGTCGGATGCGCCGATCAACGTAGGTACCGCCGGAAGCATTTTCGAGAGCGTTGTGGCGGATTTGGGAGAGCACTTCGAACAGTCGTTGAGGCGTGGTATCGGGTTCGGCAGGATCGTTAACGGTCATGCAGACAAGTACATCGAGCTGCGAGGATTCACTGGGACCATCGGCAGGAATCCCGGCGGATGCGTACAACTTCGACACGTGTTTTTCCCAGACTTTCTGGACCCAATCGCAAAAGCGTGCGGCGTGATCGTGTGGCACAATGGCCATGAAGTGTCCGCCACCCATGTGTCCGACGAAGGCGTATTCGCTCTTCAATTCGTTCGCGCAACTCTGGATCGCACGGCCCATATGCCGAATCGCGCGCAGTCGCACTTCGTTACCGTACCGTTTTCCAAATTCACGTGCGCCCATAAGCTCGCAATGCACTGCGGCGAATGGTGCACCGCGCACAATCATCCGTTGGAGTTCGCGTTTCGTTGCGTTTGCGCCGGGCATATGGGTGAGCTCGTCCATGTCGTCTGCACTACCGGTGCCGGCGCGTAGTAGGGCTTCGATGTGTTGGACGAGCTCGTTCACATCGATAGGCTTGGAGACAAAGTCATCGGCACCTTGGGCGAGCCCGTGCATGATCTCTTCTTCGCTATTCATCGCAGATAGAAGAAGTATTGGGACTTTGTAGAGTTTGGAGTCGCGTCGAATGCGGCGGCAGATTTCGAAGCCAGATACGTTGGGCAACATGATGTCGAGGATAATGAGGTCGCGGTCATGCTGTTGCGCAAGTTCGAGGGCTTGCCCACCATCGCCATCCACATCACACGCATGGCCGGACTGCGCAAGCCGTTGAGCAACCGCGCTTGCGACCTGGGGGTCGTCATCTACGATGAGGATGTTCGCCACACCTTCACCTCTCGTTCCCAGCGCTGTGCAGTGGAAATTGGTGGGCGAGGAGGGATTCGAACCCTCAAGCCCGTTAGGGCAGCGGATTTTAAGTCCGCCGTGTATGCCATTCCACCACTCGCCCGTTTATCGGGCACCGGGTCCGCCTGCGCCGACCCCGAAACCAACGCAGACCTATTTGTATTTGTAGTATATATGGAGGCGGCACCCGGACTCGAACCGGGAGTACATGGCTTTGCAAGCCACTGCCTTACCAATTTGGCTATGCCGCCCCACCATTTCAAACGTAGGCCGCCGAGCAACGACCTTCGATTCGAGTAAATTCTAGACAACATGCAGGAACTAAGTCAACGAACTTGCCTTGGACGGTCGGACCTTATCACTATCTGCTCCATGCGCATTGGGGATCGGGAAACGTAAGAATCAATCGCCTGCCCCTGCAAAACAAACATTGAGGAGTGATATTGAAATTTCCCATTGGCACCGTTACGTGGGTCGGACGGCGTCTCCTATTGTCACGCCAGTATGCAAAGCCCCCCAACCCCACCTCTCGCGTTGGGGGTTAGCACAACTCAGAGCGCATCGCCGCATAAGCGGCGCACTCCTGTGAGGGTGGGGTGGGGAAAAGGGGAAATTGACGGGATCCCGGGAGGTTGGCAACACCCAACCTAATCCCGGGTAGTGGTACAGACGTAAATCGCTCGACCCAACTCGGTTCGGCATCTGTTTGAAATCCAGGTTCTCATTCAGTTTGACGAATTAGTCATGTCAGGTACTTGTCTATACAAACGACCGATTGTCGATCTTTATTTCCATTTTGGTCGACTGAATATAAACAGATAGTATCCGAAGATGTCGCAACTACGAATGGAACATTCCCATCTCGATCAGTTGCCTGATGTAGAGGTACGAAGCCCTTATTCCATTCGTACGATTGAGCCGGGGGATGAAGGGGGATTGGGACGAGTCTATTTCGCTTCGACGCTGAATACCGAGTCGGTCGCACAAGTGCGATCCCGGCTACATGAACATCCCTGTTTCGATCCGGCGCGTGTCTTCGTGGCCTTGACGGGCGACTTGATGGTGGGTACAGCGGCAGCATGGCGAAGTGTGCGGGAACCGGAGGTTGGTTATTTGCACATGCTCGGTGTGCTGCCCGAGCACAGGGGCAACAATTTGGGTGCGGCGTTGACGGTCGCTACGCTCCGCTACACGCGAGATGAGGGACTGCCGAGTCAGCGGCTGCTCACGGACGATTGGCGGCTACCGGCAATCCGCCTTTATCTGCAACTTGGTTATGATCCGCTCATCACGGACTGCACGCATCCTCGCCGTTGGCGAAAGATTGCCCGGAGCTTGCAACAACCGGACCTCATTCAGAGGGCCCGGAAGGCGGTGCTGTAGCACCGAGTTGTCGCTCGGTGTGACTACTCGTCCGCAGCGATGCTCCCGACCGCGTCGACGTAGGAAGTCGCGCCGTTCGTACCTTCGTAGCTGAACTCTGTGCCGTCGCGCTCGTGCGAGGTGGTCTTGGCAACGTACTGTTCATACCCGTTGACGAACCAGGGGATCGCCAAGTTTTCTATTCGGATGACTTTGCCGTTCGGGCCGTTCATCACTTCCAGTTCGACTTTTGAATCCGGAACGGAAAACGCAATCTTCGAATCCGTCTTTTCGACCGTGATAGGGGCCTTCTCAACAGACAGAACTCTCGTCTCGCCTTCGCCGACGAAAAGGAAGCCGAATGTGGTTTCCTGGTTAAGTACTTTGGCAACGGCGTCCACTTGCGCCTCGGTCGCTTTTTCTTCGATGTAGACCCTTAACCATTCGCCAATGCGGTAGGTCACCACGGCCTTAATTCCATCGACTTTGACGTCTCCGTAATGACCCTTGTCGATCTCGAAAAGTGCGCTCCCGTCGCAATGGCCCTTCGTCGGTGCCGATCCAAACACGCACGGACACGCGGCCTGACAACAACAACTTTCCGACCAATCGCCCTTCAGTGCCCAATCCGTTTCTGCTGCGAAGGATTGTGGCACCAATAAGAATAGCGTTGCGAACAACGTTAGGGTTACGTTCAGTTTCATGGCTAGAGCCTTTCGAATTTTACGTGCCCTTGGGATTGTATTTCGAAATATAACTGAGTGGTTTAGCGATATCCACCAATCGCTACGTTCGTCTGTTGCGTATTGCACGCGCACATACGAAAACGACCCCACCAATGACTCCGCAGAGCATGTCGAGCAAGGTATCGTCTAGTCCTTGTTGGGCATGCGTGCCGATGGTGTGGTCGGTAGTCCATTCAGCGAGTTCCCAGAACACGGTTGCGGATGTCGTCAACGCGAGGATGAGCGTGAGGTGTATGAAGGTGCCGATCGAAGGGATGAAGTCGTGGCGTTCGGCTGCGACAATGGTTCCGGAGATAAAGTAGGCGATTGCAACGCCCCCGATCACATGCATCGGGATGTCGAGCGGTGGGAATTTGTCATAGGCATCGAATCCGAGTGCGGCTACTATGTGGATTCCGAACACGACAATGGGAAACCACGCAGTCTTACGTGTCACATCTGCAATAACGGCAAGAGCCGCGTCTCGTGTGGCGTCGGACATGATTGGATTCTACCATTGCGTCGACGTGAATACCGTGAAAGGGTGGTTCCGGTAAAGGAGTAAACGTTTGCGGACGGATCGACATCTTATGAATCGTTCCCGGACCTATATAAGGATTCGTAAATCATGATTTTTCGTTGTTCAGTTCTAGGCTTGGCTCTTGTGTTTGCCTCAACCTTCGCCGCTTCGGCGGCAGACATGACCGGCCATTGGGAAGGACAGGCAATCAACGGATCAGCGGTCACCCCCATCGCTTTTGACTTCGCGACGCGCGATGGCGAACTGACGGGCGGAGTTTCGTTTTCTCGTTCTGGCATATTGGAAAGTCCAATGACTACGGTGACGTTGAAGCGAAACAGGCTGCGTGTCGTCTTTATGAGTCGAAATGTCGCACGGTCGTTTGACGGGAAAGTTCGGGGTGACGAAATCAATGGCGCATTTACGATGGGTGGCGAAAAATATGAGGCGTCGTTGACTCGCGTACCACAGGAAAAACCGTATTCGGAGGAGGACGTCGTCTATCACAACGGCGACGTTTCGATTGCGGCCACTTTGTTTATGCCAACGTCGGAGGGACGACACCCAGCACTTGTAATGATGCATGGTTCGGGCGAGAACGAACGGTATCGCTATCGTTTTCTCGCGGATTTTTATGCGCGGTTGGGTATCGCGTGCCTGTTCGCGGATAAGCGGGGTTGCGGCGAGTCTGGTGGGGATTGGCGCAAAGTGGGGTTTGAACCGCTCGCGTGGGACGGCATTCGAGGCGTTGAATGGCTCAAGCAACGTGAAGACATCGATCCCGATCGAATCGGCATGACAGGCATCAGTCAAGCGGGTTGGATCATGTCGCTTGCCGCCGCGTTGTCCGACGACGTGAATTTCCTCGTTGTAAACTCAGGCGCAAACGTTACCGTCGAGGAGGAAGGATACTTCGACTACATCGTCGCACTGAAGGACAAGGGATACGGCGAAGATGTTTTGGCCAAAGCGCACGCAATTCTTGTCCAGGACAACGTCGTCACTCGGACGAGCGAAGGATACGAAAAACTTAGCGAAATGCTTGCGGAGGTGAAGGAGGAACCATGGCGAAAGGACTTTCGCTTCTTTGCTACTCCTGCAAAAATGCGTGCGAATAGTTTCTACAAGAAGATCGTCGATTTCGATCCGGTTCCGTATATGGAGCAAAACGATATCCCCGTCCTTTGGAACTATGGCGCGGACGATAAGAGCGTCAAGCCGGAGGACAGCATCGCGATCCTGAACCGCATCGATGAGGAACTGGACAAAGACTACACAACCAATGTTTATCCCCACGCCGATCACGGCATCTACGTCGCACCTGATCCGGAAAAGGACGCGCTCCCACTGCGCGTCTACGCGCCTGATTATATTGATGATGTCTCCTCGTGGTTGCGGAAACAGGTTCTCAACTAGTCGATTCCAAAAGAAACGCAAAAGCGCTAAGACGCAAAGATTTTGGAAATGGATCTTTGCGTCTTAGCGCCGTTGCGTTTCTTTTATTCCTCTGCGAAGTGATATGCTTCAGAGTTGAATTTCTCTTGTGGAACCAATTGAACTGGGAAATCAAGATGCACCGTGATTACGACGTGATAGTGGTCGGTGGTGGCCATGCGGGGATTGAGGCGGCGCTGGTGTGTGCGCGGTCGGGGTACCGCGGTGCCATGACGACCATGGACGTCACTACTATGGGAAAGATGAGTTGTAATCCGGCGATTGGTGGGATCGCGAAGGGCCAGGTGGTGCGGGAAGTCGATGCGTTGGGCGGTGAAATGGGCCGTTGCATCGACCGGACCGGTATTCATTTTAAGATGCTGAATCAGTCGAAGGGGCCGGCAGTGCATTCGCCGCGAGCACAGGCGGATCGTCACGCTTATCAGCAAGATATGCAGCGAGTGTGTGAGGCGCAGGACAATCTAGATTTGATTGATGCGCTCATCGAAGATTTTGTATTGGATGGCGACACACTTGTGGGCGTGAAAACGGATCAGGGTGAGACGATTTCTGCGCGTGCGGTGGTTGTCTGCACGGGGACCTTTCTCGGCGGTAAACTGCATTATGGGTTGGACGATGTGCCGGGGGGACGTGCGGGGGAATTGCCCGCGCAGAAACTTTCCAACGCATATAAGAAACTCGGCTTTGAGATCGCGCGGCAAAAGACGGGGACGTGTCCGCGACTGCATAAAGACACGATCAATTATGACGCATTGAAGGCGCAAGCGGGCGATGATCGGCCACGACCGTTTTCGTTTTCGACGCCGATCGATTCGTTCAATCCGAACAAAGTTGTCTGTTGGATTACGTATACGAACCCGAAAACGCATGAAATCATTTCGGCGAGCTTAGACAAATCGCCGATGTTTACAGGGAAAATTGGTGCGACCGGCACGCGGTATTGTCCTTCAATCGAGGACAAGGTGCATCGCTTTGCGCATCGCGATGAGCACCGGTTGTTCCTTGAACCTGAAGGATTGAGTACAGACGAGGTCTACGTCAACGGGCTGTCGACAAGCCTTCCGGTCGACGTGCAAGCCGCGGTGCTCAAGACCATTCCTGGCCTGGAAAACGCGGAGATCCTGCGTGCAGGCTATGCGGTTGAGTATGATTTTGTGCAGCCTACGGAATTGAAGCCGAACCTCGAGACGAAGCGTGTGCACGGGTTGTTTCACGCGGGACAGATCAACGGCACTTCGGGGTATGAAGAAGCGGCTGGCCAGGGTATTTATGCAGGCATCAACGCAATGCGATATCTCGACGATGCATCGCCGCTCTACATCTCGCGGAGTGAGGCGTACATCGGTGTGTTGGTCGACGATCTCGTTACGCGCGGTGTGCTGGAGCCGTATCGGTTGTTTACGTCGCGGGCGGAATACCGATTACTGTTGCGTCACGATAATGCGGACGAGCGTTTGACTCACTACGGAATCGCGTCGAACGACGTGCGTGATCGGCTGCACGAAAAGCAATTGTGCGTACGCGATGAGATCGCGCGACTGGAATCGGAAACGATCTCGCCGAACGGGGATATCAACGCGCTACTCACTGAACGCGGAGAAGCGCCGATGAACGAACCACAGCCCGCGTCACGTTTGTTGCGTCGACCCAATCTGAACATCAATGACGTGTGGCGCATCACGTCGCCAACGGAACCGCTCTCGTTTGAAGAGGGCGAACAAGTCGAGATTCAAGTGAAATACCAGGGATACATCGAACGGCAAGAACGTGAGCTGGAACGATTTCGCGCAGCGGAATCGATGGCTATTCCTGATGATTTTGACTACTTCGCCGTGCCGGGAATGCCCATTGAGAGCCAGGAACGCTTGAGCCAAGTGCGCCCTATCAACTTCGGTCAGGCGGCTCGTGTCCCCGGAGTGCGACCGACGGATATCACGTCACTCCACATCCACTTCGAGAAGTTGCGGCGTCAATTGCAACCGGCGTAGTCCCATCATCACCGCCCTCCCGTCATTCCCGCGAAGGCGGGAACCCAGTGAGACGACGAAGATCGACTGCGATACGTCTGGATTCCCGCCTTCGCGGGAATGACGGAGGGTTGTTAAGCTGAGCGCCAACAACAACTGATAAGGACCGCCTCATGCCACGGTACACACGATACGCGATTTCCCTACTCCTCGGAGTCGTCATCGGCGCAGCCATCGTGTCGCTCCCTATGACCTTCGCCCAAGAACGAAGTTTCGTCGGTGGACTTCAGGAAGACCGTGATGCTGCCGCTGCGAATCCGATCGCAGTACGCAATGACGTGGCGCAACCCGGCGAAGAGATCGTGACGTTTCGCCACTTTCGAATTGAGAAGGGACGGTTCGACGAGTTTTACGCGGCGAGTGAGCAAGGGGTTTGGCCGTACTTCGAGAAAATCGGATCGCGCGTCGTCGGGATGTGGAAACGAATTCACCCTGTTGTGGATGGTAAAGCCGTGAGTGATGCGAGTGCGGAGTACGATGACGTATATCTCATGACGCGGTATGCGAGTGTGGCGCATTGGCGAGCGACACGTGACATGGCCACGCATGGTGGCAATGGGCCGGACTGGGCGAAATGTCGAGAAGCATTGGCGTTCCGCCGCTCAGTTACGCAAGAGACATCCCTCATGTTTTTCCAGGGGCACAAGTGGGATAACGCGCCGTGGTTCTTACCGGGTTTGGACGAGGATTTTGAGCGGGTGGAGCGCTAGCACTTTGAACGCTTTCTTAGCCACAGAGGGCACAGAGATCACCGAGAAAAAACCTACTCGTGTGCGCGAGCGGAAATAGTTAGACTGAATCACATGAAACTCGAAGCTAGCATTGCTGTTCGCGACGTCACACCGGAACCCGGTGTGCCTATGTGGGGTTATTCCGATCGCGCGGGGCCAGCGACGGGTACGGTTGATCCGCTTTTCGCTAAGGCGCTCGTGTTGCGCGTAGGCGATCAATGCGCGGCTGTAGTGTCGCTCGATCTTGGACGACCGCCTGCGCAGACATCGCGTGATCGCATCGTGGCGAAGGCGGCGGCGGTGGGCGTCGATTTTGTATTCTTGTGTGCGACGCATACGCATCACGGCCCGGTGATGGAGTATCCGGACGAGCCGCACGCCATTGCGATAGAGTCGGCGATTAGTGATGCCATCGAAGACGCTGCAACCTCGTGCGAACCGGCACGCATTGGGTCGGGTGAAACAGAATTCGACATTGCGCACAACCGGCGTCACAACACGCGGGATGGGCGCTGCGTCATGGTTTGGCGGAATGAAGCACGCCGTCAGCGAGGCACTATCGACCGGGAGGCGACGATCATAAAAATCGATCGCCTGGATGGATCGCCATTGGCGACGCTCGTCCATTACGCCTGTCACCCCGTCATCATGGGACCATCAAATCGACAATACTCGGCAGACTTCCCGGGCGAGATGACCCGTCTGGTGAAAGAACGGACCGGTGCCGAGTGCATGTTTTTGCAGGGCGGTTGTGGTGACATCAATCCGTTTCTGGATAAGACGCACATGGACGACGGTGCGGTCGAAGCGATGCGTAGTGCGGGCCGTGAATGCGCCGAAGCCGTGCTCGCGGTAGTCGATCGAATCCCGACGGGCTCGCCTTCACTACCGACGCTGGATTATCGCGAAGACATCATCGAAGTTGGCACGCGCTGGGATTTCGAAGATTCCGCTACACGCGAAACGTTCATCGCGGCACATGGCGGCGCAGACGGCATGGCGGTGAATTACGAAGCATCTATGCGCGCCGACCTCACCGTTCCAGTGAGTTCATTGCTCATCAACGATAACATCGCGCTGATCGGTATGCCCGGTGAATTCTTCATTCAACATCAACTCGCGCTCAAACATCTCGCACCAGTTCACACCGCGCTCCTTTGCGGCTATACGAACGATCACCACCTCTACTTCCCCCCCATTCGCGACGCAGTGTACGGCGGCTATGGCGGGACCGTGGGCAGCTATGTCGGCCTAGGGGCGGCGGACAAATGCGTCCTACAATCACAACAAACGCTAGTGGAATTGATGGGAAAAGATCGCCGTACGTGTGTCTCGGACGATTTCGTTATTCTGGACAGCAACAAGAACACGAATCCCTTGGCGTGATGCTAAAACCTCGCGGGAGGGATGCGCTCCTGCGCGTCCTCAATCTATCATGAACACGCGGGAGCGTGTCCCTCCCATAACGATCAAGAAGGAAGCAATAAAATGCCACCAATCAGCCGCCGCTCGTTCATGAAATCATCCGCGATACTCGCGGGGGCCGCCACGACGCAACACGCCACAGCCGCGACCAGCAAACCGCACGAAATCGCCGAAACCGGCAACACGTTGTTTGCGGGTGTTGCGACGCGGGACATCACGCCGGGACCAGGCGTGCCGATGTGGGGATACGGTGATCGCCCAAGCGGTGCGACAGGGACACTTGATCCATTGTTAGCCACCGCCGTGGTCTTGCGTGTGGGCGAATTTACGTTGGCGATTTCTACGATGGATATCGGTCGTGTGCCGAATGTGCCTGTTCAAGATGGTATTCGCAAGCGCGCGAGGAAAGCTGGAGTCGATCACGTGATCTTTTCCGCGAGCCACACGCATGGCGGTCCGGCGATTGAGATCACCGGGCCGAGTTCGGACCACATTCACGAAGGCATCGCCGCGAGTATCGAAGAGGCTGCGTCGAAACTTGCACCGGCGCGCATCGGACGCGGGAGTGCAACACTTGACATCGGACACAACCGCCGCAGAATCCTCGACGATGGTCGCGTGTTGATGTTGTGGCGTAACGCGGAACGGAAGCCGACGACTCCACTCGATCAGGAAGCGACGTTGTTCAAGATAGACGCTCTGGATGGCACAGCCATCACAACGCTCGTCCATTTCGCTTGTCATCCGGTGGTACTCGGCGGCGACAACACGGAATACTCTGCGGATTGGGTCGGCGAAATGAAGCGTGTCGTGCGCGAGGCGACCGGTGCGGAGTGTGCGTTCATCCAAGGTGGTTGCGGCGATGTGAATCCGTATTTGGACAAGACGCCGCGTGACGAGGGCGGCGTGGAGTCGATGCGCGCGACCGGTCAAGCGGCGGGGTATGCTGTGTTGACCGCGCTGAGTGGCATCACGAGCTCAGTGCCGAAGCAACCATCGATTCAACTCGTTCGCAAGATGGTCGACGTTGGCCTGCGCTGGGATATGAAGGACAAGAAACAGCTCGATGTGTACCGAGGCGTATACGGTGATCGCTTCCAACTCTATCTTGATCGGATGTCGAAAAAAATGCCGGTGCCCATCACTTCGTTGCTCTTGAATGGCGAGCACGGATTCGCATTCACGCCAGGCGAACTATTCTCCCAGCACCAACTCGACCTCAAACACCGGTCTCCACTTGATGGCGCATTGCTCTGCGGATATGCAGACGATTTTCATCTCTACTTCCCCACCATTCGCGACGCAGCGGCGGGCGGATACGGCGGATCGTCGGCGACGTATGTTGGCCTGGGCGCGGGCGAAAAACTCATTGCAGAAGCAATGAAGGATCTCGGCCAGATGACCGGCGCGCTCAAGGACTTTATGGGACCGGAGGAGTACGTATTTTTGGAGGAGGAACCTGATCAAGCCGAATGACCGCATCGCGTGTCGCAAAACATCACGCAACGCCAATGTTAGCAACACTATTTGACATAAACGCCGGTCCTTTGTTCCAATGATTGCTTACGCGGATCGGAGCATTGGCCAATGGGCTAGCTGCTTCGGACGCACCGACCGCGGAGTTTCGTATTGAGCCCTTCTGATGGGCCGCGGGATACATGGGCTGTGCCCATCGTCCTGCTTTGGTGCCTCTTTTTCGCTGTGGGTCTCGACCCGGAACGGACGTTTCTGTATTTGCGGGAAGCGGGCCATGTGGTGTCGCAACGCGCACTGGTCAATTCGCCGCACTTGATTACATTGGCCCTAGCGGGGTTCATGGCGGCACACGTCTACGCCCGATGCCGCGAAGCGGGACTTTCTTTCGCTGATGCACAGGCGCGCGCGTTGCAGACCGCAGTACTGGGGCTTGCGGCCTTCCTAAATTTTCCGTTAGTACATTTCCTAAACGCAGGAACACTTCCCACTATGGATCAGCGGTTGTTGCTCTGGAGCGTGGGGATGGTGAAATATGTGGTCTGGCTGTACTTGTTGTTTACGGTGATTCGATTTCATTTGTTCGGTCGGGTCAGCGCGTTCACGGGGATGGTCTCTGTATTTCCGAGTACATACAATGAGGCATCGGGTAATGGTTCCCAGGCCAAATTCGGCAGCGCTGAACGCCTTGCGGAAAAGCCGGTGAACGCGATGACGGCTGAAGAGGACACGGCAGCGAAGACGACAACAGAAACACCGCCAACCGCTCGAAATTAGGCTGTTCTCTTGGCGATTTCAAACGTCTGGCTTCGCTCGGGGCAATTGACCCCATTGCGGTAGAATAAAGACTCGACGTATTGAGGCAGATGCCGTGAACGATACCGTGAGCACCGTACTGACATCGAGGATACAGACCTACCTGCGCATGGCGATCCTCCTCCCCGCTCTCATGGGATGGGCGTATGGACAAGGTTCTTTAGTCATCCTCGATCCGACCATCAGCGGGGATACCGTCACGATTCCCATTCACTTGCAAGGCAATGTGTTGGATGGTGTCGCGGCGTTGGATTTTCAACTTTCATATGACCCCGCCATTTTGCAACCACTCCAGACCTATATTGGTGACGCAGCCGTTGATGCTGGAAAAGAAATCCAGGCGCGGCTGCTGGCGGATGGTCAATACGTGGTACTCATGTTTGGCCTTGAGCGTAGCGCGGTACCCCAAGGTGAAATCGTGCGCATCTCGCTCAACAAACTGAGCGATCCGAAGAATGGGGAAACGCCGGTCACCATATCGTCCACAAAACTGGCGACGATCTCCGGCGTCGAAATTCCGTCCCAGGGAAGTACCGCATCGCTCTTGTTCGATACCGATTCGAGTGGCGGATTGCCGCCGGTCTTTGGCGGAGGTTTGCCGACTGGCGTCGATGACACGGGACAATCTTCGTCAACCGGAGACCCGGACGGATCAGGTACATCTCCTCAATCGCAAACGGGATTGCCCGGTGAAGGACCGGTGCTCGGAGGAGGCGGATCAATCGATCTCGCAAGCCTTCGTGCTGCGGCGAATGAGAGGATTTCCATGTTGCAGAACGCGCAGGCAGAAAGAGAAGCGGCGCGATCGGAGGTAAACCGGACCCCGGCAAACTCAAGTAATGACCGAGGCATTCGGGTTCGGCAGACGCCCCCTGGTTCAAAGGGGACCGTGGCGAATGATCGGGGGGGGCGAATCGAATCGACCCAATCCGGAGCAGTCGAGAATAATGTGGAGAATCGCCAGGTGGCGTCCGTTGCGGGCGAACGCGATGGACAAGGCGAGGGCGATCAACTAGCGCCGCTAAGTGACAAAGTGGCCGCCCAAACAGAGGAATACGCCGAATCGGGGCTTGATTCAGAAGGGCAATCTCGACCAATTTCAAAGGTTACAAGGCGGACTTGGGTGCAGGCCGGCGTACTGGCAGCGTGTTTAGCGGTGGCCGTCGGGGTATTTCTCGTGCAGCGTCGGCGTGGCGTTTAGTGTGCCGGATCGTGCGAAATTTGCATATCGACCCCGTTTTGCCGCAAACTATCGCGTTTGCTGAACGGCACGAACGAAACAACTAATAGATATCAAGCCCGCCTCAGTGCGGCATCAGGAGTTGAGCAATGGCGAAGAAGAGCAAGGGCGTCGTGGTACAGGTTATTATGGAGTGCACCGAAGCGCCGGGAACATCGCGATATTTCACGGTCAAGAACACGCGCAACATCACGGAACGTCTTGAACGCAAAAAATACAATAAGACCCTCCGCAAGCATACGTTGCACAAGGAGAAGAAGTAGCCCTTCTTTGATTTCGGCGTGGCACCGGTGTCGCGCCGTTGCATTCTTCTTTCCCGTAGTTACCCTCCTCATTTTTTGCGCGCCTGAAATCGTTCAAGCGCAATCGCGTCCCGTCACCATCGAAGTGACGAATCGTGTCCGCATGAAATCGCCCACACGGCTCGGCGTCAACATTGGTCAGAACGCCTATTACGGTGACCGGCAAATGGTCGCGAGTCCGCTCGCCCACGGGGCTTTCAATAGCGGGTGCCAAGTCGGCTTCATTCGCGTGGGCGAAGCGCGCCGCAATTCATTTAAGGACGAACGATTTCAACCCGGCGATCAGGCCACGGCCTATCGCACATCGTTCCGAGGCGGATCGTACGTCATTGCCACTGGTCGCAACGCGGGCCGCGGAGGCGGGATATCGGATCACGATGTCACTACGGGCGTGTTTACTTGCATCAATGACGGAATCTCCAGTGAATCCACCGATGGACCACGCGTGTCCAACGGCGACTATGTGTGGTTGCAGGGTCCTCGGAGTTCGAACGCTGTCCCCGATCCGATGCCGGGCGAACGGGAGCTAGGCATCGGTGATTTTCGCGTCGAGACCTCAAGCGGCGCGGACGTCTCACTCATCGACCTTGGCGACGGTAGATTTCATCAAGCTGTGCGGCTTCACATCAGCGAGAAAGATGCATACGCCGCGATCAAGCACTATCTAATCGCACTCCCTTCGAGTCGCTACCACGTTCGTGTGCGGGCACGCAGCGAGACGGGCACAGGCCAATTGGGTGTTCGTCTAACGAATCTGGGTATTCCATCCGGCCAACCCGGACAGCGCATCTTCATGCAAACCGATGACACTACGCTGGGGACAACCTGGAAAACGTTTGAGTTTGGCGGCGAAACGTTTGCGGACAAGCGCATTCGGGATGGGTTTAGCGTGATTGACGTACGTGTAACAGGAGCGCGCGCGGGCGATCCGGTGACGGCGCTATTCGATAGCATCGAACTGCTGGATAAATCGATTGAATCCGATTCCGCGTTTAGCCAGCGGCTTGTCGAAACGTTGGCGGAGGCAAAGTGCGGCGTCCTTCGCTTCTACGGCATCGCCGCGCCGGGGAGCCTCGTATCGAATATCACGGCGGCGCGCGCTGAAGACAGTGGCTGGACATTTACCGACGGGCCAGCGGGCTTCCAACGCCATACGACGCATGCCGTGGTCGATGATTGGATGCGCTTGTGTAAACAGACGGGCGCGACACCGTGGATTACCGTGGGTGGGGCGAACACGCCGGGCGATTGGTATACCCTCATCTCGTACCTCGCGGGCCCCGAGCATTCTGATGAAACGGCGGACCGCCGTGTGGCGCACGGCTTCGCGGAGCCATGGACGGATTCGTTCGATACCGTCTATCTCGAACTCGGTAATGAATGGTGGAACGGCATTTTTGCGCCGTACTCAATTCGAGAACCTGAGTCTTACGGTGAATTGTGTAACACCATTTTCAAACGCATCGTGAAGCATCCCCATTTTGATACTGACAAGATACAACTCGTCATCGGCGGCTGGGCTGTAAACGCACATGATTGGAATCTCCGGCTCGACCGCGCTTCGAATCATCACGACCTGATTAGTGTTGCACCCTATCTCGCGCACGCGCTTGATTCGGCGGACTACGGTGCAGTGTTCGCAGACGTGGAGGGATCATTTGAGAACGGCGGGCGTGCGACTATCGACGGACTCGACGGATCGCGCCTGTCTGTTTACGAACTGAATACGCACACCACCGGTGGGGCCGCCTCCCCCGCCGACGTCTCCCGACTTGCAACCAGTCTCGGCGCGGGAATCGCCGTCCTGGACCAAGCGATGGCGAGCATGTCGAAATGGCGCGCGGACCCGATCAACTATTTCACCTATTTTCAGCGATCGTATGGCAGCGGTGATCGTGAACGCGCGGGCCTCTGGGGCAATCTCGTGCTCGCGCGGGATGGTGCACATCGACCCAGGCCGGTGTGGCATGGGCTACGACTGGCCAATCGCTACATAATCGATGGCGATATGGTAGACGTGAACGTGCAGGGCGGTTCATCCTGGAACCAGCGCAAGAACGGTAGCGTTCCGAACCTAAAAGGACTGCCTCACGTAAAAGCATATGCCTTCTTGCCTGACGACCAATCGGCAAATGTACTCATCATCAATCGGCACCTGACGGATACCGTGCGCGCACGCGTGCAATTGCCGTTCACGCCTAAGCGCGAAGTTGTGCGCGCTCAACTCAGCGGTACAGCGATCGACAACAATAACGAAGAGTATGAACGTGTGACTCTAACGGAGAAATCGGTTCTATTGCCCGCGACCGGCGCAGAATTCGATCTCGCCCCCCATAGTGCAACGGCCTTGCGGTTCACGGCGGCGGAGTAGCAGTGCGATGACATGTGATGTGGTGGTCGTCAGTTACTGTTCGAGCAAACAACTGCCAGGCTGCCTCGCCGCAGTCGAGAAGAACGTAAACGATCTCGAAGGATGCCGCGTGTTCGTTGTGGATAACGCGAGCACCGATAATTCCGTGGGGTGTGTGCGCGGTTCATTTCCTTCGGTCACGATAATCGAAAACGAAAAGAACGTCGGGTACGGCGCAGCGATCAACCGCGCGCTCGCGCAAAGCGAGGCCGAGTATATCGTGTGCATGAATCCGGATGTGCGGTTGCAGTCAGGCGCGATTACCGCGCTCATAACGTGTGCGAATCGCCATGCGGATGCCGTCGCAGTGGCACCCAATATGATGTACCCGGACGGCACTTTTCACGCCGTGTGCAGGCGGTTTCCATCGATTTGGCGGAATTTTTGCCATGTATCCGGTCTCGCCGCACGATTGCCGAAATCATCGCCCTCACGCCATTGGCTATCCGAATCACAACACGCGAGCGAGTGCGATGTCGACATGGTATCCGGCGCATGCGTCCTATTCAGACGTGACTATCTAGACAAGATTGGCCAGTTCGACGAAAACATCTTTCTCTACGAAGAAGAATCCGACGTGTTTCTACCCACTCGAAAACTCGGAGGCCGAGCATACTACTGTCCCGAAGCCGAGGTCGTGCATGAACACGGCGCAAGCAGCACCAATTCATCACACGAGATATCGTCTCTCAATCGGCTACGGAGCAAGTACTACATCTATCGAGAACACTTCGGAAGCGTATCGTCACGCATCGTATACGTTACTGATCGCATCGTATTCGGTATCTCATTTATACGCCACTACTTCACGCAGCAACGCAATTCAAAAAAGCTGCAATTTAATCAAGCACGAGAAGCGTACGAGTCGCTAGATTCGATCACGGGAAAGCGCAACCGGTGATCTGGCGCGACGCTTTGTTCGGACTTATTATCGCTGCCGCCATCGGTGCATTTACTGCGGATGCACAATCAGATTCGACTCCCCTCGATCTTGTGGGAGTGACGGTTACGCCACACATCAAAGCGAAATCCTTGCGATACCGAAACGTACTCGAACCGGCTGACGGGGCACGGGTCGAGCTATTCCTACGTAACAACTCATATGCGGGTAGCCCACCGCTCCAATTCGATGGCACAACGCGAACACTGTTCGGCGGTCAGCCCCCATCGACGTTGCTCAGATCCGGACAATGGGCATGGCACGACACGCCATCGGCAACACCAGGGAAATCGCGATCTCTGCCGCACGGCGCGTTAACTGTTTGGACATTCAACGGCAGGAAGCTTCCATTTGGAGTAGGCGGGGCGGCCCAGATTGATGTTGGCCCGGAAGATTCGCCTTGGCTCGACGAGGAAATTGGGTTGAAGCAGCCCGCTTGTTGGCTCTCAACGGTTACCTTCCTTGGCCCCGAAGATGCCATACATCCGGATCGAGTCGTCGTGCATATCGCAAACGAATCGGAGGAAGCACTGATCATCCAATCGTGCCGCCTTTGGCTGGCGGAAGACTCGGCTGCGCCTCGGGTTTTGTTTCCGCACGAGCCACTACCGTCGCTTGAACCGTTCAACGGCCATGCCACAATTCCGCCGAATGATCGCGGCGGGTTCGTTGCAAAGATCGGTTTGCTGCCACGAACGTATTGCGCAGTGGAGGTTACATTGGCCCCCGAAAGCGGAGACCCCGTATCAATTTGGGGACACTTGCGCATCAAGCCAGAACGCTTCGACATTTCAGGTGGATGGGTTAACAGCGCACAGAATAATCTTCTCAACGAGCAATTCCTGAAGACACTGAAGCGTCTCCATGTAAACGCAGCGCATGTCTCGAATTTGCCTGGATATACGAACACCGATCTGTACGACCGCTACCCGCTGAAGTACATTCACCCCTTGAAGCCATTCGAACGCTTCGACACCGATTCAATATTACCGCGCATTCACGGCGCGGAATTCCTCGGTGAGCCGCAGTATGGCGGCGGAACACCGGTGCCCCCGCAGGATGTGTGGGACGACTTGTACCCGTATACGGTAACGCGCCTTGCCACCTTGATGACGAACAGCGACGAGAGCATCTGGCGCGATTACGCCGGACTCGGCGATTACCCTAGCTACGATGCGTACCGTGTCTCTGCGCCGTCTGCCGATTCCTGGTGGAAATATGACCGGTGGGGCGACGAACCCATCGGCTGGGGTGCCCCGCTCGAAACCATCGGCGACTTGTGTCGGTCACTTCGCGAACTGAATCGCCCCAAGCCGTGTGCGACGTGGTCGCAAGGCCCCCATCACGACTGGGGTGTATACGGCGGTCGCCAACGTACCTCCCCCACGCCCGACGAATTACGAATGCAGGCCTACCACGCAATCTCGACCCGCATCACATCGTTCTACTGGTTCAACTTGAGCTTGAGTTCGCTCGTGAAATGGCCGGACACCCTCGACCAGCTCGGTCGCATCGGACGCGAACTCCGAATGATCGACACGTTTATGCTGGAAAGCGATGCGTACAGTCACGAACGCATCACACGGCGCAACGGAAACCTAAACTGGGACATCGCAACTGTGTGCGGCCCAAGAGCTGCACTCCTATTCGCACTCGATCTAGACTACGAAGCCGATCACGATGAGAAAATCTTCCAATTCGCCCCCCCACGCCGAGCAAAATGGGTCTTCCCCCTACCCACCTACCTCGGCAACATCACCGACGTGTTCCGCCTCGACGCCGATGGGATCCACGAAACCAATTGGAAACAAACCCGCCACGGCATCCGCATCCGCGAACGGATGAACAAAGTCGGAATGTACGTCGCCACATCGGATTCAAACCTCCGCATAAAAATCGAACGGGAACGCCAACATCTCATCGCGCAAGAAGAAAAGCTCAACTTCGATCCCGCACACAACGAAGAGGATTTGGCGGTGCTTGAGAGAATGACCAAGGAGAAATGATGGGGAGATTGCCGCATTCGCCTTGGGCTCCTTCGCAATGACGGTTGGGGTGTGGCAGCGTTACAACGGCCAGACGATGGGGATGGCGATCATCGCTACGGCGAATAGCAGTATGCTCAATGGCAGGCCGACTTTTATGTAGTCGGTGTAGCGGTATCCGCCGGGGCCGTAGACCATTAGGTTGGTTTGGAAGCCTAGGGGGGTGACGAGGCTGGTGGCGGCGGCGAACATGACGGCCATGGCGAAGGTGCGTGGGTTGATGTCGGGGCCGAGTTGGGTGGCGGCGGCGATGGCGATGGGGAACATGAGGACGGCTGCTGCTTTATTGGTGACAAGTTCGGAGAGTAAAGCGGTAAGTGCATAGACGAGGGCTAGAACGGCGAGTGCGCCGAAGCCCACGGATCCGTTTACGAGTAGTGATGCGATGGTTTCGGCTGCGCCGGATTCGGTCATGGCGCGGCCTAGGCCTAGAGCGGCTGCCAGGGTTATCAAGGTGCGCCAGTCGACGGATCGGCGTGCAACACCGGACGAGATGCAGCGCGTGATGACCATGAGTCCGGCAACCGTAAACGCGGCCATCGGTGTGGAGATGATTTGGGTGGTCATGAGTGCGACGAGGAGCGCGAGCAGCACCGTCGACAAGATGGTCTTTTCATGGCGCACGGGCCGCGATTCCTCGACGCCGCTGACCAGGAAAAAGTCGGGGTTGTTTCGGTGGGCACGGGTGAAATCGTGGCTGGTTTGTAGGAGAAGCGTGTCGCCGTTACGCAATACGATGTCGCCGACGCGTCCGGTTAGCCGGGTCGCGCCGCGGTGTACCGCCATGACGGCGGCATTATAGCGTGTGCGAAATTGTGCGTCGCGGATCGTGCGACCGATGAGTGGTGATGTATTCGATATCACGGCTTCGGTCAATTGGGTGCTTCGACGCGCGATCGCCGCTTGCTCGAATCCTTCGTCCGCAATGGGCACCAAGCCGGGAATGCGCTCGAGGTCGACGATATTACTCACGACACCCGTGAACGTCAGCACGTCACCTGCTTCGATCACCTCCGCCGGTCCAACAGGCGCAATCGCTTCGTCGCCACGCACGATTTCGACGAGGAACAGCCCGGGCAGATGCCGTAGTCCAGCTTGTTCAATTGCTTGGCCGACGAGTCTGCACTCGGGCTCGACGCGCATGTTGACCAAGTATTCGCGAGAAGACGCGCCCAACTGTTCAAGTAAATCCGTGCGATTGGGCAGCAGACGACGTCCCACTACGAACAAATAGAGTAGGCCCACGATGAGCATCGGCACGCCGATAGCCGTCATCTCGAAAACGCCGAGCGCCGCAAACGCGGCGTCCTCGGTTTCAATGCGCGCGCCTTCTTCAACAATCATTCCGTTGATAACGAGGTTTGTACTCGTACCGATAAGCGTGCACGTTCCGCCGAGGATGCAAACATACGACAGCGGCAGGAGCACGCGCGAAGGCGATATCTGAAACTTGCGACAAAAACTATCGACCAGCGGGAGTAACATCGCCAGGACCGGCGTATTGTTGAGAAAGGCGGAAATCCCTGCGACGGGTATTGCCAGACGCGCGAGTAGCTGATTGTCGGTGCGCGCGGTGCCCAGCAAGCGTGTACCAAAACTATCGAGCGCGCCGGTCTCGCGCATCGCGGACGCCACGACGAATAAGGCGGCAATCGTCAATACGCCTTCGTTCACAAAACCCGAAAAGACGTCCTCAGGCGTGATGATTCCGGCAAGACCGGTCAATACGGTCGCGCCCATGAGAACAAAGTCAGGTGGTGCAGCGGTCCGCGATAACGCGAAGAACACCACCAGCACAATTCCGACTACAAACCAGCCTTCCCAAGTCATCGGCTAGAAATTCTTCCTCTATTGTGTGGACGCCACATTGATGTACGAGCATACAGCCACAGCGCGGCAGTTCCAAAGTAGCAGTCGATGAGCGCGCCCTGCCGTGCCGTAGAGCGAAGACGCGACGCATGCTTCCATGCTGGAAGCGCAAGGTCCGTATTGGGAAAGACAACTGCCATTCTGTGATTGATGAGGCATGACAATCGAAAGTAACACGGCCCCGCTGGCTTTGGTTCGCAGGGTTTCTCAATCACCAGATGAAACCTCCGCGTCTGAATCCTTTATATGATTCAGGAACCCAATATAGGGAGGTGAAGAGCATGTCAAGACAACATACATGTAGAGCAATGTACAAGGGCGTTTCCGCTGATGTTTTCATAGACGGACTCGCGCAGAAACTGCCGGATAACAGGCACGTTCGCTTTGATTACGCCCTCTTTGTTGAGGGAAGTGATAAGCAGGGTGGATCTGCGACCGTGAACGTCGATTTCTCCGGGAAAAGCCCCAAGACTCACGTATCCAATAAGGGCCATCGGCTAGACGTTCAAATCGAGTCCTTTATGGATGATGGTTTGCCGTACCAGGTCAAGGCGGATATGTCGCTGATCGATACAAATAGCGACGCCGCGCTTGCGACTTACGAATTCACGGTGTGGAATAGGTAGCTGTCCAGTACCGCAACATGGCGTGAGGATGACGCCCGCCGCTCAATCCTGTGGATATGAATAGAGCAGCTACTCCCTAAATCTGTTGAGGGGTAGGGCGATGCCCGCTTCGAGCAATTCCGCGTTCGTGGTGGGCATCGTCTATTGTGAACCCGCGCCGAATCTGTGGATGACTTACACTACGAAGTCTAGTTAAAGCATCAAAGCTCGCAGGATAACGGAGATTCTTGAAGGTAGATTGGAGCGATTCCTTCCAATACAAGCGTGAAGATGCGCACCGGTATCCGGTATCCTTGACGTTTCTTGACCGCTACCGATTGCGAAAGCCGCTAGTCCATGAGCAAAAAACAAACCATCGTCGACCTTCGCAGCGACACGTTAACCACGCCCACGAAGGCCATGCGGAAAGCCATGGCCGCCGCCGAGGTGGGCGACGACGTATTCGGCGAAGACCCGGCGGTCAACGCGCTTCAGGAGCGTACGGCGAAACTCTTGGGCAAAGAGGCCGCGCTATTCGTCCCCAGCGGGACGATGGCCAATTTGCTCGCGATCAAAGCACAGACACAGCCCGGCGATTCCGTTCTTCTCCATGAAGATGCGCACCCATTCCAGTATGAGGCGGGCGGCATGAGCATGGTGGCAGGCGTGATGCCGAAGACACTCTCCGGAAGCCAGGGCATGATCAAGCCGGAAACCGTCGTGGACGGCATCATGCTCGCCCGCGATTCACATCGTTCCCACACGACGCTGGTAAGCATCGAGCAGACCACGAATCGTGGTGGCGGCGCGTGCTATTCCAAGGAGTCCATCCAGGCGATCGGCGCAATTTGTGATGAGCGAGGCATTCGTCTCCATTGCGATGGCGCACGTCTGTTTAACGCGGTGGTCGCGGAGGGCGTCGACGCAGCGGAATATGCTGCACCGTGTCATACCGTGAGCTTTTGTTTTTCGAAGGGACTTGGCTGCCCGGTCGGTTCCATTCTGGCAGGTGACAAGGAAACGATCTCAACTGCGCACCGTTATCGCAAAATGTTCGGTGGCGGAATGCGTCAAGCGGGCGTTCTCGCGGGAGCCGCAGACTACGCGCTCGACCATCACGTCGAGCGTCTCGCGGATGACCATCGCCGTACCTCAGCTCTGCGCAATGCATTGGAAAGTGTTCCCAATGTCTCTATTCCGCTGCCAAGTCCTACCAACATCCTCTTCATCGACGTCCCCGACGCGCCCGATTTCGCGGAGCGGTGCAACGTCCGCGGTGTCCGGGTGTTGCCGTTCTCCCCTACTCGACTGCGCGCCGTCTTTCACCTCGACATCAATGATGACGGCCTCCAGCGGGCCATTGATGTCATCACGGCGACCGCCCGGCAATACGCTGCCACCTAGCGTCAAACAGCACGTTGTACATCGGGCCGTTGCCGGGTACGATGAGGGATTGGCTGGCGCACTCGGCCAGGAGACGGTCCATGGAGATGCGATCTGAGCCCTATTGGGTGATCACACACCGCATTCCATACAACGGAGGAATCGATCATGAGTACAAGCGTCTACAAAGTTGTGGAACTCGTTGGTACGTCGACGGAGTCATGGGAAGATGCCGCCAAGAGTGCTGTTGAGCAAGCGGCGAAATCGCTCAAGAATCTTCGTATCGCTGAAGTGGACAATCTCGACATGAAGATCGAGGACAACAAGGTGGTCGCCTTTCGTGCGCGCGTCAAACTGTCGTTTAAATATGATGTATAGAATATGTGCTGCACTTATTCTTGCTACTATCGCCCACTCGGCCATGGCGGTCGAGTTGGTGACGTTGCAAGAAACGAATTGGGATGAATACGTTCCGGGCGGGAAAGAAGTCGACGCTATCTACGGCGACTTTGTCCTGCGTAACGATAAGATTGTTGCGGTCATCGCGTATCCTTCGCGTGACCGATCCGCCAACATGATGACGAAGTCGTCCGGCGGCAGCATCATTGACCTGACCCTTCGCGATCACCAGAGTGATCAGATTCAAGGCTTCTTCGCGGGCGGTGGTCGGTTTACCTATGCATTGGACGGAGTTGAAGTATCCGGTGCACAAGCCGAGATTTCAGACGTGGCGAATGTTGCGGTGACAGGCGATTCGATTTCATTCAAACTGTTTTCGCCTGGTCGTGGCAATCGATTGCAGCAACACTTGAGCTATACCTTGAAAGACGGTGACGCTCATGTCGAGATCACGTCCGTGTTTACCAATACATCGGATGGCGCGCAATCGCTTACGATGCGTGACACGTGGCGGCATGACAACAGTAAAGATGGCGCGGCGGTTACGCGGTCGAAGAATGGTCGTACTCAAATCGCGTGGACCTATGACAAGTGGTTTGATCAGGCCTACGGACTAACCACGCAAAACAGAATGACCCTCGTCACGCGCGCCAAAGAAGGGTGGAATGCGCCGCAAGAAGTCACGTATCTAGTGGATGACGCGGATGTGATTGAGCTCCCGGTCGGCGAATCCTATACGCTGACGCGCATGTTCTTTCCCGCGCGAGACATGTTGGCAGCTAAAGCAATGCGGGCGAGCATTCTTGGTGAACCGTGGGGTACGGCCACGTTGACGGTCGTCGATCAAAACGGCGATCCTGTGGCGGGCGCAGATGTCGATGTCGACCTCGTCGAAGGCGAGGAATCGTTTGGATACGGAACCACGGATGCAAACGGGACAATGCAGCTATACCGATCTTCGGATGGCCATGCCGGTTCAATTTCAGCGCTGGGTCAGGGCAAAGCTACTTTTCCGATGCATGGCGGTATGGACATACATCAGAACTACAAGGTCACCTTTCGTCCACCGGCTTTGGTGGATGTACAAGTGATGTCGGAGAGCGGCGGACCGATTCCTTGTAAAGTGCAATTCTTTGGCAAAGGCGATACACGCGATCCGTTTTTCGGACCGGACAGTGGGATCGCAGCGATTCGCAATGTGTATTACAGCCACAACGGATCGTTTCAACAGAAGATCGATCCGGGCACATACGAAGTCATTGTGAGCTACGGGCCGGAGTACGATGCGGAAGTTTTCGAGATCAGTACGGCGTATGGCACGACGGCTAGCCTCAAGGCCACATTAACGCGAGTCGTTGATTCACCAGGCTGGGTGAGCACCGATTTCCACAGTCACTCTTCGCCTTCCGGCGATAACGCGTCAAGCCAACGCGGTCGAGTCTTAAACTTACTCGCAGAACACGTTGAGTTTGCGCCGTGTACCGAACACAATCGCATCGACACGTACGCTACGCATCTTGAAACATTGGACGTAGTCGATCTTCTCGCGACCTGTTCGGGGATGGAGCTGACGAGTAGTCCGGGCAGTCTCAATCATCACAACGTGTTTCCCCTCGTGCACAAGCCGCGCACGCAGGACGGCGGCGGACCGCGCACGGCACAAAGTCCTGAAATGCAGATCGAACGCATCGCGCTATGGGATGACGATTCAGAGAAACTGGTGCAACAGAACCATCCCAATATCGGCTGGATGTTTTTTGATCGGGACAAAGACGGTGAAGCGGATGCAGGGTACGACAAAATGCACGGGCTCATGGATGTGATTGAAGTACGTCCGCCGTCCGGCATGTTTGCTGCGCCGTTCACCGCGGATGGCCAGGGCGGCGACCTCGCGGACAAACCGAATAACCGGATGTTCGAGTGGGTTCAGACGATCAATCAAGGTCATCGGGTGCCTGGCGTTGGCAATACGGACTCACATGCGAACTTCCACGGGTCCGGCTGGTCGCGAAACTACGTCAAGAGCCGGTCCGATGACCCCGCAGAAATCGATACGATGGATATGGTCCGCGCATCGCAACGCGGAAACATCGTCATGACCAATGGCCCCTACCTTGAAGTCGAAATACGATCCGACAATGAAACCGCGTCACCCGGCGACGACCTCGCTGCGAGCGATGGAAAATCAGAACTCGACATCCGCGTCCAGTCGCCGAACTGGTTCGATGTCGATCGCGTGCAAGTCTTCGTGAATGGACGTCCCGACCCCGCGTTAAACTTCACACGCGCATCGCACCCCGATTTCTTTAACGATGGCACCGTGAATTTCGATCAGACTATCCCGCTCGAATTCGACTCAGACGCCCACGTCATCGTCGGCGTCATCGGCGAAGACTCCGAATTGGGACCAGTGGTGGGACCACGCCGTAGCGGAGACAAACCGGTGGCTATCGCGAATCCCGTTTTCGTGGACGTAGACGGCAACGGGTTCGAAGCGAATGGCGATGACCTCGGATTCCCACTGCCGCCAAGACCGGAGAACTAGCGACTAGTTATCGGGCATGCCGAATGATGGTTATCTGAAACGTATCTAACACACCATCGGATACATTCGCCATGACTCAAACCACGACAACGAAAAACGACCCGTTTTGCTCATATCCACCAAAACGTCACAGAATTGCAGTTTCCTTACTGATCCTGGCGATCATAATTGGAAGCGCTTATGTGACGATTCGACTAGCAGGAGCGGGGATTGCGTCTGTTTTTTGTAAGGTGGAGCTGCTTGAACAAATACCATCGCCATCCGGAGATTACGTGGCTAGCATCTATTACTCTCGGTGTGCCACCGTAGGCAGAAGGCGCAAAATCAGTGTTCAGTCGAACTCAGTACCGTTTCACAGAGAAATAGGAACAGAGATTTTTAGCACCGGTTCATTTCTAAACACGAGAATAGTCTGGCTGGATGAGCGTCACGTTCAGATTACTTGGGGTTGCTCTTCATGTACAGCGGATATGAATCGTACAAATCCAAGACGATGGGGGTTATTGAGAAGAGGAAAAGTTTCGTACAAATTCATTCAACGAAACTTTCTTGAGGAGACCATAGAAATCGGCAATGAAGAGATTTAGCCTTGCCGGCTGGAAGCCAGCGCTACATTCCGGCACTGTCATTTCGAGCGAAGCCGAGAAATCTTCGCAGGCCAATTCGCTTCTGCTGGGTATGAGTCGATGCCTCGGCTGCGCTCGGCATGACATCAGACATCTCGTTCCTACGCCCCCGCTTCGGACTGCTTCCAGTACCCACAGACGCGCCATCGAGCCCCAAAAATTCGCCGGTGTTACCTTCGTACGCATGCTAGGTCGCGGACGGAATCGAATGACTTTTTTCAACACCTTGCGGAAGGACGAGTTTCTTGATGACTTCCCAGTAGCCGGTACAGAGCTCCGCGGTGTCGAGATGGCCTTCGGCTTTTAGGTAGGCGTGAAACTCGGGCAAGCGGTAACAGGGGACGCTCGCGAGGATGTGGTGTTCGAGGTGGTAGTTCACGTTATTGGGCGCGAAGATGAGGCGTTCCCACCAACGCGCGTAGGTGGTGCGCGTGTGTTTGCGGGGGTCAGGGTGGAGCAAATCCGGAACGGAGCCATGTTCGGCGGCTTGACGAATGCGGACCACGAGCATGTAACTGGTCATCCATGCAACTGGCCACATGAGATACAACCACCCGTGGCCGCTCAGAAACAACACACCGAACATCACAGCATTACCCGCGACCCAAGTCATCACCGCACGTGGTCCGTATCCCTTGGCTGATAGGACAAACGTCTTGAATCCTGTACGTCCGGTCAGGTCACGCATGATTTTGCGCAAAAAACTCCGTCGCGCGACCGCGTAATTAACGTAATTCTGAAGATCCGGATCGTCTTTCGTACCACCAAGACGGTGATGCTTGTTGTGTTTAATGCGATACGCCTCGGCATCGGAAAAGATAAACGGCGCCGCAAGCCAATGCGCGACGAAACGATTCCAACTCAGCCGGGTAAACATCGTGCCATGACCGCAGTCGTGTACCAGGACCGCGATGCCCAGTTGGCGTCCACCGAGTAAGACAATGGCGATAGCAATGGAGACCGGATGTGTCCAATATGCAACCGCGGCAAAAATCGCGATGATCATCAGCCAATTACCCACGACGATCCGCAGCGCGGACCAGTTGTTCCGTTGGGAGAACCGTTGAATCTCGTCTTTGGTAAGTGTGATGCTAGTGGACATTGTTTGAAGACCTCGCTTTCCGATTACCCGCTTCATTGCAGCAAAAACGGGGACGCGAGTTCAAACTCGTCGTTTTCCACTCGGAACGTAGGATCGAGGTAGAATTGGCATTCGAGAGGCGGCAGTTTGTCGCGAATGACTACCCACAAGTGACTATGACCAGTATGAATCAGATAACAAACCATACGGTACAAGGATTCCTCATGATGGCGGCGCTTCTTTCAGCATGGCCATCGGAGGCCGAAGACATCGTGGATGTTGAACGAGAACTCTACGTGGAGCACACGGTACCGAGTGCGAGTCGCTGGGTTAACGTGCATTACGTGGGAGAGGGCCTGGAACGGGAAGAGGTTCACACGTTCATGGCCGAAAGTGACACGCCGGAAAAACCAAAACGGCGGCGTTCGAAAGACAATGGCCGCACATGGTCGGACTTCGAGGCGCTTCCGGACGTCGTAAGTCATGAGCAGGGCGCGCGGATTTACTGGGGCGAAGGGCCGCGATATTTCGATGCTGAGCATGACCTAACCGTGTCGATTTGGCTCCGGCAAACGAAACAGCAGCTTTATGCCAACCACAGTTTCTCCCGTAATTCCCGAGACGGTGGACGAACGTGGTCGACGCCGAAACAACTGCGATACGAAGACGGCGCGGCCTTCGATCCCGCCGACCCGCTGAACCCTGCCTATATCGAGAACAACCAGTCCTATTTCGGCAACAACATTATCCGCCACAGCAATGGAACGTTGATTCATGTCGGGGCGGCCGTCAATGTGCCCCACGAGAATCGGAACGGTAAGAGTTTCGATGGACGCGTACCCGCCGATGCGAAGAATATCGGGTCTGTATGCTTCTTCGGAATGTGGAATCCGAAAGCGAATGACTACGATTGGAAGGCAGGCAAACGGGTTTTCGTGCCGCTCGATATTTCAGCACGGGGTCTGATGGAACCCGACGTAACCGAGTTGAATGACGGGCGTATCCTAGTCGTATGGCGCGGTTCGAACACGCCCATCACGGACGGACGTAAATGGTTCAGCGTTTCGGAAGACGGAGGTGAGACGTTGAAACCCGTTCAAGAATGGAAGTACGACGATGGCTCACGCTTCTACTCACCTTCAAGCATTCACCGCTTTTTCCGCCACAGCGTGAGCGACAAATTGTATTGGTTTGGAAATATCTGTTCCAAGCCGCCCAGCGGAAACAGCCCCCGCTATCCCCTCATCGTCGCGGAGGTCGACGAATCCAAGGCTGCCCTTAAGCGAGACAGCGTCACGGTAATTGACAACAAAGACACAAACGATAGCCCCAAATTGCAACTCTCGAATTTTAGCGTGCTCGAAGATCGGGAGACCCAGGGGGTCGAAGTGTACCTCACGCGGCTCGGCGCCGATCCCGATGACTTCTGGGGCGCAGACGCGTACCGGTATACGCTATCGTTTCGTTGAGCGGAACCGGACAAGACAGAGAGCAGAGAACCCGCGTTAGTCGAATTGCGGTACCGTCGTATCTTGAAGGACAACGGAAGCAACTTTTTCGTCAAGGAGCATGTGGTACTCTCGTCCGAAGCATTTCATCACAAGTCTGTACCCATAGTCTTTGTTATCGTAGCCGGTCTGACCCCATTCGTGCGTTAAGACGATCTCTTGAACATAGAACTCTTCGTGCTTCTCTTCCAATGGATCCACCTCACGCAACTCTGTACCGACAACACCACGTATTGAAAGGCGAGACTTGCACCAGTTGAGTGGCTCGATACCCAGTTCCCACGCATCGCGTTCCAGGTCGATGTATACCCCGGTACCCCGTGTGCGCATGTCTTGCCTCTTGAAGCGTGCGTCGTGAATGAGCGAGCTGAGAAAAATGACATCATGGCCAATATTGCTGGATTCGAATCTTAATTCATAGCGTTGCTTACGCGGTTTCCGCCCGAAATGTTCAAAGAACAAGCGCTGAAAGTTGGGTTGTTTATCTTTCTTCTGCATCGTCTTAGTCCTTCATCGCTACTTAGTTCTTGGAAAAAAGGAAAGTATGCGCATCGCGGTTTCCACCATTTCACGGCCGGCTTCGGGGCCGACGCGGGCTACGGCTGCTTCGTATCCTCCGGTTTGCCTGGCGCGGGGTGTGACGATGTAGCCGAGGTAGTGGTTGGCGTAGCCGACGAGGATCATGGGGCGGTCGTAGGTTTGCGCTATGCGTGCGCGGAGTTCTAGCGCGTATTCGACGAAGAGTTCGCCGGGGACAGCGACAGTCACCAGTTCGCCGATGCGCATGACTTGTACTTCGGCCTCATATGATTCCGGTAATTCCAATTCTCCATTAGCAATCATCTTTGCTTGTCGTAGGTTGGCGGAGTGTAAGTCGACTTGCTGGCGTAGCTGGCGTTGGAGTTGGTCTGGTGCGTCTGATCTGACGGCGTCTTCGTAGACCGATTCGGCGTTGGCGAATGCGCGTTCGGATTCGGGCGCAGGAGGAATGAGTTTTGGTGGCAACTTCAACGTTGTCGATGCCGCATTGACCGAAAATGTTTCAGACGGTCGAATCGACTCCGCCGTCTTGATGACTTCGCCTGCGATGAGTCTGCCGAGACGTTGAATTTCCGACCACGGGTCGCCTTGTCGATGTACCGTAACATCGCCGCACGCGCCTTGCGTGAATACCGCAACGCCCCCCAGGACATCTTCGACGGTACGACTCGCCCAGCCTGGAAATTCACCGCTGAGCATGAGATTTTTCGATCCGAGAATGACCGGGTGCCCCGTAAAATTGTAGAGCAGACCGATGACGTCTCGCGTGCCCCGCTCTTCGATGCGTAGAACGCCGACCGTCGTGTCGAGTACGTCTTCATTGTTTTGTTGCCGGTTTCGAGTCGCGCCGAGGATTTCGCCGTACTTGAAACCGGCGCGAGCGAGCACGCGGTTTTCGAACGCGGCTATCCCCGCTTCCGCGAATTGATCCACCAAGAAATCTTCGAGCGGTAGATTAGTAATCCCTTTACGCGCCTTCTGATAGTACGATGGTGCGGAATGGTTGTGTGCGCACGAAATCATGATGTGACTGGCGGGTACGCCGGTCTTCTCGGTGATGACATTGCGCGCACGTTGCACCAACTGTTTGTCAATCGCCATCAAATCCGAACCGATGATGATGACGGCTTGTTCCCCGTCATGGAGCGCGAGCGCACGTGCGTACAACTCATCCCTCGCGATTTCGAATGTGTCCATTCGGTCGCCGAAGCCGCCCATGTGCGTGGGGAATGGCGGGACAATACTGACCCGCGCCGCGCCCGCAGTAAGATCCTGCGCGGACGCTGCCGCGCAAACAAGACAAACGGGCAACAGGAAACGTACATTTATCATTAGTGATCGAAACACAAGGCCGTCCTCCAGTAGCACAAATTCGCGTTGACTTGAATGGTGGTGCAACTAAACTAAATGATAGCCGTCGAACGGCGCATGAACATCTCTGTGAAGCTGCACAATCAAAACTAATCTGACCTAGCAGATAAGGATACTGAATTCCGTGACTTCATATGTAACTCTCCTCGAAGCGGCGATCGACGGCACGCAACTACCGGCGAATCAATTGCAGACCTTACATGAAGACCGGCCGCTTTGGGTGCGATACGACCTCGACGCCGTGTGCGATGCGATGTCAAAAGAGGCACTACTCTCGCGACCGCCCGACCTCTGGCGATACCGCGAACTCCTCCCCCCTGCTCCGGGCGACGAGATCGTAACGCTGGGTGAGGGGATGACTCCGCTGCTGCCTTGTCCCGCGTTGGGCAAACATCTCGGCCTCGGTGATGTGTGGATGAAGGACGAATCGCAATTACCGACGGGTAGTTTTAAGAGTCGCGGGCAGGCACTCGCAATCACCATGGCGAAAAAGTTCGGCGTCACCCGCGTCGCGATTCCCACGGCAGGCAACGCCGGTGGCGCAATGGCGGCGTATGCAGCACGGGCTGGTATGGAAGCGTACGTATTCATGCCGGACGATACGCCAGCCATCAACCAGTACGAATGCGCCGCGGCGGGCGCGAAGACGTTTCTTGTGAACGGACTCATAACCGACTGCGGTCGAATCGTCCGTGAGGGTAAAGACGCGATGGGGTGGTTCGACATATCAACGCTAAAAGAACCGTACCGCATCGAAGGCAAGAAAACGATGGGGCTAGAACTCGCAGAACAATTCGACTGGAAATTGCCCGACGTCATCCTCTACCCCACCGGCGGCGGCACGGGATTGATCGGTATGTGGAAAGCATTCGCAGAGCTTGCCGCGATCGGCTGGCTCAACTCAGACAAGATGCCGCGTATGGTCGCCGTTCAATCGACCGGATGCTGCCCCATCGTGCGCGCATACGACGCGGGCGAACGCTTCGCCGAACCGCACGAAGGCGCAAATACAATGGCAAGCGGCATTCGCGTGCCTGCAGCCGTTGGTGATTTCATGATTCTCGATGCGGTGCGCGAGAGTGATGGCCGCGCGATTGCTGTCCCCGAAGAAAGCATCCTCGATTGGATGAACTTGGCCGCGCGTTTAGAGGGTATCGCAGTTTGTCCGGAAACTGCCGCGTGCGTAGGTGCGTTGGATGCGCTCAAGACTGAGGGGTGGATTCAACCGGATGATAGGGTCGTAATATTCAACACCGGCGCGATGCAAAAGTATCCGGAAGCGATGGCGACGGAGTTGCCTAACCTGGATAAGGACATAGCCATTAATTGGGATCGGATTAGGGGGTTTTAGAAACGCAAAGGCGCAGAGGCGCAAAGGTCCTGCGGACGGCGTACCAAATGAGTCGGTTTTTCTTTGCGTCTTCGCGCCTTTGCATTTATCTAAAGTAAGCTACTTCCCTTGAAAAGCAGGCTTCCGTTTCTCCAAGAATGCCAACACACCTTCGGCGAAATCCGCGGAATCGGCGCGGTGTTTTTGGTTGTCTCGTTCGTAGTCGAGTTGTTGGGGGAAGGTTGCGGTTTCGGCGTGGGCGAGGGCTCTGCGTACTTCGTGGTAGGCGATGGTCGGGCCGTTGCGTAGTTGTTGGACAATGGTGTCGACTTCTTCGCCGAGCAATTCATCGTCGACGCTCTTCCAGATGAGTCCGATACGTTCTGCCTCTTCGGCGAGCACCGGTGTCCCCAACATCGCCAGGCCCATGGCGCGTGCGCGACCGACCAGGCGTTGTAGGTGCCAGGTGCATCCCATGTCGGGGATGAGGCCGAGGTTGGGCGTGAAAACTTGGATGAACTTCGCGGATTTCGCAGCGATGACGATGTCGCCGAGCAGGGCGATTCCCATGCCGCCACCAGCAGCGACACCATTGACGGCGGTCACGACCGGTACACGGCACTCGTAGATTTCGCGGACCATGGGATTGAAGCCTTCGTCCATTCCTTTGTATGTGCGCTCGCCGGACGTGAGGTTTTCACCGTCGTCGGCACCGCGCGCGGCTAGATCCGCACCGGAACAGAAACCGCGTCCTGCGCCAGTGATAACCAGCACGCGCACGCTCTCGTCATCTTGCGCAGATTGCACCGCGAGGCGTACATCGGCGATCAGTTCTTGATTGATCGCATTGAGCACTTCGGGGCGATTCAGCGTCAATGTCGCAACGCCATCGCGAATGTCCAACACCACGGTTTTGTAACTCACGAAACAAATCTCCCTATTAAGATTTAGTAGCCAGCGGCGAAGGAATTACCTTGCCGCGGATCAGCTGCGCCCCAAAGACCACGCGCGTTAATCAAAATACTATTCGCGCTACCCCAATGTCCTCGCGGTTGAATCGAGTGTCCCATCTCTTCCAACCGCGAGATGACATCGGGCTGTATCGCGCGCGGCTCCATAGCGATGACATCAGGCATCCATTGTGAGTGTACGCGGGGCGCAGACACCGCTTCTTGCACATTCATTTTGTGCACACCGGCATTCAAAATGATTTGTAAAACAGTCGTAATAATCGTTGACCCGCCGGGCGAACCCACCACGAGAAAGGGCTGCCCGTCTTTCAGGACAATGGTCGGCGTCATCGAACTAAGCATCCGTTTGCCCGGCTCGATAGCGTTCGCATCATTGCCCAACAAGCCAAACGCATTGGGGACGCCGGGCTTCGCGGAGAAATCGTCCATTTCATTATTCAACAGAAATCCCGCGCCATCCACGGCGATTCCCGATCCAAACCCCAAATTGATCGTGGTGGTGACGCTGACCGCGTTGCCGTCTTTGTCCACAACGGAATAGTGCGTCGTGCTATCGCCTTCCTTTGGTGGCGCTGTTCCCGCTTCGATTTCGGTGCTCGGCGTCGCTCGATCTAAATCGATCGCACCCGCGAGTTGCGAAGCGTATTCCCGCGAAGTCAACATCGACACCGGCACATCCCAATAATCCGGATCGCCAAGGTGTTCGGCGCGGTCGGCGTACGCGCGACGTTGTACTTCGGTTAACCGGTGCACGTAGTCCGATCCGTTCCATCCGAAGTCGGTGATCGCGAGTGCATCTAGCATGTTTAGCATTTGCACAACATGCACACCACCAGAACTCGGCGGCGGCATCGATACAACTTTAAGCTCACGATACATTCCGAGTATCGGGTCACGGTATTTCGACTGATAACCTGCGAGATCCGCATGCGAAATAATTCCGTTCCCGCGTTGCATCTCTGCGACCAGAGCATCGGCAACAGGCCCACGGTAGAATCCGTCTCTCCCCTTGCGCGCGATCCGATCTAGCGTACGCGAGAGATCGCGCTGCACGAACCGATCATTTGCCTGCCAGGGGGATGCGTCCTTTTTAACAAAGGAATTCGCGGAGCCCGGATGCTTCTCAAATGTACTTCGGTAGCCGTTTAGGGACGAGGCCAAGAAACGGGATAGGGGAAATCCCCGTTTCGCTAACAGCACCGCTGGTTTAAGGACATCGCGGCGCGAGAGTTTGCCCGAACCGTGATCGCGAAACGCACGAAGAAGCCCATCCACCGAGCCCGGTACGCCACTCGCCAAATGAGAGCCTCGCGATAACCCCGGAATCACGTCACCGTTCGCATCGAGAAACAGATCACGGTGCGCGGCTGCGGGTGCGGTCTCTCGATAGTCGATTGTGAACGTTGAACCATCTGACATGCGCGCAACCATGAATCCACCGCCGCCAAGATTCCCCGCAGACGGGTGCGTCACCGCAAGCGCGAACCCTACGGCGACCGCGGCGTCGACCGCGTTACCCCCGCGCCTGAGAATCGCTACGCCGACTTCGGACGCCTCCTGCGAGTCCGACACGACCATGCCATTTTCCGCGAACACAGGTTGTGGACTGGCTGCCCACGAGTTCGCGGCATGGAAGATTGCCACGCTGGCAATACCCAAAAGCCTTAACACTTTCGACAGATCTGTTGTCACGTGCTTCACCTCAATTCTCGCCATGGCGCTCTACTCCCGTTACAAACGGGAGCTACGTAGATCTCGTTTGTAATGGGAGTATGTTTATACGATGAAACCGGAATCATCAAATGTAGATTTCAATGCGTCGTTAAAAATTCACCCGAATATCATCGTTCTCCGATGTAGTATTCGCCGTGATGCCGTTCGCCCGATGGCAACCGAATTTCAACCCAGAGCGCATGGTCTTCCTTCAGTGGTCGCGGCACCGAGCAATGCACGTGAAACCCATTCGGTTCAGGCGTCGCAGGCCAACGGCGTTTCTTGCCGTCTTCTTCCATGCCGATCCAAACGTATACGCCGTCCACTTCAGTACGTCCGGTATCGATCATAAAATGGCCCTCACCACCGTCAAGAATGCGACCGTACTGCATCACATTAACCATCGCACCACCGAATTTGGCCATGCCGAGCTCTTTGGCTTCACCGTGATTCGGGTAACGGATTGCTTGCGCAGCTTCGTTGCGCGGATCGCCCGGCGGCAGTACGATGGGAGTCTCCACGACTTGCGTCACGGTCGTCGGGCCATCACTAGCACCCGGTTCCGCTCCCTGGTCGCAACTCGTGCACAGTAGCGCGCTGCAGATCGATATGAAAAGAATTGAACGTATCTTCATGGGAATACCATTTAGAATACGCGAATAGGGTTTCGATTTGCCACAATCAGGCAAGTAGAAATGTGGATTCCGAGGGACGATGTGAAGGGTGATGACGAACCGTTCATCGTCACAGCCGAATAGCGCGGGGTTACTTTCGTCGCCGAAACTGATCGGCGATTACCGCGAGGACAATAACGGTGCCGCTCACAACGCGTTTGGTCGAGTCGGCGGCGCCCATCTGGGCCAAGCCCGCACCGAGTATTGCGATGATGAATACACCCACGACGGTGCGTAGGACTGAACCGCGTCCGCCAGCGAGACTCGTACCACCGATAACAGCCGCAGCGATCGCTTCCAATTCAAGCCCCCGGCCCGCGTTGGGATCGGCCGCTGAAAGTCGTGCGGTGTAGAGGATTGCGCCCAGTCCTGAGAGCGCGCCCGCGATGGCGAACGTCGCCCAAGTCACGCGCTTCGTGTTGATACCCGAGAGGCGCGCGGTTTCCTCATTGAATCCAACGGCGACGACGTAGCGTCCAAATGTTGTCAAGGACAGGATGCTTTGTGCTGCCACGGCAACACTAAGTGCAATCCAGACCGGCCATGACATACCAAGAAACGTCGATGCTGTAAGCCAATCGAGCGCGTCACCGAGATACTCCGTTCGCGAATTAGTGGCTAGGTAAGCACCGCCGCGCGCTACTTCTAGCATGCCCAGCGTGACGATGAAAGAAGGGACCCCAACGTACGAGACCAGTCCGCCCGACAACAGTCCGCAAGAAAATCCCAACGCCATACTCGCTGCGATCGCGGGAAACACGGACCACTCCCATTGATTGAGCGCGACGCCCAGCATGCCGGCGGAAACTGCAAGAACGGAACCCACGGACAGATCGATTCCTCCGCCGATGAGTACGAGCGTCATCCCGACGGAAACAACGAGGAGCACCGGGACTTGGTTCATGACCGTGCGAAATGTGGCAGCGCTGAAGAAATTGTCGGTGAAGAGAGTGAACCCGAGCGTCACGACGATCAGCGCCAGGGCTAAGCCCACGTATTCGGTCCAACGATTCAAACCGCGCTCTTCCCCAGTTACTCGCTATCGACTTGTAACGGTCAACGATTCCTTCGTTACCAATTCTACCGCCGTCCCGCGATCTTCCGGAACTGCGCCGGACCCTAGCATTTCAAGGGCGAACTGAATGCCGAATACCGCGAGTTGATCGCCGAATTGATCGACGGTGCACAATACTTTTTCATCGCGAATCAGGTCTTGGACTGCGGAAATGTTGTCGTATCCCACCACGTTCACATCGCCATCACGGCTAGCATCTTTCAACGCAGCCACAGCACCAAGCGCCATACTGTCATTTGCACAGAGAATCGCCGCAAGATTCGGATGTTCACTGAGGATACCACCTACAACTTGATGCGCCTTGGCCATTTCCCAGTTACCGCTTTGACTTGAGACGATCTTCATGCCCGCGTCATTCATCGCAGCTTCGAAGCCTTCGCGACGTTGTATCGCATTGAAGGCCGTTGGAATGCCCCCGATGATCGCCACTTCTGCACCCTTCGTGAGCTGCGTCGCGAGGTGATCGCCTGCTAGTTTAGCGCCGGCCTTGTTGTCCGGACCCACGAACGGAATTCTTACACCACGGTCGGCCAACACTTCGGCGTCCAGCTTGTTGTCAATATTGACCACAACGATTCCGCTATCCGCTGCACGATGTAGGACCGAAACCAACGCTTTGGAATCCGCGGGAGCAATGACGATTGCATCGACTTTTTGCGCAATCATCTGCTCAACGATTGACACCTGTTGGCCCACGTCTTCTTCGTTCGGAATTCCGTTCACGATTAGATTAAACGCATCCGGATTCTCCGAGTGATAATCGCGTGCGCCTTGTTCCATCGTTTGAAAGAACTCGTTGGCTAACGATTTCATCACCAACGCGACACGCGGCCCGTCGCTCTCCGTCTCAGGCGAGGAGCAGCCCAAAACCAGCAACAGCGCGACAAAACAACAAGTGTATGTTAGTGGCCTCACCAATATGTTCCTCCAGAACTGGAAATTCGTTTGTAGTACCGTCTTTAGGCGGAAGTCAATATCGAAGTCTTCCGTCTAAAGGCGGTACTACGAACCCTCTCGCCAACGGAACCTGCGAGCGTCTATACCGACTGCATCAATACCCCATCGCCGCGCCATCTTTACGCGGGTCTGATCCACCGAAATACCGGAGCGGATCATCCATCCGCCATATCGCTTGGTATCCGCCGAAGTTGCCATTCCCATCACTGATGTTGTGACCCATTTTCTTGAGCTGATCACGCACTTCATCGGGAATACCACGTTCGAATTTGACCGTGCCACCGTCTTTCAATTTGCCACCTGTAGGCTCAGCGCTTCCATTGTGTTCGACGCGCGGCTGATCACCGGCCTGCTGCGGCGACATCCCGAAATCGATCATGTTCATGATGACTTGTGCATGGCCTTGCGGTTGGAACGCGCCGCCCATCACGCCAAACGACATGACCGGCTTTCCATCGCGCGTGAGGAACGCGGGAATGATCGTGTGGAAAGGGCGCTTGTGCGGTTCCAATTTGTTGCGGTGGTTCTCGTCCAATGAATACGATTGTCCCCGGTTCTGCATATGAAATCCAACATCATCCGGACAAATCTGCGAACCGAATGCGTTGTACACGCTCTGGATGAGTGAAATCATATTGCCTTCGCCATCGGCAGCCGTCATGTAAATCGTATCGGAATCCAGTTTCGGGTCACCGTATTTTACTTTCCTTCGCGCCTTCTTTCGCTTTATCTTTTTTGCACGCTCTTCGGCATACCCTTTCGAAATCAGTGCTTCCGTTGGCACGTCGGCAAACTCGGGATCGGCGTAGTAAACGGCACGGTCTTCATACGCCAGCTTCTTCGCTTCGATCAGCAAGTGAAGATGCTCCGCGGAATTGGGTTCCAATCCGCCAATATCGAACGTCTCCAACATATTCAAAATCTGCAGCGCGGCGATGCCCTGACCGTTCGGCGGAATCTCCCAAACATCCCAACCTCGATAGTTACTACTGACCGGATCGACCCAATTGGCTTCGTGATCTTTAAGGTCTTTCATGCTCATCCGACCGCCCATTTCGTTGGACTTCGCGACAATTTGTTCCGCGATTCTGCCTTCATAAAATGCAGCCGGGCCGTCTTTCGCGATTTCTTCGTAGGATTTGGCGAGCATGGGATTCTTGAAGATGTCGCCGTATTGCGGGACGTCTCCGCCGGGGTGATAGACCTTCGCCATACTCGGATCGGAACCGGTTAGACGGAAGTAGGTAGAGATGATAGGCGATAACGGAAACCCGTCGTGCGCGTATCGAATCGCATCGGCGAGACAATCGGAGAGCGGCAGTTTCCCGAATCGCTCGTTGAGCAAACCCCAACCACTAACGCAACCCGGCACGCTCCAACTCAGCGGACTTTGTCGCGGAATAGAATCGAGGCCCATGTCTAACGCATCTTTGAGTGACCAGTTATAGGGTGACCGACCACTCGCGTTGATGCCATAGAGTTTCTGTTCTTTTTCTACCCACAAGATGGCGAACAAATCGCCGCCGATGCCACACATCGCCGCTTCCGTTAGCCCGAGCATGGCGTCCACACAAATCGCCGCATCAATACAGTTGCCGCCTGCTTTGAGAATGTCGATTCCGGCCATCGCCGCCAACGGTTGGCTTGCGCACACCATGCCGTTCTGACAGACAACTGTCGACCGGTTCTGATTACGGCCTCCGACGCTAGTCATGTCAATAAACGGTGCTGTTTTTCCTGCATCAGCAGCGCCCGAAATGCTCGAGCCGGCTACGGCGGCTGCCGTGCCTGCGGCAGAAGCTTGAAGGAATTGTCGGCGTGTCATTTTCGGTCTCCTCAAACGCGGCTCAATCACGATCTACCATACCCAGCGCCCTTCGTATTTACCAATGATTCACCCCTACACCATTGTAAGGCCACCACTAACGGACAAGGTTTGTCCGGTAACGTAGCCCGCGTCTTCCGAAGTGAGGAATACGACAGCAGGCGCGATATCCTCGGGCTGACCGAGACGCTTCATGGGAACGGCTTTGGTCATCGCGGTAACCACCTTTTCCGCGTTGTCACCCGCCATGCCGCCGAGCAGTGGTGTGTCGGTGGGTCCTGGGCAAATTGAATTGGCCGTGACGCCTTTCCGCGCGGTTTCGCGTGCAACCGTTTTCATGAACGCGATCATCCCGCCTTTCGCGCCGGAGTACACCGCTTCTAGAGACGACCCCACCCGCCCCGCGTCGGACGCGATCGTAACGACACGTCCCCAACCCTGCTCCATCATCGCGGGCAACACCAACCGCGTTAACCGCATCGGTCCCGCGAGATTGATAGCGAGAATCTTGTCCATAAACGCATCATCCGTATCCACGAACGGCGTCATAACATCCCAGCCCGCACAGTTCACAAGAATATCGACTGGGCCCAAGGTAGCGCCGATCTTATGCAAGCCAGTGCCAACTTGTTCCGGATCTGTCAGATCGAATTCCACGGCCAATCCGTCGATTTCTTTCGCGAGGGTGTTCGCACTATCCATCGCAACGTCCGCCACGGCAACGCTGTGGCCAGCGTCGGCTAACGCACGGCAAATCGCCGCGCCAATACCACCCGCACCGCCGGTTACCAATGCTACTCGGTTCATGATTCATCTCCCTACTGAGTTTTCGTGTGACACGGGAGGGCCAAGTTCCACCTTGGCCGGGTCACCGGGCATAACACCGGCCAAGGTGGAACTTGGCCCTCCCTAGCCGCACGCGAACTACCGATACGCAGAAAAATCCGCTTCCCGTTTTTCGTTGAATGCTGTGACGCCTTCCCGCGCTTCCTCCGTTTCGATAAAAAGGTCGAGCGAGTCAAACGCCATCGCCCCAATTCCTGCAATCGATTCGGAATCCGCATTGAAGGAATGCTTCAAGACTTTCAACGCGGTCGGACTCTTGTCCAGCATGTCATCGGCCCAACGTCGAACTTCGTCGCGCAGTTCCAGCAATGGTACGACCGCATTGACGAGTCCCCAGTCTTTCATTTCGGCAGCGGAGTATTGACGGCAGCAATACCAAATCTCACGGGCACGTTTGTCACCGATGATGCGCGCGAGATACGCGCTGCCGAATCCCGCGTCAAAGGATCCCACACGTGGACCGGCCTGACCGAAACGTGCGGTTTCTGCGGCCACGGTTAGATCGCAGATCACATGCAACACATGGCCGCCACCAATGGCAACACCGTTAACCGCGGCGATGACCGGTTTCGGGATGTCACGAATAATTCGATGGAGTGTTTCCACCTCGAACAAACCGCTCTCCGTGGGGCCATAATCGCCAGTTTCGTTACGCTGTTTCTGATCGCCGCCCGCGCAGAACGCCTTCTCCCCCGCGCCCGTCAACGCGACCACGCCGACCGCTTTATCCGCCCACGCCGCTTTGAAGGCCCGGATGAGTTCGTCGATCGTCCGGCCGCGAAATGCGTTATACCGCTTCGGTCTGTTGATGGTGATCCAGGCAAGGCCATTTTCGACCTCGTAGGAAACATCTTCGAGTTGTGTCATATCCATTGTTACATCTCCCGTTTGTCTGTGGATAGCATCGTGGGACGAGGGGGATATTGCAACTGCAAATATCAGAACGTTACGAGAAATGACCAACCGCTTCGGCCTTACCCAACATATCGTTCGTAGTCCCGCCTTTAGGCGGCAGTCGTCCAACGAAGCTACCGCCTAAAGGCGGGACTACGAACGAGTCCTTTGGTATGATGCCCGAACCGGTCACGACAAGAACTGCTCTTATACGAAATCATTCATGATCACAAATAGACTCGCAATAATTGGTTACGCAGCCATCGTTATCTCGACACAAGCGATGGCACAGGACACCCCCGTCTCCTTTAACCGCGATATCCGTCAAATCCTGTCGAACAACTGTTTCAAATGCCATGGGCCTGATGAGGAAATTCGCGACACGTTACCGCGGCTCGATCTCTCCGCGACCGCAACGACTCCTAACAAAGACGGTGTCGCCCCAATCGTTCCTGGCGATCCTGTCGCGTCTGACGCCTACGCCCGCATCACTAGTGACGATGTCAATCGATTGATGCCGCCGCCGGATTCGGGTAAGACGCTTTCCGATGGTGAGAAAGAATTGATTCGACGTTGGATTGAACAGGGTGCGCACTACGAAACGCATTGGTCGTATACTGCACCTTCACGCCCAGCTGTTCCGTTCGTGAGCGACGAGGAATGGCCCCAGTCGGACCTCGACCGTATCGTGCTCGCGCGCCTTGAACGCGAGGGACTCTCACCCTCTCAACAAGGCGACCCCGCGACCCTATTTCGCCGGGTTCACCTCGATCTAACCGGCTTGCCGCCGACTGTGGAAGCATCGCGCGCCTTCGTCGAACAGCCGACGCGAGAGCATTTCGAGACGACTGTTGATGCACTGCTGGCCTCGCCCGCATACGGTGAGCATTGGGCAAGGGTTTGGTTGGATCTCGCGCGATACGCCGATTCAAAAGGCTATGAAGCCGATCGCGTTCGCACGATGTGGCCGTATCGCGATTGGGTGATTCGCGCGCTGAATGACGATATGCCCTATGACCAGTTTACGCGCGAACAATTGGCCGGTGATCTACTCGACAATCCGACGGAAGATCAGCGAATCGCGACAGCGTTTCATCGAAACACCGCGACCAACGACGAAGGCGGAACAGACGACGAAGAATTTCGGGTCGCCGCGGTCGTTGATCGCGTGAATACGACGATGCAGGTTTGGATGGGCACGACGATGGCCTGTGTGCAGTGCCACACCCACAAATACGATCCTATCAGCCATCGCGAGTACTACAAGTTTTTCGCCTTGCTCAATCAAACGAAGGATGCGGACACGTTTCCAATAGAATCACCCGTGATTCCGCTATACGAAGACGGTCAGTTGGAGAAGCAAGAACATTTTGAAAAGAAACTTCAAGAAGCCGAGGAAGCGCTGGCAGCGAAGAAAGTGACATTAGAATCCGCAGGCGAAGAAGAGAAAGCTGATCTTGAGGCCGCCGTTGAACAGGCGGAGAAAAGCAAAAAGACCGCACTCGACATTCTGAACAAATTCAAAGAATCAATTCCGAAACTGCCGGTCATGGAAGATTTACCGAAGGACGAATACCGTACAACTCAACGCATGGTGCGCGGCAGTTTTCGGAACCTCGCGGAAGAAGTGACGGCGGGAACGCCAGCCACCTTCCCGCCGATACCGGACGGCGCGCCCATGAATCGGCTTGGTATCGCGGAATGGTTAATGGCCGATGAGAATCCGCTGACGGCGCGCGTCGCGGTGAATCGCCATTGGGAGCGATTCTTCGGAATCGGCATCGTCGAAACCGCAGAAGAATTCGGCACGCAGGGCAATCTGCCCTCTAATCAAGACCTGCTCGATTGGCTAGCAGTCGAATTTCGGGAATCCGGCTGGAGTCTTAAAAAGCTGTGCAAGACGATCGTCATGTCCGCGACGTATCAACAAGACTCAACCGTAACGCCGGAATCGTGGGAACGGGATCGGTATAACCGATTGTTGTCGCGCGGCCCGCGGTTTCGACTCTCAGCGGAAATGATTCGCGATCAAGCGTTGGCCATCGGCGGATTATTGAGCGATTCGATGTACGGCCCACCGGTGATGCCGTATCAGCCGGACGGAATTTGGCAGGTCGTGTATAACGGCGACCCGTGGAAACTTAGCGCGGGTGATGACCGGTATCGCCGCGGACTCTACACCTTTTGGCGGCGGTCGAGTCCGTACCCTTCGATGATGTCGTTCGATGCAACGTCACGGGAAGTGTGCGTCAGCCGACGCCTACGCACGAACACACCGTTACAAGCGCTCGTAACGCTCAACGACCCGGTCTACGTCGAGGCGGCACAAGGGCTGGCCCGGCGAATGCACGAGGCAAACCCGCGCAACACGCGTAAAGCCATCGCGCATGGTTTCTATCGATCGACCGCACGTGAGCCGCGTCGTGAAGAATTGCTGACGCTTGTTGATCTTTTTGAGGACAACCTCGCGCACTATCAAAACGATACTGACGCGGCGACCCGACTCGCGACGAATCCATTACCACTGGAAGACGAGACCGCAGACGTCGCACGATTAGCGGCGCTCACCGTCGTCGGCAATGTCCTGTTGAACATGGACGAAGTCCTGACTAAAGAGTAACTCGGAATGACACCTGACCTAGAATTTACAGAACACATTACGCGCCGCAACTTCCTCGGACAATTTGGCGCAGGTGTTGGCGCCGTTGCATTGGGATCGATGCTGTCGTCGGACGGATACGCGGACCTATCCGGTGGCGCGCTCGGCACGCACTTTGCGCCCAAAGCGAAGCGCATCATTTACCTGCACATGGCGGGCTCGCCATCGCAACAGGACATGTTTGATTACAAGCCGGAATTGAACAACTGGAACGGCAAACTTTGCCCCGAAGAGTTTCTGGAGAATGAACGCTTCGCGTTTATCAAAGGGCACCCGAAACTCCTGGCGTCGCCACACACGTTTCAACAACACGGCGAGAGCGACGCTTGGATGGTTGACCTACTGCCGAATCTTGCGACGGTCGCGGATGACCTTTGTATCGTTCGCTCAATGCACACGGATCAGTTCAATCACGCCCCGGCGCAATTGCTGCTGTATACCGGATCACCTCGACCGGGCCGTCCGTCGATGGGTTCGTGGATGACCTATGGCCTCGGCAGTATGAACGAGAATCTGCCCGGTTATGTGGTGTTGGTGTCCGGCGGCAAGACACCTTCGGCTGGGAAAAGTGTGTGGGGCAGCGGGTTCCTACCCACTGTGCATCAAGGCGTGCAATGTCGTACCAGCGGCGATCCTGTGTTGTACCTCAGCGATCCGGATGGCATGGACCGCAACATTCGACGTCGCAGTTTGGACGCGTTAAACGAACTCAACGCGATGCAATACGAAGAATCCGGCGACCCCGAAACGCAGACGCGCATCAGTCAATACGAGTTGGCGTTTCGAATGCAGCTTTCCGTGCCCGAAGTCATGAACATTGAAGACGAACCCGATCACGTGCGCGAAATGTACGGGGCAACGCCCGGACAAACTTCGTTCGCAAACAATTGCCTGCTGGCGCGCCGTCTGATCGAAAAGGACGTTCGATTTGTCCAACTGTTCGATTGGGGTTGGGATTTACACGGCGAGGCGCAGGGCACTGACCTCTTGCACCACTTGCCGAAAAAATGTAAGCAGACGGACAAACCGATCGCAGCGCTGTTAAAAGATTTGAAGCAACGCGGCTTGCTTGATGACACGCTCGTGATTTGGGGCGGCGAATTCGGTCGTACGCCAATGAATGAAGAGCGTAACGGTTCAAAATTCTTGGGACGCGACCATCACCCCCACTGTTTTACGATGTGGATGGCCGGCGGCGGAATCAATGCGGGCGCGCAAGTCGGCGCGACCGACGATTTCGGTTATCGAATCACTGAAACACCGATTCACGTACACGACTTACAAGCGACCATCATGCACTTGATGGGCTTCAACCACGAACGGCTAACCTTCCGATATCAAGGACGTGATTTCCGATTGACCGATGTTCATGGCCAAGTCCGACCGGAACTTTTGGCCTGATAGACGAGCGATTAGGTCTGTAGTACCGCCTTTAGGCGGAATGCCCAAGAAAAACTTCCGCCTAACGGCGGGACTACGAACGACTACGCACCCGTACTCCGCGTATTCAATAACTCGACGCCCTCTAGATGCGACGCATCGAGAATTTCTTCCGCATGCCATTCACCATCGTACGTGAGCGTCGAAACCGATGCGTTCTTACTCGTAAATTCATCGAGTCCTTCGAGTACGTCCGGAACGAATATTCGCAGAAACGCCATGCACACCATGCCGTGACTCACTACCGCGAGTCGCCGCCCGTTGCCGCCTTCACGTTCAGCGAGCGCCGTGAATGCGTTTCGCACGCGCGCATGAAACACGGGCACGCTCTCACCATTCGGCGGTTCGAATGTGTCGTCGTTGAAGAATTGCATGCACGTCTCGTAACTATTGCCCGTGAGATCGCCCGGATCCCGTTCCCGAAATCCTTCGTCATAGGTCAGGCTCGCGCCCGTGTGCGATGCGATTACTGTCGCCGTCATGACCGTACGCCGGATGTCGCTCGCGTAAATGTGGTCAATCGACTCGTCAACCAGCCGTTTCGCCAGGCATGTAACTTGGGCGATGCCGGTATCATTGAGCGGTACTTCGCCGTGCCCTTGCATCCGCCCTTCGCGATTGAAGTCCGTTTCACCGTGTCGAATTAGGTATACGCGCATCGATCTCCCTTTACTTCTTGTCCACCTACTATACGGCCCATCGGAGCAAACCTCGAATTCGGACTGTTTGGCCACGTCGTCGGCGGTTCGGTACAATAGTGGCTCACTTCTAATCGGCTTGCACGCGCGAGTTTGCGCGGCGAGACTGCAAGGAAACGGCTTTGAAAAACGACCCCACCATCCGTCGATACGAAACAACCACCGGCACAGTTGTCTACAAACTGCCCGTCCAAGCATTTCCGAATCACTACACCAACTGTTACCTTGTGATGGACGATGCCATCACATTGCTGGATACCGGATCCGGCTACGACGATTCGATTCGCACGCTGGAGGAGTGTTTTGTCAGTCTGCGCGACGAATTCAAAGAGTCGGTCACACTTGCAGACATCGGCCGTGTCATCTTGACGCACGGACACATCGATCACTTCGGCGGCGTTACCGATGTCTTAGAAAAAGGTAGACCGAAAGTAGGCATTCATCCGCTCGACATGAGCGTGCTCACGAATTTCAAAGAACGCCTAATCGTCACCTCCAAGAATTTGAAAATATACCTTGATCGCGCGGGTGTTCCCGAGAAACAAGTCGACGAATTAATGGCGAGGCACAAGTGGTCGAAAGATGAATTCAAAGCCGCGCCCGTGGACTTCCAAATTCAACGAGGGCCGTTACCGGATAGCGACTTTATCGTCTATCACACGCCAGGCCATTGCCCCGGGCAAATTTGTCTTCGGTTGGATGACATCATGTTCACGGCGGATCACGTCTTATCGAATATTACGCCGAATCAGGCACCCGAATTTATCACGCGCTACACCGGCGTCGGACATTACCTCGATTCGTTGGAAGACATGCTGGAATTGGATGGCATTCGCATTGGCCTCGGTGGCCATGAAATGGAAATGACCGATCTAAGTGGACGCATTAAAGACACAATCAATTTCCACCATGGCCGATTAGAAAAGGCGTTCAACATTTGTGATCGCCCGAAGTCCATTCGCGAGATTTCGCTTGAGTTGTTCGGCGAACGGCAGGAGTATCACATCCTACTCGCGCTCCTAGAAACCGGTGCACACGTCGAATACCTGCACGAACGGGGACAACTCACCGTGTCGAATATCGACGAAATCGAAGACGAACCAAATCCCGTACTGCTCTACGCGAAGGCTTAAGTATCCGCTTTCTGAACCGTCAATATCTTCGATAGCGCCGCTTGCACCTGACCCGCCTGCGGTTCTTGGCGAACAACAATCATGTACGGCTGGCTCAGATATACGTCTGGGCGACCCGGAAAACGTTGCTCGGCATCGTTCTCCGCAAGTGCGATAAGAGCCACGGCACTCCGCGCGATTTTATAAACCTTTTCATCATCGATGCGCGTGATCTCAATGCGCAGCTCCGGTCCATTCAGGGCGATTGCTTCGTCGAACCGAAAATGCCTACTCTTCGGTTTCGGCAATTGTTCCCGCGATTCGACATTCAACCCTTCATTCACCAATGCATTCGCAATGTCATCCACACCGTTAATCGTCACGCCCGGTTGGCACCCGGTCGCAATCGCCAACACGGCGTTCAAAATCACTAATTCTAATCGAACGTATTCCTTGCAGCGCATTGCTTCCACTCCCTTATCCCAATGCTTCCGCGAGCATCGACTTCGCATGTTTCAGACTCACCGCCGACACCGAACCGTCGAGCAAACGGGCAAGTTCCTCAATGCGTTGCGTACCATCAATGCGTTCTATTGCGGAATGCGTTCGCGTCCCGTCTGACGATTTACTGACCTGGAAATGCGCATTACCCGCAGCCGCGATTTGCGGAAGATGCGTGATGCTGATGATTTGATGTGTCTGGCCGAGCGTCTGCAATTTCGACGCAACACTGTTGGCAACCGCGCCCCCCACGCCCGCATCGACTTCATCGAAGACCAACGTCGGAATGGCATCGGCCCCGGCCAGCACGGCCTTAATCGCCAACATGACACGAGAGATTTCACCACCCGATGCCGCTTTCTTGAGTGGCCGCGCCGGTTCGCCTGGGTTTGGCGCGAGCATGAAATCAATTCGGTCGATGCCGCCAGAGTAAAGGTCGACTTCGGAGAATGACGTGTCGAATTCTGCATCCTTCATTCCCAAAAACTGAAGGGTTTCCGCGATCTGCTTATCCAGTTTCGTCGCACCTTTCTGTCTCGCTTTCGATAACGCCGTCGCATCCTTCGTCGCAGCCGCGGTCAACGAATCCACGCGAGTTTGGAGTTCCGCAAGACGTTCATCGCGATTCTCCAGTCCCTCGAGTTCTCTAGAAATCTCATCGCGGTACGCCAACACGGCCTCCACCGAATCGCCATACTTACGCTTCAAATCGCCGATCTGCGACACACGCTGGTTTAACGATTCCAGTTCCGCCCGATCGAATTCGACTTTACCCGTTTCCGCTTGGAGGTCGCGCGTCAGTTCATCAATCTCACCGGTTATCCCGTCGATCCGATCGCGCAATGCGGCGAATCGTTCATCGATACCGGCCAACTCATCGAGCGCATGTCTCGCAATGTTCAGCGCAGCAGCGGCCGATCCATCTTCACTCTCGTAGAGCGCAGTGACAGCGCGCGATGCCTGTTCGGCTACCGTTTCCGCATTGGATATCAAATTGCGCCGCGTCTTTACCTGCACTTCTTCATTCGCTTCGAGATTTGCGTTGTCGATTTCATTGACAGCAAAGCGAAGGAATTCAATACGCCGTGCTCGTTCGCGGTCGTCCTGTTGCAAGTCCGCGAAGGCCCGTTCGGCATCACGTAATTCAGTCACCAATTGACGTAACGCTCCGGCTTTCGATTCCGTCCGAGCGAACGCATCGAGCAAACCGAGCTGCCGATCTGGCCGCAGTAACGATTGATGATCGTGTTGACCATGCAAGTCCACCAACTCATCACCAATCTGCGCAAGCACAGCCAACGGAACCACCTGGCCTCCGACATATGCACGGCTTCGGCCATCCGCGCCAATCGTCCGCGTCAGAATAAGTTCGTCATCATCCGTTTCGAGTTCATGTTCAGAAAGCACAGCGCGGACGGTTTGGTCGTTTTCACGAATACGGAATATCGCGTCGATTTTCGCGCGCTTAGCCCCCTCGCGAACGATGCCACTCGACGCGCGCGCGCCGAGCACAAGATTGAGCGCGCCAACGACGATCGATTTTCCTGACCCCGTTTCACCGGTCAGGACGTTCAACGCCTGCCCGAAATCGAGTTCGAGCTTTTCGATCAAAACAAAGTTATTGACGTGTAACGATTCAAGCATACGTGTAGCCTATGGCGACTCCGCGCCTACCTGCAAATGCGCGAGAAATTCCCGGTTACCGGCAGGACCCAATAACGGTGACGGCATCACCGCGCACCAACGATAACCCATCTGCTCCGCTTCGCGCGACACCGTTTCGACGACATCACGATGCACCTGTTCGTCCCGCACGACGCCGCCTTTACCAACCGCGTCGCGGCCCGCTTCGAATTGCGGCTTAATAAGGACAACACCGTGGGCATCCGGAGCGACGATATTTCGCAGACTGGGCAATACGAGGCGAAGTGAAATAAACGAACAGTCCACGGTGAAGAACGTCGGCCTCTCTGAAAAATCGGTGGTTTTCGCGTACCGAATGTTCGTTCGTTCGAGAACGGTGACCCGCGAATCTTGGCGTAGCGCCCACGCCAGTTGACCATAACCAACGTCCAAGGCGTATACATGCGTAGCGCCATGTTTTAGCAGACAATCGGTAAAGCCACCGGTCGAAGCTCCCACATCTATCGCGACACACCCATCCGGTGTCAACGGCCACGCTTCAAACGCCGCCTCTAGTTTTTCCCCGCCACGGCTCACATATTTCCGGTCAGGCTCTATCGCAAGTTCGATGTCCGGCGATACGCGCACACCGGGTTTCGTGAGAGGATTGCCTTTGGCATCTCGGACGCCGCCCGTTTGGATGAGACCTTGCGCTTTGGATCGGCTGACGCCTGCGCGTTGTTGCACAATAACGTCGAGGCGATCGTGGTCTGGATTCATACCGATTCGAGCAACACGACTGCTTGCGTACTCATCGCTTCTCCGCGACCTTCGGGACCGACCAACTCGTTCGTTTTCGCTTTAACGCTGATGCGACCGATTTCAACATCCATCACTTCAGAAAGCCGCGCACGCATGGCGTCCAAATGCGGATTCAACTTCGGTTGCTGCGCGATGATGTTTGCATCTAGATTTTCGATACTGTACCCCTGATCGCGCACGAGCTGTGTGGCGCGCCGCAACAATTCCATGCTGTCCGCCCCCTTATACTTTGGGTCGGTATCCGGGAAATGCTGTCCAATGTTACCCAATGCTGCCGCACCCAATAGTGCGTCGGTAATCGCGTGTGCCAACGCATCGCCATCGGAATGTCCAGCCAGCCCTTTGTCGAAGGGCACTTCGATTCCCCCGAGAATGAGCGGGCGACCTGGTTCAAGTCGGTGGAGATCGTAGCCAATTCCCACGCGCATTAAACGAGTCCTTTCGCGATGACCGTTTCGGCGAACGCAATGTCCGCCGGAGTCGTGATTTTGAAATTGAGCGGGTGCCCAGGAACGAGCTTCACGGGATGGCCGTACCGCTTGACGAGCGATGCATCATCGGTGGTTAGATTTGAATCGCTGCGTGCCTGTTCATGCGATTCCACGATAATATCGCGTCGAAACACTTGAGGCGTCTGACACAACCACATCGCCGTACGCGATGGCGTGCCTTCGAGGAACTCGTCGCCATCGGCCTGCAATATTGTGTCGACTGCCGGGAGCGCGACGGTGGCAGCGCCGTATTCATCAGCCGCCGCTACGGCCGCTTCGACCGATTCACGCGAAACAAACGGTCGAGCCGCGTCATGAATGATGATGATATCCGTATCATCCGGCAAAGCCGCGAGTCCGTTCTGGACTGACAATTGGCGTTCGGCCCCACCCTCGACAACTGAGACCGTTGCATCTATCGCTGCGGCGTTTATTGTGGCTTCGAACTCCGATATCGCCCCGGGAGTAGCAAGAACAACGGCACCAGCGGCGAGCCCCATCGAATGAAATCGTGTCAACGTCCAGACAAGCAACGGACGCCCGGCGATTTCGACCAGGGCTTTTGGTCGTTCCGCACCTAAACGCGTACCTGAACCCGCCGCCGCAAGCAGCAGCCGTACGGTCACGTCAGCACGCTCTGCATTTTCGAAAAGATCATTCGACCCGCAGAGGTTTGAAGGACGCTCGTAACGAGTACGGCCACCTGTTTACCCAAGTACTCACGCCCTCCGTCGACGACCACCATCGTTCCATCGTCGAGATAGCCGACGCCCTGCAATGCTTCCTTACCCTCTTTCACGATCTTCACGTGCATCTGTTCGTCAGGCAATACGGCTGGCTTAAGCGCGTTGGCCAAGTCATTCAGATTTAGCACGCCAATATTGTCGATTTGAGCGACCTTATTGAGATTGAGGTCATTGGTCAGAATCTTCGCGCCATATTGTCGCGCCAATTCGACCAGCTTCCCGTCCACTTCTTTGACCTGCTCGGGGTCATCTTCAACGACTTCCACCACAATTTTACTTTCCGGATCCTGCAGCGCCTTCAAAATATCCAGGCCACGACGGCCCCGGACTCGACGTAGCGCGTCTGCGGAGTCGGCAATATTCTGGAGTTCTTTAATGATGAACCGCGGAATGATGAGTGTCCCATCAACGAATCCCGTGCTGCACACCTCAGCGATACGGCCATCAATCAGGACACTCGTATCCACAAGCTTGAGGTTCGCGGGTCGAACGTCCCTCCCACCGTGCATTGCCTTAACAAGGGTCTCGAAACTTGACGCGCGATTGAGGCCCAGCGATATTCCCGCGAACCCAAACAAGAGCATGAACGTCGTACTCAGATTAAGGCGGACTGTAGTGCTTGGGTTCTCCCAGAATACAGACAAGATGTATTCCGCCAATATGTAGCCCACTAGAAGGCCAATTACAATGGAGATGAGTACTGGCGATATTCGATCAAATAATTCCTGCGTGACAAACCGTAGTGCTAATAGGACAAAAAGTCCCGCACCGCCACCCGCCGCGCTGCCAAATAGAACCCAGGGGAGAATCGGAACATCAGCACTCGCTCCCCCCCCCTCTACCCCGTCTGGCGAGGACAACGTGACAGGCCAAAGCGCCCCCATTAAGATGCAACACATTACAAACACTACGCGTATGATGTTGTTCGTCATGATAATCCTGCTCCCCGAAAATGATTGGAATAAATATAGCGCGACACACAAATATAATACTAATTACAAATAGTAGCGACATCATTATATTAAACTCCAGAAAGTGCGGCGAGTGACGACACCGCACGCTCCGTAAAACGGCGCAAACCTTCCATCTCCAATCCCTGGATCTCGGACGAAGTTCCATCCAATTCGTCAGACTCTTCCATCCGCATCGCCACCGCACCAACTCGGGCACCGGCTTGCCGGGCCGCTATGACCAGTGGAACAAGGCCCTTAACCTGGGTTCGGGGCTTGGATCTGATTGCTTCCACGTTTGAAAGTTCGCCTCTTTGTTCTACTGCGATGCCGGTCTGAACTGGAAGATCCGCCTCATGCGCGGCAACCTGCAGCGCGTTACGAAGCATTGGGTCATACGCACCGACCATGTCTACAAACCGCTCACCACAATCCGCAGATCGCATTCCAATCAGCGGGTTGTCGCCTGTCCAATTGATATGGTCCTCAACGACCAACAAGTCTGACGTGGTTTCCGCGCGCGGTCCCGAACAGAGTACAAGGACACAATCGATACCCTGTTCTCGAATTTGGTCCGCGATATTGCGGAATGTCGTCCTGGATTTTGATTCCTCTATTGAATGTGGTGCTTGAAAATAGAGTACGTCGGTCTCACCAATGGTTATACGCGACGGGTCTCCACCTGCATCAACGTCGAAGATACCGTCCCAGCGCCGAGCCGTTGAACATACGGCGACGCGAATAGAGACGGCGTCGCTGTGACCATGTTCATCGGACAAAGCCAAATTTGGCGTTACCTGATCTTTGATCTGCGCTTCTGAAGCCATGACTAGGTTGTGGACAATCTGCGCATGGCTTCTTCTTCGGCGAGTCCAAGTACTTGGATAACCTTGTCACGACTTCGCCTACCGTCTTTAATACAGACATTCGATTTGGCGACTTTAAGACGTTTGGCAAGCAAGACACAGACTGCCTGATTGGCAGCCCCTTCTGCTGGAGGTGCAGTCACCGCAACACGCAGACACCCGGAATCGTCGACGGATAATCGATTGGATGATGATCCGGGTTGCACTCGAATTCGCAACGTCGCATCGGAATCGAGGCGAGTACGCGATGTCATGTCGAAACGGACTGCGCCGCCTCGTCGTGCCACTGCCCAATAGACCGAAACCGCTGTTGACGAGCGGCGGGCGAATGAGGGCCTTCACTATTCGACCCCAAGAATTTTTCGAGTGCCTGGGAAAGATTATCCGCCGCAGAATCAGGGTCCAAATGCGCCCCGCCACCCGGTTCCGCAACGACCGAATCCACGACGCCTAGCCGTAACAGGTCGTCCGCCGTAACATTCATCGCTGTAGCAGCAAGTTCGCGACGATCGATGTCTTTCCAGAGAATCTCCGCGCAACGTTCCGGGGGGCATACGACATAAATCGAGTTTTCCAGCATCACAATTTCATCAGCAACGGCAATCCCTAATGCGCCGCCGGATCCGCCTTCACCCAACACGGCTGAGAAAATGGGTGTCTTGATGCTGAGCATTCGTAAAATATTTTGCGCGATCGCCCGGCCTTGTCCGCCACGCTCTGAATCCGGATGTGGATCGGCAGCAGGTGTATCGACGAGCGTTACGATTGGAATCTGGAGGCGTTCGGCCATTTCAAAAAGCCGTAGCGCCTTGCGGTAGCCATTGGGCCGGGCCATGCCGAAATTCCGCCGCACCTTATCTTCCGTGCTCACCCCTTTTTGCTGGCCAACCACGACTACCGTCCGGTCACGGAAACGCGCCAACCCACCGATAATGGCAGAATCGTCCCCGACTAAGCGGTCACCATGAAGCTCAAAAAAATCGTCAAACATCCGCGAGACATAGTCCAACATTCGTGGACGATCTTTGTGCCGCGCGAGTTCAACGCGATCCCACGCAGTCGGCGCACCGACCGTAGTCGATTCCTCAGCAGTCGCTGAACGCCGCTCGGGTGGAGCCTCGACAGCAGATTCTCGTTGAAACCCTGGCACGCCTTCGGGCTGCAATACTCGTGAACTTTCCATTATGAATAGACCTCTTATGAATAGACCGCAATTCGTCTCGCCCGTTTCGTTAATAGGGGGAACGGAATGACGACTACGCGGGATGACGGCCATGATTGCTAATCACACCGTACGCCGCCGTAGCCATTTGTCGCCGCATACACGCCAATACCGCGCGCCCCGTTTTACGAACGAACGGTGTGAAGTATACCACGAACAAGGAAGGCCGCAGCACGAACTTCACGCGCATTTCATAGTATTCAAAGAAACCGCGCTCTTTGTAATTATTCTAATGCGATATTCCGAAACCACTCTTCCCGAGTTAGTGTGCGCGAGACAAACGATCCCTGCCATAATCGAAACAGCAAATCACGGCAAACACATTAACATATTGGAATTAAAGCAGTTACAACAAATATCGAACGTCGGGAACGTATTGCTGGATCGTATCGTCGCAATACTTGGGGGAGTTCGCCGCTTTTAAGATACAGCGGTGCGCTTCCCGACGGAATTTAAGAAAAGGCTCTAGGCGCCTTCGAGCGCCTAGGCCTGCTGCAATGCTTCATCGAAGTACTCGGAATAGCACTCCAAGTGCCAATATTCTTCATCAATTCGCTTGTATTCGCCGAATTGGATGTCGATGTCGACTATCGCGTCGTTGCATAATGCGCAAATGTGCATCTCACTTCACCTCCTTTCGATCAGTACGTTGTAAGCCAATTTAAGTCCGAACCTCTTTAGCGGCGCAGACCCACCTCTTATACCAACGGGATTGTTACATGTCAAGTTCGTTTTTGTCAATAGTTTCTAACATATTAACAACCCACACTATAAGCACTTAGGATTTCGTGCCTAAAAGCACTATTAGAAACCAACTACGTAAATGATTCATTCCTTGGGACTGGTTATAATTACGGCTTCATATGCATTCTGCTTTAGAACTAATGTTAAAGTTTTGACGCCGGAATCCTGGAAACGGCTGGAGTTTTCTTTTTGACTACCGATGAAATACGTGCGAGCTACCTCTCGTTCTTTCGTGATCGCAATCACGTTATCGAGCGAAGCGACAAAGTCGTTCCCGCAAGTGATCCCTCCCTCCTCTTCACGAGTGCGGGCATGGTCCAGTTCAAACCCTTCTATACCGGCGAGGTTCCTTTGCCCTACCGACGGGCAACAACCGCGCAGAAGTGCCTGCGGGCGGGAGGCAAGGCCAACGACCTAGACGAAGTTGGTAAGACCGCGCGGCACATGACGTTTTTCGAGATGCTGGGCAATTTCTCATTTGGCGACTATTTCAAGGAAGAAGCCATCGCATGGGCATGGGAATACTGCACGGACGTTTTGGGAATTGACGGCGATCTCATCGCGGTGTCCGTATATAAGGATGACGACGAGGCCGCGAAGATTTGGGAATCCGAAATCGGATTACGTCCCGGACGCATTACACGCTTGGGCGATAAGGATAATTTCTGGGGACCGGCGGGTGAGACCGGTGCTTGTGGACCTTGCTCTGAGTTGCATCTCGACCGCGGCGAAGCGACGGGATGCGGTGAAGCAGATTGCGCGCCGGGATGTGAACGATGCGAGCGCTATCTCGAGTTTTGGAATTTGGTCTTTCCGCAGTTCGACCAACAGGTGGATGGTTCGCGACCAACACTGAAGAACCGTGGCATCGATACGGGTATGGGCCTCGAACGGTTGGCCGCCATTCTACAGAACAAAGAAACCGTCTTCGACATCGACGGAATGGCGCCCATCATTCAGGCGGCCGAATCCGCTTCCGGGGTGGCGTATACTGATCGCCCGGTTCCATTCCGAGTCATCGCGGATCACGCTCGTGCAATTTCGTTCATGATCGCCGATGGCATTCTCCCGGCCAACGATGGGCGCGGATATGTCGAGCGACGCCTACTTCGTCGCGCAGCGCGATTCGGTCGTGAACTCGGACTCGAAAAACCGTTCTTACATGACGTGGCCATGGCAGTCGTCGACACGATGTCAGGGCAGTATCCGGAACTCGGTGAAAAGCGGGTGCAGATCGAAAAGGTCATTCACACCGAGGAGGAACGATTCGCCAGCACGCTCGCCCGTGGCATGGATTTATTAGATGACGCGCTCGCAAAACAAGATACGGAAGACACCAAGACCATCCCCGGTGAAACGTTGTTCCGCCTATACGACACCTTTGGATTCCCCTTCGATTTGGCTAATGACATCGTGACAGACCGCGGGTACTCGGTAGACAAAGAGGGATTCGATGCTGCGATGACGCACCAGCGCGACCAAGCGCGCAAGTCGTGGAAAGGTAGCGGCGCAGCGTCCGTGTCGGCAGCCTATCGAACGGCACGCGAGAAGCTCGGCAATACGACCTTCGTGGGATACGACGCAACTGAATCCGATTCGACTGTAACCGGTTTATTTCGGGACGGAGAACCGGTCGAATCTTTGCGCGAAGGCGAGTCCGGTGAAGTCACCCTTTCGCAGACGCCCTTCTACGCCCAGTCTGGCGGCCAAGTCGGAGACACGGGTGTGCTCGATAGCCCGAACGCCAGCGCGCAGGTCACAGACACGTATCCGGCTATTCCGAAATTTACGATGCATACGGTAACGGTGACACGCGGATCGTTAACGGCCGGCGATGCCGTTCATGCAACAGCGGATGCAGACCGGCGCACAGAAATTATGGCCCATCATAGCGCCACACACTTGCTGCAAGCTGCGTTACAGACTACGTTGGGCGATCACGTACATCAGGCTGGATCGTTGGTAGCGCCGGATAGACTTCGCTTCGACTTCACACATTTCGAAGGCATCGACAGCGAACGCTTGGCGGATATCGAACGATTGGTCAATGCACACATACGAACTGACACGGCGGTGACCATTCAAGAAATGAATTTGGATGATGCCCGAGCAGCGGGCGCGATGGCGCTCTTCGGTGAGAAGTACGATGACGTGGTCCGTGTAGTCTCCATGGGCGATATCAGTATGGAGCTGTGCGGTGGAACGCACGTACCGAGCACCGGCACGTTGGGCGCATTCAAAATTGTAGCTGAGTCGTCGATTTCGTCTGGCGTTCGTCGAATCGAAGCCGTGTGCGGGGAAACCGGATTTGCATTGATGCAAGCACGGGAATCGATGGCAGCACGCGCTGCGGCCCTCTTGAATGCCTCCCCTACTGATCTTGAGGATCGAGTGACGGCGCTGCTACATGAAAAGAAACAACTGGAACGGGAAGTCGCGAAGTGGAAACAAGCAGCGGCGACTGGCGGCAGCGTGGACTACATGTCGCACGTTCAAGATATTGGCGACGTCAAATTATTGGCGGCGGAGGTCCAGGGGCAAGACGCATCGGGACTCCGGCTCGTCCTCGACAAATTACGCGATCAGTTGGCTTCAGGCGTGATTGTGTTGGGCGCTGCAGCGGATGGAAAAGTCTCGGTCTGTGTCGCGGTGTCTGAAGATCTGACAGGCCGCGTTCAAGCCGGTAAAGTTGTGAAAGAACTCGCGCCCATAATTGGCGGTGGAGGCGGTGGCCGCGCGGATATGGCTCAAGCGGGCGGGAAAACGCCAGAGAATCTGCCGAAACTACTCGAAAGTGCGCCGGACGTCATCCGGGCGCTGTTGGGTTAGACTGCGCACATGGTTGGCCGGATTATGGCATTGGACGTGGGCGACGTGCGCATCGGCGTGGCGGTGAGCGATCCGCTCGGCATACTCGCGACGCCGCACAGCGTAGTCGACGCGCAACCCTCGGAAGTAGCGATTCAGTCGATTGCCGATCTCGTTAGAGAACTCAGGGTCCAGTACATCGTGTCGGGATTGCCGATAAATCTGAAAGGCGAGGAAGGCCCGCAAGCGGCTAAAGTACGTGCGTTCAACGAGAAACTGTCCGCTGCGATAGAAGTCGAAGTAAAGACCCAAGACGAACGTTTCACATCGGCGGTCGTGGAACGGGCTATGTCACAAGCCGGTACGAAACGCAAAAAACGCAAGCAGCAAATCGACCAACTCGCAGCCCAACAAATTCTTCAGACGCACCTTGACCGGCTTAGCAACGAGAGCGAAACTTCAACATGAGCACCGACGAGAAACCGGTCAAGAAAAACGTTTGGCTCCGCGGACTATACTTCGTATGGATTGGTCTTCTCTACCTGGTATGTCTTGCCGCGTTCGGTGGCGCGGTTGCAGCCCTAGGCGGCTACGTGGTTTATGATCACGTGACCCGTCCTGGATACATCGGCGACCCTGTCGATGTGGTCATACCCGAAGGCGTAACGGGTGCGAAGGCCGGTGAAATTCTCGCGGACGCTGGCCTCCTGGAGTATCCGTGGCTGTTGCGCGCGGCGATAGCCGTGGACCGCCGACGACCGGTCGATCCTGAACAGGCGGGTGGGCAGATTAAATTCGGCACGTACGTCATTCCAAAGGGTAATTCCGCCACAGAAATTTTGTATCGCTTATACGAAGGGCCGACAGGTAATTTCCGTGCTGATGAAGTGCCGGATGACTTACGTGTCACGATTCCGGAGGGGTTGAGCACACATCAAATAGCGGGGTTGCTGGGTGATGATGGTTCATCGTTCCTGGAGACGGCATCGGATACAACGCTCATCGCGTCGCTGGGTATCGAGGCAACAACCCTTGAGGGTTTTCTTATGCCGAATACCTATTTCTTCACGCAAAAGCCGACCGGAAAAGAAATCGCATTGCGCATGCTCGACCAATTTAAGCTGGAGTATGCGACGCTCGTGGACGCGATTCCCGGATCAGCCGAACGGTCGCTCGTCGAAGTGTTGACGATTGCTTCCATGGTAGAAGAAGAGGCCCGTATCGATGAAGAGCGCGCAATTGTGGCATCAGTGATCTATAATCGTTTGGAACGCGGGATCGCGCTACAAATGGATTCGACGCTGCAATTCGCGTTGAATAAATACGGACAACGCATGCTAAATGAAGACAAGGAAGTGAAGTCACCGTACAACACGTACAAGCATGACGGGTTACCGCCCGGGCCGATCTCCAATCCTGGCGTTTCTTCCATTCGAGCGGCGCTACAACCGGCGGACACCAAGTACCTCTATTTCGTTTCGAGTGCAGACGGTAAGTCGCATGCGTTTAGCGAGACACTTGCACAACACAACCGGGCTGTGGCTCGGTACAACCGAGAAATTGCCGAGCAGCGGCGCGCGCAACGTGAGTCGCAGTGATCGCTCTTGGGATGACCAACCGATGAGTTCGGGCAAGCCACCGTTGGCCAGTAATGATGATTTGATGGTCGCCATAAATCTGTCAACGGAACATGAAATTGAATGCGCGCAGAACTATGGACTGGGGGCGGAAGTCCAAGTGCTTGGTTTGCCCGATGTCCTCGCCGGTGATTTCTCTACTCTCCTGGCGCGAATCAAGAACGTCACCGCTAACCTGCCGGGGCCTATCGGAATGCACGGCCCCTTTATCGACTTGGCGCACTATAGTTCGGATGTGGACATCCGTGAAGTTTGCCGGAAACGCTACCATCAAGCATTCGATATCGCCGAAGAATTAGGCGCCTGCTACATCTTGTTTCATTCGCAGTACAATCCCATTATTCGCGTGGAGCGCTATCGCAGCATGTTCCATAAAGGCAATATGGAATTCTGGCCGGAGTTCATCGAACGCGCGGACGCCATGGGCATCCCAATCTATCTCGAAAATATGTTCGATGATACGCCCGGTCCAATGTGCGACATCGTGGACGATCTCGATTCTCCCGCACTGAAACTCTGTATCGATGTCGCACACGCCGCAATCTTTTCGGATCTCTCGCTGGCGGATTGGATCGCCGCGTATGGAACGAATCTAGCCCACGTTCATATCAACGATTGTCACGGCGACACCGACGACCACCTCGGCCTAGGTATGGGGTCATTGGACCTGGCGGATGCGTTCGCACAATTGCGGGCAACAGGCCAGCCGTTGCGATACGTATTGGAAACAGGCGAACACACGGAAACCAGTATTGAGTACTTGGGCTACGAAAAGGTTGTAAAGGCCTAGCCGCGTTCTTCTACACGTGCCAACGCGTCGTGCAGCACGGCGGCCGTCTCGTGAACAGTCGGCTCGCTAAAAAGCTGTACGTGGTTTCCATTCACGATGTGTAACTCGACTTCGGCCGCATAGTCCTCCCACCCGTAACTCTCAGATGGCTCCTCAATTTCACCGTGAATACGCTCAGACGCGCGAATGAGGGTAATTTTTCCATCGTAGGGGCCGGGCCGATACTTCTTCCCCGTCTTCCCATTTAGGCGAAGTACTTGAATCGTTTCGAGAACCGACGGCATTGCGGAATGAAAGATCTCCGAATCTTCGGCAATGGACTTTGCAAACTGGCTCTTACGAAGTACAGTGCGCAACCAGAAGGCAGCCCACTTCCGCTTGGCCCGTGCGGAAAATCCGTCACCGGAAACATCCGCGCTCTTTGCGGCGCGCAAAGCCAATATATAGAACGCATTGGTAATCTGTGTATGCACGGAAATCGCCGCGTGGACAACAATCACAATCGGTCGTGCGATTTTCCCAATGACTGTACTGGACTGCGCGGCGGCGTCGGGACGGATACGCGTGTCAACCAGTCCGACGAATCCGACCTCTTGCCCGGCGGTGGCCCATGCGCGCGCCATCTCGTAGGCGATACTCCCGCCCATCGACCAGCCCAATACTTGATACGGTCCTTTCGGCTGAATCGATTCGACCACGCCGCGATAGTAGTCAACATACTGTTCAATCGTCGTAAAAGGCTCTTTCTTCGTAACGACTACGGGGTCTTGCAGACCATAAATCGGTCGATCGGTTCCCATTAAGTGTGAGAGGTGAAAATAGGGAAAGATGACGCCGCCCGCAGGTGCGATGACGAACAACGGCGCGCCTTCTCCGTGCGGTTGAATCGTAACCAACGACTCGCCCACTGGTCGGCCGTTCGCCAATGGCTCCTCGACGGCATCCAGACACTCGGCCATCGCCGCGACGGTTGGATGTTCGAAGACGTGCTGCAACGTCAGCGGAACATTTCGTTCTTCCAACGCCGAGACGAGTTTCACCGCCATCAAGGAATGTCCACCAACATCGAAAAAGTTTTCGTGAACCCCAACCGATTCAAGATCCAACACCGCGCACCACGCTTCGGCAATTCGCGTCTCGGTATCGTTTCGAGGTTGAACGCGCTCAACAACACGCGTTGGATCAGCGTGTTCGGAAATCCGCAGTGCACTTCGATCAATCTTATCGTTTGGTGTTTTCGGCAACGCATCGACAAATTCGACGATGCTGGGCACCATATACGCGGGTAGAACGGTGCGAACAGATGCGCGGAGATCATCGGTAGAGCGCTCGGCGTCCGGTTGCGATTCTACGACGGCGACGATTCTCGCGTCGGGGGTATTCGGTCGGTCAATGAATGCAGCACAATCGCGCACGGCGTTCTGGGATCGAATAGCCGTTTCAATTTCCCCCAGCTCAACCCGAAATCCACGCACTTTTACTTGCGTGTCCGTGCGCCCCAAGTATGTAATCGCCCCGTCAGTATTGAGCCGAACACGATCTCCGGTCCGGTACATGCGTGCGCCAGGTGTTACCACAAACGGATCGGAAAGAAAACACACGGCATCCAATTCAGGACGGCGATGGTACCCGCGTGCGACGGCTGCGCCTCCAACATGGAGTTCTCCTTCGACACCCAACGGAACAGGTTGTGCCGATGCGTCGAGGACATACGTGCGGACATTATCGATGGGGTGTCCAATCGGCGGCTCGTCGCTTGCCTGGTTGTCGCAGCGATGCACGGTCGAAACTACCGTCGCTTCTGTCGGTCCGTAAGCGTTAAAAAACGTCCGACCTCGCGTCCACCGTTGCATTAATTCCGCACGACACGCTTCACCGCCACTGAACAAAACGTTCAGCGTAGGCAAGGCCGCATCATCCGGCAACGTATTGAGTACGGATGGCGGCAGTAGTGCGACCTCGACGTTCTCGCCATCTATATATCCGGCCAAATCTGAACCGATACGGGCTGCATCGGAAGGAATGCAGAGGGTTGCCCCGTTGCACATCGCCATAACAACTTCCCAGACCCACGCATCGAAACTCAGGGGCGCAAACTGCAAAATGTGCATGCCAGGTTTGATAGTGAACATTGAACGTTGCGCATGAACGAGATTGCAAAGGCTTGCATGTTCGAGGAGTGCCGCCTTAGGTTTCCCAGTCGAACCGGATGTATAGATGGCGTACGCCAACGCATGGACGGGCACATCAATGTCTGGATTGGGGCACGAAACGGTGTCGCCGTGAACAATCGAATCAAGCTCGACGAAGGAAGACTTGTCCCCGAGATAGCCCTGCGAAAACTCCGTTTCGGCCAATGATATCAGCGGCTTTGCATCTTCAAGCATGAACGCGACGCGCTCATCAGGATAGGATGGATCGACCGGAAGAAACCCCGCGCCGACCTTCATAATTCCAAGCGCCCCGATGACCGCATTCACACCACGGCCCGCGCACAACGCGACGAGAGAATCCGAACGAACACCGCGGTCGAGCAACGCCTGCGCGACACTATTCGCCCGTGCGTTCAACTCGGCATACGTCATCGTTCCGCCGTTAGAACGAATCGCCAACGTGTCCGGATATTGATGGACAGCATCTTCAATGATCGTGTGTACCGGAGTTATCGGCACGTCTGTCGCTGCTGCGTCGTTCCACGTGCTCACGAGTCGCGCCTGCTCATCCGCACGCAAAATAGGAATCGCGATAAGCGGTGTATCCGGTGCAGTCACAGCACCACGCAAAACGTTGTCGTAATGTTCTGCGAACTGTTCAATGAACCAATCATCGTAGAGATCGCGGTTGTAGTCGATGGTGCCTTCAATACGGTCGGGACGAAGGACCAACGTAATCACGAGATCAAACTTCGCCACCGCGTCGTCATACGCCAGCACAGTCGCTTCGGTTCCAGGGGCAAGCTCAAATGACGACACGGGATTTTCTCGGCACGTAAACACGACCTGACAAATGGGCTCATGACCTAGCGCTCGATCGGGTTTTAGTGCATCGACGATTTTCTCGAATGGAACATCCTGGTGGTCGAATGCCTCAAGCGCTGTTTGCCGGACATGATCCAGTAATTCGCGAAACGTACTGCTATCATTGACGTTTGAACGGATAGGCACGGTATTGACGAAGCAACCAATCAAACGCTGAATCGCGGGGTGCGTTCGCCCACTCACAGGCGTTCCTACGACAAAGTCCTCCTCACCGGTATACCGCATTAGCGTTGCATTGAACGCGGCGAGCGTCACCATGAACGATGTCGCGCCGGATTCCTTCGCGATCGATTGAACTCCATGCGTAGTCTCCGCGTCACACGCGAACGTAACGCGAACACCGTTCATCGATTGAACTGCTGGCCGTGTAACCCCTGATTGCAACGTTAAGAGGGGCGGCGCGCCAATGAGTTTTTCACGCCAGTAGGCCAGACCCTTTTGAATCTGATCCTGGCCTGCAGGATCGCGCTGCGCCGTTGCATAGTCTGCATATTGAACCGTCAACGGATTGGTTGAAAGCGATTCACCTTTGCACGCCGCGCGGTAGCCCGCAATAATTTCCTCGCGCATCAGATCCATCGACCACCCATCGGTCACGATGTGATGCAAACACAATAGGAAGAGACAATCGTGAGTATCAAGCCGGAAAAGATCGGCGCGCATCAACGGACCTGTCGAAATATCGAATGGCTCACGCACGCTCTCATCGACTAGATTCATAGCGTCGTCGATGTTTCCACTTTCGACATTCGCCGTGGCAATAGTGATGCGCGCTTCATCCCGAATTCCTTGATAGGGCACACCATCGCGATCCGGAAACGCGGTTCGTAGCACTTCATGCCGAGCGATGATCGCATTCAAGCTCGTATTGAGCGCATGTACATCGAGCGGGCCTCTAATTCGCAGGAGCGCTGGCACGTGATACGCACGCGAATCCCCGGTGAGGCGACCAAGAAACCAAAGCCGCTCCTGCGCGTGTGATAGTTCGAGATCCCCTGCGCGATCCGCTCTGGGAATACTGGGTATCGATTGCGCGGATTGCGATTTCGTCTTGATACGTTGTTGCAGAAGCGCTCGTTTGGCCGCAGAGAGTTCTGTCTTACGCGCGGCGAGTTCGGACGGCGGCGTAGCCATGCCCTACTCGATTACGACGCTACGAGGCGAGCAGCCTCGTCTTCGGTGAGGTCTTCAATTTCGCGCATGAGCGCTTCTTCGATTGCTACCGCGATTCCGGCGGGCGTCGGGCTGACGAAGAGTTCGCGCAGAGGCAACTCGACGCCAAACGCTTCGCAAATCTGCGCGACGAGTTGCGTCGCCAACAACGAGTGTCCGCCCAGTTCAAAAAAATTGTCTTCGACTCCGACACGCTCAATACCAAGTATGCCCTGCCACATCCCCACGACGGATTCTTCTAGTTCGGTGCGTGGCGCGACGTAGCGACTGGCGACGGGTGCAGCATCGTCGATCACGCATAATGCTTGGCGATCAACTTTTCCGGAGGCGGTGCGTGGAAACGAAGCCAGCGGAACGATTCGATTGGGAATCATGTACGCCGGAAGTTGACGTAGCAAATGCTCACGCAATTCGGACACCAATCCACGAAGATGGCCAGCTTCTAAAGGGGCATTGGTGTCAGGCGATGAACTCGATTCCGACCCAGCGTGATCGCACACGGCACGGGACTGAGCGTCATTCCGCACGAACAGTACATCATATTGACATGAATCCGTCAGTGCACAATGAAAGGAGATCGAGTACGGCACATCGGGAAATAGTTCAGCGAATGATTCCGGGTCGACGCCATAGTTAGAAGGGTCACGGTTCAAAAGCGAATGAATCGTTTCTTCAGACGAGGCCCCTTTTTCGAGTGTCTTCCATAGACGTTCAGCTTCTGACATGCGTCCGTTGGGGATGCCTGTGAGGCGAAGCGATTCGATCTTAGTTGACCTCAAAGCGCCCCGCACTTCCTCCAAACATGAATCGTCGCCTCTCCATTCGATGGAATCCTCGGGCAATTCTGCTTTCATTTCCCCAATCCACAGCAATGCGTCGTATCGAAATTGCGATAGTTCGTTTTCTGATCGGCCGCGTTTGATCAACGTATGAACACCACTAACGCACGGAAGCTCGGTTGCGACTCGGTGAAATAATTGAGGATCGACTAACAGTTCTTCCTCCGCGGCGATACTACGATTGATGCGATTGGTGAGCAATGCCGCAGATGTCTCAGAAGGCGCTGAGTGCACTTGCACCATGGTTTGAAATTGATTCTGTAGTGCATAGTTTCGTACATCGCCGACAAATACGGCGCCGCCGCGCTCCGCTAACCGCGTGGCATTTTCAATAACGCCTCGGAGGTACGTGGCACTAGGGAAATACTGGACCACCGAATTCAGAATGACGAGATCGAATGTACGACCGTCCAATCCCTCCAATTCATGTGCGGAAGCTTGCATCAGTTCCACTTGGTGCAGCCCGCGTCGTTCGACAAGATTGGTTCGCACATAGTCGAGCGCTTCCGCGGAAAAGTCTACAGCAAGATACGACTCACATTCCGGCGCAAGCTCGGCCAAAATCATGCCGGTACCGCACCCGATTTCGAGAACGCGCTTCGGATTGAGTGCACGAAGCCGATCAACGGTACAGTCACGCCACTCGCGCATTTCCTCCATCGGAATCGGCGCGCCGGTGTAACTGCTGTTCCAGCCGATGATGTTGAGAGCTGGGTCGATATTGATAGGCGAATCCGCATAGGTGTCGTCGTATAACGTTCGCCATTGACGCACATGCGTTTGCTCAATTTCGCCGTTTGCAGGCAACGCATCACTTTCGCGCGAACAAACGAAAAGTCGTAGTCCGAAATCGCGTCCGTGCATTTCCGATTCGTGATCCTCCGCCAACGGCATCGCAACCGCTTCAACGACATCGGTGTGCGTCTGTGCAGCCGTTTCAATTTCACCCAGTTCGATTCGGTATCCACGAACATTGACCTGATGATCGCTGCGACCCAAAAATTGTATGCAACCATCCGCAAGGAATCGGCCCCGGTCTCCCGTCTTGTACAGGCGGTGCGGCGAAGACGAATCCGCCGGGCCGTTAACAAAGTGGCTCTCGGTTCGATCCGCGTCATTCAAATATTCGCGTGCGAGGCCTGTGCCTCCGATATAGAGTTCGCCTGGTACACCCAACGGCGCAACGCGAAGATTCTCGTCAAGCACGTATACTTGATGATTCGCGATAGGACGGCCAATCGTCGGCAATCGAGGCGCTTCTCCCACGGGGCTGACAACACCAGACGTCGTTACGACACTATTCTCTGTCGGACCATAGTTGTTGACCACAGTAAACGGGAGGCCCGTAGGCGGGCGTTCATTCAACCACGCGCCTCCAGTGAGCAAATGATGCAGCGACGTTTCCGCTGGCCAATCAAAGGCGAACATCGATTCAATTACGTCGGTCGGTGCAAACCCGACGGTAACCCGTTCGGCGAGCAACCAATCGCGAAAGGCAGCGGGCTCCGTTCGCACGTCGTCCGGACACAGTGCAAGCGCCGCGCCCGCGCTCAAGTACGGCCAGATTTCCCAGACCGAAGCATCGAACGCGGGACTGGCCAATTGCGATCCTCGATCCGTCTCGTTTACATCAAATGCATCTTGATGCCATGCGGCAAGATTACTGAGTCCGCCATGCTCAATCGCAACGCCTTTCGGCGTACCCGTCGATCCAGACGTATAGATCACATAGGCGAGGTCATCAGGCTGGGTTTCGTTCATATCGAACGCAACGTCTCGACAGCCTTCGGATTCTAAGTCAATGGAAATCGTGGCCATGTCCGGAAATTCCGCTGCATGCTCCTTCGACAACAAGAGCATACGCGCACCAGCATCCCGAACCATATGCGCGAGCCGATCGTACGGATGTTCGGGATCGAGTGATAGATACGCCGCACCTGCCTTCAGCACCGCGAGTTGCCCTGCGATCATCTCGGGTGATCGCGGCACGCATACCGCGACAATGTCGTTACGGCCAACCCTAGCTGCGTGCAGTTCATTCGCGATTCCATCGGCCACGCGATTCAACTCCGCGTACGTCAGGCTACCGTTTTCCCACAAGACTGCGGTGGCGTCGGGTTGCCGATCCGCCCACTCCGCGAATCGAACATGCACCGGTCGCATATCGGCAAATGTCTTTTCAGTGTTGTTGAATTCAATCGTGAGTTGTTGCCGTTCAGCCACGATAATCATGGCGACATCGGCAACGCGTTGATCTGGGTCTTCGGCCATTGAATGAAGCAACGTTTCGTAGTGCCTCAGGACGCATTGAGCACGCGCTTCGTCGAACAGTTCCGTGTTGTACTCGAGCGTCGCGCGTATACCGTCCGCGCATTCCACCAGCTCAAGGCTCATGTCGAACTTGGCAGTACCCGTATCCAACTCCATGGGTTCCAGTCGAGCATCACCCATGGTTGCCGCAGGAATAGGTGCATTTTGCAGGACGAACATCACACGAAACAAAGGCGAATGCGTCAGGTCTCGGTCAGGCTGTACTTCCGCGACGACATGATCGAACGGCACATCTTGATTCGCAAACGCGCCAATAGCGGTGTCGCGAACTGAACGAATGACCTCCCGTATCGAATCGTCGGGCTGAACCGATGCGCGCAGTGCGACGGTGTTCACAAATAAGCCCAAGACTTCTTCAGAATGATCTAGCGTCCGTCCGGCAATCGGAGAACCGACTACGATGTCTTCATTGCGCGTATAGCGCTGCAACAGAACAAAATACGCGGAGAGCCCTACCATGAACAGCGATGCACCCTCTTTCCGGCCGAGCCGTTTGAGGGATTCCCCGATGGTTGGATCCATCATGGTGCGCACGCGAGCACCCTCGAATTCCGGTGACGCAGTATGGGCGCGATCACCGGCCAGATTGAGGACGGGGATCGTACCACCGAGTTGCTGTTTCCAATACGACAACTGATCGGCACCGTCACTACTCTCTGTTATCCGATATTGCTGTTCGGAAATGTCAGCGTACTGTTGTTTCAACGTCGGCAACATTGGCGCGCGACCGGACACGTCCGCGCCGTACAATTCTTGTAGTTCCCGGTACAACACACCAACCGACCATCCGTCGTTCACGATGTGGTGCATCGGCAACACGAGGATATGATCGTTCGAATCGATCCGAATTAACTCGGGACGGAATAGCGGTCCTCTCGCGAGGTCAAAGGGCCGTCGCACTATCGCCGATGCCCGTTCAATCGCCAACGATTCGCGGTTCTCCGCGGGATGATCACTGAAATCCGTCAAGGGCAAATCTATCGCTAGGACAGCCTGAATGGACTGCACCGGTTCGCCGTTGACAAACGGAAACGTTGTGCGCAGCGCCTCGTGCCGCTGAATGACGGTGTTGATCGCCGATGCGAGTGCCGTAGCATCGACAGGCCCACGCAGACGATAGGTTGCAGCAGTCGCCGTGTACAGTGCACTGCCAGGCGTGAGCTGATCGATAAACCACATGCGCCGCTGCGCGAAGGACATCCGCGCAAGACGGCGGCCCGCACCGATGAACTCGATGAGATCCGCTTTCGTGGATTGCATCTGTTCGCGATGATCCGATGTAAGCGCACCTTTGACGGCACGCACAGAAAGATCCTGTCCATCGACTCCGACCTGAACCCCACGATTCAGAACGTCCAGCAGAATTTGCTGAGCGCTCATAGACGGCCTTCCTCAAATTCGGCTGCGGCAGATATCGGACGGGGCGCGTCGTTCTCCGCGATTTCGTAACCAAGTTTTGCCGCCAATGCAATCGTCTCCTGGCTCAAATTGTAATGCGGACTGTTCACTTCCCAGCGCCGAGCCAATGATCGATCGACACCGGTATGAGTATGAAAATCCGGATCGCCGAGCGGAACGCTCTCAGCGTGGACGCCATCGGTCATTCGCTTGCCTTCATACGGCGACACTACTTGCGGAACGTGCGGTACCCCTAGAAATTGGCAGAGGTCTTTTGTGATTTGATCGGGATCTTCCACCAGGTCTTCATAGCGGACCCAATGACAACGTTCAGGCCCGATTTCATCCGCGATTGCACACATGTTTTGATTGAGTACCGTCCAGACCTGTTCGGCGAATGCTTGAGGATCACTATCGCCCGCGCCCAACATCTGATGAAAACGATGGCGAACCATGGACTCGATAACGGCATACGGATGACGAGTAAGCAAAATGTACCTGGGCGAATCGAACCACGCTTCCGCACGGTGAACATTTTCTACATTGGACGCATACGACGGCGATTTATCCACCGTCATGCGACCCCTGGTTTGCTCTTGGATGTATCGGTAGGCGTCTGCCGCCGACCATCCGTCATTCGCTTGGTCTTCACACATACGCCGCGCCGCCTTTGCATCAAGGCCCGCCAGCTCCATATACGCCCGCTCGAGACCTTCGCCCAGAAAACTGCCCGCGAGCGCCGTATCCCGGTCGGCCATAGTCGTGAAGGGCAATAAATGCAATTCCGGCGGACAGAACAACTCGGGGTGCCCGGCCAACATAACGCGCAACAACGTTGAACCCGCGCGAGGCGTTGAAAGGATGAAGGCTGCCGACCCATTCTTTTTCTTTGGCGTTGTTATCGCGCCACTACCGCGCTGCGATTTCGGATAAAACACAACGGAGTCAATGTCGATTGTGCCCGAGGCTTGCGACGGTGCCAGTTGATTGCAAAGATAACCGGCCAGTTCGCCGATGGATGGATGTTCGAATACTTCGCGCGGGTGCAGCCGAATCCCGTACACGCGCTGTAGATCGCCGATCAGTTGTATGACCATGATCGAATCCAGCCCGAGTTCCATGACGTGCTTATTCTCGGACAACGTCGCGGGATCCACTTCCAATGCGTCCGCGATTTGTGCGCGCAGATATTCGGCCAAGCCTTCCGGCGTAACAGCATCTGCCGCCGGTGCAGTTACGAATGTCTTTATTGTCGGACCCTCGTCGACCGGAGTGACGGCATCGATGTCCGTGTTCACCGTATCGCGCACACCGCCTGGCGCAAATCGTTTACGAAGCGTGTTGATGCCCTGAAGGCCCGCTAGCGTTGCCTCGCGATCTACGCCGAAATCAATCAAACACGCAATTTCATCAACGCCAGCCGCACTCAAACGTTCCACCATTCCGGCACACGTATCCGGTGTACCCATAAGCGCGGTGGTCTGAAAATAGCGTTCGAACGCAAATTCCAATAAGTCTTCGCGTTCCTTGCGACCTAGGTTTTCCAAGCGATCCGATTCCCCGCGCCACAAATCGACCGACGATTCGAGATAGTCCTTGAACGGTTCACGCACGCGATCGCGGACGCTTTCCATGTCGTCGCCAATATAGGTGTGGAGCATTAAGGTCACATGGCCAGCGTCGGGATCATGTCCGTTATCGGCCCGAGCTTGACGGTACAGCGCAAGCTTCTCCGCAAGCGCATCGACTTCCTGAAACAAAAGTGCGGTTAACACATTAAGCCCCGCAGCGCCCGCCTCCACAAACCGTTCCGGTCCACCGGAGCACGTCATCCATGTTTCGAAATCGGGTTGCTCGGGTAGGGGAAAAATTTTGATGTCGCGATCTTCACCCGTTCCGTTTTTCAGTGTAGTCGATTCGCCCCGCCATAACTTCCGCACCGTCTCGATGCCCTCGTACATCCGGTCTTTACGGTTTTCATACGCATCCGGTGCTAACACGAAGTCGTTCGTGTTCCAACCCTGTGCAAACGCCAGATCAACCCGACCATTCGATAGGTTATCGACGACAGCCCACTCTTCCGCGACACGAACCGGGTCGTGCAAAGGTAAAACGACACTACCCGCGCGCAATCGAATCCGATCCGTCACCATCGCCAGCGCGGCACTCAGCACAGAGGGGTTGGGATACAATCCGCCAAACGCATGGAAGTGGCGTTCGGGCGTCCACAACGCCGTAAAACCATTTCGGTCCGCGAACTTCGCACCTTCAATATACAAGCCGTATTTATCGGCCCCACGTTCCGCATCATTGCTCGCAAAATACAGGAGGCTAAATTCCATCGTATTCATCTCTGATTCCGATTCTGTAGACCCATCACATTGCGCGACAATCGACAACGAACCATCAAGGTACGCCGCCTTGTTCGCCTGACGTTGAATTTTTCCGCTCGATGTCTTCGCAATCGCCCGTGGAGCGACCAGCGCGATTCCATGAACATGCAAATCATGATCACGTGCCACTTCACGGCGTATCGCACCGAAAATTTCTTCCGTATCCAATGCGTCACCGGTGGCGTCATTCACTTCTTGCACCACCGTCAGCCGCTCTTCACCATCGATATCAATCGAAAACGCGGCAACACAACCGCGCCGCAACGACGGATGGGCATGCTCCACTGAGAACTCGATGTCTTGGGGATAGTGATTCGTACCACGCACGACGATGAGATCCTTCCGACGTCCCGTGACGAACAATTCGTCTCCTCGCAGGAACCCAAGATCGCCCGTGCGCAAATACGGCGTGTCATCGTTCCCCACGATTGTCACATCAAACGTTTCTTCCGTCGCCGCCCGCTGATTCCAATACCCACGCGCGACGCTGGGGCCGTTCACCCAAATCTCGCCCTCGTCGCCTTCCGCGCACGCCTCACACGTATCGGGATGGACGATTCGAATGTCCTGATTGAGTGCGCACGACCCGCTCGATACCGGTCCGCTTTCGTCACTCGTGTGTAGACCGCCACTCACATACAGCGTCGTTTCCGCCATACCGTAACAGTTGAAAAAAGATGACTTTTTGAATCCGGCACATTCGAACGCATCAGCGAACCGATCCAAAGTCTCCGCACGGATGGGTTCGGCACCATTGAATGCGATTTCCCACGCGCTCAAATCCAAGGCAGCGCGTTCTTCAGGCGTCGACTTACGAACACAAAAATCGTAGGCGAAGTTGGGCCCGCCCGCAATCGCCGATCCCGTCTTCGACACCATTTCGAGCCAGTACATAGGACGCCGCAAAAATGACACCGGCGACATAAGATTTACCTGGAGTCCGCTGTAAAGCGGCTGCATGATGCCGCCAATAAGGCCCATATCGTGATACGGCGGCAACCAGAGCGAGGCCTCCGTGCCGAATTGAATGTCGAATGCGTTATGTATCGCGAACGCATTGGCGAGCAGGTTGTTGTGCGAAAGCATGACGCCTTTGGGGTCACGTGTAGAGCCGGAGGTGTACTGAAGGAACGCGAGGCTCTCTCCCGTCGTGGCCGGTTCTTGCCAACCCTCGGCATTCGCGTCGTCAATCGCGTCCGTCGCCAGCCATTCCAACGAACGAAAACTCGGCGCGAGATCGAACATCGATTCAGCGGCAGAGAGAATGAGATCGGTTGTCATCGCGAATTTGGGTTGCGCGTCATCCGCAATGACAGCGAGACGGGGCAACGTCCGTTCCAACCACGTTAGGTCTGGCGGATACGCAGGCACAGCGGTGACGCCTGCATAGAGACAACCGAAAAAGGCCGCGATATAGTCAAGGCCGGGCGCATACAACAAGAGCGCTCGCTCGCCCTCGGCACCTTGCGAAATTAATTGCGCGGCAATGGCACGCGCTTTTCGATCTAGGTCTGAACACGTGTAACGACCAAGCGTTCCGCCGTCATCATCAAAAAACTGATAGAGCAATGCATCTGGAGTTTGATCGGCACGATACCGAACAAGGTCCACAAACGTATTAACGTCCGACGCAAACTCAGGGACGCGCACTCCTGCGAGCTCGATCCCCGCGCGAAGATTCCAATTCGATACCATTGCCCCATCTAATTTCGTGCTGTTCGATTGCATAAATCGTACTCACAGTTGGAGTGTGTGGCGTAACGAAAGGCGTGCTACGATGCGTCCTCTCATGACGCCGCACATTTCTAATAAAAGTGGACGGATACACGTTGGCTCTTGCCGAGGTGTCACACTGCCCACCCGTCATTGGACCCCAAAAAGATGGAGTAGGTTTCCGGCTAAACCGTTGGCTTCAGGGAGGTTCGCACGTATAGACGTGACACAACTGTCCAGGCTGCATTCGTCAATCGCCCCTCGTCCCTCTACGATACAATATGATTTGTGGCGGCAAATGTTTCACACAATTTACAATCCGAGTATCGCATTCGATGAATCGAAGACGCAATAAACAAATCAGAAGAACTGACGAAAATGTCAGCAAAAACAGCAATAACCCAAAAGGACACTGGGACCATTGCCCATACAGCGGTCACTGGCTCCCAGAAGCATCAACACCCGTGGAACTGAATCGTGGATAACACCTACAAAGACAGGGGAATTCGAGATACCGCCAGCATAGACCGCTGGTTCCGGTGTCAATCCAAGGTCGCCTCCCCCACTTCCCGTCTATATTGCTTGCCTTTTGCCGGTGGAGGGCCAATGGCGTTTCGGAATTGGCAGGAGCATTTCCCGGAAATCGAGATTTGGAGCGTCCATCTGCCGGGCCGAGAATCTCGCATGGGCGATCCTCCCTTTACGGATATGGATTCGCTAATGGAGGTCTTAGTGCCGCTAGTGGCCGATCATGCGGATGGCCCCTTTAGCATTTTCGGGCACAGCATGGGCGCGATGGTCGCCTTCGAACTCACCCGTCGCTTAGAAGCGGTCGATACCGTTCGACCCGATCAATTATTCGTGTCCGGACATGGCGCACCGAGCAGCCCCGCGAAAGCGTCGAAGTCCCACCTCCTGCCACACGACGAATTTGTGGAGCGGATTCGAAAATTTGATGGCACGCCGGAGGAAGTTTTTGAACACAAGGAACTGCTCGAAATCTTCATTCCCCTCCTGCGCGCCGATATCACCCTTCTCGAAAACTACCAGCGTGACGCGCACGCCCAGGTCGATTGCCCGATTGTCGCGCTTGGCGGTCGAAATGATCGAGAGGTAGCGGTGAATACGCTGGACGATTGGCAGGCTCATACATGTGCCGAATTCGAGAAGCATGTTTTTGATGGCGGCCATTTCTATTGGCAATCCATGCCGCAGCCGATGTTGAGCGTGATCAACGCGCAAATGATGGCGCAGGATCGCCCTACGCCGCGATGACCGCCATCTGGCAAACGCCGCCCGCCGCATTCCATCTCGCTGAAGGCGTCGCCCACGTGTGGCGACTTCGATTGGATGCCCCTCACTTAAACGCAGCACTGTTTCGTCCCTTGTTAAATTCAGAGGAATGCGCTAGAGCTGATCGCTATCGCTTCGATCTCAATCGCAATCAATTCACATCTGCTCGCGGCGTTTTAAGAACATTGCTAGCCCGATATACGGGCGCAGAAAAAACAGCCATCGAATTCCAATTCTCCACTCATGGAAAGCCAGCGCTCGATCCAAACTCGTGCGATCATCCCATTACGTTCAACGTGTCACACTCCGGGGCGATGGCCCTCATCGGATTTACAATCAAGAACGCGATAGGCGTTGATGTCGAAGAAATTGAACGCACCGTCTCCGAAGAAAAAATTGCGGATCGCTACTTCAGTCCTGACGAAGTGGCACGGTTGAACGGACTGCCTAATCATGATCAGTCCGCAGGATTTTTCCGCTGTTGGACCCGAAAGGAGGCCTTCATCAAGGCCCATGGCGACGGACTCTCGCTTCCACTCGATTCGTTTTCGGTGACATTTGGCGAAGGGGAGCCGCCGCAGCTAGTCCGATTCGACCGCGAACCCGGACCGAGCGGCTGGAACCTCGCGGCCCCGGATATGGGCGATGGATACGTCGGCGCGGCCTGCGTGGCGTCGCCAGCCACCGAATACCGCTTCTTCGAGTATGCGGAATGACGCATTTTGACTGCGGCGTGGCGCGCGGTTAGCATTAGGGAACAAAATCAATGGGCGCGGGGGCCAATCATTGACAGTCGAATTAACACTGCAGCAAACAAAAAACGCTGTGGTTGCTGTAATGGTGGCGCGCAGCACCTCTGCGCCGCCCGAATAAGGAAGGAACAACCTCATGAGTATCACCATCGCTGGACGGCATTTTGACATCACGTCCGGATTGAAGTCGCATATCGACGACAAATTCAACCGGCTGCGCGAACATTTCGAGAAAGACATCGAGGCGGATGTCGTCCTATCCGTCGAGAAGCACCGCCATATTGCAGAGATGACGATGCATGTAAATGGTTTGCACGTACACGGTCGCGAAAGTACGGGCGATATGTACTCGTCGGTTGACGATGTTATCCACAAGCTGGAGAAGCAAGTCCGAAAGTACAAGAACCGCATCAGCAGCTCACAACACCGCAATCGTAAGCCGCTCCACGAATTAGAACATCAACTACTGGAATTAACGGAAGCGCTCGCTCCGGAAACCGAAGAGCCTGCACCGGTTGATTCTACCCATCGCATCATCGAACGCGAACCGATGGAAGTAAAGCCCATGACTGTGGACGAAGCGGTCCTACAGCTTGAGTTGCGGGATTACGATTTCCTTGTATTTTCAAATTCGGAGTCCGAAAAAATTAACGTAGTGTACAAACGGACCGGCGAGCGTTACGGACTTATTGTTCCGCCGAACTAGCCCCACAGATACCGGATGTATCCCTGTGATTATTGACCAAAAACGACCAACACGGCGCCTCAACAAAAACGAAATCCTGCATGGACACCAATAATTTACCCATCAACCGGCAGAGTCATATCACCGTTGGCCATTTGCTTGAGGGAATGCAGAACGACTTCGAGTTCGAAGTGCTGGGTGGGTTTCAAGGACTCGGTCGACGGGTTTTGACCCCCGATATCAATCGACCGGGATTGGCGCTAGCAGGCTATTTGGACTTCTTTTCGAGTGACCGGCTTCAGATGCTCGGAAACACTGAAATCCATTTCATGCGCAAACAGAATACCGCCGAGTTGCAGCACCGGCTCGAGCGCCTCTTTTCCTTCGAGATTCCAGCGTTCGTGATTTCCCGTGGCCTAGATCCGTTACCGCTCCTTGTCGATGAATGCAATCGCCGTGGAATTCCACTGATTCGTTCTTCGCAATCCACGGGAAAGATCATGAGCCGCACGATTCTTTACTTGTCCGAAGAGTTTTCACCCGAAACCATGGTCCACGGAACGGCGGTTGATTGTTACGGAGTCGGCTGCCTCATCGTGGGAACTCCGGGGGTAGGTAAAAGTGAAACCGCCCTGGAATTGGTCGAACGTGGACACCGCCTCATCGCGGACGATGTCGTAGCACTAAAACTCAAACGCGAGAATTGGCTCTACGCCGAATCTTCTCCAGTCATTGAACATCACATGGAGATCCGAGGCATTGGCATCATCGACATCAAGAGCGTATACGGCGTAGGACTCGTCCGTCATTCGAAACGCATTGGTCTGATCGTGGAGCTTGAGGAATGGAATCCTGAGGGCCAATACGATCGGACTGGTTTGACTGATGAATACGTAGACATTCTCGGAGTCCGGGTCCCCTATCTCGTGATTCCAGTTCGGCCTGGCCGAAACATCGCGATTATTCTAGAAGTCGCCGCGCTGAACCACCGCTTGAAAGACATGGGCGTCAATCCCGCGCAGGCGCTCAACGAGCGATTGATGAATATGATGTCCGGGCCAAATGGGTGATCCGCTACGCCTCGTTCTGCTGACCGGTCTCTCCGGTGCGGGCAAGAGCCGTGCTCTCCAATTCATGGAAGATCTCGGCTACTACTGTGTCGATAATCTACCCGCACCGCTCCTTCCCACCTTCGTCGATTTACTTTGCCGTGCAACACCAGGCCAAGGAAGGGCGGCCGTCTGTGTGGACAGCCGATCGGGCGATCAACTCGACGAACTACCAGCGTATTTGGATGAAGCCTCCGATCGCGGCGAACCGTTCGAAACCGTCTTCCTGGATTCTACAGACGACATTCTGATTCAACGCTACAGCGAATCACGGCGACGACATCCCGCCGGCAGTGGCTTGAGCGTGCAAGAAGCGATTGCCCAAGAGCGGGCACAGCTCAGCCCGATTCGGGAACGATCGGATCATACGATCGACACCAGCGTGATGTCGTTGTACGAATTGCGCGAACAGCTTACCGGCATGTTCGGAGCCAGGACAGTGGAAGCGGCGATGGCTGTGACCGTTGTATCGTTCGGCTTCAAACACGGATTACCACGAGAGGCTGACCTCGTATTCGACGTCCGATTCTTACCCAATCCATTCTACGAACGGGATCTACGCGACAAGACCGGCATTGAACACGACGTGCGCTCGTTTATTTACGAATCCGGTGAAGCCGATCGCTTTCTCCGCGAGCTCAAACGACTGCTGGTATTCATGCTTCCACGATTTTCCGATGAGCCGAAGTCCTATCTCACGATTGGTGTCGGGTGTACTGGCGGTCAGCATCGATCGGTCGCGATTGCCACGGATATCGCACAAATTGTGGCTGATTTAGGCTATGAAGTCCGGACCCGCCACCGCGAAATAGCCTCGACCTGAGGCACAACGCCGCTGTTTTGCAAGGGTTACCACCGTCCCCTATACTATTTACCGGATGCCAAGCTGCGGTACATGACCTGGATACGCCGGACTTGAACCACGGCAACAACCGCCGAAAACCGAGAATACTCCACACATATCATGAATGAAGCTCGCGACTTTGTACGTATCATCAATCCGCTGGGACTGCACGCACGCCCAGCGGCGGCGCTCGTGCAAGCCGTCATCGGATTTGACGCGGAAGTGCGGATTTCGCTCAATGGCAGTGAGATCAACGCGAAGAGCATCATGGGACTGTTGACCCTGGCTGCCGGACAGGGAACTGAGATGGAAATCATCTGCCGCGGCGTGGACGCGCAGACCGCGTTGGATGCCGTCCGAAAACTTGTTGCGGCTGGTTTCGGGGAACAGTAGACCGATGGAAGTCTTGCTGCGCGGCATCGGCGTCGGACCCGGCGTCGCCATTGGCCCTGCCCTACTCCTAGGCGCGTCATCAATCGACGTGCCGAAATACCGCGCCACCGATCCAGCAAAAGAACTCGCACGTTTTGATACCGCCGTCGCGGAAGTACGCGAAAAAATCGACGCGATCCGGCTCCAAACGGCTGAAGAATTCGGATCGGAACACGCCGAAATCTTCGAGGCCCACATGCTCTTGCTCGAAGATGTCGCCATGCGCGAAGAAATGGAAACACGTCTCAAGCAGGAATCCTGGAACGCTGAATTTCTCGTTGATGACATGATCAAGAAATACTCAGACCTCATTCAGACCGCACCCGACCCACGGTTTCGCGAACGGGCGGAGGATGTAGTTGATATTGGCAAGCGCATCCTGAACCGCCTCCTCCACGAAGAGAACGTCGATCTCGATCACCTCGAATCGCCGAGCATCATTCTCGCCCACTCCTTGGCCCCTGCGGACATCGCACACATCGACAAAGTAAACACACTAGGTCTGGTGCTCGAACAAAGCGGTGCCACTTCACACACCGCGATTCTCGCGCGGGCGTTCGAGATCCCCACGGTCGTTGGACTGCGATTCACGAATGCGTCCATCAAACCCGGCGAAACGGTCGTCCTTGATGGATCAAAGGGTAATGTCGTTCTTCACCCCTCTCAAGAATCGTTGCGAACATATCGAAACGCCCAGAAGGATGAGGAACGTAGAACTAAGGCGCTCCTCGCACAGGACACCATTCCGGGAACGACGCTCGACGAACACCGCATGGCCACGATGATCAACATCGAACTCCCAGAGGAACTCCAAGCCCGTAAACGCGTCCGCGCAGAGGGCGTGGGGTTATTCCGGACGGAGTTTCTCTATCTTGACCGGCGTACGCCTCCAACCGAAGACGAGCAATTCGAAGCGTACGCGAGCGTAGCGTCGACGATAAACCCTCTACCCGCGACGATTCGCACACTCGATCTCGGAGGCGACAAAGTCGCGCCGCACTTGATGCATGAAACCGAGCCGAACCCGCAACTAGGCTGGCGGGCGATACGATTCTGTTTAGATCAGCCCGAGATTTTTAAGACACAACTGCGCGCCATTCTTCGGGCATCGACCCACGGTGATTTACGGGTCATGTTTCCACTCATCAGCGGAGTCGATCAGTTCCGGCGCGTGCGCGAAATTCTCGATGAAGTGCGCGCGGATCTTGAGCGCAACAGCATTCCATTCCGTGACGACTTACCAATCGGAACGATGATTGAACTGCCAGCGGCTGTCGAGGTCGCGGATCAACTCGCACAGGAATGCGACTTTTTCAGTTTGGGTACAAACGACCTCGTGCAATACACGTTAGCCGTTGACCGCGTGAATCAACGCATCGCGCATCTCTATCAACCCGCGCACCCGGCAGTGTTGCGGATGATTCGCCGCACGGTAAAGGCTGCAAAAGCAGCAGGCATTCCGTGTACAGTCTGTGGCGAAATAGCGGGCGATCCCAAGTTCACCGAGCTGCTGCTCGGCCTCGATGTCGACGCGATCAGTATGTCGCCCCTCGCCTTGCCCCGAGTGGCCGCGGAGCTCGCCAATATGGAGTATTCCAAGGCAAAACGGTTTGCGGGAAAAGCACTCCGTATGCACTCAGCGGTAGAAATAGAGAAGACCATCGAAAAGCGATTCCATCAACGCCGCACAATGGAAAATCTCCTCAAGTCGTATGAGGCGCGCGACACGAATGACTAAGCGCCTAATCATTCTGGGAGCCACGGGATCAATCGGAGACAGCGCGCTTGATGTCGTGCGTACATACCCCGGAGAATTCGATGTGGTCGGCCTGTCCGCACACGGCAACGTGGAGAAACTTGCCGCGCTCGCGGCCGAGTTCAAACCGAGCTATGTGGCGGTAAGCGATGACACTGCGGCAAAAACGGCCACCGGTCGTTTCGGCGACGCGAAATTGCTCTGCGGCGCGGTCGGCGTAGAAGAGCTGGCCGGATCGGATGTCGACGTAGTCTTGTGCGGAATGGTGGGCGCAGCGGGGCTTCGCCCCATTCTGAACGCCATCCGGTCAGGTAACCGCGTGGCCATCGCGAACAAGGAACCCATCGTGATGGCTGGAGCCATCATCATGGAAGAGGCCCGTCGCCACGGTGTCGAAGTATTGCCGGTCGACAGCGAGCACAACGCCATTTTTCAGTGTTTGCACGGTGAAGATATCGACCGCGTAGAGTGCATTCATCTCACCGCTTCAGGCGGGCCTTTCTACAAACGATCTCGGGAGTCGCTGATGCGGGTCGGCCCGGAAGAAGCGACAAACCATCCGACGTGGGATATGGGCGCGAAAATCAGCGTAGATTCAGCGACGCTCATGAACAAGGGTCTCGAAGTTATTGAAGCGCATTGGCTGTTTGCCCTACCATTATCCAAGATTCGGGTGGTGATTCACCCCCAGAGCATCGTTCACAGCCTGGTCGAGTTCACGGACGGAAGTATCCTTGCTCACCTCGGGCTCACCGACATGAAATTCCCCATTCAATACGCGCTGACATGGCCAGAACGTGTCAGCAAACCCTTGGGACGTTTGGACTTAACAGAAATGGCCGCACTGACTTTCGATAAACCGGACTTTGAACAATTCCCCTGCCTCCAACTGGCGCTCGATGCCGCTAGAGCAGGAGGTACCGCGCCCGCGACGCTGAACGCCGCCAACGAAACGGCGGTCGCAGCATTTTGCGCGGGCACACTACAGTTCTTGGAAATCGCCGACACGGTCAAAGACGCGCTGGACGCATGTCCAGTCTCTAGTGAAGTAACGCTGGAATCGGTCGTCGAAGCCGACCGAGCCGGGCGAGAACGTGCCGCTCATAGAATTGCGTCTCGAGGAGTGGCGTAACCATGATTTTTAACATTGTCGTATTCATCTTAGTCTTAAGTTGGCTCGTATTCTTTCATGAGCTCGGTCATTTTCTTGCAGCAAAAGCCTGCGGCATTTATTGCGAACGGTTCAGCTTAGGTATGCCCCCGCGCATCTTCGGAATGAAACTCGGCGAGACCGACTATTGCATCGGCGCATTACCCATCGGCGGCTACGTCAAAATGGCCGGCCAAGAAGACGTGCCGATGACGGACGAAGAACGAGAAAAAGAATATGGCGACATCCCGCCTGAACGATGGTTTAGCACGAAGCCCGTCTGGCAACGTGTCATCGTTATCGCTGCGGGACCGATCATGAATCTCATACTCGCGGTGTTCATGTACGGCGTAGTCGCGGCGGTCGGCGATGAAGTACCTGAGTTCAAAGTCGACAGCCGCATCGGCCAAATTGAAGACGAATCGCCCGCTCGGGAAGCTCCGCTCTATCGCATTGTCGGCGAAGACACGAGCGTTGACCGATCGACAGATCCCGACGCGATAGGATGGATGACCGGTGACCGCATCCTCAGCGTAGATGGAGATCCGATTCAAAACATCCTTCCGGATCTGGCGACAGCCGCAGTCCTTGGCGGCGGCGAGGAAATGAATGTCGTACTCGAGCGCACTGCAGCCGATTCAACGGTGATTCGCTATCGGTCGTTCATCACGCCGCAAATCATGACAGAAGGCGAACACCTCCGCATCGGCGTGACTTTTTTCAGAGGTATCGTCGTTGATGACGTCAGAGAAGGATGGCCCGCAGCCGAAGCCGGCATCAAAAAAGGCGACGAAATTCTCCGGGCGGACGGACTCCCCGTCGATTCAGTAACGCTGATCCTTACACTCGCGGAATTCGAAGATAACCAGCCCGTTGAGTTGGAAGTCAGCGGCGACACGGGCGTGCGCACGGTTACCGTGGAAACCCGCAGCATGGGCCGCTTCCCGAATTACTTCATGTATTTCCCCGAAGACGCCGAGGACGAAAGCACGCGCCCTGTGGTCGCGGCAATCAGTAAAGAACAAGAAGTAGCAACCGGCTTATTGCGGAAAGACATCATTACAGAAATCGACGGAGAACCCGCGACCTACGCGCTGTTGAAAGAAATGGAACATGGCAGACCCGGCGAGACACTAAACGTTAAAGTACTGCGTCCTGCAATCTGGTTCGGCATTCTCCGGACAGAAGACAACTTAGAAGCGAAACTCACGCTCGACCGCGTGGGTTCCGTCGGCGTGATGATGCGGGACAAGTCCGTATTTGTCCGTTCTGCACCCGGCGAGGTCATTCCGGAAGCGTTTCGATCCTCGAAGAAAGCGTTCTTCCTCACGACGAAGACGCTCACCCGACTTCTTACCGGCCACGTCAGTCCGCGCGATCTCGGCGGCCCGGTGATGATCGCTCAGATCACAACGCAAGCAGCCCGCATGGGGTTTTCATGGTTGTTTGAGATGACCGCCTTTATCAGTATCAACCTCGCAATTTTTAATCTGCTTCCGCTTCCCGTATTGGATGGCGGACACTTGATGTTTCTAGCGATTGAAAGCGTTCGTCGTAAGCCGCTCAGCATGCGCGTCATGGAATGGATTCAACAAGCGGGCCTGGTTTTTATCATCATGCTCATGCTGTTCGTCACATTTAACGACCTGCACCGTTGGATCACGAACATCATTCCTTAAACGCTGGGCAAACTCCGTGCGATATCAGTAGACACAATAAGGAGCCGGTTGGAGAACTGTGAGTAACATCACCTGCAAATTTGGTGGCACTTCCGTAGCAGATGCGGCGTGCCTAAAACGAGTACAAGCCATCGTCGAAGATGATCCCAATCGGCGATTCATCATCGTATCTGCGCCCGGCAAACGCAATCCGGATGATCGAAAAGTGACGGACTTGTTGTATGCCTGGCATGGCCTTATGCAGCAAGGCTTAGATGCGAGCGAACCCAGAGCCATCATCGCTGGACGCTTCGAAGAACTCGCCAAAGAATTAGGCGTTTCGTTCAACGCATACGCAGAACTAGAAGCCATCGCCGAAGAGGCCGCAGCGCATCCTGAACCCGATTATATGGCGTCCCGTGGCGAACATCTCATGGCGCGATTGGTCGCCGAATTTTTGGACGCGACATTCGTCGAACCGGCAGATTGTATTCGCTTCGACGACGAAGGCGCGTTAGTAGATGACACCTACGAAGCCCTTGCCGAACGCCTAGGTTCCGATGCCCGGTACGTCATTCCCGGATTCTACGGCGCATCAGCCGACGGCTCGATTAAAACGTTTTCCCGTGGCGGCAGCGATGTCACGGGCGCAGTCGTTGCACGCGCATCAGGATCGGCCCTCTACGAGAATTGGACCGATGTACCGGGCTTTCTCATGGCAGACCCGCGCATCGTTGATAGTCCCAAACCCATCCGAGAAATCACGTACACAGAACTGCGCGAACTATCCTATATGGGCGCGCAAGTCCTGCACGACGAAGCCATTTTCCCGGTCCGCGACCCCGGCATCCCGATCCACATTCGCAACACCAATTCCCCCAGCGATCCGGGCACGCTCATTGTCCCCGATCGCACACCGGACCAAGCTGTGTGCGGCATCGCGGGCAGACGCGGATTCACAATGGTCACCGTGACCAAAGCACTCATGAACAAGGAACACGGATTCGGGCGAAAGATTCTCTCGGTCCTCGAAGAACTCGGCGTCGGCTTCGAACACATGCCGACCGGTATCGACACGATATCGCTCATTATCAAAGACGAAGAGCTCGGCAAGCACGGTGCCGCAGTCAAGAAGAACATCGAGCGGCGCTGCGATCCCGACGACATCAACCTAACACACGACCTGGCAATCATCGCGACCGTCGGTCAAGGCATGGCCGGTCACGTTGGGTTGGCTGCGGAATTGTTCAAAGCCCTCGCGGACGCAAGAGTGAACATCCGAGTCATCGACCAAGGGTCATCGGAGAACAACATTATCATTGGCGTCAATTCCGGCGACTTGGAACGGGCCGTTTGTGCAATCTACGACGCGCTCGTCGACTTCAAGTAGAACCCCAGACCGCAGCAATGGACATGACGCCAACCGGCCCCAAAATAGACTCCGATTGGTACAAGCTGTCCTTCGGCGAATTGTATCCCGTCATCTACGCCCATCGATCCGTCGAATCCGCTGAGCCCGAGTCGCGGTTCGCTGCGGATCAACTCAACATTGGCCCCCACTCCCGCGTGCTCGATCTATGTTGCGGCAACGGTCGCCATCTCGTCCATCTGCGCAAGTACACGGACAACATCATCGGACTCGATTATTCGGGAGACCTTCTCTCTATCGCGCGTGACGCGGTTTCCGCCAAGCTGATTCGCGCGGACATGCGCGCGATACCGATGACCAACGCGATGGATGCCGTCGTGAATTTTTTCACCAGCTTCGGCTATTTCGAAGATGAGGCCGAAAATCATGCCGTCGTGCACGGCGTATCAAACGCGCTCAAGCCAAACGGTCGCTTCATGATCGACTACGTCAATCCGGCCTTCGCCCGCGAAACGCTCGTGCCAAATTCGGAGCGCGAACAAGACGGGTATACAATTCAAGAGACCCGTTGGATAAGCGAATCGAGTAACCGGTTAAACAAGAGCACAACACTCACCAAAGACGGTCACATTTGCGCCGAACTCGGCGAGTCCGTGCAGTTGTTTACACGTGAAGATTTGACCCAGTTACTGGAATCGGAACGCCTCATGGTTGACGAAGTCTTCGGTGACACGGATGGTTCGGGATTTGACACCGCGAGCGAGCGAATGATTTTCATAGGCACGAAACGAATATGACCAACGCGACACGCAGCCCAATGACCATTCGCGATGCGTATGTGCGTGGCGACGAAGCCGTAACGGCATTCCTCGGTGGCGGACCTGATCGTCTGTGGGATGAAACGCCAACGACTGCGATCCTGGATGAACGCCTTGCAGAAGAAATCGCGGAATACAATGTGTCCGTAGGCGGCAATCGGTCCGAACTTTCTGGTCCGCTGGCCGTCATCAGCACAGGCCATCAGCCAACGATTTTCACAGGCCCTCTCTACACCGTCTATAAGGCAATTACCGCGATTCAGGCGGCCGAACGCATTGAAAAAAAGTACGGCATCCGCTGTATTCCACTTTTCTGGATTGCCGGCGATGATCATGATCTCGAAGAAGCAAGTTCCGTCTATACACTCACCAAGAAAAACGAGGTGCACGCGCTTCGGTACGCTCCCGAAAATGCCGAAGGCCGCCCGCTCGATGCGGTACCGCTCGACCCTTCACTTGAGACATTGGCGAAAGAAATGGCTACCCTCGTACCCGGTTCAGAATTTCGGGATGATGTGCTAGAAACGCTGCTCGCCAGTCTTCAAACAGCCAGCTCGATGACCGAGTGGATGGCACGTTTACTGTCTCGCCTGTTCCGGGATACGCCGCTCGTCTTATTTGTGCCCAGTCTGCCACGCGCCCGCGAACTCGCTGCGGACATCATACGTCAGGAAATCGATCAACCCATCGAAAGCGCAAGACGGGTCAACGCGGGCGGATCGGCGCTTGAGGAAATCGGATTCACCGCTCAAGTGATCAAGGGCGAAACGGACTGCAATTTCTTTCTCGATGTCGATGGGCTCCGCGAAAAAGTTACATACTTGGAAGGACACTTTACCGCAGCAGACGACCGATACTCCGAAGCCGAATTGCTGGACGAACTAAAACGCGCTCCTGGCCGATTCTCGCCAAACGTCATATTGCGTTGCATCGTCCAACAACACCTCTTCCCCACGGCTGCATACATTGCCGGTCCCGGCGAGATCGCGTATTGGGCGCAGTTGAAAACTGTATTTGATCAGTTCAACGTACCGATGCCGGTGGTTTATCCACGGTCATCAGCCGTATTGACGACCATCAAACTCAACAAACTGTTGAACAAATATGGTCTAACGCCAACTCAACTGAGTCAAGACCCCGAACGATTGGTCGAACTCGCCCTCGCAGCGGAATCGAAGAACCCGGTCATGGGCGTTTTGGCCAAGACACGAAAGTCGGTGGACGAAGCCCTCGTAGAATTAAACACCACGACAGCGAAACTCGCACCCAACGCTACCGAGGCCGCCAATCGTCTGACCGAGCGTACGCAAAGCGAATTTCTACGAATGGAACGCGCGCTCCTCCGATCCGATGACCGCAAAGTCGCGACCGTGCGCCAACAAATCGAACGGCTCTACAACGCACTAGCCCCGAAGCGCAAACCGCAGGAACGCATGTTTACCGTTTTCACGTACCTATTCGACCAGGGATGGGATTTCATTCCTCGATTGTTAAGAGAATTAAACATTGATGATTTCGAACTACAGGATATCGAATTGTAATGACTAGCAGTTTGCATCATAAGGAACAAACCGTCGTGCCTCCGGACTCTTAGAAGTCCCTCTCCCAGGGGAGAGGGTTAGGGTGAGGGGGTATTTGGCCCAACGATAATACCGTGAACGTAAACATAGAAAACATAAAACAAGTCGACATTCTCGCCATCGGCGCACATCCCGACGACGTTGAAGTTGGCGTCGGCGGCATGCTGCACAAATTCGCGAGAGCTGGATCGCGGACCGGTATCCTCGATCTCACCCGTGGCGAAATGGGTACCCGGGGCACCGTCGAAGAGCGGGCGGTCGAAGCCACCGAAGCAGCCGAAATCCTTGGCGCAGCACACCGAGCCAATGCTGCGTTGCCCGATGGCGGTCTCGCCGATACACAGGAACAACGTCATGCACTAGTCCCCTTCATTCGAGCGTTCGCACCACGAATCATTCTCGCGCCATTCGACGCGGACCGGCATCCCGATCACGAAGCGGCACACCATCTCGCCCGCAATGCGAATTACTTAGCGGGTCTGGCTCGAATTGATACAGAACAAACACCCCATCGTGCCCCTCAGATCTACTACTATCGAGTATACGGCGATTCGACACCGCCGCAAATGGTCATTAATATCGGTGAAGAGTTTGAGACTAAAATGAAAGCACTCAGCGCATATCGATCGCAATTCCACAACCCCGAATACGCCGGATCACCGACGTATGTCTCCTCCGAAGGTTTTTGGAAATCCATTCAGACACGCGCCGAGTGTTGGGGTCAACGCATCGGCGTAGCCCATGCCGAAACGTTGTACGCCTTGGAACCCATCACCCTAGACGCACTACCAGGAATCGAATCGTCCACATGAAAATCGGAATCACATGTCATACCAGTGCGGGCGGCAGCGGTATCGTCGCAACTGAACTCGGCGTCGCCATGGCGAGACGAGGCCACGAGATTCACTTTGTCACGCACGAGCCCCCATTTCGTTTACAAGGTTTTCACGACAGTATCGTGTGCCACTCCGTCGATATGGTGAACTATCCACTCTTCCGATTTCCGCCGGTGTCACTCGCACTGGCGAGCCGAATCGCTGAAGTCGCAGAAGAACATCAGATCGAGATCTGGCACGCGCACTACGCCATCCCCCATGCCATGTGCGCGATCATGGCGAGGGATATGCTCCCCCCGGAAGAGCGTTTTAAGATTGTAACAACGTTGCACGGTACCGACATTACCTTAGTCGGTAGCGACCCATCGTTCTTCCGCGCCACGCAACACGCGATGGAACAAAGCGACGCGGTCACTTCGGTTTCACATTGGCTAAGCGCGGAGACGAAGCGCGAATTCAAACTGACACGACCGATTCGTACGATTCACAATTTCCTAGAGGTGGAACGCTTTCCAGAAAATGCCCCAAACCGCTGCAAGCTCGCCCTACCAGACGAGAAAATCGTCATGCACATATCCAATTTTCGACCAGTGAAACGGGTTACCGATGTCGTTCGCGCGTTCCGAAAAATTGTTGATCACGTGAATGCCCGGTTGGTAATGGTCGGTGACGGACCAGAACGCATGTCCGCGATGGGCGTCGCCAAACAACTGGGGATCGCTGATCGCATTAAACTCGTGGGCAACCAAGAAGCGATCGAGAACATCCTCCCGTGCGCCGACTTAGTCTTCCAACCGAGCGAGCACGAGAGCTTTGGTCTCGTTCATCTCGAAGCGATGGCATGTGAGATTCCGGTCATCGGCACCGATAGCGGCGGTGTGCGTGAGGTGGTGGTCCACGGCGAAACGGGTTATCTCTGCGAAGTGGGTGACACCGATGCGATGGCGGAACACGCCATCGAAATATTGACCGATCCGGAAGTCGCTGAGCGATTCGGTAAAGCGGGTCGCGTACGCGCGCTTGAACGCTTTTCCGAAGACGCCATCGTCAACGAGTACGAAGAACTGTATCGGGAATTAGCCGTTGCACCGATCGCCGCGGCGAAATAGTCCGAACGAACTACGCATCGACCTATGACGTGCGTTTCATTTCGCCGAGCCGATTATTGAGACGGTACACAAACGCAAGGACCTCCGCGACAGCCGCGTAGAGCGATTCCGGGATTTCCGACTCCACGTCCAGCTTCGCGAGCAATCCGACCAAATCCGGATCTTCCTGAACCACGATACCTTGCTCTTCCGCCAATGCAATAATGCGCTCCGCCAGTAGTCGATCACCCTTTGCGATAACTTTCGGTGCCTGGTCACGGCTTTCGTCATAGCGTAGGGCGACGGCCTTTCGCGGTGGCGTGTTCATGCGGTCACATCCATGCCATCCATTGACCCGAGAATCGCACCGCTACGGCCGATACGATTGCCATCCCAAAGATCTGCATGCACCGATACGTGTTGCGCGCCGGTAGATGCAAGTCCCGCCGCCAAGTCCTCTTCGAACTCCTGAACGAGCGCGAGGACATCCTCGTCCGTCACGGAAATGTGACACGTGCATTGGCCCGCGAGCATGACGAGTTTGACCCACACATCACCCAAGCGCGTCAACGAGAGGTCGAGCACCACGGAGGCCGAAGGCGCCTCGCGATCTCCCCCGCCGCGAGAGTCATCCATAAAGAAATGGACAAGCGCACGCTCGATGCCGCTAGCAGGATCAAACGGAAATTCCGAAAACCAGTAGGGCTGCTCAAGACTACGCAGTTGTTGCAGACTCCCGCCCCCCAGGCGTTCGAGTAACCGATCTGCCATCGCATCGAAAGCGCGCAGCTCTCCACGTGCCGCCAAGACTTGGCGAAGCGCGGGGTCATTGCGCAAGAATTGCAGCACCGAACCAGGCGTATCCGGCACTGCCGCGCCAGTTCCGCCCCCCTTGGCCAACGCGGCCTCGGGCGTTGTCGCCAATCGCTGCGCCCATCGCTTAATGACGCCGGGAAAATCGTCAGACTCCGGTCGCAACAACGGAGCAAAAATCGCTGCAAACGCGGCCCCAATGTCGCTGGGGACCGCCGCCACGACCGCTGGTGCTGCGATGCTGGCTTGCAATCCCGCGATGCCCGCCCCAAGACTTGCGGCTTGTGTAAATAACTCCTGCACTTGCGCCGCCGCTGGCGTACCAATCAGCGGCGCAGGCACCGGTATTGATCCTGCCGTGGGTACCGTCGACGGCGACGCCGTATAGGCTACGCCTATAGACGTTGTGCTATTCGTACTCATTGCAAGCGTAGTACCGCTCGACGCGGGAGAAAGCGATGTTTGAAACCCATTCGTCGTGGCCTGGCTTTGGAACACAGCGCGGTCACCGGCCACAAATAGATTTTGATTCGTGGGCAACGGAATTGAAACCTTGCCGTGAACGAATGAGAGCTTGCCGCCCTGCGCTACAATTTCGCCCACGACCTGCGACCCGGCGGGCTGAACTAACGCAACCGCCTGCGGCTCTGCGCTCACGACAAGCGAGAGCGGCGACACCTGAATCTGCGGGTTGGCCCCACCGGTCAGCACATGCACGGCGACCTGCTGCCCCGCAGTGAGTCCGGCATTCGTTGCGATGGGAATGGTTGCGCCGTTCGCTCGGATGACGAGCGCGCCTTCTAATTCAGCGACCACGCCTCGAAACGAGCTGCCCGCCTGCGACAGCGATTTAGGGAGAAGTGCTGCGATGTTCAACTGGAAAGCGGGAGCGCCAGCCACGGGTTAGGATCCTTGAATATCGCGCAGACTCAGAATCAACCGGACTTCGCCTTTACCGATTCCTAGTTCCTTCGCGATTTGCGAAATGGTCATTCCGGCCGCGCTATACTCGAACACCCGGCCTTTGATCGCCGGCGTGATGCGGCCTTCACCGTTCGGTTTAGCGGATCGCTCATCCTGCCTGTCCGCCTCAGCTTCTCCACGACCGATCCGCGGCAGCGGTTCTTGACTGAGCAAACTCTTGAACGCTTCACGCGCGGATTCCGGATCGGCAGGTTTCTCAAGGTCCGGCTCTGGCAGACTTTCCGGCGCCACCGTATCCGCATGCGTCCCCAAGTCTAGGCCGACCCACGAATCGAGGCGGTCCGCCACCTTCGCATCGCGATCAGGCAGTGCTAGTAAGCGCAACCGATCTTCTGGCGGAGGCGCATCACTACTCGGATTGGGAATCATGGACTCGACGGAATCTTTCGACGTCGGAGTCGTTGGAGTTTCCCCAAATTCGCGTCGCGTGTCCGCGCTCCGATGGACATCAATCGCGCGACTCAGTTCCTCCACATCCGTTCGCATATTCGCGAGATCGATTTGTGCCGCCTCCACCCGATCTTTCACAAATGTTACTTTGGCATCGATGGCTTCATTAAGCTCCCGCGCGAGTTGTTTCTGCTGTTCCAACAGATCCCGCATCGTTTGAAATAGAATGAGCATCTTCGCGAAATCATCACGGGGCCCGGGTAATGGTGCACGATATCGCCCACGCTGCGACGCCACGTACAACAGAAGCAATACCGCAAGCATCGCGCATACGGATGCCGCAGCAAAAAGGTTGTTGTCGTTGGCAAGGAGCAGAAAATCGCGCATAAGCTATGGCCGCCGCTCAGCCTGGGGATACGGCTGCCCCGGCATCGCGGTTGGGTTATAGTTTGATGTCGAAACGCGGTGCGTCGTCTTCCGGGATGACCGGGAGATCCGCTGCATCCGGCCTTCCGGTACTGGCGTCGTGCACCGGTTTGGCCCGTTTCTTTGACTCGCGTTTCTCAGCCTCGTTTCCCCCGTCCGCATCGAGCGCTTCTTGCTCCCCAGGATGGGTCTCCTGCACTTGGGTTTCCTGCTGAACACGTTTGTCTTCTTCCGCGGTGCGCGAATGATATTGACTGGCTAACGAGGTACGATCCGCGATCTGTTGAATGCGCTCGGCGGCGGTTACTCGCCCAGCTTCTGTCGAAAAATCGAGAGGCTGCGGCATTTATTTCGCCACGCCGCTTACGACTTTTCGCAGCGATTTCAAGGCTGCACCATGAATCTGGCATATGCGCGATTCGGTGACTTCGAGCACGGCACCGACCTCCTTCAAGGTCAACTCTTCGTAATAGTATAAGTGTAACACCTTTTGTTGCTGCTCGGGCAGGTGAATAATCGCCTCTACAATACGATCACGCCGTTCCTGCTTCTGCATCGCTTCTTCCGGCGACGGATCCGTATCCGAGCTAAGCAAGTCTATTTTGCGCGCACCACTATCCTCGTCACTCGGAATGTAGTCATCCAACGACAACACATGCGCGACTTGTAACTGCGCCATGGTCTCATCAACCTGCTCTTCGGTCGACCCCATCTCCGTGGCAATATCCTCGTTGGAAGGTTCACTGCCCTGCTGATGACGCAGCTTGTCGCGAGCCGCACCGACTTTCCGCGCCATAGCGCGAAGCGATCGCGGTGCCCAATCGAGCGCACGAATTTGATCCAGTATTGCACCACGCACACGAATAGTGGCATAGGTCGAAAACTTTATTTCCTGCGTGTGATCGTATTTCTCAATGGCGTCCAGTAGGCCGAGCACGCCCCAACTGATAAGGTCGTCCAACTCAACATTGTTGGGCACGTGAATCGCCATACGACCGGCAACATATTTCACGATTTTCATGTAGCGCAGCACAAGCTCTTCGCGCGCTTGTGCGTCACCCATGTCCTTATACCGAACCCAAAGATGCTTTTCGTCGATGACTTTCAACTCAGGCTCTCAATCCGCGCCTCGGGACTGATGATTTCGGTGATGCGCAGACCAAATTTTTCGTCGACCACAACGACATCGCCTCTCGCAATTAACTTATTGTTCACGAGAAGTTCCACCGGTTCGTCTACGACATGACCGACTTCAACAATCGATCCCGGGCCGAGCGACAAGATGTCTTGGATTGGCATTTCAATCCTGCCTAGACGGGCGGTCGCAGTAAGTTGTATGTCAAGCACACGTCCGAGATTTCCCGCTGCAGCAGCGCCGCTTCCAGCCTTAGCCGCACCCGACGTCGATCCGCCTTCCTGATCCGCACCCGTATCGTCGAAATCGCTCAGAATGTCCTGGACTTCGTCTTTCGTAAGGGATGCCGCCTCATCCTCCGGCGATTCCTCGGTTACCGCCTCGGCGAGCACTTCGGAAACAAGCAATACACCTTTTCCATGCGCCACATCCGGGATATCGAACGTAAAATCCGCGACGACGCCTGGCCCCGCCGCTTGAAATTCTTGCAACGTCTCCGCGTTCGCAGCGCCGATGACAACGCCATCGAACTCAACCGGATTCCCATACGTTTCCTTAAAGAATCCTGCGCCGCCACCCGAGCAAGCGTCGAGCGCCTCGATCAAATGCGGCAGGTCCGCTTCATCAACAGCGTCCTTCTTCGGGAGATCCACTTTCGCAACTGCGGCTGTGATGGCATAGGCGTCTTCCGCTTTCAACAACAACGTGATTCGACCACCACCGGTCACGGGCCCGCCCATTGCTGCTTTGTAGGTATCCGCAAGTGCCAGCGCCTCGTCAGCAAACTCAACGACTTGGTCGGCTCCGTAGGTCGGATCGAGAGAAAGAGCAAGGCCAACTGTTCCGAAGAAACCACTTAAATATCCCTCGGCAAATGTCTCTAATCGGTTAAGATTCACGATTCTTCCTCAACGTATGCGAATTCATCGTGCAAGACCTCACCCAGTTGTACCGCACTTTGCTCCCCTTGACGACCAGGGCGCGCATCAAAACGAGACAAGTCGCCTATGCGAACTTCAACGGGGTTCTTCACATCGCTGTCCAGCTGAACAATATCCCCCACTTCGAGGTTAAGTATTTCGGAAAGCTGTAGCTGTGCCCGGCCGAGTATGGCGTCAAAAGGCAATTGCGCCTTTCGCACGGTTTTGAAAATAAGGTCCCGCGTTTCCTGCGCCAATTCGTCGCTCATCCTCCGCGCATATCGAGTCTGCTGCGAGATTTGGTCGAGAATCGGATTGAGCACCATCAGCGGAATACAAAGATTCATCGATCCGACGGTTTCACCCATGTGGATTTCGTAGGAAACAAGAATGGTCATCTCGCTACCCGCGACAATCTGCACGATCAACGGATCGCTTTCCTGCGTCACCACGCTCAACTTAAACTCAATAAGCTGGGCCCATGACCGCTTCAAACAATCAAGCACCATCAAAATGATTCGGTGAACAATACGGTTCTCGATCTCCGTCAATTCGCGCTGTGCGGAGAGGTTCTGTCCCTTCCCCCCCATCACTCGATCTACAATGGAAAATGTAATCGTGGAACTGAGTTCAATAACCGCGTTGCCTTCCAACGGTGCCATGTTGACAACCGCCAATGAAGTCGGACGCGCGACCGATAGAATAAACTCATCGTACGTGAGCTGATCGATAGAGACGAGATCGACGCGAACGACGGACCGGAGAAATGGCGGCAACAGAATGCTCAATTCCCGAGAGAACGCTTCAAAGAGACTTTGAAGACCCTTGAGCTGTTCCTTCGAAACACGGTCCGGGCGCCGGAAGTCGTATTGCATGAACTCCCGACCACCGTGTTCCTCTTCTTCTTCTTCGGCCGTGACCTCTAGGTTGCCCTGAGAAACGGCCGAGAGCAACATCTCGACTTCGTTTTGGCTGAGGATGTCGGCCAAGCGGGAGTTCCCCCGTGAGCGCTTGGGTTAGTAGACCCGCGCCACTCGTGAGCGCTACGCCATTCCCCCGAATGCGCGCAGCGACGTAACTTCTTTACTCGCGCGAGTATAGCAGAGGCACTAGGGGTGCGCAACAAGCACAGGACACCCCCAACCCATTGGGGTTAAACCCCGTGATCCGGCCTGGCTGCCCGACGACTTCGATCAGGACTGTCATCTCTATTCAGCGGCGATACGTTAAACAAATACACCTCAAGACTCAGGGGAAACTCCCCTTTTCCCTGTTCCGGCGCGCGGCTGTCAGACCCCACCCCTCAGACCATTTGCCGCGCGCCGGGCCTCCTTTGGCCTTAATGCGTCTGCAACATACGGTTGAGCGCGGCTCGAGCGTAGAGGCCCAGGTCACTTTCGAGGAATCGCAATGCGTCAAGACGACCGTCCACTTTCGCAGCGAACGTCGCGAGGGTATCCGTTCGGTCGACGTTCATTCGACGTAAGGCAAACCGATTCGATGTCGCGCGATTAGCCCCATACCGGTTAGACACCGCATAGGCATAACCGGCTTCCTGAACCAGTTCAATGGATTCCGCATCGAAATCACGGTCCGTGCCATACGGATAGGCGAACGCACGTACGGGACCACCAACAATGGACTCAAGTACACGCTTACACTCAACGATTTCTTCGCGCTTCGACGTTGAGTCGAGTGAGGACAATCGGGGATGCGTCATGCAATGGCCGCCGATCTCGACGCCAGCCTCGTGCAATTGAATCAGTTCGGATTCGCTCAACAGCCGAGCGTGCTCCCGACCATTATCGTGACCCGACATAGCGCCCAGCCGTCCGGCGACCACGAATACCGTCGCTGGAAATTCATGTCGCTGTAAGATCGGCGCAGCGTTTTTCAGGTTATCTGCATAACCATCATCCAGCGTAATCGCTACCCCCGGAAGACCACGCGCCGCTTCGTCGAGCGTAATCACTTCAACATGATCGCAAAGCCACTGCATCTGATCCGAGAAGTCATTCGGCGAAACATTCATCTCGTGATCGCGCGCACCAACGCTGTGGTACGTAAGAATCCGCGAGTCCTCACCCTGCCTTCTGGCAGGGGACTTCGCCAGTATTTTCTTGACCGCTCGCTTGATTGCGGACTTGGTGTTAACGCCCGGCGGCAATGGCATCTTCCCTCGCGGTCAACGCGCCCCAACAATAGCCGCATGCATAGGAACAGTAGCCGACAAGTCGTATGGCTTGCCCCGTCGCCGCGGCACGCGCGAGACGAAGCGGATACCGCGCAACCCGAAAAAGCAATCCATGGCGCGGCTGAAATCCTGACACCTCGACGGATTCGTGTGTATCGTATACCGTGTCGCGATGAAATTTTTGGGCGTAGGCTGATCCAAATCCGTTGCGAAAAAAGAGGCGCAACACCGCGCGCCAACCACTGGGCAACGGATGGTACGCGGTCGCACCAGGCACCAGTACGACACGATAGCCCGCGTCGCGCAGACGCACGCGCAAATCCGGATCAAGTCCGCGAATAATATCCTCACGTTCACGACCAACGCCGAAGAACACATCGCGTGGAAATGCACAACAACCGTGGCACGCGAAATCACTGTCTGTGATCTCCGTCACATCGGGCATGTTAAATCGGGGAAACTGTCGTGCGGCGCGGCGTTGAAATGCGCTCGCTTCCGGCGGCACAACGATGTTAGCGCCCGCCATACCAATCGACGCATCGCCATCAAGCGCATCGACAAGCCGTTGCAATACCGTCTCATCCGCAAGGCGTGCATCATCGTCGCAGACCACGATAGTCTCGCCCGTTGCAAGCGCAGCACCTTCGTTAATCGCACGGCCTTGGGGAAAAACCCCCTTGATAAGATGCACCTCGAAATCGCGATACGTCTGCGCATCAAGACTCGCCAACAAACGCGGCACATGCCCATTGCGAACCCCATCACGCGACGGAATGATGACCGAAACTCGTGGCGACATGGTCTCCCCCTCGCAGAATATCCCCTCGTACTCGCGGAGTATAGCGCGCCCGCCGATGCGGTGCCATTCTATTCAACACGGAGACACAGAGAACACGGAGAAATGCGGAGGCGAGACCCCGGAGTGGCTGTCATCCTGAGCGAAGCCGAAGGATCTACCCAGTATTCAGGACCATTCAATTACGCCTGGGCAGATTCCTCGGCTTCGCTCGGAATGACGTGATCTCTGGGTTCGGTCTCTCGAACTTACTCCGCGAGTTCAACCTGCACATCAACGAGCGAGTCGCCGGAATCACCGTCCTTCAGCGAGACGTTCTCAATATTCAACATGCCTTTGAGATCGTCGACGGACGGCTCAAGCGCGGCCAACACGTCAGCCTTGGCCGTTACGACTAGCTTCGATACCGGCACCTTGATACTCACGTTCGCATCGGCTTTCGCTTTACGTACGGCATCGGCAACAGCCACAGCGACTTCGAAGGTCTTTGGCGAACCTGGTTCCGGAATTGCAGCGTATTCATCGAGCATCGGCCACGGGCTGCGATGAACCGATTCGTGCATGTCGCTATCGCTCGTGTACGCCCAACGCCAAATTTCTTCAGTGATAAACGGGAGAACCGGCGCAAACATGCGGACCATCGTGCGATGGATCAACCGCAGTGTCGACGCCGCAGACAGACGACCCTCGGTCAGTTCTTCATCATATGTGCGCGACTTCGCGATTTCGAGATAGTTATCACAGAAAATCTTCCAAAAGAATTCTTCAACGAGCGACAATGCTTGCGCATAGTCAAACGCATCGAACGACTCTGTTGCACGCCTCACCATCGGACGGAGTTCTTGAATCACCGCGCGATCAATTTCGTTCGTAATCTTTTCAGGACCGAGCAATGCCGGGTCGATATCGGCGAACCGCCCGAATGCGAATTTGCTTGCGTTGAACAATTTCGTGCAAAGTTTCTTGCCGACCTTGAACACCTGTTCGTCGTACGCAGTGTCAACGCCCAATCGTGCACGTGCGGCCCAATAGCGGACACCGTCCGCGCCGAATTGGTCAATCAGCGGTTCCGGCGTGACGACATTGCCCAGACTCTTCGACATCTTTTTGCGGTCGGGGTCAAGAATCCATCCACTGATAACAACGTTATGCCACGGCACTTGGTTATCGTGGAGATAGGCTTTCACGATGGTATAAAACGCCCACGTACGAATAATTTCGTGGCTCTGCGGACGCACGTCCATCGGAAACAGACGATCGTGGCGGTCCGGATCGTCGACCCATTTTGAGGCCACTTGCGGCGAGAGTGAACTCGTCGCCCAAGTATCGAAAATATCGGGATCACCCGTGAATCCTTTGGGTTTATCCCGCTGATCCTCGGTGTAGCCCGGCGGCACCTCGGCGAGCGGATCGATGGGCAGCGCATCGCGCGTGGGCACAATGCGCTTATCATAATCGGGGTCCCCGTTTTCATCGCACGCATACCAAACCGGAATCGGCACGCCGAAAAACCGCTGCCGACTCAAGCACCAATCCTGGTTCAACCCTTCAACCCATGACTCATAACGCTTAATCATGAACTCCGGATGCCAAGCGATCTTACGACCTTGCGCAAGCAACGCTTCTTTTTTGTCCATGATGCGCGTATACCACTGGCGCGCTGGAATCAATTCAAGCGGACGATCACCCTTCTCGAAAAATTTGACCGCGTGCGAAATCTTCTCTTCCGGTCGATCAATGATGCCGCCCGCTTCTTCTGCGATAGCCATAAACGTCTTACGCGCTTTTTTCACGAACTGCCCATCGGCCTGCGCATACACTTCATTGGCTGCAGCAGCGTCAAGACTATCGAACGCTTCTTCGCCAAACGTCACAGGTGCGAGGTGACCATTCCGACCAATGACCTGACGTATCGGCAGCTTATGCTCCCGCCACCAATCCACGTCCGTCTGATCACCGAAGGTACAACACATCACGACACCGGTCCCCTTTTCAGGGTCCGCTCTGTCGTCCGGAATGATAGGCACCGGCACATGAAACAGCGGCGTCACCGCAGTCTTACCATGATACTGCTTAAATCGATCATCCTCGGGATGCACGAACACTGCGACACAGGCGGGCAACAACTCCGGTCGAGTCGTCGCAATAACGAGATGCTCATCCGAATCCTGAACGCCAAACCGGATAAAGTGGTACGCACTCGGTTGCTCTTTGTCGACTAGTTCCGCCTGCGCGATGGCGGTCTGAAAGTCGACATCCCACATCACCGGTTGATCGGCTTGGTAGGTATGGCCCTTTTCCAACAGCTCAAGGAAACTCGCTTGCGATGTGCGCCGACTATGTTCGCTAATCGTCGTGTATTCCTGATCCCAGTCATACGAAAGGCCGAGCCGCGTCCACAAATGTTTGAACGCTTCTTCGTCTTCGACGATGGCTTCATCGCACAACTCAATAAAATTGCGTCGGCTGATGGGTTTCGGTTTGTCTTTGCCTCCACGTTCACCTTTGAAATCAGGATCGTACGGCAGGTGCGGTTCGCACTTTACGTTGTACAGGTTCTGCACACGCCGTTCCGTCGGAAGACCGTTGTCGTCCCAGCCGATTGGAAAGAAAACGTTCTTCCCACGCATGCGCTGATACCGCACAATGAAATCTTGATGCGAGTAACTGAACAAGTGGCCGACATGTAACGAACCGCTCACCGTCGGCGGCGGCGTATCCACGACGAATGTCTCTTCACGCGTCGCATGCGGGTCCCATGCGTAGACCCCTTTATCCGCCCAATCCGCACACCAGCGGGCTTCTGCTTCAGTCGAATTAAATCGTTTTGGTAGATCGTTCATCGTTAAAGGGTCGTTCCATCCTATGTTCTAAAATTCATGCGTAATAGCGTTGGGGAAATTGTGTAACGGTGACCGTGAACCGCGCAATGAGGTCAGCGCAGTTATAGGCCCGCCGCAGTCAGCACGACGTCATACAGGGGTGGAAACACAAACCCCAAAACCGGCCTGGCGACCAAGATGGCGATCAAGATACCCATGGGGCCAATCTGTTGCATCATCTGCTGGCCGCTCGGCGGTAAAAAGTAATTCAGAAGATAGTGCCCATCCAACGGCGGCACCGGAATCATGTTAAATATGGCAAGCACCAAATTGATCATCGCGAAATAGGCGAAGAACGTGAGCGCCTGTCCGAACACCGCGCTTGACAAGACGCCGGCATCGCCCAAAAGCAACAAGATACGAATCAACACAATGGTAATTAGTGTGAGAAGAACGTTCGATGCCGGTCCAGCCATTGCAATTAGGACCGGATCTCGTCGCATATTCCTCAGATTGATCGGATTAAACGGAACGGGCTTCGCCCAGCCAAACAGAAACGGCATACCGGACATCATGATCATCAACGGCATTACGACGGTACCGATCGGGTCCATGTGCTTGATTGGATTCATGGTGACCCGACCCAGTAACCGGGCCGAGGGATCGCCGCAACGGTCCGCTGTCCAGGCGTGGGCAGCCTCATGAAAGCAAAGGGCGAACAGCAGACACGCATAACGGGTCAGCAATTGCACAAGTGATTCGGCGTCTAGGGGGCCCATGGGCAGGCAACTCCGGCGAAAACTTCGTAATTCCTTTAGAGCGAGTAGTATACGTGAGATCGCGATGGAGCTGCAAAAACTGCGGTATTCAGGGGTCAAAACGCCCATTGGCGGGCATAAATCACCCATTTCCGCCCGTTCAGAAAAGGGCTTGCACGTCGTAACCCTCACGTATATAATGGCTTCGGACTGACATCTTGCTTCCCTGCGCGCACGCTACTGGATTTCCGCTAACCCGGTGGCCGCTTGTTCGGGGTAGAGCTGGAAGGAGGGTGTAGCCCGGTGACCATGACCAAACGAGAACTCGTCATCCGCGTAGCCAACAAACTCGGGATGACGCAGAGTGATGCCGCCAAAATTATCGAGGGCACATTTGATGTGTTGTCGAAGAGCTTGGCAGAGGGTAAACGCTGGGAACTACGAGACTTCGGCGTTTTTGAAGTGAAGACCCGAGCATCACGAATGGGACGTAACCCCAGGACCGGCGACCAAGTGCCCGTTCCTGAACGGCGTGTCGTAACCTTTCGCCCTGGCAAGAAGATGAAAGAATTGATCGCCACATCCAAACCGGGTGAGCGCACCAGCGGTTTGGACGCGCCACCAGCGGTGCAGCCGACTCCGACTCCACCACCTCCTCCGGAGGAACCGCCGGAAAATCGCCCACCCACCATGTAACACCCGAACTAAGTCTAGCGGTAGTACGATGTTGGAACGGGCGAATCGTTTCTTGCCCTGAATGGTAGCATCAGCGTAAGCCCCTCCACGTACAGTATTGGAACTAAAGCCCTTGCTCATCCTTGCAGCCGATACCAGTTCACCCGTGCTTTCGGTTGCGATCACCGACGAAAATCACCTGCTCGCAGAGACTTATGTCGAGTGTGGCCGCGCGCACAGCGAACGCCTCCTCGCGACGGTCGATTGGATCTTGAAACAAGCCGGCGTGAGCCTGTCCGATGTGGAAGCGTACGCCGTCTCAGTCGGCCCTGGATCCTTCACAGGACTCCGCATTGGCGTTGCAGCACTCAAAGGCCTTGCGCTAGCCCATACAAAGCCACTCATCGGTATTTCGACCCTCCCCGCTATGGCCCAAGCCTCCGGCATTCAGAACGGCACCGTTTGCCCCCTGCTCGATGCACGAATGAAGGAAGTTTTTGGTGCGGTATACTCGTATACATCAGGAAGTCGCAGTGAAGTAGTACCCATGCAAGCCGCGCCCATCAAAACCATACTCGACCAATCAAACTCCGACACGTTATTTATCGGGGAGGGTGCGCAACTCTATGCAGACGAGATTCGCGCGGCATTGCCCAACGCCGCATTTGGCGATTCCGGATTGAACCACCCTCGTGCCAGCGCTGTGGCTGCTGAAGCGATCGCAGAATTGGCGAATGGAGCATCAGCGGACCCGGCCAGCGTCGCCCCCATCTATCTGCGCGGCTCGCAAGCAGAAGAAGCCAAGCGCTCAGGGAAGAATACGTGATGGCTGTCGCACGATCGGCATTGACATACGAGCCGTTGTGCGAAGACCACGTCGCGCAAATGATGCCCATCGAGTTGGATGCGTATCCCGAACCGTGGACCGAGCGAATGTTCCGCGATGAAATTCGAAATCCACGCAGTCATTTTTTCGTCGCACGGTTGGACGGAATGCTGGCAGGTTACGGCGGTTTCTGGTTGGTATTGGACGAAGCCCATATCACGAGCGTGACCATCAAAAACGAATCACGAGCATTGGGGTACGGTCGCGCACTTTTCGAACATTTATTGGAATCCGCCCGCGCAGCCGGGGCCAAAGTTGCAACCCTAGAAGTGCGCGAGTCAAATACGCCCGCACGAAATTTATACGCCTCAATCGGATTCTCCCAAGTCGGTATTCGAAAAGGCTACTACCCTAAGAGCGGCGAAGACGCTATTGTAATGTCGGGAAATCTGTAAGGAGGCTGCAGCAGACGATGCGGTCCGTCTGCGTGGCGTTGGTGTGTAGTGCTTAAAAAAAGACGTGACAAAATACGTGCGATCAGTGAAGACGCGGACGGCGCAGGCGTGCCGTTGGGCGGCGTCGGCGCAGGTTCCATTGAAATGGGCCGCGATGCCCGCTTTCGCAACATAACGATCAACAATAACCGGACCGCCGAAGAGCGAATCCCAGTTTCCGAAGGATCGTTCTTAGCCGTTCGTGCCGAACACCGCGGTCGCGTGCAAACCCGAATTCTCCAACCCAACTCGAAACTCCCCTTCGACGACGCAGGCGTGCGACCCACGTTCTGCCCGGTCGAACAATTTCATTGGCGCGGCCTCTACCCGTCCTCGCAATACAAACTCAACGACGCGCAGTTTCCAGTTGAGGTTAGCTGGCACGCCATGTCGCCGATCATTCCATACGATCACGAAGCGTCGACACTGCCAGTGGTATTCGTCGGCATGTATGTTCGTAATCCGCACGATTATCCCTACAACATTTCAGCCGTCTTCAATTGGGAGAATCTGTGCGGGTGCACAGGCACGCAACTTCCCGAGAGTCGTGGCCCAATCCGGCCAGTCGTTATGGCCGACGAGACAGGCTATTCGATACAAGTCGAAGGTGAAGTGGAAGAAGAAAAACCGCCGGTACTGGCCGGATTGGAGTTCGGTTTCCGCGATGAAATCCGGAACAACGCAGAGGGTAACTACTGCCTCATTTCCAAGCAACAACAAGATGTCGAAATTTCAGCGATGGGTTGGAACGAACGGGACCCGCGTGAACTCCAAGTGTTTTGGAATCAATTCTATTACGACGGAAAATTTGAGAACCAATTCAGCCGGAGCGAAACAAGCCACTCGGGCGCATTGTGCAATTCATTTACATTGCCGCCGCACAAGGGCCGAAACATCGTGTTCGCGTTGTCGTGGTATTGCCCCAAATACGAAATCTCCGGCGTAGACCAAGGCAACGGGTATACCAACCTATTCCCAAATGCGATCGGAGTCGTCGAACAGGCATTGAAATTCTACCGATACTATTTCCAAGCGGTCGAGAATTGGCACGGACGCATCATGGGGTCATCCCTGCCCCGATGGTTCAACCGAATGCTGATCAACAACAACTACGTCTTCTCCACAAACTCATTATTTACCAAAGGCGGCGATTTCGCCATGGTAGAATCCCCGGGCGATCCGCAAACCGTCACATTGGATCGCCGCCTTCATCCATCCTTCGGAACATTGCTGTTCTTCCCCGATTTCGAAGCCCGGGAGATGGCACTTATCGCGCGACAAGAACACCCCGATGCACCAGGCCGCCTTTTCCGATCGGCCGGTGTTGGATGTGTCCACGAACCGAGCGACGGTGCAACGCCAGGCGAACGATTGGAGATGAACGCGAACTTCATCCTCATGGCGTATCGCGATTACGTCATGACGGGCAAGAAATTTCTCTTGGAAAGCCAATTCACCAAACTCCAACAAGCTATGATCTATTTGTTGGGTTTGGACAAAGATGGCGACGGATTGCCCGATCAAGAAGGTCGAACGACGACCTACGAATCGTGGGCGATATATGGCACCAATAGCTATATCGCAGGCCTCCACCTTACCGCACTGCGTGCATACATCCGCCTTGCACGCACCGTGAATAAAGATGAAGAAGCTGACCGATGCGAAGAAATTTTCGCGCGTGCCTTTGAAGTTTTTGATGAACACCTATGGGATGAAGAACTCGGATATTACCGCGCCTTCGTAAATGGCGAGTCAGAAGAATTGTCACCCTTTGGTTCTGCGTGCCACAGCAGCCAACTTGCCGGTGCATGGTACGCGGATTTCCTTTGCTTAGGACGCATGATTCCCCATAAACACGTCCACAAAGCGCTGGCTTCCATCTGCAAGATCAACGAGACAAAAACCGGCCTCGCCAATGCGCGAATGCCCGATGGCTCACCCTGCACCAACCCACCAGAAGTCGGTGGCGATCCCGGCATGGGGGTCGCCTGGATCGCGTACGACAGCGTCGTCCACGCCAGTTCATTGTTGCGCGGGGGCTACGCTGATCGCGCGCTATACGCAATCCAAAAAATCTATAAAAACGTACACGGTCGACGCTCACTCACCTACAACCAACCGCTCGCATGGGACATCGAATCCAACGAACCCATCGGCTTGGGCGACGACCGCCATGTGGGATCGTTATCCGTCTGGCATTTGCTCTACGCGCTTCAAGGCTTCCACCTCAACGTTGCAGACTCGGTGCTCTGGTTACGGCCGAGTTTACCCACCGGAGTCCATACGCTGAGTACGCCTCTGTTCACGCCCCTCACATTTGGGTGGATGAAATACTCCGAAGACGACAACAAACGATATGGCCAACGTGTCCAACTTAAATTCGACAGCCCAATCAAACTCAAGACTATCGTCTTGCGTGTCCCTAAAGAAGTCGAAGACGTACATGTCCAATGCGTGAGTGACGAAGGACCGATCAAGACGAATCATTTCCTCGCACAGGACGGCCCGGATCGATTGGTAGAAATCGTGCCGGAAGATCCACTGACCGTTGCCGTTGGTTTGAACATCACAATGTTGCAGTCCGCGGGTCAACGCGTCGAATTCGCCACGGCACCAGCGTAGATCGGATCGAAGTCGTGCGCATTTACGGATTAACCGGTGGAACCGGCAGCGGAAAATCAGCCGCCTCCCGCCATTTTGAATCACTGGGCATTCCAGTCATCGACGCCGATCGCGTGGGCCACGAAGTTATCGAGACGGGCGGGGCCGCAGAAGAGGCAGTCTTGGCCGCTTTCGGAGATGCGGTCGTCACGGACAACCATATCGACCGTGAAAAATTGGGCGGACTCGTTTTTCGCGATGCCGAGGCACGGGAGCAGCTGAACAACATCGTGCACCCAGCCATTCGATTGGAAATGGCGAGCCGCTGCGCGCAATTCGCAGAAGCGGGCCACCCAGTCGCGATCATCGACGCGGCGTTGCTGGCGGAAAACGGCACGTTGGACGACTATTTCGCAGGCCTCATACTGGTGCTCGCGCCCGTGGAAACACGGGTCAAACGGCTGACCGAACTCCGCGATATCGCCGAGGATGAAGCACGCCGCCGCATCGCCGCCCAGCGCCCTCCCGAAGATAAAGTTGCACTCGCGCGCTGGGTCATCGAAAATACGGGTACGCTCGCTGAGTTACACCAACACGTGGAGCGGATCACGGGGGAATTGAAGCAAGATGCCACCTAGAATGAATCAATGTGATGACTGCGGAAAATTGTTCGCCGCAGCGCCTGACAAAGCATTGTGCGACACATGCCTGCGCAATCGCATGCCACGCAACGAACGCGTGCGAGAAGCAGTCGAAAAACAAGGGCTAACGACACCGCACGATATCGCGCTCGCCGTCGGGATACCCATTGACGATGTCTCTTCAATTCTTAGCCATTTGGGTTTGCCACGCAAAGAACTAAATCCCGATGCGTTGTGTACGCGCTGCAAACGCGAAGAGGCCACGCAAGGGTCCACGTATTGTGAAGATTGTCGGACAGCCCTGGATCAACAATTCGGAGAAGCGGCACGAACGCTCGAACAGAAGATTGCCACGGCACAACGAGAACAGCCCAAGACGACCGCTGCATCAGGCATGAGCACACGTGCCGCGCTGGACAAGAAACGGATGCGCACAACCGACCAAGGCCAGGGTCATTCTCGCCGCTAATGTAACGCCCTACAACGCCGCCACGAACAGGCTGCACGACCGGCACCCATCCCGATGAAGCGCGCATTGCAAATCGCAATCGGCGTTGGCGTCGCCGCGCTCCTCATGTGGTTGCTGTTCCGCGGCATTTCATTCGAAGAGTTAATGGATGCACTGCGGGGCATCGACCTCTATTGGCTCGCCGCCATGCAAATCCCTGTCTGGATCGCGTTCTTCACCCGCATCCAACGCTGGACCTATATCGTCCGAGCCGTCCAACCCGCAAGCTTCAAAAACCTACTGATCGCAACACAGCTCATGTTCCTATGGAATTTCACCATCGGCATGCGGCTCGGCGAATTCGTCCGCCCTGTTGTCCTCAAGCGGCTTGAAGGCGTTCCGTTCTCAAAGGGCCTGGCGTTGGGAACGCTCGACCGCGTAACCGATCTAGTCGGCCTCATGGCCATCGTCGGCGTATCCGTCATCTTCTTTCACCCCACCGCCGATATCGTGCTCCCCTCCGGCATTTTCGGCATCGAGAACCCGCCAATCATTCCCGCCAACATCATCTCGGCGGGCAGCATCATGGCGATGATAGGACTCGTAGGCATCATCGCATTGCTCGTGACGCTATACGTGAGCCAAGCACTGGCGCTTCGGATTACAGGTGTGGTCGTTGGAGTGGTCTCCTCCAAGCTCGCAGAACTCGTATGCGGCATGTTGGAACAATTCGCGGAAGGACTCCACGTATTTCGTTCGACATCCGACATGTTGAAATCCATCGGATATTCCTTAGCCACGTGGGGCCTATTCGTTGTGAGCCTCTTCTGCATCATGAAAGCGTTCGGCATGGATTTCCCCTGGTACGCGCCATTTGTCGTGCAATCCCTCCTCGCATTTTTCGTTGGCGTACCCGGCACTCCCGGCATGTTGGGCCAGTTCCACGTTCCGCTTGTAGGTGGCGTCTTGATGGTGTCGCCCGATACCGAAATAGCCAGCGCCGTCGCACTAGCAATTCTCGCGCACATCGTAAATCTAATCCCAGTCTTCATTCTCGGCGGCTACAGCTTCCTCAACGTACATATGAACCTAAGCGAAATCGCCGAAGAAGGTGCGAAGCTAGAAGAGGAGGAGGAAGAAGAGTCATCGGATGACGACGAAGACGAGACGTTGGAAGAGGACGACAACCCTTCGGATGATGAGGATCGGGAAGACTAGAAAAAGTGGGGACTGTCCCAAGAGCAGTGAGGCACGAACGTAACGCGTGGACTGTCCCCGTTTTTTCGTGTAAGGTAACGCGAACCCGCATTTTTAGAAATGACGTAGCACTACGCTAACAAATGCAAAAGACCGTACAGCCGACACTCGCTTCGCGATAATACCCAACCCTCCAACGACACCGTTTCCCCCGCAACAAACTCAGACCGCATTTGACCGCTGAATGCATCCCAATACGCATCGTCAACTTTATCCGCATTGGGCAATGACTGGAGAAGCGCGGCAACGTCTTCTTCTTCCGGTGTAGAGTTAAGATACATCCGCCCGACCGTTTTCAGGGGTTCAACGTCTGATTGTTTCGCAAAGCGGCGAAAGGCTTTTCGCAACGTCTTTTCATCCGCGAAGGCACTCCGGCTGAACGATCCAGTCAACCCGAGACCCGCATAAGAGATGAGGACTAGAAGCTCACGACGATTGAGTGTTCGATCCATGGGCACGTCCTTAAAGCCGATTTCGCAAGTGACTACACAATCGTAGCCCCAGCGCAATGACAGTCAACGTTGGATTGATGATGCCCGGAGACGGAAACACGGAACTCCCCGCAATATGGAGATTGTCGACACCATGAACTTTACAATCCGTGTCAACAACGCCCCGTTTGGGATCGGCATCCATGCGCGTTGTACCGATGTGATGGCTGCTCGGACCCGCGTTCGCGAGAATGCGATCTCGATTCAAAACGGGTTTCATACGCCCCAAACCCGACGCCCCAAACTGTTGTGCAAATACATTCGCCGAAGCCATAATCGCGTCGAGATCATCGGCTGTGAATTTCCACTCCAGTTGGACACGCCGAAGTCCCAGAGAATCCTGCTCGTCGGAAAGCATGACACGACTCTCCGCATTCGGTGCTTCTTCAGACATCAGGTAGGCGTTGAAAAGATTCCGCTTCGTATCGAATCCACTTAGATTTGGATTCGCCAAACGCCCATCGGAAAGGTAGGCCGATTGGAGAATCGCTTCATCGCCGTCGTCGAGCTTTTGTCGGTTAAAACCGAGTGTAAGGGTCGCATTCGGCAATCGATGTTTCGCCTGAAGCGCCTTCGTTGTCTTCAGAACGCCCCAGGGAAAGTCGCGATTCCGTCCGGTATACAACAGCAGAGACTGGGCGAGGTTGGAACAGTACACAAGACTATCGTGACCGAATGTCGTATGCCCGCTGAAGTACCGGCCCACCAAGCCATGATCATTTCCCAGCCCCGCGGACTGAGTTCGATTCGCGATCAGCAATAGTCGAGCGTTCTCAATACCACCGGTCGCCAGGACATATTGTTTCGCACGAACCGAAAACGTGTTCTTTCGAAGTGTGGACACTTGAACGGCGGTTACCGCGCTGCCTGCTTGGTTCGTTTCGATGTCCACGACGTTAGCGTGAAGGTACAACTCAATTGCATCATCGTCCGTCACGCCGCCGAGATAGTCTGCGAACGCGGAACTCGGTACCGTCCGCCCTGTAACGGGGCTCATGTGCCGGGTCGAAGTTGTGATGCGATCTTCGCCACCAAACGAGAGTGTCGGTCGTGTCTCGTTTTGCGTTTCACCCTCATCGTAACCAAAACGATCAATCTCTAAGACGTCACAAGCCTGATCGTAAAACGGCATGAGCGTGGACCGAGAAATAGGCCAGCCACTGTTCGGCACCCAGCTTCGCTTCTCAAAGACTTCCGCATCGGGAATACCGCATTTCCCGCCCCACTTATTGCCCGCGCCCCCCAATTGCCGAAACCGGGACGTCACCAAATAGTTGCTCATATCCTTTGAAGCAACGCCATCGCCGGAAAGTTCGCCCTTCCCCTGATAGAGCGCCTGGCTGAGCCCCTCGTATTCCATACCGCCGCTCTCCAGCACGACGACCCCGAGGCCACTCCGCTTCAACTCGTGCGCCATCGCGATCCCGGCCATCCCGCCACCAACAATGCACAGATCGGTATCGACTACGTGTTCGTTCGGTATTTCGTATGAATCTATAACCATTTGAGTCAGCGCCTCGCGATCTACTTCCTGGAATTAGACTCGCCGATTCATGAAAGGTTTATCAAGTGGCATCTCTGGTTTCGGCTCGAGCAGAATCGCGGAGGAAGACCGGGAGAACCAAGCCCCGTCTTGGCTGTGGGTAACGAAAACTCGACACCTCCCCGTCCGTCATTCCCGCGAAGGCGGGAACCCAGTGAAAGACGTGTGGTCGGCTGATATACCTCTGGATTCCCGCCTTCGCGGGAAAGACGGAGGGAGGATGCTGGCGTCAGACGAAGCACACAGTCGCATGCCGATACCTCTTTAGAGGGTCCCTTCTGCGAGCGTCCGACCCAATTGTCGCGTCCCTATCAGTCCGCCAAGGCAACCGGCTCTGGTTGCCTTGGCGGATGGTATTTCTCGCTGAGATCAGATCGAAAGATCAAATCGATCCAGATTCATGACCTTGTCCCACGCCGCAACAAAATCACGTAAGAACGTCGCTTGCGAGTCGTCGCATGCATACGCCTCCGCGATGGCTCGGAGCTGCGAATTCGATCCGAAGACGAGGTCGACAGCTGTACCGTTCCATTTGATGTCACCCGTCCCACGATCACGGCCTTCGAAAAAGTGCTCGCATTTCTCTGACTTCTTCCACTCCGTGTTCATGTCGAGCAGGTTCAAGAAGAAATCATTCGTCAAAGATTCGGGCTGTTTGGTGAACACGCCGAGTTCAGACTGCCCCGTGTTCGCATTCAGTACCCGCATGCCCCCGACGAGCACCGTCATTTCAGGAGCGGTCAGCGTCAACATATGCGCCCGGTCCACCAGCAATTCCTCCGCTGGCCTCGCGTTTCCACTACCGCAATAATTGCGAAACCCGTCAGCAGTCGGTTCGAGCACGGCGAACGATTCCACGTCAGTCTGATCCTGCACCGCGTCCGTGCGCCCAGGAGTGAAAGGAACTTGCACGTCGTGTCCAGCTTTTTTCGCAGCCGCCTCAACAGCAGCGCACCCACCCAACACGATCACGTCTGCAAGCGAAACCTTCTTCCCGAAGTCCGTCTGTACTTTTTTCAGCACTTGCAGCGCGCTCGCCAGTTCGGCCGGACTGTTAACCGCCCAATCCTTCTGCGGCGCAAGGCCAATGCGGGCGCCGTTTGCTCCGCCGCGCATATCCGTACCACGGAACGTCGATGCCGACGCCCAAGCGGTCGAGACCAACTGAGATATCGACAGTCCTGACGCGAGACACGCAGCCTTGAGTGCAGCGATACCCTCGTCCCCGATCAGTTCATGATCAACCGCAGGCAAGGGATCCTGCCACAACTGCGGCTCCGCAGGAACCAACGAGCCCAGATACCGTGTCGTCGGCCCCATGTCGCGATGCGTCAGTTTGAACCACGCCTTGGCGAACGCATCGGCGAACTGGTCCGGGTTCTCATGGAAGCGCTTAGAAATGGGTGCATAGATCGGGTCCATTCTCAGCGCGAGATCCGTCGTGAACATGATCGGGGCATGCTTCTTCGAAGGATCGTGAGCATCCGGAACAAGCGTCGCCGCAGCGGGATCCGTCGGAACCCACTGTTGCGCGCCCGCAGGACTCTTCACCAAATCCCACTCGTAGCCAAATAAGTTGTCGAAGTATTCGTTATCCCACTTCGCCGGTTCCGTGGTCCATGCACCTTCCAAACCGCTGCCGATCGTGTCGCCAGCGTTACCGCTACCATAGCTACTCGTCCAACCGAAACCTTGTTCCTCCGTGCTCGCACCCTCAGGCTCAGGGCCAACATACTTATCCGGATCCGCAGCACCGTGGGCTTTACCAAACGTATGACCACCAGCAATGAGTGCAACCGTTTCCTCATCGTTCATCGCCATGCGAGCGAACGTCTCACGAATGTCCCGGCCTGCAGCGACGGCACTTGCCGTGCCATTCGGCCCTTCAGGATTCACATAAATGAGGCCCATCTGAACTGCACCCAGCGGATTCTCGAGATCACGGTCGCCGCTATACCGCTCGTCCGCGAGCCACTCGCCTTCAGGCCCCCAGTAAATATCTTCTTCCGGCTCCCAGACATCTTCGCGTCCGCCAGCGAAACCAAATGTCTTGAATCCCATCGACTCAAGCGCACAGTTCCCCGTGAACACCATCAAATCCGCCCACGAAAGTTTCCGGCCATACTTCTGCTTGACCGACCACAGCAAACGACGCGCCTTGTCCAAGTTCACGTTGTCCGGCCAACTGTTAAGCGGCGCAAAACGAAGTGTTCCCGATCCCGCACCGCCACGACCATCGCCCGTGCGATACGTGCCTGCACTGTGCCACGCCATCCGAATGAAGAGCGGTCCGTAATGACCGTAGTCTGCCGGCCACCAGTCCTGCGACGTCGTCATGACCGCCTCAATATCGTTCTTCAACTCGTCCAGGTCGACCGTTTTAAATTCTTCAGCGTAGTTGAAATCCTCGCCCATTGGATTCGATTGCGGTGGATTCTGGTGGAGCATTTTCAAGTTCAACTGATTCGGCCACCAATGTTGGTTCGCAGTCGTCCCAACCCCCTTGTGGCTGCTTGCGCCGCCCATCACTGGGCATTTGCTTCCGTTCTCTGACACGTGAATTCTCCCTATCTTTACTCGTTGATTGATCTATTTTTGAAATCTTGCTTTCGTGATGTCGCTGCCTCAGAGGTTGCCTGGTTTCGAAACGGCCGCGAGACAATCGGGACATGTGCCCCAATAAATAACCTCCGCCTCATCGATCTCGTAACCCGAATCTGCAGCAGCCGTCAGACACGGTGTTTCACCGACCGCACAGTCGACGTCGACCGTCTTACCGCAAGCACGGCAAATCAGATGGTGATGGTTGTCACCAACCCGATCCTCATACAACGCACGCGAACCCGCAGGTTGAATACGCCGGATGATCCCATTCTCCGCCAGAATCCCAAGCGCGTCATACACCGCCTGTTTCGAGATCGCACCAATCTCTCCACGAACAACCTCGGCGATGTCATCCGCAGTGCCGTGCGGTCGATTCGACACCGCCCGCAGCACAGCCAAACGCTGCGCCGTGACTTGAATACCATGTTGCTGGAGGAGATTGGCGGGGTCAGACATGTCTCGACTATAGTCGTGATTTTGGACTCTGTCAAGTATCAGTATTTGTCCAAATCAACTATTGACAACAACATATTCGGAAATCACGAAAGGGAGGGCGAACCTCCTGGTGAGCCGCTGGCCCGACCCCACGGCTCGGCAGGAGCCTCGCCCTCCCAGCCGACACCCTTCGTTTCACATCGCAATGTCACACAAGAATACGGGCGAAACCCTCAACAGAATCTCGCCTGCGTCAAACGTTAAGAAGTCCTACAAGCTACGAGCGCACTCCAATATCGCATCATAATTCGGATGGTCCGCGACTTCTTTCACATACTCAACATACTTCAACGTGTCATCCGCACCCACTACGAACACCGCCCGCGAATGAACGCGCAAGCTAGGAATCAACGTGCCGTAGGCTGCACCGAATTCAGTGTCCTTATGATCGCTCAACACCGTAATGCGATCAGCATCAATTCCTTCCGCACCACAAAACCGTGCTTGCGCAGGCGGTAAGTCAGTACTGATCGTGTAGAAATCAATATTCGACAACCCCGCCGCTTCTTCATTGAACCGCTTCGTCTGTTCTGCGCACACCGGCGTATCCAGCGAAGGCACTACACTATAAATACGCGCCTTACCGCCACCGTCGCTCAGCTTGCAGTCTTGAACTAAGTCCTTCTTCAACGTCGCATCCGGTGCCGCGTCGCCCACGTTGAGTGCAGCGCCTTCGAGCGGTAAAGGGTTACCGCGCAATGTACATTCTCGACTCATGTTGATACTTTCCTTCAATCGTTAGGGATGCAGCAAACTTGACTCGCGCCACTCACCCCGCAGCAACGCACATTGTAATGAAACACCGGCGGGAATCAACACATTCCGCAGCGCAATCGCACTAGACCGCTTTCATGTTACGTGTAGCCTACCGGAACGCCAAACATCCCCCTTGATCCCCCTTCGAAGGGGGATCAAGGGGGATGTTAAATGCGTAGATGCATGGATACCCTTAGTCTAAATGTGCTCTAAGAATCCCCCAAAAACTTCCTTCGCTTACAAATGGATATCGACTTGCACGGGGCGATAAGGAGAAACGGTACGCGGATGACACGGGTTTCACGGATAACTGCGGATTTGAAGACTATTCTTCAGACAGAATCGGCGTTCATCCGTTGATTGTTCCCGCATCGGGCAACGCCCAATTCCGATTGGGAGTTTTGCACCAAAGATTCGTCGTGCTGAATGTGATTCCGACTCTTCAACGTTGAATTGACCTAGTACCGCGAACACCACACGCCTTGAAGAAAGCGTCCAAGTCCGTATCCCGCCGAATGCCCAGACGGGTCAACGCGAAATCATAGCGAACCGGGTCTTCGGGATCGCACGTACGAAACGCTGCCGTCACTTCTAGGGCCGTGGCGAGGTTCGCTTGCTTGCGCTTCGTGAGGCGTAGGACTTGCGCGATTCGGTACATATGCGTATCCAGTGGAATCACCAGTTTCGACGCGGGCACGGCGTCCCAACCGCCAGGGTCGACTGCATCCTCACGCACCATCCAGCGCAAAAACATGTTCGGACGTTTGCACGCGCTACCCCGTACCGGCGCGGGCAACAGATAGTTCTGCGGCATCGCACTATGCCCAGCCACTTCATCCACAAACCGATCCAACGCTGGCATCAACGTCTCGTCGGATTCATCCACATGCGCGACAAAGCATCTCTCGACACTTCCGTAATCCCGCAAGACGCACGTAACACCCCACAACATCGCTGAGAGATGATCGCCCGTTACATAGCGATGCCGAAAGTCTTTGAACTCCCGCAAGAGAGACTTCTCATTTGCGGCGTCAATAAATGCACGCGGCTCATCCATCCGTTCAAGCACTTTCCCCACGCTCGTTAGAATGTGCTTAACCGTCCCAAACGCCAGACTCGACGCCACCAACCCCACGATCTCCCGATCCCGTGCATCCGAATAGTCAAACAAAAATTGCATCGGGTCCGGACGAATAAACTCGGCGCGATTGTACTGCGAATAGACAGTGTCGAGTTGTTCGATGATTCGCGGGGAGATTTTTCGCGGCATGAGAATGTGGGAGCACCAGTAGACCTAGCTGACAGGAACCATCACAGCGACATCGTCATTCCCGCGAAGGCGGGAACCCAGAATCCCCGTTGCCAAACCACTGGATTCCCGCCTTCGCGGGAATGACGGATGGTGTTCAGCGCGCTGCAGATCTAACGCGGCAACGCTTGGCCAATCGAAGCCCCCCTGAAATGTGCGGTTCTTTGTGCCCTTCGTGCCTTTGTGGTAAAAAAACGCTACCGCGACAACCTACTTCCCAGCGTCTGCCGTTTGCAACGCCATTTCACGCAATTCCGTCTTCAGGATTTTCCCCGTCGGCCCCATGGGCAATGCATCAACAATTTCAACAGATCGCGGATATTTGTAAGCGGCGAATTGTTCTTTGCCCCACGCTTTGAGTTCGTCTTCGGTCGCCGACTCACCTTCTTTCAGAATCACATACGCTTTAACTTCTTCGCCGTACTCATCGTGCGGCACGCCGATGACGGCTGCAAGCGAAATCGCGGGATGTGTGATCAACACTTCTTCCAATTCACGCGGATACACGTTAAAGCCGCCACGAATCACCATATCTTTCGTGCGGTCGACGATGAAGAAATAGCCGTCTTCATCCATATAGCCGACGTCGCCGCTATGGAACCATCCACCCTTGAAGCATTCTTCCGTCGCTTCTTCGCGTTTGTAATAGCCCTTCATTACGTTATGGCCGCGAATAACGATTTCGCCCTTCTCTCCAACCGCGACTTCATTCATATCGTCGTCGACAATCTTCATGTCGACACCCCAGATGGGCTGCCCAATCGATCCGGCCTTACGCGGTCTGTCCTCGCGATTAAAGCACGCTACGGGCGACGTTTCCGAAAGCCCATATCCCTCAAGAATCTTGACGCCAAATTTTTCCTCGAACTGCTTCATCACTTCAACCGGCATCGCCGCACCGCCGGAGTTACACAACCGCAAATTCTTTGCGATCTTTTCCAGATCGAACTTGTCCGCATCCTTATAATTGAGCAAGTCCCAATACATCGTGGGTACGCCTGCGAACGTCGTCACGTTCTCATCCTCGAATGCTTGGAATACCGCGCCCGCCTCGAACCGAGGCAACAACACGAGCGTGCTGCCCACCAGCATACTTGTGTGCATCTGCACGGTATGGCCGAACGAATGGAACAATGGCAATACGCAAAGCGTCACGTCATCCGCCGAACCTTGCGCCAAGTCCAACATCGTCATCGCGTTCATCACGATGTTCGAATGCGACAACTCCGCACCTTTCGGCAATCCGGTTGTACCCGAGGTGTAAAGAATCAGACAGGTGTCTTCAGGATCGGTCGGTGCGTAATCGCCTTCAGGCGATTGGCCGTCCATCAATCCGGCGAGCGTGTGCACGCCATCGATTGGCGAAGGCCCGCCCGGCATCGTCGGAATGACGTAGAAATGTTCGCACGAGTCGACTTCCTGAAACGCGCCATGCCCCGGCGCGGCCAACGGCAACTCGTCCGATCCTTCGAAACAAATAAACGCTTTCGCGTCCGAATCCGTGATGTGATACGCCATCTCGCGCTGTTTCAACAACACGTTCAACGGCACCAGCGCCGCACCTGCCTTCAATATGCCGTACGCAACGACGGGGAAATACGGCAAGTTCGGGCAACACAGCGCAACTTTATCGCCAGGCACGATTCCAATTGATCGCAATCCGTTCGCGACTTGGTTCGCCATCATATTGACCTGCGAATAGGTCAAGCGAAATTGGCCAAAGACAATCGCTTCACGGTCTGGATTCTCTTTCGCCGATTCTTGTAAGAAACTCGCGAGGTTCAACATTGCGGTGTTACTCCCTTGAGATGCTTTTTCGTAAACGTACTGTACAAATGAATGGTGTTGAAATTATTTCGCTGCCGTTTCTGCTGCCATTTTGCGCAATTCCGTCTTTAATATTTTACCAGTCGGCCCCATGGGTAGCTCGTCGACAATCTCCACGGATCGCGGATACTTGTACGCCGCAAACTGTTCTCTACCCCAGGCCTTCAACTCATCTCCCGTGGCTGACTGACCGTCTTTCAGAATTACGTATGCCTTTACATCCTCGCCCAATTCATCATGCGGCACACCAATGACGGCGGCAAGCGATATGGCGGGGTGAGTGATGAGCACTTCTTCCAACTCGCGGGGATACACATTGAAACCACCGCGGATCACCATGTCTTTCGTGCGGTCGACAATGAAAAAGTAGCCATCTTCATCTTTGTAACCGATGTCACCGCTATGGAACCAACCACCACGGAACGCTTCTTCGTTCGCCTCAGGCCGGTTGTAATAACCCTTCATGATGTTATGACCGCGAATGACGATTTCGCCCTTCTCACCGGCGGGCTGCTCTTTCATGTCATCGTCGACAATCATCATGTCCACACCCCAAACCGGCGTCCCAATGGAACCGACTTTGCGCGGTTTATCCTCACGATTAAAGCTCGCGGTCGGCGAGGTTTCCGATAGGCCGTAGCCCTCAAGAATCGGCGCGCCAAACACTTCCTCAAACTGCTTCATCACTTCCACCGGCATCGCCGCACCACCGGATATTCCGATGCGCAAGGTCGACTTAATCTTGTCCAAATCGTAATCATTCAACTTCGGATAATTCAGCAAGTCCCAATACATCGTCGGCACACCGGCAAAAATCGTAATGCCTTCTTCCTGCAACATGGTCAACACAGCTTCCGCGTCAAACCGTGGCAGCAACACCACCGCCGCGCCCGTCTTCATCGCGACGTTCATTCCCGAAATACCGAATGAATGAAACAACGGCAAGATGCCCGTGTTCACATCGCCGGGACCACAACTCAACATCTTTTCATTCACCAACAAGTTCATCATCATATTCGAGTGCGTCAACTCAGCACCCTTAGGATGACCCGTCGTTCCCGACGTATAAATGATGAGGCACGTGTCGTTCGCCTTGCGTTGAATCGTATCGAAGACTGGGGGATGTTCGCTCGTCAAATCACCAAACGACGGCACGCCCTCAATCGGCGAATCGCCACCGGGCATCGTAGGAATGAGCCAAAAATCTTTACAACTGTCGACCTTGTTGAACGCCCCGTGTGCCAACCCCGCTAACGGCAATTCTTCCGTGCCTTCAAACGCGATATACGCGACCGCTTCCGAATCCTTTAAGTGATACTCAATTTCCCGTTCTCGTAACAGCACGTTCAGCGGAACAAACGCCGCACCTGCTTTGAGGATGCCGTAATACACGACAGGAAAATACGGTACGTTTGGACAGGACACCGCAACGTGATCGCCGGGCTTAATCCCCGCCTTCACCAGACCGTGTGCCACCTGATTGGCCATTGCATTGACCGTCGCGTAATTGAACCGAAAATCGCGAAAGATAATTGCGGTCTCTTCCGGAAAGGTCGCCGCCGTTTCGTCCAGAATAGTTGCTAGATTAATCATGAACCCATTGCTCCCAGTCCGGGGTTACTACACGAGAAAAGGCTCTCGCCATTAACGCCGGTACCCATTAGCCCAAATCAGATTTTGCAGCTACGGATTCTTTCATTCTGAGCCAATTGCTGTCAAGGTTCGGCCTGTCCCCACGCAGCCCTAAGGTCGACTCTCAAAAGCATCGAACAACGGGCGCAACTCCGCCAATTGCTCATCCACCGCCATCGGCAGATAGTGAGCGAACAAATCAAGAATCGCCACCGCATTCACCCCTGCATCGCCATCAAAATGCCCCCGAAGCCGGGCGACCATCGCGCAATTAATCGTGTGAATATCCTCATAAAACGCTTTTAACCCGGACAACGACCAATCAGCCTCGCCCCCGTCCTGATGGACGAGGTATTGCGCAATGAGATACGAGCCCACTGAACGCATCGTCGTCTCACCCGTTGTCGCGAACGGTAAATGATAGCGAGCCATCGGCATGAACTTCGCCAAAATCGGACAACCGCTCGTCCCCAGAATCAAGCCGAGCAGCGAACTCAGCACCTTCTGCGCAGGCACCGTCGCCTGAATCGTTCGCTCACTGGTCTCCACCGTCGCCTCAACCTCGTCAAAAGACAGAAGCGATCCGAAGTGATCCATCAACCCGGAAACGGAAACTGCAGCCGGACAACGAACGGATTCGTCCGATAGCGGACAGCAGGCGCATTGCTCAACGTCCAGCCGCGTCCAATCCGCCAATGCCGATTGCTTCGATCCCGAGCGATCACCAACAGTCACACCTTCGATCGGAACTTCAATCACTACCGGCGGGCCGTCTCCTGTGCATGGGCGAATGACGTACCGAACGGTATTCGAACCCGGTTTCATAATTGATTCCTCGTAGGCTTAGTTCGATTGGAGGGAGCGTTTCAGCGATTCTACGCTATTCGTACTCACCTTCACCGTCATTGCGAAAGAGCCTAGCTAGCCGCGAAGCGGATGCGGTGGCGACTGCGGCAATCTGTTCGTGCGATATCACTTGGGTACAGATCGGGAAAGATGGGGACTGTCCCAAGAGCAGTGAGGCACGAACGGAACGCGTGGACTGTCCCCGTTTTTCCAATTGGGTCCTCACTGAGTCAGAACCCACCCAACTTAACCCACTATCTTTTCAGTAGTTTATACCAATCACCCTACACGCATTGACCTAAGTAAACTATTGTCAATATCGCCTTTTTATGCTAATATAACCCAAATTTCGCCTGGGTGTCATTTTTTAAGGGGATGATAGAAAATGACCGTTTTACCAACCGAAAAGAGACGTGAGATCGCTGGCGTTCTCGTATTCGGATTTACACTGTTGTTGTTTCTGGCCTTAGCAACCGATGGGTATCGCGGAGAAATCCGTCGGCCCATTGATGGCATGGGAGAAGTACCAAACGCGCTGGGTACGCCCGGAGCCTTAATTGCTGGCGTTCTGAGCATCCTGCTCGGCTGGTCGGCGCACGTCTTGTACTGCGTGACCGGAGTTTGGGGAGTCACTCTCCTCCGACACAAGCCGCTCGACCGGATGGCTGCCCGCACATCAGGCCTTTGCCTGATCGCCTTGTCTACTGCAGCGCTGCTTCACCTCGACTTTCGTTTCATGGTCGATGGCGATGCACTTGGCGGCATTCTAGGCAGCTTTATGGCGTCGCCCCTCGAAGCCAACCTCGGCATCGCTGGAGCAAACGTAGTCGTACTCACAACCGCAATCGCAGGAGTGCTTATGGCCACCGACCTTTTGTTCATGCGTTTATTCGACCGACTTCGTTTACAGACCTTGGTCACGCTCGCCATCACAGCGCATTTTCTGAGCTTGAGTTGGGACATCATCAAGAACGTCAAGAACCGCCAGAAAGTGGTTCGCCCTGCAGCGGTCGAACCAGAAGAATCGAGCTTCCCGAAAGTCACGCCGCGTCGTGACTTTGCACCCATAAAAGCCGTACGCAAATGGCTCGAGCCGACGCCTGAACTAGAAGACTTGGCGGACTCCGGAATTCGCATCCACACCCATGGCGATAACGAAGAGGACGACTCACCGTTTGACAACGTGCCTGCGATGGAACTTGATACGGACACCGGCTGGGATGAAGAAGAAACCATCGTCGCCACCGAAGAAGCGGAAGAGCCGGAAGTCGAATGGGACGATCCGGAGCCTGAAGAAATGGTGATGGCTGAAATGGCCGAGCCCGACGAAGTGCCCATAGAACCTATCGAAGCACCGAAAATCGCAAAGCCGAGGATGCCGCGCCGTGTGGTAAAAGAAATCGACGAGTTGCCGGAAGACTATCAATACCCGCGTCGCTTCAAACGCCCGACCATCGATATGTTTGAAGAGTCGGATACGGATGGTCAAGAAGATTGGACGGACTACCTCATCGAAACAAGCCGCGTGTTGGAAGAAACGTTAGACACGTTTGGCATCGAAGCCCGCGTAACCGACGTACGTCGCGGACCCGCAATCACTCGCTTCGAATTGGAACCGGCACCCGGTATTAAAGTCAGTCGTTTCCAAGCACTCTCGGACGACATCGCGTTAGCGTTGAAAGCATACCGCGTTCGCGTTGAAGCTCCGATTCCTGGCAAGGGTCGTGTCGGAATCGAAGTACCGAACAAAGATCGTGATTCAGTTGTCATTCGCGAGTTACTAGAATCACGCGCATTCAAACGCGGCAAGGGCGCACTCAACCTTGCGCTGGGTAAAGACATTGAAGGTGAATCCGTTGTTGCCGACCTCGCAACGATGCCACACATGCTCGTCGCCGGTGCGACCGGTGCAGGTAAAACCGTTTGCGTAAAAACATTGCTCGCGAGCTTGCTCATCAGCAAGACCCCCGACGAGTTACAATTGATGCTCATCGATCCGAAGATGGTTGAGCTCTCAATCTTCGACGACATCCCCCACCTCATCACTCCCGTCGTCACCGACGCGAAGAAAGCCGCCGCTTCCATCAACTGGCTCATTGTCGAGATGGAAGAACGCTATCGCTTGTTCGCCCACTTGCGCGTACGCAATATCGAAGTCTACAACCAAAGCGTCGACAACGGCGAAATTGAGATGGTCGGTGAAGAAGACGGCGAGGACGGAGAGGCCGCATCTGTCGAATCGATCCGGAAGTTGCCCTACATCGTCTGTATTATTGACGAGTTAGCAGATTTAATGATGCTGGCCCGCGCCGAAGTCGAAGACGGGATTGCACGGCTCGCCCAGTTAGCACGCGCGGTCGGCATTCACCTGATTATCGCCACGCAACGCCCGTCAGTAGACGTTTTAACCGGTGTTATCAAGGCAAACTTCCCAACTCGGGTGTCCTTTCAAGTGTCATCGCGAGTTGATTCACGCTGCATTTTGGATGAAATTGGCGCAGAACGCTTGATCGGAATGGGTGATATGCTGTATCTTCCAGCTGGGCAGGGGAAGCCCACCCGGATTCAGGGGGCGTTCGTTAGTGACGACGAAATGAATCGCTTGGTGGCGTATCTGAAAACGCAGGCGCCGCCGCAGTATCGCGATGAGATTGCCAATTTCGGCAAATCGAAGGAGGGGGCTCAAGATCTCGGCGAACAGGACGATGAACTGTTTGATGACGCCGTGCGCATTGTAATGGAATCGGGCCAAGCTTCGATTTCTATGGTGCAGCGGAGACTTCGAGTCGGGTATACTAGAGCCGCTAGGTTAATTGATATGATGGAACTCAAGGGTATCGTGGGGCCCCATATTGGGAGCAAAGCCCGTGAGATTCTAGTGACCCGACCCGCAAATGATGAGGTTGCATGAGCCAAGTTCTCTTTCCGAGCAACGAACTGCGAGACCGGCGTGAGGAACTCGGACTTTCCTTCGCCGACGTTCATGAAATGACGCACGTGCCGGTGGTCTACCTGCGCGCGCTTGAAAGTTCCAGCTTCGGGGATCTCCCCGCACCAGCGTATACCGCTGGTTTCCTGCGTTCCTATTGTGATTGCTTAGGCCTTGCATCCGAACGCTTCGTTGACCTTTATGAAGCAGCCGCATTGCCACAAGCGAAATACTTTGTCGCACGGCAGAGCGCCCGCGGTCAAGAATTGGCCAACCGTTATCATAACGCTATCGCGTGGTGCGCGGTCTGTGCAGTCGTCGCGATCACATGGTTCGCGTGGTCCGCGGTCTTTCGTATCGATGAAAGCGGACGCATGGATCGAGGCGTCGAAGCCAATGAACTGACACGTGAAGAGATGAACGAGATCGACTTGTCCGTTCCCGAAGCCCCTTTAGGTGCCACCTCTTCGTCTCGATAGATTCGAGGTCAATTCGTTACCTCGAATGTAGCTAAGATCGCGGCCCCCCCTCCCCCACCCGGTGTCCATGCGAACCCCCTGTTAATTCTGGTACCATACAGGTGGTGCAACCCACTGAGTATGATGCAATGAATGCCGAACAAAACCGTTCAATAGCCCCTGGTTCAGGGACGATCCGCCCAGCAGCGAGTATCAACCTCCCCAACAAACTTACCCTTTCAAGGGTTTTGATGGTACCAGTCTTCGTCGCGGTCATCTCGTTTAACCATGTGGCCGCGTATGTCATCGCGTTCATCATATTCACAATCGCTACGATCACAGACTATTACGATGGCAAGATCGCGCGCGAGCGGAACCTCATCACGAACTTTGGCAAATTGTTCGATCCCGTCGCGGATAAAGTGTTAGTCACCGCCGCGTTCGTGATGCTCATGAAACTGCCGCAATTGGATGTTCCGGGATGGACGATTGTTGCCATTTTGGCGCGCGAGTTCTTGGTGACCGGAGCGCGGACGATCGCCGCAAGCGAAGGGAGCGTTATCGCGGCCAGCCGTGTAGGAAAGATCAAGACGATCCTTCAGATGATATTTATTTTTACCTTCCTGTTTTTAGCAACAGCGTCATTCCCGGTCGACGCATGGGCATCCGAGTCAGCCTCCGCTTCGTACAAGTGGTATCTCGAAGTAGCATCGTATGTCGGTAGCGTGTTCATCGCCGCGTTCACCGTTTATTCGGGTTTACATTTCGTGCGCGAGAACTGGAAGTCGCTGAAGCTGGACCAACTTTCGTGATTGGTACGGCAACGTCACACGCCGTAATCGATCTCGAAGCGTACGCCCACAACCTCGCCGAGACGCGATCACGGTTGCCCTCCGACTGCCGATTGATGGCCGTGGTAAAAGCAGACGCATACGGACACGGCGCAACACCCATCGCAGAAACAGCAGTCAGTGCCGGCGTCGACATGCTAGGTGTGGCTACCGTCGATGAAGGCGTACGCCTTCGTGATCACGGCATCACCGCTCCCACCCTCGTACTTGTCCAACCTTCAGAAAGTGTGTTGACCCTTGCAGTGGAGCACGACCTTCGATTGGCCGTTTCGAGCGTCACCATCGCCGAGCGCATTTGCGATATCGCGCGCCGTCTTAATCGAGTCGTTCCCGTTCATTGCAAAATCGATACAGGAATGTGCCGTCAGGGATTTGACCCTTCATCCGCGGCCAGCGACCTCCAACAACTCACCCGCCTTTCGCATATTGATATTGAGGCGATTTGGACGCATTACGCCGTGGCAAATGCGGTTCGCGATCCCGGCACCGCCAATCAGGCAAAACTCTTTCGGCAAGTCCTCAAGAAACTCGACCGCGTTGGCGTGCCATATGAATACGCCCATGCCGGCAACAGCGCAGCCGTGGTGAATCATTCCGACCATGTGTTCGATATGGCCCGTGTCGGCTTGATGGCCTTCGGCGTGTGGCCGAGTGACCATGTCCCCGAAGAATCCCCATTACAACCGGTCATGCGATGGGAAACAGAAATCATCCTGATAAAAGATATCGAAAAAGGCGCTTCCATCGGCTACGGAGCAACCTATACGACGCCCGGCAAAGCCCGTGTCGCCCTAATACCGGTCGGCTACGCAGACGGATACCGGCATGCACTCTCGAATCGCGCGTCCGCATTGGTCCGTGGGAAACGGTGCCCTGTACGCGGCCGAATTTCGATGGACCAAACGACGATCGACATTACAGGCGTGCCGAACGCCGAAGTTGGCGACGCCGTCACCCTCATCGGTTCAGACGGAGACGAACACATTACCGTCCAAGAACTATCCGATCGCGCTTCCGCATTGCCGTACGAAATTATGTCCGGGGTCCAAGAACGCGTGCGGCGCGTCTATCCGGAATCGTAGTGGTTCGGCCTGCGCACGCGGGCCATCACTTCGGAAAAACACTTTGCGCTACCTAATCGATGGATACAACGTGATCCATGCCTGCAACCCGCTCAAGGCGATCGCTGCCACAAACATCGAATCCTCGCGCGATAAGCTCATGGAAATGGCCGCTGGCCTATTGAAGCCGGATGTGCACGTCGTCATCGTGTTCGACGGCCAAGGCATGACGACTGATACCTCACCCGCTCTCACAGGCGTGAATCACTTTGACACGGTCTACACTGCGCAAAACTTATCTGCCGATACGTGGATCGAACGCACGGTGTACAACGCGAAAAAAAAATCCCTCTACACCGTCATCACGGCGGACGGCGGCATCCGCGATTTGTGCCGTGGACTGGGTGCGCGCGTGTTTACGCCGGAATGGTTTGAAAATGAAACCGGACAAGCCCGCGCCGATGGAGCCCATAACCGTCAATCCGGGCCATCTAGTCCTTCACGAGAACTGGGTGACCGGCTGAACTCGCAGTCCCGAGATCGTTTGTCTCAACTACGAGAACAACTAGGAAATACCGAAGACTAACTCATGCCCCGTCATTGCGAGGGAGTCCCAGGCGACCGCGGCAATCTCATCATTCAATATCACACGGATCCGAATCAGACAAGCCTGTTCTAATCGCCTCGGCGAAAAAGGGCGCGGATGAGCGTATTGACGAATCCAAATCGCGAAACCGTGAGCGATGCATTCACGTTCTCATCGACGACGTTTTCAGCATTGGCGATGAGCGCACCGTATCGGGCGATGTCCTGTTCCACCGTTTCCGCGTCAACACCAACAGGCGCATTGTCTTTCCCGCTCTGTTTTCCGCGTGAGGTAGATGAGCCCGGTTCATTCCGGTTCGGTCGCTCTCGGCTCACGATTCCTCGTCAACAACTGCGTGATCGCCCAGCGTTTCGGCAGTCGCGGTTCGCAGATTGTGCCACGCGAGTTGGAGTTGAACGCGGGCAAGTGCAAGATTGGCTTGCGCCGCAATGAGATCCCGCTGCGCTTCGTTGAGCCGGACCAATGACGCCACGCCGGCTTCAAACTCCTTTTCAACGAGATCGCGGTTTTCGGCTACAAACACAGCATTCGCCCGCTGCAACACCAGTTGCTGCTGCGACGCTACGAGAACCTCGGAAGACTGTAAGACCTCGGACGCGACCATCAATTCCGTCGAATATAGAATACGTTCGGCTTCCCGATTCTGTGACTTCGCCTCTTTCAAGCGCGCGTGATTTCCGCCGCCAGCAAAAAGGGTATACCGGACATCGAGCCCCAACGAGGTGCTGAAATCCTCTTCCCGAAATTCTGCGTTGTCTGACCGTTCAGCAACCTTAGCCGCGCTAGCAGAAACGGTGGGATAAAATGGTGCGCGCCGCCTTCCAATGGTCGCACGCGTACGCTCGACCTGGTATTGGCTCTGCTCCAAGTCCGGCCGATTCACCCGAGCAAGGTCGACGAGTGCACGGCCAGCAGGCGGTTCGAGATCCTGAAGGGACTCCGATGCCAAATCCGCCAACACATAATTTTCCGGGAATTCTGAACCCTCAAATGCGAGAAGCTCAGAAAGCGCAATCAGCGCGGTATGAAAATCCTGGTGCGCGCGAATGAGCGATGCACGTGCCCCATTCACCCGCACTTCAAAGTTTAGTACGTCGCTCTTCGATCCCGTGCCTTTACGGCGACGCGCTTTGGCCTCGACCAATTGGCGCATATTGAACGCTTCGTCCGCCTCGGCAATCGCGACATTTTCGCGACCGAGCTGCGCCGCGTAAAACGTCTGCGCAACGGCAGAGAGCAACAAACGCTGCGATTCACGGAATGATGCGTCGGACTCCTTCGCGCCATACTTGGCCTCTGCGACACCAAATTTCCGATCGAATCCGTTGAATACAATCCAGCTCGCCACCACACTCATGCGGTAGCTCTCAAATGAATCGTCTATTGAATTTCGAGCGCTAGCGCCTTGAATCCCGAACAACGTCGCATCTTGCGCAAGTCCAAGTAACCCACTTCCGACCGGCACCGGGGTGACACTCACTGGCCCCCCCGCGAGTATCGTATTGACCCACCCCACATATGAACGAATGCCACCGGCCCAACGGGCTTGAGTACTGCTTACAAACGCACTGAGAAATGGTTGAGACGCAGCCTGCTTGGCCGCATCATAGTCACGTTCCGCGAGATAAGTCTTGGTCGCGGAACCGGACACGTCTAAGAACGGGTACCACAGTGCCCGTGCCTGACGAACACGTTGTTTTGCTTGTTCGACACGTTCGGCTGAGGCTTGCAGTCCGGGATTCCCTTCGAGTGCGATCGCCTGCGCGGTGTGAAGATCGAGGACTTCCTTGTCGCCCTCCGGCACGACCGTCACCTCTACATCGACGTTTCCGTCTGGAGTCGCCGCATCCTCATCAGACGCCTCAGAATCAACCGCATCGTCTGATTCCGCATCCTTTCCCGTTTCGCTTTCAGCAACGATTAGCGGCGTACCATTCGCCGTTTCATTCGATGCCGGTGGCGCAATCAGTGGGAAAAGAAATGCCAGTACCGCCACGATCAATTGCTTGCTAAACACGATAACTTCTCCGCTCTATTTGAATAAATGCACGTATAGCCCGTGGCGAATTTTACACATTGCAACCCAAGTGGCAGGCCGCCCCCGCGCCCCACTTTACGCGCATGCACGGTCATCGCGCAAGCACCATTGCACCCGTTCGACGGCGAATTCGCCTCGTGGGGTTTATCGATCCAACTACTTCGCGACTTGCGGTTCCAAGGTCGGCTGCACCATCGGGTCCACATTTCGAAAGCGGGCGGGCTCGACTTCATCTGCCGTCGGCCACGAACCGGTCGCAACGTACCGTCCGATACGCCGAATATCATTCAGAATTCCCAGCATGCAAGGGATCAGTACAAGCGTGAGCAAGGTGGCAAACGCCACGCCGCATGCAATCGATAACGCCATCGGAATGAGGAATACCGCTTGAGGATCTTTCGCCATGATAATAGGCGCGAGTCCGCCACACGTACTAATCGTCGTCAAGAATATAGCCCGGAATCGACGGCGACCCGCGTTCACCAAGGACTCGAAGAACGGCGTCCCTGTCGCGATAATTCCGTTTAACGACTCGATGAGCACAATCGCGTCATTTACCACCACCCCGGACAGTGCGACGATTCCAAAGACACTCATCATTTCGAGGTTATACCCAAAAAGGAAATGCCCCCAAATCGCTCCAATGATGCCGAATGGCACTGTGAGCATGATGACCAACGGTTGTAAATACGACCGGAAAATTGTGGCAATAACAACGAAGATTCCGAGCAGCGCCATCGGAAAGCCTACGACAAGACTCCCGAGTGATTCCCGCGAATCGTTAATTGCGCCCTGAAACGAGAATTCGACCCCGGGGTACTTTTCGCCGAGCTTCTCAAAGTACGAAGGATTATCGACCTGACTACTGCGCATCGCAGCGATAATTTCGGCTGTATTGCCTCGCTTAGTGTCGATGTCTGCTGACACCTGTACCCGTCGCACGCCATCTGCCCGTTGGATGGTCGAGAACCCAGGACCGTATTCAATGTCTGCAACGGAAATCAGGGGCACTTCATCACCTTGCGGTGTGCGGATACGAATGCTCTCGAAATCGGATACCCGGCTACGCTCTTCCTCGGTGTATCGAATCTTCACGCGGATATCGTCGCGACCACGTTGCAAGCGAAGTACTTCGTTACCGTAGTATCCTGACCGGGCTTGACGACCCAAGTCTTGCACCGTAAGTCCGAGTGCCCGCGCTTCCGGCTTGAGCTTCAACCGCATTTCGTTCTTGCCAGGCAGATGATCCGATCGCACCTGATACGCACCTTCATATGTACGCAGCTCGCGTTTCAATTCTTCGCTAGCCGCGACGATGCTTTCCAGGTCTTCACCCTTGACCCAAATTTCTATTGCCGATCCCGGTGGCCCGGCTGACATCCCCTGATACAGCAGCGACGTCGCCCCCGCAATCATACCCACTTCTTTTTCCCACGCCACGGTAAACTCTTCTACGGGGAAATCGCGCTCGATGGATTCCATCAATTTGACACGAATTGAACCAACGTGGCTCCCACCGCCGCCGCCCCCACCCATACTCGGAGGACCACCCAGGACGTTCAGCGTATCGCCCACAGTGGTATAACGATTGATCAGAATGTCACGGCCCGTTTCCTCAAGCTTCCGTTCACGCAGTCGCAGCAAAGCCGCTTCCATCTCGGCGATGGCCGCTTGAGTGGTTTCAATAGGAGTGCCGCTCGGGAATTCCACCGACGCGACGACGTCATTGCCATCAAGCGCAGGAAACAACAGAAACTGAAGCGCTCCGCTCTTCATCAAGCCACCCGTCGCCATGAATACCGTGACCGCCATACAGGCAACGACATATCTGTATTTGACACACGTCTTCAAGAACGGCCCGTACATGTGATCAATGAACCATTCGAGGCCATGGCTAAATTTCATGCGTGTGAGATGGATTCGGCGAATGATTGGATACTTCGCGAACTGGGGAACATTCGGATCGGGAAGATGATTCAAGTGAGCAGGGAGCAGAATGAGACACTCGATCAACGAAATGAGCAGCGCCGAAATAACCGCCACCGGCATAATGGCAATAAATTTACCCATCACCCCGCTCACAAACATGAGCGGCGTAAACGCGATGATAGAGGTCGTGACTGCCGCGACAACCGGAAGGCCGACTTCTTTGGTTCCATTTACGGCCGCATGCAGCGGTCCATCGCCTCGCTTACGATGCACGTAAATCGCCTCACCCACGACGATGGCATCATCGACAATAATCCCCAGCACCATAATGAGCGCGAACAACGAGATCATGTTCAGCGTCGCACCAAGCATCCACATGATGGCCATGCCGCCACCCAGCGAAATGGGTATCCCCATTGTCGCCCAAAAACTCAAACGCAGATCCAAGAACAGCCACAGCAAGAAAAAGACAAGTGTGAGCCCGATCGCACCGTTTCGCATCAATAACGAAATTCGCTTTTGGAGATCGATCGAATTGTCGCTCCACATGAGAATTTCGTATCCCTCGGGCAACGTTGGGTTCTTCAGTCTCACCCATTCGTTCATGGTCTCTGCAATCGCCACCATGTCTTCTTCTTGCGTTTTGAAGACCGAAATATTGAGTGCCGATTCCCCGTTCAATTCGGAAATGATTTCGTCTTCCGAAAATCCGTCCTTGATCGTTGCAACGCGATCAAGCGTGACGAATTCGCCATCCATCCCCGCCATCAAAACGATGTCCGAAAACTCTTTACCCGTGTACTTCCGGCCCATCGTGCGAAGACGAACCTCTTCGCCTTTCGTACGCAAATTGCCTGCTGGTAAGTTTGTATTATTGCGTTGGACCGCCGCTGCCACGTCATCAAGGGTCATGCCGTACTCACGCAACCGATCCTCGGAAACCTCGACCGCGATTTCGTACGCGCGCGTCCCCTGAACATCGACTTGAGTGATCCCCGGCAGGTCGAGAATTTCGTCCTTGAGATCTTCCGCCCACTCTTTCATGCCTCGTTCGGTCGGTGGTCCGGAAATTGAAAGCACGACCACTTCACCGCGAATGGTGATCTCATCGACGATTGGCTTTTCGGCGTCAATTGGAAGATTTGGAATGCCGTTAATCGACGTCTCCACACGATCTTTAACTTCGCTAAGGTCGTAATCTTGGAATACTTCAATCATCAGCGCGGACTGATTTTCCACGGACGTCGAACTGTAGCGTTTAATGCCCTCAAGGCCTTCGACCGCTTCCTCGAGTTTGCGCGAGATCCCTTCTTCAACTTCTTCAGGATCGAATCCCGGATACGCCACGGCGACCGTAATAACGTCAACGGAAAACTCCGGAAAGATTTCGCGGAGCATGTTGGTGGCCCCAAGAAATCCCCCAAAGAGGATGAGGAGCATTACGATGTTGGCGAAAACGATGTTTCGCGCGAATGCAGCGATAATACTCTTCATGCAGAATCGTCGCTTTCGTCTTCGCGTTCCACTTCAAGCAAAATGTTCTCTAAAGGATTCGTAAGGCGCGTTGTAATCAATAGCGCATCCTCTTCGAATTCACCTCGAATCAGAATCTCGTCACCATCCCGGTACACGATCTCCACCGGCACCGTTCGTAGCCGTCCATCAATCGCCATATAAACGGTGTTCTCATGACTCACCAATCCATCCGTCACACGATAGACATTCTCCACCGAACGGCCTGGAATTTTTACGTTGCAGAACATTCCATTGATGAGCGGTAATGTGCCTGACCCAGTGGGCGCAGCGTCTTTTCCGTCCACACGCACGATGACGTTGATTTCGCGAGACCCCTCGTTGTACATGCCCACCCGATGGAGCGTACCCGTCCAACACTGGTCGTGGGTGATCTGATCGGTCCACCGCACTTCGCATTCGACTGGCTTAACCTTGGCAAACCATGCCAGGCCGGACTCATCGGACTCAGCGGTGTATTGAATCCAATCCCGCGCCTCTTTGGCACTGAGCGGAACTGATATTTCGAGTACCGCATCATTGGCAATGGTTACCAGTTCCCGCCCAGGCGAGATGTACTGACCAACGTCAACGCTATTTCTTGTTACACGCCCGGTAAAAGGAGCGAGGAGTTTTGTGCGTTTGAGATCAATCTCAGCAAGATTCAGCCGTGCACGTGCGGAAGCGAGCATCGCTTCTGCCTCAGCGATACGCATCGGATACACTTCCACCGCTTGCGACATTTGGTCGGCCATATCGGTCGCGGCATTGTATGCCTGTTCCTGCACGTCGACACTGGACTGACTCCCGACATCGTCGCCCTCGAGCAAGGTTTTGCGCCGATCAAATTCAGCTTTCGCCAAATTGCGCGACCGATTCAATGTTTCGAGCCGTTTTTGGTCGATTCCGTATTGGGTCTTTAAGCGTTCAACCTGACTGTCGAGCTGATCAACGGATGCGGTCGCTTCATCCCGACGGGCCTCGTAGCTACTGGAATCGATGACAAAAATGGCTTCGCCTTTGGGAATGATTCCACCAACATCCAAGTTGGGATGAACTTCAACGACGGTACCCGAGACTTCCGGCGCAATCGCAACCACGTCGAGCGCCCTCGCCATGCCCAATCCGCCGATTGTGATCTCCACGGTCTCCGTCTTGAGCGCCATCACGGTCACTCGCAGAACATCTTCCGGCAGTTCTGTTGACTCTGGATCTTGCCGCATTCCTGCCAACGCATTTTGAATGACGACACCAATCGCTAGGACGGTAAGACCGAGAACCGCGGATTTGACAACTGTTTTCATAGAGCAACTCCCTCACGCTGCGCGGTAGACTTCGAAGCGTTGTCTCCGTACACACGATTTATCTCTTCATACACCTCACACCACATTTCCGCATAGCGGGGACCAACACGCTCTAGCACCTCAGCCAGTGCACCCACCATATATTCTTCCATGCGCAGCACCGTGTTCGTGCCCAGCTCTGTTAGGCGCACGACGACTTGCCGGCGATCGTTCGAACTTTGTTCCCGGGTCAGCGCCCGAATTTCCACGAGCCTATCGACCATCGCTGAGACGGAAGGCGCGGACACTTCCAAATCCGCCGCGATTTCTTTAATCGTCGCGGCTCCGATATCGTGGCAGGTCATCAGCATATTCAACTGAGGGATCGTGAGATCGGGGAAACTCCGATCGTCCCCGCCCATCCGATCACGCATAAGCGTCTCCGGTTGGGGGAACTGCCGCTTCATAAAGCGGATGGTATCGTGTAATAGTCGAGCCTGTTCTTGGAGAGATTTCGTCATGGAGTACCGTTCATTGTGGGTGGGACAATATTGGGACCGAGGAGCCAGCCTAACCCAATTAATTCAGGAGCCTAATTATATGGAGTCCTCTCGGAAAGCACAAGCCCACAATGTAATTCGGCTAAGTAATTGAAAATATTGCGCTTACAATACCGGTTTCCATCCTGCGATCTCGCATCGTATCGTGATTCATATCATGATTAACACCGCGAGAATTCAAATTCTTCCAACAAACATCCATTCGTTCGTGACTGAAATCGGTGCCACTCTGCGAAACTTGTATGGACCATCGGCGGAAACGGCCTATCTAGACACGGCCAAGGCCTCCTACTCGCGCTTAATCCGTCATCCGGATATTCGGGTATGGACCTGTGGACAGACCGAAACGCGGGGGCTACTTGTGTGCCTTGTTAGGCGAGGGATCGCACATATAACGTTGTTTCACGTCTTGAAGAGTGAGATATCCAAGGGTATAGAAGACGCGCTTCTGAACACTGCCACGGCGGAATTGCGAGCCGAAGGCGTACGTGGGATCATCGGAGAATTCGTGCGGTATCGCCCACTCGCCGTCGAACGCCCACTTACAAGCCTTGGATTCACGCGATTTGACCGGCAGATGATGATTGCGGACGTCGGAAACCCCAATCTGGCATTGAATGTCCCCTCATCAACCTCCCCTTGCGGGGATCGCGATACGTTGGCAGCAGGGGTTCTAGTCGATGCCTATGAAGGTCACCCGAGCCGCAGTCTCCACCCCGAAGCGCAAGATGAGACGGGTGCGATTTCCTTTCTAGAAACGTTTCGCGCGGGTGGATTCGGTGCAACGATGCCTTCGCTCTACCGGATCTATGGGACAAATGACGATTGCCGGGGGATGATCGCCGCTGCGGAAGCGGCCCCGGATGTCGGCTTCATATTGCATGTGGCTTCCCGGCGATCCGCGCAGGGCACCGGAATCGGTTCACAGTTAGTCCGAGAGGTTGCCGCTATCTTTCGCAGTGGGGGGTATAGCCGAATCGCGTTGGGCGTCACGTGTGGCAACCCGGCCGAACGTTTGTACGCACGATTAGGGTTTGACCATCTGATGCCAGTCGAGACCTATGCGTGGTGGGCGGCCTAGACAGGTACACCGTTTGCCATGCGGCCTCAAGATCGCCAACGTGGTAGAATTCGGTTCGGGGAAGCCGGTGACGGTTCGAGGGGTTCCAATGGTCGTATACATAGGAAGACGCACACCGCGCATCGCCATGTTTGTCGGCATCTTCACAGCAGCGATTCTGGTTCATAGCGTTGTATTGGCCGCGAGCGACGATATTCCCACCGAACTCGCGTTCATCGAAGGGGTCATAGGGGATGAACAGGAAGCGGTCGATTCTGTTCGCCGTTTTGATCGCGCCCAACAGGCGCTCGCAGCGTGGGATTTGGACACGGCCCGGACACACGGTGCGAACGGAGAAGTCGAAGACGCTGATAGGCACACGGCATTGGCGCAGCACAGGATCACGTTAATCGATCAGGCCTATCGGTTGATTCTTAAACACTATACGGAGAACGCACGAGCGCTCACCTATTACGGCGAATTGTTATACGACCGGTTAGGCGATCCAGCAACCGCGATTAACAATTGGCGTAAAGCGACCGCGTTGGACCGATCATTGAGTGCACCACACAACAATCTCGGCCTCCATTATTGCCACACCGGCGATTATCGGATGGGATTACGCGAACTTGATCGGGCACTCGAACTCGACGAAGACCATGCGGACTATCATTTCAATATTGCGCAAATATATTTGGTCAACGGTCCGCAAGTCGAAAATATCCGTGGCTGGGACAAGAAACGCATCTACCGGGAAGCGATGAAACATTCGAAAAACGCGGCGGTGTTAGCGCCAGACGATTACGACTTGCAGCAGGACTATGCCGTAAACTTTTTTGCAGCGGAAAACTATGGCGTCACGGCGGATTGGAAAGACGCAGCCGAGGCGTGGTCCGTAGCGCGAGCTAAAGCGCGTAGCGAAGTGGAAGAATTCTACACGTGGTTAAATGAAGCGCGGGTTTGGATTGAACGGGGAGACGAGAGGCGCGCTAAGCCGTGCTTGGAAGAAGCCCTAGTGTTGGTACCGGATAGTGTTATCGTTTCGGGCCTGTTGGAAAAAATTCAGAAAAAGGGAGACTAGAGCGTGTCCAGGGCGAGAGTCCGCGCGTAGTACGATATGTCGAAAGCCCGATACACGTTCTATAGCATCATAATCATATGTTGCCTCATCCTGCTCTATTTCTTTTGGGTGCGGGGCATGCACTTTTTCCTTGTGCCTTCCAGCTCCATGGAACCCATGCTCCAGGAAGGCGACTATATCCTCACACTGAAAGCATCGGAATACCGGCCCGGCGATGTCGTCGTATTCGATGACCCTCAGAAACAAAATGAATTCCTGGTGAAGCGCATCGTGGCTGTCGGCGGCGACACAGTCGAATTACGTGGCGGTGCACTGTATATCAATGGAGAGTATGCGTCGGAACCGTATGTGAAAGAACCGCTCTTCCTAAACTATCCACCGTACGAAGTCGCCGCTGGATGCTGTTTCGTCTTGGGCGACAATCGCAAATTCAGCGAGGACAGTAGCAGCGAAGTCTGGAATGCGGCCGACTGGGATTGCCGTCCCGGCATTAATACGAACACGATAATCGGCTTGGTTAAACGAATATACTTGCCGTTAAACCGCTCAGGGCCGGTGAAATCGTTTCCACTGAATGCCTACACCTTGCCCGAATAGTCCGGCGCTTCCCCGCGCAAAGTTGCGGCGCGAGCATGAATCTGTAACCCTATTCGAGAGTCGATACCCTATTTATCCAGCGAATGGCACTTCGATACGATGACGTACGGCACCTCTAATTTCGAACAATACGACGATGGCGCCACCCCCGGGTTCCGCATGACGCATGCGGTGCAACGGCTGATTCTGATCAACGCTGCAATTTTCGCCGTCCAATTGGCGATTAACATTCCACTCGGCGGTCCTGCTCGATCCGTATTTGCGACACCGCCGGGCGGCCCTGTGATCGACTGGCTCGCGTTCACACCGGATCAACTCTTGCTCGGCTACATCTGGCAACCGTTCACGTACATGTTCCTGCACGCTGGTCTCTCGCACATGTTCATGAACATGATCGGACTATTCTTTTTCGGTCCCGATGTCGAACGTGTTCTCAGCACGCGCCAGTTCTATAAGTTTTTCATCTTGTGCGGTTCGTTGGGGGTGGGCGCGGAATTCGTGCTCTGGGGCTTGAAGGCCGTCGCCGCCGGAGATGCGCCAGTGATTCCTCCATCAGTGATCGGTGCAAGTGGGGCAACAATGGGCGTGCTCGTGGCATTCGCCACGCTGTATCCAAATCGAGAAATGTATCTATTCCCAATTCCGATTCGGTTGACTGCGCGCGCCGTCGTGTTCCTCTTTATCGTGCTCAACCTCATGTCAGCGTTCGGTGATTCCAACATCTCATGGGCCACCCATTTCGGGGGCATGGGCGTCGGGTACGCCTATATCAAGCTCGCACCCCAAATCCGGGCGTGGTTCGATAGTCGGCGACGAAGTGAGAAACCGCCAAGTGACAACGTGGATAAATTGGGCGAAGCCGTCGACAATATTTTTCGATTTGACGAAGAAAAGAAACGGCGCAAGTAGCCAATCGCCAGGGATTCTACATTGGGAAGTAGTTTACAAGAGTTCATGATTATTGTGCTGCTCATCGCAGTGCTAAGCGCCACCGGTCTGTGGCCACGCATTGCGAAGGGACTACGCGAGCTGCGAGGCGAGCACGTCATGGAAGACATTCAATATCCGGACGATTTGGATCTGTGTTACAAAATGCTTGGCATTTCACCTTCGTCAGAATGGGAGGCCGTCGAACGCGCCTACCGCACCAAAGCGAAAATCCACCACCCGGATCGCGGAGGCGATGACGACGCCATGCGCGCCCTAAACGAAGCATACGCCCACATCAAGTCAGCACGCCGATCTGCCGAAGCATAAGAACGATAACTTGGGAGGGATGCGCTCCTGCGCGTCCAGCTCACGAACCGGACACGCAGGAGCGAGTCCCTCCCGGCGGCCTACGCCCCCATCCAATGATAGGCTTGGGCGATCTTTTCAATCGCAACCACGAACGACGCCGTTCGCAAGTCCTTCACTTTTCGCCGCGAATTAAATACTTCGCGGATTTGTTGATACGCACGGCGCATGGAATCATCGAGGCCTGATCGCACCAGGTCGATTTCTTCCGTGCCTCCAGTAACCTGTTCCACAAGATACGTTGGCGCTTTCTTGCCCGTCATATCTTCGACCATCTCGATGATGCGTTGGCCGCGCAGTTCATCACGACGGTTTTCGAGCCGACCAAACCGGATATGCGCGAGGTTTTTGATCCACTCGAAATACGATACGGTCACGCCACCGGCATTCAAGTAGGCGTCCGGAATAATAACAACCCCATTTTTCGTCAGGTACTCCGCCGCATGAAATGTCACGGGGCCATTTGCCGCTTCCGCGATCAATGGTGCCTTAATCCGCTTCGCGTTCGCCATCGTGATCTGGCTTTCCATCGCAGCCGGAATCAGGATGTCGCACTTCAACTCCAGCACCGATTTCCCTTTGGCGACGAACTTGCCCCCGCGAAATCCTTTCACCCCGCCTTTCTGTACGATATGGGCCTTCAGCTTTCCAATATCGATGCCCTTCTCGTTCACGATGGCACCGTCTCGCTCGATCACGCCGATAAATCTGACGTCGTCTTGAATGCTCAGATTCAGCGCCGCATGATATCCAACGTTGCCGAGACCCTGTATCACAGCAGTTTTTCCCGCGAGTCCAGGCGTCAATCCCGTTCGCTTTACATCCTTGGGGTGCCGAAACATTTCTCGCAATCCAAATTGAACACCACGCCCCGTGGCTTCTTCGCGCCCGGGAATACCGCCTTGCGTCACCGGCTTTCCCGTCACACATGCGATGCCGTTAATGTCTTCCGGTTTCAGCGTGCGATACGTATCCGCAATCCACGCCATCTCGCGCGCACCCGTACCCATATCCGGAGCAGGAACGTTGAGCGACGGGTGAATGTAATCTTTCTTGATCAGTTCGCGAGCAAATCGCCGCGTAATACGTTCGAGTTCGTCCGGTCTGTACTTGTGGATATCGATTCGAAGTCCGCCTTTGGACCCACCGAACGGGACGTCCACCAAGGCACACTTGAACGTCATTAACGACGCCAGGGCTTCGACTTCATCCTGATTGACCTCGGGCGCAAACCGGATACCACCTTTCGCAGGCAAACGATGTTCGGAATGGACCGCACGCCAACCGGTAAAAACGCGATAGCCGCCACGAAACCCTACGGGGAAGCGCACTTCATAAATGTTGTTGCAGACTTTGATATTGACCGCCATGCCGGGCGGCAGGTCGACCGTTGCAGCGGCCTTGTCGTACATCGCGTCGACACTTTCAAGAAAGGATAGCTCGCGGACTTTGCCCATAAATTCCCCCTACAGGAGCCCCCCGGCTCCCCAACTGAATGGCTACTGTACACCAACGGCGACAGCCCGCCAAACAGCCTTCACCGATTTCGGATCGAGCTGTGCCGGGAGCGCGTCCCTCCCTACGCTATACCCGTTCGAATCGCGCGATGACTTCCACGTGATGCGTGTGGGGAAACATGTCGACCGCCTGCAACCCCGTCAACCGATACTGCTCCAGGAGGTCCTGCATCTCGCGCAACAACTCTGTAAACTTACACGAAACGTAAATCAATTCGCGCGGACCCAACTCCAACAAACGTCGCAACGCCTTCGGATGAAATCCCGGACGAGGTGGATCGGCGATCACAGTTGCCTCTCGGTCAAACGGCACCTCCCCCGCCACCGCGTCTCGCAAGTAGTCTTCGACCTTCGCGTTCGTGAATGTGACGTTGTCGATTCCATTTAACTTCGCATTGTGTTCGCCGTCAGCCGTCGCAGGTGCAACTTCTTCAACGGAATCGACGGCCGCCGCCAAATCCGCGCAGACGAATGCGAACGCACCGGACCCACCATACAAATCGTAGATATGGCCAGGCACTCTTTCCGACACCCAACTACGAACGAGTGCATACAACCGTTCCGCACCCAACGTGTTGGTCTGAAAAAAGCTCAGCGGCGAAATGCGAAAACGAATACGCTGTTGCGCCTCACCTTCTCCGATGTGTAGCTCCTCATAGATATGCGGCGCGCCATCCAATACTTCAATCCGGTCCGCACCCATTACTTCGCCCTGGCCCGTGGACACAGCACGTTGCACGCTCTGGGCAGGGTACGCGGATTGGACCGCTTCCAGAAAACCGTCCTTAGCGAACTCGCCCTCGTTCGTGAACAGCACGACCATGCGTTCGCCCGTGCGTTTGCCCTCGCGCACGAGCAACAGCCGTACAAAGCCATCAGCGTTGCCGCCCCGCGTGTCGAAGGGCTTCAATCCCTCCGCGCGGCCCCATGTGCGCACCGCCGCCAAGAGCTGACCCGCCCCTTCTGGGGCGATAAGACACTCCTCCAAATCGATGGTCCAGTACCAACGCTTCTTAAACCCAATCACCAGCTCGCGATCGAATCCCTTCGGCGGCGGCTCTTCGTAATACTTGCCCGCGAACGACGGATCGATTTTGTTCCGGTAATGCCAAATCTCCGGCGAAGGCTCAATGGGAATGGGTTCGTTCCAGTACGGCGCGAAACCTTCCTCCAACACGCGCACTTTGTCCTCAAGTTGCGCCGAGTACGCGACATCCTGATGTTGACAACCGCCGCATTCACCGAAGTGTCTGCATACAGTGGTTGATGGTGTAGTAACCGATTCAGTCATACGTTAGCCGGGTCCAGTCAAGTAAATCAGATGCATCGTGTTGCGTTTCGCTCCATTATTTCCGAGCACTCTTATCCTAAACAAGTTTCGAACACCATCATTGCGTAGGAGCCTAGCTAGCCGCGAAGCGGATGCGGTGGCGACTGCGGCAATCTCGCCGATGGAGACAGCTCCTCGTAGCGCCGGCTTCCAGTCGGCATAGGTTCAGCATGCCGGCTGGAAGCCCGCGCTACAGCCCCACGCGCTCAAGCAGTCCGGTCGAGATACCGGGAGGGATGCGCTCCCGCGCGTCCACGTCCAACCCCGATCACTCCCCAAAGCCGAGATATTTTCTACCGCAGCCGGGGTTTCTGTTGGTACGGGCAGATGCCCCGGCTTCGCTCGGAACGACATCGGCGTTTATCCCGAATCCCTCTTGCTATAGTCGCTTGACGCATCATACAGCACGCACTACGATACTATCGGATTTATCATGGCAACCAATATCGATCTAGCATACGCAGCAAGCTTATTGCCCCCACGGCCGAACGTTGGCCACAAAGGGACATTCGGCCATGCGCTCATCATCGCGGGATCGCGCGGATTCACCGGCGCAGCCAAGCTCGCCGCGGAAGCCGCGTGCCGATCGGGTGCCGGACTCGTCACCGTGGCGTGTCCGGAAACGCAACAGAACGTCATCGCCGCTGGAATGCTCGAAGCCATGACCATCGGCCTGACCGCGACGTTAGATGAAACCATCGCGAGTGAAGCGCTCCAAGCCGCGCACGGTGCCGCAGCCCTGCGCGACGCGGTCGCCATCGGCCCTGGCCTTTCTCAGCACCCAGCGACCGCCGACTTCGTGCGCGAGTTCGTGGCCGAGTGTTCAGTGCCCATGGTAATTGATGCCGACGGACTCAACGCAATCGCCGACCACACGGAACTGCTGCAAGTCACGAATGAGCACGTCGTCGTCACCCCGCACCCTGGTGAAATGGCTCGTCTGGCAGGAATAACCACAGCCGAGATTCAGTCTGATCGCCTTGGCGCCGCGACTGCCTTCGCAACAACGCATCGCTGCATCGTCGTGCTCAAGGGTCATGGAACCATCATCGCGGGACCAGACGGCGAAGCCTTCATCAACACCACCGGAAACTCAGGACTCGCTACCGGCGGTACTGGCGACGTGTTGACCGGACTCATCGCGGGCTTACTCGCGCAGGGGTGCGGCCCCGTCGAAGCCGCCGCAGCACTCGGCGTATTCGTCCACGGACTCGCTGGCGACATCGCAGCAGACACGATGACGAAACGCGGAATGATCGCGAGCGACGTATGCGACTGCATCCCCGACGCTTGGGCGGTGTTAGAAGCGGAAGCGGCCGGATGATCAGTGCAAGCGACACAGGCGAATTCGGACTCATCGATCGCATCGCGCACATCATGCCCGGATCACCCGACGTGATCGAAGGTATAGGTGACGACTGCGCCGTGCTGCGTGTCGGCGACCGCACGCTACTCGCGTCGACCGATCTTTTTGTTGAAGACATTCACTTTCGTTGGTCATACATGACGGGTGAAGAAGTCGGTTGGAAAGCCGCAACCGCAGGCATCAGCGACATCGCCGCCATGGGCGGACGTCCCCTCTTCCTCCTCGTCTCCCTCGCATGTCCAGCCAACACCGACACCGAAACACTCGAAGCGATCGCACGGGGCATCGCCACCGCCGCGAAGACACACGGGGCCGCAGTCGTCGGCGGCGACACGACGCGACACCCAACCGGCGTCGTCATCGACATCGTAGCGCTCGGCGAAGCCGTCGAAGGCCGCTACATCACCCGCAAAGGCGCTCAACCCGGCGACATCCTCGTCTGCACCGGCCCATTCGGCGGTTCCGCGGCTGGACTGCACGCGCTAGAAAACGGCATCGACGCCCCAACACTGATCGACACACACAAACGCCCCAACGCGCTAATCGCACAAGGCCTATGTCTAGTCCAACAACCCGGCGTCCACGCCATGATCGATGTCAGCGATGGCCTCGTACAAGACGCAGGACACATCGCGACGCGGAGCAATGTGGGTATAGAGATTACGTCTACAGACGTGCCAGTTCACCCGGCTTTAACCGCGTACTGTGATTCAAACAGCCTAAACGCGAACACTCTTGCACTCACCGGCGGCGAGGAATATCAACTCATCTGTGCGGTCGGCCACGATGCGATCAAGAAGGCAAAAGACGCATACCGAAATGAAATCGGTACTGATTTGGTGTCGATTGGTTTGGTAGATGACAAGAAAGAAGGCGTATGGGTCGACGATGATCGACCACAACTCACAGGGTTTAATCACTTTCCATCATGATCGCAATCATCGGCGGCAGCCAATCCCACCGTTTACTCGAACTCGGTGACATGCGCGGCGAACGCATCAAACCTGTGACCACGCCCTACGGTGACTCTCCCCCACTCCACCGCATGCGATCTGATGCAGGCGAGTTCATCTTTCTGTCGCGGCATGGCGAATCGGGTTACAGCGTCGGCGCGCCGTTTGTGAATTACCGTGCGAACATTTACGCGCTCAAAGAACTTGGCGTCGAATCGATTGTCGCTTGGAGCGGCCCCGGCGCGTTGGACGAAACGTATTACCCTGGCGAGCTCGTCGTGCCACATGACATCATCGACGAAACCCGAAGTCGTCCCTCAACGTTTTACGCGGGGAGCGGACTCGGTTTCGTCCGGATGCGCGACGTGTTTTGTCCGCGGTTGCGCAACGCACTCGGCGCTAGCGCGGCAGGTCTGATGGGCGAACCCGTTCGCTCCGGCGTATATGTTTGTACCGAAGGTCCGCGCATGGAAACACCCGCAGAAGTGCGGAAGTACCGTGCGTACGGAGGACAACTTATTGGCATGACCTTATGCCCGGAAGCCTTCCTCGCGCGCGAACTCGAGATGTGCTACGCCGCGCTATGTTTCGTCACGAACTATGCAGAAGGCATTCATAATCGCCCAGAAGACCCCGGCACCGTTTTCGGCGGCCTCGCCAATGACGACGAACGCGCAGCCGCCGACGCCACCGCAAAACGTTTCCCCGAAATCGCAATCAAACTCACCGGGGCTATTCCAAGCGACAACACGGCATGCACGTGCGACAGCGCGATGGAACGATTCCGCCAACGAGGGATCATTGGAAACAACTGGCGAGAATGGGTCCGGCCCTAAGCAAAGATTCACCACAAAGTCACAAAGGGCACAAAGAAACGAAACACAAAGCCGCTCTCCTAATCGCGCGAAAGCAATAATTTCCCTACGATCCTACAACGTGCTGTGCGATCTGTGGCTCTGTCGTGAGAACAGTTCAAACCAAGGGGAATACAGAGAACATGAAGGTGCGGCGAGAATCGCTTGACCATTGGTCTTTGTGCGCGGTTCTTTGTGTCCTTCGTGCCTTTGTGGTTAGGCGTTTGTTACCCGCTTGTTAGCCATACGTGGGCTCATTTCCCGCCTTCCACTTAATATTACAACCAAGACTCGGGATTTGGTCATCCGGAATCCGCGCACCACTCAACAACGCATCCAATGCTGACCGCATATCACCGCCTGTAATCGGGATGTCGTTCTTCGGACGACTCCCATCCAATTGCCCACGATAAACCAGCTTCAGTGCGCCGTCGAATAGGAAGAAGTCCGGCGTACATGCCGCGCTGTATTCCTTAGCGACATCCTGCAACTCATCATAGAGATACGGAAACGTAAAATTATTCTCCGTCGCGAACGCCGCCATTTTCTCGGGGCTATCGTCCGGATAATTTCCTACATCGTTCGCACTGATCGCGACCACGCCGATACCCTTGGACGAATATTCCTTTCCAATCTTCGCGATTTGATCGCACACATGAACAACATACGGACAGTGGTTGCAAATAAACATCACCAGCAACCCCATAGACCCCGCCACGTCATCCCGCGTGACGTACAATCCGTCCGGCGTCGGTAACGAAAAATTCGGTGCCTCCGTCCCCAAAGCCAACATCCTCGATGCCGTCTGTACCATCATTCACCTCCGAGCGTTTAACGTGGCCCTAACCCAGAAACGACCATCATACCCACACATCGTGAGCGGCTTGCAAACCCCCGGCCCAATCCCGACTGCACGTGAAACGACTCTTGGTCGACTTAGGAACCGATTCCGGTCAACAATGTGTCTCCAAACATATAACATCGAAACTCTGGACAGGAATTCCAAATGCTCAAACTAGTCCGCATGCTCATAATAGTCTCTGCGTTCATACCACTTGCCGCACACGCCGACCAATTACTCGCGGGCACCGCCCGTGTCGATATCACGAACTACGACGCTGGGCCCGTGAATGATCCGCTGTATGTAAAGGCGCTCGTCATCAAGAACAGCGACACCATGATCGCAATTGTGACGATCGACGCGGTCGCTATCGGCGAAATCGGTCATATCACGAACGAATTTCTACCGAACGTCCGCGCCGCAATCAGAACACAAGCCGGCATTGCTCCAGAGAACGTCCTTGTTAACGCGAGTCATTGCCATGGCGTGGTGCATGAAGTCGAAAACCGGACTGTTCAGGCGGTAAACGAAGCAGCGGAAAATTTAGTGCCCGTCCGGATTGGCGTGGGCGCAGGACACGAAGACCGCATCATGGAGAACCGGCGATTCCTTTTGAAGGACGGATCCCAAATCGATAGCCGTCGCGCCTATTCTCTTCCGCCGGATAAATCGTTCGCTGCCGTTGGGCCGGTCGATCCGGAGATCGGCGTTCTTCGATTGGACAAGACTTCCGGAAAAACGCTCGCGGTCGTCTACAACTTCGCGTGCCATCCGATCCAAGGCGTTCCAAACCAAGGCAACACCGCCGACATGATCGGCTTCGCGTCGAAAGTGATCGAAGAAAACCTCGGAGACGGCGCGATGGCCCTGTTCCTACAAGGCTGCGCAGGCGATATCAACCCCGCCCACTACAAAGACACCGATCATCCCCACGACGCAGAACCGCTGGGCAATTTATTAGGGCTGAGTACACTTCGCGCACTACAGTCGATCGTTGCCGACGAAGATTCACGCTTGAAAATACTCAACACATCTGTAGACTTGCCAAGGGCGAATTTCGCGCAACGAATAACTGACTTAGAAGCAAGACAGATACAGCTACTCGAATCCCTGCGGGGCACGACCATAAACCTAAAGACTTTTATTCCACTCGCAGTGAAATACGGACTATCGCCCGAGCATCCATCGACCTATGCCCATCGCTACCTACACGAGGAAGCGCTAGGTCGAGATGACGCGAAGAAACTTGACGCCGAGAACCGTGCAGTCATTCAACGCTATATCGACAACGTTCACATTATGGAAGAACTGACCCGCATCCAGGCAAACCTCCGGCTTATCCGCAAACATGAGTCCGATAGTTTAGCTGCTGCCACGCCGACCGTCAACATCGAAGTCATGGCGCTACGCATCGGAGAATTCGTGCTCGCAACCTTCCCCGGCGAACCCACCGTACAAATCGGACTCAATATCAAACAAGCGTCGCCGCATGACCACACCTTCATCGCTGGTTACACAAACGGCTACATCTACTATGCCGCCACCGCCGATCAGCTCCGAAACACCGGCCATGCCCAAGAAGACAGCGACACCATCCTCGCCCCCGAATGGCAAGCGATCTACGAGGCAAAGGTTAGCGAATTACTCGCGGACCTATAAAGAACAAATTCACCACGAAGACACAAAGGACACGAAGAACCACTCACAAAGGATTTCTCGTTGCCACGGTCCTCCGTGGGAATGCATATAGCTCCGCTTCGTGAGTCGTTCTTTGTGCCCTCCGTGCCTTTGTGGTTCGCATTTCTCTACAATGACGAATTCTAAACCAACAAGGTTACCTTAAGGAGTGCCATCATGGCCGACCTAGAAGTAAGTATCGATAACGGCGTAGCGACATTGACGATGAATCGCCCCGAAGCGCGGAATGCGTTGAGCGATGAAATTCGTTCGGGTTTGGCCGAACATTTTCATGCATTCGAATTGGACGATTCGATTCGGTGTGTCGTGTTGACCGGCGCGGGCGATCACTTCATGGCGGGTGGCGACGTCAAAGGATTTACCAAGGCGATGCAGAGCACGCCCGACGAAATTCGACAACAATTCGTCATGCGCATTCATGATTTACACACCATCATGTTCCCCATGCGCCGAATGAAAAAGCCGATCATAGCGAAAGTGAAAGGCGCTGCCGCCGGTGCAGGCGTAAGTTTCGCACTATGTTGCGATTTAGTCATCGCTTCGGAGGATGCTTTCTTCACGTTAGCCTATTGCAACATCGGCACCAGCCCGGACGGCGCATCGACATTCCACTTACCTCGAACACTCGGCATCAAAAAGGCAATGGAAATCGCATTGCTCGGCGACCGCTATACCGCGCAACAATGCCTCGACATGGGACTCATCAACTTCGTCGTACCCACCGATAAGCTCGACGAAGAAACGGACAAGCTGACAACGCGCTTAGCAAACGGCCCAACACGCGCGTATGGCAATGCAAAGGCGTTGTTGTACCAGTCCGTCAACCGTGATTTCGAAGCCCAATTACAAGCAGAAGCCGAATACTTCGCGGATTGTGCGGCAGGCCCCGACTTCAAAGAAGGCGTAATGGCATTCGTCGAAAAGCGGAAACCGAACTTCACGGGAAAATGATCTGCTCAATGTAAATCTTGTGTAAAACACCGACTCCAGTGGGATCCAATAGCCGGGTGCATGGGTTACTCTATGTAGAAGATTCTTGCCTGACTGCATGTCAGAACGATATCGCCGTTCAATACGGAGGCAATTTCATGCTACGAAGAGCAACATCCTCAGCATTGTTTCCAGCCGCACTGTATATGTCGTGCGTCGTTGCGCAAATGGCGTCCGCCCATCCCGGGTCTGGGATTACCGTGGACAATGACGGCCAAGTCTATTTCTTCCACACGGCCTACGGCATGTGGACGATAGATACCGAAGGCGCACTGTCCCAATTCGATGGCCCGGGCTGGCACTGGATGGCGCTGGATCCGACTGGAGCCTTCGCCGACCAACGGTGGCCACGTGTTCTTGAGCATATGCGCCCAGGTGCCATCGAGTACGGCGACGCAGAACTGAAGTCCGTTGGCCCGTCACAAACGATCGTGTGCGCGACAAGTTTTCCAATAGCGATCGGACCCAAGGGCGCGCTGTACTACGCAGAGCCCAGCAAGGACGAACGTCTGCACATCAAACGGCTGGAGCCAGGAGCAAAACCAACGCTTCACGCGACCATTCCCGTGGTAAACGAAATCGCACCAAACAACAAACCTGGGAAAGCGTTATGGATACACGGCATCACCGTCGGTCCAGATGGCACCGTGTATTACACCGAGAAGGAAGCAATCCAAAAAATCGACCCAGACGGAACCGTATCGATCATCGCGAACAACATCGCGATCCCGAATTGCGAAGGGCACGACCGCGGTGGCGTCATGCTACGAGGAGTCGCCGTTACAGAGGATGGTACGTTGTACGTCGCATCCACCGCATGTGGTGCCATCTTGAAGATTCGACCCGGAGGCCCAGTCGAATTCGCGCTACTCAGAACCGAAGCGGACGAATCATGGTCAGCAACAGGGGTCGCAGTCCATGGCGACGACGTTTACGTTCTCGAATTCTGGTACGCAGAGATGGATCGCCCAGAGACCTGGATGCCTCGCGTCCGCAAGTTGCTACCCGATGGTAGTGTGAAAGTCCTTGCTACCGTCACAGAATTGCCGAAGTGATTTCTGCTGCCACAAGGCCAAGGCAAACAGTCAGTCCCACTTCATAAAGCGATCCCAAGCGTACTGCTCCACCAATTTCCGAAGCGTCGCAAATTCGACCTCGTCGAATTGTTCTTTGACCGCGCGCCAAAACTCGTCCCACGTAAACCGTAACACCGTGCACCGCGTTAATGCGGTGATCGTCGCAAGACGATGCTCCTGAGGATTGAACTGCATCATCTCCCCCAAAAGCGCAGGCGCTTCACATTCCGCCTGAGGATGCTCATCACGAATGATTGCGACCGTGCCCCGCAACAAGACATACCCCTTGTTCTCCGTCTGCTCCCCCTCACGAATCCACGTATCACCCGATCCAACATTACGCAGCTCACCAATCGTTAAGAGAATGCGAGCAGCGCTCTCACGAAGCTCATCCGGCAGATCACCCCATGAGGCCATCCCGGTAATGTCCCGCACATATTTTTCTGTATCCTCTGGCATCAGCCCCCTAACTCTACACCGAAACCATATCGCGCCGCTACATCATGGACCCTCAAAATCTCAGCAGCGGCAACATTTCGATTCCAGGCGCAATCCGTTCACCGTCAATTCGACTCACCAGAACCTTGAATTAGTGGGCGGATTCCCTATAATAGGTCGAGAGACCCATTTTGAGGCGGAGAATATTCCATGAGCGTGATTCGTGTGTGTACGGAGCCGGGACGATTAAACGACGGAGTACGGGGCGATCTAGCGGAGGCATTGACCGCCGCGACATTAGCCGTCGAAGTCGGTGCCGACACCGATGCCGTGCGTCCGGGGATCATGGTGTTGTTCGACGAAATGCCGAAAGATCGCTGGGCCGTCGGCGGTAAGTTTGATGATACATACTCCGCTCCGGGCGGACGGATTCTGATTACACTCGATGCGATGGAAGGCGTATGGACCGAAGCGCGGCGAAAAGACCTTATCGAGCGATACTCGCAAGCCGCCGCGAACGCAGTGGGAAGCGATACTCCAATAGCGAGTTGTTGGGTAATCATCCGCGAGATACGCGACGGCAGTTGGGGCGCGATGGGTACAGCGGTAAAGATAGAGAACTTTCTACCGTTAGGATTCACCGAAGACCGTGCAGCGGATGCACGGCGGACAATCACCAAGCGAAGTCAGGGTGAACCAAAATAGAAAACGCAAAGGCGCCAAGACGCAGAGAATTACGAATACCCAAACATCACAGAGTTTTGGTTCTTTTCTCCAGAATAAATTCTCTGTGAACTCTGTCCAGCTTTTCGACGAAGTCGAATGCGGCGCTGTGGCTAAGAATCCGCAGAAACACCCGCGCCCTTACGACCGACCATCACATAGAACAGCGCGCCACCGACCACGACGGTGATGAACGACAACGTCGATTCAAGTGGGCGTCCGGTCATGGCCCACGTCATCGTAATACCTGCCAGAACTAGGAACAGAAGCGGTGGCAGCGGGTATCCCCACGTCTTAAACGGTCGAGGCATGTCTGGCCGACGTATTCGCAATACAATTACGCAAAGAACGGCCAGGCTACCGAACAACGTGATTGTAAATCCGGCGTATTGCTGAATTTGGTCAATGCGTCCGGAGACAATGATGAATGAAGTGACGACGCCTTGCAGCAACAGCGCGGCGGTCGGTGCGCCAGACTTGGCCCCGACCCGACCGAGAAAATCGAGTGAGGTTGTGTCCTGTCCGAAAGCGTAATAAACGCGCGCGCCCGCGATCGTCATCGCAGAAGCCGATGCGAGTATTGACACGCAAAGCACACTAGTGACCAACATCGCCCCTTGCTCACCGAAGAGGTTGCGCGATGCAATGAGTCCTACTTCAACTTCACCGGCGAGTTCGTCAAGCGAGGCTCCGTAAAAGTACACCGCGTTCAGGCCGAGATAGAGCAGAACGACAACGCCCGTCCCCATCAATAGCGCTCGGGGTAGATCGCGCTGTGGATCGTGCATTTCGCCCGCGACATATGCAGCAGCATTCCAGCCGGAGTAACAGAAGCCGACGAAAATCAACGATGTTCCAAATCCTTTACCGAGGTCCATCGCGGACGCATCTGTGTACACCTGCGAAGTGGACGCGAGATTGGAGAACGAACCTTTGCCTATCGTGAAAGCGGCCAAGATGATGACGATAATGCCACCAACTTTGAACACCGTAATAAAATCGTTGAACGCTACGCCGCCACGCACGCCACGACAATGTATGAGAACAAGTGCCCACGCGATTACGAGTGCCGACGTATCGATACCGGATATCGGCATCCACTCCGGCCACGTGACGCTTTCGGGAAGCAGGGCAGCGAAATAGCGCGCGAAGCCCTTGCACGCCGCTGCGATCGGCGCTGAAAAACCAGCCGTGAGCGATACAAATGCCGACATAAACGCAGCAGCAGGGCCAAAGGTCTCGCGCAGATAAACATATTCACCGCCGGCCTTAGGCATTGCTGTGCCCAATTCGGCGAAACAGAGCGCCCCGCATAACGCGAGCACGCCACCGACAATCCAAAGCACGAAGATGAACCCTGTGTGCCCGAGATCAGCAGCTTGAAAACCCGTCGAGGTAAATATGCCAGCGCCAATGATGTTCGCGATGACCAGCGCGGTTGCCGATCGTAATCGAAAGTGGCGAAGGAGTCCGTCGGAGGAAGCGCTCACTTATCGGAAGGTGCCCGTTTTTGAAACACGATAATGTACTGCTCCTCCATCAACGCAATCTCCTCCACGAAATCAAACCCGGCATCTTTAACTTCATCCGTCACCGTGCCTTTGCCACAGCGGACATGGTTCAGCGTCCATTCGGTATTGACCCCTTTGACCCGTTCAAAATCAACGATGACCAGGCGACCTTCAGGACGCAATGCTTCATGAATGGACGTGAGTACGTCGTACGGATACTCAAAATGGTGGTACGTATCACAGATGAAGACCAGGTCAACCGATTCGGATTCGAGCTTCGTTGACCGCTCATCGGACAATACCGGATTGATATTTGAAAGTTTCTCTTCCTTAGCACGTTTGGTGATGTGCTCGATAAAGTTCTCAGCGATATCGACCGAATACACAACCCCATCGTCGCCAACTTTATCCGCGATCATCATGGAAAAGAACCCCGTGCCCGCACCCACATCTGCGACCGCACTCCCCGCCTTCAGACTCAATGCGTCGACGATTTCTACGCGGTGCTTGAAAATCGCACGGCTTTCTCCCTCGAACATGATCGTGTAACGCTTAACGCTGGGGTCTTTGAAATTATCATTGATACCAGGCTTGACGCTTTGCTCTTGCGCTAAGGCCCCAGCAGAAAGCAACATCGTCACAAGGGCAATGCAGGTCATAAAGCGCTTCGTGGTCATTTCAATTCTCCTTGCCACGGCACCCGGTCTCGGCGTGCCGGACATGAACATACCAGCCAGTGCCCACCGATGTCATGGCCGCGACCGGCTCGCCTTCGGAGGGCCTCAATGTTACATTGCTCAGATGAATTGCTAAGAAGGAGGGTTTATCCCAATGCGATGGACGATAATGCTGTTGGTAGTGACACTACTCGGATCGCTGGCGGCCTTCGCCGAGTTGCGTGCGGGCGTCGCCAAGGCAGATATCACGCCGCCCGTTGGTAGCGCCATGTATGGATACGGTGCACGCGGCGCAAACCTCTCGGTAGGTGTGCACGATCCGCTTTTCGCGAAGGCCCTCGTCCTGGACGACGGTGAAACGCGCGTCGCAATTGTCACGCTCGATCTCGGCGCATTCAGCGCGGAGAACACGCGCAACGTGCGCAGCTACATCGGCAAGCGCACAAAAATCGATCACGTCATCATTACAACATCGCACACCCACTCCGCACCCAGGGCAACCCTCGACTTCCCCAACCGAGCCGCGCCATGGATTCGTGAGACAGAGGCAAAAATCGCAAATGCGATCAAAGAAGCGAACACGAAACGTCGGCCCGCCCAAATCGGTGTCGGATGGGGCGAAGTGCAAGAAGGGCACAACCGCCGTAACGTGCTCGAAGACGGTACCGTGGAAATGTTCTGGGGGAATCGGGATCGTGTGCCAACCGGCCCGCTCGATTATTTGCTAGGCGTAATTCACATCGCCGGCGATGACGGCGATCCAATCGCCACCCTAGTGAACTTCGCATGCCATCCTGTGGTTCTGGGCCCAGAAAACTTGCAGATCTCCGCAGACTATCCAGGCGTCTTCATGCGACAAGTGGAAAAAGCGACGGGCGGTCAGTGCATGTTTCTACAAGGTGCCGCCGGCGACATCAATCCGTTCTGGGACAAAACAGCGCCAGCCGACGGGGCATTTGACCAGATGGAGAAAATGGGAACCGCAATCGCCGATGAAACGTTGCGTGTGCTTGATACGATTGAACCCACCGGTGGCACAATGCCGTTGTCCATTCAGCAAGAAATCATATTCCTGGCACGCCGGAGCGACATCGCACGGGAAAAGAAAAACGTGCCCGCTGAGATCAACACGCTCCTCATCGGCAACGACATTGCATTCGCCACGTTTCCAGGCGAGTTCTTCGTCGAACACGGTTTGCGCCTCAAAGCGCAAAGCAGAATACGAAACACTTTTTTTGTCGGCTACACAAACGATCAGCTCGCGTACTTCCCCACCATCAAAGCGACAACCGAAGGCGGTTACGGCGCAGCATCGGCCACACGGGTCGAAATCGGTGCGGGGGAACGATTGGTAAACCGGGCGTTGGTAAACCTGCACTATCAGGCCGGGTTGGTGGCAGGCGCGCAGTAGCGTTGGTACTTGCACGGCTCCCCCACTCTCCATTCCCGCGAAAGCACAGACTTAGGGTAAGTTTAGCCAGTCTGTATGTAGGTGATGTTCCGTAGAGAGATTGCCGCAGTCGCGGAACTCCTTCGCAATGACGGAAAGGGTTGGTTCTCCCTCATTTGGCCGCTCGTCTGCTGGACGCCCTGATTGTCGTAAAAGGGATACGAACAAGCTAAACCAGCTCTACAGGTTGAGGGTCATAGCGCTCACCGTCATTGCGAAGGAGCCGCAGGCGACTGCGGCAATCTTTTCATGCAAACCTATTCTGAGGTGCCCCAAAAGACCCCGACCCCCAGGAGAGGGAATGCGTGGAGTCTAGTTTCCTGGTCGATACGCACTCAGCAACTGATCGGCAATCTCCGCCTCCGTAAACGCGACGGTCTTCATCTGATTGTTCGCGTAAAGGACGGTCTGATCATTGTAATGCGGCGAGTCTTCGTTACTCGTTTGCGAATAGCCGACGACGGAATATGCACGGATCGATTCCCCGAACTCGACGGCAAAAATCCAACTGTCACCGCCGCTCACAATCAGTTTGCCGTCATCGGCTTTTTTGAATCCGAGTGCGCGAAAATTTCCCGTGGACCCGCCGCCGCCGCTGACGGGGAGATCAACGTCGCCGCGCCGTACGCGGTGGACATCGCCCCAGGCAACCGCGATATCGCCGTATTTCTCTTTCGTATCTTCGATGGCGTCAGCGAACGCGGTTACGGCGCGTTCGGGGTTACCGATTCCTTGCGGCGTGGACGTGGGTTTTTCTTCGCTCCAGGGTGTTGTGTAAATGTTGTCATTCTTGCTCGCGTATTTCCCCCACCAGGATTTGAAAAGGACCGATCCGCGGCTTTCGGCCTTGGTCGTGTTGTCCCATTTCCGAAGGAGGTCGATCGCGTCTCTGGTTTCGGCATCTGGTTTGGATTTTTTCACGGCCTTGATAAGATCGTCTTTAACGCGATCGGCGAGAAGCATTCTGGGGCTGTACTTCAAGTCGCGCACTTCTTCGAGTGAAAACTTCTTTTTATTGTGGACGATTTCGAGGCTATGCTGCGTGCGAAGGCCTAGCCCGTTGTCCGGGAAGTGGTCGGGAAATGATTCGCGCGCAAGTGGTTCATGCAGATTGGTGAAATACGGCGGCGAATTGCTGTTCTGCACATACCCGCCTTTCGGGTTCAGCAATTGCGGTAGATCGCTTATCGGATGAACATCCGTCCACACATCCAAAGACGCTGAAGCGGGCACTGCTTCCGCACGTTTGTTTTCATGTGGAATATCCGGGATGGTTCCGTTCCAAAGGTAATAGATATTGCCTTCACGGTCCGCATACGCAATGTTGAACATCGGAATTGCACGCACATCAAGCACGGATCGAAATTCATCGTACGACGTACATTGCGCGAGATGCAGCCATTGTTCGTAAAACCGAAATTCGTCGTATGCCACCGACTTCAGCACATACGCATGCGAAGCCGTCTGATGCACAATTGGACCCAACGGGCTGTGCCAGAACGTGCGCGTCTCCTGCTTCGTTCCGTCATCCGTCTGATAGTCAATCGTGACGTCTTCACGGTGCATCGGCACTGAACCGCCATCGAATAGATAGTGATTAGGACGTTCCGGGTCGAGCGTCAGTTCATAGATCTCTTCAAGGTCAGGATAATTAACGGTGTGTGACCAGCCCAGATGCTCATTAAATCCAGTCGTGAGTACAGGGCGCCCAATGAAGGTAGAACCGTAAAAATTCAGTTTGCCGGGTACCGTGAGATGCGCTTCATAGTACGTCGCGACTTTCGACCACGCTTGATGCGGGTTGCCCATGAGGATGGCCTTACCGGACTTCGTGCGCTCCGGAGAAAACGCCCACATGTTCGACCCCTTGCTCCCCTCGCGATCATCAAACGCCCGCGCAACTTGTTCGCCCGCTTCGAGATTCTTGATCGTCTTACTCACTATTCCGCCACGATCAAACGCGAAACGCGCAACACCCGTCAGTCCATGCGAAGCGACATCGTGCGGTGTAATCGATTGCACCCAATCCGGCAGCTCCGCGCGGTGTTGATCCACGTAATAACTGAATCCAGCAGCGTATCCCTCAACCATTGACCGAAAGTCTGGGCTTAACTTGTGATACGTCTCAATCGCTCTCGCGCGAACGCGGTACTGACGGTTCTTAAAATCAGAATTGAGTTCCTTCTTCCCAGCATGACGCGCGAGTTCACCGCGAGCCCGGAGCATGTGTTCCATGATGGTCACCGCATGATCTTCGGCCTGACACCAAGCGAGCCCAAACGCAACCGCTTCAAGCGTCTCGCCCTTAATGTGCGGCACGCCATACTCCGTACGCCGGATTTCGACTTGGTCTGCAAGTTGTGGCCGTGGCATGGTGGCGTATGCGGTCGATACCGCAAGTGCCAATACTATCGTTACCACCGCCAAGCGCCAGCCGTTCTGAGATCGATATTCCGCAGTGTCCATTCCAATTGCTCCCATTACCGCGCGGCCCATCGCGCGAAACCCTAGCCCAACGGCACTATCTCTCCCTAGAACCGCGACTGTCAAATCTAGATGTACTGCTGCCAACAAACCGCCCCCTCACCCTCGCTTTCTACTGTCATCCCGAGCGAAGCCGAGGGATCTACTCGGGTGAGAAGTAGACTATTCGACTCTGGGTAGATTCCTCGGCTTCGCTCGGAATGACATTGATGGAATCGCGGAGTTCATTCGGAAGCACTGGAGCGCCGCTCCCGATCATTAGAAACAAAGCCGAATTCGTTTGCCACCGCACACCCATCCCGCATAGTCTACGGCCATGCCCAGCAAACAACCCAACGTTCTATTCGTCATGACAGACCAACAACGGGCCGATTGTGTAAGCGCGCTGGGCAATCCCGACATCTACACGCCGAACATGGACCGCTTGGTGTCGCGCGGTGCTTCGTTTACGAATGCGTATTCAACGTGTCCCGTGTGCGTCCCCGCACGTTACACGATTCGGACAGGCTGCGAACCACCGACTACCGCCATCTACCAAAACCAACGCCAAGCCCCCGTCGAAGGTCAAGCGAAGAGCATGACGGATCGATGCGGACCTTATCTCGCGCAACGCATGCAATCGCTCGGATATCGCACATTCGGCGTCGGAAAATTTCACACCGCGCCTTGGGATGAAGAAATAGGGTACGACGTTCATCTGCATAGCGAAGAGCTCTACGGAAATCCTGATCAACGTGAGCGCGATGCCTATGCATCGTTCATCAAACGCGACTATCCCGCGTATGATTTCCACGAAGGCCTGATGGGCGAACGCACGGAAATGTATTACATGCCGCAGATGAGTCCATTTCCGGCGGAGGCCACTGTCGAAGGCTGGGCCGCAGCACGCGCCGTCGAACAAATCGAGCGGACAGACGATGACAAACCCTACTTCGGCTTCGTCTCGTTCGTCGGACCGCATCCTCCCTTGGCCCCGCCGATTCCCTTCAACCGTATGTACGACCCCGACCGAATGCGTAACCCTGTTCGCGGCGATGTCAGTGTTGACCTCATGGACGAACATTTGCGCTGGATGAACCACGCGATTTGGGCGGACGACATCAACGATTCGCTCGCGCGCAACATACGCGCACGGTATTACGGCGAATTGACGTATATCGACGATTGCTTGGGACGAATTCTCGATGCCGTCGAAGCGCGAGATGATGCGGAGAACACCGTTATCGTGTTCTATTCCGACCACGGCGAACACCTCGGCGATCACCACGCCTGGCAGAAGGAAAGTTTCTTTGACGCCGCAGCAAACGTCCCGTTCATGGTCAGTTGGCCCGATCAAATCGCTGCGGACGAGCGTCGTAGCGAACTCGTCTGTCTAACCGATTTATTCGGGATTGCTACGACGGCTGCCGGAAGACCGGAGGTGCGCGAAGGCGTGGACGTTTTTGGCGGACTAGGTGGAACTGCACGACCACGCTCCGAACTCATCGGCTATTACGGCACACCCGGCACACCTCGCTTCAAATTCATGGTGCGTGACGCAGAATGGAAATACATTTTCCTCGCGAACGGCGGCTACGAACAGCTATTCAATCTTCGCGAAGACCCACTCGAACTGAAACAACGCCTCAACTCGGATCGAAACGTCGCCGAGCGATTGCAGAACGTTGGCATAAAAGCACTAAATCGAATCAACGCTAACCGCGCACTCGACGATGGGGCACTCAAAGATTTCCCCTACGAAAATCGACCACTCAGACGCATTTACCAGTTCGACCGCTCACGCGGTGTAACCGGATTCCCGGAACATCCTCGGGATCTGTTGCTCGATACTGACCTAAGCTAAACGAGGACAATCAATGTCATCATCCAATGGCGAGACCATCTATTCAGCCGATAAAGTAAACGTTGTTCGCGATGAAAACGGTGTGCCACATATTGAGGCTAAGACACTGGGCGATGCGTACTGGGGTCTCGGCTACGTCCATGCGTATGACCGCGGTTTACAGTTGTTGTTGACGCGCATTCTTGGGCAGGGGCGCGCAGCGGAACTGTTGTCCGGCGACGATGAAACGGTCGAGGTAGACCGATTCTTTCGTAAGATGAATTTTGGCGGTGCGTTGGATGCGCAGTTGGAAATGCTGACACCGGAGACCGCTACACTCGTCGACCAGTATTGCGCGGGCATTAACGCGCGACTAAAGGAAAAGATTCCGTGGGAATTGCGATTGATGGGCTACTCGGCAGAGCCGTGGACGCCGTCCGATTCCGTGTTGATGTCTCGGATGACGGGGTATGTGGGGCTTGCACAATCCCAAGGCGAAATCGAGCGCTTCATCGTCGAGATGGTGCAAGGCGGCATTGAACGGGAAAAGCTCGTCGACCTGTTTCCTGGGTTAATGGACAACCTTGATGAAGCGATGCTCAAGAAAGTTACCTTGAACGAACGAATGGTGCCGGACAGCGCGATGTGGCGACGCGTCATGCCCTCCATGACCGCGTCAAACAATTGGGTCGTATCCCCCAAAAAATCCGCGACAAGTAATGCCCTCCTCGCGAACGACCCGCATCTCGAAACGAATCGATTGCCAAACGTGTGGTGCGAAGCCGCCATGTCGGTCGGTGATCGCTATGTGATGGGTGCAGGAATGCCAGGGATCCCAGGCATCATCATCGGCCGCACCAACGACGTTGCCTGGGGCGCGACCTATACATTCATGGACGGCATCGATTTCTGGGTGGAACAATGCCGTGAAGGTCAATATTTCAAAGACGATGCGTGGCACGATTTTGTTGCACGATCTGAAACGATCAAGCGAAAGAAAAAGACGGATGTAGACATAACGTTCTACGAAAACGACCACGGCGTACTCGAAGGCGACGCGAACACCGAAGGCCACTACCTGGCATCGCGGTGGGCAAGCGCCGACACGGGTGCGCGTTCACTAAACGCATTCGTGGGCATGTGGAACGCGAACACCGTTGAAGAGGGCATGGCCTGCCTTGGCGAAATTGAAACCGCGTGGAATTGGGTTTTGGCCGATAGCGACGGAAACATTGGGTATCAGATGTCCGGACTATTGCCTAAACGTGGCGCGGGTGTGAACGGTTTTCTGCCCGTACCCGGCTGGGACAGCGCAAACGATTGGCAAGGCTCTCACGACCACACGGATTTGCCGCGTTGCGTCAATCCGGATGCGGGATACTTCGTCACCGCAAATAACGACTTGAATAGCTGGGGCGCGGTATCGCCGATTAACATCGCGATGAGCGGTCATCGCGCAACACGCATCACTATGCTACTGGAAGCGAAAGAAAAACTCGCGCTAACAGACCTTCAAGCGATCCATTATGACGACTATTCGCTGGAAGCCGAACGATTCATGCCCTTCATTCGCGATGAATTGACAGATACACCGGCAGGCAACGCCCTAAAAGAATGGGATTGCCGTTACGCACCCGAATCAGACGGCGCGATTATCTTCGAAGCGTTCTACCGCGAACTATACAACGAAGTATTCGGCAAAGTAGGACTCGGCCCTGACGTGATGGATCACGTCTGGAAAGAGACGGGACTCATAATCGGTTTTTTCGAAAATTTCGAAAACATTCTACTTGCCGAAGACTCGCCTTGGTTCGAAGGCCGATCACGAAGCGAAATCTATTCCGCAGCATTGGAGCGCGCACTGGAGACAGAAGTCGCACCCTGGCGCGCGTCCAATCACCTCATCATGAAACACTTGCTATTCGGCGGACGGCTACCATTGTTTCTAGGATTCGACCACGGCCCAGTCGCCCTACGCGGCGGTCGAGCCACACCCCATCAAGGCCAAGTCTTCCGCGCAGGAAACCGCGACTCCTCATTCACCCCGTCATTCCGTTTTGTAACCGACCTCGGCGAACATGAACTACACAGCAATATCGCAGGAGGACCATCCGACCGCCGATTCTCAAAGTGGTACGTCTCCGACCTCGACAACTGGGTGTCCGGGAAATACAAAAAGGTCGATCCGAAGTAGCGTGATTTGGGAGGGATTTTCTTAGCTACGTGAAAACGCTTTCGGGAAATCAGATAGATCCTTCGACTTCGCTCAGGATGACAATTGATCGAAGCAGCGCCTAGGTTCGTAGTCCCGCCTTTAGGCGGAATTTCTGCCGCAACTCACCGCCTAAAGGCGGGACTACAAACCCGGTCGAATCATCTTGGCGCTGTCTTTCGCTAATGCTCTCTCTTCTGCGCGCCTGGACCTTGCGCTTGCCAACGCACCATCGAATAAAGTTCCAACCGCGCGACCTGTTCGCCATGCGGAAAGTCCTTTCCGTACTCCCGATACTCTACGTGGCCATCTAAGAACAGCACATTACTCCCGGTCTCGAAATGATCGAACCAGAGATTAACCGGAAGGTCATCACCATAAGGCGGCCCGGGCAACGTGCGCGAAGCGAGTCCGTCCCACATGACGGGAACATCTGCCGCTCCCCCATCGAACGCACCAGCGTCATTCATCTTGTTCGCAATTCCAGGGTGTAATCGCGAAATCCAAATGGGTTCCGCAATGGATTCGTCCGGATGGTCAATCCGAACCTCATCAGCATTCGGATCACGCATCGCGTTGACGATCGGTAATTCAACATGCGACGGCGTATCGCTCCACACGTTATCGGAAACATGGAAACCAAAGTACGTGTACGCGAGATCACCGAGGAGTTGCACCGCGGCCATACGCACTTCGCCCTCATCGTTGTACCAAGGATTTGCCGAATACGGCCACAGCAACGCTTCCGCTTCCCGCGACGCAGGACATGCCCATATATCGAAATCATCCATATAGTCGGGATAGAGCAACGCCCCATCCGGCGACAGGCTATAGAGCGCGCGCGTCGGATAACGATTCCCCGGTGCTTCGTCCGAATACATTCGAAACACGTCACCCATTTTCTTCAGGTTGCTTTGACACCCCGCACGATCGCGCACATCCTGCCAAGGCGTCGCCGGCAGAATCATCAAAAAAATCACGAAGAGGATTGCGATGACAATTAGTAACTCGGGGATCGTCAGGCCGGATCGGCTCGAAAATTTTCGTTCTTGTCTGTCGTTCAACTTCATTCGTCCTTCTAGCACTACCGATTTACCCAATAGTGTATCGATGCATATTCGATGGTTACCGGAAACCGTCCAGCCGGGTATTCTACAAATTCCACGTGCCCATCGAGAAATAGGACATTGCTGCCGTCCGGTTCATGGTTGAATCCAAGGTCTCCGGAGAAGACTCCCGCAGGACTCACTAGATCCAACGGATCAATCACGTTGTCCCACATGACAGCGAGCCGTGACAAATCATTGGGACCACCAGCGGCCAAGTGCCCTTCTTTCGTCAAGACCTTCTCAACCCCGCTGTGAATTCGGTAAAGCGTGGCGTTCACAATGTTCGAATTCGGATGATTTTCGAAATCTCCATCTTGATCTGGATTCGCAAGAGCATCATCGAACAAGACATAAATGCCATTGGGTAGTCTGCGATTCGGTGTAAACAGCCCAGTGTTCGGGCCCATCAACTTTCCCTGTATTGGAGCCACAAACCACGCATTATTCGGCACAGCGAATCCGAGGTAAGCGTACGATGCATCCGCTTGGAGCCGCAGCTTCTCCAGTTGAGGCGTTCCATCCGAGTGATACCAACCATCCGGATTATCTTTATCCAATACATCGAAATTCCCAACTTCAGGGCACACCAACGGCATGAAATCCGTCATGTAATCGGGGAACAACGTTGCCACATCCGGAGCGAAACTGTCCGGTGCCTTCGGTGGAAAACGATTCCCCGGCGCTTCGCTCGCGTAGATGCTGAATATCAGCCCCATTTGCTTCAGATTGCCAGCGCACGTAATGCGCCTGGTCTCCGCGCTCCAGCGACTCCAAGGAAGCGCAAGCAAAATGATCACCGTGATGATCGCAATCATCGCTGTCAATTCCATGAGGGTCAGACCCGAAGTAATTGCGCGATGGACACGTTGACGACGCATTACGGCAGTCATGGCTACAGGGTACGCAATCGCAGCGCGTAGTTGCACTATCGGTTTACGGAGCGTATCGGGGCCTAAATCACGAATGCGTGACCATCAATCACGACACGCACCAGTGTCATCGCGTCACCCAATCTGAGTGGTCCGATTCCGTAGGCATAGAGCGCATGCAGGGAACGGGTCCGCGAACCGTCTTCGCACGCCCCCAAACCGTGGTTCAACAGGACAAGGTGCTCCAGTGAAACGAGGAAATCCTCCGGATTCTCGCCGAAGATTTCAGCGACATTGACCTCACATTGATCGAGCGGCAAAACGTCGACCAACGGAGCGACCGTTGATTTTTGGTTTGGGTCGTAGCCAGCAGGATGTACGAAGGTCCCAGGTATGAACTCGCCAGTGAGCACGGGAATGAGCGGACTTAGGTCATCCGGGTCCGCAGCCCATTCGCTCAAATCCTCATTACTACCGCCGGGACCGTCCGGCGAATACCTGGGAAGTGTCTTAAACAGGCCCTTGGGATGGTCGACCATATAGTAGTACAAGATCGGATACGTTCCGAGTTCCACATGGGGAATTGTCTCCACAAGGTATGCGCTCATCCCCTTGATCGACTGCGCCTTAATGATTTCTTTGCTTATTGAACCGAAAGGGTCTTCCGGATTCATCCAGAGCCAGTAGTTGCCAACGGCAAGTGGCCAGAAATCTTGGGCCGTATAGACCGGGCCGTTGTAGTCCAGCGGCGGGTCCGGATCAATCTGCTGCGCTTGGATGCTCGGTGGACAACCGGAAACTAAAATCACAGCAATAGCCATTACCCACACACAACATCGTTCGTATTTCATTGCGCGTTCCTCGTCACCCGCATCGTTGAATGCGTTCATGGGAACGTTTACTGGACGTTCCGATGTAACAAACACAAGCGCAATGCCAAATCGCACAACTTCCCGTAAACACATATATGGCATCGATTTATGGACTACACCAAAGGCCCAAAATACTGGGACGCAAACTCCAGTATCTGGACTGTAGACACCATCAGGACACCCCAAAAAAACGACCGCCGACGCATTACCGTCGGCGGCCACTGGTGATTCAATCGGTGAGGTCTAACAGATTACTCGCCGTGGTGATCCTTAATGTGTTTCAAATCTTCCTTACTCAGATACGCTTCGGCAAACGCTTTAACATGCTTACGCAAATCTTCGACATGCTTTAGGTCGGTCGTCTGCTTCGCTTTCATCGAAGAAACGAGAATGTTATGGCACGCCGTCATCTTCGCCATCCAACTCGCGTGATCGTTCTCCGCCTCTTCCGGCTTGATTCGTTGTTGCAGGAAATACTGCGTGATGATCTCAGCCATCTCATCCGCGTGATCTTCTTTGTTCATCACCCAGCGGACAAGCTGATTCGCATTCGCCGCGCCGCCCTGCGACAACTCATTAATCTGATTCATTGATTTTTCGATCGTCGTAATGTGCTCATTCAAAGTGACGAAGCGAGCTTGATCACCATAGATGCCGCAAGGAATCTGGCAATGGGCGAATGCGATCGGCGTGTACACCGTGGGGGCCATGATGGCTACCACAGCCGTGAGAAGGATTAACGTTTTCATTTTGTGCATGGATCAGGTCTCCGTTTTGTGAGGTTGTAGGTACATTCCGCGGACGCCATTCATCGTGTGGCGCACTCAACCAATCACTCCATCATACAAAAAAGAGATTCGCCGACTGATTCTTGCGAACGCACGCCCAAACTCGCCCGCCTACCTCCTGTAAACCGAATTGAGTCTGCCTACATTCCCTCGCCTTTTTTCGCGCGCGCAAAAGTAAAGAACGATTCATATGCACCCTCGCGCACCAGATTCCAGCGCTCGGCTCCACGGTCAATAACACTGACTACTCTTGTAGAGTACTGTGCAATAATGGCCGAATTTAGCCCAAAGCAACTATCGTAAATACCTGAAAACAAACTTGTTACAAAGGGCGTAGCACGAACGAACCCACAAAACGAAACAAACTACACCAACAAAATACCGCGTTTCCCTCTCGCCACTCTCCGCCATTCATATGGGTGTTGATTTGTACTTGTCGAGGAGCAGATACTAACGTTGCCGGGTGCGTTGCCGGGTCAATGCCGTCGTAGATGGCGGGCAGGCGCGCCCAAGGTGAGGGTGAAACAGGGGAGTCCTACTGTTCGTGGGAATCGATGTTTGGCCGTATTAAGAACCTGCTGACTCCGCCACCGAGTCAAATCTCCGACGCAGAATCGGACGCCGCGCCCGCACCGGACGCACGTGAGGAAGAAGCGCAATTCAACACAAAGTTGCGCACATCACTGGAATCATTGATTACCGCTCCAGGATTGCGGTCTGCTGAAGCCGTCGAGGCCGTGGCAACACTCAAGAATCTCGCCAAAGCGCGAGGCCCGTACGTCACAGCCGCGCGCGTTCGAATGCAATTAGAAGCGCGCCGTCCAGATTCATCATCGTCTCTCGTCGCGGATACAGGGCGTGGCTACGTCTTGGCCGCCGACTTTATCCTCCAGCACATGGTTCGCGAAATCGACGCGATCGAACACAAGTCCGTCGGCCCCAACATTTTCAAGGCCTACTGCAACGATCTCGTCGACTGTCTATCGCGTGGGAAAAAAGTTCGTCGGTGCATCGAAATTCCCGTGATGACGATCGACAGCCTCTTAGCGCGATCACTCAATTCCGGTCGCTACAAAAACGTGTACACAGAAATGGCGAGACAAGTCGTGTTGGCGACCGAGGAAATCGTGTCGCAGCGCGTGGAACGGGATGAACGATCAGCAAGGCAACGATCCAGAGAGAGCCGCACAACAAATACACCGGTGCCAGTCGCGCCTGACTCGTTGTCATCACTTGACCGAGGATCCACAAACTATTTATTGGCGCTCAATACGGGTATCGAAAAAATAAAGGAAGGGCTCGCCCACTACGAAGGCGTACCCGTGATCTCAGAACAGGCCGCCGCATCAGGCAAATTCGACCGTCAACAACTCGATGCGCATCGATCCTATTTAGCGGGACTTCTGCCCGTCGGCGAGGCATCGGGCTATCAGCCATTCCACGCCATGATCAAAGGGCGTCTTGGAACGCTATTGAGCCACTCCGATCCCGAGTCCGCCAATCGGCTACGCCTAGAAGCCGCACAAATCTATGAAACGCAGGGCGATCTCGAAAACCAGCTCCATTACCACAAGCTAATCATTGGCCGCTATCGCGCCGCCGCAGAACATTTTCGACGCGCAGGTGACGAAGCAAGATCTGCGGCCGTACTCGCGAAAGTGAAATCCACAGACCCCGACGCATAGACATTCCTCCGCCATCTCATCACCACCTGCGTCTCCCCTCCCCTTACGATCAGTCTTCCCCTGTGCTAGAGTGTCCAATTGAACCGAAGAGAGGAACGATAAGCCCATGGTTCGGGTTCTATTTGTGTGCATGGGAAATATTTGTCGTTCTCCAACCGGCGAAGGGGTGATGCGTCAACGGTTGGTCGAGCGAGGATTGGACCCGTTTGTTGATGTCGATTCAGCCGGCACGATTGCGTACCACGCGGGAAAGAAACCTGATCGGCGGGCGAGGGAAGAAGCACTTCGTCAGGGCGTCGACCTAGGGCCACAACGCGCGCGTCAAGTCACGGTAGAAGATTTCGACACATTTCATTTTGTACTGGCCATGGACCGTGACAATTTGCAGGATCTAGAACAAATCAAACCCGCGGACTCAGAAGCGGACCTCCGATTGCTCTGCGATTTCGCACCAGAATTACCGGTGGATGAAGTACCTGATCCGTATTACGGCGGCGACATGGGGTTTCGAAACGTCTTCAGAATCGTCGACACCGCCGTCGAAAACTTAATTGACCACATCGAATCGAATTTGTTGCGGACAGATGAACCACGCGACACTTGAAGCGCGAATAACCGACGTGCTTGGCATCGGGCCCCGGCGTATCGGTCCACTGAGCGGAGGCTGCATCGGCGAAGTATACGCCGTCGATTTCCACGGTGCGGAACGTGTCGTAGTGAAACACAATCCCGCCGTAGATGCGAAACTCGACATCGAAGCGTTCATGCTCCAATACCTCGCAGAACACAGCGCATTACCCGTACCCGCCGTGCGCTTCGCAGCACCCGACCTGCTCATCATGGAATTCATTGACGGCGAAAGCCAGTTCGATCAACACGCCGAAACACACGCCGCAGAATTATTGGCCGCGCTACACGCATGCCGCGCAGACGAACACGGCCTAGAACGCGACACACTTATCGGCGGACTCCACCAACCCAATCCACGCACATCATCCTGGATAGAATTTTTCCGCGAGCATCGCATTATGTACATGGCGCGGAAGGCACACGAAGAAGGCCAAATCGATACGACGATGCTCACTAAGATCGAATCATTCACCCATACGTTTGACGACCTCTTGTTAGAGCCGCCGCATCCATCCCTATTGCACGGCGATGTCTGGACCACCAACGTCCTAGCGCAATCCGGACGCATCACCAGCTTCATTGACCCCGCCGTTTACTTCGGCCACCCGGAAATAGAACTCGCATTCACAACATTGTTCGGCACATTCGGCGACGCCTTCTTCAAACGCTACCAGGAATTACGGCCCATCCCCGAAGGATTCTTCGACACCCGCCGCGACATATACAACTGCTACCCCCTGTTAGTCCACGTCCGGCTTTTCGGACCGAGTTACGTTTCGGGCATTGATCGCGTGCTGTCCCGCCATGGCTGCTAAACCTTGCAATCATGGGCATACGATTCGTATGGTAGTCGCTTATCCAACGGGCCGCTTGGGGCGGCCGCTCGGGAGTTGGTAATGCTACGAATTCGGGAGTATACCCGCGACCTGTCGGAGGCCGCGCGGACGGGCAAACTTGAACGTGCGTTTGGAATGGAAGACCAAGTCCGGGACTTGGAACGCCGGGCAACAGGCCCCAGCAGGCGAAGCGTTCTGATTGTAGGCCCGAACGGAGTAGGAAAGACGACACTGGTCCATGCCTTAGCCGCGAGCATGGCAAAATCGAAAAATGATGCACTTCGAGTATTCCGCATCGTCGAAATCGACCTCGCGGCGATCCGCACCGAGAAAGAAAGTGTGGAACACACCTCGACGACCATCCTCGCCGATCTCAAGGAATCCGTCAATACGATCGCATTCATCGATGGCATCGGCCCCATCTTCTTATTGAAGAATGTCCAAGGCGATCAGACGTCGATTGCACGCGTATTCGAACCGGCAATCAAACAGCGGTACATCGCATGTATCGGAACGCTCACGCACCCGGAATTTGAACGCGTACGAAAGGTCGACCCGAGTATCGACCAGACATTCGAAATTATTGAGCTTCGCCCGTACAAAGAAGAAGCTACGCGCACATTATTGAAAGAGGCGCGCCCCGATCTCGAATCACAGCACGACGTGAAGATTAGCGACGACGCGCTCGAAGCGACACTCCGCTATTCGAAACAGTACATGCCGGACGAAGCGTGGCCGGGCAAGGCGATCGAAGTACTCGATCAGGCGTGCGCCCGTTACAAGATGAAGCAGCGTGTGCACGAAGAGCTTCCCGAAGTGCAAGAAGACATGACCATGCGCCATTTGGGCACGAAAGTTTCGCCCCACGATGTAAAACGAGTCGTTACAGAAATCACCTCCATCGACATCGATGCGAAAGACGCCGAAGTCTGGCGCGATCAACTCGCGAGCCGATTGAGTAGCTTCGTGTTCGGACAACAAAACGGCGTAAAACGTCTGTCCGCAGCGATCACCGCGGCGAAAGCGGGTTTCGGATCGATGAATAGACCGTTCGCTTCCATGCTAATTGCAGGGCCAAGAGGCGTCGGAAAACTACACGCATGTCGAGTACTCGCCCAGCAGTTGTACGGCGAACAAAATGCCGCACACGTGTTCAATATGGCACTGTACGGCGGAGAAAGCGGCACGGCACATTTACTTGGTGCGTCGCAATCCGCCAGCGAGTTAACAGATACACCGTCGATTTCAACCCAGGTGCGTAGCGGGGAATTTTCGATTTGTGTCTTTGAAGGTATTCAAAATGCGGACCCGTCGTTTTTCGATGCACTCGTCCCAATCCTCACCACCGGCGTGCTCCGCGATGCCCATCGCAAACAAGTAAATCTTCACCGTTGCGCGATCGTGTTGACACTGGACGAGCAGGAATCCGGAGAGCAATCCCCGTTGACCAACGTGCTTCCACAGGAAGTCTTGTCGTTACTGGATGGCGTAATCAATTTCGATCCACTCGCACCCGAAACGGTGCGCAAAATGATTCGCCGCAGACTCGAAGAATTCCACACTCAGCTCAAACCCCACGGAGTCGGCCTACGAATTCAAGACGCGGCCTTCGACCTACTCGAACAAACGTGCTTCGATACCAGTTCGGGAGCCGACAACATGCCGGAACGTATCGAGACACTCGTACTAGGTCCGCTTCGTGGCATCGCAAAAGCGCAAGGCCTAAAGCCCGGACTGTCGTTCGACATTGTCGCCGGAGAAGCCGGAATCGCTGTAACCACATCGACCACCTAGCGACAGTCGCCGCTACACCCGACACACATCGCCATGGCACCCCAAGGTAAAACCCTGTATGCTCCTCTAAGGGCTTCGCCCAGTGCTAATCCGCCTCGATACGTCTCTTCACCAACGCCCCGTTCAAAAAGGTGAGTCCGATGTATTCAGGTGGGATCGTCCAGACCGAGAATTAAGAAAACCGCTCAACCCCACAAGTATTGATCGTGCATGAATCAACTATTCTAAGAGACGTTGCCATCATTTTCGGGATGGCCGTCGTTGTCGCGTGGCTGTTTCGCAGACTGCGCGCACCCTCCATCGTCGGTTTTCTGATCACCGGCATGCTCATCGGTTCCGATGGCCTAAACTTCGTTGATCGAGAAGCAATCGGCCCGTTCAGCGAATTGGGCCTGATATTATTACTCTTTCTCGTCGGCCTGGAACTGTCCCCAAAACCGCTCATACGCATGGGCCGAAGCCTATTGATCGCCGCAGGCCTGCAAATGGGGATAACAGCGGGAATTGCATTTGCGGTCGCCCAACTCGGCGGCGGCGTTTCATGGCCGGCGGCACTCATCATCGGTCTAGCGTGTGCGCTCAGCAGTACCGCAATCGTCTTAACCCAACTCAGCGAGCGCCAAGAAACCACCACAGTCACCGGGATGATCGTAGTCGGCACCTTGTTGCTACAAGACGTCGTCGTCATTCTAGTCATGCTGACGCTCCCGATAATCGCGTCATCATCAAGCGGCGGCGTCGTCGATACAGCGATTCAATCCGGCATCGCGCTAGGGGTTGTTGTGTTCGTCTTCGTATTCGGACGCAAGTACATCAATTCCGCACTAAACATCTTGCTCGGCCCCGGCACACGCGATTTATCCGCGCTATTTGCCGTGTTGTTTGCCTGCGGCGGTGCGTGGCTCGCCTCACAAGTCGGATGGTCACCCGCCCTCGGCGCATGCATCGCCGGGCTTTTACTCGCGGGCACCGATATACGCCACCAACTCATGGCCGATATCCTGCCGTTTCGCGATGTATTCAACGCACTGTTCTTCATCACACTCGGAATGACCGTCGATATGGAAGCGATGGCCGAACATTGGCTACTCGTCTCACTCGCAATCGCAGCAACGTTCGCAGTCAAGACAGTCGTGACCGCCGCATCCGTACGCATCGCCGGTTGGCCCGCACGCCCCTCGCTACAAGCCGGTCTCGCCCTGTGCACTGTAAGTGAGTTCGGCTACGTATTGGCCCTAGAAGCATCCAGGTATGGATTCGTCGATGGCGAACTGTTCGGCATTCTCACAGGATTCGCAGTCGGAACCATGGCCATCGGCGCACCAATTGTACCCGCATCCGCCCGAATAGCCGCCACGTTCCTGCGTCTGATGCCCGGTTCGCAAAAGGACCTCAGTGATATCGACGAGGACGAAAAACGCGAGACCTTCCGCGATCACGTCATCATCATAGGCTACGGAATCAATGGTCAGAATCTGGCCGGTGTCCTTATGCAGACCCATATCCCGTACTGCGTGGTGGAAATGAATCCGCATCTGACGGAACGGGCGCGCAATGACGGTGCACCGGTGATTGTGGGCGACGCGGGATCAAATGCCATTCTGGAGACCGCAGGATTACCACATGCAAGGGCCGTTGTCGTGGCGATAAACGATGCCGCGTCAACCGAACGTATCGTCGCGGTCGCGCGTGCTTCCAACCCGGACCTCTATATCCTCGCCCGGACACGTTTCGTAGCAGAGATCGATGCGCTCTACGCAAAAGGGGCAAACCGGGTCATTCCGGAAGACTTCGAGACGTCGATCGAAATTCTCGTTCACCTACTCAAACAAATGAACCTGCCCGACAACATTGTAGACGCGCAGGTCGAGGCGATTCGCAGTGGCCGTTACGGCATGCTACGCGGAAAAGGAACGGACCGCGCCGCAGCACAAGAACTCATGGCCGCATTACAACGCACCGCCACCCGCACGCACTACCTCACCAGCGAAAGTCCAATGTGCGGCGAAACAGTTGCAGGAACAAACCTCCGTGCACGATCCGGCGCAACGATCATCGCCATCGTCCGAGGTCAAGAATCGACAACGAATCCCCCGCCGGATTTCGTATTGCGCCCCGGCGACCTATTGGTACTGGTCGGATCGCACGCCCAGATCGACGCCGCGACGTCCATCCTCGATCATGGAGACGCCGCGGATTCCGAAGAGGATTCGTAAACGATCTACGGTTCGATGGTCGGCGCGTCGTCCGGTACGAACTTGGTGTGGCATTCATTGCACGATTTCACCAGCGCCTGATACTGCGCCGTCACACCAGCAAAATCTTTCTTCTTCGCCGCTTCCGAAACAGTAACAGCAAGATCGCGCGAAGCAAAGTTCATTTGATTCCACTCCGGCGTCGCCATGAAATCTTCGTCATTGCGAATCGTGTTCAACTGCGTCGCTTCACCAATCGCAAGCGCGTTTTTATAAATGGTCTGCCACCCACGACGTTTTTCCGGCTCCGTCGCCACAGACTCCTTGAGCTGATCCATAAACGGCTCATACAGAATTTCCATGAGCTCATAGCTAGAGACCAGTGGCTCAATCGTCTTGTCCTGAGCACCCGCATCATGGGTCTGCCACATGACACCGCCCGCGGCCAGGGCCACCAATGTGAATATCGATACTGCTTTTTTCACGGTAACATCCTCCAATTGCTGAAAGAAGTAGCCTAACGCGCATAGGCAGCCGTTGTAAAGACGCCCAAATTCACCCACGCCACGGCCTGATATACTGCCCATCTTTCGCAAACAGCGATACTTTTGGAGCAAATGATGACCGTGGCGCCCAATCACCAATCCGCCGAAACACACGAAGTCACAAACCAGCCACCGCCGCTGGAGGCGTACAACCCGTACGACTGTGATGCCGCACTTTCTGAGGGCGTAACGCGTGAGGGTGCCGATTGGGCGGAGCCGGATATCCGGGCTTTCGCCGAACAAACAGGCCGAGCAGATTTCATTGCACTGGGCACACTCGCAAACCGGAATCTCCCCGAACTGCGTACCCACGACCGATATGGACACCGCATCGACGAAGTCGAATTTCATCCTGCCTGGCACGAACTGATGCGCACGGGCGTTGAGGCAGGCGTCCATAGCCTGGCCTGGAACGAAACCCGATCAGGCGCACACGTCGCACGCGCGGCCAAACACTACCTACTCGATCAGGTCGAAGCCGGCGTAGGCTGTCCGCTCACGATGACCTTCGCAGCCGTGCCCGCACTCGAAGCCCAACCCGAAATCGCTGAGGAATGGGTGCCGCGCGTTACATCAAGAGAATACGACTCGCGGCTCATTCCCGCAGCGGAGAAATCCGGATGCCTCATGGGCATGGCCATGACCGAAAAACAAGGCGGCTCCGATGTCCGCGCAAATACGACGCGCGCCGAACCGTTGGGCGCAGTCGGCGCAGGCCAGGAATATCGCCTCACCGGACACAAATGGTTTTGTTCTGCACCTATGTGCGACGCATTCCTAACCCTCGCGCAAACCGACTCCGGCATTTCCTGTTTCATCGTCCCGCGATTCTTACCGGATGGATCGCGAAACGTATTTCGTATTCAACGCTTGAAAGACAAACTCGGAAACCGATCGAACGCATCCAGCGAAATCGAATACAACAGAACATGGGCCCGAATGGTAGGCGAAGAAGGTCGCGGCGTTCCCACCATCATCGAGATGGTCAACCATACACGGCTTGATTGCGTGATTGGGTCCTCCGCCATCATGCGTCAAGCCGTCGCGCAAGCCACGCACCATACCGCGCACCGATCCGCATTCGGAAAAGTATTGAACGAACAACCATTGATGCAAAACGTGCTCGCCGACCTCGCACTCGAAAGTGAAGCCGCCACCGCGACCATGATCCGTCTCGCCCGCGCCTACGACGACGCACGGAACAACGATCAGAACAGCCAATTCACGCGCATCGCAACAGCCATAACAAAATACTGGGTGTGCAAACGGACTCCCGCGATGGTATACGAAGCGTTGGAATGCCACGGCGGCACCGGTTACGTCGAAGAATCGATTCTACCCCGACTCTATCGCGAAGCACCATGCAACTCGATATGGGAAGGGTCAGGAAACGTAATGTGCCTGGACGTCCTGCGCGCACTCAACCGCGAACCCGACGCCCTCCCCGCCTTTAGAGCCGAATTGGAAACCGCGCGCGGCGGCGACATGCGATACGACGTATTCATCGACGATTTGGATCGCGAGCTGCTCAACCCCAACGACATCGAACTCCGCGCCCGCCGAATCGTCGAACGTTTGGCCCTTGCGTTCCAGGCATCCGTTCTAATCAAGAGCGCACCCGACTTCGTGTCGGAAGCCTTCTGCGCAACTCGGTTGTATACCGACCGAGGACACGAATTCGGAACATTACCGCCGAGTGTCGATCACAAGCGCATCATCGATCGCGCCACACCAAGCCTCGCGTAGTCGATTCTTAGGATGGCTAACCTCCACGAACACTTGCACGGCAAACGTGGATTTGGCCGATTGACTCCAATCCCATTAAGAGGTTGATCCCCTCTCCTTGGGGAGAGGGTTAGGGTGAGGGGTTGCTTCGGACACACTGTGTGGCCAAGGTGGAACTTGGCCCTCCCGGTCGATCAGACTTTGTTCGGAATCGAATACGGTTCCCGATACTCCCGCGTCATCAGCTTCGCGACCTCTGGATGGTCAATCGGCATTTCAGCCTCAGCATCATAGTCGAACGATCCGCCGCCGATACGACACAAAATGTTCGCCATGTGGACAAGCACCGCACTGCGATGCCCTTCTTCGATGTCTGCATTCGGAAGCTCGCGCGTATTCATGCAGTCGAGCAAGTTGTCCCGATGATCCAACGTCGGTACACGGCCATACGCCTGTGCCGCAATCGATCCGTCAGGCGCAACCGCTTGCCAACCGCCACCGTGACGACCGACATACATGATTTGATCGGTACCGTAAATCTCAATCCGCGTCGAATTACGCGGCCAATTCGGAAACGTATCCGTGTTACGAATTTCGCCCGACGTCTTCTGCATATACTTCGGCCACTGCGTCTCTTCAAACGTCATGAGAAAATCGCCGTAATCGAACGTGCACGATGCCGTATCCGGCGTTTCGCTGTCATCGTCGAACACATAGTTGCCGCCGTATCCCGCCGCCGATTTCGGCACATCAATATCGAGCAGGAATCGCGCGAGGTCCAACTGATGCACTCCGTCGCCGCCGATGTCGCCGCAAGAGTACGCCCAATACTTGAGCCAACCGCCGTGAAAATGCCCACTGTTAAATGGACGTGACGGCGCGGGTCCAAGGTACATGTCATAGTCCACACCGGGAGGCGCAGGCGAATCATTGGGTTCAGTATACGGATTGCCGCTCTTGAGATTGAACACTTTGACCAGGCCAACTTTCCCCAACGCCCCGCTTCGAATATAGTCACGCGCTTCGAAATTGTACGGCGCACTCCGATTCTGCGTGCCAACCTGAACCATACGTTCATACTTACGCGCCGCTTCCACCATCTTGCGGCCTTCCCACACCGTCATCGAAGGCGGCTTCTCGACATACACATCCTTTCCAGCCTGACACGCCCAAATCGTAGCGAGCGCATGCCAATTATCCGGCGTAGCGATGATGACCCCATCGACTTCCTTGTCATCATAAATTCGACGCATGTCGCTCACCCGCTTAGGCGCTTTACCCTGAATCTCCTTAATCTGATCCGGCATACTTCCACCGCGCGAGTCGTCAAGATCACAAACATAAGCGATGTCGACATTCTCATGCCGTGCAAATTCACGCACCAAATCGGACCCACGCCCACCCAGCCCAATCGCCCCCATTACCACGCGATTACTCGCAGCCGTCGCACGCTTCTTCGCCGGTGCAGCAACAACAGTCGCACCCGCAGCGATGGTCAACATGCTTTTCGTACTAGTTCCTAGAAAATTACGGCGACTGAGCTTACTCATGGGAATCGCTCCTACGTTCAGAGGTTAAGCGATCAAAATACCACCCGAAGCTGAAGGGAACAAATCGCGAATTCCAACATCGAAGAGCCCACATCCTGGCCCGCGCATCCGGTTGGTACTGGACGCGCAGGAGCGCATCCCTCCCCGTCATCCCGAGATACCGCGATGAAAACCAAGATTGGCCTAACAATGAATACCGAGCCACAGAGGCCACCGAGAAGTGCATCAATCGATAGCAGACTGCTCGGCTGCATTTCTCTGTGGCCTCTGTGGCTAACAATTCCCGCTATTCGGCGCGGGTTACAAAGCCCCGTCCGACATATCGAACCGAAATCCCCACCGATTTTGATCAGCGGTGGATTCAACAACAACAATATTCAGACCGTCGCGTGTCGTGACATCAATATTGAGGATACCCGCCTCTTCCTCGGCGGTACTGCCGATAAGGCGACCGTTGAACCACAGGCGCGCCGACGCACGCGACTCAAGCGTGATCGTCCTGTTCTCACGAACCGTACTTCGAAAAGTATGTGCAGCGTACCCAACGAGACCATGGCTCCCCAGTTCACGGCCCGTCCCCTTTTGCGAAGCATCGGACAGGTCAATCTCAAATCCATCATCCCGCCGTACCCACCAATCGCCCCAAGTCACATTTCCGTACGCACCCTTCGCCGACGCTCCCGACGACTCAAATTCGTCGACACTCTTCGGGAAACTAGGAACTGGCCCATCCGCATGCAATGGCGCGAGGACTCGCCAACGCACCAATTGCGCCGCGCGCTTTCGCCAGTAGTCGATCGCTTTTTGATACTGCGGCGGTTTCGTCCCGGGCACGGCGCGTTGTGCTCCATAGTCAACCAAATTGCGCAGCAAATTTTCCGCTGCCGGATCACGGTCTACGAGTGCCAGCGGATTGTAATTTACGAATACGAGTTTGCCCTCACCGAAACTACGGATGATGACATCGTTAATCTCATCATCATCGATTCCGTCAACGTTCATAGCATCAAAATCGAAAGCACCGAGCATACCCGTCGTAAGCGTTTCGTCCGTCGCCCCCGCAAGCAATACATTTCGACGAAGCAACTGATAGCTGCTCCCCATCGTGTCCGCCGTCCGCACACCTTCGATGATGGGATGCCGCGCGGTTTGATACGCGATAGCGCTGCGCAGAAACGTCGGGCGCAACGAATGCACGATCGGTATCCCCTCGAAACACTGCGACAATTCGTCAAAATCTTCGGGAGGCGCAAAGACCACCGCGACAGCACCGCCCTGCACAAACGCTAGAATTTGCGAGACCGTCTCCGCCGGATACGCCCAAATCGTGTTCGCGAGCGGCGGAAGCACATACACCGGCGCTTCGATTTCTTCCACAACCTTCGAAAGCGACTTCACTTTTGTAGTCGGACTGAGGCCAACGATGTGTACACGCGAACTCGACCACGCAAAACCGGGCAGCACATGAAACGGAACATCGTCCTGCGCAAGCACCCGCCGATCTTTCATAATTCGTACGACAAACCGGTGCAAACCAGGCTTACTCGACGCGCCAACATCCCCCCGCCATATTTCCTTCCGCGCTTTAGGCAACGGAAGTTCACGCTTTTTCTTCCACAACACCTGGCCCGTGGGTCCCACAACTTGAAGCGATAGTTCGACGCGCCCCGTCATCCCGGTTTCATTCGCCAACGTCACGCGGACATTGGTTTCTTCACCCGGCAGCAGGTTTCGTTTTTCCACATTCGCAACCGGGCGAACGGGTTGGTGAACGCTAGCCGCGATCGTACCGGGAGCGGTATCGACACCTTGATGCTCGTCTTCAATCCAATAGGCACCAACGCGCACATTGGTGCGAAGTGCGCGAACAATATCGTCGACTGCTTCATCAACTAAGCCGAATTGAATTTCTGTTTCGTCAGGAACTATCGGTCGCACAACATCGGCACTAACCAAACGTTCTCCATCGCCAAACCCACCAGCAGCCCCAAGCAATTCCATGGACGCCGGCGCACTCACCGCTATGCGAGCGAACTGCGCCGTCTCGCCCTGAGTCTGGTTCGGATTCACCGTGATGCTCACCAGCGGAAAACCGTCCGTGTCGATTACATCGCAAAGAATAAGACGTGTCGAATCAACCGCACGGACCGATGCAACGTACCGCTCAATGGTCTGCATACGATCAGTAGATTCAATCGAATCCGCACGAAACCGAACGTGCCAAGCGACCAACGACGGATGGTTCGCATGCGCACGCATGAACGCAGCGGCATCATCCGCGATAGTTTCCGAGAGGTTTTCGTTTCGCGCAAGGGTTGCAAAAACCAACATGCCGCTCGTATCCGCCGCGGCAAGAAGGTCTGCACTCAAATAGAGATACGGAATTCGGACAGCGTTATAGCCCAACGCCGAAAGGCGAACTAAGGGCTGCGAATCTGCGGCAACGCCCCCACGAATCGAAGCACCACGAATAGCGGCAGGCCGCTGATTGATTCTATATCGCTGCTCAGCGACCGTGAATTGTCGAAGGCCTATCGGAACACTGAGCGATTGGGTCTCGCCACCATCCTGCGCGATATCCAGTACGGCGCGGTACACGTGAGGGTCTTCAGGAGACCAAAATAATGCTTCGTCGAAATCTACGGTAAATGTGTTGCCATCGGCGGCTATTTTATGAGGCGCATCGTCTTCGATGCGGAGGGATGCGGAAACATCCTGCGGCAGTTCACAAGCGATAACGGCCTGCTTTCGCCGTGGGTCGGGCAGCACATACACGCTGCATGAGGATAGAGTATTCAACTTGGTTTCCAATGCGTGGCGCGCGTCGCGCCGGAACTCAATACGTTACAGCAGCGACCACCAACATTCCAACTCCACAAAACAACTTCGCGAAAAGCCCCGCCACTTTACCAAGCGCCGCACCGAGTCCAGTCCACGCCGCCTCCCGCACCGACCGTTCACGTTGGATATATTCATACAACGTCGCCGCCGCGAACGCCCCGAGACATGCACCAATCAGCGTACCCACAATCGGAAAAATCGGCGTCCCCAACACCGCTCCGCCAAGACAACCAACCACCGACGCCACAATCGAACCGCGCCCACCCCCAAACTTACTCGCACCAAATCCAGACGCCGCCGTCTCCAAGACTTCGCCCACCACTGCGAGACCAACCATTAGCAAAATCGCAATCCAACCGAAGTGCGTGAAACCAGTCAACGCCCACAACCCACCAATCGCCGCCAAAATAATCCAATTGCCGAACAGGCCAACGATATCCAACACGAGGCCGACGATGATGAGTAAGCCGAACGTTGTCCAGCCCAATATAGCGAGTGCGAGGCTCATAAGTTACTGATCAGCTCCTAGCAATGGTTCCAAACGATTCGATTCCAGTTACCCGCAGAACGTTTATTGTAGTTCTACTCTATCGGGAATCTGCAGAAAACGCGGGATTAAACCTTGTTCGTAGTACCGCCTTTAGGCGGCAGTCTTTGCCCACGATTACCGCCTAAAGGCGGCACTACAAACGTGACTTTCAATGGGTCCGCAAATCACTTACGACACCGCAGTACTGACACATGAAAACTGAATCCGCACTAGTCCTGCTTCTTGGCCTTAGGGATCTTCGGCGAACTCGAACGTTGCTTGGTAGCAGTCTTCCTGTTCGCGGTCGACTTCTTTTTCGAAGCACTCTTCTTTTTCGGACTTGCCTTCGGTTTGCTCTTAGGCTTAGCCGTCGCCTTTTTCTTTGCGGGCGATTTCGCCGCCGACTTCTTAGCCGCGGCTTTCTTCGCGGAGGTTTTCGCTTTCGGCGTCACAGACGATTTTTTGGCCTTCGGCTTCTTCGCAGCGGCCTTTGCCTTAGATTTCGGTACATCAATAACAATCGGCTCAGCGGCATCCTTGGAACCCGCAGGCGCGACCAGTCCCAACGCATCAGCAGCGAGGCGCGCAGCCGACTCCACACGGGACGACCGTTTGGACACGGCGGGCTTCGCGCCAATCGGATGCTCTTGCAGCCATTCGACGACGTGAACAAACACTTCGATGTCCGCGTTCGGCGAGAACGGGATATCACAATGATTGTAATCCGCCTCACAACCCTCTTCCTTAGACAGGACCACCATAGCCTTGTCGTCGGTCGGAAGATTGTCCATAAAGTCTTCAGCATCATCCAGATTTACAAACGGATCATCCTGCGCAAAAAACGCGAGCAACGGCAACGTGCTCTTTCGCAACGCCGCAGGCACATCAAGCTCGCCATTCAGCATCTTCCAATCCTGCGACATCGCCCAACGGTTCATGTCTGAACAAACACCACCTGGCGGTGCTTCAAGCATGTTGTAATGCGCTTGTGTATCAAGATCAGGGTCCATGTTGTCCCAATTGATGGGTAGCCCGGGCACCTGCGGCCTGAAATATCGCGCGAACGGCGTTGCCCCACGAATCGCACCAGAGAGCAGCGGCGGAAAATTCGCCGCAAGCCAAGCGATCGCGGCCCCACTTTTGATCCGCGTATCCTTGAATCCAATCGGCGATCCAAACGTAGTCGCCGACGCGATGTTTTCATTGCCCGAGATCGCTTCGTATGCATACAACAACATGCCGCCCATCGAGTGACCGATCCAATGCACTTGCTCATGGCCGGTCGTAGTCTGGATATATTCCAACGCCGCGGGAATGTCTTTCGTCAAATAATCGTCGACGTGCGTATTGCGTCGCGACATGCCCTTCGGTGGCGGACAGCTTCGGTCGCCGCGAAAATCCATTGTCCAACAATCGTACCCCGCGTCCACCAGCGCATCGACCAGAGAATGCCCGACCGGCACCTCATAATTGAGATGATTGGTCCCCAACGCATGGGGCAAAAACACCGGTTCGCCCCCCCCACCCGCCGGTGTTCGCCGATACAGCCGAACCGGCCAAGAGTCTTCCGTCACGACGGTATGGGTCTCGTCCGCGAGCATCGGCTCCGGAAACTGAGCCTCCAGCCAGACGAAATAGCACAGCTTTAGAACGATAATAGCGATGACAATTGCAGCAATGATGAACAATGAGGACATTGTTGATTCCTATGTCTGTGACCCGGCGGATGTTGACGTATCCTTATTCTATTCGTTGCGGGCTCCCGTGCCAAACATCCGCCTTGATCCCCCTTCACTGATGAGAGTCAAGCGAGTTGGAAGGGATACGCTTCCGCGTGTCCGGTTGGCAACAGACGTGCAGGAGCGTGTCTAACCCATCCCCACACCGTCATTGCGAAGGAGCCCCGGCGACTGCGGCAATCTCGTCAGCGGAATTGACTTCGCATCAAGGAGATTGCCGCAGTCACAGAATTCCCTCCCCGTCGCTGCGAAAGTTGGTTATCCTTCGTAAGCCATACCCCGTAGCGCCCCCGGCGTTTACAACGGCGGGTGCCTACAAATCGCGCAAATATGTTCCAAAAGGAGTTCCGGCGGAAACCATTGGACTATTGCCCTCGGGTCTCCGCCGGATGGGGTATGACTGCGAGTACCGGTTAGCTGGCCGGTATCCGCTTGCGTTGGACACTTTTCCGGAATATGCCGTTGGACGATGCGGCGACATATTCGTTGATGCGTTCGAGCCAGGTTGTTGTGAGGCGTAGTTCGATGGAGTCGCGTAGACTCGTCGCGTTTAGCACGTCGAGCAGTTCTGCGGCTTCCGCGTTTACCGGCCGGAAGAACGGTTGACTGTCCAAGTCGGCTTTTTCTGCGTTCGGTTGTTTTCGGATGCTGCGCGGGCCGACTTGGCCTCGGTTCCGTTTCGCGATTGCTTTGGCGAGTGGGTCGACGCCGTATTCGTAGATGACCGCAGGTCCCAATGCACCGGTGCCCACGTCGACTTCGGAGAAATAGAGGTCGGTGCCGGATTGATAATCGAGTAAGGCATCGAGCCAGTCGAAAGGCAGTCCTTGTTCATAGTCGTTCGCGCCGAACACGCGGCCTTCGGTAAAGCCATCTTCGTATCCGTCGCCCCAGCCGCCATTGGCGAACTCGAGATGCGTGTCGAATTCCAAGAAGTCTAGAAAGTCGTCCCAGTACGCATTGTCGTAGCCTTCGCTGAAGCCGAGGACGAATGCGTAGGTGTAGTCAACGAAGTAGCCATCGTTGTACGCATACCAAACGCCGTCCCAAAATCCTGCGTCGAACGTGAGGTCGTCGATGAATGGAATGTCGGTCGTGTCGTAGAAGATAGGAACGTCGGCTGTGGTGTCCCAGCCGTCGAAATAGCCTTCCCAATACCGACCGTCTGTCGCGAAACCTGCCGCAAAGCCGATGTCATAGTCTGTCGATCCGCTTGGACCGCCCCGTGGACAGCCCACGGCGAGCAAGGCAACCAATGCCGCAGCCACGACGGTTTTTTTGAGTTTGCTTGTCATCGTTCTAGTCAACATGATTCTGAACTCCTAAATCCGCTTAACGGCCTCGCGGCGAACGGCCGCGCGAGGATGAAGAAGAGGATCGCGATGAAGAACCGCGACTCGGTGAACTTGCGCGAGGCGCTGATGAACGCGATGGCGCGCTCACTCGTGGTGCCGAGGAACGACTTGGGGCACTGACGCGCGGAGCAGGTGCCGAACGTCGCGTCGGCGCGCTCACTCTTGGTGCTGAGGAACGACTTGGGGCGCTGACGCGCGGTGCCGAACGTCGCGTCGGTGCACTCACTCTTGGTGCGGATGAGCGGCTAGGTGAGCTCACGCGCGGCGCGGGAGCGGATCGTCGCGTCGGCGCACTGACTCTTGGGGCGGATGCTCGAGTTGGTGCGCTCACGCGGGGCGAGGGGACTGATCGTCTCGTCGAGGGCGCGGTCACGCGCGGCGCACTCGTCGTCCTTGGCGTCTGAACGACGCGTGGGGTACCAACGACTCGTGGCGACGTTGAACTACTGGGCGTGCGCACGCGAGGGACGGATGAGACGCGCGGTGTCGTTGACCTTGGTGTTGTGGTCACGCGCGGAGCGCGAACGCTTGGGCCTGATAAACGGCTTGGGGTTTGTGACCTTGATGTCGTGCCACGTGCGGCCGCATTTCGAGTCGCGTTGCGGGGCGAACTCGCGATGCGCGGAGCGGAGGATCGCGTGGCTCCAGTCGTTGCGCTTCGATCACGACCGGTACGCGGTGGCAACTTCACGGTCCGCGTTGTCGTATTGCGCGGTGCGGTTGTTGCACGTGGCGTTCGAGTCGCTCCAGTGGACCGTGTAGTACGTGGAGACGTAGTTGCCCCCGTATTCGGTTTCGTTGTGCGCGGCGAAGTCGTTGCCCGCGTATTCGGGGTCGTGACACGGGGCGAAGTCGTCGCACGGGTACCACTGCGATTCGTAGTGCCCAAAGGCATCGTCCGCGTAGAGCGATCCCTGCTCGCCGTGTACTTGCGCGGTGTCGTGGTGCCCGTCGTCCCACGCGCGTTTCTGACATTACCCGAAGTCGTGGCACCGCGATTGCGTTCCGTGCGGCGAATCGCTTCGGATGTCTGTCGTATCGCAGTCTGCGGTAGTGCGGCTGAACGGGTGCGCGCACTACGCTGTGTTGAGGCGTTAGCCGTTCGAACCGACTGGCCGCGAATGGATCGGGTATTCGGTTGTTTGAACCGCGTCACATTCGTTGTACGTTCCAAGCTACGCGCACGGGCGACCGCTGTGGTGCCGCCAGATCCTTTAGCTAACCCGCGAATGACGCGCCGTGGCGTGTAGTCCCGGACCAGCACGCCGGCACCAAGATTCGGACGATAGTTCCTGACCAAGTCGCCAGCGAAAACGTTCCACGCATGAATGCCATTCACGCCAAGATGACTATTGGGGATCGTGTGCGTGTAATACCCATTGTTGTGATGGACACCGTGGTGGATGTCGTGAAAAAAGTCGTCGTGGAATGCATGCACGCCGTGATGACCGTGGTAGTGGTCGGCGTAGGCGTAGGAACTCGCGCCGACGCTGATGACAAAGTCGCCGATGTGAATGCGTGCGTGGCCGTAATGCACGGGATGACCGTAGGGGTCGAGTGGCGACCAGAAGTAGCGGTCACCATACCGATACGATGCGACCCAGGCCGGGCCCCATTGATCGTGATAGCTCCAGAGCCAACCGTGATGATCGTGGTGCGACCAGCGGCCATAGTGCGAGGTCACATATGAAAACGGGGAATGACCAATCCACACGTGTCCGTATGAAGGAACGTAGCTCCAGCGGCCATTCCGGTACGGCACGTAGTCGGACACCGTCGTCGGGTGCCAGTATTGGCGGTTGTCGACATAGACCCACTCGCCATTCGCTGCCAAGTCGCTGTAACCAACCGGAGTCGATTGCGAACGAGGAATAGATTGGACGGGTGCATCACCGACGACAAGTAAACGAACTCGTTCGCGGTTCCATGCGTCAAAGTCGTCTTCGACCGACAGGTCAAATGTAACGGGAGAAGAAGGAAGTAAACCGGGATCAACAAAGATGCGTTGCCCTTGATGAGCGCGGACCCGTTCGCCACCCGGCGCATACACATCCGCATGTCCGAAGCGAACCGAGATGGTGCTAGCGCCTTCGCCTACAACGTCAACACGGACGAGCGAGTCGTTGGCGACGTCGATGGTTCCGGCGGGTGTCTTGAATGCGAAATCGCCGGAGCTGCGACTGAGTCGGTGTACGTAAAATGATCCGGTCCACCCTTCAATTGCAGGAGTCGGGTACACCTGTGCGATCTGCGTCTTGCTATTGTCGGCAAGCCGTAAAAACGAACCGCCGGAAAACTCGAGTTCGGCGATGCCTTCTTTCTCCACCCAGAACGTATCGCCCGGGAGGATGAGCGTATTGACGGTCGCGAAACTCCAATCGTCGTCCGCATCACCCTTGACGACTGCGCCGCCGATCTCCACGCTGACACGCGCATGCATCGAAGCTGGCGACTGTTGCGCCAACGCCACCCATGACGCGCTCAGCGCGAACATGATGGTCACCGCTAACCGTGAATGCCGTATCGTTTGATGACTTGGTAAAAATGTCGGCCTCATGACTTGGCCTCCTTCGTTCCCACTTCGCCCAACCCTGCATAGAGACTCGATTTGTCTCTCATGTGGGCTTAGACGAGGGAATGGGGGAAACATTCACGAATGGGGAAAAATGGGGACTGTCCCAAGAGCAGTGAGGCACGAACGGAACGCGTGGACTGTCCCCGTTTTTCCCCAAGAGCAGTCAGGCACGAACGGAACGCGTGGACTGTCCCCGTTTTTCTATATTCACAACCTTAACCGTGCAGAGGCACTAGGTTTGTACACTCAGTGGACGAGTTTATTCATTCGCCACTAGACGTTGTGTAACCGATGGAGTACAATTGGGGTGCCGGTAGTTTCTTTACAGATTCGAATGATTCGCGACTACTGGCACTGGGGAGGGGGACCACGTGGGCACCGATCAATCGCCAGCGATCATACCGTTGGAACCAGGCCGCCGATTGGGCGACCGGTTTGTCCTCGTTCGCGAGTTGGGATCGGGCGCGGTTGGGGCAGTTTGGCTTGGCCGTGACCTGGTACTGGACTGCGAAGAAGTCGCGTGCAAATTTTTGCAACAAGATCTCGCCAACGACCCCGATTCCGTCATCGACATGAAACGCGAGCTCTTGTTAGCGCGCAAGCTGCGCCACCCCGGCATCGTCGCCCTCCATACATTTTGGGCCGTGGAAGGTCATCGGTTCATCACCATGGAATACATTGACGGTCCCGATCTAGGCCGTATGCTCGATGAACGGGGATCGGCTTTCGAAATTGACGATGTGCTTCCCTGGGCGGAGCAGATTTCCGATGCACTTGAGTTCGCGCATGGGCGAGGCGTACTGCATCGCGATATCAAGCCGTCCAATATTTTGCTTGACCCCGAAGGAGAAATCCGCATCGCAGACTTCGGGATCGCGTGTACCGCGCAAGAAGCGCGCGCTCGATATACCGGACGGACGACGAGCGGCACGCTCTACTTTATGAGCCCGGAACAGTTGGCGGGAGATTCACTTGATCGCCGGTCCGATCTCTACAGTTTCGCTGCAACGGTATACGAATTACTGAACGGCGCACCGCCGTTTCACGAAGGTTCCGTTGTCGCCCAGATTCAATTCACGCCCGCATCGCCCATTGCGTCGCAGTCGGGTGCGGTAAACAAAGTGTTGATCAAAGCGCTGTCGAAGAAACGTGCGGATCGATACCACGGTTGCCGTGAATTCGTGGAGGCGTTGGCACAGGCGGCGGGGAAAGGCGGACAACAGTCTACCCCCGCGACCATTCCGACGTCTAGACGATCCAGTCCTGATTCGAAAACCGAACTCATGCCTCGCGCAATTGTCGAACGCCAACGACTTGGCACCATTCTCGTTGAGGCCCGCGCCATTACCGAGGCGCAATTGAACAAAGCACTAGAAGACCAAAAGGTGGAAGGGGGCCGAATCGGAGAACTTCTCATCGCCTACGGTGCGGTCACCGAAACGACGATTGCCGACGCCCTTGAACGTCAACTCCAAATCATTCGCGAAGTTCCAGTCCGTGGTGATATCGACAGGGAAATCGTCGCGCAGGTTACGCCGGAATGGATCGTGAGTCACGGATGCCTGCCGTTGCGAGTGGAAGATGACCGACTCATTGTGGCTATGGCCGATCCATTGGACTTCGACACGGTGAATGAACTCGAGTCGCTCTATGCGCTTCCGGTCGAGCCGCGAATCGCGACAGCGAGCGAAATCACGCGTGTACGCGGCATGATGAATTTGTAAAAGTCTCAGCAGGACGCACATCCCTCCCATTTGGTTAATCCGCGATAATCCGTGCAATCCGCGTCATCCGCGTATCCATTCATATTTGCTACCACAACGCTTGAAGCCCGCCCACAATTCACCTACGATAGCCCTTCGTTTTCGGGCGGGGTACATCTAAAGCGGGAGATAAACTATGGGCGCCATTAAACCGCGACTGAGCGGGATGATGTTTCTTCAATACGCGGTCTGGGGTTTTTGGCTGCCGATTCTCGCGCGCTATCTACAAGCGCCTATAGCCGAAGGCGGTCTCGGATTTACGCCGGGGCAGGTCGGTTGGATACTCGGACTCGCTGCATCGTCGGGTGCTATTACTGCACCCTTTCTCGCCGGACAGTTCGCGGATCGATATTTCGCGACCGAAAAGTTCTTGGCCGCGCTATTGCTCATCGGCGGCGGTATCTTGTGGGTGGTCTCGTTTCAAACGACGTTCACAGCCTGGTTGGTGCTTTCGGTGTTGTACAGCATCGTGTATCAACCCACGATCGCCCTTACGAATTCGCTCGCGTTTTCTCATATCAAAGACCCGGACAAAGAGTTTCCGCTTATTCGCGTGTGGGGAACCATTGGTTGGATCGCGGCGAGCTGGATTTTCCCTTGGGTGGTACTCCAAACCAATCTCCAGTTCCAATCATTGCCGCCGTTCCTTGTTGGTGATGAGGTCGCTGACTCGACCGCAAAGATCGTGCACGCGATGAAGTGGTCGGGCACCGTGTCCATGTTATACGCCGTGTATTGCTTGTTCCTGCCACATACACCGCCCAAACGCGATAACGTGGAAAGTCTTGCCTTCGCAAAAGCGTTCGCGCTAATGAAGCATCCTTCGTTCGCGTTGTTAGTCGCGGCGAGTTTGCCAATTTCGGTTATTCACCAAATCTATTTTGTTCAGACGGCTCCTTTCTTGGGTGAAGCGCTCGGCTTAAAGAACAGCCACATCGGCCCAGCGATGAGTATCGGACAGTTTGCAGAGATTGGCGTGCTGGCGTTATTGCCACTCATGCTCAAATCACTAGGATTCCGCGCAACCATCTGTATAGGCGGCATGGCGTACTTTTTGCGGTACGCAATATTCGGGACCGTTGGCTTGCCGGTCGCGGCGATTGTTTCGAGTCAGGCGCTTCATGGATTCTGCTTCGCCTGTTTCTTTGCGACGGCATTCATTTACGTTGATCGCATCGCGCCGGCGGATGTCCGAAACTCGGCACAGACGGTGTTTGGCATTATCATCCTCGGTCTTGGTCCAATCATTTCCGCGCCAACGTTGACGTTTCTATCCGGACAATTTCAGGATGCGGACGGGGTGATGAACTATTCCGGCCTGTGGTATTCCCTGGCGGGGGTCGCGTTGTTCACGACGGTTATCTTCGGCCTGTTCTGGCGGGACGAAACGAATGGACCTGATGAGAACGCGGGGCATGATGCGAAAGCGGAGGCCACGGCTGAGACGAGTCCGTAACAATTTAAAAAACGGGAACAGTCCACGCGTTACGTTCGTACCTCACTGCACTTGGGCCAGTCCCCATTTTTCTGGCGGGATGAAACGAGTGGGCCTGATGAAGACGCAGGGCATGACGCGAGAGCAGAGGCCACTGCAGAGACGAGCCCCTAATATCTAGAGAATGAGCGGCTGGGCATTTAGACCGAATCTCTGAACAGAACACGGATCGGTGTCAATCCGTTCGATCCGTGTCATCCGTGTTCCATTTTTTCTAGGCGTCCGTTTCTTGCGATGCCTTTGTTGCGCTTCTGCGGCGCGCAGTGAAATAGCCGACTGCGAGCAGGACAATGACGAAGAGGAAGATTAGGGCGGGCATTCGTGCGCCGAGGGTTTCGTCGAATTTGTGAACGGTTTCGAAGGCGTAGATGCCTACGATGACGGAAAGCATGTTTCCGAGGAACACGGCGGAGAACAATAGCCAGGGACGCAGTCCCATCAAGTAACCAATCATTCCGCCGACAAGTGGTCCGGTACTCCAGAACGGGAAAAAGACGAAGAATACGAGTCCGAGCGGTCCTAGCCAATCGACTCGTTTTCGGTGCGACTCCGCGCTCTCGCGAATGTCGCGGAAGAACGGGCCGATGTACCGCCACTTCGATGCGCGCGAATAGGCGACGACAAGCCAGGGATAAATCACCATCAACACGAGTACATCTTCGAGGCCGCATTGGAAGATGAGGTAGAGGCGATCGAAATCCCAGAGCAATCCCTGGGAAATGTTGTAGGCACGGCCGATAAACAAGTTGCTGACGACAAGGTATCCGCCCCACGCATAGGGCTTCGGTTGCCACAGCGCAAAGCCTGCGATGACGGCCAGATAGCCGAGCAGCATGGGCCATCCCACATAGGAGATGCGCCAAGCGGTGGTGCGCTCGGCTTCCAAATCGATATGGGATTGCGAAGGCTCGGTGGCTGTCATGGGGCGTATGCGTTCAAACGTCGAATCTACTTCTGGCATGGTGTCGTCATGAGTCTTCCGCTGTTCAACGGCAGGGTTGCCGCTTGCGCGTAATGGCCACCCGAAAACACGAATCGCCGCGCGGGACACGAGTATACTTGCGTGGGCCAGCGGACTCAATGATGGTCATCGCGCCAGGTGCGATTGAACCGCAAGCAATGCCCATTCCCCCACATTTCCTGTGTTATGATCGTATTCGATCCTGGGCATTGGGCGCGTTCACGAATGGGCCCGGATCGGTGCTTTGGTACTATCGTGTTTTGAAAGAAGGGGCAACCCACTGTGCAGGAAGACCGAACAGGATCATCGCGAATACTTACCCTTGTTTTCACAGACTTGGCGGACTCTACGGCCCTCAAGACTGAACGGGGTGATGTTGAAGTCGGCGATCTTATTTCGCGTCACCGAGACCATGTCATTGAAATTGCGGATGCTTGTGCTGGCCGAATTATTGATTGGGCGGGAGACGGTTGTTTTCTTACGTTTGAAACATCAAGCGCAGCCGTAGTATTCGCGTTACGCCTCCAACAAGCCCACGCCGCAGAATCCGATTTGCCCGGCGTCAGGGTCGGCATGCACATGGGGGAAGTCACGGAGAAACCCGGCCCCGGTGTCACGGTGCGCATTGAAGGCTTAGCGGTTGATGTCGCGGCCCGTATTTCTGGTCTAGCCAAACCGGGCCAAGTATTGATGTCCTCGGCTATATACAACTCGGCACGGCAACGTCTCGGCGTGGACACATTTGGAGAGCCGATCCTGTGGCAGGCACACGGTACCTACGAACTCAAAGGGCTCGATGAACCGCTCGATATTAGCGAAGCGGGACTGGAAGGCTGTGCGCCGTTGGAAGCGCCGAAGGTCGGGGACAAAGGGAAGCGTATCCCAAAAACGAGTCCGAAGCAGCAGCGGTTTACAATCGTTACGATTGCGCTCGCTGTCGTCGTGGTCGCTGCGTTCGTAATCAACTACCTAGCCAACAATGAGCGCGGACCGTCGAAGACCGCCGTGGATAGCCTTGAGCCGATCACATCGCTCGCTGTACTAATGCTCGATGTACGGTCGGACGGCCCCGACGACGAAATGCTGGCCGAAGGCATGACCGACGCCCTCGCCAGAGAGTTGTGGAAAATCGAGTCGCTTAGGGTAATCTCGCACTCACTGTCCAAAACGTTCAGCGACCCGACAATGAGCACGCCGCAAATCGCGAAGGAGCTTGGTGCCATCGGCCTAATCGGCGGATCGATCTCCCGGGACGGCGACGAAGTGTATATCGACGTAAAATTGGTTCACGGACCGTCCGGCGTTCTCGTCTGGGCGGGGAGCTATGCGAAGAAGGTGACGAGCATATACGAGCTGTACGCGGAGGTTGCGCTAGACATTGCGGATGCCATTGAAGCGGAAGTCACCGGTGAAGAACGGAAACGGATCGCCGACGTTCAGGCCGTCGATCCGGAAGCCCACGATGCATACATCATCGGGCACCATCACCTCAACAACATCACCCGTGAAGGGCTGAACACCGCTATCGAGCACTTCGAGGAGGCGACAAGGATCGACCCCGAATTCGCCCATGCCTGGGGTGGCATGATTTGCGCGTACGTCGAGTTTCCCCACTTCGGTATCGGAGAGCCACGTGAGTATTATCCGAAAGCCCGCTCCGCAGGCATGCGCGCTACGGAGATTGACGACGACCTGGGGCGCGACCACTCTCACCTCGGATTGATTCACATGAACTACGATTGGGAATGGGGGAACGCGGAGGAACGATTCCTGCACGGACTGTCACTTTCTCCGAGCGATCCCGTTATTCACGTTGATTACGGGCTGTATCTCATGTACATAGGACGGAATGACGAAGCGTTACAACATGCGCTAACCGCGCTGGATCTCAAGCCGATAGCTCCGCAGGTCATTACTCGGCAAATTTTGGCCCAAGTTCAACTGGAGAGTACGCCGGATCGAACTCGCACGACTATGGAACGACTGCGCGAAGATGAGCCGCAATTCATGCCGGTGATACAGACGCTGGCAAGAGCGTATAAATACTTGGATATGACCGATGAAGCGATCGCCATTTCAGAGTTCTGGGTCGATGAGGCCGGCGGCGACGCACCATCAACGATAAACCTCGCGCTCACATGCGCCGATACCGGCCAGGAGGAGCGCGCGAGGGATCTGATTAGCGATATCGAACAAGTCGAAGGCTATTTCGATGGATCGGGCGTCGCGTATACCTATGTGTCGCTGGGCAGGTTAGACTTGGCGTTCGATTGGCTGGACAGAAGCAAAGACGCGCGCGACCGTGGCTTGTTATGGCTGCGAACGATCCCCTATTGGAAAATCTATATCGACGATCCCGATTGGATTGCCTTTCGCAACGATCCGCGATACTGGGATCTGATCGATCATATGGGATTCCCTCCTCTTCCGGACACGCATCCGGGCTACGCAGAAGACCAAGCATGGCTCGCGAGCAAAGCCGCGAAGTGAGCCGCCGCGCGAACTAGTCTGACGAACCGAAATCCATGACGACAGACACCACCGGCCTCGAGCTCGTTCGAATTGATTGGGAATCCGCGAAGAAGATCTCGCCGGAAGAATTCTCGAATCAATTTGAGATAGACCGTGTCCCTACGGCGTCCGGCTGCTACCTCATGCACGACGCCAGAGACCGGATCATCTACGTCGGCAAAGCGAAGAATCTCCGTGCTCGGCTTCGGTCGTATCTCAATGAAAGCGACACGCGGTATACGGTCAAGTTTCTCATGGCGCGCGTTTCGCGTATCGATTTTCTGATCACGCGGAGTGAGAAGGAAGCGTTGCTGCTCGAGAACAGTCTTATTAAGCAGCATAAGCCCCGCTACAACATCCAGCTGCGCGATGATAAGACGTATGTGAGCCTCAAGGTGAATGTTCGCCACGGTTTTCCGCGCGTGACCGTTACACGGAAGCTGCGCAAGGACGGTTCAAAATATTTTGGTCCGTATTCGAGTGCAGGCGCGGTTCGGGAGACGGTTCGGCAAATCCAACGTGTTTTCCCGTTGCGCACGTGTAGCGATAATGTGCTGAACAATCGCGTGCGTCCTTGCCTCTACTATCAAATGAAACGGTGTACCGCGCCATGCGTCGGCTATATGGACAAGAAGGCCTATAGCGAAATTGTTGATCAAGTGCTGCTCCTTCTCGCTGGCCGGAGCGCGGAGTTGGAGAAGTTGATCAAGGACCAGATGAGGGATCACGCTGACCAGTTGGAATTCGAAAAGGCGGCTGACCTGCGTGACCGTCTTGCCGCGATTCAACGCACGATGGAGCGGCAGCGGACCGTCGCGGTGTCCGGTGTGCAAGAGCGCGACGTGTTCGGCGTGTACACCAAAGGGCGGTTCAGCGAAATCCAAGCGTTGTTTTATCGCGGCGGAAAAATGATGGGTGGACGATCTTTCTCGTTCAATCGACGCGAGACGCCACTCGATGAAATGTTCAGTTCGTTCTTATTGCAGTACTACGCCGATTCTCCGAATGTGCCGGCGGAAATCGTGTTGCCGGTCGAAATCGAAGAGGCGGATGTGCTGGAAGAGGTGTTGGCGGAGAAGCGTGAATCGAGAGTGCGCGTGCTATCGCCGCAGCGTGGCGAAAAGCGCGCGATGGTCGATCTAGCCAATCGAAACGCGGCGACTAGTTTCGAGGAGAAGCAACTTTCTGATCAAGCGAATAGCGATCTGCTCGACCAGATAAAAGAAAAGCTGTACCTGCCATCAGTACCGAATAGAATCGAATGCTTTGATATTTCGACGACGCAAGGCGCGAAAGCGGTTGGATCCATGGTCACGTTTGAGGGCGGTTCGGCCAATAAGGCTCGATACCGTCGTTATGCGATCAAGGAGGTTGCGGGGCAAGACGACTTTGGAATGATGCGGGAGGTGTTGATGCGTCGCCTCAAACGCGCGATCGAAGAGGACGATCTTCCTGATCTGATTTTGGTCGACGGCGGTAAAGGACAGCTCGGCGTCGCCACAACCGTGTTCAAAGATCTGGGCATCGATCAATTGCCCGCAGCATCAATCGCAAAGTCGCGCACGGAAGGCAGTACCCGATCACCAGAGCGTTTCTTTATCCCCGGCCGAAGCAACCCCATCGTGCTACCCCAGCACTCGCCGATTGTCCTGTATCTCGCGCAGATTCGGGATGAGGCACACCGGTTTGCAATTACCTATCATCGCAAACGCAGAAACAAAGCGACGCTCTCAACACAATTGACGGGGATACCAGGTGTCGGCGCCAAACGTGCGCGCATTCTCCTAAAAGAAATTGGGTCCGTCGCGAAAGTACGAGACGCAGACGTCGCGATTATCGCCGCACTCCCTGGATTCGGAGACGCCCTTGCCCAAACAGTAAAAGACCATCTGAAGCAGGTTTAGGTAGTGGCATTCTGATTTCCCCTTGACCACGCGCGACCATGAAAAAGATTTCCAAACGTTCGTCATAGCGAGGAGTGCAACAACGTGGCAATCTCACCCTCGCGCAAAACTACGTCCGCATCCTCACCCGGTCGCGCTCTAGCAATCACCACCCACACGCACCTTAAACCCAAGGTTCAACGCAGTCGCCGCCAGTTCCGGCAGAATGTTTCCATACCCAATCGTAATGTGATTCGACATATGCGTCGCCATACACGCATCACGACCGTACCCCGGTAGATGTGCGTTTGCTATCGGCCACACCGGCGTTGTTGCATCAAGGCGTTCCTGCACCTCTGCATCCGGCAGGTCGACGACCTCACCTACCCCGATGTCCAGACCCAATTCACCCGGCTTCTCCCATGCCCGAGCCCACGTAATCGTCCCCGATTTTGACACCCCAGAACACGTGCCACCGCCCAACGGGAAATACATATCCGGCTGACGATACACCGTCGTCTCTTTCCAACCCCCAAAATGCGCTGGCGGCGCAGCACCAGAAATTAGCAAGACCCAAAGGAAACGTCCCTCATACTCACGTCCCCAGCGCACATCATGAAGCGTCGTCTCCGGTGCCATCTTTTTGCTTCTATAAATATCGTGCATCAACACCTGCGGAATCGCAGAACCCAAATCGCCCTCATTAAAGTGAGGAATACAATCCCCCTTCGCAACGGCCTTCCCCGTCTCCAAGCTCTTCACGACCGGGCGGTCAACGTTGTTTAACATGCCCTCAACCAGGTCCGAAGCCGGACACTGGCGCACCAGCCCCAACTGATACGGAATACCAATCGCACTAAGTCCATACCGTTCATAGATCCGATTCGCCGCCGAATACATTTTCATCTGCGACATCACCTGACCATGCACCAATTCCGTACGGCCATCCGTGCCCCAATCGAAAGTTGCACCCTTCTTGATCAACCAGTTCAGATTGTTCTGCGCTTCATCATCACTAACTAAACTCATCTCCGCCAACAAGTCCGACTGATTCAAATACTCGATCGGCATCCCCACCGCACCCGTCTTCGCCGGGTCCATCACCGCGTTCAACATCCCCATGCACCCCGGGTCCATCTGCCCGAGAATGCGTCGGTGCTTCCGAATGTCCGAGGCGAGCATTTCACCAAACCGCAACGCCTTCGAAGACCAATTCATTTTCGAAGCGTCTTTCAAATGGCGCGTACTGTGTTTCACCTTACCCGTCCGCACGAACTCGCCAAGTTTTTTCATGAAATAGTCATCGTCCGCGAACGCATCTGACCACAACCGCGCATGCGCCACCCCCAACCGATCGAGCGTGCCCGCATGATTCAACAACGCCACCAACCCCGGCCACGTCCCATCAAAATTACCCAGCAACAAAACCGGCCCACGATGCGACTGCAACGGCCCGCAAATATGATGCGCATACGCCCAACAACTCAATACGACAATGATCGGCATATCGGGATCAATACCAGACAGAATCCCCGCGCCATCGGACTGACGGGTCACGAAACCGTGGCCGCGCTTCCGATTTAACTTCGGATAAACATCCGATTTCACGGACAACGACTTCAGCGCACCCTCGACCTGCTCTAGCGTGTCCGCCTGCATCGGCCAACACTCCACACACGCCGTGTCCCGAAAATCCCCATTTGATATAAGTGCAACCCGTTTAATCGGCGGCATGAAATGTCCCCTATTGCTAGTCGAATTCGATCACAGAATCGTTCATCGTAAGCGACAGACGACCACGAAAGCCAGCCCGTATACTTGTTCGCGATCCCGCCATTTTGTACAATGAACAGTCCATGGCCAACCTACTCCAAATCCGAGAAATCTCAACGCTTTCCTTCAACGAACGCGTCTTGCAAGAGGCCGAAGACCGCCGAAATCCACCCATGGAACGCCTCCGATTCCTCGGAATTTTCTCCTCGAACATGGACGAATTCTTCAAAGTCCGCGTCGCAAGTATCCAACGCCGCCACGAAATGGGCAAAAAAGGCATGATGGATATTCTCGAGGCCGTCGGCCACAAATCACGCGAACTCGACGAACGTTTTCAAGCCGCCTACGCCGATATTCTCACCGCACTCGCCCTTGAAGGCATCAAAATCGTCAACGAAAAAGACGTCGCCCACCAACCCCGCGCCGTCGGCGATTGGCTCGAAGACTATTTCAGACAAAACGTACTCCCCCTACTGGTCCCCATCATTCTGAACAAACGCCAATCCTTCCCCCAACTAAAAGACGGCGCACTCTATTTCGGCGTAAAAATGTGGGGCGAGAAACTGCGATACGCCATCCTCGAAATCCCCGATGAACTCCCCCGCTTCGTCGAACTCCCCAACGGCAACATGATGTACCTCGACGATGTCATCCGATATTCACTCAATGACGTGTTCTACATTTTCGAATACGAACGCATCGGCGCCTACGAATTCAAAATCTCCCGCGACGCCGAGCTCGACATTGACAACGACTTCTCCGAAGGCTACGTGCGTAAGATGGAACGTGTCCTCCGCCAACGCGAAGGCGGTCGGCCAACCCGTTTCGTATACGACGCCTCCATTCCGCCAGGCATGCGCGAATTGTTGCTCCGCGAAATGCACCTGGACAAAGACGACACACTCATCGGCGGCGGCCGCTACCACAACATGAAAGACCTGATGAGCTTTCCAAGCCACCGGCCGGACTTATCGTTCGAGCGAAAAGAACCGGCACGCCACCCCGTCCTCGATCGTGAGCGCATGCCCATCATGGACATCATCGAAAACCAGGATGTCCTCGTCACCTATCCTTACCAATCATTCGATCACGTCATCCGGCTATTGCGCGAAGCTGCCATCGATCCAAAAGTCACCGATATTCGGATGACGCTCTACCGATCCGCAGGCCGATCCCAAGTCGTCAACACGCTCGTCAACGCAGCGAAAAACGGCAAAAAAGTTACCGTCTCCATCGAACTGCAGGCTCGGTTCGACGAGGAAAACAATATTTCGATTTCGCAACTCCTCTCCGAAGTGGGTGCCAACGTCACCTACGGCGTCCCCCCCATGAAAGTCCACAGCAAATTGCTGATGATTAAGCGTCGCAACAAAGTGATCGTCGGCCTATCCACCGGAAACTTTCACGAAGGCACAGGAAAACTCTACGTCGACAGCATCTTGCTTACCGCCGACAAACGCATCACCGCCGACGTCGAAAAAGTGTTCACCTACCTCGAACAAGCCGCGAAGACCAGAACCCTCGCCCAACCCAACTTTAAACAACTCCTCGTTTCTCCCTTCAACACCAGAAAGACGTTTTCAAAACTCTTGAACCGCGAGAAAGAAAAGGGCACCGAAGGATACATATTCCTAAAAACAAATCATCTCACCGACGAAGGCATGATTAAACGCATTCGCGCTGCCGCCGACGCCGGCGTCAAAATGGATCTAATCGTCCGCACGACCTACGCCATGCTACCCCACGAAAACATCCGCGCGATTTCCATCCTCGACCGCTACCTCGAACACCAACGCATTTATATCTTCGGTCGCGGCGAAGACCAACGCATGTACCTCAGCTCAGCAGACCTCATGGAACGCAACCTCGACTGGCGTGTGGAAGTCGCCTTTCCGATCTACGACTCATCCCTACAGCAAATCATCCTCGACATCATGGCTATGCAAGTCGCCGACACGTTCAAAGCGCGCATCCTCGATGAACAGCAAAGCAATCAATACGTCGGCGAAGGCACCAACGGCCGCCGCGCACAAGAAGACACCCACCGCTACTTCCGCGACCTATACGCAATCCCCGATAATGGACACACAGCGCCCCCATCCGAGGCACCAATCACCCCCGACGCAGAAGAAACCGTCATACAATAGACGCGCCCCCGCGTGTCCAATCGACAAAGGACGCACTGGAGCGCATCCCGCCCCAAGCGTAGCGGATACCGCAACTTCAACAACCGTCACCTTCCTCAGAATTAAGTCCGGAGTTGAGGTCTGTCCGCGAACAATACGTCTGCGTTTCTCTGTGAACTCTGTGGCTAATTTTTTGTCGCTACCACGCCCCCTTTCGCCACGCTACCGCTGCGCACCCAACATCGACTGCACTCCCGCACAAGGTTCCCCCTTCACCTGCGACTTACACGGACGAAACGCTTGTCGAATTCGAGCTCGCTTCGCTTTCAGATCAGAAATCTTCCGATCAATCTCGTCAAGTTTTCCACGCACACGAGGCCCCACATCCACACACGTCGCCGACTCCACCGGACCGTCTTCAATGAACGCCCGAATCTCCCCCAACGTGAAGCCCAAATCCTTCATTCGCCGAATCATCTGCAGCCGAGTTACGTCCCCTTCACGATATACCCGATACCCATTGTCCCGTCGACCAACCGAGACCACCAGCCCCACCTTCTCGTAATACCGAATCGTGTCCCTCGACACGCCCGCCGCACACGCTATTTCTCCGATGAGCATGACCGATTCCTTTCGCGAGCAAATAGTTTCCGTACCCACTGCCACAAAGCACGACTTGTGTTGTCATACTAGCAGGAATCGTTGTATCGCGAGCAGATGCAAGCGACACTCTCCAAGTGCCCCGCAGAAATTGCAATCGCAAGTCAGGCAATCGCTGCCTCTTATCCCAACCCCATCAATGTGTACAATAAGGTCATGCAACGCTGGATTGAGATCGAAAATGTGCAGATTGACCTCAACGCACTTCGCGCACTCGCACACACCTGCGACCCCATGAAATGCCGCCACACCAAATGCTGCTGCCGCAGTTACGAAGTAACGGTTGAGCGCGAAGAAATTGAGAAAGTCGCCGGCACCGTACCCGAAGCCGCCCAACTCGCCCCAGCACTCACCGAAGACGGAGACTTGGTCGATCCCATTGACGAAACCGATCACGGATACTGCTTAAACACCGACGAACACGGAGAATGCGTTTTCGCCTATCGGACCGATCAAGGCGCGATCCGCTGCGCCATGCACACCCTCGCCCTACAATGGAACCTCCCCCCCGAATCAGTCAAACCTAAAGCCTGCACCCTCTGGCCCCTCGCCATCCACGGAACCAACCCTGCCCAACTCTCGGTTCAAGATGACGCCTACGAATTTCCATGCAATACCCTGCGAAAGACAACCGTACAATCCATTGATTCCGGAGTCGCCGACATTATCGAGGCCATCTTTGGCCGACCATTCCTTCAGAAGCTCGAGAATGTTCTCATGCAGGGATAACTAGAACCGCACGCCACGCAACAGCAAACAAGCGACGCTCTCCGACCTCCAACCCGTCAATCGCGAACGTCGCCGCCCGCCACCTTCTCCATCGCCTCACTGCGAATCCCGCTATGAGAAGCATTCCAAACCGCTTCCTCCCCATTCACCAGAATCACTTGCGGCGATTGATGTGTCACACCCGTCTGTGCAGCGATTGCATTCGATACCGGACGCGATTCAATCACTTTTACCAGATAGACGACCGGTTTGGCCCCCTCCCCCACGCGATCCAAGTAACTCTCGACCTCCCGATACGCCGCCGACGAAATCGGACACGTCGTACTATGCTTAAACAAAAAGATCGGAGTCGTCTGAGACGCTTCCATGGCCCTTTTCAAGCCCGCTCCGTCAATAATTTCCTGCATCAGAATTGCTCCAATCTCGTCACCCACAATCAATAAAAAATTCTTTCACTTCCGGTAGAATCCCAACGAGAGAACTGCATGCAAGTTAGGATCTCTATGCTACATCAATGAAGGAAAATGAAGTAGTTCGCGGTTCTATTCTTCAGGCCACGACACCCCGCGTACCGTGCGTCTAAGAGAACAAGTACAGACCTGCTAGATCAGGCTCAGTCCGACAACGTTAGCTCATACTAAAAAGTCGATATTGTAAATATTTTAATGTTATATGTGTTTTGAATTGTTCGCTATTTGTTTCAAAATTCTATATTGACGCCGAATACATTTATTATTATAAGATTCGAGAGCAATTGACATGAAATCATTTACCAAGCTCGAATCACAACGATTATCTTGGCGACTGCTGATACAAACCACCACTCTTTGCTGCGATCTACTCCTGCTCCCCGCTCACACGATCACCGATTTCCAGAAGCATCAACGCGGATCGGCCTCCCGATCGCGGCATCGCAGCAATCCACTGGCCGCCTGAAGACACAGTGATCGGCCCTTCGACGCCGCCTTCCAGAAATGTAATCTGCCTTCGATCTGCCGGGTAATCAATTGACAATACCCATATTTGCGTCATACCCCGAGTATCCTTCGCGATCAAGACGAGGCGTTCGGAATCAATCCATGTCGGATCAGATCCACTCCCAATCCATCGTTCACCGGCTGGACCGTCGAATGCAATCTCGACCAAATCGTCATTTCCGCCATCGACAACAATCGATAAACCCTCAGGATGAAGACCACCAACAGTGACTGAGTTCGTACCTTGCCAGACGGATAAAGGATTGGCATTGCTGCCCGTATCGCCCCGATACGCCTGCGTCGAACCCTCAGCATCGCCTACCGTGAAGAAATACTGGGATCCGCTAACCGTATATCCGATCATTTCGATCGATTCAGCCGCCATTTTCGGGACACTGACATCGCCAACGCCATATTCGAATAGGATTTCCTGCCCACTCGGCTCGCGAACGACGAACAACAACCGTGAGTCGCTCGGATGAAAGGCGCACTGGACAACCTCGCCAGACCCATCGACGGCATCGGCGATAAGGCCGCTAGTCCATTGCGTACCCAGTGCAGTTGTCATCCCGGAGTCGAATCCGATAAATCCTGCGCGGGTTACATCGCCCGATTCATACTCGACGAACGCGCTATCGCCGATAGGGCGAGGCACACCAACATTCGCGAATAGAACTGCCGGATTGACAGAGAGGACCACCTGCGCCTCCTCTCCCCCGCCACTATTCGCAAGTAACAAAAACGAACGGTCTGCCTCGCTCCACGTGACGTGCTGGATTTGCTGGCCGAGGTTCGATAAATGTGCAATCCAAATATTTTCGGCTTCACGCAAAAACGACGCCGCATTTTTCGATACATACCAATTGGATATCTCGTGTTGACCAGCGACAGCCTCCACGTCATTCGATTGAAATCGCGTCCCCAATCCCCAGCCAAGAGCAATCGAAACAAGCGCAGCCGCAGCGAGAGCAAACCAACGATCACGAACAGAAATCGGTCGCGAAGGCGATGTAGTTTTAGGCCTTTTTCGCTCGGTCTTACCACGTCTTGACGTTCGCCCATCCCCACGAAAATCGGCAATCGCCCGCGATACTGCCGAGGATTGCACATCGAGACGTTCGCCCGCTCGAACCCGACGCATCGCATCCAGGGCGACAAGCGCAGAGGCTGGCCGGTCTTCCGGCTTGGCTTCGATAAGCCACGCCACCAATCGCTCGACATCCTCAGGAAGCTCAGGAACAAATGCGCGGAGACGTGCGGGTGGTTGAGACAAAATGCGGCGAATAAGTTCCGTCGCACTGGCACCTTCATGCGGCAAACGCCCACTAATCATCTGAAAAAGAAGCACGCCAAGCGAATACAAATCGCTCGAGGCACTGGCGTCGCCAGTCTTACACCGCTCAGGCGACATGTATTGCGGCGTACCCAACTTCGTCCCGTCTAACGTCAACTGATCGTGCATACTCAATATTTTCGCAATACCGAAATCGGTCACGTACGCCTTGTCTTGTGCAGTGAGCAAAATGTTCGGCGGCTTCACATCGCGATGGATGATCTGCGCATCGTGCGCACTTCCCAATGCCGCTGCGACTTGTTCAGCAATCGCAAACGCCCGCTCCCAAGGAAGTTTACCTTCCTGAATCATCAATGAACTCAACGGCTCCGAGTCGATCAACTCCATCGCAATGTACGGCGTGCGATTAGCCTCTCCTACGGAATAAATCTGCACGATGTTGGGATGATCCAGTGACGCCGCCGCTCGTGCTTCCCGAGCAAACCGACTGACAATCATTGGCTGCATCCGAAGATCATCGCGCAGCACTTTCACCGCCACTGGTCGATCAAGCGACAGATCCAAACCCCGGTATACAATCCCCATCCCGCCTCGGCCGAGCTCATCGAAAATTTCATAGTTGCCCAAGACATGCGAAATGCGCGCGGAGTTTTCCCGGTTAGGCATGATCGGCTCCATCAAAGTTCACGGCAGACACATCGACAAATACCAAGCTCGCGCGATCCGTATTCCCGAACGCGGCGATCCACGCCCCATCTCGCGATACCGCTGGCAAGCCGCCAACTCCCTCTTCCAACGTCGTCAACTGCTGCCGGCGGTAAGGCGCGCCAGACTCCGCCGCCCATATCTGATCAAGACCACGCGAGTCTGGGGCCGCCACAACGACAAACGATCCAGACGGATGCCAAGCTTCATGCCCAACCTTTCCGACGCCTAAATCGTGAAGCTGCGCTCCATCAAATGCTGATACCACCATCGCATGAGGAACGGAATCTGTCGCGTCTTGTGACAACAGTATGCCCTCGCCATCCGGGCTATACGCGAACCGTTCATTGGAAACGTCGGAGGCAATAGACAGGCCGTTCACATCGGTCCCGTCCGCTTGCAACACCCACAATTCCGCCCGACCTTCTACGTTCGTAAGTAAGTATCCGATCTGTTCACCGTCCGGCGAATACGCAACACTCTCCGGAACCAAACGCGCGTCCGTCGTCGTCAGTCGAACGCCATCCTCCGGCGATCCTTCAAACGGCACAGGCAATTCCACCAAATAAAAGCCATGATGCAACATGTCGTATAGCGCAACGCACACCCGATCACCGTCGGGATGCGGTGAAGTAAACGGCATCGGAATGACCTGCGCCGACGCACCAGAGCCTGGTCGGTGCGTAATACCGCCATGCCCATCCGAAATTGAATAGAGCGGATTGCGCAACATCAGGCCATCATCAGCGCGTACGAGTCGCGCTGAAACGTTCGCGTAACGTTCTTCATCATGCCGCTCATACATCACCAGCGCGTCGGCCAGCGGTGATTCCATTGAATACGTTGGCATCGGACTCAACGCACCTCGAATGGCGGGCATGCCAGTCGATGAATCACGTGGCGCAAAAACGTTCGCACAGGTTTGCTCATACGGATTCACCGCCATCACGCCCGTGAATCCGTCGTACAACGTCCCCGGCAATCCGGTGGCCGAAAGAACAACAACGGGCGCATCACCCAACCACCGCAAATCAGAAAACTGGTACGCCTCAATGGGCGTACGCATTAACATCGTGTCTCCACCGACTGAATCGAATCGAGCCGATGTCAACGCCGGTGCCGGACGTAACGACGCCTCAGCATCGCCCGCACTGCCAATCCAAAGTCCCGTGAGAAGGCAAAGCATCACCGCACATCCCACCGCTGCCAGACGTCCCATTCGTTCCCGACTCGGCTTATCGACCGGTCGGCGCGACTTACTTTTCTTCCGTGGTGCGCTCTTCGGCGGCGGCGTCAACACACGCAGATTCGATTCCCGCGATTGCTCCTTTACGAACGCGGCCAACGCATCCGGTATCGCCGAACGACCGCCCCCATTGTTCATCAATCCAGCGATACGTTCCCGCACTTCCCCCGCATTGTCCGGACGTTCCGCTGGATTCTTCGCCAACAAATGCGCCACGAGACGCGCCACATCATCCGGCAAGTCCCGTTGCTTACGATTTAGGCGAACCGGCTCCTCGGTCGAAATTTGCTTGAGCAGTGCAACAGGAGAATCCGCCTGAAACGGCAATTCGCCCGCCATCAATTCATAGAGAGTGACACCCAACGCATACATGTCACTCGCGGCCGTCGCGTTTTCTCCAGCGCACAACTCCGGCGCCATGTAGTGCGGCGTCCCCAACACACCCGACGCGAACTGATCATCCCCCGCCTGTTGCGCACACGCAATTCCAAAATCCGTAAGACGAACACGCCCCTTCTGGTCCAGCAAAATATTTGCAGGTTTCACATCCCGATGCGTGATGCCATGTTCATGGGCACACGCGAGCGCAGCAGCAACTTGTTCGCCAATGTAAAGCGCGGTCTGCCACTTCTGAGATCCTTTACGGCGCATGAACCGCCCCAACGATTCCCCCGGCACATACTCCATCGCGATATACGGCGTCTGAGCTTCAACGCCCGCTGAATACACACGAACGATATTCGGATGACGCAACGGCGCTGCCGCCTGCGCCTCCCGATGAAACAACCGTACGTTCACCGGATTGCGCGCAAGACTCCCCAACAACACTTTAAGTGCTATCGGTCGCCCGAGACGCACATCGTGCGCCTGATACACGCTCGACATCGCACCCCGCCCCAAAAGCGCTTGAACTTCATACCCCGCGAAAGTATGGCCGATGAGTGAGGCGTGACCACCCGATCCCATGATGTAGACCCCCCTTACCTATGGATAACAACATCTGGTATATATCCGTACAGGTGAGGAATTTATCAAAAAATCGCATTTTTGTCAACAGATTACTTTTGTTGAGTACCTCCCCGAACTTGAAAGACATCAGCTTTCAACGCCCCAACTCATTTTACATCAACAAGTTATAGTGCCCGGGAGGGCCAAGTTCCACCTTGGCCGGGTCACCGGACGGGAGGGATGCGCTCCTGCGCGTCCGCGGCCAAGGCGGAGCTTGGCCCTCCCGGTCGGTACGTCGACACTACGCATGTACCCCGGGCCGCCTATCCGCCCAAGGCCGTGCTTCCTCAAGCTGCGACGCCAAACGGAACAACGTCGCCTCATCGCCAAACCGTCCGTAGAACTGCATGCCCAACGGCAACCCGCTCGAATGTTCCATGAGCGGCACGGACATCGCGGGATGTCCACTCCAATTCGCCATGGCCGTAAGCGGGCAGAACTGCCCAGAGCGAAACAATCCAGCCAGCGGTTTGTCCGGTTTCGGCCCAAGTGTCCCAAGCGTTACCGGCGGTTCACTCAACGTTGGAGTCAACCACACGTCAATTTGTTGCATCGCTTCATCCAACTTCCGCGCGGCACGAAACAGTGTCCGCCAAGCACTCAAGTAATCACTGATCCGTTGCTTCAACACCATCTGATAAACACCCCACGTCAACGGCTCCATATCGTCTTCCGTGAGATCGCGACCCAGGCTCTTCGCCACACTATCGAGCGTCTCCGCACTCCCACTTGCGAACGCCGTGAACGATGCACGATTCAACTGTTTGTGATCACCAAAATCGAAATCGCGTTCCTCAACATCGTGCCCCAAATCCTCTAACAACTTCGCAGTTTCATGCATCGCCGATCGGTTTTCATCATGGACCGGTTGATCAACCAAAGGCTTGCACGTAAACGCAACTCGCAATTTCCCAGTGTCCGCGCCCACTTCATCGAGAAACGGACGCGCCTTTGGCGGTGCCCAATACGGCGCACCCAAATCCGGACCATCCGTCGCGTCCAGTGCAGCCGCACTATCCCGCACAGACCGCGTCATGACATGTTCATTGACCAGCCCACCGGTGCGTTCACCGAGATCAGGACCAAGCGATATACGAGCACGCGTCGGCTTCAACCCAAACAACCCACAACACGCCGCAGGAATCCGAATCGAACCGCCGCCATCGTTCCCATGCGCCATCGGCACAATGCCCGCAGCCACAGCCGCCGCCGATCCACCACTCGATCCGCCCGGCGTATGATCCAAATTCCAAGGATTGCGCGTCGGCCCGAACCGGACCGGCTCCGTCGTAGGTTGGAGACCAAGCTCCGGTGTATTCGTCTTCCCGAATGTAACTAGGCCCGCCTCCTTGTAACGCCGCACGAGATCGGAATCTTCTTTAGACACAAAATCCTTGAACAGATTCGATCCGAGCGACATGGGCATCCCCCCATATTGCGCAAGCAGATCCTTGAGCAAGAACGGAACCCCTTTGAACGGCCCATCCGGCAACGGACCCACAGCCACTTTACGCGCCTCGTCATACATCGGATAGATGACGGCATTGATTTCTGGATTGATGCGTTCACAACGCTCAATCGCCCCCTCGAGCAATTCCAGCGCAGACACCTCGCCTTTACGCACCAACTCCGCCTGCGCCGTAGCATCCAATCCCACAACTTCATCTACGATTGCCATGTTTTCCGCTCCCGTGTCACTCCATCATGGAGTGCGCAAGCTTGCTTGCGCTTTAGCAAGTCATGTCATCCCGAGCGAAGCCGAGGGATCTACCCAGCACTCTTGAGTGATCCCGCGTACAAAATTAGATCCCTCGACTTCGCTCGGGATGACAACAAAATTGATGACCACTGTTTCGGCGTAGATAATCCGCGTTCGGAGTGACGCGACGGATTGCACACTATATCCCCCAACCCCGCGCACCAAGCCCATGTTCTTCCCGAAACACGTCTTCCACTTCTGCAAGATAAGCCAACGCCCCCGCATCACCCTCCGCGGGTGCCCACGACGCGAACTCCTTATCCGTCGCAGCGTCATACGGCCCAGGCTTCACTTCAAAGAGAACGGTATCCTCCGCAATCGCAAAAAACGTATGCCAGATACCCGCGCGATAATCGATCCCGATACACCCAACGGATTCGTCTACCAACAGCCAGTTGTCGCGATCAATCGAACCATCATCAAGAAACGGAACAAACCCAATCGCACCCTGCAACAACACAATCGCCTCCGCTTTCGGCGGCGTTATATGCCGATGCGGCTGCACATACGTCCCGGGCTGCAACGCATTCAACATCCGCTGCAACGTATCCGATTCATCGGCATGAAAAATGTGAATGTCTCGCTGCCGATCACTTTCCCGCGCGTGAGCCGCCTTCGCCGCAACGAGTTCCTTCGTAATCGGCGCCGCCACCTCATGCGTCGCACGAGTCGCCGCGGGCGAAATACGCTCAATCGCCATCCGGGCCACCGCCATCATCGTCTTCCGTAGAACCACCCTTATGCGCGTCCAACAACTCATCGCCATCCGTGATCTGCGCAGCATAATCCACCGGCGGCGGTTTCATACCACGACCAATCGTGTCTTCGACAATCGTGACCGCGTGTTTCCGGCCCGCGCGTTTGGCATCAAACGTCGACTTCGGCGAAGTGGCTGCCACTTCCGCCGCATGAATCTCTTCACTCTTATCCATTCGAACGATGCTCGTCTCCGTCGGAAACGCAAACTCAACCCCCAACCGCTCAGCCAGCCGCAAAACATCCGCGAACAGCCGATGCTTCTCCCGCAATTCCGTACCCCATTCCGGCGTTTGCACAAAACAATAGAGCATCACGTCCAACGAATACGCCGAAAACTCGTTCAAATACACATGGAAATAATCCTTCCGCGTATACGGATGCTCCAAAATCAACTGACGCACACCCTCACAGAACGCCTCGATCTGCTCCGGCGGCGTGTCGTACGTCAATCCCAACGTCGTCTTGATACGCCGATACTTCCGTTTGCCATAGTTGTCGATCGTGGCATTCGTCAATTCCGAATTGGGAATTGTAATCAGTGAATTATAGAACGTCCGAACGCGCGTGCTACGAATTCCCACCGACTCAACACTACCGTCGATATCCCCGACTTGAATCCAGTCACCAATTTCGAAAGGCCGATCCGCGATGATCATCATCGAACCAAACACATTCGCAATCGTATCCTTGGCTGCAAGGGCAAATGCCAGACCACCGATCCCCAAACCAGCCAACAATTGCGTGTAACTTTCCGGAGAGATCGCCGCGATGATCGCAACGCCACCGGCAACGACAACAAAGATTTTCAGACTGCGTACGACCAGCGGCACGAGGAGATCGTCGAACCGGTTTGTCGTGGATTCCGCACGCGCGCGCATGTAACTGCCGACCAAGCCTATGAGGCTCCAGCCCGCCCAAATCGCGCCACCGTAGGTGATTGTTACCGCCGCGTAATTGAGAACGGTGTAGATATTCGAATCGAGGTTCAGCAGCCGCAGCCCAACAAGCCACACCCAGGCCATGAACATCAGCCTCACCGGACGGGCAAAACTATTAACCTGCCGTTGAGCCTGCTGATCCATCTCAAGTTTGCCACGGCGGAACAGCCGCACCAAGAAAAACATCACCACAAAAACAAACAACCGGCTAATAGCCATCCCCGCCAGAATAACGGTAGCCAAACCAATCCATTGCCAGTGCTCGAACACAAAACCCACTTCGGTCAACGACGGGAAATTGTCATCCACCCAGTTCCGGACACGCAACGCTGTATTCTTAGGTCCGCCGTCCGTACTCTCGACCTGCAAAGTACGGCTGCTGCGCACGTAATCGTATGTCGCTTGTAGATTGTCCAGCGTTCCCGGAGAAAACTTCCACACCCGTTCTGCGGGTTTTTCCGCCCGCACTTTGTGCAGGACTAGCTGAGTATCGTCGTCCAAGACGTGCGAATGCGTTTCTTTATCGCCCATTTCGGCGGCATCCGGAATCGTTTGGTACAAGACCACCGGAAAATGATCCAGAATATCTTTTAGCTGCTCCGCGAAAAGAGTTCCCCGCTCTCTTCTAACCCCTTCCGCAATCTCCGACAGGTCCAAGCTGGCGAGGACGTCTTCCTCACCGCCGTCCTCCCAGCGATTCATCCCTTCGATGAACGTCCGCATCGTGGCGCGAGGCGATGCCAGCCGCGGATCGACTTTATCTTCTTCATTGACCTCGATGGCAGTCTCGGCTCGCCTCTCCACCATGAGGTTGTGGAGTTCGCGAATTTCCTCTACGGAAGCGGTGAAGCGCCATTGGTCCTGATTGGAGAGACGAAGCGTTAGCTTCTTGTCTTCGCCCAGCAACGTCAGAAAGATGGTGATTTCGCGGTTGGGCGTCTCTTCCGGAAGTTCCTCAAGTACGATCGTCTGATTGTCGAGGATTTCAAACAGGTATCGGGCGCATGCAGGGCCCGCTGCATCGCGTTCGGCGGTTGGGACGCCTTCAAGATTTAAGCATGCCAACGCCGCCGCCATGCGGTCAGGCTGTTCCGCTTCCACGTCGTTCATGGCGGCTAGGAACGTAGTCACCGTCGCACGCGGCGAAGAAAGATCCGGCGATGCAGGCTCCTGCGCAACTGCGGACAGCGCGCCTATCGCACAAGAGAGAAGGACCAGCAATACCAACGCCGGCTTCGTCCTAAAATTCACTACAGAAATCATATGGTTTAGTTACCCTGAATCCGGGTTTCATGCCCCGCCCATTCTTTATCGCGCAATACAAACTTTTGAATTTTTCCGGTACTCGTCTTCGGAAGCGCGATAAACTCGATTGCAGTCGGACACTTATAATGCGCGATCTGATCACGACAAAAATCGATTACGTCCTTCTCCGTCGCGTCCATTCCTTCTTTCAACGTTACAAACGCTTTCGGAGTCTCACCCCATTTCTCATGCGGCACACCAATCACAGCAACTTCCAACACGGCTTCATGCCGATACAACGCCTGTTCCACTTCAATCGACGAAATATTCTCACCACCCGAAATGATGATGTCCTTACTCCGATCCCGCAGCTCGATATACCCGTCCGGATGCTGCACCGCCACATCCCCGCTATGAAACCAACCGCCCCGGAACGCCGTCGCCGTCGCTTCCGGGTCGTTGTAATACCCCTTCATCACCATGTTGCCCTGCATCACAACCTCGCCCATGGCCTCACCATCAGAGGCAATGTCGTTCATATCATCATCAACCACACGCAAACCATCAGCCACAACAAACCGCACACCCTGACGCGCCATCAATTTCGACCGCTCATCCACAGGCAATGACGCCCAACCCGGCTGCGGCGCGCACACCGTGTAAGGCCCATACGTCTCCGTCAATCCGTACACATGAATAATCTTCGCGCCCAACGCCTGAATCGTCGCGATAATCGTCGGCGACGGCGGAGCGCCCGCAGTCGTCACCGTAAGCGGGCTCGACAACTTTTCAGGTCGGTTATTCGCATTCGCAAGACCAATCAGCACAACTGGCGCACCATTGAAATGCGTTACGTTCTCCTTCGCCACCAAATCCCACACCACTTCAGGCTCAATCTTACGCAAACAAACATGCGTCCCACCCAGCGCCGTCACGCCCCACGTGAAACACCAACCATTGCAATGAAACATCGGCAACGTCCAGAGATATACCGAGTCCGCCGTCAAAGAGGATTCAATGCCTTCACCGATCGCATTGATAAACGCGCCACGATGCGAGAACATCACACCCTTAGGCATCCCCGTCGTGCCACTCGTGTAATTGATGGCCATCAACTCCATCTCATCTTCGATGACCCATTCGATGTCGTCCGGGCTGCCCGTTTCAAGAAACGCCTCATAATCGACGCCGTCCAACGTAGGGGCAATGCCCTCATCATCGATGTTGAAGATGTGTTCGACCGTCTCCAACTCACCAACGCTCGGCTCAATAACACCCGAAAGTTCCGTATCCACAAACAGGAATTTCGATCCACTATGGTTAAGAATGTACGCCACTTCACGCGGACTCAGCCGGGTGTTAATCGCCACCAACACACCACCAGCGAGCGGCACTGCAAAATGCGCTTCCAACATCTGAGGAATATTGGGAACAAGGAAGGCGACTCTATCCCCCTTCTGCATACCCGCCGCACGCAACGCCGAAGCCAGCCGGTTCACACGAGCGCCAAACTCCGCATACGTATACCGCCTGTCGCCATGAATAATCGCCGTCTTCTCCGCATACACTTTCGCGTTACGCTGAATAAACGTCAGCGGCGTCAACTTGCTCCAACACACATCCCGATGCTCGTCCATCAAATCGCTCTCCATTAAGCTAAACCAAGATCCATCAATAATAGTGGATTCCTGCCCCAGATTCGAGCCATCTATGGACCTGCGGCCTATATACGGTAGCGTCTCACCACGAAGTACAAGAAGGTCAGGGAAAACGATTTCTTGTCATCTGTGTTTATCTGTGGCCATCTGTGGCTAAATTCTCTTCGCGTTCTTGGCACCTTGGCGGTTTATATCAACCGCGCTTTGCTATACTCCCGCGCTACACATTCATTCATACATCCAGGAGACCACACGTGAGCTTCAAACCATTCGACCTGACAGGCAAAACCGCACTCATCACCGGCGGCAACGGCGGCATCGGACTCGGATTCGCCGAAGGCCTCGCAGCCGCCGGTGCAGATGTCTGCATCTGGGGCACCAACGAAGAAAAAAACGCAAACGCTAAAAAAACACTAGAAGCCTACGGCAACAAAGTCGTCGCACTCCGCTGCGACGTAGGCGACCCCGACGACGTACGCGCAAAATTCGCCGAAACCGTCCAAGCGCTTGGCCGCGTAGACTCCTGCTTCGCCAACGCCGGCATCGGCAGCCGAGGCACCCCCTTCGCAGAAATGACCATGGACGAATGGCGCGACATCTTCCGCGTCAACATGGAAGGCGTCTTCACCACCCTCCAAGAATCCGTCCGCCACATGGTCAAAGAAGGCCACGGCGGATCACTCATCGCCACCAGCTCCGTCTCCGCCGTAGACGGCGCACCCCGAGCACAACACTACGCCGCAACCAAAGGCGGCCTCAACGCCATGATGCGCGGCCTCGCCGTCGAACACGCACGCCACGGCATCCGCGCCAACGCAATCCTCCCCGGCTGGATCGAAACTGCCATGACCAAACGAGCATTCGGCGCCGAAGCCTTCACCAAAAAAGTACTCCCCCGAGTCCCCGTAAGACGATGGGGACAACCCGAAGACTTCAGCGGCATCGCCGTATACCTCGCCAGCGACGCCAGCACATATCACACCGGCGACGTTTTTACTATTGACGGCGGCTACACCGTATTTTAGAGAACAATTAGCCACAGATGGACACAGATTTTATAGAGAAGAGTCGCGGGAATATGTCGGGCCTTCGTCGACTTACGATGCTACGATTGAAGAAATTGAAAGAAAAATGCGAAGCCAATCGTCCAAATCAAAACCTTTGATGGCGAGCTAATGAGAATGTGTTTCATTGGAGTTCAAGAGATAATCGAAAACGAACCTTATCGTTGCAATAGAATTCTTATGTAGTGCCAAAATTGCGAGATCGTGATTTAGCGGTGCTCTTCATCTGTGTTTATCTGTGTCCATCTGTGGTTAATAACTCAACAGGATTCACCCCATGCCCAACTACGATCAAATCTTCGTCGACACCCAAGACGCCATCACCACCATCACCCTAAACCGCACCGACAAAATGAACGCCATCACCCCCACCATGCTCGATGAACTGAACGAAGCGCTCGACGCAGCATCCACAGATGACGCCGTCGGCGTAGTCGTGATCACCGGCGCAGGCCGCGCATTTTCTGCTGGTGTAGACCTCGTCGCGCTTGGCGAACTCAAACTCGAAGCCGGCAGCATCGGCAGCGGCATGGACGCCAAAGCCCGCAACGCTATCAAAACAATCGAGACCATGCCCAAACCCGTCATCGCCAAAGTCAACGGATTCTGCTTCACCGGCGCACTCGAAATCGCGCTTTCTTGCGACCTCTTCTATGTCGCCCAAGAAGCGAAATTCGGCGACACCCACACCAAATGGGGACTCCGCCCAACCTGGGGCATGAGCCAACGCCTCCCCCGCGCCGTAGGTTTCCGCAAAGCCCGCGAACTCTCCTTCACGGCACGTACTTTCACCGGTGCCGAAGCCGCCGACATGGGCATGGCCAACCAAGCCGTCCCTTCAGACGAACTAGATCAACTCGTCAATAACGTCGCCGCCACCATCACCACCAACAGCCCCGAAGCCATCGCCGCCTACAAAGATCTCTACACCGCCGCCGCGAACGCCGGCCTCAACGACGGCATCACCTACGAACAGACGACAAAATACGAGATCAACGACACGAATGAACGCTTGTCGGAGTTCACAAAGAAATAGCGACAAACTTAAACCCGTCATTGCGAGGAGTGCAACGACATGGCAATCTAAACCGACGACGCAAAAAAGCGCGTTGCCATTGTTTCCAATTCCAGGAGAAACGAAATGCGAATCACTCTAGCGATTTCAATGACGTTACTAACCGCATTCTACGCTCAAGCGGAGTTGTACGGGCTTTTGAGCCAAAACGGTATGTCCTCTTGGACCGACGCCGTCGGCGATTGGGAGTTCACCGGCGGCGCGGAACAATCACAGGAGGATGAGAAACTTCTCGTGACCAAACCCGGCCGGGGCACCCTCGTGAATGGCCCCGCGGGACGTACGGTGAACCTCTTCTCCAAGATGCATCACGGTTCCGCAAAGCTGCACGTCGAATTCATGGTCCCTAGAGGATCTAATTCCGGCGTCTACCTCATGGGCCGCTACGAGATACAAGTCCTCGACAGTTGGGGAGTAGAAAAGCCCGAATCCTCTGACTGCGGCGGCATCTACCAACGCTACAACGAAAAGGAAGGCTACGGCTACGAAGGCACTCCTCCCAACGTCAACGCGAGCAAAGCACCCGGCGAATGGCAAACCTTCGACATCATTTTCAGCGCGCCGAAGTTTGATGATGAAGGCAAGAAAATCGCCAACGCAAAATTCATCCAAGTAAAACACAACGGCATCATCGTCCATGAAAACGTAGAAGTCACCGGCCCCACCCGTTCCGCAACTTTCAACGACGAAAAACCCACCGGCCCCCTAATGCTCCAAGGCGACCACGGACCCGTCGCCTATAGAAACATTCGCCTGGAAATTACCGACAAACTCAGAATTCGCTCACGCGCGTTTTCAGAAGACCACAAATAAGAACCGGGAGGGACACGCTCCCGCGTGTCCATTGATGATCCCGGACGCGCAAGAGCGCGTCCCTCCCTGCGAATCCTCACAACTTCGCTGGGAACGATTTATTTGCAGAAACATGCTCGATATCTTCTTCACACGTTCGAATGGATTCAACCTACGCGTCACGCCGATCTTGAAGATACTTTCGCGAAACAGATACCGGCAATCAATACCGTGTTCAGACTAAATGAAATCACGTAGATCAGTTCCATAAATCTCTGACTCCGTCGCTAGGAAAGATTGGATTCGGACACAACTTCTCTCAATTCACGCCGTTTTCAGTCTATGCCCTTTTCTAGTATATTGCTACTTAGCACGAAAAGAACAATCAGACGGAGGAATCACCGTGCCCAACAAACAAGCAAAGGGATGTCTAGCCTCGATATTGGGGACATTCGCACCAACTCAAAACGACGCCAGCTCGCCCCCGGCAGACGAGCCGCTGCCATACCTATGCGTAGAATCGCTCGTATCAAAAGGAGAACATGCATTCTACGTCGTGCTGCTGCAAGCCGTGCAAGAACGGTATCTAATCTGCCCCAAGGTCGGCCTAGGCGATCTATTGCGCATACAGAGTGGAAGTTCGAATTGGAGAAAACATCGAAATCGTATTCAATCCAAACACGTCGATTTCGTACTAGCCGACACCCAAACACTACGACCACTGCTCGCAATCGAGCTAGACGACGCCACCCACAAACGCCCAACCCGCCAAGACCGGGACACGTTCGTCGAATCCGCATGCGAAGCAGCGGGGCTTTCAATTTTGCGCGTACCAGCGAAAGCGTCGTACAACGCTCAGGACCTCGCGCGATCCATTGATGCAGCGATCTAGATCGGTTTTAGTCTACCCGCAAACTTCCGGACGCCCCAGACTTGCTGATGTTTGTAGACGCTATCGGACAGCATCCATACGGAATTGACGACATCGCCGCAAGAACACATGAAGATCGAATCCGCGATCATTCGACGCTTGAGATTAGAAAGCGTACCTATTGCTCCTGAACGAGCAGAATCACTTTCTGCCAGATCTCTTGCAACTCTTCATCCGATTGGAGGAATTCAACCCAATACGTAAAGCCCAGGCCGGGTTGTTCGCGAATGTCATCGAGCATCGCTTGCGCCTGTTCGACTTCTTCGTCGGTCACAACACTATCGTCAATGTGGTACTCCATCACGATGAGCACACAAATCGTAACCCAACGCGAGGCGAGATCCTCATCGAAGACCGTGCCGTATAAAGCGTCATAGACCTCCGCCTGATCCGCTTTAATGATTCCTTCTTCTTTCCAGACCGCAAATTCGCGTTCCAAATACGGCTTCGACATTTCATCCGTCTTGGTCAAGGCGATATCGCCAAGGTAAACGATCGCGATCACTCCGACGATGACCAAGAACACGAGCAAACCGCAGCCAATCCCGCAGCCCATCAACACCCGTCGGTTCGAGCCCCCCGACGGAGCAGCCTGGATTTCCATTACATCGTTTTCTTCGGTCACGTTCGAATCCTCTTTCAATCGAAAACTTCAAGGCTTGCCTATAGATCGCCCCACGTTTAGACCCCCATTCCACACACCAGGTTTCAACCCTCCAATCCAACGCAGGGGCTGTGATATCCTCCTGCCCTACGCCCAGTTAGGAGATATTGCGATGAGCGACCCACGTGCCGAAATCTATGCCAACGAACTACAAACCTGTATGGAGACCACGGTCAAACTGGCCGAGGGACTATCTGCGGATCAACGGTTCCTTCAAGCAAAATCAGGCGGAGCCCATCCGGCCTGGTTGATTGGACATCTCGCAAACACGCTCGACACCGTAGTACTCCCATGGGCCCTGAACGCCGACCGATTACTCCCCAAAGGATTCGGACGACGTTTCGCACCCCAATTTGTCGGAGGTGACCCCATCACCAATAACAAAGACGACTACCCGCCCTGGGACGACATTCTTGGCGAATACAAAAAAATCAGCGCAGCGGCGGTAGAAGGAATCCGCGCGCTAACACCGGCCGAACTCGACGGCGATCTCCGTGGGAACGTCCCAGAGCAATTCAAAGACTTCTTCGGCAACACCCAAGCAACGATCGCCAGCATGATTCGCCACGACTCCCATCACCGCGGACAGATGGCACTGGTCGCTGCGCTAAAAGATTAGCAGCGGTCATCCTTCGCGCGCGTACAACTCGGATTAATAGATGGCCATCACTCGCGACCAGCCAAATCAACGCAGCCGCTTCGAACACCCCGCCCTCCTTGGCGCTACGTTATTCTTTCTCACCGTCATGCTCTACTGGGAAGCGAGATACTATCAATTTGTCGGTCTCGACGATCATGTCTACGTTTGGAACAATCCGTACGTCATCAATGGCTTGTCCTGGCAAGGAATTAAGTACGTCTTTACCAACTCCGTCTTTTCCACCTATCACCCACTAACCTGGCTATCGCTCATGGCCGACTCCACAATTTTCGGATTGACGCCACAGGGCTATCACCGTACATCCATTACGATTCACGCCGTCAACGCCGTCCTGGTCTTCCTAATTCTACGAACCGCCACCGGTGCCGCTTTGCCCTCTGCATTCGTCGCCGCCATATTTGCGGTTCATCCGCTAAATGTAGAACCGGTCGCTTGGATATCTAGTCGTAAAGACGTACTCAGCGGCTTCTTCTTTCTATTGGGCCTCTGGGCCCACTGCGCAATCCCCACGACGCGGAAGTACTTGCGAACAGCCTTGGTCACGGCAGCCTATGCCTTCAGTCTTCTCGCCAAACCGTCCGTGATCACATTCCCCCTATTACTCATGCTCCTCGACTATTGGCCGCTCGCACGCTACGGCACTCCCCCGGCACTTCAATGGAAAACAATTCTGCGTCTCACAGTCGAAAAAGCGCCCTTGTTCCTCATCCTCCTCATATCCCTGATTACCACCTCTCAATCCGTCGATAACTCGCTCGAAGCCAACGACGCAATCTCACTAATCAATCGCATGCAGGATACGGCCGTCAACTACGCGATCTACGTGGGAAAATGCTTCGCACCGATCGGCCTGTCCGCGATTTACCCATACGACTTGCGGGGTTGGTCTGCCCTCACCGTCGCGGGTTCCACCGCACTGCTTATCGGCATGACCGCTATCGCCTGGTTCACAAGGCGCCGCCATTCGTTCATCGCCGTCGGATGGCTGTGGTATCTCGGTGTCCTGTTTCCGATGTCCGGCATCATCATCGTCGGCACCCACAACCGCGCAGATCGATACATGTACCTCCCCATCATCGGTGTCTTAATCGTCATTTCTTGGGGCTGTTGTATTGCGGCCAAACGCATCAATCTCCCAACAGCGCTCCTGCGAACCGCAGCAATTCTTGTCGTCATCGGCTACACGATCGCCGCCTGGCGCGAATTGCCGAACTGGGAAAACGAAAAAGCCCTCGCCACGAAAGTGTTAGACGCCCACGATTGGAACCCCATGGGCCACTACTTGATGGGCTATGCACTTGAAGGCGAGGGCGATATCGCCGGAGCCCTAAAAAGCTATCAAGAACAACTCAGACTGGTACCCCTCGACCCGATACCCCACGTGGCGATCGGGAACATCCAAATGAAACTCGCCCGATACGACAACGCAGCCTTCTGGTATGACAAAGCCGTCGAGCTCTCGCCTAATTCGGCGCTGCCGCTTTTCGCGCTCGCAGAACTCGAACTACAACGCGGCAATCTACCCCAAGCCCGCAAACTCCTCGAACGCTGTCTCCAGATTCAGCCCTACCACGAAGCCGCCCGACAAGCACTTTCAGAACTCAACGCGAGGTGAACGCTGCTACCGAACTCAGATACGCGGCCTCATCCCAAAGCCGACAATACTCGTCCGTGATTTTCAACGGACCATAGCAGGCCGTACTTGGTACGAGAACCACCGATGAACACCGATAAATACTCGCACTTTCTATCTGTGTTTATCTGTGTTTATCTGTGTTCATCTGTGGCTAATAAAAAAACCAACGTGGAACTCTCCTCACCAAAGAGCCTCTTCCATCAACAAAATTGCCTCAGTCGCCCAGGACTCATTCGCAATGACGGGGTGGCGAACTTGTTTAGGACAGCAATGAACCATATGATAATTTCAAAAGTCGCGAACTGATAGATTGGCCATGTCGCAAAAAGAATCGAACAAACGAAACTGGTTTGAACACCCAGTTTTCCTAGCCGGATCACTCTTCGCGCTTCCACTCCTTCTTTTCTGGGAAGCACAGTACTACCTGTTCGTTGGCATTGACGACAGCCTCTACGTTTGGAATAACCCCACCGTAATCCGAGGCCTCACATGGGCCGGAATTCAAGACGTATTCACCCGCCCCATCTTCAGCCTCTATCACCCGCTCACATGGGCCTCACTCATGGCCGACTCGTCGATATTTGGACGCACAGAGCAAAGTTATCACCGCACATCAATATTGCTTCACTGCGCAAATGTCACCCTATTATTCCTAATCCTACGCCGCGCCACCGGCCAAGCCCTGCCCGCCGCATTCGCCGCAGCCATCTTCGCCGTGCATCCATTAAACATCGAGTCCGTCGCCTGGGTGTCCAGCCGCAAAGACGTCCTCGGCGGATTCTTCTGGCTACTCGGCTGTTTCGCATACTGCGCGATTCCAGTGTCCCGCAACTACCTGCGCATCGCCACCGTGACCACGCTATACGTCATGAGCCTCCTCTCTAAGGGATCGATGATCGCCTTCCCATTTACCTTACTCCTCCTCGATTACTGGCCGCTCGGCCGCTTCGGTTCACCCCCCAGCGTTCATTGGAAAACGCTACGCCAAGCACTGCTAGAAAAAACACCACTGCTAAGCGTGTTCTTGGTGTTCGTTGGAGTTTCCTTCTCATCAGCAACCCAAACCCTCAAAGTGAATGAAGTCGTACCCCTCACAAATCGGATAAGCGATGCGATCATCAATTACGCAATGTACATCGGAAAATTCTTCGCCCCAATCAATTTATCCGCTCAATACCCCTACCCCGTAAACGGCTGGTCAACGCTAACAATCGTCGGATCAGCAGTACTACTCGCCGCGATTACGGCTACCGCATGGTTCACACGAAAACGATTCCCATTCATCGCCGTCGGATGGCTCTGGTTCGTCGGCGTGATGGCACCATTGTGCGGCATCATCATTGTGGGCTCGCACAGCCGCGCAGATCGCTACATGTATGTCCCCATCATCGGGCTCGCAATCATTGCAACCTGGGGCGGACTCGCCCTCATCAACAAATTGCGCCTGCCGTCAACGCTCCGTCCCGTGGCTGCAGTTACTATCCTGACCGCCTACACCGTCGCCGCATGGACAGCGATCCCGAATTGGCGCGACGAAAAAACGCTCGCCGCACAGATGGTCGACGCGCAAGAATGGAATCCCATGGGTCACTACCTCATGGCCAAAGCACTCGAAGGCGAAGGCAATGCTCAAGGTGCCCTGGAACATTTTGAGCGCCAGCTAGAACTCGCTCCACGCGACGCCAGTGGCCACGTCGGTATCGGGAATCTCCAACTAGGAATAGGGGCCTATGATAGCGCCGCCATCTGGTTCGAAAAGGCCATGAAACTCGACCCCTATTCCGCCCAATCGCACTACGGCCTGGCAACCGCAAAAGCAATGACAGGCCACTCAAAAGAAGCAGTTGTACACCTGCAACAATGCCTGGAACTGCAGCCAGACCACCTAGCCGCACAGCAACTACTGGCTGAATTAGAGACCATCGGCTCGCTCGCCGCACCCCCATAAAACCAGATCGCGATACTCCAAACCATTCAGCAAATTGGGTAGTCAAGACCAGCCTCCTCCGACCCCACAAACCCAGCCATGACCCGGTTTGCAAAGCAAAATCTCACACAACATTTGCCCCGTACACCGCGCATTCATTAAAGTGCATGGTTTCCAAGCGGTCCTGGGCCACAACTAAATCCCTCAATTGCCACAAGCAACCGAGAAAGGATTCTGCCATCAGCGCACACGATCTACGGCACTCGAAGAATCCCACCTACGAGCGATACCGATGGCAAATGTTCGCGATCACCTGGCTCGCCTACGCCGGATTCTACCTAACACGAAAATCGTTTTCCGTCGCAAAAATCGAGATGGGCGAAGGCACCGAAATTGGCCTCACCTCCGCACAAATGTCGTTCATCGATTTTTCATACTTAATCGCATACGCCGCCGGCCAATTTATCTGGGGCGTGTGCGGCGACCGCTTCGGAACGCGCCGTGTGATTTTGACCGGCATGATATGTTCCGTGGCAGCAGCCGTAGCCATGGGCGCTTCCACATCCGTAGTGATGCTCGGCATCTTCTTTTGCATTCAAGGCATCTGCCAATCCTCCGGCTGGGCACCACTGAGCAAAAACTTCGGCCAATTTTTTTCACAACGAGAGCGCGGAAAGATGATGGGGCTATGGTGTACGAACTACGCAGCGGGCGGCGTCGTCGCGACACTCTTTGCCGGTTGGGCCGGACAACAATTTGGATATCAGTACGCATTCTTCGCACCCGCAGCCGCGTTAACCGGAATCTGGGTGCTATTCATACTGTTTCAACGTAACCGCCCGCAAGACGTTGGCCTACCGCCCATCGAGGTATATCACGGTGAACCGGAATCCGTTCTAAGAGCCGACGAGACGCCCGAAGAGGAACCGGAAGGATCGTGGAAAGTCATCGGAGAGGTGTACACAAATCCAACGGTATTGATGTTGGCCATCGTATATTTCTGCCTGAAACCGACCCGCTACGCCATTCTTTTTTGGGGTCCCAAATACATGAACGAGCGCCTCGGCACCGACATGCTCGAATCCGGACTCCTCAGCGTGCTCTTCGAGATCGGCGGCATCGCCAGTGTATTCCTCGGTGGATGGATATCCGACAGAGTATTCGGTTCGAGACGGATGCCGGTCTGTGTGATCTGCCTGAGCTTCCTGACCGTGCTCTTATTCGTCATGAACAAACTACCACCCTCCGAACTACTCCTCGGCTCCTGCTTCTTCGCGATGGGCATCCTCTTGTTCGCGCCCGACTCCTTAGTCAGCGGAACTTCCGCAGTCGATTTCGGAACCCAAAAAGGTGCCTCGACCGCCGCAGGCCTCGTAAACGGATGCGGTTCCGTAGGCGCAATTATTGGCGGCGTGATCCCAGGAATTCTATCGGAACGATGGGGATGGGACGGCGTGTTTATGTTACTCGCAGGATCAACTCTTATCGCCGGACTAATCTTGTTACCGCGCTGGAATGCGCTCCCCGCTACGACCAAACCTGAAATGAGACCTACGACATGAATGCAATACCCGCAAGAGAAAAACCGCTATTCACTCCAGGCCCACTCACCACAAGTTTGTCGGTCAAACAAGCAATGTTGCGCGACTACGGATCGCGCGACGAGTCCTTCATCAACGTTGTGCAAGAGATACGCGACGGCCTCCTAGCCATTGCCGGCGTACGCGCAGGCAACTACGAAGCCATTCCCATGCAAGGCAGCGGTACATTCGCGATTGAGTCCGTGTTTTCCTCCTGCGTCCCGCGCGGAGGCAAAGTCCTGATAGCGGTCAACGGTGCCTACGGCAAACGCATGCTGCGGATTTGCGAAGTACTCGGCATCGAAACGGTCGAAGTATCCGTGTTAGAACACGCCACGATCCAACCCGATGCGATCAACGACGCCCTCAACGCCAACCCCGACATTGACATGGTCGCCGTAGTCCACTGCGAAACAACGACCGGAATCTTCAATCCAATCGAAGCCATCGGCAACGTCGTTCACGCAGCGGGCAAGCGATACTACGTCGACGCGATGAGCAGTTTCGGTGCCGTACCCATCGACGTTGAAGCATGTCACATTGACTATCTCGTGTCGTCCGCAAACAAATGCATCGAAGGCGTCCCCGGATTCGGATTTGCAATCGCACAGACAGAAGCACTTAATTCGACAAGCGGATACGCGCGCAGCCTAAGCCTCGATTTGTTGGCCCAATGGCAAGGCCTAGAAAAAAACGGGCAATTCCGTTTCACGCCACCAACGCACACCCTCCTAGCGTTTCATCAAGCACTCCAAGAGCTCGCGAACGAAGGCGGCGTTAAAGCGCGCGCTGCGCGATACCGCAACAACTATGAAACCACACAAACCGGAATGCGCGAACTCGGTTTTCGTGAGTACCTCGATCCCGCCGACCAGGGATACATCATTACGTCTTTCCGATTTCCCGATCACCCCAATTTCTCTTTCGATACATTCTACAACCGCCTCAGCGAAGCGGGTTATCTTATCTACCCCGGCAAAGTGAGCGACGCCGACTGTTTCCGCATCGGCCACATCGGAAGGCTTTTCGAAGCCGACGCCCGCGCGCTCATTCGTGCCATTGCCCAAGTACTCAACACCATGAACATCACCCTAAAGAAGGAGTCATAGAAATGGCGTTCACCTTTCAACGATCATACCGAGGCCCTCTCCAAGCCGCCATCTTAGATTGGGCCGGCACCACTGTCGATTTCGGTTGCGTCGCGCCCGCAGTGGTCTTCGTGGAAGTATTCAAGAAGCACGGCGTCGACATCACCATGGACCAAGCACGCGAACCCATGGGCGCCGAAAAACGGAAACACATCCTCGAAATCACCCAGATGGATGCCGTACAAAAAGCATGGAACGCCGCCCACGGATCCGATCCAACCGAAGCAGACGTTGATACGATGTACGCCGAATTCATCCCCATGCAAGTCGCATGCATCGCCGACTACGCCGATCTCATTCCGGGAACCACCGAAACCATCACCATTATGCGGGACCGCGGCATGAGAATCGGAGGCACCACCGGCTACTCCAGCGAAATGACCGACGTACTCGGCCCCGAAGCTGCCAAACGCGGCTACAAGCCCGACGTATCCATCGCAGCCAACGATGTCCCCGCCGGACGCCCCGCCCCCTGGATGGCCATCAAAGCCGCCATGGACCTAGGCATCTACCCAATGGAAGCCTGCATCAAAATCGGCGACACCGTCCCCGATATCGCCGAAGGCCTTAACGCCGGCATGTGGTCCGTCGGCGTCGTCATGACCGGCAACGAAATTGGCATGAGCGAAACCGAGCTCGCCACAGCCGACCCCAACGTCGTCGCTACTAAACGGGACCGCGCCTACGCCAAACTCGCCCAAGCCGGCGCCCACTACGTTGTCGACAGCATCGCCGAAATCCCCATCATTCTCGACGCCATCAACATAAGACTCGCTATCGGAGAGCGGCCTTAATCGCCCCAAGTTCTCCTACCAACACCCATGGACCGGCTACACCAGCGACATGAACAAGCACTAACGCACGTAATGCTCTCACGCGCTGCCGTCGCCCTCTCAATTACCGCCTTGACCGACCCCATCACATCCCAAGCGAAGGAAAATGGGGACTGTCCCAAGAGCAGTGAGGCACGAACGTAACGCGTGGACTGTCCCCGTTTTCCAACCAAACTGCACCCAGCACTGCAAGCGTTTTTGCGTATCAGCCGCGAATTCGCAATCCCCCGCGCCCAACCCTCCCCTGGCGACCCCATCCACGACCCGCAGTTCAAACGCACCACGCCCCGCCACACCAGCATCCACAACCACTCCGGGCCGAACCTCCCTAAAGGAATACACCAAAGACTAAGCGGCACAGACGCGCTTGAACACACGTATGGAGCCTCGCTATCCTATCAGGCGATCTGGAGTTGGGCACAGGACCGGCAAAACCGATCCAGAGCAACTCAATACCCCAACACGATAAATGTCTGCACAACACAACTCGTCAAGCAATAGCGACCGAGGAACAAGAATGCCATCACTTATCACCAAATTGCGTTTCATCACCCCACTTCTACTGCTGGGGCTCGCCGTCGCGTGCGACACGTTACCGATGCGGCAGTCGTCACCCCCCCCTATCGAGGATCTCGACACAGACGAGGGCAACGCCGACAATATTGACGCACGCCCCATCGCCGAGTCTCCAGCGCCACCCGAACCAGGTCTCCAACTCGCCATCGACCAACGTTTCTCCGATATCCCGTTACCACTCGATCTCAAAACAGACGCGGATCGCACCTACGTCTTTGAAAATCGAACACTCCAAATCGGACGTATGGTCTATTCCAGCAGAGAAACGGTAAACGACCTCGCGCAATTCTTCATTCGCGAATGCCCCGCAGCCGATTGGGAACTGGACAGCATCACACAAGCCAGTGGTGCCGAACTCGTATTCCGCAAACCGGGCAAACGACTCGCCATCACCATTCGCGATCTCGGCGTATCCCGAGCACGCGAACTCATCATCAACATGACACCGGAAGCCGACTGAAATTGAACATGGTCAACCCGAAGTCTGGCATACAATTTTTTGCGATCACTATCGTCGCGATGACGTATGCTGGCTGCCAGACCGGATTACCGGTCGATATACCGGTGCTATCCGGACCGCGCATATCGGACGAAGAACAAATCGCTCGTTTATTGGACGATGTCGCTAAAGGAATGGAATCCAGAAAGATCTTCAAAGTACTGGCCAATGTGTCGCAGAATTACGAAGATGCGGAAGGCCGAAACTACGACGGGATACAGGAATATCTCAAAACCATCTTCAAAGACTACCGATTCATCGACATCACCCGCGCGCGACCCCGCATCGCAGTCCAAGGTAATCGCGCAAGAGCCATCGAAACGTTTGGCACCCGGGCAACACCCTTCGACGGTGCCGAACATCGCCCGATCGATTTCGATGGACAAGTCATCGTAAACCTCATCAAACAGCAGAACGGTTGGAAAATCACCGAATGGAGCGCCGCAGGCTAATAACTGCCGCGCGAATCAGGAGCATCACGAGACATGGCAACAAAGGCGAAGAACAAAACGAAGCCCGAACAGCCCTTACCAGACGATCCCAAAGGCGATTGGCATGACCTGGCGGATCGCATCGCAGAAAATCCGCTGCTCTATGTTAGCGCGGTACTCTTCGTCATCGTCGCAGCGGTCGCTGGGTGGCTCGTTCGCATCTATCAATCGTCGGCGAACCAAGTGTTTGCCACGGAATATGCGCGGGCCTTCGATGCGGAAGACAAAGCGGGAATCGTAAGCGCACTAGAACCCCTCGCCGCCGAAAAAGAAGAGGCCCTCTACATGATGGCCGAAACCGCATACGCAGCGAACGACTTCGAAACCGCGAGAGATGGCTTCACCCGCATGCGCCAAGAACATCCCGAATCCCCCTTCGTCCCAGACGCAGTCGAAGGATTGGGATTCATCGCCGAGAGAAACGGCGACTACGATGAAGCGAAAGGCCACTACCAGGACGTCATCAACAATTGGCCTCAATCCTTCGCAGCAAAACGGCAACAATTCAACATCGGCCGATGCGAACAGGCCGCAGGCAATACCGAGGCCGCCATTGATGCATACCGCGCACAAACCCTCGCGTTCCCAAGTTCACGCGTCGCCACCCGTGCAAGCACCCTCATGGCTCAACTCCAACTCGAACTCGGCCCCACCGAATCCGACACCGAACTCGAAAGCGCGCTAAACGCTGTCCTCGAAAGCACCGAGACCACAGAAGAACCCGCCACCACCGACGCAGAAATAACCGAAATGCCCGAAGAAATCACAGACGCCGCCCCCGCCATCGAACCCCAAAAACTCGAACTGACCCTACCCGCACCCGGCGAAGGCGCAGGCGCAACCGAGGTAGACCAAGCGGAGACCCCGTAGTCCCATACCGCCTTCTCCCGCGAAAACGGCGGTGACGGTCCGAATACGTGGTTAGATCGGAACGAATGCGTCATCGTTCATTGCGAACATGAGCAATGATCGCCTCAAGTATGGAGTCCCGTCCGGCAACGTAATCATCGAATGACATCGCAACGGGAATGTCGATCGACAGAACATCCGCTCCAGGTCCTTCCCATCTGAACGTTGGCGAAAACCAGAAACACTTCGTCCAATCCCAACAGCCATCCGAGTAATCTTCGACGCTGGACCACGCACGCATAGTGATTCCACTATTGGGAAGTCGAAAAGTCGTGCCACCGTTGGCCCAAAATCGCAAATGATCGCCCACCGACTCTCCGACGATTCGCACTTTTTCTCCCCCATGTACTTTCAACAGCACGGCGGCAGCAATCCCATAAGAGAATGTTCCGGGCGAGGTGATCACGTATATGGTTCCATCGTCCTGGATACAACTCGGAAGGGTCTTTGCGAAGCGCTTCAGTGTACTCGTCCCACCATCATTAAACCGCAAATCGACAACGACAAACTCAGGCGGGGCAGACAATAGCGTATCAATTGTGTCATCAAGAAACGCACTCAAGGACTGCCCACGCGAATCGTATGTATAGTCGATGCGAATGTAATAGCCGTCAACATCTTGCAAGGACATGCGGTCGTACGGTGATTTTGCATTCTTCAGAAAAGCAGGGGCCTCACGCGCCTTCATCAGAGCAACCCACTGCTCATCAACGCCCGCCACTGGTTCATGATCGTATATTTGTATTCCGAAAGGCTGCCTCTCACCCGCAAGATTCGGCACAGCTGCCAGCTTCCGCGTCGTGATCTTTCCGTCGGGATACGAAAACGCCACTGTCATCGGATCACCGCTATCACCCACACCAAGCGCACGAAGTAAACTCGGTGACGCCATGTTGAGCGCAGCAAAAAATCGAGACCGTTCCTCCCGCCCGCCGAAATAGGGTAATAAGTCTTCAACAATTTCGTTCGATGGAACGCCATCAAGAGATTCGACGCGGGTGCCTAACAAGTCAGCATGTTCTTCATATGCCTGAAGCACGTAGATCCCTTCCCGAAAAGACGCAAACCGGACCGGAAAATAGTCCAAGCGCTCGCTTCGCCGTTTGGCGGACACATTGGTATGCCCGTTACCCGCGATTGCCAGAGCACGCGCCACGAGAAGTTCGAATTCTGCCTCAGAAAACTCCCCATCGCGCGCTTCAAGCGACTCGATATAACGGATGAAGTCTTCCCGCTTGCTACCTTCCGAGAAACTCCGGTCATAATCCGGAAATCGTTTCAGATATTCGAGATCCTGCCGATAGGCTTCCGCATCGCTGCCAGGTTTAGGAAAGTCCGGAGCTGGAATAAGAGGGATAAAGAGGTAAACGAACACACCCCAAAACACGACGTTTGCCAAGATGAAAAAACTCAGCAAATAGAACAGTCGCCGCACAAATGTATTCTTCAGAAATCTCTTCACGCCCTTGGTGCCCCTCGATCAAGGGTTAGACTATAAGAGAGCGTGGATCGTTTACCTGGCGCGGATCACCGTCAAGATATTCATAAGACGAAACTTCGACCAAAGGTCGAGCAGCATTCGAGAGATAGATAGGCTACCCCAACTCAGACTTCGCCTCCCGTCTCATCAGCGATCCCACCGCTTCACGCGGATTAGCACCCTCATAGAGCACGCGTTGAACCTGTTCTGCAATCGGCAACTCGACGCCATACTCCCGCGCGAGATCGAGTGCTGGCTGCGCAGTTCGCGCACCCTCAGCCACCATCGCAGTCGCCGCGAGGATTTCGTCGAGCGTCTTCCCTCGGGCGATCTGTTCGCCCAACCCACGATTGCGCGAATGCGCACTCTCACACGTCGTGATCAGATCGCCCATCCCACTCAACCCCGCGAACGTTAGCGGGTCCGCGCCCATCGCGGCACCAAGACGGCTCATTTCTGCGAGGCCACGTGTAATCAAAGCGGCCTTCGCGTTATCACCCAACCCCAGCCCATCGCACACGCCAGCAGCAATCGCGATCACATTCTTCAACGCACCGCCCAACTCCACACCCACGATGTCATTGCTCGTGTACACACGAAAGTGATCCGCCATAAACGCTTGTTGCACGCATTCGCACGCAGCCGCGTCATCGCCCGCCGCGACCACAGAAGCAGGCAAATCACGCGAGACTTCCTCCGCATGGGACGGACCAGATAGCGCCACAATCGCACCATCAGACTCCTCAGCAATAACGTCGTGCATCATCGCGTGGGTGCCATGCTCAATACCCTTCGCTACGCTGACGCGAATACTGTCGGCACCGATGGTATGCGCCCGCACCACCTGCCGCATCGCCTGCGACGGCACGGCGAGTAATGTTATTTCAGCACCCGGATCGCAATCCGCTGCAATCTCGATCGAGTCCGGCAAGCGGAGGTCAGGTAAGAAGTGAGGACTGCGCCGCTCGGTTCGCAATAAGTTCGGACCGTCTTCTTCGCGGCACGCTATTCGCACAGCATGGCCGTTGTTCGCCAACAGTCGCGACAAAGCAAGACCAAAACTTCCAGCACCTACTACTTGGATTTTCATCATCGACGACTACTACTGCGACTACTGGCCCGCAGCCTTACGCACGCGATCAGGAAGGTATTCATCCATATGCGATTCATAAAAATACTTCGTCCGGCCAAGGCCCGCGATCACTCCCGTTCGCGGTACCCATCCGAGCACACGCTTAATTTTCTCGTTTGAAATGGATACATCACCCACATCAAGACTGATCCAATCATCCGGCCATGCCACATGATCCACGCGCCCCGCGCCGAAGACTTCTACGATCATCTCCGCGAATTCCGTGATCGGATGTTCGGCATCCCCCGCAGCGAAGAACACCTCGCCCGCGGCGTCATCTGACCATGAAGCGCGCACAAGCGCATCGACCGCGTCATCCACATACAACGTATTCCGTTTCTGCGCGCCGTCTCCGTAGATCGTCAAATTATTGCCTTGCAACGCCAATCCGATAAAGAAGTTCAGTACGCCAGAATCGCTACTTTGAATATTCGCGCGCGGCCCGAAGACATTCCCCAATCGAACAACGCATGTGTTCAATCCATGCACGGTGTGATAAATCAGATGGTACTTTTCCGCGGCACTCTTGTTCGCGGAATAGACATCCAGCGGAAATTCCGGATGCATCTCATCAATCGGCTCATGCACCATCGCACCACATTGCGTGCTCGTTCCGACATAAATGACTCTGGCCGACGGATTCTCTCGTCGCACCGCCTCCAACACGTTAATCGTCCCCACACAATTAATCTGCACATCCAAAATCGGATCGCGATTCGAATACGTGTGCGAAGTATGCCCGGCACAATGAAAGATGATGTCCTGATCCACAATCGCGCGACTGACCAAATTCGCATCACGAATATCGTTGATGACAATCTCAATGTCGCGCTCGTGGCCCGCCAGGTTCGACGGATTGCCGCCCCCATGTCCAATCAGTGAATCATAAACCGTGACACGCGCACCAAGTTGCAGACACCGCAAGGCGAGATTACTGCCGATGAACCCCATCCCCCCAAGGATGAGTACGCGCTTACTCGCCAACGTCTCGATCAACATCCACTATCATCCAATGCTTGCGATATCAATGCCAAGTTTCGCATCGTGTCTCCCCTCTCGCCATTGTAGTCACGAAGCTCTTCCCCCGCAACGCCTGGATCTCCGCCTGCAAAATACGGGAGAATCACCCAATGGACGCCCCAAAACTTCACTACCTCCAACACGTCGACGCCGAAGACCTGGCCTACATCAAAGATTGGGCCACACAACGCGGTTTTGCTATTTCCGCCACACGCCTACACCGCAACGACGAATTACCCAACATCGACACTTTCGACTGGCTCGTCGTCATGGGTGGTCCCATGAATATTTACGAGGAACAGGCACACCCCTGGCTAGCTGCAGAAAAAGAGTTTATCCGCGCGGCAATCGACGCCAACAAAACCGTCGTTGGCATATGTTTGGGCGCACAACTCATCGCCGACATCCTCGGCGCAAGAATTACGCGCAACCCTCACACCGAAATCGGCTGGTTCCCGGTACGCCTAACCGAAGCAGCGAGAGCACTGCCAATGTTCGAAGACCTTCCCGCATCTTTCCCCGCCTTCCATTGGCATGGAGACCGCTTCGAAATCCCAGACGGCGCAACGCACATCCTAGAAAGCGACGCCTGCGAAGAACAAGGATTCCTCTACAACAACCGAGTCCTCGCCCTCCAATGCCACCTCGAAGAAACAGAAGAAAGTGTCGAACACCTTCTGGAAAACTTTGAACACGAAATGATTCCGGGGCCGTATGTGCAGACGGTAGAAGTAGTGCGGGATGGCTATAGAGACATTCCGAAGATGTCCAGGGTGCTGGAACGCATTCTCAAACAGCTCGCGCAGTTGACATAATTGTCACCACAAAGGCACGGAGGACACAAAGGAACCACAAAGAAACGATTGCATATGATGAGTTCATTAGCAAAACAACGAGTAGTTCGAATACAAGGGTGAAGACATTGGCGATGGCCACCGAACGGACGCACTTGCAGAATGGTCAAGCTAAACCCTCAACTTCAACGTGTCCACAGTGCGCGACACAGTAAAACGAATGGTAAACGGGCAATCACTCTTCGTGTCCTTCGTGCCTTTGTGGTGAGAAAAAGTCACAACGTCGCTAATTGAAAGAGGCGACGAGCCCGGTCACCAACAAATACCAGCCATCCGCGAGCACGAACAGAATTATCTTGAAGGGGAGTGACACGAATACGGGCGGGAGCATCATCATGCCCATGGCCATGAGGGTTGAAGCGACGACCATGTCGATGATGAGGAACGGAATATAGATCACGAACCCGATGACAAACGCCTTGGAGAGTTCGCTGGTGACGAAGGCGGGGATGAGCACGGTGGTGGGCACATCATCGAAATTGCTGGGGGCTGGTTTCTGGGCGATGTTCATAAACACGGCGATGTCGCGGTCTTTCGTTTGTTTGAACATGAACTCACGCATCGGCGCGATGCCCGCGTTCCAGGCTTCTTGGGTGGAGAGTTCTTCATTCGTATAGGGAACGTATGCGTCATCGTAAACACGTTGATACGTTGGCGCCATAATGAAAAACGTAAGAAACATCGCGAGTCCGACCAATACTTGATTGGGCGGCGATTGTTGAGTGGCCATCGCTTGGCGTAGAAAGCCGAGCACGACGATGATACGAATGAATGATGTCGTCATCATGATGAGTGCCGGCGCGAGCGACAGCACGGTAAGCATGATGAACATCGCGAGCGTCGTCGAAATACGATCCGGCTCTGTCGCCCCTTCCGCAAACTGAAAAATCTGCCCCAGGCCAATGGTGTCATCGCCCGTTTCCAGGGCATAGGCGGGTTGGATGTAGATCAGCGCACTCGCGACGACGATTCCGAACACAAGCCTACGCATCATGCGAAGACTCCCGGACATAGGCACGCAATTGTTCGATTTCCCCGCGCAAGGAGCCCATATCGATCGCCAGCTCATCTTCATTCATGTCCAACGACGCTACATCGAGTTCGATCATCCGTTCTTGCAACGTCTGGTTCGACAGCGTTTCGCGAAAATCGCCCCGCAACGTCGGGCCCAATTCAGGTTGTGGCGTTTCCGCGATTTCTTCCGACTGCAAAAACTCACGAAAGTCTGCGACGTCATACTCTGCGACGCGATTGATAGACGTTGGCGTCCAGCCCACGACGAGCACACGGTCGGCCGTACGCACAAAATAGAGATAGGCTTTCGGACTCAACGCGACACGCCCCATGATAGTGCCTAGCTTTGCGCCCGCGAGAAGCGGCGTACGACTGCCAAACCGATTCAAGAGATAGTAAGCGAGCAGAATCATTCCGAGAACAACAAGGAGTGCAACCGCCGCTTGCCCAAACAATCGCAGGGCTGAACGGTCTTCAGGCTGAGCTCCCCCCCCACCCTCACTAGTCTCTTGGTCACCTTGCCGGGCCATTTCAGCCGCAATGCCGTCAATACGTGCAGCATTAGGATCCGGCTCGCCCGGTGGAAGGTCGGTCAACTCAAGTTCGGGTGGTGGCGTTTCGGAGAACGTCCCCTCCTCCTGCGCCCAAGCGACACCACACGCCAGAACAAAAGTCGTGATAACTATTTTCGCTGCCGTAGTCATTCGCCGCCGTCATCGCCGCCTTGTCCGCGCGGCACGCCACCTTGTATCTCGCCGATACGAATATGCAACGTATCCCCCAACACGACGACTTCACCCCGCGCAAGCGGCAAACCGTTGACATACACGTCGGCCATTTCCCCGGCCAATTTATCGAGCTGCACAAGAGAACCGCGACTCAACTCAAGCACTTCGCGAACTTTTAGATCACAGGTGCCGAGGTCGGCAGTGACATTCAGTTTCATTTTGTTAAGATCAAGGATGCTCAGGCGGTCATCGGTTGCTTCATCGATGTCCGTAATCTCATCGAATTCATGATCCGAAGGCTCACTCATCTTTGACGAACCATTGGGTATGAAAGGCATTGGTCACACGGCTATCCGCCTCATTTTCCACCAAAATAGCTGAAAGAATGGCATTCGACTCTTGGACCGTTTGCTTTTGAATATTCTCGCCTGTCATCGGATCATTGAGTTCTTCGCGGGTACGGCCCGAGTGCAGTTTGCGAATCATATCGATGAATCGTGCTTTATGCTTCGTCACAAGATCCATTGCGACCTGATCCGAACATTCGAGTTCGATCGAATACATAAGAATTGACGCGAGGTAGTCGTCACTCGGCATGATCACGGTAGCAATTGCAGAGTCAAACGGCACCATGAACGGGTCGGGGAGAATGTCCGGCCCTGTTTCCACCACTTCCACCATCGGATCTGTCAATCGAGGCTGTAATACGAGTTTCCAGACCACTAGCGACACGGTCGCACCTATGAGTACGACGCCAAGCAATACCGCGATCAAGCGGATGAAACCACCCTTGTCCCCGGACGGTTCTTGCTCGTGCCCTTCTTCTATTTCGGCCTGTTCTTCATCGGCCATCGTTTGCCCCTCGCGTTCGGTCTAACACTATTGGTCTATCGCCGTTGGCGGTCGCGTAAGAAGATTCATGTTCTGGTGAACATCCTCCAACGTCTCATCTGAAAAATCTCCGCGGATCTGAATCTCTACGCGACGGTTTGCAATTCGGCCTTCTTCGGTGTCGTTCGGCGCTATCGGCTGTGAATCCCCCAGCGCGATGACTTCGAATTCTTCTGATCGCATCCCCGCGGCCCCCGTGAGGAACGCCATCACATTTCGTGCGCGCTCGTAACTCAGGTCATGGTTATCGCGAAAACGACCGCTGCTCGTCAAAGGACGGTTGTCCGTATGTCCCCGAACCTCCACAAACTTATCCGGCACATCCACCAATAGCGCGGCAATACCTTGCAACACCGGTGCTGAATTTGATTTCAAATCGGCCTGTGCCGAGTCAAACAACATCTCACTGGGCAAATTGATTTTGAGTCCGCCCTTCTTGTTGAACTCAATGCTGACGTCACTTTCTTTTCCTAGTACTTGCATGCGCCTGCGCAATCGCCGCGCCAAGCGCTTAATCGCCTCCGACCGCTGACTCGCTTTGTTATCGGCGACTTGCTTGAACTCGAACACCGAGGAGTTTTTATCCATGACGCCAAGAGCGCCCTGTATCGACTCGATCGCCTGGCTCACTTTCGATTCTTCCATCACTGAAAACGACAATAGCAACACGAAAAACGTGAGCAACAAACTCATCAGGTCGCCAAAGGTAACCATCCAAGCTGGCGCACCTGGAGGTCCATCATCGCCTTTTTTCTTTCGACCGCCCAACTCACGCGGCCTCTTCGCCAATCTCTTCTCTCAGAGAAGGAGCGATGAACGCTTTAAGCTTCTGCTCGACCACACGCGGATTATCACCCGATTGAATCGAGAGAATTCCTTCGATAACAATTTCCTTCGTGAGTAACTCTGCGGCGGTATACACCTTGAGTTTACCTGCGGAAGGAATGCAAACAATGTTGGCGACAATCGCACCGTACAACGTCGTTAACAAGGCAACAGCCATTGCGCCACCAATCTTCGACGGATCATTCAGCGTTGCCAACATATTCACCAGGCCGACTAATGTTCCGATCATTCCGAACGCGGGGGCCGTCGCGCCCATGTTTAATAAGATGCCTTGGCCCTTACTGTGACGGTCTTCCATAAACGCAATTTCAGTGGTGAGAATATCTTTGATCAACTCCGGCGCTGTACCATCGACGGCGAGCTGCACACTCTTTTGCAAGAACTCATCTCCCGCTTCTGCGGCTTCACCCTCCAACGCCAGAATGCCCTCACGTCGAGCCACCGTCGCGAATTTGACGAGTTTAGAGATGATGTCGGTCGGCGACGCCTGATTTTGAACAAATGCGTTTTTCACTGTGCCGAACACACCCAAGACGTCTTTTAGCGGGTAGTTGATCAACGTCGCCGCGACTGTACCCCCTATAACGATGAGAGCCGACGGGACATTGACGAAAATCTGAGGGCTTCCACCAAGCAGGACAGCGGTTAGCACCAAGCCGAACCCCGAAACGAGGCCTATGACGGTCGCGATATCCATTCCGAGTAAATTTCAGTAGTCCGCCAAGACGGCAGACAACTCCCCCCTCTTGTTGTGCCGATTCTACCACCTCACCCTCAAGACCACAACCTATTGTGTCGACTTATCCACATACGTCAATACATTGATTGGGGCGACGACAATGCCGCCGCCCCAATCAGTCAACAATTAACCTAAGTGATCAGGTTATCGAACCAGATTCACCGTCTCTTGCAATAGCGTGTCCGCTGTCGTAATGGTACGAGCATTGGCCTGGAATGCGCGCTGCGTAATAATCAGCTCGCTAAACTCACGTCCGAGATCAACATTCGATCCTTCGAGCACGCCACCAGAAACTTGTCCACGGCCACCCGTACCCGGGATGCCGATCTGAGGTACACCAGAACTCGGCGAATCACGGAACAGGTTGCTCCCCTCTCGGCTAAGTCCGCCGTTATTCGCGAACGATGCCGTGGCAACCTGACCGAGGGTCTGCGTCAGGCCGTTCGTGAACACACCGTTGATGACGCCACCGGAACCGATGTTGAAGGATTCCAACACGCCACGTGGATAGCCGTCCTGCGAGAAGAATGTGACATCACTGCCGCCACCCGATTGGTTCGTGACCGCAGAGAAATCAACGGCAAACGAAAACGGATCAACCGGTGTCGACGGAATACCAGCAGCGAATGTCAGGTCGATGCTTGAAACGCCGCCCGCCGTCACGTTACCACCCGCGTCGAATGTAATCGTACCCGCGCCTGTCACGGTCGCAATTTCCGGGTCTACAGTGGAAGCGGCCCAATCCCATTCGTTCGTTGTCGCCGATTTGGTAAACGTAACCGTCACGTCTCGCGCAGTACCGAGCGAATCGAACACGCGGAATGTGCGGTCGACGGTATCGCCCGGTGCCGCGGCTGAATCCAAGTTTCCGACGAACTCAGAATTTGTACTGGCCTGAACGATCGACACACCTCCGAGCGGGATCGTAAGATCGGTAACAATACCCGTCGGATCGATGACTCCGGTGGAATCAGCAAGGAACCCTTGAACGCGTAGTCCTGTCGCGCCGTCGATCAGATCTCCGTTCGAATTTAGCGTGAACGATCCGTCCCGTGAGTAAAAGTTACTCGCTCCATCACTGAGGACGAAGAAGCCTTGTCCTTGAATGGCGAGATCAGATGCGACGCCGGTCGTAATCAGCGCGCCTTGTGAATGGCTTACGTCGATCGTACCCAAACGAACACCGAGTCCTACTTGCAACGGATTCGCACCACCGAATCCAGCAACCGCTGCGCGCGGTCCCGAAATCGTCTGCGAAAATAGATCTTGGAACAATACCCGCGATCCGCGATAACCCGTCGTATTTACATTCGCGATGTTATTCGCGATAACGTCGAGTTTCCGCTGGTTCGCGGTTAATCCTGATACCCCGGTAAATAACGCTGTACCCATAATGAATACCCTCTTTTCCCATTCGTGCGCGACATCAATCAGTCAGCCGCGCAAGGCCTCCCCGGAGGGTCCGGCCTATCGTTTCGGTTTAGTTACGCTGCGGACGGCACGGGTTCCCTCATCAGAACCGCACTGTCTATGTTTGTGAATACTGCGTCCTCAAGTTCATCTTCGGGGACGGCTGTGATGACCGTTTCATTCGACACACTGACAACGAGAGCGACGCGGTCCATAAGAACCAAGGATTCGCGTGCGCCTTTATCAGCGGCCTTTTGAACGGCCTCGGCGATACGGCTTTTGTCCTCGGCGGTCAATTCGATGCCACGCTCTTGCAATCGTTGCCGTGCGTGGGCAGAGAATTTAATCTCGCCGACTTCATTGAGCGCGCTGCCCAGCAAATCCGCGAACGGCCTGCCCGCGAACGCTTTGGGTCCACCGTCCGCCTTTAATGCAGACGAACTCTTAGCAACATCACTGGGCCGCAATGCGGCTGCATGTGCTCCAAGGCTCGGAATCATACCGGCGCATCCCCGATGCTCAGGACACCAGCCATCGACAACAACTGTCCGTCTACCGTGAGGTATACGAGGCTGCCGTTGAGCTGAACCTTCTCAACCGTCCCTTCGATAAGCGCTCCATCGGAAGAGATGCCCGACACTTCCTTGCCGATCATGTTGCTGGCGGAAAGGAAATTGAGCTGATCGATGTTGCCGCTCAACGTATTGAATCCCGTGTTGAGGTTTTGCATCTGCTCAAGCGACGAGAACTGCGCCAACTGCGCAATCATCTGAGTGTTGTCCACCGGTTCAAGCGGATCCTGGTATTGCATTTGCGTCACCAGCAATTCCAAGAACGCATCTTTACCCAGGTCATTCTCGACCACATTGGTTATCGGATTACTCGTGCCGGTGGTACCGGTCGTGCCACTGGTCGGCGCGTCTTCTTCGGAGCTGGCTGCCAGTTGCGTCGCTGACGACGTTCCGGAAGCCGCGGTCGATTGAGCGGCCATCTGCAACAGCTTGTTGAATTGTTGCTGGTCGATGGGTTCGGCCTGTGCATTATTAGACGCGCCGCCGTTGAAAATTTTATTGGCGATTCGTCTTCCAATAGCACCGGCCACACCTGCGCCCAGCGCGGATACAGGGTCCATGGTTAAACCTCCTGTTTAGCCTTCAGGTTTATGCCACTTGGTCGAACGCGCCCTCATGGCGCGCACGCGGAGCGGCGTATTTGGCGTTTGATCCGGACGACTGGCCCGGCGCCGGTTGTCCTCCAGTTTGCGATTGACCGCGTTCGCCATTACGCGATGCATTCGCATCACGCTGATTTAACGCGCCCCGTCCCGAACCGGGTTCTTCAGATACGGTTATGGTCTTCACATCGAGACCCTCCTGACTGAGGCTGTCACGCAAGAGATGCGTTTGCGCCTCCATGGCTTCACGCACGACCGCACTCTCTGTAATGAGACGTACGCTCAATGCTTCCTTCGTCGAAACCACTTCGATCTGGACCTCGCCCAACGATTCCGGAACGAGCCGAAGCGTCATCCGATGTTCACCATTGCGCGCAAGATAGCGAACGCTACGCACCGCCGTCTGCGCGATGTCCGTCAACGTTGTCCGTGTCGGACGATCCGGCAATTCCGGCGCAGCGACCGTTCGAGGTGCATCCGCACCCAGTTCAGCCGGCGCAATCGTCGGCGCCACACGCGACACATCCGCAACAACCTGGCTAGCGTTATCACCAGCATTCACTGGGACATACGCTTGCACCTGAGGTCGCGATGCGTTCACGACACTTTCCGATTGCCCCGCCACGGGTTTCGCGAAGGCTTCAATAGCCTTGCGTAATGACGTAGAGGGCGATTCCTCGGAAGCGCGCAACACGCTCAACGATTGCTTCGCTTTCTCAAAATCGATGGGGACCGAAGTCTCCGAATCCGATTTCGCGAGAACGACTGAATCGTCTACGTGCTTATTCGTTACGTGACCAACCTTTTCCAGCACGCGAGATTCCGCTTGCAGAACAGGTTGAGCCACTGGCGCTGCTGAGTCGACTGGTGCAACAGGAACCGTAGGTACAGGTCCTTTCACACCCGTCAACAAAGGCGCTTGCGACAGCGTCTTCGGCGCAACATCCGGCACGGCATCTGTTTCGACATCAACCGGGACCGGCGCACGCGCAATCGTCAGGTCTTCAACGTTGGCAGGTCTGCCAATTTGCGCTAGTGGATCGGCGCTCACCGGCACGGGCGTAGCCGTGTTAGCCGGGACATCGCCAACCGGTTGCGGCACTGACGTCGCCACAGACGGTGTCTTGGTCGGCGCAGACGGCTGCGACTTCAGCGGAACGACTTCGGCAGATGCCTTAGTCGATACCGCTTTCACGACAACGTCTTGCGCAGGCGGAATGACCGCCCCAGGAACATCGCCTTCAGAAGCCACGACTGCTTGCGACGCAACCTCACCGTCGACATCCACGAGACCGACAGCCTCGACAGCCTCGCCATCTACCACGAGCGCGGCCAACGGTGATCCATCTTCACCGGCATCGACGTTAGTCTCTGCGGCGTCGACAACCGTTTTCGTTGAAACACCTTGCAACGTGGCGAGCAAGGCCGCAAACAACCCACCGGTTTCACCCGATGACTCAGTCGCGCCCTCACCTTCCCCAGCAACCGAAGAAGCACCCGGTTGTGAGGATGTAACATTCCCTGCGACAGGCAGGGGTATATTGGGTATCACCACATTCTTCACCTCCCTTCTCTGTTAAAGATTCTCAAGCGCGCAACAAAGATCTGGTGCACGCGAATGAGGCACAATGGAATGAAGCGATAGAACGCTTAGCCGTCAAACCAAGATTACTGTTTGTAGTACCGTCTTTAGGCGGAAAAAGCGACAAGTCGCATCACACAACGACTACCAAAGACGGTCGCCCCGTTGCTCCCGTTTGCAACGGGAGTTCGGTTCGAATTCGCGAACGCGCACTCCAGTAAAGTCATCTAGAGCGAAGTCGAGAGGTCTAACCAAGTACACACGAAATACATTCATACGCGAGTAGATCCCTCGACTACGCTAGGAATGACGTATTCAATGGAATTGGCGAACTACGCGACAGCATTCGCCGTCATCCCCACCCAGCAATTCACAACGTGAATGCGATGCTCGAAGGCGGGGAACCAGAGGAAGGCAAGATCGACTGGGATACTTCTGGATTCCCGCCTTCGCGGGAAAGACGGACGAGAACGCAGGCGCTAGGCTAAACTCGGACCCGTGGGAGCGTTTCCCTCCCGTCTAATACTTGGGCTGTTGCAATTCGTCCAGAATGATGCCGACCTTTGAAGGCCCAGTCCCTGTGTCCATCACATCGAGGATACTCCCGCGAACGTCGGCATCAATGAGCAAGAGAATGGCTGCGACTTGTTCAGGAGACCACTCGGATAGCGCTGGTGCTGCTTTCTTAGGATTCATCGCGGCGATGGTATCCGCCGCCGCCTGAATACGCGCCACCTGATCTTCATCCGCCGTGTCCAGCGTCAACGTCAGCTGATCGAGCAACCCTCGAAGCTCTGCACGCAACTCACCGTTTTGACGCTGCAACAATTCGAGCTGCTTGCGCTCTTGTTGCACTGCTTTCATTTCTTCATCGAGTTTTTTTTCGCGTTCGTTCAAGGCACTCGCGATATCCAGCAGTCCATCCGGAATGTCTTCCGGATGTTCCGGCGGCGGCGGTGGCCCTTTTACAATTCGGTCGATACTTTCCGCATTCAAGTTACCCGTGACCGCCAGAACAATCGCCAGCGTTCCACCGATTGCAAGAAGCAAGACCAATAAAAGTCCGACGATTTTCATGGGCGATCCTTTCGACGGGCGAAATACGCCCGCCCCGAGGCAATTTCATCGTTCGTGCGCTGTTCCCAGTACCGGTCATCGGCAGCGATGGCATCGCGATGGCGAACCTTCAGCCGCTCGATGGCCTTCTTTTTTTGCGTCGCTTCTTCCAATTCAGCACGCCGGTCATCGGCAACAACGGTCAGTTGTGCGATCTGCGCGTCGCTATCCACCACCGACCTGGACAAGTGTCGTTCGTACTGGAAGTATCGTCTAATATCGGCGGCGTCAAAATTTGATCGAGTTAATTCGTCGGCACTCGTCAACATGCGTCGCTGCAATTCGATCAAGTCATCACGACGATGCTGCGCCTTTCGCATTTCGGACTGTGTCTCGGCCAATGCCTGTGCACGCAAATCCTCTTGCCGCTTACGCACGCGCAAAACCGACGTCAATCGAAACTGCCGAGCACGTCCACTACGCATGTCCACCACCCAGTGTACGACCCATTAGTGTTTCAATTTCTTCATAAGGACTAGGCTCTTCCAATCCTTGTTTCAACAACTGATTGATATGCGGCACAATGGCGATCGCGTGATCGATATCCGGATTTGACCCTTCGACATACGCGCCGATGTTGATCAGGTCTTCCGCGTCACGATACGTCGCAAGAATCTGCCGAAGCGCCCCGGCCAGCTCCTGGTGTCGCGGCGACGTCACATCAATCATGCAACGACTAACACTTTGCAGCACATCCACCGCCGGATAATGATTGCGCGTGGCCAAGTCCCGCGAAAGCGCGACATGCCCATCCAAAATACTGCGCACTGCATCACCCACCGGGTCATTCAAATCGTCCGCTTCAACGAGGACACTGTAGATTCCAGTAATACTGCCGTGTTCCGATGTGCCCGCACGTTCGAGCAGTTTCGGCAACTCCGCGAATACCGATGGCGGATAGCCTCGGGTCGTCGGTGGCTCACCAACCGCCAAGCCAACTTCACGTTGTGCCATTGCGAAGCGCGTGACGGAGTCCATCATCAACATCACATCGGCGCCTTGATCGCGAAACCACTCCGCCGCTGCGGTGGCAAGATACGCGCCCTGAATTCGACGCAACGCGGGCTCATCGCTCGTCGCAACAATGACCACCGACCGCGCTAATCCCTCCGGCCCCAAGTCACGCTCAATAAACTCTCGGACTTCACGACCGCGTTCGCCAATTAGTGCAATCACATTTACATCCGCGCTCGTATTCCGCGCGACCATGCCGAGCAATTTACTCTTACCGACGCCACTCCCGGACAAGATGCCCAACCGTTGACCACGACCACACGTCATGCACGCATCAATCGCGCGAATACCCGTTGCCAGCGGCTCCGAGATACGCGCCCGGCTCATTGGTGCCGGCGGACTGGCTCGCAACGGGACACAATCGCCTTCAGGCAACGGCCCACGATCATCAAGTGGTTGACCCAAACTGCCGATAACACGACCAAGATGGCCCAGGCCAATCGTGACGCGCGGCGGTTCGAATGTTGGAATTACCAACGCGCCAGGTGATACGCCCGCCGTATCGGCCAGCGGCATCATGATCACACGGTTGCCCCGAAAGCCGACGACTTCTACCGGCACCGGGTCGGACGAATCGTTGTTCTGGATGTGGCAAACGTCTCCCACGCGCATGGGTGGCGCAGAAGCTTCTATCGTGAGGCCGACAACCTCGGTCACTCGCCCGCACACGGCAATCGGCCTCGCTTCACCAAGTCGTTCAAGATACGATTCGATTGATACGGCAGACATGGTTACGAAGTCAGGGCGTCAAAAATTCGACCCAGTTGCTCCTCAAGTTGCGCATCCACGTGTAAGGTATCCGAATCAATCACACACCCACCCGAAGTCACCGTTTCATCTGGAACGATGTTTACTTCCGGCGCATCCGCTATCGTCTCGGCGATATCAATTCCATTCTCTTCGAGCGCTGCGATGTCGGCTGGATTCAAATGCAATACCAATCGTTCCCGCTCGCTCATCGCATTCACGGCTGCATGAACAGTCGATTGAACCAGTTCGATGTCCGTTTGACGCAATTCCCGGCGCAATACTCGTTCCGCCGCCGCCTGCGCCAATCGCACAATGGAAGGCTCGAACGATTCCAAAAACTGTTCATGCGCGAGCCGAATCGCTTCAGCAGAACTTTCGAATACCGCGGCAGCCTCTCCCACCTTTTCGAGGAACGCCGCCGCACCCGCCTCCTCCCCACGCCGCAAACCTTCGGCATAGGCTTCTTGCACTTTGACTTCAGCCTCTCGGCGTGCTTCCGCCAAGACTTCAGCCGGGTCCACTTCGGGAACCAACTCCTCCTCCGAACTCGATTCGGAAATCGCTTCCAAGTCTTGAAGCTCGCCGCCCTCAAAAGACGCGTACGCCTTGGGTATGGCAACACTCGATTTTATAATGCGAGACGACATATTGACTGAAGGCTAAACAATGACCTCGTCGTCGGCGCCGCCGCCGATAACGATATCGCCTGATTCTTCGAGTCGCCGTACGACGCCAACAATTTTCTGCTGCGCTTCTTCCACATTGCGTACGCGGACCGGCCCCATAAACTCCATCTCTTCCAAAATCATTTCGCGTGCGCGCGTCGACAGGTTGCCCAGAATCTTGTCCTTGAGTTCTTCGCTCGCGGTCTTGAGCGCGAGACCCAGGTCTTTCTGGTCAATATCCCTAAGCGCTTTTTGAATGCCCGAGTCCTCTACGTTAATCAAGTCGTCGAACGTGAACATTAGACGGCCAATCTCATCGGCAAGCTCAGGATCTTTTTCTTCGAGGTCCGCCATGATCGCTTTCTCGGCGCCCCGATCAATACAGTTCATAATCTCTGCGACATCGCGAATACCGCCAGCAAACGTAAACCCCTGACTAAAGACAGAGGCCATTTTCCGCTCAAGCACCCGCTCCACTTCACGGACAATTTCAGGCGGCGTGCGATCCATCGTCGCGATACGCATTAATACCTCAGGTCGGACTTCCACCGGCATCCCACCCAATACCACCGCTGCGACATTCGGCTCCATGTGCGCGAGAATCAACGCGATGGTCTGCGGATGTTCGTCCTGAATGAACGACGCGATCTGTGAAGGGTCCGCCCGTTTGAGAAACTCGAAAGGCACTTCCTGCAAGCTACTCTGGAGTTTTGTCAGAATCTCTAGCGCACGTTCTGGACCTAGCGCCGCTTCGAGCAAGCCACGGGCATGTTCAATGCCGCCCGCGCTGACGAACCGGTTCGCAACATACATGGAATGAAACTCTTCCATGATCGTCTCGCGCGTATCCGGTTCGATTTTCCCGAGGCTGGACAAATCGAGCGTGAGTTGCTCAATTTCCTCCTCCTTCATATTCGAGAGGACTTTACCCGCCTGATCCGGATCGAGGCACGCCAAGAATACCGCGGCCTTCGACCGCCCATCCATTGCCGGTTCTGCGTTATCTGCCATACGAAAATTCCATGGATGCCAATGCGATCACTACGCCTCGTCCTCCGTAAGCCACGTGCGCAATAACGCTGCAACCGCTTCCGGCTCTTGTTGCGATATCTTGCTGACTTCCTCAGCGATTTCCTGCTTACGTGCGTCCTCCGGCGAAAGCGCGTTATCCAATGAAAACGCCTCAGGTACCTCTTCTTCCTCAGGCAGTTCTTCCTGCACGGCGCCTTTAGCCAACCTACGCAATATGAACAATGCCACGACTACAAGAAGTATCCGGGTAAACCACCAAACCAGCGGGTTTTCCATCATCGAGGTCGTCACACTATTTATTTTACCCACCATTCCGGAATCTTGCTCTGCGCCCGTGGCTCCTGCCGACGCAAATACCAGCGAATCCAGCGGACGATCGAGTGCTGCAATCTCAACATCATCCTTCATCATTCCATACCCGATGCAGCTCGCGATTGTCGTCTTGAAATGCTCCACTTCTTCGTCACTGTATTTCTCATAACTGACTTCGCCCGTCGGGTTTCCGTCTTCGTCCAGCTCTTCCACCCGCTTCCCGGCCACCGTCGCCGAAGCACTCACCAGCTTCACACGACCAGGTTGAAATTCAGTCGTCGTCACCACACTCGGCAGTTCCAGATTTTCCAGATTGCTCTCGGTTAGCTCCTTCGTCTGCGTCCCACCTGGAACGACCGCGTCTCCATCCGGCAAATTAGCGATGGCACCCGCCGCCCCCTGTGGAAGTGCTTCCGTACTACTTACTTCAGTAGAAGTCGTTTCTTTGCTGATCGGCTGGCCCTTGTCGAACGTCTCTTCGTACTGACTCTGCCGGGAGAAATCCCGGTTGACACTGACACTCACTACACTCCCCACCCCGATGTCCGCGAGGAGTGTTTCGGCCTTCTTCTTATACTCCCGTTCAAAACTCCGATTGGCCTCGAGCATGTCGTCGCCCGCCCCGCCAAATTCGTTATCGCCCGGCGCGTTCAACACCGTGCCATCCGACAAGGCAAGCGTCACCGTTTCCCGTGTGAGGTTGGCCGCGCCGAATGACGTGATGATGCCAAGCAATCCCTCGATTTGACCCGACGAGGGTTTCTTTCGCACATTCAACGTCACCGCCGCTTTGGATGGTTCCTGTGCATCACCAAAAACCGTGGTCTCCGCTTGGGTGATGTAGACCTGCGAACTCTTCACGAAGTCGAGGCCGTTCAGCATTTGCTGCAACGTCCCCATGATGGCGCGTTCTTTTTTTACGTCATTTATAAACTTGCTCGTCATCATGTCCGAGTCATCGAAAATCTCGAACCCGACACCGGAATGAGATGACGGGATTCCCTCGGCGGCCATATTGATTTGAAGTTCGGTCTTGCGACTGCGTGGCACTTGAATGATCGAGCCATTCCCTTCAAAGCGATACGGCACGTCCAATTCAACAAGTCTGTTTTTTATGAGTGCGGAATCTTCCGGAGAAAGACCGGAAAAAAGATTGACGTATTCAGGACTAGCGCCCCACGCCACGACAAATATAACCAAGGCGGCAGTCGCCAACCCTGTAAGGGCCAACTGCACACGCGCACTGGTCGTAAGACTGCCCCACGAACCCAGCATGTCTTCGCCAAACTGGCGAAACATCTCGACGAATTTCAATTCGAGTCCCCCGCTATCACTTATGCGAGACGCGGCGATACGCGGACGTATCCCCACAAACGCTATATAAACACGCTACGTGCGCAACTCCGGATGCGCAGTACGTGAATCTCCACTCGTGCCGGGATGCGGAATCCCATATGACACTCAATCCCGAGGCGGCTCCCTGACGAGAAGCCCGAACGGAAAACGGACGCTCTGCAGCGCCCCGAATCTCCGAAAATGCTCCGGGTGTTATTCGGTGTTATTCAACTATGACCTCCGCGCGCCGGACGACTGGCTCTACTTCTGTGTAACCGCCGTCCTTAAAAACCATTGGCACGCCCCACGAATCCAATTGCGCCCCGACCGCTGCTTCCGATTCATGTAGACCCAAAAACAACAAACCCGGTTGGCGCGGTGAAGGTCTGACGGCCAACACCAACGCCACGGCGCAAGGCACCGCGAGTACTACTACCACGACTCGGCAACGGTCACTCACTGGTAACCGCGTCCAACCCTCGAACAAGCCGGCCGCGAACTTACGAAAAACTGCCACGGACGATGCCCTTCAACCTGCTCGACGACCACCCCTCGCGGTCGCCAAGCCCCCTGAACACTAAACTTGCATCCGCATAATCTCTTCATACGCGGCAACAATCTTATTCCGGACCGCTGTCATCGATTGAAACGCAATATCTGCCTTTTCAACCGCGACCATCGCATCCGTCACATCCTTGATTTCACCGGACACCAACTTCTTCACGGTCGAGTCCGCTTCACTCTGCAAACGCTGCACTTCCCCAACCGCCTCAGACAACGTGTCCTTAAACGATTTAGCACCGTCTACTCCCGGTGCCTTCGGCTTCGCCATCCCCGGATTAACTTCAATCCGCTTCGCGCCGATAGCCCCTATGTTAAAACCATCTGCCATGACTTAATTACGCCTCAATAATCCGCATTGCGCGAGCGCCCATCGTTCTCCCTGCAGTGATGATAGAAATGTTCGCTTCATACGCACGCTGCGCCGAAAGCAGATTCACCATCTCAGCCGAAAGGTTCACATTGGGATACTCGACATAGCCTTCGCTATTCGCATAAGGACTATCCGGCTCGAAGACCTGCTTCAACGGCGACATGTCTTTCGCGACCCGCGTGACCTCCACGCCGAACTTATCTGGACGCGCCGGACCGCCCAACTGATGACCACGCATCACCGCCATCTGACGGCGAAACGCCCCACCCCCAGGCGTCACAGGCGTCATCGCATTCGCGATATTATTCGCGATGACGTTCATCCGCGTCCGCTGAGCCTTAAGCCCACTGACCGCGATATCCCGTGCCGAAATGCCTTCGAGCAACTTGTTCCCCCTTCATACCCCCGGAAAATTCTTCCCCCGGTGAGCGCAATATACAACATGTTGGGCCTGAGCACAATACCCGGCACAATTTTTTCTACATATTGACGACTACGGCAAGAATTGCCTACCTATCGTAGTCGCTGCAACATTTCCCTCGCCTGCGAGAAGCGCTTCGTCAGTAGCGCCCCATACAGGTCATAATTACCGGAGTTACGATTCAACTGGTCCATTTCATGTTCCAGATCAACCTTATTAAAGTCGTTCTTCGACAGGACCGCCTTCCGCTCGAACGTAGCGCTCATTCGTGGATGTCCCCCCAGGTGCTTCGGATGGGTCTTGCGGAGAGAGACCGACCGTTTGCTACCCCTAAGAACATCTTTCAAAGTCGCTTCAAAATCGAGCCGAGTCGGGTTATACCCAGGGGTATCCGCATTCGTCACATTGTTCGCAATGATCGTGTGGTTCGTCACCGCCACCCGCATCGCGCTGTGCAACAACCGCGCAGTATCAACCCCCTCAAACGCCAAAAGACCCTCCTTCCACTCAATCAAACTTCAATCGACAGTTTTTCGTGAGATTGGAAGAGCAACCCGCATGCCAGGCGGTGAACCTACAAGCGGACGCTACATAAAGGCACCAATGTCAAAGACTTAACCAACCGCAACAATCCGGTGCGCTAGCACTTTCGAACATCCCATAGGCTCAAATTTCCCACCAAGCGGACTTTTCTGCATAGGGTTCAAGACGGACTGGGTGAACGGTTGCGACACACTACTCGAATAAGAATAATCACGTGGCAACGCTTGCGGACAGATCGATTGTTGCCCCCTCAGAAGCTCCCTTCTCCAGCGATAAAAAGGATGGCATGTGAAACTGAATAGATGTTTGACGATTGCCGTTGCTGCGGTACTTGCGGCTACGGCATCCGCCGCAGGCCCAATTGAGATACTGTTTCTCGGCGACGATGGGCATCACGATCCTCGAGCTCGCGCAGATCAACTAATTCCAGTGCTCGCCGACCGAGGCATCGAACTGACGTATACCGAAGACCTTTCGGCATTGAACACGGGTACGCTCCAATCGTACGACGGGATATTGATCTACGCGAACCATGAAGAAATTGCCCCGGATCAGGAGCAGGCACTGCTCGATTACGTTCACGGTGGCGGTGGGTTCATTCCCCTTCACTGCGCATCATTTTGCTTTCTGAATTCAGACCGGTACGTCGAACTTGTCGGAGCGCAATTCAATCGGCATGGTACCGGTACGTTTCGTGTAGACGCGGAAGAACTGGATCACCCGATCGTCCAAGGCTATTCCGGTTTTTCGAGTTGGGACGAAACGTACGTGCATCATCGGCACAATGACGAGAACCGCACAGTACTTAGTTACCGGACGATGGGTGAACAAGCCGAGGGACAGTCGCGTGAACCTTGGACATGGGTCCGCACCCACGGAACTGGCCGCGTGTTCTATACCGCATGGGGTCACGATCAAAGAACGTGGGGCAATTCCGGATTCCACAACTTAGTCGAACGAGGAATTCGGTGGGCGGTTGGCGCGGACCTATCGGTAGTATCGCCGTACAACAATCAACCCGAATTCGACGTTCCCGCAATGAAGCCGATCGCGAAGAACCTGAAACCGTTCGAGCATGTAGACGTTGGCCCGAAGATACCGTTCTACCCCACGACCGACGTTTGGGGTACGCAGGGCGATCCAAAAACCATGATGCAACTACCGCTTCCCGCCGAGGAAGCAATTAAGCATTACTCCGTACCGGAAGGGTTCGAGCTTGATCTCTACGCTGCCGATCCCGACCTCGGAGGCAAGCCCATCGCAATGACGTGGGATCACCTTGGGCGCCTTTGGGTATGCGAGACCCTTGACTATCCCAACGAACTCAAGGAACCCGGCCAAGGGCGTGATCGAATTCGCGTTTGCGAAGACATCGACGGTGACGGAAAAGCGGACCAGTTCACGGTGTTTGCCGAAGGGCTCAGCATCCCCTCCGCCATCGTCTATACGCACGGCGGAGTTATCGTCCAAGATGCCACGGAGACCATATTCCTCAAGGACACGGACGACGATGGAAAGGCGGACGTGCGCAAGGTGCTGATCAGCAATTGGAACTTGGGCGATACCCATGGGGGCGTGAGTAATTTTCGGTACGGGCTCGACAATTGGATCTGGGCGATGCAGGGGTACAACACGTCCCGACCCATCGTAAACGGCGAGAAGCAATCCACATTCCGGATGGGCTTCTTCCGCTTCAAGTTAGACCAAAACGACCCACCATCCGTTACGGATTTTGAATTCGTCCGATCCACCAATAATAATACGTGGGGTCTCGGCATTAGCGAAGAAGGCTTGATCTTCGGTTCAACCGCCAACAACAACCCAAGCGTTTTCATGCCGATACCAAATAGGTACTACGAGAAAATTCAGGGTTTCTCACCCGAACAACTTTCTTCGATTGCTGACACTCATCTGTTTAGCCCGATCGTCGATAATATTCGCCAAGTCGATAGCCACGGCGGATACACTTCGGGTGCGGGACACGCGCTCTACACCGCGAGACGATACCCGGAATCATGGTGGAACCGGACAGCGTTTGTGTGCGGGCCTACGGGACACTTAGTCGGTACATTCGTATTGAAACCGCAGGGTGCCGGATTCAAATCATCCAACATGTTCAATCTGATGGCAGCAGACGACGAATGGTCCGCGCCCATCATGGCCGAAGTCGGTCCAGACGGAAACGTATGGGTAATCGACTGGTACAACTTCATCGTTCAGCACAATCCGACGCCGGTTGGATTCGAATCGGGAAAAGGAAATGCCTACGTCAGCGATTTACGTGACAAGAAACACGGCCGAATCTACCGCGTCGTTTACACCGGCGAGGCATCGTCCGCTAGCATAGAGATGCCCGAGAGCGGTCTCAGGGATCGCACACCGGAACAATTGGTCGAATTACTCGGTCATTCAAACATGTTCTGGCGCATGCATGCACAACGCTTGCTCGTTGAACGCGGTGATCGCTCTATCGTACAAAGGCTCAGGAAAGCCACAGAAGACGAAACAACCGACGCCATCGGACTCAATGCGAATGCGATCCACGCGATATGGACCCTTAAAGGCTTGAGCGAGGATCAGAAACTACGTGACGCGGATCTGAAAGCTGTCTATGGTGCCCTCACGCATCCATCCGCAGGCGTCCGCAGGAACGCGGTCATGGCGTTGCCCCGAAACCAAGCTTCACTGGCCCAGATTCTCGCCGCCCACCTCTTAGCGGACGGCCATTCGCAAGTGCAAATGGCCGCCATGATGGCCGTGTCCGATACGCCGAAACCAGTGGACGCACTAGACCCGCTAGTTGACGCGTTGAATGTGGGGATGCAGAGTGATCCCGTGCGGTACGATGCAACGCTCGCGGCGCTTGCGCCGATGCATCGCGAATTTCTTTCGTTGATCCTAACGCGCAATTCGGGCGAACCGTCGACGGCTATAGCAAACGCAGTTCGTCAGCTGAGCGAGCATTATGTGCGAAGCGGCGTCGACGATGACCTGTATAAACTGATCAATACAATAGAGGACACCCAACCGCTTCTGGCGGATGCTTTTCTAAGCGGATTGTCTCAGGATTGGCCGGACAATGTGCGCACGGCGACGCGCGCCAACATAGAACTACAGCCGGACGCTATCATTAACCGCTTATCTTCGGAAGGGAAGGCCGCCTATATCAATATCATCAGTTCGTTGTCGACGGATGACCGGTATCGTCCAACAATCGAACGGACCATCGAGCAGTTTCTGAACGAATTGGACGATTCAGATCAGCCAGATAGTGCACGGTTAGCCGCATTTGCTGCGTTGACTTCCGTTTTACCGCCCAACGAACTTGGCGATGTATTTGAGACGCAACTGACACCCCAAAGTGCGCCAGAGTACATCCGAGGCCTGGTCGCGCACCTCGGGTCAATCAACGATGTCATCATCGCCCAACGCGTACTCGAGAATTGGGCATTGATAACGCCGGCGGTTAGACCCGATGTGCTGGAGATGCTCGCGCGACGTGTCTCGTTCGCACGTGCACTACTTGACGCGATTGAAACCGGAACCATTAGTGCAAACGATATTCCAATTCAGTTCAAAGGACGATTTCGCAAACTTCTGAGTGCGTCTTTTAGGAAACAGGCCGGAGAAATCTTCGCCTCTGGTGAGGCTTCGGGCGATTCGGAACGAGCGGCCGTCGTCTCGAAGTACAGTCATGTAGCCAACATGCGCGGGAACGCGGAAAAAGGCAAACAAGTTTTTGCCGAAAATTGCGCTGCGTGTCATACGCATGATGGTCTGGGAACAGATCTCGGCCCGTCACTCGACGGTATTTCGATGCGTGACAAAGGGGAAATTCTCACCGAGATACTCGATCCAAACCGATCGGTCGAGGGCAACTACTTACAGTGGCTGGCCGCGACGAATGACGGCGAGGTACTGACTGGATTGCTTGCCTCCGAAACCAGAACTTCGATCGAGCTTGTCGACACCACGGGCAAACGCCGAAGTTTCGAACGATCAGACCTGGAAAGCTTAGAGGTATATCCGCTCTCCTTAATGCCTGATGGTTTTGAGGAATTGGGCGAGGCACCACTCGCCGACCTCCTTGCGTTTCTAGCGACTCCAGAGCAGTAAGATGGGCTCCCATCTCTCCGCGTATACTCCGTTCAAAGCGACGCTGGGGGCTATTTAGCCCTGATCTCGGTCCGTACTCGATCGCCAACTTTGGCCTGGGAAAAATGGTTACTGTCCCTATTTAAATCAACTTCGGATTGAATGATCCCTCGTTGATTGTGGGGCGTTCGAGGCGGCCGAAGTGATCGTAGGTTAGCTCGAGATTGTCGAGGCCGAGCAGCCAGAGAATTGAGGCGTGGATGTCCTTTACGTGCATTCGGTCCTCAACGGCGTAAAGTCCGAGTTCGTCGGTTGCGCCGATGGTCTGGCCACCTTTCACGCCGCCGCCGGCCATCCACATCGTGAAACCGGTCGGGTTGTGATCGCGGCCATCGCCCTTTTCGCTTATAGGCGTGCGTCCAAACTCGCCGCCCCAAACCACGAGCGTCTCGTCGAGCAGTCCGCGTTGTTTCAAGTCTTTGAGAAGACCTGCGACGGGTTTGTCCATGGAGCGGCAGAGGGCGGGGTGTAGTTTTTCGATTTGATCGTGTGAGTCCCACTTGCTGCCGGTGCCGCTGTACAACTGTACAAAACGCACACCGCGCTCGACCAAGCGGCGTGCGAGGAGACAATTGCGGCCGAACGATTCAGTCTCTTTTTCATCGAGACCATAAAGTTCTTTTATGTAGTCGGGTTCCGGCGAGAGGTCTACCACTTCGGGCGCTTCGGCTTGCATGCGGAAGGCCAACTCGTAGCTGCGAATGCGCGCGTCGAGTTCATCGAGTTGCTGGCGCACGTCGGCATGGTCGCGGTTGAAGGCGTTAAGCAGATCGAGTTTGTGTTGTTGGCGTTCTACGCTGATATCGTCGGGTAGGTTAAGATTCGCGATGGGTTCGTCGCCGCCTGTGATGCGCACGCCTTGATGCGAGGCGGGGATGAAGCCGCTGCCCCAGTTGCGTGGCCCGTTTACCGGACGCCCCTTGTTGTCGCAGAGCACCACAAAGGACGGCAAATTTTGATTGGCGGACCCAAGGCCATAGTTGACCCACGCGCCGAGCGAGGGGCGGCCCGCAACGTTAGTACATGTATTCATTTGGCAAACGCCGCCGGCATGATTGATGCCATCCGTCCAGCACGACCGAATCACTGCGATGTCGTCGAGGCACTCCGCGGTATGTGGAATCCATTCCGAGGCCCAGAGGCCGCTCTCGCCGTGTTGTTTCCAAGTTCGCGGTGCGGCCAACAACGGTGAACCCTTCTCGCCCATGGCCATGACCGGTTCAACGAAGCTGTCCGGAAGCGGCTTGCCCGCGAGTTTGTTCAGCAAGGGCTTGGGGTCGAGCAGGTCCAGGTGGCTGGGACCGCCTTCCATGAAGAGAAATATGACACTCTTCGCTTTGGGGAGGTGATGGCTGAGTGCTGCGGGTTGCGCCTGTACCGATTCCTGCCCGAGTAAAAAGCTCAGTGCCAAGGAACCGAACCCGGCCCCACTGTATTTGAGAAAGTCACGCCGCGACGATTCGACCGGTTTGTAGTGTGACGAAGGCATGAGCTTAATCCACGTACAGAAATTCGTTGGAATTGAAGAGGACATGACAGAAATCGACGAGACGGTCTTCCTCGAACACACCATCATCGTTCACGACGAACTCGACCGCGCGAGACAGCTCTGTATCGCTGGGTTTTCGCCCCCACGTACGCACGAACGCATGGGACAACGCATTGGTTGGCGTCGTGGTCTCGACCGCGCTAATGCGATCAGCAAGTTGTTGTGCACGATGCAAAGCGAAATCACCGTTGAGCATGAGCAGCGCCTGGATCGGCGTCGTTGTCTCGTTTCGCTTCGGAATGCTCGTTAAACCGTTTGCCGTGTCGAAGGCGTGTAGCAACGGATCAGGAGAATTTCGCATGCGTCTGACATAGAGTCCGCGGCGTGGCACATCGGTCTTCACACTGGGTCCGCCGATTTTTGTGTCTAGCTCGCCAGAGACCGCTAACATGGCGTCGCGAACTTGTTCTGCCATGAGGCGCCGCACTTTGGTACGCCATAGCAAAGTTTCGCCAGGATCGATCGCCCGGTATTCAGTCTCGCGCGGATGCTTCGAGGACTGCTGCCAAAGGGATGACGTTAGAATCTGCTTGTGCAGCTCTTTCATGCTCCAACCCTTTTCGACGAACGTAGTCGCGAGCCAGTCGAGCAATTTGGGATGTGTCGGCGGTTGGCCGAGATGGCCAAAATCGTTCGAACTGGACACAATGCCCTGGCCAAAGTGTTGTTGCCAAATCCGGTTTACAATCAGCCGAGTCGTAAGCGGGTTATCCGGTCGGCCAATCCATTCGGCTAAGGCGGTGCGACGACCCGACGAGTCCGGCAGGTCAGGCATAGCGGGTAACGTGTCCTCTACCGTCGTAGACAGCGCCGAGGGAAATCGAGGGGCGATGGGAATCTCATCACGGTCATCCGGAAGTACGGTCGGCGCGATGACACCAGAAAAGTCTTTCACCGACATGACTGCCGGGAGCGGTTTCGGTTTGATGTCGTCGAACGCTGCAAGTCGCGTCAGCATTTCCTCATGCTTCGGTTTGTCTTCCTTCGACAAGCTCTTTTGCCAAGGCACGCCCTCTTCATAGAACTGACGCTCGACGAGATACGCCAACTGGTGTTCCCGGGAAGTGCGCTCTTCGACAGGCTTATTGAAGCATGCTTGGATGTCTAGCGGAAACTTGTCGACCGTCGCGTCCCACTTCTTCTTTTTGTAAGACGCAGTGAGGGCTTCTATCTCCGCGCGAATCTCCGCAGTCGCGGCTTCCCAGACTACTTGCTGATCCTGCCAAGCGGCGTTCTCTTCGTCGGATGCGCCGGGCATATCATCGCGCCAGATGACCGGTTCAAGAAAGGCCTGCAGGCCAAAATAGTCGGTCTTGGGAATTGGATCGAACTTGTGATCATGACACCGACTACACGACATCGAAAGGCCAAGGAAGACATCGCCCGTGACATCGGTCATCTCGTTCATAATGTCGTTCCAGTGCGGACTGGCATCGCGCTGGTTGTACTCGTAAATTCCGAGCCGCAGGAACCCCGTGGCTACGAGGTGATCCGGGTTGTCTTCACCAATCTCGTCGCCTGCGAGTTGCTCACGCACAAAGTCGGGGTAGGGCTTGTCGCTGTTGAAGGCGTTCACGACATAGTCGCGGTAGCGCCAGATGTTTGGTCGATAAGAATCTTTGTTCCAGCCGTCCGATTCGGCATACCGCACCAAGTCGAGCCAAAACCGCGCCCAGTGTTCCCCGTACCGGGGATCGGCGAGCAACCGATCAATTAACAAACTCCAAGCGTCCGGTGACGTATCGTTCATATAGGCGTCGAATTCTTCTGGCGTCGGAGGCATGCCAACGAGATCGAAATACACCCGGCGTACTAGTTCGGATTCGGTCGCTCGCGGTGCGGGCGCGACAGCGTTCTCTTGCATACGCGCATATGCGAACCGATCAATAGGATTCGCAGACCAGTTGTCTCCGGGTAACATGGTGACGGTCGGCTTCACCAACGGCTGAAAAGACCACCAGGCGTGATCTGGAACCGCGCCGTCCTCCGCGATGGCGGTGAACGACACAGCAGTCACAACGGCAATGTTTAGTAGACACCTCACGTCGGCACAACCAGTCCTATAGGCGCACCCGCGCCGATGAGTTTCGCCGATAGGCTTACGTTTTCGACCGCGTTCTCTAACATCTGCATCTTCCGGGTGCCCGCCTAACCCGATACATCGAAGAAAAATCTCGCGCGCGTTGGTGCCAAGCAGTATACATTGGCATAACCGATACAGACCATCTCGCGACGAGGTGTGCGAGAATCGTAAGGTCAAGAAGCCTGATCGAACAGCAAAGCCTCTAAGCTCTAACCAATTGAACAAATTGGGACGTTAGCAGTTGTTCGCCACGACTCTGCTCGATCATCGATATCCGGTCCATCCTGTCTCAAGAAAAAGTGGACGGGATTACAGGATGAACGGGATTGACAGGTTTGAGTTGACTCAACACGTGACGCAAAGGGGTTCACTTCTGTACCCTTCATTCCCGGAGAACGCTCACATGAATGTCATACTCAAAATGGTCCTGTCCGCAGCCTGCATGGTCGTATTCGCGTCATGCGCGACAACACACTACGCACGCCCAACAGCAGAACCCATCGCATGGTTGGAATCTCGCGCAACAGACGATGCCAACATCCAATGGTTCGACGCACTCGAACTCGGCTTGCACGGACAAGGATGGTCAGAGACGAAGCACCCTTATGATCGGCTACCCGCCACCGCTGAGGGCGTGGTCCGTGGTTCGGTATGGAGTTTGGGGCGACGTTCGGCTGGCCTTTGCGTACGGTTTGTTTCGGACTCGCCTCAGATCAACGCGCGGTGGTCGCTTCGTTTCGAGTCGTTGGCCATGAACCATATGCCCGCGACGGGTGTAAGCGGCTTGGATTTGTATGTACGGGACGGAGATGTTTGGCGCTGGGTCAGCGTTGGACGGCCGACGGCGTTCCCGAAGAACGAAGCGAGTTTGCTTACCAAAGCGCCACCCGGCACACACGAGTACGCCCTATTCTTGCCACTCTACAACGGAGTAGACACAGTCGAAATCGGCATCGCCGCCCAATCACGAATAGCCCCGAGTTCCGGCTGGGAGCATGCGCGTCCCATCTGCATCTACGGCACGTCAATTGTCCAAGGCGGATGTGCATCACGCCCCGGCATGGCACACACATCGATTCTCAGCCGCCGTCTCGACCGCCCCGTAATCAATCTAGGATTCTCCGGCAACGGCAAGATGGAACCCGAAGTGGCCACACTCCTAGCTGAGCTCGACCCTGCCATTTACGTCATCGACGCCGCCCCCAACATGGACGCGAAACTCATCACCGAACGCGCCGAGCCACTGGTAAGGACACTGAGGAAGGCACGACCCGATACGCCTATCGTTCTGGTCGAAAACATCATCTACCAAAACGGCTGGTTCATTGATGAACGCCGCGAATCCTACGAATCAAAGAACACAGCATTGCGCGAAGTATTCCGGAACCTCAAGCGATCTCGTGTCCCAAATATTCACTACATCTCCACCCAAGCACTACTAGGCGACGACGACGAAGCAACCGTCGACGGCACCCACCCCACCGACCTCGGTTTTCAACGCATGGCCGACGCCATCGAGCCGATGTTACGAAAGCTGCTCAAATTTAAATAGGGACAGTAACCATTTTTACGTGGTGCTGTTTTATGCATACCCGTTCTTTCTGGACTACGCGAAAATGGTTGCTGTCCCTATTTTGATCAGGTCACCAATGTACTCAGTGTTTCTATATTCAAGGTGAAACACTTCAGCTTACTCTGCTATATGTTAGAAACTTCTTGGGGTCGCGCATGGTATTTAGTTCCGTCATATTCTTGTTCTACTTTTTGCCGATCGCGTTGCTGCTCTATTTTCTCGCTCCAAAGTTGTTGCAGAATAGCGTATTGTTACTCATTAGCCTGTTGTTTTATGCGTGGGGAGAGCCGGTCTACGTATTCTTGATGCTGCTCTCTATCGCTTTGAACTTCATGTTCGGCCTTGCGATAGATCGTGGTTCTCCGTCCATACGCAACATCTCGATGTTGCTCGGTGCCGCTGCGAACTTGTCGATTTTGGGATACTTCAAATACGCAGAATTCCTCGCAGCAAACCTAGAGCAATTCGCCGGAATCACTGGCGTAAAAGGCTTGGTCGATCATTTGCCTTTGCCGCTCGGGATCTCCTTCTTCACGTTTCAGGCATTGTCGTACTTGATAGATGTGTATCGCCGAACGTCACCCGCCCAACGAAATCCGTTCCGCGTCGCGTTGTACATCGCGCTATTTCCACAGCTTATCGCGGGACCAATTGTTCGATACAACACGATCAGCGATCAGCTCGCATATCGTACACACTCTCTCAACAATTTTGCTGATGGCCTTGCACGATTTATCATCGGTCTCGGCAAAAAGGTACTCATCGCCAATACGCTTGCGGCCCCAGCAGACAGCGCATTCATGCTCGGAGAAGATCAACTGAGCCCAGGTACAGCCTGGCTTGGAATCGTCTGCTACTCCCTACAAATCTACTATGACTTTTCCGGATACTCCGACATGGCCATCGGCATCGGACGCATGATCGGATTTGAATTCCCTGAGAATTTTCGACATCCATATGCCGCAACCTCCATCCGCGAATTTTGGCGACGGTGGCACATTTCACTGTCCACATGGTTTCGCGACTACCTATACATACCCCTCGGTGGAAGTCGCATGGGTGACGTTCGTACGGCGTTCAATCTCGTGCTTGTGTTCTTTCTATGCGGACTGTGGCACGGTGCAAACTGGACGTTTGTCATTTGGGGCTTGTTTCATGGATTGTTCTTGGCTTTGGAGCGGACACGATTTGGATCGTGGGTGGAGCGAAGCCCCCGAGGATTGAAGCACGCATATGTCGCCGCGGTATTTATGGCGGGTTGGGTGCTATTTCGGGCTGAATCATTTAACGACGCAACGCACTATTTTCGCGCGCTGGTAGGATTCGGAGTGGAGTCCGAATTGCGCTACTCCTGGCAGTTTCTCGCCGACAACCAAGTCCGCTGGACTATTCTACTCGCCATTCCCGGGTGTGCCCCCATTTGGCGATCACTGAGTCGGTTAATCGAGAGTGATACACAAGACTATCTGCGATGGCGTTTCGAACTCGTTCGCATCGGAATGCTCATTTCATTGGTATGCATTCTAGTGTTAAGCGCGCTGCAACTGATGTCAGACACCTACAACCCGTTCATCTATTTTCGGTTCTAGATACGCCGCGCACAAAATGAGAGAGGGCGATCACCATGCAGGCTGAGGTGAAGACACTAAGGGGAACTTATCGCGAATCGAGGATTCATGCTGTGGGGTTGGTTCTTGCCTGTTCAGTGTTCGTCACTTTGATTGTTGGCGTTGGTATTTGGACGCCGGACGCCCAAGAATCGGAACTGGAGAAACGGCGTCTTCAAACACTGCCCACCGTTCCAACAACGTTTCTAAGTATTCCTCGATTCGTGAATCAGGTTGAGCGCTATTCGGTGGACCAAGCCGGATTTCGGAATCAAATGATTCAATGGCAACGGAGGCTCAAGTTTCACCTATTCGGAATCTTGGACGCTGAACGATGCTTCTTGGGTAAAGACCAATGGCTGTTTTGGAACCGAACCGATACAAGATACTCCCATCAAGACGTTATTTCCGGAAACTGGGATGCGAAAAAGGAAACCACGCTGTGGATATCCTACTTGAAAGAACTCGCTGACTGGCTTGATTCCCGGAGTGTCCCTCTAGTCCTGGCGTTCGTCCCCAACAAGTATTCCATATACCCCGATAAACTGCCGGACTGGCTCCCATACGACCCCGAAGCAATCCCGTACCGCCAAATCACAAACGCACTAGAGGGATATCCAAATGTTCATATAGTCGAACTAATGGATCCGCTTATCGAGGCAAAAGAATGGTCCCAATTGTATTCACCAAGCGATCTCCACTGGAACGGCCGAGGAGCATACATCGGTTTTACGACAATGGCGAACGCGATTCACGATCTTTTTCCCGAGATGCGAGTACCAACACTAGACGAATTCGTGTTGACCAGTGAAGTGCTCGACGACCCCACATTCGAAAAGCCAACAGACGGACTCTCCCGAATGACAGGAATGCCCGACGTGTTCCCAAACACGTGGCTAGGTGTAAAACCAAAACGCCCCCACGCCGCAGAGGTCGATACAACCCACCTACCTCAAAGCGATGCAAACATTCCGGTCAGAATGCCAATCGCCTTCGAGTCCGACTCGGCGAGTGGGCCTAGCATCTTGTATATCGGCGACTCATTCCGATGGCCCGTCGTACCGTTCTTCGCCGAGTCCGTACCGAGATCATTGTTTGTGGACGCTAGAAACGCCCTTTTTGATCGGCAACTGATCGAATCCGAAAAGCCAGACCTAGTAATCTTCTCTACCCATGGCTGGTTCATGAGGAATGACGTCTTCGAAAAACTGTCAGCGGAATTAAAATAGCGACTAAACGGCATCTTCCAAATAGGGACAGTAGCCATTCTTGCGTGAAGCTGTTTTATGTATACCCGTTCTTTCTGGATAAAAAATGGTTACTGTCCCTATTTAAATTTCGGTCGCTCCGGACCATCATACGGCTTCGCCCCAACACCACTGCGCTTCCGGTTTGGCACAGCGACGAGTTCTGATTCAGACGTTGCTGGTTTCTCGATAAACCCGTGGTATCTTCCCATCCAGTAGTCTTCGAGCCAGCCTACGGGGGGCGTCACAGATCGACCGCCGCTGCCACCGTTGTATCGGATCGCTGTTCGGCTCCCCCATTCCGCTTCTAATTCGCGGGGCGAGATGGCGCGGGTGCCACCGCTGTATGGTACGTAGCCGGGTTCGGTCGCGAGGTCGGTGCGATGCGAATTACGGTAGCTATGACTGGCGGTATCCAGTGACCATTCGCGTAGATGTTGAACCGCTGGTTCAATTTCACAATCATTCCCAGTGAGCGCGCCGTAAACGAAATTGAAGAACGGCAGTTTCTGCATGCGCATCACTTCCCAACTCCGTTCGAGACTTCGCAAATAGATTGATCGCAATTTCGGATCATCCGCATACATCAAGAGCGGGTAATAGCAACGAAATGCCAACTCATCATCCCACGTCACAATGGCATCCTGCGGAAATGTCATCTTCTGGCGCACGGTGTAGGTGTGATAACCCCAATCCAACAGTTGTTGAAGCCCTGCTCTGAACACGGGATCGTCGCTCAGCGCAATCGCGGTCCACATATAGGATTGCGCTTCCATTCCATTGAGACCACGAGCCTCGAATCCGTACGGCTGCAGCAAATACTCCGGATCCCAACGTCCCCAGCGCGTCGCTTCGCCATCCATATCGCGAAGCACCCAGCCGTTGTCGATGATGTGCTTTCCTATACGCGCGATGTGTTCCGCAGCGCGTTCTTTCTCCGCCCCTTTCGCAACCAAGTCGTGAAACACGGACACAGAATAGATGTGCGCATTGATCTCATCGCTCGACGTATCGCCTTTCCACTGCCACTTTTTGTCGTCCGATTCATACCATTTCGCAGGGAGTCCCCCGCTACCTCGCGTCGATCGGCGTCCTTTGTCGGCGGTCGGCGACCAGATCGCCCGCGCAACGAAGCCGTCCGATTGTGTGATGTCTTCCAACCAGATCATCGCTTCGAAAGCGTCGACTGCTTCCCGACGCGCATCCGCATCACCCGTCGCGCCGTACTTGAACGACATCGCGGCTAAGTAGTGCGCGGTATGCCCGCCATCGTTATCGCTGATTTCGCGTAACCAACCGTCCTCGTCGCCGCTCCAAAACAATTTATGCACAAAACCAAGACGCTTATACCCCCACTCGTCCAATGCGCGTTCGAAATACGCAGCCTTCTTTCGCAACGTATAAGGTTCATATCGAATGATGCCCAGGCCGGCATCGGTCGCGATATACGCGACATGATCGCCCACCGCGATGGCGTGGACATTGTTCCCTGGCAACCAATGGTGCGCGCCGAAATAGTGGAAGTCATCGCCAGTCTTTCGAATAGCGCCGGTCGTCGTGCCGATCCAAAGATCGCCGTCAAACCCACGCGCAAGACACGTCGTGTCGTCATACGGCAACCCTTGATCGCCGGTGAGCGTCGTCAACGCCATCCCGCGCAAGACACCCACACCACGATCTGTCGCGATGTAGAAACGACTGCCGAGCGCCTGCACATCACGTAATCGATCCGACGTCAACATCCCCCAATCGATTGGTTTATGTTGAAGTGCATCGCCGTTCAACAACGCGATACGCCCTGAACGAATCAAGTAAATTGTGCTGCTATACGATTCGATACCGTCGATTGGACCAATGCGTATCGGATCCGCCAAGACCTGGCTGCCGTCCGCCATGATGAGCGTCGAATCACTGGACAGAAATCCGCTTTCAGGCTTGATGTTCGTAAAAGCACCGCCATAGAAGCGGTAAATATCGTCCCGCGTGGCCCCATGCACCGCACCTTCGTGCAAACACATATCGACGAAAGAATGCTCCGAAACTTGCGACCAACCAGCGATCGCACGACGGGACGTACCCGAATCTGCCGCCACCCAAACATCACCGCCTAACGCCCACATCCTCGCCGCCCCCTCCGGCGCGTCCACTTCGTCTACAAAACCTCCGTCACGAAGTACTTTCAGGTGACCACCAATAATTGCCAAAAGCTCACCCTCATCAAGCGCGAGCGCGGTGATCGGTTCTTCCGTCGAGATCTTCTCGCCAATCTCCTGTAGAAACACATTATCTTCAGCCGGTTTCCAAAGCGTCGCCGAATCCTGTTGTGCAAAGGAGACGGTACAAACGATTGCAAAAATAGGGACAGTAACCATTTTTGCTATACGCTGTCTTATTCCTGCTCTTTCTTTCCGGGCGAAATTGGTTACTGTCCCTATTTTTGCTGCGCGCACGATAGAAACTCCTTTCAAGTGGGAATCAGGGCAAAGGATAATGCGGTCTTCCGAGCGGTATCGGACCTGGGGATCCGAGTAGGTCTAAAACTCGTCGAATAGGTCGGCGTTGGGATCCGGCGCGTTCTCGGTAAGCCAAGCTTCATACTCGGCTTCATCGTGTACGTGAACAAATCCACGCATTCGGTAGTGACCGAGTCCGCACAATTGTGCACAGGCGATCTCGAACGTCCGGTCAAGTTCCTGCTGAATAGCCTCGACCGCTTCCATCCCTTCGTCTTTATACAGTTGCGGAAGCGTCTTCCGTGTTTCGTCAGCCCAAGCGGCAAATTCAGCTTCCGTCTTACCGGCTTTCTTCGCCTGAAACGTCTTCGTCGTAACTGTCGGTGTAAATTGAACTGTTGCGGTCATCCCCGGTATGGCATCTTGCTTCACCCGAAATTCGGGCACGCCAAAGCTGTGGATGACATCCTTCGCGGTAAGATGAATGACCACGGGGCGATCGACGGGCACGTGCAACTGATTCATCATGACGATGTCGTCGGCACCGCCGAGTCCCGATCGGTCGAGACCGACAGGATTCGTTGCATCATTAATCAGGCCAATGTCCGTTGGCCCAAAGACGCCGTCCGCGCCCGGATAGTGAACGTTCCAAACAAATTGCTGAGCCAATACCCGCACTTCCACGGTATTGTCCGTAATCACCGGACGCGCGGCCACGTAGCTATTCCAAAACGGAATGGAAAACACGAGGAGCAAGACGATTTCAAAAGCGATGATGCCCATCTCAAGAAAATGCGTGGCGTGCGAGTGCGTACCATGGTAATCTGCTTTGGGATTACGACCGCGACGAAACCGAATCAAGGTGTACGTCCCGAAGATCAACCAACCGGCAAAAAAGAGAACCATGAAGATGTGAATGATCAGCATCAACCGATCCACCTCACCACCGTGTGCAGCAGCAAGATCAGGCATGCCCAGCCAACGATTCATGCAAGGTCTCCCATGTCGGCTGATGCGGCAGCCAGTTCCGCACGTCGAATGCGCAAGGCAATCTTCGCTCCGAAGGCAGCAACAGTACCCAATACGCCGCCGGTCACACCCAGTAAAGTCAGGATGGCCATGTTCATGCCGTGCGACTGCGCATCGTTCGGATCCCCAAAACAAACTGAGCACGCCGACGCCGTGCCGATGGCGAAGATAAACAAAAACACGCCCGTCGCCAGAAGTCGCATCGCGAATATTGATTGGACAGTTTCGTTTGTTGTTTTCAGAGTCATCATCTTAAATCACGTGAAACAATACTGCTGTAACAATCCAAGCGGCTGCCAGAAACATCCAGTACCAGGCGATGCATGTAACGCGGTTCGCATAGGCCATTGAGTCTCGGAGTTGTAATGTGCGCCCTGGCCCCATCATGTACGCGGCGAGCAGCGCACCGGCCGCGACGTGCAACCGGTGTATATCGGAGATTAGAAAATAGACGGCGTGGTACGTGCTCGTTGCGGCAACGGTGCCATCGCTTGCGAGCATCCGGTGTTCTTGGCCGACAATCGCGATAAAGCCCGTGGCCAATATCGCCGTAACAAGCGAAAGCCCATTGATACTCGCACGGCTATCACGACGAATGCGCATTGCAGCCAATGCCACTGCGGCGGCGGCGGCAAGATGGATGACGAGCGCCCCAATGCCTATCCCTTGAGGAATCGGTACACCCGCCGCGGGCCATTCCGTCGCAGCCGATCGCAAGAATACATACGCCGAGAAAAGTCCGCCATAGAACATCACTTCGGATAGAAGGAAAAGGGCCGTACCCAATCGGGCGTTGGTGAGTCCTGTGTCGGGTCGTGGTCGGGTTGAATACGGAATGGCGCTCATCTCGCGTTCTCCGCTTGCCATTGCGGCGAATAGTCTTCCGACGCATCCGGCACACTGTATTCACACGGGCCCCGGTACACGTGCACCGCGTCTTTGAAATTGCCACCAATCGCCGGTGGTGAATCCGCAAGCCATTCGAGCGTTGTCGCATCCCACGGATTACTATCCACCTTCTTACCCGCGAACAGGCTCACGAAGAAATTAAGAATGAACGGCAATTGCATGATCAGCAAACCAAATGCAGACCATGATGCGGCGCTATTCATCGTGAATACATCGCGACCGTGGGCATACGTTTCGCCACCGTCATAGAGTCGCCGCGAAACGCCGGCGAGTCCCTGCAGCAAGAAGTGCGAGAAAATACCGTTCATAAATACGAGGGTCGTCCAGAAGTGGATCTTACCGAGCAGCTCATTCATTCGGCGTCCGGTCACCTTCGGGAACCAGAAGTAGATGCCTGCAAAAATGGCGAACAGCGTGCCGGGTGCCACAACGTAGTGGAAGTGACCGATGACATAGTAGGTGTCGTGAAGCGGGATGTTGGTGGGAGCGAATGCCAGCGGAATTCCAGTGAGGCCGCCAATTGCGAACATTGGGATAAACGCGATTGCGAAGAGCATGGGTGTGTTGAAGCGAATCGATCCACCCCACAAGGAGAGCACCATAGACGTTGAGAGAATAACGGAGGGAATCGAAATAATGATGGTCGTGGCCTGAAAAAACGTGCTCATCGCCGTACCCATACCCGTAAGGTACATGTGATGTGCCCAGACCAACATCGACATGAACGCCATGAAAACCGCAGAGAACACCATGCCGCGATAGCCAAACAACGGTTTACGCGTATTGTTCGCAATGATTTCCGAGAGAATGCCGAACGCCGGGAGGATTAGGACATACACTTCAGGGTGCGCGAGAAACCAAAACAAATGTTGCCATAACAATGCGCTGCCGCCACCACTCACTTCGACAGGTGTTTCGGCCACGACCAATCCGCTCGGCATAAAAAAGCTCGTGCCTTTCAAGCGGTCCATCAGTTGCATGCACGCTGCGGCCGCGAGCGGCGGGAAACTGATAAGAAGCATGAACGATGTGACGAGTTGTGACCATACGAAGAAAGGCAACCGCATCATTGTCAGGCCTTGCGCGCGGAGTTGCACGATCGTGACGATAAGATTGATGCTCAGAAGCATATTGGACAAATAGACTGCGGCCATTCCGATGAGCCAGTAGGTTTGTCCGCCGATCTCGATGATCGATAGCGGCGGATAGTTCGTCCACCCACTATTGATGGGCCCGCTCTCCGCGAAAAAACTGCCTACAATGACCGCACCGCCCGCGACGTAGAACCAATACCCAAACCGGCTCAGCCGGGGAAAGGCAACGTTTTCCGCTCCAACCATCAGGGGAATTAGATACGTACCGAATCCGCCGACCATCAGGGGAACGACCGCGAGAAAGACCATCATCGTGCCGTGAATCGCACCGAGCTGGTTGTAGAAATTCGGCAGCATGACCCCTTCGGGCATGCGTGTGTCTTCAACGGAAATTACGTCTTTCAGAAAAGGAACGGGCTCACCCGGAAAGACAAGTTGCCAGCGCATTAACAGCACGAGCAGAAACGCCAGCATCAGAAAAAGAAGCGACGTTAACGTGTATTGAATTCCGACGACTTTGTGGTCGGTCGAAAATGGCAAACGTAACCAGCGCATTCAGTCAGGACCCCGCATCATATCCCCGTGTTGAGTTGCGCGCACTGATCTACCGCTTGGGCATTGCAAATGAAAAATCTTGCTTCACTTCACCATCTGCGGGAACGGTAATCGTTTGGGTTTGCCCTTTGAGGCGTTCGTGCCACGCTTCGATCTCGTACTCGCCCGCCGGTAAGCCTTCGATGGTGTAGACCCCGTCTTTTTCCGTAACGTCAAAGAAGGGGTGATCGACGACCGCAACGTAGCCGCGCATCCATGGATGGATGTCGCATCGCAACATGAATGCGTCTTCCACCTTGTCGAGTTTGAGGTCCAACTCGGTGATGTTCTTCGGCATCGCGCGATTGAAGGGACGATTCGTACGAGGCACACCGTTCACATTGTGCATGATTCCATCGGGATTCAGCACACGTAACGTCTGACCCACCATGACCACCGCGAGTCTCGGCTCGAACCGACACCCCGCTTGCGTCATGACAACGGGTTCGGACGGCACCGAATAATCCTTCTCCGGTGCGCCCTTCACAATTCGCACGAGGATGTTGGCCATCGTCTTACCCTCGCCCAAGACGAGCGCTTCATTGATCAGCGGTTTTCCGCCGTGCAACGCGGCGCACGCTGGGTCAGCACCGGTATCGATGGGTTTCATTGTCGGCGGGGGATCGGCGAACGTAATCGTTCCCGTCACGGTCCCGGCCCAGGCTACATTCGCGATGGCAAGGGATAATAGCGCCACGCCCACTATATTCGCCGTCATACGCACGGTAAATGACTCCTTCGTTGGTAGAATTCTCACCGCCCAAACCCTATCAGACACAAGAGGACGGTTCAACTAAACTAAGTCGATTAGGCCCACAAGAATGAGCAAGATTAGTGCGAGGACGAAATCGTTCAGAGAGCAATTCAGCCCTTCAAATCATCGAGCGATTCCAGCGCCTGGATGAACGACTCTGTCATCGGAAATTTGCCGGGATACCGAATGAATTCGACATGACCGTCCAAGTACAACACGTTCGCGCCCTGTTCATGCATGCCTGGACGCTCAATCATTACTGGCAATTGGCTCTGTACGAGGGCGGAGGATGCCGGATTGTTTATGTCGGTGATGAAGAAGCGCTCGATCCCTTCGCGCAACTGAAAGATCTGTTCTTGATCCAACGCCGGGGCGTCAATATCCGCATTCAATGTTTCGCCTTTCTCGAACGCGACTCGCATCTGCTTCACCAGCTCAAGCCCTTGCTCCTCGTCCGTAATCGCGTAACCCAAATACCAATAACTGTGGTCGCGTAACCCCGATAGCGGATCGGATTCAGCGACATCGATCAGATCGTAGTAGTCTGGATGCGCTGGCGAAATGTATATGTTCGGGTCGGTCAAGTATTCGGGGTATATCGCCGAGGCTTTCATTGCTAACTGACCTCGTTCGCTTGATAGCGGCGGCCATTTTTCGCCTCGCGACTCGTTCGCGAACATTTTGCAGACGAGACCAAGTTGTTTGAGATTGTTCGCGCTACTTGCGCGAAGTTGACCGGTATCTTGCTTCAACCCTCGTGCTTTTTCCGACCAGCGCTTGGCTTTCGCGGAATCGCGATCGAAGCCGTGACGTCCCGTGCCGTAGCCCTCCGCCAACAGAACAATCGCGTGTTTGTTCCCCGCATCCGCAGCCATTTCCAGCCAACGAACCACATCACCCGGTGACACCCTGACGAACTGTCCGTCCCCTCTAACGCTCAACATACTCAGGATGAACCCGGCGTCAACGTCGCCCGATTCGGCCATTTCGCGGACATCGTCCACAAGAGCAAAGATATTGCCTAGACCAGCCTCGCCGTGGCCACCCGGCATCTCGGCCCCCATAAACGCTTGCCACATTTTCGCAACCGGATCCCCTGTCCAGGCCGCTTCACCAATCATTTGAAACGCTTTACCTTCGTTTCCACCGCCAAACGCCAAATTGATCGCCTCATTCAGCAAATCACGCCGCCAAAATAGCTTACCCCCAATCTCGTTTCGCCCGCGGATTTCCCACCACAATGCGAAATCCGGCGCATAAACCTTCCCCACTTGCTCCAACAATTCCAGCCGCGTGATAAGCGGATCAAGTTCTCCCGCCGATCCCGTGTCGAGGATTTTCTTGATTTCGTCGACCATCACCCCAGTGATAATTTCCGAGTCCCAATGATCGCGCAGCGTTGCAAGCGCCGCCGCAGATCGAGATGCCTCCTCCGGAGTACGCTCAGCGACTTCCGGATTCTCCTGCTGCGCGTACACGGTGTCGTTTGCGCGGTGAAACTCGAGTGCAAACACGGTAAAAAAGAACGCGAGGCTAGCAACCGTTAGCCAATGGCGGCATCGAATAGTGGCGATCATGCGCATAGGTCGTCTCCTAAGTCGTCTTCATAAATCTCAATGAACTATTTCGGCAACAACGATCACAATGCACGCCCACTATTAGAGCACGTTTACGCAATTCGCGTTCACCATGAGAAATGGAGCGTAACACGGAGTGGATCACGCGAGCACAGATTGCCACTGCCGCCCGTGGCAATCTCTTCTCTCGATTTCACTTGGGTACGAATCGATCTAAAGCTGCTGTCGCACATCTTCCAACGATTCCAGAGCGTCAATAAAATGCTCCGTCATCGGAAATTTACCGGGATACGAAACGAACTCCACATGGCCATCCAAGTACAACACGTTCGCGCCGCCTTCATGAAATTCAGGGCGTTCGACAATGACCGGTATCGTACTCTGCAACCCAGATGCCGCTCTCGGGTCGTTGATGTCGGTGATCAGAAATCGTTCGATACCTTCACGTAGCCGGTAGATCGAACCCTGATCCAAATCTGGCGCATCAATGTCTTCATTGAGCACTTCACCCGCCTTTGCTGCAGCGCGAAATGAATTGACGAATGCGAGGCCAGCGGCCTCATCGGGCAACATGTAGCCGAGATACCAGTAACTGTGATCGGCGATGACCGACTGCGGATCCGATTCGGCAACGTTCGCAATATTGTCGAAGTCCGGATGTGCGGGCGATACGAAAACCGTTGCGTCGGACACGAATTCCGGGTAGATCGCCGACGCATCCATCGCCAAATGCCCACGCAACGAAGTCAACGGTGGAAAAACTTCGCCCCGAGACTCGTTCGCAAACATTTTCATAATCAGCCCGAGCTGCTTCAAATTGTTTTGACTACTCGCCTTGACCTCGTCAGCACGACTATACGATGTAGGCGTGGCAGCCGTTTCGCTTACGCCCTTTTCCGCCCATTGCGCAGCCTTCGCAAGATCGCGTGGAATTCCACGACGACCACGGCTGTACGCCTCGGACAACATCTCCGCAGCGTTTGCAATGTCCGCCTCAGCCGCCATCTCAAGCCAACCCAACACTTCTTCCGGCGATCCGCCCACCAAATCCATATCCCCTTCAATGGCAAATAACCCGAGAAAATACGCAGCATCCGCGTCGCCCGCGTCGATAAGCTCGCGCACTTCGTCGATGATCGTTACCACCGATCCGAGCGCCGCCGAGTCGTGACGCCCCGCCATCTCCTCATCCGCTAGGGTTTGCCACATCCGCGCAACAGGATCGCCAGTCTCCGCAGCCTCGCGCAACATACCCATCACCTCCGCATCATTCCGACCCGCCATCGCCATCTCAAGCGTCTTATGCAAGAGCTCTCGTTTCCAAAACAGTTTGCCGCCAAGCTCGCTACGGCCACGCTTGTCCCACCACAACGCGAAGTCAGGGGCATAGGCTTTACCGGAATGCTCAAGCAATTCTAGACGCTCAAGCAATGGTTCAAGGTCTTCCGCCGCACCCGCATCAAGCACTTTCTTTATTTCGTCCACCATCGCGCCTGTGATTACGTCCGAGTCCCAGTTCTCCCGCAACGTTGCTAGCGCCTCGGCGTTACGAGATGTCAGGGCAGGTGTTCGCTCGACATTAGACTCGGCAGGCGACGCGGGTACAGATGCTGTTGGGGGCTCATCGCCTTCCTGGCAACCCATTGCGATGACGAGTAAGAACGTTGGCAGATAAAGCGCCGCGAAGTATTGGCGGAGTCGGGTCACAGAATTCGCGAACATGATTAATCTCCTTGGTGGGAGAAATCCCAAGTCTTCATCATACACAATAGGACCGATTCGGAGAGAGTGTTGGAATCCCACTAACGAAGCTGTTTGTAGTTCCTCCTTTAGGCGGCGGTTGAATTTCAGCCCAGCGACACCGATACTCGCTTGATGCAAATCAAATACGCAGTATCCATTAATCGAGCAGTCGCGATAGCGATCAGTGCAACTTTGTCCACAATTTCGTTCGCCCAGGAACCGGACAGCGTTGACCGGAACTACAGCGGCGAATTGCCGCGAATAGCAGCGTTGGAGCCAGAGGATGCGCTGAAGTCGTTTGAAGTGCATCCTAGTTTTCGGATGGAATTGGTCGCGGCGGAACCGTTAGTGCGCGATCCCATCGCCATGGCGTTCGACGCGGATAGCCGTTTGTTTGTCGTCGAGATGCGGGGGTATTCGGAACGGCGCGATGAGAATATTGGCACGGTGCGTCTACTTACCGACGAGGATGGCGACGGCAAGTACGACCACGCGACGGACTATGTGGACGGTTTGGCATGGCCGACAGCGGTTGCGTGTTGGGACGGCGGGATATTCGTGGCCGTATCGCCGGACATTCTCTATTGCAAAGATACGGACGGCGATGGCCGCGCGGATATCCGCGAGACGGTGTTCAGCGGATTCGGTCTTTCCAATGTGCAAGGGTTGGTGAACTCGTTTCAATGGGGACCGGACAATCGCATTCACGGTGCAACCAGCAGTAGCGGCGCGAATGTCACAAGCACTGCGAATCCAGGAGGCACGCCACTTTCCCTACGCGGCCGGGATTTTGCGATCGATCCGCGCACGCGGGAAATCGTAGCGACGAGTGGCGGCGGTCAACACGGTCTCACGTTTGATGCGTGGGGAAACAAGTTCGTCTGCCACAACAGCAATCACTGCCAGTACGTCGTTTATGAAGACCGATACATCGCGCGCAATCCCTATCAGAAAGCGCCAGCGGCGAACTTGAACATCGCTGTCGACGGCAAGGCGGCGGATGTATTTCGTATTAGCGACGTAGAACCGTGGCGCATCGTACGTACCCGATTGCGCGTGAAAGGACTCGTACCTGGCCCGGTCGAAGGTGGTGGGACGGCGGCGGGTTATTTCACGAGCGCAACCGGCATCACCGTCTACAAAGGCGACGCATGGCCGGACGAGTATCAGGGAAACTTGATTATCGGTGATGTCGGTAGCAACCTCATTCACCGTAAGACGGTGACTTGGGACGGCATAGTACCCGTTGCCGATCGTGCTGACCGCGAAACGGAATTCGTTCGGTCGCGGGACATTTGGTTTCGGCCCGTACAGTTTTGCAACGGTCCGGACGGCGCGTTGTATGTCGCAGACATGTATCGGGAAGTGATCGAACACCCGGATTCGTTGCACCCCACCATCAAGCAACATCTCGATCTGAATAGCGGCTTTGATCGCGGACGCATTTATCGAATCGTACCGAAAGATTTTGAGCAGCGCGCGTTGCCGAAATTCAGTACGATAACGACGGGCGAACTGTGTGCGTTGCTTTCGAACGACAATGCGTGGCATCGAGAGACCGCGTTGCGGTTGCTCTACGAAAGGCAGGACCAAAACGCGGTCGCACTCCTAGGCCAAATCGCTATTGACGCGCCAAGTCCAGTGGCGGCCGCCTATGCGCAAACGGCACTCGTCGGCCTCGGCGTTCTGCGGTCGGAAGATATCCTTCCCCAATTGAACGCCGCCGATCCAGGACTGCGCGCCCACGCGATTCGATTGACGGAAACTCTCCCCAATGATCCCAGCATCCCACCAAGCCTCGCATCGGTCGCAAACGATCCTGATGCGCGCGTACGCTATCAACTCGCGTTTTCATTGGGCGCGATCCAGACCGCTGAAAAAGCGGCTCCGCTCGCTGAACTCGCAAGACGCGATGGCGCAGACCCGTGGATGCGGCTAGCAATCGAGTCGTCCGCCGTCGGCGTGGCGGATGCGGTACTGGTCGCCCTTCTGACCAATGACAATTTTGCGAAGGAACCGCATTCAGCCCTACTGTTCGACCTGTTAGCGCGTGTCGCCGGAACATCAAGCAATGCCGAAGGATTGAGCGACGTATTCGCAAGCGTAACCGAGGCCAATCGTGGGTCGATTTCTACTACGGTGTTAAGCGCTGCACGCGACGCCGGTCGTGGCGGCGTTCTACGACAAGCGCTAGAAAAAAACGACGTCGTGCGAGAACAAGTAACGACAATGATTGCCCGCGCGAGAACCACGGCGCAGGACACCACAATCGAGGCGAACAAACGCGCGGACGCCGTGAACACGCTCACGATGGATACCTATACAGCATCAGGCCCGATACTCGCCGCGATTCTCGCTCCATCTGAACCCCATCCGCTTCAGATGGCGGCGTTACAGGCGTTCCGTCAATACGACGAAGCAGAAGTAGCCCAAGATGTCATCGCGAATTGGACTGACCTCAGTCCTGCACTTCGCGCTGAGGCCATCGAACTGTTGCTGTCCCGCGACGCATGGGCCGCGGCCTGTTTGAGCGCGATTGATGGCGGCACCATTGAGCGGGACGCACTCGATTCAACACATGTCGCACGCCTTCGAAACCATCAGGAGAAAAACGTCCGCGAACTTACGAATCGCATATTCGACATGGATGCGTTGACAGAGCGCGACGGCGTTGTCGCGCGCTATCAGCCCGCAGTCGAGATGAAGGGCAACGTCGAGAGTGGCAAAGCATTCTTCGCAGAAAACTGCGCAACATGTCATCGATTCGGCGAAGTGGGGAATGATGTTGGACCAAACCTAACCGGCTTCGCGCAAGGGGGCGCGGAAAAAATCGTCGTGAACGTATTGGATCCAAACCGGGAAGTGAATCCGCAATACTTCGGCTATACCGTAGAGACCTACGACTTCGAAACACACACCGGCGTCGTCGCTTCGGAAACCGCAACGAGCGTCACACTCAAGCGCGCGAACGGCGTTTCCGATACGATTCTACGCATTAACATCGACACGATGCAGAACGAGAAACGGTCGTTAATGCCTGAGGGCTGGGAAGATGCACTTGATGTGCAAGGCATGGCGGATTTGATCGCGTACTTGCAGACCGCGGAGTGATTGATTCTCTTTAGCCACAGAGGACACAGAGGCATAAGAATACAAGAACACTAGACATGCGCGGTTACCGTTGCAGTTCCGTTCGGAGTTCCGCCTTTAGGCGGTCAGTTCGTAACTGTGAAACAACCGCCGCACAAAGGCGGAACTACGAACATTTCTCTGATTAAGGAACTCACCATGACAAATCGCAATAGACTAACCCGCCGCAACTTCATGCAAGCGTCTATCGCTACGGTCGGCGCAACCGCTCTGAGCGCACGCCTCGCCCACGCACAGACGTATCCACCGGGCACATTCGTCGATATGCACACCCACATCAGCGAAGGTTGGGGAACGAAGGAGAGTCTCACCGCAAAACCCTTGCTCGACTGGATGGACCGCAATGAAATCGCGCAGGCGGTGGTGATGCCGTTGGTGTCGCCCGAGGCGTGGGACCACCCCGTATCGACACGATTCGTACTCGACGAGACAGCTGATCATCGTGACCGACTCATTCCGTTCTGCGCGATCGATCCGCGCACAACCAATCTCGGCGGATACAAAGGTTTTCTGAGTCTCCTCGAGCGTTACCGCGACGCGGGCGCGAAAGGTTTCGGCGAACATAAACCGGGCGTCGCCATTGATGACCCGCGCAACATGGAATTGTTTCGCGCCTGTGCAGATGTCGGATTCCCCGTCTTGTTTCATCTCGACAATATGCGTAACTGGGACGAACCGGGCCTCCCGGGACTAGCGAAAGTGCTCGAAGCAAATCCGAACGGCATCTTCATCGGTCATGCCCAAGGCTGGTGGGCGTCCATTAGTGGCGACGTAACAACACCGCTACTCCAAAAATATCCGACCACGAAAGTCACCCCCGGCGGCGCGATCGACGCGCTCATGGCTCGCTTCGACAACATCTACGGCGACGTATCCGCAGGCAGTGGCGCCAACGCCATCCTCCGCGACATGAAATTCGGCCGTGACTTCGTCATTCGCCGCGCCGACCGCCTCATGTTCGGCACGGATTATCTAGCGCCCGGACAAGCAGTCCCCCAGTTTAGTTTGTATAAAGAATTGGACCTGCCGGAGGATGTGCAGGAAAAAGTATTTCGTGCGAACGCGCGGATGTTATTGAAGATATAGACTCCCCTCACTCATCGTGCGTGAACCCTCCATTCAGTAACTAAGATGTCCCACATGACGGCGCTGGTGATTTTCGCTGTCCTTGGCAATTGTTCTCGTTCCCACGCACAGGAACGAGATAACATACCGCCATTTCACGGTACAATATGGGTGGAAGACGAGGAAGGCACGATGGTTTATCCGTTAATCTTATTCGCTGCGTTGCTCTTGCTAATTGGCGCACTCCATTTGACCTTATGTCGCGAGCAACTCAACGCAATGGCTCCCGTTCCTGGCGAAGCACGTATCTGGTTTCGACCGTTTCTTTTCACGCCTTTGATTCCCGTCTGCGGGTTGGCAGCCTACGCAATCGCACCGAATGCGGAAGCGCTTCGTTATGGATTGGGAGCGACCTACGCAGCATCGGGTGTCTGGTTGGCGGTGTTGTTCACCGAACAGCGTCACCTGTACGCGAGACTCACATCAGCACGAGAACGGCGCGTGCTCGTTCGGTATACATTGGCGATGTTCGCGAGTGCAGAATCAGCGGTTATGTGCCTACTATACGGCCCCGTCATGAACACAGAGTCAAACACGACGAACCTGATCGCGCTGGTCTTGGGCACGTTCACGATCAATCTGATCGTCGCATCACTTCATCATCGGGCAGTAATTCAGCAGTCAGAAGGCGACCGGCCCGGTTAAGCAACGCACCTAATCATTCGCGCCCCCCGGGGTGAACGCCCACACATATGGTATCATTTAGGCATATTGCGCGCGGAACATTCTGGTTTTCACAACCTGTAACAGTCAATTCGGATTTATAGGTTCATCTATTGGGAAGAAGTGACATGAAGAAACGTAACGGATTTACACTCATCGAACTACTGGTGGTCATTGCGATCATCGGGATATTGGCAGCAATCCTTTTGCCCGCACTAGCGCGTGCAAGAGAAGCAGCACGCAGGTCTTCGTGTCAAAACAATCTCAAGCAGCTCGGATTGGTACTGAAGATGTATGCAAACGAAAGTGCGGGCGAAAAGCTTCCAAGGATTCACGGCGATCAACCCTATTTCAATGAGCTGGACGCATTGGCATCAGGATGTGATGGTTTACCGGCGGAAGACCCGCCAGGCGATGGTCCGCCGGCATCATTCGCTCCGCAAACCTCAGCGATTTATCCGGAGTATCTGACGGACCCCAACATTCTGATTTGCCCTTCGGATCCACTCGAAGGGGATAGTACGAATCCGTTGAACATTCTCTCGGGTTCCTTGTGTCAGTTTGAAGGCCTCATCGCAGGGGGCGATCAGAGCTACAATTACATTGGCTACGTCTTCGACCGATGCGACGACGACGACCCGCAAGCGACCTCGCCATTTCCCGGCCCCTCGCAATTAGTCGGATTCGCCATTCAAGCGGGTATCAGCCTCTTCAATGGTGACCCGACTGACGATGCGGTATTCGACGATGAAATTGATCTGGCGAATTTGGGCTTTGATGGCAATGGAAACGCGGGCGGCGACATCCTCAATCGGTTGCGCGAAGGCATCGAACGATTCTTAATTACCGACATCAACAATCCGGCGGCGTCCGCGGTGGGACAGAGCGAACTCCCCATCATGTGGGACACGATTTCAAGCGTTGTCGCAGGCGATGTGAGTTATAACCACGTGCCGGGCGGTAGCAACGTGCTGTACTTGGACGGTCACGTGTCCTTCTTACGACAAGGTCCGACCTATCCGGTAACAGTGTCCAATGGCGAGCTTAGCGCGTTGTTCTAACAAAGAGCGGCACCCCTTGGCAGCGTAGAATATGACTCTGTGCCGAACGCTATCGGCCCACGTTGCGTGGGCCTTTCTTGTCTGCCTCCTAGCCCTGGTAACGTCGGCTGCGGCAGAGAACGAAGTCGAATGGACGGTTGCCATCGACGATCCCACCAGCGGGAAGCTCAAAGTCATGTTACGAATCCCTCTGGCTTCGATCGGTAACCGCTCTCCACTCGGCTTCACGTTTCCCGACGCGCACGATTTCAGCGGACGGGTTTCCGGGTTTCGCGTATCGATAGCGTCCAAATCGGTCGAGACGGAGGAGCACACGACGCAACGCGGCGTGAGTTATCGTGCGCCAATCGCGGACGAATCGGGCGAATCAATCGTCGTCGCTTATACGGTCGACGCACGTTTCTATCCGCCAGGGAGTGAGGGCGGCGCGCGGCGCGATGCACGCGCCATTCTGGAGCCGGAATTGGGCGTATTGCGCACACGCACCGTGTTCGTTGCGGGACAGCACACCGCATTGGCCGCACGCCTGACATTTGATTTACCGGAGGGCTGGGGAGCCATCACGCCATGGGATCAGGAATCAAATACGTTCCTCTTGCCGCCCAATGCGCTGCGCGGAAAAACCGAGTACCTCGGGATTGGCCCATTCGAAGTCACCGAAACAGAAATCGGCGCGACGCCCTACCGGATTGGGGCGATGGGCGCGGGAAACGAACTCATCGAGAAGTTGCCCGCGCTCATCGAATTCGAACAACGGATTGCCGGCACATCGCCGCGTGACGCCAACGCACGCCATTCCATTGTTCTCGCACCGCGCGGATTCATTCAGGGTGGCTCGGCAGGACGGCTTTCAGTCGTTCAATCACCGAACGCCGTCACGCTCGCGCACGAGATTTTCCACTGGTGGAATCATTCCGGAATCGCGACGCCCGAGGCGCGCTGGTTCGGCGAAGGCTTTACCGAATACTTCGCGATTCAGGCTGCGGTCGCATCCGGGCTCATTTCCGGAGCGTACGCCAAGTTGTGTTTCGCCGATCTGAATGGTGAGATGCGCTTTCTGGAGCGGGACGGCCCAGTGAGTCTCGCCGATGCATCGCAGCGCTACAGCGAGCGTGAAGCACAACGGCTCGTCTACGGAAAAGGCGCGCTATTCGCATACTGGTTGGACAGCGAATTGCGCAAAGTCGACCGAGAACTGCACGAGGTTCTGCCGGTCGTGTTCGCGAATCCGAACCGTCGACACGACAACGGGGCCTTGGCGGAGGCATTCGATCTTGCGTTCGAAGGGGCGATGAACGACGCCTTCAACATGTACGTCGAAAACGCCAACCCACTCCCCGACCTGGGTCTACCGGAAGCGACCGGTAAGAGTGGCCGCACCCGATTTCTGCCCAATCGCTGAACGCGAACGCTTATCCAGCCGCGCCTTCCCATGCACCGGTCTTAGCCGATTTGAGAACCGCGTCGCAAACATACTGCGTTTCGAGTGCATCGCGGAAATTCGGCCGCACGGCGTCTTGGCCATCTTCGAGGCTCTTCAAGAAATCGGCGAACGCATTAACAAAAGTGTGTTCGTAGCCAATCGTGGTGCCGGGCACCCAGTAGTGGTCCATGTAGGGGTGCTCCATGTCCGTGACATGGATTGATTGCCAGCCGTGCACGTGGTCGTCGAGCCGGTTGTCGAAGTAATCAAGGCGGTGCGGATCTTCAAGATTAAAGTGAATCGAACCGTGTTCGCCGTTGACTTCAAACGTGTTGTAATTCTTCCGGCCACGCGCGTAGCGCGTAGACTCAAATGTGGCCAACGCACCGTTTGAGAACCGCGCCAAGAACATGCACGCATCATCAATGGTCACTTCCTGTTTCTTACCCGTGACTTGATGTTCTCGTTCTTTGATGAATGTCTCCGTTGCTGCTGAGACTTTGTCAACGCCGCCGATAAGCCAGATGGCCGTATCAATTGAATGTGCGAGCAAGTCGCCCGTCACGCCACTACCGGCGACAGCAGCGTCCAAACGCCAAAGCCCTTCGCCGCCTTGAGGAAGCTCAGGACTAATCGTCCAATCCTGCAAATACAACGCGCGATAATGAAAAATCCGACCGAGACGTCCTTCATCGACAAGTTGTTTCGCCAGCGAAATCGCTGGGACACGCCGGTAATTGAACCACACCATGTTCGCGACACCGGCCTTTTCAATCGCCTCCGTCATCGCAAGGCCCTCAGCTGCATCCATCGAAAGCGGCTTTTCGCACAACACCATCTTCCCCGCTTCAGCGGCAGCAATGGCGATTTCCTTGTGCGTGTTGTTCGGGCTGCCGATGTCGATGCAATCGATATCTTCGCGCTCAATGAGCCTGCGCCAATCGGTCTCCGTCGATTCCCAGCCCCAATTGTCGGCGAAACTTTTGAGCTGTTCCTCATTCCGCGCGCATGCGGCCTTCAATACCGGCTCGTATTCCAGGTCAAAGAACTGATTCGCCTTCAAGAACGCATTCGAATGCGCCCGGCCCATAAATCCATATCCGATTAGTCCGATGTTTAGTTTCTTGCTCATTTCTTTTCCTTGAATTGTCTCACGCAAAGGCGCAAAGACGCTAAGAGTTTAAACGCAAGATTGAATTTGGCTGTCGCGAATTACCTCTGTGGCTTGGCGTCCGTCAATCCATTTACTACACGATGAATGCCGTCTTTTATCAATGACTCTCCGAAGTGAATCAACAGTCCTAACCGCATATTCGACAGCCGCAAGTACGTCAAGAGCTGCTTCTTGGCTACCGGCGCAAGCTTCTCGACGGATTTCAATTCAACAATGACACAGCCTTCAACGATTAAGTCCGCGCGAAAGCCTTCTTCAATCGACACTTCCCTATATTGGACCGCAATTGGCACTTGGCGCTCCAATTGAAGACCACGAGATTTCAACTCATATTCCAGGGCGACCTCATATGCTGACTCGAGCAATCCCGGACCGAGCGCTACATGCACTTGATACGCGGCATCAACAATGTTCGTTGCCAACTGATTTTCACGACTCAAGTCAAGATGATCCCTGATCTTGTTTCTTCGCGTCTTTGCGCCTTTGCGTGAGATTCTTTATCCGTATTTCCGATTCAACTCGTCAATCGCCGTTTTACACTTTTCCGTGACCGTCCAAGCATCCGGCCAAAAGCACAGGTCGATCGTCCACCAATCATGACTGAGCTCGTTCTTGAGCAGTTCGGGGACCAGTGCATCAAAGTCCAAATAGCCATCGCCGAAGGGCGCATGCGTACTCGTTTCATCCCCGTGCAACGTACCATCCGAATCGATGAGGTGGATGTGGTTGATCCGGCCACGGCACCGTTGCGCCATTTCGAGCGCGCCGCCGGGGAGTATTTCCGGCTCCCCATAATGCCGCGCGCCTTTTGCGGCGACCATCTCGGCGTGGCACGTATCGAATTCGACGCCGAATGCTTCGTCCTGGATTTCGTCGAGAATGCGAAACACGTCTGACGGCTTATTGAACGCGAAGCCGGGTTCGAATTCCCAGGTAACATAGCATCCATTGTCCGCGGCTATCTTCGTGCACTCTTTCCAGGTGTCGACCACGCGTTTGCGCGCGGTGGCTTCATCGACTTCGTCGAGAATCGTCGGCGGCTGGACGCAGTCCACGCGAATACCGGTCGTGCCGATGTCTTTGGCGAACTCGACCGCGCGGCTGAATTCCGCCTTATACTTTGACGTGTCGTCCGTGTTGATGAGCTGCTCGCCCCAAAGATTCGGCACCATCCCCGAGAACGCCATGCCCGCGTCGTTCACCTGCTTCAGCAATTTCTGCCGGGATTCCTTATCCGGATAATTGTCCGGATTCGGATGCTCACCAAAAGCGCCCAACTCGACGCCTTGAAAATCGAGGCTCTTCAAAGTAGATACCACCTCATCCCACGGAATCGGCTTGTCTTCATACGGCCCAATCGCATACGCCCACGATCCAATCGATATTCTTTTCACGGTCTTATCCTTTGCGTGTTTGTAATCTTATTTAGCCACAGATAAACACAGATGTTCTATCCGCTCTTATCCGATGAATCCGTGTCATCCGCGTACCTAGTTCGTATGGTCGCCAACAATCGGCCCCCAGTGGTTACATGATGGGCAATACTAACTGGTTTTTCTGCCGATGAAAAGTATCTCTTTCGCCTTAACGTCCGTTGCATGAAGTTCTTTTTCCCAGCGTCCAGCTTGAACGTAGCGGCACAAGATTGGCTCGAATCCGATTTCGGCGCACATCTTGAGCACGTCCTCTCTTCGATATCGCCGGTCACGCACGATGAGTTCCGACGATGGAAGTCCGTCCTCTGAGAACTGTTCCTTTCTATAGACGATGTCAGATTCTGAATCGATTAGGAAGTGGTTAGGATCGAAAACATTGCCGGTTTTTTGCATGATGTCGGCTGGCTCCAACTCCTGAAGCAAGTGTGGATTGTCGTACACGTCCCCTGCTTGTTTCGCAATAGCTGCGGTTAACTCCATATTCATCACAGAAAGAACAAGGAATCCACCCTCCCGAACGTGTTTTGCGACGTTCTGCAGAAGTTTTCGGTTTTCCGCATCATCGGCATATGAACCTACAACATCGTAGACACAGAGGCCGAGATCGAATTGCTGTCCAAGATCTATGGACCTGCAATCTCCGCTTGAAAAGGTCACCGCCAACTCCGAACATGTATCGAGCCTCTCCCGCGCTTTCTCAATTGCCCCCCGCAAGAAATCGACTCCATGGCATTCGCACCCTCTCTTCGCAAATTCGAGAACATGTCTCCCATGACCACAGCCAAAATCCACCACGGTAGCGGGCATGGAAAGCGCCACGACGTTTTCTACGAATTCTACTTCTTGAGGCGCATGTTGAGCCCAACCGTGACATGCGTCTAGATTCATTCTTTGGTATGCCTCTCGAAGAATGGACTCGCTATTCTGCAATGCACTCTCAAGATCTTCTCTTGACCAAGCAGCCTGCCGTTGTTCTCCGAACGTGAATGCCAACCACTCTTCTCCTTCTTCCAATGATCCAAGTCTCCACTTGCGAGGATACTGTCGCTTCAATTCCTCAATTGGACTGTGATCGATGTGAAATTCAGTATTGACTTTACTACGCTCTTCGTCCACGCACAGTTCTTTCCCCTTAACGTATTCGATATCGTTGCAAACGCGCCCAAGCGCCTTCAGGTGCTTTCTAATGACTTTAGGTGTACAGCGCCGCCTTGTCGTCTTTTCCGATGCCCGGACGGTTAGCGGATTTGCGGTAACAAGCCCCCAGGCAAAATCGTTTGAGAATGCCCAGATGGAGTTTAGCAACCGAGTTGCGATTCCCCTATGCCGCCAATCTTCATGAACGACAAGCTGGGTCACCCACGTGACACGGACCTGGTTCGGAATGATGGATTGCAACGAGAAGGCCTGCCCCACAAGTTGTCGATCAGCGTACGCCAACAAGGCAGACGTCCCGCTGGGTGCCAATCGACGCCCTAGTTCTGCGGCGCTAAGCCTGATTCTCTTCCCCGCGAGCTGACCCGAGAACATTCCCCAAATCCCGTAATGTTCCGAGAAGAGATTCGCGCATTCCTTAAATTCTTCGTCGCTCATGCTCTCCCGGTTCCGCCATTCCACACGGATGCCGTTATGGTGCGAGACACTCAATCTAGTCCCTCTTGAGAAAGTTCGATTCTCTCGATCATAGGCTCAGGCGATGTTTCATCGTTCAACTCCTAGCATCATGTGCGACGAGATTACCGCATCGCCACCGCATCCACTTCGCGGCTTGCTTAGCTCCTCGCAATGACGGTGTTGATCGATCCGCGTTTATCCGTACAATCCGTCAAATCCGCGTACCTATTGCTTGTGGTCACCGACTTTTGGCGCTTGCGGATTCACGTCCGGACCGAAGTATCGAAGCGCCACCAGCGGGCATTCCGAACCGCGGTTCTCAATTTCGTAGCCTTCTTGCGCCTTTTTCGCCGTAATAAAAACTTCGTCCTCCGTCATTTCACCGAAGCGGATCATCGTGGGGCATTCGAGAGGCGTGTTTTCGATTCGGCCTCGTCCTTGGACAAGGATGACACCCGACGCGCCGTTGTCTTTGATCGTGCACGTAACACCAGGCTCGATCGTCAATTCCTTTGCCGAGAATTTCTGCTCACCATCAATGTCGCCATAGACAACCCAACGGTCGACATAGCCATCGCCTTCCGTGTCACCGTCGGGGATGGGTTCTAGATAGTGGTTGTCTTTGAAATGGGTGTCGACGTTGGATTCCCAATCGAGTTGGTTGACGATGTATTCGATGTCGTCATGCTTGTCCGGCGGTACGTCTTTGACCAACAACTCACGCGGCACGTCGCGGCCTTCGCAGAGGGATTGAAACATCGAGAACACGTCGCTGCCCCATTGCGGTTCATAGGTCACCAACGATCCCGGCGCATGCAATATGCACGGAGGAATCAACCAACCCGTACCCGGTTTTAACCGATACGCTTTCGAAAAATCGAGAATACCATTGTCACCCGAGTTCCAGCGCTCAAGGCAACCGATAACATCTTCTTTCGTCGTGCCCGGTTCGAGCCCCATAAAGGTATACGGAAAGTTATCGCCTACTGTGTTCAATTGTGGCGGGAAATAATACGATTCCGGTTTACCTTCACGACCGAGCAATTGCGCTTGTTCCTGGCTCTGGTGATGGTGATGTGGAATCGGTCCCATGTTGTCGAAAAACTTACTGTACACCGGCCACTTCTTGTACTTGTCCCAGATAGGCGCGCCGATGATTTCCGCACCCAACTGTTCGACCGCGTCCTTCAGAAGAAAGCGTTGACCATTGTAGACGACGTAACTCATCCCTTCATCCGGCGGAGCACCGTCATTGTCGGCGTGTGTCGTCGACCCAAACCAACGTTCGTCGATTCCGCCGCGGTGTTTACCCAACGCATAGTAGTCATCCGGGTGCAACTTAATACGCCGCCCGGGCTGCAGGAATGACCGTGGCACCCACGTCGGCGCCAACCGTAGAATTCCCCGTTTAGCTTGAATGGCTTCGCTCGCCGCATCCGCGACCGCGTCGCCCGATAGTGTCTTCATGAACTTCTCCCTAGCTTTTGCAATGAAATGGGACCGCCCCGGTAAGACAAAATTGCACCAGCGGCCCATACGCCGTTCTTTATAGCATGCGCCGCGCCCCGCATAAACCGAATAGAAATCGACCTTGCCCGATACCTGATCATGCCGACCGCAGTTCAACGCATTTCATCACAGCCGATGAGGATTCCGCAAAAATCGGTCGATTATGAATGATCCAAACAGATCGGCCTTGAGTTGAGCCCCTTCCTCATTCACATGTTGGCCATCCACGTATAAGCGTCGTTCATTCGGAAACAGATTCGAAAAGTCAAGAAAAGGGACATCCATTGTGTCGGCAATTCGTTCCAATAAGCGATTGTGTTCCTCGAGAGCGGAGACGAATTCCTGGCTGGATACGCTCGGATGCTCCGTGAACAGCGGAGAGTAGGCGAATGAACTGAGCATGACTTTCATCTCATTATTCTTCGCCACGTTTATGATATTCCGCATGTTCCGTTCAAAGTAAATTGGCGAATTCTTTTCCAAGATCGCTTCCGCACTCACGTCATTAAAGAGACCATCGGGATACGTGTCGGCTGTTATTTGATCGCGAAACTGTTGGCCAACATACGTCTCCGGAAGGATGTCCACATTTCGTTCAAATGCGGCATGCGGATACTTCATCCCCGCTGTTATCATTGCAATCCGAAGTACGGAACTGTACTCGAAGACGCTCGGCATAAAAATCGACGTATGGTTAGGGGCTCTGCGCCCTGAATTGTCGCCTCTGTAGGCGCTTGTCGGCGACACAAAACGCGCGAGAACATCATTGATGGCGTGGTACACGACGATCAAATCGGGGTCTAGATCTTGGACGCGTAATTCAAGGTTTATGAGAGACTCCCAACTACTCCAACCGCTCGCACCTGCGTTAACGACATCCACATTCTCATACCCCTTTTCCTTCAAATAGTCCTCAAGGAGAGCGGGGTACGATTTTTTGTAGTCATCGACCTGACCTGTATATGTTGTGGATCCGCCCAAGCACACGATGCGAAATCGACCAGCAGGCTTGGGTACTTCAATTTCCTCTCCGCGATACCCCAGCGAATTGTGCCGGTTGTTTCCGCTTACATAATTCGGCGTCGGATAGTAACCGAGGTAGCGATGGTGGGTGTAGATACCAATCTTCGATCTTGCCCTCGTTTGCAGTTGGTGTAACGACGCATAACGAATGAAAGTGCCGTCACCCGCGAATCGAATTAAGTAGACATTCGTGAGCGTTTCAATCGCGAGAAACGTGAGAATTGTCGCGAGCGATAGTAGGAAGAGTTTCGCAAAGGATTTTTCGATTCTGCTCATGAACGATCCAGTCGTGAGTGTGGTAACAAGGCGTCCGTCCTTGGCATAAAACCATCGAAGTCGCTTCTCAAAGTAGCCGAAATACTACTTCTGTCGGTACGGCTCGATGGTTCTTGAGTATCGTCAACGCAGCTTAAATCGCGGCAACACCGTAATCAAGTAATGCGACGACAGTATCACTGTGAATCGTTCGTCTCTAACGGCCGATATCGTTACTTGTTTCTCATCACGATTCCGCGCGAGCCAAGGCTCTCGTGCCGACTGCAGATTACGGTATACTTGCGAAGACGAGCCTACCCAGGAGTTCTCATGGATCGCGTAACCCAACTTAGCCCCATCGGCGAATTGCCCGTACCCCACATCATCGAAAAGATGTCGGATTTTGAGCCGGACACCGAACCTTCGGATCAGGCCGAACGCCATGCCGCCGTCGCGTTTATCGTGCGTGATCGACCATCAGGCGGGGCCGAGACCCTGTTTATCAAACGATCAGAACGCGACGACGACCCCTGGTCAGGCCATATGGCATTACCCGGCGGACGACGCGACCCGGGGGACGAATCGCTTGAGGCGACAGCGCGGCGTGAAACAATGGAAGAAGTTGGCCTGGAATTGGACCCTGCGCAGTGCTTCGGACGGCTGCACGATATCTACGGCGGACGGCTTCACTCATTCAAAATGTCCGTGTCGCCGTTCTTGTTTCACACGACGGATGGCCACGAGTTAAACTTCAACAACGACGAAGTGGCCGACGCCGTCTGGGTGCCGCTATCAATTCTGTCGGACCCTGCGCAGATTCGCGAGTATATTTTTCATCTCGACCCGCACAGCCGTCCGTTTCCGTCGTTTCATTACAATGACTATATTATTTGGGGACTAACATTTCGCATTATCGCAGATTTCATGGAACCGTTTGGCATAACCTTACCCGGTGAACCGGGAGTGACAGACGTTGAATAGAAGGGATATCGTTCATGTTACGCGCTGCTAGTATCGTCATGTTGATCCTCATCTTGTTGAGCATCGTCGTGCAAATTAATGACCCAGATGGTTGGCAATGGATGCTCATCTACGCCGTCGCCGTCGTACCGACTGTTGCGGCGATTGCCCGAACATGGACCGGTCTGTCCGTAGTCGCTGCGATCGGCTATTACGCCGGTTTCTTTTACCTCATGCCGAGGGAATCGATCGCGAACGTATCGACCTTGATCACGGATTTGCAGATGCATGAAGCAGGGGTTGAAGAAGCCCGTGAAGCGGGCGGCCTGCTCCTGTGCGCGGTATGGATGACAGTCCTCGGGGCGGTTTGGTGGCGGAATCGAAATCGCGATTTAGTGAAATAACGGGGCTCTACTGGAATTGATTACCGTGTCATCGGAGCGAAACGTACGATGATCAAAATGAACTGTCCGCATTGCGGACATCAATTGCGCATCCGGTCAAAGTTTGCGGGCAAACAAGGCCAGTGCAAGCATTGCCAGGGCCTCGTTGACGTACCGAACACCTATGCCGAGGCATCCTCTCCTCCAGATCTGGAACAGGCCGGTGACGTAGGCACGCTCTCGACTGAGTCGGAAAAAGCGAAAGCAGCATTGGCGGAATCGACGGCGCTCGCCGATCTGATGAACGACGATCTCCCCTCGCCAGTGGCTCCAACGCTACCCATGGCCCCCGATGCGATGAATCCCGCAGCGGAAAAGCCGACCGAGATTTTGTACAAACCCCTAGGTTGCCTCTACTGGGCACTGGCAATCTTCTTAACACCAGCGGCCCTGATCATGGGAATCATGTTGCCGTCCGGACACCCACAAAAGAAACTGGCGATCACCGTTCCCATCGTGTTTTTCGTCGTCAGTTTAGCAGCGCTGATTCTAGTCGTTGTCGTGCTCCCACTCCTCTTACTATCAACATTCGACGAAAATCCAGCAACCGCGAATGCTGGCGGGTTCGCCATCACACCCTCTGTGGTCGATATGGAAGTCTCCCCTCACAGCTTCGTGACGCTCTCGACGAATAACGTCGGAGGAATGGAGAACGACTTGACCTGGCAGTCGAGTGACGCATCAATTGCGAAAGTAGTAAGCAGTCCACGCAGCGCCATGGTTTACGGTATGGCCCCTGGAACGGCGACGGTCACCGCGGAAAATATCATGACCGGCGAACAGGCGGTGGCCACCGTAAATGTGACTCGACCGTCGGCCAGGCTCCCCGGCGACGCACCGACTGCCGTCGTGTCGGAACTGACGTACGCCCAAACTCGGCTGCCGACGTTTCCCACGTTGACGTTCAACACCACTGAGCACTCGGACAACGAATTGACGGGGCCACTTGCAGAAGTGGATGCGGCCACGCTGACGACATTCAAGGGCTACGTCACGATCGGCTATGAGGAGATTACCGCACACTTTTACGAGGAACTAAGAAACCGCGGTTGGATCATCGAGGACTATGGATACGGCGATGAAGCGAACAGCGAGACCTATATTATTGGCGCGAAGGACGGCAACGGTATCGTGTACCGGACGAGTAAAGCCGCTTCGCGCACCCGCGTCGTCATCACTTATGGACCACTGAATTGAACAACATGACTGAATCCAAGACGCCGAAACTTCATCGCCGCGAATTTCTTGCCAGCTGCGCAGTCGCGGCGGCATCGCAGGTCATACCCCGACAGGCCGCCGCGCAAGAGCAACACCCAAATATTCTCTTCGTCTACACGGACGACCAGGCGCCCTGGGCATTGGGCGCGTCCGGTAACGCGCAAGCCCACACTCCGAACATGGACCGGCTCGCCGCGGAGGGTGCGTATCTCACCAACAGTTTTGTGACGACCCCAGTGTGTTCGCCTTCGCGCGTAGGCCTGCTCTGCAGCCGATACGGATCAGAAGTAGGCATTACCGATTGGATTAACCCGACCAAAGAACCGGATCTCGGGCTTGACGCGCGAATGCCGACCTGGGCGCGGGATCTTGAACGCGCAGGATACGCGACCGCACTCGTCGGGAAGTGGCACCTCGGCATTCAAGATCACCAGCACCCTACGCACTTCGGATATCAGGAATTCGCAGGCTTTCGTCCCGGAGGCAACAAAGTAAAAGACCCGGAGCTGGAGATTGATGGCGAGTTGCAGACGGTTGAAGGGCTGACGACCGACATACTCACCGATCAAGCGCTCGGCTATATTGAAACCTTCGCGGGCAAGCAACCGTTTGCGTTGTCCGTCCATTACCGTGCACCGCATGGGGCATGGTTGCCCGTTGCCGATGAAGATTGGGCGGCGGTCAAAGACCTGGACCCCGAACTCCCAGAGCCAGATTTCCCTGACTTGGATTCTGAACGTGCGAAACGGGTGATGCGCGAGTATCTCGCGAGTGTCGCCGGCGTCGACCGGAATCTTGGGCGGCTACTCGATGCGCTCGAAGAACACGGCGTTGCCGAAAACACGATTGTCATTTTCACCAGCGACCATGGATACAACATCGGCCATCACGGCCTGCTGCACAAAGGAAACGGCAGCCGCCTGACGAATGAATTTCGGGGAAAAGGCAGCCGCCACCCCGGCGTCACGCGCCCCAACATGTTCGATACTTCGCTGCGCGTTCCCACCCTCATCCGATGGCCTGGCGAACTACAACCCGGAAGCCAATTCTCCCCCACGTTTTCCAATCTAGACTGGTATCCAACATTGCTCGCCATGGCCGGTGTCGCCCCACAAGAAAACGCGGTGATACGAGGCAAGAACTATCTACCCGTGCTACGCGGTGCCCGCATTCGCTGGGACAACCGGCTCTATGGCGAATACAGTATCCATCACTACGTCGAAGCGCACTTACGAATGCTCCGCACACCAGAATGGAAACTCATTCGCGATTTCAAAAACAAAGGCCGCGACGAACTCTACCACCTGGCCGAAGATCCGAACGAAACACAAAACCTAATCAACGATACCCGCCCAGAAGTCGTTGCAATGAAAGAGAATCTCGACAAAGGAATCCGCGATCGCATGAAGCGGTTGAACGATTCAGCCCTGCCCTCGCCCACCGGATGATTCGACGAGGCGACCAAGCTCGGAGTCGCAGCGAAAAAACCCTCGCGAATCCGCCCGCCAATCGGTCCCCACAATTCTTCCGAGTGATAGCGGGAGGCCGAAAAACGCTTGAAAACACAGACACGATCTGCCCGAACTGACAATTCTGGTCACCGTGCCGTTCTAGAGGCGAAAATACTTTTCGCCCGCACTACGCGGTAATCTCTTGAACCAAAGGATCAGACCAACCATGCGCGACTCAGCCCTACTCACCCGGTGGCACGAAACCCGCGACCCGGAAGCATTCCGAGCCCTAACCGTCCGGTACGGCCGCGTCGTCTACGCCGCGACAATTCGCGTGCTCGGCAACGAGTCCGATGCCGAAGACGTGACCCAAGAATGCTTCGAGAAACTGGCGGCAACGCGAAAAGCTCCCGACACATACCTCGGCCCTTGGCTGCATCGAATGGCAGTCCACAAAGCCATCGACCGACTGCGAAGCGAAAAGCGAAAGCACGCACGCGAAGCCCGCTATGTAGCCGAAACAGAGTTGCCCATCGAACCCACGTGGAATGATATTTACCCCATCGTCGACGAAGCCATCGATGCTTTACCCGACAAATGGCGCCGCGCAGTTGTCGCACACTACCTCGAAGGGCGAACACAGGAGGACATTGCGAACACCGAACACGTCTCACGGTCCGCTGTGAACTACCGAATCCAACACGGCATCGAACGCATACGGCGTACACTCAACAAGAAAGATGTAGTCGCGCCAGCCGCCGGATTAGCATCGTTCCTCGCCGCAAACGCAGCGGAAGCGGCCCCGCTATCCCAAGCCCTAACGCAACGCCTCGGCCGTTTGGCGCTATCGGGTACGCACGTGCACACAGGAAGTAACCTTGTCGCATTCTTGACGTGGCAGAAGTTCGCACTTACAGGCCTTGCGCTAATTGGCGCAATTGCCGCTGGTGTGGCCGTTCAACAATTCAACGAGGGTTCAAGGTCCGATGCCACAGCGAACCCGGCAACCTCACTGTCGTCACCCGCAGGGACCATCCTCGCAAGAGACGATGTTGCCGATCTTTCGACGACATCAGACGTGCCCGTCACCCGGTCCACCGATAACGCTTCCTACGTCGAAGGCCGCGTTTTCGATCGAGAAACCAGTGACGGTATTGCGGGGGCGCGTGTATTCATCGCAGCACGCAGTTCCCGATGGAGTACCTCGATCTTTACGGACAACAACGGCGCATTTCGGACGGGAACATTAGAACCTGGCCGGTACGAAATGGCGTGCGTCGAGGCCAACGGTTATTTGATTCCGTTCATGAGCGGCGACGACCTGGACCCAGATTCTTTCGTCCACGCCGACCTGAGCGACGGGAAACCGCGCACCGAAATAGAGATCGCGCTCGGCCGTGGTCAGACGTTTCGTGGCCGGATCACCGACATGGCCGGAAGCCCAGTCGCCGGAGCGCGGGTCACCGCCCGGATGGAGAAAGAGAACACACCGCGCGTAAACACGACCTTCAGTGCAACCGACGGATCCTTCGAAGTCTCAGGCTTCCCCGAGACAGTCGGATTGTACGCGTGGGCCGAGGCAGACCGGCTCGTCAGCAAAACATACGGCCCTCACGGTCTGCCGCAACACGCCAAATCAACCACAATTGTCGTAAATCCTGAATCGATCATTCGCGGCGCGGTTGTGGATGATTCCGGCAGACCCCTCGAAGGTCTGCGGGTCGTTCCCCAATTCGTACAGTCCGAAGCGGAACGCGAAGTCGAAGCCACAACAGACGCCCAGGGCCGCTACGAACTCACCAGTATGTTCCCCGGCGGATCGTTTCTTCGCGTCTGTCGCGACGTCGAGATTGTGAACCAACCCGTTCCCTCAATCACGTTAACCGCTGGCGAAGTTGTCGAAAATCTGACACTGATCTGCCGTACGGCGAACCACACAATCGAGGGCATTGTAGTCAGTGAAAGCGGCGCGCCGTTGGCCAACGCCAACGTGTGGTGCTCGGGCGTGAGGGAGCGGACCGATGTGCGCGGCAGGTTCGTGATCAAGGGTCTCATGTCCGGAGCGTTCCGGCTATCCGTATCACGTGCTGGTCACATGCATGCGGACATACCCAACGTAGCGACGGGCAGACGCAATGTACGAATCGTATTGCCGAGAGAAATCCTAGTGGAAGGACGCATCATCCATGCGGAAACGGGTGATCCAATATCAGACTTCGAGATCAAATATTGCTACCCCCACTTCATGATGCTGCGCGATCGCGGCTATGAGAAGATGGTGAGTTTCAACGGTTCGTACGCGCTAAACGTCAAACAAGAAGGACACATCCGCATCGCCGCGCGTGCCCACGGCTTTCTAATCGGATACACCGATGTTCAAATCAAGGCGACTGAAGGCGACAGCGATAATGTGGTCATTATGATGCGTCCGTCTAATGCGATTCGCGGTGTGGTTCATGATCAGCGCGGGACTCCCCTCGAAGGAGTCGCGATTCGTAGCGATATTGGCAAAATGCACAATCCCAATATCACGCCCGCAGGCCGTTCCGCCGCAGATGGGAGTTTCACCATCGATCCAGTTCGAGTGGGCGATCTTGCGCTCATGTTTACCCATCCGGATCTGCCCAAGACAATAACAAAGCTCAATCCCGAGCATCTAGAAGGCGTCCCGCTTGAAGTCGTGCTATACGAAGGAACGGAACTCAACGCTACCGCACTGTTCGACGGAACGCCGTTCCCCAATGCGACGCTGCACTTCCCAGGGATTGACGAAACGATCCATGCGGGTGCTGATGGACGCGCCATTGCCAAATCCATTCCACCCGGCACACATAGGATTGACGTAATATTTAATTCGGCTGATGGCCGCGGTAATCACTTCTGGATGACGTACGAAGACGAAATTGAGATCGCACCGGGATCACGGACCGCTGCAATAATCGACGCCGCTGCCGGGACGGGATCGGTCTCGGGCAAGATCGAGGGATTCGTACGGCAGACCTCGCTGCGGCTTAGCCTCGATACGGCGGACGGTAGACGGCACTACAATCGTTTGTTCGACAGCGAGGTTCCACCGACGTATGCGTTTGAACAGGTACCCGCTGGCTCGGGTCGGCTGCACTTCCGGTATACCATGCCGGACCAACAAGTCGGCACAGCCAATTTTGATGTCACGATCGCGGAGGGCGAGCATCTCGCCATCCACCTCACCCTCGACGCGTTGACCGATCGTTCGGGATAGTCGCTCCGCGCCCGACTTGCTACAATGGTGGTTTCGGCACGCGTCGTGCCGTCCGGGAGGCCACCATGCGACTCGACGAATACCGCAAGCAGATCCTTGATGTCCCGTCGATACACTCGCTCGCACCTGATCTAAAAAGCCGGGTCGCGATGATTCTCTTGTGGATAACCCACGAAGCGGATATCCCGAAAGGCGAAATCATCTATTCCCAAGGCGCAGAGGACGAGGACACGGGCTGCGTGTTGGTCTCCGGGTCCGTTCAAATTTCCGTGGAAGGTGAAACGCTCAAAGAATGCCGCGCCCCGGAAATTCTGGGCGAAATGAAACAGTTCACTAAGGTTAATCAACGGACCGCGACGGTCAAGGCAAGCGAAGATTGTTCGATTCTCACGTTCTATTGGCACGATCTCATCATGCTGAGCGACACGGTATTCTCAGGCGAAGATCAGCTCGCTATTCACGACGTCATTACAAAAGTCGCCGGCCGCCGACTGATGGAACAACGGGACTAGACTCGGATCGTATTCGGCATTGGCAGCGCACTCCCGCATTCGTTATGATACGCGCCATATTCCGCCCGTAGTTGCAACGAGCCGAGGTAAAAGAGATGTTCACAATCCAACGATTCCATCTAGTCTCAGTATTCGCAATCGGTATTACGGTCGCCGCGAATACGGGATGTACCCCTAAAACGGCCGCCCCACCCACGCCGCCACCGCCGGCGCAAACGTCAGACCAAATTGAGCAAGTAGTCTCCGAGGCCGATCGCCTAGCGGCAGAGGCTCAGAAGGCGGAAGAGGAAAAGACACGTCGTATTCAGCGCAACCGCGATGCAGTGAACGACCTCATGTTCCTCGGGATGACGCTAGCCGAAGCGAACGAGGCACTTGGCATCCCGGGTGTAAAAGGGCTGTCCATCGGAAGCGGCGAAAAACAACAGCAAGCGTTCGAATGGACCCTCGAAGGCGATATCACCATCAAAGCAACTTTCGTGAACGGCAAGCTCGACAAAAAAGAAATGGTGGAATAGTCCGCGCGCGACCGGCGCGAGACGTGTATCAATGGCACTGCGCCTCCTTGAAATTGTTCTCCCGCAAGCCCACCAAGAAACGAAGGATCGCCTACTCGAAACATTTCCGTGTGATGGCCGTTGGGAAATCCCCCTAGCGGACGAAAAAGTCCTGACGACAATCCTGCTCAACGCCGAACGTGTCGAACCGTTAATGGACGAATTTGAACGACGGTACACCCATGATGAAACGTTTCGAATGGTGTTGCTCCCTGTCGAAGCAGCCGCCCGCCCACAAGAGGACAAGAACAACAAGCGTGAAACCCCGCACAAACTCGATCTCCCCTCATCCCGCGTAAGCCGCGAAGAACTCTATCAAGATGTTTGGGATGCCAGCGGCGTGTCCCCCATTTTCATCGCATCGGTCGTACTCTCGACCGTCGTCGCATCCGCCGGACTGCTCATGGATAACGCACCCGCCGTGATCGGAGCGATGGTTATCGCCCCACTCCTCGGCCCAAACTCGGGGCTCGCACTCGCCGCCGTACTCGCCGATCTAAAACTGGCCAGCCGTTCAATAAAAGGCAACGCCGTCGGGTTCACCATCGCACTCGGCATGGCATTTGCCCTAGGTGCCATTTGGCCACTAGAGACCCTCGGCGACGAACTCACCGCACGCAGCTCAGCAGGCGCAGCCGACATGGCCATCGCACTCGCCGCAGGCGTCGCCGGCAGCATTGCATTTACAAGCCCTGTGTCCACCTCCCTAGTCGGCGTCATGGTCGCCGTAGCACTACTCCCGCCCACCGTCGCCGCAGGCATCCTCGCCGGCGCAGGCTATTGGCAAGAAGCCCGAGGCGCCATCCTGCTCGTCGCCATCAACGTCACATGCGTGAATCTAGCGGGAGTCGCGACTTTTGTAGCCCAAGGCATACGCCCCAAAATCTGGTACGAAGCCGAGCGCGCGCGAACCGCTACACGAATCGCGCTAACACTTTGGATCGCCGTGCTAGCACTCCTGGCAGCCCTCGTCATATTCTCATACGGTTTTCAACTACCAAAAATAGGGACAGTAACCATTTAATTCAGAACTCGAAAGGAAAAATCGAACCATGGCAGGCGAACACGACCTAGCAAAACAAATCATCCACGACGGCATCCAAACCGCCCAGGCAAATGAGGCCATCGACAACGGTGCATTCGAACGCGCACTCATGTTCCAACTCCTCCGACACTACAGCCAAACCCGATCCGACGAAGACATCATCAGCGAACTCGAACACTACATCCGCGACATCGAAGACGGCGATTCGACGGTCGTTTCGCGTGGTTGCTAGGAAGAGCCAAACGGATTTACTCTGCCAGAGCCGCCAACAACACCGCGTCCGCAAACGCCGATGCGATGGTTGCATTGTCACGACCGATGTCCGGGTGGTTACTAACGTTTGCGAGCATCGCGGCAACAACGCCGACGTCAGGTACAACCATCAAGCTCGCTTTGCCGCCCACGGATGACCCGCCATGTTGCCAGAGGAGCAGCGCCTTGTCGTTCGGCGGAGGCTGAATCCGCCAGCCGATGCCGTATCCGATCTCCTTACCATCGTCGAGCGTCTGCGATGTGAAGATCGTTTCGAGACTTTCTTTCGATAGAAACCCAGGTTCCAAATGTGCGGAACCAAATCGCACAAGGTCTGATGGCGTCGACAAGAATCCACCGCCAGCCCACTTGTAACTATTGTCGACATCGCGAGCAACACGCGGCTTCTTCCTAGCACTTAGATAAAACGTAGTACGGTTCGGAATATCACGATTCGCCCAATCAGCGATCGTGTCATTCATGCCGAGTGGTTTGAACACCGCCTCGTCCATATACGAGAGAAAATCATTGCCCGCAGGTTTCTCCATCGCGGCACTGATAAGGTTATACCCATAACTGGAATAACTGTACTTCGTACCCGGCTCAAACTTGAGCGGATCATCCTGGAAAATTGTCAATCCTTCCATCACCGTCGGGTAATGCTTGTTGCTAAACGTCTCCGCTCCTTTGTAATGGCGAATACCCGCGATATGTCCCGCAAGTTGGCGAACGGTAAACCCATGCTCCTTCTCCGGAAACGTCGGTACGTATGTTTGAAGTGGCGCATCCAAATCGAGACGACCCGACTCCACCAATAACATGAGTCCCGCCGCTGTCACCGGTTTCGACACACTGCCGATTCGCAGTTTAGTCTTCGTCGTCATCGCCGTCTTGGATTCGACATCCGCGAAGCCAAACCCCTCCGCAAAGACAATCTTGCCATCAACCGCGACGGCAGCAGAAATACCGGGATACCCCTCCTCGATTCGTTCCTCCAGGATTGATCGCGCTTTCTCAATCGCGTCGTCAAATGATTGCGCCCACGCAGCACTGACCACGAGCAGCGCTACCATGACCGAACCCAAAAATCGCATACGCATTCAGCATTCTCCTTTGGAATCGCGTAGGTCAACGACAACAGCGCCCACGTTGCCCAATCGGACGCCAAACGGTATCATAACGTTTACCGCATCTATAAACAGCTATGGGACTTACGGACGATTTCAGACATGGTGCAAAAGGCATACCTCCAAACATTCGGATGCCAAATGAATGAGCACGACAGCCTCAAAATGAAGGGCGTGCTCAAAGCGGACGGCTACACATTCACCGACACGCCCGACGACGCATCGCTCATCATCGTCAACACTTGCTCCGTACGCCACAACCCCGAGAACAAGGTCTACAGCCTACTCGGACGGTTGCGCAAACTGAAAGAGGTCAATCCGGAACTCGTCATCGGTGTCGGCGGTTGTGTCGCACAGCAAGAAGGCGAGACGATTCTCCGCCGCGAAAAATCCGTCGACATAGTCTTCGGTCCCGACAACTTTTTCCGCTTACCCGAGATGCTCGCAAAGGTCCGTGAAGGCGAACGCGTCCTCATGACCCAATGGCAAAAGCGACCTGGCGATCACATTCAAAATTTCGTCCCCGAAGAATGGGTCGAGTCCGGCCATGTCGATGGATGCAAAGCCTACATCGCCATAACGAAAGGCTGCGACAACTTTTGCACGTTCTGCGTCGTTCCCTATACTCGCGGCCGCGAAGTCAGCCGCGACATGAACAACATTCTCCGCGAAGCACGCTTCCTGATCGAAGAAGGCGCCAAAGAAATTTGGTTGCTCGGCCAGAATGTAAATTCGTACAGCGCCGGTGACCTAGGGTTCTATGAACTACTAGACGCCGTATCCCAACTCGACGGCCTCGCACGAGTCCGATTCACATCACCACATCCGAACGATTGGAACGACCGCCTCTCAGACCTGATGGCGGATCGCGACACCATCTGCAATCAATTGCATATTCCATTCCAAGCGGGATCCGACCGCCTGCTCCAGGTGATGAACCGGCAACACACTATTGAAGAGTACTTAAAAAAGATCGAATACATGCGCGGCATCAATCCCGCAATCGAATTGAGCACCGATCTCATTGTCGGCTTCCCATCGGAAACGGAAGAAGAATTCGAGGAAACACTGCACGTACTCGAAGCCGCCCAATTCACCCAAATCTTCCCCTTCAAATACTCCCCACGCCCAGGCACAAAAGCGACCGACATGGACGACGATGTACCACGTAAAGCAAAAGAAGACCGTTTAGCGCGTGCCATCGCCCTTCAAGCGAAAATTACAGACGAACGAATGGCGCGTCTCGTAGATACAGAACAGTTGGTTCTCATCGACGCCGCTCACCCACGGCGGCGCGGCGTGATGAATGGACGGACCGACGGCTTTCGACCGGTGTCGGTCGCAGGTGATTTTGAAATCGGCGATGTTGTCCCGGTGCACGTCACCGGTTACGCCCAACATTGGCTTGAAGCGGAACCGGTCACCGTTCCCGCGAATGCCTAACCACTAACCCAGCGGAATTAGAATGAACATCGAAACAGCAACAACCACTGCCTTTCAGTTCAACGACACGCCATCGTGCGTTGTCATTCCTGTTGGAGACGGCGAATCGCCACCCGTCAGCGGACTCCTCACGGAAGCGGACTCCGCCGCGCTACGAGCGCTAACAGAACAAGGCGTCATCTCCGGCACGCCGGGCAAGGCGTATTTTCACGCCACACCATCGAGCCCATATCGCGGCATCGTCTGCCTCGGTATTGGCGATGGCGCGCCCGAAGGCGTCCGCCGAGCAACCGGCGCGGCGTGCAGCGCGCTGAGCACACACGGTGTGATTCACGCTGTGATCGACCAAACCGTCGACACACTATGGCCAGCGGAAGCATTCGTTGAAGGATCCGTGCTTGGTCAATACGCATTCGATCAATACAAAGCAAAAATCGACGACGCGCCAAGCACCATCGAACACATCACCATTGTCGCCCAAGACGGCGTCCCGCTCGATGCAGCGAAAGCCCGTTGTGCGCTGGCCAATGTTCAATGCGAAAGCGCGAACTGGGCACGCGATCTCGCCTGTGCCCCCTCAAACGACCTCACACCCACCGCGATTTCACAAGCGGCACAACACCTCGCGGAAAAGAGTGGTTTACAGTTTTCCCATCTCGATGAAGGACACATGGCCGAACTCGGCATGAATGCGCTCCTCGGTGTTTCCCAAGGCAGCGCCGAACCGGCCCAACTAATCGTCCTCAAATACCAAGCCGACCCCGAAGCCGAAACACTCGCCCTCGTCGGCAAAGGCATCACGTTCGACACTGGTGGCGTCAGCATCAAACCGTCCGATGGCATGGACGAGATGAAATACGATATGTGCGGCGCGGCAGCCGTCCTCGGCGCGATGCGCGTAATCGCCGCAGCAAAGCCGTCCGTCAATGTCGTCTGCGTCGTCCCGTCCGCCGAGAACATGGTCGGACCCGAAGCCATGCGCCCTGGCGACATTGTCCGCGCATACAACGGCAAGACCATCGAAACAAAGAATACCGACGCCGAAGGCCGACTCATTCTCGCCGACGCACTTTCGTATACTGCCCACGAGTACAAACCTCGTTACATGGTTGACGCGGCAACCCTCACCGGCGGATGTATTGTCGCGTTGGGTAACTGCGCGGCAGCCGTCATGTCGAACAACGACGACCTCATCTCCGGACTCCAGCGTGCGAGCGACGCGACCGGCGAACGCATCTGGCGCTTACCGCTTTGGGACGACTACAGCGAAATGATCAAAGGAACCCACGCGGACCTCAGCAATATCGGCGAAGGTCGCAAAGCGAGTTCAATCATTGGCGGCGCATTCCTTAAAGAATTCGTGGGCCAAACGCCCTGGGCGCACGTCGATATCGCCGGAACCGCATGGGATGTGAAAAACGTCCCGTACTGGAATCCAAAATACGCCACAGGGTACGGTGTCCGTTTACTGTCCGAATGGGTGCGGCAAGAAGCCGCAATCCAAATATAAGGGTGACGAAATGAATGTCCTCAGCAAAGTGGCACTGATATCGGTCATGACCTTTGGTCTGGCAATGGCCGAAGCAGCACAGCCAACATTCTCTAAAGCACAAGTCAACGAAGGGCGTAAGGCATACCGCACGAGCTGCGCCACCTGTCACGGCGCAAAACTCGAAGGCCTCCACGTCTCCCCTGCGCTCACCGGCCCCCGATTCGATCAGTCCTGGCGCGGTAAATCAGCCGATATCCTCTCGTTTCATATCCATCGCATGCCACCTGAAGGCGCAACAGTACCGAGTGATCTGAGCGAAGAGACCTACACCAACATTCTCGCCTACATTTTAATGACCAACGGCCTGGAAGCGAGCGAGATGAACCTACCCGATGACATGGCAGCGCTTGGCAAGCTAACCATTCCCCGGTTGCCCGGAGTGAAATACGACCCGGACGCCCCCGTAAAACCGACAGCAGAACAAACCGCACTAATCGAAAACCTATCCGACGTAACGGACGAAATGCTCCGCAATCCGGCGCCGGGCGATTGGTTGCAATGGAGCCGGACTTCCAATGGGCAGAGTTTCAGTCCGCTAAACACCATTAACAAAGAAAATGTTGGCGATCTAAAACTAGCATGGCGCGCGTCGCTCCGAGACGGTTCGAGCATGGCCATCCCCCTCGTCCACGACGGCGTTATGTTCCTCCATTCCTACCCCGACACCGTACTCGCCATGGACGCATCCAACGGCCAAGTCCTCTGGCGCCATCAATACAAGACCAAATCCGGGTCCAGTTCAAAATCCGGCCTCGGCTTACACGGAGACAAAATCCTAGTCCCCACCTCCGATCTACACGTACTCGCACTCAACGCGAAGACAGGCGACTTGATCTGGGATCATCAAATCACCACCGAATCCGACGGACGAGCAATGGGCGGTTATCAATTACGAAGTGCTCCCTTAGTCGTCGGCGATAAAGTCATCCAAGGAATCACCGGTAGTTTCGCAAAAAAAGGCGGCTTCGTCCTCGCACTGGAAATCGATACAGGCGAAGAATGCTGGCGATTCAATTCAATTGCTCGCCCCGGTGAACCCGGAGGCGATAGCTGGAACGACCTCCCCCTCGATAAACGTAGCGGCGGTTCTGTCTGGCACCAGGGATCCTACGACCCTGAACTAAACCTCCTCTACTACGGCATCGCACCAACATACGACACCGGCCCCATGCTCCACGCCGTAGACAAACCAGGTGTCAACAACAACGCACTCTTTACCAATTGCACCATCGCCATCAATCCCGATTCCGGCGACCTGGTCTGGCACTACCAACACGTATCCAACGACCAATGGGACCTCGACTGGGCCTTTGAACGACAAATCGCAACCGTCGAAATAGACGGTGCTCCACGTAAGATTGTGATGAACGTAGGCAAAATGGCAATCCTCGAAGCCCTGGATGCCGCGACCGGTGAATACTTATTCTCCGTCGATACGGGAACGCAGAACGTTATCACTGAAATCGATCCCGAGACCGGTGAGAAGACTATCGATCCGGATAAAATGCCCGATCCCGAACGACCCTGCCTCGTCTGTCCCAGTGCCGGTGGTGCACGAAGCTGGCCCGCAACATCATTCAGCCCAAATACAGACCTCGTCTACATCCCCATGACCGAATGGTGCATGATCTTGGGCAAAGAAGGCATGCGACTCCTCACCTCCGGCGTCGGCATCGCAGAAGCCCCTCACCCGGATAGCGACGACGGAACGATGGGTCGACTCCAAGCCATCGACGTCGCCAACCAACGTCTCGCATGGACATTCGATAGCACCGCGCCGGTCTCCACTTCCGCGCTGTCAACAGCCGGGGGCATCGTGTTTGCTGGCGATATGAACCGGACACTCAATGCGTTTGATGACGCAAGCGGAAAACTGTTGTGGCAGGCCAATCTCGACGACGCACCCAGCTCCAACATCATCACGTACAGCATCAACGAAACCCAATACGTGGCAGTCCTCGTGGGGGTCAACAACCTTCACGTCGACATGCTAGACCGCGCCTACCAAGAATTCTCCACCAAACACGACGTGCCCAAGAACACAGCACCTGACGGCGGCGCAGCGGTTTGGGTATTCGCGTTATAACGTTCCTATGACTACCTACAATCAAAAACGAGCGTCGCTCCACACCCTCGGGTGCCGACTCAACCAATCCGAGACGGCGCTCATTGAAGATCGACTCCGTGCTGACGGTTACGACATCGTACCGTTTGGCGAATCCGCCGATCTCGGCATCGTGAACACCTGCACCGTGACGCGCGAGGCCGACGCGAAATCGCGCCAACTCGTACGATCATTCATCCGAAAAAACCCGGATGCGTTCGTCGCGGTGATCGGCTGCTACGCTCAAATGGGCGCAGATGCATTGAGCGACATTCAAGGCGTCGACCTCATCATCGGCAATCAAGAAAAACTAAACGTCGTCGACTACCTATCAAATTCAAAACAAGACACACCCCTCGTCATCCGCGACCGAATCGACCGTGACGATTTCGAGATTGCGTTCGCAGGAGAGCTACCGCTGGATCGGCGCGCGAACCTCAAAATCCAAGACGGCTGCGATTTCATGTGTACGTTCTGCATCATTCCATTTGCACGAGGCCGCGCCCGGAGCCGGTCCATGGAAAACCTCCTCGACGAAGCGCGGTCACTCGTCGAACGCGGTGCCAAAGAAATCGTCCTCACCGGCGTCAATATCGGCACATTCAGTCATTCTGATGCAGACCTAGTCGATTTGGTCGACGCGCTAAACGAAATCCCAGACCTAGCGCGCATTCGAATCAGTTCGATCGAACCAACCACCATCCCAGAAGCGCTCTTCGACCGCATGAACGACCCGAACCACACACTCGTCCCTTATCTCCACATCCCACTGCAATCAGGCTCGGATCGCGTACTCACCGCGATGAAACGGAAATATTCCGCCGCAGAATACCTAGATTTTTTACGACATGCAGCGCAACGAGTTCCCGGCATTGGCATGGGCACGGACATCATGGTTGGATTCCCCGGCGAAACCGACGAGGAATTCAATGACACCTTCGAGTTGTTTCAAGAGAGTCCGTTGCATTACGCACACGTCTTCAAATACTCCGAACGCGAAGGCACCGCATCCGTGCGAATGGGCGATACTGTTTCACCCGAAATCGCATCACGGCGCAGCGCGGTGTTGCGACGGGAAAGCGCCATCAAACGAATCGATTTCTACGAACGCAACGCGGGAAACCAACTAGACGTGCTATTCGAACAAGAAGAAAACGGGTATTGGACCGGCTACACCGGCAACTACATTCGCGTAGCCGCAGCGTCCGACATGCCATTGAAAAACGAATTGCACGCGATAACCTTGGAAGGCACCATAGGCGACCTTGCCATCGGGCGATTCACAGAGTCGCCAGCGGCGGCAACGGTCTAGAACGATATGACTCAAACTACGATCAACATGAATCAAACGACCCTGCAAAAAGAGGCGCACCTCAAGCAATTGCTCTCCGACTACGAAAGCCTCGGCGTGGCCTACTCCGGCGGCGTCGACTCCAGCTATCTCTCTGATGTCGCGAGCGAAACCCTCGGCAAAAACGTTCGTATCCTGCTGGCCGATTCCGCCAGCGTACCCCGTTCCGAAGTAGACGAAGCGACCGAACTCGCCCACGCACGGGGCTGGAACTTCGAAATCATCACGACCAACGAATTCGAAAACGAAGACTACCTAAAAAACGACGGCACACGCTGCTACCACTGCCGCGCCGAACTCTTCACAAAGATGCAAGTCTACGCGACTGCCAACGGCATCCGATCGCTCGCCTACGGCGCCATCGTCGACGACCTCCTCGACCCCACACGCCTCGGCCACAAAGCCGCGCAAGAATACAAAATCGTCGCACCACTCCAAGAGGCCGATCTCACCAAAGACGACATTCGCCAGCTAAGCGAACGACGGAAGTTGCCCACATCCGACAAAGCATCCTTCGCATGCCTAGCATCACGGGTCCCGGTCGGCACCCGCGTCGAAGTGAGCATCCTCGCCAAAGTCGAAGCCGCAGAAGAAGCCATGAAAGCCCTCGGTTTCCACCAATACCGCGCCCGCCACCACGGCGAAGTCTGCCGACTCGAAATCGACCCCGCCGACTTCCCCAAACTCTTCCAAGGCGACATCCGAGCCCGCCTCGTCGACGCCGTCCAAGACGCCGGCTACAAACACGTCGCCCTAGACCTCGCCGGATACCGCACCGGCAGCACCGCCGAAGCGGCTGAATAATTGCAGGACTTCCACCGCTCGTGAAGCCCCCCCTCTTCTACGGCTGGATTATCATCCCTGTCGCCTGGCTGGTATACGGCCTCGGAATCGCGCCCGGCTACTACAGTTTCGGACAATTCAGCAAGCCATTCATCGCCGATCTCGACATCACCCGCCAACAATACGGACTCATTTTCGGGATCTTTACTTTTCTGTACAGTGGCGTCGGCCCACTCGTCGGCATGGCGCAATCACGTATCGGACTACGCATAGTCATGACCGGCGGTTCACTCGTCGCCACAATCGGTTTTCTGATCATGAGCCGCGCACAAGATGTCCCCACCGCCATCATCGGATTTAGTCTCTTCGGTGGTGCCGGCGTTGGCTTCACTACGATAGTCCCCTGCCAGACTCTTTGCGCGAATTGGTTCCTGAAATACCGCGCCAGAGCAATCGCCGTCATCTTCACTGCTGGCAGCATCATCGGCATGGTCATTCCCAAAGTCGATCAATGGGTCCTTGAAAACCTCACCTGGCGCGACGGCTGGCTAATCATCGCAGGTACCTCATTCTTCGTCGCTGTCATATGCGCGGTCTTCATTCGCAATACGCCCGAAGACGTCGGCCAACAACGCGATGGCGCATCTCATGACGACACTAGCAACCTCGCACCAGCCGCCATCGTAGCCGATGGTTGGACTGCACACCAGGCTATTCGCACACCACAGTTTGCGCTTGTTGCCCTCGCGGGAACGGCATATGCCGTACCCTGGGGCGTTGTGATTGCACACGGACGACTGCATCTCGACGACCTCGGTATCGAATCCAGCACCATCGCTACGGTATTCAGCACGATGATTTTTATCAGCATCTTCGGTCGTCTAAGCGGGGCTATCGGCGACTTCGTAAAACCGCAATTCGTCCTCGGGGGATCACTCCTTATCGAAACCATCGGCGTCACCGGATTCCTCCTCGCCCCCAACACGTTGACCGCGACCATCGCCGGACTCCTCGTCGGCATCGGATTTGGCGCCGCCTATACTAGCATCCCGGTTGTCTTCGCGGATTACTTCGGCCGCCAGGCCTTCGGCACGACATCCGGCGTCCGCATCCTCATTACCGGCATCTTCAACGCCCTCGGCCCCTTCCTCGCCGGCACCGCCTACGACCAACTCGGATCCTACAACACGGCCTTCATCACCCTAATCTTTCTCGGCCTCGCGGGCGCTATCAGCGCGATTCTATGTCCGCACCCAGGACACCCGCGGAAATCTGATGGAGCGACTGCAACTTAACAAAACTAAGTTGCGAAAGCGCCCCGGATTCCATCGGAAAACTCCTCGCCCAAATCAACATTTACGTAGCAGGAACGAACGTTATTCACCACTCGTGCTGCCCGCGCCGAATCCACCTGCGACGAGTGCGCGTGCTTTCACCTGTGCTGGAGTTGGACGGTAGGATGTCCTATCTGTCTTCAGGACTACTTCGCCGTTGTACCAGACGTATTCCATTTGGTCTTTAAGATTGTCCGTATTCATCCAACGGCTCCCATTTGGAATATGTTCCGCGTGTAGCGCATACGATGCATCATCATTCGCTCCAGCGTTCAACGTGATCGATGTTCGCTTGTGGGAGCTTGTGTAGTCGAATCCTTCTCCGCCAAGACCGCTCACTCGTTGCCGATACGTAGACTCCTTCGGCACCCAAAGACCATCTACTTTCTCGAATCGTTGAACGTCATAAATATAATCATGAGTCATGCCTTCACTAAGCACACGATCCAAGACCAGGTGTCCGGGGCCTTTGCTAAGAATGAACTTCGCGACATTAAAACCGCGAGTGGGATTGAACCAAACCACAAACGTACCGTAGTCCGTTTCCGCATCAACCACGTAGCACTCCGATCCGCCTACAAGTTCCAACTCGAAACGAAGGGCAATACTGTGCGTGCTGTACAGAAACTCCTCAAGCCTGCGTCCGGTCGGTACTGGATATCCCAACATAGGGCCACCAGGGTAACGGCTATAGAGGAGATAACTGCGTTGTTCACTAAACGCACTGTCGCGAATCATCGAGTCACGAGCGTTCAACCAAAGTTGTAGCGATCCGGGCACCCCGTGATACACACCACCGCCGCCGTGGTACTCAAAAACATCGGAACCATTCCATACACACGCATGAAGATCCGCACGATCCTCCGCGATTATTTCCCCACCGAACCAATGACCCCATCGACGCTGTTCCATATAACACCGCTCACCATCGGTCGTGATCGTACCCCATTGATTGGCTTCGCGATACTCCGGTTGGTCGGAGTAGGAGCGATGCAAGTATTCGCCCTTCATCGTATCCTTGTATGCAATCGTGATACTGCGAATTCGATCCTGATGGGATGTATACGCCTTAACGACATCTCTCCAATTATCAAGAGTCGTTGCGAGCGGGGACGATTCACTGACCGCTGCTGCGACGACCACCGATTCCGGTGATTCTGTTACCGTTTCGACCGTAGGCACTTCCGCGACGGGATCGGGCGACGCCACAACGAGCGATTCGTCCACCTGAGCCGCTTCCGATTTCGGCTGATGGGCCTCCGAGAACTCTGCCGCACTCGCCGGTTGCGATTCGGATCGCGTCGCAACAATCCATGCACCGATCAATGCGATGGCGGCTACTGAAACCGCCGCGACTCCCTTCATGCCAAGTGACGCTGACGTGGTGACATGGGGAGCCGCGGCAGTAGAGCCCGACAAAGCAATTTTCCCGAGGGTTTGTGAGAGCCCGGTCATGGCAATGGGGGACGCAAACGCATTCTCTGCAAATAGAGTCGCTAACGCCGAAGCAGTAACAGCTATCCCCCGTTTTTTCAGCTGAGCCCGAATTAGTGACACGCCCTTCTGTATCCGTTGCGAAATCGCGCTGGGCGTCACGTTTTCCTGGGCGGCGATCGCGGTCACGGACTGGTCATCCATGAAATGACCTATGATCGCAACGCGCAACTTGATCGGAAGCGCTTCGATGGCTTCGTCTATAAAACGGCTCACATCATCCCATTCGATTTCCGAAGTAGCGCTCTCGCTTTTGGCGAACCGTTCTTCACGGGCCTGGCGGCGGCGATCCGAACGACGAAGGTTAAGCGCCTTATGGGTTGCAACGGCATGCAGCCAAGCTCCCATAGGACTCTGAGGGCCGCTGCTCGTCGAGGCAAGCGCGACAAAACACTCTTGAGTCACGTCTTCCGCGTCGGCTGCATTGCGAAGGACACGAAGACACGTGCCATGCACCATCCCACTGTACTTAGACGTTAGAGCCTTGAACGCTTGCGCGTCCCTCTTCAGAATCCATTGATTGAGCAAGCGTTGATCAGCGGTATTCATTATTCGCACTCCACGGCCTTGGCTACACTCGATTAGTTACTCTACCCATTACTACACCACCAATGATCGATCCGTTAGAAAATATTCGCGGGGCGTTTTAGTAAACGAGAAAAAGTGAGAAGATCGATCGAACTTCCTCGTGTACTACTGCGTGGATGCGGTGTATGTACAACGAGACCTAGAACTCCAAAGAATCAATTGGATTGAGGCTGTAGATCAAAAGAGCTCCGCCCGAAAAATCCGGACGGAGCTCATCTTTAGGAAACGTATTCGATGTACGGCTTAGGGGCGCTTAGTCTCCCGCCTCGGTGTCGTCATCGGTGACTTCGGTGTACGTCATCCACATCAAGTCCATTTCATCAGTCGTGGGGCCACCGAAGCGTACCGCGCGGCCGGGATTGATTTCTGTGAATGCTGCCCGATCTTCAGAGTTGTCGAAGAACATTTCGACTTGAATACTTGAACCCGCAGGGAGATGTTTGGGTTCTTTGTAGAAATAGTCGGTCTGCCAGTTGAAGTCATACACGGGTACGTCCAACAGCAATTCCTTTGAGCCGTCGGGGTAGTGCGCGAAGTAACGGGCTGCCGTGCCGCGCAGATGCATGTGGGGCATCAGGCTTGTCACGATAATCGGATTCTCGAACGTCTTCCGAGCGCCGACTTTCCAGGCTTTCTGATGGGGCGGGATTTCGAAATTGCCGTACGCGACCGGCTCAATCGTAATCGGATGAGTCACTTCTTCCTTCTGGAAGACGATGGCGAGTTGCGAATTATCCCAAACGCCCGTGCCAGCACCCGGCTCTTTGTGATAGTGCATTTGTTGAGTGATTGTGGAACCGACCTTCAGCAGAATGCCGAAGCCATCTGGCAACACGTTCGGGTCTGTACCCGGTGCCATGCCACCTAGTTGTTGACGACCCATGCGATCACCGCCTTCTGCGTCCGGCGAACTCGAATAACCGATGATGTGATGTACCGCTTCACTGCCTGGACGGTATTGAAGCGCGCGGATATACCGATCTTCGGGAAGCATTTCTTTCGTCAAGACGATTTCGATGTTTTGGTATAGGTCTTCTACCTCATCCTCAACAAAGAACGGTTCCGGGAAATCGATGACGAGGTCGGGCTCGCCGATGGACCAAACTTGATCGCCCCATTCGACGGGAGCCGGTGCGTCTGCTGGGTTTCCGCGTTTTGCACCAGACTTAACCCATTGCGAGATGGTCGCGATTTCATCTTCGGTCAGAATGCGCTCATTCCTGAACACCCCGTGGGTAGCTTCAGTGGCCAACCATGGCGGCATATCGCGCGTTTCGACCGCTTTGGCGATGGCTTTCGCCCAGGGACGTGTTTCTTGATAGTTCATGAACGACATGGGCGCTACCATTCCTGAGAGATTGGCGCCAGTCGGCCGATGACAGTTCTGACAGTTTTCTTGAAGAATAGGTAGCACGTCTTTGGTGAACGTGACCGCCCCGGCGGCGAATGCGAGCGGTGCGCCCATCAGGCACATCGCGAAGCCACCAATTAAGGACTTACGAATCATGATTTCCATCTCCCGGCTATGTAGCCAAACCCCTGCACCCTCGTTAAACTGCTTGCTGCCCCGCTATGGTTGCGAATTCTGCAACCCCAAAACAGATGAAGATGCAGAGCAGCGTTATTCACCTAAACAGATTAGTGGGCGATCTTATGCCCGAAATTCCAAAAAAAATGCGCGCAAACCTTGCGCGCATCTTAACCTATTGAAAACAAATGACTTAGTATTCGCTTACCACCGACAAACGAATGAGATTGATGCCACCAGCGCGGTATTTCAATCCCTGAATCGCGACTTTCTTTCCAACGAATTCGTGTAGTTTCTCATTCGCCGATTCGAGCGCGGAGGCTGGCGCTGGGTTACGGTAGCAGGTGAGCCAAACGTCGTTGGTCTCATCTTCAATGATGGCAATAGGCATGCCGTTCGTGGCGTGTAATTGCCCTGATGCCGCGTGTTCTTCACCGCTGCGACCAAACATCGCAAGGTCTACAACGCTGACCACTTCACCCACGAGAACGCCTTTTTCGCCTTTGGGAGCGTCCTGCGCGTTGACAAATGCCGTGGCGCCGAGGGTTGCGCAAATGACCGCAGCTACTAAAATGACCGCAAACTTCTTCATGATTCCGCCCTTTCTTTCGAGTGCCTTGTTTCAGGCGGCAGCGCCAATAGCGCCCACCGCACCACTAATTAACAACTGTGTCGCCGGAACCACTAGCCGATACACGGTTTTCGTGTTCAGCCCGCAGGTCTTGCGTCGCTCACTATCTTCGCGAATTCGGGGGAATAGATCAACCCGCCTATTCGAGTTCGGTTAGTGGTCTAAACGCGGGCGCAATTGCCAAGGGCAGAAACCCCGTATATGATGCGTTTTCCTAGCAATAGCGCGATCTATCGCCCCTGGGAGGCGGCTCGACCGTCGCGTTAGCGATTGCACTCGCCCCCTTGCTAAACGATGGCAACGGATTTAGGCGATGCAATTGGCATCCTATCTTACCTTCGGCGGCACATGTGAAGACGCGATGAATTCGGCATTTGAGAAATTACCCGAGGGCGGGCACGTCACGATGCCACTCGCAGCCATGTTTGGGGCGCGCGGTTTGGCATGTTCACGGATCGATTCGGCATCAATTGGATGCTGAATTGTGCGACGGCGAATGCGCCTGCGGGATCGTAGGGTCCAATTCTGGAGCGATATGGAGAAACGCAAAGGCGCAGAGACGCAAAGAATCATAATCACAGTAGTGACCGAAACTGTTCATGGATAATCGTCTACGCGGCTGTTGATGACATTCGACTGGGTGGTTATCATCATCCAGCGGTATGACGAACTCATCAAACGGAAGGCCCAAGACATGAACCTGAAGTCCCGAATCTTACGCGCGACCATGAGTGCCTGCTTGCTGGGTGCCTTGCTGATCACCGGGTCCGTAGCTAACGCTGCCGATGGTCGTGTCACGTTTACGAAGGACGTTCTTCCTATTCTTCAGAATAATTGTGTGGTGTGCCATCGTGAGAGTGGCACGAATTTGACCGGGATGATCGCGCCGATGTCGCTCACCGATTATGCGGAGGTGCGTCCTTGGGCCAAGGCGATTAAACGGGCAGTCGTATCGAAATCGATGCCGCCGTGGCACGCGACGGATGAGACGCACGGCGTCTTTAGAAATGAGCGCACGATTTCGGACGATCAAATCGCAACAATTTCGAATTGGGTGGACTCCGGCGCAGTTCGCGGTGACGCCGCTGATGCGCCGCTGATGCCGGTGTTTAATGACGGCGCAGAGGACGGCTGGACCATTGGTACGCCTGACCTCATTGTCAGTTTGCCCGAACCGTATTGGGTGCCGGATGAGGCGGAAGATATTCAGCCGCGGCTCATGATCGAAATTACGGAGGAGATGCTGCCGGAAGCGCGCTTTGTGAAAGCGGTTGAATTTCGTCCAGGCAGCGAGGTCCTTCATCATATTGTCGCAGCGGCGATGTTGCCGGAAGATGGCGATGACCTGGCGAAGCAAGTCGTTTTCGGTCGAATTGCGCCGGGTACGAACGCGCAAGTATATGAGGATGGCTACGGATTCGAATTGCGCCCGAATACGACCGTGATGATGCAAATGCACTATCACAAGGAAGCTGGGCCCGGCACGGGCGTCTTCGATCAATCCACGATGGCGATCAAATTTAGCGACGTCCCCGTCGTTCACCCGGTCGAAATCACAAGCATTGCCTATGGGAATTTCGAAATTCCGCCGCAGGTCGACAATTGGAAAGTCGGCGCATCGAAGACGTTCGACCAGGATTTCGTACTCATCGACTTCATGCCGCACATGCACCTACGCGGTTCAAGCGCACGGTACACCGCGTTTTATCCCGATGGCACGAGCGAGCTGTTGGTCAACGTGCCGGACTACGATTACAACTGGCAAACCGCGTATGAATACGCGACCTACAAACCAATGCCCGCAGGCACGCGCATCGACTACGAGATGACGTTCAACAACTCCACCGAACGCGGCGAAGAAGCCGGCGTCAATCCCGACCGCCCCGTCCGCTTTGGCGGCCCCACCACCGAAGAAATGGATTTAGGCTTCCTGACCTACGCCCTACAAGCCGAAAATGAACGTCCGAAAGACCGTTGGGGTGAAGGTGGCGAAGAAATCGAGGGCGACTAGACGCTAAACTCAGACTTCAACGCCGGGTGCTCGCGGAAGACGATTGTGGAGTGTCCATAAACACGGTGCCTTGTAATACGTTAACCGGGTCATCAAATTCGAAATTGACTTCGGTGACTTTTCCTTTCACTACCACTGCGTCGATATGCAAAGACCGAGAGGGGTTGTCGATTCCCGTGTGGAGCTCGTAATCCCCTGGCGGCAAGTGATTGAATCTGAACGAGCCGTGAGCATCCGTGCGGCTTTCGCTCAGCCGTACATATTCATTAGCGTTGTTACGCACAAAAATGTTCTGCCCTGCCAACGCCACGCCCACCCGTCGAACATATCCCGCGATTGCCCCGCCCTCATCCAGCACGATTTCAAGCCGAGTTGCGCGAGATGTCGAGGCGCTTACTTCCGCCGATCCTGCTGCGAACGTCGGGTGCGTGGCATAGATTCGCGTCTTCGCTGCTGATAACGTGTTCAACTTAAACGAGCCGTCCGGCCCTGACACGGCATCGGATGGTCTACCTAAGGGTCTGCTAACGTGAAGACTCGGATCTACACCGATGTGAATCTCCGCGCCAGCCACTGCGTTTCGCGAGGAATCTACGACTTTGCCTTCAACCACCGCCCCCGGTTGGAGACGAACGGTAATATCGTGTACGGGTTGGTGCGCGGCGTCGCCTGACACGACCTCATCATTGGGTGCGTATCCCCTGGCCGAGAACCCTATCGCTAATCTGTCACCTGTCTCTTTTTGGATCACAAAACGCCCGTCCCGATCATGTACCGACCGCAACGAGTGTCGATTTCCATTCGCGATCTTCATGTTGAACGCCACGACGGCATCGCCGTTCATTGCATGCACGACGCGTCCACGCACTTCCTCAACCTGCGGTCGGGTAGGTCTCCCTCGGCGATCCGATTTCCTAGTTCTCGTTTTGCGGGCTACTTTCGACTGAAGATATCGCTCATGATCGAACGTTAGAACGACATCGGTTAGATCTTGACCGTGCTCAAGGTCGACCGAAATCTGCGGTCGTGGCATGGCCGTGGTAGAGACATTGGGATCTGAATCGATGATAAGTCCGTACGAACCTGGCGGCAGTTCAACTAGTTCGAACTTGCCATCCTCGTTAAGATGGTCTGAACTGCCACCGCCAAAATAGCGTCCCATGGACAAGTACCTGATACCGACGACGAACTCCGTTTCACCCACAGGTCTACCGGAATTTACGTCCACGACTTGACCCGAAATACTGCCCGTAGGACGAAGAGTCAATACGGCGTCTTGAATTCCATCGACCGTGAGTCCAAGTGGCCCAAGAGATTCACTAACGAACCCGTTTGATTTTGCCGTGACAAAGAATCCACCCGCCACCCGAAGCTCGGCTATCTGAAAAGTTCCATCAGCCGTTGTCGTGTCCGAGCCACTTTGGCTATCCCTCGTCGAAGAATTGTAGCTTACGGCCCTCACCTCAGCACCGATGACCGGATTCCCACGCTCATCAAGTACTTTTCCTTCGATAGCGGCGTACATTCCGGGTTGGAGTGAGAAATCCACATTAACGACTTCCTCTTCCGGAGAGACGTTGACTTGTACGCCATTCGATTTACTGGGGGAATCGATGTATCCTCTCGCATGGCCTAGAAAAATGCGGCGCTTTCCATCACGAACTCCTTCGATCCGGTAACGTCCGTCGGCATCCGTGCTGGTGCCCGGTTCTTGTTTTCGGTTTAGACCGACCTTCACGCCGACAATGCCTTCGTTCGACTGGACATCAAACACACGGCCTGAAATGACGCCGGCTCGCTTCATCCAAATCACGATGTCGGACGGGGGATTCGATTCGGCTACAGTAGCCGTGTAACGCCGTTCTTTACTCACGAGGATTGGGTGCGACACTTCTATTCTGTAGTCGCCTGCGATGGGCGCCGACACAGCGAACCCTCCTTCTGCGTCGGTGGTCTTTTCCACTTCGCGCGATGCGTCTGCTTCGCCCCAAAAGACGTTCACTGTTGCGCCTTCTACCCCACTGCCGGTCTCGTTCGATTGCACATAGCCTCGAAGGGTCGTTGTTTGATCATCGTTGGACTGAGTGATCGTTGTTTCGATTGCCGATAGCTTAGGGGGCCCTTCGGGCGTCGGCAGAGACGAACGGCTTGTTGCTGGAGTGATTGTTTCAGTTGGCGTGGATTGATCGGAAGGAACAATCAACACCAGAGCACCAACGGCAAGAGCAATCGCCAATAGATACGAAAGATTCCGCACGCAAACTCTCCACCGAATTAGGCCCCCAATGCCTGCCTGCTCGCGAGACCGTCCGTGCCGGTTGATGGTCATAATGGTACATGAATCGGCAAGACAGTGTTCGAGACGCTGGTACGAGCCGCCGACCTCAGGTCCTCTGCGCCGCAGCAATTTTGGCACTCCTTAGCGCTTCCAACAACGCAATTTGCGGTCTTTGGTCTAGCGTGGCATGCTCTGGCGCTATGAAACGTTTACTGATCTTATCGTTGTTGTGCCCTCTGTTGGTGAGTTGCCCCCGGCCAGGGCCGAATACGACGGACCTTGATCCGACTGGTCCTGCGCCTGATCCGATGGCGGCGGGTGATCACCTGTTGCGGTTTGTGCAGATTTCGGATACGCAGGTGGTGGACGAGGAGAGCCCTGCACGTGCGGTTCGCGGTGACTTTCTGATAGATGTTGCGTGGCGTCCGCAGGAGGCGTATGTGACGCAGACGCTGGACGCGGTGTTGCAAAACATCAATGCGATTCATGTTGCAAAAGCCGACCGACCAATCGATTTTCTAATTGCGACGGGCGATCTCGCGGATAACGCGCAGCACAATGAGTTGCGTTGGTTTATTGACACCATGGACGGTCAGATGGTGTTGCCGGACTCAGGGCTACCCGATGGCGCGAATCGTCCGGTGGTGCCGGAGCTAAATCCGAAACTCGCGTTCCAAGCGACCGGCCTCGCCTCGGACATTCCGTGGTACACCGTCTACGGTAATCACGATGCGTTGTCGGTCGGTGTGTTTGGTATAGCCTATATCGGCGATGATCCTTCCCATTGGATTGCGCCGCAGTTGCGCATCGTCTCTGCTGTACTCGGCCTGTTCAATTTGTTTCCGCCCCGGAGTTTTCTGGCATCGACGATCGGCCAGAGTCCAGCGGTCCTAACCGGAGAAACGGATCGTGCCGATCCCGTTACGATGCAATTGCCGCTGTTACAGTTACAGTCGGGTCTGATTGAGCCGGATGCGGATCGTCATTACCTCAGCCGGAAGATGTTTATCGAAGAGCATTTCACCACGACGACGTTGCCAACAGGCCACGGCTTTACCGAGACCAACCGTCAGAACGGCACGGCGTATTACGCATCGACACCAAAGGACGGTGTACCCATACGGCTCATCGTGATGGACACTGTGGCGCCGAATCCACCTTTTGGATTGCCTGCTGAATTTGGCGTGTTGACGCGTGATCAGTTCGAATCTTTTGTGAAGCCGGAAATTGAGGCGGCGCAGATGGCCGGGGAATTCGTCATCATCGCTTCCCATCACCCCAGCGGCGATTTTGATAGCACGTATTTCGTCGACAAGATCGGAACGGCTGAGTTTCAGAATTATCTCGCTGCGCAGTCCAACATTATCGCGCACATTTGCGCGCACGCGCATCGCCATCATGTACTCCAAGTCGACGGACCGTTCCCGTACCTAGAAATCGAAACGGCATCCATCGTCGATTTCCCGCAAGAAGGGCGCATGCTGGATGTGTTCTACGATATGCCAACCGAGACACTGCGTCTCGAGAGCACGATTGTCGGTCACATCAATAATCCGACCACGCTATCAGCGGAATCGTATCGTCGCGCGGAAATCGATATGAATCAATCCGGCGGTCTGTTTCGGGAAGGCGAGGCGGCAGAGTTCTTTCCGGATCCAGCGACGCTCGGTATCGAAATGGAACGCTATGAGCCGACTACTGCCGAAGAGAAGCAAAGCCGCTTCGGACAATCGACTGACCGCGATTTCGCGCACATGTTTCACCGGCCCAATCCTGCGCGCACCTCGCAAAGATAACCGGGTATGACGCGCGAAGACCTGCTCCGTGCGTCGATTCGAATGATCGCGGCATGATCAAGCGACGCCATCTATTCCTGGAAACCATTGCGTGTTTCACCCTGCTCGCTGCGGCCACAGTCATTGTTTACAGCCATGTGACGTTGGGTCTATGGCAAGGTCGTGCCCCCGGACAATTCGATGTTCGGCACTACTTCGTACCGATGAGTTTCCTCTTCGACTTCGCAATTCAGCAAGGAGAATTCCCGGCGTGGAACCCTTTTACGTTTAGCGGTACGCCGTTTGCTGCGAATCCGCAATCGATTGTGTTTTATCCGCCGCAACTCATTCGAAGTCTGCTGACATTCAATGTCACACCGCTCAACACGTACTACGGCCTCGTCATTCTCGTCGCAGTACAATCAATCGTTGCCGGAATCGGCACGTATTTTTGGGCTCGCAGCTACCGGCTCGGTTACATCGCCTCCCTCACCGCTGCGCTTACGTTTACGTTCGGTATTTGTCTCACGCGACGTGTAGTCGCGTTGCAGTTCGCGTCCACGCTCATGTGGATTCCGTTCCTGATGATTGGGCTGCGGCGCATGTTGAGGACGGATAGTACGTCGACTCGGTTTTTCTACGCCGCCGGATGTGGCCTGCTTATGGGACTGTCGATTCTGAGCGGTTTCGTACACATTCACATATACATCGCGTTAATGATCGGCGTGTATTGGATCGCGATCCGCGTGTTTGGACTGGACTCGGCGATTGGCGACCGGACGAAACTAACGTATCAAGTATTGGCACGGGACGCGGTCCACCTTGGGGTTATCTTCGCGATAGCGGCCTGCGTCAGCGCACCGATGCTCCTCCCCGCAGCGGAATACGCGGGGTTCACGAATCGATCCGGCGATCAGGCTCCCCAGCTGCTGGAACACGAAACGTCCACGTTACCGATTCGGGAATCGATGCTGGGGCCTTTGGGTCCGGAAACCGCCGCCCCTGAAGGTTCGCTCGGATATCGAACCGCCGGGCTGTGCGTTTACGTATTAGCGCTTGCCGGGCTCCTAGGCACTCGGCGGCGCGAAGCCTTCGCGGTCGCAACGGTGTTTCTCGCGCTGCTCGATTGCACGTTGGGTCCTCCTTTTCCGCTGGCCACATTGATCGAGCGGTTCAGTCCATTTCAAATGGTAGTCCCTTCCCGCGCGTTCGTTGTCGGGTCGTTGCCGCTTGCACTATGTGCAGGGTTCGGCGTGGAATCCATCCTCTCGCCCGCAACGACACGGAACGCAGCGTTCGCGCGTTGCGCTCTACTGATCGGTGCGACGTGCGTGTTGCTCGGGGTGTCGACGCTTTCCTGGTCGGACAACGCGCTACACCTCACGGCGTTCATGACGATGTTACTCGTCGCCACGACCTGGATGAGGCTACCCGCGTTGGGAAGCGCTATCGCGTGCGGCGTGCTCTTCGCTGAATCACTGGTTTGGAATTACCGCGCGATACCCTTGTTGATCGACAAGCGCGAATTTATCGACATTGCTTCATACTCCACGCCTCCCGAGCCGCAGTGGTTGGCGAATGAACGGGTATGCGATCCCGCACCGAACGCGCATCTCTATACACTCACGCCGGTTCTCAACGGATATGACCCGCTCTATTTGCGCAGCGTCTGGAACCTGATGGCACCGACCTATCACATTTGGAATTACGAGCGATTCCTCAGAGCGCAGGAAGCCGTCATTGAGAATCCGCGTACGTACAACGTTCTCAAGCGGCCATTCTGGTTGGCGCGACAATATGTGAATGGCCCCCTTCCAGAACGCAACGAACTCTTCGCGCCAACAACCACCGCGTTTGTTCAAGAGGCCACCGATCTTCCAATTCCGGAAGTATTGCTAGACCCGCTAAACGGCCAGGCGGTGAGCGATGTCGTCGAGCGAATCGCAATACCCATCGTGATCGAAGCGGAAGACACCGTTTTCCAATCCGCAGGCGCGATACTCACAATTCCCGATAGTACGCCCGTGCAATTGCACCGCGTCCTCGTACTTCAATACACCGCGCCATGCATGGGGAAGTTGAAAGTGTGGATGACCGGCGGCGATCCAGAAACAGCCGTTCCAATTTTGACCTTACAGAATTCCGAGTCGATCGACGATCACGAAACGCTGCATGTGCCGCTGCCGGACCTAACGAATGCCAGTGTGCGACTTACATTCGAGGCTCGCAAAGAGAACTGCGAAATAGAATGGCATCAAGCGGAGTTATTGGTAGACCACGAAGATGAAACCGGTCGCATTGTGATCGTCTCCCGGTCCTTCAACTCGGCACGACTGGAAGTCGGCCCGCTCAACGCGCATCGACTCCTCGTATTCCTCGACGCAGACTACCCTGGTTGGACGGCTACCGTTGACGGAGAGCCAACACAAATCTTGCGTACCGATGATGCGTTCAAAGGCGTAATCGTCGCCCCCGGCACACACGCGGTCGCGTTTCAGTATCGGTCAATCCGCGTTCGCTGGGGCGTGGCGATATCCACGATGGCACTACTTATTGTGTGTGCGAGCACGGCGTGGGGCTCGCGGCGCAGATGGAATCGTTGGCAGCACCGGGGACCACGTACATGACGGAGAACACTGACCGACGTGGAACCATGGGGGCTAGCAACCTCCCCAGTATTTAATCTCTGTGTTGAAGGACTGGTCAATCAACTCTTCCAGTACGTCCAAGTCGACATCTTCGAGTTTGTTGATGTACAAGCATGACTTTCCATGCTTGTGCTTGCCCAGTTTTTTCAGTAGAGCGGCGTCATTGGGCGATCCCAACACGTAAAGCACCATGCTTGCCTTGCGTGGCGAAAACCCAACTTGAAGCATGTCGCCTTCGCGGCCGGTTTCATAGACATAGTGATACGTACCAAATCCAATAATGGTCGGCCCCCACATTTTCGGTTTTTCGCCGGTGATGCGTTTCATCATCGCGAGTAACGTCTTCGCATCGCGTTTGCGCGTTTCGTTCTCGACCGTGTTGATGAATGCCGTAACGCTTTTCGCGGTCGGTTTTGTTTTGAGGTCCGCCTTCTTTGTTTTCACTGTGGTTTTTTTCTTTATTGGAGTATTCTTCTTCGTGGGCATTTGCATGGTTCCTCCAGAGCGATTCAAGTTCATTCAACGGTAGTCAGGCAGCGAAATAGGCATCCGATATCAGACAAACATCCCCCTTCGAAGGGGATGTTAGCCGGTTGTAGCGTCGCCGTTACGCTACTCGTTCATTGGACGAGTCGTACAAACCAGATTCATTGAACCTTCTAGTCTTCATCTGCCGATTTGGTCGGAGGAATGCCGAGCGACCGCAGGAAACCGTCGATATCCACTGCAGGTTCCTCTCCGCCTTGCTCCGGATGAAAGTGGAGTGGGTTTTTGATGTATGCCCGCTGACAACGCGGACACAGATCAAGTTTAAGGTTCTTGTAGACAGATTCCTCGATTTCTTGCGTGCGTTTGTTCTTCATTTTATCGATGAGCGCTTCGATCTCTGCGCTGTGATCGCGCACGAGGTCCGCAAGGCCGACGACCATCTCGTCGTATGCCGCGCGTACATCAATGGTCACCCGGTACCGCAGATCGCCGCGCTTCATTTCCGTACTGCATCCATCGCAACGAAAGATTTCCATCGGTCTTCACCTCGTTTAAGTGTCTAATTATGCAATATAGACGGTTTTTACGTTTACAAACTCGTGCATACCGTGCGCACCCAACTCGCGACCGAATCCGGATGCACGAATGCCTCCGAACGGCAACCGGGGATCGCTCTTGGTGAATGTATTGACGAAACAAGCACCCGCCTCGATCCGGTCTCGCGCAATGGTTTCGCCGAGGTCGATGTTCTGGGTAAATACTGCCGCACCGAGTCCATACGATGTGTCGTTGGCGATTTGCAGTGCGTGCTCAGTATCCCGTGCAGATAGGATCGCGGCGGCTGGCCCGAATAATTCTTCCTCGTACGCCGGCATGCCGGGCGCGACTTTGCCTAAAACCGTCGCGGGATAAAATGCGCCCTCCGCGTCCGCCGTTCCTCCGGTCAGCAATGCCGCACCACGTTCGACGCTTCGATCAACTTGGCCCGCCAACGTTTGTCTTAGATCGGGTCGCGCCAGTGGACCCAGCTCAGTCGATTTATCCATGGGGTCGCCCATTGTTGCCGAGGCCATCTTTTCTACGAACGCGCGCTCAAACTCGGGGCGGATCGCGTCTACGACGATGATTCGTTTCGCGGCAATGCAACTCTGCCCATTGTTTTGAATGCGGCTATTGAATCCTTCGCTCACTGCTAAGTCGAGATCGGCGTCTTCCAAGACCACGAACGGGTCGCTGCCACCCAATTCCAAGACACATTTCTTCAATGATTCACCCGCGATACGTCCGACTGATCGCCCGGCGCGCGTACTGCCGGTTAGTGAAACTGCGGCGATGGCGTCGTGGCGAATTACGTTTTCGATTGCCGGGATATCTATCAGCAACGTGCGGAAGGCGTTCGTCGGAAAACCAGCATCTTGGAACAATTGTTCGATCGCTTTCGCGCATCCCGTCACATTGTTCGCATGTTTCAGCACGACGGTATTCCCCGCCATCATCGCTGGGGCGCAGCATCGCAACACCTGCCAGTAGGGATAGTTCCACGGCATGATTGCGAGCACGACGCCAAGAGGCCGATACGCCACATAGCTTTTTCGCACACCGACATCGACTGCGGACGGTTCAAGTAAGGCTTCAGCATGATCCGCGAAATACTCACAGCCCCACGCACATTTTTCGATCTCTGCGCGTGATGCGCCGATGGTCTTGCCCATCTCCCGCGTCATCAGCGGTGCATCGTCATCAACGCGATCACGCAACAACGCCGCCAGCTGGCGAAAACACGCGCCGCGCTCTTCGAAAGATGATGCCCCCCACTCCGGTTGTGCCGCCGCGACGTCACGAAGGATGGTCTCGACTTTGGCGGTGGGCATTTCATCGTAACGAGCTAGTTCTTGACCGTCGTAGGGGTTGATAGAAATCAGCGCCATCGCATTTCCTCGATTCGAATGCTACATTTTCGCGGGAGCGTGTCCCTCCCGAATTCATTTCCATATATTTGCTGTTACAAAAAGCGCCGGGAGAGCTTAACCCTCCCGGCGCGTATTCTGACGTGGATGGCGGCGCGATTCCAGGTTTAGAAATTGGTCACATTGAACGCGGCGTCGAGCGCTTTGTTCACACGCTCAAGTGATTCTTCGAGATGCGCGGCACTCAACGTATCCAACGGCGCGTCCGACTTGCTGGCCCGCACTACCGGTAACAGCCGGTCGCGCAAATCACGCAACGTCGCCCATGCGACTGACCGCGCGTCCTGCGGCAAGTTGTACGACGGGTCTAGCACGTGGTCGAGCAGGACGTATTTGAGATATGCGCGCTGCAAGTTGCGACGATAACTCGAAATGTAAGGCGTGTTACCGCTCCACTCTTTGGATGATGCTTCCTGATCCAGTTCCGCAAACACGGCCTCCGTGACTTCCGTGTAAATCTCATCAAGCGTGAAGACTTCTCCACCGTCCTCGACGTAGAGCATTCCGTCGTGAACACGATTCAGCACACTCGACGAGAACATCCGGCTCAACACTCGGAGCTGACCGGACAACACCATGTCATGCACCGGCGCGTCCATCCGGAATGGCGCTATGCTGCCCCAATGGTCCCAGCGATTCGGAGCCAATCGCGCCAACAATTCGGGATCGAAATCATACGCCGCATCGGACAAGGCCTCGTCGCACACGAAACGCAGCGCCTCGCGTTGTCGATCAGCAGACACGATATCGAATACGGGTTTCTCCCCCGGGTCACCTTTGTGATTCCGGTTGAAGTAGAACCCGCCGACATAGCGCGAGGCGTGATAGGTGTTCATCTGTTTGTGCGACAACGTGTACATAAATGCGTTACGCACCTTTTGATAACCTTCGCCGTCTTCGATTGTGTTTTCGAGCAGACCTTCCCAGAGTTCCTGCACAATTTTTGACTGTTGCTGCGCAAACGCCAGCGGGTCATCACTCATATCACGGCGATTGGCGAGCGGATCGATATCACGCATGACGTCGCCATCCGTCGCATAGGCGTGTTGTGGTTCAGCGGCGCGTGCTGCGATCGCTTCTAACGGGTCTTTGCCATCGCCGTTCTTGCCCTTGCCCACTTCGGAATAGCCGTATTCGATGGCGAGATAATCCCAAGGCCCAAGGGTCGGCGTAAAGTAAAAGCCCTGTTCGACGCCCTTTGGCGCGACGTTGACCATGCTGTAATCCATGACACTACCGACAAGACCAGTCTTCGCCGTGAGTTCCTTGTTATGCAACTCATCGAGGGCAACGACGGACGAAGATTTGAAATTGTGCCGCAGACCCAACGTATGTCCGACCTCGTGCATGATAAGTTCTTTAAGGCCTTGACGAATGAACTCTTCCATCACGTCTTCTTTGCCATCATCGTCCTTGCCGCCACTTTCACCATCGTCTTTATCATCGCGCACGAGTGTCGCTAACGCGGCGATGGCCATTTGATCGCGCAGGCCCTCCGCATATTCGCAACGGTGCAGCGCGTGCAATTCCTCCTCGGGTCCAGCAAGGTTGTTCTTGTCGCTAAGGTGTTGCGCAAATGCAGCCAGCGATTCGGGTGGGTTAGCGTCTTCACCCAATGCTTCCATTCCTGCAGCGGTTTCGGAGAACGTCTTGTACTGCCACTCAAAATATTGCAGCCATCCCGAATCCACCAGGATGTCCGCGTCATAAATCTCACCGGTTTCTGGATTCACGCGCGAAGGTCCAATAGCATACCCCGCCTCGCCCGTCATCCAGCGAATCGTGTTGTAGCGGACGTCCTCCGCGTCCCACTCCGCGCTGTCTTCTTGATAGCGCACTTCGATCGCGTTGACGAAACCAGCCTTTTCATACGCCTTATTCCATTCCTCAATTCCGGCGCGCACGATCGGCCGATACTCGTAGGGCACCGATTTTTCGATGTAGAAAACGATGGGTTTCTTCGGTGGCGATACCGACGCCTTCGGATCGGCTTTCTCCAATTTCCAACGGTTGATATATCGGACAAACGGCTCTTCCGTACCGCCCTTGGCGTAGTCCATGACTGCGGTCAAGAAGTAGCCAATACGATCATCCGCTTTACGCGGTTTGTAGTCCGTCTTCGGAATCTCTGAGAAGCTGTAGTGCTGCGTAATCGCTATCGCTCTTGAATCGCTAACCGTTCGAAGATCTCGCGATGTGCTACCCGCATAGGTTGCGTCGACTTCGATTTCGACGTTTTGCGGAAATACTTTGTGCGTACCCCAAGTCGTGCGTTTGCGGTCGAGCATATAGCCCTTGCCCACGACACCCGAAAGTGCTTGCCCGACCATGGAATAGTCTGTGAACAAAAATTCGCCGAGATCGACAAGATATTTGTTTCCGCTTTTTCCTTGAATCGAGAAAGCCGCGATCACCGAATCGCCGAATCCCCGATCAACAGCAGAACGAATGGGACTCGATTTCGGCGCGGTGTGGCGAACATTCTTGTCCACCAGAAAAATCTTGTTGTCCGCTTTCTTCCAATAGAAGATCGATTCGGTCCATGTCATGCCCGCGACGAGATTGCCTTGGGCAATTCCTTTCGCGATGCTGACGCTCATCATGAACGGCTTGTCGAAGTTCGACGTGGGAATTTCCATCCATAGTTTGCCTTTGGATCGGTATAGGGTGAGGAAGCCTTCGCTCTTCTCAGCATCCTTGACGACATCGGCAATAGGCTTGAATTCAGGCTTTTCCTTTTCTGCCTTCTCTTGCTGATCGCCATTGTCTTGCGCGAGCGCCAGACCGGGGGTAATGGCGAGGACCGCCAACCCGACAATTACCAAGCGTTTGAGCATGGTCATACAACTTCCTCCGTGATTTGCACTAAGCGCGTTCCAACGCGTTTTCCGATAGCCCACCCGCAACGGGCATCGACCCATAATGGTACCATCCCGGCGGCGATCTTGGTATGGGAGACCGAACCTTGTTGCCAACGGGTCTGTGAGGGCCTATATTGGTGCGGGGGAGTCTAGCGTCGACCACGATAGGCGAGGGATCGCCGCCATTTCGCGCGGCAATCACCACTCCGTAACATACTGAAAACAATAAAGATATGGTCGACGACCCCACAGGGGGATTGAGCGATGGAGCATCTGTCCAAGCGCCGCGCGTACGAAATACTTGATGCCGCAAAAGAGGGTGACACCGCGAGTAAGGTGATCGACACCGTCATCATGACGCTCATCGTATTGAACGTTGTCCTTGTTGTCGCAGAATCCGTCGACAGCTTTGACGAACGATACGGACTCTTTTTTTCGGGATTCGAGGCGTTTTCGGTAGTCATCTTCACAGCCGAGTATCTGCTGCGTCTATGGTGCTGCACCGAGAATCCAAAGTATAAGGCACCGATTGCTGGACGGCTTCGGTACGCAATCTCTGCGATGGCGCTTGTGGATCTGTTGGCGATTTTGCCGTTCTTCCTAACCTACCTACCCGCTATGTTCGGCTTCGCGCAGGCAGACGCCGGTGCGTTTCGCTTAATTCGAATGTTCCGATTACTCAAACTTACTCGCTACTTCTCATCGCTCCAGATGGTTATTCGCGTAGTAAACCGTGCGCGTGAAGAACTCTTAATCGCATTCGTATCGATTGGTGTGGTCGTGATCATGATCTCGACCATCATGTTTTATGTCGAGCACGATGCCCAGGAAGCCGCTGGCAAAGACCAATTCACCAGTATTCCGATGTCGATGTATTGGGGCGCCGTGACGGTCAGTACAGTTGGATATGGCGATGCTACTCCGATAACTCCGCTGGGCCGTTTCCTCGCCGCAATCATTTCCGTTCTTGGCATCGGCCTGTTTGCCATGCCGACCGCCATGCTCAGCTACGAGTTCATGAAAGAAGTTCAGGATCGCCGAAGGATGGACAGTTATTGTCCGCACTGTGGTGAGTTGATCGAGCACCCCCGCACGCGCAGTTCGGATGCGGCGGAACGGCGTTCCGATCAGTAGCCGTGGCGATCGCACAACCGAGTTGCCATGATTAAACGAAAGTCCAACAGACCGTCTGTCCGCCGACTGCAAATCGGTATTGTTGTGCTCGCAATTCTCGTCGCCATCGGGGTTATCGGCTATGTCCTCGCAGGTTGGGAACCACTCGAATCCCTCTACTTCGTCATCATCACCATCTTCGGAATCGGATTCGAAGAAGTGCGCGACATCAACACGCCGACGTTGCGCCTGTTTACGATATTTGTAATCGTGGCCGGCACATCCGCGATCTATTATTCGGTTGGAGGGTTCTTGGAAATGGTGACGCAAGGAGAAATACGGCGCGCGTTAAGCGAGCGCCGCAAAACGCACGGTATCGAGACCCAATCGAATCACGTCATCATCTGCGGGTTCGGTCGCATGGGGGAGATCCTCGCACGGGAACTCAAGAAGTCGGGAAAGCCGTTCGTCGTTATCGACAATGATGAAGACCGCGCACGGACCGCTGAAGAAGAGGGTTACCTCGTGCTGGTCGGAGACGCCACAGAAGAGGAAACGTTGATCAGCGCGCGTATCGCTCATGCGTCTACCGTTGCAACGGTCCTACCAAGTGACGCGAAGAACGTTTTTATCACGCTGAGCGCGCGGAATCTCAATGCCAAGCTGACAGTCATTTCCCGAGGAGAATTACCCAGCACGGAGGCGAAGCTGCAACAAGCGGGCGCGGACCATGTCGTACTGCCTGCAGCCATCGGCGGACATCGCATCGCCACGATGATTAAACAGCCGGACATCATTGCACACGCGCAAGAGGTCGCAGGTGAAGGTGACTTGGCCGAAGACTTGCGCGATCTCGGCGTCTATTTCAATGAAGTCCCCGTGGCACCCAATTCCAGTCTTATTGGCAAACCGCTCAGCGCGGTACATCTGCGCGGCCAAGCGCCGTTTCTGGTGGTGGGCCTCAAGCGGAAATCGGGCGAAACCATGTTCCGACCAGAACAGGAAACGGTGCTCCAAGAAGAGGACATTGTCATCATCCTCGGCGCCTACGACGATACGCCCATCGAAGAGTCGTAGACTGATTGCGAGGTTGCCACGACTGCGGACATGGGGCATACTGCGCTTTTCCCTGGACCTGAATGTGGAGGCGCGGATCGTGAAGCGGATACTGTGTGCGGCGTTAATGATGATTTCGATGGGTGCGATGGCAGCGGAAGACGTGACACCGTTTCTGGGCCGTTGGGCACTGACAATTCCGGGTGGTGGTGCCGGTTGGCTGGGCGTGACTCAGGAAAAAGGCTACCTTGATGCGCACATCCTTTGGGGTGGCGGCAGCGTCGTCCCCACCGCAAGCACGTATGTCGAAGATGGCAAGTTGTATGTGACCCGCATCCACGAGGTCAATCGCAAAGGCACCGACGGAAAAGTTGTCCGTAAACAGACGTTCACGGAGACGCTCGTTGCGGAAGTCAACGGCGACAAAATGAAACTTGTGCGCCAAGACCCAAGCCGTTCAGGCAAAGGCTTGCGCACGAGCCCATTCGAAGGGAATCGTATTCCCGACCTGCCAGCGAAACCGAATCTGAAAAAAGTGAAATTCGGGAAGCCCATCAATCTGCTCGACGAGAATTCGTTGAAGGGCTGGGAACTCATTAATGATCGCCAGGCCAATGGTTGGAGTGTGACTGATGGTGTGTTGCTAAACAACGCCGTGCAGCCCGAGGGCAAACACGTATCGTTCGGCAACCTGCGCACGGTGAAAGAATTCGAAGACTTTAATCTCAAGCTCGACGTCAAAGTCCCACAGGGCAATAACAGCGGCGTTTACTTGCGCGGTATTTACGAAGTGCAAGTCCTCGATAGCCACGGCAAAGACCTCGATTCTCATAACATGGGTGCCCTTTATTCACGCATCACGCCCAGTGTTGCTGCTGAAAAACCATTTGGCGAATGGCAAAACTTGGATATGACCCTCGTCGACCGCCACCTGACCGTAAAGTTAAACGGCAAAACGATCATCGACAATGCGCCCATCCAAGGTTGCACCGGGGGCGCTATGTGGTCGGACGAATTCCGTCCAGGGCCGATCTACTTGCAGGGCGATCACGGCACGGTTCGTTACCGCAACATCGTACTAACGCCGGTCAAGGGATAGCAGCAGTCGCTAGTCTAACGCAGCGTACCGCATCAAAGGAGCGACCTTATGTTTCTACGGATCAAACGACTCTCTATTGCCACAATGGTCTTCGGCGTATTGGCGATAGCGCCAATCGCATTCGCGGCAGACACTCAAGAAGAGAAAAAGCAGATGACGCTCGGCGTGTTGTTGTACACCGACTTTGAATTGTTGGATGTGTTTGGGCCGGTAGAAATGTTTGGCAACGTCGGCCCGGAATTGAAGATTGTCATGGTCGCGGAGAACGCGGGCGAAGTAAAATCCTATCAAGGCCCGAAGGCCGTCGCCGATGTCGGTTTTGATGATTGCCCGCATCTCGACATTTTGCTGGTCCCGGGTGGTTTCGGTACGTTGCCGCTGTTGAACAACAAGAAGACGCTCGATTGGATCAAGGATCGATCAGCCAAGGCAGACATCACAACGTCCGTTTGTTCCGGATCTGCAATTCTGGCGAAGGCGGGTGTGCTGGATGGCAAGAAGGCCACGTCGAACAAAGTGTATTTCAGCCTTGCCGCTTCGCAGAGCAAGGAAGTGGATTGGGTGGAGAAGGCGCGATGGGTCGATGACGGTGTGGTCGTTACGTCTTCGGGTGTGTCGGCAGGAATTGATATGGCGCTCGCGATTATTGCACGGCTCTGGGGCGATGAACGGGCAGAACAAATCGCTATCTTGACTGAATACGAGTGGCACCGAGATCCGACGGATGACCCGTTTGTGCAGTACTTGAACAAGGCACCGGCGCTACCACGCTAGGCGCTTGTCCGCGAACCACGGCAATCTCACCCTTTATTCGTCATCCCCGCCTAGCAACTCACTGCGTGAATTGCTAGGCGGGGATGACGGTGTATTCGCGTCACCTCAATCTTTCTGGTATCTCCAAACGGCAAACGAACCCAAAAGGTTTCCTTCACCGACATGAGCACAGCAACCGTTACCGTCGAACAAGTGCGGCAATTGCCCCCGCTGCACACCGAAACCATTCCAAGTGATTACATCGATAGTCTCGGCCACATGAACATGAATCGCTATTACGATGTACTGAGCGGTGCGTCCCGCAAGATGCTGCACAGCATCGGACATTCCGCCGAGACGAGAGACTCGATGCGCATTGGCAATTTCGTCCTCATGCACGTCATGAAATACCTGAAAGAAGTGCTTGAGGAGGAACAGGTCACTGTCCATGGCCGCATCATTGGACGGACAGAAAAGAAAATGCACATCATGTATTTCATGGTGAACGACACGCGAGAGAATATCGCGGCCACGCAAGAGTCACTCAACATTCACGCCGATCTGAAGGCCCGCCGTTCGTCTCCGTTCATCGAACCCATTGCGAAGGGAATCGATACGATTCGCGCAAGACAATCAGCGTTGGATTGGGATGCCCCGGTTTCGGGAGCGATCACACTTTAGATAGAAGTGAGCTTGGGATATCAGCCTTTGCCTTTCCCCCAGGCTATAGAACGCCCATTCGGAGTTGGCGCTACGTAGCTCCCGATTCCAATTGGGAGTTCATAACGGCAGGTACACATAGAACTAGAGAGTGCCCCTAAAAAGTGGGCGACGGAGGCCCGAATGTGGATTCGGACCTCCGTCTGTGCTGTGGGAGCATGGCGGTGGGGTTGTGGAAAACCTTTTGCTAATTTTGGACCGTCAATTTTGGCGTCGTCAACGGAAAGCGCAGCGAAAATGACGCGCCCCGATCTCCGTTATCCCCTATGACGACGTTCCCCCTATGACGATCCATTACGTTCCGCACCACGGCGAGTCCTAACCCTGTCCCTCTTTCCCCCTTGGTCGAATAGAACGTGTTAAAGACTTTGGCCCGGTCTTTGGCTGGAATCCCGGGGCCGTTGTCATGAACAGACAAGTACAATATTTCGTCTTCATGCCATGTCTTTACCCTAATAACACGATCCTCCTCCTGACCTTCCATTGCTTGGCAAGCATTCGTAATTAGATTCAAGAGCGCTTGCCGCAATAACACATAGTCCCCTTCACACATGGGCAAGTCCCCGTCGAAATCCGTTTCGACCTTGACCGTGTGTTCCATGGTTATTGCCTTACTCACATCAATACACGATTGCGCGATGTCATTGAGCGAAATGATCGTGAACCGCTGCGTTTCGTGCCGCAGGAAGTTCATGGCAGTTCGCACAATGTCACTGCACAAATTCACTTGCGTACGCATCGTGCCCAACCGATCGTTCGGCACCAATTCCTCTGCCTTGTAACCGATCAAGTCGATCTGGCTTCCGATAACGGAAAGCGGCGTACCCAAGTCGTGCAACATCCCTGAGACGAAACGGCCCAAGGTTTCAAATCGATTGGCTTCGAGCGCCAGCTCTTCCAATTGGCGGCGTTCGATATCGTGTCTGCGCTTTTCAAGACCCAACTCGATGTGGCGCATGATTTCGTCGGCATCAAATGGTTTTTCAACGTAGGCCAACGCGCCATATTCGACCGCGTTAATCGCGGTATCCAGTTCGCCGTACCCGGTCAAGATGATGACCTCGATTTCCGGAAACAGCGTCTTCGACCATTGAAGCAGATGAACACCGGACAACTTCGGCATGCGAAGGTCCGTAATCACCATGTCAATCTCATGGTCGCTGAGAATCTGCTGGGCTACCGGCACGTCCGGCGCGACGTATACGTCATGCTCTTCTTTGAGCAGCATGCGCAACGCTTGACGCGGACCATTCTCGTCATCAACGACGAGGATGCGACCGCGCATCGAGTTTTGGAATTGCTGTTCGCTTGAAGTCCCCACTTCAACTTCTCCACCGTGGCTCTCTACCACTGTTCCGCTCTGGTGCCCGACATTCTCGCCATCGGGATGATCCATGCGTTTTTCCACTACCGCCATTTGAACCCACTCCTTGTCACAACCGACGGAATAAGAGCAGGGTTCGTGCCGAAGTGGAGGAAACGCCGGAAGTTTCTGTCAATAGATAACTTAGCCAGGATCGGATGCAGAATATTTGCGTACAATTTTGTACACGCCAAAGATTCCCGCACATTTTTGAACCGAGAATCCACCTAAACGGAGATCCAACTCCATATAAATCGCTATACAGCAGTACTTTACGAAATTTTAGTTGATCGGCTCAAAAGTGCGCATATACCGTGTATAGGTGAGCGGATTTGAATCCTGGTGGATTTTCCGCTATAACAATTAAGAAGCGAAAAGCCGTGAGACCTTTTCATGGCATTAACTGAAGAAAGTATTAAAGAGACCCAATGAACGCTAACTCGGTATATACGTTGAAAACAACATCGCACTGGAAAGGTGCGATGCTCTTTGACGCGATGTGCCGAATTCCGGCACACGGGTTTCGGCCTCAGGGGCTTCTTCAGACTTAGATTCTAAGTAAAGACTGATAGAAAGCGCTGCAGGCGAAACAAAGCCTGCAGCGCTTTTTTTTTGCGCCGCATCTGGCGCGAGCCAAAAGCACAACGAAACAGGGGTTTCCCGCGGCATGGGGCCGCGGTGTAGGGATAGAACAAAGGAGCGGAACATGATGAATTTTTCGCATGTACTTGCGAAACCGACGGACACGGCGCCGAATTCGGCCCGGTCGGCCAAAGGGCTAGTAGCCCGCTGGCGAAACGGGCTCGCAGGACGAAGTACGGAGTTCAATGACATTAGCTCACAATCGGGAGAAGATAGAGATGGCGAAGTTCAATTCAGATTTTTGGGAGGTGCAAGCCGGTCCTGAATACTTAGAGTCCGTTTCCAGCGAGCGGGCCCTGTGGTTTGAGACCGATGTGGATCGCGATCGGCGACATGCAACACGGGAGTTTTTCGGAGAGGTAATGCCGTCTGTGACGACGATTATCGACGAGAATCTCACGAATCGCCAGCGCGAGGTCCTTCGGCTGTATTACTTCGAAGGCAAGACGCAGGAGGATATTGCAGCAATCCTCGACCTGACGCAGTCGACGGTTAGCCGGCACTTGTTCGGCACCGTGCGGAACGGCAAGAAGGTTGGTGGAGCGATTCCGAAATTGCGGAAAGCCGTTGATAGGACAGCTGATCCGGTCATCCACGGGGCGCTAGCGACCCTACAGGCGCGTTTTGCACAAACGGCGGCCTGAAAACCCACCCAAAACGAATAATTCGATATCACGAGGCGGCGGCCAGGAACCCTGGCTGCCGCCTTTTTTTTTGCCATTATTGGGCGTGTGCCCCGCCGCAGAAAATTATAGACGAAAATGTGATAATTAGCGCTAGCGAAATGTCTTGGTGAATGGTGCCTGAATACGCTATACTTACTCGTAATACAGGCTGTGTCTTGTGGGGCGGGTACGGGAACCGGGTAGCTGACTGACCCAGCGCCGGAAAGCTTCTCTAAGTACTGTGTACGGGGTAGCTTGACTCCCCTGACCTGTTGTGATTAAATGACGTTGCTATTGGGGTTTAAGCGAGCGAGAAGGAGACCATCGGTTATGAGAAAGCTCTCTTTGGGGGTGATTGCGGCTTTGCTGATTACATTTAGTTTCAGCGCTGCAGCATTTGATCGCCATTATTGGCATGGAGAGGACTTGTCCTGGTGGGGCAAGGGCGCGACTCCAGAACCTGTTGCAGATACAGGTTGGCCATCACGGGGCATTGGCCCGCGTGAAGGTTATTGTTGGTGGTGGCCCACCGATCCTGAATCGAACTCTGGTGATTCAGAAGCGTGGGGTAACCGCGGTAAAGTCATGCATGACTGCCCGCCGCCGCCTCCCGTAGTCGTACCACCCGAACCTCCGAAGATTAAGCCGAATCCGGTAACGGGTACTGTTCTCTTCGACAAGAAGAAATCGTTCTTCCTTGATGACGTGGGTAAGGCTGCGGTTGATGAAGCCGTCGCAGCGTTGAAACGTTTCGAGGACAACACGATCAATATCACAGGCCACGCAGCTGGCGGTGAAGGCGATCCCGTTGGAACTGGTCAAAAGCGTGCAGACGCAGTCAAAGCGTACTTGACGGAGAACGGCATTGCAGCAAGCCGAATTTCCGCGACAAGTGCTGGCGACAGCAATCCTGCGGCGTCGAATGACACTGAGCCGGGACGTAAGCAAAACCGTCGCGCGTTCTTCACAACGGTTGTCCCTTAGGGATAATCATTAATCGGTAATTACACCGCTCCGGCCTCACGAGGGCCGGAGCGGTTTTTTTTGTTTACTTCAGTAGTCGGTCTGGCCCATGATTACCATCGTTATGGGGGATACTGCACACGACATTGGTTCGTTTTCGCCCTACTTGGAGAGTTTCCTTGAAGCGGCGGTACTCGAACTCGGACTGTCCGACGCTACGATCGCCGCGTATGACGGGGATATTCGCCGATACCTCGCCGCGCTGGTCAAATGCGGGAAGACAGACCTGGATACGCTCGCGCGGTCAGATGTACTCGACTACCTCATTTCCCTACGTCGTGCGGAATTGGCACCACGATCGATCACGCGACATTTGAGTTCGATCCGGCATTTTCATAAGTACCTTCATTCTGAAGGACATTGCCGTGTCGATCCTACCGACGGTCTGGACTCGCCACGCATTACGCGGGCGTTGCCGGACTGCCTTCGCACAGATGAAATGACACGCTTGCTGCAAGCGCCGGATGCTTCGGAGTGGAGTGGTGTCCGCGACGTTGCGCTTCTCGCGCTTCTCTATAGCAGCGGACTTCGTGTATCCGAACTCGCGAACTTACCGATGAACGGCGTCGATTTCGAAGAGGGCGTCGTGCGTGTGGTGGGTAAAGGTGCGAAGGTCCGTTTCGTGCCGCTCGGTGCGTACTCCGCTGCGATGTTGAAGGAATGGCTGAAGCGTCGCAGTGAAGGGCGGGTGGCCGATGATACGGTGTTCCTCGGGAAGCGCGGCAAACGCATGGACCGATCATTCATTTGGCGCCTCGTCAAACGGTACGCTCAGTCCGCAAACATTTCAGCATCGATTTCACCGCACACATTGCGGCACACATTTGCGACGCACCTGTTGGATGGAGGCGCAGACTTGCGGGCGGTGCAGGAAATGTTGGGCCATGCAGATATTGGGACGACGCAGATCTACACCCATGTCAGCCGTGAACGTTTACAGAAGGCGCATCAAGCGTTTCATCCGCGGGGTTGAGATTACGGTTCACGACCGACACTCGCGGCACGAATGGCGTTGAACGTCTCCATTGTTTTTCAGTACGGTCCGAGACAATACTTTCATTCCGTCATTGCGAGGGAGCGGTAGCGACCGCGGCAATCTCGTTATGCGAGTAAGCTCTGCAACGATGAGATTGCCACAGTCGCCTGGAGCTCCTTCGCAATGACGGAATGAGTTGCGTTTGTCACAGGGAGTCGCTCTCATTGCCCTGTCCCTATAGAACGAAACACGCGTTCGCAGATTCATTTAAAGGGGGATCTATGTTGCGGGACCCGGTTTCAACTCTTCCGTCTACCCACACGAATCACTTTATCCGCTTTGGCTTCTCGGGCAATGGTGTCGGTTACCGCTACTCCACCACGACGTGAAAGGTGCTCTTTGTTTCCCAATTCTTCTTGTCGGTAATGGTGAGTGTGATGGGATAGCGACCGGGTTCTTTGTAGGTTTTCTCAACCCTTTGTTTTTTCGCGGTGTCACCATCGCCAAAATCCCAGAACGCTTTCTTGATTGTGAACGTCGGGTCATAGGGAATGGCAAGACCGGCATTGTACGGAGCCGTAATGGTGACGGGAAGGCGGCCGGCAGGCGCGCGTACGACGTCGAGTACATCGAATACTTCGGTCGTGCCGGCTTTGGTCCGGACATCATCGATAAACGGTAAGATCGTAACCGCTGATTGCCCTACGAGCACGTCCGCGACCGCACGCATGCTTTGTGACACGGCTTTGGGTTCGCTATACGACAACAAGATCGCATCGGCTGAGGCGAATTTCGGCAACGCCCCAGGATATCCGGTAAGCACAACGACCGTTCGCATGCCCATGCTCTTAAACTGGTCCACGAGTTCTACTTGCTCTCGGATATCCACGGTCGGCGAGCAAATGACCACCGCCGTCTTGATGCCCCTAGCGTGCTTCGTTAGCCGTTCCATTTCGAAGTCGTAAATTCGTCCGCCGTGTTTTGCGGTGCGAATGAGTTGTCGTTGGACAGGCTTCAAATACTTTTCCAACGGTTCGTGCAGTTCATCGACGCCAATCACTCCCGTTATCGCGACGGGTACCGATTCCTTTTTATTCAGTGGTAGCGTGTTACCCCGGTTCTGCACGAGGGTGATGGATCGGCGTTCAATTTCGTATGCTGCTTCGGCGTCTTTCTTTTTCCCAATTTTCTCGGCGTCGGCATACTTCGGCATCGGACGGCCGACGAGCTTAGCCTTATCCTTCATTTTCAGCACACGCATAACCGCCGAGTCCACGATGTCCTGGCTGAGCCGTCCTTCAACGATGGCCTTGTGTAGCTCATCGACGGTTTTCATTACGCGCTGGCTGGCCTCGTTCCAATACAGCATATCGGCACCCGATTGTAGCGCCAGAATAACGGCGTCGGTAATCTTGTGGCCAACGACAATGTCATTCGAATCAAAAGGCCCCGCGACCACGACGCCATCGAAACCCAATTGATGCCTCAATAAATCTCGCATGACGAATTCGGAAACGCACGCGGGTTGCGGCTGTTCACCGGGTGGAACGATGATCGTTGTGCCGACGTGCATCATTGGCACATTCCGCTTGATGACTTCGGCGTATGGAAGCATGTCGCGCTCGGCGAGTTTATCGAGTGGCGTGAGCAAGACAGGTGGTCTTCCGCGAAAGCGGTTCATGCCGCCGCCAGGAAAACCGGTGGGTACACAGACGATACCGCGATCTTCCATCCGCCCCATCAATCCACTGGCGGTCTCGGCAGCGAATGTTGGATCGCTGCCTAAACAGTGGATAGAGCCTTTGGCCTCGGCGAGTGTTGGTGCCAATTCCAGGGATGGACCGAGGTGCATGTTGAAGCCTAATGCGACCAAATGACTTGTAATGTAGTCCGCCATCCTGGAGGAAACTTCTGGATCCGCCGCTGCCGCGATCGACATCAGTGAGGGCGTTGGTACGAAGAATTCTTTCTTGGCACTGCGAGGTCTCGGCAATTCGTACAGGTTGGTGCCGATGAGCATCGGAATGCCCTTGGCAATTTCAGCTGGGCTTCGCCGAAGCGATGCGATGTATTCCGCCGTCCAACCGGGATTGGTCACCGATGGCAGAATAACGGCACCCGGTACATAGCGAGACAGGAGCGACATGTCGGACGAGTCAGGGCGGTTGCTTCCCTGTAACGTGACCATCATCAACTGAGCGATGCGGTCACGAATACTTAATGATTGTAATACGGCGGTTAGGTCGTCGAGTGTTGTCGCATCGGTTTCTGGATTGTCTTTGTGTTCGACACTCCGTGCATCGGTATTTCCAACGGCTTTGCGGAGGCCATCCTGCGCGAAGGCCGGTGATATGACCGCGCTCGTCACTATGACTATGATTGCGAACCAACAATACTGCTTCACGCCCTACTCCTAGTCGCCGGAAAATTCCGAGCTTATATGCCTTCTTCGATCTGACGGCGTTCCAACACGAGAATGCGATCACGATATTCGGCTGCGCGTTCGAATTCCATCTTGTCTGATGCCGCTTTCATTTTTTTGCGTAAATCTCGTAACGTCTTACCCAGATTGAATGACGGTAGATACGCATCTTCATCCTCTGCGACCTTAGACACCGTCACATAGTCCCGTTCGTGAATGCTGTTCAAGGCATCGTCGAGGCCTTTGAGAATGGACCGCGGCGTGATACCGTGATCCACATTATACTGCAGTTGCTTTTCGCGGCGTCGATTCATCTCGTCCAACGCACGCCGCATCGATCCGGTCTCCTGATCGGCGTACATGATGACCCGGCCATTCACATTCCGCGCAGCACGACCGCAGGTCTGAATCAAACTGGTATCGGACCGAAGGTAGCCTTCCTTGTCCGCATCTAGAATAGCGACTAGCGCAACTTCCGGAATATCCAATCCTTCGCGTAGCAGGTTTATGCCGACCAGAACATCAAACTCACCTTTTCGCAGTCCGCGGATGATATTGATTCGTTCGAGTGTATCGACATCGGAGTGCATGTATCGCGCTCGGACATTCAGATCCCCGAGGTAATCCGTTAGATCTTCCGCCATCCGCTTGGTCAACGATGTCACCAATACCCGCTCGTTACCCTCGACCACGCCGCGAATCTGTTCGAGCAAATCGTCGACTTGCGAGGAGGCTGGCCGAATTTCGACTTCGGGGTCCACGAGCCCTGTGGGCCGGACCACTTGTTCGGCGATCACCCCCCCACTCTTTTCCAATTCGTATTCTCGCGGCGTGGCAGTCACATAAACGCGCGCTTGTTTACGCGCCTCAAACTCTTCAAATTTCAGCGGCCGGTTATCCCGCGCGCACGGCAGTCGAAATCCATACTCCACCAGTTTATCCTTGCGTGCGCGGTCGCCTCGAAACATCGCGCCAATTTGAGGCACGGTAATGTGGCTTTCATCAATAACGATCAGGGCATCATCGGGGAAGTAATCTATCAGCGTATATGGGGGGTCACCCGGCATGCGACCATCAAGGTGCCTGGAATAGTTCTCGATGCCGGAACAGAATCCGATTTCCCGGAGCATTTCAAGATCGAATCGCGTCCGCTGATCGAGTCGTTGCAACTCAAGAATACGATTCTCTGCCTGCAGCTCTTTGGTCCGTTCTTGCAGCTCGAACTTGATTCCTTCTATCGCACGCTTGAGGGTCTCCGCCGTCGTCGCGTAGTGAGATCCGGGGAAAATCGTTGTTCGTCGAATACGGCGATTGACCGCCCCGCGCAACGGGTCAATTTCGTATAACCCTTCGATCTCATCTCCGAACATCTCCACGCGAATAGCAGCTTCGGCTTCGTAGGCAGGGAAAATATCGACGGTGTCGCCACGCACGCGGAATGTGCCACGATGGAAATCGACGTCGTTTCGTTCGTAGTGCATCGCGATGAGGCCCGCGATTAGGTCTTCCCGCGAATGGGTTTCGCCGGGAATCAGTTCTACTCGCAATTCCGTGTACGTTTCTGGCGAACCGATACCGTAGATGCACGAAACACTCGCTACGATAATCGTGTCGCGCCGCGTAAGGACGGACCGCGTTGCGGAATGCCGCATCTTGTCGATTTCATCGTTCACGGTCGATTCTTTTTCGATGAACGTGTCCGTGGTTGGGACGTAGGCTTCAGGCTGGTAGTAATCGTAGTAGCTAACGAAATATTCGACCGCATTGTTCGGAAAGAGCGATTTGAATTCGTTGTAGAGTTGGGCTGCGAGGATCTTGTTTGGCGCGACGATTAGCGCAGGACGATTGAGTTCCGCGATCACGTTGGCGATGGTGAATGTTTTGCCTGACCCCGTTACCCCCAGCAATACTTGATGATCTAGGCCATCCCGCAAGCCGCTGCACAAATCGTTTATGGCCGTCGGTTGATCTCCGTCAGGCGCAAACGGACTCACCAACTCAAAGTGATCCATGGCTCGCTCTAGGCTCCGGTCTCAACGACGGCGGGTTGGATGAGTCTAACGTCTCGGACACCGGAAACAGTTCGCAAGGTTGCCGCGACGCGTTCCGGAACAGAGTCGTCTAATGCTTCGAAATGGAATTCAAATACGCTTTGACCGTTTTCGGCGGTATCGAAATTCGCACGGACGATGTTGATATTCATAGGGCGAATGGCGGTCGTCACATCGGCCAGTACATTGGGACGCTGCCCCAACACGACACGAAGCCCGACGTCTCTTCCGCGTTCACCTTCCCAATGCGCGACCAATAGTCGCTCGGGATCGCGTTGAAGCGCGGAGAAATTTCGGCAATCCGCCCGATGAACGGTGATGGCCGCCGCGCGAGTTCGGTATCCAATGACGGGCTGCCCTGGCGCAGGCTTACAACACTTTGCAAAGAGGATCGCATGCCCGTTGGCCGCCGGGATGTGGATCAGTTTCTCGCGTGGCTCCGTGGCCGTGATGTTTTCCGGAGGTTCTTCGGCGACTGCGTCCGCAGCATGCCGCCGAATCTGACCATCAAGCGGTTCGAGTTCGCCGATCTCACGCAGGCGCTGTCGAATACGCGTGCGCGCGCGACCGGTTACGACGACATCGAGCCATTCCCATTGGGGTTGTTGATTCTTGGCCGTTAGAATTTCTACGACATCGCCGTTCTGTAAGTGGTATCGCAGTGGAACAGGCTGACCGTTGACCCGCGCACCGGTGCATTGATGCCCCACGTCGGAATGAACGCGATACGCGAAATCCAACGGCGTCGCGCCAGAGGGAAACTCAACCACTTTCCCGCGCGGCGTGAAGACATATACGTCGCGCACGCTGATGTCTCTGCGCAAACTGTCGAGCAATTCATCGGGGGCATGCGCATCTTGCAACCAGTCGTACATCTGGCTCAGCCACCCTAGTTGGAGATCCAATTTGGAATCGGGCTTTTCTTCTTTGTAGCGCCAATGCGCGGAGATCCCGGCGCGCGCGGTGTGATCCATTTCCTCCGTTCGAATTTGAATCTCCAGCGGTTGACCGTTGGAGTGCATCACGGTGGTGTGGATCGATTGGTATTTGTTCAGCTTCGGCATCGCGACATAGTCTTTAACGCGGCCTGGCACGGGAAGCCACAGTTGATGCACGACGCCCAATGCGTTGTAGGCACCGGAGACGGTCTGGGTGATGATGCGTAGTGCGAGGACATCCAACACCTGGTCGAAGCCTTTACCTTGGCTGACCATTTTTCGATAGATGCTGTACAGATGCTTGGGGCGCCCGATCACGCGGGCGGTCACTTCTGCTTCCTCCAAGCGCGATTCGAGCGCCTGCATCGTTTCCTTGAGGAGGTCTTCGCGCTCCTTGCGTTTCATTGCCAGCCGACGGGCCAGTTCGCGGTATTCAATCGGGTGCAAGAAATGAAATGCGTGATCTTCCAATTCCCACTGCCACGCAGCATGGCCCAACCGGCGAGCAATCGGCGCATAAATATCAAGTGTTTCTCGGCTAATGCGTTCGATCCGAGACCGCTTTTTGATGTGCTCGAGCGTGCGCATGTTGTGAAGGCGGTCCGCAAGCTTGATGATTACGACGCGGACATCTTTCGCCGTCGCGACGAGCATCTTGCGCAGATTTTCTGCTTGCTTTTCTTTTTCCGCCTCCGCACCCGCTCCCCATTCGATATGTTTTATCTTGCTGACACCGTCCACCAAATCGGCGATCTCTTCGCTGAATTCCTTCGCAAGGTCATCGTAAGAAACCGTAGTATCTTCCAACACATCATGCAGAAGGGCTGCTGCGATGGTGGTGGGGTCCATGCCGGTTTGTTGCAAGATGCGGGCAACGGCGACGCAGTGCGTGATGTAGGGATCGCCGGAAAGTCGTTTGACGCCTTGGTGGGCTTCGCTCGCGCGCGAGTATGCACGGCGAACCAGAGCAACGTCTTCATCGGAAAACGTTTTCCGTAGGGTCTTGGCGAGTTTGGCGAAGTCTTCGCGCATGATTTACAGCTAATACGGCACGTTCATAATACCGCTCTATCATATCATCCACGCCACCGTGCGCGCATGGCGGCATCCTGACATCTCCTGACCCTACTCAGTCAGTTGTGTCGGGCTGATGACCGCCGCGATAAATGGAGAATTCGAGGCCTTCGCCGAGTTCGAGCGTCGTGGATTCGAATTGGTTCTTGCCGTTTTGCACATAGTCGACGTACGGGCGGAGGCTGCGCTTGAAGGTGAAGATATTGTCCGCCATCACGACTGCGCCGGGCCTTAGTTTAGGCGTAATGAGTTCGAGTACAGGGATATAAAGGTCCTTCCAACCGTCGAGTAAAACCATATCGACTGGACCATCGATATCGCGCAAGGTCTCCATTGCGTCTCCCAAGCGGATATCAACGCAGTCGCTCAGCCCGGCTTCGTCGAGATTTCGTGACGCAGTAGCGTGTTTCGTCGGTTCGAGTTCTGTGCCGATGACGGTTCCGCCACCGTTGTCGCGCACGGCTGCGGCCAGATAAATAGTGGAAATGCCGAAGGACGTTCCGAATTCCACGATGCGCTGTGCGTTGATGAGTTTTGCGAGCAGATTGAGCATGACGCCCTGATCGCGCGATACGGGGATGAACACATCGGCCATCATCTCGGGCGTGATGGCGTCCCACATTTTCTTACCTCGCAACATGGCGAATGCTAGGCGCGGGATTTTTAGTGGCATGCGCCACCGGTCACCTTTCGCGGCTTCATGGAGCTGATCGAGGATGTTAGCAACACGGGGGTCGTGCAGGGAATTGATCGCAGTAAGCGTCATTGTTCGCTGCCCCTGAATAACGTTGGACTATGGGCGGTATTCCGGCTTGAATTCTTCGACCACCCGCAACGGTTTAACGTCGTCCCGCCAGCTCCGGCCGATCGCGCGTTCGAGCGCGGCATTGGCTACTGCGTAATCCCGGAGTGCACGTACGAGAGCGGTCTCGGCGTTGGTCACTGCGAGTTCCGCATCGAGGGTTTGGGACGTCGTACCTAAGCCTTCGCTGAACCGAAGTTCCGCAAGACTGAGGCCTCGCCGTGAAAAGCCAAGCGTCTCCGTTTCGCGCTTAATACGCGCCATCGCATCGCGAATTTGAATGACAGCCTGCTTGACGCCAAGCTCGATTACGTAACGCAAGTCTTCCCGCTGGCCCTCTACGCTCTCCTGTCGGGCGCGGGCTTCACGCACTTCATATTTCCGACGGCCACCTTGATAAATGTCTAACTCTGCACCAAGGCTAAAGGTCCACCCATCCGGCTGGGTGAAACCGCCTTTGTGCGCGTTCTGGAATTGAATGTTGGCACCTACGCGCGGTTTGAACTGACCTTTCGTACGGCGTACATCTTGTTCAGCGGCCATAATCGCTTCATCCAGGGCCAATAACGCCGGACTATGTCCATCCGCGAACACGACCAATTCATTCGGATTGAGTGTAATGGGAAGCCATTCCATCTGCGCTTCCAGATTAATTGGTGTTTGTTGCGGCAAGGCCAATACACGACGCAGATTTGCTTTCGCAAGTCGGTCCGCATTTCGCGCCTCCACTTGACCGGCTCGCCGAGCACTGAGTTCGGTGCGACTGCGCAATACCTCAAACTCACTCATCCGGCCAACGTTGAACATTTGCTCCGCGTCATAGAGCTGACGCTCGAACGTCGCGACACTGGCCTCGGCAACGCGTACCAACGCCTGTGTCGCCAACGCATCAAAAAAGGCTTGTTTCGCATCGAATTCAATTTGTTGCAGTGTCGATTCGCGGCGCCACTCTTCCGACTGTTGTAGATAGCGGGATGCTTCAAGCGCTGCGCGTAATTGACCACCGGCGTAGAGGGCCTGGGTTAGTGTAATTTGATCTAAGCGGAATGTATCCGCCGGCTCGAATCCGAGATCACCTACGGCCGAGCCGCCAAGGAGTGAGAACAGGAACGAAAGCGGTCCTCCACCACCGCCGCCGCCAAGGCCGCCGCCACCACCGCCGCCCAATCCCCCCAGTCCGCCACCGAGGATGTCGGTGAAATCTTTCTGATTGAACTTGGTGTGTGACAACGAGGTTGATGCCGATAGCTGAGGCAGGAATCCAGATTTCGCCTGGCCGACCCGCGCAACAGATGCGTCAACTTCAGCATCAGCGACTTTGCCTTGTGGATTCTGTGCCAGTGCGAGTTCGACACAACGCCGTGGATTTAGCGTTACGGGGTCTCCGGCGAGACGTTCTTCTTCGGCCGATTGGTCATCGAGGAAATCTTCCATCTTGGTGATGGCCTCTATCACGCCGGACGCGCCCTCAAGTAGGTCAGGCCGTTCGCGATCCGCGGGGCGTGCGGATTCGTCGGCGACCTCCGGCTCAGGTGTTGCCTCGGCGTCCTGCGCTATCGCCGGTATTGGCGCCAGAAAAAGTAAAAGTAGGATCGGAGTAATGCGTTTCATCATTGGTTTTCGTGCTTTCGCCCTATATATGATTGGAAAGTCGCCATCATACGCACGCGGCTGAAACCGTTCAATCCCGCTGGACCTTAGCGCAATGCTGCCAATCCGATATGAGGGCTCCTAAGCGTTGGACCGGGGCAGGCATGGTGTGGTTCTGCCAATTTTGTTACATTCCGGCATTGGAACTGGACCTGTCCTTTCGAAGGAGATGATACATGGGCGCATGGCAACGGGGCCTCGGCATGGCCATGGCGGTACTGATAGCGGGGTTGCTGGGCGTTTCGCCAGCGCATGGTGAACCGCGGACATTCAAAGATCGCGAATACAACGTTCAGGACGCCACACTCAAATGGGGAAAGCAAGACGCTCAAATCATGGCGATTCACGTCCCTGACCTGGCGCATCCCGATACGACCGCGCCGGACGTGGCCCGCAAAATCAACGCTATCGCGAAAGTCGGTGGTCAGGCCGTGGCCTATGACTTGCACGGATTTAACGAAAAGGGTGACAAGATTTCCGAGGCAGGGTTGCAGGCCTACCGTGATGTACGGCATCAACACGATTGGCGGCGCATGAATGCGGTGTGCCGCATCTTCTCCGATGATGCGCCGGATGACTTTAAGTGGCGTCGCCGCGCCGTGAGAGCGGCGGCGAAAGCGCTGCAGGACGAACTAAAGACCGTCTATTGGATCGATGGCCCTCGATGCGAAGAATTAGTCCGAGTGTTTCACAAACACGCGCCTCATCTTGTCGTCGCGGCGTATGACGGGGGCAATGTCCATCTCGTACGCCCGGGTGAGAACGCTGAGCCGGGTGTGCCGAACATTTTTGTTGGAGGTTCGCAGCCGACGCTAGATAAATCGGTTCTTGTCGTACTGCCCGCCGATGATGCTAGTTACAAAGCACTGGAAATGACTTCGATTGATCCAGTCGAAAAGGAACCGTGGGAACCAGACAACAGTAACCTCTCGGAAGAAGAGAGGGCGGAAGGCTTTATCGCGCTGTTCGATGGAAAAACACTCAACGGCTGGCATCCCAAGGACGGTGCGGGGATGTTCGAGGTGAAAGACGGCATGATTACCCGCATTGGTAAGGGTTCTCAATTGCGGACGCGCAACCGCTTCGACAATTTTGTTCTTCGTTTGGAGTGGCGTATGGAAGATGGCGGCAATAGCGGCATCTTCATTCGCGCGCCTCGCGCCGCACGTTTCTCCAAGATCGGTATGGAATTCCAATTACTAAACGACGGCGTCATGGAGCCGAGTCACACCGGTGTCGGCGGGATTTACGAAGCGCAGGCACCTCTTACCGTCGCGCGCAAACCGCCAATGGAGTGGAACACCGTCGAAATCAAATGCGATGGCGCGCATCTGATCGCGTGGCTGAACGGCACGAAAGTGCAAGACATCGATCTGGATGCACACGAGGAATTGCAGAGCCGTCTCCGCGATGGATTCATCGCGTTGCAAGATCATGGTGCCTATGTTCAATTCAGAAATATTCGATTGAAGGAGTTATAGCCTCAATGTTAACCGGTCTAGTGTTTGCAGCTCTGGCGATTTCGGCGGATGCAGATGTGTCTGCTTCCACCATCCAGTTGGAAAGTGGGGACAATGCACGATGGTCGGTTATCGCTGACAATGGTGCCGTGGGTGATCACCGTGGAGGGTATAACGGAATCATTCGCGTGGAGGAACCGGGCGGAAATCGTTTCCCGTTTGTACCCGCGTACGCTGGACTAAATCTTGAACACTATTTTGATGCGCGGCCGCGGCATGAGGACAGCAAGGTTTTCTTTGAACCACGTCATGTGCACATGCAAATGCGGCAGCTTGATGACCGGATTGTTGAGTTGTACCAAGAGCCGACACCGTTCTACGGCGTTGAGAGTTGGACGCGGTTTGAGGGGTATGAATCTGAACCGCACATTATCGACATGACCTACCGATGTATTCCACGGCGGAAAGTCTTCAAAGGCGGTTTTATGGGCGTCTTTTGGGCGTCGTATATCAATGCTCCCGAGAACAAGAGTGTCTATTTTCTCGGCGAGGGTTCGAGCCTGGACGATCCCTCGTGGGTCGAATTCTCAACCGAAACACATGGCAAAGAGAGCACCGTCCTACCCGTGGGCGACGCAACAGCGTTCGACTACCCGGAAAAAGGCGGTACATTGTTCAACAGCATGTCGCCAAAACGGTTTGCCGATCCGTTTTTCTACGGGCGTGTCGGGGATGACGTATTGATCTTTATCTTTGATCCGAATCCGCACATTCGGTTTGCCCATTCACCGAGTGGCGGTGGCCGCACACCCGATGGCACCGACACGAATCCAGCGTGGGATTTTCAACTCGTTGTACCAGATTACAAAGTCGACGAGGAGTACGAGCTGAGTATGAGGCTCGTCTACAAACCATGGAAGAGTCGGGACGATGTGTTGGACGAAGTGCGCCGGTACCGGAGCCGGTAATCGACGCCATCTCGCCGCAACGCAAAGGGGCAATCCGGCGCAAATTGATGCGCTGGTACGAGGAAAACGCCCGCGACCTCCCATGGCGGCGCACAAGTGATCCGTATGCGGTTTGGCTGTCGGAAATTTTGCTGCAACAAACTCGGGTTGATCAGGGTCTTCCGTATTACGAACGATTTCTCAAGCGATTTCCGAAGGTCGAATCGCTTGCGAGCGCAAGTGAACATGACGTTCTCAAAGCGTGGGAAGGATTGGGGTACTACAGCCGCGCGCGGAACCTGCATAAGGCGTCGCGCATCGTCGTAAACGATCATGACGGCACGTTTCCCCGTCGCGCCGACGAGTGGCAAGCGTTGCCCGGCATCGGGCGGTACACGGCGGGCGCGATCGCGAGCATCGTGTATGGCGAATCCGTCCCCGTGCTCGACGGAAACGTGATTCGCGTCCTTACCCGCCTCTTCGACATCGACGCATGCTCCGATACGCCTTCCGTGCGTGAAGAGTTGTGGACGCTTGCCGGTGCACTCGTTCCCGAAACGGCACCGGGCGACTTTAATCAAGCGATGATGGAACTGGGCGCGACCATCTGCGCGTCATGCAACCCAGCGTGTCAGGATTGCCCGCTTGCAAAGCAATGTCTTTCACGCGAGGCTGGCACGCAGCTCGCCCGTCCAGTCCGCAAGGCGAAGAAGGCGGTGCCGCACAAAGAACTGGTGATCGGTGCGATCGTAAAAAGCGGCCGAATCCTGATAGCAAAACGCCCGAGCAGTGGCCTGCTCGGTGGCCTGTGGGAATTGCCGGGGGGCGAAGTAAACGCGGGTGAATCGCACGCGAAAGCTTTGCGCCGCTGCCTCAAGAAGTCTGTCGGACTTCGGGTAAAAGTAGGCGGACTCGTCGCATCGGTCGATCATGCGTACTCGCATTTCCGTGTCACGATGAACGTGTATCGGTGCGACTTCGTATCCGGCGAGGTATCGGCGAATGAACACGACGAGTTCAAATGGATGACGCGGGCGCGATTCGATGAATTCGCGTTTCCGAAGGCGCATCATAAGTTCTTGCACTTGTTGTAGAAGGACTTGGAAGTCCGCAACTCCTGTTACAAACAGGAGCTACCTAGCTCCCGATTGTAACCATTAGTGTCCGGTTAAGCTTTCTTAGTTTCATTGTAATGCGTTATATAGCTATGGCTTAGGTGACAAGTTGCGCGTTTTCTATTTCAGATTGTTTGTACATATGGACCATGCTTTTCCCTTGTTCGACAAGGAGAGAGAAGTGGTCTATGCATTCAGGTCGTTTTGTCTATTCCCAGCTTTTAGACTTTCTTCCCAAGCACGAGTTCGACAAATGTGTGAAGCACTCTGGCCGACGCGAACGAAAAGCGCCTGAGCCTCCAACAAAGCCTCTACACAATTCTACAGATTTTCAGCATCAGCCTTTTCGAGAAAACCCCATCTCACAAGCCTTTTCTGACCAGGAAAGCACATATGAATACAACCAGATGCGTAACCAACTAAATCTGTTCGACTTTTAACCGGACACCAATGATTTTCGATGGGAGTATTGGACTCGGCCCTATAGATTTAGCCGTACCCCCTGGGCTAGGATGTCGCTTTCCACGCTGCACGGCAGTACCCGAGCGGCGCAGACCTCACGAACGAGGATTACCGACCGGTCATGGCACGGCGCACCAACATCGTCAGCGAATTCATCATGTTTATGCGAGAACGCAAAGCATACTGGATGGCCCCAATCATCATCGGCCTACTCTTGCTCGCACTACTCGTCGTCCTAGGCAACACCGCCGGAGCCCCCTTTATTTACACTCTGTTCTAGACTGCGGCGAAGCCGCCAACTGTCTTTCTTTGCTTACTTTCTTTCTACAGAAAGAAAGTAAGAGCGGTTCAAAAAGGAGTTATTCCATGCCAGACGTAAGTTTCGATCTCAAAGACAAAGTAGCCGTAGTCACCGGTGGCAGCCGCGGCATCGGCGAAGCCATCGCTATCCTCTTCGCAAAACACGGCGCAAAAGTCGTACTCGCCTCCCGCAAAATCGAAGGTTTACAAGAAGTCGCCGCGAAGATCACCGAAGCTGGCGGTGAGGCTCTCCCCATCGCCTGCCACGCCGGTAAAAGCGAACAGATCGCTGCGCTCTTCGACCAAGTCAAAGAAAAATATGGACGTGTCGACATCCTCGTCAACAACGCCGCCACCAACCCCTACTTCGGACCCGCCGTCCACACCCCCGAAGCCGCCTTCGACAAGACCGTCGAGGTCAATATCAAAGGCTACTTCCTCTTCATGCAACACGCCGCCCAAGTCATGGTCGAACAAGGCAGCGGCAGCATCATCAACATCGCCTCCATCGCAGGCATCCGCCCCGGCGCCATGCAAATGACCTACGCCATGACCAAAGCCGCCGTCATCTCCATGACCAAAGGTTTCGCCAACGAGATCGCTGCAGCAGGTGTAAGAGTAAATGCTATCGCCCCCGGCCTCGTCGAAACCAAATTCGCCAAAACCCTCATCGACACCCCCGAAATCTACGAACACGCCATGGCCGGCACCCCCATGAAACGCCACGGACAACCCAACGAAATCGCAGGCGCCGCCCTATACCTAGCCTCCGACGCAGGCGCCTTCTGCACCGGCTCCGTGATAACTATCGACGGCGGCGCAACCGCATAAAGCACCCCAAATACGATTCTCACGCAAAGGCGCAAAGACGCTAAGAGATGTCTTCAAGAGACACAAATCTATACGAAAGACCAAAGCCACAAAAGTCCCCTCTCCTCGGGGAGAGGGTTAGGGTGAGGGGTCTTTTGGTTCACTACAAGGAAACTCGATTTCAAAATTGTTCGATTTACGCAACCACAGCAGTACTCGGAACACATCTGCGACATCTGCGAAAAGCTCGTAAGATCTTCGCGCCTTAGCGCCATAGCGTGAGATAAAATTAAGAACGATCTGGAGGCAAGACTTCGATGCCGAATCAAGGAATCAACCGCCGCGATTTCACCAAAGCCGCCAGCCTCTCTCTCGGTGCCGCGACCCTCGGCATCTCTCAAGCAGCACCACCCAAGCACTACGCACAAGTCGACTCCACTCCACCCCGCGCGCCAAGCGAAAAAATCCGCATCGCCTTCATCGGGTGCGGCGGACGCGCTCGTCAGTTGATGCCATTCTTCATCGAGAACGGCGGATTCGAAGTCAAAGCAATTTGCGATGTTAAAAAAGGCGCACTCGCCGAAGCCCGCAAATTCGTCGGCGATGCGCCACAGGCTTATGAGGATCACAACGAAGTCCTCGCCCGCGCTGACATCGACGCCGTAATCATCGCCACGCCCGATCACTGGCATGCGATTATCGCGATCGAAGCGTGCCAAGCGGGCAAAGATGTCTACGTCGAAAAGCCCCTTTGCCTCTGCGTTGAAGAAGGCCGACGTATGATTCAGGCCGCACGCAAACACGGCCGCATCGTACAGATGGGCACGCAACAGCTCAGCGGAAAAATTTATCAGCAAGCGAAAGACGTCGTCCGAAGCGGACGAATCGGCGACATCACCATGGTCCGCACCTGGAATTTCCGCAATCGATTCCCCGGCCACGGCCATCCCCCCGATTCCGATCCGCCCGCCGATATCAACTGGGACCGCTGGCTCGGACCTCGAACCATCGTGCCCTACAACCACGTCAAGGCCTCCGGCGCGTTCCGCGATTTCTACGAATACGCCGGTGGCATTCTCACCGACTGGGGCACCCACCACTTCCACACCGTTCTCGACATCATGGGCTACGCACCACCGAAGACCGTCAGCGCCGCAGGCGGCAAATACGCGATCGACGACCTCGTCACCACCCCCGACACCATCAGCGTCCTCTACCAATTCGACGACTGGACCCTCGAATACTCCAGCCGCGAGACCAATGGGCGCGCCCCCTACAACGTCGAATACGGCATCGAATTCTGCGGCCACCTCGGCACCCTATTTTTAAATCGCGCCAACTTCGCCATCATCTCTGAAAAAGACCGATCCAAACCCGAAGAAGTCGTCCGCGGCGAATCTACCGACAACTGGACCCCCGCCGAACTCGACCGCGACCACGTCGCCGATTTCCTCGACGCCGTCCGCACACGCCGCATGCCCAACAGCGAAGTCGAACTCGGACACCAAGCCACCACCCTCTCCCACCTCGGCAACATCGCCTACCGAACCGGCCACCAACTCACCTGGGACGCCCAAACCGAATCCATCCCCAACAGCAAAGAAGCCGACGAACTACTGAGACGCGACTACCGCAGCCCTTACGAATTGCCGAAGGTGTAGACAAAATCATTTAGCCACTATCACTTGCGTGGTATGCGCTTGCACAGCGCATAAGGCCGTCCCATGCCTCCGCGCTAAACGCATTCGCAGTCCCGTAGTCGGCGATAACGCCCGGCGGCATGTTCAAAAGGTCGTAGAGACGACGGTAGATACGCGATGCCTGTACGTCCGTGCCCTCGACACAGTTTAGGATCCCTTGACAGACTACCTCCGGTCGCTCAGCGATTGAACGCGTTCCCAGTAACTCGACCAAGAATTCCGGATTGGACTTCCAGCGCGCCACTGCCGATGCGGTACGAACATCCAGATCTTCCGTGAGATTGAACCTTCGAATACCACTGTATCCGTAGACGGCCTGATTCAGATCCTGACTTCGTATCGCATCGAAAAACACGCTCGGCAAACAGAAACTTTCGGACCCTGCAAGAGTTTCGACAACGTACCGTTTCACTTCAGGAGACACGGACTCAATATTGCCGGCCAGAAACGGGTAATTCCGACTGCGTTGAGATAGGATTCTCAACGCATCCCTCGCAACAGACCCATCGTGCAAAACGGCCATTCTCGCGACTGCATCCACGTGCTCAGGAAACCGCTCGGCCATCAAACCCAACGCACGTCGTTGTAGCGTCGTCTCATCATCCTTGTGCACGCTCCGAATATTGCCCACCGCGTATTTGCGAAGTAGGCGACGCGACCTCTCACCTCGAAATTTCGCATACCAATAGAGCGCTTCGCCCCGCACGTACGGTGTTTCAGTCCTGTCTTTCGCGATGCGTCGGAAGCCTCGAATCTGTTCAGCCCCGCTCGTGTTGAGCCATTCGACAGAGGGCCAATGAACTCCCGGCTCCATCCACTGTCGACGCTCATCCGCGAGCGCTACGTGATCACGCAAAGATTGAGGATTCGGATGCTCCCGCTGGCCCGCACGTGACTTCGATGCAAAGAGGTTTACACTCTGCGACAGCAGATGCGCCCGGAGTTCCGGTTCGTTCTGGAAACTTTCAAGACGCAAAACTGCGCCGGCACAAGTCGACCTGAAAATGACAGTCCCCCGTTCTCGAGCGGAATCCCATTCTCCAAAAGTATGGTAGTGCCAATGGCCGACAACGTGTATATCGAGGTCGTGTTGCAGCGCCTCGGGCAGATCCTCGTCAATCAAAGAGAGCAACACTGGTACCGCACCCATGTGTCTCGATTCACCCAGATACTCGACGATTATTCGATACTGCCGCCAACGGTCGAATTTCTGAAGAGCCCCGGACCGTGCCCGCTTGTTCTCCGGCACAACGTCTGCCGGAATTCCCATCCTCAAATAGTCAACCAATACCGTAGGTTCGACAGGGAGACCGCAAGTTAGCAATTGGTCCTTCGTTGATAGAACGGACAAACCAAAGCTATCGAAGCTTCGAGTCAGTCCAACGGCCAACACGATCACCGCAACGAGACGCCGCCCACTTCCTATTGCCATTTTTCTCAGTGCTTCATCCTAGCCATCATCAAGTTCGAGAATCGTTTTTTGCGCGCTCGCTGACACCATCACTCCAATACCACAAATCACACTCAAGTTTCAGAACACTTGCAGTTCTTCGTCAAAATCCGAATAATCACCCATCTCAACCGTAATATGGAGATAGACCTGTGTCTCAACAAGAACTAGTTGGACAACTGAGAGCCCTGCCCTTCGCCGAAGCGCTATCTGCGGACGTGCTCGCCGGTTTCGCAGAGACACTCGATACCGTTGGCGTAGATGATGATGCCGAAGCTGGCACCGTTCTCTTCACCGAAGGCGATAAGCCGACAGACCAAGGCATTGTCGTGTTGACCGGTGCCGTGACCATTCAGAAACCCGGCACGCCCGAGTTGGAACAATCGGCCCCCGAACTCCTCGGCGAAATGACGCGCTTCAATCCGACCGGACATCGCACGGCCACCGTCACCGTAAGCCAACCGTGCTCGCTATTACGTTTCGCCTGGCCAAACTTCGAAAAAGTCGCACGACGCCGCATGAATGAAGCCGATTTCAACGCACTCATGAAAGCACTCGAAGAATACGCCTGGCAACACTTTACTCAGTAGCGGTCAGTTCCGACGCCAACCGATCCACCCACGCCGCCTGATCATCCGGCGCAATCCATTCAATTCGGTCATCCGCACGAAACCACGTCAACTGGCGCTTCGCATACCGTCGCGTACTTTGCTGCATTGCCGCTCGCGCTTCCTCAAATGAAACCTTGCCCCGCAAATGCGCCATAAAATCCCCATACCCCAGCGTCCGCAACTGCTCCAAATGCGCACGATGTCCCGCGTCCAACAACGCCCGGAGTTCATCCAAAAATCCCGCCGCCAACATCGCATCCACACGACTGTTGATACGCGCATACAACACATCGCGCGGATACCGAATCGCCACAAAACGTGCACGCACCCGATCCGCACGTTCCTGGTGCTCGCGATGCAACACACTCAATGGCTTCCCCGCGAGTTCATACACCTCCAACCCTCGCACAATTCGCCGCACATCCTGCTCATCAATGATCGCTGCATAATCCGGATCGACTGATTCCAATCGCGCGAACAACGACTGCCCCTCAGCCTCGGCAGCTTCTCTTTCCAACCGCGCCCGCACCGCATCATTTTTCTCCGGCCCCTCGAACAACCCGTCTACCAAAGCATTGGTATACAGCCCAGAACCGCCAGCAATCACGACAGGAACCCCACGCGCATTGATCATCTGCAACACAATCCGCCCCTGTCGCTGAAACTCCCCCGCAGAAAACAGTTCACCCGGCGTCAGGCAAGATACGAAATGGTGTTTCACACGGGATTGTTCACTCGCCGTCGGTGCAGCCGTCCCAATTTCCATACCCGTAAACACTTGCATGGAATCCGACGAAATAATTTCCGTCCCCAGTCGTTCCGCTACCGCGATCGCGAGCGCCGTCTTACCCGATGCCGTCGGCCCAACAACTGCCACCGCTTCGACTTCCAAGCGTTTCCCAACATTGCTCATTGACGACGGCGGAAACTTTTCTCCATCTGGAGTTGCGTGAGTTCCGTGACAATCGGCCGACCATGCGGACACGTATACGGCGGCCGCAACCGCTTAAATCCATCCAACAGACCCCGACGCTCCTCCTGCGTCAGCCGGTCCCCCCCTCGAACAGAACTCTTACACGCGCGCGACGCAAGCCGAAGCAAATCCGTTTGATAACTCTCCCGATTGAACAAGTCACCCTGCGCCAGTTCATCCAAAATTTGATAGACCGCATCCGCCACTCTGGACTCATCATACAAATGACAGACCGCCGTGATCTGAAATGTCGACCCGCCAAACGATTCAATCTCAATTCCCAAGTCCGCGAACAACTGCTTGTGCGTGTCCAAAAGTCTCGTGTGTGATGCCGGAACGTCGATCAACAACGGCACCGCCAACTGCTGCGATTCATAATGGACTTCCGCCAAATCACTGACCAACGAGTCATACTGCAATCGTTCATGTAACGCATGCTGATCGATGATCAACAACCGATCCTGTTCCGGTATCAACAAATACGTATCGAACAACTGCACCGGCGCATTACCCACTTCCCCAAGCTGAGCGAACAACGCCGTCGGCTCAGCGGGCGCAGCATCTGACGGCGTCCCATCGAGATCAAACTGCACCGGCGGTGCAGGCTCAACTTCACCCACAACGGCCTCACGCGCAACCGTATCGTCAACAACCTGCTTCGCAACAACCGGCGGTTCACCCGCATAGCCCACAGATTTCTCAACATCGTCTCGTTCATCCGCCACCTCACTCGCCGGTCGCGGCAACGGCTCCGGACGATCAAATGTTGGCGTAGCATCCGAATCGACCTGCGGTAGTTCCGCCATGCACGTCCGGACGATATCCCGAACCGCATCCCGCGCGGCCCGCTCATCACGAAACCGAACCTCCCGTTTCGTCGGATGAATATTCACATCCACCAGATGCGGATGAGACTCAATCAATATAATCCCAACCGGATGACGACCAATGGTCAACAATTCGCGATACCCATCTTCAAAACCGTACTGCAACGAACGGTTCACGATTGGACGTCGATTCAAGAAAAAATGCTGATGCGATCGTTGCGACCGCGTGAGCCGAGGCAACCCAGCGAGTCCCCGCACTTTGAGTCCCGCCTGTTCCCCACGCACATCCACCAAGTCATCCAAAAAATTCAGACCCCAGATCAGTGCAACGCGCTCCCGCAGCGACGCACCCTCCGCAACATCCAAAAGCAACTTGTCATTGTGATAGAACTGAAAACCCGCGCGCGACGCCAACGCATGTTGCTGAACAACATCAATACACCGACTCAATTCTGTCGTCATCCCTTTGAGGAACTTCGCACGCACCGGAGTATTAAAATAGAGCCGGTTCACAGACACCCGCGTCCCAGGACGACCAGCCGCTTCAGCCACATCCCGCAGCACACCACCATCCACACGGATCTTCGTCGCCGCATCATGGTCCGCCCGCCGAGTGACCAGCTCAAACCGCGACACCGCCGCAATACTCGCCAACGCCTCACCCCGAAATCCTAACGTCTGTATATTATCGAGGTCCGCCGCCGTACGAATTTTACTCGTCGCGTGCCGCTCAATCGCCAACACCGCATCGTGATCCGACATGCCATGTCCGTTGTCGATGACCTCAATCAAGCGACGACCAGAGGCCGTGAGCCGCACCGAAATCCGCGACGCACCCGCATCCAGCGCATTCTCCACCAATTCCTTAACGACCGAGGCCGGACGTTCCACGACTTCCCCGGCAGCGATCTTATTCGCAATCGCTTCAGAAAGCACTCGCACAGCTGGTATTCGGGATTTACCCGGCATGGCCCCCTCACAACCCTGTCTTGGGTACAAGGCAATTCTAGTTCCACACGGACATCAACGCAAGCAGCGCGATACGCCAAGACAAAAAGAAAGCGGGACAGCTTTTCGCTGTCCCGCTGGACTTAACCCTGTGTCTGCCTAACTAACCGTAGTACTCGTCAGCGCCATCCACACCAACCGCGGTGCAAAATCACGGCCGGCCTTCTAGCAGGTTTTCCATATCCTTCATGGTCGTGAAGGATACGTTCCGCTAATACTAGAGTACTTCCGACTGCACATACGTAATCGGATCACCCGAGAAGTACTGCGAATACGCCAAGCAGATGTTAAGCGTTCCGAACACAAGCGGATCACTCAGATTCACAACTTCTACATCACCCATATCTTTTGTTGAAAAGATTCCACGGTGATCGTAGCTACCCGGATCAATATCTCTGATCGTGTACTTGGCACCTGCAGCCAAACTGGAATCGAGCTGATTGTCGCCCCAGTCGGTGCTCGACGTCGGCGAGAGATTAAACTCGTTCAACGTCGATTGTGTATTGTTCTTGACATCTAACTTCAAGAAAATAAACGGACAGGCGATGGTCAACATCGGTAATGCGCCGACCAGTAGAGCGTAGGTTAGCATGCGGCTTGCACGTCGAGACATGGGCGTTCCCTCCTTCATTAAGTCTGCACCCTATACAACCACTTGTAACATGATTCTTATATCACACTACATCCGGGACTGGCAAACCCCCTTTAGAACGCTTGCCTAAAATTCCCTTCCGGTGCTGCGCGCGGGCAGACTGACGCGCGTTACCGGTCTGTAGAATGACTACCGGGTTACATAGGCCTGGGACACAATACCCCGTGACGGCCCCCCGTTGGCCTTTCTGGCCAGTCACTCCACAAGTAGTGACTGTACAATAAGACCGCAATAACGTTACCAAAACGATCAAAATAAATCAACCCTAACAACCCGCCACAACCCTTGTCACCGAACGAGTTGGAACCTATTCACCCACTATACCAGATCTCACCCCAATTCAGCCCCGCTTGCCGCCCATGACCGACCCCAGGCATTCTAACGAGTCACCCCACCCATATCCACCATACCCCACGCCAAAGGGACGAAATACCATGATAGAGCTCGACCTCATTCAAGACACCCTAGCCGTCCAATCCAAATACGCACGAGACGCCTACAGCCGCCGCGCTACGCTCAATGTGTCGACCAAGACAGACCCCAATGACCTCCTCACAGAGGCCGATCTTGCCATTCAAGCCAATATCGTCAACGCCATCCAATCCGCCTTCCCCGGAGACCACATCGTGGGCGAAGAAGACGGGCTCAACGAACTACCAGCCGATACCTCAATTCGCTGTTGGTTTATCGACCCGATTGATGGCACACAGAATTTTGTGCGCGGATTGTTCCCCGCATTCGGTATCTCAATAGCCTTTGCCCAACAAGCCCACGCACAATGCGCCGGCGTATCACTACCCGAACAAGAAGTGACTTTCCTCGCTCAACGTGATCAAGGCGCCACCGCCAACGGCGCACCCATTTCAGTGTCAACCATCGATGACTTAACACACGCACGCACAGAAATCGATTTCGGACATCGCGCAGGACGCAACGATCTGCTCAACCATTGCATACCAATCATTCAGGAATCAGGACAACTACGATGCCACTGCGCCGCCGTCGTCGGCCTATGCTCCGTCGCGACCGGCGACGCCGACGCCTTCATCCACGCTGGACTCACCCCCTGGGATCATGCCGCAGCGATACTCATCGCAGAAGAAGCCGGCGCAACAGCCACGCAATTTGACGGATCCCCCATCCCCCTCTTCGCCCAAGCCCCCAGCCTCGCGGTCACCAACGGACATATCCACGACCAGTTACTCGCGGCACTCCATACCAGCGAAAATTAAATCTGACGAAGGTCCTACCTAATTCACATACCCCATCGACCGAAGCATTTCGTCAAACTCATCAACACGGTTCACTTCGGGATCGATCTCAAGTTGATCGAACGTAACTGGAAACGTTTCACTCCATTCACTCACAAAACCCTGCAATCGCGACAACACATCCCCAGACCCATCCGAAATATCTGAGTGTTCGCCTGGGTCTTCCGCAAGATTGAACAAAAACCACTCACCCGAATGGGTCCCATGAATCGCTTTGTAATCGCCCTCGATTACCGTTTGTAGCGGCTCCGTGAAAAACGAAGTCGAATGCGAAAAAACCGGTCGCGTTGAGGTCAACCCACCAAGCGCCAACGCCCCCGCAAAACTTTCGCCGTGCGCACCCGTCAATGCCGAAAGCCCCAGCCAATCTCGAATGCTTGGCAACACGTCAACCCCGGACACCGGCGAATCAATCGTTCCTGGCAAAATATCCGGACCACGCGCAATCAACGGAACCTTGATCTGATCCTCGAACAGGGTGTGCCCGTGCTCCCACTTCTCATGATCCCAAAACTCCTCACCATGATCCGCAGAAAACACCACGTATGTGTTATCCCCCAATTCATTGACATCAAGCGCATCCAAAATTCGCCCAACACCCTCATCCATATATTCAATCTCACCCCGATACAACGATTTCACATACGCACGATCCGTCTCCGGCACCTCGCCGATCCACGTCATCTGATCGAAGAATGCCATCGTGTGATATTCACCCGGCGGATATTGCGCCCATCGCCCTTCAATCGGTCGGAATCGTTTGGGCGGATCGTACGGCGCATGCGGATCAAAATAATGCACCCACAGCATGAACGGTCGCTCGCCCACATACCGAAGATACGCCTCCGCGAACTGCGTCGCCGCCCTAGTCATATCAATCGGCCGCCGCTCGAAACCAACAGGCCACCAAGACGACATAACCCACTGCAACCCAGGCAACGCACGCCACGGCCCACGAATTCCATCATTCGTAAACGCTGCGACACGAAGCTCATCCATATCCCGCAACAACAAATCATCCGGCCGCAACAACGGATTCCCTACAATTGCGGCGGTGTGATACCCCTTCGCTTTCAACTCTGCCGCCAACGAAATGCCCCGGCCCGTCCAATACTCCTCGATCAGCGCGTACGTCGAAGCCTCCTTTTTCCAAAGCGCTATCTCATCCCCCGCCGCCGCAGGCGTAAACCCCGGCGGATACTTCGACGAAAACATTCCGTACATCGACGGCAACGTCCAAGGCGCCAGCGAATAATGCCGGTCGAATTTTGCACCCTCCCCAGCCAACCGCTCCAAAGACGGTGTCGACGCTACGCCACCATAAACCGAACAATAGTCCGCACGCAGCGCATCAGACGTCACAATCACCAAATTCGGCGCAGTGGAATCAGTCGAGGCGCCCGCGGGTAATGGCTGCTTTAGAGTAACCACGACTACCGCGCCAGCGGCGAGTGCGAGGAACGGCAACGTCACCAAAACGCGCCTCAAATATCGATAAGAGCGAGTGGTCGCACGACGGCCCTTAATCAGCACATGAAACGAACCCAACAGGATCACGATCAAAACGAAACGATTCGTCAATGCCGCCAACACGACCGGATCACCTCGTCCACCAATCGTTAGATCCGCCCCCCAATTCAGTATCAACGCCGAAACCGTGACAGACACCAACGCCGTGAACAACGGAACAACCAAGCGTGCAGACCCCACACGTACAAAAGCGATCACCCCCGTCAGCAGCAAGGCATCAAAGACAAACCAAGGATCCCACGCCGCGACACCGATACCTGTGGCAACAATAATCCGAACAACCAGCGCTACCGTGACAATCGAAAGGACTCTTAGCGACCAGACGAATTGCCGCAGACGACCAAAGCACAACGTCAGAGCAAACGCAATCACCGAAGCCAAGTAGATCGGGACAAAGTAGATCAGCCACCCACCAATCGCCTCCCCAAGCTCAAGCGGCGTCCACCCCAACCAATACGCCCCTCGCGCACCCACCGCCAAATCCGACAGCCAGCACAGCCCGGCATACGCGAACGAGACCGCAACGAACTCTCCCCGCTTCACGGGCATTCGCGCACCAGAGATCGGTTTTACGGCATCAGATCGCATCAATTCCTCAAATACTCAGAACCATTCCGAAAGGCCCCCGATTCTACACGTTCCAATCCCTCAGCGACACAATCGAAGTCTACCAAGGTAACAAGACCGCCGAACGCCCATCCCGCCGTGTCGCACATACAACGGTCCCCGTGAATACGGCTGCCTCAATACCCTGTTATGCTAGTCGCTAGCCCTTCATCTCCAGACCCAGGAATGCATACCCGACATGCTTCGACTAGCGGCACGAGCGACCTTGATCACCCTGATAAACGCACTTGTCGGTCTCGGCACCATCTGCGCAATAGATGCAAGTCGAAACTATGAACCCTGGGAAACCGACTCGATTCTCGAAGTCATGCCGCACCAGGAACATCATCCCTACGTGTTTGTGGGAACGTCACACGTGGGCGCGTTTGCACTCTGCCAAGCGAATATTCAAGCGGTGGAACGTGCCACGGGCGCGCGCGTTCCCATCATTGCGCGCGCCGCTTCCGGCGTGTTTCAACATCGCCTTTTCTTGCAGGAATACTTCGACCGAGGCAACACGGTAGACACCGTCGTATATTTCGTGGACCCGTGGTGCTTCTTCAGCCGGTCCTGGAACGAAGAAATGAAATACATCGAAATCGAACCGCTGGACCGATCATTTCTTATGAGCATGATTCGCGAGGGTGTACCACTCGAGCGAATCCGTGCCTACGCCAGAACAAAAACATCGTACACTTGGTTTCGAAAACCGCCGTTCCCCCCACGCGATTGCAATCAAACGGTCGCTGAAGTGGACCCAGAGCTCGTCGCGAAGCGCTGGAAGGCGCTCTATCTCGACGGCGAATCCGACGCCATACTCGACCGATACGTACGCGAACTATTCGCCATGGCCGAAGACCTAAAAGCGCGTGGCACCGACGTCCTCTTAGTGATCCCACCAACCTTACTCGGCCCACCAAGAGGACTGCCCAGACTCTGGCCGACCCTGCACGCCTGTCAATCCCGCTACGACATCCAGACGATCGATCTCTCGCAGGCAATGAGTGATCCCGTCCTATACAGCGATCTCGACCATCTGAATCACTCCGGTATTGTCGCGCTCCTCAACCAGCACCTGCTTCCAGCCCTGCAATCGCTCGACACATTAAACGAATGAACCAAGTTATGGACTCGCAGCCCAGAACGTTTACCGCTACAATGTTCCGCAACGTGCGCGCGCGATAGAGCCGCACGACCGGTCGAGCGAACTTAAGTATTGGGGGACTCGCGCGGGACAGCGCGAGAATGAGACAACATGCTCTTCAATTCGTTTGAGTTCCTATTATTTTTCCCAACCGTGGTGGGCCTATATTATCTCTGCCCCCACCGTTTCCGTTGGGCGCTCTTGCTCGCCGCAAGTTATTTCTTCTACATGTCGTGGCGTGTCGAATACATCGCCCTCATCCTCGCATCCACCATCCTCGACTACTCCGTCGCAATCCGCGTTGAACAAGCGCAATCCGACCGACAACGAAAGTCCTGGCTCGCCCTAAGTCTATCCGGAAATCTCGGCCTCCTCTTCTTCTTCAAGTACTTTAACTTCTTCAACGATTCCGTCGCCGCCACATTCGAATCACTCGGCTTAGAATACGCCATCCCCGCCGCAAACGTGTTACTACCCGTCGGCATTTCGTTCTACACCTTCCAGACCCTCAGCTACACCATCGAAGTCTACCGCGGCAATAAAACCGCCGAACGCCACATTGGAAAATTCGCACTCTACGTCGCGTTCTTCCCTCAACTCGTCGCAGGCCCCATCGAACGCGCCACAAGCCTCCTCCCCCAATTCTTCGAACGCAAAGAATTCGAATACACCCAAGTCACCGACGGCATGAAACTCATGGTCTGGGGCTTCTTCAAGAAAGTCGTCATCGCCGACCGCCTCGCCACCATGGTCGACCCCGTATTCAGCGACCTCTCCAACCACTCCGGCCCCGCCATCGCCCTCGCCACCGTATTCTTCGCCTACCAAATCTACTGCGATTTCTCCGGATACTCCGACATCGCCATCGGCGCGGCCCAAGTCCTCGGCTTCAAACTAATGACCAATTTCCGACAGCCCTACTTCTCCAGATCCATTCCCGAATTCTGGCGTCGCTGGCACATCTCCCTCAGCACCTGGTTTCGCGACTACGTCTACATCCCCCTCGGCGGCAACCGCGTTTCCATCAAACGGCTCTACGCAAACGTCGCCATCGTATTCGTCGTCAGCGGACTTTGGCACGGTGCCAACTGGACCTTTCTCGCCTGGGGCGGTCTCCACGCGATCTACATGGTCATCGCACTCAGCACCGGCACGGCGCGACAACGCATAGCGTCCACAATCAAGTTCGACCGCATCCCATTTGTACACAGTGCATGGCAATGGCTCGTCACATTCACACTCGTCTGCATCGCCTGGATCTTTTTCCGCGCACAGAATATCGACGACGCATTCACCGCCCTCATGACCCTGCCAAGCGGATGGGGTCCAAGCGCATTCTCCATGATTGACGGCCACATTCACATCGGCACGACACGCATCCCCAACAACGAATTCCTCATCGCACTCGTCGCGATTGCCGTCCTCGAAGCCGCCCACGTCCTCCAACAATGGGGCAGCGTCCGCGCACTCATCAACCGCCAATGGCTAGTCGTCCGATGGTTCATCTACTCCGTTAGCCTTTGGACCCTTTTTCTCTTCGGCATGTACGAAGAATCAGAATTTATCTACTTTGTCTTTTAGAGCGGATTGAGGTCGAATAGTCGGCCATTGATCCCCTCTCCTTGGGGAGAGGGTTAGGGTGAGGGGGCGGTTCAGATCGCGAACTAGATCGGGTTTAGCGAATTCGTACCCAAGTTAATTCGCACCAGGATAGTACCGGGAGCCATTACATTAACCTCGCCGATGTCATGAAAGACATCGAATCCTACACGGATTGCCACCTCCTCAACCCGCACCGCGTTGACCATTTTGCTAAACAATACTTACGCCCTGCCCTCGATCAATTGGACAAAGAGTCGGTCCAACTTTCCAGACACGTCAGCCCCGAATCTGGACTCTGAACAGAACGCCCCCAAAGGAACCAAGACAGCGTACAAACGCAACTCACTACTCCACAAGCACTTACAAGATAATGTCAACCATACTTATTCTTGGCAAGCCCCTTGCTCTTATCCAGACCAGGAGGCGACACCATGAAAATCTTAATGAAACAATCGATTCTTACCCGGTCAACCGCTTGGATGGCCATTCTCGTCGGCGCCGCGATAGCGACCGGATGCCAACACGGACCTGAGCCGAAAGTCGTCGGCTACTTGAGCTCGTGCTACGCCGGTGATGGCGGAAACGCACTAACCATAGCGCTCCCACCCGAATCCGATCACGACCTAGAAGCCATCTACATCCGCCGCAAAGGCTGCGATCAGTGGAGCCAGAACCTCGGCGTTGTGTTGCCCGGTAAGAGCATCCACATTCTCAACCTGGACGACGGCGAAATCGAAGTCTTCTGGCGCGAAAAGCCCCACGCATTTGGCGTCCGACCTCTCCTAGAAGAAACACCGCCCACGCATAGCGAATGGTCTACTGCGACAACAAGCGCCGGCGGCAGCACCATAACCCTAGAAGCCGACACCCACCGCCGCATCGTGGTCTCATAGGAAAACGCACCCGCAAAAAACCGATTCTCCGTATCTTGACCAACTCAAAGCCGAGATCTACAATCGACTAAACTCAGACGCTCAACCGTAAGTGTTCACTCGATTGACGGAGAACATCAATGAAATCGATTCTTCAGGCCAAGTCACTCTCAACAAAGCTTATTCCAACAGCATGTGGCGCAGCGATCATCATACTAGCCTTCTCCATTCAAGCCCTCGCGCAAAATCCCGAAGAAGATCTAAGCATTCACCGCCTCGCCGCCGAGACCACCTCCCCCTACGATGCCATCGCCTACCTAAATCGAATTCCCCTCGAACCCTCAGAAGGTCAAACCCCCGTACAATATGCTGGTGCCGTCATCTACAGCCGCCTCTCCAACATCGAAGGACGCGTCCAAGTAAAAATACTCGAAGGGTTCGACCGCGACGCCTACTTCGGCTACAAATCATTCATGCGCGCATGGCCCGACCCTGGCCAAGGCATCGGCAACTGCGTCTCCTGCCACACCCCCGCAAACTTCACCGACGACGCAAAACACATCGTCGACGACTCTGGGGAAGCGAAGATCACGCCGTCGCTGCGAAATCACAAAAAATCCGACAAAGAACTCGAAGCCATTATTCGTCAGAAGCTGCTGATGGCGAAAAAAGCGCGCGATGGTTCAGCCAAGATCGACGAAGCCTACAAAGTGATCGAGCTCAAAGAATCCGACGTCAAAGAGATGGTCCGATTCCTCCAATCCCTAAACGAAGTCCCCAAAGAAACATTCCGAAAAATCATCGTCGAAGCCGAAATCCTCGACACCACCGACATCATCGAATAATCAAAAACAACAAGAGATCGACAGTCTTGTGCTAAATGGATTAGCGAATTCGTGTTTCGGCACCCAGGCATGGGACATCGACTAGGATGACAAAATGCACATCTCAATCCTACCTGTCATCGCGAGAGGCCCCAAGCAACCGCGGCAATGACGGTGTGGGAATCTTGTTTGGGACAAGAGTGAGAAATCGAGTCGTAAGACGATGAGAACCCCGCATTGAAAAGAGCGGTTCTCAGAGATCTCTGTGTCCTCTGTGGCTACCCATTCCGCAACCCCAAACACTCATCAATCGCCGTCCACAACTCCCGCAACCCATCCTTCGAAATCGAAGACGAACCGACAATGATCGCAGCATCATCCAATTCGAGTTCCTTACGAAGCCGCGCGAGCGCCTGTTGCCGCTGCGACGGTTTCACTTTATCGATCTTCGTCGCGACGATTAACGCCGGAATTTCCGCTTCCGCCAACAAATCGATCATCTCATGATCCTGAGACGTCGGCGTGTGCCGCGCGTCCACCAATAACACCGTAAGAAACAACGGCTCCCGCTCTGCGACATACCGCGTGATCAACGTCTGCCAGCGTCGCTTAATCGTCTTCGCAACCTTCGCATACCCATACCCCGGCAAGTCCACAAAATAATACGCACCATTCAAGTCAAAAAAATTAATGAGTTGCGTCTTCCCCGGTGTCTTACTCGTCTTCGCGAGCCCCGGTTTCTTCAGCAACGTATTGAGCAACGTCGATTTCCCCGCATTCGACCGGCCTGCAAACGCGATTTCCGGTCGACCATCCTTCGGAAACTGATGCGCCTGCGCTGCACTAATCACAAATCGCGCAGTCTTGACCCTCATTTACGTTTCACAGCCGCGCGTTTCGGCTTCCGCTTTTTCGCCACGGCCTTCGGCTTCCGCTTACGCACCGGCTTCGCCACCTTCGGAAACGCGATCGAAAACACTTCGTCAATATTGCCTACAAAATGAAACGCAATATCACGAGCGATTTCTTTCGGCACTTCCTTCAAATCTTTTTCATTCTCTTTCGGCATGATGATCGTACGAATGCCCGCCTGATGCGCACCCAAGACTTTTTCCTTGACCCCGCCGATAGCCAACACCAAGCCACGCAGCGTAATTTCACCTGTCATCGCCAACTGCTCCGCAGGCGCACGCTTACTCAACGCAGACAACATCGATACCGCCATCGCAATACCCGCCGAAGGACCGTCCTTCGGAATCGCACCCTCCGGAACATGAACATGAAGATCGAATCGCGCATAAAAGTCCGCACGAATCCCCAGCTCCTTCGCATGCGACCGTAAGTACGTATACGCCGCGTGCGCCGACTCCTTCATCACATCGCCCAATTGCCCCGTAAGATTAAGGTCGCCCTTGCCCTTCATCGGACTCGTCTCAATGTTCAGAATCTCTCCACCATACGGCGTCCACGCAAGCCCAACCGCAACACCAATTTGCGGCTTCGCGTCCGCACGCAGGTCCGTATACTCTTCAGTCCCCAATAGCTCGACGACTTTTTTCTCCGTAATGGAAATCATACTTTGATTTTTGTTCGTAACAACTTTCCGCGCGACTTTACGACACAAGTTCGCGATCTGCCGTTCCAATTCGCGCACACCCGCCTCGCGTGTGTACCGATTGATGACGTGATCAACGCCCTTGTCCGTGAACTTGACCGCCTTCTTTGTCAGACCGCTCGCCTTCATTTGTTTCGGAATCAAGAACAACTTCGCGATACGCGCCTTCTCATACGGTGTATACCCAGAAAGTCGAACAACCTCCATCCGATCATGAAGCGCTTCCGGAATGTCGTATTCACTGTTCGCCGTGGTGACAAAAAACACTTCCGACAAATCAAAATCCACTTCCAAATAATGATCGCTAAACGCATCGTTCTGCTCCGGATCGAGCACCTCTAGCAACGCCGACGAAGGATCGCCTCGAAAGTCCATGCTCATCTTGTCGATTTCGTCGAGGATGAACACCGGATTCTTCACACCCGCCTTCTTCATACTCTGAATAATGCGCCCAGGCAGCGAACCAATATAGGTCCGACGATGGCCGCGAATTTCCGCTTCATCCCGCACACCACCCAACGACACACGAACAAACTTTCGCCCCATCGCTTTCGCGATCGACTTACCCAACGAGGTCTTCCCAACACCCGGAGGCCCCACCAAACACAAAATTGGACCGCGCGTAGATTTGCTCAACTTACGCACCGCGAGAAAATCCAGAATCCGATCCTTCACTTTCTCCAAGCTGTAGTGATCTTCATCCAGCACCTTCTGCGCGACCTTCAAATCCAAACGATCCCGCGTTCGCTTCTGCCACGGCAACTCAATCAACCACTCGAGATACGTCCGAATCACGGTGCTCTCCGGACTCATCGTCGGGGTACGTTCATACCGCCCCAATTCGCGCAACGCCTTTTCACGCACGTCCTTCGGCATTTTCGTTTTCTCTATCTGATCACGTAAATCAGCGAATTCATCCCCAGTCCCCTCACCTTTTGTTCCGAGTTCCTGATGAATCGCCTTCAACTGTTCGTGCAAGTAATACTCGCGCTGACTCCTATCCATCTGCTCGCGAATACGTTCACGCACCCGCTGTTCGATATCCAACAGCTCCGTCTCGCGAATCAACGTTTCAGAAATTCGCTCAAGCCGATCCTTGTTCCCGATGACCGACAGCAGTCCCTGCCGTTCCTCCACATTCAACGGCAAATACGCGCAAACCAAATCACACAACGCCGCCGGCTCATCCACCCCTTGCAACGACCCAACGATTTCCGGTGCCACGCGCCCACTCAACTTCGAATACTTTTCAAATTCCGCCGTCACCGCACGCATCAGCGCCCCGATCTCCGGTGCATTTCCATCGGCGACTTCCTCAATTTCCCGAACACCCGCCTCCGTAAAATCCTCCCGCTCCTCCAGCGAAACCAAATTGCCCCGACCGAGCCCCTCAACCACGACTTTCATCGTACCGTCCGGCATGCGCAACGTCTGCAACACGCTCGCCGCCGTCCCCGTGTCATACATCTCTTCCAATACCGGCGCATCGATCCCCGCATCCTTCTGCGAACACAAGAACAACGGGCGACCCGACGCCAACGCCTCTTCAACAGCAGCGACCGAACGCGGACGCCCCACCAACAACGGCATGACCATCCGAGGAAATACCACCAAGTCTTTGAGCGGCAACAACGGCAAATACTCAACACTATCGGCTGGCGGTTTAACGGGTGAAGTCTTCTCTGATTTAGACACGATCGGTTTCCTGTAGCTGCGGCGGTTTCGTTATCGGGAGGGCCAATTCCCACGTTAAAGGGAGGGCCAACTTCCACGTTGGCCAAGTTTGTAGTACCGACTCTGGGGCGGCAAGACAGAGAACAGGATGCCGCCTAAAGGCGGGACTACAAACCTCTCCGCCAAACATCGGCAACTGCAAGACATTCGGCAGCGGCATGATGAGTGTTGCAAGCGAATTATCCCAAGACGTTGCCCCGATCATAACAGACGAGGCCGGCGCGATAAACGCACCGGCCCCACCAAATAGAGGCGAACCTCTTCGCCAAGAAGAATAGTTGAATGGCCCGAACGGGCCTACAGACACTTCACGCTACGCAGAAACCGTCTCGTCTGCATCACCCGCGTCTTCGAATTCATCACGCTTGTACACGAGCAACGGATCCTCATTATTGTTCACAACGCCCGGCGTAATAATGCACTCTCGTACATCCTTGCGCGAAGGAATGTCATACATCACATCGAGCATTAATTCTTCCAAAATGCTGCGCAAACCGCGAGCACCCGTTTCCTTCGTCATCGCCAACGTCGCGATCCGCTCAATCGTCTCATCCTGGAAATGAAGTTTGACTTCCTCCAATTCGAAGAGTTTTTCATACTGACGGATAAGCGCATTCTTCGGTTCAATCAGAATCCGAGTCAAGTCTTCTTCGAGTAATTCACTCAGCGTCGCAACGACGGGTAACCGGCCCGAGAACTCCGGAATCATCCCATACTTGATCAAGTCTTCCGGCTCAACCATCTCCAACAACTCACCGATACTGCGATCATGTTTCGATTTCAGATCCGCATTGAACCCGATGACGCTCTTACGCGTACGCCGTTCAATAATTCGGTCGAGACCATTAAACGCACCACCACACACAAACAAAATATTGGTCGTATCGACTTGAATACACTCTTGTTGCGGATGCTTACGACCACCCTGCGGCGGAACATTGGCCGTCGTGCCTTCCAACAGTTTCAGCAACGCCTGCTGCACGCCCTCACCGGAAACGTCCCGCGTAATTGAAGGACTGTCACTCTTCCGCGCAATCTTATCGATCTCATCGATATAGACTATGCCCGTCTCTGCACGACCGGGATCAAAATCCGCCGCCTGCAACAGCTTCAGAATGACGTTCTCCACGTCATCGCCCACATACCCCGCCTCAGTGAGCGTGGTCGCATCCACTACAGCGAAAGGAACGTCCAGCTGCTTGGCCAACGTCTGCGCCAAGAGCGTCTTACCCGAACCCGTCGGGCCCACCAACAGAATGTTCGCCTTCTGCAATTCAACGCCACCCAGCTCTCCGCCAGCAGCGATACGTTTGTAATGATTGTGAACAGCCACCGCCAAAATGCGCTTGGCCCTATCCTGACCAATAACGTACTGGTCCAGAAAGTCCTTGATTTCGACAGGCTTCGGCACCCGAAGGCTTCGGGTGACCCCTTTGCGTGCCCGATCTTCAGCAACAATCTCTGCACACAAGCTCACACACTCATCACAGATGTTTACATCTGGACCAGCGATAAGCTTACTAACCTCGTCGTGCCGTTTGCCACAGAACGAACAAGTATGAATATCCCCACGGGAACGATGCGGCGCCATAGGCTTCTCCTTGACAGCGTCTCCTACACGGCCCCAGTTATAGCATTATCTTGTTTTTCTGTCAACAGTTTATTTCTCCGCGCTACGTTGACAAACCCGTACTGACGGCCAAAACACATCCGCCAATCAAGCAGTATGTCTGCGATAACACTATAAATCAATGGCTTTGGAGCACGCGCCATCACACCTACACCAATTCTGCATGGCTACGAGGATTAAAGCAAATGACGACAGTCATCCCGCGTTCGCGAGCGTCATGCCCTCACGAACCAAAACTTCATCAACGACGCCATATTCCTGTGCCTCGATCGCAGACATGTAATAATCTCTATCCGTATCCCGCCGGATAGTTTCAATTTCTTTTCCAGTATGCCGCACCAAGATCTCATCGATAATCTCACCTATGCGCATGATTTCCTGCGCCTGAATATCGATATCACTGGCCTGACCTTGAATGCCGCCCATCGGCTGATGCAACAGAAACCGCGAATACGGCAACGCAAACCGTTTACCCGGTTCACCCGCCGCCATCAGCACCGCGCCCATGCTCGAAGCCTGACCCAAACAAATCGTCGAGACTTCCGGCTTGATGTGACACATCGTGTCATAAATGGCTAAACCCGCCGTCACACTACCACCCGGCGAATTCACATACAGCTGAATATCCTTATCCGGATCTTCCGCCTCCAGAAACAACATTTGCGCGATTACATAATTGGAAACGTAATCATCAATCGCCATTCCCATGAAGATGATACGATCCGCGAGCAACCGCGAATAAATATCGTACGGACGCTCCCCCCGGCTCGTCTGCTCATAAATCGTGACGCCCTGTACATCCAGCGGACTAGGCATTATCGGTCTCCGGCTCCTCGATTTGGTCCCGTGGAACTTCCTTATCCGTGACTTTCGCTTTGTCCATGATGACGGCCAAAGACTTCGCACGGAAAATTCTATCTTCATACGAATTGCGACGGCTCTCTTCCTCTTGAATGTACTGCGTCACCGACTCCGCCGGAGCCCCCGCACTTTCAGCCACTTGAGCAATCTCGGCCTCAAAATCCGCTTCCGTCACTTCAACCTTCTCTGCATCGCCGATCGCATTGAGAACCGTAAGTTCCTGCATCTCACGCAACGCACCCGTCTTCGCCGACTCCCGCAATTCATCTTCACGGCCTTCAATCTGATTCAACGGAACGCGCTGACTCATCAGGCGACGCACTTCATTTTGATACTGGTCTTCAGCGATTTCCGTCAACATCGTTTGCGGAATCTCGAATTTGCTGTCGTCAATTACCGCTTGCAACGCCCGCGCCTCGGCAACTTGTTGACTCGCCCCACCCGAGTTTTGTTGCAACTGATCACGCACAGCACCACGCAACCCATCAAGATCGTCATACCCCGCCTGCTTCGCAAACGCATCATCCAGTTCAGGCGGCTTCCGGCGTTTCAATTCTTTCACCGTGATCGAAAAAGTCGCCTTTTTACCACGCAATTCTTCATTCGGCGTCGTATCCGGCAACGTCACATCACACGACAGCTCAGCACCTGCTTTGCTACCGGCCAAGACCTCTTCAAATTCCGGAAAGAAATGCTGACTCCCAAGAATATACGGGTAATCACTCGCCGTACCGCCCTGAAACTCTTGTCCATCATCAATCGTCCCGCTGAAATCAATGACGACCTGATCACCATCTTCCGCAACGCCTTCTTCCAACGTTTCAAAGACCGCGTTGCGCATCCGCGACTCTTCCAGTGCATCCTCAACGTCACTCTCATCAACCGTAACCACCGGTCGTTCAACAGCAACGCCCTCGTACTTGCCAAGTTCAACACGCGGCATCACTTCAAATTTCAACGTGAACTTCAACGGCTCGTCAGTACCCCGGTCCGTATCACTCTCTTCAAGCCCATCGACATCCGGCACCCGCAACGGCCGCAACTCTTCATCCGCAATCAACTTACGAAACGCCGCACTCACCAGCCGACCCTCTACATCCGATTGGATGGCTTTACCAAATCGGCGCTCAAGGATCTGTTTAGGTGCACGGCCCTTACGAAACCCAGGCACCTCCGCATGCGACTTCAGCTCGTCGAACAATTCCGCCGACTGCTTCGTCTCATTTGCGACCGGGACGCTCACGCCAACTTCGTACGCGCAATCGCCCTTGTAGTCGATTTCAAATGCCGGGTCTTCAACGAATTGAAACTCTTCCTCACCGTCCAATGCCGGGACGGCAGCTTCCTCTTCGACCTCGGTCTCTACTGCATCAGTTGTCGCGCTATCTTTGTCTGCCATCGTGCCTTCGTTTTCTCTGGTTTGGTGGGCGAGGCGGGAGTCGAACCCGCACATCTTGCGATACTGGATCCTAAATCCAGCGCGTCTGCCAGTTCCGCCACTCGCCCGGCTGGCCACACAATACCCGGCCATATGGGTTCTATATCATCAACTCAAAACGGGCCGCTCACCAAAAATGGTGGGCCGCGAGGGGATCGAACCCCCGACCTTGTGATTAAGAGTCACCTGCTCTACCAACTGAGCTAGCGGCCCACAAGGACTGATCGATATCTGTTGATTAAACAAAAATATGGAGCGGGAGACGGGGGTCGAACCCGCGACGTCAACCTTGGCAAGGTTGCACTCTACCACTGAGTTACTCCCGCTCAGGTATTGGCAAATCATAGCATAGGGTTAGGGGGCAGTCAATTTCGATTGGCGGTGTAAGACGGTCTGATTGGGGCGGTTAGGCAAGCGCCCAAGCGACACCGCAACAACCCACGCGACTACGTATCTTGATGAATCCGTTGCGCCATCAACGGCGGACAACCACTGCATTGCCCCGGTGCATCTGAAACACCTTCCGGCACCGCATGCGGCACTGATTCGTCGTTCATAGCCGACCGCAGCTTCCGACCGAGAAAATTCCCCATATGGTATTGCCCGTCACCCGCGACAAGACCACACGTATACAGCCCCCCCTCAGAACATACACACGTCATCGACTTCGGCAAATCACACGATGGCATCGTAGCCCCATCATTGATCCCATCGGACGCCAACACGCGAACGCCCATCTCCTCAATAAACCGAGCGTCTTCGAGCTGGTCAGACTCCACAAACACACGAGTCAACTCTGGCTTTAACTTTGCCAACTGCCGCGCATCGGTACGCGACACGCGCCGCCCATAAACATGAAATCCAATCATCAAGTTGTACGTCGATTGCGCCCACTGTGCAAGAGAGATCACATCAGGCGAATCCGCAAACGGCTCATTCACACTCACAATCGCCAATCGGACGCCCATCGATGCCGCTTCATCGATCACGCCGAGCCATTCGTCGCGAGAAAGACGGTTACCCACTGGCGCTCCATCCTCGCACTTCGACGAATAGTGGACCCACAAATATTGGATCGGGTCCGATTCATCCTTGTGACATGCACTCGATGCATCCCGCACCCCACGCGAAACGGAGTTCGCCAAATCAAAGGGATTCCCATCCACATAGTGATTTGCCCATCGCTTTGGATGTCGGTCGCTCATCTAAAATTCTCAATCATTCGCGGCATCAGCCAATTGTCCATGAACCTGCTTCAACGAATCATACAGCTGCCGATAAGCGGCAAACCGTTCCTTATAGCGTGCAACGTTTGCAGGGTCCGGTTCAAATGTACGCTCAATCCGGATTGCCCGACTCGCAAAATCTGAAACACTATCGACCAACCCGCTCGCGGACCCCGCCAGCATCGCTACGCCCAACGCCGCCGCTTCCGTCGTGCTCGGCACAGCCACCGGCAGGCCCATAATGTCCGCCTTACGCTGTAGCCAAACCGCACTCTTGGCGCCACCGCCAACCGCACGCAATCGATTTAATTCAACTCCGTCAGAGGTAAACACTTCCAAGTTCAGTTTCATTTCATACGTCACACCGGACAGCAACGCACTGATGATCGCGTCCCGCGACGTCGTCAATTCCAGGCCCACAATCGCCCCTCGGCTCCGGGTATCAAAATGCGGCGTACCCGTCATCGTAAAGTGTGGCAGCACAAGCAGTTGCCCCTCATCGACCGCCCCCTTACCGCACAGCAAATCATAGACATCACGCTCCTGCTTCGCCGCCTCCGCCACCTCTTCCGCACCCAACGTATCCCGAAACCATTTCAACAACGATCCACCCGTGAAATTGAACGCAATACTCGCAAAAAGGCCCGGCGTACAACTCGCATAACAACACAGATTATTCGCAACTGTCTGCTCACTCACCGCAAATGTACTGAAAACCGGACAAATACACTCCACCGTCCCAATCGAATACACCGCCTCACCCGCGTCAACAATTCCCGCACCCAACGCCCCCGCCGGCTGATCATGCCCACCCACGGCAGCAATAATCCCATGCGGCAAACCAATATCATCCGCCACCGAATTCGGAATCATTCCGACCGTATCCCCAGAAGGCGCCGGACGCGCCAACAGATCAGGATCGACATCCGCCAACTCAAGAATCTTAGTCGACCACTCCCCCGCCTCCACATCCAACGCCATCGTCCGAGCCGCGAGACTATGACTAATCACCGGCTCCAACCCCATCCGGGACAAAACAAAATCCTCGTAACACAGAAACTTGTCCGCCTTCGCAAACGCCTCCGGCTCATGCTTCTTAAACCAAAGAATCTTGTTCAGCGAATACATCCCGTGTAACGGCATCCCCGTAATCTTCGCGAGATCCAACTTCGAAATACGTTCAAGCCACCACGCCGGCATATCCGCCGTCCGAGCGTCAAACGTCACCACGCTATTCGTCAAACACTTTCCGTCTTTGTCGACGGCGTGACACGCCTCACCTTGGGCTGAGATGGCTAACGCCTTAATCGGGTCCGACTTCGTAGCATCCGCAACTTCCGCCAACACTTCCCGCACACACTGCCAAACCCGCTCCGGCTCCAACTCCTGCCACCCCGGCCGCGGCGAAACCAAATCATACTCCCGATACGCCGACCCCACGATGTTCCCCTCCAAATCAAAGGCAACACCCTTCGTCCCCGTCGTCCCCACATCCAATCCCAACACACTCATAATGAAAGACCTCCGCCCAAACACGACATTCTGTGGGTGCGGCCATGTGGTGTCAACCCGGCGCGCAAGGTATAAGAGACGAGCAATATCGGGAGGGCCAAGTTCCACCTTGGCCGGGTCACCGGCACAACTTCGGCCAAGGTGGAACTTGGCCCTCCCAATTCGTCGCAACACTTTTCGTTGCAGTTCTAGAACGGAGGCTAAGGCATGCGTGCTTACTTTTCTCTTTTGATCATTCTCATCCCAATCTCAACCGCCATCGCCCAATCCGCTGACGACTCGCTATACAAATTCTTCGACGCCGAATGGGTTTACCAGATGGAGCAGTATCCCGAGTCCGCAACCCGCACCGGCTATCCAGGTCAAGACGACCGGTGGACCGACCGCTCTCCCCAAGCCATCGAATCACGAAAGCAACACACTCGACAAGCACTCTCCACTCTCGAAACCGTCGAACCCGCAAGCCTCAGCATTCCGACACGCCTCGACCACAGCCTCTATCTCCGTCGCCTCCAACTCGATGTCGAAGGCCAACAATTCCGCGGCGAGCTCATGCCAATGACTCAACTCCGCGGCGCACAACAAAACCTCGCCATGACCATTAGCGTCATGCCCAAAACATCGGCATCTGATTTTGAAAATATCATCAGCCGTCTGCGCAGCGGCAGCAATGTAGTCGACCAAGAAGTCGCTCTCCTTAGAGAAGGTCTTAAACGCGGATTGACTCCGCCGAAGATCACCCTACGCGACATCCCCGATCAAGTACGCAACCAAATCGTCGACGATCCATTCGCGAGCCCACTCCTTCGCGCGTTCGAACAAATGCCCGCTGCCATTCCTGAAGACGATCAACAACGTTTCCGAGAACAAGCCGCCACCGCCTACCGCGAAACCATCGCACCCGCCTACAAACGTATGCTCACCTTTCTAGAAGACAACTACCTCCCCAACGCACGCGAATCCATCGCCGCCACCGACTTGCCCAACGGCAAAGAATGGTACGCCCACAACATCCGCCGAATGACCACTACCGACTTAACCCCCGAAACCATTCACGAACTTGGCCAATCCGAAGTACGCCGCATCCGCGAAACAATGGAAGCCGTCATCATCGACGCCGAATTCCACGGTACCTTCAAAGAATTCACCGAATTCCTCCGCACAGACCCGCAATTCTATTTCACCGAAGCCCACGACCTAATGATCACCTACCGCGACATCGCAAAACGCATCGACGCCGAACTCCCAAGAATGTTCGCCACACTCCCACGCCTCCCCTACGGCGTCGACCGCATCCCATCCTTCGCAGAAAAATCACAAACCACCGCCTACTACCAACCCGGATCCCCCCAAGCCGGACGCCCCGGCATCTTCTACGCCAACACCTACGACCTCCCCTCACGCCCCAAATGGGAAATGGAAGCCCTCACCCTCCACGAAGCGATGCCCGGCCATCATCTACAAATCGCCATCGCACAAGAACTGGAAGACGTCCCTGACTTCCGGCGCTGGTCCGGACCCACCGCCTTCGTAGAAGGCTGGGGACTCTACGCCGAAAGCCTCGGCGAAGAGATGGGATTCTACGCCGACCCCTACCACAAATTCGGACAACTCACCTACGAAATGTGGCGCGCAGTCCGCTTAGTCGTCGACACCGGCATGCACGCCCTCGGATGGTCACGACAAGAAGCCATCGACTTCTTCATCGCCAACACCGGAAAATCCGAACACGACATCACCGTAGAAATCGACCGCTACATCGTCTGGCCCGGACAAGCCCTCGCCTACAAACTCGGCGAACTCAAATTCAAAGAACTCCGCGCCCGCGCCGAAGAAAAACTGGGCGACAACTTTGATATACGAACCTTCCACGACGCCCTCCTAGAAGAAGGCGCACTGCCGCTCGACGTTCTAGAGGAAAGAATCAATCGTTGGATAGAAATGAAAGCGGCGGAATAGAAAAGTCGATCTCGTAAGTACCGGCTCGGTAGTAGCTATGCCCTCCCGAACTACTTTGCACATATCGAACGGGAGGACGAAGCTCCCGCTTAGCCGATTAGCGTTAAGACGCCGGAACGATGATGCACAACGGACAATACTATGGTTGTCATGTCGAGCGAAGCCGAGACATCTTCGTGGCTGCACTGATGGTCAATCTTGTACCCCGTTAGATGCCTCGGGTTCGCTCAGCATGTCAAATCGTCGAGCTGCGCTGACGCTCGAAGCGAATCGTTTGTATCTATTGCAATCACGCCGACACTTCAAAGTTTTACTGCCACGATAATAGAGTGCGCGAAGTGCCTCCTTGAAATCCCCTCTCCTCTAGCAAACGCGCAGCGTATGCGGAAGGGAGAGGGCTAGGGTGAGGGGTTGGTTGCGCACGATAAAGGGTGGAATCGCGTAAACACACCACACCTAAGTACGACTCGCTCCTGAACGATGCTGAAGCCCAAACCAGATTTGTAACACCGTATAGAGGACCGCAGTAACGGCGGTCTGAGGCGATCCGATACGCAGGTGTCCACCGATCGCTCCGATCGTAATCACCGTCAACGCTACCGCCACCCACATCGCGAACCGCGGCATAAACACCAGCATTGCGCACACGACCTGAACGACACAAGTGACATAGATGAGTGCAGGCGGGACATCGAATCGTTCGGAGAGCAGACTCTTCTGAAACTCTAAAACCGCCGTCAGCGGGCCACCAATTCCATATGTTATCGCCAAGAACCAAGTCGCGACACGAATCCATCGACCACGCGATGACAAAGCACTCATGGGTAATGTCCTCCTCTTGGATTGCGCTCAACTCTTCTGGACTGATCTAGTATCCGCAGTATAGCTTTGAAAGGTCACACCAGCCAAGAATCCCCTGCCATCCTATCGAGAACCACGCGGAGTCCGAATTCACCAACACAACCTTCTAGCCACTCCAAACCCTCCCCTAACCTCAATCCCCTCAGCTATTTACTAACCCCGAAACATTCTGGATATTGGATGGTAAACTTCATAGGGGAAAGCGTTTCCAGGCCGGGTGGGGAACAATGCGGTCAACCGGAAGGAGATGGTGCAATGCAAGGAAAAAGTACAAAAATCTACAACCGATACGGACTCTGGTATGTGACATTTTCCGGAAGAACACCGGTCGCCCCGATTCATGTGACCGGCCCGTTCAAGACCCAATCCCAAGCCGAACAAATCGTACATATGGGTGAGTTCGCACGAAAAGTCGTCCACTAACAAATCATCCAGAACCGTACTCTTTCCAAACAATTCGCGAATGCACTTTCGCGGATTTAGCTTCGTAAGATGGGCATCGTTCGCAATCAACTTGAATTTGCCCCACACTTTTCCTACCATATTGTACGAACTGCAATTGACACGCCTCCACCTGCATTCCAACAATATGGTAAGGATCCCCCCATGGCCCCCTCCGGCCCACGCATACGCCAAGAAGTCTCCGAGCTATCGCTCCTCTTCGAAATCAATCAGCTCCTCGACCGAAATGTCGACCTTCAAAACGACGTCGGAGCCGTCCTACGCGCCATCGCCAAACACACCGGCATGGTTCGCGGCACGCTCACCCTCCTCAATCGCCAAACCGGACAAATCCAAATCGACGGCGCACTCGGCCTTTCAAAGTCCCAACGCGAACGCGGCCTCTACAAACCCGGCGAAGGCATCACCGGCCGCGTCGTCCAATCCGGACGTGCCATGGTCGTCCCCAGCATTTCAGACGAACCCAAGTTTCTAGACCGCACACGCGCCCGCAAGAAAGAAGAAAAAGAAAACACCGCATTCATCTGCGTACCGATTAAAATCGGCCCCGAAACCATCGGCGCACTCAGCGTCGACCGTTTGTTCGAGAGTTCCGTTGCACTCGAAGAAGATCTACGCTTGCTGACCGTCATCGCGTCAATGATCGCGCAAGCCGTTCGTCTTCGCCAAGCCGCCCAAGAAGGCCGCGAGCAACTCGTCGACGAAAACCAACGACTCCAACACGAACTACAAGAACGCTTTCGCCCCGACAACATCATCGGCAATTCCCACACCATGCAAGCCGTGTTCGACCAAATTCAACAAGTCGCCATGAGCGAGACCACCGCGCTCATCCGCGGCGAAAGCGGCGTAGGAAAAGAACTCATTGCCAGCGCCATCCACTTCAACAGCCCACGCGCCGAAAAACCCTTCATCAAAGTAAACTGCGCCGCACTCCCCGAATCCGTTATCGAGAGCGAACTCTTCGGCCACGAGAAAGGTGCCTTCACTGGCGCTGTCAACCAACGCAAAGGCCGATTCGAAATGGCCGACGGCGGCACCATCTTCCTCGACGAAATCGGCGATCTCGCCCCCATGATGCAAGTAAAATTACTCCGAGTACTCCAAGAGCGCGAATTCGAACGCGTCGGCGGATCGCAAACGCACACCGCCGACGTACGCGTAGTCGCCGCCACCAACCGCGAACTCGAATCCATGATGCAAGCCGAAACCTTCCGACAAGATCTCTACTACCGCCTCAACGTTTTTCCCATTCACGTCCCAGCACTACGCGACCGCCGCACCGACATCCTCGATCTCGCCAACTTCTTCGTCGAAAAATACGGACAACGATCCCACAAAAATGTCCGCCGCATTTCCACCCCCGCCATCGACATGCTCACCAGCTACCACTGGCCCGGCAACGTCCGCGAACTCGAAAACGTGATCGAACGCGCCGTCCTCATCACCCAAGACGACGTCGTCCACGGCCATCACCTCCCCCCTACTCTCCAAACCGCCGAAGCCACCGGCACCGTCATGGCCGGCACCCTCGACGCCACCCTCGACAACGTCGAACGCGAAATGATCATCGAAGCCCTCAAAAGCTCACGCGGCAACAAAGCCAAAGCCGCCCAAACGCTAGGCCTCACCGAGCGCGTCATGGGCCTCCGCACCAGAAAACACGGCATCGAATACAAAGCCTTCCGCACCACCCGCGTTTCCTAAAGAATCTGGACAACAAACAAATAGCCAAAAACAAAACCTCGTTCTCACGGGTCCTCCGTGGGAACGAGACGAAGGCCGAAAGCGCGATCATTGGGCCTGGCCAAGTCTTCGTTCTCTCGCCGGACCATGAAATAGTAAATTCAGCCATACTTCTCTTAATCTCTTCGCGTCTTTGCGCCTTTGCGTGAGACAAAGAATTCCGACCATTCCGTAGCAACCCAAACGCCATACCCTTCATTCTCGTAGGCATTCCTAAAATCCGCCCCGATCACGCCTACCATCTCGTCGCCCACTAAACCATTCGTACAACGGTATTTAGTATTCGCCACCCAGCACACAATCCGAATCCCCACCCACTTGGTACACCCCTTGCTCTAACCCCACTGCTGTGAGTGTTCCAAATCTCGAATCCACGGGAAGAACCAGCGCCCCCTGGTTCGTTTCCCAAACAATCGCACACCTGACCCAAGAGGCCGTCCGATTGGGACACACCAACACGCCTGTACTCATTTCAGGCGAACCCGGCTCACGCCCAGAACGCGAACTCCTCGCTCGCACGATTCATCTCCACAGCCCACGCGCCAACGCCACCTTCACAAAACTCTCATGGGAATTTCTCTCAGAATCATTCATCGAAGCCCAACTATTCGGACATGAAAAACCGCAATCCGTCCAATCCCCCCCAGGCCTAATCCAGCAAACCAACCGGGGAACGTTATATATAGAAGAACTCACACGGTTCTCCATGGCCACGCAAGCCAAGCTCTACGCCATTTTAGGATCAGGACGTTTCCCAACGTCCAACGGCTCGCAACACCATCTCGCCGACGTTCGCTTTATTGTCGGCACATGCCAACCGCCCACTACATTCCAGCGAGACGACCGCGTCATCCCCGATCTGCGCCACGATCTCATCGCACACTCACTAACCATCCCACCCTTATGCGACCGTCCAAACGAATTACCCGAAATCGCACACCAGCTCTGCCACGACGTATGCGGTCAGACCGACCGTCCTATCCCCTCGTTTAGCAACGACGCCATCCACGCACTGAAAAACTATCCCTGGCCCGAAAACACCGAAGAGTTCACACGAACGATCAAGAATGCCATTAGCACATACACCGGCAACACCATAGAAGTCCACGACCTGCCCCGCGCAATCATTGAAGAAGCGCTACCCACTAACCCGCCTCCAACCAATCTTCCCAAAACCCTCGACCGCATCGAGCGATCCATGATAATCGAGTCCCTCCAAGCCGCAGACGGCAACCAAACCCGCGCCGCCAAAGCCCTCGGTATCAGCGAACGGCTCATGGGCCTTCGCGTCCGAAAATACGATCTCACCCCCAAGGCGTATCGGACCAAACCGTAGGGTATCGATTCATTTTCTACCATTCCGTAGGAAAGCAAACACATCCCCAATCCCATGCAATCGCCAAAACACTGACAAACATTTTCAAACGTCTACAAACAAACTACTTACAACCCAAGCCATTTCTAACACAACGCTTGGCACATCAATTGCTTTTCACCTCACCAGCATGAAGCGAAATATCGCTTGCAACGTTGGGCTACATCAATACACGGCGCACGCCTCCGGGCTGCCAACACGAATGCACCTCGGTGTCGAAAGGAGAAACAATGGATAAGTGGAGACGAATCGGGGTCCTAGTCGTTCTAGGACTCCTCGTACTGGGCGCAGCGCCCGGCGCGATCGCGCAAGAAGAAGCAGCCGTCGAAGCGGTCGCTGAGGTAGAGGAAGACGTGGCTGCCAAAGCAATGTTCACGGTCAACAACACGTGGATGCTCGTCGCGACATTCCTCGTATTCATCATGCACCTCGGTTTCGCAAGTCTCGAAGCCGGACTCACCCAAGCCAAGAACACCGTGAACATCCTGTTCAAAAACACAGGCATCATCGCCATTGGCTTGCTCACGTATTGGGCGTGCGGGTTCAACCTAATGTACCCCGGCGACTTCAACATCATCGGAGCCGCAGGCGGCGTGTTCGGGTTCGCAGGACCGATGCTCGACCCTGGGGCGGACGGCCAAACGGCCGCTTATGCCGACGGCGCGTACACGTACTACACCGACTTCATCTTCCAAGCGATGTTTGCCGCAACAGCCGCGACCATCGTTTCCGGTGCAGTCGCCGAACGCATCAAGCTCGGAAGCTTCCTTCTTTTCTCGACGATTTACGTCGCGGTCATATACCCGATCGCGGGTTCCTGGAAATGGGGCGGCGGCTGGTTAGACAATCTTGATGTGGCGTTTTACGACTTCGCCGGTTCCACGCTCGTCCACTCTGTCGGCGGTTGGGGAGCACTCGCAGGCGTCATCATCCTCGGCCCACGCCTCGGTAAATACGCCAACGGTGCTATCAAGCCCATCGCGGGACACAGCATGCCACTCGCGACCATCGGCGTGTTCCTCCTGTGGCTCGGTTGGTTCGGATTTAATGGTGGCTCAGTACTAAGCGCCGATCCCAACCTCGTCTCCCTCGTCTTCGTGACAACATCCCTCGCGGCCGCCGGCGGCGTCATTGGCGCCATGATTACGACATGGATCGTTGAAAAGAAGCCCGACCTATCCATGGTTTTGAACGGCTCACTCGCCGGATTAGTAGGCATCACTGCTGGCGCAGACGTCGTGTCTGTCAACGCATCCATTCTCATAGGCTTTATCGCCGGTGTCATTGTCGTGGGTTCCGTCATCATCCTCGACCGCGTCAAACTCGACGACCCCGTCGGCGCGATTTCCGTTCACTTGGTCTGCGGAATCTGGGGAACGCTCGCGGCAGGATTGTTCGGCGCAGGCACCAGCATCGTTTCACAGCTGATAGGGATCGCGGCATATGGCGCATTCTGTTTCCCTGCAGCGCTCATCCTCTTCTTCGCCCTCAAGGCCACCATCGGCTTACGTGTTTCCGAAGAAGAAGAACGTGGCGGACTCGACGTTGGCGAACACGGAATGGAAGCCTACGGCGGCTTCCAAATCATCTAACCGAGCTCCGGAGATTCAATGAGTTCCACGCAACACATTGTCGCCCCATCCTCCCCTCCCGAAGGGGGAGGCCCGGGGCGAGAGTGAAACCGCTCAAACAGAACTCCGGAATACGATAAAGGAGAATCCAGTGAAACTTATCATCGCTTACATACAGCCCTACAAGCTTGACGACGTGAAGAAGGCACTCTTCGACAACGGCATCAACAAAATGTCCGTCATGACCGCCCTCGGATGCGGACAACAAATGGGCTACGAAGAAAACTACCGCGGCACACCCTTCACCGTGAACCTCCTCAAAAAGGTCCGCATCGAAGTCGCCATTAACCAAGAGTTCGAAACCAAAGCCATCGACGCCATCATCGCAGGCGCCAAAACCGGCAACATCGGCGACGGCAAAATCTTCGTACTCGACCTCGCCGAATGCGTCCGAATCCGCACCAGCGAAAAAGGAGGCGTCGCCATCGGCTGACCCACACCCACCACATCTAAACGAAATATCTGCGGGGCCGCACCCATCGGGGGCGACCCCGCAGTTTCTTTTTAGCATCCGCCATACCAAGCAAAACCGAGGCATCTACCCAATTTCAACGGCAAGAATTCCCAGTGCTCCACGAAATTTCTCAACTACCCCGGTAGAATTTGTCCCACTTTTTTCCCAAGAGTTCTGCTATCAAGAAACAGCCATTCTTTGCGTCTCTGCGCCTTTGCGTTTCTAATCTCATCCCGATTGTTCCCCCAGACTTCATAAATCCACCAACACCCAACCCCGAAACACTTGACACATTTCAGATCGACTGGTAAACTATTGACAACTAGCCACCCGTCCATCAGGACGGACACTAGCACGGCAAAGGGGGGCGCCCGGGGCCGGTTCCCGAAAAGCGCCACGATGTACGCCATTTACGGAGGGAACGCACGTGAGTCACATTCGAGTTATCTCAAAAGCAACACCCAAGTCCGCCAATGTAGTTCAAGACCTGATCTGCGACATGCTCATTGTCATGTCATCACTGCTCAGCTCAAAAACCGTCAACATCCCGATCCTCAATCTTTTCGGCGGCGAAGACGGTAAATGCCAGCCAATCATCATCGAAAACATTACGTAAGAGTCCTCGCCAATACCAAACGCACCAAAAAATTGTGCCCGCCTATCATTGGCGGGCACTTTTCGTTTATCAGTACGCTAAATAGCCCGATCCAAAGTCCACGCATTCACTCCAGATCACCCATTTATCGGCATATTTGCGCATTTAGAAACTTCACCCTACCAAATTACCATCGATAATCTATTGACAAATGTGGCAAATGAGAGCATAATCTAATGACCAGAAAAGTTGGGGTGGCCAATCGCCAGGCCACGAATAAGGGGGCGCCCAGCATTGGGGGGCGCATAGTGAACCAAACGGTTCAGATCACGAGGCAAACAATGCGCTCAACAAAAACACGACTCTTCTCCACGGCCATCCTCCTCACCGGAATGATGACCCTCTTCAGCAGTTGTCCACTCGTAGGCGTCGTATTCGTCGACTTCAACGACCCGGCCCTAGAAGCCATCGTTAAAGACAAACTCGGCCTACGCCTAACCCCCGTCACCTCCGCCGACATGCTCGGACTCGTCTCCCTCGACATCAGCGGCGTAGGCGTATCCGACCTCACCGGCCTCGGCTACGCACTCAATCTAAGATTCCTAGACGCCAGCAACAACCCAATCTCAAGCTTGATACCCATCGTAACGTGCGTGAGTCTGCGCACGCTCGATCTCGAAGACACGGACGTTTTCGAGATTTCTCCACTCACCTCGCTGACGAACCTCAATCTCGTCAACCTCTGCGGAGACGCCGTACCCAACATTCAACCACTCATCGATAACACGGGAATGGGCGCTGGCGACACCGTAACGGTCGATTGCGAACTCATCTTCGGGCCAACGCCAAACGCACAACGTATGGCGCTTGCCGCCAAAGGCGTCGCCGTATTCTTGTGCGGCGATTGTGATTCCACATCCGGCACGCCGATATTGTCGTTGACGAACTTGGATTTCGGTGATGAAGTCCATTTCGATACCGCGGGTGTAGCGTCAAAATCCTTCAATATTCTAAATGGCGGCGATGGCACGCTGATTTGGGGTATCGATGTTGGCACACTTCCAACGTGGATAACAGGCGTCGGAGCTACGGGCGGCACGACCACGACGGAGACCGAAATCATTACGGTCGACGTCGACGCCACCGCGCTTCCGTCGCCCTCAGACGTTACGCATACGTTGAACATCGTCTCGAACGGTGGTTCGGATATCGTCGTTGTGCATGTTCTGAAACCTTAATCGTCCTTAAACCGCGAGCCTCGCAACCGCGGTTTTTCGATTGGGACGGCATCCGTTTTCGGATGCCGTCCTTTTTTTGTATCCAGACAACCCTCACGCCAATTCAGATCCACCGCAAGAATCTCGTCGCGTTTCTCCGTGGCCTCTGCGCGCTCTGTGGCGAAAAACTCCCCTCATGCCAAGCCGAGGCATCTATCCCGTTCATCCTGTAATCCTGTCCATTCTTTCCTCTCCAACTGCCCCACACACTCCCACCGTCATTCCAGCGAAGGAAAAATGGGGACTGTCCCAAGAGCAGTGAGGCACGAACGTATCGCGTGGACTGTCCCCGTTTTTCGAACCCGCAACGACACCTCCCTCGATCATAGAAATTGCCCGATCATCCCACGCTCACACTGAAAGTACCGTTGCCAGAACCGAAAACAGCCTCCAAAATTAATACTAAAACCACTATCAAGACCAACAAATTATCGCGCCATGTTCCAAATGTGCGATTCAAATATGTTTCAAATATAAATATTGAGAAATAATTACTCCAATAATTTCCATTTTAGCCATCTAATTACCCTTTGTTTCCCAACTCAACACCATTCCACCAACCACCATGCAACATCCACACACTAGAGACAGGATCACCTACCACTCACCAGTCGCCACCCTCTTCCCCACCAAAAAAGGTAGCCGGATTTCACAAGATCGAGTAGACTCAATTCCGGTGAACCATAACCAGCGAGGGCCGAGTCATGCGCAAGCAATCTTTCGCAAGTTGGACGGTAGTTGGGATGGCAATCAGCGTTTTAACCGCTACGGCGACCGCAGAGGCCAGATCGGACATCTACGACCCGAAAGCCGATCCTCAAGCCGATATCGCCGCAGCACTCGAACGTGCCCAAGCCGAGGACAAACATCTCTTGCTCCAATACGGCGCGAACTGGTGTGGCTGGTGCCACCTCCTCCACGAACATTTCGCCGAAGTGGAAGAAGTGAAAGCCATCCTCGACGAGCACTACATCGTAGTCCTCATCGACAACGACGCCCATCCCGAAGTCGCGAAGAGCTACAAAACCCAAGTGCGCGGCGTGCCATTCCTCTCCGTTCTCGATGCCCAGGGCGAAAAGCTGACCGATCAGCGGACAGGTCCACTCGAAACAGGCAGTAAACATGACCCCGCCAAAATGACGGCGTTCCTAAACAAATGGATTCCGAATCAAGACCAAAGCGCGGAAGCTTCGCTGAATGCCGCCCTAGCCCAGGCAAAAGCCGAGGACAAGGCCGTATTCGTCCATTTCGGCACAGCAACCTGCGGCTGGTGCCGTCGGCTTGAGGAGTTCATCGCGTTAGACGGTGCCGCACCACTACACGACGCCTACGTATTCCTCAAAGTGAAGCAAGACCGCCAACCCGGTGCTGTCGCGCTCCGAGAACGGTTGTCCGATGGCCAAGGCGGCGGTGTTCCGTGGTACGCAGTAGTCGATGCCAATGGCGAAGTCGTAGCAACCAGCAACAACAAAAGCGGCAACACAGGATATCCGATAAATCCAGCAGAGATCGCCCATTTCATGAACGTCGTCGACACCACAACCCACCTCGACGATGCAACAGTCAGCGCTATTCAACAAGCACTCAAAACACGCGCCAAGGAAATTCGGGGTCGGTAGAAATAGGTACGCGGATGACACAGATTGGACGGATCACTGCGGATTGGGTCAATCCCTGAACGCGAAACTCTGATTCATATCGCAACGTCATGCCGAGCGAAGCCGAGGCATCTTCTCAACACTCCAGAATCAACTTCGGGTAACGAAGGGGATTCGTCATGTCGAAATTGAAAATGATTCGTAACGCTGGCTTCTAGCCAGAAATCTAGCGGCTGCGTTGTCACAACCGCGCGTTAGGGAAAGTAAAGGATAGTCTATCCCACGTTCACCGTCATTGCGAGGAGCCTAGCTAGTCGCGAAGCGGATGCGGTGGCGACTGCGGCAATCTCTTCGTGCGATATCACTTGGGTAAGAATGGGGTAAACCTGCACTATTCCTCCGCAGAGGTCTTCAACGCAGGCAACTCGACCGGAAAACCGAAAACGAGACGACGAATATCCCGCTGATTTTGGTTCGTGACGGTTTGCTGGTCGTTGGTCATCAGTAGAATAACAATGTCCTCATCAACATACCGCCGAAAATCGGCGAGAAAGATGCCGTTGCCGCCATTGTGGGCGATGAGATCAGTATCACGTTCGGTCTTAAAGATCGCCCAGCCATAACCATAGAAAGACGACCCCTCGGGGTTTTCCGGAATGTGGCGGGCAAACAATTTTGCCTTCGAAGCCTCTGAGAGAACGGCGTCACCCTGCAACGCGAGATGCCATTTATACATATCACCGATGGTCGACATGATGCCGCCGTTAGCACGCAAGTTCCAATGAGGTCCGTCTTCAGCCCAGCGCTTCTCTCGCACAGTGCCCCAGTCCAGACCCGACTGCGTGTATCCGTGGGCCATACGGTCCGCGCTCCAATCAGGTAACAAGTAACCCGTGTCCATCATACCGACAGGCTCGAACAATGCTTTCCTCAAATATTCTTCATAGCCCTTGCCCGACAACCGTTGCACAAGAACGCCTAGCACGCTATAGCCCGGATTGGAATAGTCATGAACCTCCCCCGGAATCGTCTTCAAGTCCGCATCACCAAACTTCTCAATCATTTTTTCGGCAGACATGTTCGCGTAATCGCCACCGAAATCGGCGCGCAAACCGGAGGCGTGTGTGAGCAAATGGTGAATCGTCACATCGCGCTTGTTTCGTGGCAACTCTTTCAAGTGCTTGCGAATCGAATCTTCAACCGCGAGCTTGCCTTCTTCTTCGAGCTTCAGAATGCCAGCGGCCGTAAACTGTTTCGTGATCGACCCAACCGTAAACACGGTATCAGTCGTGACCGGAACACCCCGCTCACGATCCGCAAGACCGTAGCCCTTGGCCAGCGCGACTTCGCCATCCTTCGCAACAAGAAACGCACCGGACATCCCGTTCGCTTCAAGGCGAGAAAGATACTCATCGAGCTGCGCGCCCAGTTCACCGTCGACGATTTCGTCGATGGCATCGGCAGAAGTACCGAACGAGGTTGCAACCACTAGCGCTGCAACAAACCCTCGTACAAGTAGAGACATGATCGTTATCTCCCTGAATCGGCAGACGGTCAGACTCGACTGCATCCGAATGAGGCCCTCATTCCTGACAGACGCGAGCATTCCACCGTGTATCCGTGGCAACTTACGCACTCGGTAGAACTCTGACATTGATTTGCGGTGACTGCGCAGGTTTGATGCAATCCAAGCGAATAAGGATTAGAACCGCGACAACATAGCCAAACCCTCTGAGTGCTCTGTGCCCTCTGTCCAGCTTTTCGACGAAGTCGAATGCGGCGATGTGGCAAAATCGTTCAGTCCCAATCCGGGTCTTTCCCGAAAATAAAGAGGTGCTGACTCGGTAGAAATTCTTGTAGGTCAACGAGTTCAAACCCTGCTGGATTCCATTCGGATAGCACCTGTGCGACCGACATGCGGTGTTCGATTTTTATGTGCGCTGCGGTTTTTCCGTGGAGGCGGTATTCGAGCAATGCGACACGTCCGCCAGGCTTGAGCGCTTCACGCATTTTGTCCAGCATCGCTTCAGGTTGCTGAAATTCGTGATACACATCCGCCATGATGATCCAATCGAGTTCACCTTTGGGAAGTTTCGGATCATCTTCCTCGCCTAGGATAGGCACAACGTTGGTGATCTCTTCCTTCTCGCAGAACTCTTTAATCATCTCGATGAATTCCGGCTGAATATCGACGCCGTACACTTTTCCATCCGGCGCGACAGCCTTCGCAATCTTTCGCCCGAAATAGCCCGTGCCGCAACCGATGTCCGCAACCACATCACCGTTCTCCAACTTCATCGCCTTGAGCACTTCGTACGGTCGTTCTTCTTCTTCCCGGCCGGGACGCTCCAACCAACTAGCACCGTGAAAACTCATCACAGCCGCAGGCGTTCGTTTCGATGGCGCATTGTCCTCTTGCGCAAACGCGGGGAGTGAAAACACCATCGCGCAACCGAATGCGCTCATCAGGAAAACGGCAGTACTTCGAGAGACGTGAGACATGGCTTGATCCTCTTGCGGTAGACGTTTACGCCAGTGTACCGAAGCGTAACGCCTAGGTCACTCGCTAAAGACGAGATCGCTGCCAGGCTCCTTATAGTCGTTCCAAGTGCCACCGTTGTCCGCCATATCCAGGCCCGTGCTGTAGAGGCGATAGCCATCAGTCCGGGGCTGATACCGCAACGTATCGCCCGTAAACGGGTCGATAGCCGGATTGGCGAGATACTCAGGAACCAGCGCCGCCAACGAGTCCGGATACGCGCCGCTCTCGACCCGATACGCCTCGACCGCAGCCACGGTAATCGTGCCCTGCAGTCGCGCATCGCGAATCGTATACGCGGCTAAGGAGCGGCCCAACGAGGGAATGATAGAATTGGACAGCAGATTGGGTTTGAATGCGCCCGGATCGTCGAGCAACGGCATGGCTTCGTAAAACGGTAGCGTAGAGTACTGCACAAGTCGCTCATAATCTTCACGGTATTGGTTGAAATACTGAAGCAACTGGCTGTCCGGAATGTTTTGGAGTGCTGCCGCAAAGATTTGGCCCGACGCATCTGAATTATCCTGGTCTGGAATCAAGAACGAGCGAATCATATCCGCAGACGTGTCGGCGTTTTCAAACCACCCCACCGTGAACGCTTGCTCATTCACGAGCGTCTCCCAATGCGGCAACGCGCTCATTTGTACGCTTTCCAACGACGCGATCACCGCGCGATATTCAGCAGCGGTCAGATCGCCTTCGATCATGAATGCCATCAGTGGTTCCGTGCCAATGTGGGTGACGGCAGCGCCTACCAGTCCGTTAATCAAGGGACCGCCGCGTCCCAAGTCGTTGGCGAATTGGATGATGGTTTGGTAATCGTCCAACGCCGCGATGTAATCGCCTTGCGCCACGTTGTATTCAGCGTCTAGGTTTATAATCCGGGCCATCCTTCGCCATATCGCGAGGAACGCGAGGTTCGTTTCCGGGCCGTCCGTTCCTAGGGGCATCGCGACGTTGCCGACCTCGATACCTTGCCGCAGCAGATCCAACGCTTCGTGCATTTCCGCGTACTTCGCCCACTCTTCTTCGCTTAGCGCTTCGCCCGCGGCCAAGCGTTTGTACACGTCTTCCCAGACGTCCATGTCCGTCGCCATCGGATCTTCGAGCAATTCCCACGCCTTGAGAAAGAAGTGCATGCCGTTGTCATCGGGAACATCGGCGGAATGAACAGGATCGGGCAAGCCGTCGGTAGCCTGAAGATCGACGGCCTTCAGAAAGGCATCGGCCAGCAGCGCGGCGAATGCTTCTTCCGCCTCGGTATACTGCCCGTCCGAGGGCGCGTCGTCCGTCGTATCTATGTCCGAAGTGGAACTCGCGTTCGAGGGTAGGTCAGGCGTATCTGTTTCTGCATTGCCCGAAGGCGACTCGGCGCGCGTGCGGTCAAATCGCTCGGCGGCCATTGTGTATTCATTCTGGGCGTGATCGCTCTTAGGCGACTCGTCTTCTACCGTGACACGCCAGCCAACGACTCCCGAAACCACAAGTGCCGCCACACCAAATCCAACTACAACTTTCTTTGTCATGATTGCCATTCCCCCAAGACCGAGCGCGGCGGTTGCATGGAGCCCACCGGAAACGGCGGGTCCTGCAACAGCCTGTTTGCCAAGTGTGTTCACCAACGCTGCGGACAGAACGCCTGCTTGAGCGTCGGACGCGAACCCGGCGGTCAATGCCGATACGCCTGCGGTAATTCCACGGCGTTGGAGGAAACGACGAATTTTTTCGAGTCCCCGTTGCGCGTGATGTCGGACAGTAGACTCATCAACCTGTTGCATTTTCGCGATCACACGATATGATTGCGCTTCCAGGAAATGACGGACAACCGCTTCTCGTTGCGCATCGGACAATGAGGTGATCGCTTCATCGATCTGCGGTGTGATCGCTTCCCAGTCGAAGTCGCTCTGCGATGGCCCATCGGTCGCATAGGCGATTTCACGTTCGCGTCTCCGCGATTCCGCTTTCAACCGATTGAGCGCGAGGTGGGTCGCGATGGTGTGCAATAAGCCACCGACTGAATCACCGCGAAGTCGACGTAGTTGGCCCACTTTCAGAAATGATTCTTGGACTACTTCTTCTGCATCGGCGGCATTGCGCAGGATTCGGTCCGCGGCGGCGAATACCATTCGCGCGTGCCGACGAACCAATTCGCTGAAAGCGTCTCCATCCGCTTCGCGTTGCCATTGCAGAATAAGCGCCCGGTCGTTTTGTTCCATCAATCGCATCCCGTTCCTCCGCCTATATTACAGCGCGGAGACGCAAATGCGGGATGGAATCGTGGAGTATATTTTTCACCACCAAGACACGGAGCCGCCAAGAAACCGCTTTTTTGACAGGATTACAGGATGGACAGGAATTCTATTGCGTCCCTACTTTCAGTAATTTCTTGTCTTGGCGTTTTGCAGTCCTTAGCGTCTTACTTTTCTTGGTGTCTTCGTGCCTGAGTGGTGAAAGCGCTTCCGATAGCGTTAGTTCACTTGCCGGTCCTCGTCTTCCCAATACGGTTTGCGTAGATCGCGTTTTAGGATTTTGCCTGCGCCGCTCTTCGGTAGTGCTTCCGTTTCGAACGTAATGCTTTTGGGTGTTTTATATCCGGCGATTTGTGTTTTGCAATGTTGAATGAGTTCGTCTACCGAGACGTCCTGATCCGGTTTGAGTACGACGACGGCGTGCACGGCCTCGCCCCATTCTGGGTGTGGGATGCCGATGACGGCGGCTTCGAGGACGGTGGGGTGTGAGTAGATCGCGGTTTCGACTTCGGTGGAGTAGATGTTTTCGCCGCCGCTGATGATCATGTCTTTTGCACGGTCGACGAGATAGAGATAGCCGTCGTCGTCCATGTAGCCGACGTCGCCGCTGTGCATCCAGCCGCCTTTCAATGCTTCTTCGGTGGCGTCCGGCATGTTGAGATAGCCTTGCATCACGTTTGGTCCACGAAAGCACACCTCCCCCACTTCGCCGGTTGGTATGAGTGTGTCGTTTTCGTCGACGATTTGAACTTCGGTGTTAATGATCGGCTGTCCGCACGATTTCAGCCTGCTCGATTCCTTGGAACCTGCAGGATGCTTGTGATCCTCCTTGGGGAGAATGGTGACGAGTTGAGCGGATTCGGTCATGCCGTAGCCTTGAATGAAATCGCAGGGCAGTGTTTCCATTGCGGTCTGCAACACCGCTTCCGGAATCGGCGAGGCACCATAGATAATCACTTTGAGTGATGATAAGTCGTACTGTTTCACTGCGGGATGGTTGATCACCATGTTGATCATGGTCGGAACCAGAATTACATGGGTGACCTTGAAGTCCTGAATGGCTTTCAATGTCGCTTCCGGTTCGAATCCTGGAATGAAGGCATGTTGTCCGCCGCCCATGGTTACGGAAAAGGTGGTTCCCGCATCGGCGAGGTGAAACATTGGAGCGACGTGGAGGTACACGTCGCCTTTTGAGTATTGGAGCGCATGGATTCCGTTCAGTGCATTGGACACTACGTTCATGTGCGAAAGCATGACGCCTTTTGCTCGACCTGTCGTGCCACCGGTGTAGAAAATGCTCATGAGATCTTCATATGAACGGTCGGCGTCCGGCGCAGGATCTGCCGACTCAATGAGGGTCTCGTATTGCAGCGCACCTTCTGGTGGTTCGGCATTGCCCACGTATATCACGTGTTGCAACGTTTCAGATCCGGCCTTGATTTCGTCGAGCATGGGTACGAATGAATCATCGACCACTATCGCCTTACAGCCCGAATCGTTTATTTGAAATATCAACTCCGGTGCGGCAAGCCGCGTATTTAGCGGCACGATAATTCCGCCGGCCCATGCCACCGCGTAGTTCAATTCGGCGTAGGTCATGTTGTTGTGCATTAGGACGGCCACGAAATCGCCGTCGCCAAGGCCTAGGCCGCGTAGTGCGCCCGCACCCTGCTGCACCCGGTCCAGCACCTCGCCCCAGTTTTTTTGTCCGGCATAATCGATGAACGCGACATCGTTGCGTCGCATCATCGCCGCACGTCGAAGTCCATAGGTCACTCGCATTGGTCGTTGCCCCTTTTCGTTCTAATGCCAATTATAGTTGTGTATGTCTTCATTTTCGTGCCATGAACTCCCATTTGGAAATGGGAGCTACGTAGCGCCCATTTCCAAATGGGCGTTGCTCGGTTGAAGTTGGGATCGTTTTGTAGTCCAACTTCTCAACTTTATTCTTCCCTAAACACCATCGTTAATCAATGCGCATCGGTGCGGGCCCGTTCAAACTCGCTGGTTGCTCCGATAAATCCGGTGCTGGGCGATTGGTGAACCGTTCAAAACTTTCTTCGTGTTTACTCGTGAGTTCGACGGGATGTCCGCCGATAAATGACGCGACTGTACGCGAACTCGCTTGGCACACTTCGCCGCTGGTGATAATGACATCGGCGACCTTGCCGGGTTCAAGAGAGCCAATCGTGTCGGCCTTACCTAAAACCTTTGCGGCGTTGAGGGTAATCGAAGCGACTGCCGTATCTGGCGAGAGGCCGTGCGCAACCGCCATACCCGCGTGCACAGGCAATCGGCGCGCATATTCCGAGCCGCCGGTCGCGATGCAGAACGTTACGCCCGCCGCCTCTAACTTGCCAGGATTTCCGAAATGGGCGTCGAATGGAGTGTGATCGTTGGAGGGGTAGGCGTAGACGGAATTGACGATAACAGGAATGTCTTTCGCTGCGAGCATTTCCGCACATTTCCAGGCTTGAGCACCGCCGAGGATGATCGGTTTCACGTCGAATACTTCCGCGAAGTTCACGGCTTCGAGTATTTCTTTGTACGACTGCGCCAAGAACATCACCGGCTTTTCGCGTTGCACATAGGGAATCATCGCTTCGAGTTTCACATCGACCGCGAGATCGGCCTTTCCATTCTTAGCCAGCGCGCGAACAGCAGCGTAGTGCTGCGCGTCTTTGAAGAACGCTTCGATGTCCTCGATGGATGTCCCGTGATCCTTAATCCGTTCCTTTCGCTTCTCCGGGTCCAGATCGATGGGCAGCGATGGTAGATCGACAACGAGGCCGATTTCCGGGTCGCGCAACATTTCAGGCATCGTCCACCCCGCCAACTGAATGAGGCCTGCGCCGCCGGAAACCACGCCGCCGCCAGGGCGTACTGCCGCGGTCGTGATGCCTTCGCAGACGGCAACGCCGACATGCGAACTATGAGGATTCACTGCGGATACCGCTTTGATGTCGGGCTGAAACCGTGCGAGTTCGCGCGTATCGTTTGTTGCGTTGATGCGCGGAATCTCGATGAGGCCCAGGCCAGTGTCGGCGTTTACGAGTCCCGGGTATACGTGCAGTCCCGTCGCGTCAATGACCGTGTAATGATCTGGAATCAACTTCGACGTGCCGACTGCCTGGATGGTGCCCTCTGCCATGAGTACGTCACCGTTTTCAATCGTATCGCCGCTCACGGTATGCACGGTTGCACCGCGAATTGCATAGCTTCCCGTGGCATTAAGCTCGATTGCCAGTGGAGTGCGCGGCGGCTCGGGTGTCCAACCGGAGTCGGGCCCTTGCGCACCCGACGCGAGGTCTTCGTGTTTGAAATAGACTTCGCCGTCGATGATGGTGAGCACACAATGCGCGAACGTATCGAGTGGGTGGCGGCTAAACACCGCGATGTCACCATCTTTGCCCACCTCGATGCTCCCGATGCGTTTGTCGCGGCCGAGTTGGATCGCGGGATTGATGGTAATGAGTTTCAACGCTTCGTTCGCAGTGAGACCCCCGAATCGCATTGTCTTGCCTGCCTCAAGATTGAGATAACGCACGACATCGGGGGAGTCGGAATTTAGGCTCGCAGTGACGCCGCCGCGCAACATCATCGCGGCGTTGTGCGGAATTGCGTTGTACGCTTCCAGCTTATACGCCCACCAATCGGAGAAGGTCGATCCGCCTGCGCCATGTCGGAGCATTTCAGGGACGATGCGGTATCCTTCGAGCACATGCTGTAACGTCGCGACGCGCACGCCGAAATCTTCCGCAACGGCGAGCAGGCGAAGAATCTCATCAGCGCGATAACAGTGCGAATGAATCCAAATGTCGCCGTTCAAAATGTCGTTCAGCGCGTCGAGTCGAATGTCGCGACGCATGGGTTCGCTTCGATTACTCTTTCGTGCTTTGCCGTATTCAACGGCTTCGCTGAACGCCTGACGCAGCACTGACTCGACACCCATTCGCGTGATGGGGTATCTGTTGCCCCGGGAGCTGAAGTTCGCTTGGGTGACATTTTCGCCCAGGGCGAATTTGACGATTCGAGGGCCGTCGGTATCCAGCATTTCGCTAGGCGACGTTCGGTATTTCAACTTCAGCACCGCGTTCTGACCGCCCATCGTGTTTGCCGAACCGTGCATCGCGTGTATCGTTGTCACGCCGCCTGCGAGTGCGCGGTGCAATGCGAGTTGCATGTGGTCAATTTCGTCCGTAATTCGCACTTCCACAGTAACGGAATCGCTGGCCTCGTTAATACCACCTGATATCGCCATGTGCGAATGCGGGTCGACAATCCCGGGCATTACCCAGTAGCCGGTCAGGTCGATTCTTGTTACGCCTTTTGGGGCGCTAAGGTCTTGGCCGATCTTTCGAATCTTGCCGCGTTGAATGAGTACGTCCGCTTCTTCAAGCGCGTCACCGGTGACCGTGATGACGGTTGCGTTCGTCAATAGAATCGATCCGCCTCCGAGCCGCGATGGTTCTCGGTCGGCATCAGACTCGATCGCCCAAGGGTGATTATCTTCCGGAGAGGTGTCTTCCTTAACGTCCTCGTCCGCAGCCTCTGAATCGTCTTCGGTAGACTCGTCTTCCTTTTCCTCTTTCGCTTTATCGCCTTTGACCTCCATCGTGAATCGTTCGCCGTCGATAAAGACATGGCGAACCTTCGCACCTTTGGTCCCAAGCGGTTTGGTCAACACGGTAAGGTTTGCGGTATTTCCGTTTGCGACGGTTCCGAGCCTGTCGCGTACGCCAAGGATTTTTGCGGGTTCGGTGGTGAGCGCGGCCAACGCCTGCTTTGGTGACAGCGTCAGCTCAATCGCTTTTTGCAGCGCCTCGAGTATTTTGCCCGGACCTTTCAGGTCACGCCCGGTTACGCCGACCGGTACGCCCACGTTAGAAAGCGTAGCGATGTTGTTGACCTCAGCTCCCCACTTGCGGATGCGTTCGCGCCGCAGTGTGAGAGGCTCGAAAAAATCGTTCTCCCATTCCGCCGACCACGATACGGTCGTCAACAAATCCGGGTCGGCATCATCGGATTTCTTCGTGGCCTTGGGCGCCAACTTCGGCTTCTCTGGCCAGTCCAGTGTAGCGATGACCGCTGCACCTTCCGATTTCAGCCGGTCTGCAACGCGCCATGCTTCGGCACCACCGAGAATGACGACTCGCCAGTTGAACTCTTTGCCAAGGTCGAGCGCGTGATGGATTTGACCGGGGGTATTGGCCGCGAATAACACGCGCTGTCCGTGATTAAAAATTTGATCAGCCGCTTCAAGGACCGGATCATGTAACGCGCGAGAGCCTCGACGATCCGCCTGTCGATTTCGCGCGCGATACCAATCCACGTCATACCGCGTCTGTCGCATTAACGCGACCGCGCCCATCGCGGACATCGGGTATCCTCGACGAACGAACGGAGCCGTTCCTGCACCACGCGGTGGAAAGAACGATGCGAGCTGAACGACTTCTGATTCTACGACGCTGTGCCGTAGTGCATTCCCTGACAATTGCATGACGTTGCCCCAGCCTGCGAGTATCGCTGGGTGCGGAACGACGAGCGCGGTGGTGAATCCCGCCTGGCGGTATGCGCCCAGATTGTCCTCGTCGTTCTTGTACACGTCATCAAGCGTGAGGTGCGGCCAAACGCCTTTACGGTTGGCCAACCACATTCCGGTCCGCGGCATCTGTTTTGGATCGATTTCATCGTCCTTAACGCGCGCGAGCAAATCTTCAGACGGCGATTCCTCCGGCATGCCAACGTGACTTGCAGCGTCCATGAATCCTGCGTACACGAATAAGCCGGTTCCATCGATGACTTCGGCATCGGCGGGGACTTTGGTCCGCGATCCCACCGCGATGATTCGTCCGGACTCCATGACGATGGTAGCGTTGTCCAGCTGCTTGCCTGGCTCGGTGGTAACGGTTGCGCCGGTGATGGCGACTGGCGGATCGAATTCAACCGCGATGCTGGTGCGAATGCTCACCAGGGCCACCACAAACACAATGAGGGTAATTGAAACACGACGACGCATGGTTGACCTCCTCCGCAGCGAGATGGATCGCTCAGCCATCGCCCATTCGCAGGCGGACTGAAGGGGCTAACCTATCGGATTCGGGCCGATAAGTCGAGTAGTCCCAGGGGAATGGGCCGATGGTTCATAGTCAATTATTGACCCATCGAGGCGCGACCTGATCGTGTTACGAAATTCTGGCCATCCTCTATCGGGCGTGTTGGTCATTGCCAGTGACCGACAAGTCTGCCATGATGGCCAACGAAAGCTCGGGTAGTCCACGTCGCTTCGCGACAGGAGACAACACATGCGGGTTCGATTTGCAATCACCTGCGCGCTAGCCTTCACCGGTGTAGCGGTTGCAGCGCCAGTTCAAACGTCAGGCAAAGACGTTACGTTTACAACCGATGTTGCCCCCATCGTCTTCGAGAACTGTTTGAGCTGTCATCGCCCGGGCGAAGTCGCACCGATGTCACTCAGCACATACGAAGAAGCGCGCCCCTGGGCGAAGTCGATTAAGGAAAAAGTATCGACGAAGGCGATGCCGCCTTGGTTTGCCAATCCGGATCATGGCACGTTTGGTAACAATGCGTCGTTGAGCGAAGAGGAAATCGCCACCATTGTGGCGTGGGTCGACCAGGGCGCAAAGCGTGGCAACCCGTCTGACATGCCGCCGATGCCGGAATTTACGGAAGGCTGGCAACTGGGCGAACCGGATTTCATCGTGGACTTACCCAAGGTGAATATCCCCGCAGATGGCGACGACTATTTCCCCGACTTGGCGCTCACGATCGACATTCCGGAGAAGCGCTGGGTGCGCGCGGTCGAAGTGCGGCCGGGCAATCGGGAAGTGGCGCATCACATCGTGTTGTTTTCGAGCGGCGGCGGTCAAGGCCAAAATGGGTTCTTTGACGTGCTAGCGGTGTGGGCAGTCGGAACACCTGCGACAGAGTTTCCGGAAGGCATGGGGCGCTGGGTTTATCCCGGCCAACGCATCACGACCAATATGCACTATCACCCCAACGGTGAAGCGACAACGGATCAAAGCCGAATTGGGCTGTACTTTGGTGATGGAGAAATGGAGAAGGAAATCAACTCTGCTCTCGCCGGTACGATGACGTTCGAAATTCCTGCAGGCGCACGCAATCACCCCGTCACTGCGAGTCACATCGTGGATCAAGACATTCGCGTCGTTTCCTATTTCCCGCATATGCACCTACGCGGAAAATCGATGCGGCTTTCCGCTGCGTATCCGGATGGAACGAGCGAGATTCTGTTGGATGTGCCGGAGTATGACTTCGACTGGCAGTTGTTCTATTACCTGGACGAACCGTTTTTCATGCCGACCGGCACGCGGGTCGACATCCTCGCACACTACGATAACTCCGCTGAAAATCCGCATAACCCGGACCCAACACGCGCCGTCGGCTTTGGTCAACAGTCGACCGACGAGATGATGTTCGGATTCTTCGAGTTCATCGCGGACGAAGGCGTTGCACCGGAACCGGTGACGGATGAAAAGCGGATTCAAATCATGTTGAGCACGCTACCCAGTGATTCGGTGTATGACATCAAATTCAAAGTTGGAAACACGGAGATCCCAACCTGTTTGCAATTGCCACGCGAAGGCGACGGCACCTGGTACATCCCGTTTCAACGGCAACTCCTCAACTTAACGGCGAGCAATGTTCAATGGAATGGTAACGACTATTCCTTCGCGATCAAGATTCAACTCGGAAGACTCGGCGGAACGTTCAAGGTCAACGGTTCGGTGGACGAGAACGGGAACATCGCGGGTAAGTTCGCGTTGGATGAAGCGGGCAACGCCGACGGGTTTCTTCCGTTCCGGGATTTCACGGGGACGCGGCCGCAGTCGGCTATAACAGCCGACACAGACTAGGCGCTTAGCCTGTATTCAGTATCGCCTGTTAACGCCGCAATGTCGGTTGACCGACCTGTTCAAAACTCCTCATCCCTCTTTGGGGTGACTGGCTCCGGAGTTCTACACCACACCTCCAAACTGATTTGGACGGGGACTGATCGATCAGGAGCTCCCCTCCGTCATCCCCGCGAAGGCGGGAATCCAGTCGTACATGAATCGGAATTGTTGTCCCACTGGTTCCCCGCCTTCGCGGGGATGACGATGGCTAGTGCCGTCTCGTAGTCGTGCCTATATCAGGAAGGATTCGTACGTTGGGACTAATGGTCAAAAAAGAACGCTGGGGCCGCTAAACTAGATGCGACCCCAGCGAGTGCTATTGCGATACGGACGGGATGGTTGGTCTATTGAACGCTGAACTTTGCGCTCCAGGCATTTTCGCCCCAGGCGATATTCAATGTGCCGCCCATGCCTTCTTCGACGAGTTCGATTTTGAAGGCCTTTTCTTCTGAATCCGTTTTTGCGATGGTCAACGGAATTTCCGCGACATCGGCTTCGGCTTCATGTTGCGTGCCCCAGATGTCGGCGTGACTATTGGCAACGAGATGCCAACCTCCGGCGACTTTTTTCAGCCACAGGCTGTACACACCGGGATACGATTCATGTGCGTTGCCTTGCTTGATCACAACGTCGCCGAATTTCAGGTCCGTTTCGGTGAGTAGTTTTGAAGCCCGACCCTTTTTGAATGAGAACACGTCGCCGTTTTTTGCGTTTTGAAGCGTTTCGTAATCTTCTGTATCTGTCTTCAAGGTCGCATACGCAATCTTGATTTCGTCACCCTCAATCTTAATGCGGGTTTCGCCAGTATCACCACGGCCACGGCGGCCACGTCCACGCGAACGACGTGATGACGCAACGACCTGATCTTCACTCAGACGTTCGCCAGTGAAGTCCGCGGCAATGAGACCGCCCGCATCAGCAAACGATCCGGCCAATGCACCGCCGTCGAGCTTGGCAACGATATTAATGTCGAGACTTTGCGGTCCGAATTTCGCTTGGTAGAGCATCTTGATGCCTTCGTCCGACACTTCAATATCTTCGATGACGGCCGGCTCTGGCGCGAACATTGAGGTGATATACGCACCGACTTTACCCTCGATATCTTGCATGACAAGCGTCATTTCGATCGGGTTGCCACGCATTTCCATGGCGAGTTTCCACCCACCGATGTAGTCTTTCGCATCGGCCACATCCAATTCGGAAGCATCTTCCGCTGGTACCTTGAACGGCGCCGCGGAAGCAGCCGCTGCCCCGCCTTCGGCCTTCGCACCGGTTAGGTCAGCCGAGAACATACCGTTCGTGTCACCGAGCGTGCCCGCGAAAGCGTCTCCATCCAATTTCAATGCCATCACGAGGTCGACTGGATTGCCGCCAAATTCGACGCCGTACTTAAATTCTAGTCCGTCATCCGTCTTTGTGATATCGGTGATCTCGACCGGCTCTGGTGAGGTTGGAGAGACAAGCGACGCGGCTACTTTACCACCCGCGTCTGCCAATGTAAGCGTCATGTTCACCGGCGTACCTTGGAACTCCATCGACACGTCCCACGTTCCAATGAATCCTTCGGCGTCCGCAACGTCGAGACTTGAAGCAGCGCCTGTGGCCGCGTCGCCACCAGCGGCTTTTTCTAATTCAAGGTCAGCGGAGAACATGCCGTTGGTGTCGCCGAGGGTACCGGTGACGGCGTCGCCATCTTGTTTCAGTACCATAACGAGGTCGACCGGATTGCCACCGAATTCGACACCGTATTTTAGTTCGAGGCCATCGTCCGTTTTGGTGATATCAGAAATGGCGACGGGTTCAGGGTTTGTGGGTGATTCCAATGATCCCGCGACTTTGCCGCCAGCATCCGTCAATGCCAAGGTCATACTCACCGGAGTGCCTTGAAACTCCATCGACACGTCCCAAGTCCCCAACCAATCTTCTGCGTCGGCAACATCGAGATCCGAAGCAGCGACGGCCTTGCCTCCGGTGATGTCTGCATCGATGAGTCCGGCTTCATCTTTTACGTGGCCGGTCGTCTTGTCGCCATCGATTTCCATGTTGATGGTCAGTTTGATCGATGTTGCCGTGTCGCCCTCGCCCATTTCGATGGCACCGTTCAAGACGAGCGAATTGCCGTCGCGCTTGATATCGGAAATAACGAGCTCGCCCGGTTGTACCGCGGATGTCACCACGGCAACAGTCTTACCATCTTCTTCCTTAAACACCGCAGTCATGTCGATGGGCGTCCCTTGGAAATCCATCTTCAGATCCCACGTACCCATCAAATCTTCGGCGTCACTCGCTGCCAATGTCGATGGTTCGTCCTGCGCCCACGCCGCACTACCGGCGATCAGCAGAAACGCGAGCGCGGCAATACCCCATACGCCCGGTTTGCTAGCCCGTGATCCATTCATCAAGACATCCTCCTTAGCCCAAGTCATGACCGACTTATTCAGAAAAGTTATAGCGATTCATTCAATCAAAGCGGCAAATCACCATTCAGGGAACACCTACACCTCTGGTATCCGGAATGATCGCAGCCCAGCCGAACCCAGCAATCTTACCACCTCTAAGCCGATTAGGTAAATGCTGATGATCGCGGTTCGTATGCCCTCTCAATAGAGGGATAACACCATACCCGTGAGTGGCCGCCCAGCGAGCAAAAGTTACATCGCCGCCTCGTGCCTCTGCACGGTTAAGGTTGTGGATATAGGAAAACGGGGACAGTCCACGCGTTACGTTCGTGCCTCACTGCTCTTGGGACAGTCCCCATTTTCCCACCTCATTCCCACGCAGGAGGCATGGGGACGAGGGTTCCGTCTAGATCTGTGAACGCGGTTCTTTGTGTCTTTGCGGCTTTACGTGAGTTCTGTTTTACCCTCGCCAGCTGGGTTCTTTTCGGCAGCCGGTTTCTTTTAGGAGTTCGTCTAGGCGTCGGCTGAGGTCGTTGAAGATTTTTTTGGTTTCGGGGGTGGCGCGGGTTTTGATGATGCCGTCTACTGTTCCTGCGCCGTTTTCTACTTGGTGATCGCCGACGAGGTTGTTTTGCTCGTGGGGATCGTTCTGGATGTCGTAGAGGGCGTACTTGTCCCAGATGCCGTGGAAGCGCATGAGTTTGTATTGATCAGTTCTGATGCCGAGTACGGTTGGGGTTTGGGGGAAGGATCGTTCCCAGAAGTATTCGTAGAGAAAGGCGTCGCGCCATTCTTTCGATTCGCCGGTGAGGATTTTGTAGAAGGATTGGCCCTGGATGGTGTCGGGGATTTCGAGGCCTGCGGCTTCTAGGAAGGTTGGTGCGAAGTCGATGTTGAGCATCATTTCTTTGCGTTTTTGTCCGCCTTCGAAGAGGTCGGGGCAATGGGCGATGAGGGGGATGCGGATGGACGGTTCGTACATGGATCGTTTGTCGATGTGGCCGTGTTCGCCGAAGAGGAATCCGTTGTCGGAGGTGAAGAGGATGAGCGTTTCGTCGAGGATGCCTTGTTCTTCTAGGGTGGCGACGACTTTGCCTACGGAGTCGTCAACCGCGCGCATGGTTTCGCAGTAGTCTTTTGTGAATTGGTCGAAGTCGACGGATTTGTTGTACATACCGTCTACGCCGTGCCAGCTCTGTCGCTGGGCACGAACCCAGGCTGGCTGACCGTCATAATTTTGATTCGTGTTGGCCATGGAGTCTGGGTAGGGGTATTGCTCATCGGCGTAATCGCCTTTGTGGCGGTCTGCGGGGTCGAACATGGCGTGGACGGCTTTGTGGCTTAGGTACATCATGAAGGGTTTTGTCTTGTCGCGTTCGGTGGTGATGAAGTCGGCGGCGTAGTCCGTGAGCATGTCGGTCATGTAGCCCTCACGTTTTACCTTCTCGCCGTTGATGTTGTACATGGGATTGCGGTAGGGGCCTTGTCCGCGGAAGGAGACCCAGTGGTCGAAGCCGGGGCGTGGTTCATCGGAGCCGCCGCCCATGTGCCATTTGCCGATGAAGGCGGTGTTGTATCCGTTGGCTTGGAGTTCGCGGGGGAAGGTTGGGGTTTCGGGGTCGAGTGGGGTGCTGTTGTTGAGGACGCCGTGGCGGTGTGCGTATTGGCCGGAGAGGAAGCAGGCGCGGCTGGGTGAGCAGAGGGAGTTGGTGACGAAGGTGTTTTCGCAGTGGATGCCGCCTGCGGCGAGTGCGTCGAGGTGTGGGGTCTCTAGGAATGGGTGGCCCATCATAGACATGGAGTCGAAGCGCATGTCGTCGATGAGGATGAAGACGATGTTGCGTTTGGTGTTGGTTGCTTGAGCGTTCGCGGTGCCACTGGCGGCGGCGAGGGCTGCGGTGGCGCTTGCGGCTTGTAGGAAGTTTCGGCGTGTGAGTTGGGTGTCCATTGTGTCGCACTCCTTGTCCGTTGTTGGAAGTGTGGAGTCTAGCGGGGATCGGTTGGAATGTGAAATGGAACACGGATTAGGTGTAGCGGCCTCGGAGTGAGTTCCAGCGGATTCCGATAGTTTCTAGGATCATGCTGGCGGAGTCGGTTCCGGCGTGGAGGGTGGTGTGGGGAGAATTGATCCACGTGACGGGGACTTGGGCGATGTTGAGTTTATGGATTTTGGCGATGTGGAGTTGTTCGGCGTCGAATGCGAAGCCTTCTATTGTTTGTCGTGGGAGAACGATGTCGCATGCGTGTTTAGTGAATCCTTTGAAGCCGCATTGGGTGTCGGGGAATCGGGTGAGGGCGAGGATGCGGAGGAGTATGTTGTAGATGCGGCCCATGTTTTCGCGGTACCAGGCTTGGTGCACTTGTACGTCGGATCCTTGCATGGATCGGGAACCGATGACGATGTCGGCGCCGGACTCGAACATGGGCCAGAGTCTTTCGACTTGGTCGATGGGGGTTGAAGCGTCGGCGTCGTAGAAGATTCGGTAGTCGCCTTTGGCGTCCTGCATGCCGGTGCGTACGGCGTGGCCTTTGCCTCGATTGGGTTGGTAGGCGATGATGCGTGTGTTGGGGGCGTTCTTTTGTTCGACCTTTTGTATCGTGTCGTCGGTGCTGCCGTCGTCGACGATGATGACCTCGTAGTCGTATTCCTGCTGCGAGAGGTAGTCGGTGAGGTGATCGAGAGTTGCAACGATGCGGTCTTGTTCGTTGTAGGCGGGTATGATTAGAGATAAGTGCACGATTTAATCAGATGACCTTACGGCTTGTCGTGCGAGAAGCGACTCCTCACCCTAACCCTCTCCCCGAGGAGAGGGGATCATAAGGTGTGCGCTTCGCGCGTTTACTCAATTGAATAATGAATGCTCATTACAGTTCCGGGCAAATGCGATCCACTTCAACGAACATTGAGCGCCTTGGTCTAACGGTTCAATCTAATCCGTTTCGATCCGTCCAAATCCGTGTCATCCGTGTTCCTATGTTTCAGTCCAACGGAACCGCCCACACGTTTCGGTAGCGTACTGCATCGTGGTGGTGTTGAAGTTTTAGGGGGCCGGTCGAGTGTTCGGTATCGCGCATGGCACCGCCGGTGATGGATGGTAGTTCGATATCGTCGTGAATGGTTACGCCGTTGTGGTTGACGGTGATGCGGGCGTTTTCGGTTTTCTTGCCGGTGTTGTCGAAGCGTGCTGCGCGGAATGTGATGTCGTAGGTTTGCCATTCGAGTGGGGGTAGACACATGTTCGCGGTAGGGACGGCGACTTTGTAGATGCCGCCGCAGTCGTTATCTGCGGGAGGTAGGCCGAAGCTGTCGAGAACTTGCACTTCGTAGACGCCGTGGAGGTAGACACCGCTGTTGCCGCGGGCTTGTCCGCGATGGCTGGGCATGAAGGGGGTGCGGAATTCGATGTGGAGTTTATGATCGCCGAATTCGCGTTTGGAAATGAGTTCTGGGTTGGCGACTTCGGCGGAACCGTCGCCGCGCAGGTGCCATTTGAGTGGACTGGTTTCCCATTCGTCGAGGTTGGTGCCGTCCATGAGTACGATGGCGCCTCGGGGAGGCTTTGCGCCGAGGGTGGGTGATGGGGTTTCGGAGCGTGTGAGGGTTAGAGATCGGTTGGGCGCGCTGGAGCGGGTCAGTACGATCTTGCCGTCGGAGAATGACCCTTGCGCGGTGCCTTCGAACGTTGGGTCAGCGCCTTTCTCGCTCGTCTTGCCGCGAAGTGTGATTTCTTTTCCGTTAAGGTTTAGGAGAACGCGGTAGTTGCCGCCGCCTTCGGCGACGACTTTGGCGGTTGCGTTCTTGCCGTCGGTGTAATTGCCTTGAACGTGTTGCTCTTCAACGGCGGCGGCGGGTAGGGCGAGGAGGATCGCGACTAAGACCATAAGTGATTTTCTCAAGACTCGTGTCTCCATTTTTTGTTTCTACATTCGGGTGGAGTGTACCGACATGACGACGGGAGGGCCAAGTTCCATCTTGGCCGGTGTTTCGTGGGAGACTTGGCCAAGGTGGAACTTGGCCCTCCCGCTTCGATGGGTAGGTAGATCTATATCTTTACTCCGAGGTCTTCGAGTCCACGTTCGGCTTGTTCGGCCCAACCTCGGTTGGCGGCGGGACTGGCTGGACTTGGGTGGAGTATCCGGCCGATTCGTACATCTACATCCCCCAAAACCCGTTGGGCACACTTTTCGGCGAATTGTCCTACGCCGATGACCAATTCCGGGCTGAGTTCTTTGATGAATGCTGCTAGGGCTTTGTCACAGACAGCTTCTAGCGGGGCGCGCTCGGCGGCCGGTAGTTTATCTGGCGTCACGTTGCGGCCCGAAGTCTCCATGAAAACTAGGGGACAGTAGTTGATCACGAAAAAGCGTTCGAAGAATCGTTCGGGGGTCTCGAACCGATCGCGTGCCCATCCCCAGAGGCGTGTACCGCTGACTTCACTGCGAGTACAGTCGAATCCTTGGATGGGGCGTTTGGGGTGTTCGTTTTCGGGTTTTTCCACTGGCTCTTCGATTCCCATCCAATCCCGTACCATCGATACGTCGCCGAAGGGGACTCCGGTCTGCGCCATGCCGAAGGGTCCTGGATTCATTCCGAGGAACACCGCTTCTTTGTTGCCCTTTCCGAATCGTTTCAAGTATTGAGCATGGGGATGTCGCGCGTGCGCGAGGGGGTTATAGACATACGCGACCGGGTCCGTGAACGACAATTCGTCTACGGCGGTCTTAAGCTGTTTCGTTGTGCTTTCGAGAGACACGGGCCACGAATGTACACGCTATTCCATCCCGTTCACAATCGCTGTCATCAGTAGGGCCCAGATACTCAATCAATTGAGTAAGGATTGTGGATTCACGGCGGGACGGGCGATCGCAAAACTTGACGATTCGTAAGTCGTTGTCTTGTCAATAGTTAATAGTTGTATGGGGCGTAAATTTGACAATTTTTTCGACTTTTATTATTATTGCCATCGCTTGATCTACTTGCGCTGCGGAATGCGGACCGCTCGCAACCTAAAGCTGTCAGTTCGGTCTAAGGATCAATTGGCCTCGCGGAAAAATGTTGTTTGGCAGCAGGTGCACTATATTCTGCAACACCTTAAAGGGAGCTGTAACTAATATGCCACCAAAGGTTTACCAACACAAAATGACGCGCGCTGAAGCAAAACTGTGGAAACAAGAAGAGATGGCAGGCTGGCGAAAAGCCTATGTCGCTTGTGCGGAACATGACGCACGTGACGAAGGTTACAAACGCTTTGAAATCATCGGCACCGATGGTGATAAACTTGTCGCAGAAAAAGTCTGTAAATTGCCGGAAAAGGTCAAGAATACCGGCGGCTTCTAAGCCACTTCTCTCTTATTGCTACGGTGCCTCGGCTAGTAATCGACCGATTTGGTCGATTTCGGCCTGGGTGTTGTAGAAGTGCGGTGAGAATCGCACGAAGTTTTGTCCCTCTCTATTTTGTCGCGCTGATATCCGAGCGCCGTTCTCGAGTAAGTATGCGCCGACTTCTGCCATGTTTTTGTCTGGGTGAAAGACCGTGACGATGCCGGACCTTGCGTTATCTGTCGCATCGGGACCTTGATCCCACTCCTCTAAGTAGAGCTGGTAGCCCATCGGGCGTAACATGTCTAAGAGCGATCTGCGTAGTTCGAGCAATCGGTCTCCAATGTTTTCTACTCCTACGTCGCGTAGCAAACGAAATGATGCGAGCATTCCGGCGATGCCGGGGAAGTTGGGGGTGCCGGGTTCGTAGCGTACGGCGGTATCGGGAAACGCGATGTCTTCCTGCGCGACGAATTCCGGCGATTGCACGTTCCATGATCCTACGAGGGTTGGGCGTAACTCGGCGAATCGTGATCGGTTGACGTAGACGATGCCTGCTCCTGCGGGGCCTAACATCCATTTGTGTGAATCGGCGCTTAGGAAATCGACGTGCTCCATCGATATCGGAAAGGCTCCGATCGTTTGAATGCCGTCGAGGCAGAATAGTATGTTTCGCTGTTGCACGTTTCGACCGATGGTGTCGAAGTCGATTCGGTATCCGGTGAGGAAGCCGCAGGTTGCTAGACTGACGAGGCGCGTCTTTGGGGTGATGGCTTGTTCAACATGTTTCCAGGTGATGACGCCGGGGGTATCGGGTGTAACGGAAACGGCGTGCACGCCGAGCCGCTCTAGGCTGGTCCAGGGGTAGACGTTGGCGGGGTAGTCGTCGGCGTAGTAGACGACTTCGTCGCCTGGTTTCCAATCGATACCGTTGGCGACGAGGCTGAGTCCTAATGCCGTTGGACCGAGCAGGGCGATTTCGTCGGCGTGGCATTTGATGAGTGCGGCGGCTTCGACGCGGGTGTCGGCGACAATCTTTGTGGTCCATGAGGTCTCTTGCATGTCGCGTGCGCCTCGGCGGCAATATTCGGCGATGGCGTCGACAGAGGTTTGTGGCAGCGGGGCTACGCCTGCGTGACCCATGAAGATGCGTTCGCCAACGACTGGGAAAGCTTCGCATCGGGCTGATTCGTCGTTGATGATTTCGTTGATCTGCATTTCTACACCTTTATGCCGTTCTGAACGAATCGCACTGTAACGTACGCAACCTTTTAGAATCGAATCGCATCTTACTTATCAATACAGCCGATATTGGCGGGGTAGTGACTCGTAGAGTGCATACTCCGGTCTATGGGTATGGGTTGTTTATCAAACAAGGCCTCTGGTCCACGAAAGTGCAACAAGAAACGCAATCATGTTAATGCAATTATTACTCACACGAATGAATCACATCACTCAAATCATCAGCCGAACGCCGATCGAGCGGCAGCTGCATGTCCTCGGCGTGGCGCATTTTATTTTGGCCGCGTTCGCAGGGGTGATTTCAACGCTCACGTTCATTTCCGCCATTGCATTTTCGACCAGCATGTCGGGATTGATCGGCGGGAATGTGGTTGACGCCTTTTCGTTTTCCCGGTTTGTGGGCGTCGAAACGGCACTGGCCGGCCTTGCGTTGTCCGGGATCGTTGCTGCTGCGGGTTGGAACTTGATGGTCCAGCGTTGGTGCAAGTTCGGCCTGGCGCTGGAGGTGGCGACGCTATTATTGTTCCCATTTGGAACGGTGCTGGGGGTCGCGACTCTCTTCGTGTTGGCCCAAGGGCCGGTTCGGGAGCGGTTTGGCGAGGTTTGCCATCCGGTCAGCGCCCGATAGTCCTTCTTCTCGCCAGCCGATAGTGCTAATACTGTTGTGCATGTTTGCAAATTATCGTTTCTGTGGGATAATTCATGTGAGTAGAGTCCGTACCCGCTAGTTGGCTTGGTATGGGTTCACGGAGATTACGACTCACAACGATGGTGTAGACCACTATGGCTATCGAATTCGGATCCGGATTGAATGGGGTTGCGACCAGCGCGCTGGTCGGGCGTACTCCGTCCACTCGAAAATCTGATCGAGGTCAATTCGGCGATGATGCAATCTCGCCACGATTGGGGTTCGGTGAAGGGACAGTCTCTTCTGTCGGCGTTGCGGCGACTACGGTTGACCGGAACCTCGAATCTGCGAAGGCGATTGTGCCGACGCTGGAAGAATTATCGGCGGAAGCGCGTAGCCGATCGGAAGCGGTGCGTGATCAGGCGGCGGTTGCCGAGCAAGATCGGGTAGAACGGGGTAGTGCTGATGGACTCCGTAATGAAAGCGCGGCGCGCGCTCAGGCCGAGGGGTTCGTGCAGCGCGAGGAGGCATCGGAATCGACTGATGTCCTGAATGTGGAACGCGCGGTCGATCTCCCTCCGGCGTTTCAGCCGAGTACGCGAAATGTTGAATCGGTTGTGTCGGTTGTAGCTCCTGATCCCGCAGCTTCGTTTGACGTGTTCGGTTAAGCTCTATACCCACAACATGCCGACGTTTCTCTCATTCTTCGCCTGCTTCTGATTTTTTTGTTACGGTAGACATATGACAGTGACGCGGGTGGATATCGCACACGGTTTGAGTGCTTTAGGAGTCAAGCCTGGTGATAATCTTCTCATTCATAGTTCGCTGAGTAGTTTCGGCGAAGTTGAAGGAGGCGCGGACGCGGTTATTGACGGAGCACTTGACGCGGTCACATACAAGGGTTTCGTTCTCGGGACACTTATGGTTCCCACTTTGACCGGTCATCGCGGGTTGTCACCCGACAATCCGCCACACATTGACCTGCGCACGGCGGCGTGTTGGACGGGCGTTATCCCAGAAACGTTGCGTACTCGCGCAGATGCCGTTCGCAGCATACACCCAACGCACTCATGCGCAGCCATCGGCAACCAAGCACAGAAACTACTACAAAGACATGAATGGTCACCGACACCCTGCGGTGTGTTGTCACCTTACTACGGCCTCGCCACTGCAAACGGCAAGATCGTGTTGTTGGGGTGTGGACTAGAATCCTGTACGACGTTTCACACGATCGAAGAGCTAGCGAATGTCGATTATCATTTGCAGCCGGATTTGTCTTTTGGGAGTTGTATTGATTCTCGCGGAAACAGAATACAGACACCGTGTCGACTGCATAGTTACGAAGGGCCAGAGCGAGAGTTTTCGGTCATGGTTCCGATACTACTCTCGCGCGGGTTTATGTGGACGGGCGTGATTGGTGATTGTGAGGCATTCGTCATCGACGCTGCCGGGCTCATCGTGTCCACGCTAGAGTGCTTACGGTCAGATCCTCACTTCCTTTGTAGAACGACAGACTAAGTTGAGCAGACTACTTGCGTTGCGTTGGAAGGATGTTTCACCGCTGGACACAAATCGTGCAGTTGTGAGTATAATGACTACACGTGGGTGCTGTGGGGCTGCTGGCTGCGGCCTGAGACGTTTCGTTAAAGTGTTTGCCTGCAATGCTTTAGCGACGCCAATTTGACTTGGCATGCAACGTGCTCATACTCACGTAGACGGAAGATGGTCCGTCGAAAGGCTGTGTGAGTGCTTGTTATGAATGTATCGAAGTTGAAATGGGCAATCCTGGTTGGCGCGTGTTGTTCTAGCGTCTTGGCCTCTGCGGATATCTTGCTCCCGAATGATACGAGCATGAATCCAGCACCTGCGGATCTCGAGGCGAGCTTGTTTGAGATTTACAATGATCGGTATGGCACTTCGTTTACGACGAATGCGGATATGAATTCGTTGCAAGTCGACGACTCGCAGTTGTTCAGCCCAGGCTTGGCACCGGGTGGGTTTTCGGCGCAGCCGATTGCGAATTGGGCGTTCCTTACACAGAACTTTGGTTACTATACCGTTGATGATGCGACGGGTGATGTGACGTTCAACCAGTTGTTTGGCGATTTGAATAATACGCAAACGAATCCGGGTGCGGTTGTTGACTTCAATCCGGGTGATGACTTCGGCTTTTATAATGCGGCACATCTTCCGGAGAGTTTTTATGCGCCGGGCGAATTTCCGGGGTATACCGCGGGCGAGTTTGGGCCTGGTTCTATTGGCCACACGTGGTATTCGGAGATGACGCGGCACAATGAAAACTATGGTGTCGTGCCGATTGAAGATCACATGCTGTTCTACGAGACGCCTGATCCGAATGTGTTCTTGCTGGCTTGGGAAGACTTGCCGTTTGAGCATCCGGAAAGTGGTTTCGACTTTAACGACCTTGTCGTGGAAATTCGTTTGAATCCGATTATTCCGGAGCCGACGTCAATGGCGCTGTTCGGAATCGGTATCGCTGGATTCGCTGCGCATCGAAACTGGCGGCGTAAGAAGGCGTAGCCTTTTGGACGGTCCGCGTCTTGGTCGCGGAATAATGTAGCGCTCATATCACGGGCGGACCTTAATCGGGTTCGCCCGTTTTTCTTTGCCACCGTGCCATGCGTTAGAGAGTTTGGAGATGTTGGGACGTGCTAAGTGCGCGGTTCTGCGTCTTCTTGGGAATTATTAGAAGGGACTGGCCAAGTATTGAGTCTGGTCGCCCCAACCGCCCCCTCTCCCTCTCCCCGAGGAGAGTGGAATTCGTCAATAGTCTCCCGAGTTTCGGTTGATTGAGTGGTCCCGCCGCAAGTATTGCCCAATCATTCTTTCTATTTGGTGGTAAAATTAGAGCAAGTGTGACCAATAAGGTGGCTTTCGAAAGGAACTTTGTCAATTCCTCCCGAGAGCATTATCACCATAAAGCATGTGCTTATAACGAGTTACAAAGTTTTTCCAAGTTTAGTTTCCGCCAAATTAACTATTGACAAAATGATGAATAATAGTGCATTATATCCCAAGTCTAGAGCGTTGGGGGCCAACTTAGATTCAGGTTGGCGTTACCGGGGAGGTTTCCGGGGTGGGACACGCACTCGCTAGTAAAAGTGAAGTTTCTGAGATGGTCCAGGCGCCGTTGCATGAGCGTTTGGTGGGGGTCAGCCGCGCGATTCAAGAATTGCAGTCGGTGGTGGAGCGGTTAGCTGCATCGGATTTGACGGTGTTGGTGACCGGTGAGAGTGGCACGGGAAAAGACGTCGCTTCTCGAATTCTGCATCGAAATTCGCCGCGTTATGGAAAACCTTTCATTAAAGTGAATTGTCCGGCCATCCCGGAGAGTATTCTGGAGAGTGAGCTTTTCGGATACGAACGGGGCGCGTTCACCGGTGCTGGCACGTCAAAACCTGGCCGGTTTGAGCTTGCGAATAACGGCACCATTTTCCTAGATGAAATTGCGGAAACGTCGCTCACAGTTCAGGGCAAGCTTTTGCAGGTGTTGGATGGCGAGCCGGTGATGCGGATTGGCGGCGTGGAAGCGATCCACGCGAATGTCCGAATCATTGCGGCGACCAACGTCGATCTTGAACGTGCGGTGCGCGATGGAGTTATGCGGGAAGATATCTATTTCCGATTGAGTGAAGTGGTGGTGCATATGCCGCCGCTACGTGAACGCCCAGAAGACGTTCCGGTGTTGGCCGAACATTTCAATTACAATTATTCAGCTAAGATGGATAAAGCCTATTCGCCGATTCCGGACCACGCGATCCAGATTATGCAGGGGCTGCGTTGGGAAGGTAACGTGCGCGAAATGGGTGCGCGGGTGAAACAATACGTTGCAACCGGTCGTACGGAAAACCTCTTTAGCGATGATCGTCCTCCTTCTAATGTGCAGACGCCGGAAGCGCCGGCACAGCAGGCCGAGTCAGTACGGAAAGCGGCAGCAGCGCCTAAGGAATTCATTCCGCTCAAGGAAGCTACGCGTCGTGCTATCGAGGAAACGGAGCGGGCGTTGATTGAAGAAGCGTTGCGTCTCACGCTTTGGAATCGTCGTAAAGCGGCGAAGATGTTGGGGATTAGTTACAGTTCGTTGCTACGCCGAATCGATGCCTACAAGATCGGCCGGTCTGATACGGAGTAACGGATCGTGCGAAGTATGATTGCGCGAACGGGACTGGCGTTGGTGTTGGCGGTTAGCTGTCCAACAGCTATGGCAGGTCTGGCGAAATCCGGGCAGGTGGTGGTCGAGCGCATTATGGTTTCGACGGAGACGTTGCACGGCCTCGCGGAACCGACGCCCCCGACGAAATCGCAGGAAGCCTCTCCCCCGCCGACGCTTGATGGGCCAGCGAGTTACACGATTCAGCCTGGGGACATTTTGGATTTTCAGTCATTTGATGATCCGTCGATTTCGCGTAAGGACATCGTGGTATTGCATGACGGTACGGCGACGTTTCCGCTGATTCATGACGTGAATTTAAGTGGGATGACACGGGACAAGGCGAAGACGGTGCTTCAGACTTCGTATGAAGAGGTGTTTCGCGATCCGCAGTTTTCGTTGAGCGTACAGTCAGCCGCGGGACATTCGTTTTATGTATTGGGCGATGTGGCGCGCCCCTCCGAGTTTCCGTATAGCCGTGGTTTGACGGTGTTGGAAGCGGTGAACATTGCGGGCGGACTTCGTGTTACTGCGCGTGCAGGTGGTGAAGCGTTTTCGCCTTCGCAGGGAACGTTGACGAAAGCGTTTATTATCCGGCGTAGCGCTGGTGGACGCGATGTTTTTGAAGTGGATATGCGCGGTCTTACGGATACGGGATCGCATCCGTCGGAAACGGCAGTGGTTCCGGGTGACGTGGTGTATGTGCCAGAAGGCGTGAACCTTGTTTATGTTTTGGGTGAGGTTGCGAGTCCGAATGTCTATCAACTGACGAGCGATCAAACGTTGTTGCAGCTCTTGAGCCGTGCCGGTGGAATGCGGGCAAGTATGGCGCGGGCACGGCATATTGTATTGATGCGTCCTATCGATGCGGGTCGGACCGAAGTTTCGGTGTTGGATTTCCGTGCGATGGTGAAGCGGGGCGAAGATTTGACGATGCAGCCGGGAGACGTGGTGTACGTACCACGCAAACGGTTGGTTCGAGTGCAGGAGTTTGTGCAGCGTTTCGCGGGAAGCATCTCCCCCATTCTCGATCTGTACACGAGTGCGTATAACGCGGTCTATTTGGATCGGCGCACGAAGGCGTTTTTCGATTCTGTCGACACGGATCAGAATGCGTTCGTTGGAACGTTGCAGAATCTTCAGGGACTGGGATCGATTGTGCAGGATTTCAGTACGCAGTTACCGCAGATCCCTACAATCCCGCCGGCATTGATTCCGGCGCCGGCCCCGTAAAGGCCAGAACAGTGACGACAGAGTATTCAGCGGAATTATCGTCTATTGCGGCCCCGAATGTGGCGCCCGTCCGTACGGTGAATCCGAAACGCCTTTTGCGGGATCGTTGGCCATTGATGGTCGGCGTTGCCATCGCGATAGCCGTACCTTCGTGTATCGCGAGTTGGTTCTTGTTGTCGGCGGAATACGAAGCGGGCGCGACGTTGCGTTTTCTACGCAATAAACAGTCGGTGCTCTTTGATACGGGCAATGCGTATTCGCGGTCAACGGATTATGAACAGCATGTGTTGACGGAAGCTGGGTTGATTGTTGGCCCGGTGATTGATCGTGTGTTGAATGATCCGGAAGTTCGGGACCATCCGTACATCGCGAAGCGGGTTGACCCGTTGTTGTTCCTTCAGAAATCTGTGCAGGCGCAAATGAGGCCCAATCAGGAATTGGTCGACATTACGTTTCGTGCGCCGGACCGTGAATTGACGGTCGCAGTCGTGACGAAGACGGTTGAGAATTATTTAGAACTTGCGGCGACGACGAATAGTAAGCGTGGCGGGGAACGTCGAACGCAGTTGGCGGAAGAACGTGATCGTGCGGAGAAGCAACTCGAAGCGTTGCGTGCGCGTATCGCGCAGAAGCGTGAATCGTTGGGGACGGCCCGTATCAATGTCGCTGATGGAACGGCATCGGAACTCGAACAGGCGCGTATTGAATTCGCTGCGGTCGAATCGAAACGCATCGCTGCTGCACTGGAAGCGAAACGTGAAGCGGAGGATGTCGAACGACTTGAATCGCTCATGGCCGCGTTCGAAATTGCGTCCGATGATCAAGTCTTTGAGTACGGGGTCGAAGAGCGCGTGGAATCGGATGCGTTGGTGGTGAGTACAGCGGAGCTTGTTGCGATCGAGGAGAACGCGCTGGCCATTGCGGAAGAGACGTATCAGCCTGGCGCGCCACAATTGAATGTGCAGCGTGATCGTCGGGATAGTGTTTACGCGAAGTTGACGGAGGCAAAGGAATCGGCGCGGCGTACGGCTATTGGAACTGCGCTGGAACGCGCACGCACTGCTGCGGAGCTTGCGACACGTCTCGGAAATGATGCGACGAAACTTGAGTCGGCGCGGCGTGAACGGGTAACGCAACTTGAGGCGCAGTCGCTCACGATGATGCAAGCGCAGAATCAGCTCGATGAGTGGGAACGTGAAGCAGACGCATTGCAACAGTTTCTGAACACGACGGTGGGTGCGATCACGCAGATCGATGTCGAGAGTAATGCGCCTGCTAGTGTCGAAATTGCGGCGCAGCCTTACGCGCCATCGCGGCCTTCTCATCGACGCCGAATTCAGGCGGTCGTTGCGTTGATCGGCCTATCGATGGGTGCGGGTCTTTGTGCGGGATTCTTGCGCGAGATGACCGACCAGCAAATTCGATCGCCTCAAGATATTGCATATGTCACGCAGACGCCGTTGTTGGCGGTTGTTCCGCTGACGCGATATGACCAGTTGCCCACCGACGTCCAGCCGTCAACCATAATGACATCGCATCCGACATCGACAACGGCGGATGAGTATCGTCGGATACTTGCGCGCATCGTATACCCGACGGAAGGCTCGGCGGAATTGAGCAGTTGCTTGATCACGGGTCCGTCGCGTGGGGACGGTAAGACGACGGTGGCGTGTAATCTCGCCGCGGCGTTGGCTCAAGCGAATCGAAAAGTACTCCTGATCGATATTTGTGCACGACGCCCCAATGTGGAACGCAATTTTGGATTGGAACCGGGGCCGGGCTTGTCAGAGATTTTTGAGGGCGATAGCGTGTTGGACGCATCGGTCCGTGCTTCGGGGGTTTCGGGTCTGGATGTGTTGGGACCGGGCACGGCGAAGGGTTTTGTTGTTGGTCGGTATGCGTCGCGTGAGCTTGTGCAATTGTTGGAGCAGGCTGAGCAGTCGTATGACCATGTGATTATCGATTCACCGCCTGCGTTGCTGATGGCGGATGCGGGCATGTTGGCACCTGTTGTGGATGGTGTCATCGTGGTCACGGGTGCCGGGGTTTCGTCGCAGGGTATGGTGCGGCGTTGCATCCAGGATCTTACACGAGCGGGCGCGAATGTTGCTGGCATCGTACTTAATAAAGTAAAGCCGGTGTCCGGGGGATACATGGCCGCGAATCTTGAGAGCTATTACCACTACGGAAATGAGCGGTCGGAACGGGCGGCGGAGTCAACAACCGTTCGCGACACGGAAGAGCATCCCTCGATTTTGCTGATCGACGACACGGAAAACGAATCCGATCCCACCGAAGGTACGCGCGTCTAGCTCGATACTTAGGCGGTAGGCGAACGCGGCAACCGGAAAGGCCGGTGGACGCGATATGGAACATGTGACCCTGTTTGGAATTCCATTCAGTCAGGTTTCGCTGGACGAATTGTGTGTAGCGATTCGTACCCGTGTATCCAGCGGCAAACGGGGTTTTGTGGTCACGCCGAATGTGGATCACGTGTGCCGATTCCACCGGGATGCGGCGTTTCGATCAATATACGAAAATGCTTTCTTGATCGTACCTGATGGGGTTCCGTTGCTATGGAGTGCGCGTCTGCTTGGACGTCGACTTCGTCAAAAGTTGAGCGGATCGGATTTGGTCCCACAAGTATCCGCGTATGCAGCGGAGCATGCGTTGTCTGTTTTCTTTTTTGGCGGACGACCGGGGGCTGCCGAGGGCACTGCACAGAAACTCATTCTCGACCACCCGAATTTGGTGGTAGCAGGAACACTTGCGCCGCCCGAGGGTTTTGATCAGTCTCCTGAAATGAATGGGGAGGTCTTGCGCACATTGCGTGAGGCGAATGCGGATATTTGTTTCGTCGCGTTGGGTTCGCCAAAACAAGAGGCGTGGATGCATGCGCACATCGAAGAGAGCGGTGTTGGTGTGATGCTTGGCATTGGTGCTGGCTTGGATTTTGCGGCTGGGTTGGTCAAGCGGGCACCACGTCCTTTGCAGCGAATGGGGCTGGAGTGGCTGTGGCGACTTGCAATCGAACCACGTCGTCTATGGCGTCGATATCTAGTGTACGATTTGTTCTTCTTCACGTTGGTATGGCGCGAGATGTTGGGCCGCAATCCTAGCGTTTCGGCGAAATCGGCGGAGTAGTGGTATGACTACTCGTTCTCGTTGGATCGCGTTCGTATCCGTGCTGGTTGGCCTGGCGTTACTCGTCGTCGGCGGTGCCGCTGCATTCTTCGGCGTTCAGGAATACCGGCGGTCCAGTTGGCTGAGGACGGCGCAAGAAGCGTTTGGAGAGGGGGATTGGAAAACTGCGAGTACGCATTTGAGCCGTTATCTCCCCCATCATCCTGATGATACGGCGTTGTTGGCCATGTACGCGGAAGCGAATGGGCATGTTTTGGATGATCGGCCAGCGGCATTGCGGAATGTCGCTCATGCGTATCAACAAATCCTTCGATATGAACCGGGCAATATGGCTGCGAAGGAAAAGTTGCTGGACTTATACGAGCGGCAAGGCGCTTGGGATGTACTCGAATACTACGCCGCGGACTGGTTGCGTCATCAGCCGGAGAGCCGGGTATTGTTGGGTGCGCGTGCGCTCGCGTTGGATAAGTCAGGAAGTCGTGACGATGCGTTGGCCGCGTATGAGAAACTCTTTGCGTTGCACGACGGGGATTCATTCGAATTGGGTCGATATGCAGGACTTCTTCGCGAGCGGAAGTCGGCAGCGGATGCGGATGCTTTTCTTGCGGGATTGTTGGGCGAGAATCCAAGTAGCCCGGATGTTCTTGTTGGATACGCGCAGTATTGGATTGAGGTCGGCGACCTTGAAATGGCGCGGCATTATATCGACTTGGCCGTGGAATCGGATCCCAATTTTCGTGCGCATCATTTGTTGCGTGCGCGCATAGCGGCGAGTGAGCGGCGTTGGGAAGAAGCGTTGGCCCTCTTGGAATTAGACGGACCACCGGACCCTGAACTGGTGTCGCTGCGAGCAAATTTGTTCTTGGCGGATGGTGATGGCGAAGCTGCGGCTCGAGTGCTTGCCGCGACGGCCGAGGAGATACGCATCGATCATCCGCGTTTGCAGATTCTACTTATCGATTCGTTGTACGGGTTGGACCGGGTCGAAGAGGCTAGGGAGGCATCTGGCCTTTATTTGCGGGCCTATCCGTTGGACACGGCGACTCGTAATTATGTCGATGGTCGCGACGCGCTGGCGGAACAGCGTTATTCAGATGCGGCCAGCGCGCTCTCTGTTGCAGTGGAAATGCGTCCGGATTTTCGGGCAGCGCGGCTCGCGCTTGCGGTCGCAACCATTAAGTCGGGAGATTCGCCGAGCGGTCGTGGCGTATTGGAAGCGTACCTGCGTGAAAACCCGGGTGACGCGCGTGCGCGATCGTTGTGGACTAGCTATTTCGGTCTGAGTCTTGAAGAGGCAGAGCGTTTGGCGCGTGCGTCGCTGGATGATGCCGATGGGGACGCGGAGACGATGTTGGCCGCGGCAGAATCCATGTTAAACGCTGCGATTCTCGAAGGGGTATTGACTGACCGCGCTGCGGCGATCTCGAAACTTGCGGAACGGGTCGCCGACATCACACCAGAATCGCCGGCACCGTATCGACTCCTGATCGGTTTGTGGCTGCGTATGGGGAATACTCCTCGTGCCCACGAAGTACTCGCCGCGGCAGAGGACAGTGGAGTTGGTATCGATGATCTCCATGGTATGTCCGGAACCGTTGCACTCGCGGAAGGTAATGTCGAATTGGCCTGGTCCAGTTTCGAATCGACAGCGGCGAATCTCGACGAGGACGGACGGCGGAGATGGGCGAGGCTTTTCGCTAGGGCTGGCGCGTTCGCGGAGTCGATGTTGGTGTTGGACACGGCGGATTCAAATGTAGACGATGATCTGTATCGGGTTGATCGCGCAGAACTTGCGGTTGAATTTGGGCCGATAGATGTTGCGTGGGAGGAACTGCAAGCGATGGAAGCCGCGTCGCATTCGGGTGGGATAAGCCTTGCAGGTCTTAATCGGATTCGATTGATGATTGCGATTCGGTATTCGGAATCGCTTGATGTGGAACGCGCTGGTCGGCTGCGCGATCTGGCGGAATCGGTGAAGCAGGCAGATGACGCTTCGGCCCTTGTGGTGCAGGCGATTTACGCGCTGCATGGCGATGCGCCGGAGATGAGTAAAGCGGAATCTTTATTGAAGTCGGCCGAACAGCGGGCGCCGGGTGATGCGTTGGTGTTGGATCGGCTACGCGCTTTCTATGAACATACGGACCAACTCGATCGTGCATTACATTACGCCAGACAAACGAGCACGGCGGCACCGATCAATGACCGTTTTCGTTTCGAGCTTGGGCGGTTGCAGGCGTCCAGTGGCCTGTATTTAGAAGCGGAGCGTACGTTGCGTGATGTGCTCGCGCGTCAGCCCGCGAATGTGCGGGCACGGGTGGTGCTCGTTCAAGCGCTGTTGGATTCGGGTCAAATCGAAGCGGCGGAGAAAATGACGGATAGTGTCGCGTCTGAAAGCGGATCGACGGATGACCAATCTGATCGACTTCGCAGCCAGATCTTAATGGCGCGCAATTCGCATGAGGAGGCGGAATCGTTACTGCGCGATCGCTTGGCGCGATCCCCTGGGGATGCGAGTGCGCGTTGGGACCTTGCGGTTTGTGTTCGCGAGTTGGGGCGAGCGGAAGAGGGTTTGGCGTTGCTGGATCAAGCCGCAACGGTCGCGGATGCTACAGCGGAGGATTGGTCGCTTCTGGCGCGATTTCATGTGGAGGATTCGTCGAACGCCGAGTCCGAAAGAGGGGCTCGGGCTGCGTTGCGGGGACTGCTACTCGATCCAAACCATGCGGATTCGTTGCGGATATTGGCACAACTTCGTGAACGAGAGGGCGACGCTGCGGCTGCACTCGCTATTCTTCGACGATACACGGAAGCGCGGCCTAATGACGCAGCGGCTTGGTATCGGCGGACGCAGTTGGAATTGGCAACCGGTGGGCATTGGCGTGATGCGCTGGTGTCGATTGAACGCGCGTACGCGGCTTCGCCTGAGGTTGGTTACCGTGCGTTGCGGGGATTCATTCATGCTGGATTGGAGAATTACGCAGAGGCGATTGACGACCTTGAGGAAGCCGCTGCTGATTTGCCTGTGACTAGCGTTCAATTCGATCTGACGTTGGCGGAATGTTACCTCCATACCGACAGTCTAGAGCAGGCGGATCATCGATTGGCTGCGGCGGAACGCAAGAATGATCGCAATGGAGCAATTGGGTTTGAAAAGATTTCGGCGTTGCGGGCCGAGCTGGGATCTCGAAGGGATGCTGAATGAAGTCCGCATCTATCGCGCCGATATTGGGCCTGGCCGTGTGCGCGGAACTTGGATTTCTGTACGCGCGTGCGGCTGCCGAGATGTACGACAACTGGACGATGGTTGATACGTACTATGCGCATGGTTTTTTTATCCCGTGCATAAGCATGTTTTTGGCCTGGCGAATCCGGAAAGAATTGCACGCAGTTGTTTCTGCGCCGTCTGGATGGGGGTTATTCTGGATTGTGGGCGCATGCGCGATGTTAGTCCTCGGTGACTTCCTGGGCTTTCGTGTTGCTGGACATGCCTCGTTGTTACCAATGTTGACTGGCATCTCATTGCTCTGGCTAGGTGCTGCATGCACCCGGAGACTATGGTTTCCCATTGCGTATTTAGCATTCATGATTCCGTTACCCGGCAGCGTCGTACAGAGTGTGGCGTTTGAGTTGAAGTTGTTTGCTGCTCGGGCGGCAGTGGGGTTGGCGAATGTATTGACGTTGCCCATCGTGCAGTCGGGATCGAGTATTCATTTTGGTAACGATTCGTTGTTGGTGGGCGACGTGTGTGGTGGACTGCGATCGCTGGTTGCTTTACTCGCGCTGGGTGCGTTGGTTGCGCATATGAGCGAATTGAAATTGTGGGGCAAGCTCTTGATTCTTGCGCTGGCAGGGCCAATAGCCATCGCGTCGAATGTGCTTCGAATATTTGCACTTTGTGTTGTCGGATATTTCTACGGAAGCGAAACCGCAGGGGGATGGGTGCACGATGTTTCGGGTGTGGGGATTTTTGTTGTGGCGGTTGCGCTCTTCTTGGGGGTGTTGTCTGTACTGAATCGTGTCGCTAAGGGGGTAACGCCAGAGGAAACTTCGACTCCGACAAGTGACGACCTGCGACCACGCTTGTTCCTGAGACCGCTTGTCGTGCTCACGCTTGCCTGTGTGGCGGTTCTTCACGGGTCTATTCTGCGAGCGCAAGCGACCGTATCAGCGCCCACTGAAAACATTCTCGTCGCGATTCCTGATCGTATCGCAGACTATCGACAGCAGGGCGAGGATGAAGAAATCGACGAACGGACGCGGCAAGTACTGGAAACGAGTTCGATTCTCACGCGCCATTACGCGGCGCCGTCTGGGCGACCAGTACAGTTGACGATGGTTCGGACCGGGGCAACGAGGCGCAGTCTACATTTCCCGGAAGTCTGTCTCATCGGGGATGGCTGGGAGATTCATTCGGAATCGAATCGGGCGCTGGGTCTCGCATTGACGGCGAAGCGTTTGGTTTTAGTGAAGGGCAATAGCACGCAGGCCGTTCTATACTGGTTCAAGACGGGGGATCGCATGACGGGGAATTTCTTTATGAATGCTTGGTATTGGACTCAAAACCAAATTCGTTTTGAGACGCCAGCTTCGACGATGATCAAGTTGGCCACGCCCATTACGGCGTCGGGTGACGAAGCGGCTTTTGCCGCGTTGGACGATTTTGCATTGAAATTGATGCCGACGCTATTCGAGTACGCGCCATGAAGCGGACCGCGATTACATGGATGGTCGCTCTAGCACTTGCGGCGGGTTGCGGAGGGCGTGCGTCTGAACAACAATCCGACATCGGGCAAACGCATCTACTCTTGGGCAATATTAGCGAGGCGGAGGCCTCATTCCGCGCCGCAATCGAGGCGAATGACTCCAATGCGCACGCACACTTGGGACTGGCGCGTTGTCTATCCATGAGCGGTAACGCTGTGGCCGCGCTCGACTCATACTCGAATGCTGCGAAAGCGACAGATACCGCTGTGGCCGCGTGCTTCGAAGCGGCCGACCTTGAGCTGCTCTCGGCGAATCGCGAAGGGGCGGAGGCATGGGTAGAACGGCTTCTGTCGGTCAACCTCGAAAGTGGAACGATATTGAATGCGTATTTGCGCGGACGTGTCGGGGACTCCGAAGGTGCGATCGCACTGCTTGAAAGTGCTAGGAATGAATTCGGTAATACGTCTTCGTCGACGCTTGAATTGGCTTGGTGTTATGCGATGGATCGCAATGGCGGACGCGCGATGGGGTTGCATGCGGCGTTTGCCGATGATGCGAATCATTCGGGCAGCCTCGCTATGTTGGCGGCGGAGTTGCAGGCGCAGGATATAGAAAACGCGCCGACGACGAATAGCGATGTTGCTAAGGCTTGGGAACAGGCGAGACGCGAAGAGTATGTTAGTGCGCAGCGTGCCGCTGAGCCGTTCACGAGCGGTGCGAATGGGACTCCGTGGGCGAATGTTGTTCTTGGCTTCTGTGCCCTTTCGCAGGGGGCGCCGCGCGAGGCGGAACGGCTCCTGCAATTGGCATCATTCGACTTGCCGACGTCGATCATTGTTCGCGATTTACTCGCGGAAACCCGTGGCGGCGTGAAAGAACCGGTGGCCCCTCCGCAACCACAAACAGCAATTATGCCCACGGCTTGGCGCGACTTGTGGCAATCCGCCCGGCTGCGCCCGTTATTGGAGGATCGTACGCAATGGGGCGATGCGGACGACGTTAATGGCTCGCTTTATGTTGCTGGGTTGGTTACTGGTGATCACGAACGGGCTGAAGAATTGGCTATGTCGCTTTCGGCTGAGTCGTGGTTAAAGCCATACGCCGACGCTATGCGTCTTGCCGTTCAGGATCGTGAGCCGGGCGAACTGCTCTCACTCATCGACGAGTGGAATCCTGAGTCGGAAACAGAAATCGTACTTATGCGCAATGCGTCGGCGCGGGCTTATGCCGTTGCTCAATTGCGGGCGCGTGCGCTTGAGCAAATCTTGCGTTGCCTTGTTGATGCGCCTGAGAACGCGGCTGCGCTGTACAACCTAGCCGTGTTGTATCGGGAGGCTGGTATGCCTTCTCATGAATTGGAAGCGTGGCGGCGTCTGCACTCGCGTCATCCCGAGCACGGCGAGGCGCAGGAACGGGCCTATACCCTTCTCGTTCAATTGCGGCGCTTCGCTGAGGCACGACGTGCAGCGGAGGCGGCCTATGTCTCGAATCCAACGGATCCGACGTCGCTCATTCGGTTGGCCGATGCAAGTTTCAAAACCGGTGACATTGAATTCGCGATCGCGGCGTTGACCCGAAACGTTCAGACGAATCCGGGGGATCGCACAGCGGCGCGGGCATTGGCTCGGGGCTATCTCGCTGTTGGCGATGGTGAGCGTGCGCTGAGCGCACTGGAAAAGCACTCGGACGAAAACGAACTTAGTGCCTTCGGGCTCGCATTGTCCGGGAGGTGGGACGACGCTTTCAAGTTGAGCACCAATGGAGATCCCGAATCACTTTTGCATGCTGCTTTATTGACCTGGGCCGATCAGTACCCGGACGCTGAGTCCATTTTGCAACGCATTGCGTTGACGCAGTCGGCGCGCGTTTTGTTGGACGCGCTGAGTGCCCTTAGCGATTCTGACGCGAACATCGGCGGGCTTGCGCTCACCCTGAGCACGCGTGCGGATGTGTTGCCTGACTTCGCGATGGGAGCGGCCTACTCGGCTGCGGGACTGGCGGCACCGGCATTTGAACGTTGGCAGGTCGTATCGGATGCGATTGGTTTTGATTTAGACTTGTCACAGTTGATGCTCGCGGAACTGGCGCGTACGGGTGCGTTGGACGAAAAGGCGTTGCGTGGCAAACAGGTCGTCGAACGGCACGCCGCATCGCCAAAGGTGTGGATCTTGTTGGCCGATGTCCACGCCTCGATGGAGAATAGCACTGCGAGTTCGGAGGCGTTGTCACGGGCAGCGTTGATCGCTGGAGACTCGCCGGAGATTTGGCAGGGGATCGCGCAGCGGGTCGATGAGGAGGACACGGCGTTGTTGTTGCAGTCCTTCCAGAATCTTTATCGGTTGTTGCCGGATAATCCCGTTGTCCAAAACAATTTCGCGTATGCGTTGTTGCAATCCGGCGAGTCGACTCCCAATCCGCTTCCACTGGCGGAATCTGCATTCAAAGCACTGGGCGCCAGGAGTCACGTATTGCATACGCTGGGCTTGGCGTTGGCCAACGCAGGGCGTGTTGATGATGCGCGCGAGAAGTTGTATCAGGCATTGGAACAGCGGCCGGGCGACCCGACGTTGATGTTGGACTTTGGAAAGGCGTTGATCGCGCAAGGCGAGACCGACGAAGGGCGGCGCCTCGTTCAATCATCCCTAACGTATGCCGATCGTCTTCGTGTGGCGTTCCCGCGACGGGAAGAAGCGGAAAGTATTCTCGTGGAAGAAGCGGCGTAGCGCGGCAGGCGATCAATGATACAGCCTGCAATAGCCATATTACTTTGGATACCCATCTCCGCCGCGTGTATGTTGGATCGCAACGCGGCACGTGGTTTTACGTTCGCCGTTCTGGGTGCATTGTTGTTACTACCGTCGGGAGTGGCGGCGGATATGTTGGGTGCGCCGCAAGTGACGAAGACGGGCGCGGCGGGAATTGGCATCCTCATCGGCGCAGCTCTTTGTCATCCACGATTGGTGCTTCAGTTTCGACCGCGATGGTTCGACGCGTTGATCGTGGCGATGCTCGGATCGACGGTGTTCACGTCGTGGCACAATGGGCTTGGGATTTACGATGGTGTGAGTGCATCGATCTACGAGACCTTGGACCTATTGACGTTGTGGCTTGCGGCACGTGTCGTGCTCTATCGACCGGAATCGCTTAGGGTTTTTCTGATGGGCATCGTGGTCGCTGGTGCCGTGTATACACCGCTGGTTGCATGGGAATGGCGTCTAAGCCCGCAAATACATTACACGTTGTACGGTGAGTTTCAACATCAATTTGCACAGTTTCATCGGTATGGATTCTTCAGGCCGGTGGTGTGTTTTCCGCATGCGCTCGACCTTGGGCGATACATGGCGCTCGCGACATTTTTGGGGGCGCTGCCTTTGCGAAGGGATTTGGGTCGGCTTGTTCCTGGGGGGCAATTCCTGTTTGCCGGTCCGTTGCTGTCGCTCGTCCTGAGTATGTCGTTGGGGCCGTACGTGTTATTTGTCGCGTTGTGTGGAGGGTTTACTGTTCTTCGGATTCCGCGCATGCGGTGGGCTATCTATGCAATACCAGTTTGTGCGGTAGCGCTGGTCGTGGGGCTGGCTGGCGGTAGTAATCCGTATTCAACAGCGTTCGAAACGGCGCGTGCCATCGATACGGATCGTGCCGATTCGTTTCAGTATCGAATTGATGCATTGGAAGAGTATCAAGTCGTGATTATGGAACGGCCATGGTTCGGCCATGGTGGTTGGTCGCGAGGGCGGTTGAGCCATCGGGCAACGGATTCGGATTTGCTCATTCGGATGTTGAAATTTGGTGGCGTGGGCGCAGGATTGTATGCGGCTTGGTGGGGACTGGCGTTGGTGTACGTTGCTTCACTCATCCGCAGAACCGCTGGAGCGCCGTTTGAACGAATTGCGTGCGCAGTCGCGGTAACGCTTGCGATTGGACTGGCCATTAGCACTATTGATCGGGCATTGGACCCGCAGGTTGTAGTGGCGGTGTCGAGTATCGTGGGCATTGAAGGTCTGATTCGACGGGGCCGTCTCTCGGGATCGCGTCGACCGCAGCCTGTAATGACTACAACAACGACGTCGAGTACCGTGACGGCCTAATGTCAGCGAATAACACGAAAATTTTAGTGATGTGCGATGGCGATCCGAACGCGGATGGATTGTTTTCGGGGGCTGCGAAGTACTTAACGAACGCCTTGGACCGGCGAGGTCTGGTATTCGCCAAAGGTGATGTATCGGGCGCACCGGGATTCTGGGGCGGACACAACTTAGCGACGCGAATCGCCCGGCGCGTGGATGCGTTTCATTGGGAAGCGCGGTCGCGCTGGTCGTCCATGTCGTTTTCCCGGAAGACGGCTGAAGCAAATGCGCTCTATCGTCAGAACGTTAGCGCGAATGCGTGCATCATGTTTGGGACGACGTATCAGCCCGATCACAATTTGCCGACGTATTGTTATTTGGATGCGACGGTTCGGCAGGTACGGGATGCGCGGGGTTGGGAATTTCAGTATTTTGATGATGCGTTCGCCGATTCGATTGATGCGTATCAACAATCGGTGTTTGATCGTTGCGCGTGTGTGTTCACATTTTCGGAATGGGCTGCTGAATCGGTGATCAAGGACTATGGAATCGAGTCTGATCGTGTGATGGCGGTCGGTGGGGGTTCGAATTTTTCCGAGGAACCGTTCGCACATGGCCCCTATGACGGACAATGCGTTCTGTTTGTTGGGAAAGATTTTGAGCGAAAGGGCGGGCCGTCAATCGTTGAGGCGTTTCGTAAGGTCCGCCAATCGATGCCGGATGCGCGGCTCGTTATTGCGGGATGTGATCCCGGTATTCGGGAACCGGGGATCGAGATCGCCGGATTCGTGGGTAAGAGCACAGTGGACGGCGAACGAAAGCTCTTGGAATTGTACCGCGATGCGTCCGTCATGTGTTTGATGAGTTCGTTCGAACCGTTTGGACTGGTCGTCATTGAGGCTGGATTGAGCGGTGTGCCGTGTATTACTCCGGATCGGTTTGCGTTTCCGGAGACGGTCGTCAATGGCGAGACGGGCCGTCGACTGGAGACGTATGATTCGCGCGAATTGGCTGAAGTGTTGGTCGAATTGTTAGGGAATCCTGACACACTGAAATCGATGGGGGCATCCGCTCAGGACTACATGTGTGGCCGATACGAGTGGGACGCCGTCGCGGATAAAGTCGCCTCGCGCATTGCTGCCGATGTGGCTAAGGTTGGTTGACGTGGCGGACGAGACGGTCAGCGGGAAAGTAAGACGCAATACGCGATGGCAGATCCTCGCGTATTTCTTCAGTGAGGGCACGCGGTTTCTATTGGTACCAGTGGTCATTATTTACATCGCGCTTGAGGGTTATACCTTGGTGCGAATTGCGTATACGTTCTTCGGCTTTTTCGCGGTTTACAGTTTTGGGGTTCATGGCGCGTATGTGAAGTACACGGCGGAACTGCATCAGAAGAAAGAATTCGAGAAGCTTAACGGACTGCTGAGTGTGGGCGTGTTGATGTGCGTCGTTTTCGGTGGAATTACTGTTGCACTTGTCGCTTGGCAGCGGGAGTGGATTGCGCAGAAGATGAAACCGGATGCGCTGCAGCCTGAAATTGTTGAGTTCATGATCGTGTATGTCGCGGTGCTTGCTGCGGTGTGTGTCGTGTTCGGCGTGTATCGTTCGATACTCACGGGCTTGCAGCGGATGGATGCGACGAATTTGTGCGTCATTGTGTTTAATTTTGTTCAACTGTTCTCGGTGTTAGGACTGTTGTTCGCGGGATATGGCGTGCGAATGGTCATCGTGGTGTATGGTGTTGCGCTTGCAGGGCCGTTGGTCTTGATGATGTTTGCTGTTTGGCGAATTGCACCGGAGATTCGGTTACGTCCTTGGGCGATTCGTGGCGACTCCTGGCGACCGATGTTGTCGTTGGGCGGGCGGATGCAGGTGTTGGGGATGGCGGCGTTGGCGGCGGTCAGCATTGATGCTGTCGTCTTATTCCACTATTTGCCCGAAGCGTTTGTGGGTGCGTACTTAGTGGCGCGGCAATTTGCTTCGCGTATTCAGACGATTCCGATGTTGGGTTTCGGCGCACTCGTTCCGGCGGGCGCTGACTTGTTGGCGCGGGGCGCAGGCGACACTGTGAACGCGATCTACCGGACGACGCAACGGATTACGTTGGTCGTCACCGCGTATTTGTTTATTTTTCTGATCGTGAATGGCGATCTACTGCTCGTCGCGTATCTAGGTCCTGATCAGTATTCGGATGTCGCGTGGCGAGCGCTTATTGCGTTGTGTGTGGCTGCGACCATTCACACGGTGACGGGACCTGGTTCTTCGTTGTTGCGTGGCGCGGGAAAACCGGAGCTGGAAATCGTCTATCAAACGTTGACGGTGGTCTTGTTCGGTGGGTTTATCTATGGCGCGTTGCGGTATCGTGCGACGCTTCCGGAAGAAGACGTGGCACTCGCTGAGTGGGCTCTCCTACTTTCCATGCCGGTCGCTCTTGCGGTCGCATCCGCAGTCTTCCTTATTTTTGCGAATCGCCGGTTTGATGCTCGGTGGTGGTTTCCGTTTGGCGCGACGTTGCTCCCTATCATTGGCGGGGTATTTGTTGCAGCACTCATGCGGTCGGCATTGGCGTACGTACCAATATCGCCGGAGGAAAATCGGTGGATCGCGATAGGGGTTGTTGGCGTTATGGGTGTGATGTATTCGGTTGCGTTTGCCGGGTTGGTGTGGTATCTGCCGGGCTTGACGGCGTCGGATAAGGACCAGGTGTTGCGCCTCCTCCCGGTCGGTGATTCGATTCGGACGCGGTTGCGCGGCGGCTCTGAATCATAGCGATAAGACTTCGTGGTCTTTCTCCCTTGCCTAGTTCATAATTCCTTCCATGAAAAGTAAATTGAACATCGTGTGGTTCGGTAGTGTGGCGATCCTTGCGGTCGAGCTACTTTGGTTGTTGATACCGGTACCGTCGCATTGGGTGGAGTGGTATTACACGAGCGGCGTATTTGCCGCATTGATAACGCCGTTGGTTGTGGTGCATCAAGTCATTCCGTTCTCTCTTTCGGCATTGGTCGTGCTTGTCGTCGTTCCCTGCGGACTGGTGCTGGCGGCGTCGGGGATTCGTGTCGCTCGTAAGCGCGGTGTCGCGTGGCGATCAATCGGGTGGACTGGTTTCAAGTGTGTGATGGTCGTGTTCGTCCTGGTGTACGGTTGGTTTTTGATTACGTTTGGGGTGGGGTATCGGCGGGAGGCGATTGAGTCGCGGCTGGATCTTGCGGAGGCGGATCGCGTGACGCGGGCGGATCTGAATGTGACGTTGGATGATATGTTGTCGACCATTTCTGAGAACTTGGAGAATCCGAAGAAGCGCGATGAGCTTGCGGCGTTGCGGAGTGTTCGGGAGGCGATGGGTGATCTAACGTTGGAGTGGGATGGGCATCGACCGCCGTTGCCGGAGGATGTGAAGCGATTGCCGGGCGGGGTGTTGGTGTTGTTTGGTGCGTATGGGGTGAACTCGCCTTTTTTTATGGAGCCGCATGTGGATGGGGCGTTGCCTTCGCATGCGATTGTGAGTACGGGGGCGCATGAGTTGGCGCATGTCGCGGGGTTTAGTGGTGAGGCGGACGCGACGTTGGCTGGGTTGTTGGCGGGACTGCGGGCAGATCATCCGTTTGCGCGGTATGCGTCGGCGTTAGCGGCGTATGCAAATCTGTGCGCGGAGTTGGGTCCGGATGATCAGCGTGCGCGATTCGAGGCGTTGCCGGCGGAGGCGCTAAACGATTTGCGGACGGAAGCGGAAGTGTATCAGCGGTATACACGGGACGTGACGCAGAGCGTGTTTCAGCCGATGTATCATTCGTATCTTGTCACGCAGGGTGTGAGTGAAGGGATTGAGGATTACTCGCGGGGTTCGCGGATGTTTGTGAATGGGTGGCTGAAAGGGCTGGGGGAAACGCAGAATTCCGATGACAACGGAAGCGGTTGACATGGAATTTTTCGTGTGGCGAATGCGCTTCTAAAACACGAGGGACACTCAATCTATGGACATGATGTCGGACATTATGACGGAGCCGCTATGGCTGCAAGCGTGGGTCGGGTGGATGATGCTGATCAACACGGCGAGCCTTTTCTTTCTGAGTTATCGCGAACCGCGTGTGGTGCTGGGGGTGTGGATCGGTAACATCATCACGATGACTGGGATGTATGAGTATTTCGGCTACGTGCGATTCCTCGGCCTGTCGCATGTGATCTGGTGGACGCCGCTGGTGATTTTTCTCGTGATGCGACTCTCACAAATCGAGAAGGGGAAGCGTGTACGAACTTGGATTCTCGTTTTGATCGCGACGAACGTTGTGTCGCTTGTTGTCGATTACATCGATGTCGCACGCTATTTGCTGGGGGAACGGGAACCGATGCTCTAGGGGCCGAATTAAGGACTCGGTTGTTTTAGGTTGGGATTGCTCGGGGAGGGATCGGTAGTTTCCTCGGCTGCGCTCGGAATGACTGTTTGTGGATTGGGTATGGAGTTCACTGATGGAGGAGTGCGGCGATGATGGAGATCGATCTTGTAGTGCTCTGTGTTCTCTGTGAACTCTGTGGCTGGTAGTGCTGGGTTTCCGCTTTCGGCAACGCATTCACTTTGTGAATTGCTGGGCGGGAATGACGGGGGAGGGACGCGGTCCTGCGCGTCCACGATTGATTGGACACGCGGGAGCGTGTCCCTCCCGCGATCTTGGAATGGTGATGGCTATTGTGTGACTTGTTGTAGGTATTCGTGGGCGGTTTGGTTTTTGGGCCAGCGGTGGGTGGCGGCGGTTAGGTGTTTTTGGGCTTTTTGTGTGTTGCCTTGTTGGAGGTGGATGTAGCCGAGGGCTAGGTGGAGGTCGGCGGTGTCTTGGGATTTTAGGGCTTGTTCTAGTTGGTTGCGGGCTTCGGTGAGGTTTCCTTGTTGGAGGAGGTCGTTGGCGTAGTTGGCGTGGGCCGGCGAGTGGTAGCGCCCGGTGTTGATGGCTTTTTCGTAGGCTTGGTTGGTGGGTTGGTTTTGGTTGTGGAGGGTGTTGGCGTGGCGTAGGGCGATGCTGGGGAGTAGGGTGTCGTAGGTTGTGAATGCGGCGAGGAAAAGAGTCGTGGTCGTGGCGGCTACTGTTTGTATCCACTTTGTTTGATTTGGGACAGAATCGATTCCGTTGGAGAACTGACCCCTCACCCTAACCCTCTCCCCTGGGAGAGGGGATCTTTTGGGCTCGATGTTTGCTGAGATGGGGTTCGAGCGTCCCTTCACGTTAGCCTCATCCCCTCGCACACTCGCTTGCGAATGCTGGAGGAGTGGAGATTCTTTGGGGTCGTTGATTCCGTGTGATGAGATTGCCACGTCGTTCGCCACCGCATCCGCTTCGCGGCTCGCTGGGCTCTCTCCTCGCAATGACGGTTCATGGGATTTACGCGTGACTGGTTCGTTATCGGTAACATCTTCGAATTCGGGGTTCGTCTTTCTCGCTAGTAGCATGGTGGCGAACATTAGGATCATGAGTGCGTGGGGGGCGCTGTGTAGGGGGAAGTGGAATAGGGCGAAGATTGTGGCGGCGGTGAGCCCCCCCCACTCTGGTCCTTTGCAGCTTCGTAGGCGAAACAGCATCCAGCCGCATAGCAAAATTCCGATGAGGCCGGTTTCGGCGGCTAGGTGTAGGGGTTCGTTGTGGGCGTATTGGGTGTGGGATTCGTTTGAGATGTGGGCGGGATTGGCTTTTAGGGCGTCGCCTTGGTATTTGGGGGTCCAGTATTGAAAGTTTCCGGGGCCTACGCCGGTGATGGGGTTGGCGGCGGTCATGCGGATTGCGCCGTCCCAGAACCAGAGTCTTAGGCGGATGGTGTCTTTTTTTTCTTGGGCGAGCCATTGGCCTGGGCGGGTTTCTTGGAAGCTGATGAAGGTTGATGCGATGGAGGTGGCGATGACGGCGGTGGTGATGAGTATTCGTTTGGCGGGGAGTGTGCGGTAGGGCAGGATGATGAGTGTGCCGATGGCTGCGCCGAGCCAGGATGCGCGTGAGGAGGTGAGGGCGAGTATGGGTGCCATTGTTGCGATCATGAGTAGGGGTGTAATGAGGCGGGGTGAGGTTAGTGCTCTGTATATTGCGATGGGGATGGCCATGGCGATGTAGCCACCTAGGAGTCCGGAGTTTCCGAACACGGAGTAGAGTGGATCGATGGATTCTTGGAAGAGGGGGAACAGCCATTGTGCGCGTTCGGATCGTTGGATGAATGCGAGGAGCGCGACAATGGTGGCAGTGGCGAGGAATGCGTTGGTGATGTGGTGGCGGTATCGCGGTTGTCGCATGAGGTCGAATGCGAAGATGGCGTAGAGAATGAGTACGGCGAGTCTGGCTTGTTCGCGGTGCATGAGTGCGGTGGATTGAGGGAAGTTCGGGAGAATGGTGTACGCGAACGGGAAGAGTGTGAGGAAGATTAGGGGCAGAAATTGTTGTATGCCTTGTAGGTTTTGTTTGGCTTGGAAGGCGCTTAGTACTGCGAAGGGCACGAGGAGTAGGGCAAGCGCGGTTTCTTTTAGGTGGAAAAAATTGGTTACGTTCATGGAGAAGGCGAGCGCGGAAGTGACGATGGCGGCGGTGAGGCAGGCGATGCGGAGGGTATCAACGCGGCTTGCGGGATCGGAGATGGTTTGTTCGATTTGGGATTGATTCGATTCCATGGGGATAGAACGCTTGTATCTGGGGTTCGTTGACAGTGCTCGGGCGGGCAGTGGTATGCTCGCTTTCGCCTTCTTTACTTTAACCTGCACGGTACCGGACGCCTATGAAATCAGGCAAATGATGCGTTGTTCCTTGGCTGAAAGAGCGGCGAAGTCGAAACTCGAACGTGGCGCTGCTGCGTTACGGGAAGTTGCGCCATCGCTGGTTTCGGAGGATGTCGAGGGAATTCATGGCGCTCGTGTGGCTTCGCGGAGACTGCGGGCGGTGATCGGGGCGCATCGGGACATCATGGACAAAAGTGAGCGGCGTACGCTTGCAAGTGCCGTTCAGTCCGTTACGGCTGGCTTGGGTGTGGCGCGTGAGTTGGATGTCACGATTGAACTGCTGAATAGTCGACGAATGGGACTTTCGGGGGCGGAACGGTATGCGTGTACGCACACGTTGGTACGATTGCGGGCTTTGCGCAAGCAGGAATGCGACGCGATTTCGGCGAGCGCAAATCTCATCGTGAGCGAGAAATTTGAAGCGGCGGTTGGCGCTGTGGTGAAGAGCGTGCGTCGACCGAAGCATTGTTATTTGACCGAAGCGCAGAAGGTATTGCGGAATCGGCGGCGGGAATTGTGGCGCGCGCAGGAACTATGGATTGAGTCACCTGCGGAGGAAACGTTGCATCGGGTTCGCATTGCGTTTAAGAAATTGCGTTATGCTTGTGAGCAGTATGGCGATTTGTATGGAAAAGAATTGAAGCGGTTCGTGAAGGCGTTGCGCGGGATTCAGGATGATTTGGGAATCTGGAATGATTTTCGAGTGGCGCGGGGATATGTGTTGACGTCTGCGGAAGGCGCGGAACCGATGGCGGCAAGTGGTATTGCGCCGTTGGCCGAATTGTTGGATGGTGAAGCGGCGAAGCATCTTGATGCGTATCGCACGATGTCGACTGCGTTCTTTTCTGGGGAGCATCGGGATCGTTTGAAACGCATTTTCAAAGACGTCAAAGCTCCGTGTTGTCGAAAACGAAAAAAGGGATGGTTCAATGATGAGTGAAAGCAGACGCGCGCTTGGGTGTGTGATCGCAGCAATGATGGTTGGTCTTACGATTGCGCCGTTGGCGGTTGCGGCTGAGGACACGCTTCGGGTGATGAGTTTCAATATTCGCTATGGATCTGCGAATGATGGGGAGAATAGCTGGGATAAACGTAAGGCTATTGTCGCGGAAACGATTGAAAAATATGAGCCGGTGTTGGTTGGGTTGCAAGAGTGCTTGGGTTTTCAAGCGGAGTATTTGGTCGAAAAGTTGCCGGCGTATCGCTGGTTTGGTGTTGGACGTGAGGCGGATGGATCCGGTGAGCGGATGGCGGTGTTGTATCGAGCAGAGGTGTTGAATCCGTTGGAGACGGGGAATCTTTGGTTGTGTGAGACGCCGAACGTGCCGGGGAGTAGTTCTTGGAATTCGGCGTGTAATCGGATGGTGACGTGGGGGAAGTTTTATCGGCACGCGGATAAGCGGCAGGTGTATTTCTTTAATACGCATTTTGATCATCGTAGTGAGGAGGCGCGGCGGGGTGCGGCGGGTGTTTTGAGTGAACAGGTGAATCAAATCGCGGGTGATGCGCCGGTTATTGTGACGGGAGATTTTAATGCGCGTGCGGAGGCTTCGGTTCCTTGGCAAACGGTAATTGATGCTGGGTTTAAGGATACGTGGTTGACGGCGAAGCAGCAGGCGGGGCCGTCGGTGACGTGGTCGGGTTTTAAGGCGCCGAAGGATGGGGTTGACCGGCGCATTGATTGGGTTTTGACGCGCGGCGCGTTGGTGGCGAATCGGTGTGAGACGGTCGACTTTAATCGTGAGGGGCGTTATCCGTCGGATCATTTTCCGGTGTTTGCTGAGATTGGGTTTGAATAGAATTGGCTCACGCAAAGGCGCTAAGGCGCGGAGAGATTTTCCCGCAGATAGCGCAGATAGGCGCAGATTTTTGGATTGGCATGGCGGGTCGATTGGAAACAAGGTTGCTTAGTGTGTGTTGGGTAGATTCCTCGGCTGCGCTCGGAATGACTGCCTGGGGATTGGCCACAGAGATCACAGTGTACACAGATGAATGACGGGGGCGTGGAGATGGGTGCGGATCTTCGTAAACTCAGGCTGTCATGTTGTATTGTTGGCTGATGTCCTCCCCCACTTTTGATCGGAATCGAATAGAATTTTTTCCGTTGTCGGAACGGGAAAACCGTGTCAGGATTGAGTCGACGGCGGTCGAGCCTTCTAGTACTCCGGGGAGTGTGTCGGCGCTGACGCAGTCGGTGATTGATGAAACGGTTGAGCGACTGCTCGTTGCGCGGGAACGTGGTGCTTCGCGGATGTTGGTGTTCGGGGCGCATGCGATTAAGAATGGTCTCGGCCCGGTGCTTGCGCATCTAATTGAGGAAGAGTGGATTACGCATTTAGCGACAAATGGTGCGGGAATTATTCATGATTGGGAATTCGCATTTTCGGGTGCAAGTAGCGAGCATGTTGCGGCGAATGTTGCGGAGGGGAAGTTTGGGGCGTGGCGTGAGACGGGTGAGTGGATTAATCTTGCGATAACGGTGGGCGCATACTTGGGGCTTGGGTATGGCGCTTCGGTTGGGGCGTTGGCGGAGGAGGAAGGGTTGGATGTCCCTTCGGCGGATGAATTGCGGGATGTAATTATTTCACATGCCGCGGCAGATCCTGGGCGCGTCGCGGCTGCGGCAGATCTATTGTGGGCAATTACAGAGTTGGACCTAGCGCCGGGATGGCGGGATGTGCCGCACACGTTTAAGCGATATGGATTGCAGGCGGCGGCGTACCGGCTTGGCGTGCCTTTTACCGGGCATCCAATGTTTGGCCACGACATTATTTATATGCATCCGATGAATCGGGGTGCTGCGGTGGGTCGGACGGCGGAACGAGATTTTCTGACGTTCGTAAATAGTGTTTCGGGTTTGGAACATGGTGTCTATATTTCGCTGGGTTCGGCGGTGATGTCACCGATGGTGTTTGAGAAGTCGTTGTCGATGGCGCGAAACGTTGCGGGGCAGGAAGGTCGTCGGATTGACGATCCGTTCATGGCGGTGGTGGATTTGGCGGCGTCGACGTGGGATTGGCAGAAGGGTGAACCGCCGGACGATCAACCGGATTATTATTTACGGTTCAATAAGTCGTTTTCGCGTATGGGTGGTACGATGCGGTATGCGCAGGCGGACAATCGTGATTTTTTATTGGGTCTAGTGAGCGGTCTGGCGTCCGTTTAGAAGGTGTTGGACAAAGATGCAGTTTAACGGTTTAGAGCGAGAAGTCTTGGAGGCGATGTTGGCGCGCCGTCCTGAATTGGATGGATGTGTTTCTGCGTTGTCGGCGCTGCATCAGACGATGGTGACGTGTTATGACGCGGGCGGAAAACTTTTGGTGTGCGGGAATGGTGGTAGTCATGCTGACGCGGTGCATATCACGGGGGAACTGTGTAAGAGCTTCGAACGTTTGCGCCCGTTGCCATCGGAAGTAGTTGATCGGTTGCAGGGTGCGCCGTTTGGTCGGGAATTGGCGGCGCATTTGGAGGCTGGGTTGGCGGCGATTCCCTTGGGAGTCAATGGGGCGTTGAAGACTGCGGTTGAGAATGATTCTCCTTTGCGGGACATGGCGTTCGCTCAGGAAGTGGTTGCGTTGGCGAAGCCTGGGGATGTGGTGTTGGGTATTTCGACGTCGGGCAACGCGGATAATTGTGTGATGGCGATGTCTACGGCGAAGGCGTTGGGCGCGGTGACTGCGTCGTTGACGGGTCCGCATGGCGGGGTGATGGCGGGTCTGGCGGATGTCGCGATTAAGGCGCCGGGGATTGGCACAAAGGAAATCCAGGAGGCGCACATCGTGCTTTATCACACGTTTTGCGCGTTAATCGAAGTCCACTATTTTCCTGATTTGCGCTAGGTATCGGAGATCAATTTGGGCGTGGATTCGCGGAGTCGGTCGAGTAGTTCGGTGGTCGTGAACGGTTTTTGAATGAAGCCGGCAAGATTCTTCGGTTCAAATTGGCTTGTGGCATCTTGCTCTGAGTAGCCGCTGGCGAGTAGGACGCGTACGTCTGCGTCAATATGTTGTAATGTTTGATAGACTTCAAATCCTCCCATGTCCGGCATGGTCATGTCGAGGACGACGGCGTAGATTTCTTTCCAATGTTGTTCGAACAACTCGGTTGCTTGTCGTCCTCCGTCGGCGGTAATGACGTCGAATCCGTGGTGTTCTAGCGCCCTGCGAATGAATTCGCGGACGGATGGTTCGTCGTCGACGACGAGAATGGAACCTTCGACCGACCACGGTTCGTCGGCTGCATGGGTCGTTTTTCTTTCGGGCTGTGTATCGACTTCGACTTGGGCACGGGGTAGGAGCACGCGAAACACGGACCCTTCGTTGGGCGCACTTTTTAGTGAGATGGTGCCGTGATGGCCTTTGACGATCCCGGTCACGGCGGCTAATCCGAGGCCTCGTCCCGTGAACTTGGTGGAATAGAAGGGGTCAAAAATTCTATCGCGGGTTTCGGCATCCATTCCGATGCCGGTATCGGCCACTTCGAGAAAGACGTAGTCCACGGATTCGGTTGATTCATTTTCGCCCGACGCTGTTTCTTGTCGCGTTTCGATGCCAGTCCGGATGGTGACGTCTCCGGGTCGATCTTCGAGGGCTTCGGATGCATTGATAAATAGGTTCATGGCGATTTGATTCATTTGGGTGGCGTCGGCGTTGATCGGGGGTATGTTTTCATCGAGCAGTAGGCGGATGCGGGTCTTTTTTGAGATGGAGGCTTTTACGAGCGGCATGGTTTCGCGTACGACTTGATTGAGATCGAGTTGGCGGAGAATGAACGCGCCTCGTCCGGAGTATGCGAGCATTTGTTGGGTTAGATCGGAAGCGCGTTTTGAGGCGTCTAAGACTTGGACGATATGTTTGTGCGCGGGATTATCATCGGGTAGGTCGGCGAGTGCTAGATCGGCGCTGCCGAGTATTCCGACTAGAAGATTGTTGAAATCATGCGCGATCCCACCCGCCAACACGCCGAGTCCTTCGAGTTTTTGCGAATGAAGAATTTGTTTCTCAAGTTTGAGGCGTTGGGCATCGGCTTTGGCGCGATCGATCGTGCTGATGAACACTTCTCCAACGATTCGGAGCAGTTGTGCTGTGTCTTCGGGCCAGCGATAGTCTTTTTGACGAATATCGAATCCGAGATAGCCGCTCAAATGTCCGCGGAGTGTTAGCGGTACGGCAATCATGCCGTGCATTTTCTTGTGTTTCATGATCTCGATGATGGATTGGGCTTCGGTGGGCAGGTCGTCGCGATTGGAGACTTCGAGGTGTTTTCCGGTACGCAACAGATCAATTGCCCATGCCAGTTTCTCCGATGGCTGTTTCATGGCCTCGGCGAGGTAAGAATCAACTCCGTCGCGGCACCATTCGAATGCGTGGGATGGATGTTCTGGCGAGGTTGCAAATACCATTAGGTAGGCGCGATCGACGTTGGCGAATTCGCCGAGTTGTTGGAGTGCTTCGCCGAACGCAGTGTCGAAATCGTCGGGTGCTATGTTAATGAATTCGGTGGATATGCGGGTAATGATATTTTCGAATGCGATTCGGTATTGGATGCTTGCGCCCGCGTTTCTTCGATCGATGGCGTTGCCGAGTATTTGACCGACCGTGAGCAGTTGCGCGATTAGGGTTTGATCCCATTGCTTGGAATACGTGATGCATTCGAGTCCAAGCCAGCCGCACAGTTTGCCGTGCGTGGTAATGGGAACGTTAATAACGGATTGAACACCGTATTCTTCGAATATGGTGCGAACGATACTTGCTTCGTACGGAAGGTTGGCAACGCTGTCGATTGCAATGTATCCGTTTTGGGCGTATTCGCGGACAATCCATGGTGTAACAACAACGTTGATCCCTTTCATTTCATCGGACACACTTTCGACGTTCGGATTGCATGATCGAATGGTGTGTTTGATAATGGTGGTGTCTTCTTCAAATTCCGAAATGAAGCACCGTTCCACATTGAAAAATGCGGAGAGTTGGTCGAGCGCCTTTCGCATTTCGTCGTCCATGGAGTCAACGGATACATTGATGAAACGTGCGGATAGGTCGGCGAATAGACGTTCGTATTCGACCCGTTCACCAAGTTCCTCAAGCATTTGTTTGCGATCCGTGATGTCTTCTGTTGTTCCGACGAGTGTTTTGGCGCCGTCCATGTCGCGGGTCACTACGCAGTTGCGTGTGCGAAACCATCGCAATGTGCCATCACTGTGTTCAAGACGGAATTCGGCTTCGAGCAGTTGTCCATCGGATTGGTCGATGGCGTTCTGGGTCATCAACAACAAGTGTGAGCGGTCGAGTTCGTGAACCAAGGAATCGAAGAAGCCGCTACTGCGCCGAATGCGTTTGGCGTTCTCTTCGCCGAGAAGTGTTTCGAGGCGACCGCTGAAGAATTCGAATTGATTGGTGTCGCAGTTGTAGATATGGGCGGCTTGTGGAATCGATTCTGCGAGTCCTCCGCTGAATTGAAGGGATTCGGTGAGGCGTTGACCTCTGCGCAACCAGAGTGCGAATTGCATGGCGATTAGGATTGCTATGAGGACGTATATTGTGAGGGCAATATCAGCCATGGGCGTTCGAGATCGTGCGAGGGCTTGTGGAGAGGGCTGAACGTGCAAAATGATTTCGACGCCGGGGAGTTCAATCGGTGCGGCTACGAATGGGATATTGTCTCGTGCAGTATTAAGGTCAGCGGAATCGTTCGTATGGATGGTGATGCGTGAGTCGCCTTCGATTGGCGTGCCGAGTAATGCAATGTATTCGAACTGATCCAATCGGAAGACGCTGTTGATATAGCCCTGAACGTTTGCTTGTTTGTCGAGGACGCGGAGATAGGTTACATATCCTGCGCCGCCTTGGAATAGGTCGTCGACGAGGGTGCCTTGCAGGGCGCTGGAGTAGGTGGAATCTTGAATCGCTTCGCGGACGCGTGGGTCGGGGTGGTTTGTCACGAATTTCCCAAGTGCGGAGGCGTTGGGTTCTGCGGGGAGGACGCTCTTGATTTGGTAGTCGGGACTTATCCAGTTGATAGCGAGAAATCCGGGAAAGCCTGACATAATACTTTCGGCATTTTTGTTGAAGTGGCCTAGGGATTCGGTGTGATCCCGCATGTGTTTGACCAATTCGAGGCGGTTATCGATCCATGCCTGAAGGTGTTGACGGGCGAGTTCGGCGGTGTTTTCGTTGCGTGCGCTGAGGCGGGTTCGAGCGTTAACGTTTAGGGCGATCCACGCAGATACACCAATCGCCATAAGACCGATGAAAAGCGAGACGGAAAGGATGCGTGTAGTGTGGTTTATGGACGGCGCATGGTTGCGCGTGTTGGCGTGTGGTATGGCGATATCCCCCGATAACCGCTCTAGATTCTGCTTATTATACGCGATCGGCGGTCTACTTCAAACTTGTACGGGGTATTTGTCTTTTTCGCATTATTAAGAGGTGTATGCTCTGGGGCGGCGCGGGAGGTGGAGCTAGGTTGGGCTGGAATAGGTGATGATTTTGTAGACCCAGGCGGTAGCGATAACGATTGCGCCGATGGCGTAGGGCCATGGGGATTGTTTGGTGGTTTTCCATAGTGTGGGAGATTTTCCGGTGGCGACGGCGACGAGGAGCGCGAGGGCCAGGGTGGCAGACACGACAAATCCGAGAGCACCTGCGGGTTGTACGGTGATGGCTTGGGTGACTTGGCCGTGGGCCATGTGGGAGAAGGATGTTGTCATTCCGCAGAAGGGACAGGGTATCCCGAAAATAGTTTCGGTCATGCAGGGGGGGAGTCCGATTTGTTGGTGGGTTCCGATGCCGCGTTCATCGGGGGTGAGGATCGCGGCGAGGGTGAGTACGGCGAGAATCGCAATTGCTGCGGCCATCGCACTTCGGCGTTCTTCGCGGGTGAGTGGTGTCCAGTGGGTTGCGTTGTAGTTTGTTTTGGGCAACGCTGGGGGCTGGATGGGATCGGTCATTTGTCTTCTGGGACGTATAGGACGCGGGGTTCGGTGGTGCCGCCGGATGTGAGTACGCGTAGATGAAGTGAATCGCCGGGTTCGAGGTTGTCGTCGATCAGTTGGCGAAGTTCGGCGGGGTCGGATATTGGTTCTTGAGCGACTTCGAGGATGATGTCGCCAGCGGCGATGTCTTTTTCGGCGGCGGTGCCTCCGGGTAGGGTTTCGACGACGTATAGGCCGAGGTCGTCGTTCGTGAGTCCGGCGGTTTCTCGGTCTTGGTCGGACAGACTCTTGAGGTACATACCGAGTATGGGGCGGCCGAGTAGGGCGAGTTGTCTGGTGCCGGGGTATTCGTCGAGTTTGACGCGAATTTCGACGGGTTCGCCTTTCTTGCCGAGTTCGCGCCGCCAGACTTGGATGTAGGCGATTGAGCCGGGGGGCAGTTCTGCGACGCGAGTGAAGAGGTCGTTGCCGTTTTCGATGGGCGAGCCGTTGACGGTGCGTATGACGTCGCCTTCGCGAATGCCGGATCGTTCGGCGGCGGAATCAGGCGTGAATTTTTGAACGTATGCACCTTTGGCGTCGGGCAGGTCAAGTGATTCGATGAGTTCTTCGGATGAGGGGAATGTTCGGTCGGTGTCGTCGCCGTGGGTGAGGTCGACAATTTGGACACCAAGGTAGCCGCGCATGACTTTGCCGCGCGCGATGAGTTCGGGGACGAAGCGTTTTGCCATGTTGATGGGAATGGCAAATCCAATGGAGGCGGCGTCAGGGATAATGGCGGTGTTGATACCGATGACTTTGCCGTCGATATCGCATAGGGGTCCTCCGCTGTTGCCGTGGTTTATGGCGGCATCGGTTTGGATGAAGTCTTGAAATCGGAGGTTTTCGTCGATGTCGAGTTCGCTGCGTGCGAGTCCGGTGATGTGTCCGAACGACATGGAGCCGGATAGACCGAGTGAGGAGCCGACGGCAATGGCGAATTGGCCGACGCGAATGGTGTCGGAGTCGCCGAGGTTGGCGGGGGTCAGGGTGTCGACGGGATCGATTTTGATTACGGCAATGTCGGTAGCGGGATCGCCGCCGACGATTCGTGCGTTGTAGATGTTGCCGTTGGATAGGGTCACGGTTATGGATTGGGCGCGCTCTATGACGTGGTTGTTGGTCAGGATATTGCCGACGGTGTCGTAGATGATTCCGGATGCGGATGTGGGTTGAGTTATGGGAGGGTGTTGTGTGTCTCCAAACACGCGGAGGAGGTCGCGCATGGCGGCGTCGGGGGCGGTGATGACTTCGATATTGGCGACGCTGGGCCGTAGGTCTTCGCCGATTTCTACGTAGGCATTTTCGAGGGCTTTGAGTATGGATCGGTCGTCTGCGTGCGATCCGGTTGCAATCGTGGTGAGTGCGATTGCAGTAACTATTCGGAGATGAATGTTCATACGGAGGTGCCGGGGGTTGGTTCGTTTGATCGTGGGTGAATCGCGTCGAGAATGGTCTTTTCGATGGTGTCTTGGTCGTTGGTCTGAGTGATTTGTTGGTGATCACGGCTGACGTAGAACGTATCGCGGACGCGGCGGGCGTCGGTAACGATTCGGGTGGATGAAATGTCGAGCTGTGCTTCGGCGAAGGCGTGTGTAAGGTCGTAGAGTAGGCCGGTCCGGTCGCCGGTTTCGATATCGATGACGGTTTCGTTGTTGGAGGAACGGTTGTCGAATTGGACGCGGGTTCGGATGGGCGCTTTGGGTTGAAGGAGGGTAAAAATTTTCTTGCGTGCGCGTTCCATATGGTCACCAATATCAGCCCCTTGAAGCAGGACGTCTTGCAGAATTTGTTCGATACGTTGTGTTTGCGCCGTGGTAAGTGGTGTGCCGTTTCGGGCGTCGCTCACTGTAAAGGAGTCTACCACAATGCCGTTGGGTGCGGTGAAGGCGGCGGCACCGATCACGTCGATAAGATGTGAGGATAGTGCGCCTGCGATTGCGGCGAAGAGGCCGGGGCGGTCTTTGGTGCACACGACGAGTTCGGATGTTCCGGTGTCGGTGTCGGGAATGGCGTCTACGACGAGGCCTTCGGTTTTGGCGCGTTGGATTATTTCGATGTGGCGGGCGATGTGTTGGGTGGAGTAGGCGACGAAGTAGCGTTGGCCGAGTCCTTGAATGTGTTCTTCTACGTGGTTGCGAAGGTCGTCGGGAGTGGCTTCGCGAATGGCGTCTGCTTTTGTGGAGAGCCAGTAGGATTCGTCAGAGGTTTCGGCGCGGCCGAGGAGTACGCGAACGGTGCGTAGGTAGAGGCGCATGAGTAGGGCGCCTTTCCAATCGTTCCAGACACCGGGGCCGACGGCGGATAAATCGGCATAGGAGAGGAGGAAAAGGGCGCGTAGGCGTTGTTCGGTTTGCATGGTTTTTGCGAATTGTTGAATAGTTTCTTCGTCGTCGATGTCGCGGTATTGGCTGATGGTGGTCATGAGAATGTGGTGATGGACGAGAAAGGCGATTCGTTCTTCGTCTTCGGGGGGGAGGCCGATGCGTTGGCAGATGTCGTGGGTGATGCGTACGCTGGCTTCGACGTGGATGTCGCCTTCGACTTTCCCTAGGTCGTGGAAGAGGAGTGCGATGATGAGGATGTAGGGGTCGGAGAGGTTTTCTAGCGATTCGCGGAGGCATCGTTGGACAGCGGATTCGCCTTCTGCGAGGTCGGCAATGGCTTCGACTGCGCGGAGAGTGTGTTCATCGGTCGGGTATGAGTGAAAGTCTTCGTATCGAAGAATGTCGCATACGGCTTCGAATTCGGGGAGGTATGCGCCGAGGAGTCCACATCGTGCGGCTTCGCGTAGGGCTTGGCCAGCGTGGAGTGGGCGGTTGCATGCGGCGACGAAGAAGCGGCGTACGAGGTTGTTTTGACGGAATTCGTCGTTGACGAGGGATAGGTTTTCGCGGATGCTGAGTTCGACGGGTCGGCTTAGGCGGACGTTGTGGCGGGCGCAATTCCAGAAGGCTTCCATGAGGCGGACGGGGTTGCGTGCAAACCATCCTTCGCTTTCGTCGGGGAGATGGAGGAGGCCGCCGGAGACGTAGAGGCCGTCTGTCGGTTGGCCTGTTGGGACGGCGATGCCGTCGCTGGTGCCGGTCACGGCGGTTCGCGCGGCTCTGTATAGGCGTCGTACGGTTCGTGCGGCGCGGTAGTAGTCGCTCATGAATGATCCGATGTCTTCACCGTATCCGAATGCTTTGGCCGTATCGCTCTGGTGTTCGATGGTGAGGGTATCTTCGGGTCGGCCGGATGCGAAATGAAGTTCGTTTCGTATGCGCCAAATAAAATCGAGTGACTCGATGATGGTGAGGTGTTCGTCATGGGTAATTAAATCGCGGCTGACCGCTTCGTCGAGGGAGGCGATATCATGATCGAAGGAGAATACCCAGAGTGCGGTGTGGTAGTCGCGTAGGCCGCCGGCGCTTTCTTTTAGGTTTGGTTCGGTTGCGTAGGCATCGCGGAGTTCTAGTGCGAGTGTTTCGCGTCGCGCTTCTAGCTTTTGTGGAATGTATTCGCGGGCACGGCGTTTGGCGCGACGGTCTCTAAGGCCGAGTTGAAGTTTTGCGAAGGTGTTTCGGTTGCCGGTGATGAGGCGACTCTCTCGGTAGCTGGAGAAGGTGGTCATGTCGTTTCGTACTAGGTAGAGCGATTCTTTTAGGGATCGGGTGGCGTAGGCTGATCGAAAACCGATGTCCCATAGGGATGTGATGAAGAAGTCGTTTACGGCGCGGACTCTTTTGTCGAGGCGCCCTTCGTAGACGAGGCATACGTCGAGGTCGGATTGGGGTGATAGTTCGCGACGGCCGTATCCACCTAGGGCGCAGAGTACGATGCGTCCCGCGTTGCCGCGTCTGCCTTTGTGGCCTTGCAGGGCGGCTTCGAAGAGACCGGTGAGTAGGTCGTCGGCAAGATTGGATAAGGCGAGGATGACGCCGCTTCCGGATTCACCGTGGGTGTGGTGGTCGTGAATCGCGGTGTATTGTTCACGGTAGAACGTGCGTGCGTCATCGACGATGCTCTCGAGGTTGAGATCGGTACCCGCGTCGACGGCGGCTTGGATGCGGTGGGCAAATGGTTGGTCGGTCATGGAGTGGGTTCCGTATGCGCTGAATCTTGTTCTGGCGCGGTGGCGTCTGGTGAATCGGTATCCTCGTGGGTTGGCGGTTCGTAGGGTGGTCCGACAAGGATGAAATCGGCTCGTTGGGCCCATCCGCGTTCTCCGGATGGCGCTTCAATTTTGAGCCAATCGGGCGCGACTTGTTCGATGAGGACGCGGTCGCCGGTGAGGAGTTCAAAGTATACGGGGGTGGATGCGTCGCGGTCGAAGTGGACGGAGACTTTGGGATCGTTCGCGACGGCGATCGGTAAGGGATGGGTTTTACTCCATACGGAAGCGGCGAAAAGCGCGGCAAGTAGAAATGCGGTAACCGATCCGGCGCGGAGGTAGGGCACGGGACGAGCGAGACGAATCGTCAGTAGTCCCCAGGCGAAAAGCCAAGCGATGGCGGCAGCGATCGCGGAAGTGCCGGTGGATAATCCGTAATGCCAGAACAGGAGACTTTGTTCCCAATCGGGCGGGAGTGGGCGTCCGGCACCGCGTGGGGTTTGGTCAATACATAATTTTAGATTTTGAGTGGCGTTGTCGAAATTTGGATCGAGTTGGAGGGCGCGTTCGTAGTTGGCGATGGCGGATGCGGGTTTATTGTCTCGAAAGTAGGCGTTGCCCAGATTGTAGAAGACGTTGGGGTCGACTACGCCGTCGGCCACGAGTTGTTCGTAGAGCGTGGCGGCTTCGGCGTAGTTGTCGGCGCTGAACGCCTCGTTGGCCCTGTCGAATGTCACGTCGAACACCGTGGCGCTGAGTACGGCGGCGGTGTAGAACATTGCGGCGTTCATGACTTGCCTCGCTTGCGAGCCGTTGCCTTTGTTTGATCGATGACGGCTGCGGCGCCGTGGACGAGGGCTTTCATTTCTTCTGTGGGAAGCGATTGAGAAGCGTATACGGCGCGTTCGCATTTGCGTAGGATCGTTTGTACATTCTTGCAAAGATCGTCGCTGCATCCGTGTGATCTGAGAAGGGTGTCTGCGTCGTGCGCGGTCATTCCGGCTTGGGGTGCGTTGAAGGTGTCGGCTACAAATTGGATGAGTGCGTTGTGTAGGGATTCTTCGGGACGTGCGGCTTCAAGGACGCCGCGTAGTTCTCGGTGTGCTTCTGATTTAGCGTGGTAGGCGCGAGCGAATCCGTGATCGTTTGCGAAGCGGTGTCGTCGTGCGACATACGCGGCAGCGGCGGCGTATGCGCAGACCGGAATAATGGCTACGAACCAGATGGTGATGGGGAGACCATTTCCGCGTGTTAGATTCTGGCGGGCGGTCACAATGGGTAAGATGTCGGTGGCTAGGATGTTGATGGTACTGATCGAATCGTTTTCCGCTGCGTCGAAGACGACTGGACGGTCGGTTTCGCCGGAGGAAAACACGGTGAGTGGAAATGGGCCGATGCTTTTGGTCTCGTACACCTCGCTGTCGGGGTCGAAATAGACGAATTGCATGCGTGGAACGGATTGGTTGCCGGGTCTGTGTGGCGTGATTGCGAATTCGAACAGTTGATCGACGCTTCCGTCTACGGCGCGTTGGGGTGCGGCGTCGGTTCGGACGGGTTCGCCGACGAAGGCCCAATCGAGATCGGGAGGATCGGGTGGGGATAGCGCGCGTGGGTTGCCGTGACCGGTGACGTGAATGGCGAGTTTGATGGGAACGCCTTGATCAACTTGGGCGCTACTGAGGCGGCCGTTCACTAGAAATGAGCCCACGCTTCCGGTGAATCCGGGGGGACGTTCTGGCAGTGGCTTTACATCAATGATGAGGGGTTCCGAAGACCGGGTGAATCGATCGCGTACGTTCCTTTTGTAACCGTTGACGGACGCGACGCCGCGTACGATGCCCTCCCATCGGAATGGATCAATTTTGAGTTGGCCGGATCGGGTGGGGTAGAGCATTTGTGTGCTTTGGAGCACGCTGTATTTTAGGCCTTCGTGTTGTTTCGCCACTTTCGCTGTGGCTACTGGTTCTTGGGGTATCGCGTAGAACCCGACGGTGCGAGGCGTTTTCGGAACGCCTTTTATAGAGACGCCCTCCCACTCCCACACTTCTAACGTCAATGTTACGGCTTGGCCTTCGTATACTTCGGACTTGTCAGTGAAGCTGTTCACCCGCACGCCGTCGCCTAACGTGGGGCCTTGTTGTTCAACCGGTTCGATTGCGGTGATGGTGAGAGGGTTGGTCTTGTAATTCTTTCCGGCGATGGTGACGGTCGCGCCAGGTAGATTCACGACCGAAGGTTCGGCAATTTCGGCAAGAAAGTGGAGAATCACACTTTGACTTACTTTTCCATTGTTGTTGAATCGCGACGAACTCTGCGAGGCCGGTGTCGAGTCGATTACGATATGTGGTGTCGATTCAAATTTTACAGCTTCCGGGAGTGCGCCTTCGGTGGTGACGAGTAGTCGGAAACTCTGGCCGGCAGTCACGGGATCCATTTCGGCTTTGAGCTGCACGTTGACTTGTGCAGCGGCGGACCACGTACAGGCAGCAAGAATGAGAATGCGTGCTACCACCATGGGCCGGACCTTCGTGGATTTTGGGGGACGCGCCGCATGTTTTGTTGCTCTTCTTTGTCGCGTTCTTGGAGGGCATCGAGAATGGATTCTATCGTTTCTTTGTTGGGCAACTCTTTTGATTCTTCTCCAGGCGTACCATCTGCTTTGGCTTGGCTGTCGCCGGATTTTTCTTCGTCACCCTCCGCTGAATCGGGACCGGATTCACCTTCGCCGGACTGATCTTCTCCGGATTGATCTTGTTTTTCTTTATCGGTGCCTTCTTCCGGATTTGATTCGTCGCCGGGCTGTTGTTGATCGGATTGTTCTTGGGAGTTCTGATCGCCGGGTTCGTCTTTGGATTCACCTTCTTGTTGATCGCCTTCTTGTTCTTGATCGCCGTCTTGATTCTCTTCGCCTTCGCCATCTTCGCCCTGATCTTGATCCTGTTCTTCTTGGGGTTCGGGCGGGTCCTGTAACATTTTCTTGAGTTCGTATCGCGCTTTGTTCAAGTTTTTCTGTGCGCCAGGGTGGCCGGGATATTGCTCTAGGAAATCTTCGTATCCGAAGATGGTGTCTTCGAACATCTTGACGGCCGTTTCATGGTCGCCGGTTGCCGCGAGATGTGTTGTGAGCAGGCTATCGCAGTTCACGCGATTGTATCGTGCGTCGCGGCGAATGTCGGGACTATCGGCCATGGCTGCTTTGTTGAACGAGGCTTTGGCGGCGTTCAACGTATTGATTGCGGCGATGCTATCGTCGGGTGCGTCGGCGTTGGGTTCGGGCGCGGATTCGTATTGAGCGCAGCCGATGTTGTAGTAAAGCAATTCGGATTCCGGGTCGTCGATCTGTAGGTTTCGGTAGGCCTGAAGTGCTTCGTTGGTATTTCCTTGTTGGAGCAGGTGGTTGGCCTCCACGATTTCGTTTCGTGGCGGATCAGCGGCGGCAATATATGCGGCGGCTACGATTACGATCGTCGCGATACTAGGCTTGAGCATTGGAATCATCTCCCGCAGGATACCGGCGGGCACTCGCGCGGCGCCACCATGGCATGGCGGCGAGCCATAGTCCTTCGCCAGCGAAACAGGCGATTGCGAGTGCGAGCGGCCATTGGAAACGGTTAATCGATTGGAGTCGGATGTCCCCGGCGATATCTCGGGTCGCGAGGGAGTCGAATCGATTGAAGATGTCTTCGATGTCGCGGCGGTCGGCGCGGGAGCGGGCGTAGGCGCCGTTGCCTGCGGCAGCCAAACGCATCAGGGTCTCTTCGTCGAGCTTGGAAATATGGATGTTTCCGCCGCTTGGGGATCCACCGAATCGCTTCATGTATTCGGGCATGCGTATCTGCGCGCCTTCGGGGTCGCCGATACCGATAACAAAAATGCGGGCGTATTCGGAGGCTTGCTCGGCGGCAGCGACGGCGTCTCCAGCGACTTGTTCGCCATCGGAGATAAGGAGAATCGCGCGGGCTGATTTACCGGTGGTGCCGGATTCGCGGTCTTCTTGTTCGAATACGCGTACGGCTTCGTTGAGTGCGCCAGCGATATTGGTGCCTTCTTGGCTGACGACGTTGGTGTTCATGGCGTTGAGTACGGCGCGGACGTAGCCGTGGTCGAGGGTTAGGGGGCATTGCAGGGCGGCATTGCCGGAGTACGCGATGATGCCGAAGCGGTCGCCGGGGGCCATCTCGACGAGGGCGGAGACTTTTTGTTTCGCGCTTTCGAGGCGGGTGGGGAGTGGATTGGTGGCGTTCATGCTTTCTGATGTGTCGAGGATGATCATGATGTCACGGCTTTGTTTGCGGACGTCGAGCCAAGCACTGCCCCAGTGGGGTTGTGCGAATGTTATGGCCATGGCGGTGAAACCGATCGCGGTGAGCCATAACAATGGTCGGCGAATGCTTGCTTGGTAAGTGCCGAGTAGGCGTGGGGCGAGTTTGGCGTCGACAAATGTTTGGAGGCGTTGGGCGTGTCGTCGTTCGAGTGTGCGTAGGATTAGAACGAGCGCAGTAATGCACACAAAGGCGATTGCGATCCACAGCGCTAGAAACTTCATCGGGAATGCGAAGGTTACATCGGTCATGTCGCGATACCTGGAATCGATTTGGTGCAAAGTGGGAATTGATTTTGTTTGTCTTGGTTCAGATTTATTGGAAAACGTAAATTCGAAGACGCGTTGCGCAAATCACCAGTGAACAATGGGGCAAACAAGTCATCCCGAGCGAAGCCGAGGGATCTATGACGATGCTCAGGATCGATCCCGCTTGCCGGGTTAGATCCCTCGGCTTCGCTCGGGATGACGGCGAGTATTGGAGAGTCAATATTTAAAATTCTAAGAGCCGTCATGGGATAGTCTCGAACCAGACTCGGCGACTGAACAAGGAACCCGCTATTGCAATCGTGCCGAAAATTGCAAATGGCAAAAATCCGTCTTCGTAGTCGTAGTAGTCGCCGATTTCGATGGTGGTCTTTTCGAGTTCGTTGATTTCGGAGTAGGCTTCTTGAAGGGAATCGGTATCGGTGGCGCGATAGAATTTGCCGCCGGTCCGTTCGGCGATGGATCGAAGCATATCTTCGTCGGGCGCGCCGCCGCGCAAATTGGCCATGGGGCCCAAAAGTTGGCGAGTGACCGCGAGCGATGGATCTGCGGCACCGGCACCAATCGTATAGACGCGTATTCCGTATTCGTCCGCGAATTCGGCGGCGGTTAAGGGGTCGAGTTCACCCGCGTTGTTGCGACCATCAGTCAGCAAGACGATTACTTTTGATTCGGAGTCGGAGTCTTTGAGTTTACTGACGGCGAGGCCGAGCGCTGATCCGATGGCCGTTGCGCCGGTGCGCGGGTCTCGTGGGTTTGCGGCGGCACCATCAAGCTCGCGAATGAGGACGGCGTAGTCGAGGGTGAGTGGGCATTGGGTCCACGCGACGCGCGCGTAGAGGATGAGGCCGAGGCGGTCGAGTCCGTAGCGATCGGTGGCATCGTATTTCCGGCTGTCGATGAAGTCGTGTACGGCAAGTTTTGTGACGGTAAGGCGGTCTGTGCCGAAGTCGCTGGCGTTCATACTTTCGGACACATCAACGCACAACATGATGTCGACGACGTCGGCGACTTCTTTGCGTGGGGTGAGTCCGTGGAGTGGACGCGCGAAGGCTATGATCAGCAGTACCAATCCGATGGCGCGGAGGACGGCTGGGGTGTGACGGCGCCATGCGTGGGGGGCAGCGTCGATTTTTGCCGCAGTCTCGCCGGTGGAAATGCTGAGGACACCGGGCGCGCGTGCGAACCATTCGGCTGCCAACACGAGTGGCACGGCGAATAGCAGGAGGAGTGCTTCGGGGTTCATGAGACTGTTCATGCCGAGGAAGGTCGATGGCATTATGCGGCGTCCTCCTCGGGTGCGGTGACTTCTTGCGGGATCGAATCGTCAACGAAGTGAAGGATGTCGGCCATCGATTGTTCGGCTTCCTCGACGGAGGATTCGTAGCGCGCGAATTTTACGCGGTCGCATAGCCGGAGAAACGATTCGAGTTGATCTTGCTGTTCGGTCGTGAGGCGTCCGGACTTGGTGGCTTCGGCTAGAAACTCGGGTGTGGTACGTTCAGGCGCGTGGAGTTGATAGCGGTCTTCGACGTAGCGTCGGGTGATGTTGGAGAGTTCGACGTAATAGCGTCCGAACTTTGCGGCGGCGGGTAAGGCGGCAGAATCGAGCATGCGCAGCCGATCATAGGCGAGTTCCCAGGGCGAGGGTGGTGGCGGTCCTAGCGTTCGACGGGGTCGTGCTTTCATGAACCAGTATGCTCCTGCGATTCCGGCGACGATAAGCACGAATCCGCTGATGAACCACGGTGTAAGTGATCGCGGCGGCACTTCTACGGGTTTCGCATTGGGTGCCATCAGTAACATTTCGGCATGTTCTTCGGGAGTTAGATCACGAATGCGAATGGCGGGTGCTGGAATCCGAAAACTGGTCTCCCCCACTCGCACGATTGCGTGCGGAATTCGATAGTCTTTGGGATGTATCGCGTCGAGCGTAAAGATAGTGGCGATGCGGCGTTGTTGATCGTCGGTCATTTCGTTTATCTGTTCGGGCGCGCCATAGATGTTCAATCCGTTTAGGCTTGCGGGATCGAATGGCGGTATGGTGACGTCGAGTTCGGGGTCTGCGATGACTTCGACGGTCAACGTGACTTGTTTATGAAAAGGAGCCACGGGCGGATCGACGATGACACGCGCACTTTGGATGCCTTCGGGCATCTGAGCGAAGACTAGGGTTGTGAGAAGCGCGGCCATCATGGTGCTGGATTGGCCTTGAGTCGATCGGGGTAGAGTTTTGCGTTTCGGGTGCGGAGCGTTTCCTCTATGAGTAGTTGTAGGTGTTCGCGTTCTTTTTCGCCGCGTAACGCTCGCTCGGCATGCGCTTTCACTTCGTCGAACGTCGCGATGCGTTCGGGTGTCTTTGATACGACTTTGAAGACGAAATAGCGGTCGTTCATGGCAATTGGGGCGGTAGTGGCGTCGACTTCAGTGTTGAAGATTGTTTCGATGACCTCGGGGCTGTTTGGTAGTCGGCCGAGACGTTCGCCTCTGCGAACGGGTATGGGTTGTCCGTTGAAGTCGGTGATGGCGGTTGCTTCGCTCTCGGTATCGGCGTTAGCGACGAGGACGCGGGCGGTTTCGGGTTCAGTGAAGCGGGCCTGTTCAGCGTTGTAGTAGCGTTGGACGTCTTCGGGCGTAATCGAAATGTTGGCTTGGACTTCGTCTTCCATCAATTTTCGTACGAGGAGTGAATCGCGAGTGGATTTGATTTGCGCTTGAATGTCTTCGTCTTCTTCGAGTTTGAGGCGGAACGCTTTATCGAGCAACAGTCGTTCGGCGACGAGGTTCTGGAGAAGCTCAACTTGTTTTTCGGACGTTGTGAATGTGGAGCGCACGGATTGAGGCATCTCGGATAGGGCTTGTTCGAGATCGCGGTCTGTAATGGTCTCATTGCCGAATTCTGCAAGGATGACGGCACCGGGCTCTATTGGGTTCTTGACGGTGGTGTCCGTTTGTTGTTTCAATTCGCGGCGGAGATCGGATGTGCGTCCGAGCTGATCGAGGCAGTAGACAATACTCTTGCTGCGCTCATCGCGCACGACAGATTCTGGTGCAAGATGTTCGGCGCGATAGAGGTATTCGAGCGCCTGTTCATAGTTCTTGTTGTCAACTGCAAGTTTCGCGATGCTGTAGGCGATATCGCCGCGTTCGGTATCGGACAGCGTAGCCTGTTCGAGGTAGGCGGTGTGCGCTTCGATTGCAGCTTGGGGCATATCTTTGGCTTCATAGAGGAGGGCGAGTTCGCGAACGCGGTCGGCGGACAAACCGGTGTGGCTGCGTCCCGTCTTTGCTTCTGAAACGTAGAGTGCAGCCATCACAGCAGCAGCTCCGAGGGCGATGCCGGTTACAAGAAATACGATTGCGCCTCTTGATCCCGCTTTGGGCACGTTTTCTTCTCGGAACGCTTGTAAACGATCGGGTGTGTTTTCGCTCATGACCTATGCTCCGTACTGACTGTTAGGCATAACGGCGTTCCCGCATTCGGAAGAACCGAAATAATTCGTCGACGTATGGTTTGTCCGTCGAAACGTGAATGGCATCGACGCGCGTACGCCGCAACGTCTCATCGCGTTCGCGATGGCGCTTGATCGCAGCTTTGGCATAGCGTTCTCGAACTGATTTGTCTGAGGTATCCATTAACACTTCGCGGCCGGTTTCCGCGTCGCGGAGCCAGATGAAACCGACGTCGGGCAATGCAAATTCGCGGGGGTCAGACACTGCGACACCGATGACGTCGTGGCGCTTGCTGGCTACACGGAGTGCATTCTCGTAGTCGTCGGCCATGAAATCGGAGACGAGGAAGGTTACGGATCGGCGTTTGGTGACGCCGTTGAGAAAGTGTAGCGCGCCGGGGATATTGGTGCCGTGACTTTTGGGTTCGAAGTAGAGGACTTCGCGGATGACGCGCAATACGTGTCGTCGGCCTTTGCTGGGGGGTACGTAGAGTTCGACTTCGTCGGTGAAAATGATGAGGCCGACTTTGTCGTGGTTTTTGATAGCGGATACGGCGAGGACGGCGCAGAGTTCGGCGGCGAGTTCATTTTTGAACCGGTCGACGCTGCCGAATCGGCCGGATGCGCTGGCGTCGACGACAAGCATGACGGTGAGTTCGCGTTCTTCGGCGAGGAGTTTGACGTGGGGTGTGCCGGTGCGTGCGGTGACGTTGTAGTCAATCATGCGGATGTCGTCGCCGGGGACGTATTCGCGCACTTCTTTGAACTCCATCCCTTGGCCTTTGAATACGCTTTCGTATTGGCCGGCAAGGATGTCGTTGACGACGTGGCTGGTGCGGATTTGAATCCGCTTTATTTGTTGCATTACTTCGGTTGGGATCATAGCGATTCACCACAAAGGCACAAAGGACACGAAGAAACGACACAAAGAAACGAAAAAGAAGATAAAAACACTTTTCCGTTATCCACTTGTCTGATTCCGTCGTGCATTAACTCCACGTTGAATCTGATACTGGCGAAATTTGCACGTCGCCGCGACTGCATCTTGAAGTGATTCACCACAAAGGCACGGAGGGCACAAAGAAAAGCCACAAAGAAACGATAAGGGCTCTTGTTCATCCGTTGACCATTCGTTTGATGCCGTCGCGCATCAGGGACACATTGAAGTTGAGCAATAGACCCAGCCATTTTTCTGATAGTTTCAAATAGGTTAGAAGTTGGGCTTGGTGAATTGCCTCTATCGTATTCACTGCTTTCAGTTCTACGATGACCAAATCTTCTACGAGGATGTCGAGTCTATAACCATCACCGATTGGCTCTCCCTTGTAATCGAGCGGGACGGTTACTTGACGTTCGCAATGAAGTCCGCAAAGTTCGATTTCCTTACACAAGGATCGTTCGTAGGCGGATTCTAGAAGACCAGGCCCTAGAACTTGATGAACTTCTATTGCGGCTCCAATGATCTCCTTAGAGAGTTCATCGCAACGCTTTTTTGTAGGTTCATTTATCAAGTCGATTTTTCTTTGTGCAGTTCTTTGTGTCCTTTGTGCCTTTGTGGTGAATCGGTTAAGGCACGGGAACGTTGTCGAGGATTTTTCGGATTAGGTCTTCGCTGGTTAGGTTTTCGGCCTCGGCTTCGTAGGTGATGATGACGCGATGTCGCAGAACATCCATGGCGACTTGTTTTACATCATTGGGGAAGACGTTGCCTTCGCCTTGGAGGAATGCGAGTGCGCGTGCGGCTTGTTGGAGGTAGATGGTGGCGCGGGGAGATGCGCCATATTCGATGAGGTGGCCGATGTCTAGGCCGAAGGCTTCGGGATGACGTGTGGCTTGGACGATATCGACGATGTAGTTTTTCGCTTTGTCGTCGACGTAGATTTGGTTGACGACTTTTCGGGCGTCGATGATTTCATGTTTGGTGACGACGGTGTTGGCTGTTCGTTCGTGGAGTACGTCTACGCGATCCATGATTTCGCGTTCTTCGGTTTTGGTGGGGTATCCGACGCGTAGTTTGAGCATGAATCGGTCGACTTGGGCTTCGGGGAGTGGGTAGGTGCCTTCTTGTTCGATTGGGTTTTGGGTGGCGAGCACCATGAAGGGGTCGTCGAGTTCGTAGGTTGTGTCGCCGAGGGTGACTTGGCGTTCTTGCATCGCTTCGAGTAGCGCGCTCTGCACTTTGGCAGGGGCACGATTGATTTCGTCGGCGAGGATGATGTTTCCAAACACGGGGCCTTTTTTTGTGGTGAACGCGCCGTCTTTGGGGTTGTAGACGAGTGTGCCGAGCAGGTCTGCGGGTAGTAGGTCTGGGGTGAATTGGATGCGGCTGAATTTGAGATCGAGTGCGGTGGCGAGGGTTTTGACTGCGGTCGTTTTGGCAAGTCCGGGAACGCCTTCGATGAGGACGTGGCCGTTGGCAAGTATGCCGACGAGTAGGCGGTCGATCATGTATTGCTGGCCGACGATGATTTGCGATATCTCGTGACGTAGCCGTCCCAGGAATTGGGCTTGTGCTTCTACGTTTCGGCGAATAGTGTCGACGGATGTGGTCATGATTTTGCAACCTCGTTTTGATGTTGGGTCGAGTTGTGATCGAATTCGTTGTGTGCTTCGGCTTGACTGATTGCATTGTCGACAGCGCGAAAGTCGCTGTCGAGTATCGTATCGTCGGGTCGTGATCCGCCGTATCCTGCCGCTTCTGCGCGAGCAGTTAGATCGGCAGTCAATGTATCTTGCGTTGGTCCGATGGCGGATGCCGCATCAACCATGGCTTTGTAGCAACCGTAGAAATCGCCGTCGGCGCGGAGCATTTGTGCGCGGTTTAAGGCTGCACGTGCGTCTTTGAGATTGGGATCGCTTTGGTTCGATTGTGATCCTGTTTGCGCGTCGGTCTTCCAAAGACGGAGTGCGATCATGATCGCGGCTAGAATCGCGGTTACTGTTGCAGCGATCGCAGCGGAATACAATGCGCGATTGGATTTGCGAACCTGTATTTCGTGCGGGGGCGCTTGGATGGTGGGCAGGGTTTCAGTGTCATCGGAATCGTTGTCTAGGTATGGAATACTGATCGCGGGCAGACGGAACGTGCCAGCAGCAGCGGCGGTGAGACTGAATACATGGTCGACGTGGACGCTATCTTCTTGCAAACCTGATTCGGTTCGGAGCAGTTTTAGCGATCCCCAGTCCAAGCTGGGCGGGTCGGCAGGGAGAATATCGAGTGCGTGGTCGGACGCGGGCCACTCGGTGCGGCAGGTGACTTCGATTGGCTGGCCAGGACGCACATCGGCTTCGGGTTGTAGCCAGTGTGCATCTGCTGTGGCTTGTACCGTGCCCGAGTAAATGGCGAAGACGAGAATCGCCAGCATCGGCGTAGCCGTGGACTTTATCTGGTTTCTGGACACCATCCTTCAATGCAGAGCACGATTCGTGCCGTGGCAAACCTCACGTAAGTCGTTCTCGGGCAATAGTATCGGGAAGACCAGCGAGGCTTGAGATGACTTATTTGAGGCTCGCATACCCGAATTCGTGTTTGTTGTTTCGGGCTGACGCCCATTCAGGGAGTGACGATAGCGTATCTGCGTACCGCGAAACCAGGCGATGCTGGCTTCTTTCACGCCTTATTTGTTTGGCATATTTTACGCATTTATGGTAAACTGATTAGGTCTTTGGGGTTTGTTGTAAGCTCAATTAAAACAGGATGTTAAGCTTACAGTGAATGGGGATTGGGGGCTATCAACTTGTCAACAGAAGACTGTCCGATCATATTGATCGTGGACGACGATGTGGAATCCGCTGCACGCCTTTCAGCATCGTTGGGCGCACTGCGATTTCAAGTCAATCATGCCGCAAACGGTCTGGATGCGTTAGTTCAAATCGAGCAATTGCGTCCTGACGTGGTTATGGTTGAGATGATGTTGCCGGATGTGTCTGGTTTTGACGTGTGCGAGCGAATCAAGCGGGATCTGGCGACCCGGCATTTGCCGGTGATTATGATGACGGATATTCCGTCGCATGATGCGATGATCGCGGGGCTGCGTGCTGGCGCGGATGATTTTTTGATTCGCCCGATCGATGGTGAGTTGTTGGAAGCGCGATTGCGCTGTTCGGTGCGTGGTAAGGCGTTGCAAGATCAGTTTATTACGTATCAGAATCGTTTGAAGGATGATAATTCGCGTCTTGAAGATGCGGTTCGTGGTCGGACGGCGGAGTTGGAGCGGACGCAGCATGCGACGGCATTTTCGTTGGCGAAGCTGGCGGAGTCGCGTGACCCGGAGACGGGTGAGCATCTGGAGCGTATGCGGCGGTATGTACGTGAGCTGGCGATCGTGATGGGTGCGTGGACGAAGTATGAATCGGTGATCAATAGCCGGTTTATTGAGACGGTGTATTACGCGAGTCCGCTGCATGATATTGGCAAGGTGGGGATTCCCGATAACATTTTGCTGAAGCCGGGTAGCTTGACGGATGCAGAGTTTGACGTGATGAAAACGCATACGCTGGTTGGCGGTGACACGTTGAAAGCGGCGAATGAGGAAGTCACGGGAAATAGCTTTCTGGAAATGGGGTGTGAAATTGCGTATTTCCACCATGAGAAGTGGAATGGCCGTGGGTATCCTTTCGGTATTGAGGGTGAATCAATTCCGTTGGCGGCGCGTATTGTGGCGTTAGGGGATGCGTATGATGCGCTTACGACGAAACGACCGTATAAGGAAGCGTTTAGTCATGAGGTGTCGCGGGACATTATCGTGAAGGATGCGGGTGAGCATTTCGATCCGGATGTTGTTGAAGCGTTCTTGGAACGGGAAGACAAGTTTGTGCGAATTAAGCAGTCGTTTCAGGACGCGGATCCCGTGGAACCGGCGGAGATGGCGTCGGTGTAGTGGCGTTAGAGAAGTTTTCTGACTTGTTGGATGAGGTCTTTGGGGGAAAATGGTTTTCCGATAAAGGCTGAGGCGTCGAGGGATCCGACGCGGTCGTTGATCTCGACTTCGGTGTAGCCGCTGGTCAACATTACGGGTACTTTTTCGCCCTGCTCGCGTATCCGGCGTAGCGTTTCTTCTCCGTCCATTTTTGGCATACTCATGTCGAGAATCACAAGGTCAATTTTGTTTGGATTCTGTTCGAGCATGCGTAACGCGCGCATTCCGTTTTCGGCGACGAGGACGTCGTAGCCGAAGTGTTCGAGTACGGAGCGGGTGACGCGGCGGACGCTGATTTCGTCGTCGATCACGAGCACGGTCCCGGCGTCTTTTTCGACTTCGAGTGTGGTTGGGGGTTCGGCCGGAGCTGTCCGAGTGTGTGCGGTAGCAGGCAGCAGGACTTGGATGGTAGTACCTTTTTGAGGCCAGCTCATGACGTTGATGGTGCCGTGATGTGCGCGCGCGATGCCTAGCGTTGCGGCTAGGCCGAGGCCTCGGCCGGCGAATTTGGTGGTGAAGAATGGGTCGAATATTTTGGCGATGGTGTCGTCGTCCATTCCGCAACCGGTATCGGTCACTTCGATGATGATGTAGTCTCCAGCTGGGAGATCGGAACCGGCGATGGTCTTGCTGAGGTGATCGGTATCGAAGGTACCGAATCCTGTGAATAGGAGGATTTTGCCTTGCGATTCGCCAATGGCGTCGGCCGCGTTGGTGATGAGGTTCATGATGACTTGTCGTAGTTGCGTTTCGTCTCCTGCGATGAGTGGGAGATCGTCTTCTAATTTTGCTTGCACGTCGATTTTTTTTGATATTACGGTTCGTACGAGTGTGGTTAGATTCTCGATGAGTGAGGAGGCATCTAGTGGTTCGACTTTGAAATGGCCTTTGCCGGTGTAGGTCAAGAGTTGGTTTACGAGATCGGCGGCACGGCGGGCGGAGGATTCGATCTGTTCGAGATTTTTGCGACGGGTATGATCGGGTGCCGTGTCCATGAGTATGAGTTCGGCGTTGCCGAGTATGCCGACGAGTAGGTTGTTGAAGTCGTGGGCGATGCCGCCGGCGAGGACGCCCATGCTTTCGAGTTTTTGGGCGTGTTGAACTTGGGTCTCGAGGCGGCGACGTTCTTCGTCGACCATCTGTCGTACGCGCATGCCGCCGAGGATTTGGGCGGCGATGGAGATGAGCATGATGTCGATGTCTGACCATTTTCGTGGGGCGTGGTTCATGTCGCATACGAGAATGCCAACGAGTTTGTCGTTGGCCAGTATGGGTGCCGTTATCTCGGCTTTGACGTCGAATTGTTTGAGAAATTCTTTTTCGGCGACGGCTTCGTTTGGGAGGTCTTCGCAGGCATTCACAATGATGTTTTCGTTATTTGAAATGACGCTTAGTGCCCATGGAAAGGAGTGGAATATGCTGAAGTTATGCATGTCCTCGTGGAATGGGATGGAGTTTTCTGCACCCCATCCTGCGATGTGGGGTCGGGTCGTTTCGGTGAGGCCTGTCATTCTGACGTAGCAGCGGTCAATTTCTAGAAATTGTCCAATTGTGGCGAGGGCGCGTGAATAACCATCGTCGAGTTGGTCGGCGGTTAGCCCAATCACTAACGTTGCGATTGATCGAATGACTTCTTCGGCGTCGATGCGGTGTTGGAGTGCGGTGTGTGCGGCTTTTCGTTCGCGCGCGGTAACGATAATATCGCCAATAATGCGTAGAAGTGCGGCTGTGGTCGTAGGCCATGATTGTCGGCCATCAGCCGATCCGACGCCGAGCGCACCTACGAGTCCGGTTTCGGCAATCATGGGGACGAGAACTGCGGATTGGATGTGGCGTTCGTGGAAGAATTGTTGTTCGGCTTTTTCTTCTGGGGATGAGCTGGTTGCGGGGCCAATTTCGGCGACGTTGCCGGCGCTAAGCGTCGCGTGTAACCAGGGTAGTGTGTTGTCGCGATCTTGCGTTGGGGGTTGGCTGGAAAGTTGGGCGCCTTCGGGTGACCAATCAAAGTCAATGTGGAACGAGCCTGAGGTATCGTCGTTCAATAGGAGGATAAAAGTTCGGTTGGCATTGAGATAGGTGCAGACTGAGGCAAGTGTACGGTCGATTGCTTCGTCGACGAGGTCGGGTTTGACGTGCAGAAAGTCTAACGATACCCGTGTGACGAGGGAATTGAGGGAGTGCCTGCGGTCATAATTTTGAGGGTCGACGCTTTCTTGGCGTGGCTCTCCCGGAACATGATCCATCGCCTAGTGGTCCCCCTCTGGTACCAGCGCTCGAATCCCCGGGGGGCATTATAGCATCAATGGCGCGGCTAGGGACTAGGGGAGTGAGTTGAGCAGGTCAAATTGTCCGGTATCAATGGGGGCGGCTAAATCGTGAGGGTATGGGTTGGGCTCTAGAATTGACTCGATGATGGATTCCGGCGTGTCTTCAATCGTGACTGCGGGTGAAGTGCCTGGCCAGGCAACAATGAATGGGGTGACGCAGGCGACGACGACGGGGAGTGCGGAGGCAGCGATGCCCCAGGACCATCGGCGGGAGGGTTGTTGGGTCGTGTTGCGATCAGCGCCTATCAGGGCTTCGCGGGTACGGATTTCGTTCATTGACGCTTCGAAGGATCGTTCGGGACCGGCATAGCGAATGGCTTCTTGTGCGCCGTCGAGCACAGTGCGTACGTCTTCCATTGCCTCTCGGCAGTGGTAGCAGGTGGCGAGGTGGACATCGACGCAGAGACGTTCGGTAATCCGGGTCTCTTCGGTCAGATAGTCGACCAGTCGATCTTGTATTCGGTCACAGTCCATTTAACGTATGATTCCATAATTTCGCGTTTACCTATAAATAGTAGATGACGTTTTAATTGGTATTCGATCGCAATAAATTATTATGAGGCTTCTAGTCCTATGAATGCTTCTTTGAGTTTAAGGCGTAACTTTTTGACCGCGAGGAGCTTGCGGGATCGGACAGTGTTGGTGGGGCATCGGAGCACCTCCCCCACTTCGTTTAGTGAAAGCCCGTCAATGTTCCGGAGGACGAAGGCCATCCGTTGTTCTTCGGGGAGGCTTTGGAGTGCTTCGCTGATGGTGTCGCTGAGTTCTGATCGCCATGCGATGTGATCGGGATGATGGATGGTTTCGGTTCGCATTTCGTGTGCGGCGATGTCGAACATTTCGAGGCGACCGAGTCTTCGTCGTTTTTTGAGTTCGCGGCAGTGTTCGAGCCAAATGTTGCGAGCAAACGAGAATAGATAGGCTGGAAAACTTCCGGTGGGTGAATACTTGGCGCGAAGACGCCAAATGCGAAAGAAGGTTTCTTGGGTGAGGTCTTGGGCGGTGTGAGTGCTTCGGCTCATGCCGTAGAAAAAGTCGAGTAGACGTCGTTGATACCGGTGGTACACTTCGCGAAATGCCCGTTCGTCGTTCTTACAAACTCGTGTCATGAGCTCGTTATCCGGCATATCCCGTGTGATCTGCTTCGCCATGCACGCACTCCCCATCTAACCCGTATTGAATAAGATGGCAATTGTGTCGTGGGGTGATCAAATTAATTTGGATTCGGCTGTTTGGCGCAGAAACCACAAGCCCTAACATCGTTTACCGAAAAGGCTTAGGGTGTAATCTTGTTTTGGAGTAGCGAGGCCATGAAATCAGCTTGCCACGCCGTTCCTCTCCGCAATGAGGGCAAGTATATTAGTTAGAAATGGTCAAATCTAATCGTCATTCCGAGCGCAGCCGAGGGATCTACTCTTGGTACGCGAAATTGAACGCAGAACCGTATAAGATCCCTCGGCTGCGCTCGGGATGACGATATAGGTGATGTGGCATTCGTGACGGTCTTTATCAACTCTACGAAACACGGACCGTTTCGATTCTTGCACTTCGGGGGTGTGGCTAGGCTTCTACTTCGAATGAGATGGCGGCGTTGGAGCGTAATCGTTCGATGATGTTCATGCCGAACACTGCGCCGGGGGTGACGACGCCGCCGGGTGCATCGGCTGATTCTTGGGTCAGACAGATGGCGCATTCGGAAATCATCTTTGAGGTGGATGCGTACCCTGGGTCTTCGTTTCCTTTTACGCCGACTTTGATGGTTTGATCATCGGTGCCTTGACCAAGGAAGAGTAAATCGTAGTTACCGGCTTCGCGTTCTTCTTTCGTAGGGCCTTCGCCTGGCTGCGGGACGTCGCCATCGGCCAGTGGGTTGGCGTTCGCGACAGCCTTGGCAGCGGCTTCACCTTGTTCACCTGGGCCGGTGATCACCATCTCGTCGTAGACAAAATCGGTGCCGTAGGCATGATTCAACAATAGGTTGGAGCGATGGACGTTCTTGGTATTAATCGTGGCCATGATGAAGGGGGCAACCCACATGCCGATTGTTTCGTCTTCCATGGGGGTCATTCCGCTGGGCTGATCAGGTCCTTCGAATCCGGGTGTCAATGCGAAGGGCGTCTGCAATAACTGGATGATGATCGGGTCTTGAGCTGCGGCGGCCATGGTCGCGCCGAAACTTGCCGCGGTCCCTCCGGAAAATTTGCCTTCCATGGCGCGTACGCGACATCTCACGCGTGCGAGGGCCGCGCCTAGTTTTTCTTTGGCTTGGTCTTGCAGGTAGAACACGCCGAGGTCGAATGGGATGGAATCGAAGCCGCAGGAGAAGACGATGCGTGCGCCGGACGCCTTTGCGGCAGCGTCGTAGGCATCGATCATTTTGCGCATCCATGCGGGTTCGCCGCAGAGGTCTACGTAGTCGGTACCGTTTTCGGCGCAGGCTTTGACGAGCGGTTCGCCGTATAGTTGGTACGGACCGACGGTGGTGAGAACGACTTTTGTGGCTTTGCACATGGCGTCGATGGTGGCTGCATTTTCTGCGTCTGCGATGACGATTGGTGTGTCGGCTGGGGCGCCGATTTCATTGCGTACTTGTGCGAGTTTTTCGGCGTTGCGTCCGGCCATGGCCCAGGTGGTGCCGCTGCCGTTGGGGTATTGTTTTGTCATGTATTCGGCGACGAGGCGTCCTGTGTAGCCGGACGCGCCGTAGACGACAACGTCGTATGTTTTTTCATTCGACATGAGTCTCTCCTGTTCGTTATCGCGATGGTGTGGAACGCCCCGGCCCGCATGGTCTGCGGTGCCGGGGCGGGTGATTTATCGATTCAGAGTTATGCGCTTACGAGGCCCTCTAGTCGAGTTCGAATGATTTCTTCTGCGTCGGACATGATGCGATCAATGAGTTCTTTGCAGGTGGGAATGTCATGGATGAGCCCGGCAACCATTCCGCAGCTCCATGCCCCTGCGTCCATCTCGCCGTCTTGCAGGACTTTGCGGTTTTGAGCGCCGGCGACGAGGCCCATGATGTCGGTGATCTCGACGTCTGGGCCCTTGTCCTTCTCGATCGTCAGAATCTCTTCGACGGCTGCGTTCACTAGAACTCGTTCTGTGTTCCGAAGCGGTCGCATGATCAAACGCGTTGAGAGTTCGTCGGCCTCAATCAATGCTTGTTTAACGTTGTCATGAACGGGCGCTTCTTTTGTTGCGATGAAGCGAGTGCCCATGTTCATGCCTTCGGCGCCCATCGACAATGACGCGACCAAACTGCGCGCGTCTGCCATGCCTCCGGAGGAGACGAAGGGAATAGAGAGTTCTTCGTGGGCGCGTGGTAGGAGGATCATGTTCGGGATGTCGTCTTCGCCGGGGTGTCCACCGCATTCAAATCCGTCCACGCTGACGGCGTCGCAACCGATTTTCTGTGCTTTTAGTGAGTGGCGCACGGAGGTGCATTTGTGAATGACTTTGATGCCGGCTTCTTTCATTTGCGGCATGTATTGTTCGGGGCTGCGTCCTGCGGTCTCGACGATTTTGACGCCGCCGTTGATGATGGCTTCGATGTATTGCGGGTACGGCGGTTGGGTGAACATGGGAAGGAACGTGAGGTTTACGCCGAAGGGTTTGTCCGTCAGTTCGTTGCACTTAGCGATTTCGTTCGCGAGGTCTTCGGGCGTGGGTTGGGTAAGTCCGGTGACGATGCCGAGTCCGCCTGCGTTGGAAACAGCTGCGGCCATTTCGGCAAATCCGACGTTGTGCATGCCGCCCTGAATGATGGGATGTTCGATTCCGAACATTTCGGTGATTTTGGTTTTCATGCTTCCATCCTTTTTATAAGCCGCTGATCCGAACGCCGGGTACGGCACCATCTTTGAGTGAAGAGCGGACCCTAGCAAATGGATTGACTAACTTCAAGAATTAAAGTTACCATCTGCGCATGAAGAAAAAAGATGTTTCAAATATGGTTTGTTCGATCGCGCGATCGGTGAAGGAAATCGGCGATACGTGGAAGATTCTCATTATTCGTGAGCTGTTTCTTCGGAATCGGCGGTTTGAACAGATTCTGACGCAGACGGGGATGTCGTCGTATTCGTTGACGACGCGGCTGACTGAACTTGAGAATGACGCGATTATCGAGAAGCGGCAGTACCAATCGAATCCCTCGCGGTTTGAATATTTTCTAACGGAAAAAGGCATCGATCTTTGGCCGATGATGGTGGCGCTGAATCAGTGGGGTGATCGTTGGCATACGGAAGAAGATGATCATCCGCTGCGTATCGTTCACAAGAATTGCGGCCCCGCTTCGGAACCGGTGTTAGTTTGTGGAGAATGCGGGGAATCGATGCACGCGCGTAAGGCGACTACGTCGATGTCGGAGGATTCGCAGCGGTATCGCGCGGAGCGCATGCAAACCTAAATAGAATTAGTTCACTTTCTAATCATTCACTTTTGGAGAACAGGACTCATGGCTGTAGCGCAAGAAGAACACATCGCAATTAGTACGGAAGATTCCGTTCTTCGCATTCGGTTCAATCGACCGGATAAGAAGAATGCGATTACGCGTGACATGTACACGGCGATGGCGGACGCTATCGCTGGGTCGAATACTGATTCGTCTGTTCGCGTGATCCTCATCGAGGGTAGCGAAGGTTGTTTTACGAGTGGTAACGACCTGAAGGACTTTATGAATGCGCCGACAACGGGTGATGGATCTCCGGTGGGGCGATTTCTCGCTGAGGCGTCGATGGCGGAGAAGCCTTTGGTCGCGGCAGTGACGGGGATAGCTATCGGTATCGGCACCACGATGTTGTTGCATTGCGATCTCGCGTATGCGTCGGATAAAGCGAAGTTCCATATGCCGTTTGTGAGCCTTGGTCTGGTACCGGAATTTGGGTCTTCGCTGATTCTGCCTAGTCTCATTGGCCAACGGCGTGCGGCTGAATTGCTGATGCTGGCGAAACCGTTTGGAGCGGGGACTGCACTCGAACTCGGTTTTATCAACGCGATTCATGAAGATGATGAAGTTGTTGATGCGGCGATGGATTCGGCGCGTGCGCTGGCAGCGATGCCGCCTTCGGCGTTGCGCCAGACGAAGAAGCTGATGCGCCGTGGATTTACGGAAGCGATTGCGGAACAGATTCGTGAGGAAGCTGCTTGTTTCGCGGCGAGTCTCACGGGGCCGGAAGCAACGGAAGCGTTTCAGGCGTTTATGGAAAAGCGGAAGCCTGACTTTTCTAAGTTTGAGTAACACCTCTCCCCGTCATTCCCGCGAAGGCGGGAATCCAGGGGTAAAGCAGTCGATTCCGAACTCTCCCTGGATACCCGCCTTCGCGGGCATGACGGTGGAATTAGAGTGCAAGGCAAGTATTAACAGTGCAAATACGAACAGGAGCAGCCATGTCCACCAAAATTAAAGCAGTACGTGTCCACCGCTACGCGGGTCTAGACGAAAATGGAAAACCGGTCGCGACGCCGGACCCATTGCGAGAGGTCTTGAGTCTTGATGAGATCGATGCGCCGACGTGTACGGATGGGCACGTTCTCATTTCGGTGAACTATGCGGGCATTCAATATCCGGATGCGTTGCAGGCGCAAGGGCTTTATCAGGAGAAGCCTGAACTTCCGTATGTGCCGGGGATGGACTTGACGGGCACGGTACTCGAAATTGGGGCGGGGATTACGAATGTTGCCGTTGGGGATCGCGTGATTGCGCAGCAGCGTACGGGGTCGTTGGCGGAGACGGTGGTGGTCCCATGTCAATCGCTTTGGAAGGCACCGGATAACGTCCACCTTTCCGAGTGCGCGAATATTGGCCGCAACTTTTTCGCGGCGAACCATTCGCTGAAAAATATTTGTAACATTGGGTCTGGCGATCTCGTTTTGGTCGACGGTGCATCCGGTGGTGTAGGAATGGCGGGAATCGAATTGGCGAAGGCTAGGGGCGCTCAGGTCATCGCGGGTGTGAGTGTTCCGGAGAAGAAAGCGCTGCCGGAAGCTGCTGGTGCTGACCGGGTGTTTTGTTATGGGCGTGATCGCGATTCGTTTAAGGGTTTCAAGAAGGAAGTGAAAGCGGCGTGTGCGGAATTGGGACATCCGCAAGGGGTCGACTGTGTGTTGGACATGGTGCAGGGCGATCTTTTTGAAACGCTTGTTTCGGTGACGCGGCCTTTGGGTCAGGTTTGCTTGATTGGTTTTACTGCGGGTCAGAAGCCGATTCGTCCGGGGATCTTGCTGATTAAGCAAGTTGCTGCGGTGGGGAGTTTGTGGGCGCCTTGGGCGTATGAGTTTCCTGAACGTCATCAGGAAAATGTCGCAGAAATCTTGGGTTTCTTTGCGAGCGGTGCGATTAAGCCGCGTGCGGATCGGGTTGTTCCGTTCGATGATTTCATCGAAGCGTTTGAGATCTTCGAGAATAATCAGGGGCGGGGCAACACGGTTGTTTGCGTGCGTGAGGAGTAGTGCAGTTCGCGCTTAGTGGATGTAGCCTAGCGCGTCCATGATTTCCAGGATGTCGTCATTCACAGGTGCGTCTTGTCCGGCGTGCAACTCGTCGAAGGTTGCGGGGCTGAACTGGTGCCAGGTGTTTAGCGCATCCAGGAGTATATTTACTACGTCTTCCTGATCTTGTGCGAGATCGGATTGTTCGCCCGGATCGTCGCGGAGGTTGTAGAGCGCGGCTTTCGAGGACTCTAATCCCACGATCAATTTGTATGGGTCGACAACGGTCATTTCGAGGGGTTCTTCCGGGCTAAACAGGTGGGTCGCGCGGGTAAAGACGAAGTCCGCTTCGGCGCTGTTGCTCCCTAAAACCTCTTTGACTCGACTCTTTCCTTGCCATGCTTCATCTTGACCGGCCTGCATGAGGTCTGCGAGCGTAGGAATGAGATCGATATGTGAGAACGGTTTCGTGAAGATTCCGGGCTCATATGTCGATGCTTTTATGATGAGCGGCACGCGAACGACTTCATTGAAGAGCGAGTGGCCGTGCCCCCATTTGCCGTGGTCCCAAAACTCTTCGCCGTGGTCGGCTGACAATACGACAACGGCGTTCTCTGCATGACCGGTTTCTAGCGTGGTGTCGTAGACCTGTCCAAATGCTTCGTCGGCATATTGAATTTCACCTTCGTATAATGCGCGGACATAATCGGTATGTTTCGGGTCGATTTCGAGTGTGCCGTCTGCCCGGTGATCGGGGGTTTCGATGTGGAACATTCTCGGTCGGAAGATGTCCCACGGATTCGACTCGTCCATGAATCTATCGGGTGGATTGTACGGGTCGTGTGGGTCCAGGAAGTGCAGCCAAACGAATATAGGTTGTCCGCGATGTTGACGGAAGAATTCTTGGGCGTATCGCCGGAGTACTGTGGTGGTATCGACGGGTCTCATGTCCGCCCATTTTGGGGCAATGCGTTCAAGCAGGTGAAGGAAGGTCGGGACATATGCCCAAAGCCCGGTGAGTCCTTCAACGTCGGGGCCTAATCGGAAGACGGTGTCAAAGCCACGTCGCATTGGAGCGTGTTGTCCGAGTAATGCGTTTCCGGTCATTAGTGCTGTGGCGTAGCCTTTCGCTTGGAGGCGTTGTGCCAGTGTTTGTTGGGTTGAATCTATGGTGTAGGCGGAAACTTCGTGTCGCCATTGATCCCAGGGTGCGCCGGGCGTGAGTCCGTAGGGATAGGTTGACGAATAGAGTGAATTGACTGACGGCAACGTCCACGGGGCGAGCGCGTAGGTGTATTCGAACACGACACCGTCTTGCGCGATGCGTTCGAAGTTTGGGGTTTCCGCTTTTCCACCGTAGACGGAGCAATAGTCTGCGCGTAGGGCATCGAAGGTCACGAAGATTAGACTTGGTTCTTCGGGCGCAATCGCTTCGGTATCGCGTGGGATGACAGATGGAACGACTATTGGACCCACAAAGAGCGCGAGAAAAACGACCGCGAGTGCACGGTTCATGCGTTGGGGCTTGTAGGTGGCGAGTCCGAACATGAGGAGTGCTGCAGTCATTGACCACACACCGGCGGCGATGGTGACCATCGTATGCCGGGAAGCATCGATGTAAAACTCGTGTCCGATCGCATGCATGGCGGGCCACGCGACCAACATGGAGAGCACGACAATCATTGCGCCGAATCGAATTTGGACGAGTCCTGTTTTTTCGAGGACGGTGAGAAAGAGCAGCGCGATGGTGAGTGCACTCATGTAGGCGAGAACGAGTCGGATCGAAAAACCTTCGGACACCGTGAATAGCATTCCGGCGAGCGTTGCTGCGGCAATCCATAGGGATATGATCGCGATGATGTGGGGCGCGTTGAATCGCCGGGCGAGTACCGTTGTGACGATTGTCGCGACAAGACCGATAAGGATGGAGTAGACGATGAACGGTGCTGCGGGTGCGATCATCTGAAGGGGGTTGTCACCGGTCCAAAAGTTTGATCGGTGCGCGCGAATGCCGTCGAGTAGTATGGGGAGTAGCGACGCGACGGGCGTCAGGCAGAACACGTGTGATCGAGCAGCTTTCTCCCCCATTCGGCGAAGTGTACCATACGCTCGATCGGGTGCTAAAGAAGTGAAATACGAAGTGTTGCGGCGTCATGTGCGAATGTCATTGTGTGAGGAGTCCTTCACCTGCGGAGTGAGTCATGTATTCCTATTCTTCATTTTTTTGTAGAACCTGCGTGCTAGTTTCGGTATTTCTTTCAGCGGTCTCCGCTGCGGAGACCGCTACAGTTTATCGCGACGACTTCGGTATTCCTCACATCTACGCAGAATCCGCTGAGGCGGGGATGTACGCTTCGGGCTGGGCGATGGCGGAGGATCGACTTGTGCAGACGCTTGAGAATTTCCTGCGAGGGATGGGTCGTTTTTCTGAGGCGTATGGAGTCGGCGAGGGTGACGCGAATGTTCGGGCGGATTTGGAGTCGCTGATGTGGGATCACTACGGGGTCTCGAAGAAACATTATGACAACCTTCCCAAACCTTTTCGCAATCATAACGCGGCGTTTATTGATGGCATCAATGCGTACATGAAGGCCCATCCGGAGGACGTGCCGGATTGGTGGACGGGTGAGGCGGATGTGTATATGCCGGTTGCGTTTTCGCGCCAGTTTATTTGGTCTTGGCCTGCGGGGCAGGCGGCGGGTGATTTGCGCAAGGTTGACCTGCGTCCGAATTATGATGTCGACTTCCGGAGTTCGAATGAGATGGCGGTTGCGCCGGCTCGAACTGCGTTTGGCTCCGCGATGTTGGTGATTGATCCGCATTTGGGTTGGTTTGGGCGACAGCGGTATTGGGAAGTCCGAATTCATGCGGGGGATATTCACATCAGTGGATTTGCTACGGCGGGATTTCCGTATGTGAATCTTGGGCATAACAATCATGTGGCTTGGGCGCATACAACGGGTGGGCCGGACACGGGTGATGTGTATGAACTGACGCTGAACCCGGACAACCCGATGCAGTATCGCTATGACGATGAGTGGCGAGATCTCACCACGAAGTCGGTCACGTATCGAGTGAAAGATGAAATGGCTGCACGGGAGCACACGTTTTATTACTCACATCATGGTCCAATCATTGCGCGCAATGAGAACAAGGCATACGCTGCCGCTTTAGCGTATGCCGATGAAATCGGTTATCTGGAGTCGAAGTATCTGTTCATGATCGCGCGCGACTATGCGGAAGTGAAGACGGCGTTGGAAGTCCGGCAGATCATGCCGCAGAACGTGATGGTCGCGGATACGAAGGGGAACATTTATTACCAACGGACGGGGCGTGTGCCGATTCGGCCGGATGGTTTTGATTTTTCGGCTCCGGTTGATGGGTCTACGTCGAAGAGTGAGTGGCTGGGGGTGCATCCGACGAGTGACTTGGTCCAGGTGCTCAATCCACCGCAGGGGTATATGCAGAATTGCAACATCACGCCTGATGTAATGATGGTGGGGAGTCCGATGACGCCGGATAAGTATCCGAGTTACATCTTCAATCAGCCGGCGATGTACACGCACCAACGCGCGTCGCGTGCGACGGAGTTGTTGCACAACAACGACAACATTACCGTGGAGGATGCGATCGAGATTGCGTTGGACAAGAAGTGTTATCAGTACGAGCGCTGGGTGAGCGCACTTGAAACGGCATTCAAACGACCGGAAGTAAGAGAATACGTCTGGAAAGAAGGCAGGCCCGATATCAAGCCTGGTGTCTGGCGTGATATCAAGCGTGGACTCAGGCGGCTTCGGCGCTGGGATGGGTATCAGACGCTGGATAGCAACGGCGCGCTCATCTACTACTATTGGAAGCGCGATTTGCTTGATTTGTGGGGTTCAGATTCCATGCAGATGTGGACAGGGCGTATAAACAACTATCTTGACGTTTTCGGCGAGCCGGAAAACGACGAAGAGCCGAACGATGTGGACTACTACACGTTCGCCGATTCATTCAGGAGGGCCCTCGAGGAGATGCGCGAACGTCACGGCGACTTGAACGCAACGTTCGGCGACGTGTTCCGGGCGGGTCGGTTGGACTACGACGGTGACGATGTGTCGTACCCCGTTGGGGGCGGCAGTCTGCGTTATGAGGGGATGGCGACGGTTCGGGCGATAGGGTTTACGGAAGAACGTGATGATCACACACGTTGGGGGCGGAGCGGGCAGACGTCGACGCAGGTGGTGATTCTTTCTGATCCGATTCAGAGTTTTTCGCAGCCGCCCATTGGGCAGAGCGATCATCCCGATTCGCCTCATTTTCGTGATCAGGCGAAGAAGTTGTTGAGTAAGTCGAAAATGAAGTCGGCATGGTTTCACAAGGACGATTTGTTGCGGGGGCATGTGCGGTCGTCGTATGCGTTGGAGTACGTGGGGCGGTAATCCGGTGGGGTGGAATTGATTCACCACAAAGGCACGAAGGGCACAAAGTAGTTCACAAAGGCGCTTCGCGCGTTTGGTGATTACCTCCTTAACACGATAGCCAGTCGTTCTTGGGACGAGCTGGTTGGTGGTTTCTTGGTAGATTCCTCGGCTGCGCTCGGAATGACGGATCGTGTTCCGCTCCAAGCAGTCATCCCAGCGAAAGCTGGGATCTAGGTCCGCACTAAGAGCATTTCGAGTCGGGACGTGGGAACGAACTGATTGGTGTAGATCCATTCAATCCGTGTCATCCGTGTTCTATTACTCATATGCCAAATGAATTTCTTGACTTCGCTCGAAATGAACCGTTGCGTGTAATAACATTCGTTGGTTGCGCAGAATTCGTATGGGGTGACGAATTGTTCACCTATCAATCGGAACTTTTACTGATCGAATGTGTTCTAATGCTTGTGCATCGGCTGTAACCTTGGATGGTTTGCTGGTGTATCGGTCAAGGGCAGGGCCAAGGGGACAGAAATGGGGAGTCACCATGAATGTACCCGATTGCAGTGTGGATGATTGCGCGGTTTCGTTGGCGCATGAGGAGGAACTCGAAAACGCTGAATCTTGCGTAGAGGATTCGTTGCCTCGTTCGGGGGCGGATCTTTTGTTGCCCGCGATGTTGGGTGGCGCGGCACTGGCTGGTCTAGCGCTTCAGTCGGGTTGTGCGCCGCCGGGTCCACCACCTCCTATTGGTCCGTTGCCGGATGCACCTCCTGTAGCACTCACGCCTGAATTGCGTCGGCTCGTTAATCGTGTCACGTACGGGATCGATGCGCGCGAAGCGTATTTGGCGAACACGTTGGGTTTTCAGGGTTACCTTGAATATCAGTTGGCGTATGAGTCGATTGATGACAGTGACTTGGATCAGGTGTTGGCTGGTTTTAGCACGCTCAATTTAACGCCGAAAGAGCGGTTGATTGAATTGAATGCGGAGAACAACACGCCGGTGGCGGAGTATCTTCACGCAAAATTTTTGGGGACGGCGTATAGCACGCGGCAGTTGTTTGAGCGGATGGTTGAGTTTTGGTCGGACCATTTCAATATCTTTTTCGAGAAGGAATTTGAGGAGGTCTTTAAGCCGGTCGATGATCAGGAAGTGATTCGTCAGCATGCGCTTGGTACGTTTCCGGAGTTGTTGTCGGCGAGTGCGCACAGTCCGGCGATGTTGTTGTATCTAGACAGCATCGGGAGCATGAAGGAAGCGCCGAATGAGAATTATCCTCGGGAGTTGATGGAGCTCCACACGATTGGGCCGGATAATTTTACTCAGGAAGACGTGAAGGAAGTCTCGCGGTGCTTTACGGGGTGGAGTCTGAATATCGATTTCGATAGCCCGGACACTGGTCGATTCTTGTTTCGTCCGCAGTGGCATGACAACGGTGCGAAGCATGTGTTGGGTCATGAAATTCCGGCTGGAGGTGGTCAGCAGGATGGTGAGATTGTCCTTCAAATTTTAACGACGGACCCGGCGATTGCTCCGTTTACGGCGCAATTGGTTGGACGAAAGATCGCAGTGCAGTTCTGGGGGTATGACCCACCGCAGTCGTTGGTCGACAGTATTGCGGCGACGTATATGAGTACGGGCGGGGATATTCGGTCGATGATTCGTACAGCGCTTGAGCCGAACATGTTGATGCAGGCACCGATGAAGTTGAAGCGGCCGTATCACTACGCGTTGGGCGCGATGCGGATGCGGCCTTCTTCGATTGGTAATCCATTTATTTTCAGTTTCATTCTTCGGTTGTTGGAGCATCATCCCGGGCTTTGGCCTGCGCCGAATGGGTATCCGGATTCGTCGGGGTATTGGGGCGGTTTTTTATTGATGCGTTGGAGCTATGGCGCGTACCTCGCGATTCCGGATGAGACGAAACTGTTCGATCTTGATCCCTTTGTCGAGCCGATTTCGGTGGACGAATTGTTGAGCCGAATCAACGCTTGGTTTTTTAACGGTGCGATGCCTCCTGCGACCGATGCTGAGTTGCGGGCGTATATCAATGCGGCACCGGAGGAACCGTTCCGTCGACTGGAGGCGGTTGGAATGGCGCTTGGGTCGCCAGACTTCCAGTGGTATTAGGTCGAAGACGGATGAAGGGAGTACGAAAAATGAACGAATCTAAACGGTGTGGTTGCGATGAATATGAATCGTTGAACCGTCGTCAATTTTTGTCACGAAGCATTACATCTGCAGCGGCCCTCGCGAGTGCACCGGCGTGGTTACCTCGGGTGTCGTTTGCGCAGAGTGAGAATTCGGCGCGGGATGTCATGGTTTCTGTCTTTTTGCGTGGTGGTGGTGACGGCCTCACGCTGTGTGTGCCTCATGGAGATAATGCGTATTACACCGCACGACCGAGCCTCGCCATTCCACAGCCGGACAGCAGTAGCCCGAACGCCGCGACCGATCTGGACGGATTCTTTGGCTTGGCCCCCGCTATGGCTCCGCTGGCACCAGCCTTCAACGCGGGTGATTTGCTCATTGTTCATGCGACGGGATCGCAGGACACCACTCGATCACATTTTGACGCAATGAAATTTATGGAAGTGGGTAAGCCACGTGACCCAAGTCTCGCGACCGGCTGGCTGGGTCGGCATTTACTTACCACAGCACCAGTCGATCCGTCCGCGCTCATGCGCGCCATAGGCATCAGCCCGGGCTTGCAGCAAACACTTGTGGGCGCACCGCTTGCTCTACCGGTACCCGATCCATCGGCATTTACCATTTTCGGTGATAATGGATCTGCCGATGAGCGCGTCGCTGCACTTGCAGCAATGTATCAGTCCACGGAAGAGCCGTTGGTTACTTCCGCGCAAAATACTGCGTCTGTCGTCGCGCTATTGGATGCCATTGACTTTGATGGTTACGTGCCCGCCGGTGGCGCTCAGTATCCTGAAACAGGATTCGGCATGGCACTCAAATCGACGGCGGCGCTCATTAAAGCGGACCTCGGACTCGAAGCGGTTGCGCTCGACAAGGGTGGATGGGATACGCACAATGCTCAAGACCCCATCGGGGGCCAAATGTTTGGGTTGATGTCGGATCTTGCCGCGGGTCTGGAAGCGTTTCATCTTGACCTAATCGCAAATGGCAATCGTAATGTTGTCCTCACGTGTAAGTCGGAGTTTGGTCGGACGGTTCGACAGAACGCGAGCTTGGGTAGTGACCATGGCCACGGGAATGTAATGTTCGCGATGGGTCAACGGATCGCGGGGGGATCGGTCCTCGCGAATTGGCCGGGGTTGGAAGATGGTGAGTTGTATGAAGGACAAGACCTCGATGTGACGATTGATTATCGGGATATTCTTGCGGAGATAGTGCAGAGCTTGCTCGATAACAATGACCTCAGTTTTGTGTTCCCGGATTTCACTCCAACGTTTCGAGGAGTGACGACGTAGATTCAAGAATGGGTCCAGAATATCGTCGTCAAGGGAGGGCCAAGCTCCGTCTTGGCCGCTTCGCCCGCACCATCCAACACCAAGACGGAGCTTGGCCCTCCCTCGTTCGCGGAGAATCTCGATCTTAAAGCGTTGCCAATAAACCACTTACAGCGACGATGGAACATGTGCGATATTTTGGACGTTTACTCCCTTGGAATGGCCCTAAACCTTTATACTGGTGGGAGCATCGTACTTCCGGGTATGGAGGGTGGTGCTCTGCGCCAAGGGGTCTTAAGGGAGACTAATCGAATGATGACGTTTCGAGCAGCGGCGGTTGCGGTGGCTGCAGGTGGTTTTGCGGCGACCGGTTGGGCCGATGTCACGATTAACAAAAGTATTGATGTCGACGATGGGAAAACCAGTAGCAGCGGTTACTCTACCGTGAATGGCAGTATCGATATTGGCGACGAATGCGTGATCAAAGGCGGTTGCAATTCGGTCAACGGTCGCATCCGCGTGGGTGATGATTCTGCTGTGCGTGATCTGCGTGTGGTGAATGGTTCGATTCGTGTTGGCGATGAAGTGGTGATCGATGGCGATGTCACGACGGTGAATGGTCGGGTTGCGATTGAAGAAGGTTCATCGGTGAGCGGTGCGGTTACCACGGTGAACGGTTCTATCGAACTCGATGGTGCGACGGTGAGTGATGACGTTAGCACGGTCAATGGTAATATCGAATTGATGGATGGGTCTGTTGTTGAAGGCGACATCATCATTCGTGACGCGAATAGTTGGAGCAGTAAGAAGCGGCGCATTTCGATTTACATCACGGGTGATTCTATTGTTGAAGGCGACATCATCAATGAAGATGGGGACGCTAAAGTGACGGTACATCTCGAAGATGGTTCGGAAGTTGTGGGCGATATGAAGCGGGTAACGGTTAAGAAGGAAGAAGAGGACGACGATAGTTAGCCTTTTCGACAAGCACTGATTTGATTGATAATATGCGCCCTTCGTCTAACGAGGGGCGTTTTCTTTTTGGGGGAGATGACCAGATGCGAATCCTGTTGCGGCAATGTGCGTCACTACTCATGCTTGTCGTGATGGGAGTCGCGCGTGCACAGAACGGTGCTGATGGCGTTGATTGGCGGTTTTACGGGGGCGATGCGGGTGGTACGAAGTATTCGTCGTTGGACGCGATCAATGCGGGCAATGTCAGAAGTTTAGACGTTGCTTGGTCTTGGACGACGGTTGATGCGCCGCTCCAAGTGAAATTGGCGGACGATGATCCGGCGGCGGGGAACGCGAGTTATTTTGAGTGTACGCCGATTAAGATTGGATCGCGTCTTTATGTGGTGACGTGTTTGAATCAAGTTGCTGCGATTGATGCTGCAAGCGGTGAGACGATTTGGGTTTTTGATCCGAAGACGTATGAACGGGGGCGTCCTCCGCAGTTTGGGTATGTGAGTCGTAGCATTGCGTATTGGGAGGATGGTGAGGACGCGCGTATTTTTTTGGCGACGGGTCATGCTGAACTCATCGCGATTGACGCGGAAACGGGCGAACAAATCGAATCGTTTGGTGACGGGGGGCGTGCGGACTTTATGAAGGGCGTTCCGCGAGCGCGGCTTCGCACGTATGGGAATTCTTCGGGCCCTACGATTTGCCGGGACACGGTTGTTGTGGGATCGAATATTTCGGATGGGCCGACGACGAAGGAGGCGGCACCGGGGCGGGTGATGGGGTTTGATGTGCGGACGGGTGCGCGTAAGTGGGTGTTCAATATTATCCCTCAAGAGGGCGAGGTCGGTCTCGACACTTGGGAGGATGAGTCGTGGACGTATTCGGGTGGCGCGAATGTTTGGTCGCTGATTACGGCCGATCCGGAATTGGGGTATGTCTATTTGCCGACGACGACGCCGACGAATGATTTCTATGGCGGCCATCGTTTGGGCGACAATCTGTTTGCGGAGAGTTTGGTTTGTCTTGATGCGGAAACGGGTGAACGGGTATGGCATTTTCAGACGGTGCATCATGGGCTGTGGGATTATGACAATCCTGCGGCGCCAAATTTGGTTGATATCGTGGTGGATGGTAAACCGATTAAGGCAGTTGCGCTGGTCACGAAGCAAGGGTTTGTGTTTGTGTTTGACCGGGCGACGGGTGAACCGGTCTGGCCAATCGAAGAGCGTGCGGTCCCGCAGTCGAACGTTCCTGGGGAAAAGACGGCACCCACTCAACCGTTCCCTACGAAACCGCCGCCGTTTGAACGTCAGGGATTTACGAAGGACGATGTGATTGATTTCACTCCGGAACTTCACGCGGAGGCGCTTGAGATTTTGAAGCAATATCACACGGGTCCAATGTTCACACCGCCAGCCGTTGATAAACCGGTTCTCAGTTTGCCCGGTATTGGCGGCGGTGCGAATTGGCCCGGTGCTGGGTTCGATCCGGAGACCAACATCCTTTATGTGCCGTCAATGACGCAGCCGATACCGCTGCAATTGGGGCAACCTGATGGTGCGCGATCGAATTTTCGGTATACGCGTGTGCGAAATAAGATTGAAGGGCCGCGCGGGTTGCCACTGGTCAAACCGCCATACGGTCGGGTTACGGCGATTGACCTTAACAAAGGCGATCACGTTTGGATGGCGGTGAATGGTGGCGATGGGCCGCGGGATCACCCCGCCATCGCGCATCTTGACCTTCCCCCACTCGGGACGAAATGTCGTGCCGGAGTTTTGGTCACGAAGTCGTTGTTGTGGGTGACGGAGGGTGCTGGGCGATCCGGATCCGCCGTAGGCGGCGGCACGCATCTTCGTGCACTCGATAAAGCAACGGGCAAGGAACTCTGCAAGTTCGAACTGCCGAGTCAAACCACGGGTGTTCCGATGACATATTCTGCTGGGGGAAAGCAGTTCGTCGTTGTCGCGGTGGGTAGTTCGCCGGCGCAACTTGTTGCGTTCGCCGTCGCTGGTTCGGATTGAATCGCACGACCGAACGAGACGGTTTGAGGGCTTTGGAAAAACGGGGACAGTCCACGCGTTACGTTCGTACCTCACTGCTCTTGGGACAGTCCCCATTTTTCCACAACTTTAACCGTGCAGAGGTACTAGTCGGTTTCGATTCGAACGCCGGGTCCGACGGTTATCTCGGATCCAACAGCAACGAATGCGGAAGCCGGTTTGGCGGATAACGGTTCGACGAATTCCGAGCCGTACACGTTCCGTACGTCGCATCCCAGTTCCACATGCGTCGCAGGCCATAACGGCCATTGGGGATGATCGACCCTATACTCCTTTGTCCCGCCGTCGCGTTGGCGGGTATAGCCCCAATAGTGTTCGGTGATGAACTCCCCGTCGGAACCGGGTTCTGGCAAAACCGGTTCGCCTTCGAATTCAACGTGTAGGGAATTCCATTGCGATTGTGTCCGCCAACTGATTTCGGCTTTAGCCGTGTTCGTGTGCAATGACGGGAGGTGTATCGCGTGCCGCATCGGTAGCGCGATGTAGTTTTCGTTGTATAGCCAGCGTGCGACCGTGGCGATCGCGCGTCGCGGGACGATTTCTTTAATGAACACGACGCCGCGCCTCCACTCATCCTGTGTTCGCCTTCGGACGTAGAACCGCAAATTGACCTCTTCAAAATTCCGATGAAACGGAATCGATACGCCTAACACGCGCGTATTCAAAAAGAGGAATCCAACGACGCTCACAAAATTTATTCCGTCATGTGTGTCCAGTTCGGTACCAGCAGGCACGTAAGGTCGCAAAAGGTCAGCATCGACTTCGTAGTTCAACATCGCAAGTGATCGCCACTCTGCGGTGAGGAAAGGCTTCGGGGATTCGGGTGCGCTACTCGTTATCAACGGCCGGTTGCTCCGATTCCCATGCGAGGAAAGCGTCGAGGTCTTTTTTGATTTGTCTTACGACGTAGGCGACTACGGCGGCGTCGTCGACGAGTCCTCCTAGGATGAAGTCGGGGATCATATCTAGGGGTGCGACGAAGTAGATGAGTGCGGCGAGCGCCCAGATGATGGTGCCGGTGGGTAGTTGGTTGTATGTACGTTTGAAATGCGCGCGCACCATCCGGATTAGCGCGCTGATGTATTGCAGCGCACTCTGGATGGAATCACGGGATCGCTCTGCTTTTTTTCGGGCCGATTCCAGAAGCACGGTGACTCGCTCCGGTTTCTCGATGATGCGTTCTGCGCGCCGGACGGCCTGATTGGTTGCCAGCGCGAGCACTTTAGACTCGGGCGCTGGGGCGTCGTTTGTTGGTGGTAGTTGATCGGGGGTCATGGTCGGAATTGTTCCAACCCCATTATAGCAGCGTTCGCGCGCGTTTCCGGGAGGCTTCCGTCTTGCCCAGGAATCCCAATTGAAATTGGAAGCTACCGCGCGGCCATTTTCAAATGGGTGTCTCGGCAGGAATCGATTTGACTATACCGGCAATCTATCCGGAATTTCATTACCGGTGAAGACGGCGGATACCCGAGGAGTAGGACGCGATGACATCGTTCTCGACGAAAACTTTATCCCGAAAACGGAAGGCAGGGGTCGCTGTCTAACCGAACATGGAGGGATCATTCGCGAGTATTATCGGGATGCTGCATCGGCCGCCAATCTCATAGAAGATTTTGCACTCAATCATCTTCAGTTGAACGGCATCCTTCTGCGAACTCTTGCCGCGCGGCACGCGACGCTACGTGGCATTCCTCTCTAGGGCGATCCGAAGATCTTGACTCCCGTCCCCCACTCTGCTTTTATCGATACACGATCAACAGAATGTGTCCTCAATAGACACGGTCACTATTCTTGCACCCATCAGGAAACCTTCGATATTCTCAGTCGGCTCAATTCGCTTTGGCGCAGTAGATACCACATGACCTCTCGTACTCATAGTTCGTCACACCCCGAACCGCCATCTAGTGGATGGGGGGAAACGCTGGACACGCTCGTAGATGAACTGTTGCCCCGGATGCAACGTGTACGAGAGCACCTACACGAGCACCCGGAACTCAGCGGCCAAGAATTCGAGACTACCCAGTACATTCGATCACAATTAGACAAAGACCAGTTCCGTCTTCGAACCGGCCCAGACGGACGCGGTCTCATTGTTGACGCGGGGCCGACCCCCTCATCAGCAGTCATTGCCCTGCGCGCGGACATAGACGCCCTTCCAATTCAAGATGTAAAGGACACACCGTACAAGAGCACCAAGTCCGGTATCATGCATGCCTGTGGTCACGATGCTCACACGGCATCTGTTCTCGGGGCTGTCTGGGCGATCGAAGTCGCACGCGAACGCGGACTCATGTCGTGTCAAATTGCCTACCGCGCAATTTTTCAACCCGCGGAAGAAACCAACAAGGGCGCGTTGGAAATGTGTGATGCCGACGCGCTCGAAGGCGTCGGAGCAATCATCGGTGCCCACATGGACCCATCGCGACCTGCAGGTATCGTCGGCGTTCGCGACGGAGTATTCACTGCTGATTGCGTTGAGTTGGGCATTCGAATCACTGGGCGCGGCGGCCATGCTGCACGCCCACATGAATCCCTGGACCCCGTAGCTGTCGCCGCCCAACTGATCACGTCCCTATACCTCTTCGTGCCCCGAGGCGCCGATACGCACGACCCGGTCGTCCTATCGTTTGGCGCGATACACGGCGGTGACGCACCCAACTCCATCCCCGACGAAGTCATGCTTCGCGGTACATTACGGACCATGAGCCCCGAGTCCCGGAAGAGTGCAATTGACCATATCCGACGTTTAGGTGACGGTCTAGCGACCGCGTCAACCACTGGGATCGAAATTACGACGATTGAGGGTCCCCCTGCGCTAATTAACGATGCCGATTTATCATCGCTTATCGCCCAAGAGGCGCGGCAATCACAGGGCGATGCACACGTTCACCAAATCCCGAAACCGAGCATGGGTGGCGAAGACTTCGCAAACTATTTGGCAACGGTCCCCGGCGCGATGTTTCGCGTGGGATGCGGCGCGGGCAATCCCTCACCACCGCTGCATTCTCCACGCTTTGACGTCGAACCCAAAGCACTCGCGGTCACGGCAAGAATTCTAGCGCGCGCCGTATGCGCATGGACAGAGGAACACCAAGCTCGGGGAGGGGCTACATGAATCCCATCAAGTTTGCGCCATCCGATCCAAATACCCTCGGGGTCGAAATCGAAGTTGCCCTTGTAGATGGCGAAACGTTTTCCCTTACCGATGCCTGCCCCGCGATCCTTGAGCGCATTCCAAATGCATCCGAAACCGGAATCAAGCCCGAGTTAATGCAATGCTACATTGAGGCCAACTCAAGCGTTTGCCGAAACGCACGCGAGGCGAAGGCCGACCTTCACCACAAACTCAGCCTCATTCAATCTACTGCAGACGACCTAGGATGTCGCTTATACTGGTCCGGAACCCATCCATTTTCCCGCTGGTCCGAACAGAGTGTCACCCAAAACGACCGTTACCTTAATCTCGTTGAATCGATGCAGGAGACCGCGCGGCAATTAGTCACCTTCGGACTCCACGTACACGTCGGAGTCGATACCGGTGACAAGGCGATAATGATTTGCGATCGAATGCTTCGTCACTTGCCGACGTTATTGGCACTCAGTTGTAATAGTCCGTTCTGGGAAGGAAACAATACGGGCCTTCAATCGTGGCGATCCCGCATCATGGATGGGCTCCCCACTGCCGGCTTGCCGCCGATGATGCGCAATTGGAGCGAATACGTCTGGCTCGTGAATCACCTGATTGCGACTGGATTCATTGAAACCATTCGAGAGATATGGTGGGACATGCGACCTCACCACAATTTTGGCACCGTCGAGATACGCATTTGTGATGTGCCCGGCAACCTGGAAGACGCCATCGGCATCGCCGCGCTGGTCCACTGCCTCGTCAAGTCGCTATCCGACGAAATTGATGCTGGCACCTATCAACACGATTGCCACCCCATGATGGTGCGCCAAAACAAATGGCGTGCGGCCCGCTACGGACTCGACGCGCAACTCGTCGATTCTGATACATTTGAAATGCGCGCCGCGCGCGATATTGTACGCGACCTTGTCGATCGCATGTGGCCTACCGCAGAAGCCCTCGATTGTACAGCTGAACTCGAACGAGTCCTCGCTAACACCGAACGGCCGAACTGGTCTCAACGCCAACTTGAGTTCCTGAAGTCGTCAGGCAATCCCGTAGACATCATTCGTCAGATGACATCGCTTTCCCGCCTCGCTGGATAGGGCTGTGAATTAGCGGGGTCCGCGTGTGTCAAATTTACCCGGCGTATTCTTTTAGTTTATTGCGCAGTGTTCGTACGCTTATGCCCATCATTTTTGCGGCGTGGGTTCGGTTTTGGCCGCAGTGTTCTAGGGTGCGTAGGATGAGTTCTTTTTCCATGTTGGATACGGTGGTGCCGACGGGTACGGCGACGCCTCCGCTCATGGATGACGATGATCGTTTGCCGTCGAGGTTGAAATCGGCGCTGTCTAGGAGTCCGGACATGTGGAGTACGACGGATCGCTCGACGGCATTTTGTAGTTCGCGGACGTTGCCGGGCCAGTCGTAGGTTAAGAATGCTTCGCGTGCGTCGTGGGTGTAGCCGTCGATTTCGCGGGCGTTTTCTTGGGAGAATCGCGCGAGGAAATAGTCCATTAGCGCGGGGATGTCTTCGCGCCGTTCGCGTAGGGGTGGTAGTCGGAGCGGGATAACGTTTAGGCGGAAGAATAGGTCTTCGCGGAACTCGCCGTTTTCGACGGAGTCTTCGAGGTTTCTGTTTGAGGTACAGATGATTCGGGTATCAACTTGAATGGGTTGGGTGCCGCCGACGCGTTCGAATTCGCGTTCTTGTAGAGCGCGTAACAGTTTTGGTTGGAGTTCGGGGCTGATTTCGCTGATCTCGTCGAGCAATAACGTACCGCCGTCGGCGAGTTCGAAGCGTCCGATTTTTCGGTCGTGAGCACCGGTAAAGGAGCCTTTTTCGTGGCCAAAGAGTTCGCTTTCAAGTAGTCCTGCGGAAAGCGCTGCGCAGTTAACTTTGATGAATGGTTTTTCGCTTCGGTTTCCGGCGTGGTGTACGGCCCTTGCGACCAACTCTTTGCCGGTGCCACTTTCGCCACGAATGAGGATGGTGGATCGGCTATCGGCGACGCGGCGGACCTGGTCGTAGAGGGATTGCATCACGGCGCTGTCGCCGATCATGGATTCGAAGTCGTAGGTCTCGTTGACGACGTCGCGTAGGTAGCGGTTTTCGCGTTCTAGGCGTTTTCGTTCTAGGGCGCGTTCGACGGTGACTTCGAGTTCTTCTGGTGAGAAGGGTTTTAGGATGAAGTCCGCTGCGCCGTTCTTGAGCGCGTCGACTGCGCCTTCGACGGTTCCGTACGCGGTCATGATAATGACGTGGGTATCCAGATTTTTTTCGCGGACGGCGTTGAGGACTGCCATTCCGTCGTCGGGTTTCATTTTGAGATCCGTCACAACGACGTCGTATGTTTCTCGACGGACGATCTCTATCCCCTCGCTTCCGGACGACGCGGTGTCGACGCGGTACTCGGCGCGAACGAGCGCTTCCTCCACGTATTCGCGCATCAGCGCTTCGTCATCTACAACTAGTATCCGTTCCTTGCCCATTACATTCCTTCCGCTTTGGTCAGCTGAATTGTGAAGGTGGCTCCGCGGCCGACTTCACTTTCCACCGATAGTTTCCCGCCATGGGCTTCGACGATCTTTGCTGCGACCGCCATCCCAAGGCCGGTGCCTTTCTCCTTCGTAGTAAAAAACGGTGAGAACACCTTCCGCAGTGTCTCTCCGTCCATTCCGCATCCTGAATCTTTTATGCGTACCCACGCCCAACGAGCATCGGACTCGAGGGATAACGTGATTGTTCCCTTGTCGTCGATGCTCTGTAGGGCGTTGATTAGAATATTTAGCAGGACTTGGCGTAGCTGATCGGGATCGGCGATTGCCATGACATCTTGGTCTGCGCGGTGGTCAACCGTAATATGATCGGCATCCCATTCGAGATACCCCAGTGCGGACTCGATGACTTCGGCCAGGGAACTCGCGCGTGCACGTAATTGGACTGGGCGCGTAAATTCCAATAGTTCGTTTACGACACGCTCTAAGTGTTGTGAACCGCGTAGAATCTTTTCGACCAGTCGTTTTCTCGGATCGTCGTCTTCGATATCGCGCGCGAGTAGCGAGGCGAATCCACGCATTCCGCCCAAGGGGTTACGGATTTCATGGGCGACGGTCGCTGCCATTTCGCCGATCGCGGCAAGGCGTTCTTGTTGTTGGATGCGATTGCGCAACGCTTCGATTTCCGTCACGTCTTGGAATACTTTTACGGTACCTAGACGCGCTTGATCGCGGTCTAGAATGGGCGAGTCCTGTTCCATCAACGTTACACTGTGGCCATCGCGGCCTGGCAGCTCGCGGACCGTGGTGTCCGCTGGGGCGTCGAAGTCCCAGTGAAATACACTTTGAAAAGACTGGTTCAAAACTTCGTGGGCATCTACGCCCAATACGTCACCGGCGGCGCGGTTGAACGCGGTCACCATCCCGTCGGTATCAATCGCGATGACGCCGTCCGACATGCTCTCGAGAATGTCGTTGAGGTAATCACGGGTGAACGCGAGTTCGCGGTTTCGCTCCGCTAACTCCCGGTCCATCATTTCCAGTCGGTCTTCCAACCGGCGATACGCGGCTTCCATCGCTTGCGTCGTTTCCGTAAACGACTCAAACGCTTCGGTGAGCGCGCGTACATCCGCGCCCCGCGTTTCCTGCGGTGACGCATCCCCCTGTGGCATCATATCGATCTCGATTCCCCTGGTATTCGGCTTGCTATCCCTTGCGGTCTAACCACTGAACCCCTTCAGCTTCACCCGCTCGGTATCCATCCAATACACTCCGGCCTTTTTGGAGCGTCCCCAATTCGTCTTGTACGTGTTGCGCCGAGTCTGTGGTGCGTGCGGCTGCAGACGTTTGTGCGTTGTTTAGTGCTGTCACCAATGCTGTAGCGCGATCGGCTAGCGGCTTTAGTGCGTTTGGTAATTCTGTTGATCCGCTTTCGCGTAGTTCCTTTTCAAGGATTTCGCGCTCGCGCACGAAGTCCTCTATCGCTGTGCCATGGGTGCTCAATTGGGACAGGAGGTCTTCGTACGCTTCCGACCCTAGGGCGTTGTCCAATTGCTCGTACCATGTCAGCGTTTCTTCAAACCATGCGATTTGACGCTGCAACAGATTTTCAATACGTCCGGTTAAATCTTTGGTCATCTAGTCGCCATTCGGCTTAATCGGTTCTTCGTGCGCCAATCGCCGTTCCACTTCGGCGTACGATTGGCGCAACGACGCATCGTTGCTCCAGGCGCTTCCTGATTTCGAAACTTCTTGCAATAGTGGAACGCTGTCCGTTACATCGCGAAGCTGTAACATCGCGTTGGCGTGCTGCAATCTCGCCCAAGCGGTGAGGGGATTGCCTTCTTCGGTCACGGCGGACTCGACGAGCGAATAGGCTTCGGCGGCGGCGCGGAAATCTCGGCGTTGGAATAGATGGTCGCCCCACATTACCGCGGCTTTCGTTAACGCGGGGGCGGTCGTGATGTCCGACTTTGAGAGTCCATTGAGGTCCATGACTAAGGCGCGTGCCGTGCCGGTTTGGTCTGCCGCCAAGTAAGACTGGAGGAGGTCTAATGCGTCGTTCGGTTTCCGCTCGTTTGGATAGTTGTGGTATGCGCGCTCTAATTGGGCGAGCGCGCGACGCCCGTCGACGGTGCGTAGTGCAACGCCGTGGGCGCGTAGAAAGCGGTACGCTAACGGGTCCTGTAGCCGGTTTACATCGACTTGATGGGCTACGGCGAGCCCGGCTTCGACGTCGCTGCCTTCGAGTAGCGCGGCTGCGGCACTGGCCAACACTTCTTGCTCTCCGGCAATCGCTGCGATTTGTTTCTGGGCAGCCGCCGCTCGGTCATTGAGACCTAATGTGCTGTATTGGTGGCTCAGCGCGAGCAGTACGGGAACGGCGCGTGGACCATTGGCATTGACGGCAGCCAAATCTTCCAACCAATCGATTGACTTCTGTACTTTCCCTTGGTCGAAGTAGATGGTCGCCAATTCGATGCGTCCGTCGAATGCTTCAGGGCTGTTGTCATAGGAGTCCAATAGTCGCTCGTAGGTTCGTTGCGCGGCTTTGGTCTCACCGGTTTCTGCGTAGTGGCGTGCGGCGTCGAGAAGTAAGGCTGGTTTTTCGGCACCGACGGCTTCGGCTTCCAACAACGATTCCGCCGCACCGCGTTCGTCTCCCGCTTGAGCGAGGAATACTGCGGCATTCTCTAGCGCTTGAGAATTCTTCGGGAAACGCTGGGCGGCTTGGCGAGCGATATTTGATGCCTCGGGTCGACGACCTCGCGCCTCCATCACTTGCGACAATTCGACGAGTGCTTCGGCGGTGCGTGGGTTTTCGGGGAAGAACTGTGTGAGTTCTCGTAGGACCCGTTCGGCTTCCTCGTGCTGTCCAGTTGCGCGCAATGAACGTGCTAGCAAGAGGTAGGCTTCTTCGTTTCCGTCGGTGGTGGTCGCTGTGGCGAGACGGGTTTCTAACAGTTCAATGGACTCGTCGTATGCGCCATCGTCAAACGAGAGTTGCGCTAAACGTGCGTACGCTTCACCGCCGATTCGTGCTGCGGGATTTGAGACGGCGATTTGGCGGTAGACAAGTTCGGCTTTCGCGCGTGACCCAAGTTCGTGATACGCATCGCCTTGGTACAACCCTGCCTCATCGGCGAGATCTGAGGCGGGGTATTCCTGCCGGAGTCGTCGTAGGTAGTCCGCAGCTTGTTGTGGACGATTTAGTTCCAGTGCTGCTCTACCCGCTGCCAGCAAGATGTGATCGCCATCCAATGGGGCCACGTAGTTGGTGAGCAAGTCGTTATAGACGCCTAGTTCCGCCAACGGGATACCGGTCCGGCCGTAGACGTCGCCGCGCCAACGTAGGACTTCGGTGACTCGTGGGTGGCTTGCGGCTTCTTCGGCGAACTTTCCCATGTCGGCGAGTAGTGCTTCGGCGTCCGACGCGGCGGGGTCTTGTTCGAGCTGGAGGTAGTCGGTTTTTATTTTCCAGTAGTCTGCGTCTGCGCGATTGGATGCGTTGGGCGCAGCGGTGAGTGCTGCCTCTATTTCTAGGGCGGCGCGATCATACAGGCCATCTTCGACTAGGCCTTCGACGGATGCGACCGCGCGACGGATGATCTCTTCGCCTCCGGCACCATCGTTTTCGGCTGTCACTATGCGGTCTTGATTTAAGACCAACCATGAAAAGGTGACGAGACCGCATGCGATTCCGAACAGTAGTGACGCGGCGATCTTCGGAAGACTCTCTCCAATGCCGGGAAACGATATCGAAATACTGGGAAACGTGAACGGCTCTTTTTCTTCTTCCGCTTCTTGTTCGGCGTCCGATGGGTCTGGCGTATCCTCGGGTGGAGCGGGATTATTCCATCCTTCACCTCCAAGGGCGATGTCCGCATCATCTTCCACAACCTCGACTTCTTCGGCAGGAGACTCCTCGCCATTTGCGTCAGAAATTAGCGAATCGATTAGGTCTTGATCGAGCGGCTCCTCCGTGTCCGGGGCGGCACCTGCTGCGACGTTTTCTGATCCGATATCCGGGGTCGCGGATGCCGTATGTGCTTCAGTCGCGAGATCCGGCACGTCAATATCATCGACGTCGTCCAGATTGACTACGTCTTTTTCGACATTGCCGATGACATCGTCAAGTTGCGTGTTGTCGAGAGGAACATCGTCGTTATCCGATCCGTCGATCGGGACATCGTCCATCTCGAACGCTTCTGGTTCGGTGGATCCGCTAATGAGAGAATCGAGCTCGGATTGGTCAAGTGTCGGAGGATCGCTCGGTGCGGATGCGGTGTTGTCGTCGAATTTTCCTTCGTCAACTTCGCCGAGCAATTTGCTGAGTTCATCTGACGACATGCCTCCGGCGGAGTGTTCATCGCTAGACTCGTCGTCATTGATTTCTTCGGCGTCGGTCTGCCCCGACAATTTGTTCAGCTCATCCTGAGAAAAGGCAGCGCCCGAATCTGATGAATCATCGGAGTCGTTTGGGGGTGGATTATTTTGTGTGTTGTCGGTCAATTGTCGAATTCAAGCACTAGAAAAGCGAACAAAATACGATATACAGCAATTGATATCGATCTATCACTACATATTGTGTGTCGATAATATAGGGAAAATTTGACCTAGTGTCAATAGTGTACCGTTGATTCCGTAAAACGGCAATCGGATAGGCATAGGTTGCCGGGTGATCTGACGCGGTTAGGGTAGGGATATTGAGGGAAACCGGAAGGGGGCTAAAAGACGATGACTTCGATTCGGTCGCGTTTGGAAATGCCGGGATGGAAGATGATGAGATCTTCTGCTTTGTTGCGATTCAGTTTAACGGGGCGGGCGGTGCCGAATGAGAACACCTTAACCGTTTTCCATGGCCGGGATGACACCAATCGTTTTGCGCTGCCAGTGCGGATGGCGAGTGAATTGCTTTCGGCTCCGAACGCGACATCCATTCGGCCGTCGCCGCTAAAGTCGCCGAGTGCGTAGGACGCGGATTCTTTTCCGTCGGGCGCTTCGATGGAGAGGTCTGTGTGAAAATCTGGAGTCTTTGGGTACTTTCCGTTTTTGAATAAATAGACTTCGATGTTAATCCCGAGATTTCCCATGACGAAGAAGTTGACGAAGAAACGAACGCCGAAGGGTACGTTGAGGAACATCAAATCTAAATCGCCGTCGCCGTTAATGTCTCTTAGCAATGGCGCGGTGAAGGACCCTTTGTTTGTAAATGTTGCGGAGGGTTTGTCGGGATATTGCATGGGCCCTTTTGCGATATAGACTTGAGTCTGGCCTCGGAGATTGACTGTACCTCTGGTTTCGGTAACGACTAAGTCTGGAAAGCCGTCTCCGTTGATGTCTTTCATTTCGGCGTTCGAGTCCCAGCTTTCGCCGAGATTCAGTGGGATTTTGAAGCGAGCGGATTGGTCCCAGTTTTCGCCGAATGCGAAGTCTGCATATTCGTCGCTGAGGAATGCGAGTGCTTTCTGTGTTTCGTTGGGGAGGTTGAATGCGTGGAATGCGGGGAGTTCATTCGTGATATACATTCCGCTGCCCATGCGAATGTCGCTGTTAACATCACATCGAATGCGTTTCAGAATTCCGTCGCGTGTGCGCACGTCGTACCCGGTGGGCATTGGGACAATCCACTCGTCAATTCCGTCGCCATCGACATCTACAGCGCCGTTGGCGAGGATACTGGGTTCGCGTGATGCGCTGGGATAGAGCGAGGTGAAGCGTGTCGAATCGATCTTGTCGAATGCGCCATCGCGGTATTCGTAGATTTCGACCCCTTCGGATGACGCTGCGATGATTTCTTTGGGGGCTTCACCGGTCATCTCCGCTAAAAAGACGGCTCCGATATCCGATGCCAACGGTAAACGGACGGACGCTTTCCGTTGGTATCCGCCGAGTGGTGTTGCTAGAAAGAGGTCGCAATTTTTGCGGAGGGGATCACTTTTTTCGTCGCAGCAGAGGGCGAGGATATCTTTCCGTTGATCCCCGTTGAAGTCCTGTACGGCGACGTCCCAGACACTGACGCCGGGTTGTAGTTGGAAAACTTTGGGGCCGCTGGAGGCAGAGATGAGAAGGCTCAAAAAGACCGCTTGGAACATCGAGCGAGGCCCTCCAATTGTCGGTTCAATGTGATGTGGCGGAGCACAAACATCGTGGGGTGGTATTGGCGCGACTTCTGTATCTGTTGATAGCTAGTATACCGCAAAATAGTGTGCGACATTGTTCGGTTCACGTTATACGCACTAGACAGCGTGGATTTTGACGGCCTCCGGCAGGACGAATGGAGCTATGCGATTCTTGGGGCGACACTAAGTGCGCAAACGATTCATCTTCGGTGTATGCTTGCTCGTCTATGCGGCAGCGGACGGTGTGACGGGTGTGCTCATTGGAAAGGAGAGGGAGTCGTGCAGAGGCGTGGTGAATCATTCGTCGTGTTGGTCGGCAGGATTCTCTTTCTAGTCGTGTGCTTACTGTCGGTGTGGGGGTTTCTGAGCCTGTTGGCGCATCTATTTGGGGATGAGTAGAGTCTCAGAGTGGGGTGAGTTTTTGGAATTCTAGTGCGGTAATCGCACTCCGTTCTTGTAGAATCTCCAAGATGGCTGTCGCGTACGCTATCTCCCCAATACTCACCGAATGTCATTAATTCCATATCTACCACTTGATAGATATACTACAAACGAAATGACAATCTGTCGGCGCTAGCGCCAAATCACAAGCGCAACTTATTATTAGCGCGATACTAAGAATGTAGGAACACCAGGAAAGGACATGGGAACGAGATGAAAAAGGGTGCAGGGGAGAAACAAAAGATGGAGATGCTGTCCACAATCGATATAAGAAGCAGCGTAGCCGTCTATGTCCAGATTGAGAATCATGTGCAGTTTGCCATCGCATCCGGACGGTTCAAAGCAGGCGACCAATTGCCGTCTGTGCGTGAACTTTCGGAGCGACTCGACATCAATCCGAACACGGTTGCAAAATCTTATCGCGACTTAGAAGTGATGGGGTTGGTTTTCACACGGCGAGGTATGGGCGTTTACATCAACCAAGGTGTTGAAGCTAAGTGTCGCGAAGAATGTCGCCGCCAGATTATCAAGCGGATGCACGAAGTTGTCGCGGAAGCCAAAGCGTCTGGGATGGTCTCCAAAGAAGTATCCGACATTGCCGCAAAGAGCTTCCGCTCCGACACTGGTCCCTATAGCGAACCGCCGGCGTCGTTGACCGCTCTCGCGAAAAAGGGGCGCAAGGCGAAATAATCAGCGCGAATCTGTCATTCCGCCAATTTCGGCATCAGGTGTCAAATCAAGTCGTGACTCGTTCATTCTATGCGTGTAGGAAGTTCGGTATAGTCGATGTTTACGCGCCGATATTTTTCGAATATCGTGATCAGTCTATGCGGGCGTGTAGGTTTTTATAGATAGTGCTACAGCTTGGAACACGCGGGATGCCATCGTTTTGACTTATTTATTACTCATCGTTGGTTTTGCTGGGCTTATTAAGGGGGCGGACTGGCTGGTTGATGGGGCTTCTAATGTTGCTCATCGGTTTGGTGTGTCTCATCTGGTTATTGGTCTGACGATCGTATCGTTTGGGACGTCTTTGCCTGAAATCGTGGTTACGGTTGTTGCGGTTTCGGCTGGGAGTACGGACCTCGCGGTGGGTAATGTGTTGGGCAGTAACATCGCGAATATTTTGCTCGTGCTCGGGGTGACTGCGGTGATTACGCCGGTGGTTGCGGAACGTAATACGGTGTGGAAGGAGATCCCGTTTTGTCTTGGGGCGGCCATCTTGTTGGGGGTGGTGGCGAACGATGCGCTGCTGGATGCTGATTCGGACGGGAGCGTGATTTCGCGAATCGACGGGCTCATTTTGCTGGTCGTCTTGGTGTTGTTCCTCTATTACTTGTTCGAGGTTATTCGTAGTCAGCCGATGCCGAAGGAGGATACGAGTGAGGATGAATCGTGGGCGGGCGCTGCTGGGCGAATCGTAGTTGGCCTAATTATACTGACGATTGGCGGCAAGTGGGTCAAGGATGGTGCGGTCGATCTGGCGAGTGCGTGGGGTATGAGCGAGCAGGTTATCGGATTGACGATTGTTGCAATTGGCACATCGCTACCGGAGCTTGCGACTTCAGTGGTCGCGGCATTGCGTAAGAATTCGGGCATCGCGTTGGGGAACGTGGTCGGTTCGAACATTTTTAATATCTTGCTTGTACTCGGTATCGGAAGTCAGATTGCTCCGCTTCCGCTGGCGGCTGCTGCGAACTTCGATATCGGGGTGGTCATTGCGGTGACGGTCGCGTTGTTCGTTACGATGTTCGTCGGATTACCGAAACGTCAGGTTAATCGGTGGGAGGGTATTCTGTTTGTATCGGGGTACGTGACCTATTTGGGGTACACGCTTTGGCGGAGCTAAGTGGGATGTCGGCCAGCAAGAGTTATACGCGTTCTATGAAATTTGCACCAAAGTGATATCGCGTGAAGAGATTGCCGCAGTCGCCGGGGGCTCCTTCGCAATGACGGTGGAAATTGGTTGTCCTTCACCAAGCCACACGTGCAGTGGATCTGACGTTTACGATGGCGGTGAGTACGAATAGCGTAGGTGTGATTTAACTCGTAAGTGCGGCGGTTTCGAGGTGTTGAACGAACAGCGAGAATTCCATGTTTTGTTTGAGTTCGTTGCCGAACATGATTCCTGCGAACATTCGGTCTTCTTCATCGGGTGCAGTTCGAATGACCTTTCCGGCGCCGTAGAATGACTTGGGCAGGCACATTTCGGCGGGACACATCTCGGTGCCGAAACGGAGGGTCACGTCGTGGCCCTCGGCGAGGTGGTGTTTCGTCACGCAGTAGATACCACCTTCGGACATATCGTGGAGGATGCCGGGCCCGACGAGGTTGCGGCGTGCGGAACCGCTCTCGACGGCGATCATGATTTTCGTGTTGTTGGCGTTGAATCGTGGGACTTGACGGCGTTCGTCGACCTTTTCAAAGGGGTCGTCCCAATCGCTTTCAATGTCATACCTCGGCATTGCTACATCCCGCCTTTCTACGCTTTGTACTGAGGACAATTTTACCATTGTCGCTTCTCGATTTCCAGCATAAATGTCGGTTTGCACAGTATATTCATTTCGGTGCTCTATTCTGTGTGGATTAATTTCGCTCGATCTGTTTTGGGTGGCGAATCATGTAGAATGATGTGTTCTAACTGTATAGGAATCCGAGAGTTGCGGAGAACGGACCGGACGGGTGATACCGGTCTTCTAATGGAATCGATGGCAAGAACCCACTCAAATGATGCGAAGCAATCGGGATCGGGGTCTCTGAAGTTCATATTTCTGTTCGGCCTAATTGCGTTCATTTTGCTTGGACTGACGGCCACTGGGTTGCGGCCACTGCTTGCTCGTGACGATTCGCAGCGGGCTTCCGGAATTGCAGCGGCCTCTCCTTTTGACGGAGATCGGGCGTACGAGATGCTTGCGCGAATTTGTGCGTTCGGCCCTCGACCGCCTGCGTCGGAGTCGTTGCGGCAGACCCGATCGCTTATCCTCGAATCGCTAGAGGACGTTGGGCTCAAGACTCGTGTACATGAGTTTGAAGCGGACACGCCGATTGGTCAGGTAGAGATGGTCAATGTTGTGGGAGAAATCTCGGGGAGCACGCCAGGGATCATCGTGATTAGTGGGCACTACGATACGAAGCATATGGACGACATTCGTTTTCTCGGCGCGAACGATGGTGGTGCGAGTGCTGCATGGTTGATCGAATTTGCTCGCGCGGTTGGTCCGAAGCGGGAGGGTCGCACAATATGGTTGGTCTTTTATGATGGCGAGGAGGCGTACGGTGAGTGGTCGGGTACGAATGGCATTTTCGGGAGCCGGGCGTTTGTCGAACATTTGAAAGAGACGGGCGAGATTGATCGCGTTGATGCGGCATTGAATGTTGATATGATCGGGGATTGTTATCTGGGTGTTCAACGCGATACGGCAGCACCGACTTGGATGCAGACGGCGGTGTGGGGTAAAGCGGTCGAGCTGAAGTATGAAGGTCATTTCCTCAATTCCGGTTCGGCGATTACGGATGATCATATTCCGTTTCGGTTGGCGGGTGTGCCTGCGATGAATTTAATCGATTTTCAGTATGGCGGGTCGACAGTGGATCATCAGCGTAATTGGCATACGGAAGAGGACACGTTGGATAAGTGTTGCGCTGAAAGCCTTCAAGTTGTTGGTGATGTTGTATATCATGCGTTGTCTACGCTGGAAACGTATCTCGATGCCGGACTTCGAAACTGAAACCAAAATAACGTTACCGACCCCGGCCTGGTTGGCGAATGCCGACGCGGCGACGTTGCGCCGTGTGATCGATGCGTTGCATCGGGTTCACGGTTTTATTGCGGATATTACGGATATCAATACGTTGCTTGAACGTATTATGGAGGAGAGCAAGCAGGTGGCAGGCGCTGAGGCGTCGTCGCTTCTTCTTTATGATAAGCGTGTGGAGGAATTGTTTTTCCACGTTGCGCTTGGGGAAAGCGGAGATCAGCAGGCACTTAAGCAGGGTGTCCGCTTACGGCTGGGCGAGGGGATTGCAGGTTCGGCTGCGCAATTGCAAAAGTCGATTAACGTGCCGGATGCGCCGAATGATCCGCGTTTTTTTCGACAGGCTGATGCGACGACCCAGTTTGAAACGCGAAATATCCTTGCAGTACCACTGACGGACCGTGGCAAGCTCGTGGGCGTCCTGGAAGTATTGAACAAGATTGATGGCAATTCGTTCACGCAATTTGATGTGGCGCTCATGGAAATGTTCGCGGGGCTAGTCGCCACAGCAATCGCGAACGCTCGGCTGATCGAAGCCAATATGCGATCGCAGCGTTTGGCTGCTATTGGTCAAGCAGTCACGGCGGTCTCGCATCACACGAAAAATATCATCACGGGTCTTGGCGCGGGTGTCGACGTGATCGATCAGGGTCTCAAGGATAAGAAGTACGATGCGGTTGAACGGACCTGGCCGGTACTCAAACGGAGCACGCGGCGCATTGCGAATTTTGTTGAAGATATGCTGGCGATTTCGAAACCGCGAAAACCACTTCGTGCACCAGCGGATCTTGCAGTCATCATTAAGGAAGTAGAGGAAACGTTTTGGGCGTTGCTCGCTAGCCGCAATGTGGATCTTACGATTGACACATCAAAGGCCACCGATCTGGTATCGGTCGAAGACCGTGCGATTTATCGTTGCCTGTTGAATCTCCTTATCAATGCGGCTGATGCGGTACCTCAGACGGGTGGTCAGATTCGGATAACCGCCACGACGGGCAAGGACACAATTTTGGAGGTGGCGGATAACGGACCGGGTGTTCCGGCGAGTAAGCGGAAACACATTTTTGATCTCTTCTACTCCACGAAGGGTGCGAAGGGTACGGGCCTTGGTCTCGCTGTTGCTCAGAAAATTGCGCAGGAGCATAGGGGTAAAGTCGAAATTGAGGACGCCCCAGAAGGCGGAGCGCTGTTTCGGGTTACGTTGCCGGATGCGGTGAAAAAGAAGACGGCGAGTGCCACTGACGATTGGGAGCGCTAGCGCGACATGGCTAAGAAGAAGAGCGTACCGACGACTCGGTTCGAGACGGCGGGTTGGACATTTTTCACGATTCTCACGTTGGTCATGTGTGTTCCGGGCATCGCGCTCGCGTGGGCGGTTGCGTATGACACGACGGAGTGGTACATACGAGTCGGTGTTGGGCTTGTTTTTGCGGGCTTTGCTTCGGCGATCCTGACCTGGATGACGAATTCTGCGCTACAATACCGTGTCGCTAGATTGAAGAAAGCCCAAAAGCGCGCACGCAAACAGAAGTAGCGGGACGAATAGGGCGGTGCATTCATAGTGTCCAACGTTCACGATTTAAAAACGTATGTGAAGCGGCATCCCGATGACCGTGCGCAACGATGGCGTCTGGCCAAGAAACTTTATATGGCTGGCGACTTTGAGGATGCACTTTCTCACCTTCGCGTGTTGCGGAAGCATTGGCCATCGAAGCTGAATGTTGCCCGTTACCTTGCGGCGACGCATTATCGAATGGGGAATAACTCTGACGCGATTCGCGAACTTGAAAAGTCGCTTGAGGCGTGGCCGGATGAGGTGCCGATTCGCCAGCAGTTGGCCCGGGCGCTTGAAGCAGCGGGACTCCATGCGGCGGCGACTCGCGCTTGGCAGGAAATTCTTTCGCGGCAACCGAATCACCCGTTCGCGCGTGAAGCGTTGCAACATCTCTCGGACCAATCATCGGCTGCACCTGTTCAAGCCGCGGCAGTACCTGAAACGGGGCGACGGTGTCCGAGTTGCGACGCGGAGAACGGTGATGAATTTGAGCGGTGTTGGCAGTGCCATGCGACGCTCGCGACGGATGAGCAATCTTCTTCGACGGAGCCTCCTTCGGGTACACCTTTCCAGCCTACGGCATCGTTGATCGATCTCCAGGATCACGTTCCGGTGACGATTGCTTCGATAGTCGTCGCGCTCATCGGCGCTGGAATTTCCGCGTACTTTTTTGAGGATGCGTGGACGATGCGGAATACGCCCGCGGCTGAAATCAGCGGCGGCGCGAGCGTGTACGCGGTCCTTGCCACGGGGCTGTTTTCTCTACGGATCACGCTGGCGGTTGTGTTGGCCATATTTTGTCCGATTGCGTTGTATGGCGCATCATTCGCGGTGCGGATTCCGATGCCGACGGTTGGGACGATCATTGCCGTGGGACTCGCGTGTGCGAGCTTGGCAGTGGCGGTCACGTGGCTTCCGGTATCGGCGCTGGTGTTTGCGCCGTTCATATTCGCGGCGGGCACGTTCCCGTTAATCCTCTGGCTTTTTTCACCTCGATTCGTGCGCGGTGCTGCTATCGCAGCGATCCAATGTACGGCTGCGATCGCGCTTGTTGTTGGCACGGCTTTCCAGGTTGAGGGTCGTTCGTTCGTTGAAGAATTACCGACGATTATTGAATACGGCGCAGAACACGACGGTCAAACTCATGGGGGGCGTCATGAACTTTCCCCAATACCGACGCCGGCTGAGTACACTCTGGAATTCGCAAGCACCGGATCACCCTGGCTAAATGAGCATGGGGCCGCTGTACGAATCGAAGCGACGACGAACAATCCGGACCAGAAGATGGATGTCGAATTATTCGAGTATGAAGAGTCGCTGACATTTTACTACGGCGACCCGGCGGTCGTTCCATTTGAGGCAGAATTGGGCCGTCCTTACCGCCTTACATTGGGCGGTAAGGAGATTCCATCCACTACTCGCGGTACCATCGTCGGCATTCTCCCGCTTCAGATTCACTCTGACGTCGAATAACCCTTAGCCTTGTGAGGCCTTTAGTGCGGCATCGAGGTCGGCAATGATGTCTTCCTTGTCTTCGATACCGACGCTCACGCGGACGTAGTCCTGTGTCACGCCTGCTGCGGTTTGTTCTGCTTCGCTGAGCTGTTGGTGCGTGGTGGTTGCGGGGTGAATGACGAGGGTTTTGGCGTCGAGTACATTCGCGAGATGCGAGGCGAGTTGGCAGCTCTCAATGAATTTGATGCCAGCGTCTTTTCCGCCTTTGATGCCGAAACCGAGGATCGCGCCTTGGCCGTTGGGCATGTATTCCATTGCTCGTGCGTGGTCTTTGTGGCTTTTGAGGCCCGGGTAGTTGACCCAATTGACGGCGTCGTGAGCTTCGAGGAATTGGGCAACGGCGAGTGCGTTTTCGGCGTGTCTCGGTGCGCGGAGGTGGAGTGTTTCGAGTCCTTGCAGGAACATGAATGCGTTGAATGGGGACATGCATGGGCCCATATCGCGGAGTAGCGTGACGCGCGCTTTCAAAATGTAACTGACATTACCAACGCCTTGAAAATGTTCGTAGAATTTCATGCCGTGGTAGCTGGGGTTGGGTTCGGTGAGTTCGGGGAATTTGCCGTTGTTCCAGTCGAAGTTGCATGCGTCGACGATGACGCCGCCGATCGAATTGCCGTGGCCACCGATAATCTTGGTGGCGGAGTGAACGACGATGTGGGCGCCGTGATCGATGGGGCGGAACATCATGGGTGAGGTGACGGTGTTGTCGACCATGAGGGGTATGCCGTTATCAACGGCGACTTTGGAAATGGCTTTGAAATCGACGACGTCGTTGGCGGGATTTCCGATGCTTTCGACGTAGAGGAAGCGGGTGTTGTCGTCGATGGCGTCGGCGAAATTCTTGGGATCGCTGGCATCGACAAATCTCACTTCGATCCCAAGGTCTTTAAAGGTGTTTGCGAAGAGGTTGTAGGTGCCGCCGTAGAGTGTCTGGCTCGATACAATATTTTGTCCGCATTTGCAGATGTTGAGACTAGCGATGGTAATCGCGGCGGAACCTGAGGAAAAACCGAGGCCGAGTACGCCGCCTTCGAGCGCAGCAATCCGCTTCTCGAAGACGTCGACAGTGGGGTTCATGATTCGGGAGTAGATGTTGCCGAATTCGTTGAGTGCGAATAGGTTTGCGGCGTGATCGGCGTCGTTGAAGACGTAGGAACTAGTTTGATAAATGGGAACGGCGCGCGCGCCTGTTGTGGGATCCGGCTCTTGTCCGGCGTGAACGGCGAGGGTGCCTAATCGGTAGTCATCCGACATGGTTTTTCCTTTCGAGCGTTTGAGTTTTCGTGGCTTGCGCCAGTCGTATTACGTTTGAACGCGATCTAAGCCGGTAACGTTACCCGATATCGCTTGGTTGCTACAAGATGCGAATTCTCTGTTCAGATCTCGTCGTTTATCTCTTTCACAAACCGAACAAGAAGCGGGTGTGCCGGTTCCATCATCTGTCCATGATTAAAACCTTCGAGTTCGTAGAGTTCGGTGTTGGGGTGTCCGACGACTTGCATCATGCGCCAGAGGTAGGCGGTCTCTTCGTAGCGGCCGAGCATTTCGAGTTCGCGGTCGCCGGTGATGAGCAGATAGGGCGGCGCGTCGTCGCGGACGTGGTATAGCGGCGCCATGTCGTTGATGAAGGCTTGCGTGTCTTTGAGACCCAGCTCACTTCGTATGGTGAAGTGCGTGATGGTATGTCCGCTATAGGAAATTAGACCTGCGATATCGTTGGCGTCAATATCGTGGGCGGCGAGCCAGCGCTTGTCGAGACCAATCATGTTGGTGAGGTATCCGCCCGCTGACATGCCAGCAACGAAGATGCTTTTGGTTGAACCGCCGTAGCGTTCGATGTTGTTGAAGGTCCATGCGACGGCTGCGGCGGCGTCCTCGACGTAGGCGGGTGATTTTACTTTAGGACTGAATCGGTAGTTCGCTGCCACGACGGCCATGCCTTTTTCTTTGAAGGCGTCGGCGATGGAGCGGTTGCCTGTGCGGAGGCCGCCTCCGTGGAACCAGACTACGGTGGGGAAATCCTTTTCATCTATCGGGCAATAGATGTCGAGTCGGCAACGTTCTCTCATGTAGTCGGTGAGGTTTTCGCCGTCGCGGTAAAGGATGTCTTTTTCGGTCTTGTAGTCGCTTGGTGCGGCGTTGGCCAGTGCAGTGGTTGTGAGTAGTAGTAGAAGTACTCTTGAGAAAACGTTCTTGAATGGCATGTTAGTTACTCCGGTTGGCGAGCGAGGTGATTTTGATTGTGTGGGAATAGATTGCCACGTCGTTTCACTCCTCGCAATGACGGTGAAAGATGGTGGTTGTGGTTGCCATATCGTGGAGCTGGACCTATGATGCGGTTTGGCGAGTGGTTTGTACAGAGGGTTTTCTCATGAATCTACGAACGTGGGGTCTCTTCATCGTCGCGGTCCTGACTGCGGCAAGCGCTTTGGCCGATCAGCCGGTGCGGGAGAATGGTACGCAGCCGGAGGATTGGGAGTTTGATCTGCCATCGGGTGTGTCGACGCGGGATGTGACATTTTATAGTGACGAGTCTCCTTGTTATGGGCGATTGTTTTTGCCGGATGGTTTCGACACGGAGGGCAAGACGGCGGCTGTCGTATTGGGGCATGGGTTTGGGGGGATGCATCACGGCATTGATAAGTTTGCGGCGTATTTCGCTTCGCGTGGACTGGTGGCGATGACGATTGATTACCGGTTTTGGGGTTGGAGCGAGGGGCTTGTCACTTTGTTGGACCCCGACGTTGACACGGCGACGGATGATAATCGTGTGACGACGATTGGGAATGCACGTATCGAAATTCGGCGTACGCGATTGGTGTCGCGGTATCAGGTCGAGGATTATCGTGCAGCGGTTTCGTATTTGCAGGGCGAGCCGGGCGTTGATCCGGAGCGGATTGGGGCATGGGGATCGAGTCATTCGGGTGGGCATATGGTGGTGTTGCCGGCGTTGGATGCGCGGGTGAAGGTGACGGTGGGCCAGGTGCCGGCAGTGGGTGGTAAGGGTCGACCGAAGACGCCGCCAACTTTTCGTAAGCAGGCATTGGAGGAAGCGATTCGTCAGGCGCGTACGAATCAGGCGAGTGAGTCGTTGCGCGGTTTTTCTTGGCGTCGGATGCATGAGTCGATTCCATTCAATTCAGGGTACAGTCCATTTCACTTTGCGGAAAGGGTGCCGGACACGACAGCGATTCTGTTTGTCGTTGCGGAGAATGAAGAGTTGTTCAGCAATGAGACGTCGGCGTATGCGGCTGCGAAGGTGTTGAAGGGGCCAAGTGAAGTGCTATCGGTACCGGACATCACGCATTTTCAGATGTATTCGGGTGATGCGTATGAGGTGAGTTCGAAAGCGGCTGCGGATTGGTTCTTGAAGCATTTGTAATCGCGGGGAATGGGTACGCGGATTGGACGGATGTCGCGGATCTATACAGATAGGTTATGCATTCCCACGGAGGACCGTGGGGTCGAGGTGTACTAACGACGTTCCGATCGGATTGGAGCATAGAGATGAAACGGGCACATTTTTCGGTTGTGGGATTGATTGTCGGTCTGACGTGTGCGGCGGTTGTCGCGCAGGATTCGGGCATCAAGAACCGACTCGATCCGGAGGATTATGACTACACGTTGGGTGACGGTATTACAACGAAAGAGATCACGTTTTATAGTGAGGGTGTAGCGTGTTGGGGGAAGCTATTCTTTCCGAAGGGCTTTGCGGTAACGGATGCGCGGCCTGGGATTATTTTGGGGCATGGTTGGACGGGTACGCACGCTTCGCTCGAGCAGTATGCGAATTACTTCGCGGTGCGAGGGATGGTCGCGATGGCGATGGACTATCGGGGCTGGGGCAAGAGTAACGGGTTTATTACCTTGGCGGAGCCGGTGAAGTCGGATGATCAGAAACGGCGTATTCAGGCGACGGCGGATGTGCGTGTGAAACGGACGCGGTTGCTGCCGATGAAGCAGGTTGAGGATTACCGGAATGCGATTTCGTTTATTCAGGGAGAGCCCGGAGTTGATCCGGATCGCATCGGGATTTGGGGATCGAGTTTTTCGGGCGGGCATATCGTTACGGTGTCAGCGTTGGATTCGCGGGTGAAGGCGGCGGTGGGGCAAGTGCCTGCTGTAAGCGGCAAAGGCATTCCCAAGACGCCGAGGCGTTGGCCGGATTCGATTCAACAGGAAGCGATCAAGCGTGCACGTACGGGTGAGGCTGGCGAATTTCAGACGGGATTCTCGACGCCGCGCATGGTGGATTCGGAAACGGGTGAAAAGACGTTTGAGTATCACCCCTATCACTATGTGGAGATGGTGCCGGAAACGACGGCAATCTTGTTTATCGGTGCGGAGAATGAGGAGTTGTATGGTCCGCGAAAGAATAAGGACCGGGGTGAAGCGGCGGCGAAGGATCTCAAAGGGCCGAGTAAGTACATCGAGATTCCGGACATCACGCATTTTGAAGCGTATAGCGGTGAGGCTTTTGCGATGGGCTCGACTGCGGCGGCGGATTGGTTTTTGGAGCATTTGTAGAACCGTGAAAAGAATCACCTTCGACTCAACGATATTAGCCACAGAGCTCACAGAGACTACCGAGAGTCGCGACAAGTAGTCTTCGATGGAATCATTCATTTCTCGGTGAACTCTGTGTTCTCTGTGGCTAACGATTCCTGTCAATTCCGGCTGTCCCCCATGGGTATGCATTCCCATGGGGGACCGCGGGAACGTGTACAAAGAATCCTTATTCGGCGTCGGTAATAGGAGATCGAAAGTTATGACGCAACCTGTATTGCTTGTGGAGAAACGCGATGGTATCGCCACGCTCACGTTGAACCGTCCCGATCAAATGAATGCGCTGTCGGCGGAATTGCGGGTGGCGTTGTCGGAGGAAATTGACACGATTAGGACTGACGAGTCGATTGGTGTCGTGATTCTTACGGGCGCGGGTCGAGCGTTTTGTGCGGGGTTGGATTTGAAGGAAATGGGGAGCGCTGATCGACCGACTATTGCGGATGGGCTGGATAATCCGCCAAAGTTATTGCGGTCGTTGCCGCAGCCGGTGATTGGCGCGATCAATGGTGTGGCGATTACGGGAGGATTTGAGATTTCGTTGTCGTGTGACGTTTTGATCGCTGCGCCGGAAGCGCAGTTCGCGGATACGCATGCGCGGGTGGGGCTGATTGCGGGTTGGGGATTGGCGGCACGGCTATCGCGGGCGGTGGGGATCAATCGTGCGCGGGAGTTGTCGTTGACGGGGAATTTCTTATCGGCGGATCGGGCGTATGATTGGGGGTTGGTGAATCGGGTTGTGCCGCGTGAGGATTTGCTGCCGACGTGTGAAGGGCTTGCACGGGATATGTTGTCGTGCATCCCGGAAGTAATGCGGAAATACAAGCGGCAGATCGATCATGGTTACGATCTGGCGTTGGGTGATGCGATGCAGTATGAAGTCGATATTTGCCGGACGCATGTTCCGCCGCCGCCGGAGGATGTGGCTGATCGGCGGTCGAAGATTCAGGAGCGTGCCCGGGAACAGACGATCAGCGATCGCGATTCCACAACCAATTAGGTGATTTGTCACAGAGAACACAGAGAAATTCTTGAAAGAAACAAGTCCTCCTTTCGCAGAATCGATTGAATCCGTTATTCGTCGTGGGCGTTGATGAATCTGACCATTTCCTCTACATACGTTTCATTCATTGGAACGCCTACGGCGATAGCGGTCATGTGGTTGCACCCCGGGAGAATTACGTTGGTAAAGTTTTTGAGTTCGCGCCACATGCGGTGTGATCTGCTGTAGGGGCGATCGAATTCGCCGTTGATGGCGATGACGGGGATGTCGATTGTTGTGAGGTCGATCTCGAGGGGGGCGCGGAATGAACGGCGTGATGAGGAGTCGCCTTCGTCCCCCGTTGCTTCGCGCGCTTTTGCCGCGCGTTCGCGAAGGGCCTTGAAGGCTTCGGCGGCGATGCCTTCTGCTTCGGGGGCTTCGGGGTCGAGGGTGGCGACTTGCTCGCGGACGTTTTCGTCGACTTCATAAATACCGGAGCCGCCGAATCCTGCCGTGATAAATCGTTCGGGATTGCTGGCGAGGAGGCGTCCCGTGATTCCGCCGCCCATGGAGTAGCCGTGGATGTGGGCTTTGTCGATTTTGAGGTGGTCCATCAACTCGAGTACGTCTTCGGCCTTACCGGGGCCGCTGGGGTTGGGTTTGTCGCTGTTGCCGTGGTTCCGGTTGTCTAGGGCGACGACGCGGTGGTTGTTCGCGAGCTCGCCGGCAATTCCGGTGCCGAACCACATGCGTGGCGCGGAGTCCATAAAGCCGTGAACGAGGACAACCCAGGGTCCCTTGTTTCCGAGGGTGTAGTAGTGAATGTTTACATCATCGGACGTTTTGAATGAGTCTTCTTTGGGTTCTCGTGCGAACGCTGTGAGCGAGATCGTCGCCATCAATAATATTGTTGTCATGGATTTCATGGTGAATTCTCCGTCTCGGGTTTGCTAGTGACTATGCATTCCCACGGGGGACCGCGGGAACGAGGAATTCGGATCGCTTATTTTGCGTCGTACCAGATGGGTGATGTGTAGGCGCGCTCTTGGATGGTTGTTTTGAGGTCGGGTGGGTTTTCGATTTCGAGTTCTTTGGCGTCGAAGAGGTTCCAACGTGGTGTGGGGATTTCTAGGACGCGTACGTAGTAGAAGGCGTTTTGGTTTGCGTTGAAGTCGGGGTCGGTCCAGGTGCCGCTGAGTTCTACGGCACCGATGTCGTTGGTGTATTCGAGTGTTTCGAGATTGACGGTGTTGCCGACGGCAGGTAGTTTTCCGGAGTCGTTATCGATTTTGCGATTACCGGACCAGGCGACGTCGTAGATTTTTTCTTGGGACTTGCCGTTCTCCGACCAGCCTTTGACGATCTGGATGCGATCGAGGTGGGCGCTTTCCGGGTCCTTGACCGCCCAGAATGCGAAGGTGGGTGCAGTTTCGTTTGCCACGAGTGCGCCGCCCATGCTGGTACCTGACTGGTAGGCTTGATCTACCCAATTGTCTTCGCCGGGATTGACCGCAGCCATGTCGTAACCGCCGAAGAATCGTACTTGAATGCGTGGGCCGCTGGTCCCCCACGTTTCTTTTCGACGGAATGCGTCATAGACTTCGCCGCGATTGTTTTCTTCGGCCCAAACGCCTGCGAGGCCTGATGCGCTGAAGAAGCGGTAGTCCATGGTGGCGGACTTGAGCAGTAGACGTGATTGCGGTGAGCCGTCGCGTGCGCCGACTTTGCCCGAGTAGTTGTTTTCTTCGACGGGGACGATGCCGGTGTGACTGTCGGACGCGGCGATGATCCCGAATCGGTAGGGGTTGAAGCCTTCGTCATCCTGGAATTCGAGGCCGGCGCGATAGGCGTCGCGGACGTAGCTTCCGGCGAAGTTTGTAATTCGCTGCTTGGACGCGACGCGTTGTTCGACGAGTTCGAAGTCGGCGAATTCGTCGTTGGGACTTAGAATTGGGTGGGTTTCGGAGGTGCCTTTGACTTGGGTAATTTCGACGATGGGTTCGTTGCGGTTTCGGCTTTCGGCGTATTCTTTGGTGAAGGGTTTGTCCCAACTGTCTTGCCGTTCGAACATGCGTCCATCGGAGAGGTTTGAGTTGTGGGGAATGGCCATGGCCTCGTGGCCGTCGGCGCGGATTTTGTCGAGCCATGCCCAGAGGTCTTCGGGGTTCATCGAATCGCCACGGGTAAATGGAAGAGGTGCGGTATCGCCGCGGAAGATTACATTGCGATGGAGGTTTTGTCCGTCGGGTGTGGCGGTCCATTCGTAACCAATTAGCGCGGTGAACGTGCCGGGATCATTGTGACGGTTTGCGGAGTCGATGATCTTCTTCCAGGTGTTGCCGAATAAATTGGGATAGTCTAACCCTTCTATTGGTTTCCCCTGTCTTGATGCAGCGACGATCTTACGAAATGCGCCGACGGCAATATCCGGATCGAGATTAGTGACCTCGGGCGCAAGGGCATGTTTCGACAGGGGATGATCGGGATCCTCCATGGTCGCCATGACACCGAGGAAGTTTCCGTGGTCGGTAACGGCCATGAAATCGAGTGGGCGTGAGAGTTGGTAGGTCTTGCCGAGGGGATGTTTGAGTGGTTGGCCTTTGGCGAATCCGTACGCATCGTCTGGGGTTGCGCGGACGATAAAGATGTAGGCGTCGAATGACCAGCGTGTGTGGATGTGGGTTTCGCCGAAGAGTGCGCGTCGGTCGGCGGGTCCGGCGATGGCGGTAGTCATCATGGCTGCGACTGCGATTAGTGTGGCGTACTTTTTCATACTCACTCTCCGAGGTCGAGGTATTGTCCGCAGTCTGTTCCGTCGAAAGAGATTGCCACGTCGTAGCGAGATACTCTTTGACGAAGTGACAGGCTATTCCTTAGTCACGATTCAATTCAAGCGTCATCCCGAGCGAAGCCGAGGGATCTACCAAGGTAGAAAGAGCGGTCGTGCGTACGCGGTTAGATCCCTCGGCTGCGCTCGGGATGACTCAAAGTAAGGACGCTCTATGCCGAAATTCAATTGTAGAATGCGAGTGATCGTTCTACAAGCCAGTAGGCACCGCTAACACCGACGAGCCAAATGGCGGCTGTTTGTATGGGTACGAGTAGTTTTTGGTTAGCGCGGTTTAGGAGGAATGCGGTAGCGATAACGCAAGCCACGAAGGCGAGTTGGCCGAGTTCGACGCCGAGGTTGAAGGCGAATAGCGAAAGGTATTCGGCATAGGCGGGGAGGCCGAATTCGCTGAGCGCTCCGGCAAAGCCCAGGCCGTGGACAAGTCCGATTGCGGTGGAAACGAGCCACGGGCGTTGGATGGCTAAGGTTTCGATGCCGGTGCGGCGGTAGCGAATGTTTTCGACGCCAAGCAACACAATGCTGAGTGCGACGATGGCCTCGACGGGGCGTCCGTCGATGAAGACGAAGCCGAGTACGGCGAGTGCGAGGGTGATGCTGTGTCCGATGGTGAATCCGGTGATGGCTAGGAGTAGGCGTTTGCGATTGGTTACGAGTAGGACGAGGCCGAGGACGAATAGGAGGTGGTCCCAGCCCGTGAGGATGTGTTCGATGCCGAGTGCGGTGTAGCTGCGGAAGACGGTCGATTCTCCGTCGCGTGCGGGGATATTGAAGACGGCGGAGTCAGGACGGACGAGGCCGGTGTAATCACGGCCATCGAGGAAGGACATTTGCACTAAGACGTCGATCATAGTCTTAGGTAGGTTATTGAACTTTATGGATGTACCGGCGAGATCGTTTGTGCATTGAATGGACCACGTGCGCACAGATGCGCCCATGGATAGCCCGTCGGATTGATCTCCTTCGGTGTCGCACTTGGTGTCGAAGACGGGGTTGATTGCGAGGACGCGATCGCCTCGCGTGGGGACTTTCCAGCGGACGAGGTAGTGTCCTTCGCTTAGCTCACTTACGATTAAGCGTGCGGGTCGGACTTCATGCGCGAGTGCAGGAATCGCGATGAGCAGTGTGATGGTAATTGTTGGCGCGATTCGAATCATTGCGTTTCCGAGGCGTAATCAAGTGCCTTTAACGAAGGTTCATCGATGGTAACGGTGTAATCGTCGAGGAGTTGGGCCAGGGTCCGCTGTAGTATTTGCTGACTTTCGGCGCGACGCCAATCTTGGAGGACAGAGTTGCGGATTTGGGATAGCGGTGGAACGATGTTCTGGGTGCGTGCTGTGATGTTGACGGCGTGGTATCCGAGGCCTGATTCGATGGGGCCTGCCCAGGTGCCTATTGGCGCGTCGAATACGGCGGTGGCGAAATCTTGACCGAAGACGCGTCGTATTTCAGCGCCTCTCGTCCTTGTAAATGTCGAGTCGAATGGGAATCGATCGGACTGCGCGTTTTCGCCGGAATTGAGTACAGCGATTGCGGATTGGGCGTCATGTTCGGCGGCGGCTTTTCGTGTATCAGGGCTGAACCAGTGGTGAGTGAAGGTGATGGTTGCCGGAATTTCGTAATCTGCACTGTGATCGTCGAACCACGCTTGGAGAATTGAATCTTCGGGTTCCATCTGGGCGGCGGCGTCGCCGAAGAGGAAGTCGAATTTTTGAACGAGGCGACGTTGTACGATGCTGTCGCGATCGTCAAGGCCGATGGTTAATGCTTCGCGGTATTTGACCTCGTGTTCGATGTGGGTGCGGACGAGGGCGTCCATTTCTGTCGGGGTTGGTGGGCGTTGGAATTGTTTGGTGAAGTTGCCGTGTATCCATTCGAGGGTGGATGCGTCGAGGTTGATTTGGTGATCGCGTGCGATGGGGTCTTCGGTCGCGGTGATCGTGAAGACGATGTAGATGATTGTGCCTGCGATGAGGAAGTGGACGAAGGGGTCGCGTAACAGTTTCAAGTGGAGTCTCCGAGTGTGTCTATGCCGGTGCGAACGCGGAGCCGCCGTCGATTTTTATGATGGCGCCGGTGGTGTAGCTGGAGGCGTCGCTTGCTAGGTAAAGTGCGGCGCCGACGATTTCTTCGGGCTGGCCGCCACGTTGAAGCGGTATGGATTCTTTGGCCGACTTCTCGAACGCTTCCATGTCCCATGCCTTACTGATGTCGGTGAGAAATGGGCCGGGCATGATGGCGTTGACGCGCACTTTGGGTGCGAGGGCACGGGAGAAGCCGACGGTCATCGCATTGAGACCGGCTTTTGCTGATGAGTACGGAATGACACCGGCTGTGGGTTGGACGGACGCGGTGCTGCTGACGTTGATGATGGAGCCGCCGTTGCCTTCGGCCATGCGTGTACCGAAGAGTGAACTGAGTCGGAAAGGGCCGCGTAAGTTTACGTTGAGGACTTTGTCGTAGAGGTCTTCCGTGACGTCGAGTACGGAGTCGTATATCGGGGACATGCCGGCGTTGTTGACCAGGATGTCGACGTGGTCGAACTTGGCGTAGGCGGATTCGAAAAGGCGATCGCAATCCTCCCATTTGGCGGCGTGGCATCCGAGGCCGAGGCATTCTTGTCCGGTTTCGGATTGGATTTCCGCCGCTACGTTCTCGCAATTCTCTGCTTTGCGGCTGGCGATCACGACGTTGGCACCGGCGCGCGCGTAGGCCCATGCCATTTGAAGTCCGAGGCCGCGGCTACCGCCGGTAATAACGGCGACTTTTCCGGAGAGGTCGAACATGCTGTTGGCGTCTTTCTTACCGGTCACGTTTTCTATACCTCGTCGTCGGTGAGTGTGGCGAATTGGCCGTATTTTTGTTGGGCGTGATCGCGTTCTTTGAGCAAGTGGCGCGTGGGAAAGAGATCGTCTGTGGCCTGGTAGCCTCGGAGGACTTGTTTGGCGAGGGTGATTTTGTGGACTTCGGTCGGCCCGTCGCCCATGCCTAAGTAGTAGGAGTCGATGACTTGGCGTGCGAATGGCATTTCGGTGGAGACACCGAGTGCGCCGTGCAATAGGAGCGCACGCGACGCGACATCGTGCAAGACTTTCGGCATAGCGATCTTGATCGCCGCGATGTCCTTGCGCACCTTCTGATAATCCTTGTGTTTATCGATGAGCCACGCGGTACGCAAGAGCAGTAGTCTGAATTGTTCCATCTCGACCCACGAGTCGGCGATTTTTTCTTGGACCATTTGTTTGTCGGCGAGACGCTCGCCTTGAGTCTCGCGGGAGAGTACTCGTTCGCACATCATGTCGAAGGCCATGCGAATTTGGGCCATGGTGCGCATGGCGTGGTGGATGCGTCCGCCGCCGAGGCGATTTTGTGCGATTTCGAACGCGAGGCCACGACCACCGAGGATGTGATCGGCGGGGATGCGTACGTCTTCATAGCGGACGTAACCGTGGGTACCTTCGGAGCCTTCGCGCATGCTGACGTTTCGGATGATGTTAATGCCGGGGGTGTCGGCGGGGACGACGAACATGGACATGCGTCGGTAGGGCGAAGCATCCAGTTCGGACACGGCCATGACGATAAAAAATTCGGCGAACTTGGCGTTTGAACTAAACCACTTTTCGCCGTTGATGACCCATTCATTGCCGATCAGTTCGGCTTTGGTCTTGAATACTTTGGGGTCAGAACCGCCTTGAGGTTCGGTCATCGAGAAACAGGAAACGATTTCATTTTCGAGGAGCGGTTTTAGGAATCGCTCTTTTTGATCGTCGGAGCCGTACATCGCGAGGATTTCGCCGTTGCCGGAATCGGGGGCTTGGCAGCCAAAGACGATGGGGGCGCTAACGCTGCGTCCGTGAATCTCGTTCATGAGCGCAAGTTTCACTTGACCGTAACCGGGTCCGCCGAGGTCGGGGCCGAGGTGACACGCCCAGAGTTTGCGGTCACGAACGCGCGCTTGGAGTGGTTTGATGAGGGCGTTGCGCTTGTCGTTGGCTAGGTCGTATGGGTTGTCGATGACGTGGTCGAGTGGTTCGACTTCTTCGCGTACGAACTGGTCGATCCAATCGAGTTCGATTTGGAATTCGGGGTCGGTTTCGAAATCCCAGGCCACAGTTTTTCTCCTCAATAATGGATCGCTGTACGAGTTGCCGCGGAGCCTTTTCCGATGACGAGATTGCCACAGTCGCTACCGCTCCCTCGCAATGACGGGAGGAGAGGGAATAGCAGACCCTGGATGTTAGTCGTAATCGATTAGGTCCCTCAATCGCTGTCTGCCGAAAGCTACTTCGCAGCTAGTTCTTCGGCGTAACCCGGGAACGAATCTTTCATGATTGCGTGGTGGAGGAGTACGTAGGCGAGTGCTTCGTTGGTTTCGCTGTCGCGAATCATGGTTTTGACCCAGAAGCCCTCGGTGCGTCTGGTCTCGCCGACGGCGATGATTTCGCGATCGAGCTTGTATTCTTGGCCGACGAAGAGGGGGCCTTTGATCATGCCGATTTCGAGGTCGGCGAAGAGGCCCACGTGGGGATCGCGCACACCCCATTCGGTGTTTTTCGAAGAGTATTGCGCGAGTACGCAGACCATTTCGAGGGGAATGATGGGTCGACCCCAGGGGGATGCGTCGTCTTTGGCAGTGTGCCAGGGGGTGTCTTCGGTGATCGCGGCGAGTTTTTCTCGGAGGGTGAATGGATAGAGGTCGCCGAGGTGTTGATCGAAGTCCATCTTGATTGGATCGGCTTCTACGGATTTGCTGCCGACTTTTACGTCGCGGAGGACAACTAACTTTTCGGCGGGCCGAAGCTTGGCCATGCGTTGTTCAAGTAGCGTGGGATCATGATCGGTGCCAATGGATGCAGTCCCCACGAGTACAGGGGTTCCGTCTGCTTTTTCTGCGGATAGCTCGACTTGTTTTTCGTCGTGTTGTGGAAGTCGAACTTGGGCCTTCACTTCTTCACCTTCGATGACCATGTTCAAGAAGTGAGCGCTTAGACAACCGGTCTCAAACCATTGCTGGCCCCAGATTTGGCTGAGTATGGGGACGAATTGGCTGAAGTGTGTCGGGCCTTCGATGGGTGCGCCTTTGAACCCGAGTTTGTCGGCGGTCTCCTGGTCGTGGATGGAGAGGTGGCCGTCATATTCTTGGGTCGCCAGCATTTGCTTGGGGGCGCGAAGCGGCCCGCTCAACACCAGCGGCGTGTCAAAAGGAGTATCAGACATTGTTAGCACGTCTCCGTCGTATGCGTGTTGCGTTTATAGATACTGGGACAATTCGGCGCGAGCGACGACCATGCGATGTACCTCGTCTGGACCGTCGGCGAGACGCAGGGTTCGTTGACCGGTGTACATTGCGGCGAGTGGAGTCCACTGGGAAACACCGGCGGCACCGTACATCTGAATCGCTTCGTCGATAATGCGGCAGGTAATGGCGGGCACCATCGCTTTGATGCCGGAGATGTAGATGCGGGCTTCTTGCGTGCCAAGCACGTCCATCGCGCGGGCGGCACGGAAGACCATGAGACGCGATGCGTCGATGTCGAGACGGGCTTTGGCCACGACATCGTAGTTACCGCCGAGTTTGACGAGGGGTTTGCCGAAGGCTTCGCGCGAGAGTCCGCGTTTGCACATCATTTCGAGTGCGCGTTCGGCTTGGCCCAGGGTGCGCATGCAATGGTGAATGCGGCCCGGTCCGAGGCGACCTTGGGAAATTTCGAAGCCTCTCCCCTCCCCCAGGATTATGTTTTCCTTGGGGACTTTTACGTCGGTGAATTTGATGTGCATATGACCGTGTGGAGCGTCGTCGTTGCCGAACACTTCCATCGGGCCGAGTATGTCGACGCCGGGGGTATCGATGGGAACGAGGATTTGTGACTGCCGATGTTGACGGTCGGCGTTGGGATCGGTTTGCACCATCGTGATCATGATTTTGCACCGGGCATCGCCAGCGCCGGAGATGTAGAATTTTTCGCCGTTTATCACCCATTCGTCTCCGACGAGTGTGGCGCGGGTGGCGATGTTTTTCGCGTCGGATGATGCGAGGCCGGGCTCGGTCATCGCGAATGCGGATCGAATGTCGCCAGCAAGTAAGGGTTCTAACCATTCTTTCTTCTGAGCGTCTGAGCCGTACTTGTGCAGGACTTCCATGTTGCCTGTGTCGGGCGCTGCACAGTTGAAACATTCGGAACTCATGGGCGCTGCGCCCATTTCGATGGCAAGATAGGCGTAGTCAAGATTGGTGACGCCTTCGCCGTTCCAGTCCGGGAGGAAGAAATTCCAGAGACCGGCGGCTTTCGCTTTGTCTTTGAGACCGCCTAGGATTTCGGCTTGGCGATCGCTAAGCGACCATTTGTCGTCGGTATTGGGCGAACTATAGAACTCTTCTTGAACTGGGAGAATGTCGTCGGCAATAAAGCGTTTGACCAGTTCGAGGGTCGGTTTGAATTTATCGGAAAGATCGAGTTGATAGAGCGAATTTGGGTCGGACATTGGAACTCCTCGTTGGACCGTCCAGGTCAATTTCCTGTTTCCGCAATTCGGATTGCTACTCTAGTGAGCACCGCGACGAATCCATGCAGCCCGCATGATTCGTGAATCTCTTGCAATGAACAGAGTTGGCCATTGTTACCAATTTCGCCTGGGTTTGGCAACAGTGTCGATTGTAAAAGACCCAAAAAAGGACCGTTCCCTTGTCATTCGGGTGCGATAGGGTACCGTTCTGCCAGCGTGTACGCATTCGCCTCGATCTGCCTGACCTCCGTATACCGACGCTTACGCATCCAGGTTCTTCTCTTTCGCCCGGGTGAACGGGGACAACGCTCAAGTTCGATGGATTAATGGGAAGGTGAACCGGCACGCCCTTGCTCATCACCAACTTCGACAATCAGAGCGTGGTTTGGTTTTAACAGAAGTGGACCATCGTCTGTCACCGTGCCCCACGATAAATTCACGATGCCGATTTCTTGTCCCTCGAACGGGCCAGACATGACCTCTGCATAAACATCTACTGCACTACCACAGCCTATCGCGCCGTGTCTTTTCATTCGCACGATCTCAATCTTCGTTCCGCTTTCTAGAATACCGATGACGTTTGAAAATTGGGGAGTTCTACCGACGGATCGATACTTTTCAATTGTCCCAGGAACACGAAATTCATATCGCCCATGAATGTGCGGTGCCTGCGGGGGGGTCGCACTGATCCTTGCTCTCCAGCCTTCGACTTCGACCAAGAATAGGTCTACCTTGGTCTCGTACTGAGCGCCCAGTCTATAGCCGCCCCAGTACTTCTCCTTATTCGTGACGTCGAATTTGTACCCCCCAACCAAGATCGCACATCCGGTAGTTGTAGCAAGAAGCAATGCCAAAACGACAATGTAAGAACATCGCGGCTTAACTCTCATCCAATTCTCCGACAGAATCTTCGATTCGCGGACTAGGGTCCCGTTCAATGATGTGGCTACCACTTCAACGAATTGTAACTACATATTACGCTCGAACCTACATCATAGGAACCCTACCCGTTTTGGGCGGTCTGCGATGTATTTCGACATGAAGGTTGCAAATTTCTCAAACCTGTTATAATATTCAGTATTCGCTTTCTGTGAAATTTCTGACAATACATGGAAAGGATCGAGTCATGGACGATGAAGTTGCATCGGCAACAGCTTTAGCCCCGAGTGTAGGACCATTGAATATTCTTCGCGACACGTTTGGGTTTGAGGCGTATCGAGAAGGACAGGAGGCGGTGGTTTCTCGATTGGTGGAGGGGAAGTCGGTGTTGGCGGTTTTTCCGACAGGCGCGGGAAAGAGTCTGTGTTATCAGTTGCCTGCGTTGGTGTTGGATGGATTGACGGTCGTGATTTCGCCGCTTATCGCGCTGATGAAAGATCAGTTGGACTTTCTTCTTGAGCGAGGTGTTCCAGCGGCGCGTTTGGATTCAAGTCTCACGCGTGAGGAAACACTTGAACTCTATGACGCGCTGCGCGGAGGGCGTTTGAAGTTGCTCTATATTTCGCCGGAACGATTGGGGAACGAACGATTTTTGGAAACATTGCGGCGTCAGAATATCGATCTACTTGCAATTGATGAGGCGCATTGCATCAGTGAGTGGGGCCACAATTTTCGTCCGGACTACTTGAAGCTGACGCATCTCGCGAAGTCGCTCGGCGTAGGCCGGGTGCTTGCGCTCACCGCTACGGCGACTCCGGCGGTCGCCGCGGATATTGAAAAGGCATTTGATATCGCAGAGGGTGACACGGTCCACACGGGGTTCTATCGACCAAATCTGCAGCTGCATGTCACGCCATGTGAGGGTGGCGAGCGACGGGCGCATCTGTTGACGCGATTGCGGGATCGTCCGAAAGGGCCAACGATTGTTTATGTAACGCTGCAGCGAACGGCGGAGGAGGTCGCGTCGTTTCTGTCAGAAAACGGTGTGGACGCAAGCGCTTATCACGCGGGGATGAAGACGGAGGAGCGTACCGCTTTACAAGATTCGTTCATGGCGTCGGATCAGGCTGTGATCGTGGCAACCATTGCGTTTGGTATGGGGGTGGATAAGGCGAACATTCGCTATGTGTATCACTACAATCTTCCGAAGGGGCTTGAGAGTTACTCGCAGGAAATTGGGCGGGCGGGGCGTGATGGCGGGGAATCGGTGTGTGAACTGTTGGTGTGTGCGGATGATGTCATCGTGTTGGAAAATTTTAGCTATGGGGACACACCGGAGGCGAGCGCGATTGCGTCGTTAGTACGGGAAGTGCTTGGGCAAGGCAGTCCGTTCGACATCTCGGTGTATGAACTTTCGAACGCGCATGACATTCGACCGCTCGTGGTGAAGACGCTCTTAACGTATCTTGAGCTGGCGGGGATTATTGAATCGACGGGGCCGTTTTACTCCAGTTATAAATTCAATCCGACGAGGAGTTCCGAGGAAATATTTGCTCGCGTTGGTGAAGAGCGAGCAGAATTTCTTGGGCGTGTCTTTCGTCATGCGAAGAAGGCGGCGAAATGGTTTTCGTTGGATGTCGATCAGGTCGCTGAGACCATCGGCGAGCCACGGGGTCGTATCGTGGCGGCGTTGTCTTATCTTGAGGAAACGGGCGATTTGGAATTGCAGGTCGCGGGCGTGCGGCTGGGATATCGCGTGCTTGAATGTCCCGACGATTTGACGCCGCTGTGCGAGGACTTAGAAAATCGTTTTAGCAAGCGAGAGAAAAACGATATAGAGCGCATTCATTCCGTATTGAACTTCGCGCAATATGAAGGCTGCATCACGCGCGCGTTGCTCGGTTACTTCGGAGAGGAACACGGCGAATGCGGGCACTGTTGCCGGTGCGATGGTCTGAAGGCCCAGGCGTTGCCCGCGGCCCATCATCGACCTGTCGACGAGTCGAAAATCGCGGGATTGAAGCAGGTTGCCGAGGAGTCTGGCGAAGCACTTAGAACGGCGCGTCAACAGGCGCGGTTTCTGTGTGGTCTCTCATCTCCCGCGACGACCCGAGCCAAACTCCGGGGGCATTCTCTCTTCGGCGCTTACGAGTCTATACCGTTTCTAGAGGTCTTGGCGGTATTGGGTGACACGGAAGATTGGGCATAGAGTCGTCCGATTCGCTCGGTATAGCTTGACTCCCTGATTGGGCGTGGATAGATTACACGGCTATTTCAATCAGGAACTTTTTTGTATGCCTATTCCCAATGGACCGTTGACCCGAGATGAAGCGATTGCCCTTTTGAGAGGGCATGACTCGCCGTTTGCTATCGACACCGCCGAAATTCGTGGCGTCGAGTTCGAAGTGTTTCGACATGCCCCCAATGACTTGCGCGCCTTTTTCAACTTCCCAATCACCCATTTTCCCGACAAAGAATTCTTGGTGTACGACGATGAGCGTCTGACGTTTGGCGAGGTGCATCGAAATGCGGTTAGCCTGAGCAAGGCGTTGCAGGACATCGGTGTGCAACCGGGTGATCGGGTTGCGATTTCGATGCGAAATTATCCTGAATACTGCGCGGCAGTAGAAGCGATTCTTGCGATTGGCGCGGTGGCCGTGACGTTGAATTCGTGGTGGACGGAGGAAGAACTGGCGTATGGTCTGAAGGATAGCGGCGCGCGGTTCGCATTTGTAGATCAGGAACGTTGGGAGCGGTTGGCACCGTCGCGTGCATTGTTGGATTTAGGCGTTGCGATAACGCGTCCGGTTGGCGAAGTTCCCGAGGGCATATTGGATATGGCGGATATGCTGGCGGTTGATGCGGGCGACGTGTTTCCGTCGCAGCCCATCGACACGGATAGTGACGCGATCATTATGTATACGTCAGGGTCGACGGGTCACCCGAAAGGCGTAGTGATGACGCATCGGAACGTTATCAGTGCGCTATTAAATTTCTCTTTCATCGGGCTGTTGGCGGTGCTAATTCAAGACGAAGACGTGGAGTCGCGCAACAAAGTGTTTGAGTGGGTGAACGGTGGCGCAACCGGGATGGACGACCCACTGGCGTTGCGTATGCCAGCGACGGCGATCCTGTTGAACGTGCCGCTTTTCCATGTTTCAGGTCTGCACACGATGCAGTTCATGAGCTATCGCGCCGCTCGAAAGACGGTGATGATGCACAAGTGGAATGCGGAGCAGGCCCTCGAGCTCATTGAGCGGGAGGCGATCACGCAACTCGAAGGGGTGCCGACGATGATTGGCGAAGTCCTGCATTCCCCGGAACTGAGTACGCGCGATTCGAGCAGCTTGGTACGCGTCGGCGGTGGCGGATCGGCGCGGCCGCCGGAACACGTAAAACTCCTTCAAGATCGAATTCCTCATGCGCTCCCGGGTACGGGATATGGCATGACGGAGACCAATGCAATTGGATCGACGATCGGCGGGGAGGACTATATCGGTCGACCGAACTCCGTCGGACGTCCGAGCCCGCCCCTGGTGTTGGTGGAAATTCGTGATGAAGATGGTAACGTGCTCGGTCCGAATGAAGACGGTGAAGTTTGTATGAAGTCGGCCGCGAACATGCGGTGTTATTGGAACAAACCGGAAGCAACCGCGGAAACATTGGTCGATGGTTGGGTCATGTCCGGCGACATCGGCCACCTCGACGACGAAGGATTTCTGTTTATCACCGGACGGGCGAAGGACATCATCATTCGTGGTGGCGAGAATATCGCGTGTGGGGAAATTGAGTACGTGTTGTATGAACATCCGTTCGTGAATGAAGTCGCGGTGCACGGCGCGCCGGATGACCGGTTGGGCGAAATTGTTTGTGCAACGATTTATCTAAAGGCGGGTTGTGAATCGACGCAATCGGAAATTCAGGAACACGTTCGGGCGCATTTGGCCACATTCAAAGTGCCAAGCCACGTGCGGTTCGTCAGTGAGCCTTTGCCGCGCATCGCATCGGGGAAATTTGACAAGCGAATGTTGCAACAAGACACAATCGCGAGGTTGGATGCGGCGAAATAGATGGAGCAAGACATGGAACGATTAGAAGGCCGGTGCGCCGTTGTTACGGGCGCGGGGAATGGTATTGGGCGTGCGGTGGCGATTCGGTTGGCGGCGGAAGGCGCGCGTGTCGCTGCTATGGATATCGACACGGACGGTTTGAAGACTACGGCGGAGGAAATTGGATCGGCGTGTTTGCCTGTGGAAATCGACGTCACGAATGACGAAAGTTTGAAGCGTGCGCTTACTGAAGTGGCCTCGGCGTTTGGTGCGCTGCACGTGTTGCATGCGAATGCGGGGATTGCGCGGCGGACATTGGCGAGTGATTGTTCGCCAGAGATGTGGGACTCGGTGTTGGCGGTAAATCTTACGGGGGCGTATCGCACGTTGCAGACGTTTTTGCCGATCATGCGTGAGTCTGAAGGGCATCGCGCGATGATTGCGACGGCGTCGGTGCAGGCGTTACGGGGCACGGGGTGGAACGTGGCGTATGATGCGTCGAAAGCGGGGGTAACGGGGATGGTTCGGGCGTGCGCGCATGAGTTTGCGGCGTATGGAATTACAGTGAACGCGATTGCGCCGGGGCCGATTGATACGCAGATGTTGGGTGTGGGCGACAATGAACAGCGGCGAGCGCGGTTGGCAGATCGGGTGCCGTTGCGCAGGCTTGGACAGCCGGAGAATATCGCGGGCGCGGTAATGTTCTTCGCGACGGAAGATTCAGCGTTTGTCACGGGGCATGTTATCCCGGTCGATGGCGGACTCATCATGAATGCGCCTGGGCGTGCTTATTACACTCCGGAAGAACGCGGACGTCAGTAAGTGTTGATTGTTTCATCGAATTCGTATACAAATACTGGTTAAGAGGGACAAACAAAAAAGGAGAAGTGACATGCAAAGAGTCGTATTCTTCTGTTTTCTTCTAACCGTGATCGGTTCTGGTCTCGCTTTTGGAGCGAGTGCTCCGAGTAGTACAACCAATCTAGACGATGTTCAGCTAGACGAAAGTCGTCTGCGGGTGCACTTCATTGATGTGGGTGCGGGCTTGGGGATACTCATTGAATCCCCGGGCGATCGCAAGCATCTCTTCGTTGATGGAGGTGATCAAGGCTTCCGAAAAATGAAACGCTATGTCCGAAAGTTCGTCGGGAACAATACGATTGATGCCCATATACTCACGCACGCCGACCACGATCATTTCCGAAACTTCTCGTTGTTGTACGATGACTACGATATCGATGAGTTCTGGTATACCGGTTTCACGAGCGATGAACTCGACGGCCTTGCGCGTTGGCCCGTGTTTTTTGAGACGGTCAAGCAAGACGGCAGTATCCAATTCTATTCGCCGATAAAGGACTATGTATCGGCTGGGTTTCATGAATTGGTCGATGATGGCGGAACGGCGAACGACCCGAGTGATGACCTGATCATTCAGTATTTGAACGTGGATCAATTTCCGCCGGAGCGTGATCCCAAGTCAGGACGAGCATTTGACGAATCGCAGCGACGAAACAATGCATCGCTCGTATTCAAATTGATCTACGGCGATGTTTCATTCTTGATCACCGGCGATATCAACGGTAGAGACAAACTGCATTTCGGCAGCAGTCATGATGATGAGATGGACAGCGAAGAATATCAGCTTGTGTATCACCACGACCGTGATGTAGATCGTAACCTCGTTGCGACCGTGTTGCAGCTTCCCCACCATGGGTCAAATGGTTCATCGTCGCTGAAGTTTCTGAATGCGGTATCTCCGGAATGGGTCGTCATCTCCGCAGGACACAAACACGATCATCCGAAAGAGGATACGCTTCGGCGAATAGAAAAAGCGGGAATCAACAAGGTACTCCGGACGGATTTTGGGGATTCTACGCCCGAGGGAATGTTCAGAAGAGATAGAGCTGGCGACGATTCCTATATATTTGAGACGGATGGTGTCACTATCAATAAGATTTTGCGTGTCAGTTCTCCGTAGATTTGGAATTCAACAACACTCACGAGGAAAGATATCGAATGCCGTTCAGCACAGTTCTTTATGACGTAGAAGATCATATTTTGACGATTACGCTTAATCGGCCGGACCGCCTGAATGCGTTCAACGGCGAGATGTATCTTGATCTCTTGAAAGCATTCGACATGGCGGACGCGGATGATGACGTGCGCGTGATCATCATGACGGGCGCTGGACGCGGCTTTTGCGCGGGCGCGGATCTCGGCAGTGGGGACAAGGTATTTCGCGGCCGTTCAGATGCGTCTTTGGAAACTAAAACCGGCGATGAAGGTGGCGAGGTGTCCCGTCGGATTTACAATTGCCTTAAACCGGTGATCGTCGCCTTCAACGGACCTGCGGTCGGCGTGGGCGTTACGATGACGTTGCCAGCGGATATTCGTATGGCTGCGAAGGGTATCAAGATGGGTTTCGTGTTTGCGGGGCGCGGTATCATCCCGGAGGCGTGTTCGTCCTATTTCTTGCCGCGTATCGTGGGGATTAGTAAGGCGCTGGAGTGGTGTTACACGGCGCGGGTGTTCCGTTCGGAGGAAGCGCTCGAAGCGGGGCTCGTATCGAGTTTGCACGAACCGGATGAATTGATTCCTGCCGCGCGAAAGCTGGCCACCGAAATCGCGGAGAATGCGTCCGCAATATCGAATACAGTTTTGCGACATATGTTGTGGCGAATGCTTGGCGCGGATCACCCGATTGAAGCGCATCGCATCGACACGCAAGCGATCTACAAACTGGGCGACACCCCCGATGCGAAGGAAGGCGTTATGGCGTTCCTGGAAAAGCGGAAACCGGATTTCCCGGGGCGTGTAAGCAAAGATTTGCCGGATTTCTTTCCGTGGTGGGATGAACCGACATTTGACGGGGAGTAAGCCCACTCCCCCACTCTTCGCTCTTTATTTTTCCTACACGCCAGCGCGCGCCCGCTTGATGGACCCGTATTCGGGAAATCGCCGATGGCCTCCGCGTAGGGATTGAAATCCGTTAAGCGATCTCTTTTTTCGTCATCACTATCATTGGATACTGAAACTGGCGTGCGAAAAAGGTTGGGAAACGTTCTTCGAGACGGTACAGCAACGCGAACATTGCACTCCCCAGCGTGTTGTCCGGAAACCCTCGCTTCATAGTACCGGCGTGGAATGATCGCCAGGGCAATATCTCCACATCAGCAACGTCGCTGAATCGTTGCCACCAGTCGATGGGGTGCCGAACAAAATAAAGTTCCGATGCTTTTTCACTCTCGGTCTTTTCTTCAGGCTTGCGCACCAATTTCTTAATTCGCTTCAACACGCGAATCGGGAATGAATCCCAGATCGTCCCAAGCAACGTGGTCGGATTACTGTAGACGACGATGACCGGCTTGCCAGGTTTGGTGACGTGGATCATTCTTCGAATGGCATCTTCCTGCTGGGCTTCATCTATGTGGTACACGGTGTGCAGGCTAATTGTGCAATCGAAGAAGTCTTCGTCCAGCGGGAATTCGAAAAAGTTTCCGCACAAGAATTCTCCGTGATCGCCGATTCGCTCCTTCGCCGCCTTCAACGCATCCGATGAGTAATCGACGCAATACCGCTTGGTAAAGTTTTTTGAATATTCCAGGTATTCCTCGTATTGGATCGGCCCCGACGCCATGTCGAGAATGTTGTCGCCACCCGAATCCGGGATTTGCTCCAATACTCTTAGCCGACACTTGTGAACATACTCACGAGAATGTGCCCGGTGATCTTCCCAACGCCGAGAATCCTCGGTGGTGCCGTCCTTAGATTCCCAACCGACGGTGTTGTAGAAATCTGAAACATTCTTTTCTGCATTGTCCATGCGATTTCCTCTCCCAAGAACCGATATTCAATACTCATCGGTCGGACCGAGAATCCCCATCGCGGTCCAAAGCAGTGGGGGTAAATCAAAAGGACAGTATAGCAACATTTTTAGGCGACTCGATAGTCGTTCATTCCTTGACCCAATTGGGTTTGCGCTTTTCGCGAAATGCGAGCATCCCTTCAGCGCCCTCTTCCGACCCGAATAGTTTCGCACTCCACGGTGCGGTCTCCGCGAATCCTTCTTCACGAGAGAGTTGTGGTACGCGGCGCACTAACTTCTTGCACTCCTGGATCGCGTTCGGTCCGCCGAGGCAAATCATATCGATTTCCTCCTGTACCGCTGTCTCCAATTCATCGCTGGGTACCGCACGGTGGATGAAGCCCATGTCGACGGCTTGTTGGGCGGAAAACCGCTCGCCTGTCAAGAACAGTTTCATGCCGTGATGGCTTCCCAATTTAGGAAGACAAACGACGGCAATCATCGCGGGAATCACCCCGATGCGCACTTCACTAAAACTGAATTTCACGTCATTCGCGGTTACTGAAATATCGACCGCGCCGACGATTCCCAAGCCGCCTGCGAATGCTGCACCATTCACCGCTGCGATAACCGGCTTTGGGTTGTCCTGAATCTGCGTCAATAAAAGGGGATACGGCACATCAGCGCCACCGGTTTCCTTGCCACGCTTCGCTTTCAAATCTGCCCCCGCACAAAATGCGGGCGCCGCGCCTGTGATGACGACGCAACGCACATCGTCATCCTCATTCGCGGCGAGAATGTGTTGATAGGTTTCCGCGATTAGGGTTGGAGATAACGCATTCCGCTTTTCCGGCCGGTTAAGCGTGATCCACGCCCCGCCATTGCGCACGTCGTATAAGGTTTCTGTCGTTGACGCCATGAGTACTATTCCTCTTGTTTTCCACTGCGTTCATTCAGTCGTTCTTGCGTGCCGCAGGTGCTCACCGATGGTATAGGATGGGTGGCCCCATCAGGTAGTCGCGATCCTAATGGCAGATTCAATCCCGTAGACCCGAGCGGCGACGTTGTGAAACATGTCGGCTTTCTCTGAATCGGAGAAGGGGGCGGCCATTCGTTTGAATGCGTTCCACAGCACCGTGTACGAACACGATTGTTTTTCGACGGGGAAATTGCTTTCGAACATGCAGCGGCTGGGGCCAAATTGGTCGATGCAGTAGTGGTAGTAGGGCGTGTAGACGTTCGCGAGTTCTTGGGATGTTGGTGGTGTGGGCTGCTCGTGCCATTGAAAACCGTTTCGCGGCATGGCGATTCCGCCGAGCTTCGCCACGATATTCGGACATGCAGCAAGTTCCGCTATACCCCGTTTCCATACTTCCATTACCTCGGTTCGTTTTCCGGCATATGGTCCGCAACCAAGGGGGCCGCCGAAATGGTTGAGAACGATGCGTTGGTCGGGGAGCGACCGTGCGAGGTCAGCCAGTTCGAGTAGCTGCGGGTGATACAAATAGACTTCGTACAAGAGGTTCAATTCCTGCAAACAGGCAACGCCCTCGCGAAACGTAGCGTCGAGCAGTTGTCCCTTCTTGGGCTTGGTATGCGAGATGGGTACATCGGGACCCTCGTCCCAGCCTACGCCGTGGCGTGTGCCCTTGAATCGCCTGGGACTTGCCTCGCGATGCGCTTCTAGCACAGGCATAACCTCGCGGCCAAGGCGCAAATCGGCGTAGCTGATGATGGCGGCTGAACACGCCATATTGCTTGAAGCACTAGCCGCGTGTTGCTCTGCGAGTGCATCGATGAAACTCGTTTCGCCGACTGGCTTCATGGCCTCCGGTCCGTCATCGCGATAACCGGCCATGCATTCGACGAACACCGTGCTCACGACGTTGTGGTCGGCGGCATCCGCGACGAAATCATCGATTAGATACCGGTTGTTGGGCCGGTCCCAGAGATGATGATGCGCATCGCAGATCGGACGATCCGGTTCGAGCGGGTCTTCGGAGACTTGGGCGAGCCAATTATCGTGGGTGGTGGCCAAGGCGAATTACCTAACGGGTTTGGCGTGGATGACAACCAGATCGTAATGAATCCACGGCAGGACTGGCGCATAGCGCACTGACCGTATAAGGGATTGATGAAACTTCCCACCGTTCGCTTAGTCTAGCCGATGCCCGATCATGATTCGAGACTGAAACAATACGCCTGTACAATCACGAGTGTGTTGGTCCATGCTGACTGAGTGCGACAATGGACTTCCTTGGGGCGAAAACGGTCGACGCAGGATGAGGAAACGTTGGAACTGAGAGGATCTCTTGATGAGACGATTCAACAGAGAGAAGCGTGATCTGAAACTCGAACGGATGGCTTTTGGCATTCTTGTCGTTGTAATCGGGCTGGCACATCCCTCCATCGCTGACGTAGCGATTTGGTCGGAAGGAGACTGGCCGGAGGATTGGCCAGAGGAACTCGAACCGTACAGGGAAAAGGCACGAACAATAGATTTCGCGTCGCTGATTTCGGAGACTACCTATGAGATTCCGTTCGATTCGAGGGACACGTTCGAAAAACTATGGCCGGTCATCCTATCAGTAAAGGATAAAGGCGCACCGATTGTTCTGGTCTCAGAACCGTCGAAGAAGGAGTCGCTTTTTAGAGTAAAGGCGGGCGTCCGTATCGTGTGTCCAACGACCGCGCCAACAGCCGCGGAGTCTCGCAAAGCGGTTGAGGAATTCATCGACCCAGAGGATAGACATTGGGTAGAGGGTTTTCCGCTGGACGAAGCCGACGGAAGGCCAACGGGGCCGCCTTGGCCGGACTATATCTACGATGAGAATGGGAATCTGCCCGAATACGCCGCCCACCGTGATGGTCGATGGAAAGCATCTACGGGAGAAGAGCGCAACGGAAGTTTTATGATGAGGGTTCGCACCGAGATTCATCTGGTTGTAGATGGCGAGATTGTGGATCTAAATCGAATCAAGCTGCCACCCGACACTCCCATCGTGGACCGGAGACGGATTGAGGATGACGCCGCAAAGGGTGAAGACCAGAATATTCGTTAAGGACTGGTAGATGGCGAAAGACGCGACAAACCAGAAGATCGCAGTCAGGAGATATTCATGAATCTAGAGTCACGCATCAAAGCATTGGAAAAACAGGTTAGGCGGCAACGATGGGTTGGGGCTGCTGCGGCGTTGTGTGTTGTTGCGATCCTAACGATGGGCGTCGGCGATGACCCGGACGAAATCTTCGAGGTATTGCGGGCGAAGAATGTCATGATATCGAACGCTGAAGGATCGGATTCCACGCTCATCAGCAAATCCGGTGTGTTGTTCTTCAACGACGAGACTCGACCTATGGCGCTCTACAGCAACATAGGGTTTACCCTGTTCGGACGTGATGGTGATGTGGTCGCGTCGATCAGTCATGCGGAAGATCACGACGGCGCAACGCTCAAAATTCGAAATAGGGCCGGGGAATTGGTCGACGTCGAGGGTGGTTTTTAATCGCGGCTGTATCGACTCCGTACGTACTATTTTTCGCCGAAACAGAACACCGCGCTCTTCGTACGAACATATAGCCGATCATCGCCGACCACAGGCGACGCCGTAATCCGATCACCGAGATCGTTTACGGACAGAACATTCCATTCCGCGCCCGCTTCGATCACGGCCATCTTGCCTGTCATGCCGCCGAAGAAGATTTTGCCATCCGCTGCGACTGGCGATGAGAAAAAGTTTGCACCTGCGCCTGGGATGCGTTCGCGTTTGAGCAGTTCGCCATTGTTCGCGTTGACGGAGTTGATGTAGCCCTTCTTGTCCGCGAAGTACGCGATGTCGCGGTAGACCAACGGCGATGATATCTCCGAGATTCTGCCCTGGTAGCGCCAAAGAACTTCAGCCTTTTTCGTCGGATTTGACGGATCAAATTCCAGCGCGGTCAGACCGTAGTCCTCCGAATAGAACCCCTCGTAGATATCTTCGTACTCATCCTTCGTGATGAAGTCGTCCATATTCAAATCACCCCAACCGAATTCGCCGGAGAGATAATCACCTTCTAATTCTTCTCGAGTAAATTTCGTATCGCCATTCTTGTCGAATTTCTTCGCCAACTCGTCATACGTCGCGAGTTGAAATCCTTCGTTGCTATGTTCCCCCCATTGCGGCGCATTCGTGTACATACGGTTTCCGTCTAGCAACGGACTGGTCGTCGGACCTGAGCCGAACCCCGCGCTGCCCCAAAGATACTTACCATCATCGATTGCATAGGCGTCTACATATCCGTTCCCGTGGACAACGACCGCCTGAGGTGCATCCGCCGATGGATAGACAACGGGGGTGGACCAACTTGAACTGCGCGTCGCGCGATCCGTCTTCCACACTACTGAACCATCATGCTTGTCGATGGCGAGAAGGAAAGCTTCTTCCTGCTCGTCACATTGCAGCACTACGAGTTCGCCCGCGACGACCGGTGACCCGGCCATTCCGTAGTACTGTTTGAACGGCCCTAACGGCAAGGTCCAACAATGTTCTCCGTCCAATGTGTAGGACACGACACCCAACTCCTGAAAGAATGCGTAAATTTTATCGCCATCGATGACGGGCGTTGGTGAAGCTGAGTCGTTTGCCGAGTGAACCTTGACCTGGCGTGATCGCTCGATTTCGCGTTGCCACGTGATCGCACCTGTTTTCGCATCCAGCTGTAGAACAAGCAGATGATCGTCGTTCGACGCGGTGAGATAAAGCGCATCATTGACAAGCACCGGCGACGAACTCGAAAACGGCACTTCGGCTTTCCAGACGAGATTTTTTTCAGGCCCAAATTCCGCCGGTAGCGACACGTCCTCGGCGACGCCCGTGCCGTTGGTGCCACGAAACCGGGTCCATTCCGCTGCTTCGACGATCGTTGTCGAAAACACGAACGTCGCCGCTAAAGTCCATACGATGCTTTTTGTGCGCATAACCAAATCCTTTGTGTAACTCAGTGGGATGCATAGGACATGTGAAAAAGAATCATACGCGATCAATTCCCAGGAACCTAGTGCGAAATGATAGACTGGTCCGTTGCGCTGCAAATGGCCAGCGCTATGGGCAAGCCCATCGGACCGGCACACACCACGAAAGTCACGGAGGCAACGGACAGGCATGAGCACAAGTTTTTCTCCCCCCGAACGGACATTAATGGGGCCAGGACCCTCAGATATACATCCCCGCGTATTGGCCGCGCTGGCCCGTCCTATTATCGGGCACTTGGACCCTGAGTTTATCCGCCTGATGGACGAAGTAAAAGCGCTCTTACAATATGCGTTTCAGACGAAGAACGACGTTACGCTTCCCATTTCCGCGCCTGGTTCAGCAGGAATGGAATGTTGTTTCGTGAATCTAGTCGAGCCCGGGGAAACGGTTGTCGTTTGTCAGAACGGTGTCTTCGGCGGACGGATGAAGGAAAACGTCGAACGATGCGGCGGCATCGCGGTCATGGTGGAAGACGATTGGGGCAAGCCAGTCGACCCAGCAAAACTGGAAGCCACACTCAAATCCACACCCGATGCGAAAGTTGTCGCGTTCGTCCACGCCGAAACATCCACCGGCGCCGAGTCCGATGCGAAGATCCTCACGGAAATTGCACACGCGCACGATTGTCTGGTTATCGTGGACGCGGTTACGTCGCTAGGCGGTATTCCTCTTCTTGTGGACGAATGGAAACTCGACGCTGTGTATTCGGGTACGCAGAAGTGTTTGAGTTGCGTGCCCGGTTTATCGCCGGTCACGTTCAGTGCGGATGCCGTCGCCAAAATTCAAGGGCGATCATCTAAATGCCAGAGCTGGTTCTTGGATCTCAATCTTGTACTCTCGTATTGGGGCGGCGAGGGCAAGCGCGCCTACCACCATACCGCGCCGATCAATCCGCTCTACGGTCTCCACGAAGCACTGACGTTGCTGAAAGAAGAAGGCATCGAAAACGCTTGGGCGCGTCATCGCAAAAACCATGAAGCCTTGCGCGACGGGTTTGAAGCGATGGGCCTTAGCCTCATCGTCGACGCCGATGCGCGGCTTCCTGAGTTGAATGCAGTCTCCGTTCCGGATGGGGTAGACGAGGCCGCAGTCCGTACCCGGCTCTTACAGGAATACAACCTTGAGATTGGAGCAGGACTCGGCGCAATGGCGGGCAAGATTTGGCGTGTAGGATTGATGGGCCATGCGTCTAATCCGCAGAACGTGTTCCAATGCCTTGGCGCGATGGAAGATATACTTGCGAGCATGAATGCGCCCATTACGACCGGCAAAGCGCTAGCGGCTGCGCACGCGGTGTACGACGCATAACGCGAGCGCGCGAAGACTGTATCCATGACTGAACACATTGTGCTCAGGGAATTGAAGACGGACGACGCCGTTGATCTCATCGCGCTCTTCAGAAGTGTGTACGGAAAGACGTATGGGAATTCCACGTTCTACAGCAAAGACGAGATAAATCAGCGTATTGCAGACGGGAGTCTGCGATCAGTCGTCGCCGTGCAGGACGGTCGGCTCGTCGGGCACATGGCCATGACGATTCGCCATTCTGAATCGAAGGTCTGCGAGACGGGCAACACGGTCGTCCACCCCGATGCCCGAGGTCAAGGGCTGCTCGCACAACTCGGACAAGCGCTCCATGAACGCGTATTGCGCGATGGGTTTATCGGGACCGCAAACTACCCGACCACCGCGCACGAAATTATGCAACGCGCCGCGATTGCTGGCGGCGGCGTAGAGACCGGCGTCATGCTCGCATACGTCGCTTCGCAAACGGATACCGACACGGCGCAACGTAGAGAGGGTCGGCTTGCCGCGACGGTCGTCTACCAGCCGATGTCACCAGCGCCGAATCGGTCTGTATGCTTACCTAACCGCTATCGAGACCTGATCGTCAATTTGTATGATCGTCTCGACCTGAGAAGAGTGCAATCATCCGACAATGATCAGGATTCGACCGCACGCGAATCGCAGTTCGACACGCACTACAATGAACGCCGTGGGTCGCTTCACGTATTCGTGCGAAATCCTGGGGAAGATCTTGGTGCGGTCATTGCCGATCAGATTCGCCTCCACCGGCCCTACGTCACGTATGTTGATGTACCGTTGGATGACCCGCGAATCGACGCCTCCGTCGATTCGCTGAGAAACGAAGCGTTTTTCTATTGTGGGTTGCTACCCGAATACGCGCATTCTGACGTGCTTCGACTCCAGGCGATACACGCGCCCATCACCGAAGACTTCGAACCCGACCTCGTCAATCCAGATGCGCAACAACTCTGCGAGTTCATCCGTCGGGATGCAGGCGTGTAGCGGTCAGCAATATGGCGGGCGATTAGGCTGCGGCGATTTCCCTCATAATGACCACTTCCGGTGCGCCCGCGACGATGCCGGCGATCTTCGCTCCGAACGCCTTGTAATGATCGGATTGAGAATGAGCGCCCAACGCATCCTTGTCCTGATACCGCTCCATGATGACCGCCATGTTGGGCTCCTTCTTTGAGAAGCTCAAGGAATACAGAAAGTTACCTTCCTCCGTGGCCACGCCCTTGGCGATTTCCTTGAATGCTTCTGTAAACTCGTCCGCTTTTCCGTCTTGAAGCGGGATTTTCGCAATAACTGAAATCATGTGGATTGCTCCTAATACAATGGTAATTCGGTTGAGGTCAATGTCAGTGGCGGACCACTTTGCAGAATTGGAGGTCCTGAAATCAATAGTGAAGGGGGATTCAAGAAAATTGGATACGGGAGGTGTGCACTCGAAACTATAGAGAAGAATTGCTATAATTCGCTGGTATTAAATCTTCAATCTAATCTTCCCATCTAGATCACTGCGAAGTAACCACTGGGAACCTTGGCACCACTCTAGAGAATAGTGCGGCGATCGCCCTTCTTTCATCAATGGGAAGAGCAGCCAACGAGAATATTCTGTAATGACCCAACCGAACAACGACGAAATACAATCTGATTCTCCAGCCGAAGCGAGGCCAGGCGCCTTCGGGGTTCTGGTACGTGTCCTGCTGCCGATAGCGATTATTGTTGCGGGTGGATTGGCGTATACCAAACTCTCCGTGGCACCGGAAGAGGATCAGAGTCCTCCGCCGGAGAAGAAAAACATTAAGACCCGCGTCACCGAGCTGACCATCAGCGACTATCCGGTCGTAATCAAGACGAACGGCATCGTGCAGGCCCACAATGAAACTACGCTGAGCGCCGAGGTATCGGGGCTCATTACCGGGATCGGCACCACCTTCGAAGTCGGGTCCTATTTTGCTGAAGGCGACGTCTTGGTCGAGTTAGATGATCGGGATTACAAGACCCAATTGGCGATAGCGGATGCCCAACGTCTGAGTACGGAAGCTTCCTTGAAACATGCGACCCAAGATCATGATCGCATAATGGACTTGTTCGAGAACGACAATATTGGCACGCAGGCGGATGTGGACGAAGCCGTTGCGACTCGTGCGCAAGCCTCGGCGCAACTAAGTTCCGTACTGGCTCAATTGGAACAATCGAAACGCGATTTGGAGCGCACGACGATTCGTGCGCCGTTTGCAGGGCGCGTCCGCCATAAAGCCGTGGGCCTTGGACAATCAGTCAATACCGGTACGCCACTTGGTGTGGTCTTTGCAGTCGACTTCGCCGAAGTGCGACTCCCCATTGCAGCGCGCCAACGCAGGTACTTGAATCTTCCGGAGATGGAAGAAGACGCTCCGGTTAAGGTGGTACTGCGGGACACGGTCTCCGAAGAATCGGAAGTTGAATGGGACGCTCAAATTGTTCGCACCGAAGGCGCGCTCGACACCGATTCGTTAGAGCTGTTTGCTATTGCAAGGATCGACGATCCGTACGGCCTGGAATCGGGTCACGCTCCGTTACGCATCGGGCAACCCGTCGAGGGGGCCATCACGGGGATTGTCCTGACCGATGTCGTCGCTTTACCACGGGGTGCCGTGCGTCAGCTCGATCAAATCAATCTAGTGGATATGAAAAGCCAGACACTCATCAGCCTGACCATCGATCCGATTTGGTCGGATGAAGAATTCGTCATTGTCCGCGATCCGATGATTGAGGAAGGCGCAGTGTTGGCGACGACGCACCTTGTGTATGTGCCTGACGGTGCAAAAGTCGAAATCATCCCTGACATCGAGACGACTGGGAATGAGCTAGGCCTCGTGGACGGAATCGATTCATGATCCGTTGGTTCACCGTAAACGGTATTGCGGCGAACTTTCTGATGCTCGCCCTGCTCGCGTCGGGATTGTATACCGCCTTCTACCGAATTCCGTTAGAAGTCGATCCTAAAGTCAGCTACGACACCGTGGGCATTCGGATGACGTATCGCGGTGCCACCGCCCGAGACGTCGAACGCGCTATTCTCATTCCCATTGAAGAAGCGCTTGAAGGCGTTCAGGGCATCAAGGAAGTGCATGCCGATGGCTATCGCGGAACGGGCCGCATGTGGCTCGGGGCGGAACCCGGAACCGACATGCGGTCGCTCATGGACGACATCAAAGCGCGCGTTGACCAAGTCACAACCTTCCCAAGCGAAACCGAACGGCCCATAATTTTTCTCGCCGAATCGCGGGACGAAGTGCTGAGCATTGCTGTGACCGGCCACTTGGACGAACACGACCTACGCAAAGTCACGCGCCGGGTGATGGAAGATGTTCTAGAGCTACCCGGTGTCAGCCGTGCCGAAATGGACGGAGTCCGCAATCATGAAATCGCGATCGAGGCGAGTGCGGAAAAGTTGACGGCGTACGGCCTTAGTTTTCAAGATCTCGCAGATGCGATTCGCCGCTTCTCTATCGATCTGCCGGCCGGTTCGATCGACAGCGAGAGCGGCATGTTCACCGTGCGTACGCTCGGACAAGCCTATTCGGAAGAAGAGTTCGCGTCGATCCCTATACGCGCTTCAAACGGCGCGACGGTTCAGTTGGGCGAAGTCGCGAATGTTCTCGATGATTTCGAAGGCCACAAACGCCAAGTCGAATTCAACGGAAAACCGGCGATGTTCATCGAAGTGATGATGATCGGCAACGAGAGCGCCATCGACATCTCGGACAAGATTCACGCATATGTTCGTGATGCTGGATCCCGTTTTCCAGATGGTGTCGAATTGTTCGTCTGGGACGATGAATCCAGAGCAATCCGAGGCCGATTGGGCACATTGGTCAGCTCGCTGTTGCAGGGCGGCCTGCTCGTGATGCTTGTGCTCGGCATGTTTCTACGCCCGTCACTCGCGTTCTGGATCGTCATTGGCATTCCAATAGCCTTCGCTGGCGGCGTATTGATGATGCCCTGGTTGGGCGTTACCGCCAACGTCATGAGCCTCTTCGGATTTATCATCGTCGTCGGAATCGTGGTCGATGATGCGATCGTCACGGGTGAGAATATTTTCACTAAATTGAAATCGGGGCAACCACCACTCGAAGCGGCCGTTGAAGGCACACACGAAGTGGCCACACCCGTAACATTCGGTGCGATCACCACCATGGTCGCATTTATTCCTTTGCTTTACTTTGAGGGAAGGTGGGGTGCCTTCGCCAAACAAATTCCGCCCGTGGTCGCAGCAGTGCTCGTGTTCTCACTGGTCGAATCAAAGCTCATATTGCCTGCGCATTTGAAACACTTGAAGGTCAATCGGCGTAACAATTTGTTCACGCGCTTCCAATCAGCGATCGCAGATGGCTTGGAACGATTTGTGGAGCGGGTGTACCAGCCTATATTGCGCGTTGCAGTTCACCATCGTGCTGCCGTTATTGCCGGGTTCGTCGCCATGGCGCTCACGATGGCGGGCTACTGTTTGGGCGGTCGGATGGAATTCGTTTCTTTTCCAACCGTTGACCGGGATCGAATCTCAGCGATCCTTGAGCTACCCAGCGACACGCCCATTGAGACCACCGCGCGCTACGTCGACCGCATGGAAGACGCACTCGATCAAGTCAGGAAAGAATTTGTCGATCCAGGGACCGGCGAATCGCTCATTCGACACGTATCCCGGTTTACAGGGGCCAGTCGTTGGAATCGCGGCAGCCGCTCCACAGGGTACATCTCCGTCGAAGTATTGCCGCCGGATGATCGTACCGAACCCGGCCCACGAAACAGCGAGATCGCCGCACGCTGGACCGAAATTATGGGTCCAATTCCTGAGGCCCGTCGATTCAAAGTGCATTCTGAATCCACGTTCCGAGAACACCAACAATTCGAAGATGATGAACTCAATATTCAATTGCGTGGCCCCGAAACGCCAGAAAAACTTCAAGTGGCGCGAGACATCCGCGACATGTTGGAGGGGTATGACGGTATCGCGTCCGCGTGGGCCGACGTGGACTATGGACAAGACGAACTTGAAGTGAGCATGAAACCGCAAGCTGCCGAACTCGGGCTTACCCAAACGCTCCTGGCGCAACAAATCAGGCAAGCGTTCTACGGTGAAGAGGCGCAACGTGTGCAGCGCGGCATCGATGACATTCGCGTGATGGTCCGACTACCGGAAGAAGACCGGGAAACGATGCATACGTTGGATCAATTCAAAATTCGCACCCCGCGCGGCGTCGAAGTACCACTGGCCACCGTCGCGGATGTTCGCTTCACGAAGACGCCGGCCAACATCTATCGCAACGACAAGGCCGAGATCACGTGGATCGGCGCGCAACCCGTTGACGATACCGTCGACACCATCGCAATCGCCGGGGAAATCACACCCAAATTAAATGAACTTTGCCGCGAAGCCGGTATTTCCTATCGCTTCGTGGGCAACGTGGCCGATGCCGCAGAAGCGCGCAAACGGACTATTATGGGTGGTATCGCGCTGTTCTTCGCGTTGTACGCCCTGTTGTCCATGGCGCTCAAATCAATTGCCCAGCCGTTCTACATCATGTTGTCCGTGCCGTTCGCCATCATCGGGGCATTGCTCGGCCACATCATCATGGACATGACACCGTCGTATCTCTCAATCTTTGGGATGCTGGCACTCGCAGGTATCGCCGTAAACGATTCACTCGTCATGGTGGACTTCATTAACCACCGATGCAAAGAAGGCAAGACCCTCAAAGAGGCCGCACTGCAAGCGGGCGCAAGACGCTTTCGCCCCATCATGCTCACGTCCGTCACAACCTTCGTTGGACTCCTCCCCCTCATGATGGACCGTTCGCTACAAGCGCAATTCCTCATCCCCATGGCGGTGTCACTCGCATTTGGGGTCCTCTTCGCAACGTTCGTCACGCTGTTTTTGCTACCGTGCTCCTTACTACTGGCAGACGACATCGGGCAAGCGATCTCACGACTCAAGCGATGGTACTTCAGGCCTTTCCAAGCTGCGGATGCGGGGTAGATTGTCCGCCGGTGGATCACGCTAGCCGTTTTACCTAATTCGCACCCAATTGAATTCGTGCGAAGAGATTGCCGCAGCCCCACCACCTCCTCTCCCCGTCCTTCCCGCGAAGGCGGGAAACCAGGGCGCATAGGGAATCGACTGGATGTCTTCCGGATTCCTGCCTTCGCAAGAATTGGGAAAAACGGGGACAGTCCACGCGTTACGTTCGTGCCTCACTGCTCTTGGGACAGTCCCCATTTTTCCCAAGCGGCTATAAGAGGTACTAGTAGCTCTCATAGCAGAAAATGAGGTTCTACGCCATCTCCCAGCCCTTCTTATACGTCGGCTTAATATGCGCCTGTGCCGTCGGTGCATCGACGCACGTCATCGACTTATGATCCCAGTCAAAACTTGTCTTCGAACGGTACGCCGCATTCGCCAGCAACACGGTCTCCGAAAGCGGACCGCTATAGCCGAAGTTACACGTCGGCGCTGTATCGTCGCCTTTGCATGCGTTCAAAAACTCGTTATGGAATCCTGGCGAATCCGGCACCGTCTCCGCTGGCACATCAAAACCCATGGCATCAGAATGGGTGAGCTTCGCTTCCCATTTGCCGCTAGAATCCTGCTGCAACAAAATGCGTTCGTCAAATCCACACAAAAGGATGCCGTTCGTACCGATGAACAGATTGTTTCCACCCGCCGGAAGGCCATACTTCTTCAAAATCGCCGGCCCACCCTGCGCCTGATACCAATGAAGTTCGAGCGCTTTTCGACTTCCTTTCGCGGGGAAATTGAACCATGAGTGCATATCCTTCGTCGTCATTTCCGGATGTACATCAGGCCCATCCGCGCCAGCATGCGTCGGATAATCCAGGTTCAGCGCATCGAACGGGATATCAAGAATATGACACCCCCAATTCCCCGCTTCGCCCGTACCAAAGTCCCACCAGAATCGCCAGCCATACGGCGTAATTTCGGGATCATACGGCTGATGTTCAACCGGCCCAAGCCACAAGTTATAGTCCAACGTCGAAGGAACGCTTTTCTGTTCCTTCACGCGCGGAAACATGCCGCGTTTGCTATCCACCCAACTGTGCACTTCCGTGACATCGCCAATCGCGCCCGCCTGTATCAACTCCGTTACCCGGTGCATGTTGTCCTTGACGTGACGCTGCATGCCCAACTGCGTTGCGACGCCCTTGCGCGCAGCGAGCTCAGTCAGCTTCCGGATTTCCCAGACGTTATGTGCCATCGGTTTTTCGAGATAGAGATGTTTGCCCAAATCCATCGCCATGTACGCGGGATGGAAGTGCGTATGATCCGGCGTGGCTACCACTACCGCATCGATTGAGTTGTGTAACTTGTCCAGCATACGGCGATAGTCCGTGAACCGCTGCGAAGCATCGAATCGCTCGAACGCCTTGCCCGCGCGGATCGAATCAACATCACAGACCGCAACGATGTTCTCCTTGCGCACATTCTGATAGCTGTAATTCCCCTGTCCGCCCAGTCCGATGATCGCAATGTCCAGCTTTTCATTCGCAGACTTGCTCGCAGCAAACGCTGGCCCAGTCTTCATCGCGGCGACGCCCAGTGCTGCGGATTTAATGAAACTACGTCGAGTGATGTTGCGCGGCATATGACACTCCAGTCGACCGATCGCGGCCAGTACGTTTAGATTCCAAAACGCGCACATGATACGCTTTTTCCAAATCATCGGCGAATTCAAGAGGAGATAGATCAATGCATCGACGCGAGTTCATGGCGACAGCCGCGGTATCCCTGGCAACTGTGGGCGCGACTGCGCAACAACAGAACGGAAATCCGGTACGATATCCCGATCCGTCAGTCGAAGCCGTTGACCCTCGATTCCGGAAGTATGTCGTAGGGAGTGCCGCCGTCGAACGCATCTACACTGGGGCCCGTTGGTGCGAAGGCCCGGTCTGGTTCGGCGATGGGCGATACCTCTTATGGAGCGACATTCCGAACAATCGCATCCTCCGTTGGGCGGAAGAGACCGGGATGGTCAGCACATTTCGCGAACCGGCAAACTACTCCAACGGCAATACGCGCGATCTCCAAGGGCGGCTTATCACGTGTGAGCGGCGCCGCGTGACACGGACGGAGTACGACGGACGCATCACCGTCTTAATGGATTCATTCGAGGGAAAGCCGCTCAATTGTCCTAACGATGTCGTCGTTCACTCCGATGGCCACATCTGGTTCACGGACCCCGGGTACGGCATCCTGGGATTCTACGAGGGCGCGCCCGAAACCTTTGAGTTACCAACCAACGTGTACCGCCTCAACCCAGACACCGGCAAAGCGACAGTGTTGACCAGCGAAATCGAGAAACCGAACGGACTAGCGTTCTCCCCAGACTACAAGAAACTTTACGTATCCGACACAGGAGTGTCTCATAAGCCGGGACATCCCCAGCACATTCGCGTGTACGACGTCGAAGAAAACAGCAGGATTACGAGCGGAAAAACCTTCTGCGACATGGCACCAGGCGTCTCTGATGGTTTTCGCGTGGACATGGACGGCAACGTCTGGACGAGTGCCGGATGGGCAGGCGACGAATACGATGGTGTGCACATTTACGCGCCCGATGGCGACCTCATCGGAAAGATTCATTTGCCTGAAATCTGCGCGAACGTCTGCTTCGGCGGCGTAAACCGTAACCGACTGTTCATGGCCGCGAGTCAGTCGGTCTATTCACTCTACGTGGAGACTCAAGGGATGCAGATTTGGTAGTTGGATAATCGCGTGAAAGTAAAGCACATTCAGGTTGTTCGAACCGATCTTTATAGTAGCCAGCAAACACTTTTCGATTGTGGCTAGTAGAAGAACAGCAAACCTTCACCGTCATTGCAAAGGAGCCTCAGGCCACTGCGGCAATCTCTTCATGCGTTACTACTCGGAAACGATTTGAGCAAAATGGATTCAAAAAAGGCGAATCAGACGCTTCATAACGTTCGTCTGATTCGCCGCAAATGACATACAATTTGGGATTCGGTTGCTAGTTGCAGTTCTCGAACAGTCCTGCTGCGCCTTGGCCGCCGCCGATGCACATGGTTACAACGCCGTATTTGCCGCCCTTTTCTGCAAATTGGTTGGCCAAGGTGCCGACCATGCGTGATCCCGTCATGCCGAAGGGGTGTCCGATCGAAATCGAACCGCCGTTGATGTTCAGCTTGTCGGGATCGATGCCCAGTTTTTCTCGGATGTAAACCACCTGGACGGCAAACGCTTCATTTAATTCCCAGAGATCAACATCGTCTTGCTTAATCCCGCACTGTTTCAACAATTTTGGAATCGCGAACACGGGACCGATACCCATTTCGTCCGGTTCGCAACCCGCGACGGTGAAGCCACGGAAAATCATTTTCGGCTTGACGCCTAACGCATCAGCGCGATCCCGCGACATCAACAACGTGGCCGAAGCACCATCAGACAACTGCGAAGAATTACCGGCAGAGACCGATCCTTCACCGCTGTCCCGATCAAATGCCGGCGGCAATGAGGAGAGACCTTCGAGTGTAGTCGTCGGTCGATTGCATTCGTCCACGGCCAACACCGCTTCCTCCGAACCGTCGATGCCCTTTTTGTCCTTGCTCCAAATGCCCCGCGTCACATCCATCGGCGCGATTTCCCCTTTGAAGAATCCACGTTCCTGTGCGGCGGCCGTCCGCTGCTGGCTCAACAGGGAATACTCGTCCTGTGATTCACGGCTCACTTTATACCGCTTCGCAACGACTTCTGCCGTATCGCCCATCGACATGTATAAGGCCGGCATGTTTTCAACGATGTACGGATTCGGCGCAGGGTCTCCTGCATACTGCGCGCCCATCGTGATACTTTCCGCGCCACCACCAATCGCGACATCTACACCCTCGTTCATGATTTGGTGAGCCGCCAATGCAACGGTATTGAGTCCGGAAGAACAAAACCGGTTTAGGGTCGCGCCCGGCACCGTAACCGGCAGGCCAGCGATCATCGCCGCGTTACGTCCAATATTTCCCGAATGTGGACCGGTACCGTTCACACAGCCCATGTACACATCTTCCACTTCTTCCGGCGACACTTCAGGAACTTTCGCGAGCGCATCCTTGATGCAATGCGCCGCCTGATCATCGGGCCGCGACAAATTCAATGAACCGCGAAACGACTTCGCCAATCCCGTACGGGAGCTGGCCACAACAACAGCTTCTCTCATGATTAGAACCTCATCGGTTTCGATACGAATGCGCCGCCGTCTCCAGACGTACGGCACCTGCTATGTCCGCAAGTAATTCTGGACTACTCTACAGAGGAATCACTTCAAAATCCAAAGTGACTCAACGACGAGGCTTGAATCGCAGCATCGCCCCGGTTTTATTGACTAGAGTGCTGCCACGCCTGCCTCGGCCACAGCGACATCATTTGCAACCGATGACCCCGAAACACCGATCGCGCCGACGACCACGCCATCCGAATTCGTCAACGGAAAGCCACCTGCAAACGTAATCAATCCATCATTCGAGTGCTCGATCCCCCAGACATCTCCGCCGGGTTGACTGACGGATCCTAACGTTCCCGAAGGCATCTGAAACAGGATCGACGTCTTCGCCTTCCTCATCGATACATCGATGCTCCCCAGGTAGGCACCGTCCATTCTTGCGAACGCTTTGAGATGTCCACCCGCGTCCAAAATGGTCACATTCATTTTGGTGTCTTGTTCAGCCGCCTTGGCCAATGCGGCGTCGAGCACACGTTGCGCTGAGCTTAGGTCTAGTTCCTCACCCGAATACCCCGCTTGCGCTGCCACCGTCCGGTACAGCGGAGCAGTGCCTGCGACGATGGCCAGGATAAGAGTGGTATAGATAAACAATTTGTATTTCATCGTTCTGACTCCTTCAAAGGGACGTTAAAGAGCATTTACGTATAGAGTGCTCACGTTTATCGCATGTGCCGAACACTCTACACGGGTGACTTGACAAAGAATAATCAACCTCCTCCGTTATTGCGAGGGAGCTCCGCGACTGCGGCAATCTCGTCATGCGTTATCACTCGGGCACGAATTATGGAATTTCGCGCCAATACACGCCAAGACGCAAAGCTGGCGACACGCCGGGGAAACAGCGTACACTGTTCGTTTCGTTTCACCGATGATTGAGACTAAGGACGAACACAATGGACTTTAAACTGACCAAAGAACAAGAGGCATTGAAGACGGAATTCATCGATTTCTTCGAAGCCGAGATGAAAGACGCCCCCCCCGAGTTTCAGGTGAGCACACTCGAAGCGACGTACGGGCCGGACGAGTGTTGGAATTTTCACCGCGGCATTCAAAAGAAAATGGCGGACAAAGGTTGGCTCACGATGGCGTGGCCAAAAGAATTTGGCGGACGCGACGCGCCGATTTTGGATCAGCTTCTATTCAGCGAAGTCCACGCATCCTATCGAGCGCCCGGAGTCGATATTTTCGGACTCAAAATGTTCGCGCCCACGTTGATGCAATTCGCGAACGACGAACAGAAGGAACGAATCCTCGGTCCTATCGGTCGCGGCGAAGTGAATTACTGCCAAGGTTGGAGCGAACCGAATTCCGGTTCAGACCTCGCATCACTCAAAACGCATGCGGAATATCGCGGCGGTCATTACGTCGTGAACGGTCAAAAGATTTGGACGACCGGTGCGCATCGAGCAGATCACATGTTCTTACTCGCGCGAACCGATCTGGGGCAGAAACGCAGTGGCGGTCTATCCGTCTTCAATATTGAAGACATGAGTGTCCCCGGCATTGAGGTCCGACCTATTAAATACATGGACGGCGGTCACCTCTATAACGAAGTATATTTCACCGATGTCGTTATTCCAGAAGAGAACCGAATCGGCGAAGAAAATTCCGGTTGGAAATCGACCCGTGCCACGATGAACTTCGAACGTTCAGGCATCGGCGGATTCGTCGCGGTCCGCGAACGACTCAAGGATTTACTCGAATACGCAAGGACCACGAAACGCGACGGCGCGCTACTCATAGACAATCCGATCGTCCGCCAAAAAATCGCAAAACTTCACATCGACGCCGAACTCGGATTTTCGCTCGCCTACAAAGTCGCCTGGGAGCAAGAAAAAGGAAACCTTGCGACATCGGCAACCTTAGCATCGCAATCCAAAGTATTCGGCAGCGAGTTGGCGCAGCGAATGGCTGGCTTTTCGACTGAATTCATGGGCCTGCACGGTCAATTGGAAGCGTGCCCCGAAGCGCCCCTCAATGGCGTCATGGTTGACGGTTACCAAGGCTGCATGGGCGGCAACATCGCTGCAGGCACATCCGAAATTCAACGCAACATCATCGCGTGGGCAGGCCTCGGCCTTCCCCGATTCAATTAAGGGAGCGCTTCCGACATGGATTACAGTTTTTCATCCGAACAAGACATGTTGCGCGATTCAGCGGCAAAGTTTCTCGCGAACGAATGTCCCTATCTTAAAGTGAAAGAAATCGAAGAGAGTGAAGAAGGCTATTCTTCGGAACTATGGGCGAAAGTCGCCGAACTTGGCTGGCTCGGTATGCCATTCCCGGAAGAATATGGCGGATACGGCGGCACATTTATGGACCTCGTCGTCATCCAAGAAGAAATCGGCAAGGCCGTTTTTCCAAGTCCGTTCTTTTCCACCGTGGTCGAATGCGGATCCATTATTCTCGAAGCCGGATCCGAGGCTCAAAAAACTGAACTCATTGGCGCGATCGCGGAAGGCAGTCTAATCGCAGGCGTCGCGCAGTACGAAGAAGACGGCAGCTACAACGAAAGCGGTATCACCATGAACGCCGTGAGCGCCGGGGACGGTTACACGCTCAGCGGCACAAAGTACTTCGTGCGTGACGCGAATATCGCGGACAAGTTAATCGTCGTTGCACGCATCGAAGGAAAAGGGGTCACACTCTTCGTCGTCGACGCGAAAGACCCGGGCATAACGGTAACTAAACTTCCTTCGATCGCAATGGACAATACATGCAAAGTCGAATTTTCGAACGTCACGGTTTCGAGCGACGACATCCTAGGTGAACCCGGCAGCGCATGGCCGATTCTGAAAAAGACTCAGGCCAAAGCAGCAATCGCACAAGCGGCTGAAATGTTGGGCGGTTGTACTGTCTGCATCGGCATGACCACGAACTACGCCAAAGAACGCGAACAGTACGGACGCGTCATTGGCGGGAATCAGGTGGTCCAACACTATCTCGCGAACATGTTGCTCGCTCACGACACCGCGAACAGTTACCTCTATCCGACTGCCTGCATGGTGGACGATGGCGAAGACTTTATCGCCGCCGCCTCCGCGCTAAAAGCCGCCGTCAACGAAAACTATAAGTACGTGAGCGAGCGTGCCGTGCAGATACACGGCGCTATCGGAACCTCCCGCGAGCATGATGTAGGACTGTTCTACCGCCGCGCCAAATCCTACGAGTCACGTTGCGGTAGCACCGATTTCCATTACGATAAAGTGGTGGAAGGCATGCTCGCGAACGTCTAAACGTGATACAGAGGGCGCAGGATGCTACCCTCTTCGTTGTATATCTAAAAACTTAACCCCGGCACTGAAGTCCGGGAGAAGCCGACTGACACGCGGTACTATGAGAGGCTGACATGACACAGATTACAGATATGGTAAGTATGGAAACGGAAGGCGATGTCGCCGTCGTCACGATTGACAATCCCCCCGTGAACGCATTGAGCGCGGGGGTCCGCACGGGGCTATACGAAGCGGTCACCCAAGCGGAAAAGGACGACGCGGTCAAGTCGATCTTGATTATTTGTTCGGGCCGTACGTATATCGCTGGCGCGGACATCAAGGAATTCGGACAAGCGCCGCAAGGCACACCGCTCAACGAAGTACACAGTACGATCGAGAACGCATCGAAACCCGTCGTGTCCGCAATTCACGGCACGGCGCTCGGTGGTGGTCTGGAAACGGCGCTCGTATGTCATTACCGCGTCGCGGTCGACTCGGCCAAATTCGGTCTCCCCGAAGTTAAACTTGGGCTTCTGCCCGGCGCGGGCGGTACGCAGCGTCTTCCTCGAATTGTCGGCGTGCAAAAAGCGCTTGAGATGATGACCTCCGGTAATCCGATCGGCGCGAAGTTTGCCCTCGAGTGTGGGCTTATTGACGAAATCGTTGACCACTTGAAAGAAGGTGGTTTGGCATTCGCGAAAAAAATTGTGGCCGAAGGTCGACCACTCGTCAAAGTGAGTGACTCCAACGATAAACTCGAGGAGGCGAAGAACGACCCCGATCTATTCGCGAAATTCCGCAAGGGCATCGCGCGCAAGTCCCGCGGCTTCGAAGCGCCCGAAGCAATTATTCAATGCGTGGAAGCCGCGGTCAACGCCAGCTCCTTCGAAGAAGGCATGAATGGCGAGCGCGAACGGTTCATGGGACTCGTCACCGGCGCGCAATCAGCGGCGCAACGCTACTACTTCTTCGCTGAACGTCAGGCGAACAAGATCCCCGGGATTGCAAAAGACATCGAGCTCCTTCCCATCAAGTCCGTCGGCATCATCGGCGCAGGCACCATGGGCGGCGGTATCGCGATGAATTTCGCGACCGTCGGTATTCCGGTCACGATTACGGAACCGGACCAGGACAGGCTGGATAAAGGCCTTGGCGTCGTTCGCAAGAATTACGAGCGTAGCGTGAAGAGCGGACGTCTCACAATGGACGATGTCGAAACACGCATGGGACTCATCACGCCCACGACGAATATCGAAGACCTCAAGGATTGCGACCTTATTATTGAAGCCGTGTTCGAGCTGATGGAAATTAAAAAAGACATCTTTACGAAGCTGGATAGCTTCATGAAGGAAGGCGCGATACTCGCCAGTAATACGTCTGCGTTGAACCTCGACGAGATCGCTTCGGTAACTAAACGACCCGAGATGGTTATCGGCCTCCACTTCTTCAGCCCGGCCAACGTCATGCGGCTGCTCGAAGTCGTGCGCGGAGCGAAGACCTCCGACCAAATTCTCGCGACGTGCATGGCGGTGGCGAAGAAGATTGGAAAAGTTGCTGCGGTGTCCGGCGTATGCCCTGGCTTCATCGGCAACCGTATGCTCTACTCACGCGGCGTGCAGGCAAACAAAATGATCTACGAAGGTCCGATGCCGTGGGATGTTGACCGCGTTCTATTCGATTTCGGATTTCCGATGGGGCCGTTCGCCATGGGCGATTTGGCTGGACTCGACATCGGTTGGGATGAATCCAAATCGAAAGGCGAAACGCTACGCGATCGTCTCTGCGAAATGGGACGCCGCGGTCAAAAGACCGGCAGCGGGTACTACAACTACGATCCGAAGACGCGAGCAAAGACTCCCGAGCCCAAGGTCGAAGCCATCATCAATGAGTTCTCGGAAAAAATGGGCAAGACGCGCCGTGAATTCAGCGATGAAGAAATTCTCGAGCGGTGCATTTACCCCATGATTAATGAGGGTGCGAAAATCCTCGAAGAGGGCATGAGCTTTCGACCGAGCGACATCGATGTCGTTTGGGTAAACGGATACGGCTGGCCCGTTTACCGTGGTGGCCCGATGCACTTCGCCGACTCCATCGGCCTCGAAAAAATCGCCGCCCGCTTGAAAGAATTTCAGGCCCAGGACAACGACGATTTCTGGCAGCCTGCACCACTCATCGAAAAACTCGTTGCTGAAGGTAAGGGCTTCAAGGATATGTAGAGTCGCGGCAAGCGGCGTTTGAATACCATCAACAAGCCCCTGAGTGCGATGCGCTCAGGGGCTTGTTCTGTTTTCTTCCTAGCACCGTCATTCCTGCGAAGGCCGGAGGTGAGTCAACTGCGGTGGCAAGAAGCTAAAGTGTTGGGTCGCTCACGAAATCGTAGACGGCTACATTTTTGAAGTGCGGTGGCTTGTCGCCGCTTTTTCAAGCGATGCTTGCCTCGCGAACTCGCAGCAAAACAATATGGTGCCGTGAGCAAGCTCACTCGGAGAAAGCGCAAGCAAGCTTGCGCACTCCAAAAAATGACTCTACTTCTGTTTCAGTTGCGGGATGCTAGTCGGGCGTTTCCAAACTCTTGGTAGAAACGGATGGGGCATGTTGTCGGCCCTGACTCTTCTGGGTTCCCGCCTTCGCGAGAATGACGATTCTTGAGTCGCTCGGCAAAACGTATTGCCCTGACAGCCGACCAAGGCTGTGTCCCCTCTCCTGGGGGAGAGGGTTAGGGTGAGGGGGCGTTTGTGTCCAATGATTGCGCAGAATGGTCTAATGAATCTCTGCCGAATCGCCCCAGGCTTTTCGCAAGCGGTCCATATTGAATCCCGGCTCTTGCGCGGCTTCTATGATGACCCGTTCTTTTCGCGCGATGAGGTCTGCGGCGTCTTTCACTTTGCCCGCGACGTCCTGTGGTATCACCACCGCTCCGTGTTGGTCCGCGTGAATGAGATCGCCATCCGACACTCGCATGCCCGCGACGGTGACCGGTCGCGAGAAGTCGACGACATGGACAAACCCATGCGACGGGCCGACACGGTCCGCCATGAATTGAAATCCCTCCGCAACATCCGGCAAATCACGCACGCTGCCATCGGTAATCAATCCCAATGCACCGAGCCCCTTGTGAATATTGCTGTTTACTTCACCCCAAAACGCGCCGTAACCCCGTTGATCACCGTCCAGATCCTGAATAACAACAACACTCGGCTTCGGACCTTCATCGATATACGCGTAGTAATTTTGCGCGAGTATCCCTAGTTCTCGGTCTTCGAGATCGCTCGGGTGCGCGGCGCGAATCGTCGCCGTTCGCGCGATACCAACCATCGGCGGTAATTCCGGGCGCGTGCAAACGAGGGGTTGAGTGGTATAACCGTATCCCCGGCGTTCCGGTGACAATACTTCGAGCGCATTGCACACCGTAGGCGTGTCGATACTTTGTAATTCTGCGATACGTTCATTCGTCAATGTAAACATGATCCATTCTCCAGCGCGTGCAATGGCCAACCGTTCAAGAACGGGAGTGTAGCATTCGATACAAGTGGTTCTCGAAATCGCGGACCAGGTTGAGATTCGTGACGTAATCGGGGATGGTGGGCACTCAATTCCAGGTCGACCCTATCGGGAGTAGGCAATGTCAGTCGCTAAAAAAGTAGTCATGAAATTCCCCGGCGTCCCGGAAGGGGATTCACTAGAGGAGCGCTATGCTCTTGAGTTAGAAGCGCTCGCACCGCTTGGCGTCGAAATCGTTGAAGTGGAATCACGAGACATAGATGAGTTCGTCGAAGCCGCTTGCGATGCGCACGCCGTGATTACTTCATGGGGATTTCGGCTGCGTGGCGACGTGATCGCCAAGCTGGAAAAGTGTGAAGTGATCGGCGTCGCCAGTATCGGCGTGGACATGATCGATGTGGATGCTGCCACGAAATCCGGCATCGTCGTCACCAACACACCCGACATATTTGTGGAAGAAGTCGCTGATCACGCCATGATGCTGTTGTTGACGATGGGCCGCGCGGCCAAAGCGACGAATCGTGCGACGTTAGAAGGCGTCTGGTTTCAGGCGCGGGCGATCCCTGGTGCACTCCCACGACTGATGGGTCAGACGCTTGGTTTGCTCGGCTTTGGAAACGTGGCACGGTCCACCGCACGCCGTGCCAAACCGTTTGGCCTCAATGTCATGGCTTACGACCCTTACGTCAGCGAAGTGACGATGGTGAACGAGGGCGTCGAACCCGTCACCTTTGAACAACTCATAGAACAGTCCGATTTCCTATCCATCCACTCCGCGCTCAATGACGAGACCCGTCATATGGTCGGCGCAGAACAACTTAGTGCGATGAAGAAATCCGCCGTCATCATTAACACCGCTCGCGGTCCCATCATCGACGAAGTGGCCCTCATTCAAGCCCTGAACAACGGAGACATCGCGGGCCTCGGTGCCGATGTGTTGGAACAAGAGCCGCCCGAAAAGGACAACCCGCTCCTGTTCATGGACAACGCATTCATCACGCCCCATACGGCTTCCGCTTCGACTCGCATGCGCTTCGAAACGCGCCGCCGCACGGGACGCGAAGTCGCGCTTGTCCTCTCAGGCCGCTGGCCCATGAGTTGCGTGAACCCCACCGTGTTACCAAAAACCTCGCTAACCCGCTGGCAACCGTACTCCGCCGACCGAGGACCGAACCGGTGACCATTGGGGATGCAGCGTCATCGGCAGGCGGCAGTTTTCAATATGGCGAAAAATGTGCGATTGTATGTGCTGATTGCTGAAAGTCGCTACTACTTTGTTGTGATATGGCGCAGTACTTGAAACTGGGGCGGTGCATCATGAAGACGACGTGGGTTCGTGTGATTACGCTGTTGGTTTCGGTCGCGTTGATGGGTGCGAACGCGGATGCGGCCATCGTGACTTTCAACGATGCCGCGCTTGAGGGCCATGTTCGCACCTTAATCGGTAAGCCGACGGGCGACGTTCTCGATACTGATGTCAACGCGATTACCTCGCTCACTATCGATGGCCTCGGGATCAGCGATCTAACGGGACTAGAATTCTTCACGGGTCTCGGACAACTAACGATGGACGACAACAACGTCTCTGACCTAACACCCATCGGCGGACTCACCGGGATATTCACACTTCACATACGGAACAACCCCATAACCGATCTTTCTCCGATAACCACGCTCACGATTCTTGTCAACTTTCGGCTCGGTACCCCAGCGATTATCCCCGACTTTACGTCTATCAATGCGCTCAACTTGTTTCTGCTAGAAATCGACGGGCCGACCTTAGCCAATATCAATGCGCTGGCCCCGTCAACTTCGCTCAATTCACTCAACGTAAGCAACCTGGGAATAACGGACATCAGCGCGGTATCAGGATTCACAAACTTAGCATCGCTCAACATCGAAGGGAACAATGTCACGAGTCTGGCTTCGCTCTCCTCGTTGAACAGTCTTCAAAGCCTCGCCGCTAACGGAAATTCAATCAGCGACGTCAGTGGATTGACCGGACTACCTGCGCTCCAGAACGTCAGGCTTGCCGACAGCCCTTTAGCCGATCTTTCACCGCTTGCCACGCTGCCTGTACTCGATCTCTTGGATATCGGCAACACCGGCACATCGAGCCTCGCCGGGTTAACCGGTGCCTCGACATCGTTGACCAACCTCACGATTTTCGACAATACGATCACCGACCTCACACCGCTCGCCGGACTCACCGGTTTGCAAACCCTCGTCGCGGGCACGAACGCGATTACTTCAGCAGACGGCTTGGCAGGTCTTCCCAATCTTCAAACCCTAAACCTCATCGACAACCAAGTCACGGATATTTCAGCGTTGGTGCTCAACACCGATTTCGGTGCGGGCGACACGGTACAACTATTCGCAAATCCGCTCCCACCAAGCGCGCTATGCACCGATGTGGCCACGTTACGCGCGCGCGGTGCGTTGGTGTTGGTGACGACGGAGTGCGATTCCAATCTGTATCCCTGCCCGTTATGGCCCACACTTAATCAGCAAGGCAATTCGGCATATCCCGTGCTCAGTTTGGATTGGCAAACGGATGATAGTAATGGTGATGGCATTCCGGATCGGTGGCAGGCGCGGCTGGTGGGACACGTCGTGTGCGACACCAATCACGCGCTTAACAGTCTAGCTGTTGACGTGCTGGCGTTTAACCTGGGATCCCTTGCCGCAGAATCGTCGCCGCTCTTCTTTACTGTGGGCGAGTTGCATGATGTGCGCCATTTGTTTGCCGCCCTCATTCTCGTCAGCGACGCAGGACGATCCAACATCACGACAACGCTTGGCCTCGTTCGGCCGTACGTCACTGTGGATCTGTCGGCGAAATCCATCGACGAACCGTTCTCTGGATCGGGCGATCTAGACGGCGACGGCACGACGAATCTCCAAGAATACCTCAACGTCATTGCGAATGGCGGCGGTGAACTCGACTTTGTGCTGGCGGCCACGAGCGCAGGTCTGAACGGATCCGAATCACTGCCCGCCACTAGTCTGCCGTGGCGGATGGGGCTAGTTTGTGTGATTGCTGTGTTTGGTGCGCTGTTGCTCCACAAGCGCTACCATCGCGATTCCGTGACCGGCTAATAGACAACAGTGGTATTCGGTCGGCAGTCTATTGCGCACCGAAGCAATGCTCGACGCCGAGTTCATCGGCGGTCTTGCGGTGAAATTCGACGACATCCGGATGATACGGGATACCGCTCACCCGACGATCCGCTTCCGCTTCTTTTTCCGGCATGCCTGCGTACAGCACCCGGTCGTGCCCTGGTGCTGGCGGGCATTCACGCAATTCTTTCATGTACCCATCGATTTGAGTCTTGAATCCTTCGAGGTCCGTGAACGCTTCAATCTTGTACGCGAGGAAATGATGCGCAAAATGATTGGGCTTCTCGTACCGAAGTGGGCTGCCGCTGAGCAAACAACTCAAAATATCTACCGTGACAGACAACCCATAACCCTTGTGCGAACCGATTTCCCGCGTGCCGCCCATCGGTAAAATCAAGTGCTCCTCCGGGACATGACTCTGCTCCATGATCGGTGTGCCGTCTGCTTGCGCGATCCAACCGGGCGGAACCTTACCGCCTAGCTGCTGCGTGAGTTGTATTTTGTTGTTCGCTACCGAACTCGTCGAAGCGTCATACACGAACGGAACTTCGTCACGCGTTGGCGCTCCTACCGCAATCGGATTCGTCCCCAACAATGCCTTGGCGCCAAATGTTGGCGTCGTATACATGCCCGAAGAGGTGGTCACAACGCCCACCATGTCCCGATCCAACGCCTGCGTCGCGTAATACCCAATCGCCCCGCAATGCCAACTATCGGTTACCGTGACCGCGCCTACCCCGCAGACGTCCGCCTTATCCATTGCCAATTCCATCGCTTGCGGACCGATGTCAATTCCAATGCCTCGGTCGCCGTTCAGCGTTGCACACCCCGGCATCTCACGGAGCGGCTTCGGATTTGGATTCGGATTGAGCCAGCCCTCCTGAAGGCCCTGCACATACCACTGCATCATATAGCTGATGCCATGCGACTCGACGCCGCGTACATCAGCGTACACCAGCACGTCCGCCGAACGTTTCGCGTTTTCTTTCGGCATTCCAAGCGCGCCGAAAATATTCTCCAGTGAACGTTGAACTTCATCGACATTCAGCCGAATGGCGATGCCTTCCGGTACTTTAAAATCTTCGAACATGAATGGCTTTCAAGTTGCAGCGGAGGACATCAAGTAACTTTGTCCCACACCGTGTAGATTGCAAAACTCATGAAGAACAACGTGGCCACCACCATCATACCGATATTGATGGGATGCGGACGCGCCGATTTCGGTAGATGCCTGATGTTTATATACAAGATCAACGGGACCCAGACCGCCATTGCGCCGCCGTTGATCGCGGCGTTTATGAAGAAGAAATCGAGCATGCTGACGTCAAACGTCTCAAGGAACCAAATGCTGAAAATGCCAATGACGGCCAGTAAGAGCGCTAGTCGGAGGTAGAGTTGGTTTGGGGTGAATCGTCGGGCGAATGAAATATTGGTATGGATCATATCGGTCCATATTCGCCAGCCGCCATCGCACACGGCGAGTTGGGTACTAAACATTGCGGCGAGGGCGACGACGAGGAAGAGGTAGTGCCCAAACTGTCCCATCGAGGGTTCGAGCAGTTGCGACAGATCCCAGATGATGTTGGCCTCGGTGGGCACGATCCCGTTTGCGTGAAAGACGACCAGCGCACCGTACATGAACAGCAGCGTGATGAATGTGTTGAGTAGGAAGAAATACAGAACGTTATCGAGCTTGACGTACAAGAACCAATCCCGAAAGCGCGAACGATTCTCTTCCGTATCGGGGAAGGTGTACCCGATCTCGGTGTTTGAGTCGCCATCATCATGGAGCGCACTCCGCAGCTCCGGGATCTGTGCACCCATGCCGATGCCTTTGTCGCGGAGGTAGTATGCGTAATAGAGCTGGCCGAACCCGCCTGCACCGACGAAGACCAAGGCACCGAAAAAGCGCATAAACGAAAAATCGTCGGCGAGTGTGATGTTGCCGAAATTGGTCAGGCCTTGTCCGAGTTCTACGACGTGATCCCAGGTTCCGATCTGAAGAACGACGACGACCATTCCGAGTACGACGACGATCACGAGTACGGAAATGACGCGTTCGAGGGTCGCATAGACGCGTTTCGGACCGAACAGAATCAGAAAGACGGCGAGGTAGACGAGGATGGTCCATTGCCAATCGGCACCTACGGGTTCTAATCCGAAAATGAGGTGACGCAGAATTACGCCGGTCGCTCGGGCCCAACCGGGGAGCCAGGCGAGCACGAACAGTGCGGCCATAAAGAAGTAAATGAAATTGCGGGATACACGAGCAAACCCCGTAAACGCGCTCTCACCCGTCGCAATTGCCCAGCGGCCGATCTCGAAATTGATCCACATCTGAATGAAGATGCCAAGCACTGCGGCCCATGCCATGCCCGCTCCGAATTTCGCGGTGATCCAGGGCCAGAGCACCATCTCGCCGGAACCGATCGCGAGGCCAACCATCACGGCACCAGGGCCGGTCAATTTCCAGAAACTCTTCTCGCGCTTAGGGAGATCGTGTTCCTTCATGGGGGGTATCTGGACGGTCATTGAGTGTTCCTCTTCGCGATTGAGGTCAATTGGAAACCGGAGCTAGTGATGGAAGCTAACAGATCAGTGCCGCCTATATCATCCTCGAATGCAACTCGACGAGCTGGGCTCATGGTCGACGGCAGGGACGATTCATTCCCTCCTTGACACCCGTTCACCAATCGAACAAGATCCCCCCCTGTCATTCAAGTGAAAAACGGGATCGAGGAGTACGCACGGATGAGCGCATCCGCATTGGATGGGGTTAGAGTTGTTGAGTTTGGCGAGATGATTGCCGGGCCGTATTGCGGGAAGATGCTGGGCGATCTTGGTGCAGACGTCATCAAGATCGAAACGCCCGCGGGAGACTCAGCGCGCGCCTACGGACCGTTTCCCGATGGGAAAGCTCACGCCGAGCGTAGTGCGCTCTTTCTCTATTTGAACACGAGCAAGCGAGGTGTGACGCTTGATCTCTCATCCGCGGCCGATGTCGAATCGTTAAAGAAACTTCTCCAATGGGCCGACGTGTTCATCGATAGCCACGCCCCGAACGTGTTGGCCGAATGCGGACTCGATTGGGAGGCGGTGCATGCGCTCAATCCAAAGTTGATCTATACATCCATTACTCCATACGGGCGTACCGGCCCTCGCGCCGATGCGCCGGGCGACGAACTAACATTGGTCCACGCTTCCGGCCTCGGTAATCTGCTACCCACGCGATCAACGGATGCCAGCCGCGCGCCGGTAAAGCCCGGTGGAAATCCGATGGGGTATCACGGTGGATTGGCGGCGGCCGTCGCATCCGTTGCAGCATTGTTATCGCAGAACAAATCCGAGGCGGGAACGCTCATTGACATTTCACTGCAAGAAGTCATGGTTGCTATGTGCGCACCGCAAATTGCAGGGGCGCGATATCACGGATCGACATGGAGTCGGGTGCCTGATCGCCCGCCGGCGATGGGTCGCGTACAAACCTCGGACGGTTACGTCATTCTAAACGCACTCGATGATCACCACTTCGCAGCGTTGCGCGAATTGATGGGAAATCCCGATTGGTGCGTCAGCGAAAAGTGGAATTCGATGGCATATCGCGCGAACAATTTGATGACGATAGCCCCGCAAATTGATGCGTGGATGTTAGCGCAACAAAAAGATGACATCCATCACAAGGCTGCGGCAAAACGTATTCCAATTGGCCCGATGTACACAGCTGAAGATGTCATGAACTACCCGCAATACGAAGCGCGCGAATACTTTGTCGATGTAAATCACCCGGAGGCAGGGACGTACCGGTACGCGGGTTGGCCGTACAAGCTACCTGCGTCGCCGCCATGCATACAACGGCCCGCGCCACGTCTCGGTGAACATAACGAGGAGGTAATTCAGGGTCCTCTGCTCGATACTCCGCGAGCCAGCACACCGGATTCGGGTACGGACGACGGGAAATCATTACCCCTTGAAGGCGTTCGGGTGCTGGAATTCGCATGGGTGTGGGCTGGTCCCTACGCGGGGCAACTGCTCGCCCAACTCGGCGCGGATGTCATCAAAGTTGAGAGCCACAATCGCACAGACCTCATGCGGCGCGCCGTGGTCTGGCCGTTATCCGAGCCTGCTCCGGCGAGCGTGCCGCCGAACGATGGCATAGCGTTCAACTCGGTTAACATGAATAAAAGAAGCGTCACGCTCGACATGAGTAAACCTGAAGGCCTCGCTCTCGCGCAAAAATTGGTCGCTACGTCAAATGTTGTGTTCGACAATATGCGGCCTGGCGCGCTCGGTAAATTGGGGCTGGGGTATGACGCGCTCGCTGCAATTCGCGAAGACATTATCGTCGCGTCCTCTTCTGGCCGGGGAACCACGGGGCCCGAAAGTCAGTACCTGGGATATGCGATGATTCACCACGCGATCGGTGGCAATGCGTACATCACCGGTTATCCTGACGATCACCCCTGTCACACCACCGGCGATGTCGACATTATGAACGCAACAACGTTAGCGTTCTCAATCATCGCAGCACTACATCATCACGTCCGCACCGGCGAAGGACAGTTCATCGACTTCTCCCAGTGCGAAGCCGTCAGCTCCCTCATCGGCGAAGTGTTATTGGGCTACGAAATGACATCGACCATTCCCGAACGCGCGGGGAACGCGCATCACGTCCACGCACCGCACAACGTCTACCCCGCCTGGGGAATTGACCGCTGGATTGCTATCGAATGCCACAACGACGCAGAATTCAAGATGCTTTCGGAAGTCATGGGGCAACCGACATTGGCCGGAGACCCGCGCTTTTCGGATACAACAGTTCGAAAAACGAATGAAGAAGCACTCGATGAAATCATCGCGGCCTGGACACGCCAACGTGATCGGGATCGAATGGTTGGCGAGTTACTGAACGCCGGTGTCGCCGCTGCGCCGTCGCGCGACGCCCGGGACCTATACGCCGATCCTCACCTCAAGGCACGCGGTGCATTTGTGAACGTCAATCACCCGTCGTATGGCGACCTCAAATTGATCGGTGCGCCCTGGCGAGCAAAAGACCTCGAAGCCGATGCGGCACGCGCGCCTTTCCTCGGTGAACATACGGACAGCATGTTAAAGGAAACGTTAGGCCTCACAGACGACGAAATTGACTCTCTGCGCGAGAACAAGATTGTTCAGTAGTTGACTCGAAAGAAGAGGCGTTCGCCGTGAAGTTCTTGTATGACGAGGTGATTAACGCAGCGAATGCGTACGGCGCAAAGGTCGCTTTCACTTCGGCGACAGAATCCATTACATTCGAAGGGTTCCGCGACCGCGTTGTCGCGATCAGCGGTGGCCTTCAGCAAATCGGCGTGAAGAGGGGCGACAGGATATCCATCCTCGCGGACAACAGCATTGACTACCTCGCTTACCATTATGCCGCTACCATAGCGGGTGCGTTTCTTCATGTCATCAACGTTCGACTAGCCCTTGGCGAAATTGCGTGGGCCATCGACGACGCTGAAAGCCACGTCCTTATCATGGACGAGAACTATACCAATCACGTCGGTCCAATTCGGGAGGCGTGTGCATCTTCGAATCGCAAAATTGTCAGTTGTGGTGACGTTGTTAATGCAGACATCTCCACCGCCGAACTCATCGCGATGGATGCTACACCCGATGCCGTGCAACACGGTCTAAATGATCCCGTCGTACTGATTTACACCAGCGGGACGACCGGACGTCCCAAAGGCGCGCTCCAAACCCACGCTGGATCCCTCCACGCGGACCGTTGCGCCATGGATGCCATCGGATTCAGCGAAATGGATCGTTTTCTTGCCATGATGCCCTTCTTTCATCAAGCAGGTTTGATTCGTCCGCGCGCCAATCTCATGGCTGGCGGCGAAACCATCGTGTTAGGCAGGATGACCCCGAGTGAGGTCAGCGACGCACTACGCCAACACGAAGTCAGCGTGACTATGATCGCTTCCGGCCTCCAAATCGCAGCGATTGCCGAAGCCGCAGCGGAATCCCCCAACGACTTCAAAGCGCTACGCCTCCTCATCGCGGGCGGAGGCCTCGGCACTGATCGCATGGGGAAGATGCAGCAGGTTTGCGCGCTCTTGGATTGTGATTACATGGGCGTCTACGGTCAGACTGAAGCGACCGGCCCCGTTACGGCAAGTCGCGGTCCGGAATGTTTTGATCGTCCGGACTCGTGTGGAACGGCGCTGCCCGGATTCGAAATCGCGGTATGGAACGAAGATGGAAGCGTCCTCGCTCCCCACGAACGAGGCGAAGTCATGGTCCGCGGCGTGGCCACCGCTTCCTACTGGCGCAACGACGCCGCGAACACGGCACTCTACACCGACTCGTGGCTCCACACCGGTGACCTTGGTTATTCCGATAAAGACGGCTTCCTCTACCTCGCGGGACGTATCAAAGAATTGATCAAGACCGGTGCGGAGAACGTTTACCCGAGAGAGGTCGAGGAAGTGTTGAGCCAACACCAGTCCATTAACGACGTGGTTGTATTTGGAATGCCGGATGAAGCGTGGGGGGAAGCGGTTGCGGCCGCTGTTATTCTCGAAGCCGGCACACACCTAGACCTTGGTGAACTCAAATCGTTTTGCCGAGGGAAAATCGGCGGGTATAAAACCCCCAAGTACCTTTATATCGTAGAAGAAATTCCTAGAAACGAAACGGGTAAGCCGTTGAAGCACGTCCTACGCGAACGGTTGTCGATCTAAAGCCGTTTTTCTTAGCTCGTACTCAGGTGATGTTGCGAGATGAGATTGCCGCGGTCGCCTGGGGTTTCTTCGCAACGACGGTGGTGGTAGGTTCTTCATTATCAAGGTGAGTGCGAATTACGTAAATATGCTTCGGCAAAAATGGGTACTTTGCTAGCGGTCTAGGTTGTTTTGGAACCAACCGCTCCAATACTGTTGTGTAATCGGGAGGGCGTTTTTGATCGAGTATGGACGCGCAGGAGCGCATCCCTCCCAAAGAGTCAATATCCGCCGGAGGAATACGATATGTGGCTGCGGTTGCGTCAGATATGTCTTGTTGCTGAAAAACTTGCGCCTGTCGAAGAAGCGCTGTGCGATGTGTTCGGTGTCGAAGTGTGTCACCGCGACCCTGGTGTCGGAAAGTTCGGACTCGAGAACGCGCTGATTCCATTCGGCAACCAGTTGCTAGAAGTTGTCGCGCCGACCGAACCCGGCACCGCAGCCGGTCGATACCTCGAACGCCGAGGCGGCGATGGCGGATACATGTTCATCACCCAGTGTGACGACCATGCGCCACGCCGTGCGCGCGTCGAAGCACTCGGCATTCGGCTTGCCTACGAATTCGAGCGACCCGATTATCGGTGTATGCAGTTGCACCCCCGAGACACGGGCGGTGCCTTCTTCGAAATCGACGAACAGCGAGGCCCTAACGCCCACGACCTCGATGGCCCCTGGTTACCTGCAGGCGCAGACTGGCAACGCGCCCGCGTGTTAGACCGTGTGACGGGTATCGCCGCAGCCGAACTCCAATGCGATGATCCGGTCGCGCTATCCCAGCGCTGGGCCGAAATCGCAGAAATCGACTTGACCGAGGAGGACGGGTACCCCGTCATGCAACTCGACAATGCGACGTGCCGTTTCGTCCCGTGCTCTGATGGTCGCCCCGAAGGACTCGGCAGCCTCGATGTCACCGTATCGGACAAAGACGCCATTCTCGCTTCAGCCCGAGCGCGAAACGCAGTGAGCGGCGACGACCAAGTTTACATCTGCGGAACGCGAATCAACCTCGTGTGATCGAGGAGACCAAGAACTGAAACGCCTGCGCCAGCGCTCAGAGAACGCTGACGCAGGCGGCGAATACGTTTTACTCCCGCGTGGCGGTTGCGGGGAAGTCGCCGAGGTCAGATCCCCAGGTTCCGTCAATCGAATCGCCATCTACTGTGCCTTCAAATGAGAGGTCCAGTTGTTGGCCATCGGCATCGATGGAGATGTCGAACTTGAGCACGCCGCCGTCGTAGGAAGCGTTGGTGATGTCCTGCGTACCGGCGTCACCCGAAATCGAACCCGAGACTTCGCCGTCTTCTTCAACGATTGTCAGCGTCGCCAAAACTTCCTGGCCGCCCGCATCCGTCACCACTTCCCACTCGCCAGCAGGTGAACCACCGCCGCCGCCGCGCGTACCCGTCGCGGGAAAGTCGCCGAGGTCTGACGTCCAGTTCGCGTCGACGGAGTCGCCAGAAATTGTGCCTTCGAACGAAAGTGCGAGTTCCTGACCTTCCGCGTCAATCGTGATATCGAATTTGAGCACGCCGTCTTCGAACGTCGGGTCGACGATTTCGCCTTCGCCGACATCACTGGTCATCGTTCCGGAGAGATCGCCGTCTTCCTCGGTGATGACGAGCGTCGCGATCACTTCTTGTCCGCCAGCATCCGTAATAATTTCCCACTCGCCTAACGGTGAAGCGGGTCCGCCACGACTTCCTGTCGCGGGGAAATCGCCGAGGTCAGACGTCCAGTTCGCGTCGACGGAGTCACCATCGATGGTGCCTTCGAATGACAGCGCGAGTTCCTGGCCTTCGGCGTCAATCGTAATATCGAATTTGAGCACGCCGTCTTCAAACGTCGGGTCGACGATTTCGCCTTCGCCGATATCACTCGTCATCGTTCCCGAGAGATCGCCGTCTTTCTCTGTGATGACGAGCGTTGCGATCACTTCTTGTCCACCCGCATCAGTTATGATTTCCCATTCGCCTACCGGGCTATCCGCTGCCCACGCGGCTGGGCCTGCCATCGCGAGTACAACCACAACAGCCACCCCCGCAAGAAACGCTTTATTCGACTTCATCGTTGGAACCCCTTCTCTTCGTTTGAACACGGTCTTGTACCGCAGCCATAAAACGCGACAGATGCCGATCCACACACCACGTTTATTCTTGTGAGAATCAAATGCGTGTGTACCAAACAAACTTCACGATCCAAACAAATATCTAACCAGAGAACCGTATGAGAGTCAAGACCGAAACCGGCGGATTTTGAGTACCCTGTGCTGCCGGGTTAAACGAGGGCCTGGTTCAGAAAGGCATGGGGAACAAACCGACGGTATCATTAGTGGATTGACTGACCGCCATTGCTTCAGTAGGGTGTTAGCGAAAGCTCCTCATGCGGGAAGGGCTCGCTCGGGCGAAAGCACTCTCTACCTAGAGACCAGATCTCAACCAAGGGACAAACAGATGACGATCAAGCAAACCGCAATAGCACTCACAACAGCATTCGCGATCGCCTTCGGGGCGTATGCCCAAGAAAGCGCGACATTTCATCACGTTCATTTGAACGTCGTCGACCCAGCGAAGACGATTAAATACTACGAAAAATTCTTTAGCGGTGTACCCGCCAAGTTTCGTGGTGCTTCCGATGCCGTATTGACTGATCGATCGTTCCTACTGTTGAACAAAGTCGAGAAACCTGCGGAATGGAAGATGATTTCATCGATCTATCACATCGGTTGGGGCGGCGTGGACGGCCCTGGTGATTTCGAATGGCGTGATAAAGAAGGTATGGAGTGGGAGTCACCGCTCGCTGCTCTTGGTGCCGAGCACTATATGTATGCCTACGGCCCCGACAAAGAAGTCGTCGAAGTGTGGACCGGATTTCGCCATCACCGATTCGGCCACGTTCATCTGTTTTCCGAAGATGTGAACGCTGCCAAGAATTGGTACAGAGAACACCTCGGCCTCGATGCGTCGCGCGATACACCGAAGCCGCCTAAAGCACCTGCAGACTTGAACGCCATGCAAGTATTTCGTTACTTATGGATGAGCCAGGTCTCCACCGACAACGGTGTCACCATCAACATCTTTGCCAAACCACATGAAGACTCTGTTGTCTGGTGGAACTACGATGGCATCGATGAACTAGTGCCCACCGATGGCCGAGTGGTTGACCACATCGCGTTCTCCTATCCCGACATCGATCCCGTGTTCGAACGCATGAAAAAGAACGGCGTCGAAATTGTGAAGCCTATCGCGTTCAATGACGAATACAAATTGAAAAGCTTCTTCGTCCGTGGACCCGACCAAATCCTCGTCGAGATTGTAGAAGCCCGACCCGTATTTGGTGGCGAACACGAATAGCCATCTACGAACTAGACGTTCAGGCGGTCATTGCAGTCGCCGACAACAATCCTCGTAGCCATGCGTTCGCGGCATCCGCGTTCGCGCTCTTGTGCCAGTACATGTGTAAGAGGACCGAAGGCGTTTCGAAGGGTAACGGATAGCCCCGCAATCCCGCCTGATCCGCCAATACCCTCGGTAAGGTACATGCCAAATCCGTCTTTGCCACGATGAGCGGGGCTGCGGTGTAATCGCGAACTCGTGCCGCAATCACGCGCCGGTGTCCCAACGCTTTCAAGCTTTGGTCCACCGTACCTACCCCTTTTCTCCGACTCGAAATATGGATGTGGCCCAGCGAAAGGTATTGCTTCAGGGTGGGTTTGCGGCGAATGACCGGGTGGTCTTTTCGCACAGCGCAGACATATTCTTCATCCAACAACGGCGTGTGGTGAAGATTCGTGTCGTTTACGAACGCGACATCCACACCAATGTCGATTGTACCCGCAGCGAGTTCTAGTGGCAGTTCCGCCCGTGGGACATAGTAACTACGCAGCGCCATGTTGGGTGCGTCAATTCGCATGCGCGCCAAGAGCCCCGGCAATAAGAGTGCCTCAGTCAGATCTGAGAAACTGCACCGCAGCGTCTGTCCGGAAGATGAAGGATCGAACGTATCGCGATGATCCATGCAGCTATCAATGATCTGCAACGACTTTCGAACGCGATCAACGATTGCTCTCGCCAACGGTGTCGGCGTCATCCCTTCCGATGAGCGAACGAATAGCGGATCGTCAAACGCTGCTCGAAGACGCTTCAATGCGTTGCTGACGGCTGGCTGGGTAATGTGCAGCAGTTCAGCGGCCCGCGTGAGATTGCGTTCCGCATAAACCACATCAAACACCACCAGCAGATTCAGATCCAATTGGGTATTAGTCATACTCAATCTCCATAAATATGGTGAATGATAGTGAATAACAACAATTGATTTCCAGAATGAATGGAGGCCTGGTATTCTTCATGCAAATTGAGGCCCAAACAGCCGGGAGCAGATATCATGGACTTCGCACCGTCAGAAGAAATACAACAATTCCTCGGCCATGTCCGAAAGTATGTTGAAAAGGAACTCTACCCCCTCGAAGAAGACTTCAAGCATATGTCGTGGTCCGAGATCGAGGCCGCACTGAAGCCGCTACGGGAAGCCAATAAGGAGCGAGGTTGGTGGCTTCCTCAACTTCCAGCGGAGGACGGCGGCATGGGCCTGAGTGTCGCCGACCACGGGCTACTCTGCGCTGAGGTCGGTCGCACACCGTTCGGCATGTACGTGATGAACGCGCAAGCGCCCGACGCTGGCAATATCGAAATCCTTATCCAGCATGGAACAGAAGAACAAAAGGCGCGATACCTTAAACCACTGATGGATGGTGAAATCCGCAGTTGTTTCTCAATGACCGAGCCGGAACACGCGGGTTCAAACCCGATACACATGAGCACTCGCGCGGAGAGAGACGGGGATGACTGGGTGATTAACGGCCACAAGTGGTTTTCCTCCTCGGCCGATGGCGCTGAGTTCCTTATTGTCATGGCCGTCACCGACGACAACCCCGACGCAAACCCCTATACACGGATGTCCATGATCATTGTCCCCGCCGACACCCCGGGCTTTCACATCGAGCGCAACATCTCCGTCATGGGCCATGTCGGCGATGGCTACGCCAGCCACGGGGAAGTCTATTACGATAACGTTCGCGTCCCCATCACCAACACGCTCGGTGCCGTCGGTGGCGCATTTGTTATCGCGCAAGACCGACTCGGCCCTGGACGCATCCACCACTGCATGCGCTGGATGGGTATTTGCGAACGCTGCTTCGACATCATGTGCAGCCACGTCGCCATGCGCGAACTCGCGCCGGGCAGGACCCTCGCGTCACGCCAATTCATCCAAGGCTGGATCGCAGAAAGCCGCGCAGAAATAAATGCGGCACGCCTGATGGTCCTCCACGCCGCGTGGAAAATCGACACGGTCGGAAAAGAACACGCCCGCGAAGAAATCGGCATCATAAAATTCTACTGCGCCAACGTCATGGGGCGTGTCATCGACCGCGCCCTCCAATCCCTCGGTGCCGCCGGTATGACGGACGACTTTCCAATCGCGGGATACTACCGAAGCGAACGCGCGGGACGCATTTACGATGGCCCCGACGAAGTTCATAAAGTGAGTGTCGCGCGGCAAATCCTGAAACGCTACGCTGCGGATGTTCCGTCGGTCGGCTAGCTCCGGTTCGATGACCACGGATCCGAAGATGACTTGTCGCCGCCCGATTGTTAAAGTGAATGTTCGGCCTATGAGTAAACAACGGGAGGGAACCGGGAATGAGAGTCCAACCCATTGAAGGCTGTGTGCGCATTGTCTTGGTCGGGGCGTGTTTCGCCTCGATGGCCAACGCGCAACACGGTGCAAGCGATGGCCAATGGCATTCCTACGGTGGCGACGCCGGCAGCACGAAGTATACGCCGCTCGATCAAATCACGAGCAGTAACTTCAACGACCTGACCATCGCGTGGGACTGGGAATCCCTCGATGCCGAAGTCACGGCGCTCCCTGACGTCAAGTTGAAGCCGAGCAAATTCGAAGCGACACCCCTCATGGTTGATGGCGTCCTCTACACCAGCACATCGTTCAGTCAGGTCGCCGCGATTGATGCCGGTACAGGGGAGACCATCTGGAAACATGATCCCGGAAGTTGGCGCGCCGGTCGCCCCGCGAACCTCGGGTTCGTTCATCGCGGCGTTTCCTACTGGAGCAGTGGCGACGAAGCACGCATTATCATCGCAACTGGTCACAGCCAACTCATCGCGCTCGATCCCAAAACCGGAGAACCCTTTTCCGATTTCGGCGATAACGGGAAAGTGAATCTACTCGAAGGGCTCAACCAGAAAACACGGGTCGCGGTTCATCAAGTCAATTCACCACCCATCATTTGCGGCGATGTGATCGTCGTTGGTTCCGTGATATTCGACCGTCCTTCGCGCAAAGAGGGCCTCCGTGGCGATGTTCGTGGATTCGACGCTCGCACCGGAAAGCAGCTATGGCAGTTCCACTCCATCCCCCAAAAGGGCGAATTCGGCCAGGACACATGGGAAGACGATTCCTGGAAATACACCGGCGGCACCAACGTGTGGTCGCTTATGAGTGCAGACGAAAAACTGGGCTACGTCTATTTACCGTTCGGTGCCGCGACCAACGACTTCTACGGCGGGCACCGTCCCGGCGACAACCTATTCGCCACCAGCGTCGTCTGCCTCAATGCGGAAACCGGTGAACGGGTGTGGCACTACCAAACCGTCCACCACGACCTCTGGGATTATGACCTCCCGTGTGCACCGAATTTGGTCGACATCGTTGTTGATGGCAAAGCCATCAAAGCCGTCGCTCAAATGAGCAAGACCGGATTCTGCTATGTACTGGATCGCATCACCGGCGAACCGGTCTGGCCCATTCCTGAAGTGGCTGTACCGCAATCGACCGTTCCCGGCGAGAAGAGCTCGCCGACACAGCCCATGCCCACTAGGCCCGCGCCCTTCGCCCCGCAAGGCATGACCGAAGAAACCCTCATCGATTTCACACCTGAATTGCGGGAAGAAGCAATGAAGATCGTAGAGGAATACGGCTTCGCTCCATTCTTCACCCCGCCAAGCGAAAAGGGGATCATCATGGTTCCCGGCGATGGCGGTGGCGCGAATTGGATGGGGGCGGCCTTTGACCCGGAAACCTCCATCATCTACGTACCTTCCATTTCGTATACGAGATTGCTCGGACTCATCGAACCGGACCAGAGCCGATCCAACATGAACTATTTGGTGTCTCTCAAGTCCATCGGAGGGCCGTCGGGCATGCCGCTGCTCAAACCACCGTACTCCCGGATGACCGCCATCGACCTGAACACCGGCGATCACGTCTGGATGAAACCCGTCGGATCAGGCCTGGAGAACCACCCCAAACTGAAGGGCTTGAACATTCCGCCAACAGGCGGAGGGGGATGGGCGTATCCGCTCGCAACGAAGACGCTCCTGTTCGGTGGACACGGCAATCGCCTACTTGCCATGAATAAGGCGACCGGAGAACTCGTCGGCGAACTTGAATTCAGAGACGCAAACGGAAAATCGATCGGACGCGTGACGGGCACGCCGATGACGTACACGCACGATGGTAAGCAATACATTGCCACCGCCCTGACGGGTGAAGGCTCGATCGGCCATCTTGTCGCGGTTGCGTTGCCGACACAATTTTAATTCGCAAGGGGAGCGTGTCCCTCCCGGCTATCTGAAATCTTGCAAGTGCTGCGTGATAATTTCGAGTGTTTCGATTTCGAAGATCAATACTGAATGTGGCGGAATCTTTTTTCCCGCGCCTTTTTCGCCGTATGCGAGTTCAGATGGGATAAAGATTCGCCACTTCGATCCCACCGGCATTTTCTGAAGCGCCTCTTTCCAACCCGGAAACACTTGGTAGACACCAATGTCCGCAGGCCGGTCGTCTCTATACGTGTTGTCGATTTCACTACCGTCGAGGAGCGCACCACGATAGTGTGTTTTTACTCTATCCGTTTCGGCCGGAATTTTTCCTGTACCTTCCTTAAGCACTTTGTATTGCAACCCGCTCTCCAATACCACGACGCCTTCGGCACGTGCGTTCGCGCGTAGAAACCGTTCGCCAAGGTCTTTCATCACCACAGCATACTGATCCAGTTCACCCGTGCGATTGTCCTTCAACACTCGGTCGATTTCCGCTCGATCCATGTCAAGGGGTCGATTCTCAAACGCATCCCTAAAACCCTTGATGAGCGATTCGATTTCGAATGTCTTGCCGCTGTTTCTCAGTGCATCCGCCAGTTGAACACCTACGCCATAGCTAACCTCCCCCACGTTGTCGCCCCCCCCATCGGCTTCCTGCGCGAAACAAGGCCACGCCGTCAGTGCGGTCGCCGAAAGTGTGAGGATAAACCAGTTCGTGTTCATATCAGCCCTTTCAAACGTACACGCCACCGCGGTATCAACCCGCATAATCGCGGATCACAGAAGCCGACCCTACGGTAGTAACTTGGGCCACGTGACGCAAGTATTCTCGAGAGGTATCGCTTGTGCTTACGCACGTCGGTTGATACGTTTATGGGAAACCGAGGGCGTTCGCGAAGGAAAATGCGGTCTGTGATGATTCGAGTTGATCGAATAGTGAAGTTAATCCTGGCGCATTCTATGGCAATGCTGTTCGTTGCAGCTCCGATCTGCGCTCAGGAAAAGACTGACCCATTGTCACCAACGCTACGGCTTGGCAAACGACTCTTCGTCGAAAAACAATTCACCAATCCACAATCCAATTTCGCCGCGAGTTGCCGATCCTGCCATTTGCCCGATTGGGCACCTGAAGGAAAGCGTGCCTATGCCGACTCAGAACGCTACAGCCTAATCCCCACCAATTCCAGCGGGCGCAAACGCACTACGCTGCGCAACGTGCCCACGCTGTTAGATGTCGCTGACCAAGAACGATTCGGTCACGACGGTCGGTACCCAACTCTGCAGGAGATGATTGAGGGCGAGTTGACCTCACTCCACATGGGCTGGTTACCCGAAGAACGGGAGTGGGCGCTCAATCATATTTACGCGACGTTGCAGTACGATGCAGGGATTGATGAGATCGCCGAAGGCACGTACGCCGAACAATTCAAGAGTGCTTACAATTTCGATATCGAACCGATGAGTCGCGAGGAGACCGTCGAGATTGTGGTTCGATGCTTGAGCGAATACGTCACCACGCTGAAGAGCACACACACCTCATCCTACGATGCATTTGTGTACATGAATCGTTTGCAACGCGAACCGGGAGAGGGCGAGACGCCTGGATACTTTGCCAATGCGTTACTCAACCGCGTTGCGAATCTCGAAGCGCGCACGTCCCCCAAGATTCATCCTGGTTTCGACGTTGACGCCTACAACGGTTTCAAGATATTCATGCGCACTTCGGGCGAACCCGGTACTGGCAATTGCGTGACCTGTCACACCCCACCGCTATTCACCGATGGCGCTTTCCACAACACCGGCATCGCTCAAGCGGAATACGACCGTGCACATGGGGTCGGTGCATTCGCGCAGCTCACTATTCCCGACTCGAATAAATCGAATCGTCCTGACCCAGCGTTCGGCCCCAAGATCGAAAACGGTGAACAAATCAACGCTGACTTGGGGAATTGGAATCACGCCAATGTCGCCGGAACGAACACCGTAGGCGCGTTCAAGACGCCCACGCTTAGGAATCTCGAATACACGGATCCGTACATGCACAATGGCCGTTACGCCAGCTTGGAGGAGGCCATCGCTCAAAAGGTCTGGGCCTGTGCGCTGGCTAAATCAGATGCGTTGCGGGTCGGGGATGCCGCATTGTCGATCATGAATATCACTGACGAGGACATCGAGCCTTTGGTCGCATTTCTCGCTACGTTGAACGATTTATCCGTCGAAGAGTTCGAGGAACATCGGCGGTCTGGGTATTCAGTGGCGGAGACCGATAGCGACCAATAAATTCGAACCGCCACAAAAAAAGAACGTCCTTCACTTTCCGGGAAACCCAAGGGAAAAACAATTCGCCTCCACCCACAGTTCCAAACGGCATGACCTACTAGTGCTTTGTCACTTCCAAAAATGCGGGTTCGCGTCACTCTAATCGAAAAACGGGGACAGTCCACGCGTTACGTTCGTGCCTCACTGCTCTTGGGACAGTCCCCATTTTTCGCCACGTCATTGCGAAGGAGCCCCAGGCGACTGCGGCAATCTCTTCATGCAGTATCGCTTGAGTACGAAGTTAAATAAAGCTGCTCTAATGCTTGGCGGTTCAAAAAAAGCGAGGGGCCCAATCGAGCCCCTCGCTGATAACAAGACTATCTTACGTCGACTTAGTCACCGCTAAGGGGCTCAAGCTTGATGATCGAGCCACGGCCACGTTCGGTGTGACGAATCGGTGCATTGGAATTACTCGTCCAAATGTTACCCGCTTCATCGAATTCGATTTCACGTGTATACGTCACACGCGTCGGCATACGGAATTCGGTGAGTTTTTCCGTTTCCGGGTCGAACACAGAAATTGTGTCGTTACCCGTACCGCAGATCCAAATGTCGCCATTCGGCGCGATGTTCAGCGCATACGGAATCTGGTCCAACGCATCCGGCAGATCATACGAGGTCCACTCTTCCGTTTCGGGGTCGAATTTACCAAAGTTACCCGAGCCAAAAAACGGCACCCATACGATTCCGTCTTTCGCGACGTGTAAACGGCGCGGTCCTCGGTGCGGAGGATTCCATTCCTTGATGTCGCCGCCTTCTACGCTTGGGTCGATACGACCGATACGGTTACCGTTGAGCTTCGTGTACCAAATCGAACCATCGACACACGAGAAGTCGATTCCGTACGGCGTAATGCCGCGGGATTCACCACGACCGGCGCCAACCGCCTGATCTTTACCCAGGAGGTTGTACTGCGTGACTTCAAGCGTTTCCGGGTGCATCGAGAAACAAGCGTTCATCGCTGCGTCCGTGTACCAAATGAGCCCTTCGGGATCATCCGGATTGATGCGCAACGTGTGGGGATACCCACCACGAGGACGCGGTGCTGGCGCGCTCGAAGCAATCGTCCATTCTTTTGACTTTACGTCAAACTTGGCCATCTCGCCCGAAATGCACAACGTAAGCCACATATCGCCGTTGGTCGCCATCTCAATCGAATGAGGTCCGCGATACGGCATCGGCAAATGGTATGTTTCACGGTCACCCGTTTCCGGATTCAATGTCGAGATACCATTCTGGTTCATGTCGATGGCATAGATAAGCCCATCCGAGCCAAGCTCAATGTCATGAATCATGGCGGCATCTTGGTCGCCCATGTCCCATTCCGTGATCTTCGCTTGCGTCGCTGCACCGGTCGGTGCTGCGGGCGCTTCGAATGCAGGCCAGCTCTTTACGGACTCTTCCGAGTACGTTTCGATCAGACGCTGCACAAGCGTCTCTTGCGTATGCTTGTATAACCCGCCAAATCCATCCATTCGTGTCACCATCGTGTCCCAATCGACGGGTTCTTCCGGTGTACGGAAACCGGCTGTCCCTGTCTGATGGCAATACGTGCACATCATCTTGAAGTTTTCTTTATCTTTCGGGTTGTCCCACTTGAGCATGCTGAACGCGCTATCACCCGTCCGTTGCTTCTCAAGTTCTTCACCCGTCGCAGGCGACATCGCAAGTGAGACGTCGCTTGTACCCGCTTTCACGTCTTCTTGAAACTGGTCGAGCTGACCTAACAAACGCGCACGAACTTTGTATGAACCGTCCGCGAGTTCATCAATCGTGAATGAACCATCCGCCTGACTGAATACCGAAACATACTTTTCGTTCTCAGCGTCTTGCGCCGAAACCATCACGCCTTCCATCGTCTTGCCCGCAGCATCGACGATTGTGCCGCTAATCGTTGCCGCGTACGCCGGCGTCAAAGACACACAGAGCGCCAACGCCGCCACCGCCATCAATTTTGCTCGATTCACAAGCCTTCCTCCTCAAGTTCCAATATTTAATACTGCCCAGACTGAATAGTGTACTGGAGTCCAATAGTGACCCAAATCCATTTTGCAATCGCAAACGCTACACAGCCCAACAACCCCGGCTCCATGGCACAGTAACAACCATATACCTGAAGCCCTTCATCCTGACCCGGCCAGTATGGTAAAGGTCATTCTCCCTGTCAACTGTTCCGAAATCTGCGGTTTACGCGGAGTACACGCTCCCGATGGGCAGTGGCATATGGGGTCAACTGGGTTACATTCAAACTCAACAACGGAGGGCATGAAGCATGATTGGGCTTTTAGGCATCCAATGCCAACAAAATAGTCGACTACCAGGTATCAATATTGGGCCTTTTCTTGCCAGTGCGCGGCTCGACCGGCGGCAAACTTCTAAGCCCCATGTTGATCCAATCGCGCGACGCCGCCGGGTCAATGACATCGTCGATCCCGAAAAACGTTGCCGCATTCACCGCCTTCGCTCGGTCATAGGCCTCGGCGACCATTTCATTGTATTTCTCAAGGCGTTCCGTTGGGTCTTCAATTGCGGCAAGGTCGTTCCGAAAACCGAGCTTGACCGCGCCCTCAATATTCATCCCCGCAAACTCGGCCGTCGGCCACGCCGCTGTGAAAAACGGGACCATGGATCCCGCACCACACATTGCTTGCGCGCCCAATCCGTACGCCTTCCGAACAACTAACGCAAACATCGGCACTGTTAGATTTGCGGTCGTATTGAACATGCGACAACAATGTCGAACTAATGCCGTCTTCTCCACTTCCGGACCCACCATGATGCCGGGACAATCCATCAACGTAATCACAGGCAAATCGAATGCGTCACACAGCTGTAAAAACCGCGCGCCTTTGTCCGCGCCATCCGAGTCAATCGCCCCTGCGAGATGATGCGGGTTGTTCGCGATGAGGCCGAGCGGTTTTCCTTCGATTCGAACTAATGCCGTAACAATTCCGATACCAAATTCTTTGCGGATTTCTAGGACCGAGTCCTTATCCGCCAATGTCTCGATCACATCCTGAATGTCATACGTACGAATCCGGTTCTCCGGAATGATGTGCCGCATCAATCGCTGATCGTTTGCTTCCCAATTCTCGAGACTGCCTTGGAAATACGAGAGGTATTTCTTCGCAACTTGCGTAGCCTCGGCCTCGTCTTTCACCAAAATGTCCACAACCCCATTGGCAACTTGCACCGACATCGGACCGATTTCTTCTGGCGTAAAAACCCCGAGCTGACCGCCCTCGATCATCGCGGGACCGCCCATACCAATCGTAGAATTCGCTGTCGAGATGACCACGTCAGCACACCCCAATAACGCCGTGTTACCGGCGAAACACCGACCTGAATTGATCGCCACTAACGGCACCAGGCCACTCAATTTCGACCATTGTGTGAACGTCGTAACGTCCATCCCTACACCACCGGTCTTGTCGACGTCGCCCGGCCGCCCTCCCCCACCTTCGGTGTACAAGACCACCGGCAATTTGAACCGATGCGCTAGGTCAAACATCCGGTCCTTTTTATAGTGATTCTTTTCGCCCTGCGTTCCCGCCAAGACGGTGTAGTCATACGAAATTGCCATGACCCGCGCATCATTCCCTGGAAACAGGTCTCCATTCACCGTGCCCATCCCACAAATGAGACCATCGCGAGGCGACTTCGATCGCAACCAATCCATCGTGCGACGACGACGTTGCGCCGCGACCACCAACGCACCGTACTCATGAAACGTGCCGTCGTCGCACAAGTCGAGGATGTTTTCCAGCGCGGTTCGTTGCCCGGTCTTCGTCCGCTTCGCGATGGCGTCCGGACGATTCTCGTCCAAGCCGAAAGCATGCCGATCAATTGACTCTTGCAAATCGCCGCGAATCTCGTCGAGATCGATCTCCGCTGCAACAAACCCGTCGTTGTCGCCAACGTCGCACTCCTCAATGAAGATCAGCGCGTGTCCCTCCTGAACAACGTCGCCCTCACGCACGCCCACACGACGTACGATCCCGCTCACCGTGGCGACGACATGGTGTTCCAATTTCATCGCGGCCACGATGACCAAATCTTGACCCTCGAAAATGGTATCGCCTTCTGACACCGCAACACTAACAATCGTCCCCTGCATCGGCGCGGGAACACCGACGGAACCATCGGGCGCGACCTGTTCCAGTGGTGCCGCTGCCGTCACGCTTGACTGCGCCTGCTTCACCGAACGGTCATGATCGAACAGCGCCAACGGGTCCGAACTGCCGAGCTGCGCACCCGCCAATCCAGACTTGGTTTCCGTTTCGATTACTTCCGGTTCATGAAAGCGCCGCCGATGTTCTCCGTTATCCGCTGCGGCGAGCTCACCGGCCATGTCGTCCACCCATCGGGTATAGACATTTCCAGCGAGGAAGTCAGGATGTTTCAGCACTGTTTGCAGGAATGGAATGTTGGTCTTCACACCTTCCACTCTGAATTCACTCAGTGCCCGGCACGTACGCTTTACCGTGTCCTCAAAATCAGCCGAACGGGAATGGCCGATGACCTTCGCCAATAACGAATCGTAGTTCGGACTCGTCGTATAGTTCGCGTAACCAAACCCATCCGTACGCACCCCGGGCCCACTCGGAACATCGTACGCGGTAATCGTACCGCCGGACGGACGCACCTCGCCGTCAGCCGTCATCGTCTCCATATTCACGCGCGCCTGTACGGCGTATCCTGCGCTCGCCCCGAGGGATTGCTGCTCCAGACCCATCTCCGCCAACCGATCGCCTCCCGCGATTCGCAATTGCGTCTGCACGAGATCAACGCCCGTAATCTCTTCCGTAACGGTGTGTTCAACTTGGAGACGCGCGTTCACTTCCAGAAAGACAAACGAACTCGGTGTATCCGCCGCATCGACCAAGAACTCAAAAGTTCCCAGATTGTCGTACGACACATCGTTCGCGAATGCCACCGCCGCATCGCATATTTCTTGCCGCAACGAATCCGGCAAGTTGGGCGCAGGGGCAACCTCGATAATCTTCTGATGACGACGTTGAACGCTGCATTCGCGCTCGCCGAGATGAATGACGTGACCGTCTTGATCGCCCACAATCTGCACTTCGATATGGCGCGCACGCGGTAGCAATTCCTCCACGTAAAGCGCGCCATTGCCGAATGCCGCTAACGCCTCCGATTGGCAGCGTTCATACGCATCCGCGATCGCTTCCCTCTCCAGAACGATCCGAGTACCACGCCCGCCCCCGCCCGCGATGGCCTTTATCATCATCGCGCCTGACTCAAGGGAATCGAAAAACGACCCCGCCTCCGGAAGCAACGTCGGCTTATCGGTCCCTCGAATGACAGGAACGCCAGCGTCGGCCGCCGCGACCCGCGCGCGGCTCTTATCCCCGAACAACTCCAGTAACTCTGGGCGAGGTCCGACAAACGTAAGGTGCGCATCAGCGCAACGGCTTGCAAACGCGCCGCTCTCCGCAAGGAATCCATACCCTGGATGGACGGCGTCGCAATACGTACTGGTCGCGACTTCGATCAGTTCGTCCACGTTGAGATAGGCGGGAACTCCGGCGCAGGACAACGGCACCGCTTCGTCCGCAATGCGAAGATGCAGGCTCTGAGCATCGTCCTCCGAATACACCGCTACGGTTTCGATGCCGAGGTCATGCGCAGCACGTGCAATGCGAATAGCGATCTCACCACGATTCGCGATGAGCAATCGAGAAATAGACATCATCAATTTCCTAACAACCGCTTAAGTTGGGCTTCTTAAACAATACTTCGACCAGCGTAGATTGAAATCAACGCGCATTCAAGCCATCAACGATGCCTTATTCGCGAGTTCCGAGTTGAAAAGTCGACGTTTCGCGACTAGAGTGCGAGCCGGTTTCCAGTCTGAATTGCTACATAAGCGACCCCATATTTCATCAAGGGGTCCCATTAGGAGTGACACCATTGGATCTGTCCTTTGGCGCAAAGTACGACGATTTCCGCAACACCCTTCGCGGATTCATCAACGATAACGCCCAACACGCACCCAAACCCGGCGAAGTCGACTTAGAACGAACGCGGGCTTGGCAACGCCGCCTCATTGAGCACGGCTATGCGGCACGCACGATTCCCAAAGAATACGGCGGCGGCGGCTACGATGCCGACATCCTTGAATCGCGCATCATGACCGAAGAATTTGCGCATGCCCAAATATCAGGTGGAATGGGCGGGCAAGGGATATCGTTTCTGGTTCCGGTGCTCATGGAACGTGGAACGGAAGAATTGCGTCAGCGATTTATTGGACCTGCAATTCGCGGTGAAGAACTTTGGTGCCAAGGCTATTCCGAACCCAACGCGGGTAGCGATCTCGCCAGCCTTCAAACACGCGCTGACCTAATCGGCGATGAATGGGTAATCAACGGCCAAAAAATTTGGACCAGTAGCGCCAAGACTTCTGACTGGATGTTTTGCCTCGTCCGCACAGAACCCGAAGCGCGAAAACACCACGGTATAAGTTTTCTTCTTCTCGAGACGAATACGCCGGGAATCGACATTCGTCCGATTAAGACAATGAACGGTGAATCCTTCTTCAATGAAGTCTTCTTCGTCGACGCGAAAGTCCCGAAAGATCAGATCGTCGGCAAAAGAGGCGAAGGCTGGTCCATCGCGAACGCCGTCTTAAAACACGAACGCAACAGCCTGGGCGATCCAGGCCTGATGCTACGCCGACTCAATGCGCTCACCGATCTGATGAAGAATGAAACCGTCAATGGCGTGCGAGTGATCGACAATCCGATTTATCGTGACCGACTAATGAAGATCCAAGGCGAAGTGATGGCCATGCGTTTCAACGACCTTCGTCTTCTCAGCGCTAGCGTGAACGGCAACGATGCAACTCTTGCAGCGATGATCGTGAAGCTTCAAGGAACCGAATTGCGTCACGAACTCGAAGGTTTAGCGGTCGATGCGCTCGGCGAACTCGGCCTCCTGTATGAAGACAGCCCCTACTTGCGGGACCGCGGTAATTGGCAACGGGAATACATGCATTACCTCGGCCTCATCATTGGCGGAGGCACGTCCCAAATTCAGAAAAACATCATCAGCGAACGCGGCTTAGGCATGCCCCGCGAACCCAAAACGCAATAACGGACTAGAGAGGCTACATGGACTTCGGACGATCAGACGAGCAGGTTCTCCTACAACAAAGTGTGGGCGGCTACTTAGAAAAAAACGGTGGGCTTGAACGCGCACGTCAATTTGCAGACGGCGGCGAAACAAGAGCCGACGATGTGTGGGCTGGACTCAGCGACATCGGTATTCCCGCACTGTTGATCCCAGAAGACCACGACGGACTGGGGCTAACGTTCCTCGACGCCGCACTTGTCGCTGAAACGCTCGGCGCACATGTAACGCCCGCCCCGTTTGTCTCCACCGTCGTCATGGCACCGCTCGCGATAACACTCGCCGGATCGGACGCGCAACGTTCAACGTGGCTCCCTAAACTCGCCGACGGCAGCGTCATCGCTGGCACCGCCATAACCGAAACCATCGGCGCGCGACAAGGCGCAGGCGTCAAATGGGACGGATCGGCCCTCAACGGCAACGCACTGTTCGTCCTCGACTTTGAAGCGGACCTCTATCTCGTTGCCGACGATCAGCGCAACCTATATCTCGTCGAAGCCAACGCCCAGGGATTGGACCGAACCCTACTCACCACCGTCGATAAGACCCGGCCCGTGGGTGAACTCGTGTTCAGCAACGTCGCAGCAGATCCACTACCAAACGGAAGCGGCGCGGATGTTTGCGGACGCATTATCGACGCGGGCCGAATCATACTCGCCGCCGACACCCTCGGTGCCGCGCAAAACATGTTGAACCAAGCCGTCGAGTACTCCATGGTCCGCGAACAATTTGGTCGCGTGATCGGATCATTCCAAGCCGTAAAACATATGTGTGCCGAAATGGCCGCAGGCCTCGAACCTTGTCGATCAATGATGTGGTATGCCGCACACGCCTTCGAAGCCTTGCCGGAGGAGTCATCCCTCACGGCATGCCACACCAAAGCGCATGTATCCGAAGTCGCCAAGTTCGTCGCCAAAACGTCGACCGAAGTGCACGGCGGCATGGGATTCACCGACGAACTCGGATTGCACTACTGGTTCAAACGCATCGAATTCAACCGTCAACTGCTCGGTGGTCCGGATAAAGTGCGTGAAGAAGCAGCGGCGCTGCAAGGATTAGCGTAACGGCTAGAAACTCTTCACCACAAAGACACGAAGGACACAAAGAACTCACAAAGAAAAGCCTTTTTGAGGAAAGGGGTAAAAGGGAAGTCCCTTCTTCGTGTGCTTCGTGGTGAAACAACATTGGACTAAACCGCCAAGACAGCTTGTATGAATCTAGTGCTTTATCACTTCCAAAAATGCGGGTTCGCGTCACACTACTCGAATGTTTAATCGTGACAAAGCACTAGCTCGTTTTGGGACGCTACTTAGAAAGACACGACCCTTTGTGAATTTTTTGTATCCTTGGTGCCTTTGTGGTGAAAAGAATAACGAACTAAACCACCGCCGCCGCCAAGGTCGCCTGGTCGATTGCTGTCTTCGCATCCAACTCGGCTGCCTCATAGGCCCCACCGATGAGCGTTGCGTCGATTCCATCTCTTGCTAAATCATCATGTACCGTGCGCAATGGTTCCTGACCAGTACAAACGATTACCGTGTCAACCTCAAAGACACATGGTTCGTTTTCAAAAATGACGTGAAGCCCTTCATCATCGATTTTCTGATACTCGACGCCCGGCATAAATTTCACACCACGCCGCGCTAAGGTAATCCGGTGCGTCCATCCAGTTGTACGCCCAAGACTGCGTCCGAGCCCGGTCGTCTTTCGCTGCATTAGATACACCGTTCGATCCGCTCTAGCCACCACAGGTTCTACGCCCGTCACACCGCCTCGAGGATGATTCTCAAAATCGATTCCCCATTCCTTCGCAAACACGTCAACATCTAACGAAGCGGATGTCCCCGCATGCGTAATCAATTCCGCGACATCGAAACCAATGCCGCCCGCGCCCATAATCGCGACGGATTTCCCAACTTCCCGCTTTCCCTTAATCACATCGATATAGTTCACAACCTTCGGATGATCGATGCCCTCGACCTCCGGCACGCGCGGCACGATCCCGGCAGCAATAATGATTTCATCGAACCCGTCGTCTTTGAGATTCTCCGCAGTTGCTCGTGTATTCAGTCGCAAATCAACGTTATACACTTCGAGCATCCGACGGTAATACCGAATCGTTTCGTGAAACTCTTCCTTACCCGGAATACGTTTTGCTAAATTGAACTGCCCGCCGATTTCCGACGCTGCATCGAACAACGTAACGTTGTGTCCGCGTTCCGCAGCCACCGTCGCATACGCCAGCCCCGCCGGACCCGCACCAACCACCGCGATTGATTTCGGCGTATCAATCGGCGCATACGTGATTAGCGTTTCCCGACACGCGCGCGGATTCACCAGGCAACTTGTCGGCCGTCCTGTAAATGTATGATCCAAACACGCCTGGTTGCACGCAATACACGTGTTGATTTCATCCTCACGGCCTTCCGCCGTCTTGTTCACCAACTCCGCATCCGCCAACATCGGTCGCGCCATCGCCACCAGATCCGCTGCACCACTCGTCAACACGTCCTCCGCGACATCCGGCATATTGATCCGATTGCTCGCAATCATCGGCAGATTGATTTCTTCGCGCAAACGCTTGTTCACCGACGCGAATGCCGCACGTGGAACCATGGTCGCGATCGTCGGAATCGCCGCCTCATGCCAAGTGAAGTGGCAATTGATGATCGACGCGCCCTCCTCCTCGACCCGCTTCGTGAGCAACACGACTTCCTCCCACGACATCCCGCCCTCAAGCATGTCCATCCCCGGCACGCGATAGATAACGATGAATTCGTCGCCGACGGCTTCACGTACACGTCGCATCACCTCGACCGGAAACCGCATCCGATTCTCATACGAACCGCCCCACTGATCCGTCCGCTGATTCGTCTTTTCCACCAAAAAAGCGCTCAACAAATAGCCTGCCGACGCTATGATCTCTACGCCGTCATACCCCGCTTCTTTTGCAAGGCGCGCACACGTCGCGAAATCCGACAACTGCTTCTCGATACCCGCCTCATCTAATTCGGTCGGCTCTGATCGCGCGATACGTGACTTCACCGGCGAAGGCGCTACCGGCGTAGGATTCGCCAACGGCCCCGCGTGCAAGATCTGCATGCAAATTTTTACTGAGGGATCAGCCGCATGCACTGCATCAGTAATCAAACGATGTTGTTCAACTTCTTCGGCGTTCTGCAGTTTTGAACCCGCGCCGCCTTCCGGATTCGGCGCGATGCCCCCCGTGATAATCATCCCCACACCACCCGCCGCACGCTCAGCGAAATACACCGCCAACCGTTCAAATCCATTCTCCGCTTCTTCGAGACCGGTGTGCATCGAACCCATCACCACACGATTGTTGAGCTGGACGTTGCCAACGTCTAGTGGTGCGAATAGCTGGGGGTACTTCGCGATTCCGGGTTTATCAGAGATTGCGATTGTCATGGTTTTTCTTTCATCTGGGTTCATTTGCAGCAAGAAGGAAATGATACGGATTCACCCGCACAATGAGCCACCATCAAAAAAACGCGCAAGATTCGGAGAATTCTTTGGAGTGCGTAAGCTTGCTTGCGCTTTGCCTAAGCGAGCTTGCTCGTGGCATATCGCGGGTTCCTTTGGATTACGAAGCAAGCTTCGCGGGGCGAAAGCGGTGGCAAGCCACCGCACTCCAAAACAGTCCTAAAAAAAATGGCCCGCCGCAAGCGCTTCTTACGGCGGGCCTACTGACCACAATTCTAACTATATCCGTTCAATAATGATCGCTGGTGCCATACCGCCACCCGCGCACATTGTGACGAGGCCGGTATTCAGGTCGCGCCGTTCGAGTTCGTCGAGCAGCGTGCCGATGAGGACGGAACCTGTCGCAGCAATTGGATGACCCAGTGCGATTGCGCCGCCATTGACGTTACACTTCGCCCGGTCCAATTCCAGATCGCGCATAAATTTGAATGCAACGACTGCGAACGCCTCGTTAATTTCAATGAGGTCGATATCGTCCAGCGACATACCAGCTTTATCCAACACTTTACGCGCTGCCGGAACCGGCTCATTCAACATCAACGTCGGACTACCCGCCATGTTCGCCATCGCTTTGATACGGGCACGCGGCTTCCAGCCCTGCGACTTCGCATAATCCGGCGAGGTCAGCAAGAGGCATGCAGCGCCATCAACAACGCCCGAAGAATTACCTGCGTGATGCACGTGATCGACTTCGAGGTCGGGATAATTTCGCTTCACCAAGTGATCGAACGTCTCGCCGGTGTCGTCGAAAGGCATTGGCATAAATCGCTCAAATACTGCCGGTAGCCCCGCCAAACCTTCCATCGTCGTTTGCGGACGTGGAAACTCATCATGGTCCAGCGCGAGAGAACCATCGTCGTTATAAACCGGAACGACGCTCTTCTTGAAGTAGCCGTTCTTAATCGCATTGTCCGCACGAATCTGGCTCTCATTGGCCAAGCCATCGACATCTTCACGAGTGATGCCCTCGAGCGTCGCAATAACATCCGCGCAAATTCCTTGATGCCACTGCGGATGCAAGTCGCGCAAGTGCATGTTGCCCGCGTCCATCAAGCCCTGTTCAAGCGTCGCGGTGTACGACATCATCTCCACACCGCCCGAGACGATACAGTCTTCCATCCCAGCCATGATCGAGGCCGCGCCCATGTTGACGGACGTAATGCCGGACCCACAAAAGCGATCGAGCGTTACCGCAGCGGCTTTCGTATTCCAACCCGCATCCAAGACCGACATACGACCGATGCAAGCACCTTGCTTCCCCTTCTGCGAGCTACAACCCCAAATCACATCATCCACTTCTTCCGTATTGATGTCGTTGCGTTCCGCGATCGCTTTCAACGCCGTCGATGAGACTCGCTGCGGATGCAGATGGGCCAACGCGCCTTTACCCTGTTTGCCAATTCCACGTGGCGTGCGGACGGCATCGATAATCCAAGCTTCTTGTGACATAGTGGTACGTTCTCCTGTGCTTACGTTGGCCGATTTAGAATCCGGTAATTTATCCGAAGTGGATTAGGATACTCAATTTTCACCCAGCACGGAACATTCTTCACTAGAATCAATCGCGAGGGACACCCATGATAGACATCAAAAAAGAAAATCGTGTCATGACTCTCACCATCAACCGGCCAGAGGCACTAAACGCAGCCAATGATGAGGTATATGCTGGCATTCGCAAGGGCCTGAAAGACGCTGAGTCAGATTCGACGGTTGCCATCGTCGTGCTTACCGGCGCTGGACGCGCATTTTGCGCGGGCCAAGACCTCAGCGAATTGAACGCCCGAAACGAAGCAGGGGAGTCCTTGCCCTCCGAGTTTCCTCACATGCTTGAGACGATTGCTCATTTCAGAAAACCCCTAATTGCAGCAGTAAACGGCCTCGGTGTAGGCATTGGGATGACTATCCTCTCGCATTGCGACCTCGTCCTGATGGCATCCAACGCACGTCTGCGCACGCCGTTCCCGCAACTCGGTCTCGCTCCGGAAGCGGGAAGCAGTTATACGTTCGCGCGCGTCATGGGCTGGCAAAATGCGGCCTATACTCTGATGTCAGGCAGATGGTTTGAAGCGCAGGAGTGTCTAGAAATGGGACTCGCCTGGCGCGTATGTGACCCGGACACCCTCCTATCCAAAACCTATGCCGTCGCTCAAGAACTCGCGGCGAATCCCATTCCTTCCCTAGTCGCCACAAAGGATCTCATGATCGCTGCTGGTCGGACTTCCCAGACCATTGCCGCCCACGAACGAGAAACTGCCGCCTACACGACGCTCCTGGGCGCACCTGCGAATGAGGAAGCCATTCAAGCCTTCCTGGAAAAACGCGATCCTGCATTCGACACCATACCCGGTCTATAGAAGACACCAAGTAGCGCATTTTATAAATCATTGACACCTCAATCGCTATTCATATTGTCGAAGACACTTGACGGATGAGGGCATTTGCGGGCAACATATAAGGATTGAGGAGAGCGGGCGTATCCCGCTATATTTTGTCCGAGGTCGCGATTCTTGCGGAAGAGCATTACCCGGATGTCGACGGTCTGGTTTTTTTCCTTCAGTGCTTTGAAGTCAGAGAACATTCCGCCACACGAATTGGGAAGGGGAGTTTGACTATGTTTTGGAAATCAACCTGTGCAGCACTGGCCCTGGTCGTCATGACCGGTTGCCTACACAATCGGGGCGTACATACGGTACCTCATGATCGTGATTACAAAGCGCTTGAGAAACACACGTACGAAGAGGCAAAACCTGCCGTTAAAGAAGCGCATCGCAAAGGCGCACACCACTTTGCACCGTACCAATACACTTCGGCGAAGACCTATCTCGACTATTCGATCGACGCTCGTCGCGAAGGTGACCGCAAAGGTCACCGCGACTACGCGAAATTGGCTCAAGAGTTCGCCGATGATGCGATCGCCGAAGGATCCGGAATTCCGGACAAAGGCGAATTGGCCATGCCGGAAACGCACGGCGAAGCGAAGGATGAGTTCAACCGCCTGAAGGCGCGTTACCAAGAACTCGATCCCTGCAAAGCCAAGCTAGTCGCGCCGCACATCTACGCGCACATCGAAACAAACCTCGCGCAAGCCGAACATGAGATCTGGGAGCGTCGCCACTATCCGGAAGGCATTCGCCACCTGCGTCATGTCGAACCCGACATCGACGCAATCTGGGCGATGGATGCGGACAAAGACGGCGTACGCGACATGGACGACGGCGAACCTTGGATTCCCGAAGATCCGGATAGCTTCCAAGACGGCGACGGAATCCCGGAACCGAAACCATACCCGATTCTCGATGACGTCAACTTTGCGACCGACAGTTCGGTGCTCTCGGCCAACGCCAAGGGTTACCTGACCGGTATCGCCCACATGCTTATTGACGGGTATAGCGAAGCGACCTTGATTCTCAACGCCCACACGGATAGCGATGCGACCGACGACTACAACATCAGCCTGTCGCAACGTCGAGAACAAGCGGTCAAAGACTTCTTGGTCGAAACCGGTGCCAAAGCCAGCCAGATTCAGAGCGCACACCACGGCGAAGGGTCTCCGAAAGCGGACAACTCAACGTCAAGTGGTAAAGCCCAGAATCGCCGTTGCGAGTTGATGCTCGACAGCGCCGACCCGGTTAGCCCGTATTGCAACTAAGCTAACTCAGAGCGATAAACAATGGCCCGCACCCTTGTCATGGGATGCGGGCCATTTTCTTTTCTACAACTAGAACCTCATGCCATTTGAAATTGTGGGTAGAGGCGAAATGACTTAGACCTGGATACCTCTGGAGAGTAGAGTAGGTTCGGTCATTTGTAGCGCTGGCTTCCAGCCGGCATTTTGGGGCCACGCGCGTCCAAAGCGGCTGGAAGCCAGCGCTACAACAACACACTATGCGTCTTTCGTACGTAAACGTGATGGTTGAACGACGGGACCAACAACCCCTTGAATCAATTGGCATGAGGTACTAGAACCGAATTAGTTTACAAGAGTCTTCGCAGTGAAATCCTATACGTGAAGCAAGCTGCTATCGGTGTTCATCGGTGGCTAATAAAACATACGACGTGGCACGCTCTCACCGAAGAGTCCCTTCCTTCTACAAGATTGCCGTAGTCGCCTGAGACTCCTTCGCAATGACGGTGCGTGGAAGTTGTTTAGGAGAAGAGTGAAAGGGATCGAGGAGGGATTCAGTCAGAACCGTCATCCTCTGTGACTATTCCTCGCGGACTTCGAGTACGACTTTACCGACTGCCTTCCGTTGGACAAATAGGTTCAACGCGTCTTCATATTGTTCGAGCGGAAAACAGTCATTAACCAGCGGCTTGAGTTTTCCTTCGTTGTACAACTCGAACAGTTCGCGCGTGTTTTGATCGTGGACCTCCGGTTCACGTCCGCGAAAGGCACCCCAAAAGACGCCGACGATTTGACTGCCTTTAAGCAACGCTAGGTTGGCCGGCAATTTCGGGATACGGCCACTCGCAAAACCAACGACAAGCAAACGGCCTTTCCAGTTGATGCAGCGTGCGGATTGATCGAACATGTCACCGCCTACCGGATCGTAAATGACGTCAGCGCCATTCTGATCCGTTAAATCTTTCACCTTCTCCTTGAGGACGCCGTCACCGTAATTGATGAGTTCGTCTGCACCCGCCGCTTTCGCGAATTGAAGTTTTTCGTCCGTGCTCGCCGCGGCAATGACACGCGCTCCAAACGCCTTGCCAATTTCCACCGCGGCGAGTCCCACACCACCACTCGCGCCGAGCACTAGCAGTGTCTCGCCAGGTTGAAGGTCGGCCCGTTGCTTTAACGCATGGTATGAAGTCCCGTAGATCATGCCGAACCCGGACGCGGTGCGCATATCCATCCCGTCGGGAATCAATTCAACGCCCGCTTCAGGAGCCACAGCGCGTTCGGCCATTCCTCCGGTGCCAATCATCGCCAACACACGGTCGCCGACCTTCGTTCGCGTAACGCCGTCACCCACTTCAGCCACGATACCCCCGACTTCCGACCCAGGTGTAAACGGAAACGGGGGCTGGAATTGATATTTGCCTGCAATTTGAAGCGTGTCCGGGAAATTCAACCCCGCAGCATAGACGTCGACCAAGACTTCGTGTGACTTCGGTGCCGGGTCATCGATCTCTTCGAACGTGAGATTTTCCGGAGGGCCATACGCTTTACACAACACTGCTTTCATTCCTGGGTGTATCCTTCCTTGGAGTTTTCTCGGTTACGCGCCGATTTCTTCGACGAGTTCCCATGCACGTTTCGCCGATCGTTTACATTCGTCGCGGCGCCCGCGCCAATGTTCCGAACTCGCGTTTCCATCGAGCCCTCGCTTATAAACGCCCTGCACAATCGCGCCAATACGAAACAAGTTGTACGCGATATAGAAATTCCAATTCTCGATTTCACCACGCCCGGCAGCCGTACAGTACAAGTCGAGAAATTCCTTCTCCGTCGGAACCCCTGAGTCAGGTTCCGGAAACACGTCGACGCCGGATTGCGGCAGGTGATAGCCCATGCAGCAATATCCTAAATCGCCGAGCGGATGGCCGATCGTGCTAAGTTCCCAATCGAGGATGGCGACCACGCGGGGTTCCGTCGGATGAATGACGCAGTTGCCCATTCGATAGTCGCCGTGCGCGATAGATTGCTCATCGACTTCGGGTATGTTTTCCGGAAGCCACTTCATGAGCGCGTCCATTTCCGGAATCGCTTCGGTTTGTGACGCGACATATTGTTTTGACCACCGGGAAATCTGGCGCGCGAAATAATTGCCTTCCCGTCCAAAACCGTCTAAACCAATCGCGCTGTAGTCGACAGCATGCAGCGCTGCGAGCACACCGGCAAAGTGTTCATACAACGCCGCACGATCTTCCCGCGCAAACCCGGGCAAGCGCGTGTCGATTATCACACGCCCTTCAACATTTTCCATGACATAGAATGCCGTGCCAAGGATCGACTCGTCCTCACACAACGCATACGTCTTCGGAACTGGAACGCCCGTATCTCGGAGTGCCGTCATGATGCGATACTCGCGATCCACCGCGTGCGCAGATTTGAGCAACGTACCCGGCGGCTTCTTTCGCATCACGAATGAATCACCGCCTGCTCGAATCAAGAAGGTAGGATTGGACTGACCGCCCTCGAATTGCAAGACTTCGAGATTCGTAAAGTCGCCGTCCATGTGTTCAGTCATATAGGCCGCGAGCGCACCCTCATCAAAACGATGATGATCGCGAACCGGCGTGAGTTCAGGCATACCGCTCATAATTTTCGATTACTCCGCATCGTGTTTCCCGAGAGGCGGTAGTTTAACGACTCCCGGAGTCCAGATCACGCTCCTTGTGAGTCGCGAGAAAGTCATCAGTTTGTTCGGGATGGGCGCGGTCATTATCATGAAAACTCACAACCCAGTAGGTACAGACAATGGCCCAACGTTCATCCAGGCAAATCACATTTCACTTCACCCCCGCGATCGTTCTGCTCGTACTTTCGCTTTCGACTGCGATTCCCACTGCGCGCGCCGCAGAAGATCGAAAGCCGAATATCATCTACATCATGGCCGACGACCTCGGCTACGGCGATCTCAGTTGTTACGGTCAACAGAAATTCGAGACGCCGAATATCGATCGGCTTGCGACGGAGGGAATCCGCTTCACGCAACACTATTCCGGCAGCACCGTCTGCGCCCCATCGCGTTGCAGCCTGATGACAGGGATGCACACCGGCCACGCAATTATTCGAGGTAACAGCGAAGTTAAACCAGAAGGCCAAAGGCCACTTCCTGCGAATACCGTGACACTCGGCAGTCAATTACAGAAGGCAGGGTACGTGACCGGTATGTTCGGAAAGTGGGGATTGGGTTCGCCCGGTTCTGACGGCGACCCCATGAACCAGGGTTTCGATACATTCTACGGTTACAACTGTCAACGCCACGCACACCGGTATGACGTCGAATACCTTTGGCACAACGACAAGAAAGTGGACGTATCGACTTCAGATTACTCCCACGATCTCATCGCGCATCAAGCCCTCTCATTTATTCGTGATCACAAAGACGAACCCTTCTTCTGTTACGTCCCCATTACGATTCCGCATGCCGCCATGCAAGTGCCGGAAGATGATGCCACGCCATTTCGAGAAAAATGGCCAGAGTTCGAGGAAGAGATTGGGCGGTATGCCGGTTCAGAAGTTTTGAATCCAGTCGCACGATTCGCGGGTATGGTGACGCGAATGGATCGCACAGTCGGCCAGGTATTGGATCTATTGAATGAGCTTGGTCTAGACGAGGACACATTGGTGATTTTCACCAGCGACAACGGCCCGCATCAAGAAGGCGGACATCAGCCCGAGTTCTTCAATTCCAATGGTCCGTTGCGCGGAATAAAGCGCGACTTGTATGAAGGCGGAATTCGCGTGCCCATGGTCGCGCGCTGGCCGGGAACCATCGCGCCAGGCCGTGAGTCGGACCATCAATCGGCTTTTTGGGACGTGTTGCCGACGCTCGGAGACGTTGCGGGTTTTGAAACGCCCGACACGATCGATGGGATCTCCTTCCTCCCAACACTACTGGGCAAACAAGATGATCAAGTGAAACACGACTACCTCTATTGGGAATTCCATGAACGCGGCGGTAAACAGGCCGTCCGTCGAGGGAATTGGAAGGCAGTTCGATTGAACGTGTCGAAGAATCCGAACAACCCAATTGAGTTGTACAATTTGAACAACGACATTGGCGAGGTCAACAATGTAGCGGAGGCGCATCCGGGCATCGTTGCAGACATGACCCGGTTAATGAATGAATCGCACACAGAGTCCACCACTTTCAAACTCTTCAAGTAATCCTGAAAAACAGACCCAAAGGAAATGAAAACGTGATACATGCTAAATCACTAAATCGAAACAGCTTCTCCAGCCTCCTTGTCATAACGATGAGTCTGCTTTCTATTTCAGGCATATCATCTGCCGCAGACGAATTCTCCGTCGTATACGAAGGCGAGGATGGAATCGGCACGGGCAAACACATCGTATTCATCGCATCGGATCACGAATACCGAGGCGAGGAAACATTGCCAGCACTGGCTCGCATTATGGCCAAGCACTATGGATTCAAGTGCACGGTAATCTTCGGCATAGACGAGAAAACCGGTGAAATTCTCCCGGGGAGTAGCCATCTTGGAGGCCTTGAAGTTCTCAAGAAAGCTGATTTGATGGTCATCGCGATGCGGTTCGTGAACATGCCTGATGAAGAAATGCAGCACTTTGTTGATTATGTCGATCGCGGCGGACCCATCATCGGTCTGCGCACATCCACCCACGCATTTCAGATTCCGAAAGATCGAAAATTTTACGCCTACGATTTTCGATACCCGGAGAAGGACTTCCATATGGGATTCGGACGACAAGTGCTCGGCGAAACCTGGGTGACGCACTACGGCGACAACCATCGTCAAAGTTCAATTCTCGCAATTGAACCGAAGAACGAAAAGCACCCGACCCTTCGCGGCGTGACGGCCATGCACACTCAGGCCGGCGGTTACACCGCCTTCCCATTAGAGCCGAGCACAATCCTTGTGCGCGGCATCATCCTAAACGGTATGGAGAACGACGCCCCGGTCGATAGTTCGAAACAACTGATGCCCGTCGCCTGGGTGCGCGACTACAAAAGTAAATCCTCCAACGTCGCGCGAATTTTCACCACGACACAAGGTGCTTCGGAAGATATCGTGAACGAAGGATTTCGACGACTGCTCATAAACGCGCATCTCTGGTGCATGGGAATGGACAAAGACATCAAGCCGGAAAACGTCGTCGACCTCGTCGGCCCCTATCACCCCGCGACGTTCAGCTTCACCGAGTTCAAACGAGGCATCAAGCCTTCGGATCTCCAAGGTTGGGATTCACCTATTCTCGATCCAGATGCACCGCTCACCAAGTAGGGTGACTAAAAGCGATCTCATGGATTCCTGAACCCAATGCGTCGCAATCTCTACACTTGACCCTGAGTGTGAGAAGGCCCTAATTCCTACCTTTCGGGCATCAGTTTTCACGTACGCCTTTGATGCCGAGTACGGCGAGGGCGGCGCCTATTGTTGGCGCGGCGATGTAAATCCAGAGATGGGTTAGGTTGCCGGAGATGAGTGCGGGACCCAGGGATCGGGCCGGGTTCATGGAGGCGCCGGAGATGGGGCCGCCGAAGAGGCATTCGAGGGCGACGACGCCGCCGATGGCGATGGCGGCGGTGATGCCTTTTTCTTTCGCGCCGGTGGATACGCTCAAGATGACGAACACGAGAAAGAAGGTCATCAGCGCTTCGAGGATGAACGATTGCAGTATCGGACCACTGGGGTGCGTCGCACCTAGGTCGGCGCTATCGGGGAAGAGCAATCGGACGGTGACGCTGGCGCATATCGCGGCGATACATTGCGTGGCGATGTAGGCGACGGTTTCTTTCGCGGGTAAACGACGCGACAACCAGAAGCCTAAGCTGACCGCAGGGTTTATGTGTGCACCGGACACGTCGCCCACGGCAAAGATTACGGCCATGACGATAAGCCCGAAGGTGAGGCCGACGCCGACGTGCATCACGGTACCGCCGCTGATTTCGTTTACAACGATGGCCGAGGTCCCCGCGAAGACGAGGGCGAAGGTACCGATGAATTCGGCGAGGCATTTTCGTTGTAGTGGTGTGGGCATTAGACGGGGTTTCTCCTGGAGGTTTGTTCTCGATGAAGGGACGCCGGGTAGAGTACCGTGCAGTGCACCCGTGTTCAATGAACCGTACGGTTAGAAATGTGTTAGCGACCCTCGACATTGACGGTCGCCCGGTGTCGGTGATTCATCACATTGACGGATTGTTGTCCATCTGTCATTTCGGTCGTGTTCGGATAGCCCCGTATTTCCGAAGGATCTTTCTATTCGCGGACCGGCACGCACCTTGCTCTATCCGCCCTGTAGATCTTGGGCATTTCGGTTTGGACTTCGTACGGTGTTGATCGCGGCTACTCCTCGAAGGTCTTGGCTTATGCAATGAAGACGAGGGGAGAGCACGATGCAGACGGACACGATCAGTGGTATGCCAGCGGGGCAAGTTGACCAACTTGAGGACATCCAACACGACGTAACGGCAGACGAAGGTTTAGCATCTCGTCGCGATGTGTTGTTCGGAAGCGCTTTGATGGCGATGCTTGCCGCGGGTTGTCCTACCGCACCGGCACCAGGTCCACCAGGCCCACCGCCGCCGGGTCCGAACCCGATTCCGCCAGCACCGCCGACCGCGCCACCGACATCCACGTTGCGGCGCCTCATCGAGCGAATTACGTTTGGCGCAAATTCAGAAGAAATGAATCTAGCCAACGCACTCGGGTACAACGGCTATCTCGAATACCATCTGAATGCCCAAAGCATCGACAATTCGGAAATTATACCGTGGCTCTCGCCCTACCCATTTCTCAGCATGACGGGTCGTGAGTTCAAAGAGCATGAAGGATCGAGTTATTGGCGCAGGCGTAAGTTTGTCGCCGCAACGATCGTGCGATCGCTCTACAGCAAGAAACAAATGGAAGAGCGGATGGTGGAGTTTTGGGGTGACCATCTAAACATTCATCTCTATAAGAGTTGGCAAGACACGTTGAAGATGGTCGATGATCGCGACGTTATCCGGGCGAACGCATTGGGCAATTTTCCTACGATGCTTCGTGCGAGTGCACATAGTCCAGCGATGTTGGCGTATCTGGACAACGACCCCAGTTCAAACGAAGCGCCGAACGAAAACTATTCCCGCGAATTGATGGAACTACATATACTCGGCGTTGATCAATTCACGCAAGAAGACGTGGAAAACGTCGCCAAATGTCTTACGGGGTGGTCATTCGATTGGGACAGCAAGAGTCCGGCCTACCTCAGTTTTGTATTCCGCGAGAACAAACACGACTATGGGCCTAAGCGAGTCCTGGGACACGATATCCCCGCGGGGGGCGGTCAATCTGACGGTGAAACTGTGTTGGATATATTGACGACCGATCCCAATCTGGTTCCGATTACGGCCAACTTCATAGGCCGCAAGATCGCGTCGAAGTTTTGGGGTGATAACCCACCGGCCGCGCTGGTTGCGGAAGTCGCGAACGCCTATATCGCAACGGGCGGGGACATCAAATCGATGATGCGCGTGGTGTTAGCACCGCAGTGGTTAGCGCAAGCGCCGATGAAATTGAAACGCCCGTTCCATCTCGTCATTTCATCACTGCGCGCGACGCATGCGTGGATCGATCACGACTACGCGATGTATTTTCTTGAGGATGCGCTGAGTCTGATGGGACATAGCCCGTTCGACTGGGCACCACCAAACGGTTATCCGGACGCTTCGGGATTTTGGGCAGGGCTCATTTTGCCGCGGTGGCGATACGCATCGAATGTCGTGCTCAAACACGAAGACATTCGTCTCGCGCTAGACAGTTATTTCCAAGACCCAGACCCGGATGCGTTGCTCGATACGATTGATTCAATGGTGTATGGCGGCTTGTTGACGGACAGCGACCGCGCCGCGATGCACCAATACGTGAGTGCGAATCCGCTTGATTTGTTGCGCCGGTTAGAAACGATGGGCTTGGCCTTCGCTTCCCCCGGCTTCCAGTGGTACTAAGGGGAGGCAGAACCAATGAGTGAATGTCAGGGTTGCAACGAATACAATTGGTGGAGCCGCCGCAAATTTCTTTATGCCGGTGGCGGCGGACTTGCCGCCATGCTTGGTGCGCCGGCTTGGTTGCCTAAGGTCGCTTTCGCGCAGAGTGCCGCGACGCGCGATGTCCTTCTCGTCGTATTTTTGCGAGGCGGTTGTGACGGATTATCCCTCGTCGTGCCGCACGGCGAAGATGCCTACTACAACGCGCGCCCAACGATCGCCATTCCGCGTCCGGATAGTGGTCAGAACAATCGGGCCATTGATTTAGACGGGTTCTTCGGTTTTTCCGACGCGATGAGTTCGCTTATGCCCGCGTTTAATGCGGGAGATCTGCTCGCGGTACAGGCGACAGGATCAATGGATTCCTCACGCTCCCATTTTGATGCGATGAAGTTCATGGAGCTTGGAAAACCCCGCGACGAAAGCATATTTACCGGTTGGGTCGCGCGGCATTTGTTGACCAGCGATCCAGCGGACACCAATCCGATATTGCGCGCGGTCGCGATGAGCGAGGCATTACCGACATCGTTTCGCGGGAGTCCGCAGACGCTTCCGATTCAAGATTTCAGTCGTTTTAGCGTTGGCGGCGAGTCAGATTCGCGTGAAGACCGAATCGCTACGCTGCGCATGATGTATGACCAAGCAGGGGACATGTTGCGCATTGCAGCCGACAACACGTTTCGTACGATGGACGAGCTTGACGCAATTAACTTCGACGACTATCAACCCGCCGATGGCGTGAGTTATCCGAGCTCTGGATTTGGCCGATCACTTGAGTCCGCCGCTGCACTCATCAAAGCGGGTATCGGCGTTGAAGCGATTTCAGTTGATAAAGGTGGCTGGGATACGCACGACAGTCAGAATCCGCTCGATGGCGGCATGGCCGGCAACATGGCCGATCTCGCCGGTTCGCTTGCAGCGTTTCACGCTGATATGGCCGGAAGCGTTAACTACTCACTGGTGTGTATGTCCGAGTTTGGTCGCCGCGTCGGAGAGAACGGTAACCGCGGTACGGATCACGGCCATGGCAACATGATGTTAGCTATGGGACAGAACATCGACGGTGGCCGTGTCTTATCCAATTGGCCCGGCCTAGAACCCGGTCAATTGTTCCAGGATAGAGACCTGGAAGTGACCATCGATTACCGCGATATCCTCACGGAAATCCTCGAAAACAGGCTGAATAGCACCAGTATCAGCTCTATTTTTCCGGACTTCACGCCCACGCCTAGGTTGGTGACAACCTAAGCAGAGCGGCGTTTTCAATGGCGGCGTCACCGAGTGGATGCGGTGGCGCCGTTTTTCTTTGTGATGCGCTGAGACGGGTGGAGTATGATCTGGATTGTCTGTCATGCCGAGCGACGCCGAGGGATCTTTATTGGGTTCCGATGAGATCTTTGTTACTTGGGAAGATCCCTCGGCTTCGCTCGGGATGACACAGGGCATGGTAGTGTAGCGCTGGCTTCCAGCCGGCATATTGGCATGGGTTTATACCAATGCCGGCTGGAAGTCGGCGCTACAAGAAAACGAACCAGGATTTACTCGATTTTCGTCACGGCATCTCGGGATGACACAAATAATGTGAGTAGTGACCAGGGAGTAACTCATGCGCATTTCAGTTTTTCTCGCTGCCCTACTTGCCGCTGAACCACTGTTCACTTTCCATGCACCCGATGCGGATCAGGGCGTCGCGGTTGATGAGAAGTTTCTCTACATCATCGACAACACCGTCGTCGCGAAGCACGATAAGTTCATGGGCGAAATGGTGAAGCGTTGGGAGTCGGATGAACGGACGCCACTCATTCATATGAACAGCGGGATGGTGAAAGACGGGAAGTTGTATTGCGCGCACTCGAACTATCCGAATGTGCCAATGGTGAGTTCTGTCGAGATTTGGGATACGGAAACGTTGAAGCATGTTCGCTCGCACGATTTTGGTGAAACGGATGGATCGTTGACGTGGATGGATTGGCATGATGGGTATTGGTGGGGATGTTTCGCGCATTATGATGGGAAGGGTGGAGACCCTGCGAAGGATCACACGTCAACGCGAGTGGTCAAATATTCTGCCGAATGGGAATCGATTCAGACCTGGGTATTTCCCGCGAATGTGCTAGACCGATTCAAGCCGCATAGTTGTTCCGGCGGTGCATGGGGGCCTGATGGATTGTTGTACGTGACGGGGCATGACCGAGCGGAGGTATACGCGATGCGAATTCCCGAGACGGGTTCGGTACTGGAATTCGTGGGGATGATTCCGTTTCCGAGTGAGGGTCAGGCAATCGCATTTGACCGCACCGGGACGGGCCTATTGTACGGATTGATCAGGAGCACGAACACGGTGGTCGCACGACCGTTTCCTCCAGAATGATGCCGACGATGGACCCCCAAAAAGCGGTTCGGCATCTCAGGAAGATGGACAAACGCTTCGTGCCGCTGATTAACGAATTTGGCCATCCGCAGATGAATCGACGTGTGAGTGCGCACCACATGTTGACCCGTGCCATCGTGTTTCAACAACTGCATGGGAAAGCCGCTAATACAATCTTTGATCGATTCTGCGCCTTATATCCTGATGGAAAATTCCCAAAACCGGAAATCATCTCGCGGACATCGGTGAAAAAACTTACATTGGTCGGATTGTCGCGGCAAAAAGCGACGTACATCATCGACCTTGCTGAAAAATTTGCGGACGGAACGATTCGACCGCGGCGATTCGCGCGTATGGACGACGCGGCGATTTCGGAATGCCTGATCCAAGTCAAAGGCGTCGGCCAGTGGACAGCGGATATGTTCCTCATGTTCCATCTCGGTCGACCGAATATTTTGCCGGTGGGCGACCTGGGTGTACGGAAGGGAATGCAGCGACATTTCGGTCTAGCAGAAGCACCGGACCAAGAAACGATGATCGAACTCGCGGAGCCGTGGGCACCGTATCGGACTGCGGCGTCGTGGTATATGTGGCGATGGCTGGATATGGAGGCGGTCGTATAAGAACTGCGAAACGATCCACCACAAAGGCACGGAGGACACGGGGAGGTTTGTCCGCAGATGTCGCTGATTCGCGCAAATGTGATTCAGAGAAACCGTCATACCCGCCTAGCAATTCACGTAGTGAATGCGGTGCCGAAGGCGAGTATCCAATGCGCGAGTTCAGTCGCCCGCTTTACCGCTGGATTCCCGTTTTCGCGGGAATGACGAAAGGGGTGTCGGCGTTGGCGGAGGGGACAAAGAGTCAGCTCAACCGCAACCGGGGAAAAGTTGCGTCGCGAATCATTCTGGGATGTTGAGTAGACGATCTACTTCGGCCCGAAACCGTTTTCGGTCTACATTCATGTCGTGCAAGACGCTTGTCGCTGCACCCTCGCCATCGCTCAGGAGTGCGGATAAAATGTCCTGTGTGCCTATGTTGTGGTTGCCAGAAATACGGGCTTCTTCAACAGCGACCGTAAGTACATTCTTCGTGTTGGATGTGAACTCCATTAGTTCGCCTGAAACCAAGGTATCTCTGAATGAAACCTGTTGCTCGATCCGTGTTACGAGCGATTCGATATCAACGCCCAAGTTCACCAGCGCGCGGACAGCAACGCTGGCAGGATCGCGGCACACGCCTAGCAGGAGATGTTCGACTTCCACTTGCTGGCTACCCATACGCATGGCTTCCTCACGTGCAGCACTTACGACATGCTTCGAGCGTTCGGTGAATCGTTCCCACATGATGCACTCCTCAGATGAAGCGGTGTGGCGGTAGAGTGAGAATACCATGTCTTGGTTCATTCGGAACTGATTTGGAATCACGAACCGATCCACGACGAAGTCACGAAGGACACAAAGAAATGAATTTCATTCGTTTTGTTGTTAGGTAGGAATCTTTGTGCGTATTTCCTTTGTGTCCTTCGTGCCTTTGTGGTTGCTTTTTCTCACTTGTCTTGCGTATTGCGTATACTCTCGTGCTATGTCGGAACCTACCTCTACAGCGCCGAGAGTCAGCGTCATCGTCGCGACGTATAACCGCGCGGATATCTTGGCGGAGAACATCGAATCTGTTCTGAATCAAGAATTCGATGCGTATGAGGCGATCTATGTGAATGACGGATCGACCGATACGACTTCGGAAGTATTGTCGGAATGGGCCGGACGGTCGGCGATCCCGTTTCAAATTGTGCGCACGGAGAATGTGGGACCGGGTCCCGCGCGGAATGCGGGCGTCGCCGTGGCGTCTGGGGAGTATGTTCTGTTTCTCGATGATGACGCGACGGTGCCAACGGATTGGATTCGCACAATGGTCGAACGGTGCGAGGCGCACGACTGCGATGTTTTGTGCGGCGGTATCGGTCCCTATTCAATTGAAGAGCCAGTGGCGCACTACTTACATCTCCGGATGCAACGAACGCTTGGCCCAAACACCAAACCGCTGACCGCCGCGCCAACGGGGAATCTCTTGATTCGACGCGACTCGTTCAATAACGTTGGCGGATTTTCCGAGGAACGACTACCGGCAGCGGAGGATTGGGAACTGAGTTACCGGCTCCGGCAGGCGGGTGCTCAAATCATGTATGACCCTGCCGTGTCGATTGTGCATCGGTATCAAACCGAATTGGCACCGGCGCTACAGCGGATACGCACCACTGGGGCGGTCGGCGTGTATCTCGCTGAGCGAATGCATCGGAGTCCGTTGTTGTACACGCTCTTTGCAGTAGGCCGCTTCAAGCTAAGTCTACTTTGGATTCCGATGCACTATCCGTTGAGTCTGTGTCCAATGGCGTGGCGAATGGAGTGGGAATTTATGGTCGCGAGGGTGCGCGCGTGGTTCCGGCTCGTGAGCGGAAAACCGGTGTTACCAAATTAGCGATTCCGGTGACCAATTCAATGGGGCCCAACTCCTCGGACATCACTCAGGTTCCGCGTTCAAAGAGTGGACCAACGAATAGCTGTCGCCGTTATTCTCCATTTACTGCGTACGTCGTCGTCGCGTCCGCGATCTGACCCTCGATTTCGTCACCCTCGTAGAACCAGATGCGTCCCTTCACCTCTACGCGCTCGCCGGGTGCGGCATCCGGGAGGACGGGATCAGCGTGAATACATGGACAATCCGCGTTCCCCCAGGCACGTCCGCAATGGTCGAATGCGATGAGCACGTATCGGTTAGTGCCGTCTGCTTTCGCGACGGACACGGGCGCGGCGAACGTCTTGTTGTCTTTTGTTTGTTCAGTGAATCCGGGGGCTCCTCTAAACATCGCGCAGACTTGTGTCCGCAATTCCGTCAGCGTTGCGTCGGTACCGTTCTCCAACCACAGGTGTAGCGCTGCGCCGTCCGATTCGGGTGTCACCTTTGCCCCGAATCGAATGCCGTTCGGCAATTCTCGCTCGAAGGTCAATCCTCCGCCTCGCGTACGGGTCCAATCAACGTTTTCGATGACAACATCTCGATCATCCCAGATCGTAGGGATGTGTGTGTGCGCAAGAAACATCAGGCCAAGGTTGCTGAAGATCGCTTCGGGCAAATCGACTACCACATACCCGCCGTCTTCCCACGGCGCGAAGACACTCACCTTCGTACCGCGTTGCGGATCAACAGCACCGTCAAGGAATCCGATGCGCGGATGACGACCTCCGGGGTACCGGAGAATTCGCGATGTTTGAAGCCCGGCCAATGAGGGAACCGGTCGCATTCGACTTACAGACGCGGGAAAACCGAAAACCCGTGTGGCTTCCGTACGCGTATAACCGTGCCGTTGCATGATTAACGACCACGGGATCCGATCCTGGCGCGTCACGGTCATCTCGATCGGCAATTCCAGCTCGTCTTCCTCTTTTGCAGGATAGCGGCGTTCGGCCATTGGATCGGATAGGGACCGATCGGCGTCAATGTATGCGGCGAGGTCGCGCAATGCGATGACGTTGAAGCCGCCGTTTTTCAGATATGCTATGTACTTGCGAAACTGTTCGACCGGCGTATGCACCCACGGATGCGCGTTGTCCGGGACGCCGTGGAATTGCACGACGGCGATTTTGCCGTCTTTCGCGCGGTCGACGACTTGCTTGAAGTGGTCGAGTGTCCATGACGGATACGCATCGCCGGCGGTTGGAATCAGTAACGGGTCATGGGTGCTCGGGTCGTATAAGGGACCGGGTACGATCTCGCCGTATTCGATTTCCGGCTGCATTCCACGGCGCGCAAACGCATACCCCCTGTTGCGCAACGCCGTCAACGCCTCCGGTCCAAATGCGTTGCCTGTCCACGCGAAACTTACGGGTTTGGGTACGCCGACTTTTCCCAATTCGTATTCGACTAGCGCCAGCTCGGCGTCGAGCCGCGCGGCTACTTTCGGTGAACTAAAGTTGGGATGGGTCCAAGAGTGGTTGCCGATTTCGAAACCCATGCGGTGAAGTTCGGCGATGTCCTCCCAGTTCATGAAGCGTGCGGTATCGTCCATCCATAAATGTGTGACAAAAAACGTCGCGCCGAAACCGTGTTCCTTGAGTAAGGGCGCGACGACTTCGATGTGGGAATTCACGGCGTCATCGAATGTGAGAACAATGGTCTTGTCTGGTAACGGGTCTGCGGCGAGAACAGCAGGCGCGAATAGGAACGTAAGAACCAGAAGGATACGAATGGGAGGAACGCGCTCCCAGTTGAAGAACGTCTTTTTCATGGAAGCCTCATCAGTTACACTCTGCTTCGAGTGGGCCTGCGAGCTCCTTTAAGAAGAACAGTCTGCCTCGCAAGGTCGGCATAAATGTGCTAGGAATCCATGGTGTGGGCTTCAGGTGCAGGGTCATCCATAGCGACATGCCTTGCCACATCATGCCGCGACCGAGCGCCCCGTCACAGCCCCCGATGATGCGGTCGGACTTTAGAAATAAGCCGGGACCTACGGTGTTGGCGCGCGTCGAAACCAGGGTCGTGCGACTTTTGAAACTGGTGATGGCGTTTTGTTCGATGGTCATGGGGTGCAACGATGCGGCGAGACGGTATTCGTCTCTCTTCCATGTGGCGACGCCTTTGTATTCTGCGGCGAAGTGTGGTTCCCAAAATGCGATGTGACAGGCGCGTCCGATCCCGAACACGGTAACTAACTTTGCGCCTTTCTTTTTGAGAGCGCGGATTTTGTCACCAAATTTTGGTAGTGCGGACTTGGTCGCGTAGTGACGCTGCGATTTTGGAACGGTGTGTTTGCCCAGTGGTCCGTAGAATGCATGTTCCATGGCATTCTGAAACGAACCCGGGTCTTTCACGGGCAGTGTGTTGCCGCGCGTGTCACTCCACTCGTCCATATTGAATCCGTGGACGTGCTTGCAGTCCACGTTCCAGGCTTGCAGGAAGTAGATCGCCCAGCGATACATGCCCATCGGACCAACGGGGAGGATGAAAGCGATGGGTTTCTTCCTGTGCTTGGCCTCGGCAATTTCCAATGCAATTTCGTGACCGAGCATGACGTCGAAGTCTTCGAGCGACTCGCATGGGACGGGCACAAAATCCTTGTGCCACCAGGACTCTCGTTTTGCAATTGTTCCCGGTCGCCGCGAGCACACTTTGTCGATTGCTTTGAGATTCCATCCTTCCGGAAAATAGTCTTCCAGATGTGAGTCCGCCAGTGTAGTCATCAAATTGATCGCCATCGCGTTATACTTCCTCCGGTAGATTGAATATTTTCTCGCCCAGCGCATCCGTCAGCGGATCATCGCCAGGCCCGCAAAAGCCCAAGTGCAAATGCCGCCGCCATCCTTCCGCGACGTCGAATTGCCCCGACATCTCCCCCACTTCGCGCGACATGGTTTCCATCGTGTCCAGGTAACTATCCAATCCTTGCGTCTCGTCAAGCCATTCTTTCTGGGATTGGTGACAGGCTAGCGCTGATCGCTTTTTCGGCAATGCCGATTGGATATTCACAAACTGTCGTCCGGTTATGCGTTCGCCCAACGGTCCGCGCAATCCCCATGGTAGTGCGTGATAGACCGTAACGCTACCGTCGACCGGGTCTACAGCAGGGTCTGTCATGTAATTCGGCATGCCTCGTGTGAACGCTGCGGTCACCGCAAGGCGGCATGCGTTCATGTGATCTTCCATATAATCTTGCGGCGACTGCACGAGCAGAATTCGTGGGGCGACCGTGCGCACAATCGCTGCCAGATTACGAAGTGTCGAGTCGTCGTAGAATATTTCAATGTCGTTCGTCAGCGGGGGATGAAACTGCGCACCCATCAGTTCTGCCGAGGCCCGAGACTCATCTGTACGCCGCGATGCGGTCGTTGCCGCATTCTCCGTCATAGAACCGCAAGAGCCATTCGAGATGTTCATGACATGCAAATCGTAGCCCGCTTCGCCGAGCAACACCAACGTCCCCGCCATCATCAATTCGATGTCGTCGGGGTGTGCAGCGATTGCGAATGCGATTGGTTTGGCCAAGGAATTCTTCCTCAAAGTGAGTAAGCACTATAGATATCAGTCGATAACGAAATTTACAATCTTTTGAACGTAGGCCAATTGATTCTGTTCTGGGGTTAAATGAGCCACAGATGAACGCAGATGGACACAGATAGCGGCTAATTCTCTAAGCGCTGGCCATTTGTTATTGTCTATGTTTGGCACTCCAAGAAATTAAGGACACCGTAATGAGCAAACTAGGCGTTGGTATTGTTGGGACGGGTTGGGTTTCGGGCGAGCATATTACGGCGTTTGGCGCGAATCCGAATACTGAAGTGGTGGCGCTGTGCGGACGGACGGAGGATGGCGCGAAAGCGAAGGCGAACGAATTCAATCTCGACTGCCCCATTCATACCGATTTTGAAAAGATGTTGGCGCAGCCGAATGTCGACATTGTGTGCATCGCGACGCCTCCGAATCTGCACCGGGAACAAGCGGTTGCTGCTACGAAAGCTGGTAAACACCTTCTGCTTGAAAAAGCGATGGCGAATACGGTCGATGATATCCGAGCCATTCGCGATGCCGTTGCTGATTCCGGGGTGAAGTCGGTTGTCAGTTTTGTGCTGCGTTGGAATCCGCTGTTCGACATTATTAAGCAACAACTGGCTCAGGGCGCGGTGGGTAATCTCTTTTACGGTGAGGTCGACTATTTCCATGGCATCGGACCTTGGTATGGGCAATATAAGTGGAACGTGAAAAAGGAAATGGGCGGCAGTTCATTACTGTCCGCCGGGTGTCACGCCTTGGATGCGCTGCGTTGGTTCATGGGTGGCGAAGTCGTCGAAGTCTGTCAGTACGCGACTTCAGGAGGGGGTAAGGATTTCGCCGAGTATGAGTACGCGCCCACGACGGTCACCATCCTAAAGTTTTCGGATGGCCGTATCGGTAAAGTTGCATCCTGCATCGAGTGCATTCAGCCCTATGTGTTCAACATCAACCTTGTTGGAACAGAAGGCACGATTCGAAATAACCAAATTCATTCGCGCACGAGCTTTCCCGGACAGACATCTTGGGTGGACGTTCCGACGATTCTTCCGGATAGTGGCGATGTAACGCATCATCCGTTTCAGGGTGAAGTCGACCATCTCGTCGACTGTATTCAGAACGGGGTCGAGTCCCACGTCAATGTCGCAGATGCGTTTAAGACGCATGAAATTGTGCTGGCGGCGGACCTTTCGGGGCAAGAAGGACGACCTGTGGCGCTGCCGTTGGACTAGGCGCGGGAGCGCATCCCTCCCGACTTGTCGAAATAGTTTGCTATTCGTGCGTCAAATAGCGTAAAATTCCTTCGAGTTTTTGTTGATTCCTGCCCAGTTTTGCAGTAGTTGTTCCCCCAGTACGATCACCCATTTAGAGGATTATTCTGTCATGGCGTCGGCCGACCACATCCGAAATCTTGCGATTATCGCGCATATTGATCACGGTAAGACGACCCTGATCGATAGTATTTTCCGTGCTACACAGACGTTTCGTAAGAATGCGGCGGTCGAAGAACGGGTGATGGACAATAATGAGCTGGAGCGGGAACGGGGTATCACGATTCGCGCCAAGCATTGTTCGGTGGATTGGGGCGACCATCTCATCAATATTATCGATACGCCGGGCCATGCGGATTTCTCGGGTGAAGTCGAGCGGATTTTGTCGATGGTGGATTCGGTTTTGCTTTTGGTGGATGCGAACGAAGGTCCGATGCCGCAAACACGGTATGTCCTCATGCGCGCGCTGCGCCTCGGTCTTCACCCTATCGTCATCGTGAACAAAGCGGATCGGCCGAACGCGGATCCCGATGGTGCGCTTGATAAGACGTTTGATTTGTTCGTTGAACTTGGCGCGACGGACGAGCAGTGTGATTTTACGGTCTTGTATGGATCAGGGCTGCACGGATGGATCGTTCGCGATCTTGAGAAAGACGCGCATGAAGGGTTACAAGCGCTATTTGAAACGATTATTGAGAAGGTTCCCGCCCCGGCAGTCAAAGAAGACCTGCCGTTTCTCATGCAGGTGAGTACGCTCGGTTGGCGCGATCATATCGGTCGTACGGGAACAGGGCGTGTGTTGCAGGGCCGTCTGAAAAAGGGCGAGACTATCGCGCGAATCAGCACCCGCTGGAAAGAAGCGGAATGGCTTCATGCGCACGACGCCTCGCAACGCGATGAGTGGGAAGTGACTGACACGGAGCCGGGACGCACCACGTATCTGTGGGTGACTCGTGGACTCGATTCCGTTGAATGTGACGAAGTGAGCGCGGGCGATATTGTGACGATTGCTGGCCCGAAGACGTTGGATATTGGTGATACGTTGTCGGCACCAGACGTTGAGGATTGCGCGCTACCGCCGCTTGAGATTGAAGAGCCCACCGTATCAATGTTGTTCCTCGTGAACAGTGGGCCATTCGCGGGTCAGGATGGTGCGGCCGCGACGTTGCGCCAGATTCGGGCACGCCTTGACCGGGAATTGCGTACAAATGTCGCCTTGCGTGTCGAGGACGCAGACCGCAGCGATGGCATCAAAGTGTCGGGCCGTGGCGAATTGCATTTGGCCATCCTCATTGAAGAGATGCGCCGTGAAGGCATGGAGCTGTGTGTATCACCGCCGGAAATCATTACGCACTATGATAAAAACGGAAAGTTACTTGAACCGTTTGAAGAACTTACCATTGACGTACCAATCGATTATCAGGGTACCGTCATCGAAAAAGTTGCCCAACGCAAGGGTCAGCTCAGCCACATGGAAAACACGGGCACGGGCATGATTCGGCTTGAGTTTAAGATCGCCACCCGTGGACTGATCGGATACCGAAACGAGTTTCTTACGGATACGCGTGGGTTGGGCATCATGGCGTCGCGTTTTTCGGGGTACGAACCTTGGTGTGGCGAGGTCATGGCGCGAAACCGTGGCTCCATGATCAGTATGGATACCGGCGATGTCACATCCTACAGTTTGGATAATCTACAGCAACGCGGTGTGATGTTTGTCGCGCCGATGGCCCCGGTGTATGAGGGGATGATTATCGGCGAAAACTCACGACCGGGCGACCTTCCGTGCAATCCGACTAAACGTAAAGCACTGACGAATCATCGCCAGTCGAATAAAGATCAGACGACAACGTTGGACGTGCCGCGTACGCTTACGCTGGACGCTGCGCTTGAGTGGATCGCTTCCGATGAGTTGGTCGAAGTGACGCCGCAAACCATCCGCGTTCGTAAACTTCAACTGAACGTGGAAGATCGTAAACGCGCGGCCAAACAACACGCAGCGACTTGAGTCGGGCTCAGGCGGCACCCACGTTTCGACCATTGCTGTTTAGCATTCCCGTTCACTTCTGTCCAGAACAAAACTTTTATACCGTCATTGCGAGGGAGCGGTAGCGACCGTGGCAATCTCGTCATGCGGCATTGTTCGGGTACGAATTAGTTAAACCTGCTCTAGCGACCCCGAAAAACTGCCGGGCGTTTCTCTGTAAAACTGTCGATGCCTTCTTGGTGATCTTCGGTCTGTCGAAGTTTCGCCCAGGTTGCTGCGCAGTAGGTCGCCAACTCGGTGGTCGTTTCGTGTTGGGCGCGGCGGAGGCCTTCTTTGATGTGGCGTAACGCCAACGGTGCATTGGCAGCGATGCGAGTCGCGAGTGCTCTTGCTTCGTCCAGTAGTTGATCGTGAGGTACGACGTTAGACACTAAGCCGATACGTTGGGCTTCGGCGGCATCAATGACGTCGCCGGTGAAGAGTAGGCGTGCGGCATTTGATGGACCGACGATGGCGGGTAGGCGTTGAAGTCCTCCGACATCCGGGATGAGTGCGCGCTTGACGAACAGTTCGGCGAACTTTGCATGTTCGGACGCGATTCGGATATCGCAGAATAGGGTGAGTTCCATACCCCAGCCGACGGCGGCGCCGTTGACTGCCGCGATCACGGGGATCTCGCAATCGAGAATGGTATAGGTCGCATCTACGGAGCGTGGACGTGCGGACAACGCTTTTGCTGCGCTCGGTTGTCCCGCCTCTTTCTGCATGATTTGTTTCATGTCATCGCCGCTACAGAATGATGGGTCGGCTCCGGTCAGGATTATGCAACGGACATCGGTGTCGGCCTGCGCTGCGATAAAGGCGTTGTTCAGGTCTTGGAAGCTCTGATAGTTCATCGCGTTCCGCACGTCCGGGCGGTTTAAGGTGATCGTAACGACGTGATCGGATACTTCATAGCGGATGGTTTCGAAGTCCATGGTGGACATTCTCCTGTCGGGTGATTCGTTGGACATCGATTGTAGAGCGCGGGGTGAAAATAAGAAAGGAGTGTTTGTCCTAGGACAAACACCCCTTCGAACATGACTAAAACCCGCGCGACTAGTCAGTACCGACCGCTTTCGTGTCTTTCTCAGCGATATCTTCAGCAAACGTGTAGTACATCCAGCCGAGGGCCATCTCGTCTGTCGTGGCTGCACCAAAACGAATCGGCTTTTCCGGGTCAGGATTGCTCGGATTGTTTTCCGAGTTGTCGAACGTCATTTTGACTTCGACACGGGTACCAGCCGGGAATGATCGCGGACTCGGGTATTCGTAATAGAGCTGCCAGTTGTAGTCGTATCGCGGCACATCGAGTAGCGTTTCGACGGTACCGTTTGGTAGATACGCTTTGTACTCCGCAGCGACACCACGAACGTGCATATGGGGCAGATAGCTCAACACGCGGAACGGGCGGTCGAAGGTGCGTGCCATTCCAACCGTCCAATTCTCCTGGCCCGGGGGAATTTCGAAATCGAGCGAACCAATCGGATCGATCTGAATTGGTTTTACGTCGGCGTCTTTGGGATAGAAGTGGAATCCGATCTCGGATTGGTCAAACGTACCCGAGCCTTCGGCGGCTTCTTTGTGGTAGTGCATGTTGACGTTTAGCTTCGCGCCCGCCTTGAGTAAAATGCCGTAGCCGTCCTGCAGCAAGCTGGGTTCTGCACCGGGCGCCAAGCCGCCGATATTGCTTTGTCCGAATGCGCGTGTACCGCCAGCTTCGCCTTCGAGCGTGGGATAATCCGCGTACACCACAATGTGGTGAACAACATCACTGCCCGGCTGGCATTCCAATGATCGAATCCAACGATCTTCAGGCATCGCGTCTAGCGATATTTGCACGGGAATGGTGGGCTGCCAATCTTCGACTTCATCACCGACCCAAACCGGTTCCGGTAGGGACACCACGAGGTCGGGTTCACCGAGCCACCATTCTTTGTTTGAAAACGTCAGTGCTTTCGGTGCGTCTTTTGGATTGCCGCGCGGTGCGCCCATGTCGGCCCACTTCACGATCGTAGCGACTTCGTCTTCTGTTAGGGTCCGCTCATTACGGAACACGCCGTGAAATTCTTCCGTGGCGAACCATGGTGGCATGACTTGGTTCTTCACTGCTTTCGCCATGGCCTTGGCCCAGGGGCGGGTTTCTTCGTAGTTCATCATCGCGAAGGGTGCGACCATGCCGGACATATTGATCGGCTTGGGACGATGGCACTCCTGGCAATTTTGCTGAAGAATCGGGAGGACGTCTTTGGTGAATGTTGGTTTTGCGGGAACTTCGGCGCCCGCAGTGGACGCGAGCGTGAGTAGCAGAGCTAACCCCACTGCAACAGCAATCGATTGGCCCAGTTTCATGTCCATAACCTCCAGTGATTGACCCCAAATTGGTAAATGAATTACGAATCCAATTAGCCTCAATGAGAAAACATAGGAATTAGGCCCAAAATTCCAGGAGGTTGGCTAATTGCCTGGCTGGCAGACTTCGCAAGGCTTGAATCCGGCGCGAATCGTGTCGGTGAGGCGGGTTCGCTGCGTGTCTAAATCGCCTGTGGTGCTGCAGAAGAAACGGTGATACCGGGCGTCGCCATTGAGGAGGAAGACGTCGTCGGGCTGATCTTGCCCATTAACTCCGGCAGGTAGTGGCGGGGCCGGTTGCTCAGTCGCGGCGTGTGCGCGCTCTGCCGGTACAACTTCGGCGGTCTCCGGTGCTTTGTCCTCTTGTGGGAATGCGGTACCGATGGCAAATAGGATTGCAAAGATTCCGAACACGGCGATTGACATGTATCCGAGCAACAAGCCAATCCAGGCGCGTCCTCGTGCGTCGTGGGTCTCGGCGCTTCCGATATGGCCGAGGGCGATGTGGCCGAGCACGACGGCTGGGAGCGCGGGGAGAGGCAGGGAAAAGCACGGGATGGAGAACAGCCCGAAGACCATGCTGAAGGTAGCGAGTGCAGCGCCCTCTCCGCGCTCACTCATTGTAATTGAATTTCCGCGCTATTTGTCCCACAGGCCCTCTGGAATCGGGCGTGCTTCGACGATTTCGATGAGTAGTTTATCCGGGGCCATGACGAAGAAACTACGGTGCCCCACGCCCTCTTTTTGGGAAATGGGTTCGACGATTTCTACGCCCGCTTTTTTCATCCGATCGAAGACGGGATCGATGTCACGATAGGAAAACGCGAGGTGATTGATGACGGTGCCTTTGGTTGGCTCGAATTCAGGCGGTGCGTCTTCGGGTTTGTAGTTGGACCCAGGCCACCAGACGCTGTCAAAATCCGGCTTTCCGAATGCGACGAAACTGAGGTTATCTATCTGCATGAAGCCCATCCAGATCGCGGCGATGTTCTCGCGGTCTTTCAATTTAGGCTTCGGCATGATACGTGGCTTAGCGCCGAGGTGATCGCGGAACCAGTGGCAGGTTTTTTCGACATCGGTGGCCCAGAGGTGGGCGTGATCGAATCGGTGATTCTTGCTCCCAGTCCACACTTCGACGAGTTCTTTGTCTGGGCCATAGGCGTACATCCCGTAATTGCCACCAAGCGAAGCGATGTCGGTCTGAAATTCGACGCCTTGGCTTTTGAGCCAATCGTAGGTGCCTTGTCCATTGTTCGATGCCCAACCAATATGGGACAGTGCGGTACGTGGCCCATTCGGCGCGGGTTCGTCGACCTTGTTAAATAGGATGAAAGACTGTTCGGTGAACAATCCATTCGAAACGTTTCGGTAGTTCACGGGAACTGCGCCGAAATTCTTGGCATAGAACTTCACGGAGACGCTTGGGTTGATCACGTTCATCCGGACGTGGTGAAAATGGGCCGGTTCAACGGCGTCCTGGGCACTGGCGGTAACGCCAGCGCCCAGTAAGCCCATAACCAATAGCCGAATCGCGCTGTTACGCATTCGAATCATCCTTATTCGTTCACTTCGATTTTGAACGAGATCTTTTTCTTTTCCCAATGAAGATAGGCCATACCTGCGGCACCTTCGCAGTCGTCGAAGCCGTAGACGAGCCATTCTTGATGGGGTGCATCCGCCGGTGTGACATCGACGCGTAGGGCATCTTCATCTTTGTTGTACCGGAAGCTGCCCCATTGCTTTACGTTCTTGCTGATGATGACGGTCCAATCGCCCTCTTCGCGAGGTACCATGAATAGGGCGTACGAACCTGCCGCCAAATCTTCGCCCTCGACTTTTACGTCTTTGCTAAACGTAATCGTCGTGGCGTTATTAGCACCTGCGCGCCATGGTCGCGGTTCTTCATCGTGAGGAACTAAACGACCGATCACTGCGTTGTCGCTCTTGTCATTCCAGATGTCCCGACCGCGAACGCCGGGGCGGTGATACTTAACGGTAATTTCGCAATCAGTGCCCAGCGTCTGGGTCACGGATGCGGGCAGACTGGCTTTGTATTTCTTTTCCTGAGCGTCTGCCGGAATTGCTAGAAGGCATACCGCGATCAGGGCCGCGATATGCGTCAACGAAGCGAGTCTCATGTCTGTTTCCCTTATTTGGCCAATTCGATTGCGAACGGAACTTTCACGTCATCCCAGTGCAAATAGGCGGTGCATGATGTCGCACCTGCGTCGTCGAATCCGTAACGCAACCACTCTTCCTTCGAGGCCTCGACGGCTTTGGTGGTTACTTTCAATACGTCTTCATCTTCTTTATAGCCGTAACTGCCCCAGCCACCAATACCGCTGTTGAAAATGATCGTCCACTCATCATCCGAAGGGATCATGAACAATGCGTAGGTGCCGGCTGCGAGTTTTTCGCCCTGCACCGTCACGTCGGAAGAGAATGTGATTTTCGTGCATTCGTTTGCACCGGCGCGCCATGGTTTACCCGAGCGCGGTGCCAACTTACTGTCTTTCGCAAAAACATCGCGTCCCTTCACGCCCGGACGGTGGTACGCAATCTCGATTTTGTCATCAACGCCGATGGTCTGTGAAACCGTGGCACCTTGGCTCGGATCTGGCTTGTCCTTTTTGCGCTGTGCTTCTGAGGTCTGACTGGTCGCGAGAACCGCAACGGCCATGAGACCGGCAAGGAATACTCGTTTTGATCGTTTCATGCTGAATGTCTCCTTCATTAATGATTTGGAACGGCCCACTCGGCCATCGCCGGTGAGCGTCCGCAACCCGAACGGTCAAGTATGCCATCGCAGCACGCGCTGCGCCACATAGACCACCGCAGGTACATTCGCCGTAGGGACGAGGTTAGGTCGATTCGTTGATTTCGACTAGGTCGCGCAGGTTCAAGCCGCGCTGACCGTAGCCAGAACGGGTCGAACGGTGGCGGATTGTCGAAATATATCGCGCTGCTCGTCATCTAGACCGGTCGAAACGAGCTCTATGACTGCATTGGCCTTTTCGTACGCCTTCTTCGCAGCAGGATTGTTATCGGTCGATACGTGATAGTCTCCTGCGACGACCCAGGTTTTCCAGATCTGCGTAGGATTCGCAAGCGATTCGGCGAGTTCGGTCGCTCGATTGAGGTCCACCTGGCAATCAGTCGTATCGCCCAGCGCTATTCGGACCTGGACGCGCAGCCGCAATCCCTTGACGGTATAGCGCCATCGCTTGTTTGTTTCCGCTAGCGCGAGACACTCTTCCGCCAACGACAACGCTTGCGTCGCATCTCCTTTTGCGAGGAGCCATTCACCGTAGGCATGAAACCAATGCATAGAGTAGCTGTGCAGTGACATCCGATCTTCTGGCTTCGGGTTTCGTACGACTGATTCAACTTCCTGATACTGCGTGAGTGCTTCGTCGAACCGTCCAAGTGCTACTAATGCCTCGCCCATATTAAGTCGGGCGTTACAGATGATTTCCGTGTCCGGCATTTGCACGTCTAACGAATCTCTGAGGCAACGTTCGTTCCACTCCAGGCCGCTACCAAAATCTTGGATCTCGTTGTAGACCCAACCGATCGTGTTGGTGAGGCGATGGCCGTAGAACCAGGACCCCACGCGCGTGGCGAACGCTAGGTTGGCCTTCATAAGTTCCAATGCTTTGCCGTACTGGCCGAGGCTGGCAATGCTCATGCTGCAGGCCCAATCTGCAGCGACCTTCGGAACGGCAACACGATCCGTCATGCGGTGCCAACGCTCGTAGTGTTTGATCGCTTCGGAGAACTGCGCGCGCCAGTAGAGCACCATGATACGCCCCACGATCCAAATTCCCAGAAAACTGGGGACGTTAACGTGCGTCGCGAGGTCTATGAGTTCATCATTGTATTCGTCGGCTTCGGCGCGACGTCCGATAGTCGTCAGGTTATACCAGAGCACGGCCATCGCGCCGAACCGAACGACCTTGTCCTTGTCCCCGGCCAGTTCCATCGCTTCGTGCGCTACGGCTTCCGATGCGTCGAAGTCGTGATTCTCCCATTCGACATAGGCGCGGCGTGCCAAGGCGATCCCTTGTGACGAGCGGTCTCCCAGTTTTTGGGCTATCTCGGCGGCTGATTTCAGATCCAATATCGCTGCAGGGAAATCACCGACAATGTCGTAGACATCTCCGCGCGCCCCTGCCAAACGCGCGCTGGCGGACAGAAAGTCGTCACCGAGCTGATCGCACGCGAGGAGTGCGCGTGTGTAGTAGGCAATGGCTTCTCGGTTGGCATAGGCCGCCGCGGCCTTGTTGCCCGATTTTTCGAGGTAATCGAGCGCCTGGTCCCACTCCTCCGCCTGTTCGTAGTGATAGGCGAGCGCTTCGTAGTGTTCAGCGAGGCGTTCGGCAAATAGCTTTTCGATGGCTTCGGCGACGGTCCTGTGCAAACGCCGCTTCCGTTCTTGGAGGAGAGTCGAATACGCGACGTCGTGCGTGAGCGCGTGTTTGAACATGTAGGAGAGCTCGGGCATGAAACCTGTTTCGTAGATGAGCTCAAGCGATTTGAGTTCGATGAGGGTGTCGGAGAGTTGATCTTCGAGATCGGTAATTCGAGTCAGTAGTCGCACGGTGAATTCGCGACCGATGACGGACGCCAATTGCATGGCTTCTTTCGCGGCGGGATGCAGGCGATCGATTCGCGAGAGAATCACTTCCTGAATCGTGTCGGGCACTGCGAGATCTTCCACGTCCTGTGCAAGCGAGTAGGTCCCGTTTGTCTGGCATAGCGCGCCGGTCTCAACGAGTGATCGAATGACCTCTTCAATGAAGAAAGGATTACCTTCTGCTTTTCCGCCGATGAGCGCCTGTAGATCCTTGGGCAATCCGCTCGAACCGAGCGCACGTTCCACCATCGCCGCGCTGGAATTGGGCGGGAGATGCGAAAGCGCTAGCCGGCTTACATGGGTCCGGTCGCCGAAGGTGTTCTGATATCCCGGTCGTGCTGTGAGCAGGAGCAACACCGGTAATCGAGAAATGAAATCCACCATGCTGGTGATGATTTCTTCGGATTGTTCGTCAACCCAGTGCAGGTCTTCAATCGCGATAACGACGGTCTTCGATCGGGACAGCTCCGTTACGACAGCACGGAACGCATCAAAAAAACCTGCGCGGCGAACCTGGGGATCCATCGCTGCGACCTGCTCATCGCCGGGATCGACGCTGAGCAGAAATCGGATGTAAGGTTCTGAGGCGCGGCACGCTTCCTCCCATGAGGCGGTTTCAGCGGTCACCTTATTGATGATTTGGGCAGCGTCGTCCGACTCTTGAACGTTGAACGCACTCTTCAACACATCCACCACCGGCAAGTATGGAATGTTCTCACCGAACGAAATACATTGTCCACCGACCCAACGTAAGCGTCGCGGATCCATCGCGCGGTGAAATTCCAACAGCGTGCGGGATTTTCCGATTCCGGCTTCGCCGGACAACAACACGACTTGCCCTTGTCCGGATCCGGCTCGTGTGAGGTAGCCGGCCAACACTTTTTGTTCCTGTTCGCGTCCGGTGTACGGGGTCAGTCCGCGTTCTACTGATACTTCTAAGCGGTTTTGTACCGCCCGCTCGCCCAGCGGTCGATAGACTTGGATCGGATTGGCTTTGCCCTTGACCGATTGTTTACCGAGATTCTCGAAATCGAAATACTCTTGCACGGCGCGGTGCGTATTTTCGCTTACGCACACCGTTCCCGGCGCGGCCAATGTCTGCATTCGTGCCGCAAGATTTACGGTATCCCCCACCGCCGCCAATTCGAGATCGAGTTTGTCTGAAATACTGCCGATGACCACTGAACCCGTGTTCAATCCAATGCGATAGCTGCATTGAATGGGGTGAGATTGATGAACTTCTTCTCCATATTCACGGAGGGATTCCTGCATCGCGAGCGCGGCGGCAACAGCCCTGCGCGCGGAATGCTCACGGGCAAGTGGTGCACCGAACAGCGCGAGTACACCATCGCCAGTATATTGATTGACCGATCCGCCGTATTGTTCGACCGCACGCTGCATCCGGGCGAAGCAGCCTTGCATCAATTCGTACGTCTTCTCTTCGCCAAGTTGCTCGGATACTTGGGTGTGGCCTACCGCATCAGCGAACAGTACGGTGACGATCCGACGTTCCCCTTCGAGTGACGCCGGAGGATTGACTGAAGAGGGCGCGGCGTTTTCGTTGGAGGCTACAGCCGTCCCGCAGCTATCGCAGAATCGCGCGCCCGCGCGAAGATCAGATCCGCACTCGACGCACGCCAATTGAAAGGGATCACCGCACGATTCGCAGAAGCGAGCGCCTTCCCGGTTCTCATGGTTGCACGATGGACACTGCATACGTTGATTCCAGATTCAGTCGGTAAGGAACGGACGGATTCTACGCCATAGCGGCGTAGCGCTCAATGTATGAGTTGCGTAGTCCCCGCGCTTCGGTTACGCTTCTGAACCATGCCGACTCTTGTACAATTATCCGACCAGTTGTGGCGCGGGGATCACACTACCGCGGAACACGATCACCATCCTTTTCGTGTACTGAACCAGATCGAGGAGGTCGCGGACGGCGTGGCCTTCTATAAGGCGTTCTCGAACATTACTACGGTGCAGACGGAAGAGGGGTGTGTGCTCATCGACACGGGTTCGTTCAACCCGAAGGCGCACTCGAAGAGTTTTGAGATGATCCGGAGTTGGACTCCGCTTCCCGTAGAAACCGCGATTTATACCCACGGCCACGTCGATCACGCGTATGGTCTGCCCCCGTTTATTGAAGAAGCAAAGACAATGGGATGGAACGCACCGGATATTATCGGTCATGAACGCGTTGTCGCGCGGATGGATCGGTACATCGAGACCGCGGGGTATAACGAAGTCATCAACGAGCGCCAATTTGGCTTTCCCATCGAATGGCCAACCAATCCGATTTACCCTACGCAGACGTACGACGATACGATGGACGCATTCGTCAACGGCGTCGAATTCAATCTCCACCACGCGCAAGGTGAAACGGATGATCACACGTGGGTCTTCTTACCGGAGCAGCGCGTTTTGTGTACCGGTGATTTGTTTATTTGGGCCGCGCCTAATGCGGGTAATCCGCAGAAAGTGCAACGCTATATTGTTGAGTGGGCAAAGGCGCTCCGTCGGATGGCTGAGTACCAACCTGAGGTGCTCTTGCCGGGTCACGGCGTTCCTGTTTTTGGTGCGGATCGTGTACGCGCGGTGTTGCTCGATACAGCAGAATACTTAGAATCGATTTATACGCAGACGCTCGATGTACTCAACGCGGGTGCTAGTGTCGATGAACTCATTCACACAGTAAAACCGCCCGCTCATCTGACGGACAAACCGTATCTGCAACCAGTGTACGATGAGCCTGAATTTATCGTGCGCAATATTCACCGGTGCCTCGGCGGCTGGTATTGCGGCACACCGAGCGAACTCAAGCCCGCCCCCCGAAAAGAACAAGCCAGTGAAATCACCGCGCTAGCCGGGGGCATCGACAGAATCATCGAACGCGCGGAGGCGTTATTGGGCGACCGAAATTTTAGGATGGCTTCGCACTTGGCGGATTGGGCCGTTGAGGCTATGCCCGAAAACCGCGAGGCACATGCGTTACGCGCCACCGTTTATGCCGCCCGAACAGAACACGAATCGTCGACCATGGCCAAGGGCATCTTTGGTGCGGCTGCGAGGGAGTCGAAGGATCTATTTGATGGTACGGCCTAGTGCTTTAACACTACGAAGAATGAGAGTTCGCGCCATCCTGCTTGTCCATTAACAAGAAACGGGGACAGTCCACGCGTTCCGTTCGTGCCTCACTGCACTTGGGACAGTCCCCATTTTTCGGAGATTCTTGATCGTGACGAAGCACTAGGGAAATTCTTTCACGCCAGTGGGCAATTTCGGCTAGGGTTGCCATGGGAGGTAGCGGCATCTTCTTCCCGTTTTTCGATATTGCATCTGTTTCCTCCTAATTTCGATAGCTGTGTACTTGGCAAACAACTTGCTCCTGCTAGCAAGGCTTTTACACTTGGAGCAGGTTTCCCATGGATATTCGAGCACTCACTGAAGGGGCATTGAACCTCGCTGACCGGTTCAATGCGTTTAGCCAGGCGGATCTGAACGGGCGCATCGGTATGCGTTTGGACCGGGCTCAGGAAATGATTGAGTCTGGCGATTTGGAGCAATCGGACTTCGAATCGTTGATGCGCCTCCGATTCGGCAAGGGGATGAATGCGGCGTTTAGCGAAGATGGCGCGGTCGACTATGCCGCACTGCAAGAAACCGTCACCGCACAAGTGACCACCCAGCGGACCAATGCCATTGAACGACGCCTGGACGCGGCGGAATTTGGTGTTGAATCGGGGCTGTTGCCGCCGTCCGTTTTACAGGCCGGACTCTTCGCGCGCTATGGCGACTCGGTCAGCGAGGCATTCGCGGAGGGCACTGAAGTCGACTTCGAACGACTTAAAGCGATCATCCTCGCGCAAGTCGCGCCAGGCAGCCCGGCATCAGACGACGCCTCCGCAACGTTTTCCGCGACCGCGTAAAACGTTTACGCGAAGAATCGGGGAAAGTACCGTCCGGTCCGTGCTTGGTAATCTCGGTATTCATCGCCAAACCTGGCGACGAGATTCGCTTCTTCGCGCGGAGTTCGAAGTATTAGGAATACAAGTGCCGCACCGACAAAGACGAACAGGAACCATTTCGCGGTGAAGAAACTCATTCCAATCCAGAACGCGATTCCGACCGTGTACATCGGGTGACGCACCCAACGGTATGGGCCGGAGATAATAAGCACGTGATCGGAGCGTGTGTTCGCGGTGGGTGTGACGTTTTTGCCAAGGTGCCTGAACAACCATAGGAAGCATGGAATCGTCGTGAGAACCAACAGTCCACCCGCAATGCGCAAGGCATCGGGCGTTTGCATCGACGCCCAACGAGTCCATTCTGGTTTCGCTGCGTACGCGATTAAGAAGCTAAGCATTCCCAGGACAAACGTTAAGCGTACGGCAATCATCGCTGGACCACTCTTCCCCTCCTGACGCGCCTCGGGATTCCGCAGCGCCGCACGACTTCGAAAGTAGATGCTGACCGACATAGCGGTAATGAAGAACATGACGGCGATCGCTCGGTAGTATCCTTCGGGAATCATTTCGGGTCTGCCTCGTCTATGAGCCCATTTCAGTCGAAATCAATCGTAACTAATAAAGTTAACCCAAGTCAACTTTATTGGTATGGCCAAGTTTTGGCTGAAATGTGGGCTAATACTACGCTATTCCCACTCGATGGTGGCGGGGGGTTTAGAGGAGACGTCGTAGAGGACGCGGTTGATGCCGGCGACTTCATTGCAAATTCGGTTGGAAATGCGCTGGAGCACGTCGGGGGGGAATCGGAACCAGTCGGCGGTCATGGCGTCTTCGCTGGTGACGGCTCGGAGTGAACAGACTTCTTCGTAGGTCCGTTCATCGCCTTGGACACCGACACTGCGCACGGGTAGTAAGCAGACTAAGGCTTGCCAGATATCGCTGTAGAGACCGGCCGCGATGATTTCGTCGATGAAGATGGCGTCGGCTTCGCGTAGGGTGTTGAGACGTTCTTTGGTCAATTCACCGATGCAGCGGACGCCGAGTCCTGGCCCGGGGAACGGGTGACGATTCACGACTTCTTCGGGCAGGCCGAGTTCTCGACCCATCGAACGCACTTCATCTTTGAACAACTCGCGGAGGGGTTCGACGAGTTTGAGATCCATTTTTTCGGGGAGGCCGCCGACGTTGTGGTGGCTCTTGATCGTGACGGAGGGACCACCAGTAGCGGACACGCTTTCGATGACGTCGGGATACAACGTACCTTGCGCGAGAAAATCAACTTGGCCGAGTCGTTTCGCTTCTTCTTCGAATACATCGACGAATAATTTGCCGATGATTTTTCGTTTCGCTTCGGGTTCCGTCACGCCTTTGAGTGCGGTAAGGAATCGATCTTCAGCATCGACGTAGTGTAAGTCGATGTGGAAGTTGCCGCGAAACACGCGTTGCACCAGTTCATCTTCACCCTTGCGCAAAAGACCATTGTTTACGAAGACGCATGCGAGTCGATCGCCAATCGCTTCGTGTATCAATACCGCGGCGACACTTGAATCGACGCCACCGCTTAACCCGCAGACGACGCGACCAGCGCCGACCGTATCGCGGACCTGTTGCTTGGCTAAGGGAATGAACGCATCCATAGACCAATCGGCACTACAGCCGCAGACATGGTGTACGAAATTGGAGAGTAATTTTGAACCCTGGAGGGTGTGGACGACTTCCGGATGGAATTGGACGCCGTAGAACTTGCGTGAAGAATCGGAGATGGCGGCGTACGCGCAATTCTCAGTCTTGCCTAACGGGGTAAAACCGACGGGGAGTGTCGTGATGGAATCGCCATGACTCATCCATACTTGGGTCCCGTCGTCGATGCCTTCGAAGAACCCTTCGTGATCCGCGTGATCGAGGTGCGCAATTCCATACTCTCTCCGGTCCGCACGTTCGACGACGCCATCGAGAAAATGCGCGAGGAGATGGGTGCCGTAGCAAATGCCAAGGATCGGGAGGCCCATGTCGAAAATCGACGCATCAGGCATCGGCGCACCGTCCGCGTGTACACTCGCGGGACCGCCACTCAGAATGATGCCGACGGGGTCGTGCGCTTGGATTTCATCTCGCGTCGCATTGAACGGCAGGATGAGGCTGTACACGTTCGCCTCGCGTACGCGACGGGCGATCAGCTTACTGTACTGCGCGCCAAAATCGAGAACGATGATGGGCTTTGAAATAGACTCCGTTCCTGGCATTCCTTTAACACTCCTGTTGGAAAAGGGGAATTACCTTACCAAAACGGAGGTGTGTAGGGGTAGAAAACTCAAGGCGGCGTAGCGAAGCCTCATTTTCGTGCTGTGGACCTTCCAAAACATTCCAAGATCGGCGGCGGCACCTCTGGATTCCTGCCTTCGCAGGAATGACGGGGGCGGCGACAGCGGCGTGAATTGAACTCCCAAACTGGCTGCCCCGTACTTCTGGATTGATCGGCCTGGGGGCGCTCGCTCACGATAGCGGTAAGAGATTCGAGCGACGAGATGAGACCACGCTTATTCGTCGCGCTTCCAAACCAGCGCGCCTGTAACTCGCCCTTCCTCTTTCAGCGACAAGGTCAGGTGCCCATCTGCAAATTCGAAATGGCGTACGAGGTCGGTGTTCACCCAGCGGCTGACATTGGAGCCAGCGACACTGTGCGTCACGGTGCCCGCTTCATTGTCTACAGCAAATTTTCCGAAGTAGGCGACGTATCCGGGCGTAACCCGTTCTTCCGTATCACGAGTCGGCATTAGTTGTGCCGCCATATTTCCGGTGGCGTCGTAGTTGATTCGTCCGGTCATCTTCCGCTCTATCGGATCGGCGTCTGTCGGATACGAATGATACGAAACGAGTTTCCATGTCCCGACAAATCGATCATCGGAATCGTTTGTCGCATGAACAGATTGTTGTAGTCCGACCATAGCGGTCAGCATAGCCGCCACTACCAGAAAAATCACGCGCTTTTGTCCGATCATCGCTAACACCTCCCGTTCAAGGACCAGGCCAATTCATCAACTATATCGGATTGCAAGCCAGCATGTGCGCGCCGATTCCCGCCTTCCTCCGTCACGAAGATGACATTGAAGACCGGCTATGCGATAACGACACTTCTCCATAACACGGATAAGGAATCGTTCATGCCGGATTGGCACGCATTACTCGATCACATCGTCGCACGAAAGGGACCGCTCCCGCCGCACGTCGAAGTCCTTCGACTTCCAGCGATCGATGGTTGGGAACCGGGACGTGTCTGGTGTGACTGGCCGGTCGACCCAGACCTCATTCAGCCACACGGTGCCCTCTTCGGCGGCTACATCTCCGCTGTCGCCGATGAAATGGTTGGCCTCGCAACATTAACCGTCCTCGATAACGACGCCACGTTCGCCACCGCCGACACGCGCACGAACTATTTTCGCCCGATCAGCGATGGCGTCATCGCCATCGAAGCAAAAGTGATACACAAAGGCCGAACGAACATCTTTGTAGAGGCCACGTTCACCGATAAAGCAGGCAAACTTTGCGCCAAAGCGTCGGCTACGGAGTCGGTGCTCAGGCAATAGTAATTGGGAGCGTGTCCCTCCCAAAATCAGACTACGGTATCGAGATCGTTGGGCGGCGTGGCGGGCGAGTCATCCGTAACAGCGTTCAAGCCATTGAGAATTGCGAGAAACTTTTCGTAGGCGGCTCCGTTGCCACTCGGTTCGGAAAGCGGCGGCAACACTTCGGACGCCTGGGTCAAGCTGTTGCCAAATGACGTAAGCGCTGAATCAAATGCAGTGGTCAACTTATCGAGGAACGATTGTAGTTCCGTGGAGATCGTTGTGGTGGGTGGTGGCGGCGCGTCGGCTGGAATGGTCTCTCCCTCGACGGGTATTGGCGGTGCTTCAACTCCATCTCCGACAACTTCGCCGATGCCTCCCTCATCCTGCGTGAAGATTTCCGTCAACGCGGATACAAATCCGTCGTACGCCGCCTGAATGCCGGCCAACAAGTCGGCTGTTGCGGGATCGGATGCTTCACCAAATGCGGTAGCCAAGTCGTTCACTGACGAATCGAATGCGTCTTGCGCCCCACGAACGGCTTGCACGAACGCTTCATCAAATTCGTCCGACGCCAGAAATTCGTTTACTTCCGTGTCGACTGCCGCGAGTACTGCGGATACATCCCCGCTAACCGCTCCGCGCAATGACGACTGCGAAAGCGCGCTCAGTTCGTCCGCGAAATTGATGCGCAATCGAACGTCGGCGACACCCTTAAAATGGCCTTCTTGCAAGAGCCGAATCACACCGCGTGGCTGTCCAGATTCACCCTTCGTCGCGTGATCTGGTTTCGGTGGCTTGACCTTGTCGCCGCCGTCGGCCTGTTGTGCTTCGGCTTTTCGTTGTTGCCCGTGATTTACAGGAACCGGTGGCTCATGACCAACGCTGTTGATTTTCATTAATTCGGCCTCATTCTCGTCAATTTACAAAAAGTAACATTCCCCCGTTGGATTATCGGCTTAGATCGAGGAAAACTTTAATCGGTCGGGATTCTTGTCCATTCAACAACCCTTGCACTGCTGCACACGACTCTTTTACATGGTAGAATTGGTGTAATTGCCGTATTCGAGGGGGAAACCATGGACGGTTTATTCATTTCGGCGAGTGGGATTGCTGCGGCTCAGCAGCGTCATTCGATTACTGCGAATAATGTCGCGAATCTCCGTACGCCTGGATACCGTGAGGCGCGGGGTGAGTATATTGGCCGTGCTGGTGGCGGTGTTGAGCTGGGCGCGGCGATTAGGAATAGTGCGCGCGGTCCGCTTGAATCGACAGGGCGGTCGTTGGACGCTGCGGTGGATGGTTATTTTCGTTTGCGGGATTCGAATGGCAATGCGGCGTATACGCGTGATGGCCGGTTTGGCTTGAGTGCCGAGGGTGAAGTGGTGACCGCTTCAGGATTGTCGTTAGATCCGCCGGTTACTGTTCCTCCAAATACTTCGAGTGTCACGGTTGGCCGCGACGGAACAGTCTTCGCCACGGTGCCTGGCGAAGTGCAACCACAAGTTGTGGGACAACTTGATGTCGTGACGTTTCCGAATCCGGGTGGATTGCAGTCGGACGGAGGCAATGTCTATCGCGCGACATCGGCGTCTGGTGAACCGCTTCCGGTTCAATCGCCAAACGTTCAGACGGGAATTCTTGAACATTCGAATGTAAACCTGGTCGATCAGCAGGTGAATCAGTTGCTTGATCGAAATCTGTTGCAGGCGAATGCGAATGCGTTTCGTGCGCAGAGCGATCTGCTTGGGGAATTGATCGACTTGGGGCGGTAGTGGACGTTTCTTTTTTTGACTTTTTCCGTGAGCGATTAAACGTAATGAACATACTGTCGCCGCCAAGCGACCCCTAACCCTCTCCCCGAGGAGAGGGGAAAAGGATGTTGCTATAAGAACCGTCAGTTCGTCCGGTTTGTAGTACCGCCTTTAGGCGGCAGGCATCGACAAAAACCACCGCCTGAAGGCGGTACTACAAACGATGTCAAAACTGGCGTACCAGGCAGTTTACGGATAGTTTAGGTCCGCTCTAGTGTGAAGTTCGTCCGGTTCAGAGTTCCGCCTTTAGGCGGTGTCGCTATTAGGGCTTGCCGCCTAAAGGCGGAACTCTGAACGATGACGGACCTTGAGCCTCTAGCTTTGATTACTCTTTAACGGAAATCTCGTGGATGGACCAGTACTTGCCTTCGACGGATCCGGTTTGCACAATTTTTATGTAGCGGGTCTTTTGGGATTTGAATGCGATGGCGGTGGTGCCTTCGGTGCCTCGGCCTTCGGCTACGGGCTTGCCCCAACGATCACCGTCGTTGGATAAGTAAACCTCGAATGCGCGAGGGAAATCTGAGGCGGATCGTGCGGCATCGAGCTTGATTCCTGACACAGTGCATGGCCAGCCGAGGTCGAGCTGGAACCATTGGCCGGGCTTTTGATGGGCTCCGGTGGACCAGCGTGATCGGTCGTTGTTGTCGAACGCTTTGTCGGCATCGGCTGCGGCGTGCGACGCGATGGCGGAGTAGGCGGCTTTTTCGAGTCGCTGGATGGCGAGCGTGGCTTCTTCTTTTACATCGCGATCACTTGCGTATTTTCGGGCGAGCTTTAGCGCTTCTTGATCGGGTACTTCGGAGAGGCCGGCGAGGATGAGTTTTTTGTCGGTGCTGGTCTCGGCGAGTTTTTTGGCTTTCGCATATAGCTTGACGGTTTCTTTGTGCGACCTATCTGATGGGAGGCGGAGCAGTTGGATGTAGCCACGAAATGCTTCGATTCGGATTGGATCGTCCTTTTTACCATTGGCCATGCGTTCGAGCGTTTCGAGTGGTTCAGCGTTGGGCCAATTGGCGAGTGCGGCGACAGCCGTTCTGCGAATTTTGTCGTCGCGCGATTTGGCGGCGTCGCGAATTGCGCGAAGTGCTTCGGGGCGTTCGGTGGCGGCGAGTACGCGGAGTACGGATGCATATGCGTCTTCCTCACGTTTCGCTATTTTTACGAGTACCGCCATTTCACCGGCGGCAGCAGCGGGATCGTGCTTCGACAGCGTGATCAGCGCGCGTTCGGCGCCTTTGCGTGCATCTTCATCGGACTCTTTGATGAGCAGCGCAGCCAGAACGCTAATGGAAGACGCATCACCTGCGGAGGCGCAAGCATCGAACGCCGCTTCACGAACCTGGGGATCTCCATCGCGCGCAAAGCGCAGCAGCGCGGGCAAGGATTCGGCTTCGGCGCGCGCACCCAATGCGGTGATGAGCGGAATACGGCGTTCCACTGAGCCGGTAGATGCCGTTCGAATGATGGCATCGGAGACGCCTGGACCGGCAAGGCGAATGAGGGAGTCGGTCGCCGCTTCAGCGTCTTGCGCTGCTGCGGCTTGAAGTAGTGGTACATCGGACGCATCGCCAACGCTGGCGATGGCACGAAGCGCGGCGACACGTACATTCGAGTCCGTCGCAGTAGCCAGGACACGCACGGCTGGTGCAGCAGCAATATCTCCTCGTTCAGCGAGGGCATCGAGGAGTAGCGGCTGGATGGTCTGGTCTAGTCCCGGCAGTAGGTCTGCGAATTTGCCGGTAGCCTCCGAAGTTGTGGGGCTACTTGAAACGAAACCGCATGCGGTCGCAGCGAGTTCGTATGAATTGGAACTGAGTGCGTCGAGGATTACCGGCGTCGATTGGTCGCCCAGCGCGGTTGCGAGCCCTCGGAATGCGGTGATCTTGTCGTCGGCCGATTCTGGTGATCGATACAGTTGGTCGTAGTACGTGACCGCTTGTTTTCCGTTCCCTCGCGCTTGCAAATTGTCGGCAGCGTCGAGGAGCGCTTTAGTGAGTAGGATTTTGCGTGGAGCGGGCGCGCCTTCTCGTGCACGCGATATGGCGCGAGCAGCCTGTTGATCGCCGATACGACCCAGGGCTTGAATCGCGGCTGCGGCAATCGTGTCGTCCCGTTTATAGACCAGTCCGGATAGGGTTTTGACGCTGAACGCGTCGCGTCGTTCGGCGAGTGAATGAACGATGCTGACTTGAAGATTCGCGGGCGCGGATTGTAACGCACTTCGCAGGGCACGATCGGCGGAGGCAGTTCTGATGCCGTCGAGGGCGTAAAGCGCGACTTCGGCGAGTTCTGGATCGCGGAGCAATCGTGCGAGCACGGGTACCGACTCGTCGCCACCGATAAGGTGGAGTTGTTTGCACGCGAAAATGCGCGCTTCGAGTGTGGCGGTTCCGTCGAGCAGTCCGGCAAGGCGTTCAGACATTGCGTGGCGTGCGGCGCTGGAACCTTGTGATTTGACCGTGAGACTGTAAACCAATTCGAGTGGTTCGGAGGGATCGCCACTGCGGTAATTGGCCATGGCCGCGACCGCGTCGTCGAGTTTTTCGAGAACGCTTCGGGCTTGGGCAAGGTTCGTGACCATGACCAAAGCGCAGAGTACGAGGATGTATTTCGTGGCGCTTCGGCTCGGCAGGAGCCTCGCCCTCCCATTTGGCGTGGCCTTGGTTTTCATGTTGTTGCCCCCCACTCTTGTCTTGGTCTTTATGTGTTTCTTCGCCCGTTTCAAACGGGAGCTACGTTAGTCTACTTTTATACGGACCATTCGCCTCGCATGGGTCTGCGAATTTGGCGGTCGGCGAATGGATCGTTTACAAATTTTTCTTGTTCGGGATTCCACTGCAGCGGTCGTTGAAGCCAGTACGCAATATTACCGATGTGGCATACGGTGGCGGTTCGATGGCCAATTTCTGCTGTGCAAATCGGATCTTTTCGTGTGCGAATACACTCGACCCAGTCTCGGCGGTGGTTGGGACTGTCGTACAAATGGGTTTCGCCCGGGCCGATGATTTCGTCTCGAATGGTGACGGGATCGGTTCTCAAAAACTGGCCGCGATTGACGAGCACTCGTCCTTCAGATCCAATAAACTCGACGGCTGCACCTTGCCCGCCGCCGCCGTGGTACATCGTAATGCCGTTCGCGTATTTGTAGGTGAGCCGTTTGATGTCTTCGCCGTTTGGTGGCAGCACTTCGATCGGCGCGGTGTGATCCATACCGAGTCCCCATTGCGCTATGTCGTAGTGGTGTGCGCCGAAATCGGTCATCGCACCGCCTGCGTAATCACGGTACGCGCGCCAATTCGGCCAACCGTCAAAGTCGAGACCGGGAGCGATGTCCGAATTGTAGGGTCGCCACGGTGCGGGTCCGAGCCAGAAATCCCAGTCGAGTCCAGCGGGTACCGGTTCGGCTGGGAGAAAACATTCAACCGGTGGTCCGCCGACGTTTACGTGAACCGTGTGGACTTGTCCGATACGTCCGTTGCGTACAAGCTCGCAGGCGAAGCGAAATGATTCGTCGGATCGTTGTTGGCTACCGGTCTGGAGTATTCGGCCATACTGTTTAGCGGTGTCTGCCATGGCGCGTGATTCATAGATGGTCATCGCAAGCGGTTTTTCGCAGTAGACGTCTTTGCCCTGGCGCATGGCTTCGATGGAGTGGAGGGCGTGCCAGTGGTTGGGCGACGCGACAACGACCGCGTCGATGTCGGTGCGTGCGCAAAGCTCGCGGTAGTCGCGGTAAATTGCGCAGCCGTTGTATTGGCCGGAAGTGCGTTCGGATGCGTAGCGTTCGTGTACGCGATCGCGCGCTTGTTCAAGGCGATTCTGTTCGACGTCGGCAATGGCGAGCACTTGGGTCTCGCGGTCGTTTAGAAACGAATTGAGGTGTCCGCGCGCTTGCTTGCCGAGTCCGATGAATCCGATGGTAATTCGTTCATTTGGAGCGGCGTATGTTGATTTGGACATCGCCGCCGCACCCGCAAGCGCGAGACTCGATTTTAGAAACGTGCGGCGTGAATGACGTGTATTGGACGCAGCCATGCATTCTTCCCCTACGTGATACGTGCAGCGATACAGTGGGCGCCCGTGTCCGGTACATGCCGCAGCAAACCGGTGGCAGACCGCGCCCCACTGTCGGTGAGGAATGTACTACGTGTTGCGCCAACGTGCAAGGGAATATTTGGATTTGGTTAGTGGTGACGGGAATTGCTACGAATATCTGTTTGAATTCAGTAGCTTGGAGTCCTATGACTCCGATGGATACCCAGTTTCGGTCAAATGCGATGTTCCCGCGCGAGTACTCTGGATTCCTGCCTGCGCAGGGATGACGGGGGACGCCGGAACAATCGGGATGGGTGGAATGCCGGCTCGAAGCCAGCGCTACGTTTGGCTACTTTTCTGGCCGACGGAACACGAATTTGGGGACTTCAGCATCCTTGCCGTCAATGGATATCTCCGCTTCGAGTTCGCCCAGCTTATCGTGCCAGGCTTTGATGGTATAGGATCCGGCGGGTACGTCCTCGATGGTGTAGCGACCGTCCGCCTCGGTGACGGCGTAGAAGGGATGGTCCATGACAAATCCGAAGGCGACCATCCAGGGGTGGACGTCGCATTTTATTTTCATGGGGAATTCGGCTTTTTCGATTAGGCGGGCACGCGGCTTGAGATTGGGTGGTTGGCCGAAGTTGAAGGGGCGGTTGTTTTTGGGGAATCCGCGAACGTTATGCGTGGTGTCATCGCTGTTGCTAATGGAGAAGACTTGGCCTGCGCGCATTCCGAAGACGTAGTTGGAGTAACGGCACCCGAACTGATCTAACTCGGCCGGTTTTTCCGGAATGGGGTAATCCCCTTCGGGTGGGTTGTCTATCCAAACGAAGATGTCCGCGAATGCGCCATCGGGTCCTATGGCGGCCCCGTCGGCGTGAAGCGGTTCGTCTTTGTGGATTAGTTTGCAATAGGGATCGGCACGTGTATCGATTACTTTGAGCTTGGGCGGAGTGCCTTCGAAGACGACTTCACCGGATACCGATGCAGCGTTCGCTGGGAGTGCGTAAACGCACAATGTAAGGGCGATGATTCCTGCCGAAAGCGTTGTAAAATGATTCATGTTTCCTCGTTTTGGGTTCTTAATGTTGAGGGTTTGTCGAGGCATTGCCGTGTCGTACTTTGGTCTGGTGATCTATATTTTCTGATATTCGATCGTCGTGATTACTGATGTAACTTCCGTGTCCGGTTTTGCTGTTTCGTCTTGGAATCGTTTCCAGTTGGCGCGTAGACCGAACGATGCGGCGACGGACATGATGACGATGGAAGCGATGAGCATTCCGTTCCATATCAGACGGTACACCCCGGCGGGTACCTGATCGCCCATGTAGGTCTTCCGATTTAGGAGAATGAGAAAACCGATTACCGTGATGGGCATGAGCGGTGCTGCGAGGGTGGAGGCAGTAATGGCAAGAAACCACGGAAATTTTATTAGGACGCCAATGACGCCAATCGCGGGGACTAGCGAGAAGGCCCATTTGGCGCGGCTATTGGTGTCAAACCCAAACATTTCGCAACCGATGAAGCCGCTGGCGAGCATGTGGGTGACGATGGTGGAAAAGCCTATCGCGGTGAGACCGAAACCGATCAAGAGAAGGGCTTGTGTCTCGCCGAACGTGGCGGCGAGGACGGGAACGATTTCGCGGAGGTCGCGAACGGGCGCGGTCGCTTGCGCATCGTCCGCGGGGCCGATGGTGTTCGCGACGGCGATGACCATAAAAGTTGTGGCGATAAGGAACGGAATGACCATTCCGGACATTAAGTCGAAGTAGGCGAGTTCTTTGTGTTCTTTGCCCCACTTTCGATTGAGCAACGAATAGGGATACAGGAAAATCATGTTGATGCCGACAGCGGCAGCGAGTCCGCCAACGATCGGTGCGATGGCACGATCGTCGAACGTGCCTGCACGTAAATCTTGGACGAATGCGATGCCGGTGATGCCGGTGAACAGTCGGTCCCATTGAATGCCAGTGCGAATGGCAACGTAGCCAAACGCAACAACAATCGACCAGACGAGAATTTTGATCGCGTTTTCATAAACACGAAGTCCGCGTGTGCCGGAGTTGTAGAGATAGACGATGATGCATGCAGCGAGTAAAACGAATGCACCAATCGCTACGCGGCCTGGCGTGGAATCCAAGTTCATACCGGTGGCGCTGGTGAGTTCGACGACGCCGTTCGCGGTGAGGGAGTATTGCGGGATGTGCCACATGATGGTGGCGAGAAATGCACTGCCGCCCCAAATGAGGGCGAGTCCCGGGTGAAGGCGTTCCCAGAACACCTTGTAGGGCCGGGCTTCGGTGTAGCACGTTTGTTTGGCGATGGCAGCAAGAACGAAATAGCCGAGGAGAATAGCGAGCGGTTGAACCCAAAGATATTTGTAGCTGGCGAGGGAGCCAAGGACGACACACGAAGCAACAGATCCGCCGCCGAGGGTCATGGCGCTTTGCATGTAGCCCGGTCCGCTGAGTCTGGCGTATCCGGCAATGCGACCGAGGACCGGTTTCGTTGTAAGTTCTTGAAGTTGTTGACGTTCGTCCATCTCTGTGCCTTTCTTGGGCCGTTCTGAAGGCGCAGTGTATCAATGGCGGAGATTGCCCGCAATCCGGGCAATTTGAGGATTGATACCACACTTTGTTGTGGATGTTAGCTGGTGGTACCATAGGTTGTAGTGGATTCTGAAAGGAGATTCTCAATCGTGACGCATCAAGAACTTGCCGGCATGATCGATCATGCCCAATTGAAGGCGCAAGCGACGCAGGTGGATATCGACCAATTGTGTCAAGAAGCGGTCGATTTTGGATTTCGAAATGTGTGTGTGAATCCCGCTTGGACAACGTATTGCTCGAAGCGCTTGGATGGCACGCCGGTGGGGATTTGTCCGGTTGTAGGTTTTCCGCTTGGGGCGAACACGGCGCGTATCAAAGTTGAGGAAGCACGTGAAGCGGTGAAGAACGGTGCGTGTGAATTGGACATGGTGATCAACATCGGTGCGTTGCGATCGGGGTTTACCGACTTTGTTGAACGTGAGATCGCCGCAGTGGTTCAGGCCGTTCGCGGCGTTCCGGTCAAAGTGATTTTAGAAACCGGCGATTTGGATGACGATCAAAAGGTTCGTGGGTGTCTCGCGGCGGCGGAAGCGGGTGCAGCATTTGTGAAGACGTCGACCGGATATGGCCGCACGGGTGCGAGCTTGGAAGATGTGATGTTGATGCAACGGACGGTGGGTGATCGAATGGGGATCAAGGCCGCTGGCGGGATACGATCGTTTGCAACTGCGCAAGCGTTAATCGAGGCTGGGGCCACTCGGTTGGGAACGAGTGCGGGTGCAAGAATTCTTCAGGAGTTGGATGCGGCGTAGGTCTATTGTGGCGTGGGTCACACTAGCCGGTTACCCGAGTGATATGGGACGAGGAGATTGCCGCAGTCGCCACCGCATCCGCTGCGCGGCTAGCTAGGCTCTCTCGCAATGACGGTGAATGTGGATCGGCTCTTACCGAGTTACTCGTTTGTCGGATCCCGCATTTGCGATGAAGGTGAGTACGAACAACGCTCGCGTGTCGTTAGTTATCGGGGCTGCCCATAAGCAGTATGAAGGCTTCCAGGAGCTGCGGGTCGACGTCGCGGTGCATCTCTGATCGCATTAGTTTTAGGGCATCGAATGTTTGCATGGCGTCTTTGTACGACCGTTGTGTCGTGAGGGCGTCGAAGATATCCGCGATGGTACACATGCGAACGAATGGCGACAGTTTGTTGTGGCGCAAGTCGTCCGGGTATCCGCCGCCGTGCATTTTTTCGTGGTGGTGACGCACAACGTCGAGGGCCATTTCGCCGAGGCCGCCTTGTTCGAGGAGGATTTCGTATCCGATGGCGGGGTGCTGTTTGATGATTTCAAACTCTTCGAACGTAAGTTTGGTTGTGCAGTTGACGATCTTGGGATCGATCTGACTTTTCCCGATGTCGTGTAGTAGCGTGCCTTCGCCAAACTCGCAGAGCACTTCGCGATCATCGAATCCCACCCGTTGCGCCAGCGCGAGCGAAAACATGCAAACATTCACGCTGTGCGTATACGTGTAGTAATCGAAAGAGACGAGCTGGAGCAGGTGTGAAAATGCGTGGTGCTCGTGTGCGAGAAAATCAACGGTTGACGAGATCATATTTTTGCTGCGTTCGATGACGTCGCCGGTGCGCGGATCGTCCATGACCTGTTGCATGAGACCCTGCGCGGAATTGTAGAGAACCTCACTTTTTTCGTCGGTCGGAATCGATTCGTCTTGGAGGATATCGGGGAGATTGGTTTCGACGTAGCGTCGATACGCATCTTTCGATTCGGGCTTGATAAAGATATCGGAGTGCCGGGCTTCGACGAGATTGTCCAGCACGTCTTGTTTCATTTCGAGGTCTTGGCCGCGGTAGAGCACGGGTGGTTCACCGGGGCGCGCTTTAATGTACATCTCGAAATCGAGGATCGTATCCGCACGCAGACTCGCCAAGGGAATCGATATGAATCCCCCGGACGTCTCAGTACCTAGATGTTGAATCTTCTGTGCGTTGGCGGCCATGTTTCGGCTGTCAGCCAATCCCCCTTTGGCGAACGCAATGGTAGCACACTTTGGCTTGTAACCACAATAGCGGCATTGAGTTACTGTGATTCTACGGGCGGGCTTTCGAATACAATTGTGAATATTTCTTCGGCGATCGTCTCTGCGGCTGCCGGGTGTCCCGTCGTCTTGGCGGCGTCGGCCATTGCTTGTAGGGACGCTGGGTCATTGAGCAACGCATTCACTGATTTAATCAGATGGTTTCCGGTGCATTCCTGATCAAGAATCACGATTGCGGCGCCGACTGTTTCCATGGCCCGTGCGTTGTGTTCTTGATGGTTGTCTGTCGCGTTGGGATAGGGAATCAGAATTGAGGGACGACCGAGAATTCCGATTTCGGCGGTGCTGGATGCGCCAGCTCGGCTAATCAGAAAATCCGACGCTGCGCAGATGTCGGCCATGTTATCGACGAATGCGTGAACGCGAACGGATGCGGAACTTTTTTCCGCAATAGCACGCGCGGCCTCCGCACCAGCGCGTCCGGCGAGCCAGATGAACTGGGCTTCTCGGGGTCCGATGGTTTGAAGGACTTCTTCCATCGCTTTGTTGATCGTTTGTGCACCTTGGCTGCCGCCGGTTACGACGACGACCGGGATCTTGGGGTCGAGATCGAGTCGTTCGCGGGCTTCAGTTTTGGTCGGTGGATTGTGAAAGTCTTTTCGGACGGGATTGCCGACGAGGCGTACGTGCTCTTTGGGAAAATTGCCGGTGGTGTCTTCGAAGCTCAACAGAATTCGGTTGGCCTTCTTCGCGAGTAGCCGGTTGGCGAGGCCCATTGATCGGTTTTGTTCGTGAAGGACGGTGGGAATCCCGAGGCGTTGAGCGACGAGCGTTAGCGGAACGGAAACGTAGCCGCCGACGGCGAGTACGGCTTGAGGACGAAATCGGCGAAGGTAGACGAAGGCGAGCACGAGTGCGACGGCGAGCTGAATGGCGACCCATATTCGTTTGAAAATTCCGCTGCGCGGCCAGCCAGAGACCGGTAGAGCCCGAAAAGGAATCGTCTGGAGTTGTGCGATGCGTTCTTCGACTGCACCGCGACGGCCCACCCATTGAAGCGCCAGACGTGGGTCGCGCGATTGGAGTTCTTCGATAACGGCGACTGCGGGCGAGGTGTGTCCAGCGGTGCCGCCGCCGGTAATCATGATTCGCATAAAGGTTTAGTGGCCTAGAACTGCGCGCGTATATTTCGGGCGGTTGTCTTCCGCTGGAGCGGCGTGAAATCCGACGTTCAGCAGGACACCGACCAGGAGCATATTCATCACAAGTGCTGTGCCGCCTTCGCTAATGAACGGGAGCGGCAGACCTTTCGTAGGAATGAGGCTGGTCGTCACACAAATATTCAGTACGGCTTGGATGCTGATGAGCGTAGCAATACCCACGCCCACGAGCGATCCGAACCGGTCGTGCGCATTAAGCGCAATGCGAAATGCAACGGCCATAAAAACCACGAAGAGTCCGACGAGGGCGAGCGTGCCGATGAGTCCGGTTTCTTCGGCCCACACGGCAAAGATAAAATCGGAATGGCCGTCTGGGAGATAACCAAGCTTTTGTTCGCTGGCACCGAGTCCTTTTCCGCGAAGGCCGCCACGGGCGAATGCCGTGAGCGATTGGATCAATTGATAGCCTGCACCGTATGGATCACGCCAGGGGTCGAGGAATATTTTGACACGTTCGAGTCGCCATGGGGTGAAGATGATCAATCCGACTACGCCGGCGATACCGGGAAAAAGTCCCAGGAGTACATGGGATAATCGCGCACCCGCAATAAGGATCATCGTGATAGCTGTCGCGCCCATTACGATGGACGTGCCGAGGTCGCGTTGCGCGACGACAAGTCCACAGAACAGCGCAAGAATGCAAAAGCTGGGCAAGAATCCGCGGCGGAACTCTTTAATGTGATCGCGGTGATCCGACAGTTTGAGAGCGAGCCATAGAATCATCGCAAACTTTGCGACTTCAGACGGTTGAAACGAAAAAGGCCCAATGGCGAGCCAGCGTAATCCACCGCGAATGTTGATACCAAGAATGAGCACGAGAACTAGGCACCCTAGCGCGGAGACGATGATGAAGTATGTGAATTTTCGTTTGTCTTCGTAGTTTTGGTAGTTGAAAAGCATAGCGACGATTAACCCGAGTGCACCAAGGCCCACGTAGATCATGTGCCGTAAGGGAAAATCGAACGCTGCTTTGTCGGCGATCGCGGCGGCGTCTTGTGGAAGATCGGGCGTGCTGTAGGCCATTAGCGTGCCGATGAGCACCAGGATCAGAACGACGTTTATGAGGACGGTGGTTTCGTTTCTCATGGTGATACTGCCTCTGCTTGTTGGGTTACCCACGTTTTGAATGCGTGGCCGCGTGCTTCGAAGTTCTCGTACTGATCAAAGCTGGCGCAGGCGGGTGATAGAAGAATGATGTCGCCGGAGTGCGCGTAGCGCATCGCGACTTCAGCGGCTTCGGTTAAGGATTCGACTCGCTCAACCGGCACGATTGCGGCGTATGCTGACTCGATGGTTTCTGCGTCTTCGCCGAATGCAATAATGCGTTGTACCCGCGCTTGAATCTGCGACGCGATCGAGCCGTAATCAGATCCCTTGCCGCGGCCTCCGGCAAGTAATATGACGGGGACTTCAAAACTATCGAGGGCGACTCGTAGGCTATCCAAGTTCGTCGACTTGGAGTCGTTGTAGAACGTGACGCCGCCAATCGTCGCAACGAATTCGATGCGATGTTCTACACCTCGAAACGTGCGTAGCCCTTCAATCACATGCGGCCAATCGAAGCCGCCTGCACGCATGAGCGATAGAGCGGCCAAGACATTTTCTCGATTGTGCTGACCGGGCAACGGAATGTCGGAAAAGGCAGCAACGGTTTCGCCGTGCCAGAGGATGTGGTCGTCTTGGATACCCATGCCTTCTGGCATCGGCGACTGCTGAGCGAACGGAACTACCTGGCCGCTCATCCCTTCGCCCATTGCAGCACATCGCGGGTCATCCATATTGAGAACAGCGATGTCGCTCTCGACTTGGTTTATAAAGATGCGTGATTTGACGGCGGCGTAGTTTTCGAGGGTGCCGTGACGTGCGAGGTGATCATTCGAAATATTGAGGACGGCGGCCATCCATGGATGAAAAGTCTTGCACGTCTCGAGTTGATAGCTGCTCACTTCGACGACGACGTAATCCGGTGCAGGGTCTACGAGGGCCACTTCGGACAGCGGAAGATCGTTGTTGCCCGCGAGTACGGATCGGTAGCCGCAGCGCTGAATGAGGGCGTGGAGTAGCGCGGTCGTCGTGGTTTTTCCGTTGGTGCCGGTAACGGCAATCATCGGCGCTTCGATGTAGTGGGAGGCGACTTCCATCTCCCCCACTATTTCGATGCTATTTGCCCTGGCTTGAGCAATGGGCGGAATGGTAGGTGATACACCCGGACTGGGCACGACGATATCCGCGTTGTCGAATGCGTTGTCGGAATGACCGCCGCATTCGAACGGGACATTCGCCGCACGTAACGATTCTGGCAGTTCACCAAGATCGTCTTCCCCACGTGACTCCGTAACGAACGGATGTGCCCCTTTCGCGAGGAGCAATTTCGCGAGCGCCACGGCGGTCCGGCCGAGTCCGACGATGGTAATGTTTTTGTCCTGTACGTTCATCTGAGTTTCAGCGTGGCTAGACTCATGAGGGCAAATACAATGGCGATGATCCAGAATCGGATGGTCACTTTGGTTTCGGACCAGCCGAGGAGTTCGAAGTGGTGGTGTATGGGCGCCATTCTAAAGACACGTTTGCCCGTTAGCTTCACGGAGGCCACCTGAATGACGACGCTGGACGCTTCGATGACGAAGAGACCGCCGACAACTACAAGAAGCAACTCTTGCTTCGTGAGGATGGCGAGTGTTCCGATTGCGCCACCGAGTGCGAGTGACCCAGTGTCGCCCATGAAAACTTCGGCCGGGTGCGAGTTGAACCACAAAAAGCCGAGGCCGGCACCGAGCAGTGTTGCACCGAATACGGTGAGTTCGCTGGCTTCGGGGACGTGTACGAGATAGAGGTATTGCGACCAGTCCACGCGACTGACGATATAGGCGATGCCGGTGTAGGTGAGCAACGAGACGATGGATGCACCAATGGCGAGACCGTCAAGACCGTCGGCAAGATTTACAGCGTTGGACATGGCGAGGATGGTGAAGAGTACGAATGCGATGTACGCTATGCCGAGTGGAATGAAGACGAATTTTAGACCGGGTATCTCGACACTGGTGTGTAGGTTTGCACGACTCTGAAAAATGAGGTCTGGAAATGTCGCTTCGAGCAGCAGACGATTCATTCGCAGAGTTTCTTCGTGCGATCTCGCATCTTTCCCTAATGCAATCAGCGATTTCGTTTCACTGGTGATTTCTAGACCTTCCCAGGCATAGCGATCATAGAGGTCTGGACGTTCGATGACTGTGCGGAACGCCTCGAGTACACGAAGACGCACGCGGGATTCGACGCCAAGCCCTTGTTCGTGTTCGCGGATCATCGCACGCATGCTGTCAGGCATGAGGTCGATGTAGACCCGGCTTGCCGACGCCTCGTCAGCACGATCGGCTTCTTGGAGTGCATTCATGAACGCCGGCCAATCATTGACGTGACGTTGCGAGAGGTACGTGGCCGTCGTCGTGATTGGATAGGCGTATACATAAATACCGAGAACGAGGCCGACCGCGAATTGCCCGAGTAGTTTTGCGCGGGCGGAGAGACCTTCGTTTTGCTTGCGGCGTAGTTTGATGTAGTCGTCGAGCGCGCCGAGAAGACCTAACGAAACGAAAATTAGAATGGCGACCAGGAGCAGGCGATTCTCGAGTCTTCCCCATAACGCTATCGCGATGGTGGAGGAAATGAGAATAAGCGCGCCGCCCATAGTGGGGGTGCCGGCTTTGTCCTTGTGGAGTTTGTGGAGGTCTTGGACGTGCTCTTCGCGAATGAATTGACCGATTTTTAGTGCACGGAGTTGGCGAATTAGACTCGGGCCGATCAAGAGTGAAACGAGGAATGCGGTCATCGCCGCGCCGCCTGCACGCACGGTGAAATACAGGAACACGTTGAGCGCGCTGAATGAATCGACGTAGTTGTCTGCCAGATAATAGAGCATTAGATTTTTCTTGACCTACTCAGTTTCATTGTAGATCCGTTCGAGTTCGGTGATGACATTTTCCATGTGAAGTCCACGGGAACCCTTTACAAGTAAGATGGTGCCTGGTGGGGCTGAGTCGGCGATCGCGCGGGCGATTTCTTCGGTACTGGCATAGGCATTGGCTTGGGAGATCCCCGCATCGTGCGCGCCATTCACTACGTCCTTTGCGTGATCCCCTCTCGCGAAGAGGGCGTCAATCCCCTGTGCGGCTGCATGCGAACCGATTTCGGCATGGTACGTCGCCGCATCATCGCCAAGCTCAAGCATATCGCCAAGTGCGGCCCAGCGCGAACCGTTGCCGGGTTGTTCTTGAAGCGCTTCCAGCGCGGCTTTCATGCTCGCAGGATTCGCGTTGTACGTGTCATCGATAATGCGTAACGGGCCTAGTTCCCGAACGGTGAATCGGCTTGCGTGTTGCAACGCATCGCGCAAAGGCACTTCAAATTGTTCGACTCCGTGTCGCAGCCCGATGGCAATCGCAAGCAGTACATTCGTCACGTGGGCCCGGCAGGCAAGTGGCAAACGAATCGCGCCGATGGGGTCAATGACTAGGTCAACTTCGCCATTGTCACGCCGTTGGTAATCGCGTAGCGCAACATCTCCGGCGGTTCCAAACGTGACTTTGTCGCAACTGAGCTGTTCGCCGATGGCGACGCAACGGGCGTCGTCGTTGTTCACGTAGAAAAGCCCGGCTTCTCCTAGCGAATGAGCGATTTCGGATTTCGCCTTAGCAACATCCTGGATACTGCCAAAACCTTCGAGGTGCGCGGGGCCGATCATCGTGATAGCGGATTCCGTGGGACGTGCCCAGGCGCAGAGTGATTGTATTTCGCCCGTGTGGTTCGCGCCCATTTCGATGACGGTAATGTCGGTGTCGTTATCAATTCCGAGAATCGAGAGTGGACAACCGATTTCATTATTAAGATTGCCTTCCGTCTTGGTAACAGTGTGACGCGTTGCGAGGACGGCAGCGGTGAAATCTTTAGCGGTAGTCTTTCCGCATGAGCCGGTGATCGCGATGATTGGAATCGAGAACTGATTTCGATGGTGCGTGGCAAGCTCTTGAAGCGCGGCGAGGGCGTCGGGTACGACCAAGCAGGGTCCGCCATCGTGCGATGTCGTGCATACCGCAGCCCCGGCTCCCGCTGCGAATGCGTCGGAAACAAATTGCTCGCCGTCGAACTGATCGCCCTTGAGCGCGAAATACACGTCGCCCTCCACTAGGCTCCGTGTATCTTTCGATACCGCGCTAAACGTTGGATCGGATTCCGGCGTATTCGCTCCAATGATGGACGCGAGTTCTGCGATGGTATATTGCCAACCCATGATTAGGTGCGCTCCGATAGAATCTGACGCGCGATTTCGCGGTCATCGAAGTGTATTTTCTCGGTCCCTAGTATTTGATAATCCTCGTGCCCTTTGCCCGCGATCATGACGAGGTCGTCCGACGCGGCCAATTGGATGCCGCGTCGAATCGCTTGTTCACGATCGGCGATAAGCTCGTAGTCCGCCCCAATCCGTTGGCCCGCGGCAATCGCTCCGGCCTCAACGTCCGTGAGAATCTGGCCGGGGTCTTCCGTGCGGGGGTTGTCTGAGGTAATGATACTGTAATCGGCCAACTCGGCGGCGACAGCAGCCATTTTGGGTCGCTTGCCCCGGTCCCGATCACCGCCACACCCAAATACGCAGATGACCCGTTGGTCGCAGACCGCGCGTGCTGTCTGCAGGACGTTGCGAAGGCCGTCATCGGTGTGTGCATAGTCTATGACGACAACGAAATCTTGTTCGACATCGATACATTCGAAGCGACCGGGGACGCTTTGAAGCGTAGCGAGAGCTTCCGCAGCGTCGGTCACGGGAACGCCGAGTCCGCATACGACGGTGAGCGCGCACATGGCATTGGAAACGTTGTGGCCGCCGATGAGTTTCATGCGGACCGGAGCTTCGCCCCAGGGCGACGTAAATCTGAACGTGGTTTCGCGCAAACCGAATTGAGAATCAATGGCCCGGCAAACACCCGCCTCGCCAAATGTATGACACGGAACCGAAGAGGCTTTAGCGAACGCGGAGGCACTCGGGTCGTCCGCGTTGACGACTGTAAATCCGTCAGCGGCCTCTATGCGACTAAACAGCCGAGTCTTGATCGCGCGGTATGTATTCATATCTTGGTGGTAGTCAAGATGATCTTGAGTGAGGTTGGTGAACGCGGCAACGTTGTAATGAATACCGGCGATGCGTTCTTGTTCGATCGCGTGTGAACTGGCTTCCATGACAGCGTACTGTTGACCAGCGTTTCGCGCTTGGGTAAAGTGTTGGGCCAAGTCTTCGGCGAAAGGTGTAGTGTGGGGCGCGGAGAGACTCTCCCCTCCCACGTTGTATCCCAGCGTGCCAAGGCAAGCGGAGGAATGACCCGTGGCATTCAACAAATGCTGAATCATGACGACGGTACTGCTTTTTCCGTTCGTGCCGGTGACGCCGATGACGGTCATGTCTTGTGTCGGATCGCCTGCGAGGGCGTGCGCGGCGATACCGAGGGCGCGGCGCGGGTGTTCTATGTACAAGTATGGAATTCCGGCGAGGGTTTTGATATCCGTTCGTGCACCGAGGATCGCAATGGCACCTTTATCCGCGGCGGCTTGTGCGAAGTCGTGTCCGTCCGCATGATCACCCGGTATAGCAGCGAAGATGGTCCCGGGTCTCACACGGCGGGAATCTTCGGTAATACTCGCAACCGGGACGTCCTGGACGCCTTCAGCGCTAGTCGCCGTTAGCCGGCAGAGGTCGTGTAGGTTCATCGGTTTCCGTAACAGTGGATGAGTAGAATACGAGCGCGCATTGGGATACATCGTTAATGGGTGTACCGGGTGCCGGACTCTGACGAATGACGCGCCCCGAACCTTCACTGGTCCATTGTAGGCGCATTTCAACCAAGCGATTACGGGCCTGGCGCAACGTCATTCCACTAAAATCCGGTAGCATGGTGTCTCCATAGAGATCATCCTTCGCCATGCGCATGAGTTCCGCCTCGAACAATTCTTGCATCGGATCCAACGGCTGAACCACGTGGGCGACGGTATCCGCGTCTTGCAGCTCCGGCTTTTCGTCTTCGGCCACGTGCGTGACGACGGGGTCACGGGGCGTTCCCAACAGCAATAGCGCTTGGCGGACGACTTCGCGGAACACCGGTCCGCATACGTTACCGCCGTAGGATTTGCGTGCTTTCGGGTCGTGCACGACGATGACACATACCACTTGCGGATCGTTTAATGGTGCGAATCCGGAAAACACGGTTGTCACACGTTCGGGGTAGTATCCGCCGCCTTCATTTTTGGGCCGGGCGACTTGTCCCGTGCCGGTCTTACCGCAGACACGGAATTGATCAAGGTTCGCTCGTTTCCCGGTGCCGTCGGTAACGACAAGGTGGCAGAGTTCACGCATCGTCTGAGCGGTCTGCTCGGAGATGATACGCGCAGGCTCCGGCGGCTCGTGTTGGAAAACCGTTTCGCCGTGGATATCCTCGACGCGCTCAACAACATAAGGCACGACGAGTTTTCCGCCGTTCGCGATCGCACTATAAGCACGGGCGAGTTGGACCGTGGTGACGGCAATTTCTTGTCCGATGGGCAGTGCCCCGAGTGATAGTTTGGACCATTTATTGATGTCGCTGATAAATATTCCGCCGCTTTCTCCGGGAAATGACCGGGTAGCTCGCGCGCCGAATCCGAATCGTTTAATCCAATCGGACATCGCCTGTTCGCCCAGTTGTTCCGCCACTTTCACGGTGCCGATATTGGAGGATTGAGCGAAGAGTTCCGTCACAGGAACGACCCCCATTCGATGGAGATCATTAATCGTGTGGCGGTGTCGACGGTACGCACCGTCTTCGCAATTGATGAGCGTGTTGGTGTTGATGATGCCCTGATCGATTGCGGCGGCGATGGGGACGATCTTAAACGTCGATCCGGGTTCAAAAACATCGAACACTGTCGTGTTTTGGAGTTCCCGCTCCGTGGCGCGTCCGTACTCATTCGGATCAAAGTTTGGTGCGGACGCCATGGCGAGAATGGCACCGGTCTTCGGGTCCATGACGATGCCGCTCGCGCGATCCGCCTGTTCGCGTTCCATCGACGCCGCGAGTTCGCGTTCGAGCGCGTCTTGGAGCGGACTCATCAGCGTCAGCCACATGTCTGCGCCGGGTTCGGCCTCCTGATATTCCAGCGTGAGAGATGGGAGGAGATAACGTTTGCTGTCAACGCGGCCTTTTCGGCGCCCGGGTTTACTCGCAAGATAACCATCGTAGTGAGATTCGATACCGGCGGATCCCACTGCTTTTTGATTCACGAATCCGAGAACGTGTGAAGCAAGTTGGCCTTCTGGGTAGAACCGCGCCGGTTCTTCGCGGAAATAGAGTCCGCGTTGGGCGAAGTTCTTGATCTTGTGCACTCGGTCGTATTCGGATTTATTGAGCCAACGTTTGATGGGCACCGAATCCATCGCTTCCCCATCGGCTTTGCGGCGTGTGAGGCGTGATGCGAGCCGGTCTTCGTCCATCTTAAGGTACATGCTGAGCGTTTGCGCGATTTCGTGCGGCCGTTTGATGCGACTCGGGTCCGCGTAAAGCGATGGAACCATCCGATCAAGCGCGAGAACACGACCTTGGTGATCATGAATTTTCCCCCGTGGTGGCGTCATGGTCGCTTCACCGATTCGGCCTCGCTCGCCCGATCCTAACCGATCATCTGGAAACTGATGGACACGAACGAGATTCAGGCCAATCCAACCGAATCCGATCAGGAGACACCAAAACACGAAGCGCGCACGGACGTGTTGCTCGCGAGTCACGGCGCGTCCGCTGTCGCGGAGCCGTTGAGATCGTTGGGATGATTGTTGTGTCATTGAATTTTTCCAGGGATGGGTTTACGGGATGATTCCGGCATCGGCGAACCGGTGTGGGGCTTGCTCAATTGTGAGCTGGGGCTGCAAATCTGATTCGGATATTCGGATGACGTTTATTTGACCGGGTTCGGGTTCGATAAGCCCCATATTGGGGACGGATGCTTCGAGCTGACGTAGGGTTTTTAGGCGTGTGGCGCGACCCTCGAGTTGTTCGATGTCAGCGTGAATCCGGTCGCGTTCCGTACGCATGATCGTCAGCTCATAATCGTTACTGAAAATTTGCATCTGAAGATACATTTCTACCCCCGCCATGGCGAAAGGTACAGCGACGAATGGTAGAATGAGGAACGATCTGGAGAGCATCCGAGTGAATACCGTTCTGCTGTCGATGCGAATCATGAGGCAGTCTCCAAACGTTCGGCGACGCGAAGCTTCGCACTTTGCGCACGCGAGTTGGCCGCAATTTCTTCGGCCGTGGGCAATTGAGGTTTCTTTGTTAATACGCGAATCAGTGGCGGTCGAACGACAGCGTCTGTGCCATCGAGATTGAGGGTGCGTTGCTTACGACTGTAGGTCTGAAAGTTCCGTTTCACGATGCGATCTTCACCGGAGTGAAATGAAAGGACAACGAGTCTACTTCGGGGTTTAAGGTGTTTGATCGCTGCGGGTAGCGCCTGATCGAGTGCATCGAGTTCTTGGTTCACGGCAATGCGGATAGCCTGAAATACTTGTCGAATCACAGTGCCTCTATCGAAGGCCTGACCGAGTACGCTTTGAATTGCGGCTTTGAGATCGTGCGTCGTGACCAGTGTCCCTTCTGTCGCGCGTTCATGAATGGACTGAGCGATGCGTTTGGCGGGGCCCACATCCGCGAATTCTTTGAGTGTCTGGGCGAGGGATGCCGTGGGCGTGGATGCGAGCCACTGCGCCGCAGTTTGGCCTTGCGAGGAGTCCATGCGCATGTCGAGCGGACCTTCTTCTTGAAACGAGAATCCTCGGCTTGGGTCGTCCACTTGCATGCTGGACATGCCGGCGTCGAGGAGGATGCCGTCCACGGCTTCAATTCCTAATTCGTCTAATACAGTGGCGAGTTCGCTGTAGTTGCGTTGATGCACTTCTGCGAACGGATACCTTGCCAATCGTTTGCGTACACCTTCTGCGGCAGCGGGATCGCGATCAAGCGCAATCAGCCGTCCGTTTTCTAAGCGTTCGGCGATCATCTCGGCGTGCCCACCGGCCCCAGCCGTACAATCGACGTACGTTCCGTCTGGCTGGACCTGCAACCAGTCGATGCAGGCGTCGGCCAGAACCGGGACGTGCATTCGCTAAGCGGCTTTTTTGAACAGTCCGACGGCTTGCGCTTCGCTTTCTTGAACATCGAAGAGCGAGCCAACACCGACCATCCGGAAAAGGCGCTCGGTGTAGAGGTTCAGGCCGACGAGTTTGATGTCGCCGTTGGCTTTGCGCAGCGATTGCAAACGCTCAACAAGCACGCCGACGCCCATGTAGCTGATGAAGCGTACGTCGGTCATGTTGAGGACGAGTTTGCAGCGGCCTTCTTTCGCGCAGGTGTAGAGCGCGGTACGTAGGCTGTCTACGCCGCCGTCGTCGATGTCGCCGCCGAGTCGCAGCACGGTTACCGTATCTAGGTCATCACGGTTTACAGTCATTCCTCACTCACCCCTCGCTGTTTCGGCCGGTTCCGGTTCGGGTTCTGCGCCCCCGAAGATAGCCCCGGCCATACCCTTAAATTCTTCCTCGTTCTGCGTAAGGAAGCCGTTCCAGGCGTCCTTGTTCCACAGTTCAAGGTGATCGTCGACTCCGACGAGTACTGCTTCCTTATCGATACTTGCGTGGTCACGTAGATGGGGTGCGACTGCCATGCGTCCTTGTTGATCGGGACGGACTTCCGTCACGCCGCCAAAAAGCAAACGCCGAAAGTCGAGCGCGCGAGCGTTCATGGCCCCAGGCTTACGGGCCGCTTTACGAATTCGCATCCATTCATCGCGGTGGAATAGAAATACACAACGGTCGAATCCGCGGGTCATGTACCAAATGGCGTGGCCTTCGACGTTCATCGTCTCGCGAACACGGCGGGGTACGGTAATCCGTCCCTTTTCGTCCACTCGCGTTGTCGATTCGCCGAAATACATGGTTGGCCTCGGGTCGATCCACTTTCACCCACTTTTTTCCACTGAACGGCCCAATCGTACCACTGCGGATCTGCGCTGTCAACATATATTTTCTATAAACCGTTGGTATATCTCCTCTTAGGAATCCGATAATACAATATATAGTATTGGATAAGCAAGAAAAATTTTCCGAGCACAATATATAGACACTTCGAAATTGAAGATAAAAGCGATTTTGAGATGGGGCTCGGTGGGGATTTGTGGGGATTAGCCGTATCGTACGGTGTCAATGAGGTATCGGACGTTGCTGATGACCCATGAGAAGGCGTCGTTCACAAAGTATCGAACGGGCGGAACGAAGAAGTAAATGACAAACAGAATGGCGAATATAGCGAGCCAACTACTGACAATGCGTCCGAATAGTGAGATCGCGAAGCTGGTGGAATGGCGCAAGCCCCGAAAGGCGTATCTGCCCGACTGCTGGGCGACCCAGCCGAAATCGGATTCGGCGACGATTCCTTGGCTGCGGTGGGCGAGGCCGTCGGGGGCGCAGTCGAGGGCGAGTTGGGTGTGACCGATGTTGATGGTGCCGCCGTTCCGGACGATTCGGGATCGGAGCATGCCTGCGCGTTTTCCATCGACGCGGACCGGAGCAGCGCCGAGTCGGCGGATGCGATACCCCTGGGAGACGACGGTAATGAGGGCGTGATGCCTGACGACGGACTTGTCGAGACGAAGGAGGATATTGCAGCTTTCGTCGGACCCGACGTGAAACGGGGCGCGAACGATGGTGTGTTCGGCACCGTCTTCTGGCCCGTTCGTGACAACGAAGGCGTCAGGTTGACCGGCGGCTCTCATGCGCTCACCGCTCGTTTGGGTTCGGCGTTGGCATCTTTTCGGAAGACGAGTTCGCCGTCTTCCTCAAGGACTTCAATACGGTCTCCCCTACCAATTTCGTCGGCCATCATTTTTTCGCCAATGGGATTAACGACTTGGCGCTCGAAAACTCGGCGTAGCTCGCGAGCACCGAAATCGTGGCTGTACCCACGTTTAGCGATGAGTTCGTAGGCACCTTGGTAAACATGAATGCGAATATCTTTTTCGCGGAGTCTACGCTTCAACCCTTTGACTGAAATCGCGAGAATCGATCGCACGTCTTCGAAAATGAGGTGATGGAAAGGAACGATTTCGTCGATACGGTTGATAAATTCAGGCCTAAAGTGACGTTGTAACTCGTCGAGGATTTTGCCTTCGGTGCCTTCATTCTCTTCTCGTGAAATATTCTTCGCGGCAATATTCGAGGTGAAGATGATGATGCAGTTCTTGAAACTCACTTCGCGGCCATGGGCGTCTTTGAGTCGGCCCTCGTCAAGTATCGGTAGAAAGATATCGAATATTCGAGGATGTGCTTTTTCGACTTCGTCGAATAGAAGGATGCTAAACGGTTTATCGCGCACAGCGGAAACAAGGCGGCCTTCTTCATCGCTGCCGACATAGCCCGGGGGCGCGCCGAGTAGTTTGGCCACGGAGTGCTCTTCGATGAACTCGCTCATGTCAAATGCTATGAGATGATCTTCTGACCCAAAAACGTGGCGCGCGAGTGATTTCGCGAGTTGGGTCTTACCAACGCCGGTCGGACCGAGGAACATGAGGACGGCGTCGGGCCGGTTGGGATCGGCGAGGCCTGCGCGTGCTTTTTTCATGGCGGCAGCCGATTTCGCAATGGCTTCGTCTTGCCCGATAATCTCGCGGCCTAGCGTTGCTTCCAGATCGCCAAGACGGAGGCGTTCTTCGGCGGTGATTTCTTCGATGGGGACCGACGTCATTTGACTGAGGACTTTGCGTACGTCGTGCGGTACAACTTTGGCTTCTTGAGGCCGCGCTTCGTCACTGTCGAACAGCCCCGGCTTCGTCTTGGCGGCAATGGCGCGCAGGCGGTGACGCGCGCAGGCTTGATCGAGAATGTCGATGGCTTTATCCGGCAGGTGTCGATTGGGGAGGTACCGTTGGGTGAGCGTGATGGCATCGCGCATGGCGCGGCGGCTAATGCGTACGCCGTGATGCTCTTCGAACGATGGCCGCAGTTTGCGCAGCACCTCCCATGTGGCCGATTCCGAAAGGGGTTCGACGCGGACGATTTGAAAACGCCGTTCGACGGCGGGGTCACGCTCGATGAACTTTCGGTATTCTTTGAGGGTCGTCGCGCCGATACACCGGATTTCGCCTCGGGCGAGTACCGGTTTAAGGAGGTTCGCGATGTCAGGGGATCCGCTGTCGGTTGATCCCGCGCCCATGATGAGGTGAATCTCGTCTATAAAGAGGATCAGGTTGGGATCTTTTTTGAGGTGGTCGAGCATCGCCAGTACTTTTTCTTCGAACGAACCGCGGTATTGGGTGCCGGACATGAGGGCGGCGATGTTCAGTTCGAGGATGCGAGCATCGCAAAGGATGGGGCCCGCGTCGCAATCGGCAGTGGTGAGCGCCAGGCTTTCGACAATTTGCGTCTTACCCACACCGGCTTCGCCAACGAGGATGACATTATTTTTGTTCTTGCGGGCCATGACTTCGAGGACGCTGTATGTTTCGTGATCACGCCCGATCGCTTCTTGCAGTTTTCCTTCTTTCGCGAGGGCGGTGAGGTCGCGGGTCATGGATTCGAGTGAGACGGTGTCTTTTTTCGAATCGGCGTTGGATGATTCGCTGGATTTGGAGGCGGACTTCTCCCCCGCTTCTTTAGCTGGAGCAGTGCTTTGACCCTTGGGCCGTTTCGATGCTTTCTTAGAAAGGGCGTCGGTCAACACGCTGATGTACTCGCCGCGCGGCAATTTCAATTGATCCATTGCGCGCGCGGGTGCGCTATGAGCGTCGGCAATGATGGCGAGTAGTAAGTGTCCGGCACGTGGTTTTCCGTCGCCATAGCGGCGGGAAAGTTTTGCGGCGGTGGTCGTGGCTGACGCGCATCGCGGTGTGTAAAACACTTCAGGACGAAACTCGGGCATGACGCCTCGCCATGCGTTGAGTGCGACTTGGCGTGCGACTGCGCTCAGATTACCGGCATATTTCTCGGCGAAAGCGCTGGGCAATCGCGAAGGAGTGGAAACGAGCACTTCGAATAGATGCTCAACCCCGACGTAGTACTGGCTTCGTTTGACGCTGATTTCGGCGGCAGCGTCAAGCACTTCGTTTATTTCTGAGGATACCGGGACGCGCAAGCGCCTATCCTTTCGACCGCCTCGGTAGGGCGTCGTTACTGCGGTGGGAACGGAATGCGGTCTCGCTTTTCTTCGGCAAGGTCGCTAGTCGCACTCGACGAGGGGGCCATCGTAGTGGTCTTCAAACCACTGACGCCAATCCGCGGCGTGCAACGTGATCCAATCAACGTGAGCGACTTTTCCGATGTCGCATCGGATTTTTTCGGATTCGAGCCAGCGGAACTTTCGAATTTCTTCGGCCTGCATTTGGGCGGCAGTAAGTTCACGTCGGCGTCGCCAGAGTGCGGAGTGGTCTCGTAGCCAAACATCGAGGGCGGAATCGTGTGCAGACACCTCACCCGTTGTTGTTGCTAGGTCGAACTGGAATCGTTTGAAGGCTCTATGTTCGGCAGCGGATGAAAGCAAATTCATGGCATCCTGACTTTCGATAGTGGGCGCGTCCATGCCCGGTATTCGGTCGTCCATGAAGTCTTACTCCGTGGGTTGGCCCGGCCAACCGCACCCTATCTATACTACAAATGCGTGGTGTAAGTAAAACGGAAATCCTTTTGCGACGGGGGGTTAAGGTGCGAATTCGAGAAAAAAGGCGAACGGCGGGCCAGATGGCCCGCCGTTCAAATCGGGTATATGTGTGCTGTGGTGCGTGAGGTCTAGTTGAGCGGTGTCGAAGTAACCAGCGGCGCTGTGCCGTCAGCCGTGAAGCGAATCACACCGGAATCATCTACGAAATACTGGCGGTAACCGGTACGTCCAACGTTTGTCGGAATACCCGTCATCGTGTAAGAAGGCGCAACTGCCGCTGCACCGTTGGTGATAACTGCAACAAAGTTATAGCCCTGTTTCGAGCCGGCACCCAGAACCGCATCAATGTACGGAGGTGTCGCGCCACCACCATCAGGGTCGGCCAATTGCGCCAACGTGCCGTAGTCGCCTACGCCATCCGCATCGGCGTCAATAAAACCAGCGGTCTGGAATGACACTTCGGATGTTGACAGGGTGCGCATTGCACCAGCCGCACTTGCTTCATTAGCACTCATGCGTGAGCGAAGCAGGTTCGGAATTGCGATTGCCGCAATGATCGCGATAATAGCAACAACGATCATCAATTCAATGAGCGTAAACCCTGCGTTCCGTTTGGTAGCTTTCATATTGTATTCCTCCTTAGACGGTTATCGTCTGCATTTCTAAGATTTGAGGCCTCCCACCGAGGCCTTTCACTTCTCGTTCTTGGCGGACTTAGATACAACCTTCGTGCCACTGGGGACGATTGGACGCAACTACTTACTGCTTATTGATTTAGATTGCTTTCAGATGTGCTTTCCGATCTGGAGAAATCGGCAAGAAATGGGCGATGTCCGTCGTCGTGTGACAATTTTTGTCACTATGGTGATTCTGAAAGGAGATTGACTGGCGTGTTGATGACGGGTAGGCTTGTGCGCCCGCCTGTGATTTGTTTAGTTCCTATTAAAGCGGTCGTTGTATATGAGTCTTCCTGAACCCAGTTCCAGTATTGAATCCGATTCGCGGGCACGCCGCACCATGGGGGTAGTGTTTTTCACTATCATTATGGACATCGTTGGATTCTCGATTATCTTTCCGTTGTACCCGAGCATGTTGACCTACTATTTGGGGAAGGAAGGCGATTCGGGCCTATTAGGGACACTTCTTCAGTTCCTCGAACGATTCGATAGTGTGGCGGGTGGCGGGGTCGTGGTGCTGTTTGGCGGTGTGCTGGGGTCGCTGTACGCCATTTTACAGTTCTTGGGCGCGCCGATTCTTGGTGCGATATCGGACCGAATCGGTCGAAAACCTATCCTCTTATTCTCATTGACCGGGTTAGCCGTGTCTTATGTCCTGTGGATCGTGGCCGGTCAATTCTGGGTTTTATTGGTCGCGCGGTTCGTGGGTGGATTGATGAGTAGCAATATCTCGACGGCGACGGCAGTGGTTGCCGATATCACTACCCCTGATAAACGGGCACGGGGTATGGCCTTGGTCGGGATGGCCCTCGGTTTGGGATTCATGCTGGGGCCTGCGATGGGCGGATTGGCTGCGGGTTGGAATTGGGCGGCGCAATGGCCTGAGTTGGAGCGGTTCGGGATTAATCCGTTTTCGTTTCCGGCTGCGTTGGCGGCAGTGTTGGCGATCATTAACGTGACGTTTGTGGCGTTTGCATTCAAGGAGACGCGCGATCCTTCGGTCGCTCGGGCGGGTGTTAAGCGCACGTCGAATCCCATTGCGTTGTTTCGGACGGCGGATTATCCAGGCGTCGCGCAGACGAACTGGACGTATTTCATTTTCTTATCCGCGTTCTCGGGCATGGAGTTTTCGATTACGTTTTTGGCGGCTGAACGATACGGCTACGGTCCACGCGGAATCGCGATGATGCTCTTGTTTGCAGGCGTGATCTTGGCGCTGATGCAAGGCGGGTATGTTCGGCGGATGAGTGACAAGATTGGTCCACGTCGGATGGCGTTTCACGGCCTAGCATTTACGATTCCCGGGCTGATTGTCGTGGGGAGCGCGTCGCAGCCATGGATGGCGTTCGCAGGGCTAGGGATAATGGCGGTTGGTTCCGCCCAAGTCATTCCGTGTTTAACGGCCTTGGCGTCGACGTATACACCGCCGGATGATCAAGGACGTATCTTGGGTGTATTTCGGTCGTTGGGATCGCTGGCACGTGCGTTGGGTCCGTTGTTAGCGTGTGTGATCTATTGGCGGCTGGGTGGTGCTACGGCGTATTACGTGGTGGCGGGATTGATGGTGGTGCCGTTGTTGATGGCGCGTGGTTTGCCGGAACCGCTGCCGTTAGCGGCTGACCAGGACGCATGGGCAACGGAAAAAGCGTCGACGTAACAGGCGGTCGTCTACGGGGTAGTTTAGGTATAAGTGGGCACAGTTTTTGGAGTGCGGTGGCTTGCCACCGCTTTTCTCAAGCGAAGCTTGCTTCGCAACCTCGGAGCTGCAAATTATCGCGCCGTGAGCAAGCTCACTTAGTAAAAGCGCAAGCAAGCTTGCGCACTCCAAAATACGAATTGATAATCCACAAAAATCGGATGATGGAGTATTGACGATGTATCGATTGCGGTTAGTCTCGAAAACAAAGCACGTACCTGCGGTAGCAACCTTTGCTCCGCCGACGACGTTGTTAGGGAAATTGGCGCAGAAGTACGGGTTCAAGCAGTTTTAGACGTCGCCCTTTGTGTACTCCGCCAACGCGACGCCCCGCTATTTCCAGAGCAGCAACCCAACCTTCACGGGATGAGAAGAAAGGGTACGCGGATGACACGGATTTGACGGATAACCGCAGATCTGAAAACTATTCATCCGCCATGTGAACAGCACTATCCTGTAATCCTGTCAAGATCTCTTGTTAGCAGTTTTGAGCTACGGCTCTGCCACTATTTCCCCGCGATGCGTTTCTGCTTTCGATTCATATAGAATAGTGGGCTGAAACCAGGAGGTAGTCGAATGCGATTGTTCGGGCTGTTTGTGGCACTGGGTGTTGGCGCAATGGCTTCCGCGTATGCGGATGTGACGTTCTCGAAAGATGTTGCGCCTATCTTTTATAAGAATTGCGTGATGTGTCATCGGCCTGGTGAAGTGGCGCCGATGTCGTTGCTCACGCATAAGGAAGCGCGGCCTTGGGCGAAGTCGATTGCGAAACAGGTTCAGCAGGGAACGATGCCGCCTTGGAGTGGTGAATCGGATCACCGTACGTTCTCGAATGATATTTCGCTGACGAAGGCGGAGTCGGACACGATTCTCGAATGGGTGCGTGGGGGTGCGCGTGCGGGATCGTCGGCGGACTTGCCGGAAGCGCCGACATTTTCTGACTCTTGGATTTTAGGTGAGCCGGATTATGTGCTTGAGATGAGCGAGGTCGAAGTGCCTGCGGATGGGGACGACTTGTTTCTCAAAGAAACATTGACGTTCGAGAGTGAGGAGCCGCGTTGGATTCAGGCGATTGAGTTTCTTCCGGGTGATCGGCGTGTCACCCATCATTTTCAGACGACATACAACAGCGGCAAGGGCGCTCAACTAGGATCGCAATCGGCACAGGATGCGGGTGTGCTCGCGATATGGACGGCGGGGATGAATCCGTTTGTATTTCCGGAGGGCATCGGGCGCGTCATGAATCCGGGCGCACAAATCCTGGTTGATTCGCATTACCATCCTGTGGGCGAAGCCACGTCCGATCAGACACGTATCGGTCTTCATTTCGGTGAAGGCGAATTAAAGAAGGAAATCTTCACGCTGATAACGTCCAACACGGGCATCCGGATCCCCGGCGGGGCGGAACATCATGCAGAGATGGCGCATCATTTGTTTGATCGTGACATGCAGATCTATGCGTTTAGTCCGCACATGCACGTGCGTGGCAAAGCCATGACGTACGTGCTCGCACATCCGGACGGATCGAAAGAAACGTTGTTGGACGTGCCGAAATACAATTACAACTGGCAGTGGCAATACTATCCGACGGAACCGATTGATGTGCCCGCGGGAAGTCGGCTTGAGGTGACGGCGGTTTGGGATAACTCGGATGCGAATCCGGCGAACCCGGACTCGTCGAAGGAAATCATTTATCGCGGTGACACGTTCAATGAAATGTTTGTTGGCTTTTTCGAGGCGGTCGAAAAGGATAGTGTGCGCGAAGTGCCTCCGCCGCCGAAGCAGACGCTGCTTTCATTGATGAGTGTGCATCCGGATGAGGATTGCTATTTCTTTGGTGGCTTTCTCCCGTTTGGTGTTTATGCACCGAAAGAGGGTGAAGGTTGGTTGTATCTCGCCAATGGTTCGAGCATGTTCACGATTTCGCTCGATGATTTTGAGTGGGATGGTGATGCACTTCGCATTGAAACGCAGCTCCCTACGCCGGAGGCGAGTGCAACGACCACGACCATCAATGTGAAACGCGATGCACAGGGTCGGCTCAAAGGGACGCTTCACTACGGTAAGGACTCGCCGCAGCCCCTCAAAGTGCCCTGTCTTGGACAGCCGATATCGATGGCCAAAGCGACGGATTAGCTGCGGTCTATGACTGATTCTTCTCTTCCGGACGACACAAAGTCGGTAGGTGTCTGGCAGCCCGTAGTTTTCGCAGCCATGGCGGGCGGTATGGGGTGGGGTATCCGCGGACAGTACGGGCATGAAACCGGCGCGATGATTGCCGGGCTGCTGGTCAGTCTCACACTTACTTTTTTGTTGTGCCCGCGTGCACCATCGTTCGCTGTGGTGCGGGCTGTTGCGATGGGCACAGTCGCGATGGGTTTCGGCGGGTCAATGACGTACGGCCAGACCGTCGGCCTGACGCATAACCCGGAAACGGTTGGGCATTTCGATGCGCTGGCTTGGGGGATGATCGGCCTCGCGATCAAAGGGGGCATTTGGATTGGATTTGCCGGGGTGTTCTTCGGCATGGGGTTGGGTGGCAAGCGTTATCGTTCGAGTGAGTTTGTAATCCTTTTTCTTGCAATGGTCGGTGCGTTCGTCGTTGGATCATGGTTGCTTAACTCTCCAATTGATGCAGAAGCTAGACGGTTGCCGCTTCTCTATTTTTCGGAGCACACGCGCTGGGAACCCACGGGCGAATTCGATCCGCGTGGTGAGAGTTGGGGCGGTCTACTCTTCGCCCTTGCGGTCGTCATGGGGTATGCAGGGCTATGGCGAGGTGATGTGCTCGCGCGCAACTTGGGCCTTTGGGGCCTCCTTGGCGGTGCGATCGGATTCCCATTGGGCCAGAGTCTTCAAGCGTTCCACATGTGGAGCCCGGACGTGTTCGATACGGGCTTTTGGGTGCGGCTCGATCCCTTCATGAATTGGTGGAACATGATGGAGATCACGTTTGGCGCGACGATGGGCGCAACGCTTGGCCTGGGGCTTTGGCTCAATCGAAAGCGAATTTCGTTTGCCGCGAGTGAAACTGATGTCACGATACATCCCCTCGTCGAATTCGCGTTCATGGCAATCCACCTTACACTAATTTTTTTCGTGGAATTTCGAGCGGTGCGCGCAGTTGATATGTTCTACGATCTGGGAATTATCATGGGCATTATTCCGATGGCGCTCATTGTTGGTGGAAGATGGTGGCCGTATTTTGTGGTGCTCCCGATCACGCTAATGCCCATCGTCGGCAAAACGTATAAACAACTCGTTCAGGGTGAAGAACTCCTCTCTTCGACCATGGGACAAATCATCTACCTTTTCATTCCAATGGCAATTGCGATTTCTGCAGCCGTCTGGTTTTCAATGAGCGCTGTCAAAGGCGAAAGCCGACGACAGTTCACGTTCCCCGCAATCCTCATCGCGAGTTGGATGTACTTCTCACTCAATTATGCGTTCTTCCATTTTCCGTGGCCTTGGGCCGAGTGGACTGGACGGACGCCTAGCGGAATTATTTTCTCAGTCTGCGTTTTGAGTCTTACTGCGATGGCACTTGCGGGCCGGTTTATCGAACAATCCGATCTCGACGACGCCTCGCCGCAGCCCGGGTAATCTTGGAGCCACGAATGTCCCATCGAATCATGCGACACATCAGCTTATTTTTGTTTGCGGTTGCATTTCCATTTGCACCGGCGTTCTCCCAAAACGCCGATACGATTTTCTTTGGGGGCACAATCCTCACAATGGATCCCGAGCAACCCCGCGCGGAAGCGCTGGCGGTGCGCGGGGGTCGGATCGTTAGCGTTGGGGACGAGTTTTCAATTTGGAGATTTGAGCGATCGAAGACGAAGAGCGTAGACCTAAAAGGCGGTGTGTTGATGCCTGGCTTTATCGAGCCGCATACGCACCCCGCTGCCAGCGCGAGCCTGTATACGTGGGTCGACATCAGCGGATTTACCAACGGCTCGCAGGAGGAAGTGCTGGACAAACTTCGCGACGCGGCTGCTAATACGAAACCCGGTGAATGGATTCTCGCGTTTGGTTTCGATCCGATTCTCATTCCGGATCTTGAAGGACTGACTGCCGACAAACTCGATGCGATCTCCACCGAACATCCTATCTTCGTGATGTTGCAAAGCATGCATACGTTTTATGTGAATCATAAGGCGTTCGAATTGGCCGGAATCACAGACGACACGCCCCAACCCGGCGGCGGCGGCGAGTTCATTAAAGACGCCGATGGCCGTTTGACTGGTGTTCTACGCGAAGCCCCGGCGGCGGCGCGTTTCGTTATGATTCAGGGCTTTCCTTCGCGTGATGAGTCACTGGATCTGATGAACGCTCAATTCGACCGTTATATCCGTGCGGGTATAACGACGATTGGTGTACCGGGTCTCATTCCTGGATTCATCCCCAATGCGGCTAAGGTCATAAAAGATCTGACTGATGCCGAGGACGCCAAATTGCGTGTACGCACCTATGCGGCGCGAGCAATCGGCGATGCAAAGCCTTCGCGCACGATTGATCCGGTTGCACGGTTTGCGGAGTTGGGGGTTAAGTATTGGTATGACGGGTCGCCGTACACGGGCACGATGTTCTTGGATGATCCGTATCTGGACAGTAATTTAATGCAACAGAAACTTGGGATTCCGGCGGGCACTTCGGGCTATTCCATGTTCACACCGCCGGTCTTTGCCGACATGCTGAAGAGTGCGCATGTCGCCGACATTCAGATTTCCGTTCACACGCAGGGTGATCGGTCGACGCGGGAAGTGGTCGATGCGTTTGCCCGATTGCTCAAGGAGACTCCAAGAACTGATCACCGTCATCGCCTTGAACACCTCGCGCTTGCGGAGAGTGATGACCTCAAACGTGCGGCTGCCCTCGGACTTACCACCAGCTTTCACGTCAACCACGTCTATTACTATGGGCGAGCCTTGCGCGACGGAATCGTCGGTCCTGAACGTGCCGAAAGACTCATGCCAGTCGGCGATGCACTGCGCCACGGACACCGCGTCACGTTCCACACAGACTCCCCGATGTATCCACCCAATCCGTTACTCACGGCACGCACCGCGGTCACCCGTATGACTCGAGAAGGTGATGTCATCGGAAAGGGCCAAGCGATTTCAGTCGACGACGCGCTTCGAGCCATCACAATCAACGCCGCGTGGCAACTGTTCATGGAAAAAGAAGTCGGTTCCATCGCGGAAGGTAAACAGGCGGACCTCGTTTGGCTTGAGAAGGATCCCTACACGGTTCCCGTTGAAGATCTGCACTCAATTAGGATTCAAGGCACTTGGGTCAGCGGTCGGCCAACGACGTAGCTCCCATTTCCGAATGGGAGTGCACTTCTCTCACGTCATGCCCACGAAGGCGGGTATCCAGTGCGAGAACGTAGTCGACTGATATACCTCTGGATACCCACTTGGGTGAATTGGCCAAGCCCTAATTCAGGTCTTCCAGCCGTGCGTCTAGTCCCGGCATTTTGGGCAATGCTTCGCTCGGCACCGCTTCGTACCAGAATGTTGACGCCGACCAATCGTCTTGCCGCTCGTAGAGCTGGTTCGGATAATCGTCGGGCGATGCACTTGTGCCTTTGTGTCCAATCTGTTGCATGGTCACACGAATGTTCTCTCGCCAATAGACGGGGTCCGGTAAATGCCACCGGTACATGGAAACAAATCCGTCTTTATTCAGGCTGCACCCGTGGTAGGCAAACGGAGTCTGCTGCATGCCAAACGACAGTCCCACGTAATCTTCCGACCCTGTGCCGACGATCGTGGCGAACTCCTTGTCTCCATCCAAGAACATCTTCACTTCGCCCTCCCCCCACCACTTCTCATCTTCCACACGCACACCGATGACTGATCCGATGAGGCGGCCTTTCCCATTGCGCTCGGGCAATAACACGAAATCCTCCGTGAGCGTCGTAGGGTTTTCACGTCTGAACAATGTGTGCAACCGCCCTACGTCGTCTGGATGCTTGTCACCAATTGTGTAATCGATCTGATAGAAGATCGGCATCGGCACGTTGCTTTCATTCGTCAACACGAAACGTGCTCGCTTCGTAAATGGCATGGGCAACCAGATGTTTAAGGCTGCGTTTTCGCCTATCGAATGAACGGCGGACTGGTAGGCCTCCACCTTCCCATGTGCAAAACCAAAAAAATCACCCAGCGGACACTCGATGCTCGGATGCTCTTGGTCATCCCACCACACGCGAATTACGGCACCCCGTAGGATCGCTGGCACGCCAAACGTAGTCATCCAAATGTGGCGAATCGTGCCTGCGCCTTTGATGTCACACAGTTGTACTGCTTCACCCGGTGGCAACATTTGCGCGGGTGCGCCTTTTCGCCCTACGCCCAGCGGACTTGCGGCTTGCCCGCCCGCGCCTCGTTCGCCGGTCGCGTTTTCGAATGATATTGAACGGGACTCGAGTCCGGTGTCTAGGACATATGGCTCGGACGACAGTGCCTGCCCTTCGACGACCGGACACAACCCGATGACCAACAACGATGCTACTAGCCAGACGACCCTAGATCTGCACATGATCAACTCCCTGTATTCACCAATCTCCTCAGTATAGCCTCTCTTCAACGCACTGCCCAGTCAAGATTGGTCGCCGTTGTTCCGTCAACTCCAGTGCGATATTCTCCACGGCATCTAATATCAGCAGAGGGCTATCCCCATGAAGCGGAATCCAGGACTCTATCGTGGCTTGAGCGCATTGGTCATTGTGACCGTAGTAGCGATCTCGACAGTGTATGCCGCTGACCTCGGCGCTCGAAGCGTCGAGATGACCTATGCGTGCACGGTCGAAGAAATTCCCAAGGGCGCTCAATACATCGACCTCTGGATTCCCGTGGCGCAAGACACCGACGGACAAACCGTCACGCGCGCTGAAGCAATATGGCCCAACGGAGGCACCTTCCAAACCGAACCGGAATATGGAAACCGAGTTTATCACAAGCGATTTGAGGCACCGTTCGATGCGAAAATTGGCGCGGAACTCGTGTTCGAGATTCATCGTCAAGAAATCCGAATTGACGAAGCGAAGGATCTCGTCGATTCAACGCACGCAAAGCAGAACGACAAAATGGCGGCGTATCTTTCGGCAAATCGACTCATCCCTACAGACGGTCGCATCGACACGATTGCCAAACAACTGAAACTCGCGGAGAAGACGCCGATCCATGCAGCACGCGCGATCTATGATTACCTGATCGATGAATTTAACTACAACTACAAGGCGGAAGGTGCGGGCGAGGGCGACGTTCTTTGGGCGTGCGATAGCAAGACGGGTGATTGCACGGATTATCACTCTATGTTTCTCGCGTTGTGTCGCAATCAGGGGATTCCAGCGACGCATGAATTCGGATTCCCCATTCGCACAAAGAAACCGAGCGGCACGATCCCGTATTACCATTGTTGGGCGCGATTCCACGTGGAAGGCGTCGGTTGGATTCCGATTGATGCGTCGGAAGCGGATAAACATCCGGAACTGCTTCAGTATAATTTCGGATCGCAATCGCAGGATCTGTTGAAATTCATCAACGGACGCGACATCGTCTTGGCCCCGCCACAACAAGGCCCACCCCTCAACTACTTTGCGCATGCCTACGTAGAAGTCGACGGGAAGCGGCATGACGAAATCGTGCCGATCGTGACGTTCAGAGACCTCCCGGGCGTGGATTCAGACTGAGCCCCCTTTTGCCTGCAAGACCCGATTCGGGGAGATTTCTCGCTGCTACGTCTACGTAGCTGTGGGATGCCGAAGAAGTAGTCAAGTTGTTATGGACCTTAGTGCCAACGTACAACCCTATTGTTCATTGCGAATTAATCGCGTTGAACAAACGGATCTGATATAGCTTCTGCTGTTAAGTCCATTTCGGGCGCACGTGTTCTCGTGAAGTCATTGGCAACGCGGAGATCTTTTCTATGGCATTCCCTGACCTAAATCGAAGGCAAAAAGTAGTCATTTTTTCTTTAATCGTGTCGGTCTTGTGCATAGCAATAGCTGGCTCCAGGATGGTTGGGGAAACATCCAACATCGAAACGGAGGCGATACCCGGCGGCGAAATATCGATCGTAGTTGCTCGTCTAAATCCAACTGAGGTTGCAAAAAAGCTCGAGGCTGTGGTTGCGAGCCTAGAAAAAAAAGGCAACCAGCGACCAGAGGGCGACAAATCAAGCAAGAGAAAAACGCCTTTGGAGTCTGCCAAACATAATCTCATATTGGATATCCCATTGATTTTCGGGTACGTCGTACTAATTGCGACGCTCGCGATTACTTCGCTTGGAACAATACGAAGGAATCCCCCTAGCGGAACGAGGCTAAAGTGGGTACTCGGCACCGGATCTTCAAGCGCAAAAAAGATAATACGCTTAGCATGCTTCGCTGCGATTCTCGACCTCGTGGAGAACGGAATTCTATGGTGGTTTCTCAGCGGGTCAAGCGGAGCTTTGCTGGCCATTGTACTCTGGCTTGCTACATGGACGAAGTTTGTAACGTTGATCGGTATTTTCGTTTACCTCTGTGGTGCGCTCGCCTATATCACGACACGGATCTATCCACATTTCTTCCGCTATGTGTTCTTCATGCGCGTTCCGCTTTTCGTTGCAAGCCTCCTGTTTGGCTTGGGAATCCTCACGTTGTTCAGCCCCGATGCGACTCAAGAAATGATGAAGAGCGGAACAACAATCGAATTTGAAGCGCCACCTTCGTCGTCCTTTTTCTGGTTTTCCGCAACCTTTCTTGCTGTAACACTCGCTGGTTTCCAGTGCACGAGCATTGCGTTGCTCATCCTCTCGGCGAGCAATTCCCGACACAATTGGGATGAACCACCCTCAGCCACCGAGAACGCTTCTTGGATCAGCAGAAACGCGGATTCACCACAATGGTGGTTCGTATTTAGTGCGATTATCGCGTTACCACTCATTGCCGGAATCGCAAAGAATTCTTGGGATGGATATTTTACAATCCTCGGACTATTCTTAGGAATTGGTGTCGGCATTGGCCTAGTCATTTTCGTGTATCTTCTGGATGAATTGGCTCGCCCTAAAGAAGCACCTCAATTATCGCGCCCAAACGCACTAGTCCGTTATTCGAACCGCATACTGAAATACCTTAAGGTCCGGGTGCGGAGATACTTTCAACGCCCTTTCCAAACAATTGACCGACCTATCATGTGGGTCTTGAGGCTTCCGGCGTCCGGATTCCAAGTTACGGATGATGATGATGACGATCTTCTCCGGCGACACATCAGGGCGGCATACATTGGCATTATCCTCCTATTTCTCTACGTGTTGGGCTTTCTGCCTTGGGCAATAAGTGATGGTGTAATCGGGACACCGGTAGCGATTTTTGTGCTCATGTTGATTATGATGCTGCTTTCAGCATTCTCGTACTTCACCTTTCTGCTCGACAAGTATCGAATCCCGCTGATCACGGCAGTGGTTGTACTGTTCGGCGTTATGTATACCGTTTTTCCTGTAGATCACTATTTTGAATTGCAGGTTGTCGAGAAACAAGAAGACCGGCAACCAGTAAGAATCGATGAAGCGATCGATGCGAGAATAAAAAACTGGGAACAAAATAATCCTGAACGAAAGGAACGAGAACCAGTTGTTGTCATCATTTGTGCTGCTGGTGGAGGTATTCAAGCCGCAGCCTGGACGGCGACGGTTCTCACCGGGTTGAACGACAACGTAGATCACTTTGGCGAATCTATTCATCTCATTAGCTCCACTTCCGGGGGAAGTGTCGGTTCTATGTTTTTCCTTGATTCATTTGGCAAGAATGGGAGGCCCATTCCGAATACAGACGAAAGACTTCCGCGAGCAGAATCCGGAACAATGTTGAAGACTTCGGCGATCCAGAAAATGATTGATGCACTCGACGCTTCGCCGAAGGAAGATTTCAATGCCGTCGTGACGGCAGCCCATGAATCTAGTCTGGAAGAGATTGGTTGGGCACTGGTCTATCACGACACGTTTCGGTGGGGTTTCCCGATCTTGAGGTTTGGCAACCGGTTCAAAGACCGGGCGTGGGCGCTGGAGCGTGTCTGGGAGGAGAAGCGTGCACCGATTCTTCAAACAGCAAAGCGGACACCTGATAAAGACCAAAAACTCGTGGCCAGTGTATCGGGTAACATCTCGGAGTGGATGTATCAAGCACGACGGGGCGTCTTACCGGGTGTTGTGTTCAATTCGACGGTCACGGACGATGGTTCTCTTCTCGCTATCACTACGCTCGACTTTCCGCAAATAAACGTTGATGACGCAAATCCTCCGAAGTACACGTTCGAGTTCCCCGAATCAGAATCGAAGGAGAAACTACCTCTCGGTGTCCAGACATCCCGTTTCCATGATCGTACGTTTCACAAGGTATATGGCAAGAATTTCGGCGGCGGTCAGAAATATAGCGGCAAGCAGATAGAATCTGTTGACCTTGAAAAAGTAACTGCGGCGCGATTATCTGCCACGTTTCCCTACATCACACCAATCGCCCGAGCCCGTTACACCGAGGACCGATTGACCGTTCCGCCGAGCTGGCACCTTGCCGATGGTGGGCTTTACGACAATCTTGGCGTCATGGCGGCGGTTGAGTGGTTGCGCGTGGCCTTGAATGGTGAGTCGCTACATCGCAAGGATGATTCTGAAGAAACCAAACGACCCGTCGCAAAAATCCTCGTTGTTCAGATCGTATCGTTTCCGCCAGGTGACGAGGAGGAAGACCCCTATAGCGGGAATGGAGGATGGATAAATGCTACGTTCGGCCCACTGAACGGTTATCTGAAAGTCAGGACCACATCGCAAGTGAGTCGAGGCGCTATGGAGCTCGATGTCATTCGAGACTTGGCGGCACGTGAAGAGGGAATCGAAATGAAGACGATATTAATTCGCCCGGAAGACGCTCCGAAAGACGCCTCAGACGACGACCCGGACCGTTCCTCCCCCCCTCTTACACGGCACTTGACCAAGGAACAGAAAAGCAGAATCTATCGAGATTGGCTTACGCTAAACGTCGGCCCGGACTCGCCGATCGTAGCAATCGACACGTTTATTAATGAGAACAGTGGCACGGGAAATTTAGGAATTGCCCATCAATCCGCGTCGTGACGACATGCCAATTCGCTATGGCCAAACGACTCGACACGAATTGTGCTCCACCGCGAATAGTGTACTCGGAGGTATGCCGCCATGACTGCGACCGTGCTACTGGGAATTGCCGCGCTATTCACGCTCGTCGACGAGAAATATAAAATCGACTCCGAACGTTCGATTTTTGCAGTCATCACGCAGCGGGGTGGGATTGCCGCGCGGATGGCGCATGATCACTTGATTACCGCTGATGGTTTCTCGGCGACGATCAATAGTTCTGGTGACGCCGTTTCGGGTTTTTCCTTTCAATGCGAGACGGAGGAATTGCTTGTAGACGATCCGAAACTCAAGAAACAGTGGTCGAAAAATATTGCCGACGCTGGTGTACTCAGGTCGCCATTCAAAACCATTTCGGCTGCCGACCGTAAGACCGTTCGAAAACATATGCTGGACAAAGATCAACTGAATGCCAAGCAGTATCGGGAAATTGAAGCCAAGGTCATCTCGGTCACGAAGCGCGAGAATACGTTTCGTGATCAATCTTATTCCCACGTCGCGGAATTGGAATTCACCGTCCACGGCGAGACCGTTACGCGCGACGTATCCGCAAACATTAGCGTAGATGAAGGCGCTATCACGGTTGAAGCGGTGGGATCGTTTCGTTTCACGGAATTTGGTATTGAGCCTTACTCCACATTTCTTGGTGCAGTGAGGAACCTTGACGAGTTTTTCGTGTATTGTTCATTGCACGCCGAGCGCGATCGTTCTGGGGCGTCCAACTAGTTTTGTGTCGCGCTGTGATGTCGCTTCTTCACACCTATTGTCTGATTTGAGTTTATGACCTTCGAATTCCATCCCGGTGGCCGTGCGGCCTCTTGTGCAACCGTCGTTGTTGCGATCCTCGTTTGCGTTGCGATCCCGGGTCTTTTCAATACGGCTGTCGACAATCGACTTGAGCGTTGGACTGATCCGCTTGGTGAGAGTGCGCAACGATATGATGCATTCGGGAATACGTTCGGCAACGATGAGTTCGCACTTGTGGCTTATGAAGGTCCGAATGTATTCGACGAGACAGCACTGGATACGCAACTGGATGTACTCGAGTCTCTTGAGGCGTTTCCGATGGTGTCGCGGGTCATCAGCGTGCCTTCGGTCTATCGCGACAATTTTGGATCGGAAGACCCAGACGCGCTGAAGCAGGACTTTCTCGACACCCCGTTTTACCGACGATTTCTAATTTCCGATACGGGGACCATGGCGGCGTATTTCATTCTCGTCGCGCCGACGACTGAGCCGGATGCACGTACCCAGCTTGCTGCGGACCTTCGCGAGGCGGCCGCGCCTCTATCCGCGCAGGGCTTTGCGGTGTATCACGCGGGATCGCCGGTGCTCAACGCTGCCATGGACGAAACGTCTATGCGCGAAGCGCGTGTGGTGTTTCCGCTTGCGTTCGTCGTCGCGGTCACCATGCTCGTTATCTTTCTTCGCTCATTGCGCGGCGCGGGGATTGCCATCGCGTGCGCCACGTTGTCCACGGGCGCAACGATGGGCGTGGCCGGCCACCTAGACATTCCGCTGAATATGATGACGTCCGTACTTCCTGCGCTCCTATGGGTACTCACGCTGGCGAATCCCATTCACATCATTCGCCGCTTTCAGCGCGAGAGTGAAGACGTCGCTGATCGCCGTGAAGCCGTACAGATCGCACTGCGCGCGATGGCACTCCCGTGCGTGCTCTCGTCGTTAACCACGGCGGCGGGGTTCATGTCCCTGGCTGCGGCGACGTTGGCGCCGGTGCGTGAGTTTGGTGCGTTTGCCGCACTCGGATTCGTACTTTCTCTCGCCGTGTCGCTCACGATCGTGCCTCCGCTCCTTTTGATGTTCGGCGCATCGAGGCGGCCCAGCCGGTCGCACGGCATTGCGGAACGATTATTAGCGCTGGTCGAAGTGATGCAGCATCATCCGAAGTCCATCCTATCGGTCGCTGCCGTATTCGCGGTGGTCGCTGTTGCATGCGTTCCGTTGGTCAGTCTCGACTCGAATCCGCTTACGTTCTTCGATGAAGATGCGGGGATTGTCGACGCCTATCGACATATTGGTGATAGGCTCACGGGGCTGTATTCATTGGAGATGGTTGTCCGTACGCCGAACGGTTGGCTTAACAACGAATCTTGGACGGAATTGGATCGTATCGGCGATGCAATTTCCGTCGTGCCGGGGGTTACCAGAGTCTTATCACCGCTCGATATTTTGAAGAAAGCCAATCAATGGGATCATGATTTCGACCCGGAGTCCTATACGCTTCCGGCATCTCGGGAAGATGCACTCCGCTTAATAGAAGAGCTTGGCCCGGCGGAACAAGATTTTCTCAATCAACAAGTCGCCAACGATGGACACGAAGTACGGCTGACAGTGCTCGCCCACACGATGACCAACAGCGGACTCTTCGCAATCGTCGATTCCGCTGATCGCGAGCTCGCTACATTGCCGAAACTGTTCAAAGGGTACTCCACTGGATTGGTCCCCCACCTCGTGCAATCGCAAGAAAAACTTGTTGACACACAGATTCGCACCATCATCATCGCGTTTGTCGTCGTGTTCTTGTGCATCTTGGTCGGATTACGATCGGTTTCGCTCACCCTACTATCCATCCCGCCGAATCTTATTCCGATCTTCGCCGCACTTTTCGCGATGGTCTTGTTTCGCATTAGCCTTGATGTCGCGACCGTAATGACCGCGAGCGTTGCACTCGGTATTGCGGTCGACGACACGGTTCATATGCTGACCGCTTACCGACGCCAACGCCTGTCTGGACAACCGGTCCATCAATCGTGGCAGACAACGCTCCAATCAGTCGGCCCAGCCATTGTGATTACGACGATCACAGGGTGTTCTGCATTCGCGATGCTGTCTTTTTCGGATTTCGTTCCACTGAGGCATTTCGGGCAACTCGCTGCGCTCGCGATCGCCTTGGCGTTTGTGGCCGATGTCTTGTTGCTTCCAGCACTGGTAAACGTGTTGACCGCGAATAGAGGCAGCGGAAATATTGCGGGGAAGTGACGTGAGACGGTTGCGGACGTGAATACATTATTGGCTGTACATTTGGTCGTTCAACGCAGTATTCGCACAACCGAATCGCGTCTATTCTTTGATCTGACCGAAGCGTATCCTAAGAAACAGACCACCGACGTGCGGTGCTTCTATCGAGGGTGAGGATGAAGATGCAGAATTTGGTGTGCAGCGTAGTGCTTTGCTTGAGCGTGAGCTCGGCGTCTTGGATAGAAATTCTCGACGCTGCGGAGTCTAGCTACGACATCACGCTCGCTCAAGAGCTCGTCGAAACGTTGCGGAACGAAGATGGATCGGAACTGTTTCTCGCTGAAGCCCTCCTCATTCTTGCAGAACTTCATCGCATCGAATTTGAAGCGACCGACGAGTCGGCGCGTAGCGAACGGCGCGCGCTGGGGAAACAAATTGATGCGATTGCGGATGAGGCGATCAGCTTACTTCGTGCTGCTGCGCAATCGTCTCACCAGCAGCGACTGCTCGCCGACTTACTTGGGGTCAAAATTCGTAGCAATTATCAGGCAAAAAAATATCGTAAGCATATGGAGCAAGCCGCTGCGTTGGCGATAGAACTCGACTCGGCCAATGGTGCCGCATATGTGTCGGCAGCGAAGCCTTATCTTTTCGCGGACGAACGCCATCGAGGGGACGTCGATTATGCGATTGAACTTCTTGAAACGGCATTAGAACACAACCCCGATATTGAAAAGGCGCAGTTGCTCCTCGCGCACGCGCATGAGGAGAAAGGGGAACGGGTTCGAGCGGAGGATTGCTACGAATCGGTGCTTCAGGCCAATTCCAATTGCCGCCCAGCGCGTGAAGCGTTGGAGCGGCTGAACGCGGAAAAGACTCGGTGAACGAGCGCGTTCCTGACAGTCGCTCTCGTTTATCGCACGATGTATCTCTGCCGTGGTTTGGCGATTTGCGTGAACGCCGCCTCGTCGATGAGCGTATGGATGATCCCGGGATCGATCCCCAACACTTGGAACGCGCGCTACAAGGCATTCGACGAATCAACGTCATGAGTCGAGCGGCAGCGTCTTTGTGGCCGGTATTGCGGCCCCTTGCGTCCGAGAAACCGATCCGGGTTCTCGACCTCGCCAGTGGTGGCGGCGATGTCGCGGTGGCGATTGCCCGCAAAGCACGGCGATCGAATCTGCCGATTACGGTCGAGGGCTGTGACATCAGCGCGACGGCGGTTCGCGTAGCGCAAAACGTAGCAAGTCATCACGGGGTTGAAGTGCGCTTTTTCGAACACGACGCGATTCGTAGTGGTGTTCCCGAAGGTTTTGACGTCATCTATTCCTCGCTATTTTTCCATCATCTGAGCACGCCTCAAGTTCAGCACCTTCTCCAGAACATGGCGAACGTGGCGCAGACGATTATTGTTAATGACCTGGTTCGCTGTCGTACAGGATTGCTCATCGCGTATGCGGGCTGTCACACACTCTCTCGATCACCGGTCGTCCATTTCGATGGACCGAGTTCTGTCGCGGCTGCGTTTACCATCCCAGAATTTCGTGCGGTTGCGGACGAAGCGGGTCTCTCTAATTATTCCGTCTCATGGCGTTGGCCGTTCCGCTTTCTGTTTACCCATACCAGGGCATCCGACTCGTGAAGGCTACACTAACAATCGCCGAAGCGGTGGACCGGCAATGGGATGTTGTGGTTGTGGGCGCAGGAATATCCGGTGCGATCACGGCTAAATCGCTTGCCGATCAGGGTCTTGCAGTAGTCTTGTTGGACAAGTCTTCGTTTCCTCGTGCTAAAGTCTGTGGCGGCTGCATCAACCACCGCGCGCAGTACGCATTGGAAGCCGCCGGACTGGGAACGGTTCTCTCCGAACTTGGCGCGGCGCGGATCGAAACCCTTCGACTGGCGGCGGGGTCACACGTAGCCACGGTCAGCACGCCGGGGTATGTCGGCATTACACGCGAAACGCTTGATGACGCCCTCGTCGCCGCGGCGGTGGACAGTGGCGCGGCGTTTCTTCCCAAAACCCGCGCGCGATCTTCTCGACTGGACGCGAGCACGCGAATTGTAGACGTTTCACATGAAGACACCGAAACGGAAATTCGGGCGCGTATTCTAATCGCGGCGGACGGAATCGGTGGCGCCCTTGCGAACGACATCCAGGATGTTGCGCCAGGGTCGCGAATCGGCGCGGGCGTCGTGCTGGATAACGCGCCCGCCACATTCGAGGCGCGTCAGATCCATATGGCGTGTGGGACCGGCGGATATGTTGGACTCACTCGGGTGGAGGAAGGCCGTATTGATATGGCTGCGGCATTTGACTCGGAGTATATCCGCGCGAATGGAGGCCTTGGTAACGCGGCGGCAGCCGTCTTCGAGGAGGCGGGTTTTCCCACGTGGCCCGAATTGGCGGAGTCCGATTGGCGGGGCACACCAGCGCTCACGCGCCGTAACACCAAAGTGGCCGCTGAACGAATGTATGTGATCGGAGACGCGGCTGGGTACGTAGAGCCTTTTACGGGCGAAGGAATCGCTTGGGCTGTTACGACTGGTTTAGCGGTCGCCGAAATTGTTGGTGAGGCCATACAGAATCCGAGCCGCTCTTATGAACGCACTTGGGCACGACGGTACAAGCAGATTGTAACGCGGAGGCAGTATCTATGTTACACGATGGCACACGCACTGAGACATCCACGGGTCATGACAATGGCCATCCGGTTGCTGAAACGAATGCCGGGGTTGGCGCGACCGCTGGTCGCCAGTATGAACACACCAGCGCCGATGCATCGAAACATGTGAATCAGCGTTTCGCAATTCTCGGACAGGGCACCGCGCTGCCGGCGTTTTCTATTGGTGTCGATGAATCGCTCGCATATGCGCAAGAGCATTCTTGTCAGAACGAAGAGCAAGCGCGTCGGCTCAAAGCGCTGTATCGTTTGGCAGGAGTCAGAAATCGTTACACGACTGTCCTTGGCGGCGAACCGGGGTCGCCTGACCGGCAACCCTTCTTCCCCGTTCCAGAGACGGCGAAAGACCTGGGGCCAACGACTCGAACGCGGCTCGAAAAATATGAAACGGATGCGTTGCCGCTGGCACTCGAGGCATCCCGCCACGCGCTTGAAGATGGGGAAATCGACGCGCGCGAAATCACACATCTCATTACTGTTTCGTGTAGCGGATTCGCCGCCCCCGGAGTGGACATCGGCCTCATCAAGGGGCTAGGTCTGCGTGATACCGTTCAACGCACGCACGTCGGTTTTATGGGATGCCATGGTGCGCTGAACGGTCTACGTGTCGCGCGAGGATTCACGGAGAGCGATCCCAACGCGCGTGTGCTCTTGTGCGCTGTCGAGTTGTGTAGCCTTCATTATCACTACGGTTGGGATAACGAGCGGGTTGTGGCCAACGCACTGTTTTCAGATGGTGCGGCAGCGGTCGTTGGCGCTGCACAGACAGGTGAAACATCCGATGCATGGCGAATCGGTGCGACGGGGTCTTGCCTCATTCCCGATTCCGAGGACGCTATGACGTGGCGGATAGGTGATCACGGGTTCGACATGTCGCTCTCTGCGCGTGTGCCGCAACTGATCGGCACGTATCTCGGCGACTGGATTCGGGGTTGGCTCGACGAAAGCGGTCTGAAACTGGAAGACGTAAAATCTTGGGCGGTTCATCCCGGTGGTCCGCGAATTTTAGGGTCTGTCGTGAATGCACTCGAACTGGATCGAGAAGTAGTCGATGTGTCGCGCGAAGTGTTGCGCAATCATGGCAACATGTCTTCACCGACGTTGTTGTTCATCTTGAAGAAACTGCGAGAAGATGACGCGGAACTTCCGTGTGTGGCGCTGGGCTTCGGACCTGGACTCATGGCGGAGGCGACGCTGTTCGTTTAGAGCGCTTTGGAAAAACGGGGACAGTCCACGCGTTACGTTCGTGCCTCACTGCTCTTGGGCCAGTCCCCATTTTTCCCGCAGACTTGCTCCCTGGTGACGGAGGAGAGGGGTTGTGGTTCGTTCGAATCCCCCTCAACAATAGAACGTAGAATAAACTGGACTGAGGAATTGTCCCCTCTCCTTGGGGAGAGGGGTCTGTTTGCCGCATACGGAACTGGGTGCTATTCCAGTTCGTATTTTCGGATTTTGTATTGCAGGGTGGTGCGTTTTAGGCCGAGGTGTTTGGCGGTTTTCGTTTTGTTCCAATGAAAATCTTCGAGCGCTGCAGCGATCATTTCGCGCTCCATTTTATCTGTGCGTTCGACGAGTGATCGCCGGTCGTCTGATAGCGATTCGGGCCCGTCGTCTTCTTCATCGGGCACGTAGTACATTTCCGGTGGGAGGTCACGCCTGGTGATGAGGCCCTCTTCGCTGAGCACGACCGCACGCTCGATGACGTTCTCAAGTTCGCGCACGTTCCCCGGCCATGGATACTGCAAAAAGAAATTCAGTACGTCGTTTTCGATTTCGGTTACTTCTTTGCCGGTTTCCGCACTGAACTTCGCAAGAAAATGATCGACCAACACCGGAATATCGTCTGCCCGGCGACGAAGTGGAGCAAGTGCAATCGAGAACACGTTCAGTCGGTAAAAGAAATCCTCTCGGAATTCGCCTACACGGATGGCGTTGCGAAGATCGCGATTCGTTGCGGCGACAATTCGGACGTCAACGGAAATCGGCTTTGCGCCACCGACGCGTTCAAACTCACCTTCTTGCAATACGCGCAATAGTTTCGTCTGAATGCCGGGGTCGATCTCCCCCACTTCATCCAGGAATAACGTACCGCCATGCGCGCGTTCGAACCGGCCGATGAACTGAGAATCGGCACCGGTAAATGCGCCTTTCTCATGGCCGAAGAGTTCACTCTCCAGAATGCCATGTGCGAGCGACGCACAATTCAAAGCAATAAACGGTTTGTCCTTGCGCGGACTGGCATCGTGGATGGCTTTCGCGACCAGTTCTTTTCCGGTACCACTGGGTCCGACGATTAACACTGAACTCTTGCTCGGACCAATCTTGTCCACCATGCGCAAGACATCGTTCGTCTCCGCGCTATCGCCGACAATGCTCCTGGGCGCTTCGTTACCGACTTCCGCTTTCGCGGCGCCGTTTGACCTACGAATGAGTTTGTCGACTTTGAGTTCGATCTCTGCGAGCTTGAACGGCTTCGCGATAAAGTCGCTCGCGCCCATCTGCATCGCTTCGACGGCTTTCTCGATACTGCCGTATGCAGTGATGATGATCACTTTGGTATCCGCAGAAACCCCTTTGACCGCACGCAACACGCCGAAGCCATCACGGCCTGGCATCTTTAGATCGGTAATGACCAGGTCATAGTTGTCGGTCTCAAGACGATCAACAGCTCGATCCCCGTTGGATGCAACGGAAACGTCGAACCCGCGTTCTTGAAACGCGGATTGCAGCAATTGCCGCATTCCTGGTTCGTCGTCAACGACGAGCATTTTGCGCACTTCACCCAAAGACATTCCCCCTAAGTTACCGTGGTTTGGCGCGGCTAGGCAGTCTTCCCCCGACGCGATAGCCCCCCGCCTTCATGAAATGTACCACCCTTGTTTTCGGGGCGTCAAACCACTAAATCGCAGTATTTACGCATTTTCCGGTTTACCCGGTTTCGATTTTTGATGTTTAGTCGCCGAAAAGGCCCTTAAACCGGTCCAGTGAATCAGGTTGCGCCTCTGGGGCCTCATCGCCTAAGAGGGCATCAAAATTTCCTCTGGCCTTGGCCTTTTCAGTGTCCGGGATGGCCGATGGGTCATCATCGGCGAACTCAAAATCCTCGCAAAAGTTAGATCCGTCGCGTTTACTCACAAAATCCGTGGTGGGAATGGCGCATTGGTTGTGAAGGCTGGGGCTGTGATGTCGGCAATTCATGCAGCAGTGTAAGTACGCCGAACATGATTCACAGACTTCTTTGAATCCGGGCCGTTTCGCCTCGGATATCCATTCGGTCTGGCAATGATGGCAACGCTTCATCCGTTATTGCTCCCTGTTGATGAGCATTTGGGAATGGTGGAACGGTTGGCGTAGAATGGCGCGCGTTACACACCTCGATCTCAGGAGAAGAAGCAACATGGTGGACCCAGAACTGTTAGAAATTCTTGTGTGCCCGGAAAACAAGACGCCGGTCGCAATGGCGGATGACGCGCTCGTGGGCAAAATAAATTCGGCTATCGAAGCGGGTACGTTGAAAAACCGCGGCGGCGAGTTGGTGGATGCGAAAGTGGATGGCGGCTTGGTCCGCGAAGACCAGGCATACGTGTATCCGATTCGCGACGATATTCCGATCATGTTGATTGACGAGGCCATCGCGTTAGAGAACCTGTAGTCCAGGGCCGCTAGTCAATATGCGACTCCCATAATTTCGCAACAAACCCCGTTGCGCGGTTCTGCATCTCGATCGCCAGGTCATCCGCGATACGGCTGAACCAACTGTGGAATGCGACCGCGGGAATGGCGACACACAAGCCAGCGACCGTAGTGACCAGCGCTTTGGAAATTCCGTCGGAAAGCACCTCCGGTCGGCCAAGGCCTTCCGCTGTAATCGCGTTGAAGACCGTGACCATGCCGAGCACGGTCCCGAGCAACCCGATCAGCGGACTGATGTTGGCGATAATCTCTAGCACCGTAAGTCCTCGCTCCAAGTAGCCGAGTTGTGCGCGTCCGGTCGAGTGCATGGTTTCGATGGCATAGGCACGATCATGACTGCGCGCTCGCAGCACTTCTTCAATGATTCGCGCATACGGTCCGCGCGCACGGCGGCACACCGTAATCGCGTCATCGGCCGAACTGCCACCGTTAAACTGCTCGACTAACTTCTCAATTTCCGGGTCGATGACCGAGTGGCGGCGCAGCGAAACGAACCGCTCGAATATGATCGCCAGTCCCACCAGCGAACATATCGCGAGTGGGATCATGGGCCATCCGCCCTGCTGCAAAAGTTCAATTGTGCTGCTCATTCGTACTCCTTGTTACTTTAACGTGTTGCCTTCGACACATTGTTTTCCCATATTGCTACGGGCGTCTTGGATAGACGTGAACTCGATCCGCCCATACGTTCCAGAGTTCTTCCATTGTTTCAACGCGACCTGGTAACTTGTTCGCGAGGTTATTGGTTTCGGTGCGATCGGAATCCAGGTCATAGAGTTCCCACGCTCCTTCGCGGCCTCTTGCCACGAGCTTCCAATTCGCAACGCGAATAGCACGATTGCCTTCGTGTTCCCAGAAGAGGGCGTCGCGCGAAATGCTTTCACCATCAAATGCAGGAACGAGACTCTTGCCTTCCATGGCCGAAATCGCTTGACCACTTCGAGTGGTTGAGGGGTATGTCGCACCCGACACATCAACGCAGGTCGCCATAAGGTCGACTAGATGACCGAGTTGAGTCCGCAACTCACCCATTGCTTCAATACGCGAGGGCCAGTGAGCGATGAGGGGTGTCGATATACCGCCCTCGTGCACGAAGTGCTTATAAAGGCGAAAGGGAGTATTTGATGCGTTGGCCCAAGGAACGCCGTAGCTCTGATACGTTTCTTCGGGCCCAGGCATCTGGTCTGGGCGATTGCCGATCTCGACAGGACGACCATCACGCGTACGGTCCGGAAAATGACGTCCGTTCCAGTTCGTACCGATTTCCTCCGCGCAACCTCCATTGTCAGCGAGGAACATGATGAGGGTATTGTCCAGCCGTCCGTTCTCGCTGAGCGCGGACACAATCTGGCCGATGCCCTGATCCATTCGATCAACTTGCGCGGCATAGATCTCCATTCTTCGGGCCTGCCAGCCTTTATGGCCTGCACTGTCCCAAGCCGGAACTTCAGGATCGCGATCGGTTAGCGACCACTTCGAGTCGACAATTCTCAGTGCCGTCATACGCTCAAGCCGCTCTTCACGAAGAGCGTCCCAACCTTTGTCGTATCGGCCTCGATAACGCGCTATATCTTCATCCAGCGCATGAAGGGGCCAGTGGGGAGCGGTATACGGCACATAGAGGAAAAACGGCTGGTCGGGTTTGGATTTCGCGTGTTCGTTGATGAATCCTGCGGCGTTCTCGCTGATGGCGTCCGTATAATAGAAGTCGCCTGATGGCGATTCGAGGGGCGTGTTGTTCCGCGTGAGCGATACGGGGTCAAAAAAACTACCGGCCCCGTGAATCGTTCCAAAAAATTCGTCGAATCCACGTTGAATCGGCCAGTTATGTTTGGGGCCGTCAACGAAGCGGGTCACGTGCCACTTCCCACTCATATAGGTCGAGTAGCCCGCCTCACGTAACACTTCTGCGATGGTGACCGAATGCTCGTTGAGGTCCCCGCGGTAACCAGGCGTGCCGAAGTCTTTCATCATGTGTCCGACGCCGGCCTGATGCGGGTAGAGGCCCGTCAATAGGCTTGCTCGAGTAGGGCAGCACCGTGCCGTGTTGTAGAACTGCGTGAATCGAAGACCCTTAGTTGCGAGTGCATCAAGATTTGGCGTGCGAATCTCGCCCCCGTAACAGCCGATGTCCGAAAAACCCATGTCGTCGGCCATGATGATGACAATGTCTGGACTTTCTGGCTGCGCAGTGGCAACGTTTACTTGCGATAGCGCAATCAGAACCAGTATTGGAAGAATTTTTGCTGCGTTCATCCAAGAGCGAAACTGGCGTCGCCAAAACAACAAATTCACTAGTTTTTCGTGTCTCTTGATCAACAGTCAATACCTTAGAGGTAACTAAACGTCCACGTGATCTCCATATTTCTAGTGCGATAGCCGGGCGGTACCTCAAATGGAAACGGCGGAAATGGGCCTGCGTCCAGTACGGCTTGGCGGCACATCGCTGCATAGGTTCCACTCCCACCGGAGTCGACAATCGTGACTTCCACTATGCGACCGTCGGGTGCAATTGCGCAATCGAGTATTGCCTTCCGGGGCGTAGTGCCGGAGAAGCGAAGCAAAATAGCTTGACGCCAATGACGCTCGACACGATTGCGCACCACTTTAAGATAGGGTGCGTATTCGTGTTTCTTTGCCTCGAAGTTTGGGAGTCCGCGCACCACAGTGCCGCCGTGGACACGGCCACGGGTCCGACCTTTCGGCAGTTGGGGAACAGGTGTATTCGATTGTTGTACGACTTGTTCTTGTGCCACGAGCGGGGGTTGGGGTGTGGACGCTTCGCGATCGAACGGGTCGGGTTCGGAAATAGTCTGCGCGAGTTGCATTCGTTCAGGCGCGTCTTCGGGCTTGGCGGATTCCGGCGCAGGTTCTGTCTGTGGCACGGGGGGTCGCTCCGGCGATGTCGCAGGTTCTTCTGGTGCGGCCAATCGTTCCGACTCATCGATCTCTTCCATGTGCGGCGCGGTCTCAGCGCTATCGATTTCAGATACATCAGCGGCGTTCGCATCGGCATCTGCGATGAGGTCGGTGAACGAATCAACGGGTTCGGCCGCCGGTTCGGTGATATCGATGAGGCGTTTCGGGGTTGGACCGGGTGGATCTGGTTGTAACCGCATTACGACCGGTTCCGACGCCGGACTGGGATTCTTCGATGCATCGGGATAGCCGTGGTCCCAAGGGACAAGGACGGCCAGCACGTGAACGGCGGACGCGACGACGATAGACGCATTCATACGGGATCGGTAAGTCATGAGAGTTGGCGGTCTTACCGCCGGATTGTAGCAAAGTGCGTGGCGGCATGGACACTACGCATACTTGAGTGGCGGCGCGCAGAATCGGCGGTTGAACGGAGTGGATTGAGGCGCGCGATGCGCTCACTTGAACAGTGACGAAAATTGCGTACAATACCCAGGCAAGCCGTAGCAATCGTCTGGCGTGCAATGCGGATGGGGGAACACTGATGCACCAACGGACCAGCCTGATTACAGCCCTTGAAGGGTTGAGCCGGCCTGCGTTCAGGATCGGAAAGGAACTGGCTCAGAACAGCCGTTCCGGGCTCACGGTCCGTTTCCTCTCCAAGAAACTGGAATTGCCGGAAGAAGAAATCGAATACATCGTTGACGTCAATCACAAGCTGTTGTTCACCGACCTTACGAAGGTCAAGTTGGTGGCGGAAGGCGTCTCGGCGATTAAACGCATCGAAGAGGGGCTGCAGAATCACGGCGATGTGGCTGCGTTGTTTAACTTGGTCAAGACGCTTTCACCGCATGATTTTCGTACGCTCGAAGAACGCATCGGCATTGATCGCCCACAAGGCAAAAAGGCGGCGGTCGAAGTTTTACTGGATCGCCACTACAAACACCCTGAGTCTGTCGTCGAATATGTGGCCACGCGAAACTACAGTCCGATGGCTCAAGAATTGTTCGATGCACTTTGGCAATCGAAGACGGGCGTACTGGATGCATCGAAACTTCGTGTTGCCGTCGATGCCACCGAACAAGATGCTGAACGCGCAATCCTCGAACTCGTTCGCGGGTTCGCAACGGTGGAGTTGTTCCGGTTCGATGGTGAAGAACGCCTCGTTCGCGCGGTTGGCCTCCTTTCCGAACTACGCCAGTTACGCACTTCAAACGGCGAAAGCCGGGCTGGAGTCGCAAAATTGCGTACGCACCGCGGCAAGATCACGACATCTGATGCGCGCGGCGTATCCTTTTCGGAAGCCGCATGTCGGCTCGTCGCGGCAATTGCTGCACGGCCCGTGCGTTTACGCGGGGATGGTGAACTGTTTCGCGAGGATCGCAGACGTCTTGAAGAGATTCATCCTGAGGATGATGAACCCGGCTTGCAGACCTGCCTATGGGTGGCGCAAGGCGTGGGGTGGTTGGCGCGGGTTGACAGTGAATTGCGTGCGGCCGATATCGAGAACCTGTTGGACAGCGACCGATTGACGCGACATGAAGTATTGCTGAACTGGCTAACGCGCGGTGGTGCGGAAGCATCGGCGCGGCGTCTGGTCGCAGGTATGGCGGATGCGTTTAAGCCGGACGGCTGGTATGCGATACCTGATTTTGTCGAGTACGCGATGCACGTCAATGAAGAAGACTCGGAACAAGTACTCAAGCACGCGGGTGGACATTGGCACTACGTGAGCGCGGGCGCGGCGGGCAATTCGGAGAAAGCGCTTGCGCGTATTCTTGAGGAAACGTTTTATTGGTGTGGCGTCGTCGAACGATCGGAAAAAGGAGCGACCCCTCTCTTTCGTCTTACGGATCTTGGGCGTTGTCTGCTTTCGGATGACGCGACGGAACGGGAAAAGCTGGCCGCGCAGTATCCCCAAATGAGCGCCGAGATTATCATTCAACCTAATTTTGATGTGGTGGTGCCGTCTCAAGAAATGGATCCACTGCTTACGGTACCGCTGGATCAATTCGCCGAACGACGAAGTTCAGGCCAAGCAACGGTCTACACGTTGACCAAAGAATCGTTCACGCGGGCCATTCAAGAAGGACATGATGGCGTCGCCTTCCTGGAGTACTTGCTCCATCACAGCCGTACCGGGTCGCTGCCCTCGAACGTCTTGACCACGCTTGAGGACTGGCGGGGCGGCGTCAAGCGCGTCCGTATGCGCACGATCAATGTGTTGGAATCGGATGACCCGTTGGTGGTCGCTGACCTCTTGCACCGTCGTCAATTCAAAAAACTCTTGGACCCGGTCGACGCACGAACCATCGTTGCGTACTCCAAAATCACCAAGGCAGAACTAGCACGCCATTTGGAAAAAGAAGGCTTTATCGTTAAGTAACGGGGTGGAACGCTCGGGGGAGCTCTCGTATACCGTACCGGCTTTTTGTCGCGGATCGTTGAGTTTGATAGACCGTTCGCCAATCGGTCGTAATTCCAAAATCAGCGATAGTCGCGGTATAATGGCGACTAGGGGATTTTGAGTGGAGGACGAAACCGGACTTATACCGGTGCCGATTCTTAGTAATTCGGCGATTTTGTGGTCAGCGGTCTTATTTCTAGGGCTGCTGATTTCCGCGATCTCGCTTGAGATGCTCCGGCAATCCATCGCACAACGTAAACGGATTCGCGGGTTCTGGCGATCGGCTGACGAAATCGCTCGTGATAAAGACTTGTCTGATCGCGAGTGGCGAGAATTCAGTTTGTTGGTGCGACATCAATCGCCCAAGGATCCGTTGCGTATCATCACAGAGCGCCACCCGTTCGACACCGCAATTGGCAACGAGCTTGGCGAAATACTGAAGCAAGGCAAAAAGGACCGGTTCAAAGAACTAGGCACTATTTTTCGCGATGTACGCGGACGGCTCGCCCATGACTACATCCCTCTGGGCCAGCGCATTTATTCGACGCGGGAACTGTTTAACAATCAGCGCATTTGGGTGGCTGATGCCACTGGAAGTCCACTCAACTGGATCGAATTGAAAACGGTTGCAGTCGACGAAGCGTTTTTGACGTTAGGACGAGCCGATGGCGGGAAAGAGGCGCCTACATACCGACCGGGGACAACAGTTCGTTGTCGGATGTGGCGGGATGATGATGCGCGATATCTGTTCGATCTAAAGTGCGATCAGCCCCATTCGGATTTACCCGGCTTGAATTTTTATCATGACACTGGTCTGGAACGGGTGCAGGCTAGGCAGTATTATCGTGTGCGTCACGACCAAACGACCGACCTCGGCGTCGTCAACAAACCGGTGGATGAAACGGAAGAGGTCGATTTGATGTCGCGACCTGTCGTCACCAAACTTCGTGGCCGAATCACGAACGTGAGTGCCGGTGGATTCGCTGCAGTCGTTCACCAACCGGTCTCGAAGCAGGTGTTTTTGCGGGCGACGTTGGATCTAGAGGAATCGGAACCGCTCACAGTTGTCAGTAAGATCGTCGCGATTATCGACCTGGCCGGCGGTCGTCATTTGGTGCGAACTCAGTTTGTCGGCCTCGCGGCGGAAGATCGGGAAATCGTTGCAAAACATGTCACCATCAAACAACAAAACTTTGAAGACTCCCGTACCGGGTGATCATTAACACCGTATGAATATTTTCTCGATCTCGTTGCGAACCGTCCAACAGTTTCCTACAGCGGTCGCGCTGTATGCCGCCGCGAACGCTGGTATCGCGTTTGTCGTTGTGGGTGTCAATCTGCTTCTCGGGTTTCCGCCCGGTGAAGATGTCGTGCTCACCAACGTCGAAAAAACGTATATGTTCGGGATTGATCTTTTTGTCGCGACCGCTACAGCGGTCGTCCAGTGCCTTGCGTTCTCGATGCTAGGCAAAGCGATTGACCGACCCGTCTGGCGAATCGCCGGGCCGGTCGAGGCAATACAACGTTTTTTCACGCTCTGGCTCGGACTGAATCTTATCGAAGTCGCTATCGTACGGGTTCAAATCGCTGCGTACTCAATTTGGGGACCGGGTGGTCCGGGCACGTTCCTCTGGGGCCTCGTCTTCGCGACCTCGATTGTCATCGTACCGTTCGGCGCAGCCATCATGTTTCACGGAAAGTTGGTGTGGAAAGAATTGAGTGAAGCGATGCAACCAATTTTCCGGTTCGGTGCGCAGGTCACCGCACTTTGTGTCGCGACATTCGCGGTATTGGCGGTGTTGCTTTCCATGCAGGAGGCCGCGCTTGAAGCGCCGTGGATTCAACCTGGGCTGCGCATCATATTCGCGTTGTGGGAGTGCGTTGTGTTTACCGGCATTTGGTTGTTGTGCATTACCAATCGCGAATCGCCGCTGGAAGACGACGACTTCGATTTCTAGCAACGTTTTGCTGCTTTAAGAGCCGTCCGCAAATTGCGCAGATGAGCGCAGATAGTTCTTTAGTCGTTCGATCTAGTTCGTTCCCAGGTGATGTGGCGAGATGAGATTGCCGCAGTCGCCTGGGGCTCGTTCGCAATGACGGAAAAGTGACAACCGTTCTTACCGAATCCCGCGCGCTTCCAGTTCACGAATTTCCACAGCCCATTGATCGCGGCAGCTAGGGTCACGTTGATCGGGTGGCAGCAATCGGCGGCGTGTACAATTTAGCAAGGCTTGCACGGTTTGATAGCGGCGTGTTTCTGCAATCGCCGGTGGAATAAGATCGTGGGCCACTTCTAGAATGCCTGCCATATCGAGCGATCCACCCGCACGGCTGGCACGCGACTTTAGCTCAGACCGTAGTGATGCGAACGCGGCAGCCGAGTGCCCTTGGGTCACGCCGCTGAATTGCGTGACCTGTTGTTCTGTCGCTGGATCTGCGAGTGCTCCGTCCAACACCCATTTCAAGAATGCATCGCGGTCTTCGCCTTCAGGATCGAGCACCGGAATAATCAAATCGCCCACACGGCCCGGGCGTCGGATATCGGGTGACAGTAGATGAATTCGCGCCGTCATCAGGAGCCATGCGACGCGACCGCGCGCTGCTGGGTCGGACATCATCGCTTGAATCTTACCGGTGAGGCGTCGTTCCGTGGCGTGGGTTTCGGGACCGACGCCGCCGAACTGCGTATCGGCTTCATCAATAAAGATGAGCACTTTTGCCAGCGCATCCAAAACACGTTTCAAGCGCTCAAAAATGACGTCGGTCTGTCCGAACCATTGGCTGCGGATGCTTTTCAGGACAAGCACGACCATATCCAATTCGGCGGCGACGGCCTCGAAAATGAACGTCTTACCCCCACCAATCGGGCCGGCAACCGCTGCGCCGGTAAGCGCATCTGATCCGGATGATTGGAATCGCGGTATGACTTCGTCTTCTAAAAACCCTTTGAGATCGGAAAAGCCGACGACGTCTTTTAGACGATGTGACGGTTTCTTAAACTCGACGATGTCTTCGCCGAGTTGGCTCTTGATATAGCTTTCCACCTTATCGATGACGGCTTCTTGGGTTAGCTTTTCGTCGTAATATGCCGCACCGCGTAGGAGCTGCATGAGTGCGTGAATCGATAGTCCGGCAGAAAATTCGGCGAGATCTTGCTGCGAACTCCACAGTTTGAGCCGGTCGTCTGAATCGAGACCGCGATTGAACCATGAAATGAAATGCTTTCGCGCCGCTTCGTCGGGAGAAGGGACGGTCACTTCGAGGACTTGCGGCAGGCGGCCTACGCGGTGGTGCAACAGGCTCCTGGATTCGGCGATCAAGACTACTGAATCGGCGGCATTTGTAAACTCGGGATCGGAAAACCAGTCATGACAAATGTTCATGCGATGACGATCGGCGTCGGACAAATTGGTGATCGGTGCTTCGGGTACGACCAGATCTGCCGCTTCGAGAAGAATGATTAGTTCTTCTTTCATCACTGGCTTGCCACCAGATTCCATGCGGGAACACATGCACATCTGCCGGAGGAGTTCGAGTGCGAGGGTTGGATTGCCCACGGCATTTATCAAGTTGATGTCAAATGCCGTCCCGATTGCGTCGTGCTCTCTCGCTGCTTTGGAATCGGAGAACATCCGTTGGACGGTGACTTCGTTTTCGTCGAGCCCGGTCCGCCATTTGAGCCACGCCTTTTTCATGTAATCGCGATCGGCTGCACGTACGAATCGAATGGGGCCGTTAATCTCATAGACCACAACGATTTTTCCGGGTAGGGACCACTGCTGGGTGAGGAAGTCTACGAGCGGGACGTAGTCATCACGTTCATCATCCGTCTCTAGGCAAAACAAGTCGTAAATATTGCCGGTAACGACGAGGGTTCGGGATTGACCGGAGTTGAGAATTCGCCCGGCATCGCGCAGAAAATCGTATTCCGGTGCCTTCATTTCAACACTCCATGGCCGCCATCGCGTTTTACTTCTTGCCAAAACTTTCGGAATTCATCTCGTTCTTGTAGGTGATCTGGATCGAATACGACGCGGCGAATTTCATCCCGTTGTTCTTCGAGCAATTCATAATTCCGATGTTCATCCGGTTCGAATACCGGTGCTTTTTTGTCATAGACAATCGTCGCACCGGGCGATTCAGTGTGATCGGCGCCACGCCAGTCCCAGTATTGCGACAATCCAATAATCCGATCACCCACATATAGCGCTTCGTTCAACTCGTGCGTGACAATAAAGATGGTATACAGTGGTCTTTCGCCACGGTCTTTCGCTTGCCGATTTTCGAGATAGAGTGTGAGCAACATGCGTTGAAGGTCTTCGCGTGTCGCTTCATCGAGTGCACCGAATGGTTCGTCGAGCAGCGTTATCTCTGGTTTCATGATTAGTGCCTGGGCGATTGCGACTCGTTGACGCATGCCGCCGGATAGCTGGTGCGGATATTTGTGAACGGATTCGCCGAGGCCGAGCTTTTCTAGAAATGCAGCGGCTTCTTCAAGGTGTTGTTTGCGTAATCGCCGCCATGCGGGAAATCCAAACAATCTGGAAGGAAGGCTGGTCTGATCGAGCATGGGACCGAAGGCCACGTTTTGTTGCGCCGTCAGAAACGGGAATAGGGAGTAGTGCTGATAGACAATACCTCTATCCCGACCTGGTCCTGTCACGCGGTCACCATCGTCCCCTTCGGCACCGGAGAATGTTACGATCTCGCCTTTTCGCGGTAAGTGCGTGCCAACGATTGCTCGGAGTAATGTCGATTTACCACAACCGCTCGGCCCGACCAGCGACACGATCTGGCCGCGTGCAACTTTGAGGTTGACGTCGAATAGCACTTTCTTCGGGCCGAACCAATGGTTGACGGACCGGCTTTCGAGTACGAGTTGGTCTTCCACGAGAAGTATGTCCGCCTAATGTTCTGCTGGGGTGTTCCAGGGGTTGGCCCAGCGGTTGAACCGATTGAGCACAAAGTCCAAAACAAAAAATAGCATCGCCATAATCGCGATATACGGAAAGACGATGTCCATATTTAGTTTTTTCATTTCGAGTCGAATGCGGTAGCCAAACCCTTCGTCCGCGAACAACATTTCCGCGGCGATCAAGTAGACCAACGCGGGTCCGATGGAGAGGCGCACGGCGTCGAGGAACGCTGGAAAGATTTGGCGGAGGACCACGTTCCAAATGATCTCCATGTGCGATGCGCCGAGTGTATACGCTTTGTAGATCAGCTCGGTGTGTACGCCGCGGACGCTTAATGCCACGGTTTGGGTTAGGGTGGGCAATATCCCGAATACGACAATACCGATGAACGCGCTTTCGCCAATTCCGAGCAACACGAAGAAGACGGCGATCATGGCTGTTGGAACCATTTTGGATGCCATCGCCATGACGGGATATAGGAAGGAATCTATGGGCGCGAGGACGCCCATCAGGACACCCAGGGTCAACGCGCCGAACACGCTGATGCCGAGACCAGCGAGCAGGCGGTACGTCGACGCTTTCGTATCACCGATCAACCAACGATCACCACGGCGATCCGGCTCGATCGTTTTTTGAAGCCCATCTTTCATCATCGACCATGACGGTACGCTACGGTCGAATTCGTTTTCGGCGAGCCGCTTATTCGAGAGGTGGGTATAGCCCGCGAGCACGAGGCACACGCCCGCCAGGCCGAGCACTACGCGCCAGACCATCGATATCGGCTTACCCAACATCCGTGTTTACTCCTCCGTGGTTCGCATTACTGTTTGGCTGCGACGGCTTCGATATAGGTTGGGTCGAATCGAAGTGCGCCGCCGGAGGTGCCATACGCTATTTCCGGTGCTTGTTCGACAATTCCGGCCTTTAAGCAAAAGCCGACGACTTTTTTCATGGTGTCGCTGAGTTCGTCGCTCTTAAACAGGGCGATCGCTTCGTCTGGCGTCGCGTAGAACTGGGTCTGTTTCACTACCGTTTTCATGGCCTCCAGTTGGAGATTGGAGAACTTTTCACCGAGGGCGACGAGCGTATCGTCACGCGTCGCAGGGGCGGCCATCCGCTTATTGAGTTGGTAGAACGCATCAATAACCGCGCAGGCGAAATCCTTACCACCCGGTTTCGCTAGAGCTGATTTTGTCATCGCCACCATGTCGATGATTTCGCCGGGGATGGTAGTTGAATCGAATAGCACGTGGGTGTCTTTACGCCGATTCAGTGTTTCAAGGACAAACGGATTCCAAACGACAATCGCAGCCATACCCCGTTGTTTCTGTTGCATCGCAATCGCCGCTGCGCCGGGGTCCATATTCTTGAAATCATAGTCGTCCGGATTTTCCCCGGCGAGTTCGAGGTTGCGCACAAAGCAATATTCCGAAACCGTTTGCGCCAGTCCGTATACCGTCTTCCCTTTGAGTTGTTTCACATCTGAAATCGACTTCAGGGTGATGCAGGCATCGGCACCGTTACTGGTCGATGTCGGCAATATCGCCACCGACGGGACTGACATCGCCGGATTCAATACGTCCATGTTGGTTATACACACGGCATCGACACGGCCCGCGCCGTACATCACGAGACACGGATCGTATTCGGCCTCTTGCAGAACGATGTCGACGTTCCATTTCTTTTCGACTTTGCCGAGCTTACCTTTCCGACCATCAATGATGCCGACTTCATCTGCAACGCCAAAGGCGCTCCAGGAGGGGTATTCGCTCCACGCGAGTGTGAAGGAGGGTTGTGCGTGGGCACCGCCTGCGGCAACGCATGTTAGCGTGGCAATTGTTATACAACGTGTAAAGCTAGTCGTGAGTTTATTCATTTCATTACCTCCGGTTGTTGCACGCTAGTCCGATGCCCCCTAGAACGACCCCCTCACCCTAACCCTCTCCCCGGGAGAGGGGACATTAGCGGTGTGCGGGGTGGTGTCGGCATTCGGCGCAGTAGTTTATCGAATACACTTTTCGAGAACGGCGGATTGTGTTCCCACTATTCCGGCAGCGAAGTACGTTCCGTGTCTGCTTGGTCTTCCGTTGGCGTAGCACTTTCGGTGGCTTCGGCCAAACCGATTAAGGCGTCGAATTCGTTGGTCGCCGAACTCTGACGGGCGAATTCCAGGAATTCGGCTTCCTGCACTTTGGTGTCTGTGCCTGCCAACTCTTTCGATATTGTGGCTTCAGCTTTCACTTCTTGTCGTAGCTGACGCATCCGTTGTAGTTCTTCTGACGTACCGTCTTTCGCGATACCGGACAAGGTGTCGGCGATTTCTTTTTCTTCTTTCGCGGTGATCATGTCCGCGACGGCGTCATGCGATTCCGAGCGTAGGCCATCGATGTCGCGCATTAGTGACTGCAACTGCACTTTGTGCTCGCCGACCCGTTGTGCGTACTCCCCCACGTCTTTTTCGAGTTCGTTAATTCGGTCTTGCTTCTCGTTCAAGGTCGAAGAGAAATCGTTGTACGCGGATAGACAGCGGAGATAATCCTCGTCGTGCTTGATTTCCTCCATCGCTTTGCCTGTCGCTTGCAATTTTTCGACGGTCAACTTGGCTTTTGCCAAAGACCCAGCTTTCAGACGTTCCAGTTTTTCGACGTCTTCCGTCAGCGTCTTCAATTTGCTGACCTTGTTTTCCTTCTGTGCAATGAGACCAGCCACGGCCTGTTTGTATTGATGGATACTCGTCAACTTTGCGCGAATGATCTCGTCGTACTTCGCGCGTACGACATGCGGATTCGTGTCGAGTGTGCGGCGGGCGGCATCGACTTGACCCGTCAATAGGTAACCCACCGCTTTGATCCATCGTCCGATTGCAGAAAACATGGACGCGCTCCTTATTGTTGCGGCAGCGCCGATTGGGCGCTAACCCCCGGATGATACTCAGTTCAACTCGGCCGTACTGAACTCGCGGTCGAGCATCTTGACTTTCTCTTCAACTTGTTTGGCAAAATCCAAACTCTGATCCAATTCGTCTCGAAGGCTTCCGAGACCCGCGGTACTTTCGCTTGTCCCTTCAAACTTCTGAACATCAACCAGAATCTTTCCTAATTGACCGATACTGCGCGCGACTTCTTTAATGATTTCTTCACGTTGCTCCAGTATGGGACGCCGCGCGGACTTGGTCTGCATCTTGCCCGCCAGCTGCCATAAGTGAAGCGTTTGTTCCAATGAACCCACGCAACGGTCGAACAGCCGACCAACACCATCCATAATATCGAAAGCCGACTTTGAATTCAGCCCGTCGGTCCATAGGTCTTTATGTTCAAACGCTTCGGCGATGGCCCGCAAATCGCCCAATGCGGCTTCAGTCCGTTTATCTCCATCTTCTTTCAGTCGTGACTCGAGATCATCGAGTGCTTGTTCCTGTTCGGCCAACGTCTCATGTTGCAATTCATCGATCGCTTTTCTTGCTGCGTTCTCTCCACCGACAATCAAGCGCGTCATAAAGGCACCACCGGCAATCATAAACGCCGCCAATCCGACAAACAGACCCAGGCCCATGTTCACGTCCATCGCCCAGGAACCGGCAATGGCGCTGACGCCTGCCATCATCGGCACCAGCGTCATCGGGCTGGACATCAGCTTGAGTATCAGTTTGCGCCGCAGGCGCTTTTCGTCGAGGACTGGCTTCATGATCCGTATAGACTAGTACGGAACCTGGCCCACAATGAAACTGACCGATTGTGCGGATCCGTTGCTCGACGAGGGTGGCGCGGCTATGGCGCGAATTCGATTGATATGTAGGCCGTTTGCTTGCAAGGCCTCCGCTGCGGCGCTGGCCCGATCATTGGCGAGTTTCAGGTTTGCATCGGCGTCGCCCTGAGCACGCGCGTTCCCTACGACGGTGAGGTAATACCCGGGCAAGGACTGCAACCGCTTGGCCAGATACTTAATTTCGCGTTCACTCTGGACGTTTAACCGGGCCGTACCTCGCCCAAACGCAATCGGTGGCACACGCATTTCGCCTACGGGAATCAACCGATCCCAGTCGGCATCCGATAGCTTGCGCAGATTCGCGGTTCCGCGCGCGGCGTCCAATTCGTTCGTGCCCGGACCCGCCCCAGCGATTACGTTTAGTTTTTTGCCCGGATGAAAATCTTCTGCGTGTAGGTCGCGGACGATCTGGTCGTAGAACAGCGTCGATGCTTTGCCCGCGACAGGATTGGATCGCAAGGCTTTTGTCGTAACAAGGACATCGGTAATGTTCGCGATCATGTCTTCAATATGCTGTAAGCCCTGGACACGCTGATCGCGCTCTAGGCCAAAATGCGCGTAATTCTCTAGGGTGTTCTTCCATTGAATACCATCCACCAAGCGCTCGGCCTGTTCTTTCGATAAACGGTCGGAGCCTGTCTTTTTCGCGTCGTCCATGACAAGCTTGATAAGTCCACTCCGTTCCTTGCTGTATGAGTAGCTTGATCGTAAGTACGCCTCGACGACATCACGAACGAGATTTGGCTCGTCGTCAAGGAAACGGCGTTGGACGACCAGTACATCCACGATATATCCAGACATACGCGAACTGTCGAGCAATACTTCGACCCCATCGATATCAATGGCTTGCGACACGTAGGGTTCCCAAAGTACATAGGCGCGTTTGGCTTTCTTGTCCGCTTTCTTCAATTTCCGAAAGACGGCTTCGGCACCATCGGCGCTGTCCAGCCACTTATCCGGCATTCGAGGCAAACTGAATTGTGCGAGTACGACCCGCGCCAAAAACTCACTCGGCGAACTGGCGGTCGCCACAATTTTTGCTGACTCGTGATCGAGATCTTGAATGCTGCCGACTGCGCTCTTATACGCGACCATCGCGTCAGCGCCTTTGGTCTCGTCGAGCACCAACACGATCGAACCGGGAAACTCGTCGATCTTCGCACTGGCCGCAATGAACGAATCGATGGTAAACACGGCCATCTGTACGCGATCATCGCGCAAGGCTTTGATGCGGGCGTTGTAGTCTGCACCATCGTCTTTCACGGTCCATCGGATGCCCTTATCTTTTAGCTGATCGCGCATTCCGGTCGAACGGAGAATCGAGTAGCCGGTAAAGGAATCGACCGCAATCGTGATCTCGTCGGAGTATTGACTGTTTGAGCCCGTATTGTTTTCCAGTTGCACTTGGAAATAGGGGTGCACGAGAAACCGGTAGGCCACGGCAACAACGGCCACGACCACGCACCACATTGCGGCCGCGATTATGATTCGTACTGATCGACGTTCGCTCATTGCGACGTTCTACCTCCGCCGACGGCGCTTGCGCCGGTTGCCACGTGTAATCGCCATGATAACGATAATCACCAATAGCGATATTTGCCACCATTTGAATCCGCTAGAAGACTCTTCTGGCGGGGCTGGCGGTGCCTGTTGCTGAGGCGCGGGTTGCGGCGCTTTACGTTGAAGTACGGGCGGTACTGCACGGCGATCAGCTTTCGGGCGCTCTCCGATCGGGTAGTTTCCTGACGCAGCGAGTGACACGAGCATTCCCTCGGCGACTTCGATCGGAATATCAGCGATCACGTCGAACGCATCCGCGTCGGTAGCGTCTGCACTGTCCGACGAAATCTCTGCGAAGACATCTTGCACCGCCTGTTTCAAACTGTCGGGGTCATCGGCACTTCGGTACGAATGTACTTTCGTTGCCAACGTATGTTGGTCGCGCATGTCCACGCCAATTACATCGACCGTAATGCCCCGTGCCATGATTTCCGGTGTAAATTTTTCCACGCGTTGCGTATCGCTTGCCTGCCCGTCGGTCACGACCAACAACCGGTACGTTCCGTATCCGTATTGTTTCGCGCGTTCTTCCAATAGCCGGTCGGCAGCAATCTTCATGTAACGCCCCAAAGGCGTACCACCGCCGGGTTGTGGCAAATCGATGGAAGCGAGGAGAGCGGCGTCGTCACGCGGGCCGAGTTGGTATAGCCAGTCTTGCTCAACATTGCGTGCGCTGAACACGAGTAACCCGATATGGGTTGACTCGGGCACCTGTTCCAACACCGCCGTCAGCGCGGACTTCGCGGCGCTCATTCGCTGAGTACCCGTTGAGCGCATCGCTTTGCGCATAGACCCGCTGGCATCGAGCACGATCACTACGTTGTCTCGATAGACTTCTTGCGCCCCTGCAGGCAACGGGGTGACGCTTAACGCGACGAGCAATACCGCTCGTTTCAAACATGGAATCATCGTGTGGACCTCCGGTGTTGTTGAACCGTTGTCCGAACTAGAAATCGAAATCGGATTGGGTGGCGGCTTCTGCGGCCACGCGCAACAAGCGGAACTCGACGCGCATGTTCTCTTTTGCTTCGTCCATACTCGTTGGTTTGGCAATGAATGGTTCGCGAATGCCAACACCCACCGGCTGAATCTGACTTTCGTCCAGCTTCAAGCCTTTGGATTTCGCGTACGCGATAATGGAGCTGCGGACCGCTTCCGCGCGTGTGCGCGACAGATTCAACGCGGCTTGCATGGTCTCACGTGGTCGGTGATCGGGCACGCCGTCGAACGCACCGGCTTCGATTAGGTCGGTGACTTGTTCGGTCGATTCGAGGCTCAACGGTTTGCCTTTGAACGAATAGCGGTAATTCCCGGAAGCGCCGGATCGTTTTAGCACGTTCTTAGCGACGCCCGCTTTCACCAATTCAGACAACGTCTTCGTCGGGTCTGCATGACCGCGAATGGCGACAACGGCGTTACCAAATCGGCCTACCATCTCGACCACTCGCTGGTATTCCGTGCCGTACAGTTCGGTGCTAAACGTGTTTTGATTTGGCTCGAAGCTGATGGTGAATGAAACGATGGTCTTTTCATCGAGAGCACCACCGGCACTCAATGCTTCGATCTCTTCCATAACCGCTTCCGGCCGAAATCGTTCACCTCGTTCGCCGCCGGTCTTCGTTAAGTAACTCATAAAAATGGGCGAATTGTAGTCAAACCCGGAAGGGAACAGTCCCGCACGTGCTTTCGCGTATCCGCGACCGGTGGCCAAATCGAGTGCTGATTTTTGAAATGATTCGAAGCCGGTTATGTTGCCTTTCTCTGTGAAGAAAGCGACGTTACCGGGGTGGCCGACAAACGTGCAGTCGGAGAGCAACCCGTGGGCGTCTTCTTCGAGCGTTGGCAATACGTCGCGGCCATAGATGTCTTGCGCGATTTTGAGGATTGCCATGTATTTATCGGAACCGTTGGTTTCGTATTGCTTTTTCAGGTCGATAATTTCTTCGCACGCTTTCAAATAGCCCGCGACAAATTTCGTTACTTGTTCTTTGTTTGCGTCGTAGTAATCTTTACGGCACACGTATACGTCGGCGATTGAGCGCGACAATTCGGCAGTTGAGATCAATACGCGTGCGCCTTTGACAGTCCCTTCGGCGCCTGACCCAGTTCCGTCAAAACCCGACGTCAATCCAATCATGTCCGGTGTGATGACCGCGCATGCCGCGACGTCCTTCTGGCTACGGAAAATCTCCGCAGGCGATTTGTCGGTACCGGTCAAGTCTTCCGCCCAAACGACTTTGATGTCGTCCCAACCCAGGTTGGCCGTCTTCAAAATATCGTCGACCATGCCGACGTGCGGTCCGCTCTGTTGCAAGACGACAGTCTTACCTTTGAGGTCGCTCGCGGTCTTAACGTTTTCACGCGCGACTAAGTGATCGCCCGCCGACCATGTCATCTGCATGATGACTACGCCTTTGGTCTTGGGATTGGAGCCGATGACCTCCGATGCGAGACCGATCATCCGAAACGTGCCGCGAAGGAATGGTGATTTCCCGGAAACGTAGTCGCGTACTTGCGCGGTAAAATTGTCGCCGGGAGTGAGATTCAGATTGAGACCTTGTTGCGCGAACAAACTGCCGGGCTGGGTCTTGAGTCCGCCGTTGGCATAAAACGTCGCCATGTCGCCGCCCCACGTGATGAAGGGGACGTTGATCGGCCCTCCGGCTTTCACGTCCCCCACGGTGACATTACCCACCGATTCAGAAAACAGCTTCTCTTGCGCCTGCGCACCGAATGCGCTCAACCCTACAACCACGATGACCACTATGCTTCGGGAAAAGACGTCTCGTACGTTCATGGATCACCTCGTTCAAGTGGACACAAAAAACCAACTCGCCGTGCAATAATCTCGCACGCACACTTACCGGACCATAAAAACAGAATCGACCCTAACGATGCAAGAATTCCGTCAACAGTTTTTGAGTGACGCCCTTACGCAGAATTATGCCTACTGATTGCGTGAACTCTATTCGTCTGCACGACTTAAGTACAGCGAAATGCATGTCCTACGAATCAGTTCGCGGAGTCGGGCTCGCCGAGCGCATCGAGCGCGCGCAATCCGGCGATGTAATCCTCAGTCATAGGGAATTTGCCGGGGTATGGAACGAATTCAACGTGGCCGTCCAAGTACAACACGTGACCTCCGCCTCCGTGAAGTTCAGGGCGTTCGATGAGGACGGGAATACGCGCCTGCGCGTTAATCGCACCCATCGGATCACCAATAGTTGTTATCAAGAAACGTGCAACACCTTCTCGAAGTCTGTATCTGAGGTTCCGCTCATTTTCGCCGATATAAATTTCGGAGTTCCATTTCATTCGCCTCGGGTCGCCGCCCCGCGCTTGCAACTGGGAGATCTTTGCATCAAGTTCTTTTCGCTTTATTTCTCGTCGTTGTTCGACGTCGTCGGAATACTCCGGAAAGATTTCATTTAATTCAGGGATTGGTTTGCCGGACTCAATCCGAATCTTATAATCCTCGGTAAACAAATCCAATGAACGGCCGTGGAGTATCATGTAGCCTAAATAGAAGTAGCTGTGGTCGTCTATCAGTCCTTCGATATCGGATGGTTTTTTCAGGAGTTTAGACGCATCCGGGTTAGCGGGCGACACGAACACAGTTGCGGGGAGATAGCGCGGGTACATCGATCCAACATCGAACATCAGTCGACCCGCGTCGTGAGCTAAAGGCGGGAATAGTTCCCCAGGCGATTCATACTTGTATATCTCCATCGCTTGCCATATGGTCTTGAGATTCGCCTCACATTCACGGTCTACACGCCGATTCTCAATCCGTGTGTAAACGACGAATATAAGACAAGCGCACCCAACGAGCATTCCCGCGACGAAAGCCGCAAAGTATTTTCGGGGTTTTAAGACTGACATCGAGTTACTCCGGCAAGCAAAAGCACTTGGGGAAATTAATCCGTCTCGCTGAAAACGTTTGACGTTAGTTCGGTGGTTCGGTTCGTACCTTGCTGGAAGCAGCTCATCGAAATCAATTTGCGGACTTGGACTCGCCAAGTGCATCAAGCTCACGTAAGCTGGAGATGAACTCCTCAGTCATCGGGAATTTTCCGGGGTATGGAATGAATTCGACGTGCCCGTCCAGATACATAACGTGCCCGCCGTCACCATGCAATTCAGGTCGTTCGATTAGTAACGGAATCAATGGGTACCCAGGATTGAATAGGCTTTTGTAGCTATTCTCATCCTCAACGAATGCATGCAACATCCGCTCCATGGAGAGTCGAAATTCTAGCCGAAGATGATACTGGCGTTCGGGCAACGGGTCATCAACGTTTATGGCATAGTACGGTCGACCATCGGGCCATTTACCCAAGTGTTTGAACCACACTTCAGTACGCTTCCCGTAACGTTTCTCCACCGCCTCGGCGTATTCCGGCCAAACTTCGTCCACTTCGATTAGGGGTTTGCCGGTTTGGGCCATCGTCTTGTAATCCTCAATGAAAGCAGACATCGATCTGGGATTGAGAACCAAGTACCCGAGGTACCAGAAACTGTGGTCATCGAACATCAAACTCGGATTTGTCGCCACTTCCGGCAATAGCCGCCGTCTATCAGGATGAGCTGGAGAAATGAGCTTGGATCGATCAGCCCGATGAAGTGAACTCATCCCCTCCTGCTCACAGAACAATTTGCCGGGAACCCGTGATAAGGGCGGAAATCGCCCGCCCGCTGACTTGTCCGCGTACTCGAAGAGCGCGCCCCCAATCACCTTCAGATTCACCATGCATTCAGTATCGACCCGAATAGATTCGAAGTGATCGAGAAAGGCGAAACCAGGGATTGCGATACCGGCGACCACGACTACGACGGCAATCGCCAATGGCGCTCGAATCCGAAAACCGGCCATCAGTGTTCCCTCCGAGGGACTACCCGCCAGGCAAAATTACTAACACTTCAAACTGAATCAGTGTCCAGAACACGATCCACCCTCCGAGCACCGTTATCAATGCGGAAGAAAAAACAGGGAGCGCTAGTAGAATTCCTGAACGCGATTTTGTTCGTTCGCGGACGGCACCGGCGGTGCGTACGACGATGATGCCGATGGCGACTAGGACGGCGGCGAGTCCCATGCTGAAGGCGACGATCAACCAGAGTCCGTAGAAGAGGCGTCCGAATTTTAGGGCTAGCAGCAATACGATTAATGCGGCGGGACATGGGACGATTCCGCCAGAGATGCCTAGCCAGAGGATGCTTCCGTAGGTGGGTGGTGCGCCGTCTTCGGTTTCGACGATGTGGGTGTGTCCGTGATCTTCTCCGTCGCCGTGGTCGTGATGATGGTGATGGTCGTGGCCGTGAGCGTGTCCGCCGTATTTTGCGAGGACGTAGGTGCGGTATCGTCGTTGGAAGAGTACGACGCCGAGTCCGACGATGATGAGGCCTGATGCGATGCCGGTCCAGAATTGGAGTTGTTCTTCGGAGATGGTTTCGCCTGCATAGAGCACGACGACACCGAGCAGCAAGATGCTCCACGTGTGGGTGATGGTGACGATGATGCCGAGGACGAGGGCGTGCCATGAGGTGCCGCGTTCGCCGATGAGGTAGGCGGCCATGACGGTCTTGCCGTGGCCTGGGGAGAAGGCGTGGCCCATGCCCATGGCTGCGGCGATCGCTAGTCCGAGTAGGAACAAGGGCGGACTGAGTTCTTTGGAGCGAATGACTTCCGATATGCGTGCGAGCAGGTTGGCTTCTGTCTCCGATTCTTCGGCGGCGTCGCGTCGAGTTGTCGTGATGATGTCATCGAGTGCGCGCTCGACGGGCGTTGCTGCGGGACTCGTTCGTGGCACGTCAACATTCTCTGCTACGACTTCTGACCCATCGCCCTTCATCTCTGCGACTTCTTCGACGATCGCGGTGACCGCTTTAGAAAGACCATCTGCGATGCCTTGTTCACCGGTGTTACGTGCGGCACGTGCGGTCGCGGTCCATTCGAACGCGATGGGCTCTACATCCGCCAACGGGGTGGCACCTTCGATTGCTGCCAGCTTCAAGAGGAATCGCGCATTAAAATCTTGATACACCGGATTGTTTTCGGCGTCTTTCACCACGAGCGTTTGATATTCGAGCGTCTCGCGGCCCAACTCTTCGGTGAGGTCATTGAACTGTCCGCCCAGAAACACTTTGCACTCACGTGTACCCGAATCGTCCTCGAAATTTTTCGACGTCAGTTCGAGATTGACCAATGACCCACCGATGTCTGAGGTCGGTTCGAGCGTCAGCAAAATGTTGAACACCATCATCCCGCCCATGCCTTCGAGTAGGGCGAGTTTCCGATTCACCAACTTAAGGGGAACTGCAATGTCGTCCTTCTGTAAGGACAGGTTTTCCATCAGCTCGGGAACACGTAAATCGAGGTACGCCTTCTCTTCCTTCTCGGTGACCTGGCTGTCGAAATCTGTGTCCAATAGGTCCAGTTCGGTGAACGAGGGAATCTCGGCGATATCGGCGAGGTAATAAATCAGCGGCTCCTCGGCGCGTAGGTCTACAAGAAAATATTGATTGACGGAGAAATTGCCCATGGGATGCGCGGCAACCGGCGTGGATGACAGGGCGAGGCCTAGGGCGATGGCGAGGAGGCTGATCGCAGCGGTATTTTTTCTGGAGCGATTCATTACGCCTATACGCTACACGGCTAGACGGTTGCGCGCAATCGCGCTGAACGAGACGACCCGGCTTTAACGATCATCGTCATTCCCGCGAAGGCGGGGACCCAGCGGGAGAGCGAAACTGGCCAAGTAGCTTCTGGTTCCCCGCCTTCGCGGGGATGACGGTTTTCTTGATTGTTCGGGCGGCCTCACTCTCGAAAACGATAGCCGACGCCGCGCATGGTTTCGATATACGGACCGGCGTCACCAAGCTTCTTCCGCAGACTTGTAATTTGCACATCCACTGCGCGAACCGTGACGTCGTAGTTCTCGCCGCGCACGAACTCAACGATCTGTGATCGCGTGAACACCGTACCGGGACGCCTGGCCAGACAGTGCAACACGCTGAACTCTGTGAACGTAAGGCGAATTGTCTCTCCGTTGACAGTCAGTTCGTGCTGGCTCGGATAGAGAACAACGTCATGAATAGTAATAGGGGAATCGTGATTTGAAGTCTCAGTCGCTTCGCGATCTAGGACTGCTCGCACGCGCGATAGAAGCACACCAGGCTCAAACGGTTTTGAGACGTAGTCGTCTGCGCCCAATTCGAGGAGGGTCACCGCGCTTGCTTCTTCACCTTTTCCGGAGAGAAGGATAATGGGAACGATTGGAATGCGCTCATCATTTTTGAGGCGATGGTAGATTTCGAACCCATGCACACCGGGCAATATCGGCGCCAGGAGAATGAGGTCGGGTGTGTGCTTCTGCGCTTTGTACAGGGCATCTTCGCCGGTCATCGCTCCGACGACGCGATACCCCTCGCGCGAAAGGTGGTCTTGCGCCAACGCGAGAATACCCGCGTCGTCATCGACGACCAAGATTACTTCGTTGTTCATACTGCACGAATTCCTACCGATCACTGCTGAACCGGTAGTGTACGCGATACTCCTTGGCCAAACGTGAACGCACTGGCTGGACTACTGGGCAGGCATCCCCGGCATGGTCATGGAACCCATTCCTTCCATTTCCATGGTAGGACTTCCCCCTAAGCCGGACTGCGACCTCATAATGACTTTGCCATCTGCAAAACCAAGCGCGATACCCGCGTCTTCTCCCTTTTCCCAAATGTAGACTTCCATGCTCATCAGTTTACGAATCTGATCCATGTTTGGCATTTGCATGCCCTCTGGCAACCCTGGTGGTGGTCCACCCGGCATTCCTGGAGGTCCACCTCTACCCGGTCCGCCGGGTCCACCGGGTCCGCCAGGAGGTCCACCGCCGCGCATTCCGCCCGGTCCACCAGGAGGCGGCGGAAAATTGTTGGGCATAGCGGGCATTTTTCCCTGCATCTCCTTCATGGCCTCCTCCCCCGTCTTACCCTTTCCGAGGATCTTTGTAACTTGGTCGTACGTCATTCCCATTTGTACTTTATTGTAGTTCGCCATCGTCACTTTGTTGCCACCGAGTACCAGTGGCAAGATCAAGACTGCGGCGATCACCGCGGCGAGAATTCCGAGGGTTTTGTTATTCATACACACACCTCCTCTACAGCACCTAGTCGGTCCGTACTACTATTCAGCAGTGTATCACGCTCAGGCATACGTGCAAATCGGCGTTAGCGGTCTTGCGTTTCGTGGAGCGATCCAGAAAGAAGTGCGTCCTGCGTTGCGAAAATCTCCGTCGAATCTAGGAACGACCGTTGATCACGACCGCCAATCACTAATGCAAATCCGTTTGGCAAAACCACGGATGATGCGCCCTGCCGACCACGGGCAAGCGAACTCACCAGCGACCATTCGTCTGCGATAGGGTCGAAAAGGGCGCAGTGGTCGGTGACGTATCGCAGGCCCGTCGCACCACCGGCAATTAACACTTGCCCCGACGCGAGCCGAATCGCAGAGTGCCAATGCCGTGCCCCGGGAATCGGCGAGGCGGTGTTCCAAACTTGCGTAATTGGATCATATAACTCCGCTGCTTGCTCGATGATCTTGTCCGTCTTGCCCTCGCCACCTGCGACCAACACTTCACCGGTCGCCAATAACGTAGCGGTCTGACCGTACGCATGCGGTGTCGCCATCGATCCGACCGCGGTCCATACATCCGTCTTAGGATCGAACAGTTCCGCCGTTGCCGTGTTCTCCGGCGACTCGCCACCCGCGATTAACAACGTACCGTCCTGCAACAACGTTGCGGAATGGTACGCCCTTGGCTCGGTCATCGGCGGCCCGGCAGTCCACCGATCTTCGTCCGCATCGTAGATTTCGACCGACGTAAGCGGCACCCCATCTTCCCATCCGCCCGCGACAAGGACACGTCCGTCACGCAAGAGTGTCATGGAATGACGATCACGGCGAGTCGCTAGCGGTGCGACCGATGTCCACTGATTGGTTTCTAATTCGTATCGTTCAACGCCGGTTAGGTTGCGCCCGTTATACCCACCCGACACCAACACCGATCCGTCTCGCAATCGCACCGCCGCATGGCCATAACGCTTCTCCGCCATCTTGCCTGCAGGTGCCCAATTCATCGCATCTACACTAAACCGTTCGGCTGAATTTATGTATCCACGTTTACCGGTGCCGCCCGCAACAAGTACTTGACCATTCGCCAACACTGTCGCCGTGAACGTGGCACGAGGTTCAGCCATCTTTGGCCCGGACAACCAGGCACCGGCTGGCGGAGTTGCTTGGGCAAACGCGGCAGACGCAATCAGTAGTGTGGGCAGAGCCATACGCAATATCACGGTGACAATTCCTCCGAATGACTTGAGTTTCTATTATACTGATTCGCGACGGGAGAGAGATTCCATGTTCATAGATTTGTTCAACGGTACTTATTGCCGCTCAATCGTTCCGGCGATATGCCTAGCATTCGTTCTGATGCCACAGTTAGCGTCTAGTGAAACTACCGATCATGTCCCTTGGCAGGAATGGATCATTCGCGCAGATTTCGTCGGCGTCGTCGAATGCGATCGGCGAGAGGCAGGTATAGCTCATTGCACCATTGCAGCGTCATGGAAAGGAGGCAGAATCGGCACCAATTTGCCGCTATACATGGAATTGTTAGTTCCAGGGGAGTTCCGGCCGTACCCGACGAAAGGCCACCGTTACCTTGTTGTGGCATTCCTACTATCGAACGAGGGTCGATCACGCATCTTGAACCATCCTCGCCCTCCGGACGCCGCGATGCTCGAAGCCGTAGACTTTTTCGTGCCCAGAGATTGCGAATATCTTGATGTCACTGAAATTTCAGACGAGCGGATTCGCGTATTTGGACATGAATTCCGTGACTACCGGAGTATGGCGCGCTCCACTAAAACCTTATTGAAGAATGCGAGAAATGACCCTGAATTCACGCTGATCAACAAACTCGCTGTAGACAAGTTCGGCGATCTATGGGTGAAACCAATCCGTGCACCTGAGTCAACCTACCCTTGGGCGGCAAAACTTTCAAATGAATCGATGGTAGAGTCCGCGATGATTAGGCTCCTTCTCGTCTATGCTACAGATCCTGATCGTTATCGACGCGACGTGCTCTGGGTGATGCGCCACGGAGGAATGAATGGAGCGGTGTCATTCCTAAAGGACCCGAACACACATAAAACACCCATTCGCAACGATATTGGAGATATATTGCGACGACTTGAGGTATATCCGCTTGCCATGCCGAGACGGATATTGTCATCGAACGGTTAGGCGCCCCCCGTGCAATAGCCGTTCACGCGAGATGCTCGCCCAGCGCGCTCATAAGTAAGTCGGCGTGGAGCACACCTTTTTGTTGACGTAGACCGTCTGCGATTTCGCGGATGATGCGTGGTTTGCCGCGCACCATAATCATCTCCGCGCAGTTGTGACGGTCGACGTGCAGGTGGGTCGTGGCGAGAATTGCGTGATGATGTTGATGTTGCAGCGCGGTAAGCTTGTCGCTCAAGTGACGGATGTCGTGGTTGTAGACCAGCATGATGGTGCCGAGCGCATCGACATCGTCCTCTTCCCATTCGGACTGCACCAAACGATCCCGAACCAGGTCACGAATAAATTCGGAACGGTTCTTGTATCCGCTGTTGTCGATCAGATCCTCTAGTTTGTCGTGTAGTTGCTGGTCTATCGAGAAACTCAGCCGAACAAGTTCAGACATGGCGCGCCTCCGTATATACGAATGTTGTGATACGCGGAAATTGGAGCGGTGTCAAAATGCTGCCTCACGCAAAGGCCGACACATCCGCTACGCGGCTTTCTGGAAGGCGCTATGACAGCGAAGAAGGAACCTTCTTGAACGGGATTACAGGATGGCCGGGATTCCTAAGAGGCATCAAACTCGTCGACCTAATTCGTGCCCAATCGATATCGCGTGAAGAGATTGCCACGTCGTTGCACTCCTCGCAATGACGGCTGGCGGGAATGCACACACTTGTTCGACGTTTTACCCGAACGTATGTCTCCATGGTTTATGATCTGATTTGCGTCGAATAACATCACTCTTGGCTCATCTGTTCTTTGCCTCTTCGCGCCTTCCAGCAAGCCGCGTAGCGGATGCGTCGGACTTTGCGTGAGGCTTTCCATAATTGCGACCAACCCATCTGTGTTTATCTGTGTCCATCTGTGGCTAATCTTTCTTTTTGCGCGCCGCCAACGCAGCAGCAATCCGCTTGTTCACCGTGCGCAATGCGGTCAGTCGTGCGAACCGCTTATCGTTTCCTGGTACCACGGTCCACGGAGCCGACTTTGTCGAAGTGCGTTCTATCATCTCGGAGGTCGCGGCGTAATACGCATCCCACTTCTCTCGATTTCGCCAGTCTTCATCCGTGATTTTCCACTGTTTGTGCGCAGTACGTTTGCGTTCTTCAAAACGGGCGAGTTGTTCTTCGTTGCTGATGTGGATCCAAAACTTACACATGACCGCGCCGTCATCGATGAGCTCACGTTCGAACGCATTGATCTCGTCGTACGACCGGCCCCACTCCTCCGGCGTGGCAAAACCTTCTACCCGCTCCACCAACAGCCGTCCATACCAACTCCGATCGAAGATGGCGAAGTGTCCCGCCTTGGGCACGCCATGCCAAAAGCGCCAGAGGTAATGCTGATCCTTCTCCTCACCTTCCGGCGCAGCGATGCCGTACACGTCATAGCCGCGCGGGTCGAGTTCACGGGTCAATCGGCGAATGTTGCCACCTTTGCCCGCGGCATCCGGTCCTTCATACGCGATGACCACGGGAACCCGATGACGGTAGCACTCGTGTTGCAGTCGCCGCAGACGTTTCTGTAGTCGCGGAAGTTGCTCGCTGTATTCTTCTTTTGAAACGGAAGAGGTGAGGTTTATCGATTCGAGCGCTTTCGATGTTGTCACTTCAATGGTTGTCGTGCTTTTCGCAGGGTTCTCTTCCCGCTTTGCAGATACGGCCGCCTCAAACGCCGCCGCAATCGTCTCCCCCACTTGCACCGTCGCATAGCGCGCATCGGTCGATGGGACCACGATCCACGGCGCGGCGTCGGTATGACTGCCTGTGATGGTCTTGTTCACGGCTGCCGCGTAGGCCTTGTAGCGCTTCTGTTGCCGACGGTCGTCCTTGCCCACCTTCCACGAATACGATGGGTCCGCTTCCAACTTCTTGAATCGCTCAGCCTGTTCATCACGGGAGATATGGAAAAAGAACTTCAGCATCACTGCGCCGGAATCCGTGAGCTGTTTTTCGAACGTAGAAATCCGATTTAGTAAATTGGGCGCGACCGAAGCCCGGTTCACTCCAATGGCCTCATCCAACATAAGCCGATACCAACTGTGGTTAAAGATGCCGATCGAACCGTTGCGTGGCATTCGCAACCAAAACCGCCGCAGGCGGGGGTACATCAACTCAAGATCCGTCGAATGATGCGGGTTCCACACTTTGAACCCTCGCGGGTCGAGCGGTTGCAAGATTCGATTAAGCACCGTACCCTTGCCCGCTGACTGCCAACCCTCCAGCAAAATAATCGCTGGGATTCCCGCTTCTTTCATGTCCCGCTGCAAAATACCGAGCCGCACATCGAGTGCTGTCATCGCCTCTTTATACGCACGTTTCTTGAGTTTAGCACCTGTGTTTACATCACTCAGCATGTAGAAAATCCATTCCCCAATTGATCGAAAAGTTGACGAATCGCCATCCCATTACCGATGAAAGCCAATTCAAATACACGATTGTCTACCATACCCGTACTGACGCTGTTTGCGCTAATCGCGGTACCGGCAATCGGGGCGAACACGATTGTGCACACCGTCGAAGAGTCGCGTGGCAGCGTCCCGGAAAATTTCTTACAGGTCGATACCGGATTGTATTCCGGCGGTGAGCCACAGTCCGCTTCAATGTTTGCCGCGTTGGCGAAGCATGGCATTCGCACCGCGATTAGTGTTGATGGGCTAGCCCCCGATCTCGAAACAGCCAGTCGATTCGGGATCGAATACATCCACATACCAATCGGATACGATGGCATTCCGTTGGATGCGGCTGCAGCAATTGCGAAGGCATTGCGCGATCACCCCGGTCCTTTCTACATACACTGTCACCACGGAAAACATCGCGGTCCTGCAATGGCCGCCATCGCGCTGCGGTTGCAGACGCAATGCAACGACGAAGCCCTTCAGACATGGATGAAACGCGCTGGCGTCAGCGAACAGTATCGCGGACTGTGGCGCGATGCACTCAATTCTCGCACGGATAACGTGAAAGGAATTGAGGTCGAGTTGCATGCTACTTCGAGCGTTCCTGGTCTCGCCCAGACGATGGCACAACTCGACCGTGTCTGGGAACGCTTAGAGCGTTTTCAGACGGTCAATTGGCAGCCGCTACCCGATCACCCGGATCTCGCACCGGCACACGAAGCGCTCATCTTGCACGAACATATTCGTGAACTAGCCCGCCAAACATTCGACGGCTACGACGAGAATGATTTCGCAGAGCGTAATCGCGAAGCGGTGAATACGAGCGTTCAGCTCGTCGGCGCACTTCGAGAATCGAATCATCCCGCTGCAACCGCCGCGCTAGATCGACTTCGTAAATCCTGCAAAACCTGCCATCAACACTGGCGAAACTGACGGGAGAGACACGCTCCCGCGTGTCCAGGTCTGATTGCAGACCCGCAGAAGCAGGTCCCTCCCATATCGCAGTCGGCGTTCCTTCGGCTCAACTGGAGCGTCGCCCTCCCAATTTTCCGACCGAAAGCCTCAAAGGGTCGAACGACCCCTCGGTCACTGACGCGATCTTACTCCCGTTACAAACGGGAGCTACGTAGCGCCCATTTGTAATGGGCGTTGTGGTCTCAATCGCTATCCGCACTCCACCACCAATACTGCAGCCGATGTTGCTCTGACACCGGGAGGGCGAGGCTCTTTTCGAGCCGCTATCCGAACGCATTTCAAATTTACGAAGACCCAAACAGTGCATATAGTTGCATTTCATGACATTTCATGCTACTTTACAGAAATGAGGGCTGCATGATGCAACTGATGTCGATTGAAGACCTAGCGGCCTATCTAGGCGATTCCAAGCGGACCATCTACAAATACATCGCGGAAGGCGATTGTCCGCCGTACGTACGGATCACGTCAAAGAACATCAAATTCGACCGGGCAGATGTCGACGCTTGGCTGGAATCGAAAAAGGTCTACCCGAAGAATGGGAAGTAAGGAGGGATCATGGAGACGATGGAGAATCCGGTCTATTTGGCGATTCTAACGCAGATTCTTCCGATCATCATTCTTCTATCGGTTTATGTTCTGATCCCCGTTGTCGTCGTCGTCGGAATTGTCCGCTATTTCCGGGCGATGTCTGAGGAAAGGCGTCGACTTCGGCTAGAAGTCAGTAAGCTGGCACATGAGATGGAGAGCATTAGCAATCAATTGAGCGTCACAAAGGTGCCACCACACGAAACTACCGCAGCGGACGAAAACTCCTAGCAAATCGAAGCTCCCGGAGGCATAGCAATGTTTGGAATAGGTGTGGCTGAAATCATCATTGTTCTTCTCATCTACCTAGTACCACTGATTCTGCTGGTCTGGTTTGTTCGGTATATGCTGGAAATGGCACGCGAACGGCGTCGCCTTCGGCTTGAAGTCAGCAAGCTCGCGCATGAACTGGAAGGCCTTCGGAATGACCATGGCGAATCGTTGTAGCGGCTCGTACACGTAGGCACGGTAAGTCTTTCTGACCCGTATGCGCCGATTGTTGAGCCTATATAATGAGAGGAGATCGCCAGTGAAATCGAGACCTCAATACGCCGCCGCGGGCGTGAACTGGGGCTGCGTTCTAGTATTGCTAGTCGGAATTCTAGTTCCAATCTCTCTTGTTGCGAAAGCAGCGCGCTACTTCAAGGAGATGTCGGACGAACGGCGCCGCCTACGCATCGAAGTGAGCAAACTCGCCCACGAATTGGAAGGGCTGCGAGCTGACCGGAATGAAGCGGACGACTCTTCGACCTAGCCCGCCTATATGATATGCTGCGGAGTCCAGGTGACATGGGTTCACCTACCGTTCACAATATATAGAAGCGGAACACATCCCGCGCGAACCCAATCCGGAAGTATCTCCAGTGGTCAATGTTGAAAAATGCCGTCGGCAGCTTGGTCCCGGCGTAGAGTTCTTTTGCGAGTCGTTTCAGGCCGAGGCCGGGGAGCGGGTGGCTCTGTGGGGTCCGAGCGGTTGTGGGAAAAGTACGCTGCTCAACATCGTCTCCGGCTTGTTGCGACCGGACGACGGGGTCGTCGAAGTCGCGGGCAAACAGGTTCATAAGATGTCGCAGGGCGGACTTGACCGGTATCGCAGCGAGCACATCGGTTTCGTCTTTCAGACCTTCAACTTGTTGACGCCGTTTACGGCGCTTCAAAATGTGTTGCTCGGTATGCGTTTCAGCGAAACCCTCCCCTCCCGTGAATGGAAAGACCGCGCAACCGAACTGCTCAATCGTGTCGGACTCAGCCATCGGCTGCATAGCAAACCGAACACGATGAGCGTGGGTGAACAACAGCGTGTGGCCATTGCACGTGCCTTGGCAAATAAGCAGGAAGTCGTCGTGGCCGATGAGCCTACGGGGAGCCTCGACCCGCGCACGTCGAATGAAGTGATGGATTTACTGATCGAGATGTGCAGCGAGGAGAACGTGACGTTGCTCCTCGTCACCCACGAAGATGAAATCGCCTCACGATTGGAACGCCGATATGAATGCCGCGGCCTCGTCACGGAGACGTCGGCATGAACACATTTCAAATCGCATGGGGTTATCTCTGGAGTCGCAAAGTCATTACCGGCCTTACGGTGTTGGCCGTGGCGCTTGGCGTATCGCTCATTTCGAGTGTGTTGACCTTGAGACAGGAGACCGAACGGCGATTCGTGGAAGAAGGCCAAGCGTTCGATGCGGTCGTTGGCGCGAAGGGTAGCCCGCTCCAACTCGTCCTAAGCACCCCCTATTACATGGACAACTCGGTCGGCAACATTCCGTGGGAAGAATACGAAATGCTGCGCGAACACGATTGGGTCGAGCTTGTAGACCTGAACGACAATGGTGTCAAAGATTACCCCGCCGTGTTTCCGATAGGCCTTGGCGATACGTTTGGCAACGCACGCATCGTGGGCACGATACCCGATTTGTTCAAACACAAATGGACCAGCCCATCGTCCGGCGAAATCACACGGCCATTCACGATTGCAGAAGGCCGTGCATTCGAAGCACCGTTCGAAGCCGTCATTGGCAGCTACGTCGCGAATAACCTCCAACTCGCCATCGGCGATACGTTCAAAGGCAGTCACGGCGGTGCAGAACATGATGATAAGTACACGGTGGTGGGCATTTTCGAACCCAGCGGAACGCCCAACGACTACGTCATCTTCTGCGATCTTGAATCCGTCTGGCTATCGCATCCCCATGGTTTTGAAGAGGGCGAAGACGAACCTGCCGCTGAAGACGACGATCACGATCACGCACACGAGGATGACCATAGCGAGGACGCGCACGAAGACGATCGCGAAATTTCGGCGGTGCTCGTGAACCTGGGTAGTCCGGCGTGGCGGTTCAAGTTCCGCGACGAGTTCAAGAACTCGAGAGTTCAGGCCGCGATTCCCATCATGGAAATTCAGAAAATGTACCGGCAGTTCCTGTCACCGGTGCAGACAATTCTCATGGCGGTCGCCTACCTCGTCGTCGTTGTCGCGTCCATCACCATCATGATCGGCTTGTATATGGCGATCCAGATGCGCCGACGCGACCTCGCCGTTATGCGCGCGCTTGGTGCTGGCGCAGGCGATATTTTCGGCGCGGTCATCCTAGAGGCCATATTCGTCACGCTGCTGGGCGTCGTGACCGGTTGGCTGCTGGGCAACATTGGGACCTGGGCGCTCAGCTTCTATCTCGTGCGCGAATACGGTCTGTCGATACGGTCATTCACCCTGTCATTCGAGGAAATCCGCGCATTCGCGGTCGTGATCATGGTGGGATACATGGCCGGGGTTATTCCCGCCGTCCAAGCCTACCGTCGCGATGTTGCCAAAGACCTCGCAGAATTATGATATACTCTTGACGTTTTTTGACCCATTTCGTGCGTTGCCGATCCATGAATCCTTCATACCGGCACCGCTCAATACGGAGTAACGAAGCGTGAGACGTCGTACTATTCGCGACCTCGGCACCATCGGCGGTGTACTGGTCATTCTATTGGCATTGGTTTCGGCCAACACCTATTTCGGCCTCGAACAACGCCGCGACCGGGCCATCAAATTCCGCAAGGCTGTCGAACAAGCGAAGATCGCCGAAGGCGTAGACCTTTTGGATTGGGAGCTCTTCATGGCAACGAAGGGCACGATCCGTAAAGGCGCGACGTACGTCGACGACCTGAAAAAGATCGACGAGATGCCGGTAAACATCGTGGGCTACATGGTACCGATTAACCAGTTCCGCAATGTCGACAATTTTATGTTGCTCCCGATGCCGCTCGATTGCTATTTCTGCGAATCACCGCCCATGCGTGACATCATCATGATCAAAATGAAACCGGGCGAAGTGGTTGACCTCGCGGAAGAGCCGGTCCTCATCGGCGGACAGCTCCACCTCAACGAAGGCGAAAATCAACAGTTCTTCTACACGATCGATTACGCGAACCTCGGACCCGCGCTCAAAGAAGAAATTCTGACACGGAAGAACATCAGCGATGAACACCGCGAGCACATGCGAGCGAACGAATTGCAAGATGTGTTGAGCGAGGAAGACAAGGGCGGTGAACTCCTCGAAGGCACCGACAGCCCGAGCGACTAAACGAACCATTACGCGGGGAGCGCAGCTGTGGTTGCGCTCCCCTTTTTTATGTGCGAGAAGAACTCCATTGCCCCACGTCTACCGTTTCTACATCGACCCCATGACTTCTGGTGAGTCGTCTATCATCCTGGACGGCGCGGAGGCGCACCATGCGATACACGTCGTACGCATCCACCCGGGCGACGAAGTCACTTGTTTCGATGGGCTCGGCACGGAGATCGCCGGACACGTCGCCAGTGTCGATCGCGCGTCTTTGGTCATCGAGTCCGACCGAGTCAGCCAGTCACCGGAACCATCAATCCAGCTCACGCTCGCGCAGGCTTGGCTGCACCGGGATAAAGCGGTCGAAGAACTCGTGAAACGCGGGACCGAGCTCGGTGTGACGCAGTTCTCATTTTTTCGCGCAGACCACTCGGAGCGAGGGCCGAAACCATCGGACAAGTGGACACGCTGGGCCATTGAATCCTGCAAACAGTGCGGACGTTCCCGGCTACCGACGTTCTCAGTCTTCACGAATCTCGCAGACGTGCTAGACGCATCTGCCGCTCCCGTCATCATCGCGACTCAACACCGTGCGACCACACCATTGAGCGATGCCATCGCCGGCGGATCTGCGACCTTGATCGTCGGCCCGGAAGGTGACTTTAGCGACGCGGAGTTGGCGCTCGCGGATGAACGCGGCGTGAAACCCGTGTCCCTAGGCGACTCAACATTCCGATCGGAAGTCGCTGCGAACGTGATCGCTGCGCTTGTGATCTACGAAATGGGCGGACTCGGTCCGAACTAACGCCAATGCCCCGTCAATCCAGCGACAATTTCGAAGAGCTCGCACGCTATTACGACGCGATCATGACTGATGTCGATTACGACCGCTGGGAAATCGCCACGGCGAATATCGCGCAGATGTTGCCCAACGATTTCCAGCATCTCGATGCGGCGTGTGGTACCGGCACATTGCTGCGCGCGCTAGCGCCATACAAATGGAACAGCATCGGCGTGGATTTATCGCCGGCCATGTTGCGACTCGCGAACAAAAAGCGCACGCGATCTCCGCTCGCCGCCGCAGACCTACGTCGACTACCGTTCAAAGGATCGTTCGACTACATCACGTGCCTATTCGACAGCATGAACTTCCTGCTTAAAAAGGCGACGATACGGGCCGCGCTAAAGAGTTTCGCACGCGCGCTGTCCCCCGGCGGCATCGTCTATTTCGATGTCGTCACGGAGGAGATGATCCTGCAACATTTCGCTGACCAAGTTTGGAACGAACGTAACGGCCGCTTCTCAACAAAATGGTCGTGCAAGTATCACCGCGCGACAAACACGTGCGAAACGCGCATCAAGGTCAAACGCGGCCCGGAAACCACACTCTACGAAAGGGTCTACGAAATCGATTTTATTAAGAAGGCCATAGAAGATGCGGGACTCACGATACTCGGTGTACACGATGCGGAGACGTGGCGCGCAGTGCGGAAGAAATCGGTGCGGGTAGATTTTGTTTGCACGAAGGGTCCGGCGGATACGTACACAAAACCATTCAAGAACGCCGTAAAACGCATGCAGGATTGTTTGAAGGATTAACGACGTTCAGAGTTCCGCCTTTAGGCGGTCGCGCTAGCGAGCAGACTCCCGTTGCAAACGGGCGCTACGTAGCGCTTGAAACGATCTTGACAGGATTACAGGATAAACAGGATTCGGTTTGTTGAACGGTTTCTCCATCCGCGATTATCCGTAGAATCCGCGTTATCCGCGTAGTTATTTCCTCGTTCCCACGGTCTCCGCGCAATGGGCGTTGTAGGAGCCAGAGGCAATGCCTAAACGGTGGATAACTTGGCATACCAAAGCACCAACGGCGCCCACAGCGGGAGTAAGATGACAAACTGGGCCATCAAGCCTCCGTTCGCCACGCCGGAAGCCGCCGCAACGCTATAACCAAACCTCGGGTGCCTCCACATTTTCGCCACGCTGACAAAATGGATAACTTCAAGAACGGCGACGATGGTAAATGGGATTAGGGTCCTGAAACTTCCGCTGATCAAGTCGACGCTAAAGGCGAGTAGACAAACATAGAACACAAAGCATACGGCGGACATTGAGTAGAAAGCCGGATAAAAGTACGGCGTATCCATTGGCTCATCTGCCTCCTCTACTTCTTCGAAACCGCCCGAAATCGCAACTTTAAGCGTCGACAAGTTGTAGATCAGCCCGTAGAAACAACATAGAATCGTGATTAAGGTGGTGACTAAAACCATTGAGTCCTACACCCTTTCGTTACAAACGGGAGCTACGTAGCGCTTCAAACGATCTTGACAGGATTACAGGATAAACAGGATTCGATTTGTTGAACCGTTTCTCTATCGGCGGTTATCCGTGGAATCCGCGTTATCCGCGTAGCTATTCTATCGTACTCACGTCCGCAAAAGGTCGTTCTTCGCCATCGCGGTAGATCATATGTTCGTCGATATGTTTCGTTTCTTCTGCGGATAGCGGCATGAACCGTGCTTCTGCACGCGCGAGTGTTTCGCCGTTCGTTCCTTCGATCCAGCCTTCTAGATATACGAGCCGTTTTGACGCTTTGGTCACCCGCGCGCAGACCATTGACTCCATGTCGCTGGGCACCGGTTTCCGATAACGCACAGTGATATCTGCGGTCACACACATCCGGCTAAGTTCGCGGTTCGCTGCCCAGCCCATGGTCTCATCGAGTATCGTCGCCACGATGCCACCGTGCACCGTGTTCGCGTAGCCGCAATGTTCTACCTTTGGAATAAGGACCGTCTTGACCACGTCATCTTCAACGAAAAAACGTTGTTGCAGACCTGCGGGATTGTGTTCACCACACACGAAACACGTGGGCGAAGTGGGCAAATACCGGCGGTCGTTCTCCGTCACACAACAGCTCCTACTTCTGCGTTTCGCACGCTGTATCCTCACCGCACGGCGCGTCTTCAGTCACTTCCTTGCGACGCACGAACTCCGAAATCATGAACCGGTTTTTTGCGACCCATCCATAGGCTATCGGCGATAGCGAACGCACGACCGGCAATTCAAACACAAACGCAAACCAACGCCAGCGCTTCATCATGCGAAACAAATCCGGTAACGCCTGTTCACCCGAGCGCACGCCGCCGTCCGGCAACACCAATTGCATGCCTTCCGAACACGCGGCATCCGTTAATTGCGGAAACCGTTCGGTACGCGCATCGGCCTGCATGGGCAAGAATTCTAAAGCACCGGGCCGCGCACGTATTGCGATCCAGGCGACACATTTCTTGCAAAACGAGCAGTTTCCGTCGTAAATCAGCGTGGCGCTTTCATTCATTGTGTGTCCACTCATGCCTCTATTGTAACCGTTTCCCCGTCATCGCGACGATGCCGCCACAACCGCGCCAAACAATCCCCCGGCAATGGTCCCGGCCAGGCCCCATGCGGCGACGAGACTTTCCAAACCGTAGTTTAGGTCGATCGCCTTGAACGAGAGGAAACCTCCGATAGCGCCGCCAATGCCAAACGCGATTGCGCCGGGTATCAAAAAGGCAAATCGTATTGACGCCCCGCCCATTGCCCCAGCGACGCCCAGACCGATCGCGCCAGCGATAGCGCCCCAAGCGAAATCCGGTCGCCCGCCACCCTGAATGCTGATGAGGCTGAACAGCACCATGACAACGGTGAAAACGAAGCCGCAACCGAATGCCGTGGCGCTTCGCGTCTCCGTTCCGCTCCCATAGCTAAAGCCGATCGCGGCCAGAACCCCGAGCACGAACGCGCCGCCAAAATTCGCGACGACCGAAGTAGGAAAGAGCACCGATGCCAACGGTGTCAGGGCAAGCGCCACGCCGAAACTGAGCGCGCCGCGAACGATGAGCCATAGCGAAGACGGCATTACTTCCTCGAAAAACTCAGTACCTTTTTGAGTGCATCGACGACTTCGCGAACGTTCTTGTCCGACATGCCGGGGTGGAGGGGTAGCGACAGGATCGCATTCGATGCTGCGGTTGCTTCGGGTAGATCGGTTTCGGTATATCCGAGCCGGTCGCGGTAGTATTCGTGTAAATGGACCGCGAGGAAATGAACGCCGGTACCGACGTTTTCTTGTTTCATCGCAAGTGCGATTTCATCGCGTGACTTCGACAAACGCGAGAGGTCTAAGCGCACGATCATCAGGTGACAGGAATGGGTTACACCGTCGATGACGGTTGGCAATGAAACTTCCTCGACTTCGGCTAGGGCCGATCGGTACAGCCGAACAAGACGTCGCCGAGCCAGCATGAACCCGGACAACTTACCGAGCTGCACTAGCCCCATCGCGGCGCTAACATTGGTCATGTTGTATTTGAAGCCAGGTCGTACGACCTCGGGCGGCGATGCGGCGGCATCCGGACTATACCGTTTCCAAGCCAAGCTACTCATCCCGTTGTTCGCTAAGAGTCGAAGCTCTTCCGCTTGCGCCTCATCGTCGAGCGCGATCATGCCGCCCTCAATCGTGGTGATGTTCTTGACCGGGTAGAAGCTGAAACACGCGGGAGAAGACTGCCCGCCAATGGGCGTGCCCCGATACGTCGCACCCAACGCGTGCGCCGCATCTTGCACCACCGCCAGGCCGTGCTCTTTCGCGATGGCATTGATGCCTCTCATATCGCACGGCTGTCCCGCCAAATGCACCGGCATGATGGCTTTTGTCTTGTCGGTGGTCGCGGCGCGTATTTGATCGGGATCGATGTTCAAGGTGTCTCGCTGCACATCGGCCAGCACCAACTTCGCCCCCATATTCACGACCGTGTTCGCGGTCGATGGCCACGTCAGCGGCGAGGTGATCACTTCGTCGCCCGGCCCGACGCCCGCTTGCGCAAGACACACATGCAACGCCGCTGTGCACGACGATACGGCTACGGCATGCTTCGCCGAAACGGTGTCCGCAAACGCGCACTCGAATTCGGATACCTTCGCGCCGGTTGTCAACCACCCACTGCGCATCACGTCGAGAACGGCCTCTTCCTCTTCACGCCCGATACTCGGCGGCGCGAGGCCGATGTAACGCGGTGCCGTCGGTTCGCCGCCTTCCGCCACCGGTTCTGCCAGCAGTTCTTTCATCCGTTGGACGTTAAAATACCGACTTGAAAACGGGTCTATTTCCGACGATTTGAGCTGATCCCGAATCTCCAATGCACCGCGATCAATGGGCCACTCACAGGTGAAGCCGAGCGCATCAACTATTTTTTCGAAGCGCACATTATAGGTCCGCGTATCGTCGTCCGCTTTTTCCACGACCAATTCGATACCGCCCAACAGACCGGCGATGCGCTCCGCCAGATCGATAATGCGAATGTTAGTCTCATCCGTACCGAGGTTGAAGATTTCGCCTCCGACGGTTTCCACAGGCGCTTCCGCCATCATGTGCAACGCACGCGCCGCGTCACGCACATGAACGAACGGTCGCCACTGCTTACCACCACCATAGATATTGATCTTCTTCGTACGAATGGCCGTCGCCACCATCTGATTGATCGCGAGATCGAACCGCATCCGCGGCGACCAGCCAAACAACGTCGCAGGACGGGCTACCACCCATTCCATTTGGTCGCCCGCCAATTCAACGAGGGCTTGCTCCGAATCCAATTTCGTTCGCGCGTAGACCGACACGGGATTCGTCGGACTCTGCTCATCCAACGCTTCCACGACCCCTTGGCCATACACACTGCATGACGACACCAACACCATCCGTCGGACCTGTGCTGCTGCGGCAGCCGCGATCAGATCACGCGTAGCGGACTGATTCACGTCGATCGCCATTTCGGCATCGAGGTCACAGGATGGGTCATTCGATAGGCCCGCAAGATGGATGACCGACTCGATACCGTCCAACATACCCGTATCCATCCGCCGCATATCGCCGCGAAGAATCTCACATGCGCGTCCACCTAATGCACCACGCAACGGGTCATCACCGAACACAAACCGGTCGAATACCGACACCTCGTGTCCCGCATCCAACAACTGCGGCACCAAATGGCACCCCAAGTATCCACCGCCGCCCGTCACCAATACCCGCATGAAATTCTCCATCCCTAAGCGTTGCGAATCATGCAGTATAACAACTCCGCATGACTACCGGCGATTCGGCGATGATTATGCGAAGCGCGGTGGATTGCCGCTGCTTTTCTAAAGCGAAGTGTGCGTCTCCTACGACATCATTGCGAAACCCTCCCGAAACCACAACCGAGAACATGAAACGTACGTATCGCAAGATAGCGTGACTCTCTACGGAAGCTCGTCGCCGTATTCCTCTACGGGCTTCGTCAACTTGGGCAACGCATGATTACGGTAAGGAAAGGAAAACATATCCCATTGGACTGAAGACCCAATTTTGAATCCCCAATCCTCAGAATCGAGCAAAGTCGTTCTACGAAATTGCTGTCTGTCGTGTGACGAAACGAACTCCGCAACTGCCATCGCCTCGACCAGACCGTCATAAAGAATCTCCAGATTTCGTTCCGATTTCGTCGTATCGCGTCGCCGCTCATCGATCGCGAGCTTTCGTCCCACTCGATTTGTCACGATCTCGTGATAATGGTTATACGTGTCTTCCAGCAGTCCGACGTTGTCTTTGGATGTGGCGATGGCGATTCCACGAGCGGCATTCGCTCGAAGGCGGTGGAGTTGTTTCGAGGAATCTCTGTCAGCCGATAGCGTCGCAGCCTCGTCGAACCATCCGGCGATCACTTTTTTCGCGCCGCCCTCGGTAATCAACCGTCCCAGCACATCGTCCGCATGATCGCCTCCAGTCCACCCAAGCATGCGAACTGCACGAACTTTAGCACGAAAAATGACCCCATCGTTTCCACGAACATCTTGGGCGGGGCTCCCATCGAACAAAGTTCTTTCGTCTTTCTCAATGAAGTTTATTAGTGCATCACTGGCGGCGGCGCTGTCCTCGAAAAAGGACATCAATCGAACGATGGCGTACCAATGTTCGGTCGACTGCGGGTCATTGAGAATGTCGCGCATTGCTGGAATCGCGTCCTCGGAGAACGCTTCCGCTAATTGTGGATACTGAGCGACTTTGTTTTGCGTGGTGACTTCGACAATAAGGGATGAAGTGACGGGGCGATTACCGATGGGCAGCCCTTGCGCCGGTTGGTTGTAGAGAAACGTCAGAATTCGTTCGATATCGTTTGTTTCGGTTTCGGTTACATTCGAATAGGGAGCATTTCGATACGCGACGACAATTACTATCGAGACAAGCACAACGATCAACGCAGCCATCCAAAGGCTTGAGCGTGAGAACATAGACATCGGCCAACCTCCGCACTCAGCGTAACATCTTCGAGCGTAGTGCATGTATCGCAGATCCGGATCAACTTACGTCGGCGACCGATCATGTCCCGCGTTGCAATCTGCGAATCACCTGAGTAAGGTAACTCTGCTATCGGGGGAGAGGGGACTTTTTATCATGTCGGCAGGCGAGCAATCATCGTGGGGAACTGCAGCAGCGCAACTCGAGTTCTCGGTCTGGACCGCAGACGAGTTGTGCGATGCGTTGACGTTACAGACGGGGCTCCGCGTCACGTTAGTCATTACGGATAACGCATCGACCTTGATGTCCGTGCGTCACAAAGCGCCGAATCTTGCGACGGTTCGCGTCCACCACATGTTTCTCAGTGTTGATCCGACGACGCTCAAGGCGCTGGCACGATGGGTGAAGTATCCGGGATCGCGCGCGGCTGGCCCGACACTCAATGCGTTTATCGCAGCGAACAATGATCGTATTCGTGAAGTAAAACCTCGCGCACCACGCATTCGCACGATGGGCGAACAATACGATCTTCAGGAACTGTACGACGAAGTCAACGCTGAACATTTCGACAATCGCGTCGACGCGCCTATCACTTGGGGTAAGCGGCCCACGCGCCGCCGTCGCCGATCCATTCGGTTCGGCAGTTACTCGCTGACCGAACATCTGATTCGCATGCACCCGAATCTGGACGATGCTTTCGTACCTCGCTACTTCATCCGATACATTGTATTCCACGAAATGCTTCACGCGGACCTTGGCTTTCAACAGTCGCCGAGCGGTCGTAATCGCATGCACACCCCCGAATTCAACCGCATCGAGCGCGAATACCCCGATTTCGACCGCGCGGTCAGTTGGCACAACAATCTCAAGAATCTGCGACGTCTCCTTCGAAAATAGACCATAAGCGGGTCGACAAATGCCTGACGCTAAAGGATCTGCTCCCACGCCCCCTATCCGATCCACGGCGGAAAAGGTCCTCCGATCACTCATCTACTACTCGGCACTGCTCAGTTGTGTCGTCATTGCGATCACCGTCTCCTACACCGTCATCCTCCAAATGGCCCGAGATTCAGTCCAAGATCAGGTGCCTGATCAAGATGCACTCCGTGAAGCGAGAGCCCTCTCCGATTACGTCCGAGAACTCAGCGATATCTCTAATCTGCTGGCCGATGTCGCCAAAGAAGGCCATTCGCCCCCGTCCGACGCCTTCTCGCGCAGGCTAAATGACCTGCGGCGACGGATGCGCCAGTTCCCCCATGACAGCGATGCCCTCAATACCCTGATGCAAACCGGTGATCGGCTGGTCGCCTGGGCCGCCATCCCGGGAGACGAGCGGGCTCGGGATCGCGCACAGGACGCCCTAAATCAAGCGGAAACCGCTGTCAAACAACGAGTTAAGGTACTCGATGTAGCCGTTTCACGCTGAGAATACCCGTTTGCTGCAAGTAAGGCGTATAATGGAAGGGAAGTGTTACACGGGTTTGGGATTGTTTTGGGGTGCAGATGGGGCGGCCGGTTGATTTATTAACAGTTTTCCACAAAGATGAGAATACTGATATGAATGTGATGAACGAAGCGCTCAAGTGTATTTCTATTAAGTCTGGGGCAGGCTTCATAGCCCGGCGGATCGCAGCCTATCATTATAGGGATGCCCGTTGCACCGGGAGTGGTACCGCGTGGAAGCGGTGAAACATACGGACGAAGAGTTGATGGCACAGCTGTGCGAGGGCAATCGTGAAGCCCTGGCGGATCTCGTGCTGCGCTATCAAAATGACATATTTCGGTTCTGCCTACATTACTTACGCGAGGTGGAACGGTCGAAGGATTTGGCACAGGAGACGTTTATTCGAGTGTACGTCGCCCGGGCACGATTCGACGGGAAACGAAAATTTAGGCCGTGGGTGCTGTGCATCGCACGCAACCTCTGCCTCAATGATTTGAAACGGAAGAAGACCGTGGTCATGGAGTCGCTGGAAGAATATGCCAGCACGGCCCGATCTGAAACGGGAGAGGTGTTCCGGTCCGCAGCCGATAGCCCAGACCAGCACATGATGGCAAGCGAGCGCCGGGAGTTACTGGATCGTGCCCTCGCCACCTTGGACGATGAATCACGGGAAATTGTCGTGTTACGTTTTTTTCAGCGAATGCAGGCACGAGACATCGCTGAGATTGTAGATAGTACTGAAGGTGCGGTGCGTACGCGCCTCCACCGGATACTGAAAACGTTGCGCGGTAAGTATGAGTTTATGAAGGAAGACTTGTAGTCGCTCCATGAAACCGGCAGACGAACATAGCGAGCACGATTCGGTCATCGCGTTGATCGACGGTGCCCTTGCACCGGACGAGGCGGATCGTGTGCGTGCTCAAATCGAAGCTGACCCAGCCCTCGCTGAAGAGGAAACGGTCTGGCGCGCTGTGTTCGAGGACTTGCATGCGATTGGCGACACCATCACCGCATCCGCACCCGAAATTGAGTTATGGGAAGCTATAGAAGGCCGATTGGGCGATGCCACCGAAGGTGAGAATACGCCTGAATCATGGTCTTTTGACCAGCTATTGGATTTGGCCGAAGGACGCCTTGAATCAAAAGCGGCAGCGAATCTTCGGGATCAGATGGATCAGTCGGAGGCGTTGAAACAAGAATACGAGTGGATCGTTTCCGCTCGGGATGACTTGGGCGATCTTGGCGATTCGATTTCCAATGCGATGCCATCCATCGACTTGTTGCCAGCCATTATGCACGCAGTCACGACGACGACCGGTAAACCGGACGAAGATGACCTCTTCGCATCCTTATTGGAATGGCGCGATGGCCAACTTTCCCTGCCGGAATCGGATCGATTGCGCCGCCTGACTGATGAATCGGAAGCGGTTCAGACCGCCAACAACTGGTTAACCGAAACGGCTGAAGATCTCGAAGTGCTGGGTGACCGAATTGTCGCCCGTGTGCCGGATATTAACGTTTCAAGTGCTGTGATGGACGCAGTTCAACGCATTACAGAACCCGATACCATCGTTACACTCGATGCCGAACGTTTGAATCGGCGCGCTCGTTGGCGAATGGCTGGTGCCGTTGCCGCAGCAGCGATGATCGCTATTGCATCAGGCTGGGTTTGGTTTTCCGCCAACGATGATGCACAACAGACCATCCCGGCGAATACCCCAGTCCTAGCTGATCCGGAACCGGAATGGCAGCAAGACGAATACATTGAAAAGCGCCAGGCGCTGCCGACACGACCTAAGAAGCGTCGCATGCTTGCGGAAAACTCGTCGACGGTACTGCCGCCCGAAGCCTTGTCTGGCACGCAAGCGCCAGAGCTCGACGCGCTTGATGCAGATGCCGTCCTCGCCGCACGCAAGCTGGCCGCGAATGGCGATTGGAGCGAGTTTCAGCAGCTAGCGTCGTTGACCCGCGAACAAGCGCTCGAACTAGCGGAAAAAGAAGGCCTTCCACCCGGAGCAATCGTCGGCCTGGCCGATAGCTTGATGCCGGATGAGGCCGAAAAAGCATTGCTAACCGTCGTTGGACTGTTGCCGGACAGTCCGTATTTGCATCTGGAACTGTTGCAAACGGTCGCGGAACAACCGCCAGGTGAGGCGCAGACCACCGAGCCGTTGGCATTTTCACAGCGCGTTTCTGAGTTAGACCCGGAAAATGCGTTGCCGTACTACCTTGAAGCGAAAATGTACTTGGATAACGGCGATCCGCGGTCGGCCATTGCAGCATTGCTGGAGGCGCAGGCCCTTGAGTACGCGACCCCCTACTCACTTGAAGCGGCGGCACATCGTCAGAGTGCACTCATCGCTGACGGCCTGGAACCGGAGACCGCGGAGCTGCTCGCCGCATTTAACGCGGGTAACGAGGAAGCCGACGCTCTGTTCAACCTAGCGGTCGACTTGCTCGAGTATGGCTCGTATTACAATGAAATAGGGGATATTGACACCGCTCGATACCTCTATGAGGGGGTCCAGCTTCTTGGTGACCAAATCGAGGCCGGTGCTGTCCTGTCTTCGGAGCAGCTGGTGGCGCTTGATATTCAAAGTGCGGCAATCGACGTCCTTGGTCAATTCTACGAGACCCAAGGCATCTTGGATGCTTTAGGACCCCTGACCACCCAATCCATCAATATTATTAGCGATTTGGACAGTCTGAACGTCTTTTTTGTGCAGCTGAACACCATGCTCGGCGACGTACTGGATCCGACGTTTTGGAACGAAGTTGCTGGCGTATTCTTGCTGGAAGGCGACCTTGCAATCTTTGACTATTTGGCGGATTGGGGTATCCCGCTCGAAAGTCCCTGATACAAGGTAGTCGGGTTGGGAGGATGCCGAACGCAAGGGGTTGCATCTTTTCAACAAATAGTCCAAAATACGCTTGTAGCATTGCACGGGGCTCAATGGGGGTCCTAGCGGAAGAGAGAATCATCGTGCTCCGATTAGAGGAGTGCGAGCAATGAAGGGAGGTGAAACGCCAAATGAAGCATGTTAAAGCGCTGTCAAGTGCCAAGCCCGCAGAAGCGAATGGAGTGGCGTGGGTGGAGCTCAAGAACATCATTGGACCGGTCAAGTTGCGTCCGGTACAACTCCAGTGGCTCATCAATCTCGTCGATAGTTTCCTTCAGTCGTAATTTGTTTGTCTGAGGTTTTGACTACGATCCACGTCTGGTCGGTTTCAGAAAAGCGAATATTCGCTCAACTCGAAACTGGCTGAGCGGACGCCAGCCAACGATTCCCACGGCAAACGCCGAGAGAACCAAGTAGCTGGTCAACGAGCGGAAAGCACTAACGATTTTTCGCGAAAGGATGAACGAATGAAACACCTACGCGTTTTCACCAAGCAAAAACCTGCCCCAGCATATTGGTGGCAGTGGTATATCCAATTAGTAACCGGGATTGTTCCTGGATCCCAGACGTTTGATAATCCAGCCGGTTTTGGTTTCATCACGGGCTTCGTGAACACGTTGTTCGCCTTGCTCGGCGGTGCCGACATTCGCGACGTATAACACGCCACTAAGTTAGAAGCGGAATCCACGTCCGGGCAAATGGTCCGAACTTGGGTGACGGGCTCTCGAAGAACCCGTTTAATAAATGGAAGGAGGCTACAGTTAATGTCGATTTTCCCACGTAACATTTTCGATATGATTTTCGTTGGGAACTTCATTCAGGTCATCGCGCTGACCCTTGAGGTGTTTTTCCCCTGGTTGTTCGCATTCAATCAGATTCTGCCCGACGACCTTCGATAGGTTTAGTAGGGGGCGCTGACAAAGCGCCATTGTGTGAACGATGACGACCCGCGCGAAGCGGATATGATTCGTAAATTCTGGGGAATAGGCCGGGTGCCGTGAAGGCGCGCGGTTTTAATATGATTAAGATGCCGCAGGGGGATGTAAGACCACTGCGGCTTTTTTTTGCCCGGGTGAAGGATTCGTCCGGCATGGATGGGAAATCGCGATATGGCACGGAAGCACCGGAACAGTCTATTCGATCTCTACGAAGCGGAAGCCTCCGCCCCCAGCCTTGAGTCGCGTTTAGCATCACCCACGCCACGCGCACTTCCGCAACAGCGTCCTTGGCTGAAGACCGCAGCTATTCTCTCTATGATCGCAGTCCTTGGTACGGCGTTCGTCATTGCCGGACGAAATGTGGGCGCTCAAAGCAATCACGACCTTGCGGGGATATCGCGTACATTCCTCGTCGCACTCGCCCATGATGATATGAACGCAGCGCTTGAAGTATGTGCCGAGAGTCCGGAAGGGCAACGCATCTTGGCAGCGGAACGGCAGCGGGTATTTGGATCGCTGGCAGACCAAGATTTTCTCGATCCTCAGGCGCGCACCATTCGATCGCACACGCTCAATCGGCTCCGTGAAGAACTGGGCCAAGCCGGCTTACAGTGGAACGACATCGAACCTTTGGCGCTCGGCGGTGTTCGGGCGCGTGTTCTACAGCCGTCGTTGATGAAGGAGCCGGCCTCATTGGTGTGGGGGCACCTCTATTTCAGCAACGCGAATCGCCTATACGAAATCGAAGTGACGGCTTGGCAGTGTGGTGACCAATTCATCATCGTCGATGTGTGGGACTGGGCACCGCTCACGGTAGCGCCTTCCGAGGTCGAAAGTTTCGCCAAAGCGCGATCACGCCGATTCCTTCAGGACCGACGTGAAGGGCCGGACGACACCAAAATCATCCGACCACGCCGAATTTTCATTACCATTTAGTGCTTTATCACTTCTAGAAATGCGGGTTCGCGTCACCCTACTGATAAATGGGGACAGTCCACGCGTTGCGTTCGTGCCTCACTGCTCTTGGGACAGTCCATCCGTGTCCCCATTTTCCGAGACACCCCAATCTTTTGATCGTGACAAAGCAGTAGCACCTCGGCACGATTAACGTTGTGCAGGTCGTTTGAGTTTGGCATGGGAATGCCGCACGTCGAGAGAGCGAATTACGGTAGAAAAAGAGGGAGCGGCGGGTCAAAAACCCGCCGCCCATTGCGGGGAGTGCCGAAACCTAATTCCGTGTAATCTTGGCGCAAGAGGATCACGGGTTGAGTCTCTAATGTGAATACCTTTGGGCTGCGGTCTCCAGTAATCACTACTCAGCTATGTTGTGAGGACATTAACGGTCTGGGCTGCGGAACTTGACCTCACGGTGCAATGAAGTCGATGACCTGTCCTCACGGGCGGTTTCGAACACTGGAGGCACTTTACCACAACATATAGTACGTGTCAACCCCAAATGTGGTATGACGCAATTTGAGAAAAACCCTTGAAATACAGCTAAATTGACGATATCTACGGAACGAACCGAAGATGTTGTATCGGGCTAGGAGCTTTTCGTGACTTTAGGACTTCGCGAATTGGCTGGGTAGATCCTACATTTGGTATTGGGTATTTCCGGATTGTGGATAACTTTAGTTCGAAAGCTGCAGAAATCCTCGAAATTCAATACACAATATACAGGCACGGCTACAAAGATCGAACCCATATAATGTATGCAAATATGATATTCTCGAGTTATGGGAGGACTCTGAAGTTAGAATTACGAGGACTGTACTGAATCGTCTTAACGTGCTGATGCGATTGCGCTTGTGGGTATTCCGTGTTACGATGCGGTTGGCCATGGCGGCTTAAGGACCAACATTATGCCCCTATTCGCTGTTGAATGCGTGGATTGTCACGCCCAGGCTGAACTTCTCGTGTCCGGCACGTTTGATGCCCGGTGTCCGAGCTGCGGGTCGTCGTCGGTGGAAAAATTGCCAAGTGCGTTCGCGCCCATGAGCGGTGGCCAATCTCCGGAATCCGTTCCCATGGACTGTGGTACATCAAATCGCTGCATGGGTCAGGGCGGTTGTGGGCTGAATTAGAGCATTGAAACGCTACCGCCATGACTGACACCCCGCCCGAATCGTCCGAATCTTCTGCGCGCCCGATGCGTTATTACATCGCACGTGCAGCACGCAATTTATCAGGGTGGCGGCCGGTCAGTTTCTATTTGCTGTTCGCGATGTTGATTGTAATGGTCCTTGGACTCGGCATGTTGCGGGTTCGGGATGATCCTCGGCAGTTCGGGCTGTATCTTATTCTCCTGTTCGTTTTTTTCTTTGTAGTGATTGCGCGTGCGATCATGGATTGCATGGAGATTTGGCGGCGCAGTTTCGCTGAACGCGAACGGTTGTTTAAGGACACATTGGGCGAAGATGAATTTGTCGGGAAATTGGCGCGGAGTGTGGAACATCAGAACGAATCGCGCTAATTATCCGAGTGCAATATTGTTTGGCTGGTAACCCCGCCATGTCCGCCCCTACCGAACAAGTCCTCGCGTTGTTGCCGAACTGGATCGGTGATGTTGCGATGTGCACACCGGCATTGCGCGCATTACACGCTCGGTATCCTGAGGCGGATCTGAATGTGGCAGGTCGTGCAGGGGCTTGCGATCTCCTCGCGGGTATTTCGTGGATTCAGAATCGCATTGTGATCCCTCCGCGTCCTGGGATTTGGACGTTGCCTGGGCTCAGTCAAGCATTGAAACCGTTTTCGCGCGACATTGTCGTCGTCTTCCCCCACTCGTTTCGGGCAGCAGCGTTGGCACGGTTAAGCGGTGCAACACAGCGGATTGGCTATGCCCGTGGGTGGCGGTCGGCGTTGCTGACGCAGACGGTTCCACCGCACCGCGAAGGTGGGCGGATTGCACCGGTGTATATGGCGCGGGAGTATCTCGATTTAGTTGGGGGCTTGGGCTGTTCCGATGATGGTGAAGGGCTCGAGCTGGTGGCGGACCCCAGCCTTGTGTCGACAATCGCGACCAAACTGCCGAAGGGTAAGCCGCGGATTGGGATCGCGCCAGGCGCGGCATTTGGCGGAAGTAAACGTTGGCCGGTGGAACGGTTTGCGGAGACGGCGGACGCACTCACCGATCAGATCGATGCGACGTGCGTGCTGTTGACCGGCCCCGGAGAGGCGGATGTACGCCTCGAACTTTTGGGGCACGCGCATTGCGAACTGATCGAGTGCCATGACGGCGCATCAACGATTGAAGACTTGAAGGCGACGGTGTCGCAGTTGGACCTGCTCATTTGCAACGACTCGGGCGCGCGGCATGTCGCGGTGGCGTTTGACGTGCCAACGGTCTGCATCATGGGGTCGACGAAACCGGCGTACTCGGTGGGGCCGTATGAGAAAGGGCAAGTGTTGCGCGTCGATGTCGACTGTGGACCGTGTCAGAAACCGGTTTGTAGAACGGATCACCGTTGCATGACGGGGATATCGCCGGAGTGGGTGGTTGAAACTGTGCTGCGAATTTTGGAGGAGTAGGAAGGCAAGAGAAGACCGCCAAGACGCCAATAAACCTCTCACCACAAAGGCACTAAGGGCACAAAGAATTCACAGAGGAAGACCCTTCTGTAATCAGCGCCGCCGAACAAAGAATAGGAAGTCCTTTCTTCTCTTCGTGATCTTCGTGCGCTTCGTGGTAAAAAATGGGCTAGGTCACCATCAGGCGCGGACTCTCTCCTTGCAATGAAGAGAATTGTGAATCTATTGAACCCACTCTAGTTGATTCACCTGCCGCCTAAATTCAGACCTCTGAACGGAGAGCCTATCTCAGGCTCCGACAAGAACTTAGTCTTCGGTCTCGTCATCGCTTCCACCGTAACCCAAGCTGTCGAGTTGGTCTGCGAGTTCGTTCATGTCGACCTGTTCGGCTTCGACGGCATTCGCTTTTGCGCGTTCCATTGCAGTATCAACGAGCGCCAAGAGCTCAGTCTCGATTGAAAGGTCTTGGCCAGCTAGATTCTCTTGTTCTTCTGGATCTTGAACCAGGTCGTACATTTCTACGGGAGCATACTCTCGTTTGTTTTCGTTCGACTTAATTAGTTTGTTGATCTTTGTGCGAATGGCCTGAAGCTCAACACCCTCAAAGTTGAGTTCGGCATAGGTGTCTTCAACTAGGAAGTTGCCTTCTTTGTAATCGTTGAGGAACAAGGGATACCCGAGCATCGCCTCGGGCTTCTCTAAGCCCGCTTCTTGAATGAGTGTCGGTCCAAGGTCGACGTGCCGTGCAATAAAGCTGTTTTGGCGACCTCCGTTTAGATTGGCGGGAAGCTTGATAATGAGCGGTACAGAGATTTGTTCGTCATAGAGGCTCAGTCCGTGCCACCAGCCCCCGTGTTCGCAGAATTCTTCGCCGTGGTCGGAGGTGAAAACGATGAGCGTGTCGCTATAGAGGTCACGCTCTTTGAGGCCGTCCATGAGGCGGCCAACGTGGGTGTCCATGAATTCGATTTCGTAGTTGTAGGACCGGACGAACGCTTCCTTCACGGTAACGTCATCAATCTGGTCGTCTGGATCTGGACTACCCATCTGCACGCGGGCGTAGCCTTTTCCGGGTCGTTCGGGATCGCGGAAGGGGTCATGGGGGTCCATGTAGTGGGTGAACAGGAAGAAGGGGGCGTTCGTTGGGCGCTCATCGCTGTCGATCCAGCCCAATGCTTCATCGGTGACCTGGTTGGCGGGTTGGTAGAAGTCGGTGATCACGATGCGCTGCTTGAAGATCCTGCCCATGAAGACTTGGTAAACCTTACGTAACACATCGTAGAGCACGAGCTTTTCGGATGATGGTTTCGCGCCGAATAGTAGGTTTGGTTTTAGGTCGGTGTAGTGGATGAATCCTTGATCGTAATTGAAGGTTGTGGTGATGTTGGGGTTGTTTGAAAATCCACGGGTGTAGTAGCCGCCTTCGCTGAGCACTTCGGGAAATGTAACGACGTCATCGGGGAGGGCGGATGCTTTACCGGTGGCGCTGTGGGCTTCGGGGTACATGCCGGAAAAGATGGTGCCGAATGAGGCTTTGGTCCATGACGATTGGGCGAAAGCATGTTGAAACAGGACGGAGTCTTGGGTGAATGCTGCGAGGTTTGGCGTCTTTGCTTTTGCCGTATCCGGGTGGTACATGGGCAGGAAGTCTGCGCGCAGTGTATCGACGGCTACGAGAATGATGTTGGGTTTTCCGGACGGTTCATCGGCGAAGGCTAGGGTCTCGCGTTCGGGCACACGAGCGGCGTAGGTAAAACCGACCGCAACGAGCACGACATACGCGACAGCCGCGGCGACTACACTTCGTCTCCAAGCATCGGGTTTGCCCGCGAACACCACAAGGGCGATTCCGATCAGTGTGGCGGCAGTTCCGATGCCGACGGCAGCGCCAAGAACGCCCAAGTTCTCCGACATGGTCGGCGCATGTTCTTCGAGCACGTCGCGGACGTAGCGAAAGCGGCCTATTCCGAGCACGGCCAGCGCCAATGTGCCGCCTGCGGCGAGTCCGAACGTCAAAGACGTCGGCGCGAAACGGTCGAACAGCAAGTAGAGAAAGACGAGTCCACCGGCAATGCCGAGTCCGACGCCGCCGAACACGACACCGTACACGAGCGGAGCCCACCAGAAAGCGGACCATTCGAGTAGGCCATCAGAGATGGAGACGTGCCAGTAGGCCTCGGTGAGACCGATGATCGCGCCGCATACGACGCCGGCGCATAGCCCGGCGAGCGCGCTATACCAAACGCCTTTGTGGTATCGGGCCAATTCTTCTGGACTAAAATGCAGCGACTCTTCTTCTTGTTCGGCTGCCGCTTTGCGGGCGGCCTCAACATCGGACAGGAGTTGTTCGCGGTTGGGGCGGGTGGTGAAGAGCAGGAGCGGGACACTCAGCACCAACGGGACAATTTCGCCAAACCATAGTCCCATATGGCCAAATGTAACGGCCTTTGCGGTGCCGGCTTGAGCGCCGAGCATGGTGCCGAAGACAATTTCGCGAACACCCATGCCGCTGACGGTCGGCGTGAGCACTGACGCGAGAATGACGAATGGGGCGACGACAAAAATATCGAGGATGGATGTATTCTCGGCACGCATCGCCGAGGCGGTACCGAAATACATTAAGCAAATGGCGACGTGAACCATGAGGCCGAAAAACACGGCGGTAAAAAGCAGACGTGAATTGCCGTGGTAGGCGGTGACGGCAACGCCCAGTTTGTGGATTTTGGTTTTGACAAACGCGGGTGCGGGGACGACACAGGCAAGCACTTGCACGACGCGCGGATTGAGCAACAACAAGAAACAGAATGTGATGAATCCGCCGATAATAGTGAGCACGAAAGCAAGTAGTATGTAATTGAACTCGAACAAATTGACCGCAATACCGAGCGGCACGGCGATAAATACCAGCGTGAACAGCGCGATAAAGCCGGTCAGTTTTTCGACAGCGATGACCGTGGTGCACTTAATGACTTCGCTTGTATAGCGAGACGATTCGACTAGACGGTACGCATCGAGTCCCAGGGTGCCCGGCAGAAAAAGCCCTATCGCTCGGCCCATAAACCAACACTTGGTGAGGTACCAGAACGGGATGTGGATTCCTTGTCCCTTGAGCAAGAGCCGCCATCGAATGACTCCGGCAAAGATACCAAGAATCTTTATGATCGCGGCAAACGCGAACCACGGCGCGGCGGTTGCGAGCTCGACTTGTTTGAGTTCTTCCCACAGCGAACCGGGCGTGATATTTTGGAATAGATCTTCCTTCAACCCAAATGTTTCGGGCCTAAAGATGACGACGAATAGCGCCGCCACGAATCCCAGTTTCAGGAGAAAGAACACGATTTTCTTGGGGGTCATATACGGCCTCGAATTGGCTGTGCAGCAACAGCTACGCTGATTATCTAGGCGAGCAAGATAGACTATCACATAATCGGACGGGCTTGAAACGAAGCGCCCGTTCCACGAGCAGGGCTGGAGATTCGTTGACAAACCTGCGGCTCCAACGATACGGTCGGTGGCCTATCGGCAATCTAAAGGGTCAAACAACTCGATGAATCCTCAAATGCTTTTTGTTATTAGTGCGCCGCGTTCGGGCAGCACGATGTTGGAACGGATGTTGGAGTCGCATTCCGCGATTTTGGGCGGGCCTGAGCCGCATCTGCTTACGCCGTTGGCCCATCTTGGTCCTTGGGCGAAAGTGGATAAGGCGCCGTATGACCATATTCTGGCGGCGGAATCGCAGCGTCATTTCATTGACCGGCTGCCGGAGGGCGATGCGGATTATTGGCGGGCGTGTCGGGCGTATTGCGATGCGCTGTATGGTCCGCTGATGGAGGGTACGGGCAAGACGGTTTGCTTGGATAAGACACCTGCGTATGCGCTGGTGTTGCCGTTCATGATGAAGGTGTATCCGGATGCGAAGTATGTGGTGTTGACGCGCAATCCGCTCGCGACCTTTTCTTCGTTTGCCAACTCGTTTTTCGACGGGGATTACACGGCGGCGCAGGATCACAATCCATTGTTGGAACGGTATGTGCCTGCGTTGGCCGCAGTGTTGCGCCAGACGGATGTACCGTGCATTCATGTGCGGTATGAAGATTTGGTGCAGGATCCGGAAGCGGGGATGAAGCGGATTTATGAGTATGTGGGTGTGCCGTTCGAGGCTGAGACCATTGATTATGGCAATCGTAAACCGGCTGTGGATCACGGTAAAGGATTGGGCGATCCGATCGGCGTGCAGCAACACTCACGACCAAGTACGGCGTCAATTGAGAAGTGGGTTGACGAATTGGCTGCAGATGAATCCAAGCGGCGAATGATGCAGGGCATCCTGGCGACATTGGATCCGGCGGACCTTGAGGCCGTTGGATATCCTGCTGACACGATTTGGAAACCACTCGAAGAGGCCGGCGTCCGGCCAATACCGAAAACGCCGAAACTGACGCGCTACCGTTTGCAGCGTAAGTTGATTGTGCGCCTGCGTGCGTTCGCGCGGCGGAACGATACGGTACGAGGTTGGCTTAAGAAGATGCAGCTCGCCTGCGACGTGGTATTGCGGGAATAGCGAGGCCTCTAAGGATCAACGACGATAAAGTTCGGTTTGACCTCGGTATCCATCCCGACTGGCGTCGTGACGGTCAACGATACCGTATAAAAACCAGTCGTCACATACACCCCAGCTGCAGTGTAGATGTGCGACGGATTCTGCTGGTTCGACCCCATACCATCACCGAAATCCCAAAGCCAGGTTGAGATGGGTGAGGACCCCGGAATGGACATATCGGTAAAGTTAATCGATTCACCGTACATCGGATTCGTGTTCGATACTGTGAAGTCAGCGGTTGGTGGCCCCGCTTGCACATTGATGAAGTTCAATTTCACTTCGTCATCGGTACCGAACTCGGTTGTTACAACGAGGTAAACACTAAACGCAGCGGACATGCTGTACATGTGGGACGGGTTTTGAAGGCTGGAAGTGCTCCCATCGCCAAAATCCCATAACCAGGAACTGATGGTCCCTGTACCGGGCATGGACAAATCGCTGAATTGAACCGCCTGATTCAGGAGAGGTGTCTGTGGTGACCCCGTAAATTCGGCTGTGGGTCCAACGACGCCGGTAACACTTACCTGAATGGTTCGTGAATCTCCGATTACGCCATTGGAAACCGTCAGTGAAACGGCGAACGTACCCATGGTATTGAAAATGTGCACCGGATTCTCAAGTGTACTCACCGGTGATCCGTCGCCGAAATTCCAGACGAAGATGTTGATAGGCGCTTGACCGGACGCGACCGATGATGCATTTAGAAACGTCACGGGTTGTCCCACGACCGCAAGTGAAGGCGAGATTGTAAAGTCCGCTCTGATTCTGGAGGTGGCGGTAATGTTGACCGTTACGGGCTGAATGCCCGGTGCAACGACGCTGACCTGACCAAAGTTTGGCCCGACATTCATTAAGGCGCGATTGACGGTTACCGTAATTAGCGCGGGATCACTGGGGCCGCTTGAGTTTCCTGTTAGCGGTGTCACGCTAATCCAGGGGTGGCTTCCGGAAACGGTGAAGTTCGGAGCGACACGAGACGTATCGACTTTGGAGATGGTGAACGTGAGCGAACTTTTGGAGTCGCCGAACTCGAGCGAGTCTGTTGACGCGAGGAACGCAACCAAGAAATCCGGTTGCCCAGTCGGACAGCCGACCACACCCGCGAAAAGCAGGGGCAGTAACAACAATCCTACAAACGCTTTAAGCGGCGAATGGAACGCACGCCGACCATAACGAGTACACCGATCCATGGGCACCCCAAATTTCACAACCGCCACTCCCAAATTCCTTACGGAGAACTATACCATCTTGCCAACGGTTTGACACCAGAGTCAACTATTTCCGAGATCGACTTCCGTGCCGCCTTCGGTAGAGCCTACCAGTTTTGAACGACTTACGCCATCTATGTCAGATATGCCATCACACCGTGGCCAGGCCGATGGCAATGAATACTACGGAAGCTAAGAATACTCCATTCCCACTATTTGGCCGGGGTACCTGCGAGCTCTCCCGCTTCCTGTGCGGTGGAATCCGTTTCTTCTTTGACTGGCCGTGGCAGTTTTCGCGCCTTGAATATTAGCTCGCCGCGACAGATGTAATCGTGTTCGAGAATCTCGTATCCACGTGATTCGATCGCTTCACTCAGCGACTTATAGGTATAGAACGTGACGTGTTCATCGGCGTAAGCACCGGGCGCGACTTTGCCGTACAGCCACTCGATGGACACCCATTCAATTCGGTCGTAATCGGGCGTCCCGAGGACGAGAATCCCGCCGGGCTTGAGCACGCGATCCAGCTCGTCGATAAGCTTGCCGTCTTCATCGGGGATATGCTCAATCACTTCGGAACTGATCGCGCATTCGAACTGTTCGTCTTTGAACGGCAAAATCATGCCGTTGGATTGAATCAATAAGTCATTGCTCTTTCGCATGTATGCAAGTTTGTCGTGACGCATATCGACACCGATCGCGTGGGGGAGGTCTGAGAGAATTCGACTCGAACCACAACCGACATCGACCGTCGAAACCATGGGTGGTGTGAAGCGCATAATGATTTCGTAGCGTTTACGTTGCCAGTACTTTTGCAACCATATCCTGCTATTGAAGGCGCGCGCATCGTAATCCGGAAATTCGACGGAGTTGCGCAGACGCCACATACGGCGAAACAGGCGCAAATAGTCCACCCCGAAACTCAGGATACGTGCGTGCGATATGCCCGTCTGGCGGGGCTTATAGTGAAATGGTACTTCGACGATACGTTGTCCGCGGCCGAAGGCTTTTAGGAGTAGCTCGATTAGAATCACGAAGTTTGTGAACTCTAGGTCGATGCGCTCGAAGATGTTGCGATGGTACAAACGAAATCCGCTGGAGAGATCTTTTGCCGGAATGGAGAGTCCGTAGGCGAAGAAGGTATTCAGGATCTTGCTGAGCATCAACCGGAAGAGTGGTTGGTCGGCGTGTGCGCCGGGAACGTAGCGGGAAGCGATAACGATATCGCCTTTCTCGCGCTGCTCCCACATCGATCGAATGAATTCTGAGGGGTGCGATAGGTCCGCATCCATCGTCAGAACGAATTCTCCGTTCGCCTCTTCCATGCCACGCAGGATCGCGACGCCATATCCCTTACGCTCCTCAAGGATGTAGCGAACGCCTGCATTCTCCGCGACGGCTTTTGTTCCGTCTGGTGAATCACCGTCAACCACGAGGATTTCCCATTTAATGCCGAGTCCTTCCAAGGCTTCTTTGAGCTTTGGAATGAGTCGATATAGATTAGGGGCTTCGTTGAGACTTGGTAACACGACTGATAAGTCGAGCGTATTACGTTTCGGCTTTATTCGCATCCAGAGACCACCAGGGTTGGTCGAAATCCGCAATCCACAGCTGTGCGGGCGTCAACAGTTTAGCAAATAGTGAGCGTTTTGTGAACTAGTGCCGCTAAACCGTTGTCAGGAAACGGATTCCGGCGTTTCAAGCGCCCGGAGACGTCGTTCCATCTCGCGCATAGGCATCAAATCACCCTTTCGATTGGCCGCAGCAATGCCACGCCGGTAGACCTCCTGGGCGGGGTCGACTCGGCCCAGGAATTCGAGGCATTTGCCCAAATTAAGGAATGCAACGGAGTAATCCTTTTGTAGATCCGTGGCCCGTTCGAGGAAGGGTACCGCTTTTTCATATTCATTCAACTGCATCTGCGCGGCACCCATTCCGTAGGTGGCCAACGCATCGTCGGGATCGATTTCAAGCACTTCTTCGAACATGCCTATCCGCTCTTTGGCTTCGCTACGGATTCGTTCGCGCTCGGCCACGGCGATCTCCTCGGCATTTCGTGCGTCGCGCGTATGTTGGATTTGGAGTACTGCGGCTTTTGCCTTTTCTTGTTCGGCTTCTTCGATCATACCTTTGGCCACGTAGAACACGGAAAGGTTTGTATGCGCCATGAGGCAATCGGGGTTCAACGCTTCGAGCTTTTTCATGTAGTGAATGGCTTCGTCGACGCGGTGGTGCCGATGCAAGATGACACCGAGCGCTTCGTACGCATCTTCGAATGTGGGTTCGAGCAAAATGCTTTCGCGGAGGTAATCGATTGCGGATACATCTTGATCGGCTTCGTCCTGTTCAAATACCGCAAGCGCTTCATCGTATAGGCGATGGGCGCGTGTCTGACGGCTTTCGGCTTCGTAGATCGGAAGAACCCGCACATTAGCGGTCGTCGAATTGGGAAGTGTCTCGCACGTGAATGTTAGATCTGATCCCGGATCGCGGTGATCGCGATCGAGGTAGGCCATGCCAATAAGATAGCCGAGCGAGGGAGAAAATGTAGCGCTTCGCATTTCGCCGATCTCCTTACCATCGACGAGTAACGCTTCACCGGGCCTCGGTGCACCGGCGGCATCGCGCGTGAACGCAAGTCCCGTTAGCGCACGGCGTACGGAACTGTATGCGCGCAACTTGGCCACCACTTCCTGACCAAGATAGCAGCCTTTCTCATAGCTCACCGCATCGCGTTCGAGGGTGGTTTCGGGCAGACGGTTTTCGCGGTCCATGTCGACGCCAAATCGAGGAATACCGGCTTCTATCCGGAGAATCTCTCGTGCGTCGGGACCAATCGCCATGGGTTTAAACGCAGCTGCGATTTCGATCAGCGTATCCAGAAGGACTTGTCCCTCCCCGGCTTCGGCGACGAGCAGGAAACCGTCTTCACCGGTATCCGTCAAACGAAACACGAGCACTTCGTGACCCGAGAGTTCTATCGGATGACATCCATAGGGTGTACTCGGGAGGTAATCGGAACCGATTGCATCTGCCGTGTCTAACAACGATGCGAGAAACGCGGTTGAACGCGGTCCCTGAACGAGTAACTGATCAACAGTGTCGCCGTTGTCCTCAATCGTCACGTCTTCGATAAAGAGATGTTGATCGAGTGTCTCAAGTAAATGGGGTACTTGGTCCCTCTCGACAACGACCCAGTACTCATCCTCCCACCGGTGCACAGTGAAGTGGGCTTGTAAACGGGCTTTGCGATCGAGCAGCGCATTGGCATGTCCTTCGCCTGACTGAAGCACGACGACATCGTTGGAAGTCTGGGTCTGTAACCAGGTCGCTACTTCAGAGCCGGTAAGACGAATGAAGGTATGGGAGTCGCGCAACCAAAGGCCCAGGTTGCGCCTCACGCACGAAACTTCGCCCACCACGTTACGGGGTTCTTGGTGTGGATAACTCAAAGGTAGCCGAGCGCCTTGAACGCATCGATCACGTCCGTTTCGTTGACATTATCTTGTGTACGCGGCAACGAATCGCCCATCCGGCCTGGAAAGGAGTCATTCCATTCGTCTAATAATGCCGTGTACTCGCGAACGTCTTTGGGTGAATTGGCGGCGATGTCGCGTTGTTCGGCGGGATCGGCATCGAGATCGTAGAGCCTTTGTGTTCCGGTGCGCACTCCGCGAATCAGCTTCATTCGGTTCCACGACACACTTTCGAAGGGTTCAGCCCCATGGGAGGTACTGAACGTCGCGCCAGCGAACCGGGGTGCGCTTGGTATCGGTGCATCGTTGCTACGCAACGCGGCAGCGAGATTTCGACCGCGCCATTGCGCTCGCGGCGCAGAATCTGTCCAGCCGGCCAATGTTGGCACGATATCGATCGCGGACACGGGTGTGTGGATACGGCGTGCGGCGATATTTGGGCCGCAAAAAATGAGGGGGATACGAATCAGTTCGTCATAGAGCGAGTGGCCGTGTCCCCATTCACCGTGATCCCAAAATTCTTCGCCATGGTCGGACGTAAAGCACACCAGCGTGCGCTCGCTTAGGTTTAGTCGGTCGAGTTGATCAAGGATGTTGCCCACGCACTCGTCCACATATCGAATTTCTGCAGCGTATAGCGCTTTAGCAAGTGACGAGTCTTGTTGGGCATCCGGCCTTAGCGCCTGCTGCCATGCGCCGCTGGCCGGATACACGCGCTGGTCTACGTGGGCCGGAACAAAGCGTTTGGGTGGGGCATACGGCGAGTGGGGATCGAGAAAGTTCACCCAGATGAAGAACCGTTGGTGTCGAAGCTGGCGAAGATGAATCCGCGTGAGGTCGCGGGCCGCAGCTGAGGAATCAAATCTCTGCGTTGGCGCTGCGGCGGACCAAACTTCTTTCACGCGCGCGTGCAAGAGCGGCATGTATCGGAACAATCCTTCCGGTTGTTCCGCTTTTTCGAAGATTTCGTGAGCGATTTCGAAGTCGTCTACGAGCCAATCGTGGGCCATCATGACCACGTTCCCCTGAATCATCGCCGTTCGCACACCGGTCTGAGTCAGGTCGCCGATCCACGTTCGTCCTTGAGAAGAAGTCCAGTAGTCGGCGAGGCCCACGTAGCCTGTGGTGACATCTTGTCGCCATTCCGCGTCGGTCGAATCGGCGGAGGTACTTGGCGGGTATTGAGACGAGAACAGCCCGCTGAACGACGGGGGCGTCCACGAGGATAGCGAGTTGGCGGTTTCGAAAACCGTGCCTTGTCGTCCCAGGCGATCGAGATTGGGGGTTGACACGTGACCGCCGTATAGCGACAGATAGTCCGCGCGCAATGTGTCCGCCGTGACCAACAGTACGTTGGGTTCATCTTGGGCGGAAAACAGTCCGCGAAAGTCGGCAAATACGCGGGACGCCGCGGGAACGATTAGCGCTATGGCCATGAGTCGAAATATGATCGCCCGCGCCTTGCCTCCCTCTCGATGCTGCGACCATATGTACGAACCGTACAATAGGGTCACGAGTCCGACCGCCATCGTGACATACACGACCAACGACCGTCCCAGATCGAGCAAGACAATGGCATAGGTAAACTCGTGCGCGGTAGCCGCTAGGGCGAACAAGGCGGTCATTGCGATGCCGACCTCAACCCAGTGCGACTTGTGATCGTTCTGAAGTGATCGCCATGCGACGGCTGCAAGTACTGCGATCAAAAGTGCCGCCTCGGGCCGCCACAGGCCATAACGGGAACCGCTAAGCAGGATCGCCGCAAGCGCTACAGCGGTAAGGCAGATCGCGGTGGATGTCCAGTGCGACATGCGGCGACGTCCAACGACAAACATGATGGCGAGGAGTACAGCTGACAGGATTGCAACGACGAGCGCGTAAATCGCCCACCCGGTTAAGAACGCCGCTGCGCCGGAACTCGTGCTGCCGTACCAGTAAGGACTGCGGACCAGCTCCAGTGTTTCCAAGGTCTGAAGGGAGAGGGCGCCAAACGCAACGCTTGCTACGGCGCCATTACCGACTAGGGTGCGAGCGTATTTCATAACCATGTCACAACGGCTCGGAATTCAAAACGACGGGTGCGGGGGCCAGTTCTGCAAGAAATCGCTCCGGCCTAGACGCTAAACGACTCGCCGCAACCACAGGTACTCGTTGCATTCGGATTCGTGAAAACGAACCCTTTGCCTTCGAGTCCTTCTTTGTAGTCGAGGACAATGCCTTTGAGATAAATTGTCGATTTGCGATCCATTAGGAAGTGGATGCCGTCTTGATCGACCGTGTTATCGCCCTCGCGCTTTTTGGAGAATTCGAGGACATATGACAGGCCGGAACAGCCGCCGCCTTTGACAGCGAGCCGCACACCGTCCACATCGGACTCCGCTTGCATGAGCCGTTTGAGTTCGGCGATCGCGCCATCGGTAGCGCTCACGATTTGTTTTGCGGGTGGTTGGGTCGTTTCAAGTTCGGCCATCTGATCGCTCCGGGGTTACTAGGACGCCGTTTCCGTTTCCGGGTGTTTGTCCATCAGTCCTTCCAGGACTTCTAAAAGCGTGTCCATATCGACGCCGTATGCACCGCACACTTGGCCGACGGTTTCAATTTGGCTGATGCCGCAACTCGAACATCCGCCGAGGTGAAATGCTGCAAATACTTCGGACACCCGTGGGTGCATGGACATCGCTTCGCCGACGGTCATGTCGGGACTGAATGCTTTGAAGGCATTGCCGGTGGATGATGATTCGCCGGAAGCCGCTTTAGCGGTAGTCGGGGCTGCTGCCTCATCAAGGCTCGCGGGCCAGTGCAACTCGAATTCTTCGAGTGAGGAATCCATCAAATTCGCACCGTCGTAGAGTTCTTTGACGACCGGATCGCTTACCCGTTTGACCTCACCGGTCTCGGTGAAGAAGGTCAAATATCGTTGAATGGATCGATTCTCGTCACATTCGTAGAAAGACCAAGCGAACCCTTTGCCTGGGACCGGCTGGCTGCTTTTGAAATATTGCATGGTGTCACCTCCGGGTGGCCCAAAACGAAACCTGTACCTTACGTTCTACCGCGTCCCGTTTGAACGCATTCAATTATACCCGACCTCTGGACTGGAATCCGATTCTGCTGATATTTGGTCTCACGCAAAGGCGCAAAGACGCAAAGACGCAAAGACGCAAAGTATTTTAAACCCCTATCCATTGCGACTGCTCTGACTTCAAGTGTCCGCAAGTCCATTTACAATTCGGTGAATACCATCCTTAATCAGCGGTTCACCAAAATTGATCAGCAATCCTAATCGTAGGTCTGATAGTCGCAAGTAGGTCAAGAGCTGTTTTTTCGCTACTGCCGCAAGCTTCTCAACCGACTTCAGTTCAAGAATGACTGATTCTTCAACGATGAGGTCGGCACGAAATCCTTCATCGAATGCGACCTCTCGGTACTTAACCGGTATAGCGACCTGACGTTCAACTCGAAGGTTTCGAGCGGTCAGTTCGTATTCCATCGCACGCTCATAGACCGACTCAAGAAGCCCAGGGCCAAGCGCGACGTGTACCTGGAATGCTGCGTCAACAATTTGCGTCGCTAATTGATTCTCGGTACTCAATTCGAACGCGCCCTCACCATGCTTTCTTTGCGTCTTCGCGGCTTTGCGTGAGGAATTCAGTCATTTTCAACTACAGGTAACGCACTTAGCGCCGACTAAATTCCGGCGGCGCGTGTCGCTTCTACCGAATCGACAGCATCCGGTCGATCGGAATTCGTGCGCGTTTGATCACGTCTGCATCCAGCTCTACCGCGTACTGCACTTTTTGCAGCGCTTCGAGGGTGTCTTCCAGCGTGATTTGATTCATGTGGGGGCATCGCACGCTGCACATGCGCAGAATTTCTTTGTCAGGGTATTCCGCCGCAACGTTGTCACCCATCGCGCACTCGGTTAACAACAAGAGCTGGCTGGCGTCGTTGGTATCGATGTATTCTAAAATTTGTTTCGTGCTGCCGACGACATCCGATACTTCGGTTACTTCGGGCCGACATTCGGGATGGGCCAACACGGTCACTTCCGGGAATTGTTTGCGTGCGTTGTGAACATCCTCTGCGCGAAACTCATCGTGCACTTCACAACGCGCGGTCCAACCGATAATCGCGGTTTCGGGCGCGGCGGGTGCATCATCAGGTGTCGCTTGAATATAGGGTATGCCAATTTCCATCGCCGTGTTCCGCGCAAGAAATTCGTCCGGCAACAACATGACTTGTGTATGGCCCTGATCAATCAGATGGCGCACCATATTTGCCGCGTTTCCGGAGGTGCAAGAGTAATCCGATTCCGCCTTGGCCGTCGCATACGTGTTGACGTAGGTCACGACGACGGCGTCGGGATATCGCTCGCGCAGGTGGAGAATGTCGCCGGGCGTAATGCCTGCGGCAAGTGAACACCCTGCCTTCTGCGAGGGGATGAGGACGGTTTTCGAGGGATTGAGGATTTTGGCGGTTTCCGCCATGAATTGGACACCGCAGAATACGATGGTATCCGCTTCGGTTTCGGCAGAAACGCGGGATAATTCCAACGAATCGCCGACATAGTCGGGTACGGAGCAGTATAGGGCCGGCTCCATGTAGTTGTGGCCCAGGATTACGGCGTTCATCTCGCGTTTGAGCTGATTAATCTGAAACGCGAGATCGGCTTTCAGTTCGATTTCTGCGGCCGGCATGACGCGCTCTAGCTTGGCGCGCATCAGAGCCAGCGTCTCTTCCCCGCTCTCCGCAGTCTGTATGGTAATTGTCTGTGTCATGGTCCCCACATCCTGTATAAGTGCTCATTTTAATGATATCACCCACGCGTCTGGAGGGTCAAAAGCGGATTCTTTCTGGGTGGTTGCGTTCGCCGGAACGCCTTAACCTATTGCAATCAAATGCATACCGCGGGTTACGTGCAAAGTCGCTAAATCCATGGTACAACTAAATCGAGGACGGTACGAATTCATCGATCTATACCGGAAATTTTCATAGCGTTGTAAAGATTATAGTGCTCGCTGGATATCGCGAGCGGCTGCGCACAGGTCTCATATTTTGGCCCGTTGCGGGAACCACTGGGCGACACGCCGTACCGCGTGTCGCCCAGGTCTATTTTAGGAACAACCGTTCCGTTGGTCTTATTGTCGGTCCGCCATGAATGTATCCCAGAGATTTCGTTCCACATACATCAACAGAATCACGCCAGGGCGTAGGCTGAAATGCGTCAGTTCATAATCGTCCCGAAAGCGTTCCGTAATTGTTCCTTGAAAAACGGGTGCCGTTATCACGATGGGCGCGTCCACATCCTCCGAAATCTGACTCCAGTAGCCGGTATTTTCGTTCGTGCGTAGGTAATAGGGCAGTGGCCAATAATCGCCATTGGGAAGTACGACTCGGACGAGTAATTTCTTTCCATCGGGATGTACTTCAGCGAGTTCTTGGACGCGCTCTGCGAGGCGTACGGCGGAAGTGGAGGTGTGGGCGTAGACGTAGGGGTTGCGTGGGTCGGCGCTGAAGTCGTTGTTCGCGCGATAGGCCTGTGATCCGAGTTGCCAAACTCCGAGAAGCAGGGCAAAGGCTAAAACAATCCGAACGGGCAGAATGCGGCCGACCTGAATCAATGAGGCCGCGCCAAAACCCGCGAGTAAGGTGCAGCCGTGGAGCATGGTCAATGCGTTCCAAGGAGTCTTGTAGGGGATGACGCTGTAGGCGGCGATAGTGAGAGCGGTGTAGATGGTTAGGAATCTCACTAGGGGCGAGGTATCGCGTCGAATCAGCGCAACGGCTCCGCCAATCGCAGCGAGTCCCAGGATGAAACCCTCGGACCATATAGGGCCGAAGGGTTTCTTGGTGTAGGCGAGTAGTGAGAGGTAGTAGTGCCAGGGGTGAGCGTGCCATTGGGCACCGCCGGGTTGGGTGTCGCTGGCGGCGGCTCGACCGAGGTAGCTGGTGTAGGTGAGGACGGAATCGAGGATGCCACGTGGATGCGTGAAAAATGAGGAGAAAAGTGTCACGGAAACGAGAATCGCCGTAAGCAACGCAACGGGGAGGGCCAAGTTCCACCCTAGCAATTCGCGTAGCGAATGCGTTGACCTTGGCCGGTTTTCCACGTCCGTAGACGGTTCAGCGCGCCAGCGCGAGATCAAGAATGTGAAAACGGTCGCGCCGCCTATCGCCGCGAAGGCGATGATGCAGGTCTCTTTGGTCGCGTGCATGAGTCCGGCGGATGCGCCTGCGCCGATTGCCCATGCCCAGTGGCCGCTGCGCGTAAACCGCCAACCCAAGGCAATTAACGCGAAGGTGAGGCAGACGAGCAAGGTCTCTTGGATGAAGTAGCGGCTGTAGAACACAGTGGCAGGTGAAACGGCAGCTAGTAGTGCTGCCCATACGATGGCGTTGTTACCCATCCCGTCGCGGACGAGCACGAGCAAGAGTATCGCGAAAACGCTGAATATGATGGGGACGACGCGGTACGTGGCTTCTTGGGTATCGGCGAATGTTTTTTCGCCGCGTAGGGTTGCGCTCAGTTGGGCCAAGTAGTAAATCGTGGGGCCGTGGTGTTCGTGAGGGTCGTAATCGTAGACGCCGTCTTCGATCAGGACGCCGGTTTTGTGTGCTTGGTTGGCTTCGTCACCGTGCATGGGACGCGCGTCTAACGCGGCCAGCCGTGTCGCGAGTGCGACGGCGGCGATCATCAGTACTGCGACTATGACGATGCGGTCTAAGTTCATCTGTGCAAAACTCGCCTAAACAAATCGGGACGGATGCGCTCCTGCGCGTCCGCAGTTGATCGTGGACACTTCCACACTTCCTGCGGAAGTGTTCGAGGAGCGTGTCCCTCCCAAATTATGGCAATCCGAAAACATAAAAAACGCGGGACGCTTCGAATCGCGTCCCGCGGGATTATACATTGGTCTCTATAACTAGGTGTGAGTTATTTTGCTTTGCCATAGACATCAACTTCGACGTAATGGTTGGTGTCGTCGGACGTGTTGCCTTTGCTGTACAGGCGAACGAATTGTGCGACTTCGCCTTTGGCGTCTACCAAGCGACCGTCGTATTTCTCGATGTACTCTTTGTCTTCGCCGACACCGGCGCCTGCGGAGTTGTCGTGATCGTTGTTGTAGACCTTGCGGACGTTTTTCGTAAATCCGGCATCGTCGGCAACTTCGATGGCGACGTCGAAGTATACGCGTTCCGCCGCGTGGAAATGCCACATGACAATCGCGCTAATGGTGCTGGGTGCGCCAAGGTCGATTTGAATCCATTGGTGACCTTTGGGCAATTCGACGACGTATTTCTCTTGGTATTCTTTGAGGCCGTCAGTGATTTGTTCGAGTTTTCCGAAGTTGGTACTACTAGCATTGCTGGTGACGGCTTTGCCCTTCGCGATGTTCGTGGTGCCTGCAGGCGCCATGAGGGGGGCGCGCTTCGTGTAGGTCGGCTCTTCGAGGTTGGGACCGAAGTAGTCGAGCGGGGTGCCGCCGTAATACGGCTCCGGCAGTTCGATTTTAATTTCTTCGTCGGCCTGGACGCCCATCGCGCCAATACCGAGTGCTACAACCAAGCCCGCAACCAGTCGGGCGGAAAATAAGCGGTACATGTTCAATTCTCCTACAAAATAGAGTTCCGGCGCCGCACGGGCCGGTTTCGTGTACAGGTCCAGACGACGGAATCGCCGACGGAATTCAAAGGAATAGTATGGCGGTCAGCGGCGCTGGCTGTCAACGGGCTTCCGCTGCCGCTATGGGAATCGAAAATCGAGCCGTTTGCGATGACCAATGGACGATTCGAACAAAACGGGTTGATCGAGGGCGTATTGACGGTCGCCCGACTTCGTGTTGACGGAATCTACCTTCACAAGCCACTGGCCAGGCGGAATGCCGACGATTGTATAGTCACCGCTCCGTATCAATTGAAATAGAAACGTCTCCTGCCTCCCGTCATTCTCCGCCGCGTTTACGACGATGCGCGCCATCTGGGGCACCGCTCCGTCTGCCGATACGGTGCCGTACAGTTCAGTGCCCTGATCGGAAAAATCGAAATCGAGTTCAGTGGTTTCTTGGGCAACGACAGCGGACGCTGCGTGCATCGTACGTTTGAAGATACCGTTTCGCAGATCGAGCCTTAACTCAATCTTGATTCTCAACTCAGACTCCGGAAGTCCACCAACGAAATAGCGGCCGTCCGGACCCGACTCGGTTTCCCATCTGCCAACTCGCCGCATACCAGATCCAGATCCGACTCGTGCGACCAAAGTGTTGGTAGTCGGTTCGTCTCGTTGTAACGCTGTAACTTCCAATCTCACGCCAGCCGCTGGCTTACCATGTAGATCGATGACGCCGGTTAGTGCGCCTGCGGCTTCGAGGATGAAGTCAACCGGCGTTTCGCTACCGCTTTCCAACACAATACGTTCGGCTGCGCCCATAGATTCGGGATGTAGCGCTGCAAGATCAACCTTACCCGAACCCAGATCGCTGACGCGGTAGAGACCTTCTGCGTCGGTGATCCCTACTTGCGCGTAGTCTTGTCGTTTCCACTTCCCGACGGGTGCGTCTAACGGTCGGTCGCCCATCGGGGGTGGGCCTGCGGGACTCCTCGCAAGTATTAGGGCACGTTGCAGTGGGATTCCGTGCTCATCAGTGACGAGGCCGTGAACGATTGCACCACGCGCCATCTCCAGAATGATGCCGTCATGTACTTTCCCGGTGTTGATGCCGGCAACCGTATGCACTACCGGCCCGAAACCATCTGCTTTGACAATTATCTGTAAGTCGCCGGGCCGAAATCCGGTCAATCGGAAACGGCCGTCCGCGTCGACGACGTGTTCCATACGTTCCATATTGAGGGGATTGATATAGCCGCGAAGAGCCGACGAGTCGTCCGCGAAATGAGCGATGTCGAACTCCGTTACCGGCTCTTTCGAGACGGCATCAATGACGCGACCGGCGACCGTTCCGCCTTTCGATAACACCAACTCGACGCCGGTTGCGCCCGCGGTCGTATCGGCAAACGCCCACTCTGGATAGTCATTGTGGAACGCGTTAATCTGATGGTGGCCCGCCCTTGTTACTTTGACTGTAAACGCGCCAGTATTGTCCGTGCGTGCCGTCCCACCTTGTCCTTTGACGCGAGCCCGGGAGATCGGCTTTCCTGCGCCGTCGACCACGCGACCGGAAATCTGGTACGTTTTCAAGGGTTCGCAGCGTATCCGAACTGAATCGATCTTTTCGAGCGATCCTAACTCGATGGTTTGTGGTTCGGAGCGGTATCCTTCTTTGGTATCTTCAGCCCAAACGGTGTACGTCCCTGCGGGTAACGCGTCAATGGAAAACCTGCCACTGAGATACATGCGTCGCAATCCGAAATTGGAGTCGGGATATTCGGCACTCTCAAATTTGATGCCCGGATTCGGAATAGGATTGTCGTACTGGTCAAGAACTTTTCCCGAGATACCTCCCGCCTCTTCCAAGGTAATCACAACATTGGATAGGCCGCCTTCGGGCATGACAATCGACTCGCCGGTTGCGTACAACAGACCACTATTGTTTCTCGCCCACAGCACAAACGTTTGGCCCGGCTTGACGCCGTCAATCGCAAATGTACCATCTTCACTAACGCGCGACATACGCATATCTCTATTCATCATTGCGTGAACGGTTGCTCTGGGGCCAGAGGGTTTGCCATCCGGTACCCGGACGATCCCGGTAATTGGCGACACCGAACGTGTCAACGAAAAATCGATGTCTTGCACAGTGGTGCCGAGCGCTACGGAAACCTTCTGGCCGCCGCTGTAGTTGCGCTGGTATCCGGGCTTGCCCCAGGTGTTCACGTCGTAAGTGCCTCTTGCCAGACCGTTGATTTGGTAATAGCCGAAGTCGTCGGTGACTACCGTTTTGTCATCGACGGAGTTCACGGCGACTGTCACGTTGGCGATCCCTTCCGAGCTGTCTGCATCGGTGACGTAGCCCTCGATGCGCCCACCTTCGTACACATCGAATTGTAGGTCGGTCGCACGTTCCCCTTCGCGCAACCTGACTGTCTTGAACGCGCGTTCAGACGCCAGCGTGTCATGTTCGATACGCAATTGATGGGCAACCGGTCGAAGGTTATCGAACCGAAACACACCCTGATCGTCGGTCAACGTTTCCGCCTCGTCCAACTCGTTCTCGCCGGACAAGATTACTTTTGTCCCCGGCAATGGTTCGCCCGATAGTCCTTCAAGAACGAGTCCTTCTATGCCGCTCGCTCGCTTAAGAGTGATGGAAGCGTCGCGATCGCCGACCGAGAAATACGACGTGAGCTGCGGCGCGTACCCAGGCGAGAAGACGACCAAACGCCATGCGTTATTCCACAGACGGTCGAACTGAAAACGGCCGTCCGCATCGCTACGAACAGCCAACATGGCAGACCAGCCCGAATACGTTCTATAGTCCTCCACATCGTGTACGACTGGCGCGATCCATGCCCCAACGATAGGTGTGTCGTTTTCATTAATCACTCGGCCTGCGATTGGGCCGCCTGGGAGTAGATCTACCCGAGTGTTAGATTCTGTGCGGCGTGCGTCAAGTAGCGCCGCACCTAAGCCAAGTTGATCTAGGGTATCCACTTTCCAAACGTAATCGCCGAACGCGAGATCGGTGAACTCGAATCCGCCATCGGCGCTCGTCTTAGTCGTGCGCTGCATAATCGCAGAGGAGGGCGGGTAATACTGATCGCGCCTTTCGAGAAGCACTTCGACGCCGGAAACGGGTTCGTCGTCGGATGTGAATACTTGGCCGATAATTCGACCGGACCCGCTTTCCGGATCCGCTGCACCAAACGAGGATACAGCGCAAAGAAGCAACATCGGGACCCAAGCGGTGAAAGTTCGTTCGCGCATTCGGCAACACCTCCCATTCGGGCGCGGAAGCGCCGGCGGCGGATTCAGTGAAGGATAGCTCTCTTTAACCGGACACCTCTTATGTCTGAGATCAACAGAAAGGACACGAATGCGCCCTAAGTGTCCCGTTTCAGTTCAGTTGCGCCGACCACGCCTCAGCCGCCTCACGCAAGGTTGGCGCATCTTCGGCCAAGATCGTACCTTGTTCGATGGATTTCTTTAGCGCTGCGTCGTATTGCTTAAGAAACGTTTCTTGTGTCGGATAGAGTTCGGACAATTGTTCTTCCGAGAAATCTTCTGCGGCTCCGTAGAGGAATGCGAAGCGACTTCCACCGGGGACCGACTTGCCCCGTCCGTTGTGGGACGCGGTCGGTACAGCGAATTCGGGGAGCCTGATTCCGCCAATCGCATTACCGTGTTCATCTCGTTGGATGGATTTGACTCCGCTCGTGTTTACTTCCATCAGCGGCATCTTCGGTGGTTCGGTGCCGTCCTTTAACCAGTGATGTATGTGGCGGAGCGACGCAGAGTACACGGGCTGAAACGAGTGCCAGTTTGGCGAGCTTAGATCGGGTCTTTCTTCACCTCGTATTACGGATACGTGGGACGTTCCGGCGACTTCCCAAAACCGGAATGCATCGGTATCTCGTTGTCGCGCGCCGATGTAGGCGAGGGTTTCGGTTTCTGAATTGACGACAATCACGGGGACGCCGAGGTCTTCGCGAATAATCGTCGACATGCGTGGACCTCTCCCGCGCTGTCCGAAATCACTGTCAAAGGGAATTGTCGAACCGAAATCGATGTAGGGGATGAAGCCGTGATAAACACTTTCGAGTAAATGCACGCCGTTAATGTAGGTGCGTAAGCGGCCTGCGGATTGTGATGCACCGGCGGCGACAAGTCGCTTTACTTCCAAGCCGCCCATTGGGTCGATGCCATCCTTCGGTCGTTCGGGGCCTATGGCGCGACCGGCTTGGGTGAAGATGTCGTAGGAGTAGGCATCTCCCGGATGGTCAAGCGAACCGTAACGCTCTTCATCCCATTGCTTGAGACCGGCTGCGTCAGGTCCGGGGAAACCGTCGATGCCGATTTTCTGTGCGGAGACGCCGACCCACGCATAGCCGCGTAAATACTCGCCTTCTGTGACGGCTCCGAGTTCGTATCCTGCGGTGACGTTTTGCCAATGAACGATAACGGTACCGTTAAAATCTTCGTTCTTTTCCGGTCGAACGATGAGTATCCTGGATCGAAATGGCGCAGTTTCTTCGCGTGGCTGGGTCGCCCAACGACCGTCTGGCGATTGGGTCGCGGATTCTTTGAACTCGTATGCGTCCGCATCTCCGTTAAAGAAGAATTCTTCCACGACATAGCCGTGCGCGGAGACATCGAAGGCCGGTGCGCAGAACGGTCCGCCTTGAGTGCCATTGGTCACTGGGCCGGTGACCTCGGCGGCGAGGGATAGTGGAGAGATGATGCACAATGCAATAGATGCGATCAGAGCATTTCGATGAAAGACTTTCATTGCTTGATTCCTTGTGTCGCCGTCCGACCAACTCCTGTTGCAAACAGGAGCTACGTCGCTCCCGTTTGTAACGGGAGTTAAGACTAATTCTCCCGCCGCAGAATACTTGACTCAAGCAAAATTTAGCTCGTACTGGAACTCGAAATCACTATTTCTTCTTACCCCAGATTTTGATGTTGTCGAAGTGACCGATGTCATCGAATGAACCGAATCCAATCGATCCCCAAGTAAAACTCTTGTCCTCCGCTTTCATGATGGGATTTTTCATGTCGTCGAAGTAGACGGTGATGGTGCCGGCTTCGGTGTCGCGTTCGATGCGTACGGTGTGGAAGTTGGGTTTTCCCCAGTCGGTGCCGTCGGTGCGTTCTTTGGCGATGGATACGCGTGCCTCGTCATTCACGAGGAATATCGAGTTGGCGTGCGCGTCGGCTTCGGTGGCCATGTGGCAGTAGAAGAATTTTGACGGGTCTTGATAACCGAAAAATACGCACAGGTCTCGGTGGCCGTATTCGCGGCCGGTTTGTTTGAGTTTTGCCTCAAGCACAAAATCGGTGACGTTCAAATCGGCGATGCGCGCGATGCTCTTGGGCGAACGCACTTTCGGGTTGTAGTCGCTGCTCTTTTGCAGTGCGAGGGCTTTTCCGCCATCGCTATCGACTAGGGCCCAGGCCGCATCGTCGGTCATGACCCAGCCATCGAGGCCGCTCTCGAAATCTTCTTCGAATACGAGGGGGAGTTCTTCGGCGATGCTCGCGTAACCGCATAGACATAAACCGAGGCAAAGTGAAATGAAGATTCTTGTAGGCATTCAATCTCTCCGTACGTGGACCAGCGGCGATATTAGCAGACGGTGGGACTGTATGCATGCTCCCTCTTACTCCTGTTACAAACAGGAGCTACGTAGCTCCCGTTTGTATCGGGAGTTAGGACCCATCGATGGCGATTATGCAATCCATTTGGGCCTGGGAGTATAATGGATGCATCGGTCGCGGTGGAGCGCGATTCGGTGTTGGTAGTGCGCGTTGTGGGGGTGCACCTAATTGATGAGGTGGACCATGAGAGATGAGACTAGGCGGTATACGACAGACGAAGTGAGCTCGATTGTTAAGCGTGCGTTGAACGGGCGCGGCGGTGCCGACACGGTGTCGCATGCTGACCTGCTGGAAACGGCGCGGGATCTTGGCATTGATGTAGGTCGCCTTGAGTCGGCGATCGAAGAGCAGGATGCGCTGGGCGACATTGAGGAAGCGCGGGAACAATGGCGTCGCCGTAAGAAGAGTCAATTCGTTCACGGTCATTTACGTGCGTATCTCATCGTTAACGCTTTCTTGATGGCGCTCGACTTACTCGTGTCTGGCGGGTCGTGGTTCTACTTCCCGATGTTGGGTTGGGGAATCGGTTTGGCGTTCGACGCGGCGGAATCGTTTTTCCCGAGCGAGCAGCAAGTCGAACGGGGCGCGCGAAAAATTCTTCGCGGGCGGGGATATCGCCAAGGCTCGACACATCGGCGCGAGCGCACCGAAGTGGCCGGGTTTAATGACGTCAGTGCGAACGATCTTCTCAGCGACTAACTACAAAGGCGCGGCGACACACATCAATTGCGTGTTCGTGCGTAGGAACATCCGACCATTTGCTACTGCGGGCGTGGCGTGGCTGCCTTCGCCGAGGTCGTTGACCGCGAGTTGATCGAATTTCGTACCGGCTCGCAGGACAAATACTTCGCCGCTGTCGCTGATGCAGTAGAGTTTGTCGCCAACGAGCACAGGGGATCCGAAGAACTTGGCACGGACTCGTTCGCTCCAGATGACTTCGCCCGTTTTAACGGCCATGCACGAAATCGTCCCGGCATCGTGAAACGTGTACAGCAGATCGCCTGATGCAACGGATGTTGGGACATAGGGCACGAATCGTTCTTCGATGTTGTGGATGATGCGTGGCTTGGTTCCTTCGCCGCCGTTCGGTTGCACGACCAACAACTGCAGTCCGCCGCCTCTGCGTCCGCATGTTGAGATAATGTACTCACCAGCGATCACGGGCGAGCTAATGACTCTCGCGGTCATCGCGTCTTTTTCTTCCCAGACAACCATTCCTGTTTCAGGGTCGACGGCGGTGACGCCGTGCGCGAAACTACTGAACACGAGCCAGTCCTTACCGCCTTCCGTTTGATAGACGCACGGAGCTGAACTTGACGCTTTGGCGCTGGTGTCTCGGTCGAGCCGCCAAACCGTTTCGCCGGTCTTCCCGTCGAGTGCGTACCAATAACTTTGTAACCCTTTTCTGTTTATTTCTTGTTCGAGCGAAAAGATAAGCATTCCGTTGTAGAGCATGGGCGATTGGCTGGGGCCGTGCATTGTAGAGCTGGTGCCGAATTCTTTCGTCCACATTTCTTCACCCGTGTGGTCGAGCGCGATGACGAGCGATTGATCTTTTCCGAACGACATCGTGTAGACGCCGTTTTCATCGACAGCGGGCGTGCTGGAGGCGAAGCTGTTGAGGTTGTGAACTCGAATGGGTTCGAACGTGTAGTCGCGCTTCCATTCAACTTCGCCGTCTGATGCGCGTAGCGCATGGAGCGAAAACGTACCGGAATCACGGTCTGCGCTGGTGATGTATACGGTGTCTCCCCAAACGACGGGCGAGGCGTTTCCATCGCCGGGTAGTTGTATCTTCCATGTGAGATCGTCTTGCGTCCATTCCGTGGGGATGTTGCTATCCGGCGCAACGCCGGTTCCGTTGGATCCTCGGAATCTAGGCCAGTTTTCTGCATTGGCGGCACCGATAACGGCGATAGCGATTAGGCATGTGATTGAGAATCGGAACTCTTTTGAACGCATTGTCATGGTCGTTACCTTGATAGGGTCACTTCAAAGACGGGGAATCGTATCATAAGCCGATGTGCTGGACGGATGCTTTTTGGTTTCACACGTTGACGCGTTCGCCTCATGCGATCTAGGGTAGACGCTACCCATTGAACTGGATATTACGTAATGGACGAATTGAAAACACTGATCGAGAATAGCAAGCGCATCGTGGCATTCACGGGAGCGGGCATCAGCACTGAGTCGGGTATCCCCGATTTTCGGAGTCCGGGTGGTGTTTGGGAGAAGAATCAGCCGATTGAATTCAGCGAGTTTATGGCGTCGAAAGAGATGCGGCGCGAATCGTGGCGGCGACGAATTCGGTCGGACGGTGTATTCGCGAAAAGCGAACCCAATGCGGGTCATCGTGCGCTTGCGGAACTCGTGGAGCAAGGGAAGAGTCAGCATCTGATCACGCAGAATGTTGACGGACTGCATCAGGCGTCAGGCATTTCGGACGACTGTATTATCGAGTTGCATGGCAATGCGACGTATTGCACGTGTTTGAATTGCGGCAAACGGTTTGAGCTGGACGATGTACTCGCTTCGTTTCAAGAAGCGGAAGAACCGCCAATTTGTGATTCGTGTGAGGGCATTATTAAGACGGCAACGATCTCGTTTGGTCAAGCGATGCCGGAGCATGAAATGGAACGGGCGCAAGCCGCCACGTTGGCGTGTGACTTGTTCATCGCGATTGGATCGTCGTTGGTCGTGTATCCCGCTGCGGGGTTTCCGCAGATGGCGAAACAGAACGGAGCGAAACTCGTCATTCTTAATCGGGATGAAACACCGTTGGATGGATATGCCGACCTTGTGGTGAATGCGGAGATTGGGCCGACGTTATCGGCTGCGGTGGGTCTCGGCTGACCCTACGATTCGGTGGCGGCGGTTTTCTTTCGATGCTCGCAGAGTTTTTCCCATTCGTAGTCGAGCACGGCGTAGTAGAGCGTGTCGCGCCAATCTTCTTTGACCCATTTGTGTTCGCGAAAGTGCCCTTCGCGTTTGAGGCCATTCTTTTCGAGGACGCGCGCGGTGGCGACGTCTTCGGGATCGACCATTGAGTAAATTCGGTGGAGGTACAATTCCCGAAATCCGAAGTCGAGCATGGCGGCAATGCCTTCGGAGCCGTAGCCTTTTCCCCAATCAGCGCGGCGGACGATGACGTGGAGTTCGCCTTCGCGATGGTGGGGGTGGGTAATGCGAATGCTGCAGTTGCCGACGATTTCGCCGGATTCGCGATTGGCAATGGCCAGTTCGAAGTGCTCGCGGGGATCTTGTTTTTGCAGTTCGACGGCTAGCCGGACGAACCGCTTGGAGTCCGCTTCGGTGTTCGGACCCCAATTGAGGAAGAGGCATAGACGTTCGTCTGCTGAGTAGGCGTGTAGGGCCTCCCAGTCTTCCTCCGCAAATTCCCGTAGGACCAAGCGATCCCCGGCTTGGATAATCACGCGCGGCACTCCTCGCGATAGTTTCTACTCCGACGTTAGCGGCAGTATAACCCGGGACGCGCGAGAAAGGAATGGGGTATCAGGAGGACTGATTTGAGGCCGATTTAGAGCGCAAAAGCCTCTTGGGATTGGAATTGTTCGTGGGCCTCGCGCAGGAGTCCCTCGGTGCAGGGCCAGTCGATGCATCCATCGGTGACGCTGACGCCGTATTTGAGCTCGGTTAGGTCAAGGGGAATGGGCTGATTGCCCTCGTGAAGATTGCTCTCAAGCATGACGCCAATGATACTTCCAGTGCCATCTTTGCGTTGACGCAATACGTCGCGGAATACTTCGGATTGCATTTCGAAGCGTTTTCGGCTGTTGGCGTGGCTGCAGTCGATCATAATGCGTGGGGGCAATCCGGCGCCGGATAAGACCTCAGCGGTCTGGGCAACACTTACGGCGTCGTAATTCGGGCCGCCGCGGCCGCCGCGAAGAATAACGTGACCGTGTTGATTGCCCCGGGTTTCGACTATGGCGGTTCGACCGTCCTGATCAATTCCAAGAAAATGATGGGCATGGCGCGCGGAGAGGATTCCGTCTATGGCGATCTGAAGGTTGCCTTCAGTGCCGTTCTTGAATCCGACCGGCATGGACAATCCGCTAACCATTTCGCGATGCGTCTGCGATTCGGTTGTGCGGGCACCGACGGCAGCCCAACTAATCAAATCAGCGAGGTATTGCGGAATGACGGGGTCGAGTACTTCGGTCGCCACGGGGAGGCCCATGTCCGTAATTTTCAATAGAAGTTCGCGGGCTTGGCGCAATCCGGTCGCCATGTCGCAACGACCATCGAGGGTGGGATCGTTGATGAGGCCCTTCCAGCCGATGGTGGTGCGGGGTTTTTCGAAGTAGGTTCGCATGACCAGGTAAAGGTGGTCGCTAAATTCTTCTTGAATGGTGCGGAGATTGGTCGCGTATTCGAGCGCGGCTTTGGTGTCATGGATAGAGCAAGGTCCGACAATGACGAGGAGCCGTGGATCTTCTCCGCGAAGGATGGCTTCGATAACCTGGCGCGAATCGGCCACCACTTCGCTCGCATCGTTACTAATCGGTAGTTCGTTCTTCAAATCGCCAGGCGTGGTGAGCTGTGTAATCCCTGCGATATTAAGGTCTTGCGTCTGCCGTGGCATGGTAATACCCCTTGATCCCAATACTTATGGTGCGATATGCGCACTCGAGTTAGGCGAAAGATCCGTCAATCGCCGGTGTCGAATGATCCCGTAATTATGACAAAGAACGGTGAAATAACGCAATTGGGTAGCAAGCGAGCGTTTGGCTGGAGTGAAACGTTGATACCAATCGCATGGATATTGCGCTAGCAGGGTCCGCCTTTTTTGGAGTGCGGCAGCTTGCTGCCGCTTTTCTTAGCGAGGCTTGCCTCGTGACATCGTCGGAATTGGTTTTGCCGACGCAGGCAAGCCTGCTTGAAAAAAGCGCAAGCAAGCTTGCGCACTCCAAAGAGTACGTTACTTCCCTCGGAAGGCACGCAATGCGTCGAGGATTAGCGGTGGGGTCATGGCGCGGACTAAGCCCTTTAGTCCTGTTCCGTATTTCGGCGGTAGACCTTCAGGCGTCGATCCATCGGCGAGCGTTTCGCCGGGGCGCAGCTTAAAGAGGGTTGAATGCGCGGCTTCTTTCTCCTCTTCCGGGCGACCGTTTGTATAGTAATAGAGGGCAATCGATTTACGGGATGCGCCTTCGGGACAGGTGAGCGGTTCGGGGTGTCCGTGAAATGAGTACGACGTCGTGGAGAACACGACGCAGCGATTGAAAACGGGCAACACTTTCTTCACGCAGTGCTTCATGTCGCGGTCCCATAACTCAAGGTGACCGCCGTATTCCTCTTCCCAATCTTTGTTCAAGTAGATCAACAAGTTGAGGCGGCGGTCGAGTTTGAGGCGGGTGGAATAATTGAAGTCGGCGTGGACGCCGAGTTCGCCGCCGGGCACAATTTGGTGGAGGCCGCCGCCGACGTACCACGGGTCGGGGATCAGTCCTTCGATTCCGGTCATCTGTTCGAGGAATCGCAGGATGATTGACGTGTTCATGAAGTGCAGGAAGTCGCGGCTGGCGGGGTTGAGTTCTTCGGCGTTTGCGAAAGCTAGTTTACGATGCTGTTCATCCGCGAATTCTTCCCATTTCAAATCGCCAGGCTTTGGAAATTGTTCGAGGATGGGTTCGAGTAGTTCGGGCGGCAAAAAGTCATCGATGACTGCGTGTGGAAACGGGTCTTGTTTCGCATACTGCGGTGCAATTTCTTCGGCATGTTGATCGAGCCGCTTCTGCACGTCGTTCGAGTACAGCAGATCCAACTGATAATCCCCCTGATGACACCCTGCTAATCGCTGAGCCGAGTATGATCGGTTCTGTGCGTCAAAACAATCCAGCCATGGTGCAAAATCGACCAATAGACTTCTGGTTCCCCGCCTTCGCGGGAATGACGGGGTAGACGGAGCGAGCAGATATTTACCCTCTACGTCTTAGGTCGGGTGTCGGACGCTTGCCAAAAGGCGTATCGAGTGTTGTTGTTTCATGGTGCGTTTTTATGGTCTAGTACGGGTATCTCAGATTGTAAGAATTGAGGATTGTTTAATGGGTAAGGAAATTATTCTGTACTCGGCACAATTGTGCGGTGATTGTCAGAATTTGAAGGCGTTTATGGACGCGAATGGTGTAGCGTATGAGCTTCGTGACATTCGGGAGCAGCCGGAATACGCAAAGGAATTGGAGCAGCGTACGGGGAAGCAGGGCGTTCCGTATTTATTGATCGACGGGGAATGGATCTGTGGCTATGATCCGGGCAAACCGTTTACAGATACTTTTGCGAAGAAGACGTTGGGGCTGGCGAACTAGTCGGCACTGTTACCAATATTGAGAGGGAATTCAGATGCGTGTAGGACTTGGGATTTTTGTAGCGTTGGCGGCGGTGATGGCGTTGACGCCAGTGGCTTCGGCGCAGGATGGCTGGATTAATCTGTTTGATGGCGAGACGTTGTTCGGTCTCAATCAGATGGGCGACGCCTCTTGGGAAGTTAAGGACGGCGTGCTCACAAGCACGGGCGGCAGTGGCGGTTGGATTGCTACGACGAGTCAGTTCGCGGACTTTGAATTGAAGGCGAAGGTTCGCCTGAAAGGTGAAACGTCGGGCGGTATCGCGTTTCGCGCAGGAACGGAAGGGCATCCTGCGGAGAATGGCACGGGTGTTGTGAACCTCCGGCAGAAGAAGGGCAAGAGCGAATGGCAGGAAGTCCATATCACGGCTAATGGCGACAAGATTTCTGCAACCGTCAATGGTAAAGCGGTTGATGGCGTCTCGGCGGGTCGGACACGCGGTGTTATCGGAATCCAGCATCACCACCGCGAGAACACGGTGGAGGTTTCTGAACTGCGTCTGAAGCCTCTGAACTTTAAGCCGCTCATGAATGGGAAGAACTTGGATGGTTGGAATATCATCCCAGGGCGTGCTTCGAAGTTTTCGGTTGTAGATGGTGGGATCAACATTAAGGATGGTAATGGCCAAATCGAAACCGTTGGTGTATACAAAGATTTTGTTTTGCAGCTCGACATCATCTCGAACGGCAAACATCTGAACAGCGGTGTGTTTTTCCGTGGTCCAGTGGGCATCTTCTGGAAGGGCTATGAGTCGCAGGTGCGCAATCAGTGGTCTGGCGATGACCGTACAAAGCCTGTGGACTATGGCACGGGCGGTAACTATGGCAACCAGAATTCGCGCAAAGTCGTTTCGACCGATGGCGAGTGGTTCCAAAAGACGATCGTTGTGACGGACAATCATGCAGCGGTTTGGATCAACGGATACCAGGCCAGCGATTTCACGGACACACGGCCGATTTCGAGGAACAATGACGGAAAGAACGGTTACGTACCGGGGCCGGGAACGATTCACTTGCAAGGACATGATCCGACGACGGACTTGTCGTTCAAGAACATCAACCTGCATGAGTATTCGAAGCCGTAGATTCTTTTCGCGCGTTTGAACAGAGGACACGATTGATAGGGTAGAGCGCGGTAGGACGTACATGTATCCTTTCTTTGCGGCGTTAAACATCCCCCTAAGTCCCCCTTCGAAGGGGGATTTAGGGGGATGTTTAATGTGGGAGAAGATAATGACTGCAGTGAAGGCGTTCTACGAATGATGCGACCCATCGCGATAGTGATCGTATTGTTTGTCATCGCGGTGGTGGCGCTGTTAGTCGCTCCGGCGTTGATGCGCGATTCGGATTCTCCTGTCGCGCGGATGTATCGGACGGAGGCTGACCTGGCTTCGTTGGTGAATGCAATCGATTCGTATTATGAAGCGAAGGGGGTTTATCCGCCCCCGGGTGACGTGGGGTTGGCTACGGCGCTGGATCATATTTCAGAGGCGGTCGACTATTTTCCGGGAGGTCCGCCGTCGGATGGTTGGGGTCGGGCATTTCGTTATGTCCCCCACTTCGCGTATCCGACGAAGGACTCGGGTGCATTGAAAGACGGGGCGTATTTCGCGGAGGATGGATATCAGTTGTATTCGTTGGGCGCGGATGGGGATGCGGGGAAGACGAATGCTCGGGCGCGGGCGGATAACATTACGAGTTGGGAAAGGGACCGGCCTTGGCGCGATGTGTATGGGGATTAATGGGAGCGCGGCGGCTTGCAGTCGAATTTTTCTGTCATTCCGAGCGAAGCCGAGGGATCTTCGTCTGTACACACAACAACTTGAGAGCACAGGGCAGATCCCTCGGCTTCGCTCGGGATGACTGGGAGGGACGCGCTCCTGCGCGTCCATTAGCAATCGGACACGCGGGAGCGTGTCCCTCCCAATCCGCTTGATTTTCATGACGACGTTTCGGGATGACGCACTGAACGAACTTCGGCCCGTGACACCTCGTGCTGACAAAAAAAGGCGAGGCAAGCCTCGCTCGTTAAAGCGCAAGCAAGCTTGCGCACTCCATATGGTTACATACTTCGACGACATCGTTATGTGTATCATCGGGTTCCACCCTGAACGCGAGGTCTTATGAAGATTGAGTTGCCGTATAGCGCGACTGAGGTTGAAGCGAACATTGATTGGGCTTCGTCGGCTGATTCGTTGACCATTGCAGAAATTCCACCGTTAGCAGACCTAAATGCTGCGTTGGATGTCGCGATTGATGAGCCGGTTGGTCAGTCTGAGGGCGTGTTGCAGCGGGTGCGGTCGGGCGAGCAACTCACGATCGTGGTGTCGGATTCCTTTCGTCGGACGGGCATCGACCAACTCCTCCCCCACTTTCTTGATCGGCTGGGCGATGCGGGGGTGCGCGATAATGACATTCGTTTCTTAGTGGCGACGGGGGTGCATCGCGGGCCGACTTCGGATGAACTGGATGAAATCTTGGGGGAGGATGTTCATCGTCGATTCGAGGATCGTGTTCATCTCCATGATGCGAATGATGCATCGACGCATGTTCTTGTTGGCACGACTTCGCGGGGTACGCCGGTGGAGGCGAATAGGATCGCGGTGGAGTGTGATCGGCTCATCGTGACGGGTTCGGTGGTGTTGCATTATTTTGGTGGGTTCGGCGGTGGGCGCAAAGCGTTGCTGCCGGGTATCTGTTCGGCGAACACGATTGCACACAATCATTCGCGAAATCTCGATCAACATGAGAATCGACTTGATCCGAATGTTCGGATTGGCGAGATGGTTGGTAATCCGGTTGCGGAAGATATGCTTGAAGGCGCGTTACTAATCGGCGCGGATTGCATGATGAACACGGTGCTGAATCGTAACGGTGACATCTCGCGGATATTTGCGGGCGATCTTGAGCTCGCGCATCGTGAAGCGGCGGCGTTTGCGCGGGATGTGTTTTGTGTTCCGCTGGAATCGCCAGCGGACATCGTTGTCGCGGCATCGGCGCAGACACGGAATTTTGTTCAGACGCACAAGGCGTTATACAACGCCTATCAGGCCGCAAAACCTGGGGGTCAAATTATTTTGCTCGCGCCGTGTCCTGAAGGCCTGGGCGGTGAGAAATTTGAGAAGTGGTTGCGGCTCGGTTCGACGGATGAAATCATCCGGGCTCTCCGGCAGCAGAGTGAGATCAATGGGCAGACGGCGCTCTCGACCATTGAGAAGGCTCAGCGGTGCATCATGGTGACGGAGCTGTCGGAGGCGGAGGTGGCGCAGCTTGGGGCGGTGCGTGCGCCATCGTTGGATACGGCGCTGTCCCTTGCGCGGGAGCGGTTGGCGGGGGATGGGGTTGATCGACCCTCTGTCGTCGTGATGCCGCAGGCCGCGTATTCAGTGCCTCGGGTGCCTGCGGCTGCCCTTTAGAGGATATATAGGTGGCCGGTGGACGCCGACCACGGTGGAACTTGGCCCTCCCGCCCCTGTTATTTTGACGCGCAAACCTTTTATTTGCTACGATTTGCTGATCTACGCGCTGGGAGGCTACGGGTTTGAGTGCGCTTACAATAGCGGTTGCGACGCTCGCCGATGAGGGTCTCACGATTGATTCAATGGTTGATGGCGGTTCGCTTCGTCCGGAGGGCGCGGGAGAAATCGGCATTGGCCGGGTTCAGATTATCGGCAAGCTGATGCCGTTGGATGGCGAATATCTGTTTCAGGGTACGCTTTCGACGGCGTATACCGGGACGTGTGACCGGTGTTTGGAATCGGTCGCGACTGATTTTGAAGCGGATGTACTTTGGACGTTTGTTCCGGGTTCGCCTGCGGCCAACGATGATGAATCGGAGGGCGTGGAGGCGGACGAGACGGCAACTTTTTTTGCTGGACCGGAATTGGATATAGGTGCGCGAGCCTGGGAAGAGTTGGTGCTTGCGCAGCCATCGAAGATGTTGTGCCGTGAGTCGTGCAAGGGTTTGTGTACGACGTGCGGTGCGAATTTAAATGAAGGACCGTGCAATTGTCGCGCGGATGAAGAGGACGAAGAACGCGTGCCCACTCGAAAGAGTTTGGCAGGGCTTGGGGAAATGTTTCCCGACCTGAAGCCGGGCACGCCGGAGGATTAGACTGTGCCAGTACCAAAGCGTCGTTGCAGTAGCACCCGCCGCAATATGCGTCGGGCCCATCATGCGTTGAAGTCGCCGGGCCTGAGTGAGTGTGCGAGCTGTGGCGAAAAGATTCGACCACATCGCATTTGTCCGAAGTGTGGACATTACAAAGACCGGTTGAGCATTAACACCGACGACGTGTAGCCGCGCCGCTTGTCCAAGTGGGTTACCGTATGGGGGTGAGAACCACGTGAACGAATCTATCGCGAACCGGCGTTGGCGCATTGCCGTCGATGCTATGGGGTCGGATGATTCCCCGTTTCCTGAAGTGCGCGGGGTTCTCAAGCAGGCGAAATTAGGGGATAAAGATCTTGTTCTGGTCGGAGATCGGGATAAGCTGGAAGCCGCTGTTAAAAAGGCGGGCGGGCTTCCGGATAACGTCTCGATCGTCCATGCCTCTGAAGCGATTGGCATGAAAGACCAGCCAATGTTGGCGGTCCGTAAGAAAAAGGACGCCTCGCTGTTGGTGGCCATTCGGCTCGTGAAAAACGGTGAAGCCGATGCGGTGGTCAGTGCGGGAAATACCGGCGCGGTGATGCTCGCGTCGCGCACAATTTTTCGTCCCATCCCAGGTGTAGCACGATCCGCCATTGCGCAGCTCCTTCCGACCATCAAGACGCCAACGATGTTGCTCGACCTTGGGGCAAACGTTGATTGCACCGCGCGACATCTCTGCGATTTTGCGGAAATGGGCGTGGTCTATATGCGTCAAATCCGTGGTATTACTGAACCGACCGTAGGCCTCCTCAATATTGGCGAAGAAGTGGCCAAGGGGAATGAACTCGCGAAAACGGTTCACCGCAATTTGACCGCAGCACCGCACATTAATTTCATCGGCAACGTGGAACCGCGCGGATTGTTTGATGGCGTGGCGGATGTCGTGGTGTGCGATGGTTTCGTCGGCAACGTCGTATTGAAAACGAGCGAGGGTGCGGGCCGCTTTGTAAAAGACTTGTTGAATCGCGAACTGCGTGCGACTTGGTTGAGTAAGTTAGGCGCGTTGCTCAGCTTGGGCGCATACCGAAGATTACGTCGCACGGTTGATCCGAACGAATACCCTGGCGCGCCGTTGTTGGGCGTGAACGGCGTCACCATTATTTTGCATGGCGCTTGCAATGCCACGGGCGTCAGCCGCGCAATCGAAGGCGCTGCGGAAGAATTGAACGCGGAGATCAACGAGCACATCCGGCAGGGCATCGCTGAATTGCGTGAGGCAGAAGCGAAACTCGCTGAATCGGAACCGGACGCGGAGGCTGAGTAGCCGCCGTGCGGGCGCTATTGTTTCCTGGCCAAGGGAGCCAGATCCCGGGCATGGGGCAAGATTTTTATGAGGGCAGCCCGGCCGCGCGCGACGTTCTCGACGCTGCAGCCAGTGTAGCCGGCCCGGACTTTCTCTCCTTATTATTCGATGGCCCGGCGGAGACGTTGAACCTTACGGCAAATGCGCAGCCTGCGTTGGTGGCGGTCGAAGTGGCTATCGCACGGCACCTTGAATCGATTGGCGTGCAGCCTTCGGTGTGTGCGGGACATAGCGTGGGTGAGTTTTCGGCGTTGGTGTTGGCGGGTGCGATGGCATTCGAGGATGCATTCGCCTTAGTGCAAGCGCGCGGTCGATGTATGTCAGATGACGTGCCGGAAGGCACGATGTCGGCGGTGCTGATGTTGGAATCGGCGAAAGTGGAAGCCGCATTGCCGAAGGGTGCGTACGTCGCGAATTACAATGGCCCGACGCAAACAATCTTAGCGGGCACGAAGGAAGCGCTCGAACGTGCCGCCGTCGCGATGAAAGAGGCTGGTGCGCGACGCATATTACCAGTGAAAGTATCGGGGCCTTTCCATTCGCCGTTGATGAAGCACGCGGAAACGGCGTTTCGAAATGTGCTGCAATCCGTGGAGATTAGTGAGCCATCTATTCCATTCGTTTCCTCGGTGACCGGGAATCGAGAAGACGACCCCGAGACGATTCGTGAACTGCTGGCGCAACAGATTTGTGCGCCGATTCGGTGGACGGATGTATTTGAAACGATTGGCCCTGTATCCGCAGTGGAGTGTGGGCCGGGAAAAGTATTGCAAGGCATCGCGAAACGGATGGAGCATGCTCCGGACGTGGCGTTGGCAGGGACGCTAGAACAAGCGACACAATTGGAGGTGGCGGTGTGAGTGAATGGGCGGGTAGAACGGTGTTGGTGACGGGTGGCACGCGGGGTATTGGCCGTGCGTGTGTCGCCGCATTTGCGAAAGCCGGTGCGCAGGTCGCCCTGTGCGGTCGCACGAAGGAAACGGCTGAAGAAGCCGCTGAAATCATTTCCGACGCGACTGGTGCGGTCGTGAATGGCTGGGCATGCGACATGGCGGATCGAGATGCAGTCGATGCGTTGGTCAAGGGCGTCGAAGAATCGTACGGACCGATATACGCCCTAGTGAACAACGCAGGCATCACGCGGGACGGCCTGATTTTGCGCATGAAAGATGATGACTGGGACGCGGTATTGGCCGCGAATTTGAGTGGCGCGTTCTATTGTTGCCGAGCCGCAGCACGCGGCATGCTCAAACAACGCACGGGGCGTATTATCAACATTTCGTCGATCATTGGATTACACGGTCAGGCCGGACAGTCCAATTATGCCGCCGCGAAGGCTGGGTTGATCGGATTTACAAAGTCGTTGGCGCAGGAATTTGCGTCTCGAAACATCACGGCAAACATTGTCGCACCGGGATATATCGAAACGGATATGACCTCAGCGTTTTCCGATGTGCAACGCGAGGCGATTATTGATCGCGTGCCGATGAAGCGCGCGGGCACGTCAGACGAAGTTGCGCAGACAGTGCTGTTTCTGGCGTCGGATGCCGCAGCGTATATCACCGGGCACACATTGACCATCGATGGTGGTGTGGCGATGTAAGAGGATTCGCCACGAAGCGCACGAAGCGCACGAAGAACACGAAGAACACGAAGTGTCGTTTGCATGTTGAGCAGCGACGGAGTATTAGCTATGAGCTGAGTGTCCATCTAGCTTCGTACGCGCGGGAGCGTAACCCTCCCAGTCATGCCGAGCGACGCCGAGGCATCTACCCAGTATCCAAGCGCGAATCTCAATCCCGGAAAGATCCCTCGGCTTCGCTCGGGATGACGATACTCACTTCGTGCTCTTCGCGTACTTCGGGGTGAAGTCTGCTAGGTGGTACGCAACCGCGATCGTCGTCTCACGAGTACGGCACCGGCCATCGCCAGTAACCCCACCGCGATGGCCCAAGGCCACTTCGTCGTTGCGGGGACTCCTGGAAACGGTACTGTCGCGGCGCTGGCGTCGAGTACGAACAGGCCGCTTGTTTGGTCGGACACGAGGATATTGCCGCTAGGTAGACACGCATCCACGCCCCATGCGCCGCCGAATCCGATCCCGTCGTTCGCGGGGACGGTGTCGAAGTGTCCGCGTTCTAACACGGTTGGAAAGAGGCTGGTGTCGAATACGCGCAAACCGGTGGTGTAGTTGGCTTCGAAAATGAAGTCGCCTCTGGCCATGAGGTTGTGATCGGTTGCGGCGGTTCCGTTTGTAAATTTTGACGTGTACGACGGGTCAGAAGGGTCGGTCACATCGAACACATAGGTTGTTGCCGTTGTGACGTTTGGCCGAAGTAGTTCATCGAGTTCGTCGCCGAGGAAGAATTTCGTTCGGTCTCCGCTCAACCATCCTTGGTGCGCATAGGATCGATCCGGATAGTTTTCATTTCCAATGGTGACCATGTTTAGTTTGTCCGTGACATCGCCGATGTAGAAACCGCTGGCTTCACAAGAGGCAAACGCGATTTCGCGTCCGGCCAGTGGGCCGGTCTGCCAAGTGACGACTTGCACATCGTGCGCGCCGACGCCTGCTGCAATGTCCCACGTGCCCGCGATGACGGGCACGGCGGGATTGGACACGTCCACGGCGATCAGACCGTCCCGGTTGTTGATGTTGGCGAGGCAGAGGTATACGTATTCGCCTGCTTCCCCTGGCGCGATGTTGTGTACCGTCGCGAGACCGGCACCGAGGTCGGTCGTGGTCAGGAGGGTTACGTTTCCGTTGTCGATATCGGTAAGGTCGGCGACTTGCATTCCGACGCCTGCGCCATCGGAGACGATGTAGGCGTATTCGCCTACGACAGCGGAATCACGCCACGGCTGATTGATGCCCACGCCGTCGATATAACCAACAATGACAGGGCTCGCAGGATTCGTCACCTCTACGAATCCCATGCCTTTGGTAAATCCAATAAGGGCATATTCGCGTCCGGAGGGCGATACATAACCGCAGATATCGCTGGCCGCCGTTTGCGACCCGGGAAAGTCTTCGACCGGGACGCGGGATTGCATGGAGACATTGAAGCCCACGAAAGACTTGGCCGCGCCGGCATTCGGCATCGGCATTTCCATGGTATGAAACTGCGCGGGCCAACTGCCCGGCGGACTACACGCCAAGACGACCGCCAAAAGTACTGCCATGTCGTTAGACTCCTACGACCTGATTTGTTTATTCGACTCGCTTGAGCGTTGAGTAACGGGTGTGGCTGTGTTTGCCTTCGTTCCAGATGATGGTTTCGGTGGAAATGGATCCATCTTCTGCGAAGCGGAGAGTGCTGTCGTGTACGTGTCCGTCTTTTTCCACATCCATGTTGGTGCCGCCTGAGAACTTGAGTACGATCTCGTTTGCGTTTTCGGTTGGCACGTATTTCATGGAAGGTTGATTACCTACGGCACAGTAGTGGGTGTGTACGAGCGAATCCGGTCCATCCAAATGAAACAGGCTAACCATTTCCATTGGGGAATCTTTTCCGTAGGTGGCGACGACACTCGTGTCGTTGGCGATGGTTTCGTAGATAACTTTGGTCGTAGACTTCACGCCTTCATCTTTCGATTTGCCTACGGGGACGTTGAGAGATTCACCTTCCCACACGCCTTCAAGTGCGATCATACGTTCAAAACCTTCGGTCGCGGTTAACGGATCTCCGGATTCGGCAGTGTCAGCGGCGAATGCGACGCCGGTTGCAAACAAAACGGCCATTGTTGCGCATGTGACGAGTTGTCTGAGTTTCATTTTTCGCAGTCCTCGTGTTGATAGTGCGCCTGAGTACAGTCCATGAGTCTGGACCAATTACCGCGAGTCTACCAGACGGTGAAGATTTGCGACAGCATTGGATGTGTGTCGCGCAATCGGCGCTTTATTCCAGGGGAAATGCTTTTACAGCCGGTGCCGTTCTGATACCATCACCGGTTATGAGCGTCACTACTGATAGACCTGTAATTGTTCAATCCGACCGTTCGATTTTGTTGGAAACAGATGGCCCGATGTTTGAAGACGCGCGGGATCGAATCTCGGCGTTTGCCGAACTGGTGAAATCGCCGGAGCATATTCACACCTACCGCATTACCCCGCTCTCACTCTGGAATGCCGCGTCCGCTGGAATGACTGCGGAAGAGATCGTCGCCAATCTATTCGAATTCAGCAAATATGAAGTGCCGGACAATGTCATTGTCGATATCGAGGACAATGTCGCTCGGTACGGTCGGCTCAAGTTGTACAAGCTGGAAGACGGCGGCGACCTCGTTTTGGAGTCTGATGACAAACTGCTGATTCGGGAACTGTTGCATCAGAAAACACTGAAGCCATTCGTCAAAGGATCGGAAGATGGATGCCGCATCTTCGTAGCGCCTGGGGACAGAGGAAATGTAAAGAGCGCTTTGATCAAGCTCGGGTTTCCTGTGGAAGATTTGGCGGGGTACATTGAGGGCGCGCCGCTCAAGTTCGACCTTCGGGATCCGTCGCTCGGGGGATCGCCGTTTGGTCTTCGAAAGTATCAGAAAGAATCCGTCGACGCATTCTATTTGAACGGATCGAATCAGGGCGGCAGCGGAGTGGTGGTATTGCCATGTGGTGCCGGAAAAACGGTGGTCGCCATTGGCTCCATTCACGCCACGCAGACGCAGACGCTGGTCCTCACCACGAACACCGTTGCGTTGCGGCAGTGGCGGAATGAATTGCTGGACAAGACGACGCTTACCGAGGATCAAATTGGTGAGTACAGTGGTGATTCCAAGCTGATTCGCCCTGTGACGTTAGCGACGTATCAAGTGCTGACGTATCGCAAAACCAAAGATAGTCCGTTCCTGCATTTCAGCTTGTTCGACGACGGGAATTGGGGACTGATTGTTTACGATGAAGTGCATTTGTTGCCGGCACCCGTGTTTCGTGCGACGGCATCATTGCAGGCGCGCCGCCGGTTGGGCCTCACGGCGACGTTAGTGCGTGAAGACGCGCGTGAAGATGACGTGTTTAGCCTCATTGGACCGAAGAAGTACGACGTACCGTGGAAAGTGCTGGAGAAGCAAGGGTATATCGCGGAGGCGTTGTGTACGGAAGTGCGTGTGCCGTTGCCGGATGAAGAGCGCTATCAATACGCCATTTCGGACAAGCGCGGCAAATTTCGAATCGCATCAACCAATCCGGTGAAGGAAGAGATCTGCGAACGGCTGATCGAAATCCACAAAGAAGATCACATCTTAATAATCGGACAGTACCTTGATCAGCTCAAAGCACTCGCGAAGCGATTTGATGTGCCAATCATCACGGGCCAGACGCCCAATGGTAAGCGTGAGGAGATGTACGGTAAGTTTCGGTCGGGGGAATGTAAGTTAATGATTGTGTCGAAGGTCGCGAACTTTGCAGTCGATCTGCCGGATGCAAATATCGCGATTCAGGTGTCGGGGACATTCGGTTCTCGGCAGGAAGAGGCGCAGCGGCTTGGCCGAATACTGAGACCGAAGACCGATGGGTCCGGTGCGCACTTCTATTCGTTGGTGTCGCGTGATACGTGCGATCAGGATTACAGCGTGAAGCGCCAATTGTTCCTCACTGAACAGGGCTATCGCTACGAAATTGTGAACGGGGAAGAGGTAGAAACGCCTTGACCGTGTGCATTGGCCACACGGCGCACCAACCGGATTGAGAATGATGGCGGAGGTCACCGTACTCACGGGTTCTCACCTGTCCGACCGCCGGGCACGAATCGACGACGTGATCCAGCAACATTGGGGGCGCGTAGTCGTATTGCTCCCCTCCCACCACCTCGCGCAGGTACGTCTTGATGCGTTTCTGTCGAAGACCAACGCCCCGGGTGTACTCGGCAATCCATTCAAAACGTTCGACCGTTTAGCGTCGGATATATTGGAACAGGAAGGGGATTGCGCGGAGACGTTATCGGATTTCCATCGGGGTCTGTTGATTCAGGAAGTCATCTCGGACCTGCGAGAAGCGGGCGGCTTGGGAACGTTCGATGTGGCGTGTGCCACGCCGGGCTTTGCCGCGCATGCGCTGCGCATCATTACGCAGCTTAAACAGGCCGGCGTTGATCACGACGATTTCGCGAAGGTTGTCGCCGCACGTGAACACCCTTCTGGCTTCGATCCCATTGTGAGCGCAGTATACAAACGCTACCAAGAAGCCGTGATTGCGACGGGGGTCTATGATCGGGTCGGCGTGATTTGGCAAGCGGAAACCTTGGCCCGTGATCGCTCGCTCAAGACGCTGTCGGAAACCGACATGCTGGTTCTCGACGAGTTCGACGATTTTACACCGTCCGAACTTCGTTTGGTCGATGCGTTGCGTGCCCAGGTACCCAATGTCGTCTTCGGATTCGCGTTTAACGTTAATGATCCCAGCCAAGAAGATATGTATGCGTTGCCGCGCGCGTCGTCCGACCGCGTTTGCAGAACGTTCGGCGTCGATTTTCCCGAGCCATGCGCGGAGTCGGAACCCGCTACAGTTTCGATGTTTGTCGGCCAACATTTGTTTTGGCGTAGTCCGCCGCCGTCGGGTCCGACGACAGAACGGAATCTATCGCTGGTGGAATACCGGGATGCGTGGACGGAGATCGAAGCGACCGGTCGCACAATTAAAACCCTACTTCTCGACGGTATGGCGCCGGAGTTGATCGCGGTGTTGCACCGAAATATTTCCGATGCGGCGGCACCGTTGCGCAGTGTGTTCTCGGAATTTGGTATTCCCGTGACGATTACTGCGACCGAATCGTTGAGGGAAACATCGGTCGCGACATTTATCGTTGAAGTGTTAGATGCGTGCGACGGATGGGAACGGGACCGAATAGCGGGCGTACTCACTTCGCCATGGTTCGGCCAAGCGACACCGGAAGGGTTTGACTCCGCCGCGACGTTCCTGTTGGCACGAAGTGCAGGTGTGATCCAGGGGCATCGTGATTGGTCGCGTGGTTTGGAGTCGCTTCAAAACCGGACCGATTCATCGGATTCGAGCGCGCCGCTTTCCAAACGCCTGGCGAATCCAGACGAAGCATGTACAACCTTACGTGCGGCTATCGATAGACTCTTTGAACTTATGCAACACGTTCCTTCGCGTGGATCCATGTCGGAGTATGTCGATGGCGTGATTCACGTAATGGACTCGCTGCAGTTGGAAGAAATCTTGGTCGCGCTTCCAGACGAAATCGTCGAATTGGAAACAGCGGCCCTCGAACGATTACGTGAGCTACTTCGAAAATGGCAGGCGTGGTCACATGCACGGGAGTCGGGATCGCCGATCGCACGCGCAGAATTCGTTGGCCAGCTACGCCGGGCGCTACGTGATACGACGAGTGGTGTGAGACCTGCTCGCGGGGGTATTTGGTGTGCGAGTATGGAAGACGCACGTCATCTTTCGTTTGAGCATGTATTTCTGATCGCGATGGATGAAGGGACTGTTCCGCGATCCGCTCCGATCAATGCAATCTATGGGCGTGCCGATCTGGATGCCTTTGCTGATCAAGACATCGAACTTGATTCGCATCAGCGGCACACGGAACGGGAGATGCTCTTGCTGCACCGCTGCATGAGTTCGGCCTCGAAAACGTTGACGGTATCGTGGCACGCAGTTGACGCCGGGGGCAAATCGCGTGCGCGTAGTCCGTTCATCGCAGATATCGAGTCGGCCGCGCAAGGCGAAATCGCCATCGAGCCGGGCGAGTCACCGTATCCGATTGCCGAACGTGCGGCATCGTCCCGGGATTTGGCGGCGTCGCTTCCCTCGCACCCGTCGGCGGATATCGCGCTTGATTCGGGGTACGTCAATCGATTCAATATCGGCGCTGAAATTGAGCGGTCACGATTAGACGCTTCGCCCTTCGCGCTATACGATGGCGTCGTTCGGGACAGCGCCGTGACCGACGCCCTGCACATTCGATTCGGCGAGGCGCACACGTTCAGCGTCAATCAGTTCGAGACGTATGCTGGGTGCCCGTTTCGATTTTTCATGGATCGTGTCCTCGCAATCCCGGAGGATCTACCGCCCGACGCTGCGATCGATCCTCGTGATCGCGGTCAGGCATTGCATCATATTCTACGGGCGTTCCACCACCATTTCGCGGGGAAGAGTGCGGCAGAAATACCGGTTGACGCGATGCTCGGGGTGTTGGATGGTTGTATCGAAACCGTGTTCGATCCGTTGATTCAATTCGGAAGCCCTCATGCGCGTACGCTTTGGCGCGTGGAGCGTGTTCGTGCACGGCGATTGTTGATCCGGCATCTACGAAAGGCGGCGGCGAAGGATGACATTGAATGGAAACCGGAACAGTTTGAACTGTCATTTGGCCGAAAAAAGCCGGACGTGGGCGAATCTTCAGAGCACCTTGCAGCGTTCGTTTTACAATCGTCCGTTGGTCCCATTCGTTTTTCAGGGCAAATCGATCGCATTGACCGTGCTGGCGACGCCGTGCGAATCGTCGACTACAAGACATCGTTACATATTAAGAAACAAGAAGCTCTTTCGGGCGAGTCGTTGCAGCTTCCGATATACGGATTGGCATGGGACGCGATGCACGAGGGTGAACCTTGTCGCGAAGCGTCGTTTGTGGAGATCGGTTCGCACAAAAAGGTCGACGCCTTTACGAGAGCGGATGACGATTGGGACGCATTGGCGGATAACGTTCGCACGCGAGTGACGGAATTGACCCAAGGCATTCGCGGGGGGCATTTCCCACCGGATGCGCAGAAGGGTGGTTGTTTCGGTTGTAGCGGGCGGCGCGCATGTCGCTACGAGCAGGGCCGCATCGAGCGCAAACAGGCTGCCGAATCGTGAAACTGACGCCGGCACAAGAACGAGCAGCGACAACATCGGCGAAGCAGGTCTGTGTTCGCGCTGGTGCGGGGTCGGGCAAGACTGGTGTACTCGTCAGCCGCATTATGTATTTGATCGAATCGGGTGACGCGACGCTTGACCGAATCGTTGCGATTACGTTTACGGAAAAAGCAGCGTTGGAGATGAAGGCGCGTTTGCGCGCGGCGTGCCGTGATCGCGCACCGAAGGACGACTCGGAGAAACTTACGTTTTGGCGTACGGTCGAGCGCAGTGTAAGTTCAGCGCGCATTTCAACGATTCATGCGTTTTGCGCCGGCTTGCTGCGTGAACATGCGTTGCACTTGGGCGGCGATCCGGACTTCGCGATGTTAGAAGAAGCGGATTCACATTTGCTCCGGCGTGATGCGGCGCAACAGGAGTTGCTGCGTCTGTTGCAAGCGGACGATGAGGATGCGGCGCTCATTGCAGGTGAATTGGGTTTTGAAATGGCGATGAGCGCGATGCGTACGCTGCTGCGAAATGGTAGTGAAGCCGGGCGTGCTGTGGCACGTATGGGCGACCTATCTGTTCAGGATGTGAGGCGTGCATGGGGCGATATTGAGGCGTCTACCAAGGCGCGCGCGTTGCATTTTTTTCACGCAGACCCTCGTCCATCGGAACTTCGTGATGCGCTTATGGCGTTGGGCGGGTGTTGCAACGATGCCGAGGACGGGCGAGAACAGTTGCGGCGATCGATAATTTCTGAGATCGAATCGCTCGACGCGCTTGCAGACTATGATGCAATTCCAGCGTTACACGCGCGCCTCAAGAAACGGGCCGCGAAAGCAGACAAGGCGTGTTGGTCGCCGGAGTCTGCGGCGGACCAGGTGCTTGCCCTGCGCAAGCGTCTTGTAACCTTGGTTGAGGAGTACTGTTGGAAATCCTTGCCGGAAGAAGATGAAGCGCGTGCGGTCGAATTGACCGCGGCTTTTTTGCGGGTGTATGGGGAAATAGCGTCTGCGTACGACAGTGCGAAACTTTCACGGGTGTCGCACGATTTCGACGATCTGATCATTCGGTCGCGGCGAATATTGATGGAGAATCCAGCCATTCAGCACCGTGTCGCCAAGTCGATGTCGCATCTCTTAATAGATGAGTTTCAGGATACGGACGGATTGCAATACGATATCGCGGAGAGTCTCTGCGCGGTCGAGGATGGCCCTGCGCTGTTTGTTGTTGGTGATGCGAAACAATCGATTTATTTATTTCGCGGAGCGGAAGTCGAGACGTTTCGGGACGCAGAGGATTCGTCGGACGATGTTGTTTTGTTGGATGAGAACTTTCGTTCGCTGCCGAATGTACTCGAATTTGTGAACGATTTTTTCGCTGATACAGGTCGTCTCGCGGCGGTCGAGCCGGAGTATGGACGATTGGCTGCGCACCGAAATACGGGCGATCACGCGCGCATCGAGTTTCTTATTCCATCGCCGATTGAAGGCGTGACGGCGCTGGGCGACTACCGTCATGCGGAAGCGGATATACTGGCCAGTCGACTCAAGGAGATGGTCGATCAAGCGATCACCGTTGGGGAACGTGGCGAGGACGGCGAAATACAGCGCCCTGTTCAATACGGGGACATGGCCATTCTGTTGCGCGCGATGGGCGAAGTTCATATCTACGAGCAGAGTCTCCGCCGTCACGGGGTGCCGTTCACCATCGTAGCCGGAGCCGGATTCTATGAGCGGCAGGAAATTCGCGACGTACGCAATCTGTTATCGATCATCGCCGATCCGTCAGACGAAATTGCGTTGTTGGCATTTCTACGTAGTCCACTCGCGGGCCTCTCGGACGAAGCGTTGGCGCAAGCGACGGGGCTGTTGACGCAAGAGACGAGGTCGCTGTCCGGGTTTGTCGCATCGGATGCTGCGCTCTCCGACGCTGATCAGCAGATTAGGCTCGAACGCGCGCGCCGGTTGCTCACCGACACACGGACTCGCCGGGAGTGGTCTGCGCCAAACCTACTTCGATTCATTCTTGCGGAAACGGGGTATGAAGCGATGTTGTTGCGTCAGGAGTTTTTGGGCGAACAGCGCGCGATCAATGTTCGCAAATTGGTCGCGTTGGCCGAGTCGTTTGCACGCACTCGCAGTCCGGGCCTCATTCAATTCTTGGCGTACCTCGACGACATCGGCAAGACGGAAATTCGCGAAGGCGATGCGTTGGAACTGAGTCATGACCGCGATGCGGTCACGATTATGACGATCCATCAATCGAAGGGACTCGAGTTTCCGGTCGTCGCGATTGCGGATGCAGGCCGAAGTTCGGCGAGTAAATCTGAGGGGACGGTCGGTCGACACCGTAGTCTTGGCATTGCGCTTCGTACGACGGACGATGACGGAAAAGAGTTGGAGCCTGCGGCATGGGCTTGTATCAATCGGATGCGAAAGTGGCAAGATCGCGCTGAATCCGCTCGCATGCTCTATGTTGCCATGACGCGGGCCCGGGACTATCTCATGATCGGCGGTCCGGCGGGGGGCGTCCGTGATGGCGATAGTTGGATGAAGGGTTTTGATCGGTGGCTTGGTTTATCGGATAGAACCGACGGTGAATCGCTAGACGGCACCTCATGGCAAGGGGTGGTTTGGCGAGGGCCAAGAAGTACGCCGAAGCCATCTGCGGAAAACGGCGTGTTAGCGCCTGTTGATGTCGAGTTACTCCGCCGTCGAATCGATGGTGTCCGCTCAACGCCATCGCGCCACGACGTGTCGATTACTGCCCTCGCAGCAGCGTTGGCGGAAGAACGCACAGGCGTAGAACGTAGCGAACCGCGTGGGTCATCGCACAATCCTATGGCGCTCATTCGCGGCACGGCAGCGCATCGGCTTCTACAACTATGGAATTTCGAACGGGACTCGTACCCAACGCTCTCAGCTCTACTACACGGCACGGCATTGGATTTGAATGGGCGCGAGGAATTGGGCGCGGATCTTGAGTCCATCGCGGAGCGGTTTCGTAGTAGCACGCTGTTCGAACGACTGAAAACGGAATCCGTATTCGATAGAGAACTTCAGTTGCGTTGGAATATCGGTGGCGTGTGTATCAATGGCGTCATCGATGCGCGGCTTGGCGATGGCACGCTAGTCGACTACAAGACCGGTGCGCAGCACTCGTCACTCAGTGCGCAATACGAATGGCAATTACGACTCTACGCCGCGGCCATTCGCGCGATCACGGGAACCATGCCTCCGAGGGGCTTGCTCTGTTATCTCGACGTCGATCATGCACCGTGTTCAGAGTACGTCTTCGATAACGCTGTCATTGATGAAACGGAAACCCACGTTCATGCTGTTCTGCCTTCATTAACAATGGAGGCTGTTTAGCGTGTTAAATTCGCTCACGCGCGCGTTGTTCGCATTCCTGCTTTTCTTTGGCGGGACGGCCTGGGCGGATGTCCTCGATTCGCCGCCGTTTCGAATTGAGTTCGTGAAAAGCGATTCCGCGCTAGCCGAGCGATCCGCCGTCGTGTTACAAGATGCGCTGAAGGGTCTTCAATCCAAGTTGCCGCCGGGTGACGAAGTCATTACCGTGATCATTTGCCACACCATCGAAGAATTCACCGGGTATGCTGGCGCATTTGCACCGGGACGCATTTCGGGCGTCGCACAATCCAGCCGAAGTCTCATCGCGATGAAGGCACCGTATCTCGCCGTGCAGGGTGCGAGCGAATACGAGCCGACGTTGCGCCACGAATTGGTCCATATATTGCTCGCACGCAATAATTTGACCGTGAACATGCCGCGATGGCTGAATGAAGGTTTGGCGATGAGCCTGGGGCGGGAGCACGGTTGGAATGCTTCATTTCGCGTGGCGCAGATGTATCTGGAAGGACAGATTCTTACGCCGCGTCAATTGCATGTCGCGTTCGCGAGCTCCGGTTCTGAACTCGAATTCGGCGATGCGTATGCGCAGAGTCTTTCGATCACTCGGTACCTGCGAAAGCGGTTGGGAGAAGACGCATTCTGGTCGTTGGTGACCTCGTTGGACGATCAGACGTTCAGCGATGCCCTACGCGATCACGAAATCGACGGCATCCAAGTACTATGGGCGGAGTGGCAACGCTCGCTGTGGGTATTGACGATCATATTTTCGGTAGTGTCCGGATTCTCGATCTTTCAAGGGGCGGCATTCCTAACGATATGGTCGTACATTCGTCGGCGACGAATGGGTAAGGCCAAGATGAATGAATGGGATCGGGAAGACGGACTTGACGATTCGGATCCCAAGGATGAATACGTAGAGGATGAACCATACGAATGGGAATCGTATCACGACGATGACGAAGAACTCCGGTAACACCAATTACACTTACGCTATCGATGCGGGTGCGATATCAATTAAGCCCGTCACTCACTTGCCCGACTTCGGCGCGAACGCGGCCCACGGCGGCGTGCGCTTTTCGGTATTTAGTCAACATGCGCACCGGGTTTGGATCGCGCTGTTCGACGATGCCGCTGCAACAGCACCGATCTTGGAATTTGAATTGACACCTGAGACGTACCGTACAGGCGACATATGGGCGGCTGAAATTGCAGGGATTGGGACGGGGACAATGTACCTTTTTCGTGCCGATGGTCCGGAAGGACCCGAGCATGGCCACCGGTTCGATGAGACGCAGTATCTCCTTGATCCGTACGCGCGCGCGTTGTCCGGTGCGCCGAACGAAGGATCGGCGAAGTGCGTCGTCTCGGGATTACCCGACCCTGTTCCATGGGGTGATCGGCCACATATCGCCGATGGGGATGTCGTGATTTACGAAACACACGTCCGAGGTTTTACGCAGCACGCGTCGTCGGGTGTTGCTAAGCCGGGAACGTACTTGGGATTTATCGAGAAGATTCCGCATTTGGTTGACCTCGGCGTGACGGCGGTCGAGTTGTTGCCCGTACATGCATGCGGCGAAGGGGCACTCGATCGCACCAATCCACGTACCGGCGAAGGATTAACAAACTATTGGGGATACAACCCTGCGACATTTTTTGTCCCCGATCCACGTTTCGCTTCCGGCGACGATCCGCTGGCCCCACTCAACGAGTTTCGTGCTTTGACTAAAGCGCTGCACGATGCGGGCATCGAAGTGATCGTCGATGTCGTTTACAACCACGTTTCGGATACTTCGAAGGCGACGGACGTGCGGAGTTTTGCCGGGCTCGACAACGCGGCGTATTTTCACGTGGATGATTCGAGGGACTACATCGATTTTACGGGGTGCGGAAATTCCATCGATTGTAGCCACCCGGCGATGCGCAAACTTATCGTGGATAGTCTTCGGTATTGGGTGATGTATATGGGTGTCGATGGTTTCCGATTTGATTTGGCGGCGACGCTAATGCGTGATGCGGATGGTGCGATCAATCCACGTGCAGCGTTGCTCGACGATATTGCACGCGACCCGGTGTTGCGGCACGCGCGACTTATCGCGGAACCATGGGACTTGGGTGACGACGGATTTCAGTGTGGAAGTTTTGAGAGCCCCCAGTGGAGCGAATGGAATGCGCTCTATCGGGATGATATGCGCGGCTATTGGCGAGGCGATGGACATATGGCTGGGGCGATGGCGCGTCGCTTGTCGGGAAGTCACGACCTATTCGAGAATCACGGGCGCACACCTTCGCATAGCGTCAACTTCATCACGGCGCACGATGGTTTTACCTTGCGCGATTTGGTCACGTATTCCGAAAAAAGGAATGAGGAAAACGGCGAAGACAATCGGGACGGTTCAAACCATAACTTGAGTTGGAACTGCGGTGAAGAAGGCGAATCGGAAACAGAATCGATTCGGGATCTACGTCTTCGGATGCAGAAGAATTATTTGACGACCCTATTTCTGTCGATTGGAACTCCGATGATGTCGGGTGGTGATGAATTCGGTCGGACGCAACGCGGAAACAACAATGCGTACTGTCAGGACAATGACGTATCGTGGATCGATTGGACGTTTGCCGATTCGAATGCTGCGCTACATCGGTATTGCCGCGCGCTTATCCTGTTTCGCAAGGCGAATCCGGTGTTAGGGAGGTCGAAGTATTTCACCGGCGCATCGGAGGGCAATGGACGCGCGGATATCGAGTGGTTCGATTCGGCGGGCAAGGAGCCGCATTGGCACGGGGTGGGCGGCGCGCTCGGTTGTTGGATAAACGGTACGGAAAATGGTGGCACTGCCGTTTCGATTTTGATGAATCCGTTGAGGCGGGCGCGCACGTTTCATTTACCGATGGGCGGTTGGCGTGTGAGGATAAATACGTCCGCAGCGAGTCCTGAAGATATTACGCCGGCGGAAGAATCGCCGCGCCCGCGATCGGAAACGCTGATCGTGCCTTCGAAGTCGATGATCGTCTTGACGGGATCGGGAGGGTAGTCGGTCAAAATCCTGCCTCGAAGTAGAATCGTTGCTAGCCTCGATTACGTACGCATTCGCAGGGACAGGAAATTGTCTCACGCAAAGGCGCAAAGACGCTAAGAGAATGCATAGGATCCGAGTCTCGTTCCTTCATGTCGAGCGGAAGCGATTTCGCGCTGCGCTTTATGCATTCCCACGCACAGGAACGACCGCGAGAAATTGGGTCATGCTGAGCGAAGCCGAAGCATCTACCCGAACGCTACGGTGCGCCCAAACCCTGGTAGATTTCTCGGCTGCGCTCGAAATGACTGTTTGTTTCGATTTCATACCGCCGGTTATGCGGTCCCACCGGGCCATGCGAGTAAGAAACAAACAAGACGGCACTGTGTTGACCGAGCGTCTTCCATCAACGAGATTGCCGCAGTCGCCTAGGGCTCCTTCGCAATGACGGTGATGCAGATTTCCACGTAGGATTATTGGATAGAAGTTGTCGCGTTTCTCTGAGTGCTCTGTGAACTCTGTCCAGCTTTTCGGCGAAGCCGAATGCGGCGTTGTGGCTTAAACAGTCGCTGCAGTTATTGGAAGAGTTGGCGGATGGCGTCGGTACCGGGTGAATCGGTGAACTGATCGGCACCATCGACCAATAGACCGGTGATCATGTAGGCGAGTCCTACGCAGATGATCATGGCGTACAGCGCGAGCGCTGCTTTGACGACTTTATCGAGGGTGCCTGCCCAACTGGATTTGACGGGCATGGCGGACATGACGGCGACGGGCATGACATAGACCATCACCCAGAAGAACATCGGTTTGTTTTGGGTTAACAACCAATTCCATTGTCCGCCGATGAGGAGTCCTGTCCCGAGTATTTGTAGACTTAGGCGCGACATCACTAGCAGTAAGACGTAGGCACCGCCGTACAATCCTGTCCCGGCAATAGCCGTAATAACGGTACGCCGTACGATTGGAAAGATTCGAAGTCGCGGCAATGCGCCCTTTGGCGAGGCGACGTAAACGACCGCATAGAATCCAAAGTAGGCGGTAATCAGAAACGGGAGCAGCGGAGGGATAAATCCAAGGACGACTAGAACGAGTCGAATAAAATTCGCGTCAATACCGATTCGTTGCGCAACACCGGAACACACGCCGAGCCATACTCGATCGTCCCAGGAGAGAATGCTTCCGTCATTGCCAGACTCGGCCGATTCGTCGCGAAGCTTTTCGGCCTGGTTGAGCGGCGACCCATAATCCCCCAAGACCTCTTCCACTACAGTGACATCCTGGTCGTTGGCGGGTACCCGACCTTTGACGTCCGCATGGATGCGCGCGTTCAGTTCGGTCAACAATACGCGTCGGTCATCGGTGTCGACATCCCGTAGGTGCGCACCGACTTCCTTCAAGTAGTTGGTAATCTTAGTCTTGTTTTCTTCGCGTTTAGACATGAATTAACGACGCAACACCGATATCGCGCCCGGTTACAGCCTTTCGTTTTCGGCGATCCCGCGAGATTCTCGGAGATCACCCCCCGACCCGCGCGCATTATACAGCGGCATCCAGCGCTTTGAAACCATCTTGCGGACGGCACAAGAATCGGTAGATTCTGTGCCGTCCGCTTGATTGGGCAAGGTCACGTCACGGTCACACCGCACACTTCCGTCGCGATCGCGGCGATTGTGGATTGGGGGACTGCCCCCATCTGCACGTCGGCCGCGCTCAGGAATCGGCGATAGACGCTGTCCATCTCCTTGGGATTTGGTTGAAATCCAAGGCCGCGTACGCAATGTGCGACGGCATTCCGGCCTGAACGCGCCGTGAACACAAATCGATGGGCGTCCACTCCGACGACTTCGGGTGCCAGGAACTCGTAGGTCGCCCGGTTTTTCAGGATGCCGTCCTGGTGAATGCCGGAACTGTGCGCGAAGGCGTGGCGACCGACGACCGGGTGGTTGGGTGCGACGGGTACGCCAGTCGCTTTGGCCACTTGGCGGCTCAGCGTCTGGACGGATTCCAGGTGTACGCCGGATTCGGCGATAGATTTCACGTGTAGGGCTGCTGCAACTTCCTCGGTAGCGGCGTTGCCTGCACGTTCACCAATTCCGTTCACGGCGACTTCGACTTGTCGCGCACCATTGCGGACGGCGGCGACGGAGTTGGCGGTCGCCATACCCAAGTCATCGTGGCAATGCGCTGAGACAATGATGTCGTCGCCAACGAATCGAACGATTTCGCTGACCATCGCACCGTACTCTTCCGGTACCGAGTAGCCGACGGTGTCGGGGACGTTGACGCGCGTTGCGCCTGCACACACGGCGGTCTCGATGCATTGACGCAGAAAGACGCGGTCGGCGCGCGTGGCATCTTCGGCGCTGAATTGGACGACGGCTCCGTCTTGTGCGGCACGTTTGACCGATCGATCGATTCTCCGCAAGGCGTCGGCGCGGCTGATGTTCAGCTTGGCGTCCAAATGAACATCGGACACGCCCAGCACAACGTGAACGACCGGATCCACAGCATCGGCCAATGCTGCGAGCGCTGCGTCGATATCGGCGTCGCAGCATCGCGCAAGGGCTGCGACTTCGCAATGGCGGATCGTACGAGCGACGCGGGCTACGGCCTCGGCATCGCCCGGTGATGACGCTGGGAAACCTGCTTCAATCGTGGCGACGCCGAAGGCTTCCAGCGCGGCTGCGATTTCACATTTCTGATCCGCCGACAAATGGACCCCTGGCGTTTGTTCTCCGTCTCGCAAGGTGGTGTCGAAAATACGTACGTGTTGCTTCACAGTAACTCTCCTCAATTGCACCTAGGGTGCGTTCAATTCGTTGATTCATTTCGGATTGAACGACGGCCAAGCGGGTGGATTCGAGACCAGCAAGTCCCAATTCCATGTGACACCACCTCCTTTCGGTATTCAGCTTTCGCGCCTTTGCGCGGGCAAAAAAAAAACGCCGCAGACCTTGTGGTCCGCGGCGCCATATCTAATCCCGGTGAGGGGTAATTGCTAAAGATTTGGACGCATAACGGGCCTACAATCCTCCACGAGGAGGAGTGGGAGTAGCAGATCCGCTATACGTTTAAAACTAGTCATAGTATTCAACTCACCGAAAGTTTAGCCTACGTTTGGGTTTGGGATCAAGCGGTTTCTGATCGCCTGCGGTATCCGCGCTGCCTGATTGTGCGGCCCATTGGCTGGCCAACGCGCACAAACCCTCCATGGCGGAGCTGAGGCTGGTGAGTCCGCTGGTGAGATTGGCGTTGCTCAGGGCCCCGCTCACGGTCTCGAAGAGTGCGCTCTGCCGTTGGACCTTCTGCTTGAGGTTGGCCAGTTCCCGGTCACTGAGATTCAACCTGTTGGAGTTGATGAGCGCCTCGTTCAGCGATATCCAGGATTCGGAGATATTCGTCCATTGTTCGGTCAATGTGGCCAGGGTTTCTGTCCCAACGGCCTTGCCTTGAAGGGATTTTATCGACGTTTGGACATCTGCCAGGGATGCGTTTAGTTTCTGCACGGCGGCGTCAACATCAGGAACGTCGTTGCGTTCGAGGAGGCCGCCCATCAGATCCCGGATTCTCTGCAACGATGCAGCGGCGAGAGGGGCATTATTGCCTGGTGTGAGGGCGTTTGTGGCGTTCATGAATTCGGCTTGAATGGCGTCGATATCCGTCATCCACGTGGGGTCAGTGCCTGCACCCCAACCACGGTATCCGACATAGAAGCGAGACCAAGTTTCTTGGGCGGCTTTCAGAGAGGATCGTAATGGACGAAGGCGGCCTGCGTCTGCATCGGCAAACGCCTTGTCGATTGCCTTTTTGACGACCTCCACTTCGCGAGTGAGGTCGGCAAGATCAGCCGCAGCAGGCTGACTTCCAGCCATGAGTACAAGGGCAAGGACCCAGGCGGTCGCCGCGAATCCGATCTGTTTCGAAAAATAGTGTGTAGACATTATTGCGATCACGAAAGTTCCTCCATCTCTATATCCCCTTGTAGCGTCTACAGTTCCCTAAGGCTGAACGAACGTCGGGGACCCTGTCAAAACCGCCGCACCTTGTGCTAGACTGGCGCATGCACCGCTGCGTGTGCATCCCCCGAACGATGAATCATTCTACTCGTCTGCCATTCGCGAATCGACGACTGCTCTGCAGCCGTGCACCACTGTGTGCCCTGATCGTGCTTCTGCTTGGTAGCACATGGTTTACGACCGAAGCGGCCGCCCTTGAGGCTGGGTTCGCAAGGGCGGATATCACCCCGGTACTCGGCACGCCTTTGGCAGGCCGACTGGAGCGTTGGGGCCGTGGATCTGAGACGATTCACGATTCGCTCAATGCACGCTGTCTTTATCTGGATGACGGTAAGGCGAGTATTTTCCTGGTATCAGCTGACCTTTATGCGGTTTCTCCTGAATTGCGTTCGCGAGTGTTGGAATTAGCACCTCAAGTCGTGCCGCCGGAACGTATCGTGATTGCGGCGACTCATACGCATAGTGGTCCAGGCGGCATGGATCGCGGCCTTGTGCGGCGAGTGATGAGTGGGCGGTCCTCGCCGCGCGTACTTGAGGAAACAGCGCAGCAAATTGCGGGCTGTATGCAAGATGCGTACGACACCCGACGCAGAGCGGCCGTGGGGCATGCGACTGCCCTGTGGACACCGCCTGAGACACTGGTCGACGTAAATGTGCAGCCAGCACCCACTACGGTGTTGCGTGTGGAAGACTCCGACGGGGAGCCGATTGCGATTGTGGTGACGGCACCGTTGATGCCGGATAACGTCGGCATAGACGAATTGTTAACGCTCTCGGCCGATTTTCCGGGTTCAGTGTGTAAGGTGATCGACGATACGTTGAGTGATGAGGCCGGTGCGTTATTCTTCAATGGTGCCTCGGGAGATTTTGTCCGATCGAAAATGCAGGACACAACGTCGTGGATCGCGATCGATTCGATTGGAAGTTCGATCGGAACGCTCGCCTTGGCGCTTAGTGATTCAATTGCCTGTGGAGAACTGCCTATCGACGTTCGATCGACGGTGCAAACGATGCCGTTGTCGTTGGGAGACTCGTGGCTACCGAACGATTTGTTACTCACGCAATGCTCGATCGGTGATCTAGCGTTCACGTTTGTCCCGCTGGGGGTTAGCGCTGGCGTTTTCGAGAGCGTAGCGATGCCGGAGGAAGGCAAAACTTCGCACGTGGTCGTGGGGTATACAAACGGGTTTGCGGGACACGTCGTTCCAGGGTCTGAATTCGCTGCGGACACTGCTGCCGCACGTCTCCACTATTTCGGCCCGTACATGGTTGATCGCCTGACATCAGGGGTTACCGGAATGTTGGAGCGTGGCGACGATTCAGAAGCGTCGACCCAAGCAGAGCCCTCAACAACAAATCCAGTAGCGGAACACGTGGGTGGTATCTACATATTGAACACGATGGATACGCCGGGTGCATCTCGTGGTTCAGCCCTTTCGGACCTTGTTCGAACGTCATTCACGCGACGCATTCATGAACCGACCGCAGCAGGTACGTTATTACCGAGCAGTCAGGTGTTGGCGCATGTCCCGTGGTTTGTCGATGCGTCCCCTGTTTCACTCTTGCACTTGGCATTCGAGACTCGGTCGGCATGGGCTGCGTTGGATGCAAATCAGCAACGGCATGTGAAGGGTTTTGCGAATGGTGCGGGATTGCCATTGGAAGCGGCGTGGTTGTTGCAACACGAAGAAGCGCTGTTGGGATACGCGGGCAATTCACCGAATGCACCTTGGGACGACCGCACGCTGATGTTCGCAGTGCATGGCGACAAGGCGGGCGCAGAAGGACTGATCGCCGGGATTCGAATTCCTTGGGTGCAGTTGGAAGCGCCCATGATTCGACGGGGCGTTTCCGATTCTGGAATGTCGTTTGCTTCGTTGACGCCCGCACACGCCATGGGATCAATCGCGGGCATGAATGATGCCGGAATTGTGGTGTGTGCCGTGCGCAACAGTGAACGTGGCCGACCTCGTTTGGCCCTTCCCCCACTCCCGATCCAACTGGAGCGCGCGTTGGGATTGGCGAAGAGCGCGGATGCCCTCATAGCAGAACTGGCATCGACGGCATCAATGGACGGATTTGACCTATTCGTTGCGGACATGGCGGCGGAAAAGGCGCTGGTCGTTCGAGGTTCAATGGAACCGGAGTCACCGTCTTTGGCTCGAGGGTTGACGGCGGGCCGGGCGATCGAATCGGGATCGACTAATAGTGATCGCGATGATCCCAGGCGTCTTCTCGTGGACTTCGTGAAATCGGAGCGAATCGTGTCGGCTGATGAGTTGGCGTCTTTTGTCGTCGATTTGAGCGCGGCGAAACCGCAGGGCGATCTGACTGAAGCGTTTGTATCAATCCTTTTCGAACCGAAAGCGAAGAAGTTGCGCATTCGCTTCGAGAACAACTCCGAAGCCACCGGAGATTACGTAACGGTGTCTTTGCAGGCGAATGCGTCGTGAGCGAGACCGTCCGCAGTTATACACGAGTGTCACCACGAACGTACCGCCCGCCCGGTCGTTCGCGTAGCGGCAAATGGATCTTGTTAATTGTTGTGATCGCATTGATTGTCGGCGGCCTAGCGTGGTTGACACGGGACAGCCAGCCGATTGCGAATTTCTTTCCACGCGATCAACGTTTGGGCGCGGTCATTAATAATCCGATTGAATGCCGGTCTCGCATTGTTGCCTCGCCGCTGTGGAGTGCATTGCCGGACGATGCTCGTCTCGCCAATCTTCCGGAATTGTTGATGCAGAATTTCGGGATGCCTGAGTGGGTATTGAATAATCTGGTGCGCGAGCGGATCTACGTCGCGGCCAATGACCTAGACACCTTCAGTGATGTGGTTTGTCTCTCACGGATGACGCGCTTAGGCGCGCTCTTCGAGCGTACGTTCAGCTTGATCGGTTGGGTTGATTACGATTCGTCTGGCGGGCTGGCGCTACGGCATTTGCCGGATGAAGAAATCTATTATGCGGTTCGCGGGCGTGTGCTGGTGGCCAGCCCTTCGCGCGATACGCTGATCGAGGCATTGACGCTGCCCGCGGAAGCCGCCATCACAGAAGATGACTTGCAAGCGTTGGGACAGCACGGCCCGGAAGATGTACAGGGGATTTACGTGCTGGATGCGGAATCATTGTTGGGCCGTAATTTTGCGCATGTTGGGTTCGCGGTGAAGGTCGTGGCGGATGAAACGCGGTTGGATTTGCGGGCGGTTCCGCATGAGAACGCGCCACGGCTTTTTAGAGAGCTCATCGCCGATGCATCTCCTCGCGACCTTGCCGAACCGCCGCCGGGATTGGCGGCGCTTTCATTGGACTTCGGACGACCGGCGGCTGACGTATGGAAAGCGGCATTGGCTGCTGCGGGCCAAAGTGGATGGCCTGGCCAAATCGATGACATGATGATGGAGGCGGAGGTCAGGAATTGGGCGGATGTTCGCGACCTGTTGGTCAACTTGACGGGTTCGCAAGGACCGGGCGTTCGCGTCGCATTGGCGGGAATCGAAACGGATGAATTCGTCCCTCTGCCTGAACTGGCGTTCACGTTCGATGCGGATCGAAACAGTGTGATGGAGCTGTTGGCCGTGGCCTCTCAGCCTTCGCCGGGCGACGAAGGGTGGGCGATGTGGCCGCGGTATGATGCCGCTATTCAGCGACTGTATATTCCGATGGCGGGTGGACCCGCGTTGGAACCGACGGCAGGCGTTTACGGAGACGGACTGTTATTGGCGAGCAGCCGCCGGGTTGGGGATGATCTGTTGGGGCGGGCCTATGAGCGCCGCCCTACCACGAAACCAGGGAACCTATACCTCCGCTTGAATCCGCAGGCCTTTGTAGAGCAATGTGTCGAGGCGGGCCGACTGTTGGCGGAGGATGGTTTGCTTCGGGGGTATAGTACGGAGACGTTTGACGATCAGGCCGCACGTTGGCAACGAGCAGCGGCTGCGGTCGAGTCCACCTGGGGAATCGCACGGGCGGAATCCGGAACGGTAACCGCCGAAATTCACGTTGTAAGCCGAAGCGGCTCGTGACAGAATAGGCATGCACGAACAAGAAGAAACAGGAGGGTCGATGGCTCAGCCCGCTCCCATCATCGTCGACGAGGCGACTGACGAAATATTGCGCGTCCACTTGGACGTGTTTCAAGGACCATTTGAAGTGTTGCTGTACCTGATCAAGGTGCAGGAAATCGATGTGTTCGATATTCCGATCGTCAAGATTACGGATCAGTTCGTGGCGATATTGGAACTGATGAAAGACGAGAATCTTGAGGACATCGGCGATTTCATGGTCCTCGCGGCAACGCTGATTCAAATCAAATCCAAGATGCTGTTGCCGGTTGAATCGGATTCAGAGGATGATGATGAATTCGGTGAAGACCCGCGCTTGGAATTGGTGGAAAAACTGCTGGAGTATCGGCAGTTCAAAGACGTGACGGAGCGAATGCGATTCTTGGAAGATGCCCGCAATGGTTGGTTTTCGAGAGATTCGAAACCGTCGATTGAGGACGATGCGGAAGAGGAATTGCTCGAGGTCACGTTGTTCGATCTGACCCAGGCGTTTCGTGGGGTGTTGCGCTATTTCGCGCCGGATGATCCGCACATCGTCAACTCGGAAGAATATTCAGTCGATGACAAGATCGACTACATCAAGAATAGCCTCGCGGAGAACGGCAGCATCTCGTGGACGGAAATGTTGGAGGCCAGCGGTAACCGAGTGGAACTCGTTTGCTATTTCCTCGCAATCCTGGAGCTGTGCCGAAACAATGTAATCCGCGCAATGCAAAGTTCGGAGTTCGAGGAAATTCGGCTCTTTCCCGCAAAGGACGCCGAGACGCAATCGATCGCTTCTTGATCAATTGGTTCAAACGATCGAAGCCGCTAGGTGCGCAGGGCGAGGATGCGGCGGCGAAGTATCTCAAACGAAACGGCTTCAAAATCCTTGCGCGTAACGCGCGGTTGAGCCGCTATGAAATTGACATTATTGCCCGAGAGGGGGACACCATCGCTTTTGTTGAAGTAAAAACACGTAGGTCGGATTCCATTGCGCATCCGGAGGAAAACGTTGATGCGCGGAAACGCAATCACATCCGCCGTGCCGCGCATGTCTATATCGCCAAACATGGTGATGACGAGACGTATTACCGGTTTGATATCGCATCGGTCTTGATTCCAGAGGGCGGTCGTCCGGCCATCACGCTCTACCGAAATGCGTTTTCCGATGAGTAATACGTCGCGGTCCGGTCTACTCGAAAAGCTCAATTCCTTCGATCCGTCCGTCCGACGTGAGGCGCTTGAGGCTTTGTGGCATGCGTCGTCTGAGGGCGACATTGAATTGGCCGAGGAGTCACGGGCGGTCAATCTCCATTGTCACACGTTTTACTCGTACAACGGCTATGGCGATTCGCCTTCGACTGTCGCGTGGAAGGCACGAGTGGCGGGCCTGTCAGCAATCGGTATCGTGGACTTCGATGTGCTGGACGGCGTGCGTGAGTTTTTGGATGCGTGCCGCCTGTTGGATTTACGCGCATGTGCAGGTATCGAGACGCGGGTGTTTGTTGACCGCTTCGGGAAAGACGTCATTAATTCGCCGGGCGAACCGGGTATCGCCTACCACATGGGGGCAGGTTTCACGCCGGATTGCGACACGGAAGCCGCTTGGGTCTCATCGCTAAAGGCGACGGCTCAAGATCGAACCCGAAGCATCGTTGAACGGGTAAACGCGCACGTACCTGAGGTTGCGATCAACTATGAATGTGACGTGTTGCCGTTGACGCCGCAAGGCAATGCGACGGAACGGCATGTGTGTATCGCGTATGAAACCAAAGCGCGTGAAGTGATGAGTATCTCCGCAACGCGCCATGAATATTGGAGTGGAAAGTTGGGGGTGCCGACCAGCGATATCGAGGTCAAAGAGTCTGATACGCCGCTCATGCACGCGCTCATTCGATCGAAACTGATGAAGCAAGGTGGGGTCGGATATGTAGCCCCGGAAGGTCCGGATTTCCCGAGTATAGAAGCGATGAACGCGAATGTATCCGAGGCAGGCGCATTTCCCGTGATGGCGTGGTTGGATGGCGCAAGCGCCGGCGAGAAAAATCCTGGAGATTTGTTGGATTACATGATCGAATCGGGGGCGGAAGCCGTCAATATCATTCCGGATCGAAATTGGAATGTCGCGGATGAGGATGCCCGTCGTGGCAAAGTGAAGAAGTTACATGCGTTTGCGGCAGCGGCGGAAGAACGTGCGTTGCCGATGCTAGTAGGCACGGAGTGCAACGCCCATGGTCAACGGTTTGTGGATGATTTTTCAGCGGAAGAAATGGCGCCGTTGGTCGCCCCTGCATATGACACTGCGATGCTCATGCATGCACACACGATTCTTGCACCGTATGACATGGGCTATGCGTCGGCGTGGGCACGTCGGCACTTCGAGGATCGGAAAGTTCGAAACGCTTTTTACACTCAAGCAGGAGCGTTGTTAGATCCGAGCGAACTCACCACTGAACCGAGTTGGAATTCAGAAACATCGCCCGACGACATCTTCGCATCGCTTGGGCACTAGAAACTTAAATAGGGACAGTAACCATTTATTGTACTCATCATCAGAAACCGACGTTGCCCGGGACTCTAATAAATGGTTACTGTCCCTATTTAAATCTCTATAGCGAAACCTGAGGGGCTTGGCGTACTTTCGGTTCATCGATCTCGAAGAATTCGCGGCCGTCGAAGCCGAACATTCCTGCGATGATGTTCGATGGAAACATCTGCACTTTGTTGTTGTTCTCGCGGACGTTGCCGTTGTAGAACCGTCGCGCGGCTTGAATCCGGTCTTCGGTGTTGGTGAGTTCGTCTTGCAGATCGAGGAAGTTCTGATTGGCTTTCAGTTCTGGATAGGCTTCGATGCGGGCCATCAAAGATCCCAGGGCTCCTTGAAACGCATTCTCCGATCGCGCTTGGCTCTCTGGTGATCCGTGATTGGCTGAGGCTTGCTCGCGCATCTTCGTTACGGTTTCGAGTAGCTCGCGTTCGTGTGTCGCATAGCCTTTGACTGTGTTCACGAGGTTTGGGATGAGGTCGTAGCGGCGTTGAAGTTCGGTTTCGACGCCGGACCAGGATTCATCGACGTGGTTGCGCGTGCCGACCAATCCGTTGTACGTAGCGATCACAAAAATCAGCGGCACAAGTATTACCACTGCCGCGACGATGGCGATGACTTCCATGGACTAAAAATCTCCGTTGGTGGTGTGGGTCATGATGCGTATACATAGTCGGGAATGAGCTCCCGGATTTCGCAGAGTTGGTCGAGGCGGCGTTCGAATTGATCGACGGCCAGCTTGCGGTCGAACGCCAACGCAATGCATTGGCTTTCGAATTCTACGGACAGCGCTTTGTCCTGAAGTAAATATTCCATCATTCGCGTGTGGCAGATGTCGTACGCGAATTTCTTGTCCGTACTGCGCACGGTGAATGCCTTGGAAAATTCGATGGATTCAAAATCGATGTCGTCGTATCCCATCATCTGTCCAATTTTAGACATAAAGTTTTCGGGATAGATGCGCAGTTCGGGGAAGAAATGGGTTTGGTGCAAGATGAAGAATGAAAAGTAATGGTGGTGCGTTTGACGGCGACCCTTTGAATCGGTGGAGTAGGTTTCGTAGTGATAATCAAATGCGTGAACGGGATGGCCGCGATACTTTCCTTCGAGGACGTTGAAGGCGTAGCGGTTGGAACCTTGATCCAGTTTGTTGAGAAATGAATACCGACTCCCGATGCTGCGGTCTTTGCGGCGGTAGCGCATGCCGAGTTTCTTGGCGAGTGCGTGAAACGCTTCACGACGTTTCTTGGCCTGCCACCAACTGAATGCACCGCCGATGATGACGAGGGCGATGATCCCGCCAATAAACAGTACGCTCTGCAGATCTTCCATGGACAGTACCGGATGTTGAACCCCGAAACGCTTACTATAACACGAGTTTTGACTAAGATCCGCGATGGCCTCTGTTGTCGCGAGCGTAGAATTGTGCCAGAATACTGTTCTATCGGTTTTGAGTTTCGACGTTGAGGAAGGCTGGAGTCGTATCATGAAAATTGCACGCATTCTGGAATTGCTTGTCGGCGTCGCTTTCCTCTATGCGGCCGCGACGAAGGCGTACGACATGCGTGGTTTTTCAATACAGATCCGTGGCTACGGGATTATTCCCGGAAGCCCGGACACGCACATGGCAATGGCGTGGGTCATGACCATCATTGAAGCGGTGATTGGTGCCGCACTTATTGCAGGATTGCATTTGCGTGGGATGGTCTTAGTCGCAACTGCTGTATTGCTGGTCGGGTTCACGGGACTGATTGCGTGGGGTTGGGCGTTTCACGGATTGGAAGACTGCGGCTGTTTCGGAACCTCGATACAGATGACCCCAGAGCAATCGATCGCGAAGAATATAGTCCTTCTCTTCATGACAGGGTTCTCGTGGTTCAAGTTGCACAAGGCGTCGCCGGAAGTCGATCGAAAATTGAGGAGTCCGGGGTTGGCATTTGCTGGCGCGGGACTTGCCGCGGTCTTTGCGGCAACCCTCCTTGGCAACAAGCCCGTAACACCCGACTATGAAGCACCAACAAACATTAGCGAAGAAGTGCTCAAGGATCAGCCGTTCGCGAAATTCGTGTTTCCGAAGGATGATGGGAGCGAGCGCAATCTAGGAACTGGAACGTATGTAGTACCCGTTCTCAACGCGACGTGCGATCATTGTCGGGACTCTGTTCCACACTTGAATGAAGCCATGCAAACTCCGGAATACCCGGACATCGTCGCCCTTGTCGTTGCTAATGACGACGCGGAGATGGATGAATTTCAGGCGATTACGTCTCCTCAATTCGAGACGTATGTAATCGGCATGTTGGATATGTTGGAGTTGGTAAAGGAAGGCGCTCCGCCCGTCTTTTACCATGTTCTTGATGGCGCGGAAGCGGGCTATTTGCAAGCGGATGAGCTAACAGTCGACGACTTGCTCGAACTGGCTGGCTCCGGTGAATAGCGTGATGACTCACGGCTAGATTCCGTGTCCTCGCCGCCGGAACAGCCACCGATTCTTTATCGCCGCAGTACGATCTTGTTTGTGATCTTCTTCGGAGTGGGGGTGTTGACGATTCCGTTGATTTGGCAGAGTCCTGCGTTTGGCCGCAAGGAAAAGATGTTCTGGAGTGTTGTCGCTGCGGCATACACGACGTTGATGGTGGTGTTGATCATTGTGTTCGCGGTGATGATGTACGAGTTGACGGTCGGTCGGATGGGCGAGATCTACTGAGCGCGATTCAGAATCACAGATTTGGCCTGCGGCGGCTTGTTACCGACTCTGCATCGCGACGTTCGTAGATATTTCTGCTGTCATCCCGAGCGAAGCCGAGGGATCTTCTTCTGTACGCGCGATCAACTTGAAGCGCAGGGTAGATCCCTCGGCTGCGCTCGGGATGACGGACTGGATTCCGAGACGTTGATATTGTTGTATCCCGTTTCGCGCGGGCAAGCTGCCCCAGTCCAACGTGGTGAGACCCAGCCAAAAGAGACTTCTACGGTAGCGAATTTCGTCGCGCCAATTGAGCGTCGTATAACGACGTCGGTGACAATTGATTGCCCTCGTTGATGCCTTCTCGATAGTCGGCGGGGCCGGTGCCGGTTGCGTTGTCGCCGATCATCGCGGTTACAACAATCATGCCTTCGGTGCCGATGATGTAGCCGTTGCCGTATTGCCATGATGAGAGTATGCCGCCGCCGAGGGTGTTCCAATAGACGCTTTGGGTAACGGAATGTCCCGCGCCGGAGCTCCATGCGTTTCGATTGCCGCCGAACCAACCGTCTCGAATTGTACAGTTGTCGACAAGGTTCGCCATAGCGAGTGAATGGTGATACTCGCAAAATCCGGGGTAACCGATGGGGTCGTTTTTTGAGGTCAATGCGTGGCCGCCGGAACTGGTACACCGCAGAAACACGCAACCGCTCGTTCCGAAGTCCCAGTTCTGAATAAAATTGTGGCGTCCGCCTATGGCAACGCTGTCACGAATCAGTACTTCGTTCACGCGGGATATTTCGTAGAGGTAACCGCTCCCCCCTCCCCCACGGTTTTGCGGTTTTTGCATCGAGCAACCCGTAATCGTGACTCGTTTGGAATCGAAGATTTTGATGCCGCTGCATTGAAGGTGGAATCCGCCGTTGCCCACGTCTGGATTGGGCGACTGGAATGACTCGACGCTATCAATCCAACAATCTTTCACGTTGGTCATTAGCACGGCGTGGTTGAGGCGTTCTTCCCATGCGGCGTCCCAATCGACGGCGGTCGCGATGCCCAACAATTCAATTCCGCATTCGGCGAGGAAACCGGATTCGCGGCGGAGACTAGCGGCGTCGCGCAGTTTCGCTGAATACCGTAGCGGAACGTCTAACGTGATGGTGTGAGGCGTGGCAGTCTGGTCAATTTCGGTGATCGTACGTTTAAAGAACGATCGCCATTGACCATTGAAGGCTTGCCAGGTGCCTGTCATCCCGTGTTCTTCTACGAAGGCATCGGTGATGACCCAGCCGACGCTAATCTCATCGCCAACTGTGAGCGAACCAGCATCGGCGACTTTGACGAAGTGTGATCGGCTCACGCCGTCTTCCGCGAGAAGGATGTCGGTTTCGCGCTGGACGTTGCCCCGGAAGGTGATATGGCCTTTGGATGTCATGCCGGAGGATCGGGTGAAGTAGATGCGCGATGAGTTGGGGCCTGCGCCTCGAAGGACGGTGCCGGGTGTCGTGATGCTGAGTACGTCGTCGCAGCGATAGAGGCCAGTGGGAATCATGACGACTCCACCAGCAGTCAATGAATCGATGGCCTGCTGAATGGCTTCGGTCGAATCGGCGCTGCCGGTCGGGTCTGCGCCGAAATCGACAATCGATACTTGCGGGCTACCGGATTTTAGGGGCAACGGTTGATCGCCGTTGTGGTAACCGGCGTAGGAAAAATCGTGAAGAAAGTGTCCGTCTGGCGCGGTGAATGCGGGCGTCCAATTGCTGGGAAATAGTACGCTCCGCCATCCCGAGGCTTGGTCTGGGCATGCGCTGGAAAGCAGTGCCAACAAGGTCAATCCGACAAAGAATGTGTGGTGACGGCGTATAGGAATCAAGACCTTCTCCCCCGAGTGCTTTCCTATCGTGAAGAATATCGAAGCGATTGCGGGGGCGCAACCGTTGGAAGCGGTTGCGATGCTGTCGGTATACTTGATCAGATCGGTATTGCACTCAATTCGCATCGGGAAACACGATATGGCGACACTCGAAATCTATAAGCCGAAACATCATGTGCGCGTTATCACGGCGACGGCCCTTTTTGACGGTCATGACGCGGCGATTAACATTATGCGTCGCATTCTTCAGGACTCAGGTGCGGAGGTCATTCACCTCGGGCATAACCGGTCGGCCCAAGAAATTGTTGATGCAGCCGTGCAGGAAGATGCGCACGCGATCGCCGTGACATCGTACCAAGGCGGCCACGTCGAATTCTTTAAGTACATGATCGACTTGCTGAAGGAACGCGGTGCGGGTCATGTCTGTGTGTTCGGTGGTGGAGGCGGTGTCATTGTGCCGGATGAGATCCGGGAGATCGAGGACTTCGGTATCGAGAAGATTTATTCACCGGAAGACGGGCGCACGATGGGTTTGCAAGGCATGATCAATCACATGCTCGAACGGTGTGACCGCGAATTGGACATCAAGCAATTGCTCACCACGGACGATCCGCCTGACCGCGCAAACACCGTCCGTCTCTCACGATTTATCACGGCGTTCGAAGAAGCGAAGTCCAGTCCGAATGGGCAATTGACCGAACTGAAGGCGAGAGTTGACGGTGCCGTACAGGCGGTCCCCGTACTCGGGGTTACGGGGACGGGTGGCGCAGGCAAATCGTCGTTGGTGGATGAGTTGCTGATCCGGTTTATGAACGATTTCCCCGACTTCAGTGTCGCGGTGTTGTCAATCGATCCTTCGCGACGACGGACCGGCGGGGCATTGCTCGGTGATCGTATTCGCATGAATTCGCTCGGTCGCGGCCGAATTTTCATGCGGTCGTTAGCCACACGTGATACGCACAGTGAAGTATGCGACGCCCTTGAGGAAAGTATCGACGTTGTTAAAGCGGCAGGATTCGATCTCATCATCGTGGAGACGGCGGGAATCGGCCAGGGTGATGCGGCGATCGTTCCGTTTGTAGATGTAGCGCTTTATGTGATGACGGCTGAATTCGGTGCGCCTTCGCAACTCGAAAAAATCGACATGATCGATTTCGCCGACGTTATCGCAGTGAACAAGTTCGACCGACGCGGTTCGGAAGATACCGTCGCGTATGTGCGTAAACAGTATCAGCGCAATCGCAAGTTGTTCGATGAACCGATGGAGTCGATGCCCGTATTCGGCACCATGGCTTCGCGGTTTAATGATGAAGGCCTTACGGCGCTGTATCACGGTATCGTCGATGCCGTGCGCACGAAGTGTGGTGTGGATTGGCAGCCTGTTTTGGAAAGGCCAGAGTCGACCATCACCGGCGCACGTCAAGCGGTGGTGCCGGCGGAACGGGTGCGATATCTGTCAGAGATTTCGGAAACCGTTCGCGTGTATCACACGTGGGCTGAAGAGCAGGCGGACATCGTAGAGAAAGCCGGGCAGCTCAGTGGCGCCATGGAACAATTGGATGGCGGGTCTGATGAATTGCAACGGAAGCATGATGAAGTCATCGGCCGTTTGGACGCACGCTGTAAGAAATTGATTGACGGTGTCGATCAGTTGGTTGCGGATTATCGTGCGGATGAATTTACCTATACCGTGCGTGATAAGGAATATCGCGTTCCGTTGTCGACAGAGACGCTCTCGAAGAATCGACTGCGCCGTGTAGCCATTCCCAATTTCAAGAATCCGGGCGACTGGATGCGGTGGCTTCTCCTCGAAAATGTGCCGGGACGTTTTCCTTTTACTGCCGGCGTGTTTCCGTTCAAGCGGGATGATGAAGATCCTACACGGATGTTCGCGGGGGAAGGCGACGCGAAGCGGACGAACGAGCGGTTCAAGTTTCTTTCGCGTAACTCAGACGCGAAACGCCTTTCGACTGCGTTCGATTCCGTCACGCTCTACGGTTGGGACCCTGATGAACGACCGGACATCTACGGAAAAATCGGCACATCCGGCGTTTCCATTTGTACGCTGGAAGACATGAAAGTTTTGTATAGCGGGTTTGATTTGACCGCGCCGACGACTAGCGTATCAATGACGATCAATGGTCCTGCGCCGGTTATTCTCGCTTTCTTTTTGAATACGGCGATCGATCAGCAGATCGACGTGTTTCGCTCAGAACAGAGCCGCGATCCGAACGCGGACGAAGCTGCGCGTATTAAAGCGGACACATTGCGCGCGGTGCGCGGCACAGTGCAAGCGGATATCTTGAAAGAAGATCAAGCGCAGAATACGTGTATCTTCGCTACAGACTTCGCGCTGCGCATGATGGGCGACATTCAGGAATACTTTATCGAGCAGGAAATTCGAAACTTCTATTCGGTTTCGATTTCCGGATTTCACATGGCGGAAGCGGGCGCGAATCCCATTTCGCAAGCGGCATTCACGTTGGCTAACGGGTTTACATATGTCGAGTATTACCTCGCACGCGGCATGGACATCGATGACTTCGCGCCAAATCTATCGTTCTTTTTCTCCAACGGGATGGACGCGGAATATGCCGTACTGAATCGTGTGGCGCGGCGCATATGGGCCGTGGCGATGCGGGACAAGTATGGGGCGAATGAGCGGTCGCAGAAATTTAAGTTGCATGTGCAGACGAGTGGGCGTTCATTGCACAGCCAGGAATTCCAGTTCAACGACATTCGCACGACCTTGCTCGCGCTGACCGCGTTGTATGACAACTGTAATTCGCTGCACACGAATGCATATGACGAGGCGGTCACCACGCCAACCGCAGAATCGGTCCGTCGCGCCATGGCGATTCAGCTCATCATCAATCAGGAATACGGCATTTTCAAGAATGAGAATGTGATGCAAGGTTCGTACATCATCGACGAACTTACCCAACTCGTTGAAGAGGCGATCCTGTCGGAGTTTGACCGGTTGACCGAACGTGGCGGCGTCCTAGGCGCGATGGAAACCGGGTATCAACGCGGCAAAATTCAAGAAGAATCGATGTATTACGAACACAAGAAGGCGGACGGATCATTTCCAATCGTCGGCGTAAACACGTTTGTGAATGAGGAAATGGATGCGGACGCGGAAACGGGGAACTTGGAATTGAGCCGTGGCACGGAAGACGAAAAGCGGTCGCAAGTCGAAGGCGTGCGCGCCTTTCAGGCTTCGCATGCCGATGCTGCGCCGGAAGCGTTGAAGCGGTTGCAAGCAGTCGCGACGAGTGATGGTAACGTATTCGCAGAATTGATGGACGCGGTGCGGGTGTGTTCGTTAGGGCAGATTACGCAGGCGTTGTTTGAGGTTGGCGGTCAGTATCGGCGGAGTATGTAGGCGCGACAAACCGCCTCACCACAAAGGCACGAAGGGCACAAAGAGAAACACAAAGGTGCTTCGCGCGGGATTTTAAATAGGGACAGTAACCTTTTATTCGCATACACTTCGTGAAATGCCATGCAGGAATAACGGAACAAGCCGGATCGCGGTTGTCTGTGTTTATCCGTGTGCATCGGTGGCTAAATCATGCCAACAGTTGCGGGACAACATTGCCCGCGACATCTGTCAGCCGGAAATCGCGTCCACTGAAGCGGTAGGTCAGTTCTTCGTGATCGAATCCGAATAGGTGAAGTAGGGTTGCGTGGAAGTCGTTGACGTGGATGGGGTCGTTGGCGATGTTCCAGCCGATATCGTCTGTTTCGCCGATGACTTGTCCGCCTTTGATACCGCCGCCGGCCATCCATGTGCTGTACGCGAAGGGGTGGTGATCGCGGCCGGTGTTGGGTTTGCGGAATCCTTGCCGGTTTTCGCCGAGCGGTGTGCGCCCGAACTCAGCGCCCCAAACAACGAGCGTTTCGTCGAGTAGACCGCGTTGTTTCAGGTCGGTCAGTAGGGCGCCGATGGGCTGATCGCACATCTGGCAATTAAAGCCGAGCCGGTCATCGACGTTTTCGTGGTGATCCCAGGTCGCGTGGTAAATGTTGATGTGTCGTACGCCGCGTTCAACCATGCGTCGCGCGAGTAAACAATTGGTGCTGAATGATTTGAATTCGTCGCCGCCGCCGTTACGCAGTTTTTTCCAGTCGCCCTCTTCGCGGTTCACACCGTACGCTTCTAAGGTCGCATCCGTTTCGTTGGAGAAGTCGATGAGTTCCGGTGCGGCGGATTGCATGCGGAAGGCGAGTTCATAGGCCGCGACGCGCGCTAAGACTTCGGGGTCGAGCGTTGCTTCGTAATGTTTTTGATTGAGGTCGCGTACGGTATCAAGCCCACGGCGTTGACAATCGTGCGGTAGCCCTTCGGGATTGCTCAAATGCAAAATGGGATCGCCTTGATTGCGGAACAATACGCCTTCGTAGGTTGATGACATGAACCCGCTTGACCAGTTTGACGCGCCGCCACTTGCTCCACGCCCAGACGTCAGCACGACATAACCTGGCAGGTTTTCGGATTCGGATCCGAGACCGTAGTTGAGCCATGAACCGACACTCGGTCGACCGAACGTGGGCACGCCAGTGTTCATCATCAATTGACCGGGGTGGTGATTGAACGCTTCGGTGTGCATGGATCGAATGAGCGCGATATCGTCGGCACGAGCACCAATATTCGGGAGTAGGTTCGATAGCTCCATGCCGCATTCGCCGTAACGCTCGAATGTGCTGTTGCTGCCTTTGAGTACTGCTGAATCTTTTTGGATGAATGCGAACCGTACTTCATCCGTCATCGAATCGGGCAGGGGTTGGCCGTCCAATTCGCGTAGCTTTGGTTTGGGATCGAATAGTTCGAGTTGACTTGGTGCGCCGGCCATAAAAATGAAGATGCACGCTTTCGCTTTGGGTTTGAAATGCGGCGACTTCGGACTAAGCGGATTGAGAATATCGCCGGCGGGTGTGGCGAGTGCGTTATCGCTGGCGAGCATTTGTGCTAAGGCCAGACCACCCACACCGCTGGCAGCTGTCGACAGAAACTCGCGGCGTGATTGCGCAATGTGCTGCGTTAAGGGGTCCATGCCGTTACTCCCGCGTCACGAATTCGTCGAGATTCATAATGGTGCGTGCGACCGCGATGTACGCGGCTGACTCATGTGCCTCGATCCCTTCGGACTCGAAGGCTTTGATGAACCGGCCCGCCTCTTCCGGCGCATTCTTGAACTGATCGAGTTGATTGTTTAGCAGCGCGATCAAGCTGTCGAGTTCATCTTCGTCGGGTTCACGCGAGACACACACGCGAAACGCATGGCGCACCCGTTCGCGCGGATCGGAAGACGCACTGGCCAAAGATCGCTTACCAAGTCCTTTTGCGCATTCGACGAACACGGGGTCGTTCATCAATGTGAGCGCCTGGAGCGGCGTGTTGGACCGTCCACGACGTACGCACGTCGTGTTGGAGTCGGGGCAATCGAATGTCATTAGCATCGGATAGGGTACAGTGCGCTGAAATAAAATGTAGAGTCCGCGCCGATAGCGATCCGATCCTGCGCTTTCTTGCCATCGTATGGAATTCGCATAGCCCAATTCAGCGACGCCCTTTGGTAGCGGCGGCCGTACACTGGGGCCGCCGATGGTTTTATCGAGGAGGCCACCCGCAGCCAGAAATAGATCACGGGTAACTTCCGCTTCGACGCGAAAACGATTCTGACGTGCGAGAAGCGTGTTATCGGGATCGCGATCCAATAGTTCGGCGCGCATGGTTGACGACTGACGATAGGTAGAGGATGTAACGATCAGCCGGATCATGCTCTTGGTGCTCCAGCCGCGCGCTGCATATTCCGACGCAAGCCAATTGAGCAGTTCCGGGTGCGTGGGCGGTTGGCCGCGCGTGCCGAAGTCTTCCGTGGTAATCACCAGTCCCTGACCGAAGAGGTATTGCCACAATCGATTCGCCGCGACGCGTCCCGTTAATGGGTTCGCAGGATCGACGATCCAACGTGCGAGATCGAGCCGGTCGGGATTCTCACCGCGCGTTTCGATGGCAGGCAAGACGGACGGCACGTGAGGAATAATCGCCTCTTCTTCCGGACTGAGAAAATCGCCTCGTGCGAGGATGTGCGTCGTGGGTGGCTTGGGATTTGCGGACAGCGTTTGAGCTTTGGTTCCAGGCGGCTTGGGCGCGGCTTTCTTGTGGGCTTCGAGTGCCGCTAGGCGCGCGCTCATTTCCGGATCGTCCGCGCCCATGAAATCGATTAGCTTTTCTTTCTCGTCATCGGTACGTTCATCGCGCGGCTTGGCGAGAATTGGGCCGATATCGACCGGCAACTGCAAGTGATTCCGGTCCCCACGCGCGGCCCATACTTTGAAACGACCAAGCGCGTGCCGACTTCCATACTGAAAGTCCATCGTGAGCGTCAGCGTGGAAAGACTTTCCAACGGCTGATCTTCGCGCGTGGTGAAAATCGCAACGCGATTCTCGTTGTATCCGCGCCAAGCGTCGATAGACCAACCCGTCGCGGTATCGCCGTCGATGGCGTCATCCGCTTTCCAACCCTTCTCCCAAAAATCTGTCCATGCCGACTCGAAATCGATTTTCTGTTTCTTATTCGGATTATTCGGAGGGGCAACCGACGCGCCAAATTCAGACAGAATGAAGTTGCCGTGTCCCGCGCGACCGGGTCCAGTGTTTGGTAGACTCTTGTCCGTGATGACCTCCAGGCGAATGCCGGAGATGTTGTCGATACCGGTGTTCGCGACTATCGTGTACGTGTCAAATTCAGGATTGTTGCCCGAGACTAGGATCGAACCATCGTCTAAGGTCTTGAACGAAGCGCCACCGGCGGACGACATGCTGGCGGGTTTTACTAGCGTCCATTGGATATTCGGCGGGTCGATCGAGTCTTCCCAATCTTCCAGTTTCGCTCCTAAGACTTTTCGATATTCGCGAACCGCTTTTTCGAGTTCCGCTTGCAATGCACGATGCCGAGAGGCCGCCGCTTCGTACGAGTCTTGTTCTTCCGGTAACACCGCGGGGATGTCTTCTTCCATCGCCGTGTTAAAAAAGGCGTACATGCCGAAGTATTCCTTTTGCGACAGGGGATCGTACTTGTGATCATGACACTGCGCACACGCCATGGTGAGACCAAGGAACACGGACGCAGTGGTGTTCGTCCGGTCGACCACTTGCTCTACGCGAAACTGTTCTTGGTCCACGCCGCCTTCTTTGTTCGTTAATGTGTTGCGATGAAATCCGGTGGCAACTCGTTGATCGGTCCCTGCATTCTCTAGCAAATCTCCGGCGAGTTGTTCGATGGTGAATTGGTCGTACGGTACATCGCGGTTCAAGGCATCGATGACCCAATTGCGGTATCGCCATGCATGCGGGCGCACGGTATCTTTCTCGAATCCATCGCTGTCCGCATAGTGACTGAGGTCGAGCCAATGTCGCCCCCAACGCTCGCCAAAGTGCGGTGATGCGAGTAGGCGGTTGACGGCGTTTTCGTAGGCATAAGGGCTGGGGTCATTTGAATAGGCTTCGATTTCGGCGATGGTCGGCGGCAACCCGACCAAATCCAAGTGCAACCGGCGGAGCAATACAATAGGGTCAGCATCCGGGGATGGCGCGATGCCCTCGGCCTCTAGGCGCGCCAGAACGAAACGGTCAATCGGGTTTCGGACCCAATCCGAACCCGCAACGTCAGGCAAGTCGTTCGGCACGACGGGTTGGAATGCCCAATGGGCCTCTGAACCGGCCTCGACGGACATAGAGCAGGCGCTCAAACCAATGGCGAGCACCAGAATTCCGCTATGTACTTTAGTATGAAGCACTTCCATAGACCTGAGTACAGAGATCGTAGCATAGGTCTAGGTTTTTGTCATCCTCCGCGCCAACAGACTTGAGGAGGCGAGAAACACCCCTCATGGTATAATTTATTCCTTGACGATAGAGAAATATTCGATGTATGCTAATCCCATTAGGTGTGTGCAGTCTTCGAGTCTTAATCTTAAACTGAAAACGCAATTGGGCGTGGAGAAGAGACGAATGACGAACTTGGTGCGTAGTCTAGCGTTAGCAGCAGTATTCGGAATGGTGATCGCCGCATTCCCGGCAGTAGCCAACGAAATCAATGTCCCCGCAAAACCGACCTTCTATAAGGACGTGCTGCCGATTCTACAAGAGAATTGCCAGGATTGTCACCGCCCCGGCGGTAAGAACATGGGTGGCATGGTCGCACCAATGGCGTTTATCGATTATAAGGACACGCGCCCCTGGGCCAAGGGTATCGCCAAGGCGGTCTCCAGCAAATCGATGCCGCCGTGGGATGCATCCACGGAACACGCTGGCGTGTTTGAAGGCGAACGTGTATTGGATGAGGCCGAAATTGAAACCATCGTTCGTTGGGCAGGTACTGGCGCTGCACGTGGCAACGAAGCGAATGGCCCCGCGCCGTTAGTATTTGAGGACAGCGAAGGCTGGTCCATTGGTGAGCCCGATCTCGTCGTTAGTATGCCTGAGCCTTACTTCGTCCCGGATGATCTGTTGGACGAGACGGTGTACTTCAAGACGAAGTTGACGGAAGACCAGCTCCCGAAAGATCGTTGGATCAAGGCAGTCGAATTTCATGCTGGCAGCTCAGCGGTACATCACATCATCGCGCGGCCCCTTGGCGGAATCGCCCCGGGTAACGCCCCTAGTGTCTATCGCGAAGGTTATAGCGCAAGATTGCATGCCGGCGAGGAGATTGTATTTAACATGCATTACCACAAGGAGCCCGGCGCGGGTACCGGCATGTGGGATCAATCGGAAGTCGGCGTAATCTTCTATCCGGAAGGCTATGAGCCGGAACACGTATTGACCACTGACCCACTCGGAACGTTTGCAATTAACATCGCACCGCAAGAGAAGGATTACGTGGCGACGGCCAACCTGACGTTCGGGTCGGATGCCCTCATCAATTCCATGATGCCGCACATGCACTTGCGTGGTGTCGCAGCGAAGTATGAGTTGACCTATCCGGACGGTAAGGAAGAAGTTCTTCTGAACGTCCCGGAGTATGATTTCAACTGGCAGACTTCGTACCGGTTCAAGGAACCCAAGTTCGTACCCAAGGGCACGAAAGTGACGTTCACCGGAACCTTCGACAATTCTGAAGGCAATCCCTTCAACCCCGATCCGAGCCAACGCATCACGTGGGGTGAAGCGACACATGAAGAGATGATGTTTGGCTGGATTTCCTACACGGATCCGGATTCTGACGCGACCGCACATAGCGGTTTCAGCAGCCGCCGCCAAGACGGCAGATAGTTTTCATCTTCAACCTCAGCAATTGCGTTACAAAGGGCGTCTTCGAGAGGAGACGCCCTTTTTCTGTCCATCCGTCCTCCGTTGTTGAAGGCCGCCGTCTTGCTATACACCTCACATTCACGTGCCTTGATAGTGCGGAATAAACGGTCGACCGTTAATGTTTCTGATAAATACGGATTAGTGTAACTGTATATTTATGACAATTATGCTAATTCTGTTACGTATGGGCAGTCTTTGAGTCTTAATCTTAAACTGAAAGCGCAATGGGCGTGGAGAAAGACGAATGACGAACTTGGTGCGAAGTGCAGCATTGGCAGCAGTATTTACAATGGTGATCGCCGCAATACCGGCGGTGGCCAACGAGATAACGGTTCCTGCGAAACCGACGTTCTATAAAGACGTGCTGCCAATTCTTCAGGAGAATTGCCAGGATTGTCACCGTCCGGGTGGTAAGAACATGGGCGGCATGGTCGCGCCAATGGCGTTTATTGATTACAAAGATACACGGCCGTGGGCGAAAGGTATCGCGAAAGCGGTGTCCACAAAGCAAATGCCGCCGTGGGATGCTTCTCCGGAACACGCTGGTGTATTCGAATATGAACGCGGCCTGGACGATTCGGAAATCGAAATGGTCGTTCGCTGGGCGAAGACGGGTGCGTCGCGTGGTAATGAAGCCGATGGCCCTGCACCGTTGGAATTCCCGGACGTTGAAGGATGGTCAATCGGCGAGCCTGACCTTATCGTTCGTATGCCGGAGCCGTTTTTTGTTCCTGACGATCTGTTAGATGCCACGCATTATTTCAAGACCACATTAACGGAAGAACAGCTGCCGAAAGATCGTTGGATTCAGAAGGTTGAATTCCACGCAGGCAGCACAGCAGTCCATCACATCATCGCCACACCGATTGGCGGCATCGCCCCCGGTAATGCGCCGAGCGTCTACCGCGATGGGTACAGTGCCAAACTGAAAGCGGGCGCGGAAATCGTATTCAATATGCACTATCACAAAGAACCCGGTGCTGGCACTGGCATGTGGGATCAGTCTGAAGTCGGCGTCGTCTTCTATCCGGAAGGCTATGTACCCGATCACGTACTGACGACGGACCCGCTTGGTACGTTCGCGATTAACATTCCGCCGCATGCGAAAGATTATCAGGCGACGGCTCAGATGACGTTTCAGACGGATGTACTCATCAGCCAGATGATGCCGCACATGCACTATCGCGGTGTCTCGGCGAAGTATGACCTCACCTATCCGGACGGTAAAGAAGAAGTGCTACTTAATGTTCCGGAATATGATTTCAACTGGCAGACATCGTATCGCTTCAAAGAGCCTAAGTTTGTACCCAAAGGCACGAAAGTGACGTTGACGGGAACGTGGGATAACTCGGAAGACAATCCGTTCAATCCCGACCCGAATCAAAACGTCACGTGGGGCGAGGCCACACATGAAGAAATGATGTTCGGCTGGATTTCGTGGACGAATCCGAAAGAAGATGCGACGGGGCATAGCGGCTATAACAACCGTCGCCAGGATGGCAGGTAATACAACTTATTATCATCAGTAATTGAATCACGAAGGGCGTCTCCGAATTGGAGACGCCCTTTTTTTTGTTTGTTCAAGTACCGGCCTAGATTAGGTAGCTCGCGAGTATTCCCAGAAGCAGGATTAGGAGGGCGGCGAGTGCTGCGTTCATCAGTATGTTGAACCAGTCCGTCGACGGTCGGCGACGATCCAAGTCTTCTGAACTTGGTCCTGCAGATGGCTTGATCGACACGACATGACGGCATCGGCCACACTTGCTGGTACGGCCAATGTAGATGTCGGGTACCGTTAACACGGCACCGCAGTTCGGACACTTCAGCGATATCGCTTCCATTTGACGTAATTGTACACGGAAAAATGGAAGACGTGGGTGAGTATGCCGCGCCACATCGGCGATATCGTAATGGCCTCCGCAGCATCAATCGAGCGTTGCGGAAGCGTTAAGCCGTTATAGGAACGGGATGATAAGTGCCAGGAATTCTAGGTCACCGGTCAGCAAGACGATGAGTAGGATGATGATGAAAGTGGTCATGGCGGAATTCCTTACGTTGCAGCCCCATTGCCCTTCGCTTCTTGTAACACGACGCGGTCCCTGTTCTCAACCGCGGGTAGCAAATCGATTATCCGAGTGGGTTGTCCATACGAATAGACGCTGGCTCGGAATCTTCGACGCAGCGATATTGATCAAAGTTGTCATATCCAGCAGCGCGCAATATGTCTTCGTCGTAGAGCGCTTTTCCGTTGGACAGCTCGGGATGGCTGAGCGCTTCGAACGTTGCATCGGCCATGACTTCGGCCTTTCGCCATTGCGATTCGTCCGCGATTTGGTGATTGATGGTGGCTTGCGATTCTACGAGGGTTGCGGGCCAGAGAGCAGTACCGTAGATATTGTAATCTTTGTATTCCTCGGCTATGCCGTACGCGATGAAGGTCATTCCGTATTTGCTGATCGAGTATGCGATACGCCCTGGAATCATCTTCCGGCTCACGGGCGGCGACATGCAAATGACATGTCCGGATTTTTGATCCATCATTTGCTGCAAGAACGCTAAGGTCACGTTGTACGACCCACGTGCATTCACGTTCATCACCATGTCGAAACGGCGAGTGGGCGTTTCGTCCATATTTTTCCACCACAATGCGCCGGCGTTATTGATGACGGCATCGATGCGACCGAAGCGCGACAGTGTTGCGTCGGCGGCTGCGGCGATACTCGCTTCGTCGGTCACGTCGCATTGCACCGCCAACACCTCGCCGCCGTGTTTCTCGACTTCCGCCTGGGCGGTATAAATCGTACCTTCTAGTTTCGGGTGCGGCTCAACGGTCTTGGCCGCGATGACAATGGACCACCCTTCGGACGCGAGCTTGTTGGCGATGGCCTTGCCGATACCTCTTGATCCGCCCGTGATAAATGCAACTTTTGTACTCAAACGATGAATCTCCTACTGCTTAGATGGTTACCGAAGAATGGGTTCTACTTTCTTTCCGTTCGTTGTCACAATGTGAATTTCATGTGCGTGAACATCCGGATGAAAGAATTCCCAGACCACTTTCTTGTCGCGGGTGACTTCGAAAATCTTGGGCATCTTCGGATCTTTCTGGCCGTATGCACCGATTACCGTATTTCCGTTGGACAAACGTTGTGCGCCGCATGGGTCGCTGAATTGTCCGTCGACATCAGAATTATCGCAGCGCCAAACGACTTTTCCCTTAGCATCGAATTCGACTGATTTGTTTCCGTGCGTCAAGTTCGCGTGGATATGTCCGTTATCCAAGAGAATCGCAGTGAATGGCCAGTTGTGTATTTCGCGACCGCCGAGTTCTTTGAGGTCCGTGGGGATGGCGCGCACGACTTTGCCTTTGGGTGTGTATTCTTTAATTTTGAATGCGAGGAGATGTGGCGCGAGGTAGTTGCCGTTTGGCAGCTTGCGTGCCATGCGAGTTTGCATGTGTGAATTGTCCGTCTCTGGCAATAGCGGGACTTCCACTTTGATCACGCCGTCCGCATCGACTTCAAGAATTCGAGGTTTCTTACCCTGTTCAACGGTCATCGTATTGCCGTTATCAAGGCGCATAACCGTTCCTAGCTCATCGTTTTCGTCGGAGAGCGTGTAAGACCATACGATATCGGTTGTGCCCTTGCGGTATTCGATTGCGGATTTACCGGTGGACATGAGAATATTGCCGTTGTCGAGCACGTAGCCGTCGCGCGAGTAACTCGCGACTTCCCAAATGACTTCGCTGTCTTCATTGAAGTATTGGGTGGGGTTTGATCCGGTGGCCAGAAAAGAGTGTCGTATGCCCGACGCACTATCCTGGCGAATGGCTTCTGGCTCTGCGGCATTGACCAATGGCACCACAAACACGCACAGCAATAGCAGCTTCTGGAATGATCGGTAGTTCATGATAATCCTCTCGTGGTTGACCGTTAGTTGGTTTTCGCGGATGTAGGTGCCGCTTTCTTAGGACGTGCCCGCTTTGGTTTTACTGGATCAGCCTTCTTCTTCCCGTTTGAGGACTGACCGGGTTTCCAGTCGATGGCGTCTTCGAGTTCGGTGAATGCGTCCTCGATATGACGGCTTAATTGGTGTAATTCGGGCAGCGAATCTTCTGTCGCAATCAGACCGAAATTGAGTTTGCCGCCATAACTAAAGAGGGTAATATTCAAATGCAATCCCGGCGGTAATGCGCTGACGGGGTAGTACTCAGTCAATTCTGCGTCCTTTAGATAAAGGGTTTGTGAAGGACCGGGCACATTGGAAACGAGCGTATTGCCAAGCGGCGGAAGCCAATTGCTCACGCCCAACAACTCGGCGATCTGCGCGACACTGTTGATGAGCACGCCGTACGCGACGATGCTGGTGTTCGGCAAGGTGTTGACTTGATGGCGAACGTTTCGCAGCGCGACTCCAATTTCTCGCAGCCGCACGTAGGGGTCATCCGTTTCCGGCGATAGTTCGACCAGGACGATTCCGATTTTGTTGCCGCCAGGTTTATCGTCCGCCGTGCGTAGATTGACCGGCATCTGAATGGTAATGGGTTTCTCTATCGTGCCGTCGATTTCTTTGAGGTAACGCCGCAGTCCGCCATCAATACACGTCAATGCAACATGATTCAGTGTGCTGCGTGTTCGTTTCCGAAGTGCGGAAATGCGATCCATGGAAACCGATGCACACGCGAGTTGTCGGCCCGCCGTGACCTGACCGGTCAATGGTGATGACGGAGACGTAAACGGAACGGCGATCGCGTTTTTGGTCACGCCGAATTTCTCGAGCCAAAGTAAGAGCGATATGCGATTTAACCCGATAATAATCCGCGCTGGTGCGCCTAGCATTGAGAGGGTGGCGCGGAGTTGTTGACCAAAAGAAACGTCTTTCGGACGACCGTACTCAAACGGTCGACCACAATCCCAAAACACTTTCTTCAATTCGGAAGACGGCTTGGCCGGCAAACTGTCTGCCACAAGTTTGGTGAAACTCATTCCGTCGCCGTAGGCGTGGTGAATCTTGGAATAGAGTGCGAACTTCGAACCTTCCAGACCGTCAATAATATGCGCCTCCCACAGCGGGCGCGTGCGGTCAAGCGGCGGCGTGTGCAGTTCACCGACGAAATCCATCAAGGCTTCAGGTGATGTACGCGCGGGCATCTTGTGGTAGAAGACATGCTGATCCATATCGAGGTCATCAGTCTCTTTCCAACAGAATCCGGATCGCAGCGACGTGGACAATAGCAGGTTGAACGGCGGAATCGCCTCGGCGTGGGCAGCGAGTTCTTCGTACAAATCACGCGCATACGTACGCTTGGCGTTTGTGGGCTTCTTGAAGACCTGTAGCCCACCGACGTGTTTAGGGCTGGCCTCGGTTTCGAACAGCAAGAATGCTTGGTCGACGAATGATAGCGGCTTTGTGCTCACGTGAGATGCTCCAGCATTGGTCTTCGTTGAAATCAAGGGGAAACATTCTAACACGTACGCGCGGGTAATTGGGTTTCATCATGTATTGGTGCGGCAATCTCCGCAATTCGGTAAACTCAACCGCGAAACATTCATTCACAAGGATTAACGAATGCGATTCACTATCGTTGGATTCGTGGCAGCGCTGATGATGGTGTATTTGCCATCGGCGACGGCACAAGGTATATCCACGGGTCTTCCCGCCGCGACGCAGAGGCCGGTCAGTTTTGTTGACGACGTTCATCCGATTCTCGCGGAGCGGTGTTTCAAGTGCCATTCCGACGATAAGCGTAAGGGTGGGTTGTACATGTCTGGGCGGGATGCACTGATCGAAGGGGGTGAGACGGGGCCGTCGGTGGTCGTTGGGAATAGCGCGGAGAGTTATCTCATCAAGCTGGTGTCGGGTCAGGTCGAAGATACGCCTATGCCGTCGAAAGGGGATCCGCTTTCCGCTGACCAGATCGCAGTTTTGCGTGGTTGGATCGATCAGGGTCTTGAGTGGGATTACGGGATTACGCGAGACGACGGTTGGGTTGCGCCAATTGAACCGCGTCGACCGTCATTGCCAGAGGTTGTTGGACTGGACAATCCGATTGATCGACTGATGTCCGGGTATTTCGCGGAACACGGTGTCGATCTGGGCGAGCCCGTGAGCGACCGTGTATTCGCACGGCGTGCCCATCTTGATCTCATCGGATTGCTACCGACGGAAAATGAGCTCAACCAGTTCCTGGAAGAAAAGGGAGAGAAAAAACGCGCGCGTTTGGTCCAACGTCTTCTAAGCGATCAGCGGCAATACGCAGAGCACTGGATGACACTCTGGAATGACGCGTTGCGAAACGATTTCCAAGGTACGGGATACATCGACGGTGGAAGGAAACAAATCACCGGGTGGCTCTACAACGCGCTTTACGAGAACGTGCCGTACGACCAGTTCGTCACGGCACTCATCAATCCGACCCCAGCGAGCGAGGGGTTCATTAACGGCATCGTTTGGCGCGGTGTCACTGCGGCGAATCAACAGATTCCGCTGCAAGCGGCGCGTGGCGTGTCGCAAGTTTTTCTTGGTGTGAATCTGAAGTGCGCATCGTGTCATGACAGTTTTATTGATGATTGGAAACTGGTCGATTCGTATGGCCTCGCCGCGATGTTTTCGGACAAGCCGATCGAACTCGTGCGCTGTGACTTACCCACAGGCAAGGTCGCGGAGGGAAAATTCCTGTGGCCGGAGCTCGGCAACGTTGACATGACGCGATCGCGTGATGGACGGCTGCCACAAATTGCACGGCTTGTGACTCAAGAAAAGAATGGGCGGTTCGCACGCACGATCGTCAACCGCCTGTGGGCCAAGTTGATGGGGCGAGGTCTGGTGGAACCGCTGGATTCCATGGGGGCTGAACCGTGGAATGCCGACGTATTGGATTGGTTGGCGGTTGACCTCGTCGATCATGGGTACGATCTGAAGCGAATATTGTCGATTATTGCGACATCGCGGGCGTATCAGATGGCGTCTGTGCGTGCAGCGCCCGATGAGGATTTCGTGTTTCGCGGTCCGACGCCACGACGTATGAGTGCGGAACAGTTCCTGGATGGAATTGGGCGAGTGACGGGCGTATGGCAGGAGGGCGCAAAGTACGCGGTGCCGAAAACGGAAAAAGAGGATCTTCCCGTGCGTGCATGGCGTGTGAGCGCGACACCGCTTACCCGCGCGCTCGGACGTCCTGCTCGTGAGCAGGTAAACACTCAACGCATCAACGACGCGACCACATTACAGGCGCTCGAACTGACGAACGGTGGCGGTTTGGATGCGTATATTGCGAAGGGTGCAGAAGCCTTAGCCGTCGAATGGAGCGATTCCAGCAGCGCCGAAATTGTGAATGCTATTTACGGCAGGGCGGTTCAGCGCGCACCGACCGAAATTGAGAAAGAAACCTCTAACCGTTTGTTGGGTAAGAAATGGGACGCAAAACTCCTCGCCGATTTGGTGTGGACCATCGCGATGTTGCCGGAGTTCCAGGTGGTATACTAGTGCGAGTTTCAAGCGAAAATACGAGTATGACCAGAAATTACGAGGTCTGTGGCGATGGGATATCACGACTGGAGTCGGCGAAACTTTTTGAAGACGGCGGGCGTGGCGACACTTGGCGCGTTGGGCGCTGGGTATCCGCGGATTGCATCTGGCGCGACACCGCCTCCCATCACGCCGACGGCTGACCGGCTGATCATTCTGTGGATGGCGGGCGGGATGGCGCACACGGAAACGTTCGACCCGAAAAAGTACACGGCATACGAGACGGGATTGGCGAGCGATCGAGTCCTGAGCACGTTCAAGCCAATCGATTCGGTGGTCGACAACATTAAGTTGTCGGAAGGATTAGAGAATGTTGCGTCGGTCATGGACCGCGCGACGTTGATGCGGACGTATCAATCCGGCGATTTGGGGCACATTCTCCATTCGCGACATCAGTTTCAATGGCATACGGGCTATGCGCCTCCGCTCACGGTTGCCGCGCCGCATATTGGCGCGGTCATCTCGCGCACACTCGGACCGTTGAATCCGGATGTGCCTGCGTTCATCGACATCGGCCAGCGGCTTACCGTCGGTGAGGGCGAAGAGTTGAAAGCGTTTCACACAGCGGGGTTTCTGGGTACGGAGTATGGACCCTTTTTCATTCCGGATCCGGCCGAAGCGCAGCGTAGTGTGTCGCCGCCCGAGGGCATGACAAATGATCGATTCACGAACCGTCATAAGTTATACCAAGATTTGATCAATGCGAGCCCCGTCGGCGAACTGGGGAGTGACTATCAGCAAGACTCGATGGTGCGGGCGATGGAGAGTGCGTACCGGCTGCTGAAGTCGCCTGCGTCAAAGGCATTCGATCTGAGCCAGGAACCGCAGCCGGTGTATGACCGATACAATACCGGGCGATTCGGGTTGGGGTGTCTGCTCGCGCGGCGTTTGTGTGAAGAGGGCGCACGGTTCATTGAAGTCACGACGGAGTACGAACCGTTCGTCTATTGGGATACGCATGAAGATGGTCATGAGCGACTCGTCGGGATGAAAGAAACCATCGATGCGCCGATCGCGCAGCTCGTACTCGATCTCGAAGAACGGGGCTTACTCGATCGCACGCTCATCGTGCTGGCGAGTGAATTCAGTCGCGACATGATCACGGAGGGAAAACCGGACAAACCGGTATCGGATCAAGTCGAAGTGCCTGATGTCATGACGGAAACGAAACACTATGGTATGCATCGCCATTTCACTGACGCCTGTCCAGTCCTCATGTTTGGGGGCGGGATGAAGCAGGGGTACCTCTACGGCGAAACCGCCGATGAACGTCCTTGCAAATCCATCGACAAACCGTTCGGCATTTCAGAATTGCACGCGACTATTTACCGCGCCATGGGCATCCCCGCCGATCTCGCGTATGAAGTTGAGCAACGACCGTTCTACACAACGAAAGACGGCCTGGGTGAACCGATTATGGATGTGTTCGCGTAGCGTGATCCGTCCACGATTGACACCAGAGGTCAGAATCGCTATATTCGCTATCGATACCATACAGATGAGATACTTTGGTGACCGAAAACTGATGTCCAACGATGAATTTGCTAGTCGACTTAGCATGTAGGGTGGTCTAGGTCGTCTCACACCAACTGCAAAAGAGGAGATTCGTCATGAGCTATAGCGATTATCTGGCCGGGCTTCGGGATGGGTTTTCAACCGGATTCAACGCAGGCTATAGAAAAGGGGTGGACGATACGAAGAGCGTCGGCTACTTGGCGGGTTACAAAGATGGCTATGGCGACGCGGCTGGCGGATTGCCGTACCAACCTCAAGAACGATTGCGTCAGTTCAGTCTTTCACTTCCGGATCCTCCTCCTCTGTCGAAGTTCGAGCCATTGCCGGTACCGAACTACACGCCGTCTTCGATAGACTTCGGCCTGAAAAACGAACCACCTCTTTACAATCCACCACCTCCATTGAATCTCAACATCAATAATGAACCACCCCTGTACAACCCATCCCCGCCGTTAAATTTCGATATAAAGATTGATCCACCAACCTACGTCCCACCAACGCCGTTAGACCTCAACACGAAGAACAATCTGTTATCGGATATTCAACCGCCCAAGAAACCTTGGGAGATTTGAGTTCAAATTGCGCGAGTTGGGCCAAATATATCACAGGATGTAATCGAGACTGCTATCGTTCGGCAAAGTGCATCGTATTGCTGGGATCGATGCAGCACTCGTCGCTGATCGTGTCGGATAATCTTTTTGTTGTGGGCTATCACCCACTGAGCGATGCGAGCCTCAACCGACTTCATCGATACAATCGACATACGTCCCTCCCGCGCCACGTATGTCCAACGGAAAAGCCCACATTGATATGAATGCTTGATGCAAGCGTATCCAGTTAGAAACCCACCAGAGGATCACTCGCACCAACCGCATCAAACGCATTCCGCCGCTCTACACAGGTTGGACATGTGCCGCAGGGGGTATCGCCGCCGCGATAGCAACTCCATGTTTGGCTGAAGTCCACGCCGAGTTCGGTACCTTTCCGTACGTTGTCCGCTTTACTTGCAGTGACGAGGGGCGCGTGAATGGTGATGGCGTCGCGCCGGTTTAGGGATAGAACGGCGTTGATTCGTTCGAGGAAATCGGCAGTGCAATCCCAGTAGCCGTATTCATCTTGGGCTTGAGCACCGTAATACACGTCGCGAATGCCGTTGGATTCGGCATAGGCCGCGGCGATGGAGAGCAACATCATGTTTCGGTTCGGTACATACGTCGGCGGTTGATCCGTATCGCCCGCCGTTAGTGCTTCTAGGTCGGGCACTGGTGGGCCATCGGCCATCAATGTACTGGCCCCAGCGACAATATTCGGTAGAAACGGAAGTGAGACGACATGGTGATCGTCCACGCCGACGGTATCGGCTTGCCACTTCGCGCAGGTGAGTTCCCGTGCGTGCCGTTGGCCGTAGTCGAAACTGAGCGTGTGGATCGGCGTGCAGTTTAACTCCTTCGCAACATGATGCAAGAGGACTGTCGAATCAATACCGCCGCTTAGCAGGACGACCGCGCCGTTATCGCTTTTCATTGAATGCTGACCTGGAACGTATCATGGGAATCCGATCATGATAACAGGGAAACGACATGATAGAAACACGAATGACTGAGCGCATCTTAGCGCTCAACCCTCGCCTTTCTTCTCTCCGATCTCGGTGTCCTCTGCGGCCACGGGTATCCGTATTTTGGGCACGTGTGCGCGCATACTTGAAGAGACCGGTGAGAAATACGGTTGCGCGACAGCGTGTATCGGTGGTGGTCAAGGCATCGCGACGATCATCGAACGCGAAGCGTAGAAAAATCAGAATGTTACACCGCGGGGAGACGGAAGGTTACCGTCTCCCCGCTTTTTTCCTAACGAAACCTACCCGACGCACCTTCAGTCCTACAAACTCAATTCACTGGGCAGTGATTGACTGGACGCTAACCAGAGCGATTGCTAGTTGGTGGCAATCGCACAATGCAGTACACGGTTCCTCCCGGGAATCGCCGGCGCGCGGATCGCATTTACCGGCATGCTGCACTAAGGAGGCGTCAAATGGTTACACGTCGTTATGCAATTCCGTTCATTGGGGTCATGGGGGTGTTACTCCTTGGAATGGACGACTGTCAAGATCAGTTTCCCAATCCGCCGTTCGATACGACTGGTGATTACGCTGGTGTATGGTCCGGGAACGCACCCCAAAATGCGCAGACGGTTTTGGAATGTCCACTCGAACTGATGTTGACGCAAGATGTAAACGCGGATTACCCCGGCAGTCACGCCGTCACCGGAATGGTAACGGTCGACTATTCGTGCATGAACCTTCCCGAGTGGTTGGAAACACCGCCGCCGAGTGTTGTGCAAGTGACGGGTATTCTTGGTGACGATGGTCAGCTAGGCTTGTTGAGTGGCGGTTGCGGTACCGGTGCGTGCGTCGTGCTCGGTCTCAACGGCTTGGCGCAAGACACTGCCGAGGACGGTTTCATGGATAGCTACGCAGGCCAGTGGTCGTTTCAGATACTGCTCGCGGGTGTCGAGCCGTTTGGATTCACGGGCACGTTTGATGTAGCGATTGCGCCGTAATAGGTACGCGGATGAGGCGGATTTTACGGATCAATGCGGATTAAAGAACAATTCAAGAATCCGGGTTTTCGTCTACCCGCGATATCGGCAGTCGAAACGAAATACGCCATCCTGTTTATCCTGTAATCCTGTCAAAAAAGGATTACAGGATTCACGGGATGGCGTTTGTTAGATCTAAAGGCTATCGATTCGCAGCAATTCGCGCGACCACTTTACGTCGACGTTGGAATGCGTAAATCCCAGCGAGCGTGAGTAACATGAGCGCGAAGTCCCCGATGTTACTGGGACGTAGCGAGGCCGAAATTTTGGTCGGGTCGGCTACAGCGCCGGTGGCCGTTGTACTTGCCGGTCCATCGCCACAAGGATTCGTCGCGATGATGAAGTACCGGTAAGCGATGCCGACTTCACGCGGCGAGCAGCCGGTGGTCGTTTCCGTCGTCGCGGTGAGGTCATCAAATTGGAGTGTTGCGATGGAACCACTGATATCGACCGGGGCTCCACCACCCGATGCCTCTGATCGGAACACGCGATAGGAAATCGCGCCTGGAACCGCTGACCACTGAACGCGAACTCTGTCCGCAAAGGTGCCGTTGGACGCGCTTACGCTTCCCGGCGTTCCCGGTTGGCCCACGGTTAGCACCGCTGGAACGGTCGCCATATTTCCGCATTGGTTAAAGAAGACCGCATGGTACTGAAATCCGTCCATGGCCTGGTTGATGTTGTTGACCATAAGACTTGATCCGGTTCCACCATCGATGTTCTTGAAGCCCTGTCCTTCATTCACTTGCCATTGTTGGCCCAACGGCCCTGTGCCTGAACCCAATGCCGTAAAGATTACACTTCCGCCAATGCACCCGGCTTGGCTAACAGGGTCAACGACGCTATCAGGAATTGCACACGCTTGTTGGTTGACAGGGAAGATTTCTGTGCCGACCGATATGGTTCCGGTTCGTCCGACCCCATTGTTCGGGGCGACGGTGTAGGAAATGGCTCCGTTTCCTGTGCCGAGACTCGCGCTGGTTATCGAAATGAACGGAGAGTTGCTCACCGCACTCCAGGGGCAAGACTCCTCAGTTGAAATACTCAATACCCCGCCGACAACACCGTCCGCTGTTACCGCAAGCGATGGCGGTCCCAACACGATGTCACACGCTATGTTTAGTGCGGCGTTGATGTCGATGATGCCATGCCCCGAATCCCGGTCAACACCCGGCGCCTCGATATCAATGGCTGTATTCTCGAACGCTGTGCGAACCTGATCGGGGGTTGTGAAAACCCCGGCGTCGATCAACAACGCAGCTAAGGCTGCGGCGTGAGGCGCGGCGGCAGATGTGCCGAAGAAGGGATTGAACGGAAAAAACACATCGGTTGCGGTCATGACACCATCGGCTGCAGCGAAGTCGGGTTTTTGGCGGACGACGCCACCGGTCGATGAAAAGTTGCCTGGCGTCAACGGGGTGCCGCTCGCGTCAAAGAAGATTCGCCGCGGACCATCGGAACTGAATGTTTCGACTGGTTCCGAACCGTCGAAGGGGTTTCCGGCGCCGCCCGGTGCGCTGGCCACATCAACCGCAGCAATACCGAATGCACCGACGGCGGCGGCATGGCCTGATGCCTGACCGGGTGTCGAATTGAGCAGTCGGCCTCGGTTTGTGTTGAGATGAAAGTAGCGATCCTCATCCGCTCCGGAAAATCGAATGACGGCGAGTTGAAAGCCTGTTGGAGCGCCGCCGATTATTTCAAATGGATCCTGACTGCCATTCTGGAGATTCAAACTGAAATCGACAACACTGTTCCCGCCTGGATCTACCAAGACGAGATCGTAGTCATTGGAGGATCCACCCTGGGGATCGGCCCATTGGAGCGTGATGACTGACGGTGCACCGGCGGTGAGTGGATTGGTTACGCGGTTGACGCCGAATACGTGTGCGATGACCGCCACGCCGTCGAGGTCCACCGGAATACCAATGAAATCATTTTCGTAAACACCACCTTGCCCATCATTGAAATTGCCCGAGTTCCCGATAGCGGAAAAATACGACGAGCCAGCGGCTGTTACGGTGTCGACGGCCTGGGCGACGTCGTCGTCTTGGAACACCGATTCGGCAAAGTATCCCACATCGTCCACGATAACCTGACATCCCGCCGCTTGAAGCCTCTCGATATTGTCGGCGAAACTGGCCTGACCGTTAAATGCTGTCGCGAAAAAAAGATTTGCACCGGGCGCGAGGTCGAAGATGATTTCTAACATCGCGGTACCTTCGCTGGTATTACCAGGGGGACCCGCCTGACCCGGCAGCACTGTCACGTTTGGAGGCAAATCGCCGAGTCCTTGCAAACGTAGCAGGTCGTCCACGCTATCCGACAGTACGCCGATGTTTACGCCGGTGCCGTCCACACCAAAATTCATACGAGCAATATCGGCGCGATGAGCTCCGTCGCCTTCGGTCGTATTGACTTTATTCGTGAAGGCTTGGGCTGCTTGGCGAATCGATTGGATGTCGGTGTGACTCGCGAGCGTTTCGAGAAACTCAAAGGGTACTGCGGCGCGAATCGAGTCGAATCGAGGCACGCTTACGATGACCTCGCCGCCCAATTGGGTGATGGCATTAAGCACGTCTTGGGTCACGGTTGCATCGATATCGATTAGGGCGCGGTCGAAGTCATCAACTCGGGCGCGTGATCGGGGTTGTGGGAAACCTAAGACAAAGCTCTTGCCGAGGCGTCGCTTTGACTCCAGGATGAGACGAGAGTCCATCTTTTGCTCTGTCGCATTCCAGGTCGCTTTCTCCTGTAGCAGCGCACCGATTTGGGCTCGCGCATTCTCGGAGAGTTCGTCTTGCGCCCACGCCGTGGCTGGCGTCAAAAGTCCCGCAATAAGGAAAAGGACTAACGCAGTTTGAATTGCCGCACGAACATTCTTCATTTCAACATCACCTCAGCCCAACCCACGTCCAATGTGTACACAGATTGACCACTATATGCGTCTCTGTGCTCGCCGTCAACAGTATAGTGCGCATCGAATGAGGGGCGGTCTGAGCAACTAGGCGGGCCCCCCCGTTTTCACCCGCAACATCTGATTTCCACCCTTTTGGTACTCATACGGGACATTTTCGATGGTCGCGGCCATGCCCAGCTCCGATAACGCTGCAATTACCGGATCCACATGCGGCGAGGGTCCACCGTCCATATCAAGAATCGGAAATACGCGGACCTCGGCGGCCACACGCGCGGTTTCCTTGAGGAATGCGATGTGCTTGTCGGTTGAAACGAGGTCTGAATACGTGAAAAGGAAATGCGAACAAAGCGCTAGATCAAACTGCCTGTCGCCAAACGGTAGATCGGGTAACTGGGCAGCGGCGTAGGGGTTGCCGCCTGCGCCGAAGTCCTTGAGAAAACGGCTCATCGCTTGCATCCGAATTTCGACAAGCCGTTCCACAGATCCCATCTCGTCCCAGACGTAGGCATCCATGTTTGTCAGCGTGTTGGCGACCACGAGATCGCGCGCTTCGTCAATTCGACTCGCGATGGCGTCAGCGGTGTATTGATAGACTGGATCGACGGACACCACGCGCCCACCTCCTGCACGCCACTCAGCATTGAAACTTGCCGGACCATCGCCGCAGCCAAGAATAAACTTGCCGCGATCAGCATCCGATAGCGCGAACATGCGGACATATTCGTCCATCGAACGGCCCCACGGCACAATTTTTGGAATGGTTCGCCCAGCACCCATACCTCACACTATTCGATGCATATCGTATACGGCCCCAGCCCCGCTCGAAAAGACGTAGCCTGACAACTCACTCTTTTTCCCAGCCACGGATTTCTTCGTTTCGCAGTTTCTTCCGGCGTTCAAAGACTCTTCGTATTTGCGATTGCAGTTTCTGCCAGCGTTCAATTTCTTCTCGCGAATGCAACCCGCTTCCGACATCCATTGCTCGAGTGTTTGTAGGATTCGGTCTGCCGGGTTCCAGCAAAATGGTGAGGTCATCGTTGTTGGACGTGAAGAGGCCCAACATGTAACTCTTTTGGTCGGGATCGAGACTGTAGTTTTTTTCTGACAGCCGGTAGCCGTCCACGCGGATGTGCAGTTCGTACGGACCGGGCGGCAGATAGGATGCGGAGAAGCGCCCGGCTTCGTCCAACTCACAGAAGAGGCTATCCGGCGCGTCGTCACGCCATATCAACAGCCGCGTCTTTGGAGGAATTGCCGCGCCATCGCTCAACACAACCTGGCCGCTAATCGATACCCCCCGCACGATGTCGAACGGCTCGACTTCCATTTGCTCACCGTTCGCACCGGTTCGAATGGTCCGCACTGGGATGGCCCCTTTTCCCTGAAGGCTCGCCATAATTCCGTAGATGGAGTAGTCCAAATCCGCAGGCATGTTGGGTAACTCGAAAAATCCGCTGTCAAAGACGCCCACACTGTAATCGCCCAGAAATGTGTGTGCACCGCGGTCTGTTTGGACCATACCCATTTCCACGCCCTTGAATCCGGTGCCGTTGTCGCGAACCTGCCCGGTTACCGTCACGCCTCGATCCATGGTGACCACGTGATCATCGCCGCCCGTTGTCAAAGTATGAACGTTCTTGGTCGCAAAATTTCGAGCGTAGACGTGCGCGTAGAACGTCGCATTCGTGACATCGGAAGTCAGCACAAACTCACCCTGATCGTTGGTCACTGCAAGCGGATCCACACCCGCATTCGGCATCGTGCCGTAACGTGCCCCCCTTGCCGTCTTCCTGCCAAAGGGCTCGATTATCGCCCCCACCACAGGCCAACCTTCCGCATCCACGACTCGGCCGACGACAGAATGATCGGGCGCCAAACGATCTTCAGGGATTTCACCCAGTACAATCATGGTCTCGCCTTCCGCGGGGTCGACCTTGTCTGCGAACGTAGGCAAGTATCCTTCCTTCACGGCGAGCACTTTGAATCGAAGTGTTGGGTCTAGTGACGGAATGGTAAAGCGGCCTTCTTCATCCGTGACCGATTTCTTCCCACAATCGGCATAACACGATGGACAGAAGGGACTCGTTCCTTCTTTGACGGACGCCGTCCAGATGTAGACCGTTGTCCCTTCAAGTGCCGATTCATCTGAAGTGACGACCATTCCAGTTAGGTCGGGGCGCTCAGCCCAAACGACACCCGAAATGAGACACACAACACTTACGCTAACCCAACGCTTCATGTGAATGTCCTCCGGAAAGTGGCTGTAATGCCATGGCATTCAGTTTTCGGATCGGGGCATCATACCATCTCATTCCAATCAATGTTTCTCTGATTCGTTGATCATTGCCGATGCTCAAAGTAGACTGGCGCCAAGGCGCTTCCGTTGTATACGAAGGAGAATTTCACCGTGCCGTCCGTACTCGTTCCCCTCGCCGAAGGCTTCGAAGAACTCGAAGCGGTTTCCGTCATCGACATTCTCCGACGTGCGGATGTTGAGGTCGTTGTGGCTGGGCTGAACGATGGTCCAATCAAAGCGTCGCGCGGGACTAACGTTCTGCCCGATATGACGCTCGAAGAAGCGTTGCACCGTGACTACGACATGGTCGTATTGCCGGGCGGCATGCCGGGTGCGGCGAACTTGAACGGTGATGCGCGTGTTCACGAACTGCTCAAGAAAATGGCGAACAGCGGAAAGTTTACTGGAGCGATCTGTGCCGCGCCGATGGTGCTCGCGAACGCCGGTGTACTTGATGGAAAACGAGCGACGAGCTATCCAGGGTTCGTGGACAAGATGGATCTGCCGACCGTCGACTACACCGGCAGTCCCGTCGAACGGGACGGAAACGTGATCACATCGCGCGGAGCGGGGACGGCGTTAGACTTTGCGCTTGAGTTGGTTGATGCGTTGGTTGGTCGTGAGAAGCGGGATGCGGTCGAGGCGTCGTTGCAACGTCCACAGCCGAATGAACAGGTGGCGATGTCGTAGCAAATACGGCCCAAAAAGTTTGACGGTGACACATGATACGTTCAACGGGATGGGGACGGAACATTTGGCGTCGTTCATAGCGGTTATACTTGGTTCGTTCCCTAGTGATACGTCATGAAGAGATTGCCGCGGTCGCCGACGGCTCCCTCGCAATGACGGTGTCGGGTTGGTTGTCCTTCACCAAGTCACTTGAGTAGCGGGTACGGTGACAGAGAGTCCATATAGCGTTAATGTACTCTAAGTCTGAACCTGCGGAGGTTTTGCGATGAGTGAATACGTAGATCCAATTCAAGGTGTGCCAGCAAAACAACCGGTTGACGGCCATTCGGAACCGGGAGAACGACCCGCTCGCGGGCGGCATGTTGTGATTGGAAGAGTCACCGCGATTCACCGGCGTAATGTTCATCACGAGTCGGGCCATATTCTCGATGCGACGGTTGGTGGTGATGAACATACGGAGTTGGTGATTCGCGTGGAGTCGGGACTGATCGATGAATTGGATGGGAAACGGGTGGCGATTTCGTTGATGAGTGGGGAGTAGAAAAACGGGGACAGTCCACGCGTTCCGTTCGTGCCTCACTGCACTTGGGACAGTCCCCATTTTCTCTCTTCTCGGCTTGATAATGGAAGTTGATACATGCTTGGAAAACACGGTCACGATTTCACCTTCCGCGTTTCGAAGTTGTCCCTCTGTGATCTCTGTGTCCTCTGTGGCTAAATACAATTGGGGCTAGCCTGGAGCATTGCGGTATGCTGAACCCATGCTGTATCGAAGGAACTAACCAAGGACTCCAACATGTTTTTTTCCGGTATTTCAGACGAAGCGGGCAAGTCGATTGATCGCCAAATACAAGCCCACGACGAATTGGGTTGGGACTACCTCGAATTGCGAATGGTCGACGGTGAGAATTTTACCGCGATCAGCGACGCGGCATTTGACTCGGTATGCGAGAAGTTGGCTTCCGCGAATAAGAAGGTGTCGTGTTTCGGTAGCGCCATCGCGAATTGGGCACGCCCGATTACGTGTGACGCGCAGATTGATATTGACGATTTGAAACAAGCCATTCCGCGTATGCAGAAACTGGGCACGCAATTCATTCGGGTGATGAGTTATCCGAATGACGAGAAGAGTCCGTTGAGCGATTCCGATTGGCGTGACGAGGCTATCGCGCGGATGAAAGTGCTGGCCAAAATGGCCGAGGACGCGGGGATCACGCTGGCCCATGAGAATTGTAGTGGGTGGGGCGGACTCTCCGCAGAAAATAGCAATATCCTCCTGGGCGAGGTCAACAGTCCTGCATTGAAAGTGGTGTTTGATACGGGGAATCCGGTGACGTACGACCAGAATCCGTGGGATTACTATCAGACCGTCTCTGCGGACATTGTTTATGTGCATGTGAAAGACGCGATTCGTACGAATGGAGAGGACACGTATACCTATTGTGGAGAAGGGTCGGGGTGTGTCCCGGAGATCATTGGAGACCTTCTGGCAAAGGGGTATGACGGCGGAATTTCGATAGAGCCCCATCTCGCCGCAATCATCCATACGGGCCAACAGGCGGAGAATGCGGACGCACTCTATGAATCGTACACAGAATACGGTCGTCGTCTCATGCGAATCGTAGATGAAGTGACGGCGACCCAGTCTTAATATCATTTTTGTAAAGTGATTATTCGCACGATCTTACGGCCAATAAATCCCATGCAACTTTTCCACACGCAAGGGGTATGGTAGATGTAAGAGGGGGCATACGCGGTCGTTCGATTGGTTATCTGAATCGTCGACTTGATATCCTTGTGGGGCCAGGAGTTACGCCAATTTCACGCGCGCGGCGCGTGCATGCGAAAGGGTAAACGACAAATGAGCGGTAGATTTGGAAAAGTGACCTGTCCCGGACCGACCCGGCGGGACTTTTTGCGTGTAGGTGTCCTGGGTGGAATGGGCCTCACGCTTGGCGATTACTTTTCACTTCGCGATGCACAAGCCGATGAGGCTGAACCAGCACCGGCATCGCCGGGAGCGGAATCTGTCATCTTCATCTTTATGGCGGGCGGCATGACGCATATCGATACATTCGATCCCAAGCCCTACGCGCCGATCGAGTATCGCGGCGAATTGGGCGTTGCTAAGACGAATACCGGCGAAGTGTTCGGCGGCCTGCTTCCGAAGCTCGCGGGAACGGCGGACAAAATGGCCGTGCTGCGGTCTGTGACGCATGGTGAGGCGGCGCACGAGCGCGGTACGCACAATATGCTCACCGGATTCCGGCCCAGCCCTGCAATCGTCTACCCCAGCATGGGATCGGTCGTTGCCCACGAATACGATGCACGCAACAATCTCCCCTCCTATATCGCAATTCCAAATGCGGGTAACCCGTTCGCCGGGACCGGATACCTGAGTGCTGCATATGGCGCGTTCAGCGTTGGTGGTGAACCTTCGGGTAAAGGGTTCAAAGTTCAAGATCTTAATCTGCCAGATGGAATTTCGCCCGAACGTATGGAAGCGCGTAAGAATCTGCTTTCGGCCGTTGATTCGCATTTCGCAGGCTTGGAACAAAGCGAAGTGCTCGGTGCCATGGACAGTTACTACCAGCGCGCCTACAACCTCATCAGCTCACAACCCGCGCGCGAGGCATTCAATATCGCAGCCGAACCTGACGAAATGCGCGATGGCTATGGGCGGCATGCTTTTGGACAGCGCCTCCTATTGGCACGTCGTCTGGTCGAAGCTGGGGCACGGTTTATCACGGTGATGGACGGTGGCTGGGACAATCACGTAAACATCAAGGGAGCGATGCAGGGCAAGCTGCCTGCAGTCGATCAAGGTCTGTCGATGCTCCTCAACGACCTGCATAACCGGGGTCTTCTCGAAAAGACGATGGTCGTTCTCACCACCGAATTCGGTCGTACAGTGAAACTGAATAAAGACGGTGGCCGGGATCATTGGCCAAAGGCATTCAGCACAATGTTGGCAGGCGGTGGAATCAAAGGTGGCGTCATCCACGGTAAGACGGATCCCTATGGCGGCGAACCCGCCGACGCACCAGTCGGTCCCGCAGATATTTCTGCAACAATCTTTTCACAGCTGGGTATCGACCCGGAAGGCAAGATCATGAGTCCCGGAGGCCGTCCGATCGACATCGTTCGACACGGAAAAATTGTTAGCAACGTGCTGGCATAAACGATAACGCAATGAATACAAGGCGAACGAAAATGATTCGGCAATTGATCGTGGCGCTGGCGGTCTTAGTGCCGTTTACGGCTTGGGCAGTAAATCCAAACTTGAGCACCATCACGCCGCGTGGCGCGACTCGTGGCCAGACCGTGGACCTCACGTTTCACGGCAACAATTTTGCCGACACAGCGGACCTCATCTTTCACGATCCCGGACTCAAGCTTGTTGAGATGGGCGCGATTGAAGCGGGAAAGTTTACGTGTAAAGTTGAAATCGCGCCGGATTGCACGCTTGGTACAAAGGGTGTTCGTGTGCGCACGAAAACGGGGATTTCGAATCTCCGCCTGTTTAGTGTCGGCGCACTTGTCGAAATCAGCGAAAAAGAACCGAATAACGATCCCGCCGTGGTAGAAGCCATCGCGTTAGGTACAACGATTAATGGTGTCGTTACTAGAGAGGACGCTGACTACTTCGCGATTGAGTTAACTGAAGGACAACGGATCGCGGTAGAAGTAGAAGCGTTACGACTGGGCGAAGCATTATTCGATCCGAAGTTGCGTTTGTTTAGTCCAAGTGGCCACGAGCGCGTCGCTGAAGATGACACACCCATTTCCCGGCAGGATGCGGCTTTCGTGTTTAGCGCCGAAGAACCGGGCCGCCATGTGCTCGCAATTAGCGAAGCGGCCTATGGCGGTGCGGGCAACTACCGTTATCGTATTCACGTAGGCGACTTTCCGCGTCCGCTTGGAATCACGCCGATGGGCGGTGTGCCAGGCGCGGAAGTTCAAGTGACGTGGCTTGGTGACGCAGCACTCGGTGCGCAAGCCATTACGATTCCGGCCGATGCCATCGGCACTATCGAACTAGCCCCTACGACAGACGCGGGGGTCGCACCCACCGCGGTGCCGTTCCGCGCGTTTCCACATCCCGGTGTAATTGAAGCAGAACCCAATAACAAACAAGAAGAGGCAACCGCAGGCGCTGCTCCCGGTGCATTCGACGGAATTATTGGTCAGGATAACGACTACGATTGGTACTCATTCGAAGGCAAGAAAGGCCAGGTCTTCGATGTTCGCGTTTGGGCACGTGCGATGGGATCGCCGCTCGACAGTGTATTGCTCGTACAGAATCCATCGGGTTCGAATCTCGCATCGAACGATGACCAGGGTGGCCCGGACAGCGCAATGCGCGTCACGTTGGCGGAAGACGGCCTGCACATGTTGCGCGTGCATGATCACTTGCGCGGCGGCGGAGACACATTCGCGTACCGTGTCGAAGTCGCGCCGGTCGCGCCGAGCTTGGAAATGGGCATCAACCGAAATGAACGGGTGTCGGTAACAGTACCGCAGGGGAACCGAGTATTCGTTGAAGTGGCCGCACGCCGTAAAGACTTCGGCGGCGACATCGCGTTGGAATACGCTAACGTACCAGAAGGCGTCACCATTGACGGCGCGGCGATCACCAATAATCGACCGAGTTGGCCGATCGTGGTGAATGCTTCGGCGGAGGCTCCCGTAGCTGGGACGTTGCTCGGCATTACGGGCCGTTGGGATCGCGAAGGTGACCCATTGCGCGGTGGCTTAAACCAGCAGGTCAAACTTATTCTTGGTAACAACAAAGTTGTGTTTTGGGATCGCTACGTTGACGGTCTAGCGCTTGCTGTTGCCGAGCCCGCTCCGTTTTCCATTGAACTCGTTCAACCTCAGGTTCCGCTAGTGAAGAACGGTACGATCAACGTCAAGATTGTCGCCACCCGTAAAGAAGGATTTACTGCACCCATCGATATAGCGATGCCATGGCGATCGCCTGGTGTGGGTGCTGGCACCGCGAAGATTCCCGAAGGTGGAACAGAAGCGCACATCCACATTAATGCGAACACAAAAGCTGCGGTCGGCCCTTGGCCCATTGTGCTGACAGGTCGTTCTTCCGGTTACGAAGTCAGCACGCAAGTCGGCACATTGGAAATCGCCGAACCTTGGATGACGTTCGAGGTGGCTACCGTGGAAACCGAACAAGGCAAACCGGTGAGCCTATTAGTGAAAATTGCACAGGCACACGCCTACGAAGGCGCGGCCAAAGCCCAACTGTTGGGATTGCCCAAGGGCGTCACCGCGCCGACGCTCGATGTCGCTGCGGATGTAACTGAAGTGACGTTCCCCTTGGAAGTGGCTGCGGACACGCCGCCGGGCAAGCACAAGAATATTTTTGTACAAGCCGTCGTAACTGCGAACGCGGAACCCGTGTTGCACAAATGGGGTTCCGGACAAGTCACGGTATTCAAACCGTTACCGCCACCGGTTGATGCTCCGGAGCCGAAACCGGAAGCCAAAGCAGAAGAACCTAAACCCGATGAACCCGAGCGCAAGACGCGCTTTCCGAAAAGTTGAGAGGCATTATGCACTATCGATTTATGATACCGGTTATGTTCGCAATGCTCGTTTCGATTTCCGCAGCGTCCCTTGAAGCGTTTCCGCCTGAAATCCGCATCGAACGGCAAGATGACGTGCAGCGGATAATAATCATGACGGAACGCGAGGACGGTGTAACCCTCGACCTGACGACGACCGCAGCGTTCCGATTCGATCCGGAAGGTATCGCGCGGCGCGACGAACTTGGACAGATTCACGCAGTAGCGGATGGTCAGACGACGCTGTATGTCAAGCAGGGTGAACAGGAAATTGCCGTACCGATTACGGTGAGCAATGCAGCCGTTACACCGCCCATCAGTTTTCTGAACGATGTGCAACCTGCACTCATGAAAGCCGGTTGCAATACGGGATCGTGTCACGGAAGCGCACGAGGCAAAAACGGATTTCAACTCTCGTTATTTGGATACGACCCGCCAAACGATTACAACCGGCTCACCCGCGAAATTCGCGGACGTCGTCTTAATACCGGTGCGCCCGACGAAAGTCTCATGCTGCTGAAGCCCATGGGTAAAGTCATTCATGAGGGCGGCACGGTTATTGAAGAGGGCACGCTGCCCTACGACATGTTGTTTCGTTGGATTGAAGAGGGTGCTCAAAACGATCCACCGGACCCACCGAAACTGACCGGCGTGGAAATCTTGCCGAAGGCGGTTGTCTTCGATGGCGATGGCACGCAACAACCGTTCGTCGTTCGTGCGACGTATTCCGACGGCACCGACCGCGATGTAACCGACCTATCGGTATTGAGCAGCAGCGACAATCTCGTGGTCACCATGAACGATGAAGGCGTCGCGACTGCGAAAGGACGGGGCGAAGCGTATCTCATGGCACGCTTTGGATCCTTTGCCGTCGTTTCCCAAGTCATCACGTTACCCGCTGGCTTGAAAATGGAATGGCCGGGTGTCACACCGTACAACTATATTGACGATCTCATCTTCACGAAGCTTAGGAAACTGCGTATCCCGCCAGCGGAATTATGCAACGACGAAATCTTTGTTCGCCGGGTCTATCTGGACGTGTTAGGCGTGCTACCCACGGTAGAGGAGACACGTACGTTTTTCGACAGTCCGTCCGAAAATAAACGCGCCGAATTGGTCGACCAGTTATTGCAACGACCAGAATTCGCCGAAGTGTGGTCTCTGAAATGGGCCGACCTGTTGCGCATGCGATCCACAGCGAACGTTCTTGATCGCAAGGCACTCCATCGCTACAACGACTGGCTGCGTCACGCAATTAGCACGAATATGCCGCTCGACGAACTCGTGACCGAGTTGCTCACATCGCAAGGCGGAAACTTCGCATCGCCCGCAGTCAATTTCTATGTCGCTGAACGCAATACACTCAAGATGTCCGAAAACGTTGCACAAGTGTTCATGGGAATCCAGGTAATGTGTGCGCAATGCCATAACCACCCCTTCGAACGCTGGACCATGGAAGACTACTACTCCTTCGCTGCCTTCTTCGCTCAGGTTGGGCAAAAAGGCTCTGATGATCCGCGCGAACGTATTATCTTTGATAAGCGCGGCGGTGAAGTGAAGAACGCGAAAAACGGTCAAGTGATGGCACCCAAGTTTCTGGGCGGCGCGACGCCGGATGTGAAGGGCAAAGACCGACGAGCGGTATTGGCCGAATGGCTGACGTCCCCCGAGAATCCTTGGTTCTCGCAAACACTTGTAAATCGTGCGTGGCAACACTTCTTCGGTAAGGGCATTACGGATCCGCCGGATGATGTGCGGGTCACCAATCCGCCATCCCATCCTGACCTGCTTGACGAAATGGCGCGCAGACTCACCGAACAGAAGTACGATCTTCGTACGTTGGTTCGGGATATTTGTACATCCTACACCTATCAAATGGCATCTCAGTCACGCGATACTACGATTAAAGATGATCGCAATTTCTCGCACGCCCTCGTGCGCCGTTTACCGGCAGAACAATTGCTCGACGCGATTAGCCAAGTCACTCAAACGAAAGTGAAATTCCCGAATCTCCCTCTAGGCGCGCGTGCGGCAGCGGTGGCAGATGGCCCAAGTGGAAACCGATTCCTATCGCTGTTCGGCCGTCCGGTGCGCGATACTGTGTGCGTCTGTGAACGGCGCGGAGAACCCACATTGGCCCAAGCGCTTCACCTTATAAACGGAGGCACCGTGCAGACGGCGTTAAAGGCAGGTGATGGCCGCGTAGGGCGGTTGGCAGGGGCCGAAGCGTTTGCGCCGGATCCAATCATTGATGAAATATGGCTCGCGGCATTTAGTCGTCCGCCAACGGATAATGAACGTGGTGAAATGGCCACGTATTTGACAGCTGCCGAAGATAAACGTGCCGCATTGGAAGATGTGATGTGGAGTGTTGTAAATTCCAAAGAGTTCATCTTCAATCATTAAGGGTAACCACCATGAGTAACTCGAATAAGATCCATCGAATCGGAATCGCAGTCCTAACATTTGTTGTGGTTTGCAACGGCGTGGCGTTTGCACAGGAGGCCGCTGCTGCTCCAGCACCGGCGGCGGCACCGGCGGCACCGCCCGCTCCGGCACCCGCACCCGCGGAGCCTGCTCCGGCACCTGCACCGGCAGGCCCCAATATCGATCAAGTGCTTGAAGAACTGACCAAACTTGGCCCGGAAGCCTTAACGGCCCGAGTCAATGAAATGAAGAGCCAAGTCGGAAAACTCGGTACAGATGCGAAAGCATTGCGGGATCAGGCAGCGAAATTGGATGCGGACGCTGCGGCATTGCGTGCGCGTGTCGCCGCGGTGGATGCGTTTGTCAAAGCGCTGTCACCGCCTCCGCCTCCTCCCGCCCCCGCCCCTGCGCCTGCTCCGGCAGCAGCGGCACCTGCGCCCGCTCCGGCAGCAGCAGCGCCAGCACCCGCGGAAGCTAAGTAGCAATGGTAATCGACCGAGAGAAGAGAAGTACGATGAATAACAGCCTGAGAAAACTCACCACCCTAGGCGCGGCATTACTAATCGTTGTCGCTTCAAATCCTGCACCAGTATTCGCGCAGGACGCTCCACCATCGGTCGATGCATCACTGGACAAACTATTAACGCTCGACCCCGCGGCGGTCGCTGCAAAGCTGAAGGAATATTCGGCACAAGCAGCCGCGTGGGAAGCGGAAGCTGCGAAAAAGCGTGGTGAAGCCGACGCGAAACAGAAGCAATCCGAAGCCATCACAGCGCAACTTGAAGCGCTCAAAGCACGGGTCAGCGCGTTGAGTGCGCTGTTGACCGAAGCCAAACCGATGGACGGCGCTCCACCGGCTCCGGCCAAACCGGAAGGCGAAATGAAAATGGCCAAAGCGGAAATGGATCCCGCTTTGGATGCTGCACCCGCTGTCACATACGCAGAACACATCCTTCCAATTTTTCAGGAACGTTGCGCCAAATGCCATAACGACGACAAACAAAAAGGCGGCCTCCAGCTCGACAACTTTGAATACTTGATGGAAGGCGGTAGTTCCGGCGAAGTCGTAGAACCCGGCAACGCCGATAACAGCCGCCTGTACAAACTCGTCACCGGTGCCGAAACGCCAATCATGCCACCAGAGGGCAAAGGCGAACCGCTCACAGAAGAACAAATCGAATTAGTGCGCACTTGGTTGACGCTTGGCGCGCCGGAGAACAGCGGGTCCAAAATCATGCTCGCAAAAGAAGAAAGCGCAGAAGCAGGCCAGATGTACGTCGCGGCCGATATCGTGGATGGCCCGCCGCCGATGCCAGAAGCGGCCATGCCGTTGTTCGTCGACAATCCGCCGCGCATTCCCGCGCGTGCCATCGCGTCGAATCCGCGGTCGCCTCTACTCGCGGTCGCCGGTTATCGCCAAGTCATGCTCTATAACCTTGAGAACAATGCATTCCTCGGAGCGCTTCCGTTCGAAGAGGGCGAGATTCATACCCTTACGTTCAGTGTGAACGGCGAACTCCTCGTTGCGGCTGGCGGCCTTGCTGGCGAATCCGGATGTGCCGTCGTCTGGCAAGTGCGCTCGGGAGAGCGCATGGGTAAATACGGCGAAGCCTATGACACCGTACTCGCCGCCGACATTAGCCCCGACCACCGGATGATCGCGCTCGGCGGCCCGAACAAGAGTATCAGTGTGTACTCCACCGGCAACGGAAAACGGATCTACAAACTTGAAGACCATACCGACTGGATCTACGCCGTTAAATTCACACCCGATGGCGAAGTGTTGGCCACGGCCGATCGTGCGGGTGGAATGTTCCTATGGCAAGCAGCCAATGGTCGTGCGGTCGAAAAACTTTCGGGACACAATGGCGCGATCCATGATCTCGCCTACTCTGCGGACAGCATGAATCTCGCTTCTGCGGGGGCGGATGGCACTGTGCGTCTTTGGCACACGTGGGAATATAAGCAAATCCGATCCTTCAACGCCCACGGCGGTGGTGCGTTCAGTGTTGATTTCAGCGCCACCAACGAACTCGTCACCACAGGCCGCGATAAGACGCTCAAGCGTTGGGACATCAACGGCAAAGAATTGCTCAATTACGGCGCTCTGCCCGACTGGGGTTTCCAAGCCCGCTTCGGACATAGTGGCGCGAAAGTCGTTGGCGGTGCATGGAACGGTGAAGTCGCGGTTTGGAATACGCCTGCGGCTGAACGTGCGGCCACACTGACCACAACTACCCCACAAGTCCCACCGACACAAGTCGCCGCTGCAAATTAACCGGCGCGATTCCCATCATCCCTTACGGTTCTGCGCGCAATCTCGCAATTGCGTGCGCCACGGCGATACACTGTGGCCGTCATGGGAACTACTCTCACAAAAGTTAAACGAGTTCGCGCAGGCGGCGGGCTGCAAGCTGTGCGCTATGCGTTCAAGAAGGCGCGTGAAGCTGGCGGATCGTGGCACCTGTGGAAGGCATTGCGATCGCGCAATGCGTGTAAAACGTGCGCGCTAGGCATGGGCGGCCAACTCGGCGGTATGGTCAACGAAACAGGCCACTTTCCTGAAGTCTGCAAAAAATCCATCCAGGCGATGGTCGCCGACATGCAAGGGCGCATTGGTCAGGAATTCTTCGATCAGTTCGATTTCGACAAACTGTCAACGTTCACCTCGCGGGAGCTTGAGGCGTCCGGACGTATTGCCGATCCACTTTATGCCCGGCCGTACGACACCACATATCAAGCGATTTCCTGGGATGAAGCAATCGATCGCGTTACGAAAAAGCTAAAAGAAACGCCACCCGACGAGAGCTTCTTTTATTTCAGTGGCCGTTCGTCCAACGAAGCCGGATTCTTGCTCCAACTCTTCGCCCGACTGTACGGAACGAACAACGTCAACAACTGTTCCTACTACTGTCATCAAGCATCGGGCGTAGGCCTCGCCAGCGCGGTCGGATCCGGCACTGCGACGATTGTGCTCGACGATATCGAACACTGCGACCTCCTCTTCATCATTGGCGCAAATCCTGCCTCCAATCATCCCCGCCTGATGACAATCATCAAAGACATGAAACGACGTGGCGGCAAGGTTGTCGTCATAAATCCGTTGAAGGAACTTGGCCTCGTGCGGTTTCGGGTTCCGTCCGACGTCCGCAGCATGATTTTCGGAACGGACATCGCAGACCTATACGTGCAACCGCATATCGGTGGCGACATCGCGTTCCTAACGGGCGTCTCAAAGGCGCTGCTGGAATTCGATTCCGTTGATCACGGTTTCCTCGAACGAAGCACCGAAGGCTGGCCGGATCTGAAACAACATCTGCAAGACACCGGCTGGAAAACCATCGAAGCGACCGCCGGTGTGCCAAAGCAAACGATGATAGATGTGGCGAAACTTTATGCCGGATCGAACAAGAGCGTATTCTCCTGGGCGATGGGTGTGACACATCATGAAAACGGCGTGCAGAACGTTCAAGCCATTGCGAACCTTGCGTTGATGCGCGGCATGGTGGGTAAGGCGCATGCGGGCTTGTTGCCCTTACGCGGGCACAGCAATGTGCAGGGCATGGGCTCCATGGGCGTGACGCCGCAACTTAAGAAAGCCGTGTTCGAACGCCTGGAAGAAACCTTTGACGTGACCCTGCCTCAGACTCCCGGCATGGACACGATGACCTGTATGGAGCGGGCGACAGACGGTGGCGTGCGGTTCGCATGGTGCCTGGGCGGCAACCTGTACGGCTCAAATCCCGACTCGGCGTTTGCTGAAAAGGCGTTGAACGCCATCGACTTCACCGTATTCCTCAGCACCACGCTAAACACCGGTCACGTCTTGGGCCGCGGAAAGGAATCACTGATTCTGCCCGTACTCGCACGTGACGAGGAATCGCAGCTTACAACACAAGAGTCGATGTTCAACTTTGTGCGTGTGAGTGATGGCGGACCCGCACGGCTCGAAGGCCCACGTAGCGAAGTGGAAGTGATCGCGGAAATCGCACGAAGAGTTCTCGGCGACAACCATCCCGTGGACTGGAACTCGATGCTAGAACATCGGCGAATACGCGAAGCCATCGCGAAAATTATTCCAGGATTCGAGGCGATGAGTCGCGTAGAGAATACCAAACGCGAATTTCAGATTGGCGGTCGCACGTTTCACGAGCCGCAATTTCCAACGCCGTCAGGGAAAGCGACATTGCATGTAACAGAGATGGCACCACCCAAAGCCGTTGAAGGAACGTTGCGCTTGATGACGATTCGTTCGGAAGGACAGTTTAATACGGTCGTATATGAGGAAGAAGACCTGTACCGAGGCCAAGAACGGCGTGATGTCGTGTTGATGCACCGCGATGATCGCAATCGATTGGGATTGGACATCGATCAGCCTGTAACAGTATCAAGCAATACCGGTTCCGTTTCGAATGTGTTGGTGCGTGAATTTGATGTGCGTCCAGGAAATATCGCGATGTACTATCCCGAAGCAAATGCGCTAGTCCCACGCGCGTTGGACACCGCCTCGAAAACACCGGCGTTCAAAAACATCGCCGTGACGATTCAAGCTTAGCCCGACCAATGTCCGAACTCATTGTTCCTAGCGAAGCGATCAAACACATACTCGATGCGGCAGATCCATTACCTCCATTGGCAGTCACGGCACACGATACACTCGGCCGCGTCTTGGCCGAAGATGTTCTCGCTGATCGAGATTACCCGCCGTTCGACCGCGCGATGATGGATGGATTCGCGGTGCGGGTATCAGACGCCGGTAAGACGGTTATCGTCCACGGTGAAATCGCCGCTGGCGAAACGGTTGATTTTTCCGTGAGAGAAGGAGTCGCCGTCGCGATTATGACCGGAGCGCCGTGTCCGAAAGGATGCGAAGCAGTTATTCAGAAAGAACTGGTCACAGTGGATGGCAACAACGTTGCATTACCTGTGGACATTGTCGCTGGGAAAAATATTTCGCCGCGCGGATGCGAATGCGCCGAAGGAGTCGTTGTGATACCGGCCGGGGCCGTGATAACGCCGTTGCATCTCGCGTTGTTCGCAACATTTGGCAACGAACAGGTCTCAGTGGTTCGCGAAGCGACTGCGCATATTGTGGTGACCGGACGGGAATTGGTGCCGACCGGCGAGAAACCCGGGGCGGCGCAAATTCGCAACTCGAATGCACCGATGCTGGAAGGGTTTGTTCGCGCTTCGGGCGCACATTGTACGGGCGTCTGTCATGCAGGGGATGAGACCGCGGCGATTGTGCGCGCGCTGGAAGAAGGCGTTGATGCAGATTGCATTGTCACCAGCGGCGGAGTCTCCGTGGGGAATTATGATCTCGTGCCGGAGGCGCTCGAGCGGTTTGGCGCGGAGATCATTTTTCACGGCGTGGAACAACGGCCGGGTAAGCCGATGTTGTTCGCACGTCGTGGGAAGCAACTTATTTTTGGGTTGTCTGGTAATCCAATGGCGTGTGTGGTGGGATTCAATCGCTATGTCTTTCCTGCGTTGCGGAAGCTAATGGCGTTTGAACCTCCCGCGCCAGAATACTCGGGCGAACTGCTCGCTTCCGTTTCGGGTCGGGGTCGGTTTACGTATTACGCGACGGCACATGCAACACGCGGTGAGCGGTGTTGGCAAGTGAAGCCGGTCGCTGGCAAAGGGTCCGCAGACATGTATTCGACGGCTTCGGCGAACGCGCTTATCCATGTGCCGCCTGGCGCGGACTTAAGCGTGGGCGAACGGGTGACGTTTCAATTGTTCCCTGGACAGGGTTAACTCAAATAGTCTTCGCGGGGAGGACTGAAGACGTCGAGCACTTTCACGTCCTCATCAACCACAAATCCCGAATGACTAACGCCGCCCGGAACAAGGTAAGCCTCGCCGGGTTGCAGCACGCGCGCCTCGCCATCGATAGTGAGGGATAGTCGTCCTTCCAGCACCATGCCTGCTTGCTCGTGCGGGTGGTCGTGTTCGGGTAATACGCTGCCTGTAGGCATGTCGAGGACCGACAACATGATGCGTTCACCGGCGATTAGTCTGGCGTGGCAGCCGGGAATGATCTCGGTCGCTGGTATCTCGGATGGAATGTAGAACGGCATGGCGTGTTCTCCTGCGTTTTGAATAGCGCATAGTAGACCATTCGCACATGACTGCAAAATGATATATTCGGACGATGGTGAAGAGGAGTCGATAATGATTCGCCGTTTGATTCGGTCGCCGTTCGTCATAGTGATCGCGCTATTCGGTTGTGCTCTTGCCGTTATCTGGACCGGCGTATTCGATATGCTCGTGGCGGACGGCGTTGTAAACCGTTGGTCGATGAGCGCTTCCGTGGGCACTTGGGCGATCGTCGCGTATTTAGCCGTGCAGGCGATCGCATTATTCAGAAAGAGTGGGCAAGCGTTCGCCGCGTTGCTAATAGGTATCGTCGCGGCTCTACTGATTGCAGAAGTTGGCGTACGCCTCCTTCATCCGGGCGGGTCGCATTTTGAGTACCGCCTCTATCACTCCGATGCTTTTCATCATGTAACGCCGCCAAGTCGCGAGATGTATCACGGATTCGACATGGACGCGAAGCAACCGATTTTGGTCAACACCAACGTGGACGGCTATCGCACCAACTATACTCCGAATTCATTCAAGTCGTTTACGACGCGGATCGCGATTCTCGGCGATTCGTTCACGTTCGGCCTGTTCAATCGGCAAGAGGCAGCGAATCCGCACGTATTGGAAGGCCTCCTGCGTGAACGGTTAAAGCGGGAAGACATCGCGGTGTTGAATGCGGGTGTCGTGAGTTACTCGCCGTTTATCGGCCGATTCGTCATCGATGAGTCGCTGCGCGAATACAACCCGACGCATATTGTTTACCTTTTCGACGCATCCGATATTGGAGACGATTACGAATACGAACGTATGGCCGTGCTTGAGGGCGATGGTCCACGATTTCCGCAGACCGTTGTCACGAGCATTTTCCGGAGCGGCGCAAGCGTACTCGACCAATCCGCGTTGATGCAGCGGATGTATACGCCGTATTCGTTTGCCCGTGCGTTTCTGTTGCACCCATTGGCCATGGCCAGTTCCGAACTCAATCCGATGATCGTTCATGGACTGGAGATCGACGGTATTCGTCAGCGCGATCGATACTTCATTTATCGATATCCGCCGGAAAAGACACGGCGTTTTTTCGAGAACACGCTAGACCACATTGGTAGTATGGCGGACATCACGCAAGGGATGGGCGCGCAATTCGTGCTCGTCGTACCGCCGCGGTATCACCATTGGAATCCGGAGGAGGCACCCCGGAATTGGGAGTCGTACGCATATAGTAATCACGAGCCATTTCAGTTCGCGTACCTGGATTTCTTTGATGAACATCGTGGAGAAGTCGGTTATCCTATGCTAAATTTGTTATCCCTTTTTCAAGAGAATGCTGACAACGGTCCGTATGTTTTTCATTTCGACGCGCACTGGAATGCATCGGGCCATGCACTCGCGGCGAAAGGGATTGCAGATTTCTTGATTGGCGAAGGATTGGTGAAATGACTATTGGGTGCACATTGACCACGGGCTTTCGATTCCATTCTTTGGGATTGGTCTGTTTGGTCGCGATTCTAGCGGGAGCCGGATGCGATAGCCCGAACGATCCCAGTGCGCCAAAACGCAACCTTCACGGTTTCACGAGGTTGCACATCGCGGCGCAGGCGGTCGACATGGAGGTTGTGAGCGATCTCCTCTTGCATGGGGCCGACCCGAATGTTCCAGATGATAGTGGTGTGGCGCCGTTGCATCGTGCAGCGCGTGATGGTCATGACGAACTGGTCGCCGAATTGGTGCGGTATAGCGCGGACTTGGATCGAAAAACCACGACGGGCTGGACGCCGTTGCACCTTGCGATTCGCGCGGGCGATAGTGAGATGGTCAATTTGCTGTTGAGCTATGGGGCGTCGCCACGGGTTGCATTGCCGGATGGCATGACGCCGTTGATCTATGCGGCGGAAAAGGATGAAGCGTTGATCGCGGATCTGTTGATGGCGATGGGGGCGACCACGGAATCGGCGGACGGGATTCCGTATGTCGACGCGCGTGATAAGCAGGGGAATAGCGCGTTGTTGATTGCGGTGAAAAAGGGGAACAGTGATTTGGCGGTGTCGCTGTTGGCCAGTGGCGCGGATGCGAACATTGAGAACAAGAAGCAGGAGACGCCGTTGCACGTGGCGATTGGGCAAGATGATGAACTCGTCGCGGGGATGTTGTTGGAGAGTGGCGCGAGCTTGTTTGCGGCGGGGCCGGGCGGTGCCAATGCGATTGCGGCTGCACGACAACGGGGCAATTTCTCGATGATGGAGTTGCTGGCTTCGTATATGCCGAATGCAAATCTATAGTTGCAGGGCGGTGATGATTTCTAGCCACGCGCGGTTGCAGGGGAAGTCGCTGGGGTAACGCACGAATTTCACGTGGCCGTCCATGTATAAGACGTTGGCGCCGCCGGGGACGTGGTTGAAATCGGTCGGAAGCAGCGACACGCGGTCGAACATGATCGGAATTTCGGATTCGGCGACGACACTCGCGGCGGGCTGGTTGATATTGGTGATTAGAAACCGTTCGATACCGTCCCGTAAGCGGTGCACTTTTTGATCCGCTCCGTTATCGTCGAGGAAATTCCAACTCGATGATAGGTTTTCAATGGGTCCAGTGCGTAGTTGTTGTTCAAATGCTTGCAGGAACGCAGGGGAAGCGTCGCCGGTGGCGGGGTCGACCATGACGGCCGGCCTGAATACCCAGCCCAAATAGATATAGGACAACGAGTCGAAAAGGCACGGGTTGGTCGGCCCTTTGGGATCGCCTCCGGTCTTCCATCTTCCGCGATCAATTTCGGTCGTGCCATCACTGTCGGATGGACACGCGAGTATATGGACATCGGTAAGGTATTCGGGAAAAACGGCGCGTCCTTCGAACGTGAGCCAACCGGGATTGCGTTCATTGCATGCGGGACCGACAAACGTTTGTACGGATGGAAATACGCCGTTGGCTTCGCTGGCATACATTCTGAACACGAGTCCGAGCTGTCGTAAATTGCTGGCGCACGACACACGCCGCGCTGATTCGCGCGCACGGGATAGCGCAGGGAGAAGCATGCCCGCGAGAATGCTGATGATGGCGATCACAACGAGTAACTCGATCAGCGTAAAGCCGGTGCGGTGTCCAATATGTTTCGCTTGAGACTTCATTAACGTTCGCCTTGGTGGGACAGTAGCGTAGCAGACATTCCCCATAAGGTTGTGCTTGGGCGTTGCAGGATGTGGGATTGAGGGCGATGTGATTCTGGGGAACAAAGGGTAAATTATTGACGGTGAGATCTGTAAGTGATTGAAAGTAATGGTCTTGTGCACTCCCGGGAGGGTCCTGGGGACGAGGGATTGATTTATGAACGCAGAGGGTTTGTGTTTTGTGGGCGGCTGTTAGGATGGTAAGAGATGTGAGAAATTGGGGATTGAGGATGGATTGATGGGAGAAAATTGGGAAGATGACGCCTATTGAGAATAGTGTGAGTGAGCAGGTTATCGGTGCGGCGATTGAAGTTCATCGGACGTTGGGTGGTCCGGGGTTGATCGAGCGTGTGTATGAAGAAGCGCTAGCATTTGAATTGGAACGGGCGGGGCTGGATGTAGGGCGTCAGATTCGGGTGCCGATTGTGTACAAAGGCCGGGAGATTGGTGAGCCGCTGCGGATGGACTTGGTGGTCAATGAAATGGTGCTTGTGGAGTGTAAAGCGGTTTCGGTTCACAATCCGTTGTTTGAAGCACAGGTGTTGACGTATCTACGGCTTACGGGTATCAAGGTGGGGTTGGTCGTTAACTTTGGTATGGGGACTATTCGCGAAGGGTTGCATCGGGTTGTGAATAACCTCTAAAAACGCAGAGGCGCGGAGGCGCAGAGGGTCCTGCGGACGGCATACTAAAGCTGGCGTATCGGAACGCTAGGGCTGCATCGGGTTGTGAACAACCTCTAGTAAACGCAGAGGCGCGGAGGCGCAGAGGGTCCTGCGGACGGCATACTAAAGCTGGCGTATCGGAACGCAAGGGCTGCATCGGGTTGTGAACAACCTCTAGTAAACGCAGAGGCGCGGAGGCGCAGAGGTCCTGCAGACGGCATATTGACTAACCCTTAGTTTTTCTCTTTCTCTGCGCCTTTGCGCCTCCGCGTTTATTAAACTAACCGCCGAAATGGTCGGGTAATGCGTCTACGATGCCGACGGTTTCGAGGCTGACTTTCACTACTTGGCCGATGAGGCGGACGATGTATTCGGGGTCTTCGGGGTTGTTGGGGTCGTGGGTGATGCCGGATCGTTTGTCGGTTTTGACGCGGTATTGGTCGATGACCCATTCGAGGGCGGCGCGGTTGCCGAGGCGGTAATCGAACACCTGGGGCGGAATACCGTCGAGGGTGAGGGTGTCGTTCACGACGACGGCGAAGCGGTCGGTGTCCGCGTAGCCTTCGGAGCTGTCGACTTTGCGGGCCGATTTGCCGTCGGGGCCGAGGACTTTCATTTTCTCGACGCGGTAGGACAGCGGTTTACCTTCCTTTTCGATGAAGTCGAGTTCGTAGGGGTCGATGTCTTCGTAGTCGAGATGCCAGTGCGCGAGTGCTGCACCGGCGTCGGCGAACGCCCAGAAGTCGGGCGCGTAGGGGATGCGCGGGAGTTCGCGTTTGAGGCAGTCGCCGTATTTTTCGCGGTAACCGGGGTGGTGGAGCAGGCCGTAGACGTAGTGGAAGATGTCCCACTTCGTGATTTCTTTCTTTTTGTCCGCAGATGACGCAGATTTTGCGGAAGATTTTTTGGCGGGTTTGGCGTAATGAGCGCGGAATTGGTCGAGTGCCCAATCGGTTATGTTCTCGCGGCGGTTCGTGCCGTCTTCGTCGTAGACGTAGAAGGGGAATGTCTGGCCTTGGCGGCCGCCCACGTGAAGACATGGAATTCTTCGGGAAACCAAGGCGGAAAAGAGGATTTGTTCATCGTGAGTCGTACATATAACGACGTTCTCGGCTTCTGCCGCGTCACTCGGAAAAATCTGAGGAAATCGATACAGGTCCTCGTTGAACGCGCGCTCGAAGTAGTACTGTTTGCGACAGTATGGCCGATACAGCGCAGATCGAATATTGGTTTCGTCAAAGGTCAGATATTGTCCACGTCGAAGAGTCCGCTTGGTATTTCTAATCCATTTCAGAACAGAAACACGGATGTCTATTGCGTCTTCAACGTTCTCTGGCGAACCATCGCGTTTCCATTTATCAAGCTGTGTATTGAATTCTTCGACCATCGAGAGCGCCCGCGAGCGCAATTCTGGTCGACTAAAGTCGAAGTCGTACGCATCTGAGTTCGTTTTTACACCGTTTGAGTACACACGAAAGACCACGCCCTGAGCATTAGGATCCTTGGCTACTTTCGCTTCAGCCGAACCCATCGCGGTGTGAAGCTGGAAGTCAGAATTCTCATCGCCAACAAACCAATTGTTGCGATCATCCGGGTGCAACTCCGTCCACGGAACGGAGTCAATTCCCAAATAGGATGCTAGGTATTGGGCCTTCTCTTGAGCACTCAAGTAATCTCCCACTGAGTGATACTGTATTTGCGGACTCTTGAGTTTCGAGTTGATGGTAAGAGCAGAAATCCCAACGCCACACCGTATTAGATCGCTGAAGATGTTTCCCGCCTCTTTCCGCCTACGGTCCCCAGTAGTTCGCGCGTCACCTCGAAGGTCAAAGTGCCGGACTTGCGATGTCTCGTCGGACACGTGTTTTCTAATTCCGTCCAAGGACGGTTTGCGAACCCAGCTATTATTGGTGACGAAGCATACAAGTCCTTCACGGCCATCAATTCGGTCGATCGCCCAGCGCAAGAATTTTACGTATGGATCATAGTACTGTGCGCGAAGTGTCGCCGAAGAGGCATTTATGAAGGTTTCGTTAACTCTCTTATCGATTACTGCGTAGCTTCGATTCTTGTTCTTGTCATTCTCGTCTTGCTGTGCCGCGTTGTACGGTGGGTTACCGATGATGACGGTGATGTTGGTGTTTTTTTGTCGTTCGACGCGTTCGGTGTTTTTTAGGGTTAGGAATTCGAAGTCGGCTTGATCGTGTTCGGCCATGTCGAGGGTGTCGACGAAGCAGAGCCCTTCGAAGGGTTCGTATTGGCCGGTTTTTTCGTAGTAGGCGTGTTCGATGTTGAGGGCGGCGATGTAGTAGGGCAGGAGCATGACTTCGTTTGCGAAGAGTTGATTTTTGTAAACGCGGGGCAAATCTTTCTTGGGGATTTTGTTGATGATGTTGACGATGAAATTTCCGGTGCCGGTGCAGGGGTCGAGTATGTTGACGCCTTCTGACCAGAGGTGGAGTCCGAATTCTTTTTGGAGGACTTCTTCTACGGAGTTGACCATGAAATCGACAATGGGTTGGGGGGTGTAGACGATGCCGTGGGTGTCAGCAGTCTTGACGGAGTAGCCCTGGAAGAAGCGTTCGTAGACGGTGTTGAGGAAGTGTTGTTTGTCCGCGAAGTCGGTGAGGTTTTTGCCTGCGGCTTCTATGGCGTTGTAGAAGCGGTCGAGGGGTTGCAGGAATTCGTTGCGGCTGAAGCTTTGTGAGGTGAGGGCGTCGATGACGTTCTCGATTTCGTTGGCGATGGCGTTACGGCGGTTGAAATCGTTGTTCTCGAATATCTTGCGGAAGAGACGGATGGTGAGGAGGTGTTGGACGAGCATCTCGTCGACGGCGTCTTGGCTAATGTTGGGGTTTAGCGCGGACCGGCATACGGCGAAGAACTCAGCGTAGGCGGTTTGGAACTTGTAGTTATTCTTGTGCGCGTCTTTGATGATGCCGACGACGGCTTTGGCGAGTTCGGGTACGCGTTCTTTGAATTCGTCGACGGCCTTTTCGAAGGATTGTATTTCGGGTTCGGAGTATTCGTAGAAGTCGTTGAGGAGGTTGGCTACGTCTTGGGGTTTAGCGAGGGTGGCTCGGTAGATTTCTTTCTTGTTTTGGAAGAGGACGCCGGTTTGGGTGTCTTCGAAGATGATGTTGGAGAGGGGGTAGCCTTTGTCGATTTTCTTTTGGATTTCTTGGTCGAGGTTGTCTTTGGTGTCTTTGGCTTCCCAGTAGCCGCGGGGCATTTGGAATTGGTCGCGGACGGTGCCGTCGGGGCGTACGCTGTGGTTATTGACGCGGACGGGTTGTTCGGGAATGAGGGTCCAGCGGCGCTTGCGAGCGGTTTCGGCGAGTAGGTTTTGGAAGGCTGCGCGGAGGCCCATCTCGAAGTCGACTTGTTGGCCTTCGAATTCGCGGAGTTGGGCGTGGTAGTCCTTGATGGGTTTGTGGTTGGGTTTGAGGATTGCGCTGGCCGCCATGTGTCACTCCGATGGGGGAGTGTAGCGGAGGGGATGATTGGAATGCACGCCGGGCGGGGTGTGGGTGAAACCGATTTATAAACGCAGAGGCGCGGAGGCGCAGAGGAAGAGAAAACGAAGAAAATCTAACGAATCCATTGGGCGAAGGCCCTCTGCGTCTCCGCGCCTCTGCGTTTATTTACCTATAGGGTTCCCATTCGGGTTCGTTTTGGAAGAGCCATTGGTAGTATTCGATTTGTTGGAGGTTTTTTGCGGCGGGTTGGTCGACGATGACGGTGCATTTTGGGTGCATTTGGAGGGCGGATGCGGAGATCATGGAGGTGACGGGGCCTTCTACTGCTTTGGCGATGATTTCGGCTTTGGTTTTTCCGGTGACGAGCATGATGCAGCGGCGTGATTCGAGGATGGTGCCGACGCCCATGGTGATGGCGCGTCTTGGCATGTCCGATGGGTTGTCGAAGAGGGGTGCGTTTTGTTGGACGGTTTTGGGGGTGAGTGCTTTTGCGCGGGTGCGGGAGTACATGGCGGAGAGGGGTTCGTTGAAGCCGATGTGGCCGGTGTTGCCGATGCCGAGGATTTGTAGATCGATGCCGCCGCATTGGGTGATGAGGTGCTCGTAGTCCTCGCATTCTTCGTCGATGTTTTCGGCGATGCCGTTGGGGAGGTGGGTGTTGTTGATGTCGATGTCGACTTTATTGAAGAGGTGTTGGTTCATGTAGTGGCGGTAGGAGTGTTTGTCCTCGGGAGCTAGGCCGATGTATTCGTCTAGGTTGAAGGTGTGGACTTGGGCGAAGCTGAGGCCTTCGTCGGCGTGCATTTGAGCGAGGCGTGCGTAGAGTCTTTCCATGGTGCGGCCGGTGGCGAGGCCTAGGACTAGGTTGGGTTTGGCGCGGATGGCGTCGGCGATGATGCTGGCGGTGAGGCCTGCGGCGGTGTCGGTGTCGGGGCGGATGATGACTTCCATGATGGGTTCCTGGTGGGAAATGTGTGAGTATAGCAATGGGCGTGGGGTGCGTGGGAATGGGTACGCGGATCTCGCGGATTAGACGGATAATCGCGGGTTTTTCAATCCGTGGTCATCCGTGAGATCAGCGTCATCCGCGTATCTATTTAGGAAGAGTGTGGCGTGGTTCCGCATTTCCTGCGGAATTGCTAGAGGAGACCGGCCATAACATGGGCTTGAGGTGACGGGTCAAAGCTGCGAGATTCCTGGGTCCCCGCCTTCGCGGGGATGACGAAATGGTTGTGGAGGTGCCTAAATGATCGTCGGGCATGGAAATCGTCATTCGTTATAATGGTGGGGTAGGTCACCGGCGAACATTTTTGGGCAATCTTCTACGGAGTGCGTGATATGCGAATCGCTTGGCTGATTTCGATGGTGATGGTGGGCGTTGCTTGGGCGGGGGAGTTGGAGGTGACGGTTGTTGATCTTGCGTCGGGGGAACGTGTCGGGCAGGCGCGGGTGCAGGCGAGTGTGGATGGAAGTCAGTCGAGTTTGGTGACGGGTGCGAATGGGGTTGGGGTGATTCCGTTGCCGGGGGCTGGGGTTGAGTATGACGTCTTGTTGACGGTGTCGGCGGAGGGGTTTGTGCCGACGTTGGTGCATTGGGATGTGACTAAGTTGGAGTTGCCGGAGGTGTATACGCTTCGGTTGGAGCGGGGCACTGCGATTTCGGGGATGGTGGTGTATGAGGATGGTGAAGCGATCGCGGGGGCTTCGGTGCGGTTGTTTGTGAGTGGGAATCGCGATGGGATTGTGCAGCCGGCGATTACGGATCTTGAAATTTTGACGGATGATAAAGGGCAGTGGCGTTGTGAGGTGTTGCCGAAATCGTTGACGAAGTTGCAGGTGCGTGTGATGCCGCCGGGGAAACGGCGTGTGCGGAGTGTGACGTTTGCGGAAAATGGGGAATTTGGAATTGCGTCGTTGCGGGATGGGACGTCGCGGATAGAAATCTCGCGGCGGTTCACGTTGGCGGGAAGGGTGTTGGACGACGCGGGTAAACCTGTGGGAGGCGCGCAGTTGGTGGGGTGGCCGGTTTCGGGGACGGCGTCGACGGGGAGTTTTGTCAGGAGTGAGCGTGATGGTTCGTTCGTGTTTGAGAATGTGCGGGCGGAGCGGATGATGATTTCGACGGTGATGGATGGGATGGCGCCGGATATGACGGCGGCGACGCCGGGACCGGATGCGGAACCACTAGCAATAAATCTGGAACCGGGTCAGACGATTCGTGGGCAGGTGACGGATTTGAATGGTGACCCGATTGAAGGCGCGCGGGTGGCACCACACACGTGGCGGGGTCAGCGGGTGTTGTCGATTGAGATGAAGACGGATGATGAAGGGCTGTTTGAGTGGAATGGCGCGCCGGAGGACGGTGTGATCTTTGAGATACGCAAGCCGGGATATGCGGGACTCTTGGAGGAGCAGTTGTTTCCGGGTGAATCGGCAAACTTCATCGCGTTGCAGGAATTGTTACGTATTGGTGGGGCGGTAGTCGATGATGAGACGGGTGAGCCGATGGAGGGCTTCAAGGTTTATCAGGGAACGTATTGGGAATCGGCGGATGATGTGCAGTGGTCGTCGTATGCTTCGGATGAAGGGTATAAGGGTGAGTATGAATTGTACATCGAAGCGGGGACGCCGGCTGTGCAGGTGCGGGTCGAAGCGGACGGGTATTTGCCGACGCTGTCGCGCATTTACAATGCTGAGGAGGGGTATCAGCGTTACGATGTACGGATGAAGAAGGGATCGGGGCCGTCGGGTGTGGTGACGAAACCGGATGGATCGCCTGCGGTGGATGTGGCGGTGTATATGTCGCCGGTGCCTGGGACGATGGCGTTGAACAACGGGAATACGGTGAGTGATGACACGCGGTACGTGCGTACGGATGAAGGGGGTCGGTATTCGTTTGCGCCGTTGCATCCGGCGTTTCGTTTGGTGGTGATAGATGAGGTGGGATTTTCGAGGGGCGAATTCGAGCTGGGTGAAGATGCGTACGATATCGCGCTTGCGGCTTCGGCGTCGATTGAAGGTGTCGTTTCGTTGGGGGGTAAGCCGGGTAGTTATGAGCGAGTTCAACTTTCGCTTGATCCGAAGTACAACGATGGGTTGCGGCTTTCGTATACCGCGAACACGGATCCGGATGGACGGTTTGTTGTTAAGGGATTGCCTCCGGGTGAGGCGCGTGTCGAACTATCGAAGCAAATCCAGGGTCGGTTCGTGAATTCGCACGGCGTTTTGGTCGGGACGAAGAGCGGTGAATCTTCGCGGGCGGACATCGGTGGCGATGGTCGATCCGTCGTTGGTAACGTTTCGTTGCCGGAAGACGCGCCGGGTGACACTGATTTTTCGTTGCAGCGATATTTCCTGCAATCCAAAGTACCACCGCCGGCTGTGCCTTCCTCGGTCGATCAAAACGATGCAGAATCGTATCAGGCGTGGTATGAGGAATGGGAGGTGTCGGACGAGGGACGTGCGTATCGTTCTGCGCAACGGATATTCGCGGTGGAAATCGAACTGGATGGCAGGTTTCGTGTGGCGGATGTGCCGGAGGGTGATTATGTTGTCAGTTGGAATTTCATCACTTCGGATGGTGAACGTGTGGGGAGAATTGCGCATGACTTTTCTGTGCCGAGCGGGAGTGGTGAATTCGAACTGGGCGCATTGATGGCGGAAGCGCCGAAGACAATGAAAGTGGGTGATGACGCGCCGTTGTTTGAAGTTGCTTCGTTGGATGGTGCGCCGGTGAAGTTGGCGGACTTTCGGGGGCAGTATGTGTTGTTGGATTTTTGGGCGACGTGGTGTGGTCCGTGTATTGGTGAAACGCCGAATTTGGTCGAGGTATTTGAACGGTTCGGAAGTGATGAACGGTTTGCGATGATCGGGCTGAGTTTGGACAACGCCGTAGATGAACCGCGTGATTATACGTCGAAGAATGGGATGAATTGGACGCAGTTATTTCTTGGGGAGTGGTCGACGACTACGGTGCCGGAATCGTATGGCGTGGAGGGGATTCCGACGATTATGTTGTTGGGGCCGGATGGGAAGATTGTTGCGACGGGGTTGCGTGGTGCGGGGATGGCGGATGCGGTTGCGAAATTTTTGGAGTAGATAATAGAACACGGATTCCACGGATCTTACGGATAACCACAGATCAACAAAAACTTTGGACGGAGACCGATCTGTGCTCATCGGTTCAATCCGTGTCATCCGTGTTCTATTCGAGTTGGAGCTGCTAGTGACTTCTGAAGAACTTGATGGGTTGTGGGATTATCAGGATCCGGGGGCGAGTGAGTTTCGGTTTCGTGATCTGCTTTTGGATGAGGCGGATGCGGATTCGTGTGCTGAGGATTCTACGCAGATTGCACGTGCATTGGGCTTGCAAGGTCGATTCGATGATGCAAACGCGATGTTGGATGAGATTGAATCGGAGTTGTCTGACCGATCAGCGCGGGTTCGGGTTCGGTATCTTCTTGAGCGGGGGCGGGTGTTGAATTCTTCGGGGGATGCTGTGGCGTCGCGGCCTTTGTTTATTCAGGCTTGGAAGGCTGCGCGGGGTGCGGGGGATGATTTCTACGCCATCGATGCAGCGCATATGCTCGCTGTTGTTGAACCGTCGGAGAAACAGTTGCGGTGGTATCACCGTGCGGCGGAGTTGGCCGAGGAGAGTGATGAACCGCGGGCGCGGAATTGGCTGGGTTCGTTGTATAACAACGCGGGCTGGAGTTATTGCGAGTCGAATCATTTCAAAGATGCGTTGGCGATGTTTGAGAAGGCGTTGGCGTGGCATCGTGAGGATGGGGATGCGCGGAAGATTCGTATTGCGGAATGGACGGTGGCGCGGTGTTTTCGATCGTTGGGTCGTGTTGAAGAAGCGTTAGTGATTCAGGAGCGGTTGTTGGATGAATGGGAAAGGGCGGGTGAGCCGGATCTGTATGTGTTTGAGGAATTGGGCGAGTGTTTAGTTGCGTTGGGGCGTGGGGATGAAGCGAAGCCTTATTTTGATGACGCGGAGAGGCTTTCGGTTGCGAAGAAATAGAACACGGATCAACGTATCTGTGCTGAGGCACTTTCGTTTGCGCGGGTTGGAAAAACGGGGACAGTCCACGCGTTACGTTCGTGCCTCACTGCTCTTGGGACAGTCCCCATTCTTCCATCGCTGATGAGCGAAGCTTAGTAATCGTTTTTATAGGTCGTACAGTCCGGGTCGGCGGTCTTTGGCCAAGTTGTTGTACTCGTTGATGCTTTTGTTGTCCGCTGTTTCGGGGTTGATAGTTACTAGGGCGGTGTGTGATTTGTCGGCGGGTGCTGAAACGAGGACGGTCCCTTCGGTGTCGACGACTTGGCTGGTGCCGGTGAAGGTGAGTGATCGTCCTGCTTGATTTTCGGTGCCGATGCGGTTGGCGGTGATGGTGAAGACGCGGTTTTCGACGCTGCGTGCGAACATTGCGCGTTGACAATAGGGCAGGACGAGATTGGACGGGTGGGCGATAATTTGCGCGCCTTGTAGCGCTAGCGTTCTGGCGACTTCCGGAAAAATCCAGTCGAAACAAATCATGAGTCCGATGCTTCCGGCGGGTGTGTCGATGACGGGCGGACGGCTATCGCCGGGCGCAAATAGTTCTTTTTCACGGGAGTAGAGGTGGACCTTGCGGTAGTTGTGGATCGCTCCGTTTGGGAGGGCGAGTACGCAGCTGTTGTAGGCTACGCCGTTTTCTTTTTCCGCATAGCCGACCACGACTGAACCGCCGCTTTCGACGGCAAGGACTCGTGCCCATTCGGTGGTGGGACCACCGGTGAAGGGTTCGGCGAGGTCTCGTGCATGGACGACGTCGCGTAATTCGTAGCCGGTCACGGCGAGTTCGGGGAAAACGAGCAGGTCGAAGGGGCCTGCGGCTTCGGTGATCGCCGCCATTGTTTCGCGATTGGCGATGGGTTCTGCGTAGGTCGGTTCAAACTGGGCGTATCCTACAATAGCGCTCACTGCGAGGTTCCTTTCGCTTCTGGCATGTATAGGCCGGAACGCGCGATACTACCAGCCTCGGGAGGAAAAGTAGACCTGTGAGTCTTTCGAACACGAAATGGGAGCGCGTCATCGGCATTGTCGGTGGACTGGGTCCGCATGCGCATATGGAGTTGGAGCGGCAGATCCTGGCGGAAACGGAGAAGCGATTGGGGCGACCGGCGCAGGATCAGGACTACCCGGACTGGGTCGTGGTATCGATTCCGGGTACGCCGGATCGCACGTTGGCAATACGTGAGCAAGCGCCGGATCCCGTTCCCAATCTCACGCATGCGGTGAAGATACTCGATGAATCAGCGGACTTCGCCGTCGTGGCGTGTAATTCGGCGCATGCGTTCTTGGAGGAAGTTCGGCTGCGCACGCAGGTGCCTATCCTGGATATGGTCGCTGTGACGGCTGAACGCGCGGCGCAATATGGCGATAGCATTGGTTTGTTAGCGACGACGGGAACAATTGAGAACCAGTTGTACACGGAAGCGGCTGCACGGGCGCAGGTGTGGGTCGAGTTTATCGCGCCGTTGGATTTGGAGGGCGGCCCGGATTTGCAGCAGGACTTGGTGATGGAACCGATTTATGGACCGGTGACGATGGGCGGTATTGACTTGGGCGGTATCAAGTCGGGGGCGTTGGGAAACGTTGTCGCGCGGGATGAAATCGTGGGGCGTTTGACGGATGCCGCGTTACGGTTGGTGGATCATGGCGCACAGGCGATCGTGATGGGGTGTACGGAAATTCCGTTGGCGTTGGGACACGGTGAAATTGGCGGGGTGCCGTTGATTGATCCGATGCAGGTGGCTGCGGAAGCGGCTGTAGCGATTGCCGCGGGTGAACGGCCGTTGCCGGTGTAGTCGGATATGGGAGATTCAATTTGTTGGGGAAATCTCGAAATTGGTACAAGTAGGCTTCGATACCAAACATCCCCCTTCGAAGGGGGATCACCGTCGTCCGAACCAAGTTTTTCGCACCGTCATTGCGAAGGAGCCCTAGGCGACTGCGGCAATCTCTTCGCCACGGAGTTTTTTGCGATGACGAGATTGCCGCGGTCGCTACCGCTCCCTCGCAAAGACGGGAAAGAAAATCTATCTTGGGCAAGAGTGAAGCGGGATGTTACGCGCGGCGACTCGATGAAAAATGTAGACTAGATCCAATCTAAATGAACGTCTCAACGCTGAAGGAGGTTTCGAATGGTATCGGTTTCATTGCGCTTGTTCTTGTCCGGAATTGCCGTGTGCACATTGCTCGCGCTGGGTGCTGCGGCGCAAGACCAACCCGACGCGGACCTCGTCAAACGGGCGCGGGCGCTGTTGGATGAAGTGCCGCTCATCGACGGGCATAACGATATTCCGTGGCAGTATCGTAAGCGTGTGAACAACCATTTGAATCAAATGGATCTCTCGCAAGACCTGACGGATCTGAAACCGGAATTGCACACGGACATTCCTCGATTGCGGGCAGGCGGTATGGGCGGGCAGTTTTGGTCGGTGTATGTGCCTGCGACGATGCGGGGTGCGGAGGGCATCCGTATGACACTCGAGCAAATCGATATGACCCGGCGAATCGTTGCGCGGTATCCGGATACGTTTGAACTCGCGTTTACGGCGGATGACATCGAACGTATTCATCGTGACGGGAAGATCGCGTCGCTGATGGGAATGGAAGGCGGGCATTCGATGGGGAATTCGTTGGCGGCGTTGCGCATGCTGTATGAAGCGGGCGCGCGGTATATGACGTTGACGCATTCGAAGCATACGGATTGGGCGGATTCGTGTAGCCAGCGGCCACGAGTCAATGGGCTGACGGCCTTTGGTCGCGAAGTGGTGCGCGAGATGAATCGCATGGGGATGATGGTGGACCTGTCGCACGTCGCGCCGGTGACGATGCACGCGGCATTGGATGTTTCGAAAGCGCCGGTGATCTTTTCGCATTCGTCCGCGCGAGGTGTTACCGATAATGTGCGCAATGTCCCGGATGATGTCTTAGAGCGTGTGAAGGAAAACAATGGCATCGTGATGGTCACGTTTCTTTCCGGCTACATTTCAAATAGCTTTAGCGAATATTTTGATCGTTTCAAGGTAGCGCGAGAACAATTGCGGGAAGAATTCACGTTGCAACCGGCCAAAATCGAAGCGGGTATGGAAGCTTGGCGCGAGAAGAATCCGCCGCCAGAGAATGCAACGCTCAGCGACGTGGCGGATCACATCGACCATATCCGCGAAGTAATTGGTTCGGAGTACGTCGGCCTGGGTGGGGATTATGACGGTACGACGACGTTGCCGGAAGAGCTGAAGGATGTCTCGACGTATCCGGTGTTGTTGGCGGAGTTGATGAGGCGCGGGTATAGCGAGGATGAGGTGAAAGATATTGCGGGGCGGAATTTGTTGCGTGTGATGGGTGAGGTGGAACAGGTTGCGGCGCGGTTGCAGAAGGAGCGTCCGGCGTCGGACGCATTGATTACGGAGTTGGATGGGGTGGATGCGCCGGAGGAATGATATTGGGAGGGACACGCTCCCGCGTGTCCACTACTTGCGCGAACGCGCAGGAGCGCGTCCCTCCCAGTTTAACGATCTGCGTTACACGGTCTCTGCGCTGGGTTCTTCGCGGACGAGCGTTAGCAATCCGCCGCCGAGAACGAAGAGTACAATTAAGCTGAGGACGCCGTTGCGGGTGTCGCCGGTCATTATCGCGACAACGCCGACCAACTGGGGACCGAGTACGGTGGCGAATTTTCCGAATATGTCGTAGAAGCCGAAGAATTCGGTCGCGTTGTCCTTTGGAATCAGTCGGCTAAATAGGGATCGGCTTAGCGATTGTACGCCGCCTTGCGCGGAACCGATGAGTGTTGCCATGGCGAAGAATTGCCATGCTTCGTTAGTGAAGAATGCGCAGATCGTGACAAGCACATACGTGGCAACGCCTACGTACAGGAGCAGTTTTGCACCAAAACGCTTGGCCAGTTTTCCGTAGATGAGTGCGCTGGGGAATGCTACGAACTGTACCCACACTAGTGCGCCGATCGTGGCGCTTTGACTCAGTCCGATGTCGATGGCAAAACTTGTGGACATTTTGATGACGGTGTGTACGCCGTCGATGTACAAGAAAAATGCGAGGAGAAAAATGAATATGTTTCGGTGTTTGGAGATTTGCCTGAGCGTGCGCCATAAACGTCCGAAACTTTCGGCGAAGAGCGGTTCGTCGGATTCGACGTAGTGTATTTGGCGCACATTGCGAATCAATGGTACAGAGAATCCGGCCCACCACAGCACTGTGATTAAGAACGCGATACGGGTTGGCCATAGCGCGGATTCGAATCCGAGTGGTTCCGCGCCGAGAATGATTCCGATGGCGAGGAGGAACGGAATGGTCCCACCGATGTAGCCCCAGCCGAAGCCCATCGCGGAAATCCAGTCGCGATTCTCTTCTCCTGCGACGTCGACGATGAACGAGTCGTAGAAAATGACGGCTCCGTAAAATCCGACGGATGAAATACCGTAGATGATGAGCGCGTAAAGCCATTGGCCTTGACTCACAGTGACAAGGGCGAGGGTCGACAGGAGACCGAGGAAAAAGAAGCCGAGGAAAAGGCGCATCTTGTTGCCTTTTCGGTCGGCGAGCGCGCCCAGTATGGGTGCCATGAGCGCCATGACGAATGCTGCAACGGTGTTCGCGGTGGCCCAGTAGAACGTCGAGGTCTGGTCGTCCATGGATTCGGCGATGTAGGTCTTGAAGAAAATGGGAAAAATTCCGACGGTGATGACCATCGAGTAGACGGAGTTAGCCCAGTCGTAGAGTATCCAGCTGCGTTCTTGTTTGGTCAATGGACTCCCCCTTCAGTGGGCGATTGTAGTACATCCGGCGCGTGAGCCAAAGCTTTTGAAACGACTTACCACAAAGGCACAGAGGGCACGAAGAACCGACACAAAGAAAAGCGCCGAGACGTAGAGTGCTCCAGGAGCGGGAGGATTATTTTCTAATTGCCAGAATCTGGTACTTGATCGGATGGCTCGTTCGCGGAATCGTACAACTTTTTCCAGATGTATTTCCCATTTTTCTCTTGGCTTATTGAATCTGCAACCGCACCAAAGACTGACCCCTTTGTTGATCGAAAAAGTATTCTGGCTTCTAAGGAAGACTCGGTGGCTTTTCTTGCAAGCCGCCACTCGTCGCCGTCGTCTTGGACTATCTCCCAATCTGCGAATGATAGTTGAGTTCGTAGTTTGTGTTGAAATGCTGCGAGAGCCTCTTCGTCGTCTTTCTCAATGTCGTACTTGAAGATCTCGACGTATGCGTCGAAGTCAGCATATATCCCGGTGAAGTCGACGCCTTGTAGTGCGAATTCGCTATGGAGTGGGGTGTCGAATTCTGTCGTGACTTCCCTAGACAATACGAAAAGCACGGACGCAATCGTTACCGCCGACGGAACGAGTATGTATGCGACGACTCGCTTACAGTCCATATCGAGGAGTCAACTTCATGCTGGCCGAAAGCCATAGCTTTTGAAAATACGGAACCACAAAGGCACGGAGGACACAAAGATTACCGCCGAGGAACTAAGAACGAAAGATTCAGGTTTTTTCAACGTCCGTATTGACTGATTCGTGTTGGGCGGCGGACGAAGAAGTAGATGAGTGCGCCGAGCCAGTATAGGAGGACGATGACGAGGAGCCAGACGATTTTGTCGTTGCCTTCGGAGGGTTCTTTCGTTGCGCAATCGATGATCATCCAAATCCAGAAGACGAAGAATGCAATACCGATCGCGAATGCAAATAGCATGAACAATAGTGCACCGATGGCGATTCCCGCTTCAGCTTCCATCTTTCGATTCCTCGTTGTTGTTTAGCATCTTATGCCGGTCCTGGTTTCCAGTCGGTTCCGCCTGCGGGTAGGTCCAGTTTAGGATCGAGTTGGGCGTCGGATTTCGCGATTTCGTCCCAGGTGACTTCGCGGTCTTCGTGGGCGGAGACTCGGCCCATGATGGCGGTGAGTGTACTGTTCGCGCTTTCCAGGGAGTTGTTGAGGTGGTTGCCTTCGGTGACGGCTTTGTGGAAATCGATGACGTTGTTGATCGCGCCTTGGGCGTAGATGTTTGATGTGACGCCGCCGGGCCATGTACCTGATTTGGAGCCGATGGATACCTTGCCGCCGTAGTGGGCGTCGACCGTGCCTTCGGAGCCGTAGACGCGCGTGCACAAATCGCCGAAACCTGGCGCGAACTGATTTGAACTGAAGTCGAGTAAGGCGCCGTCGGCGTATTCGTAGTTCACGATGTAGTGATCCCAGTTGTCGCCGACATCGGTGCGCACTTTTCGACCGCCCATACCGCGTGCTTTGACTGGGTGACCGTCGAAGAACCAGTTCGCCACGTCAATGACATGAATGTTTTGTTCGACGATGATGTCGCCGGAGAGTGCGATGTCGAACCACCAGTTGCGGAGGCGGGCGAGCTCTGTGCCCGGCGTGGCTTTGAGGGGTAAACGACTGACTTGGTAGTAGGCCTGACCAAAAGTGGGTGTACCGATTTTGCCTTCGCGAATGAGCTTGGCGGCTTCACGAAATAGCGGATCGTTTCGCGTTTGAAAGTCGACGAGGGTCGTTTGTTTTCCGTTGGCCTTTTTCGCGGCATCGACGATTGCGCGACATCCGGCAGCATCGACCGCAATGGGTTTGGCTAAGTAGACGTGTTTGCCCGCTTCGAGTGCGGCGACGGCTTGCTCAGGATGAAAATAGGGCGGACTGATAACGGCAACCGCATCGACGTCGCTTGCGATGAGTTCTTTGTAGGAATCGAAGCCGATGTAGTGACGATCTTTCGGCACGTCGAGGCGTTTGCCTGCAGTGTCGAGACGATCACGATAGTAATCCGCGAGAGCGACGACTTTGGAATTGGTGTGTTGCTGGAAGAATCCGCCAAGCCATGGCCCTCGGCTACCGCTACCAATAATGCCGACCTGCAATTTGGAGTTGGCTGCGGTACCGAATGCGATCTGCGGTTTTACTAAGAGCACACCGGCTGTCGCAGCCGATGCCGCTTTAACAAAACTTCGTCGGCCCAGGTTTGAGTTCTTTTCTTCGCTCATCTCCAGCGCCTCCCTAATTGGTGTGCTGTACAGTTGAAACGTTCACTGTACCATCGGCAGCGCGTCGAAATCGAAAATGCTTTTGTCGCATTTTATCGAAGACATTCTTGGAGTGCGTTGGCTTGCTTCGCTCAGGGCGAAACGCGAAGCAAGCTTCGCTCAGGGCGAAACGCGAAGCAAGCTTCGCTCAGGGCGAAACGCGAAGCAAGCTTCGCTCAGGGCGAAACGCGAAGCAAGCTTCGCTCAGGGCGAAACGCGAAGCAAGCTTCGCTCAGGGCGAAACGCGAAGCAAGCTTCGCTCAGGGAAAAGCGCAAGCAAGCTTGCGCACTCCAAAAATCGATCCCATGCGCGCCGGTTGTCAACGTACCAGCACATTCAGCTCGCAACCGACTTAGCGAATCACGTCGTATAATCGATAGTCGTCTACTGGGGCGCGGCCTAGTGCGAATGGCAGTGGCCCGAACAAGCTGCTATAGAATCCGGCACCGGCGAACATCGTGTGAATTTCGCCTTGGAGGAGTACAAAGACTTCGCCAGCGGGTTTGTACTCCTTGTCCGATAGGAGTTGATCGATGTCAGCGCGTTCCGGCAAGGCGATCTGATCGCCCACTTCGACTTCGTCCGATACGATCGTCTTTCCACCGTACGTTCTGAGGTAATATTCGAGACCCCATCGCCCATCAAACCATAGCGTACCGGTGGACCCGCTGCGTTCATGGACGTTTGCGAGCGCGCGCGCCATGGCACGTTCGTATTGCGCGTATGCTGTATCGCCTCGGGCGACTACCATGCCTAATGCGAGTGCGCAACCTGACGCGGCGACGATTCGCAGGGCACGTTTTCGAACGACCGCCGCGCCTTGGGTCGCTTCTAACTGACGGACCATTAGTATCGCTGCGGGAACGACGGCCGGTAATAGTGCGCGCACCGTGACACTCCAGTTGGCGGCGACACAAAATAGGAGGGATCCCCCCAGCCACATGCCTAGGAGTAATGAATCCGCGCCGGGATTTCGCAAGAAATCGATTGCCGCGAGAGCGATTACAAGGATACCAAGTGCGGCGAAGAGCGCGCCAAGCCAAACGTTGGTGGCGCTCAATTTGCTGATGGCTTCCACATTTGGTCGAAGAAGAAACAGCACCGTTGCGGCGGCAAGGGTCGCGACGAGAATCGAAACACTCAACGCGACGACAGTCCTCGCGCCGGACGACGCCATTCCGACGATCACGATGGTACCGATACTTCCCCCGGCAAACATCAGGCCCACGAGCCAATTGGGCGCGAGACCTTCCGGCATGAACTGACTTACATTGCGAACGTATTCCCCCGCGCCGAGCAGAAGGCCACGACCGTAGAAATCGCGTGTCCAAAGTTCGTAGGCGGTGAGGACGGCGACCGGTAACAACAAGTGGAGTTGTCGCTTGCGCAGTCCCCCACTCTGCACCACGGAATATACGAACAGCAACGGAATCATGGTCATGCCAAAGTATTTGGTCATTGCGGCCATGGCGATCAGGACGGCTCCGGCAAAGAGTAACCGATGGCGAGAACGATCATATCCGGTGAGCCAGCAGTGCGCGGCCCAGACGTAGAACGCGATCATGGGGATGTCGCACATGACGGTGGTCGCGGAGATGTAGAAGCCGGGTGCGGAGAGCATGGCGAATGCGACGGCCCATGCGTTGGTGCAGAAACGTTGTGCGAGCGTGTAGGTGCCCAGGATGGCGGCGAGTGTGAATGCGATGGAGACGGCGTGCATGGGCAGTTCGCCCCAACCCGCGACGAGGGCGGCAGCAGCGAGAAAATAGCTGACCAATGGCGGGTTTTGCATTTCGATGTGCATGGGAACGCGAATCCCGTTCATGAATAGATCGAATCCGTAGAAATCGAACGGCGCTTCGACGATTTGTTGTGCGGTCCAGAGGTAGGCGGGGTCATCGATGTGGAACGGTTTGTGTACGAAGGGCAACAGCACGACAACGGTGACCACGGCTATCAGCACGACTTCGATCAACCGTGCGGCACCGCGTGGACCGGGGGTGTCGATGGCCTTTGGTTCGGGATAAGTGCGACCGTAGTCAACCCACAACGCGCGATGTAGAAACGCGAGCCCAAGCCCCCACACGATTGCAGCGGTGCCGGTCACGAGTCCGAATGGCACGGCGATAACCAATAACATCGGCCATATGCTGGCCAATGTTAATCGTAGTGGCCGAGCAAGACCGGGCAAGACTATTGCGGCGACGGGATCATCGTTCGGGCGCGCCAGGAATTTTCCGCGGATTGCGAACACAATGGTAGCGAGGGCTATAACGATTAGAATTACGTCGCCACTGCGGACGCCGCCGAAGTAGGCGTTGTGGAGTGCGCCGGGTAGGGCCGCAATTCCGAGCGAGGGCACGTGCATGACGATGATCGATCCTGCAATCGCGGCGCACAGCGCAGTCAGCAATCCGAGAAACGCAGAATGGCCCAAGAGCAATATTGGTAAACACAGGAGCGCCTCGGTTCTGTTTGCTTGAGTGAACCACAAGCAGGCAGGCACGATCGCAAAGGCGGTAAGACGAATGGGTATAGCCCCGCGTGCCGAATGGCGTTTACTACTCGAATTCAATGCAGTCCCCCAGAACAGAACGTCAATCTCCAGAGTATACCCATCCGGCTCCCGACGTTCTTGGTGTTATCGTTTCGCGGCTTCGCAAATGGCGCGATACTGCGCGTCCAAGGACGTGTCGTCCACGAGGCGGTGGTCGTTTCCGATCACCCACAGCGCGGAATCGGGAAGGTTGCTGGCGCGGGCTAGCACGGCGCTATCCTCGAACGGAATGACCTCGTCGTTCTTGGAGTGCAGAATTGTGGTGTTGGCTTTCACGGTTCGTGCCGCGCCCCAGTGTCGCCACGCCGGACATACCAGCACCAACGGCACGTTTGCGGATTCAATGTTCATCGCGACCGCGCCACCTCGACTCGACCCAACGACGACTTCCGGCTTCTCTGTATCGAATATCGCCTGAGCAGTGATAACCGCCGCGTCGAAATCATCGTTAGAGAGTTTCGGATTTAGCACGTCCAAGCCTCGACCGATTAGGTAGGTTGGTTTGAATCCGCCTGGTTGCGCGCCGAATCCATGTAAGAACAAAACCGCCACTGCGATACTCCTCCCGCTGAAGCGGCTACAATACCACCGCTACGAACGGAAGGAGGAATGAATTTGGCAACGATATATGTGGATGGGGATGGGTGTCCGGTGAAGGACGAGGTGTACAAAGTGGCGAAGCGGTGTGGCGTACCAGTAAAAGTGGTCGCCAACTCGTGGATGCAGATGCCGGATAGTGACGCCATTGAATTGGTCGTCGTTGGGCAGGGATTCGATGAGGCGGACGATTGGATCGTCGCTCACGCGGGGAAGCGTGACATTGTGATCACTGCGGACATTCCGCTAGCAGCGCGGTGTTTGAAAAATGGCGCGCGAGCGATAGGCCCAAAAGGCCGCGTGTTCACCGATGAAACGATCGGCGACGCATTGGCAAAACGGGAAATTCTGTCGAGCATGCGGGAGCACGGTGAAATGACCGGCGGACCTGCGCCGTTTCAGCAGAAAGACCGGTCGCGTTTCTTGCAGCGATTGGATGAAGCGGTGCGGGCCTGCTTGAGGGAGGAGTAGAACGCGACACAGCGCGACCAAGACTCACTCGGAGACTACAATTCGCCTACCTGTCCATGTTGAAACTCCTCTCACCACTCGCTACGCTCATCGTATTATGAATGGTGAGGAGCAGACAGAAAGAGGACGCTATGAGATTCACTCTTTTGGGCATGACATTACTTCTTAGTGTTGGCACCGGTGTGGGGTTCGCCTTGGCGCAACAGCTACCGTTCAGCGCGTCGCGCACTGCGGGGGATACGCTTTATGTAAGCGGCCAGATTCCGATGAAGGCCGACGGGACGTTTGAGCAGGGCGATGTGAGCGCACAGACGCGCCAAGTGATGGAGAACGTCGGCAAGGTACTCTCCGCCGATGGGTACACGTTCGATGATGTCGTCAAGGTCACTGTGTACTTAAAGACCATGGAGGACTATCAAGCAATGAACGCTGTATATGCTTCATTCTTCAACGACTTATTGCCGGCGAGAGAGTGCGTTGGAGGACTGGAGATTGCGGCCGGTCTCGATATCGAAATCAGCGCGATCGCGCATCGATCTAAGTAGGATCGCCCAGCGATGAATCATGAGCGACCGTCAGCAGCGCCATGCCGTCTACTCGGTGCCATATCCAAATTTCCGGTCCTGCTGATTTTAATCGCGTTGTACTTGGTGTTCGTCCTTTTCATCTTTCCAAATTTCGGTTACGACGCTGATGCAGGGCCCTTGGATTTGAAATTTTCGTATTCACCGGATGAGGCATACGAAACAATCGAGTCGTATGGAGAGGAAGGGCGAGCTCAATATGCCCTCGGCGAGATGACGATTGATGTTGTGTATCCCGTCGTCTACACACTGATGTTCTCAGTGTGGATAACGCTCGCGCTCAATGGCGCGTCCCTGAGCTCGGCCAAACGCTGCCTCGTCTCGATGTCGCCCATGGCTGTATTTGTACTGGATATGTTCGAGAACGCCGGCATTGTCGCGATGTTGAAAATGTATCCTGATCGGCATGACACGCTCGCGACGGCCACGTCATTCGCATCCTCATCGAAATGGTCTGCTGCTGCGTTCGTGATCCTGTTGACAGTGGGAACAACCGCACACAGAGTCTGGCGACGCATTTCGAGACATTAGCTAGCCTTCACTCTACCGGCGATCACGTGCCGTTTCAGCAGAAAGATCAGTCCAGTTTCTTGCAGCGATTGGACGAAACCTTTTGGGCGTGCATTGCGGAGAAGTGATAGCATGTCGGAAAGCAAATGCAGAGCAGTTATTCGGAGGCCCATCTAATGAAATATGTTCCGATTATCGTGTTGCTAGTGTTAGTGGCGGTGGGCGCGGGGTACTTCTTGCTCCAGTCATCGAGTGATGATGCTGCGAACGAAGATCGTTCTGCCCGGGACGTGGCTGCGCTACGCCAAGACCTCGAAAAATCGGAAGCTGAACGGGAGTACTTGGAGACCGAGTTAGCGGCGACCGAAGAACGCGTCCGTCAATTGGAGGCCGATGCGGCAATGGCCGATGAGGCGGTCGAGGAACCGAGTGAAGAGCCGGTTGAAGAAGAACCAGAGGCCACGAAAGACGACGATGAGCTTTCGCTCGACGAGATACGAACCAAAATGAGCGAGAGTGCAGGCGCGAAAATGCAATTCAAAGCATTGACGGAACTGCTTTACGCGGACTTCTTGAACGGAGTCGAGATGGACGCTGCGACGAAGGCGGAAGTGCGCCGGTTGCTCGGCGAAAGTTTTATGGAGACGGTGGCATTGAGCCAGTACGCGATGCAAAAGGGCGACGTGACCTGGAGCGACGTGCGGGATTGGACGTTGCAGGAACGGAATGTTTTGGATGAACAGTTACGCGGGCAGTTGGATAGCGACGCCTACGCAACGTGGAGTGAATATGCGGAGGACATCGACGCGCGGCAATTGGATGGCAACCTGCGAAACCAAATCCGAATGTTAGCCAGTGGGTTGACGGACGATAATTTCGAAATGGTCATGGGCGTGGCCGTGCAAGAATTCCGCGCGGAACAAATCGCGCTGGAACAGTCGGACGAACTCTTCACGATGCAGGAAAACGTCAACTACCAGCTCCGCGCGATGGACGCCATGGCGGCACAATTACAAGGGGTGCTCTCGGAAGATCAGTTCGCAGAGCTTCAGAATTTTCTGACGTTCGGCGAGAATGCGTTGAATGCGCAGTTGGCGCAGGCGAATCAGTAGTGGATTGGGGCAACGCATCCTCTAGCAGGGAACCGAGAGTTTGCAGTGCCACCTCCTTTGGAGTGCGCAAGCGTGCTTGCGCTTTTTCTAAGCGAGGCTTGCCTCGCTTTGCGCCGCCACCACATATGGGTTGCGAAGCAAGCTTCGTGGGGTGAAAGCGGTGGCAAGCCACCGCACTCCATAAAGTCGCTGCACACAGGAAGGGTGTGCACACGTCTTAGGCTCTCTGCCACTGGATACCCGCTTTCGCGGGCATGACGCGAGGGTGGGCATTCGCGACTTCGCGCCAGTCTTGGTTGGATTCTTCAGATGCCGAATGCTCACTCGTCTTTTTTCGCTTTGTGTGGTCGCACCCGCGAAACACCAAGCCTTTTGTAAACAGGCTCTACGTAGCTCTCGTATGTAACGGGAATATGCTTGCTGAAACTTGTGGCACCAAGATCAATGCTTACGCCGAAACGCCCTGCGCAAGTTCCTTCAGGTAATCCCAGGTGAAAATCCCTGAGGAATGGCCGTCGCTCCAGGCGATGCCTACGGCGTAGTTGCCGAGGGGGGTGATGGTTTCGGCTTGGATGTCCTCGGGGACGGAGTCTTTGTCTAGGATTTGTTGGCCGGTGAATTCGTGGACGCAGGCCGCGCATTGGCAGCCGGCGCGGACTTCGCGGTTGGCGAGGGTGTCGGTTTCGCCGTCGGGCCATTTGATATTGAGGACGCCTTCGCCTTTGGTGACTTCGGGGCGGGCACTGGTGGTGACGCGGGCTTTTCCTACGGCGCGGTGCAGTTTGTCCACCATGTCTCGAATTTCGGGGATATCGGCACCGGCTTCGACGGCTTCGACATTGGAGAGTCCGGGTAGGATGGGGAGTTGCGCGAGGGTTTCGATGCCGAATCTTTTCTTGAGGTCGTGTGCGCCTTCGCCGAAAATGTGGTGGCGTTTGTTGCAGCCGTCGCATTCGAAGTAACTCATGTTTTCGACGAGGCCGAGGACGGGTACATCGACTTTTTCGAACATGAGGATTCCGCGCGCGACGTCGACGAGCGATAAGGCTTGCGGCGTTGTGACGATAACGGCGCCGTCGAACTCGGCTTGTTGCACTAATGTGAGTTGGATGTCGCCTGTACCGGGTGGGAAGTCGATGATGAGGTAGTCGAGTTCGCCCCAGGCGGTTTGTTTGAGGATTTGTTGGGTGTAACTGGAAACGATTGGGCCGCGCACTACGGCGGGCCCGTCGCCTAGGACGAAGCCGAGTGACATGACTTGGATGCCGTCGATTTCGATCGGCTTAATTTCGTTGCCCTTCATATAGACTTGAGGATTGCGGCAACCGAACAAGGTGGGCACGGACGGACCGTAGACATCCGCGTCCATCAAACCGACTTTGAAGCCTTCGCGTTGGAGTTGGCGTACGATGTGTGCGGCGACCGTCGATTTTCCGACGCCGCCTTTGCAGGAGGACACGGCAATGATCGCGCCGATCTTGGAAAGGTTGTTCGGTCCGGCGTCCGGACTGGCTTGGCGTTCCATCGCTCCCATCGTGACGTCTACGTTTGTAACGCCGGGCAGCTTGAGCACCACTTCTTTGGCGCGGGCTTCGAACTCGGCTTTGACAGGGCACGCGGGGGTCGTCAATTCGACCGTGAACGAGACGTTTCCGCCATCGATAGCGATATTTTTGACGAATCCCAGCGAGACGATGTCTTTACCGAGATCGGGGTCGATGATGACGCGCAGCGCATCGAGTATGGCCGCGTCATTGAGTGAATTTTGAGACATGAATTGGGTTTCCTTACCGGAGTGGGAACCGCGCAGGGAGCCAGTCCATTCCTGAGCGGACAACTGGGGCTGTGCGTGAATCTTCGTGGGAGATGCTCTTACAGGGAAAGAGGATACCATAAGACAGTGCAGTGCATGAAGTTGCAACTGATGTGGTTCGGCGCTGAGTGCGGGCGACTTTCGGGCGAACCACGCAAAATTCTTGCATGGCTCTGGGAACACCCTTATCATGCTTGTCGTTCCGGCTTGCATTGTCTTTGTTCGGAATAATCCGGTTAGGTTAGGGCGTTTAAGTTGTTGAGTTTAAGCGGGTTGCAGATGCAACCGTGCAAGGTGCGTGGTTCGAATGGCAAAAGCAAAATACAAGAAAATATTTAACTCCCAGAAGCGCAAGGTGTATCGAAAGCAGATCTCGATGCGTGAGGTTGGGTTCAGCGCGTTTTTTATCGGGTTCGTCGTCTTGATGGGGGTCTGGTTTGCCCTGCGTAAAGACGACTTTGACCCTGGTGAGCGTGATATTGATATCGCGTTGCTCGTTGAAAACAGCGTGGCAGATGAATTGTATCGAACGCCGTTTGAGCAGTGGATGGATCCAGCGATGGCGGTGGTCAGTGGTGGCGCGCCTGCTCCACAAGTCGGAATTTTTCCATCTTCGATTCTCGATGGGGGTTGGAAGACCTCGGCGCGGGTCAAGGAATACGACAAAGTAAATCTGTTCGAGAAGATTAATGGAGGTGCACCGCAGTATTTTCAGTTTGGATTTGTGGCGATGCATTACGTTCCGTTGTCGAGTGCGGAAGGCGAGCTGGATCTCAGCATTGAGATGTATGACATGGGGATGTTTCAGCACGCGATGGGGATCTATGCGGCGCAGCGTGATGACAGCAAGAAGTTGGAGCGGCTCGCCGATGCGTATTTCCACAAGACGGACGTTGGCGCGATCGGGGTGACGGGTCAATATTATTTCAAGATCTACGGTAGCGAAGAAAACGCGACTGTTCAGGAAAAATCGATGCAGGTGACTGCGGCACTCGCGGAATCGGAGTTGGGTGCGACAGCGTATCCGCCGACGTATTCGGTGTTCTCCGAAAAATTGGGTGTACCTTTTGATCGTATTGCCTACGAGAAAGTAGACGTATTTCAGTACGACTTCGCGACGGATTTTTGGTTTGCAAGGCCGGAGGCGGACTCGGACGGGCGCTATTTTGTCCACACTGCTGAAACCGAGGAAGCCGCAGAATCGATGATGCAACAGCTGATCGAAAGTAATCTTGAAGAATACGAGCACGTCTCTGAAGAACGTGGCGTGACGGTGCTTAAACATCAATTCTTGGACGAGTTTTTTGCTATCAGCCGCGAAGGCGCGGTGGTCTACGGTATGGACGCTATCCCTGAAGGATTCGATTATTTGGATGCCATGGGAAAGCTCATTACTGCAATCTATGGGGCGACATCGAATGAAGAAGCCTAAGCCAATTCAACATCCTGAGTATGAGAAGGCGCCGATGGATCGTCGTCAGTTTATGCGGCGTATTGCGACGGCGGGCGGTATCACTTCGGCGGTGGGGTACGTTTCGCTCGCGCCCGAGAATTGGCCAGGTTCGATTCGCGACAAGGATCAGCCCGGGATTCGGAGTGAACCGCATCACATCGCGGAGACGTTGAAAGACTTCCGTGTGCCGAAACCTGCGGGGGCGATGGACATTGGTTTGGCGCGTAAAGCGGGTACGCCGAAAGAGAAACTTCGCCGCGCCATTGATGGCATTGGCGGGATCGAGCATTACATCAAGCCGGGCGACATCGTGCTGATAAAGCCAAACGTTGCGTTTGACCGGTCGCCGAATTTGGGCGCGACATCGGACCCCGAGATCCTGCAACATCTCATTGAGATGGTGCTGGTAGATTGCCGTGCGCAGGAAGTCCGTGTGTGCGATAACCCGATCGAATCGCCGCAGGATTGTTTTGCGAAGAGCAAGATTCGCAATGCGACGGAGGTCGCGGGCGGTCGGGTGTATCTCCCGGACTCGAATGCGTTCAAAATGCTGCACACTCCGGGCGCACAACTCATTGAAGATTGGTGGTTCTTTCACCGACCGTTTACGAACGTGGACAAAGTCATTGGCTTGTCACCGATTAAAGATCACAACCTTTGTAACGCTTCGATGGCGATCAAAAATTGGTATGGACTGCTGGGCGGTACGCGCAACCAATTCCACCAAGACATTCACGGTATTGTTTCGGATTTGTCGATACTGATTCGGCCAACGTTTACGGTCTTGGACGGCACGAAAGTGTTGATGCAGAACGGTCCGACGGGTGGCGATCCTTCCAATGTGAAGAAGAACGATTGCGTGATGGCGAGTGTTGATCAGGTCGCATCGGATGCGTGGGCGTTTGAACATCTGCTGGAACGCGGGCGGGACTATCCGGAGTACCTCGCGAAGGCTGAGGCGAAGGGTGGTGGCAAGGTCGATTGGGAAGGCCGAGTCAAAGAGATTCTGGGGTAACGACGGACTAGGGAAGCCGGATACATCGAATGGATAAAGTAAAAAAATATATCGAGACGTTTGACGCCCGCAAAGCGATGCGGATTACGAATGTCCGAATTTTGTCGCAAGCGTTCTTTTTTGCCGTGTTCTTTTTCTCGGTCTGGGCGACGGAGACATCGCGCTTGGGTGGCTATCCGGTTTCGCGGATTCTTGAGATGGACCCGCTGGTCATGATCTCGACGATGTTGTCGACGAGGTACGTGTACCGCTATCTGGGCTGGGGATTGCTCATCATCGGCGTAACGTTGCTATTTGGCCGCGTGTTTTGCAACTGGATTTGCCCGTACGGCACGTTGCACCAATTCGTGGGCTGGTTGTTCAATATTGGCCGGAACAAAGAACGCATCGGCGACAACCAGTACAAGAATTTCTATTTCATTAAGTACATGATCTTGACAGTGATGCTGATCATGGCAGCGATGGGTTCGTTGCAGATTGGTCTGCTCGATCCGATCTGTTTGATGTATCGGACATTTGCGACCGTCATTGCGCCCACGAGTGACATGGCAATCGGTCAAGCTTCGACCGTGGCACATGGGATGAACTTGGATACGCTTTGGATCGACAATCTGAAATTCGGTCCCGGCGTTCCTCAACGCATCTTTATCGGATCGTTCTGGATCGGTGTGATGATCGTGGTGCTCGTCGGCATGAACGTGATCATCCCCCGCTTTTTCTGCCGCGTGATGTGTCCGTTAGGCGCACTACTTGGTGTGATTTCGCGCTTCTCACTGTTCCGTATCAACCGCGACGTGCATAAGTGTACGGACTGCAACCTTTGCCTCACACGTTGCGAAGGCGCGGCAGACCCGCAAGGAGCCGTGCGTGTCAGCGAATGTTTCTCTTGCATGAACTGCATCGATGATTGCCCGGAAGACGCATTGTCCTTCACGATGACCGGCTTGGACACGAATCAAGTCGTCCCTGCGCCGGACCTTTCGCGTCGGCGTTTGTTGTTTGCGTCAGTATCGGGCTTGCTCGCGGCTCCGTTCATAAAAATTCACGGGGTAAATACCGACGAAAATTTTAGTGGCGCGCTAATACGACCACCAGGATCGGTCGAAGAGTCAGACTTTCTCAGGAAGTGCATTAAGTGTGACCAGTGCATCAATTCATGTCCGACGAATGTGTTGCAGCCCGCATCATTCGCGGAAGGCGGCATCGAGTCGTTGTGGACGCCGGTAATGAAATTTACTGTGGGCCATTGTCAGCTCAAGTGCACGATGTGCTCTGAGGTTTGCCCGACCGGTGCTATTCGCAAAATTACGGTGGAAGAAAAACTGGGTAAGGGCACGTATAACGAAGAAGGCCCGATTCGTTTGGGCACGGCGTTTTTCGACAAGGGCCGTTGTTTGCCGCATGCGATGGAAATTCCGTGTGTGGTGTGCGAGGAAGTGTGCCCGACGTCGCCAAAGGCGATTCAGACGATTGACGTCGAGGTGAAGGATCGGTATCACAATCTTGTAACGTTAAATAAGCCGTTCATGGTGCCGGATCTATGCATCGGTTGCGGTATTTGTGAAACGGAATGTCCGGTTAAAGATGAACGCGCGGTATATGTGACAGCCGTCGGTGAAAGTCGGTCGGAAGAGCGTAAGCTGTTATTGAGGCAACGAGAAATCAAAGAAGGATAGCGTTCGTTCGCTAGACCTCGTTTTTTTACATGACGTTGGAGGACACAAATCCATGAGTGATCAAGGCATTAATCGCAGAGGGTTTATGAAGTCCGCCGTCGCTACCGGTGCGGGCCTTGGCATAGGTCCTGCTGGCAGTCCAATGGCCGCTGCAGCGGATGGCGACTTGATGTCCGCAATACCGCGCCGGGAACTTGGGCAGACGGGCGAGACGATTCCGATCTTGTTTATGGGCGGCTCGCAGCCGTTTAATCCGAAGTACGACAAGATGTTGCACCGGGCGCACAAGCTCGGCATGGACTACATTGACTGCGCGGAGGATTACGCGGAAGGGCAGTCGCACCGGGGCGTGAAGACGTTCGTGGAACAAATCGAACGTAAGAATGTTTGGCTCACGTCGAAGCGTATGGCGTATGGCCCGGCGGCCACGGTGAAGAATTTTACGGAAGGTCTCGACACCTGTCTTGAAGAGTTGGGCACGGATTATCTTGATGCGTATTTTATTCATGGCGTAAAGAGTGAGCATGTATTGGAACCGGATTTTGTAAAGATGGCAGACGACCTTCGTAAGAGTGGGAAGACGAAGTTCTATGGTTTCTCGTGTCACGATGGTAACGTGCCGGAGTTGATGGAGAAGGCGGCGAAGGTCGGCGGTATCGACATGATTATGTTCCGGTATAACTTCCGGCAATATGGCGACATGAAATTGAATAAGGCGATTGACGCGTGTGTTGATGCAGGCATCGGATTGATGGGGATGAAAGCGCAGGGTCTTTCTCCGGAAGACGCCAAAGTGGCCGAGTTTCAGTCCAAGAATTTCTCGCCACCGCAGGCCAAGTTGAAAGCGATTTGGGCGGATGAACGGATCAGCGGTTGCGTATCGGGCATGTTGAATTTGCAGATGTTGGAAGAGAATTCGACGGCGGCGTTGTCGCCTGCGCAATTGACGATGAACGAGTTTATGCAGTTGAACAAGTTGGCTGCATTGACGTCGTCCCACTATTGTAACGGGTGCAGCCACAATTGCGAGGAGCGCATTGACGGCGATTTGAAAGTCGCGGATGCGTTGCGGCACTTGATGTATTACGATAGTTACGGCGACCCTGAAACGGCGCGGCGGCTATACAATGCGTTGAGCCATGGTGAACGTGATTTTGAAAGTCTGGACTTACGCGCTGCAACGGCGGCATGCCCTCAGGGAATCGATATTGCGCATCGTCTCGCAGAAGCGAAACGCTATTTAACAGCGTAGTAGCACAACGATAGTTGGTTCTGAGAGCGGTCGGCCTCAATGGTCCGGGCGCTTTCTTTTTGTGTGCTGGTCGCCAATGAGTTGCACCGATAAGATACTACCAACCAACGACTTAGACCTAGGTCTTCAACCCTAGCCATGCAGATTTCGTCTAATCCGGGTACACTCGATATGTGGGTGTATGTGCCGGTGCGGCTCGCTGCGGCAATCGCCGTCTATTCCGAGTCCATCAGGGCCGAACCAGAGGCGGAAGGCGATGCATGAGCAATTCCGCGATACGGACAAGGCGATCAGTTGGTTGTTGGCAGGGGTGACGGGACCATTCTGCGGCGAGCAAGTTGAAGTCATTCAGATCGAGCCGCACCGTGTAGTTCGAGTGTACTGTCAAATGGATCAAGTCGGAACATTGTTGCGTCAGTATTGTCGGCGCTATAAGAATGCGTCGGTCCATCTTCACCCGGACAACAAGTATGGATTCCTGGGCGAGATTCGATGCCACGGTAACTTCGATCACCACAAGGCCGACCGGCCTCGAGTCATCCTGCAACTGGCGAGCGTGAGGAACGAACAACTCGTCGAGCAAACTGCGTCTAAGTAGCGTAGGGTGATTTAAGGCGAGTCTTCACTGTCGGTCGCACCGATGGCTTTTACGCGCTCTTCTAGTGTTTCGAATTGTTCTTCTAGTTTTTTCTTTGCGTCGTTAAGCGCGTCGACTTCCTCGCGCAATGCCTTTACCTCTACGCTAGGTTCTTTCTTGGTGCGCAGCTTGTTGATCGCATTGCGAGCGTTCTTGCGTTCCCCTTCGCGCTTAGACGTTGTCGCTAGTTTTTCCAGCTCATCAATCGCCTCGACGTCGCCCAACGTTTGCAGCGCGCGAATGACTGCGGCCCGCCGAAATGGATGTGGATCCGAAAGGTGTATGACAAGTGACTCGCGGGCCAGCGACTTATCTTCCATCAGCTCGCCGACTGATCCGATGGCGGCGATCGCCGCGCGACGAGACAACCTCGGCGCGTTCGATTCGATATACGGGAGAATCGTGTCGAGACTTTCCTCGGCGCGAAGGTCGGCAATCGCGGACAATGCCGCGGACCGGATGACTTCCGAGTGGGAATCGCGCTCTAATGCAGCCACAATGGCGGGAGTTGCTGATCGGTCTCGCTGTTTGGCAAGCGCTCCGATGGCCTCGGCTACGATGTAAGACGCGGGGTCATTTTCGACCACTTCCACGAGCGCGTTGCGCGCTTCCTGATCGTCGATAGTGCCTAGAGCTTTGATCACAGCAAGTCGGACACGGCTCTCGGCGACGTCTGCATGCTTGAGCAGCGCGGCGAGGGTTCCATCGTCGTCCATCTTACCCAAGGCTTCAGCGGCCTTGGCTCGGACGCCCCAGAACGAATCCGATTTCAATGTGTGGGTTAGCGCATCGACGATATCCTGACCGTTCTTTTCGCTGAGTTGTTCGCACGCCTGATAGCGGCCTGCAATACTTGGGGCGTTCTTGAGCTGGGCGAGCAACATGGGTTTTGGTTTGTTGAATTTTACTGACTTCAGGACAAACGATTCTGGGTCGAAGCGAACGAATGATGGACGGTCGTCAAGCGCGACGTAAAAGGTGTGTACCTCATCCGTGACGGAAACCGGTTCGATGTGTACGGAGCCCTCTCCGTGGAACGCAATGGTGGTGGAAAAAGCAAATAGTGGTGTTGAGGCGGTGACTTTTTGTTTTTGACGTACGGAAACCTTGGCGAGTTTTTGGCCGTTGTCCCAGTCGTAGTTGATCGCCAGTTCGGGGTAGCCGGTATGGTACAACCACTGATCGAAGAAACGTTCGAGGCTCGCGCCGGAGACTTCTTCAGCGGTTCGCATGAGGTCGTTGGTCTCCACCACTTTGTTCTGATGGCGCTTTGCGTAGGCCCGAATCACTTTCCAGAACATGTCGTCGCCGAGCTCGTTGCGAAGCATGTGCAGAACACTTGCGCCTTTGGCGTAGGGCCGGTAGCCAAACATGTCCATGGGGTCGTCATATACGCGGGATACGACGGGGTGCTTTCCCTCTCCCCCATCTGCGGCCACGACTTGCGCTTGGTTTGACAGCATGTCGTGAATCATTTCGTCGCGACCGAATTGGTGTTCCTGGTATATCGCTTCGAAGTAGGTCGCGAATCCTTCATTCAGCCAGATGTGTGACCAGTCGCGGCACGTCATCAAATCGCCGAACCATTGATGGGCGAGTTCGTGTGCGATGAGGCCATCCATTGATCGGGTGAGTCGCGCGGAATCGTCGAGAATGATGCGCTCGGTCATTGTGGTTATAGATGTGTTTTCCATTCCGCCGAACATGTAATCGATCACGGAGACTTGTGAGTACCGGGCGTACGGATAGGGTAGGCCTATGCGTTCTTGAAACACGTCGAACATCGCCGGGGTATTTCGATAGGTCTTGCGGGCGTCGTCTTCTTGTCCAGGCAGCACGTAATAGAAGAGCGGAATTCCATTCGACCGGTCTTGAACGGAGACATAGGGTCCGGCCACGAGTGATACGAGATAGGTGACGTGGTCTTGGCGTTGCCGCCAGTGAAATGTCTTCTTTCCGTTTGCAGAGTCGTGAACCGTGCCCACGAGATTCCCGTTGGAAAGCGCCACGAAATCATCGCGTAACGTGCAGATGACCTCGGTCGTCGCTCGTTCGTTCGGGTAATCGATGCATGGAAACCAATGCCGCGCATCGTCGGGCTCGCCTTGGGTCCAGGCCTGGGTTTCTTCGTTCGTGTATCCGAGGCGCGGTGTTCGGAAGTAAATTCCTGCCTTGGGCCGCGTTGTTGAATAGGTGATGGCCAGCTTTATTGATGTGTTTGCGGCAACTGGATTTGGAAAGAACACGCGGAGTTTATCGTTGGTCACTTCGAAATCGAGTGCATTACGACCGTTATCTTCCACCGCCGATATGTCGAGGTTTACAGCGTCGAAGGCGATTTCGGATGCGGGGCTACCGACAGGACTCAGCGTGTGGGTGGCCACACCGGAAATGGATTCCGCTTCGAAATCGAGATCGACTTCGAGCTTGATGTGCTTGACGTCGAATGCACGATTCCTTCCGTATTGAATGGCTGCATTCGCGGTGTCTCCACTGCCGGGAAAGGCCGTTGCGTGGCGGCATTCGTATTCGCTTTCGCTTTCGTTTGCGAATACTGGCAGGGCAGGAAATATCAGGACACAGAGCAGTGGGGCCAAACGCATCATTCGATTCCTTTCGGTGTTGCGTTTCGAAACTAAAAAGGGCCGTTCCCAGTATATGGAAACGGCCCTGCGAATTCCTAATTCAGCACGTTCGACTAAGCGAAGTGCTCATGGGAGGTCCGTGCGGCTAGCAAGTTCGCTTCCATATGCTCGAAGCTCTGCATGTCGGCGTTGACTACGTCCATACCGTTTTCGAGGACGTAGGCGTATGAACGTTGAATGCCGGATAGGCCGGACTTCATCAGCTTGTCATCGTAGTGCGAGTCGAAAGCGGTATCATCGCCTTTACCCAACCATTCTTTACCGGCTAGGAAGCGGGCGGCTTTCATGCCCATCAGGCCGATGCCGGCTTCGCTGGCTTTGGCGAGCACTGGTTTAAGCTGCTTCATGTTGTCCGTGTCTTGAAGCAAGCTCTTGCTGTCCCAGTCGTACCAACCGGCCGGTGTGATGGCGATCATGGCGACATCGTACCAGCCGGTCTCTGCCATGGCGGTCAAAATGTTTGCTGCATCCTTGTGGGTGCTAACGCCGTAGTGACCGACCTTGCCCTGGTCTTTGGCTTTCAGGAAGGCGGCATACAGTTCTTCGCTCTTCACGATGGCCGCATCGCCAACACCCATCAAGTAATAGGCGTCCATGTAATCGACATCGAGGTCTTTGAGGCTGCGCTCCATCAGTTCGACCCAGAACTTAGCGGACTCTTTACCTTCCGCAACGCTCATCGGTTTACCGAATTCGCGGTTCGGTGTGGGGCGAATCATGCCTTTTGAGGTGACCCACACGTCGTCGCGATGGCGCTTCAAAAATGCGGAGAGATGACGTTCGGCGCCTTTGTAATAGACGTCGGTTCCGACATCGTAGAAGTTGATTCCTTGTTCGAATGAGCTTTCCAGCAATTTGACGGCTTTACCGCCGGTCAATGCTGCGCCGCAACCGAATACCAAGCGGCTGGACATAAAGTTTGTGTTACCCAATTTCCGGTACGTCATCACGTCCGGGCGTTCATTGCGGTGAATGAGGCCGTCACTACCTGGCTTCTTCATCCCGGCTGGTGCTGCTTTGGCACCCGCTACTACGGCTGCGCTTGCCGTCGCTGCGGCGGAAACCTTCATAAAGTCACGACGGTCGAGACCCTGCGTATTGGTCGGTTCGCTCATGCCCAAAACCCTTCCCGTGCGAAGGCACGGTTTTGGCGGGGATTATCGGCTCGTAGCCAAAGCCCGCAGTTTTTTGCCTAATCAGGAGGATTACTCTAAAGGAAGGGTGACATGCTGTCAACTCGGATCAGGCCTGGAATAGCCTGCCCCCGGTGGCGTTGGGAATAGGCATTTGGTAGACTACGCGGATCGCCCGGGGCATGGGTTTCGGGTGAGTTGTACGGAGGAATGGTCACTCATGAAGCAATACTCATGTTCTTTGATGATAGTCGCAATTGGCGTCGCATTGGCGCTACCCGCATTCGCACAAGCCGGTGAATTCGAATCGCTGGAATATGACCCATCGAAGATTTCGGACGAGATGCGATCGGAAACCGAGGTCATCGCCCAAGCGCTCAGCATTGATGCACCGAAAGGCTGGAAGAAACCGGGTGGCGTTGAGCGGTACACGATCACCAATCTGTACGACAAGATTAACGGTCGTTCGGAACTCTACAATTCGTATGACATCGTCGGCATGACATTCGTCACCTTTTTGAACGAGGCCGATTCGAGTAAATACATCGACATTTTCTTGTATGACATGAGGACCGCGATGGGCGGCTACGGTGTGTTTTCAGTGGAGCGTAGTCCCGGGAATCCTCATTTCGACCTTGGCCGTTCAATGTACCGGACGGATCGCGATTTGTTCCTGTGGAAGGGTCAGTATTATCTGACGGTGCTCGCGTCGCACGATAGCGCCGACGTACAGGGCCGCGTGCTTGAACTCGGCGAGGCGATTGAAGCGAAGCTCAAAGACGACGGCGGATCGGTTTGGGGACTCGACACGCTTCCGAAGAAAAATCGGAAGGACGAGACGGTTCAATATTTCCAGATTGACGCGATGGCACTGAGCTTCATGACGAATACATTTACCGCGGAGTATGCGTTTGGTGATGAGACGGTTACGTTGTTTCTTTCGAAACAAGAAAGCGAAGCCGTCGCGACGGAAAAAACAAAGCAGTATTTGGGATATCTTGAAAAGTATGGCGATGACGTAAAACAGGATGACTTGGGCGGTGTATCGTGTGCGTCTGGCGATATGGGCGGTGGTTTTTTTGATGCGGCGTTTCAAGTGGGTCCGTATATCGCGGGTGTTTCCGCGATACAGGGCCACGACCCGGCGATTGAAGCGGCGGCGTGGTTCTTGAAAGCATTGAAGAAGGCGAAGCTCTAGTCAGATACGATGGCGCAACATACGTCGCGCATGAATATTTGGAAACGAAGGATTCAATACTAGTTGGGTTAATGCGTCGCGGTTGCAGCGGCGATTTTTGGGATACACCATGTGGAAGCACGTGAGGCTATATAACGGCCAGTGCACTTAGGAGGGTAACAATGTCAAAGGTACAAGAAATTTTCGATGCAATGCCGACCAAGTTCAAGAAGGACGCGGCGGCCGGCATGAACGCCGTCTATCAGTACGACGTCACCGGTGACGAAGGCGGCAAGTGGTATACCGCTATCGCCGATGGCGAGCTGACCGTTGGTAACGGCGAACATGACAACCCGAACATCACGATCACGGTCGCGGATACGGATTACATCGACATGGTCAGTGGCAAGCTGAATGGTCAGACCGCGTTCTTGACCGGCAAGCTGAAAATCAAAGGCGACATGAGCCTTGCGATGAAATTGGGCACGCTTTTCGAAACAGGCTGACCGCTCGAATAACAAACGATTACCTGTGGCCGGATGCAATCGCATCCGGCCTTTTTTGTGTTTTCCGGCGAAGGAGTGCGCCTCAATCGAGCCCGATCACACGAAAGCGATACCTCTATATATTAGTGTACTAGTATGCAGTTGATTAACATACAGAAACCTGCAAGCATTCGTGGCTGGCGTAGTACTTGATCCAAGGAGGGTCTTTTTCATGCCGAACCAAGATGAAATGGCAGGAGTCGCACACACGATTGTGAACCAAAACGAAGCGGACATGTCGGAATTCTGGACGTCGGAGCGCATGGCGAACGCCATACCGCTGCCTGTCCCAAGGATGCCACTGGGCGGGGGACTCGAGAGCGGGCCTTCTTTAGAAGAAGGGGAACGCATTATCGTGCCGCCGAATAGTGTTTCCGTTGCAGAAAAAGGGGATACGGCGGCAACGATCGCGCAACCGGTGCCGAATCCCGGGTCCTGGCCCTATGCATGCGTGGGCAAAATGTTTATGTCGTTCGGAGGAACGGGGTACGTCGCGTCCGGTTGGTGCGCGTCGGGTAGCGCGTATGTGTTCGGCACAGCGGGACACTGTGTATATGACACGAGTACGGATCAATGGGCAACGAACGTCATGTTTTGTCCTTCGTACACACCAAACGGTCCTGGCGACAAGTACTACGCGACGAAATTGGTGACGCTTGTTGGCTGGGCAACGAATCACAACTTCGCGTACGACATCGGGTTTGTCGTGGTCAGTAAGAGCATGTTTGAGAACCGGGGCAACTTGGGTCTGGTGTTTACGAAAGGTACGGGGCCCTTTACTGCGGTGGGCTATCCGGCGAACGCACCATTTCCTGGCAATCAGATGTACAAAGCAACCGGCAATGCCGTACCCAGTACAACCGGTATCGCGATGAATAACAATGACATGGGCGGTGGATCGAGCGGTGGTCCGTGGATGATTAACTATCAGGGCCAATTCGGTTACGTGAACGGTGTCCAGAGTTATCACAATGACAATCCGCATGTGATTGAGCATTCCCCGAGCTATGGTGGCCAAGGGGCTTATAACGCTTGGAGGTGCGCAGTCGCGAATCAGTGTTAAACACTGAGTGAATTAGACCGAAAAAGATTAAACCAGGGGCTGGATTGTGGTCATTCGTCCGGCCCCTGGTACACTATATTCAGTGAGGGTACGCGACAATGAAAAACGAAAAATCGCCAGAGCCTGAATCGCGCGCGTGTACGTCCGAGGCGACCCAAGAGTCAGGGTATTGGACTCCCGAACGCATGGCACAGGCCAAACCGTTGCCGGTGCCTGAACCTACCATGGTTCCCATGGACGAGGAGGAAAATAAATCGACGGTTCGCGTCGTTCGTCCGAATTGCCAGGAGCCGGATGTCGAGGAGATACCCGGAGAATCGTAACCGCGAGACGAAGTGCACTATCCACTGCGCTTGTACAAGTATGCAAAGTCTCGCAGCTTATTTTCTTTTCCGTCGTGGGCGGCGTATTGACGGCCGTCATGAAACGCCGTTCCCGCGAATTCGCCTTTCTTGTTCACGAGGTAAAATCCTAGGCCGAAGTTCGGGCGGCCTTTGTCGTCTAGCAGATAGGGTTCGGGTGTATTTTCGGCGATGCGTTGCAGTACTTTGAGTCCGGCTTCTTCGGGTGATGCGCCATCGCGCATGAACTCGACGGCGAGAAAGCTAGCGCACGCTTTCAGATTCGCTTCGCCTCGGCCTGTACTGCCGCACGCGCCAACTTCATTGTCCACATACAACCCTGCGCCGATAATTGGTGAATCGCCTACCCGTCCGGGAATCTTGAATGATAATCCACTGGTTGTGGTCACGCCGCTGATGTCGCCGTTGGCATCGACTGCGTTGCAGTTTATCGTGCCGTAGGTATGCGGAATATCGAGTGCCGCAGTTTTCTTCGCGCCGGGCAATCGATCTTCGGGATCGATCCAATCGTCGTGGTCGCTTAGATTCCGTTTCCATTTCATCCAAACTTCCCGCGCCTGATCGGTGAGCAAATCTTGCTGCTCGAAACCCATCGCCACCGCAAAACGGAGTGCGCCCTCCCCCACTAACAACACATGGTCTGTACGTTCCATGACGAGCTTGGCGACTTTCGAGGGATTGACGATGTTCTGAATCGCCGCGACCGATCCCGCGCCCCGGGTCGGCCCGTGCATCACCGACGAGTCGAGTTCGACTACTCCGTCCTCATTGGGCAAACCGCCGTAGCCGACGGACATATCATTCGGGTCTTCTTCGACAATATTGACGCCTGCCACGACGGCATCGAGCGTGTCGCCTCCGGCGCGCATCACTTCCATCGCCTTTTCGGTGGCACGGAGACCGTTCGCGCTGGAGATGGCTACCGGGCGCTGATCGCCTTTGGCGGCGGCGAGGGCTTCTTTGCTGGCCGAGACACTTGCGGCACCGGCGGCCGCAGTCTTTATAAAGGTTCGTCGGTCCATTGGTTTGTCCCTTCCCGGTGTCAGCGGTAGTGTTGAACCTCTTATTGCCTCGCTAGAAACGTACCAGGACACTGTCTACGGTATTGCCGCAGCCATCCACTCCTGTTGCAAACAGGAGCTACGTAGCTCCCGTTTGTAACGGTAGAGGCTTTCAAAAGTGTGATCCAAGCAAACTTCTAGGCAGTGACCGCTTGTAAAATCTCGTCGATTGCGCTGTTCGCAAGTGCTTCAACTTCTTCATCTGTGCGATCTTGAATCGGATGTTGCACGAATACTCTTGCGGTGTCATGCCCTAGTGCGTTGGCCTGGGTCTCGGCGGCGTCGATGAATTCCGATGATGCGATAAACACACCGGGGACGCCACGGTTTTCAAGGTCTGCAATGTCGTGCACACTGCACGACGTACACGATCCTCAATCGGCCAGTGCTTCAATCACCAGCGTACATTGGGTCGCGATTTCTTGGCGCAGATCGACTGGTGCAACGCGCGTAAACGTTGGCTTGGCGTATCGTTTTACCGTTGCGCCGCGTTCCGTGAGCAACGATTCGACTTTATTCAAAAACACGTCGCCGCGCGCCTTCGAAATATCCAGAAGTCCAATCGTCTTTCCCTCAACCGAATCCGGTCTCGCCAATCGATCGCGCTTCGCTGGCGATCGCTCAGACGTCGGGTCAAGTAACCGTGTTCCGTTTTTCATAGGAATTACTCCATGTATTGAACAGGCTAATATACCATCTCTGTTGGAACGACTAGCCCCTACCTTGCCATGCATGAACCCACGAACGCCAATGTACAACATATAGTGAAGAAAAATTCCAATGCGATAATTGGATGATTTCCGCCTAATCGGTCGAAAACGCGATCCCAAGCGGCCATCTTTCGATTGAAACTTTCGACTTTTCGGTCCGTTTCACTCATCGCTACGTTGCTCCCGGCACTTTGTGCAATATGATAAATTGACCCGCGCTAGTCCGTTCAATCCGCGTCATCCGTGTACCTATTCCCCGATCACTTTCGTCACCGGACTACTCCCCATTTCGCCGGACGCCAGCCACCCGCTGATGATTGCGGAAAACAATCCCGCTCCGCCCCCAGCATGCACGATGTTTAATCCATCGGGACGAAATTTTGGGATGTCGATTTCTTCGAAGTGCGCGGGAAGGCCTTCGGCAATGCCGCCTGCGCCGCGAATCATGTCTTTGCCCGGGAAGCGCAGCAGCTCGCTCAATTCTTCTTTTAGTTTCTGTTTCGACCAGCCTGCTTCGCGAAATACACGGGCGTGTTCAGGAGAGACGACGAGGAACACATCGCACGCCATCGCGATTTTGGGATGGGCTACTCCGCGTAAACACGCGGCGAATGTTCGGCTGAGGGATTCGGGGGTACGGGATTGCTGATCGAATATGCCTTGCACGCCGTCTGCTGCGAAGAGGGTGACGGACGATTTTCCGTCTTCGACGCCGTGTTCAGTCGCGTAGGAATCCCAGGGCGATTCGTCTTCTTTCTCGGCAAAACAGAATGTGTATTTGCCGGGGTTGCCGAGTGTTGACCGGTCGATGCCGCCGGGTTTGCCGCCACCGACGTTGCGGATGACGAGTTGCAACGCGCGGCCAATCGTCGCGTTCGCACGATTGCCTTGGCCGAGCGCATTCATTCCGGAGTTCATGCCGATACGTTTGGCAATAGGACCGTTTACGACGACCATCGGGCCGGAGAACCATGTGGTGGCGAGGAGGCCGTGCATGCAGAATTTTTCTTCGCATGCGGCCTCAATCGCCGCTAACACCACGGGCAAGTATTCGGGTTTACAGCCCGCCATGACTGCATTGATTGCGACTTTTTCTACGGTGCATTCCGCGAGGTCGGGCGGAATGACCGCTACGACTTCGTCGGGCTTACGTTTTGTTCCTTGTAACATGCGGTAGACTCGCACGTCTGTGGGCGGCACGACAGGTAAGCCATCGCTCCAACCGCGTTCGTAGCACGCTTCGAATTCATCGTCGTGCGCACCGATTTCTACGTCTCGTGCGTCGAATGAAACGTTGCCATATCGCACAGCGAGTTCTTCGGCGATTCCAGGTTCAACATTTTTCGCGCCGCATCCGGGACGTGCTTCGGGTAAACCGTCGCCGATGCCGTCCAGTCCAGTGAGCTTCGCCCACTCCGCGCGATTCCAACCAATCGCCCGCGCGACTTCTTGGCCGCCGTCGAATTTCAGGAGCGTCGGCACCGTGTCGACGTCCAGCCGAAATGACGCTTCCAGTTCGGTGTCGTCGATGACCCCCGATATGTTGTCGGGGAACGTGGGATCGTCTTGCGAATAAACGGTGAGTGGCATGCCAGTGGAGACGAGTTCGCTGAACACGGGTTCGAGCATGGTGCAGGTCGGGCAATCGCGCTTGCCCACAATTACTAAGCCGTCGGATACGGGTGTCATGAATAATTTCCTCGCAAGTCGATTCCAGCCCAGCGATGATTATTGGGCAATTTGCCTCGCCGGTCAATCCGCTCATACACGGAAGCTGTCATTCCGAGCGTTGCCGAGGGATCTTCCTCGAATTTTGGAGCGATCTTGTGGACTCCAGTAAGATCCCTCGGCTTCGCTCGGGATGACTTTTCTCGTTCCCATGCTCTGGCGTGAGAACGAGAGGCGGTGTTGAATTTGTCCGATGACATGCGTTTCGGTAGGCTCGTGAATGTATGGTCATGCGGAACCGATTCGCTAGCGTTCTGATTTTGTTTGCGACTTCAATTGCAAGTGTCGCAGCGATTGCCGAGGTTCGTCCAACCATCGGAACGAAGACCGGTGAGATGTACCCGGATTTCGTGTTGCCGACGCTGAACGGTGAGGTCAAGCGTCTTTCTGATTATCGGGGCAAACGGATTCTCCTCTTTCACTTCGCTTCTTGGTGAGCGGGCTGTCGTCGAATTCTGCCCGTGTGGCAGAAAGCAGTGAAGCCTTATGTCGACGCGGGCGAAATGGTCGCGATTGGTGTCGTGCAGGAACAACACCCGGATCGTACGCGACTCTACCGACAATGGCGAGAACTCGACTGGCCCATCTTTGTCGACTCGATGAACACGCTTGAGCACATCATGGTGGTGCCGGTTCCCGTGGCCATCAATCAGGCGGGGATCGTCGCTCATCAGCAGTTTAAGCCGGACCAGCTAAAGACGTTCGTCCGCACGGAACTGGAAATGCCGGACATTCCGGCGGACTACAATCGCATTCGGCTATCAACTTCATCGCGGACTACGGTGGGAGGCCATGTGGAAGGCGTCGTCGGGCCGCCTCAACCCGGCCAATGGACGCCTGACATGGCAGGGACCCCTGCGGAAGCGGACGCGTTGCATAATATGGGTAGAGGTTTCTTCAATTTTTCCACGCCGGAGACTCTAGATTCTTCTCTTGATCTTTCGATCATGACGTTGGAGAAGGCGGCCAAGGTTGCACCGGAAGACGGGGCCATACATTTTTCTCTCGGCACGGCGTTGCGCCGACGTTATGAGAGTCCGCACAGAAAATCAAACGACAATCAACGCGCGGTAGAACATTGGGGCTTGGCGCTGGACGCGAATCCGAATCACTATATTTACCGACGCCGTTTGCAACAGTACGGTCCGCGATTGGACAAGCCGTACAATTTCTATTTCTGGGTGCAACAAGCACGTGCGGATATTCGCGCACGCGGCGCAAAGCCTCTCCCCCTCACCGCTGAACCAATGGGTTCGGAAATCGCGCAGCCCGAGCGCAAGGGGTTAGCGAAGACTTCGCAACCTCTGATCAATCCCGACCCTCGCGGACGAATCAATCGTGATGAGAATCAGCTCGTGCACATTGAGCCGTTGGTGACGCCGTCTCGTGTGCGGCCGGGACATCGACTGAGGGCGCGTGTAACGTTCCGCCTAAGTGAGCGGTCAGAACCTTGGTGGAATAACGAGGCGGATGACTTAATCGCATGGGTGGATATGCCGGACGGTTTTGCACTCACGGAGAACAGTCTCTCGTTCTCTAATCCGGCGAATGCCGAGACGCGCGAGTTGCGTGAGATTGAAGTGGAGCTGGAAGTCGGTGCGAATGTCCCGGAGGGCGAGGTGACACTTCCGGCGTATGCGCTCTATTACGTTTGTGAGGATGCTGGCGGCGTTTGTTATTACTTGCGCCAAGATTTTTCGCTATCGGTAACCATCGATGCGGAAGCCCCGGCGTTGAAATAGACAAGACCGCTTATTGGGAGGGACGCGCTCCCGCGCGTCCACAACGTGGAATTGGACGTGCAGGAGCACATCCCTCCCAGCAACTGCAGGAGAGCCCTAGATGATTCGTGTTCCCTTAAGTCCAGTTACGCTGCTGGCACTTGTTGGCTTGTTCGCGGGTAGTGCCCACGCGCAACGCCCAGGGCCAAATGACATTCGCGAGCGAATGGGCGGCAGTTCACACGAGGACATCCAAAGCACAAAGGAAAACGGGCCGAAGGTCGGCGAAGTGGCTCCGAAATTCCGATTGATTCCGCTAAAGTTCTATGAGTTCGGCATCGATGAAGAAGAGATCACAAAAGAAAATGCGGGCGAATTGTACGCCCCCGTTCGGCTGGGCGCGTTCAAAGGAAAACGTCCTGTTGTGCTGATCTTTGGGAGCTATACGTGACCTCCTTTTCGGGACCAGGCTGGTACCCTCGACCGTTTGCACACACAATACAGTGACAAAGCGCAGTTTCTGATCGTCTATATCAAGGAAGCCCATCCTGCGGAAGATTGGCCGATGCGTGTCAATCCGCGACTGAAGTACATCAAGGATCCGACGAACAAGTTTGAGCGGTTTCAGGTCGCGAATACATGCGTCAACGATCTGAACATTTCGATTCCATGCCTACTCGACGACATGGAAAACTCGACAGCGGTGGCTTACAAGGGCTACCCGGATCGGCTCTACATCGTGGGTAGAGATGGTCGCATCGCCTACCGTGGCGGCCCGGGGCCGATGGGTTTCAAACCGCTCGAAATGGAAAATGCGCTGCGCGCTGAGCTGAGGCGCAACGGCGATCTGCCCTAGCGCTTCTCGTGGATTTGCACTCCGCCAAGTGGAACGCTTGGTGGCTTTTTTGTCCCGTCGTTACTCCCCTGGTAGTATTTCCTCGTGGTGCCTGTGCGCACTCTCGAAGTATCGAAGCGGGGAATTCATGTGTCATGACTGACGGACCACTCGAACACGAACACACGGCAGACGCGATCGCCCAGCGGTTGGGCACGCCGAATGATCACGGGATGTTGGGCGATTTCGTACTGGGCGCGGTTGACGGCACTATTACGACGTTTGCGATTGTCTCTGGCGTGGCGGGTGCTGGACTCTCCGCAGGTATTGCGCTCGTGCTTGGCCTAGCGAATGTCCTTGCCGATGGCTTTAGCATGGCGGTCGGCAATTATTTGAAAGCACGATCAGATTCGCAAATGGTGGAACGGTATCGGGCCATCGAAGAAAAACATATCCTTCGCGAACCGGAGGGTGAGCAGGAGGAAATCCGGCAGATTTTCGCTGCGAAAGGTTTTCAAGGTCCAGTACTGGAAGAGGTGGTCCATGTGATTACGGCCGATCGCCACCGCTGGGTCGATACCATGCTTACAGAGGAATGGGGCCTGCAGGTGAGTCCGCCGAGTCCGTATCGTGTTGGGCTGGTGACGTTCCTGGCGTTTGTCGGGGCAGGAATGGTTCCGTTGGTACCGCTATTTTGGTCGGCCTCGCTGGGGCCTACGAACACATTTATCGCGAGTGCTGCCGCGACGGCGCTGGCATTCATCGGTGTTGGTGCGGTACGGGGCCGAGTGACGAATCAGTCGAAGGTATTCGGTGCGATTGAGACGTTGTGTGTTGGTGGATTCGCGGCGACGCTGGCCTATCTCGTCGGAAACTTGTTGAAGGGGTATACCGGCGTCTAGCGAAGAGACTCGGTTTTCAATTTCGGTCGCAGCGACGTATCCTATTGGGCTGGAAGTAGGATACGAGATATGGACACACATCAACACGAAAACCTAAAGAAACTGCCGCAGGTTCACCGGCTGCTCGAATCGGAGTCGGCTGGAGAATTGTTGAGTAAACATCCGCAACCCCTCGTGGCGGAAACGATTCGCGAACGGCTCAATGCATTGCGTGCGCATCTGCGAAACGGAATGACCGGTCCATTCGAGTTCGATGCGCCGCGTTTCTTCTCTTCCGTATCAAGCGCGATCGACACTGCAGCTAATCGTAGACTTCGTTGGGTCATTAATGCGACGGGTATCGTGATCCACACCAACTTGGGGCGCGTTCCGTTAGCGCCTGAAGCGGTCGAAGCCATTCAGGAGATCGCGCTGGGGTACTCCTCGCTGGAGATGGATCTTGAGAGCGGTCGGCGAGGATCGCGTTATACGCATGTTGAACCGCTTCTCTGTGCGCTGACCGGTGCGGAGGCTGCCGTGGTTGTGAATAACAATGCAGCGGCGGTGCTGTTGGCGCTTGATACGTTTGCGCGCGGCGGCGAAGTGATCGTCTCGCGCGGGGAGCTCATCGAAATTGGTGGTAGTTTTCGGTTGCCGGATGTCATCGCGAGTAGCGGCGCGACGCTCATCGAAACGGGGTCCACGAACAAGACGCGTGCGGCCGATTATGCGTCGGCGATTTCTGAAGACACGCGCTTGTTGATGTCGGCACACCCGAGCAATTACCGCATTGTTGGATTCACCGAAACGGTTTCGCGCACGGATCTCGTCGCATTGGGGCGCGAACGATCCATTCCTGTTCTTGAAGATTTGGGGAGTGGCGCGCTTACGGACCTCGCCGAATTGGACGCGCCGCGCGAGACGATGGTGCAAGAGACGATTGCGGCGGGCGTGGATATTGTGACGTTCAGCGGCGACAAGTTATTGGGCGGACCGCAGTGCGGGATTATTGTCGGTGGCCGCGAGTGTATTGATCGCATGAAAAAGAATCCGATGTTGCGCGCGTTGCGCATCGACAAGCTAAACCTTGCAGCACTTGAAGCGACCTTGATGCTGTATCGAAATTACCCGGATGATCCGAAACGGATTCCTGCGCTAAAAATGATCGCCGCTTCTGCGATGGATGTGGGCGTGAAGGCGCGGAGGTTGGCCGCAATGTTTCAAGACGTTGAGGCGTATACGGCAGACGTAATTTCCGGAGAAAGTTTTGCCGGGGGGGGATCGTTGCCGGACAACGGACTGGACACGCGATTGCTTACTGTGTCTTCGAAACGGCATTCCGTAGGTGAACTTTCGGCAGCGTTGCGCGAGAACAATCCTCCCATCGTCGCGCGGATTGCTGACAATCAATTGGTTTTCGATTTACGCACGGTTGCAGAGGAAGAAATCGCGGAGATTGCGGACGCATTGCGCCGTATCGCGACATGAAATACTTGGCGTTAGGTATCGTCGGTCACGTCGATCACGGCAAGACTGCGTTGGTTCGCGCGCTAACGGGCGCGGAAACAGATCGACTTCAGGAAGAACAAGATCGTGGTATCTCCATTGTATTGGGATACGCGCATTTAGCGTTGCCTTCGGGTGAGTTGGGGATCATCGATGCGCCGGGCCACGAACGGTTCATTCGCACGATGATCGCAGGTGCAACGGGATGCGAAGCGATTCTGCTCGTGGTGGATGTAAATGAAGGGGTCAAGCCGCAGACGATCGAGCATCTCGAAATTGCGCGGCTGTTGGGCATTCGTAACGCTGTCATCGCGGTGACGAAGTGCGACATCGCTCAGCCCAAGCGGAGGGAAGAAACGGCAGAAGAACTTGAGATTCTGTTGGACGGATCGCCGTTCGAAGATGCGCCGCTGGTCTACACGTCAAGCGAAACGGGTGAAGGTCTCGACGAATTACGCGATACATTGAATACGGCCCTGGCGAATTCGGAATCGATTCGCGATGAAGGCTTGGCGTATTTACCCATCGACCGAGTATTCACGATGGATGGGTTCGGAACGGTGGTAACGGGGACACTTCGACGTGGATCGCTCGCTGCTGATCAGCCGCTGATCGCGTACCCTGGCGGATTCGAAGCGCAGGTTCGCGAATTGCAGTCGCACGGAAGCAAGACCGATCGCGTAGAACCGGGACATCGTACTGCGGTGAATCTGCGTGGCGTCAGTAAGGAACAACTGAGGCGGGGCGACGTGTTGGCGTCACCGGGATCGCTACGCGCGACACAAACGCTCGACGTAGAATTTGAAGTACTCCGTGGCGCGCGAGGCCCGGTGAAACATCGGCAACCGGTGCGGGTGCTGTTTGGATCGAAGGAAACCTTCGCGCATACGCACTTGTTGGACCGGACGGAACTCGCGCCGGGCGAAACAGCGCTCATCCAACTTCGATTCGATGAACCTATTGCACCACTCCATTTGGAGCCGTTCATCGCGCGGTTTTATTCACCGATGATCACGATTGGCGGTGGCCGCATCCTGGATTCTGCGGAACGCGCGTACAGCCGTAACGACACGCAGGTGCTTGAGCGATTGCAGGCCTACGTCAGCGGTGATGCCGACCGTATGTTGGCGGCGGCATTGGCAGCCGCCGGGCGAAACGGCCTCGATATCAAGCGCTTCGGCCTCGAACGTCGCTTGAAGCGGGCCATCGTACAAGATGCTGTTCAAAACATTGGTGCTGCGAAGTTGAAAGACGGATGGTGCGTTGAGGCGAATGCGTTTGAATCAATAACGAAGGAAATAGTCTATATTGTTGAGGCATATCACGCGGAGAATCCGACTGTGCGCGGATTGGCTGCGACCGAACTGCCTCCTCGTTTTGACGGGCTTGAGTCTCGAGTGCTGGATGGCGCGGTTCAGCAACTGATAAAGACTAGAGCCCTTGCAAATACAAGCGGTGAGTTGCATCTCCCGGCATTTTCCCCCGAGGGGGCGTTATCGGAAGCCGACCGCGAAATGACAAATCGCATCGAGTCTGCGTTCAAGGCAGGCGGCTTGAAACCGCCGAACCCTCAAGACGTCGTCACGAATGACGGAGAGAAACTATATCGCTGGCTCATTCGGGAGAGCGTGCTTGTCACAGCGAAGGTTGATGCACGCGGGCAGTCGACGCAAAACGTTGTGTTTCATCGTGACGCGATTGACGACGCAAAGGCGCGTCTAACGAAGTCGTTTCAAGATGGTGCTGCGTTTACGGCGTCCGACGCGAAGGGCGTGCTGGATACATCGCGCAAGTATTTGATTCCACTCCTTGAAATGCTCGACCGCGCACAGTTCACGCGGCGTAATGGGGATACACGAACGCTTACCGGGCGGTAGATATTGCGTTAGAACCAGTGAGCCTTCCCAGAACTTGGCGTATCGAGGTCGCCGCACTTCAAGTCGTTATTCCTACGAAGGCGGTGATCCACTGGAGGAGCATGATCGGCTGCCATACCCCTGGATTCCCGCCTTCGCGGGAATGACGATGAGAGGCGAAGGCTGACCCCAGTGTTTAGACATAGCCGATTGATGTACTTCTGGGTCCCCGCCTTCGCGGGGATGACGGTTTACAGAATGGACAACGACGAACGGCATCGCTCTAGAGTGGGTTTACGTAACTCGTACTCAAGTGAAATCGCATGAAGAGATTGCCGCAGTCGCCGGGGGCTCTTTCGCAATGACGGTGATGGTTGTCCTTCATTAAGTCACCTGTATAGCAGTCTTGGCGGGTGCGATGACGGTGAGTACGAATCGGGTAAATGTGCTCTAGTTTTCACGGGAACCTAGAACATCGATTAGCCATTCACATCCTTCGATCAGCTGTTCCTTTGATAGGTCATGTGTAGGCTTTGACGTTTCGTACAACGATAGGCGAAGCCGCTCCGGTTGGTCTCGATAGTACGGTTTTAGCTGATCCACAAACCGCTCGGCGAGAATGCGCGGCATCGCGGGATCTTCTAGATTTCCAATGAGCGCCAAGGGCCGTGGCGGTATGTTCTTGTAGTGGTGGATGGCGTCACCCTGTTTCAGCTCCTCGATGAAGGCTTCGTCGTTGATGACGGCATCGCTCATCAACATCGCCTGTCCACGCTCCGATAGCATCGTGATGAAATCCGGTGCGCCTTTCCAGGCGACGATGGTCGCAACTCGTTCATCGAGTGTTATTGCCATGAGGGATATGATGCCACCGCCGGACCAACCGGCCACGCCAATTCGATCGGGGTCAACGTCTTCGCGATTTTCGAGCACGTCAATGACGCTGGAAACGTCAATACGGGTCTGCGCCCATGCACGAAATATGTTGCGAATCGGTTCTGATCGCGCCATTTCAGCGTGCTTCGGCTCAAACCGCTCGCCGGCCCACCAGTTGTCGATTGCCACCACGAGAAATCCGGCGTCCGCGAGGCGATAGGGCACGTGGTCGAAGTGGGGAATGAAGAATTCGCCTTTGTATTGCGGGGTCGAGAATTCGAGCACGTCCGTGATGCCGCCGCCGTGCGACAGGATGACTGCGGGTCGTGGTTCGGATTCGCTGCCTTCTTTGGAGAGTATGCAAGCGGCAACATTTCGTTTGCCGATTCGTTCTTTTGTCAGCCGGTATCCGGGTCGGGCTTCGGGTTCCGGATAGAATGTCGGCTGAAGGTTGTATGCGTTTTTCGGGGAACTCGGATCGTTCACGAGCAGGCCCGTCATGAGAACGCCCAATACGCCTACAAGCGTGATCCACGGCAGCCATCCGCGTCTCACGTTAGATCCGATCGGTTCAGTTTTCGGTAGCCCAAACCGAGTAGGAGAAGCGACGCTAGTAGACCGATAACGAAGAACAGGATTCCCGCTTGCATAGGGCGAAGCGCACTTCCGACCAACGACTCGAAGGAAAGCCAGATCACCAGTACCAACCCCGGTGTGGCTGCACCCAATCCGATGCCTAGAAACGGCCGGTTCAGCACGATGGATCCGAACCACGCTACGCCGAAACAAACTAATGGCATTCCGAATGTCGGCATCGCGAACAGGAGCGAGTTTGATTGAAAGATGAGTATCGACCATGTCATTTCATAAAGGCCGCTCACGGGATCGTCCACAGGAGATTGTCGAAAGGTGAGGGTGTGTAGCGCTATCATAAGAGCCACGTTTGTGAGAAAGATTGCCAACGCCGGTACATACGAGAGCAGCAGTCGGCTTCCTACGATCGTGGACATGCGGACGGGGAGACTGCGTAGAAACAGGTCGGTGCGTGACGCGCGTTCGACTGATACGATGTAGCCGCCCCATATCGCGAATACGATGCAACTCAGCCATAAGGTCTGCGTGCTCGCTCGGGCCAACGCTTCCAACGCTGATCCCCCTTGCCACAGGATGGAGAGCGGATACGCATACGGGAGAACGAGGGTCACCCCGCCGGCAAGCAGTACGGTTTGTGCTAGGCACCGATCTTTCGAAATCAACGCGCGAAACGAGCTTTTGGCACTGGACCAGCCTACCCCGGATTCGCCGCCCCACGAGGCCGTGCCAATTCGACCAGTTCGAGCACGAACGTCGGTGCTGTCCGAGATATACCCTTTCGCCCCGACCACGAATCCGATGATGCCGAGTGGCCATGACCATGGCGCGATGGATTCGAATCCAATTTCCGTGTCGGTCGCGAGGTTGACCATTCCGTATACGCAAAAAAGGGCGAGCGTTGACGTCATCAGTCCATTGACTGCGGCGAGAATCGGTTTGGCGAGCCATGCGGACCAACACCACGATGCGCCCAAGACGAGAAAGGAAAACGCCGCAATCGCGGATGGACTGGCCGCGCCGGGTAGGCGATCACGATGGCCTAGTGCGGCGTACGGCACGGTCGCGTGCGTGATGAATGCAAGCAAAAGCCAGAGGCATTCGAACGCGAGTAGTACGACGACAAGTTTGCTGATGGTCGCGTCCCATCGCCGAACGGGTAGCGAATGGAAAAATCGGTAGGATTCATCTTCTCGTTCGCTCGCGAATGCACTTCCACCGAGCAATGCTGCAGCCACCACCATGGACCACTGGCAATAGTGCACGCCGATAACCGCAGCCGCTAACCATGGGAATACACCTGGGGTCAACGAGGCAGTCAACGTGAAAATGGAAATGTACGTCGTTGCAAAGAGGAGGGCCGCGGTCATGATCGCGGGCGCGGACAACCGCAGGTCTTTCCAGAGAAGCGACCTAATCACGAAGTACGCCGTCCTCTGACAAAATCCCTGAAAATATCTTCCAAGGCGAGATCACTCACGCGCAGCGATTGAACTCCGGGCGATTGGGTTAGCTCCGTCAGTGTCGCTTCTGAACAGTCGCAAACCGTCAACGACCAGACGCCATCTTCGACTCGGTCGAAAATGGTTTCGGCAGGCGGCACGGGTTTGTCGTTGGTTGGGTTTAGGGTGATGTCAATCCGCTTTGTGGCGTCGACCAAGTCCGCGCGAGGGCGCATCGTAAGTAATTTTCCGTCATCCATAATCGCGATGGTATCCGCAATCCGTTCGACATCGCCGAATATATGACTCGAAAACAGAATCGTATTGTCATAACGCTGGAGTAATTCGCCCACCGCCGTTACAAACTCATCTCGTGCCAACGGATCCAATCCCGTCGTCGGTTCATCGAGGATAAGGAGATCGGGTTCGTGGGCCAGGGCAAGAATGAGCGAGAGCTTAGTCCCCATGCCTTGTGATAGTTGCTTTACTTTCTTTTCCGGTGAGAGGTCATAGCGTTTGACCAGGTCTTCGCAAAGCTGGTCGTTCCATGTGGGATAGAACGACCGTGTGAACCCAAGCACCTCCTGGATCGTCATCCAACCGTAAATGTGATGCCGCTCGGGCACGTAACCGACACGGGATCGAACAGCCGCGCCGTCCCGCGCTGGATCGATTCCTAAGACTGATACGGTACCGGAGGTTGGGGTAAGCAGACCGAGCAGCATGTTAATTGTCGTGCTCTTCCCCGCTCCATTCGGCCCCAGCAGGCCCACCGCTGCCCCAGGGGGTATAGATAAATCGAGGGCTTCTACGGCGAACTGATCGCCGTACGTCTTGGTGAGATCGGTTGTGTGAATGACTGAGTCCATCGGAGCCATCATAACAATGAACTGTTTTTGCCCATTCGATCATTCTCTTGCGTTCGTATCAGGGCGCTCCAGATTCCGTCCGGCATGTGGTCTCGTATCTAGACATCAGACGAACCTCTCCCCTGATCGTGTTTCGAACTTGGGATGGAACATATCTTGTAAATCGTTGAAATATATAGACGTATAACACTGACGCATCGCAAGAACCCTCTTGGCACGCGACCTGTGTTTATGACGTTTACAAGCAGAGGAACGGCGAGAGCCAAATCAGGAGGGACGAACGATGGGAAGCGAACTGAAACGCACGATGGGGCCATGCTTTTGGCAGCGGTAAGCGCGGGGTTGATGGGATGCGCCGGGGTTCTGTTTCGGCGAAGACATTGGTCCGCTCTATTACTATGGGAACGTTTTATCCTACGCTTACGTGGGCGGCACGGAATATTCCTTTACCCCGTAGCACTACTAGGCGAGATTTCTCGTCAGAATCTAGTACCTCTGCACGGTTAACGTTGAGAACAGGGTTGAGAAAAACGGGGACAGTCCACGCGTTGCGTTCGTGCCTCACTACTCTTGGGACAGTCCCCATTTTCCCCCGTTTTTCCACAATTTTGACGGTGCAGAAGTACTTGATGCCTCCGGCAAACGCCGGGGCCGTTTTAGATTTACGAACAGTGCGCGCTCAGTCCCAAATTCCTTCGGGGATGGGACGGGCTTGGACGATTTCTACGAGGACTTTGTCCGGCGCGCGAACGAAGAAGCTGGTGTGTCCGACGTTCGGGTCTTCCTTTATGGGCGATACGATTTCGACATCGTTCGCTTTCATGCGTTGGAATACCGGTTTGATGTCTCGGTAGGAAAAGGCGAAGTGATTGATCGCGCGGCCTTCAGTCTTGGCATATTCTTCGCCCATGTCAGCGGCGGGCCACCATGTCGTCGACTCATCGGGGTCGGGTCGGCCGAAGATGATGATGCCGACGTTGTCGCATGTGATGGCGTTGGACCAAAGTCGGCGTTCAGCGTCTTTGCCGGGTTTCTCGACCGTCCGGCGGAAGGCGGAGAGGCCGAGATTGTCGATGTACCAATGCGTCGTCGCATTTACGTCGTCGGTGAGTAAGTGGATGTGGTTAAAGCGGTGGTGGCGAGGGCCGGTATAAATCTCGACGGCCTCTCTGTCGGGTCCAGCCATGTACATGTAGTGACTATTGCCTAGCGAAGTAAGCGGCACGGTGAATTCGACGCCTTGGTCCAACAGCCATTTGTATTCCGTGGGCCCGTCAATGCCGCCCCAGCCGATATGCCAAAGGGCACTGGCGAGTTTGCTTGGCGGTTGCTTGTCGACTTTGTTAAAGAGGATGAATGATCGCTCGGTGAACAGGACGTCGGATCCGTTGCGGTATTCGACTTTCACCGCGCCGAGAAATTTTTGGTAGAAGTCGAGTGTTTTTTCGGGGTGGGTTACGTTGTAGCGCACGTGGTGAAAGTGTGCGGGTTCGATTTCTTGGGCGGTGGCAGTGAACACTGCCGCAGTGGCAATCATCAGAGTCGTAATACGAATCATCATGGCGAAATCTCCGTTTAATCGTGCGGTTCGTCGAAAATAGTTTCACCACAGAGGCGCAGAGGACACAAAGAAACTACATCGCAGTTCTTATCTCTGTTTATCAGTGTCAATCTGTGGCAAACCATTCCTGACAATCACTGAAACTCGTTCGGTATGCAAGTTTATATTCACAGTTGTGTAGTCATCCCGAGCGAGGTCGAGGAATCTACCCGGGTACGCCAATCCAACTTGTAACCCTTAGAAGATCCCTCGGCTTCGCTCGGGATGACACATTAAGTCGAACTGAGAATCGTTCTGTACATACGACAGACATTGCTAAATGTCCATGACGGCTTCGATGTCGGGATCGAGTTTCGGTGGTTTCGACATGAGCGAGATTCCAAAGAACAGCGTAAGTGACGTCAGCAATGCTATCGCACCTTCGTGGATGCCGAACGGAATTGTGATGCCGAGTATCTTGATGGTCAGAATTATTAGGAGACTGGCTCCGATGGCGGTATTGGCGGCCAGCGGTGTTGCGCGTTTCCAGTTGAACCCGATGGCGACGCCGGGCACGAGTGCGGCGGAGAAAATGCCCCAGCCGAGTGCACCGAGTAGTGCGACGAGTTCGCCCGAGTACATCGCGATAACGCCCGCAGTAACGGCGAGGACAAGTGTCGCGATGCGCGCCCATAGTAATTCGCGGTTAAGCGAGCGACCGATGATGGCTTTGGGAATGTCGTGGACAATTGCTGCCGCACCGATGTTCAGAAAACCGTCTGCGGTCGACATGATGGCGGCGAACAATCCGGCAAATACGATTCCGGCGAGCAATGGAGATACGTAATGTTGCAAGAATTGAGGCGCGGCGGCGTCTGGGCTCGCGAGCTCGGCGTGTCCGCCTTGGATGACGAGGGCGCGCATGGTGAGTCCAATGCTAATCCATAATAGTGCTGAGACGGTGTAGGCGGCCATACTCACGGGTAGGATATGTTTTGCGTCGCCGACGTTTTTGTTCATCATCATTTTGGTGATGACGTGTGGTTGACCGGCCCCTCCCAGGGCGAACAGGAAGTACCAGGACAAGCAGCCCATCATGCCTAAGGTGCCCCATGGGCCAATCGCTTCGGGATCGTCTTTCATGATGGTCGTCACGGTGCCTACCATGCCGCCATCCACTGCGGCAACGGCAGCGAAAAACACGAGGACTGCGGCCACCATCATGACGGCGCCTTGAACGACATCCGTGTAGACGCCGGCGATGATGCCGCCGGTGACGCAGTAAAACACGAGGACTGTGCAAGAGATAGTCATGCACGTCGCCAAGCTGATTTCCGGCAACCAGTCGACGCTCAAGAGAATATCTTGCAACACGCGGGCCATGGCGAGGACTTGAGCGCTCAGGTAGGTCACGACGCCGAACAGAATTGCGAGTGCCGACAATAGCCGAGTCAGTTCACTTTTATATCGTGCCGCCATCGCGTCTGGCAGTGAGACGGTGTCACGCAATTCCGCGAATAACCGCAGTCGTTTTCCCAGTAAGTAGAATGAAAGGCAGTATCCAATGGAAGAACATACAATCATCCATATGGAGCTGATGCCCATTCGGTAGACCAGTCCAGGCCCGCCGACGAATCCGAATCCACTAAGCGTACTGGAGAAAACGGCTAGCCCGGTCACGATAATGCCGAGATCTCGACCCGCCATGAAGAAGTCGTGGGACGACTTCGTGCGGCGCAACGCCCAGAGGCCGACGCCGATGCACATCGCCATGTAAATGAACACACAAGTAAATATGATGAGGCTGCGGTTTTCTTCCATTTAGCGTGCGCTTCCTTTTGACGGATAGGGTTGATTGTTCATCGGTTCAGTTTCCGAATCCATGATTTTTCAGCCATGCGTGACAGTGGGCAATTGCGATTGCCATTTCGTCGGGTTGAGCGAGGTAGTAGTGCGTCGCCCCGTCGATTTCGTGGAGCTCTTTGTCCTCGTGTTTGATTGCTTCGTAGAGACGGTGGGTGTGACTCGGTGTACATGCGTCGTCGGCAAGATTTCCGATTACGATTGCCGGCACCGTCACAGTATTCGCACAGCGGACGCCATCGGCGAGTGAATCGTCGTAGCTCCATTGCGAGAGCCAACTCCGCAGCGTGCAAAAGCGCGCGAGACCTACCGGGCCGTCGTTCACCACTTCCGGCACGCCGAGGTAACACCAGTTTGGCTTGCGCTGGTTGGGGTCCACTTCCGGATCGAGCCAACGCGGGTCGGCCATGGTCCCGTGCACAGTGAACGCGAATTCGTGATTGGACTTACCGGCGGCTCGGAGCGATGCGAGTTTTTCTTTCACCCATTTTGTAATGCGGCGATTGCGCGCGATTTGCGCCTCGCGATACTGGTCCAAGAATTCCTGTGAATACGGCGGCTGGTTCGGATTGGCCGCATCATAAAGATTGAGCGACGGGTCCCGTTGTTCTGGTTGCGACTCATCGAGGATCGATGCATCCATCCACTCGGTCAACGTGTGGGAACGGCTCACATGTGCAGCGAGCAACATGATGCCGTCGGCGGGTATGAGTCCGGCTGCGGTGAGATCGGGTGAATCGCCTGCGGGTGTCGCGGTCACGCTGGGGGCTTCGGCTTGCTCCTGATAGTAGAGCGATAGTGACCCGCCGCCGCTCCACCCGCCAAGGATTACTTTCTCGTACCCAAGTGATTCCTTTGCATGGCGAATGCATGCGCCCAAATCGACGACGCATTTTTCCATAATCAGTGCGGTATCGTTGCCGCGATAACGACCATTGGAGTAGATGACATGGTGCCCTGCCTGGGCCAATGCCGTCACTAGCGGAAGCCATGCGCCGCCGCCGATGGGATGACTGAACACGATGACCGTCTTCGAGTCGCGGTCTTTGGGTTTCAGCAAGTCGGCGTCGAAGAAGACGAATCCCCCGGTCCCGCCATACGTGTCCTCAAATTCCGACTCCTCAAGAAAGAGGATTGGAAATGGGATGCGGTCATAGTCGTATTGTTGTGGCGTCGTCATGATTCGCTAGAATTCGACCGCAGGAAGACTGGCTTCGATTGACTCTCGTTGCGGTTCAAGATGTTTCGGGAGCGAGACGATCGTACCGAGGTTATCCATGTCTTCGTCCACCGTCCAACCCGGTTGCATGTTTGAAAGTTCTAGGTTGATGCCACCCGGCTCGGTGAAATACAAGGAGTGAAACCAACCGCGATCGCGCGCGTCCGTCACAATCAGTCCTGATCCGCTGAGGAGTTGCCACATCTGTTCAAGGGTTTCCAAGGATGGCACGGTGAACGCGATGTGGTGAATTGCGCCGAGACCAAACCGGCCCCAAGGCCCTTCCGGCACGTTGAGTAGATCGATAAACTTACCGGGGCCACCTCCGTTTACGGCGAGGCGTGTACGCCCGTTCTCTTCGGCCACGACTTGGAATCCCATGAACATGCTGAAGAATTCTAGCGAGAGATCGTGTAAGCGGGAGATGATGGTCGCGCCATGGAATCCCTTTATTTGGTTTTCTGCGGGCACTTCGCCGCCAAGGTTCGGCACACGGTCGTCCTCACAACCAATGATTTCGGATGACAGTCCGTCTGGATCGCGGAAGTGAAGTACGGGGTCACCGAATCGTTCCGGTCGATCTTCGCAGGTGTATCCCGCTTTGGTTAGACGGTCGCGCCAGTAAGGAAGGCTGTCCTTGGCGACCGAATAACTCAAGGCTTCAATCGTTCCTCGTCCGTCTTCACAGCGCGGCAGTGGCACGCCTTCCAAGATGATGTTGGTCATGATGGTGCCAGCATTTCCTTCGTGGTCACCGTAGAAGAAATGCCACATCGTCGGATTGTCTTGGTTGACCGTTTTCTTGATGAGCCGGAGCCCCATGACCTTCGTATAAAAACTGAGATCCTGTTGCGGCGACGTAACCGCACCGGTGATGTGATGAATACCTTCGATCAATTCCGATCTCCTACGCTTCCGTTTTGGTTGTGTTCAGATCCTTGGCGAGCATTGCATTCATTTCGTCGAAACGATCTCTCCAATGGTCTAGATTTTCCTGAACGCCGGTACGCTTTAAGATGCTGAGTTGCTCACTGCATTCCGTGTACGCCGCCACAAGGCAAACGCCGGGATAAATTGCGATGCGATACCCCATTTTCGTGAGTTCATCGACCCCCACGGTCGGCGTCCGTGGTGCCATGTTGATGATGTGGGGCCATTCCGGTAGCCGTTCTGGAATCGCCGCCATCTCTTTCAGATTGTTCGGCGCTTCGACAAATAGGATGTCCGCGCCGGCCTCGCCATAGGCCCGAGCACGCATGATGGCTGCGTCAAATCCTTCGACGGCAATCGCATCGGTGCGCGCGATGATGCGTAATTCGCTATCACCCCTCGCATCCACTGCGGCCTCGATTTTTTGCACCATTTCCGCTTCGGGGATGAGTGACTTACCTTCCATGTGGCCACATTTCTTGGGCCAATCTTGGTCTTCAATATGCAATGCAGCAGCACCGGCTTGCGCGTATTCCTGAACGGTGCGCACGACATTTGCGGTATCGCCGTAGCCGGTGTCGGCATCGGCGATGACGGGCACGTGTACTGCGCGTGAAATCCGTGCAACGTTGGCCGCCATTTCGGTCAAGGTCAATAAACCGTGATCCGGAAAACCTTGCGAGGCGGCCGTGCCGTAACCGGTCATGTATACGCACTCGAATCCGGCGCATTCGGCTAAGCGGGCGGTCAAGCCGTCGTATACACCTGGCGCGACTAACAACGATTCGTCCGCCGCGAGACGTTGACGCAACGAAAGACCTGCCATGTCCGCGTTATTTCCCGAACCGTTGGCGCTGCGTTGCAATTGCACTTCGCAGAAGAATGGACACGCCCACCATTATGCGCCGTCGTTTCCAGCCGTTTGACGTTCAGCGACGATCGCTTTGTATCGATCCATGTCGTCGTCGGTGAGAAACCATGTGTTGAAATAGCGTCTGTAAATGAATACGAAGGACACGGGGAAAAACCATACGCCGTAGATCATCCAGGCGGTCGGCTTTGGAAGCGCAAGGAAGAGATTCGAATCGGTCTCATTCATATATCCGCGATACGACACGAAGAGCATGGTGAAAATGCCGGCGAAGATTGCGCCGCATACGATCATCGGGATGAGCGCCGGGCCGGGATCCCCACTCTTGCGCATTCCGAATACCAGCAGTGAGACAAAGAAAATCGTCTGCAGCACCGCGAACACACAGCCCAGCCACAGGATTTTCGAATGCCGGGCGTCGCCGTCGCCACCCGCGAGCATCGTCGTGTACTCTGGATGCCCGATACCGTGCCCGAGGTATGATCGCGTTACCGCGCCCGACTCGTCCGGATCGCTGTCAGAATACGGCGTCTCACCGACGATGAAGGTGGCGGCAACGGTGCCACACATAGCGAGTAGTATTGCGAGAATGAACCATGGAAGTTTTATGGGTAGTCCCTCCGCCGGTCGTCGGCGCGCGGCCGAACCCGAATTCCGGAGTTTAGCCGGAGTTGACAGTATCGTCAACCGTGCGCAGTTTCATCTGGCGCGTCCAGGGAAAGTCGTGGTTTCGCTATGCGGGGCGCGCTGGGGTCGCCGCATCTTGGGTATCGAGTTATGTTGTCGCGTTCGCTATGCTGGTCTGGAAGCCACGGTGATCTCATTTTGGTAGATCGAGCACCGGCCCGTGGGCCGCGAGAGATTTGGCACGAACAACGATACGGAGTTTAAAGCACTCATGAACGCAGGAATTTTAGCAGTTGAAAGTCTTGATAAATTTGGCGAATTCGAATCGACGTATTTCAGAGGCAAAGCGTACACGAATACCGAGCGCCTGGATTATGCGTGCCGGTTGGCGTCGGTGCTTCAGGAAAACGGTGTTAAGCCAGGCGATCGCGTTGCGGTCATGATGGCGAATTGCCCGGAAGTGACTGCGGCATTTCATGCCATCTGGCGCGTGGGCGCTTCCATTCTCCCGGTCATTCCGCAATTGACGCCGAACGAAGTCCACTATCTGTTGGAGGATTCCGGCGCGGGAGTCGTGCTGACATCGCCGCAGTTGGCCAATGCGGCGGCCAAAGCGTCCGAGGGACTTCCGGCGTTTCGCCAGATGCTCTGCTTTGGCGAGTCGACGGTGGAAGGCGCAGTCGATATCGCACCCTTAGTGCCGCAGGCGAATCCGGTCGAGAATCTTGTCGATTGCAAGAGCGACGACATGGCGATCCTGATGTACACGTCCGGTACGACGGGAAAACCGAAGGGCGTGATGTTGTCGCACAACAATATTTTGACGAATCATCGAGCGCTTTCGACGCTACGGCCACAAGAGCCGGGTACGCGCGGCATGTCCTTGCTGCCGATGAGTCACATCTTCGGTGTGCTCACCATGAACATGGGATATATCTTTGGCGCCACGGGTGTGCTCCACGAATTCTTTAACCCGATTGATGCGATGGAGTGTATTCAAGACTTCAAAGTGCAACGGTTTGGTGCTGTCCCAACCATGTTGACCGCGTTGATTCATTGCCCTGGGCGCGAAGAGTACGATGTGTCGAGTTTGGAACAGATTGGTTGCGGCGCTTCGGCGCTGCTGAACGAAACGCGATTGAAATTCGAAGAACTCTTTGGCTGCGAAGTCATCGAGGGCTACGGTATGACCGAGTGTGGTGCCGCCGCGACCAGTTATCCGGCGAACGAGCCCTATCGCCCGGGATCGGTTGGGAAAGCGATTCCAAGTGTGGAGGTCGGGATTCTCGATGACGACGATAACGTGTTGGGACCGAATGAAACGGGCGAAATCTGCATGCGTGGCGAGGGCATCATGCTGGGGTATTGGAATCGTCCAGAAGCGACGGCGGAAGCGCTGAAGAATGGTTGGCTACACTCTGGGGATGTGGGCAACATGTGCGAGGAAGGCTTCGTTCGTATCACGGATCGGAAGAAAGACCTCATCATCAAAGGTGGCGAGAATATTTCTGCCCGGGAGATTGAAGAAGCGTTGTATCAACATCCGGCGGTAATCGAAGCGGCGGTCGTCGCGGTGCCGGATGCGAAGTTCGTGGAAACGATCGCGGCTGCAATCGTATTGAACCCGACAATCGAAACGAATGAGCAAGAACTGGCCGATCACCTTCGCCAATACATCACGAAGTTTAAGATTCCTACGTACTTCGTGTTCAAACCAATGTTGCCGAAGAATTCGACAGGGAAAATGCTCAAACGTACGCTGCGTGACGACATCGCCAAAGAGTTGTCGTTGAACTAGTACCTCATTCCATTTGATTTTAGGAGTTGTTTGTCTAGTCGTTCATACATCACATACACGCCGAAAAGACACGTAGTCTGTACCCGTAGCGCTGGCTTCCAGCCGGCATTTTGGGACGACACGCATACAATGCCGGCTGGAAGCCAGCGCTACGAATAACCGAATGTCCCGTACTTTCCGGAGGTACCCGGGTCTAAATCAATTCGCCTCCAGACACAATTTCAATTGGAACGAGGTACTAGAACGAGAATTTTCGCTATTTTTGACGACGGCGGCGCAGGGCGCTAGCGAAATCGTTGAACTCATCAACACCGAGGACGAGGGACATCGTGGCGTACGCGATGCACGCAGCGGATATAGGGATCACGACGGTGGCGAAGCGCGCGATGAGGTCGTCGGTACTGAAGACCGACGCAGTCTGAACAAACGATACATACGCGACGGCACCCATGGCGGCAGTTGAAATCGCGATACGTGTGACTGCGGTGATAAAGGGGGCGTCCCAAAGATTGCCGTATTTCTTGCCGAGCAGATAATAGATGGCGACGAAATTCACAGTGTAAGCAAGCGTTGTCCCGAGGGCCAATCCGCGAAATCCCAGTGGGCCGACTAGGACGAAGTTCAAAAGTATATTCACGCCCATGCTGCACGCGGAAATAATCACAGGCGTGCGTGTATCTTTCGCCGCGAAGAAACCGGTTACCGCCACCCGTACACCCGCGAACGAAATCAATCCGGCAGCGAGAATCGTTAGGGCCGTTCCAGCTTGTTGAGTGTTGGCCGATGTGAATTCACCGTATTCGAAGAGTAGACGGACGATCGGTTCGCCGAGGATGGCGAGACCAAGCGCTGCTGGCGCGATGAGGAAAAAACTCTGCCGCAATCCCTTGAGCAACAACTCACGGACTTCGCCTTTCTTTTTCCGAGCGGAGGCACGCGATGCACTGGGCAGTAGAGCCGCTGCAACGCCGAGTCCGAAGAGGGCGAGCGGGAGCTGCACGAGGCGGTTCGCGTAGTACAGTGCGCTCACACTCCCATCGGCAAGCGCCGCGGCGAACAACGCATCAACGAGCTTGTTCACTTCCCCTGCGGATTGGCCAATGATGACGGGGCCGAGCAATGCGGCGATCGTCATGAGTTGGGGGTGCCGGAAGTTAAATCGTGGCGTGACGACGCCGGTGTGACGAACGAGCGCAGCGTAGTTCGCAATCAATTGCGCGATGCCGCCGAGCCATACCCCGAGGACCAGCGCATACATTGGCTCGGCGAAGTGGTCATAGAACCCAGCGCAGCAGATGATGATCGCAATGTTCAGCAGCGCAGGCGACCATGACGGTGTTGAATAATGGCCGACACTGAACAGGACGCCCATCGCGAACACAGAAAGGCCGATAAAGAAAAGGTACGGGAACAACCAGCGACCGAGTCCGACGAGTTGCGCCAAGTATTCATCCGTTAGCGGTTCACCGCCGGTGATCGTCTTGAGCAAGCCGATGCTGTCCAACATCGCTGGGACGATCAAGATCCCCAAAACGGTTAGCACACCCAACACAACAATCATCGCGCCCATGCAGACCTGAACCAGTTCGCGAAATTCTTCCTCCGATTTCTTCTCAAGTGTCTCAGAATACACCGGAACAAACGCCGCGTTGACCGCGCCTTCACCGACAAGATCACGCAACATATTAGGCAATCGAAAGGCCACAAGGAACGCATCGCGCGACGAGTCTGTTACAAACGCGGCCAACACGGCATCGCGCACCAATCCGAGTATGCGGCTAATGAGCGTGCCGCCCGCAAAAATCGCCGCGAATCGTGCGGTCTGTTTGCTGTCCTTTGTCACGATGCAGGATTCGATTCGGCAGAGGTTCCGTAACGACGCCATAGCCCGACGAGTAGCAAGAGTCCGGCCGCTATCATCGCCGCTTGAGGCGCTCGAACCGGGCCGCCGGGTATCAGACGGCGGCCAGGTGCGGCGACCGGAAATCTCCCAGCGAACCGTTGCATCATTTTCGCTGATTGCGGCAAATCGGGCCTATTCACAGGGCCTCCAGCACCAACATAAAGATCAACATCATCGAATCGTCCCCACGGATCGAACATGCCCGACACGCCGGTATTCGCGCAATGGACAAGCGGCAAGCGCGTTTCGATTGCACGCAGACGCGCGATCTCAATTTCCTGCGAAATGGCGTTACTGCTACCGAACCATGCAAGGTTTGTAATGACGACAAGAATATCTGCTCCGGAATCTCGCAACGTTTCCGCCATCGGCGCGAACAACACTTCAAAACAGATGAGTGGTCCGATGGTCTTTGTTGTCGTCGGCAGTGTGGTTTGTTCCGATCCGGATTCGATGTCGCCAATGGCCGGCACGACTTTGGCGATGAACGGAAAGTACTTGCTCAGCGGAACGTACTCCCCAAATGGCGCTAGGTGATTTTTGTTGTAGTGTGCGACGACATCGCCTTCCGGATTGATAAGGTAACTTGAGTTGAAGCTGCCGTCCGATTCTGGATTGGCTCGATGTGCGCCGGTGTATAAGTACGCATCGATATCCTGCGTTAGACTTGAGAGTGCGGGGAGAATGCCGGGGCGGTACAAATCGCCCATCACATGAGCCTCTGGCCAAACCAACAGATCGATCGGACCAGTCTCGTCAACAAGAATACGTGATTTCTCCGCAGCGTTCTCGACCATGTCCAACGTGTACTCGCGGTCCCACTTTGTCTCCAGCGGGTAATCCGGTTGAATGACGCCAGCGGCGTAAGGGTTCGATTCGTAATCAGGCGTATCGAGCATGAAACCACCTGCGGCATGGCTCATCACGAGGAGACCCAACGCGCCTAATACGAGCGGGAGTCGCAGAGCTCGATCATGAATTGCGTGCGCAGCAATACCGTTGACCGAGACAATGATCATGGAGACAAATGACACACCACCGATGGCCGCCCATTGCACAAGCCAAAGGTCAGGGCCTTGCGAGTATCCCAGAGCGCCCCAACCGAATCCGGTGAACAGACGCGCTTGAATCGCTTCCATCGCGAACCAGAGGATTGCGAGTATTGCCCAAGGCGGAACGCGCGGGAGCGCTTGGGATGACAACCGCCATATCGCGCCGGTCAACGCCCAATACCCACCCAGCCCCACGCATAATCCGAGGAAGCCCCACACCGCCCAACCGCCACCCCAGTAAATATTGGTGATAAGCCATTGGAGAAGAATTAGATTAAACGCGAATCCCGCAATGAAGAATTTCTTGGCAGCGGTCGCAGGTGAAGCGTGCCAGGTTTGCGAGAAGAGAGGCACGAGTGCGATCCATGCCAATGGATACAAATGCCAAGTTGGAAAACATAGCGCGAGAACGACACCCGACAGAATCGGCGGCGCATAGTTCGCGATCATACCGTTCTTAAAACCGGTTGGCACCGTTGAATCCCCCGAGTTACGTGATGGCGTGCGGCGTGATCATGCGAAAGCAGCGGGGGCGTTTGCAACCCGACGTTATATCTCGTCGTCCAGGATCTTGACTTCTTCGGCGAAGGATTCGCTGTTCTTCCATTCGGAATTACGCCAGAAGTTCACGGCACTCTCCATGGGCGGCGTCATCGCGCGCAAGTCGACCACCGTGGGTGAGACAAAAATCAAGAGATGCGAGAAAAACGCCTCGGCCTTGCGTCCGCGAAATGGTATCCCAACAATCGGGAGCCGACCGATGATGGGAACACGCCGTTCCGTTGCTCGTTCCACGCGGCTCGATAGGCCACCGACGACCAACGTTTGACCGTTGGGCACGAGCACTGAACCATTTTGGGATCGGGTTGAGAACACGGGGACGGAGAAACCGGATACCGGGGTATCGCGCAGGCGATCGATGACTTCTAAGTTTTCAATGTCGATTTCAATAAGGTCTTCATCACTGAGTATGGTGGGTTTGAGTCTTAGGTTTACGCCGATCGGTCTCCAATCGACCGTGAGCTGCGGAACACCGTTCTCGTATTTTACTTTCTGATACGGGAACTCTTCACCCGCCTGAATCTCTGCGGTCTGCTCGTTGATTACGAGAATCTCGGGTTTCGAGATGAGATCCGAATCCGTCTTCGTTTCGACGCCGCGAAAAATGCCGTCTAACGTCCCGCGATCAGCGTCGATGATGCTCCAACTTAGCCCCGCGCCTTGATACGAATTGACATTAAACTCGCCCGGTCTATTGGGGCGTGCGACCAGGTTGTTGCCCGAGGGTGCAAATACATTGGCTGAGTCAGGCGAAAGGCGAACATTGTCGCGAAACGGACTAGCATCTGGTGCTGGCAACGCCACTTCGAATGTTTGAGGGCGATTGTCATTTAGATTCGTATCAAATATGTCGAACGTGTTCGTTTCAATGCGTTCGAGCGACCCGCTCTGTTCGTTGCCGCGCACGAATCGCGTGTAATTCAGATTGGTGCCCAATTCGCGCAAACCGTCTTCGTCCGTCTGCGTGATCCAAATCTGGATTTGCACTTGACGGATGTCTTCCGTGGTATCAGGAGGTGGGGGAGGCGGTGGCGTCGCGGTCGGATCTTGTGCGTATGCGGCAATTGTGATGATTGCGCCCAGCGCTGCGAAGAATACCCGGCGAATCATGGGCGTTCTCCGAGACTCTCGTCAATCTTATCCGTGCTCTTTCGACCCGAAACCCCATCAACAATGTCTTCCGAAGTGTCAGAAATGCCTTCGAGAACATCCTCGATAACGTCGGTCGGCGAACGCCGTTCCTTCGGTCCGTCTTCCTCGTCTTCGAATAGCGCGAACTCATCGACGACGGTATACGCGGGCCGCCAGATTTCGGATTTTATGAAGAACACGAGTTCACGACGTTGTTCTTCAACATCGCGCCCGCCGATGGTCGAACTCAACGGCGTACCTAAGAAGTTTCCGGGTATCACGCGCTCCGCGAGTCCAACCGTAACGTTCTCCGCCTTCGACATCCAAGGTACGGTGTCGACTGATCGCAGATCCTGGTTGCGGAACAGTCCGCCGAGTACAAGCACTTCGCCATGACGTACCCACACCTTAGTGTCAATACGTCTGGACAAGAAACTCGGCGCGCTCACCTGTTGTGATGCGCCGAACCGAGGGTCGAACGCGATGACTTCGTCTTGGCCACGCTCTTTAACGTCTGCGACGACATACAACTGAACGAACGTGTCGTCCGTAGTATGCCAATCGCCGTCATCATCGATGACTTTGCGTACCCATACCCAAAGGGTAACGCCTGTATCGCGAAAAGCCGTTGCGTTGATGACCGTATTGCCGACGACCGTGGGGCGCGCATAAGGATTCTCTTGTACCGTTTTGATTTCCGTGGGGGTTGCTTCGCCGACCATGACCATCACACGTGGGCGGGAAAGGATGAATGCGTTGTTCTCATCCGCCAACGCTTGCAATACCATTTCGATTTCGCCATTGCCCGTAGTAATTTTGTCGAGGAAAACGGTGATCGCGCTCTCAGCATCGGTCGGAAATGTTAAGTCCGCCGTCGTAATAGCACCGTTGCCACTGCCAACCCCGGCAGTCGCGACGCGGCCATACGGGCGGATCGTGTTGCGCCGCGCATAAAACAAACTCAGCCCGGATTCAACACCTTTGCGCGCCTGAAACTCGACAACTTTGACCGACACGTTGACTTGCTGCGGTGTGCCCGGAGCTGGTGGTGCAAGAGGAATTGCATCTTGCGTGAGTCCCGTTGGAAGACCGGGTCCGGCGTATGCAGCGATCGGGCATAAGCAAATGATCGCTGCCAATGCGAGTGTCCGCCACGGGCGTGCCAATATGTGTTTTCGGACTCTACTCATGTCTAACGATCAAACGACGCTACAGTCTCGTAGCGGTGGATGTTATGAATACTGGGGAAATTAAAAAATCGCACACTGAACGCTCGCATTTCGCCCGGGTTCAACCGGCCCAATGTAACCGTGTTTGTGTCATAAACGACGTTGCCGAATCCGTAAATCGTAACGAGCACTTGCGCACCGTATAGCACACTATCGCTTCGGTTGACCGCTAGCCCCGTGACGACATAGTACAACGGCGTGCGGGTAATGAGATCTTCGCCGCTCTTAAACGCCGAAGCATTGACGATACTCAGCGGTTGACGTTCGATCGCACGGCGTTGGACTTCTGCCGGCGTGATGACGAGGTAATCGCCGTTCGGAGATCGTTCAATACGGCCCCGGATGGTCGCGTCTTCGTAATAAGCCGGTTCTGCTTCAATGATGTCCGCATAGACCTGGCCAGCTTGTAGATAGTCACCGCGTTTCCAGAGCAGTCCCGCAAGATCAATTTGCCACGCGATATTCGACGGCTCACCTTCGAGCTGGGCATTCAGCGATTCGATTTGACCGTTCAGCCGCTCCGCCGTCCAAAAGTTTCGTTCGTATTCTTCGACCAATACGGCCAATGCATCATGACTTTCCTGAGCATGCTCACCGTCCGGAGCACGGCGAAGATATTCATTATAGAGGTCGATTGCCTCGCGGTAGCTCTTAATCGATTGATAAGTGTACGCAAGAAAATATTCGGCATCCAGCGCTGCCGGTGTATCCGGGTATTTCGTCATGATTTGGAGCAAGCGCGGTATTACGATGGAATGCTCTTTACGTTCCAGGAGGCGCTGCACCTGAGCCAATTCTTGTTGCGCGGATACAGTGTTCCCGGCGGCTCCACGACCAACGGCATTTGGCACCAGGGGTGCATCAGCAGTCACGCAACCCGCTATCAATAGGAGAAGGACTGCTGTAAATCCCAGGAGGGGATTTCGGCTTCGCTGTCGGGAAATTGCACGCACATTGACCATGGCGAGGTTGTCGCTAGTTCCGAGGGAACCTGCTAAACCTAGTCACCCATCAACTCTTCCATGGCTTCGATCACTTTTTTCGTTAGATCTTGGGCTTCGATCGGCGGATCAAGACTCTTTAAGTATCCGGACGAACAAATCAGGTCGTAGTCACTTTTTTCACCGACATGGGCCAACGCTTTAACAACGCGGTCGCTCGCCTGGCTCATCAAGATCCAATACTTGCCAGATCCACGCTCGATCTTTTCCTTTATCATCGTCTCAAATTCAGGCGTGGCCTTGATGAGTTCCTTGTAGTTTACTTGACCCGCCTTAGAAAAATTCTCTCCACTACCCCAAAAGATCTTCTTCTTATCCAATTGATCTTTAGGTATGGAGGCCGGGTCGGCATGGACTGTGGACGCTATTAGCGCTATCGCTAGTAGGCCCATGACCCAATTCGTGATCTTCATTGGTCTCTTCCTTCCCCCAAAGGGCCCGCCGACCCATCCGTACATCGTAACCCAGCACTGACTTCGCGATCCAGGACTAAGTGCTACGATTAAATTGCTGTCATTAAACTGAGTATTCTGCCGCATGGTCGCCTCTTTGTCAATTAATTACTAGGTCTCTCTAGACGCTGTACCCGTCCGGCCACCACACGTCATAACCCCCAACACTTACAATACCCTACAATCTGAAAAAGTTGCCAGGGTCTTTTGGTCTCATCTTGACGAAAAATTGCCCTTGTGATCTATACCAAGGGAATCTAGATCTGTCACCAAACGCATTGTTTTGGCCTATTTGTCAACAATTCATGACTCAGGAACGTTTTTCCTTTGACTGATGGCGTACTGTGCTCTAGAATCGCTGAGTCCGCCTGTTCCAACTGCTTGTGAGTTAGAAGTTTATGCACATTCGAATCCTGATCTGCGCCTTTCTTACCTTGACTGCCCTGCCCGTCCAGGCATCCGATGGGCCCGATAGCCTGACCCCGGTTGAGAAAGGGATGGTCTACATCGGGGATCAGAGGCCCACCGATCTTCGGCAGACGTTGGCTCTGCGGGTCCAAGCGCCATCACAGACAGTCCTACCCCAAGATATCGATTTTCGTTGCACTATCGTTTCCCTGTCGGAGTACGACGACATCGTATTAACGCTCGCAATCCAGCCCGAGAATGGCCCAGTGTTGTTCGAGGGCAGCCTCACCGTTGACTTGGTGGCGGGGGACAAAGAAGTTGTTCTCCGTTGGCCGACCGATGTGGACATCGCCGATGGGGAGTACGAAGTCCTTCTGACTGCCGAACAAACGAACGGCGTACATATGGCGTCTACTCGTCTCGCAATGAGAAAGTTGTCCGAAGGATTGGTGGCCGACACGCTCGATCAAGCCTCAGCGGCTGTCCAGGCGTTGGACGACCACGTATCCCGGTTAGGCGAGGAAACATTCACGTCGGCTGTTTTACAGCGTCTAGCGATTGCGACAGAGACTGTCCGATCTGCGGACGAAGCATGGCGAGACGGAAATTGGTCGCAAACATATGACCACGCGATCGAAGCCCTTGAAGCCACGGCATCTGAACGCGCCGGTCTCACGTTTGCAGCGCTCACGCCCGAACGTCTTGCCGAAGGTCCGGTCATCGCGTCAAAAAAACTGTCCATCAGGAACAGCGCGATCAAATCGGATTCGACTCCAGTGTTTCTATACGGCGTTCGTCTTTCGTTGGCCCAGGCCCAACACATCGCGAAGATTGGCCGTTTCGGAACGAATGCGGTGGTGTTGGAACTCTCACCAGCAGACGTGTTGCCCACTTCGGATTCCGTATTGGATTTAGAAAGTGTGATCGGTCCTATTCTGGGTGAATGTGCAGAACTGAGTATGGCCATCGCCATTCAGTTGCAGCCACAGAAAATGTCGGGTTGGGCATTAGATAAATGGCCGGACATGGCGCGGTCACAATTCGATCCATTCTATTACGACGTAACGCATCCGAAGGCGTTGGATGTTCTAGAAAAATTTTACGGCGCCGTTGGCGCGTACGTAGACCAAGAGCCACGAATATTTGCCGTGTCCGTTGCAGACGCACCACGTTTTCGTATCAGCGATGAGCCAATGCGAAAAGGCTTCGCCGTTTATCTACGCCATCACTACGATTCCGACGTTTCATTGAACTTGGCCTGGCAAACACGATTGCCCTCTATCGACGAGATTCCAATTCGTTGGGATTGGGAGAAGCGAGCGTATCAGGCACACTTGCAACGCTATCACCGAGATCAAGTAACCGGATTTTTCTCGTGGATCGTAAACTCGATGGGCGTGAATGCGCGCAACGTACCGCTAACGTTTACCGCACCCGGCACGACATTCACTATCGGCTCCGCTAAAGACGGTATCGATATCGAATCGCTCGGCCACACGTTCGCGGCGGGAGGAACGGAGTCCACACCTGCTGGTCCGCCTAGTGGTTACGCGCTGTCATTTCCAGATGCGCAAATGCAGATCACGTTAACCCGATCCCTAAATCCGTCGAAGCCCGTATTCGATTTTAGTGCGCGAGTCGGTGCTACGCCAAAGCACGGCACGGGCGTAGCTCTTCATGAACGGGCACGCCTATGGCAAGCGGCGATAGCTGGTGTCGATATGAACGTCGTGCCATTCGCAGCCTTGTTCGAAGGGGGTGAGGGCGAAGTGCGTCCTCACGACACGACTGACCTGACTGGATTCGTTTCAGGTGGCGAAACGTTGAACAGGCTCGCCGACATCGTTCAACGCTTCCAGCAACAGGCGGCTCCGGTAGCGATTCTTTGGAGTGATTCGAGTCGGATGTTGGACAACGGATCGCCGTACTTACCCTCGTTACGACGTGCCTATGAAGGCGCCGCATGTTTTGGTTTACCGATACGGTTCGTTTCTGAACGTCAGATCGCGGCGGGAGATCTCGACACGATTGATATTCTGGTCCTTCCAGAAGCGTTGGCATTAGCGGACGCCGCTTTCGATGCATTGGATGCGTATGTTGAGGAAGGCGGGCGGCTCGTGTCGACCGGGAGTTCAATTCCGTATCACGAGTATGGCGGGTCGCGTGCGCTACGCCTTCGCGCTTCACCGCTGACGAAGCTCGTACGCGGCGCGGAGAACGCAGGAAACTATCTGCGTGCGCTCGATGCCGCATTCGAAGCATCCGACCTCGAAGAGTTTCCACGCGCAATGGATGATCGCGAGTACCCGATTCTTGGCGTAGTGAGCCGATACCTGGAGGATGACCAGGGACGGTATCTATACCTCGTGAATCTGAATACTGAGACAGAAACGATCCATCTACCCGTAGGACGCCTCGAAGGTCGTGACCTCATCGATGGGCGCACAGTCCGCTTCCCGCTCGAAATTGAGCCACTGGACCCGATGTTGATCTCGCTTGCTCCACTGGACGCTGAGGACGTGGCTGCGGAATCGACGGAGTCCCCCGCCAGCGATGTGCCGACCGCTATGATTGAACCGGTGCCGCAAGACAACTAAATCGCTTATCTTCCACGGGCCGCTATGGGCCCCGAAAATGCGGGCATTGCTTCTCGGGGGCGCGGCATGAGCCTTGGTCCTTACATCAGACATTTGGCACGGCTACGGCATCGTAATCTGATTCTGGTCGGTGTTTTGGCAACGCTGTCCGTTGTTAGTCCATTTTTTGTTTACATGTTAAGCCGCCACTATTCGGACCGGATGGCCGAGTTCGCCGAACACGTGGAGGCGGAGGATCGCGCCCAGCAGAAAGCGAAAATCGCGCAGGAGTTCCAAGAAAGACTCACATCTCCTGCGTCGGGCACGACGCCCGAAAAGATAGCCGCGCTTTCCATCGGCATGACGGGTAAGGAAGTTCAGCGAATACTGGATCATCCCTACAGTCTGGGCGTCGAAATGTTTCCCTACCTCCATCGGGTCGATGATCATTATTGGGTTGTGAACGATATTCCGATCAAGGACGTTGGCTATGTTCAGGCCGTGTTCATCGATGAAAAACTGGTCGGACTCGGGAGTTTGGATCCGGCCGTTGGTCGGCTGTGCGCCGGTTGCTTAATGGATATGCTTAGCGGTGATCGTGGGTGGTTGGCGGGTTTGCCATTTCAGGTTCAAGGTCATTGTCCGGTGTGTGGTTCAAATGAGGTTGTTCCCTTTGGCGCAACGCTAGACTCCTTACAGAAGAGTCTCTCCCGGGCGCAGGCGGAGGTCGACATGTAACTCGGTTCATAGAGAGCCCGGATTCCACTTCGAATTGACAAGAGAAATCTTTGTTGGTTACCGACCGAAACGCCGTCTTAAACCATTGAGGGGCATCGTCCGGTGTGATACGATTAATCCAAGGAATCCTTTCGATGTCAGTTCTTAATATGGTGTTATATCCCGACGATCCGCTGACCCAAAAAGCGGAGCCGTTTGACGTGTTTGGACCGGAGCTGGTCCAACTCAAAGAAGACATGCTGGAGACCATGCACGCCTACGAGGGCGTGGGGTTGGCCGGTCCTCAAATTGGAATTTCGAAACGGATTTTTGTGATGCAGGAGCCCGAACAAGAGGGCCTGTGTTTGGTGAATCCCGAGATCGTGACGAGCGAGGGCGAACAGATCGGCGAAGAAGGCTGCCTGAGCATTCCGGAAATCTATTCAGACGTTGTTCGTGCCGAACGCTTGATCGTTCGCGCGTTTAATGAGCACGGTCAAGCGATGAACATTGAAGCAGAAGGATATGCAGCACGTATCATTCTCCATGAGTACGATCACCTTGAAGGCATCGTTTTTCTCGATAGACTCGACATCTTGACCCGTCAAGCGAAGTTGGCGGAATGGAATGAAGTGCGCGCCCGCGTGTTGGCAGAAGGGCCCGCCGCCCCGCGTCCATGATTCTTCAAGCACCATCTGTTGAACGGCTCCTCGAAGCCTTCCGGAAGTTGCCCGGCGTCGGCCGTCGCACCGCCGAACGCATGACATTACATGTCCTAAGCGCGCCGGAAGACGTTGCGATTCAGCTCAGTGAAGCATTGCGCGATGCCCGGCAACGTATTCGAAACTGTTCCGTGTGTTGCAACCTTACCGAAACAGACCCCTGTCCAATATGTACTGCGGAAAACCGCGACCGGTCTGTCGTGTGCGTCGTCGAACAACCGGCGGGTGTGATGGCTGTCGAAAAAGGCGGGGGATACCGCGGTCTTTTTCACGTACTGCACGGCGTACTCAATCCGTTGGACGGCGTGGGACCGGATGATTTGTCGGTTAGCCAATTACGCGCGCGAATTACGAAAGGCGACATCCGCGAAGTGATCGTAGCCACAAACGCTACAGCAGAAGGCGAAGCGACCGCGCTCTATCTCGCGCGCGTGTTGACGAGTCCTGAATTGAAAGTAAGCCGCATCGCCCATGGCGTGCCGATGGGCGGCGGACTTGAGTACGCAGACGAGGTAACGCTCGGGCATGCGATTCAAGGGCGTACAACGCTCTAGGGGCTATCGTGTCAGTTCTGGGAATGATCGAGTTCACATCGATTGCCATAGGCATCCGCGCGAGCGATGCCATGGTAAAAGCCGCACCAATCGATTTGTTCGAGTCCCGCCCGATTTCACCCGGAAAATACATGTCGCTCGCAACCGGGGACGTTGCTGCCGTCGAGTCCTCCGTTCAGGCGGGTGTGCGAGATGCCGGCGCAGATGCGGTCGTGGAATCGTTCGTACTCGCAAATCTTCACGAGAATGTTCTACCTGCATTGAACGGCCCTCAGGCGCAGATGCGGGTCGATGCACTTGCCGTGATCGAAACCTCTTCGGCTGCATCTGCGGTTGAGGCGGCGGACGCGGCGTGCAAAACTGCCCCGATTCGACTGATTCGACTACACCTTGCCAACCACATTGGCGGCAAAGGGTATACGCTGTTCACCGGCGATGTCGCTGATGTAGAAGTGGCATTGGCAGCAGGCAAACGTGCCGCCCAGAGTCACCTAATTGAAGGCGTATCCATACCGAATCCCTATAACGACATGTTCAAACACCTCTTAAGAGACTTGGAATGGTGATCGAATTGCGGAGAATCGACCATTGATCCCCGGAAGAGTAGTTGGACGCCTCGTAGCGAGTCACATTGTGCCATCGCTCAACGGCGAAAAACTGCTGTTGGTCGAGCCCCTAGATGAGACAGGCGCAGCCGTGGGTAGGCCATTCGTGGCCTGTGACGCGATTGGTGCAAACGAAGGAGAACGAGTCTTCATTGCGCAAGGGCGCGAAGCGGGTTTTCCACTGAAAAACACATTTAATCCGTCTGACGCGACGATTGTCGCTATAATCGACGAAATGGAATGAAATGAATTCCGAACAAAATGAGTGTTGGTGGCGTCTTATAAGTAAGGAATGTTCTGCGTGAAGCTCGCTGAAGTGATATCGCCCGTCGTGGCGACTGAGAAACATGCGTTCTACAAGGGCCGGAAGACATTGCTCGTACGCGCTGTTGGTTTAGACGGACGACCCCTTGGTCGACCGTACGTGGCCGTTGATCGCGTGCAAGCCGGAATCGGCGACCGTGTATTGCTGATGCAAGAGGGAAGTTCGGCTAGGGCCATGTTTGGCGTCGCTGATGCGCCCGTGCGCAGCGTCATCGTAGGCATTGTCGACAGCGTTGAAACCAGTAATGCGGTAGGAGTTTGAAGGCGTGAGTACGGAACTCGATTTACGCAAGACCATCTGCGACATTGGCCGACGCATGTGGGAAAAGAATTTCGTCGCAGCTACGGACGGAAATATTAGCGTTCGCCTCGATGATCACCGTTACCTTTGTACGCCGAGCGGTGTATCCAAAGCGACCATGGATCCCCGGGACTTGCTCATCTCAGATTCGAAAGGCAACTGCCTAGAGGGAGACGGTCGCGTCACGACTGAATTCTTTACGCACCTCGCGTGCTACGAGGAACGCCCGGATGTGCACGCCGTGGTTCATGCGCATCCGCCAAAGGCGATCGGATTCACGTTGGCAGGGATTTCACTTGCGGACTGCGTATTGCCCGAAGTGGTCTATTCCATCGGCGGCGTGCCCACTACGCGGTATGCAACGCCCGCCACCGGTGAAGGGTCCGAAGTCATCCGTGAATTGATCCGTCATTGTGATGCGTTGATGCTGGATCGGCACGGCGCAGTGACCATCGGTGTTAGTCTCATTGACGCCTATTTCAAGATGGAGAAAATCGAACACGCCGCCGATAGTCTATTGACAGCCCATCTGCTGGGGCGCGTGCGTACACTAGGCGCCGAAGAAATAGAGAAACTGTATCGCGTGCGTGAAGATTACGGTGTAACGGGCAAAGCGTTTTCGTGCACAACTCCAGAAGGAGACTGTTCGACGGAACTTGCGCCCGCATCCATGGATGAAGTAGTGGACGATACGCTGCGCATACTTGGGGGTAGTGTTGAGACCTAGTGCGCATTGGTAGCGTTTTTCATAGTATTATGATTTCGAGTGCGATCTTGTAACGTTCGGGTATTAAATAGGTTACGCGTTTTGGGTCGCGATTTGCGCTTTTTTTACAGAATTGCCCTTGCGGCCTACTGGCCGGTATAGTAGAGTAGCAATCCAGACGTGCTGGTAGAGGTTGGCGGAGGTAGATTTGGTCACTATCGTGAAACGAGTAACGCGAAGAGCCGCCAGGCTTGAGATGACTCAAGTTGGTACTCCTTGCGGGTATACTATGAACGATACCGGGAGAGTGTAGTGTCTGAACCTCCGGCCCCAAATCGTAAGCAAGACAACATGAGGCTGTGTCCCACGTGCCGTATGGAGATCAGTACGCTTGCAACGAAGTGCCGGTATTGTGGCGAAGAAGTTGGCCGTCCACGTGATGAATCTCGCGCATTGTCGATAGCTGACCTTGGTGGCGAGACGGTGCAGCATTACGCGCCCTCCAGTAGCGTGATGGAAGCCCTTGAAGCATTTCGATCAGAAGAAGATGCAGAACCCGAAGTAGAAGAAGCGGCATCATCCGGATTCTTTTCCAAGAAGTCGAAACAACAGGAATCCGCGAAGCCGCCAACGGAAGATGGCCTTCCTGAATTAGACGAGCGAAGCCAGGCCTTGTCCTCGTTGGCCATGCCGACTGCCCAATCGAAGTACCAACCATCCGTGGTGAAACCCGAACGATCAATTCCAAGAATGGTCGGCATATTCGCGGGTCTTGTCGCGACAATGCTCATCGGATATTTTGGGGTCGTTCAAGTATTACTCTCCGCAAACAAGGATGGCTCAAGTTTGGGGCCAACGATTGAAAACCCCGGCGCAATCATTTTGCAGCAGGGCGGAGATCCCTTGGAAGCGCTACGGGGTTCGCTTGAAACCGAAGCGTTGGAGAATCACGAAAGCCACAGATTAGTGACGCGCGAGGCCCGGTTGCAGGTCCTGGCTAACGTAATTAATTTACTGGATGCGAATCCCTGGAAGAGTTCCAATTTGGATACTGCGTCGTCGGCAATAGGAAAAGCGGTCGCAGTTGACGAGCATCCTGATGTGAAGCGCAAACGTGATGAGGTTCGGGCTGAACAAAGTGCCTATAACATGTTCCTGGAAAAAACCGACATGGGCAGCAAGAGGGCCACGTTTTTGTACCGGGAGGCTGGTAAGGCAACTAAACTCCAGAACACCGTGGGCGAAAAAGTGCTAGACCGATTTGAAATTATTGAAGTTCAATCGGACCGGGTCAAGGTTAAAGATCATACCCGAGACATGCGCCCGCTCACCTGGCACACCAATGGTGAGATATCCTCCCCTTAAGGGCATGCTATTTGCTATCATCCTGCGGCGGCAACAGCGATAACCGTCATCCGCCGATCGGGGAGTAGCCATGTTCATGCGATTCAAACTTCTACTGTCATACGCCATGTGTACGATCATCTTAGCCACCATCGCACCGTCCTGCGCTCATTTGCCATTCATTGGAGACCGATCGGAATCCACCGATACGTCAGTCGAAGCCGAGGATCGGCCAGCCGAATCCGTTGAAGTGGCCTCCGTCGATGAAGGCGAAGCGACACTTCGTCGAATGGTCACGAACAGTGTCGACAAGGCAAACGCCGGTCACGACGCCGCGCGCGCTGAGCTGGTCCGAAGAGAACCCTATTTCTTCAAGCAGTACGAGTACTATCCCGATGGCACGACGTTTATGGACGTCTCCACCCGCGAGACCGAATCGCGCACAGCACCGAGAGTGGCTGATGTGCAACTGCGCAAACAACGATTCGTCACACAGCTACATCGAAAGAAAGACGAAGCCCGGGCGGACAATGATTTTCTACGCGACACCGGGGATGAGACCCGAACGTATGAACTGCGCAACGGAAAATGGAAGCGCGTAAGCAGTTTGTTTGTCGCCGAATCTGTTGATCGCATGGTCGATGGCACCTGGATGCCGGTCGAAGAAATCGAACGTACCGATGATGTAGACGCAGAAGAAGACTTGGGCTGGTTCGGTCGCATCTGGAGCAATGTCGTCGGGCGATAGTTTTGCCCGACTCGCTAAGGCGCGTTATTGAGATCTTCGATGGCCGGTGACACCTGAGTGACGAAATACAGTTCCGGCGGCGCGGGCCCAATACGAAATGGCAATGGTCCGAAGAGATCGGAATAAAAACCAACCCCAAATCCGCCCAACATCGTGCTCGCCGAACGGCCTTCGCCGACGAGGACGGTTTCCGATTGTGCGCGATACTGTTCGGGTAATCGTGCTCCGACGCTATTGTTTCTAGGCGTTATCAATACATCGCCTGCGCGGATCACGGTCTGTTCGAGATCCAAGGGCTGCATCACTGCCGGATCGGCGTAGTGCTGAAAACCCCAATGGCCTTGAAAATAAATCCTACTCGGGTTGCCACGAAATCCATCATTGAACATCGTCGCCGTATCCCGCACCGTGCGGTTCCAGGACATATCACCCCACGCGACGAACAATGACAGCCCTGCTGCAGCGGCGGTGACTCCATAGCGCAAAACGTACCGCCCATCATCGGAACGTGCTGCGCGCACGGCCAGGATCGCGACGGCAGGAGCCATCGGGACAAACGTGCGAGCCGTGACGGACCAATTCACATACGTAGAGAAGAGAAAAACCCCTGCAATCCATACGGCAAGCAATACGACTTCTACACTACGTTCCCGTAAGAGTCGCCAGATCGTAAACCCGATTAACTGGGCGCCCATCGCGACGAACGCCGCTAAGTGAATCGCGGCAGACCATTCGATGCCATCCGCGCTTCGCAAGATTAGGCCCCGGTAGTGAATGAGCGAAGCAAAGAATAGGGTGAGGACCACAAAGACGCCGGACCATAGCACCCACACTTTACGCGGCCAACCAACGAAACCTACCAGCGCGGCCGCAGCCAGTCCCCCTCCGGTGAACGAAAGCCCGCTAACAATCCAGTCATACCACGCAATATCGAAAGCGCCACGCCCTTCCTCCGCAAAGGTGAACGTGTTGGACACAAGTCCTTGGCCGTACATCGTATAGGTCAACGCTTCATAGCCCGCCAAGACCAAGACCGGAATCGGTAACAAAGGCACCCAACGGCGCACGGGATGGCGGCGACCGATGGCATATACCGCGAGCAGGCCGATGACGGTAACGCCAAAAAATTTCATCAGGCCCGCCAAGGAAGCCGCGAGAATGGCCGCGCACAACAGTTCGAATCGTGAATCGTCAATGCCGCGTATCCATAGCGCGACAGCCCAGACGAAACAGGCCGCCATCCAGACGTCAGTCATGACGCTCGTTGCCGAGACGAACAGCGCGGGACAAAACCAGGCGACAACACTCGCCAACGCCGGTTGACTGCACAACCGCCTCGCGACGGCATACGTTCCCAGCATGAGTCCTAGCGCTGGAAGCATGAACGCGATGTGCATCGCGATTTCGCTCCAGCCCGCAATGCTGCCAATGACCGCCATAAAGTACGCAGACGCCGGGGCGTGGTTTGCATACGTGACCTGTTCGAGCGTTCCGTACCAGTTGAACTGGAATCCGTAGAAATCGAAAGGGGATTGGGCAATGTGCCGAGCAACGGCGAGATAGAACGGATCGTCTATGTTAAATGGCTTCGTGATGAACGGGAGGAGGGTGAGAACCGCGAGGCTTGCGAGCGCAATCCAGGTGCCGACGCGCTTGGTAGTTGGACCTTCGGAGTCGGGCGGGGAGTCGGCAACGTTGTCAGACGAAATCACGGCCCGAAACTAACATACGGTACGTTTCGCGTCAACGATCCGGTTCCAGGGTGACTATCCAGGAATAGTGTCCCCAAGACCGCTCGACAGAGGCCAAGTCGAGGTCAGGCGGCACTAGTTTCTGCTTGCGGTGTCCGTTGAACGCAACCTCAGCGTCCGCGTACACGGTCACGCGCGTATTACCCTTAGCGCTTTCTTCAGCGGCTAAATGGTGTGCAAATTGTAGGAGCATATCTGGATCGCCGGACATAATGTGACGTTGGTGGGCGTTCATATATCGTTCTTCGATGATTCGTGTTCGTTTACCCGTGTCGAGGTTGACGACCGTAAAGTCGACGTCGCCAACTTTGTGTTTCATCATGAGAAGCCATGAATACTTCTGGCCTTCCTCCGTCCAGTGAGCATTGCCGGGGTATAGAAATCGTTGGAACGGCACGACAAGCTGAACAACGAAGTAGAAGCAAAGAAACGGGATGAGCAATCGGTTAGGCTTTCGTAGAACAATACGCGCGGTCTGCGCTCTCGTAAGTGACGTTGCTACATTGAGGCGTTTCAACACACGCCGGGGCCATTCCGGGGGAAAGAAGAGCAAGGCCCCGGCCATCGAGAGCCACGGGAAAAAGCCTATGTTGAACAGCGCATGGTTGGTCAGGTGAAACCCCGCCGCGAATAGAATGGCCACGATCCGCGTGCGTGGCCATAACAGCGCTGGAACCAAGAGCAAGTCGAATGTGAGTCCGCCCCACGAGAGTGCGTATGCAACCGAATCGTGTAGTAGAGTCGGGTTCGACGGGGCAGAATCGAAATACGGTGCTAAGAAAGTCCGCATCGGTTCACCCGCGATCCAGTCACGTTGGATTTTTGCAAGACCCGCATAGAAATAGAGAATGGCGAACTGCGATCGAATCGTCCAGAGGCACCATCGCGGTACCTTCGTGGACGGGTAACCGGCCCAACGCGAGGTGAACGCCCCGTTCCCCGGCATGATTACAAACAGCATCATCAACAGTGAAACAAGATAAAAGTGGTTGATGTAGTACGCCTTCTCCAGAAGAAAGAAATAGGTCCATCCGACGAAGAACGTCGCGGCGGCTAGTCGTTGATAGAAGCCGCATGCCATGGAGATCGCCGCAAGAAGCAGCACACCGGTTACGACCAGCAGACCCATCAGTGGCAGTCGTTGGATCCAATCGAATCCCAGGTACGTGAACTGCACTTGAGGCTGAACGTACAAGCCGCGCAGATACTCGGGACGTAGCATTGGGACGCAGTATCCGGCCATCAGCAAGCCGAACGAAATCCGAAACGCCGCCAGCGAGGCACCATCGATGGGTTCATGCGCTTGACGTAGCGCTCGGAGAGTCACGGTTTCACGTCTTGAGTCGATCACAACAGGTTCTATCAATCGCATGACACATGGGTGCCCAAATGAAAATGGGGCGCGTGGCTCATTGCCACGCGCCCCGAATAATCATGAGAGTAATGATCTTTCGGACAATATGATCCGATTAACCGAAGAAGCTCACCAAGTCGGCGAAGCGCGCACTAATCGGGAACGCACCTGGGTAGCGAATGAAGCTCACATGCCCATCCAGGTACAGCACGTTACCACCACCGGGTACGTGATTGAATAGTGCCACACCGTTTCCGGCATCACCAAGCGGGGCTGCTGTATTCGAGGACGCGATATCCCATGCAACCGGAAGCTCGCTCTGGCCGACGGCCGATGCTGCCGGATTGTTGATATCGGTGATCAGGAATCGTTCGATTCCTTCACGCAAACGGAAGACCACGCTTCCGCCGCCATTACCAACTGCCTCTCCAACAACCGCACCCGCAGTCGCAAGACTTGCGAAGTCCTTGTCCGTATCGCCAAACGAGTCGTTGGCTTCACACCCATTAAACATGTTGGGATCCGTATCATCGCATGCGGGATCGGACGGTGCGTCTGCCTGAAACGCGATCAATAGACCAGAAATCTGCGACGGCGTGTTTAACGAACCGGTAAGTCCGAGAAGCCCACCAACGTCGACAGTTGGGTCGTCGTCATCATTCAAGTCTAGCGCGTATCCGACGTAAACGTAGCTCGCATCGCCGTTGGCAATGTTACCGGCCCACGGACACGCATCACCCGACATGACATCGAGCGGATTAGCCTCTGAAGCGGCTTCGTCCGAAGGACAAATCAAAATGGACGGGTCCGTCAAATACTCCGGGTAGACCGTGTTCAGATCCATGAAAAAGTCGGCATCGTCATTTTCGTCCTGGCAACCAACGATAGGAGGATTCAACGTATCGTCGTCTACGCCATAGACTTCGTCGGCGTGGACTTTCGGCCATTTTTCACCCGGGGATTCATTCGCGTACATTTTCCCAACAAGACCAATCTGTTTCAGATTGTTTTGGCAGCTCGCACGTCGCGCCGCTTCACGGGCACGTGCCAACGCCGGCAACAAGATTGCTGCAAGAATACCGATAATTGCGATAACCACTAACAATTCGATGAGAGTAAAACCACGTCGCTTTGTACTCATCCATTATCTCCTGTTTTGTATTTCGTTACATTAAAAATGCGTTTGCACCCAAACACACCGCCACCGCTCCACGCTACACCTCTACGCAAAACCATTCGAGTGAACAGTCGCTCGACCCCGCAGATTTCTAACCGCAGCGTTACCGGTAACGCTGCACAGGATACCAAGGGCGTCTTTCCCGCGTCAACATAAATTTTGCGTTTATGGGGCCTCAAATATGGATTACCCCTTTCAATACATGTTCAGAATCTGAAGCCCCCATTCGTTAGGACGAGTTCCAATTCTTGACGAAGAGCCTGTCAATATGCTAGAAGTTATCGATAACGTTATCGATAACTTCTCGGAGTGGGGGTCACATAGAAGGATTCGCAGTTGGATAGCAACGGAAAACCCACCATTTATGATATCGCCAAGATTGTGGGAGTATCAGCGAACACCGTGAGCCGAGTCCTAAACGAGAAAGAAGGTGTTGGCGACAAGACCAAAGCACGAATTCTTGCCGTGATGAAAGACGTGGGGTACCACCCCCATGTTGGTGCCAGGGCGATGCGGGGGCGACGAGCGGGCTGCATTGGCCTGACGCTTACCGCACCCCTTGAGGTTGTGCCGGTGAGCCAGCAGATGTTTCTCTGGCTCTTCAATGAATTGTATCGGGTCTTCGGATCCAGTGGAGAGCGCGTCTGTTTCGACTTGAATCCGTTCGCGCAATCGCCGAATGGCGACTATGCGCGGAGCGTGTGGGACAACCTCTACAGTGTATGCGTCCTGGCGGGCCCATTGGCCAGCGGCGATTCGATCGTGGAGCGGGTTCACCGATCGGGTATTCCGTACATGGCCTTGGGGAGACTCGACCGGTTTCCAGAGTGCAGCTATGCCACTGTTGATTACGAACGCGGTGCGTATCTCAGTACAAAGTTCTTGTTGGATCGCGGACACAAGCGCGTGGCGATGCTAAAGGCGCTGTCCGATTTTCAACCAGGGGTTGAACGTAGGCGCGGCTATCTCAAGGCGCTCGAAGAGGCCGGAATCGAACCCGATGCGAAGCTCATCCGATCAGTCACCTTCGGTGCATCGAACATCGTTAACGTCGTTCACCGATTGCTAAACGAATCCGATGTGACTGCGTTGGTCGACTGCAGTGCGACCGAAGACGCATCGGGTATCCGCGAGGGCGCGCGCCGTGCTGGTCGGGTACCAGGCGACGATTTCGAAGTTGTGGTGTGGACCTATTCGAATGACGCCGTCGTGTTGCCAGAGGCCTGCGCACATGTATGGCTACCCGTTCGTGAAGCGGCATCCGAGGGACTCGAACTCCTGGAAGTCTGGCACCGGGAAGGCAAGGGCGGCCCCATACAACTCTTGTATCTACCGACCGTCTACGAAGAACCCAAAGGAGAACAGATTCGCCCGCCAGGACGCCTTTTCGACGTGAGCGAATAATCGCTGCGCGCGAAAAAAAGATGGGATTGTCAAGTCGCAGAACGAACGATTGACTAGGGGGCAATCAGTCGCTTCCTCGGCACGACCCAGCCCGCCGTTCGTTGCCACGGGTGTATCGTGGTCAGATCCGTCTCGGGATCGACAAAGTGCTGTGAGGGGCTGCCGTTCATCGACACTTTGGAAAAGGCCCGGACTTCGACGTTTTTGAAACCCTGATCCGCCATACGCTCTCCGATGAAATGCGCAAATTGCAATATAAGCTGAGGATCAATAGCCATCCACTTTGCCTGCCTGGCACCGAGATAGTCCCTTGGATCAAACAGCCAGTCCTTTCCCGACTCGGGATCAGTCGCAATGAACGCGACTTGACCCTTCTTGGCGCGGGACATGAGATGCCATGAAAAATGATGTCCTTCTTCAGTCCAATTGTGGTCGCCCGGGTAGGCGAAGTGGCGAAGCGGGACGAGTGTTTGGACCGAGAGGAACACGATGATGATCGTGAACAGTATGTACGACCGCTCAGGGGGAAGCACCGTAGTCGACGATTCGTGGCCTTTTTGAACTTCATTTCGCCGCGAAGTCAATCGATTTCCGAGCGCACGAGGCCAGCCTGGATCGAAGAAGGAAAGGGTCAGTGCGAATGCCATGAAAGGGAAGATGTCGATGACGAACAGGATCGAATTCATCAGGTGAAAGCATCCGGCAAGGATGACATAGAACAAACGTGAACGGTGCCATAAGAGACCCGGGAAAATGGTTAGGTCGAGGAGCAAACCGGTATAGCTGAACAACAACGCGACAGGTTGTTCGCCGACAGAATTCAGAACAGGTGCCATCTCTATCCAACGCTGAACAGCTGCACGTATTACGTCACCACTGAGCCAGTCGGGCTGCAGTTTCGTGACGCCAGCGTAGAAATAGACGATCCCGATTTGCGCACGAATCGTCCACAGGGTCCACACCGGCGCTGTCGCCGATCGCAATGACGGTCGTATCTTGGCATCAACAGATAACGCGGCATGCGCAGGCATTAGACCAAGCAGAAACGCCAAGAGACCGACCAAATAGTAATGGTTCAAATAGTAGGCGGGATCAATGAGAAAGTAATACGTCCAACCTGCGAAAAAGGTCCATATCGCGACCCGATAAGCAAGGCCAAAAGTGATACATAAAGCGGCCACGAGGAGAACGTAGAGGAGGACATACATGCCCACACCGGGCAACGGCGTAACCCATTCGAACCAACGGTAGGAAAAGTGAAACGTAGGGTCGATAAACCGTATACGCGCGATGTCTCCCCATATGTAATCCAGCATTAACCACGTGAGCAAAACCCCGAAAGCAATACGAAGGCATGCGAGGTACGCGATGTCGACCGGTTGCATTGCGCGGTCGGCCAGCGACGACAACCAATTAGGCAACGTTTTGTTCATCGGTATGAAGTGCGCACGCTCGCCGGTCTGACTTCCTGGTTATCAGCCGTGCCAATTCGCGCGTGGTTGAAGAAGAGTGAATTCATAACTTCGATTATATAGATATCGTCCGTGTTCGCACCTATTGGTGGCTCGCGCGTTATGTCTCGGTCGGAGGAATTGGTGCGAAACGACATCGTCTACTGCGCGGCCAGCAACGTCGAAATAATGCCCTCGACATTCTTTATTGTGTAGCGGCCTGTAACCGTGGTGCCTTCCGTGAACGCACGACCGCGTAGTTCCGCGCCATACGCTTCGCGAAGCACGCGGGTAACTTCGCCGCTGGCGATATCTAGGTAGAAGGCATTCGCGTCGATGTCAGCTTCGCGCGCGCTCGGCGTGCTCTTGAGCGTGACGATGAGTTGCACTTCGCCCGAAGCCGTCGCATCGGCCGTCACATGGATCGAGGCGATCGGGAGGAAGGTCTCGTATTCGTCTTCGAGCGGGACTTGGGGTTCTCCCAACACGCCATAGCTGTACAACGAACACATCAAGGCAAACGCACCGCCGTCTCGATTATCGAAGATGGCCTCGAAGAAGTGCGTGCCCTCGACCTCTAGTGGTTCAAGACCTTGAACAATACCCCAATTGCGCCGCGCCGTATCGGCCACTGGGCTTGGAATCTGGAGCGTGCCGTGGGCCGCGAGCGACCCTCTGTGCTCCATCGTCAAGCCGCCGCGTTTCCATTGAAGAAAATCATATTGGCCAATGAAGCCGGATTGGTTCACGACATCCGCAACGACAGGTCCAAACCGTTGTTCATTCACATAGAGCGTTAAACCAGAAGTACCGGCTTGAATGTCTGGGCTGAAGACGAACGCTACCTCGTGAGGAAGCACGCGAGTCAGTAGCCAAGTCGGCGGTTTTCGTTCAGACGGGAACCAGGCGTCGAAAAGGTTCTGAGCCATCAACGGGCGGATGAGGATGCGCGCACGCGTCGTGTCGGTGACGAATCGATCATGTGATTCGGGGGTGCCTGCACGAACCAACCCAAATCGCATTTCACCGTACACGAGCGCGGCCACGATCAATACGATGAACACGATCGTGATTCCGATGGCAATTCTCTTTATACGTCCGCGATGCATGGGCTGTACCTAGTGTTGATGGAGTGATTCCAGTCACTCGCCGAATAGTGTCGCAACGGCGCGCTGAATTTGGACTTCGTTTTCAGCGTAGAACGACCGGGAAAAATGAACGAGATAGTACGCCGTGCCGCCGATAAGCCATACGTACATCACAAGCGTTCCTATTGAGCGAACGAGTTTATTGCGCCCGTTCATTCTCGATCCGTTCCAAGGCGTGAGCGAGGAGGGCAACTTCTTGTGTGAGTGCGCGGTTGCGTTCATAAAGTTGAGAGATAACGATACTGAAATTGAGGACAAGTCCAAAGCTAAAGAAGAAGTATACGACGAAAATGACGGTGAGGTATTGAAAGTGAAACAGATCCGCTATTGCGACAATGAGGCCAGGAGCAATGCCAATTGCCAGGCCGCCACCAGCCGTCAGAAGCCACACAAGCGCATAGCGTTCTTTCAGCAGTCCCCGCCGCACCAGTTCCAACACCAACCCTAGCAACCCCAAGCTGAGTGCGAGAATCGCAATGCGATGCGGGAACTGAAGACCGGCACCTGCAATTTCGTTCATCAGACCGATTCCCCGGGCGCGTGCGTAAAACGTTTGAACGCATCAATGAATATAGCGAGCCCCACTTTTGCCATGTAGTACAAGGCATGCGGCGGCCGAATAGACGTTTCGCCGCCTTGACGCGGGCTCATATCAACCGCGACTTCGACCGCGCGTAGCCCGGACTTGTGCATGATGACTAGGGCTTCGGCCTCCGGATAATCCTCGGGATAATGACGGCAGAACATCTTTATAGCCCGGCGATTCACTGCGCGAAAACCACTCGTCGTATCCGTAATACCGCCGCCTACGACCGTGTTCACCCATCGAGAGAGGATTGACTTGCCCAACCGACGGCTAAACGAGGGCGTGTAATCAGAATCGGCGACATACCGAGACCCTACCACCATATCCGCGTCGCCCTGTTCGAGTCGGTCGACGAGCCGTTCAATCTGATCTGCGGGATGTTGGCCGTCGGCATCACACTGAATCGCGATGTCGTATCCGTTCCGATACGCAAACTTAAAGCCGGTCTGCATCGCCGCGCCGATACCGACATTGTACGGCATGCTCACCAACTCAACGTCGTCTAACCGACGCACGATATTCGCGGTTTGATCCATGGACCCATCGTCGATCACAACAATGTCGTAACCCGGAACCGCGCGATGCAACGCGGCGACGACGGAGGCAATGGTTTCCTCTTCGTTGAGTGCGGGGATGATGACCAGTGTCTTCGGCATTACGCGGGTGCCTCGCCGATAACACGAAATCGCCAAATTCCACTAACGAGTCCCAACGCGCGCGCGAAATCGCGTAGGACCATGACAAACCAAAACGACGCCATCCCAACGTTGCGCGTGCGCATGACCATGCGGAGCGCGAGGTCTCCATGAATAAGCGCGAACGCAGGGCCATACGCGAGCAGAGCGACGCCCAAAACGCCGGCAACCCCTTCAATCGGCCATGTCGTGGCCAATGCTGCGACGTGTATCGCACATAGAACCGGCAGACCGACCGCGGCGAGATCGCGCATGCCCGCATATCGATCGCCACTCGCGCGGTTTGGATGCTTCTGATACAACTTCATACGCCAGTACCCGTGGCGCATCTGCGTTCGGAGATAGCTCACGAGTCGAGTCGGGTGATGGTGCGAAACGATCGCGCTTGGCGAGAATACGAGTCGCCCGCCCGCATCCAGCAGCCGGTACGCCAGATCATTGTCCTCGCCCGACGCCGTGCGAAACGACTCATCAAAACCACCGGCGGTATCAAATGCGTTACGTCGATACATCACGTTGAACGAACCCAGAAAATCTACGTCCTCATTGAATGCAGCATGGCGCACCTGAATTTCTTCGTGAATCATCCGAGACAACCAAGAGTCGCAATTCTCGATCCCGTACGTCCCGCCTACTGCAACGACATCATCGCTAAACGCGCCCAACAAACTCGTAATCCAATCTGGAGTGGGCACACAATCGGCATCAGTAAATGCGACGAAGTCGCTCTCCCTACAACGCGCGCCCAGATTGCGTGCAGCCGCCGGTCCGGATTGATGCTGGTGGAGATACTTAACCCCGTGCTTCGCCGCAATGTCCGCCGTATCGTCTGTCGACCCGTCGTCGACAACGACGACCGTTACATCGTCATGAGTTTGCGCCAGACACGCGGTCAAGCACGCGTCCAACGTGCGGCCCCCGTTGAAGACGGGTATGACAATTGTCACCATCGCGACCATCTACACCCGTGCTCCCGCGAGATTCGCGATGTCGGTTCGAATGGATTCGACTAAAGGTGTGCTCATCGAACGATAATCGGAAGGCATCGGCGGAGGGGTCGCGCAGAGTTCGCTCAGTTCATCAATGTCCAACACCATTCGCCCCCAACCCCGCGATTCCACCGCGCGCGCCAGTTCGAGCTGATGGTCGTTCATGTGTTCGCGCCAGCGTTTAAGCCGAGGCACGACGATAAAAGGTCGTTGAGCGGCAAGCGCGTCTTTCACGCTGCCAATGCCCGCGTGACACACAATCATCCGCGCGCGAGCCTGAATCGCCTGGACCTCTTCGCGGGGCTTAAAATCGAAATGGGATGCGTGGTTCGGTGTTGTCGAATCCATTCCCGTTTGGATAATGACTTCTTCGTCACTCGATTGAGCGATGGTGTCCATCGCATTGATAAGTCTCGTGAAATCCATGAACATCGTGCCGACCGTGACGTAAATCATGCCGCAGCCCGCTCATCAACGGTGTCGATCAGGCTGCCGACGAACTGCGCCTTGGGTCCGTAGGCTTTTAGCAATTCAGGCCATTGCACATAGAAACGGTCGGCGACGTAATACAACAGACGACCAGTAGTAGACGGCGTGTAAACCTGCGCACCGCATTCGATATAGATCAATGGAATTCGAAAAACCTTTCCAACAAGTGCAGCCGGAATCGCGATTTCCGCGCCGGTGGAAACGATGGCATCGGGGCGTTCGCGCCAAAATATTCGGATGAGCCGAGCGAGATTCACCACGAACGCGATCAGACTCAACGGTTTGTTCGGCACACGATACGCACTGGGTAACGCCCGCGTCGTGTTCGCGTCGTAACAAAAGTAGAACGGGTCACACTCTTCAAAGGCCTCGGCCAATTGCAGCATCTCAGAGAGATGGCCCCCGTGTGAACACACCAGGCACACCTTCGTTCTCATGCCGCCCGCCTCTGCACATCCGAATCCCCGCAACGGTCACTCGATCCCTCGGGAATAGGGGCGATGAGGCCCTTGATAATGCCCAAACTGTACGGCCAAATGAGGACCCAGCGCGCGGCCCAACGCGGCGCAGCCGTGCGAACACTTTGAAACCGCACGGCGAGAAATGTGAACGTGAGTACCATCGGCGTCGCCGCGATGACCCCGCCAATAAGTCCATTCCACAAAGCGGCCAACATTAACCCGGCAACAGCCCCGCCCGCAAGGCATGGAATCGCAAGCGTATACCACCAAAGCCCGCTACGAATTCCTGCAGCCCGCATCATCACCACGATGTCTTTACCCATCATGACCGCCTTTCGCCACAAGCCTTTCAAGCGAGTCTCGTAATGATGTTGCGCGGCGATCCGTTCATCAAACCAAAGGGCGTGACCCGCTTCACGAAGTGCATACGCGATATACATGTCTTCCGCCGCGCTATGGTCTTTCAGTTTCAACCAACCCCCAGCTGATCGCAACGCGCTCGTTCGGAAGTAACTGTTTCCGCCAATGATGCCATCGGTTTCGCCCGTGTGTTCCGTTTCGACAATGAACCACATGTGATGCAACCAGCTCGCGAAATTGCGTTTGCCGATTGCCGGATGCCGACCCGTACCGCCGGCGACGTTCGGTTTCGAATCCAGAACCGCTTTCGCATGGGCGATCCACTCGGGCACCAGAACACAATCAGCATCTGTGAACGCGAGGTAGTCCGTTTCGCACGCATCAAGGACCGCATTCCGCGCTTCATAGAGGCCGCTGGAGTTCGCCACAATCACATCCGCGCCATACTGTTGCGCAACGGGTATTGTCGGGTCGTCCGGCTCATCCACGGCGACCACGATCACATCCGGAGAAACGGTCTGAGCGGCGACGCTCTCCAGGCAGTCTCCAATAATTTCTGCGGCATTTCGCGCGCAGATCGCGAGTGTAATGGTGGCCATGTTCCCCCGGGCACAGTGCTGCGCTGGCCCTCGATTACGTCCCCCGTAATGCTGCCCCGCATACTATCCGCTCGAACCCCTAAAGGCAAGATATGGTAGTGATAAGCTCGATAGACCCTATCAGGGGTGCCGTTGCCAGGCCAACGTAGCTGGGACCGTGGCGAATGGAGCCAACGGGACCAAGAGCCAGATCAGGGCGGGTGCCATACTTTCGACGCCTATTACCTCTTGGAATTGGTACGCCGCCCATATCGTGATTGCGGCGACGGCAGCGATCGCGGGCACCCACTTCAGCGATATGGCCTTGCTATAAATCGCCCAGCCATATGCCGCGAGTACGCCGGTAACCATGAGCACAGTCAGCGTGCCGCCAAACACGACCCATACCGGAGATACGATGTTGCCGGTCGCCTGTTGTTGATAGAACCGACCACCGTCTACGTAAAAGTAGCCCGCTGCCAGTAGCCCCGCAATCCACGCGACAACGCCAGCGGCTCGACCCATCCAGAACAACGACCAAACGACGACAAGCGCGAGCCAAACGGCGGCCGCAAGCATGAGATAACTGTTGGCCGAAGAGCCATACGTCGACGTGATGAGTTCGAGATCATTGATCAGCGAGTCAATGGGATTTCGACTTCCGAATAAAATAACATTTGACACGGCGTACGTGACCGCTAACAAGCCATAGGCAATTGCGATTGCTTTTAGCGACACCATGATTCGCACTTTCGATATGGTGCCATTGGTTAAGGGACGTCCTCCTACGAACCACATATACCGCGGGTCGGGACGTGTCATCGCATAGCCGATTATCACCGCGACTATCGCGGGGGCAATACCAAATAGGTTGAACCCCACAATGAATTTATTCTCCTCATCCGCGATAGACGCCCGCATCGTGGCGACGAGCAACAGTCCGATGGTAAACGTGATCCACGGATAGAGGTAAACGACGCGACGCCACTCAAACCAACGATGAGCGGCTGCTGGAGATGCGAAACAATCGTTGTCCCGATCAAGATACGCCAGATTCAATACCATCCGAACCCATCGCCCAATGCGATCACCCGGGACTTCGGATCGTGCATGGCGAGCAGCCATGTAACTCACGATAGCCCACCACACCAACGTCGCGCCCCCCAACCACCAGGTCGATGGCGAGAATTCGGGGTATTTATAGAGGAATTGCCCCGTTTCCGGGGTGAGGCCCAACCGCGCCAAATCGTAGGGCGACGGTGGCATCACCAGTAAGAAATTATGGGACATGGCACCGAGTACTTTTTGAAACCCGATCAACGACACCCCAGCTGCTGGCACGAAGAGCGCAAGCCCTGTACCGTCTCCGAATCCACACATGAGAAACACGAGGCCTAACAACGCGGCCGTTAAGCCTGTAAAGAAAACCACCTGTGGCGCGATCGCGAACGTCGGCTTTATTTCCGTTGCACAGATCCAACCTGCAGCGAGCGAAAGCAACGCAACAACCACGATCTTGAATACGAATTGCGATCCGACCAACACATACGTGTGCACAGGCAACCAGAACATTCGTTCCGGATACGCAAAACCAATTTGGCTTCGGCTCTCCTGCATGAACAAGAGGCCAACTGCGCCCGCGACGGGTACAAATGCTGCCGTCAGCGCGATCCGAGGATTGTTCGAGAAAATCATGAAGACCAACGGCTCTACGAAAATCAACAAGACCCAATAGAAAAGAAGCGCACCCGATATCAACAGGAGTCCACGCCAAGTCTGACGCCATTGCTCCCAGAGAAGTGTGCTAAATGATCGCATGTCTAGTCCCTTCCCGCGTTGATCGGAGTTCCAGCGCGGGCAACGAAGATATCGTCCAGACTTGGTCGTTCGATGGTTACGATCTCAAAGCCACCCGATTGTGCAGCGGCTCGCAATTCGGTCTCCGGAGCGAAACAAACAACCTTCCACTCCGTACCGGATTGTTCCGACGATAGCGTACCCGGTAGTGCGGGCGCGGTCGTTTGACCGTTAGGTGTACGAAGGGTTACGCGATGATGTTCGGTCTTAATCTGATCCAGCGTATCGTGAATCATCAATTTTCCCGCGTGCACCATCGCAATTCGATCCGCGACCAGCTCGACTTCCTCTAACAAATGCGACGAAAACAATACCGTGCGCCCTTCATGCGCCACGGAACGGAAGATTGCGCCCAAAATGTCGCGTCGTACCACCGGATCAAGACCGGATGAAGGTTCATCGAGCACGAGCAAATCAGGCCGGTGAGCGAGTGCAGCGAGAAGCCCGGTCTTCGCAGTTTGGCCGAGTGAAAGTGTCCGCAATTTCGCAGTAGGATCCAGCTCAAAAAGTTCACGCAGTTCCTCCGCATACTCCGGATCCCATCCCGGGTACAACGAATGGCAATACCGCATCAACTCACGCACCCGCATCCACCCGGGCATGTCACGATTCTCGGAAAGATAACCAATGCGGCTGAGCACTTTGACCGGTTCCTTAACCGGATCAAGGCCAAAAACACGTATCGTCCCAGACTGCGCGCGGAGCATGCCGAGAATGTGTTTTATGAGCGTGCTCTTGCCTGCTCCATTCTCGCCAACCAGCCCAAGGACCTGGCCCTCCGGGACGGATAAATTGAAATCGTCGAGTGCGGTGACGCGCCGATATTTGCGGGTGAGTTTCTGAGCGACAACTACGGGTTCCATCGCTATTCCTATCTATTGGATGGCCGGTTTGGCCAAGCGCAAAACGGGGAGGATAGCACAATGAAGTGCTGCGAGATATCGACCGAACCGGTGTGGCTGAAGCGCCCCGCAACGGTGTGCTAAGCTGCATTCCTAACTCGAATTGCGCAGGAATCAGGAGTTTCGAATGCACCACAGACTCGCGATCTTCGCCTCGATGATTGGAATGTCAGCAGTCTCGGCGGCAGACGGTACGATCAATTTCCAAACGGACGTCTGGCCGATTATCGAAGCGCGCTGCGTTGAATGTCACGGACCGGAATCGCAGAAGGGTGCGTTGCGACTGGACTCCGTTTCCGGTTTCACGAAAGGTAGTGAATACGGCGAAGTCCTTTTCGCGGGCGACGCACACAAGAGCGAGATCATAGAACGGCTGACGTTACCCTCCGACGAAGAAGGCCGCATGCCCTCGAAGGGCGAAGAACTGGACTCGGATCAGATCGCCATCATTCGTGCGTGGATCGATCAGGGCGCTGACTTCGGCGCGTGGAATCCGACGCCTGTTGAACCGAAGTACGTCGCACGTGACCTATCATATTTGCCCGACCAAGACGAGATGCCCAAACGGTCGATATCGTTCAATAAAGACATCCGGCAAATTTTATCCAACAATTGTTTCAAGTGTCACGGGCCGGACGAAGCTGCACGAAAAGCCGACTTGCGACTGGACTTGCGCGATGAAGCGTTCAAAGAACGCGATGGTGGCCATGTGATCGTTCCTGGCAAGCTGGCGGATAGCGCGCTGGTCGCGCATATCTTTAGTGACGATAACGATAGCCGCATGCCGCCCATGGATTCGGGCAAGTCGCTCTCACGCGAAGAACAAGTCTTGCTCGCCGCGTGGATCGCGCAAGGCGCGAAGTATGAAAAACATTGGTCCTACATTTCGCCCACCCGCCCAGTGTTGCCGAAGACTGAGGATGAATCGTGGGTAAAGAATCCGATTGATCGTTTTGTCCTCGCGGAACTGGAACGTCAGGGCATCGCGCCCACTCAACGAGCAGACACCAGAACATTAGCGCGCCGCGTGCATCTCGATGTCGTCGGCCTGCCCCCCGAGATCAGTGCCGTTGAACAACTCAATGATGCGTCAACAAACGAAGCATACGAACGGCTGGTCGACACGCTCCTAGCATCACCGCACTACGGCGAACGAATGGCGATCAACTGGCTCGATCAGGTCCGCTACGCCGACACCAACGGCTACCACTCCGACGAGTCCCGTAGCGTCACACCGTATCGAGACTATGTCATCAACGCATTTAACAAGAATATGCCCTACGATCAATTCACGATCGAACAACTCGCAGGCGACTTGTTGCCAAATGCGACCACCGATCAACTCATCGCCTCCGGATTCAATCGCATGAACCAACTCACGGCGGAGGGCGGAGCGCAACCCGGCGAATATCGTGCCAAGTATGGTGCCGACCGCGTTCGAGCGATCGGGTCTGTCTGGTTAGGTGCGACGCTGGGATGTGCGGAGTGTCACGACCACAAGTTCGACCCGATCTCGACGAAGGAGTTCTACCAATTCACAGCATTCTTCGCCGATATTAAAGAACGTGGCGTTTATGTAACCGGCGAACAATGGGATCCGCGACTGCCGTTGCCCACACAGGAAGAGATCGAAGCGCTGGAAGCATTGGACGTACAAATCGCTCAGTTGGATCGAGTATTGAATGAGAACACGCCAGCACTGGTGGAATCGCAACGCGAATGGGAAGTAGGTCTGTGTGCGACCGCAGGTGAATGGTCGGACTCGTGGCAGCCCTCATACCCCATTGAAGTCCGTAGCGAAGGCGGCGCGACGATGACGGTGCTCGACGACGCGACGGTCATCGCAACAGGCGAGAACCCGCGGCGCGAAACACAAGTCGTCACGTTATCCACGTCTCTCACCAACATCACGGGCATCCGCGTCGAAGCACTAAACCATTGGACGATGGGCCACGGAATCAGTCGTGCAGGCACCTCACCGTTCGTCCTATCTGAAATCGATATCGAGTCCATCTCGCCCGGCGGCCATGGTTCACAGCCGGTCGCAATCGCCAGTGGCAAAGAAGACAAACGATTTATCCTCGGCGGCGCTGCCGATGCGATTGACGGCGCACTATCCTCCGGTTGGTCCTATCTCTCCAGAACGTCCAGCGGCACCCGGACATTTGCCGTGTTCCAGTTTGCCGAGCCCATCGCAGGCGGGCCTGGTACAGAAATCACCGTCCGCATGCGGTACTTCGGACTCAATCCGCGAACGACGATAGGCCGTTTCCGATTGTCGTTGACCAGCGCGGAAACGCCGGGATCGTCGAAGGAAATCGGCGTACCCGAGCAGGTGCTCGATGCTTTGCTGATACCCGCCGAGGAACGTACGGACGATCAGTCGGAACGAGTTGCCCGGTACTACCGCACGATTGCCCCCGAACTTAGCGAAACACGCAAGCAATGGATAAAAGCTCAAGATGATCACGTGAACATTAACATGGGAATGCTCACCACCTTAGTCACCCAATCAACCCAGCCGCGGATGACGCGAATCCTCCCACGCGGCGAATGGCAACGCGAAGACGGCGAAGTCGTCGAACCGGGCACCCCGGCCACGTTCCCCACCATGAAGGTCGAAGGACGACGTGCAAATCGCCTCGATCTCGCACGATGGTTGGTCGACGATGCTCACCCCGCGACGGCGAGGGTATTCGTCAACAGGCTCTGGAAACAGTACTTCGGCACCGGGCTATCCCGTGTGCTCGACGACTTCGGATCGCAAGGCGAATGGCCAACCCATCCCGATCTGTTGGATTGGCTCGCAGTCGAATTCGTCGACAGCGGCTGGGACGTCAAGCACATTGCCCGCCTCATCCTAACCTCCGCGACGTATCAACAAGCATCCGTCACGCGGAATGAACTCGACTTAATCGATCCGAAGAATCGATTCCTCGCCCGACAGACCCCGTTACGCCTCGATGCGGAACTTATCCGTGACGGTGCGCTCGCAGTCAGCGGTCTGCTCAACACCAAAATGGGTGGTGCAACCGTCCGTCCCTATCAACCCAAAGGCTATTGGGCCAACGCGAATACGTTCGGCGGCGAATCGCTCAACTACGTCCCAACGCCCGGCGAAGACCAATACAGGCGAGGTGTATACACGTATTGGAAACGATCATTCCTGCATCCGAGTTTACTCGCGTTTGACGCACCATCGCGCGAGGAATGTACAGCCGAACGCGCGGTCTCCAATACACCGCTACAAGCCTTGGTTCTACTAAACGACCCGACATACGTCGAGGCCGCCAGCGCTTTCGCAGAACGAATCATCCGCGAAGGCGGCGCCAACCCGCACGACCGTATCGCATGGGCCTTCCGCCAAGCCCTCGCCCGCGAACCGTCCGATGCCGAATCACTCGTCCTCGCACAACTCCAACAAGACCATCGCACAAAATTCGACGCGGACACCGACGCCGCAGCCGCCATCATCGAAACCGGACAACGATACGTCGCCGAAGATCTCGACCACGCCGAATGGGCATCATGGATCTCCGTCGCCAGAACACTACTCAATCTACCGGAAACGATTACAAGATTGTGACGATGAGCGCACATTCTTATACCGTCATCCCCGCGAAGGCGGGGAACCAGTGGGTAAATCGCAATCGACTGACATGCCTGTGGATCACCGCCTTCACGGAGATGATGGACGAGAAAAAGTGATATCTCGCGGAAGACGAGAAGTTCGAGTTAGAGTGCACTCGCTGGCGAAACGATGATGGGATTTGTAACAACGTGAATGACCAATCGAACCAAATAACACGCGACGCCCAATGCCTCCGCGAAACCCGCCGCGAATTCCTAAGCCGCGCCGGTGCCGGCATGGGGATGATGGCGCTTAGCTCGATGCTGGGCCAAAGCGCACTAGCGTCAGCGCAGGCCCCCGGGTTGTCGTCGCCGTTGCACTTCGCGCCACGCGCCAAACGAGTCATCTTCCTCTGCATGGCCGGCGGCCCATCGCACCTCGAATCATTCGACTACAAACCCGAACTCGCCCGCCTCGACGGCCAACCCATGCCCGAATCGTTCACGGCTGGCCAGCCCATTGCCCAGCTCCAGGACAACAACCTCGTATGCCGAGGCCCGCAATTCAAATTCGCCAAACACGGCGAGTCCCAACAAGAAATCAGCGAACTTTTCCCAAACATCGCGGGCATTGCCGATGACATCTGCATCGTCCGGTCGATGGTTACCGAGCAAATCAACCACGACCCCGCCCACACCTTCATCAATACCGGCACATCCATATCCGGCCGCCCGAGCATGGGCTCCTGGTTAAATTACGGATTGGGAAGCGAAGCCGACAACTTGCCCGGCTTCGTCGTATTGACCTCGACAGGCGGCGGCCAGGGCCAACCCATCTCCGCGCGCCAATGGCACAGCGGATTTCTCCCGAGCGAATTCCAAGGCGTACAGCTCCACTCCAAAGGCGATCCAGTCTTGTACATCAAGAATCCGCCCGGTGTCTCGCGTGATGTTCAGGGCGACGTCGTTGACACCGTTCGTTCGCTCGCGACCCTACACAACGACACACTCGCCGACCCGGAAATCGCCGCCCGCATCAGCCAATACGAACTCGCCTACCGCATGCAAACCAGCGTCCCCGACCTCGTTGATTTTTCCGATGAGCCTGATCATGTCTTCGACCTCTACGGCACGAAAGGAGGCGACGGGTCATACGCCGCAAACTGTCTGCTTGCTCGGCGCTTAGCCGAGAGCGGAGTCCGCTTCATCCAACTCTACCACCGGGGCTGGGACCACCACTTCGGACTCAACGCCCTAATGCCACTCGCCGCACGCACCACCGACAAGGCGTCCGCTGCGCTCATCACCGATCTCAAACAACGTGGCATGCTCGACGATACCCTCGTCGTTTGGGGCGGCGAATTTGGTCGCACGCCCATGGCCCAATCCTCAGGCCGCGATCACCACATCAAAGGCTTTTCCTGGTGGATGGCCGGCGGTGGCGTCAAAGGCGGCATCACCCACGGCGCGACAGACGAACTCGGCTACAACGCCGTCGAAAACGTCGTCCACATGCACGACTTCCACGCCACCATGCTCCACCTACTCGGCATCGACCACAAACGCCTGACGTATCAATTCCAAGGACGCGACTTCCGCCTCACCGACGTCCACGGCAACGTCGTCCACGACATCATCGCTTGATCGATTCTCGGCGGGTCGCACTACGTATCGGTTTTCGGTTCAACACATAGGCGCAATAACCCCGAGAAGAGGCTTACTGGTTCTCGTTGCCCCTAATACTGAGAAGCGCTACGCGCGCAACTCATTAGCGGCGGGTATGCTTGACAATGACTACGGTTGGTAAAACTCTGCGGTCCAAGTCCCGGAGTTTTGAGTTCCAACGACGACAAACGTACCGTTCATGTTCGTACTCGAATTCACGTTGCCCGTGTACGAAATCTGCGAACTTCCCATGTCGTTAATCATCGTGAACGTCCCCCCATCTTGCGCCCAAGTAAACGTACCGGAGAAATCACCGTTTGCTTCCGGCGGCGGAGAATTGGGGATCTGCCCTTGGCCGCCGTTCAGCAAGATCAATCCGATGACATCTTCAGGTGGGAAATGAAACAGCCACAGCCCAAACGTGAGTGCGGGTGCGGGACAACCGCTCAATGGTAGGAGTAGCAATACAAGGAGTAGTGCCTTCGCGATACGTGTCTTCATTTCTAGTTCTCCTAAATAGGATCGAGAAATCTATCGTTCTGAAGCATATGTTGCGAAAGCTCATTCACCTCCATGATAAACGACCTCCGTTTTAGTGTATTCTACTTCTTGTTATCGTGCCAATATTGCAACTGTATTACAAACTTCCACCAACGCCGATAAAGATGATGGAAGACTGGGTATACAAAGCTTGACTCGTTGTGACCGGTCTCACGACGGAGCCACTGCTACGACCGAAGGTCTCCAGTCTCCCTCCGCGCAATACTCCTCCAACGAATTCGCGTCATCTGCGAAACGGAAGATTCTTAATCCCCATAGAAAACCTGCGTCTCCCCAATCCCCAGCGGCGTATACGGCTCGAATTTCATCCTCAAATCCATCTGCATCCAGCAATACGTCGGCGACTCCAGCGGAGCGGGGAAATGATAATGAACAGCCATCGCATGGCCCACGTCATCCACCTCCAGCACCTCCACCGTGAGATGCGTCAACTCAATTCGATCACCAACCGCGAACGGTTTGTCCTCGTCTCTGAACAGCATATACCGAAAACCATCCTCCCCAGCGAAATACAACGTGTCCTCGTCAACACGAGTCACCGTCATCCGTGCAGGAATAGGCGCATTCGGCGCGAGCAGATGTGTGCCCTGCGGAACCGGCAATCCCTCCACCGTGCGATACACATTTGCATACGTCGTGAAGAAGAAATTCGGTGCATTGATGATGACGAGACGCCGATCGCCGATGTCATCCGGATAATCAATGTCAGTGAATGTCTTTTGCATTCCCCAAGCGAGGTAATTAAGCCCGAGACTCGTCCCGACCAGCGCAAATGGCGCGATGAAAATATGAATCGCAATTAGTCCATAAGCGATGGCGCGACTTAATTTCGCGCGTGGCCTTTCTTGCGAGAACACCCATATCAAATACTCGGACAACAAGCCAGCGCCACCCACACTTGCGAAGACCAGCAGTCGCCCACTTGGAAATGTTGACGATGCGGGAATGACACTGAGCAATACCGCGAGTGCCCAAAACCGTGCGCGCCGGGATTCCCGCACGAACGGCCACAGCGCAATCGCGCAGATGCCGAAGGCCGCCATGGATAGCGCCCAATAAGCAACCTTAAACGATGCCGGTAGGAACACGAACGGTTCGCCCGGAAGATTGGCGAACTGTGATGCGAGCAACACGGGTGCCCGCCCAATGAATGCTTCAACAAAGCGTATCGGCGTGGCACCGGGATCGATATACGTCGGCGAACCCAGCGCGCCGAAACCCATAGCGCTATACGCCACGCGCCAAACAACAACGATGACACCGTACGGAATCAACGACGCGAATCGAAACGCGAGTGGTGCCTTGTCCAGAAAGACGGCATACGCGAAAAGATACCCACATGTCGCGATGCCGCCTTCATTACAATGAACCGAAATCGTCAATAGCGCCATCGCGCCTATCAACCACGCCGGTTTTTCCGATTCGCGCCATCGGATATGTGCCGATACACACATCACGCCAAAGAAGAGCGCGAGCAATGCATTTCGATTCGCAATCCAAGCAACCGGTATCGCGTGTGACTCGTCCACCACGAATAGAAGCCCGGCCAACCCCGCAGGCCAGACCGGCAGGCCAACACGCCGAAATAGTCCTGCGACGGCAAGAATCGTCACGCAAAACCAGAACAGGCTTTGCGCGTGCATGAGTGATGGGCTGTTTGGCCATAGCGCGTAGTCTACCGCGTGCGTCGCCGCTGTGAGCGGACGCCAAAAATTCAGCAGCACCGTCTCCGAAGTCCACCAAGGATAAAGGCCACTATCGATAACCAGTCGCGTATTCTCCGGAATGCCTTCAGAAAAAGAGAACATTCGTACCGGCGACCGCACCATATCTGCGACTTCCCCCATGCCTAAAAATGCGGATCGATGCGCAAAGTCATCCATGAAAAAGCCCACGCTCAGCGATGGCGCGCCGAGAATGAGCCCCAAAACCATCAGACGCAGCGGCGTTCGCGGCGCACTCAGCCACGCTTTCAGTCGAACAAAGATAAGAAATCCCCCGATAAACCTAGCCCCGCATAATGCCGTGCCCGACTCACGAATACAATGTAACAACCCATGCCTCGAACGGTCTCATTCGCCGAAAGGTTGACCGCGAGCATTGAAACGAAACTCGAAGTGGGAGGGATGCGCTCCCGCGCGTCCACATTTGAACCAGGACACGCAGGAGCGTGTCCCTCCCTTGGCGTGTGACGAACGAGTACGTTAGGCTGTACCTATGCAGACACTCGAGAACAAGACCATCGTCATCATCGGCGGCACCAGCGGCATCGGACTGTCCGCTGCCCACGCATGCCACGCCGCCGGAGCGAACATCCTCGTCACAGGAATCGGCGATAGTGTCGCCCAAGCGAAATCGTCCGTACCGGAAAGCACCATCGTCATCGAAAGCGATGCGCGCGAGCCAAACTCCGCCGCAGATGCCATTGCCACGGCACAAAAGGCATTCGGAGGAATTGACGGTCTTTATCACATCGCCGGCGGCAGCGGACGCCAATGGGGCGACGGACCATTACACGAGGCGACCGACGAAGGCTGGGAAGAAACCGTCAGACTCAATCAGACATCCGTTTTCTATTCCAACCGCGCCGCCACAAGGGCATTTCGCGAATCACGGAGTGGGGGATCAGTCGTCAATGTGACATCCGTACTCGCCTACGCCCCATCGCCACACCACTTCCACACCCACGCCTACGCCGCCACCAAAGCCGCCATCATCGCACTCACGCAAAGCGCCGCAGCCTACTACGCCGAGGACAACATCCGGTTCAACGCCATCGCCCCCGGCCTCACCGACACCCCCATGGCCAAACGCGCTCGCACCGATTCCGCCATTCAATCCTTCGTCCAATCCAAACAACCCCTAGACGGCGGACGCATGGCCACACCCCAAGACCTCGACGGCCTCGCCGTATTACTGCTCTCTGACGCAGCCAGATTCATAACCGGCCAAACCATCGCCGTAGACGGCGGCTGGTCGGTGAACGACGGACAGTATGCAGACAAGTAGGGAAGGGAGGGCCAAGTTCCACCTTGTCCGGGTACTATTTTTATCACCACCAAGACACCAAGTAGCTGCGGTTCTTTGTGCCTTAGTGTCTTGGTGGTAAAAATCACTGTACTTGCCTGACCGAACGGCTTTGATTAGTGCATGCACCCACCACGCGCGTTTAGTGCATATCGTTTCAATTCTTCAGACAAATCCGGATTGCGCGCCAGATAGGCATCGACGATTCGCGCGACAACGTCAGGGTAATGCATGTGCCAATGACCCAATCCATGCAAGGCATTTTCCTGACACGCAATATGCTTAATCGCTAGTATGCGCTCCATGCAGGACAGCATTGCACTGTCCGATTCCGATGTGCCGGTTTCGTCGCTTTGGCCCCATGTTGGAAATATGTCCCACCACATGTAACAAATGCTATTGAGCGGTCGGCCCCCTTGTCCCTGCCGATCAAGATGCGAGAGATGCTCGTCACATCGGTCAACCATGAATGACTCAAAAAATGTTGGAATGAGATCGATGACTCGTTTTCGATCACTCCATGGTACAGGTGGTTTGAGCACGACCCACATGAAATCAGAGCTCTCGCCAAGAATTAGCCAGAGCCCTCGATTGATTTCCTCGTCCGTAATAAGCTCAAAGGTCGTGAAAGGATCACCAAAAACACGTTCGAAACAGGCGATCTCGTTCTCCGGTTTCTGTTCGCAGACGAACTTCTCCTCGTCTAGGGTCCAATCAAGCTCCGGTCGGGTAAATGTTATCTCAAGCCACCGTTCAAATGTGTCGTTATCTATTGTCATTTGTCTAGCCGCTTAACCTCACTAAGAATCGCCTCTATCACCAACTCAACATCCGCCTCCGTCGTGCGATAGCTCGTAAAACAAGCCCGAATAAAGTAACGCCCTTTCAAAATCGCCGGTCCAAAGTAAACAACCCCACTCTTAATCAACGCATCCAACAACGCCGAATTCCGTTCATCATCCCAATCCCGTACCCGAAAACAGACCGCCGTAAGCGTCGGCTTCACCGCCAATTCCAACTCCGGTCTAGCTTCGATCGCTTCGGCGAAATTCATCGCCAGATCGAGCAGCTGGTTTACCGTCGTTCGCAGCAGCGCCATGCCATGTGCACGAATAATCCACCACACTTTCAGCGCGCGAAACTGCCTCGTAAGCTGCGGACCAAAGTCCTTGTAATCGGTGAACTCCGGAATCGTCTCCTGCCCAATGTAACTCGACTCATGCGCAAACGCATCATGTAACGCCCCCGGTCTCCGCACCAACGCACAGCCCGCTTCGTTCGAACTGAACAACAGCTTGTGCGGATCCATCGTCAGAGAATCCGCCCGCTTCAATGCGGCCAACTCCGGTTGCAGCCGATCCGCCAATATGCCCAACGCACCATAAGCACCATCCGCGTGCAGCCACATATCCTCCCGCGCACAGAGATCCGCAATCGCGTCAATCGGATCGAACGCCCCCGTCTGCACCGTACCCGGCGACGCGATGACAACACCCGGTTGAAACCCATCAGCGCGATCTTTCGCGATGGCATCGGCCAGCGCATCGACCCGCATGCGAAACGCATCGTCAACCGGGATCGTCCTAACAAAGTTCTGTCCGATGCCCAACATGTTCGCCGCTTTATAAACCGAGGTATGTACTTCGGAAGACGTATACATCGTCATCGGAGCCGAGACCGACTGCATGCCATCTTCACGTTTATGCCCAGGAATCGAAGCATCACGCGCCGCAGTCAGCGCAACCAAATTCGCCATCGATCCACCACTGACCAGCAATCCAGGCGTATCTTCCGCCAGACCGAACAGTCCTGCAAGCCAACCAAGCACACGCCGTTCAACCGCGTTCGCCGCCGGACCGCCCTGCCAAATCGCACAATTCTGATCAATCATCGCCGTGAACGCCTCAGCAAACGGCGCGACCCCCGAAGGCGACGCCGTCACATACGCCAAAAATCGCGGATGCGCAATGTGCAACGAATTCGGAACGATGACCCGATTGAACTCCTCCACCAACGACTGAACCGGCACACCGTCTTCCGGTATCGGTTCGGCAGAAATGGCATTGAGCGCCGCAATGTCGACGTCCGGAAACACCGGCATTTCCGCCAACGTCGACTGATACGACACCAGCGTATCGCCCAGTAGTGACGACATCTTGCGGATTTGTTGTTCGGAGAGTTCAAGTGATTTCATTGGTGAATTGCCTTCCCGTCTACAGTCCGGACAGTATGCACGTTGACACAATCAACGTGCACTATTGTTTTGAGATTGATCTCTCGCTTCCCAAGAGTCGGTCATCTATGGAGTGCGCAAGCTTGCTTGCGCTTTGACCGAGGAAGCTTGCTTCCGACATTCAGCAATGCGGACTGGCATTGAGCGGTGAGCGCTAGCGACGGGGAGCAAGCTCCCCTTTGCAAAGGCGGCAGCAAGCGGCCGCACTCCAAAAGAGTCGCGAAAGTAAGTATGGAGTGCGCCTCGACAATTGGCGTGATAAGGTAAGCGTATGATGAAATTCCTCGGCATAGACATAGGCGGCACCCGTATCAAATCAGTCGTCGTTTCCGACAACGGCGATGAAATCGCCCGCGACATCCGCAACACCGAATCTGATTCCGCCGACTGGCCCGCGCGTGTACGCGACGCCATCGTCATGACAGTCGCAAGCCATGGCCCATTTGCGGCGGTCGGATTAGCCGCGCCAGGCCTCGCGGCGACCGATGGGCGCTCGATCACGTGGATGAAAGGTCGCCTCGAATCGCTCGAAGGCCTCGATTGGCCCAGCCATCTCGCGCTGGAGTGCCCGGTCTCGGTATTAAACGACGCCCACGCCGCGTTACTCGGCGAGGTTTCCCGAGGCGCAGCGAGGAACTGCGAAAACGTGATAATGATCACACTCGGCACCGGCGTCGGCGGTGCAATTCTGTGCGACGGTCATTTGCTGCGTGGACACCTCGGTCGTGCGGGACACCTCGGTCACATTTCACTTGACCCCGAAGGCACCAAAGATATCGTAAACACCCCAGGCAGTCTCGAAGACGCGATTGGCGAATGCACATTAAAAGAACGATCGCATGGCCGATACACAACAACAGCGAAACTGGTAGAGCACTACCGCGACGGCGATACCGAAGCTCGGCGCATATGGCTTGACTCAATAAGACACCTCGCCGCTGGCATCGTGTCGCTCATCAACGTCGTCGACCCCGAACGCATCGTCATCGGCGGTGGAATCGCTGAAGCGGGCGATGCGTTATTCGATCCGTTGACCGAAAATCTCAATAGTTTTGAGTGGCGTCCCAACCGACTGCGCGTCGAAATTGTAAAAGCCGAGCTTGGCGAATTTGCCGGTGCGTTCGGAGCCGCGTACCATGCACGAAAAGAAGTGGAGAAAACCGAGTGAATCCAGCCGAAATGTATTGCGACCTTTGCGACGGCATCGTGGAAAATGTCCGCACGCAAATGCCAAATCTAAACACCGCTGCCGAATGGTTTGCTGACACCATCCTGGCCGGGCGCATGGTCCATGTGTTCGGGTCCGGCCACAGCCGAATCATGGTCGAAGAAATGTGGCCCCGCTACGGCTCCTATCCAGGCTGGAACCCAATCGTCGAACTATCATTGACGTTTCATAACCTGGTGGTGGGTGCGAACGGCCAACGGCAGGCCATGTTTCTGGAAAGTGTGTCCGGACTCGCGGAACGCATTCTCCGAAACTTCGATCTCCACGATGACGATTCCGCCCTCGTCGTGTCATCCAGCGGTTGCAACGTCGTCCCAATAGAAATGGCCGAGCAATTCAAGGCCCGAGGCCTGAACGTCGTCGCCATCGTGAGCCAAGCGCACGCCGAAGCCACCGAGAGCAAAGACCCGCGCGGCGTAAAGCTGCAAGATTTTGCCGACGTCGTCCTCGACACCGGTGCGCCCGTAGGCGACGCGATGGTCACCATCCCCGGATTAGCCACACCCGTCGCCCCAGGCTCCTCAGTCGGAGGCTGCATACTCATCAATTCGCTAAAAGCACTCGTCGCACAACGACTCACCGAAGCCGGTCAACCGCCAACGGTCTTGACCGGTGCCGCAGTGGTCGGTGCTGACGAAGCCACCCGCCTATTCGAATCGGCCTATGACGAACACGCACGTCGCATGGCAACGCTATACGCCGGACTCGGCGCGGAGGCCGCCCACAATGACTGATCGCCCACTACGCACCACGGTAATCGGCAGCTACCCGTTCCCCGGTTGGCTCGAATTCGCGATGGATCACCTCGAGTTCTTTGGCGAAGCCGACCTCGCCGAAATCCAAGACGACGCCGTCGCTGTCGCGATACAAGATCAACTGGCTGCGGGCCTCGATGTCATCACCGATGGCGAACAGAGCCGAATCGATTTCAATCTCTCGTTCTACGCATACCTCGAAGGCATCGCACTCGAAGACGAATCGCCCCGCAAGTTCGGACCGCCCGCACATGACCAACGCGGCAAACACCAAATAATCGGCGACCTCATCGCCCCGAACGGACTGGGCACAGTCGAAGATTTCGAACGCCTGAAACGCCTCGCACCCGAAGGCCCTGTGCTAAAAGCAAGCGTCCCCGGCCCGTACACCATGAGCGGTCGCCTGATTCCCAATGCGCAATACGCAGACCGTTATGCCGTGACTGAAGCACTCGTCCCGATCATACGAACGGAACTAGAAGCGCTGGTCGACGCGGGCTGCACCGAAGTCACGGTCGACGAACCATCAATGAGTTGTTACGCCTTTCGCGAAGACACCAAACGCTTCGTCGACATATTCAATCGAACCGTCGAATCCATCACCGGGAAATGCCATCTTTCTACACACCTATGTTTCGGAAACTTCAAAGGACACGCTGTCGGCCTTCGCGAATACGCACCGATGTTCCCCGATTTTCTCGACATGCACGTGGACGAGCTGCACGTAGAAATGGCCAGCCGCGAATTCGCCGAGCTCGAAGTCATCGAAACCATCGCCAAATCCAAAGACGTCGCCGTCGGCATCATCGATGTGAAGAGTTACTACATCGAAAGTGAAGACGATATCGCTGCTCGTGTAAAGCGTTGCCTTGAACACGCACCCGCAGATCGCCTTTCCTTCGCCCCCGACTGCGGCCTCAGCCAGACCGCGCGATGGGCGGCAAAACGTAAATTGGCGAACATGGTGTCCGGCGTCCATTGCGTCCGCAAGGATCTCGGCATTGATTAGGCCGGTGCTCACGGACCAGCCCTTTCTCGATGATGTGCAGGCCGCAGCCGAGAATGAACCCGAGGCACTACACCTTTGGTGGCTCGGCCAAAGCAGCTTCCTTGTTCAATGGAAAGATACACACCTGCTTTTCGATCCCTACTTGTCCGATTCATTAACGCGAAAATATGCAGACACCGACAAGCCACACGAACGTATGACTGAACTTGTCATCGACCCTTCTCGGTTAAAGTTCGTCGATGTTGTAACCTCGAGCCACAATCACACCGACCACCTTGACGGCGAGACGCTCGTGCCGTTGATGAACGTGAACGCCGCGCTTCAGATGGTGATTCCAGAAGCAAACCGCGCGTTTGTCGCGGAGCGATTGCATTGCGACCCGGATTGGCCCGTCGGACTTGTTGACGGCGCATCATGTGAGATTGGCCCCTTTACACTCACCGGAGTTCCCGCCGCCCACGAAGCCCTCGATTGCGACAAAGAAGGCCGGAATCGATTCATGGGCTACGTCGTGCAAGCAGGTCCCTGGACCATCTATCACAGCGGCGATACAGTCCGCTTCGATGGCATGGCCGATCAGTTAAGACCGTTCGATATCAACGTTGCCATACTTCCGATCAACGGCAGCGCACCCGAACGCCGTGTCGCCGGCAATCTCAACGGCGTTGAAGCCGCACAACTCGCGCATGATATTGGCGCAGACATCGTCATTCCCTGTCACTACGACATGTTCACATTCAACACCGAACCACCCGATGCATTCGAAGCCGCGTGTTCACGGCTCCGCCAAGCCCACGCCACATTACGCAACGGCCAACGCTGGTCTTCATCCAGCCTCAAGCCGGGCTAGCAAGAGCGTTTCAATGAGCTCCGTCTTCCAAACTAACATTAGCTCCAAAAACGACACCATATATGGAGTGCGGCCGCTTGCTGCCGCTTTTTCTAAGGGGAGCTTGCTCCCCGGCCGTGTTGTTCTGCGCTCCATATCAGTCCGTAACATTGATTGCCGGAAGCAAGCTTCCTTGGTTAAGGCGCAAGCAAGCTTGCGCACTCCAAATTGTTTTTCTTCATCGTGCCGAGGTTCGCATTCCAACGATCCCATGCTTAATTACACTGGGAATTCCCTCCCATGATGGATTGGGCGCTACTCGGGACGATCCTCTATATCAGCGGAGAATGGGCGATTCGCATCCTCATGCTCCTCGTCGTTACCCGTCGCAGACGTCCAGTCGTCGCCATGGCCTGGCTACTGATCATCTTCTTCCAGCCATTTGTTGGACTTGGCCTCTACGTACTCTTCGGACGAAATCGCCTGCCACGCCGCCGAATCGAACGACACGAACGCCTACTCAAGGAACTACGCGCGCTCGAAGATCGCTTCAACGGCGACGAGGCTGCCACGAGTCCGCTGCTCGGGCCGGAGTGCAAAGCCGCCATAACCCTAGCGCAACGATTAGGCTACATGCCCATCGTCGGCGGCAATGCGGTCGAAATTATGACGGACAGCAGCGACGTCGTACATCGGATTGTCGATGATATCGACCGTGCAAAGCACCATGTTCACTTATTGTTCTATATCTTCGCTGATGACGAAACGGCACAACGAGTAGCTCAAGCCCTCGGCCGCGCCGTAAAACGCGGCGTCGAATGTCGTGTACTTGTCGACGCGGTTGGAACACGCCCCTGGCGGCGCGGTGTGCGACGATTATTTAGCGAGGCCGGTGTCGACTGGCATTTTGCGTTGCCCGTGAATCCGTTCCGTATGTTGTTACGCCGCCTCGATCTTCGTAATCACCGAAAAATTGTCGTGATAGATGGACGCACGGCGTACACCGGATCGCAGAACATCGTGGACGAAGGCTATGGTCATCGCGATCTTGCCTGGCGCGATGTAATGGTGCGGCTCGAAGGTCCCATTGTGGATCAACTCCAAGTCGTTTTCATTCAAGACTGGTATTTCGAGACGAAGGAACTCCTCGAAGACCCCGCACTTTTCCCAAAACCCAATCGCGCCGGTGCCGTGCCCATTCAAACATTGCCCAGCGGCCCTAGCTATGCCACCGAGAACTATCAGCGTATGGTCGTTGCCGCTGTGCATGCAGCGCAAAACGAAGTCATCATTACGACGCCCTATTTCGTGCCCGATGAAGTCCTGTTGCAAGCCATTGAAGTGGCCGAGCTGCGAGGCGTAGAAGTGAAAATCATCGTGCCAGAGCGATCCGACCAAATTATCGTGGGTGCTGCATCTCACGCATACTACGAAAACCTGCTCAATCTCGGCGTTGACGTCTACCTATTCCAAGACGGTCTACTGCACGCCAAGACCGTAAGCGTAGACGATTCCATGACATTTCTTGGTACCGCAAATCTAGATGTCCGATCATTCGCACTCAATTTCGAAGTGAACCTCGTCTTCTACGGCGCACAAGAAACCGCAATTCTCCGGGCCGTCCAAAGTGAATACATGGCAAAGTCGCGATTACTCAGCGCCGAAGAGTGGGCGAAGCGCGGACGAGCCACGCGCCTATTTCAAGATGTCGCCAAGCTATTCAGTCCTGTACTGTAATCGCGATCTCAGGTAAGCTAGACGTTCCCAGCGCAAACGGAGACAATAGTCCAAGTGAATTCACCTCGTTCGTGCTCCAGAACTACACTCGATTCCTTTCCGTCATTCCCGCGAAGGCGGGAATCCAGCGCGTTGTGCGAATAGCCTAGAGCTAAGCAGTATGCGATTCGTCCTCTACAACATCCGATACGGAACCGGCACCCAGTGGCACTATCATTTCCCGTTTCCATTCAGCGGCTACTTCCGACCGACCGTTGACAATCTTCACCGAATTGCTGAATTTCTCGGGTCCGTCGAACCCGATATCGTCGGCCTCGTAGAGGTCGACATCGGGTCATATCGATCCGCGAAGGTCAATCAAGCCGCACATATCGCCTCAGAACTAGGGTTCGACCACGTCTATGAGAACAAATATGCGAGCCACTCAGTCGCCGGCAACGTCCCCATTTTGCGCGAACAAGGAAACGCCTTCCTTACGAATCAAGGGATTCACGCCAAAGACTTTCACTATTTCGAAGAAGGCGTAAAACGTCTCGTTATTGAACTCGAACTCGACGACTGCATCCTGTTTCTCGTGCACCTTTCGCTCTACTACCGCCACCGCCAATACCAACTCGGTGCGCTCTATACAATGTTTCGTGAAGTCGAGAAGCCCGTGATCGTTGCCGGCGATTTCAACGCCCTATGGGGTGATCGCGAACTGGATCTTTTCCTTGCCGCCTCCGGACTACAAAATGCGAACCTAGAAGGAATTCCAACATTCCCAAGCCGACAACCCAAGCGCCAACTTGATTTCGTGTTGCACAGTCCGGAAATCGAAATCACACACTTTGAAATTCCCCAAGTCTCGTTTTCCGATCACCGTCCCGTCATCTGCGATTTCGAGGTGAAGTAGTTTGTCATGGATCCAATGAGGAGTTTTTCATGAGCACAATCAACCGCAGTCAAGGCCAGACTTCCATTCCGCTGTCCCGCCGAACGTTCCTTATGTCGACTGCCGCATCGCTTGCTGCTGGCACGTTCGCTCACGCCGCAGATCCACCCGCTAGGCCTGGTTCTGCCTACATGAAGCTCGGTCTCGCCGGCTATTCCTTCAACCGCCAAATGGCCCGAAGAGGCACCCCAGCGGAAATCGCAAAAGCGGAAATGAATCTCGAACGCTTCATCGATTACTGCGCAACGCTCGACCTAGACGCATGCGAACTGACCGCCTACTACTTCCCTAAAAACGTTACGCCACAAGACCTTCTACGAGTGAAAGAACACACATTCCGCCTCGGACTCGACATTTCCGGCACCGCAATTGGCAACAACTTTTGCCTGCCCGAGGGAAAAGCGCGCGATGCGCAACTCGCCGAGACCCGTGAATGGATCGACTACGCGGCTGTCATGGGCGCACCCCACATCCGAATTTTCGCAGGCACCACGCCCAAAGGCGATAACGAAGCCGACGCCATCAAACGCTGCATCGCAGGCATCAATGAATCTGTGGCATACGCAGCAACCAAGGGCGTTGTACTCGGTCTCGAAAACCACGGCGGCGTCACTGCGAATCCGGACACGATGCTGGACATCATCAAAGCGGTTGAGCCATCACCCTGGTTTGGCGTAAACCTCGACAGCGGCAACTTCCAGACCGACGACCCATACGCCGGACTGGCGAAAATAGCGCCCTACACCGTCAATGCTCAAATCAAAGTCATGATGCGCCCCAACGGTGGCCGCGAACCCGCCGATTTCGACCGCATTGTCGGCATCCTCAAAGACGCGGGCTATCGCGGATACGTCGTGCTCGAATACGAAGAGAGCGAAGATCCCTTCGAAGCAATTCCCCTACATATCGACGCATTGCGCAAGAGCATGGGGGACTAGTGCTTTATCACGATCAAAAATTGGGGTGGCATCAGAAAATGGGGACTGTCCCAAGTGCAGTGAGGCACGAACGTAACGCGTGGACTGTCCCCGTTTTTCGGTACGATCACGGAGGGCTATGACCGAAAAGATGCTGACCCATAGTGGGATTGGCCGGTTCGCCGCAGGCGAAACACCGCAAGAGGATTAGATGACGAATTCGAATAACAAACTCGCATGGGTTAACGGCGCCGGCACCGGTATCGGCGCGGCGTCCGCCAAGCGACTCGCCCGCGAAGGGATGCACGTAGTGCTATCAGGTCGCCGCATCGAACCCCTGCAAAAAGTAGCTGACTCGATTGCTGCGGACGGCGGACACGTAACCGTCGAGCCTGTCGATGTGAGTGATGCCGCTGCGGTCAACGAAGTCGCTCAGCGAATACTCACCGACCACGGTACCGTAGACGTGCTCGTACACAGCGCCGGTATCAATATCCCCAATCGCGCATGGGCCGATCTCACACCAGAGGACTGGCAACGCATACAACGCATTAACGTCGACGGCGCATTCCATTGCGCCCACGCCGTGCTGCCATCGATGCGGAACGAGGGCGGGGGACTAATGATCTTCATTTCCTCCTGGGCCGGTCCCTATCCAAGTCCAATTGCAGGCGCAGCGTACTCAGCTTCCAAAAGCGCACTCGACGCGATGACCCACGTCCTCAACCAAGAAGAAAGCCGACACGGCATTCGCGCGTGTACCGTATGCCCCGGCGAAGTCGCCACCGAAATCCTCGACAAACGACCAAATCCGCCGTCCGCCGAAGCACGCGAATCGATGTTGCAACCCGAAGACCTCGCCAGTCTCATCCACTACCTCGCGACGTGCCCACCGCACATGTGCGTAACCAAAGTCATCTTACGCCCAACGCATACCAGACCCATAGAATCACTCAAGTCTTAAACGGGAGCTACGTAGCGCCCGTTTGTATCGGGCGTATTTTTCATCGCAACTGCCTGGCCCTCTCCAGAGTAATCGGTATATTATGTACTGATAGCTTGCGTATGTAGCGGATACCCAAGTAGGAGCACCGATGAAGAATTCTCCAACGCAAGAATCAATCACTCGCCGCGGTTTCCTCGGTACAGCCGCTGCCGCCGGTGTCGCAGCATGCGCAGGCGGCCAAGAAGAAAATCCGGACCTAGAACGCAGGCCCGACGTACTCCTCATCATCACCGACCAACAACGCGCTGAATGCCTCGGTGCCGCGGGCAACTCCGACATCCGTACGCCGAATATCGACGCCCTCGCAAGAGACGGCGTACACTTCAATGAATGTTTTTGTCCCTATCCAGTTTGCACGCCATCCCGCTACTCCATCATTAGCGGACAATACGCACATCAACACCGCGCTTGGTCTAACCACTCGTCATTACATCCCGATATTGAGCCATTCCCAGCGCTGCTCCGCGATGCGGGGTACCGCACGGCCGCAGTCGGCAAAATGCACTACACGCCCACGTATCAAGATGTCGGATTCGACCAGATGATTTTGTCCGAGCAGAACGGACCAGGTCGCTGGGATGATGATTACCACCGCGAACTGAAAGCGGAGAAACTTTTTGATTGGAACGATCTCGAAGATCAGCAGCATGAATATCGCAAAGGCGCACGAAAAGAATATTGGGAGTCGTTTGGGGCGATACCCTCAAATTTGCCGAAGGAGTTTCATTCCACGGAATGGATAGGGGATAAGGCGCTCGATCAAATTAACGGATGGAGCGGCGATCCACAATTACTGACCGTTAGCTTCGTAAAACCGCATCATCCTTTTGATCCGCCGTCGGAATACAAAGACGCCTACGATCCCGCACGTCTCGAACTGTTACCCGGTTGGAGTGACCAATGCTTTGATCACGACTTGGAACTAAGTCGCGGTTACTTCCCCAATGAACAATTGGACGAGGCAGCGTTGCGCAGGGTGATGTCGCTTTATTACGCGGGCATCGAACATATAGATTTACAAGTAGGGAAACTGGTCAGTGCCTTGCGCCGTAAGAAACGCTATAACTCGACGCTCATTATCTTCACGAGCGACCACGGCGAATACCTCGGACATCACCACTTATTACTGAAGGGGAATTACATGTATGACCCGCTTTCCCGCGTGCCATTGGTGGTGAAACACCCAGACAGTAAAGACGCGGGGACAAAATCGGATGCGCTCGTGAATCTAATCGACCTGGCGCCGACCATCCTCACCGCCGCCGGATCGAGTGTGCCGAAAGCGATGCCGGGTACCGATCTCGCCACACCGCCCGATGATCGCGATACGATGTTTTCGGAAGATCACCGCGGCGACCAAGTGATGGTGCGTACTCGGTCACATAAACTCTTACTCCATCGCGGTACAGCGTCGACGCAGCTCTACGACCTCGAACGCGACCCACAAGAAATGAATAATCTCGCGACAGGAGACACGGATCAAGACGTCCTCCAATCCCTCAAAGACAAGTTTGAGGACTGGCGCGGATGGGACTATGACAAGACGCCCTATACCGATGAAGATGCCCCGATTGTTCGCGCGTCGAATGCACGAAAGCACGATGACGGCCATCGTCAATCGATGGAAGACTACTTTGACGCGCGCATGAAAGCAGTCCAATCGGGCGAAGAGGTCTCCGCGTGAATCTCCGAACCGCTTTCCCAATTATAGTGATTGCTGCGTCTGTCGCATCGGCAGATCCACCAACGTTTAACAGCGACATTCGCCCGATACTCTCCGAGCATTGTTACCGATGTCACGGTCCCGATGCCGCTCAGCGCGAAGCCGATCTTCGTCTCGATCACGCACCGGAGGAGATGGAAAACAGCGTCTTCCAGGACAAGGAACACGATCTGCCGCCTATACTAAAACGCATTACGTCGTCCGATGCCGATACCATCATGCCACCGCCGGAAGCAAAACTTGAGCTTGACGCTTCGCAAATCCAATTGTTGAAACAATGGGTCGAAGACGGTGCAAAATACGAGAGCCATTGGGCCTTTATCGCGCCAGAACGACACGCACCACCAAGCGTCGAGCATGCGGACTGGGTACGCAATCCGATTGACGCATTCGTTCTGAAGCGACTCGAAAACGAGGCCATCGCGGTTTCGCCCGAAGCGGATGCCGAAACGCTGTTACGCCGCGTTACATTCGACCTTACCGGCCTCCCGCCAACAATCAAAGACATGGATCAATACCTCGACGACGGTGTCTATACAAATGCTGTTGATTGGTTGCTCAATACGAGTGCCTACGGCGAACGAATGGCCACTGATTGGCTTGATGTCGCGAGGTATGCGGACACGTACGGCTATCAGAGCGACGTTGATAATCGCGTGTGGCCCTGGCGAGACTGGGTGATCGGCGCGTTCAATGCCAACATGCCGTATGACCAATTCATCGAATTACAAGTGGCCGGTGACTTACTGCCCAATGCAACGCAGGATCAAATTCTAGCAACGGCGTTTAACCGGCTGCATCGCCAAACCAACGAAGGCGGTAGTGTACTGGAAGAATGGCGCGTCGAATATGTCGCCGACCGTACCACCACGTACGCAACAGCGTTTCTCGGCATGACGCTAGACTGCGCACGCTGTCATGACCATAAGTTCGACCCGATATCCCAGGAAGACTTCTACGAGACTTTTGCATTCTTCAACAACATCGATGAATCCGGGATGTATTCACATTTCACGAGACCAACACCAACGCCGGCGATGCTCCTGCATGATGACGAATCACGGCAAGCGCATCACATGCTGAAAATGCGCATTGCGGAACGGGAACAGGCCCTCAAAAAAACACGCCGGATGGCTTCGGGTCGATACGACCAATGGATCGCCGGAAATCCAGATCCGGTCGCCATTCCGGAAGCCAGGTTCGCGCTTTATTTCGATGATGAGGAAGGTTCCGCCACGATCATTGCAGATTCGGAAGATGCGTCTGCGAAGATGGTAGGTGGTCCCGTCGTTGTTGAAGGGCATCGCGGAGGAGGACTCAAGTTCTCAGGCGACAATGGTCTCGAGATTAATAAAGCCGCAAATTTCGACCGTGCAGATGCGTTCAGCTTTGCCGTATGGTTGAACGCCCCCAATCCAGATAAACGTAACGTGGTCTTTCACTGTAGCCAAGCCGCCGAAGACGCTGCCAGCCGTGGATACGAAATGCTCGTACAAGACGGCCGCATCGAATTCGCGCTGTGTCACTTCTGGCCAGGCAACGCCATTCGCATTCGCACAAACAATGAAATTGTGCCCGACCAATGGACCCATGTCGCCGTAACGTACGATGGTTCAAGTCAGGCTGCGGGCGTTCGCTTATTCATCGATGGCGACCAGGTCGAAACGGAAACCATTCGAGACGGTCTGTACAAGACCATTCGATACGAAGGCAATAAAGACGGCAAGGCGATCATTATGGGGTCGCGATTTAGGGACAATGGATTCGTCGATGGCATTGTTGATGATTTTCTTGGCTTCGATCATCAGTTGTCCGCGCTGCAAGTTCGCGCGATTCATCGAAACGAAGCAGTCGAATTGGGCGAGACCGATGCCGACCTCTGGCGGCGACATTATCTGGCGCGAATCGATGCCGAAGTAAAAGCCACACGCGATTCCCTCATGGATGTTCGCCGTGAGGAAGCCGCGTTCATCAGCGGCATCGCGGAAATCATGGTCATGGAAGAAATGGAAGAACCGCGTCAGGCGTACATCCTAGACCGCGGACACTACGCCAACCGCGCGGACGCCGTTTCGCCCGACACCCCTGCGGATATTCTCCCGTTTCCGGATACGTTACCCCGGAATCGCCTCGGCCTCGCGAAATGGACGACCGACCCCGCAAATCCACTCACATCCCGTGTCGCCGTCAACCGAATCTGGCGCATTTTCTTCGGTCAAGGACTGGTCGAAACCCAAGAAGACTTCGGTCTCCAAGGACGACCACCAACCCATCCCGAATTACTCGACTACCTCGCCACGTGGTTCGTCGATCACGATTGGGATGTCAAAGCCCTGTGCAAATTGATCGCTACGTCTGCAACGTACCGCCAATCCTCGACACCTCGCGCGGACCTCGCAGATCGCGATCCCCAAAACGAATTGCTCGCAAGTGGCCCGCGATACCGACTCTCCGCAGAACAGATTCGCGATGCCGCACTCGCGTCAACCGGACTGTTGGTCGCAAAAGTCGGCGGCCCCAGCGTGCGCCCCTATCAACCCGAAGGCCTCTGGAAAGAATCCGGCAGCCTAACCTATCAAGCCGACAAAGGCGACGGACTCTACCGACGCAGCATGTACACGTTCTGGAAACGCACCGTACCCCCACCAGACATGCTCACCTTCGACGCACCATCCCGCGAGACCTGCGTAGCACGACGCGAAGAAACCGCGACCCCACTCCAAGTGCTCGTGCTGCTCAACAGCACCCAGTTCGTCGAAGCCGCCCGCGTGCTCGCACAAGAAGTCTTGAGTGGGGACGAGACCGACCGCAATGCACAGATCACCCAAGTCGTGCGCAGAGTGCTGGGCCGGTATCCAACAAAAGGTGAATCATCGTTACTAGCGAAACTATTCAAGGAACAACGAAATCTATTCGAATCGAACACAGAATCCGCAAAAGCATTCGCAGAACTCGGCACATCTGAACGCGACGACACCCTAAACCTTGCCGACCTAGCCGCAATGACCACCGTAGTCCAAGCCGTCATGAACCATGACCAGTTCATTATGAAATCCTGACGAGACCCGGGAGGGCGAGGCTCCCGCCGAGCCGCAGCCTATGTGAATGACTATGAACTCGTTCCCACGCTCCTGCGCGGGAATGCATACAACTACTGATCGCTTTGGTTCTCTCCGCGTCTTTGCGTCTTTGCGTCTTTGCGCCTTTGCGCCTTTGCGTGAAACAAAAAAGCCCCACGCAATACATCTGCGAGAATCTGCGTCATCTGCGGACTCGAAATAAATGTGAACCTTTCCGCACACCCCACGCACGCGATATACTACGAGCATGACCCACCCAACCCCACAATGCACCGGCTGTATGCCCGGCGAAAACCTATCCCGACGCGATCTACTCGCCCGTTTCGGCATGGGCCTCGGCAGCGTCGCGCTCGGCCAACTACTCGGCCGCGACGCCAATGCACTCCCCGCGATGCTCCCCCAGATCGCCCCCCGCGCCAAGCGCGTCATTTACCTATTCCAAAGCGGCGGCCCATCGCAAATGGACCTATTCGACTACAAACCGCTCCTCAACAAAATGAACGGCGAACAATTGCCCGACGAAGTCCGTCAGGGCCAACGCCTCACCGGCATGTCCGCGAATCAAGCGTCATTACCGCTTGCCGGCTCCATTTTTAATTTTGCGCAACACGGCGAGAGCGGCGCATGGGTCAGCGATCTCGCCCCACACACCGCGCGCGTCGTCGACGACCTCTGCTTCGTAAAGTCCATGTACACCGAAGCAATCAATCACGACCCCGCAATTACATTCCTACAAACCGGATCGCAAATCTCCGGACGTCCGAGCATCGGATCATGGCTGAGTTACGGCCTAGGTTCCGACAACGACAACTTACCGTCCTTCGTCGTGCTGCTAACAAAAAACAAAGGCGGCCAACCGCTATACTCCAGACTTTGGGGAAGCGGATTCTTACCCTCACGCCACCAAGGCGTCCAATTTCGTGCGGGCAAAGACCCCGTGTTGCACCTCAGCAACCCCGACGGCGTTTCCCGCGAAAGCCGACGCGCCTTACTCGACCGCTTGAACGAGTGGCATGCCATGACCGCCGCCGAATCCGGCGATCCACGACTTGAAGAACGCATTCAACAATACGAAATGGCGTTCCGGATGCAACAGTCCGTTCCCGATGTCACCGATTTCGCCGATGAACCCGACGCCATTCTAGATGCATACGGCCCCGACGCGCGAAAGCCCGGCACCTACGCCGCAAACTGCGTACTCGCACGACGCCTCGCCGAACGCGGCGTAAAGTTCATCCAGCTCTACCATCGCGGTTGGGATCAGCACGGCGGTTTACCCGCGGGTATCAAAGTTCAATGCAACGAGACCGATCAACCCTCCGCTGCGCTCGTCGCCGATCTCAAACAACGCGGTTTACTCGACGATACCTTAGTGATTTGGGGTGGCGAGTTTGGGCGAACGAACTACTCGCAAGGCGCATTAACCGAAACCAACTACGGACGCGATCATCACCCACGCTGTTTCACCGTGTGGATGGCAGGTGGCGGCGTGAAACCAGGATTCACCTACGGCAAGACCGACGACTTCGGCTACAACATCGAATCCGATGGCGTACACGTCCACGATTTCCACGCCACGCTCTTGCACTTACTCGGCATCGATCACGAACGCCTGACCCATCGACATCAAGGTCGTCGTTTCCGCCTCACCGATGTCCACGGAAATGTGGTTGCGCCAATCATCGCGTAACCCGCTATTGCTTCGGCCAAGTCCCGTCAGCCCGTAATTCCACTGCAAGTTTCCCAAGCGCGACCTCAAACCGCTCGAATATCATTCCAATTTCGTTAGGTGTAATCACCAATGGCGGAGAAAACGCCATAGTATCCACCATCGCTCGCGTGATGAGCCCTTCGTCTTTCGCCAGCAAATGTAAACGTCTGCCCACGCCATCCGCAGCGTCAAACGGCGTCTTCGTTTCCTTATTCGCAACCAGCTCGACCCCAGCGATGAGACCGTCGCCGCGCACTTCACCCACCAGCGGATGATCAGCAAATCGCGAACGCATTTCTTTTTGGAAATCCGCGCCCAGAGTTTGAGCCCGCCCAATCCAATCGTCGTTCTCCATACAATCCAGACTTGCCATCGCCGCTGCACACGCGATTGGATGTCCTGAATACGTGTATCCGTGCTGGAACATAGCGCCCTCACCTGGAGCATCACGCATCACTTCGAATATTTCATCCGACACCACGCTCGCCCCGAGCGGGATGTAACCACACGTGATCGCTTTTGCTAACGTCATGATGTCGGGTTGAAACCCGTAGTGGACACTTCCGAACGGACTCCCCAAGCGCCCAAAACCACAAATGACTTCGTCCGCGATCATCAAAACCTCATGCGCTTTCAACACCGGCATAATCGCATCGAAATAGCCCTCTGGCGGCAGGAGAACACCGCCCGCACCCATCACAGGCTCTGCAATAAATGCCGCGACCGTATCCGGACCTTCCTGTTCGATACGTTCGTCCAACTCCTTCGCGAGCTGCGCGCTAAATTCAAGTTCCGTCATTCCCGCTGGCGCTTCACCATAAAAATGCGGCGTGCTTACATGAAGAAATCGATCCGAAATAGGCAAATCGTACGATTCATGCAACCGCGCCAGCCCGGTCAAACTCCCCGCGCCAAGCGTTACGCCGTGATACCCCTTCTTACGCCCGATGATCTTCTTCTTCTCAGGCTTTCCGCGTAGGTTGTTGTAATACCAAATAATCTTGATGTTTGTGTCATTCGCATCCGAACCCGAGTTTCCAAAAAAGACGTGATTCAACGAACCCGGTGCCATCTCCGCCAGCCGAGCCGAAAGCGCGAGCGCCGGTTCCGTAGCCGTCGATTGAAACCCATGGTAGAACGACAGCTTCGCGGCCTGATCAGCAATCGCATCAACGATCTCCTGACGCCCATACCCCGCGTTCACACACCACAACCCCGCCATCGAATCGAGAAATTCATTCCCATCGGCATCCGTTAGAAAGACACCCTTCGCCTTGGTAATGACGTGTGGCCCAGCATCCTCCACGTCCGAGATAGACGTAAACGGATGAACCCAAGCATTGGTCGACGTTGCAGGCGCAGTAGACATGTAAGTTTTCCATTCCGGGTACAGTTAGCCAGACCGTACTGTATCGTAGCTCGCCCATCTTGGCCAAGTATCAATTTGGGATGACGCTAATGCTTTGTCACAATCAAAAAATGGGAAAAATGGGGACTGTCCCAAGAGCAGTGAGGCACGAACGGAACGCGTGGACTGTCCCCGTTTTTCCCTGGCGGCTGCTGTTCATGGATTCAGACTCGAAAGGAGGGAAAGGCGAAATCTATCGGCGTTAGAACAAAAACTGCCAAAATCAATTTGCATGACGTACAAGAGCTACATCGCGCCGAATGACCTATACGACGCGCTCCGGTGTGTCATCCAGCCGCCGCCCAAATAGCATCAATACTGCCGCCACGGCGGCCAGTCCAAGTCCATAACCAACCAGCGGCGACACACCTACGCCACTCACGAAATACCCACACACCAACGCAATCCCAGCCACCGACAACGCATATGGCAACTGGGTTTTCACATGTTGAACGTGGTCGCATCCCGTTCCCGCAGAACTCATAATCGTCGTGTCCGAAATTGGCGAACAATGATCGCCGAATATTGCCCCGTCCAACACCGCCGCCAATGTCGCCACCGTCACCACACCCAATTCGCCACCTTCCAACGCATACGCGACAGGTGTAGCCGTGGGGAGCAAGATCCCCATGGTTCCATAGCTCGTTCCGGTGGCAAACGCCGTCGCGCTCGCCAACAGAAAAACGATCGCAGCGAAATACTGCGGGGCAACCTGATCAGCCAACAACGCCACGAGATAATCATCCGTACCCAAGCCCTTACACGCATTTTTCAACGACCACGCACAAACCAACACCGTACACGGAAACAAACTGCGCCGCAGCCCAGCGCCGGTCGCCGTCGCAAGTGCACTCGCGTCCAACCCACCAAACTGGCGCGCACATATTAACGCCATGATCAGCCCAGCGATCCCGCCGATAACGAGCCACATCGAAAAACTGCCCGCGTTTGCAACGACCGACTGCCAATCCGTCACACGGAAGAGAGAGAAGACATCCGCTCGGAGCAACGAAGGACCGCCGCCGTCAACCCAAACGCCCCCCAAGACCACGCCGAGTAGCGTGCCTATTGGCAACAACGCCGCTGCACCGGAGGCGATCTTGGTGGAAACTATAATATCGGGACTAGAATCGCCGTGAGTGGTCTCACTATCTTCGAGAGCCTCTTGTTCCGCGTGACGCATAGGCCCAAATTCACGGCGTAGGGCAATCTGCACGAACACAAATGCGAGTAAGAAGATACAATAAAACCGATACGGCAACGCCTGAAACAACAGCTCGATTCCTTCACGCCCAAGCACCAGCGATTTACTCAAATCGTCGAACAGACCAATCTCGTACCCGACCCAAGTGCTCACAAACGCGAGCCCCGCGATAGGCGCACTCGTCGCGTCCACAATAAACGCCAATTTTTCGCGACTGATACGGTGCGCATCCGAAGGTGATCGCATCGTCGAGCCGACGATCATCGCGTTCGCGTAATCGTCGATGAACAGAACCAGACCCATCACGGCAGTTGTAAATTGAGTGGAGCGGCGACCCCGTGCAAATCGCTCCAACAACCGCACCAAACCCAACAACCCGCCAGAAGCGCCGATGATCGTAATTGTCGTCAGGATAAGCGTGACGAAAACCAACACGCGGACGTTGCCCAAGTCAGCCACCGAATCTCGTGCCAGCAACAACGCCTCCCAAGGCCCGGTGATGGGGGAGAGGGCGAGCGAATTAGGCGCGGCGATGAGAACACCGCCCACAACAATGCCCCCGATCAAGCTCGGAATGATTCGCCCGCTGGCAATAGCTGCTACGATTGCCAACAACGCAGGGACAATCGAGTACCAACTTGGAGTCAGCTCGCTTTCCGTTGTGGAAACGGGTGCAACCATTGCCAACGCGCACACGAACACGAACACGCCGAGCGCAATAGACCACCGCAATATCGGGCGAGGAGTCGATTCTCCCCTATTCGTCAATACCAATTTGTTCCCCCGTTGATCGTAGCGGATGTCGAGCATACCATAGCCAGAGCGACGCTACGCCGTAGCTCCCGTTTGCAACGGGAGTTGGGCGGCCAACGTTCTAACAGTTATTCGGAGCATGCCGCGTGATCGGTTTCGAAGCCAGTGAAATCATCAACGATACCCCCGAAAATGTCTTCGCATTCGTCGAAGACACCGACCTTGCACCGCTCTGGCTCATCAAAGTCACGAACACGGAGAAACTTACCGATGGGCCCGTGCGTGCGGGCACCCGCTTCCGCGAAACTCGTATGGTGGGAAAACGTGAGGTGTCCGGTTTGGTCGAAATTTCACGCCACGATGGTCCACCTGACGCGACAGAGCCACCCTATTACCACTCCGGCACCTCAACCGCCATGGGAGTCAAGGCCAGTTACCACTATACATTCGCGGCAGCAGGCAAAGGGAAAACACGTGTTTCGCTAAGGTGCGAAGCCATTCCAATGAATTTGTTGGGTCGTTTTATGGTGCGCGGCATGGTCGGCGTCATGAAACGTGAGGACAGCGACCAACTCACCTTCCTAAAACAAGCAATCGAATACGACGATTCCGAAGACGACGAATAACGTATCGCTTCATTCACGCGATGGGGTTCTTACACGACGGGATGACGAAGGGAGGCGGTGGTTCTCAGTGTTCTCCGTGCCTCAGTGGTGAATCGTTTAGAATTCACACAACGCGATTGATCGGCGTCTCGCCCCGCATCACCCGCAAGCAATTCGCCGCTGCCTCACGATACATCGACTTGATGCAGTCCGTCGTCACACCGGCGATATGACACGTCAGCATCGCGTTCGGAGCATCCAGTAACGGGTTCGTTTCCTCGATCGGCTCAACCTCGAACGCATCGACCGCCGCAGCTCCAACGTGTCCGCTCTTCAATGCCGAAGCGAGCGCCCCCTCATCGACAATGCCACCACGCGCAGTGTTCACGAAAACGACTTTTCGCTTCATCCGCTCAAACTCTGGCGCGCCAATAAGTCCACGAGTCGCGTCCAACAACGGGGCATGCACCGAGATGACATGACTCGTAGTTAATAATTCTTCAAACTCGACCCTCGCCACACCGAGATCGCGTTCCGTCTGTTCATCCGCCGGATTCGGATCGGAATAGACGACCTCGCTCCCAAACGCCGTCGCCCTTTTCGCCACAGCCCTGCCAATATTACCGAAGCCGATAATGCCGATTCGTTTCCCCGCCATGTCGAAGCTGCCCATCTTGAGCACAATGCGATCAATACGTTTATTCTCACGACTTGCCGCTTCTCCCGCACTAATTTTTCGTAAGCAATAAATCATCGCCATCACTGCGTAATCTGCGACTGCATCCACATTCGCCGTCGGCACATTAGCCACGGGAATACCGGCGCGCTTCGCCGCATCCAAGTCGATGGAATCCGTACCGATTCCCAACTGCTGAATAAGTTGAATCCCATTCAAACGCGCGATGTCATCGCCCGACAACGGATTGTAAGACGTGACAATAATCGTGTCCGCACTCGCAATTTCCGCATCCGTCAAGTCTCCAACGCGCTCCACAATCGTCCGTTCACACTCATCGGGAAGGTGCGGTTCCAGCGCTCGGTTACTACCCTTCGGCAACGTCGCAATTATTTTCACGCAACTATCCTTCCATCACTTACGGCATCTTACTGCGAATTTCGATTCGCGCACACACATCCTCGACCGCCAACCTTAACAGCCGTCCCAACAAAGCGGTTTCCCCATACTTCGGCTCACACACCGCTTTGACCCGTTCCGGCGCCACCAATTTTTCCCACGCCTTTCGCGCTTTCGATAGCCGCGCCGCGTCCACCACGCCAAACGCCATACCACCCCGCGCCTTGATCAACGAGAACGACGGCACATCTGTCAAACCGTCCCCCACATAAATCATATTCTCGAATGGCACACGGCGATCAGCGTCCGTAACATGCTCATTGACCGCAAACGGTTTTTCCTCTCCGTCCGCGAGTAGGCCCTTGTTAATCTCAAACAAGTACCGCGTCTTCCCCGTATAATTCACTGCATTCTTAATCCGACTGACGGTACCCTGATCGTTTTCCCACAATCGTCCAGCACGAATCGCACGAAATTCATGCGCAATCGAACTACCTCGGATAATCTCTTCGAGCCCACCGCTCACAATGTAAAACTCCACCGAAGGAGACGATTCCGGAAACGCAGCGGTGATAGAGCGGAGATCCTGAAAAAGCTCCGGCAGACCTTCATACATTTCCAGTCCACCGCCGAACGACCGCAACGCCGCATTCGACAACCCCTCAAGCGCCTTTCCTGGTGCCGTCTCCTCCAACAACGCATACATCCAACCGAGCGCCGAGTCCCATCCGTCATCAACCAACGCATTCACACGGTCTTTCCAAAATGCGTCCGCATCGATTCCATGGTGTTCGAGGAGGCGGCTGGTCGAATCTTCAGTGAGCGTATCATCAAAATCAAAGACAACCGCCACAACATTTTGAGGTGCTGGCATCGCAGTTCTTTCCCAATCATAAAATCCACGCTATCATGGCGCAATTACAACCCTCGCGCAATCCAAAGAGAAAGGTATACGAATGCAATCCGGTTTCAAAATCGCTATCGCTTTAGCCATGCTTATCCCGCTTTCGACCATCGCGGCAGGACAAGTCATCACGGTGCCCGACGTCGCGCCGGAAGACGTCATTTGTTTCGCGCTCTATACCGTCCACGAAGGTACGCTCAAGCTCACAGCGCAACTCTATCCCTTACCGGAGGGCGCCGACCGAACCGTTCGCCTAGAAATCGACACAGGCGACGGTTGGCGCGAGGCGGATCGGACAGAAGTAATTGAACAAGGCTGGACCGCCCCATTCCGCGTGGAAGATTGGGACGCGACACAAACCCGCCGCTACCGAGTTGCCCATGGCGATACCGCGTTCTACGAAGGCACGATTCGAAGCGACCCCGTAGACAAAGACACAGTCGTCGTCGTCGCATTCACCGGAAACTCCATCAACGAAAAACACGGTGGCGACATCTCCCGCCAAGACATCATTGACAACGTCAAGAAAATCGAACCCGACTTACTCTTCTTCTCCGGCGATCAGGTCTACAACCACAAGAAACACTACGCGCATTGGCTAAAGTTCGGCCGCGATTTCGGCGAAATCATCCGACAATACCCAACGATAACCATCCCCGACGACCATGATGTCGGCCAAGCGAATTTGTGGGGAGCTAGGGGAGAGGTCGCCTCAACACAAGCCGGCCCCGACGGCGGATACTTCATGCCCGCCGAATACGTCAAAGAAGTCGAACGCGCACAGACCAGCCACCTACCCGATCCCTACGATCCCACCCCAATCAAACAAGGCATCGGCGTCTACTACACCGACCTCACCTGGGGCCGGATCAGCTTCGCAATCCTCGAAGACCGTAAATTCAAAACTGGCCCCGAAGGCGTCGTCCCCCAACAAGGCCCACGCCCCGACCACATCTACAACCCCCAATACGATCCGCAATCCGTCGACGTCCCCGGCGCAGTCCTACTCGGCGAACGCCAACTCAAATTCATCGACGCCTGGGCGCAGGATTGGGACGGCGCCGACATGAAAGCCGCACTATCCCAAACCATCTTCGCCGGAGGCGCCCATCTCCACGGCAAATACGACGACCGCCTCCACGCCGACCTCGACAGCAACGGCTGGCCCCAAACCGGACGCAACAACGCCCTACGCGCAATCCGCAAAGCCTCCGCCGTCATGATCGCCGGCGACCAACACCTAGGCTCCATCCTCCACCACGGCATCGACGAGTGGAACGACGCCGGCTACTCCTTCTGCGTACCCTCCATCGCCAACCTATACCTCCGCTGGTGGTCCCCCCTCGAACCCGGAAAAAACCGCGCCCTCAACATGCCCGACTATACCGGCGAATTCCTCGACGGCTTCCACAACAAAGTAACCGTATGGGCCGCCGCCAACCCCGAACGCCGGCCCAACACCGACCTACTCACCACACGCGCCGCCGGCTTCGGCGTCATCCGCTTCAACAAACCCAACCGCACCATCACCTTCGAATGCTGGCCAAGAAACATCGACATCGATACCGCCACCCAATACCCCGGCTGGCCCAAAACCATCTCCCAATTCGACAACGTCGCCGCCAACAGCAAATGGCAACTCCCCGAAATCCAAGTAACCGGCGTCACCAACCCCATAATCCAAGTCATCCAAGAATCCACCAACGAAATCGTCTACACCGTCCGCGCCCAAGGCAACACCTTCACACCAAGAGTGCTACACGATGGGAAATACACCGTACGAGTCCGAAGCGCATCGAAAACAAAATCACTCACCGGACTAGCCGCGTCGACCTCACAGAAAGAAAGCGTACAGATCGAGTTCTAGTGCTTTTCCACGATTAAACATTGGGGTGGCTCGGAAAAATGGGGACTGTCCCAAGAGCAGAGAGGCACGAACGCAATGCGTGGACTGTCCCCATTGTTCCAACATCTGTGTTCATCTGCGTAAATCTGTGGCAAAAAGCGGTTCCTTCACGGTTTCCAGTTCGTTTCTTGGTGCCTTAGTGCCTTGGTGGTTAGCGGTTCCTTCCTTAGCGCCTCCGCGCGAGACAAGAATCCAGTCAATCCTGTTATCCCGTCAAAAAAGGCGGTTCTCCGTGAACTCCGTGTCGCTGTGGTAAAAATACCCAACCCCAAGCCCCAGATCTCTCCTCGCCCGTCATTGCGAGAGCCTAGCTAGCCGCGAAGCGGATACGGTGCCGACGCGGCAACCCTCTATCCGTGTTGATCCGCTAAATCCGTGGCAATCCGTGTTCCATTCTCCAAAGATGCACCCCAAAAACCAAAATGCTATCCTCACACAAATATCACAACAGGATAAATCCACGATCAACCAGAAACTCTCCGCATACCCGCTATGGCCAGTCTCACGAACGAGCCGCCTCGTGGAATTCTCGACCGCATATCCGAAGGCGGCTTGTACGGACTCAGGACAAGAACTCCTCATCTCGAGCGCATCGATCCTGCTACCTCTAAATCTCCAGGAGCTATGAAGTGATAAAGAGCATTCGCCTAAAGTTTGGTAGTGCACCGGGAATGGAGCACGCTGAGATTCAAATGACTCCCGTTACAGTTTTCGTCGGTCCGAACAATTCCGGGAAAAGTCAGGTTCTTTCGGAATTACAGCGCTTCTGCGTAAAGGGAGCTAAGCTTGAAAACAACTTAATCCTTGATGAGCTCGTGTTCGAGCAATTGTCGGCAGAAGCGGCCGAAGAACGCATGGCCCACGCAACGCTGAAACCAAGACCGAATGAAGCATTACCTACAGGCCAAGTGTTTGTGGGTAGGCGCGGTGATCGAACTAAAGTGCCAAGGGCACCACTCTTAGATGTCCTGCAAGACCCAAACACGCAAGTTTCCCGATTCTGTTCGTGGTATTTGAAGTACAACACAATAATTCTAGACGGAAAAAACAGGATAAACCTGACGAAGGAACAACCGGGAGGCGATCTACAGCAGCCGCCGCAAACAAGTTTTCAAGTTCTCTTCTACGATGACAAGAAGCGCAAGGAAGTTCGACGTATCGTCAATGAAGCGTTCGATAACTATTTTGTTATCGACCCTACGAACTTGGGTAGGTTGCGCTTGAAACTCTCCAACAGAGAGCCTTCTGATGACTGGGAAGAAAGAGGGATCCATGCGGAAGCTGTGAGATTTCACGGCGCTGCCCAACCTATCGAGCAGACCAGTGATGGCGTCAAAGCATTCACTGGGATAATTACCGAGATTATTGCTGGCGATCCCAAGGTCCTACTCATGGACGAGCCGGAGGCTTTTCTCCACCCTTCCCTTTCGCACAAACTTGGCAAAGAAATAGCACAAGCGAGCGCTGGCACAGATAAGAGAATATTCGTATCTACGCATTCGCCAAATTTTGTAATGGGATGTATTGAATCTGGAATTCCAGTAAACATCGTTCGCCTAACGTACCGCGATGAACAGGCGACAGCTAGAGTTCTTCCAAATAATGAAATACTACGACTCATGAGAAACCCGTTGCTTCGCTCAACGCGCGTTCTAGAGGGACTATTTTATGAGTTTGTGGTTGTAACGGAAGCTGATGCAGATCGCGCCTTCTATCAGGAGATAAACAATAGGCTACTTCTGCTGAAGCCAGATTGGGGAATTGCGAATTGCCTCTTCATAAATGCACAGAATAAGCAAACAGTGAGAACGATCTTGAAGCCTTTGAGAGAACTTGGTATCCCAACAGTCGGAATAGTTGATATTGATATCTTGAAAGATGGTGGAGGTGAGTGGACAGGGTTCCTCAAGAGCGGCTTCGTACCAGACATCTCACACCAGTCACAATCGGAGATCCGTGGAGCGTTGAATAAGAAACTGAAGGCAACTGGAAGCGATATGAAGAGAGATGGCGGCCTTGAGCTACTTGAGGAAGCAGATAGAGAAGCGGCGGGCAACCTCTTCGATCAATTAGAGGATTATGGGCTATTTGTTGTTCGGAATGGAGAATTAGAGTCATGGCTGCCTGTACTTCAGGCATCTGGTCACGGCCCGACGTGGTTAATCGAGGCATTCGAAAAGATGGGAGAGGATCCAGATGATTCCGAATATCTGCGGCCTGGAAATGATGATGTTTGGGAGTTCATGTCGAGAATCAAGGCATGGTTTTCCAATCCAAACAAGAAAGGTATTCCAACATCAACCCAAAAAGACGCTGAACCTGACTGACATTTATCAGTGTCAGAAGCGGCAGGCAAGGCGTATCGCTCGACCAGCTCGCAAGGAAGTGCACGCAAATCCAACTTGATGTAGTAAATAGAAGGTGCGGAAGCTACATTTACGCGAGAGTACATCACGGAGACGGGATCTAAATCATGCCCCCAAAGAAGACTCCATCCCAGATTGCGATCAAGAAGCGAATTGATGATGGACACAAGTGTGTAAAGACCTGGAGAGAGCTCCATGGACTGCTAGAATCCATGAAAGATACTGCATGGATATTCAGAGGCGTTTCCGCACCGAATCATTATCTTGTCCCTTCAATTGGTAGAGTGAAAGTATATGGCCCATACAAACTTGTGCAAGAAAAGCGGCTATTCCAAGAATTCAAAATTCGCGCGATTAGCACCGTTGAATCAAATACCTTCTCGAACGATTGGCATTGGTTAGCTTTCGCTCAGCACATTGGAGTTCCGACCAGGCTTCTAGACTGGTCATCAAACCCTCTCATTGCTTTGTTTTTCGCTCTTCAGCCAGACTCTGATGAAGACCGAATTATTTATGCTTACAAATACTCTCAGTACATTCATGAGGTAGATCATGGCGCAGTTAGTCCATTCGAGAACAAGAAGGAAGGCCGGTTTACGCCTCCACTCGCTTTTGATCGCATTCGGAATCAAAGAGGCCTTTTCACAATACACCCCGAGCCAACGAAAATATTCTATAGCGACGGCATGAAAAGCATATTGATTCCTGCGAAAAGCGTTCGCGCCTTCCGAAGAAGGTTGTTCAAGTACGGCATTGACCATTGGCATATTTTTCCTGACAGTCAAGGCCTAGGACAACAATTATCTTGGCAGTTCAAAAACAAGATTGGCCTGGGGGGCATTTTTACTTCGTCATCCAAACGTTCCAAAAAATGACGACAGTAATTGACTAACGGGAAAAGGATAAGAACAGATCCATCAATCGACGCCCAGCTCGACAGGCTCCTCACTATCAAAGATTCCCTTTGATGTTTGAAAAAACCTTTGGGAATAACAGGGACAGACTACTAATTGCGAAATGTTCGAGCGAGACTAAGACTGCCCGCCCTAGCCGGAAATTTCCTTGAGCGTCTTGAGCAATACGTTAATATCTTCATCGCTTCCAACGCTAATACGCAGACCATCATCCAGCCCACGCTGGTCGAAATAGCGCACGAAAATATTCCGTTCCTTCAGCCGCTCGAAAATGTCCTTCGCCCCTTCACGCGAAGCAAAAACATAGTTCGCGTCCGAATCCGGTACGGTGAATCCCAATTCACGGAGCGCGGCCGTTAGACGCGTCCGCGTTGCGCAAATACGAGCGACATTTTCCTCCATATGCGCGTAATCTTGTATCGCTGCTATCCCCGCCGCTTGCGTTACCGCATTGACGTTATACGAATCCTTCGTTTTCATGAACGACTCGACAATATCGGGTTGCGCAAACGCCAGGCCGAGACGCATCCCCGCGAGGCCGAACGATTTCGAGAACGTCCGCGCCACAATTGCGTTGGGAAACCGTTGCGGAAAGTCCATGCAATCGTCGCCAGCAAAATCGGCGTACGCCTCATCGATGAACACGATCCCATCAAACGATTCACAAACTTGTTCCACCGCCTCACGCGGAATTGAAACGCCACTCGGCGCATTGGGCCGGGGCAAAAAGCATAGACGCGCTTTCGTCTCAGCAAACCCAGCAGGCAGCTGAAAGTGCTCATCCAGATCAAGCGCGAGCCAAGCAGCGCCATGCAGTTTCACCAGGACTTCGTACAAACTGTACGTGGGATACGTACTCAACACCGTATCACCCGGATCGACAAACGTCCGCAACGCGAGCGCCAACACTTCATCCATCCCATTGCCCGCGAACACCCAATCCGCGCTGGGAAATCCATACCGTTCCGCCGCGACTTCCCGCAATCCCCGCGACACCGCATTCGGATACCGCGCCACATCCTTCGCAGTAAGTTCAGCAATCGCCTCCATCACTTTCGGCGATGGGGGATAGGGGTTTTCATTCGTATTAAGTTTGATGACATCGCCCGTCGGTTGTTCACCCGGCATATACGGCGCGATATCGCGCAGCAGCTCTCGTTCGAAGTTCATAACGGCCTCTGTCCAAACCTTTTACGGTTTAAGCGCCACGTACTCAACGTCCAAGGCGATAGAATTTTACCGCGTACGTAACTTGCCCACCTTGCCATACAGCCAATTCCTCCAACCCGTCATGCCGAGCGAAGTCGAGGCATCTGCCCGGGTAGATGTCTCGGCTACGCTCGACATGACAACCTAGAGTCAATCGCCAACATATATGGAGTCCGACGCATCACAATCTCAAACGACGGTCGGCAGGATAATCTCAATCAAGCGGTTACTATTCAGACCCCAAACGATATTCAACCGCCCGCGCATGCGCTTCCAGTTCTTCCGCCCTCGCCAGCCGCGTGATATCCGTCGCGTCTTTTCGTAACCGTTCGGGCGAATACTCAATCACACTCGTCACCTTACGAAAATCGTCCGCCGTAAGCGGAGAAGCAAAACGCGCACGACGCTCCGTCGGCAAAATATGATTCGGCCCCGCGTAATAATCACCCACAGCCACCGGCGTACCACCGCCCAACACCGCACAACCCACATTCGGTACACGGTCCAGAAACGCCCGCGGATTTTCCGTTTGAATCGACATGTGTTCCGGTGCGATGGCGTCCGCGAGTGCCGCCGCATCGTCAATCGAACGCGCGACGTATGCCGCGCCTTTGTCCTCAAATGCTTTCCGCACGATGGCCGCACGCGGTAAATCGGTCAGTTGCTTCTCCGCCGCAGCAAGCACTGCATCACACACATTCTGACCGACCGCAATGAGTATTGCGCGCGCATCTTCATCATGTTCCGCCTGCGTCAGCAACTCGATAGCGGCCCATTCAGGATTCGCCGTCGCATCAGCGACCACCACAACTTCCGAAGGCCCCGCTTCCTTATCGATATCGCATACACCAGACACAAACCGTTTCGCCAACGTAACGAAAATGTTGCCCGGTCCCGCGATCTTCGACACCGCCGGCACCGTATCCGTCCCATACGCAAGCGCAGCGACCGCCTGCGCACCGCCGAGACGAAAAACACGAGACGCCCCAGCGATTTTCGCAGCACACAGAACCAACGGGTGAATCGTCCCCTCATACGAAGGCGGCGACACCATCACAATTTCTTTCACCCCCGCCACACGCGCAGGAACGATATTCATCAGTACAGAAGAAGGGTAAAACGCCGTGCCGCCCGGAACGTACAGACCTGCGCTATCAATTCCAGTCAACCGTTGACCGAGCGTTGCACCATCGTCACTCGTCTCTTCCCACGATTGCCGTAGATTCTTCTCGTGAAACGCCAAAATATTCGCATGCGCCCGTTCGAGTGACCCACGCAATTCGGAATCAATCGATGCCGCGGCTTCATCAATTGCTTCAGTACTAATTTCAAAATCAGACGGCGCAAGCGCAACCTTATCGAATCGCTCCGTGAATTCCGCGACGGCCTCATCTCCGCGCGACGCCACTTCCCGAAGCACGGCACGCACCGCATCTTCCGGGCCACCATCGCCTGATACCGCATTCTGGGCACCATGTTCGATGTCCCGAAGCGCATCTTTCAGCGCAACCTCAGTATCGATATTGATGATCGTCATCATTTCGCTAGTAGTTTTAGAACTCATTACTGTTTCCGGTCACGCGAGTAGTTGACCCGTGCCCCTTCTCCTGGGCGTGAGGGGTCGGTTAGCGGTAGATAGCATGGTTCCTTATTCTCTCACTCGCTCAATATCCGCGCCCAAACCCGCAAGACGCTCCTCAATCCGTTCATACCCACGATCAATGTGATACACCCGATGTACCGCAGTCTCGCCCTTGTCCGCGGCCAGACCAGCGATGACCAATGCCGCACTCGCACGTAGATCAGACGCCATCACCGGCGCGCCACTCAATGCAGGCACCCCGGTCACACGCGCCGTATTACCATCCACCTCTATCCGCGCGCCCATGCGCACCAATTCCGCCACCTGCATAAATCGATTTTCAAAAACGGTCTCCGTGATTTCACTCGTACCATTGCAAACCGTCATCAACGCCATCGTCTGCGCCTGCAAATCCGTCGGAAATCCGGGATAAGGTAACGTTGACATATTGACCCCAGCGATACCGTTTTCCGCACTCGCTGTAATTCGATCAGCTTCAACGTTTATGGTCGCCCCAGTCTCGCGAAGGTATTCCAAAAACGACGCCAAGTGTTTCGCGCTTGCGTTGAGTACGGTAACTTCACCGCCCGTAGCCAATCCCGCAATGAGAAACGTGCCCGCTTCAATCCGATCCGGTATGACGGTGTGCTCAGTACCAGAAAACCCATCGACGCCGACGATAGTAATGAGATCGGTGCCTGCACCAGAAATCTGCGCACCCATCTCATTGAGCAATTCCGCCAAATCGACGATTTCCGGTTCCCGAGCCACGGTGCTCAGACGCGTAACGCCCTTCGCACGACACGCAGCCATCATCAGATTTTCCGTCGCACCCACACTCGCAAAGCCCAGGTCAAAATCCGTCCCCGTCATTTGCCCTTCGGCATGAACCATTCCGTCCTCGATATCGATGTTCACGCCCAGCGCTTCAAGACCCTTCAAATGAATATCCACCGGTCGTGTACCGATCGCACACCCACCCGGCAAGGAAACTTCCGCCTTACCAAACCGCGCCATCAACGGACCCAGCACGAAAAACGAAGCCCGCATCGTGCGCACGAGTTCGTACGGCGCGGTATACGTGTTAACGGAGGACGAATCGATAGTCATCGAACGCCCATTAAAATCGGTTTTTGCGCCGAACTCCATGAGAATTTTCTCCATCGAGAAAATGTCATGGAGGCATGGAACATTGTGAAGCGTGACCGGCTCTTCCGCCATCAACGTCGCCGCCATCAAAGGCAGGGTCGAATTCTTCGCCCCGCGAATCTGAACACTACCCCGCAAGGGCTGCCCACCACGTATAAGAATTTTATCCATACTCTAATCGCTAAGTCATGCTTACAATAGACAGGCCCAAAACGGTCATTCGTTTTGGGCCCGCAAAAAATCACAAACGCACTAGTCGCTTACGGAGTATCTTCCTCGGGCATCTCTTCTACCTCGGCCTGAGCATCACTAACCGACGCCGCTTCTGATACATCCCCAGCGGCGTCATCCGGTTCCGTCGAGGTCGCTTCATCCACTGCCGCGTCCACCGGAGCATTCCCAATTTCGCCTTCAGTCGAATCACCCTCAGTATCCGAAATTTGAACACCGAGCGCATCCATTTCATCGTTCACCTGTTGCATCGCCGCCACTTCTGCGGGATCGACCCTGTCCGGGGCAACGCCTTCATTCCGACGGCCTTCAATCAGCGCGAACAACACGCAAATCGTCATGTACGCACCCGCCATGAAATACGTCATACGCACAGGCAGACTTCGGCTCGCACGCGCACCGAGCACCGTATCGCCGCCTGGGTTCACCCCAAACGCACCCGCAAACCCCATATTCTTACCCTTTTGCAAGAGTACGATGCCAATCAGCCCTAGACACGAGGGTATGAAGATAATATTTAGCAAGATGTAGAGCGTGTTCCAACTGAAAATAGTTTCTAACATGATCTCTTTTACCTCAGATTCATCCGCGCCCTACTGGGTGGCGGCCAATACAATTTCCGAAAAATCCGTTGCTTTCAATGACGCACCACCGACGAGCGCTCCGTCGATGTTTGTTTGTCCCATCAGCTCAGCAGCATTATTGGGCTTTACGCTACCACCATATAATATACGAATTCCGTCCGCGATCGTCTGATCGAATTGCTGCGCCAACAGACCACGCACAAACGCATGCGCTTCCTCCGCCTGATTCGGCTCAGCGACCACACCCGTACCAATGGCCCACACCGGTTCGTACGCGATAACCAATGCGCCCGTCTGATTGGCTGAAAGACCCTGCAAGCCATTCGTAACCTGCCGCTGTAACACATCTTCCATCTTACCCGATTCACGCTCTTCGAGTGTCTCGCCAATGCAAAACATCACATTTAAGCCACCGCTCAATGCTTTTAGCAGCTTTTCATTGAGCAATGCGTCCGATTCGTGAAACACGCTACGCCGTTCGCTGTGGCCCACAATCGTCCACGCGCAACCAACGTCGAGTTCCATAGCGACCGAAATCGCACCAGTAAACGCACCTTCGGGTTCCGTGTAAACGTCTTGCGCACCCAGCGCAACATTTGACCCTGCAAGCGCTTGACCGGTGGCGTGTAATGCCGTGTATGGTGGACACACCACAATTTCCACGCCCGACGCACCCTTCACCAACGGAATCAACGCTTCAACCGTTTCCACCGATTCGCGGACCAGCTTGTGCATCTTCCAATTTCCCGCGACCAATGGCACTCTCACTAACAGCACTCCTTGTCACATCGTAATCGTTTAATTCGTCTCTGGCCCGAGATCAGTCACCCAATATCCAGTATCCAGGGTGAAGTCCAGGCAGCCAAAGAGTTTAGCACGAGGCGAAACACCCACGCAACGCGCAGGCTAAACATCGAAAAATGCTGGACTAGACCGCCCGGTTTCGCGCACTGGAGGAGAATGTGGCCACGAAATTCGAGAACCAGACCCGAATGTCATCGATGAGTGCATAAAACAGAGGCACCACGAACAAGGTCAATAACGTTCCCGAGGTGAGTCCGCCGATTAATGCCCGGCCGAGCCCGCTAAACGTCACTTCACCCACGGCCAACGGCACAACACCCAAAATCGTCGTGAGCGCCGTCATCATGACCGGACGAAATCGGACACGCCCCGCACGAATAATCGCGTCATATCGCGAGATGCCGTCTTTCCGGAGCTGATTAATGTGATCGACGATCACAATTCCGTTGTTCACCACGATTCCCGCCAGCAGAATAAATCCGATAAACGTCATCGTGTCGATCGCCGTATTGGTCATATACATCGACCACACCACGCCGATGCCAGCCAAGGGGACCGTCACCAAAATCGAGAGCGGCAGGAGATACGATTCAAATAACGATCCCATGATCAAATAGATCACAATAATCGCTAGAAATATTGACGTGAGAAACGCCGTCATATCCGACTCAAGATTCGCCAGTTCATCACCAAACTCGATGTTATATCCCCGAGGCATCTCAAAGTTGTCGGAGAGGACGCGAAGGTCATCCATAACCCGGCCGAGATCACGGGTACGCGTCGTGGCGTTAATGCTCACGACATTCTTGCTGTTGACCCGCCGAATCGCGCTGGGGCTGCGCGCTTTTCGGAAATCCACTAATTGCGCTAGCGGCACAAGCTCCCCTTGTTGATTGAGAATCGCTACGTTTTCCAGGTTCGCACGAGACGCCCGATCTTCCTCGCTAAACTGCGCCCACACCGGAATCTCACGCCCCTCGCGCTTAATATAGAAAATGCGGACACCACGCAACGCGAAATCAACCGTCTGTGCAATGGTGAACGGACTCACACCATTCTGCGAGGCGAACGTCTCATCGATGAGAATCTGGATCTCCTCTTCGTTCGCATCGTTCTCCGCTTCGGCCTCTGTCACATTCGGAGAGTCTTCGAGCAACGTCGCAAAGCGCGAGGCATACGCCGCGAGTTCCGCCGAATCGTCACCACGCATACGAAGACTGAATCCTTGCGACGATTGCTCGCCTGTTTCCGCAATTGAAAACCGAAGTTCAGCACCTGGAATTGCCGCAGGCAACGACGCCCACAAAATGTCGCGCGCTTCATCCGTCGTGTACGGCAATGTGTCGTCCAACGCGATGTCATCTTCTGTATTCAAATAGACGTTGAAGTTGCCGCCTCGCGCGGAGTACTGGTAGAAGACATTCTTGATACCCAAATCCTCACGTCGCGCGTCGATGCGCTCATATACCAGATCGAACGTTTTTCGAACGTCCTTCGGATCGAACCCGCGGTCGAACTTGACATCAATGACCACCTGCCGTGAATCGATGGACGGTAGTCCTTGGCGTGATAGACCATTACATGCGGGAATCGTGGAAAGGAACGCCGCCCCGACCGCCAACATCGTGGCCAAGCGCCATCGTTGTGTCCATCCCAGCAACCACAAGTACTTCCCTATGAATCCTTCCGTGACGCGACCAGAGAACGAAACCTTCGGGGTTGTGGGTTCATCTTCGGAAGGAGTGGGGGAGGTCTTGGACGTGAGGCGCATCCAAACGCGATTCACCCATAGTGTCTCACGCGCGGGAAGATGACACGCCGCCAAAGGAATCGCTGTGACCGCGAGAATTAAACTAGCGCCCAATGCCACCGTGACCGGTACTGCGAACTGCCGTATATAGTTCGAGAGATCGCCCGTATCCAGAAATACCAACGGCAAAAATGCCGCGCACGTTGTCGCAGTCGCCGCCGTAATCGCGAGCGAAACTTCCGTTGCGCCAAGCCGCGCGCTTTCCTCCGCCCCGAGCCCTTCTTGCGAATGGCGATGAATGTTTTCCATGACCACAATCGCGTTGTCCACGAGCATACCCAACGCGACGATCATCGCGATAATCGTCACGATGTTCAGCGTATATCCCGCGAAGTACATGAGAATAAACGCGACGAACAACGACGCAGGAATACATAATGCAACCACAATCGTCAGCCGGAAACGGCGCAGGAAAAGAAATAATACGATAAAGGCCAAGCCGCCGCCCCATTGGCCCGCTCGAATCAGACCGTCCAATGCGCCCAAGATCATTTCGGACTGATCAAAGAACATGAACATCTGGCTTTCATCAAACACCGATTCTTCAAGAATATTATCCAGTTCTTCGCGGATCTTTAGACACGTCGCAACGGTGTTGGATTCGGATTCCTTTCGAATGAGCACTGCGACCCCGGTCTTACCATCGATCGCGTACCCAGAATCTTGCGTGCGTTTTACGTATCCGACCTCGGCCACGTCTTTGAGACGAACTGAATGAGGCCCGACGACCAGTTCACCCAATTCTGATGGTGACTTGAATTCATCGAGGGCGCGAACGAAATGTTTTCGATTTCCATCGACCAATTCGCCCAGCGACAAGTTGAGATTGCTCAACTGGAGATTTTGAACAACCTGGTACAAACTTAAACTGCGGCTGCGCAACGCGTCCTGATCAAACTCGATCAGGACTTCGGGGCGCTCTTCACCGAATATCGTTACGTCCGCGACACCATCCAGCCGCAACAAACGCGGCTGTAGAATCGTGCGTGCCGCATCTGCCAATACCGCAATATCCTCTTCCTGATACAACGTGAAAATCATGACGGGCAACGCATCAGAACTGAATTTCTGTAAGAACAGACGATCAACGTCGGCCGGTAAGTCCGCCTTCAATCGCTCCATTCGGTCGCGCACTTCTGATGTTGCCGTGCTTAGATCGACGCCTTCGAACTGCATGAATATATTGCAGCCGTTCATGTCCGATGTGGACGAAATGCGTTTAACGTTCGAGAGCGTTCGGAATTGACCCTCCGCAGGAATCGCGATTTCCTTTTCGACTTGCGCAGGCGTCGCACCAGCATACGGAATGTACACACCAATGAACGGAAACTCGATCTTCGGAATGAATTCGATCGGAATGCGCTGCAGGGAGATAAACCCCAACCCGAGCATCGTCACGATTGCCATTAGAACCGTGATGGGACGTCGCAGTGCGAACTCCGGCAGGGAAAATCTCACGCTGGATCACGGCCTCCGAAGAGATCGTACACCATGGGGATAATGACGAGCGTAAGCAGCGTCGCTGAGCTAAGCCCCGCAATCACAGTAACCCCCATCGGCATCCGAATTTCAGCGCCATCTCCAGTCGACATCACCATCGGCACAAGACCAAGAACAGTGGTCAGCGTGGTCATGACGATGGGACGAAGGCGCACACGACCGGCCTCGATGACCGCATCACGTTTCGCCATGCCGCGTTCACGCAATTGGTTCACGTAGTCCACCAGCACGATCGCGTCGTTCACCACAATTCCAGCCAGAATGATGCCACCGATGTAGACCACGATACTCAAATCGATGCTTAACCAAGCGAGCACGTAGATCACACCGACAAACGCCAGCGGAACACTAAACATGACGATGGCAGGATGCCAAATGGATTCAAACTGGCTGGCCATGACGACGTATACGAGGAAGATCGCGAGCAATAGCGCAAAGCGCAGGCTTCCAAGCGACGTCTCCAACTCACGATTCTGACCACCGGCATCGATTTGATAATCAGCCGGGTGGTCCACCTGTTGTGCTTGAGTCAGAATGTCAGCGGTCACACTTCCCAGATCGCGTCCCGAAACACTTCCCGTAACAACACCGACACGCCGCTGATCCGTTCGCCGTATTTCACTCGGACCATCCGTGACACTAATCGAAGCGACGGCTTCCAGTGGGACCGATGGTGATCCATCGGAAATCACAAGTGACTTTAAATCGTCCAAACTTTGTAGAAGAGACTCGTCCGTCTGAACCCGTATATCAATCTTTTCGCCGCGCCGGTTCAGTTTCGTGGGTACCGACCCAGCAAGTTCATGTTGAATGCGGTTCGCAACCGCGTCCGGCGTAATACTCAACGCAGCGAGTCTGTCGTTATCCAGTTCGATGATAATCTCCGGATACCCCTGCTGCATGTTGAGCTCAAGATCTTGTAAGCCCTCGATGTCCTTGCAACGATCAATCAGTTCATTGCCGATCCGTTTTATGAGGTCGAGCTCTTCACCACGAATTTGCAATTCGACCGCGGTCTTGAAACTGAAGAGCGAGGGCAACGTGAACGTAATTTCATCGGACGTTGATGGGACAACGATTGCCCGTAAATTGCTCACAATTTCGTCTTGGTTTCGGGCGTTCAGTTCAGGGTCCTTGAGCAGAATCGTGAATTCGGCAACGTTTTCTCCCTGTGTACTCGAATCGCTGGATGAATCACCGCCAATTTTTACCGCCACAGCGCCCACCTGATCGACTGCCATCACCAGTCGCTCAATGGCCCGCGCCCGTTTTTCTGTCTCTTCCAATTGCGTGCCTGCGGGCGCTTCCATCCGAATACCGAACTCACCTTGTTTCAACGTAGGAATCAACTCACGCCCGAGTGACGTAGCGGTATATGCTGAATGCACTGCCAGCGCAGCGACCAATGCTAAGACTGCTGGGCTAAACCGTAGTGCGAATCGCAATGTCTTTGCATAACCAGCCCGCAACGCATTGAAACTGTAATCGAAGATTGCGAGTGGCGCCCGAAGAACAAAGCCGAGTATCCGAGCAATCAACCAAAAGCCGGAGAGTATTACGGCACCAAACGAAAATGAAAATGTAATAAAACATTGCGCAAAAAAGTTCAGTACGACTTGGATTACAAACATTAGAGCCGTTAGGATCACGGGGAGAACTAGCACCGCAACAAAAATAACGGCTGGAGATACCGCCGTGGCTGCGAGTAACCATAGCGTTACGGTCGTTGCCTGCCCGGCGCCGTTCAAGAAGAAAATGGCGGCAAAAGTTACGACGATTACTGCGATAGCTCCAAGCAGGATAGCCGCGACTTGCGCTGCGTGATCGCGCCAGAAACCCACGGAGAAAAAGCTAAACGCCTGTCGTGACGTGGTGACCGCAGGCTTAAAATTATCCTCCGCAGTGGTCACGAGCCAATCACTGGCGGACAAGAAGCCGTACCATGGAATCATCAATAACGCCAGTAGTGGCGGCCTGTTCTCGCTGCGCCCGTGTCGGTACGCCGCGACCATCCAAACCACTTCACGTGTCAGAATCCGCGTGCCCGCTTTACGCGACGCAATCATAGGAATAAGAAACAGGGCAACGAGCAATGAGGCCAAGAGTGAAAACGTAACCGTTAACGCCTGGTCACTGAAAACCTGTCCCGCGATACCTTCCACGAAAGCGATGGGGAGGAACACGCAGATAGTGGTCATCGTTGATGCAGTGACAGCGCTTGCAACCTCCCGCGTCCCGCGGTCCGCGGCATCGATTGTGTCATCACCCTCTTCAGTGCAACGCGCGATGCTTTCCAGCACCACGATCGAGTTGTCCACAAGCATGCCGACCCCGAGCGCGAGTCCGCCCAACGACATGATATTAAGGGATAGGTCGCGCATGAACATGGGGATGAACGTCGCGACGATCGAAATGGGGATGGCAACACCGACAATCACCGTCGCCTTCAGTTCGCGTAAGAAGAAATAAAGAATGATCAGCGCCAGGATGCCACCAATGACCGCGGTGCTCTGAACTTCATCAATCGCCGCAACAATAAATCGGGACTGGTCACTGATGAGCGTTAATTCGGCTCCATTCGGCAATTGACCTCGAACCGATTCACCAGGGTTTTCCTCTCGACCCAGTTGAGCCAGTGCGAACTCCGCAGGCATACCCATCATGGGCATGTCCTTCTGTTGCTCGGCCATGGAGTCCGCCATCCGCTCCCAAACGCCCTTCTCGCGCTCGAATCCGAAGATGTCTTTTAACTTGTCGCACACCTGAACAGTGTTGGAATCGCCCCATTTATAGATCGCCATCTCAACAGCTTCACGACCATTGATTCGAACGATGGTCTCGCGATCTTTTCCTCCGACCACGACCTCAGCAATGTCACGCAAGCGCAACGTCGGCCCATCGGGATTTTGCGGATTCGGAATAACCGTCATCGGAATCTCGCTCACATCGGCGAATTCGTTTATCGTCCGAACGAGAAACTCCGTCTTCCCATCCACCAGACGGCCGCCTGTATAATTGATGTTCTGCGCGTTGAGGGCGGAAGACACCGCATCAATCGAAAGGCCGAGATTGTTGAGCCTTTGCGAATCCACAAGAATCAGAATCTGCGCTTCGATGCCGCCCTTAACCTCGACTTCGGCAATGCCCGTCTCGCCCTCTAGTTCATTCTTGACCTGACGTTCCGCAGCGTCACGAATATCGGTGAGAATCTTCCGTTCTTCTTTCGCGCGCTTCTTACCATCCGTAATATGGTCGAGAGAGGGGCCAGTAATTGCGACACGCATGACCGGGTCAAGCGTGGGGTCATACCGCAAAATGATCGGCTTCTGCGATACGTCAGCAGGCGGCTCGTACAAATCCAGACGGTCACGCACCTCTTGCATCGCCATGCTCATCTGCGTGTCCCACTTAAACTCCAGGACCACTTCAGACAAACCCGCCGAAGACGTACTGCTAATTTCCTCCATTCCCGAAACGATACTGAGCGTCTCTTCCAACGGACGCGTCAGCAGTTTTTCGATATCTTCGGGGGCCGCACCTTCGAATTCAGTGCGCACGGTTAACGTCGGATACGAAATATCCGGCATGAGGTTGATTGGTAAATCCTGATAGGATTTCCATCCAAACACCGCGAGGGTAAGGAAGAGCATCGCCGTCGTTACCGGACGGCGGATGGGAAAGCGGTATTGAGGCTGACTATTTACTTCGGTAGCGGACATCGCGCGTGGAACTTTCTGGCGTAACCCCGGTTACGCCCGACCGGCTGAGGGCGTGTGTTATCGCTACCGCCCGGTTTTGAGCATACTGCGGTTCTGAGTCCCGCGCGCTTTGCGGGCCTGCGCTATTTCCAACGCTTCCTCGGCCGTGACGGCAGCGGCAGCTTCCAATTCTTCTTCAGCCGTCGTCACACTAATGCGCGACTCCGTCTTGAGCGTCTGTTGACCATAGGTCACCACACGATCTTCGACACTCACCCCTTCGAGTATCTCAATATGCTCGCTATTCTCAAGTCCAGTCGCGACTTCGACTTTTATCGCTTGCAATTCCGGTTCGTCCGAATCCACAGCGGTATCTTCCGACTCAACTTCGCGCACGATGAATACAAACATGCGCGAATTCTCTTCCACGATCGCTTCCTTGGGAACGAGTAACGCATCCTCGTGCGTGTCCATCACCATCTGCACGCGAGCAAAAGCGGACTCAATCAGTTTCGGTACGTCTTCCTTCTCGAAATCCAGAATCACACCCACCGTACCACTGTCAATATCGATCGACGGATTTATACGACGTACTCGGGTCTCAAAGACTTCATCGCCCAGTGCATCCACCGTCACAAGCGCAAGCTGTTTCGGAGTCAACCGAGGCCGCTCACTCTCTTCAATGCGCACGGTCAACATGAACGACGTGGGATCGACCACCGTGAAAATTGGCGTGCCACTCGAAACGATCTCACCAAGCTGCACAGCCTTCATCGAAACCGTCCCTGTAAGGGGGGCACGCACCGTGTACTTGTTTAGCTGTTCTTTAGTCTGATTTACCGTCTCACGTTGCTGCTCGTAGGTCGACCAAGCACTATCATATTCCTGCTGCGAATTGAGGCCGTTCGCATACAATTCCTTAGCGCGCTTAAAGTCACGATCCGCAATCGTAAGTTGCGCGGTCTGTTGACGCAATTGGGCGAGCTGCTCATTCTTATCGAGCTCGACCATAATCTGGCCCTTCTTGACCTTATCGCCCTCTTCGAACTTAACCGCAGTGCAACGCCCCACAACTTCCGTCGTGACCTCAATTCGATTTTCCGCTTCCACACGAGAATCCGTGCGCGCATATTCATTGATCTCAGCGCGGATCGGGGAGACGGCGGATACTGGAACCACGGAAACGGACCGCTGAGAACTTGCCTCGGCCGTATTGCTGCCCGATTTATTTCCCATCGATCCGGAATCACAGCCCACCGCCAGTAGGCACGCCATCGCTATTGGTATTGTCAAAAATCTGTTCATGACGTTTGGCTCTGTCCTTCCGCTCAGATTCCGCCGCAGCGCCCCATTAATAGGACCAAAATCGGCGGATAGAGTTACCCGCACTTACTTTGACCTCCCGAATCCGAATAGGGTTTCACCTTTTGGTGCTAGAAATGCGAACACCCAGCATAATAACCAATCGCGCCCTAATTCCCCGAGACCGCCGCCAAGAGGACATTCGCAACCGACGACCTAAGTCCATTATTCTATACTCGTTACGGGTATACAAGTCTTTTCGAGGAAACGCATGAAACCATTGATCGGCATCACCGGCGAGCTCGAAGAACCCACTGAGGGCGACCGCCCCTGGGCGACGCAAGGCCTACTCGAGAATTATCACAGCGCGATTTTTGCTGCCGGTGCGCTCCCCGTCACACTCCCGCTTGCCGAGCCCGGCCTCTGCAAACCCCTCCTCGAACGATTGGACGGCCTCATCCTATCCGGCGGACTCCCCGATATACCCGCATCAGTATTGGGTGAAGAGCAACATCCCTCCTCAACCGCCATGTCCATTCGGCGTTGGGAAAGCGAGACACAATGGCTCAACGCCGCCGAAGACCTCGACAAACCCATTCTAGGCGTATGTCTCGGCATGCAGCTCATGCACGTACTATCCGGAGGCAAATTGACCCAGGACATCCCCAGCCAAGTAGAAGGCGCAAGCGACCACACATCAACAACTTACATGCAGCAACACGACGTTCTCATCAAACCCGACTCGAAACTAGCCCAATTCGCCCCAGCACTTCGCACCGGCATCACATCAGCCCATCACCAAGCGATTCACAGCGTCCAATCCCCCTACATAATCACTGCCACAAGCGACGACGGCATCATCGAAGCCATCGAAAATCCCCAAAAACCCTTTAGAATAGGCGTCCAATGGCATCCCGAACGCACCCTAGACCAACCGGATTGGCTGCTGAAGGCGTTTGCCAATCATTGCCGGAAAAGCACTTAAATCTCCCCATCCGGATTGGGGAATGCGGGTCCCTCAATGCCCCCAGAAAATGCTGGAAATGACCCACCAAATTTGGTATGGACGAAAAATGGACGCCGTGTTATGCTGTACCACGTTACAGGCGTGTTGTCTACCCCCTAGCGCCATCCGATCGGGAAAATAAGGGGACGATAAAGTGCCTCCATAGTGAGGCACGACGAGGAGAAGAGCGTGTCAAGAGGTACAGTGAAATGGTTCAATGACGAAAAAGGGTTTGGCTTCATCACACCCGAAGGCGGCGGAGATGACTTGTTCATCCACCACTCGAACATCGACGCCGACGGCTTCAAGTCGCTCACAGAAGGAGCGACCGTGGAGTACGAAGAAGGTCAAGGACGGAAAGGTCCCGAAGCGACTAAAGTCCGCCAACTCTAAAGCAGTAATTAGATAGGACTCATAAGGCTCCAGCAACCGCTGGAGCCTTTTTTTTGTGCGTGCCCATATCCCGCACTCACCAAGAGCGCAGCCCAACATTGTCGAGTTGTTCATGAAACAATGGATTCGTATAACGTCAACGCGGAGATCGCGGCGCTACAGGATTACGCGCACATGGAGGCGAACGTCGCGCGAATCTGTGCTACGCGTAATCATGAAAGCCGAGTTAGGGGTTCGCTATACTGCGGAAACTCTCTATCGATTCAGTGGCGAGTAATCTCACGAGTCAAGAATCTTCGAGTTCATCTTCAAGCTCAATTAGCTCCAAGTCTTGATCAGTAGGTTCCTCCGAAAGAAAAACGTTAGCAATAGAGAATTCTCTAGCTTCGATGGAATATTGGGCTAAGGAACGCTCGAGATCTATCTGATCGTTATTCGGTTGTGTTGCTATCATTGCTTTCAGTGTTTCTCGGGCTTTGTAAATCTCTCCGTTGTCCGCGACATGTTGAAGGATGGACGCCAGATCGGTCGTGTTCTGAGAGAAAAATATCATCGCCCCGCGCCACCATGGGTCATACATAAGCTTGGTAATCCGAATACTACGGTCCATCGTGATTGTAGCGGACGCCAGGTATTCTTGAAATCTCAAGTGACCAAACCCGACATGACCCTCTTCGGACATGGGAACTAAGACGTTGCAAGGGTCGAACAGCTCGTTCGTGGCGCGAATTACTAGCTCCATCGAAACTTTGTTTCGTAAGTAATCGGACGCCCAAACGATTATCGATTCCATTTCCGCGAAGCGAAGACGTCGAGAATGGAGTACGAAAGCAATCGCGCGCGCGACTGTAAGCAAGTCCTGGCGCTGTGAACACAAACGATAGGCTTTCTTATGCATGTCATAGACCCCCAATAGCAACGTCATTCGTTCCTCATAGAGCCTCGGTTCGGTATCTGGAAGAGGAACGTCGTTTTCCGCCAGCACACACAGGATAGTGGCCGATAGTGGGCTATTCAGCGCTTCAGCCATCGGTGGATGCGACGCGACGTGATCTAGAACCGTCTTCGAGTAGTTGAGATCACTATCTTGAAACCACCCTTTCAAGAACATAGTTAGCTGTTCTTTCGTAAATGGCATTAGCGTCAGTCCAAGAAAAGAGAGTTGGTCCAAGTATTCGGTGCTGGTTCTTGATGAGACGATCAATTGCATGCGCGGATATTGTTGTGTCAGTTGCGTCATCGCGACCGGGAGCCAATCGGCACGTTGGATGGCCTCGTCAAATCCGTCCAAAAGGAGAGAAATGTGTTCTTTTGTAAACGTTTCTGCAAGCTCATCGATCGAGATGTCGATGCCCGCATCTTTCATATAGATCGAAATTCCGGATTCAAGCGACCGCAATGGTTCCGTTGAGGAAAATTCATGGTCCTCTCGTTCTAGTGCTCCGATCACGAGTGATAACGGTACAAAAATGGTTTTACGTTGGTCCCTCTCTTCTTTAAGATTCTTGATTGCATACATTTGGAGGCTCGTCGTCTTGCCTGCTCCTGCTTCGCCCAGTAACAACATGTGTTTTCTGGTGTCAAAGGCATCGTGCAGCGAGAGAGTAATTCTCGGGAGCTTTCCTGCGTTTGAGTATCTCTGCTCTTCAGGCATTTTGAGTGCTTTTCTAAACACAGGATTGCGTGACATATCGTCAGTGATGGAAAGAACGCGATGGATTTCGTTCAGGTGGTCAAGCAACTGTGTAGTGGAAAGACCCTCACTGGTGATTGAACGACAGAGCTCCTCAAACCAGACTTTCTTCGAACGTATACTCAAAGTGAGGGCATCGGAGTCAATATGAAACGAAAACGGTGGTTGCGCTACTCTGAGTTCGTAATCCAGGATCCTTTCCCGATTCTTGGCGACATCCTTCAGTTCGTCTGAATACTTCGCTAGCTGCTTAGTACATTTCTCAGAATTGAGGTACTTGAGTTCCAAATCTCTAAAGCTTTCGAGCAAGCCGTTTAGCACTTCTCTATGATCGATGATATGGGCTTTGCGGCCAGAGTCGTGCAGAGATATCTTCTCGATCTCGCGGATCTCTATTTTGATGTTCGACTGCAATTTAGATACATCCACATCTTCCTTCTGCGACAACGCCTTCAGCGTTCTTACAATATTCTGGAGTGTGCTGTCCACGTCGTTGAACTTCTTCGTAATCGCGAGGTTTCTTTTTCCCAGATCCTCGATGGAAGATATTAGTGACTTGCGTTCTTTTAGATGGGTGGAATGCTGTTTCTCCAGTTCTTCGTATGTCTGATCTAAGAAGCTAGCGGCGAACACTTCTTCCGCTTTCATGCAGATGGGTTTGAATTGATTCCATTCCTTCTTTGTCAATTCAACTTCAGTCGTACCTGAAACTTGTGGAATGAGGAAAAAACTGCTCGTTGCGGACCCTACTATGAAATCGAGATCACAGTAGAACGAGGAAATCTTCCTCGGTTCTTCAACGCCGAGAGCTCGTAGCAGATCGCGATTCGTGAGCTTGTCCGCCATGGAAGTTTGAAGCGCGTGCTCGATGCCAATTAGACCTGGGACAATTTCTGGCAGGTATTGACGAACAAGCTTCGCAAGCAGAGGGCCGTCGATAATTTTCAGTCCGTTTCGTCTTACAAGCGAATATGCTTCAAATCTGGTTTCGAGTGCCCGTGTGTCGACTTGATAGGGTGTGATGAAGTACACCGTAGACGGGACTTGCTGCGTCCCATCTACGTGTGGAACAGCTTTTTCGGATGCGCTTTGCAACTGGTTTACGATCTCAGAGAATGCCTTTCCGTCTGAGGCTCTTGCGCTTGGCTTGTACATTTTGACCTGGGCCACCGCAAGTTCAGTCTTGCCCAGTTCATCTGTAGTCCAGCAAATAATGTCCTTTCCCCCTTCATAGGGACCGCCGTAAAATTCTACACGGTCGTACTTCATTTTTCTCAGTAGCGGAACGAGAAACTCTTTTGTCAGATCGTTTTCGGCATATTGTTGTAGTTTTTGTAGAATCGGATCGGGCTTACCAGGTGCTTTTTGCTTTACCGCTTTTTTCTTGGCCGGTTTCGCCATTGAATCTGACTCCGATTCCATCGGTTTTACTGTATGTTCATCCCGGTGTGTTATTTGTGTGAGGGTAGCATTTTGCTTTTTGGGGTGCATCTTTGTCTCACGCGAAGGCGTATAGAAAAAAGTCCGCAGATAACGCAGATTGAAAAATCGCTTTCGGGGCGTCTCAATGCGTAGAACGTGTCACTGTTCGGGACTTATTGTGAGGGTCCTAGTCGAAACGTGACCAAGACGACGGGGTTAGGAATTCGACGTTCCGCTTGAATTGCCCACTCAGCCAGACGTGTAGGCCGAATATAACCCCGACTACGGCGAGTTCATCCAAGGTTTTTACGCAGACATTTAGTTTCCTACGTTGTCAACAAATTCCCCTTTGTATCCCAACCTGGACCACGCTTCGTGTCCTTCGTGCGCTTCGTGGTTCCAAATTTCCACATTCTCCGCGCCTTTGCACCTCTGCGTTTCTTCTATCGTTTCCTAACTGCAACACCCAACGCTAGAGGTTGCAATGGATGTACGAACGACAACCCGTGGCACCCCTTGGGCGACGACTTGGGATGGGGCTTGGGCTGAACGCGTCGAAGCCGTGGAATCGGTGTTGGATCGGTGTGTTTGCGGGGCACGGACGTTATCCGGCGAACCGTGCACGCTTGAATCGGACCATCTTTCCGGGCGTTGCCGGTATCACGGGGGCACGGATGCGATTGGAGCGCCGGTGGGGAATCAGAATGCGCGGACCCATGGGTTGTATGCGCGTCGGTTGCAGCGTTGTGGGACGCATTGTCCGATGTGGGAACACTGTCCTTTCGCGGGCGATGATGTGTTGGCGTTGGAGGCGAAAGAGCGTCCGGTTTGTGCGTATGAGTCGGCGGAGTATGAGGCGTTGCTGGAGGAGCTTGAGGGAGATGATAGGGACACGCGGGAGCGTGTCTACGATGATTCAATCCGCGAAAATCCGTGCGATCCGTCAAATCCGCGTACCTATTCAACGCAACACAATCTCGCCTTGCTCCAAGTGATGTTGTCCCGTGCGGCGGCGGCGTTGTCCGTGACGGCGCTCACGGACACGACGACTTCGGAGAGTGATCGGTACCAACTTCATACGACGAAGATGCATCCGGCGTTGCAGGCATTCTTGCGAATCAGCCGTGAGTTGCGGGCGTTGCATGCTGAACATCGGTCGACGGTTCAGTTTGCGCCGTGCGGCTCGGCGGGAGCCTCGCCCTCCCCGGCTCCCGACCGCGAAGGAAGGGGCAGTGATTGCGATTCGCAGGGGTGTGACCTCGCAGCGCTCGATCCCGGGCTGATCGAAGTATCGAACGACATCCTTCGCGAGGCTGAGGGAGAACGGGAGGAATACACTCGCCGTCTTGAGTGGATCGTTCATGATCAGCTCGGTGCGGATTGGCGGGAATTTGAAACGATTCGCGAGTTTGCGTTGCCGCGTGCGGAGCGGGTGCCGGGGGAGGCGACGCACGATGTACGGTTCAAGACAGATCATCCGCCTCCGAATGATCGACCGGCACGATTAAAAGATGATGTGCAAATGGCAACCGCGCGGGGTCCGTGATGCGGACTTGAAGACCGGGTGTGTCGGTGACGCCCAATTGGAATTGGGCGCTACGTAACTCCCAACGCCGATGTAAGTAGATTGAAAAACCGGTTCCGGACTTCCTGCGGAAGTTCTAGACCCAGGCGAATGGCGACCAGAACGGCGGGGGTAGGTTTTCGCCGTTCCACATGAAGCCGCCACTTAGCCAAACGAATACGCCGAATATCACCACGCCTACGGCGAAAACCCAGGCCAGTAGTGTGAGCGTTTGCCATGCGATAACGACGAAGCGCAGCGATTTGCTGAACGAGTCGCGGCATTTTCCGTACAGCCGAAGTGAAGTCATGGCGGCTATCGGAAACACAATCAACGTGATCAGTAGTGATACGGGAACCAACTTGTCGGAAATACCGTTGCGATACGGCGAGGCTTCCCAAATCATTGCTGCGCAAACGGATGGTCCAAGAAGCCCGGTGATTGCGCTCACGACAAAGAGCAACTTTTCAGCCGTTGGATTGTCTCGAATGGATACCTGGGCCGTGTCTGTCATTGCGATCTCCTTGCTGGGCATTTCGTGGACAGGATAACAAGATTCCCTACCACCAAGGCACCGCGTTCTGCCACAGAGGACTCAGAGTTCACAGAGAGGGGTTTCGTTTTTTTGGGCAGGATTACAGGATTATTTGTTTCACGAGGTAGACGCGAAGAAGTAGCGTTATTTCGGTTCTTGGTGTCTTAGTGCCTTGGCGGTGAATACTTTATTACTGCCTGAGGGCGAATCGCTGAAGTCTTACAACGCCCATTTGGAAATGGGCGCTACGTAGCTCCCAACTCCGATTGGGAGTGAGGTTCCGGAAGTACGTCGTGGCAAATCCGATTCCGACAACGCAACGTTGAAGCGATCTCGCGGACTTCGTGTTCCACTTCGTTTGTCGCGGTTTCGATGGCGAAGTTCAACGGTGAATAGTTCGTGGCGCCCCGGGCAGGAATCGAACCCGCATCTAAGCCTTAGGAGGGCCTCGTTCTATCCGTTGAACTACCGGGGCGGTGAGAACGGCCCGCTATTATCCGGATTTTGCACTCCATTCTCACGTTTTGTACAACTCGCGTGAGGAGTGCGGTGAAAGGCGATTGCCTTCGACCCGATTGAGTGGGCGAACACTGGGTATCGTGATAACCGCCAATTGGGCTTCGACAGACGGAATTTGTCGACTGAGGGAACATTGGTGCGCCCAGCCGGGATAAGCGGCCTCACAATGTAATCCTTCATGTGCTCCGCATTCATTTGGGAGTATCCGCGCGATTAAGAGTGATAGTCTATGTAGGATTCAGAATATGCTGAGGTACACGGACGCTTAGACGATACAGATATTCGCGCACTCGCAAGAACGTGAGGAAGCGGTGAACAAACGGTAGGGGAGACTAATCATGACAAAACGCTTTGCACTACTCGTCACGCTTGTTCTATTGCAAGTACTTCTGACTGGTTGTCCGGGTGGGAGTCTGTTAGTCGGGACGTGGACGATTACGGTCGGGGGTGACTACGGGTTGACGCTGATGGCTGATGGAACGGCCACGTCATTCGCGATTCCGCCGCTCTCGTCGGGCCTTCCAGGCGCATTGTCCTGGGAACAGAATGGAACCGAATTCATACTGCGGCAGGATGGCGGGGGACCCAGCGGTATCTATGCGGGGCGACTTACTGACAACACTTCAATGAGCGGAGGTTGGGTGCTTTGGGAAGGGACACATACCGGCGATGGCGGTAAGTGGAGTGCCGTAAAGCAATGACCGGTACTGCTTGGAGTCTCCCCTAAGTCCCGCTTCGATCGGGGCTCTTAAGTCATACAAATAGTCTTAAGCCGCTCCAAGCTCGACCTAAACGCATAGTTCGGGGCGACTAACGTCACGAGCAAATGCTCGTGACGTGATTGCTAGGTCAAGGGTTCACATCAACACCTGTTCTTCTTGACGCGTTTCCTGGCCGGCACTATTAGTCGGCGCTCTGGCTTTGACGATGGAAGCGGGTGATGATGTTTGGATCTGGGGTTAGGTGCACTTCTTCTTTGTTTTTCTTGTCGTAGTGAAATTGGCTCAAGACGTATCGGATGCTCTCAAGGCGGGCCCGTTTTTTGTTGTTGGCTTGAACCACTATCCACGGGCTGAAGGAGTTGTGCGTTCGCCCGAACATCTCTTCTTTGTAATGGGTGTACTTATCCCACAGTTCCTGCGCTAGGCTATCTACGGGGCTCAGTTTCCATTGTTTCAGCGGGTTCTGTGCCCGTGAATCAAACCGGCTAAGTTGTTCCTCTTTCGAGATGGAAAACCAAAACTTGATCACGTGCACGCCATCTTCGTAGAGCATGTGCTCGAATTCAGGAACCTGTCGGATGAACCGGTCGTATTGGTTGGGGGTGCAGAAATCGTTGACGGGTTCCACGACGGCCCGGTTGTACCAACTTCTATCGAAGAAGACGATCTCGCCTGCGTTCGGCAATTGTTTGGTGTAGCGCTGAAAGTACCATTGACCTGTTTCTTCTTCGGTTGGCTTCGGTAGGGCGACGACTCGAATGGAACGAGGATTCAGATGCTCGGTGAATCGCCGGATTGTGCCGCCTTTTCCTGCCGCATCACGGCCTTCAAATAAGATGGCGATGCGCTTCCCTTTGTTCTGGACCCACTGTTGAAACTTCACGAGTTGAATCTGGAGCAGGGCGAGCTCTTCTTCGTATTGAAGGATTTCAACGACCTTATTCAGCTTGATGCGACGTTTGTTCAGCATTCGAACAAGGCCGCTTCGTGTGTTGATTCGTAAGAGGTCTTCGTGGGTTAACGGCTCGTCCGTTTGGGCGATGGATGTCTTGCGCTTCTTCTTCTTCGCGACTTTCAGTTCATCAGAACTTTCTTGGGCAATGCTCCGGGCGAGTACTTCATCCGGGATCGCCGCCGTGTTCAATTTGTCCTCCAAGGCGTGACCGTTACCGCTTCCTTTGCCGTTGGATCTCGACGAGGATTTGTTAGCGTTCTTTCTTTTTTTTCGTTTATTTTTCCGTGATTTTGATTTTGTTGCCATGATCGAATCTCCTTAATGCAGCCCCGCGATGCGGGGACTTGAATCGAGCAGTCGTACTAAACCTTCCCGGTGCCATTTTATCAGTAATTCACCGTGTTGTTCCACTTTGCTTTAACTATATGCACTAGGAATTTGGTGTGTGATGCTAGCGCTATTGATGAATGGCGCATCCCACCTTGCACCTGTCAACTGTGACGCATAGGATGGCGTTTAACGCAAACCGGAACTGACTGATCGGAGGACCATATGTCAGAGCGCGACAGTGGATCAGCATCACCGACCGATCAGGCACGCCCGCTGTTGCTCGGGGTTATTGGTGCGGGTTTGGGCGGAGTCGTGGGATACTTTGCATTCTTTGCGTTTCTGGAACATGTCTCGTTGTACACACTCGTGATTCCGGGGGCTCTTATCGGTCTCGGGCGAGTCGCTGGTTCAAAGGAGAAGTCGATTCTGTTGGGTGGCGCATGTGGTGTTGCTGCCTTCGCACTATCGTTGTGGATTGAATGGCAGATAACGCCAATGGTGGCAGGGGAAAGTCTCTCCGATTTCTTGGCAAAATTGCCTCAAAAGCCCTTTAGAAACCTGGCTTCTCTTGTCGCCGGTCCTTTCATGGCAGTTTGGTTTGGCGTGGGGCGGCGTTCTTTGAATACGGCGTGATTCGGGGCCAGAATCGTTGATGCAGACATCCTTGCGCGTTCGGGCTATACTCCGTCCGGACCTTCGCCTGAACCCATTGGGAGAACCGTCAAGATGCGTACACTTCTCTTGTCCATGGCTGTAGTCGGCTTGATTGTGCCGCAAGTATTTGCGGAAACGCCGGCGCGCCCGACGTTCACCAAAGACATCGTCCCCATCCTTCAGGAGAACTGTCAGAGTTGTCATCGCCCAGCAGGCGATTCCATCGCGGGGATGGCGGCGCCCATGTCACTGATCACGTATGCCGAAACGCGCCCCTGGGCGAAGGCCATTGCGAAGGCCGTCGCTGCGAAGGTGATGCCGCCTTGGGACGCGACAGCGGCTACGCGAGGCGTATTCATTAACGAACGTTACTTGACGGATGACGATATTGCTACGATCGTGACGTGGGTTGAGAGCGGTGCACCACGAGGCAAGCCCGGCGATGCACCACCCACGAAAGAATTTCCGAACAATGACGGTTGGGTAATCGGCAGACCCGATCTTGAGATTTACCTTGAAGAGCCGTACTTCGTTGAAGACGATGTTGTCGACATTCAACCCCGGTTTGAGATTTTAATAACAGAAGAGATGTTGCCGGAACCGCGTTGGATGAAGGCGATCGAATGCCGACCGGATAGCGACATCGTACACCACATCTTCAGCACGGCGGAGGCACCGGCATATGGTGAACATCCGGCGGAACGATTTGCTTTGGCGTCAGTGGCCGCGGGTGAAGATCCGCAGCAGTATCCCGATGGTTTTGGCAATCTACTACGTGCCGGAACCATCGTGCATATTTCGATGCATTACAACAAAGAAAAAGGCCCTGGAACCGGCAAATGGGACTCGTCAGGGCTCGGTTTCAAGTTTTATCCGAAGGGAACGGAGATCGATCATAAAGTCACATGGAACGCGCTGGGCGTGAATGGAATCGGCAATGCCGGTTTCCAAATTCCGCCGCGTCATTCGAATTGGAAAGTGGGCTTCAGCGGGACATTCGATCAAGATACGTTGCTGCTTTCAGTGCATCCGCACATGCACTATCGCGGCAAGGATTTCAGGTACACCGCGTATTATCCCGATGGTTCGACTGAGGAACTTATTAACGTCGACCGTTACAATTTTGCCTGGCAAACAATCTACTTCTATCGGCAACCCAAGTTTATCCCTGCCGGTACGCGTATCGATGCGATTGCCCACTTCGATAATTCCGATTCAATCAAGGAGCAAGTCCCGAAATTGAATATTGATCGCGCTGTTGGTTTCGATGCGCCAAGCGAAGACGAGATGATGATTCCGTATATCTCGTACACCCATCTCGACGAGGAGGACGCTGCGACGTATCGCGATGCGAAGGCGGTGGGTACGGACTGATTGACCCCATTCCGGGTACGGTGGCAGCGCGGGTAGCATAAATAAAAAAGCGCCGCCGCGGGAGACCGACCATAGTCACAACGCGACGACACAAAGAAAACGACGCCGGGAAAGCGCCGCAAAGTAATTGTATCATAGGTTTCGGGTGAGGCGTACGAAGCGAGTTTACGCTGCGTCTTCTTCCAATGCGGGGTCCGTCATTCGGATGAACATCAGCCAGGCGACGGCATAACCACCGGCAGCGACGAGTAAGACAGTCGTAAAGCTCAAGTGAATGGCGAAGATGATGGCGACCACGGAGCCCAGCACCGTGGTACCTCCATTGACACCCCACATCCAGGGCACGGCTGATTCGCCCCAACGTCCCGCGAGATGCAGACCCGTCGGGAATGGCATCCCCATGACTATGCCGAGGGGTGCGACTAGGCAGATTGTGAATAGTCCACGAAGCGCAAGAGGCCAGGGTAGCGCAATTTGAATGAGCAATGGGTACAAGAAAGTTGTCCCGATGATAAGCAGTACGAGAATCGGGAGCACTTTGCGAAGGTTGATTCGCGGAGATGCGGCCAACTGACTGCCCACGCCGGCGAAGAAAAGCAATCCGGCAAGTACGAGCGCAAGAGATCGCGAGGGATGTCCAAGAAGGAGAGCGAAACGCTGCATGAGTGCGATCTCGACGAAAATGAATGAGACCCCTAAACACGCGAAGTAGGTGAGGTGCGTTCCAAACCGAGGAACGCGCGCACGTCCGCTTCGCATTAGTGGTACAAACATGAACAAGACGACCGCCCCGGAGGTGAATCCGAGTAGCGCGAACAGGGTGAAGGATGGCCAATGGCCGCGGACCCAATCGGGAATTGTTTGATCGCCGCGGACGTTTAGGAGATCGCCAAAGCGTTCGTAGTGGAAGAAGAATGGGCTGTCGTCGTATACCGGTGAAATGTCGAATGCGAGGCCCGCCAGATATTCGTCCTGTATTCCGGCTTTTCGGCTGGCCGCATAATCGGCGACAGTTTTTGCGACGGGTGAAAGTTCGTCGGAGTCTTTTCTGGGGAATATGAATTCCGCGCCGCGGTCGCCGAGCTGTTTCTTGAAATTTTCACCCGCACCTTCCACATACGTACGAAATTCGGCGATTTCTTCCGCTTCGTAGGGAGAACGTTTTACGATGATGGTTCCCCAGTCGCGCCCGTGGAGTGTGATGTGATCTTCCGGATTCTCAATACCCATTTCATACAGGGCTTCAAGGCACACGCTGAAGATGCGCGGGGTTTCCGCGTAGTGATACCAACGATTGATGCAAAGATACCCGTCCTCTTCGAGGTGGGAGATATAGTCCTTCATGGCATCCACGGTATAGAGATAGTTTTCGGAGAGCACGTATGCGCCGGCGTTAATTGCGGCAAAAGTGTCTATACCGTGCAACATGATCACGTCGTACTTTTTGTCCGTTCTACGGATGAAGCTTCGACCTTCTTCGTTAAACGTCTGCACACCTGGACGGTAGGCCATTTCACTTGAGATTTCTTTGTATTTGCCGTGCAGGATGTTGTGCGTTGTTGGATTGATTTCGATGGCGTCAACGTTTTTCGCGCCGCCCCGCAAGGCTTCCCAAATATCGACACCGCCTCCCGTGCCGATCACGAGTACATTTTCCGGATCCTGCGTGAAGAAATAGGGTGAACGATGGTCAATGAGCGCTGGCCAGGTGTCGCCACGGGGATAGGGGGCGATTGGTGTCTTCGCGTTGAATACAAATCCGGTGTATGCATCGCCATCGATGAAGATCCATTTCGCGTCGTTGATCGTGTGGCCGACGACGTCGATTCGGGAAATTGGATTCCATTCGGAATGTTCCCACAATTTCTCGTTGCCCTCTGCCATGTCCTCGAACAGGTGCATGAAGGACTTGGTAGATTCGGGAACGATGCGGTCATTGATCATGGTGCGTGCGGGGATCAGTGCAATGACCAGGACCACGGACACGATCAATCCAACGATGCGACCGGGGGTTTTGCGATTTGCGATGATGAATGGCACGCCAATCGCGAGGCATGAGATTAACACCAAAACGACGGCACCGAACGGACGCATGGCGGCCAAGAAGATCAGGCAGCCGAGCGCGCTTCCGACTAAATCGGCGAAGTAGAGCGCGTGAATATGCTTGACGTAGTCGCGGAACAACGATCCGAGCAACCAACCCGCGAAGAAGTAGGGCAATACCGCGGAGACGTACGTGGCAAACAGACCAGCGATGTATTTGATTTCGAAGATGGATGAAATTGTGAGGCCGATCTGAGGGATCAGCAGTGAAGATAGGAGTGTAGAGATAATGAAACCGGTAGCGGCTCTGGGTAACGTGAGAAATTGTGTGAGCTTATTGTCTTTGCCAAATGAGAGCCACGTGCCGCTAATGCCGAATCCAAGCAATGCGACAGAAATGATGAAATAGACGAGGTGATTCCAGTAAATGACACTGTATATACGAGTCTGAACCAGTTGCAGAAGGAGCGTTGCAAGGGCGACTGAAAAGGACAGGAAAGCCGGGAACGCCAATTTCGTTGTCGTAGAGGGGGTCGTCATATTCTCTTAACCGGATCGGGTGAGACACCAGCTAGGTCCGTAGCGACACTGTGCCAAGCGTACCGTAGTTGGTGATACAAGCGGCGAAGTGTATCGAAAACCCAGGTAATGGTCAACAATTTCCAGGCGTACGGTAGCTGCATTGGGGAATGCCAAGATCGGCGATTGATCGATGAAACAGTTCGCTCGTTTCGTGGAGGACTAGATCGTGATCGATCTGATCGTGGGTTGGGAAGGGTGTTGCTGATGGAAAAACGGGGACAGTCCACGCGTTTCGTTCGTTCCTCACTGCACTTGGGACAGTCCCCATTTTTCCCATGCCGATTGTGAGATAGCGGATCGCATTTCAGGAGTTCGTCATGGGGCTCTGTTTACGATTTCCGTTTGCGCATCAGCCGGAATGTTGCGGCCGATACGGCGAGTCCGCCAAGCAAGGCAATGCCTGCGGCTGTACCGGCGGGGAGTGATCCTGCAGCGAAGACGGTGAGCAGTAACGGCAATGATGTGTAAATCGCTTTGGCACCACCATCATCAATTTCCGCTGTATACGTACCGGCGTCCGACAATGCGACAGGTGAAATCACTAGCGTTGGATTCGTTTCGCCTGGAATGTCGATGTCGTCCTTCTTCCATTGAAATGTGCCTGTCGCCGAAGGGATGGAGAATGTAATCGATTGGCCTACTTCTGCGAACCAAGGTCCGCTGATGGGTGGAGATGCGGGTGTATCCAGTTCGAAGAGGTCCGGTCGCCAATTTTCGAGCGAGCATCGCATCCGGCGCGCCTGTTCCGGGGTGAATTCATTCATGCACGTGTCATCGGAGTAGTCCATGTAATTGGCGATGTTGTCCACACCGCCACCTGCACACGAATTCTGTCCGCCGGGGCAGCCGCCTGTTTCGGTGACCTGGGCGGCGGTATCGCACACGAGATCGCCCGTTGTATAACATCCCGGCATCGAGTCAGACGCGCACCCCCCGAAAAAAACGTGCGCGAGGCCCAGGTAGTGACCGACTTCATGGGTCAGCGTTCTACCTTGGTCATAGGGAGCACCGCGAGGTGCATTGCGGCCAAATGCGTCCCAAGCAATCACGATTCGGTCTGTATTTGAACCGGCGATTCCGCTTTGTGGAAAATCCTCCACATATCCTAAAAAGCCGCCAGCGGTGTTGGTGTAGACGTTCATGTACACGTTCGTATCCCACGCCAACGTTGTCCAATAATCTCCTGTGTCCGTGAACCAGATATTGTTTGTTGTGCGCGTGATACCGGTTGTCGGCGAACCACCCGGGTCTTCCGTCGCAAGGTAGAACTCGATTTGGATATCGCTGCCTGGTGCGCCTGGGGTGCCGGTGAGCGCCAGAAAATCCTCGTTCAAGACATCGATTTGGGATTGCACCAAGGCATCCGAAATGACACCATCGCCGCCCGAGTGTTGAATGATGTGAACCACAACGGGTATCCGATATTTGACGACGGAGGGGTCGTATTCCGCTTTTGGATCAGTGAAGGAAAAGGTGCAATCGGCTTGTGGCAACGACTTCATAGGCGCGAGTGACTTCGAAGAAATTGTCCCGCATTGCCGTTGTGCGTCACCGGTGAGGGTGAACATGAGTGGTGAAGCACACAAGGCAACTAGAAAACGTAAACGCATAATGCTCTCCCCGGAGCCTCGCGGCTGGACTCGTCGGATTTACAGGTAGGCACTCCACCAGAATCCGTTACTGAATAGTACCTTCCCAATGCTGAAATATGCCAATGGTTGCTCAAACTCCAATAGAAGTGGACACAAAAAACGCACGCCGAAGTAAATCGGCGTGCGTGATGTGACGCTATCGTTTAGGAGGCTCAGCCAGCGCGTGAACCTGTCACCGTGCCGTTGCCCAAGTCGGTTACGTACTCGCCCGAAATGCTGTCGCCGTCAATCGTGCCTTCGAACTTTGCCGGCAATTCTTGGCCTTCGATGTCGAACACTAAGTCGAATGTGACGCTATTGCCGTCAACCATAACATTGCTCGGCACCATTTCGGCTTCGGCTGGCTCGGTCATGGTAATCATGCCGGTGAGGTCGTCGTTAATTTTAACGACTTGCTCAAGCGTACCGAGTTGTGATTCGACGGTGAAATTCCACGTGCCGACAAACGGATTCGCCGCTCCGCCGCCGGTTGCACAGCCTACCAGCGCACACGCCATCAATGCTGTCAGAGCGAATCCGCCTACACGGCGCAAATTAAGTGCATTCATCATAGTTGTCTCTCCTTCTCATGTATCACCCACTTGCTTGAATCGGAAAGGCGCGGACCACCCCGGCCTTTACCCCAAAGGAATAGACTACGCAATGCGCATGCCGCCTTGCAAGGGATAGTGCCCCTGTTGCGTCGCGGTGGAAGCGCACAGTATCCTCGTGCCCCGTGCGTTTATCCCTAGTAATGGAAGGATTGGTGTTGATATGCGAATGAGCGAAATGGTGGGCAAGCGGTACAAAGAACGGCCTGCCGAAGCCGCATTGGAGAGTCATGCGTTCCTGTTGCGTGGTGGGTATGCCCGCCAAATGGCCAACGGTATCTATTCATTGTTGCCCCCTGGATTGAGGGTGATCCGCAAAATTGAGGGCATTGTCCGCGAAGAGATGGACCGGATTTGCGGTCAAGAGGTCCAAATGCCTGTCGTCCAGCCGCGAGAATTATGGGATGAATCGGGCCGCTACGACTCCGTCGGCGCGGAACTGTGCCGATTCAAGGATCGCACCGGGCACGACATGGTGCTCGCCATGACCCATGAAGAGGGCGTAGTCCACCTGTGCCGGAATGAGATCAGTAGTCACACGCAGCTGCCGTTCATGGTTTACCAGATTCAAACGAAATTCCGAGATGAACCCCGATCACGCGGTGGCCTGATTCGTGTTCGGGAATTTACGATGAAAGATGGGTATTCGTTTCATACGTCGCAAGAGGAACTCGAAGAGTATTACGCGCATTGCTTCAAAGCGTATGAACGGATCTTTGCACGTGCGGGAATGCCGAATGTCGTTGCCGTGGAAGCGGACTCTGGGATGATGGGCGGTGCGATTTCGCACGAATTCATGATGTTGACCGAAGTGGGGGAGGACACCATCGTCACTTCGGAAGACGGGACGTACGTCGCGAATCAGGAAGTCGCCGCTGGGGAAGTGGAAGCCTTTGCTGAGCCGCTACAACCGCTCGAAGAAGTATCGACCCCAGGGAAAAAGACGATTGAGGACGTTGCTTCGTTCTTAAACGTGGAGATTCGTCAGACTGCGAAGGCGGTATTCTACGAAAACGATTCGGAGGGTAAACTGGTCCTTGCTGTTGTTCGTGGAGATCGCGATGTGAACGAAGCGAAACTCTCGAAGATCATCCAAGTCGCACCGGTTCCAGCGACAGATGAACGAATCAAAGCGGCTGGAGCCGTTCCTGGCTATGCGTCGCCGATGGGACTCGATTCGAATAAGGTTCGTGTGGTCGTTGATCCAACCGTGCGCGATTCGAATAACCTCGTCACTGGTGCGAATAAGGTCGACACTCATTACAAGAATTTCAATTTGGATCGCGATTCGGCTGGTGCGGAAATCGCGGACATTATTACGGTCGAAGATGGGGACCGGCACGTTGGGGGCGGCGCGCTCAAGCTGAGCCGTGGCGTGGAAGTCGGAAACATTTTTCAATTGGGCACGAAGTATTCGTCGGCCATGGGCATGAGTTATGACGACGCTGATGGTAATGCGCAAACGCCGATTATGGGCTGTTATGGTATCGGGATCGGACGAATGATGGGATCCATCATGGAAGCGTGTAGGGATAAATTTGGACCCCAATGGCCTATGCCGATTGCACCGTGGCATGTTCATTTGAATGCGTTGAAGTTGGCGAACGATACCGTCAAGGAGACAGCGGAATCTTTGTACCAGGAATTGCAGTCTGCGGGGATTGAGGTGTTGTTCGACGACCGTGATCTGCGTCCCGGCGTGCAGTTCGCGGAAGCCGATCTTCTTGGTATTCCGATTCGACTGATCGTCGGTGAACGCAATTTGGCGAACGGAGAAATTGAAGTCAAACGCCGTGACACAGGCGAGACTAGCATGCATCCGGTCGAGGGTCTCGTCGCGCTGGTGCAGGAATGGATTGCGGAAAGCATCGCTACCTACCAACCCGAAGAGGAATAAACGCAAACACCGACGCATCCGCTACGCGGCTTGCTGGAAAGGCGCTAGGACGCAAAGAAACGAATTGTCACCCTGGATGAACACGGATGTACGCGAAGTCTATCCCGTTCATCCTGTAATCCTGTCAAGAAAAGTACGGTTCTTCGTGCGCTTCGTGATCTTCTTGGTGAAAAGGCACCAACCTCGCTACGCCGAATTGTCGAAACTCGCCAACAGCTCTTCCCGTTCGACGACCGCCGTGCCCATTTTGCCGACGACGATTCCCGCTGCGTGGTTGGCGAGGTCGGCTGCGTCTTCGATGGGGGCACCGGCTGCTAGTCCGAGGGTTAGTGTGGCGATGACGGTGTCGCCGGCACCGGAGACGTCGAAGACCTCTTGTGCTTTGGTGTGGACGTGTCGCGGGCTTTCGCCGTCGCGAAATAGAATCATTCCGTGCGGGCCTAGGGTTATCAGTAGGTAGCGTACGCCCCAACTTTCGGTGAGCGATTTGGCGGCTTTCGCCAGCGCTTTATCTTCGAGCGGGTTTGCCGTTGGTTTCGATTCGAACAGTCCCGCCAATTGAAATGCTTCGGATCGGTTCGGCGTCATGGCTGTGATGCCGTCCGCCCGCATGATGTTGGCGGGGTGCGGGTCCAATGCAACGGGGACTTCGGCGGCGTTTGCATGCTTGAGGACTGATTTTACTAGCGTGGGTGTGATGATCCCTTTGGCGTAGTCCTCGATGATGATTGCGTCGATTTCGCCACCGTCAATCGCGCGGGCAATTGCTCGCGTCAATCGTTTTTCTTCTTCAGGGGATGAGGGATGTGTATCTTCGGTATCGATCCGAACGACTTGTTGGCGATTGGCGAGCACGCGCGTCTTTTCGGTGGTCCGGCGCAAATCGCTCTGGATGAGACCGTCCACTTGGGCACCGAGTTCGGCCATCATGGCGCTTAAACGTGCGCCAGGCGCGTCCGAACCGACGACGCCATAGGCAGAAACACTGGCACCGAGGGCGACCACATTGCGTACGACATTCGCCGCGCCCCCTGGGACATCGTGCGTGTCGTCCACCGCTACGACAGGCACCGGAGCCTCTTGCGATATACGGGATGCCTTGCCGCTCACATACCGGTCGAGCATCAGATCGCCGACGACTGCGATCCGCTTTCCTTCGCAAGCGGTCAGGATTTCGGACGCGTGTGATTGATTCATACCTATATTGACCCTTTTAGAACGCCGATCAGATCGCGTTTATAGCAGCACTGTTTCACCGAAACAAAAACGCGGCGGCGATCGAGGGATCACCGCCGCGCTGAAGGGCTGTCTCTCTGAGTTACTTCGCTGCTGCGTAGTTCTCGCTAACTTTGTCCCAGTTGATGACGTTGAAGAACGCTTTCATGTAGTCGGGACGTCGATTTTGATACTTGAGGTAATAGGCGTGTTCCCAGACGTCCATACCGAGGATGGGCGTTTGGCCATTCATCAGTGGGGAGTCCTGGTTCGCCGTGCTGATGACGCTCAATTTTCCGCCGTCGACAACGAGCCATGACCAGCCGCTACCGAATCGGGTTGCACCGGCGTTTGCGAAGGCTTCTTTGAACTTGTCAAAGCCACCGAGTTCGCTGCCGATGGCTGCACCCAAATCGCCGCCGGGCTCTCCGCCACCATTAGGACTCATGATTTGCCAGTAGAGCGAGTGGTTGGCGTGGCCGCCGCCGTTGTTGATGACGGCTTGACGTTTGCCTTCGCCGACCATGCTGATGTTCTTCAGGATGTCTTCGGCACTTTTGCCGTCGCACTCGCTACCGGCCAACGCATCGTTGGCTTTCGCAATATAGGCAGCATGGTGTTTCGTGTGATGGATTTCCATCGTTTGCGCATCGATATGCGGTTCAAGCGCGTCGTATGCGTAATCAAGTGAAGGCAGTTCAAATGCCATGGTGGGTCTCCTTCCAAGGAAATGGTTCAAGGTATTGCCGATGTGGCTGAAATGGGTTATGCGCCCAATGGTGAAACAACGTGGGCGGCCCATATGTTTCCAAACGTGGGGTGGGAAATCAAGCCGCACGCCGTTGCGTATGAATACCTCGCCTGATACGATTCCGCACTTTGCTGGATCTAGCTCAACCGAAGGACTCTAATCCATGCCTGAAATCATCGGCGTTGGACCGAAAGCGGACATTCCTGAAGGGGAATGCGTCGCGGTCAAACACGGCAAACATCAAATCGCCGTCTTTAACGCGGGCGGGACCTATTTCGCCATCTCGGACCGATGCCCTCACGCGGGCGGTCCGCTGTCTGAGGGTTTTATCGATGGCACCGAGGTTTCTTGCCCGTGGCATGGTTGGACGTTCGATCTTAATCCTGAGACGTGTCGCGATGATGGTTGTATCCGATATCGGGTGATGGCTGATGGCGACGACTTAAGTGTGGAGATTCCCTAATGGCTTATGTGGTCGCTGAACCCTGCGTGAAGTGTAAGTACACGGAATGTGTCGAGATTTGTCCGGTGATGTGTTTCTACGAGGGCGCCAATTTCCTCGCGATTAATCCGGATGAGTGCATCGATTGCGGCGCGTGTGTTGATCCGTGTCCGGTGGATGCCATATTTCCTGAAGAGGACCTGCCGGATAAGTGGCATGAGTACACGGAAATAAACGCCCGCTACGCCCAGGAATGGCCGAAGATTACCCTCAGTAAGGAACCGTTATCGTCTGCAGAGGCGTTCAAAGACAATGATAATAAGCGCCGTGAGCTTGAACTGCGCGCCGGTGAAGGTGACCCTCCGATGGGATAGATTGGGGTGGGACACGCTCCCGCGTGTCCATGCGGACGTGCAGGAGCACGTCCCTCCCGAATATCGATCCGCGCGGTATAATTCATTCGAGAGGTACCGCGATGGATACTGCCACGAACCTTAAAGAACTTCTGGCCGACAACACCATGCCAGCCGCCCAAGAACTGGGCCGGGCGGAAGCGGACGGAGCTGTTCGTTGCCTGGCCTGCGGTCATCGGTGTTTCATTCGCGAGGGCAAATCCGGTATTTGCAAAGTCCGGTTCAATCGGGATGGTGAATTGCGCGTGCCGGGTGGGTATGTCGCTGGTCTTCAAGTTGATCCTATCGAAAAAAAACCTTTTTTTCATGCTTTTCCGGGTAGAGATGCACTTTCATTTGGAATGCTGGGCTGTGATCTTCATTGCAGCTATTGCCAGAATTGGGTGACGAGTCAGGCGCTGCGCGATCCGGAGGCTATCGCAATGCCTCGCATCTGTACGGCGGACGAACTCGTCGGCCATGCGCGGGCACAAGATGCGCCGGTCGTCGTGTCCACGTACAATGAACCGCTCATCACCGCGGATTGGGCCGTTGAAGTCTTTCGCCGAGCGCGGGATGAAGGACTCACTTGCGGGTTTGTCAGCAATGGCAACGCCACACCGGAAGTACTCGAATATATTCGACCGTTCGTGGAACTCTATAAAGTCGACTTAAAGGGATTCAGCGATAAGGGCTACCGCAAACTCGGTTGCACACTACAAAACGTGATCGATTCCATCGTCCTGATCAAAGAGATGGGCTTCTGGTTGGAGATTGTTACCCTCGTTATTCCGGGATTCAATGACAGCCGCGAAGAACTGCGCGACCTAACCCAATTCATCGCAAGCGTATCGCCCGAAATTCCGTGGCACTGTACCGCGTTCCACCCCGACTACCACATGACCGAAGCGCCAAGGACCCAAATCGCGCAACTCGACATGGCCTACCAACTCGGAAAAGAGGCTGGACTTCATTACGTCTACCCGGGCAATCTACCCGGTCTCGTCGGCGATCGCGAAAGCACTTTCTGCCCGAGCTGCAACGCGCTTCTCATCCGGCGCCACGGCTTCAGCGTCCTCGAAAACCGCATGGCAGGAAGTGCCTGTCCCGATTGCCATACCAGTATCCCCGGCATATGGGAAGAAGCTGCACCGGTACGTACTTCGGGTCACAGAGCGCCCACACCGATTCGGATCTAGCACTAAGATTCCCAACCGTTCATAATCTGCCGATGTCTAAACGCAACGTATTGTTTATTCTTGCCGACCAGTTTCGGGCTGATTGTCTTGGGGCGGCGGGGAATCCTTTGATTCGGACGCCAAACTTGGACGCGCTGGCAGCTTCGGGGACGATGTTCACGAATCATTTTGTGCAGACATCTCCTTGTGGGCCGAGTCGTTCGTGTATTTTTTCGGGACGGTATTCGTGTTCGACGCGGTCGATTCGCAATCACACGCCGATGATTGATGGTCACGAAAATGTGGGGATGTGGGCGCGGGAAGCGGGGTACGACGTGGGCGCGTTGGGGTATCACGACTACGCCATCGATCCACGTACTCTGGCGGAGGGCGACGCGCGTAAATCGATGTTGGGGTATGACAATTTTTATCCTGGGTTTGATCGGGTGCTGCATCACGAGCATTGGAGCGATGCGTATTTCGATTCGTTGCGCGCGAAGGGGTATCCGGATGCGTTGTGTGGTCCTGAGATCTGTATTGAGCCGAACGTGCCATCGAATGCCAGGGTTGGTGTCTTGCCGCACCGCTATCCCGCTCATTACAAGCATGAGGATAGCGAGGGGTATTTTGTCGCGAGTCGCGCTGCGGATTATATCGATGAACATAGTGATGGCGGTTGGTTTTTGAGCGTCAATTTTATTAAGCCGCATCCGCCGTATGTTTGTGCGGCACCGTATCATGAGATGTATGACCCCGATGCGATGCCGGCGGCAAACAGGCGACCGAGCGAACTTGAGAACCCACATCCGTATTCGCGAATCGTGTATCAGGCGCAAATGCTACCGGATGAATCGGAATTGCGGCAGACGCAGGCCACGTATTATGGGATGGTGTCAGAAGTTGACGCCTATATTGGCGTGGTTATCGACCGTCTGAAAGCGACGGGACAGTGGGAGAACACGCTCATCGTATTCAGTTCGGATCACGGGGAGTTTTTGGGGGATCATTACCTCATCGAAAAAGCCCACTATTTCGATGAGGCGATGCGAGTCCCACTTATTGTCCGTGACCCGCAAGCGGATCAGGCAGGCGGTCGAATTGATGCGTTTACGGAGTCCATCGACATTGCGCCCACAGTGCTTGAGTACCTTGGCGTGGAAATCCCGAACCGCATCATGGGGTCGAGTGTGTTGTCTGCGGCGCGAACGGGCGCTGCGGATGATGGGAAACGTGAGATTTATTACGAGTACGATTTTCGGGATGCGGGTGATCGTGTGTTGGGGCTGCCGCGTTCGGAATGTTTGCTGTGGGTGGTGCGAGACGATCGGTATAAGTACGTGCAATTCGCACATGAATCACTGCCGCCCATGTTGTTCGACCTTGAGGATGATCCGGGTGAGTATGAAAACATGGCGGCGGACGATTTGAATGCTTCTACTGTCGCCGCGTACGCGCAGCGGCTGTTGCGATGGCGGATGCGTAATGAAGATCAGCGGATGGAGGCGTGGGCAGAGCAGTATCGGTAGCGGCGATGGGACTAAGAGCCTCTAGATGATTATCGACGTCAGTTTTGGGAGTAGGTGACGCGATATATGGAGTGCGGTGGCTTGCCACCGCTATCCCAGGTGAGGTTTGCCTCGCCGAACTCATAATCGAATAGTGCAATGCCACGAGCAAGCTCGTTCAAATAAAGCGCAAGCAAGCTTGCGCACTCCATAAAAGTGCGCCCGGAAGGTCGCAATGTCGCGTCGCTCTAGCGTCGTCGAAGGGCTTTCTCTGGGATTCTAAGAAGACAGACTGTTCCTAGAATCAGTACTAAGCCTACTAGCGCCTCACCGTGTACGGGTAATCCAGGTGGATAGGCTGAACCGAGGGTGTGTTGACTAAGGAAGGCCCAGGCGTGGCGTGCGCCTTCGATATCGTTGCTTTGTCGTCCTACCACGGCGAGCGCCAGAATCCCTAGCGGATAATTGATGCTGGGGATGGTGTGGCCGCCGTTGTTGATGGTGTAGAACATCACCTCCGCCCCTTCGATTCCGCCGTCGTAGCGCGCGCTTGACGCCGTCGTTCCATCCAATAGATCGAGATTCGGGTAGTTGATGACTTCGCTTGGTGTTATTGACGTTCCGTTCCGATTGATCCAGAAGTCGCGCGTCGCGATGGCCGAGGTGACAGTTCCACGCGATGCATCAACGACAAATCCGCCGTCCCACGGCATGAACGTATCCTCGCTGGTTCCATTACAGATGAATGTTGGGACAACGAATGGGAGGCTCGTGCACTCTGACACAGCGGGTTCGTTGGCGATGAAGCATGCGATGGCTGCAATGCGATGGCCAAGTTCATGTGCGAGTCGGTACGACATCATGCCGCCGTTGGACGCGCCAGTTGAATAGACTCGCTGTGTGTCGACGTTAAAGTTGGTGATTCCCCAGTCGACTAGCGCGGAGATGAATCCGACATCATCTGCGCCAGTGGCCGTCGCTCCATCATCGGCACGACAGTCGTTCCAGTTCTGATGTTCTCCGTCGGTCATGCCGTTGTCGGGATCGACCCCGTTGGGAATGATGATGAGGAACTTCTCTTCGTCCGCAATGGTTAGCCATTCCTGAGCCGCACTAGTTCCCGAAATGATTTGATTGTAACTTCGAGTGCCGCCGTGGAGAAGGATGACGAGTGGGGGAGAAGTGCCGATCCCATCCGTTACGTAGTAGTGGAAATAGCGAGTGAGACCGTCATGGGCAATCGTATTCGCAGTAACCAACGTCCCGCTCTGGGGGTGGGCGAACGGGATCCATAAGGCGATCAGCCCTAAACAGATGCCTATAATTACGTATTTCGACATACCGATTCGCAATACACCGGAATCCTTACTAAGGTTACCGTGCAACCGATTTTTTGTGTCGCTATACTGCCAGAGGAAATCGACACTGGTACCTAATTCCGGGAGCTTGTCGCTATGAAACACGCGGGAATCATGGTGTTCGGATTCGGACTCCTTGCGCTCATGGCGCAGGGCCAGGCCTCCGATACGCCCAAATCAGCGGCGGAAGCACTTGCACTAGCAGTCGTGAAAATCGAGCCCGAACTCTCGCCGCAGCGCGAAGTACTACTACGAGTCGGCGCGTTATTCGTTGACGAGCAGTTTGACGCGTTGGAAGCGATTGCAAATGAATACCGGGATACCGAAGAGCGCTGGGATTTTGGCCGCTGGAAGTTGACGACGTTTTACTCCGGGTTAGAGCACGGTAAGGGCATCGTCACTCCAAAAACTAAACCCATGCCATATTTGCAACGGTTCGACCGTTGGATTAAGGCCTACCCGAAATCAGTTACGGCCAGGATTGGATTGGCTCGAGTTCGTCTGGAGTTGGCGTGGCAATCGCGCGGGGGCGGTTGGGCGTCTGACGTTTCCGACCAGGGTTGGGTAGGAATGAAACGCCACTTGGAAGAGGGGTGGAAGACGCTCGAAGAAGCGGAAGCCATCGGCACCGCTGATCCAGATCTCTACTCGCAGTTCATTCAATTCGCGAACGCCCTCAGCAAGAGTTCCTCAGAAATTGGCACTCTCTATGAAAAAGGCATAGAAGTGAATGCGGGGTACCCACCGCTGTACACGTCCCGGGCTTGGTCATTAATGCCCCGCTGGGGAGGACGACCGGGCGAACTCGAAGAGTTTGCGATAAAGGCCGCCGAGGATTCGAGTGCTGTACCAGGCACCGGCGCGTATGTCTGGGTCGCGAACCATATCAGGGGGATGACAGTGACGACTACGTTCGTTCACCGCTTCGATTGGTCGGCGCTGTATTTGGAAGAGGGCTTCGAGGACATCTTGTCAGTCTATCCCGATAGTCGTTGGGTTCAAAACCTGCGCGCACGTCTTTCGGGTTTGGTCGGGGACAAACAGGAAGCTCAGAAGGCTTTCGCCATCATTGGACGCGATTTCGACACTACGGTTTGGCCGGACAAATGGGCCTATGGACGCTGGAAACGTTGGGCGGAGAACGACGCGAAGTGGCCCGCCGGAACTGGTATTCACTACGGCGTGCACTGGGATGATCCCGAGCTTTGCCGTGCCTACCTCGAAGCGGGTGCGGTCATTGACGAGACTGACGAATCCGGATTTACGCCACTTCACTACGCCGCCAAAGTCGGCACAGCAAAGGCGGCAAAATTTCTTATCGACCAGGGTGCCGACGTTAGCGACGGAAAGGCGACGATGATCACGCCGCTACAAACCGCAGCGAGATATGGCCACGTGGATATGGTTAACTTGCTCATAGAATTCGGAGCCGACCCATCACTCCATACCAGGCAGTTGGGATCCACACCGTTGATTGCGGCTGCTGGCCACGGCGAATACAAGGTCGTTAAGATTCTCTTACAACATCCTTCCGTGGACGTGGATGCTCAGGACAAGAAAGGGCGAACGGCGCTCTTCTTTGTGAGTACGCAGGGACGCCTCGCCATGATTAAAGTCCTACTAGAGGCCGGAGCCGATATCAATCATCACACAAAGGCTGGCGAAACCCCGTTATCCGGGGCACGTCGGTACAAGAAGGGGAGGGCCGTGAAGATTCTCGAAGAACACGGCGCGACCCTCTGAACGGAAGACGAGTGCCTGAATCAACACAGACCATCATTATCGGCGGGGGGATAACTGGGCTTTGCACGGCGAATCTGCTGCTGAAGCAGAACTCGGATGCCTCCGTTCTCGTGTTGGAATCCGGGAGCGAACCCGGGGGCACGGCGCGTACTGACCTCGCCGACGGATTTAGTTGCGATTGGGGGCCGAACGGGTTTTTGGATAAAGAGCCGTTGACGCTGGAGTGGATTGATGGTTTGGGGCTCAGTGGTGATCTTATTCGTGCGAACGAGTCCTCTGCAAGACGGTTTATTCATAAATCCGGTGCGCTCGTTGAGATTGTGCCGCCGCCGGGTTTTCTAACCTCGCCGTTGCTTAGTGTGCGGGGACGCGCCAGGCTTCTGTGTGAACCCCTGATCGCCGCCAAGCGGAATGGCGAACCTGAATCGATTTGGTCGTTTGCGGCGCGACGCATTGGGCGGGAAGCGGCGGATACGTTGGTCTCGTGCATGGTATCGGGTGTGTATGGCGGTGATGCGAAAGAGCTGTCGCTTAAACATTGCTTTCCGCGAATGGCGGCGATGGAACGAGAGTATGGTGGATTGTTCAGAGCGTTACGCGCTGCGCGCAAGACGAATTCGGGGGCAAGTCCCATGGGACCATCGGGGACGCTCACTTCCTTTCCGGGAGGAATGGGGGTGCTAACCCGCCGCGCAGCGGATCGTCTGGGTGATCGAATTCGATATGGTGCGACCGCTCAACGCATAGTCCGCAGTGGCACCGGCTATCGCGTCGAGTTGAAGTCCGGGGAATCGATCGATTCGGATCGTGTCGTTGTCGCGGTGCCGTCGTTTGCCGCGGCATCGATGCTATGTGATATGGATGAAGCGCTTTCGTCTTCGTTAGACGAGATTGAATATGCGCCGATCACGGTGCTGAGTGCGGGGTATTCGCGCGAACGGGTTCGCCACGACTTGAACGGGTTCGGTTTCTTGTCGCCGCGCAATCAGGGGTTGCGTGTGTTGGGATCGATTTGGACTTCGTCGGTCTTCCCCGGGCAAGCCGCCGAAGGCCACGTACTTTTCCGATCGATGTATGGCGGCGCGACAGACCCGAAGGCGATCAAACTCACGGACAATGAGCTAGTCGAGTTGTTCAATCGCGAGGTGGCACCGCTCATTCAGGCGGAGTCGGGTCCGGATTTCGTTCGCGCCTTTCGCCATGCTCGGGGAATTCCCCAATACGGACTGGGGCACGGGGCGATTCTCGAGGCGATTGAAGCGGGGGAGGAGCGTAACCCTGGATTGATTTTGGCTGGTAATGCATATCGTGGTATTGGCGTGAACGATTGCGTGGTTTCTGCGCACCGCGCTGTGAATTTACTTAGCTAATCCTTGGGGTATCGAATCTTCTGTTTCGGACTCGATTGGTTCCACACCTGCCGCTTCGCGTAATTCCACGAAGGATTCCGCCACTTCTTCGGCGAGATCGCGCACATCCGGCACGGACTTAACGTCTGCGGAAAAGGCTATATTCAGTTGGCCTTCACAGGACATGGCCGCGCATGCAAGGCCACTAGCGGGAATGACGGGGCCCATCGGATACCGAACCATTAGCTTACTGCCCAGTGAGTAGGTTGGAAATTCCGGTCCCGGCATATTGCTGACGTATAGGTGAAGATTGGGTGACTTTGGGATTTTGGCCGCGAGCCGTTGGTAGGCGGGCCGGCCCGCGAGGCCGAAGATCAGGCGCATGCCGGGCGGTGTAAACGCAGCTTCGAACCCATCGAGCATGACGCGGATTCCGTAACCTACGTTGCACTCTTTCGCTTCGCGCATGGCCTGCGTAACGCCGTGAAGACGTTCCACTGGATTTTCGACGCCAAATGGAACAAGGAGCGGCGCGGATCCCACGTGATTGCCGAGCGGGACGTCCGTCTCTTCGGTGCGAATGTTTGTTGGCACTTGTAATCGCATATATTTTCCTGCGATATCGTGGCCGTTTCGAACGGCGTATTTTTCAAATCCGCCGGCGACGGTGGCGAGTAAGACGTCGTTCACGGTTCCACCGGATTTCGCGCGGATGGCGCGCATTTCTTCTAGGGAAAGGCTCAGCGTACCAAAATGAACCCGTCCGCTGAGTCCGCGATTAAAGGGAAAGCGAATTGTGGGCGAGTTCAGGTAGCGCATGACGAGTCGAAGCGCTTGCCAGAAATGGGGCGATTTCGCGCGGCGTCCGTAGCGGCGTAACCGTTTAGGGATCCCCGCGATTCCCGTGACCGTCGCACGTGCATTGTCTTTTAATGCTCGCAGTATTCGCTCCAAGGCGGTAGCGGGTTTCCTCACGACGGGCAATTCGGGCAGTGGTGTGCCGGGTGCGAGGGGGTCAGGAACGATCCGCTCTACTTCGACGTTTGCCATCATGACTCGCAGTGCGCCCATTCCATCGGTTAGCGCGTGATGAATTTTTGCGAACGATGCGCTGCGACCACCGGATAACCCCTCGATCACATATATGCGCCATAAAGGTCGGTTTGGGTCAAGTCGTTCGTTCGCTAACCGCTCGGTCAATTCCCAGAGTTGCTCTTCCGTGCCTGGTGACTGTAGATGCAAGTGTTGAATGTGATAGTCGACATTGAAATCGGGATCGTATTCCCACGTCGGATGTCCTAACCCAAGCGGGACACGCACAGGCCGCTGTAAGAACTTGGGCACTTCCGGGATTACTTGGAGTGTGCGATGCCGCATGTTTTCGAACGGAACTGGCCCATCGAAGATGCTGAGGCCATAACCCTCGTGACCGGTCAGGTGGTTATCCAGATAAATGAAGGCTGAGTCGTGTCGGCTTAGCCGTTCATTATCGGAGAGCGGAGGATATTTACCGTTGTTCTGTTCTGAGTGCAAACGACTGATCCTAAACGGGTTAACAGATTTATCGACTTCGAGCGATCACCCGTCTCTTGGGATTGGACCGCTGAATAACTGTGTGGGATTTCAGCGGCGCTTAACCAAATCTCTCGACGGAGGCCGACACTTCGGGACTGTCCGAAGATGGGGCAGGGGCTTGATGACTGGATTCTACAAGCCCCTCGAAGGCCTCCATTGTATATCGCATCAGGGTATCAACGCCAGGTTTGACCGTTGCGTCTCCGGTAAAACTGATCTCGAGCCGCTGGTCATAGGTCACCGCCCCGCAGACCATGCGTTGGTTCGGGAGCAGTGGGACGACTACGTGTCGGGTGAGTATTTTGCGTCCAGCGGCATACAACGGCACTTGCGGTCGTGGCACGTTCGTGACGAACATATTTGTTCCCGGGGTGCGTTGCAGGGCAGCCTCCAAACGACGCAACGTGGGGTTGCCGTACAGTTTTTCGACCAAGCAGAGTCCTGGCGGCGTTAGCATCGTTTGCGCGATCTGAATGGCGTGGTGAAATCCCATGGCGAGTTTTAGACGTTTAACCCGGCTCGTCCATTCGACGATAGCGCGCAACCTTTCCCCCGGATCGTCGATATCGAGCGGAACAAGAACTGGAACAGGTGCGGCGAAGTTCCCCATCTCACCGCTCTGATCCGGCATCCGCACGTTTGCTGGCATCTGATACTTGAAGAATTTGCCCGCCGTATTCAGCCCACACTCAGCCGCATAGGACTGAAGGCCACCGGTCACAGCAGCCAGTAGGACATCATTGATCGTGCCGCCGAATCGATTTCTAATCTGGCGGATATACCTGAATTCGAGTGAGCCTTTCGAGAGATCGACTTTGCCTGATGGCGGCCCGCTGAATGGAAAACGCAATGCTGGCGCACGGTTGAACTCGCGCACCACCGCGTACCCCTCGCGAAACCCGGGACTGGCGAGAGCGCGCACGTTTCTCACGACAGATTTGGGAGTTCGCTTGAGCAGGGCGGCGGCATCCACCGTGTTGTCGAACAGCGCGTGCAGAATTGATTGGAGTCTACCCGCAGCGGGTGGTGCTTGAGTTGGGGGCGCCTGATGGATGGGGGCGGCGACTGGAGTTCTATCGAACAAGACATCCGTCATGATCGCGTCGGCGGCACCATCGGCCGTGCAATGGTGGCCCATATTGATGATGGCGGATCGATCGCCTTCGATTCCGTTGATGATGTAGATGGACCACAGGGGCTTTTTCATGTCGAATCCACGATGGAAGACATCGAGGCTTAACGTGTGGGCATCCTGTTCAGTTGCGGGTGGGGAGAGTTGAACGTGATGTAGATGATCATCCAACGCGAAGTCTGGTGCATTGACCCAGGACGGATGCGCAAAATTGAATGGAACGTGCTGAAGGACTTGGCGAAATCGGGGGAGATGGGGAAGTTTCCATTCCAGTTCTGAACGGAATCGGTCGAAATCGATTGCCCCATCTAGAATGGACAAAAAAACGCCGTGGCTTGGGGCCGTGCGAGATTCGAGAAATAGGAATGAAGCGTCTAACGCGCTCAGACGTTCTGGCCGATTCATCTCCGCTACTTCGCTGGTGTCATTGAAGGCGATTCGGACGCAACCTCACTGGGCGTTTCGTCAACCGTTGCGCGAAGTCGATCAAATGCTTCGTGAAGATATTCGATGAGTTTTTCCAGAGGCGGTGTTAGCGTGGGGTCGCCTGCAAACGAGAGCGTGAGGTCGTCGGCATAGGTAATCGCGCTACACAGAAGGCCGACGCGCGGCATCAGCGGCAGTAGAGGACGAACCTGAGTGACTTTCCGGCCGCCCATATACGAAGACACTTCGGGCCAGCGCACGTTGGTCACATACATGTTCATCATTGGCGGCCGCCCGAGTCGTACAACCGTTCGGTTGAGCACGTCCGAGTACATCATGCGCAACACTAACCGTAACATGGGGGCTGGGAGGCGCTGCGTTTTGTTGATGTACTCGACCATTGCTTCAATGACGTTGGCGGCTTTCACGTCCCGCATGTAACCGACGACTTCTCGAATGCGTTGGGCGGGGTCTTCGATTCCAAGCGGCACCAGCGCCGGCAAAAGGGCAACTCGGTTACCCCAGTCATCCTCACTGTTTTGGTTGCGCCGGTTTGCTGCAAGGTGAAGTCGTAAGTACTTCCCGCTGGGGTCCAAGCCTTCTTCGCGGGCGATACGCTCGGTGACTTCGCCGAGCATGGAAATAAAAACGTCGTTGATGGTGCCGCCATAGGCTTTGCGAATGGCGCGTAAGTCTTCGAGGGGGAACGTGGTTGAACGGTGTTGTATCTTGCCGGACAGCATACCGTTGAACCCAAAGCGCACGCCGGGTGCATCTTTGAATTGTTTGAGCAGGGCTTCGCGTCGTTTCAGTTCATCGTCTGGTGCCGTCGTCGGCGCGGCATTCTCAGGTGCCTTGGCCCTCGCGTCCGCCATGGCGAAACGCATTCGCTGCATTCCACTGGGAAGTTCGGGCGCATCTTTGTTCCACTGCGGCGCTTCGCCCGTACGGAGGTTGGGTTCTTGGAAATCAACCAGCGCTGCATAGATTTTGTGACCGCCCGTACCGTCTGTCAAACAATGATGGACTTTGACTACGACGGCGGCTTCGTCATTCTCCAAGCCGTTCACGACGTACAACATCCAAGGCGGCTTCGACATGTCCAGCCGATCTTGCATTGTCTCATCCAAGAACGCATCAAACTCCGCGAGACCGCCCGGCGCGGGGACGCGAACATTTCTAACATGATCTTCTAGACGAAAATCCGGGTCGTCCTCCCACGTCGGATGTCCTAGATTGAACGGAACGGGTAGTATGCGCTGTCTGAAGCGTGGCAAGTATTCGAGACGGTGAGCGAGATCGATCACATACTCATCGAAATCGATGGACCCATCCACGCGGAAGACGCCCGCGATGTCGAACGACACCGTTCTATTCTCCAGATACAACATCGTTGCATCCATAGCCGTTAAGCGATCACGTACCGTCATCCCGATGCCCTCTTCTCATTCATCCGATATGTGCCCCGGATATTTGCGCGGACCAATGGTGACAATTACCCGCCAGTTTGACCGCACCAATTTAGGAACCGTTTCAATCATTGGGGATTTTGTTTTGTTCCTGGCTACTTTGACAGGAAAATTTGCGGAATGGTAGCGTGGAGATCGATCTTAGCGCCTAACGTCGGGCATAATATGAATGTTGCGTCGCGATAGGCGGCGTATTGAGCCCTAACGATGCGAGTTCCGCCGGAGAATGTAACGTGGCCGTCATATCCCAAGAATCGAAGCCGTTCACAGAGGCCAAACCGGATGCAATATCGCGCGAGCCGTTCCTCAATTCGCGCAAGGTGTATATCGAGGGCAGCACGCCTTCCATTCGCGTACCCATGCGTGAGATTTCGCAAGCACCAACGAAGTCTCAGGCCACCCAAGTAGAAACACCCAACGCGCCCATCACCGTCTATGATGCATCGGGGGCTTACACGGATCCTGATGTCGCGATTGATGTCCGCAAGGGACTCGCACCGCTTCGTCTCGATTGGATTCGCGCGCGGGGTGATGTTGAAGAGTTATCGAGCGTCACGTCTGACTATGGGCGAGAACGCCTGGAAGACTCCGCGCTCCAGAACATTCGCTTTCTCGGCACGCGCAAACCGATGCGTGCGAAAGCTGGTGCGCGTGTGACGCAATTGCATTACGCGCGACGCGGCGAAATTACGCCGGAGATGGAATTCATCGCCATTCGCGAGACGATGCGTCTGGAAGAAACGAATGCATGGTTGAAAGAGCATCATCCCGGTCATGCGTTTGGTGCGCAAATGCCGTCGGTGATCACGCCGGAGTATGTGCGAGACGAAGTGGCGCGCGGCCGAGCGATCATTCCTGCGAACATCAATCATCCCGAGATTGAACCGATGATAATTGGTCGTAATTTCCTTGTGAAGATCAATGCGAACATCGGTAATTCGGCCATCACCAGTTCCATTGAAGAAGAAGTGGAGAAGATGGTCTGGGCCACTCGTTGGGGCGCAGACACGGTGATGGATCTGTCGACGGGCGACAACATTCATGAGACTCGCGAGTGGATCGTGCGCAACTCGCCCGCGCCGATTGGCACGGTGCCCATTTACCAGGCGCTGGAAAAGGTTGACGGAAAACCAGAAGACCTTACGTGGGAATTGTTCCGGGACACGCTGATTGAGCAAGCGGAACAGGGCGTTGATTATTTCACCATCCACGCCGGTGTCTTATTGCGCTACATCCCGATGACCGAAAAACGAATCACCGGCATCGTGAGCCGTGGCGGTTCAATCATGGCGAAATGGTGCTTGACCCATCACAAAGAAAACTTTCTCTATACGCATTGGGATGACATTTGCGAGATTTGCGCGGCACACGACATCTCGTTTTCGATTGGCGATGGTTTGCGTCCGGGTTGTATTGCAGATGCGAATGACGAAGCGCAGTTCGGCGAGCTGAAGACACAGGGCGAACTCACCCGCCGTGCTTGGGATTTCGATGTTCAAGTCATGAACGAGGGCCCTGGACACGTGCCGATGAACCTGATCAAGGAAAACATGGACAAGCAACTTGAGTGGTGTGATGAAGCGCCGTTCTACACGCTCGGCCCACTGACGACCGATATCGCGCCGGGCTATGACCACATCACGTCGGCCATCGGCGCGGCGATGATTGGTTGGTATGGCACTGCGTTGCTTTGTTACGTCACGCCGAAGGAACATCTGGGACTCCCAAATAAGGACGATGTCCGCGAAGGGGTCATCACGTACAAGATTGCTGCGCACGCGGCTGATTTGGCCAAAGGCCATGCGGGCGCGCAGATGCGTGATAATGCCATTAGTGCCGCGCGCTTCGAATTTCGATGGGGTGATCAATTCGCGCTAGCGCTGGACCCTGATCGTGCGCAGTCTTTCCATGACGAGACGTTGCCGGCGGAAGGCGCGAAACTCGCGCACTTCTGTTCGATGTGCGGACCGAAATTTTGCTCGATGGAGATCACGCAACAGATTCGCGATTACGCCGCGAAGCTCGGCGTTGATGCATCGGCCGCCCGCGAAAAAGGTATGGAGTCTATGTCGGAGACGTTCCAAGACGAAGGCGGCGAAATTTACGTCTCCAAATAGTCGTGCACGACGATACCGACATGAGTGCTAGGGATGCGTTCTTCAAGGATTCGCGCGACGATGTGACCGGGGGGCCGTTGCACGGTGTGCGCATCTTGGAAGTCGCGACGACGTGGGCGGGTCCGCGCTGCGCTACGATCATGGCTGATTATGGCGCGGATGTAATTAAGATCGAAACGGGAAAGAACCCCGATGTCGCGCGCAGATTAGTTCCGACGATGCCGGAGAGCGGCGTTGGGTACTTGCATTCGACTGTGAATCGCAACAAGCGGTGTGTGACCGTTGATCTACAAATGCCCGAAGGACGCGATGTCCTTCACTTACTAATCAAGACCGCAGACATATTCGTCGAAAATATGACGCCCGGTACGTTGGCTTCGTGGGGTTGCGGTTACGCCGACCTTCGGGAGATCAAGCCTGACATTGTCTATGTATCCATTACCGCGTATGGCCAATACGGACCTTATTCTCATCGTCCTGGTTACGATCCGATAGCGCAATCGCTGACTGGGTTCTGTCATATGAACGCTGCGTCAGAAGATGCGCCGCCAATGAAAGCCCCGATCTTTCTGAGCGATGAACTTGGGAGTCTGCACGGGGCGATGGGTGCGATGGCGGCGCTGCGACATCGCGATGTGACCGGTGAAGGTCAGCACGTCGATGTTTCCCTCGTGGACGCGACGATTGCATCATCCACTGGACTGCATACGATGGCCGCTCAGGGGTTACCCACGCCGCGTTTGGGGAATAGTTATAGCGTTGGGTCTCCTGTGAACGCCTACGAATGTAAGGATGGCTGGGTGTACCTCGCTGTGTTGCTCAATGGGCATTGGCAATCGTTTGCGGAGGCCATGGGGAAACCGGAGTTGGCCGACGACGAACGGTATGCGACTTTGCCCGCACGCATAGCGCATCGCGATGAGCTTGATGCAATGGTATCCGCATGGTGCAAAGCGCAGACCCGCGATGTGGTCACGTCGCTATGCGAAAGCGCCGATGTTCCGTCGGGTCCGATATTGACCCCACAGGAAACGGTGAAGAATGAACACGTTCAAGTGCGGGGCGCGCTTCAATCGGTGACGAACTCAGATGGTATTGAAGAAATATTGCCTGCGCCCGCAGCGAAGTTTTCGCGAACGCCCGTTTCTATACGAACGGCGGCGGAACAGGTCGGCCAGTCGACAGATGAAGTACTGGGTGAAATCGGATTGAATGAACAGCAGATTAAGACGCTCCGCGATTCCGGTGTAATCGTCTAACGTCAGCATGAAACAGGAGAATCATCTACCGTGACTGAATTGTGTAGCGATTGCAGCGTAGAAGAAATCAACGAAAAGCGAGACGCGGGCGAAGACCTCTTCCTCCTAGACGTACGTACTGCGCAGGAACTCGACATTGCGAAACTGGATTTCGCCGATCACATCCCCATGGATGAAATCCAAGCACGCATCGGCGAACTCGAATCCCGCCGCGACCAAGAAATCATCGTGATGTGCCACCATGGCGGTCGGTCGGCACATGTGCAAGGATTTCTGATTAACGCTGGCTTCAAAAACGTCCGCAACCTCGTCGGCGGCATCGATGTGTACGCCAGCCGGATCGACACGTCACTGAGTCGATACTAGCCTGTCGCCGCGTACCCGTTGGGCCCGCTCAAGATCCTGGATCTGGACCCTAACAGTGCAGATTCTGGATACCGGATTCTTCTTCGACTCCGACAAATCCTCGACAGACCATACCGTGCATGGACTTACGCCTATGCACCTTCATTGGCAAGCCTCTTGCTCCTCCCGTAAGCAGCGCACGACACATCGTCGTGCCGATATCGGAGGGTCGTATGATGGTAGAACTGTTCGGATTTGTCCTGAATTTAATCGGCGTTCAATCACAGAGCGCTCCAACCGGATGCACAAGCGCGAGCCCAAACTTCCCATGTCACGTGAATCCCTGGGGCATCATGGGCTGGTTCTTCTATTTCGGAGAATAGTGGACTTTCAGTTCACCTACGCCGAGAGTCCCACGTCGCTCCTGTTTGTAACAGGAGTAAAAGACAGAACAACGATTCCGCGCTCATCTACGGCACGTTCAATCTGTGTTTATCCGTGTCTATCTGTGGCTAATAAAGCGAACAACATACCCCCTCTAAGTAGAAAAGCCTCTTTCATCAATCAGATCGCCGGAGTCGCCTTTGCTTCGCGGCTAACAAGGTGCCTTGCAAGACTCATTTTAGACGGGATGGACAGGATGGAACTGCGCGATTCATCTGCGAGAATCTGCGTCATCTGCGGATGAAGTGCTTGGTATCTTTGCAGCTTTCCAGCAGCCCGCGAAGCCGATGCGTCGGCAGTTGCGTGACTCTAGATCGGTTTTAGACTACTCGATGTTCACTGACACGAAACACATCCATACAAATTCATCTAGGACAACAGTGACGTTACTTGTTAAAGTCAAAAATCATACACCATATTTTGATCTCCGATCCCAGTTCTTTGGCGCTCGGAATTGCGGAAGATAGTACGATGTACCCCATTAAGTCGTCATATGGATGTCCGGGCCGGGTTCCGGCCCCGGGGTTGTCGCGTTGCCAACTAAGAATCACCTCCAGTGCCGGATCAATATTTCCCTGGTTCCAATCTTCGCTATGCCCGCCATCATCCCATTCAAATCCCCAAAAGTTGAACTCTTTTCCGTTGATGGCAACCAATTGATTCAGGCTGGTTCCAAGGGTAATACCCTGTGACGTCTTCCAATTTGTTCGATCGCCGTACATCGTAATTTTGCTTAGTTTTCGATATTCCTGGCCGACCTGCCATTCTACAATCAGCTCGTTTTCGGTGTCTGGAAATACGAGATTCCCTGGAACCGTATCGTCTGTACCCTCAGCTCCTACCCCTATATCGCTTCGCACCACGTTTTCCTGTCCGTAGAAGTTGATGAGGTCTTCTTCAGTTGCATTCGCCGTGATCGACCCCACATGCTTGCCGGGGACACATATCCAATTGGTCGTTTCTGAATTCGATTCCGTTTCTTCGATTTCGGCTGTATGGCGGGTCGCATTGGAGACATCAAGAGACGGGGGGAGCTTACACAGTGTCGTTGTGAGGAGTAGTGCGAGACCGAGCGCTATGGTAAATCGGGTACACGGGTTTTGCATCACAGCCTTCCCCACTTAGAGCGGTTTAAGTCTTTTCGTATGACTAAACATCCCCCTTGATCCCCCTTCGAAGGGGGATCAAGGGGGATGTACGAATCAACTCAAGTTGCTCCTGCTGATCATCAGCAAAGCGAGTGGTGCCCGATGCACCCCAAGCCGTCTGACTACTAGAAACTATACACCGTCCATAGGCAAGTCAAATGCGGAGCTGGGGTATTTAAATAGAGACAAATGGTTATTCGTCCCTATCTATCCCTATTTGTCCGGATCCAGTGTCCAATATTTCTTCGATGTATGAATGGAAGACTAGAATTGGAATGAGCAACACCAGGTAGAAGAACAAAAGGATAGCAACTAACCATGCGATGCTCCGAAATTGAGCATTACCGCTTCGAATAAGCATCACCAGGAGTGCTGCGAGCACGAGAACTTGGAAAAGAACTAGAAATCCAAGCATAGCGGTCACGCCAAAATGGAGATTAAGGAAATACAGGCAACCAAAGATAAGATTCATCGCGAATAGTAGCCAAATGTCTAGTTTCGTAGCGAGACTTCGCACCTGACTTGGTTGAGGCCGCTCGATTTCGTGGATTTGTGGATTTGACGCCATAAGACGTTTAGCAACACAGTCGAGATTCTCAAACCCGGTCAAGTAAAGACTTCCTCGCGATCGTCGCGCAACGAGCGAATGCACAAGGTGCGTCGAATCCACTCGCAACTCAATTACTTGAATGGAATTCGTGGGATAGGGATATCTGAAGCCAAACATTCTGAGCGTCAATAGCTCGTCGGTGATTTGAAGACTGATTTGGCTAAACAAATGTCGGAGCAGATGATATGCTGCTAGGAATCCAGCGAGAAACAACACACTGAAAAGTACTGAGGTTGGAAGTTCCGGAAGTACGGGCTGGTCCTCTATTAGTCGCCCGATCACGATCACCTCAATGGCTAAGACAGAAGCGACAAGAACACATCGTAAGCTTAGAATTGAGGCATGCTCTTCGCGGAGACAAAACTCTTTCGCCTCCGTTGGAATGGTTTGCTGAATGTTTGACACTTTCAAGCCGCCAGTTTTTCGGTATCAAGCAATGATGGCAACATCATCAAAAATGCGTTAGCGCTTCGTGGCTAGGTCGACCACCCAGATGTTTCGGAACTGCACCCGATTTTTGTGGGCTTGTAGTCGGATGATGTCCGGCTTTGCTGGTGGTGCCTTCGGTTTTTTCTTTGCATCGCCGGATGTGCCTCGCGGCATTTCGATGTCCGTTTGCACGGGGACGCCGTTATGCACGACCGTCATCCGCGGGTTTTCAATGAGGTTGCCCTTTTTGTCATGGCGGGCCGAGCGAAATTCGATGTCGTAGGTCTGCCATTGCAGGGGCGGTGCGCACATGTTCACTCTGGGCGCGGAAATCTGATAGATCGCGCCGCACTCGTTCCAATAACCGGGGAGGCCATAGCTGTCCAGGACCTGCACTTCGAAGTAGCGTTGTAAGAATACGCCGCTGTTTCCCCGTTCTTGGCCACGTTTCTCTGGCATGAACGGTAGCCGGAATTCGATGTGAAGCCGTACGTCGGAAAACTTCCGCTCTGTCTCCATGTAGCCAACGTCAGGATGCGCCTGCAACACACCGCCCGGCATCATCTCCCATGTTTTCCCACTCTTCGCTTGCTGCCATTCGTCCAAATCAGATCCGTCGAATAAGACAATCGCGTTCTTCGGCGGTTTTATGCCGAGCGTGTCCGATTCCAGCGTGTACCGCTCTAGCGAAAACTCGCCGGGCTTCGCACCACGGCGCCCGCCTGTAAACGATTCCCCCTGAATCGTGCCGAAGTATTCGCCGTCATCAAAGATCAACGCATCGCCATGCTCTTGCGCTGCGACTTTCTTGAAGAGCGGTGCGCGCGCATACAGCTTACGCGTCAACACGATTTCATAAGTTCCCTGACCCAACGCAATCACCTGCGCACCGATCCAAGGATGCTTGACCTCCCCAATACTCCAAAGGCCTTCCCAATCCCCCGCAAACGGACCAATCGACTCAGGATACAGCGCAGGCTTTTCTTCCTCCGCAGCACCGGCAGAAAGGGCCAAGAGTAGTAACAGCGAAATTGCAGACCTAATCATAATGTTTCCAAATCCTTTACGTGGTCCAAGTTGTTGGCGAGCTCGCGTGCCAAGGCCATTCCGATTCCAACAGACACGCAACTCGAAATACAAGATCGCCCCACTTGACCCAAGTATCCAGGCTTTGGCCCTGATTGGGCTCAGGGTGGGACTCTTTATCTGAGCATGTAGATTCCGGCAATTGAGTTACCATGCGTTTTCGCAGATGTGACCAGGACGTAGACAGAGTGACCAACTGGGAGGGCTAAATCATGTTTCCACGTATCGCGTTATTCACAACGTTAATCCTATCGCTGGTACTCCTGCCCGGCTGTCCGGGTGCGGCGGCGGTGGTGGTCGGTACTTGGACAATCACGATTAATGGCGTCACCAGCGCTGATCTGACTATCCAAGCAGACGGCACGGCTGTATCTATACCGCTTACGGGCACGTTCACATGGAATCTTGACGGGACGCGGGTCTTGCTGGAGCAGGTGCATCCTCACTTTAGTCGCGTGTGGTCCGCCGAGCTTACATCGGATACCACAATGGACGGTGCAAATGTCCTATGGAAAGGCAGCACATCTGTTAGCACGGTTGGCGATTCGCAAACATTCACAGGCGTGAAGACATGACCGGCCTCACTCGGAGCATGATGGGTGAACATCAGTGAACGGTTCGTTCCGAAGCGAGAGCAACATTGTGAAGCGGACTCTAATACTATCTTTCTGCATCTTCGCGAGTTTTGGTTGCCGCTCGATGAGCCAGAAACCACATGTTCCAACGGAACCATTCTCTGGTGTCTGGGCGTGTGATTCTAGGGTCGTGGGAACGGGCAGTGAAGATGGAAGCCCGCCTGCAACCATCCGAATTGAGTTCAGGATACAAGAGAATGGAACGGTGCTGGGCCACGTCGGCGAGGCTGTAATGAGGGGCTTCGTATTTCAGCGTAATCGGGGAAACGTTGGCCGCTGGCTCAATATCAAGACGGACTACATTATTCATCACGGTGCCCTCGAAGGCGCAATATACGAAGGAGACTCAGCGGAGGAGAAAGAGTTCGCATTCCCGTTCAATGTGCAAGATGGCAAACTGACCGGAACTATCATGCGCATTGAGGGGATGAAATATCCTTGGCCCCTGACTCCGCAACTTCTCCTTATGCGGACGGACAAGGATGGCCGCTGAAAGATGGGCGACCAGCATTGGGCGGCGGTTTCGCGAAACTCGTGACCAACTTCGCGCGTCCAATACTCAACGAGTTGTAGACGAGCCTACGCAAGGAATTACAACACCAGGAGGATTTAAGATGAAACACATCAAGACGTTATCGAGTTCGATGCCGAAACAAGCTGGAGCTGTGGAACCGAGCAAGAAATGTACGAAGAAAGGCAAGGGCTGCCCCACCTGGAGTTGACCGTCATCTCGTTCCCACGGTCCTCGAAACTGTCTCAAAAGCCGTTTGCCGCGATGTATGATTTGGTGTGAGTCGCGTTGAGGGTCGTTTTTCGAATTCGTTCGCGTTCATGAATGGTTATCGTGTTTATGAAGTGGGCTGTTTTTCGTAGGTTCGTCTGTATTTTGGTGGGAGCCGGTGCTGGGTACTGGGTTGTTTTCCAGTATCGGTAGAGCTTGCGCAGGTTGATGGTTGTGCAGAGCATGGCCCATTGGGTTTTGGCGTTGTCTAAGCCGAAACTGGTCCATCGACGAAATGCGTTCGCTTCTTTTATCCATGCGAATACAGGTTCGATGATGGCCTTTCGTCTTTGGATCAGTGCGCGAATTTCGGGGGCTTGGCGAATACGTTCTTGTTGTTCTCGAAATGCGTGGTACTTGTGCCGGTTGATGGTGCGGCCGTTTTTGTTGCGTGTGCATTGTGCGGCGGTGGGGCAGGTCTTGCTACATCGGCATTGGTAAACGCGCACGGGCGGGCGGTTGCCGACGGGTTTGCGGGTGGTGCTGTAGCAAAGAGTTTGACGTTGGGGGCAGACGTAGCAGTCGCGCTGTTCATCGTAGTGGAACTGGCTTTTGTCGTAGGGATTGGATTCGTCTCGCTCGCGGCCGTGGGGTGGAAGGACGACGTTGTGCCCTTGGTTGTGCGCCAGTAGGTGTTGTTCGGTGTTGCGGTATCCGTTGTCGGCAAGGGTCGTTTGGGCCGCCTCGCCGGTATGCTCACGCGCTTGCTCGAGCATCGGCAGCAGTTGAGCATTGTCGTTCGCGTCGTTCACGACTTCTTGGGCGACAAGAATTCCGTCGGAGGCGTCCACCGTCGCTTGTGCGTTATACGACCACTGAAGTCGGCCATCGTTTTTCATCAGGCGCGCGTCGGGTTCATCGGGTTGCAGGTGTTCCTGGCCCTGCTCTGCCAAGGACGCCAACGCCAACTCAATGGCGGCATTGCGCGCATGAGCGTCTTGCAACGATTGGGGTAATGCGTCGGGGGCCGCCTCGCCACTCGTGGACGCTAAGGTGGTCTCCATCGCTGCGATGGACGCGGTGATCTCCTCGTGCAGTGTCTCCAACTCCTGTTTGTGAATCGCGCTACGTCGGGATGCACGCACAGTGATCTTCGTCCCATCGAGCGCGTGGACCACCAGACCCACCAGACCCATCTGGCGTGCCACCAGCACCGTTTGGCGGAACACACCCCGCAGCGCCACCTTGTGGTCCCGCCAAAACCGCCAAAGCGTATTATGGTCCGGCGTGTGCATCCCCGTCAGCCAGAGCAGCGGCATGTGTGTACGGCACGCATGCTCCAGTTTGCGCGGCGAGCGAATCTTCTCCAAATACCCGTACAACCAAACCGTCAGCAACAGTTCCAGTGCATAGTGCGGACGTCCTTCAAGCCCGGGGCTCTCCACAAAACCCAACATTTCCAGGTCAAGATGCCCAACGAAATCACGAAGAAACCGCGCAGGATGATCCGCCGGTACCCAATCCTCCAACGCAGGAGGTAACAAAAACTGTTGGCTGTGATCCGCATGAATCGATTTACTCATAAGACCCCCAAATCCCCCCAAGACCTAAGTAACATACAATCAACCAATCGTCAATAGAGTTTTGAGACAGTTTCGTCCTCCGTGGTAATGCATAACCCTGACGTTTGTCTCTTTCCAAGCCTCAATCGGTAGTCTGTCCGTGGATTTCACTGTTCGTGACCCGAATATCCGCTCGGGTTTCGTTTGTTCCGTCCATAGCCGTGGAGAGTACGTCCCAGTTGCGGCGGGTCAGCTCGGAACCTTGGTGTTCCATATGCGTTATCAGTGGGCTGATCATCGTCACGTCTGCGGTGACGCCGTCCACGTTGACCTGTTTTACGTGTTGGACACGCAGTAGGAAGCCTGCGCACAAATCGCGAATGTAAGTTCGGATGGGCCAGAGGATGAACGCGAGTAACACCACGATCACGAAACCGCCGGCGAAACCGGAGATGCCAACGAGTAAACCCATCGCCAGTATGATGGTGAAGATGACCAGGACGAGGCTGATCTGGTGCCCTAGCTCCTGGTTGCTCGTTCCATCACTGTTAATACCTTCTGCGTGAGATCGAGCCCAGGCGACGCCCAGGTACCCCAACGCGAATACGATTAGAGCGGTGAGAAAACGTGCACAAACTTGCCACGCGGGGACCACGAGTCCTTCTAACGCTGAGATGTTGAAAAGTGCAGCGATCGCCACGGGGATCATCAAGAAGAACGCGGCGTAAATGACGACACAAAGCGCTTTGGCGATCGTTTCGGCGAACGATCCACCTGCGCGGGAGCTGCCCGGGAACAACGAATTCATCTCGGACTCGACCCAAGGTGTGCGCAGCAGGTCATACAACGTGTGCGAGAGCCATCCGCTAATTAGCAGAATGGGAAATACGATTAACGCCAATTCCCAGCTGTGCACGATGATGACCCGAAGCGACTCGGCGGCTTCGGGCGCATCGTGGAGGATCATGATCCGCCAAAGTGCGCCCCCGCAAATGGATAGCGAAACTGACCAGGACGCTACTCGGGTTAGCGCTGAGACTTCACTCACCGTCTTCGCGGGCTGAAGTCTTTCCGACCGCGCCTCACTGGTAACGGAGGATTCCGAATGCGCCCACGGAAACCGCAAATAGGTGTCGACACCTTTAGTGACGAGGAATCGACGGACAAGGAAGCCTGCTAGTAGGGCCGCGACTAGGGCTGCCAGCGCAATCCCTCCGTCTCGCAGTCCGACTTGAGATAGTTCGTCCAGCTCGTTCCACCATTCCTCAGCCGATTCCATTTCGCTTCCCTTTCATAGACCGTGAGGTTGAAAATTTTCTTTTGTGGGTGCATTTCAATACTAGGCGTGGCACATAGCCACGTCAACGTGAACGCGAGCTAGAGCTTTGTTGTACTGATTCGTACGATTTTTGCCATTTCCCTATCCCATCTGCCATGCTCATGGGTCGGATCAAAGGCGAAAAATGTTTCAAATTGGCGACATAACACTCGATAAACCACTGGCGCTTGCCCCTATGGAAGATGTTACGGATATTCCGTTTCGAATTATGGGCAAGCGTTTGGGGGCTGATCTGCTTTACACGGAGTTCACGAATTGTGAGGGGCTTATTCGCGATGTGAAGAAGTCGTTGGCGAAGATTCAGGTGGTGGATGAGGAACGTCCGGTGGCTGTGCAGATTTATGGGGCTGCGGATCAGTCGATGGAACGTGCGGCGGCGGTGGCTGAAGCGGCGAACCCGGATTTCATTGATATCAATTGTGGGTGTTGGGTGAAGAAGGTGGCGTTGCGCGAGGCGGGGGCTGGGCTGCTGCGTGACATTAAGAAGTTTGAGTCGATTGTTCAGTCGGTTATTCGGGGGACGAGTTTGCCGGTGACTGTCAAGACGCGGTTGGGTTGGGATGCGGATAGCATCGTGATCCTGGATGTCGCGCGGATGCTGGAGCAGTTGGGCGTTCAGTGTTTATCCGTCCATTGCCGGACGCGTAGTCAGGCCCACCAGGGCGATGCGGATTGGTCGTGGCTTGAGAAGCTGAAGAACACGGTGTCGATGCCGATTATCGGCAATGGCGACGTGACGGAAGCGGCTGATGTGGTCCGTATGTTCGAAACAGGATGTGACGGTGTGATGATTGGGCGCGGCGCTATTGGTCGGCCTTGGTTGTTTCGTGAAGCGAAACGGCTGATGGAAACGGGTGATGCGGGACCGGCGATCACGATTCAGGAACGGGTCGACCTGTGTATCGAGCACTTGCGCCTGGCGGATGAACACAAGCCGGGTCGCCGCGCGCTTTTTGCATTTCGTAAGCATTACGCTGGATACCTGAAGGGGTTGCCGCATATTGCAAAATTGCGTGCGGAGTTGATGCAGCTCGAAGAGCTTGAGCCCATCGAAGCGTGCTTGCAGCGGTATGCGGATTCTCACGCGGTCGAAAGTGTCGCCTAGAATTGTTCGGGTTTGTTTTCGCGATTTGCCGACCTTCAACAGCTGCGAGACGACACGACATACTTTTTCAACGTCATGTCCGCCTAGCAATTCACGAAGTGAATGCGGTGCCGTCAAGTGAGAGGGCGTGATCGACCCGCAAACTTCTGGATTTCCGCCTTCGCGGGAATGGCGGATAGAGGTGAAGGAAAGGCACACTTGAGTGCGTGTACTCTTGAGAAGGTCTGATTTCTAGGGAGGCAGCGGGATGTTGTTGCGGGGTCATTGAACGCTACAGCAAATAAATCCAAGCCACGGAAACGGGGGAGAGGTATGCTGCTGTCGGCTGCGAAAATCCTGATCGTCGCTTACGTCTCAACCTGCGTGATCGTGTTTATTTTTCAGCGCTCACTGCTGTTTGCCCGTGGCGGCGACATCTTTCGCGATCCCAGTTCGATGGGGTGGTCGTTCAGCGAAGTTTGGCTGGAACATGAGTTGGGTAGGGCCCACGCCTGGCATATTCATACGGATGACGCGCGGGGCACGGTCATCTTTTCACATGGGAATGCTGGCACAATCGCCGACCGCCTCGAATCGGTTGAAGACTTCGTGTGGCTGGGATTCGATGTCTTGATTTACGATTACGGGGGATACGGTAAGAGTGACGGCAAGCCGTCTGAGTCCCGTTGCTATGCAGACATCCGGGCTGCATGGGATTTCGTCGTTGGCGATGTGGGTGTGGAACCGTCGGATATCGTTCTGTTCGGTCGGTCGCTCGGGGCTGGACCTACGTCATGGCTCGCCACGCAAGTGAAGCCCGCCGCAGTAATCCTTGAGAGTCCGTTTTTCTCTGTGCCTCAAATTGCGCAGGAACGGTTCCCATTTTTGCCCGCGCGTTGGCTAACCCGTGACCGGTTTGATTCAGGTAGTCGTGTCGATGAAATTGAGGTGCCACTGCTGGTGATTCACAGTCGCGATGACGAATTGATTCCCTATCATCACGGAGAACAACTCTTCGCTGAAGCGACGGAACCGAAACAGTTCCTTGCGATCAACGGTGGCCACAACGACGGTTGGTATACATCAAGAGAGAAGTATCGCGCGGCGATCTCTGAATTCGTTGATCATGCCGTCCGTCGTCGTTAAGAAAAAGCGGCGCGATGACCTTTCGGCCACCGCGCCGCTGTAAGGCTAATCTGGATGTTAAGGCAAGCTGGACTGTGCCGCGCAACGTTTGATGGCCGCCGCATCTTTGTTCGAGATTGCGCCATCTTTCTTCAATGCGTTCACGAGTTTCGCGACATTGCTCACAAACTGACCGTGATTTTTCGCATCGCTGGCGATTGCTGCAATGTAATCGGAAATCGTGCAACCATCCGCGAATAACGCATTGGCTACACCGCTGTCACAGCCGTCGATGACGACTGAGGCGCTAAGATCGGAATTTGGACAGGCGTCTTCACCATCCGGTACACCGTCGCCGTCCGCATCGTCATTCGGAACTTCGGTGACTTCGAAATTGTAGGTGGTGTTCATCCCGTTGAAGCCAATCGTGAGGGCATCCACGTTGCCGTCGAAGCCGTTTGTCCAGGGGCCACCAGCCTTGAGAATTGTGGCACCGATTGAAGGGCGAATGCGGGCATTCGGAAAGTCGGTTAACACTTGAGCAAATGAGCATGGCGCATTTTGGGGACATGTCTGCGCTGCGGGCGCATTGTTCACGATGGGTGTTCCGGTCATCCACCAATTGCCGTTCAGCGCATCCCATTGCTGCCAGATATTTTTTTGCACAGCACCTTGTGCTGGATTGTTGACCGGTTCGAACACGAGTCGTCCCTGAAAAGAGGAATCTGAATCCGTCGAATCGTAGTCCACATCAAACTGTAATGAAATGGCTAGATTGTCCGCGCCCGGCGAACTCGCTTTTTGAAAGGTCCAATAGTTCAGATTATCGACAAACTTTAGTGGTAGACCCGCGAGTGTGAGCGTGCCGACAAGCATTCGTCCTGTCCCATCAACTTGTAAATTGACGCTCGCCACACCTAGCGGTGGCACCGCTGGGCCGTTTTCCAGAAAGGCCGTACCATTTGGAATCTCTTCGAAAAAGCCCCACCCGTTTGCATTGTCCAGGGAGACAATGATGGTTTGATCCGCGGCGGATGCAACACCGCCCAGCGTGATCGCGAGTACGGTAAGGATTAAGACGCGCAATGGTTTAAACTGTTTCCCCCTTAGAACGTTCATATCGGTTCCCTCCAAAGTGTTCCATGCCCCCACTTCACTCCCTACGTAAAAAGTTTACAGGGCGGGGCGAGATAAGGCAAGGATTGGTCTGTAATGCGGTCTGGCCGACAGGAATCTGGCGATTTGGAGGGGGTGACGGACTTCAGATTGCGAATTGTGTTAAATGGTAATCAGCCGCGATTCGCATACCGCCGAAAAACTGGCAGATCGAATGCCAAAACGCCAAGAGCGCCAATAATAATACTGGGAATCGTCCAGGTGCTTTCCCAATGTGGGAGTACGAAAAAGCCCATAAGAAAGACCCCAGCGAACGCAGAGCGTAGAACAGTCATCATCGGCAATCGAGTAGGGGTTGCGTTTTCGGGCACGATTCGCACGAGCCCAAGTGCAAAGATCAGACCGATGCCAGCAAAAGCGCTCATGAGCAAGAGAGTCTCCGTACTGAATCCACGGAATGGTTCTGACTGGACTAGGACTTGGGCTTGTTCGAGGTTAACGATTCCAGGTCCATAGAGCATCACGCCGAAGGCAGCAGACTTTACTCGGTCTTCTCGTTCGTTCCAAAAGTTGCCCTCTGCGGTGAAGAGTGGGGGTTCGGCTAGTTTCAGTTCACTGAAGTTCTTGGGTGTAGCGGTGGATACGGAATCGCCCGACGTATAGTCGATTTGAAGACCGGGTTGGACGTAGTTCGCCGCGAGTTCGGAGGTGAACGTCATTCGATAGCGGATTTCGCCGTCGGTAAATTTTGACGCGGGCAACTGAAACAGCGGAACCCAGACGTGTCCTTCAGACGTGTTGGTCACGCGGACTACGGGGACGCCGTTGTCCGGATTGATCATTGTGGTGACTGACACACCCTCGGGAATCGACACGTCGTTGATCCGCAGATCAGCAGCATTGAACGAGCCTACGATCTCCGGAATGGGGACCGCTCCCATCGAGAGTGCCGCCACGAATATCGCAGCCGAAATTCGCACGTAGCACAACCTCTCCGCCAAGAGAACGTGCACCATAACGGATGGGGAGCGATATGTAAAGAGTTAATTGAAGCTCAATGTCTACAATGAGTTACGTCGCTTGAGCGCGAGCAGGAGAAACCCGAGGATCGATAGCGCAAATACGGTGACTGAGACGATTGTTCCGATGCGGACCCGTTTGGGTTTGAACTCAAAGACCACGTCATGACTTCCGCTATCGAGCGTTATCGCCATGAAGGCATCGTTGGCGCGAATGATTTCCGCAGGCGATTGATCGACGGTGGCGGTCCATCCGGGGTAGAACGATTCGTTGAAGACCAATATGCGTGGTTCGCTCAGTGGACTAACGTTCACGTGCACGGCATTCGCTGATCGGCTAGCGATAGAAATTAGCGAATTTTCATCGGATTCATCCGTGACGTATTCCATTCGTGTTAGTTCGCCGGTCGGACCGGAGGGATCCATTAGCAAGATAAGTTCGAGGTCGAACGTTTGGACATCAGGTAGCAAGATTTCCGCGACTCCGCTCGAGTTGTTATTTGCTTCGACCGTGGTAGTGAGCAGGAAGTGTTTGCGATTGGTTTCTCGTTCAATCAGTGAGCCGAGAATGGTTGTCGTCTGTTCGGAGTCGAGGGATACACGCAGCGCACTGTGCTTACCCGGATGTCGCATCCCCTCGATTCGGTATTGTGTCGCACGTTTTCCGAACTGGTTTGTTTCTGGTGGTGTCATCAGCGCGGAGAGTTGTTCGTGACTCATGGCCACAGTGATTGTCTGATTCGCGGATATGGATTGTTGTCTTGTTTGTTCTCGCGGTATTTCCGGAATCACTGTGCCGAGAGAATTGCTGAGAAACACCGTTGTTGTTGGGGGAAATGGCTGTTGCTTGTCCGGTAGCGGAGCAATGACTGCTTGTCGAGCGAGCCAGAATGGGCGTTTGAGGAAGAGATTTCCACGCGGATTACTTTGCACGACTTCCAACTGGAGCCACCAGGTGTAGCGGTCCTCCATGCCCGGTGGGCATACGGCCTTATAGGTCTCCTCGATGAACAGTGGGTTGTATCCGTTGATGACGGCGTGCATGTCGTAAAGATTGGTGTTGGGCGTGTAGGTAGCGCCTCGTCTGTTGTCGCTCCAGAACGGTTGTGAATCCTTTAACGAGTCGATTTCGAATGGCGGTGATCCCCATTTGTCTATCAGATGAGGAATGAATGCTGGCGTCCAAACGACGGCCTCTGCGAGAACGAGGACAACGGACGCTGCACAGGCTGTCTTCTTCAAGCGTTGAACAGAAGCTGCAGCTAGTACACAACAAAGCAAACCGGGAACGACGATCGCGGTCGTCGAGGGCTGTAGTGCGAGTTCGTCCAAATTCGCGAACGCAACACCGTACGCGGCTACGCCAATCACAAGAACAGGAATGCGCGCGGCGAATCGGGTTGATGCGCTTAGCAGCGCATCTGATCCCATTCCCGCGAGCATTGCCAATGGTAAGCACGCGATGAAGCATGCGTAGTCGGGGTATACGACTCGAAATGGGGTCAGGAACGCTGTGATCGTCGCGACCGGCATCGGCGGCCCGATTGCGCAGTCGACGAAGGCATACAGAATCACCCCGTATATAAGGGCGATTCGCCTTTTCGGATGCCAGGCCGCTGCGAGTGCGAGGAGTAGCGCTGCGGTCCCCGCGATTTTGAGCGATGAATTTTCTAGGCCGGGGTAGATGAGAAATGATCGGGTGATGCGCGCCGGTGTGTAATCATTTTTCACGTAATCCTCGACACTGAGTTCGCGTCCTTTTTGACGCGCGCTCAATTCGGCGTATTCCTGCGCAGGTAGGAGTGATGCCGTGGCCAGTCCGCCGCCGATTCCGAGTATGAGGACGAAGGGGACGACCATGCGGACTAATCGGGAGGGCCGGAGTGACTCCGAATTGGCGGGGGCCGTCATGTGCTGAAGGACATAGAATATAAACAGGGCAATTGCTGAGTAGATGATGAGCTGCGGGAAGCCCGCGAGCGCGATGAGGCCAAAGATCATTCCGGTAGCAATCGCTGCGCGATACCGAGCTCTCTTATCTTGGGCAGCGTGTATCGCCGTTGAAGCCAGTAATAGCCATGGTAGCCAGGCGATCGTTGGGATGAATATTGGGTGTCGTATAAGACGTTCGACATATTGGCTACTGGTTGCGAAAACGATGGCTGCGCAGCATGCACCGATCCAATGGATACCGTGCTTGCGCGCCAATGCTGCAACGCCGAGTGCCCCGATGAAAACATGAATGAGGATGAGAATGGCGAATCCGACGTGTGTTCGCAGCGGGGTTGGGTTGAAAGTTAGGGCGCTGCGAATGAGGTTTGGCGGGTAAAAGAGGAGGTTTTGAGGATTCGCGGCGAAGGGTTGCCCGCACATCGTTAAGGGGTCCCATAGCGGGAATTCACCGTCGTGGATGCGGTGATCCGTAAAATAGAGCCAAGGGCCATAGGCCATAAACACGTCCCACGCGCCGAGGAGTCCGCTGCCGTCTGGCTGAGCGGCGAGTGGCCGATACGTGACCAAGCAGGCAAACAGGATCGCCCCGAGAACAACTATCCAACACAAGACTAAACGTCGGTTTGTTTTCATGAGATCACTATCGGGGCGCGTCATCGCGTTGAATGGTGAAGCGGTCGGTTGCGGTTGGTGCGGCAGGATAGCACAGCGAAAGCGCGTATTTAGAACAGATTGAGCGCGACGGATCGTTGCGGACCATTTCAGGTCGTTGGTATCATCCGCGCTACCGTCCTGGAGTTGGCTCACTTTGCTTTTCAATAGTTGGGAATTCGCAGCGTTTTTCGTCGTCGTGCTGACGCTGTATTACGCACTAGCGCATCGTTGGCAAAACGTATTGCTCTTGCTCGCGAGCTACGCATTCTACGGGGCGTGGGATTGGCGATTTCTCGCGTTGCTCTGGACATCGACCGTGGTCGATTTCATCGCCGCCCACAAGCTTGACCGTGCCGAAACGAAGCGTGCACGGCGCGGGTGGCTTGGTGTCAGTCTTGCCACCAATCTCGGCATTCTCGGGTTTTTCAAATATTTCAATTTCTTTCTTGATTCTGCGGTGGACGGGCTCGACGCAATCGGCGTTCGGGCCGATGTCGCCGTGCTTCAAGTGGTATTGCCGGTTGGTATCAGTTTTTATACGTTTCAGACGCTCGCCTATACTATCGATGTCTACCGTGGCGAACAGAAGCCTACGCGAAATTGGGTGGCATTTGCATTGTATGTAGCCTACTTTCCGCAGTTGGTCGCCGGTCCCATTGAACGTGCTAAACGTTTGCTGCCGCAATTGGAATCACCACGGCGCGTGACGAATGATGACCTATCCGCTGGCGCGCAGTTACTACTCTGGGGTTATGTAAAGAAAGTAGTCATCGGCGATTCGCTCGCCCGGTATGTGGACACGATCTATAACGCACCGGGCGACTTCGACCGAATGACACTCTGGTTGGGTATGTATGCGTTTACGATCCAATTGTATTGCGATTTTTCCGGGTATAGCGACATCGCCCGTGGGACAAGCCGGCTTGTGGGCGTCAAGCTCATGGAGAATTTTCGGCAGCCTTTTCTCACTCCGAATATCACGGAGTTTTGGCGCCGTTGGCATGTCTCGCTATCGACGTGGCTCCGTGACTATGTGTACATTCCGTTGGGCGGAAACCGTGTTTCGCCCGTGCGCCAGTACGTGAATCTATTTCTTACATTTGTGTTAGGCGGGCTCTGGCACGGCGCTAATTGGACGTTCGTCATATGGGGCGCGCTACACGGCGCATTTTTGTGCATACACCGGCTTTGGTTGCGCGGGCAACCGGCGCCGTATGATCGCGATCCGAAAGGTTTGCGGGAATGGATTACATTTGTTCCGGCGACGATCCTTACATTCCATTTATTCGCGGGATCACTGGTCATCTTTCGCTGTCAAACAATCGCCGATGCCTGGACCTATGTATCCGGGATGTTTTTGTCTGACATCGAACTTCATGACTTTACATACAACCGGCTGTTCCAGGGGTTGATTCCGACCCTCGCGATTTACACCTGTGTTGTGTTGTCTATCGACCTCAGTTGCCGTGCATCGGGGCAGGATGTACCGTGTACGGACCGAATGCGCTGGTGGACTCGTGGGTTGGTGTACGCTGTCGCAGTATTTATGCTCTTTTACGTTCGGGATGCTTATGTTGAGCCCTTCTTCTATTTTCAGTTTTGAGACGCTGCGCATCTCATTACGTCCTAGCCCGGCCATACTATTGGCCATTGGGCTGAGCGTTGTTGCCCGATTGGGGTTGGCATTCGCTGCAGGTCAGGGATTGGTATGGCCGACGACAATGCTCTCGAAGACGGACACGATGCGGGAGTACCAGTATCGCGAATATGGTCCGACGGCACCATCGGTCTTGTTGATTGGGACGTCTCGATTCGTGGATGTTCAAGCTGCGTGTATCGCGCAAGCACTAGGTGTGCCCCGTGATGCCGTAGCGAACTTCTCTCATCTTGGGAATTCGGTGTGGCGTAATCTTGCATTATTGCGACGCAACCCTGAAATGATGCAATCCGCGAAAGTCGTTTATTTCGACATTAGCCCCTATCAACTCAATCACGAAGTCTATTGCGATGACCCACAGTTTCTGCGGCATGCGACGCTGTCGGAACGAGTCGCGGTAGCGGACCGAAAGCAACGAACCATCGCGGTCGTTGATGCGTTGATTCCGATGTGGTCTGAACGTCGTACATTGCTCGAGTGGTTCGACATGATCATGTTCCTCTCGATGCCTGCGCGGTTGCGCGCCGATACGTTGATCGGGGACGTCGGCGACGTAAAACACTTGCTCTGGTCGCAGATTGGTCCAAACTCAAATCTGGATGCAATTGCAGAGGACATCGCTACCACGGGTCCAATGACGGACTTAAATTTGTCTACGCTCGATAGCCTTCTCGAGGTGTTGCCGAAGGATTGCACCGTCATCATCGTCCACATTCCGGTCCACGGACGGCTGGCGGAGCGGTTTTATGGTCCTCCGAAACGCGCAGCGGCGTGGAAAGAACTTCAGACGTATCTGGAGAAGAGAGCAGCCCAATCTAGTTCACCGAAACTGGAGGTTGTCTGGGCAAACTCCCCTGAGGCCTATGGCCTAACGAGTACCGATTTCTTGGCGGATGACATTCATTTTAACGATAGCGGCAACGAAGCGCTCTGCCAGACCGTGGCAAGGCATGTTCGCACGTATACAGACGTGGCTCAATAGGACTTTCGCTTGCCGTTGACGCTGCGTGAATATGCGATTCAGTGCTTGCTGCTTATCGCGGTATTGGCGATTCTGTTTCCCGGCACGTTTATGCGCGGCGAAATCGCGATGCCGGGGGAGCAGGTCTACAAGTATCCGCCTTGGGCGTCGCACGGGACGGCTGATGTAGAACTTCCGGCGAATTGGCTGACGCAGGATGTGCTGAGCGCATTTAATACGTTCTATCTTCTCGTCGACACCGCATTTGATGAGGGGGAGTGGCCGCTCTGGAATAATATGCAGTTTACGGGCGCACCGTTGCTCGCGAATTATCAGACTGCTGTCTTTTATCCCCCGCGCCTGGTGCATCGCCTCCTTGATTTCTACGCGGCGACTACAGCGTTCATGCTATTGAAGTTCTTTCTGTGCGGACTAACGGCTTATATCTGCGGGCGCGGCCTAGGTCGATCCATTTGGGCATCGCGATTTCTATCGCTGGGGTGGATGCTCAGTCTTTACAATGTGACGTGGTGTTATTGGCCGCTGCCGGATGTGAGCGCTTGGCTACCGCTCATGTTCTTGGCCGTCGAGTTTATTTTGGATCGCCGATACCGTCGAGGGTTTTCGTTGTTAGCGGTCAGCGCGACGCTGTTTATGTTGGCCGGACATCCGGAGACGGCGTTGACGATGGCTGCGTTTCTCGGACTGTATTTTCTTCTGCGACTTTGTGTAGATCGTGCGGAGATTTCGCGTAAAGTATTCTTCGCCGGTGCGGCTTGGGGCGTTGTATTGTTGGTATGCGCGATTCAGTTGTTGCCGTTTCTAGAGTACCTTCCTAATAGTTTCACGCTGGAAAATCGACCGGTGAGTGAGGAAGGCAGCGCCTATGCCTTACCGCTAGCGACATCCGTGCTCTTCTGGGTGCCGCGTTTCTTCGGGATGATGGCGGACGGTAATTTTTGGGCGGAGGCACCGGCAAACTCGAATTACAGTGCGATGTTTTACGTCGGAATCGTGGCGTGGGTTGTCGCAGTTGCGGGAATCGCGGTCGGAAAGTGGCGGCAGATGCTGTGTTTGTTGGTACCCGGTTTACTTAGCATGGTCTTGGTGCTTGACACGCCCATTGCAGACGCGGTGAAAACGTTGCCGCTATTGAACGCGACTCGGAGCGGGTATTTCGCGGGATTCGGACTGTTGTGCGTGTTGTTGATAGCATCTGGCGGAATCGATGCGTGGTTTTTGCGCCGCCGCACGGTTCGCGAATCGTACCCGTTAATCGCCGCTGCAGTGGTGCTTGCGATTATTCCGATCGGATTCTACTCCGTTCACATAATGGGTATTCATGAAGCGGGTGTGAGTGGATATGTGTTGGTGCAGGTAGCGATCGCTGCTGGGTTCACTGCGGTATCGGGACTAATCCTCGTTGCGGGCGGGGCCGGGAAGATTTCGATGGGCGTGGCGCAACCGCTCCTAGTGCTGGTGCTTGCGCTGGACCTTTTCATCGCGGGACGTGGCATCATTCCGACATCTCCGCGTGATATGTTTTTCCCGGAGACGGCGTTGACTCAGCAGGCGGCGGCGCTTGAACAACCTGCTCGTGTTCGTGTGTTGCCGATGTTTGCGCCGAGTGTGCCGCCGGGATTCATGACGCCGTATGGCATCGAACAGTTTCACGGATACGATGCTATTGTTCCCGCTCGATTCATGCATTACATAAGTCTCATGGCGCGAGGTGGATGGGATAAGATGTCTCGTGTGAGTGCGAATGACCAAATTTGGAGTCGGGAAGGTGTTCCGTTGGATGTAGCGGAGGTCGAGCTGATCAGTGAGATTGAGGGCGTACAAGTATTCGAAGAACCGGCGGCATTCGACCGAGCGTATCTCGTGGGTCGGGCACGTGCCATCCCTGAATGGCGTGACCTCCTGACGGCGACACTCGAAACGGACTATGATCCCGGGACGGAAATTCTCGCTGATTGGTTGCCGGAGGGCGATTCGCCGCAATCGGATCTTGAGGACTTGGGAACCGTGACGATTAAGAAACGAACGACGAACACCGTGTCTATTGAAGTCGATGCGCGTGAATCGTGTTATCTCGTTCTGGCCGATGCGTTTTATCCCGGTTGGGAAGCTGACATCGATGGGGAACGCACTGCTGTCTTTCCCGCGTACCATGCCTTTCGGGGTGTCGTCGTGCCGAAGGGTAGCCATATCGTTTCGTTCGAATATCGTCCAACGTCGTTTCGCATTGGGATGGGTATCAGCATCGCGGCGCTATTATTGAGCGTGTTAGTGGCGAGCTGGACGTTGCGCCGAACGATTGCGGCGAGTCGCTGACGTTCACGTGGAATCGACTACTCCCATTCGCGTTCGCGAACTCGTGTTGCACGCCGTACTCCTGATCGTTCTGTTGGCGATAGTATTTTCTGCAACGTTTTTGCGCGGCGAGATGATTTCGCCTGGCGCTATGCTCTACGAGACGCCGCCCTGGAGTGACCAGCGCACGGCGGATATCCCTATCGTTGACAATCGGCTGACGGCGGACGCGCTATCGCAATTTCATCTCTGGTTTGTGTTGGTCAAGGCGTCTATCGCAAAGAACGAATGGCCGCTTTGGAATCCTACAGAGTATGGCGGGCTACCGTTGATGGCGAATTTCCAGAGTACGGTGACGTATCCGCCACGTCTGTTGCATGCCGTATTCGACACACATGTCGCGACAACCATCTACATCTTGCTCAAGCTTTGGTTGTGCGGAATGATGGCCTATCTTTGTGGGCGCGGTTTGGACTTAAGTGGTGGGGCATCGCGATTCTTGTCCGTCGCGTGGATGCTCGGGAGTTATAACCTGGTCTGGGCGTATTGGCCCATTCCCGATGTCGCGGTCTGGGTTCCGATTCTGTTTTTGTCTGTTGAACAGGTCTTAAGGCAACGGTATCGGCGCGGCCTATTCGGAATGGCGTTCTCTGCGACGTTGTTACTGCTGGCGGGACATCCGGAGACCGCGTTTACCGCCGCGCTGGGCATTGGTGTCTACTTTTTTGCGCGTTTGTGCACGCAGGGCGCGCCGATTGTCGTGATGTCGAAGCAGGTGTGCGCGTGCGCAGCGGCTTGGGGATTGGCCCTGGTCGTGTGCAGCGCTCAAGTATTGCCGTTCATCGAATACCTGCCGCGCAGTCATACATTCGGCCACCGTCCGGAGTTGGATGCGGGGGCGTTTTCCCTTCCATTGGATCATATCGCTGGATTATGGGCACCGCGTTTCTTCGGGCTTTCGGCGAACGGGACGTTCTGGGGTTGGGAAGAGTGGAACTCGAATTTTACGGGTATGGTGTACGTTGGCGTGGGGGTTTGGTTCGCGGCATCGCTTTTACTGGTCCCGGGAAAGAAGAAGCGGGGTGTGATGGCGCTTGCTGCGGTCGCGAGTGCGTTCCTGCTGCTCGCGTTCGATATTCCCGCGATCAACGTGGTGAAACGTCTGCCGTTGTTGAGTTCGCTTTGGCACTTTTATTTCGCCAGCTTCGCGATGTTCGCGTTGCCGTTACTCGCGGCCTACGGCTTGGATCATTGGCAATCTTCGCGGCGTACGGTGCGTGACTTGGTTCGACCTATTGGATTCGCCATCTCAATTGTCGTGATACCCGCGATCATCTATTTGTTATACCGGGATCACTTGAGCACTTTGGCCTTGGATTCGAATGTAGTTATTTCGATATCGATCGCGGGGTTGGTGATTACCGCGATGGCACTCGCGCTTGCTCTGTTTCGAGGAAAACTGTTGTTTATCACATCGGCAATAATCGTCGCAGCCGAATTGATCTATGTGACCTATCCGCTGCATCCAACGGTGCCTAGGCAGCATCTCTATCCTGAAACAGAATTGACCGAGTTCTTGACCGAGCCGGAACCGCCTATGCGGGTGAGTGTGAATTCGGGTGGTTTTCCTGCGGAGCTTGGCGCGGGGATTCTGCCCGCGTACGGCGTGCACCAATTGTGGGGGTACGACGGCATCACGCCGAATCGGATTCTTGGATTCCTCGGTCTTGCCAGTGACCCGGTGGTATGGGAACGCGTCGAGCCGATTGCTGCGGTGGAGTATTACTTGTTTCGAGAAGCCGACGACGATTGGAGTCCTGGTGAACGGTATACCCAGCAGACGGCGCTTAACGGTATCGGTGTTTGGAAGAACGACGCGGCCTGGTCTCGGGTGACTCTCGTTCCTTCGCTCAAACAATTTCCCGATGAACAAGCGGTATTGGATGCGATGAAAGCCGTCGACTTCGATCCGAAACAGGTCGTGTACACGGACGCGGTAGATGTCGAATCGTTCTCTGGATCTTCAAGTGTCGAGGTTGACCATGCTGAGATCGTGAACTTTTCCGCGAACTTGGTTGTCGTCAACGTGAAGACGGCATCCAAAAGCGTTCTTGTCATGTCCGATGCATACGACCCGGGTTGGCAGGCGACGATCAATGGCGAACCCGCTACCGTCTTCCCGTCTTTTCACGCCTTTCGAGGCGTAGTGGTGCCGAGCGGGGAGCACTACGTTATCTTCAAGTACGCGCCACGCGCGTTTCGGATCGGTCTGTGGATATCCTTTATCGGGTTGATTGCGAGTAGTGTGATTGGCATCGTAGTTCTCGTTGCTAGGAAACGCCGTGGCTGACCGAGAACGAATTCATTTCCGCGAACTATTGGTGCATGCGCTAATCGTCTCCGCACTGATCGCGATCCTATTTCCCGGAACGGTGCTGCGTGGTGAAGTCGCTATTGCGTCCGACTTGCTCTACAGCGTGCCGCCCTGGGATCACCATATCCCGTCGGATTATGAACCCGTTCGCAACGAGACGACGCTTGAAAGTGTTACGCAATTCAGCGCGTGGTATCGCGTGACCCAAGAGGCTCTGCATGACGGCGAATGGCCGTTGTGGAATCCGTATCCGTTCACGGGCGTACCGCTACTCGCGAATTATCAGAGCGCCGTCGTCTATCCAGTGCATGTGCTTAACGCTTTCGTCGACATTCCTGTTGCGATGACCATCTATCTCCTGGTCAAGCTGTGGCTGTGCGGCATGTTTGGGTTTGTTTGCGCTCGGGGTCTCGGGTTGAGCATGTTTCCGGCGCAAATTGCGTCGTTGGGATGGATGCTTGGCGGTTATGTGCAGGTCTGGTGCTATTGGGCGGAAGTGGACGTCGTGGCTTGGCTGCCTTTGATGCTGCTGAGTGCGGAATTCTTGGCGACCGGTCGGGAACGACGTGGTTTCTTCCTCATGAGCCTGAGCGCGACGCTCATGCTCCTCGCAGGACATCCGGAAACCGCGCTCGTCGTAAGCTCCGGCGTCGCGTGTTACTTCTTCATTCGCTTGGCGCAGGTGCGCAACAATCTTCCTCGGATCATAGGACTGGCTTCTGCCGCTTGGGCATTCGCACTCCTCATCAACGCGATTCAAATATTGCCGTTCTTGGAATATCTCAAACACAGCCACACGTTTTCGTACCGTGCCGTAGAGGAAAACATAGATTATTTCGTGCCGAGTCATGGATTCTTAGCGCTTATCGTGCCTAAGTTTTTTGGGTTCACATCAGACGGCAATTATTGGGGCGACGGCAAACCGAACAGTAATTTCGTTCATATCGTGTATGTCAGCGTGCCGGTATTGATGGGCATCGTGTGTTTGCTTGTGCGGGGTGCTCCAGCGTTGCTTCGTAGGCGATCCATCGCCCTGGCACCACCTGCAATCTTGTCACTCCTATTGGCATTCGACTTACCCGTTCTCGCGCGACTCCACGATTTACCGGTGCTCAGTTCCGCTTGGGAGATTCATGCGTTAAGTTTCGCGGCATTCGGATTGCCGCTCTTGGGTGCGATGGGATTTCAAGCGTGGTTCAGCCGCCCCCGAACGATTCGCGAGTTATTTCCCGCGGCCTTTCTCACTGCGCTCATCGTCGGCGTGTTGTGGATGGCGTATTCCACCTATGCCTACAGTCTGCCGAATGACGGAATGCTCGCATATGAACAATTCCAGATTGTGATTGCGGTCGGGCTTGCGATAGCGACGCTTGCGTTGCTCGCGCATCACGTGTTTAGCGCAAGCAAACGTTTAGCGATGGCGGGGCTTGTGTTCGTCCTCGCGGCTGACCTCCTCATCGCGAGCGCTGGTATGCGCCCGACTACGCGACGGGCGGATGTATTTGCTGATACAGAGGTGACGAACACGCTGTTGGGAATTGATGGTCCAGTTCGCGTCGCGGCGACGGCAACGAACGCCGCAGGGAACATCTATCCTAATTTTGGAATTGAACAATTGTATGGGTACGACGGAATTTTCCCCGCACGTATCAAACGGTTTATGAACGAGTTGCTTCCGAATGCTGAAGCATGGGCGAAGGCCGAGCCGCTGTTATCCGTCTCGCACTATCTGCATCCCGTCGGCGTTCTTAAACCAGACGATGCACCCGATCAGTACCGGCTTGAACTGACGGCCGAGGGGGTGGAAGTGCGGGCTAATCTAAAAGCGTTGCCGCGCGCGCGTCTTGTGGGTCAAATAGAACAATTCAAATCCGAGGACGCCATTCTCCACCGAATCGCGGAGGAAGATTTCAACGGTGCGAGGACGCTCCTGATGAGGACAAACGCCTCCACGGCATTCCCGACGAGCGACGCGACAGAACTCGGTTCGGCGGAGATTGTCAGTCGTACCACGCAATCCGTGGAGGTCGCCGTAGACGCGCTGGAGCCTTGCATGCTCGTGCTGTCCGATGCGTATTACCCGGGTTGGCGCGCGGTGGTGGACGGAGTGCGCGTTCAAGTATATCCGGCGTATCACGCATTGCGCGCGGTCCCGGTGCCCGCCGGAAACTATACGGTCCAGCTCAAGTATTCGCCGTGGTCATTTTGGATCGGATACGTGGTCAGTGTAATCGGATTGCTAGGATCATTAATCCTAGGGTTGATCGCATGGAAGCGATTTCGTTGAATTAGGAGCGGGTAGACCTCGTTTGTAGTACCGCTATTTCTCAGGCTTTGTGAACCGTTGCAGTCCGAGCTTGAGAACGATCGCCAGTGCTTCGATCGTAATGCCTAGATGGATTTTTGATTCTCCGCGTTCGCGTTCGCGGAACGTGATGGGGACATCGACTAACGTGTATCCCGCGCGCCATGCGCAGAAATTCATTTCTATTTGGAAACAATAGCCATTCGACTGGGCCTGGGTTGCTCGCAGATCGCGGAGCACTTTGGCGCTCCAGCATTTGAAACCGCCGGTGCAATCGGTCAGTGGTAGTCCTGTCACTATGCGCGTGTACAACGTCCCCAGTCGGCTCAAGAGTTGCCGATGCCAGGGCCAATTCTCGGTGCGCCCGCCCTGCGTGTAGCGGGAACCGATCGCGACGTCAGCGTTCTCCATCGCGCTGATGAGGTCGGGTACTTGCGAGGGGTCGTGTGAGAGGTCGGCGTCCATCTGAACAATGAGATCTGAATCGGGCCATGTCGCGAGCACGTGGTCGAAGCCTGCGATATAGGCGGCGCCGAGTCCCGCCTTTTCTGTACGGCGTAAGACCTCGACCTCCCAATCCCGTTCCTGCGCCATGGCGTCGGCGGCGTCGGCGGTACCATCCGGGCTTCCGTCATCGACGAAGAGCACGCGTGCGTCAGGTACGTTCTCAAAGATTCGGGTTAACAGCGGGTCGAGATTTTCCCGTTCATTGAAGGTTGGGATGACTATCGTGATGCGTTTGGACAATGGAGTGGGTGCTTTGGGGGTGATGGGTGATGTCGTAGACGTAGTTGCGGTATAGCAAACGGTGCCGCGCAATGCAATGCGAAACGCTGTAACCGCTTGAAGCCGTGGGGCTTTTGCACGTATAAGAACGCGATGAATCGCCCGCTCACTTCGCCGGATTTCGCTCGGCCTGAACCGTTGTATGCCTGAGCCAGCACCCGTAACGCGCCGGGAGTTGCTGGTCCACGCGGCGATCCTGCTGATTCCAATGGTAGCGCTTTTTCCAGCCGTGTTTATGCAAGGCGAAGTCCTTGTTCCTGGCGGGCTGGTCTTCGACACACCGCCCTGGTCGGCGCATACGCCTGCTGATTTCGAGCCGACGAGCAACAAGTTGACGTTGGACGCCTTGGTTGCGTTTCACATGTATTACACGCTCAGTAAGCGATCGATGGATGGGGGGGAGTGGCCGCTGTGGAATCGGTATGAGTTCGCGGGCATACCGCTCTTGGCGAATTATCAGACCGCGTTGTTCTATCCCACGCGCATCTTGCACATGGTCATGGACGTACCCTGGGCCACAACGCTATTCATTCTCATCAACGTATGGCTCTGCGGATTCAACGCTTATTTGTGCGGACGTGGCATCGGTTTGGAGGCATACGCAGCGCGATTCTTCTCGTTTGGATGGATGTTGTGTAGTTTTTGTGCGATATGGGTGTATTGGCCGGTCAATACCATCGCGGCGTGGACGCCTATCGTTTTTCTCGGCGCAGAGTGGGTTCTTAACGGTCGATACCGTCAAGGTTTCTATGCGTTGAGTCTTGGCGCGACACTCATGCTGCTTGCGGGGCATCCCGAAACGGCATTCGCGATGGGAATCAATTTCGGTTTGTACTTTGTGTTGCGGTTGGCGTGGATGCGTCCGACGTTGCCCAAGCTGATGCGCATCCTACGGGCGGCGGGTGGCGCGTGGTCGGTTGCCATTCTGGTGTGCGCGGTCCAACTGTTGCCGTTCGTCGAATATTTGGTCAATAGCCACCATTTCATGGAACGTCCGGGCGGTGATTCGGCAGAACATGCGGTTCCATTGGGATCGGTCATCAATTTGTTCGTGCCACGGTTCTATGGCGTGACCGCTGAGGGCAATTTCTGGGGCAATCAGTACCACTCCAATTTTACCAATCTTGTGTACCCCGGCGTATTGGTGTGGATTGGCGCGTTGCTTGCGCTTCGCCCGATAGGACTGACGAAAGTGCAACGGCAGCGCACCGTCTGTCTGGCGATTCCTGTGTTGTTGAGCGGACTGGCCTCGTTCAATTTTCCGGCTATGCGTCCGATCCTCGCGCTTCCTATCTTCAGTTCTATGTGGTACCTCTGGCATGTCGGTGCCGCTGTCTTCGGACTCCAGCTTATTGCTGCGCATGGCATTCAAAATTGGTTTTCAGTAGATCGTCGTTGGAAAGAATTCGCCCGGATACTTGTGCCGACCCTATTGGTCGCCGCGATCGTCGGCTATGCCTATTCTTTTAATGCATCCGTCTTGCGAATGGAAAATCGAATCGCTGGCGTTCAGTCTGAGTTGTTGATTGCAGCGTTCAGCGTCATCGCCGCGATTGGACTAATATCGCTCTCCATGATCCTGTCCAAGCGCCGCTGGATTCCGGCGGTTTTGACGCTCTTACTGGCCGTTGATCTTATTGCCGGAGTACGGAGTATTCACCCCACGTCGCCTCGCGAGCATGTGTTTTTCGAAACGGAAACCACGGATTGGATGCTCAGCAAAACGGAGTCTTACCGCAGCACGATCGTGACTGTTCAAATACCGTCCGGCTTCTTTCCCGCGTATGGCATTGAACAGACCATTGCATACGACGGCATTCTTCCAATGCGGTTTTACCGTCTCTTTTCAGGCCTGGGCGAGGATTTCTGGCGCAAGATGATGGCTCCGCTCGGCGTGAAGTACGTGATCCACGATCCACGGTATCAGCCGTATATCAATGACTATGCGCCGGATGATTTCACGCTGGCCGCCGCGATGGAGGATCTGGAAATCTGGGAATACTCGAAGGCATTTCCACGCGCGTGGTTGGTGGATCAGGTTCGGGTCATCAATTCGCCCGAGGCGATCCTCGATGCCATTCGTGATCCGGGATTCGATCCGGGACGTGTTGCAATAATCGAATCGAATCTGACGGGGAGCGATCTGATTGGCGCGGAATCTGAAGTAGGGAATGCCGAAGTCACACAACGCACGGAGAACACGGTGACCTTGGAGGTGGCTGCCGAGCGCGACGCTGTCCTAATTCTCTCGGATGCGTATTATCCGGGTTGGCGCGCGGAAGTCGACGGGGAATCTGTTTCGATATTTCCCGTCTTTTCCGTGTTACGCGGCATTCGGGTGCCAGAAGGTATACACACCGTTTCGTTTCAGTATTATCCATCCAGCTTTCGAATCGGACTCGGCCTGTCTACGTTGGCGATGGCTGCTTCTGTATTAATATCCATTGTCGCGTTGAAGCGGATTAGAAAAGTAGAACGATGAACACCCGAATTACACCACGCGAACTCATCATCCATGCCCTGTTCTGCGCGATCCTGGTCGCGTGTGCGTTTCCGGGAACAGCCCTACGTGGCGAGGTGATGGGTCCGGGATATCGCCTACTGGATTTTCTGCCGTGGAGTGAGTATGCCCAGGCGGATTACCCCCATTCTAAGGCCGAGAACACGTGGGAGTTTTTCGGTCAGTTCAATGGCTGGGGCGCTGTGATGCAGCAATCCCTGGCCGATGGCGAATGGCCGCTTTGGAATCCGCTCGAACATGGTGGCGTACCCTTGGCGGCGAATTATCAGAGCGCTGTGTTCTATCCGCCGCGAATTCTGCATGCATTCCTAGAACTCCATCTCGCCAACACGATCTATGTCCTGCTCAAAGTCTGGTTGTGCGGATTCACTGCGTACTTACTCGCCCGAGGCATGCGGTTATCCATTTTCGCGTCGCGCGTCTTCGCAGTAGGGTGGATGTTGTGTATGTACAACATGACCTGGACGCTCTGGGACGAAGTCGACGTGGCCGCGTGGTTGCCGATCGTCTTCTTGGGTGCGGAACGACTTATTCAGGGCAAGAACAGACAAGGATTCTTTGCGCTCGCGCTCGGCGGCGTCATGATTCTGTTGGCTGGACATCCGGAGACGGCATTTACCGCAGCGCTCGGCGTGGGAATCTATTTCGTCATTCGCGTGCTGTGGGAAGGTGACCTGAAACATGCCGCACGGGCATCAGGTCTAGCACTTGCCGCATGGGCATTGGCCATCGCCGTGTGCGCGATTCAGATCATTCCATTCGCCGAGTATCTGCAACACAGCTATACGCTGATTGAACGCACCGATGAAGACGCCGCTGCGCATTCGCTTACGGTAACGGCGCTCGTCAGTTTCCTCGTCCCTCGGTTCTACGGCGTAATGGAATCCATCTCCGGCAATTATTGGGGCAAATGGATTACGTCAAGCTTCACGGCCATCGTCTACCCCGGAATACTCGTGTGGTTCGGAATCCTCATGTTGATTGGACGTGGGGGAGAGTCGGTCAATCGGCGCCGGGCAGTCGCGCTCGCGATTCCGACTGTCTTTTCCGTGTTGATGGTCCTGAACCATCCGATCTTGAGTCCGCTCAAGACGCTTCCGCTGGTCGGTCCCATGTGGAATTTCTGGTTTTACGTATTTCCTGCTTTTTCGCTGCCCCTTCTCGCGGCTATTGGGTTGGATAGATGGCGACAATCCGAACGCCCGTTCCGACACCTCTCAATATCGAGCGGTCTAATCGCGCTAACCTTCATCGCCCCCATTGCAGTGTTCATCTTTCATCGGGACGTACTCATTCTCGAAGGCAACGGTACGGACGCCTATGTCCGCGAACAGATCCTGATCGCGGTGGGCATGCTCGCGATTACGTTCGCTGCTCTCGCATTGGTGTGCAATCCCAGAACCCGACGCTTTGCTGAATTGGCGATTCCGATTGTCATTGCCGCCGATTTGACCCTTGCTGGATACGGCCTTCGCCCGACGACGCCACGGTCCCATCTCTATATGGATACAGAGCTCACGACGTTTTTTCAGGAGATGGAACCTCCTCCTAGAGTGAGCACACGTTCTGTAACCCTGCCCGACGGCGTGTGGCAGCCCTACGGAATCGAACAGTGGTCGGGGTACGACGGGATGTTTCCTGCGCGTATGATGGAATTCCGCAATCGAATCGGGGGTGATATTTGGGAAGCGATCGAACCGGTTACCAGCGTGCAGTATTACATGAAACACCCCGAGTTGAATCTGCTGGTGCCGGAGGAACGACGTGACCGGTTTGAATCCGTCGTGACAATCGACACGGTTGAGATTTTCAAGAACAAGCGTGCGTTGCCGCGAGCGTTTTTAGTCGGTAAGACGGAGGTGATCGAAGACGAGGATGCGCTCTTCGCGCGAATGATCGACCCGACGTTTGACCCCGCTACCGTCGCGCTGTTGGAATCGCCGCTCGATGACCCATTGCCCGAGAACCAGGAACTGGTCGGAACGGCATTGTTCGATTCCCGCACGAACAACACCGCACTCGTCGTCGTCGAATCCGAGACGCCAAGCCTACTCGTATTCACCGACGCCTATTTCCCGGGCTGGCGTGTGTATGTTGACGATATTGAAGCGGAAATCGTACCGGCGTACTACGTCTTTCGCGGAGTCCGTGTTGATGTTGGTGTGCATTTCGTTGAGTATCGCTATGAACCGGACAGTTTTGTGATGGGGCAACGCATATCATTGGCTGCGATCATGTTCGGAGGCATGCTGGCCGGATTATTGATCTATCGCCGAATCGGCGGCCAACGCGGACAAGGATGAAGCCCGCGCCGCAATCTGCTAAGATCGGTGTCTTCCTCATCATTACGCGCCCGTAGCTCAGGGGATAGAGTGCTTGCCTCCGGAGCAAGATGTCGTAGGTTCGAATCCTACCGGGCGCGCCATTTCCTAACCGGCTGCAACCGATGACGCGGCGCGTGAGTCGAACGAACATGGACAAACGCACTAGATTCGGGCTTCATTTCGCTCGCGCGGTGTTATTCCTGCTTGTTGCTATTCATTTCGTGCTGCCATTCACTCCGGCCAACACTCACCCTGAGCGACGAATCCTGGTTGCAAGCATGATCTTGGGCGCTATTTTTCTTGCTTGTGTTATCACATCTTATCGTCGGCCATTTGCCAGTTTTGCCGCGGCGCTTTCGGTGTTGCTGTTGGTATACGTGATTAGCGCCGTCAGCGGAACTTCGCCCATTGCTGAAGGTCTTGTTGTGAAAATCGTATTTGCGGCGGGTTTGATCTATGGTCTTGCGTCAGCCAGATTGGTTGACGGGTCTCGTCTGATACCAATTTCACGGGTTGGCGTTATAGATCGCGAAGATGAATCAAGATAGGAGTGTTTTCATGCCGCAAGTCGAAGGTACGCCTGAGCAATTTAGAGCATTTATGAAGATGGATCTCGAAGGTCCTATTCACATGTTAAACATGTTGCGATTTAAGCCGGACGGTGGACGGGAGGCTTACGCGAAATACTCCGATCACACCACGCCCTTGCTGGAAAAGCGTGGGGGCAAAGCGGTGTACCGTGCCGAGGCGCGTAAGGCTGTCATTGGGGAGGAAGATTGGGACGAGATTTTCGTTGTCGAGTACCCAAACAAGGCGGCATTTCTGGATATGGTTTTGAGCGAGGAATATCAGAAGGGCGTTCATCTGCGGCATGAGGCCTTGGCGGATTCGCGCCTTGTTTGCATGCAAGCTTCATGACCGGAGAGCACGTGTTGCCTGGGCGGGTGTGCAACTAAATCGACCTAACGGACTGGACGCAGGTAACGACGATCACCGTTTGGGGCTCTATAGACCGGACGCCTAAGCGGGGTTGAGTCTTTCGTTGCGATCTTGCTGGTGGCATTCCGTGGACAAGATAAACGGATTTCTTACCACCAAGGCGCTAAGGAACCGCATTCTGCCGCAGGGGACCGCTTCGTTTTCTTGACAAGATTACAGGATTTACTGGATTTTTGTTTCACCAGGTAGCGGCGAATGGGTCGTCTTTTCTGAGTTCTTTGTGGCTTGGTGGTGAAAAATTGACGGTCGCCGGACGGCGGAACGCTCAAGCGTCTTGCGACGCCCATTCGGAAATGGGCGCTACGTAGCTCCCAATTCCGATTGGGAGTTGGGAGCCGGAAGTACGTCGTGGCAATTCTGATTTCAACAGTGCAACGTTAGATTGATCTAGCGAGCTTCGCTTTCTACTTCTTCAATCGCCGTTTCGATGGTATCGATGGCGAAGTTCATTTGCTCTTCGGTGATGGTGAGTGCGGGGCGAAGGGTGATGTGATTGCCGCTGATGGTTTTGAACGCTACGCCTTGTTCCATGCATTTGTACATTATCTTTTCGGCTTCGATGGCGGCTGGTTCGGTGGGAGATTTGGAGCGTCGAAGTTCAATCCCTAAGTGCAGGCCCAATCCAGCGACGCGGAATACGAGCGGTTGGCGGATCGCCATTTTCTTAAGCCGGTCTAGTGCGCGTTTGCCAATTTCCTTGGCATGATCGATGAGGTGGTTGTCCTCAATGAATTGAATGGTCGCTAGGGCTGCAGCGGCGCACAGGGCGTTCTTCTCGTGGGTATAGTGTCCGATTGATCGGTCACCGACGATATTGTGCTGTTCACGGGTCACGATGCCCGCGAACGGTAGGAGGCCGCCGCCTAACGATTTTCCGAGGACGAGGACGTCGGGTTCTACGAAGTGTTCGCACGCGAACATTTTGCCTGTTCGCCCGAATCCTTCGATCACTTCGTCGAAGATCAGGAATGCACCATGGCGATCGCATAGCGCTCGAACGCCTTCCCAATATGCTTTTGTCGGTACTCTGGGCTCTGCCGTAACGGGCTCTCCGATTACAGCCGCGACGTCTCCTTCGGCTTCGAACGCGTCTTCCAATTCGCGGAGAAAGTGCTCGTCGATTTCGGCGGTCTGCATGGATGCGTACTTCGGATCGTTGTAATCAGGAAACTCGATGTGGCGGACGCCGGTCATTTCTTGCGAAAGGCCACTACGAAAATGCTCTTGGCCGCCTGCGTCCGCGGCTCCGATGGTTGCTCCGTGAAACGAATCTTTGTAGCCGATCACTTTGAAGCGCCCGGTAATCCGTCTCGCCAGCGCTAAGGCCATCTCGATGGCCTCGGAGCCCCCGGGGCAGAACAGCGATCGGTTCAGATTTCCTGGTGCAATTTCCGCTAATTTCTTGGCGAGATTTACTGCGGTTCGATTGGTGTAGCGTCGAGGGCAAAACGTAAGTCCGCTTTTAAGTTGTTGGATGACTGCTTCAATGACCTGGGGATTGTTGAAGCCTACGTTGTGGACGCCGTTTCCGTGCATATCGATGTACTTTTTGCCGTACAAGTCTTCAATGCACGCGCCGTTCGCAGCGCCGATGACATCTAAAACGGGCGTCGATAGCGCTTGATGCACAAAATACTTTTGGTCCTCTTCCCAAATCTCACGTGCTTCTCCCCGAAGATTTCGTTCCCAGTATGCCGCGCGTTCTTCGGATATATTGACGTCGCCCTGCATTTCGCCGGATCTGAGTTGGTTGTTTTGGGTAGGCACGTTTGCAGCTCTCCGCGTGGTGGGTGAATATCTATTACTCGTGTGCAGTCTACGGATAGGGGGAGGGTAGAGCCACTAGTTTCTGGCAGGTACTGGAAAGGTCGATGTATTTGCAGCTCAAGGCAGGATTGTCGACAATGGTGGAATGCATATGAAACTCACTCATCTTGTGTGTCCTAAACTGACCCCTCACCCTAACCCTCTCCCCGAGGAGAGGGGATGGAGATCGTTTGGGGTCCGGTCTCTTGTCGTTACGTTACTGGTCATCGTGTGTGCGGGTTGCGTGACGACGGGTCCGGATGGGGAGCCGCGGCGGTTTAATTTGCTGAGTACGCAGCAGGAGATTGAGCTGGGGAAGAAATTGAGCGCGGAAGTAGAACAGAAAGAATTGGTTCATTCGGATGCGACGTTGCAGCAGTATGTCCGGGACATTGGTGAGTTGTTGGCCCGGCATTCGTCGCGACAGGATGTGCCGTACGCATTTACAGTGATCGACAACCCGGATGTGGTGAATGCGTTCGCGTTGCCGGGCGGGCATATGTATGTGTACACGGGGCTGATTCTGTTGTGCCGATCGGAAGGTGAATTGGCTTCGGTGATGGGGCATGAGATTGGTCATGTGGCGGGGCATCACCATGGCGAAAATCTCACGAGGACAATGATAGCGCAATTGGGACAAGATTTTGCTGCTAGCATGACTTCTAATGAGATTGCTCGGCAGGCGGTAAACTACGGCCTAGGTTTCGGATTGTTGAAATTCAGTCGTGGTCAGGAGTTGGAATCGGACCGGCAGGGCATGCGGATATTGGTGCAGGCGGGGTATAACCCGGTATCGATGGTGGCGTTTATGGAGAACATGCTGCAACAAGAACAACAGAGTGGGGCAGCGCGACCGTTGCCATTTTTCTCCTCGCATCCCGCTACGGTACGTCGCGTGGAGGAGTTAAAACTGTTATTGGCCGAGTATCCGGCTGACGTTCGGGTCGATCTCAATCCGGTGCACGCGGAATTTATTGAACAGATTCATCCGCTTGCTCGAACGACGCGGCGACAGAAGCAAAACTAGTTGAAGAGGTGCGAGTTCTTTCATCACCAAGAACCGCTTATCAATTTTGACAGGATTACAGGATAAACGGGATTCTGATACGTCGATGTGCAAATCCTGTCACCGCTGCGACGCTTTAGTTTTACTAGGATCTTCTAGTTTTATGTCGTCCAGGTCAGCATTCTGTTCGATAGTAACGGACTCGTAATTGGCCATCCACATACCGAATTCGAATCGCAGTACGTGGGGGACGAGAACACCATCTAGTTTGCGATAGTCGTCGAAATATCGGTACGCGTCCGCCGCTTTGTTATCGATGCGGCGCAGAAGACCGGTGTTCTTACTGAAGAAGGCGAACAACGGCGAATCGTTGGCAGGGGTTATCTCGACGCGGTAGCATTCATCTTCGCCTAAGTTCGCGTCACCCACAACATTGGCCTCTCCCGACATAGGTGTCCAATCGAGAAAAGGGTTGAGCTGAGCGTGCCGTTGTAAATCAGCCGCTTCATCACCTTCTAAGGGTGCGCGTTGCTTCTCGGCGTTCAGTCGCCAGGCCACTCCATTGGTCACGCCACTGACGACGCGAATCCCATCGTATTCGTCCAAAACGATCTCGCGATGGTAATTTGGCGGGGCGATCACTTCAGTGATCGTGCCCTCCATGCCATGGTCAGATAGATCGAGGTTGGCTTTGATGACTCGATTTTGAACTTTCTCGTAGGCAGCCTGACCGCCACTCAATTCTACAAACTGTTGAATCAGCTCTTGGCCGGATGGCGCGTCTGGCTCAGCCATTGCCGCCGAGGCGGGAATTAGGATCGCCGCGACTGCCGTCCAAGTAAAGATACGTGATGTGAGTCTTGAAGGCATGGAAAACTCCACTTCCTTGTTGGTGTGTAGCCTATCCCGGTGTGCATCCGATATCAACGATGCTTTTGATTGCACACCGTCAGCGTGTTGGATTTGTTGGGGCGTTACCCTATAACAAATCCCGGCTGATATGATTCGACGCGCCGGGCATGACGAAAGTGATTGGGTAGATTCCTCGGCTGCGCTCGGAATGACACAGGAGCATGGTTGTGTAGCGTTGGATTCCAGTCGACATGTTGGCATGGGGTGGTTCAGTTGCCGGCTGGAAGCCAGCGCTACGAAAAGCGAACCAGGGGTTGCTTGGTTTTTCTCACGGTATCTCGGAATGACGTTTGGAAAGAGTTTGATTGATGAACGATACATCAGTAGTTCAGATTGCGAATTCCGATGATGCGATTGTTGCGTGCTTTCGCGTGATGTATCAACTGCGTCCGCATTTGGTTGAATCTGAATTCGTCGGACGTGTGCGCAAACAACAGGACGCGGGATACCGTCTCGTGTATATCGAGGATGAAGGTCGAGTGGTCGCCATCGCGGGGTTTCGGATTGGGGATACGCTTGCTTGGGGGCGGCATCTATATGTGGATGACCTCGTGACAGACGAAACGGTCCGTTCGCGAGGGTATGGTCAGCGGTTATTTGATTGGTTGTTGGCTCTGGCGCGCGATGAGGGGTGTGGTGAGTTTCATTTGGACAGTGCCGTACACCGGTTCGGCGCACACCGTTTTTACCTTGCCAATCGAATGGACATCCGGAGTCACCATTTCAGTAGACCGGTAGGAGAAGCGTAGCGTGGCGAGTGCAGTAGGTCCGAATCCATCGATCATTACTATCGATTGCCATTATTTGGGTGCGCGTCGTTGCAGTGCGTACTTAATTCTTGAGGGTGATACGGCGATTTTCGTGGACAACAACACGAAACGTGCGGTGCCCAAACTATTGTCGGCGCTCAAACATTGTGGCTACACGCCTGAGCAGGTCGAGTACGCGATTGTGACGCACTGTCACCTCGATCATGCGGCGGGTAGTGCGGCGTTGTTGAAGGCATGTCCGAATGCCAGGCTTGTCGCCCATCCGAAAGCCGCTCGACATCTAGTGGACCCGACGCGGCTGATCGCTGGGGCGAAGATGGTGTATGGCGACGCTGCGTTCGAGGAGCAGTTCGGGACGATTGAGTCTTGTGCGGAAGATCGCATGTTGAAGATGGCGGACGGCGATACGCTTGAGGTTGGAAGCCGCACGCTTACCTTCATTCACACACTGGGCCATGCTTCGCATCACATGTGCATACACGATTCGGGCACGGGCGATATTTTTGCTGGCGATAACTTTGGCATGATCTATGAGGAATTGCAGCGCGAGCCAACGCCTTATTGTTTCGGCGTGGCGACGCCTGTGGAGTTTGATCCCGCTGAGTCGTTGGTGTCAATTCAGAAAATTGTCGATACGGGCGCGAAGTGGGCATACGTCGGTCACTACGGACCGCATGCGATTACCGAAGCGCGGGTTGCTCAGTTGTCGCGCACGCTCGAACGGTCGGAGGAGATCATCGCGGCGGCGGTCGATTCAGGGCTGCGCGATTCGGCGCTACACGAACTGCTCGAACGGCGTGTCCGCGAAGTCACGGAGGAAGAGTTGAAGGCGTGTGGGCTGACGCTATCGCCGGACGTATTGAAGTGGGTAGGGCCGGACATGGCCTTGAATACTTCGGGGATGTTGGCGGCGGCTGTGCAGCGTATGGGGCGGGAGTGAATGGAACACGGATTACTCGGGTTTTGCGGATTCACACGGATTAGTTGGATTGTTTGCGCGGTGCGTGGTAGTTTCGTTTTATGTTCGGGGGAATGTATCGGGGCTTTTTGCCGCTAATCATTGGGTGTATCTTGTTTTCGGGATGCGCGAGTGTTCGTACGTTTCGCGAACGCCCTCGGACTCCTGAATCACTTCTACGCTATCTCCATGCGGACATGCAGTTTGCCCTCACACGCATCGAGTCGGACTTGGACGGTACTGCTCGCATGTTGGAACGTACCGGGCCAACCGGCGGCGCAGCGCGTGAGTTGTTAGAGGGATTGAGCCTTCGTCATTCCGCCATTTCGACAACATTCACCGCACAATCCGATGGCACCATCATCACGTCCGAACCGATTCCGCACCGTGCACCAGCATCTCAACCGAATGATTTCGATTCGCGAGTGATGTCTGCATTGGGTGGCGCGCCAGGGTTAGACGATGCGAGCGGTATTATGTGGCGACCGATTTCCGCTTTTCGAGATTACGAAGAAGCGCGCATCGGGGTTGTCGTGTCGATGGCCGCGACGTTTGATCAACTCCGTAGTGCTCCGCGTATCAGTGACCCTGTCGATATTTGGATGATGGATTCGGATGGAGTGATCGTTGCTGACCTGGATTTGCGCGAAGTGGGCCGTGATACACGGAGCGACGCGGCGTATGCGTTGCATGTGGAGATGCTCGAAGTGCTCGCGATGATTTCGGGACGTGAGAGTGGACGGGCGACCTACACGTATTTCGGTCCTGATTTCATTGTCGTCAAAGAAGCGGGTTGGGAGACGTTGCGACTCGGCGGTCAGGAATGGCGGCTTGTTGTTGAGCATGTGGTCGAAGGAAATCCGGAACTGGTTTCACGGATTTCGGAGTCGTTCACACCCATCACCTATCAGCGAGTGATTAATGGTGTTGCGACGGATCCGCGTCTACGTACCGCCGCTGCCGATGTACGGCCAAGTCAGGTGTTGAATGTTTTGCGCGACTATTACGAACGGTATCCCGGTCTTTACAACTTACAATGGATGGATCAAAACGGGATCACGCAAGTCGGCTATCCAATAGGCCGGAGTCTTAATGCATATGACCATCGAACCGGACTCCGTCCTGGGGATGAGTGGTTGCTCGATGTATTGGATTCTGAGGAAACGCATTTCCGATCCGGTCGAATGACGGATGGCTATGACGGGGAGATGTATGTCGCTCCCGTGCGCGGTTTAGGAATGATCTACGCGGTTCGGCGCACGGCGGGGATGTGATCGCTGTAGCAACTTGTTTCTCTCCACCAAGGCACTAAATCACCAAGAACTGCTTTCTCGTTATTGACGGGATTACAGGATTGACCTTAGACTATGGCCCATTGCTCAAGCCCTGCAGTATCACTACTTGGTGTCTTTGTGCCTTGGTGGTGGATGAGTCGTTTTAGTTTTCGAATCGTTTAGGGCGATAGGCCGATGACACGGTGAACTGTATCGAATCTTCGTCGCCATCTTTCGTCATGCAACTGACGTGGTGATTGCCTGGCGATAAATCGAGAAAGATTGGTGCGTGCGTGGATGCACGACCGGCGAATGCACCATTCAAATACCAGTAAACGTCGTCTTGGTCGTCATGGGTGCTCGCCAGTCGGATGCGGTCCGCGGTCGATTCGCCGGTGAGGACGAACTCCGCGTCGTTCGCGGGTTCAGTGATTGACAGTGGCGTGATTGGTTCAGACGCTGCTGCTTTTCTGATTGTCGCGTCGGTGGTATGGCGTGCGAGGTCCCAGCCGCGTGAGGTCTCGGGCCAATGTTCATCGCGGTCGTCATTTTCTAAATTTGGTTGGTGGACTGCGCATTTACGTAGGACGAGTTGTTGGGATGGGATCGCGGCCTCGGATAGATACGGACACCATTCGGAGGCCGGCAATCCAGTCGCGGCACAGACGGAAACAGGCGTCATCATTCCGTCGTTTTCAGGCCAGGAGGGCGAAGACTTTTGCGGAAGTGATCGAAAGATGCGCGCGGCTAGGGGAAGCGCTGCTTGTGCGCCGACCAATCCCTCGGAAGCGGAACCGTCGTTGTTCCCCAGCCAGACGCCGACGACATAGTGGCGATTGAACACCATAGACCACGCGTCGCGCTGTCCCGTTGATGTGCCCGTTTTCAGTGCGACGCGGAGCGGTGTGCGTCCGGCCATGATGGTGTCTTTTTGATATGCGCCGGGCAGCGGTTGTTCGAGCATCGAATAAATCGCGGCGGCAGTTCCCTTGCTCATCACACGTGAACTCGGTTCCACGATTTCGGATTGAATCGTGATCAATGGCCTGTATTCGCCTAGGTTGGCAATCGCGCAGTATGCCCCGGCCAACTCCTCAAGGCGTACTTCACAATTGCCGAGGGTGAGGCCGATGCCGTAATGCGTCGGACGCTTGCGCAGGGTTTTAATGCCGGCTTGTTCCAGGAAGTTCGCGAGGGGGATGGTGCCGATGCGTTCTTGTACCATCACCGCAGGAACGTTCAGCGAACGGCGCAATGCATACGATGCCGAGATGAGTCCGCGCGTTTTTCCATCGTAGTTTTGTGGGCGATAGAGTCCATAATCCAGCGTGCTGTCCAGCAGCTTTTCTGACGGATACAGTAGATTACGTTCCATTGCGAGGGCATACGTGAACGGTTTGAGCGCTGACCCGGGCGACCGTAGCGCGTGCAATGCGTCGACTTGACCGCCGCCGGGTGTGTCGTGAAAATTGGTTGAGCCGACGCGAGCGATGACTTCCGCGCGGCGAGCGTCGATAACAATTGCCGCGCCGTTCGTGATGGTGACGCCTAGATCGTCGACGTGATCGCGGACCAATGTTTCCAGCTCGGTTTGCAGGTCGCGCTCAATTGTTGTCTGAACGATTCCCTCGCGCGATGCCGCATGGCGAAGGTCCATGGCGAGATGGGGTGCCCGGTTCGCGAACGGATGCCATCGCGCTGTTATCGGTTCGCTTGCTGCGGCATCTCGTTCTTTATCTGCAATAAAGCCCTCGGCGTACATTCGGTTCAAAACATAGTTGCGTCGCGCGCGGGCTCGGTCCGGGTGCTTGATCGGGTTTAGCGCTGACGGGGCTTTGGGCAATGCGGCCAACAGTGCGGCTTCGGATAGAGTCAACTCAGCGGTCGGCTTGCCAAAATATCGTTGGGATGCAGACTCACAACCCAGCAAATTGAAACCATACGACGCTCGATTGAGATAGGACTGAAGAATCTCATCTTTCGAAACGTGGCGTTCCAGCCGTAGCGCGCGTGCCGCTTGTTGCGCTTTTCCCGGGATCGAGCGGGGAAGACCATCGGACAGTTTTACCAATTGCATGGTGATTGTGGATGCGCCGGACCGTATACCCGTCGCCATTACATTCTGCCAGACCGCACGCGTCACGGCGCGACGATCAACTCCGTCATGGCTGTAGAAACGCTGATCCTCGGTAGCGAGAGTCGCCTCGATGAGATGCGGACTGACCTCATCCAATGAAACGGGCGAACACCAATGGTCGACGCCGTTGAGAAACGTGTACAACGTTCGCTCATCCGCGTCTTTGATCACTGGAGACGCATCCGTGACAAAATAGGATTGCGCATCGATTGGTGATCGCGAAATGAACTCGACGACGATCCACGGACTACAGGCCATTGCGCAAACTGTAGCGGCTATTTTGATTCGTTTGCGCACTTCAGCCTGCTTCGATCTCGATGGTGCTGGCGGCGGATTGTCCGCGGATGGATGCATCGTACATACACTCGGCTTGCGCAGGCGGATACGCGAAACGTCCCGGCGTGACCGCGCGGACAACGTAATGGTATTTATGTTTGCCTTTCTTCAGACGGTCGAACGCGAGGACGATGCGGTCATCACGCAAGTCCATGTTCGACGGCGTGACCGTGTTTTCTAGCTCTTTGCCCGGCATCGCATCAACGGCCAGACGCGGATTCTCTATTTCGAATCCGGCCGGTAGTTTGTCCACCAATACGACATTCTCGACGCCGTACTCACAATTAAGTGTGAGCGCGATAACGTAGGCCTCCGCTTGTCCAAATGTGTCGCCGTCGAAAGTGTCGCCCTCATTCGTATGTATCACACGGCCAATTGATACGCCGTTACTGCTAGCATTCGTCGGTATTTCTTCGGGTACGCCTCGTTTCGTGACACTCACGAAAATGTCCGAGTCGCCCGAATTTCGAATATGGAATTCCCCGTCGGCACCGGCGAGCGTTTGCGCATAGCTCTCATGTCCCGTAATCCCGGTGATGTCGTCTCCAGCCTCAATTTGCGCCGATGCCGAATCAGAATTCTCAGACATAAGATCGAGATACCCGGAAAGTGCGCCGACAATAAACGCGGTTTCTTGTGTATTGCCGTAACGATGGTCACGCATGTAGGCGGTCAATGCATTGGCGCGTTGAAGCATGTCATTGGTGTCGCCTTTCAGCTCGGTCAACGACAGCAGTTCCAACGCGGTGTTGCGGATTGACGAGTTTAACGTGCCGCCGCGTTCGCGTTCGGCCCATTCGATTGCAGGCATGGTTTGTAGATAGTTTCGCGCGCGATTGGCATCGCCTGTGCTATGCATCAACGCCGATGCGAGGAGATAGCGACCCGGCGTCGGAACCGATGCGGAATCAAATCGTCCGATTTGCAACGCAGCATCGGCATCGCCGCCGAGGGTCAGTGCGTATGTAGCGTATGCGCGTTGGAACACGCCGCCGTACGAGGGATCAGAGTCATCTTCCAACAGGCGTGTGACGTATTCCTGAAGTGCCTCCATACCCGCGGCGGGCAATGCGTATTCACGTCCATTTGCGACGAGGTTGAGGAAATGGAGCGCGTAGACCGAACCATACGCATAGGGGCGTGACCCGCCAGGCCATGTCGCGAGGCCGCCTGATCGCGTCTGCATCGCGAACAAACGGTCAATGCCCGCCATTAAGTAGAGGTCCAGTTCTTCCTTGTCGCCGACTGCTTTCTCTGTAATCGCTGAGTGTTTACGCAGCAGATACATCGGCATTAGTCGAGAGGTCGTCTGTTCTAAACAACCGTGGGGATAGCCCACGATATAGTCGATCGCGTCGGCGAGTTGGAGTTGGGGTTGCGCACTCACGAACACAGACAGTTCGGCACGATCATCGTTGACGAAATTCTGATTTCGGATGACCTGTCCGTCACCCGGCGCAAGCCGAATGAGATCATGTGAGGATTGATACGCCGCTGGGGTGCGCACGGGGATGTCGAATGTTCGCTCGTAGGTGTCGAGCGCATTGCCGGATGAATCGGTGATGCTTGTGCGCCAAATGACGCGGCCTTCACCAGACTGTACACCTGCGGCTAAACGCACGCTTGCAACCTGTTCGGCTTGCGGATTGAGCGCGAACTCCGTCTGGCCTGTCTGCTCAACGAGGCCGCCAGACGTCTCCCAAGTGACGGTGGCGCGCGCGGGTTCGTCGGTCCGGTTCGTGAGCGCGATTCGACAATCGGCTTTATCTTCAGGCAGCAGGAATCGTGGCACGCTCACGCGCATGGCATGATCGCGCCGTACTTTGGTGCGGGTTTCGGCTGCGCCCACTGCGCGATTCGATGCGGCGACGGCGACAAGTCGAAGTTCACCGGAAAATTCCGGGAGCGCGAAGGACGCGGTGGCAAGACCGTCGTCATCGAGTTCCAGTGGTCCGGACCAAAGCGCGAGTGGCTTGATCCAATTGTCGCTGATCGATGCTGCACGTTTGCCCAATAGCGCGTCGAGATCGCCGGGATCGGATGGCCGTGAAAAGTCGTATGCGACTTTGTCGTAATAATGTGCGCGATGATGATCCGGTGCGCGCAAGCGGGCGACCCACGTGTACGGGTCGGGCGTTTCGTAGCCGGTGATGGAGTGAATACCTTCGTCCACTGCGGCAATCGTGACCTCACCGGTCGCCGGTTGACCTTCGTGATCGGTGACCGTGATGGTTACGGGCAAAGACGCCCCTGGCTTGATTGCTTCCGGGATATCGCCGAAGGCGAGCTGCAACTGTTTCGGCGCTTCATCGACACGGACAGCCGCCATCGCAAAACTCTCGAAGGGGTAGACCTGAGCCCGTTCATCATCGATTGCGTGAACTACGGTGACACCGGCCCAAACATTTGGAAAGTGTCGAGTCTCGACCGTGAAGCGATGTTCGGCTACTCCGTTGGCGACCGGAATGCGTGTCGCATCGAGAATCGTTTCACCTTGTAAGACGATGAACGCTTGGCCGTCGAACGGTGATTCAATGCGAACCACTGCTTCGTCGCCAACATTGTACCGTTCTTGATCGGTTGTCACTTTGATCAGACTTGGTCGCGCATCGTCCACCACTTCAATTCGGTTCCACGCGGAGTAGAATGATCGCGTGCTGTATTGCGGCGTCGCTTCGGAGTGAACACGGACGCGATAGTGTCCGTATCGACCGACATCGAAGGTTGAGTCTCCACGTCCATCGAGCATTGAAACCGTTTTGGTTTCCACGGCCTCAAACGATTCGCTCCAGTGCGGTTCGTGATGAGAGTAGAAACGACGCACGTTGTAATGCCAAACTCGCTTTTCGAGCGTCACCGACACTTCGGACAGTTCAGCCGGATCGCCAGACGGAGAGACCGCAGCAACATCTACATTTAGCTCTCCACCGGGACCGCGACCAATGGCCACGCCTAAGCAAGTGGGGGAGGGGAACCACGTGGTTTCCACGCTGCCAAATACACCGCGTCCTCCCAATTCAAATGTACGGCCCACCGCGAGTGCTTTTAGTGGTCGGGTGCTCGGCGCTTTGATCGTTTTGGGTAATGTAAACTCCGCAGCGCCTTCGACATCAGTGCGCGCATCACCGAGTTCTACAGGGCTGGCATCGAATGGCGCGTCGTTGCCGAAGCGGAATCCTTCCCAACCCGGTAAATCGACCGAGGATGATCGAAAGACCAATCGGCCCTCGCAACGGCGGTCTGCCGCCGCGCCACCCGCAAGATGTTCGGCCAGCAACCCGATCGAATAGGTCTCGCCCGCCAACCAGTAGGGATCGTCTACCGTGACGTTCGTGCGAAGTCTATTCGGAACAAATTCTTCTACTTTGAATTCGTAACTGCCCGCCGGTTGAGTCGCGCCCGGAACTTCCAAGCGGGCGGTATAGGTGCCGGTGGGAAAGTCGCGTCGCGTTTGTACATCAACACCACCGGAGCCTATGTCCGAGAGCGTAACTGCGCGTTCTATCAGCACTCGACCGTTGGGCTTGGTTACCACAAACTTTAACGGCACGGCAGATACCGCATCACCGTACTGATGGCGGACGAGCCAGCGCACGTGTGCCGTTTCGCCCGGTCGGTACAACTCGCGATCAGCATAGACAAATGCGTCGTAACGCTTCGAATCGTAATTCGGTGTGGCGGGGGAGACTTCCGCTATCGTGTCGCTCCGCGCTTCCAGTTCTACGAACGTGTAATCATCGCCTCGCTCGACGACGGCGACCGCTGGGCGACCTAGCGAATCGTCAAATTCGGAAACGCGCGCAATTCCGTTCTCATCGGTTGTGGTCTGGCCGAGTATTTGATTCTTTGCGCTATACACCGTGACGCGCGCACCATCATGCGGCGCGAGCGAATAGAGATCGTGCGCGAATAACACCAACGCCTCGCCCTGCCAGTGCGTTAAGAGTCCGATGTTCGTCATCAGCACGAGCTTTGACGCATAAGACCATTCGTCGTCTTCGACTTCCACGTTGAATAGGCCTTTACGTTTGTCAGGTAAAAGCGAAGCGAGGCTCAACGATGTCTCGGTGATACGGTCCGGATCGAATGCCAATTGAACCGACTGCGCATCGAGTTGTTCGCTCCACGTATTTGCGAAGTGCCGACCGCCTTCGCCGTTGTTCAGCGCGTTCAACGCGACCGCGACGTTCGATGGAAACATCCGGTGCAGCTTCACGGACGCCTTTCGGACGTTGCGGCTCTCGACCGAGATGGCCGCTTCCGCCACGCGAGGGAAGTAATATTTTCCTGGAAAGTTGAAGCCGAGGTATCGCGGGATTTTGTCGGTGCGCACGCGCGTGGCGATAGCAGCCTTCGTAGCGCCGCCATTTGGCCGCGCCATCCCCGTAGTAATTCGTACTTCATATATTCGTTCGGAATCCCAATCGCCGAAGACATACACGGAGCTGCCATACGCCTGTTGGACCCGCACATTTTCTACCGCAGGCAGAATCTCGAGGTGTTCATCAATCGCCTGCGCGGATACACCATCCGTGAACACGAGCTGCAGTGCCACGCCATCGCGGCCACGGCGACCCCACCACGAATCGGACAACGTGAAAGGTTGATCTTCAAGCATGAGGTCACGTTGCGCGAGCGACGCCATTGCGCTACCAAAAACACCCGAAAGTTGATCGGATACACGGACACGAAGTCCACGGTTGCGCGGTAACGGATCGCTCAATTCAACATCGACAATGTGGACTCTTGACGCACTGTTTGGTCGCACGGTGTACGGCACGCTGTCTTCACTGCCTAATACTTGAACAACGAGTTCATCACGCAATTGCGCAGCGTCCACGCTCTCGTTGAACTCGATCCCGATTACCGGTTTTTTGCGGTCGGTGGATGACCAGTAGACCTCTGCAACTTTCAGCTCCCGTTCTTGCGGAAACGTGAACACCGTATCGTTCGCTTGCGTCAACGCACCTGTTGCATCCGTAAGACCAGATTGCAATGTCAACGTGGCAGGCCAATTGTCTGCGCCGTTGACGAGGAGTCGCACTTCTTCCGGTTCACCCGTCTCTTGTATCTGAATCGCTAATGTGTCGCCGTTGTTACCTGTTGCGGCAGCGCTTGCGAGAACGTCCGCTGCGTTCACGGCAATCGGGTAGCGAACGGCCACGGCAATTGTTGTCGATGATTCGCTAATTGGTGCGATTCGAATCGGTCTGAACGGTATCGACGAAAAGGCACGTTGCCACTCCGGTCGAGGAATTCCACCATCGATGTCCCGCAGATCAGGATGAAGGCGGACCGTTGCTATCCAATCCTCTGAAAACCGGCTTGGTCGAAACTCGATATGACGTCTGCCCACTCGAAACGTACCGGCGATGGGCGGGTCCAATAAGAGCGGTTCGAAGGCTGGGTCATCACTGATCGCTAAGTCGCTATCGAAAAACACGACGATTTGATCGCTCAGCGGATCGCCTTCGAGCGGTACCGTGCCAGCCACTTCGACATAATTCGGAGGTGCCACCGGCTCGACAAGCGTGTCTGCTTCTTCCGCCGTCTCCTTCGGAGTCGATTGGATTTCCGCTGGTAACGACGCGATGGGTGGTGTCGATGGATCATTGCCCAGCGAATCAGCCGTCTCTGAAGTGTCGTCGGAAACCTGTGTCGATTGCAGCGCCGCCATGATTGCGAATCCAGCGGCGACGAGCGCGACCGCCAGCATCGGCACGATCATGGCCGGTTTCACCCCTGGCCGATGATTTTGATCATTCATTGCAATAATCCTTCCGCGCGACGGCGTTTTTCTTTCGTCACCACTGAGTTTGAGGCGCACAGGCCACCGTGTCAATCACGAAAAACAGGAATAAGTTGCCTACGAAAACCCTATTAGACACGGGTCATTCGTGATATTTACAACGATTAAGCCGCCCAAGTTGACTTTTGAGAATAAATCTCCGTAAACTCGGCCCTCGTTTACCCATAGGGGTCTATGGGTCGGGAATCGGATGTCACTACGGGTAGGGGCATAACGGGCGTTTTCTCGCAAAATAATGGTTTTTATTGGTTTAAGTAGCGATAATTCGGACTTGACATTAACCGTGAATTTGTGCACAATCCAAACGTGATTGTTGGCACGATTCACCGGGCGTGGTAAATCAGTTCGCCAGTGGTTTTCGGGTATTTCTAGCGTAGGGCCGCTCATTTAAGAATGTAAGGTCCCTTAGTCTTCCAGTAGCGGAGCAAAGTGAACGTGTCAACCTTTAGGCAGTTTTTTCCAAGTAAGGCGAACACCATCGCACGAGCCACGATTGTGACTGGATTGCTGACGGTGGTGGCACTGGGTGGCCTTGGGACGGCAATGTATCGGTCTCCTTTTGTCACGCAGGTGGGCACTGCGCGCGAGCAAGTCGTTCCCTTCAGTCATCGACACCATGTTGGTGGCCTCGGAATTGATTGTCGGTATTGCCACACATCGGTAGAGGAAAGTTCCTTCGCCGGAATTCCCCCCACAGAAACCTGCATGACGTGCCATTCGCAAGTTTGGACCGGCGCGGCCATGTTGCAGCCGGTTCGCGACAGTTGGTTGAATGATGAACCGCTCGAATGGACCCGTGTCCATGACACCCCAGATTTCGTCTTCTTCGATCACAGCATTCATATCAACAAGGGCATGGGCTGTACGGAATGCCATGGTCAGGTTGATGAGATGCCATTAACATGGAAAGAGAACACCATGCACATGCAGTGGTGTTTGGAATGTCACCGGGCGCCCGAAAAACATATCCGACCCAAGGATGCAGTCTTCGACATGCACTGGGATCCGGATAATTACAAAGAGACCGAGGGTAAAGAGCGGTCGGAATTCGGGCCCGAACTGGTCGAAGCGTACAACATTAAGACGATGCAGCTTCAGAACTGCTCGATCTGTCACCGGTAGGCGTGATACGAGACCAATGGCCGTTGTAGACAACAAATCAAAATCCTCCACGGGGCAAGCCTACTGGCGTAGCCTTGATGAGTACGCGCAAACCTCAGCGTTCGCCGAGATGTTGGACCGCGAGTTTCCTGCGGGCGCGGACATCTGGCAAGACGCCGATGGCGTTGGGCGCCGTAACTTCCTTAAATTGATGGGCGCTTCATTGGCGCTCGGCGGACTGACATCCTGTGCGCGGCAACCGGCGGAAATGATTGTGCCGTTCGTGACGCCGCCGGAAGAAATGATTCCGGGCATTCCGATGCAATACGCGACTGCAATGAACCTTTCGGGGTATTCAGTCGGCCTGGTCGCGCGGAGTAATGAAGGGCGTCCCACACACCTTGACGGTAATCCAAATCACCCTTCAAGCCTGGGTGGCACAGACGTTTACACTCAAGCAAGCATTCTGAATTTGTACGATCCCGACCGTTCCACGGCGGTGACAAAGAACGGTCTTATTAATACGTGGGACGAAGCGACACGGATCCTTGGCGAAACCGTCGAGAGCCTCCGCGCGAATCAGGGTCGAGGCCTTCGTATTCTAACCGGGACTGTAACATCGCCCACGTTGGCCGGTCAGCTTTCAGCGTTGACGGCAGAAATGCCGAGTGCGAAGTGGCATCAGTATGACCCGGCAGGAAATGATTCCGCACGTGAAGGTTCGATGCTCGCGTTTGGTGATTATGTTGAGACGGTCTATCGCTACGATCTAGCGGATGTCGTCGTTACGCTTGATGCCGACTTCTTTAGCGTAGGACCCGGTCGTATTCGGTACGCGCATGATTTTGTTGCGCGCCGAAAAGATATCGATAACGAAGCGGACATGAATCGTATGTTCGCATTTGAGAGTACGCCGACGATTACCGGTGGTATGGCCGATCACGCGGTCACCGTTGCGCCGAGCAAGATTGAAGCGATTGCACGCAGTCTCGCTGAAGCGGTTGGCGTTTCCGGCGTTAGGGGTGGCGATGTCGATGCGTCGGCTACGGATATATTCAATGCGTGCGTTAAAGACCTTAAAGCGCATCGTGGTTCGGGTATTGTCGTTGCGGGTGAAACGCAACCTCCGGTCGTTCATGCGTTAGCGCATGCTATCAATGGCGCGCTCGACAACACTGGAACAACGGTGTTGCACACGAAATCGGTCGAGCCGAATCCTGTCAATCAAATGGCCTCGCTTAAGGATTTGGTGGACGACATCAATGCGGGCGACGTTCAGTTATTAGTAATTCTCGGCGTTAATCCGGTTTATGACACGCCGGCCGATATCGATTTTGCCGCAGCGCTTCAACAAGTTGCGCATCGTTACCATCTCAGTATGTATGCGGATGAAACCGCGGACTTATGCCATTGGCACATCCCCGAATCCCACTTCCTTGAAGCATGGGGCGATGGGCGTGCCCACGATGGCACTGTCGGATTGACGCAGCCGCTCATTGAGCCGCTCTATGAAAGTAAATCGGCGATCGAATTCATCGGTGCCCTTGCAGGTACCGGCGGAAAAGGTCGTACCCTAGTTGAGAAATATTGGCAAGACCGTTTGGGCGCAGATGATTTTGAATCCGCCTGGCGTGTCGCGCTTAGCAATGGTGTAATCGAAAATACGGCAATGCCACCCGCGAACGTGTCCTTACAGACAGGGTTTGCGAATGCAGCGCCAGCCGCGACCAGCGGTGGTATAGAAATCGCCTTACGTCCTGACCCATCTATTTACGATGGTCAGTTTGCCAACAACGGTTGGTTGCAGGAAATCCCGAAACCGCTCTCGAAATTGACCTGGGACAATGCACTGCTGATTTCTCCGGTGATGGCGCATTCGAAAGAACTTAACAAAGAAGATACGGTAGAAGTTACGTTTGGTGACGGTCGTTCGGTGAAAGCGCCGGTATGGGTATTGCCCGGACATCCTGATGGTGCGGCGACGTTGCACTTTGGTTATGGTCGGACTCATGCAGGGAATGTCGGAAACGGTGCTGGCGCGAGCGCTTACGCTTTACAGACATCGAGCGAACGTGGAATAGCACTCGGCGCGACGATTACGAAGATCGGCAACAGAGATTGGATGCTGGCGCGGACTGAGGATCATTATCCGATTGATCACCTCGTGACCGAGGAAGGTCGCCACTTAGTCCGCGAAGCTAATCTTAAGCATTTCGAAGAACACACCGATTTTGCGCAACATATGGGGCATACGCCTGACGAAGATATGACGCTCCTGCCCAAGTGGCAGAGCGCTGAACATGCGTGGGGGATGACGATTGATCTTCACTCCTGCACTGGCTGCAACGTATGTGCTGTCGCCTGCGTGTCGGAAAACAATATTGCCGTTGTTGGTAAGCAAGAAGTCGCCAATGGCCGTGAAATGCACTGGATTCGTGTCGACCGGTATTACAAAGGCGATGTGAATCATCCGGAAGTCGTTCATCAACCGGTTCCGTGTCAGCAATGCGAGAATGCGCCGTGTGAAGTGGTATGTCCTGTTGGGGCAACGATGCACAGCGATGAAGGTCTCAATGACATGGTGTACAACCGTTGCATCGGCACACGGTATTGCTCGAATAACTGCCCGTACAAAGTGCGCCGGTTTAATTTCTATCAATACTCGGACCAAGAAACGCCGTCTTTACAACTCGGTCGCAATCCGAACGTTACCATTCGTACACGCGGCGTCATGGAAAAATGCACGTACTGCGTACAGCGTATTAATGCGGCGCGAATCGATGCGAAAAAAGAAGATCGACGCATTCGTGACGGCGAAGTGGTTACCGCGTGTCAGTCTGCCTGTCCGGTCGGTGCGATTAGCTTCGGCGATATTAACGATGCGAACAGCGAAGTCACCAAAAAGAAACAAAGCCTGCGGAACTACGGTTTACTCGCGGATTTGAATACACGTCCTCGCACAACTTATCTAGCCAAGGTGCGCAATCTGCACCCCGATTTGGCTGATGATCACGGTGCGGAAGCGGAAGCGGAGACTCACTAGTCGGATCGCGTTCGCGCGATTTGAACAAGTAGATACCAGAACTCATGGCCGTCGTTGGAAAAAGTCTGAAAGAAATCGATCCGCAGCCACCGCTGTTGGAGCCGGGCCACGATTACAATTCGCTGACGGATAAAATCAGCGATATTGTTGATCGGCAGGATCCGCCGCGCAGTTGGTTTGTTGCAATGGGAATCGCATGCCTCGGTGTGCTGATTCTCATGAACTCGATTATGTATCTGTTCTATAAGGGCGTTGGTATTTGGGGCGTTAACGTGCCCGTTGCCTGGGGCTTCGCGATCATCAACTTCGTTTGGTGGATCGGTATTGGCCACGCGGGAACGCTGATTTCAGCCATCTTGCTCTTATTGCGCCAGGATTGGCGAACTTCGATTAACCGGTTCGCTGAAGCAATGACCCTCTGTGCCGTGGCCATGGCCGGCATGTTTCCAATTATCCACATGGGGCGGCCCTGGGTTGCCTACTTCATCTTGCCGTATCCGAATACGATGGCGTTATGGCCAAACTTTCGTAGCCCGCTCTGCTGGGACGTGTTCGCGATTTCGACGTATATGACGGTGTCGCTGCTCTTTTGGTACACCGGCCTCATTCCCGATTTCGGCGGAATGCGTGACCGCGCAAAAGGCAAAATTGGAAAAATCGGTTTTGGAATCGCATCAATGGGCTGGCGCAATTCGGCTCGCCATTGGTTTCGGTATGAAACGGCCTACGTCTTATTCGCGGGTCTTTCGACTCCGCTCGTGGTTTCGGTGCACAGTATCATTAGCTTCGATTTCTCGGTCGGCGTAATCCCGGGTTGGCATACGACAATCTTCCCGCCGTACTTCGTCGCGGGTGCTGTGTATGCAGGCTTCGCGATGGTATTGCTACTCGCTATCCCGATTCGCGTGATTTACCGTATCGAAGACATCATCACGATGAAGCACATCGACAATTGCGCGAAGGTGATGTTGGCGACTGGGTTGGTCGTGTTCTACGGCTATTTCACAGAAGTCTTTTTCGCATGGTACAGCGGCAATGCGTACGAAAAATACATGATGTTCGACAACCGGTGGTATGGGCCCTACAGTCCGTCCTACTGGGCGCTGATTTTCTGCAATGGTTTTGTGCCGCAAGCACTGTGGTTCAAGAGCGTTCGCCACAACCCGAAAATCCTCTTCGTCATTTGCATCATTGTCAGTATCGGCATGTGGCTAGAACGGTATGTCATCGTCGTCACCAGTCTACATCGTGACTTCCTGCCCTCATCATGGGGTACGTACCACGGTACCTTCTGGGATTGGGCGACGTATGTCGGAACACTCGGTACGTTCCTGTTCCTATTCATGCTCTTCGTACGGTTCATTCCGATGATTTCCGTATTTGAATTGAAACATTTGCTTCATACGCAACAGCACCTTGAAGATGCCAAAGGCGACGGCGATGCACACTGAACCTGAACTAGATCCCATGCACGGCTTGATGGCCGAGTTCGATGATCCGGAATCCTTGCTCGATGCGACGCAAAAAGCATACGACGAAGGCTACCGGAAAATGGATGCGTATACCCCGTTCCCCATCCACGGCTTGAACGATGCCCTTGGATTCCGGTGGAACATGGTGCCGACGTTCACGTTAATCGGTGGGTTGACCGGTGCGGCGGGCGGTTTCGGCATGCAGGCGTTTGCCATGAGCCAACACTACGTCTACAACATTGGTGGACGGCCTCCGATCAGTTGGCCGATGTTCATTCCAATTACATTCGAGTGCGGCATTTTACTCGCTGCATTTTCGGCGTTGATTAGCATGCTCGTGCTAAACGGATTGCCGCAGCCTTATCACCCTGTATTCAATAACGAAAAATTCGCTGAACGGGCGTTCCGCGATGGATTCTTCCTTTGTTTAGAAACGCAAGATCCCCGGTATGACGAAGGGGAAACCAAGACATTTTTAGAGGGTCTTGGTGCAAAATCGGTTACGGCGGTTGAGGCTTAATGATGCGTAATCTACGTGAAATAGCAGTCGCGCTGGTTCTTGGCATGCTCGTACTCGGGTGTCACCAGGGGATGTGGGACAAGTCGCGGCTGAAACCACTCGAAGCAAACGCTTTCTTTGCCGATGGTAAATCCGCTCGATCATTGCCCGAGGGTACCGTTCAATTCGGCGAGCCGCAGATTGATAGTCACCTTTACGAAGGTAAAATCAATGGCGAGTACGCAACGACCTATCCGTTTGAAATTACGGCGGAAGTCTTGGCCCGTGGTAAAGAGCGTTACGAGATTTACTGCACGCCGTGCCACGGTTACACCGGCGACGGAAACGGAATGGTCGTGCAACGCGAAATGAAGAAGGCTGCATCACACACCGATGACCCTCGCTTGCTCGACCCGGCGCAATCACCACCAGGATACTTTTTCGATGTGATTACAAACGGTTTTGGTGTGATGTATTCGTACGCCACGCGCATCAATCCTGAAGACCGTTGGGCGGTTGTCGCATACATCAAAGCGCTACAAATCAGCCAGAACGCACAAATAGCGGACCTATCTGCGGAAGATCAGGATCACGTGCGGAATCCTAAAGCGGAAGCCGAAGACGACCATGCACACGAACCCGAGAATCACTAATCATGTCCGAATTTGAAATAAACGATCCGCGACTAAAGACGATGCAAACCCGGTTTCTTGCTGTGGGTGTGGTCGGCATTATCGCAGCACTTGGAATGGGGCTTCTCAATCGTGAGGATAGCTCGTTCTTCCAAGGCTATCTCTTGGTGTTCCTCTTTTGGAATGGCCTAACTCTCGGTTGCATGAATGTTTTGATGGTTCACCACATCGTTGCTGGTGGTTGGGGTTTTGTTGTTCAACGCATTCTTGAGGCCGGTACACGAAACCTCTGGTGGATGCCGCTCCTTTTCTTGCCGATGATGTATCCCCTATTTACTGGCGACGTGAACATTTGGCCCTGGACGAATCAAGAATTCATGGACGGCAACGCGGTTGTCGCTTCCAAGAAGGCATATCTCAATGACTGGTTTTTTGTCGGTCGGACTGTACTCTACTTCTCGCTCTGGCTTGCGCTGGTCTATTGTCTAAATGGTTGGTCCAAGAAGCTCGACTCAACCAACGACCAGAATCTAACCGTCGGACTGCGCAGAGTCAGCTCGATTGGCCTTGTCATCTATGTGCTCTCGATAACATTCGCGGCAACCGATTGGGGCATGTCAATCGAACCCGAATGGTTCTCCACCATCTACCCGCCAATTCACATCGCGGGCTATGCGCTGAGTGCGCTCGTGTTTTGCATCATGATGCTCGCTGTCGTTCATAAGATTCGGCCGTTGGCAGACGTGATGTCGAACGAATACTTTGTACAACTCGGCGGCCTGACGTTGGGTATCACAATCGTCTGGTCCTATTTTTCCTTCTCGCAGTTTCTCATTACGTGGTCGGGTAACTTGCCTGAAGAAATTGGATTCTTCTTGCACCGCACCGATAACGTCCTGATCATTTGGGCGACGATGCTCATCATCTTCCATTTCGCAATTCCGCTGTTGTTCCTGCTACAGCGTCTGGTCAAACACAACATGCGTTGGTTGCTCATGATGGCAGCGCTCATTTTCACGATGCGCTTTTTTGATATGACGTATCTCGTCAAACCATCGTTCATGAACAATCACAATCAATTCCCGTTGGGACTGGTTGACATTTTCCTCTTCGTCGGTATCGGCGGAATCTGGATGAGTCGTTTCTTCGCTGAATTGGCGAAACGGCCATTGTTGCCAGTCAACGATCAGCGGCTCGCCGGTGGACTCGCCCACGGCTTACTCGGCAGCGATCATCAACCGGAGGGCGCCAATCATGCCTAACGGCAAGACAGCAAAAGAACTCGGTTACGAAGTTGAAGACGTGGGTTGGAAGTTTGTCCTTTGGTCGCTTGGAATCCTCACGGTCGTGACAATCGTCTCCATTTTCATGCTCCTCGTGGTGTTCGGCTATAGGGACTCTTACTCATCCATGGCTGACCAAACGCTACCGGTCACTGCCGAGGAACGACCGATTCCGGGTGGGCCGCTTCTACAAGCGCAACCTCCGGTGGATATGGCCACATACAAAGCCGAAGCGCTCAAACACATCAACGGCTACGGCTGGGTCGATGAATCGGCTGGCAAAGCGCATATTCCGATTGAGCGCGCGATGGAATTGGCATTGGAACAAGGATTTGCTGCGGGCGCACCCGTGGCCGCCCCTGAACAACCGATTGCAGAGCAACCGATCGCTGAGGACGAGAACTAATGCGTCTTGCCATTATTGGCATAGCCTGTTTGGCAGCGCTTCCCGCGTTTGCACAAATTATGGATGCACCGGATCCACCTGCGGTCGGTATTGATCAGAAACTCGGATCACAAGTGCCAATGGATCTGATGTTTCGCGATGAGTTTGGTGAAGAAGTGACCCTCGCCGAATTGGTTCAAGACCGCCCGGTGGTGCTGTCCCTCGTCTATTACGAATGTCCTATGTTGTGCAATGAAATCATGCGCGGCGAACTCAATTGCTTCAACGACATGAAGTTCACGCTCGGAGAAGAGTTCACGGCAATTTCAGTGAGCATAGACCCGGAAGAGAAAGCGCATGTTGCTGCGGCCAAGAAGAAGACGTATGCCGCGAGCTACAAAGACACGGAAGCTTTCGCCAACTGGCGTTTTCTGACTGGCGATCAGGCGAACATTGAACAACTCGCCGAAGCCGTCGGATACCGATACAACTATATGCCGAGTTCGGGTGAATTTGCCCACGGCAGTGCAATTATGGTCCTGACGCCGCAAGGAAAAGTGGCCCGGTATTTTTACGGTATCTCCTATCCCGAACGCGATGTTCGATTTGGGTTGATGGAAGCGGCCGAAGAACGGATCGGATCGCTTGCAGATGAAATGATTCTCTTGTGTTACCGGTACGATCCGACGACCGGGACCTATGGAAGCATAATATTCAAGACCTTGCGGATTGCCGGCGCAATAACCGTGCTGGCAATCATGGGGCTTGTCGCGATGCTGTTGCGCTTCGAACGTGCAAAAGCGCGTGCCTTGTCCGATGGGGCGGGGGCGTCACAACCGACGAACGGCCCAGCGTCAATGCCGGGTCCAACGACATAACCGATGCGAAGAATTAGCCATGTTTGAAAACATACTGATGCCTGAATCCGCCTCCACTATCGCGCCGCGCGTTGATATGCTGATATGGGCGCTGACCGCGATGAGCGCCTTTTTCTTCTTCTTGGTGGTTGGCGTGATTACCTTTCTTGCCATTAAGTACCGTAAAGGTTCTGATGCGAATCGAGATCTTGCGCATCCGGACAATGATGCGCTGGAGATCACGTGGACGATAGTGCCGACGATACTAGCCGTCGGGATGTTTGTCGTTTCCACGGCGATTTTCTTCCAATATCGCCAAACACCAGAAGGTGCTTCGGAGATTTACGTTACGGGTAAGCAGTGGATGTGGAAATTGCAGCATCCCAGCGGTAAGCGTGAGATCAACGCGCTTCATGTTCCTGTTGGCGTTCCCATTAAACTCACTATGACCTCTGAAGACGTGTTGCATAGTTTCTTTATCCCCGCATTTCGGGTGAAGCAAGATGTTCTTCCCGGCGGTCGCTATACATCGTTATGGTTCGAAGCGACCAGAACTGGCGAGTATCACCTTTTCTGTACAGAGTATTGCGGCACGGATCACTCTCGGATGATTGGTACGGTCACCGTCATGGAGCCAGCGGATTATCAGCGTTGGCTTGAATCGGACGATTCCGTGATGGCGTCGAATATGACGCCTGGTGAAGCGTTGTTTGCCAAACACGGTTGCGTCACCTGCCACAACGGCGATGACGCCTCGCGGGGTCCGGATCTTGCTGGAAAGTACGGTACAAAGGAAACGTTAAACAGCGGTGAAATCATCGTTATCGACGATGAATACATCCGCGAATCTATCATGAATCCACAGGCACAACTGGTGGCGGGATTTGCGCCGCTCATGCCGGTGTTTAAGAATCTCATTAACGAAGAAGAAGTCTTCCTGATCATTGAGCACATCAAGTCCCTGGAAGACACGGAAGCGAGTAACTAGCCATGCATACCATCGCTGAAGCCCAACGCTCCGCGGTTTTCCCGGAAGTGAACTATCTCAACGCCAAGCATACTGTTGCGTCCTGGCTGCTTACGGTAGACCACAAGCGCATCGCAATGCTCTACCTCATCACGATCACCATCATGTTTGCCCTCGGTGGCGCGTTTGCAGCGTTGATCCGGCTGGAGCTACTCACACCGGCCGGCGATTTGATGGATTCGGACACCTATAACAAGGTGTTCACACTCCACGGCGTCATCATGATTTTCTTCTTTTTGATTCCGTCTGTTCCCGCGACGATCGGAAACTTTTTGATTCCGCTGATGCTCGGGTGCAAAGACCTCGCATTCCCGCGCATCAATCTCTTGAGTTACTACCTCTATCTCCTCGGTGCTCTATTCGCGGTCGTAGTGCTCGTGCGTGGCGGCGTTGATACGGGGTGGACGTTCTACACACCCTATAGTTCCACGTACGCACAAACCGAAGTCTTCTACGCGACCATGGCCGCCTTCGCGGCTGGGTTCTCGTCGATTCTCACGGGCCTCAACTTCATTGTTACGATCCATAAAATGCGTGCGCCGGGGCTGAGTTGGTTCCGTTTGCCGCTCTTCGTATGGGCCCACTACGCGACGAGCCTGATTCAGATTCTCGGTACGCCCGTGGTCGCCATCACTTTGGTGCTGTTGGCTGTTGAACGGGTCTGGGGCGTCGGGATTTTCAATCCGAACATCGGTGGAGATCCGATACTCTTCCAGCATCTGTTCTGGTTTTACTCGCATCCAGCGGTGTACGTCATGATTCTTCCAGGAATGGGCGTCATCAGCGAAGTGATCACATGCTTCTCCAAGAAACGCGTGTTTGGTTACACATTTGTGGCATTCTCCAGCCTGGCTATTGCCGTCATCGGCTTCCTCGTTTGGGGCCACCACATGTACGTTTCCGGACAATCCGTTTTCGCAAGTGTCGTGTTTTCCTTCATTACATTTTTAGTCGCTGTGCCATCTGCTATTAAGGTCTTCAACTGGACCGCCACCCTCTACAAAGGCGAGATTACGTTCGAAGCGCCTATGATTTACGCCTTTGGTTTCATGGGCTTGTTCTTGGTCGGTGGGCTCACCGGAATCTTTCTTGGCTCGATGGGTGCGGACGTTCATTTCCACGACACCTATTTCGTCGTGGCGCATTTCCACTACGTTATGGTTGGTGGAATGGTGATGGCGTTCATGTGCGGCTTACACTTCTGGTGGCCAAAAATGACGGGCCGTATGTACAATGAAATGCTGGGTCGTTTGTCAGCGATTTTGGTTTTCGTCGGTTTCAATTTTACGTTCATGCCGCAGTTTGTTGTAGGTTACCTCGGTATGCCGCGCCGCTACCACGTGTATTCTGAAGAATGGCAAATCTTGAACGTCATGTCGACAGTCGGCGCGACCGTGTTGGGCTTGGGGTATCTCTTGCCCGGAATCTACTTCCCGTGGTCGTTGTTCAAGGGAGAACCCGCAGGCGATAATCCATGGGACGCAAAAGGTTTGGAGTGGGAGACCACTTCGCCGCCGCCGACCTTCAACTTCGACGAAGACAATATGCCGGTAGTGACCGAAGAGGCCTACGCCTACGTGATTGAAAGGAATACCCTTGGCGCACGCTAGTGACAGTCATCTCGCCCACCATTTCGAGGACATCGAACAGCAAGATGAGTCCGCTGTTCTGGGAATGTGGCTATTTTTGGCCCAGGAAATCCTGTTTTTCGGAGGCCTGTTTGCCGCGTATTTTGTGCTACGGGTAAAGTACCCCGACGCATGGGCCGCTGCGTCCAGCGAACTCGACCTTAAGCTGGGTGGCACCAATACGGTCGTGTTGCTCGTGAGTAGTTTTACCATGGCGATGTCGGTGCATGCGGCACAAACGGGTAAACAGTTGCGACTCATGGGTGGCATGTTAGTAACCCTCGCGCTCGGCCTAGTTTTCGTGGTCATCAAGTTCTTCGAATATAAGGCAAAGTGGGATCACGGTATGATTCCGGGAGATGACTTCGTATATCACGTCACCACAGGAGAATATTTCGCCGGGGTGAATCCTGATCATGTTCAGCTCTTCTTCTGCCTCTATTTTGTGATGACCGGCATGCATGCGCTGCACATGGTCATCGGTGCTGGAATATTGATTTGGCTTATAGCCCTTGGATATAACGGTCATTTCGGTCCACATCGCTTCATGAAAGTGGAACTGTTCGGATTCTATTGGCACTTTGTTGATATCGTATGGGTGTTCTTATTCCCGATGCTCTACCTCATCGACCGAAGTTGGATGTAGCAAGGAAAACGTGTGATGACTAATACTTCAGTGACACATGATGATCATGGCGAAGGGCATAAGATTGTACCCTTGAGTTACTATGTCGTGGTGATTTGCGCTTTGTTCGTTCTCATGTTCGCAACGGTGTATATGGCATTCTGGGATGTGGGGCCCGTGGCTAACGTATTGATCGCGATAGGCATTGCCGTCACGAAGGCCGTTCTGATTGTACTCATTTTCATGAACGTGTACTTCAGCTCACGCTTGACCCAAATATTTGTAGCGGGCGGCTTCTTCTGGCTACTGATTCTCTTTGGGTTGATTATCATCGACTTCCTTAGTCGGGAGATGGTCACGACGCCGCAATCCTGGGAATAGCATTTAGAGTAAACGCAAGCAAAAGGCGGCGACTCCACTTCGGAGTCGCCGCCTTCTTTATGTCTATCAACAATTTGGACCGATCTAGAGCATATTCATTCGATGTGTACACGTTCAGGGTCCCGCCTTTAGACGGAATTCGTTAGAAAAACCGCCTAAAGGCGGAACTCCAAACAAGCTGAATCGGTACAAATCAAGTGAATCCCTTACAAACCTAAAAGAATCCGGCTCAGCGGGAGCTTCGCCCTCCCTCCCAAAGTATGGGAGAGAGAGGCCCCTGCCGAGCCGGTTCTTACGATGTCACCTCTAGTGTTTCCCGACTGTAACTCCAGGCCATTCATCGGTGCGGAACGGCGAAGTCGGTAATCCATCCACGTTGTAGAGGTTACAGATCGGGTTATTCGCCCACCCATATCGGACGGCGACCGGATTCGGTTCGTCCGCTGATGAGACCACCACTTCATCGCCGTCAATGCGCGCCTGCGCCCAGTGGAATTGTTTGTCTTCACCGGCGATGCTGAATCCATAGAGCGCGGTACCGCTTACGGCTAGGCCGCCGTGCACATGGTCGAATGACACGCGAATCGCATTGCCGTCTTTACGCATCGACGAATAGACCGGGCCCGAATCTGCTACGTCCATATCATAAGCAACCTTGAATGCGGATTGGGCCAACCGCGCGCCGACGTCTTGCTTGTTTTTGGGGTGAATGTCGTTTGCTTCACCGATGTCGATGATGACTGCTTGACCGGTATTGGGAAGATCGAGTGTCATCGACTGGGCTTCACGCAATTCAGCCCAATCCGACTCTACGGGTAGCGAGTCCACGGCACGGAAGTTCGCGAGTTGGACAAAGAAGAACGGAAAGTCACCGCGGTCCCACTGTTCACGCCAATCCGTAATCATGGCTGGAAACAGGGTTCGATATTGATGGGCGCGTCCCGCATTCGACTCGCCTTGGTACCAGATTGCGCCGCGGATGCCGTATGGCAACAGGGGATGGATCATCGCGTTATACAGGCTCGAAACGCGGTGGGGGTGATCCGGTCCCATGGGCGCTCGGGGACGGCGTGGCGCGGGTTTTCCGTCGGCCTTCGCCTTATCAGACGTAACTTTCCATGTTCCCACTTGCTTATCGTACTTCGCTTTTGCTTCTGGGTAGTTGGCGAGGATACCGTCCCAGCGTTTTAGAATTGGGTCGAGATCTGGAATGGATTTCATCTTGCCCATGCTCGTCCAGGATTCGGCTGGGGTGCCACCCCACGAGGTGTGGATTAGACCGACGGGGATTTCAGGATTGACGGTATGCAACCGTCGGCCGAAGTAATAAGCGACAGCCGAAAAACCTTTCACGCTCTCCGGTGTGCATGCGCTCCAAGCGGCTTGGACCGGGACGTCGTTCAACGGTGTCCCGGAGACGGTTCGCTTTACGTAAAATAGTCGGATGTTCGGATGGTTCGCCGCGGCGATCTCCGTTTCCGGATCTCTCGCTTGCGTCATGGCCCACTGCATGTTCGATTGACCCGAACACACCCATACTTCTCCAAACAGGACATCGCTGAAAATAAGGCGGTCGCCCTTACTTTTGACTTGTAAGACGTGCGGGCCGCCAGGACGTACGTTCGTTGTCGGGACGTCTATCTGCCAATGCCCGGCATCGTCCGCGCGAGTGCTCTTACGGAAATCCCCGATGGACAGGCGGACCCGCTTGTTCGGCGTAGCGCTTCCCCAAATCGGCGCATACGATCCATATTGAAGGACCATTCCGTCACCAAATATGGGTGGCATCGACAATGCAGCGGTTTCCTCTTCCGCGAAAGCCGGGGGAGTGGCCCATGTAAGGCTGCCTGCGACAAGCATCAAGCAGACACACCACATCGTGCCTTGCGTTGTTCGATTGATTCTGTTCCTAACCATTTTGTTCGATCCTCCTGGCATCCATAATTTTTCGCGGGTTGCGAGCATGTGTGACCATATCATGATCGCGCCGTTAACGATCGATACGCTCGCAGGCGGTGTCGTTCAGCCCTCTAGACCTTCGCCTACAGAGGCCACATTCCGCGATTCTATATACTGATCCGCGGAGACCGTCGTGAACACACCTTCCCACCTACTCATGACCGCCGCGATCCGCAAAGCTGCGCCTACATGGCAAATGCCGCGGAGTGCCGTTCTGATTGGTGCCGTCGCGCCGGATGTACCGCTGACGCTGGTATCGTTGGGCGGTTTTATGTTCTTCCGCTACGTGCAAGGAATGCCCGCGCGGGAAGTGTTCGAGCATATGTACGGTACGCTCTACTTCAACGACCCCGGGTGGATGGCTTCACACAATTTGTTGCACGCACCATTCATGATTCTCTTCGGATTGCTGGCGTGCCGTTTGTGGTATGGGGGAGAAGCGGTCAGATCAGGGTGGTGGACTTGGTTCTTCCTCTCCTGTTCTCTGCATTGCGTCGTCGATATTTTTACGCACTTCGACGATGGACCGCTCTTACTCTTTCCCTTCGAATGGTCTGTTCGTTTTCCCAGTCCAGTGAGCTATTGGGACGTGGCCCATTATGGTGCGCCGTTTTTTGCGTTCGAAGTGATGTTCGACAGTGTGTTGCTCATCTATCTTGTGGCGCCGAAGATTGTTGGGCGGATGCGCGAACGACGTGCAGAACGCGAAGCGGTATAAATGGTGCTTTCGTTGCGTGGACGCAGCGGATTAACGACGACGAAATCGAGAGAAACGCTTTTTCCCCCGGTGCTTTCGGGCAAGCTTGGCACCCTTCGTGTCGAGTTCCGCGAATTTTCGCGCAACGTCATCCCGTCGCAACCAACCGTACCCGGCGCAGCCAAGTTGATACATCAACAATGGAAGTTCATCGTTTGATGTGATGCGCGAAACGGAACGCGATTGCGATGCGTAAGCGTGTTTAAGCGTTACAAACTGTTCGACGTAGCGCGTGGCCTTCTTATCCCACCCCGAATACTCGCGTTCTTCAAGCTCCCAGTCGAGTGTCCAGATGCGGAGCGATCCATCTTTGCCGCCCGTGAGCGCAAAGCGTCCATCCGCGCTGATGCAACTTGTGAACACGCGGTCTTGGTGGCCTTCCAATGTGTAGACCCGTTGTCCGGTTCGAACATCCCAGAGGACCGCAGTGCGATCGGCGCTTCCTGTGATCGCGTACCGGCTGTCCCCACTCCAGCCAATCGAGAAGACGCTATCCGCGTGACCTTCGAGGACGCGATCGCATTGAGCCGTCTTGACGTCCCACAAGCGCAGTTCACCCGGTCTCGCCCAAATCGATCCGGTGCCGGATAGAATTCGTTGCCCATCGGGGCTGACCGCCACCGCAGTGATGTTGCCTTCGTGGCCCGCGAAGATGACGGGTGTCGCGTTGGAATGCGGATGCCACAGGACAACCCGGCGATCAGCACCCCCACTAACGAGGGCTTCCCCCGAAGGACTCCACGCCAGGGCATTTACGTCGCCGGTGTGGCCGGTCAACGTACGTACCAACTGTCCCGATTCCACATCCCAAATACAGATCGACTTTGCTTGGGCCGATGCTGCCGATTGTCCGTCGGGGCTCAGGCTTACTGCGCTTACGACCTCGCCTTTGGAGTCGAACGTCTTACTCCGTTTACCGCGCTGGGCGTTCCAAGCAGCGATTTCCCAGCCGCCTGTGATTGCATCGTACCCATCGGGGCTGAAGGCAACGCATTCTATCTGCTGAGTGCTCGAGTCGAAATCCAGTACGGTTCGGCGTTCAAGAATGTCCCAAATTTGCAGCGTGTTTTCCCCTGTTAAGATGAGTGCATACCGACCGCTTCGTGTGAGATGGACGGAACGAATGGGGGAGTCACCCTGCACAATGACCCCGTCCTCCCACAATCCGCGAAGTTGGGTTCGCGGCAGGCGCGTATAGAGTTGTTGCCAGGCCCGGATGGCGTCGGGCGACCGGCGATGTCCGGGTTGATCGCGCGCCATTCGGATTTCCTGTGCAGCGCGCAATGCGTTGCCCGATTCCAGCGCATGCACCCCTGCGCGCAAATGACCCTCGAACGCCTGGCCTTGCGAAAGAATTGTTTCGCTTGACGCTGCTTGGCATAACACCGGCGTGGAGACGAACGGCGTTTCCGAATGATTCGCCTGCCAAATAAAGATCTTGCCGTCTTCTGCACACGACGCGGCCATGCGTCCGTCGCGCCGCCAAGCGACACCGAGGACGGGCTTCGCGTGACCGTGGAACGTCGCAAGGCACCGCCCGTGACCGAGTTCCCAAATGCGAACAGTACTGTCTTTGCCACCCGAGATGGCGTAGAGACCATCGGTCGAAACGGCAACATCGGTGACCTCACCTTGATGGCCGTGCATGGTCCTAAGTGCGGTGCCGCTCGCGGCGTGCCACATCCGTAACGTCTTATCCGCTCCGCTGGAAATGATCAGGCGACCATCATCGCTGAGCGCGAGTCCCGTGATGGTGCCCTCGTGCCCCGGCATCTCGCCGACCAGGGTTCCACTCTCAATGTCCCATCGCTTGATAACCCCCTCTTGGCCGCCGGTAAAAGCATATTTGCCGCCGCTGGTCAGGGCAATTGTTGTGACACCACCCCGATGCGCATCGATGACGAGGTCGCACGTACCGCTCGCGGCATCCCAACCACGCAATGCGCCATCTTGACCTCCGGCCAATACGCGTAGTCCTGATCGGGTTGCCGCAAGACAGGTCAGTTCATTCTCTGCGCCGCTTAATACTTGCACGCATCGACCGGTGGCGATTTCCCAACAACGCGCGGTGCGATCTCGACTCGTTGAAAAGACGAGTCGGCCATCCGAGGATCCGCATACCGCAGTCACGGAGTTGGTATGTCCTTCTAGCGTTCGATCACAATCCCCGGTTTCGGTGTTCCACAGTTTTAGCGTGTTGTCCGCGCTACCGGAAATCACGATGCGTCGTCCGGCAAGGTGGGTCACTGCGGTTACTGCGTCATTGTGTCCCGCGAGCTCAATGTGGAGGCCGCGTGTCAAGGGTCGGCGTTCGCGCGCCATGCGTTCTGCTTCGCGCCATTCCGGTCGTACGCTCTCATCATTACGGAATCGGCGCAATGAACGTTTCGCTTCGATGTAGTTACCCTGTTCGAGTTGGAACTGCCCAAGTAAATAGTCAGGAAGCACTTCGCCGGGATGAAAACGACGGACATCATTCAGACGTTGTCGAAATGCATCATCAGCAAGTTCACCCTCGCGCCATTGAGAGAGCCCCTCATTGAAAGTCGATTCCGGATGATGCGGGTCTGCCTTCAGCGCCTGGGACCAGACGGACAACGCCTGTTCGCCACGTCCCAAATCCAACAGCGACACTGCGCGATTGTTTAAACTATCGGCCAATGCTTCCGCCATGCGTGGCTCGGGGCGTTCGTAGGGGCGGTCGAAATAGCTCGCGTAGATTTCCTTGAGTTCATTCGCCACATCACCCATATGCAACGGACGGTCGTTGACCACCGGCTCGAAACACGCGCGCAACAAAGAAACCACGCCATCAGGGATTCGTGGTGCGTCGGGATTGATGTATTTCCCGCGCGCCGCTTTATCGAGGGCGTGAGGTGCGTCCGCTCCGCTTTTCCATGTGACGCGGGTGCAATACATTTCAAGCACCGAAACCGCCCAGCTCCACATATCGCTGCGGGCAGTGAGCGGCGCGCTTTGCGCCTGTTCTGGAGAACAATACGCCTTCGTCATCCCAGCGAACTTGGCGCCCTGGACACCGTCAGCCACTTCCGGATCATCGGCCAACGCTAAATCGATTCGCGCTAGGCCGAAGTCGGTAACCTTAACAAGGCCGTTTTCCGTCATCAGGACATTGCCCGGTTTGACGTCTTGATGGACCAAACCTTGTTCGTGTGCGTAGCGGAGGCCCCAAGCGAATTGAATCGCGACATCCATAATGAGACGCTGCACTTCGAGCGGATCGCCCTTGTAGAGATCGCCGTTTTGAATCCATTCCCATACGCTACCGCCCGGCACGTACTCGGCGAAGACGCGTGGGATACCGCCCACACGGCGCACGTAATAGCACGTCACAATGTGCGGATGGAGTCCTAGATTCACCCAGGTCTCGCACTCCCGTTCGAAATTGTCGACGCCTCGTTTGCGGCGAAGTATTTTCGGTTTTGGACTCTTGACCGCGAGGTCCATATGCCAACCGAGATGGCGCACGCGATAGACATGCCCCATACCGCCCTCGCCGACTTTGCCCAACACCGCGTACCGGCCCAGGATGACATCGCCGACTTTCCATTCGAGTGCGTGCACATCTTCCGGGGTGTCAGGTACCTCTTCATCGGGAACACCAACCGTTGGCGCGAGGTCGGTTGACGGAGCGGTTTCCAGCGCTCGTGCACACTTGGGGCATACTGAGACTCCGTCCGGTTTGAACGGGATCTCTGCGCCGCACGCGCAAACAATCAGTTTATCATTGGAATGTGACATATCGGTTCGACGCTTGCAGGGCCTTAGTTTCCGGCCAGTGCGTCCAACACTGGATTGGCGATCCACGCTTCAGGCGCAGTCAATCCGAGGAGGTGTGCCGCTGTCGCCGCGGTATCGTACGTGAATACGGGCGTTGCGATTGCATGACCCGTTTTGACGCCCGCGCCCTGTAAAATCCAGGGGATTTCGACTTCGGCGCGACTGGAACCGCCGTGTCCCTTTTTGACGCCGCCGTGGTCAGACGTGATGAGTACGGTGGTCTTCGCGCGAATGCCCGCCGCGTCAATCGCGTCGAGGATTTGACCGATATAGCCATCGGCTTCCGTGACCGATTCGTAATACTCCGGCGTCCCGTGACCTTTGTCGTGGCCAACGTGATCGACGTGATCGAGATGAACGAATGTGAATAGCGGCCTATTGGCTTCAATGTATTCGCACGCGCGTTTCGTGGTGACTTTCGGCCCCTTGGTGTCTGCCGCAACATTCAAATCATCCTGATGGAATAATCGTCCGAATCCACTCCAATCATAAAAACACGCTTGAACGGCATCTTTTCGCTGATCTCGGAGAATAGAAAAAATCGTGGGGAACCGTCCGCCACTACCGATCGCGACGGTAGTCAGTTCATGTTTATCAAGTTTCCAGCCGTTCGATGTAATTCCGTGATGAATAGGACCGGCACCCATGATCATCGAAGCCCAATTCGGACTACTGCTCGTGGGAAGTACTGCGCGGGCAGTCATTGTGCTGGCACCGTTCGTGATTAGCGTGTCCATCGTTGGCGTGTCAGCATTGGCGATTCCGTCCGGACTCATCCCGTCGACGCCGATGACAACTACGTGTTCAGCAATGGCGTCTTGTGCTTCGGCGGATGCTGCGTCCATACTGCTTGCCACCGTGATGATAATCGCAATGAAAAATAACCATGACTGCCGCATTCGATACTGTCCTCTGCTTTTACCGATAATCGGAATAGGCTTTGAGATAATGACCTCTAACTATTTGCTAACCAACAGTTTATCACATATCCAAGGAAGCGCGAATCGTGTCGGTGATGCGCAGTGAGTCCGTTGAACCCGATGAGTCCAGCCCCAAGGGTGATTCTGATTACAGGGCCTTCAGGAGCGGGGAAAACGGTGCTCTCGAACGCCATAGCCACCGTATTGGGCCAATCAAATTGCACATGCCTTTCCCTCGATGACTACTACTTGGATTTCCATAGGATTCCGACTGGCGAGCGAGACGCGGTGAATTTCGATCACCCTGATGCGATCGATTGGTCCTTAGTGTTGAGTCATGTCAGTGCGCTTCGTGAACGAAGACCGATTGAGAAGCCGTGTTACGACTTCGTGACCCATCGGAGACTTTCGAGTACGGAGATGATTCACCCACTCCCTTATACGATCGTGGATGGTATACACGCGATGGCTCGCGATGCGTTGGTGAGCGAGGCAAGATTGACCGTGTATGTAGACGCTTCGCGGGAGGTCTGTCTTTCGCGCAGAATTGCCAGAGATGCGGTGGAGCGTGGACGATCAGAAATATCCGTACGGAATCAATTCGAAGAAACGGTCTGGCCGATGGCGGAACGATTTGTACTTCCGATGCGACCGCGCGCTGATGTAGTCGCGTCGACCGATGGCGCTCTAGATAGCGCTGTACAAGAGATCGTGCGACACGTTCTTACTTGACCCGGTCCTGTTGCAGTCGCGAGAGCCTGGATCTGGATATCGCTCTCGACATGGCTCGTTGGCAGTACGGCGTGAGATCGCTAGAGCTGTGACCAATACCGGGAGCGACAACGAGCTGAATATTCGATTCGGCGTTGCGCTGTTCCACGAATGTCCGCATGGCATCGACCCAATCATGGGCGAGCTGCACTCGATTATCAGCGAGGTGTCCTGGTCGGAGGGACCGTTTTTCCAAGTCTTGATTACCAATGACCACCCAATACGGAAGCGAAGCAGCTTTGACCCAATCCTTGGGGTCCGGATACACGACTACGTTCTGAGGGGGTTCGGATTTATTCCATTGAACCTTTCGCTTCAGCCGTCCCATGCCGTACGGCCACGTCGCATCGATATCGGGAAATGCGTACCGACCAGGGGCGGATAGAACTACGCCTCGAAGGCGTTCGGGATGTCGAACACTATAGCGACACGAGAACTGAGCACCCGCGGAATGTCCGTATAAGAAAAAGGTTCCATCAAAACCTTCCACCTCATTCTTGTACCGTTCCACGACGTTGTCGACGAATTCATCCGCACCAACCTTCCGACCGAATAAACCGCGGTAGCCGACGAATCCAGTCTGGTAGTCGTGTCGATTGAACGCCATGCTAAGCACGAGGACTCGTTTACGTTGCGCAAAGGACGTCCATCGAAAAATGTGTCTTCGGGCGGCCTCGGCAGGGCTGTCGCTATTCTCGACGGTTCCATGGACGAGCACCACAATTTCTCGGGGAGACGCGGGTGTGAATTGCCAGTATTCACCCCACGGTGACGACTTGCGCATCACGACATCGTATTCGTCAGCGCGAATGCTGAACTCGGTAGCGTCCGCAGCAAAAGCGATGAAGCACAAAGCGATCAGCGCGATGGATCGATGAACAACGATGTGGCGAAGCATAGAATTGGTATGGCCTTTTGTCGTCAGCATATGCAATTCGTGCGATTCGGTGCCAAGGGATCAAACGGTGAAACCCGTGAAAAAGAAGCTTACTCTGTCAGCGCCTTCGAAATGAATTGCGCCAATACCCGTTGACAAGAGGGAGTCAATCCTTTGGAACTGTGCCCAATTCCAGGGACATACAAAACGTCGATGCTTGGTTCTGCGCCGTATTGCGTTGCAAAACCGCGCATATCGCTGACCCAATTCTGAGCGAGTTCAACACGAGTCGTGCCGCGGTGGCCTGGGCGACGCGGCTGTGGATCTAGGTCCCGATCACCCACGACAACGATCATGGGTAGCGATGCCGCAGCGACCCAATCTCGTGGAGACGGATAAATCGAGACTTTCTGCGGTGGTTCCGATTTGTCCCACCGTAATTCTCGGCGTAGTTTTCCCATTCCGTATGGCCACGGGGCATCTGAATTGGGAAACGCGTAACGGCCGGGTGCCGAGAGGATTACGCCTCGAAGGCGATCCGGATGGCGAACGCTATACCGGCCGGCGAATTGTCCCCCCGCTGAATGGCCATAGAGAAAAAATGTGCCGTCGAAATCTCTTACGTCGTTACGGTATAGGTCTACGAGGTTGTTGACGAATTCGTCTGCACCGTGAACGCGCCCGAACAATCCGCGGTATCCTCCATAGGCGGTTTGGTAGTTGGGCCGATCGAAGGCGGGACTCAGTAGTAGAATGCGCTTCCGCTGCGCGAATTCTGTCCAGCGCAGGATGAACGTATGAGCCGAGTCCTTTGCCGTCTCGTTTTTGCCAATGGTACCGTGAGCGATCACAAGGATGTATTTGGGAGATCGCGGCGCAAACTGCCAATACTCCCCCCAGGGTGAAGACTTGAGCACAACGGTATTATTTTCCGTCGGCGATACTTGAGCGCCCTGAGCAAAGGCCCCTAGCGATGAGGCGAGCAGCGATATCGCTACAAAGAAAAAGAAGAAATTCGGGCGTGGACGAGTCATTTTTCTGTCGCCAGTTCTGGGAGGTCTTCTCAATGAGTTTAGCGGGAAGACGACGATAGACACAATGCGAACAGGTCGAATCCCAGACCGGCGTTCCCGCTACTGCGCAGAATGTTGCGCGGATAATCGCGCACCCATATTATGGGTCACTTGCGCCGCTGAATCTGATAGTGGGGCGGGAACCTCCAGAAAAAGGAAATTGCAATGGCTTACCTTGTCCGGACATCCGGACCTGACAAGGGGATGAGTTGGCCCGTTCAGGCCACGCCCATTCAGATCGGTCGTTCGACTGGTGCTGACATCATCGTCAGCGATAGCTCGGTGTCGCGCCGTCATTGTGAGATTTCGCTGCTTGGTGGCAAACCGACTCTCGTCGACTTGGGCAGTAGCAACCGGACCTTGGTCAATGGTGAGCCGACGAGCAAATGTGTCCTTCAAGCCGGAGATGAATTGGCCGTGGGGCCGGCTGTGTTTTTGGTCATAAACCCTGACGCCGCTGAAGACGCTTTCAATCCCGGCGATTCCGGGATGACGCATACCATGACGATTTCGCCGAGCGCGGGATTGCTGCTACGCGATGAACAGGAGGCGGGGCAAGCCGCAGGACGCCCGAAGACAGTCAACGACCTCGCGGAACTCTACAACATCGGTCGGCAAATCAGTCAAGCCTCGACGGTGGACGATCTCTTGGCGATTCTTGTTCGTCGTCTACGCGCGCGCTTTGAGCCGGCCACGCTTTGGATAGGCCGCTACCATAGCGCGGACAAAGATCTCTATTGTTACAACCTGCCAGACGCGGGGACCGATGCAGCAGCGTCTGCACCGATTAATGCCATGAAAGGCGCGCTCGCCGAAGAACAAGCGAAACTTGTTCGCGGTGCGAGAACATCTGCGGACCTCGAAATTGCCTATCCGGTACTCGTTGCACCCCTTGTAGTGAGCGGGGGACCCATCGGCGCGCTTGCGCTTGCGTTGGAAAAGACGTCACTTCCACTGGACGATGGCGATCTTGAGTTCCTCTTCGCATTGGCGCACCAAGCCGCACCGTTTTTTGTGACCGTCGAGCGCGAACAAAAGCTAACGCGCGATGTGGAACGATTGCGTGCGCAGACTGGTGAGTCGTCCACGCTTATCGGAATTAGCGAAGCCATGAAGTCGCTGCGCAAACAGGTGCGTGAAGCGGCGGAAACCGATCTCAATGCGCTCATCCTCGGGGAGACCGGTACGGGTAAGGAACTCGCCGCGCGCATGATTCACGATTTTTCTGCGCGGGTAAACGAACCTTTCGTCGTCCTGAATTGTGCCGCAATTCCACATGAATTGATGGAAAGTGAATTGTTCGGCCACGTAAAAGGCGCATTTACAGGGGCGCATCAGGACAAGACCGGCCGATTCGAGCAAGCGAATGGCGGCACATTATTTCTGGATGAAATCGGCGATTTGAGTCCGCAACATCAAGCTGGGGTGCTCCGTGCGATCGAACAGGGCACATTTCATCGCGTCGGATCAGAGCATGAAACCCGCGTGAATGTCCGGGTCGTTGCCGCGACAAACCGCGATCTCACCGCGATGATGCGGGACGACACCTATCGCAGCGATCTCTATCACCGCCTTAACGGTTTCGAAATTCAGATGCCCGCGTTGAGAGATCGCCTTGAGGATGTTCCCGAACTGGCGCGGCACTTTCTCACGTTGGGCCGTGAACGAGCGAAGCGTCCGCTGGAAGGTTTCTCGAATGAGGCGTTCGATCATCTTCAAAAATTCTCATGGCCCGGCAACGTGCGTGAACTGAAAAGTGTGGTTGATCGCGCGATTGCACTGTGTAAGGAAAAAAAGATCAGGTCGACCGATCTCGTTGTTACGCCACCGTTGGACGCACCCGCCAGTACATCGTCGGCACCTGCTGCGTATACGCCGCGCACGCTGAGCGAAGTCGAAAAACAACATATCTCCGATACGCTGCAAGAATGCGGGGGGAACGTCCGGGATGCCTCGAAAATTCTGGGCATCGGGCGCAGCACGCTATACAACAAAATCGCCGAGTACCAGATCAAAGCGTGATCCGGTACCCGGCGATGGGTGTCGTTCTGTGAATACTTAGCCGACGATTTGGTTGATGTACGTTACCAGCCAGGCGCCCGCACGTTTTTCGAGTTCGAACTCAAGGGTCACAGCACCGAACTCGCCATCAACGATAAACGGCATCGCTTCCGCTTTATCGCCTTCTATTTCGACGGTCAAGTCATCGGCCGACATCTCGACACCATCGAACTGGCCCCCATCTTTGAGTTGGGTCAAGAATTCTTTGTACTCGGCTTTGCCTAAACCATCACTCATTTCGAAGTCATCAGCAATTAGGGCAAAGACCGCGTCCAGATCAAGCGTTTTCAGCGCTGTTTCAAATTGCGAGACGACTGCATTGATCGCGTCTTCGTCGCTCATTCCCGTACCGCCGCCCGTCGCGCAGCCCGCGCCGATGACAACGAGTGCAAGGGCGGTCATGCCCATTTTCAATCCTGTTTTCCGCATTGGTGTTTCTCCTTCATTCTTGGTGAGATTGTTTATTCAGTCCGCAGCGCTTACGTGACGCCGTTGGATAAGGATCGGCCACGCCGCGTCGTGTGTCAAGCGCGGCGTGGGTTGAAGCAACTAGCGCTTAAGTAAGGCGCTCATCCCGGGTGAGCATTCGAGCGTCGAGGTTGACGTCGCGGCTCATCGGATTCCTCTTTATCCGATGTCCATGAATGCTTGAAAAACAGGATTCGCGTGGTTTGCTTGTTGCCCACACGCTTATGCCGGAATAGCGGACCCAAGAGCGGTAAATCGACCACCTGGCGATCAAAGTCGCCATCATCATCGTTTCTCGTCTTCACGAGCGAGAAAAACGGAACGTCCAATAGTCGGAATGAATTGCTGTCCTCGTCGAGATCGCGCTCAGCGACGGTCACGAATGGCACGTGAAGGAAGCGGTATCCGGTCTCGCCATCTTCATTTCGTTCCGCTTTCAGCACTGCGCCAAACGGGATGTCTAGGATTTCGACCTCCTTATGGTCGCCATGCCGCTCGTATCGATACCCCTCGACGATGCCGAGGTCCAGGATTTCGACCTCTTTCGAGTCCTCGTCCGCCTCGTATTCAAGTAAGAGCGGGATATCTGTTTCAACGGATTTTTCCTCATCGGCCATCGCGCCTGTCAAGAAAATACCTAGCGATAAACCCAATGATAACAACGTGCGTCCCCACATGATTCTGCTCCTTAAAAGCGGTCTCGCGGTGTGCGAGACGGAAGTACCCCTGTGCAATGGATTTGATGCAAAAAGAGTGCGGAACGTTTATCGGGAGAAATCACTCAAGGTTTGTGGCATTTCCCGAGAACCTAAACGATCTTTCGTGTCTTGGTCTCCCTTCGTCATCCCCGCAAAGACGGGGATGCAGTCTATATCGCCATCTCACTTGTTCCCCGCCTGCGCGGGGATGACGAATTGGGTAAGTGGCACCGCGCTCTTGATTGGGTTCAGTCAATGATTGCCTGATTGACGAGCACGCCGAATTCTTGGCGGATGTTGAGGTGCGTGTACGGTCGGACCTGCGTCATGACAATCCCTATGACGTCCTCTTTAGGGTCTACCCAGAAATAGGTGCAATAGGCGCCGCCCCAGCCAAATGTCCCTTCGGATGCCATTGCGCCTGCGGCGCCGCGATCGGTAATGACGCTGTAACCCAGACCGAATCCGTAGCCAGGGCCAGTCAACCAGATCGGTAGTTCGCCGGTGTGGTTGGTGGTCATGAGTTCAACGGTCTTGCGACCCAGAATTCGTTTGCCGTTTAATTTTCCGCCGTTGAGCATCATCTGATGAAACCGCCAATAGTCGCTCGCCGTAGACATGAGTCCGCCAGCGCCCATGAAGTAGACATGAGGCTCCTTTACGAACCGGCTGTCGGTGGTCGGGGCATCGGCGAGTTTGATGGTGCGGTCTTCGTTGGGGCTGTATTGTGCGGCGAAGCGATCGAGTTTGTCTTCGGGAAGGTAAAAATGAGTGTCCTTCATTCCCAACGGCTCGAAAATGTGATTCTTGAAATATTCATCCAGTGTTTCACCCGAGATCACTTCAACCAATCGTCCGACGACGTCGGTGGCGCGAGAGTATTCCCAGTTCGTGCCGGGTTCGAAGTTGAGGGGTAACGATGCCATGCGTGTGACAAAATCGCCGACCGTTTCATTCGGGTCTTGCCGTTGGGAGACTGCTGCGTATTCGGTTCGGGTGAATCCACGATAGCTGTTCGCGAGTCCGGCGGTGTGTGTGAGGATGTGGCGCACGGTGATTGGCACATTGGACGCAACGGTGCGGTAGGGAATGCCAACCCGTTCGCCGCCGGCTGGCAGCGCGACTCTCATCTCACCATACTCGGGCAACCACTTTGAGATCGGATCGGTCAGAAGAAAATGACCTTCTTCGTGGAGCATCATCAACGCAACAGATGTGATCGGTTTTGTCATCGACGCGATGCGGAAGATGGTGTCCTTCTCCATCGGTTCGCCCTCTTCGACCCAACGCGAACCCTGTGCCTCGAAATGTACAACCTTGCCGCGCCGCGCGACTAGCGTCACGACCCCAGGCACTTCATTGCGGTCGATATAGCGTTGCATGCCAACCGTAATCCGGTCGAGCCGGGACTTGGACATACCAACGGAGCTCGGCGACGATATTGGGACGGAGGACCCAGCCCACGCCGTGACCGAGGTGAACAGGATCGCCATGGCGATGAGTTTAGTTTTCGCGTCGAACATTTGGGTCAATCTCCAAGTTGTCGATGAGTAGTACGTTCGCTTCGGTGGCCACGGGATGAAGCCGCTGGTTCGTGTTACGTAGTCTGCACAATCTGGATGGGACTTTACCATTCGTCGTTCGAGGATGGGGACGGCCCAGCGGCTCAATTGTGTTGCGGCGCAGTCTGGTGAGCAAACTCCCGTTACAAACGGGAGCTACGTAGCATCCATCTGTAGTGGGTGTTGGACGATGTGCCGGAAGCCTAGCGTTCGACGGCGAACAATTCGCCTTTGATGAACGCGAATAACGCATCGTTTGCAGCGATCACACCCATTTCACTGCCGCGTGGGTGGGTGTAGAGGACATTGAGTTCGCGAGATGCGTTTAAGATGGTGAGTGATCGTTTCGCCATTAGATAAACTTTCCCATCGGCAACGAGTGGGTTTCCCCAGATTTCGTCTTCGCTGTCGTGAATCCATTGGACTTCACCCGTATTCATGTCCAGGCAGTGGAGACGGCCAGCGAGGTCTGCTGCGTAGATGAGATCGTTGGCGATGGCGGGGGTGCTCAGCGTTCGGCCAATGTGCTCGTAGGACCAAATCGCTCCCGAGTTTGTAATGTCACCGGTCTTTGTCGCATCGATGCAATGCAGGATCCCTTGGCCTAGTCCGTGTAGGGGATCGCGTCCGGTCGCGACATAGATGCGTCCTTCATGGAAGACGGGGGAGGAGAGGATTTCGCTCGGCCCTATAAAACTACCGTCGCCGTCATTAAAGCCGACGGTACTTTGTCCGGTTCGACGCTTGTTTCGATATACCCGCAGATCACCTTGGTAATAATAGATGCGATTGCCGGATGGATCGCGTTTGTAATGAGGGGGATTGCAGTCGAAGCGCCACACGGATTTCATTCTCATCGGTTTGTTACGTTGTTTTGCGGCTAGAATTTCCGCGTCTGTCAGTGCGGGGTAGGCATAACAAATGCCATCGCCGCCGCCGAGAAAGATGAGTGTCTCGCCGTCTACATCGCCTTTCGTGGGCGAAGTCCATTGTGCATGAAAGAGCCGTTCGCTGATGCCTTCGCCATCAACTGCGATGAGCGATCCATCTCGTTTGTCCAACGCGATGAAGGCTGGCGCGTTTGGTTTGAGCGCACCTGCAGGGCTGCCGACACCGATGCCATTTGACGTGCTGGTGTAAAGGACGTTTCCGTCAATGAGCACGGAACAACTACCAACATCGTGCGGCGCGACGCCGAGTTCGCGGGGAATGTCGTATCGCCAGAGGATGTCGCCGTCCTGCTCGGTGAGCGCGGTTGGATTTTCGGGATCACGGGACATGAACGCGCCTTCTTCCATGAACGGCCCGTCATTGCCATCGGCCTGGCCGTTGACATCCATGCAGAGCACATCGTCTCCATTGGAGACGATGTAGAGACGGTCACCTTCAACCGTTGGCGACGAGCAAATGCCATAGATCTGTTGCGGCATATGCGTGTTCTTCGGAAAACCGAGCCAGCGGACAGGCACATGAAACCGCCAGACGACCTCGCCGGATTGTTCATCGAGGCAAACGAGTACGCCGCCGCGGAATTTTGGTAGACGAGGATCGCGTTCGCCGCCGGGTGCGTTGGTGCCGACGTAAATGCGTCCGTTCACAACAGTGGGACAGCCGAATGCAACCTTTCCAAGGTCGGCTCGCCAGCGGACGTTATCGAAATTCGTGGGAAGGTGTTGAGTTTCCGCAGCATTGCGGCTGTGCGGCCCGAGCCAGTGCGGCCAATCTGCGCCGGACGCCGTGTAACTGGCGCTCGTGAGCATGCAGGCGATTAGACCACTGAGCCAAGAGCTACCGCGACACACCATGTCTTCCATCCCTCGTCGTAGGTCGAGCGCCTGATGCTAGCACTAGAATACCGCCTGGGACGTCCAATTCAATGGAGAAATTGAGCAAGCGGTTGCGCCTGTTCCCGTTGACTGAAATAATACGGCTCGATCGTGGTATTACCGAGGGATTTTCTACATGAAACAAGTTGCTATTGCCTGTGTTTTCTTGGCTACGGTGGGTTCCGCTTGCAACACAGTTGGCCCGAAAGCGGTGCGCGGCGCGCGCATGAATTACAACGAGGCGATTGCGCGGACGGGTGACCAGCAGTTGTTATTGAATCTTGTGCGGCTAAAGTATCGCGACACGCCATTGTTCCTCGAAATCAGTAGCGTTTCGACGCAATACAACTTGGAGTGGTCGGCCGGCGCTTCCCAATCCTTCACCGATACGGACACGTTGACCGGCGGGGTTGCCTCAGCAGCAGAGGCCGCGGCAAGTAGTGTGACGAATGGTCTGAGTGGAAAAGGCACGCGAAGCAGGTCTTTGACACGGCAGCGTGTGGATACGGATTCCTCCGGTATGGACGTCGGTGTTGGTTTTTACGAGCGCCCGACGATTACCTACAGTCCCTTGCAAGGCGAACAGTTCGTTACGCAGCTACTCTCCCCGATACCGCTTGATCGATTAATGTTGTTATCTGAATCGGGGTGGAGTGTTTCGCGGGTATTTCGAACGTGTCTACAAGAATTAAACGGACTCGACAATGCTTCAAGTGCGTCGGGTCCGACGCCGTCCTACGTTCCGGAGTATGAAGCGTTTCGTGAGGTCACCAAACTTTTGCGCAGGCTTCAAGTGAGGGGCGCGGTAGATTTTGTGCAGCGTGTGGATGCGGATTCTGAACGGGCGCAACTCGAAATGCGTTTCAAAAGTGGGGGGGGAGATTCGGAAGACGCTGAGGCGTTTCGTAGACAACTTCGGCTCGATGCCGCCGCCGATGCCTATCTGCTTTCGCAATCCGTTTATGACGCGAATACGAAGGTGTTAGCACTTCGTCCGCGTTCACTGATGGGCGTCCTTCATTTTTTGTCGCAAGGTGTCGAGCCGCCCGAGGGACACGTCGAAAGCGGATTGGTCACGCAAACGCAATACGATGACGGATCGCCTTTCGATTGGGCTGAAGTCACGGGCGATCTTTTTCGGGTCCAATCACAAGGATCGCCGCCAGCGGATGCGTTCGTGAAAGTGCGATACCGTGGCCGCTGGTTCTATATCGAGGATAGCGACCTCGAATCGAAGACGACGTTCGGGTTGCTGACGACGTTGTTCAAGTTGCAGTCGGGTGATGTGAAGAGTTTGGGGCCGACATTGACGTTGCCGGTGGGGTGATTGCAAACCGAATTAGAAACGCAAAGGCGCTAAGGCGCAAAGGAATTGCGGGCGTGGGAATTTCTCTTGCGCGTGTCATGCCGAGCGTAGCCGAGGCATCTTCCTGCACCTATCGATGCGTTCGGAACCTGGGAAGATCCTTCGGCTTCGCTCAGGATGACATTTCTCATGCGGGGCCGGGGGCAGACATAGCATTCCCGCTGTCGTCGACGATCTCTTCGTCGTGTCGTTTGCCGCGCCGCGTGGCCGGTTCCACTTCTTCAGGTGTAGGCCAGCGGCGATAGATAGCAGCGTAAGCGACTCGCCGTACATCGTTGAAAATCGCGATCATCGCCGGAATGAAAAGCAATGTGAGCACTGTGGCGAACGCCACCCCGGCTGCGATCGACACCGCCATGGGAATTACGACTTGCGCTTGCAAGTTCGTCTCCGCGATGACGGGTAACAATCCAATTGATGTGCTGAGTGTCGTGAGGAAGATCGGGCGGAATCGACGGACGCCTCCCTCGCAAACAGCTTCGTAGAACGGTGTGCCGGATGCCAGCAAGCCGTTGATGCGTTCGATGAGGACGATGTTGTCGTTGACCACAACGCCGGCGAGTGCGACGATTCCGAATAGACTAATGAGCGTGACCGGAATGCCGAGGAGCATGTGTCCCCAGAACGCGCCGATGACGCCGAATGGAATCACAATGACGATCAGCAGTGGTTGGACGTAGGACCGGAAAATCACGGCCATAACGACAAATATCCCGAAGACAGCGATCATAAAACCACGCTGAAGTCCGCCCAAAGTCTCTTGATTGCTGGCCTCAACACCTTGGATCGACCACGATAATTCGGGGAATTGCGACACCATTCCGTCGAGATAATTCGCTTTGAGATCCGCGATGACCTCGCTTGGATTGGCGCGGTTCATGTCGGTATTCGCGGTCACGGCGATGCGCCTACGTCCATTGGTGCCAAAAATTGTGGAGTAACCCTGTTTCAATTCCAACTCGGCGACGGACATGAGTGGCACTTCGTGTCCGTCCGGCGTGCGAATGCGAGCACGTTCTAATTCATCGATGGTTTTTCGCTCTTCGCGTGGGTACCGCACGCGTACGCGGACATCGTCGCGGCCCCGTTGCAGACGTTCCGGTTCGTCTCCGTAGTATCCGGTGCGAAGAAAGGTCGCGACATCGGCGAGCGTCAACCCCATCAAGTGCGCATCCGGTTTCAATCGCACACGAATCTCTGTTTTTCCTGGGCGGAAGTCGTCCTCGATTTGGAAGACGCCGTCGTACGTGCGCAATTTTTCCTTCAGTTCCACCGCTGCGGCCATGGCTACATCGATATCCTTCGCCTGCAACCATAATTCGATTGGTGCGCCATCCATTCCAATAGAACTACCTTCGAAACTTTGCGACACAATGCCGGGTTGTTGTCCAACCCGTGCTTCCCACGCGACATTTAGATCTTGCGAATGCACCCCGCGTTCGCCGGGCTCGATCATTTCGACGGAGACGACGCCGACATTGGGCGCTCCGCTATAGACTTGCGTGAACATTGTGCGAATGAGGGGTTTTCCACTTGCGGTTTGCGTTTCGGTGGCCACCGCTTCAAGTGCTTCTCGTGTTCTGTCGACAGCGGCCTGTGTAATTTCCGGACGGGTCCCCGGTGGAAACTCGATTCGTGATCGCAGGTGATTCCCGTCGGCCGGAGGCCAGAACACGACGCGAATGTATTGCCCCTGCATGAGGCCAATCGTAACGAGAATGAGGCACACGGCTGCGCAGAGGGTGACGTACCGGTGCCGAACAGCGTTGCGGACGACGGGCAAATACGTCCTGTGCGCAAATCGCTCAAGTGCGTTGCCAGGCCACCGGCGAATGGTTTCAATTCGAAGCGAAAATCCGGTCTTCTCATCTTTAGAGGGCTTGGCGCGAGGCAAATGATTCAAATGCGCGGGCAACAAAAAGAGGCATTCGACCAGTGATACGATCAGCGCGGATATCACGATGACAGGCATCATGACCATGAACTTGCCCATCACGCCGGGCACGAATGCCAGCGGTAGGAACGCTATGATTGTCGTAGTGACCGCTGCAATGACAGGCGCGCCGACTTCCATGACGCCATCGGTCGCGGCTTGTAACGCGGGTTTGCCCTGACGCCGTTGTGCATAGATCGCCTCGCCTATCACGATCGCGTCATCGACAATAATGCCGAGTACGACGATCATGGTCATCAGCGAAAACTGGTTAATAGAAATACCGATAACCCACATTACGACGAGCGCGCCACTCAATGAGATCGGGATGCCCATCGCGATCCAAAACCCCAGACGGGTGTCGAGGAAGATCCACAATACGAGTAGGACCAGCATGAGACCGAAGAAACCGTTGCGGGCTAACAGACTGATTTGTCCGCGAATGAATTCCGATTCGTCGAAGCATGCTGTGACGTTTACGCCTGGGGGGAGTTCTCGTTGCTTTGTCTCGGCATATGCACGGACCGCATCCGATATCGCGATCGCGTCTTCGCCCGGAGCCTTTTCGATGGAGACCAATTGGCACGGGTGACCGTTGTACGACGCCGATCCGCCGTCTTCCACAAACGAATCGGAAATGGTTGCGATGCGGTCAAGCGTGATAATGCTCCCGTTCGGCGCAGTTTTTACCACGATCGATTCGAATTCACGGCCCGCATAGCGGCGCCCCAGCGTGCGAATACGAATGTCTTCGCCATCGCCTTTGATAGCACCCGAGGAGAGATTCAAACTGGTGCGTTCAATAGCGCGGGTGACTTCGGCAAGTGATAGACCGTATTCGCGCAATCGGTCTTTGGAGATTTCGATGTTCAGTTCGTACGGGCGACCGCCAAACACTTCGACCAACGAAATCTCAGGCAACTGCTGCAATTCGTCCACGACATTGTTCGCCAACGATTTGAGCTGACGCTCAGACATATCCCCCCAGAGCGCGAGATTGATCACCTCTTCTTCTTGAGCGATGACGGTATAGCGAGGGCTCTCTACACTCTCAGGAAACGTATCTATTGACGCGATGGCATTCTCGACTCGGTCTCGCACTTCCTGAACGTCATAGCCCTCGCGCACTTCGACGGACGTTTGACTCGCACCCTCGAACGACGCGGTGTGGTAGCGTTTGACGCCTTTCATCCCGTCGAGCACCGCTTCGATGCGACGGGATACGCCTTCTTCGACTTCGGCCGGATCAGCGCCACGAAATGGCACATCGATTTCGATGATATCCACGGACAACGACGGCATACTCTCGCGGCGTAGATTCATGAGGGCCATCACGCCCAGGCCGATCATCACGCACAACATGAGGTTTGCGAGAACGGAATTGGAAATGATGGAGCGAACGAGCGTTTTCATCGTTAGTCAGCGATTGTCATTGTCGCGCTGACGAGTGTTCGTTCAAGCGGATTCACCAAGCGCGTCGTAATGACCTGGTCACCGGGTGACAATCCGTCTCGAATGTAGGCCATGCCTTCGGTGCGGCGAACGATTTGCACGGGTCTCGATTCTAGGCGACGTTCATTCACGCAATACACAGCCCCGTCGACCGTAATGGCGGAATCGGGAACGGCGAAGACCTTTTCAAGCGGTGATCCCGGTATCGTTACTTTGCAATACATCCCCTCGACCAATGGCAATCCGCCGGATAATGCCGCGGCATCCGCGCCATCGACACGGATAACAACTGTTACCGTCCGCGACTCTTCATCAAAGTTGGCGACGCGATCGAGTTGTCCGGTCCACGCTTGTGCATCTTCCGCCTCAGTCCACGAGACTTCGCACTCCACATGATCGACCGCGTTGAACCAAGCGCTCTGATTCTGGTTGCTTGCGTCATCGGAGAACCGTAACCACTGGCGGGCTTCTCTGGAATCGAGCGGAGCGGAGATTTCGATAACGGAATCATCGACTAACACCACCGCCGAGGCGCCCGCTTGCACGAATTGCCCAGTCTCAACGGAGTACGCGCTCACACGAGCGTCGAAGGGTGATCGAAGTTCAGTCTTAGAGAGCCGAAGTTTCGCGGCATCGAGATCCGCCTGCGCCATTGTCAGTGCGTTCCGGGCTTCGTCGATTCGAATAGGATAGAGGGAGACGCGATGTCCAAGCTGATCCGCTTCGTCTTGTGCTACGACATAGGCTTGCTCGGCAAAATCGATGCCCTCCTGCGTGCCCACATCATCATTGAGCAAAGCGTTCAAACGATCGAATTGATCCTGTGTCAATTCGCGACGGCGTTCCATGGATTGAAGGCGATCACGATCATTTGCCCACTCAGTCGTTAGACGTTCGATCACCGTCGCACGTTCTCCCACGCGAGCAGCGGATTGATTTACGGCAATGACAAACGGTGCTGAATCAATTGTGAGGATAACTTCGCCGCTCGCTATGAGTCCCCCGACTAATAACGATTCATGTGTCGTGGTGATGACCCCAGGCACTTCAGGTGCGATATGAACCCGCCGTCGCGACCGAGCTTCGCCGAACCCTTCGATCTGTACAGGCACGTCATCCGGCTGGACGACGATGCACTCAACCGGTATCGCATTCTCTGAAGGAGATACGTCTGGCACGTCGGCATTGGCATCCTGTCGACCAAGCAAAATCATGACTATGACCCCGCAAACCAAAAATGCCGTGCCAGCCAGAATTGCGCCGAACCGTCGTACCCGTTGAATACCCTTGTTATCTTGAGACCCCATGAGACTTCTTCTCCTCACTATTCGCACTCGCTTGCTAGATGGTAAGGCAATTTTCTTGCCACATCGGACAAGTCTTCTAAAGGCTTATACTGCAATCGTTTACGAATCAACCCCAATTTCCGTCTTTTGTTTGCAGGTGCGCTAGAAACCAAAATCTGGTGCCTCACGCTACGAAGTGTCGTTTGACATTGCAGGGATCCCACAATCCCCAACGACCCAATGATTTGACGTGCTGAGAGCGGTATTCGTTTAACGACAGGGGGTTGAGTACCCGCAGTCCGATATCGTATATTGGCGCTTGTGCATGTGGTTAACTTTGTTTATGTGGGGTAAAAATGGGATCGAGCATGAACTATCCAACAATCTGCGCAGTTTTCATCGCGGTCGGTTCAACCCTGTTCACGTGCGTACCTGGCGCTACCGCGGAGCTCCAAAATGTCGAAGTCGGCGGCTCGGTCGAAACGTATGGAGTGTGGTACTCCGAGTACTTCACACCGGACCGTATCGTGTGGCCGACATTCTTTTTGCCGCGCAGGCCTATCGGTCTTGGCGGAACGATCAGTGGAATTGGATCAGACGGTCACAGCACCGATTTCATCGAACAACGCATCAAGTTGAATGCGCGCGCGGATTTCACGCGCGACGTGACGGCGTTTATCGAAGTCGATAGTCATTGGACGTGGGGTGATGAATTCCGGTCGGATTATCGAACGGGTCAGGACGGGACAGCGCGCAACAATGCAGGCGATCCCGAGATCTATCAAGCCTACATCATGGCGGACAAACTCGCGGGCACGCCGCTGCGCATGACCATCGGGCGACAAGAACTATCGTTTGGCGATGAATGGCTAGTAGGCACGAATTCGGATCCGGATCCGTTCTCGGAACACACCTTCGATGCGCTGCGTCTCACGTACGATTCCGAGCTCTGGGTCATCGATGTGTGGGCATCGATTCTCGCTGAGGGCGGGTCAACCGCTGAAGACGACGATGACGTAATGTTCTACGGTCTCTACGCGAGTTATCGTGGGATTGAGAATATGGAATTGGACGCCTATTACCTATTCGTCCGAGATCCGCGCCGGATAAACGATACGAATTTCATCGCTCCGCTCGAATGGATTGAAGACATCGCCGGTCTTGATGACTATGACGGGACGTCATTGCACACCGTCGGATTGAGGGCATCGGGACTTGCCGGATCATTCGATTGGTATGCGGAAGCGGCGTATCAATGGGGCGATGCGGGTACGTTGGGCAGTCAGTTTAGACCGTTTGGTGTATACGGCGATAGTCGAGCGAAGTACGACAATTGGGCCGGCGTATTTGAAGTTGGGTATTCCTTTGATGTTCGATTCGCACCGCGCGTCTATGTTACTGGAGCGTACTACGGCGCGAATGATGAACGAGAACTTTCCTTTTGGGAATGGTTGAATCCATTCGACTTGTCCGAAGCGAGCGTCGCATTCAACCGGCTGTTTAGCGGTCAGCGGCACAACCATTTTATTGATGCGTCCGCGAATAGCAACAATTGGTTTGTACAGGGTGGCGTAGAATTCGCCGTGACGGAATCGTTGGACGTGGGTGTGAGCGCGCTGTATCAAGAATACGTTGAACCATTCGATCTTCCGTTGTTTTTCGCTGTGGGCGGATTGCGAGTGCCTATTGCGCCGGCACTTTCTTTTCTGACACAGGAGGGTAGCGCAGATCTCGGTGTTGAGGTGGGCCTTGTCGCGACCTATCACTACACCGAAGATCTTAGCTTTGAAATCGGATACATCCACAATTTCATTGGCGACGGATTGCGCGATGGCGGGTTCTTCGATTTCAACGCGACTTCGTTCGTCGGCGGCACAAGTGATAAAGATGCGGACAGCGTGTATTTTCTGACGACGCTGGCATTCTGAGCGGCTGACCGTTTACATAGGATGCGTCAACCGCTTATGATGGAGGCGTCATGACGGCGAATACACCTCAAAAGCCGAGTGCGCCTGCCAATCCGTCCACACAGCGTAGGACCAGTCCCTCGATGGAACAATACATCGAGACGATTGCTCATCTGCTGACCAAGGACAAAGTGTGTAGCGTCAGCGATATCGCGGAAGTTGCGCAAGTGAGCCGTCCGGCAGCGTCTCGCGCGGTGCGCGATCTAGCGGCGAAAGATTTGGTCGAACACCGTGCGTACGGATACGTTGACCTTACGCCACAAGGACAGTCGTTGGCCGACCGGTTGACCGCGCGGCATCACTCCTTACAACGGTTTCTGCACGAAGTGATGGGGTATGACGCTGAAACCGCCGATGCGGAGGCGTGCCGACTCGAACACCAACTCGACGATGACCTCGCGAGCCGAATGGGGGAACTGAATGCGTTCCTCGAATCGGATCCCGATACCGCTACCCGTTGGCGGCAGCACCTTGGCGAATACCTCGATTCGAAAAAGGGCTAGTACCTCTACACGGTTAAGATTGGGAAAAACGGGGACAGTCCACGCATTCCGTTCGTACCTCACTGCTCTTGGGACAGTCCCCATTTTTCCCAAGCGGCCATATCCAGAACTTTAACCGTGCCTAGTACGTCCCGTTACTCTTCAGATTTGTGCTCGATGATTTCAATTTTGACGCCGTCCGGTGTTTCCATGAAACCGAACATGTAGCCTGCGGGATTTTTCTGTGGCCCCATCACAAATTCCCCTCCGATATCACCGAGTGTCTTCTCGAATGCCTCGATGTCGGGGATCTGCCAGCCCAGGTGTTCGATCGCCCGGCCGGTGATCGGCGCTGGCGTTCCTTTCGCGCCCATGACCAGCAGCCACATTTCGCCATAGCGAATACCTCGAACCGGAGCGAATCCCTTAAACGGTTCGACTTTGCCTCCGAATGCTGTCTTGTACCATTCGAGTGCCTTTGGAATATCGGAGGCCGCGACATGGACGTGATGGAATCCGGTTGTGTCTTTATCGTCGATGAGTTCGACTTTTGTGCCCCAGGGATCTTCGATGAATCCGTAGGTGAATCCCGCTGCTTTGATGTTGCGCGCCTCTTGCGTGATCGTTGCGCCCGCCGTTTCCAGCGCTTTCAACTTCGCCGCTACGTCCTCGACGGAGAATCCGATGTGATCAACCGCGGACCCTTCGCTTTTGCCATAGCCCTCTTTGCCAGGCTTGAACTTCACGAGCATGCCGTCGAACAGCACGGCAGGAAACGGTCCGCTCTCGGTGCGCTCACCGCCGAAATGTTCCGTATACCAATCCGCCGCCTTGGGAGGATTGGTCGATGTTAGATGGACGTGATCCCATTCGGCGGCGATGGCACCGGTCGAGAGTGTTACGGCGACCGTAATCGCTATCAGTGATCGTAGAACAAACATATCTTCGCTCCTGGTTTATTGTCGCTGAATGATGGTCATTACATGTATCGAGAGTTTTTCGGTCGACAAACGACCCCTCACCTTTGCCCTCTCCCCAAGAAGAGGGGATTGCCCCAAGCGTTGCTGAGTGGGCAACGCTATCGGTGGTGATCGCTTTCTTCATAGTGTTTGCGCAACAAATCGTCGCCGAAATCATTCGAGGGTTCGCGGAGAATGGTGTGAATGTGATTGCTGTACGCTGACCTATCGGCGCGACCGGCGAAGACGTTGTCGTATTCGATCACGACCGATGGACCATGGACTCGAAAGTAGATGTTCGCTTTTTCATCGATGGGGCCCATCCAAGCGAAGTACAACTGATCCTCGCCGTCCGCGACAATCTTCGTGCGCTGTTTCGCCGCTACTTCGTGCGGGGCGTTGTTCAGGTACTCATCGATGAGACTCCACAGTAGCGCGCGTTGAACCTCACTCAAATCCGAGGCGCGAATGCCTTCCATCTTGTCGAGCGCACCACCGGCACCCGGGCCTTCGAAGATGCCACTGGGGATTTCATTCGCGAGCACAGCACTGTTTATCTGTCCTTTACTAAGCGACCGGACGAACGCGAATGCCTTCGACCGTTCCTTAGCAAAGATCCGCCAACCTGCATAGGGACCGCTAAGTACCACATCTGGTTCCGCCCCGAAAAACATCGGTGTAAGATTAGCGGTGCCAGCTACAGCCATGTAGTTGACAGCAAGGTGATGTCCATCCAATTGCCAACCCCAAGGTTCTTTCGGAGCCGGTGTACCAAAGACGGCCATCCAGTATTTGTCCGACCCGAACATGGCTGAACCCTGACCGGCGCGCCGTTTGTCCACCGCTCGTGCCCAAACGTCATCCAGTTGCATCACGCCAACGACCTTGGCGTATCCCTGCGAACTCAGGCCCATCTCTAATAACTGGTATGCGGCGATCTTCTGCACGTCGGTCATCTCGCCAAAACTCAGCCCGTTTCGCTTGTGCATGCGTGCGGGGAGATTGCTCCAGTCCTTGCGCTCTTTCTCGTTATCGAAATCGAATGCGACCTCTTTTGCGGTTTCCCCGTCAAGGGACTCCAAGAATTCGTGGCCAGCTTTTTCCGACTGTGACCACGCATTGACGGTGATGGACAATGACGCCGCCAACGATAGCGCGATAGTTCGTAGTCGCATGGTTTGGACTCCTCGATTGCTTCCGTTACCGGTGGAATCGAATTTGTTCGGCACTGCTACGCGCCCGCCTTTTCACTTTTTTCTTCACATGCGATACAGCGAATCGCGTAGGGTAGTGCTTCCAATCGTTTCAATGGAATTTGGTCATCGCAGTCCTCACAAACCCCATACGTACCGTTAGCCATTTTGGTCAGTGCTGAGCGGATTTCACTTAATTCATGTCGGGAAATGTCATCGATTCCGTCCAGGACTTCATTGTTTTCGAGTTCCACTACCTGTTCTGATGAATCGGCGTTCAGCGGACCCTTTGATCTTTTCTTGTCTGCGCCGATTTTCTGAATACGCGACGTGATTTCCCGATCTCTCTCTTCCAAGGTTTTTTTGATGGTTTCAAACATGATGGTCCTCCCGATTTATTCTCGAAACTAGCCGCTACGTGAACGACTTTCGATTTCTGATGGTTATACCGCACCAAGCATCCGAGATACCGTCTGCGCTGCGCACGCTGGCTTTTCTTGTCCTTCAATCTCTACAACCGCTGTCGCGACGCACTGCACGCCACCCTGAATATCGTCGACGCTATCGAGTGTCAAACGCGCGCGTACCCTGGAGCCGATCAGAACGGGGGAGGGGAACCGTACTTTGTTCACGCCGTAGTTGATCCCCATCATCACGTCTTCGACCTGCCAAACCTGACTCATGAGGTGTGGCAATAACGACAACGTAAGGTATCCGTGGGCAATCGGACCGCCGAAGGGCGATTCCTTCTTTGCCCGCTCCGGGTCACAGTGAATCCATTGATGATCGCCAGTGGCGTCTGCAAATTCATTGACCCGATCCTGGGTGACATCCACCCAATCGGACACCCCAAGCTCTTCTCCAATAAGACTTTTCAAATCAGCAAATTTAACGGTACGTGGTGGCATGGACGTTCTCCTCGCAAAGCCTGAATATGCACAGAGGGTCAACTTACGCTACTGTGTGGGTTCAGTCAACGGCCCATCGTATCGGCGGTTCTACACGCGAGGAGGATAATAGGCATGAGTTACGAGTTCATCGAAGTTGAACGGCGCGATAAGATCACCATCGTCACAATTAACCGTCCCGAGGTGATGAACGCGCTTCACCCCGCCACGAGTGAAGAATTGGATGCCGCGTTCAACGACTTTCAGGATGACGCCGATCAGTGGGTCGCCATTCTTACAGGGGCCGGTCAAAAGGCCTTTTCTGCGGGCAACGACTTGAAATGGCAAGCCGAACACGGCTCATCTGCCCTAGGTGAAAAGATGTTTGGACTCCGCGGCGGATTCGGTGGGCTTCACAAGCGAATGGATTGCTTCAAGCCGATGATAGCAGCGGTGAATGGCTTTGCGTTGGGGGGCGGTTTCGAACTGGTGCTGGCGTGCGACATTGTTATTGCGTCGCAGAACGCGAGTTTCGGTTTGCCCGAACCACGCGTCGGTCTGATGGCTGGTGCCGGTGGCGTTCATCGCTTGCCGAGGCAAATCGGCTACCACCACGCCATGGGCATGATGCTTACCGGACGGCGAATTGATGCAGAAGAAGGGATGCGCATCGGCATTGTGAATGAGTTGGTCGCCCCGGATGCGCTTCTCGATACCGCGCTCGCCTGGGCCGACCAGATTCTAGAGTGCGCACCTATCTCCGTCCGCGCCAGTAAGGAGGCGGCTATTAAAGGCATGGAGGACAGCCTCGAAAAGGCGGTGAACCACTCGTATCCACTGTCGCAAGCCATGCGGAGATCAGAAGATTTTATAGAAGGGCCACTCGCATTCACGGAGAAACGCAAACCGAATTGGAAGGGGAGGTAGGCGGGCGAAATAGAATGTTCCCCGCCCTGACCATATCGTTCATGTTACGACACCTAGTCATAGGAAAAATGGGGGCTGTCTCAAGAGTAGTGAGGTACGAACGTAACGCGTGGACTGTCCCCGTTTTTCCTATCCGTGGTTAATAAAACCAACAACGAGGCACTCTCCTCGCCGAAGAGTCTTTTGCATCAACGAGATTGCCACAGTCGCCTGGGGCTCCTTGTATGTTCCCATTCGCATCATATTGCTTGGTGTGTTTTTATGAAGTGGGGCTGGCGGAGGTGATGGCTCCTGGAGCGTGTCCCTCCCAACTCGTTTGATTCTCATCATGGTATCTCGGGATAACATAGGAGCATGGTTTCGTAGCGCTGGCTTCCAGCCGGCATGTCTGCATGGGTTTATACCAATGCCGGCTGGAAGCCAGCGCTACGAAAAACGAAGCCGATTCGCTTGATTTCCGTCACGGTATCTCGCAATGACGATGAAGGTTGGGATTGGATTCCCTTGATACGCTTCTCCGGTGCAGCCGATCTATTCTTCGCCGCTAGGTAGCGACTTAATCGACAAATCTTTGTACCAAATACGCGTCGGCGGGCCGGAGTGGATTTGGAGGCCGATGATGCCTTCGCGAGCGATGGCCTCGTCTTGTTCGGTGTAATCGACGGTCTTCACGCCGTTGAGGAAAAGTTGGATGCGGTTCCCCTCAGCACGAATGACGTAGTCATTCCAATCATCTTTCCGTACCAATTGTTTCTGTACATCTTCGTCGGCGCAGGATAACGTCTTGTTGCGTCGTGACTCGTCGTAGAGGCAGCCCCAAAAATTCCAACCGAGGTCGGCCTGAAATCCGGAGACTTCCGTGCTGCCTTCAACGCGCTTGCTGCGGAATTGAACGCCGCCATTCGCGTTGCCCTCAACCTTCACCTTGAACCGAAGTTCGAAGTCGCTGAATTTTGTGGTCGTGCATAAGAATTGGTTGTGAGGAATCTTCTCGTCTAGGCTGCCGCTAACAATTGCGCCATCTTCCAGGTGAAACCACGCGAGATCGCCTTCCCAACCCTCGAACGTTTCACCATCGAACAGTGGGAAAGACGCCGGACTCTGGGCGTCTTCAGCGGATTCGGCTTGAGGAGCCAGAATGGCTGCTATTGCGAGGATGAGTGTTGCTAACCGCGATATTCGATCAGATGGCCGCATCATTTTTATTCTCCGCAGTGATTTAGGGTCTAAAATCACGATAGGATGCGAGCGTTGTGTAGTCAAATGCCGCCCGCAGGACCATGTACAGCGAGGTATCGATCCCGCTACAATCCTTGCTTCCATTCGATTAAAAGGAGTTTGGATTTATGGCGACAGAAACATCTGAGGCGATTGACGTTCAGTCGCTGTTTTCAATTAAAGGTAAGACGGCGCTGGTGACGGGCGGTTCGCGTGGAATCGGGCTGATGATCGCGCGAGGCTATCTCGAATCGGGAGCGAAGGTCTACATTTCTTCGCGGAAGGCGGAAGTGTGTGACGCGGTGGCAAAAGAACTATCGTCGGTCGGTACTTGTGTATCGGTGCCAGCCGATGTCGGGACGGCGGACGGCCGTGCGAAGTTGGTGGGCGCGATCACGGATGCAGAGGACTCGCTGAAAATCCTCGTGAACAACGCGGGTGCAGCATGGGGTGCGCCGCTGGATGAATTTCCGGACGAAGCCATTGAGAAGGTTATGAACATCAATGTGAATGCGATGTTCTCACTGACGCGTGATTTCTTGCCGATGTTAGAAAAAGGATCGAAACCCGGCGACCCGTCACGGGTGATCAACATCGGTTCGATTGATGGGCTGCACGTGCCGAGCATGGACAACTTTATCTACCCCGCGAGTAAAGCCGCAGTCCATCACCTTACCCATGTGTTGGCGGTGCAACTCGGTGAACGCGGAATCACGGCGAACGCCATTGCACCTGGGCCGTTTGAGAGCAAGATGACGGAGTGGATGTTCGAACAATTCCAGGATACCATTGAGCAGAAATGTCCGTTACACCGCATCGGCGCGCCTGCGGACATGGCCGGAATCGCGATTTATCTTGCTTCCCGTGCCGGTGCGTACGTCAATGGTGCAGTGATTCCGGTGGATGGCGGTGTTCATCTAAAGTAGCGGAGCTGTAAATGAGCTCGGACGATTCGGAACGACGTGAACAATTCGAGGGTGCTCAAGACCTCGCGCATGAAGGCGACTATCTTCGCGCGAAGGAGGCCCTGAAAGAAATTGTGTCACGATGGCCCAATTGGCCGCCCGCGTGGCATGTATTAACAATCGTTACGCTCAAACTTGGCGAATTGGAAGATGCGATTCGATACGGATATCAGTCGCGGAGATTAAGTCCAAAATCGCGAAAGGTTTCCAAGGCGTTGTTCAGCGCGCTTTGGAAAGGCACAATCGAATTGGACAATGTGAACTTCGCGTATGAAGCAATGGTGGAACTCAACCGTCTTCTTACGATACGTGATTCGCCGGATCATCGAAACGCCGCACTCGAGATTCGACAGCAGTTTACATCGCTCGGTGATCCGGGTACGCGCGACGGCTTGTTGACGATTTGGGATGAGCAACTGGCGAAACATTTTGACGCCTAACAGATACAATGAATGGATGACGCAATCCACGACATCCTGGTCGTACTAAGGAGAAACAACACGTGATAGTGCATGACAAGATTTACATCAATGGTCAGTGGGTCGCCTCGGAAGGGACAGCGACCTGTACGATCATAAACTCCGGCACCGAAGAACCCATGGGCACGATTCCGGCCGGTACGGCAGGCGATGTCGATAAAGCAGTCGCAGCAGCGAAAGTGGCGTTCGACGGGTGGTCGCAATCCAGTATCGACGAGCGAGCGGCAGTACTCACGCAGCTCACCGAAGGGTTGACAACACGCCATGCAGAGATCGCCGAGATCATCTCGGGTGAATTGGGTATGCCCATCAAAATGTCCGGCATGATTCAGGCTGGATTGCCCATCCAAATCATGGGCAGCTTTGCGAATATCGTGAAAGAGTTTTCGTTTGAGGAACAAATTGGAAATTCAACCGTCGTTCGCGAGCCGATTGGTGTTGTCGGATGCATCACACCGTGGAATTTTCCGCTGCACCAAATCGTGGCCAAGGTCGCGCCGGCCATCGCAGCCGGTTGTACCGTTGTCGTAAAGCCATCAGAAGTCGCCTGCTTGTGTGCCTATGTCCTCGCTGAAATCATCGAAGGATCAGATTTACCTGCTGGCGTGTTCAACATGGTTACGGGTACAGGCCCCATCGTCGGCGAAGCGATTGCCGCGCATCCGGATGTCGAAATGGTCTCGTTCACGGGCTCAACGCGCGCGGGTAAACGCGTATCGGAACTCGCTGCCCAATCGGTCAAACGGGTGGCGTTGGAACTCGGCGGGAAATCGGCGAACGTCATTCTCGATGACGCGAACCTCGAACAAGCGGTGAAGGCAGGCGTGAACAACTGTTACCTCAATTCCGGTCAGACCTGTTCTGCGTGGACGCGGATGTTAGTGCCGAAAGCAAAGCACGACGAGGCCGTAGAAATCGCAAAGAAAGCTGCGGAGAAATTTTCGTTGGGTGACCCCATGAGCGAAGATGCACGTCTTGGACCGCTTATCAGTGATGTACAGCGTGATCGCGTTCGAGGTTACATCAAAAAAGGCGAGGAAGAAGGCGCGACGGTTGTTACTGGTGGTGCCGACGCGCCAGAAAACTTGGACAAGGGCTACTTCGTAAAACCGACCGTCTTCGCAAATGTGACCAGCGACATGACCATCGCGCAAGAAGAAATCTTCGGGCCGGTGTTGTCCATCATGCCGTATGAAGACGAAGAAGATGCCATCCGAATTGCCAATGACACGATCTACGGATTAGGTGGCGGCGTCTGGTCGGATGATGCGGACCATGCCAAGGCTGTCGCAAAACGCCTGCGCACCGGCCAAGTCGATATTAATGGCGGACAGTACAACCCGATGGCCCCGTTCGGCGGGTACAAACAATCGGGTACCGGCCGCGAACTCGGGAAGTACGGATTGGAAGAATTCTTGCAGGTGAAATCGTTACAGACGTAATCGCAATTGCAAGAGAATGGGAGGGCCAAGTTCCTCGAACACTTGCGTAGCAAGTGTGGGCTTGGCCCTCCCTTTTTTATTCTTTTTCAGATGGTTGGGCAACGGGCATCGCATCATGTTCTTTCATCGCTTCGAGTACGGCATCCGCGGTGATTTCATCGTGCGACGTATTCCAAACCGCTTTACCGTCTTTCAATAACAGAATTTGCGGCGATTCATGTTTTACATCATACATCGCCGCAATCGCTTGCGAGACGGGACGCGATTCAATCACTTTTACCATGTAGAACGCAGGCAACGGATCTTCACTATCGCGGAACATTTCATCGATACGTTGTGCGGCACGACCGGAAATCGGGCAAGTCGTGCTGTGCTTAAAAATAAGAACCGGTTCTTCATTCGCGGTATTCGCGGTGCGTGAGACATCCGGCAACCGCGTGAGTTCGGTCATCTTTTCATTACGCCACTCGCTCACGACATCGTCTTTGATTACCATGTCCGGCTTGCTCACGGATTTTTTTTCTGCATCAGGACTCTTCGCTGTTGCGAAAATCTCCGCAGAAAAGTTGAGGACGACTATTGCCATTACGCCTATTCCGATGGTGCCCCGAATTAGATTGTTCATTGGGATATCGCTCCTTGGTGAACTTTACCCATTCCATTCATTATGGGGGCGATCCAGTGTGTGGTCAAAATGTGTGGTGTCGGATTGGTTCGGCATGAAGTGTTGTCTCGGTTTGTAAGTCGCTAGTGTGTATGACTTTACTGTGCGCACGTGCTATAGTTTTCCGCTGTCGAAAACCAAGGCGAATCATCGAATGTTCCAGGATAAAAAGGTCGTTGTCGTGATGCCCGCGTATAACGCGGCGAACACGTTGCGACGTACACACGAAGAAGTCATGGCGCAAGGCGTGGTCGATGAGGTCGTGCTTGTGGACGATTGCAGCACTGATGACACGGTCGATATTGCAAGAGATTTGCCGCACACGTGCGTACATCCGCATGAAGAGAACAAGGGGTACGGTGGCAATCAAAAAACGTGCTACCGCCTCGCAATCGAGTTGGGGGCGGACATCGTCGTAATGGTCCATCCCGATTATCAATACACACCGAAGCTCATTCCCGCGATGGTTTCCGTAATCGGTAACGGGCTCTACCCGTGTGTGCTCGCTTCACGGATTCTAGGAGGATCAGCGTTGCACGGAGGAATGCCAGTTTGGCGATACGTAGCCAATCGATTCCTAACCTTCGCGGGTAACATTCTGATGGGATCGAAACTATCGGAATTTCACACGGGGTATCGCGCATTCTCACGTGAAATTCTAGAACAGTTACCGCTCGATCAAAATTCAGATGACTTTGTATTCGACAACCAAATGCTCGCGCAAGTCCTCTGGTTCGGCTACCCCATCGCGGAAGTGACTTGTCCAACGAAATATTTCACCGAGGCATCATCGATCAACTTCGTCAGTAGCGTGCGCTATGGATTCGGATGCCTCGGAACCGCGACACTCTTTCGGTTGGCACGGATGGGTCTTTGGCGAAGCACACTATTCCCGCCAGACCAGCACGGAAATGCCCGCCAAAGCGCTTCGTCGGACGACTAATCGGTGGATCGGAACCGCGAGAATCGTTTCCAGGATTTCTTCGAAGAGGGTAAATATGTCGTCTTCAAGAATCACCTCTACAACTACGTGTTGCGCAAGCGAGCAATCGAAAAGATCCTGCTAAGAGAAGACGCGCCGTACGTCTTGGAAATAGGCAGCGGTATTTCCCCTGTGATGACCAGGACGGATCGCATTGTCTACTCTGAACTTTCTTTTCTCGCACTCAAGACATTGAAACAGCGACATGGACGCGGAGCGTATGTCGTGGCGGACGGGACACGCTTGCCTTTCAAGGATGGTGCGTTCTCACACGCCGTCAGTTCCGAAGTATTGGAGCACGTTCCGGAAGATCAAAAAGCACTCGAAGAATTGTCGCGCGCAATACGGACCGGTGGCCGACTCATCGTCACGTTTCCGCACCGTAAGTTCTACTACATGAGCGACGACCGGTTTGTGGAGCATTGTCGCCGCTACGAACTCGACGAGATGATTGGACAACTTGAAGCCGTCCAGTGCATGCCATTACTTATTCAGAAAATTCTCGGACCATTGGAAAAGGCCACGATGCTGACCGTCATCACGTCTATCCGCGTGCTCCAACGCGTGCGCCCGACCTCCTCGCTATCCAGCGGAAAACCACCCGCATGGGCCCCCCTGGTCGAGCCGTTGTTCAAGTGGGCCAATCGTGCGTATGCGTGTTTGGCCTGGGTGGATGGGAAGGTCTGGCCGAGGAGCTTGTCTACGGTTTTACTGATCGAGGCGGAAAAGCGGTAGTATCGCTTTATCGAAGTGGGTTCTATTCCTAAATTGGGGTTCATATCATGAAGAAACTCAGCAAATATGCGTGCACAACAATCGTTCTGTTTCTAGTCCAAGTGGCGCTAGGGCTTCCAGCAATTGCAGCGGATAGTTTCGAATATCGCGTGGGCATCGGGAAAACTGACGTCACGGGCCCGGCGGGAGACATCCCGATGTTTGGTTTCGCAAAAGCCGGGCAGAATACTGCGGGCATTCACTTTCGATTATTCGTAAGGTCTTACGTGATCGCGGAGAAGGATTCCGATAGTCGAGTCGCCATCGCAGTCATTGATATCGGTAGTGCGCCGCATGAGATCCAACGAGAAGTTGTAGACAAATTATCTGAGCGATTCGGCGACACGTATACGTTGGCGAATACACTGGTCACGGCGACGCATACGCACAGTGGGCCTGGCGGATATTGGCACTACGGCGTCGGCAGTCCGTTGAGTACATCGTTCAACAAAGCCCACTTCGATCAGCTCGTGAATGGCATCGTAGATTCCATCGCACAAGCGCATGACGGTCTACGTCCAGGGCGTGTTGTTGTGGGTACGGCGGACGTGGAGAACGCAGGCGCACAGCGATCCGCTCCCGCCTATCTCGCCAACCCTGCATCGGAACGTGCCAAGTACGGTGCAGACACTGATAAGCAAATGACCCTGCTTCGCTTCGAAGATGCGTCCGGGCCAATTGGTGTGTTGAACTGGTTTGCCGTGCATCCGACATCGATGACGTTCAATAACCGCCTTATTTCCGGCGATCACAAAGGACACGCATCGGCATTAATGGAGGAGAAAGACGGCTTTGTCGCGGCATTTGCAAATAGCAATTGCGGTGACGTCACCTCGAATCTCAATCTAGACAACACTGGCCCAGGGGAGAACGAGTTTGAAACCACACGAATCATTGCAGAACGGCAATTCGAGGTCGCGGACAAGCTGCTGGCATCTGCGGATAAACTCCTCGACGGGCCAGTCGGAGCCGTCCAAACCTACGTCGATTTTTCGAACGTAACCGTAGACGCGAAATACACGGGCGACGGCGAACAACACACCTGCGGTTCGGCGTATGGATATGCGTTTGGCGCAGGGTCGACTGAAGATGGTGGGGGGCATCCGTTACTTCGTGAGGGCATGTTGGAGCGCGTTCCTGCGGTCGACAATATTCTAAAAACCATGATGCCGCCACCGTCAGACGAATTCCGATTGTGTCATCTACCGAAGGTCATCCTCTTCGCGACAGGCGAACAAGACCCGCCGATGTATCAGCAAATATTGCCGCTTTCCATCGTGCGGATCGGATCGCTCGCAATTGTCGGATTCCCCGGTGAAATCACTACGATGGCCGGACGCCGGTTGCGCGAGACGGTGGCGAGCGAACTCGGCGATGATGTTGAGCATGTCATTATTGCGGGGTACACGAACGATTACGCCGGTTACACGACTACGAACGAAGAGTACAACACCCAACAATACGAAGGCGGCCACACGCTGTACGGACCTTGGACCTTGGCCGCACATCAACAGGAATATGCAAAACTCGCTCGCGCACTTGCCGAAGGACAGGCTGTTGAGCCTGATGTAACGCCAACCGATCTTCGTGGCGCAATTGGCGATGCCCCTCTAGGAACAATGACCGATGCCGTTCCCGATGGATCGAAACTCGGTGCCACTTTCCAAGATGTGAACAAATCATACGCCCCCGGTGATAGCGTCGCCGTCAAGTTTTGGACCGGGCATCCGCAGCACGCCTATCTTCGCGACGGTGATTTTGCGTCCGTACAGCGCCGTGATGACGACCAATGGGTCACCGTTGCTACGGACAATAGCTGGTCAACTCGCTTCTATTGGATTGCTGGGGAAAAAGATGATGACCCATCACACGCGCGCATCACTTGGGACATACCCCAGGACGGCAAGCCAGGCAAATACCGTATCGTTCATACGTTCTGGGCCAAAACATCGGGAAACACCCCAGAGCAACATACAGCCACTTCGCGCATTTTTACGGTCGAATAGCGGGATTCTGAAAAACCGTAATGGGAATTTGTGTTGAAGGGGTATCGAAGTCGTTCGGTGTCGAATCGGCGATCAGTGATATCTCCGTGGAGATCGCCGATGGCGATTTCGCTGTATTGCTCGGACCCACCGGCGCTGGGAAAACGACGCTGCTCCGGACACTTTGCGGCGTTGAGCAGCCCGATACCGGGCGCGTTCTGTTCGATGATGCGGATGTTACGAACCTATCCGTCCGCAAGCGCCCCGTCGCGATGGTCTACCAACAATTCGTCAATTATCCGTCGCTCACCGTGTACGAAAATATTGCATCGCCGATTCGGTTGATGCGTCCGAAGTTATCGGGTGAGGAGATCGACCGGCGCGTTCGCGCGAATGCCGAGTTGTTGGGCGTGGATACCTTGCTCAAACGTCGTCCCGAAGAACTCAGCGGTGGACAGCAACAGCGTACGGCAATCGCGCGCGCACTCGCGAAAGACGCACGCTACATCCTGCTCGATGAACCACTCGCCAATCTCGACTACAAACTGCGTGAAGAACTCCGGTCTGAATTGAAAGGACTGTTTCGCGATCGAGGAGGGGCCGTCGTATATGCCACTTCGGAACCGATCGACGCGCTCGCCATGGGTACCCATGTTGGCGTCATGCAAGATGGCAAGATTCTCCACTACGGACCGGTCGACGACGTGTACCATCGTCCGTCCAATGCGGATGTCGCGGCGTATTTCAGTCATCCGATGATGAATCTTTGGGAAGCGGAGTGTCTGCACGACGATGGACGAATTCGACTGCGTGTCGCCGATGGGGTTGAATTCGATTACATGCGTGAATTGCCAGAAGGCCCATGCTTGCTCGGTGTTCGTGCGCATCACGTAGAACTCGACGACCCCGGAAACGGCCATTGTGCTATCGATACATCAATCGAACTTGCAGAAGTGGTTGGCTCAGATACGGAATTGCACCTGAAGCGGGGCGCTCTCCCGATCATTGCTTTCGCGGATAAAGTACGCCGATTCGATCCCGGGGAAACCATCCGCGTATTTATTAATCCACAATCGTGTTTTGTATTCGATGCAACGACTCGCGCCCTATTGGTCGCGCCAGAGAAGGTATAGCCCGGAATGGCGCGTATCGAACTCAATTCGGTTGGTCATTCGTATGAAAGTGGCGATGCTGACGCATTCTCGATGTCCGATCTGAATCTTACCTGGGAAGATGGCAGCGCTAACGCATTGCTCGGCCCGTCGGGCTGCGGAAAGACAACGATTCTCAACATGATCTCCGGGCTGCTACGTCCCGATAACGGGCAGATCGCATTCGATGGACGTGATGTCACCGATCTTGATGCTCGCGGTCGTCATATTGCACAAGTTTTCCAGTTCCCGGTCGTGTATGAGACGTTGGATGTCTACGGCAATCTGGCATTCCCACTGCGAAATCGCAAGGTGCCGGAAACGGATGTTGAACGGCGAGTATATGAAGTCGCTGAATTACTCGATCTAACCGGCGATCTGAAAACGTCAGCGCGAAGGCTAACCCCTGCGCTGAAACAGATCGTGTCGCTGGGGCGAGGCATCGTGCGCGAAGATACCGCGGCCGTTTTGCTCGACGAGCCACTCACTGTGATCGACCCGAAATTGAAGTGGCACCTCCGCCGTAAACTTCGTGACGTCCAACGGGCTACGAACCTTACGATGATCTACGTCACACACGATCAACATGAAGCCTTGACGTTCGCGGACAACGTTACCGTGATGCACGACGGCGACGTCGTGCAAACGGGGACGCCGCAACAGTTGCATGAGAACCCCGCGACGCCTTTTGTCGGGTATTTCATCGGCAGCCCGGGAATGAACCTTATCCCATGTATCGTCTCAGCCGACACGGTGGATTGTGGTGGGTTTAGTTTGCCGCTTCAACAGCGCGCCGCCAACGAGGTGACGACGCTTGGTATTCGCCCCGAACACATCCGCGTATCAAACGAAGAGACGATACATTCCGTCTGTGCTGATGTACGTGGATTGGAGAATGCCGGTGCGTATCAGATATTGAAAGTTGAAGCCGGAGGGGTTTCGTTTCGTGTGCGCGCCGCAGAGCTACTTCAAGTAGCAGAGGGCGATTCGGTCTACTGCGAGTTCGACGAGGCGTGTGTACACCTCTATCCGAAAGTGGAATCAAATGGATAGGCACCCCGCGCTTTTTTTCTCGATTATTCTTTGCGTCAACCCAAACGCTGCCGAGGGATCTTTTTGTGTTCAAAAGATCGATCATGAGCTTCTGGTAGATCCCTCGGCTTCGCTCGGGATGACGCGCCTTGTTGTCTTGTTTAAATCTGTCGGGCTCGTACCGTTCTGTCAAGGGAAGCCTCCAACCGTTCGATCTAAGGCACCGGTATCATGAAGCCGCACCCGTGGTTTTTTCTGATACCGGCACTCGCCATCATGGCGATGAGTGCGTTCGTACCGTTGATGACTGTTGTGAACTATTCGCTCCACTATATTTTCGTGGGGTCGGAGCCGCAGTACGTTGGCCTGGATAATTACGTTGAGGTCTTACAAGACCCCGCATTTCGTGGTGCGTTGTTTCGGCAAATAATATTCAGTCTGATGGTACTCGCAATTGAGATCCCTTTTGGTATCGCCATCGCCCTCGCGATGCCGCGGAAAGGATTCGGCTCCGGTCTTTCCCTCGTGTTACTCGGAATACCGCTGCTTATTCCGTACAACGTCGTAGGCATCATTTGGCGTTTGTTTACGCAGACCGGTATCGGCGTTGTGCCGCGCGCGTTATCCGCTATCGGCTACGACTATAATGTTTCGCTCCACGAAATCGACGCGGTAGCCACCGTGTTCCTGATTGACGTATGGCATTGGACGCCACTCGTTGCCCTGCTCGCGTATGCAGGATTACAGTCGATACCCGATGCGTTCTATCGCGCCGCACAAATCGATGGCGCATCAGCTGTTGCGACATTTCGTTATGTAACCCTTCCAAAGTTGCGCCCGGTACTCATCCTCGCAGTGCTGCTACGTCTAATGGACTCGTTCAAAATTTACTCCGAACCGTTGTTGCTTACCGGCGGTGGCCCAGGCAACGCCACGACATCGCTTAGCTTGTTCGTCGCGCGTAAAGCAGAATCCTTCGAATTGGGCTATGCGGGCGCGGCATCAGTCATTTACCTTTACATTGTGATCCTGCTCAGTTTCATTTTCTTCCAAGCAATGACACGCGAGGGGGAGGTGAAACGATGAAAAAGCGCACCATACTGCTTGCGATCTACTTCGTCCTGCTATTTGTACCGATTTATTGGATGGTGATCACATCGTTCAAGACCGACCAGGAAATCATGACGGAATTTACACTGCTTCCGGGCGAGATTACATTCGAAAACTACGCCGAGATCTTTTCGTCGGAGGTATGGCGCAGCAGTTTTGCTAATTCCCTGATGTACGTCCTGCTGAATGTAGTGATTACGGTTGCTGTTGCTGTACCGGCGGCGTACGCATTCTCCCGATGGACGTTTCGAGGCAGTCATCACCTTTTTTTCTGGTTGCTCACCAATCGCATGGCACCCGCCGCCGCATTCATCGTCCCGTTTATCGAAGTGTATTCTGCTTTGGGCTTGTTCGACACGCATGTCGGTGTCGCGCTCGCACATTGCCTGTTCAACATCCCGTTGGCGATCTGGATACTCGAAGGATTTATGTCTGGCATTCCCCGCGAGATCGATGAAACGGCATACATCGACGGCTATTCTTTCCCGCGCTTCTTCGGCAAAATATTCCTGCCGCTCATCGGTCCCGGAATTGGCGTCGCCGCATTTTTCTGTTTCACGTTTTCATGGGTCGAACTCATCCTCGCGAAATCGCTCACGATCACCAATGCCAAACCGGTGGTCGTGACGTTAACCGTTGGTATCGGCGCAGAGGGTGTACGCTGGGGACTGCTCGCGGCAGCTGGGGTTTTAACCGTTATCCCCGGTGCAATTGCGGTCTACTTCATTCGTAAGTACATGGCCAAGGGCTTTGCCCTCGGGCGGGTATAGCGATGGCCGATTGGTTCGCCGACACTTTAGGATGGATGTATTGGACTGTGCCCAGCGCGCTGACTATCGGTGGGCTACTGTGTACCATCGCCGCGATGGCGGTGTGGGATCGTGTTTCGCCAAGCGTCGCCAGGGTCGGCTTCCTCCCAATGCCGACAACACGTGGCGACCGGCTATTTATCAGCGTCATGTCGATTGTCGGCGTGCATCTTCTTTGGCTCGCATTTTTCGGGACGGCCTGGTTATGGGTAGGCACTGTTATCGCCGCTGCCTGGTGCGCCCTTCTGGCTCGTTGGGGGTGAGCGTGTATAGTCCGTTATGATGATCGAACTAGCAAGGCTACTTTGGCGAGATTGAACGCCCAATCGGAATTGGGCGCTACGTAGCTCCCAATTCCGATTGGGAGTACATTGGCTAAATCGGAGCTTGACTCTCCGGAAACATGCGTCGACAGTGAGGGGATGAATAGATGCGCTTCAGATTTCTTGGACTAATCGTACTGGGGTTCACTTTATTCGCGGGGTGTGGCGGCGGCGATGAACGTATCGAATTGCCCGACGATTTCGATCCGGAAGCCGGAATTCAGAAATGGGTTGCAGAGTTTCAACCCTCCGCACTGAGTACGGAAGAACAGATCGAAGAACTACGCTGGTTCGCAAAGACAGCCGAACCTTTTCGCGGCATGGAAATCCAATCCGTGGCGGAGGGCATCCGCACCCACAACTGGGAATCAGAAGTACTGGCCCCGGCCTTCTTCGAAATCACCGGCATTAAAGTCACCCACGACATCATCGGCGAAGGCACGATTGTCGACCGTGTACAAACGCAGATTCAGACCGGTCGTAAACTGTACGACATTTTCGTGAACGATGCCGATCTCATCGGTACCCATTTGCGCGCGGACAGTGCGCTCAACTTAACCGAATACATGGCGGGGGAGGGGAGCAGCGTGACGAATCCCGGACTCGACCTCGACGACTTTCTCAATCTCGAATTCGGTCAGGACTACGATGGCAATCAGTTGCAACTCCCGGATCAACAGTTCGCTAACCTCTATTGGTTCCGATACGACTGGTTTAGCCGTCCGGATCTGCAAGCTGCGTTTAAGGACCAGTTCGGCTATGACCTCGGCGTGCCCATCAATTGGGAAGCATACGAAGACATCGCGGAGTTCTTTACCGGTCGCGAAATCGACGGGAAAAAAGTTTACGGCCACATGGACTACGGCAAGAAATCGCCGTCGCTTGGCTGGCGGTTTACCGACGCATGGCTGTCAATCGCCGGCGTCGGCGACACCGGATTACCGAACGGATTACCCGTCGACGAATGGGGCATCCGTGTTGAGAACAAGGTGCCTGTTGGCGCATCAGTGACACGGGGTGGTGCCGCAAACGGCCCCGCCGCGGTATACGCTTTGACTAAGTATGTCGAATGGATGAAGCAATTCGCCCCGCCCGAAGCGTCGTCCATGGAATGGGCCGATGCAGGTCCCGCACCTTCCCAAGGGCACATCGCCCAGCGTGTCTTCCAATACATCACGTGGTTGTCCGACGACGCATTCACCGCGCCCGAAAGTTCCGTGACCGACGCGGATGGTAAACCGCTCTGGCGTGTCGCCCCAACCCCGCATGGAAAGTATTGGGAAGAAGGCATGAAAGTCGGCTATCAAGACGCCGGCAGCTGGACCATTCTCAAAGACAGCGTCGAAGGCGATCACCGCAAAGCCGCGTGGCTCTGGGCACAGTTCTGCGTATCAAAGACGGTCGACCTGAAAAAATTCATGATGGGCAAGACCCCCATCCGTAAATCGACCGTCAACTCTGATTACCTGGCCGAACGTGAAGGCGACTTCGGCGGATTGATCACCTTCTACAAGTCGAGTGCAGAAAAGCTCTGGACCGATTCAGGGCCAAACGTTCCGCATTATCCGTTGCTCGCTGAACAATGGTGGCAAAACATCGCCCCAGCAGTCACCGGCGATGTTACCCCCCAACAAGCAATGGACAACATCGCCGCATCAATGGACAACCTTATGGGCAAGATGCGCCTGAAAAAATATTCGCCGGAGTTGAACGAAGAGAAACCCGCCGCCGAATGGTTGAGCCAACCCGGATCACCCAAACCCGAACGCCCCGACCAAGAACCGAAGACCATGAAGTACGAGGATTTGATAGCGAGTTGGCGGTGAACCTTCTTTGATCAACGCGATATGAAATTGACGCGTATGTCTCTATCGTCATTCCCGCGCAGGCGGGGATCCAGAGGCATATCACCCGACTACGCACCCACACTGGATCCCCGCCTTCGCGGGGATGACGGTGGGGTGTGGTCGACTTATGTGGCCTATCGTTGTGAGCTTTTGCGCGCAATAAATGAATGCGCGATGATTATGGCCGATCCGCCGCCTCCAGCAAAATACTGTCTGCACTCACCTGGACCCGCGCGAGTTTGTCCGTGAATTCGCGGAGATCTTTGTTGTCGAGGATTTGTTCATCGATAAATTCACGTTCTACGGCATCGACAATCCAACCCGGCAGCGTTTTGCCGTTCATTACGAAACGTTCGATGTCGGTTGATAGCACTCCGTCTTTGAGCGCGACACGAAATGTAACCGTGCCATTGAGATAGCGTCCTTCGACATCCGGGGTGAACGGCCCAATCGAGAACCCGGGTTTCAATGGAATACTGAGGTTGCTGCGGAGTCGGCCATCTTCAATGCGTAGCGCCATTTCTCCTGGGATTTCTTCATCCTCCCAGAGGTCTTGCAAGAGTGCGTTGAGATCCTGCCCACTCAGCAACAGCGGTTCTGGGGTGAGGCCTTCTTCGATCGCATCGGCAAAACGTTCTACCCGGTCATCCAATTCGTCCTGTTCGATTGCCGGCAACGGATTCGTACTGATGGGCATTGGCGTGGTCGCGGTATACCGTTCCACCGTGCTTTGGACCAGCGGCGGTACGATGAGAGATGCAGCGATCATGCTTAACATCGCAACAGCCGCAATGCTGAATGCGCCGATTAGAAGGTAGTTGAACCAGCGCGACGTTGGTCCGCCGCTGTGGTCTGTCGATCCGCCCGCTGGATAATTCTTCACGTGGTGCTTTCCAATTCTCTAGATGCGCTCGCGGAGAAGTATACGCGACCCGCCGATGCTATACTCTGCGAAGTTTTTCAATCATCAATCCCGAATGGGTTGTCCACGAGGTACACTATGCGATTCGCTATTCCTGTTCTGACCATGTCCGTGCTCCTGGCGTCGGCAAACGCTCAAACGCCAATGCAGTATTGGCCCGATGCGCAGTACGACGCGAGCGTTCCTTCAGTTGACCGTGTGCTCGGCCACGGTGTTGGAGATCGTATTTTCTCCCACGCCGAAATCATGAAGTATATGAAGGCACTCGCGGAAGCCGCACCCAATCGTGTGCGCCTCGTCAATTACGCCCAGACGTGGGAGGGACGTGAAGTCGTTGTCGCGGTCATCGGGTCGAAGGCAAATCTAGCGCGCCTTGATACGATTCAGTCATCCATCGCCTCTGTATCCGACCCACGCATAACAAAACAGAAAGAGGCTCGAAAACTCATCACATCGCTTCCAACAACGGTGTGGCTCGGGTATAGCATTCACGGCAACGAAATCAGCGGGGCCAATGCGGCGCTGTTGACCGCGTATCATCTACTTGCAGCCCAGGGTGACCCGTTGGTCGATAACGCGATGAACGACGCGATCATCTTTATCGACCCATTGCAGAACCCCGATGGTCGTGACCGGTTCGTTCGGCATTTTTACGAGAACCTTGGACTCATAGCGGACGAACATCCGCTATCCGCAGAACACAACGAATCCTGGCCCGCAGGTCGGACCAACCATTACCTTTTCGATTTGAATCGCGATTGGTTTGCGCTCACCCAGCCGGAATCCCGCGGTCGTATTCGTGCGATGCAGCGGTGGTTGCCGCTGGTGGTCGCGGATCTCCATGAAATGGGCCACAACTCTACGTACTATTTCCCGCCACCGGCATTGCCACACAATCCCCATCTTGTCAAAGCACAGAAAGATCACTTAGAAGGCGTCGGACGTAACAACGCGAAATGGTTCGACCGTTTCGGCATCGACTATTTCACCCGCGAAGTGTACGACGCATTTTATCCTGGTTATGGCGACAGTCAGCCCGCGTACTACGGCGCTGTCGCCATGACCTATGAACAGGCGTCCGCCCGAGGCTTGGTGATGCGCCGTACGGCTGGCGACGACCTCTATTTTCGAGATGGTGTGCGCAATCATTTCGTTGCATCACTCGGAACGATCGAATATGCGACGGACAATCGAGAAAAGCTCTGGGAAGATTTTTATAATTACCGTCGAACAGCCATCGAGGAAGGGGGAAGGGGAAAGATTCAGACTTATATTTTGCCCAATCGTGGCGATACTTCTGCCGTGCGCAAGCTTGTTGGCGTATTGATGGAGCAGGGGATCGACGTTGAAGTGGCAAACAAATCTTTTCGCGCATGTGGCGAGGCGATTCCAGAGCGTTCGTACATCATCTCCCTAGCGCAACCAGAAAAACGTCTGATACGCACGCTACTCGATCCCGTGGTTCCGCTGGATAAAGATTTCGTCGCAGAACAAGAACGACGACGCGCACGAAACTTGCCGGATGAGATATACGACATCACGGCGTGGTCTTTGCCCCTTGCATTCAACGTCGATCTCATCACATGTGGTTCGTCAGTACGCGCCGATTCGAGCGCCGTTGCCAAAACAGATCTTATGCGTGGTTCGATTACAGACGAAGACGCGAAGGTTGCCTACCTCGTGCCTTGGGGTAACGCGGCTTCCGGTCGCCTACTCGCCGCATCGCTACGTGAAGGGTTGCACGTTCTTTCTGCGGACAAAGCATTTTCACAGGCCGGTCGTGAGTACGCCGCTGGTAGCTTGATTTTCAAAGTCGACCAGAACCCAGCCGAACTCGGTGCGGTTCTGCGTCGCCTAGCAATTGCTTCCGGAGCTGAAGTGGTCGCAGCGGATACCAGTTGGGTGGATGACGGTCCGAATTTTGGGAGTGGAAACGTTGCCCATATCCCGGCACCGAAAATCGGTTTGGTCTGGGATACTCCGACATCGTCGAACAACGCCGGTGCGACGCGATTCGTCTTAGAGCAACAATTCGGGTATCCCGTGACGCCGATCCCAGCGCGTTTGATGCGCAACGCAGACCTAACCAACTTCAACGTAATCATTCTTCCAAAAACCGGTGGCGGTTCCTATGCCGCAGCGTTCGGTGCCAGCGGCGCTACCCGATTGAAAGATTGGGTCGCGGACGGTGGCGTGCTCATTCCAATCGGGAACGCGATCAACTATCTGATTGATCCAGAAGTCGCGCTCCTTGACGTGTTGCAGGAAGAACGCGTCCTCCTCGATGAGGAAGGCAAGGCCGCCGAACCAACCGAGTTGCCGGAACCAGAGAAAGGGGAGATTAAAGCGAACGGTCGACTGTTTGAATCTGCGGTCGAGTTTCGCGAGGCGATACAAGCGGAAGATGTGTTGCCCGACAGTTTGCCTGGCGCGTTGTTAAAAGCAAACGTCGACCAAGAACACTGGCTTGGAGCAGGTGTTCCTGAGACGGTCAATGTGATGGTGCAAGGGCGAAATATTTATGCGCCCATTACAATTGATAAGGGAATCAATGTCGCCTATTACCCAGGCGCGGATGAATTACTCGCGTCCGGGTACCTATGGGAAGAGAATCGAAAGCAACTCGCGTACAAACCGTTCATGCTCGTGCAACCGAAAGGCCGCGGACTGGTGATCGCGTTCACGGCTGACCCGAATTTCCGGGGGTATATGGACGGGCTCAACACACTATTCCTAAATGCAGTGTTCCGCGCGCCCGGCCATGCGCGCCGGTTGGTGCCCGCCGGTGGCGGATTACATTAACGGGTTGACATCAACGCAGGAGGTCTGGATCATACCGCTTCTTCCGAAACTCAGTAGTTGTCTTATATAAAAATGTTATAGGAACCATTCATGAAACGTACATCGACCCGAATATTCTGCTATTCATTTATCGTACTCGTCGCAATCGCCGCAGCTGCATGCCCATCGCGAAATGCTGGTGACGGAATTCTTCATTGCTATCTCACGTGGCAAGGCGATACGTCGACCACGATGACTGTGAACTATCATTCGGCACCCGGTGCAACGCAAAGCGCCGTTTACTTCGACACCGTGTCACGAGGCGGTAAACCCAACGCTTACCAGTTCAATACGCTGGGCGCAGCCCATGAAGTTCCCGGCCTCGCCGGATTGTTCGGCACCAGCCGCGAAATTCACGTAGTCGAACTGACCGCACTCACGCCCGGTCAAACGTATTACTTTGTAGCCGGTGACGCGAGTTCCGGGTTCACTCAGGAGAAAATGTTCCGTACAGTACCCACGACAGGTGCCGTCAACTTCGTGACCGGCGGTGACATGGGAACCGACAACATCGTACGTAGCCTGCTCGCGCACGCCGCGGTTCAATCCCCGTACTTCGCGCTCATCGGCGGCGACGTTGCCTATGCCAATGGACGGACCAATTCTTGGGGCGAATGGGAGAAGTGGCTCGACAATTGGGAACTGGAAATGGTGACGCCCACCGGCCACATGATTCCCATGGTCCTGGCCATTGGTAATCACGAAACCAATGGCGGCGGCTACGGTCAATTCGCATCACCGACGGATGCAGCCCCGTTTTACTTCGGCTATTTCGCGCAGGACGGTGCTGGTTTCAATCAACCGAGAAGCGCGTACTTCGATCGGACGTTCGGCGACAAAATTCGCCTCTTCGTACTTGATACTGGACACGTCACCGCGATTGACGGTGCACAGAAGACCTGGCTCGAAACCGAGCTTGCCACGACTCCGGCGGGTGTACTCACCTTCGCGCTCTACCACGTGCCGATGTATCCCAGCGAACGCAGCTTTGAGGGATCAGCCGCGCTACGTGCCGCCTGGCGTCCCGCGTTCGACATGTACGGTCTGACCACCGCATTCGAAAACCACGATCACACCCAAAAGCGCACGAAGCGCCTCACAAACGATGCGCCAGACCCGAATGGTGTTCTATACATAGGTGACGGCTGCTTCGGTCGCCCCCCGCGCTCTGGCCAACAAGCGATGGACCTGGAAAACCCCGCCGAATTGGTAACGCTCGGCTTAACGGAGAACTACCTCGCTTCATGGGCGAGTCGTCGCCATTTTTGGAACGTGAGTGTTGCCGCAGATGCGTCATCCGTCGGTTTCAGTGCAATCGACGACCAAGGGGCCGTCTTCGACACGTACAACTTGGTGCCCTAACTACCAGATTCCCGGTATCAAACGCGATCGGGTTTGTTGCGCATACTCGGCATGACCTTCTAACTCGTTCTGCAAGAGTGCATCTTCTTTCGCCGTTCGCACGATCAGGGCGCTTGCAGCAACGCTTGCCGACAGCATTGCCCAGTACGAACCGAGCGCCAGCGGTGTCGAGAGTATCATCAACAACATGCCGACGTATCCGGGATGGCGGACGTAGCGATAAGGTCCCGTCGTAATTGCGTGATGGCCTCGTTCTTCCTGAATACGCACGACGGTTGAAAAGAAGGTGTTCGTGCGCATGGACCACGCGAGAATTGCACCACCGACGTAGTAGATCACGAACCCCGCGATGATGACTCCTAGTGGGGGCGATGGTTCCCAGGCATAGCGCCCGACGTCTAGCGCGGCTACAACGAAGATTCCGAACATTCCTAATGCGTTCACCGCTAGGATTACTCGGTCCCAAACCTGTTTGACGGATCCCATGCCACGCGATCGCTCCTTGAAGAGGTTGGGGTCATGAACGAAGAGGGCAAGGACGAGGCTGTACACCATGTAACCACCAAAGAACGCCCACGCTTGCAGAATATCCAATCGCCCAGCGATGCCGAAGAACGCGGCGGCATAGAGGGCGAGAAACGTGAAGACCTGTGCGATTCGTTTAACCATACTGTCCGTACTATACGGCTCTTGGCCTGAAATCGGAACGCGCTTCAAAAAAACGTGGCCCGGAAACCTTTCGGTTTCCGGGCCGATCCACGTCTCCTTCCCCAAAGAATTACGACGAGAAGGCCAGATAAGGAATCACGGCCACTCCAAAGAACGGAATGACGACAAGCGCGCCGACCCACGAAGGTTTCTCACGACGTTCTGCAACGCTCATCATGATGACAATCGCCGAAACGAAGTTGACGATCGGGATGAAGAACAACACGATCCACCACATGGGTTTGTTCGCGACCTTGAGCAGCAGAACCAAGTTAAGGAACGGCACCCAGGCCATCCAATCCTTTTCCGTTTCAGTCTTCTTCGCGATGGTCTGCAAACAGACCGCAAAGAACGCATAAATCGCGACCATAAATACCAATGACATCATTCCAGCAATCATTTCTGCTTCCATGACATGTTCTCCCTACTATGGTTTCGCAGTGACCCTCACGCCGTATCATCCGGCTGGGGTCTCAACTGCTTACTGGGGAGATAGGTGCAAGGGGAATGCCATGACTGGCGCTTTTTATGTAAATGGTTGTTATGTAATGAGATATGGGTACGCTTTCTAGGCCTGGAATCGTCGTAATTCAACACAGAGTCCAGACTCTGGACAGCGTCGTTCAGGATTGAGATGGGGGATTCCGGTTGGAAAAGGAATGGGACCGGCAAGCTGCCGGTCCCGAAATCCAGGCGCTACTATCTGAGATCGAAGTGATCTAGATTCGTCCTCGACGATTCTTCAGTGCATTGATTTCAGCGCGTTGACGTTTGAACAACGTGTCCATATCGAGTTCTTCTGAACGTGGAGAGTTTGTCGTGGTTTTCCAGTCTGGGAAGTACTCGATGAGTCCCGCTTCCAGATCAACCCGTTTCACGATCTTCGGGGTTTCCTCATATTCTGTCACCACCGAAATCTCACCGGCACGTACCGTTGCCGATTGTGGGTTCCTACCCTGTCCGTTTTGTACCGTCAGGCCCTGAAGGCTAAGCGCCGTGAAACTGCTATTGCGCCGTGGAGCCGTGAACGTAATCTGACCATTCTCGATAACGATGCCCTGGCCGACGACCACTTTCGATGCCTCGATTACATCCGATTGCGCTGAGACCGTCGAGTCCAAGAATAACCATCCCGCCGCCCCACCGATAAATCCCGCTAACAACGCTGTCGCATAATGCCGAAACGCCGGTCCAACTTGCATGATCGTACTCCTATGTCGTTTCAAAGTGTGTTCTATGAAGAGTATACCCTGTCGACGTTCGAGGTGGGGTGAATCGAATTTAGCTCGCCTGGCGAGCATCCTGCTCCGTGGTGCGATCATGAAGCACCACGCGAATGCCTTCCTTCACGCGAAGCGTGATGAGTGGCGCGGTTTCTACCTTTTGGCCTGGTTCCAACGACATCGTCCAACGTTGGGCAAGCGTTGCCAAAATGAGCGTAAGCTCCGCCCAGGCGAAATGTTCACCGACACATGTGTGGACACCACCACCAAACGGGAATGACGAGAACTTCGGTCGTTTAGCCACCTCATCCGGATTCCATCGTTCCGGATCGAACACTTCCGGATTGGGAAAATACTCGGTGTGACGTCCCATGGAATACTGTGAGACGAATATGTAGGAACCCTTCGGCACGATATGTTTCCCCGTGTCCCAGTCCTCGGCGGGTGTACGGTCGCCGATATAGGCAGGCGGATAGAGGCGAAAGGATTCGCGAAGAATCTTCTGCAAGTATGGCAAACGAGAAACATCTTCTAACGAAGGTAGACGTCCGCCCAATACCTCGGACAGTTCAGCGTGGAGCCTCGCTTCGATCTCTGGGTGTTGCGCTAGGAGATACCAAGTCCACGTTAATCCTAATGCTGAAGTTTCGTGGCCGGCAAGAAAGATCGTCAGCGCTTCGTCACGAATGTGTTCATCCGTCATACCCCCGCCATCGCCCTCCTCGTCTTTCGCAAACAGGAGCATCGATATAAGGTCGCCGCGATCCTCGTTGTGGTCTCGCGCTTCTCGAATAATGTCGTAGATAATTCTATTGAGATCCCGCCGGGCTCGGTAGAAACGGAAATTTGCGAATGTCGGCAACATCATCGCGAATTTTCCCGACGGCTTGGCCATCTTGTCAATGACCGGTAACAGCGCATCAAGCGCATGCTTCACCCGATCAAGGAGACCATCGACTTCTGTGTGAAACATCGTTTGCGCGATGACCGCCATCGTCAGCGCGCTCATTTCGTCGTTCAATACCGCTGACTGACCATCTTTCCAACGTCGCGACACCCTTTCTGCGTGATCCGTAATGGCGGAAACGTAGGACTGAACACGCTTGGGGGTAAATGCAGGCTGAATCAGCCTGCGTTGACGACGGTGAAACTCGCCCTTGCTCACGAGCAGACCATTACCGAGAATGGGCTTGAGAAACTCGCCGGAGTTCGTCTTGGAGAAGAAGTCGTTGCGCGTCAAGACTTCCTTCACCAGTTCCGGGTCATTGATCAGATAACAATGTTCCGGACCAATCTTGAAATAACAAAAATCGCCGTATCGACCCCGCATTTCATCGCAGAACTCGGCTCGATTCCGTGTAAACTCGCCGATTCGTTTCCATGCACCGGTTGCGCCGGGACCCGGAGGCGTTTCACGGGAGCTCATCGTGTTTTCCTTGTAACATTGTGATTACTGCGCACTTCACTTGTGTTTGCCATCGTAAACATACGGGCGTCCACCGTCAACGTTAATCCGTAGGCGATGTCAATCGACGGAGCCAACTATTTCTCCGCAGACGCCGTTCCTGAGCGCTATTCTGCGATATACCCGAGTGCGCGCATCGTTTCCACAAAATCTTCTTCCACTTCCTCCGGCTGAAACGCGGGAAACGCCGCGAAGGAATCTGGGAATGACGCATGCCACGTCGACAGGAGTTTGGACAACCGGTCCAATTCTTCCGGGTGACTGTTCGCCAGATTAGTACGCTCTTGTGGATCGGCCGATAGATCAAACAATCGTTGCTCGTCGGTTTCAAGTCCGTGAATGAGCTTCCAATCACCATCAACAATCATTCGTTGCGGCTCCGGGTTATACGGGGCGAAACTCGTCGCTTGCGCAAAACACGGCAATGGCGCGAGCGATTCAGTTCCGTTGCGCAATGCGTGGAGTAGCGACCGCCCTCGCCACTCGGGCTGCGATTTCATTCCCATAAACTCGGCCAACGTCGGAAGGACATCGATTGCCGAAACTGGCGATGCGAAACGACCCGGTTCGATGCCGGGCCCCGAGAATAGAAGCGGCACGCGAATTTGTTCATCGTACAAGTCATAGGCGTGACCCCAACCCATATGGTCCCAAAGCGATTCACCATGGTCCGACGAAAGCACGACCAACGTTTCGTCGTCGGATCCGGAAGCGTGCAATTCATGGAGTAATTCTCCTAAACACGCATCGACGTACTCGATTTCACCCTTATAGAGTGACCGCGCAGCGGATCGATCATTTTCAGGTAATTCCGCTGCAGCTTTTGCGGCAAAGATCTTGCCGGGCGGAAACGATTCCCACGGCGTCGTTTTACGCCGGAATTGTTTTGGTGGATTGTACGGCCCGTGAGGATCCATATAGTGCACCCATAGGAAGAACGGCTCCTGCTTTCGAGTGTGCAAGAAACCCTCCGCATACTCTGTGATGAGCGCGGTGGTATCCACGAGTCGAACGTCGTTTAGTGCAGGCCAAATCCGAGCGAGTAACCCTCTGAGAACAGACGCATGGCGCAGATATTTTGGTTGTTTATCGTTTAATGCGTCGACAAGTACATACTGATCGAAACGATCAAGCAACCACCGTTGCGAATCGAGCGTCGGATTTCCGTTTATAGCGACTGTCCGATAATTTTTCGGGACGCGGTCGATAAATGTAAGGCCATCGGCGTCTCGCCAGTATGCAGAAAGTGCCGCATACGACAATCCCTCCTGTTGCCGTTGAGCGTGCGGCGCATTGGGCGTCAAGCCCGGTGGATACCGTGACGTAAACAATCCCGCCATACTGGGGATGGTCCAAGGCGACAACGAATAACACCGCTCGAACAAGACACCGCTCTCGGCGAATTCGTCAAGCGTCGGTGTCGATGCATCGCCTCCGTACGCTGACGTGTAATCCGCGCGCAACGTGTCGATAGTGACCATCAATACATTGGGAAGCGTTTCCGCTGAGGCAAACCGGGCACCCACACGTTCGACGCTGAACGACAAAGGATAAACCGAGGCGACTGCCGCGATGCCTACGAAGAATACGACCGGCCTAAAACCAAGTCGGATATCGATCAACATCCAAACCGCCGCGAATGTCGCGAGTACGGCCAGCCATATCAACGCATGCCTAAGGGCGATCTGAGCGCCGAAGTCGTCAAACGCCAACGCCTGCCCGTTAATTGCGAGTGCCGCAATCGTAGACGCAAATATCACGATCAGCGCGATAGGCAGCCGCAAACGGGTGGTAGATACGCGGGATGCGAAGAACCAATGAATCGCAAATAGCAATACCAATGCGACTGGAACGACCACCCAAATGGGAGATTCGGGATCGGGTAATTGCGTGCGAACGACGAGCCAAAACACCAACGATATACCGCACACAACCAACGGTCCTGCGGTATCGCTTACACGCTTGCGTGTAATTCCGACTATGCCGGCAGCACATCCGGACGGAAGCGCAATCATCGCGAAAAAGAATATGAATGCTAGACCCGTCTCGCGCCAGGCTTCACCGGTACCCCCGACCCAGTAACGCTGATGGCTGGCCGCAATCATCTCGATGAGGGTGAAGCCTGCGCCGATTGCTATCGAGAGGGGCGCGATACTCGAAATGACTTTGCCTACGTTCGCGAAGTTCATCGGATGACGGTCCTAGTTCTAGCGCGCGATCGGTGACCGCGTGCTTGACACCATCGCGTTGTTACGCATCAAATAGAGTTTCCGTTTTGTCTTGCCTACGACGACTGCTTCTTCAATATCAAAAAACGCAGCGAACGCCTTCTCGAAACCCTCTGGGGTGTAATCGGGGAAGATATCTTTTCGGGTCGAGAGTAAGCGTTGCACTTGGGAGTCGCTCTTCGGAACAAATTCGATGACCAGTACGCGGCATAAACTCGCCATGAATTCGGCGACGTTCGACAGCGGGACATTGTTCGAGATCGCGAGATGGTGGACGAGCGCCAGCGCGAGGACTAAATCCGCCGGCCCACGTTCAATGAGTGAGTCCCGTTCTGCGTTTCGCCATCCCAGGGCTGGACTTGGGTTCGTTAGATCCAATTGCAATGGTTGCATGTTGGTTTCGCGGCCTTCAATGCAGGTCAAGTAATTCTTCTCGACTGCCGCCGGGTCGACATCAAACGCGATTGTCGGAATCCCTGCATTACTGGCAATTCGACTAAATTTCCCCGTATTGGCACCCAAATCCCAGACGGCTTCAGGTCGAATCTGGCTGATGAAGCGCGTAACCAGCTCTTCCTTGCTCGCCTCGTCGGCCGCAGAATAATTCGTGTCCTCGTAATAGTCGCCCCACTCGGTTCCAGCGGGCTTCCAATGCAGCTTCGAGACCGCCGAACGCAAATTGTCGGTCAGCCCGCGCATGGCCTGCAAGGAAACTTTCCCCGAAGCGAGCCTCTTCTGCGTTCGTTGATCGGCTTTGGCGTCATGCCCGGCGTTACTATGCCGCGATTGCGTCTTCGCGTGGAGATGGATGTGAAGCGATAGTGAAGGCCGCAACCGGGTGCGTGTCGGAAGTAACTTGCTCGCCAGATCCAATGGTACGCCATCGATAAAAACTCGCGAAAGGCCGAGAAGTCTAATGTCACAATAACTCATGAGTGCCAGCGGTGCTAAGAAATGCTGGCAGAATTGTCCATAGCCAATCCAAGGTTCGCCCTCACGATAGCGTTCGAACGAGAGTGTATCGATAAACGTGGGCCTCGCATCGACAAACTGAATGTTATAGGCGCTCGCATCCTTGAGCACCATGCCGTGATCCAAGGCCAATTCATGAATGCTCAGCGTGAGTAAGGCTGCATCTTTCAGCGCGCTAAAACTCCATTCATAAGGATACGAGATGAATGGAATGATTTCCGGTCGAATCGTTTTGTACGCGATATCCGGTATCGAGGCAGGCACGTCTTCCTCGGTATGCGTCACCAACTGGCCGGACGCATTGAGAGCGTCGTAAAGGCCAGAACCCATTAGATGATCGTAGTCGTCCCCATACGCGGTATTCACCTGGCGATAGAGCACGCCATCACGTTTGAAAACGAACCCACTGGGATCGCGAAAGGAACTTGGGACGACGCTGTCACTCATCGAAATGCTAGGTGCTCCGTCACGAATCGCAGACAATCCGCCTATTCGTCATCGACGCGAGGGCGATCAGCGTCGTCCGGAGACGACCCGATCACACGAGCGACTACTTCCTTCACTCGATACCACCACATTTTGACGGTGAGTGACGCTCCCAACACCGCGCCCACTAGAATCTGAATCAGCAGACTGCCCGTTCCAGGATCTAGATATGCGTGTGCATCCCTCGTAGCGATCAACGAATACGCCGCAATACAATAGAAAGACCACATGCGGCCAGGGGATTTTTGCATACTATGAATTTCCCAAATCGTCGTTTCAGAATGGCGTCTTGTACACTCAAGTATAGCCAGATTAGTTGAGGCACCGGTTGATTTCAATCCGTTGCTGGTTTTCTTGGAATTTGCTTTCCTCCGGATTGCCGAGGAGCGATTAAGCATCGCCGTGCATAATCATTTCGAGCCACTTTGGATAGGTCAAGCCCTTGTTTTCCAACATCGGAAATTCGGCGTCGAAATACGTGTTGAAGACGAGTCGAAACATATTTACAAGATGCATGGAATCAATTTCTTCACGCGGCACGCGCTGGCCTGCTCCGGGTAAATACGCCGCGAACAAAATCTCCAACGTACGACCGGGAGTCCCGGTGCCGACGGTCGCGTGATCCGCCGTTATGATGATGATGGGCGGTTCTTTGCTGGCCGCGAGCACTTGGTCGATCGCCTTCAAAACATGTCCATTTAGACCCTTTATCTGACCAACCATGAGTCTATTTCTGTGTCTGCCTTCATATTGGCTGAACTCGAAGGTACCTGCGGGTTGGCGTGGACCTCCGTCTGCCCGGAATACAAACGGCGGGTGCGGTGACACAACATGCGCCCGCACATAGACGGGGCGATCGCCGGCTTCTGCAATCGGACGGTGAAGATTCTCGAGCGTGTGCAGAATATTGTTCCGCCACAGTTCATGCGTGAAATCTTTTCCCAAGGATGTCGTAATTGCATTGGCCGGCGACAGATCAAGTAGGGTACCGAGAAACTCGCTCATCGAAACCAACGAACCGTTTGCTGGCAAGACATGGTCGACTAATTGTTCTGGTTCGACGACGGGAAACCCCGTGATAAACGCATAGGTTTCATAATCCATCGCGTTGAATAGACGAAGGACGTAGTTGCTCTCCATGAGCGCACGATAATCGATTCCGCGGGCACCCTCTATAACGAAGCTCGACAGGTAATCCATGTTCAGCGCAGATGGTACGGACAACGTTGTGGCGTTATAGTTCGACATGCTCTCGCGGGCAACGACGAATCCACGATCCTCCAGGGCCTGAAGGAAGTCTCGGTTGTCGAAATCGTAGTACTGGGTCAATACGTCCGCGCGGCTATACTCGTCCAAGAAAAGGAGTACTACATTTGGTTTGTCGGTCGTGGTTGCCATGTTGCCGGGCAGATCATCCTGGTCGATACTCGTCAGAATGGGCAGAATGGGCCGACGCAACAGTTCGTTGCTGATTTGATAGATCGGCCACGCGAGCATCACTAGCGCCACAACGTTCAGCACGCTGGCACTTCCTCTGAGTTCCCCGTGTGACTGCTGGATGATGACAAGAAAAAGGACGAGAAATAAGCCATACAGCGAATAGAACACCCACGGGGTAAGCGCACTGCGGAAGAGCAGAATATCCATCGCAATTGGTTTCCAAATCACACACAGCGCAACAATCACGACTGTGGCCATGAGGCTCGCTTTCGCCCAATTGCTCGTGACCACACGGAAAACGATGGGCAAAGCGACGCCCATTGCCGCGAACAGCAAGATGGGGGAGACGACAACACCGATCTCGACCGTTTCGACATTCTGCCCGTAAAGCGCGATCACCGGCCAGATGGCGAATCCAATCGGGTGAATGGGCGGGACCGAACGTGACGAGGGCGTGGTAGACAATGCTTTGTCGTCGTCCAATCGATTGGTCTCCCGGATTTCCTGCGACAGCTTGTGTAATGTCACCGGCCCCTCGGCCAAGTATCGGAATATAACGTGGAGTCACGACGATTTCCAAGGTCGTAGACATGGATCCGTCGCTGCTACAACGAAATGGTCGGAACGCCATTGCGAGTTCGTTTGCGCTGATGTTTGTAATTCTAGTGAAATCTGTAGAGAATTCGGCTAGATCGCAGGGACGTATTGGAAAGGCGGAGTACGCTGGGCACGCTTCACGAGAACGGTTCGAATAGTGGGATCTCCACACCGCCGCAATCGAGGTCAGCCCATCCGCACGTTAAGATCAAAACGCGCGAATTGGTCGGGCAATCCATCTTACTTCTCGTTCTGCTCTCCGTTCTTTTTTCGGGGGTGTTTTTAGAGGGTGACCTGATCGTCCCTGGTGATTTGCTCTTCAACTATCCACCCTGGGAAAGCACAAAGCCAACCGACCTCCAGATCGAGAACGAGTTCTATTTTCTCGACGCATTGAACGCGATCAATAAGTACTACTACCTCGCAAACCGGTCGCTTGACCGCGGCGAATGGCCGCTATGGAATGACCTGGAGATGGGGGGGCTACCACTACTCGCCAACGGTCAGACCGCGTTGTTCTATCCACCACGACTCTTGCACCGTGCGATGGATCCGTTCGTGGCCACGACATTCTACATCTTGCTCAAATTGTTCCTCTGCGGAATCGGTGCGTACGTTGCCGCCCGTGTGTTGGGGATAGGCCACATCGGTTCTCGCATCGTTTCCGTCGGCTGGATGTTGTGCGGATACAACGTCGTGTGGTGTCACTGGCCGCTGCCCGATATCAGCGCGTGGTTGCCGTTTCTCATCGCGGCCTGCGAATTGATCGTGCAACGCCGATATCGATCAGGGTTCTTCGGCATGGCCGCCACAGCCTCCATGTTGCTCCTGGCCGGGCACCCCGAGACCGCGTTTTCAGGGAGCTTGTGGATCGGACTTTACTTTTTCTTGCGGGTATTGTGGCAACGCTTTCATGGACAGCCGCTTGCGAAACCATTGGCGGTCGCGGCTGCAGCTTGGTGTGTGGCATTGCTCGTAAGCGCTGTGCAGGTCTTGCCGTTGGTTGAATACATCTTGAACAGCGATCGCGTAATGGCGGGGCAATGGATGCGCGGGTCTGGGCATATTGAGTGGGGCGATCTGTACGGGTTTTGGCTGCCCAATCTCTTTGCCAGTTCCGAGGGCGATCGTCTGGGTATTTTGTGGGTCGCGTGGCTCTTCATCGGTGTCACTGCGTGGCTGGGGATTGCAACGCTGTTTGTACGACCGCAGGGAACGGATGCCCGAGTCGTGTGTTTGGGGATATGTTCAGCGCTTTCGGCGTTACTTATCTTTCCGAATCCGCTCACGGACGTTTTGGTGCTGCCGCCGATCATTGGATCGATGATGCAGAAGTATCACTTGGTGTTTCTCTTGTTCGCTCTGTTGTTAATGAGCGGAATCGGAATCGAGCGATGGCTTTCGCAACGACAAAGCATGCGCGGGAATGCAGCACTAGTGGCGATTGCTCTCATCGGATGCGTCTTCGCATTTGCCTATTATTGGCCGATGCGCCCCAGCTTAATTGTGAATGAGACGAACGCGACGGCTGTCCGGCAACTCGTGATTTCGGCTGCGACGATTACGCTTGGACTCGCGTTACTCGTACTCAATTCATTCTGGCATAGGCCAAAGTGGATTGGTCTGGGGCTTGCCTTCGTATTGGCGGCGGAGCTCATTGTGAGCCTGCGTCCGTTTCACCATCCTGTCCCTCGCGAGGCGCTCTTTGTCGATACTGAACTCACCCGTTATCTTCAAGCGTTGGAAGGACCCGTTCGAATCGATTTGAATGGCGCGAAGGTCATGTGGCCCGGATTGCTCACGTACTATGGGGTGGAAACGCTCGGCGGGTATGACGGACTCTACCCGAATCGAACCATTGCGACTTTTCTTGGCCGAAACCCGTATCGCCCTGCGATGAGGCCTGCGTTGAGTATTACACATACGCTCGATCGACCCGAGCATTCCGATGATCCTGACACCTCCAATGACGACGCGCGTGAATCAAGAGTCTTACTGAATACACTGAACGGCGTTGAAGTGTATCGAAATGAAGATTCACTTCCGCGTGTATACCTTGCGCCGAATCTAGAAGTCATGCCGTATGACGATTTTCTAAAAATGGGGATGATGAATCCCGATTTCGACCCCAGGACCAGGACGCTCACTCTCGATGATCCACCGAATCGACCGTCCGCCACCTCTGAACCGTTGGGGAGCGCGGAAATCGTGGCGCGCACGCCGAATTCCGTGACTGTAGCCGTAATCGCTAACGCTCCTTGCACGTTGATACTTTCGGAGAACAACTATCCGGGCTGGCGCGTTGCCATTGATGGTGAGTCTGCACAACTGCTCACGGTATTCGGTTGCCTGCGTGGAGTCATCGTCGGAGAAGGAGATCAGATCGTCCGATTCGACTATCGGCCGCAGTGCGTTCGCATCGGATTGCTTATTTCGTCCGTGGCCTTACTATTTGGGCTTGTCGCTGGTGTGTTGATGGGGTATCGAATTCGTTTCGCTACTCCTTAAAGGGAAATAGCTTCAGTTTATAATCCGGTTCCGGAACATTGTTCATGTTCTTGGGGAACTCGCCCTTACCGAAATACCAATCCGCGACATCGAGCATGACGTTAGCATCTTCTTCGTTGAATGTATGGCCTCCCTCGCGGAACTTTGCCAGGTTGTGATCGGGCACCTTCAGGAAATCGAAGACGGACTGCGCGCCTTGATAGCAGACCTGCGTGCCAAAATTGTTCGCCCATATGTCGTCGTAGCCGTCATTGGACAATACAACGCGCGGCGCGATCAGCGCCCGCATGAAGTGTTGGTCGAACGGTAACTCCGCTTCACGTCCAACAAACCGTCGAATGTCCTTCTGCATCCAGAACAGCCACCGGTCTTCGCGCGTCAACAGCTCAAGCGTTTCCGCGCCTGCTCGATAGTTTCGATACGTCGCCGCACCGCCGCAGCCGGACCCGTTGGGCACCACCACTTTGAATCGATCATCCGTAGCGCCGGCCAACAAGGCCGCTTTACCCGTGCGCGAATGGCCGGTCACAATTGTGCGTGTTGTGTCGATATAATCCTGTGTTTCCAGGAAATCCAGAACGCGCGACGCTCCCCAGGCCCAGGCAGCCAGGCTCCCCCAATCGGCGTCCGGATAAGCCAATTGAGCTGGGCCCACGACGTCCTCGCCCTCACCACCCGGGTCGAGTTGGCCGGTGTCGAACGATGCGATGGCGTAGCCCCGCCTATTCATGCCGTCCTCGTCCGGATGGCCATGTCCAACTTTTACGATGACGGGAAACGGCCCTTTTCCTTCTTTGGGGATCAATAGTCGAACACTGATCTTAATCTCTTGATTTGGTCCGGTCCGTATTTCCGCACGTCGACGAAGGCCGTTCACGGATTTCCCGTCAGGATAGTCCGATATCTTAACAAGGGTCACTTCAGGTATCTCATCGGGCATGTGTCCGTAGCCGATCGCTAGGACATCTGTCAGCATTTCCGCGCGCCGTGCATTCCATTGACCGAGGTTCTTAACTCGAGATCCATCTTTCATCACAAGCGGATCCGGTAGCGGGTCATCGGCTGCGAGGAGACTTGGCGGCTTTGGCTTTGCCGCCGCAAGACTGGTGACCAAAAGTAACGAAACAAGAAAAGAAAAAATGGATCGCATGACGTGTTTCCCTCGTGCATGGATGCGGTGATGGCGATTACTCAAGTTACATCTTAGCGACTCTGTTCGAATCGAGCAATATAGCTAGACGCGGACGATCTTAAAAATAGGTGGAGAACTGGACAAAGAAACTCGCAGGCGATGCACCATGCTCACTTCGGAGTTGACCGCGTTTGGGTTCATCGCCCCATGGCAGAAACGCGCTGAACCGTAGCGACGAACGGTCCGAAAGATCCCAATTGAGCGTGGGGGAGAACAGACCCGATCCATCCTCGATGTTGTTCAAGAGCAACGCCCCAACACTAAATGTTTCATTGATGATGTAAGACGATTGAATGCCTACGCTGTGTTGGCCCAACGTTTGAAAGTCGCCACGCAATAGACGCTCTTGAATATCCGAATCGGCAAGCCTGTTATTCAGTCGAGACGTGTCTTCAACGCCGAATCCGTTGTAGTGGTATTCGCCCATCACCGTGATGCCGTTGCCAATATCAAATGTATACGAAGAACCAATCACCGCTTTGCCAATGAGGTGATCGTTTCCGAACAACCCGCCATCAGGATGGCGTTCCGGCGTGTCAAACAGGGCCAGTTCCATGTGGACTTCCGCGTCGCCGACCGTGGCCGATGTGACCCCGGCGATAAACAGATCTTCCGCACGTTTACCGAAAATGATTTCGCCATCCATGTTTCCGACAAAGCCTCGAACACGACCCAGTAGCGCCGAATCATCCCAACTCCGTCCGAAAACCCCGATCAGTTCCGCTGACGACGTGTCCGATAACCGGGTTTCCAGTCGTACTGCATCAACCCCACGCCGCCATTCCCGGTCAACCTCGGAAGGGCTGAAGGTCGAAAACATATCGACTGCGCTGAACAGCGTGCCCCGCCCCAAGCCGATCGCTTGTCGACCGAGGACTACTCGACCCCAAGTCGGTCGCAGGGTCACTGAAGCACGATCAAGTTCGTGGCGATAGAAGTAATCATCGGCGCTCGCGATTTGCCAATCCAATTGCCACAACCGATAGGGTCCGTCCCCAAACCCGGGAAGGACGCCACCGCCGCCTGCACCTTGCGAAGTGAAATACTGTGCTCGATGTTCATACGCGAAATCAGCATCCGCCCAGTCCGCGAGTTCAAGGTTTAGGTTCAGTCGAAACCGCAATAACTGTGTGCCGTTCCATCGATCAGGAAACAACACGCGGTCACCTGGGTTATGCGAAACGAGCGTACTCGACTTAAGCGATCCGTCCAGCTCGTAAACGAAGTCTTTGTCCGTTTCTTTGGAGATCTCGTCTCCTTCATTTCCGGCTCGTGCTGCGTACGGGTCGAAAAGTACAGCGATAAGCAGAATGAGGACGAAACTAGATCGGTTTCGCATGGAGGATGCGTTTAATCGGACGCCGTTGCAGCGGCGCTCGATCCTTCCTTGCGGATATCTTCAGAGACCCGTCCGTCTACAAGCGTAACAACGCGATTCGCATGGGAAACGACACGCGGGTCGTGTGTTGAAAACACGAACGTGATACCGTGTTCGTTGTTCAGTCGCCGCATCATGTCCAGTAGCATCTCAGCGTTTTCGCCATCGAGGTTCGCCGTGGGTTCATCCGCCAGAACGAGGCGGGGACGGGAAGCCACCGCCCGAGCGACGGCGACACGTTGCTGTTGCCCGCCGGAAAGCTCCTTAGGACGCCGCCCCGCAAATTCACTCAGTCCGAGTTCCGTAAGTATCGCTTTCGCGCGTGCGGTGCGTTCACTGCCTAGCCCTTGTAGTTCCAGGACAAATTCCACATTTTCAAGCGCTGTTAACACCGGCACTAAATTGTAGGACTGAAAGACAAATCCAAGTGATTGCAGCCGAAGCTCAGCCCGTTCTCTACGCGAAAGCTTGGTTACATTCTTACCCAACACGTGTAATTCGCCTGCACTCGCGGTGTCCAAAAGGCCCAGCAAATTTAGCAATGTTGTCTTACCGCTGCCTGATGGGCCTACGATGGCCAGAAATTCGCCCGACTCGATCTCGATGTCGACCGAACGTAACGCCGGTGCTTCCAGCGTGCCGACCTGATACGTTTTTACGATGTTTTTTGCAATGACTAGCGGCATTTCACTCATATTATGCGGGCCTCAATTCTGATGCCGGATCGATACGCGTGGCGAACCATGCCGGATAAATAGCTGCGAACGCTGTTGCCGACAACGAAACGACGAACGCATAGGCCACCAACCAAGGCCCAAACGATCCGTAAATGTGTGGTTCGAACAATATGTTCCCGACCGAAAGCTCGCCCATCATTGCGCCGAAATCGACCCCTTTTGTGTGCAATAGATAAGCGGCTGGGCCGCCAATCAATAGGGCCGCAATGGCTCCGCCCAATCCAATCATCAGTGCTTCCAAGATGACCAACATGACGATCTGCGAACCTTTCATACCTATCGCAGTCAACACGCCGAATTCATGCCGTCTCTCCAGGAAGGACGTGAGCTGCGCACTCGCCACGCCGAGCATGACAACGAGCATGATGATAAAACTCAACAACCGAATGAACGCCGTGTCGCCATCAACATTACCGGCGATACTCGGATTGACCTCGCGCCAGGTGATCACGTCGTTGCCATTGGAGAATTCGGCGGCCAATGCGTCGCGGATCGCGCCAATCATCGCGTGATCTTCGAGAAGAATGGTGATTTCGCCACGTTCTGCGTAGCCAGATAACGCGGCGAGTTGGTCGTCGGTGACCTGGCAAATTCCAGAATCCAAGTCGCGATTTCCGGTCGAAAGAATTCCCGCGATTCGCAACATGCCGCTCTTGATTTCGCCTTGACCTGACAACGTTACGAGTAAGTCATCGTCCAGCTCCACGTCGAGCCGTTCAGCTAAGGTTTTGCCGATTACGACAAACCCCGTTTCACCTTTCTCAAGGTATCGCCCCTGCAATTGCGATTCACTGACCATTCGGTTCGTCGCAAATTCGTTCACCGGATCAACACCTACGATTTCGACCCCTGTCGTGCGATTACCGAATGCGAGCAAACCGCTCGCGCGCGATCTCGGCACCGCATATCGAACCCCGGGTATTGCGCGAACGATCTCCAACGCGGCCTGCGAGTCCACCAAACGAAGCGAATTGCGCCGTGATTCAGTCCAATCCTCGGGCACCACGCGCAGATGGCCGCCTCCACTCTCGGAAACCGCGCGAATTTGCATGTCCGCCGAACCCGCGTAAAAGGCATTCGCGATGAGTCCAATTGCACAACCAACGCCCACTCCAAACACAGATAACAGGGTTCGACGCGTATGCCGAAAGAGGCTTCGATACGCATATCGTATGGCGACGGTGCCGATCATGACCGGAGCGCCCGAACCGGTTCCAACCGCGCAGCAAACATGGCCGGCCAGGTCGATGCAAGTATAGATGTCAGGCTGACGGCGATGAAGCCGAACACGATACTTCGGAGTCGAAAGACTGGGTACATCATGTAGGAGATGTTCAATCCTGCGAACGAAACATCTTGCGCTTCGCTACCCGCAAACCCGGCATAATCAATTCCGGTTCTCGAGGTTATGAGAACGACAATGGTCCCCAATACTGATCCCACCACGACGCCGACCACGCCGAGGAGAACGGATTCCACCAGGACCATGACAACGATACGCTGCGGCTTCGTGCCGAGTGCGAGTAACATGCCGAATTCACGCAGGCGTTCGAAGGTGGACATCATCGCGGTGTTCGCGATTCCCGCTGCTGCCGCGATGAACAGAATTCCCACAAACACGAAATCAATCCAGCCCTTGAACTCGATCATTCGCGCCAGGTCAGGCGTCGCCTGTTGCCATGTCAAGACCTCAGCGTCCGCCAGTGCAGGCAACGCGCTTACTTCCGCAGCGAGGAGATCCGCATTCTGATAATCTGTGCCCAGTATGATGAGTTCATGCGCCTGATCGGTCAAAGCGAAAAGCGCTTGCGCTTCCTCTAGCGGGATGAGAATTCCCATCGTCTTGACGAGCTCGACCGGACTGTTGATGATCGCGCCGATTTCGACGAGTTCCGTCACGGGGAATTCGTCAGCGTCTTGGCTAATCACAGCCAACAGCTCCCCCTCATGCACGCCAAGACGGGTTGCCAGCACGCTCCCGAGAACCGCGCCGCCGCCAAACTCTTCCGCGTTCAAGTCTTCCAACAGTCCGCCGTGTTTCATCTCAGCATCGAATCGGATGCCGACCACGACTGCGACTTCCGCCTGCGCCGGTTCGTTCGATTGTTCGCCGGATGCGGTCAACGCAGGGGAGTAAATTCGAGGTAACGCCGCTTGGACGTCCGACATGCGTTCGATACGTTGTACTGCATCGTCAATACCATGAACGCAAAGATCAACGGCGCGCTCATCTCGCCACTCCTCGTGGTGCACCTGCACATGCCCGACCAAAGGCCCCGTGATGGCGTCGATCATGTCGTCGAACATCCCGGCCATCATGCCGCTCACAAACACCAGCGTGAATTGTCCGATCGCAATAGCCGATATGGCCAACGCCGTACGGCGTCGGTTCCGGCTCAGGTTGCGCCAAGCAATTCGAAGGGTCGATAGGTTCATTGGCTAGACCATGTGTCTAACGTGATTGTTCAAGATTGGATAGGCTGAACGTGTCCGCGGAAAGGTCCACATCGAAATCCAATTCGCGGTAATACATCTCGGTCAGATGACCTTCTTCATCCGCCGGTTCCATTTTCATGTGCGACGGAAGTAACCGGCCATCGAATTCTTTTACTTCGTCCCAAGTGATCGTCCGCGATAGCCGCTCTTTGCGATCATAGTATTCGGCCTTTAGCGGAAGCCGCCCATCTTCGGACATAACAATATCGAACCGACTCCAAAGTCCCACGACATCCGGCTTTGCGGTAAACCGAATAGCCCAACCCGCGGGCGACTCTGATCGTCCGGTCAGTTCGTAGGTGTAATCCTCCCGAAATGACGTTTCTCGGACGATATCATCGTTCGTGAAATCGCTCCCCATCCAAGACGAAAGCATCATCGAAGGTGGAATACGGATGGTGCGATTGATCTTCGGAAAATAATTCCAGAGATTCTCGTCGATTTTCAGCGTTGCCGTACCCTTTTCCCGCGATGGGGATTCAATCACGATAAGTGATCGCTCGTCACCCAGCGTCCATACTTGCATTGTGAGCTTTTTCGTCTTGCGCGGCTTCGTGATGACCAACTCGGCGCGGGCGATACTGCTGTCCGCGCGATAAAGATCCTCGAACCAATCAACCGCCGCATCTAGATCAAGGACTCCGTCCTTCAAGAAAGAGTCCGCAACCTCAACGACTGGCTCGGCATCCTGAGAATTCGCCGAGCCCAGAACGAGAACAGCGACGGCGACGCAACAGACCAGGCGGGTTCGTGTCATAACGAGACTTCCCTTCGATTAGCGTAACGTGTACTCGCATCTCTAACGACAAAGAATGACAGAGCTTGAGTAAATCATAGGCGAGATGAGTAATCAAAAAATCTCTTTCGATGCGAAGTGCTGAGGGAGAGTATTAGACAACGAGTGGGGAAGGGGTCTTTCATCATCACGTGAAATGCATTCGTGATTGATGTGGGTAATGGCCTTTTTTCGCGTTCGACAAATTGGGAAACTACCCCGTATACACCGCTTCGATCTACAATGGTTTGCAGACGCAAATTTCAATCGGTAGATGGGGGAGACTGAAGTGCCACGTATCGATCTAGATGCTGCGACTTTGCCGGAATTCGAACGCCGCGTGAATACGATCGCCTCGACCAATCAGCGGCAGTGGGGCACTATGTCGTTGGCACAGATGTTGGCCCACTTGCGAATCGGCTTCGAAATCTCGCTCGAAGAGCGCGAAACAGAAGACGAGAGTAGGGCCTGGCTATTGCCCATCATATGGACGCTAATGTTTCGTATCTGGACCAACTGGCCCAAAGGTCGAATAAGTGCCTCGGAACAGTTCCTCGATGAGTCTGCCGAAGACGTCGAAGCCGAGCGCAGCCAACTCATCGAATCCATGCGCCGGTTTGTAGAACGTGCAGGACAAGATCCCGAACGCATCGTGCTCGAGCCGATGTTGGGTCGCATCTCACTTCTAAAGTGGCAACGTTTACACGGCGTACACACGGACTATCACCTACGACAGTTCGACGCGTAGCATCGCGCCGCGAGCGGCGTCATTCTAGCAACGCAACGATTTCCTTCCGCTTATAACGAGTAGCGATATCCAGTGCCGTGCGGTCCTTCGAATCCTTTAACGACTTATCGATACCATGCTCCAAGAGCACTTTGGCTTCATCCACAGCTCCGGCCGCCGCAGCCGTGTGCAATAACGATTGGCCACGTTTGTCCTGGGCGTTGATCCGGACGCCTTTCAAGCCAACCAAGTAATCCAGTGATTGGTGCTGATGGGAGCGGATGGCAACGTGCATGGGTGTGGACTGACCTTTGCCGGGGTGGTTTGGATTGGCGCCGGCCTCTACGAGCATTCGTGCGAAGTCGGTCAAGTCTGAATCGATCGCCGCGTGAAGTGGCGTCCAACCCTTGTCGTCGAATAGATCCAAATCGGGCTCGTGGTTCAAGAGAATTCTAGCCGTGTCCATTTGATTGGTGTACGCTGCGGCAATCAGCGGCGTTGCATTTCGCCATCCGCGAGCATCGATATTCGCACCCCGTTCGATAAGCAACCGCGTTACGACGAGTTGGCCCGTTGTGACCGCTAGGTGTAGCGGCGTTCGCTCATCGCCTACAGCCTCAATCAAAGTCGGGTCTTTGTCGAGGATATCGTGTACGAGATCGGCGTTTCCGCTCTGGACGGCGAAATGGATGGCGCTGGCCCCGCTCTGCTTCGGTACACTCGGGTCCGCGCCGGCCGAAAGCAATGCCTTGGCAATGGAAGAGTTTCCGATGATCGTCGCGCGGACTAACGGGACTTCGCCCGAAGGGATTGGGATATCCGGGTTCGCGCCAGCGTCCAGTAGAATCGAAACGGCTGTGGGCCAATCGCGAAAGACCGCGACGTATAGCGGGGTTCTACCGTGTTCGTCGCGCGCGTCAATCGCACCAGGAGTGGCCTCGGCCAACGCTCGCCGCAATCGACTGGGAATCCCGTCCCAGACGGCACGGTGTATATCATTGAGTTTGGGCTTTGGAGCCTCTCCCTGGACCCAGGCGTGCCACATATTGACGCGAGATCGAGCCCAGATATGACTCCAGTGTTCACCGTCCATCTTCGTGAAATACACCTCGGCCCGGTCCCGCTTTTCATAATTGCACGCGAGCCAGCAAACCAAGTTCAAGAAGAATGACTTTTCTTCATCAGTGGCCTCGCTCACGGCGTCGAGGTAAGCCGTTTCTATTTGCTCCCACGTTATCCCGACGATGTGTGCGGCTTTCACCAACTCTGCATCTATAAGCCACTTCGCGAACAGTAGATTCATCGTTGTCTTCTGTTCTGAGCGAGTGAGGGCGAGTGCCTTCTGTTGGAACGTGCGAATATCGCTTCCATCCTGGGCTCCACCCCACTTTGGGAACAGAAATCGGGCGCGGTGTTCGTATAGCCGGTAATAGGGAGGAGTCAACCCCACAGCTTCGTCGAAGACCAGAGCCACACCATCATCATTTTCGAGGTGGCGCGCTATGCGCATCCGCAATACGTTCAATTCGGGATCGATTTGGTTGATTTCCTGCGCAGCTTCGGCGGCGTCCTTGGCTTGATTCAAGAACTTGTAGAATCCGGCCCAGCCCTCTTCGGTTACGCTCGGTGCGACATCGCCTCCCCGTTCGTCCCACGCGCGTTCCACGAGGTATCGAACATTGGCGACCTGAGCAGTAAGTGATTCAGGTCGTGTCGTCATCCATTTTTGTAGGCGATCCGAAAAGTCGAAGAGAGGCGCTGAATCCCGTCTTTCCCCACCGCGTTGCAAGGCATCGTAGAACCATCCAAGGTGCCAGGGCGTTTCACCCTTACGCATGAACGCGGCGCGCTCTTGGTCCGCTAGATGGTCAAGGTCGTCGTAGGACTCACGCACGAGGAGCTTGTGACGATTTGATCGGCGAACTGCTCGTACCCGCTAATGCTGGTCCATTCTCCGGCAGAGTCCGATGTTTCCTGCGCTGTGGAGGGCAGTGCGATCAGAGCGCTTACTAGGAATAAGCCGATCAATCGATGTCTCGACATGAAGTGTCTCTCTTTCTAATGAGTCTTCTTCATTCCAAATACACGTTCTACTATCGCCACAGCAAAGACGATGCCCACACCAAACAGAGCCCCGAACACGAGTTCCCTGCCGTATCCCTCCCAAAAGCTAGCCATCATCCCTCTTTAATCCCATTGTCGCTACGATCGCAGCAGTCCGTCAATGTTCGGACAGTCGCAATCTGATCGGGCTCGTTCTCGCGCAAACAGTCACGGTATATTATTCGCGAGTTTCACCCTGAGAGTCCAGTACCGCGAGATCGCGAATGCGGATCTTAAGCACTTCACATGTCTGTTTCTTCCACCCGGCAAACGCCACCAGCAAGTGGCCATCATGCGCAAAGACGTGCGGATAATCCACCCAACGTCCTCCTACGAGATATCCCATCGTGTCGAACACGATTCCGTCGTCACTGATCGACAATGCAAGCGGATCTCGCTTCTCGGGGTTGGCGTTCGAGACGAGAACATAACGCCCGTCGTCCAACCGAGTGCCGTTAAACTTCGACGTCGCATCGGGAAAGTTTGTCTTAACCGGAACACTCCATGTCCGTCCGTTGTTCGTTGAAAAAGATCGGAACAAATAGCCGCTCCGGTTGTTGTCCCGAAACAGCGCCAAGAGATTGCCATCCGGCAATACCCACCAATACGGTTCTTCAGCCTTAAGCGCTGCGTCTCCATAAAAGACTGCTGGATACGAATCCCATTGGTCAAACGCGCGCGTTCCACCGACGAGGAAATGCACATCCCGGTCAAACGTTCTGCGCGACATCATCCATTCACCAGACGGAATCCGCTTCGGCGGGAAATTGTTAATCGTGTTTTCGTACAAAACGCCGAGTGGTTCCCATGCGTTCGCATCCGCATCGAACGCAAACGCGTGGAGCGCCAAGCTCTTACCAAAGAACCCAGCCGCTTCATCCAGCGAAGCCAAGGCCAGCAGTTCCCCGTCCCGCACCCAAAATCCACGCGAAATATACCGATACCCTTCTGCGGATCTTGTGTTGTAGTGCGGCGAATCCGTATCAGAATTCGGCGGTGGGGGCGTGAGGTAAGCCGACTCGCTCCAATCGAGTCCGTCTTCACTCGTTGCATATTTCACCCGCTGACCAACCCGATCTTCAACACCAGGTCCATCGCTCCACATCGCCCAATATCGATCACCGTAATGGACCAAATAATTGTGTTGATTCACCCCGCCTCGATCACGCGCATCACTCACAGTGACATGCTCAGAGGGAATACGAGGCAAATTGGGAAAGTCGATCGCGTGTGAGTCATCCGGCAACCACGAACCCTGCAACATCAACGGCGAATTAGGATTTGTGACCGGATGCGGATACTCCTGCAGCTGCGCAAACGCGACCAACGCACCGCTCAGTGTCGCGACAAGGAATAGAAAGATTCGTGCCAGTACTCGCACTTCTATCTCCTGGTGTAACGAATACAAATTGGGAAGAACGAAATGTACCAAACGTGCGATGAAAACTGAAACGAATACGGCGACAAACGTTCGTCGCGATCCAACCTGGAACCGTCACGATAATCAGTGACGCAGGATTCGAACCACCGACCTCTTGTCCCCCAGTCAAGGGTGCCAAGTGGATCCCCCACTGTACCGGTTGCTTGGAATTGTCGTCGCGCGGAAAAGGGCGCTGGTTGGCATGCATTCACGGTTGTTGTGAAAGACCATACACTGTTTGCGTCTTTCAGCTTTAGGTATTACACTAGTCAGGAACGATCAGGTATAGAACCTATCGAAACTGGACAAGATTGGATGTACAGGATGGCTGTTGACGATATTCATGCATTCTACCGTGAGTCAATTTCCACTGTACATGAGGGATCTAAGGCTACCACTGCTAAAATCTTGGAACTGTTGTGCATATTGCTCAACGTTCGAGCACTCTCGTTCTACAGCTACAACCCATACCACGGAAAGCTAATACTACGCGCGTTTCATCCTCCTGATACTGGGGGGTTTAGCACCTTCGAACAGGACGCTGAAGAAAGTTTCGTCGGGCGTGCAGTGTCAGAACGGGGAATAGTATCAACCCGCGATATTCCTACCGAAAAACACTTCAGAGAAAAAGATCGGGCAGGAAAGCACGGACTCGGGAGTGCTGTGGCGACCTCCATCCCTAGGTGTGAGCTGGATGTGTCTGATTTGTTCCACGAACGAGCGTCAATGCCAGCAAGTAATCTGGATTCAGTGTTGATCCCGAATCGAGATGGTGAATCTGACAGCGTAAGTTATCAAACATACAAGGAAGGCCTCGATGTACTTGGGGCAATTTGCCTCTACCCCCGTGATGAAACCCGCTTGAGTCAATTACACGACGAACTGTCAAATTTGACGCCATTCATTGCCTCCATATACATCGCGTCGGTTCGGGCGGACAAAGCCAAACTACGCCGTCGAATCATAGATACTTCTCTACGAAAACGTGATCTAAACAGTTTCCTGTATAAAGCCGTTCACCGCGCCAATGATTACTTGGATATTGAAGCAGCCTCTATATTTCTATGGGATTCGAGGAGCGGTCTCTTAAAACTCCATACCTCAACGGGAATCGAAACGGACTTACAAAAAGCAGATGTCTATTACCGTCCTGAGGAATCGAAGGTATCCGTTAAGGTTGCGACGAACGGCCATGCCATCCTGACTTCGAATATTGACGATCACATGCTCCCCAAGAAATTTCCCGAAATAGTAGAAGGCGTGCGCAAATCCTATATTTGTGTACCAATTTTTAATTGGGGACCCATTGAGGAGCCCATGAAAGCAAAACCGTTGGGAGTTCTGAGGGCTGTTAACAAGAAAGCTGTATTCATGGGACAGGAACAGGTCGTGACGTTCACTTGGGACGATGTATCTAATCTGCGATTCGTTGCGGAAGAAGTAGGGTTTGTTGCAAATTGCCTACGCCGGTCGGAAGAGAAAATGGAAGAAATTGAACGAATAATGCACGGTTCAAGGATGGGTATCAAAGCCATTGAGATGAACCTATCCCATTTTGAATCACGTCCTCATCTCCTCGAATTAAAAACGCCACACTTTCGCTACATAATCCCAGATAGTATTGCCCATGCAGCGGATCTCTTGTGGCAGATCGAAAAACTTACCCTTACAGAAGATTCGGCCGTGAGTGTTCAGATAGAGGAGGTCGATCTCTTAAACGACGTTCTGTCTGTGATTATCGCTTTAGCTCGTAGTGCGACGATTCCGCTCAATGTGCCACGCGTTAGGTTCGAATTCGTACCCAATAGAGAAGCATTTGAGGAAATTCCCTCTGTCGCAGGCAATAGAGAGAGTTTACAAGCTGTTTTCCGCAATGTCGTGGAAAACGCGATGAAATACTCTAAACCGGCGCCAAATGCGTGTGACATAAAATACTCGTATAGGATTGATGAGAGTAACTTACTCATTTTCGTCACAGATCATGGCATCGGTTTGCCCGAGGACGTGAAAAACGTTGACAAATGGATCTTTGTTGATGGATTTCGAGGTGAGAATGCTATGCGTCGGAGGCCGGCGGGAGGGAGCGGCATAGGTTTGACTCAGAGTCGAGAGCGGATGCAAGCAATGGGAGGGAGCCTGGAGTTCCTTCCCGGAGGCTTAGGTACTACGTTCGTCGTGCGGATACCACTATGGAGAAATGCGGAAGATGATCTTCTTGATTGATGAGGACGAAACGCAAGTAAGACCTTTCAAAACTGAGCTCGAAATCCGAGGACTCAAGGTGATTTCAATTCTAAGCGCAGATGCTGCGTTGCACTCACTAAAGAAGCGAACAGATATTGACCTAGCGATCATTGACGTGATGTTAGCTGCAGACACGAACGGTGATACCAAAGACTTTTCAAGGGAGAATACCAAAGATTTCAAGACCACTGGTCTTCGACTTCTGGAAAGACTCGTAGAATTAAATCCGACAGTTTTTCCGAATAGGGCCGTGCTGTTCAGCATGGCTACGACAGCGGAGATGGTTTCCGAGATCAAAATTGAGTGCGGAAAATTTGGTGTTGAATTCTTGAGAAAGGCTGAGTTTGCTTCTCCGTTGGAATTTGGCGACAAAATTGAGGAAATTCTGACCGCATTTCAAGCCCAAGAGAAGGACTAGGCGCATGGCTGCCGCTGCAGTTATCGGACTCATCGGGCTGGAGGTTGCGATACTCGCTCTTGCGATTACTGTTCTGCTTGCGCTCCAGAAACGAACGACAGATTCCATAGAAGTTGACATCAAAGACATAAAGCGAAACTCGTTTTTTCTGGATAACTTGGCACGAACGACGTTTGAAGCGACTTCGGAAATCGATTATCTACTTCACACGCAAAGCGCGAATGTTAGAAGATTAATGACGCATCGACCCATCGACGACAATATGTTATCGAGGATCGGGGAGACGCTTCGAAAGGATAGAAATCGCGTACAAAAAGCATTGCTGACGATGATTTTGTACATGCGCAATGGACCCAATACACGATCAGCGCTACAACAATTGAGTGAAACCTACGGTACAGCAGACACATTGGTCCTACTTGTCGAACTGAAAGAACATGGTTTCGAACCTAGTGGCGAACTTGAACGAGCCATAGAAGTGCTAAAACATCGGCTGAACAACAACCCGTAGCATCACGGTGCACGTTCCACCGATGCGACCGAACTCCAAAATAAATGGTCGGGGTGAGAGGATTCGAACCTCCGGCCTCTTCGTCCCGAACGAAGCGCGCTAACCGGGCTGCGCCACACCCCGACGATGTGGCCACATAGATTACTTACATTTGGCGAATCGTGTCAACTCGCGTGATTCTCCATAACGACGATGGGTCGCGTATTAGGGCGGATCGAGCTACTTGCCGGTGGCTCGGTCTCAGTTGTGCGGCAGGAAACCTCTCCCGGAGTGAAGGAAAGCTCTGATCGAAGTGGTATCTTTGGCAACGTGGGTGCTGATAGAGTCATAATCTGTCGACGCGACGCTTTGCTTCAAAGATAATAAGAGCTGCCCTATGAATACGCTTTCCAATTCCCTCCTGCTGTCGCGACTGCGGGCAATTGCGACTCCAGTCATTTTCGCCGTGTTTCCGGTACTAGCTCTGTTCGGACAGAACGCGGCCAAACTCCCGATGCAGGTACTGATCCCACCGGTAGCAGTCGTGGTTGTCGTCGCTGGAGGGCTACTCGCAATACTTTGGATCGTCCTTCGAGACGGTACAAAGGCTTCGCTAGTCACTTCCATGCTGCTGATTGGATTCTGGGTTATTTGGAGACCCGTATTCCTGTTGCGTTCAACCTATTTTGATTGGATTCCCGAATCACTAGCCGCCGTGATTTTCGTAACCGGGATTGTTGCTGGGTGTGTCGTCGCTTACAGGCGGATGACAAATCCCCGGAAACTGATCTCGGCGGCACTCGTGTCGGCTATCGCGATCCTTTGCTGGCCGATCATTCAAATTGCAATGAACGCTTCGATGGCGACTGGCAGAAATCCTCCGACACTGTCGGCGATTACACTCCCCGAGGGCATGGTAAAAGTCACGAAAAAACCCACTGTCGTTTTGATGATCCTGGACGCCTACGGTCGTGCGGATCAGCTTGAAGAAATCTACGGGTTCGACAACAGCGCGTTTCTCGATGCATTGCGGGCACGTGGTTTTATCGTCGCTGAAAAGAGTACTTCAAACTATCAAACGACTGGATTATCGCTAGCGTCTTTCTTGAATATGGACTACCTCGATGCGATGGGAGTCGACTTGAATGATACGGCCGATTTGCGCAGAGCCAATGCTGGGACCAAGGTGTCGCGCTTCTTTCAATCAATGGGGTATACGCGATTCGGATTTCCGACGGGCTACGAGATGGTGGATGATGAATCGAACTCTGATCACGTGTTGCATCCACCTACGTTGTGGGGAGTTCTCAGCGAGTTCGAAGCTGCGCTGGTTGATGCTAGCCCGATAGGCGCTATGACGCGGCTGGTGGGGGAGTATACAACACAGGACGCTTGGCGCGCGAACATCGTAAACACGCTGGAGAATGTTCATCGCCCGATACTGGAGGCGGAAGGTGACCCCGTTTATGTTCGGGCTCACGTCATGTGTCCACATTTTCCTCGGGTGTTTCTCGCGGACGGCAGCTTTGTTCAAGAAGATGAATTATTCAAGCTGCGTGATGCAGAAGACATCGGTGAAGAATACAAAAGGCAGGTCGTCGCGCAGACGCAAGGCCTTAATGTTCACGTACTAGAATCGATTGATCGTCTCCTCGAAACGGGAACGGATCCGCCGGTAATCCTCCTCGTTTCAGATCACGGTGCCCGCGCTGATCCCAAAGATCCGATGCGACGCCAGTTCGAAAACTTGTGCGCGCTCTATCTACCGGGGCGCGGCGGGTCGGTCACGAAAGCGGAGGTAGATGCGTTATCGTTGGTCAACTTGTTTCGACTCTTTTTCAATACCTATTTTGATGCGGATTTGCCTCTCTTGGAAACTAAACATATCGAGGGGCACGGCCCGTTCACATGGTCGAGGTGACCGAAACCCTAGCCCTAACGGATGCACGGGTGTCTCGGCTCTGATATAGTTTGTGGGCTGCGCTAATCGCACCAACGACTGCGCGAGATACAGGTGTAAATGGTGATCGCCTTGCACCAAGTTACTTTTTCCGGAGGTTTTTATGAGCGGTATGTTGAATGGACACGTTGCGGTAATTACAGGCTCGGGCCGAGGAATTGGCGCGTCTGCGGCGAAATTGATGGCGGCTGAAGGGGCGAGTGTCGTCCTCAGTGACATTGACCCTGAACCGGCGGAGGCGGTCGCGAGCGAAATCAAGGCTGCGGGCGGTGAGGCCGCAGTGCATGCAGGCGATGTGACAGACAAAGCCTTTCCCGATGCGCTCATGAAGGCCGCTGCGGATGCGTTTGGCAAGATTACGATTGTCGTGAATAACGCCGGCTATACCTGGGACGGGGTCATTCACAAGATGACGGATGATCAGTGGGACGCGATTCTTGATTGCCATGTCGGCGCTCCGTTTCGAATTGCTCGGGCGACGGTGCCTTATATGCGCGATGCCGCGAAGGCAGAAATGGCCGCAGGAGAGAAACCGCAACCGCGTTGCATTATTAATGTCTCTTCGACTTCCGGGCTCCACGGCAATGCCGGACAGATTAACTATGCGACGGCTAAGATGGGCGTCGTCGGTATGACCAAAACGATCGCGAAGGAATGGGGTCAATTCAACATTCGGTGCAATGCGGTCGCGTATGGTTCAATTGAAACACGCTTAACCGCCGCGAAGCAGGAAGGCGAAACGACGAAAGTGGGGGACCGGGAAGTTTCGATGGGAGTGCCGCAGCACATGATTGACATGTTGCCATTGATCGTGCCGCTGGGGCGGGCCGGAACGCCAGAAGAAGCGGCGGGCGGCATCGTGATGTTGGCTTCTCCATATGCGGCCTACGTGACCGGGCACACGTTAGAAGTGACCGGCGGCATGGGCATTTAGAGGCACTGTTGAACGTTTCGCTATGTTGTTGCCGTTGTTTCCACTTCAGTTGGTCGTGTTTCCGGGCGAAGAATTAAAATTACACATCTTCGAACCGCGATACCAAGACCTCATCAACGAATGCCGCGAATCCGGGTCACCATTTGGAATTCCAGCGTATGTCGATGATGAGTTGGCCAAATTTGGCACCGAACTCACCCTCGAAAAAACGTTCAAGACATATCCGGAAGGCGAGATGGATGTGTTGACGCTCGGTCGGCGCGTATTTCGGCTGACGTCATTCGTCCGTGAAGTTCCGGGTAAACTGTACGCGGGTGGCGAAATCGAAGTGATCGAGAATGCCGAGGAAGAATTCGGTATCACCGTAGAAGAACTGGATCACCAATATGCGCTATTTCATGAGTGGCTCGGAACCGGACAAGTGCTGCCCACCGGCAACACTGCGAACTTGTCGTTCCGAATCGGCCATGAAATTGGGCTAACCCTCAAACAAAAGGTCACACTCCTCTCAATGGAGAAAGAGTCTGACCGGCAGTTGATGATTCTCGACCATTTGAATCGGGTGAACAAGACCCTACGCGCCACGGATGAAACCAAGCGACGTGTGCGCGCCAATGGTCATTTCACCAAACCGCCAAAACTCGATTTTTAGTATCCCTTGCATTTGAACGTGCTAGAATTCGCTCAGAGCTTTCCTTATGAATGATTCTCCCACCACCTATCGTCGGGCTGCCGTTGCAGGACAATTCTATCCTGATGCGCCAGATGTCCTGGAAGCCGCTGTAGACGGTTACCTTGATGCGGCAACGGTTGAGGCGGCACCGAATCGTGTTGCGGCATTGATCGCACCCCATGCGGGGTATCCCTATTCGGGGCCAACGGCGGGGTTCGCCTATGCGCGTGCGCGTGGTATGAAACCGCAGCGCGTCATCCTTCTTGGGAATTCACATCGGTATCAATTGGATACTGCGTCGATAGTTACCGCTGGCGCGTTCGAGACTCCAATGGGTGACCTGCAAGTCGATGCACCTTTCGCTGCGAAACTGGCAGTTCATCTCGAATCGACTAGCGCCGAACCGCACGTATTGGAACATGCGTTGGAAGTGCATCTTCCATTTGTTCGCCGCGTGTTCGGCGATGTCCCCATTGTTCCGGTGCTTTTCGGTGCGCATGCGGGGGAGTGGCACACGAAAGCGGGGGAGACCTTGGCCGCGATTTCAGGACCGATGGATCTGTTGATCGCGTCGACCGATCTCTCTCACTATCACGAACAACACGAAGCCAATACATTGGATGCCCGGTCGCTTGACGCGCTACTTACAATGGACGTTGATGCGTACATCGATCACGTCGCTAACGGCGCGTGCCTGATGTGTGGATCGTCGGCAGTGGTCGCGGCCATGGCCTACGCAAAAGCGTGTGGTGCGGAGGATTGGAAGCTTTTGGACTATCGAACCAGTGGCGAGGCGAGTGGTGATTACAACTCCGTTGTGGGATACGCGGCGGTATCCATGGAATGTGCGGCATGACCGTCGGTGAAGTCTGTGCAGCTGTAGATGCGATCGCGCCGCCCGCGTTGGCGTATTCATGGGATAAAGTTGGTCTCGCAATTGGATCGCCTGACGCGAACATTCGTGCTGTTCTCGTCGCCCTCGGTATTAACCCGAACGCGGTTCGAGCTGCTAAACGGGCTAAGGCGAATTTAATAGTCTCGCATCACCCCGTAATTTGGGAACCGCTTAATGCCCTTCGAACGGATGACCCGCACACCGCGATGTGTTTGGATCTGGCTCAGTCGAATATCGCGTGCTATAGCGCACACACCAATCTCGACGTTGTGCCGGGGGGCGTCAATACCGTATTGGCGGATCGCATCGGCCTAACGAATACGACGCCGTTGTTTTCAGTAGCGCAATCGGATCAGGTGAAGTTAGTGACGTTTGTGCCTGAGCAGCACCTCCACAACGTACGTAGCGCAATTTGTGCAGCCGGTGCTGGCGTCATTGGTGAATACACGGACTGCAGTTTTCGTACACCGGGCGTTGGTACATTCCGTCCGGGGCGAGCGTCGACGCCATTCTCTGGTAAGAAGAATCAAATAAACGAAGAGCCGGAAATTAAGTTGGAAGTATTGGTTTTGAAAGCCAAATTGCCAACAGCATTGAGAGCGCTCGTTGAAACCCATCCGTATGAAGAACCCGCCTACGACGTTCTTACTCTTGAGAATCGTGACACGTCGTATTCGCTTGGCCTTCGAGCTGACTTAACCCGTACAGCAACCCTGGATGGATTCGCGTCGCACGTCCGCACATCGTTGGATGTGACGCATGTACGGGTCACCGGGAATGGTAAGCGGAAAGTGAAACATGTCGCAGTCATGGGCGGATCGGGTGGTGGACAGATTGCTGATCTGCCGGATGATGTCGACGTCTTTGTTACGGGCGATGTGAAATATCATGAAGCAGAATTGGCGGCGCTGCGCGGTATCGCACTCATCGATGCTGGACACGCAGGGACGGAAAAGTGGATAGTCCCTGCGCTTGCGACGTATTTGCGGAAACAGGTTAAAGGCATGACCGTCCGCGCCTACGTCGAGCCTGACTATTTCCGATCCATCACGAAATAACTACGGAAACCATCAATGCAAACACCGGTAAAAATTCTACACGTCTGTTCCGAAGTCGCAACGTTCGTCAAGAGTGGTGGGCTGGCCGATGTTTGCGACGCCTTGCCGCGCGCGCAACGAGCGTTGGGTCATGATGTCCGAATCGTGTTGCCGATGTTTGGCCAGATTCCTGTCGATTTGCGCGGTACCCCGGTAGGACCGTGTGAAGCGGGACTGAATGGTCGCGCCATTGTCGGGCAGTTGCGCGAGACGACGTTGCCGGGTAGCGAAGTGCCGGTCTATCTTGTCGAGCACGCGAACTATTTTGAACGCGACGAGCTCTACGGTGAGTACGAGGATAATCTCGAGCGGTTTAGTTTCTTTAGTCTTGCCGCATTGGACGGTGTCGGTCGAACCGGTTGGAACCCGGACATCGTGCACTGCCACGACTGGCACACGGGCGGTATTCCAGCGTACTTGAAGACCCGTCTTAAGAACGATCCAAAATGGGCGGGCAAGTCTTCGATTTTCACCATTCACAACATCGCCTATCAAGGTGCCTATTCAATGGATCGATTTGCGTCGAGCGGATTTGATTCTGCCGACGATCAGATTGCCCCACTGACTTGGAAAGGCGATGTGAACTTGATGCGCGCAGCCATTGGCGCGGCGTCCAAAATCAACACCGTCAGTCGAACGTATGCCGAGGAAATTTTGACACCGCGCTTTGGACATGGGTTGGAGGCGGCGTTAAGTGACCGACGGGGTGATGTGTCGGGCATAGTAAACGGTGCCGATTATCAGATCTGGAATCCGGCGGCGGACGAGCACATTGCATCGCCGTATTCACGTGATGCGATGGCGGGCAAAGCGGCGTGCAAGCGAGCCGTCCAGGAACGTGTGGGGCTTACCGTGTGTGACGCGCCGCTGATGGGGATGGTGACTCGGCTCGTACACGATAAAGGTGTGGATCATGTCGTCGATTCGATTGAATGGATGATGGATCAGGTCGCACAGATCGTCGTGCTTGGTAAGGGTGATACGCATTGGGAAGAAGCGTTGCTCGACGCGACGGCTCGCCATCCCGGACGTATTCACATCACGGTCGGATACGATGAATCGTTGGCCCATCAGATTTACGCGGGGAGTGACTTCTATTTGATGCCGTCCCACACCGAACCGTGCGGCCTTAGCCAACTTTACGCCATGCGGTATGGCACCGTGCCGATCGTGCATCGAACGGGCGGCTTGGCGGATACGGTCGATGACACCACAACCGTAAGCCTCGCATCGGGAAACGGTGCCGGCATCGTCTACAACAACGATTCACGGGCAGGATTCCAGAACGGCGTGATGCGTGCGCTTAATATTTACGGGAACGCGGAAGCGTTCGGACACGTTCGCCAACACGGAATGGAAGCAGACTATTCATGGGATGTTTCCGCACAGGCCTATATCGCGCTCTACCGCAGTGCGCTGGATGGCTAACAATGGACAATCGAGTAACACTCGTTTCGGAATCGATCGAAACGACGAAACAAATAGCGGAATGTATCGCCCGGCACGCACGTCCAGGCTCGGTCATCGCGCTGCGTGGCGATCTGGGCGCAGGCAAAACCTGTTTCGTGCAAGGGCTTGCGCGAGTATTCGCGCGCGAAGAAGACGTTCACAGTCCAACGTTCACTATCATCAATGAATACGGCGACGGACCCGCGCTCTATCACATCGATCTCTACCGGTTGGATGATGAAGAGGCCATCCGCGATCTGACGCTAGAGGACGTATTCGATTCAGACGCCATCGTAGCAATCGAATGGGCCGAGCGCGCGGAAGCGCTATTGCCAGCTAAACGCATCGACATTGGACTCGATCATGAGGGTTCGGGACGGGCGATTACGATAGAAGACCATGGTGTATTGGAGGATGGATGGCGGGAAATACGACGCCAAATCGATAAGAATATATCTTAAATAATATGAAAATATCGGAAATATTGATATACTTGGCCTTGGAGGATATCTCTCATGACGACTGTCACTATCTCAATGCCCGAATCCCTGAAGGCGTTCATCGAAACTCAGGTTGCCCAAGGCGGGTTTGGAACGGTTAGTGAATATCTTCGCTGTCTCATTCGAGACGACCGAAAGCGAAAAGATCAAGAGAAGCTGGAGACCATGCTCATCGAAGGGCTTCAATCCGAATCGAGCGAGATGACCCAGAAGGATTGGGAAGACATAAGGCGTGAAGTACGTCATCGACATGAGACCCGTACGCGGAAAGTAGAATAACCGCATTGGTTTTCGTTCGGGCGCAGGCAAGACTCGATCTCATTGATCTGGCAGACTTCATCGCACAGGACAATCCCGAAGCCGCTGAACGATTTATCGATGTCGCAGAAGATACGTTTCGATTCTTATCCGACACACCGGGTGCAGGTTGCATACACCAGTTTTTCATAGAGGAGTTGCGCGGAGTTCGAATGTGGCCCATTCGAGGATTTGAAAAACATCTCGTTTTCTATCGTGAAATCTCGAACGGAGTGGAAATCATCCGCGTGATTCACGGAGCCCGTGACATACCGGCGATTTTCGAAGAGGACCGCTAGACTTCCAGCGCACGCAATGCTGTGCCCAGTTCGCCCATGGATTGATATCGTTCTTCTGGTTTTTTGGCGATGGACTTGAGGATGATGTCGTCGATGGCTTTGGGTAATCCTTTGACGACTTCGCTGGGTGGTGCTGGCATCTCTTTGATCTGACGTTCGAGGATATCGCCGGTCTTGAATACGGTTTTGCCGGACAAGCATTCGTAGAATACGAGGCCGAGCGAATAGATATCGCTACGCGCGTCTGCTTCTTTACCAAACACTTGTTCGGGTGACATGTAACTCGGCGTGCCCATGACGACGCCGGTCTTGGTCATGCGGGAGTCTTCGGCTTTTGCTAGGCCAAAGTCCATGACTTTTACGAGGCCACCCTTGGCGATAAGAATGTTGTCCGGCTTAATGTCGCGGTGGACGATGCCAGCCTCGTGAATCGCGGCCAGCGCCGCGGCCGATTGCAAGATGATGTTGACCGCTTTACGTGTATCGAATGCGCCCTTCTTGCTCATGTGCGCATGGAGGGAAGGCCCGTCCACAAACTCCATCGCGATATACGCTTTGCCGACGCTGGCGCTGATATCGAAAATGTTGATGACGTTGGGGTGCGATATTTTGGCGGCAGTGCGCGCTTCTCTCACAAACCGCTGGCGGTATTCGTCCGAATTGTCGATGAGCGTGCCGAGAAATTTGAGCGCTACTTTGCGGTCTAGTTGTTTATCTCGCGCCATATACACCACGCCCATGCCGCCGCGACCGAGTTCTTTTTCTAGCTCATAACGCCCCTCGAGTGAGTTCTCGACGTTTTCCATCATGGGCGCTGCGCCACCACCACCACCGCCGCCGCTACTTCCGTCACCGCTGTACGGCGTTACTTGGGTTGCGCCACTCTGCATGGAAATGCGTGATGAAACACTCGATATGCGTTGTGTGACATCGCGGAAACTCGTGCTGACCGAACGAATCTTGTACAGAAGTTCCCGGCATTTATCGAGTTTGCCGAGTTGTTCATACGCCAGCGCGAGCATATAGAAAAGATCCATGTTGCTGGAGTCAACCCGCTCACCGGTGAGATGGTTATCGAGGGCCGCGGCGCAATGCGAGTAATCGTGGAGTTCGTAGAAGCACCGGCCCAAGAGACCCCGTGATTCATCAAAGTTCGGCGATTTATCCGTGAGTTGTTGCAACACCCGAATCGCATCTTTGAAGCGAGCGGCTTTCGCATACGAAAGACCAGCTCGGTAAAACTCTTTAACACGTTCAAAACATTCCGCTGCACGGGCCATGTCTGCGGCTTTGGTGAAGCATTCACCCGCTTTTAAGAAGTCGGCGGCTTTCGCGTAGGCCGCAGCCGCCTTGGGCCATTCCTCCCGGGTCTCGTGGTAGCGACCGACAATCTGGGAGGACTCTTTTTCTTTGCCCGCCTGTTGATAGCATTGCGCTGCTTCCCGGAGTTTACCCGCGAGGACAAAGGTCTCCGCTGCCCGCGCCAGATCACCTGCTTGTCCATACAGGTTTGCACTTTCAACATAACGCTTTGCTTGCTCAAATCGCATGGCGATCTGGGGCAACAATGTCTTCTTTGCATCGTCGGACAGTTTGTCCGCTGCACCATCCGTCCCGAGCAGTGTTTTACATTTATCAGCGAGTTCGATTTGACGCTCGACCGGGTCATCGGACGCGGTGAAATATTCGGTATACGCTAGGAACGCTGCTTCCGGATCACCGGCTTCGGCATGCGCGACGGCAGCATCTCCATGTTTCCCTGCAGTGGCATAGGCTTTGGCCGCGAGGTCGTGCTTGCCCTTTTCTGCGAATAGACGCGCAGCGGCTTCGTGATCGCTGAGTTTTTGAAGGAGCTTGGCTGCTTTGAGCGTCATGCCTGCCCTAGCCATGGCGTGCGCCGCTTGATGTTTGTCACCGGCCTTCTTGAACCACTTGGCGGCATCTTTGTGCTTGTTCACCGTCGTATATGCGTCGGCCATCGCTGCGTAATTCTTGTCCTGTTTGAGCCGTGCGATGGTGGCGTCAAGATTTTGAACCGCTTCAGCGTTTTGGCCGGGCGCGTTGTCCGCGTGCGCTTGATTTAGCGCGCGGAGATCGCCGTCGTCTACCAGCTTGTCTCGACCAATGACTTTCTTGAAGCCCTTCCAAAAACGTCGCCACACATCGAAGATGAGATAGATCGTAATGAGCGTGAGTGCGATTCGTATACAAAACGCGACGGCCTGTGGGATTTCCCCGTCGATCAAACCCTCGACGAGTGTGATTGGAAAACCGAGGATGTCATACCAAAACGTTGAAAGGATGCCCGTGATAGATTCCATATCGCCCCACGATAATTATATTCAATAATGATCAATATCCGCATGGTACGCAATCGCTCGAACTTGGACAAGAACCCGCTTTCGCATAGTAGAATTAGAGCGAGGTCTGGTGCGGGCTGGGAATGTGGTCAAACTCGAGTAAGACGAAACGACCATCGCCGTCGAGATGCTCCCGAACTTCGTCGGGGGACAGCGTCATCGCATCGCGAAGGTACTGCCGAGCGGCGGCGAATTCGCCCAGCTGCGCCTTGGCCGCTGCTAACTCATACCAATTCCGGGCCGCGACCGGTTCACGCGCGACTTCCTCGTCCATGAAGTCGGCTATCACCGTAATGGCACCGTGTAGCCAGAGCTCTTCCGCGAGCTTCTGACGTCTCTGTTTGCCATCATTTTCTTTCGTATCTTCATCCAAATCGGATTGATACGTTGAGATTAGATCGAAGACCTCATAATCCTCTAGTAAAGTGGCCGCCGTTTCTACGGTATTGCCCTTGCCGATTCGTAGTCCGGTTTCGGAGAAAAGTTTCGCATCTTCCCTATTGCCGTCACGTGCGGCGGCACGTGCGAGTGCCATATAGGCGCGCGCATCCGACGGTTGATATTGTGTCGATAGGGCCGCGAGTCGAATGGCTTCTTCAGTCCTATTTTGCGCACGATAGGTTGCGCTGAGTGAAAGAAGAATATCGGCGAATGCGCCAGCCAATTCGGGATCGTTCGCTCGGAGATTCGTTGTCGTTTTTAGTGCGAGCCAAGCCTCGAATGAATCCGTCAACGGGACATCAACCCTTGGATACACTTGGACGAGGCCATTGATTGCCGACCGGTTATGCAGCCATTCCGTATCAACCCCAGCGAATGCTATTGGCCGCGCAGCAAAATTATCGCGCACAAACTCCCACAGGATGAGGTCGTCGAGCGCAGACTGCCGATCACTGGAATCACGATCCGCGTTCAGAAAGACATTGGCAACAATGGGCCTTTCACGTCGCCACGCTGCTGCGTGTTCTTGCGTATCATAGGCGGTATCGATATGAATGCCATCCGCGTGAAGATGCTGATAATACTGCCGCGCCGCCGGGCTGGTCAGCATGCCGATGGGTACGATGCGCACATCGCGGCGGTGTCCGTAGGCTTGCTGGGCAGCGGTGATCGTCCCAGCGACTACCGGGTCTTGCACGATGAGAATGCTGCGCCGCGGACAGCCATCTAGAAGTGTTTGGGCGAACGCACCACTCAAATCACTCCGACGATTCGGGGCGATGTTCCATTGGTGAAGCGCTACGATCATGAGGACGAGCATCGCCATCGCCGCTCGGTAACCCAACGAATGCGCCTCACGAAATACAATCTGCATCGACGCCGCCAATCCGAGACCGAACATCATGGCCAATCCCACGAGTGCCATCACCTCCAATGAACGATCATCCCGAGGGAAAGCGCCGCTGTCATAATGATTCATTAGAAACGGCGCCAGCGGACCGGTAAACGCGAAGATTAGTAGCGCCGCAAATGCCGCTGGGCGTACGTGCCGTTGGAAGAAAAGAATTGTTGCGGCTGCGGCGAGAACCCACACCATTGGGTGAAACTGCGACCCGAGTTGAATCGCCATGTTCCAATCCGGCGCTCGCTCGGCGACAGCGGGATAGGGTCCCCTAAGTATACGTCCGAGAAAGAACTGCGGCTTCTCGCCTAAGATGAGCAGCGCACTGAGGACTGGAAGCGCGAGTACAACTATCCAGGTCAGTAGTGTTGCAAATGCACCGCGAATGCCTAAGGATTGATGTCGTAGCGAATACGCGATTCCACAAATCGTGGGAACCGCGAGCCAAACAAAGAATGCATGACTCGATGCAGCGGCGCTGCATAATCCAGAGCCGATGATTAGCCACAATGCACAGCGTGATCGACTTTGCACGCCACGGCTTATGAGCGCCAGCCCCCATACCGCACACGCGATAGTGAACGCGCCTGGCCACGCCGCCGTGAACGCCGAGGTCATACCTTGGGTCAATACGAGCACCAAGCCCGCAGCCAGACCGCATATCCACGCCTCGCCTACCGTAGCGACTCGACGAACAGCGTTGACGGTGATTGCCGTGACGCCAGCGCAGGTGATCGCCCCCATGAGGCGAGTCAACACGTTTAGCGCGACAACACCCAAGGTCGGGTCGCTCCACGACAATAACAATCGGATCATCTGTGTGAAGACCGACCCGGGATAGGCGTCGTTCAGCATGATGCCCTGCCACGCGTTACTGCTGACATCGATCGCGCCGCGAGATGTCAACCAGGCGAAGCTAATCACCGCGACGATCGCCGCAGCCGATAATTCGGCCCGGGGTTGAACGGTGCCACCGTTCCAAACTGTCCAGGCTGATTCCTCTGACGTGTCGGCACGGCGGTGTGCCTCGTCCATCCAGGATTCACCGGCATTCCGGTTCGATTCGAATTCAGTCATTCTGTATCTTGGCAGGGCGGTAGGTGGTTCCCACGACCGATTCGCCAGTCTAGCGTACGTTGGGTGTCGGATGGTTGTCAATGGACGCCATCGTGTATTCTGCGCATAATGCGGGTTGAAGAGGTGACGAATTAGGAAGTTCTTGATTCAGAGCGTTTCGCTAGGCAGAATTAGCGGCCACAGTTGTGGGGTCGACTGAACCATAATAAGGATGAGGATGCAGTGCCGACGGGTGAAACCGCTTGGCCCATTTTGGCATGCTATGCGCTAAGACGCGGCATCACTCTAGAGAATTAGACTATTGAAATACGCGATAATTTCAGACATTCACGCCAATCTGGAAGCCCTTGAGGTGGTTTTATCGGAAATCGATAACTGCCCTGTTGACCAGATCTTATGTTTGGGCGATGTGGTTGGCTATAACGCCAATCCCAACGAGTGCGCGGACATCATCCGCGCTCGAAATATCCCAACGATATGTGGCAATCATGACGCGGTCGCTGCGGGACTCGAAGAGCCGTGGGGTTTTAATCCCATCGCACTTGCCGCAGCACTCTGGACTCGTGAACACCTTTCCGATGAAAACCTGGAGTGGCTACGCGGACTACCAGATACGCTTTCGTTTGAAGACTTCTTGACCGCGCACGGTTCACCGACTGATCGCGACTGCTACATGTTCACGTGGGAAGATGTGTTGCCACATCTTAGTGTCTTGGAAGAAGGAAACTTTTCACACTGCTTCTTCGGCCACACGCACAACCCGGGTATTTATTCTTCGGACGGGATGTACACCGTAGACGAAGATTCAAAGTTCATTCTGGGCCAAGAGAAGCGTTACTTTATCAATCCCGGTTCCGTGGGGCAGCCACGCGATGGCGTTAGAGATGCCGCATTTGGCTATTACGATTCAGAACGCCGTGAGTATGAATTAGTGCGTGTGGAATACGCTGTTGAAGAAACGGCCAAACGAATCCTAGCGGCTGGACTTCCTCCCTTTCTTGCCGAACGCTTAGAACAAGGACGCTAGCCCATGAGCGCCACCCAGGAACGCCGCGCCGAGCTGGAACGCTCGACCAATGAAACCCGTATTCGAGTCGCTATGGATTTAGACGGCACCGGTTCGTCGACCATTAGCACGGGTGTCGGTTTCTTCGATCACATGCTGACCCATATTGCGCGACACGGACTGTTCGATCTGGAAGTAAAGGCGGACGGCGATCTTGAAATCGACGGACACCACACCGTCGAAGATGTCGGCATTTGCCTGGGCAAGGTTTTCGCCAAAGCGCTCGGCGAGCCCGCAGGTATTCGGCGCTATGGGCATGCCGTGATTCCAATGGATGAGGCGTTGGCCGAAGTGAGTATCGATGTTAGCGGGCGTCCTTTTCTTGCATTTAGTGCCGACCTCGACAAGGGTCGGGTCGGAGAATTCGATGCCGAGTTGACCGAAGAATTCTTTCGTGCGTTCGCGGTGAATAGCCGCACGACGTTGCATGTCGTACTCCGCTACGGCCAGAACACGCATCACTGTATCGAAGGAATTTTCAAAGCGTTCGCGAGGGCGCTCGACGACGCGGTCACCCGTGACGCGCGCGTGTCTGGCGTTCCTTCGACGAAGGGTATGCTCGAAACGTAGGCCGGTTTCACGCCTGCGTAATTATTAGTGTAGGGGGGATCGCACGTTGGTCAAGTCCATTCTTATCCCAACCGATGGCAGCAAGAGCGCCTCGATAGGGGTCGACTACGCCATCGAGTGGGCGAAACACCACAAGGCAAAACTTCACGGCCTGCATGTGGTGGATGTGAAGCTACTCGAAGGCCCATTTCTACGCGATATCTCTGCGTCACTCGGTACGGCACCTTATGCCAACTACGAAGGCAACATGTCGATGGTGCTGGAGGAGCGGGGCAAGGCGGCATTGGCCGATTTTGAGAAACGCTGTGCCGACGCTGATGTGTCGTATGCGACCGAGTTGGCTACCGGTGTTGTCCCACAGACCATTATTGAACAGTCTAACTTGGTCGATCTTATCGTCATGGGTCGTGGTGGTGAACACAACCAATGGCTCGATGGCTTATTGGGATCGACGAGCGAGTCCGTTATTCGTAGAGGCAAACAGCCGGTCATCGTCACGGGCCATGTCACACCAGCACAATCACCATTCCTCGCCGCATACGATGGTTCGGAACACGCCAAACATGCGCTTAAAACCGCCGCCGAAGTCGCTAAGAATTGGCACGTGGCGTTACATGTGCTCGCGGTGAACGGCGGCAACAGCAAAGGCTGCCTCGATGAAGCCCGGGAATATCTAGATCAACATGAAGTGGAATCCGAATACGTTGAACGAAGTGGTAACGCGGGTGAAGCCATTGTGGAATATGCCAATGAGACGAAGTGCGGACTCTTGGTGATGGGCGCGTTCGGTCATTCGAAAGTGCTTGAACTCGTTATTGGCAGTACCACCGCGTTTGCGATGAATCATGCGAAGTGTCCGGTGTTGTTGACCCGGTAAGGTCTTTAGAGAGGAAGTACGGTGAGTGAGGAAAAAGATCAGACCCCAGAAGTTGAGGGAGAACTCGATGATCTGGATGAGGCGTTCGACCAAGCGCTAGCCGTCCTGAGTGACGCGAATGCGAAGGTCACCGAAGTACTCGAAACAATGGATAATCCGGACGCGATTTCCGTGGGCGCTGAAGTCGACGAGGATGGCAACATCCATGACGGTGAAGAAGAAGAATCGACCGAGGCCGTGGCTGACGGTGAAGTCGTCGAAACGGAACCTGAACCCTCGGAATCGTAATATGCCCGGCAGCCGGACCGCGGAAGCGTCCGGCTAACGAGACCCCGCCTTGTGGATGACCGACCGCTAAAAATCTTTATCACTGATCCCCACCTCAAAGGCGGTGGACAAGTTCGTTATGTGACCAAGTTGGCGCGGGAACTCGGTCGCCTCGGACACCACGTCACAATCGGGTGCAAGCGTGGCAGCATTCTTGAACAGGGCGCGGTCGAGGCCGGATGCGATGCCCACGCAAGTTTTCATTACAAAGGCGGTCTGCGTCCGCGCGTGTGGGTTGAGGATATTCGTACGCTTCAAGCCTTTGTACGCGAACAAGCTCCCGACATCTTTCACGCGAACGGTTCTCAAGATCACTGGATTAACGGCCTCGCGAATCGTTTGCATTCGCGAAAGACTTGTGTCGTGCGTACCCGTCACAACACGGACCCCGTCAAAGAACACCGACTAAACCGTTGGCTCAATCGAGACTGGACGGACTGGCAGATCGCCGTATGCGATGCTGTCCGTGAAATTCGCATTCAACAGCCCGTATTCGATTCTGATCGAATGGAAACGATTCATAACGGCGTCGATGTCAAAGACTTCTCTGCTGATGCTGAGGCACGGCAGCGCGTCCGTACGGAATTTGGATATACAAGCGATCATGTCGTCGTCGGCATAGCTGCACGCCTAAATATCGCGAAAGGGCATAGCTACCTCTTCGAGGCCGTGCAGACACTCCGCGACGCACATCCGGAATTGCGAGTGCTCATTCTCGGTCAGGGTGAACTAGAGACTGAATTACGCGCCGATGTTCAAGATCGCGGTTTGGACGACATCGCGCATTTCGCTGGATTTCGCAGCGACATTGGGGATTGCATTCAAGCCTTCGATGTCGGTGCACTGCCATCAATCGCCACGGAGGCATCCTCTTTCAGCCTCATGGAACAAATGGCGACCAGTATCCCGATGATTGTTTCGGATCACGGTGGATCGAAAGAAATTTGCCGGGACGGGAAAGAAGGATTCGTCGTACCCCAAGGTCAGGCCGGACCGATCGCTACCGCGTTGAAAAAGCTCCTGTCGGATGAATCGCTGCGGAAGCAATACGGTGCGAACGCGCGTGATCGCGTTGCGACGGAATTTACCTTGGCGCTCTTAGCGCAGCGAACCATCGAGGCCTACGGTCGGGCATTGGACATTCATCAACAACGCCAAGGCCGATGACTCCCGATGCACTCACTCCACATCGATAATCAAAATGGATGGCGGGGGGGAGAGCAACAGGCCTACTATCTTGTCGAGGGACTACGCGCGCGCGGACTCCGGGTGACCATTGCCGGTCGACCCGATTCACCGTTTCTTGCGAAGACCTCTAGGCTTGACGGCGTGGAAATCTTGTCTCTACCACTCCGAAACGAGTTCGATCTTCCAAGCGCGTGGCGCATCGCGCGCTACATGCGATCCCACAGCGTCGATATCCTGCATGCGCACACCAGTCACGCGCACACGCTTGCGTTGTTGGCGCAACGCTTCGCTGGTCGAGGCCGTGTCGTTGTATCCCGCCGGGTCGATTTCATGCCAAGGCGTGACTGGTTGACTCAGAAAAAGTACGCAGCGCCGGATCACATCGTCGCAATATCAGAAAGAATTGCCGCCGTTCTAATTGAATACGGCGTGGCCAAGAATCGACTTAGCGTCGTTCACAGCGGCATCGACCCGCGCCGCATGGATGTCGATCCGATCGCGCGCGAGGATCTTGATGTTGAAGACGCAGACCCTCTAATTGGAAACGTTGCCGCGCTCGTCGGGCACAAAGACCATCACACTCTAATCGATGCGATGCCGCACGTGCTTCGTGCTTTTCCCAATGCGCGTTTGGTCATCGCGGGAGAAGGTCCTCTCCTTGAGCCTATCGAGCAGCAGATTGAAGCCCTGGGCCTTTCCCACGCCGTTCAGTTGCTGGGGTATCGCGATGACGTTCCGCGTCTACTCAATGCGTTGGACATGTTCGTACTCTCCAGCAACGAGGAGGGGCTGGGTACCACTGTTCTGGATGCGATGGCAGCCGGCGTGCCAGTCGTAGCGACGGCTGGAGGCGGCATTCCTGAGATGGTTCGCGATGGCGATACGGGTCTCTTGAGTCCGGTCAACAATCCGAAATTACTAGCAGACAATATGGTGCGGATGCGGGAGGATAAGGTGTTGCGCATCGCCTGTTCCGATAGGGCGCGACAGCTGGTGGAGAGCGCGTTCAGCGTCGATCAGATGGTCGAAGGCAACCTCGCCGTCTATCACGAACTAGCCGGACGCTAGCACGCATTTGGTCCTAGCCCCCTGGATCGGTCAGAATGGGGGTCATTTTGCCTTCCGAACCTCTCACTCCCCAGAAAGCTTTTTAGCAGTACGCCCTTATGAGCCTAATTCGACTAGAAAATGTTACGAAAACCTATTCCGGTGTTCCGGTACTTGAGGAAGTTTCCCTTCAGATTGAGCAAGGTGACCGGGTCGGTCTCATTGGGCGCAATGGGAGCGGTAAATCGACCTTGCTTCGCCTTATCGAAGGTGAGTTAGAAGCAGACCTTGGCAAGGTTGAACGACGGCGGCGGTTGCAGGTCGCCTACCTCGAACAATTACCGCAGATGGATGCCGAAGAAACGGTCCGAAGTGTTGTCCTTCAAGCGTTCGACGAAGTGTTCGCTATCGAAAAAGAGCTTCGTGCCCTGGAACTACGTATGGCCGAAGGCGATGAATCCGTGATGACACCGTATGCCGATCTTCAAGACCAATTCCGACTCCGCGGCGGGTACGAAGTCGATGCGTCGGTCGATCGCGTGTTGACCGGTCTTGGTTTTTCCGAATCTGATTTTGAAATGTCAGTCCATGCGCTCAGTGGGGGACAGCGAACACGTGTCCGACTGGCCATGTTGCTGCTGACCGATGCGGACATGTTGTTGTTAGACGAACCCGAAAACCATTTAGACCTGCAAGCACGCGAATGGCTTGAAGGTTTTTTACAGCAATGGCCGCGTGCGTTTCTGATTTGTTCGCATGATCGCCACATGCTCGACGCGGTCGCCAAGCGCACGGTTGAAGTCGTCCGTCGAGGTCTTCGAACGTATACGGGCAATTACTCCGCGTACGAAGCGCACCTAGAGAAATCTGCGGATAAGCAGGGGGGTGCGTACGAACGCCAACAAGCGCACATCGAAAAAGAAACCGCTTGGATCAACCGCTTTCGCGCCAAAAACACGAAAGCAACGGCTGTACAAAGCCGTATCAAACGGTTGAACAAGCTCGAACGAATCGATGCACCCGAACAAAAAGCGAAGACGGCAAAATTCGGACTCGGCAATGTCGAGCGTAGCGGTGCCGTCGTCCTGAGCGCCGAGGACATGTCGATGGCATACGGCGATTTACAGTTGTATGACGACGTCTCCTTCAAGGTGGAGCGGGGTGAACGCGTCGGTATTATTGGTCCGAACGGTTGTGGAAAAACCACGTTGTTGCGACAACTCGCGGGCGTGCTGGATGAAGGGTCAGGTGAGGTTACACCGGGCCACAAAGTGGTCCTCGGCTTCTACGATCAACACCACGAACACCTCAATCCAGACCTGGATATTATTGAAACGCTGCTCAAGGAATCGCCTAAGAGCACACCCGAGGACATGCGCAAATTTGCTGCGCGATTCTTGTTCCGGGGCGACGATGTTTTCAAGACCGTCTCGAATCTGAGTGGCGGCGAGCTGAGCCGAGTCGCTATTGCGCGGCTCATCCTTTCCGGGGCGAATGTCTTGCTACTCGATGAACCGACCAACCACCTCGACATCGCGTCGCGCGAAGCACTTGAGAACGCGCTCGCTTCCTATGCTGGTACGCTGATTATCGTGTCGCACGATCGCATGCTTATTGACAAACTCGTGGATAAACTCGTCGTGTTCGAAGACGGTTCCGCCACCGTACATCTCGGGAACTACACCGAATACCGCTGGAGAGCGGGGGAGAACAAGTCCGCGGCAACTGAGAAGCCGAAGAAGCGTGGCGATGATGCGTTAAGCGTTCGCGCAAGAGACAAGCGCGTGCGCAATAAGATCACAGAAACTGAACGACGAAAATATAAAAAAGAACTTCGTGAACTCGAAAACACCATCGAATCGATGGAACAAACCGTTACGGAGTTGGAAGGGCAGTTCGGCGCGTTGCCGCCGTCCGACCATGAAAAAGTAACCGCCCTCAAATCCGAATATGATTCCATGAAAGAGGATCTCGCTGACCTCTATAAAGACTGGGAGCGCTTGACGGAAGCCGTTAGTGCTGGATAACGCGAGGATAAGGCGCAAAGAGCGACCCACTATTTCACCACGAAGCGCACGAAGGGCACGAAGAAGTATCAATTAAATCGCAAATTCGATATACCGCGATGAAAGTCTTGCCTAACGGCAAGAAACTAGCCCCAGAAGAAACAACGTTTTCGGAAAAGCGCATCAATTGACTGCTGACTGCATGCGGCGTTTCTCGGTGGTCTCTATGGCTAATAATTCCTGTTATTTCGAGCGCAGCCGAGAAATCTCCCCGAGGGTTTTCGCATACAAGTCAGCGATGTACTCGATGTAGTGCAGGTTTACGCAATTCGTATTCACCGTCATTGCGAAGGAGCGCCAGGCGACTGCGGCAATCTCTTGATGCGACATCACGTACGTACGAATTAAACAGACCTACTCTAGATTTGGTCGATTACCGCTAGAAAATAGCAAACGAGGGCCATGAGAACACTCCGGCATCCTGGTCGATCAGTCAGAGACGCTTGTTTAGGCGACATGGGGTCGGGTGTTGCGAGACACACGGTGCTGGTTTCTTCGCGTCTTCGCGCCTTTGCGTGAGATAGTTCCTACCTGCGACCCACGGTCTACGTCACTTCGAACGAGGCCGAGAAATCTTCCCAATTGTCGGAGGTTATGCTATGGGCACCGGAGATAAGCTCGGCTATGCGAGGTGGCGTACTCTCAACAAATCTGCGGTGTTCTGCGTCATCTGCGGACGGTATCCGCGGCTCATGCGCTAGGAAGCACTGCTTCTTCGGACTTTTCTTCGCCTGCAGGGACTCGCCGCCAGACCGTTGTACGACCTAATGCCGGAATTCCAATATATCCGCGCACGTCCAGCGTGTCACCATCGCCCAATTTTATTTGGCATTTGTACGTCTTACCGCTTTCCGGGTCATAGATCGATCCGCCGCTCCAATTACTATCATCGGCGTCATAACTGAAACCGTCGATCATGCCGAGGCCAATGATTGGTCGATCCTGGAGACTTTCATCGGGGTTGTTCTTGTCCTGCTTCGGTTTTCCGAAATCCTCGTCGCCTTCTTCGTCGTAGTTCGGACTTGCAAGCCAAATGATCTTGCCACCGATCTTGCCGTTTTCCTTAGTGATTAAGATTTGAGAATCGTCTCCATCCGAATACCAATGGCCCAAAACTGCATCGGCCGGATCAGGTGGTTCTGGAGCTGCGGGGGGTGCATCCGGCGCAGGCGCACTGTCAGTCGTTGTCATTTCCACCGCGTCCGATAAAGGCGTGGCGACAACGGGATCGGCTGTTTCCCCGCATCCCGCAGTGGCAAAGCATACCAGTAGCGTGATGACAGTCAGAAGTATATTCTTACGATTGAGAAACATGGTTTGATTCTTCCTCCAAGCAAGGGACTCGGGCGAATTGGGACTGGCTCTGCAGCCACGGCTGAAGAATACGGGCGTCACGAGGGGGATGACAAGTTATTCGAAGTAAGATTTTCCTCATTTAGGTGGATGAATTTGGATCAACTGTGCCATAATGCACGATTGTTTTTCAGTCGTTCCCACAACAAAGAGAGCAGTCATATGGAAGCGTCCTCTGGCACGAATCGATTATCCCCTGACCTCAGCGCTGCTGGTATCACCAGTCCGGCCAGTGTTATTTATAACCCGTCCTATGACGTGCTTTACGATCACGAAATGGACGATGGGCTCGAAGGGCTTGAGCGAGGCGTACTGACGTCCACAGGGACGGTTGCGGTCGACACCGGACGATTTACCGGACGTAGCGCCAAGGATAAATACATCGTCAATGAGCCGGTGGCGCACGACACCGTTTGGTGGGCGGGCGAGAACCAACGTGGTTCAGACAACAAACCGATTTCGGTTGAGACCTGGGACGCGCTAGAGAAGATATCGGTCGAACAGCTGAACGGTAAGAAGCTCTACGTGATCGATGGCTTCTGCGGTGCGAACGAGGATACACGGCTTTCGGTTCGTATTATTTGCGAAGTGGCTTGGCAAGCGCACTTTTGTAAGAACATGTTCATTCGTCCGACCGAAGACGAACTCAAAGATTTCAAACCGGATTGGACGATCCTGAACGCATCAAAAACCGATTGCCCAAACTTTGAAGAACTCGGACTCCGATCCGAAGTCTACGCGGCCTTCAATATCGCTCAACGTAAGACTGTTATCGGTGGGACCTGGTATGGCGGGGAGATGAAAAAAGGCATCTTCACGATCATGAATTATTTCCTCCCGCTGAAGGGGATCGGCGCATTTCACTGCTCCGCCAATATGGGGACCAACGGCGACACTGCCTTTTTCTTTGGCCTTTCTGGTACCGGAAAAACGACGCTTTCCGCCGACCCGAAGCGCAAGCTAATCGGCGATGATGAGCACGGTTGGGACGATAGCGGTATCTTCAACTTTGAAGGCGGTTGTTACGCCAAGACGATCGACCTGACTGAAGAAAATGAACCCGATATTTTCAGAGCGATCAAGCGCGATGCACTCCTCGAAAATGTGATGATCGATGCGAATGGCAACGTCGACTATACCGATACGTCTAAAACGCAAAACGGTCGTGTCTCATATCCGATCTATCACATTGCAAATATTGTGGAGCCGATTTCCAGAGGCGGCCACCCCAACAACATCATTTTCTTAACGTGTGATGCATTCGGCGTATTGCCCCCCGTGGCCAAATTGACCGACGACCAGGCCATGTATCAGTACCTTAGCGGCTACACCGCGAAAGTTGCGGGCACCGAGTTGGGCGTTACTGAACCGACCGCGACATTTTCCTCCTGCTTCGGTTCGCCTTTTCTTGCACTACATCCCACGGCCTACTCTGATGTCCTTGGAAAGAAAATGGCGGAACACGGTTCAAAAGCGTATCTCGTCAACACCGGCTGGACCGGCGGCGGATACGGTGTGGGCGAGCGAATGTCCCTACCCGCGACGCGTGCAATCATCGACGCGATTCTCGATGGGTCTATAGAACAATGCGCGTTCGCCAATATGCCCGTGTTCAACTTCGCGATCCCCGAAGCGTTGCACGACGTTGATTCACATCTACTCAACCCCCGGAATACGTGGGCGGACAAAGACGCATACGATGCGACATTGAATAAGCTCGGCGGTATGTTCGCTGACAATTTTGTTCGATTTACCGATGCGGAACGGGGAAAAGCTCTGGTGGCCGCTGGACCACAAGTTTAGTCAGGTCAGATTCTGTATTCGCACTATTCGAAGTTTTCTGTAAATAGAAATCTGTTGATAGTTTGTGCAATTCAGCGTATAATCGCGCTGATGTAACGAGTACCAACCCTAGTGGTAAATACCACATAGGAGTACTATGTCGCTCGGTGTTTGAATCCTCGAATGCGGATTTCAAACAGACCAAAATCTCTTGCCATGCTACTAATACAACGGAGTAGGGCGAGGGGAGGAGAACGGATTCCCATGATCGCAAGCCATCTGCAAGTAGTCTCTAAGCAACCGGCACACGCTTGCACCGTGCCCACTGCGCCCGATTTCATCACAACGTTCCAATGTTTCGGACAGTTCTTCCAGACCATTCTCGGAACGTTGACCGGCGGTGGATTCGATACGCTTACCAATAGCGCGTTTGCGTTCGCGAGCATCCTCGGCAACACGTTGTTCCTGCTCACTAAAGGGTTCGGGACGGATCTTGTCATTGACCCTCCCGGCTGAAACGAGTCCAAACAACATCGCTCCCAAGTAGAAGATGTTACACCTGATCGTGTCGCACGAACATATACACAACTAAGCGAGGTTTCGCATCATGAATAAGCACCATATTCAAAATGTTTCCCGTACACCGGTGATGGCCTGTGTAGGCGCGCCTTCCACTACGGCAATTCTGCCGTGCTTGCTCACGATTATCGCTGATAGTTTTGCGGCAATTCTTTCGGGTATCGGTTCGTTTTCACCTTTCATTACCGCAATCGGCACATTCACATTCGACATTATCCAGACGGCTCCGCTTGCAATTCGCAATTTGCCATGGAAAGTTACTGGGCCGATTCTCTAGCCGGTTCCACATTCGTTTATGTGTTCCGTGGCCCCCGGGTTTCGTACCCGTGGGGCCATTTTTTTAATTCTCGGGGGATTGGATTATGCCACGTAAGATTGATGCAAAACTCCTCATTGGCATGGGGTTGGGGTCATTCCTCACCATTGTTCTTTTAGTTTTGGCAGTGGTCGCGATCACCGTTGGTGGTTATCAATACGCCTTGGATAAAAACGAGAAGAATCTGAAGGCACCGCCGCTGCCAGGCAGCATGATCGCTGACTTCGATTGGGACCTCTCCGCATTCGACGGAACGGCATTATCGTTCGCAAGTTTGAAAGGCGAAGTCATTTTCGTAACCTTCTGGAGTCCCGAGTGCCCGCATTGCGTGATCGAGATGGGGTACATTCAAGAGTTGTATGACGTCATCGCGGAAGAAGGCGTTAAGTTTGTTTGCGCCACTGCGGACAAATACCGTGATAGCGCGAAAGACTACGCCGAGAAACGAGGATTAACAATGCCGCTCTATTCATTCGAGGGCGGCGCTCCGACCGTGTACACGCACCGCATCACACCCGCAGCATTCATCATCGGTCGCGACGGGAAAATTGCATGGTCGCACGAGGGCGCAGCAAAGTGGAGCGACGAGTCGACCGTACAATATCTGCGCGGTCTGCTCATTAAAGATGAGTAGCGTGATTTAGATTCGGCTCTGTCCAACGTTCGCCAGTGCGATGCGCACCTGGTCGCAAGTCTCGAAACGCTCCTTCGGATTCTTGGACAGTAGCTTCATGATTACGTCGCCTAGGTCTGGTGGGCAGCGCCGGTTGACCCCGCTGGGATGATCCGGCTTAATTTTTAAGTGGGAGACATACAACGCTTGTAGGTTGTCCGCTTTGAACGGAAACTCTCCAGCAAACATCAAGTAGAGAATAACACCCAGCGAGTACATGTCGCTCTGAGGGGACGCGGCTTTCTTGTCGATGATTTCCGGCGCGATGTACATCGGAGTGACCGATCCCGCCAGCTTGTTTTCCCGTTCGAATATCGCAGACCATTTAGCACGGCGGAGTGCGTAGTCACACAGTTTCACTTCGCCTTTGCGCGTGAACAGCACATTCTCCGGCTTCAAATCGTGATGAACAAAACCCTGATCGTGAATATACTGTAGGCCGTTACAAATCTGATAAATGATGACGAGCCGTTCATCCATGTTCCACGGGCGCTCGCGGATATACCACTTCATGTCCGGTCCGTCGACGTATTCCATGACGAGGCAGGGTTCTTCGCCACCGTGAAGGAATTGAAGTACTCGCGTGACATTCTGATGGTCAAATTTTTGGAAGCGCGTGACCGATTTGCTCAAGTCACGAATCTCACTTGCATCATTGAAAAAGTTCGCGTGAAAGACTTTGACCGCTACAGGCTCCCCCGTCTTCTGATCGATGCCTCGGTAGACGGTGCCCGTGCCGCCCTCGCCGAGAATGCGGTCAAGTTTGAAGTGATAGATTTTCGAACGGTTCGTCGCTTTTTGGTTCATGATGCGGCGCCCCTTTGGTTACGCCTGAACGGTGGTTGTAGAATCCGGTTCAGCAGGCTCGTCCAAATCAAGCGGAATGTCCGGCGCGTCAGCCCACATCCCATCGAGATCGTAGAAGACGCGCGACTCCTCGCGAAACACATGGACTATGATCGTTCCAAAATCGAGAAGGATCCAGCCGCTGGTGTAGTGTCCTTCGAGATGAAGTGGTGCGACGCCGATTTCCTTCATTCCATCCTTCACCGCGCTGACAACCGCTTTCAGTTGCGGTTCGCTTTGCGCGCTGCAGATGACAAAACTATCGGCCAACACCGTAAGCCCGCGCACATCGAATGCACGAATGTTGGTCGCATGCCGTTCATCCGCTAGCGCTGCTATTCGCAGCGTGTTCGGAATGAAGTCATCGTCTGACGGCTTTTGCCGTACCACTAACTTGGCCACTTGCTATCGCCTCCGTGAATCAGGTCTGGCCCGGTTGATCACTATTATTTCAGGAGCTTGCGCATGATTTCATTCGCAAGTTTTGGATTGGCTTGGCCCTTGGTCGCTTTCATCATCTGGCCCACAAAAAAGCCGATGGCCCGATCACTCCCATTTCGGAAGTCTTCGGCCGGGCCGGGATTTGAAGCAATCAGTTCAGCGCCCAATTCTTCCAACACGCTGGTGTCGCTAATTTGGGCAAGCCCTTTGTCTTTCACCAAGCTGGCAGGAGCTTTTCCTGATTCATACATTTCTGGTAACAACTCTTTGGCAATTTTGCCGCTGATAGAACCATCTTCAATGAGGGCAATCATCTCGGCAAGATGATCGGGTGTAATCGAAATGTCGTCGATGTTGCCTTGCTTTTCCGTCATTAACGCCTGTAAATCGCCCTTAATCCAATTGGCAGCCGGCTTTCCTGGCGCACCGGCGTTCACCGTATTCTCGAAGTAATTTGCGACGGATTTATCCGCGATCAAAACACTCGCATCATATTCAGACAAGCCGTGATCATTCATGAAACGCGCCCGTCGCGCATTCGGCAATTCGGGCATCGATTCACGCAACTGAGTTTCCCAAGCTTCGTCCACAACGATGGGTGTCAAATCGGGCTCAGGGAAATACCGATAGTCGTGCGCCGATTCCTTTGAGCGCTGCATCACCGTGACGTTACGATCCGCGTCCCAGCCCATGGTGACCTGGTCGACGGTGCCGCCTTCATCGAGAATCTTTGTCTGCCGTTTAATCTCGTATTCAATTGCTTTCTGGGTACCGCTGAACGAGGCAACGTTCTTGACTTCCGTCTTCGTTCCAAACGGTTCGGTGCCAACTGGGCGGATACTGATGTTCGCTTCCGCGCGAATCGATCCCTCTTCCATGTTGCAATCGCTGACATCGAGGTATTGCAGAATCTGACGTAGAGACGTGAGATATGCATACGCCTCATCGGCACTCCGAATGTCCGGCTCTGTGACAATTTCCAGCAGCGGAACGCCGCATCGATTAAAATCGACACCACTTTCTCGTCCGGCGACGGTGTGCGAATTACGCGCGGTGTCTTCTTCCAGGTGCGCACGAGTAATTCCGATACGCTTCGCCTCGCCGTTGACATCGATTTCAAGATAGCCATCGTGGCAGAGCGGCAAGTCGTACTGACTTATTTGATAGTTCTTCGCAAGGTCGGGATAGAAGTAGTTTTTTCGATCCATCTTGGACCAGCGTGAAATGGTGCAATTCAGCGCAAGGCCGACGAGTACCGAAAATTCGACCGCACGCTCGTTGAGCACGGGAAGTACGCCGGGCATGCCGAGGCAAACGGGACACACGTTCGAGTTGGCTGGAGCGTGGAAATCGTTGCTGCATCCGCAAAACACTTTGGACTTCGTGCTCAGTTCAACGTGCACTTCCATGCCGATAACGGGTTCGTACTTCACGAGACCGTCTCCGCAATGGCGGTGGGTGCGCCGAGTTCAATGCCGCTGTTCTGTTCGTAGGCGTATGCGGCCTGAAGGACAGCCCCCTCCTCGAAAGGTCGGCCAAGAATCTGTAAGCCCGCAGGGAGTCCGGATTCGGTCAAGCCACACGGCAAACTAATGCCGGGGAGTCCCGCCAAATTTGCGGAAATGGTGTAGATATCGCTGAGGTACATCGACAACGGGTCGTCGCTCTTTTCACCAATCCGGAACGCCGGGGTGGGCGCGGTCGGTGTCACGATGACATCACAACTCTCGAATGCCGTGTCGAAATCCTGCTTGATCAACGTACGCACTTTTTGCGCTTTCAGGTAATACGCATCGTAGTATCCGCTCGACAGGACATACGTGCCGAGCAAGATCCGCCGTTGCACTTCGGGTCCGAACCCTGCTGATTTTGTCTGCTTATACATCTCTTCGGGCGATTTCGCATCCGGCGCGCGATTGCCATAACGAACACCATCAAACCGTGCGAGGTTTGCACTCGCTTCGGCGGTGCAGATGATGTAATACGTCGCCACGGCGTATTCAGTGTGGGGGAGTGAAACTTCGACGACTTCTGCCCCGCAGGATTCAAGTACTTTCACTGCGGTATCGATCTTCGCGCGAATTTCCTCGCCGAGGGCATCCGTGAAATATTCTTTGGGTAGCCCGACACGGACCCCTTTCGCATCGCCGGTCAATGATGTTGTGAAATCCGGGACTGTTAAGTCTGCCGACGTGGAATCACGTTCATCATGGCCGCAAATTGTGTTGAGCGTAAGCGCGCAATCCTCGACATTCCGGGAAAAAGGACCAATTTGGTCTAGGGAAGAGGCGAAAGCGACGAGACCATAACGCGATACGCGCCCATAGGTCGGTTTCATGCCTACACAACCACAGCAGGCGGCCGGTTGACGAATCGATCCGCCGGTATCGCTGCCCAGCGCAATCGCGCATTCGTAAGCCGATACGGCTGCTGCGCTGCCGCCACTCGAGCCGCCGGGAACGCACTCCAGATTCCACGGATTGCGTGTGGTGTTCACAGATGAGTTCTCTGTGGAAGACCCCATCGCGAATTCGTCCATGTTTAATTTGCCGAGCACGACCGCACCGGCTGCATTCAGTTTGTCCGCCACGGTTGCGTTGAACGGACTCTGGAAGCCTTTTAAGATTTCCGAGCAACAAGCAGTGGTGCCTTCGGTCGTGCAGATCAGATCCTTCAAGCCGATAGGCACACCGGCCAATGGACCTGGGTCCTCGCCCTTGGCGATTTGTGCATCGATGGCATCGGCACGCGCTAGTGCCGGTTCGCGCCACACATCGGTGTACGCACGAACGTCCCCATCGACGGCGTCGATGTGTTTGAGATAGGCTTCGGCGGCCTCGCGAGCGGAAATCTCTTTCGCCCGAATGGCATCACGCAAGCCACGCGCTGTTTTCAGATGGATTGAATTAGACATTTACAACAGTTGGGTGAATTTCGACTTGCTTAATCGCCATCGAGTATCTGGGGAACCAGAATGTACTCGCCGTCATGCTTTGGCGCGGATTGCATCACGCGATCCCGAGGCAACGACGGGGCTATTTCATCACGACGGAACACGTTGCTGAGCTCCTGCACATGCATCATCGGCTCAACACCGTCGGTATCCAGCTCGTTCAGCTTATCGATATAGTCGAGAATCTTGCCGAGTTCACCGACAAGACGTGTTTTCAGCCCATCATCCAGCGTGAGCTGGGCGAGATTTGCCACATATTCGACATCTTTTTCGGTTATGGTGGACACGGTGTTTTCCTGTCGCGAACCAGCGTTTCCTAAAGCAATACCAGGGGTTTATGCTATCACACCGCCACGATCTCGTTCTACCACGTGCACGGACGGAGCGGCGACGCATTTTGTCCAAACGGCATGGGGCGGGTAGCATCTACCGGGGGATACAACTGAACATACGCAGAGAATATTTCCGTGGCTGAGTATCAACGCATCGAGAAACCACCGCGAACCGCGATCGTGCGCGGAGCGGATCGTGATGCCATCGCGAATGCGTTATTTGGCGAGTCGGAACCGACGCCACTAGATGTCGCGGGTCGAGGATCGGTCGGCTCGTTTGTGATGTCGGACGGCGAGGGTGTCTTGCGCAAGTGCAGACGTGGGGGACTGGTTGGAAAACTCGTGAATGAGGGCTACCTACTCAAGAATCGTCCACTGGCAGAATTTCGCGTGCATGAGGCGCTCTACGACACGGGTGTATCTGTGCCTGAACCGCTCGGCGTGATGTGGGAGAAACATCTATTCGTGTTCCGAGGCGCCATCGCTACACGACGGCTGGATACCGTGGGGCTACGCCAGTGGATCGAGAATCACGCGGCAGAGGAATCGTCGGTATTGACGATCATCGGATCGCTGATTCGATCCATGCATGACGCGGGCGTCTATCACGCGGACTTGCATGTCGAGAATATTTTGGTCGAAGGCGAAAAGGCATACCTAATCGATTTCGACAACGCCAGTCCTCAGGCTTCGCTCAGCGGCGTTCAGCGGGCACGGAATCTCCTTCGACTGCGTCGTTCTTTCCAAAAATGGGGCTTGCCCATGTCCGCTTATGAAGGGATCCTCGCCGGATACGGCTCGATCACCATTCCGTCCTGGCTCGATACGGCGTATCGTCTGAAGGCCAAAGCGTCCGACCTCGTAGCGGCGTCATAAGCGATGGAGACCCCTCTAAACGACGTGGAGTTGCAACGGTCAAAACACCGCGGGTTTTCCGTGTGGTCGCGCCCCAGTATCGAGGTCGACGACGTACTCACCGCTATCCAAGAGCCCGGCGACATCTTGAAGGAATCCCCCAAAGCCATCACTTGGCGCACCGGTCCATGGGTCATCAAAGAATCAGGGGGAGGCCCGCGCATAGCGATGAAACAAATATTGGCGGGCAAACAACGCCGGTTGGCGTTCGACGCAGCGCTATTCTTCGAGAAACAAAACATACCCGCGGCCCGGGCCGTGGCTTATGTGGAACAGAGCGTCGCGGGTCTCACGTACCAGAGTTGGACCGTAACAAAATATCTCGATGGCGGTGTAGATGTCGAAGCGTTCTTAGACCAAATGATTCAGAACAAAGCGAAGAACGCCGACATCAAGAGGTATTTGGCTGGCATCGCTTCCGCCGTCAATGCGCTGGTCAACACGGGCGCACAACATCGCGATCTCGCGGGCAAAAACATCCTGACGAATGATGGTGAAACGTTCCATTTCATAGACCTCGATGCCGTCGTGATCGGTCGGGGCTATTCAGACGAAGACCGGATCAAAAACCACGTACAACTCTACGATTCATTTTGCGATCAGATTAACGACACCTACCTAGAACCATTCATCGCCGCCATGGGAACAACCACCGAGAACATCGCCATGTACATGGGCGCGATTAAGAAAGCGCAACAACGCCGCCGAGCAAGAACGGAAGCGATATGGGGAAGAGAGGGAAAGTAAATGATTTTGCCCTTGCATCCCCGACAGTCGTGTTATGCTCATTGAGTTATGAATTGATAGTTCTTTGCTACGGTGAATGAACCGAAACGCGAAGTATCGGAGGACGAAAGAATCATGAATCCCAATCGCAACCATCTCTCTGCAGCATCCGGGGCGCTGCATGGTTGCGCTATTGCGCTTACCCTAGTGATGCCGTGCGCGATTGCTCAGGAAAATCTACCCTCGGTCACCGACATCATCGCGACACAACGCGCGTCATTCGCAGGTTTGCAATCCATTCAATACACGTGCGAGGAGACCTTCTCTACTCGAGGTTCTAACCTGGGTGCCGCGAAGACGCTGAAATTCAGAAAGAAAGAAATCCTCGTACAGGCAGGGCAAAAGTACCGCTTTGACACGTCCGTGACGGATGCCGAAGGCAATGCGCGTTCACCGGGACGAGCAATTGGATTCGATGGCGAGGTGCACTATCGAATCTTTGGACGTGATGACTCGTCAGGCCGTGAAATCCGATCGGCAGAGGCACCAACGACGCTGGATTCCGACACCCTACCCGCGTACCTTGTTCCGTTCGCACGAAACGTGTACCGCCCGGAAGATTGGGAAAACCATCACAATTTTGGGGCGGGAGATTGGTTAGCGCAGGAGGAGGCTTGGAGCCTTTGGGCGTTACACGGACGTGTCGTGGGACGCGAAACGGTTGACGGGATAGATTGCACCGTGTTGCGTGTGGAGTATCATCTGCAATCGGGAGCAACCGAAAGTCCGGGATACGCTATGGTTTATCTCGCAAATGCGTTTGGCTATTTTCCCGTTGCGACGAACGGATTTGAGTATTTCGAAGGTGGGGAGCGCCAGGCCATACATATGAGTGCCGCCGGACTTTATTCGATGGAAGACTCTTCTGGATTGAAGTTTACCATTTGTGAACGCTTTGAGAGCGTAGGAACAGCACGCACCGGGGAGTCGATTGAACAGAAATGGACCTTTGATCGGAATAGCATTCGTATCGACGAACCGATCAATGAGGAAGTATTTCGTTTCGAAATGACGGACGCGCGGTTGTTGGCACCGAAGAAAGAAATACTTGTTCGTGATCCCAACGAGTCCCAATAGGGTTTCTCGTGCTGTGCCCTATCAATCAGTGCAACTGAATCTAGGGTGAACGTTTGTTCGCGACATCTTGGTCTGTATGCAACATGTTTGATACCAACCACTTAGTCGATGTTGTCTCGCCTTTGCGGACCCAAGACTTGATCGCCGAAGGCCGGTCCGGGCATTCACTAGGTAGAAACGACACGCACTTTACCGCGCGCGCACCGTTTCGATAGAATTGCAGTAGAGCGGTATTTTTCAAATACGACTTTGGAGTTCGAGCGCATGGATCCTTTCAGTGTAGCCCTCAAGCGTGTACGAAATCGGCTCTTGCTGCTCAATTGGATCGGTGCGGTGACTACAGCCCTCTTGTGGGGTGGCGTCGCGGCATGTGCTTGGCTCATTGTCACTCGACTATTTCCCGCGCTCGGTCCGGCTGAATGGCCGACAGCGGTCATTCTTGGAGCTGCGGTTGCTGTTGGCACTGGGTGGGCGTTTTGGAAACGTCCGTCGACCGTACGCGCTGCGCTTGAGGCCGATGAGCGATTGGGGCTTCGCGAACGCCTGACGAGTTCGCTTGAGTTAGACGGTGTCGACGCGCCGATGGTCGACGAACTTCACGCTGATGCACGAGCGCATGTCGACCGCATCAAAATATCTCGTGACTTTCCTGTGCAACCGCCACGCATGTTGCGTTGGTTGGCGGCACCTGCCGTGGCGTTTCTTGTGATGTATGTCGTGATGCCGGAATGGGACTTGCTCAACCATCGTGAGAAGGTAGCTGAGGCGAAAGCGAAGACGCAAGAGACCCAGGTCAAAGTCGACCGCCTTCGCGCTGTGGCCAAGCCCGTGCGCGAACTGCCCGGTGAAGAGTCATTGACGGAGTTGGAAGCGGCGGCGGAAGATCTGGAACGCATTGCTGAGGCATTGTCACACGGTGAAATTACCGACAAACAGGCATTTGCCCGCCTTGAGAATCTTGAAGAATCCCTTGAAAAGACGCGGGAAGACCTGGCGTCCGAGTCGCCCATTCCAAAACTGAAGGGCGATCCCAAAAACCTGAATCAGTTGCAGCCGGTCGCCCAAGCATTGAAGAACGGTGACTACGATGAGGCGGCCCAAAAGCTCAAAGAGGTCATGCAAAAAATGGCTTCCGGTGAAATGTCGAAGGAAGAAGTCGACGCATTGAAAGAGGACATGGAACAGCTCGCGAAAATGCTCGGCGGTGAAGAGAGCATGATGGGTGAGGCCCTCGCAGAAGCCGCCAAAGATCTTACTGCGGGTGACTTGGAAGCCGCCGTTGCCGCCCTCGAACAAATGGAAATGTCGATGGAAGATCTCGAGTCGATGTTGACCCAAATGGCGCAACTCGATTCGATGTGTTCCGGGATGGGTGAGTGTAAGTCGTTGATGATGGGTAAGAAAGGTGCCGGATCCGGCAGCGGTAAATACGGAAACTTCCAAGGTACGACATTTGCCGAAAGCAATGGCGGACTCGGTGGTCCTGGTAGAGGGCGTGGAAATCAGATCGGTGAATTGCCGGACACAGAATCCGCGTTCGATCCGACGATGCTGCCCGGTGATATGACAAAAGGAAAAATCCTCGCGACGATTATGCAACGCGCGGTACCCGATGAAAACGCGAATGCCACCACAAACTTTTCGAGCGAGGCCATTGTTGCCGTGCAACAGCAAAAGGAACAAGCGTTGACCCAGGAGGAAATACCCCCCGGTGCACGCGAGTTCGTTCGCCAGTATTTCGGCACACTCGAACCGGAATCCGCTCCTGTACAGGGCGCATCGCAATAGTCCTCGCGGGCGATTGAACCGGCCAAACAATTTGCTTTCCTTCCACTCTCCCATCGATTGGCGTGCGTCCGCCAGCACTCGCCGTGCGTTCCTTGGTGCGACCGCCATCGTACTCTCCGGGTGTATGCTTAGACCTGGCGCGTCGCTTTCGTCTGCCCATATTTGGGGCGAAACCGGTGTTCGGGAAGGCCAGTTCAAGCGGCCTCGAGCGATTGCTGCCTGGCGAGGCGAGGTCTTTGTTATCGACACGACAGGCCGGCTGCAGGTGTTCGATACAGACGGCGGCTTCCTTCGCAGTTGGATTCTTCCTAAAATCGTCAAAGGTACGCCCACCGGGATCACGCCGGTCGACGATGGGCGATTGCTCATTCCAGACACCCACAACAGCCGCTTACTCGAATATGACCCTTCGGGCGAATTGCTGCACATGTGGGGCGAATATGGGACCGGCGAGGACGAGTTCATCTACCTGACCGATGTCGTTTTGGATGACAAGGGACGATACATTTTCTCTGAATACGGAATGGACGCGGAGCGAATCCACATCTTTTCCGAGGACAGAACATTCGAGCGAGAGTGGGGGACACTCGGCGAGAATCCGGGCGAGTTTTCGAGGGCGATGTCGATTGCCAGTCCGTCCGACGGACGCTTGTACGTCTGCGATACGGCGAACCACCGGATTCAATGCTTCGAGGCGGATGGCGCGTTATCCCATATAATCAGCGGAGCAGGACAGTCGCCAGGCGAACTAAAATTTCCGTATGACATCGATGTCGCGCCCGACGACACGTTGATTGTGTGCGAATATGGGAATAATCGCATCTCGCGATTCAATACTTCGGGCGAATTAATCGGCTGCTTCGGTCGACCAGGCCGCGCCCCCGGCGAATTCAACGCCCCACGAGGTGCGTGTGCTTCAGTCGATGGATTCGTATACGTCGCCGACACAGATAACGACCGAATTCAACGCATTCCGTTAGAGGCCATCGCATGACCGGCTGGCCACGATTCGGATCGCCTGAGGTGCTTATCCTCCTCTTGTTGGTACCGGCGAGCATCTACGTCGGAATGAAAATCCGGTCGTTAGGTCCGGTCCGTAAATGGATCGCGATTACCCTGCGGGCCATCATTCTACTTTGCATCATTGGCGCGCTCGCCGGTGCGGAGTGGGTGAAGGAATCCGATCGGCTCGCCGTCTTCTTTCTGTTAGACCGTTCAAACAGCGTGCCGGAAGACGCACAGCTTGCCTCAGAGGCAGCCGTTCGTAAGATGTCGTCGCAGTATATGACGGCGAAAGACGACGCGGGTGTTATCGCGTTTGGTGATGAGTCCAGCATCGAACTGTCCGTGGATTCGACCATCGAGTTGGACGAAGTGCGATCATTTGTAGGCGGCAATCAGACCGACTTGGCGGCCGCGATCCGTCTGGCCATGGCCGCGTTCCCCCAAGGCCACATGAAGCGCATCGTGATGTTTACGGATGGTAATGAGACGCGCGGGACTGCGCTCGATGAGATTAAACTTGCCTCTGCATCCGATGTGGCGATTGACGTGGTTCCCCTCGAAATTGGCGGTCGCAGTGAAGTGCGCATTCGTGAAGTGAACGCACCAGCCCAGGCCAATGCGGACGAACCGTTTTCATTGCGCGTCGTCGTCAGCGCGGATCAAGCATCGGACGCGACGCTGCGGGTCTACCAAACATTGGCCGAGGGAAAGCGTCTCCTGCAAGCCGCCCCCGTTACGTTACAAGCCGGTGAAAACACCTTTGAGCTGCCACAGGAATTGTCGAATGCTGGATTCTATGAATACGAGGCCCACATCGAATCCGCTTCCGACACCGTCATGGCGAACAACGAAGGCCGTTCATTCACAGTGGTCCAAGGCGAACCGACGGTGCTATTGGTCGAAGCGGAATCTGAATATGGACGTTACCTGCGCCCCGCACTGGAACGCGAAGGCCTAAACATTCAAGCGGCGGACATTGGGTCGATGCCAACGTCGCTCGCGCAATTTCAGAATTACGATTGCGTGGTGTTGTCCAACATTAGCAGCACCGATTTATCCTCGGATCAACTGCAGTCACTCGAAGCATTGGTCCGTGATCTTGGCATTGGATTGGTCATGGTTGGTGGTCCGGATTCATTCGGCGCGGGCGGATACTTCGACACGCCGGTCGAAAAGGCGTTGCCCGTAAGCATGGATCTCAAGCAGCGCAAAATCATGCCGCGTGGTGCGCTCGCGCTCATTTTGCATACCGTCGAAATCGCTGATGGCAACGCCTGGTCTCGCGACATCGGCCTGGCGGCACTCAACGTATTGTCTTCCCAAGACCTCATGGGATTACTCGCCTACGATTACTCCTCGAACGATACTTGGATTCATGAATTACGCCCGGTGGGTAGCAAGCACACGTTGCGTAGGGCATTAGATACCGGATCGATCGGCGACATGCCGGCCGTTGGCCCAACGCTACAAATGGCGTATGAATCCCTCGAAGCGTGCGATGCCGCAGTCAAACGTGTGGTCATGATCTCGGACGGCGATCCGGCCGCGCCATCACCCAGCCTACTGCGGCGTTTGAAAGACGCAAAAATCTCCGTGTCAACCGTTTGTATCCAGCCGCACCGTCCAAACGATCAGGACATGCTCCGTTGGATCGCTGATGAAACGGGTGGCAATTTTTACTACGTCACTAATCCGAACAATCTGCCTCAGATTTTCACAAAAGAAGCGGCAGTCGTGAAGAAGGCGTTGTTCTTCGAAAAGCCGTTTAACCCAAAACGCAACCACGACTCCGAAGTGGTGCGCGGTGCGTTGTCAGCAGATCTACCGACGTTATTTGGATACGTTGTTACGACACCAAAAGAAAACGCGACCATCCCGCTCATTTCGCCCGAAGGCGATCCGATCCTTGCGCATTGGCGATACGGCCTTGGCAAGTCGGTCGCGTATACCAGTGATGCGACCAACCGTTGGGGCGCGGATTGGGTGGAGTGGGATGGGTTCGACCGGTTCTGGGCGCAGTCAGTGCGATGGGCCGTGCGTGATTTGAGTCCGTCTCCATTTCGCGTGGACACGCGCGTCGAGGGATCCACGGGATATGTCCGCATCGATGCGGTGAACGACAAGGGCGAATTCGTAAACTTCCTGCGCCCCGGAGGTGTGGTGACCGGTCCCGGCCCTGAATTCAAACGGCAAGAATTGGACATCGCACAGACAGGTCCCGGCATCTACGAAGGCACATTCCCCGTGAACGACGGTGGCGTATACATGATGACGATGACCTACGAGCGACCGGACGGTACCAGAGGCATCATCCCGTCGGGACTCGCCATGAATTACTCCAAAGAATACAACTACAACGCGACGAACCATGCACTACTCGAGAATTGGGCGGCGGAAAGTGGCGGACGGATATTGAGTCCGGACGCGAATCCGTTCGAACACAATCTCACTGCCGCTTCAACGGTAACGCCGATTTGGATGTATCTCGCAGCAATTGCAGCGTGTCTGTTTCCCGTGGAGATTTTCATTCGCCGCGTCATGATCGATTTGTATGCGGCTTGGGGTTGGGTGGCCGCACGTCTCGCGCGTATGCCGGGACTGCGCAATCTAGTGCGGGTTCCAGGCTTGCGTCCGAAACCCATTACCGGGAGCTACGGGTCGGCACCGGCACGCACCGCCATATACGAATCATCCGGCGCAATTCTCGAAACCAGTGGGACAACAACGGATCCCACCGCTGCACCCAGACCAAACGAACAACTATCATCCGCGGAGACAACACCAAAACCTGCGGGTGGATCGGACTACACCCAACAATTGCTCGCGGCCAAAGAACGCGCACTCTCCCGTCGCAAACAACGAACGGATTCAGAATCTCAGGACAAGTAGGGGCCAACGCCCCGTTACATAAGGAGCTTTAGACATGGATGCCCAAGAATCGGCCCAGGCGTTTCGAGACGATTTTCAACGCCTGCACGATGAAATAAGCAAAGTCATCGTCGGTGCGGACGCGGTCATTGACGGTGTATTAACGTGCCTATTCGCAGGCGGGCATTGCCTCCTAGAAGGCGTGCCGGGCCTTGGCAAGACGCTGCTCGTCAAGACCTTGAGCGAAGCGCTTCACCTCGAATTCTCACGCATCCAGTTCACGCCTGACCTCATGCCGGCAGACATCATTGGCACCAACATCATGGTGGAAGATGAGAACGGTACTCGCGACTTCCAATTCAGAAAAGGGCCGCTATTCGCCAACATCGTCCTCGCCGACGAAATCAATCGTGCAACACCGAAGACGCAGTCCGCGCTATTGGAGGCGATGCAAGAGCATACGATTTCCGTGGCGAGAACCACGCACATTCTCGATGAACCGTTTTTCGTCATGGCTACACAAAATCCCATCGAGATGGAAGGGACGTATACGTTGCCCGAAGCGCAACTCGATCGCTTTTTCTTCAAACTCGATGTCGGCTTTCCAAGTGAATCCGATCTAATGAGCATTCTCGACCGGACGACGCAACGCGATACCCCCAAAGGCGAATCGGTCATGGATGCGTCGAAGATTAAAGAGTGGCAGGCGCTCGTGCGCGATGTTCCGATCGCGCCGAAGGTACAGGGATTTGCCGTACGACTCGTCCTCGCCACGCAACCCGGAAGTCCATTCGCGACGGACAAAGTAAGTCAGTACGTCCGTTTCGGGTCGAGTCCACGTGGCGCACAAGCATTGGTGTTAGCGGCGAAGGTGGGCGCCTTACGCGATGGCCGGTTCAACGTCGGTTTTGAAGACATTCGCCGCGCCGCAGATGCAGCGCTCCGCCATCGAGTCCTTGTAAACTTCGAGGCTGAGGCGGATGCGATCACATCAGACGCGATTGTCGCAGACATTCTCGAACGTACTGATACCGCTGCTCAGGTGGCGTAAATCGATATGAGCACCGTCTCAGCAGAATCGCTACTCGAACCCGATTTTCTCCGGAAATTGGAGCGATTGGCCATCGGCGCGAAACGCGTCCGGCTCGGCCATGCTCGGGGAGAGCGGAAGAGTAAGCGCAAGGGCAGCAGCGTCGAGTTCGCCGATTACCGCGACTACGTCCAGGGCGACGATCTCCGACACATCGACTGGAATATTCTGGGTCGGTTGGACTCGTTGTATCTGAAACTGTTTCAAGAACAAGAAGACTTGACCGTCAATTTGCTGATCGACGCGAGCAAGTCGATGCAATTCGGATCGCCGTCGAAAATTGCGTTCGCGCGAAAAGCCGCGGCGGCAATCGCATACATCGGTCTCGTGAGCAATGACCGCGTCGCAGCCGAAGCGTTTAGCGAACGGACCTCGCGGTTAGCACCGTGTACGGGTAAAGCATCCACACGCAAACTGTTGCAGTATTTTGCTTCTATCGAAGCCAGCGGTGCGACGGATCTCGAAGCCGCATGCCGGGAACACACGATTCGGAATCGTTCTAAAGGGGTCACTGTGATCTTGTCGGATTTCTTGGACGAGGCCGGGTTTGAAAGCGCCTTAAAGCGACTCTCACAGACGGGTTCGGAGGTCTATGTCATTCACGTTCTCGCACCAGACGAAATCGATCCGAGCGTAACCGGTGATCTGAAATTGCTCGACAGCGAGACCGGCGCGAACACCGAGATTTCCGTGAGTCCATCCTTGCTCCGACGGTACAAGGAGAACGTGACCGGATTCACCGAAGCGATTCGATCCTATTGCCTGGCTCGCGGGATGTCGTATGTGCTCACCCCAAGCGATACACCCTTCGAACGTTTGACCCTGGAAATGCTGCGACGGAGCGGACTCTTCACATGAACGCATGGCTCCTTAGTGCGAACGCATGGTTGCGCGGCTCCTTTCTGGCCCCGGCGATGTTGGCATTTCTTGCCCTCATCCCAGTGGTGATTCTGCTCTATCTCCTAAAGTTGCGCCGCACCGAAGTGGAAATCCCAAGTACCTTGCTATGGATACGAAGCCTGCACGATATGACCGCCAATGCGCCGTTCCAACGGTTGCGCAAAAATCTACTCCTGCTGCTCCAGATTATCGTCCTGGCTCTACTCGCAACCGGTCTATCACGGCCCTACCTTCAATCCGAGGGCACCGCCGGAAAACATTTATGCGTCCTACTTGATCGATCCGCCAGCATGCAGACATTGGAAGACGGTGGGAAGTCGCGCATGGATCTCGCCAAAGAAGAAGTGGGGCAGATGATCGATGAAATGGAAGGTGGCGATCAGATGATGCTGGTCGATTTCGCCGAGACATCAAACGTGTTGTGCGAATTGACAGATGATCGATCCCGGTTGCGTGCGGCACTGCGATCGGTCGAGTCGGCCGATACGCGGACCCGCATACGCGATGCCATCTTAGTCGCCCATTCCCTAAAACAGACCATTCCCGATCTCGATATCGTCGTGGTGGGCGATGGTAACGTGTCCGACTTGAACGAAATGGCGACCCGCGCATACGACCTCAGTTTCCTGCGCGTCGGTGCGGCCACGCACAACCTCGGCATCGTAGCGTTCAGCGTTCGTGCTCCCATCGGAGGTTCGGCTGGAGAGCGTCAGACCTTCGCACTAATCCACAATGCACACAACGAACCTATCACCACCACCCTGACCCTCACATTCGGCGAAGACATCCTGGCGGTCGATGAAATTACCGTTCCAGCGGAAGGCGACGCGGAGACCGTGTTCACACATCCTGATCTAGGCGCGGGCGTGCTCCGTGCTGAATTGGATTATGAAGACACGCTCGCGGTGGACAACACGGCTTGGCTTGCCCTACGACCCGATACCCAAATTCGCACGCTTTTGGTCAGCGCCCCCGATTCGGTCAGCGCGTATATGTTACGCCAAGTCTTGGGACTCGACCCGCGGGTCGCCCTGAGCACGTCGCCGCCGGAGAATTACCAATCGACTGATGAATACGACCTCACCATATTCGATAACTATCTTCCAGAAGAGATGCCGCCTGGGACGATAGTGTTCTTGAATGTGGCCCCACCCATTGATGGTGTGGAAGTGATCGGTGCTATCGAAAACCCACCCATCATCGCACGTGATACCGAACATCCTTTGATGCGTTTCAATCTTGATCCCAGTAATGTCATCATCAGCAAAGCACTCAAACTCAAAATACCCGCCGATGCACCTTCATTGGTGTCGACCGCAGGTTCGCCGCTCATTGCAGATCTCTCGCGGGGTGGACGCCAGATTCTACTTATCGGTTTCGACATCGCGGATAGTAACTGGCCATTGAATTTATCGTTTCCGTTGTTCTTCCAAAATCTCCTCGCGTGGGTACCCAGAAGCGCGCTCGCAGCCGAAACTTCGGTCGCAGCAGGACGACCCCTGACATTAGGTGCGAGTGCCGACTTCGAAAGCGCAACCATTCGTAATCCCAGTGGCGAAAAAGTTTCACTAGCGCTCGACCCCATGCGGTCCGTATATTTCAGTGCGACCGAACGTACCGGCGTATACGAAGTGGACGTGGGGGATCTGATGTTGCCCTACGCCGTGAACGTCTTGGACCGATCTGAATCGGCCATCGCGCCGGCAGAGGCACTCGAATTAGGTCGTGCAACGGTTCAGGCCGTCGAAGGCAGCGTTCGCCAACATCGCGAACTATGGACATGGTTTCTAATGGGGGCGTTGGTGTTTTTGTGCATCGAGTGGTGGATATTCAGTCGGCGGGCGTGGGCATGATCGCGGTTCGATGGTTAATCATTCTGCTGATCGCGGCATGCTGTGCAACGGATGTCGGTGCCCAGAGTGAATCCCGTCTGCGTGAGGGCGATCTCACCATCGATATCGATGTTCGGTTTATCAGTTCGTATCGCGACGGTTCGTGGGTTCCGATCGATATCATCGTCAGTAATAATCAGCGTGACATCACCGGTTACCTAGAAGTCGTGGCCATGCAAGCCGGCGTACCGCAGCCTCCGGCATACCGAATCCCCGTCGACTCGCCAAAAGGTTCGCGCAAACGATTTCGCCTCTATTGCTTGCTGGACGGTACAACCGATCTCGAAGCGATGCTCTATCGCGGCAGACGCCAAGCGCTAGAGGTGCCAATGAAAATCGCTCTGCGCCCTATCGACAGGAATGACTACCTCTGTTTGGTGCTGGACGATCAACCCTCGGATTATTCGTATCTCTATAGTGCCGTACTCGACGATACGACTGACCAGGGGTTCTATCGAATTGAATTGAAGGGGGATGAACTGGGGTCTCTACCCGACCGATTGCCCTGCTACGATCCGATCGATCTCATCGTAATGGGCGACATTGATCCGTCCAACGTCTCGCTACGGCATCGCGCACTAATCACGAGATATGTCGAAAACGGCGGAACACTCGTTTTCTGCTCGGGGGAGAATACGTCTCAATATCGCGGCACGTGGGTCGAGGACCTGGCGGGTGTCACGCTGGGTAGCCAACAAATGGTCAATGAAAGACAATTCGCGGAAATGGCATTTACGTCACCGTCGACCGATCGTCTTCGCGACACGAAACAGGGTGAATTTACGCCACTAACACCGAATGCAGACGGCCTGATGCGCTGGGGGGGCGAGGAGGCGCTCGCAACTGTACGACCGGTGGGCGGCGGATTCGTTGGTGTCGTTGCGCTAGATATGGCGGGAAAACTTTTGCACACGACCAGTGAGTACCGTGCCTTATGGACTCAGTTAGCGGACATGCGTGCATCTCAACCCGAAGTAAATTTCGCTGAGACGAGTTCCTTCTTACGCAATCAATTGCCAAACGTTGCCGGGGTCCGGGTATTTCCACGGTCCTCGGTTGCCACGTATCTCACCCTTTATCTACTCATCGCGATCATTGGCAATTGGGTGTTCTGGAGTTTCATGAAACGCCGCGAAATGGCGTGGGTATGTCTGGTGTTTTTCTCCGTCGGCTTTACCACGTACGCGATGGTCTACGGCACGGCGGGCCGCGCGAAGGAAACGGAACTTGAACAAGTCAATATCGTTCGTGTGTACAAACACACGCCCGTCGCAAAAGTACACACGACTATCGGACTGCTCTCTGCACGGTCAGCACGGTATGCATTCAGTCTCGCCGACGAGGCTGGCTTGGTATCACAAGGCGCATTTACCTACGGCCAGATATATCCGGGGATGAGGCGAAATTCGAATCGCCTACAGACAAATTCGTTCGCCTTTGTGGGAGGGGCGCACCCGCGCGTGGAAGACCTGCGAGTCGGCGCGAGTGTAATGCGCACGCTCCAAGTCGAAAGTGAACTCACCCTGACCGGCGGATTCGAAGGAACTCTCACCCACGATGAAAACGGTCTTCACGGCACGTTGACGAACCAGACCGGTCTTCGTATTCAGGAACCTTGGATCTTCTACATGGGGCGCACCATTCGCGCCAAGGCGAAACCGGGCGGCGACACCATTGAAGTAAAAATGCCGAAAGCGAAACTTGATTCCCCGCAATTAACAGCCGCGTCCATGAACGCCAACATTTATTATGGCGGATACGACTACGGACTGCAGTCCGTGCAAAACGCGATTCGCGAACCCATTACTTCTCTGATTTTCACATCGCTTGATGACAAGAGCCAGTTGGACCCATCACTCGGTCCATTTGTGTACGGTTGGGCGACGGATTCGCCGCCCAACGCGGTGAATTTGGAAGAAGACGCCAAACTCAAAATCCGTGAGACGTTTATTGTCGCCGATATCGAAGTAGAGGGGAGCGAGGTGCAGTTTCTCCAGCGGCCATTGGTCGTTGGGACGGGCACCGGGCAGATGTCGCGGTCGGGATATCCGTACTATCAGGATTGGAACAATCGATCTCAAATGATGCGATGGGATCAACGGAGTACCGTGGTTCAAGGACGCCAGGCGATAGAGATTGATTTGCCTCGCGATGTCGCCGCAAGGGCCGAAGGCGATCTAATAATTGACCTAAAATGGGCGACCGAGCGGAACCAACGCATTCAATTTCAACCGAAAGACGCCCCACCTGAGTGGCAAGAAGATCATGCGGAATGGGAGAAATCTATTCGCGAACAAGGCCAAGGCATGAATCTCCAAGTCATGCGTTACCGGTTGAACGATTGGCAGACCCATTACGACGAAAGCGAAGGGGTGATTCTGGGCCATATTGTTCTCGTCCCGGATCGCGAGGCCCAACGCGCCCGATCCACATGGGCGCAATTCACGGTGAAGGCACACATCGAAGTGTCGCCAAAGAGGCTAACCTCAAAGGAGTGGAAGGCGTGGCCGTAGTCAAGACCGAAAACCTGACCAAGCATTACGGTGACTTTTGTGCGCTGAAAGATCTCAACCTCACGATTGAGGAGCGGGACATCTTCGGCTTCATTGGTCCGAACGGTGCGGGTAAGACGACCAGCATGCGTATTCTGTCGACCTTGCTGGCGCCAACAAGTGGGCGCGCTGAGGTCATGGGCATAGACGTCACGAAAGATCCGTATGAAGTAAAGAAAGTGCTGGGCTTCATGCCGGATTCATTCGGCGTCTACGACGGCATGCGACTGCGTGAATACCTCGATTTCTTCGGTGCGGCCTACAAAATCCCACGCAAAAAAAGACGGGTCATCATTGACGATGTGCTTGAACTGACTGACCTAACGGGCAAGGCGGACGATTTCGTTAGCGCATTTTCGCGAGGCATGAAACAGCGTTGCTGTTTGGCCAAGACCTTGTTGCATGATCCAAAAGTATTGCTGCTCGACGAACCCGCCAGTGGGCTCGACCCGCGTGCGCGCATTGAAATGCGCGAACTATTGAAAACCCTACAAGACATGGGGAAGACCGTTCTGATTTCTTCGCACATCCTCTCCGAACTTGGGGACATGTGCAATAAAATAGCGATTATCGAGCGGGGCGAACTGGTGCACGCGGGCAGCTTCAAAGAGACGTTGGACAGTTTGCGGCAAGAACTGGCCATGCGGCTCGTCGTATTGAACGGCGCGGACGAAGCGGAAAAAATCCTGAACGATACGCCAGGCATTGTCGACGTAGAACGGTCCGGGAGCGAATTCCAGTTCGACGCAGCAGTAGAGCGGACCGAATTGTCAAAAGTCCTAACACGCCTCGTGAAGGAAGGTGTCGAAGTCCTGTTCTTTGAACACGACGAAGGCACCCTCGAAGACGTGTTCCTCCACCTAACCAAAGGCGGCATCTAAGATCACGATGATGTTTCCGTCTGGAGCGCTGGTGAAGCGCGAACTCCTGACGACACTACGCCGCACCCGAATTATGGTGTGGCTCGTGTTGCTTGTGCTGTGTTGTATCGCCGTCGTGTGGGCCAATTGGCCGGATGCTGAATCCTCGCCATTCGGGGTCGCGAATCAAATGACGTCTATTCTTGCCGGGCTGTATCTCGTGCTCTTGGGGGGATGTGTCCTATTCATCCCTTCTGTTTCTGCCGCTGCGATCGTCTCAGAACGAGAACAGGACACCATCGATTTACTGCGGATGAGTTTGGTGCGCGGTTCGGGCATCGTATTCGCAAAGTTTTTGAACGCCGTCGGACTCTTTGCCCTACTCATAATCGCGGTTGCGCCTGCTATAGGGACTACGTTGTTCGGTGTAGGACTAGACCCCGCTTCGGTGGTGCAGGTCTTCATCGCATTGGTAACCGTTGCGATCACCTCTGCGCTGGCAGGCTTGGCCAGTTCTGCGTTCTTTCGAAAGACGATTTGGGCGGTAATCGGCGCCTATTTTTTCACGATAGTCGCGTTCGTCACCTTCCCAATACTCGCCTCTGCGCTTGAGTTATTTGACTATTTTGGATGGGAATTCATATCGTTGATGGGGCCATCGGGTATGCAGTACGGGCCGATTCGAAGTCAGCTCGAAGAGATGGTCATGTTCGGCTCACTTCCGGCGATGGTGACCCCGGTAACCGCTGCCATTCTAATATTCGAGGGATCGTGGTCGGGGTGGTGGGTGTTGCTATCGGTGATACTGCAAGTGCCATTCTGGATACTATTCCTCCTCTTGACCATGCGGTGGCTGCGAAAGCGTGATCCGCACGCGGTCATCGTGAACGAAGAATTAATCGACGACGTCGAGATTCTTCGGTCACGTCGCGAACAATTTCCGTATTACATTCTTGATCCACTCAAGCGAAAAAAGCCGATCGAAGATTCACGTAACCCAATGTTCGTACGCGAAGTGCGATGGGGACTGTTCACACGAATGACGGTCCTCATGCGATTGTGCCTCGCGGTCTTCGCCATGTTCTTCATCGCATCCCTCTTTCCGGTGTTGTACGACAACCGAGAGACCAGCGCGGAAATTATCATGGGATGGGCCGCAGTCCAATACTTCGTTACGATGATGTTCGCCCCGGCATTGGTCGCCAACTCGTTCACAAAGGAAATCGAACTCGGCAACATAGACATGATACGCATGACCCTCATGCAACCACGTCAAATCTTAGCGGGTAAAGCCGGCGCGGGCTTCATCGTTTTGTCTCCCGTCATTGTCGCCGTACTCGTCGCATCGTTCCCCCTGTTGTTCATCGGTATCCATGCCCTACCCGAACTGGCCACCAGTGCCATCACGGGCGTTGTGTGGGCCGGATATTGCGTTGCCGTTTCCCTGACCGTCTCATTGTTCGCGAAGAGAACCCTCGGCGCGCTCATCGTGTCCTATGGCATCGTCGCGTTCACGTACCTGATACTGAACCCGCTGGTCGAATTCTTTTGGCACCGCTATACGTTGCGTTACAACATTGATGATGTTCTCGCCGGTAGACACGTTGAAGGCCCAGATCCGAGTTGGGTAACCGGTGCTAAGTTGCTCAATCCGACGACGTCCGCACTGTCTGATTCAACGTTCAATACGTGGTGCATCAACACCGCAGTAACACTCGCCATCATCGCTACATGCTACGGCCTCGCGTCCTATGTGCTAACCCAATACCGAATGCAGGATCGGTAGAACGCCGTGTGCGCCGACGTCACAGCCGGAACCATTCGAAGAGTACACAGCGTCGTGAACGTGTGGAGTGGTGTGGGTGCTTCCATGGCCATTCTACGGCGCGAGTCGCTGGGGACATTGCGGGGTTGGCGTGCAGGCATCGCCGCCATACTAACCTGCGCGCTCGCCACCTATTTGCTGTTAGACCAATGGCCGCCGCCGGAGACGGACATACGGAGAATCGAAGGTACGCCGGTTCGCATACTGACTCTCATCAGCTGGGTATTGCTCGGCGCCGGCTATATCGCACTGCCAGGCCTCGCCTCCAACGCAATTCTTGGAGAGCGGCAACAACAGACGTTCGACCTACTCAAACTCTCGCTCATTCCGTCAATGTGGATCGTGATTGCAAAGTTGTTGAATTGCGTTTGCTACTTTCTATTGTTGGTTGCTGCGGTGATCCCGATCATCGCAGCAACGTTCTACCTGGTAGGACTGGATATCAGACAATTCGTTTCAATACTGGCACTCCTCGTACTGCACGCAGTTGTCTGCTCGGCCGCAGGACTCGCAGCATCGGCGTTCTGCAAACGGCCATTCAGCGCAATCCTGCTGGCCTATTTGCTTGTCGCGATCATCTCTGGGGCCCCTGCCGTACTTGCCTTTGACGATGTTTCACGAGGTTCTTTCGGGCCTGCGAGCCTCATGTGCCCTGCCATTGCAATCCTCTCGGTGCTGCAAAGTGATATCACGTCGACCGAATACATGTATGCAGTCGCGTTTCAACCAATTCTGTTCATCGTCTTTTTCGTCCTTACAATTTTGCTAGTGCGCCGTCCGGAACGAGTTGCCCAGGAAGACGATGCGAAGATCCTAGACGATCCCGCCATACTGGTCGCTCGTCGAAAACAGTTTCCGTTCTACTTGATTGACCCCCTGCGGCGACGTCCGGATATTCCTGACGGGAAAAACCCGATGCGGATCAAGGAACTTCGTTGGGGATTGTTAGGGCGCGAAGCTCGAATGATTCGGATATGGTATGTAACGACGACCATCATGTTTTTCACGGGCATTTTTATGTTTACCGAAGTGCCATACTGGGTGATGTTGCAATTCGGTGCGTTGGTAATGATTGCGCCTGCGTTCATCGCGAGTGCCGTGAGTAAGGAATTCGAAGAAGGCAATATGGACCTTATGCGGTTGACGCTATTGGACGGTCGCGAATTGTTGAGCGGAAAATTATGGGCGGGTGCCCTCTCGCTCTCGCCTTTTCTGCTGGGACTGTTATTTGGCAGCATTCCGATGTTCATTTACCACGTGATCATGGGCGGAGATTTGCTTTTCGTTGGCGCGTCCACGGTGCTCCGATTCTATCCGACGTTTCTTTCCTTCTCGATGTTTGTCCTTGCTACTGGCCTTTTGTGTTCGGTCATATGTCGCCGAACGGTGACTGCCACGCTTGCGTCCTACTTCGTCGCGTCAGTCGTGATACTTGCGGCCCCGCTTACAATGTTGCTGATGCGATCTGACACCAACGATGCCGCATTGCTGGGGGCATTTCTTACACCCGTAGGTTTTGTGTTGAAGAATCCAGATCGGCAGTTAGGCGAATTCGCTCTTGCAGACGGTAGCCTGATCGTTCTCCAGTGGTTTGTTCTCATTTCACTTTCACTGATCGCCATCCGAATTGCCGAACTCATATTTGTTCACGGAAGAATGCAAGACCGATGATTGCGGGTCACTTCGCACCTACGGCAGCACTATGGCGGCGCGATCTCGTCCGCACCATGCGCAAGCGTCGTTCCGGCGTTTTCCTCGGACTTTACGCGGGTCTACTGGCTGTGATGATCATCAACTCGTGGCCGCGTGACGACATGACACCGTACATGGTCCAAAACTACGCGGAGTCCACGCTGGTACTCTTTGTTTTCCTCTCGTATTCATGGGTGGCGATGATCATGCCGCCGTATGGTGCAACGGCAATCACCCAAGAGCACGAACGCGACACCATGGAAATGTTGTCGATGTCACTCGTCCCTTCGTGGGGTGTGGTTCTGGGGAAGTGGGGGGCGCATACCGGTCTTTTCTTGTTTGTGCTGCTCGCCGCGATGCCCGTGATGGCTGCATCTACCTTCTTCACGGTCGGCACCGAAATCCCAACGTTTCTCGCACTGGTTGGACTCATCGCGAGTACAAGCGTCGCGTGCGTTGCGATTGGTGTCGCGTTCTCGTCGATTACCAAGAGTTCGAAATCCGCCGTGATCTTCAGCTACGTCGGAGTCGCAATGATGCTGGGCCTCCCCATCCTTTTGTACGCTGCGATAGTTGAATTCCTCTTCGACTTCGCCGATCTCTTTGGTGTCGACGCCGAAGAAACGATTATCTACTTGACCCGATACTTCACACCCATCGGCGCGACGTTTCACATTTTGGAGGGAACGCTTGAGTGGTACGACTACATCGCCGTACAGATGTACCTCTGGGCCGTATCCCTTTTCGCTTTTCTATTCGCCTGTTGGCGATACGCCCGTTTCAACAAAGTCGGTCTCCTATCGAGACGCGCCGCCAAACCGAAATCGAAACCAACAAGAACCGTAGCGCCAAGGCCTTTCGTTCCGATGGGAGATAGGGGTAATGCGTGGTATGCGCGCGAAGTGCGCTTTGGCAGTCTCATGCGGGGACGAATCCGGTGGGGCGTATTCGGCGGTGGGTGTGCCGTGTTTGGACTTATCGCGCTCAGTCTCCTCATCCAACACTTAGCGGACCCGGGATGGGGAAATGAATACTACATCGAGGCATGGGTCGGTGTAGGCTTAGTGGCCTTAGCTGTCGTGTTGCCCGGAATCGGCGCGAACGCTTTCAGCCGCGAATTCGATGGATCGCGCATGGACTTGTTGCGCGGCACCTTACTCACCCCCCGAGACTACGTCCTGGGCAGCGTCCAAAGCACGGTGCGATCCATCATTCCGTTGTGCATGTCGATAGTGGTTACCACCATCATCCTAGGGCCAGTATTCGTGGGCGATTCGCAAATGTACAACATACTCCTGACCGGATTGGGATCCGCCATCGCCACAATTCTGCTCGGAACGACAGTTGGCATCGCCGCAGGCACTATCACACGCCGCACCGCCACAGCCCTCACCCTGGCGTATGCATCGGCATTCACGATATTCGTCGGGTCTTGGATCGCCGTGTCGATCGTGGCCGAACTTACCGCGTGGGTCAGCGTGCGATCCGGGATCTTCACGTACGGCGAGGCACCCAAACTGACAACCCTCAAAGAAATGGCATTAATCAGTTCGCCGATCCTCGCGTACTTGAATAACCTCGACGACCCCCGAAGTGGGGATATCATCAATGGCTATTGGTGGCGTAGTGTGGGGTTGGGACTCGCCTTTTCGGTAGCATTCTCGGGTTTCGCAATGTTGGGGTTTCGGTACCGGTTGACCCGCGATGATTAGCCGCGCAAGTCTTACGCTCGCTATTTTGCTTTCGAGTTGCGGTTCAGACGTCCCCGAAGTCGTTGTATACACCGCGTTGGACGAACTTTATTCCAAGCCTATTCTGGATGCGTTTGAACAAGACACCGGCATCCGCGTTCGTGCCTTGTACGATACCGAAGCATCAAAGACGACTGGCTTAGTCGCACGCCTAATGGCTGAGCGCGGTCGACCACGTGCCGATGTGTTTTGGAACAACGAAGTCGCGCAGACGATTCTCCTGAAGAAGGCGGAAATACTCGAACCGTACCGTCCGCCAAACGCCGAAAACATACCCGATGCCTTCAAAGACGGAGACGGTCTTTGGACAGGATTCGCAGCGCGTGCCCGTGTAATCATTTACAATACCAATTTAACGAACGATCCGCCGCGGACACTCGACGCATTTACTGACCCGAAATGGAAGGGTAAGCTAGCAATAGCGAAGCCACTGTTTGGCACCACGGCCACGCACGCAGCCGCATTGTTCAGCACGTGGGGCGATGAACAATCGAAGACGTTTCTGCAAGCCCTCCGCGCGAACGATGTCGCGATCCTCCCGGGAAACGCTACCGTTCGCGACCGCGTCGCAAATGGCGATTTTGTCGCGGGATTAACGGATACGGATGATGCGAACGGCGCGATTGAAGACGGAAAACGCGTGCAATGGCATTTCCCAGACCAAGGAGCGAATGAAATGGGGACGTTGCTCATCCCCAACACCCTTGCGCTCATCCGCGGCGCGCCAAACGCTGATGCGGGACGCCAATTAATCAACTATCTTATCAGCCCTGAAGTCGAATCCCGTTTAGCACAAGGCCGATCGATCCAGATTCCGCTGAATCCCACTGCGATTTCGGGACGCAACGCGCCACGCCTAGATGAAATTCGGATCATGGCAGTTGATTGGGATTCCGTCGCCGATGCCCTTCCACGTTCGATTGCTTTCGTCAAAGAAACATTCATCCGGTAGAACCGGGAACGATTCGCTATGATTGCGTCACGTCCACTCGCATACTACGTTGCAGTTGCGGCCCTGCTCGTCGTGGGATTTGTGTTATTGCTCCCGGTTGCCGCCGTATACTTTTGGGCATTCGCCGCAGATGGAGTCATCGCGCAGGAATCGCTGTTTCAACTTTCGCGTCAAGTGCCGCTCTTGATGCGGTCCCTGGCCGTAGGCGGCGGCGCAGCCACGATTGCACTCATCCTCGGAGTTTGCGTTGGCGCGGCAGCGATGCGGGCGACACCGTTTGTACGCAAAGTGATGGGCCTCGCCTGCGCAACGTCTCTCTTGACGCCGCCCTATGTATTTGCGATTGCCTGGATCGACCTGTGGGGGCCATCGGGTTGGTTCCATTATTGGGCACCGATGGAGACGATGCGCCCAGGAGACACCGTCTATAGCGTCCCTGGTGCGGCCATTGCACTCGCGGCGGCGTACTACCCAATCGTCGCCATCGCCACCTATGTTGCGCTTCGCCGCGTCGATCATCGTTGGCAAGAGGCGGCATCCGTGTCCGGTCGATCAAGTTCCTATTTCACGAACATTTCATTGCCGGTGATCATCCGGCCCATCGCCGCCGGATTCGTCGTGGTGTTCTTATTGGCGATCTACGATTTCCCCGTTCATTCTCTCCTACAAGTCAATACCTACCTCGTCGAAATACATGCGGCAAGCGAATATCACGACTACCGGGCTGCGGCCCTGTTGAGCTTGCCCCTCGTGATTCTCGCTAGCGCGTTGCTCGCAGGCGGAAACGCCCTCATTCGACCGCGCCATAACTATGCGAATTCAGGTATTGCGCGCGAGTATTCAATACCACACTCTCCGCGTCGTATTGCGTGGTTGTGCACAGGTTGGGCGATCATACTCATCGCCAGCATTCTCCCGCTGATCACAATCACAATTCGCGCCATGCCTCCCAGCACGTTCGCCCGATTGATAGAGACTGCTTGGCAAGAACTCTGTACAAGCGTGCTACTCGCCGCTACGGCTGCCACCTTCATTGTTCTGCTCGGCACAATGTCAGCCACTGTACTTCAGCATTCACGTGCACGCGCGGCTGCAAACGTCATCTCCGCCGTTCCATTTCTCATTTCCGGGCCCCTCCTCGGGCTCGGACTCATCGCCGTGTACAACCACGCCGGACCGCTTGGACTGGTCTACGATTCCGCGGCGATCTTGCTGCTCGCATGGGTAGCGCGTTATGCATTCATCGCGCAGTGGGGGATAGGGGCCGGCGTACGCGGTCAAGCACCCAGCGGTTGTGAAGCAGCGAGGGTGGCAGGCGTCTCGTGGGTGCGGATGCAACTGGGCGTGGTGATTGCGCAAGCACTGCCCTACATTGCCATGGTGTGGGGCGCGGCATTCGTGCTGACCTTCCGCGAAATCGACACCGCCGTATTGGTCGCCCCACCCGGAATGACGTTGGCCTCCGTCCGATTGTTCACGTTGATGCACTATGGACCAGACGGTTACGTTATGGCGATGGCGCTTACCATGTCTACTGTGATGATCGGAGTTGGTGTAGTGATTTATGGGCTGTTCGCACGATGGAAACGGATCCCCCATGCACGCACTTGATCTAAACAATGTATCGAAGAAATTCGCAGGAACAATCGCGATTGACTCGTTTTCACTGACCGTGTCGCCAGGATCTGCGGTGTGCTTATTCGGTCCGTCAGGCGCCGGGAAGACCACGATTCTGCGCCTAATCGCCGGACTCGAACGGCCCGACACCGGAGAAATCGCGATCAACGGAGAACCCGTTGCAGGAAGTGAAAGATGGGTCGAACCGGGCGATCGCAGCCTCAATATGGTGTTTCAAGATTTGGCGCTTTGGCCGCACATGAGCGCATCGAGACATCTTGATTTTGTACTGCGAGGCCGAGGGCTGTCGAAAACAGATCGGAACGTTCAAGCGAATCGTTTATTGACCAGCGTTGATCTCGAAAAACATACGAACAAATATCCAAGCGAAATGTCCGGCGGCGAACAGCAACGACTCGCAATCGCCCGGGCACTCGCTACAGACCCAAAGCTATTGCTGCTAGATGAGCCGTTCGCCCATCTCGACGAACGCCGACGCGATATGATCGTGGAAGAGATTTGGGCACGGAAGGAAAAGGATGGGCTTGCCATTGTGCTGGCCAGCCATGACGAGCGTGACGCTGAACGCCTGGACGCCACCCTAATTCGAATGCCTGTCCCGCAGGCAGACATGTAAGTTTGGCTTCCAACCGAAGCCACGCTTTACCGTATGCATTGAATCCGGTAATATGCGCGCCTTCCCGCCCTGATCAACGACAAATCTACGGAGTTAATGCACGAAATGGCGACTACTAACCCTAATTACGACAAACTGCAAGCGGGATATTTGTTCCCGGAAATCGGACGGCGCACACGCGAATTCGTCGAAGCGAACGACGGTGTCGAAGTGATGCGCCTCGGGATCGGCGATACGACCGAGCCGTTGACACCGGCGATCATAGCCGGACTGCATGCCAGCGTCGACAAACTCGCTGGAGCCAAGACCTATTCCGGATACGGCGATTCCGAAGGTATCCCCGAGTTACGCGAGGCGCTCGCCGCGCGATATGCTGGTTACGGCGCGACCATCGGGCTAGATGAAATCTGGGTCAGCGACGGAGCCAAGCCGGACTCCGCCAACATCCAATCCATCTTCGGCCAGGACAACGTCGTGGCGTTTCAAGACCCCGCGTATCCGGTCTATGTGGACAGCAATGTCATTGGTGGCCGATCAGGCGCGGGAAAGGATGGTCAGTATGACGGATTGGTGTACATGCCGTGTCGCGCCGAGAACGATTTCTTTCCAACGTTACCCAGCGAGAAAGTAGATCTCATCTACCTGTGCAGTCCGAACAATCCCACGGGCGCGGTAGCCACACACGATCAACTCAAGACTTTCGTCGACTACGCGAACGAGAACGGCGCAGTGATTATTTTCGACGGCGCATACGCGTCCTACATTTCCGATCCGGATTTGCCGCGCAGTATCTACGAAGTTGATGGTGCGAAGTCGTGTGCTATCGAGATCAACAGTTTTTCAAAAGAAGCCGGGTTCACCGGAGTCCGATTGGGATGGACCATCGTCCCGCAGGATCTACGCTGCGAAAATGCGGAACCCGGAAAACTGAACGCGATGTGGCGGCGCAGACAAAACACCATGTTCAACGGCGCGTCGAACATCGTACAAGCCGGTGGCGTTGCCGTGCTCTCCGAAGCGGGTCAAAAAGAATCCCGCGATTTGGCCGCGTACTACATGACCAATGCCGCGACCATTCGCACCGGACTCGAAGCGCTGGGCCTCACGGTCTATGGCGGTATCAATGCGCCGTACGTTTGGCTTGAAACGCCCAACGGCATCCCTTCTTGGGACTTTTTCAATCAGCTGCTGTCTCAAGCCCATGTCGTTGGAACGCCGGGTGCTGGTTTCGGCCCATCTGGCGAGGGCTACTTCCGGCTGAGTGCGTTTGGAGCGAAGGAGTCGGTCGAGCGTGCCATGGAGAGTATTCGCAAGAATTTGACCCTCTAAATCGCCGCACCGCTCGAATTCAGGCAACTTAATGCTACGCCTGGAGATACATCCATAGTCAGTTGGAAATGGCCGCTACTATACATTCTATTGCGCTCGGCATGTTTGCCAGGCACAAGGGATTGTGATAGTATCGCGCGCCTAGGCAAAATATGCAGGCCATTCGGGTCTGCTGGGGAAGAAAAAATGCACAGAAGTCGTTCAGGGGTGGTTGCGCTCGTCGCATTGTTGGTAGTGGGCATTGCCGGTACCGGTTGTAGGGGCAATAAAGGCGAAGAACTTGATACCGGATTCACACCGGAACCTGAGAATACAGGCGGTGGCTTTGAGGACACGACCGGTGATGGCCTTCCAGACATCGATATGGAAAATGCGATGTTCGAATCGGCCGACGGTGTACAAACCGTCTACTTCGATTACGACAGCTACGCACTACGATCCGATGCACTCGAATTGCTCCGCCAAAATGCTGAAAAGCTCAAACAAATCCCCGGCGTTATCGTGCAGATAGAAGGACACTGCGACGAACGCGGAACCCAAGAATATAATCTGGCCCTCGGCGAACGCCGTGCATTGGCCGTCCGCGAACATCTCATCCGTCTGGGCGTAAGCGGTGATCGCATGATCACCATCAGCTACGGCGAAGAAGACCCCGCTGACCCAGGCCATACGGAATCCGCATGGGCGATGAACCGGCGATCCGAATTCAACCGGGCGAGATAATCATGACCGTTAATCAGATAGCACGGGGAATCGCATCGCTTGTCATTTTTGTCATTTGCGCGGGGTGCGCGAGTACCGACAGCAACATGTCGAACTCCGTATATGCAACCCATCGCATCGTCAAAAACATTGAAAAAGATATCGGGCCAAACGTCACCAAATTAAACGAGACCGCTGCAGAACTCGTGGCGAAAGTCGAAGCAAGCGATCAAGAAAACCAACGTTTGAGAGCGGTGATCGAAGAGAATCAATCCAAGATTGATCGGCTTCAACAGCAGTTGGCCACGCTGACTTCTGTTATCTACCGTCAGTTCGGCCTGACGCAGGCACAGGCGAGCGGTTTTAGTGGTGGGGCTGCCACCGCACCACCAGCGCAAGTGGTGCCGCCTTCTGGTGCCAGGACAACTTCCCCAATCGGTGCCCAGCCGATCCCGCGGGCGACTACACCAGCCGGAGGCAGTCTGGTCAATCAGTCCGCGAACGCGCTACCACCCGCGACGACCACAACGCCACCAGCACAATCCGTCGTAACGCCGCCCACAACAACTCCGGCAGTCTCCGCTGAGACCGCCGAAATCGACTACATCAGTGCGCAGAAAGCGTTTATCAACGAAGATTACGACGAAGCGCTCACGCGTTACACGGAATACTTGACTCGGTATCCCGATGGCCAGTCCGCACACAACGCTCAATTCTGGAAGGCGGAATGCTATCGTCGAGTCGGCCAGTATGACAATGCGATCCGTGAATTCGAATACCTCGAACAACGCTACGGCAACATGGCCGACAACGGGAAGTTGCCGCTCGCGATGAAGAACCGAGCTGAAGCCCACCTCTCCCTCGGCCAGACCGCTGAGGCCACGAAGATTCTCCGGGCACTGATCGAGAAGTATCCGATGACGGGCGTGGTCGACGGAGCAAAGAGCCGCCTTCGCACCCTCGAAGGCGAATAACGCTCCCCGCGTACACCATGATCGCCCGCTAAGTCCTCGCACGAATTCATGCCCTACTACGCCGGTTTAGATGCAGGTGGCACGAAGACTCATTGCTTGATCGCGGATGCAAACGGTCGCGTCCTTGGGTTCGGCGCCGCTGGCCCGGGCAATTACGAAGTCTCCGGTAGCCCTTCGGCACGCCGCGAAATTGAACACGCCCTCACAGGGGCACTCAATGACGCAGGTCTCAAATCCTCAGACCTGACTGCCATCGGACTCGGCGTTGCCGGGGCCGATGTCGACGAAGACTTCGTAATGCTGGAGAGAGAAGTTTTCGGTCCTGTACTGGGAAACCTGACCCGCGATTTCAAGAACGATTCCGCCGCAGCCCTGCGTGGTGGAACTCATAATTCGTTTGGTATCGTCATCGCTTGCGGCACCGGCTGTGTTTGTGCAGGCCGTAATCCAGCCGGAACTTTCGGCCGCGTTGGAGGGTTCGGCGAAGAATTTGGCGACGAATGCTCAGGAACTACCATTGGCCTCGCCGGACTACGATCCGTGATCCAGGCCCGCGAAGGCATCATTCCGGCCACATTGTTGACCGGACTCTTCACTGCTCGAGCCGATTGCCCCGATGCAGATGCGTTGTTTCGGCGTCTCTACCAGGAATCGATCACGCCTCAATCCCTCGAACCCATGGCACCGCTGGTCTTCGAAGCCGCATTTGCGGGGGATTCGGCTGCCTGTGGTATTCTTACCCGTGGTGGCGCGTATCTCGGTGCGATGGTGAATGCCGTGGCCCGAAACCTTGGCATGAACGCGGACACTTTCGATGTGGTGATGGCCGGAAGCGTTTTCAAGGGTTCAAGCCCGCTGCTGCTCGATTCGATGTCGACGGTCGTCAAGGCGGAATGCACAAACGCCGCCATGGTGCGTAGCGTGTATGAACCAGTAGTAGGAGCGCTGTTAATGGGTTTCGACCTGAATAATGCGGTTACTGACCGCACGTATGTAGCCTTGGATTCCTCTCTTGCGGCAATCGAAAGCCGCCACAACGTACACCTCAAAACGGATTAAGCATATGGCTGTATCTCCTCAATACATAGCATCATTTGTGACCGGTAGCGTCGCTTCGATAGCCCTCTTCGCGGTGCTCTATTCCGGTTACCAATCATCCGAATCCGTCCGAACCGATGGTGCAACGCTCCAGGTTGCAAGCGCAGCCAGCCGAAACGTGGACAGCGGTGGCCAACTCGGGGAATTAATTCCAGAATTCGACATGGGCGTCATTGGTAACGATAAAGAGACCATCAAGACACTCTCCATTCAAAATACTGGAACCGGTACGCTGGAAATAAAAGATGTCCGCACAAGTTGTGGTTGTACTAAAGGACACTTCAAGGACCGCCGACAAAAAGATGTCAAAACTGCAAAAATACCTCCAGGGGAATCGGTGGACCTGTACATTTCCGTAGATCCCTTCCGAGTACCCGGATTCGATTCCAGCAAGACACTCACTTTATTTACAAATGACCCGGACAACCTCACAGCAAGCTTCGACGTACTCGCTAGAGTTGAACCCGAATTCGAGATTGAGCCAGCGCAACTCCACCTCGGCACGATCAGCAAAGGAGAGAAAGCCTCCGGCCAAGCGATAGTCCGCCAGCTCGATGACTCCGACCTGGATGTCACTAAGGTGCGCCCAGGAGCGCGGTCAAACGAAACCTACACCGCAACACTGGCGTTGCGTCCTGAATCCGAATGGCGCACACCGGGCAAACGTGAATGGACGATGAATGTCGAATTCGATTCCAGCACCCAACGCAAAGGCCTCTTTCGCGACCGAATTTACATCGAGACCACGTGCAAGCGGCTTCACACCTACAGCTACACGCTGAATGTAGACATTCATACCTTCTACAGCGTCATTCCTGAAATGTTGCACAGACGCGAGGCCGTCGCTCCGGGCGATCCAAGTGTTACGTCTGCCGTGGTCACTTCGGAGCAACCGATTACCATCGAAAACATCACGAGCAGCGACCCCGCCGTGATACCTTCCGCGAACCAAGACGATTCGCCCACGAGCATCGTCCTAAATATTGCTGTATCGCCCGACGCTTCGCCCGGTGTGAAAAACGCGACCGTCTCATTTGATGTGGTCGCTGATGACAATCGAAGTACTCATACACTACGTGCGATTGTCGCCGTGAAGCAGCCGGCATAGCCCATCCCAATAGAACACCAATCGAGGTTTATTGTCATGCGAATTAGAGGCGGTCACATCATTGTCGGGGGAATTGTAGCGGTTTCCCTATTCGTCGGCTTTGCGATCATGCGTACCAGCGCTGTCGATGGACGGATAGACGTTGGGGATCCAGGTTTCTACGACAGCGTGGCCGAACGATCTACATCATCCGCTGGTCAAGAAGCTGGGCTGGTCCCAGGTGTGGACGACGATCCCGATCGAAGCCCCCCGAAGATCGAAATATCCTCGGACAAAATCGACCTTGGTGAACTCAGTAACAAGACCAAATCCGTGAAAGAGTTCATGATCACCAACACCGGTGATCGACCGCTCGAGATCAAGAAAATTGATACCACTTGCGCCTGCACGATGGGTTATATGAACAAGAGTTTCGAAGTGGGATCGGGACAACGTGGCACAATCCCACCGGGACAAACCCGCCCGATGTATATCCAGATCGATCCGTTCAAAATCAACGGTTGGGATGCGACAAAGACGTTGACAATTTGGTCGAACGATCCAGCTCAACCCAATGTCATGATAGAAGTGACCTCCCACATTGAACCGGAATTTGAACTTTCAGAAACAAAGTACGAATTCGGTCGTGTCGAACGTGGAGCACCGCATAAGGCAACGATTTTTCTTCGTCAGATTACGGATGAACCATTCAACGTCAACGGCGCACGCGCGACCGGCAACGCGGTGATGCCTGCGTTACCTGGCCTTACTGCGGCGAGCGGGGGGGAGATGATTCCCACATTCGATTTACGAGTAATCAAACGGGCGCAAGAACAGTGGGCTTCTCCGGATAAAGGCGAATGGATTATTGAAATCACATTGTCGCCCAGCCTTCCCGAAGGCGCGTTCAACGGCTACTACGAAATTGATACTACTGCGAAGCGCCTCGAGCGTTTGCATTGTTCGTTCTCCGTGGAGGTAGAATCATTTTTCCGCGTTGTCCCTCATGTCATTTCCCGACGCGGCGGTCTACCCCAAGGCGAGACGGAAGTCGGCAGCGCGACCGTCATGTCGGAGGTGCCCTTTACCGTTGAGGACATTGAGGTTGAAGGGCCGTGGTTCAGCGCGGCCGCTGTGCCGACCAGCGATTCGAACACGGTGAAGATCAACGTCACGGCGGATGCGAACGCGCCAACCGGGCCAAAGCAAGCCATTGTTAAAATGAAGGTAAAGTCCGAAGACGGTCGAAGCTACCAACACAAACTTGGGGTGGTGGTAAACATTCGCCCTACGACTCAATAGCGTTGTCGAGGAGTTCCACTGACGATGTGGCGCTCTTCCGTAAGAAATGGGGGCAACAAACTGATCAGGCGTTTCCTGGGGAGGAAATGCGTCCGCGCGATCACCAGCAGCGCACCCTACCAATCGCAAACGAATAAAAGTCGCTGAAAGGCATGATGGAAAAAGAACAACTTAAAGCTCGGCTGACCGAGTATGACCAAGATCATCTGCTTCGCTTTTGGGATGAATTGGATACCACAAAAAAATCGGTATTGGCCGCACAGATCGAGTCCATCGATTTACCACTCATGAAACGTCTGACCGAAGAGTGGATTTTTTCCGAACCGAAACCAGAGGCGTTCAAGGACATTCGGCCTGTCCAGACGATTCCACAGGTCGATCCCGCTCGGCAAGACGCCAAGGATGCGTTAGCGGCAGGCGAACAAGCGTTGCGCGATGGCCGCGTCGGACTCCTGCTCGTCGCCGGCGGCCAAGGCACTCGCCTTGGATTCGAGGGCCCGAAAGGGGCCTATCCAATCGGCCCCCTCTCCAACGATTCTCTCTTCGCAGCCCACGCAAACAAGATCCATAACCTGCAGAACCACTACGGCTGCACGCTGCCCTGGTACATCATGGTCAGCGATACAAACAAGGCCGCGTCCGAAGCGTTCTTCGCGGAACACGGGCACTTCGGGCTATCCCCCGATCAGATCTTCTTCTTCACCCAAAGCATGGTTCCCTGCGTGGACAACACGGGAAAATTCATGCTGGAAGCGAAAGACCGGATCGCCATGAATCCGAATGGCCACGGCGGTACTTACCTTGCCATGCGCGACAACGGCATGCTCGAAGACGCCCGCAACCGTGGTGTCGACACCCTGAGCTACTTCCAAGTCGATAACTGGGCCGCTCGCGTAGCCGATCCCTACTTCATCGGCTACCACCTGTTGGGCGGTGGCAAGATGTCATCCAAAATACACCGAAAGAAGCAACCCAGAGAATCAGTCGGCGTCCACGTTTTATGCGATGGCGAACACCGGACGATTGAATATTCAGAATTGGATATCTACCCGCAGTTGCTAGAAACCGACCCAGACGGACGTGTGATCTGCGACGCGGGGAATCCTGCTATCCATATTCTCGATGTGGGGTTCATCGAAGACATCTGCTATCACTTTGACAAATTCCCATGGCACCTCGCGCATAAGAGAATTCCGTATGTCGACACTTCAGGGACCGAAGTTCAACCCGACGCGCCGAATGGATACAAGTTCGAGACGTTTATTTTCGACGCCCTGCGCTTCACAAACCACGATCCCATCGCTTTGGAAATCCCCGGGCCTGGTGAATACACGCCGATTAAGCAGCGCGAAGGCGACAACAGCGTCGAAGGCGCGCGCAAGACAATGCGTGAATATTGGGCGAAATGGTTGGAGGAAGCCGGCTTCAAAGTGCCGAGAGATGAAACCGGCGCAGTTGCCATCGATATCGAAATCAACCCGGAATTCGCGCTAACCAAAGAAGAGTTCTTGAACAAAGTGGGGGACTTGGCCGTAAGCGGTGATGGCAATGTGTCCATTGGTGCTAACGGGGCTAGTTAGACAACGCTATTCGCCGAGAGCGGAATGTCCTTCCGGAACCACCAGGCTAAGCGCGGCAGGGAGAATGTCCACTTCACAAGGCAATTGCCCCGGTTGTTCACCATCGAGATCGAGGAGCACGCGTTCGTCCGATTGTGCGACAAGCCTACGCGCGGTGAATCGTTTGACGAGATGATCCAGCTCCACGTATTTTCCGGAATAGAAATGACGTAGATTCACGAGCGCAGATAAAACGCTAAGGTCGTTGATCACATAGACCTCGAATTGCCCGCCGGTCAGTTTCGCTTCCCGAGCGACATGAATGCCGCCCCCGTAGTACTGCCCATTCGCAATAATGACGTTGATGGTTTTCTGCTCCAGAATCTCCCCGTCAATCTGCATGCTGATCCTCGGCGATTCGAACGTTAGTAAAGTACGAACGAGCGCGTAGAGAAACGTTGCGAACGACCCGAATCGCTTCGTCTGGGTTTCGGTCCGCTCAGCGACCGCGCCGCCCATTCCAAAATCGGCGACATTGATGAAATAACGGACACTCGTGCCCGAGACGGGCAATGTGTAGGTGACGCGGCCCACGTCGATACTTCGTACATGACCTTTGGTCAGGACATCCAATGCCGTTTCCGGGTCGCGCAATCCCAGCGTTCGCACGAAATCCGACCCCGTCCCTTGCGGAAATACGGCCATCCGTGCGGCAGGGTTAATCGTCATATACCCATCAAAAAACCCGTTCAGGACCTCGTGGTGCGTCCCATCGCCACCGACACTGACAATGAGTTCCGTGCCATCGCGCAACGCTTGGCGCACCAGTTCTGTGGCGTGCCACGGGCGCTCGGTGCGAAGCAAGGTGTAATCGCCTAACACGCTGCGCACCCTGGGTTCTATGGCCGCCCAGCGTTTGCCCGCCTTGCCGTTGGCGGCAAACGGATTCAGTACGACCGCTGCCTTGCGTTGTCCCGCCATAGCCGAAGGTTAGACCCGGACGTCCGATGACCCGCCCAACAAATCCGAATGCCGTGCGAGGATGGGATCAATGTGGTCCGCGCAAAACTCATCGACTTGTTCCGGAGCACGCCCAACGAACTCGGACAGATCAAGCGTTTTGTCAATTTCCTCGCGCGTCATCCCAATCGTGGAATCGCCTGCGAGCCGGTCGAGTAAGTCGTTATCCATACCTTCTTCTTTGACCAAACGTGCTGCATCTTGTGAATGTTGGCGAATGACCTCGTGCAATTCCTGGCGGTCGCCACCACGCTGAACGCATGCCATCAAAATATTTTCGGTAGCCATGAAAGGCAGTTCAGCCCGCAAATGTTTCTCGATCACTTTCGGATATACCGCCGGATCTTCCATGACACTGAGGTATAGATTGAGGCAAGCGTCGGCGGCCAAAAATGCCTCGGGCAAACTCAACCGTCGTATGGCCGAGTCGTCGAGCGTTCGCTCGAACCACTGCGTTGCCGTCGTAAATGATCCGTGGAGCGACGCGGTCATCAGAAACCGCCCGAGCGCACACGCCCGTTCACAACGCATGGGATTGCGCTTATACGCCATCGCCGAACTACCGATCTGTTTCTTTCCAAATGGCTCCTCAATCTCCTTGAGATTGGCGAGTAATCGCATATCCGTGCCGAATTTGTGGACACTTTCCCCAATTCCGGCGAGCGTCTGAAGGACGAGGGTGTCGACTTTTCGCGGATACGTCTGGCCGGTGACAGGATAAGACGAATCAAATCCGAGCCGCTGAGCGACCAGTGAATCTAACGCCCGAACTTTGTCGCCATCACCGTCGAACAGTTTAAGAAAAGACGCCTGGGTACCCGTGGTCCCCTTAACGCCACGGCATCGAAGCCGTTCGATCATCCGTTCGAGATTCTCAATATCAAATATAAGATCTTGCGTCCACAAACATGCGCGCTTGCCTACCGTCACAACCTGCGCCGGTTGGTAGTGCGTGAAACCGAGCGTCGGCAAATTCCGCCATTTGATCGAGAAGTCTTTTAGCTTTGTGAGTACATTCACCGCTTGTTTAAGGACCAGCTCAAGTCCTTTGCGTAGGAGAATCAAATCGGTATTGTCGCCAACGTAACAACTCGTCGCCCCAAGATGAATGATGGGTTTCGCGTTCGGCGCGACATCGCCAAACGCATGGACATGAGCCATCACATCGTGCCGGAATTCGGACTCATACTTGCCCGCCGCTTCAAAATCGATGTCTTCGAGGTGGGCACGCATCTCATCAAGCTGTGCATCGGAGATGTCGATGCCCAATTCCTGTTCCGCCTCTGCGAGTGCGAGCCAGCACCGGCGCCACGTCGAGAATTTCCGCTGTGCACTCCAAAGTTGACTCATCTCGCGCGTGGCAAACCGCTCGACAAGTGGCGATTTGTAAACGTCTTGGTCTTGATTGTCGCTATCAGTCACGATTTCGCATCCTCTAGATCTTGTTGACTCACTACCAATCCCGTTCGCGTTCCATAGCCTTTTCGAATCTCACGCGCCAATTGCCCGATAGTTTCCGGGGATCAAGCGCCCGCAACAGCCCGAACCGTAGACCCACGAGGGTCTGTTGCCGCTGAATGCCGAGTTCGTGCTGTGGCTCAAGCTCGGTCACCCGTTGATAATAGAACAATGCTTGGTCGTAGAGCTTTAATTCATGAAACGCATCACCGAGACATAGCCAAGCATGTGGCGTGCTTGGCCGGAGATGAGCCGCTTCCGACAGAAATCCAGCCGCCAGCGCCGGGCATCCCGCGTCAAGCAATGCCCAACCCGCCATCAAATAACCTTCCCATTTTTCATCGCTCACTGCAACTGCATCTTCGAACAGGCCCAGCGCTGACTGGCGATTCGACGGGTCCATGCGCAGATAAATCTCACCACGAACACATCGCGAGTACCAGTGTTGCGGCTCTCCTTCGACGCTGACATTCGAGAGCGGCAGCGCTTCCTTGAATTTCTCCCGATGGGCAAGTACCAAAGCACGCGCGGCATACAATGCACGGACCTGGCGAAAGTTGGTGTGGGCCTCATGCGAAATCTCATCTGCATCGTCCAATTGCCCAGCGCGCACCAGCGTGTCGATCAGTTCGACCCACGCCCCATAATGTTTGTCATCATACCCCACCGCTTTCCGATAGAAATCGGCCGCCGCCTTCATGTGCCCGGCGGCGCGCATCTTACGGGCGGCGCGATAGAACGACGGCCCATCGTCCGGCATCGTAGGCGCGGACGCGAGTGGATTGGCAGGCGTTACCGATTTCGGCGGCTCCATTACCAACGGGGTACTGTCGATCTCCAGCCAATCGAATCTATCCATCCGATTCGGGCCGATCCGTTGCTTCCAGTTGATTCGATGCTGCCGGACGAGCGCGAGTAGATGCCCAATCGCGTAGCATCGCAATGTCTTCCGCCATGGTCGTCGTCAGTGGCACCGTCCGTTCAATCGCACCTAGTATATCGGCTGTAGTAATCTCACGATCTTCAAAAAAACTATCGTGCATTGCGTCAATGATTGCTTGCTCAATTTCAGCTCCACTGTACCCATTCGTCGCATTCGCCAGCGATTCGATGTCGAACTGTTCTGCCTCGCGACCACGCTGCCGTACATGAATTCCAACGATTTCTTTGCGATCCGGTTGCGCCGGTAAATCCACAAAGAAGCACTCGTCGAACCGTCCCTTACGGATGAGCTCCGGCGGTAGCGCATCAACATTGTTCGCTGTCGCGGTCACGAACACAGGCGCTTTTTTCTCCTGAATCCACGTCAAAAACGTACCCACTACACGCGCCGTCGTCCCCGCATCCGAAGCGCTCGAACCGGACACACCGGCAAACGCCTTCTCGATCTCGTCGATCCATAAAACGACTGGCGCTAAACCCTCAGCCAATTTCAGCGCTCTGCGCATATTTTGTTCAGAGCTTCCAATATACCCCTGGAATATGCGGCTCATATCCATACGAAGTAGGGGCAATCGCCAAGTCGCAGCGATCGTCTTGGCCGCAAGACTCTTGCCGCATCCCTGCACGCCAATGAGCAGAACCCCGCGCGGTTGTGGGAGTCCGTACTCGCGGGCCTGACGCGAAAAAGCGCGTGCCCGTTTGTTTAACCATTCTTTCAACAGATCCATGCCACCGAGGCCGGCAATGGAAGCATCAACATCGCAGTACTCGAGTATCCCGGACTTGCGGACCACTTGCCGCTTTTCCTCCGCGATCGTCGCCACGTCGCTACCGCTGAGCTTCCGATCGCGGATGATGGCCTGTGCAAATGCGTTTTCCGCTTCGAGAAGCGTCAGCCCCTGAGCCGCCCGTGCTAGGGCATCCTGCTCCTGCGGAGAAATCGCGGTGCCATACTTGCGGGTCGAGCCTGCGCTATCCAATGTGCGTTTCAACAGGCCGCCCAGTTCTGCATACGTCGGTAGAGGAAGGTCGATCACACTGATCGCTTTATCCAGTTCCTCCGGAACATTCAAGACGGGGGAGAGAAAGATAATCGTTTTTTTGGATCGACGAAGAGCAATGCCCAGGTCACGAACCTGGCGTACGATCTCAGGCGCGTCGAAATAGGTATGAAAGTCTTTCAATACGTAAAGCGCCGAAGCTTCGCTTTGGAGTATCTCGTTTAGCGCGGCCAGCGGTTGCCGCGTCTTATCCGCGTGGCCCGGGCCAGAAGAGCCGCTCGTCGCATTGCGAAGGCCGTCCGTCACGCTCCAGATGTGCAGTTCTTTTTTGGTCTTTTGCGCCACGAGCCGGAGCAGGGATAACGCACGCTCTTCCTCCCACGTCACGACGTAGAGCAGGGGGTATCGCGCCCGAACATACTGCTCGATCTGTGTGACGAACTCAGTGCTCATACGCTCGGCGGCACATCGCAGGCGTACAAATCGAACCCAGAATCTGAAGCCATGGCCGAAACGGCGGTGACCGCATTGGGTCTTTCAGCGAACACGCCTTCACCTAGCACGAACTGCGCGGCACGTTCAGGCGAATTCACATCCGACGGCACGGTGTCGACCGGCATTGGATCGTTTTCCTCATACGTCGCAACGTACGCGAACTGGCCTGGTTCTAGCGCGTAGCGCCGAACGTTGATCCCATCATCGCGAACGACCGCCAACCACGTCTCACCGCTCGCACGATCAATGACTCCGCTTACCCGCGGCGTATTGTAATCGTCTTTCTCGTAGTCCATCGCGAGATGAGTGAGCGCCAACGCCTCACGAATCGGCATCCCGAGGTCAATCTTCTCCGCGATGGGATCCGTCTGGCTCCCGTTGGTAGCGACCGCGATCGTATTATTCCGAACCACGCGCACGCAGTTATATGCGATGTACGGATTCTTGTGGATATCGCCCTCGTGCCCCGGCTTAGGGACAATCGCCGCCCGGCCATCAATCAATACGCCCGTCCGATTCGGAAACGACCTGCTCGACACGCGATACGCCGCAAACACCCGGTCATCCGCTGATCGCCCCACACAGACTATTCGCCCAATGTACATTGAAAACTCCTGATAATTGACCTGAAACGAACAGTATAACCCAGCGAGATGCGGGGGGTTAAAGGAGCTTTCGGCAACACGACAGAGAGGTTCAGCGCGTCCGAGCTTTTTCAGATAAGAGGAACCAACAGAACGTTGTCATGGCGCGCTTTATCTGGACGACTAGTGTTTTGTCACGACTAAAAATTGGGGTGGCATCGAAAAAATGGGGACTGTCCCAAGAGCAGTGAGGCACGAACGTAACGCGTGGACTGTCCCCGTTTTTCGGCACGACCAGGGAGGGGTATGACCAAGAAGATGCTGACCATTGGTGGACGAGTAGGGTGACGCGAACCTGCATTTTTAGAAGTGACAAAGCACTAGTCACAACACACTGATTATACCGCGCTCGATAATCGCAAGCTACAACACTTCCGGATTCACGCAATTTGCCGGGGTTTGTCCGTTCAGGCGAGCCACGATATTGTCAGCGGCGATGGTGGCCATTTTCGCGCGGGTTTCGAGGGTGGCACTACCGAGGTGGGGGATGATGACGGCGTTTGGGCATTGGTCCAGACCGCGGGCGAGCTTGGGTTCTTCTTCGAATACATCGAGTGCCGCGCCTCGGATCGTTTCGTTGTGGAGGGCGTGAACGAGGGCGGCTTCATCCACGACCGGTCCGCGCGACGTGTTGATGAGATAGGCGGAGTCTTTCATTGCTGTGAATTCGTCTGCGCCAAACGAGTGTTTCGTCTCTTCAGTGAACGGACAGTGAATGCTGAGGAAGTCGGAATCCCCTAGCAACGTGGCTTTGTCCACATACGTCGCATTCAGTTCTGATTCCAGCGCGGAATCGAGTTGATTACGATTAGTGTAGAGAATCGGCATCCCGAATCCCTTCGCGCGCAAAGCGACAGCCTGGCCGATTCGCCCCATGCCGTAGATCCCGAGCGTCTTTCCATGAACATCGGTGCCCAGGAATTGGAGCGGTCCCCAGCCCTTCCATTTACCGTCGCGTAGGAAGACTTCCGATTCGGGAATTCGACGCGCGGCGGACAACAGTAACGCCCAAGTAAGGTCGGCCGTCGTGTCGGTCAGTACGCCGGGCGTGTTCGTAATCGGAATGCCGCGCGTGGTGGCCTCGGCGACATCAACGTTGTTATAGCCGACTGCCATATTCGCGACGATTTGGAGTTGCGACCCTGCGGCATTGAATACCTCCGCATCCATCGTCTCAGTAAGAATGAGAAAAATCGCCTCGACGCCGCGCACCTTGCTCAGCAAATCCTTGCGCGGAATCATATCGTCGCTGGGGTGGACTTCTACGGAGCCTTCGCCAAACGCATCCTGCAAAATTCGCACGCCGACTTCTGGTATACGGCGAGTGACAAATATTCGGGCCATTACGGGTTCCTTGTAGTAGTGAGAGGAGCTGATGCTTGTTCGTCTGTGAACCACTGGTCGACATTCTTGCATGGGTGGGGGAATAAAGGCTTGCTCGTCACTTGTCCTAAGTCCGTCATTCCCGCGAAGGCGGGAATCCAGATACATACAGGTTGCGCGTGTGCCCCTACTGGTTCCCCGCCTTCGCGGGGATGACGATGGAGAGAATGTGTGAGATCGCGAGAAGCGAACAGAAGCCGAACTCTCCGCGGCAGTAATGACTTCAATTGAATAATCACCATCACACTAGCGCCCAAGCTTCGAATAACTTCCGTTTAGAGTCCGAGATGATCGTGTCCGCGTCATCACCGGACATTGGCTTGATTTCGAAACTGACGATCTTCGGATCATCCTTGTTGAGATAGCCAAACTTGACCAACGCTCGCAGATACTCCGCGAGTTCCGGGACATCATTGCGAGTGCCTGGCGCACCGAAATACGGGTGATTGTCGCCATAGGCCGGATGGTCCGGATCATCCATAGCGCAATTGCCGATGTGCGCGTGGATGAGATGATTGCCCGCGGTTTCGATGGCGTAATCAGACGCCTCGTCCAAGAGCGGTAGATGGCTGAGATCGAGCATGAGACCGAAACCGGGATGCAATGTTCGGACGGCCTTTGATACGGCAACCGCGTCCGGTGTCGAGCCGATTAAACAATTCTTGCCGAATGCCACTTGGTCGAACGTCTCGATCGCGAGACCTAATCCCCGTTCTTCGGCAGCAGCGCACAGCGTGTTGAGCGATTCGATGAGCCGATCACATGCAGCTTCTTTATCGTCACTGACAGGACCACTCAGTACCGCAGTCGATTTCGCTTCCAGCTCGACCGCTTGATCAAATCCCGCGATGACCGCGTCGACCGCCTTTTGGCGCTCAACGGCGTCCGGATGATTCAAGTCAAGTTTTCCACTCAGGAGAATCGGTTGTGCGCCGAAACAGAGCGTCGTATTCGTGTCTTTGGCCAAGTCACGCACGTCGCGTCGGACTGCCGCATCGTTTATGGAGGTGACTTCAATGACGGAAAGCACTTCATCATCTGCCAATCGACGTACCGTATCGAGAATTGGGCCATCACCGCCCATACATTGGGGATACAGCATGAAGTGGACAAAGCCCACGTGTATATAATCCGATAATGAATCGTTCATTCAAACGTTTCCTGTTGCGGGAGGGAGCGCTTCCGGGTGTCCTGCAGCCATGCAGAGGGCTATCTTAACCGAAACCCACCACATGGATTCAACATGCGGTATACTCGATGGTTCGAGTTCAATCACGATTTCCAATGGAGGCTTTTCGCATGTCCATGCGTACACGACATTTTATTTCCGTTCTTCTTGTACTGTTTTCGATTCCCGCATTTGCTGCTGGCGATCTGGGTCTTCCAGTCGCGGAACCCGAGTCCGTCGGCATGTCGTCGAAAAAACTTGACATGCTTCCCAAGTCGCTCGGTTCGTACGTCGATAAAGGTCAAATCGCTGGTGTCGTGAGTGTCGTCGCACGCGATGGAAAAATTGTCCATTTCGAAGCAATCGGTAAACGGGATGTCGAGCGGGATTTACCCATGCAAAAAGACACCATCTTTCGCATGTACTCGATGACGAAGCCGGTCACTGGAACGGCGGTCATGATCCTCGTTGACGAGGGCAAGTTGAAAGTCACGGACGAAGTTTCAAAATACCTTCCAGAGTTTTCGGACATGACCGTAATGGAAGTTGCGGAAGACGGGACAACGAAGATCGTTCCCGCGAAAACGCCGATCACCATCGAGCATCTGCTCATGCACACCAGCGGCCTGATCTACGGCATCTTCGATGGTGGCCCGCTCGGCGAAATGTACAATGCAAATAAAATCGACACCGATGGCGCGAGCGGTCAATCACTCGAAGAGTTCTCTAAAGCCGTTGCGAAGATGCCGTTGAAGGCCGAACCGGGTACGGCGTGGCACTACAGTGTCGCGATGGACGTGCTGGGCCGCGTGGTGGAAGTCATTGCAGGTCAACGGTTTGGCGACTTTATGGAAGAGCGGATCTTTGAGCCGCTGAAGATGACTGACGCGGGATTCATGGTGCCAGCGGATAAGGTGGATCGCTTCGCAGCGAACTATGGTCCACTCGATGGCGGGATGACGCTGATCGATGATCCGAAAACGAGTAGATACTTAAACGAACCTAGCCTGGATTCAGGTGGGGGTGGCATGGTCAGTACAGCGTCAGACTATTTACGGTTTGCGCAGATGCTCGTCAACGGCGGCGAGCTGGACGGTGTCCGAATCCTTAGCGAAGAAGCCGTTCGCGAAATGACATCTGATCATCTTGGACCGGAGTTCGGTGAATCACCTTTGAGCACACTCGGCGTATTCCCCTTCGGCGGAATAGGATTCGGATACACCGGCGCTGTAGTGAAAGAAGGCACGAAGCAGAGCATCTTCGGTTCCGAAGGCGTCTACACGTGGAGTGGCTACGCCAATACCGATTTTTGGATTGACCCTTCGGAAAAAATCGTCGGCATGGTGCTCACACAACTCGTCCCGGCAGGAACCTATCCCACCCGAATCGTCATGCAAAATGGAGCCAATGGCGCCATCGTCGAGAGCTACAAAGCTGAGAAGCCTGGACCGTAGTGACAAGTGGAAAACCTATGAAACTGGTGCCAAGTGGAACTTTGATTTAGCTTCTACGCTCGGGTAGCGCGTGGATTGGTCACTAAACGAAAGGGGAGAAAGATGAAGAAGCAGCGTAGACACTTGGAAATCGCATCGAAGGCTAAACCCGCATTCGGTACGTCGTGCATGAATTACATGGATCCGGATAGCAAGTTCCTCGGTCGGTTGGGGTATATGAAATGTGCGGCAGGTAAAAAAAGACCGATCTAGATTTCAATATGATAGAGGCACGGCAACATCGTTGTGACTCGCGAAGTGATTTTCTCTAACACGCCCGCGCTATCTAGTGATGCGCGGGCTTTCTATTCGGGATCCACCGCACCCGCTGACCGCTTCGTCGCAACGCTAGAGCGAGTCTATGCAATTCGTACTCACCGACGTCGCGAGTGCCGAACCCGCTACACGGATGACCTGATGAAGAACAACCAACCATCACCGTCATTGCGAAGAAGCCCTAGGCGACTGCGGCAATCTCTTCCTGCGATATTACGCGGGTACGAATTAAGTAACTCTGCATTTTATACATCGTACGTCGACGCCGCAGTATCCCCGCCACGTCCGGTCCAATTGGTGTGGAAAAATTCACCCTCCGGCTTGTCCACACGCTCATAGGTGTGCGCGCCGAAGTAATCGCGCTGTGCCTGCAATAAATTCGCAGGAAGGCGATCACAGCGATAACCGTCGTAATAGGCGAGCGCACTGCTCAACGCCGGTACCGGGATCCCCATCCCGACGCTCGCCTGTACCACGCGCCGCCACGCCGGCACCGCTGCCTTCACCGCATCAGCAAAAAACGGGTCCAGCAACAAATTCGTCAGGTCGGGATTCTTCTGAAATGCCTCGCGAATCTTTCCCAAAAACACAGACCGAATAATACAGCCACCGCGCCACATCAGCGCGATGCCGCCGTAGTTCAGGTTCCATCCGTTTTCGGCTGCAGCGGCACGCATGAGCTGATAGCCTTGGGCATAGCTCACAATTTTCGCAGCGTATAACGCCTGTCGCAGATCTTCGGTGAAGGCAGGATAATCGCCGTCGAATGCGTGGGTCTCTGCACCCAGCACACTCGCCGCTTCGACACGTTCATCTTTGATCGCGGACAAACAGCGCGCGAATACCGCTTCTCCGATCAATGTTAGCGGCTGGCCCTCATCAAGTGCAGAAACGACGGTCCATTTCCCCGTGCCCTTTTGGCCAGCCTTGTCTTGAATGATATCGACGGAATGATTGCCGTCTTCATCGACGTGTGCGAGGATGTCGCGCGTAATTTCGATGAGGTACGAATCAAGTTCACCTTCATTCCACGTCGCGAACACGTCGTGCATCGCCGGATTGTCCATCCCGAGCCCTGCCTTCATGACGTGATACGTCTCGCAAATCATTTGCATGTCGCCGTATTCGATACCGTTATGCACCATCTTGACGAAATGCCCTGCACCGCCCTCGCCAACCCATTCGCAGCACGGCTCACCGTCATCCGTCTTTGCGGAGATCGCCTGGAAAATCGGTTTGACGTGTTCCCAAGCCTCGGGTGTACCGCCCGGCATAATCGATGGACCTTTCAACGCCCCTTCTTCGCCACCCGATACGCCGGTGCCGATATATTGAAATCCTTTGGCTTCAATATCTTTCGCGCGCCGGATCGTATCCGGGAAATGTGAGTTGCCGCCGTCGATCACGATGTCCCCAGGTTCGAGGTGGGGGAGGAGCTGTTCAATAAAGTCGTCCACCGCCTGGCCGGCACGGACCAGTAACATCACTTTTCGAGGCCGATCCAAACTGGCGCACAGTTCTTCAATGCTGCGACAGCCGACGAAATTCTTCCCCGCCGCACGGCCTTCCATAAATGCATCGACCTTGCTCACGGTCCGATTGAACACAGCAACCGTAAAACCGTGGCTCTCCATATTAAGGACGAGATTCTCGCCCATCACGGCCAATCCAATGAGACCGATGTCCGCTCTACTCATGACGGTATTGCTCCTTCGTGTTCAGTTAGTAGAAAATCTTGAGGATTGAGGGTGTTACGACTTTGTGAAGAAAAAAGTTTAGAGTTCCGACTTTAGGCGGTGGTTTGTGCGAGTACTAGCCGCCTAAAGGCGGAACTCTAAACCTGATCTAACCCTTCGCCAGGCGTGTGACTACGATCCGAACGTCATCTATTGGTCCGAGTCGTTTCCGCTTGTCTTGTCCGCGTAGGGCAGATATTCCTCTTCCAATTTCAACTGTGCCGCTTCCTTTTCCGCGGCAAGTTCAGCGAGCACCGACTTCGCGCGCCGTTCATCCCGCAACGCCAAACGCTTACCCTTCGCTTCCAATAGTGAGTTTCGATACGAAATGCGACGAAAAGTTCGACGAATGAATGCCAGTACAATCATGACCACCACGACGCCGCCCAAAACCATCAACGCATACATGCCGTATAAGTCGATGATGTTCGGAGGACGAAACGTTATGTCAACCGCGTTACTCATCCCATTAGTTGGCATTCCTACAGTGGCCAGCACCGCGTCTCGGTCGCTCGGTTCAGCAGACGGGTCACCAACGGAGACGTATACTTTTTCATTTTTCGTGATATGGGGCAGCACGGGCGTCATGACCTCGATCGTGTAGGCGTCGATTTTCGTGATGCCAGAGGCATCGACAATCTGAATCTCATCCATTTTTGGTCGAAATCCGAATCGAACGACTTGCACGCTATCGAGCCCGGTACCGGTGATCGTCAGCGTTTTCGATTCGTCTGCCCTGACCGTATCAGGGGTAATTTGTTGGATAGAGAAATTGGACGAGCCCTGAAACTTCCGTTTGATGCTGTCGCACCCAGTGAGTACCAGAATCAGGAGGCATGGAATGGCTATGTGTCGCAGTAAATTCAGCATAATTTGTGGCCCAAAACCCGATAATACCATATGTCGAAGGGCGGATTAGTTCCCCGTTCGCAATGTCTGCGGAAGGTACTTCGGTAGTTTCACCTCGGCAAACGTGGGGGAGAAGCGCGTGAACCGTTGACGGCCATTCACAACCGGGACGCTCGCCCAATCCTCACCGATGAGCGGACGGACATAGTCCAGAAATTCATCGGTCACGTCCGTCTGATCCCCCGTGATCCATTTCTTTGGAAATGTCCGCTCAGAATTTGCCACCTCGCCGAGTGGTACTTTGTCATAACGAACGGCATAAATCGGGCCGGGCTCGCGGAGAATCGTGGACATGTAACCAGACTCGCCGTTCTTCGCGAGAATAATCGCCTGCTGTCCGAGCCGGTACGCCTCGTCGAGATCGACGATAGAGGCATAAGCACACGTATCTCGTTGGTCGGTACCCGGGACTTGACCACGCGCAGCGCCGGGTACGGGAAGTCCACGGTCGTTCAACATCGACACCACTTGTTGAGCGACGGTTGTCTTCGACGCCCCGTATTGCGCATGACCAAAATTGTCGCGCGAAATGCCGAGGTCGCCCAGTTCGAATCCTTCGCTCACGACGATGATGCAACGGCCATCGTTACGCAATTGATCGGCGACGTTGTCACACATTTGCTCCGGCGTGACGTTCGACTCCGCGAGGTAGATCTGCAGCGGTGTTTCCCGCTTCGGATCGGCCAGACGCGCCGCAGCCGGAATATAGCCAATCTTGCGCCCCATCGCTTGAAGCACCAGCACGGGATCAGCCGGAGAAGAACCCGCGTTTTCCTCGTTAGCGTTTTGAACAATGCCCATCCAATACCGCGCGACGCTACCGTAGCCCGGTGTATGGTCAATCAGCTTGAATTCAGAATCACCGACATCATTGTCGATCGTTTTCGGCACGCCAACCGCCACGAGATCAAGACCGCTTTCGCGAGCCAATTCGCTGACCTTGTGCGCGGTGTCCATCGAATCATTCCCGCCGATATAGAGGAAATATCCGACATCGTGTGCCTTGAGGACTTCGATAACCCGCGCGAAATCCTCGTCCTGCCCCGGTTTGAGCTTATAACGGCACGTGCCAATAGACCCTGCAGCTGGCGTATACCGCAGCAGCGCGACCTCCTCTTCATCCTGCGCAGAGAGGTCGAGCAACTCTTCCTTCAGCACGCCTTCAATCCCGTGCCAACCCGCATACACTTTCCCAAACACATCGGGATAAGCACGGCACGTCTCAATGACGCCACGTAAAGAACTGTTAATGACCGGCGTAGGTCCGCCGGATTGGGCGACAATTAGATTCTTGGGCATGTAGAGCTATTCCGCTGGGTAAATTCGAATTCTGGCTTCTTCGACAATCACGAGATGGCCGTTCAATTGCAATTTCGCTATTTCGGGGAATGCTCTCGTCACCGCCGAAAAGATTCTTGGTTTATCCTGATAGTTCAGTTTCAGGACAATGAATCCATTCTGTTCCGGCGGTGGGTAAGTCTTGATATCCGCAAATCCTGCATCCAGTGTTATCAATACTTCATCATTTTCTCGACACATTTTTGCGAGATTATCGTCTGAAGTGCCCTGCGCGTCTTGATCGATGACCGTGCGAGCATTGAATCCAAACTCTCCGATGAGTTGGACTAGGTCGGACGGTAGATTCTCGTCTATCTTGAATTGCACAACGATCGCTTAAGAATAGACGATTACGCGATCACTTGCGAGGTCGGCCGCGTACGCGATGGCGGCGTGAATGGACGCTTCCTTCAGTGGTGGGTAGCTGCTGAGGATTTCCTCGTGAGGCAACCCGGCGGCCAGGTTGTCCAGTATCGTCGACACGAGAACGCGTGAACCTTTTATGCACGGTTTCCCATGGCAAATTTCCGGATCCACTGTTATGTGTTCGCGCCAATCAATGGACATAAATCGCCTCCGATTACCTACAGTGGTAAGTATATCATTCACACAAGATTCGAGCGTATTCAGAGTAGGCGAGCGGCCTCTACTCTACGTGCTCTTCCAAGTCTCTGGAACCCGTAGCCAAAAGCCCGGAACGAGACATGGAGAGTATTCGAGTCGCGACTTCATGCCTATTCGAACATAGCGCAACGCATGGTTGTTGGAGATTTCCACAAGCTTGGGCGGGTCGAGCCCTGTCCCTGAGGGATCTACATCATCCTCCGTAATCTCGAACGGATCGGATTCGCACATCTCGCTGTAGTAGCCTGAGCCAACTTCATGCGCAGGTCCACCGGAACCGTGGGGGCATCCATACTTGCCACGATTTTCGTCAGTGCAATCGCACCATAGGGTGATTACGTTTACCGCAATACCCAATTCCGTAACATCGGAAAGGAAAGACTCAGCCCGAGCTACCGGCGTAACGATATCGATAAAGCCGTTACCAACCGGCCGGACTCTATGCCTCACTATTATCTGACCGAGTTCGACCCGAAAACGATCCGCGTCTTCTTCGAGGCTTCGCAAGTAAGCACGAATGCAAGAATCCATTAAGCACCTTGCTTGTCCACGACCGGCCCCGGCGCGGGATTGCCCGAACGCAATTGATACAGCACTTCACCCGCGTGGTCCACGACGAGGATGCCTTCGTCTTCTCGGCTATGCCACTCGTCTGGGTCGATCGAGTTGTGATCGCGATAGCCGAGGTTGATGGCACGGGATTCGGCTTCGGGTATCGAAGTGGCCAGCGTCACGTCAATACGGCAATGTTCGACGCCGTCTTCGTAAGTGCCAATGCCACGGACATGCGTGGAGTGCGCGATGATTCCCCCGGGTACATCGGTGAATTGGTCCATCTGCGCGAGAAAATAGTCGCGCGTGTGGTAGCCGATGCGGCGCAATAATTCGCCGTGGGTGACGCTGATCTCGGTAACGTGCGGGGCGTAGATGATGAGTTCGCCGCCGTCGGCTACTGCGTTTTCCAGTTTGTACATGCACTTGCCCGCGACCCACAGGTCGTCGTAACGAGTTGGGCACAGGGCGAGAATGGTTTTGAACGGTTTGTCCAAATAGCGGATATGCGTTTCTGCCGCCATATCGGCGGCGGCGGACCACGCGTCTTCGGGCGAACCGTAGAAGATGCCGTTACAATCCCCTTCGTTGACGTTGAGACAGAAGGCACACTTCTCGACGTTGACCATATCAGCCGCCGCATTGATGACGGCGCGGACGGCGGTTGTCTTTGCACCATTAATCACGGGATTGGTGATGAGTGCGCCCAACCAATGGAATTGGTGGAGGATTTCGGGGCCGGAGACCCCGGGAAAAAGGTACTTATTGCCACCGCTAAAACCCACGACTTCGTGGGGAAAGACGGGGCCGACGATGCACACAAGGTCATAATCGAACACACGCTTGTTGATCGCGACGTTTGCCGGATCGTTCAACAAGCCGTCTGACAGTTCGGACATTTTCGAACCTGAAATAGTACCTATTTCACGGAGCGCGTCCTTGTTCTGCCATTCATGATTGAATACTTGGCCGCGAAACCACGACTGCCGGGCTTCATCGCTTAGGCCCAACCACGCATCAATCGCGTCATTGCTCATGGCGGGGTGCGTCCCTAGGGCGATGAGAAAGTCGCACGTCGAGGCGTTCTCCGTCGCGTGGCAAAGCGCGCGAACCATCGCGTGCATCGGCATGCTCCGTGTCGAATCGGGAACGATGAACAACACACGCTGTCCTTCAACGTCCTCATTCGCAAGCGCCATGCAAACCGCGTGATCCAGTTGCGCATCCGTAATTGGCGAGGCGGTCTGTACAAGTTCTTTCAGCATTGCTAGCCGATCTCTTCCACGTTGAATCCGAGACCCTGAAGTATGTGTTGCAGCTCGGACTGATTCGATCCAACTTGCACGGTTGCCGCGTGGAATTCGCGGCGGCGCGGATAATCACGTCGAAGCCCGTCGAAATAAGCGCCGTGATCGGCGGCCGACGTCGTCAGAATTTTGCGCAACGTCTCATCATCGGTCCGTATGTCGTACACCGCGCGTACCGCCGTGCGAACGGCCTCCACCGTGTCGTCGATTTTCGAGACGTCGATAGGGTCGCACCCGCTAGAACCCAAATGAACCGTCGCATCCCACGTCGGATCGAATTCAAAATGCTCACACGCCGCCTCGTATATCTGGCGCGTGCCATTGACCTTCCCGTCATACGAATAGCCTGCAATATGCGGCGTGCCAATCGCACAATTCGCGAGCAGCTCCGTGCTAATCGTCGGTTCATTCTCCCAAACATCCAACACAGCAGCGCCGCACGTACCAGTCTCCAGTGCATTTTGCAGCGCCGCCCCGTCAACGACATTGCCCCGAGACGTATTCATCAAAATGAATCCGGTCTTACAATTCTCCAAGAACGATGAGTTGACCAAGTGCGCGGTCGCATCACTACCTTCCCTTATAAGCGGGACGTGAAGCGTAATCATGTCACACTGTTGAATCGCCTCAAGGTCTTCATAGTTTACCGATCCGCCTAGCCGCGCCAAAGGGAGATCATTGATCACGCACTTCACGCCTAACCGCCGCGCTTTCGCCTCGACGCGTTTACCCACATTACCGTGGCCGACGATACCTAAACGCTTGGTCGAGAGGTCGATTTCGCGCCATTCAGCAAGTTGCAGCAGCGCACCGACTACGTAGTTCGCCACGCTGTTCGCATTGCATCCCGGCGCACTGTCGAAACCAATTCCGTGCGCTTCAAGATACGTTTTATCAACATGGTCTTCACCGATGGTCGGACTGCCCACGAATCGCACCGAAGATCCCTCAAGCAACTCGGCGTTTACCTGCGTAACCGTACGGACCAGCAAGAGCTCAGCGTCCTTCACTGCTGCCGCGTCAATCGACCGGCCATGCATCACGGTTACATCGCCCAACGCACCGAACGCTTCTTCGACCAGTACGATATTTTCGTCCGCAACAATGCGCATCGGTTATTTATCGTTTCCAAGGCGGCGTGTCAGGGAGCTGATCTTCAAACGCCTTGATGAGGTTCCGTTCGTACGAACCCGCGTACGCCCCTTTGAAGAAACGGTCCAACGCTTCTCCGTGTAGACGAGCCCAAGAATCGGCTTCAGCGCCGGGAAGAATCGGGTAAAAGAGCGCGCCATTCGCCTCAGCGGCTTTGCGGTCACCCGGTGCATCGCCAATCATCAATACCTTCGATTGTTCGTAGCGCCCGTTAGTTGCCAGGGCGATGTGCTCAGTCTTGGTACCGGCTTCCTGTCCCGCGATAGCAAAGACATGTTTGTCCAGTCCATGTTCGCGCCACTCACGTTCCAGCGCCTCGGTCGGCGTTTGTGAACACACAAGCAAGTCAGCCTTTTTACCAGCCAGTTCAAATGTTTCGGGCGCAAGTGGAAACGGCGGAAGGCCGCCCTTGACGACCTCGCCGACCGTCTCATTGACGGCGAGACTCCATGCTAGGAGACGGTGCATCTCCGGCTCATCATGCTCCGAGCAATACGCTTCCAACACAGGGTTACCGAGACGAGTTTCCTCCACAATCCACTTGCGCAAATTGGGAACGTCCGGTGCGACATAGCCACCCGCGATCGCCTCGTCCCAATCCGCCAGAAGATCAAACACTTTTACCAACGCCGGAAACCGGTTTATGCCCCGCGACGTTGAATACAGATTGACGAACGTCACGGCTTCGAGCACAAAATCTGAGCACGCCTTCAACTCAAAAAATTTTACAATATTGGGATAGAAACACTGGCGCTGTTTCACCTCCATCGTGTCAAAAACACACCCATCTGAATCGATGCAGATCAAGAATTCATGTTCTGGTGTGTGGGTCTTCAAAATATCGACAGTACTGGTCATCACTGGTCTTTCTATCTAGGGTTATTCGTGGCGCGCTGGTCAAACACCTGAGAAGGCAGAGAACCCACCGTCAACAGGAATGATCGACCCGTTCACGAACCGTGACGCATCCGACGCCAGCCATACGGCAGTACTCGCCAAGTCCGATGGTTGGCCAAATCGCGCGGCGGGTGTGTGGTCCACGATGGATTGACCGCGCGGTGTTAGGTCACCAGTCTTCTCTTCGGTCAGTAAATATCGGTTTTGTTCCGAGAGAAAAAAGCCGGGCGCGATCGCGTTTACGCGAATATTCGCATGGCCTTCCTGCGCGAAATGCACCGCCAACCATTGGGTGAAATTATTCACTGCGGCCTTCGATGCGCTATAGCCACCCACCCGTGTGAGCGGGCGATCAGCGGCCATCGATGAAATATTGATGATCGAAGCATCGTCCGTCATGGCGGATCCGAACACACGGCACATCCGCACCGTGCCATACACGAAATTCAGATCCATCACATGACGAAAAGCGTCATCGTCCAGATCAAGAAAGGACGCGGACTCCGAAGTCGTTGCTTTGGGTGTATTGCCGCCAACACAATTCACGAGGATGTGCAGCCCACCCATGTCGGATAAGACCGCATCACGAACCGCCTCGACGTTGGCGAGGTCCGTGGCATTCATGCCATAGCTTCGCACTTCACCGGGCTTGCCCAATTTCGACGCAGCGTTACTCGCGCGATCATCTGTCGTGCCCGTTATCGCGCAGGTCGCTCCGGCTCGCATAAGGCCTTCAGTGATTGCTCCGCCCAGTGCACCGGTCCCTCCGGCAATGAGGGCAATCTTGCCGTCCAAGCGTAGCGAAGATATGTCTGAGGTCGGTGGCAAAATAGGTAGGCTCCGTAAACGGGGTAGTCCGGCGGTTCGTGGTCATTCAATGTAATATTGGGAGGCCGAAAATAGCATTGCCCCCAATTTCATTCAACTTTTCCGCGATTTACTCAGCACTATTCGTAGCTAGCGCGTTTTGCGCCACACACGCCAAACATATTTTGTTGCCGTTCTTTCGATTCCACGGTAAATTGAGTGTGGGGTTTTCGCGAAAGAAAAGACTACGACGGGATCATCGGTTTGAGGAAATACACTTTTCTAATCGCAGCACTGGCCTTTTCTGCGGCTGCGATGGCACAAGACGAAGAATGCGCGTCGTGCCGAGACGAGGCACCTTACGAAGACGCCGAAGCCTTTCTAAACGGTTTGGGATACGCGACGAGCAACTACGACGTGTTGTTCGGCTGGCAGGAACGCTCAGACTCCGGTCTGATTGTTGGATTCCGTATTCGCGACACAGCGACCGGTGAAGCGAGCGACGTGTACGCGACCGAAGAAGGGGAGATCCTCTCGGCATCCGCCCTGAAAGCGTTGGGCATTCGTGGTAAAGATTGGAGTCAGCGCCCGATTCAATCATTCGCACATCGTGCAACGCTTGTTCCACAAACTGCAACGCCCCAGCGCAAAGCGGGGGCACCCGGTACTGTGCGTAGTATCGGCGCCATCGATATTGCTGCGGTGACGGCCGAAGATCTGCAACATGATCAGGGCGCGGGCAAGGGAATGATGCGCCTCGGCGTATTTCAGGATGTCACAACGCCGATTACAGTATCCGGCGCACAAGTAAGCGACGGCGCTTGGACACCAGTGAGCGGCGGTTTCGCGTGGTCCACGATCATTCACGCCGATCAAGCGTATGGCCAGCGCATTCACTTCTCCGAACTATCGATTCCCGATGGCGGGCAAGTCGTTGTCTACAACACATCGGATCCTTCTGAAATCTACGGGCCCTACACAGAACTCGACGCCCTTAGCGGCGAACTCTGGTCAGCGACATGTTGGTCCGAATTAGTGACGGTCGAATGTTTTGCGCCGGATTCGGCAACACGAGATGCGACAGTGGTGACCATCGACCGTATCGTTCACATGTACCGACCGCTCGACCATGCGCAATGGGCACCGAAAATGGCGGGCGCATGCAATAACGACGTACCGTGTTTTCCCAGTTGGGTGCCAACGGCAGACGGTGTTGGCGGGTTAGGCTTCATCGGTGCGGACGGTTCATTGTTTTGTACTGCGTCGTTGATTGCCGATTCAGATGCGGGTACGGAGATTCCGTACGTTCTAGCAGCGAACCACTGTGTCCCCAGTCAAGCCACCGCGTCGAGTATCGAAATGTACTGGTTCTACCAAACGAGTGTTTGTGAAGAGCCGCCGAACCCGCCGAATCCAGCAACTGTTCCGCGAACAGTTGGGGGAGCCATCCTGCACGCGACAAGCATAAAGTCCACTGGGACAGATTTCGCATTGCTCGAGCTCAATAATCCCCCAGCTGCGGGCGCGATGTTCTTGGGCTGGACATCTGCTGCGACGTCAATCGGTACGCCGATCACGACGGTTCACCATCCATCAGGCGACTTCAAACGGATTTCGTTCGGTGACATCACCGATGACGTGGCGGAGCCCCTACGCGCTGGCGCTCCGGTGACACGGTATCATCAGACGACCTGGTCAGATGGCACGACGGAACCTGGATCTTCAGGCAGCCCGCTGTTCAACACTGCAACGGGCCATATTGTTGGCCAGCTCTGGGGCGGACTCGCTGCATGCTCCAACACGAGCCCGGACTACTACGGTCGATTCGACGTGTCGTATCCCATGATGTCGGCTTTCATTGGACCTGCAGTGCCCGAAATCGACCTGACCTCGACCGCGCTAAATGTGATCGAAAATGTAGGCACCGCCGTACTAAACGTAACACTCAGCGCTGCGCCCGGAGCGGGGAACAGCATCTCGGTGGATTACAGCACCACTGCGGTCACGGCAGTCGTAGGCCTGGATTTCTCGAGTACTTCAGGAACGCTGACCATTAGCGATGCAGCGACAAGCGGCGTGATTAACGTACCCATAGTCGACAACTCAGTTCCAGAGATTGACGAATCGTTCACCATCCAATTGGAGAATCCATCGGGCGGTGTGCTTGCTCCCCTCGAACTCATCGCGACTGTCGTCATCCAGGACGACGACGTGGACACGGACGGTGATGGCTTTTCAGATACGGATGAACTAGCCGGCACATTTGGATTTGTCACCGATCCCAATTTGTACGATTCGGATGGCGACGGTGTTAGTGATTACATTGAGACGTTTCAGGGAACCGACCCAACGAACGCCGGCAGCACACCAGCGTTGTCGACATTTAGAATTCCATTCTTTAGCCCATTGGATTGATCGAATCGGAATCGAAGCGATTACTGTGATATCATCGTGGTCCATGGCCTGATCGCCGGGCCAATCCTCCAGCAGGTGTAGCAAGGGATCCAGCTTCAAATGGCAGTACCGGCGCGGGCGGATTCGACCCGTAAACCTGAATACCGTGTGCGTTTCAATCGAAGCGGCGAGACCCTCGGGGCCAGCCTGCATTCGGACCTGGGCAAACACCTCGGCATTGCGCTCGGCGAAAATGAGCGCATACGGCTCGACGAATACCTTGATCGACTGAAGACCCTGGATCCCGCACTACCAAAACGGATTCACGGCCGCATGACTCGCCTGCTGAGCGAGCAGAAAGAGTTTACCTACAGTGGCGATTTCGTCGTAGACGACAAGAATCATCACCTGCATATTAGCGGTCGCATTCTCGGCGCCCATTCGGGCGATGAAATTTACTCCCTGCTCTTCCTCGACGACACCGAACACACCGAGTTACGAAGACTCTATGAATACATGTTTCGCCTTGCAAATCATGAGCTGAAAGGACCGCTCGCGTGCGTCATTGGTGCGGTGGACTACGCCGAAGAGCACGTCTCCGTCGGCAATTTGGACGGGGTTCAAACCTGCCTGGAGATGATCGGACGTAATGCGTCGCTCCTGGAAGAAATGATAACGCGCTACCTCAACCTCTCCCGAATCGAAAGCGGGTCCATCGCGCTTACGCCAGATCGATTGTTGTTCTCCGAAGAAGTATTGAATCCAGTCGTCGCCGACATGCAACCGTCCCTCCATCGTAAACGGATGCACGTTAGACTTGATCGCGGCCCGGACGACGACGAACCGGATCTTTGGGCCGATTCGGAGAAGATCGAAATCGTCGTACGCAATCTACTGTCCAACGCGGTCAAATATGGCGATCCGGATTCCGAGATTCGAGTCTCTATTGTCGCAGAGAAGAAGGGTGCACGGATCACTGTCGCCAACAAGGGCCCCGCAATTCCCGAAGCAGATCAGGCGAGATTATTTGAGAAATTCGTCAGGCTTGAGACCGGAGCGGGTACGAAAGGTGCCGGGCTGGGCCTATACAACTCCCGTAGCATCGTTGCCTTCTGGGGCGGCGTTCTACAGGTGACGTCAGACCAACAAGAGACATCGTTCTCGTTTACCGTCCCAATCGCAGACGACCAATAACGGTCCGCTAGGAGACGCGCGCCAGCGCAAATTCCGTGAGGCCGACCATCACGTCTTTGTAACGGCTGGGGGCGAGGTCTTGTATCGCGCGACGTGCATCATCCGCGTACCCCTGCGCAACGGCCTGTGTCCGAGACTGAACACCGGTAGATTCAATAACGCGCCCGACCCATTCCTTGTCTTCCTCGGTCAGCTCACCGCCAGACAAAGCGTCCAGACGCTTCACGCCTTCTTCATCAAGCGCCGCGCGTAGTTGCAATAGGGGCAACGTCGTTTTGCCTTCAACGATATCGCCACACGCCGGTTTACCCAACGTCTCAGGGTCTTGCGTGAGGTCGAGCAAATCGTCCGCGATTTGAAACGCGATACCGAATCCGTGGCCGTAGTCATGCAGCGCCCTTGATGGCTCACCGATCGTGAGACAACCCGGGGTACTACACGTCACAGCGAATAAGCTCGCAGTCTTCTGTCGGGAAAGGCTGATGCAGGCTTCTTCCGTCGGCTCGTTAAGACGATTTCCGAAATGGGTCAATTCGCCTTCGGCCATTTCGCGGACCGAGTCAATGGCGTTTGTAATCACGCGCGTGTTGTCGTAATGGCCCAAAATACCAATCGAACGCGCAACGAGATAGTCGCCGCCGAGGACCGCCGTGTGGTTGTCCCACTGCGCGTTCAGCGAGCGTTGCCCACGCCGCGTATCGGAATCATCAATGACATCATCGTGCGCAAGAGCAGCGATATGGAGCAATTCCATGGCAGTCGCCATCGGGACGAATTCCGCCAAGTCTTTCGCCCCCAACGCGCCAGCCGACAAGAGACACAGCGCCGGACGCAGCATTTTTCCACCCATTTTAGGTGGATTCGCGCCGGGACCATAGACCAGCTTCAGCGCTTCTTCCCATAAATCGGCCACGGTCTGACGGACCTGATCGAGATTTTCCTCGACAGGTTTATAGAATTCTTCTAGTGTCATCGTCGTTTGCACACGCGGATCTTAGCATAGCGTCGTGATATCGCGCACGATTTCACGACTTCCTAGGCTAGGGACGATAACTCCGCTCCAAATTCGCCGCGATGTCGGCCTCGGTAAAGAACACCGGTTTCCACTCGCCCTTCGCGAACATTTCGCATTGGTCTGTGTAGTGAGGCGATTTCGGGTCGTCGCTCTGCGAATATGCAAGGATGCTGTGCGCGCGCGGTGGGTCAGAAAACTCCACAGCGAAAACGTAGCTATCACCACCCAGCGCGACCTGTCTGCCGTCATCGGCTTCCACATAACCGACCACACGGAACGACCCGAATTCAGTCGTGAGACCGCCGATCGGAATGTCCAAGTCGCCCTTTCGGAGTCGGAACGCCATACCCCAAGGGACATTAATAGTCCCTGCGACCTTTTCCATCGCTTGCACGGCTTCGGCCATCGAACGTCGTGCGGCCCGTTCATCGCCGATACCGTAAGGCGTCGTCATCGGTTTGTCTTCCGACCACGGGACATCGAATACCGGCTTCGCGGCTGCCTTGTACCGATTCCAGAATTGAACAAACAATACCGATCCCACGCTCTCCGGGCTGACTGAGTCATCCCAAGAAGCGAGCAGTTTGGCGGCAGGATCCAACGCAACTCCGCTCGATTCACGTCCGCGAAGGACCGCGATCAGGTCTTCCTTCACTCGATCCGCAAGCAAGAGATGATGATCAAACTTCTTCTTGAGGAGGTAATCGAGATCAATGGCCTCATCCGTTTCGAGCATAGTGAGGCTGTGCTGAGATCGGAGTGTGTTCGCGAGCGGAGCCAGGTCTGCGGGATAGTCGTGACGATCCAAGACGGCCCGCATGTTCGTATACCAGGGCGAAGAGTTGCAGTTCTGCACATAGCCGCCCGGAGGATTCAGGAGCGAAGGCAATCGGCCTTGGCGCAACACGTTGTACCACTCGGTCTCAGACGTATTGCCAGGAACAACGCCGGACCAATCGTATCCTTGCGGACGTTGCGGAAACCGTCCGTTGAAAAGATAGAAGGAATTTCCGGCAACATCGGCATAGCAAATGTTGAACATGGCAAGGCCTTGCACATCAACCGCACTGCGAAACTCTTCTAGATTGCGCGCCTTGCCCATCATGCTGACCTGCACGGCCGACCGAAACTCATCGATATTTGCACTCTTGAACGCATAAGCTTTGTCGCCAATTCGCTTCACGACAGGACCGTGGTGCGACCACCAGACTTCGTGTCCGATAGTGTCGATGCCCGCGTCCGTCTTCACCTCAACATTGACAATCTCTTTCGTCATATCGCGATAGACACCGTCATACCAATACTTGGACGGATCTCGGGGGTGAAGCGATAGTTCATAAATGTCGTCGGAATCGTGCGGATTGACGGTGTGGGACCAGCCCAAATAGTTGTTGAAGCCAATACTCGGGCCAGGGAAACCGATAAGCGTAGCCCCGTACACATTCATGGTGCCCGGTATCGTGATATGGACCTCATGCCAAATGTGCGATCCCGACCAACGAAGATGAGGGTTCCCCAGCAGCAACGCCTTACCAGACGCCGATCGCTCAGCGTTGATCGCCCACATGTTTGAACCGTAGAACCCAGTCTCAGTCTCATCCAACTGAGCCGTCTTTTGTTGGCCGATGCGTTTGATCTGCCCGCGATTCGTCGCGAAATCGAGGACGACTTTGCGTCCGTGCGCCAGTACATCCGGACCGGTGACCGGTTGAACCCAATCCGGAAGGTCGGAACGGTGTTGATCAATGTATTCGTTGTAGCCGGCCGCATACCCCGTGTACATGTCCTGCGTCCAGGGCGGGAGATCGTGAAATCGTTCTACCGCGATGCGGTGAACTCGGAATTGTTTCACCACGAAATCGGATTCCGCAAACTTCTCGCCGAAATACTTTGCTTCCTCACCCTTGGCTTGCATAAAGAGGCGCGCGATATTGAGGATGTGATCTTCTGCAGCCGCGTACCCGTAGCCAAACGACGCCGCTTCATGCGTCTCGCCCAACACGTGTGGAACACCCCATGTGTCACGGCGAACTTCGACTTTCTCGGAAAGCGGATGCGATCCCGGTTCGCCAGCGAATGCACCGGCAGACCACCAGACAGCAGTCACCAAACAGACCAACACGATGGATCGCGAAAAAGGATGAACAAACATGACCTCACTCCCGGCGGTTGACCGGCACGCCCCTGTGCCGCAGATCAGCATGCTACCAAATTCGAGTGGGGAAGGGGACTGGTCAATTACAATCCGAGAGGGTTGAGCACCTCGAACACTTGCGACGCAAGTGTGGGCCTGTCCAAGAGCTCCGTTCATAATTTGCAGTCACACGGCTAACGCAGCGTGTCCCTACGCCCATTGAGAATGTGCTGTACGTAGCTCCCGTTTTCAACGGGAGTATGGCCAAGGCGGAGCTTGGCCCTCCCGACGCGGTCACGTACTAAGCCTTTACAATCCCCGCAATACGGCTTATCTCGCTTCCGCGTATTTCCCAGCTAGCGCGTTCAACGCCGCGATACCCTGTTCCAGGACCGCATCATCCGCTGCAAAACTCAGGCGGAAATGCGTGTTCTTATCGCTGAACACATTGCCCGGAATGATGAGCACATTGTTCTCAATGGCCTCCTTAACAAACGCTTCACCATCGCCGCCCGGCGCGTTCGGGAAAATATAGAACGCACCGCCAGGCTTGGTCGGCGTGAAGTGCTCCTTGAGCCCTTCATAAATCATTTCGCGTTTCTTGTGGTATGCGGCAAGCGTGGGGGAGAGGTCGAGGTTCAGCGCAGTCACGGCAGCGTACTGTGCGAATGACGGCGCACACACGAACGTGTATTGCTGCAACGTATTCATATCCTGAATAACTTCGTCCGGACCCGCCGCATAGCCCACTCGCCAACCGGTCATCGCCGCGATTTTCGAAAAACCATTGAGCACAATCGTGTTTGCGTGCCGACCCGCCATGCTCGAAGGCGCCCCGTCGTAACAGAACTGTTCGTATATTTCGTCCGTGATGATGAGGAGGTTGTGCTTCTTCGCGACTGCTGCAAGCGAGTTCAACTCGGCTGCATCCAACGTAACCCCCGTTGGATTCGATGGCGAATTAATGATCAAGATTTTCGATCGATCCGTAATTGCCGCTTCGACTGCTTTCGCTGTGAGTTTGAAATCGGGGTAGGTGTCAATCGGCACCGCAACACCGCCGAGCAGGCGCGTCAAATGGGGATACATGACAAAATACGGATCGCCGAACAACACCTCGTCGCCGGGATTCAACGTCGCCAATAGTGCGAGAAACAATCCACCGGACACACCAGACGTAACCATCACATTCTCCAGGAGCGTGCCGAATCGACGTTCGTAGTAGGCCGAACACTCGGTGCGCAGTTCCTCAATACCCCACGTTTGCGTGTAACTATTCCGGCCTTCACGAATACGGGCGATGGCCTCTTCCTTAACCGCCTCGTCAACATCAAAATCCGGCTGTCCGATACTCAAGTTGATCGGGTCTTCGAGCTTGGCCGCAAGGGCAAACACCTTGCGAATGCCAGAGGCATCAATACAATTCATTCGGTCCGCGCGATAATTCATGGGGTTCTCGGTGCTCCTCTAAACAGTGCTTGGAAGTATGCGTATACTACAGGCGCAAGGTTATGCTCGCGATGATATTTCACCACAAAGGCACCAAGGACACAAAGTACTTAATGGATAACAATTCGATCCATGCTGTCATGCCGAGCGCAGCCGAGGCATCTACCCTGTGCTCAGAAAGTCGATTCGAACGGCTGGGTAGATCCCTAGGCTTCGCTCGGGAAGACTTGGATGCGTTTCAATCATGAACTTTGGCTACTTTTCGCGTGCATGTATAGGCGTGCTCTGGGTGATGGTCTTCGCCGGTTGCGGTGCATCCGAGCCAGAGTCAGCGGACGGTCGAGTCCAAGTTTCCTACTGGCGAACATTGACCGGTGGAGCAGGCGATGCTCAAGAGGAATTGGCCACACAATTCAATGATTCCCAGGTCTCCGTGTCGATATCGGTCGAATTTCAGGGTGGATATGCAGATCTAGCCGCAAAGCTCATGACAGCTGCGGCAGGTGGGACCGGTCCCGATGTCACGCAGCTCGGTACATTCGAGATTCGCGAGTTCGCACGCGCGGGACTGTTGGTCGATTTGAGCCCTTTCATCGAAGGCCAGAATGGAATCGACACGTCGGATTGGCCAGGCACCATGCTTAACGCAGGACGCATCGATGGCGGCTTGTATTGGCTTCCATTCAACGTGACGGTGCCGGTTTTGTATTACAACGCCGATGCATTCGCTGAAGCCGGGATCACGAATCCGCCAGAAACATGGGACGCCCTATTCGGCCTAACGCAGCGGCTGACCAAACGGGAATCAAACGGGAAAACTACGAGGCATGGACTCGCTTTATGGAATAGCACATGGCCAATGTTGTCCGCGATATGGTCCGAAGGCGGAGAGGTTACGTCGACTGACTACACGAACATCACCATTGATCATCCAGTTAGCGTTGCACTCTTCCGGATTCTACAGGGCTCAGTGAACGATGGTTCTGTTGTCGTTCCTGCAAAAGCGAGTGGGGGACATCGCGCGGCGTTCACCAGCGGGAGGGCCGCAATGATTCTCGATTCGCCTGCTCCGTTTGACGAAATTATGCGCCAATCGACTGGATTCACGCCGAAAGTCGCCAATTATCCGGCAGGATCAAAAGGGAAAATCTATGCACCAGGCGGCGGTGGAATCGTCATGCTCGCACGGACACCGGAGGACAAACGTGAGGCTGCCTGGTCGTTCATGCGCTTCCTGTTGCAGCCCGAACAAATCGCCTACTACGCGGAGCGTAGCGGCTATTGTGCATTTACGACAACATCGCAGAAAGTGGGGGAGGCGTGGCTCGCGGACCCGAGCCGATCAGTCATTCACCAAGGGTTGCCCCATCTTCGCGGTGACTTCTCCGTGAACATGTCGCCTGCCGTGCGCAATGCATTCGACGAAGCGTTTCGCCGCATCTTGATTCGCGGCGAAGATGTCCCGACAGTCCTTCGAGAAGCGGACGAAAAAGCGGAACGCGATATCAAACGGGAGCTCGCCGCGCGTTGAACGCCAACAAGCGAAAGCGGCGCGAATGGATAACGTTCCTTCTTTTCGCGGGACCGAATCTCCTGCTCTTCGGCCTGTTCACGTATTGGCCAATCGTGTACAGCGCGTACTTGAGTCTCACGGATTGGAATCTCATCGCCGCTAATCCAACGTTCGTGGGATTGCAAAACTACTCCGAACTTCTGACGAGCGCTGAAACCTGGCGCGTCGCTACAAACACCGTGATCTACGCGATCTGCGTCGTTGTTTCAGCCCAATTCATCGCGTTTGGACTCGCGCTTCTATTGAATCGCCCAGTGCCTGGCCGCGCGTTGTTCCGCACAATGGCTTTCACGCCCTATGTGACCACCACTGCCGCCGCCGCATTGGCCTGGGTGCTGCTCCTAGACCCCAATTCCGGTCCATTAAACGCGGTATACCAAGCACTCGGTGTCGAAGGTCCAGACCTATTACATTCGAGAGCCGGATCCCTGGCCGCGATCATCATGGTTGGATCCTGGAAAGAGATCGGCATCGCCACAATCTTTTTCCTCGCAGGCCTCCAACTCATCGACCGGTCACTCCAAGAATCCGCATCCCTCGAAGGTGCCGGGGCTTGGGCGCAGATCAAGTACATCACGATTCCACTCATGACCCCCGTTTTCTTCTTCTTAGGACTCGCCGGATTTATCGCGGCGCTCAAGACGTTCGAATCCGTTTACATGATCACCGACGGCGGGCCAGTCTATCCGGACTCGGCCACGTACGTCTTCCACTTATACAAGACCGCGTTTCGCGACTTCCGCGCCGGGATGGCGTCCGCCTTCGGCGTAATATTTTTCGCGTTGACCGTTGTTATGACCGGTGCGCAATTCAAACTCGCGCGTCGTTGGGTGCACTACCAATGAAACTGCGCGTCTCTATTCGATTCATTGCGATCACCGCAATCCTGAGCGTGTTGATCTTGCCGTTCTATTGGATGGTCATCACGGCGTTGCAGCCCCCGGATGCCATCGTGACAGACGCGGGTGCATGGTGGCCATCGGAAATCCGCTGGTCCAATTTTACGGACGCATGGCACGCCGCGCCGTTCGGGCGATTTTTCGTTAATAGCCTCGTCACAGGAATCGCCGCCACCGCAATTCAAGTGGTCGGCGCGATCTTAATGGGTTACGCCTTCGCGGTGATTCAATTCCCCGGAAAACCATTCATCGTCATCGCTGTGATCGCGACGATGGCCGTCCCCGAAGAGTCGAAGCTAGTGCCCAATTTCCTGCTCATGCGAGATTTCGGGTGGATTGATTCGTACTGGGCGCTGATCATACCGCCCGCTGCACACGCATTTCCGGTATTCGTCCTCTATCAACAGTTTCGAACGATTCCTTCATCAATGCGGGATGCCGCACGTGCTGATGGTGCCGGACACTGGCGAACGTTGTGGCAGGTCTATGTACCCATGAGCCGCCCAGCGATTGCGGCGGTAATCGTCATCGCCTTCCTTGGCCGTTGGAACGATTTCTTATGGCCGCTCATCATCACCAACACCGCTGAAATGAGGACGTTGCCGATTGGACTCGCGTATTTGCGAGGGCTTCATGAGATCGGAAATCAATGGCCCGTGTTGATGGCGGGGAGTCTACTCGTTATTCTGCCGATCCTATTGTTGTACGCCGTAGCGCAACGCCAATTTGTTGAGGGGATTACGCGCGGCGCTATCAAAGGTTAAATCGGTTACTCCGTGAGCATTCTAAGTTTCGCCAAACGCTATTTCGCTCATCCGGATGAAGTGGGCGCGATCGCGGCCACGTCACGCGCGGTTGCGGAGGTGGTCTGTGAGGCCGCCCACGTACCCGAAGCCGGATCCGTCGTTGAGTTGGGACCGGGGGATGGCGCGATCACCGGTATCGTACTGGAGCATATGAAAGCGGACGCGAAGTTCTTCGCAATCGAAATCAGTCCGGAGTTCTGTGATGCGATGGCGATTCGCTATCCGAATGTGATCGTCTACAACGATTCTGCAGAGCACATCGCCAAGTATCTTGCCGAAAATGACCTTTCCGACTGCGATGCTGTGGTCTCGGGACTGCCATGGGCATCATTCCCCCATGAATTACAGGTGACTCTACTCGATGCGTTGTACGAAGCGATGGCACCCGGCGCGCGATTCACCACCTACACCTATCTGTTCAGCCCATACCTGAAAAAAGGCCGTCGGTTCCGCGCAATGCTCGAAGAACGCTTCGGGGAAATCTCCGCAACGCCGCTCGTTTGGGGAAATGTTCCGCCTGCGTTCGTCTATGTGGCGCAGAAGTGACGGCAGCGCACTAGGGTCTTGACGTGTCAAGTATGACCAATTGCCCCGCTTGCGGGATGGTGACGGACCCCCAACTGGGCAGTTGCGTCCATTGCGGTCGGGCCTTGCCTCAAAAGTCGTCACCCCTCCAACGCAAAAAAGAACAATCAAGCGACACGTGTCCAAACTGCGGTGCAATGGTTCGCTCTAGCGAGGTCATTTGCATCACGTGCAATACGAATCTCGTGACCGGCAAAGTCATCCCCGCCGATGCTACCGTCGAAGTAACGAGGATCACACCACAACAAAAACGTATTGGCTATCTTGTTGCGATTGGGTTGCTACTCCTTATAGTCGCCGCTGTTGTCTGGTTGATGATCTAAGCGGCGTGCAGCCAATCCACCGGCTTGAGGGATAGATTCAGCAAGTCTTCGAGTTTTGCAACGCCACGATCGTGGTATATAGTGCGTCTAACTAGCTGAGATTAAATCGTCATCGATTTGTATGCGCGTCACAAGTGCAATTGAACAAACCCCTTAGGGAGTCCCAAATGCCGGAACAGAAACAATCCCCGTTCACCACCCTGTTCGAACGAATCGTCCTCGGCATGCCCATCCTCGTCCTGATCATCGTCATAGGTATCGCAGCCTTCTTCGGCTACCACACCAAAGATTTCGAACTCGACGCCTCCAGCGATTCCATCACCCTCGAGAACGACAAAGACCTACGGTACTACAACACGACACGGGAGATTTTTGGCTCGGACGATTTTCTCGTCGTTCCCGTCACGCCACCTGGCGACCTGTTTGCTAGAGAAACCCTAGACAAATTGGGCGAATTGGTGGCCGAACTGGAAGCCCTCGAAAATGTGGGATCAGTGAACTCGATTCTCTCCGTCCCGCTGTTCCACAGCAACGAAGGCGACAACCCGAACGTGCCATTGATTCTGCTCGCGCGCGGATACAAGACGTTGGGCGGGGAAGGCGTCGATCTCAAACGCGCACGCGAAGAGATGATCGCCAGTCCGTTCTACAAGAATCATTTGATCGCCGAGAACGGAAAGACCTGCGCCGTACAAGTAAATTTCGCACCCGCACCTGAATGGTACGTCGATGCCTATAACCGCCGTATACAACTTCGCGACATCCGCCGCGAAGACGGTCTAACACCGGATCAAGAAGCAGAATACGAAGATATTGATGCACGATACCGCGCCGAGTACATGGTCCGCCTAGACGCTCGCGCTGCAGACATTCAATCGGTTCGAGACATCATCAAGAAGCACGAATCAATCGGCGAAATCCATCTTGGCGGCGTGCCCATGGTCATGGCCGACATCATCAGCTATGTACGAAGCGATATTTTTACGTTTGGTGTTGGCGTAGTCCTCTTCATGCTCGCAACCCTGACCGTCATTTTTCGACGTCCAAAATGGATCCTACTCCCCACGATAACCTGCGTAGGAACCGTCATCATCATGATGGGATATTTGGGTTTCATGGACTGGCGCACGACTATCGTTACATCAAATATGTCGTCAATCCTCCTCGTCATTACGTTGGCGATGACCATCCACATCGCGGTCCGCTACCGCGAGGCCTACGCGGCCAACCCCGACGCCTCGAATCGAGATCTCATCCTCGATGCCGTGCGCCATGTTGCGCGCCCTTGCCTCTACACAGTCATTACCACCATCGTTGGGTTCGCATCGCTCATGGTCAGCGGTATTCGCCCAGTCATGGACTTCGGCATCATGATGACCATTGGTCTATCGATAGCCTTTCTCATGTGCTTTACGTTCTTTCCTGCCGCGCTCTACTTCACGCCCAAAGGCCGGAAGCCCGACGTGTCATATGCCGAACTCACCAACTCGCCCATGAACATCTTCGCCACATTCACCGAACGGCGCGGTAAAGTGATTGCTCTGGTTGCGGTCCTGTTGTTCGTATTCGGTGTAACGGGCGCGATACAAATCGAAGTCGAAAACCGATTCATCGACTACTTCAAGCGAGACACACCCATTTACGAAGGCATGTCGCTCATCGACGAACGCCTCGGCGGTACGACTCCACTCGAAGTCGTGTTGGAAGCGGAGGGGAAAGACTTCTGGTTAGAAGACGAAAACATGGCGAAACTTGCCGAGGTGCATGACTGGTTAGACGATCTCGACACCACCGGTAAAGTGCTATCACCCATCTCCATGGTCCGCATCCTAGAGAAAGTCAACGGCGACAAACCCGTCAACAAACAAATGCTCGCCCTCATGCGATCTCAGATTCCCGAAGAATTAGCAAGAGATGTCCTCAAGCCCTACGTCTCGACGGACTACGACCAAGTACGAATCGCCATGCGCATGCCCGAATCCAGCCACGACCTCAAGCGAAAAGAACTCCTCGCCGAACTCGACGCGCACTTCGAGGATAGCGTGAACACCGAAATCATCACCGCACGATCCACCGGCGTCTTCGTCCTCTACAACAACATGCTCCAAAGCCTCGTCGCATCACAGGTCTACACCATCGGCGCTGTATTCGGCGTCATCTGGCTGACGTTCCTCATACTCTTCCGATCCCCCTACCTCGCCACCATCGCCATCATCCCAAATGTCCTACCCGTTTCAACCGTCCTCGGAACCCTCGGCTGGCTCGGCATCCCCCTCGACATGATGACCATCATGATCGCAGCGATTACCCTCGGCATCGCCGTCGACTTCGCCATCCACTACATCCACCGATTCCGCGAAGAATTCCCCAAAGACAGAAACTACGCCGCCGCCATGCACCGTTGCCACAACAGTATCGGCCAAGCAATCTACTACACCTCCGTTACAATCATCATCGGCTTCTCAATCCTAGTCCTCTCAAACTTCTACCCAACCGTCTACTTCGGAATTTTCACGGGCCTAGCCATCTTCGTAGCCCTATTAGCATCGGTTACGCTACTTCCGCTACTACTAATCTCCTGGAAACCACTAGGCCCAGAAACACAAGATGCCGAATAGGGGAGGGGGAGGCTCCCGCCGAGCCGCTATGGGAAGTGATGCAAGCAGAACCCAACACCTTTGACTCCCCACCAACCCACTGTTACGATTCCAATCGTCACCCCAGCGGGATTAACTCAGTTGGTAGAGTGTCAGCTTCCCAAGCTGAATGTCGCCGGTTCGAGCCCGGTATCCCGCTCCATTGATAACATTGCCTATTGTTGGTTTTGGGGCATTCAAATATTGCCAGTGTGTACCAAAACCATGTGTACTTTGTGCCGATTTGTGCTAGGCTGTGTTTATGGCAGGCCTATACCAGCGCACGAAGGGCGGTTCGTGGTACATCAAATTTCGCCATCCCGTCACCGGCGCAATTATTCGGCGTAGCCTTAACACTACGAATAGGAAGACGGCCGACGAAAAGCGCATCCTACTCCAAGCCGAATTGATACGGGGCAAGGCCGAGGAAGACGAACTCACCTTAGAGGGGCTTCGCAGCCGGTATCATGAGTGGGCAGCAATTCACCATCGAAGCACGACCATCATTTTCAACACGACCGCACTCGACCGATTCGTCGAATTCTACGGCGACAAACCTATATCGCGCATTCGGCTGGCTGATGTCGAACGTTGGAAGGCCTGGCTCTTGAACCGCAAGGTTCCCCATACCGACCGACGTGTGTCGGTGACGACCGTCAACAACTATCGGCGAGGCATGGTCCAATTGGTAAACCGTGCAATCAAATTAAAGTGGTACGTCGGCGAGAATCCTTTTCTCGAATCCGAACGCATCCGCGAAGACCGAAAGAAAGTGCGACCGCTGGACGGCGAACAGATGAAAGCCGTACTTGAAGCAGCTGAAATGCATAGCCGCGACTTACATCTGATTTGCGGACTTGGACTTTACGCCGGATTACGGAAAGCCGAAATCATTGCGGCGCGGTGGAGTTGGGTTAATCTGAAGGCAAATCTTTTGCATATCCAAGCCGGACACGGCTTCCAAGTGAAGGACGGCGACGACCGTACTGTCGAGTTGCACGAATCATTGAGGGAAATCCTCGAATTTCACCGTGACGGGCAGACGGACGGCTGGATTGTCCGTCCGGAAAAAGAACCCGGAATTGCCCCGTATCGCTTCGAGATGATAAAGGGATTTACGAGTGTAATGCGTGCCGCTGATGTCCCATGGGCCAGCTGCCAGACGCTACGACGGACTTTTGCGAGCCAGTTAGTGAGTAACGGTGTGGATATCTATACCGTCTCCCAATGGCTGGGCCATGCGTCCGTTTCAACGACGCAAAAGGCTTACGCGCACTTGATACCCAGCCACGGGAAAATAAACGTTTTCTAGCCATGTAGGTACGCTTTCTTGTCAACGATTCCACATGGAGAGCGGTCTACAGCCTGCAACTGAATACAATACATCCTAACAATAGGTGGCTCTGCGACAACTGGACACAATTGCTGGCGATCGAATATACTTCGAGTCTAGTAGGCTGAGTAGTGGGTCGTAAATTCCTGCTGTGCATTACGCACTCCCTCCCTGAGGGAAGCCTGAACGAGCTGCGACATTTGTCCATCAGGGAAGCTAGGTACGGACAACGAAGCTCGATGGCACGGCGATTACGTCGTGACGAGTGTCCTGATGATTCTCTACGGTTTTTCTAACCAAAACCACTGCGTCTACCGTGCCGAAAGGTACGCGCGATGCGCAAATGGTACAACTCAACAAAAGCTGCTGAACTTCTAAGCGTTCACAGCGAAACCATCCGGCGGTACGTACGCGAGGGCAAACTCGACTGCGGCCGCGTCGGAAACCAACTCCGTTTCTCGGAGGACATGCTCGATGAGTTCGTCGAGTCGGGCGGAAGCACGGGCCCGCGGGAGCCGTCTAATGCAGATGGCTAACCGAACAGCCTATCTCCACAAACAAGCGCTGCGGTTTTTCGAGCGCATGTTTGATTCGGCCGATCCTGACCATCTCATCGCGATTTCGGCCTTTGGAAATGGCGCATCTCAGCATCGCTTCATTGCATCACGCGAGTTCGACGTGGGTGCGAATTGGGTGCTAGAACAGTCGGCTGGTGGAGCGAACGTTTACGCTCGTCTCTCCACAATCAAGAAGTTGCCGTCTGCAGGCAAGCGCGGCGACGACTCCTATACCGCGACCGTTCCGGGCGTTTGGCTAGACGTGGATGTTGGCAAGCCTGGACACCCGACAGAACTCAGCACGGCATTTCAATTGATCCGCGAACTCGTACCGTTTTGGCCTACACTAATTGTCTGTTCCGGTGGTGGACTGCACCCATACTGGCTGTTCAACAAACCGATGGAGCCGGACGAAGCGAGGCCACTGATTGAACGCTGGGGCCAATCCATGACGGCGCGATTTGCCTACTACGGATTCAATTTGGATCAAGTGTTCGATCTGCCCCGGTTGATGCGCGTGCCAGGCAGCCATAATCACAAAGCGGAAGTCAATAAGCCAAGTTTTATCATCGGCGACTACGGGCACCGGTACAACCCCGTTGACTTAGAACCGTTCATGCAAATAGAACGGAACGACAAACCCGCGGAGCGCGTCGTAGCGATTTCCCGCGATCTTGGTGGCGCATCACCGATTTCCCGCGCCCGCGCTTATATCAACACAATGCCGGACGCTATAAGCGGTTCCGGTGGGCACAACTCTACGCTTGCGGTCGCGTGCGAGTCATTCCGGTTTGGATTAGACGAAGCCGAGATTCGTACGCTCATGGACGAATTCAACGAACGTGCGGAGCCCCAGTGGACAGAGAATGAATTGCAACACAAAATCGACAGTGCCCGCACCAAGGTGTGTGGCGTGGGAGAATTTGGTGTACGGCTCTCTGAAGGTCGTCCATTGCGGGCTAAGCATCGAGGGAAGCGCATCAACGACGATTCGAGTTCCGCCGCCCACACAGACGAACATTCGGCCGACACACTTCCTGAAATTCGAATAGAGCGCGGGCGCATCCCCGAGAACATGGACGAAGCCATCGCGGCAATCAAATCGGCGGGAGTGGAGATATTTGATCGAGGCGGTTGGCTGATGCGGCCTGTGAGGCAGTGTTCGATGACGGTGGAAGGCGGTGTAACACGCTGTCCAGGCGCTCTTGTGTTGCGACCTATCCAGAAAGAGTTCTTGGTCCGGAAGTTGTGCGAATTCGCGACATGGTTGAGTTACGATAAGCGCGAGAAACTGTGGCTTCCAGCGAACCCACCCACGAATATCATGGAATGCATTATCGGTATTCCCGATCATGGTGGTTGGCCCCAATTAAGGGCGATCGCATGCCATCCTGTTTTGTTTCCGGATGGGCGGCGTGTATCTAACTGCGGCTTCGATTCGGAATCGGGGCTATACATCGATGCCCAGGGCGATTGGCCTGAGATTCCAGATCGACCGACTCAGGCGGATGCCGCTCGTGCGCGTGAAACCATAGAACACTTCTTCAGAAACTTCCCGTTCGCGTCAGAGGTAGACAAAGCCGTTGCGCTGTCCATGTTGCTGACTGCGATAATGCGGCCCGCGCTGGACTTGGCGCCAGGACACGCCGCCGATGCAACCGCACCTGGTTCCGGTAAATCGCTTTACGTCGATGCGGTATCCATCATCGCCACCGGAAACGAAGCATCGGTCCTTGAGTATTCAAGAAAGCCTGAAGAGTTTACCAAGGCGCTGGACGCGGCTCTTATCGCTGGTGATTCGTTCATCAGCATTGACAACGTTGAAGCCCCAATTGAGGGTGCCTCTCTTTGCAGCACTCTTACGCAAAGGTCTCGCACGATTCGAGTGCTCGGAAAGAGCAAAATCATCGTCGTGCCGTGCATGGCTGCGATTACGATCACCGGAAACAACATCGTCTTAAAAGGGGACATAGTGCGTCGCATTCTGTCTTTTCGATTGAACGCCCAATGCGAACGGCCTGAACTCCGAGAATTTCGACAGGACTTGCTCCTGGAAGCGCGAGAGCGTCGCGGCGAACTGGTTGCGGCGAGCCACACCATCGTGGCTGCATACATCAACGCTGGTAGTCCGGACCAAGGATTGCCGCCGTTCGGCGGATTCGGGCAATGGGACAAGACCGTGCGTCGTGCTTTGGTTTGGGCTGGGGCTGCGGACCCGCTGCAGTCGGTGGAGCGGGCGTACGACGATAATCCAATCCTCGAAGCGCGGTTATCGGTGTTCACAGAATGGCGTAAAGAATTTGACAACGAAGTCATAACGTCGGCCGACGTGGTCAAGGCAGCGTCCGCGTCTGAAGGCTTGAAGTCGGTATTGGCTCCCGTTTGCATGAAAGGGAGGGAGCTGGACGCACGCCGGCTGGGCAATTGGTTGAAACGGAACAGAGATGTCATCACGGGCGATTGCGTATTACGTCGCGTCAAGCGACAGAGGCAGGGTGGGCACGGATGGCGAATCGATATTGTGCCTTCCGAGCAAGACGTTAGCCAATCCGTTGCATGTGTGCCATCAGTTGCATCTGTCTCTACCCCTCGCGAAAAAAATGGCAGTAATGAACTGACAAATTTCGTTAACGGGGCTGAAGGAGATGCCACCAGATGTCACACATGCAACACGAGTAGCGACCAGGATGACTTCGAGGAGCGAGCGGCCATCCTGGAATTCGACGCGGGGCTGTCGCGGAATGAGGCGGAACGACGGGCTAGGGCTCGAGTACACGAGGAGTGATAAGGCATTTACTGAAATACGAACTAGACATAGTTTGTGTAGGACATGGTTTGCGAATCGATAGCGGAGAGCTACGGGTGGACGCCGGAAAGGCAGAAGGGTGCTCAAATAGTTTGTCTATGCTGGGCGCCCATGGTTCTGGTAACGATTCCGCGACTTTAGTACCGATTTCGACCTTGGCACTGCGATGCAGAATCGTCAAGTAGATACCCCGACAAATGGGCCTGATTTGTTCCGATTTGGCGCATGAAAACATGACACGAAAACACTTGACGGACAATAATATATGGCGTTTTACAGAACCAATTGGAATTAATAGACTTACAGTGCAACGTATTGCACCATTATTGCAGTTATCGGACGCTGGTGAAAGAATAATGCTAACGGGGCATCCATCGGAGGTCAAGTATCAATCGTCGTCGCCGGAAGTGTCCTCGTTAGCCTTCTGGATGAATGTATCGAGTTTTTTCTTCTTCCATTTATTATTCATTTCTTGGCACCAAGCAAGAAATATTATAGAAACGAAGAGGCCCACGAAGATGACTTCTCCATTACCATTCGTCTGCCCAATGCTCTCCCAGTAACCCTCTATCCACATCCAGAAACAAGCCAGGAGATACCCGTAAAGTCCGAACGCGAGGAGCTTCACCTCATATTCCTTTCTGTTGTACATGCTTACCCCTTTCCATCGACCCTTTCGGGCAGCCTTGTCGGCCATTACCATACACCGTCTGGTTGTCGGTCGGTCGCGGAACAGGCGGCGGCAGGACCGCCAGGCGTTCATCGAATGCGATGCTATCGCAGCCAGGCCAGCACGCGACTGAATTCTCCGCAACGCCAGCCCGTGTGCACTACACGGTTGAGGCGTGCACAAAACGGTGGGACTCCAACCCGTAGTTTCTCAGAATCCGATCCAGCCCCCCGCCCCCGATCGAATGGGTCCCATGAGTTAGGTTCCCTCGGAGCGGGAGGAAGAATTCCTAAGACTTAGCCTAATCGTGCGGTGCGTGCGCAGACTGATCCCGCGCGTACCGTGACCGTGACGTATTGTTCGACTGAGCACTTACGGCGCCTTGAATCTAGGAAATTTCGGTTTATGTTGACCCTTTGTCCACAGATTACCTGTCGTCTCGCAGGGTGTTTTGGCTGTGCCGGGGCAGGGACTTCCGGGATAGGCGTCACAGGGTTGTCAACGACTGTAGACGATTGGAGATGATCAGCGGAATAGCCATAGAGTTGTGTATTCGCGTAATTCTATGAAAATAGACGGAACTTATGTATTCTCCAGTTTCGGCTGCACTCGCAAATGTTAAGTATGGATTCTCGCATCGATAGATTCTGGGAGATTCGCTTTGTCGATATTCGGGCCCCGAAGTGAACAGAATGGTGCTAGCAAAACTCTTTTTAGCCGCAAGTCTTGCGCGTCAATTGACGGCCGGTGGCGGCTAAGGTCAGTGTATGCAGCGGTGATGATCTCGGCGCTGTTCGCCGTACCCCTAGCATCTGCTCAATCGATTTTTTGGACCGACGCCGGTACAAACAAAATTTACACTGGAAACCTAAACGGTTCTGGTTCACCGATTGAATTGTTTCCTTCACAGCCGGGAAGACCTGGGGGAATTGCCGTAGACTCCTCAAATGGGAAATTATTTTGGGGTACTAACACTCCTTTCGGCATCTTCACGGGAAATGGAGATGGCTCAGGCGCACCTGTCGAATTGTTCGGTGCAGCTGATAGTGGCGACCTTCATGGCACCGTCATGATCGATACCGTAGCTGGAAAAATCTACTGGAGCGAACTCCAATCCATTCGTGTTGGCAACCTCGACGGATCTGGCGCGCCTGTTACACTTTTTGACAGTGTCACAGACGGCGTCGACTTTGTAGTTAGTCTCGCACGGGATTCTATAGGCGGCAGACTGTACTGGTGCGAATTTTCCGACAATCAAGTGCGGTTCGGCAATGACGACGGCTCAGGGTCGCCTGCCACGCTGTTCGATGCATCCGACGGCATCTTAGGTCCTAACGGGCTTGACATTAGTCTCGCTGACGGCATGGTTTATTGGAGCGAGCGACTCAATAATAGAATCCTTTCAGGCAACATCGATGGTACCGGAACCCCCATAGTGCTCTTCGACGGTGTGGACGGCGTGTTAGAACCGAGTGATGTGATACTTGACTCCGCGGCCGGGAAAATATATTGGGCAAACACCGGTGGGTCTGAGATTTGCGTTGGCAATGCAGACGGTTCCGGTTCGCCGTCCGTTATCTTCGATGCGAGCCATGGGCTAGTCTCTCCCTTAGCACTGGCGATCGCTTCTGCTACTATGCCTATAGAGCAGCCGTCGCTCGTTGTCACCGACGCAACAATTTTTCAGGAAGGTCAATCAAGTTTCGCGCTTCGTCTCGAAAACCTCAATCCGGCGTGGTCTGGCGTAAACGCGACGATTGATCTGCCGGAAGGCATACAAGTAACGTCCGCATCCGTGAACGGTGGACTCTCTCAGTTCGCGCTTGAGCTAAATCCCGGCGCCCCTGGAACCCAAGCATCCGCACTTCTGTATTCACCGATTGAATCCTTCGCAGATTCAGACCTCGACGCAATCACATTCCAGATTTCGGCGTCTAGCGATGCGCCGCTGGGTGACCATGAAGTGCGCATTCTTTTATCTGGCCTTTCTGACAACGTAGGTTCCGCTCCCTCCATTGCTCACGTCCCGGTTGGTGGGACGATCACCATCGAGAGTGGCTTAACTCTGTTCTCGGAAGCATTACCGCTCCAACCGATGTCGATCGTGATTGTCTTAGGATTGGTGGGTCTGCTCGCGTTGTGGCTTGCAAGAAAGCCCGGTTCCTGGAGAATCCGGGGTAAGTGACTCCGTATCTCGCCGAAGGCGCGCACCTCGTTACAAGAATTCAGCACTGTTGAAAATAGTTTGGTCTGACAATGGAGAGTAGCGGCATGAGGAAAGGGATTGCGTATTTGCGCTTAGCGACGTTGGTGTGTGCGAGCACACTCGCTCCATTTGTGACCGCGCAAGAAGTGCATACGAATAGTACGCCTCAAGCCATTTCAGACCTGTTCACAGTCACGTCGGAGATAGTTGTCCCGCCCTCGAAAATGATTACGGTGATCACGGATGTAGATGTTGTAGTCGACATAACCCACACTTTTGACGCGGACCTGGATGTATTCCTGACTTCACCTGTCGGTACCGTCGTCGAATTGTTTACAGACGTTGGCGATTCTGAAGACAATTTTACGAACACCATCCTCGATGATGAAGCAGCAACCGCGATTGTCGATGGAATTGCTCCTTTTTCGGGGTCTTTCCGGCCCGAAGGCAGTCTGAGTGATTTCGACTCACAGTCAAGCGTCGGCACGTGGGTTCTGTCCATTACGGACGATGTGGCGGCGGATGAAGGTGTACTCAACGAATGGTCTATCGTTGTCGAAGGGATTGGCCCCGCTCCGACTCCGACTGGTGTAAACGCGACGACTGGCGCTGGCGTAGGTGAAATCAATTTGAGCTGGAACGCGGCTGCGGGGGCGACGAGTTATCGTATTCATTACGATGAAGATGGGTCGAATCCACCCTTCGACCCCGCCGATAATGGAATTCCCACTTCCGGATCGGATGTAGGGAACAACACCCAGATCACTATTTCAGGACTAACGCCCGGTGCTAATTACAATTGCGCCGTCACCGCTATTGGTCCTGGTGGGGAAAGTGGCTTTTCCGCCATCGACGACGCTGCCGCAGCAGACGTTCCATCTCCCCCACCGACGCCCATTGGATTCAGCGCGACAACGGGAGCCGCTGCAGGTCAAATCAACCTGAGCTGGAATTCTGTTGTCGGGACGACCGGTTACAAAGTACATTACGATGAAGACGGCACTAACCCGCCCTTCGACCCCGCTGATGATGGCAACCCCGCTTCAGGTACGAACGTCGGCAATGTTTCCCAGGTCACTTTATCTGGACTGACACCAGGCGGAGCGTATAACTGCGCCGTCACCGCCATTGGACCTGGCGGCGAAAGTGGCTTCTCGCAAATCAGCCCAGCGACCGCTAAGCCCGACGACCCTCAACCGTGTGGTTTGCCAGCTCTTTGCACGAATCCTGCGTGTCCGGATTACAGCCCTTCACACAGCGGATGCGACGATTGCAAGGGAGAGGGCTGTGCCAAGTCCGCGCTTGAGCGAATACGACAGGGAACTTATGAAGAGGTCCTACCCGGCGACACGTTCGCTTGGGAAGGATCGACCATTGACCAGCTTCAACCACTCGCAATTCGTGTCAGAACTGTCACGGGCGTAAATCCCGAGTCGGTCTGGATAACGGTCGAAGGCGATCAGGGATACGCTGGCTTGGACAGTCGTTGGCGTTCTTCGGAAACGGGAGACTTTAGTGACGGTTGGATCATCTATGTTCCATCCAGCCCCTACATGCAAGGTGAACATGTTACCGCGAGGGCAGGCGCAGTATTGGTCGATGGGAGCGAATTTGGACCTGTGACTTTTGAGTTTGACGTGGCGATCGAACCTGTTGGCTCGGATCCGACCCCATTTGTCCACCAGGTGAATACGCCCGAGCGTATCGATCATTCGATAGGCACCCCGGTGTCCGCGACGTTTTCCGTCGGACCCACTGGTGTTTACGAAGTGCCAGTTGTAGTCCAACTGCCGATTCCGGAAGGCTACCGGGAAAGTGACGTGGAGCTTTTCTATTTCAGCGAGTCACAGCGGCATCGTGGTTGGTACCGTGCAAGCGCAGTGACTGGCCTGATTGTGCCGAATAGCCGCGAAGTCATCTACGTTAACGGACGCGCACACCTCCAGTGTTCGCTAAATCACTCTGCTTTTCTCCAATTTGGAGTGCCATCCGAAACGGCGGTTGCGAGTATCGGTTCGTTCGCAATCGGTGCTCGTGGCGGCGTGGGTACTTGGGTCATTTTCGCATTGACGATGAGTACACTAGTAATCGGACTTGCTCGGTGGCCAGCCAAGCAGCGCCCCGGCGATACACAATGAGGACGGCATAGCATGCCGAATGAACTATTACATTTGCGGATTGGATCGTGGATTCTACATCCCGACGCGATGCTTCTGCCCGTAGCGGGATTGTTCTTTCTGGTTATTGCATACCGAGCCCTTTGTCCAGCACTGATGAACTCAGGCCGAGATGCACTAGTACTAGTTACCATTATTAGCTTCGCTGGAGTGGTTGGCGCACGGCTCTACGGACTCATACTTCCTGTTTATACGGGTGATCCAGTGATTGCGGACGGAAGTTGGTACCGACTCCGTTTTGGCTCGATGGGCGGCGTTTGGGGCATCCTTCTAGCGACACTCCTCGCTGCGAGTCTTCGAGGTAGACGCATGTTGTTTCCAATGTTGGATGCGCTTGTCCCTGCGATCTGTTTATCAGCCGCAGTCGCGAGGATTTCGTGTGTGTACCAAGGTTGTTGTGCAGGAGTCGATTATGGCCCATTGGCAGCGATAACTGATCCCGTGCGCGCCTGGCCGATCTTGGACATACTGGCACTACTCGGCACGGCGAAACTCGCTTCCTACGTAAGGCAGCAGAGCGTAGCACCAGGGAACGCTCTTATCTGTTTTCTATTTTGTTATGGGAGTTTACGGTTCTGCCTCGAATTCTTGCGTGATACCTATACCGCGGTCGGTCTGGTCACTTGGGGACAATTCATGAGTCTCGCGTTAGTTATGGCCGGCATGTACGCATTAACCACAGTGCAATCTTCAGGTCTCGCCGGGCAATCTCAACAGAATGAAGAAATGATATGAGGCGATACTGTTTCCCCTTCACCACGGCACGGAGCTGCGGAGTGTTCTTATCACCAGTCCATTGCGTGAGTTGCTTAGCTTCCGAAAAGAATTGCTGGACTTGCCTAATCGTTCTGGCTGTTGAGAACCGAATGGACGAGAGTCCTCTCCGGCCGACCTGGAAATTAACAGCCTGGACGTCAACAAGTCGATTGACGAGAAATTCATACAAGGACATGAACAATGACTTCAATTAGACATCGATGGGTTTCGGTCACATGGCTTGTAATTGTCGTATTCGCCACGACTACAATTGCGCTTCCGTTCGCTGAGGCACAGCAATTGCCGCGCGGTGATTTGAACGAAAATGGCGTGATAGACTTGGAGGACCGTGATGAGCTCATCGACTTTCTAGTCGGTCGAACTCCAGGATTCCAAAAAAAAATTCCAGCGGACTTCAATAACGACGGTGTCGTTGACGTGGCGGATGTCCTGGCCATTCTGAATTACGACGGTGATTGGGATGGAGACGGAATATCAGACAAAGTTGATCCATTCCCGCTCAATCCCAACACAGATTACGAGGACGATACCGACGGAGACGGTGTGCCAGATGAAGTTGATCTGGACGGCGACAACGACGGCTACATCGAAACCATCAACGATCTTCGGACTGATGACGGCGTAATCCTGAATCTGCCCGGCGCAACAGATACGGATGCCGACGGAGACGGCTGGAGCAATGTAGAGGAGGAAGACACCGGTTACTGTTTTCAGTACCCTGGCAGTATTCCGCAACTTGCCGGCGCCAACTACGCCATTTTTACGGACCCTCTTCTGCCAGATACAGACCGCGACGGATTAACCGACTTTGAAGAAGCTCAGTCCAGTTCTTCGACAGACGCACTCAATCCTGACACTGATTTTGATGGAGTCCTCGACGGCTGGGATGAGAACCCCTTAGAACCTTCGATCACTAATCTGCTCCCGGGAGCCCCAGGCAGGGCCACACTTTCAGAAACTATCCGTAGAACGAACGAAAACTTTCAGACGAATCGCCAACGTCCCGCCTGCGGCTCAAAATCTCTGACAGCTGGCGGGAGCCGAGGACGTGGGTTTCAGGGCCCCGCTGTTTTAGGATCCGGTTTTGAGTCAGTGCAATCGGACAAGTTCACCGGAGCATTCTCATACTCTGTCCCCATCAAGGTGCCACCAGGTCGTGTTGGAATGGAGCCGAATCTTGAACTCGCCTATCGATCCACCAACTCAAATTCGTGGGTTGGGATTGGGTGGGATTTGGAGGTGGGACGTATTGCGCGATCTACACGCAACGGAAGGCCGAAATATACCGATCCTCTGGATCCAAATGGCGCACCACATGACGATGACCCAGAGACTCCCCTGGATAATCCAGACTCGTTCATCGTGTTCAGTTCGGTCGGATCCATGGAGCTTGCGTTTTCGGGCCAGGAGTCGATCGAAGGAGAAAACTGCGCGGTGTACTTCGCGTGCGTTGATACTGGCATTTTCGTCCGGTACATCTACCATCCAATAGGGCAGTTTTGGGAAGCCCAATCCAGGGATGGTCGACGACTGTTCTTCGGTGGTAATCCAAACTCGAACAAGGGGGAAAGCGGGGACTTGAATTCTGTGATCGAGCATTCGCTCGGTGTCTTCTCTTGGGGTTTGGACGAGGAATGGGATCTTCACGGCGACGCAAACAAGATCACATATACGTACCAACATACTGATGGGGCTAGTACATTTTTCGAGCAGCAACCAAACGGCACCAATTCAATGTATGTCTCTCAGATCGGGTACAACTTCATCGACGGCGCACCGCAGGTCAAGATCGATTTTGAAATCACGCACAGAAGCACGGATACGTCCCTATATTCGTATCGCGATTCCTTTCGTTCTGGCATGAGGGTCCAATCGGAGAATTTTCTAACCAGCATCAGCCAGACGGTAGCAAATCGCGCTTCCGTGTACGCGGGTCATTCCGAGCGTGTTCGCACATACGTGCTCGGTTACGACGATCCGAACCGCGATCCAGATCTGAATCCAATTGACGGCCGTACAATTTCATGTTTGGCAAGCGTACAGGAATTTGGTGAGGATCTCGGCGCACCTGGAGTATCTGAGGATCAGTCGTTTCCCGCTTTTACGTTTGAGTACTCGACGCATTCTGGTTCGTGGCAATCGGCCGGCCCCCGCTTCATAACGCCCCAAAGCCCCGATAGATTTTTCTTCCTGGATGAAAACAACCACAACCCGGGATGTCGAATCACTGACTTAAACGGCGACGCGCTGATTGACTTACTGCGATATGACAATTTTGCAACCAGTGAATTGGCGCAGATTGTCGCGCTAAACGACGGCGCGAATTTTGTCCTGTCTGCTCCGCTATTTTCTGCTCCCGGCGATTTTTACTTCGTCAGTACTGACGATTTAGATGTGGGCAGTCGTATTGGAGATCTGAATGGCGATAGTTTACCCGATTTTCTGCGTTACGATAACGTCATCCCCGGAGATTTCGTTGAAGTCACAGCTCTGAACAACGGCACTAGCTTCAAGAATGTGCAACCATGGACAGCTCCAAACGATTTCTATTTTGTTGGGTCGGATCGGAGGGACGTCGGAAGTCGCATCGTCGATCTAAACGGCGACGGTTTCGACGACCTACTGCGATACGACAATTTTGGAATGGGGCAATCGGTTTTCCTGCAAGCACTGAATAATGGCAAGGGCTTTACGACCGTTAATCAGTTCGGCGCTCCTGGGGACTACTACTTCGTGGGCCAGGACCGTAATGACGTGGGCAGTCGTATTGCAGACCTGAATGGTGATGGCTTAGTCGACTTATTACGCTACCACAGCGTTGGGCCAGGAGATTTCGAGCAAGTGGTGGCACTGAATAATGGTACGGGCTTTGCGTCCGTTAATCAGTTCGGCGCTCCTGGTAATTTTTACTTCGTTGGACAAAATGACCAGGATGCGGGAAGTCGCATTATCGACTTAAACGGTGATGGTTTACTTGATCTGCTCCGGTACGATAATTTCGCGCCTGGACAGCTATTACAAGTTGTAGCGTTGAACAACGGTGTGGGTTTTTCGGAAGTTAGTCAATTCCCTGCCCCCGACAATTTCTTTTTCGTAGGCGAGGGTGGGTTCGCGGGAAGTCGACATGCAGACTTGGATGGCGACGGACTGCATGATTTGATGCGCTGGGAGAATATTCTTGGCTTCGACCTCCAAATTGTGCGTTTAAATAATGACCCTACGCAGGAAACGAAAGCGCCCAATTTGATGACGAGTGTGAACAACGGCAAAGGCGGCAAAGTTGACGTAACCTACGCTCCGCATACTAAAGCTTGGATGTCCCTGCACGATCCCGAGCCTAGCCTTCGAGACGACCCTGATGGCGACGGACTTGAAACGAACGATAGAATTCCTTTCGTTCAGCATGTCGTTTCAAAAATCGTCCGAACTTCCCTAAAACCCAAGAACATTAACCCCGAAGTGCTAGCGACCACGGGAACGATTTCCGAATCCTATGCGACTCTCTTCCGCTATTCCGGCGGTCTTTTTGCGAATCGTGAATACCTGGGATTTCGCAAAGTGAAAGAGATCGATGCGCAGACTGGAAACTTCACAATAACTGAGTACTTCCAGGACTTACGGAAGGGCCTCCCGCGATCGGACCGTTCGTATGTCGGCCATCGAGACGACTACCGAGACGAAGCTGACGGCCTGCTGAATTCGAGCCAAGAGGTCCAAGTCGCGCAACGCGCCTCCGATGGGGCTGACGATCCTAAACTCATAAGTGAGACTCATCATCGCTATCGGGTCCTTATTCATGAAAACGACCCAAATGTGTCGAAGTCGTTTACGGACACATCCGGAAAACTCGGGTATGTAGACTTCCCGATGGGGGCAACGTTGATAACACCCGCCGTCACACTCACCAAATCGTACGAGTATGGCGGCGACTACTCACAACCAGCTTCCAGTCTGGGTACCGACAACGTCTTGGTTACGGCAACAGAGGAGTTTTTCGATGGGCGCGGGAATAGAATGCAAACAGTCAATTACGGCAGCGTTGGACTCCTTAACCCTGGCGCAACGCTTTCAGATCTTGACGAGCCGGTATTGGGCGATACCTTTTCTAGAGATGGAGCAGGCAATAAAGCCGATGGAGAGATATCAGAAGCATTCACTTATGACTCTCGACGCAACGGAACGTGGATCGATGTAGTAACCGAGAGCAATACCCTTGGTTTTACCACTGATCTAAGCACTGGCGAACGCATTACCGATCACCTAGCAGCAAAAACGCTCAAGGCTACGGGTCTGCAATACGACGACCTCCATAGAGCGATCCTGTGGACTCAGTTCAATGATTTCGGTCAAAATTCAGTAATAGAAAACACGTATGACGACTATGGCAACCTTGCGTCGAAGACAGATGCAAGAGGAAACTTGGTGCAATACACGTATGACGAGTTCTCTCGCACGTTCCTAATTCGAGAGTCGAACGAACTTGACCACGTCACAGAATTGGTCACGGATCCCGGATTCGCGGTGCTGCTGCAAAGTTCCGATGTTAACAACAACGATTCCTACGCGGCGACGTATGACGGGCTAGGAAGGATCACCGGCCGTTTCGATTCAGCGGGAATTCTGACCACATCCTACCAGTACGGTTTCTACGAGGATCTGGGCGGAGGCATCTATGCATCCAATCGCGTGCGCGCGGTATCCCATTTCCCACATCCAGAAGGTGGCACATATTCCACTTGGCAGGAGGAACACGTCGATGGACTTGCCCGTCTATATCAAATCCTTCAAACTGGTGAGAACGGCGACTCTGATCTCGGTCGCCGAGTAATCGAGCGCAATGACAGAGGCCAAGAATGGCGGGTTTCGTCACCGCACTATGTGAGCCAGGCTGGTAGTGAAACCTGGTCATACGCTTTCCACGAGAACGACGATGGGAGCAAGGTGGGTTCGCGAACGTGGTCTAAGCTTGGGGCAGTTCGTCCTACTGGCAATCTAATCGAAGTAGATATAGGCAAAGATGCTATTTCTACAGTTTTCTACAACAGTGTGCTCTCCGCGATCTCGACGGACCCGCTGGGCAACGAATTGCGCAGCGAGAAGGATGCGTTTGGCAATCTCGTCTCTGTTACGGAACCGGGAACTGACGGGACAGTTTCGAGTGCAAACGCACATATCACTACGTATGGTCATGATGCTCTAGGTCGGATCGAATATGTGCGTCGTAGCCTGGACGCTTCATTTCCAGCTCAAGACCCAACTATTAAGATCAAGTACGATTCGAGTGGAAATAGAATCAGTCTCGAAGATCCTGACCGCGGCACAAGTCAATACCAATACGATCTCAATAATAATCTAGTCGTATCCACGGACGCTCGTGGACGGAGGGTGACAAGGACCTATGATGCTCTTAACCGGATCTTGACCACCACCTATCCAGACGGGTTGGGTCAAGTCGAATACCAATTCAGTTATGACGACTCCACTGATGGAGGGATGAATACGGTCGGCCGTTTGGCGCAAGTGAGCGACCCGAATTGTACAACAACTTATTCCTACGACGATGAGGGTAGAAACGTCCGGACGCGTCGCACGATCAGTGGGGCCACTTATGAGACAACGCGCACATTCGACTTCGCTGGGAGGCCGATTGAACTGAACTATCCAACAAACGCAGCTGACCTTCGTCTTCTTTACGATTACGATAATGTCACGGGAGACGTGGAACAAATTGCGGACTTGACAAACGGGAAGATTTTCTTGGCAGGTCAAATGTCGAGCGTCTTTGGGACGCCAGAACGGGTTGCATATGGGAACGGTATAAATCGATCTTACAAGTTTGATTCCCTCGGTGTCATCAAGGAATTACGCACCGAAAGCCCGGCTTACGCTCAAAACGAAATCTCGCGAATCGAGCTGACGACGGACTTGCGAGGCAACCTTATTCGACAACAGGAACTGGTTGATCCGCCTGAGTTTACAGGTGCTCAGATTCTCGGTGACATGTCATATCAGTACGACCATTTGCACCGGCTAATCGCTGGTTACGGAACAACAATGTCGGGTGAAGGTGCTGGAACTGTCACGAATCCTAGATTTGCATACTCGTATGATGCGCTCGGGCGGATGGTGTCTAACAGCAGGTTTGACAATGTGTCTCCTCAGTACCAAGGGTTGACGCCTAAGTACGAGTATAGTACGAATCCGGCGGACTCCGGGCCATACCATGCCCCAGAACTTATAACTATTGGGGGGGATATCGCCCATTCACTTGAGTATGATGAGGCGGGTAATCTCTTGTCGGTCTCCAGCGGTGTAGCATCGTCGGAAGGCAACCTACTTGATCGTGAGTACTCGTGGGACGCACTAGGAAGACTGACGGCCGTCGCGGCCAATGGCGTGACCACCAGTTTCATTTACGACGCGCAAAACCGACGAATACGAAAGATTTCAACTAATGGTACGGACGTCACTTACGTCGGCGAGTTGGTAGAGGTCACGCCTCAAGGCGTCACGGCTCACGTTATGCATGACGGCACCCGCATTGCGCGTGTTGAACCAGGCGGTAATGTGTCGTACATAATCGACGATCAAATCGGTTCGTCAACAATTATGAGCAATGAGCTTGGCGAGGTCGTTCAACGTCTTGATTACGAACCCTACGGTGCGATTATTGAGAACTCTCGGAGCATGAATCTCGCCTCATTTCGGCATACTTTTACCGGTCAAGAGCTCGACAGCGAAACAGAACTAATGTTTTACGGTGCACGGTACTATGATCCCGTAATTGGTCTGTTTTGTTCTGCGGATCCGATTGTTCCAGATCCTTCGATGCCGCAGAGCTTCAATCGATACGCGTACGTAATGAACAGCCCGCTAATGTACACAGATCCCACTGGCAATTCACTCTTGATTCTAGCCTTTGTGGTTGCGATGATCTTTAAGCCTTTTACAGATCTCGCCCTAGCAAAGATGAACGATAACATCTCGGATCGTGATTTCTACATACGACTGGGTGTAATCGTTGCTTCTTATGCTATTGGGGGGGCCGGTGCTTCTGGCCCTGCTGCATTCCTCGTTGGGGCTGGAGTATCAACATATTCATCGGTTGCTACGGAGATCGCACTCCAGATGTTGGACGGAAAGAGTTCATCGGAGGTATCCCTGCACCTAGAGGGCATCGCATGGGGCGCTTGGTCCGCCGGTGCACATGCGGCAATGTTTGGCGGTCAAGAATATGACAACGGTCAATCAGATTCGATAACCGCTAAAGAAGAAGCTGCCTTGGACGCAGATATCCAAGAGTTGTTTGAATTTGAAATGGACGATACGTCGGCGGCTTCTTCAAACTCAGCAGAAGCAACAGCATTGAGTAATGTTAAAAGTCGAGCGAAATCGGCACCTGTCCCGAGACCAGTCACTAAAGAAACGATTATGGCGAGCACAAGCCAAGCATCTCCAGCTACACAAAGCTATTCGGAGGTTCTCCCACCAGATAATTCAGATGTTATAACAACGGATCAAATCAACGCAGTTATTAAGATTTTCAAATGGCTATTCAAAAAGGCAACTGGCAAAGCCTTGCCGATTCCGGAATCTACGGACATCGGGCCCGAACCAGCGACGCGAAATATAGATGGATCGCCGAAGCCCTATTTTGACCCAACGTCATGGGACCGCGGCGGTTCTCGGGGCAACTTCGACCCATGATACATTCGCGGCTAGACAGCGTGTCGGCATGGATGAAGATCCGGGACAGTTGGCCAAAAATGGGATGGCTTGACGCTTGGCCGGGATGAGAATTCAATGTCACGATATATGCAACACATGGAGCGGATTGGAGTTTAGTTCCAGTAGTGATATCGAGCCAAATTTAGCAATCGTCTGGTCGCGAGGCCGTGGAGCCACTCGCGTTTCTCATGCGAGGTTGCCGGAGCAGTCCATTGCATTGAAACCATGCCCCGGGGTAAACAAAACGTACACACGAGTCTGGCCCCTCAGTCAAATTATCAAGGTTTCACTTTGACCCTTAGACGAGGTTTTCTATGTGCTCTTGCACACAATTTCTGCATCGCGCATGTTATTGGTGCGAAGGATGTCTGCTGAGGCCCATGGAATCTTGTGAGCTGTTCTGTAAAGACGCCGAAGAGCAGGTCCCGTTCCGTGCCAGATGTCTCCGGTTAGGCAATTAGTGCTGCACTGGCTCGTCCTCGCGAACGTGGAAACCCGATGTGCACGGAGATACCGGCAGCCGCAGTATGTCGCTCAGGCAGAACATTGTCTCGTCACTCCGTGATGCTGGGTCAGGCAAAACTACTCCTGCATACACCTCAAGCACGTAGTCGGGCAAATCGAAGCAACCATCAGCCCAAAACTCTATCAAGTACGCCATAGCCTCACGGTTGATTCCATCGTCATAAGTGTAAGGTAGGTCTTCTACAAAACCGCCTTCCAACAACACTGCCAGGAATTCATCCAAGTCTGCAGCCGTCTGCGCGTACGCAGTATCTCCGCGCAACTGTTCAAGCCGTTCTTTGAACAGCGAGCGGGAAATCAGTCCCGAGTATTCCGCTTGGTGAATGTATTCGTGAAAAATCAGACTACGCCCAGCAATGGGATAGTCCGATTCCAGAATCGCGAGAATCACTTGCCGCATGTTCCCGAGGCCGTAATACACGCTGAGTAGCCGTGACCCCCAATCATCCCCGACTGCAAATCCACCGAAGTTCAAGTTTTCAGCATAAAACATTGGAACGGTTTCAAGTTCACCGACGGCCGGCTGCTCGAAGTATTGCGGTAGAACCCGGTTCCGCCAGCCATTCAAGTCGGTTTTCTGGGCCTGATCGCATTGTGTTCCCGATAGCACAACGGCGACCAATATCGCGCACAAGCACTCGGTACTTCTCTTCATGCGTTTCCCTTTCTAGGCTTCGACGGGTACGAAATGGATTATTCGAGTATATGCCTAAACCCACCCTAGGCGCTAAGTAGAGGGTCACATGATAAACGTCTCTGATGGTAGGCGTCCAGGCTGTGTAGCCGCGTGATCCAGATGGGTAGCGTTGGTGCTTGGTTCTGGGGAAACGAAACCTCGCTAATGCTAAGGGCAAAAATTTTCATTAGAAACGTCCAGACGCTATTTTGATTCTAAAGTGCCTCCTGACTCCGAGAGCGGACGCTGCACGAGGGAAAACACATAGGTGAGAGAATGAGTAGGTACACAGTCTTCCTTCTTTTGGTCACCGCAGCAAGGTTTGGCTTCTCACAGCCCGCGACTGTCGGCATCCTAGATTCGGGCTGGTACCCTGAAGAAAGGGATGATGTTCGCGTTCAGGTTTTGCCCCCTGCTGACGTGGCGCGACGGTGCGTGGACGAAACCGCATCCCACTGGTCCGCATGAATTCTCGGGCTTCGACAAGTGGAAGTACAAGATTCTCGATGGTTGGAACGGAGTCTATCAGTATCAGCTGGATGAGCTATTGGAGACCCGCTTTTACGTACCAGGTCGTGAGCATGTGACAATCAGCTTGGGTGCGAAGTCTACATCTCGCATCTATTACGAACGGTATCCGGGTCTCAGTGGAATGGCATCGGGACTACCACCTTCCGACATCTTGTTGCCAGACTATGCAGTCGTTACTAACGCCGCAAACGACAACGTCCGAGTCGATAGCGCCGTTTTCGGTCGCTGGCAGATTCTCGGAATCATCCACAGCAAGTACGAGGAACTGGCCGAAAGTGTGAAGGATTGGGAAACATCGCAGTCTCAATGGATAGAATCGAGGTTGGACGAGTTCGACAATAAATTGCATTCACAACCTAGCTTCCGAGAATGTGTTGACATTTCAGTTAAGGATGGTTCTAGGATTCTATGGGTCGAATGTTACATCGGGTACCCAGCGAAGATGGGCCCAATGCGGGAAGGTAAGGTGTCATGATGGTCGGGCGTCTACCGTGCCGTGATGGGCGTTTCCGAGGGACATGTGCACGCTCTGTGGGACGAAATCTCCCTAGCGGGCGAGGCAGCTGAACGGAACTTACTCGGTGCCACGGATTCGAACCGCGACGGAATCCCAGAGCTAATTTTCAGAGAAGTAGACTACGAGTATATCGCTTACTCCGTCTACACGTTTGAGAACGATGAGTTTCCAGAGATAGTGAATATCGAAGGTGGACTGTAATTTGGGATTCGCCCCAATTCATCCTTCAGTTACGGGTCCGCTGTCGTACACACGTCTGGATATCGGAATAGCCCACCGCCGTGTATCCTACAAGTGAATAGGTCATCAGCTGACAAAGGTTGAACACTATTGAGAAGAAATATCCGAACCAGGGTCGAGAGACGCTTGAGCAACAACCGATTTGAAGCGTGAAGCCCTCTTTAGTTGATCGACTTACTCAATAAAGTCGCCCCAGTACGATTCGGATGGTCCTCTTACACCAATCCGCACAGGGAACTCCAAACATTGCGTTCGGCCGCGTAACACACTACAATACTTGCGCAATCATGCAAGTATTGTCTGAGGTTTAGATATGGCCGAAGCCTTGAAGAATGTCGCGATTCGTTTGCCGTCTGACTCTCTAGACCGCGCCGCAATACTTGTGGAGCCGCTGAGCCGGGACGACGAACTCCGGAAACGAATCCTGCCGGACCAAGCCGTTACCCGAAGTACGGTGATGCGATTAGCACTGGATGCGGGTCTGCGACAAATGGAACGGTTCTACGGTTGCGAGGCCGCCTCATGAAACCCGAGCACACGGAAACGTTGCACCTAATGTTCGCAGGGAAACCGATCCCGGAACCTATACGTATCGCCACCGAAGCTGCCGAGGCGGCCTTGAACCGTGCAGGCGGAAGTCAACTTAGCGTCCAGGCGCTCTGCGGTGTGATTGGCGGAGTGGACCTTTTGAAGGGAGGAGACGGGATACTTGGCGCATCTATGCCCTCGAAGGCTATCAGCGCCACCGTGGCTTCGATGCAGAATGGACGCCGCACAGCCGAGCGGGGCCGATGTCCAAACGACGAGGAAAGTGATCAGGGCGATCACCAGTGTGCCACGATGATCACGCATCACGCCGAAAGCGGTCACTGCGGCTCTATAAGCCCCGGAACCCGTGTTCGCGTGGCGCACGACGGCTTGTATCACGAGGGCACCGTTATCGAAGGCGTGGGCGATAATGGCTGTCAGTGGCGTGTGTCGCTCGATGACGACCTGTTAGGCTGGCGCCGATTCGACGTTCAAAGCATTTCGCAGCTGTAGCCTTTCCGCGCGTATTGCACGGAGACGGCGATGCCCCGAACCTACATTGGTTTATTGGAGCGGGGCGTAAGAATCCGACTATTGACGCAATCTTTCGAATCGCTGGAGCAATGGACAAATCAGCTTCGTCAATAGTTCGTGCTGTAGAAAAGGAAGCGCCGCCAAAACGGTCGAAATAACAAGAACGCCTGGGTATTGCAATTGGTACGTTGTGGGCTAAAAGTGTCGGTACTCCGCCTACAGGAACCGGGAAAGAGATAATGCGCCCACTCGTAATCCCAGAATCAGATCCGGCCCCCCGCCCCTGATCGAAAGGGTCTAGTCTAGTAGAACCTTCGGCCCGAGCGAGACAGATTCACCGCACGGGCAACGTTGCTTCATCACGGAACAGTTCGCTCGACTTTTACGCGATGGGATGGCAGTAAGCAGGCTGACTGCGTGTCGCGTCGAGTGAAGATAAAGCTGAACTGTCACCTGCCAACACGGCCAAACTGTCGCAGGTTCGCAGGTTTCATCGTCGCTACGAGAGGGGAGCGGCTTGAGGCCTAACTACAAAACCGGAACAGTCTTATAGACTTCCATTGGCCGTGCGTGACTTCGAGATGCGTACAGCGCTGTTCTGCTCACACTCTTTTTCGCCTTTCTAATCCTTTGGTGAATGTCCGTCGTCTTTTCCAAGTGAATTGGAAGATTCCGGCGAGGAGTAGTGCGACGAAGAGGGGTGCGAGTGTGGCGAGTTGGGTTTGGATGGGGATTCCGAGTTGGACGCGACCGCCGTGGTGTACGGTGAATTCGATGTAGGTCATGTGGTCGATGATGATGGTTTGTCTGGAGCCTTCCGCTAAAAAGCCCACGACGCCGGTGGCGGGATACCAGCCGAGGTGGCGCTCGGAATCGCTGTAGTAATAGATCGCCAGTTCGTCGGGCGTGTAGCCTTCCGGCACCGGCAGGCGTACGGTCATCGGTTCGGCGAACACGCCGATCGGGCCGAGGTCGTAGGCGACGGAGACTGGTTGCGCCAAGGTATTGGGCATCGGTTCGTCGATTTCGGTTTCGTCGATATATGGATCGAGCGACGCTTCGGCTTTGCTTGCGTCGACGTCAAAGACATACGTCACAGGCCCGAATTCGGTGCCGTCTTCGTAGCGTGCACCGGCGGACACAAACAAGCGTTCACCGTTGGCATACGCCGTAGTCGGCTCAAAGACGATCCAGCCATCACGGTGATCACCCGGCGTTGTCGGTCGCCACGCATTGTCCACCGCGGCATACCCCCGCGACCCTTCGACGGAAATCCAAACCGTATCCGGTTGTACCGCAACGCCGGAAAGTACACGCACAGCAATCGCTTGATTCGCACCAATTGTCGCGCCCTCAACCGACTCGATGTCATACGGCAACACTTCTTCGTGTATCGATAACCGCAGAAATTCTATTGCCGACTTGGTGGGGCAGTTACAACCTGTGCAAGGCGGATCAGGAGGCACGGGACCACCCCCGGTCGCCGTGGCGGAATCCGATTCCGATAACAGACTTTCACCACTGGGTGTCACAGCCACGATCTGGAAGCGGTAGGACGTGCCTGGTGTCAGTTGGCTTATGGTCTGGGAAGTGACGTTGCCCACATCCGCACCGGACGCTGGCGATCCCGCTGTCGATGGCGAATAGAATATTCGGTAACTCGTCGCGTCATCCACGGCGGTCCAACTTAGATTTACCGTACCATCACCCGTGCCCGGCGTCGCATTCACATCCGTCGGAACGGGCATTGGTGTCAGTGCTATCGCATCGTCGTCCGAACCTGAACCATCGGCCAAGATATAGATATCACCGCACGGCAAACCCGACACATCACGTTGTTCCGTTTCAAACCCTGGTGCTTCGATGGTAATCGTATAATCCCCGTCGTCGAGACCTGGGATTTGCGGGAACGTAATCTCATCACTAGAAGACGGGTCGAATTCTATGGGATTGGGCTCAGTGGGGCCTTCTAGCGTGAGCGTAACCTTTTTCCCTGGGTCGAGCTGCGAAAGCCCCACCCCTTTCACCGTAACGATCATTGTCGCCGGGATTTGCAGTCCACTGCACACGCCAACCTCTCGAAAGATGCGGAGGTCGTAGTAGGTATAGGGACCGTAGCCCGGACCGGTGACACAGGGACTTCCAGGCCGTTGCGTCACTCGGACGAAATACAGACCCTCGCGCTCCGCGTAGAAAACATGTCGCGATCTACGCTCCGACCCACAAGTTACGCCGCCCGCATTGTCGTTGTGCGCGACCTCCATCGTTGCTTCGACATCGAAATTGTTTTCGGCGAGATCGCCTTCGAAATACACGTCGATAACCGTATCGGCCCCAGGACCGAGGTCAAACGTCTCGATCGTAATAGGGTCCATATGTCCGGGATCCGCGTCGGCATCAAATATCACCCAGTCCTTGTCGCCATCCACGTGGAAGTTGTGCGTCCGCGCAGCCGCGCCAATCCCAACGAAATGGCCCTGCAGCGGTTCATCATCCTCCTCGAATTCGTCGGGATCGCCCGGGGCGCCAAGCTGGCGAATAGTCGCGCGTTTGGGCAGCGAAAGCTGATTGTCCGTGTCGACCGCAAGCGCCGTCACTTCGTATTTACCGATTCGGTTCAGCGGGGCGGTCGTGCCCTCGAAGGTCGTCGCATCAATCCCCGCAAGCGAAATAATTTCAAACGGCACCAGCGGATCACTCGGCGCAGGCGGCACGATCGTGGCAAATACGTCGTGTATTCCGGAGGTCGAGGTTACGCCCAGAGCGCGAATCACAGTGGATTCACCGCGGGCACTCAATTCTTCGGGGATCAGCTCAATGCCACCAATGATGGGCGCGGCACCGGCCAGTAACACACCCATTCCCAAGCGATATGAATTTGAGAAGATGCCGTCGAAGTCTTCGTTAAAGACGGTATTGCCGTTGTCGTTAATCTGGGGAAATTGATTGAATCGCATATCATACAGAGCAATGTTGGTATTCGTATAGGCCTGCCCAACTGTCGCTCCATTGAGGATTGCCGACCAGAAGTATTGTGAAAACGAAATCAGCCCTTGGTTCCTAAACGAAGCCACGCCCCCATTCGTACTCGCCACCTGAATCGTATGATTCGACGCCTTCGCAGCATTGAGAATGTTTGCAAAAACGCCTGCGCCGTCGAAATCCAAGACCACCGTTATCACTCCGGTCTCCGTCAAATCCTTTTGAACATCGGCCAGCCATGACGCTAGATCGGTTGGGTATAGCACCTGATCATCGAGTTGAAATCCTCCGTCTTTCCCCTGACCTACGAGATAGAGCAAAAGATCGCGCGTAGTGCCAGACTCGAAAATGAGCGCATCTCGAACGTTGTTCCATATTGCCGTTTTTTCATGGAATGTGCTGGCATTGGTCGTTGACAAGTATTCGATATCATCTTCTTCATTCTCGATTATTCGATAGCCTTGTGTTAGCAACGCCTTCGTCGCTAGGTCCATATTGCCGACGACTGCGGATTCCCCGACGGGTGAAGTCGGAGTGTAGCTACCCACCAACACCGCACGGCGTAGCAGCGGGTTATCCACCACCAAACTGTCGACAACTGGGGCCGTCGTGTTGCGAGATCCGTCTCGGGCGTACACCGTCAAGCGGTACGTGCCAGGGGTAGTAAAGATATCGGACGTTGCGGTCCATGCGGTATCTCCATTTCCTGGGTCCGGTAGAAGGTCCACAGTGGGAAGATTGCTGATAGGATTGTCCTGAGACGGCGGCTCCCAATCTGGCGGGCTTACGACGACCCACACATCCACAATCCCATCCCTCACGGCCTCATCCGGCGCATCTCCGTCGGTGACCACAGCATTGAACGTGGCTGTACTTGCCCCGTCCCATTTAGCGTTGAAAGATTTTACCTCGGGTTTCTCCCCGACAATCACCGTGCCGGTTCCAATTGTCAAAACATTGAGTTCTTCGTCCAGTTCGTCGGGCATGGCCAACAGTTGTGGTGTTTGGACTTCCGTATTTTCATTGTTCAACTGCAGCCCGATGGACGTTTTGGCGAAATCGAACGCAGTTTGAATTGGAGCGCCGTTGAACACCTGCGACCAAAAGAAACTGGAAAAGGATACTGCGCCTGCATTAAGAAAATGTGCGTTCTGATCCGAACCGGTGCTCGTGATCACGACACGTTGGTCCCCTTTTAGCGTGTTCTCGAAACTGCCGGACTGGCAAGCGTCATAGACCAGGATGGTGCGTTTGGGTCCATCGGCTTTGGTGGAGTCCGATGCCTGGAACAGCCCGACCCAGTCGTCCAGCCAATCGGCGCGCAGCAATTCAGTTCCACTTAGCTGAAAGACGCCATTTCCACCGTGATCGATTAAACAAATCACCAATTCGTCCGCGTCCGATGCCCACTCCGTGATCGCCTCGTCAAGGTTTTCTACGGTGGGGATGTCATAAACATCGGGCTGGCCGTGACCATCTTGATCTAGATCGACGTCGTGGGATAAGTAGCGAATTCGATCTTCCGAAAAACCCTGTGATTTGAGAACGCTATAGGCAAGATTTGCGGTCGACTGGGTCGCATCCCATAAGTTGTTGCCGCGATACGGTCCGCCCCCAGCAACGACGACTGCTTTGGCGTTATTGAGTTCGCTGCCAATTGAGTATTTGAGCACGCGCGCATTGCCAATGTCGGCGACATAAAGAGATTGGCTACCGTCCGCATTGATATGTATCGCCAAGCCACCAGCCACGGTCGACGCCAGTTCGGCTTGGATCTCACCAATCTTACCGCCGCTCGCGCTGAAGATTTCAATCACATGTCCACATTCTCGCTTCGAGACATAGATGTTTCCGTCTTTGTCCACGGCGAGATCGAAAAAGCCATAATAGCATCCTACTTCCTCTACCGAGGTTGCGAAAGATTGGACGAGGACGCCCTCCGTGGTGAACTTCGCCACACGATCTCCGGGGTCGAGTTGAACAGTGTAGATGAATCCGTCAGGACCGGACTTCAGGATTGGACCGGCGCTGTAGGGATGGTCCCATTCCAGAATTAGCTGCCCGTTAGGTGAGAATTTCTGAATAACATCGTTTACCAATGAGAAACTGCTGACGTATATATCTCCTGCGTTATCGACAGCCAGGCCCCTAGGGCGACCGTTGACTTCCCACTCAGCGTTTAGATCGCCATCTAGACTGAATTTTCGGACGCCATGAATCCCAGTCCCCCTGCCAATAAGTGCATAGATGTGATTATCCGGGCTTGTGTCGAGGGCTAATATTTCGCCGGTTCCGGCGCCCGGAATCGTTTCGCCCCCCGTAGGCCATGATGTCTGGTACACGCCTTTCCCATCGAATTTCTGGATTCGATGCAGCGTGCTATCTCCGACGTACACGTTTCCAGCACTATCGGTTGCAACTAGGCGTGGTTCATAGAAATCGCCAGGCAGCGTACCGGTGCTTCCCCAGAATTCTAACGGTTCTCCACGCGGTGTTCGCCTCTCAACACCCCCTGGTACTTCCTCTCCGTAATCGTTTCCTCCGCCACCGCGTTTAACAAACACCAGACTGCCGGCCGAATCGAGCGAGATACTGGACAAACTGATTCGAGCGTCTGTTAGATCAAACTCATCCACTAACTGCCCATCCAGCGAGAACACACGAACCCAGGGATCGGTATTTAGCTCCGCCAACGGCGAAAAAGTTCGATATTGTGCGTAGAGCAACGAATCGTCAAACACGCGAACCTGAGAGACATAAATAGTCTGATCGACTAAAGCCTCTCTGCCCGGACCTGGCCATTCAGCGAGTAGTGTGCCCTCAGACGAGTACTTCTGAATGGTTTCGTCACTTCCGATATAGATTTGACGCTGGGAATCCAGGGCAATCGTAGTACCGTCATTCGTAACAAATTCCGAGATTGGCTCGAAGTCATTGGTATAAATTTGGACTAGAGATGGAGAGGGAATGTTGTAGATATTGCCCGCGTCGTCGAACGCTAGGTCAAAAGATGGTGCCCGCGGATCAGAATCCGCAAGTACCCATTCCTTCAAAACCTCACCGTTACCGGAAAAAACTCGGTATCCCTTGCTAATAATGGATAACGGTGCCCCCCCATAATTAACAGTGCGCATGTAGATGTTATCCGAACGATCAATCGCCAGTCTCCCTATTTGATCGCCAACCGCCCATTGAGTAATGAATTGTCCGTCGGGCCCAAACTTTTTGATCAGATGGGGTGTTTCGACATTTGCATCGCTATCCAAAACATATGTGTTGTTTTGGGAATCCACCACCAAACTCGTGGGATCCCCGAAGTACCAAGACTGGGGCAACGCGGGCCACGCCCTTATCGGATTGTAAATGTGACCCGAGTCTGTGAGCTGTGCGGTGATGCGCACGTCGTCCACCGCGAAGTACAACTCATCTTCGGCATTGTGATAATAGAACCGGAATCGTACGCCGCTCTGACCGGCGATGGCGGAAGTCGCGTCGAGTGTGAGATGATCTTCGAACAGTGCGCCGTCCGTCGGGATACGTTGGTACAATGTGGTCCAATTGCCACCACCGGCCTGCACGTCGATGGTGATGAAGTCCTCGAAGTTCGACGACTGGTACGCAATGCGGCACTCGAAAGTCACTGATGTAGCAGTGGCGAAATCGAACGACGACGTTAGTAGCTGTTCATCCATAATAACGCCGGGGCCAGCCAAAGCACTATCGACGCTCACGTGGCTACTGGCAAGCAAGTCGCGATCGCCTGGATCATGGGCCGACCACGTGTTCCCATCTCCTCCACCGTCTACTATTTCCCACCCGCCTGGAAACCCAAAATGAAAATCTTCATGATAGGTGAATGTCCCCTGCGCCGACGCTCCGTACGCGGACAAGAGTACGACAAGGATGCTAACTCCTCTTAGAATCGGGAGGGGTTCATACATCATTCGAAATCGTAGCAGTCCTTCAGATCGTACCCTAGCTTGTCGCCTAGTGTTGCGATTGAGCCGTCTTTGGGCACTCATACCGTATTTATCCTTAGCTTGGTATCTCATCTCAGTCTGTCACTTTCGATCTTTTTATACCGTTGGTGAAGGTTCGTCTTCTTTTCCATGTGAATTGGAAGATGGCGATGAGGAGTAGTGCGACGAAGAGCGGTGCTAGTGTTGCGAGTTGGGTTTGGATGGGTATGCCGAGTTGCACGCGGCCGCCGTGGTGTATGGTGAATTCGATGTAGGTTACGCCGTCGATGAAGGTGGTCTGGCGGGAGCCTTCCGCTAGAAGGCCTACGACGCCGGTGGCGGGATACCAGCCGGGGTGACGTTCGGAATCGCTGTAGTAATAGATCGCCAGTTCGTCGGGTGTGTAGCCCTCGGGTACGGGTAGGCGTATGGTCATCGGGTCGGCGAACACGCCGAGCGGGCCGAGGTTGTAGGGCACGGAGACTGGTTGCGCCAGGGTATTGGGCATCGGTTCGTCGATTTCGGTTTCGTCGATATACGGATCGAGCGACGCTTCGATTTTGCTTGCGTCGACATCAAAGACATACGTCACCGGCCCGAATTCGGTGCCGTCTTCGTAGCGCGCGCCGGCGGATACAAACAGGCGTTCACCGTTGGCATACGCCGTAGTCGGCTCAAAGACGATCCAACCGTCACGGTGATCGCCCGGCGTTGTCGGTCGCCATGCGTTGTCCACCGCGGCATACCCCTGCGAACCCTCAACGGAAATCCATACGGTATCCGGTTGTACGGCAACACCGGATATCACGCGAACGGCAATCGCTTGATTCGCACCAATCGTCGCGCCCTCAACCGACTCAACGTCATACGGCAACACTTCTTCGTGTATCGATAACCGCAGAAATTCTATTGCCGACTTGGTGGGGCAGTTACAACCTGTGCAAGGCGGATCAGGAGGCACGGGACCACCCCCGGTCGCCGTGGCGGAATCCGATTCCGATAACAGACTTTCACCACTGGGTGTCACAGCCACGATCTGGAAGTTGTACGACGTGCCGGGTGTCAGTTGGCTTATGGTCTGGGAAGTGACGTTGCCCACATCCGCACCGGACGCTGGCGATCCCGCTGTCGATGGCGAATAGAATATTCGGTAACTCGTCGCGCCATCCACGGCGGTCCAACTTAGATTTATCGTACCATCACCCGTGCCCGGCGTCGCATTCACATCCGTCGGAACGGGCATCGGGGTGAGCTCAATATCTATATCCTCCACACAGCCGCAGTCCAAACCCATGACGAGAGTTACTTTGTCTTCGAACCCGGGTGCTTGGATGGTGAGCGTATAATTTCCGTCGTCCAAGCCAGGGATTTGCGGAAAAGTAATCTCGTCACTGGACGGAGAATCGAGTAACGGTAGTGGCTCGGTGGGGCCTTCGAGCATGAGCTTAACTTTTTCCCCATTTTGACCCAACTGCAATAAGCCGTCCCCCTTCACTGAAACTATCATCGTCGCCGGAATTTCGAGTCCGGTACACTCGCCGATCTCGCGGAAGATGCGGAGGTCGTAGTAGGTTTGTGGTCCTGAAGTCACGCCGCCGGTACACGTCCCGCCCGCGTGGAAAACTCGGACGAAGTACAGCCCTGTCCGCGTCCGGGCAAAACCGCCGGGAATCACTGAACGCCGTTGTTCCGGGTCATTCGAATCGCAGGGAACCATGAATCCTGGTAGGTCATCCCCGGCGTTATCGCTGGACGCGACGGGGGTTGTTACATCAACGACAAAACCATTCGCCGCAAGGTCCTCTTCGAAGTACACCTCGATAAATGTATCGGAGTCGGGGCCCAGATTCACGGTTTCGATCGCTATTGGATCCACCGATCCGTCCGGATCCGCTTTCGCATAGAAGATGACCCAATCTTCGTCGGCCGACATCCCTTGGCCTCGGTCGTGGAAATTGTGCGTCTCGGCACGTGCGCCGATGCCTACCCAGCGCGCCTCCTGTGGAGTATTGTCAATCTCGTAATCGTCGGGACCGCCAGACCCAACCTGGCGAATCGTCGTGCGCCGGGAAAAGGAGATTCGGTTTTTCTCGTCGGCCGCCAACACGTTTACTTCGTATTGGCCGATCCAATTCAAGGGGCTTGTTGTCCCTTTGTACACGCCGTCGCCCGGGTCCGTGAGCGGAACGACTTGCAATCGCTCCACAGCCCCTCCCGGTCCTGGAGAAGCCACGGTGGCGTACACGTTTAACATGTCACCGGATGACGCCGTCGATGTGACGTTTGTCGCGCGAATAAGGGCCGTATCGCCGCGATTCATGAACTCTGCGCCGGGTAGGACCTCAAGCCCATTGACAATCGGCGCCACGTCGGCGAGCAGCACGCCCTGGCCAAAGCGGCGGTTTCCGGCCAACAACAAATCCAACCCGGGTTCGTTAAAGATTCGATTGTTGTTGTCGTCTATTTGCGGGTACTGGTCGTACTTCATCGCGGTAATGAAGCTCGTCGCAGTGTTCCATGCTCGGCCGACGTTTGCGCCGGTCCGGATCGGCTCCCAGAAGTACTGGGAAAACGAGATGCGGCCCTCCTCGCGAAACGACGCCGGCCCCCCGTTCGTGCTGGCAATGACAATGCGCTCCGCGGCCAACTTGGCCGGAGCGATTCCTTTGGCGAACACACCGGAACCTTCGAAGTCCAACACTAGCGAGACCAAACTGTCGTCCCCGAGGTTTGGCAACCACGATTCCAGTTCCCCCGGCGAAACATCCCCGTCAGCGAGCGGAAACGAATCGACCGATCCCGCTCCCACTAGGTAGACCACAAGGTCGCGCGTGTCGGGAGCGCCGAGAGCACCTTCCACAACCGCCCGCGTAGGCGCGCCGTTCCGAAACTGGCTGCTGATCTCGGACGTGCTCAGGTACTGGATATCGGTGATCTGATAGCTCTGCTGCCGGAGCGCGAGAAACGCGAGGTCCATGAGTCCTTGGACGGCCGACGCACTTGCCGTCACTCCGTCCGAAGTACCGATGAGGACCGCGCGGCTTCGATTCGGATCGCTAACATCCAACGTGGTCGGTTTGGCCTCCGCGATATTGCCGTTTGCGTCCCGCGCGTAGAATGTCACTTGGTACGTGCCGGGCGAGGTAAATACATTCGAAACCACTTCCCAGTTTTTGCCTGTGGTATGTAGAAGATTCACACGGGAAAGACCAATCCGAGCGTTGTCAGTGGACAAGGACACCACCTCCAGGTCTGGAGGATCGATATCCACCCAGACCGCAGCAACGCCATCGCGCTCAACAGAATCGGCGATGTCGGGGTCACTGACTGTCGCGGTCAGACTGGTCGAGTTACCGATTGGATTGGCCTCAAACGCCTCGATAATTGGAACTTCGCCCAATGTGCCGATGGGTAGACCAATCTCCCGGTCCGCCAATGTATCCGGCATCGCAATCATTACCGGCTGTTGCACGCGTTCCTGTAGCGCCTTCGGTGCGCCCGGGTTTTTGACCGTCAACAGCGATCGATCCGCCGACTCGAAGGCCTCGCGGATCGTCGCCCCGTCTCGCACACTCCGCCAAAAGAAGTTGGAAAACGACTTCAAGCCCGTGCCCGTGAAGAATGCCTGCTGATCGGATTCCGAACTCGCGATAATCACCCGGTTCTGGCCTTGAAGGGCATCCACGAACGTTTCCGCGTTACATGCGTCGTACACGACAAATATCTCTTTATCGCCACTCTGCCACTGCCCAAGCCACGTGGCCAACTCTTGTTTACTGAGCGTTTCGTTCTCGTTCAGTCGAAAGCCCTCGGGGCCTCCATGATCCACCAGATAGAGCACGAGCTGTTCCGCATCGGAAGCCCAGTTGACAATAGCGTCCTCAAGATAGGCTTTCGTAGGATCCGCGTCTGCGTCGGGTAAACCGTCCTCGTTTAGATCCTGGTCTTGGCTAGGCGAAAGGTAATAGACGGATTCCTCCGGGAGCTTTTGGGGTAGAATCCAAACCGCGGCGTCGTTGGCACAGTACTGTGTCGCGTCCCAAAGGTTGTTCGTGCGATACGGGCCGCCGCCCGCGACCACAATAGCCTTGGTTTTTGTGGTCGCGGTTGTTCGTGCAAACTTTTGGATACGGTGATTTTCAGCTTCTGATACGTAAATGTTGTTGTTGCTGTCGACCGCGATTCCGGTGACGTCCTTGAATTGGCCGGGGCCGATGCCTGAGACTCCGCCCAACTGTTCGACCACCCCGCTCGTCTGATCGATTACGATTGCGCCGTTGGAACCCCGAAGCGCTAGGTAGAGATCCGGCGAACCAGGGTCCTCGCCGACTGCAAAGGACTTCTGCAGTGCGATGCGAAACGCGCCCGCGGTATCACCTCTGACACCACTCCCAAGGAGGAAAGGGCCCCATTTGGCTAAGGACGTACCGTCGGGCGCTAGTTTTTCGACGTAACGATCATATCCGACATAAATATTCTTGTCCGCATCGAGGGCCACAGCGGATACGGTTGGAAACGGCCCAAACTCCTCAAGCACCTCTTCAGTCGCAATATTTAGGACCAGGAGTTGATCGTGAATTGCATCGGTCACGAATACAGATCCGTCGGGATATTCGGGGCCATTCTCGTATACGGCCAGTTGTTCCGGGTAGTTAAATACTGGGTCGATAGGAGGGCCTTGGAGCAAACCGGTGCCCCAAGTGTGGAGAGGTGTCCAATCGGCATCGTAAATTGTAATATCGGTTGAGTGGTGACCACCTCCTATAGGGACCGTCCAGAACGACACGTAGATCCGTCCTTGGCTGTCAAGCGTCACGTCTCTTAGACCAGTCCCGTCGCTGCTTATGCCCCCTAAAAACGGGCTCTCGTCAATAAACGTGCCGTCTGCGGAAAACCGCTGAATCCGTCCGTTTCCTGAATCCGTCGCGTAAAGAACGCCACCCGGAGCGACCGCCAATCCAAACGGTCGAATGAAGTAGCCGAGATCGTCTCCGTAACTCTGCCATGCGGACTGCAATTCGACCGTTGGGGTGAAAATTTCGACGGATTCAGATTCGCCAGGGTAACCATTCTGGGAGCCCGGGAAATTACCAGGATCAGCAACGTATATATTCCCAGCGGCGGACACGCCAAAATCGCCAGGTGCCGCTGAACTTCCGCCACCGTATATATTTCCTTGTTCGACGCCGTTGGCGTCGAACCCTGCCAGTATATAACCAATTTGAAAGCCCCAGATGTAAGCGTAGACGTTTCCCTGCCGGTCAACGTTGATATAATTCAATCCACTACCAAAAAATGCGTCAACATGCCAATCAATGTCGAGATCGCCGTTCCTATCGTATTTTCGAATCCGGTTACCCGAATCGATCGTGTACATTAAACCATTCACGTCAAATGCGTAATCGTGGAATGGTTCGGGAGGTACCGCACGGAGAAACGAGTCGTCGCGTATCCCGCCGGGCAGGTACCGCTTGATGAATCCCTCGTTGAGGACGTAAACGAGTCCATTGTGATCGGCGAACGGTGATCCTCCTTCAACCTCATCAAGCACGGTTTCTCCGGAAGGAGACACGATCTTGATTGAACCAGAATCTGCGACGTATAGGAATCCAGCCGAATCCTCGGCCAGTGGCTCAGGAGCGTCCGATGGGTTTGTACTCGGCGGCGTAAGTCCTATCGTTTCATATGAAATGGTCTTGATTACGTTACCGTCAACACCGAGCTTGTAGAGCCGGTCAAGGCTCCAGACATATGCGGTTCCCAGTCCAGTGACAGTCACTTGGGTCGGACGATTGAAGTACCAAGGTTGAGGTAAGCCGGGTTGCATCTTTTCGAACCGATAGGCGACGCTTTCATCTTCGCCTGTCGTCACTTTTACGTTGTCGATTGCGATGTACCACTCTTCTATGGCGTTATGATGGAAAAAGCGAAAGCGTACATTATCCTTACCAGCCGCTTGAGCTGAGATGTCCAGATTGACGGTCTGTTCGAGTACGGGACCCTGACCTGGATTGGGTAGAGGATCAATTCGGGTGGCAGTTACCCACGGACCACCACCGGCTTGGACATCGACAGTGAGATAGTCATTCAGAGAGAACGAAGCGAAAGCTAAGCCGAAACGAAGCGTTACTCGCTCCGACTCGGTGAAGTTTAGAGATGGCGAAATGAGCTCTTCGTTGAGAACATAATCCGGCCCCGCCGTAACGCTGTCGGAGAGCATAAAGGGTGCTTGGACGTGCGCTTCGCTAGGCGGCCGATTCGGAAACGGAGGTCCGTCGCTCGACCATTCCCATGTAAAGCCGTCATCATCACCATCAACAATTGACCAGCCGGGGGGAAGACCGTTGTCAAAGTTTTCGTCTAGCACGATGGTCTGAGCAAGAACGCAGGGCACAAACAAAAGCGTGACGATTGCACTGAAAACGATACGGCGCAATTGGAGATTCATAGCAATGTCACTGCTTTGCATTCATGATCTCCACTTTGAGCGCGTGCAAGCGCTCGTGTTGTTTGCGGTTACTGCGCGTCTAATCCAACAATATAACCTGCGGTACTTCAGATGCCGCATCGTAATTGTGATCATCATTTTTCGCCCCATTGAGACCTCGGTGCGTCCGGGCGTCTTATTCCTGGGGTGATTGTCCGTCTTCTTTTCCATGTGAATTGGAAGATGGCGGCGAGGAGTAGTGCGACGAAGAGGGGTGCGAGTGTGGCGAGTTGGGTTTGGATGGGGATTCCGAGTTGGACGTGACCGCCGTGGTGTACGGTGAATTCGATGTAGGTCATGTGGTCGATGATGATGGTTTGTCTGGAGCCTTCCGCTAAAAAGCCCACGACGCCGGTGGCGGGATACCAGCCGAGGTGGCGCTCGGAATCGCTGTAGTAATAGATCGCCAATTCGTCGGGCGTGTACCCCTCGGGCACGGGGAGGCGTACGGTCATCGGTTCGGCGAACACGCCGAGCGGGCCGAGATTGTAGGGCACGGAGACGGGTTGCGCCAGGGTAGTGGGCATCGGTTCGTCGATTTCGGTTTCGTCGATATACGGATCGAGCGACGCTTCGGCTTTGCTTGCGTCGACGTCAAAGACATACGTCACAGGCCCGAATTCGGTGCCGTCTTCGTAACGCGCACCGGCGGATACAAACAAGCGTTCATCGTTGGCATACGCCGTAATCGGTTCAAAGACGATCCAACCATCACGGTGATCACCCGGCGTTGTCGGTCGCCACGCATTGTCCACTGCGGCATAGCCCAACGACCCTTCAACAGAAATCCAAACCGTATCCGGTTGCACCGCAACGCCGGAAAGTACACGCACAGCAATCGCTTGATGCGCACCAATTGTCGCGCCCTCAACCGACTCGATGTCATACGGCAACACTTCTTCGTGTATCGATAACCGCAGAAATTCTATTGCCGACTTGGTGGGGCAGTTACAACCTGTGCAAGGCGGAGGAGGGCCAGTACTCGCAACAGCAGACACGGACACGGACGCCACGCTTTCGCCGCCCGCGTTCACCGCCACAACCTGGAAATCGTAGGACACGCCAGGTGTTAGCCCACTAATGGTCTTGAACGTGACGTTCCCCACGTCCGTACCCGAAGCTGGAGTACTTTTGGTTGAGGGCGAATAGAATATTTTGTAGCTCGTCGCGTCATCCACGGCACCCCAGTTGAGGACTACCGTGCCGCCGCTCGTGCCGGTCGTCGCGCTCACGTTCTCCGGCACCGATGGTGGCGGAATCGGCGTCAGCTCGATTGCATCTTCGTCGCCTCCGGAGCCATCTGTGAAGATGTATACCTCGTTGCACGGCAGTTTTGACAAATCACGTTGTTCCGGCTCGAACCCCAGTGCGTTGATGGTAATCGTATAGTCTCCGTCTTCCGGAAGCGGGATCTGAGTGAAAGTAACCTCATCAGTCTTGGTAAAACCCCATCTCCTCACCACCAGCGGATCATCGAGAGGACCTCCTGATATCGTGATCGTTGCATCCGCTTCGTCTTGCACGCGATCGGAAAGCTCATCCCCTTTTATCGTGACGATTACATACGGCGAAGTGTCAAAGCCTGTACATTCTCCAATCGCGCGGAAGATGCGGAGGTCATAGAAGGTATCGGGGCCGAAGCCCGGGCCGGGGAGGCATGTCACTGGGGATTGAGTAACTTTGACGAAATAGTACCCCGTCTGCGGTGCGTAGAACGGGGGTGAAATCTTCGAACGCCGTATGAGAGCACACGACTGCTCGCCCGCATTGTCGTTGGACCTGATCGCATTGTCGAAGTCATCCTCGAAATAAACGTCAATCAGAGTATCCGCCCCATCCCCGAGCGCCAAGGTTTCGATGGTGATCGGGTCTAAGTGATCGGGATCCGCGTCGGCAAAGAACATCACCCAATCTTCATCCCCGGCGACATCGAAGTTGTGGGTTCGAGGGGCAGCGCCGATGCCAACCCATTGTGCTTGTACAAACGTATCGTCGTCCTCGAATTCGTCGGGTTCTGCTTCGCCACCTTCCAGCGTACTCCCGAGTTGATAGATACTATCGCGTTTCGGAATTGACACTTGGTTGTCGACATCCACCGCAATCACCGATATATCGTAATGGCCAAGGCGGTCCAGCGGGCCAATTTCTGCTTCAAATACACCGTCGTTGTCCTCGTCGGTTAGCGCGACAATTTCAAACGGTAAGAAAGGTTGGTTCGGTTTGGCCAATACGCCTTGTGGCGCGACCACCGTGGCGAACACATTCCAAAGTCCCGCCGTGGACGTCACACCGCTCGCGCGAATGACCGCGGACTGATCGCGCCCGGTGAGCTGCCTCTCATTATCATCGTCTGCACGCACCAACTCGAGTCCGCCGATGACCGGCGCGTCGCCTGCGTACAATATGCCGATCCCCAAGCGGTGGACGGCTGCGAGCAAGCCGTCGAAAGGTTCATTGAATAGAGCGTTGCCGTTGTCGTTGATTCGTGGGTTTTGGTAGAAGCCCATGTCGAGCAATGCAATAGCGGCCTGTACATGCGCTTGCCCAACGGTCGCACCATTGAGAATGGCCGACCAGAAGTATTGGGAATACGAAACGAGCCCCTGTTCGGCGAATGAGACCTCCCCGCCAAAGGTGCTCACCACTTGAATCATTTGGGTGGAACCCTTGCTGATATTGACTTCCCGCGCAAACGCGCCCGCCCCGTCGAAATCCAATACCAGCGTCACCACGCCGTCGTCTGGCAGACCTGCTTCCAACGTCGTAAGCCAACCGGCCAAGACTCCCGGGGTCAACAACCCGTTGTTCATTTCGAATCCGGCGGCGCTACCGCGCCCGACGAGATACAACACCAAGTCTCGGGTATCGGCTGGGTCGAGTGCATTATCGAGAAGACCCAACTCCGCTGGAAATTCTGTTTCGGCAATATTGTTGTCCACATCTGTAGCCAAAAACGTGATGTCGCCGTCGCTCTCCGAGTACCCCTGCGAACTGAGCGCGTCATAGGCCAAGCGCATCAGACCGGTCACTGCGGATTCGGAGATGCCGTCACCCCATGTCCCTACCATCACCGCCCGGCGCCGATCCGTACTCTCAACTTCCAGGGCAACTTCGGGCGGTTTGGGTAGCGAGATATTGCCGACGTGATCGCGCGCGTACAACGCAATGACGTATTGACCCGGCACAGAAAAAGCGTCCGTCACCACCTCCCAAGTGGCGTTGTCCGCGCCCGGCTCCAACGACACTTTGGGCAAATCGATAATCGGATTCTCCGGCGAAAGCGGCTCAAAATCAGGGGGGACAAAAACGGCCCACACGAGGTCTACGCCATCGGCAATGATCCCTCCACTTCCATTTCGGTCGACCACCATCGTCGCCGCCAGCCGCACTTTTCCGTCGTCTGCGCCTCCGACTATTTCGTCTGCGGTAAATGTGCCAATCGTTGGGCGGTCGCCCGCAACGACCGTTCCATTGCCAATGTGCAGATCCCGCAGAAAGATGTCGACCTTAGCCGGATCAACCGGATTTGGATCTTGCTCTAGAATTGGATCCTGCGCATTGACGTTCTGTTTTATGGAAGCGTCGGCGAAATCATATGCTTCCCCCACGGTATTGCCGTTCATGATCTGCGACCAGAAAAAATTCGAGAAAGATATCGCACCCGCAGCCAAGAAATGGGCGTTCTGATCCGCTTCGGTACTTGTAATGACTAGCCGGCCAGACCCCGCCGTATCCGCATTCAGGGCCGATTGAAAGCTACCGGATTGACACGCGTCGTACACTACGATGCTGGTCCTACCGTTGAAACTACTCAGATACGTGTTAAGTTTAGAAGCATCCAGCAACTCGTTCGCGTTCATGCGAAAAGAATTCGCGCCCCCATGGTCGACGAGATAAACTACAAGTTCGTCCGCCGCGGGCTCCGCATTCGCCCACACACCGATTGCTTCCATCAAGTTAGCATTCGTGGCATCACCATCAACGTCGTCCGCTATCCCATTGCCATCCAGATCCAACTCCGAATCGGCCGACAAATACTGAATACGATCTTTCGTAAACCCTTGAAACGTCAAGACCGTCACCGCGTGATTCGCAGAAGACTGGGTGGCATCCCACAAATTGTTTCCACCAAATGGACCGCCCCCCGCAACCACAATCGCCTTCGCATTCGACAGCCCCACCGACGGCACAAACTTCTGGATACGATCGTTGTCGTCGTCTGCAACATAAATGTTGAGGTCGGCGTCCACCGCAATACCAGCGGCACCGTTGGCGATGACGTCAACGAATCCGAAATAGCTTCCCGTATAGTGGTTAAAACTACCTGGTGCACTGCCGCGATCCCCGAAAACGGCACGCAGTGTGCCGTCCGCATTGATGATACGAACTCCGTTCAACTCGTAAATGTAAATGTTCTGGTCCGCATCAACGTCAAGGCTGAGTGGAAGGTTTGCGAAATAGGTAGCTACGAGCGTACCGGACGAATCCCACTTCCTCACTGAACTGTCAGTGCAGTGTGCCGTGTAAATGTAGAGCGAGTCGTTCCCATCTATGCTCACTGCGACATCGTCTGAGTCAGCATCAACAACAGTCTCGATTAAGGAACCATCATCGGGGTCGAAGCGCGAACCTCCTACAAAAAGATCCCCAGCATCGGAGATGTCGATACCGCCTGCGATATCGTAATTTTCAGATATTCCTCCCGGCGCCCCCAAAGCGTAAGGCGTATCCTTCTCGAATATTAGTGCCCCCCCGGGGGCAAGCTTGAGCAAATTGACATTAAACGTATTGCCAACTATGACATACATGTTGCCTTCCGGATCAGCAACTACATCATGCGGAAGAAAGGTACTGGCCACCGGGAAGACGTTCATCAGTTCGCCCGACACCGTGAATTTCTTAATGCTACTGTTTCCCTTGTCAGCGACGAAGACGTTTCCATTCAAGTCAACGTGAACCCGTGTGGGATTCGAGAAGCGGCCAGGAGCACTGTCTGCACTGTCCCAGACCCCAATCGTATTCAAAGAGGAGTCGAAACGTGTGACCCCAAGCAATCCGCCGCCATAGATGTTGTCGTCTTTGTCCACCGCGATAGCAAACGCATCGCTCGTGGGACTAGCCGGTATGGGTATTAGATCGGGCGAATAAACTTGAACTAGGTTAAAGCTATCGTCCGGGAACGAAACATAAATGTTTCCTGTAGAATCGCTGGTAACACCTCTAGCTCCGAGAAGGTCCCAACTTGCCGACTCGATTGGGTCACCGCTTTCATCAAGACGTGCGGAGCCATCCAGATTGTATTTCTTGATGGCCGTAGCCAACAGTCCAATCGGAGCTTCCTCCGCTCCATATACTCCGACTAACGTGTCTGTGTCGTCGATGGTAATGGCAGTCAGAACGAGGGCAAAATTAGTCTCTACATCTGGGTGATCCAACAGGATGACCTCTGAGTTGACATCCTGCTCGTTAATATCGGGAGGATATTTATGGACTTCCGCAAACGGGAGCTTCGCTCTCGTCGTCGCATAGAGATTACCCAGAGAATCGAGTGCTATTTGACCCCATGCATCTACCTGATGCGATTCGAACGGATCGGTTATCGATTCAGGAAAATCATGCTGAATTATTTCTTGCAGTTTGCCATTCGAATCAAATTTCTGGACCCGATCATTGCCCACGTCCGCTATGTAGACATTTCCAAGTTTGTCGACAACGATACCTTGGGGGTCATTGAACCGTCCGCCTTCGTTTCCCGGACCACCCCAAGTTTTGATGAAATTGCCCTCGACGTCCATTTTTACAATTCGGCTGAGTCCAGCATCAACAACGTAAATTGAATCATCGACGTCTGCGGCAATGCCCTTGATATTATTAAAGTATCTTGGCTGTTGATCGTTCGGCCAAAATCGTTCAAAAGCATATCCCGGAGTTGCGGGTTCTTCCGAAGCGGTTATCGAAACATCATCTACAGCAAAATACGAGTCAAGTGATGTCCAATCGCCGTGGTGTTTAAAGCGAAATTGAATGCTAACATCCACCTGTCCAGTCACCAAGTGTGAAACGTCAAGCACCGGGTTGGCTTCAATGAATAGCCCTTCGTCACCACAACACCATTGGCCGTAGTACTTCTTGTACAAGTTAATCCATGGGCCGCCATTCACGCGTACATCAATGGTTGCCGGTCCGCGAAAATAGGTTTGTCCTATTGCTCCGTACGCGATAGAACAATTCATTACGACGGAACCGTAGCCTGATACATCAAGCTCTGGCGTAAGTAGACTGCCGCCATGGGCTGAAACGGAATCCTCCCCTCGGGTTACAATTGCGAATTCGGCATCCATATTGGAGAATGAGAAGTCGTGGATGTTTTCGTCGGTCCAGCCATGCACACCAGGAAGGTCCACATCGTCAAGTATCGTCCAATTGTTTGGTATGCCATTGGTAAAGTCTTCAGGCAAGACTACCGTTTGCGCGAGCGCGGTTGGCAGAAGGAGAAAGCAGGCGATACAACAAAGCGACTGCCAGCGTCGATAGCGCCCCGAAGATTTACGTTTCCGCATTAGTATCTATCCCTATTCTGCGTCGCCATATGTTCAGCGAGGTATCGCGACGAGTTGAACTCCGCAATGCAGTTTGGTGAACAAGCATCACGCTTCGCAGCACGTTTCTTTTCTTGGTTACAGGACGAAGACGCCTTGTATATGCTTACAGCCCTTCTCGATCTTCATATTGTGTAAATGAGCGATGCGCGTTTGATCGCGGACACGCTCGCCCGCGTATTCTTCAACGAAAACCACTGCCACAGCCAGCAAGCGGAATTGATGACGCGAAAGCTGCAAAAATTCGGCTGACGGCTTACACAATCCGTGTCCCATCGCACCCGATAGGTCGCCTTCGATGAATAACCGGCCACCGTGAGGCGCAGCCTCCAGCAGAATTCGCATTTCGATTCGGCAGAATATCCGTAATACGCTTGAATTACAATGCAGCTGCGTAGTTTCCGCCCCATGCAGCCTGGAGAGTATTGCGATACGATAACGTTTGCTCATGCATGCAAGCGTTATCGAGAGAGGAATCGGATGTCAAAACCGTACAAATCAACAGCAGTACGGCTACCCGAGAGCCCGCGGTGCTCGTGACGCCATTAAGTCGGGACGAAGTACTTCGGGAACGACTGTTGCCGGACCAAGCCGTCACCCGCAGCACGGTCATGCGTCTGGCGCTCGATGCCGGCTTGGGACAGATGGAGCGGTTCTATCTCCGGAGGGACCAGGAATGAGGCCAGATCACCAAGAGATATTCCGCGTGATGTTCGCCGAAGAATCGGTCCCCGAACCGGTCCAAGCCGCGACGGAAAAAGCAGAGGTAGTCCTGGAGCGTCTTGGAGGCAGCAAACTTAACGCACAAGGGCTGATTGCCGTGGTCGGGGGAGTTCAATTGCTTGCTGATCAGCAGGTCTCTTCAGAAGAGTCTGCCACGGTTGCCCGGGATGGAGCCGATGTTCCATCGGTCACGAACACCGCCCAACCATGCGGCGAAAAGTCGGGCAATCTCCGTGGCTCGCGGTTTCACCCTGATCCTCGGGGGCTCACCGTGATCCCATGTGGATCGTCTCAATACGACGATTCGGGTCTGGGACCGGGAAGTCGAGTGGACGTGACGTATTACGGTCGTGTGCGTCGGGGGGGCATCCTAGACGCGCTCGCAGAGGAAGCCCAATCCTGGAGGATAAAGCTTGATTTCGACCTGTTGCCTTGGCGGGAAATCGAGGCTGAGCACATCGCCCCAGCGTCGGCGTAGTCCGCGTAATGCGTTTGCCAGAAGGACTCCGGAGCCTAGATATCAGCCGTGCCAGGTGTGTACCGCCGCAACCAACATCTTGTGTACTTTGGGCAAAAGTGGGGGAGAACGGTTGTTACAAAGTGCCCACTATTGTTAGGTGTTGTGCGATACCGCATACCCTAATGATACTTCCCAAGCTGAATGTCGCCGGTTCGAGCCCGGTATCCCGCTCCATTTAGGTCACTAAATTCCACGCATCTAGGGTTGGCTAAGGTAGAACTAGCGCGAGCGAATTCGGTCGTTCGGTCGAGAACGTTGGAAGCGCGAAGTACTTTACGCACTCTTCTTCAAACGGAAAATCTGTGACCCAAGCTTCTCACTCTGGCGGTGAGTAGGCGTCTTCCCAATACAAGTACTCGGTCTTTCGAACGGCAACTTGAAAGAACTTATGCACAACATCTATGTGGTCTTCGTACGCAATCAAGAACGCGCCAATCGATGACTGCGGCCTCTCCTTGAGGGGATGTATCAGATCCGAATGTTCGCCCATTGCCCAACGGTAGTCGTCGAAGATCATAACGCCGCCCTTCCTTAGAAGAGGCCAGCATTGCACCGCGTCAGAAAGAACCGCTGAGGCCTTGTGATCACCATCGATATAGATAATATCGAAAGAATCAACCTCCAGTTTCGGCAGTTCTATTTGCGAAAAACCCTTCAGAACCGTAATGCGATCGAAATCATCCGACAGATGGACATTCTTATAAAGCAATCCGTCTTCCGGATACCAAGGTTCAATCCCATAGGCCCTGCACGAGGGATCCGTCAGGACGTACTCCAACACCCAAAACAGAGAGCGCCCTTCGAACAACCCCACCTCCAAGTATCGGACGTTGGGCTTCCCTTTAAACGACGCCAGCGTTTCCTTCCAGAATCGAATGTCGTTTGTGAACCAATCCTCACTGAATTGGTAATCCTTCTCGTACTGCCATGGCGGACCTACAGGAGGAAGCTCAGAGGCCTTCACCGTGTCAGGAATTAGGCCGTCCGCTGGCAGATCCCCCGGGATGCTCCAATCGGGCGCTGGGTTCGATTCAACACAAGACGAGAGTGGGACAAGAACACATGATATTGTCAAGACAATCAAGAGCGTTCGCCGATGCCATGATTGCTCGCGAACGTGACGATCCACCACACCTAACCTGACCGGGCAATCTACGATTCGTGAACTCGAACGATACGCACGGTGGACGAAAGATTTACAACACTCTTTAACAATCATAAACAGTCAAACCTTAAGATGTTTCTGATAGGAATCGGCTACTTCCGAATGACAACGTACTAGCACGAGTCTAGTCTAGATACGTCACGCTTTCAACTCGTTTCGTTCTCAGTACGCGACAACAAGTCCCAAACCGGGGTGATCCAACCCGCCCACAGGCATGGCCCGAATACGTCGAATGGAGCGGCCAACTGACTATGCCAAGGTGTCTGTAGAGGCCACAACTTGTTAAGCGCAACATTTCCAAAGCTAAAAGTCGCCGGTTCGACCCCTGTATCCCGCTCCATTTAGTGCTTAAATTGTCTCCGCCATTTTCCTCCTTGAAAAGTTTTTGGCCTGAGTTGTGCGTCTGCGGCAACATATCGGGTAAGAACAGCCGGAAATGAATGGCGGGGTCAAGAATGGTAACGGGTGATCGTCAGCTCCTCGAACAATGGGTGACTTATCGCGATGCGGATGCGTTGCGGCGAGTGCTCGACCGATATGCGGGAATGATGTACGCGACATGCCGCCGCGTGTTAGGGAACACACCGGATGCCGAGGACGCGACGCAAGATTGCCTTGAATTCCTTGTTCAGACGCGCGATGTGCCCGACACGCTGTTCCTCGGGCCTTGGTTACACGGAATAGCAGCAAATAAAGCACGCATGCGATTGCGCTCAGACTCGCGGAGACACAACCGGGAAATGAAATCCGCGGAATCCGAACCGCACGCTGCTGAACCTGCTTGGAATGATGTCGCACAGTACGTGGACGAGGCGATTGCAGAATTGCCGGACGGAATCCGCGTCCCGTTGCTCGCCCATTATTTCCAGGGGGAAAGCCATAGCGCCATTGCGCAAGCCACAGGAGTACCACGCCGCACGGTCAGCAACCGAATCACGCGCGGCATTCATCTTGTGGGTGCCACGCTAAAGCGCCAAGGCGTGTCTGCGTCCGCTACAGTCCTGGGCGCGCTGTTCTCGACGCATTTGGCCGAAGCTTCGCCGTTGTCTGCTAAATTAGCCGCGTTCACAAACGAGACTTTAGTTGTAGGACAACCAGCCGTTCAAGCAGCAGCGACCGCGGGAGTTCGTGGAATGATCGTAAGATTTTCTCTGGGAATTGCCATCATCGGCGGCGCGAGCGGACTCTGGTGGACCGCGCAGGAGGGTGATAATCGCACCGCCGGCAATACGCCGCGCGCGTCCGTCGAAGAAGAAAGCGCGCAGGCCCAATTCGCAGACGTGGGGTCAAGCGATGCTACTTTGGAATCAGCTCCGGCGGCGCAAAATGATCGCGGTTCAGACGGGGCCGCTAGGGGCGATGGTTTCGTCATTGTACAAGCAGTCGATCAGCGCGCTACTCCGCAGGCCGGTGCCGAAATCACCCTTCAACTCTGGAACAATCCTAGGGATTCGGGTCCGTTTGCTAGTCTGATCACGCTCAGCGGCGTGACGAACGAAGAAGGCGAAGTAACGTTCGATCGAATTGCAGAGAAGGAGTTCGCTGCGACCGTCACAGCCGATGGCTCTGTCGGTTACGGCTGGGTTCGTGCAGGCATCTATTCGCGCGAACGGCTGGTCCTGCGCTCGGCGGAGCAAACGAAAGTGCACGTCATTGACGAGAACAGCACACCGGTTTCGAATGCCCGGGCCTTTATTCTGAGCGCAAGTCCGAAGAGCCAGCGCAAATTCTCGCCTGGGAATCGTGTTTTCGTGGGCGCGACCGGAAACGACGGCTCCTTAGACCTGGCGATTCCTAGAGAGCAGACCTGGGAAATACAGATCATTGCGGAGCACCATGCATCGGTCATCGTGGATGGCGTCGCCAGCGGCGGCGACTACGAGATCGAGCTGCGAGACGGAGCGACGTTGTCAGGCGTTCTACGCCCGGACAACCTGGACGTGAACGTGAGCGGTGTAGTCGTTGCAGCCCAATCGACCGAATACGAATTGGACAGCAGGACTACAGAAACGGACCAATCGGGCCGGTTTGTTATCGAGAATCTGAATTCGGGCGAATACGCCATCGCCATCAAGAGCGATGCGGTCGCGTTGCTCGAAGGTGAGGTCACCTTAAACCCGAGCCCGGGCGACCCGGACGAACTCGAACTGAATGCCGTCGAAAGTGCCGTGATTTCCGGAATCGTCCGAACCGACAAGAACAAGCTATCCATCGCCGAAGCGAACATTGCCGTGTCCCGGACCGTCGATGGCCGGCGCGTGAGCCGATCGGCACGCTCAGACCGCAACGGCAGGTACCGGATTCCAGGGCTATCACCGGGCGTCTACCGCGTGAAGCTCTACGAAACGGGACCAAGAACAGTGTCTGGATTACCGCCGCAAGAAGAGATTGCGATCTCGGCCGGTGAAATACGCGACGACGTTCACTTCGTGGTAACGGAAAACCCCGCTGTATCCGCCTCTGTTGAAGGCCGGGTGACGTTCAAAGGCGCGCCGGTCTCAGCGTTCGTGAGTGCGTTTGCCCGAAGCGGATCTTCCCGCATCGCTACCATGCGCACCGACGGACGAGGCCGGTTTCGTTTTGATGAACTTCCGGCGACACGCGATCTGCGGCTGCGCGCCTATCGACCTGGGCAGGCGAGTGAGGAATCGAATTCACTGGTGCTCGCGCCCGAGGGTCTCTCTGGCATCACACTCGCCTTGCAACCCGCAGGCAGTGTGTCTGGACGCATCGTCGGTACATCCGGGCGTGCGCTAGATTCGGACACGCACTTCGTCAATTTCATGAACGGGTTTACCCATCGGATCAATTCCCGTTCCACGAGTACAGTTCTCGAAGGCGGCCGGTTCTATATCTCCGATGTGCCCGCCGGACAACACAATCTCTCGGTCGATGAGATCGATCCAGATTTCATAGGTACAGGAATCCGCACGCCAGACGGCACGCTGGCCATCGCGCCTGGAGAGCATGTTGAAGATTTCGTGCTTACAATCGAGGACCGCCGTGGGGGCACCTCGAAATCTCGGGCAGATCGAAGAGCGGATCAAGAACGAATGATCCGTGAAAGCCGAGAACGCGAAAAGCGCGCCTGGGGCGTTAGAGGCCGCGTCGTCGATGCACGTACAGGCGATGCCGTCACCGCATATTTTCTGGAGGCGGTGCGAATGGGGGAGAACAAGCAGGATGTGTCTGATGATCAAGGCCGATTCGAAGTCCAACCGAAAGACGTTGAACGTGCGATCATCCGCATCGAAGCGCCCGGCTATCAGCCGAGCAAGACGTTCCTCTGGCCCGTGGACGTGGTCGATCGTTTTGTTGAGGCCGAGATTCGCCTTGAACCAGGTCCGGTGATTGAAGGAGTTGTGCAGAATTCACAGGGTCAGCCGGTCGTCGGCGCTCGCGTATTTCCAGAAAAACTTCCGGGTGACTTTGAATCCCAGCACGCGCGATTCCCGACGACCGATCGCACCGGACAATTCCGGTTGGACTCGCTGGAGCCAACGCCCCAAGAAATCTTTGTCGAACGGATAGGCTTTCCAATTACGAAGGTCGATGTTTCCCCACAACAATCGAGAATCACCAACATCGTCGTCACATTGCCAGCGGGCGCGCGTATCGAGGGTACGGTCACCGAAAACGGCGCGCCCGTGGCTGGGACGCGCATCAGCCACTACGCGCGTTGGCATCAGCAGCGGCAGCCGTCCATGCAAACCGGCGACGATGGCCGTTTCCTAGTAGAACACGTCGCCCAAGGAACCGTGCGTGTGAACGCATGGCTTTCGAACGACGGCAGTCAATCCCGCTCGTATCGATACCAATCGCGTGAAATTCTTGTGGACGGCGACGGCACCTATCACGCGGACTTCGACTTCAAGACGCCAACAAATATCATTCAAGGGGCAATCACCCTGAACGGCGAGGCAGCACCATCGGCCTCCGTTTCCGCTTACATGCAAATAGGCAATACGAAGGAATCGTCCGATTCCAGTTCCACCCAAACCGGCACATACCAACTGGAACCGCTCCCACCGGGCAAGGCGATCATCACGGCATCGGTCCGCACGCCCGGCGCGCAAACCTCGATTCGTCAGCGGACCGAAATACGACTAGGCAACAACGAATCCCTAACCATGGACTTCGATTTCCAAGGTACTGGCATCGTCCAGGGCGATATCGAAAACATCTCGCCGGGCGAACACGGCTCCGTGTTCGCCATCGCCGGAAACACACCGCCTCGTGGACCCTTCGAGACCGTCTATGACTTACAAGTAACCGAGTACGTTGCCCGAGCCCAAATCAAAGATGGGGGCTACGTGCTGGAGGGATTGCCGCCCGGCCAATACGTCATCCACGCGGTCTCCCGCGATCAACACCTCTTTGAACCCAACCGCCCACGAATGGCCTCAGCCCTCGTGACGGTAAAACCGGACGAACCAATCCAGCTCGATTTCAGTTTCTAAGAAGGCTAATCGCTCCCGCCGTCCAGCGAACCAGGCCGTGGCGCTGCATTTACCACTGAAATCGATGTTTCAACAAAAATATCAGCCGTCCGTTCACCCAACGAAGTGCGCGAGACGTATTCATACCGGTGAAAACTATCGAAATCCTCTCTCGTTAAGATGTATCCGAAAGCATCGTTCGTGAGGCCGAGCAGGAAATTGCTGGAACCGTGCATATTTCGTTTGAGGAAGAACCCGATATTGGGCAACGCTTCGCCTGGAATCGTCAACATTTGGGCGGTGCCTACGTTCACCACGTTCACCTGAGTCGTGACTTTGAAATCGTCTGACATCTCGTATTTGAGGGGCGAACCGCCGATCAGGGCGCGAAATCCTGGATTATCAACCGGGAATGTCACATCGGTCGCACTGCACCAAAGCTGAGCATACGACTGAACCGAAGCATCACCCACTATCCGCATCGCCTCGTCGCCCAACAAATGCCCAATACGAATACACTCTTCCCAGGTGTTGTTCTGCTCCCTACCGTCACCATCCGGTACTCGGCAGTCAGCAGTGACCATGCCTCCCTGAGCCCCGTTCATGAAAATCCCGATACCACCGCCCAGTTCAGCAATTCGATCATACAACGGTCCGATCAAATCGGGACTCAAAATCCCCCGGTCCGGTCCCAGCACCTCGGGATGAATCGCGTAATTCACGAGCGTGGCCACCGCGTTACCGTCCGCACCGATTGCCTGTAAAACGTCGCACCGGCGATCATACAGATTAGGCGCATAGTAATTGTACGCTATCCTTTCCGCCGCATCAGCCGTGGCAACCTTCAACGAAACGGGGGAGAGGGCGGCAGACGCCTGATTTATAGCATCAGTCGCACGCCGACAAACGAGGTCAATGTAGTCTAGATCAGCGCCCAACTTTCCGGTTTGGTCGGGAAAAGCGTACATGTCCGGGGCGCTATGCGTGTGAGTCGCGCCGACCAGAATATTCTCAGGCGGAATACCTTCCACGCCGGCTCTAATCCGATTGATGAGGACAGACGGAAATCCGATAAACGGCACACTCACGATTGCTACCCGCGTATCACCATCGGCCAAGACCAACGCCCGAACCTCCAGCCGTCCCTTAGTCATCGTCGTCGGACTCGGTGTCCCAATTCCCCCTGAGACGGGCATCTGTTCCGCAGGGGTGACGTCCACCGAAAACGCGCCAGCCTCCAACCCAGAAGCAGTGGGGGAGAAGACCCCAACGAAAAGAACCAGCGAAAACACCCAAGTACCCAAAACCACTCTAGGCTTAAAACTCATCTTCACCCTCCCAAAATCGACTACAAATAGATCTGAAACTACGGTAACTCAAAGACGCATCTGGGGCAAAACCCGAATTGTCGATTACAGGAACCGCATCATCACGACGTTTCCAATACCACTCACCAAGATCTGGGCTCTCATCTTCACGCCACGATAGCGCCCAAGCCCAAAGAAGGATCGGAGCCAATATTGAAACCGACAAGCAAAATTTAGTCAGTGTCGAGATTGCATTGGGTATAATGCCGTAGATTAGGTTTGTAATAGCGTGCAGTAAATGGCTTTGCGTAAGATACAGAACTCTGAACAGAAGGTCTGTATATGAGTCGATAGCGAGTAGAGTCGATCTCGCGGGGGTGTTTGGTGATTGTTTTGTATTACGTAAGTCACATAATATATATTATCGGACGTTACGTTACGTTGGGTTCTGGGGTTGGGCTCTTGTGTGTCTTGATATAATAGGTTGGGATGTATTGGTTCTCTTACTTCTGCTACGGCGTTGCATTCCCTTTATTCGAGGAGTTTGATGAGGGATTCGACGGAGGTGTTCACAGAGGCGAGTTGTAGGCCCAGTTCATCTTGGGTGCCGGAGGCTCGTTCGCGTTCGCGTGCGAGGTCTGTGGCGAATTTCATGCAGACTTCGAGTGCGAATCGATGGGTGTCGATTCGGTCGCTTGAGGCTTCGATAGCTTGGAGGGCGTTGGTGACGTCTTGTGCGATTGCTTTGGTGGTTTCCTGGTCTAGGTAGGTTGGGACGTCTAACTTGACCCCGTTGACTGCGACGCGTGTGAGTGAATGGTCTGTCATCGCCTGAGCTCCGTAGCCGCTTCTTTTGACCATTGAAGAATGGCGTGGAGGGTGTTTTTCACTTCCTGGTTGGATTGCGTAAGTTTCTCATTTTCAGTTTGAAGTTCTTCATAGTCTTCCGCATTGCGGCGGTGTGTGGCGGATTCTCGTTGGAGTCGCCATTGTTCTTGCAGTAGTTTTTCGCGTTCGAGGTGGGTTTGTTCGGCTTCTTCGACGCTGTGGCGGATTGCAGCGTTTAATTTGTCTATGTTGATCTGTAGCCGACGGAGTTCATCATGTAATCTAGGCATTACATTCTCCTGGTGGTGGGAGACCTGTTGGGAGCGTTGCTATCGTATCGTGGCGCCGAACTCGTGAGCAAGTGCCTCTTGTATTTTTCGACAGTCTTTTCCCGTTTCTTTGTCGGTTAGCGTTCGGTCCGGTACTTGAAAAGTGAGTTTTAGAGCAATGCTTTTTTTGCCTGCCGGTACCTGGTCTCCGGTGTAGATATCGAAGATTTCAGCGAATCGAAGCCGCTTCCCCCCCGCTTTCTTGGCGGCTTTTCGGATGGTTTCTGCGGGTGTGGCCGAGTCAATGACGAAGGCCAAATCGATTAGCGCTGGTGGAAATTTGGGTACTGGTGTAAAGGTTTTCGGTAGTCTAGCTTGAGTTAGTAAAGATGAGATATTGAGATCGAGTAGATAGACCGGTTTGCTGATTTCGAATGTTTTTGCTATGTCTGGGTGAATCAGGCCGATGTATCCGATTACGTCGTCTGCTGTTTCTATTTCGGCGCATTGGCCAGGTGCGAAGGGCGCGATTTCGGTATGTCTGAATTCGGTGCTTGTTCCAGTGTATTCCAGTATCGCTTCGGTGATGCCTTTAATGTCGTAGAGGTCGATTGGTTGCGAGTCACGGTGCCAGGCGTCGTTTTCTCGGGATCCCATGAGGGCAATGACGATGTGTTCGGTTTCGGTGGCAAGGTCGGACGCCGGGTCAGCGGTGAATGTCGGACCCATTTCGAAGATGCGTAATTGGTCTGATCCGTGGCGGTCATTCCGGGAAACGACTTCGAGCATCCCGGGTATGAGTGAAGGCCGCATGATCGCGTGGCGTTCAGATAGCGGGTTTTGTAATCGTACCAGGCGGGATTCAGAATATTGTAGTTTCGCTTGTTGGATTGCGGCGTCGGAGGTGAACGTGAGATTGGACAGTTCGGTTAGACCAAGGCTGACGAGATGGGCGCGTAGATTTCGTGCTGTGGCCGCTTCAGGCGCAATGACTTCTTGCCGTGGATGAACTCTGGGCAGGGTCACTGGAATGTTGTTGAACCCGTGAAGGCGCGCGACTTCCTCGATTAGATCCGCTTCGTGAGCGACGTCGTGTCGACGCGATGGGACCGTGAAGGTTGCTGAATCGTGCGATGGGTCCGATTTTTCGAATCCAAGTTCGGTGAGAATTTCTCGCTGATTCTTCGGATCAATATCGGTTCCAAGCATGGAATTGGTCCGATCAAACCGAAGTTGGACTTTTCTTAATGGAGTAGGATTTGGATATTCGTCCAGGATGTCTTGCTGGATTTCGCCACCGGCGAGTTCTGCTATTAGCTTCGATGCTCTGTTTGCCGCGAAAATCACCATATCTGGGTCAGCACCGCGTTGGAATCGAGTGGATGCTTCGCTGATGAGATTTAAGGCGCGTGATGTTTTTCGGATAGACGCGGGCAGGAAGTACGCTGATTCGAGAAAGACATTTTTACTCCCCTCCCCCACTTCGGATTCGGCGCCGCCCATGATCCCTGCGATAGCTGCCGGTACTTGGGCGTCCGCGATGACGAGCATGTCGCCTGTGAGTTTTCGGTTTTCACCGTCAAGCGTTTTGATAGTTTCGCCGTCTTTGGCTCGACGGACGACAATGCGATTTTCGGCGAGTTTGTCGTAATCAAAGCCATGCAACGGCTGCCCTGTTTCCATCAGGATGTAGTTCGTAATGTCGACGATGTTGTTGATCGGTCGTTGGCCTGCTGCGACCAACCGTTGAGTCAACCATATGGGCGATGGGCCTAGGGTAATGTTGCGGATGATTCGGCCTGCGTATCGTAGGCAGAGGTCGGGGTCTTCGATGGTTACGCTCGATTGGGAAGCGGCGGATTCACCGGACTCAGTGAGTCCGTCGTCTGGTAGCGTCAGGGGAACTCGGATATGGGCAGCGAGTTCGCGTGCAATCCCTATCATGCCGGCCCAGTCGCCACGGTTTGGCGTGATTTCGATATCCAGGACGGTGTCGTCGAGTCCTAAGAGTTCGACCACGTCGCTGCCGATTTCTGATGCTTTATCGAGAATGAGCAAGCCGCCATGGTCATCGCCGAGGCCGAGCTCTTTGGCCGAACACATCATGCCCTGTGATTGGACACCTCGCATTTTGCGTTTGCCAATCTTAAATCCGGGTAAGCTGCCGCCGATAGTCGCTGTGGGTACCCGGTCGCCGACTTTCATGTTCGTCGCGCCGCATACGATTTGTAGCGGTTCTTCTGCACCGACGTCCACCTTACACACGACAAGCCGATCCGCATCGGGGTGTGGCTCGATGGACAGGATTTCGCCGACTTTGATGCCGGAGATGTCTTTGGCCATAGACTCGATGGATTCGATTTCGAGGCCGAGCATCGTGAGGGTGTCGGCGAGTTGTTCCGGCGTTTGGTCGAATTCGACGAATTCCCGCAGCCAATTGATTGATACACGCACTTAGAATTGCTCCAGAAAGCGAACGTCGCCTTCGAATAGGTAATGGATACTCGTAATTTTGTGACGAATCATGGCAAGTCTGTCGACTCCCATGCCGAAAGCGTATCCGCTGTATTTTTCGTAATCGTATCCCGCGTGTTTGAAGACTTCGGGATGAACCATGCCGCAGCCCAACACTTCGAGCCATTGCGTTTTTTCGTTGCCGTCGGCGTCTGTAGTTGTCCATGCGACATCGACTTCGGCCGAGGGTTCGGTGAAAGGAAAATAGTGTGGTCGAAATCGCATTGCTGTGTTCGGACCGAAGAAACGGTGAACGAAGTGCGACAATGTACCCTTCAAATCTGCGAAGGTCACACCTTCGTCTACCAGCAGGCCTTCGACTTGGTGGAACATCGGACTGTGTGTAGAGTCTTGGTCGATACGGTACACACGTCCGGGAACGACAACCGCGAGCGGCGGTTGCACTTTTTCCATGACGCGCATTTGGACCGGTGACGTATGCGTACGCAGAACGACGCCGGGCTTAACAAAAAACGTATCGTGCGAATCCCGTGCCGGATGGTCATCCGGTGTGTTGAGGCTATCGAAGTTGTAGTATTCGGTTTCAACCTCGGGACCCACCGCCATTTGAAAACCCATCTCGGAAAAGATGTCGACCATTTCTTCGTAGGTTTGCGTGATCGGATGTTGGTGACCACGAGGCGGGCGACGCCCCGGAAGCGAGACATCCAACGGTCCGTCCGCAGAGGCCGTTTGTAGATCCGCCTGATCCAATTCGGATTTCCGGTCATCTAGTGCCGATGTAATCGCATTCTTTAGGGCGTTCGCGGCTTGGCCTAGGGCAGGTCGATCCTCGGCAGGCGCTTGTCCTACTGATCGGGAGACCTCGTTGATCTTGCCGCCTTTACGGCCGAGATAATCGATCCGCAACTGTTCGAGATCGGCCAACTCCGTGGCCTCTTCAATGGCGTTGAGCGCCTCAAGTTTGAGTGCATCGAGTTCTTCTTGTACAGACATCGTTATCGCCTAACTATTCCTCGGGGCGTTTAGCCCGCCGCCGAAAGGGTCTCTTCATTTTCTTCGAATATTTGAATTAGCGCGCCGAACGTATCTTTAGGGTGGAGGTAGCAATGTTTCCAAGTCTCGCGTTCAAAATTTGGGGAGAGAATCCGCAGGCCCTTGGATTCGAAATATTCGATCGCTTTCTTTAGGTCTTCGACCGCGATCGAAATGTGGTGATAACCCTCTCCATGTTTCTCAATGTATCGACCGACGCCGCTATCCGTACTCGATGCGTTGACCAATTCCATCTTCTTGCCGCCGAGTTTGAACGTGGTCCAAGCGAAGCCTTCCGACTCACTAACACCTTCGTCTGCGAGGGGCTCGGCACCGAGGATATCGACAAAGAGCGACTTCGCGCGGTCGATATCTTTGACACCGATAGACACATGATCAAATCGCTTGATAACTGACATGGTGATCCCTTCTTCCCCACTCCGACTCGCGCACGTCATTCGCGGAACAGTGCACGTCCAATGCGAACCTGCGTCGCCCCTTCTTCAACGGCGACTACATAGTCCTCGCTCATGCCCATTGATAATTCGGTAAGGCCCAGATCGATACTTATTTGGCGCAAATTCGCGAAATGACAGCGGACGGACTCGGGGTTCTCCGTTCGCGGTGCCATCGTCATAAGCCCCTGTATATCAATATGTTCCATCTCGCGCAAGGCAGCGATGGCCAACTCTGTGTCTGCGGGCGTGAATCCATGTTTGTTTTCTTCCCCCGAAACGTTGACTTCGACGAGTGCAGGGATAACCGTATCGCCCTCCCCCGCTCTTCGCTCTATCGCTTCCGCGAGTTCGATTCGGTCGATAGCGTCTACCCGATCAAATCGACTGACCACGCCCGCGACTTTGCGGCGTTGGATGTGGCCGACCATATGCCAAATCGCGTCTTCGGGAATGGACTCTGTCTTTTTTTCTGCTTCATGAAGGCGGCTTTCGCCAAAGTGCCGAACGCCAAGTTCATAGAGCGCGCGGATTTCTTCGACGCCAACACTCTTCGTCACCGCGATCAACTCAACATCTTCAGGTATTCGATTTGAGCGGTCGCAGGCATGCGCGATCTCATCCCGAATACGGGACAGGTTGCGTTCGATACTATCGGGGACCGACTGCGTCACCCGCGTGCGGTGGGATCGATGACGCCAGTGAGTGGCGGCGCCTTGAAGCGATACCACTTCTCTTCAACGCGGAAGATGACTTCGCCGCCAAGGTTCAAGACAATGGCGATTGCCGGATGATTAAACTGTAGTTGAAAGTGTTCTATGCTATCCGGCTGAATTTCCTGCGTCGGTTGATCGCGATAGGCGTTGGGTCGCCAAGCACCATCCGCGTACGTGTAGAGGACTCCATCACGACTCTTAGGCGTCAATGCGGTATACCGATCACGCTCTGCGATTCGATTCTTTGCTTTGAGTTCGGTAACCGTCAACGGTTCGTCGGATAGCAATTTGTATTCGATCATGAGATCTGAGGCTTCGTCCCAGAAGGGATTGCTTTCCCAGCGGCCGACATCGAGCATCGCAATGGCCTCGGAATAACGGCCTTGTTCTGCTTTCAGAAGTGCGTCACGACGGAACCGTCGTCCGATGGCAAACGTGTCGGCCGACCCTACGGTATCGGCGAGACCGTCCCAAACCCCCATCGCTTCGTCCCACAAACGCGCTGCGTCGTCGCGGGCTGCATCGGCGGATTGGTTCCACTCGGTAGATCTAGCCGGTTCAAGCTCGGCCAGCCGATCCGCTGCAATCGCCTTCGCAGTGGCGCGTTCGGCGTCGCGTTCGTGCATGAGGCCGATCGATTGCTGTCGTAAACGAGGTGCAGCAAGATTGTTTGGATACTGATCGATGTACCATTCCCAACCCGCGATGGATTCTTCATATTGCGCATCGAGTGACATGATTCGATAGAGCTGACGGCGGACCCAGACATCGTGCGCGGGCCTGATCGCCTCACGTAGAAAACGAGTAGAATTATGGTAATCGTTTAGTTTTTCGTAATAGACGCCGTAGCCTAGATCGAAATAGAGTTTGTATTGACGTGGGTTCTTGCGAACACCGTCCTTCAGAAATGTAACGGCCTCGTAGTAGAAACGTTCCTTCTGGCCTACCCACGCTTTGTTTTGCTTATCGTACTCTCGAAGCGACCACGGCGTATTGGTCATTTTCGCGGTGAAGTTGTAGGACAAATGCCATGCACCCAGCAGGTAGGCATCAACAAACGAAGGATCGAGTGCGACTGTTGTTTGCATCGCGGGAATCATACGATGGGCCATACCGCTGTGGTAAAACTTGTCAACTTCCAACCAGACGAGATTCGCGGCCATCTTGCGGAAACCGAAAAACATATTGCTCAGGCTCACACCGAAGTCGGCGGTCTGATTATAGAATTGTTCCAGTGTGACCTGTTCGCCCGCACTGTAAAGTTGTCCATTGTTCAGGGCGCCCAGGAAATCGGTCCGTAAGGCGGCGATGTCCGCGTCACTATTCCGTGCGAGTGTCCACAGTTTGCGATCCCGTTCAAGGATTTCAGCGTCATCAACGGTCGTCTCGACGCCGCCATCACCCTCACCGAACGAGTGTAAGTTGCTATAGCGAACGATCTTGGGAAGTATGTTTCCGTCTTCATCAAGATCGTTGTCTCCCAACGATGGTGGATCCTCTAGACGCGATTCCGTGGCCTCGACGAGACGCTGAAACAATATTGTATCCAGATACTCGGGGCCGTCTTCTCCCTCGACCGTGAAGCCGCTGTCACCGAAAATTCTCGCTTGGGTCGAAGCGCTGATCATCCAACGGTAGAACTTTGTGCTATCGCGCAATCCATCCATACGCTGGCCTTGGACGGCTCCCAGCGCCATGAACACGATGAGTGCAATTCCCAGTGCGAGGTGTTTCTTCGGACTCATCCGGAGATTCCCCTAGAGTTCTTTCCGATTGAAAATCCAGTAGGACATGATCGCGCCGGCGACAGCGTAGAGCAGTCCATAGGAAATCAGAACGGGAATTTGCGCATCGGCTGGAGGGTCGTTGACCTGCAAGTAGAGGATTTGGTCGCGTAGACTGAATTGTTGCAAGTTGGGCAGGACGTAGTAGAGCCCCTGGGCGGTGTACCCCACCCACTTATCCAATGCTTCGCCGGTTTGACCGGACCGAACGAACACGTCCTTCAGGTATTCAGTCAAGTTGCCGGTGATGTAGATAAACAAGCCTGCAATGGTAGGCAACACCGATGAACTGGATGTGCAGGAGATAGCAAACGTGAACGAAGACACGATCAGGAATTGAAAGTAGGTGAGTAGAATCGACCATAGCAGCAGCGTGGGCAAGATTCGCTGATTGAAGTATAGGGCGAAGAAGAATAGCCCGCCCATGAGCGCTAGATTCATAATGATAATGAGTTGTACGCCCAAGAATTTTCCAAAGAGATATTGGGCACGACGGATCGGTTTGGACAGGATGGTGTAAATGACTTTGTTTTCGACTTCCGTTGGTACCACCGAAGCGGAAATGAAAATCGTAATGAGGATTCCGAACAGCGATATAACCGTAACGCAGATGTCTTTGATGAGTTTGGCATCGACATCGGAGCTGGTGTCACCAATGCTGGACTCGGTCAGGAACGCGGTCATGAATTGGGAACCGAAGATGACGAGAACGCTCAGCGTTAAGAAGCCGATGAGGGTCTTCTTGCGCATGCCTTCACGCCACGTGTACACCGCAATGCTCCACGATCCGCGGGTAAATCCAAGGGCGGCATTCATGGTAGGCAGCTAGCTCCTTTTCGCTTTGGCTTCGCCCACAATGCGGACGAAGAGGTCTTCAAGCGTCTCGCGACGCGGAGACACATTCATAATTTCAAGTGCGTTTGCCTTGCATAACTCAACCGCGCTATACAAATCACGGTCGGTCGGAATGCGAAGACGCACGCGGCCATCAACGCGATCTTCGGCGGATATGCCTTGCTCGCTCAATTTGGATATGATTTCGTCGTTCGCACCAGACGCCTCAATGACGAGATCCCGGTCGGTCAAAAGGTCATCTATTGCACCGATCGTTTGAAGTTCACCTTCGAATAAGATGCCGACTCGGTCGCTGATCAATTCGACCTCAAGTAATTCATGGCTGGAAATCATCACGGTTTTCCCGCGACTACGCATTTCGACGATGAGGTCGCGAATTTCTTTGCGTGCAACGGGGTCGAGGCCGGTGGTGGGCTCGTCGAGTATCATGAGTTTCGGATCGCTTATGAGCGTTTGGCCCAACCCAATTCGTTGACGCATGCCTTTTGAGTATCCGCGAATGAGACGTTTGCGGGCATGACTCATACCCACGAGCTCAAGGACCTCGTCCATGCGCTTCTCGAGTGCTTTGCCGCCCATTCCGTAGAGACGACCGTAGAATCGAAGTACCTCTTCGCCTTTGAGAAAGTCGGGGTAGTAGGCGCCCTCGGGCAGATATCCGATGTTTCGTTTTACGTCCGGAGAATCTACGTCGGTTTGCCCGAAGATCTTAATCGATCCAGACGTCGGGAAAATGAGGCCCAAAAGCATTTTGATGGTTGTGGTCTTGCCACTACCGTTCGGCCCGAGGTAACCGACAATCTCGCCCTCTTCGATGTTGAGGTCGAGTTCTTTGAGCGCGTGGACGTCTTGGCCCCGCGCGGCACCTTCGTAGATTTTGGTTAATTTCTCAATTTCAATAACGGCCGACACAGTGTATGCCTTTCGATGCCACGGGGTTCTTTTGAAACCGGTGAGCAATGCTGGTGAGAAATAGATATACGCCCATAAACGTTCGGCGGAAGGGTAGCAAACAGTGCGAAGAGTGTCAACAAAATACGGGACGGGATAGCGGGAGCTGGTTGGTGTGAACTAGGGAAGCAGACCGATCAGAATCGCATCGACGACATAGAGGATGATCATTAATACAAGCGGAGAAACGTCAACACCGTTGCGGATGCCAATGACATTTCGAATGGGTTCCAGTGGTGGGTCGGTAATTCGGGTGAGTAGGATCACGGCGGGATGACGGTTCATCGGGGCGACCCAAGAAATTATGGCGCGGACCAACAGCGCAAAGATAAAAATGCGAATAATCGTATGCAGCACAAAAACCAATGCGGCCATGAAAACCTCCTTCTACCGTGGACCGAATCGCACACGAAATCCCGCGCCAACGACTGCGCGCCAGTGGTCAATCCCCTCGAACGGCGGATCATCATCATAGTCGATCCGTAGCTGGAGGTTCAGGTCAAGGCCGTCGAGAAGCGACCAGGCGAGTCCGGAATCGTAGCTCGCACGGACGTCCCCGACATTGGTGAGGCTTGGCAACACGCGCAATTCGTCCTGGAACGTCAGGTGATCATGGAGTTGAGATTTGTAGATCACTCGAAACAAGAGATCCAGGTCCGTCTCGCTGTGCGCGTGATCGCGCTTTCGCCAGCGAATCGCGCGCATGGTTCCGTTGGCATCAAGCGCGTCGCGTGTGACGCCAAGCCCTACTCCCCCTCGAAATTCACTCTTTGGTGAATCCCACAACCACTCATAGTCGACGCCTACCGCTCCGTACAGCCTGCTATCTAAAGCGGCATCGCGGTCTCGCTCGACGCCGGCCAGAACGAACATATCTCGCCGTTCCCTCTGTATACCTCGCCATTCAAATTCAGAAAGGAGAAAGTTTGGGAAACTATCCCCACCGTCGAGCGCTAACAATGTCTCCCATCGCCACTCATACTGAGGTGCTATGCGGGCAAGCTCAATCTTCGCATACAAATCGACGCGTGATTGGTTCCCGTTTCGGAGAAGAACTCCGGTCCCGGTCGAAGCATGGAGGCCTGGAGATGGGTCATCGGATGGCGTGAAGGCGGCTACGCTGGCGATGTTCGCGACTTCGATTGTAGTAACACCGTCCTCGCCATCTAGGATGAGTTTGCGGTCCGTTACAGACAGTTGCCCATGAATCGTCTCACCGCTCGTCATTGTTACCAGCCGGGGCTTGGCCGTACGGAGCGATTGAATCTGGTCGAACGGTAGATACGTGCGGCTGCCGTGACGGGTCTTGAAGGAAACCACGTCGTCGCTGATATCAAGAAGATCGCCGCGCAGGATTTCCCCGGATACTAGGGTGAGGGTGTCATCACTCGATTGCGCGGCGGCACCCGCCGAGATAAGGAGGGCGGTAAATAGCTGAGCATAGCGCTTCAAACCCGACATTTTGCTCGCTTCCCGCATGGTCCGCTGTAATGGTAAGATGTTCTGGCGACGTTTGCAAATGGGAATCACGTAACTTGGCTGAGGCGAGTCGGTTACGAACTGGGGAGTCCTATGCCAAATCCAGTACTGAAGAACCCTTGGGTGCGCGCGGCCCTAGTCCTCATGGCCCTAGCCGCTGTTGGTATGGCCGCATATATGCTCAGCCCCGTACTGATCCCATTGTTCACGGCGTTTTTCGTCGCCTACATCCTCGACCCTTTAGTCGACCGATTCGAAAAGCGTGGTCACTCGCGCGGAAAAGTGATAGCCGTGCTTGCGGTCATCGGTATCGTCTTGCTGTTCACCATCCCTCCCATCACCGTCATTAGCATCAAGAATCAGGCGCAGATCCTCACCACGAGTTCGACATCGGATGACACTGAATTCAGTGACAAGATTCTCAATAAACTGGAAGATTGGATCGGGCTTGATGAACTGGTTGGTCTCATGGGATGGGATGATTCTGACGCCCCCCCCGCACCGACCGCCGAACCGATTACGGAACCAGTCGAAGAAGAAACGGCCAAACCGGAACCAGCGACTCCAACGGAAGAGCAACCGGTCACTGCGGAGGCCGACGCCCCCGAGAGTGATGCGGCACCGGAATCAACTCCAGAAACCGAAGTGCCTGAAGTAGTGGTACCAACCGAGCCCGATATAGATTCGCGCGCCATCATTGCCGCGCACGTTGGCGAATACGTGCAGGACAATGCAGCTACATTCATTCGACAGAACTCTGGTTTCTTCGCAAGTGCCGGGCAGGAAGCAGGCGTCACGGTGTTGGGCGTTTTTCAGCGAATCGGCAATGCGATTGTAGGGTTGATTCTCACGCTGGCGAATGTTGCCCTCTTCGCATTCGTGGCCGGGTATTTATTGAAGGACTTTGATTCGGTCACGGCCGCAGCAGGCGAATTGATCCCGCCGAAATACCGCGAAAAAACAATCGACATCACCAAGCAAATAGACGCTCAGTTGCGAGCGTTTTTCCGAGGCCAGCTCACCGTCGCCATGTTTCTCGGCGCGATGTACGCCATAGGCTTCTGGTTGGCTGGAACGCCCTTAGCGTTGATGATAGGGGCGTTCGGTCTCGTCGCGAGTTTTGTCCCCTACCTGGGCGTCGTCCTTACATCGGTCCTCGCCATTTCGCTCACATTGCTTGCCCACGGAATCGACTACCAACTCATCGGCGTGTTCATCACGATTGGCTTGGCCCAGTTTTTAGAAGGCAACGTACTGACCCCGAAAATCGTTGGCGAGCAAGTCGGTCTGAACCCGGTCTGGGTCATTCTCGCCGTGTTGGTGTTCGGAAATATGCTGGGCTTTCTTGGACTGCTCATCGCTGTACCCACGGCGGCTGCGCTCAAGGTGTTGGTGGTTGAGGCGGTGGCGTACTACAAGCGGTCGCCAGTCTATGGCGATTCAGGGGCTTCCGGATAGTCGTCTCGCTGCTGCGAATGCGGACGTTGTTCATCCCGGCGTTCCGCCCCGGGCAAACCTTCGGCGACAGGCCGTTTAGTGATCTTCCCATACGCGAGCTCTATCAATCCGGAAGCGAGGTAGAGTAGTGCCATGGGAAACAGCACGATGGAAGGCGAAAAGTGACTGGCCTGATCGATGACCGCAATCGCCACTCCGCACAGCACCAAGAAACTAAAACCTTTTCGGGGTCCATACAGCCACGCCTTCATACGCGATTTCGGGTAGAGCACGTTACTCACCATCAATAGCGACAGCACCACGGTGAAGGGTCCGAGGCCGTACCACATCACGTCGTGCCACTCGAAGTACCGCATGAACAGGACGAACGAGGCTAACGTACCCGCAGCAGCAGGACTGGGTAGGCCGATGAAATAGTCGCGCATATCGCTTTGGTAGACGTTAAATCGAGCCAGCCTTAACGCGGCACTAATGACGTAAAAGATTGCAAGTACAGCACCCAGTCGGGTCGCTACGGTGGGTTCCTCTGGTAGGTAGCGCGTGTAAATCATGACCGATGGTGCGACACCGAATGAAACGATATCGCATAAGCTGTCGAGCTCTTTACCGAATTCCGATGTTGTGCGTGTGAGGCGCGCAACTGCGCCATCAAGAGTGTCCAGTACGATGGCGATCAGGATGAAATAGGCCGCCTTTTCAAAGTCGCCATCAATCGTCGCGAAAATGCTGGCGATACCAAAATAGAGGTTCAACGTCGTTAGCGCACTGGCCAAGACGTTGATCGGTTTACGCCTACGTTTTCGGATTCGATTTCGGTTGAATTTTTTCATGGAAACCGGGCAATGATGGAGGATCCACCATTTACTTTCTCCCCCATCTTAACACAAATTTCGGCCTCTTTCGGGAGATACAACTCTGTTCGCGATCCGAATTTGATCATACCGAACCGCTCGCCAGTCGCGAGTTCATCGCCCGTCGTCAGCGGGCACACAATGCGCCTCGCTACCAGCCCGGAAATCTGACGTACCGTCATCGCGCCGCGTTCGGTCTCAAGCCGCACAGTCATCGCCTCATTGCGTTCACCTGCGTCTGGATTCGCCGCATTCAAATAACCGCCCGGTTGATGAGATAGGTCCACCACGGTCCCTGCGAACGGCGACCGGTTCACATGAACGTTGAACAACGAGAGAAAAATTGCGACTCGCTTGCACGGTCCGTCGAAAAACGGTGAATCCTCTGGCTCATCGATGAGGACTATCTTGCCGTCAGCGGGACTAACAATGACGTCGTCGCCATCCGGAACTATCCGATCCGGGTCACGAAAAAAGCAAAGGGTGAACACTCCATAAGCGAGGCTAACGCTTCCGACTGCGGCGGCAACTGGCGAGAAGTATCCACCGACTACCAAGATTACGCCAAGGAAGATCGGCGCACCATACATCCATGCGCCTTCCTTCCAGGCGCTAAAACGCGGCGAATTCTTTTCACTGTTACTGTTCTTGGGCATTGTTAGTCCAGAAAATCAAGAAGACACGTCTCTTTCGTGCGAAGATTCAATCCCTATTACGCCATCGCATTAGCATCTCGACACGATAAGAGTTGTGGAAATAGCTTGTGTTTCGCACGGTCCCTTTTTCTGGCGTACCTCCCCAAGGAAAAACGGGGACAGTCCACGCGTTACGTTCGTGCCTCACTACTCTTGGGACAGTCCCCGTTTCCCCCCATTTTTCCAAACGCCTCTATCCACAACTTTAACAGTGCACAGGTACTAGTCCGTTGAAAACGAATGATCGTCCAACAGTCCACGGTCCTTGAAACTAACAAAGCGCCCATCGCCAAACACGACATGATCGAGCAATCGGATGCCGAGAAGTTCTCCGCTTTCCTGGAGTCGTTGAGTAATCATGTGATCGGCGCGGCTCGGCTCTGGGTCGCCGCTCGGGTGATTGTGACACACGATAATCGAGGGTGTCGCCTCGCGAACCGCTTGGCGAAACACTTCGCGGGGCAAGACTACGGCGGCGTCGGTCGATCCCGTCGCGATATCGAGATGCTTTATTACTTCGTTCTTCTTGTTGAGCAGCAGAACTTTGAATTCTTCCCGTTCACACTCTTTGAAATACGTCATCAACAGATTCGCGACATCTTCGCTGCCAGTGATGCGCGGACGCGGTCCATCGACATGCGCCGCGAGCCGCTTTCCAAGTTCGAGTGCTGCTTTAATCTCGATCGCTTTTACTTCGCCGATCCCTTTGACCTGCTGCACTTCTTCGAGGGATGCACGGGCCAACGAGCGTAGGCTTCCGAAATGGCCCACCAATCGGTCTGCCAACGCAACAGCACCGAGTTCGCGTGTCCCCGTCCGAAACAACACGGCCAATAACTCCGCATCGCGCAACGCTTCCGGACCCACTTTCGCAAGCCGTTCGCGAGGGCGTTCGGACGGTGCGAGATCACGCACCGCAGTCGGGCGACCGATCGGGTCATTGGTTTGGTTTTTGTGCAAGGAGAATCCGCTCTATACCCGCCAAATCGGGCTGAAATTCGATGTTGTCATATCCGTGTTCCTGGACTATAGCACGGGTGGCATGGGCCTGACCCGCGCCGATTTCCACCGCGAGCAAACCGCCATCGCGCAGATGACATTGGGCCTCCGCAGCAATACGCCGGACAACGTCCAGTCCATCGGCACCGGCCCTGAGCGCCCCTGGATCTTCGTACAAACGAATGACCGGATCGAGCGAGTCCCAATCTCCATCTTCCACATACGGCGGATTCGCGCTGATGACATCGAATCGATTTTCCGTGGACGCGATTGCATCGAAAAGGTCGCCCTCATCAAACGACATTCTGTTTAGTAGGTCGTGTCGCGCAGCGTTTCTCTCCGCAACGTCAATGGCGATCGGACTGATGTCGCTAGCCGTCACATGGGTGTTGATCGCGTGCTTTGCGACGGCCACCGCGATACACCCCGTGCCGGTACAAAGGTCAAGTACACTAGCGGAGTCGTTGCCAATGAATTGCAGAACTCGGTCCACCAAATGTTCTGTCTCAGGACGAGGCACCAACAGTGGTGGCGTGACGTATAGCGGTAGCGAGTAGAATTCCCACTCGCCGAGGATATAGGCAATGGGTTCGTGTGCGGCACGACGATCGAGTAACGCTTGGAATCGCGATGGGTCAACAGATTCCGGCAGGCGTGAGAGGAGTTGTACGCGGGTGAGCGCGAGGGCTTCGCACAGCAGGATTTCCGCGTCGAGCCGGGGTGTTTCGGTGACGGCGGCCAGCGATTGCTCGCCATAGGCAAGCCACTCGCCAACGGTTTTCTTCACTGCGCTGCGATATGGGCCGCGCGGTCGGCGGTGACGAGCGCGTCCACTACTTCTTGCAATTCGCCCTGCATGACCTGTTCAAGACGGTGCAACGTCAAATTGATCCGGTGATCCGTCATCCGGTTTTGTGGGAAATTATACGTGCGTATCCGTTCGCTACGGTCGCCACTGCCGACCTGACTACGACGCGCGTCGGATCGTAGCGCGGCCTCTTCATCTTGTTTGACCTGCAACAATCGAGCGCGCAACACCTGAAGGGCTTTCGCTTTGTTCTTGTGCTGCGACTTCTCGTCCTGACACGTCACAATCACTCCGCTCGGTTTGTGCGTGATGCGCACTGCGGAATCCGTCGTGTTGACGCTTTGCCCACCCGGTCCACTGGAACGATAGACATCAATTTGCAGATCGCTGGGGTCTATGTCGATATCGACCTCTTCGGCTTCGGGTAATACGGCAACGGTGGCTGCGGACGTATGGACGCGGCCTTGTGATTCGGTCGAAGGGACCCGCTGCACGCGGTGTCCCCCACCCTCGAATTTCATTTGGCTATAGACATTGTCGCCATCGACCTTGAACGAGATTTCCTTGAACCCGCCAAGACCAGTCGGATTGCTATTCAGAATATCGATTTTCCAATGTTTCAATTCGGCGAACCGTTCGTACATCCGAAAAAGATCCGCTGCGAACAGACCAGCTTCATCTCCCCCGGTCCCGGCACGAATTTCCACAATGGTGTTCTTCGAATCGTTTGGATCTTTGGGAAGAAGAAGGATCTTCAGTTCCTGTTCCCGTTCTTCGAGTTCCGGCTTGGCTTCGTCGCGATCAAGCTCCGCCATTTCACACAGCTCGGCATCTGATTCTTCATGGAGAATGGTTTCCGCTTCCTTGAAGCGAGATTCGGCATCTTGATACAGACCGAAACATCGGACGATGTCATTGATCTCGGACTGCGCTTTGGCGACCTTGGCGTATTCGGTTGGGTTCGCCGCGACCTCTTGTGTCGACATGCGCACATTCAAGCGCTCGTGCTCCTCGGAAATCTCGAGGAGCTTTTGATACATCGTTGGATCCATGCGTAATAGCGTGCTGCGCGTGCAGCCGACTTAGCTCTGCTTCGCTTTTCCGTACTTGCGCATGAATCGGTCTACACGGCCCTCGGCATCAACCAGCTTCTGTTTGCCTGTGTAAAACGGGTGGCAATTCGAGCAAATGTCGATTTTGATTTCGGGCTTCGTCGCGCGGGTTTCGAACGCATTACCACATGCGCACGATACGGCGCAGGTCACGTAATCGGGATGAATATCTTTTTTCACTGTCGCTCTCCGTTCGGCCTTGCGCCGGGCATTTTCGCTCGAAATGCCCTCGTATCGCACTTTGGCACGCCGGATAGTTTAATTTATTCGCCGTAGCTCTGGCAAATGGAAGATAAATCCCATGTTTCCCCGCACTCGAAATGGCGTTTCCGCCATATTTCATGGGTATTTGATCTAGGCTAAGTACTTAGTCGCCAATTCGTTATGGAATATTGTCGGCGTCGGAAGGTGTTCGTACCAAAGAAAACTGGTATCGAATACGCTGCTTGAGCGAATATAGCAACGCTAGATGAAACAACATACAGTCAAGAGGTGAATTATGAATTCGAACACGTTACTCGTCGGTCTCGCTGCTGTTGCCATCGTTGCGGTTGGACTGATCACGTTGAACAACTCTGGATTGCTAGGACAGAACATCGCGGACGCTGAAGAGGCGAGCGCTGATCCGGTCACCGTACAGGTCATTGGACCGGATGGCGAATTGACTCTCGTGAAGAATACGCCGCGTGTGAATCTGAACGAAGGTCAGTGGCGAGAAAAACTCACCCCAGCGCAATTCTACGTGCTCCGGGAAGAAGGTACGGAACGTGCCGGGACTGGTGCCCTGCTGAACATCAAAGAAGAGGGACTCTATGTCTGCGCGGGGTGCGCGCTTCCCCTTTTCGCGTCAGACACGAAGTTTGAATCGGGAACGGGATGGCCGAGTTTCTATGCCCCGGTCGCGGAAGAAAATGTTCACGATGAAGTTGACACCCGTCTTGGAGCAGTACGAACGGAAAACGAATGCGCTCGATGCGGCGGCCATCTCGGTCACGTATTTCCTGATGGCCCTAAGCCGACGGGGTTACGTTACTGTATGAATTCCGAGGCCTTGCGTTTTGTCGCTAAAACGGAATTGAAAGCTGAAGGCGTGAAGATGGCGAAAGCGCTAGAACAGGAGAAGAAATCGATGCCGAAAGTAGGCGATCGTTTGCCGGAGCCGGCACAAGACACGAAATTGGCCGAGGCCTCTGGCAGTACGACTGCGGTATTTGCGGGAGGTTGCTTTTGGTGTACCGAAGCCGTCTTTGAAAATGTCGACGGCGTGACGGATGTCGTATCCGGTTACATTGGCGGGACTAAAGAAACCGCGAACTATGAAGCCGTTTGCTCTGGGACGACGGGGCATGCGGAGGCGATTCGCATCCAGTATGACCCGTCAAAGGTGACCTATGGTCAGTTGCTTCGCATCCATTTCGGGACGCACAATCCGACAGAGCTAAACAAGCAAGGCCCCGACAAAGGCCCACAATACCGCACAGCAATTTTCCCATGGGACGACGAACAAGAAAACGTCGCAACGGCGTACATCAAACAACTCGATGGCGCGAAGGCATTCTCAAAACCAATCGCCACGACCGTCGAAAAGAAAGACACGTTCTACGTCGCGGAAGATTATCACCAAGACTTCGCGAGTAATAATCCGACCCATGGGTACATTCGGCAGGTGTCGGATCCGAAAGTGAAGAAGTTGAAAGAGAAGTTTCCAGATTTTCTGCGGTAGACTTTGAGTTTAGCAATGTATTAGGCCGACATGCCTTTAGGGTGTGTCGGCCTTTTTAATTGCAACCACAAAGGCACGAAGGGCACAAAGAACTGCGGCACAAAGTACCGATATTACTCTCGACGTCCAGTTAGAGCATGTTTACGTAATTCGTACCCGAGTGATATTGCATGACGAGATTGCCGCAGTCGCCTAGGGCTCCTTCGCAATGACGGTGTAGGCTGGCTAATCTTCATCATGTCACCCGTGTCATCGGAAGGATCAACTTGGTGTTCTTGGCGTCTTGGCGGTTTTTTATTCTTTGACGTACAAATCTTTCCAGAGAATTCCTTCGGCACCGCCAGCATGGAGTTGCAAAGCGAAGGCGCCCTCACTGTAATTCGGTGTGGGGTCGGTGAAGTCGGCAACGTTGATTCCGTTGACCCAGGTGATAACGCGATTGCCTTTCGAGAGTACTTCGATCTCGTTCCACTCCCCTTCATTCAGCGCGTAGGCTGCCGGGTTTGAGTTGTCTGGTTCTACAAGCCAGCCGCGCTTGTAGCTCTCGTAGAGCCAACCGGATGGACTCGGCGTGCCGGGCGCGACTTCGGTTTGTATGCCGGAGATGATGGGGTATTTTTTATCGTCGTAGGCGATGGTTGAGTGATAGAAAAGGCCGTAGTTGCCGTCGCCGAGAATTTTGAAAGTACCGCGTACGTGGAAGTCGCCCCACGTCTCTTTCGTCGCGAGGTATCCCTCCGACTTGTCGGGACCGCTGGTGCCTTCGATGACGCCGTCTTTGACCGCCCACGTCTCCGTCCCCCACTCCACCCATCCGTCGAGGTTCTTGCCGTTGAACAGGGCGCGCCATGAACCGGTGCGGCCAAGGTCGGTGATCTTGAAGTTGCGCACGCGCAATGATGCTTTTTCGGCATCCGATCCGAACAAATAAAAGCCTAAGCGGCCCGTTGTATAGTGATGAAGATCTGTGGATGCCGGGCTGTTCCAGCCATTAATCGATGTGCTAAACGAATCACCACGGGCACTGATCTTTAGTGTGTTCCACTCACCCTGACGAAAATTCTCGACCATCTTCACCTCGGGAGGGTTACCTCGAAGGACCATCTTTTGCCCTGGATTACCAATGTATCCGTAGAGCATATGGCTAATGTCTTCGGGCGCAGACCCCTCGGGAACTGGCCCCACTGGTAAATCATGGCCCCTAAACAGGAACGTCATGGTCGTTGACGTGTTGAACTCGAACGTTAAATCGAAGTCAGCGAATGTCCTGTCGGATATCAGCCAAGCGCCTTCTCCGGACTCAGCATGGCCGACCAACTCACCGTCTTCACAGGTCCACGTTCCGGTTCGCGATGTGAACGAAGTCCCGTCTTCGAGTTCGATCTCGACCGCGAAAGCTGGCAACGACAAAAGTCCGAGAGTGAAAAGCGCAATGACGTGTGTTCTCATTTTGTTTCTCCGCTTGCCTAAAATCCGTCATCCCCACGAACGCGGGGATCCAGTGAATTGACGCAATTGACTTGCTATACCTCTGGATTCCCGCCTTCGCGGGAAAGACGGGGAGGTTGCTGTCGCTATATTGCAGACATTTGTGTGCGTTTAACTCTTGGGAAGGCCCCTTTCGTGGGGATGACGGGTGCAGAGGGCAACGTCAATTTGGGTCGCTTCTGTTGTCGTCGCGCCGGAGATTGCTCGCTACCAAGAACACCGCTGTCACTGCAATCGCCGCGACGAGCACGGAGCCGAGATTAAACCAACCCTTCTCTGGTCCCCATGCCATCGTATAGCCGAGCGCCCCGGCCATGAGTGCGTAGTACATGAAGGGGAATACCGTCTTGCGGATGACGAGGCCTTCTTTGCCGAGGAGGCCTACGACGGCGCTGGCGGCGACGACGTTGTGGACGCAAATCATGTTGCCGGCGGCACCGCCGACGGCTTGAAGTGCGACGACCCAGGTCGGGTCGACGCCGATGCGTTGGCCGACGTCGAATTGGAACAGGGAAAACATCATGTTGCTGACGGTGTTACTGCCCGCGACGAATGCGCCGATGCCGCCGATGAATGGTGCGAAGATCGGCCAGAACCCTCCGGCGAGTCCGGCGGCACCTTCGGCGAGTGCGATGGGCATTTTGGGGTATTCAGCCGCGCCGCCATCGGAGTTGATGAATACTTGCACCATCGGCACCGTGAAGACGAGCGCGGTCGATGCTGCGAATGTCAGTTTCCCGGAGTCTTTGACTGCCCCGAGAAACTCGCTGAAGTCGATTCGGTGGAGCGCGATGGTGATGAGCGATACGGTGACAAACACAGTGCCGGGCAGATAAAGGGGTTGAACACTTGCGGTGATCGACGTGCCGAAAATTTCGCCCCATGAAATTTTTTGTGCGGTGAGCCAGCCCTTAACGTTGAACGCTTCGGCGTCCAATCGCGTGAACACGAGCAATGCGGCCACGAGTAAGTACGGCAGCCATGCGAGGAATATGTGCATTTTGTTTGGATCAGCGTCCTCGTGAATCTGCACGGTGCCGGTCCAACTTTCGTCCCACTCTTCCCGGGGTGCGAAATCCCATGCATCGTCGCGTGGCGGCATCAGGAAGCCCGCGCGGGCAGCCGTGACGACAATCGCTAACCCGGTCAGGCTACCGATAATCGTCGGGAATTCGGGTCCGATGAAGTAGGCGACGGTCATGTAGGGGATCGTCATGGCGAACGCCGCGAATAATGCGAATCGCCACACCTGCAGCCCATCGCGAAATGACCGGCTCGGCCCAAAAAAGCGCGTCATCATCGCGACGACGAACAACGGTATTAGCGTCCCCGTCGTTCCGTGCAACACGGCGACCTTCAGTCCAATGTGCGCGAGGAAATCTGACCACTCGGCGAAACCCGCGTTGAGCGCGTACTCGGCTAACGCGGGGTCGGTCGACAATCCGTTGTTGACGCCGATGAGAATGGGTGTGCCCGCTGCGCCGAATGACACTGGTGTACTCTGTATAATCATTCCGGCCATCACGGCAGCCATCGCCGGAAATCCGAGTCCCACGAGCAACGGAACGGCCACGGCTGCGGGCGTGCCGAATCCAGCGACGCCTTCAATAAACGCGCCGAACAACCACGCGATGATAATGACCTGTATACGACGGTCCGGCGTGATGCTGGTAAATCCTGCGCGGATTACGCCCAGTCCCCCACTCCGCTGCAACGTATTGAGCAGTAACAGTGCGCCAAAGATGATGTAGAGCAGTGTTAGCGCGACGATGAAGCCATTAACGCTCGCGGCCGCCACGGTCGTAAACGGCACTTTCCACAGAAAGAGAGCAAGCAATACGGCGACGATGTAACACAACGGCATCGCGCGGCTTGCTGGCCAACGGAGGCCCACGAGGAAAACGGCTACGGTCGCGATGGGTAGCAGCGCCGCAGTTGCTAGCATGCCGCTACTCATACATTTAGCCCCACGGCCCGCATCAGCGCGAGCGCGTTGCCCTTTTGCACGGGGCCTTGATGCAGCGTGTAATCAAACTGAAGTTCACCGTCAACGACCTCGTCACGAAAGTGAACATTACGCGCGTGGCTTCCAATGTCCTTTTCAATGCCGGTTAATGAGACGTCATGCGTAGTCACAAGCCCAATCGCGCCGCCATCGAGAAACTGTTTCAGAACCGCTTGTCCGCCGACCGCGCGGTCATGCGAATTGGTCCCATGCAGCAATTCATCTAGGAGGAACAGCAAAGGGCGTTCGGGTGTACCCAGTTTGGCGAGGTCGCCGAGCCGTGCGATTTCAGCGTAGAAGCGTGATCGGCCTAAATGAATGGAGTCTTGAATTCGAAGCGTAGCTCCTAAATTGAATGGAGAAAGCGACAGACGGTTTGCGCGAACGGGGGCACCGGTTTGCGCAAGGACCACGTTAATGCCGATGGACCGCAGCAATGTGCTTTTGCCCGACATATTCGATCCACTGATGATCATAAGTTTCGTCTCGTCGTCGAGTTTGACGTCGTTGCCCACACACTCTTGCGCCGAAATTAGTGGGTGCTCTAAGCCTTCTCCATCGAAAAGCGTTGAACCCTCCACAAATTCGGGGAACGGATCACTGGGATGCTCATAGGCATAGCATGACAACGCGAGCAGGGCTTCCAGTTCGCCCAGCGCATCCAACCAGCAACCAATTTTCGGGCCATGCAATTTTCGCCAGTCCTCGAGCTGATAGGCAAACTGAATCGGGAGCAAGAGCAAGAACGCAACGGGCGCTAACATCATGTTCCCGAGCGACTCAATCCAATAGACGGTCTTCTGAAGCTTGGCGATCGCTTTCGATGCTGTGAAGGGTTCCGCACGCAATTCACGTTGCAGTTGAGCAAGAAGAGGCGATTGAAAGGACTCCGATTCCAGTCGTCTGATCACCTGCGTAATGATGGCTAGTTCGCGGCTTGGGCGATCCATAGATGAGAATATAGTCATTACAACGGAACCGTAGAACGCAGTGAGGAGGCCCGCTGCAATCATGCAAGCAATCAACGGTGCCGGACTTATATACATGATTCCGAGCAAGGAGATCGCACCGGAAAGACCAACAATTCCCGCCAGTGGACGAAGGCCACGTTTCGGAAGTATCGGGTCCGCGGTCGCCCATTCGATCAATTCTCGTGGATGAACTTTTGTGCGGTTTTCGTCGCCGAATAACGCAAGCGCTTCGCGCAAGTCGAGTGAGTTGCGCAACTCTTCCACCGCGCCTTGGCGTTCGCGAACCGTGACTGGGTCAGCACCATGCGCAAGCCAATCGGCAAGCCGTTGTTCGCCTGCCCGTGTACGCACCGTGCAGAGCAGCTCGAATAACGACCCTTCGCCATAGAGATCCAAATCCGCCGCATAAGGGTGATCGTCAGGGAAGAGTCCATCGCCAAAAGCGCCCTGGCCCTTCCAGTCGTCCGTCATACGAGCGATACCCATCTCGTAAAACCGGGCACCGCCGCGCGCTCTGCGAATCCCGCGTAACGTGAGCTCGTGCTGAATCATCAGCCAAACAAAGTACGCGGCAGGTATTGCCAGCAATCCATAGGCCGCGCCACCCCAATTCCGGTAGACGACGAAGGCGATCACGCATCCCGACAGAAAAACGGCCAAACGGCCATTGGCCAATCGATTCTCACGCACTTCGAGGACCTGAAGTTTCTCTTGGCGTGCCGCAAGGCGTTTCTTGTATTCAGCATGCGCGTCCAAATCAATCTCCCTGGAAAACCGCTAGGCTATCATGCGTACCCCATTCGTCGCGAGCCACGCGGAGCGGTTGACCGCTACCAAGCGCTGCCGTAAACTGCTGATTCGGAGCTTCCAAACCAATGGGGGGAAGTTTCCAGATCATCGAAACGAAGTCCGCCTACATCGACAGAGGAATTGGGTATGAATAGCAAGCTGCTAACGCTGATGGGGGCCGTCGCTATTCTGGCGGGAACAGTTGGGGGCGTAGTCGGCGCTTGGATCGCTTCCCCGGAGCCGGTTTCTGCCGCCGCGCGCCGAGCGTCCGGCGTCGAAACCAACGAGCTGCGACTCGTTGACCTGGATGGCAACGTGCGCGCGCTAATGGGGTTGGACAGCACGGGCAATCCACGTCTGAGTTTCTTCGACGAGTCCGGCACGATCCGTGTGTGGACGGGGGTGACCCCCGACGGGATTGCGATGGTCAATCTGCGTGACGCGGAAGGTAATTCGCGCATGTTCGTCCAAGTGGATGAGAAGAGCCCGCTCTTCAGCATGCGTGATAGCAACGACGTGGGCCGAGTGTATCTCCAGGTGAGCGCAGACGAACCGTTATTCAATCTCAGGGACGAATCAGACAAAGGCGGCGTTTTCGTTAAAGTTGCGGAAGACGGCCCGGTCTTGTGGTTCGCGGACGAAGACGGTAATACCACATATCAACAGCGCTAGCGTTGCAATGCGCGGCGAATTGGACTAGTGTGAAATCAAACAGGCAATACAACTGATTGGAGATTGAAAGTCATGCGTAAATCCACGATCCCGGCACCAGCGTTCTCGATTCCTTCCAGCATTCCGGAAATCATTCAATTTCTAATCCGGTTGTTCTTCAATCTCCTGTTCAACGGATTAACACCGGGACCGTAATTCACGCACACCAATCCTACGGTGGGGAATGAAGGGCGCGCCGGTTATAAAGGATCCCCACCGGCCGACGAATGAGCGCAAGCCCTCGCTAGAGCGTCATAGTACCGTAGCCCGAGCGGATCGCAAAGCCGTTTTTGGGGAGATTAACGGTACCTCGGCCCGCAATACCTGGCATCAGGCCCACCCGTACGCCTAGACAAGGATCGTGGCGTATTGCACGAATCCTTATGCCTCACCTCTTCGCCCTCCTTCACTTGCCCGGAGTCAAGTGTCTGTCTTACTACCAGCATGTTGCGCTACCGATTTCTGGCGTATTCAGCGTTTGGCTGGTATCGTGCTTTTTTTACTGCTGCGGTTGGGAACGAATATGAGGGAGACTGCAATTATGATTTCTAGGATGCGTGGTACGGGATTCGGCTTGGTGCTGGTGGTCGGGATCGTTGGTGCCGTTTCATTTGGCGCGAATGCGCAGGCCGTGTTGTCTGCTGGTTTCGACGATATATTCGACCTAGCGGATTCGGGATGGCCAGCAGCAATTGTATTGCCGCCGGGGAAGACCGCATCGAACCTGGTGGCCATGGGCGTGGGGCCGGATGACACGGGGTATTTTTGGTGGTCGGATGGTACGTTGAGCGAAGGTTCGGCGGACTCGACGTATCAATACAGGTCACCGCGTCCGTATTCACTCGCTGCGGGACAGCAGCCCGGAAACATCGTCGGTATCGCGGTGGATTACACGGGTGATGTCTATACGTATTACCTCGATGGCACCGTGAGTATTGGCACTCCGTATGACCTGGACGCGATCGATTCGGACGTCCTATACGCCCTTCGGCGTGGATACACGCCGCGTGACATTGTCGGAGTGGCGATGATGGATGAAGACGTCATGTTGTTCATGCGTGACGGGACATTTCATATTAGCGATATTGATGACTATGACGAATTTACGAACTCGGCGTCGAACTACCAATCGGAGCGTTACACCATCCCTTCAGGCTGGACATCCAACCACATCCTCGGCATGGATTTCGCCGACACGAACGGCCTTCTTTTCTGCGTCTACTCCACGAATCGCAGTTTGAATCGTGCACCAACGGCAACGACGAATTCACTGCGTCGCATACTGGACCGCGACCGTACGCGCCGCAGAAAACAGCGGACGACTGGGACTACACGACAAGTTCAACCCCAGGAAGATGGCGTGGATGTCGGTCCTGGAGGAATTACGCTCCGGAAGGACGGTTTCTCGTTGACGCTACCGTCGGCGCCGAAACCATAACCCAGACAACAAAATTAGAGCGCCCGTCTCTGGAAAGCTAATCCGGAAACGGGCGCTATTTTATTTGAGTCCAACGATTCTCGTCTTCAGGAATTCGTTGCGACGCCTCCGGCCGTTAGGTCACGCTCGCATTTCACAATATTTCGTCCTGATTCTTTCGCCAAATAGAGGGCTTTGTCAGCGCGTTGAATGAGCGAGTCCGCACAATCGGATTTCGTGACGATCGCGACGCCGATACTAATCGTAATCGCGTCGATCTTCTCCCCCGTTCGGGCGATTTTTAGCTGTCGCCCTGAAATGCGACCTCGAATATCATCGCCGAGGCGAATCACTTCGTCAAGATCGCATCCACCCACAAGCATACAAAACTCTTCGCCACCGTACCGATGCGGCGTCGCTGTCGGATGACCCGTATCGCCCAATGTCGTACTGACATTCCGTAATACCGCGTCGCCCACATCATGACCGTAGGTGTCGTTAAACGACTTGAAGTGATCGACATCGAGCATCATTACGCAGAAGAGGTCGCCACTCGATTCGTACGCTTCGAAACAGGCGTTAAAGTTTCGGTCCAGCGCTTTTCGATTGTTCAGTCCGGTCAATGGATCGGTCAAACTTTCTTGTTCCAATTGATTCAATTCTTGTCTGAGTTTGCCAATATCATCTGTCGCCTGTTCCAAGTTCTCTTTGAGTTGAGCGCTCGCGCTCTCCATTTTGCTGGTTTGAACGATCAGACCCTTGACGATCGTCCGAACATCCCCCGCGCTCGCGGCATCGCCAAGCCGTTCGACAAACTGGTTCAATTCTCCGTGGTATTTAGTGGTCGCTCCGCACGATCCTTCAACATCACTAAGAACCGACTCGATTAAATGGCGGGCGGCATCTTCGGCTTCATGCAAGGCCGCTGCATGCGTGTCTGTCGCGATATGCTTGGCATACATGCCATCGCAGAACGCTTCGGTGATCGCTTGGCCTCGATTGAGCAGTCGGTCGATTTCCAACGTCATTTCTGGGTACCAGCCGACGCGATGTCCGAACCATACGTGGTACGTTTTTGCTGTAACCGTGATATCGAGCTTAAGCATTTCGCTCACCACGTCACTCGCAATCTCAGGCGTAATGGTGCTATTGATTTTATTCATGGTGCCCCCTGTAATAAAAATAATGCGAAATACTAGTTAAAGTCGAACTTTTTCGACTTCACTATGGCGGTTCTAACTCGTATATTTATAAGCGCTTACAGTGTTTTTGTCAAGTGATTACTTGAAAGCCGGATATCGCCAGAATCAATCAAGCTTTTCTAGTTTTGACCTACTGGTAGTCCCATCAATTCCACTTTGCGCACTTTGGTTCCGCTTGCGGCTCGTGTCGGATTTTGAGCGACATAGATTCGGCGGGCGGGTCAAGTCAATCGAAAGCGTAGTCGCCGATGCTATCCAGTTTTGGGTGTTCAGGTAATTGATCGTGTAGCATTGAAGCGTGCTTGAAAGGGTTGCGATTAGCACTTCGCGCGGTGCGGTGGTATGTTAGACGAGTCTCGCGTACGATGTTGAGAAGACTCGACGGCGAGCATTCCTTTATCGCGCAATGCGATTCTCATCGGTTAACGGAGGTTCATAGCGAATGGCGCGACAAAATTACGGGTTCCAAAAGCGCCAGAAGGAACTGGCCAAACAGAAAAAGAAAGAACTAAAGCGCCAAAAGAAACTAGAAAAAAATGCGCCCGTCGATGCTGAATCGCTCGAAGGCGAAGAAGGCTCCGGGGACGATACCGGTGCCGCTGAATCCGAAGAAGCTCCCGCCGAGACTGATAACGATCCAAATCTCAGTTAGGAATTTCGTTCCCTGATCAACGCGGTACACCCCACGATTTTTGTCTATCGAAGTCCTGGCTATACGTGCGCTTTGCGACCGGACGGAATCAACATGAATAGGTCGGACCGAGAGCGATTGATTGCGCTCAGTCCTCCGTAGGTGGGTCTAAGCCAATATGCCTTTGACCGGTTGGTGTTCTTCCACTCCGGTTAGCCGAACGTCCAGGCCCTGGTATTTTACCGACAGACGCTCGTGATCGAGGCCGAGGCAATGCAGAATGGTGGCGTTTAGGTCGTTAATGTGGACCGGGTTCTCAACGATATTATAGCTGAAATCATCCGTTGTCCCGTACACCTGTCCTGGTCGGATCCCGCCGCCCGCCATCCACATGGAGAAACACCGTGGATGGTGATCGCGTCCGTAAGTGGTCTCGGTTACCGTGCCTTGGGAGTACACGGTTCGCCCGAATTCGCCGCCCCAAATGATTAGCGTGTCTTCCAGCAACCCGCGTTGTTTGAGATCCGCTACCAGCGCCGCCGACGGCTGATCTGTGTCGCGACACTGTTTCGAGAGGTGGTCCGGAAGATTATCATGGTGATCCCACCCCATGTGGTAGAGCTGAATAAAACGGACATCGCGTTCGGCCATTCGGCGCGCCAACAGACAATTTCGCGCATACGTGCCCGGTTTGTGAACATCTGGCCCGTATAGATCGAGAACGTGTTTCGGTTCGTCAGAAATATCGGTGAGATCGGGGACGGTCGTTTGCATTCGGAATGCGAGTTCGTATTGTTCGATGCGTGTGAGGATTTCCGGGTCATGGGCCTGTTCGAATTTCTGTAAATTCAGATCGCGAATTTGATCGAGCATCTGACGGCGGGTGGTCGAATCGCACCCTGCGGGGTTCGCGAGATAAAGGACCGGCTCTTCCCCACTCCTTAACTTCACGCCTTGATAACGTGAGGACAACACGCCGCTTCCCCAAAGACGGTCATACAGGGGTTGTCCTGCAGCGCGTCCGGTTCCGCGTGAGAGCAAAACCATGAACGTCGGAAGATCCCGGTTGCCTGTGCCCAAACCGTAGGCCACCCAGGCGCCCAGGCTCGGACGTCCGGCCAATTGTGACCCGGTCTGACAAAACGTAATCGCGGGGTCGTGGTTGATAGCATCGGTATGTACGGATCGTACGAGTGAAATATCGTCAACAATGCCGGCTGTATGTGGCAAGAGCTCGCTGATCCAGGTTCCACTCTCACCGTGTTGGGCGAAATCGAATTTCGAGGCGACCACCGGAAACTTGTCCTGATTGGCGGTCATTCCTGTGAGGCGTTGACCCATGCGCACATCGTCGGGCAGCTCGCTCATATGGATGTCGCGGAGGTTTGGCTTGTAATCGAACAACTCGAGCTGAGTCGGTGCGCCACTCTGGAACATGTAGATGACGCGTTTGGCTTTCGGTGGAAAACCGACGGCAGGCGTCGACGCTTGCGCCGTATCCGTCGCGCCCAATACGCCAGCCGCAACCGCACCGAGTGCGCAACCGGACCGTTGAAGAAAATCACGCCGGTTCATTTGCTGTGTGAAATGTAGTGGGTCCATTGCGCTGCTACTCTCGGGTTATCGATTCGTCTAGATTCAGGATGACGCTCGCCAGCGACGTGTACGCGGCGAGATGTATCGTATCTATGTTTTCTGGAGGCGCAGAAGTGCCAATGTTAGTCAACGCCTTCGCGGCATCAGGTTGGCTTTCGTACGTTTTCATATACCCTGTAAGGCCACTTCGAAGTACATTCAGCTCATTGGACGTCGGTGGACGACCGGTCGCCAAACGGAAACCGTGAACAATTCGAGGTTCCATGTCTGGACCACCTTCTTCAATCATGCGCTGTCCAAGTTGTCGGGCAGCCTCCGCGTACGTCACGTCGTTCAAGAGCGCCAATGCTTGTAAAGGAGTATTGGTGAGCCCTCTACGAACGCGGCAAAGATCCCAACCCGGTGAATCGAAGGTTGTCAGTGTCGGCGGCGGCACCGTTCGCTTGCGATAGGTGTATAAGCTGCGGCGATAGAGGTCTTCGCCCTCCGACAATTTGTATGGTCCTTCACCGGCACCCCCAGCCAACTCTTCCCAGAGACCCTCCGGCTGATACGGCTTTACCGACGGCCCGCCAATCTTTCGGGTGAGTAGGCCACTTACGGCAAGCGCATTGTCGCGCAACACTTCGGCGGTCAATCGATAGCGCGGTGCGCTGGTGAGCAGCACGCCTTCCGGATCCGATTCGAGGATGCGATCCGTGAGGTCGCTCGACTGGCGATACGTTGCACTCATTGCGATGCGTTTGAGCAGGGCCTTGACGTCCCAACCCGATTCGACGAAATCCAGTGCCAACGAGTCCAACAACTGAGGATGCGTCGGCGGATCGCCTTGCAATCCGAAGTCTTCGGTGGTCTTCACGAGGCCCCGGCCAAAGATCATTTGCCAATACCGATTCACCGTCACACGTGCCGTCAATGGATTCTCCGGACTCACCAGCCATCGCGCCAGACCTAGCCGGTCTCGCGGGGCCTCTTCGGGTAACTGCGGCAGAAACGTCGGAATGTCCGGATGCAATTCCTTCGTCATATCGGGCGCGTCATACGCACCTCGCTTGAGGCGATATGTTGGCCGCGGTTTGTCCAACTCTTTCATCACCATGACGGTCGGGATGGAGCCTCGTACATAGTCGGATCGTTGTCTTCGTATATCGTTCAGCTGATCTTGCTTCTCTTTGATGCTGTACGAATGTTGAAGATCAAAGAAGTCTTCCAATCGGCGATTTGAATCGTCGTCCAGCTCTCGATGAAGCGCTTTCACAATTGCTTTATCGACAAGCCCAGCAATTTTGTCTGGTGCTAATACGGCATCGTAGTACCGGAAGTCCGTAATCGCTCCTTTGAAATGCTCTCCGCTCGATCGCCTACCAATACGCAGCGGCGCTCCCGTCTCAATCGGTTCTGACAGCGAATCCTTCTCCGTCTCAAGAGGTGCTGGAATCCCATCGACGAATACACGAATCCCCTCTGCTTTGGACGACCCATCGTACGTGACGCAAACATGCGTCCAGGTCTCCATGCGAAGCCGTTCGCCAGTCACTACTTTGATGGCGTTGTCTGGCCATGTGTTGATGAGGTGAACGCTTATGCGCCCCTTGTCCGACACCAGGACATCAACCCCGCGATTGGCCGCGGCATCGTCCATTTTGCTGATCAAGGCACCAGGCCCTTCAGGGCGTGTCCAGATGGACAGCGTGAACGGCATGTCACGCTTGAATGCAAACGCTTGACCAAGATCGAGGTGCGCCTCAGGCATACCATCGAATTGAATCGTCGGGCCGATGAGCCCCTGAGTTAAGGACAAGGACTCTAAGATTGATGTGTCATCGCTGAGCTTCGCTGCAAATGTCGGCCTGGTTTCAAATCCCGCATTGGGGCGCTTCTGGAAACGCGCACGCCAAGCCGCATATTCAAATGGAAGCGTGGCTTTTGCTTGCTTGATCGCGCGTTGCGCAATTTCTATCGAACGATCAAATTCCGAAACCCGTACTTGATTCTCGTAACTCGGCAGCGAAACGGACGGTCCGGCATTACCCCGCGTTTCCTGATAAAAGCCTTTGTCCGCGGTGCTATTGAAAAAGGCGAAGAACTCATAGAATTCCTCTTGGCTGACGGGATCGTACTTGTGATCGTGGCAGCGCGCACAGCCGATTGATAGACCGAGGAACACCGTTCCCGTGGTTTCAACTCGGTCGACAATGTTCTCAACATGCCATTCCTCTTCAATCGACCCGCCCTCGGTATTCGCGCGGTTATTTCGATGAAACCCTGTCGCGATGCGTTGAGTGTCCGTCGCGTCCGGCAATAAGTCGCCCGCGATTTGTTCGACTGTGAACTGGTCAAACGGCATATTTGCGTTAAACGCATTGATGACCCAATCCCGCCACGGCCACATGTTTCGCTTGAAGTCGTTCTGATACCCATTCGTATCCGCATACCGCGCCGCGTCCAACCACTCACGTGCCATATGCTCGCCGTAATCGGGTGACGCCAGCAGTTCATTGACAACATTCTCGTAGGCATCAGGCGAACGATCAGCAACGAAAGCGTCCACCATCGCGAGCGTGGGCGGCAACCCAGTCAAATCAAGCGAAAGCCGACGGATGAGTGTTGCGGCCGTTGCTTCCGGAGACGGTTGTAGACCTGCGGACCCCATTCGATCCAGAATAAAATGGTCAATCGCATCGCGCGGCCACGCGATATTCGTGACGGCAGGCGGCTCAGGGCGTTCGGGGACCGTGTGCGACCAATGCTGCTCCCAATTCGCGCCATCCTCAATCCAGGTTCGAAAAGCGTCCACCTCATCGGCAGAGAGCGGGTTCTTGTTGGATTCCGGCGGCGGCATCCGAAAATCAGGGTCTTCAGATGAAATTCGGCGAATCAGTTCGCTCGCATTCGGATCACCCGGGATAACAACTTTCTTCTTGGCTTCCTGTTCCAAGTCCAGACGCAAATCTTTCTGACGCTGGCCAGGATCTGGACCATGACAGGCAAAACAGTTTTCAACGAGGACAGGAAGGATGTCCTGCGCGAAATCGACCGTAGTGGATTCAGGTCCAGCGAATGCACTCCCGGCTATACCGAAGAGGACAAGGAGAGGTACTGCGAGCCTTGATATTTTAGAGAACTGCATAACGGGTAGTTTAACACGTAGGCAGAGCGTTTTCAGGTGCCAGGTTGCGCGTGATCGCAGACAACCTTCGCGCACTAGCCGGAAAAGGCGCGGCGAAGCTTGCTACTAGTGGTGACAATGGCGAACAACAGCACGAATACCAGGAGTGCAGCACCCCACGGTGACGAGGTCGGCAGCGGCGGCGGTCCGAGTGAAACGACAAGATCTACATCCGAACCCAGAAGGGCGACCGGGTCGGAGACGCTCTGGCTCAAGACTTGGCCGACGGGTGCGGAGGATGAATAAACGAAAGTAATCGTACCGACCGACAGACCCGTTACGCCATTGATGGCGGCGACGGCCGACGCCTCTTCCTGTCCGACGACATTGGGTACGTTGGCGAAGGCAGAATCGGGAAGGCGCATCGCGACCAATTCCGTTGTCTGCGCTTGGTCGCCGACTGCAATCACGACGTATTGCTTCCCCTCGTGCATATACGACATCGGAACGCCGGTGGTGTTCGCGCCCAAGTCGTGTTCCCAGATGTGTGCGCCCGTCGTCTTGTTGAAAGCGCGGATCTGTGTATCCTCCTTCACGTGGTAAAACAAGAGGCTCTTCGTCAACATGGATCCAGAGATCCCCCACAAGCCCTCGGCCGTGTTGTTGTTGGGCGCTTGCCAAGCAATGGTGCCTTGGTTCATGTCGTACGCGGTGATTGTGTTGAATGGAGCCTTGAAAGGTGTGGGGTGAGCGCCTGGTCCGGCCAAGATGTCAGTATCGAAATAGTAATCGAAATTTCCAACTTGCGGCGCGGAAAACAGCTCAACCGTAAAAGCAACGGTGCCAATCGAGTTCATGTATAGGAAGCCCGTATCGGGGTCAACCGGGGCACCACCCCAATTCGCGCCACCGCCGATACCCGGTAAAAGAATCGTTCCCGGCGTTTCAGACGTGGGTGTGAACAGTGCACCGTAGTTGTAGGTATTGATGATCGCTAGCGCATCCGCACGTAGCGTTGGCTCAGCAAGCGTGTCTTCGAGTAAATCCGCTGCCGTCACGCCTTGCAATTCGAACGGCGGTGGTTTGGTTGGCATAGGCTGCGTCGGCGATAGCGCTTCGTTCCCCGTAGAGGGGGTCTGAGGAACGGCAACTTCATTAATCGGCCACACAGGCGCCCCCGTTATTCGGTCGAATACGAAGAAATATCCCGTTTTCGTGGCTTGGGCTACCGCCTTGATCGGCGTGCCGTCAACGATGATATCCATAAGATTGGGCGGGGCGGCCGTGTCGTAGTCCCAGATATCGTGATGCACAAATTGATAATGCCATACCCGATCGCCCGTAGCCGCGTTTAGACAGACCAGGCTGGAACTGAACAAATTGTCGCCAGGGCGATGCGCGCCGAAATAGTCGTTGGTGGGGCAGCCAGTGGGCACGTAGACGTATCCGAGATCTAGATCCGCCGTCATCGGTGCCCATGCGTTCGCGGCGCCGGTGTACTGCCAGGACGGTGTCCCGGATCCGGGATCGTTGCCCCAGGTGTTCACGCCGAACTCGCCGGCACGCGGAATCGTGTGAAACGTCCAAACCAACGCACCGGTGAGGACATCGAACCCGCGTACATCACCCGGGGGTTGTTCCTTCTGCCCCGGACGGTCATGAATCGACGATCCAACGATTACAACGTCGCCCACAATTGTGGGCGGCGACGTCACGCCGAAGCGCGCCGTTCCGAGACGCGGAATGCCGACCTTCAGGTCAACTTCACCGCTCGTGCCGAATGTATTAATCGGAGTTCCTGTGTCTGCGTCGAGCGCAATCAGACGGGCATCAAGCGTACCGATCAAAATCCGTTTATCCGCTCCATCTTCCCAGTAAGCGACCCCACGGTGCACGTAGCCCTGATTGGGCGGAGGACCGTTTAGGTAGCTCATGGGATCGTGCGTCCAAAGTGTAACGCCGGTCTCGGCGTCAATCGCACTCACTAGGCCAAACGATGTGCTCGTGTACAGCACACCGTCCACCATCAACGGCGTCGCTTCGAATGCGTGATTCGAAGGACCGACAATCGCGTTGTCCGGAGAATTCCATCGCCAGGTTTCGATGAGTGTGTTTACATTGGTGGCGTCAATTTGATCGAGCGGCGCATACTTCGTGCCGCCTGCGTCTCCCCCGTAATACCGCCATTCGCCTGAGGTGCCCTGCTGCCCTGATGCAGCGATGGCGAACAACAACGCGCACAATCCAATATATAATCGTCGACCGCTCATGAACGCCGAATAATGCCATTTGCGTGCAACATTGTCGATGGCAAATTTGCGCAGTGCGAATTGTGCGAAGCAACGCTGAAACGCCTTTTTTGTGCTCAGTCCCCGATAGTTAAGTGGATAAAACGAGGCCCTCTTAAGGCTTAGACGTAGGTTCGATTCCTAGTCGTGGTGCCATGTATCCTTCGTGGTTCCGTGGCTACTGATGAGAAAGAATTTCCTCCGAGGATCCGGTTTGACGTATCTCGCTTGGTCGCGCCGACAATTCTTGCCGGACTCCTCTTGACGGTATACGCCGATGTGCTGTTAACGTCGCCGATGCCTGTTATCTCCGCTGAAGGACGGGATGGACATCGCTATTTTTCGGTAAGCCGGGCGTTTGGTTTTGGGGAGATGAGCCGGGGAAATCTCCCCCTTTGGAATCCGCATGTCTTTGCCGGCGTTCCCTACTTGCCAGGGATACAGTCCGCGCTACTCTACCCGGTCAACGTGATCTATCTGCTTCTCCCTCTCCCCATGGCGATGAACGCCGATATTCTTTTTCATATTTGGCTACTGGGTCTCGGAATGTACTTCTGGGTTCGCGGTCATGGCGTTGAACGCGCACCGTCAATCCTCTCCGGCACCATCAGTATGTTCGCCGCGCCCTATTTTCTCCACGCATGGTCAGGTCATCTCACCATGATCGCTGCGTACGCTTGGGCCCCGTTCTTCTTTCGCGCGATCGACCGCACACTCGAACGCCCAACACTTCGAGAGACCGCGTTAGGAATTGTCGCCGTGACGATGATGGTTCTCGCGGGGTATCCGCAGGCGGCGTACAGTTGCGCGCTCGTGGCTGCGATTTATCTGGCTGTCCAACTACCGACTCTTCGAGTTGCCCCAATCGCAAAGCTATCTGCACTCGCTGCAATTGCGATTGCGCCGCTATGCCTCACCGCAGCGCAATGGGCACCGACCGCAGAGTTTGCGAATGAGAGTGTCCGCGTTGCGGGTGTAGATCAGGCCGATTCTTTTGAATACTCGCTTCTGCCCCGTCACCTCATTCAAGCCCTGGCTCCAGGATTCTTTGGTGGAACATCGGATGAAACCTATTGGGGAGGTGGATTTCGACTGGAAACCGGCGTGTTTTTGGGGCGTATCGTACTTTTATTGGCGATGGCGGGGATTCTATTCCGGACTCGAGCACGATGGCCCGCGATTGCTGTGATGATCGTGTGTGGATCAATAGCGCTTGGTCCCCACACGTTGGCTGCGCCATTCTTTCACGATTGGGTTCCCGGCTTTGATCGGTTTCGCGCACCTGGCCGATACTGGATGTTCGTGGGATGGTTTGCCGCGCTGCTCACGGGCATCGCTTTGCAACGTCTTCAAAACCGAAGTTCCGGACAGCGTTGGCTTTCATACTCAGCGCTGGCCGTCACGGTATCCACGTGGATGGCGTACGCGATAACAGTTTTCGCCGCACGAAATTCTAGCCCGGAATCGTGGTGGACTTCATTTGTCGATGCATCGCGTAGTCTTAATGAAGAGCTTAGGCCGACGTTGGAACAAGCACTCGATTTGGCGTCTCAGTCCGCGCCCAATGGCCTGCTTTCTACGGCCCTGGTACTCACCGTATTCACTGCGATGTGTTGGGCACCCGTGAACACTCGCTGGCGCACGCTTGGTATCGTCACGTTGGGGTGCCTAGAAATGACCGTATTCGCGCGGGCGCATAGGCAGGTATTCGACGCCGCGCTGCTCGCCCCCCAGACCGTCGTTGGATACGAAGAGTCGCGTGAGGACGAATCGCGCGTCCTCAATCTGGCCAATGATAATGAAGCGATGCGGGCTGGTGCGTTTGACGTATCCGGGTATGAACCCGGCATGTTGTACCGGTTCGACCGATTCCTATCCCATCTCAACGCTGGTCTTTTCAACCGCAACGCGGATGGATCGATCCACGGGAATGTGATCGCAGCGTTGCTCCGATGCGGTACGCTTATCGACAGCAATGGCGAACGGATGCCTTCTACCGGTGAAATCCTTCCCCGCTTTTTATTTGTGACGAACTTTGAAGTTATCCCGGACGAAAACGCGATGTTGGAGCGGTTGTTCGACCCGACATTCAATCCGAGCACAACGATATTACTTCACGACAATCCCGGATTCGTGCCAGAGACGACTGGTTCGCCCGCATCGATTAACGTCTTGGAGACATCAACGGATGAGACGTCACTCGAAATAGAAGTCCCACGTGCCGGCCTTCTATTATGCACCGACGCCTATAGTGAGGGATGGCGCGCTGAACCGTTGCAGGGTTCGATCCAACAGCGCTACGACGTCATGCCTGCGCAATACGCATTGCGCGCCATACCACTGCAACCTGGGGTTCATCGTCTGGAGATGTTCTACGAACCCGCGTCGTATACCGTCGGCCTTTGGGTATCGAGCCTATCCGCGCTGGCACTCAACATGCTACTGATAGGGTTAATCTACCGTCATTTCCGCTTTTCATGATGCCGTATCGCAAAGCCGTAGCAGCGAAATTATGCGGGGACTTCGACCATTCCAAACGCTTCGGTGTAGTAGACAAACTGGTAGGCGTCTGCACCGTGGGGGAGTCCGACCAGCAGTTTAATTCGCGCTGGGCCGTTGTACTTGTAGCCTTCGTCGTCTTCTTCAACCCCGTCGTTGAAGACTTTTACGTCGACTACGTTGAAGCAATGGTCCAAATCATCTAGTCCTTTAATCTGGACGGATTGTGGTGCGAGCGAAAGTTCGCCCGGTTCCCAATGCGTGAATCCCTCGGTACGCTCCGGCGGCTCTACGGTGACATCAATGGTGACGTATCGGAGTTCGGGGCCTTCGGAATCGTCCTCGTCGTCATCACCAATGAGATCCGGGTCCGGGTTCGGAATCGACGTGACGTCATGAACGCTCACAGTCGCGCCGGCCAGTGCTTGCGCCTTCATTTTGAACGGTGCCATGAATAGCCGCTTGACGGCAGCGCCGATCACCCACTTCACGACAAAGTAGGCGACGAAAATTCCAATTCCCAGGAAGGGATGAATGAGTTTCGTGAGCGTCAACGTAATCAGCACGATTAGCAAGATCAATCGAATCGGCTTTATCTGGAAACGTCGTGGCTTTTCGTCCACGTCTTCGTCTTCAGGAGAGTCCGATTCTGAAGCGGAGTCCGATTGGGGCGGCAGAGGCGGTGCCGCCGCCGCATCGGCATCGATCTGTTCCGTCATCGACTTCAACAGCTTGACCTGAAGGCGTGCTGCGCGGGAATATCCAAAATCCGAAACGAGCCGGTCGCACAATGTAAGCGCCTCGTCTTCCCGCCCAATCTTCCCCAGCGTGCGGGCTTGTGCGTACATTAGGTTTCGGTCACTCGGAAACTCGGCGTTTAACGTGTCAAGGATCCTCATCGCTTGGTTGAATTTCCCACCGCGATAAAGTTTATCCGCTTCCCGAAATTGTGCTGTTGCTTCGTCTGGAGTCATCGATATTGAGCCGTCGCCGAAAACATATCGGAATGAAGAAAGACCATGGCCGCCGATTATAGCGAAGTTGACCGGAAGGTTCTGCAATGGGCACAGAGGGGCCGACAGAATGTAAGAATTGCTTCAATCTTGTCTACCGTACTGAAACGTATTGTGCTCGTCCTCACGCTGTTAAAAACGGGGACAATCCACGCGTTACGTTCGTACCTCACTGCTCTTGAGACAGTCCCCATTTTTAACAGAACCACTGAAAACCCATACAATTGAACCAGTCCTCTACGTGGCCCCACTATCGCGCGGCGTCTGCCAAACGATCAAGTGCCTGGCTGGCCTTGTTTCGGCGTAACCGCGCGATGATTCCATTCTTGTTGTTCTCAATTTCGTGGGCGGCTTTGGTGAGTACGTCAATCGCATGCTCATGCACTGCGACGGTCCGCGCCTCAAGTTCTCGTTGTGCCCACGGGGTGAACTCACCGGCGATCCAAATCTCGCGCCCTTCCACCTCGCCACTTTCAGGACGCCAATCGGACATCGCGTCGACACGGCCTGCAAAGTTTTGCGTCCAAGCCACATAGTCGGCATCCAGCGGCATCATCACTACGCCGCTCCTGGTGTAACAGAACATAGCATCGTCGACCCAGGTCATCTCCACGATGTCATCATATGTCGCGTCATATACCGCGACCGTCTGGGCCTGTCGCACCATGGCGCGGGCATCTTCGGCGTTTCTCGCATCAAGCGCGAAGCGCACAAAGGTCTCTCGTCCGCTGGCATCCTCTACGCGATTGAGCGACCGCACTAGATTTTTTCGGTCCCGTGACGAATACGCAGGGTGATTCTTGAACGCTTTACGGTCAGCCTTTTCAACGCCCATATTACGCATCTGTCTTTTGATGCTCTTACCGCCGACTTCATTCGAGAACACATCAGCGGCTTCGCCGAGACTCTCGCCGCCTGCGACAAGGCTCATGTGTGGAATCGGCACGATTGGCATGAACTCCTCGAGGAGATACATCGGAGCGCTGCCGCCGTAGTAGGACCACGCTGCATGATTCAATTCGGCTTGCAATACAGGATTCGGTGAACCCGGATCAACGCCCAATCGTTTGGCTAGATCCTTCTTCGCATCCTCGAATCCGATCAGATCTTTCAAATAGGCTTTGGTCAGCCCCATTCGTGCGAGCTTACGTACATCTTCAACGATTCCGACGACCCGCATCGCCTCTCCTGGTACTGCAAGGACAAGGTGCAGCGGGTTATCGATGTAGCGTTTGACCTGACGAACCGGTGTAAGCGCTGTTCGTTTCGCGCCAGAAACGGCACCCTTCTGGTACGCCTCACGACGATTCATCTCGCGTAGAACGGCGATTGCCTGGACTTCCTCCACGCGCTGTTCCAATTCCATGAAACCCGCAGCGGGAAAGTCACCGAAATCACTCACAACGCGATAGTGATTCGTAAATCCATCGTTGATGACTTGCGATTCCAAATCGTGGTGCGGACCGGTCAACAACTCACCGGGCAGGAATTCCGCAGCGACCAGTTGGGGAGGTGTTTCGAATCCAGGTGGCTCCGCAGGAACATTCGGAACACGCACGTCGAATGTGGGTACAGGTTCTTGGGTTGTCGCGCAACCTAAAGAAAAGGGGATCAGAACAAGGGCCATCAGAATCTTGCTGGAATACGCAAAGTTCTCTCGCAGAGTCATTTTCATGGATCTCTCCTCAGTCCCTCGCCGCGCCAATACTGCAATTACCTCCAGAGCCACAATTTCCAGGTACCCGTTCCCAGACATTGCAGCAAACCTATGCTCCAAAGTGACCAGCCGCAGGTCTGGCCACCACTTGGATCGTATCACCTCTCTTGGGATAATGTCGTGCCTTATGTCCTAAGTTCTATTATTGCAGCAGTTTATGGGTCATAATTATCACTTGTCAAAACAATTTAATAATGTGTATATCAATAAAAATACACCCGAGACTACTCCAGGTTCCAACGCCCTCCAACTTCCGGTACAGTGGCCGATGTACGCGAATGAACATCCAGCCGACCGCGGAGGATTAGCATTGTCTGACTCAGATAAAAGTGGTGTTGAAGCGTTTGGCACCTGGTGCGAAGGGCTCGCAGCCAGTAAGGCGCGTAACGCTGTACCTGGAGAGCCCGCACCGCCATTGGTCAACGCAGTGACGGTTCCAATCGAAGAGCTAATCGATGCGTTCCAGAAGGCGCACCCAGAATTCGGCCATTCGAGATCTGACCTCGAAGCATTTGCCAACGATTACGGACATGGTTTGGAAGTGAACAAAGAACGTTGGGATTCGCTCACGAACTCGTAGTTTGGTGGTTTTTTCGATCACCTGCAACAGATAGTCAGAGTTGATAAATAGTTGGTCTTTCGGTCGCCTTTCGTGAATATTCACCCTGAATAGTACCGTTTCGGCCTTCACTTCGCCTTGATTCTTCGGCACGGCCTTTGCACTATACCAAGCAGAGGCGTGCGGCAAGTGCTGACCGCGTCCTCAATTGCGACCCCGCTGCTGCGGCGGGTGGCCTTTACGGGAAATGGTGCAAACCAATGATTATCAAGCATGGCGAATTCGTCAGTTTCGCTCCGGCGGAGCTACTCACGGAGACCGTAACGCGGACGCCTAAACGTCCACAGAAGCCGGTGTCCGGTTCTCCTAAGCGCGTGGAAGCCAAACGCGATACAGCGCCCTCAAGCCGAAGCGATCTCTTACAAGAAGTGGAGCGGCTGGTTCGAGCGAATGAACGTTTGGCGTTGGAACGCGATCAATTGCGCGAAGAACTTTCTCGCCAATCGCTAGAAGCGCGGCGTGTGAAACTTTCCCGCGGCAAGCCAAAGCACGTGAATGAAAACCTGCGTCGCCAGGAACTCGCTCCGACACCTTCTGCGAATGATCGAAGCGTAGCGGAACCGGTCCCCGGAAATGAAGGTGATGTTCCGGGATTGGAACTGGCACGTGTCGTGGTGAATTGGTTTTGGGAAGATGCCGATGAAGCTTCGGTTCGGTTGGTGCATGACGCGCTCACCGGACAGGGCATTCGCACACTAATCCGTGAAGACGAAACGGAGGCGCAGTAGTGCGGAAATCGACAACAACACGTAATCGCAACGAGTTCGGAGCCGGTACATACACCCGTCGACATGAACAGCGATACCAGGCAGTCACTGGCGCGGTGGTGATCTCTCTAGCGATTGCGACGCTTACGCTCCATCACTTCGGATTTGCGCTTGCGCTCATCGTGGCGCTGTGTGCAGCGGTGCTAAGCGCTGCCACCCGGATACGCGCTACCGTCGCGGTCTATGTCGTCGGCCTAGCGTTGTTCGCGGGAATTCTCGTCACGCCGATGCAGGGAACGCAGGAATTTCAGGTGCCGCTGAATGCTTCAACCATGTCTATGTCGCCTCAAGGAGCGTTCGGCCCCGGCTATGAATTGTATGTGCTCGAAGGCCCAGCGTTGGACCGGTCGCATCTCCGTTCCGCGCCATTTGACTGGGAGACCAAGCGCCCCCCGCAAGACTCGCTGGATAGCGGAAACGGTTCCACTCAGATTCCCACGCCTTATTCACGCCAGATTTTCGAACTCTAGTGCCGCTACACGCTTAAAGTTTTGAAGATAGTTTGTGCTTTGCCCAGATGTCTTTTGTGGCGGATCCCAAAACATGGCACAACGACGCCCCGTCATGCCCGCGAAGGCGGGTATCCAGTGAGAGCGCGTAATCCACTGCTGCACCTCTGGATTCCCGCCTTCGCGGGAAAGACGGAGGGAGGATGCGGGCGTTAAATGGAGGACACGATTGCGTGCGGGAAAAGAAGTCTCTCCACAACCTTGATCGTGTCGAATTACTAGCCCGATACGACCTCGCGTCAACGAATCACACCCCGTATGATTCGTGTCGACGTGGAGGAAACACATGCGACTAGGGCTAGAAATTGGCGGCTCAAAACTGCAAGCTGCGCTGGGAAAGAGCACGGGCGAAATCGTTTCGTTGGATCGCAACACCGTTCCCGATCACGCGGAAGCTTCCGCAATTCTCTCCTGGTTCGAAGAATCATTACCGCGTCTTATCAATCAAGCCGCAGAATTGTCCTCATCGGTCGAATCCATCGGTGTCGGTTTTGGCGGACCGGTAAATTCGGCGACAGGTATCGTGCTTCGATCGCATCAAGTATCCGGATGGGACGAGTTTCCTCTACGCGATTGGTTCGCGGATCGGTTCAATCTTCCGGTCCAAATCCAGAACGATTCAAATGCCGCGGGTTGGGCTGAATACTGCCTTGGTTCGGGCCGCGACACCCGTCATTTCTGTTACATGAACATTGGAAGCGGCATCGGCGGTGCGCTGGTTATCGATGGACACCTTCACAACGGACAAGGACTTGGCGCGGCTGAGATAGGTCATACTTATATTCCAGATCCCCTTACAGCAAGACCAGGCGCTGTGGTGAAGTTGGAAGATTGTTGCTCAGGGTGGTCGATCGAGCGCCATCTCCATCAAGACGCCGAGATTGATGGCGGCAGTGAATTGCTCCGTATGTGCGGGGGCAATCGAACTACGTTGACGTGCGCCCAATTGGGAGAAGCGGCGATCAAGGGGGATGAGACTGCAATTCAAATTATTACCCAGTTCGCGCAGCGTATCGCAGTCGCGCTTGCGAATGTACTCGCCCTCGTACATCCCGAACGCATTGCGATTGGTGGCGGTGTGGGATTGCTCGGCGAAGTGCTCCTGGCACCCTTGCGCGCAGAAGTCGAACGACTCGTGTTCGGACCATATGTGGGGAAATATGAAATCGTTTCGTGCGAACTTGGTGAAGACGTGGTCATACGCGGAGCGCTGCTCCAGGGAGAAACGTCCGATTAATTCGAGTAGATGGTTCGGAGGTTGTAGCGTTGGCTGAGTTCTTGTAACTCGGCTTTCAACTCCGGCGTTTCCCCGACGCGGCAGATCTCGCCGATCAAATGATAGATTTTGCGATGCGCCCAAAGTCGAGCGATTGATTCATCGCCCGTTTCTGCATCGGAGAGGTCGGCGCTAAAGATGACTTCCTTTTCATTCGCACCGGCACGACCCGTTAAACGCAGTGCGAACCCTCGGTCCTTCTCTGGATCAAACTCGCCGAATACGGTGACCGCCTGTCCCCGATAAAAATCAGGAATGTCCTGCGGATAAATGCCATCCGCCGTCAAGTTCCCATAGTCTACGTCGCAATCAACGAGGATTGGTTCATTGAAACGGCTAAAGAACTGTGGGAAATTCGATTCGATTTCGCTGATTTCGTCGATGACTTGGGCTTCGCCACGGTTGCGATACGCGAGAAGGTCCAATAAATATCGATTGACCGAACGGCCTGCGGCAACGGTGAAAATGCTGTTCCGCCGCTCGTTTTCTTCGGTCAGGGTATTGATGATATCCCGACCATCCAGAAGGCCCTGCGTCGGCTTGCCATCCGACACGAGCAGGACTATCCCCGGGACGCCGGTACGTGGTGGCCTCAATACTTCGGGGCGAATCGCCTCGTACACATTGGTTTCACCACGCGCTTCTAAGCCCTCAATGAACGCGACGGCTTCCGCCTTTGCACCGTTGGTAGCAGGCACGCGATCCGGTCGAAATTTTGATGGGGTCTCCCGAAAGATTACTACGTTGAAGTGATCAGTAGATCGAAGATTGCGAATGGCCGCTTGTACGGCATCAATCGATTCGCGAAGTTTGCGTTGCAAGATGCTGCTCGACGCATCGATGATGAATGTAACATCCTTCGGGAGCGCCTCGATCGCCTCACCTTCTTTGGGGACGATACGCAAGCGGAAAAAGCCCTTTGCCTCGCCCGGAGGTACGTAGGTATCCAGTCGGAGATCCACGACTTGATCCATTGGGGCAAACCGATCGGACTCACTCCCGGTGTCCACGATGGGCGCACGTGCTGAGACATTTTCAATGGCAAGTTCAGGAAGGGTTCCTTCGGGAGGACCGGCAGTTCGAATTGCGGAGAGCGTGTCTTCGCGTGGCGGCGGTTTCACGTCTAAGGGCGATTCTGAGTGTGGAGCAGTGCCCCCTCCCCCGCGCTCGATGACGAAAGGCACGAAGGCGATCCGTTCCTCCAAGTTGTTCGATCCGAGGTCACGAATTGTCGGAAATTCATCGGGCGCGATTGTCCGTCCCGGGCTCGGCGCGACAAAACGTCGTTCGACATTGATATCGTCGCGCGCTCGATCCCGCGAAATCTCGATGATGTCCGAATCCAGTTTCGCCAATAGATCCGGTTCCGGCGTCAAATCGCGTGATCGTTCCAACGATTCAGCCGCGACCCGTTCACGTAGCATTGGCACTTCAACTCGTTCGACCAACAGCTCCTCGAGTGGTTTTAGGTCGACCGTCTCCCGCTGTAGCATGTCTTCTACGGTCTCGGGCTTCGTGACAAGGCCAGATGAGTACGATTCGCTCGGCGCGGGCTGAAGGTGAATCGGCGTGTGATCGGGCAATCGCACTCGGTACGCTCTGATCACAGCTTCTGCTCGTCCGCCACGAGAAAGAATCGCTATATCCGGAGTGAATACAAACAGCAAACCGTGAATAGCAACGGATAGTACGACACTCACCGCCAACATGAAGCGTCGGCTCATCATGGCGACAATTCCTTCAACCGATCTTGCGCCTGTTTAGCCTGATCACTTTCGGGATACAACTTGATGAGCGAATTGTAACTCTTTACAGCGTCATCCGGCTTGCCGAGTTTTTCGGAGCATCGGCCTGCTCGAATAGACGCTTCGGGTGACAATTCTTCGTGAATAATCAAAAGATCGATCATCATGTAGCTGCGGCGGGCGTTGGCGAAATCCTCTTTCGCCTCATACAGTTCTCCGAGCCGCATACGAGCACGGGCGGCGGTCTCCCCCATGTTCGCATTCGCGGCGTCTTCGTACAGCTTAAACGCTTTTTCTTCGTCGCCGGCCGCTTCTGCGATGGCCGCCATGCGATAGATTGCCTCGACTGCGGCACCTGTCCGCGGCGCGAGCACGAGTACTTTCGCGAACTCTAGCGTGGCCGTTTCACCATCGCCTGCACGTTCGAGGCATTCGCCGATATGAAGCTGGACAACCTCTGGTTTTGGGTAATCCGAAACCGATGTCAGTAATGCGCGATACACCGCCGCTGCATCTTGCCAACGTTCCTTACTAAACAAATACCCGGCGACCCAATCGAAGGTTGCTTCATTCAGAGGCTCGTCCGGATAGGTCTGCATTACTGCGAGAAACGTCGATGCCGCGGCATCGAAGTCTTTGATTTCATACCACGCGAGCGCCATACCCTTCTGCGCACGTCCCGCAAACGCGCCATCGGCATCGGCGGCAAGCGCTTGTTCATACGCCGCGAGGGCCTGTGTCGGGTCTTTACCCTCTCTCAGGTGGTAGTCGCCCATACGGACACGCGATTCAACCGCATACTTCGAGTCGGGAAACGACGAAACAATCATGCCAAATGCTTCTGCGCTCGCGGCATAGTTCTTCATGTTGTGATACGTCACCGCCAATCGGTACCGCGTCTCCAATTCCGTATCGGGGTCAGGCGTTGTATCCAATATCGCCAAATATTCCGCGATGGCATCATCGAATGCTTCCATCTGAACCTTGGCGTCGCCGCTCCGTAGGGCTGCTTCGCCTGCCAACGTGTTGTGGGGATAGGTCGTCGCAAACAGTTTGAACGCAGCGGCGGCCTCATTAGCACGACTCAGTTGCGCGAGGCACTCCGCTCGTTTGTAAAGCGCCTCTGGGGCGAATTCGCTGTCCTTGTACTTTTCCCAAAGAAGATTGAATTCCTGCTCAGCGTCTTCGTAATTGCCCTCTTCCATAAAAATAGTGCCGAGCAAGAAGCCAGAGTCCCCCACAACCGACGGCAACCGCGCGATCTTTAAGAGCTCTGAGACTTCGACTTTTGCCTGGTCGCGTTGACCATTCATCTGGTGAATCCACGCGGTCTTGTATCGCGACCGTTCGGCGAAATCTGTGTCCGCGAACTTCTCCTGTATCGAAGCGTACGCCGCCAGTGCGGCCTCATACTGACGTTGCTGGTTCAAGCAGTTTGCGCGCAAATACAACATGCCTGCCCCAACTGCGCCGCCGACTTCGCCTTTCAAAAACGCATCAGCCGTCTTCAATGCGTCAGCATATCGCCCCGCATTGTAAAGCGCCCACGCATAGCCATAGTCCGCTTTCTTCGCGTAGTCAGAACCGGGATACGTTTCGCGTAGAAGCGCATACGCCGCCTGCGACGATTCGTGCCAGCCGAGCGCGTCGTATGCTTCCGCGGCGCGAAACATACTTTCCATACGCAGCGCTTCGTCGGGCGCGGACTTTGCTACCGCGGCGAATTCTGTCGCGGCGTTTTCAGGTTCTTTCATTGCGAGAAACACGAGCGCGGTCTGATACCGCGCGTACGGTGCCTGACGCCCATCCGGGTCCGCAGCCACAATCGCCTGAAAGGTCGTCAGCGCTTGAGGGTAATTGCCGGCCTGATAGTGGGCTTTGCCGAGGAAATAGCGTGCTTCCGCTTGAATGGCTGCATCTTTACTTCCCTTGACGAGATCGGCGAGCACTTCAGCGGCCATCGTGTTCTTGTTCAGCTTTAGTAGGATCTCTCCCTTACGGAGTGCGGCACCCTCTCTCGCTGATGGATCAGGGGGCGCGAGAAGTACGCGGTCAAACGTATCCAATGCCTTATCGAATTCACCGTTAAAGAATTGGCTTTCGCCCAACCGGTACATCGCAGCGGGGCGGTGAGTCCCTTCTGGAAAGGCTTCGAGATATGCGCTGTATTCCTTCACGGCCATGTCATACATGCCGCGCTTGAACAAGCCGTTCGCAAAATCGATCTTGGACTGTTCGTCCTGCTGCGCCAGTGCGACGCCAGCGATGAGCAACGCGACTGAACACATGAGCCGCATACTAAGGCCCCTCGGAATTCGACGTAGCCAGCGCCGCGAATCTGACATCCTGGATGTCCGCATTTCGGCAGCAGTTTAGAATAGCGATCGCACCTTCCAGCGCGGCTTCACGATCACCGCGAATGATAATCGATGCGCCAGGTGCGTTCTCCGCTACTCGGTTCAACACGTCTTGCAGTTCCGGCACGCTGAGTTCGCGGTCGTTTAATACAATCGACCCGTCCGACTTTAGATTGACGTAGATTTCACCACGGGATCGCTCGATATTCGTCGCGCTGTCCGCCGTGGGTAAGTGAATGTCCAAATCACTTTCGAGAGAAGTGAATGCGGCCGTCGTCATGAAAAACACCAGTGTTAGAAACACGATGTCAATCAGTGGGGCCAGTTGGAGACCGGCCGCTTCCTCTTGGGCGTGCTTGCCGAACTTCATCCGGTCCGTGGCTGGTTGACCAATAGATCAACCAGTTCCGCCGCCTGCCCTTCGACCTGGGCGATAATTTTTATGACCCGTCCCCGGAAATAGTAGTACGCCACCATTGCCGGAATCGCCAACATTAGGCCCGCGGCAGTCGTCACCATCGCCTGTGCCACGTTATAGGCCATCAGCAGACTGCGGGACTCCGTGTCATTCAAGGCAATCGCGCCGAACGCACCAATCATTCCCCACACCGTACCCAGCAGGCCGAGCAATGGGGCGATGTTACCAACATTGTTCAAATAGGAAATCTTCTGCCAAAGCGCTGCCGCTCCGCGCTCGCCTTCACTTTCCATCGCTTCCTGAATAACATATCGATCATGGCCTTGCATTTTGATGCCCGCACGCAAGACATTCGCTATCAACTCATCCCGGTCCTCACACATCTGATATACACCACGAATGTCATTGTCGGCGAGCTGCGCGTGCGCACGACGAACGAATTTGGCGGGCACTTCGCGTCGAGGTGTAACGGTGAGAAAGAAATAGACGGTCATCATCAGTGTAAACACGCTGAGAATCCCGATAATCCACAAAATCGGGCCGCCTCGGAGCATCATGTCCCGCAGCGTCATTTCCGTCGGTTGCGCGCTTGCCGTCTCAGACGCTTCGGCGATGGGTGTCGCCGGATCTCCAGCAGGCGGCGCATCTTGGGCCACCGCACACATACCAAACAACCCGGCCAGAAGAGCCGAGCAAAGTAAAAATCGAACCACGGAGACCTCCCTGCGAGAATTCAATGTCAAATACGCCACCACGTGGCAGGTATCCCCCTGCTAATTACACCGTACGTATTATGCCCACGCCCCCTCAATGGTTCCACCTAGTCGAGAGGGCGCGGGAATGGCAGCGATATCAAAGGCCCCTTATTCCGGGAGCGTATAGTCCTTCCACTCGTAGAACTTCCCGTCCTTAATCCAATGAAATCCCGTCACTTTGAAGGTCTGATTTTTTCCACCTTCTCTTGCGAAGAAGTGATCCGTACGGTCGGTGATCACCAAATTGCCGAGGCAGTGAATCCGATGCACGATGAATTCGGCCCGCTCATACGGACCCGCGAACCCCTTCATGAAAGCAAGAAACTTATCCTTACCCTCGATAATCGGCTGTCCCTCGAACAGTTGAAAGCGAAATTCGTCCGCAAGATAGTCGGCCATCTTGTCAATATCGAGCGTCGCAATGTCCTTACAAAGGCCCATTGCAACTTCAATGTTTGCCTTTTCCACCGCGCTCGCCTCAGCAGCGGTCGCTGTTCCGGAACCTGCCATCGCCGACAAGGCCAGTCCTGCACCGCCAGCCGCCAGAAATGAGCGTCGTGAATGTCCGTCAGTCGCTTGAGTCATCTTGAGAATTCTCCCTTTCATAAAGGTCTGTTGATATCGGTGTGAATCATGCCATGCCAGCGCGTAATGCACCAACGTGTATCCAACAAAAGATTCTACGACACGACCGCGATAGGTGACAAATCATTCGTGTCCACTACCTTTTCACTTTCACTGGAAGCATCTGAATTGATAGCCTACCCCGTTCAAGTGAAGAGGGGTTTCATGAAAGACCTGAAAACGTATGACGGTTGGGCATTAATCACAGGCGCATCCGCTGGGATTGGTCGGGAATTTGCCCGCGCGATCGCTGCGCATGGCGTCAACTGCGTGTTGGTTGCTCGCCGAAAGGAACGGCTGGAAGAACTCGCCGAAGAGCTTCAGAGTGCACACGGCGTCGAATGCATGGCGATTCCACTCGATCTCAGTGTCGAGGGCTGTGTCGACGAGGTCATGGAGATCCTTGGCGACACGCCGATCGGGATTCTCGTGAACAATGCGGGCTTCGGGCATTCGGGCGAATTCCTCACCCGGGATCCCGAACGGCTCGCATCAATGATCAAACTGAACTGCCTGACTCCGGTACTTTTGACGCGTGCAATTTTGCCGGAAATGGCTGATCGCGGCACCGGCGCGGTCATTATGGTTTCGTCACTTGCGGGTTTCGTCGGCACGCCGTATGAATCGGTATATGGTGCGACGAAGGCGTTCGACCTATCACTCGGCGACGCATTGCATCAGGAACTCAAGCGTAAAGGTGTCGACGTCATCACACTGTGCCCCGCGAATACGGCAACCGAGTTTTTCGAAGCAGAAGGGCTATCGGAAGAAACGATCAAACTCGCGACACGCATGTCGGCGTCAGCCGATCACGTTGTAGACATTACCCTGCGTCGACTTGGCTCAGCATCAATCGCAAGCCCATTGATGACGCGGGCTGCCGTCTTGGCCGGACGAGTCTTGCCGCGCAGCATTTCCGCGAAGTTGATGGGAAAAGGCATTCGGATGGGTTTCAATATTAACGACTAGCGCACACATGAACCTTACATTGTATCGTCTAGGCGTTTGTGGGGTTGCCGTTTTTCTTCGCCGAGCAATCCACCGCGCATGCGATTAAGCTCAATGCCCTGCATCATCAACGCCAACTCGGCCGGATTATCGGAAGCTTCTTCCGCTGTTTCATTCGTAATCAGTTTCGCCTTCATCAGACCGTAAAGACTGTCGTTAAAGCCTTGCATACCAGTGTCCCGGCCTTGCTGAATCGCCAACGGAATTCGCTCGACCCGATTATCTTTGATCAGCTTAAGGGCGGCAGGCGAACCCATCAGAACTTCGCACGCGGGCACACGTCCGATCCCACTCGCGCGAGGTAACAATCGTTGACACATGATCGCTTTCAAGTTCAGCGAAAGCTGTGACCGGATTTGATCGTGTTGATTGGACGGAAACAAATCGACGATTCGATCAATAGTCTGTGTGGCATTGGCGGTATGCAATGTGCTGAAAACTAGATGGCCCGTTTCCGCTGCAGATATCGCGGCTTGGAATGTGTCGAGGTCGCGCATCTCACCCACCAGAATCACGTCGGGGTCTTGACGCATTACAGCCTTTAGTGCCGAAGAGAATGACTTGGTGTCGATCGAGATTTCGCGCTGATTGATTACAGCCTTATCGTCGTCGTAGGTGAATTCTATCGGATCTTCGATGGTTACGATATGGCACTTTCGGTGCTGATTGATCCGATTGATTACCGACGCCAGCGTTGTCGACTTTCCGCTACCGGTCGTGCCGGTGATCAACACCAAACCGCGGGTCATTTCTGCAAACCGCTCGACGGCATACGGAAGATGCAGTGAATCAATGTCTGGAATATCATCTTTGATTCGCCGCATCACCAGCGAAATCGTGCCGCGTTGTTTGAACACACTTACGCGAAATCGTCCGAGCTCCGGCGTGGCGTACGCCAGATCCACTTCGCCCTTTTCGTGAAGGTCATTTTGTTGTCGACCGTCCAGGATTTCTTCGACGAGTTCGTGCACGTCATCCGCGGACAGTGATCGCTTTCGCGGAATCATCTCACCATCAACACGGAAAAACGGCACGCTGTCCGTCTTGATGTGAATGTCGGATGCGTTCCGGTCGACCGCCGCCTGTAACAACTGTTCAAGAACTACCAATTGTATCTCCCGCGGCGGTCGCTATTTGAAGAAGTCTATTCTTCTTCCCGGCGTCGGCGCCGCATGAATGCCGGAATGCTCAAGTCTTCATCCGATTCCGTGGACGGACCTTGGAGCGGTTCTGGCTCAGCATAGTACTCATCGTCCTCAACATGAAAGGTGCTCTGTTCAGCGATAGGCACATCCGCGGAAACCATGACCGTTTCTTCCTCCGGCTCTGGAGATTCGTCTTCCGTCTCAGCTTCAGCTTGCTGTTCTAGCATGTGCGCGAAGTGATCGTCTAATGGCCTAATTTCCGAGACGGTCGTTTCCTTGAAACCGGCGGCTATAACCGTGACTTGCACGTCTTCGCGGGGTTCATCGTCAACGACAGCACCAAAAATGATATTGGCGCGAGAGTCCGCGGCTTGTTGGACCGTGGTCACTGCATCGAGGACTTCCTTCATCGTAATATCGCTACCGCCCTTAACGTTCACAACGACGCCTAGCGCACCGTCCACGCTCGAATGCTCAAGCAGAGGACAAATGATGGCTTCTTCCGCCGCGCGTACCGCGCGATTCTCGCCCTGCGAATGTCCAATCCCCATGAGCGCCCGGCCACTCTTTTCCATGATCGTTCGCACGTCCGCGAAGTCCAAATTGATAAGGCCGGGAATTGTGATGAGCTCTGAAATTGACCGTACGCCGTTGTGCAACACTTCGTCGGCGAGACGGAAAGCGTTGAGGAATGAGATGTTGTCCTCGCAAAGCAAGGCCAGACGATCATTGGGGACGACGATCAGCGCATCGAGATGATCCTCGAGCTGGGCCATGCCTTTCAGCGCATTTTCCATTCGGCTTCCGCCCTCGAACTTGAATGGCAGGGTGACGATTCCCACAGTCAAGGCACCCGTTTCACGGGCGACTTCGGCAACGATGGGCATTGCACCAGTTCCTGTACCACCGCCAAGACCGGCGGTGAGAAAGATCATGTCAGCGCCTTGCAACACCTCTTTAATCCGATCTCGACTTTCGACCGCGGCTTTTTCACCTTGATCCGGTCGCGCACCAGCTCCCAATCCAACATCGCCAATTTGGAGTCGCGTTCCCGCTGGCGAGTGGCGAAGGGCCTGAGCGTCCGTGTTGATCGTAATAAAATCGACATCGGTCATGCCGGCTTCGATCATTCGCATGATGGCATTGTTACCGCCACCACCAATTCCGCACACTTTGATGACCGCTTGTGATTCAAACGCGGGTAATTCGTCCGAGAGTGCCATGGACATGGTTAGTACCTCCTTTACATCCGTGTCGCCCGAAGGCGATCCTGCTTATGGCTTCCATGCACGACTGATCACCATCACCGGCACGCCAGATCGGTATCGAATCGCAATTCCAAATACTCAGCGCAACCGAGATCGCCGCGCTCTTGTTTCCAAAGTTGGTCCAACAAAGCCGCTTGACGCACGTAATCCGAACGGCCCCACCGAATCGTATAGGGCAGTTCGTCGCACGTCATCCAAACGCTGTTGCTCGCGTACGCGGCTAGTTCTGAAACCGTTACATCTTCGGACATCGCCGTCGATTGAAACGCATCCCACACTTTTACTGCCTCGTGAAACGCTGGCGACTCCACGGCCATCCCCTCCGCGAAGTTTCCGAGTTGCGGGACATTCGTGATAAACGGCTCGGGCGATTCCTCAAAATCCTCGATTCTTCGCACGGCGACGCCTTCTGAATCGACCTCGAATAGCCGGTCGGCCACGCGCAACGTCGCGACGGGGTGACGTTCTTTTACTTCAATCACCACAGTGTCCGGAAATATCCGCACGACGCTGCAGGTGTTTACCATGGGCAAGGCGGTTATCCGTTCAGCGACCTTCGCCACGTTCATCAGTAGGATATTGTCTTTGGAATTCACGCCAGAAACACGTGCGATTTCCTCTTCCTCGATGATGTCGGCCCCAACGATCTTGATCGTTTTTATCAAGAAGTATTCGTTGTCCCGTACATGTGCGTACAATGCGTATACACCCGCGAGGATGACGGTGACCGCAATTCCCACGCGCAACGCTACCAACCGCCTGCGCCGCGTGAGCCGTGCCTCTGCACTATGCTTTGGTTTCTTGCGCTGCTTCGTCTTCTTCCGAATCACGCCGAATCCCCCAATTCGCGAATCAGTGCGGGGGCGATCTTATTGATATCGCCCGCACCCAATAGCAACACGACATCCCCTTTTTGCAGATCCGGTGCCAAGAGTTTAGGGACCGAATGCATGTCGTTGATGAGTTCTACATGACGTGATCCATCGGCGCGTGCAGCGTCGACGATGAGGTCAGACGTAACGCCGGGCATGGGTTCTTCTCGGGAAGGATAAATCCGTGTAACGATAGTCCTGTCGGTCTCGGATAGTACTTCGGCAAATTGATCGGAGAAGTATTGTGTGCGGCTATAGAGATGCGGTTGAAACACGACCACGATCCGCTTGGGCTCGATCCAGCGAATGGCTTCCAGTGTGCTGGCGACTTCGGTCGGATGGTGTGCGTAGTCCTCAATCACGAGCACGCCGCGGTGTTCGCCATGCGATTGGAGACGGCGCTGAACACCGTCATACTGGGACAAACCCTCGGCCACCTGTGGAAACGGCAGGCCTAAGCTCAATCCGACAGCACACGCGGCCATCGCATTTTGAACGTTGTGGTTGCCCAGCGCGCGGACCCGTAACGTGCCAAGTTTCCCCGTGCGATGAAGCCGTTCGTCATGACTCGTTACTTCGAAGCAAGTAGACAAATTCGATAGGCGCTTGGAGAGCGGCGTGGCCGGATCGCCGCCCTCAACGCGAACGTTTGACGCCGTCAACGAAGCGTCATCGCCCATGCCGTACGTCAGACAGAAACTGTGAATCGCATAAAGAATAGAACGGGCATTCGGATCGTCTGCACACAGAATCGCACGGCCGTAAAACGGTACACCATTACAAAAGTCGATGAACGCACTCTTGATCTTGTCGAGCGTTCCATAGTATTCAAGATGTTCCGAATCAATATTCGTGACAACACTAATGGTTGGATGCAAACGCAAAAACGAGCCATCGTGTTCGTCCGCCTCAGCAACCAAATAGTCGCCGGTACCCCAACGTGCGTTGGTGCCACTACGCTGCAAGATGCCGCCGACAATGCTCGTCGCACCTACATTCGCGTGATCCAGCACCGCGCTAATCATCGAGGTTGTCGTCGTCTTTCCGTGCGTGCCGCCGACGGCGACTGCGTGCGGTTTAAGGCGCATCAGATCCGCCAACAGCTCGCTACGGTGAATGACCGGTGTGCCGCGCTTTCGCGCTGACGCCAATTCTGGATTGTCCTCGGGGACTGCGGCGGAGACGACCACAATGTCTGCATCGCGAAGATACGACGCATCGTGACCTTCGTCGAAACGAAGGCCGCGTTCTACCAGCCGATCGGAAATCGGTGACGCCGCCAAATCGGTCCCGGAAACCTCGTACCCCAAATTGAGGAGAATTTCCGCTAAACCGCTCATGCCGATGCCGCCCACTCCGACGAAATGGACCTTGTGATTAAAGGCTTTCATCGGTCCTTACCCAACATGTTGTGGTAAGGACATCCTATCAGATTTCAGTACACAAGGGAAGGTAGATTTTGGGTAACCTACCCCAATATCTTGATATTGGGGGTGAGAGACCGAGGGAAGCAAACTTGCCGTCGAAGCGAGACGGCTAAACTGTTTCTGTAACATTACTTAGGAGCTAGAAGTGGTCAAACTTCCAGACAAAGGGATTCCTCGCAGGGAAAAGTGCGGATGCTAGAACGCGCGCGTCATGCGTGATGACGGACCGCGAGATATCGAGCAGATCGCTGATCGGGCGATAACCCGTCACCAGATGGATAAGTTCCTCGTTTGTGACGGTCAGCTTATTCCTCCCCGGAACTGACGCCACATCGACCGCTCCTCGATTTACCCGAATCCGGAAGTAGTCCTGGCCACGGACTAGCGTCAGCTCGGTTCTCGCATCAACCGCTAGAGAATCGGCGACTCGGCTTTCCCACTCCGGGATCATGGATTCAAGGGTCTCGCCGACATCCACGAATGCGATCATGCCCCCAGCATTTCGATCTCTACTCGACTCAAACGTGACGCGAAATTGCTGGAGGTATCGGGAGAGATCATGCGAAGGCGGTACTAAGAATCGAATGCGTGCCCGCGATTCACTCTCAGCAATCCGTCCCGCCGCGGCGATGATCGCCGGTGCTAAGCCAAATTCCTCAACGGCCGCCTCCTCGACGCACAATGTTCCGTTGTTCCGACCTATGAGAAAGTATGCGACCACTTTCCCTTGATCATCGCGTAATACATACCATTCAGAAAAGCGGGTCCACTTATTTTTTACGTGAGATGTATTCCGTATGAGCGTACAGGCGACGTCATTTTCACCGCGCTGGTGAAGTTTGACCATCGCGGGAATGTCACCCGGTTTCGCACGGTGGACCGTGAACGGATTATCGCAATAGAGTGCTTCTATAGTGTCCATCGATGCGGAATGGTCGACCAAAGAGGTTGCATAACCGAATTGCTGGTAAAAGTCGGGGATTCCGAAGAGCATGGAAACGTGATACCGGTTCGCCCTCATGAACGTCATGGTATCCCGCAAGAGTCGGCTCGCGACGCCTTGTCGACGACAGTCTGCGGCGGTCATGACCCAACCAATCCCCCCCATTCTCAAGCGCGCTTCGCCGATTTGGAGCGTCTCGGTCGTCAGGCGGAGGGCCGCCACAATCCGGTCATCAATCAGGGCGATGCGGGTGTGCTCAGGGCGGAAACCTGGGTAGTTATTCGCTGAGGACGCGAGCCAATCCTCCGCAGCATTATCCGGGGCCAGCTCGAGTGCCATCAGATGGACCGCTTTACGCAATTCTTCATCGGATTGTACGGCGCGCAGCTCAAGGCTATCCGTTTCTGTGGCCGGACTACGAAGGTGAAAGACACTCATAACATTGAGTGTAGCATAGGAAGAGAAACGCGAATCGTAGCGTCTACATGAAAATGTACGCCAAAATCAGTCGGTTAGCGGGGCGGTCTCTGCCGATTCGGACTCTGCGGGCAACTCCAAGAAATCGAGGTCCGAAATATCCTCCCATTCCCCACTTTCTTTGATGTAGAGAATGCCCATGTCGCGCCAGAACTCCAGGCGCGAGACCGTATGGCTCACCAATGCGTCGGTGACCGCGTTTTCTGCGTCGGTCAAATCATTGCGCGCTTCGACGAGATCACGTGCAAGGGAACGCCCCAATTCAGTCTTGAGTTCTTCATCTTCAACACGCCGCTTATTCAATTCAAACTGCCGTTGTGCGGTTTCATAGTTGTTTCTAGCTTGATCCAGTTGTCGCCATGCGTTGCGGACTTCAAATTTTATGGTGTCTTGAGCAAGCTGCAAATCACGTTCTGCGCGCTGGTTTACGATGAGCGCCACCACGTATGCGTTACGTTCCGGCTTTCTGCTCAACGGAAGATCTACGTCAAACCCTGCGGTCCACTGCGCACGGTCAAAATCGAGCGTATCAAACTCGTCCGCGCCAGGCTTACTATCGACCGCCCCAGTGAGCACGAGGTCGAGGTCCATTTTGAGATTGTTCGCGGCAAAATAGATACCACGAACGGTGTCGTCACGCTGGTCGCGAGTGGTATGAAAGTCTAGGCGCGATTCAAGCGCAACGATAACCGCATCTTCCGCAGAGACCGGAAAATCGATTGGTCCCCGTTCCTTGAGTTCGTCCAGTTCTTTTTCATCCAGTATCACTTTCGCATCTGTCGGTAAACCCAACAAGATTTTGAATTGGTCCAACGCCCTACTATACGCACGCACGGAATTGACCCATGCTGTTTCGTTGTTCAGAAGGCCTTGCTGGGTCTGGCCAAGGCCCGATTGTGTGAGACGACCTTCCAGAGCTCTGGCTACGTCGCGTTCGACCGTTTTCTCAAACGACTTATACGCCCGGTAGCTAATGTCCGCCGAATCACGGGCTTGCAGCACCTGGTAGTAATTAGAAGCAACACGCACAGCAAACGTCTTTCGAAAGCGCGTGAAGTTTCGTAGCTCGTACAACGTATTCCGTTCCGCTTGCGTCAGGAATTCAGCGGCCACACGACTACCGCGTCCGCGCATCAGCGGTTGCGTCACCGTTGCTGTGAGCAGAGACGATGTCGTAACCCGCGCGTCCCCTGTAAGAAAGCGCAAGAAATTCGAGGTCAGACTCGCCGCGATTTGTCCACCACCCCGAAGCAATAAGTTCACACCGAGAAATGTCTGGCCATCCACACTCCGCTCGTCCATGATTTCAGCCCTGGGCTGATTGATCCCGGCTTGGGTAAACGCCGACTCCACCAAGTTCGCATACACGTTCATCAGGTCGCCCGGTGTACTGGCGAGCGCTCCGCCCGTTTGCAGGCCACCGATGATCTGCGGTGAAATCGCCACACCATTATCCTGAAGCGTCTGAAGAAGATTCGCTGCGGTGGTCTGTTGGCTGAGTCCGATGCCGGTTAGCGTCGCCGTTTGGCGCATCCAGTCCGGAACCACCTGCGCCAATCGGACGCCGTCGGTCGTCTTGAGAATGTCCGTGGTGCTTCGCGCGTAATTGGCGCTACCACTCGCGGTGAAGATCGGTGTGAACTGATACCGGTCCAACGTCAAATCCAACGCCTGGAGATATAGTTGTTCTTTGGCGTTCTGATAATCGCGGCTCGTCCAAACGGAGAGTTCGAGCGCTTTCTTCAACGAGATGACGAGTGCGCCTTCCTCAGCCCTGCCCTCGTCACCAAGGTATTCAGGAGGCGAACCCGCGATCGAAAGGCCCTCAAGCCGGTTGATCTCATCCGGCTCGATCGTGAAGGAGACCGGCATGCCTGGAACATCGGGGGTCTTCTCATCGATGATGCCGTAGACTTCTTTGTCGGCCTTATCTTTGTACCACGTAGTGGAACACGCGACAGAGGTCGCAGCAAGACATAAAATAAGTATTTGCAATAGGTTACGAGACATAAAACCGAACTTCCAGTACTGCTTGGAGTCTAGACGACTCGACTATCCAATTCAATGGGGCCGTGCGTATCCCACGTATGCATCTATAGTTACCGAAACATGCTCCGAGGTTTCATGACCTCGAAATGAACCACCGATCAATTCCGAGCAAAATGTTCCCGAACCTTGGCGACATCTTGGCCAATCTGTTCGATCAATGCTTCTTTCGATGGAAATCGCACCTCTCCTCGAATTCGTTCGAGGAATTCGATTTCGATCCGCTCACCTCGCACGTCCTGATCGAAGTCGAGAATGAACGCTTCGATGGTCATTTCATCATGCGGAATTGTCGGGGCAAATCCGATGTTGATGGCCGCAGGTCTGCGCGTCCCGGATACTGTGGCCTCGCCGATGTAAACGCCTTGCGCTGGCGTCGCATTGTGATGCGGCTTGATATTCGCTGTAGGAAAACCGAGCTCCGTGCCCACGCCGCGGCCCCGTTCGACTTCACCGACAATCGCATAGCGCCTTCCAAGGAACTTGGCCACCGATTCGAGATCGCCGAGGAGAAGTAACTCGCGGATACTCGTACTACTGACACGCTCGCCATCTATTAACAACGCAGGCGCTTGGGTTACGTTGAACCCGCGTTTTGGAGCTAGTTCTAGCAGTAACTCATAATCACCGGCTGCACCTTTTCCAAACCGAAAGTCATGCCCGACTACCAACGATTGGGCGCCGCATTTCCCCAGCAATATTTCGTCAACGAATGCTACCGGATCCTTCGTGGCGACCGAAGCATCAAACGGCAGGATGAACAAGACTTCAACGCCAGCCGCTTCAAGTAGAGCGGCCTTCTTCTCCATCGTGGTTAAGATGGGCGGGGCGTGTTCCGGTGCGAAAAATTGGCGCGGATGGGGATCGAGGGTGAGGACTGCGGGCTTTCCACCGGTCTGGCGCGCTTGTTCGATCACCTCGTCCAGTATTCGGCGATGCCCTAAATGTACACCGTCGAAACTACCCACGGTGAGCACAGTATTGCTGAATTCTTCTCTGAGCGATTGCGTATCGCGAACGATTTTCATGAAGCCGCGCTGAGCACCCGTTTCGGGAGAATGCGCAATCCAGGGGCTGATCGTTCGACTTGGCCGAGCGCAAGCAACTCGCCTGATTCGGCCATCAATTGAATCCAGCCATCGTCGATAGGGCACGCGCCTTGAAAGTCATTTTCGATGATCGCTCCGCCGTGAGAGACCACTTGCCGCCCCGACGCACTCAACACCACCGATGGTAAATCCAACGCGCCGGCTAGCGGACGAAGACACTTTTTCACGTCTTCCGGTGTCTGGAGGTCGTCAAGTTGCACGGCCTCTTCTAGGCGGTGGTGCCCGACGGCGGTCCGGCAAAGCGATGCCAATGCCGCGCCACAACCGATTTTTGCGCCGGCGTCATGACACAACGTCCGGGCATATGTTCCGCGGGTGCATCGCACCCGAAAGCTCGCGCGCGGCGGGGTGTACTCAATCGCTTCGAATTCATGAACCGTGATGGGACGCGCTGGGCGGTCAACTACTTCGCCTTTGCGCGCACGCTTGTAGAGACGCTCGCCATTAACTTTGACGGCGCTGACCATCGGTGGAATCTGCATAATCGGACCCGTAAAACCATCAAACACTGCTTGGATGTCTTCGCGCGTGAGGTCCGGTACCGGTTGCTCTTCCAGAACGACACCATCCAGGTCGTGCGAATCGGTCACGCGGCCCAATTCCATCACGCCCTCATACACCTTGTCGAGCACGGTCAGAAATTCGGACAGCCGCGTGGCGGTACCGATACACATGATGAGAAGACCGGTGGCTGACGGGTCTAACGTTCCGGTGTGACCCACACGGCGGATGCCCGCAGCACGCCGCACACGATCAACTACATCGTGGGACGTCATGCCCGAAGGCTTATCAACTAGTAAAATTCCGTTCACGATACTTTTTGTTCCAAGAAAGGTCCGCTGACATGTGCGAGAACCGCCTCACACGCCTGCGCCAAGGGTTGGTTGATGGTGACACCGGCTGCCGCCGCATGGCCGCCGCCGCCGAAATGACGCGCCAAGGCCGAGGCATCGATGCCCGGTCGCGCACGAAAACTGACTTTAGTCACATTCGGTTCAGCCTCTCGACAAAATACCGCGACATCTACGCCGTCGACATTCCGCAAGAAATTGATAAGTCCATCAGTGTCTTCGTGGGCCGCATCACATTCCGCGAGGTCGGCGAGGGTCAAACGGGTTACCGCTGCCCGGCCGCCGGCAAGCATTTCAACGCGTTCCAGCACACGGCCAAGTAGCGCAAATTTCGCTGGGGACATCTGATCGAATACTCGTTCGGTGACTTCCCCTACGTTCGCACCACCTTCGATGAGTGTCGATGCAATCCTGTGAGATCGCGTCGACGTGCTCGGGTATCGGAAGCAACCGGTATCGGTCGAAAGGGCGACGTAACATGCCGTCGCTGCTTCGGGTGTTAACGGCGTTTGGGTATAGGCGAATAATTCGCCAACCATTTCGCCGACCGCGGCCGCTGTTGAATCGATGTACGAATGAGGAGGCACATCGCCGGTCACGATGTGGTGATCAATTACGATAACCGGGACATCATTAGCAACAAATTCGGCGACACGACCCGTTCGTTCCACTTGATGGGTGTCCGCTACGATGTATAAGTCGACATCCGTTGGAACCGCTTCAGGCGGCGTAATCTTTTCCACATCCGGAAGCCATTGATACAGACGCGGGACCGGGTCGCTCAACGCACAATGTGCGTCGATTCCGTAGGCCAATTTGAGAAAGTGGGCCAAGCCCAACACGCTGCCAACCGCATCGCCATCAGGACTGACGTGGCTCGCGATGAGCGGTTTCTTCGCCTGACTGATACGGTCAGTAAATGCGCGAATCATTTCGTTTCGAGTGCTATCGTCCATTCCATTTCCGTCGCCTTTATTCGGCGTCGTCTTCCTTTTCGTCATGAATCTTTTGAATTACTTCTTCTAACCGGTACGCCGTGTCTAGGCGGGTGTCTTCGTGAAACCGAACTTCAGGCGTAAAACGCAAACGCAAATGCTTACCCAACTCGCGGCGAATCCAACCGGCTGATCGTCGAAGACCCGCGAGGGAACTCTTTTTTTCCGACTCGGTACCGAACATGCTCACATACACGTCTGCATACCGCAGATCCGTGGACATCTTCACTTCCATTACAGAAACGAAGCCCACACGCGGGTCTTTCACGCCGCGCTGTAACAGCGCCGCTATTTCGTGGCGAACCAATTCGGCCACTCGACTTGCACGTCCACTCGGCATCACATCATCTCTATGGTGTAGTCCAGCACTTCGGCACCGCCTTTGTTCGATGCGAATCGGGCGATTTCGTTGAGCTGGGTGTTCACAAATCGTGCATCATCGCCCACCACGCACACTGCAACGCGCGTTCTCCCCCACTGCTCCTTATAACCCACTTCAGCGATGGAGCAATTGAATCGATTGTGGAGTTGTTGTTTCAGGCTTTTGACGACACGCCGCTTGTCTTTAAGCGATCGCGCGCCAGCAATACGGAGGTCGATCTGAAGCAGCCCGATCGTCATGGGCAAACATCATTACGACAGCGTCTTCGCAATGGAATCGATGCGGTATGTTTCGATGATATCGCCTTCCTTGATATCTTCGTAATTGTCCAACTTTATACCGCACTCGAAGCCCGTGGCGACGGTTTTTGCATCGTCCTTGATACGCCGTAACGTCCCGATTTTCGATTCCACGAGAATTTTATCGTCCCGAAGCAGCCGCGCGTTTGCGCCGCGATCAATGTTGCCATCCAGCACATAACAACCCGCGATATTTCCGAATGAGGACGATCGGAATATGGTCCGAATCTCGGCGTGGCCCGTAGATACTTGTTTCTCTTCGGGTGCCAACATCCCTTCCAATGCCTTTCGGACATCTTCGATGGCCTCGTAGATGACACGATAGGTGCGAATGTCTACGCCTTCACTCTCAGCGAGTTTTTGAACTTTCGGATTCGCAGACACGTGGAAACCGATGATGACCGCATCACTCGCACTGGCCAGTAATACATCAGACTCGTTGATTCCACCGACACCGACATGGACGACCTTGGTCATCACTTCTTGATTGCCGACGCGCTCGAAACTACTCCTCAACACATCGACTGAACCTTGTACGTCGGCCTTAATAACGATCCGAAGTTCGCTGGTGTCACCCGCCAACACATGCTCGTGAAAGTCTTCTAGTGTAATGTGTCGTACCGCCGGGCCTTGCTTCGACTTCGCGCGATCCGCACGGCTTTCCGCAATGTCCTTCGCCAGACGTTCTTCTTCGAGAACGGCGAACACATCACCCGCATCGGGTGGTCCGCTGAATCCCGTAACAACGACCGGTGTCGCCGGAGGTGCCTCTTGAATCGACTCGCCACGTGAATTGTGCATCGTCCTCACGCGTCCGTAGGTCGTGCCCGCGAGGAATGCGTCACCCACTCGCAACGTACCGTTTTGTACGAGCACCCAAGCCACTGGGCCTTGTCCGCGCGAAATCTCCGATTCGACGATCACGCCGCGTGCCCGCTTCTTGGGATTTGCCTTCAATTCCAACAGTTCGGACTCAAGCCCGAGGACTTCCATCAGCTCGGTGATGCCTTCGCCGTTGATTGCTGAGATGTCTTTGATTGTTGTCGTGCCGCCCCAAGCTTCATCGACCAATTCAAACTGGGTCAATTCTTGGCGGATGCGGTCGGGCTGTGCATCAGGTTTATCACATTTATTGACGGCCACAACGATGGGCACTTCAGCTGCTTTCGCGTGGTCGATGGCTTCGATAGTTTGGGGCATGATGCCGTCATCAGCGGCAACCACCAGGACAACCACATCCGTAGCCTGCGCACCACGAGCACGCATCTGCGTGAAGGCCTCATGACCAGGGGTATCGAGAAATACGACACGTCCATCAGCAACTGGTACATCATAGGCCGCGATGTGCTGCGTGATTCCACCGGCTTCACCATCAGCCACATTCGCCGTTCGAATACGATCCAACAGCGTCGTTTTACCGTGATCAACGTGCCCCATCACCGTGACGACAGGTGCCCTCGGGAGCAGATCCGCCGGATCGTCTGGTTCTTCAGCAAGCACTTCTTCTTCACCGACAATTGCGGTTGAGACTTCTATGCCGCGTTCTTCCGCGAGCGATTGGATAATTTCCAAGGTTAATACATGGTTCTTCGTCGCCATGATGTCGTGATTCATGAGATCAAGAATTAAGTCGTTCACGGGAATTTCCATCAAACCAGCGAGCTGCTCGACTGTCGTAGTATCTTCCACTTCGATGGCTGTGACTGTCGGTCCCGTTTCGACCGCTTCGACCTCCATCGGCTCCTCTTCACGCGATCGCCTGGTCGAGCGTTTGCGCTTGGTGCGCATTGGACCGGCCAATGATCCGGGCGTAAATCCGCGTACGGCAGCCGCCGCATCACGGCGCTTGCCGTCCTCGGTACGCTGTTTCTCGGCCTTCTTCTGACGTTTACGAGCTGTTTTACCGGTGCCGCCACGTTGCCTTGCTTCACTCGCCCGTTGCGTCTGAAGCCGTTGCATGCGTTCAGCCGCTTTTCGCTTAACCTCGGCAACCACTGCCGGGTCTGCGTTTATCACGGGTCGGTGCGATTGCTGTTCGCGAAGGTCTTCTTCCTCGACTTCACGTTCGGCTTCCGCAACAATTCCTTTATCTTCAGGTTCTGATTCTTCAGCGGGCTCAATCAGTGCATACGTACTGTCCCCGACCACTTCAACCTCGACTTCATCGGGATTGATTTCGGTGCCATCAGCCCGGACAACATGAACCGTTTCGTCTTCGTGATCGATAGCAGTTCCGATCACGATGCTGGGCCCAGTTTCTTTCTCTTCTTCTTTCTCTTCAACCACTGGTTCTGGCTGTTCAGCGGCTACGATTTCTGCAGGTGCTGCCTCTGCCGGATCGGCGCTAGAAATGATCTCAGCAACCGGAGGATCTGATTCCTCTTCGACCGCCGGTGCGGGTGCATCGACAATTTCAGCAGCCGGAACGACCTCTGCGGCCGCAGCCTTCTCAGCTGCTTTTAAGGCCGCGGCAGCCTTCTTTTTCTCTGCTGCGGCCTTTTTCTTTGCCGCAGTGGCTTTTCGCTTCGCACCTGCCTTCTTCGCGTTTTCACGAAGGCGCTCGTTTCGCTTCTTCTCTTTCTCGATTTTCTCGAGCTTTTCATCGCGTACGCGGGTCGCCACTGCATCATCGTCGTCAACGTCGATGAGCAGATCACATTCCTCGTCGGATATTTCGGATTCAACGTCTTCGACGTCGAACATCATATAGCGCAGCTTTTCGACTGCCGTTTCGGCGGTCATATCCAGCCGATCCGCCATGCTTGATACTGTCGGCATTACTACGACGATCTCCTCTCACACAATTTAATGTGTGTGTTCCTTTGGAGCAACGGGTTGCGTTTGCTCATCTGGCACGACTTAGGGTGCCTATGGTTCATGATGTTCAGTGTTCCGGCCCAGTTATTCGCCTTCGGGCGATTCACCAGACTCAGGTGTTGCAACTGCCGCAACCGGTGCGACGGTATTCTCTTCATCGGTTTCCGTCGCTTCTACTGCGACTTCGGCACCGGCTTCTGTCGGATCGTTCGAAGGTTCAGATGCAACAGCTTCCCCTGCGGTATCTCCATCCTCGGGGCCATCAGAATTCGCGCCACCGAGTACTGCCTCGGCAATCGCGTGGGCATCCTGAGCCGGTGGTGATTCGCCCGTGAGTTCGGCATCGCTCTGAATATCGATATTCCAACCCATCAGACGGGACGCCAGACGGGCATTTTGACCGCGTTTTCCAATTGCGAGTGAAAGCTGATCGTGTGGAACAATGACAGACAACGTCTTGGTCTCTTCGTCCACCTTCATGTCCAAGATGTCCGCTGGATTCAGGGCATTGCCACAGAAATCGACCGGATCTTCGCTCCACCGAACAATATCAATCTTCTCGCCGCAGAGTTCCTCGACCACCGCACGAACGCGTGACCCGCGCATGCCAACGCACGCGCCGACCGCATCGACGTTGGAATCGGTCGATAACACAGCAATCTTGGTACGGGCTCCGGGTTCCCGTGCAATAGCCTTGATTTGAATTGTGCCATCGAAGATTTCAGGCACTTCCATCTTGAATAGCGCATGAACCAATTGAGGTGACGTGCGGGAAAGGACCACTTGCGGACCCTTCGCCGACTTTTCTACCTCTTTGAGGTACGCACGGATTCGGTCGCCTGGCTTGAAGTTTTCGCGCGGCGATTGCTCTCGTTGCGGTAAGACCGCCTCGGCGCCGTCGACACTCACGATCATATTCGCGTGCGTGCCACGGCGAACGACGCCCGTAACAACCTCACCAACACGATCTTTATATTCGTCAAAGACTCTATCGCGCTCCACATCGCGGAGGCGTTGGATTATCACTTGTTTGGCGGTCTGTGCCCCAATACGGCCAAAATCAGGAAGTGGGCTATGAATCTTCAACCGGTCACCCACTTTGACATTTGGATTGAGGCCTTGCCCCTCTTCGAGCGGCATTTGCAACGCAGGATCTTCAACCTCGTCGACAACTTCTTTAATTTCGAACACGTCAACCTTAAAGTTGTTCGGATTGAATTCGACCGTAATATCGGCCTGTGGCGGGAAACTTTTACGCGCAGCGCTCTCCAGGGCTGTTTGAATGGCTTCCACCAACGTATGTCTGTCGACGCGCTTCTCTGCCTGAAGCTGCTGCAGGATGACCTGCAAATTCGTGTCCACGGACACTCTCCTTACGTGTTGGACGCGCGGAAGCTCTTATACAGAACCCCACCTAAACTCGCGCCGCGTATTGCTCTCGATTGTCGGTTGGTTAATCTTTGCTTGCCGGGCTAAACTCCTTGCCCCAATCCAGCGCGGTCAACGCACCAGCTTGGCGGTCTTGATATTGTCCAAATGTATCGAAACACTGTCTTTGTCCATCGCTAATCGCACCATTCCATCGTCCAACCCGCCGATAGCGCCCTTAAAGCGCTTCCGACCAGCGACCGATGCGTGCGTTGTTACACGTACCAACTCACCCGTAAACCGCTCGAAATCGACCGGCTTGCGCACGGGACGTTCAATCCCAGGCGACGACACTTCTAAAACATATGCGCTGTCCACGAAATCGGCCTCGTCTAAGAGCGGGCCAATCAATCGTGTCGCTTCCGCGCATTGGTCTAACGTAATCCCACCTTCACGGTCCAAATAGACCCGCAACGTTGGGCGTCCGTCTTGCTGTAAATATTCAACTTCAACCAGCTCGAATCCGCAAACGTCTAAATGCGGTTCCAGCTCTGACCAGACCCTTGATACGACTTCTTCCGGCATCGAATTTTGTCCGATCCAACTAAAAAGAGTGGGCACTAACCCACTCTTCCGCAATGCAGAGCCTAAACGGACAGACTTTAGCACATATTCAGTAATGCTTTCAAGGGACAAAAGAAAATTTGTGTCCTAACCCTTGAGCCTCGGGGGATTTGGAGATGTAAAGGACACGTGACCTAGAGTGACACCACCGCAAGGTTACGACCGCCCGTACCATCACCTCGATGAGAAAAAAAACGCGTGTCGCTCATCGTGCAATGTCCAAATACATGAACCTGGTGGGATGGAATCCCAGCACGCTCGAATTGCGCCCGGTTGGCTCCCCAAAGATCGAGCAAGCGCCCATTACGGGGGAGGTCGAGCGAAGCGAACTCATCGGCAATCGCCTCAGAAACTTCATACTGTTGCGGCCCGGCGGAAGGCCCAATCACGGTGTGGAGCTCCTCCGGCTTAGATCCGAATCCGACCTTCATGGCCTCCACGATGCAGTCCGCAATATTCCCCATTGTGCCAAGCCGCCCAGCGTGCCCAACAGCGACGGCGCGTACCACTGGATCGAAGACGATCAGGGGTACGCAATCCGCGACTGATATCCCAATCGGCATCCCTGGCTCAGAAGTGATCATCGCGTCGCTGTCTGCCCTAGCGTTTGCAGCATCGAAACCGCCGCGACCTCGATCTTGACCTGAAACTCCTGTGACGTCGGTTCCATGGACCTGGCGAACACACACCAGTCGGGCCGGATCGAGCCCCAAGGAGTCCAAGAATTTTCGACGACCGTCGGTACCCGCGAATTCGTTTGACGCCGCCGGCAACCGGCAATCGCCGTCCGACCGCTCAGACATGGCCGCAATGGAAAGCCCAAGTGATTCGAGATCGGAGAAGCGAATCACAGAATATACCGAGTAAGATCCTGCTTCTCGGCTATATCAGCCAACTTCTTTTCTACCTCTGACTCGGTGAAGCGAACGGTCTGACCCCGATTTGGCTCGGCGTCGTAGAGTAAGTCTTCTAACAGGTACTCCATGACGGTGTGCAGACGTCTCGCACCGATATTTTCGGATTCCTGATTGACTTGCTGGCAAATTCGGGCGATAGCATCGACCGCAGTGTCATCGAATTCTACCGTAACCCCCTCCGTCTCCAACATCGCCTGATACTGCTTGATGAGCGATGCTTTTGGCTCACGAAGAATACGCGCCATGTCCTTGGCCTCAAGGTTATCCAGCTCAACCCGAATGGGAAATCGGCCCTGCAGTTCGGGAATGAGGTCGGAGACTTTGGTCATGTGGAATGCACCGGCGGCGATGAACAGGATGTGATCCGTCTTCACCGACCCGTATTTCGTGGCAACAGTGCTGCCTTCGACGATCGGTAGAATGTCGCGTTGTACGCCCTCGCGCGAGATATCGGGGCCGGAACCGCCACTGCTACGACCGGCAATCTTGTCGATTTCGTCTAGGAACACCATGCCCGAATTCTCTGCTCGCTCAATCGCTATCTTCACGACCGCGTCCATATCCACCAAATTCGCGAGCTCCTCTTGTTCGAGCAGCTTTTGAGCTTCTTTTACGGTGGTCTTGCGCTTGGCACTACGCTGAGGCATGAATTTCCCCAGCATATCGCCTAGGTTGACCCCCATTTCTTCTAGGCCCGAATTGGAGAACACCTGCATCATCGAGGTGTTTCCCGTGTCTTTGAGATCCACTTCAATCGTGCGGTCATCTAAATCGCCCGCGCGTAACTTTCGTTGAAGCACTTCACGTGCTTTCGCCTGGCCATCTTCGGGAGACGCTTCCAACGCGGCCGGCTCGTCGCCAGAACCGGGGTCCGCGGGACGATATACGCGCTGCGGTCGGGTGGGCTGCGGCGGCAGCAATAGATCTAATGTGCGCTCTTCCGCATTCGCTTTCGCTTTTTCCGCGACATCTTTCTCCATTTTCGAACGCACGAGGGAAATGGCGACCTCGGTCAATTCCCGGATCATCGATTCGCAATCGCGACCGACATAGCCGACCTCGGTAAACTTTGAGGCTTCTACTTTTACAAACGGGGCATCAACCATCTTCGCCAATCGGCGGGCAATTTCGGTTTTACCGACGCCCGTCGCACCGATCATGATGATGTTCTTCGGCGAGATTTCATCGCGCATTTCGTCGGGAAGTTGTTGGCGACGCCAACGATTGCGTAGCGCGATAGCGACTTTTCGTTTTGCCGCATCTTGACCGATGATGTATCGGTCTAACGAGGCCACAATTTCTTTGGGTGTTAATTCGGTCATACTACGCTCCGGATTCCCCAGTCAGCTTGTCCATTTTATCCACACGATCATGATGCCGTTGTTCAATCGAGAATGACGCAGCGAACCACGCATTCGTGATGGCGAAACACTCGTCCAAGGACAACATTCGCCTACCGAGGCAAAGGACATTCGCGTTGTTGTGCTGGCGTGATAACTCGGCAACCTCAGGCGACCAGCAGACCGCCGCACGAATGCCCGGATTCCGATTCGCTGCCATCGACATCCCGATACCCGTTCCACAGATGATGACCCCTCGCTCTGCGCGTCCATCAAGCACCGCGTCGCAAACCTTCTGCGCATAGTCGGGGTAGTCGACGGGATTCGCATTGTCGGGACCGCAGTCGAGAAGATCGTGCCCTTGATTCTTCAAATGGGCGAACAGCCCAGCCTTGTAACCGGGATCGCCTTCCCATCCCGCATGATCGCTACCTATCGCAATTTTCATTTTGGGTCCGTTTCAGACTTGGTTGCACTACTATTCCATATTCTATGCGCCCGTGGTGTGAGCGGACAACGTTCACGACTCGCCCAAAAATGCGGCGATAGCGTCATGACTGACTTCGCCCTGGCGTAGTATTTTTTTCGCACCCACATGGTAAATGGTTGAAGGACGCCCTGGGCCTAGTTCACCTGAGTTGATTGCGATGGCGACGCCTTCCAATTTCAACTCGTCGATTTTTCGAACCGGGTGTTCTCCCGAACGGTTTGCGGAGGTCGACGTGATGCCTCGTCCATATCGAGCGCACAATGATCGAGCTATTGGCGAGGCAGGACATCGAACACAAATGTCGTCGCCGCCTGCGGTAAGTACGTGAGGCACGATAGGCGCTTTGGGCAATACCAGGCTCAACGGCCCCGGCCAGAAGCGATCCATCAGCTTGCGGGCGTCTGTCGAAGTCTCGCTCACTAGTGCGAGCAACTGATCCTCGTCCGCGACGATGACGGGAATTGGATTGTTTTCGGGCCGTCCCTTCACTTCAAAGAGTCGCTGAATGGCTTGGGATGACAGCGGGTCAACACCGAGGCCATACATCGTTTCAGCTGGGTACGCAATGACTTCGCCGTTCGCGAGTGCAGCCACCGCTTCGACAATGGCCGATTCGGATTCACGCTGGATTTTCATGACAGCAATTCGGCGAGATAAGCCTTTACCTCACCGAAGGCCTGCGCGCGGTGACTGATCCCGGCTTTAGTCTGGGGGGACAGCACGCCGAATGTGTCTTGATGTCCATCCGGAATGAATAAACTGTCGTATCCGAATCCGTTTTCCCCGTTACATGTCGCGGCAATTCGGCCTTCGACCGTTCCCCGAATTATATGTTCAAGGCCTTCGGCTGTGACCAGCGCTGCGCAACAGACGAATCGGGCGGTACGCCTTTCGTCAGGAACAGCAGTCATTTCCCGCAGGAGCTTCGCATTGTTGTCGTCGTCGGAACAATGTTCACCCGCATATCGTGCGCTATACACGCCAGGCGCGCCGCTAAGCGCGTCCACTTCGATTCCGGAATCGTCGGCGACACAGGCCCCTCCGAAATGCTGGGCGTAATACCGCGCTTTTAGCAGCGCGTTTCCTTCAAATGTCGGTTGGTCCTCGACCGGCTCGTCTACTGAGGGATAGTCCTGCAAACTCTTGATCGGTATCGCCAGTCCGTCGAGCAAATCGATTATCTCTTCGATCTTGTGCGCGTTTTGAGTCGCGATGAGGAGTCGTTCAATCACGGTCGAGGGCAGCACGTTGAATCGCGAAGAGTTCGCGAATGCCTTTCTCCGCGAGCGTGATCATGGCGTCGGCCGATGCACGAGGAAATGGAGAACCTTCCGCCGATCCTTGGATTTCAATGAACCCACCATCGTCTTGCATCACAATGTTCATGTCGACATCGGCAGCAGAATCTTCTACGTAGCACAGGTCGAGGATTGTGTCGCTGTCATAAATCCCAACGCTTACCGCAGCGCATTGTCCCAGAATCGGCGAGGACTCCAACGCGCCTGATGCAATCAACCCTGCGATCGCATCTTCGAGTGCAACGTATGCACCCGTGATCGCTGCGGTTCGTGTTCCGCCATCGGCTTGCAAGACGTCGCAGTCCAACACGATCTGCCGGACACCGAGTGCATCGAGATCGACGACAGCCCGGAGTGAGCGGCCAATCAGACGGCTAATTTCTTGTGCACGGCCCTTGGTACTTGAGTTGCGGTTGGTTCGATCATGGGTTGATCTCGGTAACATCGCGTATTCAGCGGTCACCCAACCCGACCCGCGTTCGCGCAACCAAGGCGGCACACGGTCTTCAACACTCGCAGTGCACAATACGCGCGTGTCGCCGAACGAGACGAGTACGGAGCCTTCCGGGTGCTTCGTAAACCCACGTTCGATGGTGACAGACCGCAGTGCATCGGCGGCCCGATCCGTACGAGGCACTAGTTCGCGACTGCGGCCGCGCTTTCCCCGTCCGCCTCCTCTTCAATCAACGCGACCTGAGTCTCTTCCGTTGACTTGTGATACTTCTTGATCAAGTTATCGAACACCGAGTCTTCTTCGATGATATCCATGGCGCGCTCGAGCTGCACGTCATTGATGATTTCGGGATTCGGTTCGCCGTCTTCATCGAGACCATCGCCGGAGGCAATTCCGTGGTTGTGTCGATTCTTCCGATCCGGCTCGAGGTAGGAATCGCGCAACTGGCCATAGAGTCCAGCCACATCCTCCAACGGGACTTCAACAGCAACGTCTGGCAAAATGCCGCGTTTATTGATCGTGACCCTCGCTGGTGTGTAATACAGCGCCGTCGTCAGTCGTAACGCGCTTCCTAATGGCCGCTGCAATGGAATAATGGTTTGGACGCTGCCTTTGCCGTATGTGCCCATCCCCACAACGATTGCGCGCTTGTAAAACTGCAGCGCGCCCGTCACGATTTCCGAGGAGCTTGCCGTGAATTGGTTCGTGAGAATCACGACTGGAAAGGAATCGGGGATTACGGGCCGACGCTCAGTGTGGAGCACGAGTTCTTCATCCGTACCCCCTAACGCGCTCGAACGACCCTTGGTGTAGGTCACCAGCGATCCCTTGGGAAGGAATAGCTCAGAAACCTCGCGCGCAGCGGTGAGCAGTCCGCCGGGATTCCATCGCAAATCAAGCACGAGGGACTCGGCGCCATCCTTTTCCAATTCGGCGATGTGCTTCTGCAAATCATTTGCCGATGTCTTTTTGAAGTCTGCCAATCGAATGTAACCGATATCATCGCGCAACACCCGGTATTCGAGAACACTCTCCAACGGAATGCGTCCTCGCTTAATCTTAAACGTCATGCGTTGTCCATCAGCGCCGTCTTCTAGTTGGCGCCAAATGGTCACTTCGACCGTTGTACCACGCGCCCCTCGAATTCGTTTCGCTGCATCATCGATTGACATGTCCTGCGTCGTCACACCATCGATGTACGTTATGAGATCCCCACCCAACACGCCCTCTTTAAACGCAGGTGAACCCGGAATCGGCTGGATAACTTTTATCCGCTCGGACTCATCAAGCTGGATAGAAACACCGATGCCTTCGAATTCACCCTCGGTATCTTCCTGAATCTGGGTGAACGCATCGCTCGAGATGTACGAGCTGTGTTCATCCAGCTTATTCATCATTCCTTCGAGCGCGCCCTCGACAACCTTTTCGATGTCGGGATCATCGACGTAGAGCGTCATAATCTCGTCGAACACATTCGCCATCGGGGCGAGCGCTTCGGCGACATCTACGTCATCGTCTTGCGCGAATACCGCAACAAAGCCGTTGGAAAACAGCATGACGAACGCAGCTAAGAACGCGAACAGGGCATAGAACTGAGAACGCGAATTTCTCATCGAAACCTCCGCTGTGGTGCGGCTCGCAACACGCATACGTGTGCTTCGCCGCCATTGGGAAGGCCGGTCGGGGTTGGATCGCTGATAGAAACTCCGGGCGGCATAAAACTGAAAGGAATATAGCAGACCAAACGGTGGAATGCGAACCAGGTAGCGTAAATACTGCGTAAAATGCTCATGAGGAAAGACTTGGGAATCGCCTCGTAATTGCGCTACGCTTCCTGCCGCCGCACAGCCTGTAAAAGCGACCGGCCTAGCGACAAAAGGGGGATCGAAGTCCATTGGAATCAAGCGTAGACACCAAGACCGTCGTGAGCGTTCTGGAGGAAATCGCCGTCCTATTGGAGCTCAAAGGCGAGAATCCGTTTAAGTCGCGATCCTACACCAACGTTGCACGGAATCTGGAGCAACATGCCGAAGGCGTTCAGACGCTCGTTGCTGAAAATCGACTACGTGAAATCAAGGGCGTGGGCGACGCGCTCGAACAGAAGATCGAAGAACTGGTCACCACGGGCGCGCTCGTCTATCACCAACAGCTGCGCGCGGAATTTCCTCCGACACTTTTCGACCTTTTCGGCATCCCCGGCTTGGGTGGAAAACGGATCAAGACGTTGTACAAGGATGTTGGCATCAGTTCGCTCGATGAATTGGAGAAGGCGTGCAACGAGGATCGTATTGCTGCGCTCAAAGGATTCGGTGCAAAATCGCAGGCCAAGATGCTTGAGGGTATCGCGTTCGCTCGCCTTCATGAAGGACAACACCTCGTGCATCACGCCCGCGCGGAAGCCGACCGGCTTCTCGCCCATCTCAGGAAAAGTAAGACCGTCATCCGAATGGAGATTGCCGGCAGTCTGAGGCGTTGTAAGGAAGTCGTCAAAGATGTCGACATCATTGCTTCTGCAAAAAACCCTGAGGCGTTGATGAAACGGTTTGTTGAATTCGAAGATGTCGCAAGCATCACAGGCCACGGCGAGACGAAATCAAGCATAGTTCTTGAGTCGGGTATCGCGGCAGATCTTCGTGTCGTTACCGACAAGCAGTTCCCGTACGCATTGCACCACTTCACGGGAAGCAAGGAACATAACGTTGCTATGCGTCAACGCGCCAAAGAACGTGACCTCAAGATGAATGAATACGGCCTGTTCGACGAGAACGAAAAGAATATTCCGTGTAAAGATGAGGCCGCCATTTTCAAGAAACTTGAATTGCCGTTTATCCCACCTGAATTGCGGGAGGATAACGGTGAATTGGCATTGGATAAGGTGCCGAATCTCGTTGAACAGGAAGATCTGATCGGCGTCGTTCATTGCCACTCGACGTATAGCGATGGGCGGGCTTCGATTGAAGACATGGCGAACGCTTCGAAGAAATTGGGTTTCAAGTATTTTGGCCTCGCCGATCACAGCCAGTCAGCGGCATACGCTGGCGGACTTCGCGAAGCAGCGATCATCAAACAACACAAAGAGATCGACGGGCTGAATGGGAAGCTGAAGGGCATTCGTGTCCTGAAAGGGATCGAGTCGGACATTAAAGCTGATGGTTCGCTCGATTATCCGGAAAAGATTCTCAAAACGTTCGATTTCATCGTCGCATCCGTTCATAGCAATTTGAACATGAACGAAGCAGAAGCAACCAAACGCGTCCTTCGCGCGATCGAAGATCCCTATACGACAATCCTCGGCCACCCGACAGGACGATTGCTATTGCAACGCGAGGGCTATCCCTTAAAATGGGACGCGATATTCGAAGCCTGCGCCAATCACCGCGTGGCTATCGAAATCAATGCGAATCCGCGTCGCTTGGATATCGACTGGCGTCTCATCAAACGCGCGAAGGATCATGGCGTCATGTTCAGCATAGGCCCGGACGCCCACAGCACCGAAGGCCTCGAAGATGTGCAGTACGGAATCGGCGTCGCGCGTAAAGGCTGGCTAACGCCGGACGACATACTCAATTGTCTAGACGCGGATGCGTTTGTCGCATGGAAACACGGCGGCTAATGCCACTCGCTAGGCGAGCAACCAGATCTCCTCTCCCAGGGGAGAAGGTTAGGGTGAGGGGTCACTTGGTGAAACGTTATCAAATGAAAGTGCAATAACTGTGCCGCCATTCAAATACACACTCACCGCGCGTCGGGAGCGTTCCCGCCACGCATTCGACCGTCTACACGAACTGTACCCGAATCCAATCTGCTCGCTTACACACCGTACGCCGTTGCAATTGCTCATTGCCACAATACTCTCCGCACAATGTACAGATGACCGCGTCAACATCGTGACCAAGCCGCTGTTCAAGAAATACAAAAAGGCCGAAGACTTCGTCGCGGCCCCACCAGAAGAACTTGAGAAAGACGTTCAGACCTGCGGCTTCTATCGTATGAAGGCAAAGAACATTCGCGGTACGTGTCAAAAAATTATCGACGAATACGATGGCATCGTGCCCAAAACACAAGCGGAACTCACGAAGCTCAATGGCGTCGGCCGCAAGACTGCGAATGTTGTCCTCGGCGAATGTTTCGGCGTGCCCGGTGTCGTCGTTGATACACACTGCGGGCGCATCTGCCGCCGACTCGGCCTTACGAAAGAAGAAGACCCGACCAAAGTCGAATTCGATATGATGAAGGTCTGGCCCGAGGAAGATTGGACTCGCAACTCGCACACGACCATCTACCATGGCCGGGCGACGTGTCAGTCGCGGTCACCCAAATGCAGCGAATGTATTCTCAATGACATATGCCCGTTTCCACACACACGAGAAGGCAAGAAAGTCGCGAACTAATGTACTCCCATTACAAATGGGAACTACGTAGCTCCCGTTTGTAACGGGAGTAAAGTCGCCCGTGAGTTCGGTGTAACCATGGAGCAAATCACTAAGTGACGGATTACATCAAAATCGCAAAGGTCTCCGATCTCGACGGAGTCCGTTTCAAGAAATTCAGAATCATGGCGCGCAACCTCGCCATCTTCCGCGAGCCGGACGGCACGTTCTACGCGATCGAATTCAGTTGCAAGCATCAGAACTGGGATCTCTCTACGGGAAAACTCGAAGGCGACATCCTTACCTGCCCCCGCCACCATTGGGTCTACGATGTCCGCAGCGGCGATTGTCTGACCCACGACTCCAGCCGACTTCGCAGTTATGGTCTCAAAGTCGAGGGTGAAGATATTTACATCACGCCGTATCCTGTTGAAGAGTGAATCTAGAGCGCTAGATTATTGGGACGTGCCGACGCGCGCGAAGCGCTCAACGGGTCCAGGCGCACTCTCCAAACCCATTTCCGCCACGATCTTGCCTGCATCGTCAAAGCGGAATAGGGAGATTCCGCCCCAGGTGTGTTCTTTACCTGTGGCGCTGTCTCGCGCCTGAAATCCCCAAATCAAAACCACTCGGTCATCTTCTGTTACCGACTCGTGAATAGTGACCTGAGCGTCCTTCCACTTCTTGCAAAAATTGGTGGCGAAAGCCTCTACGGCTTCGCGGCCTTGAATACCAGGCTTCTGGAATAATGTCTCGAAAATGGGGTAGCTGGTGACGATATCTTCACTCGCCAGCTCGCCTACAACTGACGCATCGCATCCGTATACACCTCGAAAGAACTGCTCCGCAAGGGCTACTCGATCGGCCTCCGTGTTGGCGGGTGTCGTGAATACAAATGGCAAGGCAATTAGCACGGGTACTGCGAACCAGCATTTTCGCATTGGTTGACCCTCTTAATCGTGATTCCTGCATCGACCAACGGCGGCCCGCGCCGATGGTCCATTTAGTATGTTCGAGAGACGAATTCTCGTCAAACCATCGTCTGCCTTACCAGAATCACGGGAGGGACATGCTCCCAATCACGTCACCAGCATGAACACCAACAACGCCAGTTCAATGCTCAGATGCGCTAGAAACGGCAACAACACGTTTTTGCGCTGCAACGCCCAATACGTGAGCAACACCCCTCCTCCGCCTGACAGCAACGCTTCGAGGAATGGTTTTTGCAAGTGGTACGTGAACTCCAGCGCGGGAACGATTAGCCATGCATGCCGTCCGAATCCGCTGACAACGTTGCGCATGAGAAAGTAGCGGAGCATGAACTCCCAGCCCACTAACCAGGAGAATGTCCACAGTAGATTACCGCGCGCGTAGGCCCAACGAATCTCCGCAGGCCGATCGCCCATCCCACTGTAGATCCTATCGAGGCTTGGGAAAAAGGGGATTAGCGACACTGCCCCGATACCGCACACAACAAGTACGCCGAGTACGACAAGGTCTAATCGTTTCCATCGCATGACGCCAAAATAACCGGGATCGAATCGGTACAGGCACAACGTCAAAGGCACGATAAACCAGGCCATGAACTTAAATGCATCGAAGTACGACCACTCCCTCGCGGGTGCCCTCCCCAATAGCGATTCAAGTAGGTCCATTTCGATATCGGCGTGGAGTAATGACCAGCGGATAGGCCCGTCGACGCCACGCACGGCAAGCGTGTCGATCACCAATACGATGATGACGTAAACCAGCGATACTGCCGCGACCGTTCTTCCAGCGATGGGCCTGGTTTTGGCATCCGATTCGCTCGGTAGTGAATCAATTTCGCTCAATAGCGGTCTAACTCCTTTGCGGAATGCAACATGGCGCTGTTAAGATTCGTTCAGCAACCGTGTGTTCGAAGTATTATGACCGAAGATTCCACAAAACCACGAAAACAGCTCGATTCCGACACGACGTTCAATAATATGGACGCCACGCAGGCCTTCACGCCTGCCCGTCGTACGGATCAACCGCTAACCGCAGTCCTCGTGGTGTTAGCGGGCTGGGAAATCGGGCTGGAATTCACGATCCTCGACGAGGAAACCATCATCGGTCGAGCACCCAATGCGGACATCGTCCTGCGTCTACCCTCCGTATCGCGGCAGCACGCGCGTATCGTGCATGCAACCGTTGGCGATGTCGATGTGTTCGAGATCGAGGACATGGGCAGCACGAATGGGATTGCTGTGAACGGCGCGGAATTGAAATCGACGCCCCTGCAAAACAATGACAAAATCGAACTGGGCGATGTCGTGCTCAAGTTTGTGTTGCAAGACGTACACGAAGCGCAATACCACCGAGAAGTGCGTCGTCGAATTGAATACAACGAACTGACCGGCCTACTCACGTTGGAAACATTCAAACGTCAGGCGAACGACATCATTCGCGATGCTCCATCCGGATCGCCGCTCACGTTAGCCATGACCGACCTCGATGGGCTCAAACGGGTGAATGACACGCACGGCCATCTCATGGGCAGCAAGGTCATCAAATCGATGGGTGAAGCGATCCGCGAGGGACTCCGCTCCAGTGATCGCGCTGGACTCTACGGGGGCGACGAAGCAATCGTCCTGTATCCCGCTACCGATCTCGGTGACGCGATGAAACTTGCAGAAGAGTTACGCGAACGAATCGGTAATCTGCGTTGGGAAAGCAGTGGCGATGATGTAAAAGTCACCATTAGCCAGGGTCTTGCTGAATGGCCGGAGCACGGCGAAAAACTCGAGGCATTAATCGCGGCGGCGGACGGTGCACTCTATGCGGCCAAGGCCGCAGGCCGCGATTGCGTTCGAGTCTGTGGCGACTAGCGTGCGCCCGATTATCACGCTGACCACTGATTTTGGCACGCGCGATCCGTATGCGGCGGCCATGAAAGGCGTGTGTCTCAAGCTTTGCTCCGACGCAAACCTTATCGATCTAACCCACGAAATTGCGCATCATGATGTGTTAGAGGGTGCGCTGTTCCTGGGCGCATGTGCCGGTGAATTCCCCGCGGGCACGATCCATTGCGCGGTGATTGACCCCGGTGTAGGCACGGACCGCCAGCCTATTGTTGCGCAATCCGGAGGCCAAGTGATCGTGTGTCCGGACAATGGTCTCCTCACCCGCCTCCACCAGCGTTTTGGACTCGATGGCGTCTGGCGTATTGAACACGAGGACTGTTTCGCGGAGTCCGTCAGCCACACGTTTCACGGCAGAGACGTATTCGCAGTTACGTCAGCTCGTTTGGCGAACGGCATGTCCATCGACGACGTTGGGTCGCCCATCACAGAGCCAGAACTTTTCGCCATCGCCAAGCCACGAATCGGTCCGGGCAATACAATTTTGGGCGAGGTCATTCACGTTGATCGGTTCGGCAACCTGATCACGAACATCGATGACGATCAACTGGGTACGATTGACGTCAATAGGCTGCGCATCGGCGATTTATCGCTGGATCACGTCTCTCATACCTACGGTGATGTGAATCGTGGCGAACCGCTCGCGCTGGTTGGCGGTAGCGGACTGCTAGAAATCGCCATCAACTGCGGCAGCGCATCGGTCCAATTCGGCCTCGGGCGCAACGAACGCATTCGGATATCGGCATGAACACTATCGAAATAAAACAACGTACTGCGCTCGACGCGGACGTCATGATTCCAGGTTCAAAAAGTTGCACGGCTCGCGCATTGCTCATGGCCGGAGTCACCAAAGGCGAATCGATTCTACGCGAACCTGCAGACTGCGATGACACTGATCGCATGCTCGATGGCTTAGCCGGATTCCACGTGACGTGCGAGCGGGACGCGAACACCATCCGAGTTCAGTCGGAAGGATTTCGACAGCCCCGAAACCCGCTCGACCTCGGCAATTCAGGCACCGCGATCCGATTCCTAACTGCCGCAAGCGCCAGTGTAAGGGGCAAAACGCACGTCGATGGAAATAAACGGATGCGCCAACGTCCGATCGCCGATCTCACGGACGCGCTCAAACACTGGGGCGTGAAGTGCGAAACGTCCGGGGGCTGTCCGCCCGTTCAGATTGAAAGCACCGGCAAATTCGGAGGGACCGCTCGTGTACGCGGCGATGTAAGCAGTCAATTCTTAAGCGGTCTGCTCATGGCGGCACCACTCGCGACCAGCGATTGCGAAGTCCTCGTGGTCAGCGAAATGGTGTCAAAACCCTACGTCTCGATGACCGTCAAAATGATGGCCGAGCGCGGCGTACAGGTGAATTGCAAGGGATACCAGTCCTTCACGGTCCCCGCCGATCAGTCCTATACGCCCGGCGATTATGCAATCGAAGCAGACGCATCAGGCGCGTCGTACTTCTTGGCCGCTGCGGCCATCGCCGGAGGGCGTGTCCGTGTAACGAACCTTGGAACAAAAACGGTTCAAGGCGACGCACGTTTTATCGAAGTGCTCGGCCAGATGGGATGCGAGATTAAACTGGACCCCTCGTATTTGGAAGTGTGCGGGACCGGTAAATTAAAAGGTATCGATATCGATCTCAACGCGATGCCCGACATGGCGCAGACCCTCGCGGTCACTGCGTTGTTCGCAGAAGGTCCGACGACCATTCGCAACGTGGCCAATCTCCGCGTTAAAGAAACGGACCGCATCACCGCAACCGCGACCGAGTTGCGCAAACTCGGCGCGACCGTCGAGGAAGCGGAAGACGCGCTACGAATAACCCCCGGCCCGCTCCACGGCGCTGCTATCGACACCTATGACGATCACCGTATGGCCATGAGCTTTGCGCTGGCTGGCCTACGCATTCCAGGCGTCACGATAAACGACCCGGAATGTGTGTCAAAGACGTTTCCGGATTTCTTCGAGCACTTTTCCGCTCTATAGGCCACGTTCAGCGCATAAATACTGCCTCACGCAATCACCGACGCATCCGCTACGCGGCTTGCTGGAAAGGCGCCAAGAGCAGAGTCAGGGAAGAATGGGGACTGTCCCAAGAGCAGTGAGGCACGAACGTAACGCGTGGACTGTCCCCGTTTTTCCAGTTCCCTTCCTCATATCGCCGTGTTGTGCGTGGGAACAAAGAACGGGCGTCTACCTGCGTGTGGGTCCGAGTAGATTTCTCGACTACGCTCGAAATGACATATTTGTTTGACATTTCTTCGTGAATTTCGTGGTTCACAAAGAAATAGCGCTAGCTATCCCACCTTAAACGTGCGACTTCCAGCACGTTGATCCAACGGCAATGGCCGAGTAATCTCACATGAAACCTAAACCTCTGGAGCACAACCATGATTCGCCAACTCCCGATCATTATCCCTGTCGCATTGCTACTCATCAGCCCCACGTTTGGCATGGAAGACCGCAGTTTCGATTCCGACGGCGTAAAAATTCGCTACACCATCGATGGCGCGGGCGAACCGGTCATTCTTGTGCACGGATCGCGTGCAAGTGGCGGCCTGAATTGGCGGATGCCTGGCATCGTCGGTCGGCTTGCGGAGAAATACCAGGTCATCACGATGGACTGCCGCGGCCACGGTAAAAGCGATCAACCAGGTCCTGGTGCATACGGCGTAAAAATGGTCGACGATGTTGTACGGCTTATGGATCATCTGAAATTAGATACCGCGCACATCGCGGGGTATTCGATGGGCGGGATGATCACGATTAAGATGCTGGCCAATCACCCAGAGCGGCTGCGTTCGGCGACCATATGCGGGATGGGCTGGATGAACGCTGCGGATGACTCGGCACGCAACATTTCCGCGGAGGCGGGCCAAGATCGATACGCCAACAGTGTCAATCAATTCGGCGATCTGGCCATCACGGAAACAGAACTCAAAGCGATTGACGTTCCGATGACTATCATCGTGGGCGATGAGGATGGCCTATATGATCGACGGGTCAAACCAATGGTCGCAGTTCGGAAGGATATCCCCGTCGTTTTGATTGAAGGAGCGAATCACATGACCTGCGTTTTCGACGATAGTTTTCGCGAAGCGGTCCGGATTGAAATCGATAAACATGCGGCGAAAAGTGCAGGAACGAAGAGAGACTAACCTCGTAACGCACTAGAATTCATGTACTTACAAGCACGCACAATTCAAACACACTCAACAAGGAATTCCCTTCGGATTTCGTTAGGCGTCTGCTAGAATCAAACGACAAAACCACACAGGAGGCATTCCCATGAATGATGGCGAGCCAAGCACTGCACCTTGCTGGATCTATGACATGACCAGCGAGGAATCTGCACAGTGGTACGAAGCCAACCAGCAGGGAAAACACCACCTGCTCGCACGCCTGGGGAAGAAGGTGCTCCCCACGGTTGCCGAACAGGGTTTTACGTGGTTTGTGATTTGCGATACGTCTGGACTGCGGGTGGCACGAGGCGAACTGTCGAGCCTCACCGACTCCCTTGGCCCCATTCGCAATCCGAAAAACCGCGGAAACTAGCGAAACCTGTTCTGCGATATATTTCGCCCGCGCTACGGAAGCTCGGGTCGAATGGTCAACACGGGACAAGGCGCATGACGGGCAATGCGCTCAGCGACGCTGCCCAGGAACATGTGCGCGACCCCAGACCGCCCGTGCGTCGGCACGACGACCAAGTCGACATCCAGCTCCTTGATCAAATCGCCGACGACCCGATACGGCGAACCGACTCGCATCTCGGACTCCACCTTTATGTCGGTCACTTTCGCTTTCCACTCATCGAGCATTCGCCTTGCACTTGATTCCAAACTTGCAGAAACAGTGGCCGACGCCTCAGAAATGAGCTCAGGTGAATTCATGGGATATTCGTGTCCGTAGGCCAACGTCAACGATGCATCAAATTCACGGCAAACGGATTCTGCGAATGGGAGTCCCTTTTCGCTGAACGCGGAAAAGTCAGTGGGATACAACACTCGGTCAATCGCGATCGTGCCTTCGCGCATCTGCACAAATTCGTGCTCGGGGTGTTTGACACACAGGACAGGAATGGAACTGGTTCGTAAAACACGTTCTGCCACGCTACCGAACACGAGATGATCGAAACCTCTGCGACCATGAGACGCAATTGCGATAAGCGTGCACTTGTGGTCCTCAGCGATTTTGACCAATCCCTTCGCGGGATTGCCCCGTACCAGATGGACGACGACCTCTACCCCTTCATCGGACAGTTCGGTCTGGATGTGTTCGAGTCGGGCTTTCGCGTGATCCTCCATCGCGTCCAAGAGTGGCCCAAGGTCTGAACTGGCCAGTCCGAAAGCAGCTGCCCCTCCCCCGCTTGCCGCGCCTTCATCGACGACATGGGCGAGATGGATACGTCCGCCATACGTCTTCGCGAATGCCACGGCATACGGACGGGCAAAATCCGCGTTGGCTGAGAAATCGGTGGGCAATAATACCTGACAGTTCCGAAACATGATTTTTCTCCTTATTGCTGGTCACACACACTAGAACACATATCAATTATCGCACTTTTTTCGCTTTCGTGCAGAAGAAATTTGGTCTAAAATGAGCGCCGGTCTCAGTATTGCGGTCCAATATTGCGCCCCATTTCGTCTGGGCAATCAACTTGGGATCGCTACCATCAGTCCGCCCGGTTGCAATACAATTGCTCCAATTGGTAAGCTACCGTGCTTTGTGGCCAAGAGGGTCACGTGCGAACCTGGAGTTTTACGAACAATGGCCAATTTGAAGACGGCGAAGCAGCGGATTAAGACGAACGAACGTTGCCGCCAACGTAATATAGCGGTAAAGAGCCGCGTGAAGTCCTACATGAAAACAGCTGAAACGGCGATTGCTGCTGGCGATGCTGAGGCGACAGGGACATCGGTGAAGAGCGCGATTGCCCAGATCGACCGCGCGATCAGCAAAGGTATTCTTCATCCGAAGACCGGCGCACGCAGAAAGTCCAGCCTGACACGTCAGGCGAACGCCGCCCAGAAGTAAATGAAATCAGCGCACTTCGCGCCCGCGGAGTGCGCCTATGTCGGCTCGGCTAGCCCTCGTTTCTCAACGTCTTGATGAGTTCCAATAACCGCCCGCGCACGTCGTAGTATCGCAAGACGCCCTGCTTATCAATTAAGAACGTCTGGGGAATCACATTCGTGTTGTAGCGATCGAACGTGGTGTGATCGCCATCAATCCCGACCGCGTATTCAATCCCAAATGCATTGACGAACTCCACGACTTCGCGCAGATCAGACACACCATCGTGAATAGAGACGAACGTCACTTGATCGTCTTCGCGGAACATGGCGTGCAAAGTGTTGAGCCACTGCATCCAGATAAATCCCGGTCCCTGATCATCGAACCCACCCCAAAAAGTAAGGACCGTAACCTTGCCTTGAAGGTCATCCAATTGAAGACGGGGCGCGCCGCTGTCCTCGTCACGCACTGGTGATTGGAGCCACGAGGTACACGCCCAAGCCGGCGCTGCCTCATCCCGCAAGTTATCCACGGAATTCATAGTGCGCTCTGGGTCGCATTCCTCCTGATTCGGTTCGAAACGTTCCATTTTCACGGCAACCGAGTCACTATTCCGCCATGTAATCTCGAATTCTGTCCGTTGAAAACGACGGGGATGCTGGACTTCCAGCACGACTTCAGGTGTCTTGGGCTCAAACGACAACCGAATTTCGAAGGCTCCATCGTCATCGGTAAGTTGCCAGACCGGATGACCCAGATTCTTCGCCTGAACAATCGCATTCGGAACTGGCGCACCATCGACGTCGTTCACGGTGCCGTGTATCACCGGTAACGCCCGAAGTTTGACCGGATCGAAGGTCGCGTCCGTTTGCTCGGTCAACCGCGCAATGGCATCGACCGGACTTGTACGCATGTAGCCTTCGGGCGGTAATACACGAACGGTCCCCTCGCCCGTCGGAACGCGGAGTCGATAGGATCCGTCCATCGCCGTCAGCGTATCTTGATGTGGCAATCCCTCCATCCAATAGGAAACCGATATCCCCGGCATTCCTTCGCCGGATTCTTCCACCACGCGTCCGGTCAACGTGCTGGCCGGTTCAAGGGAAATGTTGAGCAGCGCATCCTCTTTGTACCGCAAGTCGGCACGCGGAGGCGGCGGTGCCGCGAAATCAGGGTAGTGGGCACGAACGCGATAGGAACCTTTGGGTAGACGAATGTTGTAGAAGCCTTCTTCGTCGGCTCTCACACTGGTGAAGACACGATCCATAAGTCCCGAAGCTGCGAACATTTCGACGCGAGCCCCCACCGCACCGGAACCGTCTGGCATTCGAATGCGGCCATGCAACCTTCCCCCTTCCGGAACCATCACCGTCAGCGGCGTATCCCCGACCGGCAGATACGGGAGCGCCGCATCGGCATAACGGCTGTGCGAGACCACCAATGCCGCGAAACCATTCGGACGCGCCCAGGGTATCTCTAATCGCCCGTCCGCTCCGCTACGGATGGATGGCAATCCTAGATCCGACAACTCCTCATATCGCACGCGCAATGCATCGTCCAGAACGATGTAGCGAAGACGCGCACCGCTTAACGGTGCATGATCAGGCCCGACCACGCGTGCAACAGCGGTGGCCGCGGGCTGAAGCGCAATTTCGAGGTAGGCATCTTCGGAAAGCGGGCCTGTCGCACCGCCCAGTGCGAAACCTTCCTTGTGGATGACCAGGTCAATTTCTCCTGGCTCTAAGTCTTTGAAAGAGAAGGCACCTCTAGCGGACGTCTTGCCACTACGTATGCCACGATTGTGCACGATCCACACGTTGGCGGATTCGAGCGTAGCGCCGGCACCATCGTAGACAACACCATCAACCGTTAGTGCAGTCGCTGGAAATGCACCTAATAGAAATCCAAGGACCGCAATCGCCGCGACGTGATATCGGATCATTCGAATGCCACGCCGCCTGCGAGTCGTCGCATCGCTGAATAGGGAGGAACGCCCGATGTTTCCAGTACGATCTGGCCGGTAGCGTCGACTAAATACGTACTCGCTGCACCCGGCGCGAGCCCGGATACAACCGATATCGACGAACTTTCCGCTCGGGCACCGCCCGTCATGACCGCGACAATCGCGACGGAATCATTTCCGAGAATTCTCTTCACCGCTTCCAGCGCATCCACGACCGGACCCGCTTCCGTCTGCCCGGCGAACATGATCAATGCAGGCCCTTTGAAGTCTTGAGCCAACTGCGGACCCGCGATGGGTAAAAATCGTTTCCAGTCCGTGCGCTCTCCAATCAACGATTCAGCTTTTTGCCGCTGTTCCAAGACGATACGTCCCACATCCCGAGCGGATCCCGGCTCCATGTTAAAGGGAATCGAAGTGGCATAACCGTCCGAACCATCCGACGCCACACACACGAGCGGCAAATGCGGCACGACGTTCTCCCAAACAAAATTCCCATCTCCTCGCGACAGCGTTTGCCATAACAAGATAGGGTTGGAAGCAGCATCTTCCTGAAATGCGCCTCCGACAAGAATACCTGGCGCTGGTTTGCCGTTGGCCGAGTGCACCGAACCCCGTACTGTCGCCATCGGAAATAGTTGCACGCGCCCCGGCTTGGTTTGGGTAACATCTAGTGCGAACAACGCTCCCAACGCTTCTTGAGGATGTTCGACCATCCCCACCACACGCCCAGAACTTGGCAACATGACGACGTCTAAATTGAGATTTCCATCCTGATCCGTTTGCCGCCAACGGTACTGACTGGGACGAAGCAGCGTAACGACCGCCCCAGCGACCCCGGCACCAGACGCATCAACCACCTGCAATTGAAACGGTGGTATCGGTGCCAACCAAACATCGGGGACTTCCACGGTTTGACCTTGTTTAACTTCAACCTTGATCGACTTGACGCCGTCCGTCCGATATCCCGGCGCGTCCACCAGGCGCAGGACATTGGGGCCTTCGCTGGCGAGAAGCGAGAATCCGCCCTTCGGTCCACTCGATGTCATATCGACCGTGTTCTCAAAGGCATCCAACGCCATACGCGCATTTTCGATTGGATCACCGGACCGCGCGTCCCGCACGCGGCCTCGTACCGATCCGGACCCAGCGACATACAATGTCACTTCTTGCACGATCTGACGTCCAGTGATGTTCATGGATTCCCAGCCCGGACTTCGGTATTGAGCACTGGAGGCCTGACACGCATATCGGCCCGGTTTCAGTTTAATCGCGAAGCTACCGCGCGTATCAGTGACTGCGATGGCGGTGCTGCGTTCGCTCCCCGGACCAGCCACGAGCAATGCGGCACGGGCGACAGGCAATTGACTGCCCCGCGCTCGTACAGTCCCCTGGACCAACACGCCGGGATCCATCGTAGCCCTCACACTCGTGCTACCGGAAGGAATATCGTTCACCGTCTCCTGCGCAAATTCAGGATGGGTGAATTTCAGGGCCAATGTGCCGCTTGGAAGTCGCCCGAACGTAAACTCGCCTTCGTCGTTCGTGGTCGGTATTTCTATTCCGAATGCGCTGAGTTTCCGCAATGGAATCCCGACCGGGCGTGATCCTTGAAGCAATACACCAGAGAGTTGTGCAGTTGCGATAGGACGACCGCGCGGGTCCATCACTTTGCCGGATACGGACTGCGCTGCGCCGAGGCGAACTTCGACGCCTGTCACTGGTTCATCTACACCGACTTCGACGCTAGCCCCGCCAATCATCCTGCCTTCGGCAACGGCTACAACTCCGACGAGTCCAGGCCTGAGTCCACTAAATTGGAACGCGCCCTCCGGCGAGATTTGCCCCTCGACCAATCGCAACGCGAGACCAGGCTCCAAAAATACCCTTGCCCCAGCGATGGGAGAACCTTGATCGTCTGTCACCGTGCCAGACACCGAAAGCGGATCAGCGGCAACCACAATCGCCACACATATTGACGCCAAGACGTGCATGCCGTTACTCCAAAGGGTTGACGAAATCGCGCGGTAGTGATGCCGCGTCGTTTATTGCGTAGCGGTTCGAATCGTGTCCGCTACTTGCCGTCCAAGCAACTGGTAATTCAAGCGATAGGCCCCACTCAGCGCCTCCTCGAACGAATTGCGATCGGCCAACAGTGTCATGAAATCGACCATACCGCGAGGGCCATACCGCTGCCATAAGTAATCGACCGTCACGTGCGATTGTGAATAAGCAAGTCGTAACTGATCGGCACCGAGTTCAGAGAGCTGTGCGCGTTCCAAATCCGCGAGTTCAAACAGCGTGTTCTGATTGTACGCCGCACCCAATGCATCCAGATCCGTATCCGCAATTTCCGACGAGAGCGTCTCCGCCAACCCTTCATTCAACCACCAAGGCACATGCTCAATAACCCAATACCGCACGACAACGTGGGTGTACTCATGAAAGAGGCGGCGCGTCAATTCTTCATCCGGAATCGCATTGCCCTGTGTGTCCAAAATCGGTACGCGAATTTTTCCATCATAGACCGCGCCTACATGCTCGCCCAGTAACGTCGCACGCGCAAAGTCTTCGGCCGTATACAACACAACGTTGATCGGTGGCGGTGGATAGACGCCGCCGAGCTTCATCCCGATTTGCCGATAGGCCGATTCAAGCGTTCTCAGCACACGTGTCACGTTATCGATACGAGTCCCTAACGCAAAACTTACACGAAAGTGACGGGACTGATGTTCAGCAAAATTGTACTCAACTTCTTCCTCGCGATAGGCCTTTTCGAGCTTGGCGATTACGCCAGTTCGATCCGGCGCTACTTCGCGCACCCATTCCCAATGGGCCAGTGCTAGCGAGAGATTATTCGACTTATCGTAGGCGTCACCGAGGAGTTCGTGCGCATCGACATTCTCCGGATCAAGCTCAATCGCCTCTTGAAGCCTGAAAACAGCGTCTTCTGATTGATGCAAACGTAGATAGTACGACCCTAATTGCACTAGCGGTAGAGCATTCTCGGGGTCAACGCTGATCGCCCTCAACAAGAATTCGGACGCTAGGATAAAGTCCGCATCCTTCGCCAACTTGTTTGCGGCGGCTTGATACGCATTGCAAAGATTGCGACGGACCGTTTCATTCTCAGGCGCAATTTGGTAGGCGGAACTGAACTGATCAATGGCTCGGTCCCATTCGCCGTTGCTGTAGTACTGGACACCGAGTTCATTGAAATCGGTTGCGGTTTCCGCCTGCGCGAATACGGGAGCACCCGCGACCAATATCGCTACATGGATCCAGCGAATTCCAACCATGTCCAAACGATTCACCACGCTAGGGTTGAGCCGCAATTACTTCAATTTCTACACTAACACCCAGCGGTAATTTCCCCACTTCGAAACAGGTGCGTGCCGGTTGATTCTCGGTGAAATACTCACCATAAATCGTGTTGAGTTCACCAAACTTATCCATGTCCGCGAGATAGGCCGTCACTTTGACCACATGATCCAGCGTAGCTCCGCAATCGCCCAACACCGCTTTGATGTTTTCGAACACTTGCCGCACTTCCGCTTCAAATGAATCGCGAACTAGACCACTCCCATCAGACTTGAGGGGGACTTGACCGGATAGAAACAATAATCCAGCCGATGCCACCGCATGTGAATATGGACCGGCGGCAGGTGGCGCGTTCTCAGAATGAATGCAACGTTTGTCCATCGGGAATCCTTACTACTGGATGGCTCGCCAGACGCAAGCGCGTGACAGTAAACACTTTACAAATAACTCGCATAAGGTAGCACAGGAGGTCGCGAAAGCACAACCACGAGTGTTTTAATTGGAACGAATCACAAGGCAATCGGAGCCCTGCTAAAGTCGTCAGGTGACCCGCGCGTACAGTCTCAATTGTGAGTATCTAGGCGGACACTTGTATCTTCGCGGGTCTCAGACGAGAATCACAAGATGCTGGGCTGGCACCTAAGTGTTTACAGACTGGCGGACGACAGCGCGTCGCCTGCGACGGCGGATAGTGCCCAGGGCACTCGCCTGGCCGTCTGGCAGACGGGCCTCGGCGGCCTCAATTGGATCGAGGAACTCGTGAAGGCGGGCGACATGATCGATCTCGGCACCAACGGCTATCCACGAAAGTACACAGGAATTGCGGAACGTGTGATTCCATATATCGTCGAAAAACCGCCCGGCGCACGAAACACTTGGCTCTCCGGAACGGACGACGTTCTTACCAGCCAGTGGGAAGGGACCACGGTAATTGACCGCGCAGCCGTGAGAGCTTGCCAGCCCGATGAGTGGCTGCTAATCGTGGCATGGGACGAGAGCTAGTGATTAGACGAACGAAAGAAGGCCGAGACGATCATGCCTCCGATCAGGGGGGCGGGCTAGTCATTACCCCCAATCCGTACAGTCCGTTTCGATGGTTGTTGCTCGTGGTTTATGTCGTCGCGCTAGTTACGCCTTACCTGGCATTTATGCGAACAGCAGGTCCGCCTTCCCCTTTTCGGACGTTAATCATGTTCACGTATTCGCTCCCTCTATTCCTTTCCAGCATTGGACTAAGAGTTTTTGCGAAGTTTCTCGACGTTCACAGCAGCACGTTTCTTTATTATGCGCTTTCTTACGGCTTATTCTACATAAGCACCGCAGCGCTGCTTTCTCCCCTACCGATTTCGGTCTTTGCACCGAAGTTGGTCGAAGACAGAAGTGCACGAATATTGTTCCGTTACTATCTCTTCTGTGTCGGAGTTGGAATTGTCGGTGGTGTAATCTGGCTCCGCGCGAATTCGAATCTCTACACGAATTACCCTCAACCTTAGCTCTTTAATTCGCCATGTGTTGCTGAATTTCTCCACTCGGCAATCGCAAGCTAGTGGGAGTCATCACGTTACAAATTCAGCGCTTAAAGTTTCACAGGATACCACTTTCCCGCAACCGCCTAGTTAATGACAGTGTATATTGGTAGACAAATAGTGCGTATACTCCAAGCGTCGGGCCGCCACCGAGATTTGCACCCGGCGAACGGGATCAAGACACGGTTATGACGACAATAGAATCCACCTTAGACTGGTCTGGGCAATTCTCCGACATAGACACTGAATCGTCCTATCGCAAGCACCGCCGTGAATCGGATCGCGCGTTGCTCCGCATCATCTGCGTGATCGTTGTCGGGGGTGTCGGATCCTTCATCGTCAACGATATTCGGGGAACTCATTCCGGAGGCCCTGCTTGGGGACCGCTGGCGGCTAGCAGGCTCCCCGTGATTCTATTCGCCCTCTTCTATGCAATAAACCTTTCCAAAATCCAGAAGACAGAGGTATTGGATTCGTATACGTTCTTGCTGGCCCTAACAGTTATGCTGGCGGTGTTTTGGATTGATGCCTCACGTCCCAGAGGGTTTTACACACATATCGGGATGGATATTATTGTACTCATTTCGATCTATCTGATCGTCCCGATTTCACAGGTGCTGCGCTTCGTCGTAACGGCCGGTTTTACCACGGGACTGCTTTTGCTGTATTTCGTATACAAGGAACTTCCTGACACGCTGACGAGTGCATCGGTCATCATTGCCTTAACCGTTGCAAACAGTATAGGCCTTTTGTCGTCATTACGGATCGCTCGAATTCAGCGAGCCGAATTCGCCGCTCTCAAAAGTGAACAGCGAGCGCGACTGGCACTTCAAGAAGCGCAACAGGAGATCAAATCCCTCACAGGACTCATTCCCATCTGCGCGTCATGCAAAAACGTTCGCAATGACCAAGGCTATTGGGAACAGGTCGAGAGCTATGTCCGCGACCGATCCGACGCCCAGTTCTCGCATGGAATGTGCCCGAATTGTGAAAAGGAATACACAGATTAACCGACGGCTGGACGACTCCTCCTACGCGAATACATCATTAGCTGAATCAATACCGCGCCCACGACCAACATCGGCGCGTAGACAAACGGAATCCCACTGCCGAATCGCTCGGCCAATTCGCCAGCGGCAATCGCAGCGCAAAATCCGCCGACGCCGACCAGGCTCTCGTGGATCGCGGCCCGTCCGTGGCGGCGTGCTGGGTCGGCGACGCTGTAGTAGAGACTGGCGAAGAATGTGATGCCGCCGTTGAAGCCGATCAAGAGACAACAAATCGAAATGACGGTCAAACTTGAACTGACGCCGAGTCCGTATAGCGCCGCCGCCGCACCGATTTGACTCACGAACACCCAAGAATAGCGGCCATGCCAACCGTGCCACACGCCCATCAAGTACGAAGTCGCCGCGCGGGATCCATAAAGCGATAGCAATAACACGGCGTATACGGTCGCGGCTTTCGCTCCGCTCAGATCGATTGGGCCGCCGGGCCATAATGCGTGCAGCGAGGAATCATCCACCAGTTCATGGACGCGCTTCGGGTAGACGCCGCGCATCGCACCGACCATGCCCCAACTCACGAAGCTGGCGACCCAGGTCGGGTAAAGGTGGCGTTCGCAGACTTCTAGATCGACGGGTTCCGCATCGACGGCTTCATCTGTTGCGTGCGCTTCCAGTACTTCGGGCAACGACCATGCCAGAGCCGCAGCGACCAAGGTGGACGCGGCCACCAGCCCGAATGCGTATCGAAAGTCTGCGAAATCGTAGAGCCATCCCGTGAACATGGGGCCAATGGCAAGCCCCAAACTCCACGCGACCGTGTAATGCGCCATCCGCCGCGCGCGAATCCGGGAATTCGGTTCACCACCCAGCCAGCTCTGCATCGCTGGCCAGTAGAGCGCGAGACATACCAACGCAACGACCGACAACAACCCAACCTGCAGACCGGTTTGGGTCAGAAGCACCATCGGCATGAGCACCGCGAATCCGACGCATCCGATTACCGCTACACGAACAGGATGGCGAAGATTCCCCGCATAGCGAGCCACCAGTAGACAAGCTATGGCGTAGAACAGCGACTGAGCAGCGCTCACATTGCCCGACATCCGCGCCCCGCCGCCGATATGATCGTAGATGTAGAACGGAATCAGTGCGAAACCGGAACTCAGGGCGAAGTCCTGGAAGAATGCGGATGCGTGATGGCGGTAGTGAGCGGGAAACATGACGACGAAGTCTACGGCCCGCTCTCACAGGGGTCAATTTTGCCTATTTCTCCCCTCTCGACACCCGTTAACCTCTTTCATTGCAAAGGTTAACCTCCCGTGTTACACTCGCGATGCCCCAGTGGGGGAGCGCTTTGCCCACGGTGTCAGCGTGCTGTTCGATGCCTTGGTTGCGAAGAAACGTTCGTCACGCCGAATGAGCCGTTCGCCAGCTCAGTAGGCATTCCGTCACGGGGTACGGTACTTTGGCATTCGGTGGGGTATACGCGCATGCGCGTTGATGTGGTATCGCTCGGGTTGGCTTGTGCTGACGTTATGGTCAAGCCCGTTACAACACTTCCGGAAAAAGGCACACTGGGCCTCGTTCCCACGCTTGAGTTGCATCTCGGCGGATTAGCCGCTGCAACCGCTTCCGTTCTCAGCCAACTCGGCGCCAACGTGGCATTCCTCGGCATGGTCGGCAACGATGGCTTTGGCGATTTTATCGTCAGCAAGCTGAACGAAGCCAATGTCAACACTGAACACGTTGCGCGATCCTCTGAAGCATCTACACCAGCAACGGTTGTGATGATTGATGATCAGGGCGAACGAACTTTTCTCCATCACTCCGGCACCGCCGCCCATTTCTCGGATAAAGATATCGACGAGACGCTGCTCGCTGAAGCCAGTTGGGTGCATTGGGGCGGACCGGCAGTAACACCGGGTTTAGACGGAGAACCGGCCGGACGTACATTGAAGCAAGCGAAAGAGAACGGGTGTGTAACCTCTCTCGATACGTGCTATGACGGATCAGGTAAATGGTTCGAACGAATTGAACCCGCCCTCCCCCACACTGACTACGTCATGTCGAGCCTCGAAGAGGCCCGGGCCTACACCGGATGTGAATCGCAAGAAGATATCGCCGCATTCTTTCTGGGACACGGCGCTAAGGGCGTGATCGTAAAGCTCGGCAAGAACGGCATTTTCGCTTCAGACGGCGATCTCGCGTTCACCATTCCGGCCCATGATGTCGATGTTGTGGACACCACCGGTGCCGGAGACGCCGCATGCGCAGGCTTTATCCAAGCGCAACTCAGGGGCTGGAACTTCGAAGAATCGGTTCGCCTCGCGAATGCAGTCGGCGGCCTTACGGTACAACGGATGGGCGGTGCTGAGGCGGTGTCATCCCTTGATGACGCGGTAGCCCTCATGAATACTGTGGCTGCAGGAGACACGACATGATGAACGCAATCGCAACGATAGCCATTATGGCCGCCACGCTGACGGGGCCACTCCCAGATGGCGCGGTGACCTCGAATGATTTGTCGGCCCCGGGTGAGCGTTCGACACCGCAAATCGCGCAAACGGACCAGGAAGTACGTCCTGTACCAGTGCAAACGCCCGCGAATCCTAAACATCGGATTGCGGCTTTTTGGATAATATTGCCGAACTAATTGGAACTATCGTTGAAGAAAACATCTCATAGTTTGTGGCAAAAAACGCTCGCCACCGTAACGCTTGTCGCGGCCACGCTGTTCGCGGGTCAAGCGCCGCTGGAATCGTTATCACGATTTGATACAGGCGCATCGCTCCGCGATATCGTCGTAGACCACGAAGCCGGTACAGCATTTCTTGCCGCATTCGACCGGAATCAAATTTGGAAAATCGATCTCGATAGCGGCAAGACGCTCGCCACTGCAGATGTCGGCGATGGCCCGGCCGCGCTAGCGTTGTCTCACGACCGCACGACTCTCCTCTGCGTGAACCGTGATTCTTCGACGGCGTCAATCATCATGACGGACTCCATGCGCGTGACCGGTGAAACGGAATGCGCTGAGGGTGCCGTCGCGGCCACGGCCTTACCGGGTGGTGGATTCGCCGTTGCGAATGGCTTCGCGGACAGCCTCACGCTGATCGATCCAGCGCGACCGAAAAAGGCGACCGTGCTCGAGGGTGTAAAATCCGTTCCCAACGGATTGGCATGCTCGGACACCTATCTCGCTGTAACGACCAAAGCCCCCCCCACGTTGCAGTTATACACAGGCGGCGCGGCGACGCCGGAAAAATCCATTCCCCTCTCGGGAACACCCGTTTCAGTCGCCGTGAGAGGTCAACTGTTTGTGGTCGCGATGGATAGCGGCGTTACGGTAATCGATCCCGAAGGGCCAGGCCAAACCCTCGATATAGCGGGCGAGGTCTACGATGTCGCCGCCAACGATAAGTACACCTATGTGCTCACCGATACCGCAGTACTCCTTTATGACGATAGGATGAATCTCGTCGAGATCGCTTCGGCCGGTAAATCCAGTAGAGCAATTGCCGGACTCGCGGGTGGGGGATTCGTGCTCGCATCCCCCCGGGACCGCGCGTGGTATCGCACGCCACCCTCCTTCGGCGCGCCCACCCAGGAACTAACGATGCCTGCGATGGTCGAAGTGCCCGATCCAAAGGTCGACCTCTACCGTCAAACCATCTCGGAATCGGAGCCAGAAGCCGCCTTGTCCGTTGCGTCTCTCGATGCATCCATCGTCCGTGAGACGCCCGCAGAATCAGTGGCTTCGCTCGAACCATCTATCCCTGAACCCATCGTTGTCGCGCAAGCCGAACCCGCACCAGAGCCAACGCCTGCGCCACCGGCTAAGCCAGAACCGAAGCCCGAATCCAAACAATCGCCACGGCGTCCATCGGCGTCACCGCTTGACACACCCACGGAACGGACCCTACTCGAAGGCGCTACGGAAGACATGCAGTCCGGTTCGGAGGGGTTTACACAGCCGGACTGGAGTCAGCCCATCCGAAATCTGACCGGCGATTTGGAATATATCGACGGTGGCACAAAGGTAATCGGCACCGGCGGTGTCACCTTCGAAATCGATACGATGAAGGTCAAAGCCGATGAAATGTACTTCGACGATGTCTCGGGCGAATTGCGTTTGCAGGGCAACGTCGAAGCGAGACAAGCTGAATCGATCGCTATCGCCGACGAAATGTATTACGTGTTGCCCCCGCAAGCGGAAAAACGATATCCGCCACTGGTGTCAGACAATGCCTACATCGAAGAGGATCTTACCGACACGTTGATGCGCATCGGTAATCTCGACGCAACCAATATTGAGATCAACGAGCCGCACCGAAAGTTCAAAGCCCAAAAACTGACCTACGACTTTGAATCACAGACCGGCGTAGCGAATGTTGTGGAAGGCGAATCCGGTCAAATCCGATTCGGTGGCGAGAAACTTACGCTGTATCCCGACGGTACTGCTGAAGGCCTTGACCTTTGGCTCACGACCTGCGACTGCGAACATGAGTACTACAAGATTCGGGTCAATCAAGTCCGCATGCGTGAGGATTCCGCGTACTTGGGTAAAGGCGCCCAACTGCAGCTGGGCAAGGCCAAAACGCCCTTATATTGGCCACGCTGGCGTATGAGTGGCGGTGATAAACCGACCATCGGCTTCGATTTCGACAGCGGCCGGAACGCGGAACTCGGCTACTACCTCAACATCGGACAGCAATTCGCCGTCACACCCGATTTCGAACTCGGCGTTCGCCTCTGGCCAACGACGAAAGAAGGAATCGGCATTGGGTTCGATGGCGCGTACGACTTGATGACTGCGCCCTATTCGCGCTTCTACCGGAGTCAAGGCGAGTTCCACGCCATCGGCACCACCAAAGATCGCGGCTACTACGAATGGTTTCACCGCCACGAACTCACCAGCAATACCGTCATGCTTGCGAATCTTGAACAATGGTCGGACCAAGACTTCTACAAAGACTTCTACTATGACCGGTTCAAGAATCGATCGGAACCGCGCAATTTTGTCAATGTGACGCATACAAAAGACAACTACATTGCAACGGCATCCGTATCGAAGAACACCCACGACTTTGTCTCGGAAACGGAGAAACTTCCTGAGGTCACGGCACACGTTCTAGAACGGCGCATCGCGAATAGACTCTATTTTACGTTTGACTCCGTGAACGGCTATTACCAACGCAAACCACAAGGTGCCAACGCTGCCCGCACGGTCAATGTCGCACGCCTGACCTATGACGCGGAAATAGGCAAGGCGATCAACCTTACCCCGTTCGTCGAGGCCGAAATGACGGCCTATTCCGACACGCGGGACAATGACGGATCGGATGCACGCTTCTCCGCGACCGCGGGTATCACGGCGCAAACACGCCTCCACCGGAACTACAACGGTCGCTGGGGATTCGAATCATTCCGCCACATCATCCTGCCATCGTTCACCTATTCCTATCGTGCGAAACCGGGCATGGACGTGGAAGATACGCCACGGTTCGATGCCTATGACAATGTGTACGGTCGTAGCCGAATCGAGAGCAAGATCGACAACATCCTCCTTGGTCGCGATTTAGAGACCCAACTAGTCTGGCCCGTAGCCCGGTTAAGCCTTTATCACGGATCCGACTTCTGGAACGAGCTGCGCGACTCAGAAGACTACGAACTCGAGATCGACATTCGACCGCGACCCCACTGGGGCATCAACGCGATTGCCGAACGGCACACCATTCGCGATGACGCCAGTATTGACGACCCGTTCTTCCTGCAATCTGCTGCATTGGAAGTCTACGAACGCCTTACGGGCGACCAGGTCGACCCGGAAGCACGTCGTCGCTTCAACGCGCAATACGCGGACTACGACCGAGTCATCGCAATGCTCTACTACGATGAAACGATCAACGGTGGAAATTTGAGCGGAACCCTCGGCTTCGCGTACACAAAAACGCTCGACGAAGTGTTTAATCGCGAAATCCTCTACGGCCTCGGCTACAAGTTCAGCGACAAGTGGAGCGCCTCATTCGAACACCGGTACGACCTTGAGCGAAGTGATCTCGCGCGTCAGGAATACGAAATTCGCCGCGAATTGGAATGCGTGGAAGCCGCCGTTCAAGCCCGTCATCGTGAATCCGGCTGGGACCTCGGCCTCGAACTCAGCATCACGGCATTCCCCGGAACGAAGCTGAAATTCTAGTGGGCATTCGCTGCGCCTCTCATCCCAGCGAGCGGAGTTTCCAAACGATCAGCCATTCTTCAGAGTTCCGCCTTTAGGCGGCGGTTCTATCAGATTTGCGCCGCCTAAAGGCGGAACTCTGAACGGGGAAATCAGTCCGGCGCGATTTGGGTAATTCGGACGACAGCGGTCCAGAGTCCTCGAACGATGCGAGCGGAATTCCGTTCTATCACGTATTGGACCGCTTCCGGACGAGCAAGAATATCGCGGCCAAACACCCCGCGATCATTCCGCACATCGAAACCATCAACCCAACCCGAAACGACTGCGGCTCATACTGCATGATCACTTCATGTTCACCCGAGGGCACAACGACGCCTCTTAACGCATGATAGACCGGAAACAGTTTCGTTGGCTCACCGTCAATCGTCGCCACCCACCCAGGGTAAAACGTCTCGGACACAACCAAAACAGCTTCTTGATTCGCACCGACCTGCATGACCATTTTTGACTGCGACCGCTCTGTGATTTCAACTGTCCCGGGATCGCCGATGGTTCCCATAGTTGCGAGGCCGGACGTTGATGTCGTAATCGCCGTAGTCTTGGGATCGAAACTACGATGGGCCATCCTCGGAAACACACCTTCTGGGTAATTCACGACGGCCAACTGCTTGGCCAAATACGCACGCGGCATGGCATTTGGATTTCGATACACATCAACCCCATCCAATGTCGTAACCAACTCAAGGCCAGCCTCATTCGGATGCCCGCGAAGCGCGCCCTCCGGCCATAGCTGATGATCTACCGCGCAAATAGGCTCCAACTTTTCCCAGATCCCGAGCTCGTTCGTGAGCTCGAAGAATCGCTTCGAACGTCGCGGATAAAGGAACTCTGCACCCAACATTTGTTCGACGCCATACGCGGGCAACGTCCCGGACGGCACATTGAGCGAGAATTGCAACACCCTCGAGGGTTGTGGCAATGCGTTCAACGTTGGGATGAGATTCGTACTCACTTCAAGATGTTCCCGTGGCGAAGTGGGATGTAACCCCCGCGATGCTTCACCCAAATCACAGACGAGTAGCACTGTCACGAGTAGCGCACCAACTTGTGGACGTGTGCGTGTGAACACGAACAGCGCCACCCCTACGAGACCGAGGACCAGTGCGAGACCGATTTGCGCGTACGCGTACCCTGCATCGCCGCTCTCCAGAAGGGTCGGCCCAATGAGTTCCGTCATCTGTTGCACGAGCGCCGCGCAGATCAAAAGGCCAAAAGCGCTGATGATTAAGCGCCGCGAATCTCGCTGGTCCGGGGCGCTCGAAAACCATCGGTCAACCCCCATCCCCCCGACTAGCGGCAGGACGAACAGGGGAAATGCCATCCAATAATTTCGCCATAACGTATTCATCAGCGGCAACGCATGAAGTCGATCAATCAACGGTGTGTTCGTTGCCAACAGCGCGAAGAAAATGCTTGGAATAATCAGTGCACATATGCGTCTTCCCACCAAGCCTCGCCACGCACCGGTCGCAATCAATGCAAGAATACCGACCCAGACGATCATTCCCGGATAGAGCGAACTCACATCCGTCGCGTTGAGCGTGTCCGGCCATCCCCAAAAATTATCGAAGACATTCGACCCGAAGTATCGGGGCACGAACAACGCAATGAGCGCCCGCACGCCGGTATGTCGTATCCACGCTTCGCCATCCGCTCTTGCATCATAGGCATAGCTATTCGCGACGTACTCATAAAACGGGATCAGTTGGACCGCGCAAACAATCAGCGCGGGCAACCATGCCAACGCCGCGACGCCAAGCGCTCTCCCCCACTCACCCGGTCGCCTTCGGTCCAATGCGAGTCGCATTACGAGATACGCACCCACACCCACCCCCATCGTGAATGCCGTCTCCGGATGCCCGGCCAACAACATCAACGTGCCACCGGTCGCTATCGCGAAAAACGCCTTTCGATACTTCGCTTGGGCCGCCCATTCCGCACCCAAAAAGACGATGGGCAACCACGCCGCCACATCGGGCAATGGCCAATACAGCCAGAGCATGTTATACCCCGCAAGTATCCACCCCACGGAGAAAAAACGTGCACCGGCGATCCCCATGCCAATCCCGCGGCCACACGCATACGCCATCGCGCCACACAGCCACGCCTTCAATAACATGTAGAGCGTCGTAGCCAGATTCAAGTCAAAGAATGCGTACAACAGCGTTGAGGGATAGACTACCCGGCTCTGATAATTCGCGAGTAACGGCATTCCCATGTTCTGCACGGGATTCCACAACGGCCACTCACCATTATCGAGCGCTTCCTTTGTCAGCGCGTAATACAACTGGAAGTGCATGAGGAAATCGATTGTCGTTTCATTGGCAACCGGTTCGAAATCTTGAGGGGTGTGCGCAGCCCACGGCGGATAGTTGAAGTAGTGCGCGCCCGGGACGATCAACTCGCCCCGAAGAAACGTCCCCGGATACACAATCGCCAGCAATGCAGCGAGGATTAGCGCGTGCACGAGACACTCGCGCACGGTGACATTCTTGCCGTGAACGAAGTTGTCGGGCGTGTTTAAATTAGCAGACATTGCGCTGACTTATAACGAACGCCGCGCGCTCGTTCAACGAACGCCCACCCATTGCTGGAATTCGCCCGCCATTCTGGTATCCTGCCGAACCATTTTCCGCCACGCTTGAAGGAGATACCGAGACCATGGATTACACCGCGATCACCGTCATGGTGGCCTACCTCGTCATCGTTACGTTGGTCGGCGCTTTTCTCGCTCGCCGAACGACCACCGCCAGCGATTGGGCCGTCGCCGGTGGCGGCATGGGGACCATGTTCATTGCCGCAGGAATCGCCGGTACCCGAATCGGCGGCGCGGGCAGCTACGGCGTCGCCGGTAACGTGATGAGCGGCGGCCTCTGGAACATGTGGTGGTATAGCATCAACACCTTTCTTGCGCTCGCACTCGTGGGAATCTTCTTCGCCGTCTATTACCGGCGACTCGGACTCCAAACCGTCGGCGAAATTTTTCCCGCACGATTCGGGTCCCATAGAACCCAGATATTCACAAGCCTCTGCGTTCAAACCGAATACGTTATCGTCAATATCATCGAGGCGTATGTCATTGGCAGCATCATCAATGCCCTCTCCGACGATAAGATATCCATGCTTGTTGGCTGCCTCATCGCTGCGGCCATCATTGTCAGCTATACGTCACTCGGCGGACTCTGGGGCACCGCTGTCACCAACCTCATCCACTGCGCTGTGATCATCGTCGGTCTCCTCCTCGTTGGCGTGATGGGCATCAACAGCGCGGGTGGTTGGGAGGCAGTCACCGCGGGTGTCAATGGGCACCTAGTATCTGCCGAAAAGGTCGAGGCCAAATGGTGGGGATTCGCCGGGGCCGGATGGGGTGCCGTAATAGGCTCAACATTCTCCGTCGCCATACACACGCCAGCAGCATCCGTGTATTGCAACTACGCTGCATCCGCTAAGAGCGAAGGGATCATCGTCAAAAGTTTCCTGATGGCAGGCCTAGTGGCAGCGGTCATGCCATTGCTCGCCGGACTCATTGGTATCGTAACCCTTGCCAAATACGGATACACCACCGGATTAGGCGGGTACAAAAACATCACCAATCTCGCCACCGAAATTAACCCCTTCATTGGCGGCATCGCGCTCGCAGCCGTGCTCGCAGCAGTGATTTCCTCCGGCGGCCCCATACTCCTCTCCAGCGCAACCATGTTCGTCCGCGATTGGCTCCGATTCACCAACAAGTTCGCACCCGAGCGTCAGCTCAAATACTACCGCGTCACCACCGTCATCTACGGGTTCATTTCCGCGATACTCGCCTGGCTCGTCGCCACACGTACCGAAATCTCGATCCTCGACATGCTCCTATTCGGATTCGCCATGGTCGTTCCACCCGCGATTGCGGTCGGCTACATTCTCTACTGGCGTCGCACGACCGAGCCTGCGGCATTCTGGGGAATGGTCTTCGGTTACGTGGGCGGCCTCATCTGGTTCGGCCTTATTCAGTACGCCGACCGCGTCCAGTTCACCGTCACTGAAAGCGACTCAGCACTCCGTCAACTCTTTCACTACTGCTTCGTCTTCGACGGTCGCGGCATCGATCCCTCCTACGCCACCACCGTCATCCCACTCGTCATCATTCCGATCATCTCGCTCATGACGGCACCGAGCAAAACGAATGAAGACCGGTTCTATGCTGTAACGGGAGGCGATCAAGACCCACCGGAATCGTGGGTGGAAGGTTAGTCGTCGTGCCTATCGCCTTCGGGGCGATACATAAAGTCTTGGGAAAATGGGGACTGTCCCAAGAGCAGTGAGGCACGAACGGAACGCGTGGACTGTCCCCATTTTTCTTAGGGGAAGTCTGCCACAAGAGAAGCCTGGGGAAGCACCAACCCTATTCACAACCTTAACCGTGCCGAGACACTAGTACCTCGTTCCAATTGAAATTGTGTCTGGAGGCGAATTGATGTAGACCCGGGTATCTCCGGAAAGTACGGGACATTCGGTTATTCGTAGCGCTGGCTTCCAGCCGGCATTGTATGCGTGTCGTCCCAAAATGCCGGCTGGAAGCCAGCGCTACAGGTACAGACTACGTGTCTTTTCGGCGTGTATGTGATGTATGAACGACTAGACAAACAACTCCTAAAATTAAATGGAATGAGGTACTAGTCCTCGTCGTGGCTATCGCCTTCGGGGCGATACATGAAGTCTTGTGACTCCGCAGTTGGCTGACGTTTTCGGATGATGTCGGCAAGACTTGGGGCAGAATCGTCGACTTTACACGGTGCAGGAGCGTCCACATCGTTCGTGTCCTCTTCTGAGTCCTCGACGATTTTGATGGACTCTGAAAAGCGTTTGTCCTCGGCGGCGAGAAATTTTCCCCACGCGGCGGCGACCAAGGCGATCCATGCACGGAACGCGGTCGCCATTCTCATAAAACCGTCTCGTAATCGAGGTCTTCCAACATCGGATCGATAAGTATCGGCCAATTCAGGGCACACGGCAACATCGGTGGGTGCGGTCTGTCATATGTTATGCTGGTATCTTCAACCGTAGGGGGAAATTGAACGCATGGAATGGTATTACGCGGACGGCGATGAACAACGTGGGCCGATTTCAGAGAGCGTCCTAGTCGACCTCGTCGAGCAGGGCGTCGTCAGGGCGGATACCCTCGTCTGGAATCCGTCAATGTCGGACTGGCTTCCCTACAGCGAAGTTCAGGCGCAGAGTGACCCTCTACATACCAATCCCACCGTAGCGACCTCCCGCCCAGCGGTACCGGTAGCTCAAGGCGAAACCGAACCCCTCGCCATAGCGAGCCTTGTGCTTGGAATCCTCTCATGCGGCTGTGGTTGTCTAACGGGGATTCCAGCCATCATTTGCGGGCACATGGCCCTCAATCGCATCAAGGAATCTGGTGAGCGCTTAGGAGGTCGTCCGCTCGCCATCGTTGGATTGGTGTTCGCCTACGTCATGCTGGTACTGAGCCTGCTTGGTACCGTCGCGAACGTCTTTTTCACCTTAGCCGGTACCGTTTGAGTCCCAATTACAACATTTCTTGACTGTAACCGGTCGCCTGCGTCAAAATACTACGTTATTGTTGAATAAAGACTTACGCCGGATTCGTCCTTAGTGCGATTCTCGATGAGGCGAACCTGGTTCAGGATAATTCTTCCGTGCAGTATCGATTTCTCAGATTCATTCTCGCCAGCGCAGTCCTCTTAGGGTTGTTCGCAACGATCAATAGTGCCCATGCGCAACGTGGCGGGCGTGGTGGCGAGCGCCCCCCAGGCAAAGTCGTTCTGAGTGCAATCGAAAATGGTGTCCTCGCTCCTCAAACCGAACCCGTCGGCACCGTTTTCTTCAAAGAACTCGCTCAACTCGCCACAGAAATTAGCGCCAAGGTCACGTCCGTAGACTTCGAAGAAGGTCAGCACGTCAAGGAGGGCCAGGTACTCGTCCAGATGGACGCCTCCGTGTTGAAAAAAGACCTCGACGCCGTGATCGCCACTGCGGACCGGAGACGCACTGAACTTGAGGATGCAAAAGTCCGCTTTGATCGCGCGAAGGATTTGTTAGAAGACGATGTCACGACTCCACAGGAATACGACAATCTGCGTTTCGCTATGCAAGGCATGCAACATCAGGTCGCTGAATCACAAGCGGACGTGGAACGACTCAAAATCCTTATCGAGAAACACACGATCCGTGCGCCCTTCGACGCGGTAGTGCTGGAACGATCTACCGAAGTCGGAGAATGGAAAACCACCGGCGCGTCCGTTGCCGCCATCGCCTTGGAAAATGTCTACGACGTCATCGTCAATATCCAGGAACTGTATCTCCCATTTCTAAAACCTGGACAAATCGTTCCCGTTCAAATCATGGGGTCCGATATCGTTCTCAACGGCGAAGTCGTGGCCATCATTCAGCGCGGCGATATCGCGACCCGTACGTTCCCCCTCAAGATTCGAGTGGAATACGATGGCCCGCTCTACGAGGGCATGGGAACAAAAGTTAGCATTCCCCGTGCCGCTGCAGTCGAATGCCTCATCGTTCAACGCGACGCCGTTCTCCTACAAAACGGAGGCACGTTCGTTTACACCGCAGATGATGGCGTCGTCAAACGCCATGAAGTTCAAGTCGTGGGATACGACGGAATGGACGCCGGCATCGCCACGACCAATCTCGGACCCGGCGACTTGGTGATCGTGAAGGGTCACGAACGCCTTCATGAAGGCGACGAAGTCATCGCGGTCGAAGACGTGCTTAGTGCGGAATACCTGGCTGGCGGCGGATGACATCCGTTTCGCCCGCGCGTGAATGGACCGCTAAGAACTATTGTGCGGATCGACCGCATCCAACGGTGTTGAAGCCGTAAGATCCATGGACATTATTAAATTCGCTATTGAAAAACCGGTCTCCGTCATCGTTGGCGTGATCCTCCTTCTGATGTTCGGACTGGTTGCTTTTTCGAAACTTCCCGTACAGCTCAGCCCGAATGTCGAATCTCCTGTGGTCAGCGTGTATACGATTTGGCCCGGGGCCACTCCGTACGAAATCGAACGCGACATCGTTGAAGAACAGGAGCAAGTCCTCAAGGGGATCCCCGGTCTTCAAGAGATGGAGAGTTCGTCGTCCAACAGCCGGGCTTGGGTGAGCCTACGGTTCGACGTCGGCACCGACATCGATGATGCGCTCCTCCGCGTCTCCAATAAGCTGGATGAAGTGCCTCGTTACCCCGAAAACGTGGACAAACCCATCGTGAGCGCATCGAACAATGACGGTTCGCCTGTTGTCATTCTTCAGATTCGTCCAGTTGCGGGCAATCCCCGGCATATCGATAGCTACCTGACCTTTTTCGAAAACGACATTCGTCAACATCTAGAACGGGTCGACGGTGTCGGCGAAGTCGATGCATCGGGCGGTTCGCGCGAAGAGATGCAGGTCATGATCGATCCGGACAAGCTCGCCCTCTACGGACTGACCATTGGGCAAGTCACCGCTGCGCTCCGCGGCGAAAACGTCAATGTTGCTGCCGGCAACCTCGACGTCGGTCGACGCGCCTATCGCATTCGATCAGTCAATGAATTCCGTTCGGCCGAAGACATTCTGAAGGTCCCCGTCATTTCGGATGGCCAACGAAAAGTCTCGATCAGAGATTTGGCTGACGTCGGCCTGGGATTCCAGCGGAAAGATACACCGGTCCTTCAGAACGGCGAACCGGGCATCAACATCTTCATCCGCGCCGAAGCAGGCACCAACGTCCTCCGAATGACGGAAGACGTTGAGGCGACCATGCACATGCTCAACGAGCGGTTTCTCGAGAAGGAAGGCCTCCATATGAGTTGGCTTTCCGATCAGCGCGAGTACATTAACGGCGCGATGCGCCTGCTGACGCAAAATATTCTTATCGGTGGCACATTGGCCGTTTTCGTCCTATTGATCTTCCTGCGTAGCATCGCATCGACCGTCATCGTCGCGCTCGCGATTCCCATCAGCATCATCGGATCGTTCATTGTCATGCGCGCGCTCGGCACGTCACTCAACATTGTCAGCCTTGCCGGTATCGCATTCGCCGTCGGCATGCTGGTCGACAATGCGATCGTCGTGCTAGAAAATATTGACCGCCACCGGCGCATGGGGAAGACGCCTTTCGATGCAGCCTACGATGGCGCGAACGAAGTCTGGGGCGCGGTACTCGCGTCTTCACTAACGACCATCGCCGTGTTTCTCCCTGTCATTTTTCTTGAGCAAGAAGCCGGAAAGCTCTTCCGCGACATCGCGATCGCTGTGACCAGTTCCGTCACATTGAGCTTGTTCGTTTCCATTCTTGTGATTCCTATGGTGTCACGCCAGCTTTTCGAAAATCGTCTGGTCCACCGAATCGAGAGCCGATCCAAGGGTGAAAGTCGCATCGCGAAAATGGGGCACGGTCTGAGCAATGCATTCATGGGTGTGATCGGACTGGCACTACGGAACACGGCAACACGGTTGACAACCATCGTCACCCTCGTCGGAGGCGCTGCAATCGCCGCGTACACGTTGTTCCCCAGCATGGAATACCTCCCCTCCGGCAATAGCGAATTAATCTTCAACCGAATCATCACGCCACCCGGACTTTCGTACGAAGAACGGCTAGCCATCGGTGCATACACATATAAATTTCTCGAACCGTATTACGAACCCGGATACAAAGGATCACCAGGGATCAAACGAATCTTCTATATCGGCAGAGATCGCGGCATATTTATGGGCGTAATTTCTGCGGACAAAATGCGAACGCGCGAACTATTGCCCATCTGCCAGGAGATGATCGACTCATTACCCGGGGCATTTGGTGTAAGTACGCAGTCCGCGATACTCCGCATCGGCCGTGGCGGCGGTCGCGACATCGATGTCGACCTTATGGGCAGCGATTTCGAAGAGATGGCGTCGGTTGGCGAACGCATGATGGCGGTCATCAAGCAGGAAATACCGGAGGCTCAGATACGTCCACAGCCTTCGCTCGACGTGCTCTTCCCAGAGGTCCGTATCATCCCGAATGGTGAGGCCCTAAGGGCCGTCAATATGACCGCGCAAGAATTTAGTCTGGCGGTCGACGTCCTGATGGATGGTCGCGACATCGGCGACTACAAACAAGAAGGCCGGAAGAAAATCGACCTCGTCGTGAAAGTGGCGGACACACACTTCGACAGCCCCGAACATCTCTACCACGCGCAAGTTCCTACGCCCATGGGCACGCTACCGGTCGCATCGCTATCCGAACTTTTCCAGACCACCGGGTTGGAATCGATTCGTCATCGCGATAGTAATCGAACTTTTTCCCTCGAAGTGACACCTCCGGACCACATCACCATCGAAGAAACCATGGAAATCGTGCAGAACCGAGTCATTCCACACATGGAAGGCCGCGGAATGCTCGAAGGAATCTTCGTGAAACTTAGCGGTACCGCCGATCGCCTAACCGAAACGCGGGAAGCACTGCAATGGAATTTCCTCCTCGCCGCCGCAATCACCTATCTCCTGATGTCAGCGCTATTCGGCAACTTCCTCTACCCCATCGTCATCATGTTGACCGTGCCCCTCGCCGGTGCCGGCGGATTCATCGGACTCCGGCTCGTGAACATCTTCGTGGCCCAACAGCACATGGATATCCTCACGATGCTCGGCTTCATCATCCTTGTCGGCGTCGTGGTGAACAACGCTATCCTCATCGTCCACCAATCTCTCAACAACATCCGCGTCAATAACATGGAACACCGCGAAGCCGTCATCGAAGCCACCCGATCACGCCTCCGCCCCATCTACATGACCGCCGCCACCAGCATCTTCGGCATGCTCCCCCTCGTCATCTACCCCGGCCCCGGCGCAGAACTCTACAAGGGCCTCGGCAGCGTAGTCCTCGGCGGACTCGCCATGTCCACCATCTTCACCGTCTTCCTCATCCCCTCCATGCTCATGTTCTTCATCCGCATGGAAAATCGCCTAAAACGCAAAAAACCACCCACCGACCCAGACTCAGCAGACCTCGCCCCCGCGAAATAGTCGACACCGGGAGGGATGCGCTCCCGCGCGTCCGCTCTCAACCCTGGACAACGCAGGAGCGTGTCCCACCCATTCCTGCTTAAAAACTCCACTCAATGCCCAATAGCGCGCGATCACGTTGGTCATATTGACCGAAGAGGCCTTCGCCGGAACCGTAGAAGATGTCGAGGCCGGCCCAGACTTTGGTGTCGGAGGTCCATTCGTAGCTGAGTTTGGGTCTGATAAAACCGTCGCCGTGGTTGATGTTGTGGACCCATAGGGTTTCGGCGATGAGGCTGTCGTTGAGGAAATCGCGTTGGACGTTGAGGGATACGTTGGTCTCGACGCGATCGCGGAGGAGACCATCGTCGTCTTCGGTCAAGAAATTCTGAAAGACTTGCAGACTCAGAAACGTCTCGCTGAATCCGAACCAGTCGAATCCGAGTACATAGGCGAACTCGTCCGTCTCAAGCACGCCATCCGCGTCCAACAGATTTTCAGTCGAATAGAATTTATTGAACGAATAGCCCAACTCACCGCGTAGTGTCAGGTCACCGAAGGCATTGCTAAACGTGCCGCCAATCAAATGCGTGCGCTCATAGCCGGGCTGCGCGACGATGCCGAATCCCATTTCCGTTAGCCCAAATCCACGGCGTACGACGGGCGTATCGTCGTAGTGATAGAGGTAATTCAGTGTGAGATCCCAGCCGCCGACAAATGCAGATAGTCGCGCGCCGATATCGGAATCCTTCAGCGGGTTATTCGGTCTATCGACTTCCTCAAACTTAAACGGAATGAACGGTGGCGCGGTCGGCACATTCGATACAAACGCATACGTTGAATTGAATTCCGGGATGTTGTGATAGGTGAGGTCTGGAATCCACAGCAACTGGAGCGTCAGCTCCTTGATGGGAATCTCGGCATTCACGGACCACAACGGGATACGTGAATCTTCAAAGTCGTCTAGCACGAACTCACGAAAGTCCTGGGGATTGACGACATCCAGTACCTTCAAGCCGTCCGCTTGGCCCCACACAATCTGCTGTTTACCGAGCGTGAGGTACGTCTCCCCGACGGTCGTCTCGAGATAAAACTCGCGCAATTCCAACTCAAGCGGATCGCCCACGAGGACACGGCGCGAAAGCCACGCGATCTCCCCCTGATTTGGTCGCCCGGGTTCTAGGTCATCAATCGCGTCAAGCCGAATGCGACCAATGATGGTCAGATCGAGGTTATCCGTCAGATTAAAATTCCATTCCGGCTGAATCTGCACCTCAAACTTTTGCGTGTCTCCCGTTGTGGTTTCAACACCCCACTCCGCTTCGGCGGTCCCGCCAAACGACACGCGATCACGCCAAGATGCCCGGTCATCTTCCTGCGCATGCGCCAACGCACATGCCCCCAGCACGACGGCAATCGCTCCACCCCGTATAAACCCCACGGCCATTCCCCTTACACGATGCTAGTTCGAAGGCGCGCCCCTACGCAAGGCCCGCTCGCTAAAGACGTCCTCCGGGACATCCGCTTCATAGTCAATATCGGAAAACGTGAAAACGGTCGTATGCCCACTCTTCGAATTCTTCACCTCTACTTTGTGCGCAGTCAATATACCGTCCACTTCCTTAATGTCTGTGAGGTGCATAATCTTCAGCGGATTCATTCGCACATCCCAGTATTCGCTTTTGCGGACCATCCAAATTTCGGAATCGATCCACCCCACAACCTTCCCGTACCCCAACTCCTTTCCCGTTTTCTCGTCAATGGGAAACGACTCGATGACGTAGCAGTGATGGCCATCGATCTCTTCTTCGCCAATCGTCTTGCGCGTGTAATCCTCGACGGAAATCTTTGATTCTTTCTTCATATCTTCATATGAAAGGTCCGTCCCCAAGAACGAATCACCACGATCCGACGAGGAAATACGGCGGGATTTTCGCGTCGCTGGCAGATAGAGCCATTGGTCGTCGTCCTCCTCCGGATCCGCGTAGTCGTATGTGAGAAACCCCGTATCTTTAATGTTGGCAGGGCTTAAGTAGTAGATCACACTTCGCTTCTCATCCCCGAAATAGCGGCGGTAACCGAACGTTTCGCGCGTCCGCTCTTTTCCTCGTCGGTCGATCAGTTGCATGGTCAAACGGCGTGTTACGAACTCGCCTTCATCGCGCGCATTTACCTTCGCTATGATTTCGTCGCCCGTTGGCGCATCCGCGAGTTCTGCTGTACTGACCATCGCCGCCATCAGGAGACAACACGACGCTAAGAATTGAATGCAAACCTTCACGATCACTCCTCCCATTTAAGACGAAATAGAATTTAGGTCTTTTCGTTTTTTGATCCGGCTCGGAGAAAGCCAGGGTTAACCAGTTTCACCATCGCTGGCAATACGGTCATGCTCGTAACAAAACTAATGGTGACGGCCACACCTACGAGAAACGCGAATTTGCGCAACGGTGGCACTTCACTGATCGACAACACACCGAATCCAAACAACAACGCCGCGAAACTGAACAGGAGCGCTCGACCGGTGGAGGGATACAACAGGGCCAACGCTTCATCAATGCTCTTCCCTTGATCCCGCACTAGTGCAACGATGCGGTCAAGCGTATGGATCGAAAAATCGACGGACACGCCGATACAAATTGCCGCGAACATCGTCGTGCCGACACCCAGCCAAATCCCAGTTACGCCCATGACCGCGTAAATCGCGAGCACAGACATGGCGACCGGCATCGTCGCAAGCAACCCGGCGACCAATGAGCGAAAACTCAACGAAGCCACCAGAAATACGCCGACAAATGCTAGCACGACTCCACGGAAGTGGCTACGCGCCAGGTCGCGAATCCAATGATAATCGACGTTTATTCTGCCAGCGAGGTTCGCTTTGATACCGTCCGCGTTGAATTCATCGACAATATACGATTCCATTTCTTCTACAATCGGTTGTAGATCGGTATACAGTCCTGAATTCAAGGTCGCGCGAACATTTGCGAGTTGGTAGTCATAATCGATTTCCTCCTCGAAGTCCGTCGGATCGCCGGTCGCCGAATACAAAAAGAAATACTGCGCGACCAAATCAGAATCGAGCGGCAGCACATAATACGCTTCCTTGTCTTCGTTCATCGCACGATTCATTTGTTTTAAGTAGTCAATGATTGATGTTGTGCCCTGAACGCCCGGTATCCCGGCGAGGTGCGTCTGCAATTTCTCTACACGCGCAAGATGTTCGGGTTTGAATAACGCCTCCACCTCATTCGTTTCAATAACAATGTCCAGGTAGCTCGTGCCGTCTAAATGGTCGCAAATCGCATTGTCCGCCAAAACGATTTGTTCATCACGATTGAACACGCTCAGGCGTTCTTCATTGACTTCAAGTTTGAGTGCGCCCCATACGCCGGCAATCGACAGCGCGATTCCCGCCCCGACGATCACGCGCGGACGATCCATCGCCCAACGTCCCACAGCCGCCATCAATCGCGCGAATGCGTCCCCACCCTGTTCTCGATTTACGGCAAACGTTTTGAATGACGCGCTTTGCTTCGGCTTTAGTAGAACGAGCGCGGCGGGAAGCATGAATAATGAAAAAGCTAACGCTGCAGCAACTCCGACACATGCAAACAGGCCGAAATAGCGCATGGGCGGCATGAATGAAGCCAACCCTAGGCCGCCGAAACCGGCGATATCCGTTAGTGATGTGAACGTCACCGGTCGCCACATGTGCACCATTGACCGGACCACCAGTTCGCGTTGGGGTGCGTCAGGCGTCAGCGCCAATTCTTCGTAGTACTGACTCAGAATGTGAATGGCGTCGGCGACGCTTATCGCAATTACGATTACCGGCAATGCATTCGTTATCACGAAGAACGGAACACCCGCTGCTGCCATCCCGCCCAACGTAGCCGCAGCTGCTCCTGCTACAACTAAGTTAGGAATGAGAACTCCACGCCAGGTCCGGTAAGCAATCAACAAAATGAGCGTGATGACGATCACGCTGACTGGATTTAGTCGCGCAGCATCATTATCGATGTACGCGCCCATGAACTGCGTTACCGCTCCCTCGCCAGCAACATAAAGCTTTTCGCCTGCTGTGACAGGAGCACGTTCCAATAACGCCTCGAATTCGCGATAGGTTTTCTCACCTTCTTCCTGACGGTCGTGGAGCAATTCACACACAATCAGCGTCGCGGTACCATCTTCAGCAACCAGACTCCCGAGATACAATGGAAAGTCCATCAGTTTTTCACGGACCGCATCGGCCTCTTCTTGCGTCTCCGGCGGATACTCGAAAAACGCCGAGATCTCCATGCCATCTTCCGTACCGGCGATGTCGTTTTCCGTGGCGAGACTCGTGATTCGGTCCGGGTCAATCGCATCAATATTGGCGACTTCATCGGTTAGCCACTCCACCAATTCCAGTGTTTTGGGAGTAAATACGCCGTTTTCAGCGTCACGGACTACTGCGATGACAAAAGGATCATCGAGCCCAAAAATATCGCGAACCTTTTCTCGGTAGACTTTGGCCGGATGATCTTTCGGAATAAATGCATCTGAACTCGTGTCTCGTGTGAGCCCAGGAAATTTCACGGCACTGGCCAATCCCGCCGCTATTACCAACAATGAAATCATCAGGACCGTTTTTGGATACGCGGTTACGCGCACAAAAAAACGCGCCGCGCGAGTATCTTCTACCCCATTCAACCCCAAGTCTTCATCCTCTACTCACGCGGTCCAACACTATTTCTTGTCGTGTGCCAACGCCACCATATCATTCGCCAACACACGCAACTGCTCAAACGTACCCTCGCCCAGACTATCAGCAACACGCTTTTGTGCGTTTTCCCAAAATGGAATTGCAGATTCCAATTTCGATCGACCATCTACGCTCAGTTGAAACGCGCGTTTGCGGCCATCCTCATCTCGGATCGGTTCAACCCAACCGCGTTCGATTAACGGCTTGAGATTTCGCGAGAGCGTTGTGCGATCCGTTACCAACACTTCAGCCAATGCGCCGACACCTTCATGCCCCACGTACGATATCGCCAACAACAATGAATACTGCGTACCGCGAAGTCCCGTTGAATGAAGCGCTTCATCATAGAAGTGCGAAATGGCGCGTGATGCTTTCCGCACGTTGAAACAAGCGCACGGAATGGGCGCGTTTAGACGATCAGAATCACTAGGATTGGCCAGCCACGCGAGCGCGCTTTGCTCGAACGCGGCGTGTGTGTACGGTTTAGGCTTTGGCATTGTCTTTTATCTCGTGTCGACCCGGCCCACGAAGTAAGTGTATATACACTTATAGGGCCGCAAAGTCAATCGCCGCCGAGATCAACTCAAGCCTCAGGCATCCATAACACCAATATTACCAATCATATACAGATGCAAATCGACGCTTGAGTTCATTTACGACGACTTGTCCTGCGTCCCCGTTTGTCATGATGCAAAAACCATTTCCGGAGTCGAGATTGAACTCCAACTGACAACGAAAACCCCAATTCGAACCGCCGTGTCCGGCGCGCGTAACATCGTCCCGTTTGGAAACAGATAGTCCCAGTCCATAATCCCCTGGCTCTACAGCGGTCACCATCATCTGCGCGGTCGACTGCGACAATATTGTATCGGATTTACCGCCGAATGCATTCATCAAATCCACCGTGAATCGACAAAGGTCGGTGGGAGTCGTCCACAATCCTGCCGCTTGAAGTTCTGGGTAGACATGCCATTTAGCCCCCATCGCTTCTCCGCGACCGTTGTGCGCGCGGGCAGCGGTGCGATTTCGCTCTGGTGATAGTGGTTGGTCGAATCCACTGTTGGTCATGCCAATAGGATCGAGCACCAACTCTTTTAGAATATCGGGAAATGGTTTATTCAACAGGTCGATCATCGCGAGCTGCATAATAGTTGTCCCGCCACCGGAATACCGCCACTCCGTGCCGGGCGCTATGTCGACGATCACAGCGCCAGAGTTTGCTGGTTTCTCGCCGTTTAGCAATTGAACAACAGTGGGAATCTCAACATTAGGACGATACCCCCCGAAACCGTGAATGGTCGTTCCCCCCGTATGACTCAACAGCATTCGCGGAGTAACTGGAGTTGTCTTCGTAAGTTCGTTCACGGGAAGCTGCCACGACTTCAAAAGATCATTGATATTGTCATCGAGGTCGAACACGCCATCTTGCGCGGCGCGCAATGCAGCCATCGCGGATACGGGCTTACTAATAGAGGCCGCTTGAAATAACGTTGTCGGCGTTACCGCGTCACCGGTTTCGACATCCGCGATGCCATATCCTTGCGTCCACTCAATTTCAAAATTACGGATGAGTGCCACACTGACACCAGGCACTTTGCGGCGCTTCAACAACTCCTCAATCGTTTGAGGCTTGCCTTTGGCTGACTGTTGTTCAAAACGTTCTTGTAGCGATGAATCTTCGGCCGTTGCTTGACGAATGTCTGCTAATCCAATGGCTACTATAGCGACGATGATCGAAACATGAACAACCTTACTTGATTTCATTTCGCTCTTCCCCTCCCAAGACAATCACAACTTCGCATTCAATCTCGATTCGACGTTCCTATACCCGCTTCCGTTTAGTCCCTATCCCGCGCCAGTCGGTGTAAAACGGTAGACCAAACGATCGCAACGATACTCATGACCGCCGTGAACACGGAAATGGCCAAGCCTGCCCGGAAAGAGATCGGCATGTACTCAAACTCAACGACGTGATTCCCCTCCGGAACAATCACCCCGCGAAAAGCGTAGTTCGCTGGAAAAATTTCTATCTCTGCACCATTCAACGTCGCGTCCCACCCCGGAAAAAATGTATCGGACAACACCAGCGCGCAGATCTCGTTTGCCTCGACTTCGATTCGGACGTGATTGGCCGATCGCTTCGTAACCCGTGCTACGCCTAAATCCGTGTTTGATGAATCGGGCAGTTGTCCAGACGGCGGCGATTCGGTTAGCACGCTGATCGAGGGTTCATAATCATCCGCACCCAATCGCGCGAACAACGTCTCCGAATCACGCACAGGCTCAACACGGCCAATCAAATATGCACGGTCAAACGCTTCTTTGTTCTCTACTACGTTGAACCCGTCAACCGATTCTATGTGGCGGTATCGCTGGGTATCCGTATCCACTTCCCCGGTCCGGTAGAGGTAGTATTTTGCGGATACCGTCGGCTCAAGTTTCCCCCAGTATTCAGCGCTATTCATCACAAACCGGCGAAAGCGCTCGGGCAATATGGCGTCATACCCGTTCATCATTTCGATCCCATACATCTGAGAAACGCCGGGCAGAATCTTGCCGGTGATCAGCGTATACCGAGCCTCGTTATCCAAATCGTTGAGGTAATCGAACAACTCGGTCTGCGCGTAAATGCGATCGCGTGGCGACGTGGATCGTATTCCTCGTGCAGCGACAAGGAGATCAATCGCAAGCAGAACGGCCAACAAAACAGCACCCGTTCGAAATTTCGCCATGCGAATTGATACACCGGCGACAAGGATCGCTAGGACCGCAAAAAGCGCACCAATTCCCATCTGCGCGATAACGTACCGTTCGATCTCTTCGCTCGGAATCGCGATACGTTGAACAGCATACGCGCCCCCCACGAACACGACGATTCCCGCGAGCGCACCTTTCGGCCAACGCAATGACCTCAATTGCAACTGCCCACGAGCGAGCGCATCAACTCCGATCGCCCCCATGATCACGATGGATAAGAACATGAAGTTCACGTAGTACGTGCGGACGATCGAACTGAATAGTGGTAACTCGTGAACAAACGAAAGGACCGGGTGTTCCAACGCGAGTACGAGACCGATCACACTGGGGACGACCAATGCGATACAGCGATGTCGTGTCAGGCGATCGGCTCGAATTCGACTCAACGCGAACGCGAGCGCCATCCACATCACAATTCCGACGTAGATGTAGCTGACGTGATTTGTATTGCCGACGGCGTTGCCCCCGAAGCTAGCCGTGGCGTCTTCTTTAAGTCCCCAGAAATTCCCATCTACATTCGCACCAAAAAAGCGCGGCACCCACAGAGCGATCAATCCGCGGGACAACAATGTCGGCACTGCATCATGCGACGTGCTGCGCGTCGCGTACGTGAAACTATGAACGAGGTATTCCAAAAACGGAATGAGTTGAACTGCACATATCAACAAAACCGGAATCCATGCAGCGATGGCCACTCCAATCGGCATCCACAGTCTCTTCCCCCATCTTCGCTCAAGCATCAGTCGAATCATGAAGTACGAACCGATGCCCAATGCTATCGTGAAGGCCGTTTCAGGATGGCCGGCCAACAAGATCATCGTGCCGCCGAACGCGATGGCGAAAAAGCCCTGCCGGTACCGACTTTGCAATAGACGTTCAACGCCAAGAAACAGGACGGGCGCCCAAGCGGAGGTATCGGGTACTGGCCAATAGACCCAGACCATGTTGTACATGCAGAGCATCCAGCCGATCGATAGAAATCGCGCTCCGGATCGCCCCAACCCCATTGCGCGCCCACACCAATATGCGGTCACGCCGCACAACCACACTCGCATGAGGATGAAAAGGGTTGTCGCCGTCACAAAATCGAATAGCGAATGCAGGATTCGCGGTGGATAGAAAATCGCGGTCTGAAAATTCGCGAGCAGTGGCAGTCCGCAAAACTGCATCGGATTCCACAACGGCCATTCGCCTGCCTCGATCGTCTTTTTCGCTTGCGCGTACCAGAAGAACGTTTGCGTCAGCGGTTCTACTAGCAATTCGTTCGGCGGGATTTCCGCGTCAGCCGGTTTGTAGATCGACCAGGGTTCGTATTTGTACAGCAACTCACCTGGAATCGCGTGTTCACCATTGATAAAGATACCCGGAAACAGAACTGCGAGAATGATCAACAGCAGTATGCAATGCGCGACGCATTCGCGAAGGGTTACACGGTCGCTTTTGGCGGGTTGGGAGTCTTGGAAGTTCATCTCGTGCAATTATCGCGTGGAATGACTTACCGGGCAAACCGGACTCGACGCATTACGACAATACCGGTCAATAGCATTGCGATAAGAGCGACACTGGATAGGCGCATACCAATTACGAACGAGCGCGGCATATACGAAAACACGACTTCATGTTCACCCGCGGCCAACGCAACGCCTCTAAACGCATGATTCACTGGGAAAATCTCTGATCGTTCGCCATCAACCGTGACAGACCATCCGGGATAATAGGCATCCAAAAGCACCAGCACGCCGGGAGTATCCAACGTGACGCGGACGACCACGTTTGTCGCGTTACGTGACACGATTTCAGCCGGTGTAACGGACGGAGCATCCTCTCCCAACGATTCAGTATCAATCGGTCGCTCAAGCAACACGGTTTGCATTGGGTCGAAATCATCGCCCTGCAAACGAGCGAGCAGTACGTCTGAATCTGCTTCCACGTTCCAATCGTATACGGTGAATGCGCGCGGCAATACGGCCTCATTCTCAACGATGCGCAATTCGCTAGGCAAACCTTCTGCATCAGGTTCGTCCGTGATCAACCGGTGCGTAACCCCGGAGAGCCTTCCCGCTTTTTCCGGATCGCCCAAGAACGCATGAAACGCGATGATGCGTGACGGTAGAATTCCGTCATACCCCCAATGTTCTTCTATTCCGTATGGCGTCATTAGACCCGGCCGAATATCCGTTGCGCTCACCACGTCTACACGTGCACCGCCAGGTAATTCTTGTAGGCGGTTAGTGATTTCTGTTTTTGGATAGTGCTGATCGCGTGGCGTCGTCGGCAATAATCCACGACCGGCCACCCAAAGATCGACGACAAGTACGAGAGTCAACGCACTAACGACGTTACGAGTGTTCCCAAGACGGACGCTCGCGTACAAAATAAGTAAACTGCATCCCCCAACGAGCGCCGCGATGCCCATCTGCCGCAATAAATAGCCATCCTGCCCGTCAGAATGCAACACGCCCAGGTCGAATGTCAGCATAGACAAAATGGCGCTCGCGAAACTCAACACCCCCGTCACTATCGGAAGCAAACTAGTTGGTTTGCGCGGTCTACAAGACCAAGCCTCGAGCCCCATTGCTCCCAATACAGAAAATCCGAATAAGGCGTATTCCAAGAAATAACACTGCCACAACGACGACAACACCGGAAGCCCCAATAGTGATCGCACGAATGAAACATCGAACGCCAATACAAGCGCGATTAGTGACGTACTCAACCAGGCTATAATGCGTTTTCGATCCGCCGAACGCCATGCGCCGAATAACAACAGTGCTCCAAACCAAACCGCGATCCCCGGATACATCATGGAGTTGAACGTGGAGTTGTATGTCCCACGAAAATTCCCTTCCGCGTTGGTACCGAAATACCGCGGTACGAAAAAAGACACCCACTCACTCGTTGGCACTGCGTGGCGCGCCTCCTCTGCCCCTTCGCGAAATGCCACGTTGTTACTTACATTGGTATATTCAGCAAACGGGACAATTTGCATTGCGCAGATGAATAACGCGACGACCCATGCCCCCAACGCGATAGATGAAGAGACTGAAACGCTTCCAATGCTCGCCCGAATCGCTATGAGCCGAATCAGGAAATACAGCCCGGCCCCCAGCCCATTCACAAACGCCGATTCCGGATGTCCGGCTAACAACATCAGCACGGCACCGACTACAAGTGCCGCCGATCCCCTTCGCAACGACCCTCGCAGCAGAAACTCGACACCGATTAAGACCAAGGGAAACCATGCCGCCACATCGGTCGGCGTCCAATACGCCCATGTGAATGTATAGCCACCCATCATCCATGCAACAGACAGGAAGCGGCTCGCCGCCACACTCAACCCGATGACACGCCCATATCCATACGCCATCATCCCGCACAACCAAAGTTTTAGCAGCACGTACAACGTCGTGGCTAACGCTATCGGCATCGCGGCGTGCAACAAACGCGGCGGATAAAATACCGTGCTCTGATAGTTCGCGAGTAACGGTTTGCCCGCGAACTGCAACGGATTCCACAGCGGCCACTCCCCCTCGGACAACTGTTGTTTCGTCAGGGTGAAATCCGCGTTGAACGCCATCACGGTTTCAATCGTCAATGGATTTTGATGCGGACGCATTTCATCGCCGAACACCGCATCCCACGGTGCCCATGCGCCCATGAGGGAAGTTGCGATGGCATATTCACCCAAAAAGAAAACCCGAGGAAAAAGGATCGCGAGCAGGACCAGTAACAATCCGCCTTGTATCAAGACTTCGCGTTTCACGCCGCGCGCCGCCTTGCAATGATCATCCCACTCACAAGAATACTAACCGCAATCGCGAACAACGCTACCCACAGCGCAGTACGAAACACCTCGGGCTCGTACTTAAACTCGACGCGATGCGGTCCCGTCGGAATGATCACTCCGCGAAATGCGTGATACGCGGGAAAGATTTCCGCGGATTCGCCGTCAATTTCAACGCGCCATCCAGGATAGTACGCATCAGATAGAACGAGCGCGCACGATTCGTTTGTTTCAACATCGATCACAACACGATTCGAGGTCCGCGCGATCAGCTTGGTGATACCCAAATCTGAGGACTGCGTCTCATGGCGCAAGGATACGGGAGCCGTTGTAATTACGTCCCGTTCCGGATTGAATCCCGGCTCTCTCATGCGAGCAAAGACCGCGGTTTCATCCACAACTTGCATGATTGAACCGGACAAGAATGCTCTCGGTAACGCATCGGGACGCTCGTGCAGCCCGACACCATCCAGTGGTAACCCTTTTGGTTCCGCATCCGGTGCGGTCAAGACGTATTTCACACTTGCCATATGCTCCCGGAGCGAAGGGTCGGTTTCCGCGAGAAAACGCCACCAGCGTGCAGGCATGATGCCGTCATAACCCCAAAGCTGTTCGATTCCGTAGCCCTGCATCAACCCCGTCGGAATACCCGCGTAACCCGCATCAATGTCAGCAGGCGCGACATATACACGACCCGATTGTTGCTGGAGAACATTCGTTAAGTTCGTTTCGAATAGAATTCGTCGATGCGGTGAACTCGGATGCACATCACGAGCAGCCCAAACGAGATCCGCACCAAGCAATATGATCATCGTGATTGAAACGATAGGACCGGCACCACGTTTCGCACCCCATACGAGAAGCGTAGCCGTAAGAATTGCGAATCCAGACGCGACTACAACCTGCATCGTTACATAGTTGAAGACATCTTCAGCCTCCAACAACGGGTAGTTGAATACATACGAGGCACCACACATCAACGCTATGGCGCTGCATAGAATCACCAACACGCCAGCCCCACGCCCAGAAATCTCCTTATCGGCAATTCGCTCCCACCCGAATCCGGCAAGCAATGCGAGTACAAACATTGGAAACCCGAGGAACCAACACCCCCAAATACTCTCTAACAATGGTAATCCATGAATCAGCCCTAGGAACGGCGCATCCATTGCGATGGCAACACTTAGAACGGATGGAATTGAAAGTGTGATTAGCATCCCCACTTTACTTCGACCGCGTCCGAAGAACGCGCAAGCCGCGAGAATCCAAACAACGATTCCGGCATAGGCCATAATGAGAAAATTCTGATTCTCCGCGATCGACGTCCAGAAATTGCCATCGATATTCGTGCCGAAAAAACGAGGAACGAACAGACAAATCCAAGCCGCGCCTGGAAAGAAATGAAGATCAAGTGCGCTCTCATCTCCCCGGCTCGCGAAGGTTTGACTCTCGGGTAAATACTCTAGAAACGGCAGCGTTTGCGGAGCAGTCACCGCCAGCGCCACGAGCCAGGCAAGCCCAGCAAACGCGATCGGATTCCACCCACGCTTTTTTAGGGCGGCAAGGCGCAGGAAGAAAAAGATTCCTGTGCCCGCGCTCATCGTGAACGCACTCTCAGGATGCCCACCCAACAACATGAGCGTGCTCGAAAGCGCCATCAGCGCCCAGCCTCGGCGCAGATATCCTCGTGCCAACAACTCTGCAGACGCCAATTGCAACGGCAGCCACGCGGCCACGTCGGGGTCCGCCCAATACGCCCACGTCGTGTTATATCCGCTCAGCATCCACGCGACAGCCGGTATCATCGCGCTGAACGGCCGTAGTCCAAATACGCGTGCGCAGATGAACGCACAAAAGCCACACAACCAAAGCTTCAAGATCACGTACAACGTCGTCGCCACATACCGATCGAGTACAGCGTGCAGCAATCGCGGTGGATACAAGACCGCGCTCTGATAATTCGCGAGCAGCGGCATCCCGCCAAACTCAAGCGGATTCCAGAGCGGCCATTCACCATGATCTAACGCGAGATCGGTCGCGGCATAGAACATGTTGAACATGAGGAAACTCTCGATCGATTGCGCGTTTCTCGCGACCGGATAATCGTCTACGGGGTACTCGCTCCAAGGCGGATATTCGAACGTGAGTCCTGCGGGCATCAACACTTCGCCCCGAAAAAAAGTTCGTGGAAAGAGGGCCGCAAGAATCAGCAGGAGAGCGACCCCTGCCAAGAGATACGGCGTAACACCGTTCCTTCGAACGGGCCTCGTCACGCAGCGGGCCGCGCGCGTCGACGGATCAATATCCGAAGACAAAGGAGGTTAACCACCACCATCGCGACTAGACTCAGCCACAAACCGATCGTTAGCGTCCGGGGGCGGTATTCCAACACCACTTCATGCTGACCGGCATCCACGACGACGCCACGGAATAGATAGTAGGCAGGAAAAATTTCGGAGTCGTTGCCGTCGACTGTCGCTTTCCACCCCGGATAATAGGCATCCGTCAAGACCAGGACTCCGTCACTTTCGGAATCAACCTCAACAACTACGCGCGTATTGCCATACTCAACGATCTTCGCAGTGCCCGGCCTAGTCTCTGCGAGTTCAGGGAGCGAATGCTCCGGCGATCCGTCGGTCACAACACCTTGTGCGGGGCGATAATCCGGCGAGAGCATTGCTTCGAACAAAGCATCACGGTCAGGAATTGAACGCAGCCCACCCACCATCGATGCACGTGGAAACGCGCGCACATTCTCATATACTTCCAACCCGTCGAGTTCAGTCTCTAGCCGAATATCCCCACGTTCAAGCATCTCTTCAATCGGAAACAGCGGATCGTATTCGGGGTTTGGATCGTGCAAGTAATACGCGATGGAACTGACGGGTTCGGCATGATCCCAAACCTCCGTGCCCAGCTCGACCTGATAGCGAATTGCGCGTTCAGGACTCAAGCCGTCGTAGCCCAACCATTCCTCCACACCATAATTCGCCATGCCACCACTGAGAATGGCCGCCTCTGACACGCCAAACCGCACTGGCCTTTCCTTAGACTCCATAAAGTCCGTCAAGGCCATGGCCGGATACATTTCATCCCTCGGCATCGTTGGATTCAGATACCGGCACGCCACCCACTGGTCCACCGTAAACAAGAGTGTAACGACCACCCACAGCACTCTGGGTCTATACCAAAAACACGAGACCGCAAACACACCCACAACGATAAACGCCGAAACTCCTGCAATCAGAATTTGTTCGCCGACGTACCCAGCGATGTCAACGCCATCTGACCTGCCTTTCATTTCCATTAAGCCCGCATTGGATCGAAACAAGATCAAAATCACGACCGACGCGACAACAATCAGCGGAACCACGCAAGCCAATTCGCGAATCGAACGTTGGCGCGCAAACCAACGTTGTAGCCCAAAGGTCCCCAATAGCGGCAAGGCAAACAAGGCGAAACATAGGTGATAGATCTCAAGAATCGAACTGAACAGAGGTAACGTATGGACCCAACTCAACGTGGGTAGCCAGTACGCGAGTTGTATCCCGATGAGCGCAGAAACGACTAGCGAGACGATACTCCGGCTGTGCTCGCGCGAACGCATCGCGTCCGGCAACCGAACCAACAACGCTGCAAGACCGAACCACACCACCATCCCAAGGTACTGCTTCCCCATGATGTTGGAATTCCATTTACCCTTATCCCACCACGTCTGGTCACCCAACGTTCCGAAGAACCGCGCCACCCACGTCGCCGCGATAGCCCCCGCAGGCATCGGAATATCCAGCTCCTCCACTTCCCGTTCGCTAAACGTGAAGCTATTCATTAGGTATTCGACAAACGTGAATAACTGTGGCGCATACAACAGCAACGCCACGGCCCATCCGAGCCCCATGTAGAAGACGGGGCGAAACAACGCGCTGCCCCAACGCCGCTCAAGGATCAAACGTCCAGCAAAATAGAAGCCGATCCCCATGACAAACGTAAACGCTGTTTCCGGATGCCCCGCGAATAGAATCAACGCGCCTCCGAACGCCGTTGCGAAAAAGCCCCGGCGATACTGTCCGCGCAACAAGAGTTCGCACCCCAAAAACACCACCGGTACCCAGGCCGAAACATCCGGTAACGGCCAATTACCCCAGATGAGGTTATAACTCCCCAGCATCCACGCGATAGAGAAAAAGCGCGCCGGCGCTATAGCCATTCCTAGCAGTCGCACACAAACAAACGCGGTCAATCCGCACAGCCACAACTTCAACAACACGAACACCGTCATCGCGACGTCGATATCTAAGAAGACCAAAAACAAACGAGGTGGATAGAAGACCGTGCTCTGGCAATTCGCCATGAGGGGCACGCCAGTGTATTCGAGATTGTTCCAGATCGGCCACTCCCCCGCTCGCATCGATTCCTGAACCAGCATGTAATCCGGCCGGAACGCACAAACGGGATCAAACATCAGCGGGTTCTGAGGGAACACATACTCTGTCGGCGCATAGCGTTGCCAGGGCGGCAATTCGTACAACATGTCAGACGACGAGAGCAACTCGCCCTGAAGAAATACACCAGGATACGTGGGCACTAACAACACCGCGAGGACAACGCAGTGCAAGAGAACTTCACGCCATTTGAGATGCGCGGCGGAGCGATCAAAACCGATTCCGGTCATGCCGCTTCCATATATCTTAGGGACGTGACATCCCACTGAGTATCGCTAAGAGATTGATTCATCGAAAATCCGCCAACCGTGACACGGCAAATACCGCGGCGATGAAGTCTAAGAGCGCGATGCTCTGGAGTCAATTCGCTCCGAGTTTAGCGCGAGGCGATGGGTTGGGACGCGTGCCGACGAACCGAAACGCAGGTCATTGTTGCAAAGGAGGTTTGGAACGCTGGGTATCCATGTATCAAGCCAACGATCCGCCGACACGTCCAAAAACCCAATTGAAGGAGTCCATATGACGAGTGCGCGTCATATGGATTGAGACCGGGAGTCGCCTTGTCCTGATCTCGATGTAGAGAGTCATTTCGCATTACCCCAATCCGACCGAACTGCCGACCCCAAGGTTTCACGAAACACCATGTGGCCTCATTCCCTGTGCTGGAGCGAAACCAACCCCAACATCCTGCGGTCATACCAAGTGTAAGGACTATGATCTTGATGCCACTTAGCCTACATTACGCGCCGATAAGCCTTTTTGTGCCAATCGGTTATAATGCATCCACACCAGCGGGCCATTGCGCTTCCTCTCGCATCGGATCTCCCCTCGCCTCGACGATATCGATGCGATTAGGGGCTGGACGTGAGTCATGAGTGCAGTTCAAATGCTATCCCCGCTGCCGGATATGGATGGATCGAAGCGATTGAGTGAAGTTCCCATTGAAAATCAGGAGACGGTGCCAGCCGAAACGCTCGCAGGCCTCACGGACACTGAACTCGTAGCCCGCTCGAAAGATGGCGATTCGGCGGCATTCGGCGAATTGGTCCGACGCGGCGAGCGTATCGTCTACAATCTGTCCTACCGCTTCATGCGCGACCCCAGCCTTGCCGAGGATATGGCGCAGGAAGCCTTCCTCAAGGCCTACCGGCTTCTTGGCGGATTTCGTGGCGATTGCAGCTTCTCCACCTGGCTCTACCGGGTCACGTCCAGCGTCTGCTTGACCGAACTCAACCGTCGCAAAAAACGAGGCGAAGTCGAATTGCTCCCCTCTCATGCAGAGGGTGCCGTGGCACCGCCCGAATACAATGATACCCATGAAATTATCCGGCGATGCGTCACCAAACTTCCTGAACGCTATGCGTCGATCGTGACGCTGTACTACCTTGAAGAAGTCTCGTACGAAGAAATTGCGAATATCATGAATATTCCAATGGGCACGTTGAAGACCTGGATGCATCGAGCACGCAATCAGCTAAAACGAATCGTGGAAAAGGAGTTGGGGACCAGTGAGCAGGGACAATTTGCAACCAATCGATGAACTAATTGATTCCGCACTGCGATCAGAAGGATCTCGGGACATCCCGCCCGGATTCCACAATCGCGTGATGGAGCGCATCTCCGCTGAAGCACTTGAGAGTGCTCAGGCAGCCGAACGTACACATCGTTTCGTACGGCCTGCCCTCTTCATGACTGTGATCGCTTTCGCATTGATAGTAGTCCCCATGGTCTCATATTACGATCAATGGACCCGTCCAGCATTGCCGGGAGGCCTCGGCCTACTCGACTATGCGATTGCCTGGATCGGCCTCAGTCGGATGGGTAGTGTGACGGATCTAACGTTTGCCGCCGCGTCCGCAATCGCCGCTGGTGTGGCTGTTCTGAGCGTGGGCTGGGCAATCGTTCGCCTCCGTGGTACCCGCGGACAGACCGAACGCTAGGCGATCCTCGACGCGATCAGCATCCGGCGAAATGGCCGAATACCGCTTTGCCCGGCAGCTCTGTTATAATCCCCGCCCTCTTTCGATTTACTACGAACAGACCAACGTTCGTCCAACCTAACAAAAGGATTTCCAATCAATGGCGGTCAAGTACGAGTGTCCTGAATGCGGACGCCGCTTCTTGGAGTGGGGCGCGGAAAAGAACGGATTCAAGTGTCCCAACGACGACAATTGTCCCGAAGGCCATCCCGAAGATATCGAATTGACCGCAATCAAGTTCGATCAGGATCAGCCCATTCGCAGGAAACCGACGCTTAAGCGCACCGCCGCTGCCGCGAAACGTCGCCGTGCCACCGCCAAGGCTGACAAAGAAGCGTCGCCGGATGGTGACGACGCGCCGAAAAAAAAGTAGACATCAAACCCCGCTGATCTCGTATTACGAGGTCGGCTCTCACCCCTCCCTCTAAGCAGGCGGAAGTCCAGCGGCAGGCGGAGGACCGCCTCGACCACCACCACGTCCAGCAGCAGCAGGTGGAGGACCACCGCGACCACCACCACGTCCAGCCGCAGGCGGAGGACCGGCTTTCTCTGCTGGGGTTTTCGGGCGAAGGCGCACTACATTTTCATCGAACAGCACCGCAACACCAGGATAATTCGGTGCAAGTTCATTATCTAAAAACATGGCCAGCGTCGTGTCCGGACCAATCTTCCCCTTCCAGGGTTGGGCAGAATTCTTCAATCCCGGCACCGGTTTCAAAGCATCGTCAACCCGTTTATTGATCTCTGCCAAGACCTGACCAAGTGTCAAACCAGGCGCGTTAATTGGAGGGTCGCCAATCGTTGTTTCGAGAAGAGCATATAACGTATCGGACAAACGCGCCCCTTGGACCGTGGTGCGTTGACGCGCGAGTGCCTGTTTCTTCGCTACGGCCCGCTGTTCCACGGGATCAATGTTGTCTCGAATGACCTCGGTCACCTGCCCACGCCCCACCTTGATCTCTAGCGACTCATCCGTCTCGGGGTCGTACATGCCTTCCAGAATATAATGTCGATGCGTCGCGCGAATGATTTGGAAGCCTGTGATGCGATCACCATTCTTGAGCACCAGGATGTCCCCGGACTCCGGCGCATCCTCCATCACTTCCGCCTCAGGTTCCTCCGTTTCCGCTTCATCCTGGGCATTCGCAGGCCCAGACAGCCAAATCGTTAGAACACAAACGGTTAGAAATGCGTAGATTCTCTTCATTATCTCTCTAAGTGCCTTTCCGAATTAGGAAAACGGACTACCTGATCGATTGTAGGAGCGTCAGATCGCCAAGTCAAGAGTTAAGGCCGACTTCTAGACCTAACTCCAATGACACGACTCGAATGCAACGCTGGGTTTCATCTTGAAGGGGCTTGCAAAAAATCGCTCACTGATGTAAGATCTCTGTCGAGACGGGGGGGCCGTGTCATGAGCCGTGAAGCCGCCTTTTGCGGGCCTCACAAGATACCATTGGATTGACCGGTAGATCTTCCCAATATGTTGTGGCTACGAACCGTATGTAACGGTTTGAGATGCTAGGGGTAGTTTAATCAGACTATCCCCCGTGTTTTGGCACGGGACGCTGACACGTTGGACAAGGAGAACGCTATGAAACACGTCACGAGCATGAGTAAGGCACGGCCGAAGCAAGCCCTTTCGCTTCCAGACCTCGGTGGTTTGGGCGATATTAAAGGTATGCTGGGAAGCATGGCTGACAGTATCTTCAAGACACCGGCTGAGAAGGAAGCAGCGGGCAAATCCATCTCGCTTCCGAGCAAGCCCGCCGAGTAATACGAATCCATTGTGATTGCATAGGCGCACCCCTTCGCGGGGTGCGCCTTTCTTTGTTTGCCCAGCCGTTCTTGAACTCAAGCCATCTATTCGTTACCTTCCGTCAACTGCCAAACGACCGTCTTGTAAACCAGGAGATCCCCCATGAAGCGCCGTGAATTCATTACGACGACCCTCGCCGCTGGAGCCGCGGCATTTGCCACCAACGCCGCCGCGCCCCGCACAGCCGGAGCAGCAGCCAAACCATTCCAACTCAAATACGCACCCCACTTCGGCATGTTCAAGAACCACGCGGGCGAAGACCTCATCGATCAGCTCAAGTTCATGGCAGACGAAGGCTTCACGGCCCTCGAAGATAATGGCATGGACGACCGTCCTGTCGAGATGCAAGAGAAAATCGGAAACGAACTGGCTCGCCTCAACATGACCATGGGCGTATTTGTAGCCACAGGCGATTTCGGAAAGGTCACTTTCGCTTCCAACAAGAAAGACGTTCGCGAAAAATTCCTCGCAGATATAAAGAACTCCGTAGAAGTCGCCAAGCGCGTCAACGCGAAATGGGTGACGGTCGTCCCCGGACGCTTTGATTCGCGTTTGGAATGGGACTACCAAACCGCAAACGTCGTCGATAACCTCAAACGCTGCTGCGAGATCTGCGAGCCCGCAGGCCTAGTCATGGTCCTCGAACCCCTCAACGCCTGGCGCGACCACCCCGGCCTCTTCCTCACCAAAATCCCACAAGGCTTCCTCATCTGCCAAGCCGTCGGCAGCCCCTCCTGCAAAATTCTAGACGACCTCTACCACCAACAAATCACCGAAGGCAATCTCATCCCCAACATCGACAAAGCCTGGGACGAAATCGCCTACTTCCAAGTCGGCGACAACCCCGGCCGCAAAGAACCCACCACCGGCGAAATCAACTACCGAAACGTCTTCAAGCACATCCACAAAAAAGGCTTCACCGGCATCGTCGGCATGGAACACGGCAACTCAAAACGAGGCAAAGAAGGCGAACGCGCTGTCATTGATGCGTATCGGGCGAGTGACGATTTTTAGCGCGTATCGATCACGAAGCGCTCTAAGGGGGAAATCACTAGCAAAACCAGATTGAGTTTGATTCGTCGCCTGCCCCTGTACACCTACAGTACTGTACTTCTTAATCTCCGCCACACTAAACGGTTTTAGCCCCTATATATCCTGGGTGGTGATGGTGGATGGAGAATCGTGTGAGTGGCTGGCAAACAGCTCGAGTGTTTATATCGTCCACGTTCCGCGATATGCACGCGGAGCGGGACTACCTCGTGAAGGTGGTGTTTCCACGATTGCGAGAGCGGTTGGAGAAATACCGCGTGCACCTGGTGGACATCGACTTACGCTGGGGAATTACTTCGAAGGAAGCGGACAACGACAAGGTGCTCGACCTCTGCCTGTCGCAGATCGATGAGTGTCGGCCGTTTTTTGTGGGCATCCTGGGCGAACGCTATGGCTGGGTTCCGGAAAGTTTCGACGAGAAGGTACTCTCAAAGTACGGTTGGATCCAGCACGCGACCGGCAAAAGCGTCACGGAACTGGAAATTCTCTACGGCGTCCTTAACAAAGAAGAGATGAAGGGGCATGCCTTCTTCTACTTTCGCGATCCCGCTTTCATAGATGACGTACCCGATTCGATTCGCCCCGCTATGCAGGCCGAGGATGACGAATCGGCGAGCAAACTCCGCGCGCTCAAAGACGCCATTAGCAGAGCAGGTCTACCGGTCGCTCCCATGAAGAAATACCCCTGCACCTACGATGGGCTACGAATCAACTGGCGGATTGCGCGGCAAGAACTGAACGAAGAAGATAGGGCAGCTTTGGAGGCGGTCGCCGCGGATGGGCTCGTGGACCCCGAGGAGTACGAGGGGCTGGACGATCATCTGCGTGAGATCGTCGACAAGTTTGGTGCGGTAAATCTCACCGACCTGGAGAAATTTGGCGAACGGATCTACGAGCAACTCTGGATAGGCGTTAAGACTGATCTGAAACTGGGCGATGAGCCGCCTGTTGATACCGAAACCGATGCGCTGGCGGAGGAGCAGGACTACCACGAACGTTTCATGGAGTCCCGCACGCGAATCTATATCGGCCGCCAGGATATCCAGGATCAACTCAATACCTATGCCGACCGGGGCGAGAACATCCCCTGTCTCGTTACGGGTTCCGCAGGCACCGGTAAATCGGCCATCCTCGCCAAGTTCGCGGCTACCTACGCCGAGCGCCACCCCGACCACCTGCTCATTCCGCATTTTGTGGGTACGAGTCCAGGCTCCACGAGCGTGCGTCAGATGCTGCGACGGTTCTGTCTGATCCTCAAGGATCGGTTCAGTATCGAGGACGAAGTCCCCTCGGACATCAATGAACTGAAGGACGCCTTTGCGGGGTTTCTGCATCGACTCCCGGCAACTGCTCGCGTCGTATTCGTCATCGATGCGCTGAATCAGCTTGACGAAACGGACAATGCACAGGAAATGCACTGGCTGCCGCGTGAGATGCCGCAAAACGTCAAGATGGTGCTGAGTTGCATTACCGATCCCGATAAGACCGAGCCCGTGCTCAAAGCCTTTAAGATACGTAAGAATTACCAGATGGATGTGCAGCCGCTCACACCCGAAGAACGCTTCGAGATTGTGACGCGAGTGCCCTCGCTATCCGCGAAGACCCTGGACCCCCAACAAATACAGATGTTGCTCGACAACCCCGCGACGGAAAACCCGCTCTTTCTGCTCGTGGCCCTGGAAGAACTACGCGGATTCGGCTCCTTCGAGCAACTCAATCATCGCATCCAATCCTTCCCGCGCGAAGGCGACCCCGTCGTAGGTATTTTTTCCCAGGTCATCGAGCGCATCGAAGACTACTTCAATGCGAAAGATGTTCGGGGCATCCTGTCGCTGCTCGCCGTGGCGCGGCACGGGCTTTCCGAACACGAACTTTTCGAACTCATCGAAGGCGTAGGTACCAAAACCTCCACGAGCCACCTCTACTCAATCCTCCGCCAGATTCGCCCCTATCTCCAGTTCCGCGGCGACCTCCTCGACTTCTACCACCGGAGCTTCTTCAAAGCCGCGCGATTCATGTATCTGCACAGCGATGATGAAACGCGTGACGCTCACACCCGGCTCGCCGACTACTTCGAGGCGCAGGAAACCACCTCGCGCAGAGCCGACGAACTCCCCTGGCAACTCGTCCAGGCCGGTGAGACCTGCAACGAACGACTGAAGAACTGCATCACCGACCTCGACATGTTTATGCAGCTTGAAACCGATGAAAAGAAATACGAACTGATCGGGTATTGGTTGCAACTCGGCGATGCCTACGACATGGCAATCGAATATCAACATGCAGTGGATAAATACGAGCTAAGACAAGAGTCCGGCCCTGAGTTCGCAGACAGACTCAACGCAGTCGCTTTCTTCTTAAACGAGTGCGCGAGGTACGAAGGTGCCGAACCGCTATACCGCCGCGCCCTGGAGATCGACGAGCAGAGTTTCGGGGCCAACCACCCCGACGTCGCGAGGGATCTCAACGACCTGGCTGAGTTGCTCCGGGACACCAACCGCCTGGACGAGGCCGAACCGCTATACCGCCGTGCTCTGGGCATCGACGAGCAGAGTTTCGGGGCCAACCACCCCAACGTCGCCATCGACCTCAACAACCTGGCCCAATTGTTCCAGGCCACCAACCGGCTGGACGAGGCCGAACCACTCATGCGCCGCGCCCTGGACATCGACGAGCAGAGTTTCGGGACCATACACCCCAAAGTCGCCATCGACCTCAACAACCTGGCGGCGTTGCTCCACGCCACCAACCGTTTGGACGAGGCCGAACCGCTCATGCGCCGCGCCCTGGACATCAGCGAACAGAGTTTCGGGGCCAATCACCCCGAGGTCACCTTGAAACTCAACAATCTGGCCCAGTTGCTCCAGGACACCAACCGCCTGGACGAGGCCGAACCACTCATGCGCCGCGCGCTGGAAATCAGCGAGCAGAGTTTCGGGACCATACACCCCAACGTCGCCAAATGCCTCAACAACCTGGCCGCGTTGCTCAAGGACACCAACCGGCTGGACGAGGCCGAACCACTCATGCGCCGCGCCCTGGACATCGACGAGCAGAGTTTCGGGACCATACACCCCAAAGTCGCCGTCCGGCTCAACAACCTGGCCCAATTGTTCCAGGCCACCAACCGCTTGGACGAGGCCGAACCGCTCATGCGCCGCGCCCTGGACATCGACGAACAGAGTTTCGGGGTCAATCACCCCAAGGTCGCCATCGACCTCAACAACCTAGCGGCGTTGATCCACGCCACCCACCGGCTGGACGAGGCCGAACCGCTCATGCGCCGCGCCCTGGACATCGACGAGCAGAGTTTCGGGGCCAACCACCCCAAAGTCGCCGTCCGGCTCAACAACCTGACCCACTTGCTCAGGGCCACCAACCGCTTGGACGAGGCAGAACCGTTTTCTAAACGAGCAGTCGAAATAACTTTGAGACTGACTCAGAACACCGGTCACGAACATCCGAACCTAGAGGCGTTCTTTGGTAACTACGTTTCTTTGTTACAAGCGTTGGGGATGGACGATACAGAAATGAGGGAGCATCTTAACGCGCTGCTGGGCGAATATGGGATGTCGTTAGCCTGAGGACATAACGTGTCTTCTGTATCAAAGTGGGTTACAAAGGGACAGTAACTTCTCGTAGAAACTAGGACCTTCTCCGGAAGGTCCATTCCGCCTCTAGCAGTTTTGCTCCATTTGTTCGCTTCCGGTCCAGCGTGATGAGATTGTTGCGTCGTTCACCTACGATCTTGCGAGTTGAGTAAATCTGATTGAGCGGTGAAGCCTCTGGTATACTCTCGCCGAAACAATCGCGCGACTCAACGCATTACAAAGGAGCTAACGTGTTACCAAAAGGATTAGGTGGTCTTGGGGATATGGCGGGCATGATGAAGCAGGCCATGCAGATGAAGTCGAAGATGGAAGAGCTTAAAGAGCAAATGGGAAATGAGACGGTCGAGGCTTCGGCTGGTGGCGGTATGGTCACGCTTGTCATGAGCGGCAAGATGGAAGTCATTTCGGTGTCCATTGATCCGGAAGTCATCGACAAGGAAGATCCGGAAACGCTTGAATCGCTTGTGCAAGCGGCGATGAATGACGGCGTCCAGCGTGCTCAAGAATTGATCAAGGCGCGGATGACCGAGCTGACCGGCGGCATCGACATCCCCGGATTGACCTAGCAAACGCTAGGCCGGTATTCGCTGACGTAGCGGAAAGAGCGCTCCTTGCGAATTGTATTCTTCGGCACGCCTGAATTGGCGGTACCCTCCTTGCGCGAAACGGCGGCTCGCCATCAGGTCACAGCGGTGGTCTGCCAACCGGATCGCCCTAAGGGACGAAGTAAAAAACCGATGCCACCGCCTGTAAAGGAATGGGCGTCGGCACACGACATCCCAGTTCATCAACCGACCAAACTCAATGATGGTACTTTCGAAGCCTGGCTCAAAGAGCAGCGACCGGACGCATGCGCGCTCGCCGCGTATGGTCGGCTCCTCAAACAACCGATCCTAGACATCCCGAAACACGGATTTTTGAACATGCACCCGAGCTTATTGCCAAAATACAGGGGCCCCTCCCCCATTCAATCCGCGCTCATCCAAGGCGATTCCGAGACCGGCGTAACCATCATTCGCCTTTCAATGGACATGGATGGCGGTGATATCGTCTCTCAATCCACAGAACCTATAAATCAGGACGATGACGGCGTATCCCTGTCAAGCAGGCTTTCCGAGAAAGGTGCGGTAATGCTCGCGGACGCGCTCGATGATCTCGCGGCGGGCAAGGCGACGTTCAAACAGCAAGATCATTCCGCAGCGACCTACTGCAAGATGTTGACCAAAGAGGACGGACTCATAGACTGGGACAAATCTGCGGCGAACATCCACAACCAAGTGCGAGGGACACAGCCCTGGCCGGGTTCTTACACCAAACTAAACGGTGAGACCTTTCGGATTTTTCGAACGAAGCCTACATCGAATCCTTTCGATGCTGAACCGGGAACAGTCATCAGCACGGAGGATCGCGCAATACATGTAGCGACCGGCGATGGCTGCATCTCAATCACCAATCTACAGGCTCCCGGCAAGAAGGCGATGGATGCGGATGCGTTCTTACGCGGACGCCCGCTCGACATCGAGACACGTTTCGGGGAATCAACTTGAGCATAGACAAAGTCAGGGACTCGGCGATCGATGTCCTATTACGTGTATTTGAACGCAACGTCCGCCTAGATGATTCGCTCGACCGCACCCTACGCCGACGTCCGCAATCCGATCGTGGCCGTCGCTTCATGACCCAATTGGTCTACGGCACCGTCCGACACAAGGCCCTATGCGATCACATTCTCGCGGGCTGTGTGCACCAGTCCATGGACAAACTACCCAAGCCAATCCTCGCGGTCCTGCGCATGGGCGTTTTCCAAGCGCTCTTTTGCAACCAAGTACCGTTCCCGGCGATGGTCCACACCAGCGTCGACCTCGCGAAGAAGCGAGGACACGCTGGCACAGCGCGCCTGACCAATGCCGTGCTAAAACGCGTCCCTGAAGACCTCGAAACTGCAGTCTCAATTGATCCCAAGACAGATCCGATTCGTTACGCAGCGGTGCGGTACTCGATCCCAGAGTGGTTAGCGGAGCGCTGGCACGAGGAGCGTGGAGCGGAGGGATTACTGACCCTCAGCGCCGCGTTGAACGAACAAGCACCGCGATCCATTCGCGCCAACACGCTGCGTACCACCCCTCAACACCTTGAGCGAACACTCGAAAAAGCTGGCTTCACTGCCAAAAGCCAAACGCCCGTCCCGGATGAATTGACGCTCGCCGCGGGGATGCCCATTCGATCAAAGAGTTTCCTGCACGGCGAATTCATTTTCCAAGACCCGGCCTCCATGGTCGCCGCGCATCTCCTCGATCCTCAGCCCGGTGAGCGCATCCTCGATATCTGCGCAGCGCCCGGAGGCAAAACAACTCATCTGGCCGCGTTGTCCGAGGACAAGGCAACCATCGTCGCTGCAGACCAGGAACCCCGGCGTATGAATCGCCTGATCGAAAATGTAGAGCGTTTGGGAACAGAGAGCGTCCATCTCGTATGTAGCGACGCGCTCCACCCACCGTTCCGAGCGGGTTTTGACCGGGTATTGGTCGACGCACCTTGTTCCGGACTCGGCACCATCCGGCGTCATCCGGACCTCAAATGGCGTCTCAAAGCCGCCGATATTCCCCGGCTCGCAGAAAATCAGCAGACAATATTGCGCGCCGCGGCAGACCTTTGCGAGAATGGGGGCGTCGTGGTCTATAGCGTATGTACTTTTACGCCCGAAGAGACCCGATCTGTAGTGAAGGGGGCATTACCGCCCGACCAGTTTGAAGAGGAAGACGGCCCAGCATGGCTCGAACCGTGGCGCGTAAGCCGGGGAACCTACCAGACCGACCCCGCCGCACACTCTCTGGACGGGTTCTTCTTGATGCGTTTGCGGAAGCGGTCCTCGTAATTGCGACATTCATCTTTGGCTTCTTCTGGTGGAGTATCCGTTGGAGCCTCGCCACTCTATTCTTTGCTCTCGTTATGGCGGGTGCCGGGTACTGGGTGTTTAGCGAAGCGGTCGCTGGAGGGGCATACGTCACCGTACCCAACGTCGTGGGCAAAGAACTAAGCGCGGCCAAGTACGACATCGAATACAGCCAACTAGATGTAGGACAAGAACGTTTCGTGCCCAACGATGATTGGGAGGAATACACCATCATCGGTCAACGTCCTCAACCCGGCAATGTCGTGCGCGAAGGCCGACCGGTAAATCTCACCATCAGCAAAGGCGAGGAGTTCAACGCGATTGACGATTATGTTGGTCAAGTGCTGACGGCCGTCCGCACAAAAATCGAATCGTCTGAATTCGAGATCGAAGGAATAGCACGAATTCCCCACTCCGAGCCGCAGAATACCGTCCTCGGCCAAGATCCCCCCTACACCGGAGAAGCATCCGCATCCGACAAGGTGTACCTCCTCGTGAGCGATGGGATGGGCCGGGGTGCACCCCTCCGAATGCCAAATGTCATGAATCAAAAGATTGCGGACGCCGTTTCCACACTCAGTAGTCAACGCATCAACGCCTCACCCCTCGTTGACAATGAGCTGGAAGGCCCGTACGGAGTTGTCCTTGAACAGGAGCCACCTTCAGGCACGCAATTGGCCGAGGGTACACTCGCCATCCTTAAATACCGTCGTGAGGAAGGGTCCGCTGCGCCGATTCCAGAATCGGATTTGATTGAAGTCACGGTGAAATACCAATTGCCCCACGCTTGGTATGACCGCGAAGTGCGTATCGATGTTATCGGTAGCGACAATTTGCGCAAGACTGTCTATCCGCAGCAACGGGACTACGTAAACGGTGCTGCTCCGCGGCATGAGACCGGCACCATTATCAATCAACCTATCTACTACAAGAACAATATGGTCGTCGAGATCTTTCTCGATAGCCGCCTAGCCCGAACATACCGCTACGGTCCAAGCGGGGAACCTACCATCCAAGACTCCGGAGTGTAACGTGTCTGAAATCTTAGTCGCACCATCCATCCTAGCATCTGATTTTTCGCGATTGGGCGAAGAAGTACGTGCAGTCGTCGACGCCGGCGCTGATTGGATCCACGTCGACGTAATGGACGGCCATTTTACTCCGAACATCACGATTGGCCCTCCGGTCGTGGCCGCGATACGTCCGCACTGCGAAGTCCCCCTCGATGTCCATCTCATGATTACGGACCCGGATGACTATGTAACGGCGTTCGCAGAAGCCGGCGCAGACCATATCTCGTTTCATGTCGAGGCGGCACCACATCCTCACCGTACCATTCGGAAGATTCGTGACTTGGGATGTACCCCGGGTATCGTTCTCAACCCGGGTACTTCACAAGACGACATTGAGTACCTCGTTGATGCAGTCGACTACGTACTCGTGATGACCGTCAACCCAGGCTTCGGCGGGCAGGCGTTTATCCCGGATATGCTGCGGAAAATTGAGGCGATTCGCGCGATGATCGGTGATCGTCACCTACAGGTCGACGGAGGAATCGACGATCAGACCGCCGCTGAAGCGGTCCAGGCCGGTGCGGACGTACTGGTCGCCGGTTCGTTCATCTACGGTAGCGATTCGTACATTGGTGCGATTAGCATGTTAAAGTCCGCCGAAACGGCTTTAGGCTAGACGTCAATCCGCGCCAATGATCTTGTACTCACCCCGTACCCCATCCGGTTCGTTCTGAGGCCGCCGCTTCATCACACTTTGCCGCACTTTCCATGGCCATTTGGGCGATTCCAGTTTATGAGGCACCGCGAGCGGGGAAGTACCAAGTGTGAGATCGCCCACCTGGACTTTCAGCGTGCCGACGATCTCTCCCGCGTCCATGGGCGCCCGCAACACATCTGGCAATTCCGCCAAATATCGAACTGACCCTTCAGATTCCGTGTCGACAATTGCAAAGATCGGCTGTGTAACCGCGAGTCGAACACGGTCATCCCTCGCGTTTTCCACCGGGATTGCTGGGTCCACCTGCTGGCCTGCGGTCAATAAACGCACACGGCGCATCCGCGTGAAACCATCTTCCAGCACTCGTTCTGCTGCGTTGAACCGTTCCCGCACATTACTACATCCCATCACAACAGCGATGAGACGGACGCCTTCGCGCTCAGCGGTTGCGGTGAAACACCAACCCGCAGCTCGCGTATAGCCTGTCTTCAAGCCATCGCAATCCGCCATCGCAAATTGAAGCCGGTTCGTACTTCTGCGTTCGCGCCCATTCTTTCGGAAGGCGAATGTCTCGTGCCCCACCCAGGACATCACCACCGGTTTGGAAACACAGTTCCGTGCGAGGATGGTCATGTCTTGCGCAGTCGTGATGTCGCCATCGGCACCGCCCGTTAGCCCGTGGGGTGATCGAATCGTTGTGCTCAACATCCCCAATTCTGTCGCCCGCTGATTCGCAACTTCTAGATAGGCCTCCTCGGAACCCCAAAGGCCCTCAGCCACCGCCAACGCGGCATCGTTGGCAGACAGGATAGACACCGCGTGCATGTAATTGCTCAGCGTAAACGTCTCGCCGGTCTTCAAATAAACCTGCGATCCGCCCAGGCGATGTGCCTTCCTTGACGCCTTTATCGGTGTATCGAGCGTCCAACTGCCGTTTTCAAGTCCCTCGGAAACGAGGAGCATCAGCATCATTTTGATCATACTCGCGGGAACCCGCGACGCACTCGGGTCAAGCTCACTCACCACAAGCCCCGAATCGGCCACGACGCAGTAATAACTGAGGCACGGTACCGACTCGCCAGCCATCCCCCTTGATGACATGCTGGCAAACAAGACAATGACCAATCCTACTGCAATGAGACGCCTCGCTCGCGTATGGTCGCCATAATTAGACACGTGTATTAACCTCCACTTCCGCGCGTTCCCCCGAACGTTCCGGTTGCGCGATCCGGGTCAGCAAGCCTTTCACTGACAATATCCCCTGTATACTTTCCGCACGGCCTTCGACGAGCGTCTGCTCGTCCGAAGTCAGCACGAATAATCCGACATCCTCCGGTGCCCACTGATCCAATTCCCCGATTGCAGTGGCGCTTGATGTACATCCGCATCGTCCATCGACAATCGCTGCCGCGATACCGGAACTCCGTAGAGCGTCCTGAATGTCGATCGGACTCTCGGCAAGATTCACGCCTATCCCGACGGCGGCTATCGATTGACTCAGGCAACTGATGGTTTGTGTCCGTGGGCCACAAAAGAGAATCGATTTCCCGGAATCCGCCAAGGATTGCCAAGGGCGCGACTCGGGACTAGATTGTTGAATGGATCGAGTATCCGCGAGAATCGAGACACACTCCAACACATCGGCAGGAGCGAAGGGCTTTGCGAGCGCTACGATGCCGACCGGTGTTGAAGTCGAAACAATTTCAGCATCAGATGGATCGGAAAGGATGATGCCTTTTACCGCGTCGCGCGGCATATCTTGTGCAATATTTTCAACCAGCGCTGCGCCCTCTACTTCTCCAAGTTGGGCTGACGCGATTACGATGGCTGGACGCTGATCGGTTGCTTTTCGAATGGCATCGAACGAAGTCGACGACGCCACCACTGACGCGCCGTTTCGCTGCAACAACTCGCGTAATGCGTTTCGGACGCCACCGTCTTCGATGACCAACAGCACGGGCACTGCTTCGAGCCCTGAAGAATCAATTGAAAATGTGGGGTTAAACACCGCATTGGGCAATACCAACGTAAACGTGCTGCCCTCCCCTACCTCACTCACCAATTCGATGCTGCCGTTGTGCGCTTCCGCTAAACTTTTCGCAATAGACAGACCGATACCCGCGCCTTCATATCGCCGATTGAGCGCACTGTCCACCTGATAAAACTTGTCAAATACTCGGTTCTGCTGTCCCTGAGGTATGCCGATACCGTTGTCTTTTATCGAAATACGGACATCGCCTTCTAGACTGGTGTTGGCTTGCACATCCACCAGGCCACCTTCATTACAAAACTTGTTTGCATTGGAAAGGAATATCGACAGTATCTGTCCTATCCGTTCGAAATCTCCCCAGACGACTGGGGAATCCTCTGACGCTTGAAAACGCAATTCGATGCCACGTCGCATCGCTTCCGGTTTCCCCGATGCGACCGCCTCATCAAGCAAATTGTCCAGCGTGAACAGCGTCGTATGCAGTTCAACGCCTTCGATCTGCATCCGACTAAAGTTAATCATCTCGGCGATGAGAGTGCTGAGGCGTTCGGTGTTCCGTACCATGACATCCACTGCGCCCAATTGCCCTTCGGCCACTTCGCCAAGACTCCCGGACTTGAGCATCTCTAGATAGCCGCGAATGGTGCTCAGCGGTGTGCGCAATTCGTGGGAAACATTCGTTAAGAATCCATCTTTCGCGCGGTCTAACTGCAATAATTCACGGTTCGCCTGTTCGAGGTCTCGCGCATGATCTTGCAACTGCCGTTGCATCGTTTTCAGTTCGCCAACATCTGTAAGGACGATCGAATAACGGGGGCTATCTTCCTGCTCGTCATGAAACGGTGCTCGCGCGAGCAATACGGCGATGTACGTATCATCATCACGCAGTAAATCCAACTCGATTCGGGAGCCAGCCCCAGATGCAAAACCAGCCTCAAGTGCCGCCCGATCAGTCTCGGGAAGATAATCTAACAAAGACCGTCCTCGCACCTCGTCTGACGAGGCTTGAACCATCTCACAGAAACGGTTGTTGACGAACCGAATCACGAATTCGTCATCAACGGTGACGATACCTTCACTCATCTGCAACAAAAGATCACGCAAACGGTGTTCGGATCGGGCCAATTTCTTAGTACGGTCTTCGACCAGTTGCTCCAACTCTTCTGCATAGCCTTCAATTTGATCGGCCATACGGCGATGTTCGGTCATGTCACGTACCGTGGCAATATTCCCGCGTGGTGATCCTTTCGCTTCTGTTACCGGTACGTTGCTCACCCAGAAATAGCGATCGCCTGCAGGTAACGATGCCGCAACGTGAACTTCGATCTCGCCATTTTCTCCCTTGCGGATGATTTCCGGCTCCAAACCCATCTGTTTCAACAAGGCATCAACTCGATGGCCCAACAGGTCCGACTCGGTAAGTCCGGTCATTTCCAACAGCGATTTGTTGACGAGCGTGATCGTTTGATCCGCATCGGACAACAAGAAACCTTCGCTCATGTGCTCGGCTAACGATTGGAATCGATGTCCTATTTCTTCGATTTGCCACTCACGCCGCGCGACAATAAGCAGAATCGCGACGACCCCAAGAATTAGGCTTAACAACCCCAGCCAACGAGAGAAATCCAATATGACTCTAGGGGTTTCTTCCTCGCCAGCGACGGGCACTACATCTTCAGCAGGAGAAATGATTTCGGGAAACTGCGCCAACGTGCCGATCGCGCCCATCACTAGCATGATTACACCAGCAGCCAAAACGATCCGCGCATATCCGCCCGATTCTAACCGCGCGAGGAGATGTCCACCAGCAAACAGCGGCGCACTAAGCGACAGCAGAACAACAACCGCTCGCAAAACAGGGTTCGGCAACTGCTGCGCGAACAACATTCCGCACAACCCCATCAGTATCAGAACAAGATACAGGTTGAGCCGACCTAGCGGCCGTGATGCTGTTGAAGGTGCGTGACTCATTCGCGTGCGCCGAAGTTATCCCACATTGCCGAGGCGTTCGATAGCCTCGGATGCCAACTCATCACAACGTTCATTGAGCGGATGCCCAGCATGGCCTTTTAACCAACGCCATTGAACATTGTGCGCTTGATTGAGTTCATCCAACTCTTTCCAAAGATCAACATTTTTCAACGGGCCGTCTTTACGTTTCCAACCACGCTTCTTCCAATTTGCGATCCACGAAACGATGCCGTTTTTTACGTATTTTGAATCGGTATACAACACAACGTCGGTCGGACGTTTCAACGCCTCCAACGCACGTACCGCCGCCGTCAGTTCCATGCGGTTGTTCGTGGTGTCGTGTTGTCCCCCACTCAATTCTTTTTGCTTGTCCCCAAATCGAAGGATAGCCCCCCACCCTCCGGTACCCGGATTCGGCTCACAGCCGCCATCCGTATAGATCTCTACCGGTCTTTGATCATCACCCATCTCGATCGCTGATTCTCCCGACTCAGTCACGTTGCTCATCACCGCCATAACCCAAAGTGTCACGGGCAGCTACAGGCAATTCGTCAATAGTAAACGGCGGCCATTATACCCAATCTATCCACAATGCGCATAAACGATCAGCGTCCCTCGGATCCCGCTTCAATCAACCCCGCAATACGCTCGAAACCGCCTGTTTTCGCCAGATTTAGCGCCGTTTCACCCGATGCGTTCAACAAGGTCGAGTCCGCTCCAGACTTCAATAGGAAATGGGTCATCGCAACTCGCCCCTGAAGCGCCGCTTCGTGCAACGGCGTGTTTCCAAACGAATCCTGGGCGTCGACATCCGAGCCAGCCCCAACCAATATCCCCGCGCGACTCCGCGTTGTCCACCAAGCCGCCACATGCAACGGCGTCATACCCGTCACATCCCTCGCATTCGGATCAGCACCCCGCTCCAAGAGTAACGCGACCAATTCATCCGTCCGCTCACTCCCACTTGTCACCGCTTGATGCAACGGAGTCTTACCACGGCCAGCGACCGCGTTGATAAGCGAAGAATCTTCGTCGAGAAGTGATTGCACAGCTTCAACATCTGCACGAAGCGCCGCATCATGAATGCTCGGCGAACAGCCGGTAACGGCTATCGCGAATAGGACCGACATGAAACACAAACGCCCTTTGCAAAAGGGAGAAAGAGTATGCACGAACACCCTACTCATCACCCGGTTCGTCCGCTTTCAGCCACTCGCCTCCAGACTCCAAATTCTCCGGTGTGAAAACCCGCGACGGCACCACAATCTCTTTTTCCACATCTTCACCGTTAAGAATCTTCACCGCCATCTCGATCGCCAATGCGCCACCGGTCGGATATTCGAAACAAGCGTCAAGTATGCCCTGTTTCACATACGCCAAGCCTTCATGCGGCAACGCATCAATACCCACGAACTTCATGTCCCGGTGCCGTCCCGCGGATCGCGCCGCTAAATAAGCCCCGTGTGACGCAGGATCATTGTGACCATAGACCAAATCGATATCGTCGAAACGCGCCAGCGCAGACTCCATTTCCTTGCGCGCGTTCGGCTCCAACCATTGCATATCAGCCTCGAAGATGACCTTTACCGCAGTGTCCTCGATGCCCTTGCGAAATCCCGCGTTACGATCTTGACCCGGCGTACTCGTCATCAGGCCTTTCAACTCGACAACGCGCCCGTTGCCCTTCAGGATCTCCGCAATCCACTTGCCTGCCGCTTCCCCAATCAGTCGGTTGTCCGCACCGATGAAGCATGAGTAATCATCCCCCAACACCCGCCGGTCCAACACAATCACCGGAACACCCGCATCAAACGCTTTCTTCACCGGCGGCGTCAGCGGTGCCGCTTCCTTCGGACTAATAATCAGCAGATCTACATCCGCACTCGTAAATTCTTCCACATGCGATCGCTGCCGTTGCGTGTCGTTCTGTGCATCCTTGAAAACGATGCGCACGCTAGGCGTTGCATCCGCAGCCGCCTTGATATCCGCGTTCATCTGCACCCGCCAAGGCTCGCCCAAATTACACTGGCTCATCCCAATCACCCACGGATCGGACGGCGTCCCGTCGCCGGCAAATGCTGCGATAGACCCTGCAATCAACGAAAGCGTAATGCTGAAAATCGTGACGACCCGTCGCATCATGGCACCGTTTCCTTTAGGCTAACTCACTTGACCTACATCGTACTCGTCTGAGCGAACTGGAGACAAGATCTAAACACCCTGCGCTTGTTGAGTGCCATCCCACATGCTAACATGACGGTTCAACGACAACGGGTTCAGTATTTCACTTCAACAGGCTCTGCGTAACTCGATGAACGCCCTCCTCCTCACCGCGGCACTTCTGGCGATCGACGTCGTTCATCTCCCCGCTTTGCCCGAGAGTGGGTTGCCCGTCCGGATTCGAGATGGAAGCGAACACCGCGACGCAACGCGAATTCCACCGGGCCCTGATTACGTCATCGATTTCGGCCCGACATCAGCAGGGGCCGTCTTGCGCCTCAGCCTGCTCGCAAACCGCACTCCGGACGCCAGACTCACGGTACGAATTGAATCGGGCGGCGTCACTGTAGATCGCTACACCGTTTCCGGAGGGGCCGGGTGGGCAGATCGCCGCATACCACTCCAAGCTTCGGGCACCGGCGGAAGAATTGTTTTGGCGAGTGAGGAACCTTTTTGGGTGGGGGCCTGTGAAGTTTTTCAGCGTTCGACTCGGCCTAACGTCCTGATATGCCTGGTCGATACCCTCCGGCAAGATCGGCTCAGCTGTTACGGTTACCACCGCAACACATCGCCAAACCTCGACGCACTCTCAAAGGACTCTATTCGTTTTACACGGCTGCTCCCTCCTTCCTCATGGACGCGTCCTTCGGTCGCATCGCTTCTAACGGGCACCCATCCGTACACGCACCGAGGCCAGGATCGCACTGACGTTTTGAATGAATCGGCACCGTCCCTCGCAAGCGAACTGAAGAACGCGGGCTACGCCACATTCGGAATTGTCACGAATCCAAATTGTTTCCCCATGTGGGGTTTCGGGAAGGGTTTCGAACGTTACGCCTGCTACTTGACAAACCCGAAGCACGGCGGCGTCGATGAACTCGTCGCTGACGAAACGATCGCGATTATCCGTGAGGCTGATGGTCGGCCTTGGTTCATTTACGCACACATGATGGGCCCTCATCAACCGTACAATCCCCCCCCGCCGTACGATCTTCAATTTCGGGAGCGTAAGTACGACACGACAAAGAAATCGGAACTTGCCCGCATGACGCACGACCTCTATGACGGCGAGGTCGCCCACTCCGACGCGCAAATAGGAAGAGTGCTAGACGAATTGCGGCGGTTAGACCAACTGGACAACACCCTCGTCATCGTCGTGTCCGATCACGGCGAGGAATTTTGGGAGCATGGAGTGTTGGGCCACGGATTCAATTTATTCGATGCGTCCATGCGCGTACCTTTTCTCGTACGGCTTCCAAAAGGAGAGTTTGGAAATACGGTGCGGTCCGATCTGATCGAAATGGTCGATGTTGCACCGACCGTCTTGGAAATTGTCGATGTCGAGTCTCCTGCCTCTTTTCAGGGTGCATCATTCGCAAAGATATATCGTGGCGAAAAGACACCATCGAAGTCCGGTCACGCATCGTTGCATCTGGGGGTAAACGACTTGCGGGCGGCCTGGTCGGGGCCGTTCAAGTACATCCGTAATCAGGCGGATGACTCGCACCAGTGGTTCAACCTCGACGAGGACCCCACGGAGCAATCCCCCCGATCAACCGCCATCTCGGGCGCTGAACACTTACGCGCGGATGTGGAACAAAGAACCGCAGAGGGGTCCCACGGAGTACATCTCGTGTTCGTTCGTGACGCGAACGGACCACACAAGATTGAAGGTACCGTAAACGTCTCGCCGATACGCGACGCATCGCTGTATTTTCCCCACCGAAAAACCACGCTCCATCAGACAGAATCTGCCGTCCAGTTTTCTATCCAACTGGAAAGGCGATCCGCGATATTCCGAAACATGCCATTCGAAAAGAGTTGGAAGGAAGCGGATTTCGCACGGCTACGCATCGATACTGATCCCGACGCCGAAATTACGCTGGACATCTCAATTGACGGGAAGGCGATCGCAGAGAGCGACATCGGCTTCGGATGGGAGACGGCTACGCCGGGACTGCGGGGCGAAACCATCCGCGCGCTAGATGTGATCGCGGCACCGAATCAGTTCGAGTCTGCGCGCATTCCGAAACAGTATGCGGTATATCTGTGGTACTCCCCGGACACGTCCCGAATCGCGGACGCGGATCTAGATAGCGAGATGCGCGATCAACTGGAAGCGCTCGGATACATCGAGTAGATCCGAATCTCCCTGGGATTGCATGAACGACGTGGAGACGCGGACTCCAAACGCTCAATAGACAGAATGGTTCGACGCACTTGCCCAGGCTATTGGCGTTGGACGCGCTGAAACATCACCGCCCCCAGTATGATAGCGCCAGTTAGCATGAGCCGTGTCGATTCGCCGACCGCATTAATGCTCAGGATCTTCTCCAGATAACCAATCGTAAGCGCGCCGATGAGTGTCAAGGTGACTCCGCCGCGCCCTCCCATAAGATGTGTTCCGCCGATGACTACGATGGCGATGGCGCTTAGCTCATAGCCCATGCCGGCTTCGGGATCGCCCTGATAATCCTGGGCGGTTTGGCATACTCCGGCGACCCCGGCGAACAATCCGGATATGGCGTACGCGAACAGTTTGGTCCGTCCTACGGGCACTCCGGATAGTCGTGCGGCTTCTTCGTTTCCGCCGATAGCGTAGAGGTGGCGACCGACATGGAGTCGAGCGAGTACGACGCCTGTCACAAGCAGACAACCTGCGAGGACTAGTGTAACGACGGAAAGGTTTCCATCGAATATCCGCGAATCGATGAGCGAAAAGATTTCCGGTTCCGGCACGTAGTCATACGTTCCGTCTTCCTTCTGCACCATCGTGGAGACTTTCATTCCGCCGGAAGCGGTCTTCGCCAAACCGCGCGCGAACACCATCATCGCTAACGTTACGATGAATGGTTGTAACGAGAAGCGTGCGGTGGCTGCACCAGAAACCAGTCCGCAAACCATGCCGCTGGCGACCGCACCCGCGATGGCTGCCCAGGCGGGCCAGCCCTCGTGAATACTCAGTTTCGCGAATACCACTGCGGACAAAGCAAGCACGCTGCCGACCGACAAATCGATTCCGCCGGTAATAATTACGACGGTCATCCCGCACGCGAGAATTCCGAATACCGACGCCTGACGTAGCATGTCGCGGTGCGTGCCCCATTTGAAGAACGCGCCGTCTGCATTGAACAGCGCGCCTATCAACAGCACGAAAAATAGCGCGAGCATCGCACGTGCTAGAGGGTTTCCGAGGAGTCTACGCAAGGAATCTTCCCCGGCCATGAAATACGATGCCGCCCCTACGACCCAGAGAGCGCGTCATCGAAGCGCTGAATCAAGTCTTCAGGAGACTCTAGCCCGACGGACACCCGAACGAGCCAACGGGATACACCGAGCGACTCCGCCCAATCGAGTTCGTTAAAATGGGCGAGCAATGTAAAGGGGCAGGCCAAGGTGTAATTGGTCCCCAGGCTGGGGCCTTTGTTCACGCGTAGCCGATCATAAAAATTCGGTGCCGTACGCGGTCCGTCTTTCGTGACCACGCTCAACAGACCGCCATAGCCCGCACCAGGTTTCATCAATTGTTCATACGCCGCAGCATGCGCGAATTTTGGATACATCACCGACTCCACTGCGGGGTGATCGTTCAAATGATCCGCGAGTAACTCAGCATTGTGATTGATACGGGCCATGCGTTCGGGATAGTCCCGCGCGTTTTGAGCGAGGGCTACCGCATCGTCACCCCACAATAACGATTCGTGATGCGTTGAGAGGAAAGATCGCATGGCATCGTGTTGCGGTGAGTCCGCGTTTAACACTAGCGAACCGGCAATGACATCCCCCACCCCGGACACGTATTTCGTTAGACTTGTCATCACCGCATCGCACTTCGGCAAACAATCAACGTTGGCGAACGAACCAATCGTTTCATCGATCACGAACAAGCCGCCATTTCGACGGAGCGATGCACTCAGCGCTTCAACATCCGGACAGCGCAATAACGGATTTCCAGGAAACTCGGTGAACAATCCGCAGACTTCTTCCGAATCCAATAGATCGATTACGCTCCCTACAGAATCAGAATCGATCTCTGGAAAGAAGTGTTCGCCGGGCCCCACTTTCTGTTGAAGTTTTAGTAGATCCACATAGGGAAACCCTAGTTGCACACTCTTGCGATCCGGCCGAAGGGCATGCATCATCCGTTGCGCTTCGGCAAGTGCCGCCATGCCGGAGGGATACAAGAACACATCTGACGCATCCGCACCGGTCCACTGACCAACTAGATCGCAAATCTCGCGATCGGCTTCTTCCGATCGCACATGTTCGCTCACCTCTTCCAGGGCGGCGCGCGCACGGCGCGAGCTCACGATCTCACCGGTATGTTGCCAATACGCCCTGATCGTATCCGCGCAGTGATCCGGCACGATGACCCCGTAGACACCAGCGTTTCCGAAAGGCTCGATTCGCGCAGTCGTGTTTTCATGACGCGCGATGAAATTGCGACAGCGCAACGCGACCGCTTCGGATGGGAACGCGAAGCCGATTTCGCCGGCGTGTCCGAAGCGGCTGACGCACACGTCGAACAGCGCCTGCACCGAAGGACGTACGCAAAAACGGGGATAGCCACTCGACAGCGCCTGAACGATATCTTCCCGGCCCTCCTCGTATCCCACTACCTGATCCCAAGTCGGCAACGCCACGGAAACTGCATCGGGCGAATCGGGGATCGACTTGCCCAGATCTTCAGAACGCCATAGCGGGTCGGTTAACAAATTACGGTGCTCAGTCATCGTCATGGTTGCGTATCACGTCGCTGCAATTGCTTGGTCAACGTCAGCGACCAGGTCATCGATATGCTCAATCCCCACCGAAAAACGAACGAGCGTGTCTGTTATCCCAACCGCTTCTCGGGTTTCCTTGGGCACAGACGCATGCGTCATCGACGCGGGATGACAGACCAACGATTCGATACCGCCGAGACTCTCAGCAAGCGTAAAAAACCGTAACGATGATAGAAACCGCTTGATCTGATCCGACGACAGGTCCAGCTCAGCCGTCACGATCCCGGAACCACCAGACATCTGACGGCGCGCAAGTTCATATTGCGGATGCGACTCCAGATACGGGTATCGTACCCAGCGCGCTTTGCCGCTCGATTCCAAATGCTTGGCCAATGCCAGGCCGTTGGTATGATGGCGCTCCATTCGAACGGCCATTGTCTTCGCACCACGTGCGATGAGCCATGTATCAAACGGCGACGGATGCAGTCCCAGTGCCTTTTGCGCGAACACCATCCGGTCATGCCACTCCGAACTGTTCGTGCAGACCGCGCCACCCAAACAATCGGAATGACCGTTCACGTATTTCGTCGTGCTCAACAACGAAATGTCCGCTCCCAATTCAAGCGGTCGCTGTACGTAGCTCGACGCGAATGTGTTATCGACGACCAATGCCGCACCCGCGTCGCGACTCCGTTCAGCGATCGCGGCAATATCGAGAATCTTGAGCATTGGGTTCGTTGGCGATTCAATCCACACCATCGCGGGTCTACGCTCTGCAATCTGATCGTAGTTCGACGGATCGGCCAGGTCGATGTACTGAGCATCAACGCCGAACTTCCGAAAGACCTGCTCGAACATCCGAAACGTACAACCGTATACATTTTCTTCAGCGAGAATTCGGTCACCGTGCTTGAGCGTCGAGACCAAAGCGGTAATGGCCGACACACCACTGGCGAACACTGTCGCATGCTCAGCGCCTTCCAGCCCGGAAATTGTCCGTTCCAACAACCGGAAATTCGGATTGCCTGATCGGGTGTAGTCAAACCCTGCCGCGTTCCCCGATTCAAACGTCGTGGTCTGATAGATCGGCGGAATTACTGCGCCGGTTTCACCCGTATAACCGTGGCCAGCGTGAATCGCACGGGTTTCGAAATGGAGGTCTGATGGGTCTTCTGACATATATTCCTCGATAGAGCTTATGGAAGCCGTTCGGCAGCTTCACTGCGGTCTAATTGTCGCGTTTCAGCGTAAGTCATTGCAATCGAGCGTGATGGAGCCAGTATGGCGTCGGCCTTCCACATGTGTGCAGCGTTGACAGTGCGCATCAGCGTTGCTAAATTAGCACTAATTCTGTGCTTCCCCTGAGGAGACTCAGGTCAAGGTACTGATTGAACTTTCAAGAGTTCATCACGCCAGTGCAGATCGATACCCAGGCCAACTCATCCGCTAAGGAGCTAGACCATGCGCATCTATGACGACAACAGCTACTCAATCGGAAACACGCCGCTCGTCCGCTTGAACAAACTCGGCGCAGGGCTCAAAGGCAACGTCATCGCAAAAATCGAAGGTCGAAACCCAGCATATTCCGTGAAATGCCGACTTGGTGCCGCCATGGTTTGGGCGGGCGAAAAGAGTGGTGACATCAAGCCCGGTGGAACGCTGGTGGAACCCACCTCGGGCAATACCGGTATCGCGCTAGCCTTTGTCTGTGCTGCACGCGGATACCGCCTAATTCTGACCATGCCGGAAACCATGAGTATGGAACGCCGCGCCATGCTCAAAGCACTTGGCGCGGAACTCGTGCTCACCGAAGGAGCGAAAGGCATGCCTGGTGCCATCGGAAAAGCAGAGGAAATCGCGGCGGAAAATCCGGATTACTTCCTGCCGCAACAGTTCAAAAATCCCGCCAATCCCGAAATCCACTTCACGACAACCGGCCCGGAAATTTGGGACGATACAGACGGCGGGGTTGATGTTTTTGTGGCGGGCGTCGGCACGGGCGGCACCATCACAGGCGTATCCCGTTATCTGAAAGACGAAAAAGGCAAGCAAGTGGAAATTGTCGCGGTGGAACCGGAAGCATCTCCGTTTCTCTCCGGCGGCAAACCGGGTCCGCACAAGATTCAAGGCATCGGTGCCGGATTCAAACCGGACATTCTAGACACGAGCTACATCGACAAGATAGAACTCGCCGGAAATGATGAAGCGATGGAAATGGCGCGCCGTCTTTCGCAAGAAGAAGGCATCATCAGCGGCATCAGTTGCGGTGCTGCTGCGGCAGTCGCTCTTCGCCTTGCTGCACAAGATGAGTACGCGGGCAAAAACATCGTCACGATTCTTCCGGATTCGGGAGAACGGTATCTCTCTACCCCGCTCTACACCCAGCCATAGTCGCGAGAGATCATCGATTGTGAAATATCCGGGACCGTTGAACGAGATCAACGGTCCCGGTTTCAGTTTAGGATAGACGCCAGCATTGATTGCGACTCGTGCTGTCCGTAGCATAGTGTGCATGGAAACGCGAAAGATTCAATGAGTGACGAATCATCTATAGGTATCGTAGCGCCCCAATTCTTCACGTTTGCGGAAGCACCAAACGAGATGCAATTGGACTGTGGCCGAAAACTGGGCCCCATCACGCTTGCCTATGAGACGTACGGCACTCTGAACGACGATAAGTCCAACGGGGTACTGTTGTTACACGCGGTCTCCGGCGACGCCCATGCGGCCGGATATCACTCCATGGACGACCGGAAACCCGGGTGGTGGGATAACATGATTGGCCCCGGAAAGGCGTTCGACACCGATCACCAATTCCTCATCTGTTCGAACGTCATCGGCGGTTGCCAAGGTTCAACGGGACCGTCCTCCATCAACCCAGAGACCGGCAAACCGTACGGCTTACAATTTCCGATTATCACCATTGGCGACATGGTCCGCGCACAACGGCAACTGATCGAACACCTCGGCATCACAAAACTGCGATCCGTTGCGGGCGGTTCGATGGGCGGTATGCAAGCGCTCGAATGGTCCACGCGATACGCCGATCTCACGGAGTCTGCGATCATAATCGCGACGACACCTCGCCTTAGCGCGCAAGCCATTGCGTTCGACGCGGTGGGACGTCATGCTATCCAAGCCGATCATGAATTTCACGAGGGCGACTACCATGACGCAGAAGAACATCCAACACAGGGGTTGTCGATCGCGCGCATGTTGGCGCACATCACGTATCTCTCCGACGAATCCATGCGATCTAAATTTGGTCGTGGGCTACGCGAAACGGATCAATACAGTTACGACTTCAGTAGCGAGTTTTCCGTCGAGACCTATCTCGATTATCAGGGCGAACAATTCGTAAACCGGTTCGATGCCAACACGTATTTGTACCTAACGAAGGCGATCAATTACTTCGACCTTGCGGCACCCCATGGCGGGATTGATAACGCTATGGCGTTGACCAAGTGCAAAGTAATGGTCCTATCCTATTCATCTGACTGGCTTTACCCGCCTTATCAATCCCAGGAAGTGGTTCATGCGCTCACTCGACAAAAGAAGGATGTAACTTACTGTAATATTAAATCAGATTACGGCCACGATGCATTCCTTCTCGAAGTCGATGCCATGCGAAAACTCATCGGCGGGTTCTTGAAAAACGTGGCGTCACCGTACCGCTACGGACTCGACGATCCGCCCTCTGCTCCCCCAGCCTCGCATCATGATTCTGAATCGGATCCTGGACCGGAACCCACATCGCCGCGCAGCATTTACGAAGGTGTTCGCGTCGACTACGACATGATCGTGAAACTGGTTGAACCCGGCAGCCGCGTCCTCGACATCGGATGTGGCAATGGCGAGTTGCTCGCACAGTTACTCGAATCGAAAGACGTCGATGGTATGGGTATTGAGTTAAAGCAGGGAAATATTACGAGCTGTGTGCGCCAAGGTATTTCCGTTGTTCAAGGCGATATCGATGATGGTCTCGGCTATGTACCCGATCAGAGTTTTGATTACGCTCTTCTAAGCATGACGCTACAGGTCGTGAAGAAACCAGAATTCGTCCTAGCGGAAATGATTCGCGTGGCAAAGCGCTGTATCGTCACTTTTCCGAACTTCGGGTTCTGGAAAGTACGGGCCAAAACCCTCATTCAAGGGCGCGCCCCGATCACACGCAACCTCCCCTACGCCTGGTTTAATAGTCCAAATCGCCACGTGCTCTCGATTAAAGACTTTCGGCAATACTGCGAGACCCGCGATATCCGCATCGAGCGAGAAATACCGCTATCAAGCCAGGGCGAAGGCGGCCGCGCGGCCACATGGCCTAACCTTTTCGCGGATGAAGCCGTGTTCGTCATCTCTGCGCGCAACCGGACGTAGTCCCGAATCATGGCTGATTCAGACGCCACTCTACACCGGGAATCCAGGCCAATTGAAGTGTGCCGCATTCCTGGGTTGACGCCATACGCAGAAGGCTTGGCGCTACAAATGTGCACCCGCAATGCCGTCGAGGCCGGTGACCAATCCGACACACTGATCCTACTCGAACATACCCCGGTCATTACCCTCGGTCGAAGCACGGATGAAAAGCACTTACTGAAAAGCAGATCTGCGTTCGAAAAAATGGGGATTGACGTTTGCGAAGTCGACCGCGGCGGCGATGTCACCTACCACGGCCCCGGCCAACTCGTCGCCTATCCCATCATCAATCTGACCTACCGGAAACAATCGGTGGGCTGGTATCTACGCCGCCTCGAAGAAACACTCATCCGAACCCTTCAGCGTTATCAACTAACCGGCGTTCGAGTAGAAGGTATGACAGGCGTGTGGGTCAACGATGCAAAGATTGCTGCGGTCGGCGTAGGCGTGCGCAACTGGATTACCTACCACGGCATTTCATTAAACATCAATCCGAGCATGGAACACTTCGAATCGATCATCCCTTGCGGGATCGCAAATAAGTCCGTAACATCACTCCACGCGCTCTTAAACGAACAGGCTCCGAATCTAGATACGGCGGCGGAGAACTACGCAAACGAGTTTCAATCCGTGTTTTCATTCCGATCGCCATAGAGTCCTTCCGCAGATACTTTGGGCGAACGGAATCGCGCCAACTTCGTCACAAGGGTGAATGCCTGGGAGCGTACGCGATGAAGCTAATCAGAATGATGTTACCTGCCTTGGCGTTACTGCTCGTTTCTACAGCGATCGCGCAGGGAGCAGCCAGCCCAACCAGTACACCTGCCACGCCTGAATCCAGTTTCAAGGCAAGCATGGAAGCGCTCAAGGACGGATCCGGTCGCAGCAATGTAGCCGCACTCTTTCGCCACACGGCAGAAGAATTCCCCGAAGCCCCATGCGAACTAAAGGCCCGAACATTGGCCAATCACTTAGACGCCATGGCTGAAGAAGACCGAGAGTGGGTTGAACCGGAGTCCATCGAAGCACTAGACACGAAAGCGCGAATCGCATACTACGTCTATAACCTTCGGGACCTCAGCGGTTACGGATACGATTATCCCGTTCCGGTCTTGCGTATGGCCGAACTGGCCGAAGACATCCCGAATCCGGCTCAGGAGCTTCTACGATTGGGCGATGAGGCGATTCCCGCCTTGCTAGCACTGTTGGATGATCCCAGTCCCACGCGCACGGTTTGGCACCGTCGAATGGCACCGTATTGGTCCGTGTTGCGTTACCAGGATGTCGCGATTCAGATCTTAGGCGAGCTGGCTCCAGCCCCCTTCTACCGGCAAACCCAATCGGCGGTCTTCTATTCAGGCGAGAAACGCACGTTACAATCAGAAATCAATCGCCAGTACCGATCCTGGTTCGAAAAATCCGAGGACAAGTCAGAAGAAGAACGGATGTGGGCCGCCATCGACACGGTGGTCGGCATCTATCCCACGTTATCGATTCTGGAGACCTTGGCTTTGGAGCATAACCAACGCGAAAAGGTAATGGACGCGCTCGTGGCGGAAACGACGCGCCGTCCGCCAATTCAGTTACCACAACTCTCCTATCTCATGTGCCGATTAGGAAACACCCAGTTTATGGATGACGCACAGGCGATATGGAAGTCTCACCGGAGTGGCCCGTTCAACTCACTCCCGGACGATGGCGCTGCAATAAGTAATGCTGAACTCCACATGTTTCGTCAACTCATCCTTTTCGGCGAAGAGCGGCATCACGCGTACCTGTTGGACATCGTGCATGGCCGCGAAAGAGTACAGTTCGACTTGTGGCTGCGGGACATGTGCGATCTCGCAGCCAATCGTTGGGACCGATTCCCCAAGGAATACGATCGAAACCGATTCCCACTCTATTTACTCATCGACGCCATGAGCGCGGACAAGGTTCAAGACGCTAAGGGATTCCGGGCGCCGCGAAAAGTGGACGATATAGCGATTGCGATTCAAGCATTTACGGGAATCGATTTCGGAATAGACCAAGAGGGAACAATCGAGGCGCGTGATGCCGCTATCGTAAAGATAAAGGCCTGGTGGGAAGAACAAGGTGGATCGCTATAAGGTCCACTTCACGGTCGTGGACAGTTTTCCGCGAAGAGGAAGAGCTCTACTCGGCCAACTGCTCCAGTATTTGGCGAGTTCGCTCTTGGTCGGGGTTAATCGCTAACGAGTGTTCGAAGGCGTCCCGTGCTTCATCTATTCGATTCGCTTGACGATACACGCTGCCGAGCAGATTCCAGACGATGGCATCATTTGGGTTCAACCGCACGGAATGTCGCAGCGAATCCAAACTGTCCGGAAGGCGATTGACGCGAATGAGCATTTTCGCATACGCCGCATGTTCTTCGGCTGTGTTCGCAACCCAAAGATTTCTGCGCTCAAAGTCGCGAACGGCATCGTAGAGTCGGCCATGTTCATCACCCGCGACTACCGGGGCCAGCGTTGCGACTTCGTTCATCAACGTGTTCGATTCCAAGAACCGGCCTTGACGCGCGAGACATACGGCTTTCAAGAATTTTGCACCAGAATGATTGGGACTAATCTCTAGCGCGCGATCTGCGGACTTGAGCGTCAAGTCGTATAGACCTGATTGACGATAGACTTCTGCCAATTGTGCGTGAGCACTAGCGGCAGTAGCGGACTCGGGTTCTGCCAGTTCCGCAGCAGATTGTAGCGCTTGGGCAGCGTCCTTCTCATGTCCCTCGCCCAACTGCGTAAGGATAGTCCCATACCCGAGGGCGTAATCCGCGTTTTCCGGTTCCAGATCGAATGCGTTTTGCAGCGTCTCGGCCGCCAGGTCCACATCCCCAAGACGCACGAGTAAATCCCCATAGAGGTACGCAAGCGCTGGATCGTCGGTCGTTCTAACTCCCGCTTTTACCATCATAATCTGCGCATCGCGCATTTTACTGACGGCCTCTGCCTGCACTCGATTGACGGTCTCAGCATCCGGTGGCGGGTCGGTATTCTGCAGCGCGACGACCATTTCCCGGGATTCCCTGATGAGTACTTTTGCATCCTCGATCAAATCAGCAAATGCAAAAAGGCTCAACGACAGACAGCCCCCAATGACAAACCTACGCACGAATTTTGAAATCACTTCGCTACCTGCGCTCCCGTGTCCGACCACAACATCGACTCCAATCGTTCCATCAAGAGGGGAAACGTATCCCGATCCAAAGCGGAAACGGCAACCGCATTATACCGAACTTCGAGACCCGGCAATTCCCCTGCTTCACAGCGATCGCTCTTGTTCAAGACGCAGATCTGCGGCTTCGACTGAAGGCCAAGATCGCGCATCATGTTTTCCACGACTTCGATCTTCTCATCCAAATCCGGACTAGAGGCGTCCACTACATGAACCAGGAGATCCGCGTGCTGCAATTCTTCCAACGTTGTCCGAAAGGCTGCAAGCAATTCATCGGGCAGATCGCGAATGAATCCCACCGTGTCGGTGATGATGATCTCCCGCTCTTTCGGGAACCGCAACCGGCGCGATACTGGGTTCAGCGTTGCAAACAGGGCGTTCTCAGCCATCACATCACTCTGAGTCAACTGGTTCAACAAAGTCGATTTGCCGGCATTGGTGTATCCAACGATGCTGACAATCGGCACACCTTTACGGTCGCGCTGGCGACGACGCAGATCACGCCGATCGCCGAGTTTTCCCACTTCCCGTTCCAATTGAGCGATTCGAGTCTGTGCGCGACGGCGGTCAATCTCAAGTTTCGTTTCACCAGGACCGCGACCGCCAATTCCGCCGGTCAGCCTGGAAAAGGCACGCGCCGCCTGCTGGGCTCCGAGCCTCGGTAACAAGTACCTGAGCTGCGCGAGTTCGACTTGGATCTTACCCTCCCGCTCTTTGGCGTGTTGCGCAAAAATATCGAGAATGACTTGGGAGCGATCGAGTATCTTCAAATCGGTCAATTTCGCGAGTGATTGAACTTGTGTCGGCGCGAGATTGAGATCGAAGACGAGCGCTTCCGCGCCAAGACGCATCGCGTCGATAATGATATCTTGAAGTTTTCCCTTACCCATCACTGTGCGCGGGTCAGGCTGACGGCGTTGGTATACCTGACGAACTGAGACAATTCCCGCGCTGCGAGCGAGCTCCGCTAATTCCGCCATCGAGTCCTCAGCCACAGCCGCCTTTTCGGGGCCCACATGAATGAGAATCACCCGGTCCCGACGATCACCCGCAGTTCGTGGTACGCGCACACGCGCGAATTCATCTTCGAGCGAAGTAACCAGCTCGAGAAAATCGTCATCGAGCTCATGCACCTGCAGAGGTGGCAAAATCTCCCATGATCGTGAACCGTTCGCTGCGGGGAGTAAATGTGCGCTGAATACTTTACCCGGAAGACCACCATCATCAACACCGATGGCCGTAACCGCGTCAAGACGTAGCAGGGACAAATCGGTGAAGTCGTCATCACTGAGCGGTTCACCCTTAAGGTGTGTGTGTACGAGCCGCAAACCGCATAGACGGTCGAATCCGCGTCGATATGCGGAAAGGTCCGGCAAAAAAACCCCACGCGAATCGCCCACGATTACTTCGCGCACGCGACCCTTACGATTAATCAGCAGGCCAAGCTGGCGTTGAGTTTCGAACGAAAGTTCGGTGAGCGACCGAGCCAATTCCGGGGAGATGAGTACATCTGGGGAAATCCGCCGACTCTTTAGACGGTCTACACGGCGTGCGATCGACGACTTGAGACCATGTGTATTGCCTGATGCGTGAATGTGATCACCCTTTCCCGGTTCTTGGTATACCTGAAGTCCGTGGGATTAAGAAACCCCAGGGAGTACTTCCTTCATGCATACGCCGACCACAGACCGGAAAAATACCGACACGTTACGCTTGCAACATCACCCGGCGCACAAGCTTCTGACTCTCGACCGCGTCCAGTGTCCGTTGGGCTTTGCGCAATTCGGTCGTGTCCAACTTGTCTAGCTTCTTCCAAAAGATGGAGAGATTTCCAACCGCGATCTGCAAGGCCTGGGATGGGTCAATCCGCTGCGGCATCATGTCGATGGTGAGATAGCCCTTGTGCTTGTTCGCCTTCAAATACAACAAGGCTTCCATCAGCTCCCACAAATTCACGCCACCCGGCACCATCATGTCATCCCACTGGCCGTAGCTATCGGTGAAATACATCTGAAAAAGCTTACTTGAGCGGGCCAGAAACGCAATCGATTCCGCCGGATTTTCACCTGCCATCATCGCATGCGAAAAGTTCATTGCCACGCCCACATTCTTCATCGCGATTTCTTGGCACATCGAAAGCGCTTTGCCTACCGTGGCGATAGTGAGGTGTTTTCGCGGCTCACGACGCTTGTACGCGATTGCAACGTTAATGTCTGGCGATGCGTACTTGGCGATCGTCTTTATCGACGAGATAACGGTGTTCCAATGCGTCGTGTAATCGACATGAAAAGGATAATCGAATCCGTCGCTGAATAACCGAAGTGTCACTTCAGTCGCGCCAAGTTGGCGGGCATAGTCGACGGCCTTACGTCCCTCATCAATTGCAGCGTTACGAGTCTTCTGATGATGGTGACCAAATGCACCAAGTGCGAACCGGCGATCATTCGCCAAGTTAGCCGCTACGCCGGCACATCCAAGGTTGTAGTCGCGCAACATGCGCTTTACTTCCTTTACGGGGTATTCAGAAGTAATATCGGTCTGAACCAGCTCAACCCCTTTAACGCCTTTGATTTTTGACGCAGCAGCAATACTCTCTTGCAAACGCAAAGGGTCTCTATACCCATCCGGACAATAGCGGTCTGGGCTTCCCGAGAATATCGTAAGGGCGGTCGCCAATTTCAGGGTCATCGTGTTCTCCTGGCTCTATCGTTGGTCACTGCTTTTAATGAATAACGCCCCGTCGGCTGGGAGCCGAACCAAGGACAATGGCACCAAGTTCCGTGCCCAATCACGTTATTCGGAACGGGTGTGTCTGCACTGCTCTAAGAGCGAATAGTGTCTTATTTGCAGGCTCGCTGAAGCGAACAGTTTAGCTGAATCACTCCCAAAAGTCAATGATTTCATGCAGTTACAAGATGGATAGCATCGATTTCAAGACTCGAAAATCCCGCTAAACCAATGATGGCAAGTCACATAAGGCCTCTTGGAATCGTACGTATTTTCGAACAACGCTCTGGATATCCTTGACGGGGAAAAACAAAAAAAAGAGGCGAGTGCTGGCAGCGGGGGAACTGCCTGTCAAGCACTCGCCGGTGGTGGGAACCAGTCATTGCTGACTGATACTCGAGTGGGGCCTGGGGGAAAGGCGTCCCACTCGACCGCCTACTATAGCACAATTATCCGAAAAGTGTAGTACTTTTTTTATTCTTCTTGCCAGTAAATTTTCACCCCGCCAATGCGACTCAATCTGGATTCTGGAATTAGCGAACGAACTTATCCCATCGAATTCGCGTAGCGGAATTCCGCGAAAACGACAATCGCTGTATACTATCTCCGTCGACTGCCTTTCAGTCTTTCGGAGTCACAGGTGATCATTACGTTCAAAGAGAACCATCCAATATTGTGGCGCACGAGTTTCATCGTGGCACCGTTCGTTGCAGGCATTGCCGCGTACTTTGCACTCGCAGCCATCGCGCCAAGTTATCCACAATCTATCCGCACATTCTTGGATGCCAATCTTCAACCCCTGCGGGATCTTCCAGTGGTGACGCAGCTACTTGGACCGCGCCCTTCCACCGAACCGGACTCGCCGGCGGAATCGTTGATGAAACACTATGCAACCCTGAAATCAGAACCCGATCAGACGCCAATAGTCAGCGATACACGACTTCAAAGTGCCGAAATGCAGGATGATTTCGATGAGTCAAGGACTGACGGTGTCACGTGGAACACCACAAACACTGGCAATTTGACACCCGACACTCCCCCAGATATGGGTGGTGAGTCCAATAGCCCACTCTTTCAACTCGCGGAGTCAGAAGAACCGGACACCCGAATCCGCGCACTCGAGGCACTCAGTGGCGCATCTGGACGTCCTGCAGTCCGCGCGTGTGTTGAGGGGCTGATAGATTCAGACGCTGCGGTGCGGCGTCATGCTGCCCGTGCCATGGCCGATGCAGACAGAGAAGTCCTATATCGCGAATGGATCCATGTGCTTCAATTCGGCCCACCGGAACTCCTTGAAGCATTTGATTTGCAAATACCGCAACTGCAAGATCAATTGGAGTCGAACGCATTGGCTGGGCTAGCATCTGGCCAGTCCGCACGAATCGAAAAACTCGCCGCCATCTATACGCTCGGCCGAATCCGCTCTGACGCGGCCCTCCCACTCCTTACCGGTTACGCATGGGCCGAAGACATTACGTTGGCTCAGACTGCCACGGCTGCCATTGCAGAGATTCGTAGCGCAGACGCGGTCGGTGCGCTCGCCGATCTCACTGGACACTACGACGCAGATATACGTTGGTATGCGACCAACGGTCTCGGTGTCCTGAAAGGCGAAGACGCGCTTGCCACCCTCGAGGCGATCATCGAAAGCGGTTTGGAACCCGTCCAAGAGATAAGGGTCCTGGCGATCAACCATCTGGGCGACGCGGGAGACGCCGGTAGCGTCGCTACGCTGATGGATGCGTTGAGGCGATATCCAGGTCTCCGATACGACTCGATGTACGCCCTTGCCCAGATAACTGGGATTCAGGATTTTAGTGCTCCGTTTCAATGGAAAGAATGGTATGAGGAATGGTCGATCACACCGGAGGCCGAAGCGCTATCACGCCGACGTCGTCAAGTCCCATCGACATTGGCCGCCGTGATGCCCATTGAAGCTACCACCCCGGCCTCCTCGCCATTCGCCGAGACGGAAGTAACACCGGATCTAACAAACGAATCACCAAGCCCTCAGCAGGAAGTCGCCATCAGACCAGATTCAGAAGTCGCGACTGCGCCTCCCGTCCCTACGGCTCAGACCAAGCCCCCAGTGAAAAAGCCGCTACAAATCAAGAGAACGAGCGGTGGAGGTAGCTTTGGTACATCTGACCTTTCCCCCGCAGAGCTGATGAGACGTGGCGGATTCTCTTCATCCAAGCCATAGGAAAAAACTCGTGACGCCAAATCGAAGCACCGACAAAACGCTTGATCGCTCGGGCCATTCGCAGAATCCCGCAGCGCCAAGAGTGAACTACCACCTCCCTCCTTGCAAGCCCAGATCATGCTCAGCAGTTTCGAGTTCGATCAAACATTCTAAAGCACATTTACGTTATTCGTGCTCAACTTTATCGCACGCACCGAATCCTTGAAACGGGTGACTCAATGAAGATTAGCCAGCCTGCACCGTCATTGCGATGGAGCCCCAGGCGACTGCGGCAATCTCGTCATGCGGCATTGTTCGGGTACGAATTAGATAAACCTGATCTAGTCAACAGAATAGCCGAGCCATCTGCACAGATAAATCAATCCACGGATAGTAAGAATCAGTTAGGAATTCCAAGATAAAATGTCCGTTATGCAATACATATTCTCCATAGGACAAATCCATATCCCCAATAAATCTGGCCTATTCCACACATTGCAATACGAATCCAAACACGTATACTTTACGTATCGTATTGATAACTTCCATGCATCAAAAAGAAACAAAATCTGTCGATATCGACGGAGGCCAATCACCTGACGATCTGCTTCTAAGATGATGCCGCACTTCACTAATGTAAACTACGCAATACATAGATAAAAAGAGAAGTCCAACAAGAAGCAATCAATAAGCCAAATCACATACTAAGTAATGCAAACTATACGTAAGGATTCAATTACATGCTAGAAATGAAGGGAAACTGCGAAGCGTGCAATACGGGTCTCCTCCACGAAAGTGAAGCCTTCATCTGCAGTTACGAGTGCACGTTCTGCCCGGAATGCTCGGCCAAGATGGAAAACAAATGTCCGAACTGCGGAGGGGAGCTTCTCAGCCGACCGAAGCGAATATCGGATTAAGCGCTGAACCGAGCTCAGCTTTTTCGCTTTCTATCGAGAAGGCTATTCGCTACAAAGCACGATCCGGGGATGAATAGACGTAATCGAAACCTGACGCTCGAATTCGACGTGATGGAAGTAGATCAAGCAAAGGACGCTGTGTGGACTGGGCATCACAGCACTGAAGCATAGAGAGAGTATTCTCGCCACTCACTGTTGCCGAAACGCACATGAAACAGAAATAAATACCTAATGGAGCAGTAATCTTCTAATCGACAGGATGGATCGAAGCTGGACTGAACTTTAATACACTTCGTGAGACGATTGAGGACTTACTCTAAACTTGAGGCACCATCATTCTTCACATTGCCCGATACTCAAGTGGCTTTTGATTCTACAGGATTAGGGAGAAAATCGGCGTTTCAGATTCAATACGACAAGTCATCTAGCCTGAATATAAAGCAACTACTTCTTCTATTTCAAATTGAATTCAAACAGCAGCCCTCAGTTGCACAATTGCTTCATAATGCGAGCGTATGTCAATCGATATAAAAACACTGCAACAGGAAGCTCTATATCGAAACACCACCTCTCCAAAACTCACAATGGTCCGTACGATGTATTGCGCATGCTCTTATCGTATTTAAAGACAATAAAAACTCGAATTAACGAAGCTCTCCCCTCGCCAAAGAATCAAGCGTTGTAGAGCGTAACATGTCGGAATACAGTCTATTGATGGCTGACCAACGCGTGTGGATCCCACAGGCTTGATCGTTGGAGCAAACAGCATTGCCTAGTGGGCAGGTGTCGAATACATTCAATTCTTGTAGTGGCTCAAGAAGTTCCCATAGCGTTAAATCTTGAGCATTTGCCACAAGGCGCACGCCTCCGGCTTTTCCTCGTTTGGCTTGCAGGATTCCAGCTCGAACATAAAGTTGAAGGGTCTTACCGAGGTAATTTGCCGGGGCACCGACCTCTTCGGCGATTTCGTTGGCACCGACAAACTGATTTCTATGATCCCTGGCGAGAAAAGCCAATGCGCGTATGACGTGAGTTGTCGTTTGATTGAAGAGCATTTATCAATTTAACCACATGGGAATATCGGATTACAAATCGTGTCTTTTATTGTTCGTCTCTCCCAGATTGGTACCGCTCGAAGTGACCTGAACTCAGCGATGGGCAATTGGCCTATGTAGTCCTATCTAGGGACTGAAGCAACGCCTTGAAGCCCTCCTCGTTAAGTCCTGTCCGGCCAATATTCTTGCGTTCTGTCCTGGACCCATGGTCGTCAGAACCACCGGTGGCGATCAGTCCGTTTTCTCGAACGAGTGTCGCGAAAGCTTCCGACTGTCCCGCGCGATGCTCAGGGTGCCAGACCTCTACAGCATCGAACGGTAGCGCCAAGAGTTTGGGTAATTTCTTGAAGACTCCCCCCAGCGCGGGATGTGCGATTGATGCGATACCCCCTGCCCCGTGGATCAGGTCAATGGCCTCTGACGCAGCCATTCTTTTCTTGGGAACATATGCTGGTCGGCCGATTCCGATGTATCGGGTGAACGCATCTTGGATACTCTTCGTGACACCTATCCTATACAAAGCGCGAGCGACGTGGAGCCGTCCCGGTGAGGTTGTATTGCCGATTTCAGCGCCGATGTCATCTGGGGAAATCTGGATTCCGAGGTCGCTCAATTTCTGAATCATGAGGTGAACGCGGGTGGTTCGATCGTCTCGAACTTCTACGAGTTTGGCTTCAAGCTCGTCGGATTCGTGTGACAACCCTAGTCCAAGGATATGGATTTCGATTCCATCGAACTCCGAACTGACTTCGACCCCCGGGATGAACCTAATCCCCTCCCCCGCCGCTGCTTCGGCTGCTTCCTCACTTCCGGCGGTCGTGTCGTGATCCGTGAGCGCCATGGCGTGCAGACCAACTGCGGCGGCGCGGGCAACCACTTGGGTGGGCGGATCAGTACCGTCGGACTGATTACTGTGGAGATGGAGGTCTGCGTAGATGGTGCCCGTCGGCCGGGCGAATGCCTTCTGGCCTCGGGTCACGAATCGACCGACCCGCCGGGTGCCACTAGCAGTCGGTCGAGAACACCGTTGATAAAACGGGGCGCATTTTCATCGGCGAATCGTTTAGCCACTTCGATGGCCTCGTTAATAGCGACACTACTCGGCACATCGTCCGCGAACCGCATTTCATAGAGGGCTACTCGGAGGACACTCCGCTCAATACGGCCAACGCGTTCCGGAGTCCAGTTCTCCAACGCAGAATCAATCCCCTGATCCAGCTCTTCGAGATGCTCATGAACCCCTCGAATTAGCGTTGTCGCATATTCGCGCGCCGCTGGGCGAACCGGTTGCCCCGCGAAAAAGGCTTCGATCCCGCTCTCCCACTCCTCCCCCGTAAACTCAAGGCCGAATAGGAATTGTGTGGCGCGTTCCCGTGCAATGCGCCGGGCTTGTGGACTAATATTCATATCGGGAATAGTAACGCTAATGATCGCAAGATGAAAACCGGCCTTCTCGTGATGTACCAAAAGGTCCGGCTCTCAAGATGGTAGTGCTTGTGCGACGAAGTGAGCGAAGGGAGAAGTCACGTTGACGACAGCCTCGACTAATCAGCTTTCTTGTCGTAAATAATGGTTACTGTCCCTATTTTACCCCAGCGGGAAAGTTATCGAAGGAAGTCTTGAAACCATTCCAACCAAGACTCATTACTTTCGTCTCCGCGATACTGTACTAAATCTTTTCCGGTTCCCGAGAAGTCGAATCGCTCAATGGTGAATAGATCTGGACTCGGCGCGTTTGCAATGTCACTCTCTTCCAGGCGAATGGTCGAACGCCAAAGCAACGTGTCTGATTCATCTCCTTCACGTTTTTCGCAGACCAATGAAATTGTTGCATTCTTGACACCGGCAGGAATCTTCGTCGGTACGGTCCAATTAAATGACCAACCGGGACCGTCGAAAACTTCTGGTGAGTAGGATTCCCAGCGCGTTGGGAGAAAGTTGTTGCTGGTTTCCAGAATAATGCGGTGGTCAATTATTGATTGAGCGATCACTTCCGGGTCGGGTCGAATCGTCGATGTGGAAACACTCCCATCGTCGCCGATGCGAGGAATCTCCATAACGCCTGGCCGAGGTATTTCGTCTTCCATCGACATCACGATTGCTGATTCGTCGCGTTCGTCAGACGCATACTGCGTTGAAATCTTAAAAAAGTACTCCCAGCTTTCCTTGTCCCAGCGTCCCAGCATGCTGAATGGAAAGACGTGCTCTTGTACAATGTTGAGAGGCCACTCGATCTTTCGGAAGAGTGCGCCGAGTTCGCTTGGAGGTGAGCGGTAAAAGAACTCAGCGTCCCATATCGCGTCGCCGGTATCGATTGTAGTTCCGTCGCACACTATGGAGCGATTCTCCGTTTTCTCATCGCCCAGGATGTCGACTCTCCATCGGTTCCCGCTCGACCAGTGGAAACGCAGATAGAAGTCGCCCGGGGGCATATCCCAGGGGCGGTCGGCGCTTAAGTGTTTGCGCCCGTTGGGTGTGACTTCGAGTTTGAACATAAGGCGACCGTAAGGGATGGCATTCTCGCGATTCAACGCAGCGTCGATAACATCGTACCCGGATGGTTGAGCGTGTACGTTGTGGGAAACTGCCACGAAGACTAATGTGACTAGAAGGGAACATCTGCACAAAACTCCATCTTGAACGCGCAACGTGACGTGAATTCTACTTGATGGACGTATACGTTTGGACGAAGTTATCAATCTCTAGTCCCCCTCAATGAGTTGGGCGCGCATGTCGGACTTAGGGAAATACAGGGACAGTAACCAATTCCTTTTTCGACTTGACAGGCGTATTCCAAGGCACGTTCTTGCGACAGAATAACTATTGATTATCATCACCCGATTCGATCTGCACCAATAGGTTGACCATTTCGATGGCGGCCAGTGCGCAATCAACGCCTTTGTTGCCGGCTTTGCATCCGGCGCGTTCGATGGCTTGTTCGATGGTGTCCGTGGTCAATACTCCGAAAATGACGGGAACATCGGAGACCATGCCGGCTTGGGAGACGCCTTTGGCGGCTTCGCCAGCGACGTAGTCGAAGTGCGCAGTGGCCCCTCGGATGACACAGCCGAGCGTGATGACGGCATCGTGTTTTCCCGATTGCGCCATTTTGCGTGCGATGAGCGGGATTTCGTAGGCGCCAGGTGTCCAGGCGACCGTTATTTCGTCGTCAGTGACCCCGTGTTTGCGTAGGGCGTCGATGGCCCCGCTTAGCAGTTTCATCGTAATGAAATCGTTGAAGCGCGCGACCACGATCGCGTAGCGCTTGCCTTGCGAGACGAGGTTTCCTTCAAGTGTTTGCGGCATCCTTGCGTACTCCTTTTGGTTACCGGAAAATATGACCGAGTTTTTCTTCTTTGGTTTTGAGATATGGCTCATTGTGTATGTTGCTTGGAATGACCAGCGGCACCCGATTAACGACTTCGAGGTTATGGGCCACGAGGCCAACCCGTTTGCTTGGGTTATTCGTGATGAGCCGCATGTGAGTGACGCCAATATCACCTAATATTTGAGCACCTAATCCGTATTCACGTTGATCGGGTTTGAACCCCAAGTGTTCGTTCGCTTCGACCGTGTCCATGCCTTCATCTTGTAACTTATACGCCCGAATTTTATTTGAAAGGCCTATCCCCCGCCCTTCCTGACGCATGTAGACCAGGACGCCTTTGCCTTCTTCGCCGATCATTTCGAGTGCCTGATCGAGCTGCGAACCGCAGTCGCAACGCATAGATCCAAACACATCACCCGTTAGACATTCGGAATGTACGCGAACGAGCACGGGATCGCCTGGTTCAATGTCGCCCATCACGAGCGCAACGTGTTGACGATCTTCGACATCGGTTTCATAGACCCGTACCTGGAATTCTCCGTGACGGGTCGGCAGCCGAGTTTCCGCAGCGCAATGAACCAGTTTCTCGTTCCGCCGACGATGGCTAATAAGGCTCTCGACCGAACAGATCTTGAGGCCATGATGTTCGCCAAATTTCTTGAGTTCCGGCAAACGGGCCATGGTGCCGTCTTCGCTCATAATTTCGCAGATGACGGCGGACGGTCGGAGTCCTGCCAATCGCGCCAAATCGACGGAACCTTCTGTCTGGCCTGCACGCACTAACACCCCACCCTCGCGAGCACGTAAAGGAAAAACATGCCCTGGTTGTACGACGTCCGAAGGTTTCGCGTCGAGCGCAGTCGCGGCCTCGACGGTTCGCGCTCGGTCGAATGCACTGATGCCGGTGGTGACGCCTTCGGCCGCTTCGATAGAGACATGGAAGGCTGTCTGGAGCGGCGCTTGATTGTCTTGCGTCATAGGCGGAAGACCCAGTTGATCAATTTGTTCGGCGGTCATCGCTAAGCAGATCAAGCCTCGACCGTGCGTGGCCATGAAGTTGATGACCTCGGGCGTTGTGAACTCCGTAGCGGCGATTAGGTCGCCCTCGTTTTCCCGGTCTTCGTCATCGGTGAGAATAATCATCCGACCGGCTTTGAGTTCTTCAATCGCTTCTTCGATAGTGCAGAACGTATTTTCCATTAGGCAAATCCATGCCGCGCGAGCGTCTCGATGGAGATGTCGCTACGGCTTTGTCGGGCCAAATAGTGGTAAATGTGCTTCCCCATCATGTCCGCCTCAAGGTTCACGGGATCCCCGGGACGTCGTTTACTTAACGTGGTTTTCTCAAGCGTCGCAGGAATCACCGCAACGCCAAACGTGTCGCCCATCGGCTCGACGACGGTGAGGCTGATGCCATCGACCGTGATCGATCCCTTTGGTACGAGATAACAAGCAACTTCGGCTGGAGCTTGGAAACGCCATAGCGCGAAATCGCCTTGATTTTCAACGGAGTGAACGCGGCCAACGGCGTCAACGTGGCCCTGCACCATGTGGCCGCCGAAGCGATCACCGAGCGCCATAGCCCGTTCAAGATTGACGGCATCGCCCGCATTGATTTTGCCCAACGTCGTGCGGTCAAACGTCTCTGGCGAAATTTGCACAGTGAAACTTTTCGCATCGAATGCGACTGCGGTTAGGCATACACCATTCACAGCGATGCTGTCACCGTCTTGAATTCCGTCCAGCACAGTCTCCGCGAGAATGGTCATGCTCGCACCTTGTTTGCGGGACACCGCACCCACTTCTTCTATGATTCCAGTAAACATCGTCTTCACTTCTTTACGTAGGCTTCAATCAAAATGTCTTCGCCGATGGGCGTCGACTTCATTCGTTCAAGAGCAACAACATCGGACATGTGCGCGGGGCCTTCACCCTCGACCGGCGTGACCGCCTCGCGACCACCGATGATTTTCGGCGCAACAAAAAACATGACTTTGTCGACGATGCCCGCTTCAAATGCGGAGGCATGCGTCGTGCCGCCGCCCTCTAACAACACAGAGTTGATATCGCGTTGACCCAGCTCGCGCATTAGCGCGGGTAGGTCAACGCCGCCGGTGCCGCTGGGCATGTGCAACACATCGTCCGCTTTGGCAATTGTTCGTTCCTTCGGCACGACAACCCAGGTTGGGGCAATGCTTTCACTATTGAAAACACGTCGCGTCTCATTGAGGTAATCGTCTGCATCAATGATGATCCGGATCGGATCACGTGTCCCCGAAGTCGGCAAACGGGTCGTCAGTGTGGGGTCATCGAGCATCACGGTGCGACTACCCACCATGATCGCGTCGACTTCGTTGCGCAGGTGATGAACCATTTCGCGTGCAGCATCACCCGTCACCCAACGCGATTCACCCGTGCGTGTCGCTATCTTTCCGTCGAGCGACATTCCGCATTTTGCAATAACAAACGGCATGCCGGTGGTTACATGTTTGATGTAGGCTTCGTTAAGTACACGTGCTTCGTCCGCGAACAGTCCCACATCAACTTGAATTTCCGCAGCGCGCAATTTACGAATGCCTTCACCCGACACTTTCGGATTCGGGTCTTCCATCGCAACGACGACTCGACCAACACATTTATCGATTAAGAAATCTGCGCAGGGTGAAGTACGCCCTTCGTGTGCACAAGGTTCGAGGGTTACATAGAGGGTTGCACCGGTGATGTCGCCGGCGATGATCGCGGCATTCACTTCCGCGTGCGGTTCGCCCGCAGCCTGATGAAAACCTTCGCCAATGATTTCGCCATCGCGGACCAACACCGCACCCACCATCGGATTCGGACTGGTGCGCCCACGGGCACGTTGCGCCAAGTAGAGCGCTTGGCCCATGAAATCCTCGTCAGTGACGAGCGGCGGCATATGTCCCGTACTTTTTGGCACAAAAAATCCCGGTAAGGCACTCACCTTCCGGGGCACGGATCTCCGCTGCAACGACAAATCACCGTCGCAGCACACATACACAGCCGCAGACACGTTTGCACGAGTCCACAAATCGATGTACGCGCATCCCTTTCTACCATCCGGACTATCACCGTCGGCCTCGGAATTTCACCAAAGTCAGCAGCCTCCAATAAAGGAAGCCGGTCGCGGGCTATCACCGCCGGTAGGGATTTTCACCCTGCCCCGAAAGGGTATGCTCTCTATTTGCAACTATTTTACGCCAGATGGAGAGAGGAATCAAGACTTTATTTACCGGTCGTTAGGAACTACATCTAGGGGTCTTGGGGAACTTTATACTAGACCCAGGGTATTGAGGAGGAGTAAACTATTGACAGGAGGGCGATGCGATGGCTTCGGGGGTAGAACCGACTCCTGTTACAAACAGGAGCTACGTAGCTCCCATTTTCAATGGGAGTTTGGTTCCGGTCACGCATCCTGAAGAGTCACGATCCCCTCTCCTTGGGGAGAGGGCTAGAGCCTGCCCTGAGCTTGCCGAAGGGGTGAGGGGTCGTTTCGTTTCTCCACTCCTACTTCTTTTCATATTTACAATCCCTTTCCTAGTAACAACCGGTTGCCGAGGCAACAGTCTCGACAAGAAGACTCCATCCGCCATACGCGCCATGACCGTCACCGCGTATTGCGATTGCCAAAAATGTTGCGGCTGGAAACGTACCTGGTATGGCAAACCCGTCTACGCCTACGGTTCATTGAAAGGTAAGCGAAAAAAAGTCGGCGTCACCGCCAGCGGCACCGACGCCAAAGTCGGCACCCTCGCCGCCGACACCTCACGCTACCCCTTCGGCACCATGATGTACGTCCCCGGCTACGGCTACGGCCGCGTCGAAGATCGCGGCGGCGCCATCAAAGGCGATCACATCGACCTCTTCTTCAAAACGCACAAAGAAGCCCTCGAATGGGGAAGGCAACAACGGCAAGTGCGGGTCTGGTATCAGTAGTCTTCAGTCGGACGTAGACATCCTTTCTTTCCGTAATTGATGAGTTCATCGTGGCACCTCCTCTGTTGGCAGAGGTTTGAATCTCACCCGGAACATGGGCAACATGGAAAAGATGTCGCAGTCAGGCGATTTGATCGCGATGTCAAACACTTCATTGAATCTTGCTCACCGGCAAGTTCAGATTCAGGCCGTCCGAAGGAGCGTGTTGATGAGAGTTGCCGCTATATTCATCGTACTTCTATGCCTTAATCCTGTCGCGTTTGGGCACGGGATGTCTGAGGAGGACCAAATCCGTGCTGCTGAAGGAGGATTTCTGGATTTTTTCCCCTTGGGCGCGACACACATGCTCACGGGTTTCGACCATCTACTGTTTCTATTTGGCGTTATATTCTTCCTGACCAGATTCAAGGACGTGTTCAAATTTGTTACCGCGTTTACGCTTGGACACTGCATCACGCTGATTCTGGCGACCTTCATGGGCATTCAGGCCAATTACTTCCTGGTCGACGCGGTAATCGCGCTAACCGTTTGTTACAAAGGCTTCGATAATATTGGCGGATTCAAACGATTCCTCGACATGGAATCTCCCAACCTGCTCGCCGCTGTTTTTGTTTTCGGACTTATCCATGGCTTCGGACTTTCGACCCGGCTTCAACAGGTAACAATCGGCGAAGGGATGCCGCTACTCGGCAAAATCATCTCGTTCAACCTCGGCGTGGAAGCGGGTCAAATAGCCGCACTCGCCGTCATGATCGTTTTACTATCCGCTTGGCGGAACACCAAATCGTTCAACCGTTTCAGCTACGCTTCGAACACCGGCCTAATCATCGTCGGCGGGCTCCTCTTCATTTCACAATTACACGGCTACCAACACGACACCGATCCGACGGCGTTCGCCTTTGACGAAGATAGCCATGCGCACGCACATCAAGACGCGGCCACAGCCTCCGGCGATGCGGACCTACCGCCCGGATGGCATATCGACCCAGGAGAAACCGAGCCCCATTCACACGACGATGACGCCGAACTCCCCGAAGGTTGGCATATGGATCCAGGCGACACCGTACCCCACAAAGATCACGACGACGATCATGATCATGAGGACGATCACGCGCATGACGAGGGTCACGATCACGGGGACGACCACGCACATGACGAGGGCCACGAACACGAGGACGATCACGCGCATGACGAGAGCCACGACCACGATGACGACGCGCATCACGACGAGGATGACCACAACCATCCGCATGACGAGGAGTAGTAGGCAGGTTCGAGTCCGGTATCAATAGATTGAACCACGAAGTGCACAGAGACCACGAAGAAAAGCATTTCGTGACTCGTATCGTTTGGAATTGACTCTGGGCATCTGAGTGATCAACTAGAAGTTTTCTCATGAACGTCGGCTCAGCACGACGTGTCCGGAAGTATCGCCAAAATCTCTCGATAGTCAATCTTCGTGGCCTACGTGGTTCAAAAAACCCCGTTCATCCTGTAATCCTGTCCGCATTACCCAATAGAAAACTCCACATCTTCGATTGAGCGCCCATCTCCGTATATAGTTGTCGTTTCCACTGTAAATCGCACGGTGTTGTGCAGGAGTCCGATCCATCTATGAAACCCGTCCTCGATAAAGCTCGAAAACGAGGTTGTTTGTTTCGGGTAGCACGCCTGTTTGTTTTGTTCGTCGCGCTCATTCTCATCGTCGCCTACTTCTATCTCGTTTTGCCGTTGTGGGGCATGCCATTCAACGGACAGCGCCATGGCGCACCACCGTTAACACCGCTTTGGGCATTTGAACCGTGGTTGTGGGAGGACGATGTCAATACGGCGGAGGAAGTATTGCGGCTTGTAAAGGGCTATGAAGATCACGATATCCCGGTGCGGACGATTCTCATCGACAGTCCGTGGTCGTTGCGCTACAACGATTTTGCGTTGGACGAAGAACGATATCCAGCGTCGTTCTATACGGGCCTCCAGGAGCGTGATTACCGCGTCGTGCTCTGGATGACGTGCATGATCAACGGCAGGAACAAAGACACACATTTCACGGGCGGCCCGGAAGCGCAATCGTTCTTTGACGAAGCACGGGACAAAGGTTACCTCGCGGCCAACGGCGCTCACTACGGTTGGTGGAAAGGACACGGCGGGTTTATCGACTACACGAACGCCGATGCGATGACGTGGTGGCGCGGGTTGCAGGAAGAAGTTTTTGCGCTCGGTATCGATGGGTGGAAATTGGACGGCACGGCGACTTTCTTTCGATCACAATTGGGTCGCATTCCGCTGCTCTATGGACAGACGGCCGGCGGGTTTATGACGACGCGCGGGTATATGGACCATTATTACCGGGATGAATACGAACATGGCCTAACGAAAAACCCCGAATTCATCACGCTGTCCCGGTCGTATGATCGATCACCACATCCCGAAGGGTTTTCGCCAATTGACGCTACGCCGGTCGCATGGGTCGGCGATCAAGATCATACGTGGTCACTCGAAGATGAAGGCCTCGAAGAAGCGCTCGAGGATGTGATGAAAAGCATCGAAGCTGGGTATTCCGTCGTCGGCTCAGACATCGGCGGCTATGGTGGCGGGACGATTCCGCCGGAACTGTACATCCGATGGACGCAATGGTCGACATTCTGCGGCTGGTTCTCCAATGGCGGTCACGGCAATCGCGCGCTCTGGGAACGCAGCGATGAGGAACTCGAAATCATTCGCAAATTCACCTGGCTGCGCCAAGAACTCGTACCGTACATTTACACACATGCCCGCGCCCATCACGAAGGCGGCGAACCGCTCATGCGCCGCGCACCGGGCGATTACCAATACTACTTCGGTCCTGACTTCCTCGTTGCGCCGATTTACAAAGAGATCGGCAATAGGCCGGTTCGATTCCCTGCTGGTCGCTGGCGCTATTTGTTTAACCCCATTCAAGTGCATGAAGGATTCTCGCTCTTGCAACTTGATGCACTGGTCGATTTCGAGGGGCCAGGTGAATTCAATTCAGCGTACGCTCTTGAAGATTTCCCAGTCTTCGTTCGTGAAGGTGCTGTCATCCCGCTTGATGTAAAACGAGACTACACCGGTTTCGGCGACCGCTCATCCGAAGGCGCGATCACCTGGCTTATCTTTCCTGGTGAGAACGGGTCAGGCGAGGGGCATCTCACACGCGAGAATGGCGACGTAGCGTCACTGGCCTACGCTTGGGAAGGCGGTGTGCTCAACATCACGTGCAATAGCGAAAACACGCGCGACCGCATTCGTGTACAACTTGAGGGAAGACCTACCTCGGTAACCGACGGGACCAAACCGATTACCGGACGCGATTCCTATGATGAGACTAAACAACACCTTTGGATCACGCTCGCACCCGATGCAGAAGGCATCGTCAGAATCGCACCCTAATCCGTCACGTCCCGAGTTTTATCGGCGCGGTGAGTTCAGGGTGGCGTCCGGTGATGTCTTGGTAGAAGTCGCGAAACTTCTCCATGTCCGCATCCGCATTACGCTCGATCACAATCCAACCGCGGTTAAGATTGATAATAAGGTGACTCCCGTCGGCTTCGATTTTGACGACTGGAGAAACAACCTCTGGATAGCACTACCGGCCAGCAGTTCGGGTCAAATCACTATCCATCAGAATTAGATCTGAACGCTGCCCAAGACCGCATCTTCCCCTTGATTAATCCCTTAACACGTTGATATGAAGTGTGTTATAGCGATGCCTTGCTTATGACTGACTTATTCAGTTATAATAATTCTATGCCAAGAGTTCGCCCTGAAAATCGTTTTGAGGAAGTGGTCCATGCGGCCGCAGAAGTGTTTATCCAATCGCTGGGCTATGGTCGCACGCAGATGGAAGACATTGCCAAGCGGGCTGGCGTGTCGAAGGGCACTTTGTATCTCTACTTCGAGAGCAAGGAAGCGTTATTCGATCAAGCCGTGCGATTCGCGGATTCCGAAGACGCGCTACCGACTCCCGCAGAACTACCGGTTCCCACGCCTTCATTCGGATCGACGGCGGAATACGTGCAGCACCGCTTGGCAACGAACACAGAGTTTCTAATGATCGCAGAGCAGCTGGCCGCCGCTCCAAAGGCAGATGCACAATCTGAAATTGAACAAATCGTTCGTCAACTTTACCGCGTACTGCAGAAAAACCGTGTGGCCCTCAAACTGATTGATGTATGCGCTTCGGATCATCCGGAACTTGCATCGTTATGGTATTCGATCGGTCGAGGCGGCGTCGTAAGTCTTCTACAACCGTTTATTGAACGCCGCATTGAATCGAGCAAGTTCGTCTCTGTCCCTGATACAGCGCTCGCGGCACGCTTCATCTTAGAGTCTTGCATGATGTGGGGCATCCACATGCATTGGGATCCACATCCTGAATCCATCAATCGCGAGCATGTTGAAGAGACGCTCGTTCATTTCATCGTTAGGGGTTTGGTGCCCCCGGACGGACTCAACTGCGGCTAACGATTAGGAGTCATCAGCATGAGAACTAAACGTCCTTACTTCGTAGCGACAGCGCTCGCCGGATTCGGCATCCTTTTTTTCGTGGCGAAAGGCAGCATGGTATTCGATTCGCAGACAGTCCCCGCGAGCGACGCCGTCGCCGAATGGCCTGCGTACGGGAATGACCCCGGCGGGTCTCGATATTCTGAACTCGACCAGATAACGCCTGGGAACGTACACCATCTGGAGCGAGCCTGGGTTTATCGGACGGGCGAGGACTACACCGGCACAGAACACGCCGGTCGCGCGGCCTTCGAGTCCACACCGATCCTCATCGACGGAACGCTCTATCTGAGCACCCAGACCAATCGCATCATCGCGCTTGATCCGATCAACGGACGAAAAAAATGGGCCTACGACCCAAAAATCAACATCGACTCAGGGCTCTTCGCAGAATTTACATCCCGTGGCGTCTCCGCCTGGCGAGATGACGAGAGCGGAGCGCTTCATCTTTACATGGGCACGATCGATGCGCGGTTGATTGCGATCGATGCAGCGACCGGACGCCCTATCGATGCGTTTGGCGATCACGGCGTGATCGACCTCGCGACGGGTGTCGGCAACGTCGACAAAGGAATGTACTCGGTCACATCTCCCCCAGCGATTGTCGACGGTGTGGTAGTCATTGGTTCAGCAATCGGCGATAACCGTCGCGTCGAATCCGAGCGGGGCGTCGTGCGCGCGTACGACGCAAAGACCGGCGTACTGCGATGGAGCTGGGATCCGATTCCACGATCCGAATCTGATTCCGCGTGGGATGAATGGGAACCGGACCAAGCGCAAAAGACCGGGGGTGCAAATGCGTGGGCACCCTTATCGGCTGACCCAGAGCGTGGACTAGTGTTCGTTCCGACAGGCAGTCCCAGTCCAGACTATTACGGCGGCGAACGGATTGGGTCCAACCTCTACGCAAATTCCGTCGTAGCCTTGCGTGCGGCAACCGGCGAAGTCGTCTGGCATTTCCAGACGGTCCATCACGACCTATGGGATTACGATGTACCAGCGCAACCCGTGCTGATGACAGTGACCAAGGATGGCAAATCAATTCCTGCCGTTGCGCAGGCGACGAAAATGGGACACCTCTTCTTTCTTCACCGAGACACCGGCGAACCGGTGTTTCCCGTTGAAGAACGCCCCGTCCCGCAAACGGACGTGCCTGGCGAAAAAACCTGGCCCACCCAGCCGTTTCCGGTCGTCACGCCGCCGTTGGTACCGCAAGGGTTGACCGAGTCGGATGCTTGGGGTCTGACGATGATCGACCGAGGCTTTGCGAAAAAGCGCATCGCAAAGTACCGCTCTGAGGGAATCTTTACGCCGCCGAGCTTGCGCGGAACCATCGAATATCCCGGCATCGCGGGCGGAACGAATTGGGGCAGTCTAGCCTTCGACCCGGCACGCGAACTCGTGGTTCTAAACACATCGCGGGCACCCTTCGCCGTAACCCTTCGCCCTCGGGAAGAATACGATCTGGAAAAGGATCCTGGCGGATACATTGAACGATCCGATCAATCCGGCACCCCCTATGGTCTCCATCGCGAACCACTGCTCTCAGGCCTCGGTATTCCGCTCGTAAAACCGCCATGGGGCACGTTAACGGCGGTGAGCACGCGAACAGGCAAAATCGCATGGGAAAGCACGCTGGGTACCATTCGCGATTTGACCGGCATACCAATCCCAAAGAAATGGGGTACCCCGAGTATGGGCGGACCCATCACAACGGCAAGCGGCGTTACGTTCATCGGCGCGACAATGGATAATTATCTCCGCGCGTTCGACACGGACACTGGCGAAGAACTCTGGAAAGGCCGGTTGCCCGCCGGGGGGCAAGCGACTCCGATGACGTATCGGCTTTCGCGAGACAGCAAGCAGTACGTCGTTATCTGCGCGGGTGGACACGGCAAATTGGGCACGACGCTTGGCGACTATGTCATCGCGTACGCACTACCGGGATGACGAAAACTATTTGCTGCCGATTCGAATGGGAGCCGTCAGTTCAGGGTGGCGTCCGGTGATGTCTTGGTAAAAGTCTCGAAACTTTTCCATGTCCGCATCCATATCACCCGTTAACGTGATCATCGGACCGAAGCCGCCGCGTTTCCTTTTGTAATCCATGAAACCACAGCACACCGGGACGTTCGCGCCTTGAGCAATATGGTAGAAACCAGACTTCCACCCTTTGGTGATGCCCCGTGTGCCTTCCACAGGAACAACGATCATTAGATGATCCGCTTCGTCATACGTTCGAATCGTCTCCCCCACCATTCCGCCCGGCTTACTCCGGTCCACCGGGATGCCGCCCAAGTAGCGGGCTACATATTTTGCCGGTCCGGGAAACAGACTGTCTTTCCCAATCCAGTGGATACGCACTCCGTAGTAAAATGCCATCGCCATCAGAATCGGAAAATCGACATTGCTCGTATGCGGCGCCGCGATGAGTACAAATTTGGGCTCAGGCGGAACTTCGGAGACAACCTCCCACCCCGTAATCTTCAGGTATAGGAGCGCAATCGCTCTTGTAATGGACCGAAGAATCGGCGTGTCGAATATTGTGTGTTTCGCGGGTTTTGCGGGCATTCGCGGATCGCTACAGGCTTAGTGTAAAGAACACAAGTCTGGCAAAATTAGGGAGTTGATTCAATTTCAACCCAACTCGTACATGTGGTTGAAATTGACCACGGGATAGTCATTACTCTCCAGACGCCGCGCAAGGGGCCAATCCGCCGTTAGTACCAGTTTCCCGGATTCAGCGAGATGTAGGAGGACCGTGTCCGTAATACCAAGTTTGGCAAAAGCGTCATGCTCAGAAGTAAACTTGGAGTCAATGTATTCTTCGTCATATGTTTGAAGAAATGCGGCCAAATTCCGCTTCACTGCCTGGCTAACTTCAGAGTCGAGCAAACCTGACAAATTTGAAACCTCTGTCGCTATATTCGGAGTTGTTAACAACCTCGCATCACTCACCATTGCGTCGAGTAAGTCGAACTGCCACGGGCTGTATTCTTTCACTCTCTTTCTCTGACCAACCCACTCCCTTTTTTCCAAACCAACGAACAGCACTAGCAGTAAATTGGAATCGACCAAGATACCGGTGCTTCTGTGCTTGTTGACAAGAGCTACCGAGTCATCGATCACGATGATCTCATTTTCATAGATTTGACGGCACCGTTGTTTGCGAAAATCGTGAATACCTTGTAAACGCGAGCTCTTCTGACAGTTCCCGCAAGCTCCTTGATTTGATCTTGGAAAGATGAAGACGAAAGTGGATCTTCATCCACTACGAAGCCGAGAGTTACCAGCCACACATCGTCTCCCTCATCGTACTCTACCTCCTCCAGACGAAGGCCTCGTATATCCTCATCCTTGTAATATTCTTTAGCCGACTCTGTAGCGATTTCGATCGCGCGGCTAACATCAAGTGGAACGCCTTTCGTCGCCATATCGCCTCCCTATGCGTATTGCATCGCCTTCGTGTACGGACTCGCGTATGCTTTCTCGGCGTAGTCGGCCAGCAGTGTCTTGTCCGAGTCGGTCAGCGTGAGATCGCCCGTGATGGTTTTCATGTTCAGCGCAACATCTTCGGTCACGGACATGCCGATGTTCAGGATGCCGATACGTTCATCATTGAGCGCCCAACGGATGGCTGCGGCAGGCAATGCTGCGCGTTTTTTTGCGTCGTAGTCCGCGACCACTTGCGTGTTACCGCGGCCCATCATGTTCAAGCCCATGACCTTCATCGCGACGATGCCCATGTCCAACTCATGTGCGCGGGCAACTGTTTTTTCACGCCATTCCAGGCTTTCATTCGAGATCATATTCGACATGCCACGGTTCATGTAACCTCGTGCGAGCAACACCTGGTCAAATGCTTCGGTGTCGACCATCTCGTAGATGTCTTTGAAGGCGATGTGTGTGGTGAGGCCGATGAAACGGATGAGACCTTCATCCTGTAATTTGGCCAATTCCTCTCGAATCGCCATCCCACCTTTAACACCAACCCGTTCAATCGCCGGACTATGCACCTGCATGCAGTCAATATAATCTGTGTCGAGTTCGCTCAGCGTTTTCTCCACGCTCTCACGTGTTTTTGCCGGACGCGGGTCTGCCACTTTCGAGGCGATGTAGCAGTCATCACGAACGTCTTTAAGTCCCTTGCCCATGATGCCTTCGCTCTCGCTGTACACGCGCGCCGTGTCAAAATAACGAATGCCTGCGTCGTAGGCCTTGCGAACCATCTCGGCGCGCGCATCCCGATCTTCGAGCTTCACGTTGTAACTGTCCGCCCAATTGTCGACCATCGCAGATCCGCCATGACCGAGCACGGGCAACATGTGCCCCGTCTTACCAAACATGCGCTCCGGTATTTTTCCAGTCAGGGAAATCGATTTCTTTTCAGGTGCTGCGGCATTTGCCGCGCCCGCCGTGATCGCCGCTGCGCCAACGGATAGACCCGTCTTAAAAAAACTCCGTCGGTCGATTTCGGTCGAATGATCTTTCATGGTTCATCTCCTCACGGCGCACTCGCGCCCGCCAACTCCACGCCTAAAGCCGCACTCCTGGCTTGCTAATCGCAGAATACCAGCATAAGGGAGTCATTGGGTAGATCGTGGTGAAACGTGAGGGAATTGGGCTCATGTGAGAGAGGTACGGGCGAGGCGCGGAAAGGACATATCGTAAACGCCTCGCCCGATACCAAGGGTCGCAATCAGCATGTTGGACCTGAAGCGGACGCGATGCGGATCTCGCTATGCGCTTCAACAAGGCAATTCACCCGCACAGAAGAACGATGTCAATGTCTTATTGGTCGCCTTCGAGAACCCACTCTTTATTGAAATTTGTATACTTGATCGATTTCCCCTCTCCCCCACCCGCACCGCCGTTTGGAGCGAAATAGCTGTAGCTAGCGTGGAGGGTGCCGTTCTTGGTCTGAATGATGGAGGGGTAATGGAATGATCCTTGTCCTTGTTCCTGTCGCTCAAGGTGGCGCGTCCACTTCCACGTCTCGCCTTCGTCGTCGGAGATGGAAACAGCCAGGCTGTGCCGACCGCGAACAGTGTCGTTATAAATGCAAATCCAGTCGCCGTCATTGAGATTGGCGAGTTCGAGACCGGACCCCGGGTTTTTCAATTGCGCATGGTCGTATACCGTGCTCCAAGTAATGCCTTCATCCTCCGATTCGCTGACCAGCACCCGCTGCGGTGGCGGACCATTGTCGCGCATGTATGTCACGAGCGTCCCGTCTTTCTTCCGCGCGAAACTCGGCTGGATATTTCCGCCTCCGACGATAGGATCGCTAAACGTCCAAGTGTCGCCCCAATCTTCCGTGATCGCCACTAATGAAAACGAAAATCCATCGGAGTACAAACCGACTAACATCTTGTTGTCATCGACGATGTAGGGGTGGGCGCGTGTGAACCAGCCGATGCGCCGTGTCAGTTTGTCCGCCGCTTGTTTGTAATTGTTATTGGCCCACGCCAACGAACGCCCCGAAAGTTCAATCCCCATACTCTTCACATAGTCGTCCGTCTTCGCGCGAACGTTCGCCTCGAAATCATCGCCCGGTTTCACGTGCATAATTTTCATCACATCCCACTCCGGCGGACCCGATGGCGACATATAGTTCGTCGACGTCTTGTACTTCATCAACGCGCTTTCCCACGTATTCGCCTGAATCGTGGGCCATAGCAGCCATAACCGATCTTCCGGATCAATGATCATGCAGCAATTCGTATCCGGTAACCCCGGCGCATCTGCCATGACGAACGGCTCAGTCCACTCCCCGGTCTTCTTCACCCAACGCGCCCCACGAATCAACACATCATCCGCCTTACGCTCGCCAGAACCGTGAAACCAACACACCAACAAATCGCCATTAGGACATTCGACGATGCACGACCCGTGGTTGTGCCAAGACTCCAGCGGAAAAATGAGTTCGTTCTTGTGGAACGGCTGCGCTATAGAAGCGATTGATCCAACAACCATTGTGATTATCAAAATCGATACAAATCGCATGCTCACTACCCTCCTGTGCTCTACGATGATCCGAAGAAGTGCTCCGCTACTCTCCGAGCCCACCATCCTTCAGACGGCGCTACACCGTTGTTCCCACCGTGGCCTGCGTGAAGAGAACTATCGTCGGTCGCCGCGTACAACGCCCACTTTTCAGGGCTAAAACTTATCGTCGAAGACGATGACGTTGTGGTCCATTCCTCATTAGAAATCCGTACACCTAAACCTTCGTGAACATGTTCCAATCCTTCCGAAAATCCTAATTCACGAATCTTATCGTGTGTGAGCGGTTCCGAATCAACACCGATCATGGGATTGACGACCATGTAGTCGTTTCTACTCTCGCTTTTAATGATCGAACCGGTACGAACTTCAACCTTCGTAAAACGTAGGGTACCTTCTTTTTCCGGATCAATATCCAGAACATCGAGAGGAACACGCACAATCCCAGTCGGAGGTGTATCCAAACGCACAAGCTTGCGCACAGACTCGTCGTCGTTTAACACTTCGAGGGTGCAAGGTCGCCATTGAGCGAATGCGGTGTAAATCCGAACATTTTCACCGATATGGAGCGCGCAAATGGATGTTTCGTCATCAACCAGCGCCTTCACCTCCTCGTTTTTCGGATCGTCAAGTTCTTCTTGGGAGAGGCCGTGCCATGGCGCATCAGGTTCGTACTCACATCGCGAATCGATATCGAGATGAAACGCGATTTCGTGTGCGAGTTCTTCAACTTGAGAATCGACTTCATGTGTCCTGTCTTCAGCAACGGGACTTGGACCACACGCGACAACGCTTCCGCTCAGCATCGCCGCATAGATAATAAATCTTATACTCCGCATATCCGCATTCTACACTAGCGCCGTTAACCGGAACATCACAGACAGAGTTAGGAGCGGACAAAACGAGTTGGTGGAATAAGGCAGCAGGGCTAAGCTAACCTAGAGTGGAACGATTTGGGTACCAATTTAGTCCCTGGCGATATTTCATTTTCCACCATCACGGAAAGGAATTTGAATCATGTCATCTCCCTTCGAGCTCCAGACTCTGCGAACCCCACGTCTTTCGATTCTCTTCACTTGTTTAGTGTGGTCGTCAATCGCGTTGTCGACTCCCCTCTATGCGCAACCTGACCCGGGAAAAGCACAACCGGACCGCCTCGATTTTGGCATGGTGCGAATGGGTGCAACGGTAGACGGTAGCGTGCGCATTCTTAAAGCTGGCGATGACGCTACGGGCGTTCCGGTGAATGTTCATCCACCATCCTTCGCGAGGGTGAAGCGCGTAGAACTTGCAACCCAAACCTACGGACATCTCGGGACTAGGGTTTTGTGCGACATCTTTGTTTCAATCGACACGCAGCACGTGGGCAAAATCTCCGGTACGATGGTCGTCGAAATTGGGGCGCAGAAAGTAGAGGTACCGATAAAAGCGAACGTGTTGCCACAAGATCCCAATGCCACATCCTTGCTCGTTGTGCAAACGCCCTTTAATCGAGTCTCGACTGAAGACGCTTCTCGTTTTAATCCGTGGCTCAAACTGGTCGAATCGGAAGGTTTGGATGCACATTACATTGATATCATCCGACACGAACCCGTACTTCGTGACCTTGATCTTTCGCAGTTCGATGTCATCCTTCTTGCCAGTACGGGACTATATTTCGCCTTGAATGCAGATGTCGAAAGACTGAATCAATTCGTAGCTGATGGTGGCAGACTCATCGTTTCCGCAAACGCCTTCATGGCTGGCACCGTCGAAAAAGCTAACGAATTGTTGACCCCTGCTGGTCTGCGCATGAACGATACAGAACCACGTAAAACGGAATTATTCGACGTGACAGGAGACGAAATTATTTCGGATACGCTCACCGAATCTGTGCTCCGAATAAAGTGCTTTCGTCCTTCGCCAATCGCGATACTCGATCACGCCAAGGCCAAAATACTGGTTGACGCGCCGCAGTACCCAGGCGAAGGATTTGTCGCCGTGGGTCGTCAGGGAGAGGGCGAAGTCATCGCGCTTGGCCAGTCGCTCTGGTGGAACTGGATTGGGGACGCTAAGTACGCAGGTTCGGATAATCAACGGCTGTTCCGCAACATGGTCGCCAGCTTTGGCAATGGCCAATAACACGGAAAAATTCAGCTGACAAACATGTAGGCAAAGACTCTAGCGAATCTGATAGAGTTCGCTGACACTTAGCGCATTGTTAAGTATACCGAGGGAGGGGCAAACCCATGCGCGTTTTCGTCTTGGTCATAGTTCCCATGCTAAGCATTGTAGCGTTTGCACAAGGGGATGCCGGTACAAATGCGACGGAGACCATTCCTGCGAGTGCGGCCGTTGCTGGAGTCGCGAGTACGGGTTCAAACACGTCAGACGACTCTCGCCTACATCTCTCTGGCGGGGCCGGTGTACTCACGTTTTACGGGGACGGGTTGAAGAGCGACCCGCGAGTCAGTTTTGAGATTCGTGGCGAATACGACATTAACGACTTGTGGTACATCTACGCAGGTTATGTCTACGGACAAGCATTGGTTGAAGAAGAGCGTCACGCCGTGGTGCCGATTTTCATGCCACCGCTACCCAGGCTGAGAATCTGGCCACTGATCATTCCGATTCCCCAACCAATCAGGCCCACCCCAAGTCAACCAATGTTACCGCCTTTTCTCCCCATTCCGTTAATCGGACTCGGAGCTCGTCCTGGACCGGTGTTACCGTTTCCGGTTGAGTACGACGCAGGGGAAGAGGACAAGGACATTCACATCATCACAGCCGGACCCGGACTCCGATACGCCCCGTGGGAACGATTGTCCACGAATTGGGACGTGGGCGCTGGCGTGGTTTTCGGTGATGATGTCGATACCCATCTTGCGCTGAATACTTCGCTCAGAGGGTCGTGGCAAATGACGGATCGGGCAAATGTAAATATGAGCCTCATGGGCACCTTGACCAACACTGAGATTGGTGATGCCGACCTCGATTGGGGTTGGGGCGGCCATCTGGGAATGTCCATCGCACTTGGGCCTGGAAAGTAACAGGCCGAAGCATAAGTGTGATCCGCTATTCGTTCCGCAGGTAGATCGGCCTGACTGCTCGGTACTTTTCAAGTGCCCCAATGACTTCGAATAGGTGTCAATGTTTCCGTATCCAACCCAATCAATCTAGAAACTCTACATAGGGTATAATCTGCGGTAGTACGAATAAGGATTTTCGCCCGTGGCAATATCCCTCAAAGAACTCGGAATCGATAAGTTAGACGTCGAGGACCGCCTTGCGCTCGTCCAAGAAATCTGGGACACCATCGCTGTCGACTCTGCGGACATACCAGTAAAAAAGTCTCAACAAATAGAACTTGATCGGAGGATTGCCGATCACCGATCCAATCCCGAAGACCTCGTGTCATGGGACGAGGCGAGTGAATCAGTGCGAAAACGCATCAGCAAATGACTCGCACCGTAGCCTTCCGGCTAGCGGCACTCCGTGAGTTTGAAGACGCCGCAGTGTGGTACGAAGGACGCCGGTCCGGCCTAGGGGAGTCGTTCATCGCCGCGATTGATGATGCAATGGAACTGGCGGCAAAGACCCCAAATCGTTTCCCCGCAATGCATAGGAATGTTCGCTGCGTTCGCGTACGACGGTTTCCATTTTCCGTGTTCTTCGTGCCCGAGCCTGATCGAATTGTCGTCCTGTCGATATTTCACGCGAGCCGTGATCCAATAATCTGGAAATACAGGACGTAGTTTGTAGTAGATTCCAGCTGTATCCGTTAGATCGCGTACACCCAAATCCGATCCCTCGCCGCCAACGTGCCGCGAATCGTGCGTCCATTCGTCGGAATCGGTTTTCCGGTGAGGCCGTTAATGACAGTGCCATCGAGTGCCTTCGGCAACACCAATTCGAATTGTGCGGGTTCATTACGGTAGTTCTGGATAAAGCACCCAGTCTCGCCGAGTGGTTGAAATGTGACCCGCGCTGGCGCGGTGAATTCATAGCCGAACGGTTCGATAAATGCGCGCCGGATCGTGCCCGCCCATTCCGGGGGGACGTTCATTAGCCCGAGTGGCTGTGGTGCCAACAGCACTTCACCAACTGCATCGAAATCTTCTTGCGTGTAGGTATACGTATTCAGTACGTGGACCGTGCCTTTTCCGACGGTCGCGCGCGTGAGAAACGGCACGGCATCGCGCCCATCAAATGCAGTGAGTAGTGAGACTGCCGCCGCCGAGTCCGGACCTTTCGCTAGATTGAGTGGAGGGTCAACGGGTATCCGTTCACCGTTGAAGATGATCGCTTCCGCTTTTGATAAGTCGGCTTCCGAGGCTGATGTTGCCGGGGTACGATCACGCGATGCCATGGTGGATAAAAATCCACGGGTCATGATGATTCGCGCGCCATTTTCCAGGCTCCCATTGATGAGGTCTGCAACATTGGGATCAGCCGCAGCTTGCGTAGGCAAGAACACGACCCGCGCATCGACCGGGTAAGTCGATACCGGCACAATAGGTACGCCCAACATGCCGATGTGGTCGATGATGTTGATGTCGAGACCCGCTTCGCTGTTGGGCGGTTTGTACGCCGCGACACCCGTCACGGGATGATCTTTCACCACGCGAGCGAGGTCTGCTAAACGGTTGTACTGTTCGCGAAACGCGAGATGGCCCGGATGGCCTTCCATCAAGTTGTTAAAGTTGAACAACGTGATCTCCGGCGCACCCGCCAATACGGTCTGATACGCCTGATCAACGAAATCATCCGCATCGCAATCGCCGTGGTCAAACCATGCACCCTGTGTGCGAGGCCCCGACACGTCGGCAATCCAACGGTAATTAACAAACCCTTCATAGGGCGGCATGAACCCGAAGCGCTGCGTCTCAAATCCACGTGACTCTGTGCCCACCCAAACCTTGTCGAAAAGCGAAGACTCCGCAGGCACGTCGTAGCCGAACCGATGGAACAAGTCATACCACTGCGGGTATTTGATAATCATCGTGATGTCCGGATTTTCCTCGCGTGCCGGACCGATAAACAACGTCGACGCGATGTCCGTCATAAGCGCACGACGATATTCTCCCCACGAACGATCTCCTCGCGCCGAAACGGATTCCTCACTCACATCCCCCGTACACAAAAAATCATCGATAACAAACTCATCGAATACGCGAGCTGCCATTCGCACAATCGGTTCAAGGTCCGCACGCGTTTTCGGGTTCTGCCAGTTGAACCAGCCCAGCCCGCCTTCCTGACGCACGCCAACATCGCCGCCAGGAACGGTAGCAATCCCCGCAGCCGTAGCAATGCCTTCCGACTCGAAATGGTCGCGCACGCGAGTGAGCTCATCTTCCGTCAGCACTGTCCCGCCGCGCGAAACTTCGATAAAGACCTTCGTCACCCCAAACCGAAACGCACGCCGCACAGCATCACGCCGAAAATTACGCTCCGCAGCCACCCGCTTCACCGTACTCGCAGTGAGATACGCGCTGATCCGTAATTCAGGCCGGTGCGCAATGACTTCGTCACGAGGCGGCGCATCCTGCGCATGCGCCTGGAAGTGCGGAATCGCAAGCGTGATGAACGCCATTAAGCAAATGAAGTGAGTTGCGCGATTCGAGTGTACTGACCTGAGCATCCATACTCCTTTGCGATGGCACCGCTGTTGTGACCAAACATTCCGTTGCTTGGCAATCCCGGCAAGTATCGCAGAGACGATGGACTGCAAGAAAGGGGCTGGGTTAGAAGGCGGCGGCTGCCCGTTCTAGTAGCGATAGCAACGTCGACTGGAGCGCCTGACTCCGGACCTCGCCTGATCGATCAAAGATGTTACGAAAGAGAAGCTCTTGCGCCTCCTCTGATTCGTCGGCCAGTAGCCACAGTGCATTCATTGTCCAAACCCGCATGTCCGCCGATTGATGATTGTCTGAAGACCACCTCAACGTAGCCAGGGTGACGGGGGAACCGCTCCCCATTTTCAGTAATAGATACGGTGCGTGCCCTTCGATGCCTTCTTCAGTGTCATCAATCAATGTTTCAAGTAATGAACGCTCAATCCCCTCGCGTTTGGCCTCTACCCTATCCGTCAACGATATGATCGCTGCATGGCCATTCGCTCCCTGCATATTCATGGCATCGCCCAATGCGCGGACCGCCGTTGTTCTCACGTCGTGATTGGGATATGTGAGCAGCATCACGAGGGTGTCGTCGGACTCCGTTTCGAGCAAGCACGCATGCGCGATTTCAAAAAAGTCCTTTCGCAGCCCACTATGCTCGTAAGGCCACGGCTGCGGTGCCAGTTTCTTCGTCCGCTGGTAAAATCCTTTTACGATATCTTCAATTGGCTCGTGCGAACCGGTTTGCTTGTCGACGTTGGCTAGTTCTGGGGGATTTCGCACGTCGCGTGTAGCCGCGGGGAATTCAAACAACGCGAAAAACGCAGCGAAGATGGAAAGCATAACGAGAATGCAAATCAACAAGAGACAAGTGCTGGATCGTTGCTTGCTCACACCCCCTCCTCAATCCAGTGGCACAGACAACATCGAAACGATCATGGCAATCAAGCCCACGGTGTAGAGCAAGAAGAACACTCCGCCGCAACCGATTCCGATGGCCGCGTGGACACGACCGTGGGCCCCTTCGTTTTGCGAGGCATGGCGCAGTCCGAGGATTCCGCAGACGAATGCGGCTGCACCCAGGAAAATGCCGAGCAGGGGAATGAACGAAAAGATGCCCATGTAATAGGCCGCGAGGGCCATTGGGTTTCGATACGGGATGACCGTGGCGACGGCCTCCTCCCCTGCGTTACCGTGGTTCACCGGCACGGGCGGCGGTGCATTTTGCCCATCAGTCATATGCTCTCCCCAATTGGTCAACTATGCTCACCAACTATATAGCATATGTCGAATCTTCATTTCGCAATTCCACAAATTCCCCAAAACCTCCTATGCAACGAAATCGCTTCGGAAGGCGTCCAATCGATTGAGAGGCAAAACGTCCATTGAGGAAGGCTTTTATGATTGCATCCCCATCCGCTGCCCGTTCAACGTTTTTCCTGGATACTGGCGCCGAAACTGTGCGGAATGCCCTCCCGCTCGGGCGACTCGCGAAATTGGCCTACGGCCTTGACCTAGAACCTGGAAGCGCAGAACAGAAGGATCGATTCCCCGATTTGCGCCTCCTCACCGAGGCATTCGCGATGGTCCGCGGGTTTGCCGATGGATACATTGATGGGTATGTCGCCTCGAATGACGCCGATGTGGTCGTAGCGATTCGCGGTTATCGCGAACCCGACCGCTGGCTCGACGCGATTCCGTATAGTCAAATCGCAGGCTATGGCGGGCATGTGAGCCAAGGCATTCACGAGGGTGTGCGAGCGGTTTGGGACCAAGTCCTCTCCGCCTTCTTCGATGCGAATGTTGGGGACAAAACGTTGTGGTTGACCGGCCACAGCATCGGTGGTGCGACAGCAACGCTCCTCGCGGCACAACTGGACACGGAAGGTTTCGACATCGCTGGCGTATACACATTCGGTGCGCCTGCCGTCTTCGATAAAGATGCCGCGGCGGCATTCAATCCCACGTTACATCGGTTCGTAAACGATGGCGACTGGATTCCTGAAATACAGTGGCCGCGTATCACGAAGAAATACGTCCACACTGGCGAACGCCATTTGTTATTGCGTAGCGGTGCCATCGGTTCAGGGCGCTACCCCGATCATCTCGCTCGCCGCATCGACCGATTCATGAACATCGAAACACCCATGGGTCACGGCGGCGCAATCGAAGACCACCGCATGGATGAGTACTTACGCCGGCTACGAACGCTCAGCGCCACATAGGTCAGCGTCACAACAAACAAGACGTGAACTGAGAGGGCGAAGCTCCTGCTGAGCCGTATGTCGAGCGCCGTTCCCAATCGCTAGACGACCTCTGAAGATCTGGCGCTGGGCGTTCCCGAGTCTTTCAACGTCCATTCGGAGATGTGCGCTACGTAGCTCCCAACTCCGATTGGGAGTTCTGCGCTGGTGATACAACGTGGTAATGGTGATTCCGATTCTCAGCACCGGATCGCGCTAGAATTGAAAGAACGGCCAACTGGGTTCCATACCAAACATGATTTGCCCCACGGAATCCAGACGACTCTCACATAAAAACGCATGCTGCGTAACGACGTGAGCATCGCGAAAATGCCGCTGAAAACTTTGCTCATTTCGGATGCCTGATGCACCCACGCAGGAATGAACGAGGTCTACGACTTCCGCGCCGGTCATGGCAGCGTGAGTGATCGCGAGTTGGCAACGCGCCTTCTGCGTCATCGACAGCGCGCCGTCGTTTTGCGCGGCCTCCCAAGCCTCGTCGTAGGCTGAATACAGAAATGCGCGGGCAGCACTCAGCTTACCGTCTGCTTGTGCGAGCCGCATTTGCACCATAGGTCGATCGCGCAACGTGTTTTCCGTATAGGCCGGAACTTTCAGCCCGAGCGCCGTAAGTTCATCAATCGCCGACTGCGCGATTCCGAGTGCCACCGCGGCTTGGCTGCCCACGGCCGCCCAAATCGCCATTGCTGTTATCGGAGTATCGTACGCACTGCTCGGAGTTTCTAACGGCAGGAACGGCACGGCGCGTTCCTCCGGCACAAACACACCATCAAAGTTGACGTCGTGACTTCCCGTTCCACACATCCCCAACGTATTCCAGTTTTCAACGATCTTCCCTTCGTCTGCTTGAGACAACGTAATCAATGTCGTGGGCTGTCCCCCTTCATCCAGACGAATGGCGTCGCCGTCCCACACATCCGCGAGTCCTAAAAACCAGGTCGCGCTATTGCAATTGCTGGTAAACGGCGTTTGCCCGGAAATGCGGTACCCGCCTTGCACCGGCACCGCACGCAGGTGCGGATTAAAGGCACCTGCCACGATGGACTCCGCCGCCCCAAACACGTCATCGGATGCGCTATCACGGAACCACGCACCAAACAACTCGCTCGCGTTACTGACCTGTATGTTCCAGCCCGCTGCACTATCAATTCGAGAGATGGCCTCGGCAACGCGAAACTCCGCCACCGGATCTAGTTCCAGTCCGCCTCGGGAGCGAGGACGAAACATGCGGAAGAACCCCGCGTCCCGCAATGCCTCCGCCACAGGTGTGGATAAACGTCGCTCGCGCTCGCCTTCAGCAGAATGTTCACGAATCAGAGATTCAAGGTCGTTCACCCTCTCTAAGAGTCCGTCCGCACTGATGGTTTCGATAGTCGCCATTCTGTATGTCTCCTGCGTTTGTCTAACTTCTAGCGATTGTGCAGGAGAATGGCGTATGGCACAATGACAAATAACCGAACGATTCGGACAAGCGAGGAAAACTCTCGAGAAGGAACTGTCCCGATGCCTGAATACGAAATCCCCGCAGTCAGCGATCTTCCACCGAAAGGGACGCCCGGTGCCGCACGGCGCCGAGTGGTTATCGTGACGAACCCTCACGCGGCCTCGCTTGAATACGTGGGGCCAATGCTAGTGTTCGACGAGACCAAGTATTTCTTCGACTACTCCGGACGCTCCGACTTGGGATACGACGTCGAATTCGTAACGACCGAAACGGGCGAAGTCTATACCCGCAAAGGTCTGTCGATCTCAGCCACGACGCCCTACCACCAAGTACGCGGCAAGGTGGATACGCTGATCTTCCAAGCATCGGATGAATCAGACGCATGTCTCAGCGACGAACGATTTTTATCATGGGTCGCTAAAATGTCGGGGAGAGTGCGCCGAATCGTAAGCATTTGCACCGGATCATTCATTCTCGCCCAGGCCGGCGTTCTCGAAGGGCGTCATGCCACCACACATTGGTGTGCGTGCAACGATTTTCGCAAGCGATTCCCTCGAGTAAAGCTCGATCCCGATCCGATCTATACCAAAGATGGAAACGTGTACACATCCGCCGGCGCCACGGCCGGAACCGATCTTGCAATCGCGCTCGTCGAAGAAGACTTTGGAACGGAATTCGCACGAAGAGTCGCGCAAGGTCTGGTGATGTACCTCAGACGTCCCGGCAATCAAGCACAATTCAGCGTTCACCTCGCATCGCGTTTCGCCGACGAACCCGGTATCCACGACATTCAACGGCACATTTCTGAAAACCTACAAAACGATCTGCGTGTTGAAGCCTTAGCAAGTCAGTTTCACATGAGTCCGCGCAATTTCACGCGCGTCTTTACAAAACAAATAGGGATGACACCGGGACGCTACGTCGAACAATGCCGACTGGAGTACGCGAGGCAATGCCTCGAACAATCGGATGCAGCGCTCTCGCACGTGGCGAGGCGTTGCGGCTATTCCACCCCGGACGGACTCAGGCTGGCATTCGACCGTCACCTGGGCGTGAGTCCCCGCGAATATCGCCAACGTTTCAGCACCTCAAAGCGATCAACGCCCTCGATAAACACCGGCTGACTACCGCGCTCCGATCAGACTCTAATGACCATCGTGGACGCGAAATCCCTGCCGCTGCTACACTCTCTATCCTTTAACATTCAATATTTGCTGGCTCCCGATTGGGAATCCGTCCAGCCCTACCCTAAAAGGCGAATAGATCAGTGAGCATCACAGTTGTAGGTTCAGTTGCATTGGATACCGTCGAAACCCCCTCTGGCCGCAATGAAGATGGACTCGGCGGTGCCGCGATGTTCTTCTCGATTGCGGCGTCCCACTATGCCCCCACGCACTTAGTTGGCGTGATCGGCGAGGATTTTCCCGAAGAGCACGTCGAATTGCTGGCGTCCAAGAACATCGATCTAGACGGATTGGAACGCGCGGAAGGGAAGACGTTTCGTTGGGCGGGCAAGTACCACGAAGACATCAATGAGCGCGACACCTTGCACACCCACCTCAATGTCTTCGAACATTTTCACCCGAAGCTGCCAGAGGCAGCACAGAACGCGCAATACCTGTTCCTCGCCAATATTCACCCTTCGCTCCAGATGGAAGTGCTAGAAAATTCGAAGGCGAAATTTGTCGGACTCGACACGATGAACCTTTGGATCGACATCGCGTTAGACGATCTCAAAGCCGTGCTCGCCAAAGTCGACATGCTCGTGATTAACGACGCGGAAGCCAAGCAACTCACCGACACCTCAAACGTCATCCAAGCCGCCCATGACATCAAAGGACTCGGACCAAAGGTCGTTGTCGTCAAAAAGGGCGAACACGGTTGCCTGCTTTTCACACAGGACGGCATTTTTGCAGCACCGGCTTACCCCCTCTCCGAAGTGGTGGACCCCACTGGCGCAGGTGATTCGTTCGCGGGCGGTTTCATGGGACACATCGCGGAACAAGATTCGATCGACCCAGAAACGTTACGACAAGCCGTCGTACACGGGAGCGTCACCGCATCGTACTGCTGCGAAAAATTCGGACCCGACCGCCTCGCAGAAATGTCGCGAGCCGACATCGACACACGGTTCGGTGACTTCAGGGCGCTGACGACGTTTTAGCAACCGAAACGGGCGGGCCAAGTTCCACCTTGGCTAAGGGGAGGGACACGCTCCCGCCTGAAAATTCGGCCTACATCGTAGCCTCGGCAAACGGGGAAGTTGGCCCTCCCATTCTGGATCACAAACAGCGCCTTGCTAGTCAGTGCGCCAACTTCAACGACGCCTTCCCTTCCTCCGTCAACATCACCGCGAGAATGCGCGCGGTCTCAGTTTTCGATGGGTTTCGTGTGTCGGCGTGTAAGGCTTCCGCTGGTTCATAGAACGTATCGCCCGCTTTGTATCGAGTGACTTCGCCATCGCCAACTCGCGTATCGACCTCTCCCTCCAAGACATACACAAAAACCGCACCAGGGTGCCGGTGATCCGGAGACTTCGATCCCGGCGGAAACGTCACAACATCCATCCGGACTTCATGATCAGGCCAATCCTCGACTGCTTGCGTCAACACCCGATCCACAGAGGGAAATGACGTTGCAACCGCAGTCGCGACTCGATAGACACCCATGAGTCCAACTATTATCACTAGCCCTGCCACACAAATCCGTGCGATTCCACGTCTTTTCATCCCACATACTCCTTATTTGTCGCCCGGTATCGCGTCCGGTCCGGCGCCATACTTATATGACGAATTGCTAGGGCAAATTGTGACAACTCAGGACCATTGACTCGATCTACGCTCACCTATCTAGGTCACAAGATCCCACCGGTTTGACAGCATTCGAGTGGTTTGATACCCTTTCGCGTCGCTATCCGTCCGCTTTGCGGGCAAATCGGGGCTTGCCCCCTAACAGTTAAAGAGATTTTGTGGTGAAAACGTACGTCCCGAAACAGGGTGAAGTCGTCAAAAAGTGGTTTGTGCTCGATGCCGAGGACAAGATATTGGGTCGTGTTGCCGTCGAAGCAGCGAAGCTGTTGCGTGGTAAACACAAGCCTCAATACACGCCTCATCTCGACTGCGGTGATCACGTCATTGTGATTAACGCGGACAAAGCGCGTGTGACCGGCAACAAAGCCGAACAGAAAATGTACTACCGTCACTCGGGCTATCCCGGTGGACTGAAAGAAACCAACTATCGCGAAATGATGATTAAACATCCGACGCGTGCAATGGAATTCGCGATTAAAGGTATGCTCCCTCACAACAAGTTGGGGAATCATATTGCGAAACACTTTCGGGTGTACGCGGGAACGGATCACCCGCATGAAGCCCAATCACCCGAAGCCTTTCCGCTAGACTAACGAACGAAGGACTCTATTTAGTGGCTCCCATCAGAGAAACAGTAACGGTTGGCCGACGCAAAGAAGCCTCGGCGCGTGTCCGCTTAAAACCGGGCACAGGCGTATTCACCGTAAACGGCAAACCGCTCAAAGAGTATATGTGCCGTGAGACCCTCGAAATGGTTGCGTTGCAGCCCTTCGTCGTCACGGAAACCAGTGGTAAATTCGACATCCGTGCACGCTGCTCCGGCGGCGGCATCTCCGGTCAAGCCGGTGCCTTACGCCTCGGTGTCGCCCGTGCCCTCGTCAAATTGGACGAAACGCATCAGAGCACCCTACGAAAAAACGGCATGCTCACCCGTGACGCCCGTGAAGTCGAACGGAAGAAATACGGACAACCCGGCGCACGCAAACGCTTCCAATTCTCAAAGCGTTAGACCGAACACCATTCACGCCACACCAAAGCCTGCGAGCAATCGCGGGCTTTTTCTTTGTCCGGAATTAAGTCCCGACTGCATACTTCACACAATCGCCTCTTCAACGGCAATAATGTTCAGAGCGGTACATCGCAAAAGCGAGAAGTATGGCAACCAGCTCGCTGCTTTACCTCAAGCATTCGCCTCACTTCGCAGCCAACATCCGATAAATATTGATAAGCGCCTTATCCATCATCAACTCCCCTGCGCCCAGCGGTACCCATGACACCGTCTCATCAGCGCCATAGCCACCTTCGAAAGCTGCTTCGATCGTTGGGAAATACATGTGATGCCCGTTGCAATATCCTTGGACGATTGTCTTTACCCGCGAACGCGCCTTGAGCCGGTTCGCGTGGTTGCAGAAGAATTCGCCCGACACGCCGACGATGGCTAGCTCTTTGTTAATGAGCGCTGTGGTCATCGCGGGGCGCATGACGTTGCCTTTCAGTTCATCGTAGAAACCCTCGATTAGCTCAGGAAAGAATGCCGCCTTTAACAGACCCAGTATCGCCGGGTTATCAAGCGGACGCCGGGTCGCAAATTCGAACACTTGCTCATCTACTTGTAGTGACGGATTCTCGGGAGCAGTGGTTTCGATAGTCGTGTTTATGCTCAATACTTCATTCCCTAATGCGAGACCAAACTTATCGCTCCCTTTCGTTTCCTCGGTGGTGCTAACCGACATGTCCCCCGATGCGCCTTGCAGGAACATGCAATGCGTACCCAGAGCCGCTTCGACCGCGTTCATCATGTGGCCCGGATATTCCGCCGAAAAACGGAGATCTCCTCCCGGCAACATTGTCGGATGGGCCGTATAGTTTACGAGGACCGCCAGAGGATCACCGTCTTCATTGTCGATACGAATGACCGTTAATTCCGAATCAGTCGGCTTCGGCTCGATCTTCGTCTGACGGTTCCGGTTCATCCTGACCTCGGCCGAACCCCATCCGATACGCGCAGCCTCCATGTCTTTCGCGGCCTCAACAATCACTTCAATCACTTGACGTTCAAACTCTTTCGCATAGGCGACAGCGTCGGGGAAACGGTCTGCACCCGCCTTTGGTGTGTCGAGCAATTCAATTACCGGACCGTGATGGGTATGAGATCCCGAAATCATCACATGATCCACGTCAGCTTTTTCGGCAACCGCAGGTCGAATACGCTCCATCATAGCCGCCGTCGGACCGCGACCGATGTCTAACGTCACAATGGCGAGCTTCTTCTCCCCCGTCTCCAGCACCAGCGCTTTCGCAAAAAGTGGGTCAAGAACACCTTTCGATAATGCGGCGTGGCGATCACCGTAGCCCCACATCGGCATCGGCTTGGTTGGCGTAATATCGCGTTTGGCAACTCCCGCATTAAATTCCGCCGCAAACGCTGCCAACGGAAAACTCGTCACCACAAGTGCTACAACTACGGCAGTGCGCCTCATACCCAATTCTCCAATCTATATGCTTTGAAACTCGCGATAGAACAACGAAAACCGTAAACAGTGAGTGTATCGGGAATTTGCCTCCCGGGCGAACCAGAAACGATTTATTCGGTAGATATTGCCTACTAGATAGTGTATACTCCCCTTGATTTGGCACCCTATAAAGTGTAATCGCTTTGTTTGGTGTGGACTCTAGTTGTGTAAACTATTGGATACATTAGGTTTGCGTAGCTAGAGCGTTTCGGTTGGTATTTGTTTCTGTTGACCACGGACGGTCGGAAAGCTCGAATGGATCTGGTGCGTTACGGCGTATTTGGATTACGAGCAGAATTAGCTGTTTGGTTGTGCGTGCCTGATCTGGGGGATTGGGCTATGGCCGCACAGTAAATGATGTGTCCGTGTTTGTCAGGGATCTCGCTGGTGGTGGGAACCGGTTGTATCGACTGACACGAAATGGGGACGGCGAGCCTTTTCGGAGATTCGGCCCCGGGGGATAGGCGTAATTGCGAGTTGCGTTTCTGAATCCGACCTTTGGTCGTGATTTCACGAAGTCGGCCCGTTGGTTCGCGCGGTCACGTGGACGGGTTCAACGTCATCCCGACTATTTCTGCACTGCCGCTGCGGTCGTGGAGCACGCTGGCCACGAAATATTCTTCCTCGACGCGCAAGCCAAGAACATGCCTGCGGAAGCGGTCTTACCCGATCTCAAACGTTTCGCACCTGACATGGTGGTGTATCAAGCCACGACGCCCTCCATTGATGCGGACATCGCCGCAGCCCGTTTGAATAAAGACGCGATTGGCGGCATGCATGTAATGATTGGGCCACATGTCACTGCTGAGCCAGAAGACACAATGCGCCGTTCGGACGGCGCGCTCGATGCAGTGACCATTGCAGAATACGATTACACATTGCGCGACCTCGCCAATGGAGTTCGCGTCGAAGATTGCCAAGGCCTTGCTCGTATGGACGGCAGCCAATTCGTATTGAATCCGGAACGACCTTACATCGAGAACCTAGATGAGCTCCCGTTCCCCGCTTGGCAACACGTGGACATTAATGACTATCGCGATTTTGGGAAGCTCTTTCCGTTCTTGACGCTTATCAGTGGTCGTGGGTGTCGAGCGAAGTGTACGTTTTGCCAGCTACCACAAGTCATGAATGGCCATTCTTATCGGACCCGTAGCGTTGAAAACGTATGCGACGAAATCGAATATGACATGAAGCTCTTTCCGAATTTGAAAGAAATCATGTTCGAGGACGACACGCTTACGATGCGTAGTTGCCAGGATCGCGTAGTGGAACTGTGCGAAGAATTAATTCGCCGCGACCTCGGGATCTCATGGAGTGCGAACGCCCGAGTCGATGTGAACGATCTCGAAGTGCTTAAGCTTATGAAACGCTCCGGTTGCCGTTGGTTGTGCGTCGGATTTGAGTTCGGCGATCAGCAAGTTCTGAACAACGTGAAGAAGGGTGCAACGCTCAAACAAATGCACCAGTTCGCTGGGAATGCGCACAAGGCGGGCATTCGTGTGCACGGCTGTTTCATGTTCGGCGGCCCCGGCGAAACACCCGAAACGGCACGCAAGACGCTCGACCTCTCGCAGAAGCTGCCCATTGACACTGCTCAGTTCACCGCAGTCGTCGCGTATCCCGGCACGGCCTATTACAAATGGGCGCAAGAGAATAATTTCTTGAAACAATCTAATTGGCGCGATTGGGTTGACGGTGATTTTGAACAACAGTCAACACAAGAACTGCCTGATCTCGACGCGCCCGCCATTAACGCGCTCATTGATGAAGGCTTGCGCGGGTTCTATCTACGGCCAGCGCAAATGTGGCGCATGTTTCGCAACATGCAGAACTGGGCCGATGTTCGATCCAAGTTGTTCGGCGTGAAAAGTTTCATGGAATATTTTTGGTCAAAAGAACCTGCAACGTTCGTCGGCGCTGTGGGCAACAACTAGGAATCGTACGATGCACCGATCTTCGATACTCACAATCACGTTATGCGCGACCATAGGCCTGATCGCCAGTTGCGCGAGCAGCCCGAAAGTCTTCAACGATCCGAACGGCAATGTTCATCTGGGGGTTTATGCCGATTCGTATAACTTTTCTATGCAGATGACGCGGGTAAAAGTCGAGTTTGACGGCAAGCCTGCGGTAAACAAAGCGTTCGGCACCAGCAGCTCCGGCCATCGAGACTCGATGTACCAGATCTACCTCCCGCCTGGTACGCACACGATTCGTGCAACAGCGAACAAGGGCGGTGCCGAAGCCCAACAAACATTCGAGATAAAAGATCGTGTGTTCATCGCGGTTCAGTTCCAACCGGCCACCGCGCCGGGCGGTGGTGGCATCAAGATAAAAGTGTCGCCACAACCGATTTACGTTCAACCGGGCCAGAGTATTTAGGAAGGAACCACCATGGCGGAAAGTTCAGCAGTTCGCGCGTCGGTGCCACTCGCGAAAGAAACGGTTTCGCGCGCCCGGGCCGATGATAAGACATTCGATTATCTTCAGAGCCGGATCATTACGCATTGGCCGGAAGCGCGACAGATACTTGATGGCGAAATGCCTGCGCCGCGCACAGCGATCGTGTATCCCACGTACGTGTGCAATCAAGATTGCGTTTGGTGCGAATACAATGCGGAGAACACCAATCAACAGTTAGATCGCATGATGCCGCGCGAACAACTCTTCCAATTGATGTGGGACTTGAAGGCGTTGGGCGTCCGCGCCGTTGAATTCTGCGGTGGCGGCGAACCGACGTTGCACCCCGGGCTCGCTGACTTGGTTCGCGAGATGACGGTTCGCGGCATGAGCATCGGCCTGCTCACCAACGGCACAAAACTAAAAGGCGAACTCGCCTCCGCATTGGTCGACGGTGCGAGCTACGTCCGCGTCGGATTCGATGGCGCGACGCCGGAAACGGCGAATCACGTGAAGCGTCCGAAGACACCGGAAGCGCGATTCGAAGCCGTATGCGAAAACGTTGCTTCCATGGTTGCGCTGCGCAACGAACGTGGAGCGAGTGTCAAGATCAGCATCAAAGTGGTGCTTGATCGCAACAACTTCCACGAGTTGGAACAGTGCGTACAGATCGCGATCGACCTCGGTGTCGACTCGATTCAGTTCAAGGCGGCACGGCTCACACCGACAGAACTTACGCCGGAACAAGGCGAGTTCGTGAACCGCAATTTGGACCGTCTGCGTACGGCGTACCCCGAAATGACCATCGTCGGAGGATCGGCCAAGCTCAACATGAAGACGCAATGCTGGCTCACGCCCATTCAACTCACAGTAGACCCGATGGGCGAAGTGTTCTTGTGCTGTTATTACCGACACCGCAAGGACAAACATTCGATCGGCAATTGTTTTGAACAACCGCTCAGCGACTTGTGGTATTCCGACACGCACTGGGAAAAGATTCGAGCGATAGAGCCGCGTGAGTGCAACAACCTCGACTGCCGATTCGTAAACTACAACCGCATCATGGAAGAAGTCATGATTAACAATGATGCGCAGTTCGAGTTTATTTAAGCTGCGAACGGCCTAAAGATGCGCGTACTACTCCTAAACCCGCCTGGTCCTTTTTGCCGCGCCGGATCACGGTGGCCCCATAAACGAAAACCCCGCAAAGTCGGAATCGATTATCATCCATTTCCGTTTCAACTGGGGTATGCCGCATCCCGTCTCCTCGCCGATGGTCACGATGTTCGGTTCGTCGATTGCATCGCGGAAAATATCAATGACGAAAAGCTCGCTGGAATCGCAGACGACTTCGGCGCGGATGTCGTGTTCATGGAGACGAGCGCGCCGAGTTGGCAATTCGATCTGGAGACGCTAGCACGGCTTGACCGCCCGACATTGGTCGGTGGCGCGCATGCAACGGCAACTCCGGCTGAACATCTCAAAGTCGGTTTCAAAGGCGTGATTCTTGGGGAATACGACCAAGTGTTGCCGGACGCATTGGCGTTCGATTCGCAGCCCTGGTTAGCGACCGTCGATTCACCGGAAGCAACGCACGCGCCCATGGTGCGAAATCTCGATGATCTCCCCTCCCCCGCCTGGCACTTGATGCAGATGGAAAAGTACAACGATCCGTTTTGCCTCGGGCGCTCGGTGACGGTTTTAACGTCTCGCGGTTGTCCGCTTGAGTGTGGGTTCTGCACGATTGCTCCGTTTGAGGGTAAACGCAACTATCGTCGTCGTGACGCGAAAGCGGTGTGCGATGAAATCGAAACGCTGATCAAGCTCCACAATCCGGACGAAATCTATTTCGATGACGATACGATTACCATCAATCGTCGACACATATTGGCGTTGTGCGAAGAAATACGGTCGCGCAACTTCGGCATTCCCTGGAGCTGTATGGGCAATGCCGTCATTGATTCCGATGTCATCGCGGCGATGGCAGGTGCGGGTTGTCGTGCGATCAAATTCGGCGTTGAAAGCGCTGATCCAGAGGTGCTCGCCCAAATTCCGAAGGACCAAGACCCGCGCGACGTAAAGCGTACAGTGCGTGACTTGAACCGCCACGGAATTCAATCGCACGCGAATTTCCTATTGGGACTCGCAGGCGAGACCGAGGAAAGCGCGCGACACACTATCGACTACGCCGTCGCACTCGGCACGCAGACGTTGCAGTTCGCAATTGCGACCCCGTACCCCGGCACCGCGTTTTACGCGAAGGCCGAACAAAACGGCTGGCTAACGAAGACGGACTGGAAACAATTCGATCCCGCTGGCGAGGCAGTCGTGTCCTATCCTGGGTATGACGCAGACGCCATCGCGCGCATGCACGAACTCGCATGGAAACGCTGGCAACGCCACATGATGCTCCGCCGCCCACGAACACTTCTACATCATTTCGGCAATGCGTATCGTCGCCAAGGATTCGGCGGAATGGCGCGCTTGGGTTACTACGGCGCAACGCGCCTCTTCGGCGTGCTGGGCGCACACTAAACATCATGCACGCACAACTCCAGAGACAAGATGCACGAAGCATTTCCCTATATTCCCCTCTCCCAGGGGAGAGGGTCAGGGTGAGGGGTCTCTTGATCGGTATTTCGCCACGTGTAATTCGATTGGACACAGCCCGATGAAAATCGCGCTCATCAACCCATCGATTCCCAAGTCGCTAAAGAAAGAAAACCTTGGTCTCGCGTATCTCGCCGCATGTCTGGAAGCCGATGGACACAAGACACGTATCATCGATGAAATCGCAGGCGAAGATATCGAAGCGGGGTTAGACGATTTTCGCCCGGACATCGCAGGCATTTCGTTCATGACGATGTATGCTCCGCGTGCGTATGCCATTGCAAAGCGGATCAAGTCCGAACGCGGATTGCCCGTAGTATTCGGTGGCACGCATCCGACGGCGATGCCGGAAGAGGCAATTCAACACGGTGATTGCGTGATTCGTGGAGAAGCGGAATGGGTTTTCCCTCAGGCAATTACCGACAACCGACTCGAAGGCATCATAGAAGCTTCACCGCCAGACGATCTGGACGCGCTGCCAGAACCGCGACGTGACCGCATGGCGATGGATGTCTACGCCGATGCAGGCGAAGAGTTGTGCGGTCTTAATTACCGAACGCTCGGCGTGATCACAAGCCGTGGCTGTCCATTCCGATGCGAGTACTGCATCAATTCCCAACGCGAGACACAACTTCGTTTTCACAGCGCCGACCGCGTCGTCGAAGAAATTCAATATCTTGTGGACCGGTACAACATCGAAAGCATCGCGTTTTACGATGAATTGATGGCGACACACATCGACCGTTTTCAGGAAATCTGTGAAAAGTTCATCGAGACCGGGCTCAACCGATTGAAATGGGAATGCCAGGTCCATGCACGGCGTATCCGACCGGGTATGACCCGCCTCATGAAAGAGGCAGGGTGCATTCAGGTGAACATCGGTTTCGAAAGTGGAAGTCAACGCCTCTTAGATCGCATGCAAAAAGATTGTACGGTCGAACACAACGAGGCAGCTGCGCGCATGGTTCGCGAGGCGGACATTAGAGTTCGCGGCAGTTTTATAGTGGGCACCCCTGGCGAAACAGAAGAAGACGTCCGACTCACCGAACAATTTATCAAGCGATCAAAGATCGATTTCGCATCGGTTCATTACCTTACGCCCTATCCGGGCACCGCGCTCTATGAAGAATTCAAAGGTGATATTCAGCGGGCAGGGATCTCGTGGGACCGGTTTACCGCTGGCGATCCGGACACGTTCAATTGCAACCCGTCCATGTCCCCCGAAGAACAGAAGCGGCAGTTCCTGCGGCTTAGTTCGCGGATGGCTTTCCGGAATTATAGTTGGTCCGAAATGGCGCGGCGCGCTATGCAAAATCCGCGGCATGCGCTGCATGTCGTAAGCAACATGATCTAGTCGGTACCGCCGTCCGCAGATTGCGCAGATGAATCACATGCGTTCAGCGAACGGTATCGGTTTTGATGAAGATTAAGTTGATTCGTGCAATTTGCTTGCGGTAATCGAAGTCTCTAATCATCCGCCTTTAGCTCCTCTTCGACGTAGGGCACCGCTCTCCCAAACAGAAATACTAGACCGTCATTGCGAAGGAGCGGTAGCGACTGCGGCAATCTCATTCAAGGAAAGAGACTCTCCGTCTAAGAGATTGCCACAGTCGCCTGGAGCTCCTTCGCAATGACGGGGGGGAACTTGTCCCCGATTAGGATGACGCAACAATAACTCGGTAAGTATCAGGTCGAGCAGCAACAAATTCATTCTTCATCATCTGCGCAAATCTGCGTCATCTGCGGACAAAAAGAAAGGCCCCGAACGAATAACCGCTCGGGGCCTTGTTGTTTCAGCTCAGTGATGCGTCTACAGCGAATCGTATTTCTTTTGCATTTCGCCGCGGTCGTCGAAGATCAGGTGTTTTTGCACGAGGACGTTGAGCATTGCTTCGTATCCTTGGGTGCGTGACGAGAAGATTTCGTCTTCGACGAATTTTTGTGCGGCACCTTCTTCCGCGTCCCGGAAGCGATACGCGGGCGAACCCTCGGCGGCTTCGTTTGAATAGATACCGATGTGTTCGCCGTCAAGTGTCCGGTAATACGTGCCCCAGTTACCGTTCATCAGGCATTCCGCAGGCATCTTGCCACGCGTTCCAAACCGATCCATCACCGGAATAGTCGCAAAGAAATACTCACGCTTTTGCGAGATGTCCAGCTCTTGACGATAGAGCTCGTTGAACTCGTCTTGCAAGGCCGGGTTGACCCACTTGGCTGCTTCCGCACGATTCGTGAAATCGGTAACCTTTCCGATTCGCGATTCACGCGAGTACTTTTCAGGAACCAGCGGATTCCCTTCCTGCACGAGGATAGCGAGCGCGGCGATATTGCTCCGGAACGATGAAGCGGTTTCGATACGCCGCAGGTTCGCGTCGTCGAGACGACCGGTCAGAATCTGAAGCCGATCTACTTCAGCGTCAAGACCCTGCTTCTGCGCTTGGGTAATCGACGTGTCTTTGATTAGCTGATCATAGTCCGCTTTTGCTTCTACGAATTTTTCCGTCGTCTCATCAAGGTCCGTTGTAGCGCCGGTCAATTGCTGTTGCACTTGACCAAGCTCGTTTTCGACGCCGCCTTTTTCTTCGTTTAAGCCATTGATCGAAGTTCGCAACGCGATTTGTTCCTCGCGCATCTCCTTCAGACGCTCCTCACTTACTCCCTCTTGAACACCAGCGTTCTGGGCGCGCTCGAGCTGACTGTTTTTAGATTTGAGACTAGCAATCTCAGTATCTTTCTCTTCAATGGTGGCATTTGCAGGATTTGGAATAAACGAAAGCGAATTCGCGATAGTTGGGCCCACGCCGATTCCGATGATGGAACCCAATACGAGTGCTCCGGCTCCAACCAATGCGCCGCGCCCGCGTCCACCTCCGCCGCCGCCATCATCAGCGCCCGCCAACGTAGCTGGCGTCGCGCCAGGCGGGACCGTGTCCGGCGAAAAGTCTGGGGCTGGTGTGCCTTGATCCATGTTCGCGCCAAAGGCGTCCGCATCAAATCCTTGATCGCCGACGCCTGCTGCTGGTGCTTGCGGGTTGGCACCGAACATCGGTGTTTCCATCGCTTGCGTCGGTGCGGATGTATCGGCCGCACCGGAGAACGCACTCGAATCGGCGCCGAACGCGCTGTCGAACATTGGTGTTTCAATATCGGATTCCGGACCCGGTGGTGCTACTTCGGGCGTCTCCGGTGTAAAGTCACTATCGGCTGTAAGGTCTTGGAAGCCGCTTGTATCAGTCGGCGTATCTGCGTGTTGCGATGTCGGCGTATCAAATGCCGGTGTCGCGGGTGATGCAGGGGTCGTCGGTGTATCGAGTCCACCCGAGTCCGGCACCGGAGTTTCAACTGGAATGTCGCTGATCGGAGGAAGTCCGCCTAACGAGCCTGAACTCGCTTCCTTGGCACCTTTATCCGAATCGGAATCAATACCGCTGAGGGGCGGCAGATTACTATCGAAGTTTCCGCCGTCCGAGGACTCAAAGTCACTTAACGGGGGAAGATTGCCGAGACTGCTTTCGTCGCTCGAAAGCGCGCCAAAGTCGTCGCCACCGGCGTCGGGTCCAGTACCGAAGGCATCCGTACCTTCGCTCTTGTCTTCAAATTTATCGTCGGCCATAAGCCCGACCTCCCCAAGGATTTGGATTACTCGTGCAGACGCACATCGCCCAGATTTCTATCGTCAAGATTCTAGCACGGAGGGACGATACTGTCAATTGATCCCTACATGAAACAATCTTGAGACATCGGGGCTAAGTTGAGCGATGGCGGGCGTTGGTGCAAGGATAGCAGCTCGCTGGCATGGAAGGCGTAGTATGCAAAACGAGAAAATCGCTACTTCGGCGCTGTTCGCGAATGATTACTCCCGCACACCCAAGGTTAGAAGGAGATTCGTATACGGACGCTGGTCCCCTGTCACGACCACCAAAGCCGTATTCGAGCTTTCCACTTCCTCGTAGAACTCGAATCGGGTAAACCGGGTGAGATCGAGTTCTGGCAAAACCCGCTGAAACCCTACGAATGCAGGGGGATCGTCGCCTTGGTCGGGAACCATCACAGCCGCATCTTCCACATGAATCGCGGACAATACCGCTTCCAACACCTGGTCGACCGTCGGTAATCCGGGCATTAGATTGAGATAGACGATGCTGGCATTTTCGCCAACTTGTGTCGTGGCGGGGTAATGACCGTCAGCAATCAAGATGGTCGCACCGTGCCCGGAGGCTGCGAGCGCTTCGAGAATTTCGGGGTGAATTAGCCGGTGTTTGAGCATGGAAAGGAATGGAGTCCGCGGTCGCTAGTTTGTGGGTTCTGGGGCGGCAGGTTGAGCGGTGCCGCTGGATTGTTGGGATCGCTGCTGTGCGTTCACGCGCATCACAATTGCCTGCATTTGATCCGCAATACGGCGATTGGCAGCGAAAGTTCGCCGGAAATACGCGGTTGCCGATGGGAGTTGGTTGGATTGCGCAATTTTTTGTACGAGGTCCGCACCGCGTGGTGTTTGCGAAGACCCTATGTAACAGATGGCTAAGCCCATCGCCGCTCGTGCGGCGACATCGCCGGTGCCGGATGCCGATTGTACGAGCGGCATGAACTGCGCGAACGCGAGGTCAAAGCGGGCTTCGTCGAGATACGATCGACCAAGCGACAATCTAGAATCTTGCTCGTCAGGCCAATAGGTATTTGCAGGCGTGCCTTCGGCTGCTCGTTTTTCATTGTAGAGCGTAAGCACACGTTCGAAATGACGACGTGCGCCTGGCGCGTTATTGACGATGTCCTCATAGGTTACGGCCAAATTGTAATTGACGCGAATGGTGTTTGGATTTTGGTCCAGGGTCGCGGCGTAGATTGATTGGTTATCACGCCAGTCACGGTTCCGGTCCACGGAGAGTGAGATGAACGCGAAGACCACAACAGCCGTCGCGACTGCGGCGACACGAATGAGCGCACCTCGATTGACGAGCGGCCAGATGAGTTCTGCCACTGCCCAGAGTAGACCACCGAGCGGCACGTAGAGCCAATGCTCCGCCATCGGGGCGTTTAGGGGAAAGATGCCTGAAATCGGCAGCCATGTGAGCAGGAACCAGCCCAAACCAGCGGCGACACGCGTCCGTCCGGATCGAGCAGCCATCACGGTCCCGCCGCAAATACCACCGAGTAATACCATGCCTGCAAAGATTTGCCAGAGTGGCTGCGCTTCCAAGACGCGTTCCATGTGAAGTCCCGTCGGCAAGAGCACCAATTTCAGATAGATCGCGAACGCGCCCAGGACCTCCCCCATGTGTTCAGCAAATGATATTGACCGGGGAGCGGAATCGGAACCGAAGCTCAACACGGTCGACCGCAACACCGCGTATACGCCCGTGATGACAGCGCCTAATCCGATGGGAATGATGCGTGACCGAATGCGTGCGACAACACCCTGAGTGCCATCCTCCGTGGTCGGCGCCGCACTTGCACATAGGATGAGTAGTGGTGTGTAGATGAGTGCGGACTCTTTACACAAGAGCCCTGCCGCGAACGCAGCAGCCGATGCCGCGCTAGTAATAATCCGAATTTGGCCCGTTGATTTTGAGAGGGCAAATGCGAGTGCAGCAAATAGGCAAGCAGCCGCCATAGAATCAGCACGGCCACTAATATAGGTCACGGCTTCGGTGTGAAGCGGATGCACGGCATAAACGGTCGATACGGCTGCGGCGACCGGCAACACAGCGCCCATCCTGCCCAGGACGACCATCAGAAGTACGGACGCGAACGCGTGCCAGAGGACGTTGGTGAGGTGAAAAATGAACGGGCTAACATTTTGACCTTGGCCGCCTGCGAGGGCGTAGTCAATCATGAATGACAGGGATACGAGAGGGCGATAGAAATTACCCTGGCCTTGTCCATAGCGGTGTTGATCGTACTTGAAGAGATCAAAAACGCGGGCCGGGTCTTGCACATCTTGATGGATGAGCACCGACGATGCGTCATCCCAAACGAAACCATTGGTAAACGAGTTCGAATACGCGAGAAGCGCCGCGAAGATTACAACCCATCCCGCAATTAGTCGTCGAGTAATTTTTGTTTTATCTCCCATGACCGTCCATATACTTCGTAAAGATCCCCAGTTGTTGTGTATTTGAGCAGGATACCACTTCGGTCACCAATGATGTCTATCATCTCCACATCGTGAAACGTATCACCGATGCGCGCTCGGACATCGTGCACTTCACTCTTGCCCGGAAGCGTCACATCCAAGAATGCAAAGATAGTCTCCTCAGCCGCAGCCAGGTCTTGATACCAACCCGTAATTTTGACCTCAGGTCGGTTTTTTAGGTCGTGTGCCCACTTCGTAAAACTTCCCATGCGTTGATTTTCCGGGTTGAGCGTCTTGATGATTCCGGCGAAGAGCAACACGACTTCGCCGTTCTGCGCTTCCCGGCCTTCTCGAATCCGATCTTCCAGGCGATAGGAAGCCCGTCGAAATCCCCGTGTCGCATCAGGGTTGGATCGAAATCTCTTCATCGACGCATCGACGTATTCAATCATCTCTGTTCGGAGATTGGGCGGAACCTTGGTGTCGCGGTCAATTCCATCCAACAAGGAATAGACGGGGAAAAAGCCTGCATCGATATGATCCGCAATGTCATCGGGCGAAATCTCAGCCAACACCGGCTCGCCATCGCCAGCCGGTGGCTTCTTTTCCCGTTTTAGCGCATCGCAGGCACCGGCCAGTATGGGCACGAGGCACAACACCACGATTCGCGTAATGCGGTGTAACCTCACCCGCGCGGTCCGGGTACAATCCACGACGTGTCAGTCTTGTAGTAATAGATTCGCACGCCACGATTGTCGCCTATGATTTCGTCCAGCCGCAGGACTTTCGTTCCTGGTTCCTGCGGATCATCAAGGAATCTGTCGCCTTCACGAACTTGTTCCTTGGTCTTTTTATTTGTCGTCGGAATCGTAATCTCAAGCATGACGTAATCGTCTAGGAATCCCGTAACCCGCAGTTTTGGTTTGGAAAGCTCAGCCATCGCCCGTTTCCGGAGCCGGTCGATCTTCTTCAATTCTCCAGTCCGTTCCGGCGGGCCTTTGGCGAAGACATCGAGGCCGCCCGCGATGGTGATGACCAATTTCCATTGACCAGCCTTATAGGCTCGATCAAACCGAGTGTTTAAGTCACGCTTAATCTTAGTCAGCGCTTCGGGGCCGTTTGGTTCCATCGGCGGTCGATACTTCCCCTTCACATCCGTACAGATCGCTTGAACGACCAAAGCTCTTGGGTTCGTCGGGTTCACAGCCGGATTCATCTTCTTCATCGTCTCCTGATGGAGCTGGTCCGCCGACTTCTTTGGCGCTTCGATCGATGCAGCCGGGGGCGGTGGCTCCGGTTCCGGTTCGCCACAGCCGACGAAAACGAATAGCGCCAGCATCAGATAGAGGGGCAGGTATTTCATTCAGAGGTACTCCCAGGGTGAATTCTTGTTGCTGCTGCATTATACCCAAAGGCCCGCCTTGCTCAAGGGGGCCGTGCATTCTTATTATAGGGGCTGACGCTCGGGGTAGTTGAACACCGATGGGCCCAAATGACAAGCGGGCCGTATTCGCTTGAAAGGATCTGTATGAGCCGTATTCTGTTGGTGGACGACGACACCGATTTAGCCGAATTGGTACAAACGAAGCTGACCGCTGAAGGGCACGCTGTGGAGGTGCGCCATTCCGGCGAGGGGGCATTTGAGGCTGCCAAGCAGATTAAGCCGGAATTGGTCATCCTCGATATCATGCTGCCAAAGGTGACGGGATATCAGATCTGTCGGCGGTTGCGGAAAGACCCAGAGCTATACCGGGTTGGCATTCTGATTTTGACCGCGCTGGGCGAGGAGCCCGAAATGCAGCATGGGCTTGAGCAGGGCGCGGATGATTATTTGGCCAAGCCGTTTCGTCTCGATACGTTGACGGAAAAGATCGGTGCGTTGCAATCGCTGCAGGAAGCAGTTGCCCGTCCCAATCCGTTGACAACACTTCCGAGTACCGACGCCATCAAGCGGGAAATCAATCACCGGCTTGCACGGGGTGTTGCCATTGCCGCTTGTTATTTGGGTGTAGTGGACTTCAAAGCGTATTGCGCGGCGTACGGTAAAGAAGGTCAAGAACGCGCGCTGAAATTTATGGCCACGCTACTCGTCAAGCTCACCCGCGACATGGGCATCTATGAGTGTTACATCGCACACCTGGGTGGCGAACATTTTGTCGTGATGTTGAACCTCGATGACTACGAGGGGTATTGCCGTTCGTTAGTGGAGACGTTCGATGTCCAGGTGAAGCAACTCTATTCGGATACAGAGGTCAATCAGGGGTATGTGGAAGCGCTGGACAAGCGCGGGAAGAATTCGAAATACCCGCTAATGACGTTGTCGATTGGTGTGGCGCACACCCAATTCCGGTCGTACAAGAGTGCGAAGAAGATGTTCGAGGTACTTGCGCAAACGCGACAAAAGGCCAAGCCTGACGGCAAGAGCAGCGTGTTCGTGGACCGGCGTAAAACGGAACGGTAACGCTAGAACCGAATTTCATATCCGATGCAGAGATGAGGTTCGAGCGGGTGCTTTTCCACGACGTCATATTTCTCTCGTATCGTCGGCCACTCTTCGGGTAGACACGCGCAATAGAGATACTCGATGCCGTAAAAACCTTTGGTGCCGAGTTCCGTGTGTTCTTGATTCGGGCGCATGCGGAATCGATAGTGACGACCAATTTCCTTCAGGCCGAGGCGGACGTAGTATCGTTGTGCGCCTCGATCCTGGCTCCAATACTCCAGGCGTTTGAAGCCCTTGGCCTTGGCGTCTTCGATGGTGGCGTCGATCAATCGTTGTCCGATGTTGTGCCCGGTGTATTCAGGTAGGCGTCCGAACTCAAGCACATACCCTCCCCTACTGTCACTTTGTAAACACAGCTCACCCGGATCTTTTTCATATTGGGTATCCGTCAACGCGATAATCTTGCCATCCAACTCAGCCACGAGCCGGGTCGACTCATAGCCTTCGTATTGTGGCCGCTCTTGTATCGAGTAGTTCCACGAGTGTGAAATGCTTAGGATAACGGCGTGAACGCGCATCCATTCCGATTCATCTTCGTCCCGGTATGGTCGTATTGTCAGATTCACAATAGGGGTCTTTCCGTCAGTTCATCTCGCGTATCCGCCCTGTCGTCTTGAGTGGTTGTTGTCGCGTTAGCGAGATTCTCAACCGCTTCTTGGTAGCTGGGATTTAGCGCAAGCGCACGGCGAAACAGCGCAATTGATCGTTGAGCTTCCCCCAACTGCCAAAGGACGACCCCAAGGTCATTGTAATTTTCCGGCAGTTCTGGGCACGTCCGTATCGCATCCGACAGAAGTTGTATTGCACGCTTGTATTGCTGCTTGTCCAATGCGATCCGCGCATCGGCGTTCAGCGATAAGGCGGCATCTCGTTCGGCAGAGCGGTCGTATCGCGGTTTGGCCTTCCATTTTTCCGAAAAGCGATCTGCATTCCGTGCAAGGAGTTCGGTCCACTCATCATCAACAATTCCCATACCGGCAAACGTGCGGCTGCCATAGTGGAAAACAAAACTGTCCTGCGCGATACATAGTTCAAACCCGGCGTCTTGAACACGCAGACCGTAGTCGTCGTCCTCGTAATTGCCTATGGCAAATGCTTCGTCGAATGGGCCGACGGCTGCATACGCTCGGTCGCGAATCAGCATGCAGAAACCCACCAAGCGGTCCGTGAGTACGAAACGGCCACGCTGTTCTTCGTACAGTCGGTCACTGAACGTATGGATTTCATCCATCGTCGTGAGATTGAGATCGGGGATCATCTGCGGTCCCGAGACATAGTTGCTCATGGGGCCGGCCATCCCGATCGTGTCGTTCCGTTCGAGTGCATCGAGGAGTCTTGGCAACCAATTGCGCGGGACTAAGGTGTCGCTGTTGAGCAGTAGAACATGACCGGTCGCTTCAGCTAGGCCAAGATTTACCCCACCCGAGAAGCCTTTGTTTTCAGGTGAATGAACGACAATAGCGTTCTCAATCGAATCGAAGTATTCCCCCACTCCATCATCGGACCCGTTATTCACGAGGATCAATCGATAGCGGTCGGGTGAAGTGTTCGCGTGGATAGAATCAATGCACTGGCGACAGTAGTCGAGCTGATTGAACGCCGGAATGATGATGGATACGGGTTCAGACATCGCTACTTCACGACGTGTCCCGGAGCGCGGCGGGCGAACAAAATGCCCGGCCAGAGGCCGGGAAGCGGGCGCGTAGAGAGCGCACCCCACAAGGTGATGGTCCCCGATCCGGTTGCGATTCGGGCCTGGGACCGCATGACCACAGTCTTGCCGGATTGGCTCTTGGTCTCGACCCGTTCACGTACGGCCAACAACGTTCCGGGTGGTTCGTCGACGGGTTCCGCGTCGCAAGTAGTCTTGGTGATGTATACGATACGGTCGCCATCGTGGAAACGTGGAAACGCAAACGGAAGCGCAGCCAAGCAGTGTCGGTGAATCTCTTCGGCGGACCGATTCCAATCCACGAACAATGCATCGCCTTCAAACTTCCCTTCGTAGGATGCGTTCGTGTTGTCTTGTGGCGTTCCGGTGAGGCCATCGTTCTCGATCTGACCGAGCAATTCCTCGACCATGCCCCCCGCCATCTCCGAAGTCGTTTTATAGACTTGTCCGGCAGATTCCGAACCGTCTAAGTCCATTGCTTGCTGCATGAGAATGTCACCGGTATCAATCGATTCATCCATCGCGTGAAAGGTCACGCCCGTTTCTGAACGCTGGGCGCGTATGACAGCCGCAAATGGGTTAGGGCCTCGGTGTAGGGGAAGCAACGAAGGATGGCAGTTGACGGTGCCAATACTGGGTAATTCGATGAGCGGTCGTTTGAGGATAATGGCAAATCCGGCAACGAGTAGGAGATCAATGTCCAGTTCGCGTAACGGTTTGAGCTCGTCGTCGTCCATTTTGTCAATAAAGCAGACCGGTATACCGTGGCGCTTCGCGTATCCCGTCACGGTTGCCGCCGCGCCAAAAATGCCGGTGATGAAGAGGGTGAACCAACGCTTCCCCCCCTGGAGTTTTCGGCCGTCTTGGATAATCGCAACAAGCTCGTGACCGGCATTCGCCGTACCCAACATCACGTTAAAACCAAGTGTCCCCGTTCCCGCAACTGCGACGCGCATTAAAAATTCCGTTTGCTATCGAGCATGAGTGTTACGGGGCCATCGTTCACCAACGAGACATCCATGTGCGCACCAAATACGCCCTGCTCAACATGGAGGGCGTGTGCGTGAAGCAGTTCAATCACTTTTTCGTAGAGCAGCGTTGCCAGTTCTGGGCGTGCAGCGGCGGAAAACGAGGGGCGTCGACCTTTACGACAATCACCCAAGAGCGTGAACTGGGAAATCACCAATACACCTCCGCCCACTTCATGGACCGAGTGTTCGTAATTTCCACCTTTGTCGGGAAAACATCGCAACGTGGCGATCTTATCTGCAATGGCACCCGCATCAGCCTCGGTGTCATCGTTGGCGACGCCGAGAAGTACCATCAAACCTTTTCCAATTGAACCGACCACCTTGTCATCCACCCGGACGGCGGCCTCGGAAACGCGTTGGATTACGGCTCGCATTCGGTATTGATCCCCCTGCCCTGCAGTTTACCAAGGGCACCGGCGGCGGTAAAGAGCATCGCGACTTTGCGGGCCGCCCGCCATCTACGGGTATACTACACCCCAATCGTAAGGAGCGCGGTGCTGGGATGATTGTGGGAGTGCCAAGAGAAATTAAGCCGGACGAGCGGCGGGTCGCGCTGGTGCCTGCCGGCGTGAGTGCCTTCGTGTCACACGGACACACGGTGCTAGTGGAGAAAAACGCGGGTGTTGGTAGCGGCATTTTGGACGCTGAATACCGGACAGCAGGCGCAAAAATCGTCCAGAAGGCGGAACGTCTCTGGGCCGATGCCGACCTTGTTGTGAAAGTTAAAGAACCACTCGGGCGCGAATTACGGTGGATGCGTGAAGATCAGATCGTGTTTACCTATCTGCACCTGGCTTCAAATGAACGATTGACCAAAGCGCTCATGCGCCGCGGCGTCACCGGAATCGCCTATGAAACCATTCAGCTCGATGACGGAAGTCTCCCACTATTGATGCCGATGAGTGAGGTCGCGGGCCGGTTATCCATTCAAGCGGGAGCGCATTGCCTTGAATCGGTGAGTGGCGGACGCGGGGTATTGCTCGGCGGAGTGAGCGGTGTAAAACCGGCAAACGTTCTTATCCTCGGCGCAGGCGTGGCAGGATTCAACGCATGCTATATCGCGGTGGGTATGGGTGCACACGTGACGATCATGGATGTGGTCCCCTCGAAACTGCGTTATGTCCACGATGTCATGGGCGGCCATGTCACCACGTTGATGTCGAATCGTGCGAACATCGCGGAGGAAGTCGCGGCAGCAGATTTAGTAATTGGATCGGTGCTGGTGCCCGGGGCACGAACCGATGTATTAGTTACCCGAGCGATGGTTCGTGCGATGCAGCCCGGGTCCGCAATCGTCGACCTCGCAGTGGATCAAGGCGGGTGTTGTGCGACGTCAAGACCGACGACGCATAGCGATCCGACATACACCGTGAACGACGTGGTGCATTATTGTGTCGCGAATATGCCGGGCGCGGTTCCACGTACGTCCACCTACGGTCTAACAAACGTAACGACAGGGTACGCACTCTCATTGGCGAACAAAGGATTCGAGCGCGCCATCGCCGAGGACGCTGCATTGCGCAAAGGCGTGAACACCCACGCGGGTGAGATAACACACCCCGCCGTCGCGGATGCGTTTGGATTCTCATGCACGGATTTGGCCGCATGAATAAAGCTCAGCTTCGCTACGACATCGAATACCTCGCTGGACACCTGATCCACCGGGGCGCGAGCACGCACAGTGAGCGGGCCGCAGCCGAATACATTCGCGACCGCTTCCAAGTTTGGACACTGAATTCTTCAATCGATGATTTTCATACGCATGGAAACACGCATCTCCTGTTCGCGTGCTACTTCGGCGAATCGTTGGTCGTCGCCTTCCTCGGACACCTCATGCCTTGGTTTGGGTTTGCCTATGGCCTAGTGGTTTTTGCCCTATTTTTCATTGAGCACAGTGGATATGAACTGCTCGGTCGCTTCTTGCCCCGGTTTGATACCCAAAATGTTTCCGCACGCTTTCTGAGTTCGCAGCCCAAGCAAACGGTCATTGTCACCGCACATTATGATTCTCCGAAGACCGGTTTGCTCCATGGCGAGGGTCCAGGCGCGCGATCAATGCACGCGCTGATTCTTGCCTGTATGTGTTTGGTCATCGTGAGTTGTGCGGCAGAGGGGCTCGGCGTTTTTGATGGATGGGCGGTACAACCGGACCACATCGTCCGTTGGGCTGGTGCGCTAATCTTGGCCAGTCTCGCGATGCGGCTGATCATGGTCGATTCGCAGAATGACTATCAACGTGGCGCAATCGACAATGCGTCCGGCGTCGCGGCGATGCTGGGTCTCGCCCAGGCGTTCACCGAAAAACCACCGGAGAAGACAGACGTCTGGCTCGTAGCAACCGGGAGTAACGACGCCTGGATGAGTGGTATGCGGCGGCTCCTATCCACCGAAAAACTAGACAAAGCGAACACCTACTTCATCGATATCGATGAGGTGGGCCGCGGCCAAATGGCATTTGTCGAACGGGTGGGTGTGCTGGGCCGGTTACGCCCGTCGAAGAAACTTGTCGAGGCTGCTCGTGCGACAAAGCCCGATCTGAAGTCCAGTTCGAAAGCGACTGCAATGCCGTCCGATGCGTATGTTGCGCTCGCGCGGGGGTACCAAGCGATGGCGATCACAACGACGCCGGACAAACGAACGCCGGACGCTTGGTCAGAGTATGATGACCGTCCAGGCCAGATCGATTACGACACGGTCGAGCAAGCCGGCGACCTCGTCGAAGGGATTATTCGCGGCTTCGACAAGGCGTAATCGCGTATTCTTTTTGAACGCGCGCGCTCGCTGCGGTACTCTTGCCACGCTTTTCTGAATTAGGGGTAGAGGGATTTCTCATGGCTGCAATGAAATTGGTTTCGCATATTTTCCGTGAATACGACATTCGCGGTATCGCTGAAAAAGACTTGGATGCTACTGCGGTTGAGCAAATCGCCAAGGCCATGACGGTAATGCTGCGTGGCAAAAAGAAGCATAACTGTGTCGTGGTTGGCCGCGATGGCCGGCATACGTCCAAGGCCTACGCCGCCGCAGCAATCGATGGACTAACGGCTTGTGGCGTCAATGTGATCGATATCGGCGAAGTGCCGACGCCCTTGGTGTATTACGGCCTCTTCACGCTCAAAGTGGACGGCTGCATCATGATTACGGCCAGCCATAACGCCAAAGAATATAACGGCATGAAAGTAGGGATCGGCCAATCCACGATTCACGGCGCGACTATTCAGAAACTGAAAGGCATCGCGGAGAAAGGTGAATTCCCCACTGCGAAAAAGCCGGTGACCATCACACGCATGGACCTTATTCCGAAATACTTGAAGCGGGTGGAACGAGGTATCAAGCTCAAACGCAAACTCAAAGTGGTCGTTGATGCGGGTAACGGTGCCTCGGGACCGATCGCAGTCCCCTTGTACGAAAGCTTGGGTTGCGAAGTCATCCCGCTGTATTGCGATGTTGATGGCGATTTTCCGAATCACCACCCGGACCCAACAGTGCCAGAAAATCTGAAGGCACTCGTAGCGAAAGTTAAACGCACCAAGGCCCACCTCGGCATCGCGTTTGACGGAGACGGTGACCGGGTCGGAGCTGTTGATGAAAAGGGCACAATCATCTTTGGCGACACATTGCTTGCGCTCTTTTCGCGCGAAGTCCTGAAAGATCATCCCGGCGCATCGATTATTTCCGAAGTGAAAGCATCGAGAACGCTATTCGCCGATATCGAAAAACACGGCGGAAAACCTGTGATGTGGAAAGTGGGTCATTCACTGATCAAGGCCGAGATGAAAAAACGCAAATCGCCAATCGCCGGCGAATTGAGCGGGCACATGTTCTTCAAGCATCGTTGGTATGGATTCGATGATGCGGTCTATGCAGGCGCACGGCTCATGGAAATCCTCGCTGCAGGCCGAAAGCCGTTGAGCGCTCACCTCGCCACGATTCCGAAAACGTTCTCGACACCGGAAATTCGCCTGGAAACCAGTGAGAAGAACAAGTTCAAAATCGTCGAACAAGCAACGAAGTATTTCCAAAAAGATCTAGGTCTCGACGTTCTCACTATTGATGGTGCGCGTATCGAATTCGAAGACGGTTGGGGCTTGCTCCGCGCATCGAACACATCGCCGGTCCTCGTCATGCGTTTCGAAGCGACAACCGCCAAGCGTCTGAAGGAAATACAGAAACTTGTCGAAGGCAAGGTCAAGAAACTAAACAAGTAATTCTAGCCACAGATATACACCGATGAACACCGATTATTTCGTCTCAACGCGCCCATCAATCTATCTGTGTCCATCTGTGTTCATCTGTGGCTTATTGTTGGTACTTTCAGCGTCCCCCGCCGAAGAATCACAACTCGACAGCGCCGAATTCATCGAAATACGCGGCGGCCTGGGGAACGCGCAGATTCGTTTCGCTCCCAACGAATCGACACGTGTCGCGTTTCTCGGCGGGTCGATAACGCAGATGACCGGGTGGCGAGACTTAGTCTGCAATCATCTAACAGAGCGGTTTCCGAACACCGAATTCGAGTTCGTTCAGGCCGGCGTTGCCTCAATGGGATCGACGCCCGGCGCATTTCGATTGGCACGTGATGTTTTCAGCAACGGCCCAGTCGATCTCTTGTTCGTGGAAGCCGCGGTCAACGATTCAACGAATCACCGTACATCCGCCGAACACATTCGTGGGATGGAGGGCATCGTGCGCCACGCACGCACGCTTAATCCCAGTATAGACATCGTCTTGTTGCACTTTGTCGACCCGGACAAGATGACTTCCTACAACGCTGGCGAGACGCCGGAGGTCATCGCCAACCACGAACGCGTCGCCGAACATTACCGGATACCGAGCATCAATCTCGCACGCGAGGTTACCGCGCGAATCGCAGCGGGCGAATTCACATGGAAAGACGACTTCAAGAATCTTCACCCATCCCCATTCGGCCATCAGGTCTATTTGAGGTCGATAGAACGCCTCTTTGATCTCGCCTGGGCCAAGCCGGCAACGCGAACCGTGGACATCACGAATCATCCGTTTCCTGAAGCGCAGCTCGATCCGTTTAGTTACACGGAAGGGCGAATCGTTCCTATCAACAAGGCGGAAACGTTGCAGGATTATCGAATCTTGGACGCCTGGAAACCTGACGACGGTAAGGGTACACGCCCGGGATTCGTTAACGTGCCGATGTTGGTCGCTGACACACCGGGCGCCTCGTTCCGCTTTCAATTTGAAGGGAACGCCGTTGGATTATGGGTTGCGGCTGGCCCGGATGCGGGCGTCATCGAGTATCAAATTGATGAAGGCCCGACTCAACGTCTTGATCTATTCACGGATTGGAGCGGTAGTCTTCATCTACCATGGGCATTTGTTCTCGGCGCGGGCCTCTCCCCCACTCTCCACACGCTGGAAGTACGCGTCGCAACGCCCGATTCCAATCGCGAACACGGCGGGAACGCCGTACGGATCGCCCATTTTCTCGTGAACGACTGATTGAGTAATCCACTTTCGCGTGCTTCTTAATAGGAAACGCTGAATTCTACGGTTCGGTGATGGCAAGCGTAGGCATTTGGAAGCCGACGTTCTTCAACCATTCTAATTGTTGCGTGCGCGAAGTGCGTAGCGTTCATGAGGCGGCGAGCTGATTGGCAACCATCGCGTAGACGCCGAATCCGACAAAGCCCCCAATTCCGAGCCAAAGACCCAGCTTTACTTCAGCCCACCAATCTTGTCCCCACTCGCCCCGAAACATCGACACGATTTCCGGTGTGAACCAGAATCGAATGGCTTCGCCGAATTCGCTCAAGTCGCTAAAGAATAACTTGAACAAGAGCGCGAGTGTCACCAATCCACCAATTAGACCACATGCTTCTGCCACGACAACTCCTACACGAACCGGCTAGGTTCGACCGAATACTTCTTGTTTGTTGGAAACCAACATCGCACAGCAAGACGATACGAATCGAATTCTTCACCGAAGACCGAGCTCATGTATCGTTCTTCTTCAGGGCGCACGAAGTAATTCCATACCAGCATCCCTATAACGACATACGCGGCGACCTCCGGCGACTGTAGAAACAAGGCAACGCTAAAACCCTGTCCCAGCCCAGCGATGGCCATCGGATTACGCACGTAACCGTATGGGCCCGCGGTCACCAATCGCTGAGGCGCATCGACGGGTAACGGCGTACCGCCGCCGGCCACGGTCATCGAGATCCCGCTCCATATTCCCAGCGTCGAGCACAGGGCGAAAGCGATGCCGCCGATGATCGCATAGCGCGGTTCAATCGCTAGCGGCCAGTGGCCTGCTGCATGCACGATGCCCAGCGGAAACACGACCAGCGTCACCGTCCAGATGACAACACTTTGCACAAACGTCTTCATCAAGTTTGCCGTGCGATTATCCGACCGGCTCATACGAAATGCATCCGGACCAAGCAACAACATCACGTTGAACAGCGCGCCCAGCGTCATGACAATGCTGCTGAGGAAACCGCCGCCCGTCGCAGTGGATGCAGCCACACACCATAATGCGCCATAGGCGAATGCGCCGAGTACGCACGCTTGCAGGGTTCGATTCGGGCGGATATACACGGCAATCGAAAGTGCAGAAATGAGTACTGCATCCGGCAACACAAATGAAAACAGCGCTGTTCGGCCGATTTCCGGGAATGCGAAGTAACCATACACTCGCTCGCTCGCGGCCATGGCAATCCACCAAAGGGGAATGGCAATCCCTTGGAGCAAGTAGCCGTTCATGCAATCATTAGAGCGAATCGCTCACTCATCACTACTCATGCGAATACACGTTGCAATTCCCAAACCGGAATCGACGGACACGACAAAGACGGCCATCGAAGCGAGACCTATCACTTGATGCACGATCTGCCGATTCATGATGGCGCTCCTCCCGCGGCGTATCGTCCAACGAATACCATCATACAGTCATTCCAGTTGGTCAGGAATTCTGACGGGCAACGATGAAACTGGATTCCCGCCTTCGCGGGAATGACGGGACGGGATCGTAAGCATAAAGCAGACTCAGCGCACCTATTGGGCATACCGTTGCATATTCCTGCGAGCGGATCGTCATGAATGCGAGACAATGGGTAATTCATTGACTAATTCGACGATGTTTAATTGAAATGCGTAGTTACGAACCTGATTTTGCATCGAGATGAGGTGCGTTAGCACGAATCGCGGCGAGCAGTCCTGTCGGGTCGTCGGTGCCGATTCGGAATCGGCGTCCGTCCGCGTATTCCAATTCGACGGCCTCCAGACCGGAGACGTTCCATAGCCATCCGTAGGGTGTGATTCGGATGCCCCAGCCGTACCACCATTTGTTTCGCACGATGCGTGCGTCGCGGATATCCGTAATCCGAATGCTCCGGCGGATGATGCCGGGGCCGAATACGAGCACCAGTTCGTCGGCAGTCACTTCGACGGTCAGCGTGCAAAACAAAATGGCAACGGCCACGAGCACGGCTAACACCGGCCCGGTAATAAGACGCCCTTCCGGTATGAGAAAGAGAAGCGCGGTAGTCAACGGAATCACCAGGGCAAAGATGATTAGCGTTAGGGTTCCGAATTGTGTGTGTTTGTAGTGGGGCATGGCTGTCGCGCGATGAATCTTGGGCGGGTTATACCCGAGAAATTCGGTGATTAGTGCACCATGCCTAGAATATCATCCAACATCGGGGTTTCAAGATATCGGTAACTCTGCGGAGGGTGAAACTGATCAAAACGGGCACGCAATCTATCTAGTGTTGGCTCATTCTTGAAAAGCCGCTTAGAAGTTATTTCTATCGCGACCGCTATGTCTGCACCCGAGAAGTAACGTTCGTAGTCGGCTTTCGTTACTCCCGCATAGTCTCGAACTTGATGCCACATCTTACGAGGCGTCCCCTGTAATATACGCGCAACCGAAAACTGGCCGACGATCGCGCATGTTGGAGCAGACGCATAAACGAGTACTCGATCACCTGTATCAAGCTTTGGCCGTACTCGTCTCAATTCTATTGTCTTTTCGCCGGAAAAGATCTTTTCTACAAAATTCGGTCTGATAGACATCAGGGCTGTCCGATTTACTGCACTAGGCATCAGCAAACGCTCCTCGATAGATCTCTTCAAATATATTTATCGGCAATTCTGTTGGCGACTGAAGAAATAGTGGGCGATTGTGCCTAAGAAATAATTCCCGCAGGCTTTTCAAGTCCAATGATTTGGGCAGGAGTTCAGTATCGTCGAACCTTAGAGCCATAACTTCCCCCTCTGAGGTAACTTCCTTGAGATTCTTCCAAGAGTACACACCTAGGTGCTTATATCGTCGGTAAAGAATTTTCGGTGTGCCAACGTCGACCGCCACTAGCCGAGAACATGCACGCACTTCGGCAGGCCCCTCGCGATTCTTCCCCTGTGAGACATACCAAAGAATTCGGGCAGGTGCTCGAAGGCCTCCGTTATTGAGCGGGGATCGGTAGTAGACATTTTCGGGACGCATGGCAATCTGTTCTCGATTCCCAAAAAAATCTCCCTCGGCCAACTGAGTGTCGAACAAATGCATTGCCCAAAGAGGCCGAATCGGTATCAAAAATGTTGGTATGGCGTCGAGTAAGAGCTTCGCAGGCCACAGCCTGTGTTCAACGCTCGCAAGAATCTGCGCATTTTCGTTGTCGACGGCGCCCGCTATTGAATGCTCTAGATTGATAATGTGCGACTCCAAGGCTGGCGTTCTTGCGCGAATTTCACTGAGCAGCCGACATACTTCATTTGGATCTTTGCAGGCGCGTAGAATTATTTTCGTTGGACAATCGTCGACGAGTATGAATCCGAGCTCCTCGGCTGCGCCTAATAATTCCGCGGTATTTGAGATTTCGGTTAGCTGTACGCACGAAACACCTTGAGCAAGCGCTTTGCGAGTGCACCACGAGATGAGATAGCGAAGCAAAGTCGGATTCAGTGAGTGCTTCACAGCCCGAATGGTTCGAACATCGAGTGAATCGTTGCCGACGAAGTAACCCACAACGGCAATCAGACCCAATTCATCGTTAAGCACTACACGAATATCACTGTTTTCAAAATCATGGAGTAGGCTACGAATAACCGCATCGTAATCACTCCTCTTTTCACCCTTTGGATTGTCAAGGAAAGTTTCCGATAACAGTGCAATTTCGGCTTTGAGAGGCCTTCGTATTTCGAAGTTGGAAGACCCAGCTAGACGAACAGGTTGATATTCGCTTGCACGTTTGATCTCGTCGAGTTCGATAATGAACTGAACTGGATCAAGAACGCGTATAGGAAATTCTTTTTCAACTACCGCCCCGAGCTTCAGTAGCGCGTCGTCCGACGTCACGAATACATCGGATTGATATGCGATAGCCTTTGCAAGATGCCTTATGTCGGATTCGTCGGATAGTCCGAGCTGCTTATCTTGAGGCCACAAGTTCCTTAGCCGTGTTTCATTAATTTCGAAGCCCGATTCCGAAGAATCATCCATGTAGTCGAACGCCCGTTCTCGTGTTTTGGCTCTTACTCCAGCGTCAGGAGACCTCTCGTTGTCTATCAGAATCTCGCTGGTCACTCGAATAGTTACGTCATCGGCGAGCCAATCTGCCCATAGGGCGTTGGCGTCTGCATGTCGAGAATCCATTTCATCGTAGTGGGAAAAGAAGACGCAAGAATCGACAGTCACAATGATGGTGTTCAAGTCTGGCGAGAAAGGGAATAGATCAGGCTGCCCAAGATTCAAGCGCCATCTCGTCAATTCGCTACCACTTTTAGCTCGACCGAGGCGTTCTTCGACGGGAATGAAATTCAATTTCGTCCAGAGACGGGATGCCTCGACGTAATCGCGTCGACACATCAAGGAGATTGCATCAAGGTGGGATAGATCACTTCGAAGACGCGCTATCAAGGAACTTGAGATACCTGATCGTCGTACGGACGGATTGACGCAGAGATGGACAATTTTCGCTTCGCCGCCTGTAATGCGAAACAAGAGGTATCCGAGCAAACTATCCGAATCGTCAATCGCGAGAAGGATTCGATCTTTTTCGGCAAATTCCTCGAAACCACCTTGAGGCATGAATCCGAGGGTCTTCGAGTTTGCCTTGCCCAGTTCAATTACTTCTAGCAACCTCTCTGGGCACGCTTTTATTGACAGTATCGTTGGCGCTGGCATCAAGTCTGCAATCTGAGAATTCGCAACCTAAAGAGTGAAAGCTCATAACTCTACACCATTTGTGACATAAATGCGATACAACTATTCAATGTGCAGCCACGAAGTCAAATAAAATTCTTTACTCCCCCGCGCTAGCCTCTCCTACGCAATACAATTTATCCGCGGTCCTGATGAACAGCCGGTTGTCGGCGATGGCTATTGATGCTTTTGCTGGCGCGCTACTGCCGAGGTTGATTCGGTTGATGACTTCGAATTTGTCTGATGCAGCGGCGATGATGACTTGGCCATCTTGGGTGAGGGCGTAGATTTTGCCGTCGGCTACGGTGGGTGATGACCAAATGCGGGAGTCGGCGTCGAGTTCTTCGTAGTAGTGGGGTTTGCCGGTTTTGGGGTCTAGGCAGAGGAGTTCTTTTTTGGCACCGTTGATGATGAAGAGTTTGCCGTCGTTATACGCGGGTGTGGGGACATCGCTGGTTCTTTCGTCGTAGATCCAGGAGGAGTTTTCGTATTTTAGGTTCTTGCCATCAGCGGGATTGAATGCAAATGCATCGACACCACGCGGTTGCATGCCGACGACCAGGTCTCCTGCAGCAACGGGGGATGGAATGAGGCGATCGGTTCGGCCTTGGCGGGGGTTGTGGAAGTGACGCCACATTTCCTCGCCGGTGTCTAGGTCGTGTCCGGTGATGTAGTCGCCGCCCATGATGGCGATGACGGCCTCTTCCCCACCTTCGTACGGAATCGGGGAGGTGTAGGCGTCGAACGATTCACCGTTCGCATCGGTGGGTCTGTGGATCTTCCAGACCGTTTCGCCTGACTTCGCGTCGAGACACACGACGTAACAACCGGAGTCGGTGTGGTTATCCATACCTAGATTCGTGTCCCATTCACCGCGGAGGACCTGGATGTAGAGATGCCCTTTGTAGAGGAGTGGAGTGGAGCTGTATCCCCAGCCCGTTTTTGTGGGACCGAAATCACGATCGAGGTTTTTTGACCATAGATCTTTCCCGTCAGTATCAACGACAAAGAGATCTGAGTTTCCGAACGTGAAGTAGACGCGTTCTCCGTCTGTGACAGGGGAAATCGCGCCCATGTCGCTGCGGGCGTTTTTCTCGCCATCGGAGACGAATTGTCTTGACCAAAGCACTTCACCGTTGGCCGCGTCGATGCACATGCCGGAAATCTTCACTTGTGAGGCGTCGTTGGTGACGACGTATACGCGGCCATCGACGATTGCGGGGGTGGCGGAACTAACGCCCGGCATGTCGACGGTCCATACAACATTTTCGGTCGCACTGAAGTCTGTTGGGAGATTCGCGGCTTCAGTGGAACCGTCATGGTTCGGACCGCGCCAACTTGGCCAATCGGCCGCGAATGCGGGGGCGGCGGTCAGCAATACGGTAAGCGCAACAAACATACGAGATGTACAAGCTTTCATGACTTTCGGGATTCCTTTTCTGAGCTTGGGGTTGTTCAAGAATTACTTTCCGCGTAGCGGACAGTTGGTGTAATAAAAATCAATAGTTCATTCCGGCTCGCCTCAACTTGGCTTCGTCGAAACAGATTGCCGATAAATGGGATTTCGCTAAGCCCGGGGACGATATTGGTGGACACGTCCTGCGGCCAGTTTATTTCGCCCGGAGCGCCAGTCCAATCGAATACGGGCAGATTCAGTGTTACCGTTTTTTCCAACGTTCGTTCCGCGTTGTCACTTTGACGCTCGAATTCGACCTCGATCGTGATAGGGATTTGACCGTTCGCGGTACCCGAGTTCGATCCGGTTCGATTGACATTGAGCGTGCCGGGTACTTGAGCATTGATGTCGAGCGTCACGCCGACATCCCACAACTCGGGATTCTGCCCGTTATTGAACGTGACCTCGATCGGTTCAACCGACACCAAGCTCAGCGCCACAATTTCTACATCAACGGTCGCCTGCGATCCAATCTCAGGCAGCAGCGTTTGATTGAGTATTTCCAAGATGGTATCGGTTTGATCGAGGGGGATATTGACGAGGGGTGAACGTTCGAGGGGTTGTCCGATGAGTGGAATCCTCGCTTCCATCTCGTCGGAATTGGGGTCAAAAAAATCGACGGGCAGCTCGGTCCTGGAGACTTCGACGATAGTCGCTTCGATCTGGACCTGGCTCGGTCCGATAATCTGCTTGGCCGGGGTTGCCTGTTGGACTTCAAAGAAGGCCAATCCGGGATTGATGGTCAGTTCGCGGACCGGGCATCCTAGCATTAAGGGCATAGTCAAAATGACGCCAAATACGAGCCATGTTTTCGCGTGCATCATGAGATCTCTCCTTCGTCGTAGGCCGCCCTGCCAAAGCATTCAAACCACCGTATCAGTACCGTGGCGTGCGTTCAACGGGTTGCGACGGAACACCGAATCCGGGCGATCCGGACTATTTTCGCGCGAATATGTAGGCGCGGCGGCTGGGGTGTTCGACATCTGGATAAGGGTCACGCTCGATGGGTTCTATATGCGCGAATCCGGCGCGTTTGAATGCAGATACCACCGCTGCGGTCTCGAAAAAATAGAACTCGATATCAGCGGGGTTATCCAAGAATTCGTCGACGTGTTTTGTCTCGGTGCCAATGTGGAAAGTGATGAACGCGATGCCATCGGGTTTCAGCGTTCTATGCATCTCTCGAAATGCGCGCTCATGTTCATCTTCCGCGAGATGGCAAATCGCGTAGAAGGCGAGTATCCCTGCGAGCGATTCGTCGGCGGCGCTGAGGGCGAGCATGTCGGATTGAAGAAACGGAACCTTTCCGTAGAGCGATTGGCCTCGGCGTAGTGGCTGGAATGACAAATCGGTGCTGTGCACAGGGACGGAACGTTGGCGAACGTATTCGCCGATTTGACCGGGGCCGCAACCCAATTCCCAGACGAGTCCTTCGCCTCGAACGGTATCGGCAAATCGGTTGAGAAGTTCGCGGTCGAGCAGTTTGCCGTCTAGCTCGTGTTGAAATTGCTCGGCGTACGCATCCGCTGCGGCGTCGTAGGTCGCGCGGACTCGGTGACTCATCTTGGATCGCATTGCGGGATGATAGCGAATTTCGATGGCGGATACCGATAGGGCGAACGTCTACAGCAGTTTCACGTTGACATGTCGAACGACTAAACGCTCCAGCGTCTTGAAACGCCCATTTGGAAATGGGCGCTACGTAGCTCCCAATTCCGATTGGGAGTCTGGACTCGGAAGCAAGTCGAGGCAACTCCAGTTCCGACACTGCGACGCAAAACTGAACTAGCGTCAGCTTTACGCTGTACCAAGGTCTTCATAGATCGCGGTATTGATTGCGCGGTTTCGCGCTTGATGCAATGCTTCGCCAGGCATGCCGGTGCAAGCCCAAGCGACAACGATTTGGTGGGTGGGATCACAGAAGGCCATGGTTGATTGCATGCCGCCGTGGCCGAATGTTTGGTCGGAGGCGTAATCGCCGAAGCCGTATGGAACGGTTTCGAGACCGTATTTCGCGGAGTTGCGCATAAACCCTAGGCCCCAGTCCATGGTGTGCGCGAATGTCTCGTCGTACATGCCCTCGCGCTGCAAGCCCGTGAAAAGGTCTACGGTATCGGGCGCGAGGATGTTGTCGAGGCGCATTAACATCTCGTAGAACAATCCAAGTTCGCGAATGGGGCCGCGTCCGTTTGCTCCGGGTCGGCATTGGGAGAGGTGGTGTGGTCGGTGATTGGTTGGACGCATTGAACCGGGCTTGCCAACTTCGGTTACCGCGATACGGTCCCCATAACCCTGCGCAACCGAATCAGAAATTGAGAGCCAACAGTCACGCATGCCGATCGGGAGGAAGAGTTCCTCACGCACATAGGCGGCGTAATCGCGGCCGACGATGCGTTGCATGACTTCGCCCAGGATTTGCCATCCGCTGGAGGGATGGTACCCCGCTTTCTTGCCGGGTATCCAGCCGTCTTCTAAAGAAAGTGCGCAGATTTTGCGAACGGCCTCATCACAATCAATCGACCAGGGCACAAAGTATTTGGGAAATCCACCAGTGTGTGTGAGTACGTGTCGGATAGTGACTGCTTCTTTTCCGTTCTCTGAAAACTCGGGGACATACCGTGCGACGGGGGCATCGAGATCGATATTGCCCCTCTCCCACTCCAACGCGATGGCGATAGCGGTGACCGGTTTTACTGCGGACATCCAGAGGACAATCGAATTGGTCGACATCGACACTTCATTACTCGCAAAGCCGAACGCTAGATCAGCAACGACTTCTCCTTTAACGGAAACGTAGAGTTGCGCACCGGGATGAAGGCGTTCGGCCATGCCGTTTTGAATAACTGCGGTGGTTCTAGGGAAATCGTTGGTCATCCGAGAGCTGCCGCTAGAGAATCGGTGTCGCGGCTTTTCCGATGCCTTTGTAGACTTCGAGGAGTAGGAGTTCTAGACTGAGTCCGTTTGACCCGGGGAAACTGCCGAGATCGCGGTAGCGATCGTAGAACTCGGGATGGTCCGTCGGTACCGGTTCATCGCCGTCTTTTAGTTCGAAACCGCTGGTGTAGCGGACAGGCCATAAATCGACCGGTAGAAGGCTGGATAGGCCTTCGATGGCTACGTTGAGTTCTGATAATGGGAATTTCTTGCGGGCAATTACCCAACTATTTTCGGGGGCCATGTCGCGGAGCAAGCGTTGGGAAATGTCGGCAACGAATTTCGGATCACGCACGAAGACGCCGCATTCGCTGTTGATGTAGAACGAACGGGGATCCAAATTGTAGGTACCGACATACGCGGTGTGATTGTCGAACACAAATGTTTTTCCGTGAATACTCAGGTAAGGCGAACGACCGGAACCTTCCTTCTTCGCGCGCGCTTTCAACGCATCGAAATTGGCGAGATAAATACTTAGATCTTCGGGATTTGGTTTGTATTCGAATATTTCGAATCCCAATCCGCGAATAACTTTCGTGCGCAGTCGGTAATTCGCTGAGTAAGTTTCCAAATGATCGACGGATCCAAAACTGTTGGTCGAGACTTTGACTTGGAGGTCTGGTGCGCGCTTTTTCGCTTTGCGCATCATGCGGCGCGTGCGACGATTTAGGATGACATACGGACTCTGTATCAACACCAGTTCATCAGCATCGAGAAAATACTCGCGCATCGCAGCGTCCATTGCGCCGCCGCCGTGCGGGCTTAGGTAGTAGGACCAGGTCTTTCTGCCGGGCTTATCTGCGACGAACTGGACGTCGTTTGCAGCTAATGTGGGTGTGACGAACGCACCCTTGATGTAATCTGCGTCATCGGAAAGACGACTCAAGAGCTGAAAGTAGGGGACATCGAAATCGTCGTCGGTTTTCGTTGGTGAGAGCGTGCCGTTGCGGAGACTTCTTGCAATATCGAGGAGGTCCTCTGTGGAGTGCGAGTGCTTGAATTCCCAATACCGATCGAATGACGCGGCCATATCGCCCACGGAAGGACCGGCAACGAGAATGTCGCGATCCTTGAAGTTGTACTTTGTCGAATAATCGAAGTAGTTGTTCCCGATATTGCGACCGCCGGTGATACCGACTACCCCATCGATCAACATAACTTTCGTGTGCATCCGTTGATTCGTGTTGTTCGGGGTCAACATGTTCACGATCTTGCGGGGGAACGATGGTTTCAGCCGCTTCGCCATCGGGCGGTAGAGTTTGATCTCGATATCGTCGAGGTGTTCTAAATTCCAAGCCAAGCGGTCCTGGTTCTTCGTACTCCACATGTGATCGACGAGAAGGCGAATTTTTACGCCGCGTTTTGCCGCTGCGATGAGTTCATTTTCGAAGTAACGGCTGGTTTCTTCGTCCGCCCAGATAAACGTCTGGAGATCGATGGTCGTCTTTGCCGACCGCACCAGATGCACGCGCAGGACAAACGACTCGAACCCGTCATCCAGCACCAGTACTCTGTGGCCTGTGGCGTCGGGAGACTGTTCATTCGCGTGATTGACCGAGTGCGCCATTTCGATCAATGGGGAACTGATCGGGTCAGCGATTGCCGGATGAAGAACCGCCGCGAATAGCAGCGCGCGACCGAGACAACGGATTCTTGCGGAGAGACTTTTGGGGTTCATGAGTTAGACCAAGTTCGCATAAGAACGTATTTCTATCAACACTGGACTGCTTCGCGCAAGCAGTTTTAGGATTGGCACTTTCTATGTAGTGAACGAATCATGCGCTATTCCAGACCGACTCCGGCGTATCGGACGCCTGTGAGTCTTGCCATATTGGTTTTCCACGCCGTGAGGTCATGTGGAGAGAATTGGTTGAAATGGGTGTGACCGCAGGCGCGGGCGAGTACCTGCATCAATTCGACGCTTGATCGGAAGAACCGGTCGAGCCGTTGGGCGGCTTCGTCGATTGGTAATCGCGCGCGGAGGTGTGGTTTTTGGGTTGCGATGCCTACTGGACAGTTGTTCGAATGGCATGCGCGCATGCCGATGCAGCCGATGGCTTGGATCGCGGCATTGGAAAGTGCGACGCCGTCTGCACCTAGCGCTAACGCTTTGGCGAAATCGGCCGGTGTCCGAAGACCGCCGGTGATGATAAGGGTGATGTCCTTTCGATTGAGTCCGTCAAGATGATGTCGCGCACGGGCGAGTGCGGGGATGGTCGGCACGGAGATGTTGTCGCGGAAAATCGTTGGCGCTGATCCGGTACCGCCGCCGCGACCGTCGAGAATGATGTAGTCCACGCCGACTTCGAGGGCGGCATCGATATCCGCTTCGATGTGTTGGGCGGAAAGTTTGTAGCCAATTGGGATTCCGCCGGTGTAGTCGCGGACTTCGTCGGCGAAGGCTTTTATGTCGGAGGCGGAGTCCCAATCCGGGAAGCGCGCAGGCGATATGGCGGGCTGGCCTTCTTTTAGACCGCGCACCTCTGCAATTTTGCCCATGACCTTCGCGCCGGGGAGATGGCCACCGGTGCCCGTTTTCGCGCCTTGGCCGCCCTTAAAGTGGAATGCTTGTACGTTGTCGAGTTTATCCATCGAGAATCCGAATCGCGCGGAGGCGAGTTCATAGAAGTATCGAGAGTTTTCGGCTTGTTCTTCGGGGAGCATGCCGCCTTCGCCCGAACAGATGCCGGTGCCGGCGAGTTCGGCACCTTTCGATAACGCCACTTTTGCTTCGAAGGACAATGCGCCGAAGCTCATGTCAGAAACGAACAACGGTATTTCTAGTCGGAGGGGCTTCTTCGCGTCGGGGCCAATGACGAGTTCGGTGCCAACGGGTACGTCATCTAGTTGCGGAAGCGTCGCGAGTTGGGCGGTGACAAACTGAATGTCATTCCATTGCGGTAACTCCGGAGCGGGAATGCCCATCGCAGCCGAGGGTCCGTGGTGCCCAGTTTTGGTCAAGCCGTTTCGTGCGAGTTGGTGGATGTACGCGGTATTCGGTTCTTCAATTGTGCCGTGGACATCTTGATACGCACCTTGGTAGGCATTGCGATTGTAGGGTTGGGGGTTTTCAAGCGCCCAAGCCGCGATTTCGTCGGAATCGACGTATACAACATCACCATCGATCCAGGCCGTGAATTTATTGAGGCATTCGGCGTTGTTGTAGGAACTGACGCCGGATTCGAGCTCAAAGTCCCAACAGTGGACGCCGCAGATGAGGTTCTTTCCGTCGACCAGACCATCGGCCATCAGTGCGCCACGGTGATTGCAACGTCCATAGAGAACGGAGACTTCGTCGTCAAAACGGACGACTACTAGGTCGACGTTTCTAACCAGGGCATGCGCGGGCTTACGGTCTTCGAGGCTCGACCACGTTGCGATGGGGTGTTTAGTCATTGCGTTTTCCCACTGGGTTATGTACATGTGGTGTATTTGGGAACTACGTCAATCGATGTCTCAAGAGATACTAGTGTTTTGTCTCGACTAAAATACTGGGGAAAAAACGGGGACAGTCCACGCATTTCCTTCGTACCTCACTACATTTGGGACAGTCCCCATTTTTAATCGCCGTCTTCGCCGGTGAGGACGAGTCCGCGTTTTACAAGGCCGGTACCGTGGGCACCGGCGAAATGCGCGGGGTATGGGGTATCGACGCCTTTGACGGAGTGCCAGATGACGCGGTTTAACGTGTCTTCGTCGGCCCGGTCGAATTGTTCGAAATTTTCGGCGAGGCTGAGTTCGGCCCAGTGGCGTTGTTTGTCGTTGAGCGCGTCGAGCTCGGGATTCATTTCGTCCAGCGGGATGTTACTCGGGAGCGACTGAAAGGGCGTGAGGTCAGGGCGCTTTGTAAAGCATTCGCGCATGACGGGCGATGACGAATCGATTTGGTTCATCGGTGGCATGCCGAGTTGCAGGGCCATAGTATGGAGCACGCTGGTTTGATTGTAGAAGTTGCTCAGCACTTCTCCGCGTTTCGTGTAAGGGCTAATGACCAGGCAGAGCGATCGGTGTCCATCGACGTGATCGAATCCATCTTGGGGATCGTCTTCATTCACGTAGATGCAGGTCTTGGGCCAGTAGGAGCTGTTCGATATCGCTTCGATGATTCGGCCTACTGCGAGATCGTTATCGGCGACATGTGCGCGCGGTGTGGGATAGTGAGGTTTGGTTCCGGAACCGTGGTCTTGCGGCAAATAAATGATGACGAAGTTCGGGAAATCACCTGTACGCTCGAATTCTTTGAACTCTTTCAGGAATGCATCTGCGCGTAGCACGTCGGGAATCCGCATATTCCATCCCGGGGCATCGGGGCAGCTATACCGCCGCAAATTTTCGATGCCGATATTCTGAGTAAACGAGATTGCACCAGCACCGGTCTTGTAGTCGTCCCAAATTTGCGTGAACGTCGCATCGCCCGGTTGGGGTGTGGCGTAATCCATTTCGCCGTAGTTACGAAACGAGAGGCCGTGGGCAATGACGTTGTCCCAGATGAAACCGGATGACGAATAGGTCAGGGGATCATCGCCAAACGTGTAGCTGCGGGTGAATCCGCCAAACGATTTTTCGAGATGGTCGGTAACGTATCCCTCGGTCGCCCAGGAATGACCGTCAGCGGATAGCACGCCATTGCAGTAGTAGTTGTCGAGCAGAACGAATTGTTCGGCGAGGGCGTGATGATTCGGCGTGATTTCGCGTCCGAATACGCACAGTTCAGGGTCGCCATCGCCTTGGGGAAGATCGCCGAACACTTGGTCGTACGTACGATTCTCCTTGATGATATAGACGACATGTTCGAATACGGAGGGGTCGCCAGGATGCCGTGGAACGGGAAGTGGCTGCACGTTCGCCTGGCTGCGATCGAATGCGCGTAGCGCTTGGGGTAGTCGCGCATCGCGATGGACTTGTTGGGTATATAGCGCGAGTTGGCGGTCGTCCGGGATGGTCACTCTTGTAACCGAACCACGATGGTCGTGCGAATTCAACCCGCGTTTCCCAGGGCGTTGAGAACGGGAACCAACCCCTTTGACGTTAGCAATATACAGCGTGTTGTCTAACGCCGTGAGCGCGGCCGGATACCAACCCGCAGGAATGAAGCCGTCAATCTGCCATTCATCTATCTTAGACATCATCCCGACAGCGTTGTTACCGCCGTTGGCGACGAACAAATTGCCGGCGTGCAGTTTGAGCGCGTTCGGTGCGCTACCAAACGGCAAGTCGGGATCGGGACGGGCACTGATTGTCTGAATGACTTGACCGTTCGTCGTGTCGATTACGGAAATAGTGTCGGAATTTGCGTTGGCGACAAACAGGCGTGAGCCATCCGGACTAAGGACGAGATCGGAAGGATGCAAGCCGACGTCGATTTGGTTCGTTTCTGTTCCCGTGGTCAGATCGATAATGGAAACGCTACCGGTCGACGCGACGCCCCGTTCGTCCACCACAACTTCCGTCCCGCCGGATGGGGCGGTTAGGTCGTCAGTAACCGGGTGCCGTCCGCCCCAGTTTGAGATGTACGCTTGGTCGCCAAGTGGCGAGAGCACAACGTCGTAGGGGGCAATGCCGACGGGGATTTCAGCGAATTGCTGACCCGTCTCCAGGTCGATAATCGCTAGTGAGTTGTTGAGCGATACGCTCACATACAGATGACGTTCATCGGGCGAAATTGCGATACCGGTCGGAGCGGCGTTGTCGCGACCCTTGACGGGCTCGACAGGAATCAAGCGGTTCCAAATGAAATCGCCGTCTTTGACATCTACAGCATCCGCCTTGAGATCAAGTGATTCGACGTTCTCCACGCGGAACGCTTCAAGAACGAGAAAGTTGGCCGTGGTGGCATAAACTCGATCTCCACGCTTGTTCACCGCGATACCATGCATCGAGGCACCGGTACCTTCCGGGTAGGGCAGTTCCTGAATGGTTGACCAGGTTACGGTGTCGATGATCGCCAATGCTTTGTGATGCTTGACGAACAACAGCGAACCATCAGATGAAAGCGTGAGGTCGACAGGTCTTCCCGCGAATTCGATCGATTCCCCTGCAGGGCGGATGATCTGTCCAGTGGGGACCACGACTACATCATCGATGGGACCAACCCGTGGAAATTGGTGCGCGCAACCCGCTGTGATAATCACGCAAATTATTAGAACGGATTGAAACAGCGCGTTTGAGTGGCGGAATTTTTTAGACATCGGAGCATTATGCCGTGCGCACCGGCTGAACGCGAGTAGGCCTGCGACGGCCTAGAGAAGTCTGCGGTGGTAGTTCACTTGGCCCAAATGGTATTGCAGGTGGCCGTACAGGTGAATTAGGAGTTGTGCAGTGCTCATTTCGTAACCGTTTGGATCTTGCGGGCATGGTTGAGACCAAATCGTACTCGGCGCGTCGGCCAGGAAGCTCGTGACGATGCGTTTCGTTTCGTCGATGTTTTGCACTAGCTCGACTCGTGTGGCCCTCCCGGTAAACTCCAAGTCCCGTTCTCGAACATAACCTGTTCCGCCCAATAGCGCACCGACGTAATGTTTCAGATTGCCGCAAATGTGGAGTATCAGATTTCCAGGAGGGTTGCTGATGTCTTTGGCAACGATCCAAAGCATTTCATCGTCTTTGATCGCGTCCAATTCTGATCGTAACCGGTCCAGATCGCGTTCGAATAGCGCGCTCAGTTCCGATCCCAAGTTCATGATCGCGATCCTATTACTAGACGTTCGGGCTGAGGTTGACCTGACTCATCACTTAGGCACTCCCGTTTTGAACGCCTCGGCTCCGCTGATGACGGAGTACACGTTGGTGTATCCGCGTTCGCGGAGTTTGCCCGCCAGGGATTTGCTGCGCATGCCGCGCGCACAGGAGAGCAAGTATTTTGCGTCGCGATTGATGGGCGGTGAATCGAGATCCCAAGTGCTCATCGCGATGCATTCGTGTGCAACACCTTCGATGGGATCGGCGGCGACTTCGTCTGGCTCGCGAATGTCGATGAGGCGATAGTCGCTGAGCTGGTTAGCAATGATCTCGACTTCGAGGTCGGCGTTGGGGTCGTAGTTCGCGGCGTCGATAGTTTGGATACTGGGCTGATCACCGCATACAGGGCATAGGGCGTGTTTCGCAAATGGGATTTTCTGCACGGCGTAGGTGAGGCAATCGAACAAGACCAGTTCGTGACCCAACACGCCGGGTAGGCCGATGATGAACTTGATCGCTTCGGTGGCTTGCATGGCTCCGAACACGCCGGGTACCGCACCGAGGACGCCGACTTCTGCACATGAGCCCACGCAACCCGGTTCGGGAATTTCAGGCCAGAGACATCGCATGCACGGGCCGCCATCGCCGGTATTGACGAGGAAGAGTTGGCCATCGTATTGATAGATGCTGGCGAAAATGACTGGGGTTTTCGTGATCACTGCGGCGTCGTTAATGAGAAACTTCGTTGGAAAGTTGTCCGTGCAATCGAGGACGAGATCGTAGTCCGAGAATAGCGATGTGGCGCTATCTGGTGTGAGGCGTTCGGGATGAGTGTGCACGGTAATGAAAGGGTTCTGTTCTCGTAATCTCGACGCCGCGAGCTCGGCCTTGGGTTCGCCAATTGTGTCGTGACTGTAAAGCGTTTGACGGTGAAGATTACTCGCTTCGAGATGGTCGCCCTCGCATATGCCGATGGTGCCGACGCCTGCGGCGGCGAGGTAACTGAGTGCGGGGCTTCCAAGTCCGCCTGCACCGACTACGAGTACGCGGCTTTCCCGCAGTGTTTGTTGGCCGACTTCGCCGACTTGGGGTAGGCGAGTTTGCCGATCATAGTACGCGGATTCCGTCAAGGAAGGTGTAGCGGCTTCGGTCCGAGTCTCGCAGTTAATCCAGCCGGTGTCGCCAGCGGGGTAGTGTTCTTTCTTCCAAATCGGTACGCGGGCTTTCGTTTCGTCGATGACGTAACGGCATGCTTTGAATGCATCATCCCGGTGCGAGGAAGTAACGCCGACCCAGACCGCCATGTCGCCAATCGCGAGATTGCCGACGCGGTGGACGCAGTACACATTGTGGATGTCGAAACGTTGGCGGGCCTCGTCGATGATGCGCGCGCCTTCTTTGTTCGCGACGGCGGGATAGGATTCGTATTCGAGGTGATCGACGGATTCGCCTTCGTTGTGGTTGCGCACCCAACCCTCGAACGTGGCGCAGGCACCCGCTTCCGGGGATTGCAGCGCCATTTTCAGGGCTTCGGGGTCGATGGGTGTGTCGGTGATGTTGAACATAGTGATGAGCTTTGTGGGTAGTTACGTTGTGATTTCTGTGGCTCTGAACTGGCACAAACGCCCGTTTGCAACGGGAGTATGCGTGTATGCTTGACCGCCTAAAGGCGGAACTCTGTACGAGGCTAGTGGACTCGTGCTCGTTGGAATGTTCGTGAAACTTGATTTCAGGTCTTCATTCCATTTGCTCTGGGTTCCCGCCTTCGCGGGAATGTCGGGTTGGGCGGCGCTTGCCCGAGTCTTGGCATTTACACCCATGAATCTATCCGCCTGCTACCGGTGGAATGAATACCACGCGATCACCGTCGACAAGAGTGACATCCCAGTCCACGAATTCTTCGTTGACGACTACGCGCAACCGGTCGGCATCCAAGCTGAATGCGTGATCGGCGCGCAGGGAATCGTAGAGATCGCGGGCCGTATCCGCCCCGGTCTGGAGTGTTTCTTCGGGGGCGTTTCGCTGCTCTCGGAGAATAGCGAAGTATTGAATGTGAATCGATTTTCCGGACAAAGATATTCCTAACCTTTACTTCACTCTTGCACGAGCGTTCGCACCGACTTAAAGTGGCCAATTACCACAAGACCCAAGCCGAGAATAGTCACCACGCCGAGAAAAGGCATTGTCGCCAACATCAGTTCAATCCACGCGATGGCCGAATCGTCTGAAACTTGTCCCTCTGATTCCATCTGTTTAACCGTCGACATCAACGCCCTATAGGCCATGCCGAAGGGTATAAGAAAGGCCATCGATATCAGAAAGCCGCCGATTCTCATCAGATTTTTGCCAGCCATCATGTGGCCTTATCCGCTTGTAGCACCCTCTGTGCCGCCTCGTATTCGTCGGGACGATTCACATTGCTCAGTGCGACATCGTTCAGCGGCTCGAGTAACTGGGTCCGTGAATTGATAAGCACTTTACGTGGACAATCATACCCCAGCGCGAGGAATTGAAGCAGTCTCATTATGGCTTTCGGTTCGTAGATCGCGCAGAGGGGTTCTGGAAATCCGTCGCGCGCGCTGGTGAAGGCGGTTGCGAGGCGGTAGGGATTGCGTTCTCGTACCAGTAGATTTAGCGTTTCATCATCGATGAACGGCAAATCACATGCGACCACTAACCAAGCAGCGTGGGCATCGGTACGCATCGCGGACAACATCCCGCCCATCGGCCCCATTTCTAAGAACGTGTCATGAATCTGGGGTAGGGTTGTTCGTACTGGGTCTTTGGATTGGTCGGGGCGGATTGAGACAAATGTCTCTGCGCAATGGGGAGCGAGTAGCTCTCTCATGTGATCGATTTGGGACTTGCCGTGAAAATCGAGGGCTGCCTTGTCACGTTGCATGCGCGAACTTTGGCCGCCGGCGAGAATGAGACCTTTGAGAGGGGTGGCATTGGCCTTATCGCGAAAGTGATTGAGAACGGCGTCGCCGATTCCATCCTGCTGATCGAGCGTGAAGTAGGGCGCGTCCGAAGGGAGATCAGGAGTCGCATTCGGATGGCCGATATACGTCAGAACGTTCTCGTGGTCGCCCGGATAACCATCGCCGACCATTACCAGCTTCGAGATCTCCGGATACGTTCCCCCTTCAACGATCACGGCGTCCGCATCGAGCAATGGCCGAGGCGGCAAGTAGCCATCGTCCGCAGTTGGATATACGAGACAGCGTTGGCCCTCGTGATCGCTGACCGTAATCGACGAGTTCGACGCTTCAGACGACGTAGTCACATGCGCTACGTCTAAATGCTCAAGGGGACCAGTGGTTAAGAGATCGACCACGGCTTTCGCCGTTTCGGTGTCAGACTCGACAACCGCAATTTCAAACGGATTGAACGCAAAAGGACCGAGACGGTTTTTCTTGGGCTTGCTATGGCTACAACCGGTAGTCACTTTTGCCTCCGGTCTTTTCGATGAGTTGGGTGTCGCGGATGACGAGGTTGTGTGAGACGGCTTTGAGCATGTCGTAGACGGTGAGGGCTGCGACGGAGGCGCCGGTGAGGGCTTCCATTTCGATGCCGGTTTTGTGGATGACGGTGGTGGTGCAGTCGATTTGGACATCGCCGTCGTCGTTGAGGGCGATGTCGATTTGGCAGTCTTCCAGACCGATGGGGTGGCAGAGGGGGATCAGCTCGGGAGTCTTTTTGGCGGCCATAACGCCGGCGATAATGGCGGTTTGGAATACGGGGCCTTTTTTGGTGTGGAAGTCGCCGTCACGGAAGAGTGCGCGGGCTTCTTCGGGCAATGCGACTACACTTCGAGCACGCGCAGTGCGTTTAGTCGCTGCCTTGCCGGACACGTCGACCATTGCGGGTTGGTTGTCTTTGTTTATGTGGGAAAGCATTTACATTCCTCTCTTATTTTTCTTTTGGGAAAAAGAAAAATAAGCAAAAGAAAACCGGGGTCGCGCCTCGCGCGGGTCTACATATCTCGAATTTGGATGAATTTGCATCTATCCGCCTATGTGGTACATCTCTACTTTGCCGCTGTTTCGAGTGGCGTCGGTCATTTCGGCGCGCTCTTCTGAATAGCGGTCGTTGCGTTGGGTCCAGATCGCGTTGATCATGTCTCGGAGTTCGTCGTCGTTCGCGCCATCGCGTAGGGCCATTCGTACGCCAGTGCCTTGTAAGGCGAATAGGCAGGTGAAGATGTGACCGTCGGCGCTGAGGCGGGCGCGGGTGCAACCGCCGCAGAAGGGTTCGGTGACGGATGATATGAAGCCGACCTCTCCCCCGCCGTCTTCGTAGGCGTATCGGGTTGCGACTTCTCCGGAGTAGTTTTGGTCGAGCGGTACTAGCGGGTGGACGGCGTGAATCGCGTCGCGCAGTTCGCGGGATGAGACGACTTCGTCCTCACGCCATTCGTTGCAAGTGCCGACGTCCATGTATTCGATGAAGCGAACGATGTGGCCGGTGCCGTGAAAGTGCTTGGCAAGATCGACTGCGGTGTGGTCGTTTACGCCGCGTTGAATGACGGAGTTGATTTTGATCGGTGATAGCCCTGCGTCTTCAGCGGCGGTAATGCCCGCGAGCACGTCGCTAACCGTTGCACGACCGCCGCTCATGTCGCGGAAGACGTCTTCATCCAGGCTATCCAGACTCACGGTGATACGTTGAAGTCCGGCGTTCGCGTGCATTTGAGCGTAATCGGGGAGTAACACGCCGTTGGTGGTCAGCGCGATATCTTCGATTCCGTCAATATTGCCGAGCATTCCGACCAAATCGGCCAATCCCTTGCGGAGTAGGGGTTCGCCACCGGTGATGCGGAGCTTTGCAACACCTAGCTGGGCGAAGGCCCGTGCAATTCGGGCGATTTCTTCGAACGACAGCAGTTCTGAACGTGTGAGGAATTCGTAGTTGTCATGAAACCGATCGGCGGGCATGCAGTAAGTACAGCGAAAATTACACTTGTCGGTGACGGAGATACGAAGATCGTGGAGACGTCGCCCGAGCGCATCGTGCGCTTGCGTGATAGTAGTCCGTTCAGTGTCTGTCTGTGTCATGCGTCAATCCCAACGATACAACGGGGCCACGTAGCCGACTGGAAACTCGGACACGTCCCTTGGCAGCTCAATAATAGCGTCCGACTGGCCAAGTGATCCAAAATCACCGGACGTGTTCGTTCTTAAAGGGTGCGCCACTTGACGGCCCGCGTCATCGGCGGTGATCGAAACGGGCATGAAGTAGGTCATATTTGGCTTGAAAGACACGGGATCTGCGAGCGCGGCGTTGTCAGACCTCGTGTTGAGTCCCATCGCCTGTTCGATGTGATGGAGTACATATCGGCGGAAGCATACGATTGCCGATACCGGGTTTCCGGGTAGGCCGAATACCGGTTGTCCGCCCGGCGCGACGCCAAACCATAACGGTTTCCCTGGACGCTGGGCGACTTTGTGGAAGCGCTGTTCGACGTTAAGCGCGCGTAGTGCCTCTGGCACATAGTCGAATTTACCCATCGATACGCCGCCGGTGAGCAGTAGAACGTCAAACCGTTCGAGCAACGCGGCGATTGCGGCCTGAATCTGGTCCCGATCATCGAGTAAGTGATGGCGTTCAACGTTTGAAAACCCGTGTGTGCGGAGTCCCGCTTCGATGGCGTAGACATTCGAAAGTCGAATTTGGTGCTGCTGGGGCGTTTCATGGGCGTCGACCAATTCGTCGCCTGTTGAGATGATAGCGACACTGGGGGGCCTCGCAACGGAGATTTCATGAGCGCCGAACGCGGCGGCGATAGCGATTCGCGGTGGCGTCAATCGCGCGCCTGGTTCGAGAACGATATCGCCCTCGCGAGCGTCAGTGCCCGATTTGTGGACGAAGTTTCCGGGCACGAGTGAAATTCCGTCTTGAACGTGTGCCGACCCGTTGGAGACTTCTATGTCCTCAACTTTGATCACGCAATCCGCTCCCTCGGGCATGACGGCACCGGTCATGACCTCAAGGCAAGCATTCGGATGCACTAACTGCTTCGCCGGTGCGCCTGCCGGCTGGACGTCGGTGATGCTGAATATACGTTGCCCTGCATCCCAATCCGAATGACGAATCGCGATACCGTCCATGGTGACCCTGTCGAAGGGTGGTTGCGGTCTATCCGCGTGGACCTCCTGGCGCAGCACAGCACCATACGCATCCATCAACGAGCGGGATTCGGTGGCGTATTTGGGTAGCGCCTCCGCGATGATGCGGTCGGCGTCGATAACGTCAATCAAAACAATACTTTCGCAGTCACTGTTGTCACCATGATCTCCGATTCAACGTAGTGAATCCAAATCAACATCGACCGGCCCTGAAACCTTGCCGCGTTTTTTCTTTAGATAACAGGTAGGAGGCAGGCTCAAATGACTTTTGACTTGACACGTCCAGTACGAGGAGACTAGTATTCATGTATTCTTCATACACCGACGAAGGAACCACTATGGCCGCACCCATCGAATTCACTGTTGATGTTCGTAACGAAATTGCCGTCTATCGGCAAATTGAGAATCAGGTAATGTTTGCTATTGCTGCTGGCACATACCAAAGTGGCGATTCACTTCCATCGGTTCGGGAAATGGCCGCTATGACCGGTGTCAACGCGAACACGGTTACGAAAGCGTATCGCGATTTGGAATTGATGCAAATCATCGTGACTCGGCGCGGTGTTGGCGTACAGGTCGCCCCCCAAGCCGCAAAGGCTTGCCGATCGAACACACTTGATATGGTGCGGCGGCATCTTCGGATGTCTGTGGGCGAAGGCCTTGCGAGCGGGATGACGGACAAAGAGGTGAAAGCTGCCGTTCAAGAGGCGCTCTCGGACAAAGTCCCGGCCTATGAACCGAACCGTTGGCCGTAGAACAGGATTACATGATTTATCTTCGGTCGCATCCTTTCACCGTCATTCCTGCGAAAGCAGGAATCCAGAGGTCTGCCGCGAGGGGGCTTGGGGAAAGCACGAACCATATTCACAAGGTTCGGAAAATGGGGACGGTCCACGCGTTACGTTCGTGCCTCACTGCACTTGGGACGGTCCCCATTTTCTAATCGTACAGGCCTACTAGTCCCGCGCGGGCGGGTTCGTTGTTAGGTGGAATTCGCCGTTGGTTTTGTGGACCTCACATTGAGTGTTGAAAACGCGACCTAATACTTGATCGCATAGCACCTCCTCACGGGAACCTTTCGCTGCAATAGAGCCTTCGCTGATCGCGAGTACTTTCGTAATCCAAGGACGGATTTCCTCGATGTGGTGAGTCACGAAGATGAGGGTGGGTGCATCGTGGCCGGACGATAATGAGCCCATGTCGTCTAGGAATTGATGGCGGGCTGTGGGGTCTAGTCCGGCGCAGGGTTCGTCGAGAATCAATAGGCGCGGTTCGATGATGAGTGCCCGCGCGATGAGCACGCGCTGCTGTTCGCCCTGGGAAAGCAGGCCGAACGCGCGGTCGGCGACCGGGGAAGCGTTGACGGTTTCGAGCGTTTCAATCACTCGGGATTCTTCGTCGGGTGTGAAATCGCGGTATACGCCGATGGAGGCATCGATGCCGGATGCGACTACCTGAGTGGCCGTCAATTGCCGGGGAACCTTCTGTTCCAGGGCGGTGCTTACCCAGCCGATCGATTTTCGGAGTTCGCGAATATCGCATTGGCCGAATCGGTGTCCGAGGACGCAGACTTCCCCTCGGGACGGCCATTCGTAGCCGGTGACAATTTTGAGCACGGTGGTTTTACCTGATCCGTTGGCACCGAGGAGCGCCCAGTGCTGGCCGCGTTCGATGGACCAGTTGACATCGGAGAGTATTGCTTTCTTGTTGCGAATGTAATGGACGTTCGTCAGCGATACGATGGGTGACGGTGTAGTGGATTCATTCAACGCTTCAATTCTCCCATCCTTGAGATCCGATCAATGGCACGAACATGCAGGGCACGGCCTCTTGGGCCACGAATTCCGATCCACGGCGCTCGATCAGGTGAAGCGTTTGTTCTTCACGCGATCCGGCGGGACACACGAGTCGTCCTCCATCCGCCAATTGTTCTTTGAGCGCGTTTGGGACTTCCGGTGCACCGGCAGTGACAATAATCGCGTCGTAAGGGGCTTTGTCGGGATACCCTTGTGAGCCATCGGCTGTTACGAGAGATACGTTCGTGACTCCGACTACCACTAAATTCCGTCGGGCGATTGCCGTCAGCGCTGCATGTCGCTCTACAGACACGACGTGTTCAACCATTTCCGCAAGTATCGCGGCTTGATAGCCGGACCCGGTTCCGATTTCGAGGATATGGTCGGTTGGGGTGAGGGTGAGCATCTGGGTCATCACGGCGACCATGTAGGGCTGCGAGATGGTTTGCTGTGAACCGATAGGCAGTGGGCCATCGCCGTAGGCCTTTTCGCGGAATTTTTCCGGCACGAATAGGTGGCGAGGGATTTTTCGCATGGCGCGAATCACACGGGGGTCGGTGATACCGCGGGCAACGAGTTGTTGTTCGACCATCTGGTCTCGTTCTGCCTGGCGGTCGCTCGGATTGTATTCAGCGTCGGACACAGGGGCTATGAACGACTAAAAACATTCGCCACGATGGAAACCACGAGCACACGAGCTACCCATACGATTCCAAGTGCTGCCAAGGGGCCCAGGTCCGTCGGCCCCATGTATGGCATGCGTTTGCGCAGCCATTGCACTGGTGGGTCCACCAAACGCGCAAGCCAGCGCCAACGGGCATCGGTCAATTCAATGTGCATCCACGGGGCAACCCAATATAAGAGAATGGCCATCATGTAGAGGGTAAATACCGCGTAGATCGCGCGGACGATTGCATCTTCCATCTTATTGTCTGCTCACATTTTCCTAAAGGCTTACAAAGGACTTTATTGGGGAATAATGACACACGCGCGACGGGGATCGCACCTTCGGCGAGGATCCTCTTATTACCAGGTTCTGCTCAGTTCTCGCCACGCCTCGTCATCGGCGCAGATATCGGGAATGCCGATATCTGCAACCACGAGTTTTCCCACGTACGGTTCGGCTTCCGCGGCTCGCAGGCCGGTCTTTATGAATTGAAAGGTGACCGTCGTATCGGCAGGGACAGCGCAGCCGCACGGCTTGCCCGTATCCGCGTTGAGACCTGATGGTAAATCGACGGCAATGGTTCGCACGTTTGGCCATGCTTCGATGGCTGCCCGCGCGGGTCCGCGAACCACTCCATCAATGCCGGTGCCAAGTAGTGCATCAATGAGGACTGCGCTCGACGACAATTGCCCCATGGCGTCTCGGGCTTCGGCTTCAGTTCGCGCGATGCGTACTTCACCACCGAGCCTCATGTAAGCGTCGAGAAATGTCTTGGCGTCGCCTTGGATGGTTTCGGGTTCCGCCACGAGGACGACCGTTGGCGAGAGGCCGGCAACCAATGCGAGTCGTGCGACGACATATCCGTCTCCCCCGTTATTTCCTTTACCGCAAACGATGCCGACGGGCCCGGATTCAATTTGCGCGAACACGGCGCCCCCGGCGTTGTGCATTAAGACTGCGCCGGGAATTCCGAGGTCTTCGATGCAGCGGCGATCAGCTTCGCGCATCTGCGCAGTCGTTACGACTCTATTCATCGATGAGATATCCAACACTCGAATCTCTCAATCTGATTACCTTATTGTTTTGTTGAATTGGACAGGATTACAGGATAAACAGGATTACCCTTCGTTCTCTTCTTCTTGAAAGCGTGAATCGTGTATCTGTATCCGTTGACGGCGAAGCCAAATTCTTTTCGCCTTCGCGCGTTCGTCAGAATTTTTGCCATTTTTTCGTTTCTTGGCGTCTTTGCGGTTCATCACTAGAACCGCACCCGCACGCGGTACTTCAAGACGACTTCAGCATCTTTCTTTACCGGAATTGAGTAGACCGCAGTGCGTGCATCGCGTTTTTCGTGGGGGTGCGAGCTACTCAGCACTTGCCAATCGCCGGGCATGGGTTCGACGACATCGACGACGATATCTTCCTCTTTGTGGTTGCGGAGGGTGATTTCATATTCGGATTCATGGACGTTGCTCGCGATGACTTTATAGTCCTTTTGAACACGCTCGCCCACGACATCGAAGGCGTTGCCCATCCGTAAGCGGACGTCTTCGTCCTTAGGTGTGTGTTGGATGCGGTCTTCACCCGCGAATTGAAGCATGCCTTCGCTGTCTTCTTGATAGATGCGCATGGTGCCGCCGGGGAGTGGAATTCCTAGCGCATTCTGTTCGTCGTTCCGGAATTTCACGAAGACGCCGACCTTTTGTTCCGGCATTACTTGCGGGAAACGCTGGCTGAAGAAGTATTCCTGGCCCCGGTATTCGTAGAGTTTCTTGACCCTGACGGCGTTGGCGGAAAGTAAGCGAACCTGTTTCGACTGGTTTTGCTTGATGGTCGTACGGCGGGGAATGGTGTAGAGGTGATACTCCGCGAACGTTTCTTCCACCGCCATCGCCGCCGCCTCCATCGCAACGGCGCGGCCAGCCTTCATATGGTTCATTCGCATTTCCGGCCGCACGATATTCACTTCGCCCGCGACGATTTTGAGTTTTGCGTCGGTGTATTGGGCACCGGATTGGTTTACCAGAGTTACCCAGCCCGCGATGTCCATCGCGGTTTCTTTCTTGTTCATGGTCAAGACGTAGTCAGCCGACCATTGAATACCTTGGGTCAAATATGTCGCTTCTATACTTTGCTTGGCCGCCTCGCTATCTAGGGTCCATATCAGCGAAGGCTTGGCGATAAGATTGTCCGGGATTTCGGGCAGGACAACTGATCCGGGATGGCCGAGATGGATGTCGTTACCCACCTGGTAAACCGGTCTCTCATTCACGCTCAGGAGTGTCGCCATTTCAGTGGTGAACGTGCTCTCGGAATGGAAACTCCGGAGCTGGACTTGTTTGCCCACAAATTTTTCCATGAGTTTTGAGGGGCTGATGAGGTCGAACTCGTAGTTTTGTTCGAGAATGCGAATGCCGCCCGGGTTCGATAGCGACCGAATGCTCACGGTCTCAGGCCGAATCATCTGCGCTACATCCATGAATGTGAGCGAGACTTCGCCGTCGGCCAGATCGACATCACGCCGGTCTCTCACGAGCGCTAAGTTGTTGTTGTAGACCGTGATAGCGACATCGGTCTGGTCGTCGAGGCTGGTCTGGCGTGAGGGAAGTGCCTCCTGCGCGCCTGCGAACGCAATGGGGAGGAGCAGTAAAACCAAGGCTACGGTCGTGAGGCGGTTCATATCGGGTACTCCTTGTTGATCCAGTTCTGTTGCCGTTGATGCTTTAGACCCCGAACAGGCCCGCGGGTTCGTGCGGGTTCAATTTTCGCGATGTTGTACGCGAATCCGGGTTTCTCCGGAAACGGTCACGGATTTGAGACTTTTCGAGTTTGTCGACTTTTGAGGCGTCGCAGCGTGGTCTTGGACTTTGGCTGCTTCTGCATTGGTTTTCAAAGCATCTTCAATGACCGCGATCATTTGGGCGAATTCCTCGGCTTCGTATCCCTTCGATTGGTACAGAATGCTTCCGTCAGAACCAATGACGTACGTGCGCGGTATCCACTTCTCGGCGAATAGACCGTAGGTCTTCCGTTTGGGGTCGGCCGCCAACGGGAAAGTGAACTCCGTCTCCTTGCGAAAGGTGTTCAGCTCAGCAGCAGTATGTTCGCGTCCAATGACGAACAGTTCGAAACCATCACCGCGATACAGTTTCCAGACCTCCTCCTCAAGATGTGGCAACTCCGTTTGACAGGGGCCGCACCAGGTGGCGAAGAAGTTCAGGACGACGACGTTTCCGTTTAGAGATTCGTTAGTGATTCGCCGTCCATCAAGCGTAGTGAATTCGAACTCGGGTAAGGATTCTCCAACGGCGGTGTAGGTTGACGCATCCGTTTCGTCAGCCGTTGCGAGGGGAAGTAAGAGTAGCGTGGCAATCAGAAGTGGAAGCGTCGAACGAGCGTCCATGGCGGATCTCCCAGGGTTGGATAGCCTTATCGACATTATGCCATAGCGAGGAATGGGAGGTGACAAGCAGACGGTATTAGCGGGGCGTCGCGATTCAAATTGCCAGCTCGGCCTTTAGGACGTGGAAATCGAGCCCGGGCATGGTTGCTCCGCCGTTGTGGTACGTCACGCCGTTGTATTCCTGCTGAATCATGGCGATGTGGGTGTGGCCGAAGTATACGGTTTCGACGCCGCTGGCGGCACCATGGCCAATGTCTTCGACGTAATGATGGAGACGCTCGAGGACTGGATCTTGTGGAAACGCAAGTCGACCGACGCTCTTATGAATGCCGAAACGGAAAGCGAGATCGAATACCGCATTGAACACGGGGCCTCGAATGGGGTCGTCTAGCCATCCTTCGCGATACTGTTCGAGATCGGCGGCGGTCATCTTGCGAATCGCGACATCGCCATGGAGGAATAGTGCTGGGCCGAGCCGGAGATAATAAGGAGACCACTCGAAATTCGGACGATCCGCTGCAAACGCGTCGAGGGCCTCTATGAGCGGGCGATAGTGATCGTGATTGCCGAGGACGTAATAGAAACGACAGGCTGGCGCGTTGCCCACGAGATCGCCGAGCCAGGCGATCGCTGAAGCGACGGTTTGTTCGGGCGAGTCCAGGGTCGACCAGCGAAAATCGAAGATATCGCCGTTGAGAACGAAGACGTCAGACTCCGATGCAGCGATCCGAATCGAGTCAACATGGTGATGGGCCTCGGACCGACGGCAGAATAGATGTAGATCAGAAACGATGGCTACGGATTGTAGGTTTTCGGTCGCCATTGGTGGGTCGTTGATCTCACTCCGGGGTCGATTCGTTCTGAATCGACTGCACAACGCATTCAAGTAACACTATTTTACCTGTTTTTGTTGGAATGTGAAATTCGATGGCGACTCAAGAAAAAACAGCGGAGTCTTTGGCCGGGTGGCCGCAGACTCCGCTGAAAAGACTAGCGTTGTTATTCGCTGGACTGGATGATGCGTTCGAGGTGTTTGAGGATTTGCGCGGTGTCGCGATTGCTTTTTACTTCGGCGGCGATTTTGCGCCGTGCATGCAACACCGTGCTGTGATCTTTCCCGCCGAATGCTTCGCCCACTTCTGCTAACGATGTGTTCGGCATCAATTGTTTGCACAAGTACATTGCGACTTGACGGGGGTAGGCGATAGCGCGCGTCTTACTCCGTCCGCGCAAATCCGCGATACGAACGTCATAGTGTTCGGCGACTGTGCGCTGAACAGTTTGAATCGTGATCGGCTTAATCTTGTCTCGACCGATCAAATCCCGCAGGACTTCTTCGGCCAGTTCCGTCGAAATGTCTCGGTTTGTCAATCGCGCGAATGCCAATATCGTAATGAGCGATCCTTCTAGCTCTCGAATGTTTGTCGTCACGAATGTTGCGATGCAACGCAAGACGTCATGCGAAACAGTGAGCCGTTCTTCGACCGCTTTGTTCTGTAGAATAGCGATGCGCGTTTCCAAATCTGGGGGTTGAACGTCGGTGACCAATCCCCACTCAAATCGAGAGACGAGACGTTCTTCGAGGCCGCGAATTTCTTTCGGCTGGCGGTCACTTGAAATGATGACTTGTTTCCGATCGTCGTACAGCGCGTTGAATGTGTGGAAGAATTCTTCCTGCGTTGCGTCGCGTCCGGAGATAAAATGAATGTCATCAATCAGCAGTACGTCAACTTTTCGATACTTGTTTCGAAATGCCGCCGTGCTCTTCGTGGCGATACTTTCGATGAGCTGGTTCGTGAACTTTTCCGAAGAGATGAATACGACTTTTTGATTGGGCCAGCGCTGGATGATTTCATGCCCGATCGCCTGTAAAAGATGGGTTTTTCCGAGCCCCGTCGCTCCGTAGAGAAACAACGGATTGTAGGCATGGGCGGGGCTTTCAGCGACAGCCTTTGCGGCGGCATGCGCGAACCGATTGCTACTCCCTATGACGAAACGGTCAAAGGTGTAGCGGGGATTGAAGCCTTCGAAGTAACGCTTTTTCGCTGGACGTGATGCGGGTTTTCTTTGCTGATCAGTCTTACGAGTTTGATCGGCGAGCCCGGCTGTCGCGTCGCCCGAGACGACCAGATGCAGCTCCGCAAATTCGGGTTCGAAAATCCGAATGCAATCTGCAATCGTGTCAAGGTAATGCTTCTTGAGCCAGTCCGCAGAGAACTGACTCGGGACGCCGATGGTCAGTCGGCCTCCTTCAAAAGATTCAAATCGAGTATGCGTAAACCAGTTTTTGTAACTGTGTTCATCAACAACTTCTTGAAGTTTGGTCTGCGCCATATCCCACGGGTTCGATCCCCGAGATGTGTTCGGTCCGCTATCGTCCGCCAACCGCTTCCCCCTCCCTCAGTAGTCGCGCTCCATGGAACGCAATTTCTCCTTCGCACCTATACAGCAATTTTGGAAGCGTGCCCATTCGATGACCTTGGCGTGTTCATCGTTCCGCTCGAATCACACGCGAAAAGCACCCACACTACTTCCAAGAAAATACTGCAACCCCTCACCGTTTGCACCGATGGGAAGGAAACGAATTGTGCAAAAAAATTGAGTTTAAGTCAAGGTTCGATTTCGTTTCCAAATGAACACATTCACCCACACTTGTGGATCGATTGTTGCACAACTCCGTGAAACGTTCGTACCGTTGCGCTTACGCGTGAAACGTTTCACTATTTCTTTTTTTGATTTTCTCGATAGTCGTTTCAATTCAGTTGCTTCGTTGAAGATGTGCATCCGTTTGGCGATGCACGGCTCGTCATTGAGTTGAAAGAACGTGCAGTTGCGTTTATTGGGACGAATAATCGATCATGTATCACTACAAGGCAATTGACAGAGTATATCGTTTAGCACACGGCGTAAGCGCCGGAGAATGGGAGCGTATGATGAGCATCTCGCGAAGAACTTTCTTGGGCACGGCAGCCGGTGCGGTGTTGGTTGCGGGCACCACGGGGTCGAAAACGGTGTTCGGTGCAAATGATCGCATTCGAATTGGTGTTGTGGCATGTGGCGGACGAGCAAGTTCCCATTTAGAGGCGTTCACAAAAGACGCGGGTTCTGAAGTGGTGGCGTTGTGTGATCCGGATTCGAAACGTCTGTCGAGCAAAGCCGGCGTTATGGAAAAAGCGACGGGAAAGAAACCGGCCACGTATTCGGATGTCCGTGACTTATTGGCGGATGACAATATCGATGCGATTTCTATCGCGACACCAAACCATTGGCATTCGTTAGGCGCGATATGGGGTGTGCAGGCGGGCAAAGATGTGTACGTGGAAAAACCGCTGTCTCACAATATTTGGGAAGGCCGCCAACTCGCCGCTGCGGCTGCTAAGACGGGCCAAATTGTCATGCACGGAACCCAAAGTCGATCGGACGCGCGTTGGATGCGCGACATCAAACTTTTGCAGGACGGGTTCCTTGGCAAGGTCAACGTCGCCAAAGGATTTACGTATAAGACCGGTAATCGGAAGTCGATTGGCTATTCCGAATTTGAAAAGGCGCCTGACCATCTCAATTGGGATCAATGGCAGGGCCCAGCGAGTCGACAGAAATATTGCTCGAACTTTCATCCATACACTTGGCATTGGTTCTGGCACTACGGTAGCGGCGAAACGGGCAACCAGGGCGTCCATCAAATGGACCTGGCCGTGTGGGGCATGAATCGCGGTTTGCCGGTGAAAGTGTATAGCGCGGGTGGTCGGTATGCTTGGGACGATCAGGCGGAGACGCCGAACACGCAGTTGTCGACCATGACCTACGCCGATGGATCGATGTTGGAGTTTGAAGTGCGTAATGTCGGTTCGTACAAGGAAGCGGGTAAGACCACCGGCAATCATTTCTTATGCGACGAAGGGTATTACGTCGAAGGCCAGGGTTTCTTTGGCTACGACAACGAAGCCATTCCGGTTGAAACGGAAATGCCTGAAACGTTTGGCACGTGGGGCAACTTCTTGAACGCTGTTCGCACGCGAAGCCAAGCGAACATTCACGGCAACGCCCTTGAAGGTCATCTGTCGTGCACCCATATCCACCTGGCAAACATTTCCTATCGACTCGGTCGGTCGTTGGAATTCGATCCGGAGACGGAACGATTCAAGAACGACGACGAAGCGAACGCCATGGTCTCGCGCGAATATGCCAAGGGGTTTGAAGTTCCGAAAATCGCGTAACGCTCACGGATAACGATCAGGTACGTTCTTCCCCCCGAGGTCACTCACATTGCTTCGGGGGGATTTTTTCATTTTGCCCGTGCGTTTAACCTTACGATGTCGAACGAGGTCGTTCTGCGGGCGTATCTCTAGTACCTGTGCACGGTTAAAGTTGTGGATAGAGGCGTTTGGGAAAAATGGGGACTGTCCCAAGAGTAGTGAGGCACGAACGAAACGCGTGGACTATCCCCGTTTCTACCGTTTTTCCGCCCCGTCATTCCTTCGAAGGAAGGAATGACGGGGAGCGGGTGCAGACGTCAGATGCAGGGGACAATTGGCTTTTGACTTTAGTCTCCAGAAACCTCGCGACCCGAAATTCGCAAGATAAAGTCTTCCCATCGCGGGCTTGACATCAGCAATCGGAACTGCTATCTTGAAACATCAGTAATTAGTAACTTTCGATCAGGAAAGTCAGCTGGAATCCATGTCAGCTCAGGACTGCGGGCTTTTAGGATGTTGACGTGGCTTCCTAGTTGGAGGCAGGTACTGAATGGGCGCGCAAGAAATTTCTGAGGAACCGATAGAGACACCTATCGATCTCGCTCCTCGCAGACTACCGATCCAGAAACGCGCAAAGGAGCGGGTCGGGCATATTCTGGATACCTTAGCGACTCTCCTTGTTGAAAAGGGTTTCGATGGCATATCGACCAACCTGATCGCCGAACGCGCTGGGATCGATGTCGCATCCATTTACCAATACTTCCCCAACAAGTACGCCGTCTTATGCGCTCTCGCCGAAAGAACCTCTGCACGTAACCGGTCCTATGTGGAGAAATACGATAGCCAGATACCAGCGGAAGCCGATTGGCCGACGGCCATGGCCAGACTGTCGCCATACCTAATCGACGGCATGCGAGGCGACCCTGGCAACATCGCAATTCGCCACGCCATGCGGTCACGGCCGGAATTTTGTGAGGTCGCGAAGCGCGGTAATGAGTTGTTGGCGCAATCCCTTGCTGACATGATGAGTCGGCGGGGCTATCCAGTCGACGATGAGAAGCTTCTCCGTATGGGCCGGGTCATGGTAGAGACTGGCATGGCCATCTTAGATGTCGTCTTCACGGACAATGTGTCCGAGGCCGACGCTTATGTTCATGAACTTAGGACATTGCATATGGCGTACGTCAAGCGATGTGCTGAGCGATCCAATGCAACGGCTACAAAACTGGCATGAGATCGTGCATGGGGAAAGGAGGTGACGTGACGTGAACCGAAAGATCATGGAGCGGGGCGAAGCGATCTGTCCTTAGGCGTTTCGGACGGATCGTTTGATTCGCCATTAGTGCGAATAATGCTTTGCAAATGAGTACTGTTTCGAGGAAGTTTTCAAGGAAAAGCTTGAAGTTCCTATAGTAAATCGATAGCATTTTGCTTCGATTAACTTAACGCAATTTTACACTATTTAGAGGAGCCACAAATGAGAAAGAGATCTGGATTTACCCTAATCGAACTGCTAGTGGTAATCGCCATTATCGGTATCCTGGCGGCGATTTTGTTACCGGCATTGGCACGCGCGCGTGAAGCCGCACGTCGTGCGAGTTGCCAAAACAACCTGAAGCAAATCGGGTTGGTGAATAAGATGTACGCGAATGAGAGTCCCGGTGAAAAGTGGCCACCATTTTTCGCCGAGACGGATTCTCCGGAGTATAACTGTGCGGCGTTTTCGAACGAGGCGTCGATCGCTGCCGCCGTCCCAGTCGGAACGGAGAACACGCTCGAAATCATAATGGATATCACTACCATCCATCCTGAATATTTGACGGACCCGGCGATCATGATTTGCCCTTCCGACGCAAGTGCAGGAACCTATCAGACCGGTTCGGGCGCTAGCTACGCGCACGTAAGATGCGATCCAGACGATGATTTCGGCATCACGGGTCTTGCTGATAGTTATGCGTATCTTGGCTATGTCCTCGACAAAAACACCGACGCTCATTCCCTCATCAGCGCGTCTGTTGCGGCAGGATTTGGACTCTCGGGCGAGCTTTCGACTCAGATCGCCTTATTCTTCCTTGGGATGGATGGATCGGTATTCCCGACTCTCTATGGGGATTTTGATGGCCTCGCTGCAGCGTTGGACGAGAACATCAACATGCAAGACCGTGGCGATATCTTGGGTATTGAAGGTGACCTCGGAAATGGTAATTCAGACACACTGTTCCGTCTTCGTGAAGGAATCGAACGTTTCTTGATCACCGACATCAACAACCCAGCTGCCTCGGCGATGGGTCAGTCGGAAATCTTCGTTTGCTGGGACACCGTCTCGACAAACCTGAACGAATACAGCCATATCCCGGGCGGCTCGAATGTGCTGTACTTGGATGGCCACGTGTCGTTCCAACGTTACACGAACAACGGAAGCGGCCCGGCACCAGCCAACAGCCTCTTCGCAGTAATGTTTGAGGTTTCTGCGTAATTGGTGCCATTTCGGTAATCTAATGAACATTGGCCCGGCGCGAGTATTCGCGCCGGGCCATTTTTGATCTTCACAGAGAGTGGTAAAGCGTCGTTGCTTTCGTGAGGAGAAAGCAGTCAGGTACAGGGCTGATTCGGGTCGTTTGTTGAGGTCTGATCAGATTTCTGTGATCGTCTTCGGCGGCGTGCTTTTTGTTTTCGGATGCGTGCTGCGCGATCCGCCTCTTTTGTTGGAGTGCCCGATTCTTTTGCTTCAAAAAGTTCGCACATGCGTTTTCGCGCGTAATACCGATTTAGCCCCTGGGACCGTGCCTGCTGCATTTTGACCTGGGTTCCCGTTGGCTCGTGTTTGAGCACGACGCAAGTGGCGGTACGGTTGACGTGTTGTCCACCGGGTCCACCGGAGCGAACGAACGATTCCTGGAGATCGGTATCTCTGATACCACATGCTTCCATCCGAACGGACAGGGCTGTAGCTTTGGATTCGGTGACGCCGAACGGGTTCATGCGTGGAACGATACCACGTGAGACCGGTCGTGCTACGCTGCGAGATCGAGCTTTCGGGCTATTGATGGATCATTGAGAATGGCTTTGCGAATGAGGAGTAGGGCTGCAGCCGCTTCAACCCGGGTGGGTTGACGAGAGCCGTGTTGCGTTTCGGCGTGCCCTGCAGAGGGGGGAGCTGCGATGGCCGCCGTTTTGGGCGACACAATCATGATTTCGGTCCTTTACTGTTTTCTTCCGCGACCTTTCATCTATTGTAATTATCGGCGGTTCGGCGATGATCTTGAGGAATGCCTTCGCAAATACCTGACTATATCGTCATATATGAGCTAAAGACTTATGATAGAGTACTTTACGAAGGCCGCTTAGTTGCAACCGAAATGCTCCCACTTGGGTCATATTTACACCACAATTAGGTTGGACGGTTAGGGCTTTACAACGACGCTTGATCTGAAGTTGTCGCAGGCTGAATAGTTTAGAGAATTTCTAACGGTTTATTCGGGGCAGAGTTGTGCCCGTCATGACACCGAGGAGAGACCGGGGATGCCGGATCGCGTAACGAAATACGACGCCATGTTTTTGTATTGCGACAATGAAGTCTCTGAGATGCAAGTAGCGATGGCTTCGATAGTGGAAGGCAGTGTCGACTACGAACGGTATAAGAAGTGGGTTGCACCTCGGATTAGCGATCTCCCGCGGCTTCGCCAGGTACTAAAGTTCGTACCGTTCGACTTACAGTATCCGGTATGGACAGATGCCCCGGATTTCGATCCAGCCGATCATATCGAAACCCTCGAATTACCTGCTCCGGGCAACGAAGAACAATTGAAATCGCTACTGACCGAGCGGTTTCATCACCGATTAGATCTGACCAAACCGCTTTGGCGGTTGCTGATTGTCACAGGGTTAGAAGGCGGTCGTTCTGCGATGGTGTTTAACGTGCATCATTGTATTTGTGATGGCACATCCGCAATGGAAATATTTAAGGCATTGTATGACGATCCGGAAGATGCTTGGCCGGATCACATCCACTTAAAACGCGCAGAGGCTGGTATCGCGCGAAAGCCTCCGGTTCCGATTCGTATGATAAAGGCGCTTTCATCTCGTGAGTACCGCACACGCCTAGGGCATGTGTGGCGCTATCTCAAAGCTCCGGGCCCGTGGTTTCCATTCACGAAGCCGGTGAGTGGGCGGATGGTATTTTCGTGGCGTGATTTCCCCATGGATCGGTTACAAGCCATTCGGAAAACGCTTGGCGGTACGATCACCGATGTCGGGCTTGCGGCGATCGGCGGCGCTATTGATCGGTATGCTGCGCGGGAAGGCATTGATGTCACCGATCAGTTTTTCAAAGTAGTGCTCCCGGAAAATGTCCGTGCGGCTGATCGATATGGCGAGATGGGCAATGATATTTCTGGCATCCCTACGCTGGTTCCGCTCGGCATTTCAGATTCGGCGGAGCGTCTGTCGAAGGTGACCGCGTATACGCGCATGTCCAAAGAGCAACGACTCGGTCGTCTCGTGCATGGTGCCCTTAGCGGTCTGATGGATCTGATTCGCGCTCCAGGCACAGCCCGTCTGACCCGGTTGTTAGCATCTCCGAAATGGATTCGGTTTGCGATGCGGATGGTGAAAACGCCGCGCGAACACGCCATTGTCACGAGCGTCCAGATGCCGCCTTCGCTCGTCTACAGGTTGGACAATTTCGAAGTCACACGCATCTTTCCGATGGTGCCGTGTGGCCTCAGTCTTGGGGTCATGTGTGCGCTGGTCTCGTATCGGGACAAACTGCAAGTCTCATTGACGGGTGACGCGGAGTCAATACCGAATATCAATGTGTTGATGGACGATCTGGCGATCACGATCGACGAGATGTACAAGGTCGCACATCCCTCGACGTCGGCACCTGATGAAGCATTGGAGGTCGTGGCGGCGAAGTAGCCGGGCTTACCGCATCTCTTGGCCGCCGGTGACATTGATGGCTTGGCCGGTCATGTAGCCGGCTTCACCGGACGCGAGGAACACAACGGTGTTCGCAACGTCTTCGTAGGTGCACCCGCGTTTCATGGGGACTTGGTCCACGTATTTCTGGCGAACCTCTGCCTGGGTGATGCCTTGGTTTTCGGCGTATTGTTTGTAGAGGCTGTTCACCCACAGCGGCGAGTCGAGCAGATTGCCTGGGCAGATCGAGTTGATGCGTACACCGTCTTCCGCAAATTCCAGCGCCAAGCTTTGGGTCACGCCGATGCCGCCAAACTTTGACGCGGCGTAGGCGCAGTTCCGGAAACTGCCTTTCTTTCCGGACTTGGAATTGATTTGCACAATTGAGCCTCCCCCACTTTCCAGCATCACGCGTGCGGCTTCTCGTGCGCAAAGGAAATATCCGGTGAGGTTCACGTCGATGACTTTCCGCCATGCGGCCGGATCAAGCGTGACAGACTCGCCGGATACGACGATGCCGGCATTGCACACCATAATGTCGAGTCCGCCCATGGCCTTCGCGGCGCGGTCGACGCCATCGCGGACGGCATCCGCGTCCGACACGTCCACAGATTCGCCGCGAATCGTTCGGGAGGTTGCATTTCCGATCGTTAACGCGGTTGCTTCGACGGCTTCGATGTTGATGTCCCAAAGGGAAAGATCGGCACCCTCACGCGCGAGGCGATCCGCTAGCGCCGCACCGAGTCCTTGTGCTGCTCCGGTAATGAGTGCGCGTTTTCCCTCTAAGCGCCCCACTACTCGGTTCCCATCAAGATGCGTTCCGATTCAATGGTCCAGGCGTTGTCCGGTCCCAATGCTTTCGCGACATCGGGGCGAACGTTACTGAGTTCCTCGAGCGGTGTTAATGGGAGATCGGATACTTGGGGATAGATTACGGTCTTACCCGGGAATTGAGCAGCGAGAAGTCCGCGAAGTCCGTCATGGACCGCTTCCAATCCGCCGACTGCGGCAACGCTCAGATTCGTATCGAGTTCATGGTCCTGCACTTTATCCAGGACGGCCTTCATGTCCTGAATACGCGAGCCGCTAGTGCCAACGATGCGCACTCCATTGCACAACGCGCTGAGTGGAATCGGTGCGATTTGTCCGATGGGGACGCCGGCGAATACGTTGAGTAGCGCGTTGGGCGCAGCGAGTTCGCACAAGCCCGTGACTAGCGCCGCGACAGGTGCCATCGTCACAAGGTCGTCGTAGCCGTCAGGCGCGAGCGCGCGTAGCGCTTCGTGTTCCGCAGCTGCGTTTTCGAATTCTGACGAATCGATGAGTTCGAAACGGACTTGTCGGCGTTCGAGTAGACCGGCGAATCGCCGCGCGATGTGGTCGAGGCGTCCACGATCAAGGTCTGTGGCGACGACCAATGAGGGGCCATCGGCGCGTTCGAGGGCGCGCTGTACGTGCATCTGCCCCATCGGTCCGCCTGCACCTATGAAGAGTGCTGTGCCTCCTGGTAATAAGTCATTTCGTGTGTGTACATCGGCGATTTCGTCCAACGACTCCGCGCCACCTAGAAAACGAATGCCTTCGTAGTGGATGCGGCCGATATCGAGATTGGGTGAACCTTCTTCGGCGGGTTGGCCGATCAGGTAGAGGTTGCCGTTATTGGCCAGTCGTTTTGCGGCTTCTTCGACGGATGCAGGTGTTGGGTTTTCGACGACGATGTCATCATAAGTATCAGTGCCCGAACCGTCGTCCCCCCAACGGTGTGCATTTCCGCCGTTTGGTTTGAGGCGGTCTGCGACAGCGTACGCCATTTCAACGCACGCCCAAGGTTCTGCGAGGGCCGATTGGCTAAAGCCTGTGTTGGAATCGACGGGGAGTAGATAGCAACCTTCATCACCGGCTAGGGCGCGTTCGTCAAGGTAGCAGTATTGGGCGAGTCCGCCAGGAATGACGTAGCCGAATGCGTAGCCGATGCCTTTGTAATAGATGTCGGCTTGTACGATGAATCGTTGGCCGGGTGAGAACTGGTCCTTCCAATCGTCGCCTACGGCTTCGATTGTAGCTGCGCACTCGTGGCCCAACACGGTGGGGTCAGCGCTCAGGTCGCGACCACGTAAGCGTGGGTGCGCGCCGCCTTGCTTGATGATTTTGATGTCTGATTGGCAAAGTCCGACGGCGTCTACGCGGAGCATAACTTCGTTCGCGGCGGGTGGACGAAGTTCCAACGATTCGGGCGCACCATCAGTTCCAATGTTTTCGAGGCCTGCGCCGTGTAGTTGCCAAGCCCGGTATTGTTGCGTTTCTGTTGTCATGAATCCTTGTCCTTGTTGAAAACGGGGACAGTCCACGCGTTACGTTCGTGCCTCACTGCACTTGGGACAGTCCCCAATTTATAATCCAATCTGTGGACACGCGGGAGCGTGTCCCTCCCAAAAAGTTCGCTACGAATTGCGGCCTGCGATTGAGCGTAGGCGATAGTGTTCGTCGGGCCGCGTAAAGATGCGGTCGACGTGATGATCTTCTAAGAAACGTGGGCCGCCAGCCGCATAGGCACCTACGAGAATGCGGGCCGATTTTTCGGTCATATCGGTACAGGATGTGACGGCTTTGGGGGAATCGCCCATGGTGATGAGTCCGTGATTTTGCATCAGGATCGCGGCGGGCAACACGCCTTCGTCCGAAATAAATTGTTCCAAGCGGGCCTTTACTTCCCGAGCGAGGACGAGTCCTGGGTCGACGTAGGGCACGAATACGGATCGATGTTTCATGGATACTATTTGGTCTGGAAAAATACGGCCCCCAAATGCTTCTTCCGCATTGACGGAACAGAGAATGGCGTTGGTATTTACAGGATGGGTGTGTCCCACAAATGAATACTCGGGAATTTGGAGCAATATCGCGTGCAGGAGCGCTTCAACCGAGGGGCGTGGGCCGTCAGGGCCATCCAACACGGCTTCTTGATAGACACGAGAGACGTCGTCATCGCCTGCATTTGGGTCTTCCAGTAATTCCATAATCCGTGGCGTCGACACGCGGACGAAGCCGTCAACGCCGATGGCGGACATGGTATGACCGGAGGCTTTGACGTAGAAGGAGTCATCGTCGATACGGGCGGAGGTGTTGCCTTCACCGAGCATCGCGTAGTCCTTGGCGGGATCACCGAGGTAATGGGTCATTTCCAGTAGTTGATCAAGGACGGGGTTCATGAATGGGTTCCGAATGGTGAATTACGGCGTCATAACGCCACGGTCGATTGTTTTGTTGTGCTGGCGAATGCGCTTGAATCGCTGCACGGGAATGCCATTATAGCAAGAGAAGGGTGCGGAGCGTGACTGCGTGGCCTATTTTGGAATTCGACTCCACCGAATCTGCCATTCTTGGAGGCGTTCTGCAATCACGGGCAGGACTGACCGGATGGCGTCCAGCTTCTTGACCTCATTTACGTTGAGGTCGTTTCGCTTGACCAACACTTCGAATTCGTCCAACACGGCGCTGGCCTCGGCCAAGGTCACTTCATGCACTCGGCTGCTGTAGGCTTTTTCGAGAGCACCACGCAATTTGCCTGGGTCAATAGTCTCGGCGTGTTTCAGCAGTTTTTTCGACTTTGTGTCCGTCTGCTGCGAGACAACTGGCTTCGCAGGTCGGGGCGATTCGGCGGGGGGCTCTGATACCTGAACACTGGCTTGTTTCCCCAGTTGGACCAATTCTCCGTCGCACGCAGCGATCATGGATTTTAGTTGATCCATGGACCCTTCAAGTTGATCAAGAATGCGATTCCACTTGCGCTCGTTTCCGCGGTCGATTTTTCGCCGCTCGTCTGCACGGGCGATTTTCGCGCGTACTTCGTCTAATTGGACTGCGTGATCGGCCCGAGAACGTTGGAGTTCCCGAATTCGTTGATCATTATCTACCCGTGTGGTCAAGGTGATGCCCCCATCCCCGTCGTAAGTCGCCCATTATAACATAGTTACGTTCGAGGTTTTTCTCGGCGGGCGCGGATATCGCGAAAAAAACCGCTGAGAATTGCACCACATTCATCGGCCAGCAGACCGGGGGATACAGTGGGATGATGATTGAATTCTTCCACGTCGAGGAGGCTAACAACGGAGCCGCAGGCACCGGCTTTGGGGTCGAAAGCACCGAAATATACTTCCGGAATTCGAGAGAGGATGATAGCCCCAGCGCACATAGCGCAGGGTTCGAGCGTGACATAGAGGCGGGTTTCTTCGAGCCGCCAACTGCCCATGTGTTGCGCGGCTTGGGTGATGGCGAGCACTTCTGCGTGGGCAGTGGGGTCTTGCAGCGTCTCGCGGAGATTGTGCGCTTTACCAATTATGGCTTCTTCGTAAGTGATCACGCAGCCGACAGGTACTTCACCATCGGCCTTTGCGGCCTCGGCCTCGCGGAGCGCGTACTGCATGAATCTCGTGTGGTTATCGAACATAGACTCTCTATCGGATTTGGAAGTATTGCGAACGAATTGTTTCGCACGCAGCAAAGTGTACTCCGTCGGGATTGAGACGGGAAATTTTTGGTGAAATCGTATCGTTTAGGGATACGAATTGGTCAGATTTGAACGGATGATCGACAGCCTGTAGAATTTCACTTAAGGTGTTCGTAGGAAACCACCCCCGTTGTAACCAGGGCAGTCCGCCACGTTGTACGTATGAACCGTGATATTCCCAAATTAGGCAATCTTGGTCGGGATACGGGTCTCAGTACGTATCTCTCCGAAATCTCCCGTATCCCGTTGTTGTCGGGCGCAGACGAAAAGCGTCTCTCCAGGCTTGCACTTGCGGGTGATGGCGATGCACGCCGTACCCTCATCGTCTCGAATCTTCGATTGGTCGTGAGTATTGCGAAGAAGTATTTATACTTCGGTCTCGCACTTCAGGATTTGATTGAAGAAGGGAACATCGGCTTGATGAAAGCGGTCGAGCGATTCGATCCGGAACGGGGTTGTAAGTTTTCGACGTATGCGACGTGGTGGATTCGTCAGGCGATTACTCGTGCGCTCTCGAATTATGGACGAACGGTACGCATTCCGGTTTATGTTACGGACAATATCGCGCGGTACAAGAAGGTCGCGGATGAATACTATAAGAAGCACGGCAAACGGCCTGAACCCGAAGAGGTTGCAGAGAAGCTCGATATCAAGGTCAAGGAAGCGCTCAAACTTCAATCGTTTGTTGAGGAAATCCGGCCGCTGGACAATCTTGAGTCGATGAACGACGACAACGGGCGTGGTATTCCGGAGACGTTAGAACCGCGTAAGGCCGATGAAGCGATTCATCAGTTCGAACTGGATCAGCAGCTCGGTGAGTTGATGACACAATTGACGGATCGCGAGCGGGACATCATTCGTTTCCGATATGGTTTGACGGACGGGTCTGGGCACACGCTTGAACAGACGGGCAAACGATTCAAGTTGACGCGAGAACGTATCCGACAAATCGAGAAAGATGTTATGGGTCGGCTTCGGACATTCGTTTCTGAGAACAAAGAAGACTACCGCCCTTAATTTTCTCAGGACGGTTCCCGTCCTACAACGAATTAATTCAACCGTCAAAGAGGCGCATCGTGGATCTCGCATCATTTATTCGTAATGTACCGGACTTTCCGGAACCGGGTATTCAGTTCAAAGATATTACAACATTACTTCAGAAGCCTGAGGCGTTGGCGCATGTCGTGGACACGTGGAAGGAACGGTACGCGGACAAAGACTTGCATGCGATCATTGGTGCAGAATCTCGGGGCTTTATCTTCGGCGCGCCGTTGGCGTATGCGTTGGGGCTTCCTTTTGTCCCGGTGCGCAAGCCGGGCAAGTTGCCTTGGGAAACGGAGTCGTGTTCGTATGACCTTGAGTATGGTTCGAGCACGCTAGAGATTCATACGGATGCGTTTACAGCAGGCGATCGGATCGTCATCATTGACGATCTACTGGCGACCGGTGGCACGCTTAAAGCGGCGTGCGAGTTGTGCGAACGGTTGAAAGCTGAGATCGTAGAGGTGGCAGTCGTCATCGAATTGCCCCCGCTCAATGGTCGCCAAAAGCTTGAAGGCTATAACGTCGACTCACTCATCGAGTTTCAAGTCTCCTAGTCTGGCCAGCGTGACCACTCCCCCATCCTCAACATTGGAAATCCTCACCGTCCCGCCGAAGGGACGCATTCAACACGCACTATTCGATTTCGACGGCACGATCAGCCTCCTGCGCGAGGGGTGGCAACACGTCATGCAACCGATGATGCTGGAAATGATCTGCGGTGACACGGAACCGACGCCGGACCTGAAAGAGGCGGTGACCGTATTTATCGATGAGACCACCGGCATCCAGACCATCGTGCAGATGGAAGGCTTGGCGGATCTGGTTCGGCAGCATAAATGCGTGCCTGAATCTGCGGTGCTCGATGCTCCCGGGTATAAGAAAATCTATAATGATCGCCTCATGGATCGCGTTCTTGTGCGCCGTAAGGCTGTCGAATCCGGCAAACTGTCCATCGAAGATGCAACCGTGCGCGGCGCGACTTCGTTCGTTGAAACGTTGGCAGACCGTGGCGTCGCGATGTACATTTTTAGTGGTACCGACCGGGAAGACGTCCAACACGAAGCCGAATTACTCGGCGTAGCGAAGCACTTCAAAAAGATTACCGGCTCCATCGGCGATTATGCGGCGTACAACAAAGAACGTGTGATCAAAGAACTCATGGCCGAACACAATCTCGCCGGTCCTGAAGTCTTGGTGGTCGGCGACGGCCCTGTCGAGATCAGACATGGACGCACCCACGGTTGTGTTACGGTCGGCGTCGCATCCGATGAAGCTGCCGGAGAGGGGTGGGATGAAGCGAAACGGAAGCGCCTGGAAAGGGCAGGCGCTCACGTTCTGGTGCCGAATTTCGCTGAGTTCTCGCAGTTGTTGAACGCGATATTTCCGAATCCTTAGAGATCGGTCCTTACGATTCCGGATGAATCATGCGTGGAGCGCCGTTCCCGAACGGGTTATTCATTCCTCCCGGTGCGCGACGCGGCTGCGATTGGAATGCATTTAGTTTCTTCATCTCTAGCTCAAGATCTCTTTTGCGATCCTTAAACTCACGTTGCTTTTCAAGCAAGGCACGCAATCTGGCGTCCTGTTCGCGCAAAACCTTATCCAGCGCCAGCGCGCTCGCGCGTTCAGCCTCTGCTTCAATCAACATTGGGTGGAGAGATGGATCGAGTGAGAGCGTCTCACGACGTTCCAGTTCATCTCGCAACTCGACGAGATCGAGTTGGGCTTCGCTCATAGCAATTTCCGCTTTGCCAACATCTTTTTCGGACACGAGGTTGTTCTTGTGAAGTGCTAAGACTTCTTCCATCCGGCGTCTCGCTTCTAAGAGTTTGCGCTCCGCCAATTCCCGACGGAGGTCTGACGCTTCGGATTCGGGTTTCTTGTCGGATGCATCGGCATAACGTTTCTGTTCGAATTCCATCAGCGCACGCGCACGGGCTTCGGCTTGGGCCGCTTGCAGTTTGGCTTTGAGAAGCCGTTCGTTGATATCTCGTAGTTCCAGGTGTAGTGAGTCATCATCCTGGCCGAGTGCGGCAGGGTCTGCATCGCGGTTCATCGCGGCGATTTCCATGTCGAGACGTTTACGCAATGCTTGGCTTTCGTGGGCGGCGTGGCGGCGCACACGTTCACCGTAGGCACCGACAAGGGTCTCCAATGTCAATCGAGCCGCCTTCTTGTCCAAACCTCCTTCTGCATACGTTATCAGATAGATGTCGTCGTTAGACTCGACGTTCGCCGGGTTTTGGATATAGTCTTTCGCCCAGGCTTCCACAGTCGGCGTCCAGCGCTTACCGTTCGCGATGATGGCAAAGCGAATATTTTCCATGTCGCCGATCCAGTCGCTGTACGCTTGGTAGTCGGTCTCTGATTCGAACCTTGCGAGTTGGAGTATGCGAATGTCCTCCTGTGCGAACGCTGGTAACGCGAGCGCACTCACAATAAGTAGGGCTGTCATCGGTATTACTTTCATTGTCATTCTCCCTTGATTAGGTCGTAGAAGTGCTGTTTGTCATGGCCGAAAGCCGCTCATTTGCCGTCGCGGCGGCCGGAGAATCCGGATAGCGATCTAGGACGAATCGATATTGTTCACGGGCACCGTCGTAATCGAGTCCCGATTCTTCGAGATGTTGGGCAGCTGCAACAGCGATGGAGGCGAATTCGTAGTAGGCCGATCGCTCCGCAAGATTGTATTGTGCTGTTGTCCGATCCATTTCCGCCTGCACTTCAGTGAGTCTTGCTTCCAATATCGCAATTCGTAGTTCGAGTTCTGTTGGAGCCGCTTTAATTGCTGGCCAGGCGTCGGTAAGCACGGGCCGATCAGTGGGATCGCTACTGATCGTGCTGACGACGATTGCGGCGAGAATTACGAAACCGCTAGCGGCACCTGCCACGAGGGCCAATTGGCGGCGCTGGACGATTCGATGCGCCACCTGTTGTATTGAAACGCCTTCAGATACCGGCGGATTATTGAGTGCTGACTGCACGAATTGCAACGATTCTTGATGGGCGCTCAACGCATGGGCGCAGTCCGGACAGTCGTTTAGATGCGCTGCGAATGATTCAGCCTCGCGGGCATCCAGGTCTCCGTCTAGATATTGAATCACCCTCGATTCGTATTCCTCGATATGGGTCATGGTTTGTAGTCCTTCATCATCTCGCGTAATCGTTTGCGGGCATGAAATGCTCTGGTCCGAACGGTCGACTCGGGAATCTTGAGCGTCTCTGAGACTTCCGCCGCGCTCATGTCTTCGAGGTAGCGCAGAACGAACACGGTGCGCAACTTTGGTGATAAGCGGCGCACGCACTGTGCAGCTCGTTCTTCCGCCTCCTTCGAAGCGAGTCTAGCCTCGGGCTGCACGGGTTCGGCTGGTCGCCGTGTACGCCATATTCCCATGGCCGCGATGCGCGCGCGAAGTGAGCGGCGTCTGGACGACAAGTGATTCACCGCGATGCGTGTGAGCCACGTCGATGGATTTGCGTCCCCACGAAATCGATTGCGCGCTGCCCATGCTTTCATAAAGATATCCTGCACCACGTCATCCAGTTCAGACGCAGGCACCCCGAACCGCCACGCCAAAGCGCGAATGCGATTCTGGTCGCTTCGTACCATGGCATCGAAGTCGACTGGCGATCCGTCGCTCGTGGACATCTGATTGGGGATATCCGTCAAGACGGCCTCTCGTGTACCTGCGGTCATCCAGATTCTGCCTTCACTATTAAGATTAGACGCATCGGAGAGGGTGGCGTTCAATGAAATTTTGGCTATAATCATTTTTTCATGAGGGGAGCGAGCCGTTGCAAGCGAAATCCGTTTTAGAAACCTGTCTTTATGTGGATGATTTGGAGGCCGCTGAACAGTTCTATGCTCGTGTGCTGGGTCTCCACTTACATGCGAAGGAGGTAGGACGCCATGTGTTTTTTCGATGTGGTGAGGCGATGTTCCTTCTTTTTGATCCGAAGACAACGGCCACATTCAATCCAAAATTCCCGAAGATGGGTCCCCACGGGGCGGTTGGATCTGGGCATGCGGCGTTTCGGTGCGAGGAAGCTGAACTAGAGGACTGGCGAAGTCATCTGGCCGCCCATGATGTCGCAATCGAATCTGAGATTACATGGCCAAACGGCGGTTTTTCTATCTATTTTCGCGATCCTGGGAGCAATAGTCTTGAGCTGGCTACCCCGGCATTGTGGGGTTTGGATTGAGGATACGGTTGGGGATTCGGTGGTATTGAGTGGCACAAAATTTGAATTTTCCGAAACACGAAAAAACTGCTACAATGGCCACGGACGTTGAGCGATATCCGTGATGATTTGAGACTGGAAAGTTTTGATTGCACGGAACCCCTGTTACGGGGTAGGCTTAGCGTTCTGGCTGCCGGTTCGGGTTGAGGGCTGTGGCAATAGGCTTGAAGCGGTGAGTCGCCCAGCGGTTGCTGGGGAGTTCATTTGGATTCAGAGGGCACTGGAAGAGCGGTATCTGCCAGGCGGTGGGTTCGCTAGATTAGGGTCCTTCGGGTTGTGTATGAGGTTTATGGTGTATGGCGGTCTGGCTAGACGAGTTCTAGGCTGCTCAACAACAAGAGGCAAAGGAGAGAGAACATGAAGCGTTGGTTCACCTTGTTTGCGGTGATGATTGTCGCGCTGGGCAGCGTAATGCTGACAGGCTGCACGCCTGAAGAAGGCGGCGACGAGGCTGAAGGCGATGCGGCTCCGGACGAAACGGCTTCCGTTTCGACCGATAGCGGCGCGGCTGCAGCTGGCGAAGTTGCCGCTCCGGCAGCGACGGAAGGCTCATAACCGAGCACTTATTTTTGCGTTAATGACGAGGGGCCGATCCTTTAGGGGGTCGGCCCCTTTTGTTTTGCTGCCATGAAGTAGCAAGTAATTAGGTTTAGAGTTCCGCCTTTAGGCGGTAGCTTTCGGATGGACCGCCGCCTAAAGTCGGAACTCTAAACATTGATGTATGTTCATTTACCCGACAGTCAACACTTCCGCGCCACGGCCTTGTGCGATGAGTGAGGTGTACGTTCGCAGCTCTGCGATTGTTGCGGGATCCGTTAAGTCTAATGTCTTTCGTTTTTCGGCGGCCATGTAGGCGGCTTGGCACAATTTTGTTATTTCGAGTCCGTACTCCCACGTGAGGAATGCGTCGCGGCCTTCTTGAAACGCTTGGATGGCATCTTCGAATTCGTCGACGTATCCATACAAGTCCGCTTCGTTTGGTTGGACGGCGAGTAGGCCGCGGGATGCGGTGGCTTTTTCGAGCGCGGTTTCGGCGTCGGCAACAGCGTCGGCTGCTTGGTCGCCGATGAATACTTCTAGTGGCGATTGCAGGGTGTTGACCTCGAATGCGTAGCCCGGTCCGAGGCCGTCCATTGCTAGCCGGAGGCCTTGTTTGTCGTACATCCATGAATTCGTGAATTGTGCTTTTGCTTCTTGGCCTGTTTCGGGATTTCGGAATGTAATGACGCCGGTGGCGAAGTCTTCTGCTGGGGTTTTGGTGTAGTCGACGCCCATGTTCTTGAGCAATTGATCGCGATATGGGGCGCGTCCCCATTTGAGGAGCGCGGTTTCGGCCGTCACGGAGACGGGCTTCATGAAGTCGACGGGTTTGTTCGGTGGATTGAGCACGAACCACGACACGGCGATCGAGTGACACCCCATGTCGGAAAGCACTCCCCCACCTTGCTGCGTCGGATCCCAAAACCAACCGTTGTGCGGTCCCGCATGTTCTTCGGAGGATCGCGCTAGGGTCATCGGCCCCATCGCTTCTTGTTGTGGCTTTAGCTGTGCGACTGCGTTCTTGATCGCTTTCATGTGGATTTGGTTTTCGAAGTATGCGGTTTTGAGTCCTGCGCCTCTAGCGAGCGCTAGGAGTGCTTCTGCTTCGGCGACGGTCCTGCCGAGTGGCTTTTCGCAGATCACGCCTTTGAGTTCGGCACCGGCTTTGACGGCGTCCGCGATGGCTGTGACGAGTTCCACGCGCGCGAAGTTCGGTGCGAGGATCGCGACAGCGTCGCACGTCTCACACAAGGCAGCAACATCTTTTGCAGGGGTGCAGGGGCCGAGGCCTTCGGATTGCGCCCAAGCGGAAAACTCGTCGGCACGACGTGGTGCGTATACCCCGGCGAGCTCTACGCCGCGCACCGATTTTAGCGCGGTGCCCAAAAAGTGTGCGATAAATCCGACGCCGATAAATCCAAGTTTGAACGGTGGCATGTCTGTCCTTTCGTTATCTACGGGCAGGTGGAAAAGGGACGCGAGTATAGCGCACAACCTCTTGCTCCACAATTGGTTGTGGCACCACTCTTGAACGCGGGAAAATACGATGCTACGCTCGGATACTTGGGCGTCAGCAACACGTATGTTAATGGACGGATGAAATCATGAACCTTCGAACGGGCGATGCGGTAGTCATCATTCTCTACTTCGTCGCGCTAGTATTTGTCGGGCTTTGGTTCGCTCGGCGAAACAAGAGCACGGAAGACTATTTTCTTGGCAACCGTTCGTTTCCGGGCTGGGCGATTGGGATATCGCTCGTGGGTACGTCTATCAGCTCGATATCGTTTCTCGCATATCCGGCGGATGCGTACAAGACTGCGTACCTACGTTTGATCACGGCGTTCACCTTGCCGGTTGCCATTATCGCGGCATCGATGTTCTTCCTTCAGTTTTATCGTCGATCCAAAGTGACTACGGCGTTCGAATATCTCGAAGGCCGTTACGGACCTGTCACCCGGGTGTACGGCGCGAGCATGTTCATCATCATGCAGGTTGTGCGTGTGAGCGTAATTCTATTCCTCATATCTACGCTCATTGAAGAGTTGACCGGTCTTAATCCTATCGCGTGCGTCGTCATCGGTGGATTCATCGTCTCGTTCTACACTATCGTCGGCGGAATCGAAGCGGTTATATGGACCGATGTCGCACAAACCATAGTTCTTGTCTTTGGCGGTGTGCTCTCGCTCGGCATCATTGTCTCCAAACTCGACGGTGGGTTCGGCGAAATCTTTTCTGTGGCGAGCGAGGCGGGCAAATTTCGGTTTGCGGAATACATCAGTACGGGGCCTGACGCCGGGACGTTGACCGACGCGAAATGGCATCTCTCGATCACCGAAAAAACGGCGACGATGATGATCTTTGTTGGTTTGACCAATTGGCTGACGGAATACAGTTGCAATCAAAACGTTGTGCAACGCTATTGCGCATCGTCTAGCGCCAAAGAGGCGAAGAAGGCGATGTGGATTTGTTGCCTCACCAGCATTCCGATCTGGGTGTTCTTCATGTTCCTGGGCACGGCGATGTATGTGTTTTATCAGGCGAATCCCACGGACTTGTCGCAAGCAATCTTGGAGCCGGATGGCCCGGCAGCGGACAAAATCTATCCGCACTTCATGCTGAATCAGTTGCCGGTCGGGGTCGCGGGTTTGGTTATCGCGGCGGCGCTGGCAGCGGCGATGTCGTCGCTCGACTCCAGTATCAACGCAATCTCGACGGTGGGCGTAGTCGATCTCTATCGTCGACACTTGGTCAAAGACCGTGACGACAAACACTATTTGTTCGCCGCACGCTCAATCGCAGTGGTCGTCGCGATCGTCATGATCGGTGGCGCGATTATTCTGACCACGGCGGAGACCAAGACGCTGCAAGACACTGCAACAAGACTCCAATCGATTACGATATCGGGTTTGCTCGGTTTGTACATGCTCGGCTTTTTCACCCGGCGTGGCGATGATCGGGCTATGCTGACCGGTATTGGATTCACAATTGTGTTTACCGCCTATATGGGCTTTAAAGATTTAGGCGGATTTCCTGATGCATTACGCATTGCTTGGCTCGACGGTATCGATGGGTACTACACCGCGACGATCGGGAATGTTTTGATGTTTACATTGGGCTATTTCGGTTCGCGCATCTTCCCGGATCGCGGTCGGGATCTCACCAATTTGACGGTGTACACCCAAGACGACGCACCACTGGAGTAAACGTGGAACTTTCGCAAGAGCAAATCGCGAGTGGACTACGTGGGGTTCACGACCATATCACCGACTACCTGACTGAAGCCGACGGCAATCCGTGTCGAGAAGACCGTTGGGAATACGAAAAAGGAAGTGGCGGCGGAGTCACGCGGATTTGGGAACATTCAGATTTGATAGAACGTGGTGGCGTCAATTTCTCGGCCATCCATGGTGATTCATTGCCGAGTGCTGCGGCAACCAAGTTTGAGATTCCGGACGGCACGCCCTATTTCGCGACTGGGGTAAGCTTGGTCGTCCATCCTTGGAATCCCCATGTGCCGACGATTCACATGAACGTCCGTCACTTTTCAGCGGGGGATAAATGGTGGTTTGGGGGTGGCATCGATCTCACACCTGTGTACCCAGTGAAAGAACAAGTCATTGAGTTTCACACCGCGTTGCGTGATTTATGCGCCGCAAATGGCCAGGACTATGCCAAGCACAAGGCAGTGTGCGACGACTACTTCCTCATTCGCCATAGGAATGAAACGCGCGGTGTCGGCGGACTGTTTTTCGATCACATGCGCGATGATAAAGCGAACGATTTTGAATTTATCGAAGCGGTGGGCCGTGCATTTCCAGACTTATATCGCCCAATTGTCGACGCGAACCGGGGTACGCGGCACACCGATGAAGAACGTGATTTCCAATTGTATCGGCGATCTCGATACGTCGAATTCAATCTGGTGTATGATAGGGGTACGTTGTTTGGCTTGCAGTCGAATGGGCGCATCGAATCGATTCTGATGTCAATGCCCGCCGAAGCCCGATGGCGATACGATTGGCATCCCGAACCGGGCACACGTGAGGCGGAGTTGACCGACTTCTACCTCAAGCCGCAGGATTGGATTGGGATGAGGGACTAATTGGGGGATTGTTTGCGTGGAAGCGCCGCAAGATCGTACTATTAACGAGCTTCCGGACCGACGGTACAGCATTTCCGAAGTAAGCGAATTGGTGGATGTGCCAATTTATGTGCTGCGGCAATGGGAAGCGAAGATCACCCAATTGCGCCCGAAACGGAATCGATCGAATCGACGGTATTACACGCCGACGGACATCGAAATCGTCCGGCGTATCAAGCAATTACTACGACACGAAAAAATGACGCTCGATGGTGTGCGCCTACGGTTGGCCGAAGAAATGCACGGCAATGGCCGACCGCAAACACGGCAAACAGCTATCGATTTAGTAGACCGGATCGAGGCGGAAGCAAGACGCCTCCTCGATATGTTGGATAAATAAGATATTGAAATAAGCTAGAAGTAACACCGACTCCGTTTTCGGTCGGGGCGTGGCGCAGACCGGTTAGCGCGCTTGTCTGGGGGACAAGAGGTCGGAGGTTCGAATCCTCTCGCCCCGACCATTTACAAATTAGACACATTCCTTGGCTTATGTAACTCACGTCACTGCGGCGTCGCGGTCGGATCTCATTCATAAGCTGAAGTATTGGAGGCGCGTCCGATGTCATCCCATGTGATTCCGAATCTGGCCAGGTATTTTCGGAGCCGGTCTGCGTCGTTGGGATTCTTCTTGGCGGCGCGCGACTGAGCGAAGAGCACTCGACCGGCTGCAGACATCGTCGGCTGTTCTGTACAAATCGCCAGTACGGACTCAAGCTGGAGAAGATCGAATTGATCGAATTTCTCGATTGCGATGGGACCGAGGATCGCTTCCACGTGATCGCGTGTTCCGCGATCACGACCCGACCATTGCGCACGTAGACGTTCACATTCCGCTTCGACAATTTCCTTTGTGATACGGCCGCCAGCGGCAAGCGTTGCCATACGCGTGACGGCGCCGCGAAGATCACGAAAGTTTCCGGACCAGGGCACGTCTGTCGATGTAGCGAATTTGAGGAAAGCGATACGCGCTTCTTTATTGATACCGATTTGCATCCCGTATTTCTGCGCGAATCGTTCCAGTTCATAATCGAAATTCGGCTCGATATCACTGCGCCGGTCTTTCAACCCCGGAAGTCTAAACGTCCAAAGGTTAATACGCGTGAACAAATCTTCGCGAAACGTTCCATCCAAAATCATCGCCGCGATGTTGCGGTTCGTCCCGCAGACCAACTGAAAGTTGCTCGTCGATTCGACGTCAGCACCGAGCGGTAAGAAACGTTTTTCCTCGATGGCCCGTAGCAGCATCGTCTGTTCGTCCATGCCGAGCTCAGCGACTTCATCCAGGAACAGCACACCGCCATCCGCCTTACGCAAGAGGCCGTCTCGATCTTGAGCGGCCCCGGTAAACGCGCCCTTCCGGTGTCCGAACAACATCGACATCGCCGAGTCGCCACGCAGCGTGGCACAGTTCACTTCAACGAACGGTCCTTCGATCTGTGTCCGCTCCCGTTTTAATTCGTAGAGGCGTTGGGCGAGTTGTGACTTTCCCGCACCCGTAGGCCCGACGAACAGCATCGGTTCGCGTGAGCGTATTGCCACATGTTCGATTTGTTCGATCAGTGCATTGAACTCCGCGTCGCGCGTATCGATCCCCGACTTCAAAAATGCGATGTCGTCATCGAGGCGCGCCTGAAATCGAGACACGATCTGATCGTACTTCGATAGATCGAGATCAATAATCGAATACGTACCCACAGTGTCTGGCTGCCGTTTGGGGGGCGGATGGGTTTGGATCAGCGCGGCTGGAAAGTAGCGGGCTTCGGCGAGAAGGAACTGGCAGATCTGTGCGACGTGCGTTCCGGTCGTTATGTGAAGTAGGTAACGGTCTGATTCTGGATTGAAGGGATACGAGGCCGCGAAATCAAAAAGCGTCGCGAACACTTCCTCGAATTCCCACGCATTTTTGAAATTCATTTCCCTGGGCACGACGTCAGTTTCAGGCGAGACATGGCGAATATCATCGACCACCGTCGAGACCAGCGAGGAAAACTTTCGGTCGTAGAGGAGTTCGAGCCGGTCCACGACCAGATCGTCCTGTTGACACAAGGCTACGGTTGGACGCCAACGGTCCCACCGTTTCTGACCGTGACCGGCGTCTAACGTCGTCCCTAAAAATCCGATAACAATATTCTGTGCCATATCTTGCTTAATCAATCTTTATCCCATTATATAACATATTTGAATTCCCGCGTTAATGAGAATTGGTCTCTCGGAAGCAGATTCTCCTAAGTTATTACACAATAACGCTTTATATGCCTCGCCTAAAACGGGCATAGGCTTTGCGTTTACAGTAGCAAGTCCGACGACGCTCGGGCCCAACAGTTGAATAAATAGGCCTGACACCGCCGGGCCAGCGGCGCGGGTTCCACGGAAACCGTTTGGAATTTGCGTACCGTGAGTGGGTTCTGACGAAGGTAGGTTCAGGACAATGGTTAGCTCAGTTGGTTAGAGCATCACGCTGTTAACGTGAGGGTCGTGGGTTCGATTCCCACGCCATTTCGGAACGCCCGCAAGGGCGCACAGGTTCAACCCCTGTTCCACTTGAACGGCCCGGGAGGAGTCAGTCGCGACGTAGTGTCGGTTCGCAAATGCGCATTTTCGTGAAGTAACGGAATGCGCGTTTGCGGACAACACGAAAAGGTGTCCTGAAGAGTGCGGATTCCGCTGCTCGGACACGGTGTTGCTCTGACCGATGGAGATGCTGAAGTACGTGATTCGGTGTCACATCGCACGGTTGCGCATCGCTGCCGTTCAGCTAAAGCGACTTTCCACACCGGACGTGTGATACGCGTACGACGATTTCTTCCGGGCCTTAGCACCGGCGAACAAATAGATAATGGAAGAGAACAACCCTAGCTTGGGAGGGACATACGATGTTTGGAATGGTAAAGCGAGCAACGATTCGATCCTACGAAAAGGGTTTTCTTTTTCGCGATCATGAGTTTCGCGCGTTGGTGGAGTCGGGGCGCCGTTGGTTTTTCGGTCGACCGTTTTCGTTACAGGTCGATGTATCCTCGCAGCGTGATCCCTGGATCAACCATGAAGCGCTCGACGTGATTATCCGTTCCGGAGCATTGAAGGACAAGGCCGAGATCCTGGAAATTCAGGACCACGAGCGCGCACTGGTCTGGATCGACGGTCGCTTTGATAGGGTCCTGTTGCCTGGTCAGTATGCGCTTTGGACCGGATTCCGTAAGGTGCGTGTAGAGAAGGTCGATGCACGACGCGTGCGATTCGACCACGCGGATTTGCATGTCATTCGAAAGTCCGCGACCGGGTCCGCTGTATTGGACCAATTCGCCGTGAACGAACGCCACGTGGGCGTGTACTTGAAGGATGGTGTACACGAAGAGACGTTGCCGTCAGGTCAGTACGCATTCTGGAAGGATGAGGCTAAAGTGAAAATGCTTCACCTCGATTTACGCGAGAAGATCGCGGACATCGCGGGCCAGGAGATCATGACGCAGGACAAAGTGACGCTCCGCATCAATGCTGTGGTCACGTACGCGATTCAAGACGTGAAGAAAGCGGTCGAGAAGCAAGAAGATCCGCATCAAGCGTTGTACCGTGAGGCGCAGTTGGCGTTGCGCGCGTCCGTTGGAACGAAGACGCTTGATGACTTGTTGTCGGACAAGACGGCGTTGTCATCAGACCTCGAAGCGGGCTTGCGACATCGTGCAACCGAGTTCGGCTTGGGCGTGACGTCAGTCGGTGTACGCGACATCATCTTGCCTGGCGAGATGAAGGATTTGTTGAACCGCGTGACTGAAGCCAAAAAAGCAGCAGAGGCGAACCTCATCACGCGCCGTGAAGAGACCGCAGCGATGCGTTCACAGGTGAACACTGCCAAGTTGTTGGAGTCCAACCCGACGCTGATGCGTTTGCGCGAGTTGGAGACCTTGACCAATATCGCGGAGTCGACCAAGCTCCAGGTTATCCTGGGCGAGAAAGGCCTCGTGGATCGCGTGGTGAACCTGCTCTAACGTGAGTGAAGGACGAGAGTGATGATTCATATCGACGGAAAAACGGGAGAGGGCGGCGGCCAGGTGCTCCGCGCCAGCCTCGCCCTCTCCCTGGCGACGGGGAAACCGTTCGTCATCGAAGATATCCGTGGAGGCCGAAAGAAACCTGGCCTGCTTCGACAGCATTACACCGCTGTGAAGGCGGCGGCAGAAATCAGCACCGCGGAGACATCCGACGTTGCGATCGGCGCGTCACGCCTTGAGTTTCGACCCAACGCAGTGCGAGGCGGCGAATACCAATTCTCCGTCGGATCTGCTGGGAGCGCTTCGTTGGTGATGCAGGCGATCCTCCCCCCACTCTTGCTCGCTGACGAACCATCGACAATCGAGTTCGAGGGCGGGACGCACAATCCAATGGCACCTCCCCTCGACTTTATCGAGAAAACGTTGTTTCCACGTCTGGCGACGATGGGCGCGTCGCTTTCGCTCACAGTGGATCGGTTCGGTTTCTATCCCGCAGGCGGCGGACGATTTACCCTCAAGGTCGAACCGGTCGTACGACACGAACCGTTGGAACTCATGGATCGCGCGGAAAGCGTGACCCTGAACGCCGTGGCGTATGTGTCCCAGATCCCCGAACGCATCGGAGAACGCGAGTTGCATGTGCTTACAGAATCGTTGCCCTTGCCGTTGGAGTCGACGGAAGTGGTCAACGTTCCGAATGCGGTAGGTCCGGGAAACGCTTTGGTTGTCGCGATTAGTGATGGTTCAGCTACGGAGGTGGTAACCGGATTTGGCGAAAAGGGTACTTCCGCAGAACGAGTCGCAAAGAAAGTGGTGAACGACGTCAGGCGATTCCTCAAAGCGGAAGCGCCGGTCGGTGCGCACCTCGCGGATCAGCTTATCGTCCTTATGGCGCTCGGTGCCGGTGGCCGATTTCGGACGTTGCCACCATCGCGCCATCTGAAAACCGTAATTGAAATTACCCAGCAATTCCTCGACGCGGAGATTTCCTTGACGCCGACCGATGGGATTGCTTGGGAAGTCGTAGTCAATCCTGCTTAAGGAACAGTAAAGATGAAGAATCGAGAGTTACGAAACATTGGCATACCCAAGACCGCGTACGACGAAGCGCACGACGCGATCCGCGCGATGATGAAGGAGCACGCCTTGGATTCGGAGAGCGTCCGAAGCCGATTACAAGCGATGGTCGCTGCACCCGAAGACTTTGCGGCGGATACGCACCTCGGACCGGTCGCCGCTCGCATTATCGAGATAAAAAACGCGCGCGATTCGTTTGTCGGTCGGGATGATCCTGCACCCTATCGACAGTGGGGCGATGATCTTGAACAGCGTTCCATCGAGCAGATGGAGTGGGCGTGCAAGTTGCCCATAGCCGTCCAGGGCGCGCTAATGCCGGATGCACACCCCGGCTACGGATTGCCCATCGGCGGTGTGCTGGCGACAGAAAACGCGGTTATTCCGTATGCGGTTGGCGTTGATATCGCTTGCCGCGTGAAGATGACGGTATTGGATTGGCCCGTGGACGCATTGCAGTCGAAACATGATGCGTTGAAGAATGCACTCGTGCGCGAAACGCAGTTCGGAATCGGAGCCAAATTCAAAAACAAGCGTCAACACGACGTGCTCGACCGGGATTGGAACGTCAGTCCGGTTACACAAGCAAACAAAGATCGCGCGTGGTCACAGTTGGGTACAAGCGGTACTGGAAACCACTTCGTCGAGTACGGGATATTGACCGTTGACGACGCCACGGTTGGTCTCGAGTCCGGAGACTACTTGGCGTTGCTCAGTCACAGCGGTAGCCGTGGCACCGGTGCGTCCGTTTGCTCCGTGTACAGCGCACGCGCGATGGAACTGCATCCGGAATTGCCGGATGAACTCCAACATCTTTCGTGGCTCGACCTCGACACTGAAGACGGGCAAGAGTACTGGGCGGCAATGGAGCTCATGGGAGAGTACGCATCGGCGAATCACAACTGCATCCATCGCCACATTCACGAGGCGTTGGGTAGCGAAGTTCTGCTCGATATCGAGAACCACCACAATTTCGCTTGGAAAGAAGTGCACGATGATCGCGAACTTGTCGTCCATCGAAAAGGTGCAACACCAGCAGGCGAAGGTGTACTTGGGATTATTCCCGGGTCGATGGCAACTCCCGGTTTCATCGTGCGTGGATTGGGCGGTGACTCGTCATTGAACAGTGCGGCGCATGGTGCCGGTCGTGTGATGAGTCGAACTCAGGCCATAAAGACGCTCAACTGGGAAGAGGCGAAGGGTTTCCTAGCGGAGCGTAAAGTGGAATTGTTGTCTGCGGGGCTTGATGAAGTCCCCGCGGTATACAAGAACATCCACGAGGTTATGGCGGCACAATCCGACCTCGTCGAACCGCTGGCGTCCTTCGCGCCACGAATGGTCCGCATGGCGAAGGCGGGCGAACGTCCGGAGGACTAAAGTCGAAATCGTTCTGCTACAATCCCGGATCTGTTCTGTGAACAGGTCCGGGGTTTCCCCTACTCGACTAACGATTTGCGGGTTTGTCATGAAAAAAGCTGATTGCATTCGAACCTATGTGTTGATGATGCTGACCGTCGTTCTGTGGCAAATCTCGGCGGTAGCCCAGATTCCCTACGCGACCGATGCACCGAAACCCCTCAGCCCCGAGGAAAGCATCGCTGCGTTTCGACTTCCCAACGACCTCAAAATCGATCTCGTCGCGAGTGAACCGAATATTGTTGAACCAAGCGCCATGGCCTTCGACGAGTTCGGTCGGCTCTACGTCGGAGAACTCCACGGTTACAATCTTGAAGGGTACTACGACATCCTCGAACTCAACGAATCCGGCGTGCTGGATCGCGAGGTACGTCGTGTTCGTGTCGAAGGCCCCGCACTCGAACGTGCGCGTAACGAAGCCATCGGCGTCATCAAGCAACTCCAAGATCTCGATGACGACGGGCATTTCGAAACGGCACAAACTTGGGCCGACAACCTGCACCCGTGTTTCGGGATCATTCCCGCGCGCGACGGACTGATTGCGATCACGCCGCCGGAAATCGTTTACCTCGCGGATCGCGACAACGATGGCGAAGCTGAAGTTCGCGAAACGTTATTCGCCGGATTCAAATTCGAAGTAATCGAACGCGGGATCAATTCTCCGAGACGTGGAGCGGACAATTGGATATACGTCGCCGCCGGTGGAGGCGGCGGGTCAATTTCCGGTCCACACCTACCCGAAACCGTTCGCCTCGGGCACACGGATTTTCGATTTCGAGATGACGGTTCCGCGATCGAACCTGTGATGGGCACTTGCGGCACGTTCGGCATGGGGCTGACAGACTTCGGCGAACGATTCATCACTTCAACGAACCACCATGCTCTTTATGCAAACCCACTTGAATACCGCCATCTAGTGCGAAATCCGTATGTTTCCTCTCCCGGTGGTGATGCGAACGCCGCGAACTACGACCAGATTTTTCCCTTAAGTGAACCTGATCCTTGGCGACTTGCGCGTAACGCCGACCCGAATTGGGTCCAATTCTATGGTCAACGCGAAACCACGCCTAACGGCTACTTTACAGGCGCATGCGGCGCGCACATTTATCGAGGCGGCGCGCTACCCGAAGCGTACGTTGGCCAACACTTCGCTTGCGCACCCGCGAATAACCTCGTTCACCGTAGCGTAATTACTCGCGATGGCGCTGGTTTTCGAGTTGCGCGCGCACCCGGCGAAGACGAATCAGAATTTCTCGCGACCACTGACCGCTGGTTTCGCCCCATCAATATTGAGTCCGGTCCCGATGGTGCCCTCTATATCATCGACTTCTATCGCGAAATCATCGAGGACTACTCAGCCATTCCGCGGCATCTTCAACAGCGGTACATCGAAAGCCTTCGAGCGGGGTATCAACACGGTCGTATCTGGCGCGTCTCCCCCAAGAACGGACCGCCTCCAGAGAAACGTAACCTCGCATCCGCAGGTCTCGACAGTCTCGTCGCCGCACTTGAAAGTCCGAATCCATGGAATCGAGAAACGGCCCAACGTCTCATCATAAAACACACCGACGAACGGAAGACCCACCAGCTACGTGATCTCATCTCCAGATCGGATTCCGCCACGGCCCGACTTCACGCGCTGTATACGCTGGAACAGCTGGAGGTCATGAAACCCGAGGACGTCGAACGCGCGTTATCTGATACGAGTTACGGAGTCCGAATCCATGCCTTACGGCTAGCCGAACGATGGCTGGACACCGCTCAAGGTGTTAGGGATCGCGCCCTGGCATTGGCGAATGACGCCGATCCCTCCGTACGACTACAAGCGGCACAATCGCTGGGCATGTGCAAACATCCGGATGCCGTTGACGCACTCGCGGCGATGGCGACAAAGTTTGGTAGCGAAAGATGGATGACTGCGGCAATTGTGAGCTCCGCGACAGGGAATGCGAATGTCCTTATCGATAGAATCCTGGAACACAAAGAGATTAGTTCTGCCACAACCGATATTCTTCGTGGCTTGGCAACAACCCTGGCCGCTCAAGGTCGAATCGACGATGTCGAACGCCGATTAGGAATGGCGTCAATGCCGGATGAACGGTCCGCGCCTGCGATTCAACTCGCTCTACTCGATGGACTCGTTAAAGGATTGGACACCGGTGACCGCGGTCGGGCCGAGAGCGACAGTGATCACGAAATCCTATTGAACTTACTTGGTAGTTCCGACGCGAAGGTCCGCGAACGCGCGTTGCAGGTTGCGGGGATGTTGGCAGTAGACGAAAGTCCATTCATGACGCGCGCATGGGAGCGGGCACAGTCAACCGCCCTAGACCGTTCATTCCCAATGGCGACTCGGGTCGCGGCCATTAACGTGATTAGCGCCGCTCCATGGGAGTACCAAGCGCCACTCTCAGATCTACTGGATCCTCGTGAGCCGATTGAATTGCAATTGGCGGCTGTAACTGCGATTAGCAACGTCGATGATGACGGCATGGCAGTCATGTTGGCCAATTTCCTGGGCACCGCCTCGCCTCGCGTACAACAACCGATACTTGACGCATTGTTCAGGAATGAACACCGGTTGGCATTCGTTCTAGACGGGATTGAAGCGGGCACCGTATCCATCGGAATAATCCCCCCTCTCCGACGACTCCAGTTGCTCGAAAGTAGTTCGCAAGCCATAAGGGAACGAGCGGAAGCCGTCCTTGAAACCGGGAGCGCAGCAAACCGATCCGTAGTAATTGAACAATTCAGTTCGGCCCTAACACTTCCGCGCAACGTTGAACGTGGACGAGCAATATTCGAAGAACGCTGCTCAATCTGCCACGTACTGGACGGCGCGGGTTTCGACGTGGGACCCAATCTGACCGCGATTCGATCCAGACCTGATGAAGTACTGCTCTCCGATATCCTCGATCCGAGCGGGGTCATAACCGACGGATTCGGCGCATACCTCGTGACGACTCTGGATGGAGACGTATTCACCGGCACCCTGGCTGATGAATCGGCTACGAGCATGACGCTCCGCAATGCGAACGGCAAGGACGACGTTATCCTCCGTAATCAAATTGAGGAGGTGCGATCATCACCACTCTCTCTCATGCCTGATGGTCTTGAAGAAGACCTTGTCCCGCAAGACGTCTCCGATCTCCTGGGATTCCTTCGTAATTCTGCGGGCGACTTCATTCATCCCAGCGTCGTTGTATTCGAAGACGAACCCGAGTTCGTGACATCCCTCGCCGAAGGTGGCGGAACCGTCCAGCTCTCTACGGAACGCCCTTATTCCGGCACCGCGTCCTTACGCGTAACACCCCTTCAACGCCATTCCCCTCGGATCGAAGGATGGCGTTTTCGCGTCGTCGAAAATCCCACGGTAGACGCGGACGGGCGTATCGAGGAAATTCGTTATCTTCGTCTCGCCTGGAAATGCGAAGGCGACGGCGTATTGATCGAACTGGCGGACGACGGACGATGGCCGCCGTCCGAATCGCCGACCCGTCGCTACTTTAGCGGCACGAATCTCACGGATTGGCAAGCGACCCAACTCGCCGACACAGCCCCCACAGACTGGGTCGTCGTCACCGTCGACCTTTGGAAAGACTTTGGCGAATTCACACTTACCGGCATCGCGCCAACGGCCATGGGAGGCCCGGCCTACTTCGATCACATAGAACTTCTCGTTTCGATCGACGCGATCACAACAGATCGAATTCTGCAATAACCTTTCTATTGAACCGAAGAACCACGGGATAATGATCAGAGACAATGTCGAGGTCTGGATGGCGGGGGCTTTCGACGAATTCTACCGACTTGTTTAATTCTTCGGTAACGAAGATGTAGTCGATGCGTCGAATCTTGGCCTCATGCTCTTGTTGAGTAACGTCAGGCGTGAACGTGCGAGTCGGATACGTTCCCCGTGGAGATCTCCCGTTAGACTTAGCGAAATGGTGGACCGTATCCACGAGACCCATCGTCAAGAAACCCTGGATGACGGACACATCGCGGTCTTTGTCCGAGATATCGAGCGGACTGACGTCGTTGAAATCACCGAGTGCGATGAGCGGCGTTCCGGATTGAACGAGCGGCGTCAAAATCTCGGTGAGGATATTAACTTCGCGCTTCCGGACCTCAAGGCGATCATCACCTGGTGCGAGATGAAGCACGAAGATATCGTAACCAGCCGTCCGAGCGTGGAGAAAACCGTGGTGCATACCCTCCATACGGCGCTCGACCACTTCGATGGGTGTGCGCGACGTAATACCAACGGGATATCCGCGCTCCTTGAGTATCGCGCTGTGTGGGTGGTTCCACGCCTCTGCGAACTTCGCCAGTCCGGTTGCATCGATGCCGACCAATTCCTGCAAGGCGACAACGTGTGCATCTTGGGCCTTTATCCACGCGATACCCGGTTGAACTGCAGACCCCTTATTGAATCCGTTCCAAATATTATAGGAAACGACGGTGAAGTTTTCCGCGGCTGCGGTCAACGTGAACGAAATTGTCAACAGTACGAAGGCGCAAAATCGCATAAGAATTCTCCTACATAGACGTACAACCGATTGATACTCGACCAGTGCAACGCGTTCGCCCTCACTCATTCCCTATTAATGAATTCATCGAGGTTCAACATCACTCGTGCCACGGGCTCCCACCGCTCGGGGCCGGCACCATCGCCCAATAGTTTTTCTATGACTTCTGCTTCCATGGGAGTTGCATCGCGTGAAAGGCACCAATTGAATCCTAGGGCGATTCTTTCAGCGTCCACGCCTTCCGCGGACCACAGGCGTTTTGCGAGTGCTTGAGCCATTTCATGAAACTGATCGTCGTTTAGAAGCGTCAGCGCTTGAAGAGGAGTAGTGGATCGTTGACGGCGGGTACACGTCGTCAGCGCTGTCGGAGCGTCGAACACCGTTAGCGCAGGATGCGGCGTGCCACGCCAGAAATGTGTATACATGCCGCGTCGATACCGCCGCCAGTCTTCATTGGTTTCCCATGCGTGTTTAAGGCGACCATAGTTCATCACGCCATCAGGCTGAGGCGGAAAAACGCTCGGGCCACCGACCGTTCGATTGAGCAGGCCGGAAACCGCGAGCGCCGTATCGCGAATAATTTCAGCGTCCAGGCGCACGCGCGTTTGTCGCGCCAACATCCGGTTTGCAGGATCGCGTTCGAATAATTCCGGGCGCGCATTGGATGAGGCGCGATAACTTGACGTCGAGACGATCATTCGAACCATCGCCTTAATATCCCAACCGATATCAACGAACTCTGTCGCCAACCAATCCAACAACTCGGGGTGACTCGGCAACGCGCCTTGCGTACCAAAGTCGTTTTCCGTTTCGACGAGACCTCGCCCGAAGAGGTGTTGCCACATGCGATTGACGGTGACCCGTGCGGTGAGAGGGTTTTGTGGGTCGACGATCCAACCCGCGAGATCGAGGCGTGAGCCGGTCGATTCCGACGGTAGATCGTGAAGCACTCCGGGCACATGTTCCACCACATCGAAACTCGGGCGCGTGTAGTCCCCCATTTGCAGAAAGCGCGTCCGTCGCTTCTTACTAGCGTTCGCGAGCACCATCGTCTCGTGAATCGTCGGCACATCTTCCCGGTAACTCTCAATGTTTTTTCGCATTGTTCCGCCGCGCTTGTTTTCCCGAATGAATTGGTCGGCGACCAAGAGCTTCTGGCGCAGATCCCGTTTATTCGCGCGAACGCCAATCGCCTCCCGCACCGCTTCTGAGTACGTGTCCCGTTTCCCGGGAGTGAGTTTCGACTCCCATCCAGGGAGTTGCTTATTCACGTAGTCCCGAAGATTTTTCTCGATGCGTTCTAGTTGGCGATCCATGCGTGCCCGCGTAGCGACGGATTCATCTGATGAAACGATAAGATCCACTTCATCGTCGTTATTGAAGAACGCGAACAGCCCATAAAACTCTTCCTGCGAAATCGGATCGTACTTGTGATCATGGCACTGCGCGCAACCAACCGTGAGGCCAAGCAATACGGAACCCGTCGTATTGACCCTATCGATGACCGCGTGCACGCGGAACTCTTCTAGATCAATACCGCCCTCTTCATTCGTCATCGTGTTGCGATGAAACCCAGTCGCGATCTTTTGGTCGCGCGTTGGATTTGGCAGTAAATCGCCGGCCAATTGCTCCACGACAAATTTGTCGAACGGCATGTTCGCGTTGAGCGCGTTGATCACCCAATCTCGATAAGGCCAAATCGATCGCGCCGAATCATCACTGTGCCCATCAGAATCCGCGTACCGCGCTGCATCAAGCCAATGACGGCCCCAGCGTTCGCCGTAATGAGGTGACTCCAGCAGATGATCAATCACGCGCCCATAGGCTCCGACGCCGGTATCGGTCACGTATGCATCGACCTCTGCAAGGGTCGGCGGCAATCCGACCAGGTCCAGATAGACTCTCCGTATCAACGTCCGACGGTTCGCCTCGGGCGACGGCCTTATCCCTTCACGCTCCAGCCGCGCAAGGATGAATTGGTCGATTTCGTTCGCAGGCCAACCGCTCGCCTCGACTTCGTTGGGCACGTCTCGAGAAGGTGGAATGAACGACCAATGCTCTTCGTATTCGGCCCCTTCATCAATCCATTGCCACAGCGTATCAATCTGCTTAATGGTCAACGTCTTGCCTGACTCCGGAGGCGGCATTCGTTCGTCCGGATCGGTCGACGTAATACGACGAATCAACTCACTCTCGTCCGGACTTCCCGGAATCGCCACGGGACCACCAAACCGTTCACCGCTTAGAGCTGACTCAGGATCGTCTAGTCGAAGATCCGCTTCGCGTTTTGACTGATCATTTCCATGGCACGCGAAACAATTTTCCGAAAGAATTGGACGCACATCCCAGTTAAACGCAACCGAGTCGGTGGCGTGGACCCAACTACTGATGGGGCTAGCGCACACACATAACCATACTGTTAGCCGAACGCTCCACCAATTGAACGATCGATTATTCATCCGTCTCGCCAGTCTTTAATGAACGTAGCCAATGGCCTCAAGGTCCTCACGGTCGACAGCAACTGCCGCATCCGATGCCTCCGGATCAGGCGGATGTACGCCACGATGTGTCAACATATTCGGATCCAACGCCCCGCCTGGCATGGGCCAGTCGGCAGGTCTTCTAGATGGATTCACGGGATAAAGGTGAAAACCTACTAGGTCAAGCATTTCGTTCTCTTTCGGCGCATCAATCGTCAGAGAAAACGTTTGGTTGGAGACTTGCAAATCAGTCACCTCCCAGAAAAGTGGGACTTCTTTCATGTCCTCAGGGATTGTTATCTTTACGAATGTTTCGTGGTCTCCGATCGTAAAGACGAACCCACCACCTGAACGATTTGCGGCACCGAATTCAAATTCCACGGAGTAAAGTCCATCGGGAATATGAGCACTCAGTGTTATCGGATTCGCCGCGCCGGGGTCGAGGGGCGGAATCAATCCCACTTGAGTAGATTCCTGGTCACGCTCGACGGTCCATTGAGAGGCGCTTGCTGAAGAATTGGTTTGCGCATCAACGTTCCGAATAACGTAAGCGTCCGACGGTTCCAGGATTAGCGGAGTACCACCTCTCCATTGTTCGAATAGCGCTGCAAGCGGGAAACTGTACGTTGCGTTTTCGGCAGGGTGCATACGCAATCGGCGAATCGTGCCCCACTCTTCTCGCCCGCCTTCATCAAGTTCGATGTCGAACGAACCATCCTGCACAGTCCACGTTCCGCCATAGACGTATGACCAGGGTTCCGATCCCGCGTCAAACCGGACCGGTGCATACTTGGTATCGTCTTCCGCCTTAATCATCAGCGCGGAGGCCCGATCATTCAGTAGCGTGTGTCTACCGAGTTCAACTGAAACGTGATAACGACCGTCTGGAATCGGATACTGCAAGGTAACCGGCGGTGCATCCTCCAACCAACCGCAACTGGTCAAGAAGTTCGGCCCCGCCAACGTCGGCGAACTCACCCATAAGTTGTCGGTTCCCAGATCATCGGCTTTCTCGTGTCGCTCCATCACGCGAACCGCTTCCGCCGGGTGCCAATTCTGACTCTGTCCACCGCCAATTCGGCCTAGAATCCAATGAATTTCTGTATCCATGTACGCTTCGAATCGCGGTTTAAAGTCCTCTTCGAGTATCGCTTTCAATTCCGCTGCGGCCACGCGATTCGCGTCCAAGACATCCACGCGACTTCCCGCATTGTCAGGCACTTTCCACAAGTGCTCTTCTCCCGTATCGGAATCCAATTCGTACTTAAATGAATCGGTGCGAAGGAGAAAAGCGGTCGGATAATCGTAATGACGCTTGCTTGGTTTTCTCGTAAATATGTGTTTACGCGGACTCACGACTGGATCAGCAGTAAGACTCGACATCATGCTCATTCCATCCAGGGTGGCATCTGTTTGCAAACCCAATAACTCGATTAACGTGGGCAAGACATCGACATTTTCTGTCAGGCCATTCATCCGCACGCCTTCAGGAATTCCAGGCCCCGCCATGATCCAAGGAACACGCATGATTTGATCGTGGCTAAACCCGTCATGCCCCCAAGACGTTCCGTCTTCGCCCAACAAGTCACCGTGATCGCTCGTAATAACGACGATGGTGTTATCGAGAATCCCCTTACGATCTAGGTGCTTCAGAAGGCGATCAAGCTGGTCATCGGCGTATAGGATATCGCCGTCGTAAAGGCCCGCCATCCTACGTTTGTCCGCCGCTGTGAATTGCTGATTCGTGTCGATAGGCCCCGCGGGACCAAAGACGTCGCGCGAATAATCGTCATCGAGCCATTGCGCATATTTTCCTGTGGGCATGTGCGGGAAATGGTTGTCCATCAAATGGAGATACGCGAAAAACGGCTGGTCATTTGCCGTCAAATGCCACTTGAAGAACTCGTCGTTCACATCTGATGCAGTCCCATGCGGTTTCGTACCGGACGGATTCAACACCGGAAACGCCTCATCGAAATCCTGACCCAAGCGTGACCATTCGGAAACCAACAGACGATGTGCAGTGAACATCGCGGTCTGGTAGCCGTTTGCTTTGAAAATTGCGGGTGCCGTGCGCTGATTCAACGGCGGATGTCGATTGATCACTCGGTAATCAAAATTCTCAACAACATTCACGGGAAAATAACGACCTGTCATGATGCTCGGCACCGAGATCATGGTCCAAAGGCCTTGCGAGAAATGATTCTCAAACACCACACCGCGTGCACCAAGTGCGTCGATGGTGGGCGACGTGGGCCGTTCATAGCCATAGCACGACAGGTTCTCGGCGCGAAGCGTGTCCATCAAGATCCAAATCACATTCGGCGGACCCGCGTTCGAGGGCGTGGTTTGTTCAACCGGCGGAGTCGTTTCTTGATCGGGCGGCGGAGTCGCTGGTGCGCAGGACGCGGCAGCCACGAGGATCGCTAAAGTACAATATACAAAACGACGCGTAAACACGCCGCAAATTATACCTTAGGCCGGAGATCCAAACACTTTATCGTGCCCTCATTCCTCAGGCACAAAATCCCGTGGGACAGAATAGGTGGGGTCCAAACGGGGAAATCCAACACGCGCGCACGGCCCTTTTCGACATAGCCTTCGGCGTTCACCTCGACCACGGCGACATCACCTCGCTCACCGATGGCAAAAAAGTGCCCGTCTGCCATGACGAATGACGCACGCCCCAAGCCTTTATCCGCGGTCCACAAGACCTTTCCCGTCGCAAAATCGATGCAGCGAAAATTCGATCCCCGTTCATGACGACCATCCATTCCATAGAGGTGGCCCTCATGGTAGACGCTCGTTGCCCAGTGATTCTGCATCGAGTCGACATTTTTCCATACTTCTTCCAACCCATTCGGCGTCAGGCGCAGTGCTACGGCACCGATGTCATACGTCGCGGATAGAAACACGACATCATCAATCAGAATCGGCGTCGCGGCAATCGCCGATTCGCGCGTGCGAGATCTGAATGGATACCGGTATCGCTCTTTACCCGTCATCGGCTCAACGACGAGTAGTCCGTCGCCCGTATGAAATATGGCGAGACGCTCGCCGCGAATGGTCCCGACAATGGGCGTCGAATAACTCGCCGTATCGTTACTCGTCTGCCAGACGGTTTCGCCCGTGGTCTTCTCGAACGCTACAACGCCTGCGCCATCCGGTCCGCCCACATTCAACAGAATCAGATTTTCTTCTACGACCGGTGCCGTCCCCGCGCCGAAGAAACCCTGCGGCACGTTGTAATCCTGGTTTACCATTCGCTGCCACACGCGATCGCCGGACTCAAAATCGACACAAGTCAGGACGCCCTCCGCGCCGTACGTGTAAACGCGGTCACCCTCCACCGTCGGCGATGATCGAGGTCCGCCGTTGTATCCGTACTGATCGACATAGTCCGTGGGATAGGTGTGCGTCCAAAAAACCTTCGAACCGTCCATCGCGTCCACACACTCAATCACTTCGTCATCGTCGACACGGTGAAAAAAAACCATCCGACCATCGGACGTCACTGGCGCGCCATACCCCTCCCCCACTTCACGTTCCCAGAGCACCGGCGGCCCGTCGGTCGGCCAATCCGTGAGCAATCCTGTTTCAAGTGACGTGCCGTTACGACGCGGTCCTAAAAAGTGCGGCCAATCCTCGGCCCTTGCGAGGGCGGCGTTCGATCCTGTGGCAGGCGAAGCAGGTGATGTAGTAGTCGGCGCTTGCTCGGCGTTACACGATGAGGCCGCAATACCGGTGAGCACGATACCTAGCGCACCCAGAAAACCCCGGCGCGTAACGCCTTCTTCCGCCCCGCTGCGATCTATGCGTATCATAAAAATCCTTTCGATTGGAATGAAACCACAATCGTAATCTACGCTAGTGTCAGACAGCAAAGATTCAGATCTTGCTGCAAACCACACGAATGCGTACCCGCCACGAATACACTCATGATAGGTATCCCATTGATTAGAATCCGTATTAGAATGAAGTCGATATTTGTCGTGAACGCGTTTTACCTTTCGCTGGCCTCCACCGCAGAGAATCAGGTGCGCGCTGACCTGATAGCCGATGCAGAGACTATCGTTCCTGCCGCGACCATCCGCGTTGGTCTCCTACTCACGCTCCCGAAACACGCCCACGTGTATTGGCGGAATCCCGGGGATTCCGGTCTGGCGTCGGGCGTCGAATGGAATGTTCCACAAGGCGTCACCGTTGGTGACTTGCAATGGCCCAATCCAAAGCGCTTCGAAGTGGAAGGACTCGAGGACACCAACCATGGCTATGAAGATCAAATCCTCCTCTATTCCGACGTGTCCGTACCGAAAGACGCTTTCGGTACTCTGACGCTCTCTGTCAGAGCCTATTGGTTATTGTGTCTCGACGATGGCGTGTGCATCCCAGAAGACGCTGAGCTTTCACTCGTCGTACCAATAGCATCTACGAAGAAGCCAAGCGCTCACATCGCGACCTTTGATACTTTCGCTGCACGCGTACCGCGATCATCGGAGAGCCATGACGTTCCTCTAAAGATTCAGTCCGCCAAAGATGTCGGCAAACTCACTGTTACGACAACGGCACCGTGGGAATTCATCGCCACCAGCGAGGAGGACGAGGCCAACTTCTTCCCGGATGAAGGCGTTGCCTGGCGACGGGTAGGACCGCGTGCCAATGGTGGATCCATTCGCGCCGAATTTCGAGCAGCGAAAGCAGATGAAGCGGTTTTTACGGGCGTATTGACGCTTCTGGTGCGCAATACGCAGACCGAAAAATACGAGACATTGTTTGTCTCGATTGCTGAATAAATAGGAGACCGTTTTGAACAGTGGGACGGCTACCCGTATCCTGTGTTTCGGTTAGGTACAACATTTGAGGAGTGGTCAATGAAGACATTTGCGCGAAGGTTTGCACTGACGGCAGCACTTGCACTGGTCGTCGCGCCCTGGAGTTTCGCCCAAGGCGAGAAAGCACCCGATAAAATGACTGGAATTGAGGTGGGTGAGAAAGCACCTGAGTTCTCACTCAAAGATCAGAATGGCGAAGAACAACCGCTGAGCGGTCTGCTCGAAGGCAACAAGTCCGTTGCACTCGTGTTTTACCGTTCAGCCAATTGGTGACCCTACTGCAAAAAGCAGCTAGTTGAGCTGCAAGAAAATGCTGCCAAGTTTGAAGAACTAAATATGAAAGTCGTGGCAATCAGCTATGACCCCGTCGACACCCTCAAGGGATTCTCGGACGGAAAGGAAATCGAATTTCCACTCCTGTCAGACGAAGGCAGTAAAACGATCGACGCCTTCGGTATCCGCAATGAGATGATGAACGGGAAAAAATTCGGGGACAATGACCTTAGCGGAGTCCCGCACCCCGGCACCTACATCTTGAATGGTGATGGTGAGATTAAAGCGAAGCTGTTCCTCAAGAAATATCAGGAACGTCACTCCATTGACGAATTGCTCGAAGCCGCGAAATCGGTCGAGTAACCTAACCCAACGACAATGTAGTTCTTCAGCCCGTGTTACGCCCGGCGTAGCATGGGCTGAAGTTGTTTATAGACGCCGGATCGCCACACCCATTCAAGCGGGCCGAACTTGAAGTAGCGCAGCCAAATCGGCGAAATCGTCAGTTGAAGCGCCCATATAGCCGCAACCACACCCACCTGACCGGTACGTTCCAATGAACCGAACCATCCGAGTCCGTAACCATAGAAAACGAAGGTCGCGAGAACGGACTGGCCGATGTAGTTAGTGAATGCGGTACGACCATAAGCGCCAAGAACAGACTTGACTCCTCCGAGGATCGGCATTCGCACGAAGAGCATCATCAGCGCGATCCACATCAATGCGACGCCGACACTGCCATACCAATTGGGCAACGCACCGAACGTGAACATATGCGCCCCATCAAATTCCATTAACCATGCCCAGTATGCTCCCCCTGCCGACAGCGGTATTCCCAACCCGCCGCCAAGAACGGCCATCCAGATATAGAATCGAGTAGATCGTTGTACGCTCAAGACACCAGATTTGAACATCGCCATGCCGATGAGCATCAAGCCACTCACCCGCCAAAAGAACATAAGCGGCAATACGAAAGTCTGTAGTCCGGCGGCTTCGTACGCGCGGATTGGGAGGTGATCCATCCATCCCCCTCGAAACGCCGCCAACTCCTCTTCGATTTCAACCGCCGTCATTTCGAAATCAGACCGAAACTGTTCGGCGAAGTCTTCCGAAGCCATCACGCTTATACCGCCCAACATGTAGATCCAAGACCCGAATGCTATCAACACCGCTCCGCAAATCAACATTCGGCGTACCGGCCACTTTCGCACCCAGAAGACGGCCATGCCACAGATCGCATAGGAAACGAGAATGTCTCCGTGCCAAATCACGTACGCATGAATCAGCCCGAATGTGAGTAATAAGGCCATCCGCCGATAGTGCAGGGCAACAACGGGCGCTCCAGCAGCATCTCGATGTTGCGACATCAACACAACCCCAGCACCAAACAACATGCTGAACATGGCCATAAACTTCATGTCGACAAAGATGTAGCCCAAAACCCAAATCAGCGCATTCGCGCCTTCAAGATTCCCGTATACATTCGGTGAGAAATACGCATCGGAGGGCATGCTGAACGACTGGATGTTCATGATAAGAATGCCCATCAGCGCGAATCCGCGTAACACATCAAGCGAATCGATACGCGACCGGCCTAGCGTTGGACCAGCCTGTGGAATGGGCGGCGGGGCACCAGTACTTTCGTTTGTGTCGTTCAACGGTCTACCCTTAGTGCGACTGCGTAATAGAATCGCCATGGTACCTGAAATCAAATATGACGATCCTCACGTGTGGTAGGTTTAGCAATCGGCCAGGAGGTGAATACACGTGAACGATATCGATATTAACCAAATTGGAACGACTCGACACCTTCTGGGCGAAGGACCGGAAGAGGACAACGCCGGAAGCCTGTTCGCGGTCCAAGGATTGGGCGTTAAAGGCGTGGAAGAACCGCGCTACGTTGGTTAAGGGACGTGTATCGATATGCCAATCTTGTTGCTAACAGGTTTCGATGTATGGCCGCCCCACACTTCGAATCCTTCATGGGAAGCCGTCGCAGCCGCTTCGCCTCAAGTCCCGCCGGACTGGACCGTTCGAAAGGAAAAACTGCCTGTTTCATGGCGTCGTGGATTCGACACCCTGTTTAACGCATGGGAATCGGATGTGGGTGCGGTCCTAGCGTTTGGCCTTGCCGATGTGGAGAACATTCGTGTCGAACGCACGGCGAGGAACAATAGGACCGAAGGTGCGAAGGACGTGGACGACGAGCCACCGGAATCTACGGTGATCGCGCCATCGGGTCCGATGGAATACGGGAGCGGGTTACCCATTGACCGAATCTTCAACGCATTTCAAGAAGAGGGCTTTCCCGTTGAGTATTCAGATAGCGCCGGTGGGTTCCTCTGTAATTACACGTTCTATTCAGTCATGCATAAAATAGCTGCCGAGAATCTACAGATCCCGGCTGAGTTCATTCACGTGCCGCATGAAGACCAAGAGCGCGGCGTGGACATTCCTCTACTCGCGCGGGCGGTAGAAATCGCGGCGGAATTGACGCTGGCGCAAAAAGACTCACCCACCGACGCAGAAGGCGCGATCTAGGCAAGCCGTCCATTCTCTTGCCTCGCAAGGCCATTCTGCGGTAACGTCCTTCCTTACCCAAACGAGGAATTGAAAATGAACATTGTGTCACACGCCCGCTATCTAATCATCGTTCTTCTCGCGATCTTGGCCCCAGTTGCCATCGCCCATCCCGGTCATGACGATACGGATCATGAAACAACCGTCCAGGCGACTCGAGTTGCTCAGGCCGGATCCGGCGTCACTGGTCAAGGCGATCTGAAATTTCGACTGCTATACGGAGGCAAACATCTGCCGGGCGAAGCCGTCTCCGTTCTCAAGAATGCACACGGTGGATTTGCCGTTGATCGCCGAGATGGCAAGGGGGAAATCTATTTCGCGTTGCCGGGTGCGGGCATCATTCAGATTAGTAGCGACCTCAAATCCACGCGGATGTTGCCGACCGATCCTGAAATGGCCGCGACCAACATGCACAACGCCACGATTTGGTCTGGTAGTTCCGACACGCCGTACCTCGTCTTCCCTGGGAACAGCAGCGGAAAGGTCTACACGACGAAACTCGATGGAAGTCTCGTTCACACGCTGGGCCAACCGGCAAAAGACTTCAGATTTGGGCCCGATGTAGTGAATGCATACTTCAGCGAGGGTTCGAAGTTGATTCCCACCGACGTTGAATTCTTGGGCGGCAAATATTACATCACGACCGGTTATTCGAAACTCGATTACGTACTTACCGCAAATGTCGATTCTGGAGCCGCGTTCAACGCGGAGTGGAATGCTTTGGCATTTGGTGGAAAAGGCACAGAGCCTGGCCAGTTCAGCACGGGACACGGCATCACGATTGCGCCCGACGGCAAGACTATCGCCGTAGCCGACCGGCCCGTCGCAGAAATCGACATGTTTTCCGCTGATGGCACCTATAAGAACACGGTCAACATTCCTAAAGGCGCATTCGCCTGCGACATTGACTACGAAGGCGATTACGCGGTGGTCGGTTGTCTACATGGCCCCGACCGAGAAAAAGGCGCGCCGGTCTACGTACTAAAGGACGACAAGGTCGTTTCGACGCTCATGCCAAAAGAAGACCTTGGCCTCGAAAACTTCACGCACATCCATAACGCCATCATCACCGAGCGGAACGGAAAACTCTACGTCATCGCCCAGGCATGGAACCCCGGCGGATTCGCTATTCTCGAACAGATTAAGTAAGAAAAACGGGAGGGCCAAGTTCCACCTTGGCCAAGGTTGACGGCAGCACCCGGCCAAGGTGGAACTTGGCCCTCCCAGTACTCAATTAGTCCAATGCAGCAACCAAATTCATTTGTCCACGGTGATACGAATCGTGCGAGGCCATTCCGTCTAGCGTGACACCCAACACCTTGAAGAATTCTGCCATGGCTTCCGGCGGTGAACCTTTGGCTCCACCTTCCAGATCGGCGTCTTGCAGTGCGCGAATGTTCGCGACCACTGAATTGCCGGCCTTCTCGTAATTTGCGACGACTTCATCCCACCCTGGATAATCGTCCGCGTTCCCGGTAATCGCTTCACCGCCGACAAATGCGGGTGCAAATTTTGTCGAATAAGGAGCGGGTAATGCGGGAGTTCCGCCCAATGCCATCGTGTTTGTGATGACATCAAAGGCGAACGCGAGGTGTCCCATATGCCAAAGGGGATGTGCCTTTCCATCCTGCGGCTGTTTCATCCGCTTCTCCGCCGGGATCTTCCCCGCCGCATGCAGCGTCGCATTAATCACTCCCTCATATGTTGTCGCCAACATATCGATTCGTTCATTCGCCATTCTCTATATCTCCAATTCCATCATTTAACCGCCGTTAAGCGTTTTCCAACGCCGCAGCGACTTGACTGGGTTGCTCGAATTTTTCTTGTACGTACCGTTCACGATGATACGACGCATCGCCATAGGTGGCAGCCGTCGCGATTGCGCGCTTATAGAAGAGATGAATGTTGTGTTCGTCCGTGAAACCGATGCCGCCGTGCATTTGAATCGCTTCTTTAGTTACGGCGATATACGCATCCGAACAGAGCGCTTTCGCCGCGGATATGGCAGCGCGTCGATCCGGCATGTTCTCGTCTTCTGCCATCGCCGCGTAATACATCGACGAACGTGCGGCTTCGATCTGCATAAACATATTTGCGGCTTTGTGTTTCAACGCCTGGAATGACCCGATAGGTACACCAAACTGAATGCGTTCGTGACTATATCCGACCGTCATTTCCAACGCCGTTTGCATACCGCCCACCATCTCGGCGCACAAGGCGACCGTTGCGCAATCGACTGCATGCTCAACCGCGTCCAACGCATCGCCTGCCGAGCCAATCAACGCATCCGAGCCGACTTGCACGTCCTTGAGCGTGACGGTTGATCGTGAGCGATGATCCAATGTTGTGATTGGCGTGAGGGTGAGGCCCGCAGCCCCTTTATCGATAAGGAATAGGCTAATGCCGTCCTTGTCTCCGGCATCACCGGAGGTGCGTGCGGTGACGAGAATCTTGTCTGCCGATGACGCATTTTCAGCTAAGAATTTCTCTCCTTTGAGCATATAGCCATCGCCAGATGCCGATGCTGTCGCAGCGACATGGGCCAATGAATACCGGCCAGCGGCTTCATATGCGGCCAAGGCCACTTTCAACGTGCCTTCAGCGACTTGAGGCAGTACGTCCGCTTTTTGCGCTTCCGTACCACCGTGAAGAATGGCCGCTCCAGCCAGTGTCGCGAAGGGGATAAGCGGCTCCGGCATCAGGCCTTTGCCAAATTCCTCGGTGATACAAATGAGGTCGGCATATCCGAGTCCGATGCCGCCCACTTCTTCCGGCAGTACCGCGCCGAGCCATCCACTTTCCGCAATGGTCTGCCAATGCGTCTGCGAATAACCGTCTGCGTCGTCATGCAGAGCGCGCACGCGCTCAAGCGTTGACTCTTTCGCGACGAAGTTTAATGCGCTCTCGCGAATCATGTCTTGATCTTCTGAGAATCCGAAATTCATGGTCTGCTCCCTCCTCTACCGCGGCATGCCGAGCACGCGCTCCGAGATGATGTTGCGTTGCACTTCCGACGTTCCACTGAAGATGGTGTTTGCTCGACTACCCGCCGCCGTCTTCGCCCACATATACTTCATCTCCTGAAACGCCGGGTCATCCCACAACATCGCAAATGGACCCTGTACTTCCTGCGCGAGGTCCGTTATGCGTTGGAGGGTCTCCGTACCGTACAACTTGTTTAAGCTCGATTCCGGCCCAGGCATATCGCCTTTCAGCATCTGCGTTGTACCGCGGAATCCCAGTGCACGCAATGCATCGAGTTCCATACTCACCTGCGCGAACTTCTGCCGAATGACCGGGTCCTGCATCGCCGCATGCCCGTTCACGCTCAAATCTTTCATCGTCGCGACCAAGCGGTCTAAGAACAGTTGGAACGACGTAGCGCTACCGGTTGAAATCCGCTCATACGCCAGCAGTCGTTTGCCCAGCGTCCAGCCCCCATGCTCCGGGCCGATCCGGTATTTCTCTGGAATTCGCACGTTCTCAAAAAATGTTTCGTAGAAGTGTGATTCGTCCGTGATTTGTTTAATCGGACGAATCTCAATGCCCTCGCTATCCATCGGCGCAACGAGGAAGGTGATTCCCTCTTGTCGTTTGTCGACGTTCGTATTTGTGCGACCCAGTAAGAAGATCCAAGACGCTTCATTCGCGTAGCTCGTCCAGATTTTCTGGCCGTTCAAAATGTATTCGTCGCCCTGCTTCTCGGCCTTCAACGCCAAGCTCGCGAGATCGGAACCCGCATTCGGTTCTGAATAGCCTTGGCACCAAATCTCGTCAGCACTCGCGATGGGCGGCAAAAAACGTTCCTTATGGAAATCATCACCGCATTCAATAATGAGCGGACCAATCATCGTCACACCAAAGCTAAGACCCGGCGCACCCATCTTCCCCGCTTCTTCGGAGAATATGTATTGTTGCGCCAATGACCAGCCGGTCCCACCGTATTCCTTCGGCCAAGACATGCAGTGCCAGCCTTTATCGGCGAGCAACTTGTACCAGGCATGGCGATCCGGAATGGATGCGCGCATCCCTTTGCTGTCCTTGATGCCTTTCGGGAGGTTGTCCGAGATCCACTCTCGGACCATGAGGCGAAAATCTTCTTCCGCCGGCGTGAAACTAATGTCCATGATTGCACCCTTTTTGGTGAGAAATGGAGGGAAACCGCCTAACTATCGGTAAGTCTAACACAGTTAGGCAGCCGGTTTAATCCCGATTTCATCCGCAATCGCATCGCCCTGACTCAACAACGGCTAAACGGATACGCCAATTATCGAGCGGCCATTCCTGTTGTATTCACGTTTTCTACTTGACTAGACTGACGCCTGACCTTGCTCCTACTCCTTTCAGCGTCACCGGCAATTCACACGGAGGCTGCACGGCGATGCTGTTCAATTCCTGGCAATTCATAGCGTTCTATGCGCTTGTGCTTGCCGTCTACTGCATCACCACGCACCGCTGGCAAAACCGCCTCCTTCTCCTCAGCAGCTACTTCTTCTATGCACAATGGGACTGGCGTTTTCTCGCCCTCATCTGGTTGTCGACCATCGTCGACTTCTTTGTTGCACTAGGGCTAGATCGATTCGCCGATCCTAGGCAACGCAAACGATTGCTCGCCGTCAGCGTCTGTACCAACCTAGGCATTCTCGGGTGCTTCAAATACGCGGACTTCTTCATTGGGTCGGCGCAAGACTTGCTCCAACGGCTCGGAATGCAATCCGACGTTCCATCACTCCAGCTCATCCTGCCCGTCGGAATTAGTTTCTACACCTTTCAAACGCTTGGTTACACGATCGACGTCTATCGCCGACGGCTTTCCGCCGAGCGCAATCCGGAAACATTCGCACTCTACGTCGCCTACTTTCCGCAACTGGTGGCGGGCCCCATCGAACGCGCACAACGGCTACTGCCACAGTTCAGGCGCCCTCGCGTACTCACGGGTGACGCCTGGCGATCCGGCGCTCAACTCATCCTGATCGGGTTCTTCAAGAAGGTCTTCATCGCCGATACCCTCGCCGGGTATGTAAACGAAGCGTTTGAAAATCCAGAAGCCATGAATTCTCCCGCTCTCCTTCTAGCTACATACGGATTTACGCTTCAGATCTATTGTGATTTCTCCGGGTATAGCGACATCGCCCGCGGCACCAGCCGCCTGTTCGGCATCGAACTTATGGAAAACTTTCGTCAACCCTATTTCGCGCGCAATGTCTCCGAATTCTGGCGGCGATGGCACATCTCCCTGTCGACCTGGCTGCGCGACTATCTCTACATCCCGTTGGGCGGAAATCGCCGTGGCCCTATGCGGCAGCGCCTCAACCTAATGACCACGATGCTGTTGGGCGGCCTATGGCATGGCGCAAGCTGGACGTTTATTGCATGGGGTGCCCTCCACGGAACCTACCTCGTGCTGCATAGTTTCATCCGCTCGGACGGCGAAAAACGAAGCAACCCAATGGTAACGCTCCTCTACATTCTCGCGACATTTCATTGCGTGTCGCTCACGTGGATACCATTTCGGGCATCTACAATCGAAAGCGCGATAACGTATTGCACCCTGCTTATGACAAACTGGGAATCTTCACTGTCCACCCTAACAAGCGTACCAATTGCACTCCCACTCGCGGTGAGCGCGGTCCTCATCGCACTCCTCGATATTCCGTGCTGGCGATCGGGGCGTGAGTTACCGTTCACGACTCGACATCCGTGGTGGTTACGCGGGTTCTCTTACGGAATAATGTTGATTCTCCTCGCATTTGCAAGGGAAGGGATTCATGAGCCGTTCATCTATTTTCAGTTTTAGCTCACTGCCTTCTCGACCTGTGATCAGTGGAGCCGGTTTGCTCGCAGTCGCCATGGTCATTTTGTTTCGAGGCGTACTCGCCGTGATGCCTCCGACGTTCGACCGCACTGAAGACCCGCGGAGCAAGACGTTCCGCATGTTCGAGGTTCGGGCAGCGGCGAACAAAGCCACCCCTGAACCCGTGGTAATCCTGGGTACGTCCCGCCTCGGCGTCGCGATCGCCGAGTCGGCCGAACGACACTTGTCCATGGGCGAGCACGCGGTCGTCGACTACTCCCATCCCAGTAACACCTTCTGGTGGTCGGCGACATTCCTCCGCCGAAACCCCAGTGTCTGGCACAATGCCCGCGTCGCCGTCATCGATGTGGTCCCTTCGCAACTTTATGCCAGTACATGGTTTTCCGAAACGAGTGCCGTCTTTCTACGTTACGCGTCTTGGAACGACCGCCTACGAGTAGACGATCCCGCTGATCGGCTAAGCGCCGTGTCCGAATGGTTCCTCCCCACTCAATCCCAAACCAAGAATCTCTCGACATGGGCCGCTGCAATTCATGACACCTACCGCGGACCCGCAGCGATTCAAGAACCGCTAGCGGCCACGATGTACCTCGGCAATACCCGGACAATCCCTCGCGACACTCCCGCCCCCGTTGAAGACAGACCAACCCAGACTTTGCACAACAACACGGCTGAGAACTTCAAGCACTACCTAACCGGCAAGACCGTGAACGAGATTCAGCGGCAGTCGATCATTTGGATGACCGAGAACGTTCCAGAAGACTGCACCCTTCTACTGATCATGCCGCCGGTTCTGCGTCACCCCGAGGAGATACTGATCGATTCACCGGAAATGTTGGAACGTTACACCGCGTTTCATGATTTTCTGACCGGACTCACATCGGACCGTGTTTCCGTCCGATTCTACGAAGATCCCGGTGAATTTCAACTCACGGCGAAGCACTTTGTCGATGGGATACACTACTCGCCCGAAGGCGTAGAGAAGGCGGGAGCAATAATCGCGGACGCCATACGTGAGGCCGCGCCAACTCTAGAATAACGCCGATACCATTCCATGCCGCGCGGAACTCAATCATCCAACACGACGGCCGTCGACCCGAACCTCAAATCCCGCTGCTGATTCAGCCAAGCGTTTTGAGCCCATTTGTATTGGCCCATGGGAGGACCAATGGTTCCGGCAAGGGAAACCAGGAACGGCGCATACCACGTTCCGATGCCCCGCGTGTCTTGGTATTGAAGCTGTTGTGACCGTCGAATCTCTGGCTCACGTTCCGCCTGAATCGCCTTCGCCGCTACGTCCAACGCACCAACGTCTCCCCCGCAGTTCAGCACCGACACGAAATGATTCACAGTAACGATTACATCCCGTAGCGCCGTATTAATTCCTTGTGCCCGAATCGGCGCCATAGGATGCGCGGCATCGCCCAACAACAACACGCCCGGCGCAGACCATTCCTTCGCACGCCCCGTAATCACGTTGAGTCGAACCGGGCCTTCGAATTGCGCTGCGACCGAACGGATGTGATCGCCCAACCATTGCGGTGCCGGTCCGGCCATAACCTCTGCCCATTCGTCCGAACTTCTCTCATGCCGCTCGCCCTTCATTTGCAGGAGTGCGAACTGAAGCCGGTCATCCCAAGATGTGTACGCCGCCCCCATACCGATATTGGACGCCATTAAATACATTCGGCAATGATCGATCATCGATTTCGGCGATGGCATTTTGAACCACAGCACGTCGTATTGATCGGGATACTTCTCTAGCTCCATTGCGCATTTCGTCCGGACCAATGATCCACGCCCATCACATCCCACCACGTAATCCGCTTCGATGACTTCATCACCGTTCGCGGTTGCCGCTTCAACCCCCACGACACGCCCATCTCTCCGCACGAGATCGCGCACACGAACATCGCGGCGCAACGTAAAGGTTTCGTATTCCGACGCGCGTGCCACAATGCCTTCGAGAAAGTGAACTTGCGGAATGATCCGCATGGCCCGGTCGCCCAACGCTTCAAAAGGCTCATCCACGCGCATCACTTTGCGGGACTTTACGTAGATGTCCCAAGATTCCAGCTTCTTAGTGGGCATCGTGTCGAGCAGATCGTATAACCCCATCTGCATCAGGGCGTCCACGCCCGACGGCATCAACCCCTCCCCGCGAAACGTTCGCGCGAAATCCGACTCCCGCTCCAACAGCGTCACACGAACCCCACTACGCGCGAGGAGATACGAAAGCGACACACCGGCAGGACCGCCACCTATGACGAGGACATGCATGCGCGGAGTCTATCAAATAATGGCAGCAGAATTAGGGGCGCACAGTACCACCCACACCAAATTTCTCGCATAGCGCATCGGCTAAATCGAGGTATTGTTGATGGGAGGGTTCGGCCGTTTCCGTACGCACGGCATCGTCAAACGCTTCTTCAAGTACGGTTTGCTTATCCTGATCCAATACGCGGCCCACCATCGGGAAGAGGACATGGTCCTCTTTGCCGATGTGCTCGCGCAACAGCTTTACAAAACCCTTCGCGGCATTGACAAACGCCTGAATCGAGGGCTGATCGCCATTTGAAGCCGCGTCGATTTCAGTCGCCATCGCGCGAACGAACTTTCGGCCTTCGTCATGTTCGTGCAACATCACGCCCGTCGGACCACCATCACGCGGTAACCCGTTCGCTTCAAGCATCGGGAACAGCAGTTCCTCCTCTTTATGATGATGGCACCCGTCCGCAAAATTCCGAATGAAATCCAGCGCCTGTTCCGCGGCGGTTCCGTCGAGCTTACCGTTTTGCTCGGCCTCTCCTGCCATCGCGACCAGGCAGTCGAGAACGCGTTCGATCACACGATGCTCGTGTTCTAACACCTCAGTCGGTTTCATGGTGCCCCTCTCGCTGAATTGAACTGATGTACGAATCAGACTTGACGCATTCAATAAACGATAAATATATCGTTTATTCCGAATAATCTCAATAACTCACAATGACGGAGGAAATCCAGTTTCGTTGAATTACCCCCACGACGTGAACTACTATTCGTCTTTGAGATAGGGGCAGTATCACTCGAGGCAGGAGGATTTCGTAATGCACGTCCTTTCGAAGCGATCAACACCCGCAATGGCGGCAAACGTGTCAAGCATCATCGCGATTTTGATTTCACTCCTCCAGCTAATTTTGAGATTGATAGAGTTATTGCCGTCCTCAGACGACCTCGTCCTGTAGACGCAAAACGCTGATCGTTCCAACGCCCTCTTGCGCAACAAGGCAAGAGGGTACTTTTTTGTTCCAGACACGCTTACGGCGCCCGCTAAACCAATTCATGCCAATCGTCATCCAACGAGCCATGAATCGACGCCTTGTTCAAACTACCGTCCGCCTCTCCGTACTAATTCTGGGAAGCCAACTGGCCATAACCACGGCTGCCCAGCCGGAGCGCTGGACCGTCGAAGAGTGGCGTGAAGACCTCGCTTATCTTCACGAGCGAATCCAAACCACGCATAAGAATCCGTATCACACCACGACAAAAGAAGCGATGGATGCTGCCGTCGCTTCGTTGCATGACGAGATACCGAATCTAACGGACTTCCAAGTCTCTTTCGCGCTACAGAAGATCGTGGCGTCCATCGGCGACGGACATTCCCGACTGGGATACGCGGGCAACGGACTCACAACTTTCTTTCCTATTCTCTCCTGGATTTTCGAGGACAGTCTCCACATCACTCGTGCTGCGGGTGAGACCGATCAGCTTATAGGCGCACGCGTCGTTTCAGTGGAAGGGCATTCCATAGAAAAACTCATGGAAGCGTTGGAGCCGTACATGAATCGCGACAATGACATGAGCAAGTTGAATCATCTCCCCTTCATGCTCCGAATGCCCCAAGCCTTATATGCGCTGGGTTTCTCCTCCGATCCGACCAGCGCGACATACCAATTGGTCGATCAGTCCGGACAGCAGTTCGAGCACACGTTCACCGGCGTGACCGCGGCGGACTTCAACGCCTGGATCAAAACGCTAGAACCGGAGGACGGCGCGCCGTTGTATCGAACACGCAATCAAGACATCTACTGGTTCACGGAACTCGCCGACCAAAACGCGGTGTACATGCAATTCTCGTCAGTACAGCATCGCGAAGATCAGCATTTGTCCAAATTCGCACGCGAACTCACGGACTACATTGACGAACACGACATCGGCTGTCTCATCATTGATGTCCGCATGAACGGTGGCGGTGACGGGAACATCGTCAACCACTTTATCCGCCATTTGTCCAAACACGAAACAATTAATCAAGAGGGGCATCTCTACGTCATCACCGGCCGAAACACCTTTTCCGCCGCCCTCATGTTCACCATCCGCATGGAACGCCGCACAAACGTCCTCATCGCTGGCGAACCCGGCGCAGGAAAACCCAACAGCTACAGCGAAACCGGCGAATACGAACTCCCCAACTCCGGCCTCAAAGGCAGCCTATCCGCCCTCTTCCACCAAGAAGGCGAACCCGATGACAACCGCCCCTGGGTCGATGTCGATCTCCCAGCGACGATCTCCTACGCCGATTACAAAGCCAACCGCGACCCCTTCCTTGAGGCCGCACTCGCGCATTGGAAAAAGGTCCAGGCTAAAGAAAAACCACGCAAGAAAAAGCGTTCTTCACGCAAACGCTAATCCGCCCCTGCGATGGCGCATTGTTCGAAGGCCGAAAATTCACGTGGGGCGATTCATCCATCGATCATTCGAATGGAGACACTGCGATGACGCGGCATTGCTGATTGCCGAGGTCTTCGACTTTGATTTCAACGGCCCAGCGATCCCGCTGGGCGAGAAGCGCGCGGTATTCGCGTGAAGCGAAGCCAAACGCCATCCCTGTTTCCCAGCCTTCTTGGTCAAAATAGTCTTGATAAATCTTCGCGATTTCCTCGTAATGCATATCGGCATACGCTTCGCGTATCACAAGGTTGCCCACATTCATGGCTGACAGTGCATCGTCGATGCCGTCCAGTAGATTAGCGTCCAACAATTCTGGGGGCGCAAATGTTATTCCGGGAATGGCGGGTACGGGGTCGTCTTGCGGATTTGTGTACGTGGGTAATGCGAAGGCCCATCCGCTATCGCCCGCGTGTAGTGCGGCGAAAACATGGACGCTTTCTCCTGTGGCGGCACTCACTTGAACGGAGAACCACTCGCCGGCAGCGCCCTCGCATTTGACGGTACGATATTCTCCAACGGACGTGCCAAATCCGAAGGACGTACTTGTCTTGAACCCTTGCTCGCTTAACTGACGCTGGAACGCGTCGGCCACATCGCCAATGGATCCGACGACCGTCCCTTCTCCAATCGAAATATATCGCACGTCGTCGCCGGTAGAACCTAACGACCGGCCGAGCGATGCAGGCGTGAGTCGTTGCGGGGTTTCGAGGAACAAGCCCTCGTAAAAAGGCATGACAAAGTTTTCAAAACCAGGGCCTTCTACACGCGCTTGGACGACCGGTGGTGGCGGTGGTTTCGTCGGCGGGGAATCTGCTTGCCTTATTTGAGCGGGCGATTCAACCGGTGGAAGCGATTCGGGTGGATCGACGAACTCCGATGTGTATTCAACAGGCGCCAATTCGATGGGTTTGTTCGCTTCATCGATCAAGGCTTGCGTCTGCGCGCCCAACCAAGCGCTTGCTAGTACGCAAAGGATAGCCAACACGCTAAACGAACAAGAGACTGCGATGCCGCGTACCTTATGCGGATGCCCTGCTGGAATCATGATCGACCAGACGAGTCCCGCAGGCGGAATCAAGAATGCCGTACCCCAGAACACACAGCCCAACGGTTCATCATCAGAGATGCGTGCCTTGCGAGGTGGCGGAAGTGGGGCTGTTTCCGCTGCAACCATCGGTTCATTCATTAAGTCTTCGAGAGCAGTAGACGGTTCGACACGCTCAACGGGCTGGTCGGCCATCTGCTGAGCGAACGCTGGATCAAGTGCGGGTAAATCGTCCATGGTATCGATAGGCGAACCGCCTGCAGGAACAGCATCTTGCGAAGGTGCCTGGCCGGACGAATTAGTCTCGGGCACGACGAACACACCGCCACAATGTTTGCACCCGCCTCGTTGCCCCGCATACTTACTCTTAATACGAAGGAGGTGATTGCAATGCGGACAGTTGTATTCGATCATCCCCTGCCCCTAAGCAATCTTTTGCCAGTGACCCTGCCCCGGATATACATACTCCGCATCGCTAAACGCGAGCAACGGCAGAAAAATCGGGGACAGAAAAGCGATACCGATTCCAAACAACGGCGTCTTTCCAAACGCACGCGCAAGATCAATCACATTAATAATGCCAACAATCATCCCAACAACAGGAACCAAATAAAGAAGCAGCCACCACCAGGGCCGACCCACGATAAGCAGAAAAACATAAATGTTGTAATAAGGAATAAGAACCGCCCAACCCGGCTGGCCCGCCTTAACATAAAGCACCCAGCCCGCCGTGATGAGAAAGAACGCCCAAGCGATGCTGTAAAAAAGCATCGCACCCGCCATTAACGCGCCAGGGGTGATCGCCATTCAACGTCCCTTCTCACCAAAGCATGAAACCACAAGACAGTCAGATTACTCGGCGCAAGACTAGCGTTGCAAGGAGGGATGCTGATTCATTTTATCAAGCCGACCGAAACGTGCCTCGCACGAATAGTTGAACGTATACACGCCTACCCCTGGCTACGCTACGAGATCTATTGGCACGAACCGCCTCATCAAGAGTATGTTCTGGATACTGAACCAGTCGAATCGAGTCGGAATTGGGGAGAACCACCGTGATGACGCAACGCACTTTGTTCGTATTGCTCGTGATGGCTTGCATCTTGTTGCCGGGTTGTCCTGGCACGGGTAGTGCGCTGGTCGGCGCATGGACATTCACCTTTGGCAGTAGCGATTTTGGAGTAACGTTGTCACAGGATGGTGAAGCGACGTCGTTCCTAATCGACGGCATACTAACCGGATCACTGACTTGGCATACGCACGACGATCAATTCGTCATGGATCAGATCAGGACTTCCGGGAGTCGATTTATCTATACAGCGCTCATCTCAAACGACGGCCAGATGTTGGACGGCGCAAGAGTGACCTGGTCAGGCCCGGGCACCGGCATCGGAGCCGCTTTTAGCGGCGCGAAAATGTAAACCGAAAAACGGCAGCGTTCTAACGCCGTCTCGCGACGCTACATATAAATTCCGCCGCCGAAATCCATGTCGCGTTTGATGATGACGTTGACACAGGCCGGTTTGCCGGAGGCGAAGGCGCGTTCGATTGCCGGGCGGATATCGGCTGGGTCTTCGACGAATTCGCCGTGGCCGCCCATACCTTCGACGACTTTGTCGTAGCGGGTGTGGTTCAGCAGCGTTGACTCAGGGGTGCCGTAGAGCGCGTTTTGTGGACGCATCATTTGGCCCCACGCTGCGTCGTTGCCAACAATTCCAACAATCGGCAAGTTGAATCGTACGGCGGTGTCGTATTCAAAACCGTTTAGTCCGAAGCTGCCGTCACCATAGATGATGAGAACTCGCTTCTTAGGGAATGCGGCTTGCGCGGCGATGGCGAACGGCATGCCGACACCGAGGGTGCCGAGCGGGCCGGGATCCATCCAGAGACCGTTTCGGGGAATGGGGACAACTTTTGCTGATTTCGCGACGATGTCTCCCCCATCACCAATCACGATCATGTCGTCGTCAGTCGCGACGAAGTCCGCGATTTCTTGGCAGAGGCGCTGGGCTTCGATCGGTACGTTGTCCGACTTGGCCTCACCGGCCATCGCCTGTGCTTTTTGATCTTCTTGTTCGCGCAAACCGTTGCCGTATTCGGAGAAGTCGAGCGTAATATTTTTGTCGTCCATCACACGCATCATGCTCTCGAAACTGCACGCGAGGTTTCCGACCAGCGCAACGTCGCTCGCGCGGTTTTGCCCGACAAGCAGGTTGTCCATTTCGAGTTGGATGATTTTGGTTTCAGCGGGAATGTCGTCGCCATAGTTCAACCGAAAATCGAGCAGGCAACCCGCGAGGACCAACACATCGCATTCGCCGAGCGCTCCACGTCGGGTGCGATTGAACAGGTGCTTCGAACCGCGCGGAATCACGCCGCGCCCCATACCGTTCGCATAGGCGGGGATGTTCGTCTTTTCGAGAAACGCATTGAGTTGCGGCTGAGCGTTGGACCACTTCACGCTAGTACCGGCCATCACCACGGGCTTCTTCGCCGTCTGCAAGAGTTCCAGCGCTTCGTTCACGACATCGTCCGACGGCGCAACGCGTGGTGGCGCTGTTCGTATTGGAGGAAACTTGACCGTCTTCTCGTCCGCGACATCGGACAAAATGTCTGTCGGAATTTCAAGAAATGCAGGGCCGGGAATGCCGGAAACAGCATGGCGAATCGCCAATTCGATGTACTCGGGGATTCTGTGGGTTTGATAACACGCGCCGGACCATTTGGTGATGGGTCGCATCAGGCCAACGTGATCCATCTCTTGCAGTGAACCACGGCCGATGTTGTGGAACGGCCCTTGGCCACCTATGCAGAGAATCGGTGAATTCGCGCGCCAGGCATTTGCGACGCCTGTCACTGCATCGGTCACACCCGGACCGGCGGTTACCATAGCCACACCAATCTTGCCAGGGTTCAGGCGCGCCCAAGCATCCGCTGCGTGTGTGGTCGCTTGTTCGTGGCGTACGTCGATAATCTGGATGCCTTCTTTTCGGCACCCATCGTACATCGCCATGATGTGTCCGCCGCTTAGGGTGAACACACATTCTACGCCTGCGCTTTTCAGCGCCTTCGCGACCAATTCTCCACCGTGTATCATCGATGTTCTCCTAGCGTCTCACATTATTTCGAGCTTCTAGTGTTGGCCGAATATGTTGCCGTACAACCGACCCCTCACCCTAACCCTCTCCCCCAGGAGAGGGGACTGACCAGCTAATCTACGAATTGCAAAAACTTCGCTAGATTCTATTCACACATCCCGTTTTTCTTTGTTACTTTCTTTTTCCGCAAAAACCGCTTTCGTGACTTCGCTACGCGAAGACACTGTCGCGGTGCCGAACTTGCTCCGCAAGTTCTTGAGAAAGTAAGAGTTATTTTGGTGTCATTCGTATGGCGCCGTCGAGGCGGATGGTTTCACCGTTTAGCATGTTGTTTTCGACGATTTGCTTTGCAAGCGATGCGTATTCTTCCGGATGTCCGAGGCGTTTCGGATACGGCACACTCGCGCCGAGGGCTGCTTTTACGTCGTCCGGTAAGGCTGCGAGTAGCGGCGTATTGAATAGGCCTGGAGCGATGGTGACGCATCGAATCGCAAGACCGGCCAAGTCCCGTGCAATCGGAAGAGTCATGCCAACGATACCGCCTTTGGAAGCGGAGTAGGCTGCTTGACCGATTTGACCGTCGAACGCTGCGACGGATGCGGTGTTGATGAGGACACCTCGGTCGCCGTCTTCGCCCGGCTCGTTTGTGGCCATGGCGTTCGCGGCGAGTCGAATCACGTTGAAGGTTCCGATGAGATTAATCTCGAGGATGCGTGAAAAGGCATCGATATCGTGCGGGCCCGATTTAGTCACGGTCCGCATTGCGGCACCAGTGCCAGCGCAACTGATTCCGCCGTGAATTCCGCCGAACTTCGAGACTGCTGTCTCTACGGCGACCTGCACCATATCCGCTTTGGTCACATCGCATTCCACGAATGTGGCATTCGCACCAATTTCCTCGACGAGCGCCGCGCCTGCATCGCCATTCAAATCGGCGACAACAATTTTACCGCCGTCTGAGGCTAACAATCGCGCGGTTGCGGCACCCAATCCGGATGCCCCGCCGGAGATTAGAAATACTCGATCTTTGACTTGCATGATCTCACTCCTGGTCCGTAAATCGGCGCGCCGTAGCCCCGCCAATGGAAAGTGGAGAAGTATACGAAAATCGAAGAGCGTTATCGAGTAGTGCAAAACGCCCTCTTCGGACATAAGACTAAATCTCAACAGGGTCCGGATGGGAGAAACGGACTATCACCTTGATGGAATGACCTACCCTCCCAATCGCTCCAGGCCAATCAAGGGATATCTTCGACTTGACCTTGAACCAAAGTTCAAGCTGTACGATTGGGGGTTGGAAGCCAAAAGTGATTACATCGATACAACGTGGCCGAGTCTGGAGGATGCCATGATCCTGGCGAATACGAAACTTCAGCGGTGTTTTGGCGTCTCGGCCATTGCCGCCGCCTGCGTTGTTGCCCTGGTCACGTGGAGATCCGGACTCAGCGTCGAAGCAGTCCCTCCGAATGCGTCCCGAGCGTACTTGTTAGGCGAAGCCGAACGCGCCGATGCACGCCATGATTTTAGACGGGAGCTTGAGTTGTTGTCGATGGGACTAACGGCCACGGGATCGAATGAAGAATTGGCCGAGATTCGGCGGATGCAGGCACGGGTCCATTGGAAGGTCTATGAGGACTATTCGAAAGCGCGTCAAATCCTGGAAGAGGCGTGGACTGAACCTACTGGACGGAACGAGGCGGCCTTAGAACTCGCGCGTCTCGAATTCGCGGCTGGACGATTCGACGCATCGCGCGACGCAGGCAACCGCGCCTTAGACGCCGCGACTTCTCGGGGTGAGCGTTACGATGCAACCGTCGCTATTGCCTTTGCCGTCGTTGAACAGGCTACTCGATCCTGTTTCGCGAATGAACCGATCGACCTAGTGGCCGTTCAGCGTACGGCACTTACCCTAGACGCGCTGTTGAAATCGGACGGTGGTAATCCATCGACTGCACGAATCCTTATGAAAGCCGCCTTGTTGGCTGGTGACGGACCTACGGCACTATCAGCATGGCGCGAGTATTATGTCATATCCGATGAGGTCGGGCCTCCTGAAGCGATTCGGAATGGTGCGCATGCCATGCGAACAGCGTTACCGAACTGGACCGGCGACGGCCAACAAGAATCCACTAGTCGAACAATCGCGATCGCACTGGCCGACACGCGCCTCTTTACCGAGGCTGCGATCGTGGTGCGTGCGTCGCCGCCAACGATACGCAAGGCCCTTGAGCAGAATGTGCAAGTCAGCGAAATCTTGGCCTACGAATCGTTCCTTGCGACGCTCGAACGCGCAATGTACAAACGATACTTGCTCGAAGCGCGCTTGGAATCGTCCAACGATCCGTACTGGGAACCCTTTGAAGTAGCCCTCGCAGAACTCTGGCGTAAGCTTGGCAAGTCTTCGTCGACTCTTCCGCACTACACCAGCAACGAGTCGGCTTATACTGAAACGATTGAGCGGGCGCTGAGCACGCAATTCGGATGCGTCGTGCGGTTTGTCGATATCGACGGACATCGTGGGTTGCAGATGGGGCATATAGTGAAGGATGACCGCCGCTCAATCGATCAATATGGGCATCGTGCAACGGTGCGGTTCGTGGTGCTGGATTCGATGGTTTCGAACGGGTTCGCGAGTTGGGCCTGGAATTCGGGTGCCCAACACGGTGGCTGGACCGAAACCGATCGCATCGTGCAGATTCGACCGCCGTATGCATCGAAACCGTTTCATGTCTGGCGAGGACTTGTTTGGGAAGAAGATCGGTTTCGGAAACAGGAAAGAATCGAAAAGGAAACAGAAGCGGACCGACTACGCGCGGAATCGAATCCCAACGGTTATCTCCCGGGCCTAGCGATGCGTCTTCATCATCAGGGTGCTAGCGGGCTTCTTGAAAAGCTGCGAGGTCGAGGTCTCGCTGAAGAAGAACTACGATTGGCGTTCTGCGCCGAGTACGCCCGCGCAATAGAAGAAAGTTCTATTTTCGCGCATGAAGGCCGACATCTCGTTGACCGCAAGATTCGGATAATACCGGTGCGGTCGTGGAGGAAGGAATACGACGCAAAACTTTCCGAGGTCGCGTTTGCATCCGAGCCTCGATTGGCATTGGGGGCGATCTTCGCCAGCAATATTGGAGATGCCGGTGCGCACGGCAAGGCGAACGAGCAAATTATGAAAGGTCTCGTAACGTGGATGAAGAAAAACCGTAGTAATATTGCTGAATACGATGCAGGGCTACCGGTACTGCCGCAATTTGATCGGCTGACCAACGATCAAATACGTGAGGCCTTTCGATCAATGGATTCATTGGCCGAGTAACGGGAATGCTCCAAGAAAAAGGCCCTCGCCACGAAACGGAAAGGGCCTCGTAGATTTAACTCATTTACGAACTAGTTTCCGCTGACAACAATGAATTCCTCAAGCCCTTTCAGTAATTCAGGGCTGGTGGGCGCGGTGATGTGGTCGGCGCCTTCGATCACGATGTACTTGTCGTCGGTCTGGACGGACATCCAGGCGTCTGACGCTTCTTTCAGCGGATCTTTGCTCCCGATAATGAGTTGCGTTGGTACTTCGACTTTTTCGAGGTCGGCTTTAGTTACGCTGTGTCCCTTCATGCCGCGCGCTACGCTGGCGAGGGCCTTGGGGTCGTTCATCTGCATGATCATCATGTTGAACATTTTGATCTGATCTTCGGGTATAGGGTCACCCTCGGGAGAGAGGGCCGCGAACAATGGGGCGAGGCTCCCTTCGTTTTCAATGGAATCCGCGAGAACGTCCAGCATCCCTTCACGTTCGGGATCCTGTTCCGCCCAACCGGCACCACCGATGGTCGCGGAGAGCATTCGATCCGGATACATCGTCACCATCTTGGCCGTGATAAAGCCGCCCATGGAGTAGCCCGCGACATGCGCTTTCTTAATGTCGAGGTGGTCGAGCAGGCGTATCGAATCGTTAATCATTTCTTCGCCGTAGTGTTCGGCACCGTGGGGTTTGTCGCTCTTGCCGTGGCCGCGGTTGTCGAGTGCGATAACCTTATAGTTCTCAGAGAGCGTGGCAATTACGGGCCCCCAGTTTGTTTCAGCGGTGGCCGTATAACCATGAATCAGAAGAACCGGCGTCCCTTCGCCTTTAACGATATAGCGAATTTTCACACCATTGGAATCAAAGAAATGTTCGTCCGGAGCATCGGCCAGTGCAATGCCGGAAAAAGTCACCAACAGCGCAATCGTCATTAATATACGATAGATTTTCATTTCTGTTGCTCCTTTTCGCTCGATTAGAGGACGGTGCCAAAGTATATAAGACCCGGTCACGCGATTCGAATAGTAATCCCAACGGCCAACTACGAACTCTCAGCGTCCACAAACTCCGTAATAGCCTGGACAAACTCGGGGCGTCTGATCGTGGTCATGTGATTCGCCCCGTCAATAATGATGATTCGGTGGTCGGGACGAATCTCGACCCACGCCTCAGCCGCTTTCCCTATCGGGTCAGCGGAACCCACAACGAGTTGGGTCGGCACATCAATCTTTTCAATCTCTTCTTTCGTAAGGGTATGTTGTTTCATGCCACGCGCGACGCTGGCCAGGGTGTCGGGGTCGTTGCTGAACATGATTAGAAAGTTGATGACTTTCATCTCGATCCCGGGGCGCGCCTTGCCATTCGGAAGCAGTTTATTGAAGAGCGGGGCGACACTGCGGTCGCCGTCGATCGCGTCGGCGAGTTCGTCGAGGGTCGCCTCGCGGATGGATTTCTCTTTGCCCCAACCAGCGCCCGCAATCGTTGCGGAAAGCATACGTTCCGGATACATGGCCAGCATTTTGGCCGTGATATATCCGCCCATGGAATATCCAACGATGTGTGCTTTTTCTATGCCAAGATGATCCAGCAGGCGAATCGAGTCATGAATCATCTCGTCTCCATAGTGTTCCTCGCCGACTGGTTTATCGCTGCCGCCGTGCCCCCGATTGTCGATTGCGATGATCTGGTGGTCGCGGGAGAGTATACGAATCACCTTGGCCCAATTGGTCACCGCACTCGCCGCGAAACCGTGTATTAAGAGGACGGGCGCGCCTTCACCGATGAGGAGGTACTTGATCTCCACGCCGTTTGAATCGAATGATTTCTTGCCTGGCAAATCCGCAGATGCCGGGAGGGTCAATACGATCAGTAGAATTACCGCCGTTAGAAGATGCGTGCGGCTCCCGCTTGACGCTGAACGGTTCATGACGCTTTCTTCACGGCGAATATTGAATCTCATCGCATACTGCCTTCGTCTTTGAGTGACCGACCGGGTCCACATTTCAATTGAGGTCAGCTGGGCCTCATGCTACTCCATACATCGGGGACGATTGTAGTACCATCCAGCGTTGCTACCGTGTTCTCCGCCTGGTGACCCGATATTACGATGGACAGTAATGCAATGAATTCACAAGATAGACGCATCCTAACGCAGGGGTGTGTGTTCTGGGTCGTCTTTTCGTTTGTGGCGGTCCTGGTCCGCGGCGTGACATGGGACGAGACGTATGAGCACGCATTGGCCATCACCGGAATCGCTCCGTATCCAAGCGGGCATCCGTTTTATGTGTACATCCGAAACATCTTCAGTTTGCAGAGCTATCTCACCGCGGGGATGCTGTGGCTAACGAAGGGGCCGCTGCTGATTTGTTACCTGCGCGATGTTGCGACGCTCCTGCTCATGACGTTGCCGCTGTACTGGCTTGCGACGACGCTCGCCAAACGGGCGATTTGGGGGCATGTCGCGGTCGTGCTGGGCTTGAGCAACGCATATATCTTCTTCGCGAGTCATTACGGTATCGGTGTGTGGCCAGGGTATTTTTCCGTCGGCGCAATTGGCGCGGGGTATGCACTATTGGTGTTCGCTGCGTTCATGGGGAAGTGGACACGTACTGCCTGGTTCTTGCTCGCGTTGCTCACGGCAATTCATCTCGGGCATTGGCCACCGTTGGCAATATATGCGGGATTTCAGTTGATTCAACCAAACGCGGAGCGACGAAAGGAGCATTGGCGTGCCGCCCTCGTTTGGGGCGGAGCAGGACTTTCCATTGTTCTCTTCTTTTTTTTAGTGCAGCGACTTTTCCATGTCCCGTATCCCGTCGACGGCCCCTATTTTGCTGAGGGGGACGCCCATGCGATTTGGATCAACTATTCGACGCGTGAAGATGTCCACCGTTTTATCGAATACCTGCGTCCGTTCTCGCATAGCATTCTGCTAATTCTTATCGTGGCCGTGGTCGCTGCCTACGCGATGGTCAGTGAACCCTCAAGAAAACGGCTGCAAAGTGCGCAGGCGCAAATACTCTTGTATGCGGCGTGTGTGGCGAGTTTATCTCTGGGCATTCGGGTGATTCACGCTGTCGTGGGGCGAGACATTCCTTTCCTCCTTATCGGATGGATGCCCTACCGAATACCCAATCAACTGGCACCAGTATTGTTCTGCATGTTAATCGCAATCATCGCACGCGGTGCGGACAGCGATCGGAAGTATTCGCCCCAACTCTGGGCAATGGCGCTGGTACTGATGGCCATACCAGTCGCCTCGGGTGGACTCTTTATTCCGGACGAGATTTATCAGCGCTACGTTGCCGGTGGCGAGTACCTCTGCTTCTTTTTATTGGGCGGAGGAATCGCGGTGTTAGCAGAGCGGCTATTGAGTTTGTCGCAATTACTTTTCTATCGCTGGATGCCGCTCATCGGAATTGGCGCTTGCGCGTTGTTATGGTTCAACCAGTTCATCTTCGCGTGCGCACTCGTTGGGGCAGGCTTTCATCTCATTTTGCGCTGGATAGGCGGCGAACGAACGACGCACCCGGTTTGGCAACGGATGGTATGGGCGAGCGTCGTGATTGTCCTCACGACACATGTCGCTCGCGAGTGGCGTGATCGCTATCACCTGCCGCGAACACCGTTTCAAACGGGCGTCGTCGAGTATCTCGCTTCGGTCGATGACTCAAGCGCAATGATTATTCCGCCGATTTGGGAAGTGGAGTGGTCGGCGCGGTTGGGCGTGCCGGTCTTCGCCGATTATGGAACCCCGCGTTACGTGACGTATGTCCCCGCGCTGGCCCCATCCATCATGGCGATGCATCGCGAAGTGTTCGGCTTCAACATCGATGGTTCGCCGAACGAGAACCAAAAACCATTGAAGGCCAGAAGTCGATCCGAATGGGAAGTGCTTGGGGACGAATATGGTTTTAAGTATATCGTACAACCGGTCGGCGCGTCGCTGAATCTTGAGCAAGTCTACTCGGAGGGCGATTACGTGCTGTATGCGATTCCTCGTGCTGCGTCGTCTTGATGCCTCACGCAAAGTCGCAAAGGGCTTGCGGCCGACGTATTTGTTCTCGAAGTACGCGAATACAGCCCAGGACCCAGTTTTCCTCACATAACTCAATAGTCTCGATGTCACTTCTCTGTGGACTCTGTGACCTCTGTGGCAAAATGCAGCGTCATGCTGAGCGAAGCCGAAGCATCTACCCGAACTCAACAGCTTGCCCGGAATCCGGGAAGATTTCTCGGCTGCGCTCGAAATGACATAGGAGCATGGTTGTGTAGCGCTGGCTTCCAGCCGGCATGTTGGCATGGGTCTATACCAATGCCGGCTGGAAGCCAGCGCTACGAAAAGCGAACGAGGGGTTGCTTGATTTTCATCACGGCATCTAGAAATGACCAATTGGTTTGTGCTTTTTGGTGTTGTTCGTGTCTTCGTGCGCTTCGTGGTTCATTGTGTTCCCTCGCTCGGCACCACATGAAAACTGTGGTACGACGACGCACACGGAATTGCTGTGAGTGCTTCGCATGCACTGAGCAAGCCCGTAACTCCTCGATGGAGTAACGCATCCGTAATACCCGGCGGTAGCGCGACGATTCGACGATAGTACTTCATCTCAAGACTGGCTGCGCTCAGTTCCGCTGCCAAGCGCGCACGTCGAAGCTGTAGATACTGCTTCTCTTCGGCGAAACTCATTCCAGGGGTCAACAAGACCTGCGCCAGAATCAGCGGATTCCACGGATTGGGCTCTACGAATACGCCGCGGGATTGCGTTCGTTTGAGAAAGGCGTAAATGTGTTGGCGCTGCTCGAAGGTCAGATGGTGTAGCAAATGAAACGCGGTTAACAGAACCGGTTCTTCTTCAGGCCACTCGTCCAGGAATTGCTCGGCTGAATCATCGGACACGGTTACATTCTCCGACGCGAATCGTGCATCGAGCGCTTTGGCGTAGGCGGGGGCAGGTTCGATCAGATGAACCTGATCGAAACGTTCGATGAGTGGCGGCGTGAAGCGTCCGGTGCCCGCACCGAGTTCGATGCAGGTGTTGTATTTCTCGAGTTCGGACAGCCACACCCTATCCATCACGAAGCGTGCGAAGTCATCGCTACGCATTTCCATGTAAGCGTGATGGCCCGTGTCGAAGTATTCGTTCACGCCGTCCGCTCCCATACCGCAATGATGGATCGACCGGCGGTATAGCCGATTAGCGGGTCAATTAGTCGGGATAGGCGAACGATGACTCGATCCCAAATGAGTATCTGACGCCGTGTCGGCTGATTCTGGCGCAATAACACTCGATTGGCCAGGGACAGGAGCAATCCGACCGAATCGAGATGCCGCATGCTTACCAGTCGCATTCCGTTTGGAGTTAGATCACGTAATGAACGGCTGGTGTACCGACGAAAGTGGCCGATGGCGCGGTCGAATTCGGAGTAGAGGAAATTGTAGGCCGGTGATAACACGATGAGTCTTCCACCTGGTGCGAGTAGATCTGTGGCGCGGAGGAGTTCTCCCTCATCATCTTCGATATGTTCGAGAACATCAATGTAGAGAATGGTATCGAAGTTGACGGTCTCTGCGAAGGCGTCGATAGTGGAGGCGATGACCAAGGGCGTCTCAGCTGCCTCCACATCCAGGGCGTTTACCAATCGCACGTCTGGTTCCATGCAGACCCACGTTCGATTCGGCACTGCATCAATCATCAATGCAGTGTTCGCACCAACACCCGCACCGACTTCCAAGACACGATTGCCGATGAACGGCGCGATGCTCTTCGACCAATACGTTTTCCAATTCACCGCTTCGCGAAAAACGGATAGCGCCTCATGAAGTGGCGCGTGATCAGACAACTGGATAGACCTTTGTCATATCACCGACGAAGTGCATGTAATCGCGTATGGGTAAAAACGTGAGTCGATCTCGACCTCCGGTAATCATGACGACCAATGCGAATAGGGTTAGACCGCCCTGGCCCAATAGCGCCAGACCGAGGCAGGTGAGTAGCCGTAAACCGCCGGCATCGTTTGTAAGAGTTGGAAGATTGAGAACAAGCGCGACGCCGACACCGAGGATGATGAGGCCCTGAATCACGAGCATCCGCGCGCCGACGATGGGGCCGAACACCGAAATCGCGCCAATACCGTGTGCGATCCAGCCCTGAAAATTCATGGTCGATTGGCCAGCGTAACGGACACCCCGAATCGTAGGGACGGAGACGTACGGAATGCGAGCGACATGCACCGCGGCCGCATAGTGGTTCCACATTTCCGATACCGTCACGAGGCCACGAAGCAGTCCGAATGGAATCAAACTGAAATTACCCACTCGGGCAGTCTTCCCAGCAGTCGTCCATGATAGTGCTTGGTAGGCATAGTAGAACGCGATGAAGAGCCAGTGCTCTGCGCGTCGCGTACGTTGCGCGAACACGACGGCGCGTCCTTTTAGTTCCTCGTGCTTCTTGAGGAGCGCGAGGACATCCGAGGGCCGATCCTGGCCGTCCGCGTCCATGACGACGACCGCGTCACACGGAATCGTTTGATGAATCTGAACCAGCCCCAACGCAATGGCGCGTTGATGGCCGAGGTTTCGGAGCAGGGGTAATATGTGCACGGCAGTAATTGAATGGTATTCATTTTCTGGCAGATCGATTTGGGGCAATTCGGGCGAACAATCATCTACGAGCAACACAGTCAGTGCGTAGCCGCTTGCGCCAATCACCTCATCCAATTCGCTCAAGAGGCGGCTGGCCTGAGGCCAATCCGAGAACACCGGCATCAAAATGGCGATGTGTTTGGCCGATGGCTCTGGTCCCATACCCCGGTTCCCCCTTAGTCCCCGACCTCCTCGTGAAGTAGCGCGAACCGTCCGTTTTGTACGCTACTCATTGGCGGTTGTTCAACTTTGACGCCGGTATCCCTGTGCTGAACGGATTGTCTCCAACGCTTGAAAGACTGTATTTCACGCATTCCCTTGCCCCCGTTAGCGGCTAAAGCGTATGATCTTCGGCTAGTCCATCCTCGATTTCTCACCCCGAAAGGTGCGCACACCATGCTCCAGTCTGGCGATACTATCCTCGACCTCTATGAACTTGACGCCGAATGGTCGGAAGAACAGCGCGCTATCGTTGAACAAGTCCGTCGCTTTGTGAATAACGAAGTGCTGCCGTGTATTGGCGAACATCACAACAACGAAACATTTCCGTCGGAAATCTTGCCAACGTTAAAACAGCTTGGCCTTCTGGAAGCGGTCGCATCCGACGAGATGGACCCAATCACCTACGGGCTCATCAATAGGGAATTGGAGCGCGGGAGTTCTGCGTTGCGCAGCATCCTGAGTGTGCAGGGGTCGCTCGTGATGGGCGCGGTATCCATGTTCGGTTCGGATGAACACAAGAAAACGTGGTTGCCGGAACTCGGCAGGTTCGATAAGTGGGGTTGTTTCGGATTAACGGAGCCGGATTTCGGTAGCAATCCGTCCGGCATGTTGACGCGCGCGGAAAAAGTGAGCGGCGGTTACAAACTAAACGGCGCCAAGAGTTGGATTACCAATGCGACAAAAGCGGACATGGCAGTCGTCTGGGCGAAGCTGGATGGAAAAATTCGTGGTTTCGTGGTGGAGACTGATCGGAAAGGTTTCGAAGCAAAGGACATCAAGGGGAAATGGAGTTTCCGATCAAGCTGTACCGGTCAGCTCTTCATGGACAACGTTGAAGTGCCGGAGTCTGCATTGATGAAGAAGAGCACGTCGATTGGCAGCGCACTGAAATGTTTGAATAACGCGCGATACAGCATCGTGTGGGGCGTCGTTGGTGCGGCGCGGGGTTGTCTCGAAGAGACAGTGACGTACCTTAAAGATCGTGTGCAGTTCGACAATAAGCCCCTCGCCAGTCATCAACTCATTCAAAATAAATTCGCGTGGATGGCCGCAGAAATTACCGGCATGGAACTCATCGCCAAACGGCTCAGCGAATTGAAAGCACAAGGCCAGGTCAAACCCGTCCACGTTTCCCTCGCCAAAATGAACAACTGCCGCAAAGCCATCGAAGTCGCACGCACTTGCCGCGAACTCATGGGCGCAAACGGCATCCACAATGAATACCACGTCGGCCGACGCATGGTCGACCTCGAAACAGTCCTCACCTATGAAGGCACGGAGCACATCCACTCGCTAATCGTCGGACAACACCTGACAGGGATTGCGGCGTACAGTTAAACCGCCAAGTGTTTTTCACCACGAAGTGCACGAAGATCACGAAGAAGGGATTCGTGTTTTTCTTTCCGCACCATGATTCTAGGGAATTCCACCCTTTGTGAAATCTTTGTGCCCTTAGTGCCTTTGTGGTAAAAGTTCGTAATGCCTCAGTAACGTCTACCAATCACCGAAGGAGACAGCAGTAACATGAGCGTACTCAACCTGGGACAAATGAACATTCGCCCCTGCACAAATCACGAGCTCTACCGAAACGAGTCTGATCGTGACGCGACCGTTACCATCGCCCTGACATTTCAGACAGCATTCACTCTTGCGTACGGTTCATCATCAACAACCCTTGATGAATGCGGAGCCATCACCCTCGTAGTTCCTCGAAAGAGCGCACTGACCATTTCTCATTGTGACGAAAAGATCATGCAACCAGTCCAGGTTCAAATATCGGTTGCCTAAGCTTCGACGAATCGCCGTCGCTAGATGGGGCCATTCTTGGCGCTCTTGGCGTCTTGGCGGTTTAATCCATTGATTTCTACGTAGGCAATCCCACCGGCCTCACGTTCTTACCCTCGACTTGTGTACGTGTATCCCCAATATCTGCACGAATTGCGTCGGCATATCCGCGTAGGCGTTCTACGATATCTTTGTGTTGACGTGAGACATCTTTTTGCTCGCCGATGTCGAGTTCTAAGTTATAGAGCGCCTCACGCCTGGGAACGTTCCGCAGGTCTTTACGACCGTTGCGGTAGATGTCTTCGTGTAAGTACGTCGTTTCTAGCCGGAGTTTCCATGGCCCGCTTCGTACGGCGTGTAATTCATGTTGAAAGAAGTAGAAGAACGCTTCATGCGGCGATTCAGCACCGGGTTCACCCGTCATCAACGGGAGAATGTCTTTGCCGTCGATGATGCGGTCCGTCGGCGTTTCACCACCGGCGAGTTTCGCAAACGTCGGCAACACATCAATAGTCGAGACGACTTCGGAACACACTGACCCAGCGGGCATGCGTTCGGGCCAACGCATTACGCAGGGCACGCGCATGCCGCCTTCATAGGTGGTGCCTTTTCCTGCACGTAGCGGCGTCGCTGATCCGCCATGTTCGCCATATGAAAGCCAGGGGCCGTTGTCCGATGTGAAGAGTATGACGGTGTTGTCCGCAATTTCGAGTTCGTCGAGCGTATCGAGTATTTGGCCGACACCCCAGTCGATCGTTTCTATCACGTCACCGTAGAGTCCGCCGTCAGATTTGTCTGTAAATTTCTCCGACGCGAACAGCGGGATGTGCGGCATGCTGTGTGCGAGATACAGGAAAAACGGATCGTCCTTGTTCTCGCGAATGAAGTTGATGGACTCAGCGGTATAGCGTTCGGTCAGTGTTTCCTGAACCGCCGGTTCTTCTATCTGCTCTTCCCCACGTAAGACAGGGCACGGTTTCATGTCGTTGCTATACGGAATGCCAAAGTAAGAATCGAAGCCATTGCGCGTAGGGAGGAATTCGGGCAAGTGACCGAGGTGCCATTTACCCACACACCCCGTCGCGTAGCCTTCGTCTTTGAGTAGCTCGGCCAGTGTGATCTCATCAGGATGAATCCCCGCCTGCGAATCGGGGAAAAACACACCGCCGAGTCTACCCTTGTCGCCGCGCGGCACGTGTCCCAAACTGTTCCGCGGGGGATAACACCCCGTCATCAACGCCCCGCGTGACGGCGTGCATACCGGAGCTGCGACATAAAAGTCTGTGAACTTCATGCCCTCCGCCGCCATGCGATCAATGTTCGGCGTCTTAATCTGCGGCGCACCGAAGCAACCGAGATCGTTATACCCCTGATCGTCGGTGAAGATGATGATGAAGTTCGGCTTCTTCCCCGCTGCTTGCGCGAAGGCCGGGCGGGATTGAGCGGCAAGTGCTGCGCCGATGGCGCATGTGGTGGTCTTCAGAAATGCGCGGCGGGATATCCCTGATAAATTCCTTAACATGACAGTCTCCAAATGAACGTAAATGAACTCACGCAAAGGCGCAAAGACGCGAAGCATGAAATATGCGACTAATTTCTTGGCGGCTTTGCGTGACGCAATTGGTTCATCAACCTTGCATCCGCAAAGTGCCGATCCGTATGCTCGCCAGTCACTCTTATAACACTCATCGGGGAGCGCCACAACAGATGTTCAAGATTTACTCATGGAATGTAAATGGAATTCGCGCTGTTAGTGGGCGCGGTTTTCTCGATTGGCTTGTCGAGTCCAAGGCGGATGTCGTCTGTCTACAGGAAACGAAAGCCTCTGTAGACGTGTTGAGCGAAGAGATTCTCAAGCCAAAAGGCTATGAAAGCGCCTGGTTCACGGCCAAACGCAAGGGCTATAGTGGCGTGGGCGTCTATTACAAGACCCGCAAAAAACCAGCGTCCATATCACCTCTCGACATACCCAAATTCGATGACGAAGGCCGGGTCATGATTCTCGAATACCCTGACTTCGAAATCATCAACTGCTATTTCCCCAACAGCCAACCTGAACGCAAGCGCATCGACTACAAGCTCGCGTTTAACGATGCGATTCGCAAGCACTGCAACAAGCGGGTTAAGGCGGGCAAGAATGTGGTGGTGTGCGGCGACTTAAATGTCGCGCACAAAGACATCGATATCGCGCGACCGAAGTCGAACCGGGATAAGACGCCGGGCTTTTACACGGAAGAATGTGAAAGCATGACGAAGTTCTTAAAGGCGGGATACGTCGACACGTTTCGCCATTTCTGTGACGAGCCGGACCAGTATTCGTGGTGGTCATATCGTGGCGGGGCACGAGAGAAAAACGTGGGGTGGCGCTTGGATTATCATGTGATTAACGAGGGCCTGCTGCCGCGCCTCAAGTCAGCGAAGATTCACCAGGACGTGGTGGGGTCGGACCATTGCCCGGTGTCGATTACGATTAAGTGAATGGGTACACGGATTTCACGGATCTGATTCGATCTACACGGAATGAGTCAACTTTCGTTCTCACAGGGTGGCGCTACTCCTTCCGGCGTACCCGATCCGGTTTCCACGAGTAGTTTCAGACTCTCTAGGAAATAGGCCCAGCTCATGGCGCAATCTCGGTAGATTTCGGTGACTTCGGACCAGCCCGAGTGGTCGAACGAAATGAACGTTTTGGAATCGCGATGTTCGAACGTAAAACGAATTGTTGTTCCCGTCCAGATATGTTCTCGGCTCACGCATTTCCACTCAATTTGCGAGTGCGGTGTCATGGATACGACGTCGAACTCGCAAGTGTCTTCGGAAAACAGCTTCAATGATTTCCCTGGCGCATAGTTCTCTGAATTAGCCTCGGTGAACCATGCAGCTAAGCCTTCAAGTGTCGCGACTTGGCGGTAGACTTCTTCGATATCACCGTCGATTCGTATGAGAAGCGCGATCGACTCCATTGTTTCAACCGATCCTGGCGACTGCTAATAGGTCGTCGAGCAGCGCGACCATGTCCTCGCCCCCAGTCCCGGTGGAGAAGATGATCGCGATGGCATTTGAGTCCGGCTCGAAGGCCGCGATGGTGGATATGCCCGGGTCTCCCCCGCTGTGGTACCAAGTGCGACCGTGATCAGTATCACGGGTCACCCAACAAAGGCCCTGGATTGAAGTCTGGCTGATGGTTTCTTCTTTCTTGAGCATTTTCTTGATGGTCTTGGGTTTTAACAGCGTATCGGAAAGATACGCCGCCATGAATCGGCCAAACTGGTTTACGCTGGTACGCACGAGACCATCGGGGTAATTGGCAAAGCTGTAGAGACATAGTTCCGTGAACCCTTCGTCCTTGAGGTCCGTTACCGCCAATCGTTGCTCGTCATCTTTCGGTCCGAGGAGTTGGCTATACAGTATGGCGTGTGTTTCCCTGTCAACGCTGTCGATGCGCCAGCCGGTATTGTCCATACCAAGCGGCACGAAGATCTTGTCCCGGCAGTATTCGTTGAACGGTTGCTCGGATACATTCTCAACAATGAGCCCCAGCACACCGTAACCGATGTTCGAGTATTGACGTCGCTCACCGGGTTGCTTCGAGCCGAAGTATCGTTTGGGATGAAAGTGTTGGCCGTCAGGTGTCAAGACCGAGACAATCCAATCGTTCAATGAGACACTCGGATCGCCACACGCATAGCTTGCACCATAGGCCGGCCCGTCGTTAACCGAGCTCACATGCGTCAACAATTGACGAATGGTTATTGGCACGTTCGCATGCCGAGGATTTCGTATCGGGTACGGCAAATAGTCATTGATATCACTATTGAGCGAAAGCCGTTTCGATTCCACGAGCTGCATGACCGCAGTCGCCGTAACGGTCTTGGAAATCGAGCCGATGTTCTGAATCGTGTCCGGCGTCATCGGAATCTGCTTCGAAATATCTGCCCAGCCTCCGGCGCCTCGCCAAAGGACGTTGCCGCCAGTCATCGCACATGCGGAGACACCAGCGACGCCATCGCTCGTTGCGAATTTCGCTAGGGAAGCGTCTAGATCAGCGACCGCTACCGCCGCTGCGGCTCGCCTTGATACCTGCGTCGCGAGAGCGGCTGTGCCCGCGCCGATTAAAAACGATCGTCTATCGATCTTCTTCATTCGCTAGATCCTGTCGAACCGTATTGTGTCAACTCAATGACCACGCCATCGGGCGCAGCGAAATAAGCATACGTCAATCCGGTGGGTTCGGACATGACTTCCCCGAGAATCTCGACGCCGTGCCCGGAAAGCTCCTGAACTGATGCTTCAACATCCGGCACCCGCAACCCGAAGTGCGCGACGCCGAAACCGTGCGTATAGGCCCCGTGGCCCGCTGAGGGCGGATCGGCGGGTGTAATTCCCGGTGGTGCAGGGCTTAGCGCAATCACCGTTCCGCCCAGCGACAAGAACACACGGGTCTGCTTGTACACGTTTTCACTGCGAAAGACTTCCTCCGCTTCAAAATGCTTCGTGTAGAAAGCCGCGGAAGACTCAACATCCGCGCAATACACGTGAATGTGATCCATTTTGAGTATTTTCATAGTGTCCTTTGCTTTACAATTGGTGCTTTCGACGTCCAACACACATCCAGCGTCCACTGATTAGAGAGATTCCAATGCAAGAGAGTATGAAAATTCGGCGCAAATACCAACCCAAAGGGATCATCATCCTCCATGAAGACCGCGACATGATTGTCGTGGACAAAGCGCCGGGCATGTTGACGATGGGCACCGACCGGGAAAAGGAGCGTACGGCCTATTACGGAATTACGGATTACGTTCGCAAAGGCAATCCCAAGTCGCCGCACCGGGTGTTCATTGTCCATCGTCTCGACCGCGACGTTTCCGGGATTCTGCTGTTTGCGAAGTCTGAGGCCGCGAAAAAGAATCTGCAAGGACAATGGGACGAGGTGGAGAAACATTATCTCGCGTTGGTTCACGGCACGCCCAAGGAACCCGAGGGGACGTTCACGTCGTATCTGGTCGAGAACGGCGTCTACAACGTTCACTCGACGACGAATCCGAAACAAGGAAAATTGTCGCACACGCAGTACAAAGTCCTGGGGCATTCGAAGGGTGTCTCGTTACTAGATATAAACTTGGTGACTGGCCGCAAGCATCAAATACGCGTCCATCTGTCGGAAAACAATTTGCCCATCGTCGGCGACAAGAAGTACAGCGACCGACATACCAACGTACGGCGTCTGGCACTTCATGCGAAGTCGATAGCCTTCCGACATCCACACAGCGGAGAACCGTGTTTCTTCGAGACAAGGATTCCGCACTTGTTTTCTAGGTACCTAACGCCCAACGCAAGTGAGTAATAGGTACGCGGATCAACGCATCTGTGCTGCGCACAGCTTGCTTGAATGACGCTGATTTAGCGGATCGTGCCGATCAGGACTCAATTATTTGCTGAGGGTGTGCCGAAGGCATTACTGGTTTTTCTTTGCTTACTTTCTTTTTTCCCAAAAAGAAAGTAAGTTCTTTGGGTATGAAGTCTCAAGTCACTACAAAACACGGCGACAGCGGCGAAACCCGCACGCTTGGGGGCGACGCGGTATCGAAGGCTGATCCGACGATAGAATGTACGGGCGCTGTGGACGCCGTGCGCGCGCAGATCGCGTTGCTCCGATTGGAGATACTCGAGCGGAAAGCTGACGACGCAGAGAGCATTGCCGAGTTTCTGTTCTGGGTGTTGCACGTGCTGTTCCTCGTGGGGACGCAGTGCAATGACCCGCATAAAAAGAAGCCGGAATATTGGCACGAGCCCGTCGCGCCAAAACACCTTGATCGCCTCGAAGCGTTTCAAGCGAAACTGGAAGCGGAGGTCCAGCTTCCGAAAAAGTTCACCGTCTCCGCTGGCACGTATCTCGGCGCGCGTGCCGATGTCGTTGTCACGGAAGTGCGCGCGTTGGAACGCTCGATGACTCGCCTCAGAGAATCAGTCACGGAGTTTGACACCGAACACTTGCTCCCACTCGTCAATCGTCTATCGGATGCACTCTTCCTGCTCAGTCGGAAGCTTGACGGCGAGAGTTTCGTCCCGCTGAAATACGAAATATTGGAGTAAATGCCCATGGGTAAGAATCGACGCGTTTTCTCAGAGATAGCCTACTCTTCCGCCCCTCAACACTCCTACACGCTATATGGATCAGGCCACTGTAACTCTGTTGTAAAGGCAAAATGTTTCGATGTGGCATGGCGACAAGACTACGAAATGGTAGTTGCTATTGTAATTCGCGGTATCCACGCGAAGTTCTTGGGAGGCACCTAATGAGCAAGCGCGCGTTTACGATCGTCGTCCTATTTTCTTGCGTCGCTATCATCGCCATACTTATTTTGTACTTCGTGAGTCCAACAAAATCTCCGTCTACTCCCCAACAAGCGGCGGACGCAGAACCCAAACAGTCACCGGTCACGACCAAGCAGTCTGACCAGCCGACCATGGAATCACAAGGCCCTGATGAATCAAGAATCGAAACACGACATGTTAACGCGAAGACCGCTCTTAGCGAAGCTCAGACGGAAGTCGATCCGACACCTCCCTCAACGCCGGGCAGGATTGAAGGTCGAGTGACGCTGAACGGAATGCCGTTCCCCGAAGTACGAGTAAGCGTAGTAGACGCGGAAGTCCGAAGTGTGGAAAGTGACGCGATGAGCAATAATGCGGGCGAATATACAATCGAGAACGTTCCTCCAGGCGAACACCGTATTGAAGCCAATGTCGGCCGTCGGCAAATTCGGTTGGTGGCCGTCGTGGCGTCGAATACCACGACAACAATCGACCTCGCATTTGACGACCCGACCGCGTCCATCGCAGGACGGGTCACCGTAAAAGGCGACGCTCCGGCCAGATTCGATGTCCGAGGATGGGTACATGTACCTAGCGGCGAGGAACATTTCGCGGCTATCGAAAATAGCGACGGGACGTACGAGATCGACGGATACTTGCCCTCTGGTGAAGCGAAACTAGTGGTAGCGGCATGGAATGTCCAAGGCGCATATTTCCGACGCGAAACGACTATTGCGCTCGAACCAGACGTCGTAGCCATTACGGACTTTGAATTCTCCGTATGGGGTGGTTTGCACGGAGTCGCGACCGGACTCCTCCCTGATGGCATAAATGGCATCGCGTTCTATTCCGTCGGCACACAGGTCCCCAAGACCTTGGCCGAATTCACGTCCGATGAATTCGCGGAATCGATGGGTTCAGTCATTAGTTTCGCATACATTGGAAGAGACGGAACCTATCAAGTAGACGGCTTGGAACCGGGCGAATACGAATTCGCCGCAATCTCCAAACTCACAGGGAATGAAGTCGAGGCCTTCCGGAAAGCGCGTCTTGCCTCCGGGCATGTAGTGATCCAAGAAAACGTCAGCGTAGAACTGAATCTGGAATTAGAGCCCCTGCCCGAATCCTGACCGCGCCCGCACGAGGATCAGGCCGTTGTGTGATGGTTCGCAATTCCCGTCGCATGCCCCCGCGCCAACACTAGGAAACATGCCGCCGATATTCCCGCCGAGCCGAACATCATGCACATGACCATGATTTGGTAGCGGGCGGCGATGAGAGGGTCTACGCCGGAGAGGATTTGTCCGGTCATCATGCCGGGGAGGGAGACGAGCCCTACTGCGAACAGGGAATTGGTGATGGGGATGAGCGCGGCGTTGAGGGCGATGCCACGGGCTTCGTCGTAGGGGACCTTGCGTTGCACTTCGGCTTCGAGGCGTTCGGCGGCGAGGCTGACGCTGTTCATGGCCGCGGCGAAAATCATGCCGGCGAGCGGGACCATGTAGCGGGGCAAATACCAGGGGTCGAGATCGAGTACACCTTGGGTGATGAGTGCGAGCGTCAGGCCCCCGCCCAACAGCACAGACGTGATGGATTGGCGGTAGAGGGACGACCGCGCGCCTTCGACCGTGCGAAGCGCGATCCAACTGGACGCGACAACCATCACCGCCAACACGAGGATCACGATCCACGCTTGTTCCGCTTCAAATATGTAGGCGAGAACATAGCCAATCAACATGAGCTGTAACAGCATGCGTGACATCCCGTACAGCGCCGTCCCGAATCCAAGTGACCAGCGATAAAGAATCGCGATAGCGACCAGCGCAGGGATGAACGCCAGTGCCAAATTCGTGAGCGGAATAGCATTGATCGACTCGTTCATTGCAGAGGTTTCCTAGAAATACTCAGCATTCTACTTCTCAATAGGGGAATTGAGGGGCTGCCTGCCCAATAAGAAACGATAGCGTATGCACATTAGGCAAATCGAGACGCACCGACCTCCTGAATCATCGACGCTGCCGCAAACCTACTATTTGCGTTTTGGGCCATGCCAGCGGATACTATGCGCAATCAATCAACGGAGCGATGCCCTATGTTAAAGATGATTCGATTACCAATCGCCATCGGAATGATGGCGGCACTCGGCGCAGATGCATATGCCGATGGCGCAAAAGTTTTGTTCAACGACGCAGTTGTTGAAATCGCAAGTACGCTAGACGACCCGACAGACCTTTGGGTGGCACCGGATGATCTCACGCGCATTAATGGATTCGTCCTCAAGCCGGAAGGTGCTTGTCTGGACGACATCTGCATTGTCGCTCGTGAGGATGTCGATGGCGGACTTGTTATCAACCGCGACGGTAAGAAGTGGTTCAATGTAACGGAACTCGCTCGTAAGTTGCAGCAGGCATTCGTCCATGATGCCGATACCGGCGTATGGAGTTTTGGCGAAATTCCTGTCACACGGAAAGCCTTCCTCGAATCGGGGCTGGCACCGGACTTCGCACTCGAAGATCGCAACGGCGATACGGTTCGGCTGTCCGATTTGCGTGGCAAGAAGGTGATGATCATCACCTGGGCCTCCTGGTGAGGCTGCCAGCTTGACGTGCCAGTTTGGCAGTCGATTTACGAAGAAATTAATGACCCCAACTTTGTCATCATCTCCGCTGCGCAAGACACAGGCGGTGAAGCCGCAGCAGGCCCCATTTTTGAAAAGGCGAATGTAACGTACACCGCGATTGTAGATGTGAACCACACGATTAGTTCGCTCTATAATTTTGTGAATGTCCCCTCAGCGGCGTGGATCAATGAAGAAGGCCGCGTTGTCCGTATAGACGAAGGCACGTATACCAAGTCTGCGAACGTCTTAGGGCAAACGATTGGTAATGACGATTACCTCCCAGCCCTTAAAGACTGGCTGAAAAACGGCGATGATAGCGCGCACATCTATTCCGCTGATAAGGTCGCATCGCAAATTCGCGTCCGAAACGATGACGAAACGCTAGCCGAACCGACCTTCAAGATGGCGGCATACTTCTATCAGAACGAAGACATGGATCGCGCAAATGTGTACTGGGACAAAGCAGAAGCCTTGAGTCCGGACAGTTGGAATTTCCATCGTCAAGACTGGTCGTTCCTCGAGCAGAAAGACACCATGAAAAACTTCATGGGCAAAGTAAACGCCCTGCGTGACGCCGAAAGAGATTACTACGCACCGATGGAGCTCAATCCTTCGACGGACTAGCGGACGAATTTTAAGCGTATCTTCTCATGAGGGTTCGAGTTCAACTGACAGACATCTGTTCCCTCTCCTTGGGGAGAGGGCTAGGGTGAGGGGTCAGTTTAGACTCCGAACGAGTTGTCACTGTTAGATCTCAAGCGCGCAACCTGGAGTGGATGCGCGGTTCCCCTGGCGAGTGCCAACTACGTACTCACATCACAGATGGGTGCCTACGCCCGCGTCGAAAATCACTCCCTTTTCCGCAATCTAAATGAGTCGTCTGAACCACGTCGCTCATGACCAAGCCAACGCATTGAGAATCGATAGAATCCCCATGCCATGAGGATTGGCATCCCGAAGACGATCAGCATGAGTTCAGGATTCGCGCTGGCCGCACGCAACGCCGTCGGAGAAACGACGCCAGACAATGAAAACCACATTAGCCACGCCGACACTAGCAACAGGTGTTTCGTCAAAATATCTCCGTAGCCTCGGAATTCGATTCCATCATGCTTGAGGATTTGACCACACACGAAGGCATAAACCGGAAGCATTACGATAATTGTTGTGAAGAGTATGGGCGGCGAAATTGGGAGCTTGGTCGTCGTGATGAGAAAGAATGCCTGCTCGATTCCAAAATACAACAGGATCGCGGACAGGAACGCGATCACCCCCACGGCTTCCCGGACGGTTTCCACAGTCGCCGACTTCAAGGGCCTGCGTCCATACTCCAATGATATTACGCCTGGCACGGAAACGATGGTCAAAATAAACAACATCAGCATGATCTCAGTTGCCATCGACCAAACGCTTGCCGATTCATACTCCCCGATCATTAGGTCATAGACAAATGCCGCGCATCCGCCAACAACGACCACAAATAGCCAAACCACACCGGTCGCTATTGCGGTGTAAGCCACAAGCCGGCTTGCGAGAACAACTGGGGACGCCGGTTCAGCGTGTAAGGATTCGCTGCTCACTTAGCTTCCGTCCGTGGACGGTGGAAATGGTGGCGGAATAATTACACCAGCTAACAGACGATTCCTTAGATGGTATGCGACCAAAAAGAACGCCCCGGACAGGAATATCGGAGCAAGAAGGCGCGCGGCCTCTAGATCCGAACGAATTGCGTCGGGCCTAGACTGACTGAGAACGTGCTTAGAAAGCATCCATACTGAATACGTAACGACAACGAGAACGACATTGCTCACGAGTTGAGCACGGAGCGGGACCTCAAACCCTTCAAGGCGGAGTAGCCATTGGGTCAGAAGGACGTACATCAGCACCGAGAGAGGAACAGCGAACATCACCGAAACAGAAAACGCATAGTCGCTAGGGATTAGCAGCACGAACAATTCGGCGAGCAGAATCAACAGCACGAACGTTGCCATCACAGCAAGTCCACCCATGGCAAACTTAATACTGTCTGATGTTACGTCCCGATGTAACATCAGACCAAAGACCGCGCAGAGCACTCCAGGCGAAGACATCACTGGCGCCCCGACCAGCAAGAAATACACGAACATGACAACGTCGGCTTTTTCGCGACTGAACTCCGACACGAACCCGATCACGATCGCACTATAGAAAAATAGTGCCCAAGCCACACCCGAAACCATTGCGACGTACGATCCGTGGCGGTTCGCGGGGGTCGTTCTAAGTCTATTCGCTAGTGTAGTCAAGACTTGGGCAATCGTAGGGTTATGTCGCGCTCGACGAAGACTCGTCCAAGTCGTCCGGCGAGTTTCGGTGCAGAAGTCGTTTCGCCATAACGTAAAGGCTCATTGAAAACACGACTGGCACCACCAAAGCGGTGACGAACAAAGCAAAACCTGATGCGTCAGCGACGAGTTTGTTGAATACAACACGAATCCCAAATGTCATTGACATCCACCAGATCAGGACTGTTATCAATAACAGAACCGGCTCTGTGATTACATCTCGATAACCGCAATGTGGAATCCCGTCATGAATCAATACCTGTCGGCATGCAATGGCATAAAACGGAAGCATGATTGCAAATGCGGCGAGTAATCCCGTCATACCCATTCCGAATACTCCGAGGACAACAGGACTTACGACTGACAGGAGGACACCTGCAAGTATCCAGACCGAGGTTCCACAGATAGACCCTATCGTCAACCGGACCGACTTGACAGATACATTCTTACGCAATCGATTGCCGTTGTAGAGACAGCATACGCCCGGGATCGAAACGACAAACATGACGGGAGCGCCGGACGCGACTTGAACGAACAGCGATTCGAACGAGAGAGTCTTGTTGAAAAGGGGCTCCAATACAAGCCCCCACATCATTCCTAGTGTAAAGACTGCCATCCAGCCCGCGCCAACAATCATCGCGGTAGTAGCGACCAAACGGCTCGCGGAGTAAGGACGTGATTCGTCAGCGATGGATTCCATACTAGACCTCGACATGTGGTTGTATCATACACCACCTACTATCGCGGCTAGAAAGGGCAACATCCGTCTGATGTTTCTTCGTGCGCTTCGTGATCTTCGTGGTTCAACCCTTTAGTCCTCCGCACGTATTGACCACGCAGTCCGTTCCAGGCAGTATGGGTGCCGTTTCGGTGACGGGTACTGGTTACCGGATGATGCGGAGGAAGATCTTGTGGCTCAGAATAACGACGAACATCACCAGGCGTATTGGCGCGCCAATTTTAGACTCATCATCGGCCTACTTATTGTATGGGCGTCCGTCTCATTTGGTGCGGGGATCCTCTTTGTAGAACAGCTCAACACCATCCAGTTCTTCGGCGTTCCATTCGGATTTTGGATGGCGCATCAAGGGTCCATTTACATCTTCGTTGTGATGATTTTCTTTTATGCCCGCCGCATGGATGTACTCGATCGTCGCCATAAACTTGATACCAACGACGAGGCAGATGACGAGTGACGACTGAAGCCTGGACATACCTATTTATCACGATCACCTTTACCGGTTATCTATACATCGGGTGGCGAGCGCGTGTGCAGGAGTCAAAAGGCTTCTTCGTCGCTGGCCAGGGCGTACCGGCCATCGCCAACGGCGCTGCGACTGCCGCCGATTGGATGTCCGCTGCGTCTTTCATATCCATGGCAGGCCTCATCTCGTTCATGGGCTACGATGGCACGGTGTATCTCATGGGCTGGACCGGCGGTTACGTTTTGCTCGCGCTCTTACTAGCACCCTACTTGCGCAAATTCGGTAAATACACGGTCCCCGATTTCGTCGGCGACCGCTACTACTCCGACGCAGCACGTATCGTCGCGGTCATCGCAGCCATTTTCGTCTCCGTGACCTATGTCGCAGGCCAAATGCGCGGCGTCGGAATTGTGTTCAGCCGGTTCCTACAAGTACCCGTCGAAGCGGGCGTATTTATCGGCATGGTAGTGGTCGGATTTTTCGCGGTGCTCGGCGGGATGAAAGGGATCACCTGGACGCAAGTCGCGCAGTACACCGTGCTTATCATCGCGTTTCTCATTCCTTCCGTTGCAATTTCGAATGTATTGACGGGCAACCCGGTTCCCCAACTCGCGCTCACGACCAGCGACATCACCGAACGCCTCAACTTAATCCAGGTTGACCTCGGCTTTACGGAATATACACAGCCGTTTCAGGGCAAGAGCATGATCGATGTGTTGTGCATCACCATCGCGTTGATGGTGGGCACTGCGGGTCTCCCCCACGTTATCGTTCGGTTTTACACCGTGCCCAACGTTCGCGCAGCTCGGTATTCCGCAGGTTGGGCCTTGTTGTTCATTGCGATCCTTTATACGACGGCACCGGCGCTTGCCGTGTTCGCGAGGTACAACCTGATTCAATCGTTACACGACGCGCAAATCACTTCGGTAGAAATGCCGTCCGAGGAAAATGGACTGCCGAATCCTGTCTATACACTCGAAAAAACATCGGTAGACGGCGACCCGCTCGACCTCTCTTGGACGGAACAGTGGCAGGAAACAGGGCTGCTGTCATTCGAGGACAAGAATGAAGACGGCGCCATCGCCCTTGCCGCCGATGAAGAGGCGAATGAAATCACGATCGATCGCGACATCATCGTGCTAGCCACGCCCGAAGTCGCTGGACTCGCGCCATGGGTCGTTGCACTGGTCGCAGCCGGTGGTCTCGCCGCTGCGCTATCGACTGCCGCAGGATTACTCCTCGTCATCTCCAGTTCGATCGCCCACGATATTTACTATCGGCTAATCAATCCCGAGGCAGATGAAGCGCATCGTGTCGCGGCTGGCCGCATTTTCGTATTATTGGGCATCGTTCTCGCCGGTTACTTCGGCATTAACCCGCCCGGTTTCGTAGGAGAAGTCGTTGCGTTCGCATTCGGTTTTGCGGCGGCCAGCTTCTTCCCCATCATTCTGCTCGGCATCTTCGATAAACGAACGAATAAGGAAGGCGCTATCGCCGGCATGATTTCCGGACTCGCGTTCACGGCGTTCTATATCGTCGGCACCACCGCGCATAAGATCATTCCCGGCGTCGAAGAACCATTCTTCGGCAACTGGTGCTTCGGTATTTCCCCGCAAGGCATCGGCGCCGTCGGCATGGTCATCAACTTCGCGGTCACGTTGATCATCTCACGCCTCACCCCTGCACCGCCACAGCACGTGCAAGACCTCGTCGAATCCCTACGCCTCCCCGATCACGCCGGACCCGCGCAGGTTTTGGACGAACGGCATCAGTAAGCTGGACGCGCGGTAGGCGAGGTACTGTCGCGATGCCGATTATCGTCATCACATCGATACTGTTCCTTGTACTTCCGACGCTGGCACTCGGCTATGTGATGTGGCGATTGCGAGTGAAAGGTTTTGCGCCAGGCTGGAAAGCGCGTTGTACTGATTGTGGAACAGTCATTCCTGCGGGCGAAATTCCGGGCGTCATTCGGGTCCACACGCACCGCGATTTCAAGAGCGTCGCGCACCACACCTGCGAAAAGTGCGGCGAGAGCCAACCGTTCGATATCGAGTACGCGCCTAAAGATTAGCCACTCGCTTGCATGCACACCAATCGTGAATCGTCGAGGGCTTCGGTGCGCAGGTGTTTTCCCGCTTTGTATGCGTCGCACTGCACCATATCCAGATACGCATCACGCGAGGGATATTCTACGATGATGATGGTGTCCCATTGTTCATCGCCAATGACTGCGGCTTTACCGACCGCGTGATAGACGACCTTTCCCCCACACTTTTGTATCAACGGAAACGTGTTGTCGCTATATTTTGCATACGACTTTCGTCCGCCATTTGGCTTGAATTTCAGCAAGTTCAACATATGGATTGGTCCTTCGATATCCATAGCCAGGAAGGCATTCATCTGTTCTTCAGTACGTTCAACGGACGGCATGTTTGCGTTTCTCCTTATCCGGAAGCTCAAGAAACGGCAAGGAATGACCGTAGCTCATCGAGTATTCCAATGATTGATAGACCAGATTTCGATACTGCGACGAATAGTTCAGACCGCCGTGTGGCAGGATCTGAATCATGAATACGCCAATGAGTTGTTCCTCTCTATCAATCCAAAACCCAGTCCCTGCGGCTCCACCCCAACTGTAGTTTCCCTTCGAAACCGAATGGCCGAACGCGCCTGGGTCTAGAATGACCTGAAAACCGAGACCGAACCCTGATCCTGCGGCCCAGGGAAATCCGCCTGGCACCTCACCCAAATGGTCCATCGACATCAGCTCGACCGACTTGGGACTCAGCAATCGGTGTCCATTCAACTCGCCGCCGTTCAGAAGCATCTGACAGAACCGCCAATAGTCCGCTGCGGTGCTGAGAAGGCCGGCACGCCGGAATAATATCCCGGTTTACCCATGTAGCTCCGCGTTAGATTCGGGTCAGGGGCTAGCTCGGTGGCCGAGGCGCGCGTATACAATTGGGCCAGCCGGTCTTGTTTCGATTCCGGCAACTCAAAATGCGTATCAACCATTCCCAACGGCTCAAAGACTCGATCCGCCAAGAACTGATCGAATCGCTGCCCGGAAACGACTTCCACGAGTCGCGCCAAGACATCTGTATTCACGCCATAGTTCCACCGCGATCCCGGCTGAAATAGCAGCGGCAATTCGCCTAACTTCTCCACAGTTTCCTGCAAATCTCTCGCCTCAAGCAAGACACCCGCGTCAAAATACCGCGTAACCAATTCCGATCCGCGTGTCGTGCCGTATACAAATCCCGACGTGTGCCGGAACAGATCCTGCACCGTGATTTCGCGTTCAGCCCCTTCGGTCGAATACGTAACCTCCCCGGTATCCACGTCAACGACTGGCACCAATACTTCGAGACCCGCAAGTTCGGGCAAATAGTTCGACACTGAGTCAGTGAGAAGGAACTTACCCTCCTCCAATAACATCATCGCGGCCACACTCGTGATCGGTTTTGTCATCGAGTAGATCCGGAAGATGGTGTCCGGCTTCATCGGGTCGCCTGATTCAGCGTCGCGATCGCCCAGTGCTTCGTAATGCACGATTTGCCCCATCCGCGAAACGAGCGTGGTAATTCCCACCACCCGCCCCGCATCAATGTGGCGCTGAAAGACTTCTTCGATACGGTCAAGCCGGTCGGCTGACACACCGGTGAGTGCAGGGTCGACTCGCGGCAGGTCTTCGCCGACAGCCACGAACCCAACCGCTAGACAGAGAACGAACGTAGTCCAATACCGCATTGCATTTTCCTCTTAACGTTCATGAAACAACTCACGGACGCTAGCAGAGGGTTGGGGCGAGATCAATGCTCGTAGGGAAACAACGCTAACGTCTGGTTTGTTTTTGTGGAAAGATTGCCGCAGTCCGCCGGAGGCTCTCTCGCAATGACAGTGTACGGTAGGGCAGCGCTGTCCAACTGTCACCCGTTCCTCCAGAGTGGTCGTTCTTGGTGACGATGAATTGCCCGTTGAGTTGAATTATAACCGCTCGCCGTTCCTTGCTATATTGGTTCGTTCAGAGGATGACAGCCGGAGGATACTGCCATGAAGTGGATAGCGAGCCTTGGAATTGCCTGTCTTTGCGCAATGACTGCGTTCGCCGCCGATCTCGACGCGATCAACGTTGATGGCGGTTTGATATCGGGCACGGTCGACGACGGTATCAATACCTACAAGGGGATTCCGTTTGCCGCCCCGCCCGTTGGCGATTTGCGTTGGAAAGCGCCGCAGCCCGTCGAAGATTGGGACGGCGTCCGCGATTGTACGGAGTACAGTTCAGACTGCCCTCATCCAAGCTATCCGGAGGGATCGCTGTATGCGCGCGATCCGCACCCACAATCAGAAGACTGTCTTTACCTCAACGTTTGGTCCGAGGCGAATGCCGACGAAAAACGTCCGGTCATGGTCTGGATTCATGGCGGCGGTTTCACACGCGGTGCGGGTTCCAACTCGGCCTATGATGGCAAGCAACTCGCAAAGAAAGGTGTCGTGCTCGTTACGATTAACTACCGGCTCGGCGTATACGGTTTCCTCGCGCATCCTGAATTGACGGCTGAATCCGAACACGATTCCTCCGGAAACTACGGTGCGTTGGATATGGTCGCAGCATTGGAATGGGTGCAACGCAACATCGAAAAATTCGGGGGCGATCCCGACCGCGTGACGATATTCGGTGAATCCGCCGGGTCCTGGGCGGTGAACCTGATGGTAGCCACGCCCTTGGCGAAAGGCCTGTTTCATCGTGCTATCGGACAAAGTGGCGGCGCGTTCGGCCCAATGACCCATCTGTCGAAAGGTGACGCCTCAGCAGAAACAATCGGCGTGGCGTTTGGCAAGGCAGCCGGTGCTGATACGTTAGCCGACATGCGCGCATTATCGTCCGATCATCTGCTGGACGTGTTTAGCAACGACCCGCAAGGAAAGAAGTTCCGGTCACGTGGAGTGGTCGATGGCTACCTCTTGACCGCGTCAGTGTACGACACCTTCGCTCAGGGTAAACATAACGATGTGCCCGCCATTCTCGGTTCGAACCGTGATGAAGCGGCGGCGTTCATGGCACCCGGCATGCTGCCGAAGACCATTGAAGCCTACGAAAAACAAATGCGCAAACGGTACGGCGATGACTTCGATGCGTTCGCCAAGGTATATCCAGTGGACGATTCAGCAGAAATCCGCGACGCGGTCATTCAAAGCGGTAGCGATTCATCGTTCGGAATATCGATGCGGACGTGGGCGCGCATGATGGGCAAAGGCGATTCGGATGCGTACCTCTATTACTTCACGCGCGTACCGCAAATTCCGAACAAGGAATTCTACGGAGCGTTTCATGCCGCTGAAATTCTGTATGCGTTCGACAACCTGGGAACGCGTGAACGAGTCTACGATGAAATCGATCACTCGCTGGCCGAAACGATGTCAGACTACTGGGTGAATTTCGCAACGACCGGCAATCCAAATGGCAAAGGTCTTCCCGAATGGACCCCGTATACAATCGATACAGAATGCTACATGGAATTAGGCGATGAACCCGCACCAGGCCAAAATCTAAGAACAGAACAACTCGATTTCCACGAGATGCGCGCCCGGCGGGACCGGTAACGTAGCACTTAACTCGGGAGGGACACGCTCCCGCGTGTCCGGGATCCAATGAGGACGCGCAGGAGCGCGTCCCTCCCGGATCTTCTACGCAAAGCGAACGCTATTCGCCCTTCGCTTTCATCAGTAGTCCCCACAATTCCATATCAAATTCACGCGTCGGTTGATTGCCGATTCGCACGAGCACCAGCCCTGTTTCCCGTGAGACATGCACTTTACGTCCGAGCGCGCCGAGTGCCGCGACGACATCGTCCGGCGCGTTTGGGATTGATCGATATCGCTCGCCGGGTTTGAGATTGGGCGGACGACCGTTGAGCCACCACAGCAGTCCGTAATTCGGATTCATCGTTTGCGATGAGGTCAGCATCGTTTTCAAATATTCCTGCGACACGCCTAGCGGCGCACTATCCCATTCACCGTTCGCGAGAATGATGAGGCCGAACCGCGCCAGGTCACGCGCAGTCGTTGTAAAACCCATGTTATTTGTACCGCCCGGTCGTCCCCGCGTTTTCCAATGGCTATTCGCCATCCCTGTCGGCTTGGTGAGCAATTCCGTCGACAGCGCTTCTATCGGTTTCGAATACACGGATTCCAGCACTTTCACCATACGGCTATACGCGCCGGTGTTGTACTTCCAATTCGTGCCGGGCGGCTCTTTATAGACCAGTCCTTCCGTCAACCCCGAGGTCATGGACATCAAGTGTTGAATCGTGATCGCCCGTTCCTGCTTGAGGTTCGCGTTTGACCAACTTTCATCCAGGTAAACCGACACCGGATCATCGAGGGAGAGTAAATCAGCGGTCACGGCGATCCCAGCAAGAAACGCAGTCACACTTTTCTGTGCCGACGCGACATCCTCGATCGCATGGCCTGCATCAGTGTAGCCATGGACCATACGTTGGTACGTTCCCGAGGAATGCTCCGAATCCGGCTCGATTCGCCAGTGCCGCTCCAGCAGAATTCGTCCCCGCAGCAACACGACGAGACCACTCGAATGTACCGACTCCGCATAGACGGCAGCGGCCTCAAGTCCCTCGGCATCGAACCCGGCGTCCGCAGGCGAAATCGTTTCCCACTCACCATCGGACGGCGGGAAGTACAGAGCATGATCTTCGCAGAACGCGACGGGTGCCAGAGACAATCCCACCAAAAGTGCGGTAGCGAACAATCGAACTATCATCGATGCGATTCCTCTTTCATTCGGCGCTAGTTGACACTGAATAGCCGCCATTCGCCGGGCACGCCTTTAAGTGCGTGAACATCCCGATCATCAAACTCCAAACCAGATCCTACCACGAGATCATGCGTCGTCCCTGAGACCACGACCTCCCCAGCCGACGCACTCGACATAACCCGCGATCCGATATGCACAGCGATGCCCGCGACCTTTTCGCCTGAGCACTCGCACTCGCCCGTGTGCAATCCGGCACGAATTTCGATTCCCAAAGGCCGCACGGCATCACGAATACGCTTCGCGCATTGAATGCCACGCGCTGGACCGTCGAAGGTTACAAAGAAACCATCGCCCGCAGTGTCAACCTCGCAGCCGCGAAACCGATCCAGTTCCCGTCGGACAAGCGAATGATGCTGGGCGAGCAATTCGCCCCAGGATCGATCGCCCATCTCGACCGCACGTTCGGTCGAAGCGACAATGTCCGTGAACAACACTGTCGCCAAAACCCTATCCGTTATCGGGTCTTGCCGCGCTCCAGTAACCAATTCTTCAACCTCGCCGATAACGGACTCGGTATCCCCAACCCACGGCACGTGATCCTCGCCGGGAAATTCGACTAGCTTGGCCTCGGGCATTAGTTCTGCCATCTCCCGCGCGCAGCCGATCCCAACCGCACGGTCGCCTTCGCGATGCATGATGACGGTGGGAACGTGGATGGAGGACAGGATATCCCGCACATCAATGGACCCGACCATTCGTATTAGCGCTATTGCTGCTGCCGGACTGGCACCCGCCCGCATGCCGCGCGCCCACGCCTCTTGAGCGCCGTCGATACTAGCGATGCTCGGAGCCCAGATCTCCAACCCCGGCCATCCCTCCGCCCACTTTTCTTCCAATGTTTTTTCGAACTGCCGAAAATCTACGTCCAGTTGCCCCATCATGTTCTGTACGAAATCCGGTTTGGCGAACGTGCCGAAAAGCGCGAGTGCAGAAGTTCGTTCAGGGTAGGTGGCCGCAAAGAGAAGGGCCATTGGACCGCCTTCAGAAAGTCCGAAAATCACAGCACGTTCCGAACCGACCGCGTCCATCACCGCGCGCACGTCATCCATGCGTTCCTCAAGCGTCGGCAATTCCTTCACGGGAACCCGATCGGAAAGACCCGTTCCACGTTTGTCGAACAAGATCAATCGGGCAAACGAGGAAAGACGTTCAAAAAACTGTGCTGTTAACGGTAATTCCCACAACGCTTCCACGTGCGAAACCCAGCCCGGCACGAACACGAGATCCAATGGACCCTCGCCCGTGACTGTATAGGCGATGTTTACATCACCACTCTTGGCGTATCGAATTTTTGGTGTCATGTTCGTTGCGAGACCGAAGACTTATTCGTCCAGTTCTTGGATGCGAATGTTGCGCCATTTCACTGTCATTGGCTTTTCATTACCGCCGACGCCGTGTACTTGCAACGCGATGAAACCGTTCAACGTCATGTCATCTTTCAAGTTCGCTCGCGTCTCACCGTTGACCCACGTGCGAATACTATCGCCTCTCGCTTCGACACGAACGGTATTCCAATCGCCCCGTTTCCAAATCTTTTTTCCGCTTTCGCCGAAGGCTTTCTCTGCAGCTTTGTCGTCTTTCATCGGGTCGATCCACCCACGTCGTGCCTCATCGTAAATCCCGCCGGACCAATAGCGGTCACGATTCTCTTGTTCTAATTCGACTTGATAACCGTGAACGCGACCGTCCTTGTGGTCTGCTTTGCTTTCACTGCGAACCTGGACGCCGGAATTCAGCTCTTCATGGCCAAGGAATTCGAATTCTAGAATGAAATCGCCGTAGGTTTTCTTCGTGCAGATAAACGAGTTCCCGGTATTCGGCACAGACGTACCGATGACCACGCCATCCTCTACTTTGTACTTCGCTACTCCGCCCCGTTGCACCCAATCCGTCAAGTCGGCATCAGGAGTGATGTCCACCCAATCCTCTGCCACCGCAGCGCCCGACATTGCAACACCTATCATCAGCCCAAACATAACGATTCGTTTCATCACAACAACACTCCAGTTCATCTCATTTCAAAATCACGCCGCTTGCGCACCGAAACCATACCCTACCGAGCCCTATAAATGCTCCTCCAGGAACGCGAGAATCGCCTTATAACCTGTAATCTGATTCTCCCGTTTCCGAAAACCGTGGCCTTCATCGTCGAAAATGACGTATTCGACCGGCACACCGTTCGCCCGAACACCCGCGACCATCTCGTCCGATTCCACCTGTAGCACACGAGGGTCGTTGGCACCTTGCAGCACAATCATCGGCTTGACGATATTCTTCGCGTGGAACAACGGCGATATTTCACGTAGGTAATCTTCCTGCGTGTTTGGATCGCCTAATTCTTTGTAGAGCGCATCGCGCTGTGCGGTCCACCATGGCGGAATACTTTTTAACGTGCGCACCCAATTCGTGACGCCGAAGATGTTAACGCCAAGTTTGAACGCCTCCGGTCGAAACGCGAGGGCGGCGCACACCATGTACCCACCGTAACTGCCCCCCATAATGCCGATGCGATCTGGATCGACATAGCCTGTATCGATCAGCATCTGTTTGCTTGCCACGCAGTCATCTAAGTCATCGGAACCGTGTTTCAAATCATCAAGCGCGAAAAACGTTTTTCCGTATCCGCTACTCCCGCGATTATTGATTCCGTAGACGACATAGCCGTGATTGACCAAGTATTGGATCTGCGCGCTGTACGACACGCGGGTTTGGCCGCCCGGCCCACCATGGACATATACGAGTGCCGGGCGCTTGTTATCAGCGTCGGCGGCGTGTGGTTTGTACAAAATGCCAGGCACCTCGACGCCGTCGAAGGACTCGAATCGAACGACTTCTGGCTCGACCAGATGGTCAGAATCGATCGCCTCATTGAGGCTTCGCGTCAATCGCACCGGCTTGGCACCCGAACTCAACGACACGTAATACAAATCGCTGGGAACACGACCACTCCGGACATACAGCGCGACTGCGTCTTCTTTCGGCGACAAGTTGGCCGATATGATACTGAGTCCTTCCATGGTCGGAAGTTCTAATTCCTGCCAAGTTCGAGTATCGAATACATGCAGTTTTGTTTGCGCATCTTCGTTTACACCCAGCGCGAGGTAGTTGCCGCTCTTCGACCGAACGGCATAGCTGAGGTCCCAGTCCCGTTTCTGCAACAAAGATTGCTCTCCACTATCGAGGTTTTCGTTCACAAGATAGAGGAACTCATGGCCTTTGTCCGTCAAACATCGCAGAGTCTTTCCGTCCTTCGTGAAATGCTGCGGCCGACAAACGACATCGCCCTCATGGTGCGTGAGCTGACGGGTCTCACCGGTTTCCCGGTCATGCACGAACACATCGCTCTTCGCACGGGTCACAATTTTGGTCAACGCAATCCGCTGTTTGTCCGGAGACACGGCACTCACGAAATACCCGTCTGAATTCTCGTAAATCATTTCGCGACCGTATCCGTCGACTTGGTATTCGTAGAGATCGAAGAACTGTGCGTCGCGTTCGTTGGACATCACGAAGAACGAACGGTCGTCATCCGCCCAACCGGCGAAGCTCGCTTTCAGGTTTTCGCCGGGGGTTAGATCCTTGACCGCGCCGTCGAGTTCACGTACAAACAGATGATTGAGCTCATTACCGCCTTGATCGCTCGTGTACAACACCCTCTCATCATTCGGAAAGTACGACACACCGAAGATGGATTCTTTTGTGGATTTCGTGAGCGCAGTGGGCGCACTCCCGTCCGTGGGATAGGAATATGCGTTGTAAATACCGGTTTCATCGTTGGTGACCAGGAGCTTTGATCCGTCCGGCGAAAACGAAGCGCCGCGGTAGTTGACCGTATCGAGAAATTGCTCGATGGTGTATTCAGGAACGTCGTGAGATTGAGGGAATGCGGGCAGGGCCAGGAATAAGAGGACGCAATTCAGTGACGTGATCGAGCGAATCATGTGATAAGCCTCCAGTGAGGGTAAGGAAGTGCTATTTCACCACAAAGACACAGAGGACACAAAGAACCACCATCTGTGTTTATCTGTGTCCATCTGTGGCTAAATAAGGTACTTCCTCACGCGAAGGCTCGAAGCCGCAAAGTGTAGCCGTTTCATTCTTGGCGTTATCTGCGTCTTGGCGGTTTTTCATTGAATCGTCATGCCGCTGTTCACCTCGTTAGATTCCTCGGCTTCGCTCGGAATGACAGGAAGTATCAGTTATCGATAGCCGCTTTTAACACACCGTCCGCTGCACGGTGGACGAGTTCGAATGCTTCGGGGGCATGCTCAAGGGAAAAGTGATGGGTGACCATCGACTCAACATCGACGCGGCCTTGCTCTACTAGTCCGATGCTCGCGGGCATATTGAACAGAAAGCGTCGGCACCACAGCATAGAGAGTTCTTTGCGGCGCGCAGGGCCGACCGCGACTAAGTCCTCATCGTTTCCGGAAATGCCAGTCATGATGCATCGTCCGCCTTGGCGCGCGACATGACAGGCAACGGACGGTGTGTCCGCCGAACGGGCGCAATCAAACACGACATCTACGCCGCGCCCACCCGTCTCATCGAGAATCGCTTCGACGGCCTCATCGCCCGCGAGCCTTGCGCTATCCACCCCAAAGCGTCGAGACGCCTCGACGCGATAAGCGTGCAAGTCCGTACCGAAGATCATTGAGATGCCTGATGCCTTCGCGACTTGCGCCGTCAATAGACCGACTGGACCTAAACCCAACACTGCTGCCGTTTCACCGGGTTCCACGCGAGCCAATTCAATCGTACGTACGGCCACGGCGAGCGGCTCCATCATTGCTGCGGCATCCGCTGAAAATGAATCCGGCACGACAAAACACATCGACGCAGGAACGACGACAAAATCGCAGAGCGATCCATTTACGCCGGGACCACCCGGAAATCGCATCGATTTACAAATGTTGTAACGCCCTTTTCGACACCATTCGCATGTACCGCACGGAACACCAGGCTCGACGGCGACGCGCTTACCCACAAGATCTGCGTCGGCGTCATCTCGAACGCTTTCGACGATACCCGCGAATTCATGCCCAAGGATTAGCGGTGGCTCAACGACCTGCGAACCGATGCGACCTTCGGCGTAGTAGTGCATATCCGATCCGCACACGCCAGTCGACTCGATGCGAATGAATGCTTCGCCCGGACCAAGCTCAGGTACTGGTTCCTCGTCCATTCGCATATCGTGTGGTCCGAACCACTTTACCGCACGCATCATCTCGCTCATGTGGTGACACCACTCACTTCCGCTTTACCTGCGATCACCTTTTCACCATTTTGGTTCTCGACCCATACGTCATAGGTGTTCGGCTTATCGTCACGGAGCGTACCCTTCGCCGCCAGCGAATCACCTGGACGCACCGGCTGTCTGAAGCGAATGGTAACGGCGATGTCCTTAGTCTTTTCGATGCCGAATGTCGCGGTCAACGATTGCCAAATTAGGCTCAAGGACATGGTGCCGTGTGCGATGACGCCTTTCATCGGCGTCTTGGCCGCGAATTCATCGTCCAGATGCAACGGATTGTAATCGTCCGTGATTTCCGCGTACGTGCTGATCGATTCTTTCGTCACTTCGAACGGAATGCTGGTCAATTCACTTTGCATCATGCACTCCTATTGCGACCAAATGCTGGTCATGCGACCGACGAACAAAATATTACCCGTTTCGTCCGTCGTATCAGACGTGAGGTAAACCCATTTACGGCCAACGCGTTGTTCTCTTCGGCTACACCGAAAAGCCGTCTTTACGGTATCGCCGATATTGGGCAGTTGCAGCAACTCGATTCGTTGCTCCGCGTGAATATTGCCCGGCGGTCGATTCGGGATTGCGCCCATGTACCCACGCATTACCACCATCGCCATCATGCCCGGCGGCATGAAAGGACTGCACGCGGCATCCGCTGGATACAGCTTCGTCCACAAGGCGAACATCTCTTCACTGATCGTAAACGTCTGCGTTCCAATTTCCGTGTCCGCTTCGAAGTCCGCAAAAAGGATCGGACGATCTATTGTTTGAAAGTCAATCATGAGGTAAGCGGCTCCGCGATTGGAATGCGGCGACCATCATCACCGCGTGGCTCGAATTCAATTTTCATTTTCATATCGATTCGCACCTTGTCCGCAGTGCAGTTTCGCACATTCGTCATCAAACGAAACCCCTCATCCATATCAATGATCGCCAGCACATACGGCTGGTCCGGCATAAATGCGACCGATGGCCCGCGATGCACCTCGGTAAAACTCAATACGGTACCGATTCCAGCCGATTCCTTCCAGGTCAGTGCCGCATCGCCGCAGGCCGCACACAGCGCGCGAGGAAACGACTGAACGGTTTTGCACGCGGAGCATTGTTGATAGATGAGTCGATCATCATCACAAGCATCCCAAAATTCGGCGGTGTCCCCCGTTGGTGCCGGTATCGGTTTCACCGTCATCATTCTACCCCCAATACGATGGTGCCGTGCGCCGAGAGTATACCGCCGTCGCCATGAACCAACGCGAGTTTCGCACCATCGACCTGTCGTGCATCCGCTTCGCCCCGCAATTGCCGCACGCCTTCTGTAATGTGAAACATCCCCCCGGCCGCTCCCGCCGCACCATACGACAGCAATCCACCGTGCGTGTTGCACGGAAGCGATCCGCCGAGATCCAATGCGCCGTTCAATGCCGCTTCGCCCGCCTCACCCTTTTCAAAAAAGCCCATTGACTCCAATTCGATCATCAAGGTAATGGTAAAACTGTCGTAGATTTCCGCGACATCAATATCCTTCGGATCGACACCGGCTTCGCCAAACGCACGCGGCGCAGAATCACTACAGCCGAATTTTGTCAATGAGGGTGCGGCGAATACGTGTTCGTGTGTATGGCCCTGACCGCTCCCTAAAATTTCGACCGACGCCTTTTTCGTATCCGCCGCCGCATCAGCCGCACTCACCAGGATTCCTGCCGCACCATCGGAGATCAAACAGCAATCAAGTAAACGCAACGGGGAACTAATCACACGGCTGTTCGCGACATCCTCCATTGTAATTGGTTCTTTTTTATGCGCACCCGGGTGCCTCAGCGCGTGATTACGAGTCGTCACCGCGATCGCGGCAAGATGTTCCTGCGTTGCACCGTATTCGTGCAGATAGCGTTGCGCGACCAGCCCATATGCGGCAGGCACGCTCATGCCGAACGGATACTCGAATTGTTGATGACCGACTGACGCGATCGCCGTGACCGCACCGGATTTCGAAAGTGCTGATACTCGGTTATCGCCGCCAACACATAGCACGTGCCGACATCGACCTGACTCCACCAATCCGGCGGCGTGCATCACCATGATCGCACCCGTCGCACCGCCAACCTGAATCGCACTCGCAAACGTGGGATGCAGCCCGGCATATTCGCACAGGACCGAACTCAACATCATGTGCGGCTCAGTCAAAGAGTACCCGCACAACACACCGTCAATATCCTCGAATGAAACGCCCGCATCCGACGCCGCGCCGCGCGCCGCCTCGGTGTGCAGCCCCATGCAACTCGACCCAGGCAATACCCCCACAGCCGTGTCGTAGACGCCCGTTATGCACGCTTTATTCGGCATCGTTTAGCTCGGTTTATCGGCTTTGTTCAGCCGATCCCAATCAAATTGCAACGGCTTTTTATCCAAGAATCGTTGTACCGCGTCCAAGTGATATACCGAATCCATCGCGACCGCTTGCGCATAGGACTCCATCTCAGCGAGCGCATGCTGATCCAGATGGAACGATTGATTCAAGATTGTTTTTGCCATTCCGATTGCATCCGTTGACGCTACAGCGAATCGATTGGCCAGTGCGTGCGCCTCACCCATCAACGCATCCGATTCGTGAATCGCATACGCGAGACCAAGCGTCAACGCCTCATCCGCCTTGATAGTCCGAGACGAGAACACAATCTCTTTCGCGCGTTGCAACCCCACGATCCGCGGTAGTAGAAAGAATCCGCCCAAATCCGGCACGAGGCCGATCCGTCCGAACACCGAGCAGAACTTTGATCGCGGCGTGCAAAGAACAAAGTCCGCCGCCAATGCCATGTTGAAACCCGCACCAAAGGCCGGCCCGTCCACCGCCGCAATAACCGGCATCTCAAGGTTCACCAACTCGTGAAACCAGATGTGCATTCGTCTAATGCGTTCGCGATTACCAGTGACAGGCCGTTTCTCTTCCGTCAACGCCTTGAGATCGCCGCCAGCGCAAAACGCCCCGCCTGCACCCGTGATTATGAGCGCGCTTAGCGACCGCTCCGCACGAATCTGCGTGACAACGTCGGCGATCTCTTCGCGCATATCAATGTCCAACGCATTCCGTTGGTCAGGCCGGTTTAATGTCAAGACGCCCGTCGTCCCCGTTGTTTCGAATGTGATTGCTTTATAACTCATCCAACACTTCCCAAAATGGATTCCTAAGCCCACAAGGTATACGGGCAAACTCTAGACGAGGTCAAGATCGCGCCGCGTCTCTGTCTCTTGCACACGAATGCCGCTTACACTACGATGCGCCGCAAGCAACCGATCATCGTGAAGGAATGAGATGACCATACTCGAACGATTTCAATCCCTCGGCGCCGGTCTTTCTCGTTTCACCGAGCGCTGGATTCCCGATTCCTGGGTCATCTGCATGATCCTCACGACCATCGCGATGTTACTCGCGATCTTCGGTGCAGGCGCTGGTACCGGCGAACCGCTTGTCGATCGATTCGAACTCACGGTTCTCGCGTGGGGCGGCGGCATGTGGAACCTTCTCGAACTCGCGATGCAATTCACCATCGCCATGGTCGCCGCACATGCGTGCGTGTCTTCACGCCCCGTGTTTCGATTGCTCGATCGCATTGCTGCAATTCCGAACGCAGAGAAACCTGAACAAGCGATTGTCATCGCGTGCTTGTTCTCGTTCGTGACGGGCTATCTCAATTGGGCGTTTTGTCTCGTCGCTTGCGCATTGTTTGTTCCGTTCTTGTGTAAACACAATCCCAAGGCCGATGTCCGCATTCTCATCGTCGCGTGCTTCATTGCACTAGGAACGATTTGGCATGGCGGACTGTCCGGTTCAGCCCCGCTCATCATGGCCACACCCGGCAACCCACTACTAGAACCGGCAACCGGCGAACCAATCGTCGACAAAATCATCCCCGTGACGGCGACACTCTTCAATCCGTTCAATGCGGGTTACATGATGTTCCTAGCGTTGGTCGGATTCTGTGCAGTGATGGCGCTGCATCCGCCATCGGCTTACCGGGTTACGCTCACCCCCGAACAAATCGACGAAATATTACCGACGCCCCCGGCGCAGCCTGAACGCCGGGATACTCCCGCAGGTGCGCTCGACCGATCACGTGTCTGGGTACTTCTGGCCGCCGCGCTCATTGGGTATCCCCTCGGTTATGCCATCATTACCCAAGGCTTCGGTCGCGCCTGGAATATCAATGCGTACAACATGACGTTCTTAGTCGCCGCACTTCTACTACACGGCCGCCCGGACTCCTTCATTCGCGCATGCCAAGACGGTGTGGGCGCATCCTGGGGCATCATCCTCCAATTTCCGTTCTACGCCGGCATCTTCGGCATCATGAACAACACCGGTCTCGGTTATTGGCTAGGAGGTTTATTCGCCGATGTTTCTTCGCCACGTCTATATCCGGTCTTTGTCTATTTGTACTCTGCCGTCATGAATCTGTTCGTGCCTTCCGCCGGATCCAAATGGCTTATTGAAGCCCCATACTTAATTCCCGCCGGACAAGAACTCGGCGTCTCGGTCAAAACGGTCCTCTTCGCCTACATGTACGGCGACTCCACCTCCAACCTCATCCAACCGTTCTGGTGTATCCCCATTCTTGCCGTCACGCGGTTACGCTTCGGCGACATCGTCGGTTATGCATTCCTCGTCGCAACCATCTGCGGCATAACCAGCATCTTCTTCATGCTCATCATCCCGCTTAAGATGACCTAGAGGGAGGGCCAAGCTCCGCCTTGGCCGTGGACGCGCAGGAGCGCATCCCTCCCGTCTGATGCATGAGCTCGAAACGAATTGGCTCCTTCTTAGAAAGAACCACCGATACACACTGATGAACACTAATAAATCCACGCATTCTCCATCGGTGTTTATCTGTGTTCATCTGTGGCTAAAAATTTAGAGGAGTGAAACACGTTCGGCCTTGGTGAAGCTGTCCGAAGAAAACGGAATTGTTACCGTGATCGAGGCAGGAGCACGATGTACTCCCCGATGAACGCCTTTGGATCGTACGCGCTCAATAACCGATCTTCGAATCCCGGCGGGTAAAACAATTCGCCGAACCAGCGCTTGCCACGCCAAGTGCCATTGGTCGCCTCGTCGTCATCGCGAAGATGCTGCGGCAAATACAGAACGACTGCACGAAAAAAGCGTCCTTCTAGTTTTGCGAATAAATCCTCGGCAACCTCGGGGCGCTGCTCACTCACCGTACGAACCGCGAATGTGTCCAGAACGAATGGACGTTCATTCGCAAGGATGGGCACCCACGGATCGTCCGCCAACATCGGCGAATCCCCCTCCCCTACGATCTCCATAATGCGGTCTTGCTGTGCCCAACGGGACTCATCCACGATAATGGTCAAAACGATCGCGGTTGTCGCAATCGCAATAGCACCCACTATTCCGGCGATTGCTATCCCCCACTCGAGCTTGCGCGGACGCGCCCCCTGGCTATACTGGACGGCGACAATCGCAACGGATGCTACTTGCAAATCGATCAAGTGACTCAAGTCCGTTCCCGGCGACGACATGATCACGACCGTAACCATCAGCGTGCACAAAAAGAGTAGCGAAGGTAGATCTGCAAACCATCGCGGACGATTGAAGAGCGCCACGCAAGCGCAAACGAAAAACATCAGAAAGGAAACATCCACCCGAGCCGAATACAAGAATTTGAATGGACTCAGCAACAAATCGACGATCGAAGTCCCACCCGCTGCGCAAGCGAGGAACGAATCCAGCGCACGGCCTTCACTCAATACATGCACCGCGCATAACATACCCAGGGTAAACGCCGCCGTGAGTCCCCCGACGCTCAACGCATGACGCCAGCGACCATCCATCGCAAAACACAAGACAACCGCAGCCACGCCGAACACCGTTGTAAACTTCGCCATAAATGCCAACGCGAAAAATACGGAAGCGAAAAATACCATCCGCCGCGAATCACGTTGCAGACAACCCATGCAAAGCGAGACACCCCAGACATTGAGCGCTGCGGCTAACATGTCCCCACGCGTTGAAATAAGTCCATACTGAATCGTAAGTGCTCCCATCGCCGTGCACGAACATGCAGCGGCCATGCGCGGAGAGAGATCGAAAGCGCGCAAGAATCGGTACAGTCCCGCGATGAGTCCGGCGGCAGAGAGAAAGACGACAGCATGCGCCGCACCCGCCGGGTGCTTAACTATTGACAAGAAGGCGGCGTGTAACGCGAAAAACAGCGGCATGTACCGAGTACCACCGAAACCATCCGCGTCGTGTACCGGTCTATAGAACATGCCATCAGCGAGATCGACGGCTAAACCAGCCCAGACGCCGGAAGTCATATACAGACCACGCCCTTGACCGGCCACGAGCAGTACGAACAGCGTGGTAGCTGCGATAACACTAATCGCCGAAATTGTATACGCACGCGATAGACGCCTATCGCGTGACATTTCTGTCGTCTCTGATGCCATAATCTCTCACAAACCCCGCGTGCGTAACGACTTGGACACTCGTGTGTACAGTACTATATCGAGCGTGTACATGGAAATACGCTCGCGAAGTGCGAGGAGATATCGAGATCTACGTCAGTAAGGCCACACACCCTACGACACCTGGAGAAACGGGGGCCAGGTATGTTAATCTCGGCGACCTGTTCTACCGCCGTTTAGGGGGTAATCTCGGAGTTCGGGGTCTGTCGACCAGCACTGATCCATCCCCCCATACCTTTAATCAAATGCAAAGAATGCGAAAACTGTAATGAATGATTTATCACTAATTATTGATCTGCTTCGTCGCGGATTTCAGTTATCGGCCCACGATGGCGAATTAAGGTTTCGTGCCAACAAGGGCGAACTCATGTCGTCCGAACGCGACCGCCTGGCGCAAAGCAAAGAAGGCATCATCGCCTTTCTCGGCAACGAGCGAAAACACGTGCGTGCATCATTTGCACAACAGCGCATCTGGTTTTCAAATCAACTCGAACCATCCAGTCCTACCTATAACGGATCGGCGAGTCAGTTTCACATCACCGGAGAACTCGACACTTCAATACTAGAGCGCGCACTGAATATCGTGGCGGATCGCCATGAAATCCTGCGCACGCGCTTCTCCTCGATCATTGGGCAGATCGTGCAGGTTGTTGTCCCTCCGGAGCACGTCGCCCTAGAACAATTCGATCTGAGCGGCATCTCCAAAATGGACCGCGAAACGCGACTGGCAGCACTCTCCGCCGAATTTGCAAAGCGACCATTCAATCTTGAAGAGGGTCCGCTCTGGCGTCCAGTGCTCATTCGTCTGAGCGACTCCGAATACTTTTTCATTCTATCCATGCACCACGTTGTCTCTGATGGTTGGTCGGTCAGTGTCTTCTTGAAAGAACTGGGCGCAATATACGAAGCTGAATGCGATGGCCAAGCCCATTCCCTCCCCGATCTACCGGTACAATACGGTGATTATTCGCGGTGGCAGGCCCAATGGGAAGGTGCAGAAGCGTGGGAAGAAAGCCTTCGCTTCTGGCGTCAACATCTCGGCGACGATCCCCAAGTACTCGAACTCCCCAGCGACCGTCCACGCCCCGTTGAATCAAACCACGAAGGTGCCGCCTATACATTCGAGCTCCCAGAAGACTTGGTCAAGAACGCACGCCAGCTCGCCCGCGAAGAACGTATTACGTTCTTCATGCTGATGATGGCTGCCTTTCAAACAGCATTGCATCGGTTTAGCGGCCAAGACTCCTTTCAAGTCGGCACACCAACGACAGGCCGCACGCCGGAAACGGAACATCTGATCGGCGCGTTCATCAACATGATGGCGATTCGCGCCGACTTTAAGAAGAATCCCTCGTTCCGAGATGTCTTGCGCCGCGTCCAACAAGACCTCATCGCGGCATCTGAATACCAAGACACACCTTTTGAAGAACTGGTCCGCGAATTACGTCCCGACCGCACGCCCGGCGTGTCCCCCATCTTTCAATCAATGCTCGTCTTTCGTCAAGAAGCGCCGGACGACATGCTCGAATTCGGCGACGTCAAACTGAGCACGCCGATAGAAGTGAGCACAGGTACATCGAAGTATGACCTCACACTCTCTGCCGTGCTGGACGGCGACAAACTCTCCGGCATGTTCGAATATAAGACAGAAATGTTCGACGAATCGACGATCATCCGTTTCTCTGAGTACTTCATCAATATGCTCACTGACGCAACAGAACATCCAGAAACGCCCGTCTCGGAACTACGTGTTCTGAACGCTTCGGAACGCTCTGATGTTCTTCACGGTTGGCAGGGTGAGTCGGTGTCGTATTCGTCGACTACGCTTCATGGTTTGTTATCCTCGCAGGTGTCGCGCACGCCCGATGCTGTAGCGGTGTTGGATGAATCGACTGCGTTGACGTATGCGGAGTTGGATTCGCGAACGAATGGTCTTGCGCATGAATTGGTTGCGCAAGGGGTTGGTCCTGAAACGCTGGTGGGCGTCTATATGGATCGGTCAGTCGAACTGGTTGTTGCGTTATACGGAATTCTCAAAGCGGGTGGCGCGTATGTCCCACTCGACCCGGGGTATCCCGAAGCGCGGTTGGCGTACATGCTCGAAGATGCGGATGCGCCGGTGGTATTGACGCAAACGCATTTGCAGAATTCAGTACCGCAGGGATATGAAGGCCGTGTCGTTTGTGTGGATACGTTGACGCGCGAAGAATCCGCAGCACCGATACTCGATACCGATGACAACCGTTTGGCGTACGTGATTTACACATCCGGATCGACCGGTCAGCCCAAAGGCGTGATGAACGAACACCGTGGTGTGGTCAATCGCATTTTGTGGATGCAAGATGCGTATCAAATCGACGGTGACGACGCCGTACTCCAAAAGACGCCGTTTAGTTTTGATGTCTCCGTCTGGGAATTTTTCTGGCCGTTAAGTGTCGGCGCGAAACTGGTCATGGCCAAGCCCGAAGGCCATAAAGACCCGGCGTATTTGGCCGAGACGATTGCACGCGAACACATCACAACGATTCATTTTGTCCCATCGATGTTGCAAGCCTTTCTCGATGCGGCGGACACCTCGCAATGTACGACGTTGCGTCGCGTCATTTGCAGCGGCGAAGCGTTGAGTGTTCCACTACACGACCAATTTTTCTCGCAGATGAACTGCGAATTGCACAACTTGTACGGCCCGACCGAAGCCGCCGTAGACGTCACCCACTGGGCCTGCACACCGACCCCCGGATTGACCAACGTGCCGATTGGCCGACCAATTACCAACACGCAAACCTACGTACTCGACGACCACATGAACCCCGTACCTATAGGCGTGCCCGGCGAACTCTACCTCGGCGGCGTACAAGTCGCCCGCGGCTACTGGGGCCAAGCCGCACTCACATCAGAACGGTTTATCGAAGACCCATTTACCGACACACCCGGCGCACGGCTCTACAAGACCGGCGACCGATGCCGATGGCGCGTCGACGGTGCAATCGAATTTCTCGGACGACTCGACACGCAAATTAAAATTCGTGGCTTCCGAATCGAATCCGGCGAAATCGAATCCACCCTTCGCCAACACGACGGCATTCACCACGCCGTGGTCGACACGAAAACCCTCGGCGGCGAAGCGCAACTCGTCGCCTACCTCGTCGCCGATTCCGAAATCCCCGCGACCGAATTACGTACACACATTTGCGCAACCTTGCCCGACCACATGGCACCCCAAGCCTACGTCTATCTCGACGCACTCCCCCTAACCCCCAGCGGAAAACTCGACCACAAAGCACTCCCCGAACCCCAAACACCCGAATCCGCAGCTACATACGCCGCCCCCAGAAACGACGCCGAAACAACCCTCGTCGAACTCTGGCAAACACTCCTACAAACCGAACCCATCGGAATCAACGACAACTTCTTCGAACTCGGTGGACATTCGCTTTTGTTGACGCAGCTCGCGTCGCGCATTCGCGATTCGTTCAGTGTCGATATTCCGCTACTCGTCCTTTTCGACGCATCGACGGTCGAACAAATGGCGGTGGTTGTTATGGACGCACAACTTGAGCAGGAAGATCCCGAAGAAGTGAACCAGTTGTTGGAGCAAATTCAGGGCCTGTCTCCGGAAGAAGTACAGGCAATGCTTGAATCCGTTGCAGAGTGAGCGCGTTGAACCTCCTGCTCACGATGAACTTGCCGTATTTCCCTGCACACGGCGGCGCCAATAAAGCGAACCGCTATCTCGCAGAAGGATTTGCTGAACGCGGCAATAATGTCACAGTCGTCGCACCGGCACTCGGCGTCCCGAGCCAGATCACAATTGCCGATCTACTCGAATCCCTCGACGAGCAAGGTATTTCAACACGCCGTAGCGCCGATGCAATCGTATTCGACATGAACGGCGTTACCATTCACGCCGTAACCGAACCCAATCGAATCCGGGCCTACCTGGTCGACCGCCTCAAGACCGATCAACCTGACTGGGCGATCGTATCTTCCGAAGAACCCACGCAAAACTTACTCAACGCAGCCCTAGAATCCTATCCGGGACGAGTCGTCTATCTTGCCCATACGCCAACGTTTCTTCCCTTTGGCCCGCAATCGTTCTATCCCAGCCGCCGCCGAACGGAACTCCTAGAGCGCGTCAACGGCATCATCGCCGTAAGCCAATTCATGGACGACTACATCCGTGAACACAGTCGCCTAGAATCGAAAATGCTCTACCTACCGGTCTACGGTTCAGGACCATTCCCCGTACTTGGGCGTTTCAAAAATCCTTACATAACGATGGTCAATCCCTGCCGCCTAAAAGGGATTGACATTTTCATGGCGCTCGCGCGAGCGCTACCTGATCTTGCATTCGCCGCAGTGCCTACATGGGGGACGACGCCCAGCGACTTGGCACTGCTCAAAGAAATCGACAACGTAGACATACTCCAACCATCTACCAACATCGACGATATTTTCGAACAGACCCGCGTGCTACTTATGCCATCGCTTTGGCTTGAATGTTTCGGACTCACTGCGGTGGAAGCCCAACTCCGCGGCCTACCGGTCGTCGCCAGTAACATCGGTGGACTACCCGAGGCCAAACTGGATACCGGCTTCCTCATTCCCGTAACACCCATCGATCACTTCTCAAATCAGTTGGATGAAAACACAATCCCAACCGCCGATGCACCCACGATCGATATCACACCATGGCGTGACGCACTGACCACATTACTCAGCGACGAAGAAACGTATGACCACCATGCGATCACGGCGCGCGACCACGCATTACGTTTCCATGCCTCTGTTAGCATTGGTGCGTGGGAACAGTTTTTGATAGATTTGCCGGAAGGTAATACCTACATTCAGACAAAAAAGGAACCGGTTCCGGTGGAATCTAAGCCAGACGCATTGAGCGCACTTTCTCCAGAACAACGTGCCCTCCTCCTGCAAAAGCTTAAAAAAAAAGACCTGAAAGCGCCGCCCCTCCAAAACCAGCGAAACTCATAACCCCAGCTGACCGATCTCTACCTCTTCCCCTGTCCGCGCAACAAGAAGGTCTCTGGTTCCTGCACCATCTCGATCCTGAAAACCGCGCCTACACCATGCCCGTGGCGGTCCGGATTCAGGGGCCACTCGATGTCAACATACTGCGCCGGTCAATAGAGGCCATAATCCAGCGCCACGAATCCCTACGCACCCATTTCAGCGCCATAGACGGCGTCCCAACTCAAGACATCGAACCGGAAATCGATGTCGATTTCCCCCAAAAAGATAATGAAGAATCGTTCGATTCCGATGAAGTGGTTCAACGCATTCGCGAATCAATCATGGAACCGTTCGACCTAAACCAAGGCCCGCTGATTCGCGCGCGAATTTGGCGTATCGATTCCAACAACCACGTGCTCGCCCTGCCGATGCACCACATCGTGTCCGATGGCTGGTCACTTGGCGTTCTGCTTCGGGAACTTGGTTCGTTTTATGACGCATTCACGGCAAACAAAGATCCCCAACTAACGCTCTTGCCGATTCAATACGCGGATTACGCCGCATGGCAACGCGCATGGCTTGAAACACCAGCCGCAGAAAAGCAACGCGATTACTGGATGGCGCGCGATTGGGATGACACGGCGATGGACGCCATCGGTAACACTCCGCAATCAAACGACACGGTCATCGGCGCCACGCATACGTTCAATCTTCCAATCGAAATTGCGGCGCGCGCAACAACGTTCGCTCAAACGGAACGCATCACGCCGTTCATGCTCCTACTCAGCGTGTTCAATCTACTACTCCACAGATACACGGGTTGCGAAGCCATCAACATTGGAACCCCAGTCGCCGGAAGAGAGCAGATCGAGACGCGAGGCCTAATTGGTTTCTTTATTAACACTGTCGTAATCAGAACCGAATTAGAGAGTAGCCTTACCTTTCGCGATCTATTGCAGCGCATCCGTCGGTCAAGCCTCGAATCTTTCGACAACCAACAATATCCATTTGAAAAAGTAGTCGAGGCAGTTCACCCGGATCGACAATTGGAAGGTTCACCGCTATTCCGGGTGATGTTTGCACTACAAAATGCCCCCATACCCAGTCTTCAGTTTGCGGGATTAGAACTGTCTCCAATTGACATCGAGTCCGGCACAGCCAAATTCGATCTTTTCCTGGAAATTGAAGCCACCAATGAAGGACTACGCGCGTCGTTCTCCTACAACACCGCGCGCTTCGATGCCGATTTCATCAATGGCATGAGCCAACACTACGTTCGATTGATCGAAAACGCGATAGCGCACCCAGACCACACGCTTGCAGAATTAGATTTATTGGATACGTCGAATCACCAACGACTCACGCAAACGTGGCAGGGTGAGTTGGTGGACTATTCGTCGACTACGCTTCATGGTTTGTTATCCTCGCAGGTGTCGCGCACGCCCGATGCTGTAGCGGTGTTGGATGAATCGACTGCGTTGACGTATGCGGAGTTGGATTCGCGAGCGAATGGTCTTGCGCATGAATTGGTTGCGCAAGGGGTTGGTCCTGAAACGCTGGTGGGCGTCTATATGGATCGGTCAGTCGAACTGGTTGTTGCGTTATACGGAATTCTCAAAGCGGGTGGCGCGTATGTCCCACTCGACCCGGGGTATCCCGAAGCGCGGTTGGCGTACATGCTCGAAGATGCGGATGCGCCGGTGGTATTGACGCAAACGCATTTGCAGAATTCAGTACCGCAGGGATATGAAGGCCGTGTCGTTTGTGTGGATACGTTGACGCGCGAAGAATCCGCAGCACCGATACTCGATACCGATGACAACCGTTTGGCGTACGTGATTTACACATCCGGATCGACCGGTCAGCCCAAAGGCGTGATGAACGAACACCGTGGTGTGGTCAATCGCATTTTGTGGATGCAAGATGCGTATCAAATCGACGGTGACGACGCCGTACTCCAAAAGACGCCGTTTAGTTTTGATGTCTCCGTCTGGGAATTTTTCTGGCCGTTAAGTGTCGGCGCGAAACTGGTCATGGCCAAGCCCGAAGGCCATAAAGACCCGGCGTATTTGGCCGAGACGATTGCACGCGAACACATCACAACGATTCATTTTGTCCCATCGATGTTGCAAGCCTTTCTCGATGCGGCGGACACCTCGCAATGTACGACGTTGCGTCGCGTCATTTGCAGCGGCGAAGCGTTGAGTGTTCCACTACACGACCAATTTTTCTCGCAGATGAACTGCGAATTGCACAACTTGTACGGCCCGACCGAAGCCGCCGTAGACGTCACCCACTGGGCCTGCACACCGACCCCCGGATTGACCAACGTGCCGATTGGCCGACCAATTACCAACACGCAAACCTACGTACTCGACGACCACATGAACCCCGTACCTATAGGCGTGCCCGGCGAACTCTACCTCGGCGGCGTACAAGTCGCCCGCGGCTACTGGGGCCAAGCCGCACTCACATCAGAACGGTTTATCGAAGACCCATTTACCGACACACCCGGCGCACGGCTCTACAAGACCGGCGACCGATGCCGATGGCGCGTCGACGGTGCAATCGAATTTCTCGGACGACTCGACACGCAAATTAAAATTCGTGGCTTCCGAATCGAATCCGGCGAAATCGAATCCACCCTTCGCCAACACGACGGCATTCACCACGCCGTGGTCGACACGAAAACCCTCGGCGGCGAAGCGCAACTCGTCGCCTACCTCGTCGCCGATTCCGAAATCCCCGCGACCGAATTACGTACACACATTTGCGCAACCTTGCCCGACCACATGGCACCCCAAGCCTACGTCTATCTCGACGCACTCCCCCTAACCCCCAGCGGAAAACTCGACCACAAAGCACTCCCCGAACCCCAAACACCCGAATCCGCAGCTACATACGCCGCCCCCAGAAACGACGCCGAAACAACCCTCGTCGAACTCTGGCAAACACTCCTACAAACCGAACCCATCGGAATCAACGACAACTTCTTCGAACTCGGTGGACATTCGCTAAAGGCCGTTCAACTCGCGAATCGCGTCGGTACTCAGTTCCAACTAAAACTACCTGTTCGCACAATATTCGAATCCCCCACGATTGCTGGTCTCGCTGAACGTATCGCTCGACAATCGAATGGGGCAAACGGGTCTCTCGAGTCCATTCCAAGCGTCGACCAAGATGCATCGCCTCAGCTCTCATTCGCGCAGCAACGACTCTGGTTCCTCGATCAACTCGACACACAACGCGCTGCCTATAACATCCCTGCGGTTGTCCACATCGATGGCGAGTTGAATGTCCGTGCCATGCATCAAGCGATTATTCGCATGACCGACCGACACGAAACGCTACGCACAGTCTTCATTGAGCAAGACGGACGGCCTGTCCCCCACATCCAACCCGATGCGGAAGTTCCGTTTGAAGAAATTGATCTCCAGAATCTCGAACCAACTGAACGCGACGCGCGAATTCACGAACTGATCACGCAGGAAACGAACGAACCGTTCAATTTTCAGACCGGCCCGTTAATTCGTGCGAAAGTAATCACGGTCCACCCCAACGAATTCCGCCTCCTCGTCACGATTCACCATATCGCCGCCGACGGTTGGTCGCTCGGTGTGATCGTGCGCGAGCTTCGCGCGTTCTACGCCGTCGAATGCGAACGTGACGAAAAGCCGCTCCCTGCACTTCCGATTCAATACCGCGATTATGCCGCATGGCAAAACCAACGCCTTGCTAACGGCGATATGGACTCCCAAGTCGAATACTGGCAATCCCAACTCGACGATGTCCCGGTGCTTGAGCTTCCGACTGATCGCCCTCGTCCGACGATCACCACACACGCGGGCGCAACTCATCACTTCACAATCCCAACCGCAACCAACGACGCGATTTCCCGTGTAAGTAACACACTCGACGCCACGCCCTTCATGACGTTGCTGACCGCGTTCACGACGCTTCTCTCTCGCGTGTCTGGGCAAACCGACATCGCGGTGGGTTCGCCAATCGCAGGACGAACGGATGAGTCACTCGAGAATCTTATCGGACTCTTCGTAAACACGCTCGTATTGCGAACCGACTGTTCCGGCAATCCGCGTTTTAACGACTTGGTCCGCCGCGTTCGAGACGTAACCATGTCCGCATACGAAAATCAAGACGTCCCGTTCGAACGCCTCGTCGAAATTCTTCAACCCGATCGCCAACTGAATCAGAATCCGTTGTTTCAAGTGATGTTTGTACTACAGAACGCGCCACTACCGCCGCTCGAACTCCCAGGTCTCAAGATGACTCCGGTTTATGCCGAGGGGGATACCGCGAAGTTCGACATCACGGTCGTATTGCGTGAGTCCGTCAACGGTCTCGACGCGCATATTGAATACAATACGGACCTCTTCGACGCTGAGACGATCACCGCATTCGCCGACCGATATGTTCGTATTCTTGAGACAATCTCCACCAAGCCCGATGTGCATCTCGCCGAACTCCCGATACTCTCGCAATCGGAAAATGAACTTGTCCTGAATGCTTGGAACGTGACCACTGCATCGTTCCCATCCGACACCACCACCCACGCACTATTCGAACGTCACGTGGTCGCCACGCCTACGGCAATTGCCGTCTCCATGCGAGAGAAATCGCTGACCTATAAAGAGCTCGACGATCTTGCAAACAATATCGCTTGCCATCTGGCGAACTCCGGTGTCCTACGCGAAGAACTGATCGGAATCTGCATCGACCGTGGCATCGAAACAGTCGCGGTCGTTCTCGGCATCTGGAAAGCGGGTGCCGCCTATATTCCTCTCGACCCCGAGTATCCGGAAGATCGCATTGCGTTCATGGTGCGCGATTCAGGCATGACCACCGTCATAACCTCACTCACTTACCGTGAACAAATGGACGCGCTCGGCGTATCCACCGTGCTCGCGACCGAATTATTCGCAAGTCCAGACGAATCCCCCCCCATACCTCAACCGAGTCCGACATCACTCGCCTACGCCATTTACACGTCCGGTTCAACGGGCAATCCTAAAGCCGCGCTCATCGAACATCGCAGCGCATGCAACTTAGCCGAAACGTTGCGCAAACGATTCGACGTTGGCACCGGATTCCGTTGGCTCCAGTTCGCACCATTCAGCTTCGACGCATGGGTGGCCGACATTTTGTTGACGGTATGCAATGGCGCCACGCTCTGCATCGCGCCAGCAGATGAACGTATTGGTGAACCACTCGCCGACCTACTCGAACGCGATCACATTAACGGCGCACTCTTTCCACCATCCACGCTTTCCGTACTACCCCAACGGCCATACCGCGATCTGCGAGTCCTTGTCAGCGGCGGCGAAGCGTGTCCCTCGTCCATCGTGAACCGATGGGCATCGGGACGCATATTCATCAACGCATACGGACCGACCGAAGCCACTGTAATTTCTACCCTCCACGAATGCGACGGGCATGACGCCATCGATCCGCCCATCGGTGCACCCATCGCCAACTATCGCGCGTACGTTCTCGATCCAAACGGCGCACCTGTTCCACCGGGATCACCGGGCGAACTCTACGTCGGCGGCATAGGCATCGCGCGCGGATACTTGAACCGCGCGGAACTCACACAAGAGCGATTTCTCACCGACCCATTTGTCGCAGACGATGACGCCCGCATGTATCGAACCGGCGATCTCGTTCGACATCGCAGTGACGGCAATCTGATTTTTACTGGTCGCACAGACCATCAGGTGAAAGTCCGTGGATTCCGAATTGAACTCGGCGACATCGAATCGACGATGCGTAGTCACCGTGACGTCGAAGACGCGGTATGTATCATCGAACATCCCGGGACAGCAAGCGCCCGAATTATCGCGTATGCCCAAGTAGGAGGAAACGCCATCACGGCTGCGAGTCTTCGCGCCCACATTGCTGATCACCTACCCGCGCACATGATTCCGAATTTGATTCAGACCATCGTAGCGCTTCCCCGGACGCCCAATGGAAAAGTGAACAGAAAGGCGCTACCAACTCCCGAAGGGTCCACTTCACGCGGAACCGATCCACCGTTGATTCCGCAGACAGAATTGGAACGTTCGATTGCAGATGTCTGGGCGACGTTGTTGAACGTAACTGACGTAAGTATACGAGACAATTTTTTCGAATCCGGCGGACATTCCTTACTCGCTATCACTTTCGTATCCCGATTGCACGACCAAGGCATCAAACTATCGCTCCAGCAGGTGTTCGAGAATCCAACTATCGAAGAAATGGCAACAGCCATCTCCTCTACTGGGCCCGATTCGACTTCCATCAACGACGACTCAATCGCCATGATTCAACCCAAAGGCGACGCCCATCCTCTATTCGCGATACCGCCCGCAAGCGGCATATTGTTCCCCTACTTTCATCTCGCTCACTTGCTCGGACCCGATCGTCCTTTCCTGGGTTTACGAGACCCCGCTCTCGAACCCAACACCAAGCCGTTCACTTCCGTCGAAGCCTACGCCACCCACTACACATCGGCGATTCGCCGCGTTCAGCCCACCGGACCATACCATCTCATCGGATGGTCCCTCGGTGGCACGATCGCATTTGAAATGGCACGCCAGCTCGAAGAGCACGGCGAATCGGTGAAGTTTCTAGGCATGATCGACACGCGCATTCCGGAGCCTGATCTCATCGGTCTCCCAGCAAAAATCCGGACTATCGCACAACGGCTCACCGTCGGAGTGAACACCGCGGTATCCGTGCCCGCCCATCTGTTCAATGGACTGTACGTCAAGGCGACCGGCGCACTCCATACAACCGACGCCTCGACCGTATTTACCAGGGCAAAGCGTCGATTCGCTGCAATTACATTGCGCATTCTCCTTCGACGCAGCGAATTCGCACGATTGCTCCCACGCGAATATGACCAACTAGAAACCGCACTGCCAAACTTCACCGCCGTGCCAGGCCTGCTAAGGGCACACAACAAGATCGCAGGTCAATACACGCCCGGTACCTACGATGGAACGGTGTCACTCTTTCGCGCCGAAGAACTCGTCCGCGGTGAACGCGAGCACCCCTCCCCCAGCTTCGGATGGGCGGATGTTGCGGAGAGCGCCATTGTCTATCTCGTGCCTGGCAACCACGCGAACATGATGAGTGAACCACAGATTAGGATGTTGGCCGAGTCTATCGGCCGTACACTCCGCGACAACAATCTCGCGTAAACAGCACGGGGGCGGCTTGCTTGGTGAGTTTCCTACTGATTACCCGTGACCAGTACGATCGCAGTCAAAACCTGAGTTCTATGAATCCCGATACCTCTTCGCAGCAGCCGCGAAATCAGGGGAGGTGCTCAACCCGAGTTCTCCGAATTTGCCGGAATGTGCCCTGGCGTAATTCTTGGCCAAACTTTCCATCACTTCCACGAATGCCATGTCCTCGTACGTGCCATGAAATTCGACGTACTCCAAATGCGGACTGCCATCTTCTGTCGTGTCATGTCCGAGCGCATGTCGCGTCCCATCAAAGGCGACCAGTCGAAACCCTTTCTTCTCCGCTGTCGCACGTGGAGTTGTCGGATCTGCCTTCAGCCAATGGCCGTCCAGATGAAACGCCACGAGTCCATGATGATGCAAGACATCCGTGCCCATCATTTTTACAATCGCTTCCGACATCGAGTGGTCTCGCATGTCAGCGAAGACAAGCGCTGTGGGGATATTCGCCGCACGCGCGAGCGCGCAGAGCAGAATCGCTTTACGAACACAATGTCCTTTTCCAGCAGCCAAAATCGTAGACGCACGGTATTCGACCGGGTCCGTCGGCGCAGCGAAATCATATGCAATAGAATCGCGCACAAATCCGAATAACGCAACAGCACGTTCAACTTCGGAACACTTTGTTACGTCCAGTTCCGCGAGTTGATTGCGAATGCCCTCCGACTCCGAATCAATGAACGCTGTTGCGCCTAGACACCCTTTCGGATCAAGCGTCTTCATGCGTCAATTCGAGCCGTGGCCGTGCCCTTCACCACCACTTCGCCTTCCGCGTTCGTCGTCACAACATCAAGAGACACGGAATCACCCGAGACCTCAGACACGGTCACGTTCGTCGTCAACGTATCCCCCGGCCAAACTTGCTTCGAAAACCGGACACCAAACGTAGTCAAACGACCATCACCGACATAATTCGTAAGCGCCTTACCCGTCAACCCCATGGTCAACATTCCATGTGCAAACACGCCTGGATACCCCGCGATTTCCGTTACGAATTTGTGGTCCGTATGCACCGGATTGTAATCGCCCGAAGCGCCCGCGTATTGCACAATTTGCGTTCGCTTCAAATCTTCAACGACGACTTCGTTATAGTTGTCGCCGGTTTTTAGTTCACTCGCCTTCAAAGCCATGAGATCGCCCCTATTCCGCTGCTTTTTCAGTTACGACACCAATCGACCGCGCCGTGATAACAAGGTCACCCTTCTGGTCTCTATACTCGGTTATGCTCTCCGAGAATTTAAGTAATCCGCCACGGCGTCCTTGTTTTTCCCAAGTTTTTCCAGGCTTGCTCGTTGCCGTCAGCACATCACCCGGGCCGATATGCCGGTGATATTCATAATGCTGCTCCGCATGCAGACCACGCGCGGCGCTCCCACCTCCTGTATCCGGCGTACCCGTCGCCTCTTTACCAGAACCGAACCATGGCTCGCCTGGCAGTGGTCGCAACCGATACTCCGGATCGAATTGAGCGCTCGCCTGCACAAAAGTCGGCGGCGCGATAACTCCGCCCGGCTCAGCCGATTTCGCGTGCGCCTCATCTCGATAGATTGGATTGTCATCCCCAACCGATCGCGCAAACATCATGATGTGACCGGCTTCCACCGGAAAACGATCTACAGCCATCCAACTAGCTCCTTCTTTTGTATCTGATCCGTGGTTATCCGATTAATCCGTGTCATCCTAGCAAGCTGTGCGCAGCACAGATGCGTTGACCCGTGTTCCATTAAAGGGGCTCCGGCTCACCCTTTTCTTTCACATATGCGTCGTGTTCTGCTTTCGCGTCGATCATCTTCGGCATCACTTTATCCAAATCAGCGAGCGTCCACATCCCGTCTTTCTGAAACGAACGGATAACAGCCGGTTGCTGCATGATACCAACCCAGCCCTGCATCACATCGATAATTTGTCCCGTGATGCCCTGCGCGGCGTCTGAGGCCATCCAAGTGGTTACCGCAGCGATCTGTTTCGGACTCTGCAACGGTCCTTCGACATCCGATTTGTCACCACGCGCTTCACGCAACGGAATCGTCAGCCGCGTCGAAGCGCCAGGCGAAATCGTATTCACCGAAGCGTTATACCGCGCGAGCTCCAGCGCCAACACACGGCTGAACGCAGCGATACCGCCCTTCGCTGCGCCGTAATTTGTTTGACCAAAATTACCGTAGAGCCCTGATATCGACGAGAAATTTAGAATGCGGCAATTCTGCCGGTTCGTCTCACGAATATATTGTGCGAACGGGCGCGTGCAACAGTAGTGCCCTTTCAAATGCACCGCGATCACCACATCCCAATCCTCTTCTTCCATATTGAATAATGTCTTGTCGCGCAAGATCCCAGCGTTGTTCACAAGGATATCGACCGCGCCATACGCATCCATCGCGGTATTGAAAATATTCTTGCCGCCCTCGACCGTCGCGACCGTATCGTAATTCGCAGTCGCCTCTCCACCTGCCGCCTTGATTTCCGCGACGACTTCATCCGCAACCTTCGAATGGTCACGGCCGTCTGGATTTGCACCAAGGTCATTGACCACCACCTTCGCGCCTTCTTCCGCAAACTGCAACGCAATGTCACGTCCGATTCCACGGCCTGCGCCCGTCACAATCGCTACCTTGTCTCTAAGTGATCCCATTTCTCTATTGCTCCGAGTAATAGTCCGGTTCATTCACCATCCACATTTGCCCCCACATGAACTGGCCACCGTCCACGGCCAACGTCTCCCCCGTTATATACGATCCCGAGGGTCCACCGATATACACCACCGCTTCCGCGACTTCCATTACGGTACCCAGCCGCCGCATCGTGTTGCGACGCATGAGACTCGATCGTGCCTCCTCAGGATAAACATTAAGTCCGGAACTCTCTATAGGCCCTGGAGCAACGCAGTTCACCCGAACATTTAGTGGGGCCCATTCTACGGCCAATGTCTGCGCCAGATTGGAAACACCGGCACGCGCCGCACTCGAGTGTGCGATTTGAGGAATGCCGCGCCGAACCGGAGCCGTGATATTGACGACACTGCCCGTTTGTTTGCGGTCTCGCCAGTGACGCGCTGCGGCTTGCATCATGAAGAACGTTCCGGTCAAGTTGAGATCCGTAACCGCGTGCCAGCCATTCGGCGTCAAATCAATCGCCTCCTGAGGAAACTGTCCACCCGCGTTATTGACCAAGAGATCGAGCTGGCCAAACGTTTCCCAAACGTTGTCCATCAGCGCTGCGACTTCTTCCGGATCCCGAATGGTCATCGCATGCGTCAGATAGGGATTCCCGATTTGATCGAGCAACCTGGACGCATTCTGAAGATTCTCTTCCTTCCGACTGCACACCACCACCTTCGCCCCAAGTCGCGCACACAACCCCGCGATCGCAATCCCAATTCCCGTGCCGCCGCCGGACACGAGAACCACTTGTCCCTCCAACAGCCCATCACGATAGATGGTCGGATACGACAACAGCTCATCGTGGCTCATGTCCCGGAACGCTCCCGAATCCACTTCATCGGTCATACTACCTTCCTCCAATCCCCAAGCCTCAGTCATCACAATGTCCTTGATTTGCACTAATTCATTCAATCTGCCACGCATCACGAAAAACAAGAACGATGATTCGGAGTTCCTCATTGACACCAGGATTCCCTAATCATTACTATCGCTCAGATGGCCACTATAGAAACTCAGCAGAAAGATCTCACCCGGCGTGACCGGAACAAACTGAAGAATCGACGCGAGATTCTAGAGGCCGCATTGGAAATCTTTGCGGCCAAAGGGTACCACCAAGCGTCCATGCAGGCCATCGCCGACCGGGCGGATTTCGCGGTGAGCACGCTCTACGCGCTGTTCGAAAACAAGGAAGACCTCTATCGCAAAGTGTCCGCCGATGTCGGTCGACAATGCGGCGAAATATTCGACACGGCGATGGCGCGTGGCGACGACCCCTACGAAAAACTCATTCACTTCGCGCGCGCGAAAGGTGATGTCGGCCGTGTCAGTCCCGATGGCAATCGCATGTTAGAGAACGAACTACATGATCGAGCGACGGGCGACGTCGAACCGCCTCCGGACGGCATCGCGCAAATTTATGATCGATTCATGTTGCGGATCGAAGACCTGTTTGCTCAAGGGATCACTGAGGGTCTATTCGTCGATCAGCCGCCGACGCTACTCGCCATGTTATTGGACAGCATGACAAACGCACTCATGAAGCGCTCGTCCACTACGGATTCGTACGATGAACGTGTCGAGAACTTGATAACAGTGTTTTTCGGTCCCGTGCTGTCGACCGAACCGCCAGCGGCATCGGAAGGATAACAGCCGATGCCCCTCTTCGAATCGCGCATCAATACGACGTCGGAAGCGTTCGCCAAAAACCGTGCCGATCACCTCGTACTCATCGATGAATTCCGAGGACTAGAAGCGAAGATTGAATCGAATTCTCTCCGTTCATTAGAAAAATTTCGCAAGCGCGGACAACTGCTCCCGCGTGAACGGGTAAACCTACTGCTCGATCGCGGCGCGCCATTCCTCGAATTGTCGACGCTCAATGGCTATAAAATGCACGACGACGATGGCGACAAGACCATTGCAGGTTCGGGCATCAACGGCATCGGATTCATCGGCGGCGTTCGGTGCATGATATGGGCCAACAATTCCGCCATTCGCGGCGGTGCCATGAGTCCGGCTGGCGTGGACAAAACCATCCGCGTCCAAGAACTCGCGATGGAAAACAAACTACCGTTTGTCCAACTCATCGAGAGCGCAGGCGCGAATCTCTTTCGTCAATCCGAGCTCTTCGTCAATGCGGGAAAGACGTTTTTCAACCAGGCGAAGATGTCTGCGCTAGGCGTGCCGGTCATTGGCGTAACGCACGGCTCGTCGACGGCAGGCGGCGCGTATACCGCCGGACTTTCCGACTACCTCGTCGTCGTGCGCGGGCGTTCCAAAATTTTCTTGGCTGGTCCTCCACTTCTCAAAGCCGCGACTGGTGAAATCGCAACGGACGAAGAACTCGGCGGCGCCGAAATGCACATCTACGGTCCTGGGACCGCGGAATACCTTGCAGAAAACGACGCCGACGGCGTTCGTATTTGCCGCGAAATCGTATCGCGTCTAAATTGGGATGCCACAACGATTCAGCCCGAACACCGCGCCTCCAAAGAACCGATTTACGACGCTGAAGAAATTTTGGGCGTAGTTCCCGTCGATTATTCGAATCCTTACGATTGTCACGAAGTGATCGCGCGCATCGTCGACGGTTCGGAGATGCACGACTTCAAGCCCAATTTCGGTCCGCACACGCTAACGATTCATGCCGATATCGAAGGGTATCCAGTCGGCATCATCGCGAACAACGGACCAATCGATCCGAACGGCGCGAACAAAGCTGCACAATTTATTCAGATTTGCTGCCAGAGCGACACGCCACTCATTTTCCTACAAAACACGACCGGCTATCTGGTCGGAAAAGAAGCGGAAAGCGCGGGCATGGTCAAGCACGGATCCAAAATGATACAGGCCGTGACCAACGCGACCGTTCCAAAACTAACGCTGCACATCGGCGCTTCGTTCGGCGCAGGTAACTACGGCATGAACGGTCGCGCGTACGACCCGCGGTTTATCTTCGCCTGGCCCAACAATCAGATATCCGTGATGGGCGGCGAACAAGCCGGCAAGACCATGCGAATCGTTCGTGAAGGATCTGCGCGTGCTAAGGGCGAAGAACCCGACGTTGAAGCGATGGACAAGATGGAGCAAAAAGTCATCGCGATGTACAAAGAAGAAGGAAAGGCGCTGTTCGCGACCGCACGTTTGTGGGACGACGGCCTCATCGACCCACGTGACAGCCGAAAAGTACTCGCGTTCTGCTTGGCAACGTGCCGCGAATCGGCCGCCCGAACCTTACATCCAAACACATTTGGCGTAGCCCGCCAATAGGAGCGACTCATGTTAGAACTCACCGAAGAACATAAACAAATTCGCGATACCGCGAAGAAGTTTGTCGAATCCGAAATCAATCCGTATGTCGACGAATGGGAAGACGCAGAGATCTTTCCCGCGCACGAAGTCTTCAAAAAACTCGGCGACCTCGGCATGCTCGGCATCAACAAGCCCGAAGCGTATGGCGGTCTCGGCCTAGATTACTCGTATCAATGCGCGTTTCACGACGCGCTCGGCTATTGCAATTGCGGCGGCGTTCCGATGGCGACGAAAGTGCAAACCGACATGGCGACACCAGCGCTAGCTCGATTTGGCTCGGATGAATTGCGTGAGCAATTCTTAAAACCATCCATCGCTGGCGATTATGTCGCCTGCATTGCCGTATCCGAAACGGGCGCAGGATCAGACGTCGCATCGATCCATACCCATGCGCGCAAGTCCGGCGACGACTACATCATCAATGGCGGCAAGATGTGGATCACGAGTGGCACACAGGCGGATTGGGCTTGCCTTCTCTGCAATACAGAAGACGTGGACAACGTGCATCTTCAGAAAAGTTTGATTTGTTTGCCTCTCAAAGAGGAAGGCGGAAAGCGCCCTAAAGGTGTATCGGTCGCACGCAAACTCAAGAAGATGGGCATGAACAGTTCCGACACCGCAGAACTCTCATTCGACGACGTCCGCGTGCCGCAGCGATACCGTATCGGCGATCCGGGCCAAGGGTTCGTGTATCAGATGAAACAATTCCAGGAAGAACGGCTCGCCGGCGTGATGTCCGAACCCACCAGCTTGCGTCGTTGCATCGAAGACACCATCGCATACACCAGTCAACGCATTGCATTCGGCAAACCGTTGATCGACAATCAAATCATCCACTACAAAATGGCCGAGTTGATGACAGAAGTCGAGGCACTCGACGCCCTCCTGTGGAAAGCGGTTGAACATTACGTCCAAGGCGAAGATGTCACCCTCTGGGCGTCCATGGCGAAACTCAAAGGGGCGCGCCTCGGACGCCAAGTCGTGGATGAATGCCTTCAATACTGGGGTGGCATGGGCTACATGGAAGAAGGACTTATGGCGCGGCGCATGCGTGACACGCGATTGGGTTCCATCGGCGGCGGTGCGGATGAAGTTATGATGAGCATCATCTGTAAACGCATGGGCATCTTGCCCTCGAATCGATAACGGCCAGTGAGTAATCGCTTCAATAAAATACTCGTTGCGAATCGCGGCGAAATTGCTTGCCGAATTCTGCGCACCGCGCGTGCGGAAGGCTACGCGACCGTCGCTGTGTATAGCGAAGCCGATCGCGGCGCACTACACACGACGTTAGCGGACGAGACGATCGGCATCGGACCGGGCATCGCTGCGGAGTCGTATCTCAAGATTGACGCGGTCCTGAGCGCTGCTGCGCAAACCGGCGCAAACGCAATTCATCCCGGCTACGGATTCCTCGCGGAAAACCCAGAATTCGCACAAGCGTGTGCGGATGCTGACATCGTGTTCATTGGCCCGACCTCTGATGCGATTCAGCGGATGGGCAATAAAGCTGAAGCCAAACGGATTATGCAGTCCGCAGATGTGCCGTGCGTGCCCGGCTACAATGGCGAATCGCAGGACGACGCTACCCTTAAGGCGGAAGCGTTGCGCATTGGCTTTCCGGTGCTACTCAAAGCGACCGCTGGTGGCGGCGGACGCGGTATGCGGCGTGTCGATGCGGAAGCGGAATGGGATCAGGCGCTTTCTACGGCTCGGACTGAAGCTAAGAACGCATTTGGTTCGGACGAATTGATTCTTGAACGGCTCGTAGAGAATGCGCGTCATGTTGAAGTGCAGATCATCGCGGATGAACACGGGAACTGCATTCATCTCGGCGAACGCGATTGCTCCGTGCAACGGCGCAATCAAAAAATCGTTGAAGAGTCGCCGTGCCCCGTCATGACACCTGTGTTGCGAGAACGAATGGGTAAAGCCTCCGTCGATGCAGCGAAAGCGGCGGGATACACAAACGCGGGCACCATCGAATTCTTGCTGGACTCTGGCGGCGATTTCTTTTTCCTTGAGATGAATACGCGTCTCCAAGTGGAACATCCTGTTACGGAGATGGTTACCGGTGTAGACCTAGTGTCGCTGCAACTACAAGTTGCTCAAGGCGGCGCGCTTCCTATTGCGCAGGATGATGTCGAATTTGAAGGTCACGCGATCGAAGTACGTATCTGTGCGGAAGACCCATACGAAGATTTCGCCCCGCAGACTGGGCCTATTCACCATTGGACCCATCCAGACGGCACCGGCATTCGACTCGACACCGGCGTCACATCAGGCGCGTCTGTCCTCCCGTTCTACGACTCGATGCTCGCGAAACTTATTGTGCATGGCGCGACGCGCGATGAAGCGCGCACGCGTTTAGTCCGTGCGTTGCATGGGATGGCGGTGTTTGGGGTTCGGACCAACATTGAGTTTCTGCAACGTGTCCTTGAAAACGAAACGTTTGCCAAGGGCAACGCGACCACTGCGCTCCTCACCGAATCAGGACTACTCGATATCGCGGGGCAATCACCCGGCATCGAAGAGCTCGCGATTGCCGCGGTACTGCTCATCGAACGCGAGACGAATAACATTCCGCAAGAACTAAAGTCATGGAGCAGCACCGGACCGTCCGTGGTGCCGATTGAACTGGCATGCCAGGACGAAACGTACGATCTCAGCGTGAGCGTTCGCGGCAACGAATACGAAGTGCAGCATGACGACCAATCGACGGCGTTTACCTTGACCGGAATCGACGGCACCTCCATCACCTGGAACACCGAAGGCCACGGCCAATCCGCCACCGCCCTCACCACCGGCAACACGGTCTACATCCAACACAACGGACACACCCACACCTTCGAAGACATCACCTACGCCCCACCCGAAGCCGATCAAGCCACCAGCGACGGCCTCATAAAATCCCCCATGTCCGGCCTCGTCGCCACCATCAACGTAAAACCCGGCGACCCAGTCGCAAAAGACGACGTCCTCCTAATAATAGAAGCCATGAAAATGCTCAACCACATAACCGCCCCGCATGACGGCACAGTCGAAAGCATCGGGGTGAACGAAGGCGACCAGGTGAACGCAAATCAGGTGCTGGTGCAGTTGGTGCGCGAGGAAAGCGAATCCGAATAGTTGCTACGGACAGCGAAATTTACATATGGCATTTCTGGATGTCGTCGCCGCATGGCCAACTCGAATCGGGTATTTCACAGTCGAACGGCCTAGGACGTTTCAAAGTCTGTGTCGATACCCAATTCCTCGGTTCGGCGTGATGCTAGGCGCTCGAGTCTTCTGGCTTGAGTAAGGAGTGTTCGTCGCAATCCCGACGACACTTTCCGCTCACTTATGACGCGCGCAAGATTGGCAATTGTTGTAGCTCGCCGGGCGATGCGTACATCCGGGTGTTTGCGATGTACATAGATGGATTCCGGTATGATCTTTGCACGGTATGAAAGGGGGAGAGCGATTTCCTCGTGCGAAGTAATCTCTTTCTCGTTGAGCACGGCTCCTAGTTCCGACTCCCGCAGAACTTTTTGAAATACAGTGTACTCGACGCGATTCAATATTGCCTTTACTTCTGTTTTCGATAGGCCTGTTACCATGTCGTCCAGAGGCCAGACTTCAATGTACGCGACTTCAAACGGATCAAGTACGTTCATCGCAACTGCGTCCGTTCTTTGGTTAGTCAAATGCCTACCGACTCGTCCGCTGACTTTTTCCTTTGTCTGACCAACGTAGATTGGTTCGCCGTCGTAATCGTAGAAGGCGTAGGCACCATGCTTGTGACTTCCAATCTTCTTCTCATTCTCGTCTACGATAGCGAAGAATTTCTGTATTTCCGCGCGAATTGCAGCAACGTCCTCTGGGAGCCCGAGTGGACTTTTTCGCTTAGCCTTGTCTGACTTTAGCTCTTTTCTTCCTTTTTGCGGCATTAATTTCCTTCCAAATTGGATTTAGGTAATTCTGACCTATCCATTCAACGACTGGCACGCATACAGCGTCCCCAAAACCAAAGAGCGCCTTGTTTGGTGAAGTTGTGATTCTGAATTCGTCCGCCCCCATAAGTCTTGCGCATTCCCGTGGCGTGAGCAGGCGAACCGCGTGACGACCATTTCCAGCTTGGAAAAGGATCTGTCTTCCGCTTCCACCGCGTGGCGTTCTTAGACATCCTGCAATGCCATCAGTTCGAAGCTCAGCCATGGATCGACCATTCCTCACCCTCCTAAAAACAGTACCGTACGATCTGGTTCTTCCTCGTATCATGGAGTCAGCAATCGCGCGGTGTTTATCACTCATCTGATTTAAAAGGTATTCCGCTCTTTCCTTGCTCCACCACTCCTCTGAGCTGTGGGGCAAATCATCGAGAATATCACCTAGGCAAGTGTCGGCCATGTCAATGACTGGCAATGGCCGGAGAGACCAATCAATCTCGGGATGGCTAAAGATGAAATCCGCAAGCGAAGCTGGCCGCAACTGGCTCTGGTAGAAAGATTGTGTCTCCTCTACTCGGAATACTCGTGACTGGCGCGTCTTCCGTCTCGCTACGATAAAAAGTCGTTGTCTACTCTGAGGAACGAAATGCCATGCGTTGATTATGAAGGCGTCCACTGTGTAGTTCAGATCATTTAGTGCTAGGCAGGCATCCCGAAAATCGTCCCCCTTGCGTGAGGTCAAGAATCCGGGCACATTTTCGAGCAGTAATAACGGTGGTGGTGTTTTCATTTGTTCAATGGCATCGACAAACCCCCAAAAAGCTGATGAGTTTTCGCCAGCAAGACCCTGACGAGACCCTGCAAGAGAAAGATCGTTACAGGGGAAAGATGCAGTCGCAAGTGCGACCGTTGGAACGTCGTCGTACTCGACGTCGTGCACATCGCCGAGATGAAAATGGGCACCCGACTCTCCGAAGTGTTCGCAATACATATTGAATTTATCATCGTCAATATCGTTGGCCCAAACTACGCGCCAGCCGGCCTGTTCCAACCCCATGCGCATTAATCCAATTCCAGCAAAAAACTCTGCAACGGTTCGGTTGTCATTTTCCAATTGCCAGCGCCTTCCTCAATCTATTCAACGTGGACGAATCCGAGACATTGTGCTCCCAAATTCCAATTACTCTCCAGCCCTTTTTGCGGACCTCTCGGTTAAGGTCTTTGTCTCGCGCGACATTACGCGCGATCTTGTCCTGCCAGTATTCTCTGTTTGCTTTCGGTATACGGCACCTCTGGGGATGACCATGCCAAAAGCTACTCGTCAATTCGGATGTGGCGTGTCACCCGACCTGCCAATTCCCCCAATACTCTTATCCTACAGATCTTTGAACGAGGTTCAAAATGGCCGTATCACGGTCGGTCCGACCGCTCATGACTTCCCCGTTAAATGTACGCGAATGTCGATAGTGCCGTTACATATTGGGCATGTGTGTTGCGGTTTGGAGGTTGGTTGGGAGCTGGGAAACAAAGGGTAAATTGTTGACAGGGGGGGGGGGGGGGGGGGGTAGAAGGAATGGAACACGGATGACACTGATTTTACGGATAACTGCGGATTAACGAATATCACCGCGGAGGCGATGAGTCGCTAAGAACTGACCCCTAACCCTCTCCCCGAGGAGAGGGGATTTCTTTTTGCTTTCGTTCATCGTTTTTCGTATCGCTGACCAATCGCGCGACTCTTTGTGGCTTCATTTCTTTGTGTTCTTCGTGACTTTGTGGTGAGGCGGTTAGTGTTCGACTTTGATGAGTCTTCTTCCGAAGGATTTTCCGGTGAATAGTTGGGTGTAGGCGCTGGGGGCGTTTTCGATTCCTTTTATTATTTCTTCTTTGATTTTGATTTGGTTGGTGGCGAGCCATTGGGCGAGTTGGGTTTGGGCGGTGGCGAATTCGCGGGCGTAATCGAGGACGACGAATCCTTGCATGGTTAGGCGGCGGTTGATGAATTCTAGGGTGTTGCGGATGCCGGTGGGATTTTCTTTTGTGTATTCGGAGATTTGGCCGGAGATGATGATGCGTCCGTTTTGGTTCATGTTTAGGATGGCGGCGTCTAGGGTTGGGCCGCCTGTGTTGTCGAGGTAGATGTCGACGCCTTGGGGGCATGCGTTGGCGATCGCTTCGCTCAAGTTTTCCGTTTCTTTGTAGTTGATGGCTTTCGTAAAATTGGCTTCGCTGATTAGCCAGTCGATTTTTTGTTGAGTTCCTGCGGTGCCGATTGCTCTGGCTTCGTGGATGTGTGCGATTTGTCCTGCGGTGGCGCCTACCGTGCCGGATGCGGAAGAAATGAGGACGGTCTCCCCCGCTTTCATTTCGGCTAGTTTTAGTAGGGCGAAGTAGGCGGTGAGTCCTGGTATGCCGAGTACGCCTAGGGCGGTGGTGATGGGGAGCATTCCGGGGAATATGTTCGCGTCGAGTTTTACTAGTCCCCTCGCTGGAAACACTCCGATTTCTTGCCAGCCTAGTGCGCCGACGACTAGGTCGCCCTCGTTGAATTTTTCGTGTTCGGATTCGGTGACGGTGCCTGCGCCTGCGCTCATCATGACGGCGCCAATCGGGTGGATGGGGACGTAGCTTTCACGGGTTAGGCCGGGTCGGCTGCCGGGGTCTATGGTGAAGTAGTCGATTTGTACGCGGACTTGGCCTTCTTCTAGTGGGGGGGATTCGGTCTCTTCTAGATTGAAGGTGGATTCGTCGGGGATACCGTCTGGGCGTTGGGCTAGGACCCATTGTCTGTTTGTTTTTTGCATTATGGCATTATGCGGTATTGGATTGATGGAAAGAAATGGGTACGCGGATCGGACGGATTATACGGATGACCGCGGATGAAGAATGATTGAACCACGAAGAGCATGAAGCACACGAAGAGGTGATCATTAAGATGGATTATTTGGGTTATGAGCGGCTTCGGTTTGAATGCGACAACCGGCGTCTTACGGTGACGATTGATAATGGGGCTGTGAATGCTGTTGATCATTTGATGCATGATGAATTTGCTCGGGTGTTTGGAGAGATTCAGTTGGATGCGGATTCTGATTTGGTGGTGTTGACGGGTGCGGGGAATGTGTTTTGTGCGGGTGGTGATATGGCTTGGTTTCAGGCGATGATTGATGACCCGGCTGGGTTTAGAGAGATTGCGCCTGCTGGTAAGAAGATCGTTTCTGATTTGTTGAATTTGGAGAAGCCGATTGTGTGCCGGTTGAACGGACATGCGGCGGGGTTGGGTGCGACGATTGCTTTGATGTGTGATGTGATTGTGGCGGATGAGAGTGCGAAGATTGGTGATCCGCATGTGAAGGCGGGGCTTGTTGCGGGAGATGGTGGTGCGGTGATCTGGCCGCAGTTGGTGGGGATGGCGCGTGCGAAGGAGATGCTGTTGACGGGGGATATGGTGTCGGCGAAGACAGCGGCGGAATGGGGTTTGATTAATTATGCGGTGCCCTCGGGTGACCTTGACGCTAAAGTAAATGAACTCGCATCAAATATACAGGGGAATCCGCGTTGGGCGGTGCGGTGGACGAAGTCGGCGATGAATATTGCGTTGCGGGATCATGCGGTAAAGGTGATGGATGCGGCGATTGGATACGAAATGTTGTCGAATATGACGGCGGATCGTCAGGAGGCGGTGAAGGCGTTTGTGGAGAAGAGGCCGCCGGAGTTTACGGGTGAATGATAGGTACGCGGATGACGCGGATCTTACGGATTATTGCGGATAGCGATGAGGGATTGAACCACGACGAGCGCGAAGTACGCGAAGGTTTGGTGTTTTCAATTCTTCAATTGGGAGAGAGTGATGCAGGTGAATAGAACTTTACGGTTAGGCATAGCGGTCATTGGGTTGATTTTGTGTTGGCCGTCGGTTGCTCAGAAACAGAATGTGGTGTTGACGGAGGGGACGAATATTTCGGTGGCGGTTTCGCCTGATGGTGAGTCGTTGGCGTTTGATTTGCAGGGGACGCTTTGGGTGTTGCCTTCGATAGGCGGTGTGGCGACGGCAATCACGGATTATATGGGGGACGTTCGCCAGCCGCATTGGTCGCCGGATGGGAAACGGTTGGCGTTTCAGTCGTATCGCGATGGGAATTGGCATGTCTGGTCGGTGGGCATGGATGGTTCGGACTTGCAGCAGCTTACGACTGGATCGTTTGACGATCGGGAACCTCAATGGTCTCCGGATGGGAAACGAATCGTTTTTTCTTCGGACCGTGACGACAATTATGACATCTGGCTGTTAGAGATCGTGTCGGGTGAATTGACACAACTGACCGATAATCCGGCGAATGACTATCAAGCTTCCTGGGCGTCTGATGGTGAGTCAATCACGTTTGTTTCGGAACGGTCTGAGCGTGGGGTGTACACACTTTCGATTGGGGGCGGCGAGCTTAAACTCGTGCATGCGGCGTCGACGGCGTTAGCGGGTCCGACTTTTTCACCTTCGGGAAATCGGTTGGTTGTCCAGTCGTATGACCGAGGAAAAGGTGTTACGGCGCTCTCTGTGATTGAAATGGACGGTGGCGACACGGAAACGGTGAGCGCCGAAGGTCAAGATGTTTTTCCGTTTCGCGTGTCCTGGGCCTCGGAGTCGACGATCTATTTCGGTGCGGATGGTGGAATCTGGCGTCGGGATATAGGTTCGGGTGAGGCGGCGCGAATTCCGTTCGAAGCAGAAGTTACACTAGACCGACCGGCGTATGCGGGGAAGGTGCGTGATTTTGACAGCGCGTCGGCGCGTCCGGCACTCGGAATAGTATCGCCAGCAGTTTCGCCGGAGGGATCGCGTGTTGCGTTTACGGCATTGGGCAATCTTTGGGTTGTAAGTCGTGAAGGTGCGCAGCAGGTGACCGATGATCCATTTGTGCAAGCGTTTCCCTCATGGTCGCCGGATGGCGGTTCGTTGGCGTATGTATCTGATCGCAACGGGACAATGGGCTTGTGGACGATCGGTCTAAAATCGGGCGAACGGGAGAACCTCTTATCAATGCCGGGTCCAATTAGTCTTCCGTCTTGGTCGCCAGACGGGAAGACGATTGCTTATTACATGGGGAGTGCGATTAACCCGCTAGCGGGTTCCTTGCATGTCTTGAACTTGGCGTCCGGCGAAACGAAAGCGGCATTGAAACAGCCGATTCCCCCCACTCCGATTTCGTGGTCGGGACAGAATACAGCGGTGATAACGATGTTGAATCCGTTTTCGAGTCGGTATCGCGAAGGGGTATTTGAGACGGCGCGAATCAATGTTAGTGATGGTTCCGTTGTCCGGGATCAGTTGTCGCCGAATCGGACGGTCGCTTCGGCGGCGTGGTCGTCGGATGGGCGTCGTTTAGCTTATATCGAAAACGGTGGTCTACACGTTGCCTCGGTAGACGAGAATGGAAAAATCAGTGATGACGTGACGACGCTAGATTCCGGCCCCGCAGATACTCCGAGTTGGGCAGCAGATTCAAATACGTTGGTGTATATGTCGGGCGTAGATTTGACCCGTGTGGAAATTGATAGCGGTTCTACGTCGACGATTCCGGTTCCGATCACGTGGAGTCCCGATGCTGGTGAGGGACGATTGGTCGTGCATGCGGGTCGTTTGTTCAACGGACGGGATCTGTCGTACGCGCATGATGTCGATATCGTAATCGACGGGAACCGGATTGTTTCCGTGGCGCCGCACGATGATTCGCTGCACAGTGGCGATGTAATTGACGCAAGTAACAAGACCGTCATTCCCGGGCTTACGGAAATGCATGGACACCAAAGTATCGCGCTCGGTGAGAAACAAGGGCGGACGTGGCTGGCGTTTGGTGTGACGACGGTGCGGGAACCGGGTGCGGACGCGTATGACGCGCGGGAACGCAAGGAGTCTTGGGCGAGCGGCCAACGTCCCGGGCCGCGGGAGTTTTTTAGTGGCCGGTTGATGGATGGGAACCGTGTTTATTATTCGATGGCAGAGGGTACGGCGTCGACGGAGCACATTGATGCGGCATTGGAGCGGGCGCGTACACTGGAATACGACATGATCAAAACGTATGTGCGCTTGCCGGATGCGATGCAGCAGAAGGTGGCGGCGTTCGCGCACGGAATTGGGATTCCGACGTCGTCACATGAACTGTTTCCGGCGGCGGCGTATGGAATGGACGCAGTGGAACATGCGGGGGCGACAAGTCGTCGCGGGTATTCGCCGAAGATCTCGCTGTTGAGTCGAAGTTATGGAGATGTTGTAGAACTATTGAGCGCGTCGGGCATGGCGTATACGCCGACGTTGGTATTTTCAGGCTTCGGGTTGATGTTGTCTGAACAGCCGGAGTTGATGAAAAACCGTCAGTTCTTGGCGTTATATGGGGAGACGGGCGTACGGGGTTTGCAGATGCGGATGGCAAGGGCTTCTGCGCCATCGGCGAGTGGGTATAGCGATGCGCAGGGCGCGACTTCGTTGGCGATTCTTCGTAAGGGTGGGCGTGTGACGACTGGAACAGACGCGCCGTTTTTCCCGTATGGCTATGGGCTTCACATCGAAATTGGATTACTCGTACGGGCGGGATTCACGCCGTTCGAAGCGTTGCGTTCGGCGACGTTGTGGCCAGCGGAAGCGATCGGTGTGGGCGATGATTTGGGATCGATTGAAGCCGGAAAACTTGCTGACCTCGTGATTCTGAATGGCGATCCTGCTGAGAATATTGCTGCGACGTTGTCGGTTGTGACGACGATTAAAAATGGGGTGGTGTTTGAGGTTGATGGATTGCTTGAACCTGGCACTTGATTTCAGAATAAGTACGCGGAAAACGTGGATTGAAAACACAACCACAAAGGCACTAAGGACACAAAGAGTTCACAAAGAAATAGATATGCACAAGAACAACTATGTCGTTTTTTGGTGTCTTTGTGCCTTGTGGTAGTTAGAAGGGAATTGGGAATTAGTATGGATGCAACATTAGACGTTTTGAGTACAGCGCAGGGATTCGTACCCATGTTGAAGGAGCGTGCAGAGGAGATTGAACGATATCGCCAGTTGCCGCAGGACATATCGGATTCATTCGCGGATGCGGGATTGTACCGGATGTTTGTCCCTCGCGAGCTTGGCGGATCGGAAACGTCGCCGGTGACGTTTTTGGAGGTCGTCGAATCGTTGGCAACGGGCGATGGGTCGGCGGCGTGGTGTGTGTTTATTGGGGCGACTTCGGGGTTGGTGTCGGGGTATTTACCTCCGGCGACAGGGCAGGAAATCTTTGGCGGGAATTCTCGTTCAAGGATCGCTGGTGTGTTCGCTCCGCGCGGATTTGCAGTGCCAGAAGGTGATTCGTATCGCGTCAATGGGGAATGGCAATGGGGATCGGGTACGCAGAATTCGGATTGGGTGATGGGCGGTTGCGCGATTATTAGGGACGGTTCGCCGGAAATGTTGCCGAACGGTATGCCGGCAAGCCGGATGATGATTGTGCCGCGTTCGGAGATTGCGTTTTTGGACACATGGCATGTTTCGGGGTTGAGCGGGACGGGGAGTACGGATTTTGCGATGCGGGATTTGTTGGTGCCGGGGGATCGCGCGGTGAGTTTGATGTTGGACAAACCGCTTGAGCGGCCGTTGTATGCGTTTCCGGTGTTTGGGCTATTGGCGATTGGGATCAGCGCGGTGGCGTTGGGGGTGGCGCGCGCGGCAGTGAATGAAGTCGTGGATCTTGCATCAAAGAAAACGCCGGAAGGCCGTTTGAAACCATTGGCGAAGAGTCCGCTCACGCATCGCGAACTGGCGGAGGCGGAAGCGCTGATTCGGTCGGCGCGTGCGTTCTTGTGGGATTCGGTCTCGCGGGCGTATGACGCGGCGGTAGAGACGGGTGAACTCTCGGTGGAGTTGCGCCGTGATATTCGGTTGGCGGCAGCGAATGCAACACGGTCTGGCGCGAAAGCCGTCGATATCGCGTATAACCTCGCTGGCGGATCGTCAGTCTATCGAACGTCGCCGATTCAACGGCACTTTCGGGACGTACATGTGGCGACGCAGCACATGATGATCGGGCCGATGATTTGGGAGCAGACGGGGCGGTTGTTTGCGGGGTTGGATAGTGATACTTCGATGCTCTGAGGAATGGGTACGCGGATGATGCGGATTGGATAGATTTGCGCGGATAAAAACCGCAACCACAAAGGCACTAAGAACACGAAGGAAACACAAAGAAATGAATGCACTTGCGCTTGTTTACTTTGTGAATTCTTCGTGTCCTTTGCGTCTTCGTGGTGAGAGTGATTTTAGGTGCAATTTGATTGCTTGGGAGCGTGACATGCTGTTGCATAGACTCAAAAAAATATTGGCGTTTGTCATCGTTGTAGTGATGCCGACTCTATGTTTCGCGGATGAGTGGCCACAGTTTCGGGGGCCTAATGGTAGTGGCGTTGCGGCGCAATCCTCTCCCCCGGTTTCTTGGGATGTTGATAGCGGGGAGAATGTTAAGTGGTCGGTCTCTATTCCGGGGTTGGCGCATTCGAGTCCTGTTGTTTGGGGGGATCGGGTTTATATGACCACTGCGGTGAGTGATGAGGATGACCCGGAACTTCGGGTTGGGCTGTATGGTGACATTAAGCCGGTTGAGGGCGATGGCGTTCATGGTTGGGTGGTGATGGCGTTGGACGTGAAGACTGGCGACGTTGTCTGGACGGAGACAGCGCATACCGGAATTCCAAAGGTGAAGCGGCATCCGAAGGCGACGCATGCGAATTCAACGCCGGCGACGGATGGCAAGCACGTGGTTGCCTTTTTCGGCTCAGAGGGTTTGCATTGCTTCGACACGGATGGCGCGTTGCTGTGGAGCAAGGATTTCGGTGTATTGGATTCGGGGTTCTTTATGGTGAAGACTGCCCAGTGGGGGTTTGCGAGTTCGCCTATCATTCATGATGGTGCTGTGATTGTGCAGTGTGATGTGCAAGAGGATTCGTTTCTGGCTTCATTCGATGTGGAGACAGGCGAAGAGCGTTGGCGGACAGATCGGGATGACGTGCCGACGTGGAGTACGCCGACGATATACGAAGCCGGTGGCGCAACGCGTATTGCTGTGAACGGTTGGCATCACATTGGAGGCTACGACTTCACGACGGGCGAAGAGGTTTGGAAATTGGAAGGTGGTGGCGACATTCCAGTTCCTACACCGGTGTTCGCACATGGTTTGGTGTTCATTCATAACGCGCATGGGCGAATGTCGCCCATTTACGCAATTCATGCCGACGCTACGGGGGACATCTCGCTTGACGGCAATGCGTCTTCGAACGATGGAATCGCTTGGAGCGTAAATCGAGGCGGCGGGTACATGGTAAGCGGTTTGGTGTATGGCGACTTCTTTTACAATTGCCTGGGAAACGGTCGATTGACTTGTTTTGATGCGAAGTCAGGGAAGGAAATTTATCAGGAGCGGTTGGGCGGGACGGGTACTGCATTTTCCGCATCGCCCGTCGCGGCAAATGGGCATCTTTACTTTGCGAGCGAAGAGGGTGAGATATTCGTAGTCAAGGCGGGGCCAACGTTCGAGTTGATCGGATCGAATTCGATGGGAGCAATTTGCATGGCGTCGCCCGCAATCGTTGATGACTCCATTCTGATTAGAACGCAGAAGCGGCTTGTGGCGATCGGGACAAGATAGAACGCGGATTGGACGGATGACCGCGGAGAAAAAGCGCAACCACAAAGGCACGAAGAACACGAAGGAAGCACAAAGAAATGAATACACTTGCGCTTGTTTACTTTGTGAATTCTTCGTGTCCTCTGTGCCTTTGTGGTGAAGGCGGTTATAGGCGCTCGGGCCTCTTGCGTTAGTGGGCTGTTGAGCTCCTGCGTTGTCGTCGACGTAAGAGCATCGCCACGCTGGCGATGATTCCGAGAACTGTGATGGCGAGTGCCCAGCGTTGTGCGGCGGGTAAAGCTGGGGTTCCGGCCTCGATTTCGAGACTCCAGCTATTGAGCGTCCCGGTGCCTGGGGCGGTATCGTCGGTGATGGTGAGCGTCCAGGTCCCGATTGCGGACTCTCCATCGTAATCAGACAACGCGCCTTCGGGTTGGAAGCTGCCGGTGAACGGTGCAGAACCCGCAGTGATAGCGGTGCCCGCTTCATCGTCCAGGTTGGTTGTGGTGAAGTTTGCGCCAGCACCGCCCACATCCGTGAACAGTTCCACGACGGTACCGTTGGGCGATTCCAGGGTCACATCGAGGTCGGCGTCATTGGTGTGTGTGATATCGATGTTCACATTCAAGTCAGTAATGTTGCTGATGGTCTTCGACGCTGGTACTACGATGGTCGAGGTGATCGTGCTGAGATCGGCTATCGCCTTGGGCACATCCGTACTCGGGAACGAAGCCAACACGACGCTAAATGTCGCGCTTGGTCCCGCAGCTGGCGCGAGGTTACCTGCGTTATCGGAAGCGGTACCCGAGGCGATTGCAAGAATCCCGATGGTCCCTTCGCCGATAATGCTGGTAATGACGACCGTCGGTGTACTCGTGGTCCCGTTGAGCACGGAGACATTTCCGTCTGCGGTGCCGGTCGTGACGAGTGAAACGTCTCCGGCCGTCAAATTAAACGTGTCAGCACCGGTATACGTCACCGGATAGGTCACCGGACTTGATCCCGAAGTGACACTCGCCGAGGAAGGCGCACCGATTCCGATCGTTGGCGCGGTCTTGTCGATCGTGTAAAGCTCGCCGCTCGTGAAATCGCCATTGCCCAGGCCGGTATCGCCTAAGGTCGCGGATGTCGCGATGCTCGTAATTGTATCGTCGTCTGATACGTCCAGCCGAACCGTTCCGTCGCCCGAACCGGTGTCCACGGTCACGGTGTAGACGTTACCCGATCCAGAAATGCCAGTGACGGACGTGCCGGAAGTGGATCCCCCAGTTGTAACGGCGAAATCGCTTGTATCGACCCCCGTCACGGGGTCATCAAATGTGACGGTGAAGTCAACAGTCGACGCATTGGTTGGGTCCGAATCCGCGCGAGTGATTGATTGTACCGACGGGAAAAGTGGCGCAGTGTAGAACCAGTTAAAGCCCGTGTGGAAGTAAATGTTGTTGGCTGTAATCCTGAAGTGGTCAGTCGCAGCGATCGTGGTGCCGAACGATTTCGATACGGCGAACCCTGTTTCGGAATTGTCGAACTGGACGACAATATCGGCGCTCGTCGTCAATCCAGCATAGGATAAGACGAGGGTATAGTCATCGCCGTTTCCAGCCGTTTCGTTCAGTCCCGACATGCCGTAGGAAACGCCCGCCACATCGTCGATACCGAGCGTCCGCTGCGCTTCCCCAAAGAACGAGCCTTGTTGCATTGCAGGTTCCGTATTCGCAAAGCCGAAGATGGTGTTGTTCACGGTTCGATCTGGGTTGGCCGGAAAGAGATCGCCGCCGGGTAGGCTTGCGACGTTTCGCGTGTAGTTGGTGGAATCATACGGCCCCGCAACAATCGTAACAGGGTCATTCGTAGTCGTTCTGTACCAGAACAAGTTGATGTCGTCCCCGCGTACGTCGTCCGCAGATCCAAATAGCGTATCCGTACCGGCGTTGAGATTGAAGACGTTGTTTACGCCGTCTGCTGACCGAGTCGATTCTCGCTGTGTTCCGCTGGCGACATCCGTGCCAAGATTCGGATGGGCCAATCCAATCGAATGCCCCATTTCGTGTAGCAATACAGACTCGAAGTCGATGAACCCTCCGGGCACGGTACCGCTGAAGTCCAGGTTGCCCGTCGTCGCAACTCGTGCGTTCCAAGTGGCGATGACGTTCTGCGTGGAAACCACCATGCTCGAGGCATTTGGACTAGCAGGATTGATTCCGACCGTGACGGTTAACGTCCCACCGGTGCCTGTGTAACCCGATGGATGGGTGATGGAGTTGGCGTTCCCTTCGCCCGCAAAAATGAATCCAACCGCGTGCGACGACATCGGCGTGAGGGCAACCATCAGGGTCAAGAAGGCAACCAATGTTCTCGCGAGTACCGTCGATTCAGAATGTATAAGTGATCGTCTCATTGTCATATACCCTTATTCGACCAGTTCAAGTTCGGAATGCAAAGAAAGTTCGACCAGTTCCGCTTCTGCTTCAGCCAGTCGTTGCAGGGCATCGATATCGGGATGCGCTTTCACATCGGTTCGCAAGCCGTGCCACTCGATGCGTTTCGATACATCATTCTGGACAGCCGTTGACCCCGCCGCTTTGTAGGTCGAAAGATTAACTTCAATGACGGTCAGCGTATCGGACGATTGATAGTATGCAACACCCGGGTTGGCCTCGCGCTTAGCGACACTCGCGCGTTGGCGATCACTCTTCACCGTCGCGGCATCAAAGTCTACCGTGCCCTTCTCGATCATTGAGGTGATAAGGGCGTCCAGTTCTTCTTTGGACAAGACGAACGAATAGTCGCCAGCTTTCTTCATGTAATGCGGGTAATGAACGAGTACACGACCATCGCCGTAGACTCGGAGACGGGGCGTGGGGTCCTGATCTTCGAGTCCGTCCGGCACTTGGTTCATGGACACGATCACGGTGTCAGCGTCCGCCGTGTAATCGAAGCTTGCCGCCGTCTGCGCGTGTGCAAAACTGACGCACACCCCACACAGACCGATTACGCAAAGCGTTCGTCTGAACGATTGCAGACCCCATCGTCGAATCGCTTGCTCGGACATTTCATTACCTCCACTCTCGTCTAACACATCAATTGACTTCATCGCCTATTTGGCACCTGTTGAGGCTACCATGAAAACTGTTTTTTGCGAAATTTTTTTGGGTTTTCGTCGACGGACACTAAATAGGAATAGCGACAAAAGTGTCATGCGGTCTTGTCGTTGCTCTTCTTACCCGGCGGTTCTGTCGTTTCTATCGGTAGACCAATCCACTGCAACATGGCGAGCGTAATACCCGAAACAGCCGCGGTGATCGCGACCCCCAGATTAAGGCCGAGAGGCATGGTGTCGGAATGGCCTAACGAAAAGAGAAGGTAGACTAGGCACGCGCCTCCAGTCACCATACAGGTGTACCATGCGATAGTAAGTCCTTGGCGTAGGGTCATGTTGGAGTCCTTAGACGGCTCATAAGAGTATCGTACCCAACTTAAGTTTCGTTTGCTACAAATGGTTCGGTAGTATCGCTTGGAATAGACGACCAAAGAAAGAACGTTGGCCTTTCTATGAGTGATGAAAAAGATATTGCGCCGGTACTCGGCTGGGATCAGCCCCCGACTTCGATGGAGGGCCCGCCTCCAGAGCCGGATCCGGAGCATAATCGCCGCATTCTCAAGGAGAAGCGATTCGAAATCCTGGCGGTGGTGAGTTTTATTGTCTTGGGAACAGGGTTTCTGATGTGGCGGGGTGTCATGCCTCAGATTGTTACTGAGGCACCGGAAACCTTTGCCGAAGCCGTGGAAACGGTTCAGTACAATGGCTTTGCCAAGCGAGCATCGACCACCCTATTTGGCCGAAACGTAATCACGTTCGAACGGCATATCGAAGGATTCGATTGCACGGTCGATTTGTTCGGTGCATCGGACGACGCGCCGCTGGAGACTGCGCTCATTTGGCTTGCACCCGTTGCTGAGGAGTGGCCGCCCAGTGACGAGGAGTATCAGAACGCGGTGAATGCGGTCTCGAACGCTGGGATACGGTTGGTGCCCAAGGCGAACGAAGCCATCGAAAAGGCCATTGCCACCTCGGTGTTCGAGCGGGATGCGGATCGCCCTCATGACAAAGGGGTAGCGGCAACGCAGGATGGGTGGAAAATCACGTATATCGTATTCCGTAAATTTGATGAAGAAACAGAAGCACAACCTGCGCTAATGCTGGTTTTGCAGAGCCTCAGCGCGGCATCCGATCCGGAATCTGAACTGCTTAATCGGGAGCTCTATAGAGCGATTGAGGCGGGCGAGGAAGTGAAGGCTGCTCTAAGAATGCTAGTGGTTTATCACTTCTAAAGAATGCGGATTCGCGTCACCCGACTAGGAAAAACGGGTATCCAGGGCGTATACGGCATCCTTCTGGATTCCTGCCTTTGCAGGAATGACGGGGAGATTCGAGTCTCGAAACATGAGTAAATTGTCATCTTTGTCTTGCTAATTCACATTTCGGGGAAATTATCGATTATTGGGGAAATGAATCACTTCGATTTGGTAGTATCTCGCCCTGGAATTACTCTCCCCCCTATTGGTGTTAACTCAGCGGACGGATTCAACTTAACGTAGACGGGTATGGATTTCTGGATGCCCGCAGTGTTGGATTCTGCGCTGACCCGTTAGAAGTCTTGGAAGTGTAACGGGGCGAATGGTCTTGGCCCACTTGTGAATACAGATACGATATGACTTTTCCGAATATTGACATAGAAGCGCTCAACAAAGACCGTCGCGCACAAGCCATGATAATTTCTGGCACGGTGAGCGCGTTGGTGCTGACGTGGATCATAGCGATTATCTATTGGTTATCGACCATTCCTTCGTTCGATATTCTGGCCGAAGTGCCGGGGTTTGACGGATTGCCGCCGAACGCAGCGGCGCTGGCAGCGAAAGTCGAATTGAACGGAACGTTCGAGCAGTTCGATGGTGTGCCTTCCGACTTACCAGGCGCGTGGCCCAAATTTCGTGGCCCGGAAATGTCGAGCATCGCCGTGGATCAAACGGAGCTGGCCGATTCGTGGGCGAATGGTCCGAACGTCGTCTGGCAGATCAAGGTTGGGGACGGGTATGCGGCACCCGCAGTCATGAATGGCCGTGTTTATCTTATGGATTACGACACGGAGAAACGGGCGGATGCGTTGCGGTGTCTTTCTCTGGAAGACGGTAGTGAGATCTGGCGGCGTTCTTACAACATCAATATTAAGCGGAATCATGGTATGTCCCGAACGATTCCTGCCGTAACGGACAAGTATGTGGTGACGATGGGGCCAAAGTGTCACGTCGTGTGTTTAGATGCTGGCCGTGGCGATTTCCGTTGGGGAATCGACCTCCAAAAGGATTACGGCACGAGCGAGCCATTATGGTACGCGGGGCAATGCCCGATCATCGTGGATGACTACGCGATTATTGCGCCCGGCGGCTCCGAGGTCATGATGATGGCCGTGAGCTGTGAGACCGGTGACGTCGCTTGGACGACACCGAATCCGAAGCTGTGGAATATGTCGCATGCCTCCATCATTCCGATGAAGCTCGCGGGACATAACATGTATGTGTATAGCGCGGTCGGCGGCATTATTGGCGTTTCTGCGGAGCCGGATCGTATTGGCGAATTACTCTTTGAAGTGCCGCGCGTGGGTAACGTCGTTGCACCTTCCGCCATTCAAGTTTCAGACACGGATATTTTTGCGACCGCTGGGTACAGCATGGGCAGCATCCTGTTGCGCGTTTCCGAGAGCGGCGGCGAATTCACTGCGGAGAAGGTGTACGACCGACCGCCGGGCGAAATACTCGCGTGCGAACAACAGACTCCGATTTTTCATGACGGGTTAATTTACGCCGTGATGCCGAAGGATGCCGGCGAGTTAAAGAATCAATTCGTTTGCTACAAACCCGATGGCACCATGGTTTGGAGCAGCGGTCGGGACAACCGATTTGGGTTGGGACCATTCTTATTGGCGGACGACAAGTTTTACATTTTGGATGATGACGCGACGTTGACGATGATCGACGCGACGAAATCGAAGTATGCGCAGTTAGGTCAGGGCGAAACGATTTCCCATCTCGATGAAGACGGCGAGAAAGTCTTGGGGCACGATGCGTGGGGTCCACTGGCATTGGCGGGTTCACGACTGCTGCTGCGTGATATGAATTATATGGCGTGTATCGAATTGGCGGCGAAGTAGGCGATGAAAGAATCTGTACATACACCGAAACACCCATGGTTGGCCGGGGTAGCGATTGCTGCCGTTGCTGGCGCGTATTTCTTTTTCTTGGGTACGAGTAAGTATCCGGAGCCGGGCGGCAATTTGCAGTACGACATCACGCAATACACTGACGTGGATGACATCGAAACGCGGTGGGAAGAAGCGGGTGAGATTACGCTCGACTTAGATATGCCGCACGGTTTAGCCGTTCAAGATGACCGTCTCTACATTGCGGGGAAGAATGCCATTTCTGTGTTGGACGCGAATCACGCGGAAGTGGAACGATTCGAATTTGAAGGTGAAGCGAACTGCATCGCCATTGCACCGGATGGAACGATGTTCGTTGCGATGCCGAATGAAGTGCAAGTATTGAACGCCGATGGATCAGAAGGCGACCGCTGGACGGATTTCGCGGATCGGAGTTTCTTAACGTCTATCGCGGCAACGGACGACGACGTATTCATTGCCGACGCGGGGAAACACGTCGTCTATCGATACACTTGGGACGGCGAACGCAAGACGGAAATCGGCAAGAAGAATCCCGAACGGGACGTACCGGGCATCGAAGTGCCCAGCCCCTATTTGGATTTAGCCATCAATGATGAAGGCCATCTCTGGGTGGTCAATCCAGGCAAATTGGGCCTTGAGCGATTTCGAGGCAACGGCGACATTGTCACGAGTTGGTATCACCCGACGCTTGAGCTACACGGATTTTCGGGGTGTTGCAACCCGACCCAGATCGCGTTTTCCAATGATGGCAAATTGATTACTTGTGAAAAAGGGTTGGTCCGCGTCAAGGTTTACGAAGTTACGGCGGGTACGTTCGAGGAATTGGTCGTCGGTCACAAGCTATTTCCGAAGGAACAATCGGTGCGGGACATTGCGGTGGATGCGGATGATCGCATCTTAGTGCTGGACCCGCGTTCGGATTCTATTCGCATTTTCGCGATGAAGGAGGGGGCCGATGTCGCTACAACGACTTAACCGGCAAGAATTTTTGCAGTCGATTACCCGGGGTGGGTTAATGGCTGGGTTGACGGGTGTAGCCGTTGCGGCGGTTCATGGCACTAGGGAAGTCAGCGAGTGCTTCAATCACAATTACTGTGATACGTGTTGGTCCTTTGACGGATGTGGTTTGCCAGAGAAAAAGGAGATCCCCGATGAGCGATTGGGCTAAAGTCGATCGACGTGACTTTATGCGCACGGCGGCAGCGGTCGGTTTTGCTGGTGCCGCCTATGCTACGGTCGGCGAAAAAATTGAGGAAGAGGTCTGGCAACTCGATCCGAATAAGTGTACGCAGTGCGGACGTTGCACTACGCATTGTGTGTTGAATCCGTCTGCTGTCAAATGCCTGAATCAGTTCAACATCTGCGGGTATTGCGATTTGTGTTTCGGCTATCTCCAACCGGGCAGTCGTGGTCGTGACACCGGCGCGGAAAATCAGCTTTGCCCAACGGCGGCCATAAAACGAACCTACATCGAAGATCCCTATTACGAATACCTCATTGATGAGGAAAAGTGCATCGGTTGCGCGAAATGCGTGAAGGCGTGCTTGGTATTCGGAAACGCTTCTTTCTATCTACAAATACGTCAGGATGTTTGCATTAACTGTAACGAATGCTCGATTGCTAAGGCGTGTCCGTCCGATGCGTTTATGAAACTGCCGAAATCCAAGCCGTACTTGTATCTGACAGGCGACGTGGAAACGACCCGGAGCGAACCCGCCCCAGAGCCGGCCGCACCACAGGACTTTTTCCTCGAACAATGACAAGCCTTAGTCGGATCGTTTCAATGCTCGCGGCGCTTTCATTGCCCGCCGCGATAAGTCGTGCAGCGGAAATGCGTTTTCCGCCGCCCGACTTCAATTCCGCGTATTCATTACCGGACTTGTACATGCCGCCGCCGCCAACGAGTAACGGCGTGTGGGATGCGATCATTTTATTTGTGGCGTTGTCGATTACGACTTGGATGGTGTTTCAGGCCAGATCGCGACGCGGTCTGTTCTTGATGAGTATCTTCTCCGTGACGTGGTTCGGATTCTATCGGACGGGTTGCATATGTCCGGTCGGTTCGACGCAGAACGTCATGGCCGGTGTCTTTCTTCCTGACGTAGGCGTTTCGGTTGTCGTTCTCTCGTTTTTTGTGATGCCACTGTTGTTCTCGTTGTTTTACGGTCGCGTGTTTTGCGCATCGGTCTGTCCCCTCGGCGCGATGCAAGAGTTGGTGGCCATCGCGCCAATACGCATCTCCCCCGCGCTCGAACGTGTGTTGAGCATGGGTAAGTACGTGTATCTCGGACTCGCGACGTTAGGGGTGGCGACTGGCGCTGGCTTCCTTGTGTGCCGGTACGACCCGTTCGTCGGCATCTGGCGGATGGGCCATAGCTACGGAATGTTGTTGGCGGGCGCGGTGATACTTCTACTCGGCGTGTTTGTGGCGCGACCGTATTGCCGGTTCATGTGTCCCTACGGCGTGTTGCTGGGTTGGATGTCGCGCTTTTCGAAATTTCATCTCGATATTCCACCGTCGCCATGTGTGTCGTGCCGATTGTGTGAGGATTCATGCCCATACAACGCGATTGACATGCCGACGCCGCAGCATTTGAAGGAAGATCCCGAAGTCGGCAAGAAGCGTTTGCGTGGCTTCGTATTCGCGTCGCCTGTAATTATCGCCGTGGGAGCGTTGATGGGGTACATGATGTACGAGCCGCTTTCACGCATGCACCCGACCGTTACGTTGAGCGAACGGATCGCGGCCGAAGACCTTGGCATTGTGGAAGTGAACTCTCTGTTGGAGTCGGAAACATTCCGTATCTTGGATAAGACGACCCAACAATTACACCTAGAAGCAATGGCGATTCGCGAAAACTTTAAGACCGGCGGTGCATGGCTTGGCGGTTTCTTGGGGCTAATTATCGCCTTGAAGCTAATTGGCCTTTCGACTGTACCGAAGCTCGACGTATATACGCCACATAAAGAAACGTGTTTCAGTTGCGGGCGGTGTTATCCCTATTGCCCGGTTGAAGCCGAACCTACGGTTGCTTAATTAGTGTTAGTTAAAAGAGAGTTTGATACCAACGATTTCCTCTACCGATTTTGGACAGCCATTACCGGTGTGACCGCGTTATTTTCGTTCATCGTGTTTGTATTGCTGATGATCAACTACCTCCAGATCCGATCAGCCGATCCCGTGAACCATGAACTCATGACGCAGATGCGGCAAGACTACGCGGCGCTGCCCGAGCAGGATCAAGTCCTGGCCGAGCGAATTCAGACCCTCGACCTACTCACGCGCAAAGCGTTCTTCACCAGCCAAACCCATCTTCGCATTGGTGGGTTCCTATTGTTGGCGGGCGTCTGCGGATTTCTGATCGCCTTCAAGTACATGGTTCGCTGGCAGCGTGAGAAGCCGGAGTTGAAAGAAACGCCCACTGCCGACCTGGAGTTCAGCGCGTTCGCGCAGTCGCGGCAACTCATCACTTGGGCCAGTGTGGGTGTGCTCGCTGTTGGACTCGCTTTAACCGTGCTCACGCAAAGTCTGCTGTCGAAGTTACCGGAAAGCGAGACGGCGGCAACTGCCGGCGCGAACGGTGAATCTGGTGCGGAAATCGCGTTCGCGATCCCGACGTGGGAAGACCTTGAACAGAATTGGCCGTCATTTCGCGGACCGGTGTCGAATGGCACAGCCGGAAGCGTAGACGGACCAACGGAATGGGACGTCGAAGCCGGTACCAATATTAAATGGACCGTCGATCTCCCCCTTCCCGGTGCAAATTCTCCCGTGATTTGGGGTGACCGACTGTTTCTCTCAGCGGCGGATGCGTCCGCATATGAAGTGCATTGTTACGACGTGGAAACTGGCGAACAGATTTGGAAGCAGACGGTCGGTCAATTACCTGGAAGTCCCGCTGATAAACCCGAAGTTACCGAAGAGACTGGACATGCCGCTCCGACAATGGTTGTGCATGGCGAATTGGTCTTCGCCGTATTCGCCAACGGCGACATGGTGGCCTATGACTTCGAGGGCGAACTCGTCTGGGGACGGAACGTCGGAGTGCCGGAGAATCACTACGGCCACTCCTCCTCGCTCATCGCGTGGGATGGTTTGGTCTACGTGCAACTCGACGGTATGTCAGAGGCGAAAGTACTGGCGCTAAACATCGGCACAGGCGACGAAGTCTGGTCTGCACAACGGGAAACAATCTCCTGGGCATCGCCGATAATTGCACGTACAGAAATTGGCCCGCAGCTCATCATGAACTCGGAAGCCACGGTCGATGCCTATGATCCAGCAACCGGAAAACTACTGTGGTCGGAAGAATTTCTAGCTGGCGAAGTTGCGCCTTCACCTGTCTATGCAAACGGGATTGTGTTCGCTGCAAATGAATACGCCGTGGCGGGAGCGATTCGAGTCGGCGGCACGGCAGAGGCGCCGGAGTCCGAACTGATCTGGGAATATGATGAGTTTCTTCCCGAGGTCGCGAGTCCGATTACCGATGGCGAACGGATCTACTTCGGGACTTCTGCCGGCGACTTCGTTTGTGTGAACCTTGAGTCGGCCAGTGACGAAGGCGAAGAAGTCTACGCCGAAGAACTCGATATGGGATTCTATTCATCGCCCGTTCTCGTGGGCGATACGATATACATTGGCGATTTAGATGGCGTGATGTATGTCATTAAATCGGGTCCGGAGTTTGAACTCATTTCCAAAATAGAGATGGGCGAAGAGATTTTCGCAACACCGGCATTCATGGATGGCCGCATGTATTTGCGTACAGCCCAACACTTGTATTGCATTGAGCAGGAATAATGACCGAAATTCTCACAACCGAACCCATCGACTTGCAAGACGTTGACCGTATGCTGGATGCAACGGGACGCGGCCCTGAAGCCGTGATTCCGATTCTGCAGGCGATTCAATCGAAATATCGATACTTGCCGACAGAAGCGATGCAACGCGTCTGCGAATCATCCGAGATTACCCCCGCAACCATCGAAGGTGTGGCGACATTCTATTCGCAGTTTCGTCGTGACCCAGTGGGCGAGCATGTCATTAGCTTGTGCGATGGTACTGCGTGCCACGTGAAGGGTTCCGAAGATGTGCTCGAGGCCATGACGGACGAGTTGGGCATGGCGAAAGGCCAGGACACGGATGCGGATGGCAATTACACCATTCAAAAAGTGGCGTGTATCGGTTGTTGTTCATTGGCACCGGCAATGCAAATTGACGGTGTGACGTATGCACACGCGGGGCCGGAAAAAGTCCCGGGCATCATGCAGGATTTCGAAAAGCGCCAGGACGAGTCTAAAGACGATAGAGAGCGCAAAGAACGCGAGATCAAAGAGAGCGGTGCCGAAGTTCGTATCGGTATTGACTCGTGTTGTGTGGCAGGCGGCACTGATCGCATTCAAGCTGCGGTAGAACATGCCCTTGCCGAATTGGATTCACACGTCCCGATCAAGAACGTGAGTTGCATTCAGATGTGTCACCAAGTGCCGGTGATCGAAATCGTCGAGCCGAACAAAGATCCGACCATGTACGTGAAGGTCGAAGAAGAAGACATCTCAGAGATTATTTCCCGGCATTTCAAACCGAACAATCCGTTGAAAAAACTCACGTCCTCCGTCATGCGTTGGACCGAACACTTGTATGGCGACATCGGTTCGGAAGATGTTTTGGAGCGACACGATTCTGAAATCCGCGAAGAACACGTTTCGTCCTTCTTCAAAGGCCAAGTCCATGTCGCCACGGAACATCATGGCGAGATGGACCCGGCGAGCCTTGAGGAATACCTGCAACGCGGCGGCTTTATGGCGATCGAAAAATTGCTGTTCGGCAATTCATCGGGCCGTGCGTTGTTGGCCTTGCATCAGGGCGGTAAGATCGCGGGTCCGAACGAAGGCGATGGCTGGGCTCCACAACAGATTATCGATGAAATCTTGGCGAGCGGTTTGCGTGGACGGGGTGGCGCAGGATTTCCTTCGGGCCGCAAATTGCAGTTCGTGCACGATTCTAAAGGCGACAAGAAATACATTCTTTGTAATGGCGACGAGGGGGACCCGGGCGCGTTTATGGACCGGATGATTCTTGAGTCGTATTCGTGGCGGGTCATTGAAGGGATGATTGTTGCCTCATTGGCGGTTGGCGCGGATGAGGGCTACCTCTATATCCGTGCGGAATACCCGCTGGCAACGAAGCAGATGCGGAAATCCATCGCCGAATGCGAAGCGGCGGGTTTGCTGGGCAACGGCATCCTGGGGTCGAAGCATTCGCTCCATCTTCATATTAAAGAAGGCGCTGGCGCGTTTGTTTGCGGCGAAGAAACTGCACTTATTGCTTCTATAGAAGGTAAACGCGGCATGCCGTCGATTCGGCCGCCCTATCCAGCGCAAGCGGGACTCTGGGCCAAGCCGACACTCATTAACAACACTGAAACACTCTCGATGATGCCGTGGATTATTCGTAACGGTGCGGAGAAATTTGCCGCGTTGGGCACGGAGCGTAGTAAAGGCACGAAAGTCTTTTCACTCGCTGGCAAGATTCGCCATGGCGGACTCATTGAAGTGCCGATGGGTATCACGATCAACGAGGTCGTGCATGGCATCGGCGGCGGTATCGAAGACGATAAGGAGTTCAAGGCACTTCTCGTTGGCGGACCTTCCGGCGGCTGTATTCCCGCGTCAATGGGCGACACGCCGATCGACTATGAAGCGTTGTCTGAAGCCGGCGCGATGATGGGTTCAGGCGGCTTGATTGTTATTGATGAGTCCGATTGCATCGTGGAGATGTGCCGGTACTTCCTGTCGTTCACGCAGGACGAATCGTGCGGCAAATGTTCACCATGCCGAATCGGTACGATGCGTCTACTAGAAATCTTGACGCGCATGACGCAAGGCAAAGGCACGAAGGCCGACCTTGACGTATTGGATGAACTCGGCAAAGCGGTGGCCGCGCAAAGCCTCTGTGGTTTGGGCAAGACGGCACCGAACCCGGTGTTGACCGCGCTGAAATATTTCCGCGAAGAGTTTGAAGCCCATGTCAATGGGATGTGCCCGGCGGGCAAGTGCAAAGATCTCATCGATTACTGGATTGTGGATACCTGTATCGGTTGTACAAAGTGTGAACAAGTTTGTCCGGTTGATTGCATTGATTCCGAACCGTTCAAACTCCATACCATTCAATTGGATACCTGTACACGTTGCGATGCGTGCCTCGTGGTGTGCCCGGTAGATGCCATTCTTGCTGGTTCAAGAACGAAGGAAGAGAAGGAAGCCGCGTTGTGCCCACAATAGTCATTAACAATCAGACGGTCGAAGTCGACGAAGGCACGACCCTCATTCAAGCGGCGCGCGCTATGGGGATTGAAGTGCCAACGCTGTGCTATTGGGAAGGCGTCAAGCCGATGAATTCGTGCATGCTGTGCGTGATGCGTGACACGAACACTGGGAATTTAATGCCATCGTGTTCCACTGTTGCGGCGGACGGCATGAACGTCGAAACCGATAGCGGCGATGTGGCGAATGCGCGTAAAGATGTGCTCGAACTGATCATCAGCGAGCATGTTGGCGATTGCGAGGCACCGTGTACACATACATGTCCGGCGTCGATGAATATTCCGGTCATGATGCGTCAAATTTACGATAGTGACTACGACGATGCCGCGTTTACGGTGACGAATGGGTTGGTGTTTCCTTGGACGTTGGGGTATGTGTGCCCAGCGCCTTGTGAGAATCCATGTCGGCGTAAGTCGTATGATGAAACGATGCAAATTCGGACGCTGCACCGCAACATGGCCGAGCGCGCGCAAGATGAAAACCCCGAACTCTTAGAGACGCCGGATGATTCAGGCCGAAAAGTAGCGATTGTCGGTGCAGGCATTACCGGCATGGCGGCGTCTTGGGTCTTGCGCAAGCAAGGTCACGCTGCAACGATATATGAAAAGGAAGCGATTGCAGGCGGAAAAATGCGCACATTGACCGAAGAAGAACTTCCGAAGCACGTGTTGGATTCTGAAGTCGCAAACATAGAAAAGATTGGTGTCGACTTCGTATTCAACTCGGAGATCAACGGCAATGGCGATCTTGAGGCGTTAACCGATCAGTATGACGCAGTGATTTTGGCGTGCGGCGATATCGCGAAACCAGGCGGAAAAGTGTTTGAAGCGAAAGAACACAAGCTTCATGTACGCGCGGTGGGCAACGGTAAGACGACGGCACAATGGGTGAACCGATATCTTGATACCATCGTACCCGATCCCGGTCAGAAACTGTTCCAGTGCAAGATCGGTAAAATGACGAAGCCGCAGATGGAAAACATGCGGGAGCACACCGAAAACTTCGAACATATGCTCGTTGCTCCAAATGATGATGACCCGCTCGTCGATTCGCAACAAGAAGCAGGCCGTTGCCTGCATTGCGACTGTCGAAAACGGGTTTCGTGTGGATTGCGAAAATGGGCTTCGGATTACGGCGCAGAGAAACGGCGGTATAAGACGACCGAAGAACAGGATTTCCGTATTCTTGGTAAGGGAAATGTTCTCTTCGAACCGGGGAAATGCATACGTTGCGGACTTTGCGTGGCAATCGCAGAGAAACACGGCGAAGATATTGGGTTGTCGTTCATCGGCCGTGGCTTTGACATGCAGATCAAGGTGCCGTTTGACCATAGCTTTGATGACGCCTTGAAAAAATCGGCTGATGAGTGCGTCGAGGCATGTCCGACTGCAGCAATCGCATTCAAGACCAAAGAAGACATCGAAGCCTGCCACACGACAGCTTGGATTGAGCTATAATTCAACATTAGCTGAATACAGTATCAACGGACTCCCCCTGATCTAGGAATCATCCTCATGAAACGTCGTAACGGTTTTACTCTCATCGAATTACTGGTGGTCATTGCCATCATCGGAATTCTCGCAGCGATATTACTTCCCGCGCTTGCACGCGCACGTGAAGCGGCGCGGCGTGCAAGTTGCCAAAACAACCTGAAGCAAATGGGCCTCACGTTCAAAATGTATGCGAACGAATCGTCGGGCGAGAAGTTTCCGCCGATGGCGGACCGAACCGCCTGGGAGGCGCGCGACCTCAAACCGTCGAACCCGGCAGCGGCGGTCGACTACAGCAACTATGTCGGGACGGGCGGCGGGTCGTGTTTTTATACGAATCCGTTTGCGGCAACGCCAAGTAGTGGCGGCGACGGTGCGGTAAGTTTCGTGTTTGATGGCCCTTCGCTATTTCCGGAATACCTGACTGATCCCAACGTGATGGTGTGCCCTTCGGATGCGTCCAGTGACCGAGGAATCAATACGGCGAGCGGTCTTTGGTATAACCAAAATACGCTGGGCGCAGATCCACAGTGGGATCCCTGCGCGTTCACGCCGGAGTCCTATATTTATTTGGGATGGGTGTTCACCGATACGCCCGGTCGTGACTATCTCGCGGGCGGCGCGGATCCCAACGATACTGCGGTGACACCAGCCGCTATCACGAACTTCGTAAACCCCGCGTTCATTGGTGCGTTCATCCAACGGGTAACCGATGTCGTCGCTGGAGCGAATACCTACGATGCAGATGTTGAAGGCACTGAACTCGAATCGGTCTACCGAACACGTGAAGGAATCGAACGATTCCTAATCACCGATATCAATAATCCTGCAGCGAGTGCCTTGAGCCAAAGTGATATTGCTATAACGTTCGACTTCATAAGCACTGCGGCGACGGATTACAACCATGTCCCGGGTGGATCGAACGTGCTCTATCTTGATGGGCATGTCGAGTTTAAGAAATACCCGTCGGACTTCCCGGTCACGCGGGTGTTCACGACGTTTGTCTCGTTGTTCTAGGCGGGGGCCTCAACCTAAACTTTTTTTGCCACAGAGGTCACAGAGACCACAGAGGTTTTGAGAAATGGAACTCGCCTCTCCCTCTCCCTCGCCCCTGGGACAGGGAATCTCATAGGAAGCGCTTCGAGCTGGTGCCTTTTCGAATTGGGGAAGAAGCCCGCGCCGTTTTCTTAGGAATCAAGTCCGCTGCGCGCCAAGAACTCCCAATCGGAGTTGGGAGCTACGTAGCGCGCGTTTCCAAATGGGCCTTTCTTTCGCGGAACACAACGCAACGCATCATGGCTAAAACAACTCCAGCGTATACGCGAGCGTGAACCATATCCCGACGATGAGAAACACAGTGCCGGTCGTTCGTCGTGCCCAACGTTCGAGGTGGGCGATTTGGGCGAAGAGTGTTCCGACGCGGTTGGCGGCGAGTGCGATGACGAGGCTAAATAGAAGTACGGGGAGTGCTACGCCCATCGAGTAGATGAGGGGTAGATAGACACTCGATTCGTGGGTAACGGCTAGGGGCAATAGGCTGCCGAAGAATAGGGCTGCTGTTGTGGGGCAGAATGACATCGCGAATACGATGCCCAGGAGTGCGGCGGCCCAGTAGCCACCATTCCCTGTTTTTCCCTGCACCCACTCTTTGAGTTTACCGCTGCCGAGTTTCACGCTGATGAGTTCCAACAACAACATCGCGCAGATAATGAGTATCGGGCCAAGTAGGCGGAACATATACTTTTGAAGCCAATGCGACACTACGGGGACGGTGAGTAGGCTGCTGACGAGGATCATCGCGAGCAGGACAAACGCGAGCGATTGACCGAGAATATAGAAACCGCCGGAGATGAGGACGTAGCGCGGTTTGTCCACACGCCTAGCGATGAAGGAAATTGCGGTGACATTGGTTGCCATAAGGCACGGGCTAATCGACGTGAGTACGCCGAACCAAAACGCCGCGATGGTCGCCGGTACAGTCTCGCTCAAGGCGTCTCATCCACAAACGATTGCAGACTGTCACCAACATATTGCATGAAAGCAGATTTGTCGTAGACGTGATCCCAAACCTTTTCAAGGTTTTCCCACCGACCGGGTTCTCCATTTTCAATGGCGACTAGCACAATCGATTTCGTATAGAGATTGTAGTCCTTGGCAAAATGTTCGTGTTGCGGCTTATCCATATCGGCGGTGCGCCATTGGATCTGCCCGGCGGCGAGAGCCTTGCTGAAATCGGTCTTGAGTACTTCCTGGGTGTACGCCTCGATTTGTTCGCACGTCGAGCATTCTTTTCCGACGGAGAAGTAGTAGACGATGTAATCGGGGGTCACGCCATCTACGGTGGCGATGGGATCGGTTGTTTCGGCGGAACGTCGTGCGGAGAATTCTTGGATGCCCATGTAGGCGAGGCTTCCGACCACGATAAGGGTTAAAAGGCCGCTTATGATTGATTTTGCATTCATGGGTTTGCCAGCATTATCGCGAATCAGCAATGGATTAGTTGAGCGTCTCGACTGCGGTTGATTATGCAATCATACTTTTTAGTTCGTTCATAGATGGCACACGGCCGCAGATTTTGACCTCGCCATCGACCACGAGGGCTGGAGTTGTGGGTACGCCGAACGCGAGAATATCATCCATATCGCTAACCTTTTCGAACTCAAATTCGATGGCCAATTCGCGGGCGGCTTGTTCCGTCATATCAGCCAGCTTATCGCACGATGGACACCCCGGCCCGAGTACTTGAAGTTTCTTCATTTTATTGGCCATCCCGTAGGCAAATCCACAAATTAGTGTAACCGTATGTGCTGCAATATCAACAATTTGTAGCATACGGACTATTCCTTACACGGAACAAATCCCTAGGTGAATTATGTTAGGGTATTTGTCGATGTCAGGACAAGGAATCGCAGTTATGGACAATGAAATTCTGACCATTGAAGAGGCGGCGGCGATGTTGAAGGTGGATGATCAAGTTGTGACTGATCTACTCGTCTCCAGCGAGTTGCCCGGGCGGCACATCGGCGGTGCATGGCGAACGACGCGGCGCGCGCTGATTTGTTATGTAGAAGGGGTTCCGCTTGAGACGATGTGTTGTCCGCCCGGCACGTGTTGTACACCGGGAACCGAAGGGCAAGAATCAAGCTGTTGCTGTTAAACCTCGCCATTGGCGACACTGGCTTCACCCTGCGGTGAATGTCTCAACAACCTTAAATCATCATTACTGCCGCGCGGGCGATATCGGTCTGCCGGGTTCGGGAAGTAGTATGACCACAATTCGTTTACTGCACGTTTCGTTGATAATCGTTCTGTTCGCCGCGTCTGGATTCGCGGCGGACTGGCCACAGTTTCAGGGACCGGATCGCAACGGTATTTCGCAGGAGGACGACATCGCGCGGATTTGGCCGGAAGGCGGTCCGACAATGCTGTGGAATCGTTCGCTCGGTAAGGGGTTTGGCGGCGCAGCGGTTCGTGACGGCGAAGTGTTTGTCCTCGATCGTGAACTGGATCTACGCGATGTCCTGCGCTGTCTAGATCTCGATACAGGTGAGGAAAAATGGCAATGCAAATTACAGGCTCCGGGCAGTGCAACCTATGGTGGATCACGCACGACGCCGACCGTTACGGAGAAGTATGTCTATGCCGTCGGAATGACCGGAATGTTTTATTGCATCGATCGGACTACGCATGCGGCAAAATGGACGATAAATTTGCCGGAAGTCTACCCGCCGTTTAGCAATCCTCGTTGGGGTTATGCTCAGTCTCCATCGGTCTACGAAGACCTGGTCATCGTAGCTCCTCAATCCAAGGATGCGTTCGTCGCGGCGTTCAATCGCGAAACCGGCGACCCGGTCTGGACCAATACTGACGGCCGGGGATTTGGCTATTCGACACCTCGGGTCACGACCCTTGCGGGTGTTGACCAAGTCGTGATGATAGGAGGGTTCAAGCCCGCTGTCGTGGGCCTTTCCATTGAAGACGGAAAGACCCTATGGCAATACGCGGATTGGCAATGCCGCATTCCGATTCCCTTCCCCACGCCTTTGCCGGATGACCGGCTTTTCATCACGGGCGAATATGGCGCGGGGTCCGCGATGATTCGTATCGTGAAGGATGGCGCTGAGTTCAGCGCCGAAGAACTGTTCACTACCGATGTTTGTGGAAGCCAGATTCATCAGCCGCTGTTTATTGGGGATCACCTCTATATGAACAGCAACGGCAACCAGCGCGGCGATGGCATGTTGTGCCTGACGTTGGAGGGCGAGATGAAATGGCGAACGCGGGACACACGCGGATTGCCCCGTTTCGAGCGCGGCGGATTGTTGTCCGTGGACGGCCTGATCATTAACTTTGACGGCAAGCGCGGAACGTTACACCTGATTGAACCAACGCCGGAAGCGTATCGTGAAATTGCGAAGGCTGAAATATTTGAAGGCGCGCAAATGTGGTCGCCGTTGGCGTATTCAGAGGGCAAACTGTTGGTTCGCAATCAAGAAGAGATGAAATGTTTTCAATTGGGACGTCCGTAGCGAACGGAAGACGATAGAACAATGCGAATTACCTATTTAGCTCCGGGAACGGGCGGAACCTTTTACTGTCAGAATTGCATGCGTGATGCAGCTCTGGCGCGCGCGCTTCGAAAACACGGTCATGAGTTGACCTTGGTTCCGGTGTACCTGCCAATCCTGATCGATGCGGAACACATTAACAATGATGTGCCGGTTTTCTTCGGCGGAATCAATGTCTATCTGCAACAACTGAGCGGCATCTTTCGCTATACGCCCCGTTGGATAGATAAATGGTTTGATACGGATTGGATGCTCCGCATGGCGGCGCAACGCGAAGGATCGACTGAAGCGGCGGGGCTAGGTCCGTTGACCTTGTCGATGCTTGAAGGCGAACACGGCAGACAAAAAAAAGAACTCGACCGCCTCTTGGATTGGCTTGAGGAACATGAAAAGCCAGAGATGATTCATCTGTCCAATTCGTTGTTGACCGGGATGGCCGCTCAAATCAAAGAGCGGCTCAAAGTGCCGGTGGTATGCACGTTGCAGGACGAAGAGAATTGGCTGGACGGCATCAATCCACCGTACGATAAGCGATGCTGGGACGCGATGACCCGGTGCGCGTCTGACATCGACGCATTTATTTCCGTAAGCCAATGGTACGGCGACGAAATGTGTGGACGAATGAAGCTCGACGAATCGCAGATGAACGTTGTTCATTTGGGAATTGAACTCGACGACCGTGAGCCTGCACCGGTTGCCGATAGTCCTCCCGTGCTTGGTTACTTATCAAAAATGTGTCGCTCACTTGGGCTTGGCGTTCTGGTCGACGCTTTCCTGGAGCTCAAGAAGCACCCTGAACTCAAAGATCTCCAGCTCCGAGCAACGGGCGGTATGCACGGCCCGGACTTTAATTTTCTCGACGAACTCAGGGCTAAACTCACACAACACGGAGTCGAACACGATGTCGAGTTTATCGATGAGTTCGATCTGGCACGACGCAGAGAATTCTTGCGATCGCTTACCGTACTGTCAGTTCCTGCGGATGAGGGAGAAGCATTCGGACTCTACATCATCGAAGCGCTGAGCGAAGGTGTTCCGGTCGTTCAACCACGCGCAGGTGGGTATCCGGAAGTGTTGGAGCGTACCGGCGGAGGCATGCTTTACGACGTGGGCGATACAGAAGCACTGGTGAAATCGCTAGAGACGTTGTTACTAGACCCCGCGCGTGCGCGTGCGCTTGGCCGGGAAGGCCGCGAAAATGTCTATCGCGATTTCGGTGTCGACACCATGGCAAATGGCGTTGCAAAGGTATACGAGTCGTTGGTATGAGCGAGAAAAAGGGCTTCAGAGTTCCACTTCCGACCATTGCGATTGTGGTGTTGGTGATCGGATATTTCGCCACACAACTATTCTTGGTTGATCGCCCCGAATCATCTCCAGAGAAAGAACTCGTAGAACCGGTCGCGCAATCACTTCCGCCTGAACCGGAACCTCTGCCCGAACCAAAGCCCCCGGTGGGTCCGATCATAACCCCGGTAGCGAGCACATGGTCGACGTATCACGGTGGACCCGAGCTCGTCGGATATTCAGACGCGATCATCCCTGAATCGCTGGAGGTCCTCTGGCGATTTCAAGCGGATGGACCGCTTTATTACGCCCCGGTGGCCGATGAGTTGGGCATTTATACTTCCACGCTGAAAGGCGAGGTGTACGGACTTGGATTTGATGGCAAGGAACGTTGGCATACGCGCCTCGTACGGGAAGTTCGAGATGACGGCAAGGAACGCATGGAACGATCAGATGCCCCCATCTCGTGTTTCATGTCGATGGTATTTGTACCGATGCTCAATGGGAAAGTGTACGCACTCGATTCCGCAACCGGCGACGTAAAATGGATATACGAATTGGATGGACCGATCCTCGGCACCGTGAATCTACTCGAAAGCGAAGACGGTTCTCCCCCACGCTTGTTCGCAATTGGCCAGAACGATGGCGCACTGCATTCGTTCGATCCGGCGACGGGCAAATCAATTTGGATCGCCGAAGCGATTGACCAATGCGATGGGTCAGCATCGGTCGGCAACGGCGCAATTGTCTACGGCAGTTGTGCGGCGGCGTTTCATGTGCTCTCTGCCGAAGATGGAACAATAGACAAGAACATTGAGCTGGACCCTGATTCACAGGTGGCCAGCGGTGCAGCGATTGCTGGTGATTCGGTGTTCGGCGGCAGTCATAGCGGGCGACTTTTCCATGTAAGCATGAGCACGGGCGAGATTCTTTGGATTAACAACGACAGTGAGGACGAAGTATTCGCGACCCCTGCGGTTACCGATGACATGGTCCTTTTTGGATCGTACGACGGTAGCGTATACGCACTTGATCGCCTCACGGGCGAACAGAAATGGAAGTACGAAACCGATGGGTTCCCGACATCAGCCGTAATCGCCGGTGACCGCGCATACCTCGGCGTCGATGGTGTGTTGCAAGTCTTGAATCTTGACGATGGTGAGGTGTTGTGGTCGTATGAAGTCAGTGACGAAATCGCGTCACCTGCAATCATTAACAACTCAATCGTGGTGAGTAGTGAAGACGGAACGGTGACCGCTTTTGGCGCATCAACCGAAGCAGAATAGGTCCATTTTATGGCATTGCTAGAACTTCAAGGTGTAACACGAACGTTTGAATCCGCACCGGGTAGTCCGCAAGTATTGCGCGGGGTGGATTTCACTATCGACGTCGGACAATCGGCCGCCATCATCGGCCCGTCCGGGTGTGGCAAGAGCACACTCCTCAATCTAATCGGCACATTGGACAAACCAACGTCGGGCAAAATGACGTTCGACGGCCGCGATATTCAGTCGATGAACGATGCCGACATCGCTACGTTCCGTAATCGCTCCATCGGGTTCGTGTTTCAACTTCATCATTTACTTCCGCAATGCACCGCGTTGGAAAACGTATTGGTGCCGACGCTCGTTAATGCAGAATCGCGCGATGCGCGTCAGAGAGCAGAGCAGCTCCTCGAACGAGTCGGTCTCAAGGACCGCATGAACTATCGACCGGGCCTGCTATCCGGTGGCGAACGCCAGCGGGTGGCCGTAGTAAGAGCGCTCATCAATCAGCCGCGATTGTTACTCGCCGATGAACCTACCGGATCGCTGAGTCCTAACGGCGCGATGGAATTGGCGCAACTGATGCTCGATCTCAATCGAGAAGAATCCCTAGCGCTCATCGTTGTGACCCATTCAACTGCAATCGCGAACACAATGGACACGGTCTATTCATTTTCAGAAGGTCAGCTCTCCGCACAAACAGGCGCGCCGACGTGATCGGACTTGTTCTACGAAGCCTACGGTTCTATTGGCGATCCAACGCGGGCGTACTTGCAGGGACGGTACTCGCTTCCGCTGTATTGACGGGTGCGTTGTTGGTGGGCGACTCCGTGGATTATTCGTTGCGCACATTCGCAATGCTGCGACTGGGCGGACTCGAACACGCACTCGACACGCGGACGCAGTATGTCGATGAATCACTCGCTGATCGTTTGAGCGAAGCAGTCGATGGCGACGTTTCGGCGGCGCTACACCTTCGGGGCATGGCGATCTTTCAAGGCGATAGTCCAGACGACCGCGCGCAAATTAACAAAGTTGCCGTGTATGGAATTGAAGATTCTTTCTGGCGCTTTGGAAATGACCCCTCGGCGGATCTCGGCGAATATGAAACCGCGATTAATACAAAACTCGCACTTGCACTCGGGGTTGAGGAAGGTGATGAGATTGCATTGCGCGTAGCGAAACCATCCCTCATGGCACGGGATTCGCCGTTGTCATGGCGAGACGATGAACGATCGCGCCGCGCGCGATACCGCGTGAAACGGGTGCTACCCGACGAATCCATGGGCCGGTTCGGACTCAACCCCAGTCAGACCGCGCCGTACAATGCTTTTGTAAATCGTGTGTTCTTGCAAGATCAGGTCGAAATGGATGGGCGAGTCAATCTGATTCTCGCGGGCAATGGGGTGGCTGCGGACGCTATCGACGCAGCACTGACTGCACAATGGCGACCGGAAGATGTCGGCCTCGAAATGCGTCCACACGACAACGGCGTGGTCCAACTGGAATCGGATCGAATCTTTCTGAGCGAGGAAACGGCGAGGGCGGGAACGGCGTTGTCGAATGCGCAAGGCGCACTCGCCTATCTCGTGACATCGATGGCGCACGGCGAAAAGCTCACGCCCTATTTCTTCGCCGTTGCTGGGCCAGTACCCGAGGATTTGAATGACGGGGAAATTGTTATCAATCGTTGGTCAGCGGATCAGCTTGATGTGGAGGCAGGCGGCACCGTAACGCTCGCCTATGCGGAATTGCAGCCCTCGAACGAATTCACCGAGGCATCACGCGAGTTCACCGTACACAGCATCCGCGAGATGAGCGATCTGGAGATGGAGCGAGAATTGATGCCGGTGTTTCCGGGACTGAGCGACGTCGAGAGTTGCGCGGAATGGGATGTCGGGATGCCCATGGATGAGGAGTTATTGAACGACCCTGCGAATGAAGAATACTGGGACGAGTATCGTCAAACCCCGAAAGCATTCGTCACACTCGCCGCGGGCCAGGACATGTGGCAGAATCGCTTTGGCGCACTTACATCTGTCCGATATGTCGGCGGCAATTCTTCCGCTGATGACATGAACGCCGCGCTCCGAAACGAGCTAGACCCCGAATTACTCGGATTGTTCTTCATCCCGGTCGGCGAACAGTCCTCGAAAGCGGTATCCGGTGCGATGGATTTCGGCGGCTTGTTCCTAGGAATGAGCTTTTTCCTTATTGTCGCCGCATTGTTGTTGACCGGAATGTTATTCGTCTTTGGCATGCAACAACGTGCGTCTCAACTGGGCACGTTGCAGGCACTAGGTTATCCAATAAAGACTGTCCGTCGCCTCATGTTGGGCGAAGGTCTCCTCATTGCGCTTGTCGGCGTAGCGGGCGGCGCGCTTCTCGGAACGTTCTATACACGTGCGTTGATTTACGGATTAGGCCGGTATTGGCAAGGCGCAGTCGCCAATACGACCATTCTTTACCACGCCGAACCCTCGACTCTGATCATGGGTGCAGCCATCACCTTGGTATGCGCGATGATCGCGATGTGGCTGGTCCTTCGTAGCCTTTTCAAACGATCCACGCGCGACCTGCTCACGATGGATTTTGCACAGGAAGATTCAGCAGGACCGACAAGAACGCCTGGAGCGATAGGTCGGTTGCTACCCGGAATGTGCGGATTCATCGCGATCGCAATTGTGGGTTCTTCGTTCATCACCGAAATGGGCAACGCCGCACCCGCATTTTTCGGCGCGGGTGCCCTACTCCTACTGTCTGGCGTGCTGTATTTCCGATTGACCATTACCAAGTTACGTAGAGAACGCGAATCACAAGCGTTCGGGATTGGAACGTTGGCGGTGATGAACTTGTCGCGCCGCCCAGGAAGAAGTCTTGCAGTCGTCTCCTTACTCGCGTGCGGCTGCTTCCTCGTCTTCGCCGTGTCCTCGATGCAAGAAGACATGGTAGCCCATGCAGACAACCGTACTTCGGGCACTGGCGGTTTCGCATTACTGGCTGACGCTACATTCCCATTGCTCGAGGACCCGGCAAGCGCTATCGACGACAGCTCTATATCAACAACTGCGATAAAAGTGAGGGACGGTGACGACGCGAGTTGTTTGAACTTGAACCAAGCGCAGACGCCTCGGCTTCTCGGCGTAAATGTAGATGAATTGGCCGAACGCGGCGCATTCGTTTCCGAAGGGGACGTGGATACGTGGGCCTTGCTCAATAGCGAGTTGCCCGATGGTGTCGTGCCCGCTCTGGTCGGAGACGCCAATACAGCGCTATGGACCCTCAAAAAGAAGACGGGCGTTGAGAAGGGTGACATACTTATTTACAAAGACGAAGCCGGTAACGAAGTGAAGATTAAGTTAGTCGGCCAACTACCGATGCGGCTCTCCGTTTTTCAGGGCAGCTTGCTCATTTCACAAGATGCGTTCACGCGATTGTTCCCATCGGAAGATGGACACCGCATGTTCCTGATTGATGCGCCAGAGGACAAGACGAGCGATGTGATCGCGACATTCGGACGCAAATATGATCGGTTCGGATTGGACACGATTCCAGCCGTTGAGCGCGTCCTCGAATTCTACGCGGTGGAATCGACGTATCTCGCGATGTTCTTAGTCTTAGGTGGACTTGGTCTCGCCATCGGCAGTATCGGAATGGCGGTCGTCGTATTGCGCAATTTATTCGAACGTCGTGGCGAATTGGCCATGCTGCAAGCGTTAGGGTTTAGCCGCGCACCGGTATACCGCGCATTGTTCTCCGAATATGGGACGTTGATGTTCGCTGGGCTGGTGATTGGCGGCGTATCCGCAATTGTATCCATGATACCGGCGCTCCTTTCCGCGAACACTGATGTGGCATTCGGCACGCAGGCACAGCTCGCAATCCTGGTACTGGTGACCTGCTCAGCCTGTATGGGACTCGCGATATTGGTCGGGTTCCGAAAGAACGATTCCGACGCCTTACGGGACGAATAGCCGTGCTAAAAGTCGAAATGGAACCGAAATCGCCATTTCCTGAATACATAATCGTGTAATTATCCATCGAATAATTACCACATCTACCATGAGAAATTGGTTCGACCTTTACAGACGAAGGGATATTGAGATGCAACTGCGTGGATTCATCGTCCTAATTGTGGCTTGTTTGGCGTTTTCCAGCCTAACGGCCGCCCTAGATGTCGCCGACAATTGGCCCACCTGGCGCGGACCAACGCCGAACGGTATCGCTCTCAAGGGTGATCCGCCCACGGAATGGAGCGAGACGCGAAACGTCAAGTGGAAAGTCGAGATTGATGGTTCTAGCACCTCGACGCCCATCATCTGGGGCGACAAGTTGTTCATCCAAACCGCCTCCCCGTCTGCGGAGGAACCCAAACCTGCTGCACCGGAAGCAACTGCGGAAGGTCGACGTCGCCGTGGACCACCACGCGGACCAACGCCGACCGTTCCCTGGAAATTCAACGTGGTGTGTTTGGACCGGAACACGGGTGAGGTGATTTGGGAGAAGACGGCCCGTGAGGAAATCCCGCATGAAGGCCACCATGCGACGGGTAGCTTCGCATCGTATTCGCCCGTGACAGACGGGGAGAAACTTTGGGCGAGCTTTGGCTCACGGGGCTTGCACTGCTATGACTTGGACGGCAACCAACAATGGAGCGCCGACCTCGACCAAATGAAAATTCGGATGCGGTTCGGCGAAGGAAGCTCCCCCGCCCTTGCCGGTGACGCGGTCATTGTCGTTCAAGATCATGAAGGCCAATCGAAGATCGTCGCATTCAACAAAGACACCGGCGAAATTATCTGGGAGCGGGATCGCCAGGAGATGACGTCGTGGACGACGCCACTCGTAATCGAGCACGAAGGCAAACTTCAGATCATCGCGAACGCTACTCGCCGTATTCAAAGTTATGATGCAGAAACGGGCGACGTCATCTGGGAATGCGGCGGCATGACGGTGAACTCGATTCCCACGCCCGTCCACGGATTCGGCAATGTGTACTGCACGAGCGGATTCCGCGGTTCGGCGTTGAAAGCCATCGAATTAGGACACACGGGCGACCTCACGGATACCGATGCAATCAAATGGGAGGTTGGCGAAGGCACGCCGTATGTCCCCTCTCCCGTACTCTATGACGACAAGATTTACGTGACAAGCGGCAACAAACCGGTCATCTCCTGTTACAACGCCGAAACGGGCGAACCGTATTATGTAGAACAGAAAATCGACGGCCTAAGCACCTTGTATGCCTCGCCGGTAGGGGCGGGCGGTCATGTCTACATCGCTGATCGCAAAGGGAATTTCGCCGTCCTTGAACATGGCGATGACTATAAAGTCATTGCAAATAACGCGCTGGACGATGTCTTCGATGCGTCGCCGGTTGTCATTGGCGATGTGCTGTATCTTAAAGGTCTGAAGAGCATCTACTGTATCGCTAGCGAATAATGGATACGGGCCGATGGTTGACCCGAAGAAGAGTGCATGACAAAGACGCGCAAACGGATCGTTGGAATTTTGCTGCTTGGCGTCGTCATGTTCGTAGGATTCGTCACGTTCAATACGTATGAAGTGGTTCGTTATTCCAAAGTTTATGTGGAGACGCCCGCCGACGTAGCCATCGTACTCGGAGCCGGAACCGCAAATGGAAAACTGTCACACGTTTTTGTTGAACGCATCCATCACGGCATTACGTTGCTCGAACAAGGGACTGTCCCAACGATCATCATGACGGGAGGGTTCGGAGAAGGGCAGGAGATATCTGACAGCCAGGCCGCGAAAGACTACGCGGTATCGAAAGGTGCCTTGGAAAGCGACATTCTAATTGAAGAGGAATCGACGATAACGTTCGAGAATCTCCAGCAGGCTCAATTGTTGATGGAGGAGCATTCGATGGAGTCCGCGCTGATTGTCTCGGACCCATTCCATATGAAAAGGGCCATGGCAATCTGCGGTGTGCTTGATATGAACGCCCAGCCATCGCCAACACCGACAACGATGTACCGTACGTGGAAAAAGAAGTTAAAATTGTTGATGTATGAGTCGTTCTTCTACAATGCACGACTATTGCTAGGGCCGTTTTACACCTAAGGGAATCTACCATGCACAAGCGAATACTGATAACGTTATTTACTGGAATGATCGCGCTCGGCGCATGCGCCAATGCCGCGAACAATGATTGGCCCACCTGGCGCGGGCCGGGTGGAAACGGTGTGGCGCTCGAAGGCGCACCTCCCATCACATGGAGCGAAACCGAAAACGTCAAGTGGAAAGTCGCACTTCCGGATGCCGGGGATTGCACACCGATTATCTGGGGCGACAAGATCTTCCTCCAAGTTGCCACGCCAACGGCCGAAGATCCAGACGCGAAAGTCCCTTCGAAGGAAGAAGCAGGACGTGAAATTTTCACCAAGTCACCGACCGTGTCCTATTCGTTTGGAATGATGTGCCTCGACCGAGCAACAGGAAAGACGCTTTGGGAAACCGAATTACTTCAGTCGGTTCCCCACGAAGGCCATCATCAAAGCTCCAGCTTTGCATCCTATTCCCCAGTCACCGATGGCAAACACATTTGGGCCAACTTCGGATCGCGCGGTTTGCACTGCTTGACCGTAGAAGGTGAATGCGTTTGGAGTGCCGAATTGACGGAGATGCTTATGATCCGCGGTTTCGGTGAAGGGGCATCGCCAGCGGTTGTAGGTGACGCGGTTATCGTGGTTTGCGATCATGAAGGCGATTCGAAAATCTTTGCGTTCGACAAGATGACCGGCGACAAGCTGTGGGAAAAAGATCGGGACGAGCCCAGCACGTGGGCAACACCGATGCCCGTTACCGTGGACGGGAAGGTACAAGTCATCACCAGTGGGTCCAACGCTGTCCGCGCCTACGACCCCAAGACTGGCGATGTAGTCTGGCAGTGCAGCGGACTAGCCCCTGGCGCATTGCCGTCACCCGTGATCGGCCATGGAATGGTTTACTGCATGACGGGCTACCAAACGAACGCGCTCATGGCCATTGAGCTCGGCGGCTCCGGCGATCTAACCGGTACTGACGCAGTGAAATGGAGCATCGACAAGGACACGCCCTATGTCCCCTCGCCGCTCCTCTATGGCGACAGGCTCTACTTCACGTCCGGCATGCGCGCAGCACTTTCTTGCTATGACGCAAAGACCGGCGAGGCCCATTACGAAGTCGAAAAGCTTAAAGGTCTGAGGCAGATGTACTCGTCACCCACCGGTGCGAACGGCCACATCTACATCGCCGGCCGTAAAGGCGCAACGATCGTATTGAAAGATTCAGATGAGTTTACAATCGTCGCGACCAATGTTCTCGAAGACGGTTTCGATGCTTCACCGGTTGTCGTTGGCGATGAACTATTTCTCCGGGGCGAGAAATTCCTCTATTGCATCGCAGAATAATTAACAACGAATCAATACGTTGAGGAAATCCATGTACAAATTGACACACGCTACGCTAGTCATCGCCATTGCCTTCACTTGGATCGCGCCACTGGCGTGGAGCGATGACTGGCCGCAGTGGCGCGGGCCCACGCGAGACGGCATCTGGAACGAATCGGGCCTTCTCGATTCGTTTTCAGATGGATCACCGAACCGCATCTGGCGAACGGAGATCTCGAACGGCTATTCCGGACCAACGGTGGCAAACGGACGTGTGTATGTGACCGACCGGATGGAAGAGCCGGAGGAAGTCGAACGTATTCTCTGTTTTGACGAAGCCACCGGCGAACCGATCTGGCAGCATGCTTATCCCTGTAGTTATACGGGGGTCAGTTATCCTGACGGACCGCGTGCCTCTGTAACCATTGCCGATGGTCTGGCCTATAGCCTTGGCACCTTCGGTCACATCCGTTGCCTAGACGCAGCGACTGGCGATGTTCGATGGCAAAAAGATCCTGGTGCCGACTACGACGTCAAAATGCCGATCTGGGGAATCACCTCCTCCCCCTTGATCGAAAGCGACCTTGTGATTATCCAGCTCGGCGGCCAACCGGACGCATGTATTGTCGCGCTTGACGCGAAGACCGGTGAAGAACGTTGGCGTGCGCTGAAAGATGACGCTTCCTATTCCGCGCCAATTATCGTGGAACGTGGCGGCAACAGAGTCCTACTGTGTTGGACCGGAAGCAGTCTCGCGGGACTCGACCCATCAACGGGGACCGTGCACTGGCAACATGAATTGCTCCCGGCAAAGATGGTGATCAACGTACCGACACCGGTCGTCGACGGAAACCGCGTCTTTTTGAGTGGGTTTTATGACGGATCCTATTTGTTCGAACTTAGTGATGACGCGCTTTCCGCTAAACTTGTTTGGGAACGACGCGGTCGCAGTGAGCGCAAAACAGATGCGCTTCACGCGATGATTAGCAATCCGGTAATTCAGGGCGAATACATCTACGGCTTCGACAGCTACGGCGAATTTAGGTGTCTCGATTTGGCTACCGGCGATCGGGTGTGGGAAGACTTGACGGCGGTACCGAAAGAACGCTGGGCGACGGTGCACACCGTGCGTAACGGCGACAACTATTGGATGTTTAACGATCAAGGCGAGCTGATAATTGCGACACTCTCTCCGGAGGGATTCAACGAAATCTCTCGGGCGAAGGTGATTGACCCGACATCTGGGCAGTTGAACCGAGGCGGCGGCGTGAGCTGGTCGCACCCCGCATACGCGAACAAGCACGTATTTATTCGCAGTGATGACGAACTCATCTGCGTGAACTTGGGTACCGATTAGGCCAACCGCCATGGCGGAGTATACGGTCCAACATTCCTGTGGGCATGAGGTTAAACACCGGTACGACGGCCCGGAAGCCGAACGGCAGCGACGGCAAAAATGGTTGCGTAGTAAGCCGTGCCAGGTCTGTTGGCAATCGAATCAAGCCGGCGAAGCCGCAGCCCAAGGGAAAGACCTAAACCTTCCCGAACTCGAAGGCGTGGATGAAGATATCCGTTGGGCCGAAGTCGTTCGCGCAAAGGCCATCACCCACAATCGAGATTTCTATTCGCGCGTCACACGCAAGCCGGACAATACCGATGAAAACAAATTGCACCAAGCCATCGTCCGCGCCGCCGACAGTGCACTGCAAGAACTTGAAGAACAGTCACAAGCATTGTGGTGGATCGAAAACCGGTTTGAAGTGATCGACCATCTCCGACGCGCGACGATCGCTGCCGTCGAACCGCTAATGGACAACGGCAACTCTTGATCGCTTCCCTTTGAAGGGACTCCTTCACCTGGTATCCTCCCTCCCCGGTAACTACAAGGGAGTTCCAATTGAGCACACTTGATGACCGTTACGCCGAAAAACTGACCACACCCGCCGAATTGGTCAGCCGGTTTCGACCGGGGCAATTTGTCCAATTGGGTGTCTGGTACGGCGAGCCTTACGGCACCATCGCAGCGATGTCGAACATCGCCCATGAGGTCGACCCGCTGTATGTCGGGGTCAGTTTTGCGACAGCCGAATCCGCATATATGCAGTCCCATCCCCAAATTCGCTGCATGACCGGCTTCATCGGGCCTCGTGAACGAGCAGCATTGGCCGCAAATGACAACGTGTATTACACGCCAACTCAATTTACCGATGGACAACGCAGTACGCGGATCGGAAGCAATACCGACTACTTCGTCCATCGTGTAGGACCAATGGACGACCGCGGCATGTTCAACTTCAGCTTAACCGCAAGTTGGGAATACAACGCGATCCAGTATCTCAAAGCGAATCGCCCACAAACGACCATCGTATTCGAAGTGAATAAGAACTTGCCCCGGGTGTTCGGCCTCGAAGAGCACGGCAACAATGAATTGTCGATAGACTTTTGCGACGTCATTGTCGAGGACAACACCCCGCTACTGGCATATCCCGTTCCCGAAGCCGCGGAAACGGAACTGGCCATCGCGCGCAATGTCGCTACCCTCGTCGAGGACAAAGCGACGGTACAACTCGGATTTGGAACCCTTCCAATGGCGATCGGCCATCTCTTATGCGAACGCCGCGAACTCGGCATTCACACCGAGATGTTCTGCGAGGCGCACATCGATCTGTGGGAAGCGGGCGCAGTGACCAACGCACACAAAGGTCTCTATGACGGATTGTCCGTCGCTACCTTCGCGTTGGGCACCGAGCGCATGCATGAGTGGATGCGAGAAAACCGTGATATCGCATTGCTGCCCGTGGAAGAGGTGAACAGTATCCACAAGATCGCGCTCGTAAATAAGATGGCTTCGGTGAACAGCGTGTTAATGGTCGACGCGACGGGACAGGCGTGTGCGCATTGCATCGGGCCAAGGACGTATAGCGGCCTCGGCGGCGCATTCGAATTCGCGTGCGGGTCGCAACTCTCTCCGGGAGGGCAGAGTATTTCGTGCCTACCGTCCACCACAACGCTCAAGGACGGTACGGTCATTTCCAATATCGTGGCGCAGTTCGCCAAGGGGGCCCGTATTACCGTGCCGGAACACGTCGTGGATTGGGTTGTCACAGAACACGGTGCAGCGCGCCTCAAAGTGTTGTCGGTAGAGCAACGCGCCGCGGCGCTGGTTGAGATCGCTCATCCGGATTTCCGGGGACAACTGTCGCGGGATATAACCGACGCTGGCATTCGCCTGCACGATGCGCCCCGTCTGCCCAAGCCACCTGCGCACTTGTTCGCAAAAGCGTAGTCGCAACCAGTATCCCGTCAGTCGGCGAGGCAATACAGGTTTTTCCGTCCGCGCAAATACAATTCGTCACCAATCGCGGCCGGCGATGCATCGAAAACGTCATCGAGCGTGTTGGTGGCGAGTACGATAAGTTCGTTCGCCGCTTCGATGACTACTGTCGTGCCCTCCCGTCCAGGAATGTAAATTCTATCCGCTGCCCCCATCGGTGAAGCATAGATTTGCTTGATGCCTTTGATGCGTTCCCGATCAATCACCGACTCGCCTGTCTTCGCGTTAAACACAGACAACACGTTCTTAAATTCTTCGAAGCTATAGAAGTTGTCGTTGTAAATGAGCGGTGTTGGGACATGGGGCATTGGACGATCATTGCCCCAAACAATTGCGTCCGTGCCGGTAAGGTCACCCGAACGTCCTAACGCTATCGCAAGAAGCGCGTTCCCACGAAAACCGGTGGCGCAATAAACCATGTCGTTGGCAACGACCGGGGTCGGTGCGGCGCAGTCCGTCAGTCCGGCGCACTGCCAAACGATTTCGCCTGTTTCCACATCGTAACTACGAATGAAATTGTTCCCACTCGTCACGACTTGAACACGTCCATCTACCGTGACGGGGAGCGGCGTGGCCCACGTACTCGGTTCATCTCGACCATGATCCCATCGCAAATCGCCGGTTTCTTTTTCAAAAGCGAATATCTTTGACTCGCCTTCATGATCGGCCACAACGACAATCGTGTCGCCCGCGAGCGTAGGCGAGCCACCCTCACCGAACGGCCCCGCAATATCCATTTGAACCAACGCATGTTGCCAAATCAACTCACCATCAACGTTGAGGCAATAGAGTCCGCGCGAACCGAAACTAACCCAGACGTGTTTGCCATCGGTCACGGGTGACTGTGGCGCGAGACTCGTGCTCGGATGATGCCCTTGATGGGGCGTGGCCTCGCACACCGGCGTCTGCCACAAGATCGATCCCGTGGTTCGGTCCACACAAAGGACGACGAATTGGTATCGCGCCATGATTGGACGCGTCGCCTTCACGGGATCGAATTCAGTCGTTTCATCCGTCAGCGGAATAGCCGCCTGCAAAAAGATTCGGTCGCCCCAGATTATCGGGGTCGATTGACCATCGCCTGGGAGCGGTGTTTTCCATTTGACGTTTTCCGTTTCGCTCCAGTGGATTGGCGGATTCGCGTTGAGCGCGATACCGTTAAGAGCCGGACCGCGCCAACTGGGCCAATTGCCTTGGGCGTACGACGATTGGAGAATACATATCCACACCAACGCGGTGATTACGCTTTGGGTGTAGTGGCGAGCAATCATCTCAATAACTCCGAACTGATGGATGTAAAAAAGGCCGAACCCAAGAGGATTCGGCCTGATGAGTTACGTTTCAATTATGCGAGGCTAGTCAGAATCCCCAGATCGCGGACTTCCGGCCGCGTACATCTCGACATCTTCTTTGTCGATCTCCGCCCACTCGACGAACGGAATCATCATTTCATCGACACTCGCCGCACCGAAATCGACCGCACGATCAATATTGATTTCACTATATTCGGCCTTCTTCGTTTCGGAATTGTCGTATACGGCCATGACGTCCACGCGCGTACCTTCGGGAAGGTACTTCGGTGCTTTGTAAATGTATTGCGTCTGCCATGCGTAGTCATACCGCGGCACATCCAACAACGTCTCGGTGGAACCATCCGGATAATACGCCTTGTACACCATCGACTGCCCGCGATAGTGCATGTGAGGATGTAATGAAATCAGTACGGTGTCCTTTTCAAATGTTTTCGATGCGCCGACATGCCACGCCGCCTGTCGGGGTGGAATTTCCCAGCCACGAGCAGAGATGCCGCCGCGCGTAACTTTATATTTGATGTCCGTTCCTTTCGGATAAAATTTGAATCCGACGGATGATGAGTCAAAGAACGCGGTGCCAGGACCGGCCTCTTTGAAATAGTGCATGGATAGGCTAATTTCGGTTCCCGCGCGGAGGTAGTTTCCAAACCCATCCGGATAGATGATCGGATCTTCACCCGCTGCGATGGATCCCGCAGAGAAGAACTCTTCCGGATGATCGCCCAACGCCGGTGCCCAAGCACTTCCAACGATGTGATGTACGTATTCACTACCCGGCTTGCATTCGACCGCTTGAATCCATCGGGGTTCCGGGAGCATTTCTTCCGTGATCGTAAACTTAATGCGCGGCTGATGATCCTGAATGAAGTCAGGAACAAAATACGGTTCAGGCATCGCCACCACCAAGTCCGGCTTACCGATTAACCAACCGTGCTTGTCCTCAAATTCTTTGGGGGCCGGTGCGTCTTTAGGATTGCCGCGCGGCGATCCCGTTTTCACCCAACGCGCAATCGTCTCCCGTTCGGCGTCGGACATAAATCGTTCATTCATGAACTGGCCGCTAGTATGTTCAGTCGCATCCCACGGGGGCATGTCTCCAGCGGCTACGGCTTTCGCCAAGGCCTTCGCCCACGGGCGCACTTCCCGGAAGTCGATGAGTGACATTGGCGCGACCATACCGGCAATGTCATCACCGCCTTCGCGATGACAGACCTGGCAGCGCTCCTGGAGTATCGGCAACACGTCACGTTCGAACGTCGGTCGTTCGGGAGCATCAGTGAGTTCCGCCGATGCGGAAAATCCACCAACGACGCTCAATGCCACCGCAATGATAAGTGCATTACGCATTGCCATATTCCTCCTGATATCGGGTCACGATAGGCCCATTCCAAGGCCCGCGTAGAGACCGACGAAGTATACCGCAATCGCTCCTCAAACCGCACAATTAGCACCCGGCTGGACCTCGCACTGGGTACGGCGAGGGATTCTCCCTATAATGACATCCTTTCGCCCATTTAACTGAGAGGCTATCGAATTGAACCCATTCATCCATGAGGATTTCCTCTTGCCCAGCGAGCCTGCTCGCCGTTTGTACCATGAATACGCGCACGGCCAACCGATTATCGATTTTCACTGTCACTTGCCACCAGCTGACGTGGCGAAAGACCGGCAATTCGAGAATCTGGCGCAAGCGTGGCTGGAGGGTGACCACTATAAGTGGCGCGCGATGCGAGCAAACGGTATCGATGAGCGGTATTGCACGGGCGATGCGCCGGACTGGGACAAATTCGAGCAGTGGGCTGCCACGGTGCCGAAGACGTTGCGCAATCCCCTCTACCACTGGACGCACATGGAATTGAAGGATCCATTCGGTATTGAGGACCAACGACTCAATCCCGAAACCGCTCGCGGAATTTGGGATGCGTGCAACGAGCAGCTAGCCGATGCTTCATTTTCGGCACGCGGCATCATGAAGCAGATGAACGTGGTGCTCGTGTGTACAACCGATGACCCCACGGACTCACTCGATCATCATCATGCGATCGCTGGGGATGACACGTTCAACATTCGCGTCCTACCCGCCTGGCGTCCGGACAAGGGAATGGCGGTCGAAGACCCTGCGAAGTTTAACGCATGGCTTGATCGATTAGCGGCGGCGGCCGATATCGAAATTGCCTCACTGTCGAATTACCGGGATGCGTTGAACATCAGACAACAAGCGTTTCATGACGCTGGCTGCCGCCTGTCCGATCACGGACTCGATACAGTGTATGCAGAGACCTATACCGAGCGGGAAATCGAATTGATTTTTGAAGCACTCCGCATCGGAAGCGCTATCGACGAATTGGAACAGCGCAAATTCAAATCCGCGATGCTCTACGAATTCGGCCTCATGAACCATGCGAAAGGTTGGACACAACAATTTCACATCGGCGCGATGCGGAACGTAAACACACGCCAATTCAACGCGCTAGGTCCGGATACCGGCTTCGACACCATCGGTGAATCAGACATTGCGCGTCCCTTTGCGCAGTATCTCGATCGGCTCGATCAGACCGATCAGCTCGCGAAAACGATCGTTTATAACCTAAATCCGAATCATAACGCAGTGTTCGCTGCGCTGATGGGGAGTTTTCAGGACGGCAAGACGGCAGGAAAAATGCAACTGGGCAGCGCCTGGTGGTTTCTCGATCAGTTGGACGGTATGACTCGGCAGATCGCCGACTTGTCCAACATGGGATTGTTGAGCCGCTTCATCGGCATGCTCACCGATAGCCGATCCTTTCTGAGCTATCCGCGCCATGAGTATTTCCGACGGCTCCTCTGCAACATCCTGGGCGGGGAGATCGAGAATGGACTGCTACCCAACGATCTTGATCTGATCGGCGGCATGGTCCGTGACATTTCGTTCAATAACGCGCGTGACTATTTCGACTTCGATCTCTAGAGCGAACAATGAAACTCGAACTACCGAAGTATTCCATGGGTGTCGGCGACCGGTTTGGCCGACAAGGATCGGCTCAACTCGAAGCGTTCGTGCGTGCGCGCGCAAATGGCGTAGAAGTAACACCGGTTTGGAACAAGTCGCACCGCGAACACGCGATCACCGGGACGACACCAATGAGTGTGCGCACCGAAGCGGATGCGGCGGTTCGCGATTTGGGTTGGAATAACTCGTACTTTGTAGACGCCGATCACATCCGACTGAACACCGTCGATGCATACGTCGAGTCGAGTGATTTCTTCACGATAGACGTCGCGGACCATATTGGCGGAACACGGGTCGATACCGCTTGTGCAGACACACTGAGTCACCTGGCCGGTTCATTCGGATTTCCCGGCGTCCTCTCCCCCATCTCGATTTCCGAAGCGGATATCAGTCGCGTCTCTGCCGCGTATGGACCGGCAGTCCGCGAGGCCACACGCATCTACGAACGGATCGCATCGGCCAAAGGCCCCGGCAATTTCGTGGTCGAAATCTCCATGGACGAAACGGAGAATCCGCAGTCGCCCGCGGAATTGTTACTCATTCTTGCTGCCATCGCGAACGAAAGCATTCCAATTCAAACTATCGCGCCGAAGTTCATTGGTCGTTTCAATAAGGGAATTGACTACGTCGGCAATGTCGATGCGTTTACTCGGGAGTTTAGCGCCGACCTCGCGGTCATCGCGTACGCGATAGAAACCTTTGGACTGCCAGACAACTTGAAACTAAGTGTCCATACCGGGAGTGACAAGTTTTCGCTGTATCCGGCGATGCGCGCCGCATTGGCAACTTTTGACGCTGGCGTGCATCTGAAAACGGCCGGCACGACGTGGTTGGAGGAACTTGCAGCGCTCGCCGTTGCAGGGCAAGACGGACTCGCCGTTGCAAACGATATCTATCGAATGGCATACGAACGGCGCGAAGAGTTATGCGGCCCTTATGCTGCCGTTATCGACATCAATGACCGACACCTTCCTTCACCCAGCGTGGTCTCGACATGGAATGGCGATGATTTCGCCGTGATGCTTCGTCATGACCAATCGTGCCAAGCCTACAATCCGAGTGCGCGCCAGTTACTTCACCTGGGATTCAAGATCGCTGCAGAGATGGGCACCGCGTTTACTGACGCGCTGGACGCGCACGCGGCCATCATTGCCCCCAACGTAACAGCTAATCTGTACGAACGCCATATCCTCCCGCTCTTCGGCCCTCCTATCAAGTCATGAATCACTCATGATTTCTTGGTACCATGCCCGCTGGTTCGTGGCGCGCGTATGCACTCACAAGAAAACCGGAGACTCGATGAATGTCCAGTAGGAACGATTTGAAACGTGTAATTACATTGGCGATTTTGTGTTGCGCCGTTGCATTCCCCGCATTGGCGCAGGACACCGCACGCGGCGTGGTCTTTCATGACGCCGATGGTGATGGAGTACGCGACGAGGGCGAAATCGGTATTGGAGGCGTCGGCGTTTCCAATGGTGATGATGTCGTGCTGACGGACGACGATGGTGAGTACAAACTCCCGATTGATTCAGATGACATTGTCTTTGTTGTTAAACCGGCGAACTGGCGCGTGGCGGTAAATGAGGAACAACTGCCGCGCTATTACTACAACCACAAGCCCAGCGGATCGCCTGAATCAAAGTACGCCGGTGTCGCCCCGACCGGATCACTACCGGCCAGTGTCGATTTCCCCTTATACCCACAAGAAGAATCCGACACGTTCAAAGTCATCTTCTTTGGCGATCCACAACCTCGAAACATAGAAGAGGTCAACTACATTGCGCACGACATCGTCGAAGAATTGATTGGATTCGACGCGGCATTCGGGGTAACCCTCGGCGACATCGTCTTCAACGACTTGTCAGTGTTCCCCGTATTGAACGGCGTGATCGGCCGAATTGGCACTCCTTGGTACAACGTCATTGGCAACCACGATATCAATATGGACACCGAAGACGACGCCCATTCCGACGAAACCTTTGAGCGCATCTATGGCCCGGCGTACTACTCACTGAATTACGGCAAGGTCCACTTCATTGTTCTGGACAATGTGCTTTGGGAAGGTGATGGCTATCACGGCGAAATCGGCGAACGCCAACTACGCTTTGTGAAAAACGACCTCAAACACGTGGACAAAGATCAACTCGTCGTAGTCATGATGCACATTCCGCTGACAACCGTTGACGATGCGCACGATCTCCTCCACGCATTGAAAGGCCATACCAATACCTTTTCAGTCTCCGCCCACTGGCATCGACAAGGCTTTTTTCCGGTCGAAAACGAGAACAACGACCTTCACGACCATCTTCATCTCGTTCATGGCACGGTGTCCGGCAGTTGGTGGAGTGGGCTGAAGGACGAATGGGGCATTCCGCACACTTTGATGAGCGATGGCACGCCGAATGGCTACTCAATCGCGACGTTCAAGGGCAACAAATACTCGCTGAAATACAAAGCATCACGACGCCCCGAAGACTTTCAAATGAGTGTATTCGCGCCGGAGTCTGTGAAGACCGGAAGTGCGGCTCAACATGAAGTCATCGTGAATGTCTTCATGGGATCGTCGCAGTCGAAGGTTGAGATGCGATTGGGCGATGACGGTGCATGGTCTCCAATGAAACAAACGGAACGCGAAGATCCGTACTACCAGCAGTTGAAGAAACGGGAGTATTACCTACCCCCAGCGGCAGGCCGATCATTGCCTGGCGCTTCCAAGTCAACGCATGTATGGACTTCAAATTTGCCGGCGAAACCCGCCGCAGGCACACACGTCATCCACGTGCGTACGACGGATATGTTTGGCCAAGTGTTCGACGCTGAACGTATCATCCGCGTCGAGTAGCCCGTCTTTTATACGCTTCGCTGCGGCGCGGGCAGTATCCTGCTCGCGATATAACCGACCGTGAAGCATGTCGTGACGCCGACAAATGCGTGAAGCATGGACGGCAGCGCGGTGTACGTGACAACGTATCCGACCGAAACAGCACTTACGATGACGCCACAAAGCGCGCCAAGCGTGTGAGCTCGTTCGGTCCACATGCCCAATGCAACGAGGCCGACCAAGCCGCCGCCCACGTAACCCAGCATGCGGATGAACAGTTGAAATAATGTCGCATCATTCTGTGCGGCGATAAACAACGCGCACGCGGTCCCCACGGCGCCAAATACGAGCGTGGTAATGCGCGCAACGAATAGCGCGTGTTTATCGCTGATGTCCGGTCGGAAGTGCCGGTAGTAATCATTCACGATGACCGTGCCAAAACTGTTCATACTGCTGTCCAACGACGACATCGATGCGGCGAATACGCCGGCAATAATGAGCCCTGCCAGTCCAGTCGGGAAATGTTGTGCGATAAACAGCGGGAGAATCGCGTCATTTTGCATGATCGGCTCCATCTGTTCTGGGTGCTGCTGATAATAGGCCCAGAGCAACGTCCCCAATCCGAAGAACAGGAATGACACCGGCAACGCCAACAGAGCATTCGTCCAGACCGCCCGCTTCGCGTCTTTCGCTGAAGCTGTACTGAGGTATCGCTGCACGACCGTCTGATCCGCGACACTCGGATAGAGGTTCGTAAACATGCCGCCGATAACCAGCACCCACAACGCCGACGGAATCATCTCGAAGGTCCAATCAAACGCATGGAGTTTTTCCGCGTCCGCGCCCGCAGCCATCGCCGCAGGAATTCCAGCGTCGAGATTAAGTGCGAGAATCGCAACGGCAATAAGCGCCCCGATGCTCAGTACCCCCGCCTGCAAAACATCGCTCCAAATCACGGCTTCTATCCCGCCAAGCACGGTGTAGATGATTGCAAGGACACCCATCAGCAGGATGCAAACATAAATATCCAGTCCCGTTGTCGTCGACAGCGCAATCGCCGGTAGACATAAGACGATGGCGACACGCCCGAACTGGAATAGCATGAACACCAAGCTGCCGTAGATGCGCAACAACAACCCGAATCGGTTGTGCAAATATTCATATGCCGTAGTGATGCGTGTCTGCAGGTAGTAGGGAACAAAGTACGCGACAACGATGGGCGCTATGCCTAGAATAGTGAGGTTGTACGTGAGATTCTGCCAATTACTGGCAAACGCCGTCGCTGGAATCGAGAGATACGTGATCGCGCTTAACGATGTGCCGAAAATGCTAATTCCCACGGCCCACCACGGCACTTTACGACTTCCGAGAAAGAACGCCTCGGTACTGTCTTCCCGCCGTGAGAAGTAGAGGCCCATGCCGATTAATACAGCCGAATAGATCGCAATCGCCGCATAGTCCAGCACTCCTAACACGGATCTAGTGGTCTCAAACGTTCCCGCGAATACTTGGTCCGCGCGGTGTCCCGGTCGGTCTTCGCCCCCAGGCACCACGACCCGTCCATCAAGCAGCGTCGCCCCGGTCGTGACGTAGGCAAACGGAGCATCGCCCGCCGATACCCACGTGTCGGTCAAGGTGTGATAGAGCAACGTCTCCGCGCTGAACCCAGGGTGGTCATCTTTCAGTACTTCATTCTGTGTGGCGAGTGAACCATCGTCGCCGCTCATCACAACGATATGGCCAGCGCCATACGCAACCGCCGGCGCGGCCACCAATGGCCTTGGTGGTGCGGTCACTGATCGCCATCCCGTGCCCGGCGTATACCCGAATCCATCGGTCAAATACGTACGTACCGGCGCGCCGGATTCGTCCCCATGCAACGCCGCTCCACTAAAAACATATAGAGAGCCCAACTGCGATGCGACGACCGGGAGGATACGCCCAGACGCTGGAAGATAATCAACAACTTCTTGCCACGCGCGGTCGGTCGCATCGAGATTCAATGTCCACATCTTGTTGAATGGCGCAACGTCGTCAGGCGTGGACTGACCGCCGAACACGTACACCGTCGAACCGATTGCCGCACCCGCGCAATAGGCAGTCGCGGTGGGCAATTCCGGTAGCGACTCCATCGCGAACTCACCATCATCCCACGTTAAAACAAACGCATCCGCGTAATGTTGCACGCCATCCGAACCACCGGCGCAAACCACGCCCTCCTCCGTACTCACGGCTGCGCCATAGGCCGTCGAATGCGGCAATGCGCCCGCGCTAATCCATGCATCCCCACCCTGGGGAAGTACATAGATTCGGTCATACCACTGCTTTTCGCCGCCTTCGAAAGGAGACACCAAAAAATTCGATCCGCCCGCAGCGATGAGTGCGCCGTTGTGCGTGCCCACAAAATGACCGGAGATCGCCATCGGCAGCGGCGGCAACTCCTCCCAGTCGAGTTCGGTGGCGGTACTAACCGCGCAACACGCGACAACGGCATGTAGGAAAACGACAACGCGAAGACTGTGCATGATGATTCATGCCTCGATTGGATAATCCATAACCTACGAACGTCTAGTGTTCGCCAGGACACACAGATTTACTGTTAAAGGCCAACGTTTACAACGCCCGTTACAAACGTGCGCTACGTAGCTCCCGTTTGCAACGGGAGTATGCTCTCGAACGCTAATCGACGCAACCAATCTAATTCATCTGGCCGTGTTAATCAGACGCGGATTCCTGCGTCGCGACTGTCTGGTCCCGTACGATCATCGGCTGCAATTTCATATAAGACAACGACCGCCACAACCACTCCGCGGGGCCAAACCGGAACATACTCAACCAGATTGGCGACGCGATAAGTTGGAATACCCAAATGCCAACGACCACTTCAAATTGCTGGACGCGATCCAATTCCGCGAACAACCCAAATCCGTGACCGTAGAAAATCGTCGTGCAGATGGCGGTGTGCATGAGGTAATTCGTAAAGGCCATCCGTCCCACCGCTGCGAATGGCCGTGTGAATAAGTGGAGGAACGAGATTTTGCAGATCATCATCACGAGGGCCACCCACGCGACCGCCAACGGGACACTGCCGTAGTAATTGTACATCCATCCCCAGGCGTATAGATCGCGGTATGACCATTCGCGCGCTTCGTTGTATTCAACCCCGGCCATGATCATATTCAGTCCAACGGCCCCGCCCAAGAGCATGATCGAGACATAGATCCACGCGGGCCATTTTGCGCTGAAGAATTTCATGCGGTAGAGGCCCATACCAATAAGAATCGTCCCTCCCACACGAAGCGCGATGTAAGGGAAGAATCCGCGATGAATCCGAAGCATCTCAAATGGACGATGTTCCATTTGCGTGGCATACGATCCTTGATAGATTTCGATTTCATCCCGAATCCGCATCGGCTCAGGGTTTCCCTGCTCAAGTAATCGGAAGTACATTTCCTCCGACAAGTATGTCGTCTCGAACGCACCGACGATGTCGGTCGTGAACCTCGCGATTGCCACACTGATCAATCCTAAAATGATCAACAACCAAGACGGTACCCAGAAGAATAAGTACAAAACCATTCCGCAAATCGCGTAGGCATACAGGATGTCACCGAACCACACGAGGTATCCGTGCGCGAGGCCGAACATGAGCAAGAAAAACATTCGCCGGTAATGAAGTCCAATAGCCCATCGGCCACTCGCGATTCGTCGATCGCGCATCACGAGCAATCCCGCACCAAATAACATGCTGAAAATGGTGATGAACTTGAACTCGGCCAATACATGCGACCAATACCAAACCGAGTAATTCGCACCCGTAAGATCGCCGTACGTGGTTGGATTGTGGTACGCGGGGTCCGGCATTGAAAACGACTGAATATTCATTACCAGAATACCCATCACCGCAACGCCCCGCAGCACATCCATACTGTCTATTCGATCCGCACCCTGGACAGGCCCCGCCGAAGGCGTTGGTACGGGCGGCTCAAGGAGGGGCGGCGGCAGCACACCAGGCAATTCCGTGCCTGGAAGCATCGGCCCCACTACGGGGTATACCGGTCCAGAAAAATGTGAATAGCCCTCATCAAGCGAGACCTTCTCGATGTGTGTATCGCTCGAAACGTCTTCGGGGTCATCCGGTGTGGGCGTTTCGTTCGAGTCGATAAAGTCAGGCATGGGCGTTCAAATACACGAGTGAGGTGCGCGCGAGTATAGCCCACGAGACGCTGCCAATATAACCGAAGAGCACAAACCCCACTTCACACGGTATAATCGTCCGAGACGTAACGAGCAACAAGGAAGTAGGCGATCGAGCATGCGGTTGAGGGCCATTCGAAAAAAGGATCAACGGTTCGCAATCGGGCTGATGTCGGGGTCATCGTGCGACGGGATTGACGCCGCGCTCGTACGCCTCAAGAGCACGGGCAACGACCTCCGCGCAAAGCTCGTCGATCACCGCACCATGCGATTCCCCCCCACCGTTCGGGATCGACTCCTCCGTTCTAAGATGGAGGCCGATGACCTGGCCGCACTCGATTTCATTCTCGGCCAGCTATTCGCAGAGGCCGCCAACGCCGTTATCGAAAACGCGAAAAACCTGGACAAGTCGATTGAAGTCGATTTTGTCGCTTCTCATGGCCACACCGTCATGCACGCGCCGCCACGCGAGGGCGCTGAAGGATACGGCACACTCCAAATCGGAAATCCGTCGATTCTGGCGCGGCTAACCGGTCTACCTGTCGCGGCGAATTTCCGTCCGCGCGATATTGCCGCGGGCGGTCAAGGCGCGCCCCTGGCTGCCTATGCCGATTGGATTCTCTTCCGTCAGAAAGAGGAGCCGGTCGCTTGTTTGAACATCGGCGGAATCGCGAACGTCACCATCGCAACACCCGATCTCAAAGATGTCATCGCATTCGACACCGGCCCAGGCAATATGCCGATTGACGGCGCGATTCGACATTTGACCAACGGCAGGCTGCAATACGACAAAAACGGTAGACGAGCCGCCCGCGGCAAACCCATTTCATCGATGTTGGACCATCTACTCGAACATCCGTTCTTCGAGGAAGTACCACCGAAATCCACCGGACGCGAAGAATTCGGCTTTGACGAATACCTCGCTAACAGTATCTCCTCCGATCACGACCATACCGCAGATGATGTTGTGGCAACCGTCACCGAAGCCGTCGCCACCAGTATCGTGGATGCCCATGATCGGTTCGTCCTCCCCACCTATCCTGTAAAACGCCTGGTCGTTAGCGGAGGCGGCGCTCACAACCGAACCCTCCTCAAGCTCCTCCAGGAGGGCCTGCCCAGCATCAAGGTCTACACCAGCGACGGTGCGGGCCTCCCCAGCGACGCCCGTGAAGCTATCGCTTTTGCCATACTCGGAAACGAGCTATTCTGTGGCACAACGTCCAGCGTGCCATCCGCGACCGGGGCTTCCAAAAGCGTCGTTTTGGGTTCTTTGACGTTTCCTTAGCGCCACCCCCTAATTTCATTAGGAAATGTGCGTTTTCTATTGGTTTACGTCATAATAATGACGTTCGACTTGACATCCGAGCAAAACCTATTTACCTTTAGGTAGGTTGCACTATCTGGGCGATGCCCAACAATCTTCTACGAACGTTTGAACTGGGTCCTGTGAGGGGAACTACCAATGAGCGAAGACAACAAAGCAAAACAAGATGCAATGGATATGGCCGAAGATTCGCGCCAGGCGGAATGGGAATTCCCAAGCTTCACCGGAGAACTCTATAAAGGGAGTTTCCGATGGGATTTGATGCACCCGTTCCCGATGCAAGATGAAGCGGACAAGAAAATCGGTGACGACTATTTGGTAAAGCTCAAGAAGGTCTGCGAAGACGATCTCGATCCGGAGATGATTGATCGTGAACGTAAGATGCCGGACCATTCTCTGAAAGCATTGACGGACATCGGTGTGTTCGGCATGAAGATCGCGAAGAAGTACAAAGGTCTTGGCTTCTCCATGGTGAACTACGCACGCGCGCTCACCTACCTCGGCAGCTATTGCCAGACGACAGTGACTTGGGCGTCCGCACATCAAAGCATTGGTGTGCCGGAGCCGTTGAAGATTTTCGGTACCGATGCGCAGAAAGAAAAGTACCTCCCCCGTCTCGCCACCGGCGACATTTCGGCGTTCGCATTGACCGAACCCGATGTTGGATCTGACCCGGCGAAGATGGCAACGACTGCGGAGCCGACCGAAGATGGCAAACATTACATCGTCAATGGCGAGAAGCTTTGGATCACGAACGGTACAGCCTCTAGCATCATCGTCGTAATGGCGAAGACACCGCCGAAGATTATCAAAGGCCGTGAAATCCCGCAGATTTCAGCCTTCATCCTTGAGCGGGACATGCCCGGCTATTCCATCGACAAGCATTGCGAATTCTTGGGCCTGAACGGTATCGCGAATGGCGTGTTGAAGTTCGATAACGTCAAGGTGCCGACGGAAAATATGATCGGCAAGCCCGGCGAAGGACTGAAGATTGCGCTGACGACGCTGAACACCGGTCGCCTGGGCCTCCCAGCGGCATCGGTCGGAAGTGCGAAATTCGCCCTCAAAGAAATCCGATCCTGGGTCAACGAACGCGTCCAATGGGGCGTACCGGTCGGGAAGCATCAATCCATCGCCAAGAAAATCGCCAACGCCTCCGCGGATACACTTGCCATGGAAGCGATTGTCTACTTGAGCGCGGCCATGTCCGACCAAGGACAGAAAGACATTCGTCTCGAAGCGGCCATTGCCAAATACTTCTGCACGGAAAAAGCCTGGTCCATGACGGACGAGCTCTTGCAGGTACGCGGCGGACGCGGATACGAGACGGCGAAATCACTCCACAATCGCGGCGACAACCCGTTCCCAATGGAACGCATGTTGCGTGATGCGCGTATCGGCCGGATCTTCGAAGGCTCCAGCGAAGTCATGCACCTCATCATCGCGCGTGAAGCGATGGATACCCATTTCAAATTGGTCATGCCCTTACTGATGCCGAAACCGGGTCAGAAAGAGGGCAAACTGTCGCTCGTCATGAAAGCGTTCAAGTTCTACGCAGGTTGGTTGCCGAAACTGTTCATCCCATCCGGCCAGAGCTTCAACGTTAAATACTTGTCGTCGGCAAACCAAGCGCATTTGGGATACGTCGAACGCGCCAGCCGCAAGGTCGCGAAGAAGATGTTCTTCACCATGGGCAAGTACCAGCAGAAACTTGAAACAGAGCAACTCATTCTCGCCAACTTTGTCGATATCGGCGTGGACATCTTCGCAATGGCTGCAACGCTGGCGTACGCCGAGTCCAAGCTCGCGGCAGACCCGAGCGATCAGACCCCGCAGGAACTGGCCGACTTGTTCTGCAAGAACGCCCGTCAGCGGATTGCAGCAAACTTCGATGCCATCGGCAACAATCACAACAGCGACTTCGACGCTGTTGGCGGTCGGTACATGGAAGGCGCGTACACCTGGCTCGAGCAGGGTATCCACGATGGCCTGCCGAAGAGTCTGCGGACGCCGGTTGAAGCCGACGCACCAGCACCAGTGGCCGAAGAAGTACAGGAACCCGTTCCCGCGAAGTAACGCGAATCAACTATCATTGAGTGAAGTATCCGAGGCCCTCCAACTTGGGGGGCCTCGTTGCATGTAGCCTCAAATTCACCGGAGTAGAATTCGTGTCTAGTTTTCGAAACGCCGTCGCACTCACCAGCGAAAACGACGTACAGATCGCCAACGTCCCCGAGGTCTGGACCAATGACGGTCGTGCAGTATTCGGCGGATTACTTGGTGCAATCGGCGTGCGCGCGCTGGACTCGATAGCGCCTGAGGGATGCCCGCTGCGTAGCCTAAGCATCCATCACCACGGTGCTGTGGCCCCTGGCCCACTTTCGGTGAACTCGACACTTCTAGACCAATCACGCCTCGTGGCTTCAGCGGAGGCGCACCTAACCCAGTCCGACCGACGATGTGTCACCGTGTCCGCGACCTACGTACGGCCTCGTGGCCGCGCGCTCGAAGTGCCTGATCGAATACCCCTACCAAATTCCGATCCGGACGACATCGATCTACTACCGTTCGTGAAAGAAGCGATGCCCGTGTTCGCGCAATTGTTCGAGTACAAATGGACGGAAGGCAACTTGCCGTTCAGTGGTGCTGCCGAGGCCGGATTCGCGGGTTGGTGCCGACACAAGACAGCGTCCGATGCCGGAGCCGCCGCCGTCGTAGCGCTCATGGACGCCTGGCCACCCGCCGTCTATCCCATTCTGGATGCGCCCGCCCAAGCGCGTACGCTCTCGTGGACCCTGCACTTCACATCAACCCCGGAATGGGCGCCCAGTGAATGGCTGTACTTCCGCTCACACGCCACCGTAGCTCGCGAAGGCCTGGCCACCACGACCGGAACGTTGCAGAAGGCAGACGGCTCACTCCTCGCCACCATGAAACAACTGATCGCAGTCCGGGAACCACGAAAACGAAGGTAGGCTTCCGACTCCCCCGTCTTCTCCGCAAAATCGGGAACGAAAGAAAAACTCGCACGCTTCGCAAGGACCAAGTCTAACATCGCCCGTTACAAACTGGCGCTACGTAGCTACCGCTTCCAGCGGTAGAACGGTGTGCTACGGCAAGATGCCGCAACTACGGAAAGACACGAATAACCTAAATCTGCTGTAGACGTAGGATTGGTTGTTGTTCAGAGTGCTGTCTTCAGTCGGTGGTGTTGTCGATTCAACGCCGCCTAAAGGCGGAACTCCGAACAGGTATTACGGTCCGTCACTGGTCTGATTCCCGTCGATGATCGGTATTCCTGATCGCTCCGAGGCAAATGCAGCGAAGGCTTCTTGTTCCTCAATCGACAACTCGAATAGTACGTGATCAAGACTTAGCGTTGTCCCGTCATTCAGATCGATGACGATGTGCGAAACAACACGGACGGGTTCATCCTCCGGCTCGAAAACCGTCTGCTCGATCAAGATGTCCGTGATTTCGTCCCATAAGTAGTCGTGTGTGAAAAGACTGAAGAAACCATTGACCTTGAGTTGTTCCTTCGACGCGATGACGTATGTGTCCAATGTTAGTGTCGTGAGGACAGCAATTACAGTTAATGTGACCCACACTATGTGAGATAGGAATTTTTCCGCGTTGAATTCGGATTGTAATCTGCCGTACGTCTGGAACTCAGCAAACCGTTCAGGACCGAGCAATTGTCGACTCAAGACACTCACCGCGTATGCAGCAGTAATTAGACCGAGGGCAAATGCTAGAAAAAACCAACTGCTTGGCGTGGCAGTGATAACGAATTCACCCTCGCTGAGAAACAGTTGGTGGACACGGGCTAGGCCATTCAGGGCGAGCCAGCAAAGGAACATTGAGGGAAGCAGTACAAGCATGAAAGCCCACTCACATCCGCTCTCCCACTTCTCGTATTCGGCCTTGAGATCTTCGAGGGAGCGATCCGAATCCACATCGTTGCGATACGTATTCGACTTGGCGAGGAATCCGCCAATGACGGCTCCCAGTGCGGTGACCAACAGGCTAAAGATTCCGGAGAGCATGCGCTACCCTTTTCTCAGCAGACTTCAATTCCCATGATGCGATTACGTGTGTCGCGCGTATTCATCAATCTTCGTTTGAAGCCGGTCGGCCAGATTCGCACTCGCAGGCCCCAGTTCATTGTGTATAGACTTTGCCTCATCCAAATAGTTGCCGATTTTCGCTTTGTCCCAATGATTCGGAGGCGGCTGTAAGTTGGTGATACGGTCGCACAGTTTCACCATCCAAACCTCGTGCGGTTGTTCTTTTATTCGGGCGAGACTATCTTTCATCCGGTCTTGTTTTGCAGGCAAGTCCGAGTTTTTCGTAAGGGCTAGCACCCCATCTGCGACGGTGGCACCAAACTCGTTCTTGATGTCATCGTATGAGTACTCCGTGTCTTCGATAACATCATGCAGCACTGCGCATTGAACCAGTAGGTCCGGGTCGTCTACGCCATCACCTTGCGCCACGGCGGTCATCGCTTCCATCGCAACATTTCCGATGTGGTTAAGGTAGGAGACGTCTGTGCCCGGGACGTGCTGACCGATATGGGCGCGGGATGCGAAATTCCACGCATTCATGTACAGGTCTGGATTCCACATTCGGTTCATGTAATTCTCCAGAATGACGGAAATGACATGGCCAGATTCAGTCGAATGGCACTATGTCTAATTGTGTTCTTCCGTTCGCGAAATTGGATTGACTCGCCATTCGGCGTCGGGTCCAAACCGGTATTGCTTGCCCGCGTGGCCGGTGTACGAATCCTGGTAAACGTACGACACGATACGATATTGGCCGTAGATTATCGCGATAGATACGATGAGCCCGATGATCATCGCGCGGGCGTATCGGACCGTGACTGTCAATCGGGGCGCGCGGACCGCGTAATTGCCTTCCCGTGGCAAAATGAGAATCAGCACTGTCGCGATGGCAGCATTCACAAAAATGACGGCTTCGGTTATGAGGCGTTGTTCGCTAAATCCGACTAACGCCCGTTCAAAATTCGCGATGACGATGGCCCAGAGAAAGACCAAGTAAATGATTTGCCCTCTGCCGACCCACGATTTGGGAATGGCGGCGATTGGACGCCTGGCGTGGACTATTGCCAATGCGAGAAACGCGAAGCATAACGATAGCCACATGAGGTTAAACCAAGTAAACGTCGAGAGCTCGACACTCTTGAACCATGGCATAGACATCTGCGGAGGAACAACTTCGTTCTTCACCCACTCTACGATGTTTTTCCGAATATTGAGCCACAACACCAGCAAGAGCGGAAAGGCGATTGCCGCGATTTCGGTCCACTTCCGGATACGCGGCGAGTTGTCTACGCAGCCAACACGTGTGGCGAGCAAAGCGACAACCACGGCGATGGCGATTCCATTGATAAAGCCGTAGCTTTGTTCATAGAAACTGTGCCAGTTGGCGCTTTGGTAAAAGGCCCAGGATTCTACAATTACTTCCGGAGTCGCGGTAACCGCTGCATTCTCAAGGGCACGCTCCAACAACTGTTGTTGCATCGCCGCACGGCCTAGCCCGACCGATTGCCACATGCCGGTAACCGTTTCATTTGCGACAAGATGCTTATTACCTGGCCAGGTCATCAATAGTTTGAGTAGCTGTGCGCCCGAGAATCCGATGCCGCCAATAAATGCACTAACGATAGCCGCATAAGCCACGGGAATCATTCGGTGTCGGAACATATACACGATGAGTGCGCAAAACACGCCCAAGATGCCCGCCCAATCGTCAGCCCGTGGTGGCGTCATTCGTAGGCCAAGTATCACGGGAAACAGCATAAAACTCACCAGCCAACCCACGGCCATGTACATCAACAGTGACGCGCCATTCCGAAATTTACCGAAACAATAGAAATACAACAGTGCGCCGAGGACAAGGCCCACGATCCACCCGAGATGTTCAGGGATTTCCGCGAAAAAGTTCGGCCAATTGGTGAGCGTGTCCGCGTACATCTCCTCCTTATTCCCGTTGTAGAGCGTTACTTGTTCCGCCTGACGCTCTGTTAGCGACTCGGGACGTAGATCGAAATACGACGTATCGGCTAGTTTCCGTTCGAAGGAGGACCATTCGATCGGTTGTGGAATCGAGGTGCGCGACCACAAGAACCCTACGCCATCGAAGAAGCGTTGAAACAGCCAACCTGTCGCCGCGCCCACGCCAGCAAACAACGCAAGTCCGCCCGCCAAACGAAATGGCACGAAGAACGCAGCTTTGTATGTTGTCGGCTGCGCTGTCAGATACCGGTTCCAAAAGTCATACGCGCACAACGCGATCATCGCTACGAATGCTTTGGTCCAATCGGCGTCAAACCAATACAGCATCGAATTGTGGCGACTGTCTCCTGCATTGTACGCTTCTGTACTGTTGGCGATGGTGGTGCCAAGTCCCCAACCCGGCGCAGACCACAAGACCCAAAACGCGAACACCCAGAGAATTGGCGTAAACAACCGTGTGAGAAAATCGCGGTCCGCGACCAACGGCAACGCCACGCCTGCCCCTGCGACTCCGGCCCAGAGAAATCCGATGAAGAATGTTCCGGCAAATCCATAGAGCACCGATGGCGGATGGCCTGAGTGTGTATAGGAGATAACTTGCATATACGACATCGAACCGCCAAACGCCCAGCCCAACCCGCCAAACATCGCGACGTAGGGGATGCGTTCGCGCCAATCCTCACGTCCGGAAACGAGTATGGCCGCAATCGCAGCAAGGACGCCGCCCAACATCGCGCCGTATTCGTGGCCAAAATTCCCACGAATTCCCCACCCAATCGACAGAGAAATCGCCACGAGAAAGATGGAAGAAAATTGCCAACTAGGGGTTTTCACGATGTTGCTCTCAATCCTTGAGGTTGGTAGGCGAGCCGGATTCGGTCCATGGTCGAACCCCAGATGTCAGGCACTCGCATTGATTCCGTACTTAGGGATAATACACATCGCGCCGTCCGGGTTCCCCGTCTCACAGAACAACGTCGAACACTCTGGTTCTAAACAAGTTTTCCACACCATCATTGCCAGCAATTGTCCGAATGCACCGGCGACCCATTTAACCCACGTTCACCGTCATTGCGAAAGAGCCCCAGGCGACTGCGGCAATGACGGGTTATTGACGGGATGTACAGGATAGACTGGATTGGGATGCGCGATTCTTCTGCGAAAATCTGCGTCATCTGCGGATGAGGTGCTTGGTGTCTTAGCGACTTCGCGGCTACGCGGCTTTCCAGCAAGCCGCGTAGCGGATGCGTCGGTGTTTCCAGCAAGCCGCGTAGCGGATGCGTCGGTGTTTCCAGCAAGCCGCGTAGCGGATGCGTCGGAGTTTCCGTGAGTCTATATCGGATTTAGATTGATCGTATCGAGTAAGACGAGAATGGACGCCAAATCAAGGAGGTCTAGGGTTCCGGTTCGGCGTTTGTGTATCATGTACGACGCACGTCGGCGGATGTTTCCGTCGATCAGAAGAAGAAGGATGATCCCGCATGGACCTCGTACTGCCCCTGATTTCACGTTGGACCCACATTATTTCCGCGACTGCTTTAGTCGGTGGGCTCGTGTTCTTTCGATTTGTTGTAATACCGGTCGGCGAATCGGCGCTTTCGATGGACGTCTACAAGGATGTCCGAACCAAGTTAGCGAGGCGATTTCAGCTGATTTCGCACCTCTGTCTATTGCTGTTCTTGATCAGTGGCTTCTATAATTACATCGCGGTAACAAGCCCGAATCACCCAGACCAGCCCATTTACCATATGCTCTTCGGTATCAAATTTACGTTCGCGATGGCCGCGTTCGTGGTCGTCATCATGGTGACTTCAAAGCGGGCGCGCGGCGAGCGCATGCGCGAGAACGGACGTTTTTGGTTCATGATTGCGCTGGCGATAGCCCTCGCGACCACCATGCTCGGCGGAGTCATGAAGATATTACCGCCAGCGGATGCGATCAACGAGTCCGATGCGGAAATCGTAGAACCCGCACCCGAAGGATAAGACCTACTCAGCCGCCGCCTCGGGCTGACGGCTGCCGAGATCCTGATCCATCATGAACAGGCCTTCGGGCGACTTCGCGATCAGTTTCAGCCGCTGCAGGATATTGTCCGCGACGGCTTCTTCTTCGATCTGCTCGGTCACGAACCACTGCAAGAAGGTATTTGTGCCGTGATCCGATTCTTTCAACGCAAGATCAACGAGCTTGTAGATTGATTGCGTAACGAGCCGCTCGTGTCCGAGGGCACCCTCGAACACTTCAACCGGTCCATCGAAGTCCGTCGGCGGTGCCTTAATGGCATCGAGAACCACGCGCCCACCCGCATCGTGTAAGTAGTCGTAAAACTTCTTCGCATGCGCAGATTCTTCCTGGACCTGCAATTCCATCCAGTGTGAAAATCCGTCCAAGTTTTGCTGCTGAAAATACGCAGCCATCGAGGCGTACACATACGCCGAATGCAACTCCATGTTGAGTTGTTCGTTTAGGGCGTCTTGCATGGTGGAGCTAAGCACGGCGGAATACTTTCTAGCGGGTAGAAACGCTGAAACGAATTAGGGAAGCGTCAAAAACTTCGACAACGAACCTTTGCTAATCAACAGTAAGAATTGCACCCACGGCGTAAGCCCAGGTCCGATGACAGCTTTCTGCGGTTGACGGGTAATCAAGCGATGGTGTTTCATTCCGAATTCTCCTTCCAAGTCCACTGAAGGAGCGACGCTATCATACGGGCTGCAAAGCGGTCAATAGCCCCGTCGCTGCATGATCGTTGCGCTATGCCTCGAAGCGGCTTACAGTACAACCATTCGCGTTCAAGGGAATCGGGAGGGGATTGCACTATGCGAGGGTTACTCATTGCAGGTCTTGTCATTGCGGTAGGGTGTACGACCGCCGGTCCGCCGAAGGGCATTGAAGAAGCGCTCAAGAGCGGTCCGGAGGACTTCCTGGAAAAAGCGGTCGTCGGCCCTCAAGGTGATGGCACCTATATCGTCGCGACCAATCAACGCATCGACGCTGCCGGCGATCAAGTGTTGTTCCACGGTCGCCCCGTCGAACTCGCGCTGAGTCCCGACGGCGAAACCATCGCCGTGAAGAACAGGACCGACATCGTATTCATAAATGCAGCCGCGCACACCATCGACGCCACACTCAAAATACCAAAAGGCGGGAATAGCTACGCGGGTATCGCATGGTCGAGTGATGGGAGCACGGTGTGGACGACCGATACCGAAGGTTTTTTTAGGAGTGCATCAAAAGAGGATTCGGGAGAATGGATGTGGACAAAAGCCATCCCATTGCCCGGACCCAACGGTGGCAAGAATCCAGCGCCCGGCGGGTTCGCGCTCGACGATGCCATGGGCGTCGCGTACGTAGCACTCAGTCGAAACAACTCGATAGGTGTCGTCAACATTCGCACAGGAATCGTTGAGTCCGAAATTCCGGTCGGTATGGCACCCTACACCGCACTACAAGACGGCTGGAAATTGTACGTGACCAATTGGGCCGGACGTCGCCCACACGCAGCCGACGTGACCGGCCCCAGCTCCGGCAGTCAAATCGTCGTCGACACGAAAACCGGCATCGCATCATCCGGTACCGTCAGCGTTATCGACACACGTAGCGGGGAAGTCATCCGCGATATCGAAGTCGGCCTTCATCCCAGCGGCATGGTCATGTCCCCTGATCGCAAGACGCTGTACGTCGCCAATGCGAACAGCGACACCGTCTCTGTCATCGACACGTATTCCGACTCCGTGAAGAAGCGGTTTGGCGTTCGCCCCATGCCCGACCTGCCCTCCGGCAGTGCACCCAACGCATTGACCATTTCTCCCGATGGCAAAACCCTCTACGTCGCGAACGGCGGCAATAACGCCATCCTCGTAATGGACTCGGTCACGGGCGTGCGCGACGGTTTCATTCCGACGGGTTGGTATCCAGGGGCTGTGATGCTCGACGAGTCACGCGAAACACTCGTCGTGGCCAACACGAAAGGCGTCGGCAGCCGAGCGGAAGAATTCAGCCCGACCGGCGTACCGCTCGAGTCCAGCGGCTCAGTCAAGAATAGAACGCACGCCCACATGGGATCCGTGTCGTTTGTTCCTTTGCCCACTTCGAACCAACTCGCTGATTACACGAAGGCCGTCGCCGTCAATATGCGTTTACCTCAAATGACCGCAGACATAGAACCTGGCGAACGACGCGCAACACCCATCCCCATGCGCCCCGGTGAACTCTCGACAATGAAGCACGTCCTATACATCATCAAAGAAAACAGAACCTACGACCAAGTGTTCGGCGATTTACCGCAGGGTGACGGCGAACCGAAGTTCTGCCTGTTCGGTCGCGAAGTCACGCCGAATCACCATGCCTTGGCGGAAGAGTTCGTATTGCTCGACAATTTTTATTGCAACGGTGTGCTGAGTGCAGACGGACATCAATGGACCAATGAAGGATTTGTCACCGACTACCTCGAGAAAAGTTTCGGCGGGTTCAATCGTAGTTATCCCTACGATGGCGACGACGCAATGGCCTACGCCTCGTCCGGATTTATTTGGGATTACGTATTGCGGGCAGGCCTAGACTTCCGCGTTTACGGCGAATTCGTGCAAGCCCATATCACGCCTTCCGACGCGAGCTGGACCGAATGTTACGAGGATTATCTCAACGGAACCAACCGCATCAAAATTCGAGCGGCAACAGAACTGCACACACTCGAACCCTACCTCTGCCCCACGTTCATCGGATTTCCCGGCAAAGTGACCGATGTCTATCGCGCGGACGAATTTATCAAAGAGCTCGAAGAATTCGAACGCAATGGCGACCTGCCGAACTTCATGATCATGTTGCTGCCCAACGACCATACGGTCGGCACACGCCCCGGCTATCCGACCCCACGCGCTGCTGTCGCAGACAATGATCTCGCACTTGGTCGTGTTGTCGAAGCGGTTAGCAAAAGTAAGTTCTGGCCCGAAACCGCCATCTTCGTGGTCGAAGACGACCCACAGGCCGGTGTTGATCATGTCGATGGCAGGCGAACCGTCGCTATGTGCATCAGCCCCTACACGAAACGCCGAGAAGTCATCAGCACGCACTACAATCAGAACAGCATGCTACGCACGATGCAGCTCATCCTCGGTCTACCGCCAATGACGCAGCTAGATCTCGCCGCGATCCCGATGGACGAATGCTTCACCGAGATCCCAGACTTAACGCCGTATACCGCAAGGCCCAATAGAATCCCGCTCGATGAAATGAATCCAGATGTCGCGGCGCTGAGCGGCAAACAACTCCACTACGCCGAACGATCCTTGGAAATGCCGCTGGACGACATCGATCAAGCCGACGAAGGACTGTTCAATCGCGTGATCTGGCATTCGGTGAAGGGGTACGACACGCCGTATCCGGAGCTGGCGATGAAAACAGAAGTCGGGCACCGGTCCTGGCCGGATCTCAATCTCACGCAAAGCCGCAAAGACGCGAAGAATTGAGTCCGCAGATGTCGCAGATGCGCGCAGATGAGTTGATAAGCTGGCGTCACAATAGATTCAGGTACTGATACAAGAGATACGAATGCCTGAACCTGCCTGTTGCTTGTGGAAATTCGCGCCGTAGTGCACAGGTGTCTTCAATCCATTCGTCATAGACACTTCAAATCTTCCTACTGACACTTCATAAACCCGCCTAACCTCAAAACGGAATCTCGTCCTCCGAATTCGACCAATTGTCGTTCTCCGGAACAAGCCTGTTCTTCTCTATTGTCCATCCCTTTCCCGTCCACCGCTCCAGCAGCGGCTTAAGGTAGCTCATCGCATTGAACGACCCCCAGTTCTGATCGTTCTCTTCGTAAGCATGGAGCACTCGCTTCACTTGGTTCGCCGTCAGAGTCTCGAACTTCGAAAGCAAGTGCTCTACATTCCACCCTGATTCACTCCAACTTTTCGAATCTGAATATGCCGATAGCGCTGCATCGAATAGGCAAGACCTTTCCGGCAGCGTCTTATGAAGCAGACCAAATATTTTAGCCGCTGTGGCGATAGGGTTGGTCGAACTGCAGCCGTTTAGACCCTGGCTTTTCCCCATCATTCCGTAAGGATCTACTTTCCCGAGACGAATGGCGATGACTGGCGAACGTCGTCCAATCGCGACGCCCACTTCTTGGTCGGTCCACTCACTTTCGTGAAAATCATCTGTAAGCAAAGCGACGAGAGCATCCATACTGAATAGGGCACGCTCGATTTCCAGCAGCCACTCCTCTGTCGGATGGATATCTTCGTGTGCTACGAAACTGGCTACGCCACAGCGAGTCAGGGCATCCTTGAGCTCGGAGGCCTCTTTCTTGAACTTGTCTCTGTGGCTCAGAAACACCCGCACTTTCCCGTCACCCCAAATGCGAGTCAGCGCTCCACTTGGAACAGATGGCAATACAGTACGGGGACGTAGCACACCAGACTTCTCTCGCCACTGACCGCTTCCTACTGGTTCCATCTCGATCTCGACTGCACTGATGTGTTCATTTTGCACGTTGTTCAGCAAATTCAGATCCGCGTCTATTCGCTTCTCGTGTTCGTCCTTATTATTCATTTCGTCAGTATACAAGTCCTCAGAAAGTGTCAATGTAAGCGCATGTCCATACTGACCACCATTCCAATTGTCATAGTCGACTTCTTCTGTAACAGAGACGATTCCGTTGACTACGATTTCTCGCAGATGCGTTTCGCCCTGCTTTTCATAGAGCCGACTCAGTGTGGCCAAGTACTGGTCAATCTTAGCCGGAAGCTCAAAGCTTGGATTCACATTACCCATTCAACCCTCTTCCCCGAACGACTCCATCAACGCAGATCACAGACATCTGCATCATCTGCGGACAAATCCTTCGCGTCTTTGCGCCTTTGCGTGAGGATCATTTTCGTCCTCTCACCGATAGTCTTCTCCAATCGAACTCGCGGAACAGGATTCCATCCATTGCCGGAGGTCCGCAATCATTTCTGTTAAGATCTCGGGATAGTTCGCACCAACATCTATGGTTTCTGCAGGATTTTGAATGAGGTCATAGAGCTGGAAACTCGTTCCACCGTCAATCGAAAGAAGCTTGAAACGATCAGCCACAAGGGCCATGGATTCCTTACCTTCTTGCTTTTCCCATCGGGCACCACGGAGTGGCGACTGAAACCCTATTGGCACACCCCGTTTGTCCTGATTTCCGCTGAGAATGGACAACACATCGATCCCATCATAGGGGCGTTCCATCTGTTTCAGACGTAGGGCTGATTGAATCGTCGGCAAAATGTCGCTAGTGGTAAGGGGTGTCTCAACTTCTTTGGATTCAGTCAAACGCGATGGCCATTCCACAATCGCGGGGACCCGAATCCCCCCTTCATACAATGAACCCTTCTTGCCCCGCAGCCCGCCCGAAGAATTCCAATCATGGATATACGACGGACCATTGTCACTGCAGAACCAAAGGAGTGTGTCGTCTGCAATGCCGAGGCGACGAAGTTCAGCACGAAGTCGTCCGATTTGCCGATCCATCGCCGAAATGCAGCCATACCAATGCTGTGCTTCCATCTCCATCCCATTGTACGCCGCCCGATCCTTGTCGCCACCAACAATGGGCGTGTGTGGAGTGTGAAACCAGATCAGCGATAGGAAGGGTTGTTCTTGCGCCGATTTCCGTTGAATAAAATCAAGCGCCCTATCCATGATGATTTTTGAGTCATCGCCCTCCAGCCACTCATCATGGATTTCCCCCGGTCCTGTCCAATAAGAATCCCGCCAGCGGAAACCTCCAGTGCGTTGTCCTATCGCGACAGGTACGTTCTGTACATTGCGGTAGTCTTCCGCACCATAGTCACCGCCGACATGGTAGTACGGATTGAACGTGGGCATCATCGATTCAGTGCTAAAACACACATCGAATCCATGATCCCAAGGCGGCGCATACGTCGTCGGATCGACCGGCCCAGGGAAGTAACTTTGCTTCACAGTCTTGCTGAGTGAACCGACATGCCACTTCCCGAAGTGACCGGTTGCATACCCCGCCTGTTGCAGCATCTCTCCAATTGTGTGCTCTTCTTCCGGCAGCGAACCATCGCTGGCCCACGGCATGTTCATGCGATACGGATGCCGACCGGTGAGGCAACTCGCACGTGTGGGCGAGCAGACCGGAGCGGCGGCATAGAACCGGTTCAGCCTGATGCCTTCCGACGCCATAGCATCGAGATGGGGCGTCTGGACCGTTGGATTGCCAGCGTATCCGACATCGCCATAGCCCAAATCGTCCGCCATCACGAGGATTATGTTCGGCGTATCGCTCGCCGCCCATACGGCTGATGACGCAAGCGTCATTGCGATACCAGCTAAAAACCTCACGCAAAGGCGCAAAGACGCAAAGGATTGAGACCGTAGATTTGCACAGATATCTACGAGTGGTTTCAATTTGGGTGACTGTCCTGACCAATCACCTGCCGTTTCGAGCCTCAATCGACACCCCCCAACAAGTCTCCATCTGCACAAATCTGCGTCATCTGCGGACGTCCCTTCGCGTCTTCGCGTCTTTGCGTGAGACTCATCCCGGAATTACGCCGTCGTCGGCATCGTCCCGTTCTCATTAACGGCGTAGTTCCACTGTTTGATGTACTCCTCGCCGGGAAGAAATTCGTCATTCGCATGATCGAGTTCGCGTTGTAGCAACGTTTCCAGATGCGCTTGCAAGTCCGCATGCTCAGGCTTATTACAGAGGTTATCGAGTTGTTCCGGATCCTGTTCATTGTCGAACAGGAGCCACGGCCCGTCTAATGTCCGCGTGTACGTGTACCGCACCGTACGCACGCCACGAAATTCACGACCACCATTCTTGCGTGTCCACTCCCCGAACGGACTGTGACACGAAAGCAAAGCGGCGACTTCTCCCCCATCATCGTTTGTGATGATACGTCCACTTCGATCACGGCCCTCGACCGTCTCCGGAATGTCGACCCCGCAGAACGACAACATCGTCGGCATGATATCCGGCGAATTGATCGGGAACGTCATTTCACGACCGGACTCGCCCAGCGCACGGGGATAGCGCAGCAAGAACGGCACGCGAATCGATTCGTCCCAAGGGCGCTGCTTCCGTTGTTGACCTTGCGAACCCAACATATCGCCATGGTCCGACGTGTAGACAAAGATCGTATCTTCCGCGATGCCCAATTCATCAATGGTCTTGAGCAAATCGCCCGTACAATCATCGAGCGCAGTGCAATGCGCGTAATAACCCGCGATATCTTTCCGCGCGCGATCCGCCATTTCCGCAGGCACATTGGATCGTAAGTCGACATTCTCTTTCGGATACATCGCACGATACTTTTCAGGCGCGGTCTCATACGGATTGTGCGGCGGACCCCACGACAAAAACAGCGCGAATGGCTCGTCATCATCCGCGTGATCGCGAATGTATTGTTCAGCGACGCGTGTCTGCGCAATCGCGTCATACCCCTCCCATTTCTGCCGCACGTTGTCATTGCCATAGTAAAAGGAATTGTTGTAATTGTGCGAGCATTCCAACACCCGCCAAAAATCGAAGCCCTGCCGATGTTCCGGCTCGATATACGACGCGCGACCACGACCGCCGATGTGCCATTTCCCAATATAGCCGGTGTTATACCCCGCGCCGCCCAGTGCTTGCGCGAATGACACGGCTTCATCGCCCAGCGGAACATCATTGAGAAACACACCATGCGAATGCGGATGCTGCCCCGTCATCAACGTCGCGCGATACGGCGAACATACAGGCCAACCCGAAACCGCGTTTACAAAGTTGACGCTCTGCCCCGCTAACGCATCCAAATGCGGCGTCTTCACCACGGGATTCCCGCCGTACCCCGTCGCTTGCGCACGCTGCTGATCCGTAAAACAAAAAACGAGGTTCGGTTTACGCCGCTTCTCTTGCGCACTTGCTGGTAGATGACTTGTTACTGCGCCAGCAGCGAGTGTGGTCAGAAATGCGCGTCGGGTTGGATGTATATCGGGCACGGGTCAATCTTCTGTCTTCATTCGGAATCGATCATCGCACTCTAGCGAAGTCTCATGAGAATGAAAACTTTCCGTCCGTAGGCATCAGCGTGCAGGCAACGACAATTCGAAACAACACCCCGGCGAGACATCGCCGCGCCAACGCAAATCTCCACCCAGCGAGCGCGCCAATCGCTTACTTAGGGCAAGTCCGAGTCCAACACCAGGGGCACTCGCGGCCGCTTCATTCGCCGATTTCGCAAAAGGACGAAATAGTTTTCGCGCGGCCTGTCGGTCCAGTCCCGGACCGTAATCTCGTACAGAGAGCACGAGTTCATCGAGGTCGTGGCGACACGTGATCGTTATGCGACCGCCATCAGCATTCGCCCCATACTTGCACGCATTATCCACCAGATTAGTCACGATTTGCTCTACGATCTCAACATTGGTGCTGACATTGAGATCCAATTCACCCGCATCATCCCAGTCAAGCAACATGCCACTTCGCGTGCATTGCGATTCAATCCCGGGTCGAATCCGATCCACCAAATGCCCAAGCAGAATCGTTGTTGCCGGTTGTTGCACCGGGCTGCGCTCAAGCCGTGCATACGCGAGAACATTGTCCACAAGATGACGTAAACGTGAGGCCTCATTGCGTAATGTCTCGAAGTACGATTGTCGCTTTGCCTCATCCGGCACACGGTTCTCCGCCAGCAAATCTGTATACAATTGAAACGTCGTGAGTGGCGTTCGTAATTCGTGGGTCACCGCAGAGACAAATGTCGCACGCCGTTCACTTAACGCCATCGTCCCCCACAATAACCCGCCAATCGCAAGAACCACCGCGACGACGCAGGCCCAAGCCACGACCAATGCAACTCGTAGAGGAGAGAGCCCTGCTCGACTGAATGCAACCGGGGCAATCTCAAGACGAATCGGTGCCGCTGCCAATCGGCGCGTACTTTCAGGCACATCGGAAGCGGTCTCCGGGAGCAACGCCGCATTCGGAATCAAATCCGCAATCGAAAGGATCAGCTCCGAGCGCAGCGTAGGCCAATCAAGCCAAGATCCCTGCAGGTACACCTCATCGTCCACCGTCGCGGCACGCGCCAGAAACAATTCATCGCCAAACCAGAACGGCTTGGTTAGGGTGGACCCATCGTTCGCGCGAGGTCGCTCCTCGATGGCATTTCTGGCCAACGTATTCTTTGTGAGAGCCTGATTGGTTATCGATTGCTGAACGCTCTTCGCCCTCTGTTCGTACTCATTCGACTCAACTACAGCCACGCGATCACCCTCAGCGACTTTGAGAACGAGTTGCGGGTCGTTCTTCGCTAACAAATATTGAATATCGCGGCGGGAAGAAAACTGCTGAAGTTTGGCGATTTCCTTACGTGCGGCTTCGATTTCCTCGTGCGTCACGAACCCCGTTTCGGCCAAGTCTCGCATATTGCTTTCCGGAACGTTAGGGGACGAAAGTGTTCCATCTGGCGCGTATTGAAAATGAATACGGATATACGGGGAATCGAACATCAAGAGTGGTGAGGGTACCAACACATCGCCCGAGTCCAACGGTGCAAACATATTGGTGTACGCCCGTTCCGCAGAATAAAACGGCGCGTATTCAAAGTATGGGCGGGCGTTTTCCACGGCGACAATCGGACCGACTGCCGCATCCATCCGCCACAACGCTAAGCGCACGCGCTGTTCGAGTTCAGCGCGCGATTCCGCCGCTTGTTGGCTATTATCCAGCCGAATCCCGATCACGGTCAGCATCGTCATCGCACCGATGAGAACGCTCCCCGCCATAACGAACGTCGCCCAAGCTTTCCAAGGCCCGCTCACGGCAACTCCACCAACGAATAGCCCTTACCGCGAACCGTGAGAATCACCCGCGGTGCGCTCGAGTCATCGCCAAGTTTTTCGCGCAGATTTGCAATATGGACATCCACCGTTCGCGTTTCCACGCCCCGCGCGGAAATACCCCAGACGCGCATCAGCAATTCATCTCGGCTAACGGCCTGACCTGCACGCCGTTTGAGGTAACGCAACAAATCCGATTCTTTCTCAGAAAGCGAAACCGGCTCCGCACCATCCAAGGTAACCGTCGACAACGCGAGGTCGATTTCTCCACCGACGATTGCAAACGACGACTCCGTCGCGCCCGCATCCGGAACACGCCGCAAAACCGCTTCGACCCGGGCAAGTAATTCACGCAAACTGTACGGCTTCACCACATAGTCATCGGCCCCTAAACGCAGACCGCGCACCCGCTCGTCCTCTTCCCCACGCGCAGTGAGAATGATTACAGGCACATCAGGTCGCTCTGCGCGTACCGCCTGCAAAATGGTGAATCCGTCACACCCCGGCAAGATGAGATCCAACAGAAGCAGGTCATACGCCGCCCCCATCGCGGCATCGCGACCGTCCACCCCGTCCGCCGCCTCTTGAACGGAATACCCTTCACTACGCAACGCATCGACGACACCCATGCGCACAGCGTCGTCGTCTTCAATGACTAATATTCGTTCTCGGCTCATTTCGTCTCCAGGTACAATCGAGAATAAACAACTTGCCTCCCTTATTGAATCGACATGTCGGCCTGAACTGTAGCTACAACGCCGGTCCGCCCTTGTATTCCAACCCAGCCTTCACGGCTTGCGTCTTAATGCAATCAAAAATCCCGAAGTCTAGCGAACCTTTACCTTTGAGTTCGGTTTTCTTGAGTTGGTTTTCGATGTGCGCCTGACGCTTCTTGGCCAGTTCTGCGATCTGGAGTTGCAACGCTTCACGCTCAGTCGCTTTTTCTTTTAGCGCGACTTCAATTTCCGATTTTGATTTGCCGCGAAACTCTTCCGGCAACTGATCATCGTTGAGACTATCAAAGTCGACCTTGCCTTTGGCGTAGTCGTTGACCAACTCCTGGGTGCCATAGAAGTTTTTCGCACCCGCGCCGGTACTGTTGAAAAACGCGCGCTGTGCTTTTGCTTTCATCGTCGCGCCCGAATCGATGCCTTCTGCCCGATCCAAACGCGCCTCGTTCTCAGACACAACGTCCGCCGCGCCGTAATAATAGCGGGTTCCTTCGACCTTCGCGCCCAACGCAGCCAGCTCTTCATCGAACGGCGTGTCAGTGAGAATAGCGCCACCTGACTGTTCAACACGGAAGTATCGACCCTCTGCTTTCGCAGCGATTTCGCGCCAAATAGGTGTCGTTTCCGGGATCGTCCCGCACTGGATCGTGTTTACATAGATTCCAGCCTCCGCCGCGCGTTTGCACGATTCGGGATACTTCACGTCGTCTTGATAATCCATATGTGGCGGCGCATCGCCGACAAGAAAAATTACGCGATACGTATCATCACTATCGCGCCAATCCATTTTGGCGACTGCTTCGTGCAACGCCTGATTCACACTCTCCGGCGTATCGTTTCCGCCATTCGCGTCGAACGTCATCAACTCAGTGTAAACCGCATCGAGGTCATCTGTAAGCCGTGTCGATTTCGTGATGTATTCATCCGAACGATCACGATACCCGATGAGTCCCATCCGAATATCCGGCGCGGGATCGGCCAACGCCAACGTATTGGCGATTGCCCAAATCTTTTCCTTCGCCGCCTGAATTAGGCCGCCCATGCTCCCGGTCGTGTCCAGCACGAATACCACATCAACTTGTGCGGCATTCGTCTCTGGCGCCTCCGGTGCGTCAGGCGCTTTCGCCCAAGCGCTTCCAGTTACGATAACCGCCGCCGCGGACGCGCATATCACTCGCTTCATCAATTGCATCGTTCTTCTCCTCTGGGTGAGCGACCTACTTGGGGCCGCGAACCAGTACGGTTTCGCCTTCAATTTCCAATAAGATATCGCCCGAACGGGCAATACTGGCTTGACGATGTTGATCGGCCAACCGATACGCCAGCTCGAAATATCCGTCCGAACCAAACTCAATCGTCCGGTTGGGTTTCGGCGTTTCGCCACTGCCGATGAGGTTGCTGTCGATCCATTGGTTGCCTTTCTTGAAGTACGCTCGGTCTTGAACCTGCGCACAATCGAGGACCGCAACTTCTTTCATCTCTTGATCGTAATGGACGTTGCCCAAATTGACGCGCTTTTGACTCTTCAAGCGATAGAGGTTGAGGTCTTGGTTTACCGAGGACAATCCGCTACGCACTTTCATTGCACGATTGGCCAAGTTATCCGCCGCGACGGATCCCAACGCGGAAAGACTTTCGAGTTCGGTACCCTCTCGCGCAAGAAACGCCGTGTACTCAGTCAGAATGCCGAACTCAGTAGAAAGACGAACGACCTCATCGACCAATTCTTTGACACGTGGGTCGCTAGTTGTATGCGCAGCCGACGGATTCCCCCCGAGTTCGCGGATCGCATCGATTAGCATGCCGATTTTACGCGTAGCCCATAGGCGTGCAACAAAAGCGTTCTGCGTCGTAGCTCGGTCGAGATCGAATTGATATTCAAATTCGCGCGAGTCGCCGAAGTAATTCCCGATCAAGCGGAATCGCAAGTCATCATCCCCGTTGTATTGACCGAGGACGACAAGCTGATCGCCGTCGAACAGATCAGGCAATCGTGACGGCATAACGTCACGCGTGCGGCTCGGATCCGTATCTCGCCCCGATGCCAGAGTCGCCAACGCTGGGTCCGCGAGAATCGGCCCCGTAAGGCGATCAAACACCTGCGCGACCTTCAATTCCACATCTTCGCCCGGCAACACGAACGTCGGCGTACCGCGCGATTCCCACGCGATCTTTTCGAGTAACGGAGTGTTCACATCAGGGCCAACGCCAAACGTAAAGATGCGGCGATTATATGGATTGCCCTTCCGTGCGACGTCGCGAATCGCCGACTCAGCCGTCTGACCGATCGTGGGCAACCCATCAGTAAGAAACAATACGATTGGCAATCTGCCGTTGGCGGGTTGCTGCCCGAGCGATTCAACGAGCGCATCGTGAATGTTCGTGCCGCCACGCGCCCGGACAGTTTTCAAGTAATCGCGAGCAGCCTTCTCAGTCTCCCGAGTCTTGATAACGGGTTGGTCACGGAACAGGTCGACGGACGAGTTGTAGACCATCAGGTTGAACGCTTCGCCATCGCCGAGTCCAGCCAAAATCTGCATTGCTGCTTCTCGGACTTGGTCGATCTTTTCCCCGTGCATACTACCGGACCGATCGAACACCAAGGTTACTTCGCGCTTGATTGCGCTGCGTTTTTCAGGGTCCGGCGCGGGAAGCCCTGCAAGCAACAAGAAATACCCGCCACCGACTTTGGGATCCGGATACGCGAAAAGACTAGCACTCAACCCATCTTCTTCAAGTAAGTACGACAATCGGAAAGCGCCAGGAGCATGTTTTGCGCGATCACTGACATGAAGTTTGATGCGGTTGTTCGCCACGCGCTCCACAACCACATCGTGGCTAGGCGAATACGTCGTGGAAATAGGACCCCGTCCTTCAATGTCCACCTCAATCGACCACGGAACACCATACTCCGGTGAATCGCTACGCGGCAGGTGGTAATCCACACGAGGTCCATCGCGCTTGAGCAAATGTTCATATGTAATGCGCAAACGTTGAGTGCCATTCGCCGGTACCGGGAACACGCTGGTCCGCAGCAGGTTATACCCCACGAATTCCAAGAGTGCGGGATCGCGAACTTTCGCAACGATCTGATTGTAGATTCGGCGCGCCTCTTCCTTCGACAGAATCTTCGCCGTGGGCTCCTTTGCATCGCCTTCGAAATCGAGTCCGTGAACTGCAGCTCCGTCCGGTACAGGCAGAACGAGTTCGGCTTCAAGCATCCGTCCGTGCGGATTACGCAGATATAGATCCAGCGTCGTCCGCGCAACTTGTTCGCGGATGCTGACCATCACACCCACCTTCGTCAGTTCGACCGCCTGCGGAATTTCGATTGGCAGCACCCGCACCGGAGGCACGATAATGTTGGATGGCCAATCGACCCGACTGGTCATAATCGCGTCCTGCGCGTAGGCTCCGATCGGAGCAAGCGCGAAAAGAGTCAGCGCGATAAACTGGGCGATACCGTGTTTCGAGTGTTGTTTCATGAGAATACCTCTCGTTTCGTCTACACCTAATTTAACACCGAAACGGGGCATTTGTTCGTAAAACACTTGTAAAAACTCCAAAACCGAGCTCCCCAATTCAAGCCCGCTTCACGAATCCTCCCCGTTGTTAAACAAACCGCCAGAAAAATAGTGATTTCGCACCATTCGAACGAATACAATTTCGCCTTTGTGCCTAGCGGCATCCGGATGTAAACGACGAGACAAAACGTAGGCGTCGGATATTGCGGCTTATACGCGCCGAGGATGGCGACACGAAAGGTATACCTTCATGGACGATGCGGTCGCCTCGAACACGCCACGGGCGGGTGCCCACACCCATGCAGGCATCTTCCTCGTTTCGATGGCGCTACTGCTCCTCGAGATAGCCCTTACCCGCGTGTACAGCTACACGATCTGGTATCACTTCGCCTTCATTACTATCGCCGTCGCCCTTCTCGGATTCGGCGCTAGCGGAAGCGTCCTTGCGCTATGGCAACGGAAACGAACAATCAATGTCGCTCGCGTCATTCCGTGGACGGCACTCGCCGCCGGTGCCGGCGTCATCTTCGTGTTGCAGATTCTCTACAAGGTGCCTTTCGACCCATTTGATCTGATGAAAGACGCGAAACAAACACCCTTAGGACTACTCTACATCGGGTCCGCCACCGTCCCGTTCTTCTTCGCAGGCATGACGATTGCCCTCGCGCTAAACGCATATCCGAAACAGTCGAGTACGCTTTACGGCTTCGACTTATTGGGCGCGGGATTCGCGTGCATCGTTTTCCCGTTCATACTTCTTACCTGGGGCGCACCAAATGCCATTCGCGCGGCATGCCTGTTGATGTGCCTGAGCGCGATTGCATTCACACGTGTACGCCACATCGCCATTATCGTGTCCTCCGTGCTCGTGGTCAGTTGTGCGTGGATCAGTGGAATGGCCCTCGATCTCAACACCTGCAAAAGCAAAGTGATGTCCACCCTCGTGCAGTCCCGCGAAAGCCAAGTCCTGCTCGACAAATGGTCCACCGTATTTCGCACCGAGGTGATCGACGTCCGCGAAACACCCGACACGCCAAAGTGGACCTATGGGTATATCGGCGCATCCCGTAATTACCAGGGCCATCGCCCCGATTGGCAAGTCATCGCACACGACGGCGACGCCATCGCGACGATGATGCGCAGCGAAGACGGCACCGGAGAATTCGACGTACTGCGCAGCCATACCATGGCATTCCCATACCAATTCCAACCAGAAGCCCGCGTATTTGTCGGCGGCGTGGGCGGCGGCGGCGATATTGTCGCGGCGCTATCCAATGGTGCTCGTCACATTGATGGTGCCGAACTCGATCCCGTCACGGTCCAAGTGCTTTGTGAAGACTTCGCAGACTACGGCGGCAGGCTATGCGACCGGGATGATGTCAATGTTGTCGTGGGCGACACCCGCAACGTGTTGACTCGGATGGAAGGGCAATACGACGTCATCCAGATCACCGGTGTGGACACCCTTTCCTCAACCCTCGCCGGCGCTCATCTTCTAAACGAGAACTACGTCTACACCGTTGAAGCCGTCCACCAATATTTCGACCGGCTCAATGAGGATGGATTACTATCGTTCCACGCCATCGAAATGTCCGGAGACCCCATCCCCGCCACTCGCGTACCCCGCTACGCCTCACTCATTGCCCAGGCCTTGAACGAGCGCGGTATCGAAGACCCCAGTCGTCATTGCATCGCCCTCTCATCGATCCTTCGCAAGAACACCATCGCCACCGTATCGATGATTGCCAAACTCACACCGTTCTCCGATGAAGATCTCGCGAAGGCCCGTCGGTTCGCTGACGATCAAGGATTCGCCTTCTGGCATTTTCCCGGCGAATCGATCGATACCTCCAGTTCAATTATCCTCCGTTCGAGTCCCGAGGAGCGCGCAGCATACTATCGAAACTCCCGGCTAAACCTCGCCCCCACCACCAATGATCAGCCGTTCTTCTTTCACTTTCACAAGTGGACTAATTTGCCGACGCTAGATGCCTTTCAACCCAACTTCCTCTTCCCCACCGGCAACTTCGTGCTCATCGCCGCACTTATTTTTGCAGCGATCGCGTGCATCTTTCTCATCATCATTCCGGCCCTACTCGCCGTACGCGGCCACGGTCAAGCCGAACGATTTACCCCCGCGCATATCGCCTACTTTTGTAGCATTGGAATGGGATTTATGTTCCTCGAGATTGCCCTGATTCAGCGCCTCGTCCAATTCCTCGGTCATCCCACGTACTCATTGACCGTGACCCTCTGCGCACTACTCATTTTCGCAGGCATCGGTAGCCTCCTCAGCGCGCGCACTGCGGCGAACTCATCGAATACCGTGTGGAAACTGTTCGCATTACTCTGTGTAGTCATGCTCCTCGAATGGGCGTTCGGGTATATCGCGCTGGAGCAATGGCTTACGGCACCGCTTCCTCTTCGAATCGCGATGACCGTCGCCGCCATCGCTCCTCTAGGCATTGTACTGGGCATGTTCTTCCCCATTGGCCTACGCGCATTGTCCGGTCGATTGAGCTATGCCGTGCCGCTCGCTTGGGCTGCCAATGGAAGTTGCTCCGTACTCGGAACGGTACTCGCCGTTATCTTGGCGACAGTGTTCGGATTTCGAATGACCATGATATTCGCAATACTGCTCTACTTCTTAGCCGCAACCAGTTTTCAACTGGCCCAGCGATCCGCTGCATCGACATCGGCTCGGTAGACACAAAAAAAGCGAGCCCGCATTACTACAGGCCCGCCGTTGAGTAACGTTAGTTTTCGCCGAGATTAGTCGACGATCGATTGGTACGACATAATCTTGAAGTTGCCGCCAAACGGATAGGGGGGCGGAAGAATCTGCACCATGTAGACCCCGATAAACTTCTCTACCGGGTCAATCCAGAAGCTCGTCCCTGCGGCACCGCCCCAGTTAAACTCACCCACCGACGTCGGCGAACCGATCATGCCAACGTCTTTCGCCACGGCGAATCCGAGTCCGAACCCATAGCCACTATTCTGCCTCGGATTATTCTCGATTACGGTCGTGTGATCCGACGTTATCAATTCAACAGTCTTAGGACTCAACAGACGTACGCCGTCTAGCTCACCGCCATTCAACATCATCTGACAAAATCGCATGTAGTCATGCGCCGTCGAGACCAGACCGCCGCCGCCCGAAAATATCCCGGGTTTCCGCACATAATTCCGCGACATCATCGGTTTGGCCGGTTCAAGGCCACCGTCTTCTGCCGGGGCATACATCTGCGCGAACCGGTCCATTTTCTCCTCGGGCACATAGAATCCCGTATCGGACATACCCAACGGTTTGAATATTTTCCCTTCCAAGTACTCGTCAAACGTCATGCCAGACAGCACCTCGACCAGCCGACCCTGAACATCAACCGATACGCTGTAATGCCAAGTCGATCCCGGTTGATACTGGAGCGGAATCTTGCCCAATTTCTCCACGAAGTGTTCGAGGTCGCGGTCCATCGTCAAAAGACCAGCAGCCTGATACATTTTATCCACACTCGTGTTGCCAAAAAATCCGTACGTGAAGCCTGCCGTGTGCCGCAGCAAATCCTGCACCGTGATCGGACGATTAGCAGGAACCGTCGTATACGAATCCTCGTCTACTTCTTCCGCCGCAATCGGATTCCCGTCTTCGTCTTCGTCCGGAATGTTAAACGCAGGACCACCGGTCGTCTCACCTTTCTCGATGAGTACCTGCATATCCGCAAGCTCCGGAATGTACATCCCCACCGGGTCGTTCAACCGGAACTTACCCTCTTCATACAACATCATCAGCGCGACACTTGTGATCGGCTTCGACATCGAATAGATGCGAAAAATGTCATCTTCACGCATCGCGGTCTTCTTCTCTGTATCCGATTCGCCAAACGCTTCCAAGTAGACCACTTTGCCATCGCGAGCAATCATTCCCACAGCACCGGGAATTCTTCCCGATTCCACGTCGGCCTGAATTTGCTCAGAGACCCGTTCAAGACGCTCCGACGAGATACCGACGCGCTCAGGGCGTGCATCGGGTGCGCCCCCGGCAAGTGCAGGCACCGCCAACGCAGCAACAAGCACAAAACCCAGACAATATCTGGCTATTCGCATATCCATGTCTCCCTTTCGGTCGCCCGTTTAACCCGCGCGCCCCGTTTTCTTGAAACGGAAAGCATAGTCCTCCACAGAACGACTGTGCAAGGTCCGCAGCGGACTTCGCATTGCTCAGCGAATCGGCCTAAAATCGCATCAAATGACCAAATACGAGGGAGATTGAGATGGACGACCTGCGACATCGCGTTCGCGACCACTTTTCGACTGTGTACATCACTATCGCAAGCGTATTGCTCGGCCTATCACTCGCCGATATCGTAGCGTTACTGCGCGATCTAGAGCAGCATTCGGTTTTTGTATGGCTACAAGCGTTAGCCATCATACACCTGATCTTCAATGCGTGGTATGCGTATTCTGGATACGCCACCATCATCTATGCCGTCCCAACGGTGTGGGATTCGTTGAGCGTCTTCCTTCTTTCCGCCGCCCATTTCGCAATGGCGGCATTCGTCGGCAGTTCGGCAGACTACTTCTGTTTCGCAATCGCGGTCTACGCGACGGTGGCGATTGGGTCGATCTATTACTCCGGTTGGCGTATGGGAAAGGTCTCGCCGCTGGAAATCCGCCCCACTACGCTGGCACCCGCAATGATCGTCAATGCGATAGCTGCGCCATTTTTTGCTGCGGTCGGCACACTTTTCAATCTGGACTATTTGGGTCCGAGGGCTGAGATCGTGGTGGGGATCGTGATCATTGCCTATGCCACGACGTGGCTCGTCGTGTACACACACATTAGCAACAAGTATGTGATCGCAAAGCTATTCGAATCGGAGTGAGGCTGCGTAATTGGGGCGCGGTTTCGATAGCAAAGATCATCCGAAAGGACTAGAATGGCATTGGTAAGGAGTTGAAGCCCGAAGTGTCGGGCATCGCGTGACCGTAAGGTTGCGTCAATAATCAAGGAGATAAGACTATGACACGCAAACACGTGATTCGATTGGGGTTGGCGCTGGGTGTACTGATGGCCGCGGGTGTTTTTGTTGGCCAAGAAGCGACCGTTGCTGCGAAGGATAAGGCCCAGGCTGGGAAGGGCACACTCATGCAGCAAAAGCTGACGCATGCACAGTCGATATTAGAAGGGTTGGCGTTGGAGGATTATGACGCCATCTCAGAGCATGCGAAAGCCCTACACCAAATCAGTGTCGAAGCCGATTGGGCCGGCATCCCCAGCAAAGACTACAGTCAATACGGGGACAAATTTCGTGAGGCTGCCGCCGAAGTAGAAGAAGCTGCCAATGACGGCAACCTCGATTCCGCAGCGTGGCACTACATGCAAGTCGTCGTGACTTGTGTCGAATGCCACAAAGCCGTACGCGGCCAAGCACCCGCGGAGGTCGCCATGTTATTGCCGTAACACCAAAAATTGTTATTGCCACCAAGACACTAAGACACCAAGAATCACTCGATTTCGGTTCTTGGTGTCTTTGTGCCTTGGTGGTAAACAAAATTCAGAGTGACGATCCGTCCACGGAATGCGCATTACACTGAGCATAGTGACACCCACAGCCAACGACAGGAGAGCACTCAGTGAATACCGAGCAAGTAGACCCCGAGCATCATGACGCGCGCGTATGGCAAAACGCGCCGCTGGCCGCGAAATACGTGAACGAAGTGCGCGTGGCTCTCCCTCTGGCCAACGAGCAAATCGACATGATGCACCGGATCATTGCCGCGTTGAATCCGAGCGCGAATTGTTTCTTAGACTTAGGCTGTGGCAGCGGGATTCTGGGTGCATCCTTATTGAATCGATTCGCTCAATCGCGCTGCACCTTCGCCGATTTCTCTCCGCCTATGTTGGAAACTGCCAAAGAGGCATTGGCGAAATTCGACGGGCGTACCGATTTCGTGGAGGTCGATTACGGCGATCCGCAGTGGCCGACTGGCGTCGAGACCGCTGCACCGTTCGATGCCGTCGTGTCCGGCTACTCAATTCACCATCAAACCCACAAACGCAAGAAAGAAATCTATACGGAGATATTCAATCTGCTGTCGCCCGGCGGAATTTTCGTTAACGTCGAACACGTCGCATCTGCGACACCACAATTAGAAAGCGAATGGAACGAAATGTTGACGGATGCCATCTATAAAACGTCTCGCGCCAACGGCAAAGACACGACACGCGAGAAGGTTTTTACGGAGTTAGTCGATCGCCCGGACAAAGACGCGAACATTCTGGCCCCCGTCGAAGACCAATGCGTCTGGTTGCGCGATATCGGATACGACAATGTCGACTGCTACTTGAAGGTGATGGAGTTAGCGGTGTTCGGAGGGCAGAAGCCGACGAGCTGAACAGGGTCAAGAAGCGGCCCTCTGGATTCCCGCCTTCGGCACCGCATTCACTTCGTGAATTGCTAGGCGGGAATGACGGCGAGAGGCGAAGACCTTAGATGAGCCGCAAGACTGGCTGTCCAATACTTTCTGGAACGCCCTCTTCGTGAATAACGACGATCTTGGCTAACCGCTTACCGCAACAACTCCAACATCATCGCGCCAACTTCAGCGTTGTCGGTATAGGCACCGCGTTTCTTATCCGTGCCGGTCGCGATGGCTTTGAACTGGTCGGCACCTGCGCCTTTGACGAAGAGTGGTATCAATTGATTCGTGTGCCCGGTCGAATGCCATTCGGAGCCGGGCAGTTTGCCTTTACCGTTGTTGACGATGGGATTCCACTCCGGGTCTGAATCCGGACCATTGAGATAGCCGCACTCGTGGTCGCCGGTGATGACAATGAGCGTCTCATCCCATGAACTATTCGCCTCGACCCAAGCAACCGCTTCTTCAATCGCGTCGCCATACGCAATCATTTCTTCGATCATTCGTCCTGCGCGATTTCCGTGCGACGCCCAATCCACCGCGCCGCCTTCCACCATGAGGAAGAGTCCGTTCTTATTGTTGTCCAATACATTCAAAGCAGCGCGCGTCATTTCTCTGAGTGTCGGCGACGTTTCCAAGAATGGCGTCTGATTCGGCGGGTCGTTCTTCGTGTCCTCATCATTCCCCGTGCGGTTTTGTTGCAACGTTGCATATACCGGCGCGATGCCCAGCACGCGATCCGGTGCTTCATCCGTCATCAGTTTCTGAAACGCATCCCGGCTTTCGATGAACATCCACGGGTCTGCATCGCCATCGCCATCGGCATCCGCTCCTGCCTGGCCCGCCATCACCGCTTTCCACGTGTCTATACCGCCAACATAGCCATGCCGCTTTGCATCACCTTCGGAATCAACCACTTCACCGTCTTCACCGAACCCCGGATGCCCCGGTCCCATTATCAGGTCGACAGCGCTCTCCATAATCATTTCGCGCGCGATGTCTTCGACTTTGCCACGGCTGCGGTTGTGTGCAACGAACGATGCCGGTGTCGCATGTGCGATATACACGGACGAGACGACACCGGTTGATTTTCCGAGCGATTCCGCTTTATCCACGATGGTAGGCAATGGCTTCGAGTCCTCTCCCACACCAATCGCACCGTTCAACGTTTTCACACCACTCGCGAGTGTCGTCGCGGCCGCGGCGGAATCAGTGGCACCGGCTTTGAAATAGACGTGGGATGTCCACGCGGTTTCCGGATCATACCCCTTGCCCCGGGCCGAGTACGTGGACATCGCATAGCCGTCAAAGGTCTTTTCATACAGTTGTTGGCCATCTTCGCCGTGTTCAAAGTAGTTCGTCGCCGTGATATGGTTGAATCCCCATCCATCCGCGATAAACAGTATGATGTTCTTCGCGCCGTCTTCAGCGACAGCGGTCGTAGAAACGAGAGTGAATACAGCGATCAATCGTAGAAATGTCATAGTTGCGCGTGCCCTTCATCCGAACGTTTAGTCGAATGGGAATGGTATCACGCAACGATTGATAGAATCATGACAAGATTGAAGGACTTGACGATATGAAACGAATCACATGCCTGATAGCAATGGTGGTCGCCTCATTCATGGCCACCGCATTGGAACCCATTACACCGCTCGAAGCACTGCACCTCGTCGAAGCCAAGGCCCGATCATTTTCGGTCGCTCGGATTGACCTCGCGGAGAAGAAGGGTGTGAACGAGTACACCATCGGCGGCACCGTCAATGGAGTAGGGACGGTTGCAATTGTTGATGCAGACCACGCTCGAGTCCTACAGATTTACAGTGCCGAGGAAGATCATTACACATGGCCCGGCATCGTCGCCGTCGGACACCGAGCCACCGTGAAATTCGCACCGGAGAACACCATCTCCGCTGTTGAAAAAGCCATTGAGCAAGGGGTCGACCTCCTCGAACTCGATATCCGTCAATCGAAGGATGGCGTATTCGTTGTCATCCACGACTCAACGGTGAAGCGCACGACCGGCGAGCGCGGTCGCGTCGACCAAATGACCCTCGCGGAACTTCAAGCGCTCGACGCAGGTTCATGGTTTGGTGATGCATTCAAAGGCGAGCAAATCCCAACGCTTAAAGATGCACTACGAGCGATGAAGGGACGCGCGGTTCCCGATATTGATTTCAAGGCAGGCGACCCTGCGGAATTGGTTGCGCTATTGCGCGGCGAGGGCTTTGACCAGCCGCTCACCATGTATTGCGGGAACTGGGATTTGATTCACGCCACCCGAAAAGTCGACCGCAACTTTCTCTTCCGTCCAACTATCCCCGAATACGGTGAGACCGGTCTCACCATTCTCATCCAAGAGGTAGACCCTCCGGTCGTGAACATCAACTGGCCACACGTCACGAAGCGGATGGTCCGACAAGTCCACCTTGCTGGTAAGCTCGCTTTCATCAATACGATGGGGCCATCCGACAACGAAATGGGTATTCGGCTCGCCATCGAGACCGGAGCGGACTACATCCAATCCGACCAAATCGACGTACTAATGAAGATTCTTCGCGCCGAAGGCCTCCACGACTGACCCTCATCCACCCCTATATTTACTTGTCAAATCCCAGTTTCCCGGTATACTTATTCAGCGCGCAACCACAAGATCTGAGATCGCGGCTCTGGGTCTTGTATGGGGGTTTGACTGCGCCACAAGATATGGTATACTTGGCGCAGCAAGCGCTAGGGGGGAACACCGCATGCCAACATATACATACGTCGCGCGCACGCGCGATGGCCGGAAAGAACGGGGAAACCTGAATGCCGCCAATCGCCAGGCCCTGGTGAAAGCGCTTCAGACGCGAGGCCTTGTCCCGGACACCATCCAGGAAAAGGGCGCGGGTAAAGGAATCACAAAACGGAAAGGCCCCAAGGTCAAGACCGTCGAGATTCTGATCTTTACTCGTCAACTGTCGACGATTGTCAACGCCGGCCTGCCGCTTCTGCAAGGCATGGACATTCTGTCTGAACAGACAGAAGACCCACGCTTCGCAGCCGTGATGCAAGAAATTGGACGGGATGTCGAGGGCGGTGAATCATTTTCCGATGCCCTTAAGAAACACCCACGGGTGTTTTCCGATCTTTTCATCAGCATGATTCGTGCAGGTGAAGCGAGTGGTAATCTGGACGAAGTGTTGTTGCAGCTCGCCGATTACCTTGAAGCGATGGAAGAACTCAAACGCCGCGTAAAATCGGCGATGACCTATCCCGTCGCCGCATTTTCCATGATCCTACTGATCGCTGCCGGCCTAATCATTTGGGTCGTCCCACAATTCGAAGAGATTTTCAGTAACTTGAGCAACGGCGAAACACCGCTACCCGCCCCAACCCGCCTATTGATCTTTATCAGCGATGTCATGACGAGTTGGCAGGCACTCATAGTCGTCGCGATGGCAATTGGGATGGTCATTGCCCTACGTATGTACCGACAAACAGAAGCCGGTCGTTATACATTAGACAAGCTCTTACTTCGGCTACCGAAGTTTGGCGGGATTTTCCGCAAAGTCGCCATCAGCCGGTTCTCCCGTACACTCAGCACACTTACCCGAAGCGGTGTCTCGATTTTGGCCGCGCTGGAAATTGTCGAACGCACCGCTGGCAACGAAGTCTTTGCGCGTGCTGTACGTGGCGCAGCGGACAGCGTTCGCAACGGTGAAACCCTCGCCGACCCGCTCATGCGCACGGAAGAATTCCCAGCTATGGTGACGCGAATGATCGCGGTTGGTGAGAAGACCGGTGCCCTCGAGACGATGTTGGCCAAGATCGCCGACTTCTACGATTCCGAGGTTCGCGCAGCGGTCGATTCACTCACGAGCCTCATCGAACCGCTCTTGATCGGCCTGATGGGCATCGTCGTTGGTGGTATCGTCATCGCGCTATTCATGCCGATTCTTCAACTTTCGAGCCTTATTAACAACTAATTCAAGATCGATAACCTACTCAGCCCCCAAGGTTTATACACCTTGGGGGCTATTTTTATGTCCATCGCTAAAGCTTCCCCTTCCATTGGTCGATAACTATTGACGGAACAGAAGCTTTATCTCCCCCACGGGGTCCATCATCGTGTTAACTGGTTAATACGCAATGGGTTGCGGGACACGGTGTCGGGGGTAGAGCAGAAGGTGAAGGTCCAATATGGGTAGTGTAAATTTCGGAGGCTTAATCTCCGGCCTCGATTCCAACGCACTGATATCGTCGTTGGTCAATATTGAGCGCCAGCCGATTCTGAGGGCTCAGAACCGCATCAGCGAACTCGAAGTCCTAAAATCAGCCATCGGCGACCTTCGCACCCAACTCCTTGGTCTTCGCAACGCCGCACAGGATTTCCGCTTCACGGACCTCTTCAACCAATTCGGCGTTACTTCCAGCGAAGAAACCGTATTGACTGCAACCGTCTCCGGCGAGAATCCACTTGTGGGAGCGTTCGCGCTCGACGTACAACAACTGGCTTCTGCAACAACCGCGACAAGCAGCGCCTCTATCGGTAGCGCAATCGACCCCAATGCCACGCTGGAAAACAGTGGCATCACTACATCGATCGAAGCCGGCGATTTTACGATCAACGGACAGAGCTTTAGCGTTGACGAAACAACCGATACGCTAAACGGGCTCCTCGGACAAATTAATGCGAGCGGCGCAGGCGTTATCGCGACCTACGATGCCGTCACGGACCGAGTGGTTGTTGAGAACAGCACACCGGGCGATACGAGCATCATCAATTTCGGAGCGTCCTCGGATGACACGAATTTGTTGTCTGTGCTCGGATTGACCCAAGCCACCCAAGGTGCAACAGGTACCGGCGGCGCAACACTTGCAACCAGCACATCAAACCTAGGCGCGGTCAGCACGACCGAATTGTTGAACAACGTCAATTTTTCTGGAGGCGCCATCACCGCCGGAAGTTTCCGCGTAAACGGCGCAACCATCACCATCGACCCAACAGTAGACACTCTTTCCGACGTCATTTCGCGAATCAACGGTAGTGATGCCGGGGTTTCAGCGACGTATGACGCGACGACCGATGGTATTCGCTTTGTCTCTCAGACGCTGGGAAGTCCGACGATCGGATTTATCAGCGATACGAGCAATTTCTTGAGCATCACGAACCTGGATACCGCCACACAGGTCGCGGGTAACGACTCACAATTCACAATTAACGGCGGCCCGGTCCTCACCCGTAATTCAAACGAGGTTTCCGATGCCATTAACGGTGTCACGCTAACCCTGCTCAGTGCAGGACAAAGCACCGCAACTATTACCACAGACGATGACGCAATCGTAGAAGATGTCGGCGAGTTTATCGAGGAATTCAACACGTCGTTTAGCGCGATACGCGATCTCATCGGCCCGGATGGCACTGCCGAGAACGACGGATCTATTCGCCTGATCGAAAATTTTCTTCGCGGCACAATTTTCGACACCGTTAGCGGGGTCAGCGCTGACTTCCAAAGTCTGCTTGATATCGGTATCACCAGCGGCGAAGAATTCGACTCTAACGCGGTGTTCCAGATCGAGTTGAACGAAGATGACTTTCGACAAGCGCTCCGCGACGACCGCCAAGGCGTGTCCCAACTCTTCACCAACGACTCCGATGACGGAATTATCGACAAGCTGTTCGAGTATATCGACGACGCGACCGCGAGTTCGGGCTTTCTGAACGCCCGCGCCAAGTCGAACGGAATTCTCGACGACCAGATTGAAGGTCAGAATAATCGAATCGATCAACTTGAACGGCGTATTTCGTCATTCGAGCTGCGGTTACGCCGCCAGTTCGCCCAACTAGAAGTGTTGACGGCGACATTCCAACAACAAGGTGCAGCGCTGTCCGGTATCGGCGGCGGTCTATTTTAGGGATTAAGGGAGGACGTTCGTGATGGAGGCAGCAGCAAGCCATAAGCGATATCAACAGGTGAATGTTGAGACCGCTTCGCAAGGAAAACTCATCGTCATGCTATTCAACGGCGCAGTCCAGCGCGCGGACAAAGCGCTACACGCGATTGAAGCGGGCAATCCTGAAAACGTTCACAATCACCTCGTCCGGGCGCAGGACATTATCGCTGAACTGCGCGGCGCATTGAATATGGACGCGGGCGAAATCTCCGAAAATCTTGACCGCGTGTACGAATACTTTCAACATCTGCTCATTCAAGCGAACGTGCGTAAGGATCCTGAACCGTTACGCGACGTCATCGAACTGATGAGCCTGATGCGCGACACCTGGGCCGAGTTGTTTGCTCAAACCGGCAGCGAGACTGGTGCCCAAAAGCAACAATTCAACGCGCACGGATCCGCCCTCATGAACCTCCAAGGCTAAACCAACTCATACGGAACTCGAACCCGGAGCACGCATGATCGCCTACTCCGGGTTCTTTTTTTTCTACCCCCGTTCATCCGCGCCCCTCGCCATGCTATTGTGATAGCGATTAGCACGTATTTCGGGGGATTCACGTTTGCAGTCCGATTCACAATCCGATTCCACGAATGCAACACCGTTTTCGATTCTCGGCCTATCGGATAAAAGACTCACCTTACTCGCTGCGACGTGTTTCATAAACGTCGTACTCGCCGTGATGGGCGACGTGTTGTTTGCTGGCGGTACCCGAGTGATGTCCGCCCCCGGCGGCGGGATCGATGCACGATTCGCTTCGCTACGGGCCTTTACAACAGACCGCCTGGCCGAGGGCCAATTACCGCTATGGAACCCGTCCATCTACTCCGGCGTCGCGCACGTAGGTGGATTCGAGAGCAATCTCTACTATCCATTCGGCCTGATCTATCGCATTTTGCCACTCGCCCCTGCGATTAACTTTGGCATTGCGATCCACCTCTTCCTCTTCGCCATGTTCACCTATCTCTGGCTGCGTAGACACCAGCTTCATCCCATCGCGTGTATTTACGGCGGCGTCGTGGCGATGCTATCCGGCCTCTTGTTTCTGCGCGCGACCGCCGGCGACCTGGCCATCTTCGAGGCATTCACGTGGTGTCCCGCCGCTTTCTTCGCGATGCACTGTCTCTCGCGCGGACAACTCGCCTCCGGAGTGGTCGGCGGTACTTTGGCAATAACAATGCAAATCCTGTGCGGATATCCAATCGCAACGCTGTACACCGGACTCGCCACATTTTTATACGGAACTTCGCTATTCGCGGACCAATCTCAGCGGCGCATCATACTGCGCGGCATGTTGACCGTTCTCGCTGTGACGCCGTTCCTTGCTGCGATTCAACTTTGGATCGGATTCGACACCTTCACACAGAGCACACGAATCCAAGGCGATTCGGCCGCTCACATCTCTGCGAAAGCGTTCTCCGCACAAGACATCATCACGGCGTTTACACCTTGGTCCAGGTCTGCCGCCCAAAACACAAATATCTACGTTGGCATCGTCACGCTCTTGGTCGCGGTATACGGACTGACATTCGGAACCGGCCGGTTTCGATTCGCGGCAGCGACCATCTCCGGAACGCTATTTGCGATTGCGATACTTTCCATTTACACCAGTCATCTCACCGACAGCTCGCCATTGCGCTATATCGTGGAACCAAATTTATTTGTTATACCCGCCATGCTTTTTGTTATCGCGATCGCCTGTATCGGCATGGACCGGCTCATCCGCTATCCCAAGGTCGCGATACCTATGGCGGGCGTTGCCGTCGTACTCACTGTAATGCTGTGCGCAGCGGGACTACTCGCGTACTCCACATCAGGCGGCACAGAAGGGACGTTTCGAGGACTCCTCATGGCCGCTGGCGTTACCCTGTGCGCTGCCACCGTCGTCAGCCTCACCCCCGTTAATGCCTGGTTCCGCTTCGGGGTCCTCGCACTCGGTATTGCAGAGCTCTATGTGTTCGCCATTGCGAACCGCGACTCAACATCGTTTGATCCCAGTAGCAGCCCACCTGAACTATCCCAATCCGACCGACTACTCGATCTAGATTGGCGTAATCCTCCGCCGGACTCTGAGACCCTGAGCGCTTCGGGCAACACCGCGTTGCCATCACAGCGCTACATGGCGCTATTGGCTCGAACGCAATGGACCGCCCTGCCCGAATACTGGAACGGCCCGTTTGAATTTATTGGCTACCATCCGCTCCACCGAATGCTGCGTGTCGCGTACGTCAATCCTTCGAACGGTGATGCAACAGGACAACGAATCGACGACCATTTGCCACGCTTCGTATTGCTCACCGATTATCTCGTGGTGAGCGACCAGGAAGAAGCGTTCGCCACGATGGATCAATCCACGTTCGATCCCTGGCGGACGGTGGTTCTGGAAGCGGTACCGACTCCAATTCCGCAAGGGGACACCGAAGCCGTAGGGATTGGCATCTCTGAAGAAACCACCAACAGCCTAGTCATCGAATTGAAGTTGGAGAGCCCGGCTATTCTCCTGATGACAGACGCCTATGACCGCGGCTGGCGAGCATCGGGACTCACGGGCAGTTCCCAATGGCAGTACGAAGTGATGCCCGCCAATGTTGCCCTCCGCGCGATTCCGCTCGGTGCCGGTCCCCACCGCATTCAACTCGAATATGCACCGCTCTCATTCAGGATTGGACAATGGGTTTCCGTCGCCACCGCGGCAGCGTTCGCGTTATTCGGTCTTGCCGCTGTACGGCGACGCCAACGAAGCTCAAACGCCAGCACACCCTCGTAGCATTCCTGCGAGTCCGTCCAACCAAAGCGGGGTGTCATTCGGACACGGCACCAACTGGAATTCCTCGCCCCCGGCTGCCATGAAATCCGCCTTCGCGCGAATGCCAAGTTCCTCCAGCGTTTCCAAGCAATCCGCTGTGAATGCCGGGCTCATGATCATCAAACGCTTCACGCCCTTCCCCGGTAAGTCCGGCAGGACAAGGTCTGTCGCCGGTGTGAGCCAAGGCTCGCGGCCGAGCCGGGATTGAAACGTGATCAAATAGTCTTCCGGGGTCAGACCGAGACGTTTCGCTAGGGCCCTGCTCGTGGCATGACACTGCGCGCGATAACAATTCCGATTCGCGTCGACGATCTGTTCGCAACAATCCTTTTGTATCAGGCAGTGCTTCCCCGTGCGATCACTATTCTGACAGTGCCGTTCCGGCAAACCGTGATAACTCATCATGAGTAAGTCCGGCTTGAACGAATCGTACAACGGTTTCGTCACGCCCTCCCAAGCATCAATAAAGGGTTCCGCATCGAAGAACGGCGGCAACACCGAAATCGGCGGCACATTCCAAGGTCGTGCGGCGAGCTTGTACACCATCTCAAGCGCAGACCCATTGGCCGCTGACGAATACTGAGGGTAGAGCGGCGCAACGATAATCCTATCGACATTCGCCGCGATAAGACGTTCAAACGCATCCGGTATGGACGGGTCGCCATAGCGCATGCCCAACTCGATTTCGACTTCGGGCATGCGCGACGCCAATCCGGTCTCGAGTCGCTTGCTGATGGCCAACAGTGGCGACCCCTCATCGGTCCAAACCGCGGCATACGCCTCAGCCGATTCCTTTGGCCGGGTCGGGAGGATGAACAGGTTCAATACCAGCCACCGTACAATGGGATTCTTGTCCAGCATCCGTGGATCCGAGAGGAATTGCCGTAAATATGCACGGGTCTCAGCCGTCTTCGGCGCTGCGGTCGAGCCCGTGTTAATGAGCAGGACACCTATTTTTTCTGGCGTGGACATAAACGTTATTCCAGTTGAAGACTGCTGTTTAGGATGGACGTCGCAAGCGCGACAGCGGCGGATAGAAGCGATACATGCGCATCAACCACTTCGTCAATGATGACAGATACAACTCTGTCTCGTCACGTTCGATTGCGCGTTGCAGTCGCACAGCAAAATCGCTGCCACTCATCTGGCCAGGTTCGGCTCCCACACTCATCAACGCGACGTTCATGACACGCACTCCTTGCGCACCATATTCGGCTTCGAGTGCCTGGGACATTCCGTTGACTGCGGCTTTGGAAATGCTGTAGACCGTTTGACTGGGATTCGCTTTATATCCCGCCAACGACGAAATATTAACTATGTATCCCGCGCCCCCTGCGGTCATGCCCGCAGCGACTTCCCGGCATAGCGCCAGAGGACCGCCCACGTTCGTGCGAAGGAGCGCATCGATCTCCGCATCGGTTGTCGCATCCAACGATTTGGAGGTTACATCGGCCGCATTGTTAATCAGAATGTCGACACGTTGCTCGGGGCCTGCTAACCGCTGTGTGAGCTTCTGAATCGAGGCATAATCGTTGAGATCGGCCAGCATGACACGGCATTCCGCGCCTCGCTTCCGCGCTTCATCCGCCGTTTCCTCAAGGCCCGCTTTATCTCGCGCGACCAACGTCAGCCGTCGCACAGCACCCGCGAAGTGGATGGCCAACGCCCGCCCCACGCCGCGCGACGCGCCCGTTATCAACATCGATGTACCCGATAGCCGCATCTTTCAGATTACACGGGTTTTCGGGCGACGATTGCGAATTTGTTGGGAAGACTCCGATACCAACGTGCCAACGCGATCGTGAATGGTGCCTTGGCCAACCGCTGCCATAGTGGAAATACTGATCGCACTACTTGGTTGCCTTCGATGTGAATCGGGTTGCATTCATAGTCGAATCCCAGCGCATCGATCATCGGCAGTAGGTCCGCAGGGTCGATTGCGGGTTCATTATCATAGGGCGCAACACGCATGAATGAGTCCGGTGCCTGCGTCAATCGCACGAATGGATTGCGCGCATCCGGTTCCACTATTGCCAACGCACCGCCCCGCGCGAGTACACGATGCAGTTCCGTTAGAATTGGCTTCCAATCCGGGCCGATGTGGTGCAACACGTCAATACAATAGACCGTATCAAAATGACCATCGGGAAACGGTAGTCCACCTCCGGCGTCAGCGACAATTGCTCGCACGCCCCTGCGTCGTGCGAGTTTGGCGCATTGTCGGGAGATATCGATTCCGAAGACTGTCCCCGCATTGAGGCCGCCGCCAATCGTCCCATCGCCACACCCGATGTCTAACATGCGGCGTTTGCCCTGAACCAAGGCGTCAACCGACGCGATCGCATCGGGTCCATATTCGTAGAGTTTTCCTTGCCCGGCAAGGTGGTCGAAGAGGGCGGCTTGTTCGTTCATGGCGCGGCTTTCTTGGTTCCGATGTAGAGTAATGAATTCGCTCGAAACCGCATCATCCGGCGATGTATCGATTCCGGAAAAAGGTGACCCGCCACGAACAAGTTGTGATTGTACGGAGAAAGCTCGAGCGTCTCCAGCCCGTGCGTTTCAAACAGGAACCGCAACGATTTATCGGTAAATGGCCGTTTATGGGTGATGTCGTTCCAGAACTCGAATCCATACTTTCGGATGTCAGGCACGGTAATAAACACAATGCCACCCGGCTTCAACACCCGATGAATCTCAGTCGCAATGTGTTCAGGGCAATCCAAATGCTCGAGTGTGCTCGTCATTGCGAGGACATCGATGACATTGTCGCCAAGAGGTAGACAACCCTTTTCCATGTTCGCGAGAAGAAAATCGATGCCGTCCCGTTTTAGATCCGGCGCGAAGTACCGATCAAAATCGAGCGCGATTCGATGCGTAATTTCTGGGCATCGATAACTCAAAAACCAACCGTTCCACGCACCGCAATCCAATACGCGCAAATCAGTGCGTCCGGCGCAGTAGTGGTCAATCACAAATTTAAGGGACCAAATCTTGTGGCTGGCTTGGCCGATGCGCTCGGCACGACGCTGCATCACCCCGATGAACCACCGTTGCAACGGCGATACCGGTTCCAGCATGCAACGTTCGTAGTGTTCCCCGTACTCCACCGTGCTCCCCCGAGAACGGCGATGCCGCACTCTTTACTAAGTGTATCCTAGGGCCTTCAGGGCTTCATCAAACTCCGGATCGACCGGACTTGCTGTATCCCCCCCACGCCAACCGGAGACCTCATCGAAATCCGATGGGAATCCCGCTGACCAAACCTCCAGCATGTCGAGCAACCGCTCTACGGCATCCGGCATGCTATCCGCGAGGTTGGTCTCCTCGCCCGGGTCATCGGACAAATCGTACAGCCGCCGCGTCCCAGTTTCCAGTCCGACGATCAGTTTGAGATTTCGGTCCACCACCATCTGCATCGGCTCCGGATTGTACCGAAAATAGTGCGTGGCCTGCGAGAACACAGGGCGGCGGATCGCTTCCGCGTCACCACCAGCAAGTACGGACACCAGACTCGTCCCTCTCCACTCGGGATTGATGCCATGTCCCAAAAGTTCGGCAATCGTCGGCAGCACGTCTATCGCTGACACCGGAACCGCGATTTCGTTTGGCATGATTTTCGGCCCTGCCATAATTAGCGGCACGCGAACCTGTTCATCATAGAGATCGTATCCATGTCCCCATTTCGTGTGATCCCAGAATTCCTCTCCATGATCTGACGTGAAGCAAACAATCGTTTCGTCCTCCAGATCCAAATCTCGCAATTCGGAGAGTACCCGCCCAACGCAGTCATCAACGTATTGAACTTCCGCCTCGTACAACGATTGCGCCGCTCGTTTTTCGACGTCGCTTAACTGTCCCTCTGCATCGATATCAAGCGTTGCGGATTCCGGTGGAAATACATTCCACGGCGTTTCGTCCATGCGAAATCGTTTGGGCGGATCATATGGGGTGTGCGGGTCCATGAAGTGAAGCCAGAGGAAAAATGGTTCCGCTCGGTGCCGACGCAGATACGATAGTCCGAATTGCGTGACTACCGCGCTCGAATCCAGCACGCGATCCTCCAGAAATTCTTCCCGGTATTTCCCCAAGACTTCCCGCAGAATTGGGGTCTGTCGAAAACGAACGAACTCCCGGTCGCCCATCGAATTTACGAGCTTTTTCCCTTTGAAACCGTGGGTTAGCCATTCTTGAAACTCAATCGTCGGATTGGCGTACACAGCGCCCGTCTCGTACCCGAGATTGCCCAGCCGCTTGGTGAATGTAACGCCATCACGGTCCAGCCAATATCCAGCAAGCTTTTGATAGGACCGTTCCTCGCTCGCGCGTTGTTCCGGCGATGCGTTCGGCGTCAGACCCGGCGGGTACTGCGAGGTCATCAATGCGTTGACCGACGGGACCGTCCACGGCGCCAATGCGTAATGACGATCAAATAGCACACCATCCGAGGCTAGCGCTTCGAGATTCGGTGTCGGCACCGATCCGCCATAGGCCGAACAGGAATCCGCACGTAACGTATCGACTGTGATCAGAAGGACGTTTTTATGCTCATCGGTTTCGACAAGCCGGTCAACATGAGGTTGAACGAACAGGAATCCGGGATACAGTCCACACAAGATTAGGCTCGAAACAATACGAACGGCCCATCGCGGCCATGCCTTGACCGTTGCAACGCAAACCGCCAATGCACCAACACCCGAAATCGAACACCAGAGTATCGACGCCATGATCATACGCTGGGCTCCATCAGGTTCTAGCAATTGATCACCCGCTGAGACATAAAGCGTCGCGATTCCACCGGTGATCGCGATCAAGAAGAGCGCACCCGTAACGGCGGGTTGCGCAATGCGTGCGATTCCGAGAATGGAAACAATAGCCATCACGACAACCAATGTTGCCGGTACGCCGAATCGCAGGGGAGGCGGCATCACATCGACAGCGGAATCGAGGTACACCCAAAACCCCAGCGCCACGACAAACGGGATCACGACCGACAACCCGTGCCGTAGCGAAGAGACCATCAAGAACGGCGCGAGAACACAAAACGGCACCAGAGACCCTACCGTCATCGCCGTGAGGTATATCCCAAGCGCCTGCGCCGTCTCGTACCAGTCGTCAATGGATCCCCCGGTCCAATAGGGCAATTGAGCCGTGAGCATCAATTCGACGTAAACGAACAAGAACGAAAGAGCGACACTCAACGCGACGACGTTGAGAAGCCCAACGAGCCAGGCTGGCTTCTTCTCGCTTACGGGTACGACAACTGGGTCAGACAAATCGATGATCACTCCATACGAATCGCCGGTGAGCGGCAACGTTATTCTACGCGATTAGATGCCCGTCCTCGAAACGAATTTGAACGTGACTAAAACTCGATCGTTTTTCCTGGTTCCTGGATCGCCACATTGGTCTGACCGTTCGCTTCGAGTCCCGCTTTGAGGGCATCCATCGAACTTTCTTCGCCATGGACCAAAAGCACTTTCTCCGCGCAATCCTTGAATCGTCCGCCAAACCGCAGCAATTCCCCTCGGCCTGCATGTGCACTAAACGCATTCATGACTTCCACATGCGCGTTCAGCGGGTACTTCCGACCGAAAATGCGCAATTCAGGTCGCCGTTCGACAATCCGGCGGCCCAACGTGTGTTGGGCCTGGAACCCGACGATAAGAATGGTGTTCTTTTCATCGCCGCAATGATTCTTGAGGTGATGCAATATCCGGCCGTGTTCACACATCCCTGCGGCAGAGATGATAATCGACGGCTCATCCAACGTGTTAAGCGCTTTCGATTGTTCGACATTGCGAATGTAGCGAATCGATTTCAACTGAAACGGATCGCCCGATTCGAGTATCACGTCGCGAATTTCCTGATCAAAACAATCTGTATGCAACCGAAACACTTCCGTGACATTCACGGTAAGTGGACTGTCCACGTATACCGGCATCGACGGAATATCGCCCGAAACCTCCAAACGCTTGAGCGAATACACAATCTCTTGGGAACGTTCCAAGGCGAAACTCGGAATAATAATCGCCCCACCTCGCTGATGTGTCTCGTTGACAATCCGCGCGAGATGCTTATCCATGCTCTGAATCGGTTCATGGTCCCGGTCGCCATACGTGCTCTCCATCACAACGACATCCGCATCTTCCGGATCCCATGGATCGCGCAGGATCGGCATGTCGCGCCGTCCCAAATCACCGCCGAACAAGAAACGACGCGGACTCCCGTCTCGCGTATAGTCGATTTTACACATCGCCGATCCGAGCACATGTCCCGCATCGTGAAACGTCAGTTTCACGTCCGGCACGATGTCAAACGGTAGATCGTATGGAATTGAAACGAAACGCCGCATCGTATTCTGGACATCGTTGATGTCATATAGGGGCGAAACGAACGATTGCTTTTTCTTGGACAACCACTCCGCATCTCGCTTCTGAATGTGCGCGCTGTCCGCGAGCATAATGGAACACAAATCGCGCGTAGCCGGGGTCGCAAAAATAGGCCCTTCGTATCCGTGTTTCACCAACATTGGCAACAAACCGCTGTGATCGATGTGGGCATGGCTCAAGACCATCGCATCAATCGTGTTTGCTGCAAATGGGAACTCACGGTTTTTGTGATCTGACTCCTGACGTCTCCCCTGAAACATTCCGCAGTCGAACAGGATTTTATGTCCGTTGATTTCCGCGAGGTGTTTACTCCCAGTAACTTCTCGCGCAGCGCCGTATGATGTTAGTCGCATTAATGAAATCTTTCAGTCGTTGGCCGGTTCAAAAGAAATGCATTCTACAATGAATCCAATCTTCGTTCACCACAGAGGCACAAAGGACACGAAGAACCGCTGATAAAATTTGAAGACCTTCGGTGGGCTTCGTGGCGCAGTCATCAGACCGACCACAACGAGGAGACAGTCTATGTAATTCATAGTGCGATTATGAGTATCGTTGTTTCTGAAGATCGTGGCAGCGCAGGGAAAATAAAGTAGTTAGCGTGGGAAACGTAATCGCATGACCCCGAACAATGTCACCAAAGCTATAAAGATCACCGCTGCCGAACTCCGCTTTGACGTTTGTGGGATTGCCGATGCGGGCGAGATTGACCAGGATGGTCGCCTCGACGAATGGCTCGGTGCCGGGTATCACAGCAGTATGGCGTGGATGGCTCGCACGCGCGATGTTCGATTAGATGTACAACAGAAACTACCGGGCGCGCGTTCCGTCATCGTGGTCGCGCGCAATTACTACGCCGAACGCCCTGACGAGAACCCTGGCGATGGCCGAGTCTCGCGCTATGCCTGGGGGCGCGACTACCACCGCGCACTTCGGAAGCCGCTGAAAGCCCTTGCCGAATCCGTCGAATCGCTCGTCCCGGGCACCGAAACGTATTCCTCTATCGACAGCGGCCCCGTCATGGAAAAGGCCTGGGCTGTACGCGCGGGCGTCGGTTGGCTCGGAAAGAACACGCTCGTGTTGCGCCGCGATCTGGGATCCTGGTTTTTCCTCGCCACGATTCTGACTACGCTAAAACTCGAAGCGGATGCACCAATGGCCGACCAGTGTGGTGGCTGTACATTGTGCCTCGATGCGTGTCCGACGAACGCATTAGTCGAACCACGAGTGCTGGACTCCAACAAATGTATTTCGTATCAAACGATCGAAAACCGTGGCGACGTGCCCAAAGATATCGCGGCAAGCCACGGCGACTGGGTGTTCGGTTGCGACATTTGTCAGGAAGTGTGCCCCTGGAATCGCGCACCGTCAGAGACCGACGAGTCCGACTTTCACCCCCGCCCAGGGCACGCCAATCCGGATTTAGTCGAATTGGAAAAGATGGACGATGCGAGATTCTTAGAATCGTTCGCAGGAACGCCCGTCATGCGCGCGAAGCGAGTGGGTATGCAACGTAACGCTGATATTGCACGGAAGAATCTCGCTGTACTGACGAATCAACAAGAGTAATGGAACCTAGGCGTACTCTCGCACAGTCACATCCCCCAATCGTCATTCCCGCCTTCGTGGGAATGACGGGTTCATGCGCTACCGATGGTCTTTCGATTCCGGCACACGGCTCAGCGAAACCGTCAACAAATCGACGATGAGCTGGTTCTGACTCATCCCCTCGCCTTTCGCTGCGAGTCGAATCGCTTCATACAGATCACCGGGTACCCGAATTGAAATTTTCCTCGTTTCGAACTGCGCCGTCGCACGCAAATCGACGATATTGCTCATCGGACTTTCGTGTGCTTCAAGCGCTGGCGTCGGATCGGGTTCGCTCAGCGAATCCTCATCCGGCCCGAAACATACCTCAAGAATATCGTCATTCGTCTTCCCCGCATTGATGAGTTCCAACACGCGTCCCCTCCCCCCCATGCTGCGCAGATAGCGAGCCAAACCGGTTTCCGTTAGGGCAAACCCGCTTTGCTTCACAAATGCGACTGCGTTCCCCTCGTCCAGACCACGTCGGACGGCCTCAATGACAAGCTCTTGTTTGAGTTGTGTATTTTTAGCCATCCGAACCCCAGTTCCCGTGGTGCGGGTACAAACCGAGAGTATAGTAAATTATTGACAAAAATGCAATAGATACGAATTCATACTAGCCGCCTCAATGAAGATTTGGCCACTCACCAGACTAACGCTTGATCGCACTTTCGTCAACCCACCCGAAACGAGCGAGGACCGGGACCAAACCGACACGACTTTAGACCTGTAATCGAATTGTTGGACTGCTATAGTTTCGCCATGGGGTTGACGAACGAACAACGAGAATGGCTCACGTTGGCTATGGTTCCCGGAGTGGGGACGGGCAAGTTCATACAATTGCTCGCGCGGTTCCGCACTCCAGGCGACGTCCTCCGTGCATCACGAACCGCACTCGAAGCAGTGGTCGGTCCCGCGCTCTCCAAACGAATTTCGACGTACGGAGAGGCCGTCGATGTTGCTGCACAAGAACGCGCGATGCAGGGACGCGGCGCCAATCTCATCACACTGGATGACGATCAATACCCCAGTCGTCTGGCGGAGATCTATGACCCACCATTGGTCTTGTTTACGCGCGGAGAACTGCTTGAGCAAGATCAACACTGCGTCGCGATCGTCGGTACGCGACGCCCTACACCCTATGGCATTCGCATGGCCGAAAAATTCGGACGCGAACTGGCCGCACGTGGTGTCACCGTCGTCAGCGGCCTCGCGGCTGGGGTCGATACCGCTGCACATCGAGGTGCCATCGACGCGGGCGGGCGCACTATTGCTGTACTCGGTTGCGGCGTCGACGTCATTTACCCAAAACAGAACGCGGACCTATACGACACGATCGCCGAGAACGGCGTCGTGATGACGCAATTCGCGATGGGAACAGAGCCGAGAGGCACTCATTTCCCCGCGCGAAACCGCATCATCAGTGGACTTTCGCTAGGGACGTTGGTCGTGGAAGCACCGATGCGCAGTGGCGCACTCATCACCGCGCGTCAAGCCGCTGAACAAGGCCGCGAAGTCTTCGCGGTGCCCGGCAATCTCGACATTCGCAATAGCGCTGGACCGCATTCGCTCATTCGTGAAGGCGCGAAGCTCGTCGAAACGGTTGAAGATATTTTGGTGGAGCTACAAATCCCCGCGCAAGTGCGACAAGAACCGGCCACTCTCCCACCCCGCGACACGAAATCCACCGCATCTCAGCCGGCCGCGACCGCGAAACCCGAACCGGCCGAGTCGAATGTACTGCGCGCGCTATCACCGGACGGATCGCATGTCGACGAAATTGCTTCGGCGTGCCGCATGTCCATTTCCGAAGCGTTGAGTTCGTTGACGTTGTTGGAACTAAAGGGCCTCGTTCGACAATTTAGCGGTAAACGATTCGCGCCGCGATGAGCTGGAGTCATGACCTCGCAGAACGGGTCCGCCGAAACGAACCGCTACCGCCACTCGTGGGTCCGGTGCTCTCCGCTGCAACACCCCTCGTCCGATTCGGCATGTGGCGCAGGCTTCAGGCACCCCGCACAAGACTCGATGCTCACGTCATCAGCTACGGCAATATCACCGCTGGCGGCACGGGCAAAACGCCCGCAGTAATCGAACGGGTGCAACAAGAAATCGCTAAAGGGAAGAAAGTTGCCGTGTTGACGCGTGGCTACGGCAGTGATGCAAGCAACGCACCCGTCGTCATTCAATCCGATGGCGACGCGAGTGGCCTCGTAAAAACCATCGGCGATGAACCCGCTCTGATCGCCATGAAAGCGCCGGGCGTAGTCATCGCAAAAGGAGCCGACCGCATCGCCGCCGCGCGCCAAGCAATCGAATCGTTCGGATGTAACACGCTCATCCTCGACGACGGCTATCAATACGTGAAACTCGAACGCGACGAAAATATTCTCGTCATCGACGCGACGAACCCGTTCGGCAATGAACGGCTATTGCCCCGTGGAATTCTCCGCGAAGATATTGAAGCCGTCTCCCGAGCGACATCTATCATCCTAACCCGATGCGATCAGGCTGAAAACACTGCCGCATTGGCCGATCACCTCAATGAACTAAATCCGAAAGTACCGATTCGGAAGACCGCTCACACACCCATTCAATTCCGTCGTCTGTCTAGCGGGGAATCAATTCCGTTGCATCAATTGAAAGGCGAAAGGGTCATCGCCGCCTGCGGAATCGGCAACCCAGACGCCTTCGCTAAGACGCTAACCACGATCGATGTTGAAGTAACCAAGACTCACGCATTCGCCGACCACCACGCGATCACGCCATCAGTTCTGAGCAATAGTCTCCCCGTCATCGTGACGGAAAAAGACGCCGTCCGCATTCAAAACCCACCCGATAATGTACTCGCACTGGAGATAGCGTTATGCGACTGGCTGTAGTTTCACTTACACTTACCCTTCTATGTGGATTGGCAACTGCACAAGACCAATTCGAAAACACTCGCCACGGCTACACCGTCGAAATCCCCGAAGGGTGGCACGAAGTACCGTCCGAATTCCTCACCGAGTTCTCGCGATCTGTCTCCAGTCCGGAACAACCCATCAACTACGTCCAAGCATTTCAGAAAGAACCGTTCGCGGACGCACTCGTATATCCCTATGTCCTCATCCAATCAATCGCGTACCGAGAATTCGGGCTTGACCGACCTCCGACCTCTGATGAAATGGGAACGGTCGTCGAAGCGATTGTCGGTGTTGACATCTCCGACACGGTTGAGGATTCGCTAACAGAGAACATCACGGGGCTCATCGAAGGACAACCGGCAATACAAAAACTATCGTTCAGTAGCGCACGCAGTGAATTTGTCTACGAGCTCGACCTCGCCATAACAAATATAGGAAACGTTAAAGGTCGCGCACGCGGCGTGTTTGGGAGACGCGCGCTATTGCAGCCCGCTTACTATGCACTCGAATCCGATTGGGCGGACTCGGAAAGTCGGGTAAACGCCGTTCTGAATTCTTTTTTCTTCTTTCCGGACTACGCCTATCCAGCTGACGCGGTCGGATCGCAAGATGAACTGGAGGTGTACGAAGTCACATTTGAACGCTTCCCAGAGCCCCCCGCTTGGGTGCTCATCGGCGGCGGAGTGGTACTTGTTGTTGCGATAATGCTGACGTTCGCGTTCCTCATGCGTTGGATAGACCGGCGATCTTGACTAACTGCCATGTGATTCAAGCCTTCCCGCATACACTTCCGCTGCGCAACCAATCTAAACCGTCATACCGTGATAAGAATCAAGTCTTGCCGAACAATAAAAACTGGGCCACAGAGAGCACAGCGTTCGCAGAGAAGCGCATCGATCGACCGTAGACATCTTGAGCAATTTCTCCGTGGCCTCTGTGAGCTCTGTGGCTGATATTTCCCGTCATGCCGAGCGCAGCCGAGGCATCTACTTGCTTGCGCGGCTGGCAACATTCGCACGGATAGATGTCTCGGCTCCGCTCGACATGACGTGATGGACTTCCGCCGGATGGCGTAGGATCGTCGGACACTGTCCAGCGTTTGTAGAACCGCGTTCAGGCGGAAAGTCCTCGAGTGAAACCGCCGCCTAAAGGCGGTACTACGAACATTACGTCGTCAAGGTCCCAAGAAGCATTTAAGACGATGCTGCCGAAACGGCAACTCCTTTCTCCAATCGCGCAACCGTCGCCACATCAAAATGCCCGATATCCCACGAGCTGGCGTTGGCCGCGCCCATTGCGCAGGCGAGTTTCGCTGTTGCTTCGAGCGAACGCCCCTCGGCGAGACCGAGTGCGAGGCCTGCGACGAGTGCATCGCCACTACCGACGGGGTTCACTTCCTCGATTGCGGGCGGAGTCACCCGCAGTTTCGTATCGCCGCTTGAGACCAGCGCGCCTTCTTTGCCCAATGACAGTACAACCTGCTCGATGCCGTAGTCATGAAACGCTGTGACCGCTTCCCACTGCGCCGTTTCATCGGGAATCGTTCGCCCCAATAATTCCTCCGCTTCCTGGAGATTCGGCTTCACCATGAACGGCTTGCATTTCAAACCTCGTGCGAATTCCGATCCGTGCGAATCAAGAATGACTTTCGCACCTGCATCATGAGCAATTGGGATCAGCTTGGAGTACAACCACGCAATTGATGAGTCCGAAACCGTACCGCTGAGTGCGACAACTGTTGCATCACTCACCGCCGATCGAAACGCTTCCAGTATCGCCGCACTCTCGACTTCGGTCACGCGCGACCCCGGCTCGAAAAACGCAGTCTGTCGATGCGTCTCCTCTTCGAGCACCGTCGTAATCGTTCGCGTCGGCGATTCCACGTGCACCGGAATGCAGTCTACGCCTTCGTCCTGCTCCATCATCTCTACGACGTGACGCCCGGTATTCCCGCCAACCACGACGAGCGCACGCGTATTGCCGCCCATCGTCTTCACCGCCTTCGATACGTTGCACCCTTTCCCGCCGGCAACGCACGAATAACGGTCCGCGCGATTGAACGCGCCAAGCTCAATGTTATCGACGTAAACCGTCTTGTCCACACACGGATTTGGTGTAACGGTAAGAATCACATTCTTCCAATTCTTGGGGCTCACGCCAGGGATACGGATTAGGAGCGCTTATAGTAACGGTTTTGGTTTTCTTGGTCATCGACCATTTCTAGGTGACTATTGCTGTCGGAGATTTTGCAGGGTGTGGCGTCCTGCTTTTTGCCGCTCTATTTTGGCACCATTCATGATTACGGCGGTGGGGCCATAATAGTCTGCGCGTATCTTAATGCGGTATTCGCTTCCGTCGAAGGTATGCGTGGTATCTTGAACTGTTTTCTGTCCGCTTGAAACAACAGGTTTTTTCACTTGAAACCACCAACTGGGAAGCCCGCTAGGATGAATTGTCAGGACATACCCAGATTCAGTGTAGTATGGCCTACCTTTGGTTGGAGAGACTTCTTGCGGACTTTCAGCGGGTGCAGATTGCATCGGATTGCATCCCGACATGATAACGGCGCAGAGAGTACAGAATGCAGTGAACGAATGGCGTGTCATTTACCAATCCTCTCTATCAAGATCCATTTTGGATATCTACCCAAGATTCTCAACCTACCGTTGTAGAGGACCTTCGTTCAAAAAACCTATCGTACGAGCGACGTGCGCATCGTCCGCGTCGGCGACTCGACCCACACCGGAATGCAATCAACGCTCTCATCCCGCTCCATGATGTCCACCTACCACGACCCGAGTCCGGGTATCGCCCCCCCATGGTCTTCACCGCCTTCGATACGTTGCACCCTTTCCCGCCGGCGACACGCGAATAACGCCCCGCACGATTGAGCGTGCTCAGCTCGATGCCGCCGACGTAGACCGTCTTGTCGACACATGGATTGGGGGTAATAGTAAGAATCATTTTCGTCCTATCATTGCCTAGTTCGCGGGCCTAGCCGGGCGTGTCATGTGAAAAGTGTCAAAACAGGACGAAAAAGTCAATAGATTACCTTTTATGCGGGGCGGAACGTCCAATTGATTGCGCTTATTGATGGATGACGCGTGCTAGACTAATCCAATTAGATTTTCCTTTCAGTTCGAAGTTCCATCTGTTCGGAGGGTTGGAAGATGCCCGTAGAATTTGCGACCAACGAGGATTCATTGGCCCAACTGCGTGCCTACGTACTTGGCCGGTTCAAGCAAACCGAGGCGGAATTGTTTCTAACGCAACGCGGCGGTCAGATGCTATCGGATCGTGGTGACATTGCATTGATGTTGGACCGATTGAGCGACTACTGCGGACAGTTTCCGCTGGGACTTCTCCGTCTGAGGATGGATCATCCTTATGGGATGGTAGTTATGCTTTGGTGTCACTGTACGCCGGAGTCAGGCTGCGAAATCAAGTGTCCAGATGTTGCCGATCGACCGCGAGCGGTGCTTACGACATCGGGTGCGTTGATCGGCGACGGGCAAACTTCGGGGAGTCAGGCTGCAATCTCTGCCGTTGCGGAACGGGAAATGGAAGTGGCGGTTGTTGACACGGCATCGACATTAGGCGACTAGACCGATCAGTAGGCAACGCCACTTGCGTCACGGTCTACTAGAGATTGGCAGCCAGTAACGTCGGCCATCTGACATCCGACATCTCGGATACGTTGACAACATTGCGGCGTGCATGGCACCGTCACCGTGGATAGCCCACCAACCGCACGAGGAAACTTCCGATGTCATTGGTACGCTGGCCCTTGATCGTCATTACTGTTTTGTTTTCAGTCTCCGCTGTTGCTGCAGATGGTGTTGAATCCTTATTCGACACAGTGCGTAGCGAAGTGGATGAACAGTATTCGGATCTCGAAAAACTGTACAAACATTTTCACACGCATCCGGAGTTGTCGTATTTCGAGGAAGCGACGAGTAAGCGCGTGGCGCAGGAATGGGAAAAGCTCGGGTTCGAGGTCACGGAGAATGTGGGCGGCTATGGCGTGGTCGCGGTGATGAAGAATGGTGATGGACCTACGATCATGGTGCGCGCGGATACGGATGCGTTGCCGGTGAAAGAAGAAACAGGGCTCGACTATGCGAGCACCGTGACGACGGATGACAGCCTTGGTGTCAATGTGCCGGTTATGCACGCGTGCGGTCACGATGTCCATGTTACGTCCATCATCGGAGCGGCGCGGGTCTTGGTCGATATGAAGGATTCGTGGTCGGGCACGCTGATGTTGATCGCCCAGCCTGCGGAAGAGCGTGGTGGCGGTGCGCGCGCCATGCTTGAGGACGGTCTCTTTGAAAACTTTCCGCGCCCGGATAAGGCGATCGCTTTGCATGTAAGTCCGGTGCTGGAATCGGGGAGAGTAGGATTCGTGAAAGGCTACGCGATGGCGAATGTCGATTCGGTCGACATCAAAATTCGCGGCGTTGGCGGCCACGGGGCGTATCCGCACATGACGAAAGACCCCATTGTCATTGCCGCGCAAGTCATCATGGGCCTGCAAACCATCGTCAGCCGCGAACTTGCTCCCACTGATCCCGCGGTCGTCACTGTCGGATCCATCCACGGCGGGACGAAGCACAATGTCATATCGAACGAAGTTGATCTGCAACTCACCGTGCGGTCGTATTCCGATGCAACGCGCGATCACTTGATGGAAGCCATCGAACGCATCACTATGAACACGGCACGCGCCGCGGGCGTACCGCCTTTCGCAATGCCCGACGTAGAAACGCGCAGAGAATATACGCCTGCACTCTACAACACGCCCGAATTAGTCGAGCAAGTTACCGGTGTGTTTCGCAAACTGCTAGGCGAATCGAACGTTGAAGAAGGCGAAGCTGTTATGGGCGGTGAAGATTTCGCACGATACGGTCGCGAAGAACCACGTATTCCAATCTTCATGTATCGGCTCGGAACAATATCGGCAGACCGAATGGACGCAAGCACAAAAGAGGGCGCGCAACCGTTGCCATCGCTCCATTCGAGTAAGTTCTATCCCGAACCGGAGCCGACGATTAAGACCGGTGTTCAAACGTTGGTGGTGGCGGTGTTGGAATTGATGGGACGATGATTCGACCGGACTTCAATCGTCCTGTCAATATTGGGAATGGCTCTTTGTTGGCCGTATGGCGCTCATGTGGGTAAACTAATCATATGCCGGGATCACGCCTTGAGCGGATTAGAGAACGAGTCCAGTTTCAACAGTACGACATGACCGCGCATGCCATGGAAGAAATGGCGGAAGATGAACTGAGTATCGGCGATGTAGTTTCTGCCGTCATCAATGGCAATATAGTTCGAACCGAAAAGGATGATCCTAGAGGCGAGAAATACATTATCCATGGATTAGCGGTCGATGGTGCCACGGAAGTTGGAGTCGTCGGTCGTTTCGTCACGCACGACCGATATCTCATTATCACGGTTTTCGAAGTAACGGAAGCGTAACGAGGGAATGTAGGCTATGTACGATTATCAGTGCGAGTATTGTGAAGGTACGGTCAGGGCCGAACAGGTCGAGCGGGAGTCCTTCAAGCATAAACTTGGGTTCATCATCCTCGAAGACGTAGCTATCGGCGTCTGCGACCGCTGCGGCAACCGATACTATAGCGCCGACGTGTTACGCGCCGTTGACGACGTCGCCTCGGGCAAGCGGGCACCCGATAGAACCGAATCCGTTCCGGTATCGCACTTAGACGGGACCTGACGACACAAAGACGTCTTTCTCACTCGGCAGCCCTGTTTTCGATTCCAATAGGCGTTACCACTTCTTGCGCACGGGCACGCCCGCGGCATCGAGGTCGGCTTTGATGTCGGCGATTGTAAAATTGTCCATGTGGACCATGGATGCGACGATGGCGGCGTCGGCGTGGGCTTGTTGGAAGACGTCGATGAGGTGTTGTGTGGTGCCAGCGCCGCCGGATGCTACTACGGGGATTCCGACGTTTTCGGCGATGAGTTTGGTGAGGGTTTGTTCGAAGCCTTCGCGGGTGCCGTCGGCGTCGACTGAGTTTACGACGATTTCGCCTACGCCGCGATCTTCTGCTTCTCGCGCCCAGGCGAGTGCATCGGTGCCGGTGCGATTGCGGAAACCGCGTGTCGTGATTTCGTAGCCGCTTGGGCATTTTTCTAGGTCTTCGGTTTGGACCGGGTCCATGCCGAGGACGATGCATTGTGATCCGAAGATGCGTGCGCCGTCCGCGATGATGTCGGGTTTCTGTACAGCAAGTGAATTGACTGAAACTTTTTCGGCACCTGCGTTGAGTACGTCGTACATATCTTCGAGATTACGAATGCCGCCACCGACTGCGAATGGAATATGAATAACTTTTGCGACATCGTCGACCATTCCGATATCAATAGGCCGACCTTCGGCGGATGCGGTGATGTCGTAGAACACGAGTTCGTCGGCGCCGCCATCGGAATAGGCAACGGCCATCTCGATGGGATCACCAAGGTCGACGTTGTTCTGGAATTTTACGCCTTTCGTGACTACGCGATTGCGTACGTCGAGACAGGGGACGATGCGTTTGGTGAGCATATCGGTTAATAGTCCTAGTTTTCGTCCGGGGTTTTAGAGTGAGCCTTAAGCTCAGCGAGTGATTCGAACTCTCGCTGAGCTGATCGGTTCCACCACGTAGGGCCGATAAGTGCAACGACTCCGCCAATGAGTAGGGCGATGAATCCGATGCCCGCATACATAGTCGATACCACTTCGGATGCTTCCCGCGCCGTCACGTCACTCGAGAATGGCGATCCGATGATGATTCGGGAGTACGCCATGGGAACGATGCTCATCGCGAGCGCAGAAACTACAGTGACGACCACGAATACGACGATGCGCGCAATCGCGGCGGCGACACCATCTTCCTGCTTCTCGAGTTCTTCGGTCGGCATTTCATACGTCCGCGTACTCAAGCGGTACCATCCCACTTCGTGAAATTTTCGATGAGTTTCATGCCGATGCGACCGGAGCGTTCGGGGTGGAATTGGGTTGCGAATAGGTTTTCGTTTCCGAAGGCTGCGGCGAAGGTGGCGTCGGCGTAGGTTGTTTCGCCATAGATGTTGTTCGGGTCTTCGGGCGAAGGGTAATAGCTGTGGATGAAGTAGAACTCGCTTTCATTTTCGATGTCTTTGAATAGTGGGTGCGGTTGGCTAATCGTCATCGTGTTCCAACCCATCTGGGGGATTTTGGTGAACTTTTCGCTGGGTTGAAACCGTTTCACTTTCCCGGGGAGGTAGCCTAAGCAATCGACGCCACCGTCTTCTTCTGAATGAGCGAGGACCATTTGGCAACCGATGCAGATGCCGAGGAGCGGCGTGCCGTTGTCGAGCACTTGGCGCAGCGGTGCGATGAGGCCGAGTTCGTTGAAGTGTTGCATGGCGGATTCAGCGGCGCCATCGCCGGGCACGATGACGCGGTCGGCGGCGAGGATGGTTTTGGGGTCGCGCGTGATCGCGCACTCCGCGCCGAGGTATTGGAGCGCGAGCTCGACGCTGCGGAGGTTGCCTGCTTTGTAGTCTACGATGGCTATCATTTAATGGGTACGCGAATTTAGCGGATTGGACGGATTATCGCGGATTGTTGTTTTCGAATACTCTGCGTTCGAACTCGGGCTTGGGACCGAAATTGAGCAGTAGACCGACTTCATATTTGGTTGCTTTCAAATAGTTGTGGAGCTGAGACACATGACCGGGTACAAGTTTCTCGACGGACTTCAATTCGAGTATGACATTATCTTCAACACACAAGTCCGCAATGTATTCTCCAACCAGTTTGTCACGATACTGTACTTGAATCGGCATTTGTTGAATCACGGTGATCCCGCTCGCCTCCAGCTCGATTTTTAGCGCATTCTCATATACTTTTCCGAGAAATCCTTATCCAAGCGAATTGTAAATGGTATAGAACGACTTCAGAATTCTGTCAGTTATGTCCGCATGTTTCAGCGCCATTCCTATTCACTGATCCGCCCAATCCGTGACATCCGCGTACCCATTACTAGGTCTTTACTCGTTGCCATGCGCATCCGGCGGCGCCGATGACGCCGGCGTCTTGGCCGAGGGCTGCGGGGACGATTTGGGCGCGGGTGGCGGGGACTTCGAAGGCTTGGCGTTGCGCGGTGTGGCGGATGGCGTCGAAGAGGAGGTCGCCGGCTTCTATCATGCCACCGCAGATCACGATCATGTCGGGGTTGAGCAAGTTGATGAGGGATGCGACGCCGACGCCGACCCATTCGCCGGTTTCGCTGATGACACTTTTCGCGAAGGTGTCGCCATTGCTTGCGGCTTCGGAAACGGCGGCGCCGGTCAGGTCTTCCGTGCTGGATCGCAATGATGACTCTTCGCCATTGTCGAGTCCTTCTTTTGCGGTTCGTACGAGGCCGGTCACGGAGGCGTAGGCTTCGAGGCATCCGCGTGCGCCGCAGCCGCATGCGCGGCCGTTGCGTTGGACGCATAGATGTCCGAGTTCGCCTGCGGTGCCGTCGGGTCCGCGGAGGAGCGCGCCATCGAGCACGATGCCGCCACCGACACCGGTACCGAGGGTCAGACAACAGAGCGATTTCGCGTCGCGCCCGGCACCGGTCCAGAATTCGCCCCAGCATGCTGCGTTGGCGTCGTTTTCAACGTACGCGGTTAGTCCAGTGCGATCCGCGATTTCGTTGGCCAGCGGGACGTTTTTCCAACCGGGTAGATTGGGCGGCGAATAGACGACGCCGGTTTGCCAGTTCATCGGGCCGGGCGCTCCAACGCCGACCGCGACCACTTCGTCGGATTGTGCGTGGTCGTGAAGGGCTTGAACACAACCCGCGATTTGATCGAGCACACGTGTCGGGCCTTCGACGGCGAGTGTCGGTCGGACGAGGCGGTGCAACACTTCGCCGGATTCGTTGACGAGTGCGCTCTTGATGTTGGTGCCGCCGAGGTCGACGCCGATTACGACTTGGCTCACGCTTGCGGCTCGAGCGCTTGGATGTGTGCGACGCCCGCGCGCATGCGTTGGATTGCTTCTTCGCGACCTAGCAGTTCGGCGAGTTCGAAGAGTCCGGGGCCGACGGCTTTGCCGGTCAACGCTAGACGCGATGGATTGGTGAATTGACCGAGGCCGACTTCCATCGATTCGCTGAGCGCGGTGAAGGATGCTTTGAGTGCTTCCGCGGTCCAGTCCCTCACGTTTTCCATCGCGGCGATCATCGCTTCCATCCGATCGACGACGCCTTCTTTTCGCCAGTTTTTCTTCAAGGGTTTCGCTTCGTATTCGGTCACTTCGTTAAAGAAGAAATCGGTATAGGGAACGATGTCGTTCAGTGTCGGAATTTTTTCTTGACAGACTTCAGCGACGCGGCGCAGCCAGGTCTCGTCTTTGGTTGAGGTGTCGAGACCGGCGGCTTGCATGATGGGAACTAGCGCTTGAGACAGGTCTTCGACCGACATCCGACGAATGTGTTGACCGTTTAGCCATTGGAGTTTTTTGAGATCGAACTTACCCGCGGATTTTCCTAGTCGAGTCTCGTCGAATGCTTGGACGAGTTCTTCGGGGGTGAAGAGTTCGCGGCCTTCTTCGGAGGGGGTCCAACCGAGTAGTACGAGGTAATTGAGAATGGTAGATGGCAAATAGCCATCATCGCGCCAATCGAGGAGATTCGCACCGTGAAGGCGTTTGCTGTATTTCTTGCCGTGTTCGTCGAGCACCATTGGTAAATGCGCAAACTTTGGGATCTCATAGCCGAGTGCTTCGAAGAGCATTTTGTGGCGCATCGCATTGCTGAGGTGATCGTCGCCTCGAATGACGTGGGTCACTTTCATCAGGCCATCGTCAACGACTACGGCAAGATGAAACACGGGATCGCCGTTGGGCTTTATGATTATGAAATCGTCGAACTCTTTGTTCTCCGTCTTCACCGATCCTTGCACCATGTCGTCGAGAATTGTTTGTCCTTCGGGGACTTTGAAGCGTACCGAAAACTTCGCGTCGCCTTTCGCAGCGATTTCTTCCGCGCTCATATCGCGGCACTTACCGTTGTACCGTGGCGGACGTTTTTCTGCTTGGGCGCGTTCGCGTTCGGCGTCGAGTTCTTCTTTTGTGCAGAAGCATTTGAACGCTTTGTCGGAATCGAGGAGTCGTTGTGCTTCATCACGATGGATGTCGCGGCGTTCGGATTGGCGATAGGGACCGTGGTCGCCAGCCTGAGCCTCACCCGCGAATTCGGGGCCTTCATCCCAACTAATGCCGAGCCAGTGCAACGCCTCGCAGATGATGTTGGCGTATTCCGGTTTGCTTCGTTCGGTGTCGGTGTCTTCTAGACGGAGGATAAACGTGCCGCCCTTACTCCTTGCGAATAGCCAGTTTATGACTGCGGTTTTGGCGTTGCCGATGTGGAAAAAGCCGGTTGGCGATGGTGCGATCCGGACTCGTACGTCTGACATTTCAATTCCTTCCGATTCGGACGGGTGGCACAAAAGGCAATAGGATACCTTAATTCGAGTCGACGGACACATCCAGTATGTCGATTAATTTTGCTGGGTATTCGGGGCGAAGTTTTCAATCGGGTGGTATAGTCTTATTTAGGTGCAAGACTTTTGGTAGAAGATTCCGGGGGGAATTTTGTCAGAGTTGATCGTATTGCCAACACCGAGACGAAACACTACTGGCACATACCGAGATTCATATTTAGCACTTTTGAACAATGTTTGTGTGTGCTTGACTAAGCATGCCGCTGAGGTGCCTAATATGGCACAAGAATCATGTTTAAGAGGGGGTAATTCCAATGCGTTTGAAAAGTGCACCATTGCGTGTAGCGGTATTTTCCAGCTTCGTCCTATCCGTCGGCATGTTGTCGATTGGGTGTCCGCCCGAACCGAGCGGTGTCGGAAAAGTTACAACGATGTTCACCGGCGACAGCCAGAGTGTTGCGAACGCGCTGATTGGCGCGATAGTGACGAAGGACGGTCCGGTTGATGTTGCGGACATTGAAAGCCTCACGATCAAGATCACCGAGATCAATCTGGATTACTCCGGCGATGCTGGTGAAATGGAAGACGGTGAAAATGACGATGGCACAAGCAAGATCAATGTTTTTGAGGGATGTGAGATTGTCGACCTTGTGCAGCTGGAGGGTGTCAATCGGTTAATCTCGTTGGACGAAGCACCGGCTGGTAAGTACACGAAGATTCGGATCTCGTATGAAGATCCTGTATTGGTGTTGAAATCGGATCCGAGCACTGAGATTACGGATATCCATATCACCGCGAATGGGCGGCTCTTCATATCGCAAATGTTTGATTTGCCGGAGGGGCAGCAGAGCATATTGTTGATCGACTTCGGTGGTGTGCACTTGGCCATGAATGGTAATGGTGGCTTTGTATTGACGCCGCAATTGGCGGTGGAACTTGGTGTTGGTGTCGTTGAAGACACGACCGTGATGGGGATGATCACGGCGATCGACTCGGCGAACGAACTACTTACGCTGATGATTGAAGGCGGCGAATTGACTGTGGATTATTTAAACGCCGTGGTGTTTTTACCCGAAGACACAGACACTCCCACGGGTATGAAGTCGGACTTGATGGTTGATCAAAAGGTTGAAGTGATGGGAATGTTGTTTCCGGACGATATTCTTGAGGCGTCTAGTGTTCGGATTCTTCCGGAGCCGGAACCCGAGCCAGAGCCGATGCCGTAGTATTAATTTATAGACAAAATAGTATTTTTAGCATTTTCAAGAGCGCATATGGCTTAGCTATATGCGCTCTTTATTTTGGGCTTACGAAAATGTGCACACAAGGTATTGTGCAACTCTTGGATAATCTGTCATATATAGTATACAAACTGGCGTGATTCTGAGGGTTGTGATAAGATTCCCTAGTGGCTCTAATGCTAATAGCGTCAACTGATCTATGGGGGATCGAAAATGCAGCAACGTGCAAAAAGGCGTATACGATCCGATGCCGGATTCACACTGGTTGAACTAATCATCGCATCAGGCGTCGTCGGACTTTCGATGGCGATGGCAATGGGTTCGATTATGAGTGTCGCGACGGCGCAACGGACGACGGAAGCGGACGCGATGGCGACCGCGCTCGTAACGAGTGTGCTTGAAGAGATCCGAGGCACGACATCGATTGACGATGTGTATACCTATGTCGCGCCTGACATCACTAACTTGGGTTTGGGATCCACGGCGGTCGTTAGCGTTGCTTGTGTTGATACTGCAAACAACGTAATTCCATTGCCTTTAACGGCAAGCCCAGGGGCTGCGGATATTGTTGAACCTACGATACCCAATCCGGTTGAGATTCAGGTGACAATCCAGTGGATGGATCAAGAGGGCCGACGCCAAGCCGTCGTAGCCAGCTCGCATCATCGGAGACTGTAAATGAGTTGGACGATGAATCACTCGGATCTGGATACGGCTCGATCGCTCCGAATGGGTTTCACGATGATCGAGATGATGGTCGCGTTGGCGATTTTCACTGTGGTCATTTTGATGTTGATGACGTTGTCGATGAGCATGGCCAGTGCAGCGCGATTGCAGGATGCAAAAATCACGACGCAAGATGATGCGCGCACGGGCATGATGGTATTGACCCGAAATGTGCGTCAAGCATCGCGTACCTCAATCAATTGGGGAGCACTCCCGAGTTCGACGATTAGCTACCGGGTTGCTATGGATAATGACGCAAACGGTTTCGCGGTGGACTCGAATAACGATCTCGAATTGGGTCCTGTCATCACGGTCGGCGTTGACAATGCGGATTTGAATAATGACGGAGAGACGACGAGTCAACTGATTTGGACCGATGGGGCCACGGTAGACGTGTTGGTCAATGGCCTTATGGACACGACGGAAGACACCAATGGCAATAATGTTTTGGATGCGGGAGAAGATACAAATGGGAATGGCAACCTAGACCAAGGATTGCTTGTCCAGTCGATAAGTAGTGGCGTATTGATCACGATTCAAACGCAACGGCCGATCGATGCTAGTGGAACCAACATCACATCGAGATTTTCGGAATTCGTTGTACCGAGGAATTAATTATGATTCGATCTTCCCGCAAACCTCATCAAGAAGGCATCGCCTTAGTCACGGCTGTAGTATTCGTGGCGGTGGCGATGCTTGTGTTGAGCGCACTTTCGATGCGCACCGTGAGCCAGAGCAATTCCGTTCAGCAATACACGCGATACAAAGAAGCATTCTTGGGCGTTGAAGCCGGACTCGCTACGAGTATTGCCGATCTTGATACGAATGGTGGCGATGGCATGGTTGGCATGGGGACTTGGGTGGCTACCGTGCCGGAGCCGACGCCGACGATGGCGTCCGGTAACATCGCGCCGGTTCAGATGGTCGGCTCTCCCAACGTTTCGTACATTGCGCACGCATTGAGGTGGAACACGGACGGGGTCGATAACAATGGCGAAGGCACGATAGACGGCCCCGATGAAGATTGGTATTACAGTGTGACTGCATTTGCGACGTATCCTCCGATCAATCGAGGGGTTGAAACGATTCTTGAGGGGACAGATGTCAACGTTTGGCGCAATGCCATATTTGGTGGCACGGGCCAGGCGGGTGGACTTATCAACGGTAATGTAAGCATCCATGGATCGGTTCATTTGCTGGGGACAGACATTGCCGCGGGAAATGCGGCTGTAGCGGCGATTGACCTGAGTGGCACGAGCCTCATTCACAATAACTACGATGGACTTCAAGCAGGACTTGCTGCGCGGGTCCCCTCACTCGATACGACACTCTGGAACGGCGAAATGGTAGAGACACTTGAAGCGAAAGTCCGTGTCAAGAATGGGCTCGTCGGTATGGACGGCAACTCTGAAATTGGTAGTCCAGATGTCGCGGGTAACTCGGTCAAAGAAACGATGGACGGGACGTACGTCAGCGATGGGTGGACGGGGAACGCAGTGACAGATGATGGTGATCGCGGCGATCCGCAGAGTGTGTATAGCGATAACGGTTGGGACGAGGGCTATGACCTCGGTGACCGTGTGCCGTTGCCAATACTAGTCGATGATTGGAAGGATCCGATTACGGGTGCGACGGTAGTCGACCCAATCACGACTGTGAATTACACGCACGAGGATTACTTCAACCAACAATTGGCGGGTCAGGCTTATGTTGGCGATATGACCATCGCGGCCAATCAAGACTTCTACTATAACGCTACGCGTCCGCTCGATCCGGATCCTGCGAACCTTCAGCCAGGTGACGATTACATCCTCTTCGACGCCGCGACAAACGTGATGGAAGTCAACGGTCAAATTTCGATTACGGGTAATCTAGAAATTACGAGGGGCAATGGTAACGACAAGACGATTAATTACACCGGTCGGGCTGCGCTACTTGTGGCGGGCGATGTGACGTTGAACACGGATCTATTGGCACAGAATTCAGATGGCACAACCAATCTTAGCTTCCCGGTCGCGAATATTCTCGGCATTATGGCGGGCAACAATATGATGGTTGGTTCGTTATCTCAGCTTGAGTTGATGGGTGCGTTTTATGCGCAGAACACGGCCACCACGCAGCGACAATCGACGATTATGGGAACATTTGTCGCAAATTATTTTGACATGGGGACGAACGTCCCGAGTATCTATCAGGTTCCTCAATTGGCGGACAATTTGCCGATGGGGATGATTGGGATGTATCCCATTTTGGTGTATGACGTTGTTTCGTGGAGGGAAATTTAGTGGACTCGGATAGCGAAGTCGGGGGTATGTTGCGTCAGAATTGGGCACTTTTCGTGGCGATGGGTGCTTTGTTGGGAGGGGCGGCATTTGTCTATATGTTCCAAGGTTCAGAGTCACCCGCCGCTTCGGCGAATGTCGCATCGGTAAGCGCGGGACAACCGGGCGTTGTCATTGTGCCGGGTACGAATCAGCCACGCGCGGTTCGGAAGACAACGCAGGAACTGGCGTTGGAACAAATCGCGGAACACGAGGCCAAAGTCGAAGCGGACCCTGATCATGAGGATACGCCGGCTTATCTGATGGCAATGGGCAATCTCTATCGTCAGAAGATGGTTGACTATGAGAAGGCGGCAGAGTGTTATGAACTGTTGTTAGTCGATCATTCGGATTGGGATGGCGTTCGTGTCGCGTACATGCAATTGGCGACGTGTTATGAGCGATTGGATCAGCCTGAACTGGCAAAAGTTGTTTATGAAAAGATGTTGAAGGTGTTTCCGTCTGATTCGCAGGAACATGAAATTGCGTATGCAGCGGTTTACCGCTAACGAATGAGTTCAGGGCCGTAATGGGTCCGAAGGTAAGTGTGTCCCACGTCACGGAATCGGTGGTGGTTCTGGCTGCGGGCGTGGAAATACGGCACGAGTGTGTACGACGCAAGGTAATTGCACGGAGGGTTTTCGGATGGAACCGAATAGCATTGTCCAAAAGTGGTGTCGGCGAAATTGGCCGTTGGTGATTACGGGGGTTGTTCTATCGGTCGGAATCGGCGTGTTGCTGATGCGGTCTAACGAATATAGCAGTCCGCCGAAAGTTGAAGCGGCTGTGGTAATGATTCCGGGTGAGGCAGTGGTGATTCCGGGTCGGGCAACCGTTGTTACGCCGGGTGATAACAGTGCTGCGATGCCTTCGCTGGTTTCTGATACGCGGGTTGTTGATTAGTATTCTAGATTGTACATCAGTGTTTAGACTGCCAATTCGTCCCCCGTCCTTTTCGTCCCCCTCTTGTCCTAAGCAAATCTCCCACACGGTCATTGCGAAGAAGCCCTAGGCGACTGCGGCAATCTCGTTGATGGAAGAGGCTCTTCGGTGACGGGAGTGCCACGTTGTTTTTATTGGCCACAGATGGACACAGATGAACACGGATAACTGCAAACCGTTTCTATCGGTGTTCGTCTGTTTGTAGGTGGTTCTCGTTTCACGCCAGGAACGGGTTAAGAAGGTCGTTCTGATTAGGCGTCCGGTCTACTGCATACGGTTCTGCTTCCCACTCCGAGATTGCCACGGTCGCCTGGGGCTCTCTCGCAATGACGGAAAAAGTGGGTCAGTCTCAGGCTCGCCTAAACCGTCATCAGTTCGGCGGGCAACGGTCCGGCTTGTTCACCCATTTCGATGCTGGTGACTTCGTTGTGTTCGTTTACGAGGACGGCTTTGCCGACCCAGTCTTTGGCTTCTTCGGCGTCCATCATGCAGTATGCGACGATGATGACGAGGTCGCCGGGTTGGCCTAGGCGTGCGGCGGCGCCGTTGAGGCAGATGACGCCGGAGCCGGGTTCGCCTTCGATGACGTAGGTGTCGAAGCGGTCGCCGGTGTTGATGTTGAGCACCCAGACGCGTTCGTAGGGTTGCAGGTCGGCGGCTTCGAGTAGGTCGGTATCCACTGTTAGGCTGCCGACGTAGTTGAGGTCGGCTTGGGTGACGGTGGCGCGGTGAATTTTGCTTTTCATCATGTGCAGTATCATGACTTTGATCCTTGGATGGCTGTGGTTCTTGGGGCGTTACGGTCTTCTAGGGGCCTGGTCATCATGTGTGACGAGATTGCCGCAGTCGCCTGTGGCTCCTTCGCAATGACGGAGTGGGTAAGCTGATTGTCCTTCTTCATGTCACTCGCGCAGCGGGGTCAAGCGCTCGCAATGACGGTGAAGAATCGACAGATTCGGCTGGAGTCGCCATCGCTTTACATTCGACCGGTGTGAATTTGATGTTGTCGATGAGCCTCGCAAGGCCGATGTTTGCGGCCACGGCGATGAGAATCGGACGGTCAATTGATTCGAGCGGCGTGATGTCGTCCGCGTCTACGAGTGCGATGTAATCGATAGGGACATCTTGCATCGCTTCGCGCACGGCTTTGATGACTGTCTTCGCGTTTCGTTCGCCCGCGTCGAGTAGTGTTCGGGCTTGTTCGAGTGCGCGGGACAAATTCAGTGCGCGCTTTCGGTCGCCATCGCTGAGGTAGCGATTTCGGGAGCTCATTGCGAGGCCGTCGACTTCGCGGATGATGGGCATCTCGACGATGTCGATGTCGAATTCGAGGTCGCGGACCATGCGTTTGATGATGGCGCATTGTTGGGCGTCTTTTTGGCCGAAGTAGGCGCAGTCGGGTTCGACGGCATTGAATAGTTTGGTAACGACCGTACTGATGCCTTGGAAGAATACGGGGCGAGAGCCTCCGCAGAGTCCTTCGGAAAGACGCTCCACGTTGACGTAGGTGGCGTAGCCTTCGGGGTATACGCTGTCGCTACGTGGCGCGTATATCGCTACAGCGCCGAGGGATTCAGCCATGGCACGGTCTGTTTCGAACGTGCGTGGGTAAGTATCGAAATCTTCGTGGGGCGCAAATTGTGCAGGGTTCACGAAGATGCTGACTACGGTTACGTCGTTGTTCGCGACGCTTTCGCGGATGAGGCTGGCGTGGCCTTCGTGGAGCGCGCCCATGGTCGGGACGAGACCGATGGAGCGGCCATCACGGCGTTGATCGCGTGACCATTGGCGCATTTCTTTCGCCGTATTGAGAATGATCATTTGAACGAGTGCTCCACACCGGGGAATGCGCCGGCTTTCACTTCGTGGATGTAGTCGGTAAATGCGTCGGCCATGACGGTCTTGACGTCGGCGTACACTTTGGAGAATTTGGTGTACATGCCCATGCCGAGCATGTCGTGCATGACGAGGACTTGTCCGTCGCAGTCGGCTCCGGCACCAATGCCGATGGTGGGGATGTCGAGTGCGCGTGTGACTTCCGCGCCGAGGTAGGCGGGAATGCACTCAAGCACGAGTCCGAAACAACCTAGTGCTTGGAGCGCTTTGGCCTCACGGACCATTTCTTCGGCGGCGGCCTCTCCCCTACCTTGCACCTTGAATCCGCCGAGGGCGTTGATGGATTGCGGGGTGAGGCCGAGGTGACCCATGACCGGAATCGAGGCGTTCAAGAGTGCTTCGATGGTTGGTGCGAATTTGCTCGCGGGGCCTTCGAGTTTGACGGCTTGTGCGCCGCCTTCGGTGACGAGTCGGCCAGCGTTGCGCACGGCTTCTTCTGGCGACACGTGGTAGGACATGTAGGGCATGTCGCCAAGGATGAGCGCGTTCTTCGCGCCTTTGGACACCATTTTGCAGTGATGCACCATGGCGTCCATTCCGATGGATAGGGTATTTTCTTCGCCCATCATGACCATGGCGCAGGAATCGCCGACGAGAATGACGTCGACACCACAGGCGTCCATGAGTTGGGCGGATGGGTAGTCGTAAGCAGTGAGCATGGCGATACGTTCGCCTGCCCGCTTACGCTCAATAAGCGTAGCTGCGGTGATCCGCGGCATAACCAAGATCCTCCTGAACCGTGACGAATTGCCGTCCCGGTCCCATTTGGGCTCCAAGCGGAGCGGTTCAGAGATCTAACTTACAACGTTTATCGACGACGCCTTCTCCAGCTTGAGCCAGTTGTGCGATGGTCATGCCGGACACGGGGTCTGGCATTTCCGGTGCGATGTCCGCGAGCGGCGTCAGCACAAACGCGCGCGTTCGAAACTCGCGGTGAGGTACGTGCAAGTCGGGTTGATCGATCACCGCATCGCCCCAAAGGATGATGTCGATGTCGAGCGCCCGAGGCTGCCAACGTTGTTGCCGAGTGCGTCCGTTGTCGAGTTCGATACTGAGCATCGCTTGCAAGAACATTTCCGGCGCTAGGTTGGTAGTGGCGATCGCGGCTAGGTTCAGGAAGGCCGGTTGACCTGGTGGGCCGACCGGTTCCGTCTCGTAGCAATGCGACCACGCTTCGAGTCGTACCTCTTCAACTGTATCGATAGCTCGGAGGCCCCGGCGCAAGTGTTCGTTGCGATCGCCCAGATTGCTCCCAAGGCTCAGCGCGACATGCATCCGGATTGGCGTCCTAATAAACGTAACTGTGAATAGCGTAGCAGAGGTATCGAGGATTCATCAACGTTTTTTGTCGTGATTTTTGTCTCGATTGCGGACCCGTTGGAGGCGGACTTTTTTGGCCGCTTGCTCTTCCAATGTACCTTCTTCTTCTTTACCCCCATTCACAAAGGAGGTAAAGAGATACCGAAAGAGCGCTGTCAGCATGAAATGGGTCCTTGGGATTAGATTACGGGCGAAGCTGGTCCGGCTGGTGTGCCGTCCATGGTCGTTCGCAATAGCCCGGAATCGTCGACAAAGTACTGTCGAAGACCGGTTTTTCCGGGATTTATGGGTACCGCAACACATGAGTAACCGGGGGTGTTTAGGACATCGCCGAGGGTGATGTTCATGGTGAAAACATAGCCGCCCTTGGTGCCGGCACCGAGTACTTCGTCGATATACGGGTGAGTGAGTCCAGCGCCATCGGGATCGGCTAACTGGCCGAGGGTGCCGTAGTCGCCTTCGCCATTCGTATCGCTGTCGAAGAGGATGGAGGCTTTGAATGCGGTTTGTGCCGTTGCGATTTGCCGCGACGATGCGAGTGCCGACGCTTCATTGGCACTCATGCGGGATCGCATGAAGTTCGGAATCGCGATGGCGGCGATGACGAGGATGATCGAGATGACGACCAAAAGTTCGACGAGTGTGAATCCTTTTTTGCTCTGCATGATTTCTTCTCCCCTTAGGCGAACGCGGTTATGAGCGGTGTGATGGTATTGGTTTTGTATTGGGCGGCTGGCCAGAGCGCGCGTTGAATGGTTGAACTGGAACATCCAAGTGCGTCGAGCGTATTTTCAGATTCGTTTTCCAACACATCGGTGGTCCGTCGGACCAACGAATCAGCGAGGTGTACGAGCGCGGCGGTCTTGCGATATTGCCGCGTGAGGCTGGGGGTACGCATGTGTCGAATTGATTCTACGAATACCTTGGGCAATCCCCATGCGGTAGCCAATTGTGCACCGGTGGTTGCGTAGTCGGTCTGCGAGATCGCTTCGGTCAAGGCCTTAAATCGTTTCGGGTGGTCATAATCGGTCGAGCTTTCGCGCCGGACCAATTCGATTAGGGCCAATCGCCCCACATTGGCAAGTAATGCAATTTCATAGGGGGCATTAGCGACTTCTTCTCCGCAGTTCGCAGCGAGATTTTGCGCGAGGGCTGCGACAGCGACGGATTCGCGCTGTACACGAACATATTCCTCCGTAACGCGGTCGTCTGATTTCGCAACAACAGGGGCGCTGAGAATCGCATCACTCGCTTCGTCGCTGCCTAGCGCTTGGACCGCTTCATCGATTCGGAGAATCGGAGCAGCGTCATTCTTTCGAAGAAGATTTGCGTCGCGAAGGACGATAGCGGTCGCAGCGACATCTTGCGCGATGCATTCGGCCAATCGTCCCGGGGTTAGATTTTCGATGTGGGAGATGCGGTTGATGGTCGCCGCAAGGACGGGCAACTCATCGATTCCGCTCACATCCGAGCGAAGCGCGTTGAGATCGTATCGCGATGGCTGTGGTGTCGTCGTCGTTGTTTTCTCTTCGACTGGCGCACTGCCTTGTATTCGGTCGTCTTCTAGTGACCGACAGAAAAAGCGATGGTATGCGGTAGCGAGTTCGTCGGCTTCACAAAGAAAGGCGTTGATGCGAAGGCCGGTGAGGCATTCGGCTGCACGAATCGCGTCTTCATCCCACGGGTACAACATCACGACTGTCAACATTGGCCCCATGCGGTCTACCGGGAGCATTTCGTGTTGGACGATGAATTCTGGGGGTAATAGGTCAAGCACATCTGCGGCAACCCGGTGGTTCAAGGGATTCAGGGTTGGTACGCCTTGTGATGCTAGGAACTTGTAGAGCGCGTTTCGGGAAATCGCGCCCAACGCGAATAGGTTGCGTAACATTCTTCCGCCTTCGCTGGCTTGGCGTTCCAGCGCGCGTGATACATCGGTCGAGCTAATCAGCTCGGCGTTTTCGAGTAGTGCCCCAACTGGTGTCATATCGTGTTCCCCCTCCTCTGATGTCGCTTAGACGCTCAGTTAGAGCAAGTGGCGTGCCTGCGGCCGGGGAGGAACTCAGGGTTGATCTTGTTCTACAAACCGTTTGTGTCAAATGGCTTACGACTTTAGTGTAAGGTTGTCAGGCGTGAGTAAGATCGGCTCGATGTACAAGAAGCTATACATATCGGTCAAGCGAGACTCTTTGTGCGTCAGATTTGCACAAGAAGTTACATAAAAGCCGTGGCGAATTCGGGGAACAGCTGTACATCGCGTCACAGTACCCATTGATGATTCGGGTCTTGCTATTCACGCCTTGTAGAAATGGATGCAGATCGCGGCGTAGCAAGTGATTCCGGCATCTCCTGAATCTTATCGGTTTCTGAACTATGGCTGTTGGCGTGGCATAGTATGCGGTTCAGTTACTTAAAAGATGGAGAGCACGGATTGAATCGATCATCGATGTTAAGTGAACTTGCGGACGGTAGCCATGGCTGGGACTTGATCGTGATTGGTGGTGGGGCGACAGGTCTCGGCATCGCGATTGACGGCGCGCACCGGGGTTACCGGACGTTGTTGTTGGAACAATCGGATTTCGCGAAGGGCACTTCGAGTCGGAGTACGAAGTTAGTGCACGGCGGGGTGCGGTATCTACAGCAAGGAAACATCGCTTTGGTGTTGGAGGCGTTGAAGGAGCGTGGGTTGCTTCGTCAGAACGCGCCGCACCTCGTTCATGATCTTCCGTTTATTGTCCCGAATTATGATTGGTGGGAAGCGCCTTTTTATGGAATCGGCTTGCGGTTGTATGACGTGTTGGCGGGGAAGCACGGATTTGGTAAGTCTCGTAACTTGTCGAAGGAGAAAACGCTCGAACGCATTCCGACGATTGAAACGGATGGTTTGCGTGGCGGTGTGATTTATTATGACGGTCAGTTTGACGACGCGCGGCTTGCGATCAATATGGCGGCGACTGCAGCGGCGCAAGGTGCCTGTTTGGTGAATTACATGCGTGTGTCGAGTTTGATCATAGAGGATGAATGTGTCGCCGGTGTGCGAGCGGTGGATGAGGAGACGGGCGATGAGCATCAAATTCATGGTTCGGTCATCATCAATGCGACGGGGGTGTACACGGATTCAGTGCGGCAGATGGAGCGACCCGATGCAAAGTCGATGATTCAGCCGAGCCAAGGCGTTCACATTGTGTTGGACCGATCATTTCTGCCTGGGGATAGCGCGATTATGGTTCCGCATACGGACGATGGTCGTGTGCTATTTGCGATCCCTTGGCATGGGCGTACGCTCATTGGCACGACGGACACGCCGGTGGATGATATCCCATTGGACCCGCGTCCTTTTGATGAGGAGTTGGCGTTTCTACTTGAACATGCGGCGCGCTATCTCGAAAAAGATCCAACACCGAGTGATGTCTTGAGTGCGTTCGCAGGGCTGCGTCCGTTGGTGAGTGCAGGGAATGATGAGGATACGGCGGCGATTTCGCGGGACCATACCGTACACATTTCACGAGGCGGGTTGATGACGGTGGCCGGTGGCAAGTGGACTACGTATCGTAAGATGGCGGAAGATGCTGTTGATCAGGCGGTCGAGCTGGGCGGGTTGGAAGAAGAACGTTGCAACACGGCCCATCTTGCTATTCATGGGGCGACGGAAGACGCGGAATCGCACGGGGATCTCGCCATTTATGGGTCTGATGCGACGGGCGTGCAGTCGATTATTGATGAGCGGGACGAGTATGGGGAATTGTTGCATGCGGCGTTTTCGACCCGAGTGGGCGAAGTGGCTTGGGCCGCGCGCCATGAGATGGCGCGGACGGTAGAAGATGTTCTTTCGCGGAGGACGCGGTGCCTCTTGCTGGATGCACGAGCCAGCGTTGAGGTTGCTCCGAAAGTCGCCGCAGTACTGGCCGATGAATTGAAACGCGACAAGAACTGGGAGGCCAAGCAGGTGGCCGCCTATACGAAATTGGCTGAAGGCTATATGATGGCGTAATGCTTGGATAAGCGGCACGTGAAAATGGAAGAGGACGTTACATGAACTACTTTGTTACAGGTGGTACTGGATTTATTGGTGGTCACATCATCGAACGGTTGCTGGATCGTGGCGGGACGGTGTATGTGTTGGTGCGGGCAGGTTCGGAGGCGAAATTTGAAGCGTTGCGGCAACGTATGGAAGCGCGCAAGGACCGTTTGTACTCGGTTGAAGGCGATTTGTTGTCCGATGGGCTTGGCATAAGTGATACCAGCCTCAACGAATTACGCGGTACTGTTGATCACTTTATTCACCTGGCTGCGGTATATGATCTGATGTCGGAAGATGAAGCGGCGCAGTCCGAGGGCAATGTGGATGGCACTCGTCATGCGTTGCAAGCGGCAGATGCGATGGAGGCGGGTTGTTTTCATCACATGAGTTCGATTGCCGTTGCCGGATTGTACAAAGGGTACTGGCTGGAAAGCATGTTTGAGGAGGCCGACCAATACAAGCAGCCGTATTTCCGGACGAAGCGTGAAGCGGAAGGGGTGGTTCGTAAAGGGTGTTCGCGGCCGTATCGCATTTACCGACCGGGTGTTGTTGCCGGACATTCGGAGACGGGGGCTATTGATAAAGTAGATGGGCCGTACTACTTGTTCACGTTTATCAAGAAGATCCGCAAAGCGTTGCCGCCATGGGTCCCGATTATTGGACTAGAAGGTGGGGAAATAAACATTGTCCCCGTAGATTTCGTGGCGGATTCGTTCGACTACTTGGCGCACAAAGATGGACTGGATGGACGTTGTTTCCATCTCACGGATCCAAATCCGTATCGGGCTGGTGAGGCGTTGAACATTTTTTCGAATGCGGCGCATGCCCCACAATTCGGAATGCGTATTGATGCGCGAATGCTGAACGTGGTGCCGCAGGGCATTCGAGATGCGATTTTGCATCTCCCGCCCGTACGCCGAATTGTCGACGCTGTTCTAAATGATCTGGGGCTGCCGAAGCCGATCATGACGTACCTTAATTACCCGGTGCGTATTGACGCGCGCGAAACGCAACGGGAGTTGGCGGAGTCAGGTATTGAGTGTCCGGACTTGAAGACCTATGCACCGGCGTTGTGGGATTTTTGGGAACGTAATTTGGACCCAGAACTGTCACGTGATCGGACATTGAGCGGTGCTGTCAAAGGTAAAGTTGTCGTCATTACTGGCGCATCATCGGGAATCGGGCGTTCAACCGCGATCAAAGTTGGAGCGGCGGGTGCGCGTACGGTTATCGTGGCGCGATCGGAAGAAAAGTTAGTGGAAGTTAAGGCGGAGATTGAGACGGCAGGTGGTGAAGCGCATTGTTACACAGCCGACATTTCGGATATGGAAAGTTGTGACTCCGTCATCGATCGCGTTATCGAAGACTTGGGACAGATTGATGTCCTCGTCAATAACGCGGGTCGATCCATTCGGCGATCGGTGACGCAATCGTTTGATCGTTTTCACGATTATGAACGAACGATGCGGCTGAATTACTTTGGCGCGATTCGACTGATTCTCCGGGTACTGCCGTCCATGATCGAACGGGAGTGCGGCCAGATCGTTAATGTGTCTTCGATGGGCGTGTTGGCCTCTCCCCCACGTTTTTCGGCGTACATCGCATCTAAGTCAGCGTTGGATGCGTTTTCGCGTTGCGTGCGTGCGGAAGTATTGGATAAGAATGTGCAGTTCACGACGATCAATATGCCGTTGGTGCGCACGCCGATGATTAATCCGGTATCGTTTTATGAACATGTACCGACGTTAACGCCGGAAGAAGCGGCGGATATGATTTCGGAGGCGATCATCGACAAACCGAAACGGATCGCGACGCGGCTTGGTATCTTCGCGCAGGTGATGACGGCACTGATACCGCAAGTGGCTGACGTAATCATGAATACGGCGTACAAATTGTTTCCGGACTCGGTGGCCAAGGATAAGGACGGCAAACCGATCGAGGAGGCATCGACGGAGGCGGTACTGTTCGCATCGGTGATGCGTGGCGTGTATTGGTAGGCGGGGAGATTTACGTAGTGAAGAACTATGACCACTTGATCCGAAACGGATCGCTAATTCTGATAGTCATGACGTGCGTCCTACCGGCTTGGTCACAGGATCCAGTGCCGGAAGCAACCGAAACGGTTGTGGCTGAAACGAGCAACGACGCGACATCTTGGTATGACAATGAGTTGCTGTTTTTCCTGGGCCGCTTTCATCCAGTGGTATTGCACTTCCCGGTCGCGTTACTGGTGGTGTTGTTGATGGCCGAAGTTATCACGTTGGGCGGAAACCATTCGCGGGAAACCTCCGTGGCGAAATGGCTGTTGCTTATTGTTGGCAGTATTACGTCGGTGACGGCGGCAACGTTCGGTGTGTTCTTGTCGTGGTCGGGCAGTTACGACGCGGATTTAATATGGTGGCACTACTATCTCGGAATCGCGGTGGCGGTGCTCGCCGTGTTGGCCACCCTGTTGAAGACTCAATATGACCGTCTCGACACGTCGCGTTTTCGAATTGCCTATTGGGTCGTTCTGTTGAGCGCGGTGGGTGTGTTGTTCCCTGCCAGTCATTATGGCGCGTCGATCACTCATGGATCGACGTATCTCACGAAGTATTTGCCACCTGAACTCGAGTTCTTGGAACCGATTCTAGGCGAGAAACCTGAACCGGTCTCTGCGGAATCGGCGGAAGGATTGTTCGCAAACGAGATACAGCCGATATTCGAAGCAAAGTGTTACGAATGTCATAACGCGGAGAAACAAGACGGCGATTATCGGATGGACGATCTGAAGTGGCTGGTCGATGGTGGTGAAAGTGAACGGGCGGCCATCGTTGCGGGCGACGCGATGACGAGTCACCTGGTCGAATTGATTTTATTGCCGGAAGAAAATGACGATGTGATGCCGCCGTTCGGTAAACCGCAATTGGAGTCGAGCGAAACGGTAGCGATCATTCGATGGATTAGTCGGGGCGCGCCGTTGGGCGACTATGTCCCTCCGGCCCCAGTTGAAAAAGAGGCGGTGGAGATTGATCTTGCTACTGCGGAATCTGATGCAGCGGGGGTTTTGCCTGTGATCAGTACGGACGAATTGATGGAAGTACTATTCGAACCGTTGTTGGAGGAATTGCGTGTTGCCCTCGTGGTGGAGCCGAAGGGGCGGCGGGCGTTGAAAGCGGTGTATAACCCGGCGTCGGCTATCGCGGAAACGCATAACCTCTTGTTTTCTCGGGACGACGAGGACTATATGGAAACGCCGGAGTGGATAGCCTTGAGCATTGCTGGACGTGATGCCTCGCAGGCGGTGGGTGATGCGGTGATGGGCAAGGATTATCCGGGGGCGAAGGCTGCTTTCGTGATTCTGGTTAAATCGTGCAACGATTGCCACGTACAATTCGACGACAGCATCGATACGGTCGAGGACACGATTCCCGATCCGGAACCCGCCACGGAAACTCCCGATGAATAGATACCTCGCAATCTGTGTTTCACTTTTGGCGATTGCTGCGGCGGCGACCGGTCAGGATTCGAATTCACGCAAGAATCTTGGCGCGTTGTCGCGTGCGAACGATGACGATCAGATAGCGGCGTTCAAGATCTTTGACAATGTGTACTACGTGGGCATCAATTTCGTCGCGTCGTATGTCGTGCCGACGAGTGATGGATTGGTGCTCATTGACACGACGTATGATCGGAACGTCGATCACGTGTTGTCCGGTATCCGCGAAATGGGGTTTGACCCGGCGGAGATTCGCTACATCTTTGTTACGCATTGGCATTCGGACCATTTCGGCGGTGCGAAACGTTTACAAGCGCTCTCGGGTGCGAAGGTTGTGATGGTGGGGCCGGATTGGGATGCGCTGAACGACAATGGTGGTCTCCCCGAAGGTGCTGTTGTTCGCATTGCGGATGGAGAGACGCTTGACGTAGGGGATACGGACTTCACGTTCTATCACACGCCGGGGCATACGTTGGGCACGATGAGTATCGCATTTGATGTGCAGGACGGTGCAGACACGTATCGCGCGCTTACGTTTGGTGGGGCAGGCCTGAATTTTCGTGGGGTTGACCGCACAGAGATGTACTTGAAGAGTGTCGGTCGTATGCAGACGCTCACAGAATTGAAAGTCAGTATTCCGAATCACGCTTCTATGGGGAATGTTTTCGAACGTGCGGAAGAATTAGCGAAACGAAAGCAGGGCCAACCGCATCCATTCGTCGCGCCGGATGACTTGCGTGCGTATTGGGTGAAATTGATCGAAGGTGCGGAGCTGAAATTGGCACGGGAAAAGGCGAGCGCTGGTTTGTAACGTAGGCGAAGTACGGGCTTTGAGGGCGATTCGATGAAGCGGATATTCGCAATATCAATTTTGGCGTTGATTCTAACATTACCCGTGTTTGCGGCGGGCGAAATACAGCACGGGCACATGACCACGTCGGACAACATCAAGATTCACTACATGGAACAGGGCGAAGGCGTCCCGGTGATCTTGGTGCACGGGTACACGGGCAGTGCTGAAGGGAATTGGTTTTCCAACGGCGTGGCTGATGCGTTGGTCTCGAATCACCGCGTTGTGGCAATAGATGTGCGGGGCCACGGCACGAGCGACAAGCCGAAAGATGCTTCGATGTATGGGGAGCGTATTTGGAAAGACGTGCTGGAATTGATGGACCACCTCGATATCAAGAAGGCGCACGTACATGGGTATTCGATGGGCGGTGCAATTACAACACAGTTGCTTATCGCGGCGCCGGAACGGTTCATCACTGCGGCGTATGGTGGATCCGGCGTTCGCGAGACGGCCCCGGAATGGCGGGGTAAAATCCCTGAAGACAAAGAAGGGACCGATCCGGCGGAAGCCGAAGCGCGTAGTACGTTGGGCGGAAGCCCCAATCGAGATGAGGACGCGCTTGCTCTGGTGCGGCAAACGTGGCGAGGTGCGTTTGCGAGGGACATCGACCTGTCCACGATTGTGATTCCGGTGTTGGCGATCAACGGCGAGTTCGACAGCCCCAACGCGAAGACCCACCGATTGGCGCGCGAGTTGGATGATTTCAAGAGCGTTGTGTTACCGGGCAAATCGCATCTTACGGCGATCATGGCGGGCTATATTCCTGATCTATACATCTCATCGTTAGTCACGTTCATTAACGAGCACGACCCAAAGTAAGCGTAGACATTCATGGGGACGGCGTTAAAAACGCTGGTGTTCACATTCGTCGCGCCGGGTACGGTGACGGTGCTTCTCCCCTACTTCATTTTAACCCGAACCGAGCCATGGTCTCTCGGTTCAATTCGGTACGTGGGGTTGCCGATCTTGTGTTTGGGTGTTGCGATTTACGCTTGGTGCGCGTGGAGCTTTACTTTCAAAGGACGCGGCACGCCAGCGCCAATCGATCCGCCCAAAATACTGGTGGTTGAAGGGCTGTATCGATTCGTCCGAAATCCGATGTACGTGGGCGTGCTAACCATATTGGCGGGCGAAGTGATCTGGTTTGCATCACCGATATTGTTGGTGTACGCCGGTTGCTTGGCGGGGCTGTTTCACGGATTTATTCGCCTGTACGAAGAACCTAAGCTGTTAGACCTCTTCGGCGGTCAATACACGGCGTATCGCAACGAAATTCCGCGGTGGTGGCCGCGATTTCCTCGCCGGAACCGATAGCGCGCGTCCGTTGATCGGCGTGTGTCTTGCGACTAGAATCGCGGTCTACCCACGAAAGGTTTGACCATGGAAATGACCAGGCGATCCTTCTTGCGTAATACCGCATCGACCGGGTTCTTGGGATCTGTTGGCGGACTTGATGCGCTTGTGCGGACGGGAGGCGCGCACGCGGCGGAAACCGGCGTCACGCCGGACATGGTGCGCTTCACGCCGGAGATCGAACCGTTTGTTCGCCTCATTGAAGACACGCCGCGGAACCGTTGTATTGAAGCGGTCGCTGAAAAGGTTAATGCGGGCGCAACATATCAGCAGTTTCTCGCCGCGACGTTTCTCGCGGGGATCAGAAATGTGAATCCGCAGCCGCCGGGGTTTAAGTTTCATTGTGTGTTCCTCGCGCATTCGGCGAATTTTCTCGCGCAATCGGCGCCCGTAGAGGAACGTCTATTGCCGTTGTTCTGGGTGCTCGACATGTTTAAGAAATCTCAGGAAGACGATGTGCGCGAAGGTGACTTTGTGTTGCGTGAGAATGCGGGGCCTTTGCCGGACGATGGCGTTGCGCTATCTGAATTTCGAGATGCGATGGAAGATTGGGACGAGTCGCGAGCGGACCGTGCGGTGACCGCGCTTGCGCGTTCAGGCGATCCGCAGCAGGTGTTTGACCAACTGTGGGCGTATGGCGCACGGGATTACCGTAACATTGGACATAAAGCGATCTTCGTTGCGAATGCACGGAGAACTCTCGACGCGATCGGCTGGCAACATGCGGAACCGACGTTGCGGTCGCTGGTACTCGGGCTGCTCGATTTCGACAGGGAGGAAGTGGTCAATGATTATGGTCTTGACGACCAGTCGTATCCCGCTAATCGCGTGCTAATTGAGAAGAATGCGGGCGCACTGCCGAGCAACTGGAATGGGGCGGCAACCAATGAAACGATCACGCGGGCGTTGCTCGCTCCGTTGCGTGAAGGAAAAACAGACGACGCCTGCTCAATGGCAATGAAGCTCCTGCGCGATGGGGCGTGTGAAGGTCAGGCGGTGTGGGATGCGGTGCATCTCGCTGCGTGTGAAATGATGATGCGTCAACCGGGTATCGCGGGAATTCACACCGTGACGTCGGTGAACGGATTGCGGTTCGCCTATGAACATACGAAGGACCCAGAAACCAAGCTCCTGATGTTGCTCCAAGGTGTGGGTTGGATTGGGCAATTCCGCAACTTCATGAAACAGGACAGGGACAATAATCTGCGGATTGACACGATTGAGTCGGCGGACATTCCGGCCAATGCGGATGACGCTGCGGAGTCGATTTACGCGGTGGTGAGTGATGATCGTGATGCGGCTGCAAGTATGGCGTTCGCATATGCGCAGCAACATAGTTCGGCCGACTTATTTTCTATTGGACGGCGCTTAGTGTTTCTTAAATCATCCGAACATCATCACTTGAAATGGCCTGCGGCGTTGTTTGAGGATTACCATTTGGTAAGTCCGCAGTATCGTCCACACATGGCGGCGACTTCGATGTATTACTTGCGGGGGACGGGCCATCGGGATTCATCGGCGGTGCAACGTGCGATTGATGCATTGGAGACGGCGTGATTCTCAACCGATCACTATTATGTCTAGCAAGCGTGTTCTTGTTGGCATCTGGCTGTTCGTACATGATAGGCGACTCGATCCCCGTCTCTCCGAAACCCGTGATTGTCGAATCGCTCGCGGACTACAATCTAGTGCTCATCACGGTCGACGCGCTGCGACCAGACCATCTTGGCTGCTACGGTGATTCGAGTATAGAGACACCGGCAATCGATTCGTTGGCGACGAACGGTTTGTTGTTTACTGATGCGTACGCCAACTCCTCGTTTCCCAGCCAGTCGATGTCCACGCTGTTATCGTCTCGCCTCCCGACTAGTGGCGGCACGATAGACATTCTGGGTTCGCATCCGCATGACGCTACGCCGACGTTGTCCCAGCATTTTCTAAAATCTGGTCGAGCGACGGCCCTCGTCGGTAATCAGCCCTTGCTGAAGTCCAAAGGGTTCACGAAGGGCTATGAAGATGTGTCGGTAGGAACGGGCAGGTCCTCCAAGACCGCGTCGGAAGTCACTGAAGACGCTTTGATGTTCGTTGAAGATGTTGCAGGCGACTCTTTTTTTCTGCACGTTCACTTTGCTGAGCCACATGAGCCATATGGCGATGCTGATTCACCGATAACCGTTCGCGGAGTGCGGGAGGATTTTGATGTTATCGCAGCAGACGACGGTATGAGGTCTGCGGCCATAACCGCCCTGAAACAACGGTACGATGCGGAAGTCGCTGCTGTCGATTCCGCAGTGCAGCAATTGTTAGATGGACTAGCGGAACGAGGGGTTTCGGAACGAACGGCGATTGTGTTTACCGCCACGCACGGCGAAGAGTTTTGGGACCATGGTTACGTGGGACATGCGTGGACATTGTATGACGAGGTATTGCGTGTGCCACTGATTCTTCACGCGCCTGGTCGCGTACCGGCTGCTATTGGCAACTCGACGGTTTCGCTGGCGGATGTGTTACCTTCGTTGCAGACGCTATTCGAACTGGAGGAAGGCACGGATCCAGTTTATGGCACGTCGGCTTTTTCGTCGGATGGCGATAAGCACCCCTATCTCGGAGAATCATCAACCGTCATCGCCGACCTTGTACTTCGAGATCGGGTTGTCCTACGGGCGGTGATTAATGACGGTTGGAAATATATTGCGGCGCAACACTGGCCTGATCCCAGCGTGCGGAATGCGTTGCTGGCGAACCCGCTTGATCTCTGGGCCGATCCGGAACGAGAGCTTTTGTTCAACCTCCGGGAAGATCCCGATGAACTTCACGATTTATCGGCAACAGCGACGGACCAGATCGCGTTTCTGCGCGATATCCTGGGGCAATACCGATCCTATTGTGAGGAGCACGGTGTACCACCGAGAGAATTGACCGGCGAAATGGAAATCGGCGATACGGATGACCGCGAGAGTCTTGAGACGTTGGGGTACTTGTAGGAAATCGAATGAGGAACACCTGGACGATTGGAGAGGTGGACATGGGCGGATATGTGAAGGTGGTGAGTGTTGGCGTGTTTTTTGGTGCTATGGCGTATGCAGCAAACGCACTTGAGATTTCGGGACTTGAGGTCACGCTGAATCCGAGCGGGAAGGCGCCGTTGAGCGCGATCGCTACGCTCACGACGGACGAACCGTCAAACATTTCCGTTGAAGTATCGGATGGTGCTAACGAATCCCAATACAAACGGGGCGGGATGCGGGAAACGGATCATTCAATTCCGGTTCTGTACTTGCGCCCGGGAAAAGCGCATACGATTACCATCAGTGCGACGAATCAATCCGGTACGACGGTCTCCGCGCCGGTGGTTCAGATCACCACCGACGAGCTGCCCGAAGGCTTCCCACCAATAGAAGTTCAAACGCGTCGCTCGCGGCGTATGGAACCCGGTGTAAGTCTCATCCCGGTGTTTAAGTGGCCGAAGTCCGGTCCATCCGATGACTACGGTCTCATCCTAGCGCTGGATTCGAAGGGTGATGTGGTCTGGTACTACGAGACAACGCATCCCATTAACGAACCAGTGCGCATTAGCACGGGTAATCTACTCTACAACTCTGGGCGCGATGGCCGGATGTTTGAAATCGACATGTTGGGAAATGTGGTGCAGCGTTGGCATACGACGGGTGTACCTAAGGAAGACATTCCGGAGTCGAGTACACCGGTCGCTATCGACACGTTTCATCACGAAGTCATTGAAATGCCGTCGGGAAATTTTCTGGCGTTGAGTACAGAAGTTCGTGATTACGATGACTATCCAACGAGCATGTCGAAACCAGAGAAGAGAGCGCCGTCTCAAGTGCTTGGGGACACGGTCGTTGAGTTCGAACGGGACGGGACTATCGTTCGAGAGATAAAACTGTTGGATATACTCGATCCGTACCGTGTGCATCATGGGTCGTTGGGCACGGGTTTTTATGCTGAGGTGTATAAGGATGTGCTAGAGAAACCGGCGCGGGATTGGGGACATATTAACGCGATCGTTTATGACGAGCGTGATGACAGCGTGTTGTTGTCTTCGTATCATCAAGGCGCGGCGTGTAAGGTTTCGCTGGCGACGGGCGAACTGATTTGGCTTCTGGGTGACAGCGAGAATTGGGGTGATCCGTGGCTGGCCAAGCGATTGAAACCGGTGGACGATGGCATGTTGCTGAACGCACGGCAGCACGGTGTCACGCTGATGCCGGACGATACGATTCTGATGTATGACAACGGTGGAAATCGTGAAGGTGTGATGCCGGAGGGCGCACCGAAGAATGGCAACTTTAGCCGTGCGGTCCGATTCAAAGTCGATGAAGCTGCGGGCACGGTGGACACGGTATGGCAATTCGGCGGCGCGGAGGACGATTGGTTCTACTCTCCTTTCATTTGCGATACGGATTTGATGCCGAAGACGGGGAACATTCTGATTACGGATGGCGGTCGCATTAAAGACAAGGAAGGGAATGATACCGGGTCATTCGCGGGGCGGCATTGGGCGCGTATTGTCGAGGTCACGAACGATACGCCTGCGCAGAAGGTTTTCGAGTTGCATATCGAGGAACCGTCGATGGGGTGGGCAGTGTATCGGAGTGAGCGGTTGCCGAGTTTGTATTTTTAGGACCTGCGGTCAGCGTAGGTGGGTGGGTTCTGGCTTCCTTTCGGGAGGTTCGTAGTACCGCCTTTAGGCGGCAACAACCCGTGAGAGCTTCCACCTAAAGGCGGTACTACGAACGAAGCTACGCTTCTATTGTCTATCTTCACGACTAACATCCCCTTCCAAAGAGGGAATAGTTACCCCGAATCATCTTTGGCACGCAGTACGGATTTGATCGAATCGTTCCAATTGTCGTGCCGTGAGCAAGCTCACTGAGTGAAAGCGCAAGCAAGCTTGCGCAATCCATAAAAAGGAAGCGCCCGCAGGCCGTTTGGCTTGCGGGCGCTTTGTTTTCGTTGGAGGGTTATCAGTCTAGCGTGTAGTCGATTCGGCCTTCGAGGACTTCGCCGTTGGGGCCGGACTTCAGGTCTTTACTCGGGTCCGGGTTTAGGGCGTTGTCTTCGCTGTTGTCGTATGTGGCGGTGATGGTGACGATGGTGCCTTTCGGCGCGTCCATCGGTTCCGCCAACTGGTAGGTGAATACCCAGTTGGGATCCCAGCGTGGGACGGACAACAAATCGGTTTCGGTGCCGTCGGGCGTTGTCGCGGTGTATTTGAGCGACTTGCCGCGTTGCCGCATGACGGGGGTCAACGCGACAATTTTTCCGTCGGCAGGAAACTCGAACGTTGCTGATGCTTCGACATCTGCGGCCCCAGCAGCGATTTCGAGTGAATCGCTCGCCATGTCATCGGAAAGCAATTCGTTTAGATCGCTTGCGTCGGAAAACTTCACCGCGATCTTGCTGCTATCCGGGGCTTCCCAACCTTCTTCTTTCATGTAGAAGATATTCGCGGTCAACGTTTCACCAGCTTTGACAAGCCATCCGTGACCTTCGGGGGCGAATTGTGCTGCGTTGCCGAGGTGGTATTGACCAATCGCACCACCGTCAATTGAAAAGACGAGGAAGGTGTCTTCTGGCTTGCCTTCGGCTGCGACGACCCAGCGGTCTTCGCCGAATTCGGTTTTCACTTCGAAGCTGTGAATCTCTTCCGCGACATCTTCCGGCACGGTGTATTCGCCGAGTTCGAAGACGTGGTCCGGTTCGCCGATGATCCATTCGGACTTCGCGGCGTCGCCTAGGACGTAGTCGCCTTCACCGTCAGGATAGCCTGCGTCGGCCCATTCGATGAGGAGGTCCATTTCCTTTTGCGTCAGTCGTTTCGCGTTTGCGAATTGTCCGATGGACGGATCGGCCGGCCAAGGGGGCATCGTACGATTGGTTAGTGTCTCTTTGAAATTGGTTTTCCATTTCATGATTTCGCCGCGCGTCATGAAACTCATCGGCGCGACACCACCCGCGCGGTGACAATCAAGGCAACGGTTTTCGAATACGAGGCCTACGCCTTCGGTATACGTGGGCTTGAGGTCGGCGTCGGTGAGCCAGCTGGGTTCGACATCGGCCATGGCCTCTGCGCCATCGGCGCCTGCGTCAGGGTTGAAGTTGATCGCGCCTTCGACGGGACTCGAAGCGCCTTCGACATAGCGGCCTTTTTGAAGGGCAAATGATTTTGCAGCACGACCTTCGAGTTTCTTGAGTGCGCGAGGAAACTGGGAGTCATCAACGGTCTCGTTGCAGAACGTACAGCAACTCTCCCATGTCGTGTCCAGCTTTTCCCATTTCAACATGCCGCCCGGTGTAATCTCATCGGTAACCGGACACCAAATGGTGCTCATGCTTTCAATGAAATTGTTGATCCAGCGTTGTTCAAAAGCGGCCTTCGCGAATTTTTCCGGGTCCGCTTCAAACTTCGCTTGCGCGTCGGCCTTGGCGCCACCGTAGGTTACGCCGTCGTGTTCCCAGGTCGGGACATCTGGATCGGCGGTGGTCAGATAGACCGGGCAGAACCCATCCGATTTAATCTGCTCGGATATCTTGACCTTGTCGAGTTCGACGGCATCTGGCGGTAGTTGGGCCGCGGCAGTCCCCGCGATGAGGAGCGTGGCAGCGACGATTCCTAACATTCTGCGATACATGATTCGATTCTCCGTAGTCGGGTGATTCAGTAACCTGTGCCTATATTCTAACCTAAGTTAATTAGGTGTCAAAACTTGTCCTAATTCGGCAATGCGTAGGCGACAATCTGGGCCGGCTCGCTCCGACCGCCGACCGTGACGGTGATGTACTGTATTCCGTCGGATTCATAGGTCATCATCGCGCCTTGTGGGGTTCCGGGAAGTGCGATTCGGGCGATTTCTTCGCCTGTTTTCTTGTCGTACGCGAACAATTGCTTAAGCCGCGATCCTTGTGCGATGAGTAACAATGTTTTCGTTGTCATCGGAAATGGGCGGCCTGCGTCGCCGAGTTTTGGCAAGTCCATATCTTTCAATGCGGGATGATCGCGAGGGCCGTCGCCGATTGGAATTTTCCAGAGGTGATCGCCAGTGCTCATGTCGATAGCCGTAATGTGTGTATAGGGCGGTTTCCAAATTGGAAGCCCCTCCGGACCTTGCACGCCGCCCTGTTGACCGACATAGTTTAGATTTGATCGCGACGGATCGGGTTTATTGAGCGTGAGTGTAATGGAACTGCGTGAACAAGGGACATAGAGGATGTCGGTTTCCGGATCGAACGTGCATCCGAACCAGTTGCCGCCGCCAGCCCAACCCGGCATGTTGATAGTGGGCTTTTCAATCGACGGCGGTGTGTACAGCGGTCCGTGGTTGTAGTCTTCCAAAATTTTCTTAGCCGCTGCGTGTAGTTCCGGTGTGAAGTCAATTAGGTATTCGTCTTTCACGCCTTGAAATTCGTAGGGCGCGGGCTTACTGGGGAACGGTTGCGTGGGCCATGTCTTTTCGCCGGGTACAGACGATTGCGGCACTGCACGTTCTTCAATCGGCCATACGCCTTTGCCGGTCTCGCGGTCGAGTACCCAGCACATGCCTTGCTTTGTGATCTGTGCGAGGGCTTTGATGTCTTTTCCATCGACGTTGATGTCCATCAATGCGGGCGCGGCACACAGGTCGTAATCCCATACGCCGTGGTGCACGTGTTGAAAATGCCACACACGTTCACCGGTTTCAGCATCGACGGCGACCAGGGATTCGCCAAAGAGGCCCATGCCGGGGCGGTGTCCGCCGTACCAATCGTTCGTCGGCGTTCCGAAGGGGAGATAGAAATGGCCGAGGTCTTCGTCCGCGCTCATGAGCGTCCATACGTTGGCGTTGCCGGTGTATTCCCAGGCGTTTTCTTCCCATGTGTCGTTGCCGAATTCGCCTGGCTGGGGAATCGATTGGAATACCCATTTCACTTCGCCTGTGCGCGCGTCGAATCCTCGCACGTCGCCGGGGGGCATTTCTTTGCGCATGGGTCCGTCCATAATGGACGAACCAACGGCGACCACGCCACGGCAAATCGCTGGTGGAGATGTTACCGCGTAAAGACGTTTGTCGACCGGGCGGCGCAGGCCTTTGGTCAGATCGATCTCGCCCTTGTTTCCGAAGTTAGGATCTGGCTTTCCGTCTTTTGCGTTGACGGAAATGAGACGTGAGTCGCCGGTTGCGATGTAGATGCGTTCGAAGTCGCCGTCTTTGTAATGGCTCACGCCACGATGGACGAACCCAAGATTCGTCGGCCGACCGGCTTCGTATGCCTTCGGATCGTAGTGCCAAATTTGTTCACCTGTATCGGGATTGAGCGCGATGATTTCGCTGTGTGAACTGGATACATACATAACGCCGCCGACGACAATTGGAGTCGATTCGTATGCGAATGACGCAAGACGCGGATTGGCTTTTGATCGCTCGACTTCAGGGGAGGTCCAGGTCCACTGCACTTCGAGCGTGCTGACGTTATCTGCGTTGATTTGGTCGAGTGATGAATACTTGGTGCTACCGCGGTCGCCGTTGTAACTGGGCCACTCGCCGTTGAGCGCGCCGGATTGCGCGAATGCCGACCCGGCAAAGCAGCATCCGAGGGCCATCGTCAGGCTCATCAATCGATATGTAAATTGGCTCATAGTTTAAAGTCCCACTGCCTATGGTTGAGCCCTCAAATGGGCTAATCTGTCTCGGAATCCCGGCCTATCGCCGCAATCGGTCCCGCAGGATATACGGACGAATGCGATTAGGCAACATTCACTTCTTTATATAGGTGGATGAAATGGTCTCGGCAGTTACGAGTTAGGCGGGGACGATGGATGAACGGGAAAGCGCCAGTTTTAGGCCTAATCCTATGAAAAGCCCTCCGGCTAAACGTCGAATCCAGCGTAGAACCGCGGGTTGCGACCTCGCCCGATCGCTGAATCGGGCCGCTGCGACGGCGACTATGAGGCACCAGACCGTGCCGGTGCAGACGAATGTCACACCAAGAATGAGAAATGGAATGATGGTATTCGCAGCATTGGGCGAGACGAACTGGGGTAAGAACGCTAGGAAGAATACGGCGACTTTGGGATTGAGGACGTTCGTCGTCACGCCGTGGCGAAATGCTGGCATGTCCCAGACCCCGCCTTGCGGTTCGGATGGGCCCTTCGCGGATGGCTTGGTGTCCACGCATTCAAGAATCATGCGAACACCAAGAAACACGAGATAGGCTGCGCCCGCCCACTTCACGATTTCGAACGCCGTTGCCGAGGCCGCCAATACAACACTCAATCCCAACGCCGCAGCAACCGTGTGCACCAAGGACCCCGCACTAATCCCTAACGCCGACCACACCCCGGCTGCTCTACCACGCGCCAGGCTCTGGCCAATGATGTACATCGTGTCCTGCCCGGGCGTGAGATTGAGGGTCACGGCTGCGGCTAGGAAAAGGGGAAAGTTTTCAATGTCGAAGATTGATTCCATCAGCACAATTGATTGTGGGCTCTTGAGCTGTGCTCAAGGCGTGACGATGTTGAACCAGAATTCGAAGCGGTCCATTAGGGCGAAGAACTGGGCGAACGCGGGTAGTACGCCTTCGATTTTGATTTCGCCGCTTTGGATGAATTGGGGGAACTTTGCTTGATCGAGGAGTACTTGGTTTAGGACTGTTCGATTTAGCGTTAGTGTTGCGTCTGCTTCGGGTTCGTTTTTGTTGAAGGCGGCGTTTAGGACGCCGTTGCTGATATAGAGGACGGTTTTTTCGTCGGTGTCGGGGTAGTTTAGGTTGAAGGTGAATTCTTTTCCTGCGGCTTTTGGGCCGTTGAGGAGGACGCCGAAGTAGTCGTAGAGGGTATCGAGTGACATGGCGGCAAGCATTTCGGCGGTTCGTGTGTTTGGCGCTTCGACCTCGCTGACGCCGTCGCGTAGTTCTTTTGCACCGGAAAGGTAGAAGTTGCGCCATGGTCCGCTTTCGGCTTGGTAGCCGAGTTGGACGTAGGCTTTGGCGAGGAGTTCTTTGGCATCTTCGTTCTCGGGGTCGGCGAAGACGAGGTGGTTGAGGACCGTTGAGACGAATCGGTATTCGCCTTTGTCGAAGTCGGTTTGGGCGCGCGTGATGATCGCGTCTGCGCCGCCCATGTATTCGACGTATTTCGTTCCGGCGTCGACTGGCGGCAGTGGATTGAGGTTGGCAGGATTGCCGTCGAACCAGCCGAAATAGAGTTGGTATTGGGCTTTGGAATTGTGGCTGATGGTGCCGTAGTAATCGCGATTGGCGAAGGTCTTGGTGAGGGACTCGGGTAGTTCGATGGTTTCGGCGATTTCGTCCATGGTGTAGCCGTGGTTGGCGAGGCGCAGGGTTTCGTCGTGGATGTAGCGGTAGAGGTCGCGTTGTTTTTCCATGAAGTCAATTACGTTGGCGTTGCCCCAGGTGGGCCAGTGGTGACTGCCGAAGGATACTTCTAGGTCGTCGCCGAATAGATCAATCGCTTTGTCGATGTGCTTCGCCCACAGGAGTCCGCTTCGTACTTTCGCACCGCGTGGGGTGTAGAGGTTGTGCAGGACGTGATTGATTTCTTCGGACTGGCAGAAGGCCTTGAATTGCGGGAAGTACATGAGGAATTCGGCGGGCGCTTCCGCTCCGGGGGTATCTTGGAAAACGATTTCGACGCCATCTACCGTTAGGGTCTGGCCGGTTTCTGTGATGGTTTTCGTGGGTTCCATGAGGCTGAGCGTTCCGGTTGGCGTGGTTTGGCCAAGGCCGGAACCAATCGTTCCTTCGGCACCTTTGGGTACGAGATTCCCGAACATGTAGCTGGCCCTGCGCACCATGTGATTTCCGGCGAGAATATTTTCGTCGACGGCCTCGCGAAAGAATCCATTGGGCCCAATGAGCATGGTCTTACCTGAGTCGACATCTTCCTGCGATACGACTCCCTTTGCACCGGCGAAGTGGTCGGCGTGGCTATGGGTAAAAATGACGGCAGTCACGGGCCGTTCGCCGAGTTCGCGATTCACGAGTGAGATTGCGGCACGGGCGGTCTCGACTGATGTGAGCACGTCGATAATGATCCATCCTTCCTCTCCACGAATGATGGTCATGTTGGAGAGGTCGAATCCGCGCACTTGGTAGATGCCATCGACGACTTCAAATAGGCCGTGGATGCTGTTGAGTTGTCCTTGCCGCCAGAGACTTGGGTTTGCGGAATCGGGGGCGTCGCCTTCCAAGAAGTCGAACGCATCTAAATCGTAGACGATATTGCCGGCATCGCCGACGATCTGTTTGTCCTCTAGTGTAGCGATGAAGCCACGGCGTGCGTTGTCGAAATCGGTCTCGTCGTCAAACGGCAGGAAGTCGCGTACGGCTTGTTGTGATCGAGCCGTGAATTCGGATGCGGGTTCTTGCGCGGCGGCTAACGCTCCGCTTGTGATGGTGAAGATTATTGCAAGTCCAAGCAACTGTCGCATTTTTCGTCATCCCTGGTATTTTGCTTCGTGAACGAAACCGCCGATTCCAAGACGGGTAACTCGGGTGGAATCATAGGGGTACCCAGTACCCGGTTCAATTCGGGTCAATATGAGAAACGCCGGGCCGAAGGGAATCCTTCGACCCGGCGCGTTGTCGGTAGCAATTGATCGTGATGTCGCTCGTTACTTAACGAACAACATTTCCTCATAGGTTGGCAGTGGCCACAAGTCGTCTGCGACGATTGTTTCCAAGTCGTCGACGACAGTCCGCAATTTCTCCATCACAGGAAGTACGGTGTTGCAGCAATAGTTGCACGCTTCCTCTTCCTCTTCTGGGGTTCCGGCTTTCGCGTCTTCCAATGCTTTGATGCTTTCTTGCAAGTCCGCGATCAGTTCGGTGATGTAGACGACTGTTTTTGTGTCGGGCTCGATCCCGACCGATTTCAGGTTTGCGAGCACCGACGCGAGTTCGCCCTGATAGCGGATCGCGGCGGGGAAAATCATCGTCTTCGCCATCTCGACCATTAGATTGGACTCGACGTTTACGGTCATGACGTATTGTTCGGCGTAGACGAAGTAGCGACTCAGTGTTTCCCTCTCCGAGAGGATTTTGTATTTATCGAGGAGTTGAACCACTTCATCCGATTTCAGTACGGGCAATGCTTCGGCGGAGGTTTTTAAGTTGGGGAGTCCGCGTTTTTCGGCTTCGGCGTGCCATTCATCGGAGTAGCCATCGCCATTGAATACGACGGCAAAGCACTCGTCGTAAACATCCTTGACGAGTTTCTCGACCGCTTCTCCCAGTTTGGCGGAATCTCCTGCGCCGGCTTTCTCGAGGAAGTCTGCACAGTAATCGAGTGATTCGGACATCGCTGCATTTAATGCGACCAGAGGGCCGGCAAGTGATTGGCTCGATCCGACGGCACGGAACTCGAAGCGGTTCCCGGTGAACGCCATCGGACTCGTGCGATTGCGATCGCCGGAGTGCCGTGGAATCGCGGGGAGGACATCCACACCGACGTGCATGGTGTTGGATATCGCCTCGACGGGTTTACCCGTTGCGATGGACTCGACGATTTGAGTGAGTTCGTCGCCAAGAAACACGGAAAGAATCGCCGGGGGCGCTTCGTTTGCGCCGAGTCGGTGATCGTTCGATGCGCTTGCGACCACCGCGCGTAGGAGTGGTGCCCAACGAAATACTGTCCGAATCATTGCGGAACAGAATACGAGGAATTGTGCGTTGTCTGCTGGGGTTTCGCCGGGGTCAAAGAGGTTACCGGCGGTTTTTGATCCCATGGAGAAGTTGAGGTGTTTGCCCGAACCGTTGAGTCCCGCGAAGGGTTTTTCGTGCATCAAGCAAGTCATACCGTATTTCTCTGCCACTCGCCGTAACGTGACCATAATCATTTGTTGGTGATCGGTTGCTACGTTGGCGAACTCAAATACGGGTGCAATTTCGTATTGCCCGGGAGCCACTTCGTTGTGACGGGTCTTCACGGGAATGCCCAGTTTGAAGCATTCGCGTTCCACGTCAAACATGCAGGCCAGCACGCGGTCTGGAATCGCGCCGAAGTAGTGGTCGTCGAATTCTTGTCCCTTCGGTGGTGACGCACCAAAGATCGTGCGGCCAGCGTTCAAAAGGTCCGGCCGCGCGTGGTAAAAGCCTGTGTCGATAAGGAAATATTCTTGCTCGGCTCCTGCGGTCGCAGAAACGAAAGCCCCGTCGGTGCCGAAGAAGCGTAGTACTTTCTGCGCTTGCTCGTTCAGCGCTTGCATCGAGCGCAAAACCGGGGTTTTCTTGTCCAGCGCTTCGCCGGTCCAGGAAACAAACGCGGTAGGAATGCAGAGTGTTGTCCCGTTCGGATTTTCCAGAATGTAGGCGGGACTCGTTACGTCCCAAATCGTGTATCCGCGCGCTTCGAAGGTTTGGCGAATTCCGCCGGATGGGAAGGACGAACCGTCCGGTTCACCTTGGATGAGTGTATTGCCTTCGAATTCAGCGAGCGTTCCGCCGGATCCATCGGGGGTGAAGAAGGAGTCGTGTTTTTCCGCGGTCTGTCCGGTCAACGGATAAAAAACGTGGGCGTAATGCGTCGCGCCTTTTTCCATTGCCCATGATTTCATTTCGGAGGAGACTGCATCTGCTGTCGAGAGTTCGAGCTTGCTTCCCGATTCGATGGTGCTCTTCAGTGATTTGTAAACGTCTTTCGGAAGGCGTTTCTGCATCACGTCCAGGCTGAAAACGTTTTGGCCGAACAGTTCGCTGGTTGGCACTTTCTCAAATGGGATCGTGGTTGTGACCGGGTCTTGGTTGGTAATGTCAGAAATCGCTTCTCGCCGATTGGTGTGTCCGCTCATGGTGGATCCATCTCTTTCTTGGGTTGAACTCGCTTCGTAAAAAAGGCAGTTCCCCGCGCCTGGCTAATTGGATACAACATTCGTGCCAAGGGAGCACCTCTCTCCCACTTTGGCGATCAAGTCCGCCAAAACGGGCACAGCTGGCGATTGTAGCTGGAAGCGGCGATTTGGGCAAGGCTACACGTAGGTAGGAATTCGATGAGAAAAGTTCCAATCGGTAGGTTTTTCACTGAGGAAGGCGACCAATTGGGGACGACGGAGATGGGAAATGGAGGCGGCAATCATTCGACGCGCGCGCCTATTCAAGTTCGAATGTCGTGTGAACCGTCATCTGGACGCGCATAGCGCCGGGAATGAAGGTGTCGCTGGCGAGATCCGGATCGGGAGTGCTTGCGGTGACCATGTTGTTCGAGATTTGGCTAGTGAAACTCTGAGTGTTTTCCTTGATTGTGATGATCTTTCCAAGTGTTGCACCTACGGCTTCGGCCATGGCCTGTGCTTTCTCTTTGGCTATGCGTAGCGCTTTTAGTCGAGTCTCGGCGCGTTCTTCGTGCATCTTCGAGGAGTTGAATTGGAAGTTGACTTCCATTTCCGTGCTGGAAACGAACGCATCTAGAAACTCGTCGAAGCGTTTCAAGTCGCGCTGACGGATTGTGATGTAGCGACTGACGATGAAGTGCTTGAAGTCGCCTCGATTGCCGCGCTGATCTCGATCGTATTCGCGTCGGATACTGACGGCGCCGGTTTCGATGTCTAGTTCGCCCACGTCCAATGCTTCGCGCAGGGCGATCACCGATTCGATTCTGGCATCGTTCCGCTCCTTGGCCGCGCGCATGTTTTTATCGGTATCGGTGAGCGAAATATTCCACACAATCATATCGGGCGCGATTTTGGTCTCGACGGTCCCGGACACGGTGATGCTCCGGAGGGGTTCGTCTTGTTTGGCCGATGACGTCGTGCTCGCCGCACACAATAGCGCTAGTATCACTGCAACGTTGCGTTTCATTTGATTCTCCTTTGGGTGTTTTACCTGAGGAGAATATACCCGGAATATTCGTTGCCGATTGTAAAAACTATGTGAAAACATTTTCGTGTTTCGGATGGTTTAAGTACGTTTCACCCTGGCCACGCCGTGCCGCCATCGTTCCATTGCGAGCCATACGACGAACACGATAATAGGATCGGGGAGGGAGTCTTTCATCAGTACTTTGCACGTTAGCGTCAACCACGATATGGGCTGAATGCGGCCGACTTCCCGACCCTCGGTTTCCAAGATGAAGATCCACCGGTTCTTTCTTCTACCGGCATTCCGAAGCCCTAAAATGAGTTCACCAGATTCGAATTGAAGAGAGTAATGCTCTGACGTTGACCGGTGAGCCTGGGCGATGACCTCTCCTCCGCTTTCGATGAGGAACTCGGAGTCTGATAGCAACTTTCCCTTTACGGATTTCCGATAGAACTCGTACGAGGCGAGACGTTCACTAAGGTCCAATCGCCATACCGACTTGTCGCGCGATTGGCGAAGTCGTCCGATAGGATGGTCGTTTCGTAAAATATCGAACGCACGGGCAGACGGGCCCTGCTGCTTCAATTCGAAGACAGTCGATGTCTGGACTTCAAACTCGGTGGGATGCGATCTCAGTCGAGGAGGTGTTGGGGGTGTGGAATAAGTGGTGCTGATCGAATGAGCATTTTCCGCTTTCGCAGCTGTAGCTTTCCGGAGACTAAGCACGGTGCCGATCGTCATCAGTACGATGGACGGTATAAACGTCAGGAATGCGAGCGTAAACCCCAACCATGGCGCGGACGCGCGCAATTCGCCCGTTGCTCCAGAACGCTCGACTAAGAAGTCGGACATTAGGACCAGGACAACCGGCGCAACGATTAGGAGCCAGCCGAAGTAGAACACACATCCGAACCGCGCTCTTCGGCCGTCCATGAGCCGATGCACATCTGTGAGCGAGGCCAAAGCGCCAAACACTAACGCGATAACCGCAGCGACAAACGCGGCTATCAACGGCACCGTATACGGACCGGAAGTCGTCATATGACGTCGCCATTGGTCCAAATCGTGGGCACGACGATACTCCTCAACTCATGCATAGGATAGGTCGCTAACCATCCCGCAGCGGACTCGTTCTACGGATGATGAGGTAGGTGAGGATACGGACGGAGCAGAGTAGGAACAGGCTGAGGCGGATGCCGAGGTTGTTGTCGGGGAAGGTGTAGTAGAGGGTCATGATGGTGAGCATCATGATGATGCGGCCGATGGCGAGGGGGACTTCCCAGGCGCAGAGGTATTCGATGCGTTCGGAGGGGTCGTCGACGGTGCGGGAGATGGTGTCGAATCGGAGGCTGGCGTGGGGTACGGCGAAGAGGGGGCCTGCGATGGAGCGGAGGAATCCGAAGATGATGAGGGTGGTGATGGAGAGGTGGGTGACAACGGAGAGGCCGGCGGACACGAGGGTGATGACGGAAATTTGGATCGAGCGTTTCCAGGTACGTTGGGTGACAATGCGTCCTGCGATATAGGCGGCGGTGATTCCGGCGATGGCTTGTAGAGATCCGAAGCCGCCAACGGTGAGTTCGTTTCCGGTTTCCATAAACATGAGGAGTCCGAGTAGGAATCCGAAGATGTGGTAGGCCCCGGCCATGGTGGACGAGGCGAGCATGATGAGGCGCCAGTCTCGGTGTTCGCGGGGCGGGAAGAGCGCTTTGCGAATGCGGTAGGCGCGGCGTTCGTTGTCGGATGGAATTTGGAAGCTGAGGATGAAGCAGGTGATGTACATAATCACGACGAGTGCGAACACTATTTGAAAACCGAGTTGATCGCCAGGTGCAAGAAAGATAATAAAACCGCCGATGGGTGGGGCGAGCAGTCGGAACACGCCGATGACGGAGTGCATGATTCCGAAGAAGTATTCGCGTCGGCCTTTCATTGTCATGTCGTAGTTAAAGGTGTTGGCGCCGGCGTGGTAGATGCCCCAGGTGATGCCGAGAAATGCGCCTAGGTGTGGTGCGAATTCGGGCGCGCGTTCGCGGAGTATGAGGAGTGCGGCGTAGTAGACCGCGTGCATGGCGAGGCCGAGGCGGTAGACGTGGAGGCGGTCGCGGGCTTGGGCATACCAACCGGATAGGACGAAGAAGAATGGAATGACGGTGTATAGGGCGAGGTAGTGTTGGCAGACGATGCCAAAATCGAGGCTGTTCACCCATAAATAGACACTGACGAAGAGTCCGCAAAGCGCATCGGCACCGCCGTATAGGCCCGAAACGAGCACGACGACCCATGCCTTGGGTTCGAGACGTTTCTGCTTTTGGGCTGGGCCAGATTCCATAAGGGCCGCCAGTCGCGGGATTGACGCTGATCTGGCGGGATCACGAGCATAGCGAATCGCTGCGCTCACAACCAACGCCCAGTGAAAAGATGTCACACCTTGCGCGGTTCGTCGCACAGTAGTAAAACGGGAGAATGGCGATGAAACGGTTGACGCAACGGTCTGATGCGGCGCTGGTACGGCAGACGTTGTCTGGTGTGCAGACGAGCTTCGAGCACTTGGTCGAAAGGCATGCGTGTACAGCGCGTGCTCTGGCGTTGGCCCATGTGCGGACGTATTCGGACGCGGAAGACGTCGTACAGGAGGCGTTTGTCGAGGCGTATCGATGCTTGGACACGTTGCAGCAACCGGCGCGGTTCGGGGCGTGGTTGGCCGCGTTGGTTCGGCACCGGGCGGCACGCGTGAAAGAACGGCGCAAACGCGAAGCTGATTACGCAGAATCGCAGGTGGGCGCGAAAACCGCCGTTGAACCGGATGTCGCTCAACGGGAGATATGGACGCGCGTTCGTCTAGCGGTAGAAGAACTCGAACCGGGCGCTCGTGAAGTGGTGGTCCTGCGTTACTTTGCAGGAAAATCGTCGCGGGAAATCGGCGTCATCCTCGACCTCGCCCCCGCAACCGTCCGGAAACGGCTCGAACGTGCGCGGCACGAACTCGCCGAACGATTACTCGCTGAAGCGGGCGCCGACGACCAACGCGATGAAAAGAGCGTAAGAGCAATCCTCGGCGTCGTAGCGGGGACAGCACCGGAGTGGAGCCTGAAAAACGCCGGAAGTGCATCGATTGGCACCGGTATTTGGAGTATGGGATCGGCAAAGTTGACCGGAGCCGTTGCGGCTTCAGCGGTCGTAATCGGTTTGGCCATTTATGGACAAGCGCCAAATAGAACTGCATCTAACACGTCGCCGGCAGCCGACATAGTCTTAGCGCAAGCCCGCAATCCAGAAGTAGACGAGACGGTCGCCGAGCCAGCGGCTAAAATGGATGATGTCGAAGCAGATAGTCGGGCGACCGCGAGAGGTGGAAACGCATGGCCGCTCTTCATTCGCGTAGTGGATGAGACGGGCACACCGCAAACGGAGCTGCCTGTAACGGTTGAAACCGTGGATTTTGGACGACGCCCCCATTTCAGCCGGTTTTCGGCTGTGCCAGTGTTGAGTTCCACGTTGATTCGGACGGACGCATCCGGCATTGCACACTTCTCCGAAGGGAAAGCCTTCGACGAAGTGGGGCACCCGCTTCGACTAAGCGCGCAACGCGACGGCCGGGCCGCGCAAATCAACGCATTGCCTGCCGGGCCGCACGCGCCTGAAGTACTTCACACCCTACATCTTTTGCCCGCGGAGACGCTTGCGGGCCGCGTCGTAGATACACGAGGCTTGCCGGTCAAAGGGGCAACGGTGCATGTCATCGATCACAAGAAAGATCCGGAATTACCGGGACAAGCACGAATGTATGGTGACACAGCAACAACGGATGCCGATGGGCAGTTTCAACTTCACGATCTGGCCCGCGGTGTTGCGACGATCATTGCACGCGCACAGGGCTACGCTACGGAGGAGATGACCGACGTGGCGACGAGCGTGCAAGACGTTGAAATTGTGCTGAAACAAGGGCGGAATCTAAGCGGCACTGTTGCCTACGCGGATACGCGCGAACCAGCCGCTGGAGTTCAGATCGCGATTCAGTCGCGAACGTGGTACGACTTGAGAGAGACCACGACTGATACTGACGGTCATTTCGTATTCGATTCGCTCTCTCCTACCGAGTACTTCTTGTGGTCTGCCGATCCTGAATTCGTTTCGACAGAGGTCAACGAACGTTTTTCGCTCACGAAGTCGGATGTTCGAAATCACGTCATGTATGTCCAGCGCGGCGGTCAGATCCGAGGCACGGTAACCGACGCCGAAACCGGCGAGCCGTTGGTGGGGGTACCCGTATCCGCCACAGACATTCGGGATGAACAACAGCTCAATTGGCCGAAGCGAAACGGAGAACTGCAGTACAGTCAGAAGACAGACGCTGAAGGCCGGTATCACCTCCGCGGCGTACCTTCGGGTCCGTATAGCGTGTCAGTCGGTGCGCATCCGAGTCTTCCGTTGCGAATGGCCAATTCATCGAATGGGCAAAAACGGGCTGACGTTCGTGCGAGGGAAGTGATCGAGCAGGACTTGGAAGTCAACCGGCAAAGGCCCATCAAAGGTCGGGTAACTGACGAGGGCGGAACGGGACAACATGATTTCACTGTGGTCGTCTGGGGTAAACGCGGCGACGGCAGTGTGAGAGGCGCTGTTGAGGTTGGTCCGGCAGCGCGGCCGAGAACTGACGAAGAAGGACAGTTCGTTGCCTATCCGCCAGAGGGAGTGGAACGCGTATACCTACGGGCGAACCGTCCGGGATGGATCAGCGAGCGCATCGGCCCAATCGAAGTCTCCGAAGGCGGCGTTTCCGATGTTCAACTTGTATCAGCCCGGGCGGGAAGTATCGCGGGCACCGTCGTCAACGCCGCTGGCCAGCCGCCGGTGAGGGAGAAAGTTTATGTTTCAAATGTGAGACATGGATCAGTAACAACGCTTGGAATGTTGATTACCTCACTGTCCTTCTGGACGGAGAACGACGGCATTGATGCGCCAGACGGTTACTTTTTCGCCGGCGCGCTTTTTCCAGGACAGTACGAAGTCAAGACGGATGCGGCGACCACATCCGTAAACGTAGCGCCAGGTCAACGGGTAGAAGGACTTGTCCTTCAAGAAGAAAAAAAGAATCGAACCGGTGGCACGGTGGCGGGTACGGTTTGGTTTCGCGGCGAGCCACTGGTTAATGAAAAGGTTTATGTTGACCGGAGCGTGGCGACGACAGACGCTCAGGGGCGATTCTTATGTCACGGCATCGAGCCAGGCACGCGACGAGTTGGAATTGGTCTGAGAAAAATAGTTGAGGGAATGATGGTCATGCACGGAGCGCAACAATATGTGGTCGTACAAACTGGCAAGACTGTTGAAGCAAGTATCTCGCTCGCTAACGGTACGGCCTCGGTTTCAGGATTCGTTACTCGCAACGGTGTGCCGTACATACCCGCGAAAGGGTCCGTACAAATGGTGATCGCTGAGTGGGAAGGATTTAAGGAGTCCGTTCGCATCCAACCCAATAACCAGGGTGAGTATCAAATAGACTACATTCCAATGGGCACGTTCGACCTCCGGTACCGGTACGGCGGCGTTAATGACGAATTTCGCGTAATGGACAACGCCACACTCGAACTTGCTGAAAGGGAGGCGGCACGCCACGATTTCTCGTTTTCTCAAGCGTCCGCATTGGTTTCGCTCTCGGGAATGCGCGCCGGTGAAGTGGGGCGACTCGTCTTTGTAAACACCGACGTTCTGGAGTCCGCAATCACACTCGATGTGCTTAGTTCGTTATCTTCCAATTCAAACGTCTACAAGCGCATTAGCACCGACGGGGAGTTTCGAATACACGGAGTCTCCTCGGGAGTAAACGCTGTCTATTTCTACTCGTTCGATAAATCCAAGAAGTCCAACCGCGGAATCTTAGAGACGCTGCGTTTCACGTCAACATCCATTCATCTGATAGAGGGTGAAACAAAGGAATTGACATTGAAGTTAAGATGACGACTGCTTGGCGAAGCTACCACGTGGTCGCGAAACGAGGCGTTGCGATATCAGTTCAGCGGATCTCCTCTCCACCAACCCCGCGAATGCGGGTACCCTGTGTAATAACGAGATCGCCTGGTATGCCTCTGGATTCCCGCCTGCGCGGGAATGACGGGTGTGGTGTGTAGCGGTCGGTTGCTCGACATATCCTGTTCATCCTGTTATCCCGTCTTTTCGGTTGACAGGATTGCGGGATGAACTGGATGTCTTGTGGTAGCTGGGCGTTCGTTGCGTGTACTTTGTTATCATTCGGTTGTTGAAGTTCGAAACGTTGCCGATGGTTATATTCGTTTTCACGTAGATTCCTCTGCTTCGCTCGGAATGACAGGTATTATCAGCCATAGCGTTCACAGAGGCCACTGAGAAATGCAACAAGCAGGCGTCAGTCGGTTGATGCGCTTCTCTGCGAACTCTGTGCTCTCTGTGGCTCGCTTTTTTATTGTTCCGAAGGACTTGATTTTCAGCACGGTATCTCGAAATGACATTGTTGGTGTGAATGAGATTATTAGATGCGTACGCGATTAGCGATTACGATGGGGGATGTGAACGGGATTGGGCCGGAGGTGTTGGCTCAGGCGTTGGCGGTGCATACGACCGACGATTCGGCATTGCTTGTGCTGGGCGACGGGGATTGCCTTGCCGCGGTTTCATCTGAGCGGCTCGCTATTGAGCGTATTGACGATGTGTCAGCGTGGAATTCGGAAGTGTCGCCGGTGGCGGTGTGGGATGCGGGGCATCGTGCGCCGAGGCGTGAGCCGGGGGTGTTGAGCGCGGATGCGGGTCGTTGTGCGATGGAGTGGACGCGGGCGGCGGTGGATCTTGCGTTGGCGGGAACGGTTGATGGGATCGTGACGGGTCCGATAAATAAGGACGGTATTCGGCTCGCGGGCTATACGTGTATGGGGCATACGGATTTCATTGCGGACTTGGTGGGCGCGCCGGAGTATCGGATGTCGTTGTTCGCGGGGGGGATGCGTGCGGTGCATGTATCGGCGCATGTGCCGTTGTCGGAAGCTGTGACGCTTGTGACGCGTGAGCGGGTGGCGGAAACGATTCGTATCGCGAATGGCGGGCTTAGGCGATTGGGTATTGAGGATGGGCGAGTGGCTGTGGCGGGGTTGAATCCACATGCGGGCGAGAAAGGGATGTTGGGTTCTGAGGATGACCATGTGATTCGACCAGCGATCGAAGAATGTCGCGTTGAGGGGATTGATTGCACGGGGCCGCATGCGCCGGACGCGGTGTTTCGGCATATGCAAGAGGGACTATATGACGTAGTGGTGGCGATGTATCACGATCAGGGGCATGTGCCGGTGAAGTTGGCTGCAATGGATGAGGCAGTGAATGTAACTCTAGGACTCCCGATTGTGCGGACATCGGTGGGGCATGGTACGGCATACGATATCGCAGGGACGGGCACGGCGCGTCCGCATAGCCTGCTCGCGGCAGTTAAAATGGCAGAGAGTCTAGCCTCTTCGAGGGTTGAACATGCTCGTTAGTCGTATCGTCACGCTTCTAGCGTTGATGGGGCTTATCCTCTCCCCCACCATTCGTGCTGCGGAAGAAGACCCCATTCTAAAACGGCATCCGCGGACATATCCGGTGGGTTCACAGCCCGTGTCGCTCTTGTTGGTCGATCTTACGGGGGATGGAAAGCCCGAAATTGTCACTGCGAATCGTGGACATTTGACGGATCCCAATGAAGAGGTTCCTGCGAATGACGAAATCTCAGTGAAGATTGCGGGGGACGACCTGGTCTATACGCACGGTGCGCAATTGGAGACAGGATTTGCGCCGTATGATATCGAGGCGGTGAATGTCGATGGACAACGGGCGCTGGATCTCGTGGTCGCGAATTTTATGTCGCAGCGTGGCCGCGATATTTCTATGTTTCGAAATTTGGGTGAACAGCGTTTTGAACCGCATCACTTCGAAGTCGCGACGGAATCGCTCACGTATCGACGCCATCAATATTCGGATGGTGCTCCGATGTTTACGTTACCTGGGCTGACTTCTGTTGCCGTTGCGCGTCTGGATGGGGATGAGTTTCGGGATGCTGTCGCCACGGGCTGGTCGAGCGATGTAATTGCTTATTTTCGTGGCGCGGGCGAAACCTATTTCGAGAATCCAGTGTTCCTGGAATCGCCGGGCGGTCCACGTGACGTGCAAATTGCGGACCTGAACAAAGATCGCAATTTGGACTTTGTGACGACGCAGTACAGCTCGGGTGAAATCGCCATTTGGCTTGGGGACGGCGAAGGTGGATTTGAGGAAACGAAGCGCTTCATCAGTGGTGGCGCATTGCCGAATCAGGTTCGAATTGCGGATTTGGATCGGAACGGTTGGCTCGACTTAATCGTCGCGCACCGGCACACGGACGACAATGTTGTGATCTGGTTTGGTGACGAAGACTTACAATATGTCCGTATGCTCAAATTGGAAGCGGGTACCGATGGTGAACAGTTGGAGCATGACATTCGCGATATCGTGCTGGGCGATTTCGATCAGAATGGGCTAGTGGATATTGCGGCGTCTTGTCCTGTTTCTCGGCAATGCATTCTATGGTTGCAGGAGAAAGGCGCCGGGGCCCCGGCATCGTTTCGGCGGGAGGATTATGCGTTCAAAGAATCGGACGGTGAACCGTACGCACTTGCGGCTCATGATATTGATGGCGATGGCGACACCGATTTGGGTGTAGCGATGTGGCGTACGAATACCGTCGCGTTTTTCCTTTCGCAGGCCGCCGATTCGGACTGAAGCTAGCCTTCGGCTCGTCGAATGCGGCGTACGACGCTGGAGAGGCGTTGATATTCTTCGCGGGTCATGGGATAGCCCCCGAATCGCGCGCGATTGTAGATGTCGATCACGTTGGTGACCGGGCCGTAGTCGATAGTCTCGGCTTCTTTTACGTGAAGCAGTAATTCACGACTAGTCTTCCCCTCACATTCGGCTCCTAGCTTTGCCAGCTTCTTCTTGAGTCTTCCATAGATGCGTTGTGCGCGTACTTGGTCCGCTGTGATAGGTCCGGCAAGGCGGCGTGCGGTCCTGCGACGAATGTATGCGACGAGTGAGAAGGCAGCCCATCCAAGTGCGCCAACGACGACTAACCAAACAATGGCAAATGGTACGACAAATCCGGATACGGATAGCGCGTTTCGGGCCTCGCGATCGAGGAAAGTGAAATCGAGTTTCGCGGAATCGCGTAGCGCATCGCGCAATTCGCTCCATTGTATGCCGCCGCGAAATCCGATCACTTCGCGATACCACATAATTTTAGCATTTAGCGCATAGCGGTCGAAGATTCGCGATGCTTGCTCCCATGCGCTGTATTCAGTATCGATCGCCGGGGGAGACGGGTCAAACGTCACCCATCCGTAATCAATGAAATACACTTCGACCCAAAGATGCGCCATGCTCTTGCGGACTAAGTAGGACTCGTCGGATGCGTTCCATTCACCACCATAATAGCCCGAAACAACGCGCGCGGGTATTCCCAAACTACGCACCATGAGTGCCATTGCACTGGCGTAGAGTTCGCAATGGCCGATTTTGATGTTGTGAATGAAATTGTCTACGGGCTTGAACCCGCCATCCGCCTGCGCGATTAACGAGTATTCGAATCCTTCGGTCAGGAAGTATTCTTGTATTGCAGCCACCTTGTCATATGGGGTATCAGCGCCCTGCGTAATCGTCCGGGCGAGCTGGACGCTTCTCGGTTCGAGATCGTGGTAGGTCAGTATCCGCAGGGACTGACGCAGCACTTTCCGATAGTCCGATGGCGCGTCTCGGAGGACTTCGGTATCGATTTCGCGAATATCGGACCACGCGTCGTAGTTGAGGCTCGATTGTTTGAGGTTCGATATGTAGACGGTGGTGTCGAAGCGGGGATCCCATCGGACATTACCCGTCGATGTCGTGAGTGATTGCAGAAAGGAAAGTGCTGGCAATCCTTCAATACTCGCATCATCGAGGTAAATTTCTTGATGGACGCTCTGAGTATTCGGCATCACGTCGCGACGTACAGACTTGTCATCAGCGTCAGCGACGAAACCGTAAATGGCGGAACGATCCCGGTAGCGATTGTCACGCAACCCGGATCGCTCCCAACGGGCATTGCGGTAGAGTTCGAGGGAGGTGCTCCGCCAGAAGAGCTCGCCGCCGTAAACGCCGTCCGGTTCGTCGGGAAATCGTACGCGCATGACCGGAGCGGGATCGGGTGTGATATCCCCCCGAAGGTTCAAATCGACACTGGAATCAACACCCGTTGTAGCCTTGATATTGTTACTGGCACCGAAGACACCTGCTTCCATCCGCGGCGTGGTAATAAACATGAGGGTAGTCAGGAGTACGCACATAAACGAAATAGCGGCGATGGATGCGTACAAATTGCGATCAAAAACCACGTGCCCGCGTTGGGGGATCGTAGTCCCACGCTCTGCGGCGTCTACGATATCGGGTGTGGATCGGTCGCGGTTTTGGTCCGCTTCGGCGTATATGTGCAGGGTGAATAGTGCCCAGACGGCGCTGAGAACGAAGAGGGCGAGCGCGAAGGCGAATGAGGGTTCCGGTTCTTGTGAGCATGCGGCAATCAGCACGAAGAAGGACATCAGAAAAAGGTAGTAATAGTAGGCGACGGATTTTCGATGGCACATCAAGTAGAGTTGAATGAAGATAACGAGCCACGTGATGATGTGGATGAGTTCGGCCGCGCGCTGGATCCACATGCCGAAAAGAAAGAAACCGACACACATGGTGACGAAGGACGTTATGAATCGATAGGCTTCACTCCGCGCATCGAGCCAGACGAATGCGGGTGCCATGGCGAATATCATTAGGGGAATGAGCAGCGTTGTCACGTTGTAGACTTCGGTGGTTACGAGTGCGAGGTAGCCCGCGAACATCATCACACCATTGCTTATAATCAGTGCTCTGTGGGTTCGCTTATGCACGGATGACCTCCCGCGGATCGATGACGTACACGCCAGCAGACTCTTCACGCCGCCCCCACATTGATGGGTCCGCCGTTACGAAGAGGTCCGTGACGCCGCGTGTGTCGCCGGATTCTCGGCTAAATGGGTTCGGTGCATCAGACGCGGCGGGCTGGAGGCGCGCGAGTTTGTCGAGCAGCTTGATGAACTGAGTTTGACCATCTCCCTCGGGGAGCGTGTCGTCCGCGGTCACCATGGCTACCGTGTATTGTCGGGCAAGCAATGTGAACGCGAGTGAGGCGATGACTTCGATCGCGCTTTCGAAGTGATCTTCGAAGTCGTCTACGTCGGTCCGCCATCGCGTGTCGAACGTAAAACGTACGAACCGAGAGGTTTGGCGTTCCAGATCGCGGACGAGCAATGTGCTGCTTCGCGCACTGGCTTTCCAGGCCACTCGGCGGAAATCGTCACCGACTACATATTCGCGTAGGCTGAAGAATTCATCGCCATCGCCAACGCTTGTCTTCAAGATGTCGGCACGCCCTTCCGCTTGTTCTATCAGTGCGGTTCGGGCGGGTAGCACTCTGGGGTAGACGACGATTTCGGTGTCGTCTGATATGCGCCGACGGCATTCGATTAGGCCGAATGGAAATGATGTCACGAGTACAATATCTGGGAGCGGGTAGACGCCTCGGCGCTCGTACAACTCGGACGTGCGGAGGATCGCGGTCTTGCCTGCGGGGAGACTTAACACGTACCCGACCAATTGGGATGGGTCGTCTCCATCGTCTTCGGTTCGTTGATCGGACTGAGGCGCTTTCTCCGCGCGTACCGATATTGCGGGTAGGCCCGCGCGTTTATTTTCTAGCCGGACGAGTACGCTAAAGCGTGCGCCGCGATAGACGGCAGCCGGTGCTTCGCGCGAGAGATGGATTTTGCCGAGGCTGAACCCGGATGCGGCAATCGACACGATGATGAAACTGGCGATGGCGCCAAACACAAGATAGAACAAATTGGTGCCGGTATTCCATGCAGCAAGTAGCACGAGTAGCATGATCAACAGGAAGATGTAGCCGGCCAGGCGAAACCTGCGGCGAGTACGGTGCGATTTATTGGACATGCGCGGTGATCCTCAAGGGATGAGGCACCCTATTCCGGAATGGGAACTTGTTTTAGGATTTCATAAATGGCGCGTGCGCGGGCCTGGGCAGATGCGATGGGATTCCCATCGCGTGATCGCACGAGAACGCGGTGGGAGAGGACCGGGCCGGCCATTTCTTTTACGTCGTCGGGCGTTACGTAGTCTCGGCTTTCAACAAGGGCACGTGCCTGGCAGGCTTCGTAGAACGAGACCGAGGCGCGAGGGCTTGCCCCCAGTTGGATGTATTCGCTCTCGCGCGTGCCTTGGACGATGCTGAGCATATAGCGGGCGACACTTTCATCGACGTTAATCGTGCCTGTGAGTTTTTGTAGTTCGACTACTTGAGCGGAGGTCAGCACTGGTTCGAGGCGATCAAGGTGCATGTGCGGATCGCGGCGGCGCATGATGTGTAATTCGTGTTCTTCGCCGGGGTACCCCATCTGGGCACGAAGCATAAAGCGGTCGAGCTGGGATTCGGGTAGATTGTACGTGCCTTCGTATTCAATAGGGTTTTGCGTCGCGAGCACGATGAACGGGTCAGGCAAAGGCCGTGTGCTGCCCTCTACGGATACTTGGTTTTCACTCATCGCTTCGAGCAGGGCGCTTTGCGTTTTCGGGGGCGTCCGGTTAATTTCATCTGCGAGGACTACGTTCGCGAAGATTGGCCCCGCCCTGAATTCGAAGTCGCTTGTGCGCTGATTGAGAATCGAGACGCCGAGAATATCGGACGGCAACATGTCGCTGGTGAACTGGATTCGATGAAACTTACCTTCGATGGATCGCGCGAGTCCTTGGGCGATGGTCGTCTTACCCATGCCGGGTACGTCTTCGATGAGGATGTGGCCGCGGGCCAGTAGGCCGGTTACGCAAAGCTTGATGACCTCGCGCTTGCCGAATATTACTTTTTCAATGTTGTCGACGAGACTTGCTACTTGCTGCGAAGCCTCTGCATTAATTTTGCGTGTTTCGGCGCTTACGGTAGGCGTGGTGGTCATGGTTACTCCCCGAAATTGCCGCATGCGCCGCGTCCTCTTCGGGGCGGGCAACAAACCGGCATCTAATACTGCTTACGCTCCTGGTTAATTCCGAGCGGAACGTAAGTGATGTCGCAAAACTTTGCGGCACTGCGAATCGCTCACGGTGTGGGTCGTTTCGTTGTCGACTAATCTAACGATTATTGAGGGTCGGCCACAACCGGCAGTGCGGCGACGGTTGACTCGGGCAAAGTGTGAAATATGCGCTAGAGCCAGCTGTCAAACCATTCATCGGCTTGGGCCAAGGCTTCGTACGGAAATGTATGACCTTGCTTATGCGTGACATTGTTGATGGCGCGACCGGCGGCCAGTGATCGGTAGATGGGCCTGGCTAATTCTACGGCAGCAGCGCAACTCGCGGTATTGGCGAGCTTTTGGTCGTTTAACGCTGTAATTAGCAGCAATGGCGTGGGCGCGGCGAGCGCGATGATGTGTTCCCAATCCAATGGGTATTCGTCTGCTTCGATCGCTTTTTGGAGTTGGGGCAGTGCGACGAATCCATCGTCTTCCGTCCATCGTGCGACACCCGGATCTTCGGCAAACCGCGTAATCCCACAACTGGCGACACAGGTGCGAATCCGATCATCGAGGGCGGCGAGGATCAGCGCGTTCACTGCGCCGAGGTCGTGACCAACCACGCCGATCCGTTCATCATCGACGTGATTCATTTCGGCCAGTGCGTCGATGGCGTGTTGGTGATCGGTAAACATGCGACCGAGCGCGGAGGCTTTAGAGTGCTCTTTGTAAAAGACACTGGTGTCATAAGCAGGCTTGCCGGGGACAATGCGTTCGCCTGCGGTTATCGTGTCAGGCGCAATCGTAACGAATCCCATCTCGGCATAATGTTTGGCGAGCGCCAAATTCTTCTCGCCTTCGAGCCCCGCTGGCTCATCCTTACCCTGAGACACGGCAGCATGACAACAGACCAAGGCCGGCGCATCTTCTTCGTATTCCGGAATGAAAACCCACGCCGTAATCCGTTCCCAGTCGTCGACGAAGTAGTTGACGCGGCGGCGTGTGTAGCCAGGAAAGTCTTGTTCGTCTATCGTCTTTAGCTGAAGGTCAACGCGTTGCTTGGGCAACTTGCCCAACAGTTTCCGCAAGGCGTCTTGAATGCCTTTGCGTTGCTTTGGCCAGTCGGTGACCTCGGCCAAGCTTTCGATAGCCGTGGCATTCGGCTTTGGCATCGTACAAGTTTCCCTATTCGTCGTGGTGAACCGTGATAACACCTGCATGGTAGTGACGGTGCAGAGTAGTTGCAACTCGGCAATGATTCATTCGTGCTTTGATTCTCGATCAAACGGCAACGATATGGAAATTATTCGGCTGAGTTTCTTCCGTGGCCGCGCAATGATAGAATCCTAACCGCAGTTTCCGCAGTCTAACCCCAGAATTGAGAAGCCCAATACCCCATTATGAGTCTTTTAGAGTATATGCGTCTGGCGTTTTCGTCAGTCATTCAGAATAAGGTCCGCGCTTCACTAACGATGTTAGGCGTCACGATTGGTGTGATGGCCGTGATTTTGTTGGTGGCGTTGGGCGAAGCCGCGCAGATTTTCGTCCAAGGGCAGTTCGACGATATGGGTACGAATCTCCTGATTGTCACCCCTGGCAAACAGGAAACAACGGGAATGATGCCCCTTATGGCGGGCGCCTACCATAAGCTAACGTGGGAAAACGCGAAGGAAGTGGATCGGAAGGTCGCGGGCATCCGTCATATGTCGCCCGAGGTGATCGGCGCGGGGCGTATCCGATATTGGGATCGTCAACGAGACACCATGGTGTTCGGGGGCACGCCGCCGGTAGCGAAAATCCGAAACGTTAGTGTCGGGAGCGGTCGCTTTTTGAATGATACGGACATCGAACGCAATCAGCGCGTATGTGTGTTGGGTGCTTTTTTGGCGGAGCAATTATTCGATAATGAAAACCCACTCTTCAAGAAAGTCACCATCAATCGGGCGAAACATACGGTGGTTGGTGTTCTCGAACGCAAGGGTCAAACACTGGGGTTCAACATCGACGATGTCGTCGTGATTCCGTTACAGAGTGCACAAAACATGTTCTACAACGGGAATGACGAGGTCTTTCAAATCGTCATGCAAGCGAACAGTCCGGATGACACTGATCGAATTGCAGCGAACGCCACGGAAATCCTCAAGGCGGCGCATGACTACACCGAGGATTTCACGATTATTGATCAAACCGCGATGCTCTCTTCGCTGGATCAGATCTTTCTCGCGCTCAAGGTGATGCTTGCGGGTATCGCGTCCATTTCGTTGCTGGTGGGCGGTATTGGGATCATGAACATTATGTTGGTATCCGTGCGCGAGCGTACGCGTGAAGTGGGCATTCGTAAAGCCGTGGGCGCATCGGGCCAGGATATCGGGATTCAGTTTCTCATCGAGTCGATGACGGTGAGTTGCTTGGGCGGTATTATTGGTATCTTATTAGCATTCGCTGGAACGTTTGTTATCCGTTGGCTGTTTTCGGGGTTTCCGGTCTATTGCTCGACGTGGTCTATCCTTGTCGCATTCTTCTTTAGTGCGACGGTCGGTATATTCTTTGGCGTGTATCCCGCGATGAAGGCCTCTTCGGTAGACCCGGTGGAAGCGTTGCGGTACGAATAGAATATTTCGCGAGAGGAGTGGACATGCTACGAGCATTTGATCGTGCGTTTGTGGATGAAGCGATGACGGAGTTCGAGGCTTTGGATCCGGATCAATCACCTGAATGGGGATCGATGCGCCCGCCGCAGATGTACGCACATTTGGCGATGGCAGTGCGGTATGGCTTAGGCAAAGAAGATCTCGTCCCAGACGAAGGCAACTTTTTCGTTCGCCGAATATTGTCACCGATATTGGTGAGCGGCATCATGAAACTGCCGAAGGGTGTTGCGAAGCCGAAAATGTATGACGCTCAAGCGCCTCAAGCAGCGGTCGATGAACTGCGCGTCGAGATCGAGGAGCTTCTCGCTCGCGTGGAAGATGGTTCGTTCGATCCGCCGCCGCATTCGATGCTCGGCGATCTGGGGCCAGCAGGTTGGTGCAAGCTACATATCATTCATTTTGAGCATCACCTACGGCAGTTTGGCGGGACACTTCGCACGAAGGGGTAGCAGGCGATGGCTGCTCAGCAGTTTGATCATGACTATGTAAACGAGAGCATGGATCGCCTGATGGCGTTGCCGCAGGACGCGCAGCCGGTCTGGGGCAAAATGACGCCGGAAGCACTGCCGTCTCATTTGGCGGGGCTGGTGTTGTATTCGATGGGCCGAAGTGGCTCGATTCCTGATCGATCGGACTGGGTAAAGCGCAACCTCCTAAAACGGCTGTTGTTCGCGGGCCTTCTGCGCATTCCAAAGAACATTCCTATCGCGAAAGCGGCAGCCGATGTGCTCTCACCGCCGAAATCGTATGACGTGGAATCGTTGCACGCCTTACTCGAGGAGTATCTTGGCCTCATCCTCGCGGATGAAATCACTCCTCCCCCCCACCCTTTGCTCGGACCATTTTCTGTGGACGATTGGGCGGAATTTCATTGTCTGCATTTCGAGCATCACTTTCGTCAATTTGAGATTTAGAATGGATCTGGAAAAACGGTATTCGGGTGAAGCGCCAACACCTACGGCGGCGAATTTCGATGAGTCGTTCGCGTATTTCTTCAACGAGCAACGTCGACGTGCTTACAACAGTACGGACGGGCTTACTGATGATGACCTTAATGTGGAACCGGGAAACGGCGGGTGGAGCATTGGTCAGATTCTTGCGCATCAACTGTACTTGTTGCAGCTCATGGCTGAGAATCTCGAGCCGGGATCCACTTCGGCACTGTTCGGATCACAGATAGGTGAAGCTGGATCTTGGAATTTGGCGGCCATCGTAAAAGAACGCGAACAGCACTGGGATTTGTTGACGGCTGTGTTCTCTCGCACGACACCTGACGGCCTGATGGAAAAGAGTCCTAACCTGCGCCCAGAATCTTGGGTTGAATGGCCGGTGTTCATGCGGTTCCTGCGACCACTCATCGATTACGCCACGCATATCGGCCAGGTGAATTATGCGCGGCGTCAGTTGGGCAAACCGGTGAAGCGCGTATAACCTCGACTACAATTTTCCGCTGGGCCTCACCGGCGTGTATCATGCCCGTTTCGCCAAAATCAGCAGTACTTCACCATTAAATGAAAGGGACCGACCATGGCTTCGGACCAAGAATCACAGGCCATTGACTCGTTGATGCATGAAAACCGGACGTTTCCGCCTCCCGAAGCCCTCGCGGCGAAGGCGCATGTTAGGTCTCAGGCCGAGTACCAAGCGTTGTATGACCGGTCGATTCAGGATTCGGATGGATTCTGGCTGGAACAGGCGACGAAAGAGTTGTCGTGGTTCAAGGAGCCTACGCAGGCGTGTGAGTACACGTGGGATACGCAGGGGCGTAAAATCGACCACACTTGGTTCGCCGATGGTGAGTTGAATGTTTCTTACAATTGTTTGGACCGACATCTTGGCACGCCTACTGCGAAAAAAACGGCGCTGATTTGGCAGGGTGAGGAAGACGACGAAACGCAACAACTCACCTATGAAGAACTGCACGTCGAGGTTTGTACGTTTGCGAATGCCATGAAGTCGTTGGGCGTCAAGAAGGGCGACCGAGTCTGTATTTATCTCCCGATGATTCTTGAATTGCCGATCGTGATGTTGGCGTGTACGCGAATCGGAGCGATTCACTCAATTGTATTTGGTGGATTTAGTTCGGAGGCGATCAGTGATCGTGTTCAGGATTCCGATTGTTCGTTGCTCATTACGTCGAATGTCTCGTTGCGTGGGTCGAAGAAGATTCCGCTCAAGGAAATAAGTGACGCGGCGGTTGTGAAATGTCCGACGATTCAGAATGTCGTCGTTGTCCGTCGCAATGATGACCCGTGTCCGTTCACCGAGGGACGCGACCGTTGGTATCACGATTTGATGGCCGACGCGAGTGCGGATTGTGCGCCGGAGCCGATGAACGCGGAAGACCCGTTGTTCATTCTGTATACGTCGGGATCGACGGGAAAACCAAAGGGTGTTGTTCATACGACGGCGGGCTATTTACTGCACGTGAAGATGACACACCGTTACATTTTCGATGTGCATGATGATGATACTTATTGGTGTGGCGCGGATATCGGTTGGGTCACCGGGCATAGCTATATCGTGTACGGTCCGCTGGCGAATGGGGCGACATCCCTAGTATTCGAGGGAATTCCGACGTACCCGGATGCGGGACGCTATTGGCAAGTGTGCGAGAAATTCGGCGTGAGTGTTTTCTACACGGCGCCGACCGCGATTCGCGCATTGATCCAGCAGGGCACCGATTTCCCGGCAAAGTACAACCTCGACACGTTGCGCATTCTTGGGTCGGTCGGTGAACCAATCAACCCGGAAGCGTGGATGTGGTACTACGAACACGTGGGCCATGGTCGTTGTCCGATTGTGGACACGTGGTGGCAGACGGAAACTGGCGGGATTTTGATTGCGCCTCAACCGGGCGCACACACGTTGAAGCCGGGTAGTGCGAGTCGTCCGTTCTTTGGTGTTGAGCCGGCAATCCTTCGGGAAGACGGAAGCGAATGTAAGGCCAATGAGGGCGGAAAGCTCTGTATTCGAAAACCCTGGCCGGGCATCATGCGCACGATGTGGGGCGATCATGAACGATTCATCGACGTGTATTTCACGATGTATAACGATTTGTACTTCACGGGCGATGGCGCGCGCTGTGATGAGGACGGTGACTTTTGGTTGATGGGCCGTATCGATGACGTTGTAAATGTCTCGGGCCATCGCATTGGCACGGCGGAAGTGGAGAGCGCGTTAGTGAGCCACACGAACGTTGCTGAAGCGGCAGTAGCGCCGATGCCCCACGACATCAAAGGGCAGGGTCTTTATGCGTTCGTGACGCTGGTCGGCGGTGTCGAGGAAACGGAGGCGTTGCGAAAGGAATTGATGCAGCACGTGCGCAAGGAAATTGGTCCTATCGCGCAACCGGATGTGATTCAATTTGCGCCTGCACTGCCAAAGACACGATCCGGAAAAATCATGCGACGTATCTTGCGGAAGATCGCTGAGGATGCGACAGACCAAATCGGTGACACCACGACGTTGGCTGATCCTTCGGTCGTCGACGCATTGGTCGCAGGCCGTTCGAGCGCAGTGGGCTCGTAGCGAGTTCGCGTGGAGTGCAGTGGTGAGTATTCGACCGGAAGATAATCCCTATGATCTGTTTCGCCAGTGGCATGGCGAGGCGGCAGAGTCGGGTGTGGCCTTACCGGATGCGGTCACTTTGGCGACGGCGGACGCAGAGGGTCGGCCTGATGCGCGAATGGTATTGCTCAAGGGTTACGATGATCGCGGATTCGTGTTCTATACAAACCTCGGAAGCACAAAGGCGCAACAGCTAACAGATAACCCCAATGCTGCATTGTGTTTTTACTGGATGCCGTTGCGGCGTCAGGTCCGAGTTCAAGGGGCGTGTGTAGCCGTTGCGGATGAGGAAGCGGATGCCTATTTCGCGTCGCGCCCGCGTGATAGCCAGATTGGCGCGTGGGCCTCGAAGCAATCGCAGCCGCTTGAAGGTCGATTTGAGTTGGAAAAGCGTGTGCTCAATTACTTGGGCAAGTACGCAGTGGGTGCGGTACCGCGGCCAGCGTTTTGGTCTGGATTCCGAATCGAACCCACAGCGATTGAGTTTTGGATGGAAAAGAAATCGCGCCTACACGACCGGTTGCGGTATACGACTGACGGCGATGGCTGGACGACGGAGTGGCTCTACCCTTAACGGCGCGCTGCCGGAGCGAGATCCCGTTCTGATTTTACGTTGTTGCGTCCTGCATCTTTGGCCAAGTACATCGCCTTATCCGCACGTTGCATGATGGTGTCGTCGTCGTCTTCAATCTGGACTTCGGACACACCCAGGCTAATCGTAATGGGCTCGATGGACTCGCTCGTTTTGGCCACTTTCAATCGTTTGGATTCGACGTCGCCTCGGAATTTTTCGGCAATTTCCACGGCTTCTTCTAGCGGAACGCCTGGTAGAACGACGCTAAATTCTTCACCGCCGTACCGATGGGCGTGAGCGGATTCTTGCGAAGTATCGGACAGCGTCGCGCTCACAATGCGCAGCACGGCATCACCAATGTGGTGGCCGTATTTGTCATTAAAGTCTTTGAAGTGATCGATATCCAGCATGATGAGGCTGAACGGTGCCCCGTCGCGGGCATGTGCAGAAAAACATGTTGCGAGTTGGCGTTCGAGCGCCTTCCTGTTTTTGAGACCGGTCAACGGATCGGTCAGGCTCTCCTGTTCCAATTGATCGAGACGTTTACGCAATGCTTCCACATCGTTTGTCGCGTGCTCCAATTTCGCTTGGAGTTGAGTACTTGAATCCGCCATCTTCGCGGTTTCAGCGACGAGGTTCTTTACGACGTCTCGGATCTTATCGACTTCGTCCGCGTCGCCAAGTTCGTTGGAAACTGCAGTCAACTCGCTTCCATATGAAGATGCGGCACCACCGGCGGTCAAGACATCAGAGAGAATGGTTTGAAGAATGTCCTGGGTGTCGCCTTGTGTCTCAGCCAGCACGTCCTGTACTCGGTCTGTGCCGATGTAGGTGTCGTACAGGGATTCACAAATTTCGGTGGTAATCGATTCGTCGCGGCGTTGCATGCCGTCTATCGCAATCGCGAGTTCGGGATGCCAGCCCATCGCATAGTCGAACCAAACGTGAAAACTCTTGGGCGTTACGGAAATCTGGGATTCGACCATTTGCTGGATTACGTCTTGCGCAAAATTGGGCGACAGTTCCGTTTGATGACGGTCAGAGCCTGGCATCGCGATATTTCCCCCTTGTACTGCCGAATTCGTCACCCCCGACGAATCCAGCATCACTCAGAACTACTTGTGAGACCGTTACTTATAACATTGCGCTTCCTCTCTGTCAAGAATAAACTATCCAGCCGGTATACCTGCCGCAACATTATTGTTTTTATTGATTTTTGATGCTGATTGCCCGGTCGCAGGCATACGTTCAGCATGCCCGCACATTGCTCAAAGTTTGCAAGGGTAGGCAATGAATCGACCTCAAACGGTGCTAGGTAATCGCGTGCCGATTTCGATTCGACTACGACGCAACGCAATCGCCTCGGAAGTTTGTGTTACTTTCGTTGGATGAAGTTCAAAGGAGTGATCAATCGAAATGACAACCGAAATCGATAGGCGACATTTTTTGCAGACGTTGGGCCTGGGTGTGGCCGCGGGTGCTTTGGGAACACAGACTTCGATCGCGCAAGCGAACAGACGCCCGAACGTCGTCGTCATCTTCGCGGATGATATGGGGTATGGCGACCTCGGGTGTTATGGACATCCAACCATTCGTACACCGCACATTGATGCGATTGCAGCAGACGGCGTTCGGATGACGTCGTTCTATGCTGCTGCGTCGGTGTGTTCGCCATCACGCGCGGCGCTTTTGACGGGCCGGTATCCCGTGCGTTGCGGAATGCCAGGTAATACGGGCCCAGACAGTAAGAGTCATTTACCGGAATCGGAACTAACCGTTGCGGATGTGTTGGGTGCGGACGGGTATAAGACCATGGCGGTGGGCAAGTGGCATTTGGGGCATCAGCGTCCTGAGTTGTTGCCGACCGGGCGCGGTTTTGATCATTGGTTTGGGCTGCCGTATAGCAATGACATGATTAAGCCGTGGGTACAAACGGATAAGCCGTTGCAGTTGTTTCGGGATACCGAACCGATCGAGCATCCGGTGGACCAAGATACGTTGACGGAACGGTACACGGATGAGGCGGTGAAGTTCATCAAGGGAGCGGGCGATTCACCGTTCTTTCTATATTTGGCGCATAGCATGCCGCACTTGCCGGTTCGTACGTCTGACCGTTTTCGGGGCACTTCGCGATCTGGATTGTACGGCGATGTCATTGAAACGATTGATTGGAGTACGGGTCAGATTCGTGCGGCGCTGAAGGAAGCGGGCGTTGAAGATGACACGTTGTTGATTTTCACGAGTGACAACGGCCCTTGGCTCAACCTGCCGGATCGGATGCTGCAGGAGGGCAATATGCATTGGCATGGCGGATCGCCGGGGCCATTGCGGGGTTCGAAGGCAACGACTTACGAAGGCGGAATGCGGGTACCGATGTTGGCGAGTTGGCCGGGCCGTATTCCGAAGGGACTGCAATCGGATGCGCTCGCGACGACACTCGATTTGTTCCCGACGATCATGGCGATAACAGATACGGATGGGCCTACTGATCGAACGATTGACGGGTCGAATGTTATGCGAGTGCTTGAGGGTTCGGAATCATCGCCGAATGAATTGTTCTACTATTTCCGAGGCAGGAACCTGCAAGCAGTTCGTGACAAGACGTGGAAGTTGCGGCAAGAAAATGCTGAGGCACCGGTGGAGTTGTACCATTTGGGACGGGATCCGCGTGAGCTGTATAACGTCGCGGCGGATCACCCTGAAATTGTGGCACGGCTGCGGGAACTTATGCAGGAGTTTGCGCGGACGGTAACGCAAACGTAGTCGATAAAAATAACCGGGAGGGATGCGCTCCTGCGCGTCTTCGTTTAACTGGACACGCGGGAGCGTGTCCCTCCCACCGCTAGGTCAAGATATCGTGGACCACATTTCCGTGGACATCGGTGAGGCGGAAATCGCGGCCTTGGAATCGGTAGGTGAGTTTTTCGTGATCGACGCCTAGGAGGTGGAGCATGGTCGCGTGAAAGTCATGGACGTGTACGGGATTTTCGACCGCGAAATATCCGAGGTCATCGGTCGCGCCGTAGGTGATGCCAGGTTTGACCCCGCCGCCCGCCATCCACAATGAGTAGCCTTTGATGTGATGATCGCGCCCGGTGCCTTGTGCCATTGGCGTGCGACCGAATTCGCCGCCCCAGACGACGAGCGTATCTTCAAGCATGCCGCGTTGCTTTAGGTCGGTGACGAGCGCGGCAGACGCTTTGTCGACTTCGTTTGCTTTGGCTTCCATGCCTTCGCGGACGGCAATGTGGTGATCCCAACCTCGGTGATAGAGCTGAATGAACCGTGTGCCCCGTTCGGCCAAACGGCGTGCGAGCAAACAGTTTGCACCAAACGATCCATCGGCGTGGTCGGTACCGTAGAGATCGAAAATGTGCTGCGGCTCATCCGATAAATCCATTAGGTCCGGTACGCTGGCTTGCATACGGAACGCCATCTCGTATTGAGCGATCCGAGTCGCGATTTCGGGGTCGTCGATGACGTCGTCGTGAAGGGCGTTGAGTTGATTGACGGTGTCGATGACGTCACGCTGGCGCGATTCGGTTACACCATCGGGTCGGCTGACATAGTGGACCGGATCGCCGTGTCCTTGGAAGGCGATTCCTTGATGCTTACTCGGAAGAAAGCCGCTGTGCCATTGACGGGATGAGAGCGGTTGCGCTTTTCCGGATGTATTCGAGTTGAGTACGACGAAGCCAGGCAGGTCTTCAGCTTCGCTGCCCAGGCCGTAGAGCGCCCATGCGCCCATGCTGGGGCGTCCGGAAATTGCGGTGCCGGTATTCATAAACGTGTTGGCGGGATCGTGGTTTATTTGGTCCGTCTGCATCGACCGAATGATGCAAATGTCATCGGCGATGCCGCCCATGTGGGGGAATAGGGTGGTGATCTGCTGACCGGATTGTCCCCATCGCTGGAACGGGAATTGTGGTGCGAAGCAGCGAAGCGCCTTGCCCTGGAGTTGAGCAACAGGCTGGCCTGCGGTGACCGATTCAGGCATCAGCTTGCCGTCGAGTTTGGCCAACGCGGGTTTGTAGTCGAAGGTTTCGAGTTGCGACGGGCCGCCGGCCATGTAGAGAAAGATGACGCGTTTTATCTTGGGTTGGCCGGGCAGCCGCCACGGGTCAAGATCCGCTGCATGCGCATGGGTGGATAGCATTGACGCCAACGCTGCTGACCCTACGCCGGTCGCAGCGCGGCGTAGAAAGTGGCGACGGGTAGTGTGTTGGGCGTCATAGTGATTCATGGCGAATGGGCGGCTTGATCTGATCAGCTTCTCGTAACGGTTTCATGTAAGTTTAACAGTGATCGTGCGACGGAGGTCCATGCGGCAATTTCCGCAAGATTGTCCTCCTTTGGCACCGGATGAACTCCGATGGTCAGTAACGCACGGGCAGACTCTGTATCGGCTTCGTATTGTAATCGATGACTTTCGTATAGCTTTGTCAACAATTCGATTTCCGATGGCGTTGGCGATCGTAATAGGGCGCGGTCAAAGGCCCAACGTAATTTCGTTTCAAGTGTTGCGCCACCGTCTCGCACGATGTTTTCGGCAAATGCGCGGGCGGCCTCAACATAGGTTGGATCGTTCAACAGCACGAGCGCTTGCAAAGGCGTGTTCGACGCTGGGCGTTGCGCGGTGCATTCCTCCCGTGAGGGTGCGTCGAACGCTTGTAGACTTGGGTGCAGAAATGATCGCTTCCAAATCACATAGAGTCCGCGCCGGAACTGGTTTTCATTTTCTTCCGTCTCGTAGCCGAGTCTCGAAATCGTTTGCGTATTGGTGTGGGCGTAATACCCCTCAGGTTGATAGGGAAAGACGCTGCGCCCGCCACCAGCCGGATTCAACAGCCCGCTAACTCCGAGGGCGTTATCGCGAATGAGTTCGGCATCAATTCGAGCGCGGTATTGGCGTGCATAAAGCCGATTGTATGGATCGATCTCGGCGAGATCATGACGAGGCGAAGATGATTGTTGGTACGCACGTGACGATGTGATGAGACGCACCATATGCTTCACGTCCCAGCCACTTTCGACGAACTCGACCGCAAGCCAATCCAACAGATCTGGATGGGTAGGCCATTCGCCCTGGGATCCCAAATCATCGAGCACACTCGATAGGCCATTCCCAAAGAATTGATTCCACAAGCGATTGACGAAAACACGCGCCGTGAGTGGGTTTGAATCGGAGACGAGCCATTGCGCCAAGTCCAGACGATTCAGACGGCGGTCGATGGTTTTCGGTTTCGGCATACAAGACAGCGTTCCGGGACTTATTGCTTCCTCAGTGGGGTTCATCCAATTACCGCGGGTGAGAATGTGTACGGTGCGCGGTTCTATAGAATTGGTTGTAGGCAGTCTCGCGACGGATGCGTTCAGTCCGTTCAGCTCTACTGAAGACTCCAGTAAACGAACTCGACTGGATTCGGTCAGCGGCGCGATGGACTGGTAATACGTCAACACGCTCCGTTCACCGATTGGTGATCGCTTGCCTTTTCCTTGCAAAACGAACTCCGCGACATTCGAAGGAATTCCGTCTCGTGGTCCGAGTCGAGGGTTGTCTGTACTGGTTAGCGATAGTCGAAAATGCTCGATTTGATTGAATGGGATCGAATCGAAGTGTAGGGCAACTTCAAGTGAGCGGTTGGCAATCACATCGATAGCCTCTGCAAACGTGAATACAATCTGATGGGGTCCGGGGTGGAAGATGAGTGCAGGTGCCCATCCCGTTTGTAGATCGTGGTCGATGGCTGAAGCCGGACCGTTTTGATTTACCGCTTCTATGTCGGCCTCGGCGGCTGCGAGTGGAACAATTGTTTGGCCATGTTTTACTTCAATCTCGGAGAGCTTGTAGTTCGCTGTCGGCGCAACCACGCGCTCTTTTCTAAAGTAGTTGGGGTGATCCAACACTTCCAGCCGAATGCCGGTGATCCGGGGAAGCGTGGTGTTCATCTTCACCGTATACACGTCATAAAGCGGAATTTCACCGCTGGCTAGCACCGTGCCCGACTCGGTAATCGTTAGGGTCGTTTCGTTCTTCGGTTGCGCCTCGATAAGGTTCGCGACCGTCCAATCGTCGTCGCGGGCCCGAATGTCTGATCGCAACTCTTTTTCCCATTCTGCTCGTGCCGTTTCCAGTTCCGGCGTAACGGCTTGGATATGCGATCTGGCATCGGCGATCGCTTTCGTCAAGCGCGAAATGTTGGCGGTCTGATCTTCGGTTGGCAGTTCTAAGAATGGCGGGTAATGCTGACCGGGCATGTATGTGCCTGGATCTTCGACATCCGCAAAGAATGCGGTGAAGCTGTAAAAATCTCGCATGGAGATAGGGTCAAACTTGTGGTCATGGCATTCCGCGCAACCGATTGTTGCGCCCAACCATGTGGATGCCGTCGTGCGGGCACGATCGGAGGCGTATTTGATTCGGTATTCCTCTCGGTTTGCGCCTCCTTCGGTCGTCACTTGGTTTAGTCGGTTGTAGGCGGTTGCGATTTGTTGTTCCTCAGTCGCTCCGGGGAGCAAATCGCCTGCCAACTGTTCAATCGTAAATGTGTCGAACGGTTTGTTGTTGTTGAATGCATTGATCACGTAATCGCGATAGGGATACATATCCCAAAATTCGTCCCCGTGATACCCGGTCGAATCGGCGTAGCGCACGAGGTCGAGCCAACCAATTGCCATCCGTTCGCCGTAGTGTGGCGACGTGAGAAGTTGGTCGACGTATGATTCGTGTGTCGTGGTGCCGTATTGATCTCTGTTCTTCGGTGTCGCGGGTAGTCCGAGGATATCGAAATGCAATCGCCGAACGATGTTCGCTGGAGTTGCATCGGACGATGGGGTATACCCCTTTTCTTCGAGCCGCGCGAGGACGAACCGATCAATGGGATTCACGCACCAGTCGGCGTTCTGAACGTCGGGTAGTTTCGGGCGCTTCGGCGAGACGTATGACCAGTGTTGTTCGTACGTCGCTCCTTCATCGATCCAATCGGCGAGCAGTTCGATCTGCGGTTCGGTAAGCGCGTCACCCATCTCCGGCGGCGGCATACGCTTCTCGGGGTCATCATCCGTGATGCGGTCAATTAAGCGGCTCGCAAAGCTGTCCCCGGGCGTAAACGCTTTGTCTATAGCATCTTCCCGAATATCCAGCCGCATCTCTGATTCACGGGCGTCCGCATCTGGGCCGTGGCAGCGAAAACAGCGGTCTGCGAGGATAGGGCGAATTTCTCGGTTGAAGGAAATCGTGGGTGCATCTTGCGCGTCTGCAGCGATTGCAAATTGCATCGCGAAGAGAAACACGAACAACGCAGAGACTGGGGCGCGGATGATGCCGGAGCGAGTATCCATACCGCTATACGATACCCGCGGTCCTGGAATAGGCGCAAATGGCGGTATCCATCGCCGGACTTGGGGTGGCCGCACGATCAACGCTATAACAGCTTGAGAAGAGCATCAAGAGGAGACCGAAATGAATCGAATGCTTTTAGTAGGGATACTGGTGTGCGGCGCGGCATATGCTCAAAACGCACATATCGCCAAACCGTTTATCGAGGGCGCTGGGCTTCATTGCATTCATGGGCTGACGTTCGATGCGGAAGACAATCTGTATGTTGGGAGTGTTGTTGGTCAGTCGATCTATCGGGTGGATACGGAAACCGGTGTGCATGAGGTCATCGTCGGGCCAAATGATGGACTTGCGGATGATATGGAGTTTGGGCCGGACGGTGCGTTGTATTACACATCGATCATTCAAGGGGCGGTGCGACGAAGGGATCCGGATGGCACGGTGACGACGGTGGCTGAAGGGAAGGCAGGCTTCAATTCGATTGCCTTCAATGCCGAGGGTCGACTGTTCAGCGCGGAAGTGTTCTTGGGCGATGCATTGTATGAACTGGATCCCACGGGTCAGAAGCCTCCGCGCACAATCCTTGAAGGTCAGGGCGGTTTGAATGGATTCGACTTTGGTCCTGACGGGAAATTGTATGGGCCACTGTGGTTCAAGGGGCAGGTTGTTCGCGTTGATGTCGATTCGGGCAAGCTTGATGTCGTGGCGGACGGGTTTGGAATTCCTGCGGCGGCGAATTTTAATAGTAAGGGCGACCTGTTTGTCCTCGATTCCATGCGTGGAGATATCGTACGCGTCGATGTGAAGACGGGCACAAAAGAAACCGTCTTCAAGCTGAAGACCGCGATGGATAATTTGGCGTTCGATTCACAGGATCGGATGTATGTGACGGTGATGTCTGAGAGTGCAATTTATGAAGTGGATCTAGCAGCTGGAAAAGCGCGGAAGGTACGCGAGGACCCTCTCGGCGTCCCGGCGGATCTTGCGATTTGGAAAGACGGCGAACGTGAAACGGTTTATATCGCGGATACATTCGCATTGCGATCATTCGACGTGGCGACGGGAGCCGTTACGGATATTGCACGTTTTGTTGAAACGCACGTTGAGTATCCAACGGGAATCGATGTGACGGAAGAATTCATTCATACCGTGAGTTTCAACGCGGGTGTCGCGCAGACGTTTGATCGTAAGACGGGTGAACTCGTCGCGACCCATCAGGGATTAACGGGTTCTATGGATGTCGCGGCTGCACGTGACGGCGCGCTGTTGGTGACGCTATTGGTGGGCGGCAAACTGGAGCGCATTTCTCCGGACAGTGAGCGGTCGACGGTCATCGAAGGCCTTGCCGCCCCGGTTGGCGTAGCGGTAGATGAACTTGGCCAAGTGTTTGTGAGTGAGTGGGCCAGTGGGAACTTGGTCCAAATCGATTTGGATACCGGCGAAAAGAAGGTGGTCGCGAGTGGCCTCGATAAACCGGAGGGCATCGCGATAGGCGGACTCGGACGAATCTTAGTCTCGGAAACGGGCACTCAGTCCGTCGTGGCAATCTACCTGGCAACGGGTACGCGCGAAACAATGGCGAGCGGCATTCCGATGGGACTCGGTATGACGCCGCAGTTTCCGCCGATGGGTGTTCCGACTGGAGTCGTGGCGGCGTCGGACGGGAGCTTGTTTGTGTCGGCCGATACTACGGATTCGATTTGGCGCATTACCAAAGGGAAATAGAAAAACCGCCAAGCTGCGAAGAAACGATTTTCACCACGAAGGACACGAAGAGCACGAAGCTAGATAACTTGAGTCATTCCCAGTGTAGCCGAGGGCTTGCAGTCTGCATGTTGCATTCGTGCAAGCTAATCCGCTGACCGCAGGTCCTTGGCTTCGCTCGGCATGACGTTGTTCGTTGGTGACGGAGGGCGAGGAGATTGCCGCAGGCGCGGGATTGCCTGGCAATGATGAGCGCGTCTAATCGCACGAACAATTCTTCGTGAATTTCGTGTTCTTCGTGGTTAGATAATTTTCCTTTCTTTGCGCCTTAGCGCCTTTGCGTGAGACGAATCATCTGCGAAGATCTGCGTCATCTTCGGACAGGATCACCTTCTACTTCGGTCGAACGACGCCGAACATTTCGTTGATGATGCCATCTGGATCGGCGACGAACATGATTTCGACCGGCATACTTTCTACAGCGGTCGGCGGCATGTCGATAGTTGCGCCGCGGGCCTTCACGAAATCATAGGTCGCACGGATGTCTTTGGCCGGGTATTGAATATAGCGGTAGCCGTAGGCGTCATTGTGACGTCCGGCGTGGTTGGGTAAGTCTGCGCCGTAGGACCAGAATTTGATGAGGGTTGGGCCATGTTGAAAGAGGTAGACCGTACGGTCGCCTCCGGGCATTTGTATGCTGGGGCGTTCGGTCATTCCTAGGGTTTCGCCGTAGAATTCTCGTGAGGCCTCGACATCGGACACGGTCAGGGCAATGTGGATCGTGTCTTGCCATCCCGCTGGACCGCCACCCTCGTAGTAGAAGAATTCGACTGTGTTTCCGTCGGGGTCTTCCATGAGTCCGAATCGGTATGGCGTATTGGCCATCGCATTGATTTCCGGTTCAGGATAGCCGTGTGCTTTGAGACGGGCTTTGAATGCATCGATGTCGATGATCGGATAATTCACCATGCGAAACCCGATAGCGTTGTCGATGCCGCCTTCTTGTTTCTTGGTGGAGTCCAATCCCGGCAGGAGTTTTATCTCGTGAGTGCCGACTTTGAATCGTTGCATGACGACCGCCTGAGGAAAGAAGACATCGGCCGTTTTATCGCTGAACGGAATCGGCGACATCGGTTCCAGGCCGAGCACATCGCCATAGAATTCCGTCGCCTTGTCCATGTCGGAAACCGTAATGACGACATTCAGCGACGGCTTTCCTAAAAAGTCTGATATGGATTCATCGGCATCAACGGCTAATGCAGTGATCAGACAAATCGTGACAATTGTAAAGCGGCGCATAGCGATTCCCTTTACGTCCTTACAGGCTGTCTAGACTCAGCGCAATAATCTCGGCTGGAAATTTTCCAGGGCCACCCATGAAAGAGCCACCGCCCACAGCAACGGCGATGTACTGTTTACCCTCGTGCATGTAGGTCATGGGATTACCGTACGGGTCGGCAGGTAGCGGAATCCGTCCCAGAATTTCGCCGGTTTTCTTGTCGAACACGGTTACCTTGGGTTGTTTGTCGGCTTCTGTTCCCAGGTATGCGGTCCCTTGTGTCACGAACAGTAGGGTCTTTGTCAGTAGCGGCCCGTTACCGGTTCCATTCGCACCGAGTGGCCCAACGTCGAGCCCTTCGAGCGCGGGGTGATCGATTGGGCCGTCGCCGTGGGGCGTCATCCAGACGTGATCGCCGGTTTGCAGGTCGATGGCCGTGACTCGTGAATACGGCGGTTTTACTATTGGTAATCCTTTCACACTGCGCGGCGGTCCTTGCGCCATCCACCCGGTGACGTAGTCGAGATTGGACCGACTTGGATCGGGTTTCGTGATCGTGAAAGCTGCGGGACTGGTTGATGAGGGGACGTAGAGAATCCCAGTCTCTGGGTCGAACGCGGCACCGGGCCAGTTCGCCCCGCCACCGGCACTCGGTAATCCTAACGTTCCTTTTTCGGATGGTGGTGTGAATATTGGGCCCCTTGGAAAGCCTTCGAGTAACTTTAGTGCCTCTGCGTGTAGCTCGGGCGTAAAGTCGATTACGTCGTCGTCGGTGAATCCTTGACGATCGAATGCTTCGGGTTTCGTAGGAATAGGCTGCGTTGGCGCGGCGCGTTCACCAGGGATCGTACTCGGTGGGACGTCACATTCGACGATTGGCCAGATGGGCTCGCCGGTCACGCGGTCGAGGACATAAGTAAATGCTTGCTTGCTGACCTGTGCAAGAATCTTGCGTGGTTTTCCGTCAATTGTGACGTCCATCAGATTCGGGGAGGTGGGGAAATCATAGTCCCACATGCCGTGATGGACGGCTTGAAAATGCCAAATGCGTTCACCGGTGTCGGCGTCAAGACAGACGATCGATTCGGCGAAGAGGTTATCCCCAAGACGGTGACCGCCGTACATGTCGTTCGTCGCGGTAGATACGGGTAGATATACTCGGTTTAGTTCTTCGTCGGTCGAGAACATTGACCAGACGTTGGTGTTACCGGTGTATTTCCAGGATCCGTCTTCCCACGTCTCGTTACCAAACTCGCCCTGTTGCGGAATCGTGTGGAATATCCATTTCATTTCGCCGGTGTGTGCATCGAAACCGCGCACGTGACCGGGCGGCATCTCTTTGAGGGTTGGGCCGTCGAATACGATGGAGCCGACGATTACCGTGTCATTGCAAATACCGACGGGCGATGAATGCGTCATCATGCGCGGATTGATTTTTCGGCCTAGCGACGTTTCCAGATTGACAACGCCGTCGTCACCGAAATCCTTGCAAGGTGTCCCAGTCTCGGGATCGATCGCCCAAAGTTTGCGATCATGTACGGCGATAAAGAGTCGGGATTCATCGCCATTCTTCCAGTAGGATAGGCCACGGTGTTGAAAGCCGAGGTTTGCCGGGCGTCCGGCCTTATAACTCTCCGGGTCAAATTTCCATTTCAGTTCGCCGGTGCCAGCATCCAACGCGACAACCTGACAAAATGATGTGGGCAAGTACATCACGCCGTCAATCACCAGTGGTGTCGGCTTGAATTGGCTCGACACGACACCACGGTTGTTTTCGGAGACTTCGGTCTCAATGGATTTCCATCGCCACGCGACGTCCACATCTGAAAAGTTGTCCGCGTTAATCTGATCCAGTGTGGAGTAATGGGTGTTGGCGAAGTCGCCACCGTAATACGTCCAGTTGTCGGCGGAAGGTCCGGCATAGGCCGGGACCATTATCGCGACTGCGATCGCAATGATGAATGCTTTGTGGATTCTCATGACCTGTCCTCTCGTTCGGATTGCAGTGTGTCGCAATCCACTATAAACGAAACCGGACGATTCCAGCATTGCATGATTCAATGCCTAATCGCCCGGCTAAACGTGTGCTGGTAATTTGCTTAGTCGGAATCGAGATTCGCGCTCTTCAGGCGATCCACATCTTCGGCCCGAACAGCCTCTGGCGTGATTCCGAGTTTTTCGTCATCGTAGGTGTAGTAATGGCCGGTGAACGCCATTTCGTCTTTGGAGTACAGCCCCCATTTCACGTCGAGGGACGGGTCGGGGTTGACCGGATTATCCGCCGAATTATCGTGAACGCTGCGCATGATGAACTTCGTGCCTTTGGGTGCCTTCCACGGTTTTTCAAATACATAGTCCAGTTGCCAATCGAAATCATATTCGGGAATCGCGAGCATCACGATTTCCTCTGAGCTGTCCGGCAGGACCGCCCATTGTCCAATGCTCTTGCCGCGAAGATGCATGTGACCACCCACGCTATAGAGGGTCATATCCTTCATGGCCTTGACTTGCATTTCATGATCGACGTGTGGTGCGCCGGCGGGGATATCCAACCTCATTTGGGAAACCATTTGAAGACGAATCCGCTTATCAATCGTTTCGTCCGGCCCAGCGACATGCAATGCGATTCGTGATTGATCAATCTGATCAGTGCCCGTCGAATTGTAGTAGTGCGCTTGCAGAATTAAGTTTTTGCCCGCGGTCAGTTTGTTGCCCACGCCTTCCGGACGGAGCGGAGATACGTTCCCTGGTGCCCACATTTTGACGATACGTGCGCCCACAATCTTATCCATTTCAGCACACTCGCAGCCCGGCTCAGGAGTCGCGTCGTCCAGCTTGGGGAACGTCCCCCCCATGTCTTCGAATAGAATGAAGTGATGGGCGACTTCGTTGTTCCCAGCCTGAAACTCAACGCCTTTCAACCAGATGTCGTAGTCCAACCCGAGGGGAATCAAAAAGCACTGGTATAAATCTGACGTGTCCCCAGAGACGGTAAATGGTTCAGCAGGTTGCAATACAATATCGGGATCGCCGAGCCGCCACCCTCCTTCGAAGGTCTCAAATTCTTTCGTCGGGGGTAAGTCCTTCTTGTTACCGAACACAGCGCCTTGATCCGCCCAACCTACGACAGTATCAATTTCTGCTTGCGAAAGATTCATGTCGCCGTGGAATTCGATTTCGCCGGGGTTACCGGGATACGGCGGCATTTTGCGGGAGGCCACTTGCTCCTTCATCGACTTGGCCCAAGGGCGTGCTTGTTCGTAGGTCGTCAGGGAAAAAGGTGCGACTTGATCTGGGCGATGGCACTCTAAACACCGTTCCTGGACGATGGGCATTACATCTTTCGCCCACGTAATCGGAGCAGCAGACGCGCTCCACGTGCCGGCCATTAACGTGATGGCAACAAGAGGATAAAAACGCCTCGTCACAAACATGGTAGTCTCCTGATTAACAAAGTGTCCTGGGCTGTATGTCGGATGCCTCTAAGCATACCGCAGGCGCAAGCATCGAAAAGTAACAGATGTTATATTTGCTGTCAAACGGGCCAAGAGCGCGATTCGACACGCATTTTATCGATTGGAGGAACGACGTTGTCTACTGTGCGCAGTGAAAATAGAAAGACCGATGAAAACCGCTATGAGTGGCGTTCAATGTTAATGCCTGTGTGGATTTCGCTCGTTCTGATCGTGCTTCTTCCGCTGAGTTCGTGTAGCCAACCGGAAGAGACTCCGAACGCGCCAACGGCAGCGAAAGCCGTAGCCGATACCACGGACGGCTGGGGCGAAACAGTCGATAACCCGGGCCAGATAGCGTCGCTACCTGAATCCGTCGGGGCTAACGATTGGTCCGGCTTTCGCGGCGACTCACGAGACAACCACGTGAGCAGCACGTCGTTCGCGACAGACTGGACGGCCAATCCTCCGCGCGAACTCTGGCGGCGGCGCGTTGGCGAGGCCTGGTCATCGTTTGCAGTGGTCGGCGACTATGCATTTACGCAAGAGCAACGTGGGCCCAATGAAGTGGTCGTTTGTTATCACGCGGAAACCGGCGACGAAATATGGATCAATCAGTTGGCGGAACGGTTTACAGAGACGGGACGAGCCGGACCAAGAGCAACACCAACATTCTTAGACGGAAAGTTGTATACGCAGAGTGGAATGGGCACGTTGCAGTGTTTGAATGCGTCAACAGGCGAAGTGTCTTGGGCGCGCAGCGTCCCCACGGATTCTGGTGCCGAGGTACCACAGTATGGATATGCGAGTTCGCCGTTGGTGGTGGACGGATTGGTAATCGTATTTGCGTCGGGGCCAGACGGTAAGGGCGTCGCTGCTTACAATGCGGAAGACGGCGAAGTCGCGTGGACGTCTGGAGCCGGTACGCACGGATATACGTCGGGGCATTTGGCGAATCTTGCGGGTACGGACCAGGTGATTTTTTCCAGCGATATCGGCGTAGAGTCGTTCAACCCCTCGGACGGAATCGTGTTGTGGAAGAATGAATGGGCGACGAAAATCAATCCGCGTTGTGTGCAACCTATTCTCCTTGGCAATGACTCGTTGGTGATCGGCAGCGCGGGCGGTGTTGGGACTCGGCGACTTAGCATTTCGAAATCTGGCGATGATTGGTCCGTCACGGAAGATTGGCAGACGACGGATTTTGAGCCGTTCACGGGTGATAGCGTCTATCATGATGGTTTCATTTACGGGTTCAACAATAGAAATTTGATGTGTGTCGATGCGGACTCGGCAGAAATTCGATGGAAGAGTAAACCCTATGCGGGACAAGTATTGCTGATTCCAGAGATGAAGATGCTTCTCGTCCTCGCGGAAAACGGAATGGTGAAACTGATCGAGGCAAATCCGGAAGCGGAAGTGGAAATCGCAAAGTTGAAAGCCATTGCGGGTAAAACGTTTAACCATCCCGTCATTGCGAACGGCAGGCTATTCGTCCGTAACGGAGAAGAGGCGGCGTGTTTCGCACTAGCGGACTGAGTGAATCCTCGTAATAGAGGCGGTAGGATGGAGTGCGCAAGCTTGCTTGCGCTTTTTGCGACGCGAAGCAAGCTTCGCTCAGGGAAAGCGGTGGCAAGCCACCGCACTCCAAAATTGTTATAGACTTAACGCGATGATTTCCGCTGGGAATCTGGAAGGTGTGTTCCATACGGTACCGCCACCGACCGCGACGGCAATGTGTTGTTTCCCGCGATGCATGTAGGAGATTGGATTGCCAAGTGGGTCGGCGGGTAACGGAATTCGGCCGAGTATTTTACCGGTCATCTTATCGAAGACTGTAATCTTGGGTTGCCGATCCGCAGGGGTTCCGTATCGGGCGCGACCTTGCGTGACGAACAGTAGGGTCTTGGTAACCAACGGCCCCCTTCCAGAACCGAAGACGCCGAGCGGTCCTGTATTGAGACCCGCCAGTTCGGGATGGTCGACAGGACCATCGCCGTGGGGCGTCATCCATGCGTGATCGCCAGTCGTCAAATCGATTGCTGTAACGCGCGCATAAGGCGGCTTGATGACGGGCAGACCGCGCACGGTTCCTGCCTCGGCGAGCGCACGCCAATCGCTGGCGAATCGTAGATTTGATCGACTCGCGTCGGGTTTCGTGATTTTGAAGATGCTCAACGTCGTAAACGATGGCACGTAGAGCATCGACGTTTCCGGGTCTAGCGCGGCACCGGCCCAATACGCACCGCCGCCGGGTCCGGGTAGACCGAGCGTGCCTGCTTCGGTTGGCGGTGTATAAATCGGTCCTCGGTCATAGCCCTGCAATTGTTTCAACGCTTCTGCGCGTAGGGCCGGTGTAAAATCGATCAAGTCGTCATCACTGACCCCCTGCCGGTCAAACGGTGCAGGCCGATTCGGGATCGGTTGGGTTGGCGACGTTCGCTCTCCTTCAACGGAACTCTGGGGAACAGGCCGTTCTTCAATCGGCCAAATCGGCTCTCCTGTCATGCGGTCGAGCACGTAGGTGAATCCCTGCTTGCTTACCTGCGCGAGGATCTTGCGCGGCACGCCATCGATGTCGAGGTCAACCAAATTCGGAGCGGTTGGCAGGTCGTAGTCCCAGAGACCGTGATGGACGACCTGGTAGTGCCAGACCCTTTCGCCGGTGTCTGCGTTCAGACAAATGATCGATTCGGCGAACACGTTATCTCCGAGGCGATGGCCGCCATACATATCGTTGGTCGCAGCGGACGAAGGCAGATAGATGTGATTGAGTTCCTCGTCCGCCGAAAACGTGGCCCACACGTTGGTATTTCCTGAGTATTTCCACGCATCGTTTTCCCAGGTATCGACGCCGAACTCGCCCTCTTGCGGAATGGTGTGAAAAATCCATTTCATCTTGCCGGTCCGCGCGTCGAATCCGCGGACATGACCGGGCGTCATTTCCTTCAGTGGCGATCCATCAAAGATGAGTGAGCCGACGACGACCGTGTCACGACAAATGCCGACCGGTGAGGAATGTGTGATGGACCGCGGATTGATTTTGCGGCCTAGCGAATGTTCGAGATCGACGACGCCGCGTTCGCCGAAGTCCGCACACGGCTTGCCTGTTTTCGCATCGCACGCCCACAGTTTTCGGTCATGCGTGGCAAGAAACACGCGGGCCTCATCGCCATCGGACCAATACGACAACCCGCGATGTTGAAACCCGAGTCCCGTAGGCCGCCCTGCTTTGTAGCTGCCGGGATCAAACTGCCACAAGAGATCGCCTGACCCTGCATCCAGCGCGACGATCTGGCAGAACGATGTGGGCAGGTACATCACGCCATCGACAACCAACGGCGTTGATTTGAAGTTCCCGGATTGGATATCCGGATTCTGTTTCATGACCTCTGCCTCGATCGAGGTCCACCGCCATGCGATTTTCAGGTCGCCGAAATTGCTGGCGTTAATCTGGTCCAATGGCGCGTATCGGGTGTTTGCGAAATCACCGCCGTGGTAGATCCAGTTTGTGGTGGTGGGTTGGGCGTGAGCTGCGGCAATACCGATGCACGCGGCGATGACGAAGAATCTCATTTCTATTCCTTTATTGCGACCGAAGCTGGTGAATCGCGTACAGGATACGCGAATACCGTTGCAAAGAAACATAACAGGTGTTATATATGAGCCGGGCGCATTCACAATGAAGGGTCTCCAATCCGTGTCAACGGTCAGCGAAAGTGTAGGGAACGCTCGGTCGCGCGGCCTTTCAACGCCGAAATCGCCTGTTCAAGAACGGAGCAAAGATCGGGTTGAACGGATTTTGGATGCGGCGGAAGAATTGGTGGAGGAATTCGGCGCTAGTAGCGTCACGATGAAGCAGATTTCGACACGAAGCGGTGTAGGCCGTGCGTCGGTCTATCAGTTTTTCCCTTCGATTATGGCCGTTTGGAAAGCGTTGGCGCTTCGGTATCTCGCCGCCCTGCAAGATCACTTTGAACATGACGTCATCCCCCAACGCTTCACCCATTGGACAGACGTATGGGATGCGTTGATCGATTCAGCAGTAGATTTCTATGGAGCGCATCCGTTGGCGCAGAGCATCTTGTTGGGGTCAGACGGCACGCAGGAAATTCGCAGCGCGGATCCGGAGTATGACCGTCGGTACGCGGAGTGGATTGTGGATCGCTTCGATCATTTGCCCGATCATGGGCGAGCGCTAAGGGTCGAGTATTTGCGGGTGAACGTGACGTGTACGACCGCGCTCTTCTCGCTCAGCGTCTGGGAACATGGGTGCATTACACCGTTCTACACGGAAGAAGCAAAACGGGTATCTAGAATGTATTCGGAAAGTGTTGCGGCGGAATCGCACGTCGCGTGCACTGATGAGTCGGTTTAAGCGGGTACGAGAGGAAGCGTAAGACATGGCAGCTCAGGCAAACGGTACGGCGCGGCGCATTGCGATTATCGGCAGCGGATTCTCAGGACTGTGTCTCGGTATTCACCTGAAAAAGACCGGCCGAAATGATTTCACGATCTTTGAGAAAGCGGATCGCGTGGGCGGTACGTGGCGTGACAACACATATCCCGGCGCGGAGTGTGACATTCCATCGGCGCTCTATTCGTTTTCGTTCGAACGTAATCCGAATTGGACGTATAAATGGTCGGAACAGGAAGAAATACTGGAGTATCTTGAACACTGTGCGCGTAAGCACGACCTCTATCCGCACATCCAGTTCGATAAGCGGATCACAGCGGCAACATTTCAGGAAAACTCGGGCACGTGGCGTATTGAGACGGAAGATGGTGCAGTCGAAGAATTCGATGCGGTGGTCAGTGGTGTTGGGCAGTTGCACAAGCCGTGGCGGCCCGATATCGAAGGTGCTGATTCTTTTGAAGGACCTGTGTTTCATTCTGCGCAATGGGATCACAGCATTGATCTCCAGGGCAAGAATGTTTGTTGTATTGGCAATGGTGCGAGCGCGATTCAGTTTTTGCCACAGATCGCGCCGAAGTGTAAAAAGTTAACCGTATTTCAACGATCGGCGAACTGGATCATCCCGAAGAATGACCGGGAATACACGCAATTCGAGAAACGTCTGGTCACCCTACTCCCGCCACTCTTGTTGCTGTACCGGTTTTACATTTGGTTCCGGGGCGATGGTTTGCTCTATCCGCTCATGTTCCGCAAGTCGGGTTGGTTGCGCAAGAACTCTGAACAGAAAACTAAAGATTACATAGCGGAAAAGATTCGAGACCCAGAGTTGCGTAAGACGCTCGTGCCGGATTATCCGATGGGTGCGAAGCGCATACTTTTCTCGGATGACATCTACGATGCTTACGATCGTGACAACGTCGAGACTTGTACGAGTTCGATCGAACGCATTGTCTCCAACGGCGTAGTGACCAGCGACGGTGTGACACACGAAGCCGATGTCCTAATATACGCAACAGGATTCGAGACCAACACGTTTTTCGCACCCATGCGGGTGCAAGGATTAAACGGCGAGATACTGAACGAGACTTGGGATCGCGAAGGGGGCGCAGAGGCGTACCTCGGTATCACACATACGGGGTTTCCAAATTTCTTTATGATGTATGGACCGAACACGAATCTTGGCCACAATTCGATTGTGGTGATGATCGAGGCGCAAACGCGGTACATCTTGTCCTGCTTGAACGCACTGGATTCGCGATCAGCTAAGTGGCTCGATGTAAAGGCGGGTGTGCAACGGGAGTACAACGATGTGGTGCAAGAGCGCTTGCAGGAATCGGCGTGGGCAGCGGTGGAGAAGAGTTGGTATAAGAATGACCGCGGCAAAATCACCAATAATTGGGCAGGGCGAACGACTGAATACCGACGGCGCACAAAGGCAATGAATCCTGCGGACTATGAATTTGTGTAGAGAACCTTCACAACGTTCAGTCCGTGCATGCGAACTCGACATATCCGCATGGATGGCCTGTGGGACGACACGGGAGTACCCGTTGTATATGTCGCCCACCCCGTCATTCTCACGAAGGCGGGAATCCACGCACTGCTCAACTGATCGTGCATGACTACTGGGTCCCCGCCTTCGCGGGGATGACGATTGGAAGGCAGCAATCAATCGTTATGGAGAATCAGGATCCAAAGAGAGTCGACAATCCAGTCAAAGTTGTTACAATCGAAGTTACTATTGCTACAGGCTTCATTATTTAGGGAGAGTATCATGTTCAATCTAACGCGCACCGCACGATATTTCGCGACGTGCTTTGCCGCCGTGCTCATAAGTTTCGGCGCACATGCCCAAGGACCGCTGGCCGGAGCGAACTTCAAGGTCAACGGTGAGCGGATTAGCAACGCGGACGACGAATCCGGGAATTGGCTTTCGCATGGGCGGACGTATAACGAGCAACGATTCTCGCCGCTTACAAAAATCAACGATGGGAATGTGAAAGACCTTGGTCTCGCATGGTCTTTTTCCACGGAGTCGGGTCGTGGGCACGAAGCGTCGCCGATCGTGGTGGACGGTGCGATGTTTATTACGTTGCCTTGGAGCGTTGTGGTTGCGCTCGACGCGAAGTCAGGAGAAGAATTGTGGCGGCATGATCCGCTTGTGCCTCGTGACTGGGGACGGAATGCGTGTTGTGATGTGGTGAATCGTGGTGTGGCGTTGTGGGAAGGGTTCGTTATTTCCGGCACGCTGGACGGCCGCCTCATTGCGCTGGATGCGAAGACGGGCGAACTCTGTTGGGAGAAACAGACCACGGATAAGAATCGTCCGTATACCATCACGGGTGCTCCGCGCGTCATCAAGAACAAAGTCATTATTGGTAATGGCGGCGCTGAATTTGGCGTGCGCGGCTACATCACGGCGTACGACGCGATGTCGGGCGATCAGATCTGGCGTTTTTACACGGTTCCGGGCGATCCGTCGAAGCCATTCGAGCACCCTGAGATGGAAGAAGCCGCGAAAACGTGGAACGGCGAATGGTGGGAAGTCGGTGGCGGTGGTACGGCATGGGACTCGATGGCGTATGACCCGGAGCTGGACACGTTGTATGTGGGTACGGGAAATGGGTCGCCGTGGAATCGTGAGATTCGTAGCCCCGGTGGCGGCGACAATCTCTACCTCTCTTCGATACTCGCGATGAATCCGGATACGGGCCGATTGAAATGGCATTACCAGACGACACCGAAAGACAATTGGGACTACACCGCGACACAACACATTATCCTTGCTGACCTCGCAATTGATGGCAAAGATCGCAAAGTACTTATGCAGGCGCCGAAGAATGGATTCTTCTATGTGTTGGACCGTGAGACGGGCGAATTGTTGTCGGCGGACAACTATGTCGATATCAATTGGGCATCGCATGTCGACCTCGAAACGGGGCGGCCCGTCGAGACCGGCATGGGCAACTATCAGGAGGGGTTCAAATTGGTACTCCCCTCCCCCACCGGCGGTCACAATTGGCATCCGATGACGTATAGTCCGGAAACGAAACTGGTATACATACCGGCGATATTGGAACCGTTTCCGTTTATTCATGAGGCGGACTTCGAGTACAAGAAAGGTGCTTGGAATCTTGGCGTGGATTTTCCGGCGGCGATAGCATTCGCGGTGCAAACCGGTGCGCCGCCTGCGCCCACGTCAGGCCATCTTAAAGCGTGGGACCCGGTCAAGAAAAAAGAAGCGTGGCGCGTGGTGCATCCTGCCATGGCGAACGGTGGCATTTTGTCCACTGCGGGGAACCTGGTGTTTCAAGGGACAGGCGACGGACGATTCGTCGCCTACGGCGCGGACTCCGGCGATAAACTTTGGGAAGTGAAGACGAATCTTGGCATTGTCGCGCCGCCGATATCGTATACGGTGGATGGTGAACAGTATGTGGCTGTGCTTGCGGGTTGGGGCGGCGTCCCTAGTATCATTGGCGGCGATATTGCGCATGCAGCGGCAGCAAAATTCGCCAATTTCGGCCAGATGATGGCGTTCAAAGTGGGCGGTAAGACGGAGATGCCCGAAATGATCGCGAAACGGATGGGTATCGTACCGCAACCGCCGGCCAGTTCAGCGGACACGAAAACGATTAACGCCGGACAAGCCGAGTATCACCGGTATTGTTTTCAATGCCACGGGTCGATGGCCGTGTCGGCGGGGGTCGTTTCGGACCTGCGGTATTCGAAGAAAATCGTTCACGATAACTTTAATAAGATCGTGCTCGAAGGCATGTTAGAGGGCGCGGGGATGGCGCGATTCGATGATCTGATTTCAGTGGAAGACGCTGAGGCGATCCATGCGTATCTCATCCATCGCGCCAATCAGGATCGCGCGTTGCAATTGGAAGCGGCAAAAGAGTGAGCATGAATTTTCAGGACGCTGCATTGCCAGACGATTCCGTCAGGACTGGGTCCACCCCGAGCATGACGAACGAGACCGTCGTGCCTGGGATTCTGCGTAGGCATCTGACCCCAAAAGGGAAATACGGTCTAATCGTAGTCGAAGAAGGCACGCTGCAGTTCGTGTGGGAAGACGATGCGGAGAACGTATTGGACGCCGATCCCGGCCACCCAATCGTTATTTTTCCGGACCGGTATCACCATGTGACTTTGACAGGGCCAGTGCAGTTTCGGGTGGAGTTTTACGCACCACCACACGTAGGGACTGCTGGCCCGTCGAGCATCGAAGGCGAACGACCTGGCGAACCGTTCGCATGAGGAAACAGCAGCCGTGTCAATCCAGGCGAAACGGTTTTCCCTTGCAGCATGTATCGCTACGATCTATGATGATATTGGCGTAAAGAACGGGACGGGAACGATCCCAAAGAGGAGCAGACTTATGAGTAAGCATCTATTGACCATGATTGCAGTTGGATTGGCCGTGTGTCTGAGCGGTTGTACGGACGAAGCGACAGACGATGCCGCTGAGGCACCGGCAGAAGAGACAGCGGCGACGACTGAAGCGCCTGCGGAAGATGCTGCTGCCGCAGCGCCGGCAGCGGCAACCGAAGCGGCGAATGATGCCGCGGCGATTACGATGGCGAAGCTGGACGGTGTTGACGTGGAAGCGGGCTGCGCGAAATGCGCTTACAAAATCGCCGGTGTTACCGAGTGCGCATTGGCCATGAAGACAGGCGATAAAGCGTATATCGTTGACGGCACGGACATCATCAGCGACGATGTGGGCCTTTGCGGTGCAAATCGTCCGGCGAAAGTGACGGGTGAAGTGACGGATGACACCCATTTCATGGCAAAAGTGTTCGAATTCACCGACGAATAGCAGCCGCAATATCACGTCACCCAACCTCAGTTATTGCAACATGTTACCACGCTAAACGCTTGAACCGCGTCTAGCGTGGTAACCTTTTATGGCGAGTACGTGTATTCATTCTTGAGTAGTGTGTATCCGGGAAGGTTCGATGGCGGAAAGCTTTACACAGACTTGGATAGCTGCGAACGTACGCGGGCGGGCAAGACCTTCCGTAGGCTTGCGCCACGCTGCCAGCCGTCCTCAATCTCGTGCGGAGTCCCATGATTCCACATTGGATGCGGATGCGGTAGAGGATGCGCAGTTGGCGGTGCGGGCCACGGCTGGAGAAGCCGCCGCGTTTGATGATCTGGTAGACCGGTATTCCGTTCGCATTTTCGCCCACCTATTTCGATTGGTGAGGAATCGCGAAGAAGCGGAAGACCTTACACAGGAAACCTTTCTTCGCGCATACCGGAGTCTGGGCCGTTTCGATACGACACGGCCTTTCAAGAGCTGGGTCTACAAAATTGCGACGAATGCTGGGTTGAATGCGTTGCGATCGCGCCGAAGGCGTGGGATTACGGTTCCGCTGGAAGGGCATGATGGATCACCCCAGCACTCGCGCGAGACGCCGCGCCGGGAAATGCGCGACGAATTGGAACATGCGATGGCAGGGCTGCCGCCGCAACCGGCCATGCTAATACACCTTCACTACCAGGAAGGGATGAGCATTCGTGAGGCGGCGGACGTTGTGGGAATGAATGAAGGATCGGCGAAGGTCGCGTTGCATCGGGCTCGCAAGCGACTCCGCGAATTGATTGTAGAGGCTCGGCGTGAAGACGTGTAACGAAATACAGACCGCATTGCGTGACCGATTTGATCTCGGTGAAGACTTCGCGGCATTCGAGGAAGATCATGTCGCGGCGTGCGACGCCTGCGGCACATACCGGTCGGACCTGGCGCTATTGGCGAACGAGTTGGCCTTACTTGACCTCGAAAGCGCGCCAGAAGAGTTGTCGGCGCGCGTGATCCAACACGTGCGCGATCATGGAGTCGATCACAGTTTGCGTGTTGGCGATTACATCGCGATTGCGGCAGTCGCGAGTATCGCGTCCGTTATCGCGGGTTGGTACATGCCCATGTGGATCCAGCCAGCTTCTTGGTGGTCGCAGGCCACGGCATGGTTGTCGCAAGGGGACAGCACGTATGCGATTGGGACACTGGTCGATCGGTTCGGTGTATTGCGTTCGCTTTTCAATGATGCGCTAACGAGCATTCCAACGGTGTCTCAGCCCATGGTTTGGATCGCGCTCGCGGTATCGTGTACCGGTGCGGTCGCATTCAATGGGTACATGGCGATGCGTATGCGCACTGCGGGCGACTAGCGATGGAAGCACTTGGCCTTATCGTGGTCCTGATCCTGTGGGTAGCATTCCGGTTTGCGTCGCTCGCGTTGGTCATGTGGTTCGATGCGTATTACCCGGATCTAGCGAGTCGAATTCACGCGACCTATACTGATCGTGGTCGCCGGTGTGTACTCATTGGGCTGTTTAATCTTCTCGCATGGCCACTTGTTGCGGCATTGCTCATCAGCACTCAAGTACTGGCGCTATTTGGTCTGGCGGTCCTCACGTGCCTTATCGGCGCGGCGATCATCGGTTACGCTCCTGCATATCGCGAGCTGGGTGATCGACTCGACGGTGGTTCTGATCGAATGCGAAACCGCAACCTTATTCGCGGATTCATATGCCTTGAAGCGGCGTTTATGACGCCGCTCATCGGGCAAGCGATGGCATTTGGCGTGCTGGTACGGGGTCTTGGCGCGGTAGTTACCACGATGCTCTCGTCGCGACGCCGCGAATCACCACCGTCGCTGGCGGACACGGATTCCATGCCGCCATCGGAGGCCGACGCGACAACGTAATCGCGGTCACCCCTTTTTCATTCGGCGGTCGACATGAGTTCGCGGTATCATTGCACCCAATGAATGCCGTCCTAAGAATAATTGCCCTGCTCGTTTCCCTGAGTATCTTCTTGCTCTTGCCCGCGCTCGCATCGCCCATCGAAGTCCGTACGGAGCATGCGGCCAACACCGTCGTGACAACCGTCGCGCACAACGCGATGGGAACGACATTTCACATTACCCTGTTGGGGAAGCGTGGCGAAGATACACCGGATAGCCTTACGCGCATCGCCAAAGAAGCGTTCGTTGCAATCGACGCATTGGAATCGCGGATCAGTAGTTGGCGATCGGACAGTCAGACATCGAATGTCAATCGGTATGCATTCGAAAAGCCGGTGCGCGTGACGCACAGCGTCGCGGCGTTCTTGTTGAACGCTCAACGGCTATCGCAAGAAACCGGCGGCGCGTTCGATTGCACTGTTGGACCGCTCATTGATGTATGGCGACCTTCGAAAGAATCCGGAAAGCTTCCGAATGAAGTCAATCTCGGCGCTGCGCTCGCGCGCGTCGGCTTCAACCGAGTCAAGATCGACGCGGAGGAACGGACGGTCCGATTCGCGAACAAGGGCGTTCGACTCGATTTTGGAGCGATTGGCAAGGGTCATGCGCTGGATATCGCGGCGGAAGTCATTGCGGAATTTGGCGTCGAAATCGCTCTATTAGACGGTGGCGCAAGCACTTACCTCTCAACGGGGATTCCCCCCGGTCAATCCGGATGGACGGTACGGGTCCGTCACCCTTATAATGAAGAAGAAGTGATTGCGGAGATCGTCCTAGGCAAGGGCGCATTCAGCACTTCGACGAACGCGGGCAGTACGCTCGTTGTTGATGGCCGGAAATATGGTCACATTCTAGACCCGAGGACCGGATGGCCGGCGCAAGGTAAACGTTTGGCGATGTCGCTAACGGAATCAGCGGCGGACGCGGACGCATTGAGTACCGCGTTCTACGTGATGGATATGGAATCGATACGCAGGTATTGCAACGATCATGCGGAAGTGCGCGCGATTATAGTTCCGGACAATGAACCGAATGCGATACGAATCAATTTTGATAACGGAGAGGGTTGAACGATGAGTGAAGTGACACGTCGAAATTTTATTAAGACGGCTGGAACGGGTGCTGGCATCGCGATTGCTGCGGGTTGGTCGCCTACGTCATATGCCGCGAATGAGAAGGTTCGTGTGGGGCTCATTGGCGCTGGCGGCCAAGGGCGCGTACATCTCGAACACGGGCTCGGCCTCTCTGAAGATATTGAAGTTGTTGCCCTTGCTGACGTGCGCTTCGATAGTTTGGGTAGGGGGCGGATTGCGCTCGGCAAGGGAAATGAGTTTAACAAGCATCTGTATTACGACTACCGGCAGATGTTGGAAAAGGAAGAACTTGATGCAGTCGTAGTGGTGACCCCGTATAAGACCCACTACGACATCGTGATGGATTGTCTCGACGCAGGTTTACACGTGTTTTGCGAAAAGACCATGGCGCACGAAATCGACCTATGCCGGAACATCGTGACCAAAGTCCACGAGACCGGCAAGGTATTTCAGGTCGGCCATCAACGCCGATACAACCATGAATACAATCACGCGCTGAAGGAAATGATTAACGGTCGAATTGGACGCGTGAATTATATCGAGGCGCAATGGCATCGGAATGCGGACTGGCGATTGCCGATTCCTAAAAAGGAACAGGGATTCCGATTCAGTGACGAGGCGAAGGCCATTTATCCGGACGAGGATCGGCTGGTCAATTGGCGCATCTACGACCAATTCTCCGCAGGCCTTATGAGTGAACTGGCTACGCATCACCTTGATGTCGTGAACTGGATGATGGGCACCATGCCGACTCGGGTCATCGGTACGGGGGGAATCGACTACTGGCGTGATTCGCGGGACACATACGACAATGTCAACCTCACGTACGAATACGACTTGAGCCGAAGCAAGCACGGATTCATCCCGATCCAAGGAAGGACCGATGACGCACTCGGTCAAAGCATGATGAAAATCAACAAGCCATACACGGTTCGTGTGAATTGGTCGGGATCACTCATGAACCGTCGTAAGGGCGCATCGATGATGCTCAGCGGCGACAAAGGCACGTTTGAAATGCGCGAACGTGGCGGCCTCGGCCCGAAGGGTTGTATTTGGCACGACGAGGGCGAGCGTTGGTATCTGAACGATGACGGCACTAAAATTACAGATGAGGCCGAGATCTATTTGCGTGACAGTCAGGGCCGATCAGGCGAGAAGGAACTCATCGTTGCCGACTCCATTCCTTTCGAGAACGAGATGGACGCAAGTCAATTCGACAAGCATTCGTTGACCATCGAGATGGAAATGTTCGCGAAGCACATCAAACACGGCGGCAAGCCACGTACGAATGAAATGTGTGGATTGATGGCGGCGATTGATGACATCGCAGGGCTTGAAGCGATGAAAACGGGGCAGACCGTCGAGATCAAACCGGAATGGTATGAATTCGATTTCGAGACGCCGAATCCGTTTATGTATGAGGGCAATGACGAAACGCCTGCGTAGGCGATTCTGATATGACTCTTGGCCGGTCGCCCAGCAACGGGTGATCGGCCTTTTGTTTTAGTAGAACGTTGGTGCTAACCGACCCCTCTCCCCTCCCACACTTGCGAGCAAGTGTTCGAGGAGCGGAGATCTTTGGAAACTCCGACGGGAGGGCCAAGTTCCACCCTAGCAATTCGCGTAGCGAATGCGTTGACCTTGGCCGGTGCCCTGGCGATAGAACGGCAAGCGACGAAGATGGCCCTCCCCCACTTCGCTTTCGTCCTATCAACGAGATTGCCGCAGTCGCCTAGGGCTCCTCGCAATGACGGTGTGGGAAACTTGCGTAGGACAAGTGTGTTCCTACTTCTTCAAAAAACGATCGCGCAACCGACGCATGCCACCGATCCAGCGATCACGATCTCCAATCTTGCGTTCCATGTACGTCTGTACTTCCGGATGCGACAGGATTAGAAACGTTTCGGCGTCAATTCCATCGACAACGATATCGGCGACTTCGTCTGCTTGCATCATGCCGTCGACACCGGCGACGCCTCCGCCCTGGGAGTTTCGTGTCATCTCAGTGAGCACGGCCTGGGGGCAAAACACAGATACTTTCACGCCTTGGTCGCCGTGCATAATGGAGATATTTTCTGCAAACGCGACCGCTCCGGCTTTTGTTACGGAGTAGCCCGCAGATCCAATTTGGCTGAGTAACCCTGCCGCCGACGCTGTACTCAAGAGATAGCCTTCGCCCCGCTCGATCATCTTGGGCAACAACGCGCGCGCAGCGTAGACATGCGACATCACATTGATTTCCCAGATGTTCTGCCACGCTTCGTTCGACGCACCGGCGGCGGTCTCCCCATCGGGAATGCCAATGCCGGCGTTCGAGAAGAAGAGGTCAATGGGACCAAATTGCGTTTCCGTGTCGTTTATCACGCGGATGATGTCTGCTTCGCTTGCGACATCAGCGGTCATAGCGACACCACCTATTTCATCGGCTACACGCTTCGCGCCTTCGGCATTACGATCGACCACGACGACCACCTTGGCTCCAGCGGTCTTAAATTTGCGAGAACAGGCCTCGCCAATACCGCTCGCCCCACCGGTGACTACAATGACTTTGTCTTTCAGCTTCAATACCCCAACTCCCTTTCGTCGCAAAAGTGTACGCATTCGTCGCAGAGCGGGGTAGTGTATCAAGAATAGGGCGCAAAAGCGTCAAGGATTGGGGGTCGATGCTTCCAATCGCGTCGATCTACTGAACGTCTAGACGACGCATCCGCAATGCCGACGCAATCGCGGCGTGCGCTTCCGGGCTGAGTTCGGTCCCCCCTTGCAGAAGCTCCCGGAGCAAACGATCGATGTCCTCGCCTGGCACGGTTCCCAAGACGGCCGCTATTTCCGGCGGCATGTCAACCTTAGGGCGAATCGGAGAACCGCCCGGCATGAACGCCGTCTGCCCGCTCAACAGAAAGGCCAGCCGCTTGTATCGTTCGGAGGTCCGCGACTGGAGAAAGACAAGCACCAAATCCTCCAGAACACCGTCGTAACGCCGCCCATAGAATCGCTCAAACGTCCGGTTAACGACAGAATCACCCACCAATGACCAAACGCGGTCTGCATCTTCTTGTGTCGCATAGCGGGCCAAGCACGGTATCGCTTCTCGGACCAATCGCTCGTAATTGCGATCCGATCTCTTCGCCGGTTCGAACCGTGTCAATGCGTCGACAATCGCCTCCGACTCATTCCCCTCAACCTCACCCAACTGAATGAGACGCAACGCAAACATCACCTGATCGAACGTCCCCTCGCGTAACAGCTCCTGCGAAGTTTCATAGGGGTTCTCAATTCGAATTTTCAACACGTTGCTCTTTAGTTGTACTCGGGGAACCTTTTCGAGCAACACGGACTCCTGCGGATAATCTGAAGGATTGAAGCCAAAGCCTAACCAACGTTTCGGGTCCGGCTCGTCCGTGGCGTACGCCAGTTGAATCGTGTACTCGCCCACTCCACGATCCAATTCCCGAAGAGGAATCCGCCCCCACCCTCCTGCCACATCAAATGACTCACCCGCAGCCACGGCGAAGAATTCGTTCGCTCGAAGTGGGTTCGTATTCCCGCAACGGCCAAACTGTTCCAGCGGCATGGCGTCCTGCGGGGCGTCGATACTCCATTTGACCAAGGGATACCGGCCAAAGTCCGACCCGTCAAGCGCTGGAATGAGAACGACACTGTGGTCTGACTTGTTAATAAGCTTGGCTGTGACCTGCGGAGCTTCGCCGATTTCGTACACGGATTTGTCCGATTCGATGGACAATTCGAATTGGCTTGGTTCCATCACCGGGCGATTCGAAGCATCGTTTTTAGTATTCGGTTCTTTCGGCTGCATCAGCAGCACCGGAATCGCAAGAACGAGAGCGAATAGCAGCAGCGTGTCTTTGCGAGGTCGCATCATTGATCTCCAGGCTGGCATGGCCGTAACTTGCTCCCGCTATCTAATAGTACGATTTGAACGGCATAAAGTTCGGTTTTTATATTCGAGGAGGACTCTTGCTAGGCGCAACTCATTCATATACACCATGTTACGGAGTTCTCAGTTGCCGTAACTAATTCCACACCTTTCAATACTAACTGAATTAGGGTAAAATCATTCTTGGACAATTCGTCTGAACAGGCCAATCGTAGAGACGAAGTTGGGATTTCGCCAGTTTGGCGGTAGCGGGATCGTCAACTACAATCGGATGCGTTTTGAGTATTCGGCAGTATGTTGCCGTAGAGAAGATTGGGAGACGCAAGGTGAAACGAAGGTTACTCTTCCTGGGAATGTTACTCGCGCTAAGCGTTACGTGCTGGCAGTGGCCAATGGCAGATGCGCACACGCGCATTACGACGGATGTCACGTGGGGCAGTCACATTCGCGACATCATGGAAGCGAAGTGCATGTCGTGTCACCACCCTGGCGGAATGGCACCTGACTATGTGGACTTGACGTTCTACGGAACAGACACGGAACCGGGCGCGCGCGCTTGGGCGGCGTATATTGAAGAAGTGGTTATCACTGATCGCATGCCTCCTTGGAAACCGGATTCACGATTTGGCGAGTTCGACGAAAGCCACTTGCTTACTTCGGAGGAGAAAGACCTCATCGTCGCGTGGATTCGTGGCGGCGGTCCGCAGGGTACACCGTTGGACATGCCCGCGCCGGAGAAGTTTAAGAATTTGGATTGGGTGTATGGCGAGCCGGACTTGGCGTACGAACTTCCCGAAGAACGTGTGATCGAAGCTGATCAGATGTCGGACTCGGTAACCGTAACGTTTCCCGTCGAAATTGAAGAAGACTCGTGGATAACGGGATATGAATTTCTACCGAACAATCCGAAAGTCATTGACCGTATGACGGTGTTTATCCATGACCCGGAAGATGCTGAACCGGAAATCATCGAAATCGAAAAGCTGGTTGAATATGACCCGCTTGCGGATGAGGACGAGTTGGAGCAGACGCGTATGCGTGAAATGCCGACGGGCCCGCACTTCCTGGGTCAGTGGGTGCGCGGGGATTGGGTTGCGGCGGACCAGCCGGACTTGTGGGGCATCAAGCCCGTACTGTTGCCGGAAGCGGCTGGGCGCAAATTACGTAAAGGCTCGACCGTCGAGCTGCGAATCGATTACAAACGTCCCGAATATGCGGACTCTTCTGTCGTCATTCATGATCGTTCGAAGTTTGGAATCTTCCTCGCGGGGACGGATGAAGAGGTCGACATCCTTGTGGAGTCGAAACCGCTTGACGGTGGCGAGTTTACCGTGGCAGCAAACGAAGCGAACCAAGAAGTGCGCGCGTCGATGACGATGGATGAAAGTGTCCATCTACTGGGTGTGCACCCCCACCTGGGTGTCTTGGGCAAGAATGTAGAAGTGCGAGCGACGTATCCCGATGGTCGCGAAAAGACGCTGGTTCTTGTCCCAGCGTTCGCGTCGAAATGGACACAGTCCTATACGTTTGCTGATCCAATCGCAGCACCGGAAGGCACACGGATCGAACTGATTGCACACTATGATAATTCGGAAGACAATTGGGAGAATCCGCATCAGCCTCCGGTGAAACTAAAATCGGGCGATGAAGCGACTGATCTTCAACTGTTCGCCTGGGTCGACTACTCGTTGGATGACCATCTCATCGTCGAAGAGCCGTTCGTGCCGATTGAGGATGACCCTTCTCGTGGCCGTGGCGGCATGAGCATTGGCGGGTTGGCAACACCGTTCGACGATTTGAAAGATTCGCCGGAGGATGCCCCCCCATCTCCCACTACGCCGGATAAGCCATCGGGAAGCCTTGTCGAAGCGGTCGCGATGGTTACCGAAGTCGAGGACAAAGACATTTGGTGGTGTCCGATGCGCGGCAGTCCGTGCGAGATGACGGATTATCATAAGCCTGGCACGTGCGACGATTGTTTCATGGATCTCAAACCGAAACTGTCATTTTTTGAGGACCGCTCTATTGCGCCGTTGGAGACGGAGTGGACTTTGACGGAGACAGGACTTGCGCCGATCTATTGGTGTCCGAACCGGGGCGATGAAGCACACGAGTTGATCGACCACACACGGCCAGGCGAGTGTGAAGAATGCGGTACGCCGCTCATACACAAGGCGCAGTTCGAACCGCGCAACACGTGGACATGCCTCACACCGACGTGTTCGCTGCACAAGCAGTTCTTTTACGGACCCGGCATCTGCCCGGAATGTGGCCAACCGGTCGCGGGCATGGGGCACATGGACCATACGCCGCTGCACAATGGCGAATTCTTCATGGCGGACAATTTGTACCATCACCTTGAAGGAACGCTCACCGAGCCCGGCGTTTTCAGACTCTACTTCTACGACGACTGGCGCGTCCCGCTTGACCCGCGCAATTTCTCGGGCAGGGCATTCATCGAACGCGACAATCCGAAGACGGATGAATTGATCGTAACGGAATACGCACTTGAAATCGCCCGTGAAGGTGACATGTGGCTTACGGCGGAATTACCGGAAGATGTGCCTATCATTTTGAATGCCAAAGTGATGTTGGCGGGCGAGGAAAAGCGGTTCGACTTTCAGTTCGAGCAGCTTACCGTCGAGCCGGTCGGTCCGGTGAAAGGCGGCCCCATACGCTATCACACCCATGAGCGTCCGGAATTGGTGATTCCGGATAGCCCGCAAGATGTTTTGAAGGAAATCCGGAAGCGTGATGTGTTGATCAAGAACCTGATCGACAAGAAAGACTGGTTCGCGTTGCAGTACCCAGCATTGGACACGATGGACTATGCTGCCGCGCTCTTGGCGAAGCAGGAGGGATTGAATCCGCGCGAGCGCAATGACCTTAGGAGGGCGATTACCTCGGTGAATCTTGGTTCCAACGCGCTGCACAATGCGGGCGACTCGTTGGACGAGGCACGGGTTAAACGGGGTTACGCCAATTACTCCGAGGGAATTACGATGTTAGAAACGGTCTTCGGGACGCAGTAAACCATCAGCGATATTCGGGGTCTTCCGGCCTGCCGGAAGACCCCCTTTTCTTTTGGGAATCCGTAAACCATTCTCTCGAATTTCCCATCTCAGCACTATGGTAAATCTGTTTCACTCGGAGAATGTTGGGATCGCTGGGTATTACCATTGTCTGGAGTTCCGCCTTTGGGCAGCCATCAATTACCCCCGCCGAAAGGAACTCCAAACCGTGTTGGCATCTAAGTCGAGTCATCACACGTCGTCCCATTCCGCTGAGAGATTACATTCAGACTGATTCCGCTTCATATACTCAATCCGTTATCGAGGAGTCACATCATGCGCCTGACATTGATTTTCATTCTGGTGGGGTCCGGCATCGCTTCGGCGAACAATGCCCTCATCCCAGAAAAACCCACGTTCGCGAAAGATGTCGCACCGATTTTCTACGCCAACTGCACGGGGTGTCACCGGCCTGGGGATATCGCGCCGATGTCGTTGCTTACGTATGAAGAAGTGCGGCCTTGGGTCAAGTCAATTCAGAAGAACGTCGAATCGGGCAAGATGCCACCGTGGCACGCGGACCGGGAACATGGTTCGTTTGCGAATGACCGGAGTCTGGAACCGCATGAGCGTGACACGATTTTGAAATGGGCAAAAACTGGTGCACCGAAAGGGAATGTCGATTCACTCCCTACACCACCTGTATCTAACGAGACGGGCTGGAAATTAGGGGAGCCGGATCTTGTGGTAACGCTGGGTAAAGTAAAGGTGCCTGCCGGTGGCGAGGATAAATTCTACGATCTCATCAAAGGCTACGAAATTGATGAGGATAAGTATGTCAAAGCCGTTCAGATCCTTCCGGGCAATCGTAAAGTGGTGCACCATGTCATCGTCTATCAGACCGACCTCAAGAGTGGCGGACCGCAGGGCTGGATCGGGGCATGGGCCGCAGGAACAGAACCGATGGTGTTTCCCGAGGGCACCGCGCGCGTATTGAAGAAGGGGCAAAAACTTATTGGCGATATGCACTACCATCCGGTGGATACGCCGGAGGAAGATGTAACGCGCATCGGACTGTATTTCGCGGAGAAAGAATCGGTCGAGAAAGAACTGGTCAATCTTTGGATCTTGGATGAAGACTTTCGTATTCCTGCGGGCGCGTCGAACCATGAAGTGAAGTCGTCGTATACATTCGATCAAGATGCGCGAATTCTAACGCTTGCGCCGCACATGCACTATCGCGGCAAGGACTTTACGTTCACCGCGACATATCCGGATGGGAGCGAAAAAACGCTGCTGGCTGTAAACGACTACGATTTCAATTGGCAGACCGTCTATACGTTGAATGAAGCGATTCCAGCCCCGGCGGGAACGCGCATCGATTGCGTAGCCCACTTCGACAATTCCGCGGATAACGCGAACAACCCTGATCCAACTCGTGATGTGACCTTTGGGCAGGAATCGTACGATGAGATGATGATTGGTTTCTTGGATTATGTGGTCGAACACGGAGTACGCCCGGAAACTTCGGGTGAACGGAATACTCGGCTATTAGGAGATTGGGCAGCAGAGTATCCGGGTGATGTCTACGCGATGAAGCTGATCAACGGCGATTCTGAAAAGCCGCCGGTTCCGTTCTACTTGCCAAAATCCGGCACGGGACTGACAACCGTGGTGAATAACGGAACGCCGATGACGTGCATCATCGATGAAATCGCCTGGACCGGTAATACGTTCACATGCGTTGTTGTCGTGACGCCGCAGGTAAAATTGATGGTTGAAGGATCCTTCAATGTAGCGACCAGCGAGCTCGAGTACGTGGCGAAAGTGCCGAACGGCCCCACGTTTGAGCTCAAAGGCAAGCCGGTAGAATAGAACAGACTAACGTTGTCCCATCGGCTGCTTGTCCCCTCTCCCTAGGGAGAGGGTTAGGGTGAGGGGGCGGTTGCTAGCTATTGCGAACCACATGGGACGCACTTGACAGCTTCCGATCTTCGATATTCCGTATGCATCCCCACGCAGGAGCATGGGGACGAGATGATGCGAAATTTTGCAAAAAAACCTTCGCTATTCTTCGAACAACCAATCTGTGTCGCGTTCGGCTTGGCTTCGTTCGAGTTGTTCTGCGAGCCACGCCTCGTATTCAGCGTCGGTGCCGACGTTGAGGAAGCCGCGCATGCGGTAGTGACCGAGTCCGCAGAGTTGCGCGCAGGCGATTTCGAATGGACGGCCGAAATCCGCAGTGGCTAGGGTGGGTGTGAAGGAGACGGGAATTCGCATGCCTGGAATCGCGTCTTGTTTGACGCGTAACTCGGTCAAATTAAAACTATGAATCACTTCTTTGGTCGAAAGGTAGACGACAACTGGGCGATTGACGGGCAGAAACATGACGTTGAGCGACGTGATGTCGTCTGCGCTGTTCGGGTCGTCAGAATCGAGGCCGATGGGATTGGTTTCATCGTCGACCAATAGTACGTCCGTCTCTCCGAAAATTCCGTCCGCACCGGGGTAGTGAATGTTCCACTGAAACTGTTGTCCGATCACGCGGACCACAACGGTGTCCTCGGTAATTTCGGGTGCTGCCGCGACGTTTCGCTCCCAGTACGGGAACGATAGGCCGAGTAGCAGTGCCATTTCCGCGGCGGCCATCGCGGCGACGGGAACGTATGGCCACCAGCCGCGCAGGCCTCGGTGACGCACTTGGGATTCGTGGTAGTGACGGCGGCGCACGAGCGGGAGAATGAAGAATGCCCCCCAGAGGAGGAATGCAGCCAACATGATGATGTGCAGGTAGACGATAAGCTGGTCGATTTCAGCTCCGTGTGCTGATGCGACGATTGGCAGGCCAATCCATTCACCCATGGGCTTGCCCCTCCAGCTGTTCGGTCGTGGGTTGTTCGAGCAATTCATACCCTTCGGGGAAATCGCGTTGGGCGAATGCGAGCACGACGATCAGCACAGCAAGGAATATCAACGTTGGGAACAGGATTCCGAGTAGTGGTGCACGCTCTGAACCGAGGTGCAGCGTAAACGCGGCGAGCACCCAAACGCTGACGCCGCTGATCGACATGATGAGTGCTGCGCGATCCCAGCCCGGCGGCATCAAAGAATGAATCGCGATTGCAATGCCAATGAGCATGGCGACAGTGGAGAGGCTAGCGACGTGGCGGCCCAATTCGCCGTCGCCGTGATCGGCGCGGGGTGTGATCGTTCGGGGCATTGATTCAGAATCGTTATGTCGTTCGTCGCCGTACATGATTAGGTTAAATACACCAACGTAAAGAGGACGATCCACACTAAATCAACGAAGTGCCAATACAGGCCAGTCACTTCAATTCGATTGATGAAGCGTGCGGGGTCGGTGGCCCAGAATCTTGCACCCGGTCCCGCGTGATAGAGCACGACAAGAATGCCGCCCAGCAGATGCGCGATGTGTACGCCAGTCAACACGAAGTAAATGCCGTAGAAATTGTTTGTGGACGGGTAATGTCCCGCTGAAAATTTCTCGTAATACTCATACGACTTGATCGCGATAAATCCGATACCCAACAACGCAGTCACGACGAAGTTGGCGCGAAACGCAGAAAGCGACCCGCGCTTAAGCGCAGTCCATCCTGCGGCGACGGTGACACTGGAGGCGATTAAGACAAACGTATTGACCGATGCCATCGGGATATTGAGAAGATCGGATGCATTTGGCCAATCCGGTACGCCATTTCGTAGGAAGACGTAGGCGGAGAACAGCCCGCCGAAGAGCATGGCTTCTGAAGCGATGAACAGCCATATACCCAGCTTGCCGTTGTAGAGGCCGGTATCGTTGCGCACGGTGGTTGTGTGGGGAATGTCCATGCTAGGTCATATTTCCGGGTTGGCATTGGGGGGTAAAGTCTGTGTCGGCGCCGGGGAGATTGTATTCGTATGCGGCGCGATAGACGACAGGTGGCGTCTCAAAATTACCGTGCGCCAACGGTGGTGATGGGGCGGCCCATTCGAGGGTGGTGGCTTTCCATGGATTGGCATCAACGCGTGGGCCGCGGGCTAAGCTCCACAGTAGATTGATAATGAATGGCAATTGAAAGACGGCGAGCGCGAACGCGGAATAGGTCATCACTTTGTTGAGTACGAGAACGTGTTCGTTGTGCGCGAAAGTGAGGCCGCCGTCGTACATCCGGCGTGACATGCCAGCCATGCCTTGAATGAACATTGGGAAAAACACGCCGTTCATGCAGATAAGCGTCGGCCAGAAATGGAGTTGTCCGAGTACTTCGTTCATGCGTTTGCCGGTGACTTTCGGGAACCAGAAATAGATGCCGGCGAACAGGGCGAATATCGTGCCCGGTGCGACCACGTAGTGAAAGTGGCCGATGACGTAGGTGGTGTCGTGTAGGTAAATGTCGCTTGTGGAAAGGCCGAGTGGTAGTCCGGTAAGCCCACCGATTCCGAACATAGGCAGGAATGCCAGGGCGAACAGCATGGGCGTGTTGAATCGAATCGCGCCGTACCATAGTGAGCCGACGAGCGCGGTGAGAATTACGATGGAGGGAACGGAAATGATCATGGTGGTCGCCTCGAAGAAGGCGTTGATGGTGGTGCCCATGCCGGTGAGGTACATGTGGTGCGCCCAAACGAGGAAGGACATGAATCCGACGAAGAGGGACGAGTACACCATTGCGCGGTATCCCCATAGGGGTCTGCGCGAATTGTTGGCGATCACTTCGGCGACGATGCCCATTGCAGGAAGGATTAGGACGTAGACTTCGGGATGCGCGAGGAACCAGAAGAGGTGTTGCCAGAGCAGTGCACTCCCTCCCCCAGCCGTCTCGATGACTTCGCCACTGACGACCAATCCACTGGGTAGAAAGAAACTGGTGCCGGCGACGCGGTCCATGAACTGTAGAATTGCTGCGGCCTCGAGCGGTGGAAATGCGAGCAAGAGTAGGAATGAAGTTGTGAATTGGGTCCAGACAAAAAACGGTAGCCGCATGAACGTAAGGCCTTCGGCGCGGAGTTGGACGATGGTAACGATCAGGTTCACCGCGCCGAGCATTGACGAAGTTATGATGAAAACCATCGCGACCAGCCAAACGGTTTGGCCGTGCGTGGCAAAGACGGATAGCGGCGGGTAGGCGGTCCAGCCGGAATTGGGTGGACCGCCGGGCACAATGAACGTAAGGAGCATGATGATGCCGCCGAGTAGATAGCACCAGTAGCTGGCCATGTTGATGCGGGGGAAGGCCATGTCGGGTGCGCCGATTTGCAGTGGCACGAGGTAGTTGCCAAACGCACCCACAGCGAGCGGCACCACACCGAGAAAGATCATGATGGTGGCGTGCATTACGCCTAGGGAATTGTAGAATTCGGGCAGCATGGATCCGCCGGGCAGTAGAGGATGATCAGGCCCGAATACACGGTCGAGAAAGGGTATCGGCTGTTCAGAGTAGGCGAGCTGCCAGCGCATCAGCAGCATCAGCGTGAAGCCAATCGCGAGAAAGACGAGCGCGGTTAGACCGTATTGAATGCCGATGACTTTGTGGTCGGTGGAAAATATGTACGAACGCAGAAAACCGGGGCGATCATCTCCCGAGCCCGTCATATCTTCGTAGTCTCCGTGCCGATCCAGTCCCATATAAAATGGGAGTTACGTAGCTCCCGTTTGTAACGGGAGTGGGTTCGCTCGAGCATCGCGACTTATCTCACGTGCCCGGCCGCTTAAAAATAAAATCCGCAACGGACTCGCCTGACACTTCCACGGTAACTGTAGCGCGTTGCGTGCCGAGCCGTTCGTGCCATGCTTCGATCTCGTATTCGCCAGCGGGGAGCCCTTCAATCGTGAAGGTACCGTCTGAAGCCGTTACGGCGAAGTACGGATGATCGAATACTGTGCAATAGGATTGCATCCAAGCGTGGACGTCGCATTTGATGTCGAAGACCGGCTCAGGTTTTTTGAAGGTTGTTGTGATTTCCGTGCGTTGACTGTTCATTGAACGGTTGAATTCGTTGTTCACCTTCGGCAACGCATGGACATTGTGTAAAAATTTGTCCGGGTTCGTAAACTTCAATTCCTGTCCGGCACGTAGACCGAATACGCGAGGCTTGTAAATACATCCTTCTTGGGACATGACGAAGGGTTCTGTCGGAACCGGATAGTCGACGCCTTCGGGAAGTCCGCTTACGACGGAAACCAACACGTTAGCCATGTGTTGATCGTCGTCCAGTACGAGCATTTGGCGCAGGACCGGTTCGGTGTGAACGGTTTCACATTCTGGGTTTGCCGCCATTTGGATGGCGGGCATTTTGGGCGCTCGACCTTCAAAAACGATCGTGCCGGTGATCGAACCCTTCGATTCTGCGGCGTGGGTTTTGGCTGAGCCACTGGTCAGTAGGAATAGCACAGGACCAAGGATTAAGACGGTTGTGCATAATCCGAATATAATTTTCATTCGCATAACGACTACTCCGTGACCATCGTTTCACCGATTTATTCAATAGTAGCGGTGTGGCTTTAGTTATGCAAATCCGATTAGGCTAGAATCGATAACCCATTGCAGTATCGGCTGTTACGGTAACGCCAAGGCCACTAGCTCAGGCGGATTCGTGCGAATAGTCACCGCGATGTATTGCTTATCCTCGTGCATGAATGTCATCGGCGTGCCCTGGGGGCTGTGAGGCAAGTCTACGGAGCCGAGTTCTTCGCCGGTCGCTTTGTCCTGAGCCACGAGTTTGCCCAAACCGCTGCCCCGGCCACCGGGGGATTGCGCACTGATGAGCAAGGTCTTCGTGACCACCGGGCCTCCCGTTCCATCGCCTCCGAGCGGCGGCAGGTCGAGATCTTTGAGTGCTTCGTGATTGCGAATGTGATCGCCGTTGCCAATTGGTTTCATCCAAACGTGATCGCCAGTGTTCATGTTGATGGCGGTCATTCGCGAATATGGCGGTTTGAACAGGGGCAAGCCTTGCGGACCGCTGGGATACGCGCCGCGTGCGCCGTGGGTGTAGCGCAATGTCCCGCCCGGTATTTGATCCGGCTTGTAGAAGTGCATCACGCTCAATGAGTTTCGAGATGGCACATATAGAATACCCGTCTCGGGATCGATGCCTGCGCCGGGCCAATTGGCGCCGCCGCCGAGGCCGGGGCGTTGAATGGTTCCCTTGTTGCCGTTTTCCGATAGTGATGGCGGCGTGAAGAGCGGTCCAATGGTGAATCCTTCGATCGATTTGATCGCCTGCTCGCGTAATTCCGGCGTGAAGTCGATTAGGTCATCAATCTCGACGCCTTGATATTCGAATGGTGCGGGCTTGGTGGGTACGGGTTGTGTGGGCGAGGCGACTTCTCCCGGCATTGTTGCGGGCGGCACATCGCATTCTTCAATCGGCCACACCGGTTCGCCGGTAACACGGTCGAACACGAAACAAAACCCTTGCTTCGTGACTTGTGCGACCGCTTTGATCGCCTTGCCGTCCACGGTAATGTCGACTAGGTTTGGCGCGGCAGGATTATCGTAATCCCACAAGCCGTGATGGACGGTCTGAAAATGCCAGACGCGTTCACCCGTTTCGACATCGACGCACACGAGGGATTCGGCGAAGAGATTGTCGCCGAGACGGTCACCGCCGTAGAAGTCGTTGGTCGGTGTGCCCGTGGGTAAGTAGACGTAGCCGAGTTCTTCGTCCGCGCTCATTTGCGTCCAGACGTTTGCATTGCCCGAGTACTTCCAGGAATCGTTTTCCCACGTCTCAACGCCGAACTCGCCTTCTTGCGGGACGGTGTGGAAGTCCCACTTGTGTTCGCCGCTGCGGACATCGTGCGCACGAACCCAGCCCGGCACGGCTTCTTTGGCGACGCGGCGGTCGGCAATAGAGCATCCTGTGACGATGGTATCGCCCACAACAATCGGGGGCGATGCGCACGACAGGAGCATCGCGTTCAGGTAGTCACGTTCGTCACGGTTAGCGCGCGGGACGCCTTTCATCAGATCGACGCGTCCGTTGTCACCGAAGTCACGACACGGGCGGCCGCTCTTGGCGTCAACCGCGATGAGGTAGCCGTCGCCGGTGCCCCAGAGAATCCGCGCCTCAGAATCATCGGTCCAATAGGAGACGCCCCGATGATTCCAATAGATACTCATCGTAGGCGTGCCGGTCTCGTAACTACGGGGATTGTAGACCCATAACGTTTCACCGGTGGCCGCGTCGATGGCCACGCCTTGATAGAGCGGCGTACATAGATAGAGGACGCCGTCGACCATCAGCGGTGTCGCTTTGAGGCTGCTGATGTGCGGCATCATTCCGCCGCGCCAACGATCTGGGTTTTCTTCTTGCAGCGATTCGAAGATGGTTTCGGAATCGGCCCACCATTCGCCGTGGCCGTCATCTCTGCTAAGGAAGCGGTCCGTCGTCTGCCAACGCCAGGCGATGGTTAGATCATTAAAGTTGTCCGCATTGATTTGATCGAGTGGCGCGTACTTCGTGCTTCCGAGGTCACCACCGTAGGACGGCCAGGAATCGACCGGAGCGCCGTGTTGCGCCATCGCACCGCCACACACTGCGGCGAGCCCTAGGAACGTAAGGAGCGGAGATCGAAAAGGCAAGGCTGGATTACTGCACGATCGTGAACGCTGCGGTCCACTCGTGATCGCCCCACGTGATTCGGATCGTACCGCCGCCTTCGGCCTCATCGACATTGACGGTATAGGCGTCGGCAGCCTCGTCCGCTTTGGCATAGGCCAAGGGCACTTCTGCGACGTCGCCTTCGGGGAAATGCTGCGTACCCCATACATCGGCGTAGTCGCTAAACACTAAATGCCAACCATCGCCCACGCGTTTCAACCAAAGTCCGTACACGCCGGGGTAATCTTTCGCGGCATTGCCCGTCTTGATCGAGACTTCACCGAATTGGAGGTCGTGTTCCGTCTTCAATTTGGTCACGATGCTTTTCGTCAGCTTTACGGTCGCACCGTCTTCGGTGGTGGCGACCTTGGGATAGTCGGGACCATCTGCCAGCGTATCGCCATAGGAAATGGCGATGGTCTTGTCGTCAACTTCCAATTTGGCGATGTTGCCCATCCGCCTGCGCCGGAACGCTTCTCGGGCGGCGGCCTCTTCTTCGGTCAGCGTCTCCTCGCCGGCTTCCGCCGAGTCGCCTTCCTTCTGGCCTTCTTGCGCTACAGCGTCGAGCGGGGCAACGGCGATACAGCACGAGAACAGAGCGATTAACCAGACGAAGCGCATGTACAAATCCCTTACGTTCCGATACCCCAGCGGCACCTGGAGCACGCAGCCGTGCTCCGATATTGCGCCAACCCAAATTCACTAACGAACGTGATCCGATTCCTTATCGGACCGCCGACTAGTCCTCTTCAAGCGCGTCCAAATCTTCGACGCCCGTACCCACGTCGCCGAAGTCATGATTCATGATGTCTTCAATGGGTTCTGCATTCGCCCATTCGGTCCAACCAATGTTCATTTCGTCTTTGGTCATGCCGCCAAATGCAACGGGTCGATTGGGATTGGGCACCCAAATGTTTTCTTCGGAGTTGTCAAACCACATCGACACTTCGAGACGGGAACCTGCGGGCACAAACTTGGGATCTTTAAACGTATAGGTCTGCTGCCATGCGAAATCATAATTCGGAACATCGAGGATCGTTTCGCGCTTGCCATCCGGATAGATCAAATCGTATTGCGCTGCGTTTCCGCGCCAGTGCATGTGCGGCATCATATTGATAATGACGGAATCATCATCGAAGGTACGCGCCGCGCCGACGCGCCAGTTATTGTGTTGCGGCGGAATTTCCCAGCCGCGCGAACTAACGCCAGCCGATCGCACCACATACTTGACCGGTTTGTCATGCCATTTAATGGCGACCATGGACTGATCCCAAACGCCAGTTCCCGGTCCAGGTTCCTTGTTGTAATGAAGACCGAAGGAAATCTGCGATCCTTTGCGCACGAGCTTACCGTAACCTTCCGGCCAATAATCCGGGCCGTCACCTTGCGAAGTACCGATCAGTTTGCCGCCGCACAGCGGGTCGACTACCGCTTCTCCCTTGTCATCCAGTGGCGTGACCCGGGCCCCGCCATGGTGAACGATGTTCGATCCGGGCCGGAACTCAATCCAATGAACCCACTTGTCTTCCGGCAATTCTTCTTCCGTTAACACGCGCGTGAATCGCGGCTGCCAGTCGTTGACCTCATCACCAATCCATACCGGTTCTGGCAAAGACAAAATTATATCGGGTTCACCGTAGGTCCATCCAGACGTCGAGGCCCATTCTTTGGGCGCGGGTGAATCGTTTGGGTTTCCGCGCGGTGCGCCGGTATCAACCCAACGCGTGATTGTGGCGATTTCCGTATCGGTGAGAGTGCGCTCCAATTCGAACGTACCGGCAAACTCCGGCGAAGCGAACCAGGGCGGCATCGTTTTGGCCGTGATTTCTTTGACCATCGCTTTGGCCCACGGGCGCACTTCTTGGTAACTGGTCAACGACATCGGCGCGACCATGCCGGAGAAATTTGCGCCGGAGGCACGATGGCATTCCTGACAGTTCTCTTGAAGGATGGGAAGGATGTCTTTTGTGAACGTCGGTTTTCGTACCGCGGTGTCATCGGCCATTGCGCTGAGCGTGGGCGCACATGCACAGATTAACGCTATCCCCCATCTGCCGAAATGAGCATTCATGACCGTTGTCTCCTCGTGACCCTGTGTTGTGTCCTGTCTAAAAATTGGTCCAGCCGACGCTAATCGCGGTAGTCGCGCACGCTAACCCCATAAAGCATAATCATTTCCAGGATATAGTAAGCGAGTTCCGGTGTAAAGTTTCGCAGATCGTTGCACAACCTTGTAGCTATGGATCGGTATAGGTGCTAACAATGTACGGCCAAACGGGTTACATACTATCGCCCAGTCCATTTAGGCGATCGCTTTTCTAGGAACGCTTGAATTCCCTCTTTTGCGTCGGCTTGGGCGAGGTTTTCAACCATTTTTGACTGGGCGAACTGATACGCCTGATCCGTGCCCATTTCAAGTTGCTGATAGAACGCTTCTTTGCCTAGTTTCACGGTAGATGCGCTTGCATCCGCAATGCGCTTGGCCAATGCGTGCGTGGCTTCCTCCAGTTCATTACTCGAAACTACGCGATTAATGAGTCCTGCGCGTTCGGCTTCTGCTGCATCGATTGGTTGACCGGTGAGCAACATCTCCATCGCCTTTTTTCGGGGAATGGTGCGGGAGACAGCAACACCGGGCGTAGTGCAGAACAAACCGATTTTGACGCCTGGCGTAGCAAATTGTGCTTCTTCGGATGCGACGGCTAAATCACATGCGGCCACTAACTGACACCCGGCAGCAGTCGCTAGACCACGAACTTCTGCAATGACCGGTTGATCCAAGCGACCAATCACCATCATGAGTTCGGTGCACAACTCGAAGACCGTCTCGTATTCGTCTTGATCGTGGCCGACCAATTCGCGGAGGTCGTGTCCTGCGCTAAACACGGGACCGTCTGTTCGGATAATTATCGCGCGCACGTTGGCATCAGCACCGAGTGATGTTAGGGCGTCCGTTAGTGCGGCCATCAAATCAGCGGAGAGTGCGTTACGCCGGGCAGGGTTATTCAACGTGATCACGGCGATCGCATCATCGACTTCAGTCAGGACAATGGAATTGGCCATAGCGTACTACTCCTTTTCCCCAATGCCCTCGGGAATCGAAGGGGATTCTACGATTTCGATAAGCACTTTATCCGGCCCTTCGACGAAGAAGCTGGTGTGGTTCACGTCGTAGCGAAAACCAATGGGTTTTACTATTGTAACGCCAGCGGCGCGCATTCGTTTGATAACAGGCTTCAAATCGGGATAGGAAAATGCGATGTGGTTGATAGCCCGGCCCTCGGTCGACTCAAATTCCGTGAGCGGTTCCCAGCGCCACCAGGGCGGACGCGGTGTGTAGTCGGGACGTCCGTAGACAATGATGGAAACGTTGTCGCAGCGAAATGAATTGGACCACGCACGCACGAGGGTGAGGTCAGGCTTGGGCACGTGCGGCCTGCGCGCGCTAAGTCCCAAATTTTCGAGGTACCATTTGACGGTCTTGTTCACGTCTTCTGCGAATAAGTGCACGTGGCCGAACCGGTTGTGGCCCATCGTGTTCACTTCGATGAGTTCGTCATCCGGGCCTTGGACGTATGTAACGAATCCCTTTCCCAACGAATAGAGTGGCGTGTGAATCTTGACACCTTGCGATTTCAACCATTCGTATTTGTGCGGCATATCGATACCGCCCCAACCGATGTGCCACAAACCGCTCTTCAACTCCGAAGGCGGCGGATCATCGACAACATTGAACAAGATAAACGAACGCTCGGTGTATAAAGCATCAACGCTGTTCGCATACCGCGTCGGCGTCGCACCGAACACACGCGTATAAAACTCCATCGTCGCTTCCGGGTCCGTGACATTCAAACGAACATGATGAAAATGCGCCGGCTCGGATTTTGCAAAAGCCGAAACAAAAACTGCCGCACATATCGATAAGAAAAATATGCTGACCGCAGGTCCGAGTACGCCGGCTGCAAGCCTATTCTGCTGGGACATCGAAATTATCCCAGAGATACGGCATGTGGTGCATGCTGAGGTGGCCGAAGAGTTCGTTGACCAATTTGATAATTTTGGCGGTGCCGTAAGCGTACTGATTGCGATGCACCGTGAGCTCTAGCGTCACCGTCGCCTTGCTAAAACGGCATGCCACTTCCGCTCGTTTAGGATCGATGCGCCGATGCGCGGGCAGCGCACCGTCGTGCCGCGACAACACGAACGCTTTTACGTCCGCATACAACTCGGAGCGGGCGGGCACGTTGGGCATGACGTCTTTGAACGCAATCGTCCCGCGTGCAGCATCCACGACGATGGTAAATCGTTCGTCCAACAACCAGCGAAAGGTAAATATCGTTTTACCTCCGCGCCCGGGTTCTTCGGACAACCCGCGGAACACGCCGCGGGTTGCATAGGAGTCAAGTTTGCGCCGCACCGTATCCATGTGCGGCTGCGTCATTACGTTCGTCATCCGGTTAATGGTTGTAGGACATGCAACCCGGCTCAACCTGTCCGACCATACCCGGCGGATACTTTCTCGGGTCCCAGAATTCCTTTTTGGCTTGGCAATTGATGACCGTGGGCAGACGATCATTGACCGCGACTTCCCATGCCCGTTCCAGTGCTGGCCGCATCTGATCCGCGCCGGTGACGTATTCGCCGTGGCCACCCAGCGCCTGCGATATCTGATCGTATCGGAGGTTTTCTTGGAACAAGTGGACGTGTCCTACGCGCGGCTTGGCAGCGTATCCAGCCCAAGTACCCCAAGCGTTGTTGTTGTACACAACGACAATCGCCGGCATGCGGTACTTTGCCAACGTGTCAATTTCCATGCCGGAGTACGCGAATCCTGCGTCACCCGTGACAGCGAGTATCGGGGAACCTTGGTACGGTTTTTGAGGACCAACGCCGTGGTGCATCGCGACGCTGGCACCGAACGCATATCCAACGTCGGGGCCAATCGATCCGTACTGATAGGCACCGTTGCATATTTGGCCGGGCCGGAACGCGCGTAAGCGCCGCCGCGTGAACTTGCCGATACCGAATCCGCCAGAGACCACCGTGGTCTGTTCGCGGGCGATTTCACCCTCGTACAAGAAATTGCCGATCTCTTTTGCGATGACGGCGGGGTGAATGCAATCTTCACTGTACTTGAGTCCGACTTGGTAGTTCTCATCGTTTTCCTTGTCGAACGCTGCCCGCGCCGCAGCGACTTCGGCCACCCACGAATCGTGTTTCATCGCGGGAATTTTGTCGAGCAACGCTTCGATCGCAGCCTTCTCGTCACTGATGATGCCGAGATCGATCGGAATGTTGCGTCCGACATCTTCCGGATGCGGGTCGATTCGAATGTATTTGGCGTCTACATCGAACGGGTATTCACCCGGTCCAGGCATGCAGTATTGACCGATCAAGACTACGAGGTCGACGCTGTAGATCGATGAAGGCGCGGTACTCGCGGAGAGTTCATGCCCATCGGAGAAATGGCCGCGCATCGGCCCGGATTCGACGACGGGGATTTGCGCTTTTTCCGCCAGTAGCCTTAGCGGCTCCCACGCCTTGCTGTAGAACACGCCCATACTCGCGACAATCATCGGGCGTTTGGCCTGCTTAATCAGGTCGATCGCCTTATCAATGTCTTTCGGATCGGGATGGGGCTTCGAGTCCGTGCGGTATTTCGTCTTGTCGTAATAACCATCGAGTTCCACCGCAGAATCCACTTTGGAAGCACGGCCCGCCGACTCGCTCACAAAATCTAAATGCACGGGACCGGGACGCCCGGACTTGAGTTGCCGGAAAGCGTAGCCGGCGTACTCGTGAACGCGTTCCTTGGTGACAATGCGTTTTCCGTATTTCTTGATACCTTCGGTCTGGGGCTGTTGGTAGCTGCGTTGGAGCCGCGATTCGGTGTCGTCGCCGCGCAACGACATATTACTCGCGAGCACAAGCAGAGGCGTACGGCACGCATTCGCTGCTGCAATCGCACAAATCATGTTCGTGAAACCCGGGCCTTCCGTTCCGGAGGCCGCAGCCACTTCGCCCGTTACACGAATAAACCCGTCCGCCGCCGAACACATTGGCCCTTCCAAACGACCGCCATAGGTCGGGATGCCTTGTTCGGCAATGGCCGTCAAGATGGAGTAATTGCCGGGACAGCAGAACAGCGCGGCTAAGCCTTCGTCTTTACAAGCCTTCGCGAAAATTTCCGCGCCCATCGCCGGGAATGCAAACTCCGATAGCGGGGCGTCCGCGAATTTTTCGAAGGGCTCGGGACGTTGAATCGCCCGATCGCCGTCCGCGACTTTGGCTTCCGCCGTCGCGGTTACCCCGATCGCAGCTGCGGTAGCACTAGCACCGGCAGCCGCCGTCTTCATGAAGTTACGTCGGCTTACATCCGACCCTGCTTCAGTTTGTTCTGATTTATCTTTATGTGCCATGTCCGCTCCACCCTCCGCCCGGTCGAATTCCGGGCCCCGTGTGATTGCGCTAGTTGGTGCCTTCGGGCGGCCTGGACCCTAGGCTCCGTATGAAGTTCACGATATGCCAAATCCGGTCGTCGCTCAACTCTTTGGCGAAGTCCGGCATGTCGTATTCGGTACCGTTTTTAATAATGAGGAAAATATGGCCGTCCTCACTTCCATAGGTCCATTGCTCATTAGTGAGGTCTGAGGGGTGGGTCGGCAAAAACTCCCGCATCTCCGTGTCGCCCATGCCGTTAGTGCCATGGCATTTCACGCAGAATCGCGCGTAGAACTGTTTGCCGCGTAGAATCGATGCGTCGTTGTACGCAATGGGATTCTCGGGCACCTCTTCGTCTTCCGGTGCGTCGATGCCGGGCTCGGGGCCGATCGTGCGGAGGTAATGCACGACTTGCCAAAGGCGTTGTTCTTTCAATTGTTCGCTGAACGCGGGCATGCCGAGTTCCGTGCCGTCCCGGACGAGCGTCATGACCTCGCCGTCCGTGCCGCCGTATTTCCACTCGCCGTTGGTCAGATCGGACGGCGGCGCTTTGAGCGTATCGCCCATATCCGTTTCGCCTTTGCCGTCCATGCCATGACACGTCACGCACATCCGAATAAAAACCTGACGGCCTTGGCGAACGGACCCATCGTTCATCTCCGTTGGACTGGTAATCGATTGGGCCTCGGGAAACGGCCCGGGTTTACGTTCGGCCTCGCCGAACGATGCTGTAGAAACTAGAAGCGTGACCACGCCGGTCAACAAGTATTGCGCTATATTTCGAAATCGCATTTACTGGGCACCTATCCTATTCATTCGTCTCAACCGCAGCCTACGATAGCGGGAATTGCCGCTACCATCAATTTCTGTGCTGCGGCGAAAAACGGGGCGGCATCCAAATCGGACGCCGCCCCATGTGCGTACCACCTCAAATAAACGCTGCTGCTAGTCGCTTCCGACCGTATCCGGATTGTAGTACGGATCTTCCTTCGGCTCTTTATCGGTGAAGGTAATCCAACCCAGCATCATTTCGTCTGTGGTCGGACCGCCGAACCGCACCGCGCGATCCGGATTCGGCACTGAGACGTTTTCAGTCGAATTGTCAAAGTGCATGATGACGTCGACCCGCGTGCCTTTGGGCAATAGCTTCGGCTCGGTGAAACGATAGGCCGTCTGCCAATTGAAATCGTAGGCCGGCACGTCCAGCAAGACTTCGGTCTTCCCGTTCGGATAGTAGGCCGTATAGCTGGCATCTTTACCGCGCAAGTGCATGTGCGGCATCATCGAGACGAGCAACGTGTCCGTCTCAAAGATACGTGAAGCGCCGACTTTCCAGTCGTTCTGTTGAGGCGGGATTTCGAACGCGCTATTGCCGATGGGCGACGTCGATAATGGATGCGTCACGGGTTCGGTGTGGAATTTGACGCCAATTATCGATTGATCCCAGACCGCCGTGCCCGGACCCGCTTCTTTGTGATAGTGCATGTCGAACGTGACGACTTGGCCGGGCTTGAGCAATGTGCCCATGCCATCGTTCATCGTGATGGGGCCAAGGCCTGGCGCGATACCGCCAAAGGGCCGCGCGATGATGTGATGCACCGCTTCGCTACCGCCACGAATCTCGGCTGCGGCAACCCAACGCGGCGCAGGCAACATCTCTTCTGTGATGGTGACTTCGATCTCGACATATTCGTCCTCGATGTCATCCTTAATGAGATACGCCTCCGGCATTTCAACAATTAGATCCGGTTCGCCGAACGTCCATTCTTGGTCGGGAAATTCGAGCGGCGTAGGAGCGTCATTCGGATTGCCAGCACGTGCCCCGATCTTGGCCCATTTGGCTATCGTCGCAACTTCTACGTCTGTCAGCGTGCGTTCATTGGAAAAGACGCCGTGGAATTTTTCCGTCGCGTGCCAGGGCGGCATGTTCTTCGCTGTGGTTTCCTTGGCAATCGCTTTTGCCCAGGGTCGGACATCTTTATAGGAGATTAACGCCATGGGCGCGATCATCCCCCCCATGTTCAATCCGGCAGGACGGTGGCACGCTTGGCAATTTTCCTGAAGGATGGGTAAGACATCTTTATAGAATGTAGGCTGCTTGGGAACACCGCTCAATTCCGCGGTCGCGGTCCCAATCATCAACCCGATCGCCGCACATAGCACCAGTGCCGTGTTCAGTATGCGTATCATTGTCGACTCCTACGTTTCGGTGAACTGCCCCTGTATCATCAAATCCGTGAAGAAACGCCCCTCGGCGTGCCGCCCAGTCTACGATGGTCCTCAAATATTCGCAATAGGCGTGTGGAATTAAATAGGGACAGTAACCATTTATCACCCACAATATGCAACGTTTCTTCGTATTGAACGGCTCGATAAATGGTTACTGTCCCTATTTAATGACTTATGACGTTAGAAAAATCTGTGCGAACGCGCGAATGTCTTCCACTAGCATCTCCGGTTCTTCCATGGCGGCAAAGTGACCGCCTCGGGGCATGGAGGTCCAGCGGACAATGTTGAAATGGTTTTCGGCCCAGCGGCGCGGGGGTAGGGTCAGTTCTTTTGGGAAACAGGCTACAGCGGTCGGTGTCTGGATGTACACGTCGGGCGGACCGGAATGACCGGCCTTGGTCGTTTCGTAGTAGAGCCGCATCGATGATGTAATGGTGTCGGTCACCCAGTAGAGCGTGATGTTCGCTAGCAGTTCGTCTTTTGTAAACCGTGACTCGACGGCGCCGTTGCAATCGCTCCAGGTCTGAAATTTTTCTAGTATCCAAGCAGCAAGTCCGACGGGGGAATCGTGCAATCCGTATCCCAGCGATTGCGGCTTTGTCGATTGCAATCGGTGATAGGCCGATTCGTATCGATTGAATGCGCGAGCCGCTTTCAGGTTTGCCAGTTCGGATTTGGTTAGATTCTCGGCTAGGTCTTCGGGAGTCACGTCTTTCGGTCGCCGGGCTAACGGCATGTTGAGATGGACGCCTTTGCAGTGATCCGGGTCGAGTGCGCCTTGCCACGCTGCAGCAACGGATCCCCAGTCGCCGCCTTGCGCGATGTAGCGGTCGTACCCCAGCGCGGCCATGAGTTTTACTTCCACCTCGGCCACTTGCTTGATGCCGAATCCTGACTCTTGGGGTGCGCTGGAAAAGCCGTAACCGGGTAGGGACGGGCAAACGACGTGGAACGCATCCGCCTTACTCCCACCGTGTGATTCTGGATCGGTGAGCGGGCCAATAATTTTCATGAATTCGAAGACCGATCCCGGCCAACCATGGGAAAGTATCAACGGTGTTGCATCTGGATGAGGCGATCGATGGTGTATGAAATGCAGGTCGATTCCGTCAATTGGCAGCATAAACTGTTCGAACGCATTGAGCCGGGCCTCTTGATCGCGCCAATCAAACCCATCGCGCCAATACGCGCATAATTCTTGCAGATAGTCGCGTTCTGTGCCGTAGGTCCAGCCCGCACCGTCTAGCTGATCAGGAAATCGCGCACGGTCGAGTCGATCGCGCAGATCATCGAGAACAGATTCCGAGATGTTTGCGCGGAATGGAATCGGTTCTTTTAGTGCCATGCGCGGTTCGCCCGAACTCGGCGCACGCCGACGGTGACGCACGCAGCAAACAGAGCGCAGAGTCCCCAAACGCCTGACGTCGGTAGTGACCCCATAGCGAATACGTTTACGGTGACGCCGACCGAGTCGACCGCGCCTTTCGATCCATCACCGATGTTCACGGTATAGAGACCGGCGTCCGCGAATGCTACCGGATCGCGGACCAGCGTCGCACCGGTTTCGCCGCCGATGGGCGTACCGTCTTTCGACCATTGAATCACAAATGGCGGGGTGAGATTGGGTGCCGAAACGGTGAGTTCCAGCCGGTCACCCTCCTCGAGTAACGAACTCCCGTTAATATCCACTGAGGACGTTCCCAACAGGAAATCGCGCAGGTACTGATCGACGGCGTGGTTTGCCAGGACGAGGTACATCGTTGCGTTGTAATGGATGGTATCCGCGAAGGCGTTGCTATGACCGGGCACGGTCAGATCGCCCCCCGCAATCGGTGTGAAACCGGGAAAACCACCGGGCATCGGGCGCTCGCCCGCAGCGAATTCTCCGGGTACCCCCAACGTCGCGTGAGCGAGGCCCAGTGTATTGAGGTAAAAGAAGTTTGGGTCGAGAGCAGTCCGTTCGATAGCTTCTTCTGCGGATTTTTCCAGGGCGAAATGGGCACCATTGCCGTCCATGATGTAGTCGTAATTACCCCAAATAATCTTGGCGTCAGGGCGAATACTCCGAATGTGATCCACGACAATTTGGATGTTGTCCCAAACGATATCGTTGAACGCTTCGTATTCCATTTCCGTGACGGGTGGTGGACTGGCTCCAAGAAAATCGTTGCCACCCATTTGCATGAACACAATGTCAATTGTTGGGTTGTTCGTCAGTTGCGTGGTGATGTTCGCGAGGTAGGTGCCGTTGTTCGCCCATTGATCGGCGGTTGATCCACCGACGGCAATGATTCCGTTCTCTTCAAACTGCCCCAAGCCCGCATTTTGAAGCGCTTGTTGAAACGAACGGTTTCCCCATTCGATAGCGGCCCAACTGTCGCCGATTAGAAGGATGCGTTGGGTTTGGGCAGCGCTAGTCCCGATAAACGCGAATAGAGATACGCTAAGTAGTGCTACGCAGTTGCGGAATATAGCGGGCGCGTTCAGCATGAGATCCTCCAGACAAAAACGCTTCGACCGAAAAGATCTACTTTATCCAAGCAACCCCTTTATTGCAACGCCATCTCGCTCAGGATAAAGTGAGTGTAGTCTTTGTTAAAAGGGAGAATTGCTGTGCCAAATCCATTGGCCAAGCTCGAATGGACAACGTTCGACACCGGCGACACCACCGCACGAATCGTCTTAGATCACCCGGAAAAACTGAATGTCTTCGGGGCGGAGATGACGTCTACGGTGACCGGCCTGATTCAGGAGGCGTCGCGGAACGAACGACTGCGCGTACTCGTTCTCACATCGAGTACAACGCGAGCATTTAGCGGTGGCGCCAACATCAAAGAATTTTCGCAACTCGATCCCGATGGCGCGGAACAGTTCATCCGGAATCTTCACGGTGTTTGCGCGGCCGTTCGCGCGTGTCCCGTGCCGGTCATCGCAGCAATCCACGGCTATTGCCTGGGCGGCGCACTAGAACTCGCCGCATCGTGCGACATGCGCGTCGCGAGTGAGGACGCACAATTCGGAATGCCCGAAGTGCGTGTCGGCCTACCATCCGTTATCGAGGCACGGCTGTTGCCTTTGCTCATCGGCTGGGGTAAGACCGCAGAATTACTCTATACGGGCGAACTCATCTCCGCCGAGGAAGCGCTCCAATGCGGACTCGTCGAACGAGTCGTTGAAGGATCTGAAGTCGATGACGCCGTCGGACAATGGATTCGTCCGATCGTTGCGTCAGGACCAAAAGCAATTCGCACGCAAAAAATGCTCATGCGTCGTTGGCAAGAAACCTCCATCGAGACCGGCATCGAAGAAAGCATCCAAGCCTTCCGTCGCTCCTACGAAACCGATGAACCGGCCGTGTACACGAAACCGTTTCTGGAAAGAAAGTAGCAGGAATGCTTGGAGTGACTACGGCGAATCGGGCATCGGCACTTGAGGAATCGTGAAACAAAACTGTGCTCCGCCAAGAGGAGAATCTTCCACCCAGATTCTTCCCTTGTGTCTCGCCACGATCCGTTCGCAAACCGAGAGACCAATTCCGCTGCCCGGATAATCCACCTGAGGGTCGACCCGCACAAATGGCTCCAGAATCTCTGAACGATTATCGTGCGGGATACCGATTCCGTTATCGGAGACGGTCAAGATTGGATCTCCTCCACCACTCGAACCTTTGGATGAAAAGTGGATTTTGGGTGGTGTCTGGTTGACACTGAATTTGATGGCGTTGTCTACAAGGTTTTGATACAGCTGTACAAACAATCTGCGGTCGCCATCCACAATCGGCAGCGGATCGCGGGACACTTCAACGCCTTTCTCCGATAAATCGTCCGCGAAAAGGCGGAGTACTTGGTCCAACACACCGTCAAGCGATACGGACTCCGTGCTGAGCGAGTGATGTTCCGCCCGTGACAGGGCGAGCAATCCCCTAATCATCTCCCCCATGGACGTTGCGGCGTTCGCTATCACTCCGATCGCCCGTTTGGCATTCGGGGAAATTGACTCATGATAGAGTTCATCTTCAATGACCTCTACGAACATGCGCAATCTGCCCAGGGGAGCTTGTAGGTCGTGGCTGACCGTACGGACGAATGCGTTCAATTCCTTATTGGCTGTCGCTAATTCTTCGGTGCGCAGCGTAACACGCGATTCCAGTTCGGTGTTCAACTGCCTTAGATTTTCACTGATACGTTCGAGTTCATGCGTCTTTTCATCTACGACGGCCTGAATCTCTTCGGGCAGCGCGCTGTACGTTGTCACGAAAACTGTGCTGACGAATATCCAGGCCGAACCGACGAGGACGATCATCCAAAATGACCACCAATTTGAGAATGCGCGAAGTTCATCGGCGAAATAGAATCGAATTTGCCATGGCGAGGTTTGGCCTACGCTGACGGAAACATAGGTTTCTCTTGGATCGTCGGCGGGGGAATACGATCCATCCGTCATGCGGGCGGCGACAGGCGCATGCTCGCTCACGAATATCTCTGTGCCGGGTGCGCGTGGGTCGCGTATCGAAAAATGAAGTCGCCCAGGTTCATGCCCATTGAGTGCATGACGCACAAGATCTCTTGTTCGAATTACGCCGCAGGCGTAACCTGTCAACGTGGCGTTACGATTGGAAACATCGACCTCTCGCAGCGAGTGAACGGGTGATAGCACGAGATACGAAAGGGCGTCCATTTCTTCTTCTTGAACGAGGACGATAGGCCGTGTGGAGACAAGTTTGTCCCATTGGTGAGCCTTCGCGAGTGCATCCGCACGAACAGACTCACTGCCCAAATCAAACCCAAACGCGCCTTCATTCCCCTCAAACGGAGCCACATATGTGACCGGGAAGTATTTCTTCTGTTCACGTTGCGCTCTCTCCATCGCGCCGCTGGTGTTTCGGCGGGTGATCGAAAATTCCGGATACCCAAAACTTCTCATGCGCTCTTCATACTTAGTTCGGTCGTCGGCAGTAACATACGAAACCCATTCGAGGGCTTGAATGGCGGGAAAGCGTCTCGTCAGTGGAGCCGCAAAATCTTCGAATTCTTCTGCAGACAAGTCCGGTATTGCCGTCAGTAGTGCGTCCACGGATTCGACAAGCGTTTCGTACTCGAAGCGAGCGGACTCGACACGCCGCGTAATCTCCTCGGCATCTGATACAAGTTCCGATCGAAGATCGCCAAAATGCCGATCAACCGCGAGCAGATACATGGAAATCGTTAGCGCGATAAGAACCAGTGATGAAAGCAGTACCAATTGGGTACGCGAACGCTCGCGCGACTGCGCCGTGCTAAACCACAAAAACAATGGCGCGAATGCTAGGACTATCCCGAGGGTGTCGCCGGTCCACCACGTTAGCCAGTTCATGAGGGCATGCGAAGGGGCAACGTACTCCATCAGCATTAGCAAGAAAACCGAAAACGTAGCATTAATGAGACAAACAATGGGGCCGAGGATCACGAAGTACACAAGTACGACGCCGGGCTTGGACAACCGGGGATCACGCGCCTCAAGGTGGCGCGCAACAACGCCGCCGACTGCTCCCTGAATTACGGTCCCAGAAGCTATCGCGGCATGGGACAGCATCACCATGAGGTCCATTTCCGCTAATTGTGCTGACGCAAAATTCAGCAGGAACGCGGACGAGAATATCGGGATGAGTGCGCGCATTCCCAGCTGCCAAAAGGCAACGACTACGACTGCAGCCGCCGGCCAGACAGGGCTTGAGTATCCCGGCGGTATGGCCAACGACAAAGAAAGTGTTGCAATCAGATAGTGCCCGACCCCAAATCCGATCGGCCAGATCCACTTCTTGGCTATGGCTCGATCCGTCATCACCTTCATGGTAACCCTTCCGAACGGTCTTGTATTTCCGGTTCAATATACACCGATAAATCGTTTGTCTCGCTACACACGCCCTGATAGAGACAATCGTGGGCTGGCCAATGTCCACGCCGATGGGAGACGCTTTCAACGCAAGTCCAGGTGCGCGTTCTAACCTTGAGTGAAAGCTTCCCGCGGAATCCAGATTCTCTGCAATTCTCGTCGCTTCTCCGTATCCGACAACTCGGACGATCATTCAACAAGGTGCGGAGCGCCTTGCATATGCGCTACCGTTATAGTGGCTCGGCGGACGAGATCCAGCTACAACATGTCAAGTTAGGGAAATGAATCATGGCGACAGTATCACAAGCACCTACAGCATCTGGCGCGTCATATTTGTTCGGCGCGGTTCAACCGCAGGACGTTCTTACCCGGGAGGATATGGGTGAGGAGGAACGCATGATGGCACGTTCGTTGAAGGAGTTTGCGGCGCAGGAAGTCTTCCCCAATGCAGAGGCGATTGAAGCGCGGGACTGGTCGGTCATTGGTCCATTGGTGGAGAAGGCGGCGGAGTTGGGCCTTTTTATGGCGGAGGTGCCGGAGGAATATGGCGGGCTAAACCTTAGTGTGCTTGCGATTGCGGCGATGATGGAAGGGCGGTCGGACATGGGGCCGATCAGCAGCACGTTGTACGCGCATCAGGGCATCGGCACGTTGCCGCTCGTGAACTTCGGGACTCCGGAACAGATCGAAAAATATCTTGAGTCGTGTATGAACGGTACGCGGCTCGCGTGTTTCGCTTTGACCGAACCGAGCTCGGGTTCGGATGCGATGAATATTCGTACGACGGCAGTCTTGAATGACGAAGGTACGCACTACATCGTCAATGGTTCGAAGCAATGGATCACGAACGCGGGATGGGCGCAGATGATGATTCTCTTTGCCAAGGTGGACGGTCAGAAATTCACGGCGTTCATTCTCGATGCCCCTACGCCGGGATTGACTGTCGCGGCGAATGAGGATTTGCTTGGTCTCCGTTCATCGTCAGTGTGCGGACTGACTCTGGAAAACGTTGCGATTCCTGTTGAGAATGTATTGGGCGAGATTGGGCGTGGCCATAAAGTGGCGTTGTGCACGTTGAATCTGGGCCGCTTGAAGATGGCGACGAATTGCGCGGGCGGCGGCAAAAAGGCGTTGGCTTGCGCTGCGAACTATGCGGCGGAACGGTTGCAGTTCGGAAAACCAATTGCAAACTTTGGCGCTATTCAATTGAAACTCGCGAATATGGCGGCGCGGGTGTATGCGGCGGAGTCGAATGCGTATCGCACGGCGGGCTTGGTGTATGACAAGTCGGAAGCGATGCGCGCGGAAAACGCGGGGAGCCTGGAAGCGCGGCTAAGTGCGTTGTCCGAGTTTTCGATTGAGTGTGCATTTTCGAAAGTGTTCGGCGCGGAAATGGTGAATGCGCTTTCGGATGAAGCATTGCAGACGCACGGCGGTTACGGATTCAGTGAGGAGTATGCGCCGGCGAAAATGTACCGGGATTGGCGCGTGACGCGGATCTATGAGGGCACGAGCGAAATCTGCCGGTTGAGTTCGATGAAGGCGATGTTGAAACGTGGTGCGCAGGGCGCGCTCGATATTCACGGGGCGATTGACTCGGCGAAATCGGCGAATCCGGATCCCGCCGGACGCACGCCGAAAACGTTGACCGATGTGATGACAACAGTCGCCAATTTCAAAGCGCTGTTTCAGCGGATGCTTGGCCTCGCGTTTGACAATGTCGGCCAGGAAGCGTTGCTCAATGATGACCGGCAACCGATTCTTGGCGCGCTCGCGATGATCGCGACGGAGATTTTTGCTGTTGAGAGCGGACTCTTGCGGGTGTTGAAGATTAGGGAAAAGCATTCGGATGAGACCACACGCATTCCAGAATTGTTGGTGTGGATCTACTTGGACCGTGCGGCACGGAAGATTCGTGAATCGGCGACGGAAATCATTACCGACGTCGTCGACGATCCGGCGGAAGCGTTAGAGGATGTTGAGGGTTGGTTGCCGATTCCGCGAGCACGGCGTGAAATGCGGCAGGAAGTGGTGACGTACTTAACGGAGAACGCGGGTGAACTGCCGGAAATCGTGAACTAGACGGACATTCGGTAATCACGCTGTTAAATGTTTTCGAGCAAGAGTAATTGGGAAGGAAAAGCGAGTTTTGATTCGTATTAGCATTAGAGGTGTATTTGTTGTTTTGGCAGGAATCGTATGCACGCAAGCGGCGGTGGGCCAGACCACCATCACCGTGCCGGGTGACGAGGCGACCATTCAGGATGGGATCGACGCGGCGGTCAATGGCGATACAGTACTCGTTAGCCCGGGGACGTATTTCGAACTTCTTAACCTCAACGGGAAAGAGATAACGCTCGCCAGTGCAAACGGCCCCACGGCCACCATTATTGATGGCGGCGGCTCAGGCCCGGTTATCACTGCGGTTTCAGGCGAAACCCTGAATACCGTTGTACAAGGATTTACGATTCAGAACGGTATGATCTCCTTCGGCGCAGGCATCTATATTGTCAATGGCACTCCGACGATTCGTGGCAACATATTCGATTCGAATGTCCAACCCGTCGGCGGCTACGGCGCGGCGATCGCAGGAAACTCGTCGTCCCCGCTCATTGACGGTAACGTCTTCACAAACAATAGCTGCGACACGCAGCACCTCGCTGGCGTCATCTCCTTTATCAATAGCTCTGCTGCGATCATCGTGAACAACGTGTTTCTTAACAACCCCTGTCGCGGCGTAAACATTGTTTCGATCGCCGGCCAGACTCACGAGATTTCTAACAACACATTCGCAGCCAACAACACAGCAATTCGCGTCAGCATTTTTTCGGATGCTTCAGGTCAACTCGTTCGCAACAACATCCTATTCCAAAACACGGTAGGATATGAGGACATCGGCTCGGATAGCCCTCCGTTCTTGAACAATCTGGTCTTCGGCAACACCTCGGACTATGTAGGCATTACCAATCAAACCGGCTCAAACGGAAATATCGCTCAGTTCCCACTGTTCGAAAATCTCCCCGGCGGCAGCGTTCGAATCAATGCGCTCTCCCCCGCGCGCGATGCGGGCGGCAACGGACCGGCCGCACTTCCGACGTTTGATTTCGAAGGCGACAACCGGGTGATCGGCGGCACCGTCGATATCGGCGCGGACGAATTTGATCCGACGCCGGTCGCGCCCGTTTCACGGGTGTATTCGCTCTTAGCACTGGCCGTAGTATTCCTGTTAGTCGGCGCATATGGCGTACGAAATAAGACTGCGGCAACCTGATTGGATTTCTATGTCGACGCGCTTTGGAATCGCTTCCGTCTTAGCTGTATTGTGCCTTCCCATTATGACGGACCAAGCCCATATGCAGGACTCCGCCACTGATGCTGAAGCGGCGGCGCGTCAGCTCATCGAAGATTTCTTCGTCGCGTTCAATGCGGAGGACAACGAGGCGCTTCAGAAGATCGCGAACTATCCACATAGTTTCTTGCTCGACAATGGACGTGTCGTCACAGCGAAGTCTGCCGATGAATTGGTCATGAACTTTGAAGGCATGAAGGATCGCGAGGGCTGGCATCACAGCACATTGGATGCGTACAAGGTTTGCCAAAGCTCGGCGGACAAGGTGCACGTTGAACTCACCTTTAGCCGACACAAAGAAGATGGCACGAATTATTGGACCGTCCCGGCGCTTTGGATTGTGACGAAGCAGGACGGTAAGTGGGGCATTCAGTTCCGGTCGCTCATGTCGGCCACGCAGGGCTCGCGGGAATAAAATAATCGTATGGGAGGGACGCGCTCCGGCGCGTCCAAAACTGAACGCGGACATGCGGGAGCATGTCCCTCCCTTTAACTGACAAGGGAAATACATGTATATCGCGATGAATCGATTCCCAGTGACTGTCGGTCGTGAGGAAGAATTCGAAACGGTGTGGCGGACGCGAGACAGCTATCTTGATGAAGTCGAAGGTATCAAGGACTTTAAACTGCTGCGCGGAGTACCGGGCGAAGACGCCACGACGTTTGTCTCTCATTCTGTTTGGGAGTCTGAAGCAGCATTCAAAGCATGGACGGAGAGCGAGGCGTTTACCAAAGCGCATCGCCAGGCGCGAATGCCGGAGGGGTTGGTACTCAATCATCCGCAGTTCGAGGGGTATGATGTCGTCGATCTCTAGGCGCTTTTGAAAACGAACAATTCTACTTGGGAGGGACGCGCTCCTCTAACACTTAGAATAAAGTGCGGTAGCGTCCGCAACATCGAATCTGAGGTGACATGTCAAAGCTCTTAGAAGGTAAACGCGCGTTGGTGACCGACGCGGACCGCTACATGGGTGTACCGATCGCAAAAGCGCTTGAGCGTGACGGGGCCGAAGTCATTTTATCGACGGCGGATCTGCGCGAACATGGCGCGGCGGAGCAAACGATTAAGGACGCGGGCGACATCGATATTCTGATGGCGAATCTCGCTGAAGACGGACAGGAGATGACGCTCGTCGGCGACATTACGGACTCGGATTGGATGGGCTTTTTTGATCATCTGGCGCATCCGTTGATGAAACTTACGCGGGCGGTGACGCCGGGTATGATTAAGCGCGGCAGCGGTAAGATTGTTGCCGTGACGAGCGCAGCACCGTTACGCGGCGTGCCGAGAGCCTCGGCCTATTGCGCTGCACGTGGCGCGCAAAATGCGTTTGTACGTGCGGCGGGGCTTGAGCTTGCTCGGCACAACATTCAAATGAACGCTATCGCACAGAACTACGTCGAAAACGTGACGTATTATCCTGAGGAAATGCTCGCGGACAAAGAGATGATGGCGAAGATTCTCAAAGTGGTCCCTGCGAAACGCTTGGCCAAACCGTGGGAATCGGCGGCGCTCGCCGTATTTCTTGCGAGCGAGAAAAGCGATTTCATTGTTGGACAAGTGATGCCGTTTGCCGGTGGCTGGGCTACGACGACGGGGTAACAAATGTTCTGGCTGTTTGAGCCGAGAAAACATTCACCACAAAGGCACGAAGGACACAAAGGCTCACAAAGAACTTACGTGCAAACGATTTTGATTCTTTGTGGTTTCTTTGTGTCCTTCGTGCCTTTGTGGTGAGAAGCTAACTAGTTCAAATGCAACGAATTGCTGAAAATCTGTATCTTCTCCGCGGTCGCCCAAAGTTTGCGATTAACATTTACTTGATGGGCGATGTGTTGCTCGACGCCGGTTCGCGGTTGGCGGAACAACGCATTCTGAAGCAGCTCGAAGGTCACGACGTCACCGCACATGCGATCACGCATGCGCATCCAGATCACCAAGGATCAAGCCACGCCATCTGTGAAAAGCTCGACATTCCGCTGCTCTGTGGCAGGGGCGATGCCGATGCGATGGAATCGGCGGCGCACTCATTCGGGCTGGCATCGCGGAATGCGAACGCCTTGGTTACGGGTTTGTCGTGTTGTTAGGGCACCCGGAGTATTACGCGCGATTCGGCTTTGTGAAGGCGAGCGACCACAGGCTAGACAACGAATACGGCGCGGACGATGCGTTTATGGTCTATACGATTAAGGAAAACGCGATTCCGACGGGCGGCGGATTGGTTCAATACGCGGCAGAATTCGGAAACCTCTGAGTCTACTTCGCGATTCGGCAGACTTGGCCTTCTGAATAATTCGTCCAATAGACGTGATGGTCGTCGACGCCCAGGCCCCACAAGTGTCCCTTCGTTTCTACAACCGTTTCCTGTGCACTTCCCGTCTTTGACTGTTTGCGGATGTAAGAGACTTCCGCTACGCGCCCCGGCGGCAGGACCAGATCGGTCCAATAGACGTGGAACTCGTCCAGCGCCACGACGGACGGTCCTTCTAACTCTCCGGCAAATTCATTCACGCCTCCACCATCAATATCGGCGCGCATGATGGCACCACGTTTCCGGCGCAGATTCGTCCAGTAAATAGATTGTGTGTCGACCGCGATCCAAGTGGGATTGTATTGATTTTTCGCGACCACGCTTAAATCCCGATTCGTGAGATCAAACTGCATGACCGGTTTGCCCCGTCCGGAGTGATTGCTCCAATACACTTGATTGAATTGGGCAACAATGAAGAACGCGCCATCTTGTCCTGTCGCGAGACGCTCCGGAACACCGCCTAGCTTGTCCACGGCCATCACAGCACCGTCTGTCTCGAAGTAGAGTGTCCAATACACACGCGAATCGTCCGCGGCGATGCCACTTGGGCCACGCCGTTCGCGCATTTCCGATTCCGCCAGAACGACCGCCTCTCCCCCGGCCTTCGGCATCTTCATAATTAGTGGACCTGCGGTCCAGTAGACGTGCGTCTCATCAACGACCACGCGACCGATGCGATCCTGGTCTGCAACGAGAGTCTTCACGTCCCCGCCGGTCTTCGATTTTCGCATCAGACTTCCGTCGCCACGGTTCGTCCAATAGAGAAACGCATTATCGAGGACAACGTCCGAAGGTTCCGACTGTCCTTCTACGAACACTTCAACATCGCCATAGGCGCAATAAGCAGACCCGGCCAATGCGAGCCAAGAAACCATTATGAGAATTCGCGAACGCATCATGCGCCATACTACCATTGAGCTTTCTGGGAAAAACGGGGACAGTCCACGCGTTGCGTTCGTGCCTCACTCTTCTTGGGACAGTCCCCATTTTCCCCCATTTTTCGGTACGCGCGATGCGCATCATCCGGTATACTTGATAACGAGTAGGCCGGGCGGCCGCGGGTTGCTTCGGCGATTCGAGGAAAGTCCGAACTCCATAGGGCAGGGTGCTTGGTAACGCCAAGGCGGGGTGACCCGACGGAAAGTGGCACAGAAAAGACACCGCCTACGTCTAGCGCTTCGGTGCTAGGCCGGTAAGGGTGAAAAGGTGCGGTAAGAGCGCACCAGCGGTTCTGGTGACAGACCGGCTCGTTAAACCCCACCCGGAGCAAGTCCAAATAGGGGAACTATCGAGTGGCCCGCTCGGTTCCCGGGTAGGACGCATGAGGCGTGCGGCGACGTACGTCCCAGATGAATGGCCGCCTCTCCGGAAACGGGGACAGGATTCGGCTTACAGGCCTGCTCGCTGTACGACGATGCCGGGGCCGAAGCGAAACGTTTCGGCCCCGGTTCCACATTCACGGGGATTCAACACGGGAAGGCCACGTTCCTCGAACACTTGCGCAGCAAGTGTGGGCTTGGCCGGTTGAATAAACGAAGTGGTCGACATGAACACGAACGTGTAGTGCGTAGAAATGTGGAGTGCGCAAGCTTGCTTGCGCTTTCACTTAGGAAGCTTGCTTCCGTTTCTGGAGCGCCCGATAGAATGGAAGGCAAAAAACGTTTAGGCCGGAGGCAAGCCTCCGCACTCCAAATAATCGATGTGGAGGGCCAGTATACCTAATCCATGGCCAGGGCGGAGTTGGCCCTCCCGATCAGGTTTGATGGTCTCAAATCATCGAGAACTGTTAAATGACTCTTCCTTCCCACGCCCCACCGGAGGCGAGAAGACATTGTAATTGACCACATAGATTCGCTTCTTTTCCAGTCGACGAACAGACCGGGCGTCGGCGCTGAATTGTGAGCCGTGTTATTCTCCCCCCATGCTCCGAAGCGACTTCATGATCGTTTTTTCCCGGTTCGTATGGATTGGAGCGCTTTTTCTCCTCGCCACGGCGTTCTTCCTCTATGCAGCCTCCCCTTGGCTCACAAACTTCCGGCCAGTCAATCGACTTCCCGGTCCTAGACCAGCTAGCCCCTTCGAATCGCTCATGCCCTGGAGTTCACCAGACATTCTCGATTCGATTGCCGCGTTCAGCGTGGGAGCCGCAAGCGTTGCCATCGGAATCTGGATTTTGGTGGGTGTAGGGCGTGTCCAGGTTCGGGACAACTACAATCTCGTCGGAGTCGGCATCGTTCTATTCGGCGTTGTGATGGGATCAGGCACGACGTATTTGATTCTAAATCAAAGATATAGGTCGGAACTTAAGGCCGCAACTGTATCTGTGAATCAACAGTTGGAAATATGCACCGAGGCATACGTAAACGTGCGTGAAGAACTTGACGCGCTAAAGCCGCCGAAAGGAAGCGTCCCTCCTCGCATCGACTAACTCCCACCCGCTGGCAAGAACGCATCCGTATAAATATCGCCCATACCCGCCCCTGACAAAAAGACGCCCCGCTGCATCGTCTTCACCAAGTCCGGATGCCCACAAAGGTACACACGATACCCATCCAGTTCCGGCAACACGGCATCGACATAGGCGTCAATCGATTGAATCTCCACGCCCTCATCATCACCACCGGCTTCCAAGGCACACGGATAATAGGAAACGTTCTCGTATTCAGCGGCCAACGCGCGCAACGCTTCGACCAAATACAGGCCATCGGAACGGACGCTGCCATGAAACAAATGAATCGGCCCCGTGTGTCCTTGGCGCAACGCATCGCGCACGATGCCGTACAACGGGGCTAAGCCGGTGCCTGTACCCGCCAACACCATCGGCTGTTCGGGCGAACCCGCCGCGTAATAGCATGCGCCCGCCGGACCGATCAGCTTCAACGCATCCCCCACCTTCAGGCCATCATGAATCCAAGAGCTGAGCTTGCCGCCCGGCAACAGCATCACATGAAATTCAAGATACGAATCTAATTCAGCGACACTTGCCACAGAATAACTCCGGATATCCCCCTCCGGACCCACGATGTTCATGAACTGGCCAGCGAAATACTCGACCGGCGCGGCCGGTTCACACCGCACACGCACAACTCGCTCATTGAGTGTATCAATTGAAGTGACAAGCGCCCGGACTTCACGACCGGATGCGCCCGCGAGGTCAAGCGTCAGATCTTCTTGAGGCTCCGCACAACACGCCAGAAAAAAACCTTGCCCCGCCATCGTATCCCGCAGTCCATGTTGAGAGGCAGCGGGCGGCGTTCCCTCGACCGCCTTCACCAGACATGACTGACACACACCCGTGCGGCACGACGACATGACCTCCACGTCGTGCCGCTCCAGACAGGTCAATACCGTCTCACCCGGCGCACACTCGAACGTCGCGCCGTCAACATGAATACTCGGCATTCGGTTGGCTACCGACTCAGCACGTCGTCTCGAACGGAATTTGCAATCTCGCCGACTTGTGCAACGAGATCGTCAGCAACGCCCATCTCGGTCAATGTGGTGGCGAGATTCTCGATAACCGCATCGACATGCGAATCATTCAAGCCCTTCTCGAGCATATGTGCATGCCCTTTTCGCATGTCCATTCCTGTGTAGTTGTTCGGTCCGCCGAACGCAAACGTTAGAAACGCCTTCTGCTTCGCCGCTTGCCGTTCCATATCGGTATCTTCAAAGAAGCTGTTAATGCGGTCATCTTTCAATACTTTTCGGTAGAATTTGTCCACCGCCGCATCGATCGCCGCTTCTCCGCCCAACTGCTCATAAAGTGAACTCATGGTACTTCTCCTAAACGTCTGGTTTACGTGAAGCGATATATTATGTATTCTGTATACATATTTCAAATTTCGACCGTCGAACCTTCGGTGGAGACGGCGAATCTACCCCCCAAAAAGGCGGAATCTCCTTGCAACTGACCCTATATACCGACTACGGGCTGCGGACGCTGATATACCTCGCCTGCGCTGAGGACGCTGTAACGGTCGCCGAAATTGCGGAGCGATTCGCCATCTCTCGCAATCACCTCGTCAAAGTCGCGCACCGGCTCAGCCAGTTGGGCTACATCCAGACCGCTCGCGGCCGATCCGGAGGCATGCGCCTGGCCAAGCCCCCCGAATCGATCACCCTGGGCAGCGTGGTCCGCGACCTCGAGACCAACCGTGCAATCGTTGAATGTTTCACACCGGAAACCAACACGTGCCCCCTCGCGCCCGTGTGTGGACTCAAAGGCGTGCTCGTCCAAGCCGAAGCCGCGTTTCAAAAAGTATTGGACAACCATACCCTCGCAGACATGATGGGACAGCGGGACCAGTTGTCGGCCATTCTTCTTCCTAAGAAGACCTAATAATGGCGAACGATGTCCTCGCAGACGGCCAGCCGATCGTGTAAGCTCAGACCGCTGCGGCAATAAGACTAGATAGTCATTTCACAAGGAGATTCCGATGTATTCAACAATCCGATATCGCTTGATAACAATCTTATGCACGATGGCCCTCACGTTCGCAACCACGCTATCCGCACTGGCCCAAGAACGCACCCGCGAACCGGGGCACATCCTCAAACCCGAACAAGCCGGGATTCTGCTCAGCGAAATGCGTGTCGGCCTCGAGCAACCGGATAAGACCCTCGACTTTATGAAGTTGAAGGATGGCGACGTCGTGGCAGATGTCGGTTGTGGCAATGGGTTCTACACGCTACGCCTCGCTGAACGGGTCGGTGCCAATGGAAGAATCCTCGCGCAAGACATCCAACAAGGCATGCATGACCAGCTAACCGAACGCGCCAAAGAAGCCGGAACCAAAAACATCGAATTGATTCTCGGCACCGCAACCGACCCTAAACTCCCTGAAGCCTCGGTCGATTGGGTTCTTATGGTCGATGTCTATCACGAATTCAGTGATCCCGAACCCATGCTCGAAGGCATCAAGAAAGCGCTTAAACCCAGCGGTAAAGTCGCGCTTCTCGAATACCGCGCGGAACAAACCGATGACGTCATGCCCGCTTTCATACCCCGCGACCACAAGATGACGGTCGAAGAAGTCATGGGCGAATGGACCGCCGCCGGATTCGCTCTCGTCGAACGCCGTGAATTCCTCCCGGCTCAACACCTGTTCGTATTCCAGGCTGCGAAGGGCGATGCACAACCTATCGCATGGGATGCAGCGTCACGAATCTATCCCATCGAAGTCGGCTCCGTCGTCAACCCATCCACGTTCGGCAATTTTGTCCATTTCGCTGGCCAACCCAGCCCCGAAGAATTCAAACAGTACGCCGACATGGGTGTCGAGACAGTACTCAACTTACGCACGCAACCCGAAGTTGACGGACTCGATTTCGATCAGCCCGCTGCGATCAAAGACGCAGGCATGAACTACGAACACGTCGGCATCCGAGGCGAGCCCACCAAGGAACAGCTCAACAAAATCTTTGCCGTCATCGAGAAAAGCGAAGCTGCAAAAGAACCTATCCTGTTGCACTGCGGCAGCTCAAACCGCGTCGGCTACATCTGGTCGATGTACCGGGCCACGCGGAACGGCATTGCCTTGGAAGACGCGATTGCCGAAGGTAAAGCTGCGGGAATGCGCGCACCCGCACTAGAAGAATCGGCACGGAAATACATCGCGTCGGGAAATAAGTAACGCAAAGAATTGAATTCCAAGACCAGAGCGGATTCGATTTGCGTACATCCGCCAATGACACGAATTGTGCGGCGGGGATCAGGGGGGATGTATAAGGCTACGGTCGACTTTGAATCTGAGGAAATCGCCCTAGTACCTGTGCACAGTTAAAGTTGTGGATAGAGACGTTTGGGAAAAATGGGGACTGTCCCAAGAGTAGTGAGGCACGAACGTAACGCGTGGACTGTCCCCGTTTTTCCTGACGGATAGAAGAGCGGGAAAGTTGCAGGTGTTAGATCAGGGACATCATCATGCTCATATACCACAACCCAAAATGCTCCAAGAGTCGGCAAACGTTGCAGCTGTTAGAAGATCGGGGCGAAACGCCGACCGTCGTCGAATACTTGAAAGAGCCGCTCGGCGAAGAACAGATTAGGGAAGTACTTGCCCTACTCCAATTGACTGCCCACGAAATCGTCCGGACCGGAGAACAGGAATATAAGGAGCTCGCTCTTTCGCCTAACTCATCGGACGACGAAATTATTGCAGCCATCGCGCGACACCCAAGGCTACTGCAACAGCCAATCGTCGTGAAGGATCGAAAGGCCGTAATCGGTCGACCGCCGGAAAACGTATTCGACTTGTGAGGGAACGCTAGATCAGATCGCACCGCTTAGAGTGGCGTATAATCATTCTTCGATTGGTGCGTAGGTTTCTCTGGCGAACCTCGAAGAAGACCTCCTGCACGAAACCACCTTCGACTCGCCCGACCACCTAAAAGACCAACTCCTCCAATACCTCGTCTACTACAACGAACACCGACCACAAACCGCAATCAGTAGAAAAACACCAACCGAGTTCAATAAAAACTGACCACGAATTACTTGACTTCTACAGCATTGACGGGGCATGAATTGTTTAGACACACTCTTGTGACTCCGACCAAGGAAACCGGACGCTTAACCGGTTGACCGCGAATCATTTACAACCCAGACGAGGTGGGACTGCCGGGGTGTAAAAAATGGCCTCGGCGGTCCTGCTGCAATACACCTGCGAGACGAAGTACACTCATCACTCCAACGGCTAACCCGGAGTGCCTAGTGATGAAGACACTATTTGCCATTGCATGCAACATTGCCATTACCTCAACCGCACTCGCGTTAGACGAGTCACTACCCAGACGTGGCATGCTCGGCGCGCAACTCACCATTGTTGACGAAGACGTACGTTTACATCTCGGCCTTGATCGCGGCGAAGGCGTCCAGATCCTCAGCGTAATGCCCGACTCCGCAGCGCTTGCGGCGGGTCTCCAACAACGCGATGTGCTCCTGTCTGTAGGCGGCGCGAACGTTGAGGGAACGAACGCACTGGCGGACGCGGTCACAAAACTTGGATCGCACAAAGGCGGTGAGAGCATCGCGTTGCGCATACTTCACAATGGCGACGAACGCATCGTTACCGCGCGACTCACGCCGATGCCGGAAGAATCGTATTCTGACTTCGCCACGGAGTATGGATTTCTCACTGTAAATGGAGCACGACATAGGACTATCGTTACCAAACCGAACGGCGTTGGCCCGTTTCCGGCCGTATTGTTTCTTCAAGGGCTCGGGTGCGGCTCGGTTGACTATTGGTACAAGCCGGACGATCACGTTCGTCAACTACTCGCGGGGTTCACCGATGCTGGCTTCGTAACTGTGCGCGCCGAGAAACGCGGTGTCGGCGACAGCGAAGGTGCGCCGTGCAATGCAATGGACTTTCAGACCGAACTGCAAGGGCATCAAGCCGCGCTGTCCTACACGCAATCTCTCGACTACACCGACAACGTGTTTCTGTTCGGTCATAGTATGGGCGGCGTGTTCGCACCGTTGGTCGCGACGGGCCAGGATACGGCGGGCGTCATCGTGTTCGGTACGATTGGGAAACCACTCTCCCACTATTTCGTCGAGAACAACCAACGGCAAGCCAAACTCCGTGGCCGCAACGACGACAATATGGCTGAACAACTCGGTGTGCTTAACGAATTCGTCGATCGTTTTTTTAGCCAGCGGCTCACACCCGGTGAAATTGAAGAGCGCAATCCAGACTACAAATCCTTCTTCGCCGTTCGCAACGCTGATGACACGCACTTCCACGGCGTTCATTACACATTTTGGCACCAGCTTGAAGATATCGACAAGGCTGAAGCCTGGTCAAGCGTGTCAGCGCCCGTCCTTATCCTTTACGGTGAAGCCGACTATGCCGCGAGCCGAGACGATCATCCGTATATCCGTGATGCGGTCAACAGCGCTCACCCCGGCAACGCGACCTATCTCGAATTGGAAGACATCGGCCATGCGTTTGAAACCGCCGACACCCAGGAAGAGACGATGCGCAATCGGTTCGCCGGTGAATTCAATCCGATTGTCGTCGATACTTCCGTACGTTGGATGCGCGAGAAGTTCTAAAAAACCACCGAGACGCCCAAGATTCCACGGACGCGAGACTGAATTCAGATGTGCGCTAACTCACGGTCTCATGTGTATCGATGCCGCCTTGGCTCAACTCATCAATTTTCAATTGCCGTGCGTCGAGATCTTCTGGCGATGCACCATCTGTTTCCGCTTCTTTGAGCGCGTTTGCTGCAGCGGCACCTTGACCCATTTGAATGGACATATCGCAGATCAGCAGCCATGGCAACGGCTCTTCGGGATGGACTTCCGTCGCGCGAACGAGAAATTGACCGTACCGTTCGGCGTTCCCCAATTCGCGGGCGAGGTCGGCGACGATGAGCATGGGCAAACGCGGATCACCGGAGTTTTCGCCTGCGTGCAGTAGATATTTTGCCGCATCTTCCCAAAGATTGAATCGCGCGCACGACGCCGCAAGCTCGATCCATGGCGGAATAGTCGGCGTGTCCGGCGTCGCTGGATCAGCGGTGCTTGTTTCCGGCGCTGGGTCTTCGAATCGGGACAGGAGTGTCTCGGCATCCGGGAATCGCCGAGGTGCCGTTCCGTACCGTTCTATAAAGGCGTCCGCCTGTCCCATGCGTGCCTGCGTGAATCCGAGCGTCACCCACGCTGGGACGAAATTCGGATTGGAATCCAACAAACTGGCCAGAGTGTAAAGCACGCGCATAAAGTCGTTTCGCTCGACGCCTGCCATCGCGAATGTCAGCAGCGCGTTTGGATCGTTCTGATTTGCAGCGCCCAACTGTGCGGCTTGCAATTCAATCGCACCAATTCGTTGTAGATTTGCGTTGAGGTTCTCAAGCGCGGGTCCGACTGCGCTAGAAGGATCCAGTTGCAATGCGCGGGTATAGGCGACCTGTGCATTTTCGAGGTCGCCGAGTCCCAACAACACGCGGCCATACCGGGCGAATTCGGTGGCAGACGGTAATGAGACGGACATGGCCCGTTCGTATAGGTCCGCAGCTCGGGCAGATTCATTGCGATCACCGCTGGCATTGTGTCGGGTTTCGTACACTGTCGCCAACTCAATCAAGGCGGCACGATTCACCGGATCGTCGCGCAGGACTGTCAGTAGCACGGACTCCGCTTGGTCCCCTTGTCCGGCCATGTGTAATGATCGCCCGAGTAATACGTGAAGGGGGTGTTCATCAGCACCATAATCGATCGCTGACTGTGCGAATTGGGCCGCCTTGATAAAGGCATCGCGCGCACGTTGTTGTGCGGCAGCGGCGCCTACCGATTCGCCTATCGAAAGAAACGAAGTGGCTTCGTCCAAGGCCTGCCCGCCCCGTTCGCCATACAGCACCGCAAGCCGATGATAGGGGACCGGCGACTTCGCTGCGGTTTCCCGGGCCAGCTCCCATAATGTCTGCTCCTCGAGCCATGTGCGCGATCGCGTGAAGGAGGCGATTGCGCAAATCGATAGCAGGATCACGACACACGCCGCCGCGGCGAGTCGAACACGTTGACGGCCACCCACAAAGGTCAACGCACCTGCTGCAGCAATGGCGAGGCCAGCTACTGGAAGGTATACAGCGCGTTCAGAAAACGGCATTCCGTTTCGTGCCCACACCGCGCCAAAGACCAGGGCGATGACATACCAGGCCAATCCGAATCCTACTAATTGCCGCGTCCATAGCGCGATGGCTCCGCCGAGTGTCGCCACGATAACGAGTGCGATACCGGGGATCACGTTGGTCGGTTCAAAATTCTCAACTGCATTTCCGGCGAATTCGACAACAACCGAGTCCAATTCAGCCGTTTGAACGGTGGATAGGGATCGCCGATTGATCGACAAGTCCGCTGCTCTGGCAATCGCCACCTGCGGTTTCAACTCTGGTTCCATCTGCAACGTATTCGTGACCGGATTGACGGGGGTATTCGCGCCTCCATAGACGCTCGCGATGGCTACCGCAATCGTCGCGGCAACAACAAGGCCATGCACTGGCGTGCGCCGGAGCGCCGCCCCACCGTTGCGACACCAATCCGCAGCGAATAGGATCAGCGGCAGTATCCAGGCCACGCGGTGCGATCCGAGTGCCAACGACACGCAAATCAACGCGCCGATTAGACACGCGCGCCGCCGCAGTTCCGAACCGGTTTCCAAGTGCAGAACGGCCAGCACTGATCCAAGGCTAAATGTCGTCACCAGTATTGCCGAACGGCCCACGACGTAGTTGATGCTCTCCGTTGTGAGCGGATGGAGCGCGAAGAGTAGCCCGCCCACCATTGGCAGCCAGGGCAATGCATCCTTCTCGCACGGCCGAATGAACGTTCTACAAATGAAAAAGATTAGAATCGCGTTGGCGAGATGCAGTGCGAGATTAACCGCGTGAAATGATGCTGCGTTGTCCGGCGTAATTGCCCAATTCAGTGCATGAATAAACCAAACCACCGGCCCGGCATCACCTTGTCCGAATGTATTCTGCAATGTCGCGATGCGGTGGACTCCGGCGTTTTCAGAAATCAGCAACCGATCTTCGAAATGGAAAGGGACGCCAAGAGTCGCTGAAAATGCCCCGGCCCCCGCGAGAATAATAATCGCAACTGCCAATCCAATCCGTAGCGGCGTCTCAGCGGGATAGAGTGCTGACTCACTCGTATCGCCGGGCGCGTCGTTCCCCAGGTCCGCTATAGTGCGGCCGGTATCCGTTTCACTCACGTCTTTGTCTCCTCGGTAACACAAACGAGCAGGCATAATAACAAGTTATAGCCTGCGAATCAGACTCTCGGGCGAACGGCATAGAGGCAAGCTAAGAATGCGACGATCAGCAACGCCGTCAATCCGGCCCGCAGCGGCAGACGGCGATCTAAATGGGTCACGCCCAACGTCACTTCAGAGGGGGTCAACGCGCGCATGGAATCGAATCGCTGATCGCCAATCGAGTAGACCGTATCCTCCGAGAAATTGATCTGATTCTCGCCGATGGCAATTCTGGCCTGCGCAGACTGCGTGTCTGCGATGGCTTCGAATGCGACCGTCGTCTCCCCCACGCGCACCGCCTCCCCTTCGCGAATGCGAACGACATGACTCGCATTCGACATCACGACTTCAAGCCAGGGGCTTTCGTCGGCAAAAAGAGCGACCGCTTCCGGCTCGTTTTGATCGATTCGAACTGAAATCCCGAAATCCTCGTCGACGAGCATCAAACCGATTCCCGTCGGCCGAGACCAACGTTCCAGGTCACCTTCAACGAGGGACACCCAGAATGAAGCATCTGCAACGGGATTGATTTCGAGTCGAAACGGCACGGCATCCGCATCTTCATAGCGAATTTGATCGCCTGGCCTATATTGATTGGCGTCGATCCAGTCTTTCGATTTGACGCCGTTCGCGTCGAACTCCACCAGAATACGTGCGCTCGGTTGACGCGCCAGCAATGTGACGGCGGTACCGTCGGCAAGGTCGAGTCCTGTCCCTGGGACAAATGAACTAAACCAATGCGTCCGATCGCCTTCGATAATACCCCAACGTGCGGGGCTGGAGGTGGTGGACTGATCGCCAGTGGCGACATGCACAGCGATATCAGGGGTCAAAATGCGGGCACTTCCATGTTCCACGAAAATGTTCTCGATCCATTTGGCGTGGGGTGGCTGCACCGCTACGTTTAACATTGGCAGGCCTGGTGGACGATGAAGTAATCCAGCCCACGGTCGGATCCCGGCGACGTCAAACGCTGAAGTGTTCAACGTCACGGACTGACCAAGGGCAATTGGAATGGTGGACTCGCCATCATCGGATCGAATGGTCAATTCACCGGACGAAGATGTCCGCGGTGGAATCGCTAACGAAATCAGACTGACCGTGTCGCCGCCCGGTGCTAGTTCAACGCGTTCCCCCAGCGTGATGCGAAGTTCGCTCGTAACCGATCGATTCGGAAGGCGTGTCCATACGACTGCTAGCGCAGCGATGACTGCAACGATAAGTGCGAGATACCGGAGAGGCCGGTGTCCATGAGAGGTCATGGACACGAATTACTTGTGCGCGTACGAGCCTTCGAGAAAGAGATCGACGAGGGACTCGCCCAACTCCGCGGAAAGCTTAGTTTCGCGGTGGTTGATTTTCGCCATGATGTAGGTGTCCATCATCCCTACGAACGCCATCGCCAATGTCGTCGCACTACGGCCCTTCAAATCGCCAGCTTCCACACCGGCTTCCATGACGGTGAGAATGCGTTGAAACCGCGCTTGCCAAAGCTTGTCTTTATCGAGACCGGGTCCATGTCCTGCAGGCGACAGGAAGACGTGGAAAATAAGTCCGATGACTTCCGTAGCTTCTTCGGCATGGTCGAATGCGCTGGTGATTAGGGCGCACAATTGTTCGCGGTAGCCCTCGACGCCTTCGAGATTGTTATCGATATCCGTAATCATTTGCTCATACCAGGATTCGACCAAGCTGATGAACAAATGTTCTTTATTCTCGAAGTAGTAGTAGAGCACCGGGCGGGTCACGCCAGCCCGCTGAATGATTTCACGTATGCTCGCACCTTCGTATCCCTTTTCGGAGAAAAGACTTAGGGCAGCAGCGAGCAAGCGCTGCTGCGCCTCATTCGCTGTACTTACGCCTAGCGGGACATTGTGCGTCGGGGTGGTCATGGAGACTCCTGAAACCTAACGGTCAGTATAAATGAAAGGGCGATGATAATCGTGACGGTCCAACGCAGTCAATTCGGGCAAATTGTGTACATCTTCACGTGGAATCACTAAACGCTGGGTCCGAGGATGCGGCATGTCCATTCTTGGCTCGCTTGCCAATCGGTTCTGGCACATTCGAATGCGCTATAGACCGACACGGCGACCATCGCGCTGATGAATCCCCAGCGCCAGATTGATCGTGTTTGGTCCAGAAGCGGAGCGGCCATCAATAACAACACTGGCATCGTCGGTATGTACCATCGGAATCCGTAGGATTCGCCGCCATAGTTGTTGGTCGTGAAGCAATAGTATCCGCTCAAGATCAAGAATCCCGCGAGACCCCCAAGGAGAAACCCGCGATTCGACACGTTCCTTTGGGTCAACGCCCAGCCGACGGCTGCGATACCCGCTAGCATAATTGGATAAAGGCTGAACAATCCCTTGCGTCCGAATGTCATGTGGAATCCGTAGATGGACTTGGGTTCATTCAAGGCGTCGATTCCGACTGGGTGTCGCCAGTATGATCCCTGATAGTAGTAGGCGGCCTCGCGCGTTTGAACGGGTAGTGGTGAATCGGTAACGGCGATCATGATTCCAAAGTGAAGTGCTAGAGGAAGTGCTGCCGCCGGTAGTACCCAAATCAACGTACGGCGCGGATGCAAAACCAACAAGTACAGTCCGGCCATCGCCACGAATACACCCGCAGGCATATCGATCGTACACGCGAGTGCGCCGGCAATACCGAATGCGGAAAACCGCCAGGCCGATGGATCGACCGCGCCGCGCCCTAGTGCGATTGCATGATAGATCGCGATCAACAGCATTGCCGTTCCAGGTACGTGATTGTTGATGATGGTCGCAAAACCGAATAGTTGAGAACCGAACGCGAGGCTCGCGATCAGAACAAGACGGACGGCTATTCGAATCTCAAGCACAACGAGTATCTTCGCGAAAAAGAAGAGCGCGATTCCGTACGATGCGGTCATTAACAGGATAGTCATGAATCGTGCGACAGGTATGACATCCTGCTCATTGCGCAGGTCCCAGCCCGCAAATGGTTTTTGCAGCTGATAGAGCGCGGTCATCGCCAGTGGCAACAGCGGGGGTTTGCTCGAGATGATGTAGCCATCCAGCGTCACGCCATCCACAACACGACCGCCGACCATTACGCGATCGACAGTTGAGAAGGGCAATGGGTCCTCTTGCGAAATCGAGTCGAGCGACCAGGTCCCATATTCAGTGAGGGTGTGAACTGTCGAAAGACGGCTATACGCCGGATCGCCCAGTGGGCGTCCTGGCATCCATGCGATCGCAGCGGCGACCGCGAGAAGGATCAGTATATTTTCTTTCCACGTATTTCGAGTCATGCAATCGTCCGGCAACACGGTCATTGCCAAGATGGACGATTATAGGACTGCACGCCTCAATCACCAAAGTGTGTCCACCGCGCCCCAGAACAAAACCAAGAATATGCCTCACTTCACAACACACCTTATCGGTGGATCGGGAATGCGAAGATGCTTTCCTTCACCAAGTTGATGCGCGCTATTTCTTGAGAATACCGCCACGCCCTTGGCTGAGGTAGATGCCCTGGAGATTCATCTTCAATTCTTCCGGATTGTCCGACGCCCATTCCGCTTCGTCTTGCGCGATTAGGCCCTGTCGCACCAGATCGACCAGGCTCATGTTGAAGGTCTGCATCCCTTCTTCCTTACCACCGGCGATCGCGTTCGGTATCTGCTTGAGCACGTTTTCGCGGATCAATTGAGAGATAGCAGGGGAATTAAACATGATTTCCGTCGCGGGCACGCGCCCTTCGCCATCGGCACTTTGGATGAGACGTTGGGCGACGGTGGCCCGCAGTTGTAATGCTAACTGGCTGCGAATTTGCGCGTGCTGTTCTGCCGGGAAGAGGTCAAGTATTCGGTCGATCGTCAACATGGCATTCGTCGTGTGCAACGTACTGAACACCAAATGGCCGGTTTCCGCTGCCGAGATCGAAGCCTGAAATGTTTCCGCGTCTCGCATTTCACCGATAAGAATGACGTCAGGATCTTCTCGCATCGCTGCGCGCAATGCGGTTGTAAAGTTCACCGTGTCGATCGAGACTTCGCGTTGGCTAATGATGCTTTTCTTGTTCTGATACAAATATTCGATTGGGTCTTCCAACGTGATGATATGATCGCGGCGCGTCTGATTGATTTTGTCGATTATCGAGGCTAGCGTCGTCGACTTACCGCTACCCGTAGTACCCGTTACCAGGACCAAGCCACGAGGAATTCGGGTGATGTATTCGATAGCCGGTGGCAAGTTCAAGTCATCAAATTCAAGAATCTTGCCTTTGACGTGACGCATAACAATGCCGACCGAACCGCGTTGTTTCATGCAGTTTACGCGAAACCGGCCAAGCCCGGGAACACCTAGCGCCTGATCTGCGTCACCCGTATCCAAGAATTTGCGCTTCATGTCCTGGGTCATAAATTCGTCCAGGAAACCTTCGGTATCATCCGGCTTCAGTTCTTCCGTGTCACGAACGAAGCGAATGGCACCGTCCACGCGCACCGCCGGCGGACTGCCCACCGTCAAATGAATGTCCGATGCACCTTGTTTGACCGCATAACTCAGAATTTTCTTGAGCGTAAGCACCGGTTTGTGTCTCCCGATTGGATGAGTCTTTCTAGGCCTCTGCGAGTATAACAAAGGTCCAATAGACCAACAATTGGACAGATCTTCCTAACGGTGCGCATGGACTGTGAGATAGAGACACAATCAAGAAGGAGCCATCCGTGAACCAGCATGAATGCGCTGAGGCGCTTATCGTGACCCTAGAAGAAACGCTGCCCAAGTTGAATGCAATCGGTGCTACGGAATCTGCTGAGGCGCGCAGTCCAGGGAAGTGGTCCAAACGCGAAATCCTTGGCCACCTTATCGATTCCGCCGCGAACAACCACCATCGATTTATCCGCGCACAGCAGACGGCCCGCCTCGAATTTCCACGGTATGCCCAAGACGATTGGGTGACCCTTCAACACTACAATGAACGACCGTGGCCTGAACTCATTGCCCTCTGGTGCGACTATAACCGCCATCTCGCCCACGTCATGGCCCACTTCAAACCGGATGCCCTCGACACCCCTTGCGTAATCGAATATGACGACCCCGTAACCGTTCAATGGCTCATGACCGATTACCTCGATCATCTCAACCATCATCTGCATCAAATTATTACTTGACCGCCCGAAAACGGCGAAACCCGGAGGCAACGCGTTGACTTTAATCCGTCAAGAATCTACAGTGGTTCGCCCGGCTACGGTCGAAATACCCAGCGGGGCTGAAATTACTAGACCAGAAACCATTCCTTCCGGCAGGAGGATTCCTATGCATGATCGGCTCATGAAGCCGGGACCATTTGCGTACTTCGAGGGCGAAGTGCGACCGACTGAAGATGCGCGCGTCAGTATCATGACGCACTCCTTCAATTATGGCACCGCACTCTTCGAAGGTATCCGCGGCTACTACGTGCCGGAGGAAGACAACATCTTCATTTTCCGGTTGCCGGAACATGTCGACCGGTTCGTCCGCAATTTTAATATTCTCAATATGGCGATCCCGCAATCGCGAAAAGAGATAGAAGATATCTGCTGTGAAGTCGTACGGCGTAGCGAATTTCGCGAAGACGTGTACCTCCGGCCGCTCGCCTATAAGAGTGAAACGTCGCTCGGACCTAAAGTTCACGATGTCGCCAGTGATTGGTGTTGCTACGCGATCAAGCTCGGCGATTACGTTGACATCGACACCGGTCTCGATGTCGTCGTCTCTTCTTGGCGCCGCGTGAGCGATAACGCGATCCCGAGCCGCGCAAAGACCGTCGGCAGCTACGTTAATTCATCACTGGCATCATCCGAAGCAAAGCTCGCCGGATTCGATGAAGCAATCTTCCTACGCGAGGACGGATCTGTTGCCGAGGGTAGCGCGATGAATATTTTCATTGTCGCCGACGGTAAACTCATCACGCCGCCGGAGAGCGCCGATATTCTCGTGGGCATCACCCGTAACACCGTTATCGAACTTGCCCGTGAAGAACTCGGCCTGGAAGTCCTCGAACGACCAATCGCGCGTAGCGAGTTGTATATTTGCGATGAGTGCTTCTTTTGCGGCACGGGTGCTCAAGTTGCGCCAGTGCGATCGGTGGACCGCCGCCAGCTTGGCGATGGGACTCCGGGGCCGATCTCGAAACAGCTCCAAGACTTGTATTTCCAGGTGGTGCAGGGCAAAGTGCCGAAGTACCGGCACTGGTGTGCACCTGTTTACAGTTAGCGCGGTAATGTGCTGGATTTGGGGGAGGGACTTTGTCCGAACTGCGCAGTTACTTCATTCTTGATTCGTTGCAAGAACAGCTTGCGTCGTTTATGGCGTCGACGGTGCAAGGGTTCATGCCCGTTGCCGGCATGGCCGACCTGTTTGTCGAAGTCGCTCCGGGCATGGAAATCGTGCGCCTTCTCGACGTCGCTCTCAAAGCCACCAGCGTTCAACCCGCGATACAAGTGGTTGAACGTAGCTTCGGTACGTTTGAAGTGCACGCCGAATCCCAAGCCGATGTTCGCCAGGCAGGCCAATCCGTTCTGGACGCGCTCGACGCTAAGGAAGCCGATCGTATTAAACCGCGCATTGCTTCTTCGACTGTGATTCGCAACGTCGACCCTTATCATGCATCGATCATCAACAAGAATCGCGGCGGCTCCATGTTGCTCGCAGGACAAACGCTGTTCATTATGGAGACACAACCCGCGCTATACGCTGTGCTTGCCGCGAACGAAGCGGAGAAAGCCAGTCGTGTTACGTTGGTCGACATTCGCCCATTCGGAAACTACGGACGGCTCTACCTCTGCGGAGATGAAGCGGACGTTGTTGTGGGCAGTGACGCCGCGGTAAGTGCACTTGAGGGCCTATCAGGCCGCGAACTTTCCTGAAGCCACTGCTTTATCTCCACCCGTTTCACAGTTACCCACGAACTATCCACTAGTTATCCACACTTGAATTACTCATGCGCGCGCGTGATAAAAAATAACGCTAGGTTGAAACGATACATGTGTGTATACTCCGCAGTGTTGCGCTCAGCTACCAGGTCGCCGGGTAACGAGGTTGGGGACTGCATGTGGCGCAAGTCGCCTGTAGGACACGTTGTATCGCTTGCCGGTGGTTCAGTTTTAAATGCCCGGCGACCTGGTGGCTGAGCAATTTTTTTGTTCGGAAGGGGAAGAGGAGGAGCGGTAATGGCTGATGCGTTGGGGATGGTCGAAACACGCGGTTTCGCCGCAATGGTTGAGGCTTCAGACGCGATGGTCAAAGCCGCCAAAGTCGATCTCGTCGGCTATGAAAAAATTGGTGGCGGATATGTAACCGCGATCGTGCGCGGCGATGTTGCTGCAGTGAAAGCGGCATGTGAAGCGGGTGAACGTGGCGCACGCGCTGTTGGCGAAGTCGTTTCGATTCATATCATTCCGCGACCACACACTAACGTCGATCTCGTGTTGCCGCTCGGTCGCGCGAAAGAAGCCGCCGCCGAAAACAAACGATAACGGCGTAGAGCGCATGACGATTTTCATCGCGCACAAGATCGATTCACTTCCAATTTCTAGCGGAGCACCGACATGCAAATAGGGCGTGTCGACGGGTCCGTTGTTTCCACTGCCAAAGAACCCTCGCTCGATGGTCGAAAACTACTCATCGTCCGCTTCCTCGATACGGAAGCAAACGACACTGGCGATTATGTCGTAGCAATCGACGCCGTGAACGCCGGACCGGGCGACATCGTGCTCGTCGCCACCGGCAGCTCAGCCCGGCTCACCGAAGTAACCAAAGACCGCCCCAGCGACGCCGTTATCATTGCCATTATTGACTCATGGGACATCGGCGGCGACGTAAAATGGCGAAACTCCAGCGCCACGTAGTGCGCGCCGAGAACACGTCAGAAAATCATATGGAGTGCGGCAGCTTGCTGCCGCTTTCCCTGAGCGAAGCTTGCTTCGCGTTGCGTGTCTGAGCGAAGCTTGCTTCGCGTTGCGTGTCTGAGCGAAGCTTGCTTCGCGTTGCGTGTCTGAGCGAAGCTTGCTTCGCGTTGCGTGTCTGAGCGAAGCTTGCTTCGCGTTGCGTGTCTGAGCGAAGCTTGCTTCGCGTTGCGCCATGGGAGATGCGTGCTTCTTGGAGAGTCGCGAGGCAAGCCTCGCTCAAAAAAAGCGCAAGCAAGCTTGCGCACTCCAAACCGTGTAACCGAGTAGGAGATATCGTCTTGACTAAACGTTTACTCTGGATAGTTTCTTTTTTTGTGTTCAGTGCGACGTCGGTCTTAGCCGATTCCGCGTTACTCGACAATGCCTTCTTCGCATTCGATAACGGCGTAGGTCGTGGAACATGGTCACCCGATGAACAAGCCAAGACCCTAGCCGAAATCGGATACGCCGGTATCGGCTATACCGGCACCGAAGACTTGGCCGCACGTCTCGCCGCGTTCGAGAAGCACGGCGTCAAGGTTTTTAACCTCTACGTTCACTGTCGAGTGGATCGCGATGAGCTCTATACCCAAGAGCTCGTTCGCGCCATAGAAAAACTGAAAGGAACCGGCGTAGACCTATGGCTCACGGTGCAGGGTAAAGCCGAGGACGATACAAAAGCGGTGCAAGCCGTCACGGAAATTTCAGATCTAGCGGCTGCTTCGGACCTTCGAGTCGCGCTGTATCCACACACGGGTTTCTTCGTCGCGGACATCGCCGATGCACTACGGATCACGAAACAAGTAAATCGCGAGAACCAAGGCGCAACCTTCAACCTCTGCCACGAACTGCAAGCGGGAAACGAAGCGCGCTTCAACGAGTTGCTCGACGAAGCAGCGCCACACCTCTTTCTTGTATCCATCAACGGCGCCGACCACGAAGGCGGTTGGGACCGCCTCATCCGCCCGCTAGGCGACGGCGAATTCGACGTCTATTCGCTCTTGAAAAAACTGCATTCGATTGGCTACGACCAGCCTATTGGCTTGCAATGCTACGCGGTCAAAGGCGATCAGATCGTCAACCTGAAGAGAAGCTTGGCGGCGTGGAATGCCTATCGAGAACAACTGGCTAAGGAAGTAGCAAAGAACTGAGCGCACCGCAGACCGGGCGGGCCAACCTCCTCGAACGGGTGTGCAGCAAAGCTGGCATTGGTCGGCTCCTCGATACAAACCAGACGCTAGGGATGCGTTCCCGCGCGTCCGCAGTAGAGCACAGTTCCCGCATGTTGCGGGTGGAGATTAGGGCGGTTTAAGTTTGTCTATACACCGTCATTGCGAGGGAGCGGTAGCGACCGCGGCAATCTCGTCATCGGAAAAGGCTCTGCGGTAAATAGATTGCCGCAGTCGCCTGAGGCTCCTTCGCAATGACGGTAATGAGGTCCGAGCTCGGGAATCGTGCTCATCCTTCCGTGGCTATCGAACAAATCATACTTTCTAATTCTCTTTAAGACGAGAGTAAAAGGGGTGTAGGGAGGATGTTCAGTGTCAGCGAATGCCTCTGGCAAACTGCACGAACTAACCTAACCTACTCTAGCCCCCATTTTCTCCTCTTCCTTTTCACTTACGAGCGCATCGCTAAAGAAAGCCAAACCGATGATGAGACCGGTAATCATCACACTTGCTTCATAGAGCGCATACGGCACAGCGTGCTCAACCGTCGGACCGAAGAAGGGGACTGGAATCCATAGTCCAATTAGTGAAGCAAGGAAGAGCCAAGCGCCCCATCGCTTAAGCAGAAACAGGCCAAATCCACCCACAACGTAAAATCCAAACCAGGGTACAGCGAGACCAAGTAGGATGAGTTCCTTTGGTGTGAAGTCTTTTTCAGATTCAGCCGCTACCCAATCCCGCAACGGATCTGGCAAATGACTCTCAAGGACAAACGATAATACGACCATCGCAACCAAAAGGATCCAGTTCGCTACAACACAGACCCTTAGAACCCTCGCTGCTTGCACGAACTATCTCCTCGAATGGCGTGGCCTGAGCGCGTCCCCTACTCGGCGAGATGTTCGTCGAACCATCCGATTACTGCGCGCATGGCCATCTCGGCGTCTGCGCCACCGAATCCATGACCGGCGCCGGAAATCGTGATGAAGTCGCTCTCGACTTTGTTCTCATTGAACGCCGCATGTATCGTTTCGCTCGTGATGATCGGTACCAGGTCATCCTTGTCGCCGTGTACCAATAGCGTTGGTGGATCATCTGGCGTTACATGCAAGATCGGCGACACATAGGCGGCATCTGCAGCATCGAAATCCAGCGCCGGGAAGCGTTCGTTCGGTCCTATAATTTCGCGTAGATCGATCGGCGGGAAATACGCTACGACGGCTGCGACACGGCCTTTTCCTGCAACCGCATCGGCATCCGGCGCTTCACCGACAGGCCCCGTAGCGCAACCCAGCATCAACGAGAGATGTCCACCCGCGCTACCACCGAACACGCCAAGGCGACTGTGGTCGACACCGTGCTCCTCGGCGTGGTCATGAATATGCGCGACCGCCTTTTCAACATCCGCGACGGCGTCGGGCACTTTGAACTTGGGCGCACTTCCGTGGCGAACCATGTACAACGTGTATCCGCCGTCCAACATACCTGAAAATCGTTTCGCCGCTTCTTCAGGCGGAGAGTAGCGTGAGAACCATCCGCCGCTCACCATAAACAGGATCGCTGCGCCGTTCGGATCCTTTGGCCGAATAACGTCATACGTCAGCGCCATTCCATCTTTATGTCCATACACGACGTCCGGCGTGATGTGCACGTCCGATTCGGGATCGGGTGCGGGCGCGGTAACAACATTTACGTCGTCTACATTAACCGTGGCACACCCCAACATAATGCAGGAACAACACATCGGGACAATCAAACTTCTGGTTAGCGACCCAAGAATATGTTTCACTTTCGCTCTCCTGTTAATTCGTAGCGAGTGGCACTAGACTTCCCAAAACCTTCAATCTCGATTGGAACACGTTTGGCCATCGTACGGACACCGTACCAAAGACTCAAACCTGTCGAGCAGGATAGACTCAGGCCAGTGACCACGGTTCTCGCATCGGTCGTGACAGGAACGAAGTCGCCTCATCATCGCTCTTGAACCTCTCGCTGACTGGATCCCAATTGAGCTCACGGCCTAGCCGCATCGAGATATTGCCGAGGTGCATCGCGGAACTTAGACGATGAATATCCTCTGGGGAATAATAGGGAACGGTACGTTTCCTAACGCCGTCTAAGAAGTTCTGATGCTCAGTAGGCGGAATCGGCCACATTTTGTTTTTATCCCGTTCGAACACTGCTTCGAGAATATCGTCATCGCTTGCTTTGATGGGTTCACGCCAAGCCGGACTCTCGATCCACCCGTCGCTTCCCTCGAACCGTATTCCCGTGCCGCCGGATTTGACGAGCATCTCCACGCCGTTGGCATATCGGTATCGAATCTTGTACTTGAGCGCCGTGTTCGACATCGCGTTTTCCGGGAACGTGCCTTCGCCGTTTATCGTGACTGGCCCTCCGTGCTCTTCGAAGATTGCGACTTGAGCCGTGTCCATGAGGTGCGCGCCCCAATCCGTGAGCTTGCCACCGGAATAGTCAAAGACGTTGCGCCATTCCTGTGGGCCTAGTTTGGTCGCTGTGTACGGCGTAAACGGAGCTGGTCCAAGCCACATGTCGTAATCGAGACCATCGGGCACTGGGACCGGTTCCTCTTTGGGAAAGTTGTCACCCGCTGGCAGTGCAACGAGAATGCGATTCAGCTTACCCAGCCGTCCATTGCGCACGAGATCCGCCATACGGTGATAGATGGCGACTGATCGATCCTCAATCCCGCCCTGGTAGACGACGCCTGTCTTCTGAATCACGTCGATGAGTATTTGGCCTTGTTCAATAGTCAGCGTTGGCTTTTCGCAGAACACCGCTTTGCCCGCACGTGCCGCCATGACGGACATAGGAACGTGCCAGTGGTCCGGCGTTGAAATAACTACGGCATCAATGTCGTCACGGGAGAGCACATCACGAAAATCGGCGTAGTCGGAACAGTCCTTATTGTTGTACGCATCGTTGACCATTTTGCGCGCATTCTCACGTCTGCTGCGGAACACGTCGCACACCGCGACAACGCGGGCCTCTGGCAATTTGAGGAACGCTTTCAGGTTCCAGCCCGTGCCGTGTCCGCCAACACCGATGCAACCCAGGGTAATCTGTTCGCTGGGTGCTGCGGTCGCGCCTTGCTGACCGTGTGCACGTTTCGCTAGGAGCGCAGGCGCTGCAATCGCGGCCGCCGCCGATTTTATAAAGTCACGTCGTTTCATGAGTTTTCGATCCCGTGTTTGGTTTATCGTTGAGCGTGTGTACGATTGTATGCTCGCTGGATGTCACCTTCAACTGGCCCTTCGTGCATGTGGCTCGTCATCCCAGCGCATACGGAGATCCAGTCACGAGGTATAGCAGTCGATTTTTCCCTTCCACTGGGTCCCCGCCTTCGCGGGGATGACGTTTGAGACGTTGCTCGTGCATACTTGCGATTCCTGAGGACGAATTCCGTATGAATCAATCACCAACACAATTACAAGTTGATGACGCCGTCGTGCGCGCACAATCGGCTTTTGAACAACTCAACACGCTGCCGTTGCGTGTGCGCTACGATCTCATCGCGTCCATGCGCCGTGCCGCGCAGGCTCACGTTAAAGAACTTTCAACACAAGCGGTCGAAGAGACTGGCTTGGGACGAGCCGAAGACAAGATTAAGAAAAACCTCCTCGTAACGGTCAAGACGCCTGGCCCCGAAATTCTTGAACCTCGCGCGTTCAGTGGTGATCGCGGCCTCGCGCTCATGGAACGCGCGCCGTTCGGTGTTATCGGCGCAATCATTCCAACGACGAATCCGACGGAAACCGTCATAAACAACAGCATCAGCATGATAAGTGCGGGCAATGCAGTGGTGTTTAATGCACACCCCGCAGCGCAGCAATGCTCGAATCAGTGTGTTGCATTGTTAGACGATGCGATTGTTCAAGCAGGTGGACCACGCAACCTGATCACGTGCATCTCGAAACCTTCTATCGAAACCGCGCAGGCCGTCATGCACCATCCCGGTATCGCGCTTCTATGTGTCACGGGCGGACCGGGTGTCGTCGCCGAGGCCATGAAATCCGGAAAGAAAACGATCGCAGCAGGCCCGGGCAATCCACCTGCAGTCGTCGACGAAACCGCTGACATTCCACTTGCCGCGCGCAACATCGTCGATGGCGCGTCGCTCGACAACAACATCGTTTGCATCGCGGAGAAAGTCGTGGTCGTCGTTGATTCCGTTGCGGATGAATTGAAACGGGAAATGGAGGCTTGCCGTTGTGTGGAGGTTAGTGGCGAAGATACTGACAGGCTTTGCGATACGATTTTCACGAGCAGAGACGGCAGCAAGGGAGTAATCAATAAGGACTATGTGGGCAAGAATGCCGGGACGATTCTCAACCAAATTGGCGTTGATGTTGGCCCCGAAGTCCGCCTCGCCATTTGCGAAGTTGATCGCAATCATGCCCTACCGTGGACGGAACAACTCATGCCGGTCATGCCCATTGTTCGTGTGCAAAACGTTGACGAAGCCATCGACTGGGCCGTCCGCTATGAAGGTGACCGCCGTCACACCGCAACCATGCACTCTCGCAACATCGAGAAGTTGAGCGAGATGGCCCGCCGTATCAATTGTTCCATCTTCGTGAAAAACGGCCCCACCTACGCTGGCCTCGGCCTCGGTGGAGAGGGGTACACATCTTTCACCATCGCCAGTCCCACGGGCGAAGGGCTCACCACCGCGATTAACTTTACTCGCGAACGCCGCTGCACTCTCGTAGACCATTTCCGAATCGTTTGAGTGTGACGCGCTACTGATTTGGATGTAGGATGAGAAGGTCGGTCTCTTGTTGGTGAGAGAAAGATACACGGCTTCCGGCGACCGCAAGCGGATTATGAAATGGCATTATTCCGCGTAACCGAGTGATCGTAATGTTTCCATTCGTTCGGCGGCGGGGGTTACGGCGTCGCCCGTTCCGTCGGATGTAGGACGTTCGAATCGTATCGCGTGTAGGGCTATTGAATGATTGTCCGGCGTGTCGTCGATGGTGAATCGGAATGCGTCGGTACGTATTTCGTATTCGCCCAGCAGCGCTTCCCCACTTTCGGCTATTTCGATTGTTCGGAACGCCGACTCCATTTCTTCTTGAAACTGAAGCGAACGGTTAGTGCCCGCCGCTGCCTCCGCTTCAACAATCACGCGATATCGGCCCGCGTGAACGGGCACAGAAAAATTAATCGGTGGGGCATCTTCCGTAGTGCCGCCTTCGCTCAGTACGCCACCGTCAAGTGTCCATTTGTTGTCATTATCTGAATCTGCCGTGGTGTGTGAAGAGGCTGGTTTTGCGGTTCGCGGGAAAGGTCGCTGTTGCACCGGTGGCGCTAATTGGGGAAGTGCTGCTAGAGCGTCCCATTTGGGTAGGATGTCTTCGTCGAGAAACGCGCGAGCCTTTGTTGCATCGAGTTCGGTGGGAGACGTGTCACCTTTGGTTATGGCAAGCCCTTGATCTTCGTTCGAACATAATACGTGCACAAATTGATGGGACTCGTTGATGAGTACTATTGTTGGTTTTCCGAGCGATGCGAAGCACAAGGACCGCGCAACCGCGTATGGTCGCTGCACCCAGGTGTTTTCTTCGGACCACAATGGGCGAAGGGACTTACCGTCCATTTCGGCATCAACTCGCCACGATGCCAGATCGGCTAGCGTTGGAACGATATCGACGTTTTCGGTCAGTTCGTCGATACGTGTAGCTGCAGTGATGCCGGGGCCGCGGATGACCAGCGGCGTATGAAAAAGCGAATGCTGCGTTTCGCGAATGGGATGTTGCAGCGTTTGACCGTCTTCACCCAACAACTCTCCGTGATCCGAAGAAATGACGAGGATGGTCTGATCCCAAACGCCCGCGTCCTTTAATCCACCGCAAATCCGTTTGACAGCCGAATCAGCTTGGCGAAGTCCTCCGTCGTATACCGCTCGTAGGTATTCACGGTCACGATCATTAAACGGAGGGGCGGCCTTTCCGCGGCGCAATGCGTCAGCACGATCTTGCGGCATATCTTTCGGATACCAACGTGAGACATCAGGATTGATTTCGTGTGGGAAATGCGTGTCCATCGCGTGGATGTACAGGAAGAACGGATTATCTCGCGTCAGGTTCAACCAAGATTCGATGCGTACCGCCATGTCGTCGAGTGGTTCCATGGCCCCGTCGTTTGACCGACATACCTGAAATTCGTCGAACGTTCGTGCTAGTTGAGACGTCTCATAAAACCACGGTGAGGTCGAAAAGCCCGCTGTGTGATACGCGTTCTGCGACGCAATCTCGGATACCAAACGTTCCTCATCCGGGCGCACGCGAAAGGCGGCTTGCATCCCGACATCGTCGTGGTATGACGTAGCAAAGTATCGCCCTGAGAGATAGGAGGAGACGGAATACAGCGTTGCTGGCGCTTGTGCGTAGTGGCGATGAAATGCGGCGCCTTGCTTCGTCAGGCTGTCGATAAACGGAGTCGTCTCACGCTCGTATCCATGCCAAGAGAAATTCTCGACTCGTGCCGCGTCGAGCACGATCCACACGACGTTCGGTTGAACACCCGGCGGTAATGGCGGCGGGGCGTGGCCCTCTTCTCCCCCACACCCGACGGCACCGATCGCTGCGAATACGAGAAGAAGGTTGCGCACTATCGCGACTACTCGCCTGATCCCGCAGTGGTCACTCGTGAACGGAATTCTTCGTGTGTGAGGTCAGCGAAGGGATAGCGGTCGGGCAGCACGGTCACGTTCGTGCAAACACCGTACGGCGCGATGCCGCCTTTGTAACTCAGTTCAACGTAGTACGCGACCCAACCGTCTTCGGGTTCGTCCACCGTCACCGTGACTTCACCGTCGCCTTCCAAGGGCTCGCTCGTCCACTCGGATTTACGAAAGTCGCGGCCTGACGCAGTTGCTTTCCAGAGTAGTGGTTTCGCGCCATCGCCTTTCCACGTTACGGTCAGAGAACCATCGTCGTTATTCGTCCATTCGTACTCCGGCATTGATTGTCCGTCGATGAGGTTTTCGTAAAACTTGGTGACCGTAGCAACACCGTTGAGGTTGATATCGTGTCCAGTGTTCGCGCCGTAGTAGAGGTGCGTTTCACCTTGCAGGTCTTGAATGTAAAGATTCGCGGAATCGGCGCACCAATAGGGGTCATTCGTTCCCATGACGAGCAGTTTCGGGAGCGTTAGCTCGTTGCAATAGGAAATGGGATCGACCATTTGGGTGAGGCTGACACCGCGCTCAGAATCGCGCGAACTCTGGATGTCACGGTCCGTATAATCTTGAATCATCTCGCTGTACTTGCCGTAACTCTTGAGTTGATGAACGGTTTGCTCGGACATGTTGAGCGTATCGATGACGACCGGGGCAATACCGAATACACGGTCGTCTACTACCGCCGATAGCCATGTCGTCCAACCGCGTTTCGATCCACCGGTGACGAAGAACTTATCAACCTCATTCTTCAACTCATCGCGCGTGTACGCTTGAACGGCGTCCATCGCACGCACGGCGGATTTGGTCATGGGGAGTAACAGCGGCCAATCGTCTCCTTTGTCGGCGAGATATTGATCAAAAGAATAAGAGATGATTTCGTCTTCCGTCATATCGCCAAACAATGGTTGGTTCGGCACTTGCTCAAGGTTGATCATTATGGAACCAGTGACCGCGGCGAGTTGCCCAAGAACTGCGGCTTGACCTTCTTTGAACTTCGCTTCATTTCCGTTGTTACCGCCATTGATGAGCATGAGGCCATACCCGGATCGCTTGATGTTGTTCGGGACGTAGACTGTCACCCAGTGGGTCCATGCCTCGCCTTGCCATGTCTGCGATGTCACGCGAAGAATGTGCGCCTTGGCAAGTCCGACGGATTCGACCGCGTGCAGCTTGAACTCGAACGAATCGTCGGGCTTGGCGACGTAGGCTTCCAGGTCTGCGGAGGCGTGTGGCGTGATTAGAACGAGGGTTAAGACGGTCACAACGGCGAGAAGCGATGCACGCATAATGAGAGGCTCCCGATTCTTGTCAAACCCCAAGCAAAGCACCAGGGGATTCATCGGTAATAATAGTACGTTGTCGACCTATGCGTCTACCGCCGTATCGACGAAGAGCCCAAATACAAACACCCTTCGTAAAACGATGCTACGTAGCTCCCTTTTGTAAAGGGAGTTAGGTCAGACCGGCCTGTCGTAAATGACTGCCGCGCCCGAATAGGGGTCGAAAACCGTGATGCCGTCGGCGTTGAAGACCGCCGTGACTGGAGCGCCCTTACCGGCCTCGGCGTATTCGTAGTTGCGGCGGCATACTTCGCGGGCGGCGTGGATGATGAGGGTCGATAGCCGCGCCTCTTCCGCGTCGGGATAGGTTCCGGCGAGTTCTTCGCGCGTGCGACCAAGGAATTTCGCCTCGGCGACTTTGGCGATTCCTGCGATGAGACTGTCAACACCGTATCCGGTAAAAACATTCGATCCGTCTTCACGTGGGACGTCGCGCGTAAAGTGGGTGTTGCGCGTTTGGGTCCCGCCGCCGGCGATGGTGTAGCGGAGTCCACGATACTGCGAATCGGATTCGACTGACCCTTCGGTGCCGACCAGTGAACTTTCCTGATTCACAGGCGCTTCGAAATCGTCCGGGGTGATCCAGTTGTTTATGAAATCGATTGCCATTCCGTTGTCGAATAGGACTTTAACCTGTACGGCATCGAACGCGTCCATGCCGAATTCGTTGCGCAATTTCTGTTTTTGACCGATGGCATACAGCGACACGGGCTTGACGCCGAAATACGCGACAAATAAATCAGTCCAGTGGCAACCGACATAGCTGAAGGGATCGCTCTGTTCTGCCCACGCGCGAAAGACTTCCGTCGAAATGCTCAGCGGTTCTTCTAGGACCGCGCGTCCGTATAATGGTTTGCCGATGCGCTTTGCGATGTCGTCACGAATCGCGAGGTGATCGGGGTCGAAACGTTTGTGCATGTCGACCACGACCAATCGGTCGTTCTTGCGGGAGGCCTCCACAATCGCATCGGCATCGTGGGCGTCGAGCGCCATGGGTTTTTCGGTGATGACGTGAACGCCGTGTTCGAGTGCGGCGAGAATGGGTGCGGTGTGCAAATGGTCCGGCGTGGCGACGGCGAGGATGTCGAGGTCTGGCGTTGCGTCGAGCAGATCGCACCACGGCGTTTCACCTGAAAACGTTGCGAAGTCTAGCCCTTGTGGCGCGTATTCTGCGTGCCAACGCGCCGCGGACTCCGGCGTCCGGGTTGCCAGCGCGACGAATTCAATTTCGACGTCCTGAAGATCACGGGCTTTATCATCGAAGCCAATTCGCCCTAGCCAGGGTACGAGTCCGTGGCGTTGCACCTGCGCGTAGGTGCGCAGGTGCACTTCGCCACCAAACATTCCCGCACCGACGAGTCCTATACGTAATCGCTTCGCCATGTGCTGTCCGCCTTACGACGCTGGCGTCTCAGCGGGCGTATCAAGTCGAATCTCGATTTCCATCGTGGTCTTGGCTTTGGCGACTTGATCCATGACCAGGTCGTTAATCCGTTTTTCGGTGAGAAATCCGCGAATTTGTTCGGACAAGTCATCCAACGATTTTGTATTTCGCGCGGTAGGGGTAAGAATGTGCCAACCGAACTGTGTGCGGAACGGCTCGGAAACGTCACCCACTGGAATGGAGAACATACGTTCTTCAAACTCGGGCACCATTTTACCGCGGGGTGTGTTCGGATACGTACCACCGCCGGGATCTTCAGAGACCTCTGCGGCGACCGCTCGAAAATCTTCTTTACCTGTTGTCACCCGTACACGTGCCGCATCGATACGCTTCTTGGCTTCCAGCCACGCTGGTTCATCCGATCCTTGCGGAACCATAATCAGAATGTGCGAAACATCCGCGGTGTCGAACTGGCCGTTTTTGTTGAGTTCCTCGAATTCGGCGGCAACATCTTCATCCGTAACGGCCTCAACTTTATCCGATTGACCTGTCCGGTACTGCATAACCGTCATCTGTTCACGAAAGAGCGAACGTAACTCTTCGTTTGTGATCCCCATTTGCTCTAGCTGTGCTGAAAACTGTTCGGGCGACATGCCTTGTGTTCTCTTCTTGATGTCGGCGTCCACATCGGCGTCGGACACCTTGACCCCGCCTTTGATTGCGAGGACGTATTGCAATTTCACGTCGACGATGTTGTTCAGGAGCGCAATTTTCTGTTCCTGCGGTACTTCGACGCCGGTCGCGCCGCGTCCCATCGCATTCAAGGAACGTTCAAATTCCCGGCGCGTGACAACGGCATCATCGCCAATGCGTGCGACGATGTCCTCGTCGGCCTTCGCATCTTGTGCGACTGCGGGTACGCCTGTACTTACTGAAATCGCGAGTACGGCGATAGCCAATCCAAATGATATTGGGGTGAAACGCATTCTAATTCTCCTGAACTGCTTCGTGGTTGAATCACACTGCAACGAGCACGGTTAAATGGATTTACAGCATGACGGTTTCGTTCGACTCGGCCGAACGGTAGATGGCTTCAATCAATGCGACAGCGCGTCGGCCCTCGCGCCCATCAATCGCGGGCGCGCGGTCATCACGTACCGCGTGTGTGAACTCTTCAATTTGACGACGATGCGCCTCATGGTTGAGTGATTTCATCGGATCGCTCGCGCCAGAACCGGTGGCAGAACCAGCGGCACCTCCGAAAATTGCTTTGTCCTCTGGCACTTCTTCAGCGAATTGCCAGCTCGTAATCTCACCGTCTTCGAGTACAGCGCTACCTTGTGTGCCGTGAATTTCCACGCGCGCTGGGTGACCGGGCCATATCGCCGTGCTGGCTTCGATGACGCCCATCGCGCCGCTCTCGAATCGGATCATGGCGCATGCGAGGTCTTCGACTTCAAGACCTTCGTGGCCGACTAAAGCGGTCTGCGCGGTGACGCTTCGGGCAGGCCCCATGTACCACAACAACAAATCGAGTTGATGGATGGCTTGATTCATTAACACGCCGCCGCCGTCCAATGCTTTGGTCCCGCGCCATGCCCCACTCGCATAATAAGCATCGTCGCGATACCACTTAATGTATGCATCGCCGAGCACTAGTTTGCCGAAGCGACCTTGAGCGATTGCGTCGTAAATGTGCTTGGGTCCGTCGGCGAAGCGGTATTGGAATATACATCCGAGTTTGACGCCAGATGCGTCCACAGCCTTCACCAACGCATCAATACGGTCTGTCGTCACTTCGAGCGGCTTTTCGGAGATGATGTGTTTGCCCGCCGCTGCACACACTTCAGCCACTTCGAGCCGTGCGCCACTTGGGACGCATAGGCAAACAACATCCAAATCGTCACGGGTCAACATTTCCGTGTAATCGTCGTAGGCCGTGGTATCAAATTTCTCGGCGAGCTCTTTGGCACCGGGCCAGCCGCCGACATTTGCCGCACCTACGAGGGAAGCGCCCTCAATTTCGATGATACTCTGGGCATGAACCGAGGAAATATTTCCGCAACCAATAATTCCAAAACCAATCGATGACATGTAACAAACAACTCCGGGGTAGATTAACGCTAGGACGGGAATAGCGGGATATGATGATTGAGAGCGCTCGGGCATTGCAAACACTCACTCCGGAGGCCTGATTCGGGTGGACTGACATGAATGCTGCCTGATGGGGAATTTAGGGAAAGTAAGCGGAAAGAGTCCGTTTCAATTACTATGGGTCAATGCCCCATCGCCACCGCGTATAGGAGTCCTTAGCGTGAATCGAACTCGATTAACGATCACCTCGATTGCCGTTATAGCCATAGGGGTTGTCGCGTGGCGGTTTGGTCTGGCCGAGCGTCGTGGCAGTGAATCGACCGGGAGCATTGTGTTGGCAGAGGCGGCAGTTGTAACAGAAGTGGCGACGGTTCGATACACGATGGCACTGGGCAACTATGTGGACGATGCAGGTCTGGTCAATTACGCGGGTCTCAAAGCGAATCCGACCGATTTGAACGCTTATCTAACGAGCGTGGCCAATTTTTCGCCGGATGCATTCGAAGAGTTGAACGAGTCCGACCGCATCGCGTTTTGGTGCAACGCCTACAATGCGTACACGTTGAAAGCGATTATCGATCACTTCCCTATCAAATCATCGTTCTTCCGCAGTCTGACCCATCCGAAGAACAGCATCCGACAGATCGCTGGCGTATGGGACAAGTTGCGTTGGCCGGTAATGGGCGAGCGCATCACTCTCGACACGATCGAGCATGAGACCTTGCGTGTGCACTTCGATGAGCCGCGCATCCATGCCGCACTCGTGTGCGCAGCGATGAGTTGTCCGCCGCTGCGTAACGAACCCTATGATGGTGATCGGCTGGACGAACAGTTGAACGAGCAAATGGCGAATTATCTGAGTGACCCGGATCGATTTCGTATTGATCGTGAGAACAACGTTGTTTATCTATCCTCGATTTTAGAATGGTACGGGGAGGACTTCGTCAAGTCGTATGGTGTCGACGCGGGATTTGGCGGGCTTGGACCGGTGGAACGTGCGGTATTGAATGCGTTGACTTCGCACGTGAGTGATGATGATGCAGAGTATTTGCGTACGTCCGAGTATGGCGTGCGTTATCTCGACTATGATTGGTCGCTTAATGAACAGTGAAGCACTTTTTGGAGTGCGCAAGCTTGCTTGCGCTTTATTCGAGTGAGCTTGCTCGCGGCACTGAGTTGACCTTCTCGAACGCGCGAGGCAAGCCTCGCGCTAGAAAAGCGGTAGCAAGCGACCGCACTCCATACCGTTAACAGAGGCAGTCCATGACGAATGAGAATGAAATGGTTGTTGATTCCCCTCCAGCGCAGCGCAATTGGGTGAAACCGATCGTGCTCTTGTGTGCCGTGGGCGGACTGTTTATTGCGACGCGATTCTTACCGATTACTGAATGGGTGCGTGATGGGTTGGCGTGGGTGGATGGGCTTGGCGTATGGGGTCCGGTCGCATTGGCGGTGCTGTATGTTTTCGCAACGGTGTTGTTTGTGCCGGGGGTGCTGCTCACGTTTGGCGCGGGCATTCTCTTCGGATTGGTGAAGGGAGGAATCACGGTTTCCATCGGATCGACGCTGGGCGCGACTGCGGCGTTTCTGGTCGGACGCTATTTTGCGCGTGGCGCTGTTGCTCAGCGCATTGAAGGCAACACAAAATTCGAGGCCATTGACAGAGCGGTCGCTAAAGAGGGCTGGAAAATTGTCGGCCTCACCCGGCTTAGTCCGATTTTTCCGTTTAACTTATTGAACTATGCCTATGGCGTCACAAATGTTTCGCTGCGGGATTACTTTTTCGCATCGTGGATTGGCATGATTCCGGGGACGATATTGTATGTATACATCGGCACGGCGATCGGCAGTCTGGCCGACCTCGGTGAAGGTGGCCGCGAACGCTCCACGACGGAGTGGGTGTTTTATGGAGTAGGACTGCTAGCGACTGTTGTTGTTACCATTTTCATTACGAAGATCGCGCGAAAAGCGTTAGCCGAAGCCATCGAAGAGAAGACGGAGAGTGAATGACGTGAGCGGGATCGAACGTGTCGACATACCACCGATGGACGAGTACAACACGCAACTCGTCGCGAATGTCCACCCCTCGGACTGGGTGAATCCGAAACCGAATGGCCGGTATAACTTGGTCGTGTTGGGCGGAGGCACTGCAGGGCTGGTCACGGCGATTGGTGCGGCGGGACTGGGCGCGAAGGTCGCGCTGGTGGAACGCAATCTCATGGGCGGCGACTGCCTCAACGTGGGGTGTGTCCCGTCGAAAGTACTGATTCGCTCTGCGCGTGCGGCAGCCGATGTGCGCGACGCGGGAAAGTTTGGCGTGAACGTGCCCGACGGTACGTCGGTCGATTTCGGCGCGGTGATGGAGCGTATGCGCCGAATTCGTAGCGGCATCAGCAAGCACGATTCTGCGAGACGGTTTCAGGATCAAGGAATCGATGTGTTTATAGGTGATGCGTCGTTCTCCGACGGAAACACCGTTGACGTGGCCGACACGCAACTCACATTTACGAAAGCCGTGATTGCGACGGGGGCGCGGGCGATGGAACCGCCGATTCCTGGCATGGCGGAGGCGGGTTTCCTCACCAACGAAACGGTGTTTAACCTCACCGAACGCCCTAATCGCCTCGTAGTGGTCGGTGCGGGACCCATCGGTTGCGAACTCGCTCAGACGTTTCAGCGATTGGGGTGCAATGTCACTGTTCTGGAAATGGCGCCGCAAGCGTTGATCCGTGAAGACCCGGACGCAGCGCGCATTGTGTCGGACGCGCTGGTGAACGATGGTGTCGACTTTGTGTGTAACGCGAACATTCAGCGGGTTGATGATTCGGGCAATGAGAAACACGTTGTCATCGAAGTGGATGGACAGGTGCGTACAATTGCGTGCGATCAAATCCTAATTGGTGCAGGGCGAATTCCAAATGTCGATGGGCTGAATCTGGAAAAAGTCGACGTCGAATACGACGCACGGCAGGGCGTCAAAGTGGATGATAATTTGCGCACGACCAACCCATCGATTTATGCGGCTGGTGACATTTGTAATCAGTTCAAATTTACACACACGGCGGACGCAGCAGCACGAATCGTCATTCAGAACACGTTGTTCGGACTATTGCCAAAAAAGAGGATGAGCGCGTTGACGGTGCCGTGGTGTACGTATACTGACCCAGAGATTGCACACGTTGGTCTAAACGAATCGATGGCAAAGGAACGCGATGTCGCTATCGATTCGTTCACCGTGCAAATGGCTGATGTCGATCGCGCCATCGCGGAGGGCGATACGGACGGCATGCTCAAAGTTCATGTCGAAAAAGGTAAGGATACGATTGTGGGCGCGACGCTGGTGTGTCGGCATGCAGGCGATATGATCAGCGAGATTACGCTCGCGATGGTGGGTGGTGTGGGCCTAGGAACGATTGCGAATGTCATTCATCCGTACCCAACTCAGGCCGAAATCATCAAGAAAGCTGGGGACGCCTACAACAAGACGCGCTTCACCCCCACTGTCGCCAAGGTTTTTGATAAAGTCATCGCGTGGCAACGATAGGTTCACACGAGCTCTCCTCAATTCCGAATACGATGCGAGACGCGCGCATCGCGGTCATCATCCCTGCGTTTAATGAAGCGCCCTCAATCGCGAAAGTCATTGAAGCGATTCCGGAGTGGGTCGACCAAATCATCGTGGGTGATAACGCCTCAACGGATGATACCGCGACGATTGCAGAAGCTGCGGGTGCCACGGTCGTACACGAACCAGAACGCGGCTATGGCGCGGCGTGTCTTCGCGCAATGGCGGCGTTAGAATCGCCGGACGTCGTCGTATTTCTCGATGCCGATTATAGTGATGACCCCGGTGAGATGGATCGGATCGTCAATCCTATCCTGAATGGCGCGACGGATATCGTGATTGGTTCGCGGGTGTTAGGCGATGCGGAGCCGGGTGCGTTGACACCGCAACAACGATTTGGAAATCGGCTGGCGTGTTGGTTGATGCATCTGTTTTGGAGCGCGAACTACACTGATTTGGGACCGTTTCGCGCGATCCGCTATTCGACCTTGCGCGAACTCGCGATGGAAGATCGCAACTGGGGTTGGACGGTTGAGATGCAAGTCCGCGCGGCACAGTGGCGGCTGCGGATTACGGAAGAGCCGGTGAGTTATCGTAAACGCATCGGTCGTTCGAAGATATCGGGTACGGTGAGCGGCGTCATCAAAGCCGGGACCAAGATTCTCTACTTCATATTTCGCGAAGTCTTCGCGGCACGACCTTCTTCCGAAGATGGCACGGAACGGTTGTGCGTGTTCACGCGATTTCCCGTCTCGGGTGAGACTAAAACACGGATGATTCCCGGTCTCGGACCGGAAGGGGCTGCGTCGTTGCAACGCGAGATGACTGCGCACACCTTGCTTACCGCGCGGCGTAGTTGCATGCAGGCCGGACGAAACGCGGAGGTTCATTTCACGGGTGCTGATGAGCCACGCATGCGCGATTGGCTTGGCCCAGATGTCGATTACGTGGCCCAGGCGGATGGGGATTTGGGTGCACGCATGTATTTTGCTGTGCATCGTGCGTTCGATTCGGGCGCGGCGCGCGTTGTTATTGTCGGCACAGATTGCCCGGACCTTTCCGACCAAATCGTTCGACAGACGTTCGCATTGCTGCACACGCATGACGTAGTCATCGGCCCGACGGAGGATGGCGGCTATTACCTCATCGGCTTGAACAAACCGGTCGCGGATTTATTCGTCGACGTCGATTGGGGCACAGAGGCCGTATTCGAAACGACGATTCGCATAGCGGACGACGCGGGCTTGTCCGTTGGCTTATTGCCGAAATTGCGAGATGTGGATCTGCCGGAAGACTTGCCGGTCTGGCGGAAGGCTGAGGATCGAAAGCGGCCCGGATTAGAGGGTCTTCGGCTCACCATCGTAATTCCGACGATGAATGAGGCCGAACATTTACCGGCCACGCTCGCGGCAGTCTCCGCTGAGGACGGTGTAGAAGTCATCGTCGCCGACGGCGGGAGCACGGACCGCACACGATCACTTGCGACGGTGTATGGCGCGCGCGTTGTTCGATCAGAACCGGGACGTGCCAAGCAATTGAACGCGGGTGCAGCAGACGCGAGGGCGGATACCATCCTTTTTCTACATGCAGACACAATCCTACCCCACGGCTATGTGGAGGAATTAAGGCATGCACTCGACACTCCGGGCGTATCGGCGGGTGCCTTTCATCTCGGTATCGCGGGACGCGGCATGAAATTGCGGGGGGTCGAACGTGTGGCGAATTGGCGGTCGCGCCGATTCCAATTGCCGTACGGTGACCAGGGATTATTCGTGCGGCGTGAAATGTTCGAAGCGTCCGGGGGCTTTCCTGATCTGGACATCATGGAAGATTATGAATGGATCAGGTCAATGCGTCGTCGCGGACACGTCGTACTGGCCGACGCTTACGTCGAAACGTCGGCACGTCGCTGGCATACAGTCGGAACCTGGCGGCTGATGTTGCGACATCAATTGGTGATTGTGGGCTATCGGTTAGGCATTCCGCCAGCGCGATTGTTGCGGCTGCGGGGTTGAGGCGGACTTGCATCACCAAACGCCCATTACAAATGGGCGCTACGTAGCTCCCGTTTTCAACGGGAGACTCGCACCACGCGAAACTCGATACCGCGCTACGCTTCGAAGTTGCGCACGAAATCTACAAGAGTGGTTACTTTTTCGAACGGAGTCGTGCTCAGCAATCCGTGGCTCAGATTAAAAATGTGGCCTTGGCGATTGCCTTCGCGGAGTGCTTTGGCGGCGGCGGTTTCGATGTCGGGCCATGCGCCGTCGATGAGGAGTTTGTTGTCGAGGTTGCCTTGGACTCGGAGATCCTCGCCGAGTGTTTGACGGGCATCGGCGATGGTGATGGTGCTGGGTAGGCTTAGGATGTCGGAGCCGGAGGCGTGGAGTGTAGTTAAGTCGTTCCATTCGCGGGCGAACATGATCGATGGGGTGAGACCGCGTAGCGCGTCGAAGACTTGTTGTTGGTAGGGCAATGCGAATGCGCGGTATTGCGGCACGTCGAAGAGGTGAGCGGCAGACTCGAACAGTTGCCAGGCCACGATGCCTGATTCGATCTGCAATTGCAGATAATCGATGGTCACTTCCGTAAGTTTAGTTAGGAGTGCGTGCATGGCTTCGGGCTGTTCATTGATGAATTGTTTTGTGTTGGGAGCGTCTGCGCCGAAACTGCCACCTTCTATTAAGAACACAGCGAGTGTGAGCGGTGCGCCGGAGAATCCGAGGACGGGCATTTCGCCGTCGAGCTGCTCGGCGACGCGGCCGAGGATATCGGGGATGAACGGCAACTCGGCTGCTGCGTCGAATGTGGTTAGTGCTTCGACATCTGCCGGTGTGCGTACTGGATGCGCGAGTTTTGGTCCTGGCGCAAATACGAACGGTGCGCCCATGGGTCCGAGCGGCGTGAGGATGTCTTGGAAATAGATGATGGCGTCGACGCCGATACGTTTGGGGAGTAGCGAGATTCTCGCGGCCCATTCGGGGTGGTGGAACAGATCTTCCAACGGGAGTGCGGCCTCTTCACGTAGACGCAGGTACTCGGGGTCAGTGCGCCCGGCCTGACGCATCATCCAGATGGGCGTGCGCGAGGTCTGTTTGCCACATGCGGCGCGGAGTACGAGGTCGTTTTCGTAGGTTCGGGTTGCGCCGGGTGATGTATATTGAGGTTTATTCATTGGTCGGTACAGCTAAAGTGGTTCAAGTTGTGGATGTCCTGTTTCCGTCAATGTCCGAATCGTCATGCCGAGCGCAGCCGAGGCATCCAACCGGGTATACGAATGGCTATCTGTCCAGTCACGAAGATGTCTCGGCTACGCTCGACATGACAGCTCTGGGAATTTTGTTGTCCTCGATAATTCCGACACCTCAACGTTCAATCGCGCTAGGAGCATACCAGACGCTCGCGCACTGGGTCCCCGCTTTCGCGGGGATGACGAGAGGGGTGCGGTCACGTCATTGCCAATCGTTTTGGAAAATCTTTCGCCAGGAATGACGAAGTATAAACCGCGGAGTACGTTGGAGACTAGTCCCGATTTAACCAGGATACGATGGCACCGCAAATGACGCCGGCAAATATCCCCATGATGATGGAGTCGGAAATGGATGACTCCGGCATGAGATCCGACGGGAATAGGAAGAAGCGATACAGCGCGGACAGCGGCACGCCTATGACGACGCCAAGGCCAATTGCTTTTGGCGTGGACAGTTCTTCCACGTGCACCGCGCCCCAGGTAATTCCGAGTATGCTGCCAAGCGTCGCACCGAATCCTCCACCGACCATAATGCGTGAGTTGGTATCGAGCGATTCGGTCGAGAACAACGCTCCCGCAACGCCGAGCGGAATTGCGCCGGCGACGAGTCCGATGACGCCCCAAAATCCTGAGGTTTTGGCGATCTCGATAAAGCGCTCTTGTGCGGTCGGCTCCGGCGGCGGTTCGCGCTTTGGTGGTGCCGGGGCAAATAGGTCGGCTCCGCCACCGGCTGCCGTGGGTGCACCACACGTTGGACACGCTCCCGGCGGCGATGCGCCACTCGGAAACGCCGCTCCGCAAATCGCACATGCTGATTGCGCCGTTGTCATAGCAGTCCCTCCACCGCTCGGGCCAGGGCCGCCGGTGTGCGGCTAATCGTTCGCCCTTCGGGTGAAGAAGTAGAGTGTGCCGCCGACTGCTGTGATGATGCCCCAGGCAGGAAACGTCTTTAGCGCGCTCGGGAGAAATGAGAGGTCGTTTGTAAATCCAGCGAACGACGCTACCATGCCAATCAATCCCGCAACGAAAATCAACAGTCCAAGAATACTCATGATTGCTCCCTCTTCTAACCCACTTTTTACTGCGCCAATTTATGATTCAAGCCCGCCGACGCAGTATAGGCGTGCCCCGCTAAGCCGTCAACGACCGGAAATGTGCGTTTGGGTATTGGGGGAGCCGCCATTTACAATTGGGGTGTGAAGGCATCAACTTCGAAGTATCCAATGTTTACCGCAATCATCCTGATCGCGGCGGCGGCTGCTCTTCCGGCGGAATCGAGCGGAATTCAGGTGGAACCGAACACGCCGACTGAGGGCCGCTGGACCATCTCCAGCGATGCTTACCGGATGGTTCTGAATCTCGTATCGCCGCGAATAGACTCATTCACGGCTGGCGACTTCTCGCTAATCGGGGAGGGAATGGGGCTCGCACCGACGATCAATACCGGCGCTCCCTGGGGTCCGGCTCAAGCAACGGTAGCAATGGCGGGACCAGCGGTCACACACGTCGTACTCTACGGGATGCGCTGGGAGAAGATTCTCACTGGCGACATCCAGGTACATTTCTTCTGCTATCCGAATCGGGTAGTGGCTCGGATGGACATCATTCCCCATGCCGCGCCACCGGCACTCCATTTGGGATGGGTCGGCCAGGTCACGCAGGTGACTTCGTTTCCAGAGGGATCGGAATCACCGGATTGGCAATCGGCGTTTCGCACGAACTACGCACTCATGCCGGCAGCTCTGTTGTTGCCCCCGCTGCAAAAAGGAAGCGAAGGGCGCCGGGGAGCCCATTTACGAATAGAACAAGGCGGACTCTTGAACGCGCACTACGTTTACAATGCTCACGACATCGGCACACGATCGATCACATGTACGTTGTTGGCGGCGGAGGATGAATCGTCGCTGCGCGATTTACTCGCGCACGAAATTGCAATACGTCGAATGCAGTTCGATGTCACCAACGGACGATACAGGAAATATGACGACACGACGGGTATGCATCAATTCATCATGAAACCGAGCGCGAAGACGATGACGATCAAAGTGACCAATGGCCCAGTGCAGCATCCGCTAATCGCAGCGGTGATCGATCAAAGGCGGCGGAATATCCGTTTGTCAACGTCGCAACCCAACAGTACGAGCGCTCAATGGATGCCAAGACGTTTCAATTCTGAGACGTTATCAGCATCTGACAAACCGGGCGCCTATGTCTTCCCGTTGGAAGCGCTACCAGACGGTCACTCATTGCGTGTACAACCGAAAGATTCGACAACAGTGGACAGTGGATCATGACAAAGTCCGATCACCGTGTAGAAGAGCTCGAACGTGAAGTCTCGCGACTGGCGGACAATGTTCGTGATTTGGAAGGACAGCGCGATGCGTTGTTGCGCGATGCGCGAAACCGTCATGACACTCAGGTACCCGATCAGCATTCTTGGATTGGCCGGCTGATCTTATTGGCGTTAACCGCCGCCACAGGCTCAGCAGCATATTTCATGTTCCGTGGCGAAGACTTTTCGTTCGCGCAGCTCACCGCGCTGGGATCGGACGTCGCCGCGTTGGATACTGACAATTGGTTGGTGGCGTGTGTGCTTTGTATCGGCGCCGCAATAATCTTTTACGTCGCACATCGACGGTTGATGTTCGGCGTGGCGGCGATGACAGCACTCTATGGAACGCATTGGGCCTATTTTGCAGACCAACCCGCTGCGCTCAATGTCACGGATCAACAATATTTCTGGATTTCCACCACGCTGTTGACGGGTGCATACGCAATGTTGGCCTATTTGTCCGTGCATGAGTGCCGACGCGCACCGAAAGGCCGACGGCGCTGGGCAATTTTTGCGCTGGCAAATTCGGTCGCGTTCTTTGCAACCGTCTGGTTTTCAATCGAATCGGCGCAACCCGATCGCATCTGGCAATTCCGTTTGTTCTTCGCAGTCCTACTCACCGCCATGGCCGCGCTTGCGGAGACCCAAGGGCCGTATCGAAACCCCGTGTTTCAATTGTATGTCGCGAAGTCGGTGTTAATGATCAATTTGGCACTCGCTGCGGTATTGAATGAGCAGTGGTTTGCGCTAATGCTGAGCTTCGAATGCGCGTGCCTGGCGATGACCTATCGGCAAAGCGGTTTCGTCCTATTCAAACTCATCAATCTTGTCGTGCTTATAGGCGCGGTCGTATACGGAGTACGGATCAGCGCTGTGGGCGCAGGCGGCGATGTCGTGAATGCGTGGATTACGAGTGCTGCGCTGGCGTTTATGCTCTTGAGCACCGCCGGGCTATACACCCATGCTATTCGCGAGCGACCCGCGACATCCCGCAAGACGAGTGCTCACTGGTCGTTCGCGGATACCGCGCTCGATATTGACGTGGCAAGACTTTCGGTGTTGCATGCCGCCGGTGCGACGCTGATTCTCGTCACGGGAGTGTTGCTCAATTTCTCGGAAAACAGTTTGCTCCCTTTCAGTTTGGCGGGAGCTGCCGTGGCGCTGTTCGTTCTTGGCGTCCTAAGCCGAACGCCCTCGGTCGAATTTGCAGGTGTCCTGGTGTTGGCGTGCGCGCAAGCCGCGTATGGCTATTCGTTGGTCATGGACGTCGATTCAACGATGGACCCAATCACGGCGCGATGGCTCGTTGCCGCGTTGACCGGCGTCTCGTTGATCTTCGCATGGCGATGGGACCACACGGTCCGGAGCGATGAAACAGCCGGTGCATTGGAATACGCATCGAGCATCGCCGCGCCTTATATTGCGGCTGGTCTAATGATCGCCGCACTCACACTCGAAACGCTCATCGCCGATTATGCTGGTGCGGTGCAACATGCGACGGCGCTCGGTTGTCTGCTGGTGTTCCGCCGATGGCGAAGTGGGGGGATGCGAATCGTGTCAGTAACTCTTATGCTCACCGGCGCGATCACGTTCGCACGAATGCATGCGTGGCCTTCGCTCACCGCCGAGGGAACGGCGTTCTATTGGACATGGTTTGCGACTGCGCTCATCGCTCCGGTGTTGGCCGAACGAGTGCTCGCGCATCAATACGGAGTTGATCGCCGCCCTGGCGCGGATGCCGCACGAACGATTCTCGTTGTGACGGCTTGCCTGACCGGCCTCGTCGGACTCTACTGCGGCGCTCCTGAAACGCAACGCGCGTGGTGGTGGTTAGCCATGACCGGCGGCGCGGCGATATGCGCGATCGCATTCCGCGAAGGACGTTATCGATGGTCAGGTATGATCGCGCTGGTCGCTGCCGCAGTGCTGGCGGGATCGCGATACGCCGATGACACAGCGCCGATTAGTCTGTTTCCGTTCGTAGCAACGTCGATTGCCGTCAGCGGAATTCTGATCATGTCGTGGGCCGCATCTATCCGCGGGAATTGGGGCGACTATCGCCATAGAGGCACTCCTCGGGATGACGGCTAACCCTGATGCAACTGCCGCCTACGCGGTCTGTGCGCAACTGCGGAGTAATGGATTCCGCGCATTGTTGGCCGGGGGTTGTGTGCGGGATATGCTCCTGGGCCTCTCGCCCAAGGACTACGACATCGCCACCGATGCGACGCCTGACGACGTGTCCGCCACATTCGACGAAGTCATCCCCGTTGGCCGAGAATTCGGCGTCCAAATTGTGGTCAGCGGCGGGACGCATTTTGAAGTCGCCACGTTCCGCGTAGACGGTCCGTATGTCGACGGACGTCATCCATCGCACGTAGCGTTTTCCGGGGAACGCGAAGACGCGCAACGCCGTGATTTCACGGTCAATGCTCTTTTCTACGACCCTGAGCATGAACAAGTCCTCGACTACGTAAACGGACAGGCTGATCTTAAGGCGCAAGTTATCCGCGCTGTGGGCGATCCATCGAAACGGTTCGAGGAGGACTATCTCCGTATGCTGCGTGCAGTACGATTTGCTGCGCGGCTGGAGTATTCCATTGATCCTGACACACGCGATGCGATCATCCATCGCTCGCACAAGATTACAAAAACCAGTCCTGAACGTATACGAGATGAAGTCGTCAAAATGCTGACAGAAGGTCCGGGCGGTATCGCGTTTCGTCTATTGGACGAGACGCGATTGCTCCGTGAAGTGCTACCGGAAATCGACGCGATGAAAGGAGTCGAACAACCGCCGGAGTTTCATCCAGAGGGCGATGTATTCACACACACCATGTTGTGCCTTGACAACCTCATCACCCCCTCCCCCACACTCGCGCTCGGAATGCTGCTGCATGATGTGGGCAAACCGCAGACGATCACGTATGAAGATCGGATTCGGTTCAATCATCACGATAAGGTTGGCGCGCGCATCGCCCGCAAGATTTGTAAGCGTCTACGTTGTTCTAACGAGACCACCGACCGCGTTGATTGGCTCGTCGGTCAACACATGCGGCTCGCCGCCGCACCGGATATGCGTGAAAGCAAACGAAAACGATTCGTGCGAGAAGAAGGATTCGGCGAACTGCTCGCCCTGTGTCGTGCGGACTGTCAAGCGAGTCACGGCGATCTTTCGATTGTCGATCACTTGGAAGACTATCGCGCCAACCTGGCACCGGAAGCCATCGCGCCTCCGCCGCTGATCACCGGACACGACCTAATCGAGATGGGATATGCCCCGGGCCGTATCTTCAAAGAAATCTTGAACGCGGTCGAAGATGCGCAACTGGAAGGCCAAATTGAAAGCACAGAGGAAGCGCGTGCATTGGTCGTCAACCGTTGGCAGCTTGAAGATTCATAGAGCATTATTTAGCCACAGATTTACACAGATGAACACAGATTGGTTTTCATCTGTGGCTAAATTCCCTACGGCGACTCCTCTTACGCGCCGCGCTAGAAATCGACCGGCCCCAATCCTTCGTTGGCCCTCGCCGTTGCGTCGTACGTATGCGTCTTTTCCGTCCCATCATCAGCCGTGTACGTCACGACGAGCTGAACGCGTGTCGCGAGTTCGTCCGCCGCTGAACATCCGTCGTGTTCGTAGGTGTTGCGCGGATCGTCGCCTGGAATGCCGAAGGTGCCGCATGAACTTGCGGTCGTCCATTTATACTCAACTTGCGAACCAAACGTGATTTCCTGTCGTGTGTAACCGTTGAGTTGCGTCTTATGCCACACCTGAGCCGAATAGCTTGTAATATGGGTTTCAGGGTCGAACGTCACGGTCATCTTCGTCTCAAGCTCCGCACAAACCACAAACACAAAGGTCTTGAACAGAATGAGCGAGGGATTGATGGCACCCATCGCCTTGAAGTCGCCGTTCACATCGTATTCCAGTTTGCCATCGCCAACCGAAGTACACATGCACGAGCCCGTGCCTAGGAAATTGCTCGACTGCGGCGGAACGACAATCGTGGACATGTCGTACGTGATCGCACCCAATGCGTCGTGATTGGCCTCCATGGGCCTGAATCGCACGCTCTTATTCGCGTTGTTGTTCGTGGCGGTTAGCCCTGTATCGATGGTTTCTCCTACGAGAAATACGGCGTCATCTTTTGGTGCGATAACGCCGATTTCGGTACCGACACCAGCGCGAACCGCCACGTCACTAAAATGCGTCAGGGCGACATGCATGATGAGCAGCCCGGCATCAGTAATTTCCAATTGCACATCGGTGAGTTCTTCTTCCTGGCCATTGTTAGTCGTGAACGCCTGAAGGCTTGGTATCACGGAATTACCAGAGGGGGTCGTCGCAACTGCGCCCAGTAACAATGACAGGCGAACCGCGGGACTGAACATGCTTCCCGAGGGTCCGAGCCGTACGCCGAAATCGTTGCCTTCATTTGCCAGTATCGGATCGAGCGCCGCAGGATTGATGGGTTCGACCGTGAGTCCTCCCGCAGGAAGGGTCGTTCCAGGAAAAGCGGTGACGCGCGATTTGCCATTCGTACTGTCGTAAATGGCCGCAACCACCTCGCCAGGGTCGGGCATGGGAAGTAATTCCGATGTAGGAAGGAACAAGACGCCAGGAATGGGTCGTTGACAGCCGACACCAACGAGTATGACCACAAACAAGACGCCGATTACCCAAGGATGAAAACGATTCCGCATGGTATTTCCTTTCGACTTTTCCTCTGTGTCGGCGAAGTATACCCTCATCCACGATATGGTTTTCTACTTCAAATTTTCCGCCTCTTGAGAGAACTCCGATAACGCAATCCGATGGGCTCGACGGTAATTCCTTACGGCGAAAGCGTGACGCTCGGCAGGAACACGGTAAATGTCGCGCCTTTACCTTTGGTGGATTTTGCTTTGACGGTACCACCATGGGCAACAACGATTTTCTTGACGCAGGCCAATCCAAGCCCCGTGCCCCGTGATCCTTTGGTCGTGGCGAACGCCTTAAACAGTTGCGATTGAAACTCTTTGTCGATACCTGGGCCGGTATCTCGGACACGCATCGATACGCCCGCACGCTCGCAGACCGTTTCGATGGTAACGGTTCCGCCATCTTCTTCGCAGGCCTGGATGGCGTTTTGGACGAGGTTCAACATGGCGCGGTAGATCGCGCCCGAATCCACGTGCATGTGAGGCAACTCGTCGGGTTGAAATCGGAGTGTGACCTTCGCGCGGTCCGCTGCATTTTGGACGGATTCGATCATCTCTTCCAGCAACTTGTTTAGGTCGGTGGATTCCGCCGTGGGCTGCGTGTCCGTTGCACGCGAGAACGTGAGCAAGTTAAGCACGAGGTCTTCCATCCGCGATGTCGCGCGATGAACCAGAGGCCACCCCTTCTGTACGTATTTCCAATCCTCTTTTCCAATTGCAACGTCGACAAATTCAGCGCCGCCCTTAATCCCGGCAAGAATATTCTTGATGCAATGACCCATGCTCGCGGTCGCTTCACCGATGGCGGCGAGCCGTTCGCTTTCGACCGTTTCCTGATAGAGCCGTGCATTCTCCACGGCGATTCCGGTCACGCGTCCAACCGCCGTGAGAATTTCGAGGTGACCCGTCGTAAACACGACACCCGAATCGCCACCGTCTACATAAATTGCGCCCACCACTTTTTCGCGTCCGATGAGCGGCACACACATGACGGCCTGAATATCGTTTTCGACCACACTCGCAGCCGCGGCAAAATCTTCTTGTGCGTTCAACGTCAACACGGCACCCCGTTCTTTAAACACCTGGCTCACGAGGGTCGTACTGAATTCGGGGTGATCACTTGCCCGCACTTTGGGTATCGACACGCGAATGGTTGGCGTTGTTGAACCCTTCTCCAGCATAAGAATAAACGCCCGCTTTACAGGCAGTTCCTCGCAAATGAGTCGGAGAATCTTCTGGAGCAGTTCATCCTGATCGAAAATAGTCCCGAGCAGCAGCGACGCCTTATACATCAGCGGAAGATGACCCTTCTCGTGATCGGCCACCATCTTGTCGTACACGCCTGTCGCCTTCTCGAACGAGAGTGTGTGATTGGCGTCATCGTCTTGTTTGCCGCGCGGCGTGACCAAAAACTCGTGCGTGCCGACGAGGATGTTGTCACCTTCCTCCACGCGCAGACGCGTTACGCGCTCGCCATTCACCAACACGCCATTTCGCGAACCGAGATCTTCAACCTTTAGGAGGCGATTCTCGACCCAAAAGCGGGCGTGATGTCGCGAGACCATCGAATCGGCCAACACCACATCGCAGTCGGACGCACGGCCAATGATTACGCCGTCACGTCCCACGACGAAGTTATTGATCTCCGCGCCATCCTTGCGCATCGCCATGTCGTATCTTGCCAAGGTACCCACTACTCCTGCTTCGATTCTTCGATGGACTTGCCCATGCTGTAGCACAAGTCCAACGAGTAACCGAGCCGTTCGTAAAACGCTATCGCGTCCGTGTTCCAAACTCGAATTTGCAAATTCACTTTCGGACAACCGAGCTCAGCAAGCCGTTCATGTGCGACGTCCATCATTTCACGACCAAGGCCACGTCGACGGTGATCGGGATCGACCGCCAACAAATTAATCCAGCCGCGACGGCCCTCGTAACCCGCCATCACGCCAGCAACAATTCTACCCTCCACCTCTCCAACGAGGAAAAGGTCTGGTTGATAAGCGCACTTCCTGTCGAACATGGCCCTAGGATCATTGTGTGGGACACTCAGATTACATCGCGCCCATAAATTCGAGACGTCCTCGAAATCGCTCGCATCGCACGCTCGAACCTTCAACGGCTCCATCATCCTCCCACGGCCAAACGACTACCGTCCTATATATTGTAGCCGCCATTGCAGAAATTCGGTGTCACGACCGATTATCATCAGCATAAGTTATTTTATTGCAATGCTTTACAAAACACAACGGTGATGTGATCGATGTTTTACCCAAGTCCGATTCACTGTTATGCTGAGCATCAATCCGGTTGGTCGGTTGAACCGACGACAAACTGATGATATATTCAGCCCAGGGGGATTGGGCCACTTATGAACACCGCGCAAATTGTCGATCGGCTTCGCGCCGATACCGCATTCAACCGTAATCTTACTGCCTGGAAAACGATTCCGGAACGTGCTGCACAATACGGGGGATTTCCGGAGGGCTTGAACCCGAAAATCATCGAAGGATTGCAGGCGCGCGGCATTCAGGATTTATACACGCATCAATCGCAGGCGATTGAGGGTGTATTGGCCGGTGAAAATGTCTGCGTCGTGACACCGACGGCTTCGGGAAAGACGTTGTGTTACAACTTGCCGGTGTTGAACCGGTTGATGTCGGACGAGAACGCGCGCGCGCTTTATCTATTTCCAACCAAAGCACTGTCGCAAGATCAGGTCAACGAGTTGCAATCGACGATTGACGTGCTTGATGTCAAAATCGGAACGTACACGTTTGATGGGGACACGCCAGCATCGGCTCGCAAAGCGATTCGTAGTGCGGGCCACATTGTAGTCACCAATCCGGACATGTTGCACACCGGTATTCTCCCCCATCACACGATCTGGATGAAGCTATTTGAGAATCTTTCGTATATCGTCATCGATGAAATTCATCATTATCGTGGCGTGTTCGGCAGCCATCTCGCGAACGTCGTGCGACGACTGAAACGTATTTGTGAGTTCTATGGCGCGAATCCGCAGTTCATCTGTTGCAGCGCAACGATTCACAATCCGCAAGAAGTCACCGAACGCATCATCGAAGAACCTGTGCGACTGATCGATGACAACGGCGCGCCCGCCGGGGAGCGCCACTTCGTGTTCTATAATCCGCCCGTTGTCAATGCGGAGTTAGGGATTCGTGCGTCGGCGGTGAAAGAAGTGAGCCGGATCGCGACGCAGATGTTGTCCCGTGATGTGCAATCAATTGTGTTTACGAGAAGTCGGCTACGGGTCGAGATCCTCACGACGTATCTGAAGGACGCGGTACGAAAGCTGAAGAAGAATCACAATCTCGTGCGGGGGTACCGAGGGGGTTATTTACCGACGGAACGGCGTGAAATCGAGCGTGGCCTTCGCGACGGTAAGATCATGGCTGTCGTAAGCACCAACGCACTGGAACTCGGCATCGACATTGGCGCGTTGGACGTGTGCATTATGACCGGGTATTCGGGCAGCGTGGCGAGTACGTGGCAACAGGCGGGCCGGGCCGGACGTCGGTCGAATGTGTCGCTCGTGATTCTCGTTGCCACTAGCGCCCCACTCGATCAGTACATCATCAATCACCCCGAGTATTTTTTCGATCAAGCACCGGAAAGTGCAACGGTCGATCCCAATAACCTCATCATCATTTCGAGTCATATTAAGTGTGCCGCTTTCGAACTACCATTCAAAGAGGGCGAGTCGTTTGGATTGGACCCTGCGTCTACTTCGGAGATTCTCGACTACCTTGCGGACGAGCGCGTCTTGCGTAAGGCGGGCAACAAATGGCATTGGAGCGCAGATGCCTATCCGGCGGAGGACGTCAGTCTGCGAACGGCGGCACCCGGAAATGTCGTCATCCTCGACACCACGCGGCACGGTCATGTAATTGGCGAAGTCGATCTGTTCGCGGCCCCGGTGGAGGTCTATCAGAACGCGATCTATCTGCATCAGAGTGTGCAGTACACCATCGACGAATTGGATTTGGAGGATCGAAAGGCCTATGCACGACCGGTCGAATCGGATTACTACACCGACGCGCAGATCAAAGTGGACTTGAAAGTCATTGAACAATTTCGCGACGAGAATACGGAAGGCGTTGTGAAGAGTTCGGGCGAAGTCAGCGTGACGTGGTTGCCGAGCATTTACAAAAAGATAAAATTTGGAACACACGAGAATGTCGGATGGGGCGAAATCAATTTACCTGAAACCACAATGCACACGTCCGCCTATTGGATTGAGTTTCCCGACGATGCAGCGGATCGCCTCGGATTAGCCCAACAAGAATTGGGTGAAGCACTTCACGGACTGGCGAATACCTTACGCCAGGTGGCCCCGGTTCAAGTGCTATGCGATCCCACTGACATCCGAGCGTTGGCCATGCAACGTGCGCCGTTTTCCGAGAAGCCAACGGTCTATCTTTATGAATCGTATCCCGGAGGGGTTGGTGCCAGCGACAAATTGTTCGATCACCACACGCGATTACTTGAGGCCGTCGTCTCGCTCATCAGCGATTGCGATTGTAGGGAAGGGTGCCCGAGTTGTGTTGGCCCATCGTTGGAAGCCGGTGAACATGCGAAGTCCGGCGCAGTAAAATTAGCGCGCTGGGCACTGGGTTTACCGCTACCAGCGGCGCTGCCCCAAGCTCAATGAGTGACCTACGCGCCAAATTGGAAGCGATCGTATCGCAATCCAATGTAATGAAGGGGTCGGACTGGCGGACGAAGCACGATGCGTTACAAAAGCAACGCGACTCGGGCGAATTTGAAATTGATCATGTGGTCCCAGGCACGACGACCGAGGTCGAATCACTCGGCGGCTTCCATCTCGTGCGGACGATTGTCCCGTTTGTTACGAATCATGGTGATGCGAATCTGGCCCACGCGCTCGACGCTTCCGGCGAAACCATCGCACTGGCCGCGTGCGACGACGAACTCGAATCGTTCGACGCGACATCTGCCGTCTTCGTCGATACAGAGACCACCGGACTTTCCGGGGGTACGGGTACCGTCGCATTTCTCATTGGCGCGGGATATTTTGAAGGCGATACCTTTGTCGTCGAACAGTGTTTCATGCGCGATTACGATGACGAAGAGGCGATGCTCACGTATCTCGATACATTGTTCCGCCGATTCGAAACGATTGTGACCTACAACGGAAAATCGTTCGATGTACCGCTCATGCGAACGCGGTTCATTCAAAACCGCATTCCGTTCAGGCTCGACGCCGCAATTCATTTCGATCTCGTGCACGCCTCCCGGCGACTCTGGCGCGACCGCCTGCGGGATTGCAGCCTCGGCAACATCGAACGCAATATCCTCGGCGTGCAACGGGAAGGCGATGTCCCAAGCCACGAAATCCCACGCATATGGCTCGATTACCTTCGCACGCGCGACGCGCGAAAGCTCGACCGCGTGTTCTATCATCACCATGTCGACATCGTGTCTTTGGCAGCGCTCACCGGCTGGATTGGTCAAGCATTCCAAGATGAATCCGGACCGCAATTCGAACATCACGCCGACCAATTTTCCGCCGCGCGAATCTACTATCGCCGCGCCCAATATGACCAAGCGTGTACGTGCGCAGAGAAACTGCTCGAATCGTCGACCGAACGCGGCGTGCGCTGTAACGCATTCGAATTGATTGGTTTTTCTTATAAACGTCAGGAGAACTGGGAAGCGATGGAACATGCGTGGACGCAATTCATCGCGGAATTTCCGAAGCACCTCGTGGCCCGCGTGGAATTGGCAAAGCACTTGGAGCATCGCGCAAGAAATTACAGCGAGGCCGAACGGCATTGCGAAGAAATGTTGCAGTACTTGGACACGCGATCATCGCTAGGGCGATCACAGTCCCATGATGATATTGCTGCAGAGGAAATGCGGAGGAGATTAGAACGCATTCGCCGGAAGCGGTCGCGGTCTTGCCGTTAGGTAGTTGCGCAATTTCAGACTGACAATGAACGAATAGACGCCGCCAAACGTCTCAAGATACCTCTAGGGCACAAACGTAGCGTTCCATATTCCTGAAGTACTTCCCCCAACGGTCTGAGCGAACGACCCTTCCATGTAGGTATTCGCAAACACCGTTCCTGTGTATACGTAGGTATCACCGCCGCCGAGCACTTGCGTCATCGTGAATACCTCGTCGGTCTGCAACCACGTTCGCATACCGGCAAAGCTCAGGCTGCCCGGCGGAGGCCCACCGGCAACATCTGCAGTCGTTCCGCCGTCCAAAAGGACAATGCTTAGCGGCGACGCTATTCCGCTGAGCTCAAAAGACCAATGGCCTAGATTTGCCGAAGCGATGCCGGAAATCGGTGGACATCCTGCCATGGAAACCATGGCCCACAAAGCAAAACTCATGGCGCATACTTTTTTTCGCATTCTAGTTTTCCTCCACACTTCACCATTCCCCGACTTACACTCGGTATTGGAATCTTTAGGTATCCCGAAGGACCTGCAATCGAAGTACGAAAACCTTAGCGCACCGCGTGGTATTGTGGACATCACTTCTTACGGCTGATCGAGCGTGTCCGTCTTGAGCAGCTCGAAAAGGCCCGAATCCAGACCAATCACGACCTCGCTGCCCGCGGGGGTCGCGTCTTCCAGGACTTCGAGCGAACGCATGAACCGGTACAACTCGGCGTTAGAGCCGAACGCTTCAGAGACCATGGCCAAAGCTTCCGCGTCCCCTTCACCGTGAAGAATTTTGGCATCGCGCTCGGCGTTGGCGGCGATGACTTTCACCTGCCTATCCGTCTCGCCTTCAATGATGTCCGCTTCTTTTTGCCCCTCGCTTCGATAGGCGTCCGAAATGCGTTTGCGCTCGGCCTGCATGCGCCCGAAGACGGCTTGTAAGTTATCTTTCAGCAGATCCGCACGTTTGATACGTACATCAATGACTTGAATCCCGTACTTCTCGCGCGCATCCACGTCCGACCTCTCGGAGACCGTTCTCATCAATTCCTCCCGGCCACGTTGGATTTCCTCGTGCATGGGATTCTGTTCACTCAGCAATGCGGTTAGCTCGATGCCTTCGTCAGCAAGAAGCGCTTCATCATCGCCCACCGGTGCATCACCCGGATCCCAAGGGTTGGTACGAATCACCTCTATCAATGGATTCTTACCCAACTCCTCGCGCATCCTAGAGTAAATAATGTCATCGAGTTGCTCGCGGGCGTTGCCATCATTCTGCACGCGGACTTTGTACAACAGTGGATTGATGATCCGCCACCGCGCAAAGTTATCGACTTCGATCTTTTTCTTGTCCGACAACACAATTTCACGTGGTTCGGCGTCGTATTCCATAATGACATCGGGGAAGTACTCGACGTGATCGATATTGAACGGCAACTTAAATCGAAGCCCGGCACCTTGACTGACGATCAAGTCGTCGCCTGCTTCCAGGTTGACATCGCCGGCCATATCGCTGCGTTGGGTGACTCTGAGGATTTCCTCACGAATCTCCTCGAATTTTTCGGGATCTTCTTCTCCGACGATCACTCGGATTGGTTTGCTCAAACGTGTCACGACGGCCTGTTCGCGCTCATGGACCACATACGTACACGTGGTGAATAGGAGTACGATCAAGAGAACCGCGATCGCCAATACGAGGGGAAGCGCACTGATCTTATTCACGACGAGTTCCTCCGTCTATGTTTCGCTGGCCGGCAGAGTCACGTACCTGAGCCGGCCGTACAACAGGAGCTGGACGTGCGGTAGCCGGTTCGAGCGGCGATGCGCCCCCGCCGCCAAGCGACTTGAAGTTCACAAGGCCGGCCTCGTCATCGACGACAGTAATCTTGAGCAATGGCAGCAACTGTTCCATCGCGTCGAGATAGAGTTGGGTGCGGGTCAGTTCCGGTGCCTCCCGGTATTGCAGTTCAATGGCTTGAAACCGCGAGACCGCACCTTCTGCTTGCGCTATCCGCGCCTCCTTGTATGCGGACGCTTCTAGTTTTAACGCTTCCGCTTTACCTTCCGCGAGGGGAATTTCCCGGCTCTGATACGCCTTTGCTTCGTTGATAATCTGTGCGCGTTCTTCACGCGCCGACGCAACATCGGTAAAGGCCTTCTTTACTTCCTCCGGGGGCTGGACATCCTGCAATTGTAGTGCTGTGACCCGAATCCCCATTTCGTAGAGTTTGGCAAGCTCCTGCACTTTCTGCTCGACTTCGTCCTGGACAACGTCCTTACCCGTCGTCAACACATCATCAATGGGGTGATCGCCCACGGCTTGCCGCAACGCTGCCTCACCAATATCCTGCAGGGCTTTTTCCACATCTTCGGCAGTCGCGTAATTGAACAAATACATACGGGCATCGCTGATCTTGTACTGGATCGCCATCGAACAATTGACGACGTTTTCATCACCTGTCAGCATCTGTGCTTCCTTGATGAGATAGGCGTGGTCGTCCATGAACGACCGATAGACGAGGTTGTCACCAGTACCCTCAGTACGAAAACCGAATTCGATTCGGCGTGTAAGTGTCACCTGGGGTTTCTCAACAGTTTCGATTGGCCAAGGCGCCTTGAAGTGAAATCCGGGCTGCGTACTACGATTGTATTTCCCGAATCGCAAGACGATTCCTTCTTCATCCGGCTCTATCCTGTACGCCGGGCCACCGCGGACCAGCCAGAATGCGAGGATCAGGACAATAAGCCCAATTAACACTGGGCCGGACGGAATGTTGATTTGCCGATTGCCGACGGGCGGCACGACTTGAGGCTTATTCGGAGACATGTTTTGGTTCCAACTGCGTTGTAATTCGGAAGATTCAACAGTACTCACCCCAGGACGCTTAATCAAGCAACTGGACCTCGGGTGCCGACACACGGCGAATACACCGGGCCTAATCAGAATAGCCCCACGCACACCCCTCAAGTGCCTCTCTTCTAAGCGCTTAGGAAGGAGGAATCCATCACATTGTATTGCTTTTGAGCGAAGTCAACGGTAGAATACCTGAGGAGAGCGATGGTGTTTTCACGCACCATCGGTGGAATGTTTTACTTAAGGAGGCTCACGGAATGTTGCTCAAGCGAACGTACGCGATATTCGTGTTCGCAATGCTACTCATCTTTTCGTTCGGCATGTTTTCGACCGAAGTTGCAGCCCAACCTAATGGTGAAGCGGGCAACGATTTGATGGCGAAAAAAGGAATTGGTGGATTGTTCGCCGGAAAACTCGGCGGAGGCGATCCGCGTGCGCCGTCCCAAGCTCAAAAATGGCTTGGTATTGGTTCGCTTGGCGTGATGGTCATCGTTCTAAAATATCTCTAGAATGCTACATGCGTTTGCGTTGCTGGGGAGATCGCATACGCATGAATAGTCGGGGGCGCGCTGCGGGAAATTGGCGCAGCAAAATGGGGAGGGTTCGTTGAGCGAACGTATCCTAATCTTAGACGACGAAGCGAGTGTCCTTCATGTGTTGGAAACGCACTTGACGGATCTCGGCCATGAATGCCGGTCCACCACACAACCTGCAGAAGCGCTCGACCTATTGCGCAAGGAACGGTTTAGCCTCCTCATCTCCGATTTGCGCATGCCTGAAATGAGCGGACTGGAAGTCGTTGATCACGCCAAACAACTCGACCCTGATCTCGCCGTTGTCATCGTCACCGCATTGGTCGAGGTGAACACAGCGATTGACGCGATGCGCGAGGGCGTCGACGACTACTTACTAAAACCTTTCAACCTTTCGGACATCGAAAAATCTACATCTCGCGCATTGGAGAAGCGGAAATTTCTTCTCGAAAGCCGGTCGTACGAAGAGAAACTTGAGTCGCGCCTCGACAAAGCAACGGTTGACCTAGAGCGAGTCAACACCGAACTTCGCACGACCAAGCAGTATTTAGAAGATCTGTTAGACAGCACACTCGATTCCATTATTTCGACCAACCGATCCGGTGCAATCGAATTCGCCAATCATGGCGCAGCGGCAATGCTGGGATACGATACACCGGAATTCACGCAGATGCCGGTGAAGCTATTGTTTGCAGGCGGCGAAGACGAATTTCGATCCATCTTGCAGCAGCTTGAAGAAGATCACTCGATTCAAAACTACAAGACCGATTTAGTTCGTAAAGACACGTCAACCGTGCCGGTCAATATCACCCTATCCTATTCTCTCGACTCGAATGGCGAAATGGCGTCTGTACTGGCGATTTGCAAAGACATCACGGAACAGAAGCGCCTTGAACAGGAACTCAAAGAGTTGTCGATTAAAGACAACCTTACCGGCCTTTACAACCAACGGCATTTCTTTGATCGATTATCATCTGAAATCGAACGTGCCCAACGTCAACATCATGCGTTGTCAATGCTGTTATTCGACGTCGACAAATTTAAGGAGTACAACGATTCGCGCGGCCACTTGGCCGGTGATCAAGTTCTGAGCACCGTGGGGAAAATTATTAGCGATGGCACACGTGACTTCGTCGATACAGGCTGCCGCTATGGCGGCGATGAATTTACCGTAATCTTGCCTGAAGCAGACGAAGCGCAAGCGCACCGCATTGCCGATCGTATGCGCCGAAATTTCGAGAATCACAGTTTCGATGATCTCACCTTGAGTATCGGGCTCACGACCATGGAAAAAGGGATGAGCATCGACGACTTCATTCAAGAAACCGACCGTCGAATGTACGAAGCCAAGCGCAACGGTGGCAACCGGGTTTGCACGGAATCGTGCATCACCGCCGCAGAAGCCGCCAGACCCCGCCCCCGCTTGGGCGCGCGTTCGCCCAAGTAACTCAATGAAATTCGGCATCTGTAGTGAAATATTTCAGGACTGGAACGATCTCAATCGCACCACATCATTCGTTAAAGAAGTGGGCTACGACGGGCTCGAGGTCGCACCGTTCACCTTCGCACCGTACGTAACGGATATCAGCGCTGGCACCCGAGCGGACATCGTAAAATCCGCCGCCGCCGCTGACCTCGATATCCTCGGTATCCACTGGGTTCTCATCGGCCCCGAGGGCCTACATCTCACATCACAGGACAAGGCGGCGCGTGATCGCACCGCGCAATATCTACGTGATCTTGCTCATTTCTGTGGCGACATCGGTGGCAAAGTGATGATCTTCGGATCGCCGAAGCAGCGCAATGTAGTGGATGGCGTTACGATTGACGAAGCAATCGATAATGCTGTTGGCGTGTTCGAGTCCGCGCTGCAGACCTGCGAAGAACGTGGTGTGACCATTTGCATGGAGCCGCTTTCGACCAACGAAACGAATTTTTGTCATACGGCTGCACAAACGGTTTCGCTGATCGAACGTATTGACCATCCGAACTTTCGACTATTGCTCGATACCAAAGCGATGACGGACGATGAGGACACACGCCCGAACCTCATTCGAAAATTTTCGAAACACCTTGCGCACTATCACGCGAACGACGCGAATCTTGAAGGCCCTGGTTTCGGCGACGTGGATTTCGCGCCCATTTTTGAAGCACTGAAGGATTGTGCGTACAGCGACTATGTCTCGGTTGAAGTGTTCAAGTTCGACCCAGGCCCGGAACGTATTGCCCGCGAAAGCCTTGAGTACATGAGACGATTCGTCTAACTCAGCGCGATCTCTGGGCGAATGACATTTGTCTGTGTCCCCTTGAACGCTTCTTGCAGTTTCCGGAACATCTTTTCGTCATCATACACGCCAACAATCGCGCCACCGGACCCAGCGAATTTCGCGGAAGCGCCCACTGATCGCGCTCGTTCGACTAGATCGATGTTCGCGTCTGAAAGCTGAAAGAGCGTACGCCGCAGATCGAAGTTTTTGTCCATCAACGGACCGACATCTTCCTTCCGTCCAGCGTCAATCGCGTCACGCGCCTGCTGGGCGAGCGACCCGAATTCGTTCATCGCATCGATAACTTGCTGGTCTCCATCACGCCAACGTTGACGGATATTGTTGTGAAACACTTCCGAACCCTCGGCGAGTCGCGTTCGGTACGCAATAAACAGATTCGGAAGCAACGCGGGATTCAATTCTTCGTAGCGACCATGGCCGGTCTCTTCCATGTACGCGCGTTCGAAATCCATGAAGACACATCCTTCGTACACCTGAATCACGCGATCCTGGAGTCCTGCGGCAATGCCAAGCTCATCCGTTTCTACGCTTAGAATTACGCCCGGCTGATGCTCCTGCGGAATGGATATGTCGTAGAAATCCATCAAACAACGCAACGTGGCCGTCACCAACGCGCTCGATCCCGCCAGTCCAACATGCCGCGGAATGCTTGTACGGTATCGGGCGGAGAAATGACGGTCCGGAATCGCATGGCCGTTCGCATCGCAATACTCTACGAACTTCTTGATCGTCGCTTTGACGATGCGGATGGCGCCGTAGTACCCATAATCCGATACGTCTCGAACCAACTCACGTACGGTCGGATAGGCAGACCGGTCCCGCACACTGGGCACGATCTCGACTTCGTGATGGTCATAGAAACTGACCTTCGCCGAGAAATTCCGAATGATAAAACTAATGGTCTTCCCGTGATAACCGTCCGAGGGATTCCCGATTAGGCCCGCACGGGCATATGCGACTGCTTCGATTGCCATGAATCGAAGAGTATACAGTCATTTGCCTCCCAGCGAAATCCAGGATTCATCCGAATTCTCTATCGACAAATAAGCACAAAATTTGCATATTTCGTATTTGGCGATTGGGGTGATAATAGCACCCGTAACCGAAACCTGGATGGATCCCACATTTCCAAGCATACTGCTCCATCTTGTTAGTCTATATGCCCGCAACGACATAAGTCATTTATATACAATCTTTTACATAATTAGTTCGTCAGGCATCGAAGTCTCAATCCGCCGACCCGCGCGCGCACGAGTCAGTTGCACGAATGGAATGAGACTGCTAGTCTTTTTATTCGGGAATATTCCCGACCACCACCTGGGAATATTCCCGGACGGTGTCCCAAGCGTGATGATCGAGCATAAATACAGAATGGGCTTCTGAGTTTTCGATCACAGCTATTTGGAAAATACGTGCAACAAACCGCCAAAAACGAAGTGAATCGTTCACCAGAGTTCGAAGGGCAAGTCCTCGAACATTTGGACATGCTGTACGCGGTGGCGCTCAAACTGACGCGCAACACGAGCGACGCGCAAGACTTAACGCAGAATACCGCCGTGAAGGCACTACGCTTTCACAATAAGTTCCAGCAGGGCACATACATCAAGGCCTGGCTTCTAACGATCCTGCGCAATACATTCATAAACGAATACCGACGCCGTTCTAGACGACCATCGTTCGTCGAGTTGACTGGACTTGAGACGCAACCCGATTCATCCCTCAAGTCCGATACAAGTCCAGAAGCGCCACAGACTGATCCGGTCGAGCTGATGGAATTGCTTGAGGACGAAGTGAAAATGGCGATCGAATCCTTGCCAGAAGATTTCCGTAAGGCAGTCATCATGGCTGACCTGGAAGATTATTCGTATAAGGAAATCGCCGATGTGATGGGTTGTCCGCTCGGCACGGTAATGTCTCGGTTATATCGCGGACGTAAGTTGTTGCGTGAAAAACTCGTTGCATATGCGAAAGATCAGCGCGTCATTCCACAGGACTACAAAGAGAGTTGACGTACTTGGTCCTAGTTGTTGATCAGTCTTTCCACTGCGTCTATTGATTTGGCATTCACAATCACGAGCACTGTGTCCCCTTCTTCGAGCGCGTCTTCACCTCTGGGAACGATGACTTTCTCACCTCGAACGATCCCGCCGATCAGCACCTGTTTTGGAAATCGCACGTCGCGCAGCGGTTTGCCAATAATAGGCGATTTCGGACTCACATCGTACTCAAGAATTTCGACTGCGCCACTATCAGAAGCCCCCATCGCGGATACGGCCCGATGGTGAATGAGGCGCAGGACCCGATTGGCAACGCTAACCCGAGGGGTCACTGCGTGGTCAATTCCAAGCTTCCCCACCAATGACGCGAAGTCGGGCTGGTTCACCACGGAAATCGACGTCTTCGCCCCCACCTCTTTCGCAAGTAAGCAGGCCATAATATTGCGTTCGTCGTCACTCGTCGCCGCGATAAACATGTCAGCGCCCCCAACGTGTTCTTGCTCGAGTGCGTCGCGACTCGATGCGTCGCGACAGACGACTTTCGTCTTCTTGAGCCGGGGAGCGATGGCATTACACGTCGCCATATTCCATTCCATCAACTTGACGGAAGGCTGACGATTCTCGAGCACTTGCGCCAGATGCAAGCCAATCGTGCTCCCGCCCATGATGACCACTTTTTCGGTCGCCGGCGTCGACCCTTTGAAGAGCTTCTGTACTTTCGCCATGCCCTCTTTGTCACCGATGAACGCGACCGTATCGCCCGGCTCGATGACCGTGTCGCCGTTGGGGATGAAGGCATTTCCTTCGCGAACAACAACGCCCGCCAAGGTACCGGCAGGAAGGGTGATATCCTTCAACGCACGCGCGCCGACGTTTGAATTGGAGGCGATGCGCATCTGGCGCATCTGCACATGACCCCGCCCAAAATCAGCGGCAGAGACGACCCCCGGACTTTCGACATAGTGCGCGATTTCCAGTGCGGTCAATGCATCAGGACTGAGTACGTAGTCAATACCGAACAACGTCTCGTACAACATGTTCGATTCAAAATAGGTGGGATTGTCAACCCGAGCAACCGCTTGTTTTGCGCCGAGCCCCTTGGCAGCCGCAGCTGCAATAAGGTTGATTTCGTCATTCCCGGTCACTGACACGAAGATGTCGGCCTCGTCCGCGCCCAAATCCTGAAGCAATCCGACGGAGGACGCACTTCCACGCACGGTACGGCAATCAAGCGCGTAGTCGACCTGTTCGACCTTGATCGGGTCCGTCTCGATGAGCGTCACATCATGCTTCTCATTACACACGATCCGAGTCAGATGGAAGCCAATACGACCGCCGCCGGCAATAAAGATATTCATTGAATTGGTGCCGATTACCGATTCGATCCTGGTCAACTGCCTGGTCGAACTACGGCCCTTCTGGGCAATTCGCACGGGAAATCCGCGCGTAAACGATCTGATGATCTTCCTACATGAGCTAATAAGGAGTCAAACTCAGACTTCAGGTACCGATTCTCATGACATTCGCCACGACCTTGCCTCCGGTTTCTCAAATGCGCCATCGTATGCCTAGATGGCGATCAAGTACACCAGACCGGATGCAGGTGAGGAGACCTCGGGCGCGGAATCGCGCGTGGACGGTGCCGATGTGCGTGTCCGGCGATTGACAACCGCGCCACCATCTCGTAAAGCGCTTAGTTGGATCATCATTGGCACCGCGTTGATCGTGACGCTTCTGATGATCGCCTCGGAACTCCCGGCCCTCGATGTAAAGAACACGCCTGAAGAGTATGTCTGGTTACAGGGTATTGTCATCCCAAATGAATCGCCGGAAGGGGAACGCACATTGCGCGTTGAAATCACGTCAGAAAATGATGAAGACCCTCGTGTCTACGACATTTCTTTGGAAGGGCATAAGGAATGGGCGATGATCGCAGAAGAAAACGAAGTTCGCATTCAGGTGCAGTTGGATGGCGTCGGCAATATCAATCGGATCCTCAGGGTTGAGCCGGTTGAAGAAACCACAGAGAGTGAAGTCGTAACCGAATGAACGACTCATTTGCCCGATTTGGCATAGGGTCGATATACTTCCGTTGTACGATGCCGTTTGGCCGTATAGTCGCACAAGACCGTCATAAACGAGATGATCAGCATGCTGGAATCGGGTGAACTCCGCGATATTTTTGACCGCACGGAAATCGTGCGAAAGCCGACGTATGGCATCGTGACGGGATATCACGCATTACCCTATATCTGCCTGGGCGATTCATTGGAATCCGGTTCTCGCACGACCGAAGTTCGGGGCAGAGTTCACGTATCACCTCGATTCGTCATCCGTCCTTCGGGATATGAGCCGAGCTATGAAGAGATATTCGGTTCGGAGAACGTTGATTCATCGCTCGCCGGTCGCGTATTCGGTTTTTGTGGATTTCGGGGCCGTCCAGTGGAATGCAATTCGGAAGAACTGCAGGTTAGCCATCTGGATGTTTCGGTTGATCAGGCGCTCTCACGAGCACTCGACGACCTCGCACGACACGAAGATATAACAACCGGGGTTATTCTCACACCAAACAGTCAGTACTTCCCCGTATCGATTGAACGATTTATTGCGTCAGTGCTTGAAGACGAATTTAGTGTGTAAAAGGAATCCGTTATGAAGAGTGCATATGAACTGGCAATGGAGCGGTTGGCTGAAGACAGCGGACCATCGAAGTCGCTGACGGATGATCAGCGTGAACAAATCGCGGAAATTGACCGGAAATTCGATGCAAAAGTCGCGGAGGAAAAGCTCGGGATTGAGGGGCGCGCAGCGGTCGCACCATTCGAAGAGGCGATGCAACTCCGCGAATCACTGGCATCAACCCTTGCTTCGTTAAACGATCAGCGCGAAAACGAAAAGCAGAAGATTTGGGATGAAGCGTCCGAGTGACGCGGTCCTGATCACGATGACTCTATTTGGCCCAACGTACGATGTCGGCTAACGCCTCCCCTACGCCGCTTTGCAACTCGTAACGACATCCCGCCGCCGTTGGTTTTCCGGTTGGAAACTGTTCGCCACGACGATTCTTGTTCTGGCGGTAGCGATCTGGGTTGATGCTCGGATCAAATCGCAAGCGCCGCCTCACGGATATTGCCCTCCCAACGCGGACGTGATTGTTTACAGTACAAATTTCGGCCTCTTCTGGGGCCAGGCGCTCAATACCGAACAGGTCCAGCGGGTCCGTTCAGATTGGCACCGGGCTGGATCGGATGTCGAACTCTCTTTTCGCAACCTCACTGGCGTGCGCCCGACCCCTTCTCGTTGGCGACTCTGGATGGGGCAACGTTTCCTGGCGTCGAACTCGGACTATGGATACGGGGTGTGCACCTATCCCGGATTGCTCATGCGAAGCGTATCGAAAATTCACGCCTGGGTTCGAGACCCGGTCGATTCCAGTGGGGTCCGGTCCTATGGCGACCTGTTCTATGCGTGGCGTGATGGCTTTTTAATCGCATCACTGGACTCCGATTACGTACGCGCGTCGCTTTCATCCGAGCCGATCTTGATGCAGACCGATGTGCCACCAGAGGCGGTGGTAATTGAGACCCGTGTCGCACCGATCGTTTCGATTGAGATACGCGCGACGGACGAATTCCCCATTACCGGGCGGATCGCGTCGACTGTTCGCCCGCGCTCGGCTCCAATGACACTTCCCAACGCATGGCGTACTCCGCCGATGGCTGCATGTTCGGCGACAGCGTGGCAGGATATCGCGTCGTTACTCGCAATCGCCGACGAAGGATTGTCGCGATCGGATCGGTGGGAGAACATTCGTTCAACCGGCAACGAACTTTTTTCAACATGGGAACTCAGTACGCCGCCGTTGGCATGGGAAGACGACCGGCTGGATCACTGTTCTTTAGTGTTGCACGATTTCGACATCACATCGAATGTGCCTTATCCTGAATTGGCGTTGATCATTCGCAGTACGTTGCCCGCTGCGGGTACACATCCTCTTGAAACTCTATTGCCATCAGACATAGAAGCCATTCCCTATGAGTGGGGCGGGTTTCCGGGCATGCTCTATCCGATGGTGGGTGCGCAGTGGGCGCCCTGTCTCGGTCACATGGGCCGCGATTGGATCGGTGCAAGCCGGGAACGGGTTATGAGGGCGATCACGGAAGACCTGGGGGACGGGTCGCCCGTGGAAGCTGATTTCACCGTTCAAATTGACTGGCAACAGGTATCCAATGCGCTGGGCAAGATGGTGATGCAAGTCGAGGACATGGAATTATTTCCGGAGATGAACCGCGATGAGGTCCGGGCAACCATGGTGCCGATAGCAAGGGCGTTGAGGCATCTCGGACGAACGGAAATTTTGGGCAAGAACATTGATGGGACGAACGTTATTAAGGGCCGCCTCGCGAGACGCGCACCGGAGTACTCACAATGAGAATCGCTGTTCGTTCGCTACTCTTCATCGCACTCATGGCGCAGGTCTTTGTCGAACCCGCGGGGGGCGCGCCCCATTCGGATGCAGAATCTATTTTCGGTCCGACGGATATCGCCGCAATCGCGGGCAATGGCCGACTGACGATCGCGGTAAACCGAAGCGGGCGACTCACGAACTGCCGCTGGCCGAGTCCGGGATACTACGAACATATCGCATACACCACGCAATCACGATCCGAACCATTGTTAGGCGTCGAACCTCGGCATGGCGCGAGTTGGGCCCTTCAAGTCGGAGACCAACTCGTCTGGATTCATGATGACCGATGGTCGCATCGACTACTTCCCGCCCACTCCTCTGAGATTATCGAAATTGAATCGGTTTTGGACGAGCGGGATCTTCGGGTGTATCAACAGTTTTCCGTATCAAGCGAGGGCAACGGATATACAGCACACATCACCGTCAACGGCGATCTGGATGGAGCACCAAGCGTGTATTGGTATGCGAACTACACTCCATCTACGCGACTGATTCCCTATTTTCCAATCACTTTGAATGGCACCGACGACTTCGCGTCGTTTGTCGATCCAAATCTTGGAGCCGTTTGTCATTTTCGTCCCGAAGATCCTTCTTCGAACATGTGGCGCGCCGCCCGCCGTTTGGTGGGGAATGACCACGAAATCGACGCGTGGAAGACATTCCCTAAAGGCTCTTACGTCGTCTACGGATCGGGAGAAGGGGTCAAGGGAATTACCGTTGGACCGGATCAAGGGCCAGCGTCAGTCGCCAATCAAGTCAGCGCTGGATCCCTTTCGGATCAGCACAGCGCTACGGGACAGATCGCGTCTGCGATTGCTCTCGAATTGTCACCGAAGAACGAAGGCTATACGGCGACAATATTCACGACATTCGGAACCAACTACGAGGAAGCCGCGCAACGCTACATTGAACTGCGCGATGAGCGTGGTAGCGCCGTCCGAGAATCAACGGATCGCGCGGAATCCGATTACGAACACGTCATGCGATTGGCAATGTTGACCATTCACACATGTACCGATGCTGAAACCGGATCCGTTGTGCGCTCTCCAACGAATACCCCCCCGCTCGCGATCGATTGGCCGCGCTACGGTGTTTGGATTGCCCTTGCGCATGATACTGCGGGTGATCGAGAAAGCGCACGTAGACTGCTCAGATTTTACGCGGCGCAAGTGCGCACGCGCCCAAGCGGCGACGTCCCGATAGGCTCGTTGCCTGCGGCACTCTATACCAATGGTGTAGAAGCTGCGCCGAACGCTATTGTCGATGCGGCAGCCGCTGGACGGGTGCTTTGGGCAATCGGGCACCATGGTATGAGGTTGAACGTGGAGCAAAGGAACGGGTTCTATCGAAGTGTTTGGGAGCCTGTCAGTGCAATCACCGACTTCCTGGTGCAGTGGAGTGAACCCGGTGGCAATGGGCCGTTGTATACCTTCGATTACAAGACCTTGCGTGACCGGCGCACGACTGAACTATTCGCCGCGAGCCACCTCGGTCTGGTAGCGGCGAATCGTATCGCCATCGTGCTCCGAGAAGAACGTCCGGAATGGCAGCGGGCTTCTAGCGAATTCAGCGACGCGCTAAGACTGCATGCGATTCAGACTGACGATGCGGTGACAGTAGCGAACCCGGGTATGTTGCACGATACTGGCATGATTCGCGATACCGTACGGTATGACTGGCCCACTGCAATTCAGAAATTCGTTCGCAATGCGGGAGACCGACTTGACACGGTAACACTAGAACACTTGTGTAAACTTGTGTTGTCCGCTCGCGATATTTCTGAACCATTGCGGAGCGATATCACTGCGCGATTAAAGCGCCATCTAAATCGAGAATCGCCGGACGCCGCGGATGCAGCGTTCGCGTATCTCGTCGCGCAGCGGCTGATGTCCATCGAACAGAATCCGCCAACGCCTATTCAGGAATTATTGCCTTAAACGCTTTGACCGTATGCCCCTCGGCATTCGTGAGCGCGAATCGAAGTATCCGAGGCGAGTATCCGACTCCCCGGATACACCCAATGTCGAACCAAATCTGTTCCGACACACTGGGAGCGACGGACATCCGATTCACAATGCGTTCCGAATCTTCCGGCGCACGCCAACAATCGGCGGTGTCTTCGAGTGTTCGAAACAATTCGGCGCCATCCAACTTGATCTCGAGCTGAAGTCCATAGTGCGTTTCACTCGACCACGGCAGCGAGACATCGATAGCACCGTCCGAATTGTTTGTGATTGTGAGCCTTAACACATCGGACTGTTCGGCCACCGCTGTCACGCCAATTTCCACCGCGGGCGGACCGGGCCTCAGTGCCAATAGCCCGGCAGCCAATAGTCCAGGCAGTAAGAAGAGTATGACCAACCATCCCGCGGTGCGTAGTGAACGCTGGACGGTATTGCCCTCACCTTGGGCGTAGTAGCACGCCGCGACGAAACAGGTAAAGGCCGCAGCCGCATACAACCATGCACCAATGCGCATCGCCGCGAACAGTTCGGGGAAAGACCACCAGGGCACGGTGGCGGTGATGCGAGCATAACAAACACCAATCCATACAAAGGTCACTGAAAGAGCGGTCGCGATGATAAGCCAAGATCGATAGCGTAATGCTGAAAGTGCAACGGCCACTAGGAATATGGGCAAGAGGATGCCGACGTATCCGAGAACTTGCGCTGCCAGCGTTGTCGCATCACCTGCTACACCCATGGCAAGACTTGCGATTGACGATTCGTTGGGCGTCGCAAACCAAGGCAGCAATGCCGCCAGTGCAGCAATGACAGCGGCACCCGCTACAGTGCGCGGCAGCGCGGCTTCCGCAGCTCCCGTCCATAACGGCATGTCCAACGGTCGCGAGAGAAACGCTTTTTCGTCATCGCCCAGGCCCGCGATATCGTCGGCGTGTTTCGCACTAAGAAGTTTCGCCAGTACGTTAAGTTGAACCGCGCAATCGCTGATATGCGCCTGCAACGTTCGATTTTCTTGGTTGATTCGCGCTGGTGACCCTTGCCCACGCGCGGCGCGATCTTGTAGTCGGTCTCGTTGTTCGACCAGTGTCGCAAGTCGATCTTCCAATTGACGCTGCCGGGCCTCGGCAACGTTGCGCAACGGAAGTAGGCGCGCGGTGACTTGATCGACTTGGGATCGAATGGAGGCGGCTGCCGCGTGACGATCCTGTTCGGGTATCGTAAAACGGTGTTGTTCAAATCGCCGTTGCGCGTCGGCGACGGTCTGTCGATCCGCCAACGCTTGTTGCCAGGCGTCTAAGTCAATTGGATTAGACATACTTCATCTGGACCATTGAATCTAGATTTACATGATGTGAACTTCACAGCAACAGTGTAGCCGATGTGGCGAAAATACGTTCACCTCATGTGCGGTCGAGAGCGGCCTTGATGAAATCGCGGAATAATGGTTGGGGATGGAGTGGTGTGCTCGTAAACTCGGGGTGAAATTGGGCAGCGCAGTACCAGGGGTGGTCTCTCAGTTCGACAATTTCGACGAGTTTCTCATCGGTCCGCTCGTGGATACCGCTCACGACCAGCCCAGCCTCCGATTCCAGTCGTTCTCGATACACATTGTTGAACTCATAGCGATGGCGGTGGCGTTCTTCCACCATTTCCTCACCATAGGCGGAGTAGGCCTTGGTGCCCGGTTCGAGCTTGCATCGATACGCGCCGAGACGCATGGTGCCCCCGAGATCCTGGACACCTCGCTGTTCGGTCAAAAGACTAATGACGGGATCTGCGGTGTTGGGATCAAACTCCGTCGAATTCGCCGCGTCGAGACCCAGTACGTCCCGCGCAAGATCGATAACGGCGATGTGCATGCCCAGGCATATGCCGAAAAAGGGTATGCCTTCCACCCGCGCAAAGCGACCCGCGCTAAGCTTGCCTTCGATGCCCCGCGATCCAAATCCAGGACCGATCAATACGCCTTGATACGGTGCCAGAACATCTTCCGCCGTCTCGCCGTTTTCCAGTCGAGTCGATTTAATCCAATCCACTTCGACTCGACAGTCATTCGCAATTCCGGCATGTACAAACGCTTCGTTGATACTCTTGTATGCGTCGCCGTGGTCGATGTACTTACCCACCGCTGCGACCCGCACGGTTCGTTTTGGGTGTTCGACTTTGTCGACGATGTTGACCCAGTTGGTCAAGTCTTGCTCTTTGTTCTCCATCTCCAGCACCTGAAGTACCGTGTCGTCGAAACCCTGATTCTTAAAATTGAGCGGAATCGCATACAACGGCGCGATATCGGGCGCGCCGATGATCGCGTCTGATTTCACATTGCAAAAGTTAGCGATCTTTGCCCGTTCATCGTCACCCAATTCCATGGGGCCGGTTCTGCAAATGACCACATCCGGCTGAATACCGATATCCCGTAATGCGCGCACCGAATGCTGCGTCGGCTTCGTCTTAAGTTCATCCGCAGCCTCGATATACGGCACCAACGTCACGTGGACACTGCAGCTCGCGTCGGGCGCAACGTCCAAACGGAATTGGCGAATCGCCTCAAGGAACGGCAGACTCTCAATATCGCCAACGGTCCCCCCCACTTCGATTATGGCTACATCCGCTTCATCCTCCGGATCGGATGTGAGCTGACGAATACGCAACTTAATTTCGTTCGTGATGTGCGGAATAACTTGCACGGTCTTTCCGAGGTATTCGCCCCTGCGTTCTTTTTCGATGACTGCGTGGTAGATACTTCCGGTCGTGCTATTACTTTTTTGAGTTAGATTCGCGTGAGTGAACCGCTGGTAGTGCCCGAGGTCGAGATCCGTTTCGGCACCATCGTGTGTCACGAACACTTCGCCGTGCTCGAATGGATTCATCGTGCCGGGGTCGACGTTTATATACGGATCCAGTTTCATCATCGCGACTTTGTAACCGCGTGACTCCAACAACAATCCGAGACTCGCAGCAACGATTCCCTTGCCGATCGACGACACGACGCCTCCGGTAACAAACACATATCGCGGCATTACACTCTCCCTCGATGGCGCAACTCGTTCACGGCATTAATGGTTCAATGCTCTTTCAATTATCGTGCGAACCTCTTCCAAATCGTCAGGCGTGTCCACACCAATGCTCTCATATTGCGTCTCAACAACCTGAATCGCATATCCATTTTCCAACGCGCGCAATTGCTCGAGCATTTCGATTTTCTCCAGCGGAGAGGGGGGCATTTGGGCGTATTCAAGCAGAAAATCGCGTCGATACGCATACAATCCGATGTGATGCCAATAGCGCACGCCCGCTTCCGGGCCGCTTGCGGCATCCCGTTCATAAGGAATGGGCGATCGCGAGAAATACAACGCTCGGCCGGATGGACCCATCACTACCTTGACGACATTCGGATCGTTAATCGCAGTGGGGTCGACCAGTGCTCGCGCTGCGGTCGCCATCACCGATTCGGAATCGGCGATTAACGCATCAACGACCTCATCAATTGTGTTTGGATCAATCAACGGCTCATCACCCTGAACGTTAACCACGATTTGCGCTTGGCTGCGTTCGGCGACCTCCGCGATGCGGTCGGTACCGGAAGGATGATCGTCACGGGTCATCACGACCTGTGTCCCATACGGCGCCAACGCTTCGACGACGCGATCATCGTCCGTCGCAACACAAACGTCTCCGACTCGTTTCGCTTGCAACGCGCGTTCGTAGGTATGTTGAACGAGTGGCTTTCCACCAAGTGGTGCAACCATCTTTCCGGGAAACCGGGTGGATTGATAGCGCGCAGGAATGACTGCGATCACGTCGGCGCTATTCACCGATTATCCTCGCAACGTTCCGAGTATTCGCACGACAACAAAGCACCTTCCCCCAATGGACACAACACGCCCATTTATCGATGAGTTAACGCAAAATAGAGTTGGGAGCGAACTTCAGGAAAGACCCGTCCCCTAACGGGATTGCAGTGTAGCGAAGCGGTCCAGCGTTTTCAACGCTGGATTATGCAGGCTGCGTAACGCTGCGAATTTTGATCTTTTCCACGCGGAACGAGCGCCCGCGGTACTGAATGATGTAGTAGTCACCGTCGTCCACAACGTTCTGAGCTTCTTGAACGTGGCCGCTAATAAATTGGACCAAATAGTCCGGATGTCGATTGCTACTCGAAATGATTGCGGACGAACCTTTTTTCGCGGAAGCAACTTTCGTCGAGACACTCACGCCACCGTCCAGAAAATCGTTTCGTCGAGCAATTACTCTCCGAACGAAGTCCTTCGTCTCTTTGTATGGAGGAATTCCCCCATACTCTTTTACTTTTTCCGGGCCTGCATTGTATCCCGCGAGCGCCAATTGAAGATCACCGTCGAACCGGTTGAGGAGGTACGCTAAATACTGCGTTCCGCCACGAATATTCTCACCAGCGTCAAATGGGTTACGCACGCCCATCTGCTTCGCCGTTGCGGGCATCAACTGCATCAATCCCTTCGCGCCTTTCGGAGATTGCGCCCCCGCATTGAAGCTACTTTCCGCGCTCATCACCGCATACACTAAGCCTTCATCGAGATTATTCTGTCGAGAATAGAATTCAACATGGCGTTTGATTTCTTCCGGAATCCCACGAAACGTCGGCGTGGCCTTCACGTTTCGTGCAGTACGATATTGATACTTGACGCGCGCGGGACGTGTCGCCGGACGAGCTGTGCGCGGGTCAACTTCGGTATACCCGCGACGACTACGAAACTTGTCCGGGTTATTCGTGAGAACAATGCGGCCCTTGGGCGACTTAAAGGCTGAGAGATTCGAGTCTTCCCAACGGTCACGACTCGAACGAGACTGGCGCCCGACAGCGCGTTGATTATCGGGTTTGGCTGGAGCGGCGGTCGACTGCTGAGGCCGGTAGCGGGCGCTCTCTTCCTGGGCTTGGACTCCGAACTGAGCGGTGCCCGCGCCAAGCGCAAAAAAGGCGTAGGCGACCCCAAGTTTCTTGAGTCCCCCGCTCGAAATCGCTAATTGAGAAATGTCATACATGTGTCAAGAAAACAACCGGCCAGAAATTATCCACGGAGCGATCAGGTCAGTCCGCGCCCCTTCCCCGTAAAGTGTGAGAAGTGTACTTTGTTCGATCATTTCAATGCAAGGGTTGACCCCGGCCTTGTCTAGTTTTCAGTATACCCTATTAATCAGCCGAATCGTTCTTTTACTCCGTCTATTTTACTGATCAATTACCGTAAAGCGGTTTACTTAAACGACTTAGACCACAACGCAGAGCCATTGCACCTCGTAGGCTGCGGTGGTAGAGTGCGCCGGTCACGAATTACTTGGGGGTACGAAAATGCCGGAAGCCACACCTGTGCCCGGGGGGCCGGAGATCGTGAGCAGGCTCATCAAACGTGGCGAAACCGTCGCGACTGCCGAGTCCTGCACAGGGGGGCTAATCGCCCACTCCATCACGGATGTCGCTGGTTCGTCGGCGTGCTTTCTCGGTGGCGTAGTGGCCTACAGCAATGAGGCGAAAATGAAATTCCTAAAAGTCGACAAATCGACGCTGCTGGATCAAGGTGCCGTCAGTGAAGAGGTGGCTGCCCAACTCTCCGGTGGTGCGAAATCGGCATTCGGTTCCAGTTGGGCCGTAGGCGTCACAGGCATCGCAGGCCCGGGTGGCGGAACCAAGGAAAAACCGGTGGGGTTGGTCTACATCGGAATCGCCGGCGACAATGTCCTAGAGGTTAGCCGAAATCTATTCGAAGGATCGCGGCAAGCCATTAAACAAGCAACAGCAAATGCTGCGCTAACCATGTTGTGGAGGCACCTTTCTTGAGCACGAGCTTCGTTCACTTACACACCCATTCCGAATACAGCGTACTCGACGGCGTCTCCAAAGTGGGCGACCTCATCGAACGGTGCCAACGGTACGGAATGCGGGCATGCGCGTTAACTGACCACGGCGCGATGTTTGGCGCGATTGATTTTTACACGGCGGCCAAGAAGAAAGGGATTAAACCCATTCTCGGGTGTGAACTCTATATGGCTAAAGGGGGCCGAACGGAGAAGAGCGGCAGGAGTTCCGGCGCTTCCAATAATCATTTCCTCATGTTGTGTGAGAACGAGGAGGGCTATCACAACCTATGTCGCCTCAGCTCGCTTGGCTACCTCGAAGGGTTTCATTACAAACCTCGAATCGATCTCGACTTGTTGCACAAATACAAAAGCGGTTTAATCGCGACCAGTTCATGCCTCGCCGGCGAAATTCCACAATTCATTTTGAACGACGACATGGATTCGGCAAACGCGGCAGTTGAAAAGTACATTCAAATTCTCGGGCGCGATAATTTTTTGATGGAAATCCAAGAGCACGGCTTGCCCGAGGACAAAAAGGTCAATCCACTGGTGGCCGAACTCGCGGAGAAGCACGGTCTTCTGCTCGTCGCGACGAACGATTGTCATTACACGGATAAGGACGACGCCGAAGCGCACGAAGTCTTGTTGGCTGTGCAAACCGGCGCAACGCTCGACCAGGAAGATCGATTCAAATTCCCGAGCGACGAGTTCTACTTCTGCAGCGGCGACGAAATGAAGCAGAAGTTCCCGGACTATCCGGAGGCCATATCGAATACGGAAAAAGTAGCGGCACGGTGCAACGTAGAACTCAATCTCGACAATCATCTGATTCCAGAATTCGTGCCACCAGAAGGCGTTTCCAAGGACGACTACCTAGAAACACTCGTTGCGGATGGATTGCGATTTCGATACGGTGATTCACCTAGCGAGGAATACACCGAACGCGCGAAATTCGAGCTCGGCGTCATCGAGCAGATGGGGTTTGTCGACTATTTCTTAGTGGTCTGGGATCTCATCAATTTCGCCCGCGAAACAGGGGTGCCAGTCGGCCCGGGTCGTGGGTCTGGCGCGGGCAGTATAGTCGCCTACGCGCTCAAAATAACGAACATCGACCCCATGCGATATCAATTGCTGTTCGAGCGTTTTCTGAATCCCGAACGTGTGTCGATGCCCGACTTCGATATCGATTTTTGCTACAACCGCCGCCAAGAAATCATCGACTACACGCGGGAAAAATATGGTGCGGACAACGTGTGCCAAATCATCACCTTCGGTCGAATGCTTGCGAAGCAAGTGGTCCGAAATGTCGGTCGCGTGATGGGCATGTCCTACGGCGACGTCGACACGGTGGCCAAGCTCATCCCAGAAGGAGCGGGCGAAGACGGAAAGCCGATCACGCTGGCCGAAGCCCGAACGCGCGAAAAAGATTTGGATCGCCTTATTCGCGAAAGTGGCGATCTAGAGAAGTTGTGGGGCTATGCCGACCGACTCGAAGGCACGATCGGAAACTGCGGTACACACGCGGCCGGTGTTGTGATCTGTAGCGAACCACTGATGGATCACGTGCCGTTGTACAAAGCGTCGAACAGCGATGTCGTCGCCACGCAGTTCGAGATGAAAAAGGCCGAGCAAGTCGGCCTTCTGAAGATGGACTATCTTGGGCTACGCACGCTGACCGTCATACACGAAACGGTGCGCCTCATTCGTGAAACAGACGGTATCGAAATCGATATTGATGCGATCGAGCCGAACGACGATGCAGCATACGCCCTATTACGGTCAGGCAACACGACCGGAATTTTCCAGCTCGAAAGTAGCGGCATGCGTGAGCTCTCCAAACGCATTGGTCTGGAGAGTTTGGAGGAGATTTGTGCGCTGGTCGCGTTGTACCGTCCAGGCCCGATGGCCTTGAAAGACGACTACATCGCGAACAAGCACGACAACAATCGAATCAAGTATGACCACCCGCTGCTTGAGCCGATTCTGAAAGAAACCTATGGCATCGCGTTGTATCAAGAACAGGTGATGCAAATCGTGCAGGTTGTGGCGGGATTCTCGTTGGGCCAAGCGGACATCATGCGGCGCGCTATGGGTAAAAAGAGCGCGGAACTGATGGCGGAGCAACGCACGAAGTTCGTCGAAGGTGCTGCGGCCCATAGTGATATCGACAAGAAAACCGCGACGCGTCTCTTCGACCGCATCGAGCAATTCGCTGGATACGGTTTCAACAAGTCCCACAGCATGGCGTACGCATTTGTCGCCTATCAGACTGCATTCCTCAAGGCGAATTACCCGTGCGAATTCATGGCGGCGTTACTCACCAGTGAATCCGGGAACCTCGACAAAGTGGCCATGTATGTAGACGAATGTCGACGCACCGGCATTGAAGTACTAGCACCGGACATCAACATGAGCGGCGGCGCGTTCACGGTTGAGAACGACTGTGTTCGCTTCGGCCTGAACGCGATCAAACACGTAGGCGAGGGTCCGGTCGATTCAATTGTCCGAGGACGCGATGACGAGGGTCCATTTCGCGATGTCTTCGAGTTTTGTGCACGGCTTGACTCGCGGACCGTAAATCGCCGTCTCGTCGAGGCGTTAGTGAAGGCGGGCGCTTTTGCGAGCACGGGCTGGAACCGCCGCCAAATTGAATCGGAATTGGACAACGCGCTCGGCGAAGGTCAGTTGAGTCAACGCGAACGCGATGCGGGACAAACGTCGCTCATGGAATTGTTGGGCGACGAACAAGAAGCCGTCACGATGCACGAAAAGCCCAATCTCCCGGAGTGGCCCGAACACGAAGTGCTCGCGATGGAAAAGGAGATGATGGGCCTATATGTCAGTAGCCATCCGCTGGCAAGCCATTCCGACATACTGGATCGATATTCCAACTACACACTCGAGTCGTTTGAGGAAGCCCCGGAAAATTCAGTCGTCATCGTCGGTGGATTGCTCACCGTCGCCAAACAGCACATTACCGCGAGTCACAAGAAGATGGCCTTTGTCACGATGGAGACCTTAAACGGTCCTGCGGAAATCACAGTATTCAATGACCTCTACGAAACGCACGCAGGTCTCCTCATGCCGGAGATGGTGCTCATGATCGAAGCCCGCGTGAGCACACGCAATAGCCGCAGAGGTCTCATCGCCCTTCGAATACTTCCGATTGAAGAAGCGGAAAACGAATTGACGCGCGCAATCCACGTTCGTTTGCAAACAACCGGTCTCGATGAACCCGAACTCAATCAACTCGCAACAATTCTGGGTGCTGAACCCGGCCCGTGCGATGTCTATTTGCATTGCATCTTACCCAAGCGCAGAGAAATCACCGTTCACGCGACCGACGCTTGCCGCGTTCAACCATCGGCAAAACTACGCACGAATGTAGAGACCCTCTTGGGTGAGGATACGATCTGGTACAGCGGTGGCAACGATTTCCACCGGCATCCGGAATAGATTGAGTCGCTACTTTGGTGTAAGAAAGAAATCTATGAATTCGGAAGTCCCCGACCCGAAAATTGCTCTACCAACCGGCCTTCGCCAAAGTTCGACCATCCACTGAAATCCAGGAAATTTGCCCAGAAAATCACCGAATTGCGTTGAAAACGGAAACGTCTTGCGCGCTTACGTTGAATTGTGCATACTGCGATTACCGCCAGGGGGAATACGCCGGAACCGCTCTATATGCAGTTGGAAACTACTCGATTTGGAACCGTTGATGTAGACTCAGACTCCATCATCACGTTCACGCAACCAATCCTTGGTTTCCAAGAGTTCCGCCGCTATGTGTTGCTTCCTGGGCCGAGTGAATCGCTTACTTGGCTGCAGTCGACCGATTCGGGAGAATTGGCCTTTATTCTGGTCAATCCGAAAAAGTTGATGCCGGACTATAAGGTCGAATTACGATCACAAGAGTTGGCGGAAATGGCTGTAACGTCTGCGGATGAACTGGATGTGTATACACTAGTGGTTGTGCCGGATGATCAACGAAAAGTGCGCACCAATTTGCGTGCACCGGTGTTGATCAATGTGAAGCACCGCCTCGGTAAACAGACAATTTTGGAAATGTCTAATTACCCGATCCAGTATTACCTCGCTCAGGCGCAACCGGACTCGGAAGGGTCCAAGCGGGAGATCTCGAATGCTCGTTCTGACTCGTAGAGAGGACGAAAGCATCATGATCGGTGATGAGATCGAGGTCAAGGTGCTCAACATCAAAGAAAATCAGGTAAAGTTGGGCATCGTGGCTCCGCGCGCGGTCGCTGTGCACCGCCGTGAGGTCTATCTAGCGATCCAAGAAGAAAATGCCCAAGCCGCTTCGGTGGCGAAAGTGGAGAATTTGTCGAGTCTCATTCCACGATAAGTAGGTCAGCGTTGCATGCGGTTCGGGGGAATCGCATTTTGTAGCGCTCGACACCAATTGGGGGAGTCAACCGTCTCATGGACGTGAGCGTGGACGGAAAGCGCGATTTCGCGCTGCAAGGGGAACCAAAAGACATTCTGTCAGCCGTCGCGGCCGTCAGCGATTTCCTGCGATCTCAGGGGCGAGCCGTGTTGTCCGTTCATGTGGACGGGGTTGAAATTACGGCGGACAAGATGGTGGAAGTCCTTGAGGACAAACCCCTTGACGACGCAAAGACCCTCGAAATCGAATCTGCCGATTTGGGTGCCCTGGCCGCAGACATTCTCGACGGACTACGAGATGCCGTAGCCGAGCTTCCAAAGGCCTGCCACCAACTCGCCGAAGTCTTCCATGGGGACACGCCGGAAGAAGGATTTGAGCCTTTCCACCATCTTGCCGATATATGGGTTAGCGTCAAGCAACGTGAAGCGCTCGTGATAGGTGCAACGGGTATGGAAGATTCAGATCTCGTGATCGGTGGCAAGAAAACTGCGGATCATCACAACGAACTCAATCAATTCTTAGACGAATGCGCAAGCGCAATCGAGAGGAAAGATTGCGTGACTTTGGGCGATCTCTTGGAGTATGAACTGGCGCCACGCGCCGAAGTGGAGATGGAAATTTTCGGGAAGCTGGAAGAGGCCTGTTCCAAACTCTCGGGGTAATTATGGCTTCTCCACGGATTCTCACGTTCAACTTTCACGAGCCCTACCTGTGCCTTATGGCGAAGACGGGTTACCCCATCGATGTGGGGCTCTATACAGACCCACCGCATGCGCGTGAATGGCAAACACAATTTCGTCCCGTTCCGCCAAATTTGACGTTCATCGAAGAATCGCAATGGCGCGCCGATCTCGCTGCGAACCAATACGATGTCGTTATCGCGCAAAACGAAATGAACGCGATCAACCTTCTCCCTTGCACACCGCCGGCGCTGCTGCTTTGTCACAATCGGCGCACGTTTCTCGAAAGCACGATCGAAGGTAAACCAGAAAAAGGGCGTGCGCTCTACGCGGAGGCCTTGGACAAACTTGCACAACTATTCGACTTCGTTTTCATTTCCGAATCAAAACGTGCGGATTACGGTTTGCCTGGACGAATCATCTTGCCGGGTATCGACGTAGAGGATTACGGCGGATATACGGGCGAGATGGCCGAAGTGCTCCGTGTGGGCAATGTCATGCGGGCGCGCAATCTCATGTTCGACGTCGATTTTCAGGAAGCCGTTTGCCGAAGCTTACCGAATAAACTGCTCGGTGAAGATGCCGATATTCCGTATGCAACGCCCTCGAAGTCCTTTGAGGACCTGGTTCATCACTACCGCACACGCCGGTGCATGCTCCACGTGACCTGTGGACAGTACGAAGACGGATACAACCTGGCGATGCTCGAAGCGATGGCTTGCGGTATGCCGGTCGTTGCGCTTTCGAATCCGACCTCGCCGATCACGGATGGCGTTGACGGTTTTACGGCACCCGACGCAGGCACATTGCGCGGCCGACTCGAATCGCTCCTTGAAGAGCCATCGCTTGCCTTGGCCATCGGTGAACGCGGACGGGATACGGTTGCCAAGAAGTTCCCCATCGCGCGATTCGTCGAAAACTGGCGGGAGGCCATCGAAGAAGCCGCGTCACGTAGCACACGGCAAACGGTTGAAAAAAAGGCTCGTCCCTCGGACGACTCCTCCCCCACTTCGAGCGAAATTCCGCGCGTGAACATTCTCCTCGACTATGTCTCCGCACCCTGTACGACAGGTCGGTATGTGGACCGGGCGTTACGCAAGCACCACGACATACTAACGACCGGCACGCGGCTTCCGGAAGAGGTACTCGCGGGGTGGGGATTCGAAGCGCCGTTTCCCGATTATCCGTCACAACAAGTTCCCACAAAGTCTGACGGCGTTCGCCCAACGCTATTGCCGATGCTCCCGCAAGACTATTCGCCGGAGATGTATGTCTGGATCGATTCGGGGTTTGACCATATCCCAGAAGACCTCAAAGCTATTCCGGGGCCAAGCGTCGGTTACTTCATCGACACGCACATGAATCTGGACATTCGTTTGGAAATGGCGAAGCATTTTGACTACGTTTTCCTAGCACAAGAGGCACAGATCGAAGATTTCAAGCGTGCAGGTATTGAGAATGTAGCGTGGCTTCCGCTCGGTTGTTCTCCGGAACTGCATGATGTCGGCGACAAGAAACGCACCATTGATGTCTCGTACGTCGGATCGCTCACGGAGCATACCGACCGGCGTCGATTCGATCTCATGCAGCGCGTGAAGGACCGCTTCCCGAACAACGCCGTCGGCATGCAGTGGCCCGAAGAAATGGCACAGACCTATGCCCAATCGAAAATCGTCATCAATGCAGCGGTCAAACGTGATGTGAACATGCGCGTGTTTGAAGCGCTTGCATCCGGCGCACTGCTGATTACGGATGAAGCGGATGGACTGGAAGAGTTGTTCGTTGATGGGCAACACCTTGTGGTTTATCACAACGATGAAGACCTCTTCGACTTGGTCGAATATTTCCTCGCCCACGACGAAGAGCGTGAACGCATCGCCGCAGCCGGTAAGGCGCTCGTCTATGACCGACATACGTATGACCACCGTGCACGTCAGTTGGTCCGCATGGTGCTCGAGGATACGAACGAGCTAGGGGGCATTCAAGGCGAATCCCGTTTCCATAAGGGCGGCTACTACCTGAATCCCCGCCCGGAAGTTGCCGCGCATATTCCGAAGTTTTCACGGCGTGTTCTCGATTGCGGTTGCGGCGGCGGAGAGTTCGGTCGTTCATTGAAGGAACGTGGTGTTGACGAAGTGGTCGGTATCGAAATCGTTGAACGTGCCTACGAAATTGCGAAAGACAACCTAGATCAAGCGTTTCACGGCAGCATCGAAGACATGGAATTGCCGTTCGATGACCGATATTTTGATTGTGTTGTGTTCGCCGATGTACTCGAACACTTGGTCGAGCCGGCTGATGCATTGCGCAAAGTCTCGCGTTGCCTCACGGAAGACGGCCTCGTTGTCATCAGCATTCCGAACATTCGATTTTTCCAACAAGTACAAATGCACGCCGAGGGCCGTTGGAAATATGAAGACGCAGGCATCATGGATCGCACACACTTGCGATTCTTTTGCAAGACGGACCTCGAAGAGTTGATAGAAGCATCTGGTCTCGAAATCGTGAAACTCGAACCGTTGAGTTCATGGCCGCCGGATCGCCTTCCACGCGATGAGAACGGCTGCCTCAAACTAGGCAAACTCACGCTCGGACCGTTGGACGATGACGAATACAAGGAACTGCTCGTCTATCAATACATGGTCATTGCGGGACGGCCCGGCGTTGATCGCCTCAATCCCGCGCGACGTGCGTCTGCCGAAGGCAATCATGAATTGGCATTCGCACTCGCGAACGAAGCGGGCAATGTCGATGAAGTGGATCGGACGCGCATGATGGCGAAGTCGCTTGCGATGATGGGCAAACTCGACACGTCGGAAGCGCTATACAGAAAGATATTGAAAAATGCGCCCGATGATCCGGCGACGCAAGGCGATCTGGGCATGATTCTTATTGCTCAGCGGCAACCCGCGGAAGCGCGTCCCCTTCTCGAATCCGCCTATGCATCCGATCCGAACAATGCGCGTTTTGCTGGTGGCCTTGGCCTCATCGCGCTTGCGGAAAACGACGCGGCTGGAGCGCTGGACCGATTCCTTGAGTCGTTGAACATCGAATACGATAACGAAAAATTATTGCGCAATGCGGTAGCCTGTGCACGCGAGTGTGATCGTCTCCCGGAAATTGAAGATGTTTTACGCGCGTTTTGTGAGTTCCGCCCCGGTCACGCGGAAATGAACATTGAATACGCCGACCGTCTAATCGAATCCGGACATAATGCTGAGGCAATCGAACGCTTAGAAATGGTCTTGATGATCGAATCAGATAATCAAACCGCACAAGATCTACTCAACCTAGTCCGAACGAACTCGCATGAAAAAAGCGCATGAATGGCGCCGGGATCTTCGTGATGTTCCTATCCCGGAGTCCATTGAACAACTAGAAGGCCGCGGTGGTCTCCCGACGCTACGTATAGACGGCACGCTACTTCACAGTCAATACCGTCCCGAGGAAGAAGCACAACGCTTCATCGATGCCGCCGACCTCGACCCTGCGCGCCCGGTCCTCGTGGTAGGCCTCGGCCTTGGATATCATGTCCTTCGGCTTATCGATCAGGGATTCAACATAACCGTAATCGAACACGACCCCGCGATTGCGAAGCTAGCGCTCGATGGCCCTTTGTCCGACATCAATGAAACGGACATGCTGGTCGGTAGTGTGGAAGACATGGTCGAGTCCGAAGACTTTCGGTCTCTGGTAGCGACCAACCCTACGTTGTTAATTCACCCCGCTTCGGCCAAAGTGACCCCCGAATTTTCTGCCGCCATTGAGAACGCTATCGCGCGATGCACCCTTTTCGGCGCAAGACTTCCCATCGCAGTGGTCGGTCCGATGTACGGTGGATCGCTTCCGATCACGCAATACCTCGTACGCGCACTCGAACGCTTGGGGCACAACGCACGCTACATCGACAACTCGCCCGGCTGGCCGATGTATGAAGCCGCGACTGCATCTGTTAAATCGAAGAAAGCTAACGCGCAGCTTTCTGAGATGATGTTAAACACGTTGAATGAATGGACCTATGCGCGTGTAGCCGAGTTTGAACCTGCAATTTGTATCGTATTGGCGCAGGCACCGGTCATGCCACAATTCGCGCAACGATTACGCGATCGCGGCATTGTGACCGCGTATTGGTTCGTCGAGAACTGGCGGCACATGCCCTATTGGGAAGCAATTGCCCCGGAATACGATTACTTTTTCCACATCCAACCCGATTCATTCCCCGAAAAGCTCGATGCGGCGGGATGCAAGCATCACGCATTCGTGCCCACCGGATGCGATCCGGAGCTCCACCGACCCATCGTACTTTCTGATGCAGACCGTTCGACATTCGAATGTGAACTCGGCTTCGCCGGGGCAGGATACCGTAACCGGAATCACCTCTTCGCCGGACTCACTGACTACGACCTAAAACTTTGGGGCGTGGATTGGCAAGCCCCCGAACTGCAACGATGTATTCAAGGCGGAAACACACGCTTCGACAATGAAGACCTGGTTCGCATCGTTTCCGGTGCGCAAATCAATATCAATCTACACGCCAGCGCAACCCACAACGGAGTCGACCCAGAATACGACGCGGTGAACCCGCGAGTATTCGAAGTCGCTGCGTGCGGCGGATTTCAATTGAGCGATGCCTGCCAAGGGCTGGATCGATTTTTCGACCCCGAGTCGGAGCTACCGGTCTATCACGACCTTCAAGAGTTGCGATCAAGAATAGACCATTACCTCGCACACCCGGAAGAACGCGAAGCAGTTGCACAATGCGCGCGCGAACGAGCGCTTCGCGACCACACTTACGACGTTCGGGCGAAGGCGATGCTAGACGCGATTCTCGAGACCTTTGGGCCTCGAATCGCAGCGTCCGGAGTCCGTGCAGAACGGACGGTCAACGATATTCGCAACGCTGCAAGCGCCAATTCAGCACTGTCGAGTTTCTTGCAACCGCTTCCGGGCGAAACAGCGTTCACCCTTCAAGGTCTGGCCCCTTATATTGGCGGAATCGGTGAACCCTGGGGAGAGGCGGAAGGCATATTCGCCTATCTCCGAGAGATGCAGTCGTATTCCGAAACCCTATTGGCGTCCCACGAGGGCTAGCGATGCGAATTCTCGTAGCACAAGTGACCCGAATGGGCGACATGCTCCAGACGACGCCGATGGTACGTTCGCTCAAGCATCAACATCCAGACGCACACATCACGGTGTTGGTGCGCGAAATGGGCAAAATCATTGCCCAACGGAATCCCGATATAGACGACGTGATCGTGTACAACGAAGACGAGATGTACGTGCATTTGCAAGCCAATGATTCGGACCGGTTGTTGCAGGCCTATGAACTGGCCGAAACGTTTGTCGAAACCCTGAGAACACGAGGATTCGACATCGCCTACAACTGTACGCACAGTCTGACCTCGACGATGTTACTAAAACTGGCTGGAATCCCCCGTGTCGTTGGTGCGCAACTGAATCAACATCATCATTATGTCATTGAAGGGAAAGGGCCGGCGTGCTTCTTTGCCAGCGTACTTCACCGGGAGCTAAGCGAACTCAATCTCTGCGACGTGTTCCGTTATTTCGCGCCGGATTCAGATGCGCCCCGAAGTCTGGTGTTCGAGGTAACGGATGCCGACCGCGCGGAAGCCAATGCGCTGCTCGCTGCAAATGGTATTGATGAAGACGATTTCTTGGTTTGCATGCAGCTCGGAGCGAGTGATCGGGATAAACGATGGCCTGCCGAATCGTTTGGCCAACTCGCGACATCGCTCAGGTCGAATTTCAATGCGAAGGTAGCGCTTTTGGGTGTGGAAGCCGAGGCTTCGCTCGCTGATGGGTTTGAAAGCGCTGCGCCTGGAATCGCAGCACACTTATTTGGCAAGTCGTCTGTGCCAGTATTGGCTGCCGTCCTTGAGCGATCGCGCGCATTGATAACGAACGACACGGGCACTATGCACATTGCTGCGGCAGTGCAATGTCCCGTCGTGTTGATGTCCGTGGGCTACGTGCATTTTCGCGAAACCGGTCCCTATGCAGAACGATGCATCGCACTCGAGCGCCGACGTACAAACCTTGGCAGTTCAGATCTCATGAAGAGTGATCCCAACGAGCGTGTTGGGATCAATCCTGATCATGCCTTGAGTGCAGTCGCCTATCTTCTCGATGGTTGCCCACCCGACGCTTGGCAGAATCTCACCCGCGACGTCGATTTCGAACATGTCGATGCCTATTATTCCGCGTTCGAGGAAGACGGGTGCCTTGCATGGTATTCCCTGGAGCAACGTCCCTATCGGCGTCTCGATTTTGTCCGACATGTCTACCGGTTGACATGGATCGAGTATTTGCGCGGTGATCAGGACGACAGAACAGCAGCCGCATTCCTGAATCGTACCTGCGCCGGTCATGACGCAGTAGATCCGGGTGAAGTGAGGACCTGGATCACCGAACTCACTGCAGATTTTGACGCGCTCGCGCAGCTCGCCCATACGGGGTCTCGCATGGCACGTGAATTGGCGGAGGGACTTGCGAAACAGATGTCCATGAAACGGGCTAAAGACATGGTTTCGGAGCTCATGAAATTGGATGAAGATATCCGGGTCTTCGGCGAAATCCATGATGCCTGCCGCCCGCTCGTCATCCTGACCAAATTCGAACGGGAAAACCTCCAAGGCACCGATCCGCTCCTCCTCGCGGAGGCGACACAGGCCATATACAAACGCCTGAGCCAGCGGGCGCAATTGGCCGCAAACAAGGCCAAACTCGCTGGGAATATAGTGTCCGAAAAAGGAAATGCTCCTGTCCGATCATTGCGCGAAGTCTCGAGATAATTCAGGTCGACATCTTGGTACTCCTCAGTTATAGTAGGCCAAATTGGATTAGGAGCGCCCGATTCCCCCCGGCGCATAAGGAGCGACAAAAATGAAACGAATTGGTATTGCAATATCGTGTGCGGCCGTCATGGCCGCGGTGTCGGCTTTGCCGGCGAGTGCAGCAGATCTTCCGGAACCGAAGGATATCTTCGCGAAGTATGTGGAGGCGACCGGTGGTGCGGATGCGTATGCCAAGCTCAAGAATCAGGTGACCAATGCAACGTTTGCGCTGCCTGATATGGGAATGGAAGGCCCGATGGTCACGACGGCTGCTCCTCCCAATAACCGGACCACCATCACGTTCGACGCATTTGGCACAGTCGATAGCGGAGTGACTGACGGTGTCGCATGGAGCGTGAACCCGATGGAAGGGTCAGCGATCCTTGAAGGAGACGCCGCCACCGTAGCAGTCGCCAGTGCTGCCGCGCTTAGCCCCTTCATCGATTTCAAAGGGGAAGCCAAGACGACCGGCGAAGAGAAAGTCGGCGATGAAGATTGCTACACGGTTGAGATCACCGGTGTTGGCACCTCCTACTTCAGCAAGAAGAGCGGTCTGCTTGTGAAGAGTGGAACGCCCCAAGGTAACGCGACGTTGAGTGACTACAAAGAAGTTGATGGCATCATGGTTGCTCACAAGACCAACATCGACGGCGGCCAAATGGCGTTCGAGATTACGGTCAATAGTGTCGAGCATAACGTTGACCTTGACGACGCTACGTTCGCCGTACCCGATGACATCAAAGCGCTCATGCCCGCAGAGGAATCCGGCGCGACCGCCGCGCAGGTCATGGAAATGATGGACACGGACAGCGACGGCAAAATCACCATGGAAGAAGCTCCGGATCAACTCAAAGGTGCATTCTCGATGGTCGACACCAACGCAGACGGTGTGATCGACGTGAAAGAAGCCCAAGCCATCGCGGACTTCATGAACAATCAGTAGCGTAAATCCGCTGTAAACTCTTTGATTAATCAAAGCGGCAGAGGCTCATAGCCTCTGCCGCTTTTTTATGAACAGGTAGACCAGATTTACTTAAATCGTACCCAAGTGATATCGCTCGAAGCGATTGCCGCAGTCGCCACTGCATCTGCTTCGCGGCAATCAAGGTGCCTCCCGACCCGCTTGATTTCCGTCACGGTATCCCGCAATTACGGTGAAGGATAGGTGCCTTTTTTCGCGACCCGGTCGGTTGGAATGGCTCAAGGCCTCCGGCTATTCAGCCCCGTATCCAATTGCTTTCAATGTTTCGAGAACTTCCGGGTCCGTTTCGAGGGTGCCGCTGGTGCCGAGTGATTGTTGATACGTACTCGGAAAACTTTCGCTCCATGTTTCCAGCATTTGGTGTAGCCGCTCGGCGTCTTCCGGTCGGTCTTTGATCAGATTTGTTTGTTCCGTTGGATCAGTCGCCAGATCGTAGAGGCCTCTGAACGACGATTCGAGGCTGCGAACGTATTTGAGCTGATCATCCATGACCATTTGCAGGGGTTCTTCCTGATACATGGCGTGTTGGGTGGACTGCGCGAAGATGGGGCGAGAAGAATTCGCTTCTGCGGGTTTGCGAAGTGGTGCTGCGAAACTTTGTCCGTGCCAACCGGTGTTCGCTGAAAGTCCCAACAGATTCGCAATTGTCGGCGCGAAATCGATTGCGGAAATTGGGCCTTGAATACGCCCCTCCCCCACTCTTGGCCCGGCGATCACGAAGGGCACATGGATTTGTTCCTCGAACAACGTCTGTCCGTGTCCCCATCGATCATGATCCCAGAATTCCTCGCCGTGATCGGAGAGAAAACAGACATAGGTCGACTCGGTTTTTCCTGTGGCTTCGAGCGCGCCCAGCACATCGCCGACCGCTGAATCGATGTAAGCCGTCTCGGCCCGATATTGCGCACGCGCATAAGCCTTCTCATCGGGCGTCATGTCGTAGGGCCAATCCGGCTCTGCCGCCGATTCTTCCTGTGATGGCGGAAACATCGACCAACGGTCATGCTCAACACGCAATGTCGGCGGCGGGTCATAGGGCGAGTGCGGGTCCATGAAGTGAACCCAAAGAAAGAACGGCTCATCCGTCTGATTCTTGATGAGTGTCTTCGCGTATTGAACGACGCGCCGTGTCGAATCGAACGGACGTTCTTGAACCGTCCCCGGCCGCAGTTCATCGAGCGCATTCCGGAAGAGTGGCGACTGCGTGTACGGCCCATACGCTTCTGTGTCCGCTGCATTGACGAGTTGATAGCTATCAAAATCTTGCCATAACCATTGATGGGTATGCATCGCTGGGTTTGCGACCACAGCCATCGTGCGATATCCGCGATTGCGCATGCCCGCGACAAGCGTCGGACCGGACGCGCCACGCCAATACGAATAGAGTCGGTGCAGCGTGGTCTCCTCCGCTTCCCGCACGTCAGGCGCGAGCCCTGGCGTCAAACTGACGGGGAAACGCCCGGAAAATAACGAGGATAATGACGGCACTGTCCATGGCGCAGTCGTATAGAATCGGTCGACCACAACACCATCACTCGCGAGTGACTCGAGCGCCGGCATCGCGACAGGACCTCCGTAGACTGAAGAATCGTCCGCGCGAAGGGTATCCGCAGTGATGAGCAGCAGGTTTGGTTTATCCGGCGAACCATCGCCAGCGCGCATACTCGGAATTGCGTAGAGCAATCCGGGCAACGTGAACGATGTCGCAACCAACGCCACCGTCGCCTGCCACGCGACATCCCGCCCGCGAAAGAGCGCGTTGAATCCAACGGTAACAACGGCAAGGACAGCCAGCCAGCCCAATGCAAAGGACGGTGCCAACTCAGTGCGGGACGGATCGAGCGCCAGCACCACCGTCGAATATCGCAATACTGCGATTGCACCGGCAAAGGCAGCGACAGCTTGTACGGAGAACGGGCGAATCCGAATCATGCCTACTCTAATCATTACAACGGCGACCACAGCACCAATTGCGAAAGACATGAGTACGGTCACGTCAAGTTGCAGGGTGACCTGTTCAGGCGAAAAGCGTCTCAGCACGAGCCATAGTCCTGCTGCGGATAATGAGGCCGCAACGACGGGGACGTAGTCGTCAATCCAGTCGTGCCGCGTCACCAGGCGAATGAATACTGCGATCAGAAATGTCGGAAGCGCAATCATCGCCGTGTACACTGACAACGTCACGCCGGTCTCTCGCCACTGCGTTGGCGTGCCTCCAAGCCAGTGCACATCAGTGCTGACGATCAGTAGCTCGATGAAGGCCAGTACCAACGATAGAACCGCCGCCAGTAGAACGCTATCCACGAGATACTGAATCACAAACCGCATGCGCGCAGCAGCGGTTGGAGTGGCATAGGCTTGTTGAATAGGATCAGTCATAAGGTTGGATAAGCAAATCAGATTCCGTGGCCCATTATAGTGGCCATCGTGATCGAACTACGAGTATACGATCTACTTCGTTGAATGCGGCGAGGCGTTCGACTAGAATTTTGGATGTGCTCCGATACCGAAACGTGTAGACCATCGGAGATAGGAATCTGTTCCATGAGCCGTTCGATATGACTTCATCGACCAATACAAACGCCGATTTGCTCTCGAAATACGACCGCCCAGGGCCGCGTTACACCAGTTATCCCACCGCCCCCCAATGGCAATCGGATTTCGGATCACAAGAGTACCGGGAAGCATTGGATCGTGGCGCGGCCTCTCCTGACGAGCGATTCGCGCTATACGTCCACATCCCGTTCTGCGATGAACGCTGCCACTATTGCGGGTGCAACGTGGTCATCTCGAAGAAACCTGAAATCGTCGAAGGGTTTCTCGATCATATCGCGATGGAGCTGGATCACGTTGCGAAGAAGCTCGGCGATAAGCGGCACCTCGTCCAACTCCACTGGGGCGGTGGAACGCCGACCTATCTGAACGTTGATCAGCTCACACGGTTGTTCAACGAAGTAACCACACACTTTCAAATCGATCCGGACACCGAAGTCGCACTCGAAGTGGATCCCAGAGTCACGACTCCGGAACAGATAGCGTGTTTACGCGACCTCGGCTTTAATCGTATCAGCATGGGGGTTCAAGATTTGGATCCGGACGTGCAGGAAGCCATCGGACGAAATCAAACCATTGAACAGACACAGTCGCTCTTCGAGTTTAGCCGTAGCGTCGGGTTCACGGGCATCAATTTCGATCTGATTTACGGTCTACCTAAACAGACCTCCCGGACCTGGGAGCGAACGGTACGCGCGGTTGTTGAAATGTCGCCGGATCGATTGGCGGTGTACAGCTACGCACATCTGCCCGAACAGATTAAGCATCAGGCAAAAATGGACGTCCGTATGCTTCCCGACCCACAGACCAAGAGTGCGCTCATCAATACCGCTCGCGATGTGTTGTTAAACGCGGGATACCAAGCGATTGGCATGGACCATTTCGCGCGACCGAGTGATGAGCTCGCGATCGCGTCCAAGGACGGTCGACTCCATCGCAATTTCATGGGCTACACAACGATCGCCGACACTCAAATGATTGGCGTCGGCCCTTCCGCCATCGGGTACGTGGGCAATGCCTACGCCCAAAATGAAAAGCGCTTGGCCAAATACTATCGCGCGATTGAATGCGACGGGTTTTCGACAACCACCGGAATGTGGTTGACACAAGACGACCTCGTCCGTCGCTGGACCATTGAAGAGATCATGTGCAATTCGCGACTCTCGTTCAAGGAATTCTCGGATCGCCACGAAGTCGACTTTCATGATTACTTCGCAGCGGAAATGGAAGCGTTAGAAGAACTTCAAGACGACGGAATCCTCGACCGGACATCGGACGGCATCCAAGTGACTGCGGCGGGAACAATCTTCGTACGCAACGTGGCCATGGTCTTTGATGCGTATCTCAAACGCCCCAACCGCGAGATCCAATACTCGCGCACGGTGTAGTTCTTTTCGAAGAACCGTAAGACGAGCCACTAACGCACAACGCCCCACCGCCTTCGTGGGAACGACGTATCCGTAAGGCTCTTCGCAATTCTTTCGTGCCCTAAAATGACGGCTCGTGTCCAGAAGTTTCTCGGTGTCTTCGAGTCTTGGTGGTAAAAAAGGAACGCTGAATATCGGCACCTGTCCATCCAGTCTGCCGATGTTCTATTCTCCATTTAATCCCCAGGCATACACCGTGATGTCCGCATTCGACGCCTCCGGAATACGGTCCATATGCTTTTCGACCCAGACCCAATCCTCGTATAACTTACGAGCATCCTGGAAGCGGCGGCTTTCAGCAATGAAATATCCGGTCGGATGTTCAGCAATGAACGCCTCCAAAGCCTCAATGTCGGACAAACCGTCAATTCCTGAATCGATATGCTCCCACGGCAACATCCGACTCGGATACCAATTGTCACAACGACCAACGTAGTACTTCGCGGGCAGATAGGTCACGGAGAGCACGGCATCCTCCGGCCGCAACCGATCACGTACATAGTGGCAGGGCTCACGCCATTGCGGATGTCGGCGCGCGAGGGTGACCTCAGCCCCAGATGCGGCGTTGACGCTGGATACGACGAGTTTCGTTGTTGAAATACCGACTCGCAATCCAAACGCAACGAACAGTACCGCGATCAGACTTCGAATGACATTGCCTCGCGCCCGCCATACGAATTGGGACATCCAACACATCGCATAGGCGTGTGCGGCGACGTACAGGGGATACGCGAAAAACATAAACCGGTAACGGCGATAGCCAATTAGAAATGTTAGGGCTAAGAGCGGTATCCAAAACGCCAAAGCCACGTAGATTCCGCGTCGCTGCTCCTTGGCGACCATGAGGGCGAAGCCGAGTATGGCCAACAACAGATAACCGGTGCTTAGATTAAACGCGAGGAAGATAAAGTAGAACGCGCGTGCCGACCGCTCTGGGTCGAGGTGGGCCTTGCTGGTCTCGCCGCCAATGCCGCCCTCTTTGAAAATCGCATCGTAATCCGCTTGGGGCAGCAGACCGAGATACACGACCGTCGTAATCGCACCGACCAGTACTGCGCAACAGAATACCACCGAACCACGTGATCGAATTTGACGTTCTGCAATGGATTTTATCGCGCCATTCACTCCGACGGCCACGGTGAACAACGCCGAATGCAGAGCGGTCAGTACGCCTACTGTGTACGCGAGAAGTGCAAACGATGCATTCCGAAAAGTGACGCGCGGAGTAGTGGCCGTCATCGCGCGCCAGGAGAACAACAGAACCGCTAGGTACGTGGTCTGATGCAAAGAATAAAACCGCGCTTCACGTGACCACGCGACACTCCACGGAAATACCGCGAGTGACCAGCACGCCAGTAGTGCTGGCGCACGACCTAGCAGTGGACGGAGAAGCAAGAATAGAAGCAGCGTGTTAAGACCGGCGGCCAATACGGAAGGAGCCCGCACTGCGAATTCCGAATCGCCAAAGATTCCGATGAATGCCGCGAGAATATAGCTGTAGACCAGACCACTCGGATAGAAGCGTCCGCTGAGTTGTTGAGGGACGCCTGTCTCCAACGCTTGTTGCGCGACGAAGACTTGGACGAGTTCGTCGTGCCAGAGACTGGGGGCACCGAGGTTGCTGAACCCAAGTGACAGCGTCGCTGCAACCGCGAGAAGAACGAGTATCCATTCCCACCGGGCTATTTTAGGTGGTATATTCAAAGGAAGACGGTGCAATTCCGATGGCTAGGCAAACGATTTAGACAGGATAACAGGATGAACAGGATAGAGAAGAGCCAGAGGCACTCAGATTCGTACTCTTGCTAACGACGCTCTGTATCCACATTAACGACTTGAAACTCCTGCATTTGAGGCCATGAAGTCTACATGACAATAGCGCTATTCTTGCGGAATGCGTTCAATCACCTCAAGTCGTATCGAGTTTGATTCTGAGGAATCCAACCGAAATCGCACCCAATTTCTGGGCAGTAGCTAAACCTCTCGTTTCAGATAATCTCATGTCCTTTATTTTCAGCCATCATTGTGAGAGTCAAGAGGTCGATGGCAGTTCTTTGACTTTTCGTTTCACATCAACCTTGCGTTCGCCAAAGTTGATCAACAAACCTACGTGTAATCCCGTCGCTGTTAGATAATTGACGAGTTGTACTTCGTGTGCAGGCGCTAGATTCCGGACGGATTTGAGCTCGACGATAATCGCCTTCTCTACGACGAGATCAGCCACAAAATCCCCAACGACCTCGCCCTCATACTTCACTTGTATTCCGACTTGGGACTCCGCACTCAATCCGGCTTTAGACAGTTCTAAAAGGAGACACCGTTCGTACACGGATTCCAGATATCCGAATCCCATTGTATTGTAAATCTTAAACGCGCAACCGATAATCTTCTCGGTAGTTCCTTCGTGTTGCATTATCCTGTCAATCCTGTAATCCCGTCCAAAATCGCTAGGTTTGGCTATTCGGACGTGAGAGTTCATGGATGATGGTCAATCGATGAGGTGTTTTTTGAACCAATCGACTTGTGCGGCGGCGGCTTTGCCCGCGTCGGTTCCGCGGAAGGCGTGGCCGGCACCTTCGATGATTAATAGGTCGCAGTCGACACTGGCTTCGGTGAGTGCTTTGAGCATTTCTTCGCTCTGGCTGAGCGGTACGGATTTGTCGAGGTCGCCGTGGACCATTAGCGCGGGCGCGTCATCGCTTGTGGTATGAAGTACGGGCGAGACGTCTTCAGCCAATGCGGCGTCGAAGTCTAGGGCGGACACTTCTGCGTTTGGACCGACCGACTGACGCAAGTCGACGGGCGGAAAGTATGCGACAACGGCGGCGATACGTGAACTCTCGCGTTCGACGGGGTCTTTCGATTCGGTGTTTCCATCGTCGGCCATCGTGCCAAGTGTCAACGCTAAGTGTCCACCAGCGCTCGCACCGAATGCCCCTAGTCGATTGGGATTGACGCCGAAATCATCTGAATTGTGGCGAATGAACCGAACCGCCCGACGCACATCCGATACAGCATCCGGCACTTTGAATTGCGGCGAACTGCCGTGCCACACGAGGAATAGTGTGAACCCCTCTTGAACAACCGAGGCGAAGCGGCCCTTGGTGATGGCGGACTGCCGCATCATTTCGCCTGTTGGCGTCCAGGATGAAGCCCAGCCTCGGCTCATCATGCACAGTAAGCCGATACCATTGCCGTTCTCACGCGGGGTAACGACATCAAACGTCAACGCCATGCCGGCTTTGTGCCCATAGATCACGTCCTGGCGCACGTCATATTCAAGCGCGGCGTACGCATCGAACGCCCCTAGCCCGGCCAGCAGGACACACACGTAAACGAGGCGCGTCTTAGCCCGCATCCGTTAACTCCTTGAGTCGAATCCGTTCGCCACGAGATAGTTCTTCGCAGCATGTTTCAACGTAGCGAACTAGACGGTGCGCTAGTGTGTATCCTCTTCCACGGATGGTGCCGCCATGATGAATCCCATCATCATTTCGTCAGTCGATTCGGGGCCGTATTTGACCGTCTTCGTCGAGTCGAACACACGTAGCTCGGCCATTTCCGGAGAATTGTCGTACCAGGCCGTGAATTCAACCTTCGTATCCGCGGGAATCTGCTTTATGTCCTTGAAGTAATAGACCGTCTGCCAAGCGAAGTCATATCGCGGCACGTAGAGCAACACTTCGCTGGTCCCGTCGGGATAGAAGGCTTCGAATTTCGCCTCTGATCCGCGCAGGTGCATGTGGGGCATGAGTGAAACGATGTCCGATGCTTGCTTGAACTTTCGGCTGACTGGTCCGATTTGAACCCGTTTTTCGCCGGGAGGAATATTGATGGCGAACGTGGTCAATACACCACCGGCACCCGCGGTGAACGATCGTGTCGGCGGAACGTTGGTCAGTGTGAAACCGATGGACGATTGGTCGTACATGCCTGTTCCGGCACCTTTTTCCTTGTGGTAATGGACATCGAAGGTGATGCGTGAGCCCTTAGGCAACGGATAGCCGAATCCCTCCGGATACACGTTCGCGTCGGTACCCGATGCGGCCCCGCCGATATATTGGCCGGCGTTCGCCCGTGCTGGAGCGATTTCTCCACGGTCAGTATTGGTAAATTCCGGGGGCGGCGGCAGTTTGCCGTCTTCGGGCGGCAACACCATGCAGTTGAAATGGTGGATCACTTCGCTCCCTGGCTTGCATTGAAATCCGGTAATCCAGACATCTTCCCCTAACTGCTCACTGGTGAGGTCGACATTGAAAGCGGCGTATAAGTCCTCGACATCATCGTCGACGAAGAAGGGCTCGGGCATTGTAACGATGAGGTCCGGCTTGCCGATCATCCAGCCGTCATTGTTCTTGAACGCTTTGGGTGCAGGCGCGTCCTTGGGATTGCCTCGCGATGTCCCGGTCTCGGTCCATCGTGTAATGACGTCAATCTCGCCTTGCGTCAATACGCGCTCATTCGAAAACGTACCCATGTGTTCGAGCGCGGCATCCCACGGCGGCATCTCCCGCGACGTAACTTGCTTGACAATGGACTTTGCCCATGGACGTGTTTCCTCAAACGAGGCGAGCGACATAGGCGCAACCATGCCGCCGTAGTTCGTACCCGCGGATCGATGGCACTCCTGGCAATTCTCTTGGAGGATTGGAAGGATGTCTTTGTAGAACGTGACTTTCCCCACCTGGGCGAATACGAATGGGCTCGCCGATATCATCAACATGCTTAGAACAACTCGACGCATTGGGTGGAACTCCTCTCTTAAAAGAGCGTTGGTCCATTTTCTTGTGGTTTAGGAACAATGAATGGGTCGACGATGGTCGGTTCCTCAAGCTCGAATGCCGAATGGCAATTATTGCATGTTTCGATAAATGCGATATACCGACTCTTGGTCAATTCATAATCGAGCTTTCGGACCGCCGCGCCAACTTCCTCTATCGCCGCACGCGATTCCAGCGCCAAGGTATTCCACTCAGGCGTCGCCATGTAATCTTCGCCCTCGCGAGAAATCAGTAGGTTCGTAATCTCGGCGAGACTGTAGGTCGCGATATAGACTCGACGCCATTCCTTGCGTCCCTCCGGCGCCTTTTTCAAGGAATTTCGAAGGTCCACGTAATAGGGATCGAACAACAATTCCATCAATTCGATGTTGTCGATAATCTGCTTTTCGCTCGCGACCGGTTCCGGAGCAGCCTCGTCCGATTCGGCCATCGCCGGATCGGTGCTTCCGGCGATATTCACGGAAACCACGGTAACGATCACGCCCACAATGAACACTACAAGAATTACACGTCTCATCACGCACAAATGGTAGCCCGGTGGCCGCCGAAAGTCTAGCGCCTGCCGAGGCGGGGATTTCGCCCTTAGCTTGAAAACTGGGACGGAATTTCCGATAGTAGTGGGTATCTGCGCGATAGGCGCGCTTCGGAACTCGAATCACCCGCAAATGCGGTAACACGTTTATAGGGAAGGAATTATGAAAAACCAACAGCGAGATATTAACCCATTGAGTCTACTGAGCCTCGCGCTCGTGGCGACAATGATTGTAATGAGCGGTTGCGGCGGCGAAGCCGTCGAGGAACCCGCCGCAGGGGATTCACCGAAAGTGAACGAACCGGATGCGGAACCAGCGGCCGCAGTCGCAGCAGCGGGAGTAAACGGTCGTGTGGTCTTCGACGGTCCGCGACCGGAGCGTTCGGTTATTCCGACGGACCCGGACCCGAAATGCGCGATTCTTCACGGCGGCGAAGAGTTGCTATCGGAATTGAAAGTCGTTAGCGAGGATGGCGGCGTTCAACACGCATTCGTGTATGTGAAGAATGCCCCTGAAGGCGATTACCCGGTTCCATCCGAACCGGCCGTCCTCGATCAGGTCGGCTGCATGTACACTCCGCACATTTTGGGATTTCGCGCGGGGCAGATGTTCAACGTGAAGAATAGCGACGAGACGATACACAACATTCGCAGCTACTCGAAGACGAATAAACCGTTTAACATTTCGCAGCCGACGCCCGGCATTCGCGAATGGGACGAGCCGAAATTGCCGAAAGCAGAAATGGGCGTCAAGATGAAGTGCGACTTTCATCCTTGGATGACGGCGTATGTCTTCGCGATGGATCACCCGTTCTACGCCGTCACGGATGAAAACGGTGCATTCACGATTTCAGATTTGCCGGACGGTGAGTACACGTTGGGAGTCTGGCATGAGGTGTGGGGTGAACAAGAAGCAACCATCACCGTAGCCGACGGTTCGGCGGAAGCGGCGTTCACCTACTCGGAGTAACCCTCTGCGCCACGATCACTGTGGATTCAATTCATATCCTCCCCCGGCACCGGGGGAGGATAGTTCACCTGGCACGAAAATGGAGACCCAGTAATGAACGGACTTCGCTTGGCAGTGGTAGCGGCAATGCTGATGGGGGGAATGAGTGTTGCATCGGCCCAACAGGGCGGTGTGATTGCAGGGCGCGGCGAAGCAGCCACCGAGGTCGAATTGACCGATGAACAGAAACTCGGTCGCCGTCTATTCGAGGATATCCGGTTCTGTAACCCGGGCAGCGATATCAATGTCAGTTGCGCGACATGCCACGTCCCGCATAAGAATTACAAGGGCGAACGCGCCTATACAGACTCCGTAGCCCGGAGCATCATTCCTTCACGCTCGGGCGGTCGTGACCTCACGTTGCGCAATACGCCAACGTTACTCGATGCCGCGAACGCGACCACGTTTAATCACGATGGACAGTTCGATTCGTTGGAAGCACTCATCGAATCGAAACTATTCAGTCGTCAATTCGGTTGGACTACAGAGCAAAAAGATCGCGCTTCTGAAGAAATCAAAACGATTCTCGAGGGCGACACCGGTGTTTCCGAACTTGCGAGCGGAACCTATGTGGAAGAATTCAAAAGTGCTTTCGACATTGATCTCGCTGCGACCGATCCAGGCGAGTCCGTCAGCCTCATCGCAAGGGCCTTGGCCAGCTATGTGCGCACGCTGAAGACCACAAACACTGCGCCGTACGATGCGTTCGCCTATTTGAATCGACTCAACCCCGGTTTCGCCAAGAACGATACACCGGATGAATTCTCGGGTCGTGTATTCGGGAATCTAGGAAATACCGAGGGGCGTCTATCCGTGAAATGGCCGAAGCCGTACGATGAAACGGCCTACCAGGGTCTAAAAACATTCTACCGTGTACCCGGCGAAGGAGACACCGAAAAAATCGGCAACTGCGTGGCGTGCCACCACCCCGCCCGCTTTACGGATTATGCATTTCACAACACGGGCGTCGCGCAAATGGAGTACGACGGTGTCCATGGCGACGGTGCGTTCGACAAGCTCGATGTGGACCCATCGAAACGCGGCGACACAACCTATCGTTCACGTGCCGCGAAGGATTCACCCGCATCCGCCGACTTGGGCCGGTGGAATTTCGCTGACGATGACGCGATGCTCGGGGCATTCAAGACGCCGCCACTACGCAACCCCGGCAAGACAACCCCGTACATGCACAATGGCGCATACGAAACGCTTGAAGATGTCATTCGTCAGAAGATTCACGCATCGAAACTCGCGAAAGCGGGCACACTGCGCAACGCTGACCCTGAGCTGCTGCGGATGAACATCACGGAAGATGATGTGGAAGAGCTGGCGGCGTTCTTGCGAACGCTTGATGAAGTCCCGCCGGAGAATTATCGGGATATTATTATCAAGGGTGTCGATACGCGGAAGATTATTCCGGAGTAGAATACAGGGATTTTGAACCGCCAAGACGCCAAGCTCGCCAAGATGAACACGTCGACTGTTGCAGACGCAGCGTCGCTCATTGCGTCGGAGTTGCGGTCACTTAAGTGCGTCAATGCGCCCGCTCTGCACGCCGTACGTAAACGTCATTCGAGTGTTGTCCGGGGTTGGCGGGGGACCGATGTAGTCGCGTTGGCGAACGTGGTCCTCGATTCGAACGAGCCCGGACGGAACGTAATCGCCCATGGACTCATCCTTCACCATGAACGGTCCATCGATTCGCTGAGGCTAAAGGATGTTGAGCGGCTTGGCCGGTTCATTGGAAGTTGGAGCGACGTGGACGTTTTCGCTTGTTACGTCTCAGGCCCCGCGTGGCGGGCAGGCCGTATCTCGGACAGCGCGGTTCACCGTTGGGCGCGGTCGGAGAATCGCTGGTGGCGCCGGACGGCACTGGTGAGCACAATTCCGTTGAATGTTAAGAACCAAGGCGGCGAGGGAGACGCTGCACGTACGTTGGCTGTGTGCGAATTCTTGGTCGACGATCGTGATGACATGGTCGTCAAGGCGTTGTCCTGGGCGCTGCGTGCGGCGGCCGCGTGCGACCCGAAATCCGTCGAGGGGTTTCTCGATGAGCAGGAATGCCGGCTGACGCCTCGTGTTCTGCGAGAGGTTCGAAATAAGATCCGGACTGGACTGAAGAATCCGCGCTGGTGATGCCCCGGGCCGGGACGAGAATCTTTCTCTTGTTTCAGGCCCAGTGCATGATGGCGTGTCCGCCGGAAAATTATCGGGATATTATTATCAAGGATGTCGACACTCGGAAAGTTATCCCGGAGTAGTTTGCATTCCCACGGGGGACGAAACTGTCTCAAAACTCTATTGACGATTGGTTGATTGTATGTTACTTAGGTCTTGGGGGGATTTGGGGGTCTTATGAGTAAATCGATTCATGCGGATCACAGCCAACAGTTTTTGTTACCTCCTGCGTTGGAGGATTGGGTACCGGCGGATCATCCTGCGCGGTTTCTTCGTGATTTCGTTGGGCATCTTGACCTGGAAATGTTGGGTTTTGTGGAGAGCCCCGGGCTTGAAGGACGTCCGCACTATGCACTGGAACTGTTGCTGACGGTTTGGTTGTACGGGTATTTGGAGAAGATTCGCTCGCCGCGCAAACTGGAGCATGCGTGCCGTACACACATGCCGCTGCTCTGGCTGACGGGGATGCACACGCCGGACCATAATACGCTTTGGCGGTTTTGGCGGGACCACAAGGTGGCGCTGCGGGGTGTGTTCCGCCAAACGGTGCTGGTGGCACGCCAGATGGGTCTGGTGGGTCTGGTGGTCCACGCGCTCGATGGGACGAAGATCACTGTGCGTGCATCCCGACGTAGCGCGATTCACAAACAGGAGTTGGAGACACTGCACGAGGAGATCACCGCGTCCATCGCAGCGATGGAGACCACCTTAGCGGCAACGAGTGGCGAGGCGGCCCCCGACGCATTACCCCAATCGTTGCAAGACGCTCATGCGCGCAATGCCGCCATTGAATTGGCGTTGGCGTCCTTGGCAGAGCAGGGCCAGGAACACCTGCAACCCGATGAACCCGACGCGCGCCTGATGAAAAACGACGGTCGGCTTCAGTGGTCGTATAACGCACAAGCGACGGCAGACGCATCCGACGGAATTCTTGTCGCCCAAGAAGTCGTGAACGACGCGAACGACAACGCCCAACTGCTCCCGATGCTCGAGCAAGCGCGTGAGCATACCGGTGAGGCGGCCCAAACGACCCTTGCCGACAACGGATACCGCAACACCGAACAACACCTACGGGCGCATAACCAAGGACACAACGTTGTCCTTCCCCCTCATGGCCGCGAGCGAGACGAATCCAATCCCTACGACAAAAGCCAGTTCCACTACGATGAACAGCGCGACTGCTACGTCTGCCCCCAAAGCCAAACGCTTTTCTACAGCACCACCCGCAAATCCGTCGGCAACCGCCCGCCCGTGCGCGTCTATCAATGCCGATGTAGCAAGACCTGCCCCGCCGCCGCACAATGCACACACAACAAAAACGGCCGCACCATCAACCGACACAAATACCATGCGTTTCGAGAACAACAAGAACGAATTCGCCAAGCCCCCGAAATTCGTGCATTGCTCCAAAGACGAAAGGCCATCATCGAACCTGTATTCGCATGGATAAAAGAAGCGAACGCATTTCGTCGATGGACCAGTTTCGGCTTAGACAACGCCAAAACCCAATGGGCCATGCTCTGCACAGCCATCAACCTGCGCAAGCTCTACCGATACTGGAAAACAACCCAGTACCCAGCACCGGCTCCCACCAAAATACAGACGAACCTACGAAAAACAGCCCACTTCATAAACACGATAACCATTCATGAACGCGAACGAATTCGAAAAACGACCCTCAACGCGACTCACACCAAATCATACATCGCGGCAAACGGCTTTTGAGACAGTTTCGGGGACCGTGGGAACGAGGCTGAGGTTTTATCGCCGATGTCGTGCCCAGTGCATGATGGCGGGGCCGGTAAGCAGCGGTGCGACCGCCGTCATCATCATCCACGGTAGAACAATCCAGAGCGTGGCGAGTTTCGGCTCGCCTCCGGGGACACCGAGAAATAGCTCTTCAAGGTTCGCAACGGCGAGGAAACCGGTGCCGATGATGGGCGTCAGCGCGATCAATATCAGAAGATGTTTTACGCTCAGAACCTCTTTGCGCCAATTGGAGAACAGGAAGAGTGAGAGAGTCGCATATAGAGCCACCCCAGCTAACGCGAATCCGTACATCTCGAAGTTGTCGGGCTCGTTCTCTACGAAAGCGGCATAACTTTCCATCGGAATGATTATGCATGCGCCGACAATGAACATCCCAAGAATATTCTCCAACCAAAGGAATGACCAAGCCGCCACGCATAGATACACTGCGGCGGCGACACCCATTGGCAGGATTAGATGTATTGGATGTCGATTGGCGAAGTGTTCAAATGTGCTTTCCAATACAACGCCGTCGGATGGCCTGGTTCCATCGAGAAAAGAAACGATTACAGTGACTACGATCAGGGGCAATAAACCAATCACGGCTGCTTTCGCAGTCGACTCCCACCGTGTCGTGATGAGCTCCTTTGTCGTAACCGGTCTAATAAACAGAAACACGCCATCTTTTTTGAATAATGGAGACCAACCCCGAGAGAGAAAAATGATCCCGGAAAGAAACGTCCCGAGAATGACGGTACAAACTGCTGTCACCATGAGGGTGTACGTGAATATCTGTTGGGCTTCCCTCAAGGGAGGAATGCGCTCTTCACCAAGCCAGTGTATAAATAAATACGGGGAAACCATTAGAAGAAATATTGTCGAGAACATAGCTGCGAGAATCTTCGGATAGAGACGCGCGTGATGGCGATATTGAAACCAGCGAAGGGCTTCTGCTTTCGATGAAAATGTTTCTGTGAGATTCGAATTGAGCGTCCGGTCGCGCCGCCAGAATGCAAAGAACGCTGCAAGGCCTAGAAATCGTCGTTTCCGATGTTGCGCGAGTGCTACAGCGCCGCTAAGCAGACACGTGAACATGGTCAATCCAACACCCAATGCAATAAAATTGTCTTTGTCGGCAGGGTGGAACGGACCTGAGAAGTCGATACGAAAAAGAAACGATAGGATTGCAACAACAGAGATACCCAGTGCTGCAAATTGGTCTATGAAAAACTGGTTTGACGGGATTTCGACGTAATCATAAGCGTCGAGTCCAAAATAGTAGGTGATCTCATACAACATCCAGGGGACGCCAACGACGACACCGATCATCACTGCGACCGTTGGTACCGTTCCGGCCGGTCCAACCCACCATATGATGGCCTGAAATACGATATACGCAGTAGAGTAGCCCAGGAGAAGTCCAATGAATGGATATGTCATCTCCGTCGCCGTGGCAAACGAAATGTAGACGAACAGCGTACCGACCAGACACAGGGTGCAACTGGAAAGGATACCGAAGGACATCCGTGCTGCCGCGAGCTTCACCGCACTCACCGGTAGTTGCGTCAAGTAACGAGGCATCGATGACCTCAGACTTCCGTCATCGCCCGGCGGTACCAAGAGCATGAAGAGCCAGAATAAATGTGCAACAAACATTCCAGCGTTCGCAAAGAACAGAAGTGTCTCGCGTGCGAAAGACGGAATCGTTGCGCTTCCAAGCATGAATAGATTTGCAACGAGAAATGGAGCGAAGCTGACCGCGACAGCAGTCGCGAACAGCATTCTCGTACTTCGCCATTGTTCGTATAACAGTGTCGCGAACTCTTTCATGGCAATATCTATCTCCGGTGCCTGGCCCATTGCATGATGGCGGGGCCGGTGATAATTGGGGCAATGACGACCATCATGATCGCTGGCAAAACGGTCAGGAGCGTGGTGAGATACCGTTCGTCTACAGGAATACTCATCAGAACCCATTGTAGGTTTGCGATCGCCAGATAACCGATGCCGACAATAGGCGCCAACCCGAGAAGAATTAGAAGATGCTTCACACTCAGGAGTCTGTTGCGCCAGGTGGCGAAGAAAAAGAATGCGAGCGCGGCGAACACTGCTATTCCGGCGAGTCGAAACTCGTAGGCCTCGAAGTTGTCGGGCTCGTTCTCCACCAATGCCGCGTAGCTTTCCATCGGAATGATGACGCAGGCAGCGATGATGCACATGCCGACGGCGTTCTCAATCCAGAGAGACGCCCAGAGCGTTACGCATAGGTAGACGATGGCGGCCGCCCCCATCAGTAGAATTAGGTAGACCGGATGTTGGCTGGCGAGGTGACCAAAACTGCTGCGCTCATCGACGCCGTTGGGGAGTGTGTGAACATCTAGAAACAACGCGGCGACGAATATCGCGAATAACGGCAATCCACCGAGCACTACGGCTTTCGCGCTCGATTCCCAACGGGCGGTGATCAGTTCCATCGTCGTGGCGGGCCGAACGAACAAAAAGACGCCGTCTTTTTTGAAGAGCGGTCCCCAACCGCGCAGGAGGAAAATTGACGCGACCAAGAGTATCGCGAGAGCGAGTGCGCCGATTACCGCGCCCATCACAGAGGATGCGAAGTAGACCTGAAACGCGTTCAGCGACGGTGGAGGGTTCTTCAGACGCCATTCATCAAGATAGAATCCGAAGAGACTAAAGAGGAGAATACCGATGAACATTACGAGCAGTATTTTCGGAAGGAGGCCGGCTTGCCGTTGATAATGGAACCAGCGTAGGGCTTCTACTTTGGATGCGAATGTTTCTGACAGATCCGTGGTGCTCGAAGCGTTGCGCCGCCAGGATGACGGGATGATCTCGAGCCCCAGGAATCGCCCTTTGCGATGTTGCGTGATCGCTGCAGCCCCGGCCAGAAACGAAAGCGTTATCACGATGGATGCGCCTGCCGAAACGCCGATCCCCTCGTACTGTTCCCAATCGAAGGATTCGAATGGGATATAGGTGTCTAGCCGGAAAAAGGCAAAGACAAAACCTAGGATAGAGGGCACGCCAAATATCACGGCAACAGTCTTTACGAATCCAGCGGGTCCTACCCACCAGACGACGGCCTGAAGTACGGCATAAGCGACAGGACAGGCCACAAGCTGAGTATAGAACGGCAGGTCGTGATCCATCTCCGGGTCGAACAAAGCGTAGGTGAGCGATGTGCCGCCGAGTGCAAGAACGAAGCTGGAGACCATACCGAACGACATGCGAGCCGCCACGAGTTTCCATGCGCTCACCGGCAGCCGGGTTAGGTAGCGGGGAAACGTCAGCTTCAACTCGTCGTCCTGTGCCGACACAAGCATAAGAACGGACACCCAGACAAGAATGGCGAAACCCACGGCGACGATAGCGCCGTCGATAAACTCAGCGTATTCCGGTTCCGATACCGTCTCCACAATCGACAGTTCCCGATACCCGATTAGAGGAATAGCGAGAACGGCGATACTGGCGAGCACAAAGAGCATTCGCGTGCTCCGCCACTGGTCGTACATCAATGTCGCGTACGCTCTCATTCGCTGACGCTCCGTTGTGGGGACTTACGAGTTGCTCCATCCATCTTTGAATGTGTAATCCACATTTGGTCGCCCCCCGATCTGCGCACTTCGTCGACAAGTTGGAGGATGTTCTCGATGACGAGTTCAGGGCGGTCATCCAAAATGGAATGGCCGACATCGCTTACCTCTACATGACGACTGTTTGAGCTTAGTTCGACGAGTTCCAGTTGAGTCTTTCGCCACATGGGCCCGATTTCGCTGTCCAGGCCGGCGTTACTCGTCAGAACGACGAGCGGGATATCGCCGAGATTGGGAGGAGGCGACCACGTCGCATACGCGTCAAGTTCCTTTCGCATGTGGTCGGGCAAGGTACGGTACTCGCGTTTCGTTGGGCCGACATCAAGTCCGAGCCCGGTGAATCGTTCCAGCAACTCCGGGTGAAATCCATCGACAAGAACGACACCAGCGGTTTGTTCTGGGTACCTCTTTGCGAAGTGAAGTGCAAACGCGGCTGTTTCGAAACTGCCCACGAGAACGTACGGAGGTTCGACCTCCGCGATGTCGAGGAGCGCTCTGAGATCCTCCTGGATTTGATGTACGTTTCTTGATCGGCTCGTCGCGCTGCTTTTTCCATATCCCGGGCGATCGTATGCAAATGTGCGGGTATGGGCGGCAAGTCCGTCGAACACTAGATCGAACTGCTCCAGGCCGCCGAAGCTGGCCTCTAAGATGACAGCAGGCGCGCCTTCTCGTGCAAGCTTATAGCGAATTGTACTGTCGCCAAGCTCCGCTGTGTGGATGTTCGGTTCCCAAATCGCGACCGCGAGGCACACGATCGTGAAGACTGAACCCATCGAGATTATCATCCAACTTTTCATAGGCATTCCTACCGTCGGTGCCTTGCATATTGCGTAATTGCCGGTCCCGTCAGGAAAGGCGCAATGACTACCGCCATGACTATCGGGAAAGAGGTGCTTAATTCAGATAATTCGAAGGGTTGCTCAAGCGCAAACGAATCGACCTGAAAACCGATCAATCTCTTCAACCATAGGAGTCCTATTCCCACGACGGGAGCGAACACGACTGCGAACGCGAGGTGTTTTCCGCTCACAAGCTGTTTGCGTCGATTCGAGTAGAAAAGAAACGATAGTGCGATAAACGAGATGGCAGCCGTGCCGCTGTAAACCATTGCCGAACGAGTGACTTCACGCATTTCGAATAGTCCGGCAGTCGCCTCTACGAAGACGGTGACGACAGCCGCTATGACGCCTATCGCGAAAAAATTTTCTAGCCACAGTGACGCCCAAACCACACTGCATAGGTAAACCGCCGCGGCCGCGCCTAATAAAACGACGAGCAACATCGACTGGTGCTGAGCCAGATGACCGATGGTGCTATGTTCGCCGGCCTGGGGGTTACCGTTAAGCTCGCGAACATCGACAAAGAATGTGGCAACGGTGAGTCCGATCAGCGGCAGCGCCCCGAGCGCGACAGATTTCGCGGTTGCGTCCCAACGTGCTGTGGTCAATTCTAACGTCGTCGCCGGCCGAACGAGTAGGAACGCGCCCTCTTTTTTGAAGAGTGGACGCCAACCACGAAAAAGAAAGATGATGCTCGCCAAAAGTGTCCCAAACAACATACCCACCATAACGGATGTCCATACGAATTCGGCATAGTGAGCAAGGATATACTTCATCGGCGGAGGAGGATCTGTCGGCAGACCGGGCCCCTCGGCAGCTTCTACAAGGAAAAATCCCAGCGTCAGAAGAATGAGCAGTGATGGAAAGAGTCTCGACTGTCTATGATTCTCGTACCAGCGAAGCGCTTCGGCTTTTGATGCAAAGGATCCCGAAAGACCGGTTTCGAGTGCGCGCGCACGCCGTCGGAACAATTGAAGCCCGAACAACTCTGCGAACCGGCCCTTGCGTTGTTGTTCGAAAGCGATACCGGATGCGAGAAAAGCGATCATTAACGTGGCCGCCACGCCGGACCACGAGTACTGGTTGACGTCGAACGGGGAGAATCCGAAATCAAAGAACAGCCAGTTCGGAACCATAAGGCCCAGAGCGACAACGGTAATCGTTTTGGGTATGCCGGCTGGGCCCACACACCACACGACCGCTTGAAACACCGCGTACAGCACCGGGTAAATCACGAAGAAATAGCGAAACGGTAGTTCTAATTCCATCTTCGCATCGAACAAGGCGTAATAGGCCGACGTAGTCGCAAGCGCCAGGATCAGACTGGATCCGATTCCGTACGATAGTTGTGCAGCGACGAGTTTCCATGCACTTACCGGCAGTCTCATCAGGTAGCGTGGCGTCGTTAACTTCAAATCATCGTCTTCGCCTGTGGCAACCAGAAGAAACATCAGCCAGAGAAAGTGTGTGAGATGTAGACCGCCGAGAGCGAAAAAGAGTAATTCGTCGAACTCGGTCCCTCGACGCACCTCGCTTCTCAACAGTTCCAGATACGATCCGAGGCTCGAGGCGATGCCAACTCCGATGGCGATGAAGAAAAGTCGTCGCGTACACCGCCAACGATCGTAAACCAAGGTTGTGAACTGTCTCATGCCGATCCCTTTCGTCCCGTAGCTCGCAAGTGCGCCTATACTGTCGGCAGCGCGCACTTGGTGCGTGCGACGAAAACTTCTTCTAGGGATGGCGACTGTTCATCGACGACCGCCGCGTCTTGTTCGGCGACTTCGCGCCGGATTTCTTCACGCTGGCCGTTGCAAATCACGGTCCATATCTGGCCCGATCCCGTGCAGTGTAGGGCACCGGAGAAGACTGGCTGATCGTCGCGCGGTTGTGGGTACCGGATCGTCATGCGGTAGTGGTTTTCGCGAATGTTGTCCAGCGAATCGGCTAAGACAATCTTGCCTTTGACCATGATCGCGACGTAGTCGGATACCCGTTCTACCTCGTCGAGCAGATGGGACGAGAAGAACACGGTACGTCCTTCGCCGGCGACATCGCGTACGATCGCCTTAAGAATTTCGTGTCTGACGATTACATCAAGACCGGAAGAAGGTTCATCAAGGATGAGGAGTTCGGGACGGTGCGCTAAGGCGGTCAATAGTTCGGCCTTTGCCCGCTCTCCTTTGGACAGCGTTTTAAGCCGTGCTCCAGGGTCAAGGCCGAACATCTCGAGGAGTTGGTCCGCGAACGCAGGATCCCAGTTGGGGTAAAAAACGCGCGTGAACTTCACGAGTTCGGCGACGGTCATCCATGACGGCATGATGCGATCTTCGGTTAGCAATCCAATACGGCTAAGGGTTTCAACGGGATGCTTCGTCGGATCTTTGCCCAGCACGCGAACACTGCCCTTCTGTGCGATAAACGATCCGAGGAGATGGTTGATGAGCGTTGTCTTTCCGACACCGTTCTCGCCCACTAACCCGAATACGCAGCCCGGAGGGACTTCAAGGCTGACGTCATCGAGCGCCAGCTTGCGACGGAATTTGCGAGTGAGGTTCTTCACTTCGATGACCGGTTCCGAGGTTTTGGTATTCATTTGTCTTTTGCCTCCGTTGCAAAGTTCATTTCTTTGGCGCGCTTGGTAACGAGCTCTAACACTTCTTTCAAATCCATATTCATTTGACGCGCTTCGCTTATCAGCGTGTTGGCGCGATCTTCGAGGACCTTCATTCGCTGCGCATCCGATAGCGGCGAACCCGTCGCATTCACACGGGTCCCTCTCCCCCGCTCACACGTCACAAACCCTTCCGCCTCTAAGTCGCGATACGCGCGGGCCACCGTGTTTGCATTGACCACGAGCAGCTCTGCTAGCGCACGAATAGGCGGGAGTTCGTCCTCCGGATGCAGCTGCTCAGACGAGATCATGTATTTCACTTGATTGACGATCTGCCGATATATCGGCGTGCCGTCGTTTGGGGATATGTGAATGTTCATTGCGATTTCCTAAAGTATGCATACATTAGTACTTTAGTTTCGTAATGTCAATCACTTTGAAAAACCGCCAAGACACCAAGAATGGAGAAGCGCGGCGCAATGCTTAAATTAGACTAGAGAATTCCGGGCAATCTAACAGGGAGATTCTTTGTGTCCTTCGTGCCTTTGTGGTGAACTATCGGTTCATGAATAGAAAACGGGGCCTGGTCTTTTTGGACCAGGCCCCGTTGTTGTAACGAGTAATGTATGAGTTGTTGGTTTAGTCGCCGGAGAGTGGTGCGTCGGCGTCTTTACTTGCGATTTTTACGCGGAGTACGGAACCGCGGCCGCTTTCGGTGTGACGTGCTGGGTAGTTGGAGTTGCAGACCCAGACGCTACCGTCGTCGGTGAACTCGACTTCGCGGGTGTAGGTGACTTGCGAAGGCATACGGTATTCCGTCATTTCTTGCGTGTCTGGCTCGAAACGGACGAGCGTGTCCGAACCTGTACCGCAGACCCAGATGTCGCCGGTTTGCGGGTGGATGTTCAACGCATACGGAATCTCGTTCTGGCCGCGCGGCATGTCGAAGCATTCCCATGCTTCTGTTGCGGGGTCGAAGCTTCCGAAGTTACCATCGCCGAAGAAGGGCACCCAGACCTTACCGTCTTTTGCGACGTGTAAGCGGCGCGGGCCTTCATATGGCGGAACCCACTCTTTAATGTCGCCGTCTTCTTTGGTCGGGTCGATACGACCGATCCGGTTTCCGTTGAGCTTCGAGTACCAAATCTTACCGTCCGGCGCGACGCTGATGCCGTAGGGGGTGATTCCGCTGCTTTCGCCTTTACCACTACCGATGGCTTGACCAGCGGAGAGCAATTTGTACTCTTTCACAACGTTGTCATTGCTCGGGTCGAGCGAGAACACGCTATTCGTGCCCGCGTCCGTGTACCAAACGACGTCGTTTTGGTCGACGCGCAGGGTGTGGGGATACATGCCTCGTTTCCGTGGCGCCGGTGCGCTGGAAACGATGGTGAATTCTTTTGTCTTAGCATCGAATTTGGCCATCTGACCACTCAATGCCAAGGTGATCCACATGTTGCCTTTCGAATCCGGTTCTAAGGAATGCGGGCCTTTGGTCGGGAAACCGTCGGCTTCGTACTCTTTACCACCGGTAACGGTGTAGACTTTACGTTCGCCCGTCTTCGGGTCGACCGTTGAAACCGCATCAGCGATCATGTCGACAGTGTAAATGAGGCCATCGTGCATGCTCGGTTCGAGGTCATGAATCATGGCGTTGTGCTCACGGCCCATGTCCCATTCCGAGATGATGACATCGGTCGCCTTGCCGGACGGTGCTGCGGGAATTTCCCATTCCGGCCAGTCTTCCATTGCCGGTGTGTCATACGCTTCAAGAAGGCGTTTCACGAGGCTCGTTTTCGTGTGCTCGAACAAGCCACCGAATCCTTGCATACGCGCAACCATCGTCTCCCAGTCAACCGGCTCTTCCGGACTACGGAAACCGATTGTACCGATCTGATGGCAGTAGGCGCATTGCATCTTGAAGTTCGACTTGTCTTCTTCGCTGTCCCATTTCACCAACGAGAAGAGGTCATCACCCGTGCGTTGCGAGTTGATATCGGCGACCGGCTTCATCGCGAGAGCAACCGCTTTGCCTGACGTAACATCGACATCTGCCGAGATGGTGTCTTCTTTACCATAAAGACGCGCGCGAACACTGTGGACCTTACCTTCAAGACCCTTGATCTCGTACTCGCCTTTTTCATTGGTAAATACCGTGACGCTTTTCTCAAGGTCCGCGTCGATTGCGGATACCATCGCTCCACCGAGCGGGGTTCCACCATCGTCCGTGACCACACCTTGCAGCGACGCTGCAAAAGCGGGTGCTGCTATCGCCATCACGGCGGCAACAGCCAGACTCATTTGCCAGTTTGTTCGCATTAGTATGCCTCCCTCTTTCAAACCCGTTTTTTGCGTCCGGCACGCAGCCGCGCCGGATAATCTCGTTGGAAACGCTGAATAATAGCCGCCTCGCCTCCCCAGAGCAACAGTCCTGGAAATGCACGGACACCGCTATCTTACATGGGTGTGGCTTCTGGTCCAATAGCGGTTACATCTAGAAACAATCAATCGAGATAGCCCATTCCTCGAAGGGCCTCGGCCATTTCCGGGTCCAGCGTGCTCGAATCCCCATTTAGCGCCCCCGGCACCTGCCAGAGGTACACCCCAAATTGGTCACCGAACCGGCCCTTATCATAGTCGCCGGGCGTAGCAGCGAGCGCTGAAAGGGTGAGTGGCGATCCGTCCAGTGGGACCGGCGCGCGGTTTGAACCCGACTGCACCACGTCCGCTGGAATGGGCGCGCCGTCGACCGTGAGGTTAATGGCGATCGTTTTGGCCGCGTCCGCAGCGAGGTGAAGGTGAATCTCTTGCCAGGGTCTCCGCCCGACCATGCTCTCGAAGGGGTAGAATGCGGATGGTTTCATTTCAACGCGAAATCGCATGCCCTCTGATGTCGATTCCGAATGACTTGTCCCGTCCGAGTGGCGGAGCTCGAAACTGTCGAGCCCCTCACATGTAACGTTGCCCTCGAAGACTTGTTCTTTCGCGAGTTCACATTTGATGTAGAGATGTACGCCTTCGGCACCAACGATTCCTATAGCCCGCGCGAATGCTTCGAATTCGCTGGCCTTCTCAGGCGGGCCGGTAGGCGCCTGCTCAAAGGGATCGTTAATCAAGTCGAACCAGAGGGATTTTGATTCTAGGGGGTAGATCAGGTTCTTTGTCATCGGCGACTTTACAGCTCGAATACTAAATTGGCGGAGATTGAGTGCGGCGAACCCAAGACGGGAATCGAGTGTCTCCCCGCGCATGGCAGGAAGTAGTGATCGCCCTCTGAACCGGGGTTCCGAGGGAGCGCCGATCAAGTCAAGGATCGTCGGTGCGAGGTCGACGCCTTCGACTATCGAATCGACAGTCGATCCACCGAACTCGCCTTGCGGTAATTTCACGATGAAGGGTATTCGCAGTTGTTCCTCGTACAACGTGTAGCCGTGCTCCGTGCCCCCGTGTTCCCAGAATTCCTCGCCGTGATCGGAGACCACGATGATAATCGTATTGTCGTATTGGCCGGTCTGTTTTAGGGCATCAACGAGCCGCTGAAACTGGCCGTCGTTATACGCGATTTCCCCGTCATACCAATCAATGGCGACTTGCCGAACGATAGGTGCAATCTTTTCGGCAGTGTTGGCCGGATTTCGTAACGCCACATCGCCGGGACGCATGCCCAACAACGAATACAAATCCTGCATCTCTACCGCACACGTGTCGAGCAAGTGCTGGACGTCTTCTCTAGAAAGCGTTCCGTTTGGTCCGGACTGAAATCGATCCATGTACGCTTCAGGCGGATGATAGGGATGGTGCGCACCGATACTGTGCACGAACTGAAACCAAGGCCGACCCGCGGCATGTGACATCGTGATAATCGCCGAATCGACGACATGGGAAGGGTCGGTGCGGTACCACTGCAAAGAATCCAAATCGACATACCGCGCGAAGCCATCGGCGAATCCCCATTGCGGTAACGTGTTCAAATTGGACACGAATCCGTGACATTCGTAACCCTCGGCCTTGAGCGATTCCGCTAATCGAGGCAACCCTTCGCGTATCGAATCGGTGTTATCGACCGCGCCATGTTCGGCCGGGTACGTAGACGTCATGTAAGAAGCGATGGAAGGACGCGTCCACGAACTTTGCGGTACCAACTGCGTAAACCGAATCGCTTCGGGCAAGAACGCATCTAGATTCGGAGTCGTTTTGCGACCGTATCCGTAGCAACTCAAATGGTCTTGGCGCACGGTGTCGACGAGAAATAGCAGAATATTTGGTTGATCCATCGATGGCGAAATCAACTCTGCGGGGCCGATCCAAAAGTCGGCCTCCGCACTGTAAACCAATCGGCATGGTTGACCGGTCGCATCAAATGAAGCGAGGTCAATACGCCCGTCTTGCCAACCATCGCCTTGCGCACCGAGGTCGAGTACCGGGGTATCGCCAATGAAGAGTTGTCCGGAGAGTTGCGTGTTGGGATCCGTACCGCGAAACCCGGCGCGAAAGACAGCATTGGGCGGCAACATTCCCAGCTCAATCGTTTGGGATTGACCTGCGGGCAATCGACGTGCGTCGCGCCATTCGTTCGACGACTCCACGCGCTCCACCGGTAACGCTTCCAAGCGAACCGATTGAATATCGTCTAGGGATTCCTCCGTTCCTGAATCGGCAGGTGGGTCCTGACTGCAACCGATCAGAGCGGCGATTGCCCCCACCACGCCAGCGAGAATGCAGAGCCGCTTCGTGAGTCGAAATCCCAATCTGTATTTGAGTACAACCATTTCCGAGGCTTTTCGCTACGCTGAGAAATCCATCACGCGAATATTAGAACGTGCCGCCCACTTTGTTGCGAATGCCACATGATCCGGGTGCGAGAGATAAGCGTCCAGCCCCGGCTTATCCTCCACCATCACCAACAAGCCGACATCGTAGTCCGTCATCACAATGGGCCGCACCGCAGTATCGGCGCGCTTGCCGCGTTCGAGGTGGCGAACGGTGGGGAGTGGCCTCAATAGGGAATCAACATCCGATATGAGTTCATCGGCCTCCGAAGGATCCGCTCCCTCATGGAGGCCAAAGAGCACTACATGTACAAATGGCGCGTTGTCGATTGGCATCACGAATTCCTCTTGTGTTTCAGTGGGCTTGTAGAACTGATTCGACGGGCTGTCCAGGAACCAGCATCGTAGAGTACCAAATTGCGCTGGCCGAATCGCGGAGACCTGGTAGAAAAAGGATGACGTGGGATTGATGCATAACCGCTCGCATGCGAATATGGCGATTCGCACTCAACTACGCGAGGAGGAGATTTGGAATGGCGGTAGATGAAAAGAAGATGGAAGAGTTTGTTGGAAAAGTGTTGGCGGACATGGGCGCGGCGGCGATTGCCCCGTTGAATGTGATTGGCGATCAGCTCGGTCTGTACAAAGCGATCGCGAAAAGCGGCGGTTTGACCTCAGAAGAACTCGCGAAAGAAACCGGTACATTTGAACGCTACGTCCGTGAATGGGCCTATGCCCAAACCGCTGCTGGATACATCACCTACGATTCAGAGACATCCAAATTCTCGATGTCACCAGAACAGGCCTTGGTGTTCGCGGATGAGAACAGTCCGTTCTATTTGAATGGCGGGTTCTACGCGATTTCGTCGTGTCACATCGATCACCATCTCATTCGCGATGCGTTCAAATCAGGCGAAGGCGTGCCGTGGGGATCGCACAACGACTGCCTGTTCTGCGGCACCGCAAAATTCTTCAAGCCGGGCTACCTCACCAATCTCACCGAGTCGTGGATTCCATCGCTGGAAGGTGTTGAAGACAAACTGAAAGCAGGTGCGAACGTCGCCGATGTCGGTTGTGGGCACGGATTATCAACCGTCATCATGGCGAAGGAATATCCGAATTCGACATTTATCGGCTACGACTTTCATGAGGAATCGGTTGAAGCAGCGCGTAAGGAAGCGGCAGAGGCTGGGGTCAGCAACGCGCATTTTGAAGTTGCGGATGCGAAGATTTTCCCGGGTAACGATTATGACCTCGTCGCTTGCTTCGACTGTCTGCACGACATGGGCGATCCGGTGGGAGTGTCCAAGCACATACGACAATCGCTCAAGGACGATGGCACGTGGATGCTCGTCGAACCGATCGCGGGCGATAAGCCAGAAGACAACTTCCATCTACTCGGGCAAATGCTCTATTCATTCTCGACGATGGTCTGCACGCCTGCATCATTGAGCCAGGAAGTGGGATTGGGCCTCGGTGCGCAAGCTGGCGAAGCACGTTTGCGCGAAGTCACAAGCGAAGGCGGATTCACTCGTTGCCGCCGAACCGCAGAAACGGCGACAAATATGGTATTGGAAGTGCGACCTTAGTGAATAGAACACGGATTACACGGATTTATGGCGATTCACGCGGATCTATCGGCCTTTGAACTCTGGTTTGCGTTTGTTTAGTAGCGCTTCTACGCCTTCTTTGAAGTCTTCGGTTTCTATTGTTCGGGATTGTAGGTCGGCTTCGTGGCGGCCTGCGGTGACAGGGTCGAATTGGACGTTTTCGTATAGGGACCGCTTCGTCCATCGTGTTGCGATCGGTGCGCTGGAGGCCACTTCTCCGGCCAGTTCTTGCGCTTTGGCCAGGACTTCATCTGTGCCCACGGCGTAATTTGCTAACCCGTATTCCGCGGCTTCTTCTCCGGTGATAATACGGCCAGTGAAGAGCAGTTCGGCTGCGCGCGGCAGGCCGACCAGTCGCGGCAGGAGATACGTCGTCGACATGCCGGGATGGAGTCCGAGCTTGGTGAAGTTCGCGCCGTACTTCGAGTCGCGATTCGCAACGCGCATATCGCAGACCATCGCGAGTCCGAGTCCGCCGCCGATGGCATGGCCGTTGAGCGCGCCGATCACCGGGACTTCGATTTCGAGAACGGACAGGAATGATTGGTAAATCGCGAAAGACCGGTCATTGGGCATGACGGCGTTGCCTTTGCTCTCGGCCTGAGCGCCGGTCTTGAAATCGGCACCCGCGCAGAAGCTCTTGCCTTTACCCGTAATGATTACGCACCGAACATCCGTGTCGGCATTGATGCGTTGTAATGAACTGGCGAGTCCGTCGAGAACGTCCGGCGTCATGCTGTTGCGGTTTTCGGGTCGGTTGAGGGTGATGGTCGCGATATGGTCAACAACGTCGTACAGTACAGCTGAATCGGTCATGGTTACCTCAGTGCGTGTTGATTTCAGGTCAATCCGGCACGATACACGGTGGGCTATCGTGTGATCCATCGTATCGCCGTGGCTCGATTCGGTATACTCGCGCCTCTACAGCAGGGGATAATCGCGCATGGCTTCATCTACATACCGCACCGCACCCGTCGCCACTGACCGGCTACCGTCCGGCATTCCGTTCATCATCTCGAATGAGTTCGCCGAACGATTCAGCTTCTACGGGATGAAGACTATCCTCGTTATCTTCATGACGGAACATTTGAGAGCTAGCGGCGGTGAACTGGATGTCATGACCGAACCGCGCGCGATGTCGATTTATCATTTCTTTACGGCGACTGCGTATGCGTTTCCGGTGATGGGCGCATTGTTATCCGACATCGTTTTCGGAAAATATCGCACGATCATTATGCTGTCGCTGGTCTATTGCTTGGGCCATTTCGCCTTGGCGATTGATGAGACTCAAGTCGGCTTGTTCGTGGGTCTCACGTTAATTGCGATTGGTGCCGGAGGCATCAAGCCCTGCGTGTCTGCGCACGTCGGCGATCAGTTCGGTGAATCCAATTCCCACCTTCTAAGCCGTGTATTCGGCTGGTTCTATTTCTCCATCAATGCAGGGGCGTTCATATCGACGCTCTTGACCCCCTGGCTACTCGAACACTACGGTCCGTGGGCCGCATTCGGATTTCCTGGTGTTCTGATGTTCGCTGCAACGATCGCGTTCTGGCTGGGTCGCCATCGTTTCGTACATATCCCCCCGAGTGGTTCTGGATTCCTCAAGGAGGCCTTCAGTAATGAAGGCAAGGCTGCGATGGGTAAACTCATCGTACTGTTTCTCTTTGTCTCGATGTTCTGGGCATTATTCGATCAATCGGGTTCATCTTGGGTGTTGCAGGCGCGGGACATGAATCTTATGTGGATGGGGATCGAGTGGCTGCCGTCCCAGGTTCAAGCAGCGAATCCGCTAATGATCATGCTGTACATCCCGCTCTTCAACTATGTGCTTTATCCGTTTGCGTCCAAGTATGTGACGCTAACGCCCATGCGCAAAATATCGACCGGACTATTCCTCACTTCGGTCTCCTTCCTCATCCCTATCTGGGTGGAACAAGGTCTTGTCGCCGGAGCACAACCCAATATTGCGTGGCATTTGCTAGCGTACGCGATTCTCACCGCCGCCGAAGTCATGGTGTCAATCACGTGTCTTGAGTTCTCTTATACCCAAGCACCCAAAGCGATGAAGTCGTTTATTAGCGCGCTGTTCTGGCTCAGCATCACGATGGGCAATGTATTTGCCGGGTTCGTGAACTTCTTCATTGAGAATCCGGACGGATCGTCTAAGCTGGAAGGCCCTTCCTACTTCATTTTCTTCACGGTGGTAATGTTTGTCACTGCGGTGCTGTTTGTCTTCTATGCGATGCAGTATAAGGAACATCGGTACATTCATGATGAGAATCCAGAAAGTTAGTCGCTCGGGTATGCTCTCAGTGAACCGCAATTTGCCCAGGATGCTGGAACGGCTCAAGGTTCGTAGTACCGCCTTTAGGCGGCAATTCACGGACACGGTCACCGCCTAAAGGCGGAACTCTGAACGTGCATCACCATGCAGCCATTTAGCGTTTATCTTCTCCCACCGTCATTCCCGCGCAAGCGGGAACACGGAAACCTTACAATCGAAAATCCGGCACCTCTGGTTCCCCGCCTTCGCGGGGATGACGGTCGAAAGGTTATCCGTATCGTTGCGCATCGTTCTTGGAGATTCCTGAATGGCGATGTTCCTGCGGAGGTTTGCCGCCTAAAGGCGGTACTACGAACCTGGTCGGCGCAATAGTGGCTGCGAACGACGCGAGTCTACTGCGCATTTGGCTCATCGCTGCTACGCTCGCGTTCGTGATCGCAGCGGTCTATCACGACGCGCTTACGCATGACTTCATTAACTACGATGACCCGCAGTATGTAACGCGCAGCGACATCACGCAGCAGGGGTTTTCACGCGAAGGCTTCGAGTGGGCGTTTACCGATGTTTCGACGGGGAATTGGCATCCGTTGACAAGGCTTTCGCACATGGCGGATTGCGCGATCTTCGGAGTCGATGCAGGTGCGCACCACGCGACCAACATTCTCATTCATATCGCGAATACTGTCCTGTTACTCCTCGCGCTCAATCGCATGACCGGCACATTTTGGCGGAGTGCATTCGTTGCTGGTCTGTTTGCGTTACATCCACTCCACGTCGAATCCGTCGCGTGGATTTCTGAACGAAAGGACGTGCTGAGCGGGTTCTTCTGGATCGCAGCGATGTACGCATACACCGCGTACGCAGAACGTAGGACCATCGCTCGATACGCCCTCGTCGCCTTGCTAATGGCGCTCGGACTCATGTCGAAACCCATGGTGGTTACGCTTCCTGCCGCATTGCTTCTGCTCGACATTTGGCCGCTGCAACGTCTGAACGCACCGGTCGGCCTTACGAGATCCTTTTCGAAGTGCGTGGGACTTTTAACGTTAGAAAAACTTCCGCTATTCGCCTTGAGTGTCGCTACAGCGATATTAACGTTGATCTTACAGGAACATGCGCTCAACCAAGCGGACCAACTCTCGATGTCGTTGCGCGTGCAAAACGCATTCGCCTCGTACGGCGTCTATCTCAAACAAACGATTTGGCCGACCGATCTCGCGGTCTTCTATCCGCATCCACTGGATAACCTTCGCGCCTCTGCGTGGATAGTGGGTACCGCGATTTTCATGGTGTGTTCTATCGGTGGCTGTCTAACCATCAAACGCACGCCATACGTTTTCGTGGGCTGGTGGTGGTTCGTCGGTACACTGCTCCCCGTCATCGGCATCGTGCAGGTCGGCTTGCAAGGATCGGCCGACCGCTACACGTATCTCCCGCATATCGGACTCTTCATCGCGTTCACATGGGGTGTAGGCGACGTGCTCGCTCGGCTCAATGTACCGGTAAAGATTACAGGACTCGCTGCGACCATCGTATTGCTCGTATTCAGCATCGCGAGTACGCAACAACATAGGTATTGGAAAGATACGATTACCGTGTTTGACCGCGCTATTGATGTGACAGAGGACAATAAGCTGGCGCATCTAATTCTCGGGACTGCCCACGCCGAGCGCGGCGATCAGGCAAAAGCGGAATCTCATTTCTATGCCGCAATCCAAATCGAAGATGACTCCGCGTGGACGGACGACATGCCGGAGGGGCATTTCGCACTAGGGCTCTTGGCGGATCGCCAGGGCGATTGGACGGTCGCCGCCGAACAGTATTCAAAGGCGATCGAGCTGGACGATCAGTTTAGCGAGGCGCATAACAACCTTGCGGGCGTTTACATGGAGTTGGGCCAGCGTGGTGCGCCGGACTATTTCGATCGAGCACGCACTCACGCCGAACGCGCGCTGGAGCTGAAACCGGAAAACGCACAAGCAGCGGCGAATGCAGCATTCCTCGCGCTCTATTTCAAGGATTACAACGTAGCCGTGCGCTTGCACGCACAGGCACTCCCCCACTTTCCGGATCACGCGGGCATGCATCGCAACATGGGATTGGCGTTATTCGAAACTGGAGATGTAAAGGCAGCGCAGGAATACGCGCAGAAGGCGTTGGCTATTGATGCGACATTTGCGGAGGCACAGGCGGATATTGCGCGATATAGTCACGCGCTTTCTGTGAAGCCGACGGTTCGTTGACGCGGCGTTTCTGGCGAATAACTTCCAAAACTCATCCATATCGTCGTTTGAAATGTAAGACCGATGCCAGTTGCCAGTAAGCCGAACTCAGCACTTACCCCACTACCGTCATTCCCGCGAAGGCGGGGATCCAACGGGTCATCCCGAGCGAAGCCGAGGGATCTACCCGGATACGTGAATTCGTTCTTGTAACATGTGGAAGATCCCTCGACTTCGCTCGGGATGACTGATCGGATATATGAGAATCATTCCAACTAATTCCCACTTAGTCAAATCCCGTTGCGCATGGTCAATTCAGAATCGGCACTCTACGGTTCAAGGTGTTCCTCGAAAAACGAAAGCGTCCGATACGCCCGTTGCGCCGCGACTTCCGGGTCGGCGACCATGTGGGTGAAGTTGCTTAGGGGTAGAAATTCGTAGGGTATGCCCGCACGGTATAACGTATCCGAGAGCTTTAGGCTGTGCATGAAGTACACGTTGTCGTCTGTTGTTCCGTGAATGAGGAGCAGCGGACGCCGCAATTGGTCTGCGTAGGTTAATACGTTCGCACTCCGATAACCTGCCGAGTTTTCTTGCGGCAGTCCCATGTACCGTTCGGTGTAATGCGTGTCGTAATCCTCCCATTGCACAACGGGCGCACCTGCGATACCTGCTTTGTACAATTCCGGATGCCGCATCACGGCCATCGCACTGAAATATCCGCCGAACGACCAACCGTGAATACCTACACGGTCGATATCCATCTCAGCGTATTGCTCCGCTAACGCGCGAATTCCGGCTACGTGTTCCACCAACGGCAATTCGATCAGGTCACCTTTGACCGCCCGTTCCCAATCACGGCCACGTTTCGGTGTGCCGCGTGTATCTAAACGCACCACGATGAACCCATGGTTCGCCAGCCATTGATCTTGCAGATATCTTCGCCCGAACAGCGAAACGTAGTTCGCATGGGGGCCGCCGTAGACCGACTCGATCACGGGATACGTACGGTCTGGATCGAAATCCTGCGGACGCACAATGGCGGCGTGAAACATTGGGTTTTCGCCGACGGTAACGAGCTCGACACGCGGTTTGATCGGAGGATGAGCCGCGTGCGACTTTATCGATGTGATGGTCTCGCCGTCACGAGTGGTCAATGCCATTGCCGAGGTGACCGATAGGTCAACGTGTCGTCTAAGGAATCGAGCGTGATCGCCATCGGGCGATATCGTGTGAATTTGCGAACCATTGGTCCAGCGTTGTGGTGTGGTGGGCGACCCGTCTTCTCCCAACGCGATCGAGTATAGGTGACGCTCAAGTGGCGACTGCGCCGCGTAGACCAAAAGCTCGCGCGATTCGTTGTTGTACGAAACAAGACCCTGATAGCCGAATGCACGCGGTGTCATTTCGTGACGTAGCGATCCATCGGCATTGCGCAGTTCAATCTGCCATTCCCCCCGCCGTTCCGTCGTCCAGAAAAAGCCAGTACCATCTTCGAGCCAACGGGGCATTTGTTGGTCGATATTCACCCACGCATCATCTGTTTCTCGCAGGATCGTCTTGATCGCGCCGCTATTCTCATCCACCTCGTACAACACGATTTCCGTTTGCGCGCGATTTTGGACCTGAATCGTGAGCGGAGCATCGCTGGACCAGCGGACATTTACCAGATAGGGATACTGGTCACGGTCCCAATCCACCCAGATCGTCTCGCCGCCCTTCAGCGAAATAATCCCGAGCCGTACAACAGCGTTCGGTGTTCCTGCGCGTGGGTAAGGCCAACGTTGTGGGGCGCGTTCAGGGTTGGCCGCATCAGCGATGTGTAATTTTTCTACGGGCCGGGTGTCTGTTTGCTGATAAATGATTCGTCCGCTGTCGGGAGACCACCAGTATCCGCTTAGCCGCCCCATCTCTTCCTGCGCGACAAACTCACTCAGGCCATTGGTCTCTTCATCGTGGGTAGCGATGGTTAATCGACGCTCATGACCCGTTCGCCATTCGGTCACGTATAGATCGTGGTCACGTACTGCGGCGATGCATTTGCCATCCGGTGAGAATGAAGGCGACAACGGATAGCCGGAATCGCTGGTAACGGATACGGTTTCGCCGCTTTGAAGATCGTGCACAAAGAGTTCACCGGACAACGGAACCAAGCAATACCGTCCATCGTTGGACAACCGATAGGACGCGATGCCCCGTGCCATTTGGCGCATGCGTTCTCGTCGTGCCTTTTCCGCCACGGAAAGTTGTTCGACTTCGCCGCCGAGCAATGTCTCCGCGGTCAATAGCACCCGCTCCGCCCCCGTCTTCGTGTCAATCGCGAATAGGTCCTGCTCAAACGTTTCCGAACCGGATCGGAGAAATAACAGAAGATCTGAATTGGGCACAAAACGAAAACTGCGCGGTTCACCCAGCGAAAAATTGCGCGACCGGGCAGCGAGTACGGGGAAATCAGGATGGACCGTTGCATGGGCAGCATGCAATTCAAGCAGCTCCTCCCCATCCGAGGGGTGCGGCGTTGTCGCGCATGAAGCTGCGGTCAACAGACAAATAGAGAAGATTGTGAATCGAATCATAGTGGTGGAAAATTGCAGAGTGAGCGCGTAATGTCAACCACTCGCCCAAAAATCAGAAATTATTCTAGACCAATCGGTGAATAGAATGCTCCTTAGCGAACTTCCTACTCCTGCTCTCATCCTTGATCGAAGCGTCCTAGCGCGGAATCTGCGCGCGATGTCTGATCGCATGCGCAATCTCGGCGTCAACCTACGACCTCATATGAAAACCGCGAAATCGAAAAAGATCGGAAAACTGGCGACCGACGGGCATAGCGGTGGCATCACCGTCTCTACATTGCGCGAAGCCCAGCATTTCGCGGACCACAACTTTCGCGACATCACGTACGCAATCGGCATCACACCGGACAAACTAGCTGTAGTGTCCCGAATACAGGAATCGGGTACGCGACTCAATCTGTTGACCGATGATGTCGGCGTCGCTCAGGCGATCATCAACGCCACTCATTCGAAGAACGAATACTCCGTTCTAATCGACGTCGATACGGGCTATCATCGTTCCGGCGTGCTGCCCGAATCGGATACTCTGTTAGCAATCGCGCAGACGCTTAATGATGCGCCGCACGTGCACCTTGCCGGCGTGTTAACTCACGCTGGCCATTCGTACGAGGCGCTAGACTCCGGAGCAATTGCCCGCATCGCTGAAGAGGAACGGGCTGGTGCCGTCACTGCCGCCGAACGTATCCGCGACGCGGGGATTGCCTGCCCATCAGTGAGCGTTGGCTCTACGCCGACGATGCAATTCGCAGAGAATCTCGACGGTGTGACTGAAGGCCGCCCCGGAAACTACATGTTCTACGACCTGTCGATGGTCGGACGCGGCGTTTGCGAACTCGACCATATCGCCGTATCCGTCCTAACCGAAGTGATCGTAAACCTCCCGGATCGTGATCGTGTGCTCATCGACGCGGGCGCGCTGGCCATGTCGCATGATCGAAGCGCGGACAGCGGCGGTATGTCCGGTGTGGGATTCGGCATGGTTTGTAACTTAAAGGGCCAGCCGATGGAAAGTTTCGTGGTGAAAAAAGCGAGTCAGGAACACGGCTGGCTCGGCATGTGCGATGACGAATCGCGTCTCCCACTCCAGAAATTTCCAATTGGTTCCCGGTGGCGCGTCTTGCCCAATCATTCGTGCATGACGTGCGCAGCCTACGATAACTACTATGTTGTGAACGGTGGTAACGAGGTCGTGGACGTCTGGCCGAGGGTGAATGGCTGGGATACCGGTTCAGGTCGTTGAGCGAGGTGTCCATGACGGAGTGCATTTCTTTTCCGTCAGCGCCTCGGGACGATTTCTACTGGAAAACTGAAGCAAACCGAGGCAGACTATAGACAACCATCGAATCGCACCATTGATCGGTTCCATTTCAAATCGATCACATCATGACAACGAAGGGAAATTCATCGCGTGGGATCATTAGCAGGTAAGACCTTATTCATCACCGGCGCAAGCCGCGGCATCGGACTCTCCATCGCGCTACGTGCAGCGAGAGACGGTGCAAATGTTGCCATCGCCGCGAAGACATCAAAACCGCACCCAAAATTGCCTGGCACGATCTACAGTGCCGCCGAAGAGATCGAAGACGCGGGCGGAAAAGCGCTGCCACTAGTTGTCGATGTGCGCTATGAGGAGCAAGTGCAAGAAGCGGTGAACAACACCGTGGCGACGTTCGGAGGAATCGACATTCTGGTAAACAATGCCAGCGCGATCAGTTTGACCGGTACGCTTGATACGCCCATCAAGAAGTATGATTTGATGAGTGGCGTCAATGCCCGCGGTACCTTTCTGTGTTCGCAAAAATGTATTCCGTTCCTAAAGGCAGCGGACAATCCTCACATTCTGAATAATTCACCACCCCTCAGCATGCAACCCAAATGGTTCGGCAATCATGTTGCCTATACCATGGCAAAGTACGGCATGAGCATGTGTGTATTGGGAATGGCAGAAGAACTAAAAAGTGATCGTATCGCGGTCAATGCGATTTGGCCGGCGACCGGCATCGACACGTCCGCTATCCGCAATATGGGCGGCGAGGACATGGCACGTGGTTGCAGAACGCCGGATATCATGTCGGACGCCGCGCACGCAATCCTCACACGCGATAGCAAAACGTGTACAGGCAACTTCTTTATCGATGAGGAAGTGTTGCGCGAGGAAGGCGTCACCGATTTCAAGAAATACGCGGTCGACCCGACGGCGGAATTGTTCGCGGACTTTTTTCTGGAGGATAAGGCGCGGGAGTAGGAACCACCAAGACGTCAAGTGGAGAGGGATTTGGAGACCAGCCAGAGCGTGGACGAAACGGTTGGGCATTCACCGTTGCTACAGTCCCAAACAAGACTTCTACACCGTCATTGCGAAGGAGCGGTAGCGACTGCGGCAATCTCATCAACACTCCGCACAGACAAACTAAATACGTCATGCCGAACGCAGTCGAAGCATCCGCCACGGACCTGGCCTGCTAAATAACGGTTCGCAATTCCGGCGTGCTCTTAGCTCGTTTGAGCAACGCGCGAAATTCCGCGACCCGTTCCGGCAGCTCGTCGTACAAATTATTTTCTTCACGCGGATCGTCGGCGAGATTATAGAGTTGGCCCGTCGGTCCGCCGGGTTTCGGCCTAAATTTGTCCGCCTTCCATCCGAATCCTGCATGACCAAGCGCATCGATAAACTTCCAATCCCCCTTACGAACAGCGAAGACGCCAGCAATGGAATGATGAATCGCAACCGGACGGAGTGGATCATCATGCGACTCACCAAGAAAGGCGGGCAATTGGTTGAAGCTATCCGGTCCACCGTTCGTCGGTGGAGTATCGCCGACCAATGCCGCGCACGTCGCATAGAAATCAGTGAGACACATCAACCCGTCATCGGTTGTGCCCGCCGGAATACGTTCGGGCCAACGTGCGATGAACGGAATGCGGTGGCCGCCTTCAAGGATATCCGCTTTTTGCCCGCGTAACGGATAATTCGGTTGATGCGTAACCGGTTTCGGAATGTGGCTGGCATGTGCGCCGTTGTCACTGGTGAAGATGACCAGCGTTTCATCGGCAACGTCCGCCGCTTCCAATGCATCGAGGACACGCCCGACCGTTGCATCAACTTGAGCAGCGAAGTCACCGTAATCTCCGGCCTCTGTCGATCCACGAAACGGGTCGATGGGCAACCACGGCGTGTGCGGCGCCGTGAGCGGTAAGTACAAAAAGAAGGGCTCGTCCTCCGCCGCGTGGGTGTGAATGTAAGACTCCGCTTTCGATGTTAGCGTGGGCAACACCTGGTCAAAATCGAAGCTCGGAGACTTTGCGCCTTCTCGCCAGAAGCCGCCTTCGTTGTGCTTACTTCCCGAAGTATGGCCCGTAAGCGGTTCGGTCGGCCGGTCGTTTTCAACATAACAATAAGGGTCCATATCGAGAGACGCTGGAATTCCAAAAAAGGAATCGAATCCACAATCATTCGGCCCCGGTGTAAGCGGTCGCGTATAGTCAGTCTCCACACGATCACCGAGACCCAAATGCCACTTACCAATGCACGCGGTGTCATAGCCGTTACGTTTCAACAGTTTTGCAACGGTATCCCGCTCCCGTTCGATCAATAACGGCGACCTTCCCCAGAGCACACCCCGCGTCAATTTCGTGCGCCAAGAATAGCGACCGGTCAAGACGCCATAGCGCGTCGGCGTGCAGACTGCCGATGGGGAATGACAATCCGTAAACCGTCGACCTCCTGTGGCGAGGCGATCGATATTGGGCGTAGGCACCTGTGATTCAGCGTGGTAACAACGCGGATCGCCGTAACCCATGTCGTCAGCGAGGATGTACACAATGTTGGGATGCTTGGCCGCGCGCGTGGTTTGAGGCAAAGCGCATGCAGCGGCGGTTGCGGCGCAGGCGGACCGGAGGAACGCGCGGCGGGAAATAGATGAGAGCTTGTTTCGTTTCATAGTCCCAATACTCGCATGCATCAGGGCGTATAGGCAATAGGACAATCGGTACGCGGATTTTTCGGATTGGACGGATTTTCGCGGATTTGTATTAGAGCTTCTTGAGGTACAGATTCTTGAATTGCACGAGGCTTGATGCGGCGTTCCATTTGTCTTTTTCTACGTCGTAGCCGCCATGATGTTGCAGGGCTATCGGTCCTCCGGATGGGACGCCGGGTAAGGATGCGTTTTCGATGACCATCTGACCATTCAATTCGACGGTTAACAGGTTTCCACGTAAGGTGATGACAAACGTATTCCACTCACCGACCGGATTGTCGGCGTTTGTATTGGGTGTTACGCCTGCGCGGACTTCGTCCGACATTTTGGCGTCGGTTCGATAGCCGTACACCTCCCCCGAACCGACGGGCCAACACCAAATGTTGACTTGCGACTTGCTTGAACCACGGAGATACAAACCGGAATCAGCGTTGGGGCGCAGTTCGATGATGGTGTTTCCGTTCTGGTCTTTTTCGTCGGAACCGTCGGGCAGTACGGTGGGCATCGGGTATTTGCCTTTGGTCTCTTTGATACGCCATTCGACGTGCAAAGAAAAATCGCCGTAGGAATCTTTCGTCCACAGACTGTTTTCACCAGGAAGGTCGGCGCGAGGATTGCAGTCAATCACGCCATCGACGACGGTCCAAATGTTTTGGTGGCCCGAGCGAATTTCCCAGCCGTCGAGGTTTTCGCCGTTGAAGATGGCTTCCCAACCTTCGCCGGTTGGTGGCGCGGCTTGCGCAACTGCCCCCATCAACAAGACTGCTAAAAACACTGCGATTCCTCGCTTGCGCATTTTCACCGACTCCCTGATACCGCTCTTCAAATCATGGCTCACGAAGCACTATAACGGAATTACTAGCCACAGAGGTCACAGAGAACACAGAGTTTTGTGAACTCAATCATCGTCCATCCCTCTGTGATCTCTGTGTCCTCTGCGGCAAAAATGAATAAACAGTCATCCCGAGCAGAGCCGAGGGATCTACGGGTGCAAGCAGCTGATCGAGCGGAGCAGGGTAGATCCTTCGGCTTCGCTCAGGATGACCGCTTGAAGTGTTTCCTTGAAGCTCCGGTTAACTACAGGTCTAGCACCTTGTCCATTCGCGCTGCGATGTCTTCTAGGCGTTCACGGTTTCCACCGCCGACTTCTGCGGTGGCCCAGCCTTCGTAGTTGATGGCGGTGAGTTCGCGGCGGACGGCGGCCCAATCGATGCTGCCGTCACCGATTTTGACGTTGAACCCTTTCCAGAGTCCTTCATCGTTTTGTTTTTGGGTGCTGTATTCTTTGATGTCTAGTTTTTTGATGCGTTTTCCGAGTACGGGAATCCAGTGTTCGGGATATCCAATGCGTACGATATTGCCGACGTCGAAATAGCAGCCCACCCATTCGCTTTCGAGTTCGTCGAGGTAGCGCGCCATTTCGAGTGGACTGAAGAGGAAATTGTTCCATACGTTTTCGACGAGCAGCATGATCTTTTTTTCTGCGGCGTAAGGGATCGCCTCGCGAATGGTCTGCTGCGTTTCTTCGTAGTTGACCGCGTACGGTTTATTCTCGTCGACTTTCCCCGCCACCAGCAGCACGCTGGACGAACCGTATAGCACTGCGCGATCGATCGCTCTAGGAATGTTGTTCACCGAACCGTTCACAACACCATGAATGGGAACGCCTGTTTTCTCACTGGCTTCTAGAAGTTCGGCCGCTTCTTTATCGTTGCCAACTCCGGGTTCGACACCATCGTATCCCAGTTCTTTGATCATTTTGAACTTTTCGACGGCGGGCATATCACCACTGATCATGCCGTACTTGAGCGCTTTTTTAATGCGACCAGTAAACTCTCCGGCAGCCGCAGGTTTTGCGGTTAACGCCACTGCACCAGCCGCACTTGCCGCGAGGAATCCGCGCCGTGAAATGCTATTCATTGTCTAATTCCTTTGCTTATTTCGTGCCAACGCTTTCGACGGCGTCACCAAACATGCCCGCTTCCCGGAACGATTCGATTTCTTCAGCACTATACCCCGCATCGCCCAAGACATCCACGGTGTGAACGCCCAGCTCCGCGCCGATGCCTTTGAATACGGGCGGACACTTCGAGAATTTAATGGGAGCACCCGCCTGTTTTTGCGTGCCACCGTCTGGCTTAGGAACGTCCACGACCATATCGCGTGCCACGGCTTGCGGATGCGCCAACGCCTCGCCTGCATTCAACACCGGCTCGACACATACGTCGACCTCGGCAAAAATGTCAATCCATTCTTGTTGCGTCTTCGTTTTGAACACGTTGGCGATTGCATCTTTGATCGGCTTCATGTCCGGTCCTGGGTCAGTGACCTTGTCGATGATTTCCGGAATACCCAACGTCTCACACAATCCCATCCAAAACTTCGGTTCAAGACTGCCGACCGACATATAGCGGTCATCGCTCGTCTTGTAACAGTCGTAAAACGAACCGCCATTGAGGCCGCCCATTTCGAATGTCATTTCCTGACCGCCGACGAGGTATCCGGGATTGACTTGGCAGTTCCATGAAATCGAACTGTCGTACATCGACACATCGACAAATTGCCCTTCGCCCGTCTGTCCACGATGAATGACCGCAGCAAGCAATCCGATAATGGAGGGCAAACTGCCACCGCCCACATCCGCGATTTGCACGCCCGCCGGGGTCGGTCCCGAAGCGATTCGCCCAGTCGCGCTCATCACACCCGCGAGCGAGAGATAGTTGAGGTCATGACCCGCGCGATCCTTCATGGGGCCCGTTTGGCCGTACCCCGTGAGCGCGCAATAGATGACCTTCGGATTCACTGAAGACAACGCTTCATACCCAATGCCCAATCGATCCATCACGCCCGGGCGAAACTGCTCCAACACGATGTCATAGTCCTGCACCAGACGTTTAACGATTTCGGCGGAACCGGGAACTTTTAGATCTAGTGCGACGGAACGCTTCGAGCGATTGAGATATCCATGACCCGCCGACACGCCGCCATCAAACGGCGGACGCATGCGCACCATGTCCGGTCGCGTCGGCGCTTCAACGCGCACAACATCTGCCCCCATATCCGCCAGCCACATCGACGCAAAAGGGCCAGGCAATAACGTTGAGAAGTCGAGAATCTTTAGTGATGAAAGTACAGACATGCGTGTTTCCTTAGTAAGCTGTTTCGAGTGATTGCGCAACGCTCTGTAACGCTTTGTCGCGAGTCCACAAGGGTACGCCCATCACCAACGCCGATGCCAGTAGGTGTAGATCGATGTAGCCGATTCCCTTGCCATAGACTTGTGCACGTTCGATGAGGGAGAGCGCTTCGTGGTCTGACACGCGAATTGCGCTAGGTAGCTTTCGGATGTCTGCTAGGGTAGCCTGACGATCACGAAGGTGACCGCAGGCAAGCTCACCAACAACAAACGGATGACAGAGCAGCGCGCCAGTTTGAAGTAGCCCCGTCATCTCCGAATTTGACTGGCTGAAGTGGTCGATCCAAATAGATGAATCGACTAGGATTCGTTGATGAATCGCGGGGGCCGCCGTCTGGGAATTGGCTTCAATTCCGGCATCGTGCCACCAAGCTTCGCAAGCCTGTGCGAGGCTTCTCGTTGAACGAGTGCCTCCAACGCAAGCCGCACAAGTTCCGACTTCTTGGTCACACCGGTGAGCTCAACGGCATCATCGTAAAGCTGGTCATCTATCGTAATCGTCGTTCTCATGCATCAAAGTATGCGTTTTTTGATGCGTTTTGTCAATCCATGTCGACTGAGGCTTGCCATTAGCGAAATGTAAGTCATTCATTAACAATATGTTACGAACTATTAAGCGAATTGCGCTCTTGCTTTCGTTTAATAGGCCTTAGATTCGTACCAACTGATTTTGCCGAAATTCACGATTGCTATGCCGCCATATGTACCGCACCACCCCGCCAAAAAGACTTCTAGCTTGAACTCGCCGAGGTACCAAGTGCTACCAAAATAATTGGCGATTCCGATTACAATCAGTAGCATCAGCCCCATGCACACGCCTTTCCAGAACGCTCTACTTAGAAAGTCCGATCGCTCGAACGGAACCATTCGTTCGCGTGTCATTTCTATTTCTCCTTAAGCAATCGTGCGTTTAGGTGCTCTGCTCGCTGCCCACTATCGAAACAAAACTTACGCATCGTCCAGGTTGTCCGCCGAGGTTGTGGGTGAGGCCTAGTTTTGGGCTGTCGATTTGGCGTTCGCCGGCTTCGCCTCGGAGTTGGAGCCACATCTCGTATTGCATGCGTAGGCCGGATGCGCCAATGGGATGACCGAATGATTTGAGGCCGCCGTCGGGATTGACGGGGAGTTTGCCGTCGAGTTCGAAGGTGCCGTCTAGGACGTCTTGCCAACCTTGGCCGCGTTCGGAGAAGCCGAGGTCTTCGTAGAGGACGAGTTCGGTTGGAGTGAAGCAGTCGTGTACTTCGGCCATGGAGATTTCGTCGCGTGGGTTGTTGACCCCTGCTTGTTTGTAGGCGTCGGATGCGGAAGAAACGACTTCGGGGAACGTGGTGAAATCGTATTCTTGGCTGAGCGGTCCTTCGGCGGGGCCTGCGATGAACGAGAGCGCTTTGATGTACATGGGTTTGTCCGTGTACTTGTGGGCGTCTTCGGCGCGTACGACGATTGCGGCGGCCGAGCCGTCGCTTACGCCGGAGCAATCCATGATGCCGAGTGAACCGGCAACTTTGGGTGAGGCGTTTATCTTTTCCATGGAGACTTCTTTTTGGAATTGGGCTTTGGGATTTTTTGCGCCGTTGGCGTGGTTTTTGTGCGCGATGCGTGAGAGGACTTCGCGGCCTTTTTCGGGGTCGAGTCCGTATTTCTCGTAGTAGGCTGGGGCGAGCATCGAGAATTTCGCGGGGGCGGTCGTTGTGGGTACGGCCCCGTCTGTGACGGTTGCGCCGGATCCGACGAGCCCGGAGTAGCCGGAGTCTTTTAGTTTTTCTACGCCGATGGCCATCACGCAATCGTAGGCACCAGAGGCAACCGCATACGCCGCGTTGCGCAATGCTTCACTACCGGTAGCACAAAAATTCTCGACGTGGGTGACGGGTTTGTATTGGATTTTGAGCGGTTCGGAAAGGGTCAGGCCCGATAGATTCCCCATCGTGCCGAGCCAATACGCGTCGATGTCATCTTGCGAAATGCCCGCGGATTCGAGTGCTTCGGTCGATGATTCGACGAGCATTTCGTTCACACCCTTGTCCCAATGTTCGCCGAACGATGTGCAGCCCATACCAACGATGGCGACGCGGTCGCAGATCCCGTTGCTTGCCATGATGCCTCTCCTTCGCGGTCAAACCGCTCAGTTTTTTGTCTTATGTTCTGTATTCAGACCCGCTGATGGAAATAATAACAGAGTCCATCCGGAGCGACGACGAAAAAGACCAGCAACTTTTCGCCGTCCCGTTCCTCTTCTTTCAGATCGCCAATCTCAAGTCCATTGGCCTGAAACTCATCTTTAATTCTGTGAATATCCGATACTCGTATGGCAGCACCATCCTGCGAGGCATCTCCGCCATTTATTGCGAAACCGATTCGAACGCCGTCCCTTTCCAGAATCACCGTCGAATGGGGGGCATCCCGACGTTCCACTTCGGTCACGCCGAAATGCGCGGAGTACCACTGAGCAGCTACGCCTAAGTCGGTAACGGGTAGCGCCAGAACATCCTTCTGGTAGGGGTGCGCACTGATGAATTGAGAGTCATTGCCCATCGGGAATCCTAACGTTAGCGTCCCAGTCTTATTCCGGTTTTACGTTCAAATGTTGGGCCGCAGAATGTTCCCGCGTCCGACATCTCTTCGCGAAAATGTTCTAATTCCTGGCTTCTTTCGCGCTGAATCGCATTCTCAAAATGACCCCTAACTCTTTCCCCTGGGAGAGGGAATTCTTGTTGACCCCAATCCAACATCGAAGAACATTTGGCTACTCACTCACTTCGCCGTTTTGCGCAGTGGCCGTGCTTTCCAAAAGTAATTGTGAACGCCGTCGGCGGTGAATAGGCGGCGGAAGGTCATTTCCACTTCGTTGCCTATCGCTACGGTTTCCGGATCGCAGTCCGTAATTTCCATTTCAACGCGTCCGCCGCCTTCGAAATCCAGTATTGTGGATATCATTGGAGGCTGCGGGGTATAGGCTAAACGGTCTAGCGTGAATGTCGCGACTTTGGCGATACGATTTGCAAACGGAATATCTTGCATCGTTTCTTGCGACCCACACGACACACATACGTCTTGGGGCGGTAAGTGACGCGCACCGCACTTGGTACATTCCGATCCGATGAGTCCGAACTTCCACTTGTTTCGGCGGAATGCCGGTGGTCCTGCTGGGCGATTTGGATCGGGACGTCGTGGACGTTCGGTAGGCAAAATGCCCCGCCATTTTAGGAAGCGTGTATACCCGAGATCGTTTCGCTTCGACGCGACGAGTTCTTCAACAGAAGCCGGTGCGCGGTTCGATTCGATGGCGTCCGTCACACGCAACAACATCGCATCCACGCCGTCTGAAGCGGAGATAACGGCGATAACATCGCCTGGTTTCGCGCGATCCAACGCATCGGCCAGCCGCAATCCTGTGTGCGCAGCACCAGTGTGTCCCACGGACTCCAACAGTGGATCACCCGATGCTTCCGGTGGAAGAGCGACCGATTTCGTCACTGCAGCAGCGGCGCGCGGGTTCGGCGAATCGAGTATGAACGTCGTGACGCCCCCGGCATCCGTGTTCGCCGCACTGAGCAATCCTGTGATCGCGTTCGTGAGAAGCGGAATATATATTTTCTGAAGAGAGAATCGTTCTTCCCACGTCTTCGCAAAATCTTCCCCGGGCAACCGCCAGAGTGCTTGATGTTCGACTGTTTCGGAATACGTCGCTATCACTTCGGCGATTACATCGCCATCCCCCATGACAAACGCAGCCGCACCGTCGCCCGCCGATTGCTCTGCACCACCTTCGGGTGCGCCCTGACGAACGTCCGACATGGACACCAACGTCGCGTCGTTCGATCTTGCCGCTGCGACGAGCGCCCCCAGTCCGGCCCGAGTCGACCCGGTCGCATCTGCGGCACGCAAGGTCGTTGGTAAATTCAGTGCAGCATGAACAGTCGCGGCATTAAGTTTTTCTTGATACGGCTGCGCCGTGGTCGCGAATGTTAGCGCGGCGATGGTCGCTGGATCAGCGTTCGCCAACCCCGCACGAGCCGCCTCGACCGCCATCGTCGCGGCATCTTCGTCATACCCGGCAACGGATCGTTCCCCTTTGCCGCCGCGAATTTGAAGTGCGTCGCCGATAGTTTTTCGCAGGATGCGATTGAACGGCACATACGCACCGTAAGATTGAATACCTTGCATAGTCCGTGATTACCCAGTAATGGCCCGTGACCCGCGACCGTTTGCATTTGCGCGCAAGTGTGCTGCGCGTTCATAATATGACGTTCGCGCCGAATAAATTCCAGGCCGCGATTACGATCAGAGAGGAAGTAGCGGGTATGCCATTGGATTTAGAATCGTTTCCGATACGCGAGCTTCGTAAGGGCCGGGGAATGGCGTGGGATCCCCAAGCGATAGATTTCACCAAAGACCGGAAGGACTGGCTCGCCCTGGATGATGAAGAGCGATATTTCCTCCTCTCGCAAGTCATCGGATTTCTGGTGGGTGAGCGGGCGGTCACCCACGATTTGGCACCATTGCAACAGACATTGCGAATGGAACGGGGCCGAATCGCCGAGGAAATGTACATTACGCAGCAGACCTATGAGGAATCCGTTCACGTCGAGTTTTTTGAACGTTGGACGCAGGAAGTGTTGCCCGGGGTTCTGGGTAAGGACATTCCGTATCCGGAGGGTGAGGGGATGTTTTTTTCGCATGTACTTCCGGATGCGATGCAAGCGCTGAACAGCGACCGTTCGCCGGAAGCTCAGATGCGCGCGACGGTGACGTATCATCAGGTTGTCGAGGGCGTACTTGCGGAGGTCGGGTACCGTCTGTTTTATCTTTGCCTGGATGAACGCGGGATTTTTCCTGGACTGCGCGAAGGGGTTCGGAACATTCAGGTGGACGAGTCGCGGCATATCGCGTTTGGAACATACTTCGCGCAAAGGCTGATTTCCGAGCATCCGGAATTGGAGGCGGTGTTCATCGCCGAAATGGAACGGTTGCACGGGATTACGATTCAGTCCAACCAGCAAATGCCCGACCGGTATGGTGATACGATGCCGTTTGGCATTGAATCGGCGGTGATGAACAAGTTCACGAATCAATTCTTCAAGCAGCGGCGCGAAGCAGTGCTTAAGGGCGGGCTTATTGAGGCGTGAGTTTGCGCGTCATCCCGAGCGTAGTCGAGGGATCTAACCAGATGGAACGAGTTTCTTTCGTGTTTTCGAGTAGATCCCTCGGCTCCGCTCGGGATGACGGTAAGCACAAAGCACGATTGTACACCTATGCCTGATCCAATCGTCGCGGTTTTCGATGTGGGGAAGACCAATAAGAAGCTCGCGGCCTACTCCCCCACTTTTGATCTTTTGGATGAACAGCGCGCCACAATTGAGACGCGTGAATGGCGCGACCTTGAAGTGGAGGACACGGACACCATCCTCGATTGGCTGCGGCACGGACTTCGATCGCTCGCGTCGCGCTACGATGTTCGTGCGATTTCAATTTCGGGACACGGCGCGACGTTTGCGCTTCTGGATGTCGCGGGGAGACTTGCGCTGCCGGTGATCTCTTATACGTCTGAACGCGGCGCGGAAGTGCAGGACGAGTTCTACGGGGTGCATGGCGCGGCGGACGAGCTTCATCGTGCGACAGGGACCGCGGACATCGGTTTTGCGAACATGGCAAAGGTGCTGCATCTCGCTAAGACTCGGCATCCTGACGAGTGGGCGAGGGCCAAACGGGGACTTTTCTGGGGCCCATATTTCGCACACGCGCTCACCGATCAGTACGCGTTGGAGCCGACGTTTCCGGGTAATCACACCTATCTTTGGGATCATGTGAATGGGACTTGGAGCCGCGTCGCTCGGGCGATGGGCGCGGACATACTATTTGGCGGCGAAATGCGGAGATCTTGGGACGCGGCGGGAACCGTATCGGAATCGTGGTCGAGCGATTGCGGGCTGCCCATCGATTGCCCGGTCACGATTGGCATTCACGACTCCAACGCGAACCTTCTCCCCTACTTCGCCCGTCGATCGGGCGATTTTGTTCTGCTATCGACCGGGACGTGGAACGTCACTATGCGCCCGGGTGGTGCGTCGACGCTGAGTGATGAAGAAATAGCGCGACGTGTGTTCTTCAATCAAGACCCATTTGTTCGTCCAGTGCGAACGTCGTTGATGACTGCGGGTCTGGATTACGATACGTATTCCGCGTTCACCGACGAAACCGATACGCAAGACTTTACGGCGCTCGCACGTGTCGTCGAGAACGCAGACCTTTTCGTGATTCCCGGGGTGATGCCGGGTGCATCAGCCTTCGCGGATGTCGCGCCACGAGTCATATCGGGCAACGACTCATGGACGCTTGAAGCATTGCAGCGCAGCGCACGACGGTTCGACGATCTGGGGCGGGACTATTTCGCCGCTATCAACCTCGGCCTCGCAATCGCGACGGCGGAAAACCTATCAGCCCTAAACTTGTCGCGCGGTTGCGACGTGTTCATCGAAGGCGGGTTTGCTCAGAACACCATGTTTTGCAGCGCGTTGGCCCAGTTGTGTCCGGCGTTGAATGTACAAGTATCGGCCGAAACCGAAGGGACTGCGCTCGGCACCGCCATGATCGGCTGGATGCTGGCGGAAGGCGCGGATTTGGCGGCAATCGGTGCACGGACCAAGACCTCATTCGAGCTCGTGCGCGATTCCGCGATTCCGAATTTGTCCCGGTATCGGGAAGGCTTTCGTAGCCACTGCGAGATGGAGCCGTAAGCCGAACGAGTCGTCATCTTTCGCCGATAACTTGAATAGTCAACGACTTGGGAGCCACAGAACACTCCGAGTAATGCTACACGCGAATCGGGACAATACGCTTAGTATCAATCGCGTTTCTTTGTGCTCTTCGTGCCTTTGTGGTTATCTTAGATCTGTTGCAATCTACCACAACGCGAAGAAACGGAAACTCGCCTTCGGTGGTATATGTTGTAGGTGACCAAGAACGGAATTAGCTTTATGCATACCCGGCCCCTCTTCTATAGCTTCGCCATTCTCATTTGCGCGCTTCCTGCCGTTGCGCAGGTGCCATTCGCGGGAGTACTACAGCTGAACTCCGATGCCGCGGTTGACACTAAATTCGACATCGACCAAAAAGCGGCTATCGGCGTGGGCAATGGCGTTTGGATTGTTGTGTGGCGATCGTTCGGCGAGCCCGGCAATCCCTTGGGCGAAGATACGGATCTCTTTTTCACGCGGTCAACGAACGGCGGGGCGGCGTGGTCGCCGGTGATGGCGCTGAATACTACGGCTGGTGCTGAAGACCTGAACGTCTTCGACGATGAACCGGATATTGCTACGGACGGCGCAGGCAATTGGGTCGCGGTTTGGGAATCGAACAATGACCTTGGCGATACGATTGATGGTGACCGCGACATTCTCGTTGCGTTATCGGATGACGATGGCGAGACTTGGAGTGACCCGGCGGCGTTGAATACGAATGCGGATACGGATACCCCTGCTCAGGAAGGCGACTGGGTCCCGACGGTGGCCACGGATGGCGGTGGCACTTGGATAGCGGCGTGGGAAACGACGGACACGCAGGGCGGCACCATCGGCGGCGACCGCGATCTATTATTCGCGCGATCTATCAACAACGGCGCGACCTGGTCGGATCCTGCAGTATTGAATTCAACTGCGGCGTCTGATGTTGATGACCCGCAGAACAGCAATTTCACATTGGACGAAGATGTGCAAATCGTCTCGGGCGGATCGGATCTTTGGTTGGCGATTTGGCACTCGACGCTCTCGCTCACGAAGGACACGGGCACTGACGCCGACATCTTTATGGCGTGGTCAACAAACGATGGCGTGTCGTGGAGCGATCCCGAACCGCTCAATACTAATGCGCACACGGATGGCGATGCAACGGATTGGTTCGCGCGCGCGGCAACAGATGGCGCGGGCAATTGGATGGCGATTTGGCAATCGTTCGGCGACCTCGCCGGAACCATCGGTACAGACTCGGACATCCTCGCATCTCGCTCCATCGACAATGGTATGACCTGGTCGCCCCCTGCGCCGGTCAATGAATATGCCTCGACCGACGCGATTATCGAACCCATCATTGATGGCGACATACTCCCAGACATCGCGACGGATGGTCTCGGGAATTGGGTCGCGATTTGGCAATCGACGCATGCATTCGGCGGTCGTTTCGGTACGGACTGGGACATCCTCGCTGCCCGATCGATTGACATCGGACTTAACTGGTCCTACCCCGCGCCCGTTTCGACCAACGCTATCCTGAATAACGGATCGGACCCGCAGCAGTTGCAAGGCAATTGGCGGCCGACCATCGCAGCTGACGGTGCAGGCGATTGGTTATCCGCCTGGCAATCCGCGGACGACTTGGGCAATGCCCTCGCCGACGACTGGGACATCCTCGGCGCGACTGCGGCGTTGCCGATGGCTGTCGACACCGATGGCGACACGATCCCCAATGATATCGAAGGCACGGGCGATACCGATATGGACGGTACGCCGAACAACGAAGACACGGACAGCGATGGCGACACGATTCCGGATGAAGAGGAAGGCACGGCGGACCCGGACCATGACTCGATTCCCAATTACCTCGACCGGGATTCAGATAATGACGGAATGACCGACGCCGAAGAACGTGCTGCGGGCACGGATCCGTACACGCCGGATCTGCCTTCAGGTTGTGTCGCGGCGACGATTGCGAATAGAACGCCCTTGGCGAAAATGTTACCGCCGCTGCGTAGTTTACGGGATGGCATGGCGACAACGGGGACCGGGGCTGCGTTTGTTGCGACGTACTATGCCGTGAGTGCGCCTGTCGCGCTCGAAATGCATGCGAATCCGGAGCGGCTACGGGCGATTCGCATCGTGATACTCGCTGGACTTCTTGTGTTGATAATTGCTTCGTGCACCACTGTGACGTTCTTTGTGCGAAATCATTTGAAAATGTTTTTCGCGTTGAGGAGACGTATCTTGGTGGATCTTTTTTAAGCCACAGAGGACACGGAGACCACAGAGAGATAAGAGAAACGCAAAGAATGTCGTATACCGACCGCAGGTTCTTTGCGCCTCCGCGCCTTTGCGTTTCTATATTACTATCGGCCCAACTATTTTTTCTTACTCTACCGGCAGTAACTGCACGACATCCGCGACGACGTAACCATCGGTATCCTGTGTTCCGATTTCCACGACCACCTGGCTCTTCGAAAACGTGAAGGTACCCAACTCCACGAAGCCATCCACTTGCCCATCTCGAGTGCGTTCGTTTACAAGTTGGTCTTTCACCTCGCCCGCGTATTCAATGCGTACAGGGACATTCGTCGCGCGATTCGGATTGGCGGTATAACTCATCCGAACGCGGTACTCTCCGGCGTCGACGCTCTTAAACGTGTACCGCATTTTGTTCACGCCTTTGCCGTCGTCGCGATCATGGGCATAGCCCGCACCGTAGAAACCGTCTTCTGACGAACTGTGGCGCCAATCGCCAATCCGTTCGGCTTGACTGTCGTCCATGACGAGGCCGGGTAAGTCGATGGTCTGATCCATTCTCAGGACTTGACCTTCGTCGATCAGTTGTTCACGCAGTACATCGTACGGAACATGTTGAACCGCGACATCTCGGTCGATGGCAATCGCGGCCGCCGTCGCTGCGGAATGACCGAGTATCATGAAAACAGGCTCCATACGAATAGAGCCGTAGGCAATATGACTCGATGACAGCGCAACCGGGACAATCAGATTACCGCATTGATTCCGCTTTGGGATAATCGCGCTATACGAAATTTCGTAAGCACGTCCCGGACTCACCTGCACATCGCCTTCATTTTGCACATACGGATTCCCGTCTTCGTCCTGCGCGATATATCGCTGAACGTTATGCGAGTCCATGTTGTACGATCCCATACCGACCGAATCCTCGACGGGCAACTGTCCGCGCAAATGTAATTCCGTCATAATGCGCAGGCCGACCATGCGCCGCGCCTCCCGCACATAAATCTGATGAGGCCAGTTTCCATTGTCGATGAACTCGTCCGCAGCCAACCCCCACTCCGCCATCCGGTCGCGAATGGTCTGCGGCACGCGCGGATGATTGGCGAGCGACCACATCAATCCTTTCTGATACGTCTCGTGTTCTTTCAACATTTCAGCGCGCTGTTCGTAACTACCTTCGGGATATTCGTAATTCATACCGATGTTATCGGTTGAGAATCCCCCATTGTTATTGGTGTCCGTTTTTCCGTTCACCAACATGTCGAGTTTCATGGGGAGAAAATCGCTACCTGCTTCAAAGTGGCGAAACAACAGCTCATATTGCGCTTCGTCATAATCGTCCGGCTTCGGAAACGGCACGCGATTGGCCGCTACATTCGTCATGCACATTCGGTAACAATAGGCCTGAATGCGTTTGTCGCCCGCACCCTTGCGCCCAGCATCGTCGCCGTGGACACGAGCAACCAACCCACTCTCGGGATCATCCGGCACAATGTACGGTGACACCTTCTCCGTGAAGACATGGTTGTGCTTGTTCTCCAAGAACTGCACGCCGTTGAGCGATTCACCGTATTGCCCGGTCGATTCACGGCCAACCGTATACTCAACGCCCGCAGCAGCCATCAAGTCGCCTTCGTACGTCGCATCGATAAACATGGTGCCGCGAAACACACGACCGTCCAGCGTTCGGAAAGAGACAATACGCTTGTCCGCATTCTTCACCAGACCACCATCGCGATCCAGCCATGCGTCCCGCTCAACCGTTACCGAAGTCTCCGCAAGCATCGCGTCATACGCCTGCTCAGCAAAGCGCGGCTCGAATACCCAGATCGCATCACCGTCTTTTGTGTAGTGTCGATTGTCCTCCGGTTTCTCATGAATCCAAGCCGAGGGTTGATCGTAGTGACGTTTCAATCGCTGATAAAATTCTCGCGACACACCGCCGACCACTTCCTTACGCCCGGTATCCGTCCAACCCAACCCGCCGGATGTCAGACCGCCAAGGTGCGTTTCCGGCGCAACAAGCACGACACTCTTCCCCAGCCTCGCCGCTTGCACAGCGGCAACGACCCCGGCTGATGTGCCTCCGTAAACGACAACGTCGTAGGACTTTGGTTCGTCCTGCGCAACGACCGGATTCGAAACGGCCATTGCAATGGAAATCAGAAACGAAACGACTACACTCAATGAGAACGACTTACATTGCATTTGGTTGCTCCAACTTTGCCCCAGGCGAAAACGAATTCGCTCGCTTCTTTTGAACCACAAAGAACACAGAGAACACGAAGCGTAAACACCGGCACGATTCGTTCTACTCTTCGTGTTCTTCGTGCCCTTCGTGGTGAACTTGATTTGGGTCTACGCACAAAACGTCTGAGACCCATCTCACTGATACAATTGATTTTACGTACACGCCGCACTAAAATACACTCATGCGCCTCGCAGAGCTAAAACAAGCGTTGATTACCCTTGCAATCTGCACAAGTCCGTTGGCATTCGCGGAGGAGCTGCCCCTGTTTGAAGCGCAGATTCACGAGCTCGTCGAGATCTATTGCAACGATTGCCACAATCCGGACGACCTCAAAGGCGACTTCAACCTCGAACGGTTCGAGACCACCGACATGGTGATTGATTCACTGGCGGTCTGGCAACGCATCGCAAAGCGCATCACCGCGAACGAAATGCCGCCAAAGAAGAAGTCGCAGCCCACGCCTGAAGAGCGCAAGCTAATCCTCGATTGGATAGCCTCGCTGAAATTTAGTGATGAAGACTGCGATCAAATCGCGAGCGAAGAATCGGTGGCGTGGTTTCGCGGCGATGTCATGAGTCGTCGGCTCAACCGTTGGGAATACGAAAACTCACTGCGCGATCTACTCGGCATCGAAATCGAAGCAGCAGCGATGTTGCCGGCCGACGGTGCAGGTGGCGAAGGGTTCGATAACAACGGCGCTGCGTTATTCCTATCCGCCATTCAAATCGAACGGTATTTAGAGATCGCGGACATCGCCGTGGAACGCGCACTCCCGCCGACGCCGTATCGCTCTATAGAGAAAGATTCATCGACACCTTATCGCCCGACGACGGAATCGGCGCGTTTGGCCGATGCCGCACGTAAGCGGTTAATCACGAGTCGGCCTGGCAGCGGCCTATCGGCCCGAGCGGCCGCTGCGCGCTCCATTGAAGATTTCAGTACACGCGCATGGCGCCGTCCTGTGACACCGGAAGAAGTTGTTACGCTCGTTTCTATCTTCAATCGCGCGCACGATCGCGGCGACAGCTTCGATTCCTCAGTCAAACTCGCATTCAAAGCGGCGCTCATTTCCCCAAACTTCGTGTTTCTCCCCGAACCTGAACCCGAACGCCAAGGCAATTACCAACTCGGCGATTATCCGCTCGCGTCCCGGTTATCGTATTTGATTTGGGGATCCATGCCGGACGACGAATTGTTCGATCTTGCCGCTGAAGGCAAACTCAACGAGGACGAAATTCTCGAAGGCCAAGTCCGCCGCATGTTGGCCGACCCGAAAGCGATTGGCCTCGGCGAAATATTTGCGCGACAATGGTTAGGCATCGATCAACTCGGCGAGACAAAGAAACCAGACGAAAACCGATTTCCCGAATTCGACGAAGAACTACGCGAGGCGATGAATCAGGAAGCCGTCCTCTTCTTCGGCGAACTCATCCGCCAAGACCGGAGTCTGCTCGACTTGATCGACGCGAAGTACGCATACGTCAACGAAGGACTCGCAGGGTTGTATGGGATTGAAGATGTGGAAGGTGACGCTTTGCGTCGCGTCGAACTCTCCGATCCAAACCGCGGCGGGGTAACGGGAATGGCTGCGACACTGACCGCGACATCGCATCCCCTGCGCACGAGTCCTGTGTTACGTGGGAAATGGGTACTCGAACAATTGCTCGGCGAACGCATTCCGCCACCACCCGCAGACGCCGGCACATTGCCCGAAGACGATGAACATCCGGAAGGCTTGACGTTTCGACAACAACTCGAACTCCATCGCAAGAACCCGGAATGCGCGTCATGCCACAGCAAGATGGACCCGATTGGATTTGGGCTTGAAAACTTTGACCCCATTGGCCGTTGGCGCGACGATCAAGGTGGACAACCCGTTGATGCGTCCGGCGTGTTGCCGTCAGGCGAGACGTTTTCCGGACCCCAAGAACTCAAAGCCCTCCTCTTAAAACGAAAAGATGCCGTGGCACGCAATCTATCCCGCAAAATGTTGGGTTATGCGCTCGGCCGGTCGCTCACACGATACGACGATTGTGTGATTGATGATTGTGTCGAAGCCCTGCAGAAAGACGCCTACCGCGCCTCGGCCCTGTTCCTGGAGATCGTAATGAGTTATCCTTACCGATACCGGTACAGTGGAGGATCGCATGTGGAGAACGAGTCATGAGCCGTGAACGTTGGCGGATTTCGAGGCGCACGATGCTTCGAGGAATGGGTGCGGCGATGGCCTTGCCTGTGCTCGATGCGATGGCACCGCGCGCGGCTAGCGCAGCAACTGCGAAGCCACCGGTCCGAATGGCCGCGCTTTATTTCCCGAACGGCGTCTGGCAGAACGCCTGGATTCCTAAATCCGACGGCGCTGATTTCGATCTCCCCTACTCGCTCGAACCGCTCAACGAATTCAAGTCATCGCTCAACGTCATTTCAGGACTCGACAAAGCGAACAGTCGACGTGGCGACGGTCATTACGCGAAGACCGCCAATTTCCTCACCGGCGAACCCGTCGCGAAAACCACGGGTAAAGACATTAGCGTCGGCGGCATTTCAATGGACCAACTCGCCGCGCGCGAGTTAGGGCATCTGACGCCGCTACCCTCTCTCGAACTCGGCATTGATCCGGTAATTTCTGGCATCGATAGTAACGTTGGGTTTACGCGGCTTTATGGATCGTATATTTCTTGGCGCACTCCGACCCTGCCAGTCGCGAGAGAAATCAATCCACGATTTGTTTACGAGCGGCTGTTTGGCGAAAAGGATCGCGCTGGCCGAACGTTAAAAAAGGACGACAGCAGTAGCTTGTTGGATCTCGCATATGAAGACGCGAAGCGTCTTCGGGGCCGTCTTGGCCGGGATGATCAGGTCAAGCTGGACGAGTACCTCGAATCGGTACACGCCGTGGAAAAGCGCATCAATTTCGCCATGAAACCAGACCCGCGCGAGTGGAAACCGGAATCAGAACCGAAACTTCCTGGGCTGCCTGCAGCCAAAGCGCCAGGAGATTTCCGCGAACACATCAAACTCATGATGGACCTAATGGTCCTCGCTTTTCAGACCGATTCAACCCGCGTCTTGTCCTTCATGTTCGCGAACGACGTGTCCGGTCGAAACTTTTCGTTTCTCGACGGCGTCTCCGGCGGCCACCACGACATGTCGCACCACGAAGGCAAAGAAGAAAAAGCGGAACAATACAAACGAATCACCCGCTGGCACGCGGAACAATACGCCTACCTCCTCGGCAAACTCGGCTCAATCCCCGAGGGCGAAGGCACGCTGCTCGACAACAGCATGATCATGTTCGGCTCAAGCATTTCCGACGGAAATAGTCACAACCCCAACAACCTACCCATCATCGTGGGCGGCAATGCAGGCGGCGCATTCAAAACCGGCCAACACATCGCCAATCCAAAGAACACGCCACTGTGCAATCTCTACGTTTCTATGCTGGATGCATTTGGGGTCGAGACGGAATCATTTGGTGATAGCACGGGGCCGATTGACGCGCTGGCTACGGCGTAGCAATAGATTCAACCGCCAAGACGCCTTCACTCTTATCCTAATCAAGTTCACCACACCGTCATCGCAAGATGCCGCAATAAAAATCAAGCGGGTTGGGAGGGACATGCTCCCACATGTCCGATTGATAAATGACGCGCAGGAGCGCATCCCTCCCCGTCATTGCGAAAGAGCCCCAGGCGACTGCGGCAATCTCGTTGATGGATGCGATCCTCGGTAAAGAGAGTGCCGCGTTGTTCGCATTATTGGCCACCGATAAACACTGATGAACACCGATAAATACTCAACCTCTCTATCGGTGTTTATCGGTGGCTTACAAAAGCGGAACCTTTACGACTTACCGAGGAACAGTTGCTAAACGAACTAATCAACGTCCGCTTGCGCTTCGAGTACCGATGCGAACGCTTGAGCGAGTTCTGCGACCGACCCAGTCGCCCAGAAGTGGCAGAAATAAAAAGCGGGTTCATCGCCGGTCATGTGATTGTGTAGCGCGACGACGTGGATGCCCTGCTTACGCATTGCGCGTAGGACGGGCTGTACTTCTTTAGCGGTCATGATGTAGTCGCCGTCCATCGCGGCCAAATCGTCCGTCCCTTGAAACGCGGCCCAACTCGAGAGGCCCATCGATCCGCCGACCGCGACACCGTTCATTCTCCCCTCACGCGCGATGGAAACTTTGACCACACCGTTATTCGTCCCACTCTTATGCCCAATGATTCGGTCTACCACCGCCGCATCGATCTCCCCTGCTTTAGGAATCGGGCCCGAAAAACGGCGTTGCGGCACAGGATTCTTTCGGCGGATATCTTTAATCGCGTTCCACATCGCTTTGACGCCGGTCGCAAGCGTTTCCGGATCGCCCTGACCGCCGATGTGCATGAAATAGACCTTCGGCTCATCGAAGAAGAAGTGATTGTGCAACGCCGTCACCGCAATACCATTCGCGAAGGCAGCGTCCATCGCCGCGTCGACCTCATCCTGAAATACGACCGTGTCGCCCATGATCATCGCGCCATCTGCGGTTTCCTTGAACGCCGCCCAAGAACCGAGACCCGCTTGCGGAATAAACGGCATTCCGTCCACTTGAACATCAACATCCGTACGCACCCACCCCAGCCGCACGACACCATCCGGTTTGACCGACGCATCCGACCCCGCCGCCTTGCCAATTGCTGCGGCATCGAGTTCCGCGATTGCAGGAAACGTCCCAACCCCTAGCAACGCTATGAACACGCCTGCACTCAATAGTCTGGTTCTCATGATCTACGCTCCCGTCGTACTCTTGAAATCGAATCTGACGCTATTCATCTTCGTGGATTTCACTGATATCCGCCGCTCGCTCAATCCGATGCTTCACCGCAGCATACAACTTCGCCACAGATTCGACGTGCCTGCCATTCCCCAGCACCCGCGACATCAAACCGCCCTCAGCAATGACCATGAGCGACCACTCCTCGGAAGAATCGCCCACGCTCGAACACGCGATGTACAATTTATGCTGAGGATTCGGCACCGGCACCAACCAAGCAAAGTCCTCTGCAATGATTGACTCGGCAGAAAAACCCGGCACCAATTCCTGTCCGATCCATGAGGCCAGCGACTTACCAAAGATGCCAGGGTTCGTCGCCTCATCCTCTCCCGACTCGACAGCGAACATAGTTGATCGGAAGATCAGGCGTGGACTAGCGTGCGCCATTTCGCCGACCTTTCACGCGGAGCATGACGTTAATCCACCGGCGCTTTATTGTCCGTGAAAACTTGCCCGGTGATTTCGGCATTGTGCGCAGCAGAAAATTGCGTCACCCGACGTTCGAGAAACGTGGGCAAAGGGATATCTTGCTGTCTAAACACAGCGACCAGAGATTTCCAACCCTCGGCATTCAAAGGGTGTTCGACGATGGGACCTTCCGGCCAGGGCTTACGTTCGACGCCCGCGGGAATCTTGTGGGCGACGAATACCGTGTTCGCGGTGGAACTCGCTTCGAAAATATAGACGGCCTGAAATCTTTGCTTGAGCGTCGCATGAATACCGCGGACAATGTCGTCATTTATGCCGCCGGGCAGGCCGATGATGTTATAGAGCAGTGAACCGCCATCTTGTAGCCTGTCGTAGGCGATGTCGAAGAACTCTTTCGTCGCGAGGTGATAGGGCAAATACGCGCCGTTGGGACCGGACGCATAGGCGTCCATGATAATCGCCCCGTACTTCCCGCGCGTACGTTGCATATAGGTACGTCCATCGGCCACGGCAATCTTTAGGCGGGGATCGGTCGGCAAACTGAAATACTTCTTCGCGACTTCGACCACTTTTGGGTCGATTTCGACCGTTTGCACTTTGATGTCCGCATAGGTATCGAGAAAAGCCTTCGGCCCCGTGCCTCCACCGAGGCCGACACACAACACGTTTCGCATGCTCGGATTCAGCAACACGGGCAAATGAAAATAGTCCGTGTACTCGAATCCGCCGGTCCACTCGTTGCGCAGGTCCATCGTCGTTTGCGGGTCATCGTCGAAGTAGAGCACGCGCGCGTTACCCTCATCCTGCACGAGGATGTGGTGGTACGCCGAATAATCCTCGAATACAACCTCTTGGGCGTTGACCATCGGCGCAATCGCTAACAACATCAGCATTGCCACAGCACGGTTCTTCCAGACAATCGCAGGAACGATCAACGCCACACCCATTACGATCAGGATGATTGACGTGAGCGTTAACGACTCGCGGACACCGACTACCGGAATAAGGTAGTTCGCCGTCGCAAGTGCGCCGACAATACTGCCGACCGTCGACATCGCCGCAATCCAACCTACAGACGTACCGACGTGATCGATATCACGCACATGTAAACGCGTCGCAGTCGGCATCACAAACCCCAACCCGATAAACGGAATAAAAGACGACACTCCCGCGACCAATAGCGGTTCCCACCATTTCATCAAAGCGCCTGTCGTATTCTCGAAATCCGGTTCCGGCAGCCATTCATACGTATTCACAATGAGCGGCTCCATAAAAAAACCGAGCGCACCAGCAACCACCAATCCAATACCCAGCGAAAGCCCAGGGTGCTTCAACCGATCCGCCAACATCCCGCCCAGCACATACCCAATCGCAAGTCCACCCAAACACACCGAAATCTCCGACGCCCAAACATCCAATGTGCCACCAAAATATCGCTGCAAGATACGCACCGCGATGAATTCATACACCATCACCGACGCACCGGATATGCCGACACAAAGCATTAACGCAGCAAGGCGGACGGGATGTGAATTTGGCGTGGGCGGAGTTACAGGCACGGAGACCGGTACTGATTCAGGTTCTTGAGAATGCGCGACAGACATGAATAGGGATTATACGGAGATGGACCCGCCCCGTCATTACTGTCCTCGCCAGCGTACGGACATACCTCAGCGTATCATGCTTGCCCTCTGGATCCCCGCCTTCGCGGGGATGACGATCTTTGGGAGTACGCGCTTAGAATCCGCTCTTTTTCGCCATGCTTTGCAATTTCCCGGCGATGGGCAGCAACTTCAGCAGCCAGAGTGGCCCACCATCGTAAATCGCGTCGAGCATTTTCGACATGAGCGCGTACTTTTCTTTCGAGTACGGATACCAGAAGATTTCGCGTTGGCTCGTACCGTCGGAGAGTACGGACTTGATATTCGAAAATGCGTGCAATCCGTGCGGGCCTTTATACCGTCCGAAGCCACTTTCCTTCGTACCGCCGTACGGCAACGCGGAATTTACTTGCGTCGCAAGGACGTTGTTGATACTCACGTTCCCGGTCTCGATGTTATGGGCCATACGTTCGGCACGGGTAGTATCGGCGGTCCAGACGCTCGCGCTTAACCCATATTGCGAGTCGTTCGCCATACGGATAGCATCATCTTCCGTCGAAAATTTCTGCACGCTGATTACAGGACCAAACGTTTCCTCTGTCACCACTTTCATCGTGTCGTCGACATCCGTGATGAGCGTGGGCTGTACACAATGCGAATCACCAACCCGCTCGCCACCTGTCTGGATGGTCGCACCCCTAGTCTTCGCATCCTCGATTTGATCGACCACTTGTTCAACTTGGAACGGCGCGGTCATTACGCCAACATCCATGTTCCCTTCATCCGGCACACCTTCTTGTGTCTGGTACGTCGTGAGCTTCGCCATTTTGCCGCGGAGATTCGAAACGAACTCATCATAGACCTTGTCCTGAACCAGGACCCGTTCGACCGAGGTGCAGGTCTGACCGCAATTGAGGATTCCGCCCCACGTCGCCGCGTGTGCCGCACGGTCGATATTCGCATCATCAAAGATCACCATCGGGTCTTTACCCCCGAGCTCCAGCTCCACCGGAATAAGGTGATCCGCAGCTTGCTTCATGATTTGCTTACCGGCTCGCGTGCTCCCCGTGAACATAATGCGCGCAGGTTTCTGATCGATGAGCTTGCGTCCCGTATCTTTACCGCCATAGACGATTTGGATCGCATCCTTCATGAAGCCACTGTCGCGAATGATGTCTTCCATCAATCCCTTGAGCGGCGTCCATTCCGATGGCTTAAATACGATCGAGTTCCCAGCAACAAACGCCGTCAATATCGGCAACCACGCCAAGTTCATGGGATAGTTCCACGGCGATATAACCAGCACCGTACCGAGCGGCTCGTAATAGATTCTCGATTTCTTTGGGAACAGAATGATCGGCGTGGCCACTTTCACGGGACGCAAATGTTTTTCCGCGTTCTTAATGTAATAGTCGATGACATCAAGAATCGTAAAGACTTCCGAGGTCAGCGCGTCCATCTTCGACTTACCCGTCTCCTCAACAACGCGATTGACGATGTGGTCTTTATTGTCGAGGAAATAGCGTTTGAGTTTTTCCAGCTCCGCGAGGCGTTCGCCCACACTCATCGCGCGAATGGTTTGGAAAGCGCCACGCGCTTTATCGAAAGACGCAGCAATATCATCGACTGACGGCTCCGTCAGCGAATAAATCTTCTCACCGGTCTGAGGATTCGTGACGTTTATGACACTTCCCGAGCCAGAATCGGGATGCGGTTTGACAACAGTCGTCTCACCCATGATGATTTTCGCCTCCAAGTGGATAGCATGCGCCGAAACACCTGGCCGAAACTATACCAAAGGCCTCATCAGGCCGCAAAAAGCCTAATGAGATTAGCTTGACGCTCGACTTACTTGGACGCCGTACTGAACGACCACACCGACGCATCAACCGGCACGCCCCAGCTGGACTGAAAATTGTTCGCAAATGGGTGATTTATGCCGAGTGTGTACGTCTTGCCCGGCTCCAATTTCACCGGTAACCGGCATTCAGTCCTGTCGCTATTCCATTGCGCCTTCCCCGTCGTCTCAGGAAAAACCCCACCGGCTTTCGTCCACGACATCCCGCCCCCCATCGCGCGGTTAAACCGAACGACTAATTCCTTCACCGACGATGCGTCGACATCCTTTGCATCATTCTTCGGCGTCATCTCCGAAACGGCTGGCTTATCCGCTTTCGCTTTTTCATCGTCACTCGCCCCAGCCGTCACAAAATACAGCACATTGAATTCGGCCGGATTGCCACTCTTGCTCTTAAAATTTCGATAGCTCGAAGCGTTCACACCGACACGATAAAACTTACCCGCTTCAAGCTTCACCTTCGCCACACAAACCTTCCCCGTTTCCCAAATCGGCTTACCCTCCAATTTCGGAAACACATCCCCCCCACCTGTCCAAGACATCCCGGTCTGCATCGCCTGATCAAACTCCAACCGTAACTCGGTGGTGGCAGGATCGACGTCGGTGGCACCAATTGTTGGCGAAGTCTTGACGACCTTGGGGTAGCTGTTCGCATCTTGTGCGAACGCACCAGCAGCGACGATGCACCCGATTGCTGTAAACAGTCTCAAGTTCAATCCGTAGGTCTTCATAACGAGCTCTCCTTTGAATAAGGAACCGACCGTAAACTCCAAGAATTACCGATTAGCAGACGTTACAATTTTTCCCGAACTTCTGACACTTCTTCGCCTCTTTCGATCCCGCAGCCGCCTTCGATGCGTCGGCTTTCGTGGGCGCTTTCGACATTGCATGCATGTGCTTCATTTGATGCCCTCCGGCTAATTTCGAATCTTGCAGCCGCTCAACGCTACCACACTAATCCTACAGCCTCAATCGCTTGCAAAACCGCTTCACCACAAAGTCACAAAGGGCACAAAGAACTGCACGCACTATCTGTGTCTATCGGTGTCCATCTGTGGCTAAATCCAGGAGAAAAAAAGTGAATGTAATGCTGACGTGATTTGTAGCGTTCAACGTTTCCTCTTCCGCTTGAACTTTTTGCTCTCTTCTTTATGGCGGCGAAAGGACCACTCATTGAACCCCTTCTCGTCTCGAAGAATTTCATCCGTTATGTTTGAAGTGGGATCGGGTTGGGTGGCGAGCTGATTGCCCATATAGAGTGCGATTTCCTGAAAGGCCTCTGCAGGGCCAATGATCCGTTGAAACTGTTCCGGCTTCAAAAACGGATTGAGTGTGCATCGGAAAACGCTGGGATCCTTGTGTCCAACTCTCGGCGTATACTCGAGTTTGAAAACAGGTACGCCCAACTCGACAAACACAGAGTCGAACCGCTTGTCAGCAAGATCCGAAATGGCGAATTGCCAGTTCGCATGAGTCAGTGAATGCCGTGGTAGACTCCAACGTCCATAACTCCGATAGCTCTTATACTCTTTATCGAGCAGTGCGGATAATCTCTTCCGATTGATTTGATGCTCCTTTAGAAAGGCCACAGACAATCCCGCTTCCATCTTCTCAGTCGAGTGAAAAGTCTTGCCATCAACTTCAATCATTGGAAACAATCGCCCACAGAATCCGATTAGTTTCACCGTTACGTCGATGTCGACTCTAGTTGTACGCCACTTCCCATCCCATTCCACCAACGGGGTAGGAAGCTTCGTGAGAATTTCAAATGGAACCTGAATGGCCTCTTCCATTCCGGGCGGCATCCAGGCCTTCCGGTCCTCATACGGCCGTATTTCGACACTGAATTGCTCTTGTTTACGGACGTAGACCAGAGCTGGGTCCATGCCATATCCCTGCACAGAATCGTAATAGTCTTTGAAGTCCGAAATAATTCGCATGGTTTCTAACCCATATCTGCCGTAAGTGGCTGACGGGAGCCACGATAACGCTGTTTAGAATTGCATCTTCAATACCGGACCGTCATGCGCATAGCTGCGGAGAAACCCTCTCCATATTATTGAGCAATTCCGAACAACCCTTTGGATGACGGAAACCCTTAGCCGTATGATCGATCCCTGACGACCATATCCTGTTCATCCTGTAATCCTGTCTATTCAATTCTTCAGACGGGATAACAGGATGAACAGGATTTCAAACGCAAACGAAACCACTTCACCACAAAGTCACAAAGGACACAAAGAACTGCACGCACCATCTGTGTTTATCGGTGCCCATCGGTGGCTTAATCAGACAGGGCGTCGGCGACGATGACAAATTCCGATTCGCCTTGAGCAAGCATCTACAACACTTTTCATACTAGCTCGCCAACGAAATACCCTTTGTTTCCCAGACGGCACCGACAATCACAGGAAGAGTACAACGCAACTGCACCAGTCTATGAGGATTGACTTCTACTCACTCAGCGACTCCGGCAACCCCTCCACGTACTCCCGGATTTCGTCGCGAACGCGACGATAAATATCGAGAGCGTCTTCGTCGGTGGTGGCGGACTGGGCGAGTTTGGGTGGGTCATCGAAGGGGGCGTGGATGACTTGGGTGTCCCCGGGGAAGGTTGGGCAGTTTTCATCCGCGTGTCCGCAGACCGTGATGACGTAATCAAAGTCGACGTGGGCGAGTTCTTTGAGTGTTTTGGATTGATGAGTCGAAATATCGACCCCTTCTTCCAGCATAACCCGTTCGGCAATACGGTTAAGGCCATGTTTTTCGATACCCGCTGAATACGCCTGCAAAACACCCGGCTTCAGATGGCGCGTCCAACCCTCGGCCATTTGGCTTCGGCAGGAGTTGCCGGTGCAGAGAAAAAGGATGCGTCGTATGTCGTGATTGGCTGTCATGGTCTGTATTCTACCTTTATTCCGCAGTATTCGCATAGAGTTGGATTATGGTTTGAAAGTGGACTAGCGTAGTTTGATAACTCTCGAAAACATCACTTCATGAAGAAACAGAACGAAACTTCGTACGCCGTGACATTGGTCCACGGAACCTGGGGAAGAAATTCACCGTGGATTCAAGAGAACTCCGACTTTCGCAAGCATCTGGTGGACAAACTGGACGGTCCAGTATCATTTTCGGATGTTCCCTGGAGCGGTGACAACTCCCACGTTGCGCGAAAAGAAGGCGCGTGTAAAGTTGCGCGTCACCTCGAACGCGAATTCGAGGAGAAACCCAATGCTAAGCACTTTCTAGTCGCTCATAGCCATGGTGGTAATGCTTCCCTGTACGCACTTCGCGACAACGAGCCACTGGCCGAACAATTGGAGGGGCTCATCTGCATGGCGACTCCGTTTATAAATTGTGTACCGAGAGACTTGGAGTCGGTGACCAAGAACGTGATCATGCACGTCGTTTTTCCAGCGATCTTGCTGAGTATTGTTGCCACGATAATGATGCCAGTCTTGCAACAACCCGCTCCGGATATGTCGCCTGCGGAACAGGTCCTTACCGGTCAAGAGGAAATTAACGTTGGGACATCTTCATATCGATTTGGGGCTGCCGTGGTGATTGGAGGCTTGGTCGGCGCTTTAGTTTCGCTGCCGTTTCGCCCTTGGAGTGCCAAGTACTTGAGAGACCGTCAAGAAGAAATTATGGGCGAACTTGAAATGCCAGAACGATTGAACTGTCCGACGTTGGCAGTGACTACGAGGAATGATGAAGCCGCCTTCATTTTATGCATGACGAAACGGATTTCGGCATTGCCCATGCAAGCGCTACAATGGCTTTGGAGTTTTGGGAGGAGCCTTTTTGTTGTGGGATGTTGCCTGCTGTTGATGGGAATGTTCTTTATGATCAGCGGCGAGTCTGGGACTGGCAAACTCCTTACGAGCGCGATAGGGTGGTCGATTCTTGGGATTTTCGCCATCTCGATCCTAGCCGCAGCCATGGTGCCGCTACGCGGCATACTTACGCTAGCCGAGCCAGCCATAGGTGCACTCTTCGGTGGCCTCCCGCTCGGGATGGGTTGGGAATCACCTATGCGACGTATGGCCGTCAACACGTTTACTTCCACAGATCCACCGCCGATGATAGGTGGTAAGATCGAATACGTGAATATTCCGAGGTTCTTTAAGTGGCTAACCTTGCGTCATTCGCTCGTCTACTCAGACAAGACCGCGTTGAACATCGTCTCCAACTGGATGCTTGAGCCGAACGAGGAAATCGAATCGTCCGTCTAGCCAGACTCTCTGCCCGAACGCATGCGCCAGGATTACATAAACGCCTGGCCTTCGCCACGGTACGTGGGGAGTTCGTCGATGATTTGGCCGCCGGCGATGGCGATGAGGGCGTTGAAGCGTTCGCACATTTCTCCGGCTTTCGCGTAGCGCATGAAGATCGGATCGCCGAGGCGGATGCGTTCGCGGCCTTCGTACGTGACGGGAGTTTGTACTTCTCCCCCGCCTTCTTGGTTGATGAGTTTCGCGCCTTCGGGCAAATACGGTGACGGCTGTTTATCGGGACCAGTCGCACCCGAAGCGACATAACCGCCACCGGCACAGGTGTACACGCCTTCGCTAGGAGTACGCACGACCTCGACCGCGAATCCTGCGGCAGGTTGGTGTTTGAAGTGTTGATAACCGTCGAACAAGCCGGGCGAAAAGAAACCGGATCCGACGGTGATCTCCGTGACACCCGTTTCCGCCACCGTCGATTCGATACTCCCCGTGCCGCCGCCATTTACGAACTCGAGCACGATCTCTTCGTCCGCGATGACCTTCAGCATCTCCGCGCGACGTTGCGCGATTGCGGGGATCGATCGTTGCTTTAAGAATCGCACGAGCGCATTCATCGCCCAACGACCCGGCGCATTATCCGGAACACCGGCGATCTGCGCTTCGTAGCCCATCGCACCGACGAGGCGAACACCCTCGGCACTTTCAATACGACGACAAATGTGTCGAACAGATTCAGGAGTTCGCAAAGGCGAACGCCGCACACCGAAATAAATACCTGGAAACTCTGACGACATGTCGACGTCGATACAAACGCGCAACTCTGCATGGAACTCAGCAGCAAGCCGCGCGATGTGGTCGACATGATCGTCACTGTCGATCATGAACGTAATGCGTTTGCCATTCCTCGCGATATCGATGAGGCCGCTATGCTCTAAGTCGTGCCAGGCCGGATATCCAATCAGGATATCGTCGAACCCTTGGTGCGCGAGGAAGACCGCTTCTCGTGCGCTGTAGCACATGACGCCTTTGAACGGAGCGCCCGCGTTCAAGATTCGTTCGAGAAGCGGGACACATCGGATCGACTTCGTCGCGACCCGTACACGTTTGCCTGCGGCCCGTCGTTGAATCTGACGAATATTCTCATCAAAGATATCGAGGTCGACAAACGCGAATGGCATCGCTTCATTGCCGAGGAGATCGCGGTAGGTTTGGTATGTGGGTTTCATCTCTGGGATTGACCGTGTCTCACCGATACAAAGACAAACGGCGCACCATAAGGTGCGCCAACATCGCTATGGTATGGGGCACGGGAGACCGCGTCAAGCGCTCGAAACGTAAAATCTGATAAGCTTGCCATTCCAATGTCCACTCCAGACGAAAACCAGACCGAAAACCCTCAAGACCCGCACGGTATCGATCAAGACCGCGAAAAGCGGTTGGTCAAGATCTTCATTGGCTTCATCGGCGCGGCCTTTGTGCTCGTCCTTATCATGCTGAGCGTTGCGTTTGCCCTTGACATGGCGAGCGAAGAGGAGCCGGTCCCGACCCCGCCGCCAGCGTGGGACCCCGAAACGCCTGATCCGCCGAAAGTACCGGGTTCTCATCCCTAGGCCACGGTTTGGCTTTCGATGCGGCTCTAGCCGTACAATGGCTCGAACGCGCAGGGATGCGATGTGGCTAGCGGTCAGCCCGGAGATAAAGGCTTGACACAGAGCGCGAGGTATGGCAGGATGCGGTTAGTGAACAAATTTTCAGGTAATCGCTGAGGAGATTCGGCCATGGCCACCACGCAAGATGATGCAAAAGTAAAAGCACTGGATATCGCGGTATCCCAACTCGAAAAGCAATTCGGTCGAGGCACCCTCCTCCGTCTGGGCGACGACTCGTTCGAAAACCACATGCAGGTCATTTCGTCCGGTAGTCTCTCGCTGGATATAGCAACCGGCGTCGGCGGGTTGCCCCGGGGCCGAGTCATCGAAATATTCGGACCAGAGTCTTCAGGAAAGACGACGCTCGCGCTAACCGTCGTGGCCAATGCACAGCAAGGGGGCGGCATCGCGTGCTTCATTGACGCAGAACACGCATTGGACCCAACCTTCGCTACAAAGATTGGCGTGGATATCGATAACCTCCTCGTCTCTCAACCGGATACGGCTGAACAAGCACTTGAGATTTGCGAGACGCTGGTGCGGAGTAATGCGGTGGACATCATCGTTATCGATTCAGTTGCGGCGATGGTGCCGAAAGCGGAAGTCGAAGGCGACATGGGTGACTCGCACATGGGCCTGCAAGCGCGATTGATGTCGCAAGCCCTGCGCAAGTTAACATCGTCTATCAGCCGGTCCAATACCATTGTCATCTTCATCAACCAAATTCGCGATAAGATTGGTGTGATGTTCGGCAGTCCTGAGACGACTACGGGTGGCCGCGCACTCAAGTTTTACTCGAGTATGCGAATAGACGTTCGCCGAATCGCGAGCATTAAAGACAAAGAAGTCCACGTCGGTAATCGCGTCCGCGCGAAATTGGTGAAGAATAAAGTCAGCCCGCCGTTTCGTATCGCCGAATTCGATCTCATGTTCTCCGAAGGCATCTCCAAAGAAGGCGATCTGTTGGACCTCGCAATCGAAGAGAAAATCATCGCGAAAAGCGGTGCATGGTTTTCGTATGAGGGCGACAATCTTGGCCAAGGCCGCGAAAACACACGTCAATACATGCGCGATAATCCTGAATTTTATGAACAAGTCAAAGCCAAAGTCCTGGCCGCCAAAGGCTTGGATTGGTTTAACGATCCCGTCGAAGAATCGGCAGACCCTGAGTCAGAGGAAACCTAGTTCGGAGAGTCTCCGGGTAGGGAAACTTGAGCACACACAATGACCGTGGTTCATACCACCTCGGAACCAATGAACAACGCGACAACCTCACGTACACGCACTCCGGGCGCATGGGCCGGAGTGCTTTTTCTTCTTGCGGCAGGCGCCACGGTCGCGTTTCTTTACATCTCACGCGAAGTCGATGGGCTGCACACGCAAATCTTGCAGATGGTCGAAGATCAGACTGATGCCTCGCTGAGCATTGGGTCGGCGCGGGTTGCGGGCTTCAGAAGCGTCCGGTTCGACGACATCTCGCTTTCGTACGAAACCGAGAATGGAATTCTCCTTGAGAGTACCGCCCCAGGTGTGGTGGCTGTAGTCAACCCCTTCGCCTGGTTCGAGGGCGCACAAATCATCACGAACTTCGATATCGTGGACGCCGTCATTCGGGTTGATACAACGAATCGAAACGAATCGGAAAACGAAAACGCTTCAGTTGCGTGGTTCGATTGGATACCTGGCAATGTATCACTTGACCGTTGCACGCTCATCGTCGATGGCGTACGTGAAGGCGCGGCGGTCGAAATTAGTGATATCACCGGCACCCTCACCCGCGGTCAAGATGGCGAAAATCTTGCAGCAACCCTTGCGGGAAATTACGACCGCGAACCCGGAAAGTCCATTAGTGGACGCATTCAATATTCAGCCGTTGACGACTTTGAGTGTGAATTCAAAATCGGCGCACTTACCGCTGGCGATGTAAACGGATTCCTTCCGGAGGAACATCACTTCGCGGAATCGGGCCGAATCAATCCATCTATAACGATAGACGCATTTCCTGATGACACATTCGCCATCGCGTTGGAGTCGGAGTTCCAAGACATCACCGTTCGCGATCAACCCGAATTCATGGGTGCGATGGCAGGAACAATTTCCGCGTATGCCCGCTACGACAAATCAACGCAAACGCTCTCCGTTCGAACGGCCACACTTGATTCAGATGAATTGCGGGCAAAAATGACGGGCCAATTGCTCTTCGCGGATAAGACGCACGGTATTGACCTTCACCTCGAAGCCACTGAACTCCCGTTGCAAGCAGCATTGGAATACTACCTACCCGAAGATGTCCGCGAACATGGTGAAATGGATATCGAGTTTCAGCAGCCCGAAGAGTTTTCCGTCGCGATCACCGGCACCACAGAAGCATTCCAAATCGCAGCCACTGGGCGTGCACCGGGTGCGACCGTATCCTTCAAGCCGAACGATGATCGCTATCCCGAAGGTCATCTAGAACTCGCGGGAATCGAAGCCGGTTGGGATTCTGAGACTGAATCGCCGATCCTCACTGCCACCATCCGTGACGGAGCGATGCGGCACGAGGAGAGCGGTATCTATGCCGACCGCCTTTCCGGAAGCATCAATCTCGCGAACAACACACTCAGTCTCGAACCATTGAACGCTGAAGTGTTTGACGAACCGTTCGTCGCACGCGCAACGTATTCAATCGAAGAAGAATCCGGCACCGCCACGGTCAGCGGCACGTTGGTCCATACCGAACGAACCGCGTTAGCCACCGCAATTAAGTACACCGATGTCGCCGGTTCGCTAACGTTCAGCGCGTCAGCAACACTATCAAAGGGTGCGATCACCGCAGAGGCAGAATTAGAAGCGACCAACGCCAACATTGATTACACGTGGTGGTTCAGCAAACCAGTGGGGATCGGTGCGCGCGCCGAAGCAACAGTCGTTATCGATCCCGAGAAATCCATCGTCTTGACGGCAACAGGTGATGTTGCGGGATCGGCGCTCGCCACCCGAATAGATTGGGGACGCCGCGGCGACAAATGGCGATTCCTAAAAAGCGTCACGACCGCCGAATCAATCGATATCGTATCCACCGGAAAATGCTTGCGCCTCCCATACACCATTACAGGTGGTACCGCGCGAAATGCCCGCCACGAATGGACTTTGGTGGACAAAGACGGCCTTGATTGGACCAGCTTGGCCGAAGCCGAAGTTGATCGAGTCGATCTATTGCCGGAGACCGGTACGGATCCGATGGTGGTTAAGGATGTAAAGGTGGTCGCATCGTTCACCAAAGGAAAAGACTCGACGGGCGACCTCACACTCCGCGCAGCGCAAGCGACTCTCCCCCCTTTCGGCGCGGTTTGGTTTCGCCCAATGCGAGAAGACGAAGTACTCTTAGAGCGCTTTCCAATTATCCCTCGTCGCTGGCGCTACGCACTCCACGCCGATGAAATCGTCGCGCCACCATGGTCAGGAACCAATTTCGAAGGCGTGACCACGAGCGACATGGATAAGGTCTCGCTGGAAACGTATCGGGCGCAAATTGGCGATGGCTGGGTGCAAGGCGCGTTCACTTCGTTTCGGGAAGAGAATAGCTACGAAACTGAACTCACGTGGGGCAATGTAGAATCAACCTTTTTTCTGCAGCATCTGAATCTACCTCCTGTATTAACTGGCCCTATCGCGGGGCACGTCCAGTACGGGATGGATCGCGACGATCCCGGCACCCTTACCGGCGATGGATCATTTACGATCAATAACGGCCAATTCAGCGCCGATTTCATCGTCGATCTGTTGGAACACCAAATGGAAGGCGAGACGAATACGCTCCCACCGTCACTCAAATTTGACCGGCTCCATGCAGATGTGGAGTTCGAACGGGACGTCGTAAAAACGCCGATTGTTGAGTTGGATGCCGAAGGACTCACAGTTCGGGGCAATGGCCAGTACATACACGACGGCGACATGGACTACACGTTAGAAGTCTCGATTTCACCTGATACGGCAGAGCAGATTCCAGCGCTTCGCGACAGCTTAAACCTCCAGGGATACCGGCTGGCACAAAGGACTATCGACCTGCCATTTCACGTTACAGGGCCTACAAGCGCACCGATCAGTGAGCTGACCGATGTCCCGCCGGTGCGCGTAACCCTAGTGGCGGGGGCTCTCGAAGTGACCAAGGACGCCATCAACGTATTGGACGCGCCTAGAAAAATCCTCGTCGATCTGCTAAAAACAGCCGGGGGCGTTGTGAGCGCCCGCAAATCGGGGGCGGAGAATACACCGTAAATTCTATGGAAATTCGAATCGGAAAATCTACGCGGGTCTGTGCCCGCACACAACAAACATTTGAACACGGACAAGAACTGTTGTCCCTGGTACGCCAAGGGGAAGAGGGGCTCGTCCGGGAAGACTATACAAAAGAAGCGTGGGAACCGGGGTGCGCCGATGGTGCGATCGCAGTCTGGGCTACCAGCTACGTCGACCCCGACAACCATACGCAAGAGACTGAAGATGCATTTTCACCCTTACGGAATCTGTTCTACGAATCAGTCGAATCAGAAGACCGTACCGATTTGGCGAAGGCGTATTTGGCTGCACAATTATTACGACGGCAAAAAGTTTTCAGACTGATTAAAGAGGGAGAAGAATCGGAAACCGATTCGAAGTTTGCACTCTACACGGATCGAATTGGCGATCGCATGATCGAAGTTCGCGATCCGAATCTTTCTTATGCAGAATTAAATGCGGCCCGTGGATCGCTAATGGAAAGCCTAAACGCTTTAGAAGAACCAGAAGCGCCCGAAGCCGGTGAAGAAGAAGCTGTCGAAGATCAAGAAGAACTTGAGGTAGCTACCCCATCCGATGAGTGATTCCAATCAAAACGATCCAGGGCGATTCGGGGAAGATGGTGCCGCTGTCATCCAGGTGACGCCAGGACAACTCGTCGGTGCCGCGTTCTTCCTCATGGTCGGCGCCGCCATTATCTTTTTCGCCGGCATGTTCGCTCGCAGCCTAACCATGGACACTACCACCGTCCAATCGGATCCCGCACCGGAGGTATCAGACGAACTAGACCAGGTTGCTGTATTACCAGCGCCCGATCCGATTGATCCGAAGCCAGAGCCGGAACCAATTCCGACACCAGCCGAACCGGTCGAAGACCCAACACCGGTCGAGCCGGAGCCAGAACCGACACCGGAAATAGTCGAGGAAACGACCCCAGTCGTCGAATCTGGCCCAGCCACAGTGGAAGAAGTGGAACCTGAACCGGTGATGGAAACACAGCCACCGGAACCGGAGCCTACGCCAGAACCGGAACCGGAACCCAGTAAACCACCTCCCCCCCCGGCGCAACCCAAGCCCCAACCGTTGCCGGAAATTCCAGCGTCAACGACCGGCCCGTACACCGTGCAAGTCATGTCGATCGGTATCACCAAACGCGCCAAGGCTGAAGTCTTTCAACGCGACGCGCTCGAGAACAAAAACGTCCTGATGGAATTGGTCGAATCCTCCGATGGCAAGCTCCTTCGCGCGTACGTGGGATCCTATGCGAACCGAAGCGAAGCAGAGACCGCACGCGATGAACTTGCTCGCGCCGGTTTCGAAGGCTGCTTCATCAAGAAACGTGAAGAATGAACCACCAGTTGGAGCTGAAATGAATGTATCCGTTATAGGTCCCGGCGCCATCGGAATCTTGTACGCGACGCGCCTAGTGGATGGTGGCAGTACCGTCACGCTTGTCGACCACAATCCAGCGCGTATTGATCGCCTGAACGCCTCCGGCCTCACGGTCGAAACACCATCCGGCACACGAACCAGCAAAGTCCCGCTGTCCGATTCGGTACCGTCCGATTCCGATTTTGTCCTTATCTGCGTCAAAGCCCAATCGACGGCGAGCCTCAAGCTTCCGAAGAATACTCCTGTGCTCACTATTCAGAACGGACTGAACAACGTAGAATCCATCGCAGATATGGTCGGTAACCCCAATGTTCTTGCCGGTGTGACCACCGAAGCGGTGACAAAGGTTGATGAAGGAAGCGTTCGGCACGTGTCCGATGGAGTCACCACGTTCGGCACATGGACCGAGTGCTCAAGCGATGCAGCGGAGACCGCATTGACGGAAGCAGGATTCGACTGCTCGATTACCGACGCACCAGGACAGACCATCTGGGAAAAAACGGCGATCAACGCTGGCATCAATCCGCTGACCGCGATCTTAAACGTTCCGAATGGAAAGTTGATCGAAGTACGCGAATCGAGAGAACTCCTCCGCGATTTAGTGGTGGAAGCGGCAAAGGTCGCTTCCGTCGAAGGCTACCGATTCTCCCGCAGCCTGGTCGAAGCCGCGGAGGAAACCTGCGCGCAAACCGCCGACAATATTTCCTCCATGCTCCAAGATGTTCGTGCGCAGCGCACCACGGAAATCGACGCAATTTCAGGCGAAATCGTCCGACGCGCCGAAGCTGCGGCGCTTCCTGTCCCAAGGACTCGAGTCATTTTACAGCTGATTCGCGGCCTCGAATCACGTTGAACGTTCCCGGAGTCGAGTACACCAGCCCGCGCACATTCACCCTCCGGCAACGGCTGACGCTAGCGATTGCTCCCCAGTTATGTGCGCTAATCATCCGCGCAATCGCCTTAACCTTCCGCACCGAAATCCGAAACGAACACTGTTACCAACGCGTGATCGATGAACACGGGCACGTCATTGTCGCGCTCTGGCACGAAGCAATCTTGATGGGCCTTTGGCGTTATCGCGATCGCGGCACCCATTCCATGACCAGCTATAGCTACGACGGCGAACTCGCTGCGCGCATCATCCGGCCATTCGGCGCGCGCGCCGTTCGCGGGTCCACGAGTGAAGGCGGCAGTGGCGCGTTGCGCGAACTCGAAAAAGCACTCCCCCACATCGAAAGCGTTGCGCTAACCCCCGATGGTCCCCGGGGTCCAAGAAGAGTTGCGCAAGTCGGCACCGCAATCTTAGCCGCACGCACTCAGATTCCGATCATCCCCCATGCAGCCGCCGCCACTCCTGCGTGGCGTCTCCGGTCATGGGATCGCTTCACAATCCCAAAGCCCTTCGCAAGAATCGTTCACGTATACGGAGAACCGATCCCGCCACCGCCTAACGAATCCCGGGAAGCCATAGAGTCTGTACGATCCCAAATGGACTATGCGCTGAACAAATTGCACAGAGAACTCGAGGACGAACTCGGTCTAGAGATTTTTCACCAAGAGTAATTGGGATTGCGCTCCCCAGCCTCATGGTTTGCTCCACGAGGCCTCTCACCGATCACCCCACACAATTAAGACGAGCCAGCGCAGGACAAACAGCCCAAAGTTGCGGCGTCGTCTCGCATGGAGTACAGTCACATCTGCGCTCGGGGCGCTGCAGTACCGTTATGATGTTTGGGGAGTAGTCGCCGTATTTCACGTAGGGCGGAGTGCTATTGAATTTACTGGGCCGCATAACCCGTTTGATGAAACCGGGCGCGAATCGAAAAGTGACCGATCCGCCACCGTCTGCCCATTTCTTCGAAGAGGACAACGCATTCGAAGAGCAGATCTGGCCGCTGCTCCGTGTCGTCATCGCGACACGTGAGGAGGACTCACCCGACGTCAAGCAGGCCGGTGATGAATTACGGGAACTGGCAGGTAAACAAGGCTTTCTTGCGACCGCCGCACAAGTCCGTTTGCAGTTGCGATCGCTCCACGGTTCCGATCCAGCCACCGAAGGATTTGTCGTTAATCGCGGTTACGTAATCGCCGCAGATCTGATCTTTCACCACATCCTCCAAGAAATCGACGCCATTCGATCGGATAACAAAAAAGTTGGACCCAATGGCTTTCGACTCACATGCAACGATCTCGTCGATTGCTTGATGATGACGAAGCATGTTCGACGTGCCGTGGAAATCCCGATACTCGCCGTCGACAAATTGTTGGTTCAAGCGGTCGACCATAAAGATGAACGTACCACGTACTTGAAACTCGCCATTCAGGCGCTCGAATCAACGGCTGAACTCATATTCCAACGCTACGAACAAGAACAAGGTCAACTGGACGAAGAACGACAGATGGAAGAAGAACGCGCTGCCGAAGGCGAAGACTACAAACAGCAATACATAGAAACGCATATCGACGCACCGCTCGTACTCTACCTTCGCCAGTTCAAAGATGACCTATTCAATTTGAGCACGGAACTCGGGGCATGCGATGCCGAAAGCCCCCTCACAGAGTTGGAGGTGCGTGAAAACGCGGATCCGGAAGCGACTCAGGCGCACTACGATTTTCTGCAGACGATGTTGGGTGTTTCCCAACGCACCGCCTATAACGGTTTTTCTGCATGGATGATGGAACGGGCGGGCACCTTTCTACTCAAGATGGACCCTCCCAAGAGTCAGGAATTTTTCCGCGCTGCCGCGGAATCGTATGCACGTCAGGGCGAACACGAAGCTAAAGTAGCGCTGAATAAGTTAGCCACGATACGGTTCGAAAAAGCGCATACGTTGTTCAACCACGTGGGCGACAAGAACAAGGCGAAATTGGCCGCGAACGAATTAGCGAAAGTCCAACCGCACGCTTAAGACGCGGCCGCTTCCATTCTTCTGCGCAACTGCCCGCAGGCAGCATCGATGTCCTGACCGCGTTCTTTACGCAACGTACACGCCACACTTCTTTCGACCAGCACATCGCGAAAGGCGATACACCGTTCGCGCGATGGCGGCGTGTAGCCAAGACCGCTTACCGGATTGTACGGAATAAGGTTGACGCTCGCCTTCGTCCCTCGAATCAACCGAACCAATTCGCGCGCGTCTTCAGGTCGATCATTCACACCGTTAAGCAATGCCCATTCGAACGTTAGTTGACGTCCGGTCTCTGCCACGTATTCGTGCACAGCCGCCATCAATTTCCGCAATGGATATTTACGATTGAGCGGCACCAATTCCGAACGGAGTTCATCGTTCGCTGCATGTAGCGATACGCTCAGCCGCACCTGCCAATCTTCCCGCGTAAATTTTCGAATGCCATCGACCTCGCCCGCCGTAGAGACCGTAATCTTTCGCGCGCCGATGCCCATCCCCTCCCCTTCCATCAACAATCGAACGGCTTTGATCGTCGCATCGTAATTTCGGAACGGTTCACCCATACCCATGAAAACGATATTCGGTGTGCGATCCCCAACGTCCGAGTCGCTCATCAGGTATAGGGCCTGATCGATAATTTCCGATGGGCTTAGGTTGCGCTTATAACCGTGAAGCCCAGTCGCGCAGAACGAACACTTCACCGCGCACCCCACCTGCGTCGACAGACAAAGCGTCGAACGTTCCTTCTCCCGTATGAGTACCGCCTCAACGGTTTCTCCATCCGAAAGCCGGAGTAGCGCCTTTCGGGTGCCGTGCGATCGTCGGCTGCGCTGCGTGTCGGTGGGTTCCGCCTCGCCAACGCGATAACCCTCGGCCAACCGCGTGCGCAGATCGAGCGCAAGATCGGTCATTTGAGAGAAATCGAATACGCGCTTCTTGTGAATCCAGCGGAAAATCTGACGGCCTTGGAACGGTTTAACCCCTAACGTGTCAGAAATTTCGTGTGGGTCCAAACCGCTTAAGGCCGATTTCTGCGAGTCGTTCGTCATCAATGGTAAAGTGCTCTTCTTCAATTTCCGCGTTGTGCCGGATGTTCCGCATTCGGAATTCCATCGTGGTTTCGTACTCGGGAAACGTGGCAACGACGCGGGTGGGGAATCGGATTTCGTCTTTCATATTGTGGTCGCTACTCGTCGTCGATGCAACCAAGCGATCATTTTCGATGCGATCGTTCCTCACGACTACCCACGGCGGCCCTTCCACGGTGACTTCTCGAGTGACACTCCGCGACTCTCGATATCGAAGAATAAGCTGTGATTTATCCGCATCGTAGCGCACGGTTTCGCATCGGCGGGCGCGCACCTTGCCCCAATCCACCGGGAAAAACATCTCGCGCGCTACTTCGATTGGCGGCACGTCAAACGGGACCGGTTCGACTTCAACCCCGTCGATTCGACCGTAATACTCACGAAGGACTGGAAACTCGATCAGATACTGGTCTCCAATGGACACCATCCGGAACGCTACCAGCCCTATCGCCTTCTTACCCTCAACGAAGAGATCGGCCGGCCGCCTAAACATCACTCGACCAGTCCGAAACCGTTGAACCCCCTCGACTTGTGAAGATTGAATAATCGTTGATCCGCCCGCACGAAAACTTTCGATTTGGGCGTCATTGGCCGCCAGGTCCGCCAGCACGGTGGATAGCACCGGTGAACCATTCGGTAAGCCGGAGTGTTCAACCGGATCCCCTAGCCCCGCGCAACCCGAATTGGCCGCCACCGTCATCACGACCCCAAATAGAGCGAGGCAGGCAGGACATTGCCCTCGTCCCGGTCCTTTTGCTACACTTTGCCGCTGTGTCCGACAGGCTATCCATCCAATGGATAAGCGAGTCCGGCACATGGAAATGCAACGTCTGAATTTTATTAGGAGTGAGTCAGTCATGTCACGCGTCTGTGAATATAGCGGTAAACGTCCCAGAATGGGTAAGCGAGTCGTCCGCCGGGGTAAGGCGAAAAAGACCGGTGGTATCGGACAGAATATTACCGGTATATCGAAACGCCGTTGGAAACCCAATCTGCAAACGATTCGTATTGTGGATGAGAACGGTACGGTTCGTAAGGTAAAAGTCTGCGCGCGCTATATAAAGGCTGGCAAATTCAAGAAAGCGGCCAGTGTTCGCCGCCAACCACCTGCCGCTACAGAATAACATTATTGGTCCAAGTCACCGCCGCGATGCGACAGAAACTCGGCGGTGACATCTTGATCGAGCACTCGCGTTATCCGAACGTCCGCCTCGCCTTCCAATAGTTCGACCAGTTCCGAAATCAGTCCGCCGTAATCCAGTCGAAGCCGAAGCAGCCCTTCGTCTTCACCGACGATTTCCACGGCGTCCACATTCGCACGAACGGCCAACCATTCTATGAAGTCATCACGCGATCCTTCCGGCGGTTGGCCGACAATCGAAAGTTTGATACCTTCAAACGTGGGGCTAAACAGAACGGCCATGACCACGCCGCTCGCCAGTGAATCAGCGAGCTTCTCGCAAGCGTCTTCAACCGCCAATGGCCCGCCGTCCGCTGGGTCTTGGCTTTCCACGACACCGGTCGCACTAAGTTCCTCCGCAATCGCATCATCCGTGGCACGAACAATTCGAAGCGCAATACTTCCCCGGTTTCGCAAGAGATTCGTTTGCCGAGAATCGTCTGCGACCGATACCGTCGCCCGACCTATGATCGCCGCATCGGCAAAAAGCGAACGGGCGGCTTCAGCAGCAATGGTTTCTGCACCACCTACGCACGCGAGCAGCGCTTCAGGAGATATCGTTTCGCGTAAGCGGTCAGACTCGATAACCGCAAACCCAGCGTCGCGCAACACTTTTTGAATCATTTTTTCAGCAACACCCGGATCTGTCATCGTGCGTGCCGCGTCATCTCCGAAATCATCTTGCACGATAACAACAACCTTCGGTTTGTGATCAAGCGTTGGCAAAATGTATTTGGATACGTCCGTGCGAAGATCGCTCGCAAGCAGCTCCGCTTCAATCTCGACATGGGTCGACTCGCCTACTGAGTCCTGACGGAGAACTCGTACGTTGCGGAAGTAATTCGCGGCTCGATCTAATATTGGCGCGAGACGAGAGAGCTCGGAGGAATCACTCCAGAATTCGAGATGGCGAATGAGGAGACGATCCCGCGCATTGGCAATCGCGTTTCGTCTCGCTTCACGGCCACGCCCCGGCGCATCTCCGCCACCTTGAACATCCAAGACTTTCTCTGGCGATGCGAAAGCATGACGTTCATACGGAACAACGTCGAAAAAGCAGGCCGCGAGCACAGCGACAGCGCAAATCCGAATCAAACGAGCAGGAATCTCAGGTTGGGAATGACCAACGGCATTGAAACAACGCATAGGTCGACTGCCTCTACAACAGGTACGGCTTATGGGGCGATTGTGAAGCGAACGCGCAGCATGGAATCGCTATACGTCAATTTCCCGCTGCGCGGGTGGACGCATGGTGCATTCGCCGTTAAACACGGCGCCATCATCCATCACGATCGCACGTGCACGAATGTTACCGCTCAAGTTTGCACCGCGACCGAGAATAGCGACACCACCGGTAGTGACATTTCCCGTGACGTGCCCAGCAAGGACCACGCGCTTACCGGCCTGCGAGTCCGCATTGAGTCGGCCTGTCTCACCAAGGTCCAATTCCTCAGCACAACTGACGCGGCCTTCGACGAGGCCATCGATCTTGCACGAAGTCGCTTCGATGCTACCCGTCACCAGTGCGCTCTTTCCGAGATAGAGGCGTCCGTTTACATTGACATCGCCTTCCACACGCCCCGAAATTTCCGTTTCGGATCCACTGGACAATGAGCCACCGATAATGACTCCTTCCGGCACGATCATCCGTTGCGCTTTGACTGTACGTGCACGCCGCATCGCAAGGTCGTCCGCCGTTACTTCCGGTCGTCCTTGGGTCTCGACGACGGAATCACGCATTTTTGCTGGCCCACGATTGGTGTGGAGCACTTCCTGGAATCGTTGGTTCACACGACCAAGAATCGTATCGCCACGGCGACCGGCCGTACGTAACTCGTTGTACGCCGCATCCGTCTCGTCCATGTCAATTTGCAGCGGTTTCTTCGGCTTCGGTTCTGCCGGTTTCGGTGTAGTCGCTTCGCGCTTCGCTTGCGGCGCGGACTTCGGTGAAGAAGTTTCAGCAATCTTGGTGCGTCCAGATCTATCTAGCACGATTAAAAATACCCCAACCGGTTAGCGATGTCTTTTACACAACCGGAGATCCCCAACCTCGGGTGACTCACCACAAATGGTGTCCCTGAGTTGATCGCCTCCTGTACGCAGTGATCAAAGTATAGGTAACCTAAGTTTTCCGGTTCAACGAGAAGTTTTCGACGGGCCATTTTGGCGAAAATATTGAAAGCAATCTGCGCTTCATAGGGATTCCGCGCGCGGTTTACCACCACTTTGGGCCGAATCGCTTTGGCCAACCCGGCCAATTCGCCGCAAATTTGTTTTGAAAGTTCCGGACTGAAAGCGTCAGAGGCACGTACGCATTCCATGAAACCGGTAATGCTTTCATTGCGTTTTAGCAGTTCTCCCACCTCGGGACTCTGATAATACCGCTCAACACGACGGAACAACGCAGCGCGCATGAACTTGAACGCATTGTCGATACTCGTCTTTTCAGGTGTTATGACGACAACGCCGCTGGTTTCCGCCATCAGGAAGAAATCGAGCGTGTTGAGATGCGACCCGGCGTCAAGGTCAATGACCACCAAATCAGCGTCAAGCTCCCCCAACTGGCGGATGAGGCTCATTTTTTGTTGATACTTGGGATTGGCCGCCTCGACGAGACCAGTCGTACCTGGGACTAGGCGCAGATTATCGTACTGCGTGGTTAGCAGCAAACGATCCAGGCACTTTCCGCCCTTCTGATTAAAAAACTGATCGAGCTTAACCGGCGTGTGGACCCCAAGTACTGCTTCGACGTTTGAGCAACCTAAATCCGCGTCAAACAGTACAACGCGCCACCCCTTAGAAGCGATTTCGACCGAGACGTTGACCGCAAAGCACGTCTTGCCGACTCCACCTTTTCCCCCGCCTACAACGAGGACTTGTGGCGCGCGAGATTCCACGCTGGCAGCTGAGGACTCAGGGAACATCCGCAAGATCCCTCCCACCCGTAATCCATGCGCTGCCGCATGAACGTGATCACGTTATCACAGCGTTCGTGATTTGGCAACAGCATAAGAGGGCTTTCGGCCAAGCGCCCGTGATATACTCGCGAGAAATCAACACACATTTTTGTTGCAAAACCGCCAAAATCAATAAAGTCATGACAGTCGTTTCAAATTTTCCAGAATGGATTAAGCGTCCTTGGGCGTCCGGTGAACCGTTTTCAGAAACGAAAGCGCTTCTGGACGGTCTGGATTTACACACCGTATGCCAAAGTGCGCGCTGTCCCAACATGGCGGAATGCTGGGGGCGACGCACGGCAACCGTCATGGTATTGGGGAACACATGTACACGCAGCTGCCGGTATTGTTCAGTGGCTGCTGGGCCATTGGAAGCGCCTGATTCGGGCGAGCCCACCCGTGTGGCCGAGGCCATCAAACGGTTATCACTGCTTCATACTGTCATTACGTCTGTGACCCGTGATGATTTGGCGGACGGCGGCGCTGACCATATCGCACAAACAATTGAAGCGGTGCGCGAGGTCAGTCCATCGACAACAATCGAAATACTCGCTCCGGATTTCCTGGGCACTAAAGCATCCATTCAGCGCGTCGTGGAAACGACACCTGAAATCTTCAGCCATAACATCGAAACGGTAGAACGCTTGCACGCATCCTTGCGCGGAAGACGATTCGACTACCAAAGCGCGCTCGGTGTATTGAGCACAGCGCGCGCGTTTTCTCCACTGCCGATTATCAAGTCCGCGCTCATGGTAGGGCATGGGGAGACGGATCAGGAAGTCGAACAGACTATGCGAGATTTGCATGCGCATGGCTGTGAGGTGGTAAGCATCGGTCAATACTTACGACCGAGTAGGAAGCAGCGCGCCGTTGATGAATACATTCATCCCGAACAATTCAGTCGCTATGAATCGATGGCGTACGAGATTGGATTCGAGTTCGCTGTAGCGGGTCCATTTGTACGTAGTTCATTTCGATCGGAAGCCGTGCTCGAAAAACCATTTGCACAGCAACGGCTCGCAATGCGATCGGCGCACGCATGACAAACCTCGACGTAACGTTGCCTGACCTCGGCGAGGAGACTGTTGAAGCAGTCGTCCTTGCGATATGGCATGCCAAAGTCGGCGACGAGATTGCCGAAGGTGCTGATCTGGCCGAAGTCACCACGGACAAAGCAGCGTTCACATTACCGGCACCGGCGACCGGTCGACTAATCAAGCGTTTGGCGAATGAAGGCGACGAAATCGCGGTTGGGTCGGTGATTTGCGTACTTGAAACCCCGTAATCACCGCACGATAACTCCCGTAAGCCCTTCCCTATCAGCGATCTATGATGGACAATCCGCTCTAGAAATGATAATTTGGTTCCCTGAATGCAGCGCGTTTTGGGGTAAGTATGAGGAAATGAAATGACCATTGGGGTAGGCGTAATCGGTGCGGGCACAGTCGGCGGCGGCGTAATAGAAACGCTGACGAAGAACACCGAATTGATTGAAACCCGTACGGGAAAACCGGTCCGATTGGCGCATGTCGCGGATTTGGATGCGTCGCTGATCGCATCGTTCAACCTGAGTGGCGTGACGGAAAGCGGCGATGCCGCAGCGCTCATCAATGATTCCGATGTTCACGTCGTCTGTGAATTGATTGGCGGCATCAATCCCGCTAAGCAATTCATTCTCAGCGCATTGCAGGCGAAGAAGCACGTCGTCACTGCGAACAAGATGCTCCTGGCCTACCACGGTAAGGAATTGGCTTCCGTAGCGGCGGACAACGGTGTTGAGTTGCGATACGAAGCAGCAGTTGCGGGCGGCATTCCGATCATCAAGGCATTACGCGAAGGCTTGGCCGCGAATCATGTGCAGCATGTGTATGGAATTCTCAATGGCACGTGCAATTACATATTGAGCCGAATGACCTACGAGTCCCTTGAATTCGACGACGTGTTGCAGCAGGCCGTGGCGCTCGGATTCGCGGAAGACCCACCGGATTTGGATATTGAAGGCGCAGACACGGCACACAAGTGTCAGATTATGGCGTCGCTCGCGTTTGGTACAGAGGTGGACTATAACGATTTACACGTGGAAGGCATCACGTCGATCACGCACGCTGATGTGGCATACGCGCGTGAGTTGGGGTATGTCATCAAGCTCATGGCGGTAATCCGTTCGGGCGATGATGCTATCGAGGCCAGTGTCTATCCCGCGCTCATTCAAGAGACCCACTTGCTCGCCGCGGTCCGCAACGAATTTAATGCGGTCTATGTCCAAAGTGATATCGCGGATGCCACGTTGTATTACGGGCGCGGTGCGGGCCGATTGCCCACCGCGAGCGCCGTCGTTGCCGATGTACTCGACATTGCGCGCAACGAAGGGCCAGCGCAACCAGCATTTGTATATGGTGATCGCAAATCGGTGCTGCCGATGAACGAAACGAGTGGGCGTTATTATCTTCGACTGACTACGGTGGATCGTCCGGGTATTCTCGGCGAAGCGTGCTCGATTCTTGGCCATCGCAACGTGAGCATCGCTACGTGCATGCAACACGAGGAGCATGCGCCGGACGCCGTGCACATTGTGGTGATGACACATAGTACGAAAGAAGCCGATTTGCAAACTGCTATCGCGGAAATCGATGCGCTCGATACGACGCGTGAGCAAACCCACGTGATTCGCGTGTTGGAGGCCTGAGGCTGATGTTAAACAAAGGCATCATTGAACGCTACCGCCAGTACCTACCCGTGTCGGAGAGTACGCGGATCATTAGCTTGCACGAGGGGTCAACCCCGCTGATTCATGCGTACAATTTGAGCGAAGCGATCCACCCCAAGCTAGAGATTTGGTTGAAGTATGAGGGGCTCAACCCGACCGGATCGTTCAAAGATCGCGGTATGACTATGGCGATCACGAAGGCACTCGAAGACGGATATGAAGGCGTGGTCTGTGCATCGACCGGGAATACATCGGCCTCCGCGGCTGCGTATTCCGCTCGAGCACGAATGAAGTGCGCAGTCCTCATCCCTGAAGGCAAAATCGCGATGGGCAAATTGTCGCAAGCGATGGTTCACGGCGCGAAGGTCATTCAGATCAAGGGCAACTTCGACGAGGCGCTCATGATCGTTCGCACGATTGCCGAGCATCATCGTATTGCCCTCGTCAATTCTGTCAATCCCTATCGCATCGAAGGCCAGAAAACGGGGGCGTTTGAAATTGTCGATGATTTCGAAGGGAATGCGCCCGATTTTCACGCGCTGCCCGTTGGAAATGCCGGCAACATTACCGCCTACTGGAAAGGCTACAAAGAAGCCCGGGCCGCAGGGCGTTCGGAAAACGTGCCACGTATGCTCGGCTTTCAGGCAGCGGGTTCTGCTCCAATCGTAATGGGCGCGCCGATAGAGAATCCAAAGACATTTGCAACTGCAATTCGAATCGGAAACCCGGCGAGTTGGAAGGGTGCGCTCAAAGCGCGGGACGAGTCGAAAGGCGTGATCGGTATGGTCACCGATCACCAGATTCGCTTGGCGTATCAGAAATTGGCCGACTATGAAGGAATCTTTTGCGAACCGGCCAGTGCGGCGTCACTTGCAGGCGTCGTGAAGTTGGTGGACAACGGTTTCTTCGATGACGCTACGCCGACGGTGGGCGACAAACTGCGTGTGGTGTGCGTCCTCACCGGGCATGGTCTGAAGGATCCGGACAGTGCCATTCGTGTTGCGGAAGAACCCATCACGGTCGAAGCGTCGGAAGGCGCGGTGCTTGAAGCGCTAGGTATCCATAGCACCGCAGCGGCCTCAACGTAATGCCGAAAACTTCAGCGGTATTGTTTGATATGGACGGCGTCTTGGCGGACACCGAGTCCCTCATTGCGGATGCGACCATCCGCATGTTTCTGGATTGTTACGATGTTGCATTGACCGTGGATGATTTCCGCCCTTTCATTGGCACTGGCGCGGTGCGCTATTGCGAGGGCCCTGCGGAAGCTGCGGGGATAACAATCGATCTGGAAGAAGCGCTTCAAGTGCGGCACGATAATTTTGTGGAATTGTTGGAGAATGGCGCGTGTAAAGCGCTACCCGGTTCCATCGAATTGGTCAACGCAGTTGCGGATCACGAAACGCTTCGACTCGGACTCGCAACTTCTAGCCCCCAAGCGAAGGCTGAAGAGACATGGAAGGCAATTCAATTGCCTTCTCAACGCTTCGACGCATTGGTAAGTGGCGATATGGTCACGCATAAAAAACCGCATCCCGAGATTTACCTCCACGCGGCAAACCTGCTCGACGTCGATCCAACAACGTGTGTCGTTATCGAAGACGCACTCACGGGAATTGAGTCGGCCAAAGCGGCGGGTATGCAATGCGTTGCCATCACCAATAGTTTCAACCGTGAAGCGCTTGGCGGTGCTGACCGAATCGTGGACTCGCTACTCGAAGTCAGTGCCGAAGAATTGAGTAATTTCATTCCGTCCGCCTAATCGTTCTTGCTGCTACAATGTGACGCGAGGAGAAGCTAACCGCATGTCTTTGACTGAATCACTCCGCGAACGCATCGCGACAATCACCCCTACCATCGCAGGTCTTCGCCACGAGCTACACGAACATCCCGAGATTCGTTTCGAAGAGGTTTGGACGTCGGACCGCGTGGCCAAGTTTCTCGATGAAACCGGAGTGCCGTACACCCGAGGCCATGCGAAGGGGACGGGTATCGTAGCGACGCTCGAAGGCACCGGCGATAAGACGGTTCTATTGCGCGCTGATATGGATGCGTTGGAAATTCAAGAAGAGACGGGACTCTCTTACGCATCGCAAATCCCTGATCGCATGCATGCGTGCGGTCATGACGGACACACCGCGTGCCTTTGTGGCGTAGTTCAAACGCTGGCCGGAATGCGCGATCAATTGGCGGGAACAGTTAAGTTTGTTTTTCAGCCAGCCGAGGAAGTCGCAGCGGGTGGCCGGTATATTGTCGAGGAAGGCATTGTCGATGGTGTAGACGCAACATTCGCGTTGCACGGCTGGCCGACATTGCCCGTAGGAAAAATTGGATTGCGCGCAGGCCCGATGCTCGCCGGCGCCGATAATTTCTTAATCAAGATTGAAGGTCAGGGCTGCCATGCCGCGGCGCCGCATACGGGCATTGATCCGGTTGTGGTTGCTGCGCACATCACCACAGCATTGCAAACGATTGTTAGCCGAGAGATCGATCCGCTCGATCCGTCCGTTGTAACCGTCGCAATGATTCACGGCGGAAACGCCAGCAACGTAATCCCGGAAACGGCCACACTTGAGGGCACGTTTCGCAGTCTGACATCGAAGGTTCACGATCAAATGTCCGCTGCGATTGTCCGCGTGGCGAAAGACGTTGCACATGCGTTTCGTGCGGAGGCACAGGTGACATTCGCCGAGAGTCCGTACCCGCCATTAAACAATGACGTGGAGGCGACCGCATTTGTGTTTGAGACGGCTGGCGAGGTGTTGGGCGAGGATGCCTGCGTCGAAATGGCCCGACCGTTCATGGGCGCAGAAGATTTTGCGTTCTATTTGCAAAAAGCGCCCGGCGCATTCATTTGCCTGGGAGTCAACCCAAGTGAAACGGCATCGTATCCGGCGCTCCACAATCCGAAATATGACTTCAATGATGATGCCATCCCCACGGCAATCGAATTGATGTCGAGCCTAGCGATACGTACGCTAGCGAAATCATAACGGAGTTTCTATGCGAGACGAATTTAAGTTTTGGTTCAACATGGATATCCGTTGGGGCGACATGGACGCACATGCCCACGTGAACAACGCTCGATATTTTACGTTCTTTGAATCGGCACGCATCGCCTTTTTCGACAACGTTGATTTAAGGTTGCACAGTCGAGATGGCAACGAAGGTCCAGCGCTGGTCACGACGACCGCAAACTTCAAAAAGCAAGTCCGCTATCCAGCGCGGCTAGATATTGGCGTGCGCTTGACACGAATTGGAAACCGCAGTATCGCACTCGCAATGGCGGCGTTTCAGGAAGACTCCGACGTGGTTGTGGCCGATGCGACATCCGTCAATGCGTGGGTGAATTATGACCGGGACCAATCGACGGATCTTCCACCGGCACTTCGCGAAGCAATGGCACCCTATCTCGCGGAATAGTCGATCACTCCGCTAGGGTATGAACGGAACATTGGATGGCGGGTCCAACATCAGTGTTGCACGCCGCTCTTGATCTTGTTGATGTTTCAACAGGTGAAGGATATATGATGGGATTTCGCGCCTTGGCAACGAATCCGGCATGAGCAGAGGTCGGTCTGGCAGTTCGCGCGTTTTTTCTTTTTTTCGAAGGGTACCGGCGGGGAAAACGAATATTCCGCTTATGTGGCTCTCTACGTCGAATGGGCTGTACCAGTACGCCCACCGAATTTCCCGCATTGATTCGTCGATGGTGTCCGGTTCACCCAAAATGGCGATCGCGTCGTCCATCGTCATGCCGATTTCGAGGCGATCGTAGTTTGCCTGCGTGAAATTGCTGCGGGGTTGGGTACTCAGGTCTGCCAACATCGCGATAGCGACGACGAACAACATGAGCACAAAGATGCCGGACTTCCAATCAGACATTTGGGCACAAACTATTAGTGCGGGTTCGACTTTGACATGTGCGCTTTGACCGCGTTGCGATATTTCACGCGAATCATGGGATCGTATTCAGGATCGCCACTACGCCGCCAGCCATCAATGAGCTGTTCGATGCGCATGTTGAACTTGGGCGAGTAGTTGTTGAGCAAGTACATCAGCTCTGACTTGAAGCGTTTCGCTTTGCCGTCGCCACCCTGAGAACTCTTCATGCGGAGCTGCTTGAGGCCTTTGTCGACTTCATCACGGTAGCTGCGCAGGCCGTTTTTCTCTCCCCGAGGCTTCACTTTGTTGCGGGCTTCCTCGCGCATGGCCATCTTGAAGTCTGATCGCTTGCCAGCCATTCCATTTCCTCCGTTTTCTGGATTATCTATATTGTATGACACTTGGGCCGACAAAGCGATCAAGGCGTTGAACGCATTTGCTCATCCCCATATGCTCATTCACGGGCGTAACCAGGCGAATCCGAATTCAGATTAAGGAGTGAATCAAATGCAACGTTTGGGATTGGTGACATTGTGCCTCTTGGGGTCAGTCGGTTGCGCCACTCTGCCAGCCGAGGTGCAGGATGACATGAACGCGGTGATTGGCGTGACGGACGCTTGGACCAAAGCAATCACTGCGAATGATGTGGACGCGCTTATGGTGCTTTATTCGGAAGACTTTAAGGATGACGAGGGCAACACCAAGGCCGACTTTCGCGAGTTCATCACCGACACCATCGGCCAAGGCATTCTAACCAATGTGGAAGTCTCAACCGAGTATGCGGAATTGGTGATCGAAGACGATACCGCCGCGTATAACAACATCGATCTTAACAGTGACGTCGGTGCCATCACGGTTGATCTTACCCTTGGCCGTGAAGGATCAGGTTGGTCCGTTGTCTCAATGCTTGCGAGATAGAGTCGCCGCGATCCTTCGTGGGAAACAACGATGACATCCACCCTAGAACTGTTTCACCCTGTCGTCCGAAAGTGGTTTGAACAACGCATCGGACCGCCGACTCCGGTGCAGGATAAGGCCTGGTCGTTGATCGCCAAAGGCGATCATCTCCTCGCAACAGCACCCACCGGCAGCGGTAAGACCCTCGCTGCTTTTCTCTGGGGCGTGAACCAGTTGTTGACGGGTACGTGGTCCGGAGGCACCACACGCATTATTTATGTATCGCCGCTCAAAGCGCTTAACAACGACATTCGCCGTAACCTCGAAATGCCATTGGAGGAGTTGCAGCGTGCGTTCGATGTGGCAGGAATCGAAACGCCATCGGTCACTGCTCTCACCCGTAGCGGCGACACACTGCAACGTGATCGGGAGCGTATGCTCCGGCACCCGCCCGAGATTCTGATTACCACCCCGGAGAGTTTGAACCTACTCCTCACATCGAAACGCGCACGCCTCAATCTCGACTCGGTCGTGCAGGTCATTGTCGATGAGGTGCACGCAGTCGCGGGCACAAAACGTGGCACGCATCTGATCACAGCCATTGATCGGCTCGTTTTACTGTCCGGAGAATTTCAACGTATCGCCATGTCGGCGTCGGTGCGCCCGCTTGAAGTGGTCGCCGAATTCATCGGTGGATACACGATCGAACAGACGGACCCGGAACCGGAATACGCGCCACGAACCGTGCGCATCGTCGAGGCACCCCATTCGAAGCGGTACGCGCTGCGCGTTGCATGCCCACCGGAGGGCGACAAGGTCAACCGGCAAGAGACCTGGTGGCCCGCGCTGACAAAGCTCTTTAAGGAGCGACTCAAACATAATCGATCAACACTCCTGTTCGTCAACAGCCGACGCCTGTGCGAACGCGTAACCGCGATGATCAATGAGGACGAGTCAGAACTTCTTGCGTATCCACACCATGGTTCCCTGTCACGCGAATTACGGCTCCTGGTCGAACAGAAATTGAAGGACGGCGAACTGAAAGCAATTGTCGCCACCAGTTCGTTGGAATTGGGGATTGATATCGGAGAACTTGATGAGGCGTTGATGGTGCAAACGCCATTCAACGTTGTCTCTGCTGTCCAACGAGTTGGACGTGCGGGACACCGCGTCGGCGAGGAAAGCCGAGGCGTCATGTTTCCCACTCACGGTCGCGACTTTTTACATGCGGCTGTGATGGCGCGCTGTATTGTCGACCAAGACATCGAATCGGTGCAGCCGATCATGGCTCCGCTCGACGTTCTTACGCAGATTATTACGTCGATGACGATCGCGGAAACATGGAATCTCGATGCACTGTATGCATTCATCAAAACGAGCGCGCCGTATCACAACTTACAACGAAAACAATTCGACCTCGTCATCGAGCTGCTCGCAGGACGGTATCGAGACACGCGCATTCGTGCGCTTGAGCCCTTGGCGTCTGTGGATAGACTGGACCATTCCATTGCCGCACGGGATCGCGCACGACCGTTATTGAGCATGAGCGGTGGCACTATTCCGGATCGCGGTTATTTCGATCTACGCCGCGAAGACGACGGCGCGAAACTCGGCGAGCTCGACGAAGAATTCGTTTGGGAACGGTCACTCGGACACATCATCGCGTTCGGCAACCGCACGTGGGCGATCCGCACGATTACCGACAACGAAGTCCTCGTAGCGCCAGTTGCACGGAGTACAGGCGAAGTTCCATTTTGGAAAGCAGACGAATCCGATGCGTCACATCACTTTGCGCTTCGCGTCGCGGAATTTCTTGAACATGCCGATGCCTCGCTGGACCAGCCCGCATTCACCGATCGCCTACAACAGATGCACTTCATGGAGCCCGCCGCAGCCGATTCGTTATTGGATTTTCTACGCCGTCAGCGCGCAGCCACCGCTGCGCCTCTCCCCCATCGTCATCATCTCGTCGCGGAACACTTTCACGATGAACGCGAAGATTCCGACACACGACAAATCATTTTGCATACGCTCTGGGGTGGATCATTGAATCGCCCATTCGCACTCGCACTTTCGCAAGCCTACGAAGATCAGTTTGGCAGTCCGTTGGAAGCGTTCTCGAACAACGAGTCGGTGGTTACGATCTTGCCGCACACATTAACCGGGCATGAACTCATCAACCTTGTTCAGCCGATGAAGATCGAATCACTGCTACGCGCAAAACTCGAACGGAGCGGCTATTTCGGAGCCCGGTTTCGGGAGAATGCGGGACGTGCGCTTCTATTGCCCCGTCGTGGGTTCCGTAAACGAATGCCGCTGTGGATGAATCGCCTTCGGGCACGGAAGCTCATGGAAACTATCGCGCAGTACGACGACTTTCCAATCCTCTTGGAAACGTGGCGAACCTGTTTCCGCGATATCTTTGAGTTGGACTTGCTGGCCCAACGCCTTGACGAAATTGCGTCAGGCGTGATCGCCATTACCGATAGCCAAACCACGACGCCATCGCCATTTGCGGAAGGTGTCGTCTGGCGTCAAACGAATAAACACATGTACGAGCTGGATGGCGCGTTGGAGGGCGGCCCCTCCCGGCTGGATGACGATCTGATTCGCAAGGCGGTCCATTCGGCGGACTTGCGTCCGAACATTTCGCCCGAACTCGTCGCCATTCTCGAACAAAAACTACAACGCACGTTTCCTGGATACGCCCCCGATTGCGCGCGTGACCTTATCGATTGGGTGCGCGAACGTAGATTTATACCGACGCCGGAATGGGACGCACTACACGCGGCGGTAGACAATGAAGAGGGCGGCGATTTCCGATCCATATTGAAAGAAGCTGCGCCCAAACTCGCGACCGCCGTACTGAATGGGAACATCGCCGGCGTATTCGCGCTGGACGATGTCGGCCGGGCGCTCGGCGTTTGGGGAAACGACCTCGTCGTCGTGTCAGATATCGACGGGCGAACCCTTAACAACTTTGTCGACATCGTGACGGAAGGCGAAGAGGCGACCGACCTCTCTGTGTGGATTGCAGATTGGTTGCGATTCTATGGTCCGATTACGATTGAATCGCTCACTGCGTTGCTGCCCATCGACGATCCAAAACTGATATCGGTAATCGAAACACTCGTCCGTGGACGCGACATCGTCCAGGACATCCTGGTGACCGACTCGGACGTTCCCGCGGTGTGCGATAGCGAAAACCTGGAACGTCTGCTCCGTATCGCACGCCGGTCCGCGCGCGTCGAAGACGTACGCATTCCCCTCGATCAATTGCCACAGCGCTTGGCGATGTTACACGGACTAGGCGACGAATCGAACGATGCGGAAACCACGGTTGAACGGTTGCTCGGCTATCCGCTGCATGCCGGGGAGATCGAACGTTCGCTACTTCCCACGCGCGTCCCAGGCTACCGTCCCGAGATGTTGGACAAAATCCTTGAAGACACTGATGCCCTCTGGTTTGGATGCGGAGAGAAGCGAATCGGGTTCGGCTTGCAGAACGCCATGAACTTATTTCGCGATTTCGAACCCGATTCAACCGAAGAATCACCTTCGCTCTTTTCAGATGAATCGGCTCACTACACGTTTTCGGGTTTGTTGGACCGGACCCGAATGGATTCTCCGGCATTGGCGAAACGCCTTTGGGCGCAGGTATGGACTGGCCAAGTCTCAAACGATTCCTTCGACGCGCTTCGTCAGGGGTTGACCAGTCGATTTCGACCACCGAAGCTTCCCGACTCCCGAAAACGCCTCACGCGCGGCGCACGTCAACGGTGGAAATTAGGGCGTCCGGATACCGGCCATTGGTTCGCGCTGCCCAAATTCAATGCGGCGGCGGACGCATTCGAGTCGGAAGAGCTCGCGATGGAACGCGCACGCATCGTTTTAAGTAGATACGGAATCGTGTTCAGAAGAATACTGGGAAAAGAATTGCCAGCGTTTCGCTGGCAAAACGTCTTCACTGCACTACGAAGAATGGAACTCTCCGGTGAAGTCCTTGCCGGTAATTTCATAGAAGGCCTACCCGATCTTCAATTCGCAACGCCGGAATTCGTGGCCGCCCTCAAAGTGGCCGCTCCGGAGGATCAGGTGTACTGGCTCAACGCCACCGACCCCGCGTCTCTCTGCGGTTTAGACATCCCGGGGATGAAGGAACAACTCCCGCGTCGAGTCCCCGGCTCGACTCTCGTCTACTGCGGACACACGCTCGTAGCGATCAGCGAGCGAGGTGGCGCATCAATTCGCGTGCTCATCCCGCCCGACGATGCGAACGTCGCCGGGTGTTTCTGCTTCATCGACGCCCTATTCGAGCCCAACTCTAACCGGCGCAAGCTGCGAATCAAAGAAATAAACGGTGAGGCCGCAGCAAGGAGTCCCTATCTGAAAGTACTCGAATCACGATTTGAGACAGAGCGCGGGAGTGACGATCTCATGATATGGGGCCCCATGTCTGATCAACGCTCAATGTAATCGATCCATTACAAAAATACCATTTTTCAACAAACTGTTAGGACACCAATCGTAATAATCGTCAATAAATGGATATTTTCATTAACATTTGCGTCAAGATACTGAGTAAATTATACATTACATACATTGTAAACAATTAACATCTAATCCACGTCGTAATCTGACATGTTTCCGCACCATAAGGTACATTTAGTTTGTGTGGACAAGGCGGAGGACTTTCGTTCAACACAATAAATTGTAAAGTATATACAACATATTGTAGATGGTGGTTTTCCGTTGCGTACATAGAGTATTTCTGTTACTATACGTACGATATATTGCGTCGCTAGGAAGCGGAGTCGGCATCATTCACAACACGCGGGGTCAAATTGAGGGGTTCCGTGTAATGGGGTGGGGCCATGGCAGGGAGTGGCCATGAGTACGCGCAGTATCCTCGTTTATTATCCAGGATATCCTTTTGAGTGGGGGGCTCTGACGCCCCAACGGACAGCTGCATCTGTAGCTGGATCGTTAATTGATGCGGGACACACGTGTGTGATCCGCGATTTCGGAACCGTCGATACGTTGGAACGGCTCACGCCGCCGAACGCCGAGTCGGTGGCGAGACCGCTGATGGAGCGCATTCGAGGCGCGATCAACGGCGCTCCGTTATCCGGCTTACCGGGATATTTGGAAGTCGTTCGTGCGAATGCCCGGTTTCGGAGGCGACAAGCGCGGCATTGCGCAGAAGTCGGCGAATCGATAGCGGCCGAAGCGCACACCGACTTCATCGGATTCCTCGTGCAGTCAGCGGATGATGCGCATTGTGCAAACCAGATCGCAGCAGCGGTTAGGTCTCACAATCGTGATGTACCGTTGATCGCATTCGGACCGTTTATCGAACAATACGGAGGCTCATTGCGTGGTTCGATGCCCGATATGGATTGGTTGTGTGGTGCCGAACCGGAAACGTGTGTACCAGCATTTGCGTCGATTGTTCGTGATCGATCTCGTTGGGCCTCGTCGCCCGGCGCGCTGACGAGCGACGATAGCGTCCCCCAACTTCCTGAGCATCGTTGGACAGGACCATTTGCATCGTTGCCCGATCCGGCATACGACATTGATACGTATCCAGCGGTTGCGGACCAGGAAAAGTTACTGATTTTCGAAGTAGAAGATTCTTGTACCGTTGTGGACGCATCCACCGGTGAAGCCGGAATCCGCCTTCGTCCGGTTGAAGATCTCTGCAATCATATTTGGCAATTACGTGCACAGTTTGGTGCAGGCCTCATTCGTTTTGCAGGCCGATCCACCCCCGCTATGCATATGCGAGGCGTCTTGAACGGACTCACCCAGCGCGGGATCGATATTCTTTATAGTCGCCGTCAGAGCGCGACATCGGCGGACCCGAGTTTTTACGCCACCGATTTCGCGTCGGGTTGTATTTTGCACACGCATGAAGTGTTTTCCGGCAGCCAATGGTTGCATGATCGTTTCTATAGAAGTGAATCGACCATTACCGAAATGGAAACAGCATTGCTTGCGAGCAAATCAGCCGGCATGGAAACGGTCGCTGAACTGACGTATCCCTGCCCTGCTGACGATTACCACACGCGCGACGAAACGTTGCGTCTCATTCGGCGCACCAATCCGCATGCGACATCGGTTCGTTTGCCCGAAGTTACGCCATCGTCACCCTGGTTAGGCGAACCGAGCCGACGTGGGTTCGAAGTGCCACGCAGTGGTTTAGCATCGCGCGCAATGAAATGCTTGTCGATGTATCCACTCGCGCGACATCAATGGGATCGCGTGGCGTATGGAATGCGCGGGCGTGGTGCCGGTGAAGTGCAACATGATCTCGACGGATTACGCACGGAACTCGCAGAGCTTGGCGTTCAACCGTTTGATGGGGAAATTGCGTCGCTCGTACGCGCGGCGTCGGGTGCGTTAACCGGAAGACCAGTACCCGTCCCAACCTACAACCAACACCCCTTTGTGGAATTGGATACCTTCGTCGATGCTGTTGATTCATGCAGGGGCATCGCCGCAGCATCTCGCGAAAATGGACGGCGTCTCGCGTCAGCCGATCTACGTCCCGTGTCCGGAGATCGATAATGTCCCGCACCCGTGAAGTCGCGGTGACCGGCTTTGGCATTTTGGCATGCAACGGCATGGGGAAAGAAGCGTTTTGGGATGCGCTACGAACGGGTCAATCCGGAATTCGCCAGATCGATCGGTTTGATGCGTCTCCGTATCCTTGTCAAATCGCGGGTCAGCTTTGGGATTTTAATCCAGAGGATTTTATGCGCAAGGCCGATGTACGGCGTTGGCATCGGTACGTTCATCAAGCCCTCGCCAGTTCCAGAATGGCGATCGAAGACTCGGAAATGATGTCTGCCGGATTGGATCCCGAACGGATCGCAGTTGGCATTGGCACGAGTGTCGGTGCACCGGACGATCATTACCTAAAATACCGAGAGCAGTTTGAAGAAAACGGATGGCGCAGAATAAACAAGTTCGCGTCTTCCGCCTCTTCCGCTCACAGTTCAACGGTGAACGTCAGCGTAAACTTTGGTTTCAAAGGCCCCGCGACGACCATCGCGAGTGGTTGCGCCACGGGATTAGAAGTGATGGATTGGGGTGTTCAACAAATTCGGTCCGGGCGGGCGGATGCAGCGCTTGTGGGCGCGACCGAAGCACCGTTGACTGCAATGACCTTGGCGGTCTCGTGTTCACTCGGCATTTTATCCAGCCGAAACGCTGAACCGGAATTGGCAATGCGTCCCTTTGATCGGGATAGCGATGGCTTGGTGTTGGCCGAGGCGGCTGCGGCCTTTATGTTGGAACGCGCTGATATCGCGCGCGCCCGTGGAGCGCAGATCTACGCACTCATCGATGGGTACGGTGCTTCCTCTGAAGCCCATAGCCCCTTAACACTAGATGAAGAGGGCGAGGCGCTCGGTACGGCCATTCAAAAGTCGCTTGCTTCCGCCGGTGTATCGCCGCGGGAACTCGATGCTGCGTTTTGCCACGGCGTTTCGCTCCCAATGTATGATCGGGGCGAGGCCAACGCCTACAAACGCGCGCTCGGTGATTCGGCCTATCGCATTCCAATCAGTGCGACCAAGTCCATGGTGGGGCAACCGTACGCCGCCGGTGGCATGATGGGTGTCGGCGCGGCCTTGCTGGCCTTTAAGGACGGCACCATATCGCCAACGATCAACCTCGACAACCCGGATCCACTTTGTGATCTTGATTTCGTAGCACAGGAATCCCGCGTAAACGACGTCGACGCGGCGCTCGTGACTGCGATGAGTTTTGGAGGCACGCATAACGCGCTGGTCTTGCGCCGGATGAACTAGTCGGCCATTTCTCGAAACTCTCCCGATATGGAAATTTGGATTACATCTTCGTTCTTGGCACTTGCCGCCGTTTCTTGCTTAGGCTTGGCGGTGCTTGTTGTGATGCGTACCCATCGGCGTACGTTGCAACTTCTATTTGCCGCGCTCTGCATGAATCTCGCGCTCTGGGCGTTGGGCGTTCTCAGCGTCATTCAAAGCGAGACGGTAGGACAAGTAGATTTCAGTGTTCGTCTAACGTTCGTCATCTCCGCCTTCCTACTTCCGTCCTTCTACCAATTCGTTTGCTACTTCCCTAAGGGCCGATTTGATGGTTACCGCAGTCTACTCGCGCTCTTCTACGCGAGTGGGGTCTATTTCAGTCTTGGTGCGTTCTGGCGGGGTAACGGATATATTCGGTCGATCACCATGCCTGGCAGCCCCGGTGCGGAAAACGTGGTCATGCCTCAAGTGGACTATGGCCCTATTTTCGACGGGTATTCCATTGTTATCGCGATCTGTTTCGTGTCCCTGCAAGCAAACCTGATTCGTAAAATGCGCCGTTCGACCGGCATCGAGTTGCGCCAGTTGCAACACGTATTACTCGGCATTTTAGGCATGACATTCTTGGCGCTGGTGACCAATGTCTACGCGCCGGCCGTTGGCGTCACGACCATGGAAGCCTATGGCCCCGTCTTCATCGTAATACTCGTGGCGTCCTTCAGCTATGCGATGATCCGCTATCAACTGCTCGACATTTGGGTCATTATTTCACGCACTGCGGTCTACTTCGTCGCAACAGCGTTCGTCGTACTCACATTCTTTAGCAGCATCTCTTTGGTTCGTTGGAGCTTCCTCGCACTGCCGTTCGACCATCTACCTGATCCGGAATTGGTATCAACGTTTATTTCGGCGATTGTCATCGCGCTCGTTCTGGCTCCGCTCAACGAGCGAATGCAACTCCTGGCAAACCGAACAATCCTTAAACGGCGTTACGACGTCAATCAGATGCTCGCTCGAGCGAGCAAGACAGCGACGAAGCATGTGAAGCTCGACGATTTGCTGAAAGGTGTTTGCGAGGAAATCACGGCGACCATTGGCGCAGAGAGTGCGCGGGTACTGTTGTGCGATGAAAAAGACCCGCAAGTGCTCGTGACCGAGTACTCAAGTATTTCCGGTGAACAGGATATCCGCGACACGCGATTAGCGGCATTGGTGAATTATACGCGGGCGACGGGCGACCCTGTGGTCTTGGGAGAGCTTTCCCGAAGCGCGGTATCCGACACCGCACGGGAAATCGTGGGCTTGCTTGAGGATATGGACGCTGAATTGTGTGTGCCGTTGAGAACCTCTTCAAACCTCGCGGGCATTTTGATGCTTGGCCCGAAGTATTCGAAAGACATCTATTCATCCGAAGACGTGACCGCATTCATCTCACTGGCCAATCCGCTGGCCACCGCTATCGTAAACGCACGGCTCTATAGTCGATTGGAAGAAGCGAATCTCCATCGCGAACGGATTCTACGCAACATGCGCGGTGGCGTCATCGCAGTTGATACCGCGGGCCGCATCACTACGCTCAACCAAGGAACGAAAGAGATTCTAGGACACGTTGAACTGAGCGCGCATATGGATGTGCTGCCCATCGAAATCTCGCAAGTGTTGCGTAAAACGCTCGATGAGGAACGGAGCATTCGGGATTACGAAACGGAAATCTTCAATCCACGCGAAGAGACGATCCCCGTGATTACCTCCTCTGCCCCACTCCATTCCAGTGATGGCGTTTTGACGGGTGCGATGATCATGATTTACGACCTGTCCCAAGTAAAGCGCTTGGAGCATCATGTACAACGAGCAGACCGCTTGTCCTCTATCGGAACACTCGCGGCGGGCATGGCACACGAAATCAAGAATCCACTGGTATCCATCAAGACCTTCAGTCAGCTCCTTCCGAAACGCTTTGACGACGAGGAGTTCCGACAGGGCTTTTCGGATATCGTCCCTTCAGAGGTCGATCGCATCGATTCAATTGTCACACGTTTATTAGATTTCGCACGTCCCAAGAAGGCCGATTTCGCTCAATACAACATTCGTGCTATCATCGAGGACGTGTTCGCGCTGGTGGATAACCAAACGCGGGCTGAAGAAATTACGGTTGAGACCTCCTTCCCCGGTCCCGCGGTCATCATTTTTGGTGATGAGCAGCAACTGCATCAAGTATTTTTGAACTTGGTGCTCAACGCGGTTGACGCTATGGAACATTCGACAGAGAAGAAATTGTGTGTGTCGGTGGAGTATGGCCGTACGCATTTACGTCCCAAAGGGCAGACGCCGCTCATCGAGGCCGAATGTGCGACCGTTTCGTTTTCAGATACGGGTAGTGGTATGTCGGAAGAGGCGGTTGATCGGATATTTACGCCTTTCTATACGACGAAAGATACGGGCACAGGATTGGGATTAGCAGTGGTACACGGCATCATCACCGAACATGGCGGCCAGATTGATGTGCATAGCACACCGAATCATGGGACGACGTTCGTGATCACACTACCGTTGGCATCGGCGGCGAAGGCAATGGATGGGGCGTCTGTATGAACGTATACCTCATCGTCGCCGATGACCGCGCCTTACGCGATACCGTAAAGGCCACCATGCCGCCAGGCGATGTCCTCTTTTTCGAATCAACGCAAGAGGGTGCACTGCGGCGCATGGTCACCATCGATCCGGATGTTGTCCTGGTTGACGATTCACCCGCGTTGGGACGTGACGCGATAGAATCCGTGTTGCGCGCCCACCCCGATGCACCCGTTCTAGCCCTTACCGCGCACTCAGACGCGGAGTCGCTGGCGGAGTTCACACTCGCCGGTGCTAGAGCGAGTTTGCCAAAGCCGTTTTCATGTGATGCCATTATCGAGAAACTAAGAGAATTAAAAGTATCACCTGCGGAAAGTGATGTACGGATTCTCGCTTCCGATGATCCACCTCAATCTTCACGAGTGGAGCCCACAGGATCCCAGTACCGGACGGTGATGCGATGGTTGACACGTATCGCGTCAGGAAAACGCAGTGGCCAGGAAATCGCTCAGTCGCTTATTGAAGTACTGGACGATGTGTTTACACCGGCGCGTTGCACGGTCCTTTGTGAAACCGGTGGTGTCGCAAAGGCGGCCGCGAGCATCGGCTTGCCCGATGCGATTGCACATGATCTGGAATTGCCTTTGACCCAAGGCATCATGGCATTCCTTCGGCGGAACCGAAGCACGGTTTCTTTGAATGACTTTCCGGATCGGCACCCCGTCCGCAAAGAGATGGTCGTCCTCGGCGCGGCGGTTGCTGTGCCTATTGCGACGGCGGACGATGTCCCTGCAGCAATCCTCCTCGGATCACCGGCATCGGGCGGATCCTATAACTCCGATGATAAGGAATTACTCGGCATTTTGAGCAAAGGTGCCGCGACCGCATTTGAACACGAGCGTAGATTCGGTTCTCTGACCGTAGAACACGCAGAACTCGCGCAGTTCATCTCAGAAGTGCCTAGCGGCATGGTGCTCATCGCTGAGGATAAGACGGTAGCGTTGATGAACGCGCGGGCGGAAACACTGTTGGATTTGGCAGCAAGCAATGTGCTCGGGCAGAGTGTGCAGCGCTTGGGATCCAAATTCGCAAACGTCGCGCTACGTGCGCTGGCCGATAATAAATCGATGTTGCGCCAAGAAATCCGCGATCCGGCCACGGGCCTATCGTTGGGCCTGAGCGCAAGCCCCATGCCCGGCCGTGGTGTGGGCATTATCTTCAACGAAATCCCCAAAGCGCGAACGACAGCAAAAGACATCGCCTACAGTCCGTTTTGGGAGTATTTGGCCGGTCGTGTCGCACAAGAAATCAAGAACCCCTTGGTCGCTATTAGTGCATTCGCGCAGCTACTCCCACGCAAGTACGACGACGCAGAATTCCGCAACGAGTTCAGCGCCGTTGTGATGCGGGAAGTTGATCGCATCGACGGAGTGGCCGACGCATTGTTCGATTTCGCGCGTGAACAACATATGGACACGCACAAGGAAAACTTGAACGAAACCGTTGACCGGTTGTTAAAGAACTTCTCGGAAGAAATGGAGGCGCGGGCGATTGTGTTGGAAAAATCGCTGGACGAAAGTATTGAAGGTACTGCCTTCGACTCGGACCAGTTTCCTAAGGCGGTACAGCATGTACTCCAAAACGCAATGGAGGCTATGCCCGACGGCGGCGTGCTTCGCATCGAGACCGCGCAACGTAATGGTGACTATCAATTGCGGGTTCGCGACACGGGACCGGGCGTGACAGACCAAGTACGTCCACTCATCTTTCTGCCGTTTTTCAGTACAAAGGAACGCGGGATGGGCTTGGGCCTCACCATGGCCAGCCGGATTATGGATAGCCACCATGGCGCACTAAAACTCATCGAACAATCGGGCGGCGGGGGCGCGTTCGAGTTCAGTCTGCCGAAATCAGGGGGAACCAATGCAGACCATTCTGGCGATTGACGACGAACTCGGGGTTCGCGAGTCGTATAACATCACGTTGTGCGACGATTACCGCGTAATCACCGCAGAGTCCGGTGAACGTGGACTCGAAATCCTGGGTGAGCAACATGCCGACCTCGTCTTGCTCGACATGAAAATGACGGGTATGAGCGGCATGGAAGTACTCGATGCGATCAGCGAGCGGGAACCCGATTTGCCAGTCATCATCGTCACGGGTGTCAATTCCGTTTCCAATGCAGTCGAAGCGATAAAACGCGGCGCGACCGAATACCTCATCAAGCCTTTCGATGTCGATGAAATTCTCATGCTCGTCGGCCGCATTCTCGATGAACGTCAAAAACAACGTGAGCTCAATATTCTCCGCGAGCAAGACCGGTCTGGTTTTGAGTCTATCGTCGGTACGTCGGAAGCCCTCTCTGAAACGATTCGTTCCGCGCGTCGCGCCATGTTGGTCGACTCCACGGTCTTGATTACGGGCGAGAGCGGCACGGGTAAAGACATGTTAGCGCGTGCGATTCACTCGGGCGGAAGCCGGACAAAGGAAGCGTTCGTTCCCGTATCCTGCTGTGCGATTCCTGAAAACTTGGTCGAAAGTGAACTGTTCGGCCACGAGAAAGGCGCGTTCACTGGGGCGACCGACAAGCGCGTGGGCAAAGCGCAAGTCGCCGATAACGGTACGCTCTTTCTCGACGAAATTGGCGAGATGCCGCTCGATGCGCAGGCGAAACTGTTGCGCCTCATTCAAGAAGGACAAATGTACCCTGTCGGCAGCTCCAAAGTAATCGAGGTAGACGTTCGATTTATCTGTGCGACGAACCGCAATTTGGAAGAACGGATTAAAGAGCGCGAATTTCGTGAGGATTTGTTTTACCGTGTCAACGTACTCCCCATCGAGATGCCTCCACTGCGCAAGCGGCGATCGGATCTACCTGAACTGATCGCACACTTCGTGGCGAAACATCGCCCAAGAGCGAACGCCAAGGCCTCTGCATTTGCCGAAGACGCATTGGCCCGTATGGCGGCGTACGATTGGCCGGGTAACGTGCGTGAACTTGAAAACACGGTCGAGCGGATCCTTGTGCATTACCCGGACGAACAAATGATTCGCGCGATTAATCTAGACGGCATTCTCCCCGGTGCCCAGACCACAACAAAATCGGCTACAGGCTTCGAAGAGTTGGTTGGACTGCCGTTACAGGAAGCCACGGATCGTTTGGAACGACGACTTATTCTTCAAGCGCTCGAAGACTGCGGGCATGTTCAATCCCGCGCAGCTGATCGGTTGGGCACAACACGTCGCGTCTTGAAATATAAGATGGATCAACTCGGCATCGACACGCCAGACATCCAAGAAGCGGCGAGCGAATAGCGGCCTTCCCATGGAGATTCGCAAAGCGATTATCACCGCCGCCGGCCGCGGCGCGCGCCTCTACCCCGCCGCTACTACGGTCGACAAAGGCATGCAACCGCTCGTCGATGTTGACGGTCTGACTAAACCATCGCTCCAAATTATCGCGGAAGAAGCGCTACACAGCGGTATCGAACAAGTCGCCGTCGTGTGCGCGCCGGGTGATGAACCGGCTTATCGTCAACGCTTCGACGCCCTTCGCACGAATTTACTTGAAGCCTATCCCAATGTCGCATGGGCCCAGGATGAAGCCGTACGGATTGACGATTTGATGGGACGGCTTACCTTCTGCGTGCAACACGAACCGGGTGGATATGGACACGCGGTGCTCGCTGCACGCGATTTCGCTGGCGACGACGGATTCCTGTTGTTGCTCGGCGATCACCTCTACCTCTCGCATCGGACAGGCGAACGTTGCGCCGCACAATTGTTGGCTGTAGCAAAGAGTAAGAAATGCTCGATCGCCGCAGTGCAGGCCACCCCCGAACACCTGGTCGGCCGCTACGGCACCATTCGCGGCAAACGTATCACCGGCGGCGAAGGTCTCTACACGATTGATCATGTCCTTGAGAAACCGTCGGTCAGTTTGGCCGAACTCGAATTGCACACGCCCGGCCTACGCGCTGGCCATTACCTATGTTTCTTCGGCATGCACGTATTCGCACCCGGATTTTACGCGATGCTGGAAGAAGCCGTCGCCGAAGATCTGAACACAGAAACAACATCGACGAAAGACCGTCAACTCACCAACGCCATTCGCCAATCCTCAGCCCGCGGTCCACACATGGCCCTCGAAATCCAAGGCCGCCGTTACGACACTGGCGCGCCGTTCGGGATTTTGAACACCCAACTCGCCCTTGCCATGGCCGGACCGGAACGCGACCTCGTCCTGCGCAACCTCATTACGCTCATGTCCGACACCCACCGCAACGGCAGCGAGAGCTAACTACGCCGCTTCTTTCGGACGGAAGTACCAGTTCGCGAAATCGTACGGCACATACGCCTCGATACGTTCGTAATCGTGATCCTCGAAATAGTCACGCACGAATTGTTCGTTCTCCGCGCCCTCATGCATTTCAATGCACACTAGCTTGGGCGCAAACCGTTCGATTTCAAATCCCGCGAGTGCCAGAGGTTCAGCACCCTCTATGTCCAACGACATGAAGTCGATTCGTGCCACGTTCTCACGATCAAGCAAATCGTCTAACGTAATCGTTTCGACTTGAACCGGAACCGGCGGCTTGTCCGCATGCTTCATCACCTGGTCTTCGTACATCGAAGAGATGATGGGATAGGCGGCCTGATAGAATGTGAGCGACTCACCCGATGTGTCCGAGACCGCGTAGTGAAAGAACTTAGCGTTAGGACGATTCTCTTCCCACAGCGGACCATAGTCCTCCACCGCATCAATCCCGATACCGGTCCAATCACGATGGGCTTCCAAAAAACAGGTCGTACTATTCGTCTTCGGAAACGCGCACCCCACATCCAAGAACACGCCGCCCCGTTTGTCCTTGAAGAAATGACGAATAATCAATTCTTCATTGAACTGGGAATAGAGTTTCGACTCCGTCGCTTGAAATTCAGCATACGACTCCGGAATCTCGGGGGGGGGGGGCACAACGTCAGGCGCTGGCGCAAGCATTCCCGATAACGTGAACAGCATGACCAACGTAAGCACAGTCGCCACGAGTACGGAGTCGGGAGATTTCAATAGCTGCGCAGACTTGAGTGACATATTGAACCGCTCCGTAGTCCAGTCTTATGACCGACAACCTTCAGCAAACACGAACGACTGGAGCACGGCTACGTCGCATCTTTTGGGCGGTAGTAGCGGTTTGCGATGTCGTGGGGGATGTAGGCTTCGATCTGTTCGTAGCCGTGGTCTTTGAAGTATTTGTTGATGAAGGGTGCGGATTCGGAATTGTCGTTCACTTCGATGCAGACGAGTCTTGGAGCGAAGCGTTCGATGTCGAAACCGGCGAGCGCTAAGGGTTCGGCGCCTTCGATGTCCATTGACAGGAGATCAATTTTTTCTACTTTTTCCCGTTCGAGTAGATCGTTGAGGGTGATCGTTTCGATTTCTACGGGGACGGGATCTTCCATTCCGAATTGATCGCCCCAGTCTTTATCGAAGGAGGAAAGTCCGGGGTGCTTGGCTTGGTAGAATGTCACGGTCTCACCGCTCGTGTCGGACACTGCTGTATGAATAAATTTTGATCGAGGCCGGGCTGTTTTCCAATGTTCACTGTAGGCCTCCACGGCATCGATGCCAATGCCGGTCCACCCTAGGCGCATTTCCATGAAGTAGGTGGTGCTACCGTGTTCAGGAAACGCGCACCCGACGTCAACGTAAACGCCTTCTCGTTCATCATCAAAGAAATGCCGAATCATTAACTCTTCATCGAACTGGGAATAGAGCTTCGCGTGGCTATCCACAAATTCTTCGATTGAATACTCTGCAGGTGAGCGCAAAACCGGATCAGGAATGGGCGGAGGCGGCGCGATCATGCCAGATATAGATATTAGAATCACCATGAAAATGACCGCGGCAACCAATATGAATTCGGGTGATTTGAACGATGGACTGGATGACATGGTGAGAAGGGTTTCCTACACATACTCGTGTGTTTACAAATGGATTCGAGGATAGATCCGATTGGAATCGCTCCATACTATTCCACACCCGGCATTCCGTCAAATCTCAGGGGGCGGTAGCCTTGGGTCAACACCACTGGATGCGGTACTCTCCCTAGCCTAGCCAAGGGCATTTTCATGGATGAATACCGTTAAGCAAACTGTAAATCCTTTCATCAACGCGATTACGGGTCAAAACCGCGATCAGGATTTCCTGTCGCTGTGCGATGGCCTAACGCCATCGGCGTTACGAAGCGCCGCAACTGAGTTGGAATTGTTTCGTCGAAGCGCGGACAATTTGTACGAGCGCGTCCGGGCATCGTTGTTCCTGTACGCGCTGCACCGATTCGTATTCGCCGAGTCCGGGGCATTCAATCCGACAGGCCATGTCCCGTTCGACGCGCACGCTGCGATGCTCGACCGGCGCTTTGAAGAGGCGATTCAACAACTCAACGCAGCCGAAGAGGCGATGGAACCCAACGATGCGCTCGGCAGCGCTTTCGCTACGGCCTACCACGGCCTCGCGTTTCAGACGTTGACCGACCAAGTGCGCAGCAGCGTACGCGCGAGTCTAGGTAACCGTTGGATGTTCCGGGTCGGCCATTCCGATGATCACCCTGTGCGCATTCATCCCGCACTCTTGGTGCAGCATGCCGGCCAATCGTTCTATCCGATTCTGTGTGAACACACACCTGTGCGTTTAGACCTCAGCCATAGCGGCTGGTCAGACATTTTCTTTTTAGGGATGGATTATCCGGAAGGCGCGCGGGTCTTGAACATCTCCGTAGACCTCGGTGTATACGGTCGCGACACAACACCACAATCGCCGATTGAGAGCCGGGTCCGCGTCATCGATGAACCCGTATTGCGCCTGACCAGTGTGGATCTCAATGCAACGAAAGATATCGAAGACTTCGAAGAACTATTCAATTTCGGAAACGATTATCTTGGACTCCTCAAGGCGGGCGTCATCGCTTCAGGACTTCTCCCCCCATCTTTCGAAGGCAGCAACGAGCCGCTTGCGCGCGTCCTAGAACGAATCGTTGGTCCAGGAATGGGCATTGAACTCGTCACCTCGGTCAACGACATCCCAAAAGGATCACGACTGGCAGTCTCGACAAACCTTCTTGGCAGCATCGTCGCAGTACTCATGCGCGCCACTCGCCAGACGGAGTCACTCGAAGGGGGATTGACAGAAGCAGAACGCCGTTTAGCCGCCTCACGTGCCATTCTGGGCGAATGGTTGGGCGGCTCCGGAGGTGGCTGGCAGGACTCGGGTGGTTTATGGCCCGGCGTCAAAATTATCGAGGGTGCTCCGGCGACCGAACGCGATCCTGAATGGGGTATTAGCAAAGGTTGTCTATTGCCTCAGCATCGCTTGTTGGGCGAATCGGATCTCCATCCGGAGTTGGGCGAACGACTTGCGAAATCGATGGTCTTAGTTCACGGCGGTATGGCGCAGGACGTCGGCCCCATCCTCGAAATGGTTACGGAAAAATACTTACTCCGAAGCGCCGCTGAGTGGGATGCGCGTAAGTCCATGTGCGAAATATTCGAACGCATTCAACACGCATTGCATGAGGGTGATATGCGAGCGTTGGGTCAAGCGACGATGGACAATTGGTCTGGCCCGCTGAAGACCATCATCCCTTGGGTGAGTAATGCATTCACCGAGCGAATTATTCAGGCGAGCCACACCGCCTTGGGTGACGATTTCTATGGCTTCCTCATGTTGGGCGGCATGTCCGGTGGAGGCATGGCGTTGCTCATGGCACCTGAACGGCACGCCGCGTTCCGAGACGAGGCCCTCCGTATCATGGGTGCAGCGAAACGCGATCTGGATGACGCACTGCCCTTCGCCATGGACCCCGTGGTATATGACTTCGCGATTAGTGAAACGGGTACGCGGGCTACGTTGTTTCGCGGAGCCGATGCACTCATGCCCCACCGATACTATCCGATTCAAATTCCCGGGATGACTGCGGCTGAAAACCGTTCGCGAATTGCGGAGTTAAACACATTTTCTGAGACGGCGGACAATGCGAACGCGCAACGGGCGCTAATCCAAGGTCTCAGCGGGGTGCTATTCAAATCCGCACACCAGCGATCGGCGATCTCCAACCAATGGGACGCTGAAGCCGATCACGTTAAAACGGAATTCGGATTCGATTCGGTGCAGCACGAACTGTTGCGGGACCAGATACAAGACGGCCGCATCGGCCTTGCACGTAATCGACTGCCCGCCGACACGGCGATTGAAGACATTCTAGACACCGATCTTTACAGCATGGAACAGATGGATGCCCATCGGGCCCTGGGAGTCCAAGCGCTGAAGCATGGCCAAGTTGCGATGCTGACACTCGCGGGCGGTATGGGCAGCCGTTGGACGAGTGGCGCGGGCGTGGTGAAAGCTGTCAATCCTTTCGCGGTGCTGGCTGGCCAACATCGGAGTTTTCTTGAAATCCATGCGGCAAAATCGCGTAAGTCCGTAGAGGAATATGGGTCGCCTCTCCCTCACATCGTATCGACAAGCTTTCTGACCCACGCGCCAATACAAAGGCATCTCGAACAGAATGAAAGCTACGGTTATGCCGACCATCTTCACTTGTCCCCAGGGCGTTCAATTGGACAACGGTTCGTCCCCATGGCCCGCGATCTACAGTTCTTGTGGGAAGAGATGCCACAGGAAATGTTGGATGAGCGCAAACAGCGAGTCCGCGAATCCGTGCGCGGTGCACTGTTGAATTGGGCATATGCTCAGGGCGAAGGGTCGGACTATACCGACAACATCGCGTTGCAACGATTTACGCCTCCGGGACATTGGTACGAATTCGCCAATCTGTTGCTAAACGGCGTGCTGGCGAACGTCTTGGATCGCCAACCGCAGATCAAAACGCTATTGCTTCACAACGTCGACACGCTCGGTGCATCGGCCGATCCGGCATCGTTGGGCGCACACATGGCGTCTGGCAACACGCTAACATTCGAAGTCATCCCTCGATTCGCAACGGATCGAGGCGGTGGCTTGGCGCGCGTCAATGGGCACCTTCGCATCGTCGAGGGACTCGCGCAACCCTGCGAGGAAGATGAATTCAAATTACGGTATTACAGTTCCATGACCACGTGGATTGAAATTGATCCTCTGCTTCAAGCGTTCGGCCTTGAACGATCCCAACTCGCCGAAGATTCCGATGCCATCGCTACGGCAGTCCGCAAACTAGCCCAACGAATGCCGACGTACGTGACGATCAAAGACGTTAAACGCCGGTGGGGACACGGCCACGAAGATGTCTACCCGGTCGCCCAGTGCGAGAAGCTGTGGAGTGACATGACCGCATTGCCCGATTTGGCCTGCGGCTATCTCGCCGTCCCGCGCAAACAGGGCCAACAGTTGAAAGACCCTTCCGAACTCGACCCGTGGGCCAACGATGGCAGCCGCGCCCATGTCGAATCCCTCTGCTCGTTTCGCTAGTCGCGTAGCCGCGCGAGCCGAAATCCAGCATGAAACACGCCTGGAACAATGTTGTCAACTTTGAGATACTAATCTCCGTTTCTCATAATTTCCATTGATTTGGTCACTATTTCTAATTGTCGCAATACTCGTAAGTAATTGAAACGAAACATGTTAGTAATTTAATCAGAATATGGCAAGAATATTGCTCTTTCTTCTCATACAAGCGGGTTGGGATAGACACTATGTGGGGTACGGATTAAGCAAAAATCGGGGTTTGAAGATCGTGGGTCGCACTTAATTTCAGGTGATGAGACACGATGCTCGAATGGATCGATTCTTACCGTCAACCAAATAGCGATATCTAACTCGTGCAAATCAGCCCCCTTAACGCTGTTCTTGGCGGACACAGCGTACGGCTGAAGGCGCCCCCCCCGACGCCTTCAGCCACTTTTTTGCCTAGTCATAATCGACCTCCAACTGTCTTCCGAACCCCTCGCTGTGGTACAACTATCCTTTCGGGGACGTCCCGCTTTCGGGAGCCGCGCATCGGAGTAATGGTCGATGAGTGAAGAATCGAGCGTTTCGTTCGAACAGTCAGGGCTGGTAACAATCGCACGAGTCACTCGTGTGGATGCGATGGAAGCCGCCAATGTGGCACGGTTTGGCGAAGAAGCGTTGGAATATGTGAGGCAGCATCCTGGTGTCCACCTGCTGCTGGACTTCGACAACGTCGAATATCTATCGAGTGCCGCACTATCCGAAATATTAGTCCTCCACCGCAAGTGCCATGAATCGAACGGGGATATTCGACTTTGCGGCATGAACAACGACGTGCTCAAGGTCTTCAAAATCACTCAATTGGACCGAATTATTGAAGTTTATGATAGTCCGGCGCCATTGGCGGTAACGCTGTACAATCGCACGCTGGAGGAATCGGCGGATTCCACACCTTCCGCCTGAGCAACCGCGCCTCAGACCGATCAGTCAGTTAGAAGCAAATCTAGGATGTTCAGCCACCTGTGCTGTACTTAAAGTAGGAGACACCACCCGTGCCAGCTTTGGGATCATTGTTTATATCAGTATTGGGCGAACTAGTGATCGCATTATTAGGCTTCTTTTTCGAGCTCATTCAAGTTTTTATCGTTCCACAGATCGACTAAACACCCCTATTTTGTAGGGTTTCCTAGAGGCGACTACCCGTCGCCCTCGCTAATCCCCCGCAATTGACCAACCTCGACAACCCTGGTAAAATATTGACTATTGGAATTCGGGTCGGGGGATCGATTCCGTAGTGCAATTTAGACTGCCGACGCCACCATCGGGAAGCCACAGGGGAAATCTATGCGCCAGGGGGGCACCTCTAGCGAGCTGGGGTTCACGCTCGTCGAACTGATGATCGTCATTATCATCCTCGGCATTTTGGCCGCCCTCGCGATCTTATTGATTGGGAGAGAGCGTCACGCTGCTCAACTCTCGGTTCTTAGAAATCACGTGTCTCAAGTCCAGCAGGCGATTCAGCGAATCCTGCGTCCGTGTACATCAAAGAGAACGTGGCATCAATCAATCCGGCTGGCGGTCAGAACGCTTGGCGGTATAGCTGGCGAACGGGCGAATTTATTTGCAACCTTACAGTAGCCGAGCTTACCCCTTAGAAAGTACACATCGCTATCGTTTATTGAATAGCGCTTCAATTCGTAACCTGAATTCATTAGAAAGCGAATAGCCATCAATGACCCAAGATAATCCGACCGAACCTCCTGTTGAGAATGAAAGCGATGCCGCCTCCGAAACCACCGTGGAGAATGAAAGTAAGGCGGCAGCGGAAACAACCACAGAGAACGATAGCGACGGAAAGACCGAATCCGCCGCAGAGAATGGAAACAATACTGCCGCCGAAAACGAGCCGGTGGTCGATCTGGGTTCGAAGGACATCGAACGGTATTTATCCGTTGGCCTGGTTTCGATTGTGGACATGCAGCCCCATGACTTAGCGTCCGAGCGATACGATGGCATGATCATCGGGTGGCGGCCAAAGTCGTTTATTATTTGGCAAACGCGCGTCGACCCCAAAAGGCCGTGGCGTATCGTGCATGACGATCTCTCAGTACTCCGTTTTTTCTTCGACGGCCACGCTTGTGCAATCAAGACATACTTGTTGGATTGGCAAGCTCGGGGAAACTCCAGAATCGTGTACTTGGCTTGGCCGGAAGAGGTCCGATACCGGATCGTTCGTAAACAGCGGCGAATTGAAACGGAACTGTATTGCGAAGTTACACTCGCGTCCGGGGAGACACTGTGGGGCACATTGATGCAACTCGATGGTTCGGGCTGCCGCATTTTCTTACCGGTCGAGGACGTGAAAGATAAACCGCTGAACGCCTCATTCGCGTTACCGAATGGAATTCAGATTACTGATCTGCCAATTGTGGTTCGTCATGCGACACCATCGAATGATGGTGTTATTTTCGGATGCGAGTCCAACACAGCAAGTCTTAGCCCAAGGAAACGTTCGGCACTCCAGTACTTCGTCGAGACCACGATAGCCCTTCAGGGAACGCAAAAAGAAGCAACACGTGCGGCGATCTTTCTGTCCAAAAAAGGCGAAGAACATGAAGACCTTGTATCTGCTCTTCGAGCGGAGCGACTCGACGCTGCAGTTGTTCATAGTGTCATCGAGTGCTTCGGATGGTTGCAGACACGGGGCGCTGGTGCAGTGTTTATTGATGGTGGCGTAGAAGAGCTGTCAGCGATCGAAGTGGCTCGAATTATTCAAGACTCCGACGGATTCAAATCGACGCCGTTGTATATTTGCGGTGGAAATGAATCGGAACTGAAGGCCGCAGCAGAGTCAAGCGGTGCGAACTACCTACCGTCATTGGATTGCACGCCGGAATTGGTAGAGATGATTACGGGCATCTTGACGAAACCATCCGATGCGTAGTGGAATTGACAAGCGCATCGTTCTCAACAGACACTGAGCGGATCAATATTGGAGCAACGATCCTCGTGGCGTCGCTCTTCACATTCTCATTAGCTTTTCCGGACGGAGTGCGACGAATGGACTTTAGAAATAAGGGCACACAGTTACTCATCGCGGGTGGCCTCTTCACATTGGCGGGTTTAAACACCTGGCGGTTAAGTGGTGGGGAAACAGGGATTACGATATTCGCGGGAATCTTAGTGCTGGGGGGCGTAATATGCCTCGCGACGGGCGGGTATTTCCTTTCACAAGACCAGTTTTAGCGATCAGATTCATGTGAATTCGGTTTTATTCCATCTGTAAGTAGGTTAGTTACAATCACTTACAATTCATGCATTCGCAATTGAAATGTTTAGGTTGACAACCTAATGTGCTTAGTCTAGACTTCGTGAGTAGATATTCTTGTTACGAGATCATCATTCAGAGGTCCGTGACGCCTCTGGCCTATGCTGGCTAGAGGAACAGGCCAAAGTACTTGATGAAACGGTGGAGGCAAGACAATGCACTTAATTTCTAAGGGGTCAATAGCGGTGGCGTTGGTCGCTTGCATGGCAGTACCCGGATGGGCTGCGGAGCAGGTCACGTTCACCAAAGATATTCTTCCTATTCTGCAAGAGAACTGTCAGACCTGTCACCGGGACGGTGGCAAGAACATGTCGGGCATGATTGCTCCGATGTCGTTCATGACCTACCAAGATACGCGTCCTTGGGCAAAAGCGATTGCGAAAGCGGTCGAAGTGAAGAATATGCCGCCTTGGCATGCTTCTGAAGCGACACACGATGTGTTCTCCAATGAGACCACACTCACCGATAAAGAAATCGACACGATTCTCGCGTGGGTAACGACGGGCGCCAAGCGCGGCAACCCTGCCGATGCGCCGGAACCGGTCGAATGGAAAACCGGTTGGTTGATGGGCGAGCCGGATTTGATTCTGGAATTCCCAGAGCCGTTCTTTGTGCCGGACGAAGTGGACGATTTGTACAAGAACATCACGTTCACGTTGACCAAAGAGCAGCTTCCAGAGGACGCATGGGTCCAAGGGATCGAATTCCTTCCGGGAAGCGATGTCGTTCATCATATCATTGCATACGCAGCGGCTCCCGGCGTTGAAGCGATGGCCGATGACGTTGAGACCGAAGGCAACAATGAAGCACTGCGTAGCCGAGTGATGTTGGGCGGATTGGCCCCCGGTACAGATGCACGTTTCTTCACCGAAGATTTCGGCATTCCGGTCAGGGCAGGTGGATCCATCACCTTCGCGATGCACTACCACAAGGAAGCTGGCGCTGGAACGGGCAAATGGGATAACTCGATCATGGCGTTGAAGCTGACGACCGAGAAGCCTGAACGTGAAGTTGGTATTACGACTATCGCGCATGGTTCATTCGAAATCCCACCGTATCACCCGCATTGGGAAGTGAGTGGTGCGAAGACGTTCGACAAGGACCTAATGCTCATTAGCTTGATGCCGCACACGCATTTGCGCGGTTCGCAAACGAAGTACACCGCCTACTATCCTGATGGGTCGTCGGAACTTCTGCTGCACACACCGGAATACGATTTCAACTGGCAGCGTGAGTACTTCTACAAGAGCCCGAAGGATATTCCAGCGGGTACGCGGATTGAGTTTGAGATTGTATATGACAATTCGCAGGAAGCCGCTGAACGCATTGGCTTCGACCCATCACGTGCCGTCAAATTCGGCGGACCCACCACGGATGAGATGGACTTGGGTTGGTATACATTCGCGATGAAAGATCCGAATGAAGATATCGAAGCAGGCGACTAATAGAGTCGCGCTTTCGATTAGACTATTGTAGAGTTCTTTAGGGGAATTCGGACCAAAGACCGAATTCCCCTTTTCTTTTGCCCGTTTGGGCTTTGCTGCGGTCGTGCAATGTGTAGAAACTGACGAGGGTTTATGAAATGAAGTTAAATTGGCTGAGTGGAAGTGCGAAATTGTTGGTCGCTCTCGCGCTGGTGGTCGCCGTATGGGCGGTGCCTTCGAATGCAGAAAAGCCCATCGCAACAGCGCTGGACATATCAGAGGCAAGTGACTTTGTCGGCATTTGGAATATCGCTATCGAAGTCATGGGAAACGAGTTCGAATTGATTCTGACGCTGAGTGATGTCGATGGAAAAACGGGCGCGACGCTGGATTCGGCGCAGCAAGCGGAACCGCTGGCAATCCCGGTCATCACAAAGACGGATGACGGCGGCTTGGAATTGAGTGGTGAACTCAAGTTCGGCGAATCTTTCTCGCTTGATATCATCATCAACATCGTAAAGGATGGCGATGGTCTCGGTGGACAGATTGTCGATAAGGGTGGCCTGTTCAAAGCGGATCTCGTAGGCACGCCTCTGACTCAGGAAGACGTGGACGGCGTGCAGGGTCGTCGCCCGGATCCGACGGAAGCCCGTATAAATATTGATGGGAAAAAGATTCTGATCGGATTCGCGGATCTCTCGATGGAGACAAGCGACTGGGAACTCTTTCAGAAACTGGGCGATGGCGAGGTATTCAAGTTCACGCTGAGCCGAGCAACCAAAATGTACACGGATATGGATATGACGTTTGGCGACATCGTCGTCAGGACAGGTAACGTTGCGGATGATTACCCAGGCGTGTACAGCTTGTGGCTCAAAAAGACTGGTGACGGATGGAGTCTCGTATTTAATGACCAGCCGGATATCTGGGGTACGCGCTATGACGCCAAATTCGACGCCGCGGAAGTTGCTCTGACGTTCGCGGAAGTCAAAGGTGATCCGCAGGAAAAATTCGTTATGGAATTCGATCAGGATGGCGATGACGCCGCGACGCTTACACTGCGTTGGGGGAATCAGGAATGGTCCGCACCGTTCGCCATACAAGCGGGTACAGCTTCGGCGGGTTAATACCGTCAGTCAATGCGAGAACACAAGCCCTCACCGATTGCTTCGGTGGGGGCTTTTCTGTGTCGCTCGTAACCGCTACTGTGCGTCGCGAATGTCTTCATTGTAGAGGTCGCCGTCTACGCTGTAGTGGCGGAACGCGATGAACGGTCTGCCGCCCTCGCGAACAACTTCGACTGAGAGAAAGCCTCCCGTAACATTGAGGTATTCGTGCTCGGGAAGAACATTGTCCTGCTTCCAGCCGCCCGCGTGTTCGTCGCTCGTCGGCCCGCAGGAGTACTCGCGCAGTCTAGTCTTAGAATCGACCGATACATATTGCCAATGGCGGTCGCCGCAGATCACGAACATATTGGGCTGTTTGGACATGAAAGCGCGAATTTCGTTGCCCTCGTGGGCGAACACGTCGTTGGAATGATTGTCACGCTTGTTCGGCCGGTCCGGTCCGACCACCGGCGTCGGACTGATTAGCAGCCGAAACGTAGCGTCCGATTCGGCAACGGTTCGTTTGAACCAGGCTTTCTGTTCATCACCCCAGATCGTTTTAGTTGGGCCGTCTGGGTCATTGTTAGCAGAACGAAAGTCGCGGCCTTCGACAAGCCAGATTTGGAGATCTTTGCCCCACCGAAATGTGCGATAGGTCTTCTCCCCCATCGGCACTTGCTCGCGAAAAATGTCAAGCCCTTGTTCAAATGTAAATTTGCCCATGTAAGGGCTATACATCGATGGCCAACAGTCGTTGCGCCACGTGTCGTGATCGTCTTTAATAAAATAGCTGGCCACCCAGCGGTGAAACTGAACATTGGTCGCCAGACTGTACATCCGCTGCCAATGCCATCGTGCAAGTGCATCCGTTTTCGCTAGCTCATCGTAATAGAGAATGTCGCCGGTGTGGATAAAAAAGTCTGGAGTCATATCCAACATCGCGTTGTACATGCGGTAACCGCCCTCCGGTGCGTCTTGTTGCGGATACCGCGAACCGGTGGTCACCGTGAATAGGACGCGAGAAGGATCGGTTGCAATCTGCGCGGTGCGAAAAGAGCCCGTCATGGAATCGCCTGTCTCGCCGGAGGGGTCGCGGGAATCGACGCGTATCGCGTACCCCGTTCTCGCGGAAAGCCCGGTCAACGTGAATTGACGGGTGTAGTCGAGGGAGGAATCGACTGACTGCCATTCCGTGTATTCCCATTCCGTGGAATCTGTCGGTCGCCAAGCGATACGTACATCCCCGTCTGTTCCGGCCGCAGCGCCCTCGATTGTAGAAATCGAAGTCCCGTTCGGGAACGCTACGATGGGGTCCCAGTCAGGCTTGCCCGATACAGGATCCGGGTGAATCTCATTCGTCTTGGGATCGCGGTACGTGATGACGGGCAGCGGCGCATCGTTTCCAATGCGTTCTGCTTCTTCGGTCAAGCGCGTCCAGATGATCGCGGAATCGTGCGTGACTTCACCTATTTTTATGCCGGTGGCCTGATAGGGCCCTTCAGCGGCAGCGGGAAAAGTGGCTGAGAAGCACGTCGCTATAAGAAATACAGCGGGCGCTTGTGGTAAAAAAACTCTATTCATGTATTGGTCCTTTGGTTAATCAGGCGCTCTCCGTTCGTAGTACCGCCTTAAGGCGGCAAGTATCGGGCAAGACACCGCCTAAAGGTGGGACTACGAACGTTTTCGAATTCGAATTGTTTGGTTGTCGATTATCGCACTTCATTGTGCGTTCCCAACAGCTCGTTGACCGCGTGGTTCGCAACTCGCACTACGTACTTGTTCTCGCGATCTTCCAACGCGGCTTGGAGTTCGTGGAGCGCGGGACGCGCCTTCTCTCTCGCTTCATCGAGCGCGGTCACGGCGTGCAGACGAATCCATTCATGTGGACTCTGCAATTCCGTGCGGAGGATGTCGAGTGCTTTGACGTGCGGATTAGATGAACTTGGAGCGTCCGCATCGTGCGAAACATTCCACCGCAGGACTGCTCCCGCTGCTGCGGTCCGAACGATCGCTGCTGAATCGGCCATCGCACCATCAACCGCATTGAGCGCATCCAGTGTATGAAGTCGGCTTAGGCCGATGACCGCCCAATATCGTATAGAGGCGTGTCTGTTTTGCAGTGCTTTTCGCAGATGTGCTTCATCGTCATCTTGGGCGGCGTTCGCCCAATCGACCGTGTCGCGCAGTTCCCGCATAAATGACGGGTCGTCAATGGCAAGTCCTTCTACGATTTGTCCGCGTGTCTTGTGCGCCCTGCCAATGACGTCCAGTTCGGGTTCCGGAATTAGACCCAGATCGCCCGAATTGACTCGCCATGCCTCGTGCGCGCGACGCAATCGGACCAATGTGTTCGCGTGGGCCGGATCGTCTGCCAAGTTATTCATCTCATGTGGATCGTTCTCCAGGTCGTACAACTCTTCGACTGACTTTTGCGATAGCTGCCACCAATTGCCACCTTCCGGCTGTTTGCGCATCTCCACTTTGATCGGACTCTTCTCTGCCGTGTTCATGTATTGGTCGTAGGGCTTGTGCGGCATGTAATTTCGGATGTACTTGTACCGTTTATCGCGGACCATTCGGATGGTGTCATACCGTTCGTCCATGCGGTCGCGTGCGGCATACACATAGTCTCGCTCGGGGCCACTGAGGAACGGCTGACCTTGCATGTGATCCGGAATGTTGAGGCCAGCGAGCTTCAGCATTGTAGGCGCGAAATCGACTGAACTTACCAGTCGATCATCGACGATCCCCCCTCCCACTCCGGCGTATGCACGCCATTTCTCGGGGACGTGGACAATTAGAGGAACATGTACGCCAGAGTCGTAGAGCCATCGTTTGCAGCGAGGCATGCCTTGGCCGTGGTCCGTCCAAAATACGACGATGGTATCGTCGGCGAGACCGGCCTCCTCAAGTTCGCGCAAACGGTCGGCCACCCAGTAGTCCATGACGGTGATGAGTTGATAGTAGCTCGCCCAATTCTTGCGCACGGCGGGCGTGTCGGGATGGTATGGCGGCGGCGTGATGGCCGATGGGTCTTGGCGATGCTCGGGCCGCAATTTCTCCATGGCGTTGTCGTAGGCTTTGCCTACGCCGCGCGTGGAGCCTTCGTGGGTACTGGTGTAGTTGAAGACGGCGAAGAAGGGTTGATCAGGTTCGTCGCGATTTTTCCAGTGTGCGTTTTTGCTGGACTCATTCCATGCTGATTTGGGAACGGGAAAATTGTAGTCGGTCTTGGAGTTATTTGTGCAGTAATAGCCCGCATATCGCATGTATTCGCTGAAACATTTTACGTTGCTCGGGATGTCGGGCTTCGTGGATCGGTCGACGCCTTCGCCGCCGGATCGCATGTTGTGTGTGCCGAGCGTACTAGCGTACATGCCGGTGATGATTGATGAACGATTGGGCGCGCATACACCTGCGGTCGTGCAGGCGTTTTCGTAGCGGATGCCGCGCGCGGCCAAGCTGTCGAGCGTCGGCGTAATCGCGTGTGGGTCTCCGTAGCAGCCGAGATGACGACCTGTGTCCTCGCAGGAGAGCCAAAGTATATTCGGGCGTTTGACGTGTTGCGCTTCTGCGCGGTCAGCGGCGGCGCCAAGTCCCGCAGCGCCAAGCACGCCCAGGAATTCGCCTCGGGTCAGTTTCATATGTTTACTCCACATCGTTTAGCCCACGCCGTCCATTTGGCGGACAGATTGTTTACCTTGTCTGGATGATCTGCGGCTAGGTCGTTCAATTCACATCGGTCGTCTTCGATGTTGTACAACTCCCAAGGACCGTTCTTTGACCAGACGGCTTTCCAATCGCCGCTACGCACTGCGCGACAATCGCTAAATTGCCAGTAGAGGGCGTCGTGTCCCGTTCGAATTTTGCCTTCAAGGGTAGGCAGGAGACTCTTCCCCTCACATTCAGGAATGGCTTGTCCAGCAAACGATTGCGGGTATTCTGCGCCAGCGAGGTCGAGGCATGTGGGCATCAGGTCGATGATGTGGCCGATCTCGTTCGTCATCGTGCCGGGTTTGACGACGCCTGGCCAGTACGCAATGAGCGGCGTCGAAATACCGCCTTCATGATCCCACCGTTTGAATTTTCGGAACGGCGTGTTTTGTACCGTGGCCCAAGGCGGATCGACGGTGCGGTACGAGTTGACGGGGCCGGGTGGAACGTCGGGCGTAGAGTGCCTGGTCTCCGCGCAACCGCCGTTGTCGGACAAGAACAACACGAGTGTGTTGGACTCTTCACCGAGTTCGCGGATTTTCGATAACACACGGCCAATATTTTGGTCCATGCGGTCGACCATCGCGGCGTACACCGCCATTTTGAGATCCCACATCTCGCGGTCACGTGCATCGTCCCAGGAAATGCCTTCGCCGTTCTTTTTATGGAACGCATCCATGTCCCATGCGTCTTTGTCCTCAACATCCTCCCACGCGGCAACACGTGCATCGCGCGGTGCGAGGCCCCAGCTTTCTTTAATGAGGCCCATCTCAATCATGCGCTCGCGCCGACGGTCACGAATGACGTCCCATCCCTCCATATATTTTCCCCGGTACTTTGCTATGTCTTCGGGATGCGCGTGTAGCGGGTAGTGCGGCGCGGTGTAGGGTAGGTACAGGAAGAATGGATTGTCTTCGTTCGCGTTGTCATCGAGATAACCGAGAGCTCGTTCAGTAAAGGCGTCGGTTGTATAGAAATCGCGGTCTTCCGGTGTGAAGGGTTGCGACACTTCACCGTCGTCCGCCCATTTTCGCGGATAGTTTTTCTCTGCGGGTTTTGGTTCGCCGGGACGTTGTTCGCCGGGATTCCAGAAGTTACAACAGCCGTCGGCAAGTCCGTAGTAGTGGTCGAATCCGCGTTCGGTGGGGAGTTGTTGGGCGTGCCATTTGCCCGCCATGAGTGTGCGGTAACCTGCAGGACGGAGGAGTTCGGCGATGGTCGCGCAGTTTTCCATGACGACCGGGCCGTTGTGGACGTTGCATTGTTGGGAATAGAGGCCGGTGAGTAGTGACGCTCGTGTCGGTGCGCACTTCGCGTTGTTGTAGAACTGGGTAAAGCGGAGTCCGCCAGCGGCGAGGCGGTCGAGGTTCGGAGTTTGGATTTCGCCGCCGTAGCAGCCGATGTCGGAGTAGCCCATATCGTCGGCCATGATGATGACGATGTTGGGTGGCTTTGGGGCGGCGGCGTGCGCTTGGCCTGCAACCGTGGCGGCTACTGCGACGGCGCTGGACTGTTTGATGAAATCGCGTCTGGAGAGTTTGGTGGCCATGGGGTTGTTTCCGTTCGTCCTTTGTAGCGCTGGCTTCCAGCCGGCATCTTCTTCGGCCCAATGCTAAATGCCGGCTGGAAGCCGGCGCTACAATCCAACAATGTCATGCCGAGCGAAGTCGAGGTATCTACCCGTACCCAATGGTTGTCTCGGTTGGCCAGGAAGATTTCTCGGCTTCGCTCGAAATGACGGTTTCGTGATCGGCATTAGAGCATGATTGTGGCGAGATTTTGAAATGCGAGGTAGATTGGAGACCTTCGGTCGTTTGGGTGGCGCGGTCGGGAGACCGGCCACAGCGGAATGCTACCGTCTAAAGCTCGTCAAGATTTAGTCTACGTGTACCCAATTTCTGAAACTCATTGGATGGATAGAACCGAGTTTTGATTTAAAGTTCTTCCAGCTTTAATCGAGGTGCGCCCAGATCCCGGAAGACTGCATACTTGTCATCTTCTCTCGACGGGGGATAACTGTAGAGTGGCGGAGACCCACGGTAAAGGATGTTGTCGAACAATAGTCCTTTGTCATCCGCATCTTCAATCCCACTAAGAAGTTTGGACAATATGTCTGCCCTCTCGGCTTCCTTAGGATAAACCTTGCCATCTCCAATATGCTCAAGAACTTTGATACCAATGATGTAGTAGACAATCGGCGAAGAGTGGTCTTTCGATGCGATGGCACGAAGTTTCTCATAAGCAGACTTGTGCTCTGGCGGCACAACTTCCATCCACGAATCGAAATTGGACAGTACGATCTCCTGGGATATGACCTTAGGTTTGTAGACGAACTGATAGTGTTTAAACGCCTCGAGCGAAGCGTAGAGAACAATCCCGATGATCGTAGAACCCAGGATAACGGCAACAATAGTCCGTGGGGTCTTTCGCTTGAATTCTGGCTCACGGTCTCTCGACATGATACTTCGGATTGTACTCGCCACGTTCAGCAAAACCGCCGAGGTGTGGGCGCATTCGACTTACTCGGGGATAGCTTTCGAAGATGTCGCCGTAGCCGTGGACGCGGGGGTCGCCTTGGTCGTGTAGGGCGGTTTGTAATTGGTCGCGTAAATCTAGCCTTGTGGGTTCGTATTCGGTGATGTCGGCTAGATTGTTTAGGCAGTACGGGTCGTCTTTTATTGCGAAGAGTTCTTCTTCTGGGCGTTTGCCTACGGCTAACTCCCTGAAACGGCGAACGGAGCTTTCGCCGGACAGTACAATGTTTTTGGCGGGGCAGCCGTCGATGTCTTCGAAACCGTCGGGGTCGCCTGCTGGCCAGCGGTCGGGTTTTACGTTCCATATGTAGAGGTAGTCTTGCGTGCGGATGGCGCGGCCTGGATAGCCGAGGTTGTCGAAGCGTGCGTGGGTATGGCGTTCGCGGCCGGTCAGGATGAATTCCGGCGACTGGCCGCTCACGAATGAACGGCCGACCATGGATTCGGGTGTTTCGATACTTGCGGCGGTTAGCACCGTGGGCGCGATGTCGATGAAGCTGACCAAATTGTTCGTTTCGGTTCCTACCTCGACGTGATAGGGCCAGCGGACGGCCATGGGGACGTGCGTGCCGTGGTCGTATAGGTTCGCCTTGGCGCGCGGGAACGGCATGCCGTTGTCCGATGAGACTATGACCAGTGTGTTGTCGAGTTCGCCGATGCGTTCGAGGGCGGCGAGCATTCGCCCCAAGTGCTGGTCAAACCATTCGATCTCGTCGAAGTAGTCGAGGAGGTCATCGCGCATTTCCGGGGTGTCGGGGAGAAAGCCGGGTACGCGAACTTTCGATGCATCTTTCCCTTTCGCGCGTCCGGAGCCTTTCTTGTAGCTGCGATGCGGTTCATTGCATCCGAACCAAAAGTGAAAGGGCGCATCGTCGGGCCGCGCTTCGAGGAAGTCCTCGAAATTGGCGGCGTAGTCGTTGTCCCGAATACTGTTGCTGGGGCGGTCGGCGAGCTTACGTTCGCTGAATTCACGGCCCGCAGGATTTCGTTCCCATCCCCCACGTTTCCAATCGCCGGGTGCCCAGCCTTTGCCGGTAAAGCCGACAAAGTATCCATCTTCTTCCAAAAGGTCGGTGTAAACGGAATGCGTCTTCGGAAAAATACTGCCGTGGGTGCCTGCTTCTGCGATCTGCCAGATGTTGCGTCCCGTGAGCGTCGCGGCGCGGTTGGGGGAACACTGCGGCGCGGCGGTGAACGCATTGTGAAAGAGCGTTCCTTCTTTTGCGATACGATCAAAATTTGGTGTCGAGATTTGCGGTTCGCCATATGCTGACGCATGCGGCCAAGACCAATCATCGGCGAGCGCGAACAGGATGTTGGGGCGGCGAGGCGATTCTTGGGCAAATGACTGGCTGGCATGCAGTGCAGCAGCGGCAGCCACCGCGCTAGTTTTCATGAACGTTCGACGATTCAAAACAACCCTCCCTGATGTGTGTTGACAGTATCGGGACGGGGACTACACGATCAACCGCGGGAAGGCCGGATAGATCTCCGCACCCACTCCCAATCGGAGTTGGGAGCTACGTAGCGCCCAATTCTGATTGGGCGTTTTATGCTACGCCCCTCTAGCGTATGCTAAACGTCAACGAGTTGACCACATTACGCTCCGAACTACATACTCGCCATCCAAACAAATTTGGAGATCCGCTATGCCCAACTCTGCTATCACCCGCCGTCATTTCCTTGGAGCCCTCGGCGCTGCCGGTGCTTTGGCGGCGTTACCGCAACTCGCTTCCGCCCAATCGAAACGAGCCAACGTCATTCTCATCATGGCCGATGATGTGGGCGTTGATGGTTTCGGATGTTATGGCAGCGCGTCGTATAGGACGCCGGAGTTGGACAAGCTGGCGTCGACCGGCGTGCGGTTCACGCATTGTTATTCGCAGCCGTTGTGTACGCCTTCGCGCGTGCAGATCATGACAGGCCGCGCAAACTATCGAAACTACACAGCGTTTGGAACGTTGTCGCCGGAGGAACATACGTTTGGGCATATGTTCCAAGACGACGGCTACGACACTTGCGTCGTTGGCAAATGGCAACTCGCGGGGCGGAACATGCCAGAGGTCGGCCCGGGTGTAAACCCAACTGAAGCGGGTTTTGATGACTATTGCGTGTGGCAAATCATGGAACGGGGGTCGCGCTATGCAGACCCGATTATCGAACGCAAGGGACGTGAACGCGAAACCATGACGGGCGAATACGGCCCGGAAGTGTTCACAGACTATTTGATCGACTATATTTCGCAGCCTCGCGACAATCCGTTTCTAGCGTATTTCCCGATGGCGCTGGTTCACAATCCGTTCGTGCCCACTCCGGACAGCCCGGAATGGGCGGATGATCCGAATAAGAAGGACGACCGTTTTATCGCCGACATGATCGCCTATATGGACAAACTTGTTGGCCGCATTGCGGACAAATTAGATGAACTCGGAATCGCGGACAATACGCTGCTCATGTTCACATCGGATAACGGCACGAATCGAACCATTTCATCCGAGATGGCGGATGGCCGAACCATCAAAGGGGACAAAGGTCAGCCGACGAACGCTGGCACCCATGTCCCGTTGATCGCGCGTTGGAAAGGCGTGACGCCGCAAGGCGCTGTGTGTGATGACCTCGTCAGTTTTGATGACTTCATGCCAACCATGGCAGCAGCAGCGGGAGCGAAATTACCATCTGATCGTGAGATCGACGGGCATAGCTTCATGCCGCAATTACGCGGAGAACCTGGCGATCCCCGAGAATGGGTTGTTTGCTATTACGACCCGCAATGGGGGAGCCGTGCGCCGGCATTCTATGCTCGTGATAAGCGGTACAAACTGTATCGAAGCGGAAAGTTTTACGACCTGGATAAAGACCCGCTCGAAGAACGGCCTCTTAATGCGGACAATGACTCGGTCGCGATAGGAGCCGTTCGCGCGAAGCTCGAAGAAGCGGTGAATACGATGCCGGAGTTGACGCGGTGATGAACCGAAGGGATTTCCTTAAGGCGATGACGTGTAGCGCGGGTGTCGCTTGCCTCAGTACGCACGCTGCTGTCGCTGCAGCACGGCGTCCCAATGTCGTCGTCATTCTAACTGATGACCAAGGGACACTCGACACGCATCGATATGGTGCAACGGACCTGCACACGCCGCACATGGACGCATTGGCGACGCGCGGTGTTCGGTTCTCACAGTTTTATGCAGCGTCGGCGATCTGTTCCGCGTCGCGCGCAGCGTTACTTACGGGACGGTATCCGCATCGGGCCGGTGTGCCATCGAACGCGGAATCACGTCCGGAGTATTTTGATACGGGATCGGGATTGCCAGCGGACGAAGTGACGATGGCCGCGATGTTCAAATCGGCTGGGTATCGGACTGGGCATTTTGGAAAATGGCATTTGGGCGCAAAACCAGGACCGAATGCGTTCGGATTTGATGAGTCTGCTGGGTTCCTGGGCGGGTGTATCGATAAGTGGTCGCATTTCAATTACGGCGGTGATGCATGGGGAACGCCGCCGCAACGGCATGATTGGTATCGCAACGGAGAGCACACTTATCAAACGGGAAAACATTCCGGTGATCTCATCTCGCGCAACGCGGCGCAGTTCATCGAACAAGACTCGAACGATCCGTTTTTCGTCTACGCGGCATTCGGATCACCGCACTATCCGATGCAACCTTACGACAAGTACATGGAACATTACGCGGAATTGGATGAGCCGCGTCGGGCATACGCCGCGCTGGTGTCAACGGTCGACGAGCAGATCGGTGCCATTCTTGCCGCGCTTGACCGTTCGGGTGAGCGGGACAATACAATCGTGATTTTTCAATCCGACCATGGACACAGCACGGAAGCACGCTGTAACTATGGTGGAGGTTTCACAGGTCCGTATCGGGGCGCGAAGGCTTGCCTGTTCGAAGGGGGAATCCGAGTACCGGCAATCATTAGTTGGCCGGGGACGCTTCCTGAGAATGAGGAACGCGGTCAATTCGCGGCGGCGTGCGATTGGCTGCCGACCCTTGCGGCGCTCACCAACGTCAATCTTCCGGAACGTAAGCTGGACGGGTTGGACATTTCCTCGTTGGTTCAGGACGCCGAAGCGGAGACGCCTCACGAATCTTGGCATTGGGCTTTGGGCAAGCAATGGGCGGTGCGGAAGGGCGATTGGAAATTGTTGGGCAATGCTCGCGATACCAGTGATCGAAATAGTATTACGACGTATGACGAACTGTTCTTGGTCAACCTTGCGGATGATGTCGGTGAACAACGCAATGTCGCAGAGAAGCATCGGGACGTCGTGAAAGTCCTTGAGGGGATTCATGAGCAATGGTTGGATTCGATCTAAATGCAAGAGGTTGCAGTTGGGCGAGATTGCCGCAGTCGCGTAGCGCCTCTGCACGGTTCAGGTTGTGAATATGGTTGGTGCTTCCCCAGGCTTTTCTTGTGGCAGACTTCCCCAAAGGAAAAACGGGGACAGTCCACGCGTTACGTTCGTGCCTCACTCCTCTTGGGACAGTCCCCATTTTTCCACAAGCGCCTATATCCACAACTTAAGGCGCGCTGAGGTAGTAGGGCTCTTTCGCAATGCCCGGCTTCGGAGTTAGCTTCTTCCAATCATCTTCTCGAATAATTCCCGCTGCTCGATGAGCGCGGCGATGGGGTCTTCCGGCTTAGTACGCGCTTCTAGCAAGACCCAGCCCTCGTAATTCATCTCCACGAATAGGCGTATCAAGTCAGTGTAGGGATAGTCACCAATGTTCAACTCGCGGACGTGTGCCGTCGCGCCGAATCGATCCTTCACCAAATTGAAATTGTGTTCGAGGCCTTCCCCCAAGAGGTCTTGGTCGTTCGAATTCCAGCAGACGGCGACGTTGGGGTGATCCGCGATGTCCATGATCTGCTTGATAATCGGCAACTCAGCGCATTGCCCGTGCACTTCGAGTCGAATTTCTTGGCCGAAGCCGTATCCGTATTCGCCGAGCGTGTTCAGACTTTTTCCAATTTGTTCGATGGTCTTCTCTCGTAGCACGTCATCGTGGAAGCTGTTCGGTTTAACCTTCACGCCAGAACCGCCTACGTCGTGACTGAGTTTTATGAACGCTTTGGTCGCCTCGATTGCATCAGCGAGTTTGTCGGGTTTAGGATTGTCATAATTTTCGTTCGAGCCAATACCGACAAAGGTCACTGGACTGTCTGCGAATCGTTTTTTAACGTCGGACCGTTCACTCGCAGATAGACTTCGTTCAACGCCGTGTGCGTGCGTCGTGCGCAACTCGACGCCAAGCACGCCGCTCTGTTCGCAGTTATCGATGAGCGTTGGCAAATCCCATTTCTCACCCCATAGATACGTGACCAACCCGAAGCGCATGCGTTCGCCCGATGCGGCCGAAGCGATATTGCCTTTGGTAAGCAAAGCGGCGGCGGACAGACCGATTCCTTCAATAAACTGGCGACGTGACAGTGGCGGCATGATTTGATTTCTCCTTGATAAGAATCAATGTTGTAAGGTTTAGGAAGATCGTTCAATGGCGTGCACGAGAACCGATCGCGCGCCTGACTCTTTCAGCAATCGTTCGTAGATTTTCATTTCCTCGTCTTCGATGATGGTATAGAGAAAACCGCGCACACCTTCCTTTTCCAGGAACTTAACCATGTTTGCTTCAAACGAACGCTTGCTGGTTGCGATCACCTGGCAGCCGAGCGAAACGTTTGGACTGAGGGGTGTTTCACTGTTGAATTGCTTGGATGAATACGCCGAATGCAGGTTGGCGCCCAGGATGTCATACGTACCTTTTCGACCGCGTCTGGTGCCTTCAGCTCGATCCCCTTTCAGTCGATACGCAGGGTCGCGGCCTTTGTGTAATCCGCGCTGATAGGTCACCTGTTTGGCGTCAAGCCGCCCGACACCTTTTCGAGTACTGCTGGATTCAGTGGTCGCACGATATTCGATGACGTTGGTTTCACGCCCCCCACCTTCAAGGACGATATACATAGTGTCGTCATACGTCTTATTTCCGTTGTCCTGAAGACCCAAATTCATATCCAAGCCGCGAACGGCAATCGCATTACCGACACGTTCTTCGGGTGAGGCGATCTGCCATTCGCCGCCTTTCAACAATACTAACGATCTGGATTCCATCGCAATCGCGTCGGCCGCTTCACCAGCATAGATACGGCGAAAGAATTCCGCTTCCGATGAAACGATACGATCAGGAAGACTTTTGTAGCCCACGACCGCCGGCCTACCGGGGCCGAGCACCACCGGCAGTCGCGCGACATTTCCGGAATCACTGATATTCCGAAGCGGGCGTGTCTCTATCGTGACCGGCACTTCGATGACATTTCCATCTGCGTCAAGTGCTTCAAGTGGAATTTGTTCGGTTCGGGTAGGTTGTATCGGGCCGAATTCTTTTGCAATCGCGGATTGGAGTTCTGCATCGAAGCGTTCCGACAGTTCGGCGGAAAGATCGACAATTTGAGAAACAATCGCTAACGCTTTTTCGCGGCGTTCCTCCGATGACATCGTTCGGAATGTGTCTAGGGATGGGAGGTCGTCTTCGAAGAATTTCTGTGTAGCAGGCATTGCTGATCGTTCGAGCTGTTGTTGTTCGGCACGTACAGCGCGGAGCTCTTCGCGTAGCGATGCAATTCGTTGGGTATTTTCTGGACCAGGCGGGAATTTGCCCGTTGAACGATTTCCGCCTGTGGCGCACCCCGTAAGCGCGACGGACATCAGAATCGTTATAACGGTTTGAACGATGCGCATGTTGAGAAATCCTAATCCCATTATGGATCGTTCCATCAAAATTCGCCAGCGTCTAACGAGGAAGTACGAATTGCTTCGTCATCATCACGGCGACCCACACAGTCTTCCCCGGTATGAGCAGGAAGAACCACAATCTTTTTTGGCGCTCCCAGTCATCGTGAAGGCTAAAAGGGTTGTCCATAAACCCGCCGAAGAATCCGGTTTCATCGGGGTCATACGTTGGTGTGAACACCACGCTGATGAATAAATAGACGGCGAGTACCCACCAGTAATTGTAGCGCACCAACATGACCATGCGGTCCGACGCATCGTCGAACGCGGCGAATCCGGTATCCATGAGTACGGGAATCCCAAACTCTAACGCTAAATAGGGGCCGACAATTATGACGGCTGCGACGCCCCACATCAGGAACACCTTCCAAATCGCTGCCCGTGTAGGCGCTGACGATGTAACTGTGGTCGGAATCGCGCCCCATCCGCAGTAGCGGCAATAGATGTTCACGCCACCATCCGGCGCAGGGGATTGAGTGACGGGCTTGTTACAGGCGGGACATTCCATGGTCGTATCCTAGCTACTCGGTTCACCGGTGCGAATCGAATCGAAAAGCTCGATGGTCACATCTTCAATATCGACGACATCCAAAAGCGCGAAGTTCACTCCGGGTTGAAAATACAGCCAAGTGGATTGACTCCACTCGATTGACAGATCACCCAGCCCGATCTTGAGTGCACCTCCAGCATACCGAACATCGGCTTGCTGAACACCATCTACAGTCTTCTGCCCGACGACTTCTCTGACTTCCCATACGGTAAACGCCCGGTCGTATTCCACGACGAGAGGCCCATCGTCCTCGTTTTGCTTCAACAACCACAGATGCCCAATGGCAGTGTCATGCATAAAATCGAAAGATGTGAATCGTATTGCGCCAAGCGTTTCTTGCGAGCGCACGAGCACGATCTGGTGTAAGGGTACGTGAATGGCGGTATCTTCGTAGGAAATGGCATTCCACCAATAATTCGTCGGAGGAGCTTCAAATGTGTGCATCCAGTCCTGTAACCCGATTGCATTCGGACCCAAACGAACGATCCCGTGATTTGCATTCGCATATACAATTACAGTGAGTACACCGACGATTACGCCGGGTAAGAATCCAAGGAGTAAGAATGCAAACCGTTCAATACGCATGAACTTCATGACACCTCCTCGTCACGGGGAGCCAACACGCCTTAGTCAGTGCCAATCGCGATTACTCGCGCCATGTGGCCTGTCTGAATATCGTGCCACCATGACATGAACGATTCGTAAAATAGTGGCAATCTCCCATCGAAGAGTTGCGCGTTACTCCAGGCCCGAAAACGCCATCGTGTTAATACGATGCAAAGGAGCGCTGCATCCAGATCGCCAAGGGCGTTGTCGAGTTCGGCGAGCGGCGGTGCGATTTCCCCAAGAAGGCGTTCCACTTCGAGTATTGCTCCGACGACCAATTCGTTGGTAACGACGTAGTCGGAATAACGAAGTCCGCGTTCGCTGGATGGTGTTACGGTCGCGATGGCATAGGGAAGATCGTGATTGACGTGGGCACTGACGCCGAGGAGCGCGTGCTGAAACACGGTTGCACCCTCCACCGCTGCAACATCAAACGCCACCCGCCACGCCCACGGCAACTCAGCGAGGTTTCCAGTTTCGTAGTTGTAGAATGCTTCGCGGTACAAATTGCCAAAAGCCACTGTGAGCGCAGCCGCCCATTCGGAATCTTCGAATTGTCCTTCCTCCAGATCTTCCATCGCGCGTTTGGTGAGCACGCTGTATATCGCAGTAAATGTGGCGCGCCTATCGCCCCGTTCCAAGAGCGCAGTCTCCAAATCACCGAGCGCGTCCATGAACTCATCAACGTTCTGATATTCGAATGCGACCAAATTGACTAGAACGGGATCGCCTCGCTGCGCTTCAGCGATCGCAGCTGGAGAACATAACGGAAGTACCAGGTAGAGGAGCATCGTTGTCGCGATGGCCCGATGGTTGTAAATACGAGTGAAATCGTCGATTTGCATGCGGGCACTATGATGAGTTTGCATGAAAAGACTCAACCTTGAACGGCCAGCCGCGAGGTCGACTTTTGCTAAGACTGAGAAAACTGTCATACTTAGTGGTTTTCAGGCCTACAATTGAATTTGATGGGCCGTTTCTTGTGAGTTTTAGCGCATGGCACCCACGCAAGCGATATTCGATTTCCCGAAACAGTCTGACTTCGAAGTTGTGCTCGATCCGGAGAATGACGGTCCGCAGAAGGCGAAATCTTTGGTGTTGGTGTGCGATCACTGCGGCAAAGACGTGCGCGTACCGAAGCGCTGGGTGGGCGCACCTGGCTATTGCGGACATTGCGGGGGTAAATTCACGACCCCATTCGACTCGCCGCCACAACCGGCGCAATCGGTTTCCGCATATCAACACGCAGCCAGTATCGCCGATACGGATCCGGAGGCCAGTGAAGCGTCACTCCTCATTGCTGCCGAGACCAAACATCCGGAGGCGTTGTATGCGTTGGGACATCAAAACATGTTGGGCGCTTCGGGGCTACGCGTCCTGATCAATCGAAACGCGAAGCGACGCGACTACGCGAAGGCGCTCGAATGGTTTGTTCAGGCTGCGGATCAGGGACACAGTCGTGCGCAATTAGCGCTGGGGTTTATGTATTACCGCGGAATGGGCGCGCGCAAAGAACGTGCACGTGCGTTTATGTGGTTTTCGTTGGCGGCACAACGGGGCGAAAAAGTGGGTGAACAGCACGCAAGGGCAATGTGGCGCAGAATGAAACCGCATGAACTCGAAGCCGCCAACCTGATGATCGAACGGTGGTATGAAGCGCGGGAAAGTTAGTGTAACCCGAACCAGGCGATTGCGGCTTCGGGGATGTCTTCGTGACCCCCTTCGAAAATTGTGATGCGGGATGGGCCGGCTTCTTGTCGTAGGTAGATATCCCTGCCATAGGTCAAATCGTTGAACAACGGGGCACCACCGTATTCTTTAACAGAAAGCCGTGCGATGGTTTCCACATCGACAGGATCGTCTCCGCGCGATTTGGCGATAGTGTTGAACGCATCAATCGAGTGGTGAATCGGCACGGATCCGGTGTGACCATCGTGAATGCCTGTGGCGATGTCGACGGGTAGGTCTTTCGCGTTCGCTAAATGGTGGACTGGCGAACGTACGCGCAACTCATCATCGACCGCCTGCGATGCGCCTGGCGGCCCACCCGCGATCGCCTCGATATCGCTATAGTATTTGAGGTCCGCGGCTTTCGTTTCAGCATGCCACGCGGCGAGATCGCTGATACTGGCCCAAGCGGAAACAGCGGTCCATCGTTCAGGCGCGTGCGCCGCCATCACCAAGGCCATGTGGCCACCACCGGAAGCGCCGGCGAGGTAGATGCGCGTTTTGTCGACCGAATAGTGTTGAATGACGTAGTCGACCGCATCGAGAATGTCTTGACGCGCGATCATCGACCCGCACGCTTCGGGACGGTTGTTCGCGCCGCGGAAATCGGGAAACACGAGGTGCCAATTCGCACTCTTTGCGACCGCCTCCCATTCCGCTCCATCGAATCGGTCCAGGTTCACGCTCCAATTGTGGAGCATCACAAGCAATGGTCGCGGCGACTCGTCGGACACGGGAAATATATCGACCGACTGTTGCTCACCGTCGATTGAACTGGGAATTTCGACGCGAACGGGATCGGCACTGGCATGTAATGCGCAGAACATGCAAACGGTAGCGATGGATGCCACTCGAGCCGTCATTGTTTGACTGCAGACCATAGAGTGGAATCACCAATGTCCGAGCCAGCCCAAACAATGCCTGCGCCGTTCATCGTCGAATCCGATGTGATGGTCCCGATTAGTGCGGTTTCGGTCCCATCATCGCGAGAAACGTTCAGTATGAACTTTGAACCATCGACCTCGAAACTGAGATCCCCTGCGATCATTCCGTCGATGAAGAAAGACGTTGCCGATCCATCCGAATTCAATGTAACGCCCGTATCGGCATTTTCGACCGTAAACGTCCAATTGCCAAGGAGCGCGCTCGCTCCGTTTGGACAGCCCGATCCTAGCGGCAACAAAGCGATGAGTACTGCGATCAATGCAATTCGTCTAGCCATAGTCCAATCCTCCATTCGAAAACAGTAATCGTGCATGTGAACAACTCATTAGCGAAACGGTCTGGATGCAGATTTGACGCGCTCCTGGCAGGCGTTCTCCAATTCTCCGCCTTCATACACGGACTGCGTTAACGTTTTTCAGGGCTACCCGATCGGGAGAAGAAACAGCTCAACCCGAGGAACACCCACGCACCAAGAGCCGCCCAATAAATCACAGGGCTCGTACTCCTGTCAACGATGCGCCAGGTAAACGTATACCCCGCGTACAGATCCCAAGCCGCCCAGGCTAGGATTATGATTCCCACTACTTGCCAGACTCGCCGCATCTTGCACTAATCCTCTCGACCCTCATTATAGCCGCACCGGCTGCTGCGCAGTCGCCATAGTGCTATTCTGCAGCAATGCCTGCACCCAACAGTGCGAAACTCTTCGTCCACTTGGTAATGAGCGGACTTCTACTAATGTCCGCAACGCTCCTCATTTTCGTGGCATTTTACTGTTGGTATCTCAGTTTCGTCGCGCCGCCGAGCGATTCGATGGAGTCAACGATCGCTACACTTCTCGGTATGCTCGTATGTGGCCTCGTGGGCGTAGGACTTGGCAGTATCGGAATCGACAGCATTTTAGACGCCGGTCGCGAGCCGCGTACGGAAGAGAAACATATTCTGGAAACGCACCGTTTCGATGCGGACGAACTGTGAGCTTCCCTAGATTTGAGACGGCTTGAATACAGCGCTTTCTGCCGAATGAGCTAAACACGTCTGTGCCAGCATCGAGCAAGTCAGAGCGAACTCGTGGTGATGGACGAGAACGACGATAGACCAGGCACCTTCATCTGCGATCTTTGTCTATTTTAGTTTGACGGTCCTTCTACATGGAAAAGCTTGTTGTAGATGCTCCACTTGCCGCCGTCTTTTATCAAAGATAAAGTGTCTAAGAACGTCTTGCCCAGATAATCATCCCGAACGCGAACCGCGGCAGTAGTGCCTGCGATTTCAATGGACAGAATATCCAGCCGAGGCGTTTCGCCTTTTTCTTTTGGTGACGGTTGAAGACTCTCAACAAGTTTCGCGAAGTCAGACACAGTCATCTCACGGAGACTATCTTCCAAATGGCCCGTAATCTTCGCATTGGGGTGAAATGCCTCACGCGTTTTCTCAGCACTTGATTCGAACATACAATCGAAGTAGGTCTGAATCGTATTCTCTATTTGCTTCTTATCACTCATTGGCGTATCTCCCAAAAGTAGTTTTGATTAGTCTACTAAATGTGGCGCGACTTCTTTGAGTAGGGGGCGAATTTCAATAAAACCTTCCCGCATGGCATCCAGCGCCGTGTTAATCTCGTCCTCCGTAAGCGGAGTCGATACCCTCAGTGCCATCAAATTCTCGAGGGTGCGTAGCCCTTTGTTCATGAGTGAGCGACGATACAGTGCCATGACTTCTTGCAGTCCTGGCGCGTTTGCGTTGGCGAGATAGGTTACCGGATCGACCACTTCATCGTCGGTCGTTAGGTGAACACTCTGATGATTGCCGTATCCAATCACCTGCCCTCTAATACCTAGCTCTTTAAGAATGCTTCGGATGCCATTTGCCAATAGTTCACCGTTGGCATTGATGCGCGCAATTTCTTCGGCGGTCATTATGTTGAGACAAGCGGTGCTAGCCGCAACACTCATGGGGTCACCCGTGTGAGCGGCGATGGCGGCTACCCTCACTTGTTCCTTTTGACTGAACAGTTTCATGATGTCGTCGCGGCCACCGATGAGCCCCATCGGTAAACCACCGCCGATTCCTTTTCCATAGCAACACATATCGGGCTCGACGTCATACAACGCTCCCGTTCCGCCATGGTCGAGCCAAAAGTTTACGATTTCATCGAAAATCAAAACGATGCCGTACTTTGCGGTGATCTCCCTCAGGAACGTCAGGTACCCATCTTGCGGCGGAATGGTCCCCCCCGTCTGCAATCCTTCCGTGAGTACAGCCGCCAAATCATCTTTGTTCTCCCGGATGATCTTCTCCGTGCCTTCCTTATCATTCCAATGTGTAACGAGCACATTCTCAAGTGTGTTCTTAGGTAATCCACGAAACCCGTTGGGTAGATTAGGATTCGGCGGGATGGCCAATGCGTCGTCGTAGGTTCCGTTATATCCGCCCCGTATCTTTAGAATTTTGTCCCTGCCCGTAAAACCTCTGGCCGCGCGTATCGCCCACATGAAGGACTGGGAGCCACCCAACGTAAACCACACCTTGTCTACCGAGGGCACTCTCTTACACATCATTTCGGCCAACACATCTCTACCGAGATCGGGTTGGAAAGAAACGAGACCTTTTGGCACCTGCTCTTGGACGGCTTCGGCTACCTTCGGGTGGTTGTGCCCAATGATGCACGTCATACCCAAAATGAGATCGATATAGCGATTCCCATCGACATCGTACACATAGCATCCGTCTACTCGCTCACCATAGGCCGGATACGTTCCGGTGGAGTGAGACCTCAGCGCGCCGCCCGGTGTATACTTCTCGGCTCGCTCGCACAGCACGCGGGACTTGGGTGTTTTTGCGCGCCATATTGCCTCAACTTCCTTCTCGTACTTAGTGAGAAGTGATTCGCCTTTGGACATGAGTCATCCTCGTTATTACTTCTAGTACTCAACGTGCTTTGAGAATAACACGATGACCTGACCTGATGAACGGTATCAACAGTTTACGTAGAGGTTTGAACCATGGGAAAGACGGTGAAGTACGGGATACTTGGTTGCGGCATGATGGGCCGTGAGCATTTGTTGAACCTGGCCCTGATCGATGGTGCGCAAGTTGTTGCGATTGCTGAGCCAGACGGAGACATGCAAGCTCGAGCATTGGAGCTTGCGCCCGATGCCAGCGTCTTCAATGACATGCAGGCATTGCTGGACTTTCCTGACCTTGATGCGTTGGTTGTTGCAACGCCCAATTATCAACACGGGGATCAGCTCTCACATATCTTCTCAACCACAAGCCTGCCAGTCCTAATAGAAAAACCAGTTGTGACGAGTCTGGATCAGGTTCAGGCGATAAAAGCGGCGGCTGACGAACATCCTGCACCTGTTTGGGTCGGCATGGAGTATCGGTACATGCCGCCGATTGCAGCATTTAAGGATCGCTTGCGCGAAGAACAGATTGGGTCACTAAAAATGCTCACGATTCGTGAGCACCGACTTCCGTTCCTGAAAAAGGTCGGCGATTGGAATCGTTTTAATCGCAATACCGGCGGCACACTGGTTGAAAAGTGTTGTCATTTTTTTGATCTGATGCGGTTGTTAAGCGGGCAGGAAGTCGTTCGCGTTTATGCATCTGTCGGACAGGATGTCAATCATCTGGATGAACGATATGACGGTGAGACGCCCGATATCGCGGACAACGCTTACGTTATTCTAGATTTCTCCGATGGGCTTCGAGCAATGCTTGAACTCAATATGTTTGCGGACGGATCCAAGTATCAGGAAGAAATATGCGCCGTCGGCCCCATTGGTAAGCTTGAGTGTTTTGTACCAGGTCCCGGAGAATTCTGGCCGGCAAACGAGCTGGGTCCGGCGCCTGAACCGAAGTTGGTATTCAGTCCGCGAGACCCCATGGGCCCTGTCGAATCTTCTGTAACAGTCGAAGCCGCTCTGCTCGCCGCAGGTTCCCACAACGGCGCGACGTTTTATGAACACCAAGGATTTTATCGCGCCATCACCGAGGGTAGTCCGATAGAGGTCGGAGCTGATGATGGTCTTAGAGCGGTGGTGATCGGCCTTGCAGCACATCACTCAGCCGAGACCGGAAACGCCGTCACGCTCAGTCCTGACGGATTAAGTTTCGAAGACTAAGTCTTTCAATCGATTCCAAAGGAACGAATTCCGAATGAACGTAAAGCCTAGTGACGAAACTAGCCAACCCGAGGGTGCAATCTCCTTTGGCGGGAAGACGGCGTTTGGCGTAGGCGCTGTCGGAGAGGCTGTATTCTTAGTTCTCTTTGGCGGCTTCGTTACGATTTATTACAACCAGGTCATAGGCCTCTCCAATTCGCTCATTGGTTTGGCCATTATGCTGGCCTTGATTGGCGACGCGATTACGGATCCAATTGTCGGGATCATGTCCGACCGTTGGAAGTCGAAATTCGGACGCCGTCATCCCTTCCTAATTGTCGCGCCTATTCCACTGGCCTTATCGATCTTCTGCATCTTTACTCCGCCCGCGGCGCTTACCGCGGGAGCAGATGGTCCTTCACAGATGCCCCTGTTTGCCTGGCTCGCCACGTGGACCATCCTCAGTCGCGCGTTTCTTACGCTCTACCATGTCCCGCATTTAGCGCTTGGCGGCGAGCTGACAAAAGATCAACATCAACGCTCCCAACTTTTCAGTGCCAATACCATTTTTAGTTATGGGACCCTCGCCGTATTTACGTTTCTTGCTTTCAAAGTCTACTTCGCTGGCGAACGGGTGCGCGCATCGGATGGGGAGATGGTGCCGGCACATCTTATTGGGGAAGCGTACGGGCCGTTGGTGCTCACGGCGTGCGCCGTTGTGTTGATTACGATTTGGATCTGTGCCGCAGGGACATGGAAATACATTCCGCAACTCTCTCAGGCAACAAAAGACGCACCGCGTATGTCGCCGATAACATTTCTCAAAGACATCGGCAGTACCTTAAAAAATCGCAATTATCTGGTTCTGGTAATCGGCTTCTTCTTCTTTATGCTAACCAGCGGCATTTTCGACACGCTCGAAGTGTACATGTTCACGTTTTTCTGGGAATTGGATACGGATCAGATGGCATGGGTGAGACTGGTCGGCGCACCGGCGGCGGTGACGGGTGCGCTTATTTCGCCTATGCTAATGCGAAAGTATGACCGCAAACCGGTGATGATGATTTCGCTCATCGGGGGACTCGTCTTCGCGCAATTGGTGGTCGACCTACGCCTGCTTGGTTTGATGGTTGATAACGATCACGCTGCACTCCTGTCCATTCTCATCGTCAACCGCGCCGGATTTGCCTTTTCGCTGGGCGTGAGTACGGTGGTGATGTTGTCGATGATAGGCGACATCATCGATGATAGCGAACTGGAGACCGGTGAGCGGCAGGAAGGGCTCTATTATTCCGCTCGCGCCTTCTTCGCTAAGGCGTCAACTTCTTTCGGAATTTTCTTTGCCAACGTCGTACTGGAACACTATGTCCACATGCCTACTGAAGCGGTACCGGGAGAGCTTGATAGTGACGTCTTGTTTCGTATGGGCATTGTTGCCGGGCCTGTTATGGCATGTGCTGCTTTTGTTGCCCTCTTTTTTTACAACAAGTACAACCTGACCCGGGAACGACATCAAGAGATCGCAACGCTACGAGAGGCGCGAAAACAGTCCAACGATGAGCGCACTGCTACCGGGGACGTACATGACTGACCAGACCAAATCGTCCAACTCTTCATCCGTTATCGGCTTCAATCATATCGGCCTTTCCGTGAGTGATTTGGAAGCATCGATTGCGTTCTATACAGACGCTGCTTCCCTTGAAGTCGATCACTCCAAGACCCTCAGCAATGCCGCTGCCGAAACGGCGAGTGGTTTCGAAAACTCACCGATCGACCGCGCCGTGCTGGCGGGTCCAAACGGCTACCTAGAGCTTTCCCAGTATGAACCATCACTTGCGGGCCTGGCTGAGGAAATACCGATTCACGGCCCAGGGATAACGCACATATGTTTCCAAGCCCCCACTTCGCATGACCTCTATGGTCGTTTCAAAGGTGTCGGTGCGAATCCGGTCAGCCGCGGGACTGCACCGGTGGATCTCGGTGGATACGGGGTGTACTACGCCTATGAGCGCGACGCCGACGGCATCATGTTTGAAACGGAACATCTGGACAAGCCTCATTTCGAAGGCCCGATCTGGATTTCGCACGTTGCACTCGTGTCACCCGACATCGACCGGCTTGTCGACTTCTACGAAAACGTAATCGGATTTGAGCCCACTCGCAGAAGCGACAAAGTAACCGGCCCAAGGTTTGACGAAGTCGCGGATTACGACGACACCTTTATTCGCGCCGCCTGGTTCAATATGACCAACATGATTCTTGAGATCTGGCAGTTCATAAACCCGGTCACACCAGCGGTAGGGGCGACCATTCCATTCGAGAAGATTGGCTATAACAAGTTTGCCTTTGAGGTTTCAGATATTCAAAGCGACTACAGGCGGCTTCTTGAATCGGGTGTGCAGTTTTTGTCCGAGCCGGTGCAGACCGATGCATCAACGGAAGTGTTCGGCAGAGACCCGGATGGCAATCTCTTTAGTTTGATTCAGCCAGCGCCTGATTCTGGGATCTCTATTCGGGTGCTGAAGGCGCGTTGATGATAATCAAAATGGACTATCATTAAGCAACTAGAAGAAGGAAAATATCGATGCCACCAATACCTCAAGGCGGAACCGTTGCCGTAACAGGCAGCGCGGGATTTATCGGCGGTTGGGTCGTGCGGCTGCTTTTGGACGAGGGCTTCCGCGTGCGTGCATGTGTTCGGGATGCAAACGACGAAAAAAAGACGGGCTTTCTCAAGGCCATGCCGGGTTATGCCTCCGGCCGTTTGACGCTTCATTCAGCGGACCTTGACGAGGCGGGCTGTTTTGACGAAATTTTTGTGGGCTGCCAGGGTGTTGCGCACCTGTCACATGTGTCCACTTATGATGACCAGGACTACGTGAAGAAAGTCTGTGATCACATCATCAACAGCGTCAACCTGTCGGAAACCGTAAACCGCGTTGTGGTGACGTCCAGTATCGCTGCAGTAATCTCCGAACAGGATTTACAGGAGTTCGTCCGACGGCCGGTCCTTTACGAAGATCGCTATCCGGATGAACAAAACCCAAAACGTTCGCCCGAACGTGGCCAAGGGTATTCTATGGGCAAGATTCTGGCCGAACGCGCATTCTCCGACGCTGCCGAGGCCAGCGGCCGATGGGATGCCATCACTTGTTGTCCCGGCGATAACGTCGGTCCCATTCAGGCCCCGCATCAAAAGGACGGCGGTCCCTGGCAACACCACATTGAGACCATGCTGCTAGGCGAATATGCGCAGAACGTGATCGGCGCCTATCGACCTTGGTACACCGTTGATGTGCGTGACACCGCGGAGGCACACATTCGGCTGCTCGAAAGTGTCAATGTTGAAAATGGACAGCGATTCATTTCCTGGTCAACAGAAACGCGAACCGTAGAAGACATCTGCGCCAGCATCGACCGCTTACTCCCAGAACTGGGGTTTGCGGGGGCGAAGCTCATCGACCCGCTCCCCGAAAAGGTTCAAGCAAAAGAAGCTAAATTCAGGGCCATCTGGGCGGGCTGCGAATTGCGCAATGACCGCATCCGCGCGGCACTCGGCATGGAATTCCGTCCGCTCGACGTTTCCATACGAGACTGTGTGGAATCGCTGTTGTCGGTGGGGAAAGTAGCGCTCAAGCTCAAGACGGGGTTTGAGTTGCAACCGTAAAAATGGCGAGGGACACAGAAAACTCTACTCGCAAATGGACCAATTTCAAGGGAGACGGTCATAATCGCAGCAGCGATGAGTCTTCGCGCCCTGCATCATCGGGTAATCGTTTGACCAAAAAGTTATCCATGGATGTGGCGATACCCTCAAGGGTGGGAACAAAGACAGTGTCTTTTATGCCATGGCGCGCCAACATTTCGATCCCTTTCCGGTGGTCTTCGACTAATTTTGCCAGATTATTGCTTTCGCACTTGCGTTCAAGAATACGTAGATTTTTGATGCTTCCTTCGCTCATCCGAGTTGTAGTGGTCGTCAGTGATGTGCCGTCCTCGAAGTGCGTGAAACAATCGTCCGAGGTCATTCCGAAGGGCAATATATAATGGGCAAAGTACGTGTCTTCTTCTGCATTCGCGAAGGCACAAATAATGCACTTGCCAACGAATTTACATACGATATTGCCAAGATGAGTATAGCCAAGGGCCTCTATGGTTTTTAGAACGGCGGGCAACTGTCTAATTTCGGCCTCAAAATATTTATCATTCGCTGCCAGTTGCAAGTCGACTTCGTAAAATTTTGAAGCACGACCTTCTAGAATGGGTTTTTCGAACACCGGAAGCCGCTCAGCGTCTTCCAGCGATTTGTTAAATCGCTGACATTGCTCGACGTCCTTTTTATTTTCTTCGATTGAGGCCGAACAATCCCACAGATCGCCAAATCGTTGGCGAAAAAATAGCGTAGCCAACGCATTGACTTGGCGTCGGGGAGGAGAGAAGCATAAGTCGTTTGGGGTGATGGGCGAACCGAAAAACATGTAATCGGAAGTGGTCGCTTGAAGAACAGATTCCGCTTCCTTTGTGTCCTTGGCCGTTATCGGTTCCTTATTTAAGCCGGCACGAAACAGACCCATAGCATCGGCGAGCGATGCCGTGGGTAGTGAAGGTGCGGACGATTCTATGTGCCATTGTCCATCTTGAATGAACCCTCGGAATTGTTGAGATGTCACCGTTTCGCTGTTCAGGTGCAGCACCAGCTCGGTGCCGTCTGGGAGTGTATTCAGTATTGTGCTCAATTTAGCGTAGGACTTGGGCACGATAAAAACATCCATATCGGAAATGCCGATATCCAATCGCCCATCGGCCTCATAAATGCTCAGATAATTGGGGACACGGTCCGAAGGCAAAAATGTTGTCCCTCTAGGTAGATAGGCTGAATAGGCAGCTTTTACATCGCGATGCGTGTAGTATCCCGCGCGAAACATCAGTGGGGCATCTTCAATGGGAATGCTCAACGGTCCACCGGACAGCGGCTCGACGCTTACGTTGTTCATGGCTTTGATGACAGGTGCAGCAAAGTTTTCAGGCTCCCTTTCTGCATCCTCCCGATCCTGTTGTTCCGCCTCTGCAACCATTTGATCAAAATGATTACCGAGTTTCAACGCTGCGAGAAATCGGGGCAAGTCTCCAATATCCCACTCAACTTCGACAGTGGTCAGCGAATGTCCAGTCAGTACATCTAGAATGGTTTGGCTATCGTGTGGAATGCCGAATTGGCTGAGGGCTTGCTCCATTTCCTCGGCGTGAAGTGTGAGAAACGTTTCGAGTAATTTTTCTTCTGGAATACCCTCGAGTTGTTCGAGTATCGATTCACTCAAGGTGAGTCCTAAAGAGGTAAACGATTCACAGATATTACCCAAGAGTGAGTCGTCGAATTCCTCTTCCTCATCGTATTCCTCATCATGCTCATCACTATACGGCTCGAAAAAGTCATCGCAAAACTCAAGGGGCGTCAATTCTGACAGTGGGATTTGGGGGGCGCCTACTATCAATTCAACACACGATGACTCTTGCTCCTCCTCATATTCTTCATGAAAGACATTAAGGTCTTCATAGTCACGGGCGTCTTCAGTCACGGGGCCAGGAGGGATAGAGTGCACGGTCACATAAGGTTCTAGGCCCTTGCGGCGCAGGTGCATGTACCAACGGCACGCGTCTTCAGTGGTGGCGAGCAGTAGAGGCCCTTCCAGATGCTGAAGGGTTTCGAGAATTTTGGTAGGTCCCACACTCCAGACACTGGCTGAAAACCAGCACCAGCCGTTCGCCGTTTCTATCGTGACCTCGCCCAGTGGTGCCGAGGCCTCGCGTAGGGCTTCAGGTGTCGTGTGCCGTACGGCAGCTATGTGTATGCGTATTGCCATTGCTGGCCTCCTGGACATTAGAATGCCATTTGTCGGGAGCAGGATTCGAACCTGTGACCCAATATTAAATGCCGTAAGACCTTCTGAACTCGCGAACTTGCATCACCTAAGGGAGGTGCTGCGGGAACTTGGCGTCACGAATCTCCTCAGGCGTTTCTGTTGTCTTGGCGTTGTTCTCCAAATCCGCTGGGACATACCAGTGGACTCTGTCCTCGTGGTCGGCGTTCCAGACGGCGTCCTCACATCGAGGTGTATACTGTGCATATGATCGCATTACCAGCTATTAGTTATGTGCAGACCGAAGACGGTAAGGACATCGCCTACTGGAAAATAGGCCGTGGTCCGTTGCTTATACTGACACCGAATGTTCAGTTGGGCCACCTGCGTGATGAGTGGTCGATTCCGGGTATGAAGCAATGGTTTGAAACCCTGGCCCGAAGCTTTACAGTCGTGCGCTATGATCATCGCGGTGGTGGACTTTCCAATCGTAGCCCCGGTACACAGTCAATTGAAGCCCTAATAAAGGATATTGATTCAGTTGCATCGGAGGTATCACCGGGTTCCTTTATCTTACTGGGCTGGATCAGCGGTGGGTTACCTGCGATTGCCTACGCTGCACGATATCCCTCGCGTGTTTCTCACCTGGTGCTCTGGAGCAGTTTTGCTCGTGATCAATCCCATGGCCAAGCGCCTCGTATGAAGGCACTATTCGAAATAGCAGCGACAGACTGGGAGCTTTTTACAGAAACCATTTGCCAAACAGCGCTCGGGTGGAGCGATGCGGACGAAGCACGTCGATGGGCAATGGTAATGCGAGAGGGAACAACGCAAGCTGAGTTCCTTGCCTACCTGGCCGATCGCCGTGATTGGGATGTAGCAGCTGACATTCCGTTGATTAATGTGCCGACCCTTGTGTTGCATGACAAACACAATGCGCTCGCCGATGAAGCAAACAGCCGAGAACTTGCAGCACGGATTCCCGGTGCCCGGTTTTTGCACTCCTCTTCAAACAGAGGCGTACCGGGCAGAGATACAGTGACAGCGATCAACGAATTGGTGGGGCTTACAGAATACGACGGCGCCGGACTTGAAACACTCACCGACCGCGAACGACAGGTCCTCGCGCTGGTGGTCGAAGGTGCCAGCAATATTGAGATTGGTGAGCGGTTGTTCATAAGCATTAATACCGTCACTCGACATCTAACACATGTATATGCCAAGACCGGCACAAAAAACCGTGTTCAAGCAGCGCGTTATGCGCTTGAATCAGGTCTCGGCGATCCCTGATTCATCACAGAGTGGCAGTATACATTCGGCTCAATATCCCACCTTTCTGGGATAGCCCAAACTAGGTAGGGTTGCTACCATAGCAACCGATGACAAATTCAGCTCTCACATCTGCACTGGTTCCTATAACCTTAATGCTACTCATGTTAGGACTCGGGCTCGGCTTAGAAGTAGCTGATTTTAGGCGGACGCTCAGGGCGCCTCGAGGGCTGATCGTGGGGCTCGCAGGACAGCTCCTATTGCTACCACTATTGGGGATCATCGCCGTTCAATTTGTGGATTTGGAAAGCGCGATGACGTTGGGAATCATTCTTCTCACCTTGTGTCCAGGTGGCGCACTTTCCAATACAATTTGTAGCCTGAGCAATGCTGACGTCACGCTCTCCGTCAGCCTTACAGCGATATCAAGCATCGTAGCGCCATTTTCAATACCACTGATCTATGGCTTCATAGTTCCACTCCTGTCCATCGAACAATCGGTTCTTGACGTTCCCGTTGGAGTAATGATGGGGAGACTGGTCGCTGTTTCAATCTTTCCGATTATCGTAGGCATGTTAGTTCGACGTTGGCTGAGTCTTGGCAGGAAGGTGGAAATGCCGGTCAAGATCCTTTCTGTATTCCTTTTCCTGGTTTTGATTGTGATCATCGTAATTACCAATTTCGATAGCTTGCGAACTGGTTTCTACCGCATCGGTATGACGTTGCTGATGCTCAATATTTCCGCTATAGCCACGGGTATCGTTGTGTCCAAACTAGGCTCGCTTTCACGCCGGCAAACCATCACGCTCAGCCTTGAAGTCGGTATGCAGAATGCTGCAACGGCCACATTCATCAGCGTAACGTTGCTAAACAATACCGAAATGGCACTCCCTGCAGCGGTCTACGCCACCATTATGTTGCCACTGGCGATCCTGGTCGGATTGGGTGGCAGATATTGGATCGGCCAAAAAACATGATGGTATCAATGGTGCAGGATTAACGGGAAAAGCCTATGCAAAATGATCGGTCACCCACTGTAGAAGATGTTTTGATACTGCGCGATATGATCGAAGCGACACGGATCACACGGGCAATTTATGTTGTTACCCGACTTGGTGTACCGGACTTGTTGGCTTCCGGTCCACTAGGCACAACAACACTCGCCGAAAGTACTGGCGCACATGAACGGTCACTATTCAGAGTCATGCGTGCGCTTTCTAATCGTGGCATATTCAAGCAGCAGAACGGCGGGTTCGCGCTAACGCCTCGTGGAAGCTTATTGCAAAAAGACACACCCGGCTCACTACGTGATTGGACACTATGGCATGGTTCGGAATGGAGCCTACGTGCTTGGGCAGAATTCGAGCACGCTGTCGTGACCGGCGAGCCTGCGTTTAACCATGCTATGGGCGAGCCGTTCTTCAGTTACTTGGCAGGAAACGCTTCAATGGCAGCCACTTTCGACGCAGCGATGACTTCTATCGGCAGTCAAATGAATCAATCGGTTGCCGACGTTGTCGATTTTAGTTGTTTCACAACTATCGCAGATATCGGTGGTGGCAGCGGATCGTTGCTCGCAACACTTCTACGTCAATACCCTCAATTGCATGGCATTTTGTTTGATCTGCCGGGGACTATGCCCAAGGCAAACAAGCTGTTTTCAAGCGCCGGGATCAGTGACCGTGTCACATGCATTGGTGGGAATTTTTTTGATGCGGTTCCGGCTAATGCAGATGCCTACATCCTAAAGGCAATTCTTCACGATTGGGACAATGCTGACGCCAACACGATCCTCAGGAACTGTCATCTCGCAATGAAAAAAGGAACTAGGCTTTTTGTTGTCGATATGGTTGTGCCGGATCAAGATACACCTTCTCCCATTAAAGAAGTTGATCTTCAAATGCTTGCCATGCAAACGGGCTGTGAGCGTACTGCCGCAGAATTGGAATCACTGCTTAAAAACGCAGACTTCGAGTTGGAAGAAATCAAATCAACCCAGTCTCCTATCTCCGTGGCCATTGCTGTAAGAAGGTAAGCCCGATGAGCGGAAAACTTGCGGGTCAATGAACGCTAAATAGGGACAGTAACCATTTATTCCGACGAGTCAATACGCGACTGCGTGGAATCGTTGTTGTCGGTGACGAAGGTGGAGCCCAAGCTCAAGCCGGGGTTTGTGCTGCGAACGTGAAGATGGCGAGGGTCGCAGGAAACTGAAGTGGGCCGGCTGCTGACGCGTTTCAGGTATCAATCCGTAGATTCCACGATAGAGATTAAGTCCCAACTTTCACAGAGTTCGGTTGAGCAGGCGATAAGAGCGGCAATAAACTACTACGCGGTCTTGATCCACATGTAGCGGGGGCAGGATTCGAACCAACGACCTTTGGGTCACTCATGGAAATCTCCTAAATATTCCACCAGAAAATCGGGTGGAAAGGTGGTCTTGGGAAAAGGGCTCAAAACGTTGGGGCAGTAACCTCACACGCTAGTCACGTGAGTCCACCCTTTGCTGCAATAACCCTATAATCTCCTGATGCCGTTCTCGACTAAGGTTGTATTTGTTGTAAATGTAAAGGGAAATGGCAGCAGATGATGCCATAACAGGCCCTGCAACGATCCCGAGCCGGAGCAATATATTACTGTCAACTTGTCCTGGCACTGCTTCAAAAGGCATGTGGACATAAAGGTCTAGCACTACACCCGCAAAGAAGTGTCCAAAGGAACTCGAAGCTTTGGCGAAGAAGGTTCGCGCCGAATAAAAAAGCCCTTCCTGTCGCTCACCGGTCTCCAGTTCATTGTCATCAATGATATCGCCGATCATCGACAGAATCGCAACGGCGCCCACGCCCAGCGAGAATGCAAATGCGGCGCGATTCGTCAGGAGCAATGGTAATAGTGCAGGATCACCATTGTTAACGATCAAACCCAGCAGGCGCAGGTCGACCATCAATTGACAAGAAATAAAAACCCCGACGAGGGAAATCATCATGACCGGTTTTCGGTCATACTTTCGCATCAGGATGGGCGAAATAACCGCACCCGCGATAACCGCCGGTACTGCGGTGAGTCCGAACCACATGATCTGATCCGACTCCAATTCCCAGAAATAGGTAAACATGTAAACTTCGAGCGTGTCGTATATCCCGCTGGCAATCATGAAGAAGAAGAAGCCGAGAACAAGCACCAGATAATTGCGATTCTTCAAGGTGCCCCCAATGGCCTTAAGAAAAGTTATCGGGGTCATACGCTGTAAGTCAGAAGGCACCTTGGACAGATTGGGTATGTATCTCCATGTCCCGGCGGCACAGCCCCAAATCGCAATCAAAACAATGGCACACGCCATTAGAACCAACGGCCCGTAGGCCGCCGCATCCAGTTGACTGGGCACCAGCGCTCCATCTGATTCGCGCACCCGTTCACCGGCGAAGTAGTAACCCCAGGCTACAAACGCGAAACCGGCAAGGGTCCCATAGCTAAAAGCGGTATTCGCACTGAAGAGTTGGGATCGTTGATGTTGATCCTTCGTCAACTCCCCCCCAAGCGCCAAATGCGGGATCTGGTAGAGCGTAGTAAATCCTCGGCTGAGAATGGTCCAAAAGGCGAGCCAGGCAAACAGAAGCATTTCCGAAGGACCGTCCGCTCCTGCGAAAAACGCTTCGGGTGGATTGAAAATACAAAACATCGACACGACGATGGGAATTGGCGCTGCGAGCAGAAAGGGATGACGGCGCCCGAACCTGGATCGCCAACGGTCCGATATGATCCCGACAACCGGGTCCGTAATGGCGTCGCCAATCAAGGCCAACATAATGGCCGTACCGATGAGCGAAGCGGAGAGGCCTATGATCTGGTTGTAGTAGATCATAATGAAGCTATTGAAAAGGCTTAGGAATATCGCCTCTCCGATGGCGCCTACGCCGAATGACAGCTTCCCCACCAGCGGAATAGCGCCCCCACCTTGGCCCGTTTCGTCACCGTAATCCAAACTCACTTCGCCGTTACTCCTACGATCTAGAAGTATTGTACTGGATGGAGACCAAGGACTCGATCAGGTTCACAGAGGAAATATCGCGTTAACAAAGATTTGTGAAAACAGTTTAGGATGAAACGATGAAACACGAAGACGCCCCTTTCTTTCAGGTAGATCAGTCCGTCGTAACGACGAGCGAAAGCGATGTCGCCGTACCCATGCTCTTTTACGATGCGTCCTACATGCTAAATTTGTTCCATGCCGATGAAGCAAGAATCGTAGATGCTATAGGCGATGTAGACATCGAACCGGCTCTTGACACTAATGGCAGAGGTCTTGTCGGGCTGGCCTTCTACGAATACCGAGACACTTCCTTTATTCCCTACAATGAGGTGGGATTGGCTGCTCAGGTTGTGAGAAAAGGCGACAATCCACCAAGATTCCCCCTGATCGATATGATACGTAAACCCACTTCGCGAAAAAGCTACAACTATCTATTCCACCTTCCGGTCACAACGGTAGCGGCAAATGCGGCGGGCCTGGAGATTTGGGGATTCCCGAAATTCGTTGCGGAGATTCCGCTCACCTTCGAAGGTTCCCGATTCGATGGTTCAGTACTCGATCCGGTAAGTGGCAGCCCCATCTTTACATGCACTGGTCGCCGCGGATCAGGGCTTACGCTACCCGGCATAGATCTCCGGATCTACTCCGAGCTGAACGGCCAGCCTATGGAAACGATTGTCGACACGAACTACAAGGGACATAGTGGCGCGGGCGGCAGCTTGACGCTAACGGTCGGGAATTCTGACCATGCCATGGCTGATACGCTGCGCAAACTGGACTTGGACGGTAAGAAACCCTTCTTGACCCACATGTCTGACCGTTTTCGGTCGCGACTGAACGCAACGAAGATTCTGCCGGAGAGGGTTGTCGTTCGCTGAGGATTGGAACTGGCTAGGTACTCGTTTCATTATATATGTCATTTCCAAAGCACGCTGAATACTTAGCAGTAGAAAGGGAGATGAGTCATGTCCAAAGGTGAAGTGCTTCTCGCTAAATATGAGAAAGAGATTGAGACAATATGGCGGAAAAAGACGCCCAAGTCCCGGGAGCTGTGGGAAAAAGCAGAAAAGTATTCCCCCGGTGGCGCACTGCTTTCACACGGCACGGGAACCTATCACTCTTATGGCGAGCGTTGTGACGGATGCTATCAATATGATGTCGATGGGAACCGCTATATCGACCTCGTTTTAGGAATGACCAGTATTACCGGACACAATCACCCAAAAATAGCAGAGGCCGTTCAAGAGCAGGTGCCCAAAGGTCTCGTATCCTTCATGCCCAATGCCTCTAAAGATGCCCTAGCAGAAAAGATGTGTAAAAGAGTCCCTTCGGTAGAAAAAGTGTGGTTCACATTGGGTGGCTCCCAGGCCTTCATGTGGGCCATACGAGCGGCCAGAGGCTTCACGGGTAGGGAGAAAATCCTAAAAATTGTGGCGAGTTATAACGGCACTTACGATGATGCATTGGCGATTCCACCTAATCCCATGATGCCCAATGGATTTCGCGGAATACCCAAGAACACATTGGACAATGTACTTTTTATCAACTGGAACGACAAAGCGGAAGCCGAGAAAGTTATCCGGGAAAACAAGGATGAACTGGCGGCTGTACTCACCGAAGGAATGCAGACTGGGGGTACGATCCCCCCTCAAGACGGGTTCCTAACGTTCCTGAGGGAGCTATGCACGAAATACGGCGTAGTTCTTATTTTCGATGAAATAGTGAACTTTTGGCTCGACCATGGCGGCACCGGAGCGTTGTATGATGTCGAGCCCGACTTGACTTGCTATGGCAAAGGCATCGGGGGTGGTCTACCGATGGGCATGATTGGCGGTCGTGACGAAATCATGAAGATGTTTAGTATGAAGGAGGAAGTTAAGGTTGCGGCCATCGCCGCCCACCAGGGTGATCCTATGGGGGTTGCGGCTAGCACAGCTTGTCTCAACATCATGTCCGCAGAAGAAATTGCGCGCATCAATGCGAACGGCGACTATATGGCAGATGGCATCCGAAGCATTCTCAAGGATCTGGAAATCAGTGGGCAGGTGATAGGGTATGGTAATCATCAAAGCGTTCACCTGACGACCGCCGAGAAAGTAGACAACCCTCTATTCTATTTTCTCAATGCGAATGCGCCGGGAATGCAGGAAACGATGGCACTGTTTCGTCGCTCGCTCATCAACAAGGGGGTACTCACACTCGAGAACTTGATGTCCCTGAGGACATCAACTCCGTTATCGAAAGATGAAATAGACACGGTGCTTGCGGCGATGCGAGAAGGTTTTGCTGAAATCCATCCTATACTCGAGGAGGTAGCGCCACATTTAGTAAACCAAACGAAAAGAAAGGCAGGAGATCCGAACATGAGTGACGAACAACAAATAGAACGTTTAGTTCAGACATACTTTGACAGCACGTACGAATCAAGTGCAGCGAAGGTACATGAAACATTTCACCCCAACGCGAAAATCACAGGCTTTATGGGAGACAATCTCCTTGAGATAGCAGTGCCCGATTACGCGAATTTTGTAGGGAGTCAACAGCCATCACCCAAAGAAAAAGGCGAAACGCTTCCGACCGAGATTCTATCCATTGAAATTGCAGGGAATACTGCTGCAGTCCGAGTACGAGATGACTTTCTAGGTAATACCTACCTGGACACTTTATCGCTGGTAAAGGACCGAGATGCGTGGGTCATTTACAACAAGCTTTACCACATAGAAGGACCGGCAGCCTAAGATAAGCCGTCCTAACTAAGGCTTGAGTTTACAGTAGCAGGGGCAGGATTCGAACCAGTGACCAAATATCAACTGCCGCAAGACTTTCTGCGTCCGGAAACTTACTCTACTGAACTGCGGTGCTGCGGGATTGCCGCGTCACGAATCTCTTCGGGTGTTTCTTTTCTTCGGGTGTTTTCTTCCAGTTCCGGGGGAACGTACCAGTGCACTTTGTTCCCGTGATAAGCGTTCCAGACCGCGTCCGCGACTTCGGACGGGGCTATCGTCCTGATAGCATCTGTTCGGTCAGCATTCCGTTGCGGGATCTCTTCGTAGGTCGAATCTGGCTTGCCCTCGACGTACTTACTACTTTTCCACAACGGTGTATCAATAATTCCAGGCAGCACATCCGAGGCTCTGACACCGTGCCGCATTAGTTCAACACTCATCGATTGGGTAAAGCCTTTTACTGCGTGTTTTGTGGCGCCATAGACCGCCATGCCGGGGCTGCTATGGATGGCGGCAGACGATGCCGTGCTAAAGCAGAGCGAGTTCTCTGTCTGTTTCAGCAGGGGGATGGCCGCATGGGCGCCATTCAGGACGCCGATCAAATTGATATTGACGATGTCGATAAGCTTGTCGAAAGGCACTTCATCGAAATAGCCGCCTGATGTGACACCGGCATTGTTAAACATGACATCCAAGTGACCATCTGTTTCTTTTGAGAATGCAGCCATGGCTACATCGAACGCTTCCTTGTCTCGCACATCCAAGTGTCCAATGAGACAACGCTCACCGAACTCTTGCCGAAGGTCTTCAAGCGAATCGGTATCAACGTCATAACATCCAACGAACCAGCCCTTTTCATGAAACAGCTTCGCCGTGGCGCGGCCAATTCCGCTGGCCGCTCCAGTAATGAAAATGGATTTTTGTTCCATGGGTTTCTTCGCTTTCAATGAGGGGTGCGAAAATGTAGTACACGATAATCGGGCATGGTCATCAACGACGGATTTTCGATTGGAACAGAATGTGCCTGTGCATTCAAGCGAGGTTTGAGCGAACTTCGAGGGGTCAAAAATTGTAGGCTGTACGACGCGCCTATAGATTCGTACCATGAATGAAACGAACACGTTCCGATTACAATTATTGCAACCCACAGAAAAAGCCCGACCATGATAATCGGGCTAAGTCATTGCTCTATTTGAATTTAAATGGCGGAGACGACGAGACTCGAACTCGCGACCTCCGGCGTGACAGGCCGGCGTTCTAACCAGCTGAACTACGCCTCCGCACGGATGGAACAGCGCAAAAAGATATCATAGGAAACTCGAACGAGTCAAAAACTTTTCGTCATTTGACGACGAGATTGACCATTCGGCCTGGGACGTAGATTTCTTTGACTAGGGTCTTGCCTTCCAAATGCTTTTGAATAGCTTTCTCGGCCTTTGCGGCGGCCAGGATGGCGTCCTTTTCTGTGTCGGGTGCCAACTGCAAGCGGGCGCGAATCTTGCCGTTGATTTGGACCGGGATCTCGATGGTGTCTTCGGTAAGCAGTGACTCGTCGTAGCTCGGCCAGGGTTCGTAGGCCAAGGTGGGACCGTGGCCCAATTTCGCCCACAGCTCTTCGGCGATGTGGGGCGCGAATGGCGCTAACGCTAGGACGAATCGCTCCATCCATTCGCGGTTCATACTCTTGGCTTTCATCGACAGATTGACGAACTCCATCAGGCGTGCAATAGCGGTGTTGAACATCAGGTTTTCGATGTCGTGTCCGACGGCCTTGATGGTGGCGTGTAGCGCTTTCTCAACGGCAGGGTCTCCCCCACTTTCAACGATCTTCGCGTTCAGTCCGCCGTCCTCGTTCACGAACAACACCCACGTACGTTTCAAGAAACGGTGAACGCCTTGCACGCCTTCATCGGTCCATGGTTTATCGCGATCGAGCGGGCCCATGAACATTTCGTACAAACGCATGGAGTCGGCGCCGTGTTCGCCGCAAACTTCATTGGGATTCACGACGTTCTTCTTCGACTTGCTCATCTTCTCGACTTGAGTATCCAGCAACAAAACGGGCTTCCATCGATCTGAATCACTCGATTTTGAACACGACTTCAGCATTACATACGTCCGATTATCTTCGGAAAACGTCTGTGAATTGTCTACTTTCAAGTTCGCCTGCTTGAATGAATAAGCCATCCCGTTTCCATCCAAGAAAGCAATTCTGGATAACGGCACGCCCGAATATGTTCTGAGATTATCTTCTCCGGGAACTCTAATCTTGAGCCGCACCACCTTGGAACCGTCGTCGAAAGGTGCGGTAAACTCCTGTACGAAAAGTGCTCCTTCACCCTTGACGAACCAGACTTTCCCCGGACTAACACTTGAAATTTCAAACCGTGCCGATTTATCGGATGTGGCTACGTCGACTTCTTCCGGTTTGTAGTACAAACCCCTATAACTCTTGAAAGACGGAGCATTGATCATCCCCTGATTAAACAGCTTCTGAAACGGTTCCTTCGTCGAGACGTGCCCGGCGTCGTACAAGACTTTGTGCCAGAACCGCGCGTACAGCAGATGCAACACCGCGTGTTCCGCGCCGCCGATGTAGAGATCGACCGGCATCCAGTACTTTTCCGCTTCTTCGGACCATGCGGCTTCGTCGTTCGATGGGTCGATGAAGCGCAAGAAATACCAGCAGGAACCGGCCCATTGCGGCATCGTGTTTGTTTCACGTCGCGCGGGTTTTCCGGATTCCGCGTCCGTTGTTTGGACCCAATCCATGGCGCGGGCCAACGGCGGCTGTCCGTCGTCGGTTGGCTTGTACTCGTCCAATTCCGGCAGCATTACGGGGAGATCGGTGATGGGGACAGCGCGGGTTGAGCCGTCTTCCAACTCGATCAGTGGGAACGGTTCGCCCCAATAGCGCTGGCGTGAGAACAACCAGTCGCGCAGTTTGTAGTTAATGGTTCCGCTACCGTTCCCTTTTGACTCTAGCCATTCGATCATCTTACGTTTGGCATCGGCGATGGCTAGACCGTCCAAGAAATCTGAATTGATGGCAGCGCCTTGGCCGGTGAATGCTTTGCCGTCCCAATCCTCTGACGGCTGCACCGTGCGAATGATGTCGAGACCGAATTTTTCGGCGAAGTCCCAGTCCCGTTGATCTTGTCCGGGTACGGCCATAATCGCGCCGTAGCCGTAGTCGGCCAGGACGTAGTCTGCGATCCATATCGGAATTTCTTTTCCGTTCGCGGGGTTGATCGCGTGCGCGCCGGTGAATACACCGGTCTTATCCCGGTCTTCTTTCATACGGTCTTGTGCGCTACGTTTTGATGCGGCATCGACATACGCCTCAGCATCAGTACGCTGAGCATCGGTCGTGATGCCCGCGACCAATGAATGTTCTGGAGCCAAGACGCAGAACGTCGCGCCAAACAGTGTGTCGGGGCGTGTGGTAAATACCGTGAACTGATCGCCGGTACCCGCGACCGAGAACAAGACGTCCGCGCCTTCGCTACGGCCAATCCATTCGCGCTGCATCGCCTTGATGCCTTCGGGCCAATCCAAGTCATCGAGGTCTTCCAACAGGCGTTCGGCGTATTCGGTGATTTTCAGCATCCACTGCTTCATCAACCGTTTTTCAACCGGGTCGCCGGTCTCGACGTATTTGCCGTCCTTCACTTCTTCGTTGGCGAGAACGGTGCCCAACGCGGGACACCAATTTACCGGCGCCTCGGTTTGATAGGCCAAACCGCGCCCATGCAAGACCTGAAAAATCCATTGGGTCCACTTGTAGTACTTGGGATCGGTCGTGTTAATCTCGCGATCCCAATCGTAGGATAGGCCGAGGCGTTGAATCTGTTCCTTAAACGTCGCGCAATTCTTGTTCGTGATGACGGCGGGGTGCTCGCCCGTACGCATGGCGTGGCGCTCTGCTGGCAAACCGAACGCGTCCCAACCCATCGGGTGGAGGACGTTGAACCCCTTCATACGCTTATAGCGTGAGACGATATCGGTGGCGGTGTAGCCTTCAGGATGACCTACGTGGAGTCCGTCGCCACTGGGGTATGGGAACATATCGAGGACGTAGTACTTCGGTTTGGTGTGATCGATTTCGCTCTTGAATGTTTTGTTCTTCAGCCAGAATTGTTGCCATTTTGCTTCGATGGCTCCGTGATCGTACTTCGTGGTTGTTGACATGGTGTGTAAATCCAAGGGGTTTTATTGGTGATTTTGGGACTGAATTGAATGGTTGTTGAAACCGGTAAATATACCATAGCGATTGGCGTTGCTTCACCCAACGAGACGATCAGTATCTAATTTGATTCGCGCGATTAACACGAGCGAAACCGCCCCCTCACCCTAACCCTCTCCCCAAGGAGAGGGAACAGACGACTGTTCTACTCAAGACGATGCACACTTCGATTAAGGCTCAGAACTGGTATCGTGTCGTTGGGGTGATGGACGTATGAGCGTGGAACACATTGAAGGATTTTTGCTGAGTCGCCAGTGGCGGGATCGGCCTGGTGGAGTGGAGCTGGTTTTCTGGGCGACGACGGACGTGGGTCCGCTCAAAATTGTCATTACCGGCGAGCGACCGGTGTGTTTTGTGGCACGGGACGCACGGTTCGATCTGCATGAAATTGATCGACGCCCGGTAGATCTTCTGAATTTCGCAGGCGAACCGCTCGACGCGCTGTACTTCGACCGTCAGGATTCGTGCAGTCGCGCGGTGACGCAGTTGAAAGACGACGGCGAAACCCTGCACGAAAGCGAAATCAAGACGTCGGACCGTTTTCTGATGGAGCGGTTTATATGCAACGCGTTTCGCGCGGAAGGAACTATTGCGAATCGGGGTGCTTACCGGGAGATGACGAATCCGGCTATTCGGCCTTCGGACTATTCGCCGCGGTTTCGCGTGGCTTCTATTGATATCGAAACCGAAGGGCTTGTCGGCGATTTGTATTCGATAGCCGTGGCTATGAACGAGACGAACGCGGTGTTCATGGTGGGCGATGGCACGAGTGATGAGACGGTCACCTATTTACCTGATCAACGTGCGGTGCTCGAAGCGTTCTTCGGATGGGTCTCCGAACATGATCCCGATGTGATTACAGGCTGGAATGTCATTGAATTCGATCTTTCGTTTATCGAGAAGCGGTGCCGTGCGTTGGGTATTGCTTTCAGTATGGGGCGCGGGGGTGAACGCGCGAAGATATTGCCATCGCAACGCCGTGGTCAACCGTCGCTCGCGCGAATTCCTGGTCGTTTAGTGTTGGATGGCATTGACGTCTTGCGCGCTGCGTTCTGGTCGTTCGAACGATTCAGCTTGGAGCATGTGGCCAATGAGTTGCTCGGACGCGGCAAACTCATTCAGGGCACCGAGAATAAGCTGGAAGAGATTCAACGGTTGTTCCGCGAGGACAAACCGCAGCTCGCGGCATACAACTTGGAAGACTGCCGACTCGTGCTCGACATCGCGGAGAAGACAGGTTATGTCGCGTTCGCCGAACAACGCGCACGACTCACCGGTTTATCGATGGAGCGCGTTGCCAGTTCGGTCGCCGCATTTGAGTTCTTGTATCTGCCCCGTTTGCATCGCGCGGGTTACGCTGCACCCGACGTAGGCGCGGTGAGCGAACCCATCACGAGCCCCGGTGGCTATGTCCTCGAATCAACGCCGGGCTTCTTCGACAATGTGCTCGTGCTCGACTTTAAGAGCCTCTATCCCAGCATCATCCGCACGTTTTTCATTGACCCGCTCGGCCTCCATGCACCGGATGCGGAACGAATCGAGGGTTTCATTGGCGCGATGTTCTCGCGCAATCATCACATTTTACCCGAGTTAATCGAATCGCTATGGGCGTCTCGGGATGAAGCGAAAGCCGCCAACGACCAACCGATGTCGCAAGCCATCAAAATTATTATGAATTCGTTCTATGGCGTGTTGGGTACGACGTTGTGCCGTTTCTATGATCCGAAGCTGGCGACCTCGATCACTAAGCGCGGCCACGAAATTATCACGCGTAGCCGCGATTACATCGAGGCACACGGGCGTAAAGTCATTTACGGGGACACGGATTCGGTGTTCGTATTGTTAGAGGACGGACCGACCGAGGAGGAAGCGCAGGCTGTTGGCAACGAGATTGCGTCGGGATTAAATACGTGGTGGCGAGATACGTTGCGCGAGGAACACGACATCGAATCGAAGTTGGAGGTGGAGTTTGAGACGCACTACCTGCGCTTCCTGATGCCCACAATTCGCGGTTCGGACAAAGGGACTAAGAAACGATACTGCGGGTCGGTTCGCACGAAGGATGGTGGGGTTGAACTTGTATTTCGGGGGCTGGAAAGTGTCCGTGGCGATTGGACGCCGCTGGCGAAAGACTTTCAACGGGAGTTGTACCGGCGTATTTTTGCGGATGAGCCGTACAAAGCGTATGTATCGGAGATAGCAGAGCGTTTGGTTGCCGGTGAATTCGATGATCAACTCGTCTACCGAAAGCGGATTCGGCGCGACTTGGCCGAGTACACGAAAAATGTCCCACCACATGTAAGAGCCGCGCGCCAACTTCCGAACCCTGGCTCGTGGGTGTCGTATGTCATCACAACCAACGGCCCTGAACCCATCGAAAAACGGCGGTCAGGCATCGATTACGGCCACTATCTCGACCGTCAACTCGCGCCCGTCGCGGATACGTTGTTGTATTTCTTAGGGACGTCGTTCGAGACGATCACGCAACAGCAAATGGAGCTGTTCGAGTGAGCATTTTGCTGTTTGCACGCTTGCCTGCGCTTTTCTTGAGCGAGGTGGCTCGCAGCGTTTGAGTCGCGACGCTAGGATCGCGAGCAAGCTCGCTTGGCGAAAGCGGCAGCAAGCTGCCGCACTCCAAAAAGTTTGTGGTCACAAATCAAGGCGGAACCAGCGAAATGTGTTGCGATCAGGGTGGGTTCGCAGACGTCTCGCCCAATATCGTTGTAGGAATGTCGGTGGTTCGGGTGTTTCTTCGAAACAGAATCGACGCGGGAGATTCGTATAGAGCGACCTCGGCGGTGCGTAGTCTCGACTGATGCCTTTGAAACGGCAGCCGGTATCCCAGGTGTTGTAGTAGATGCGGTGAATCCCCAGTTCTTCGCGGAGAAACCAGAGGGTGGCGGTGAGCATGGCCTCGTCCCAGATCGCGCGATGGGGACGTAGCGCTTCAACGAAGTACCGTCGCATATCAATTCGCCGCACGTCCTCTCGGTAGAACCGCTTGAAGTAGTTCGCGCGCCTGGTGGCGCTCATCCGCCTAACATACCCCGGCTCCCATTCCGCGTATCGCAACCAGTCGTTCTGGATTTCTTCTATGAGTGCTTCGCCATTGCGCAGATCAACGTCGCAACGCGACCACGCCATGGTGCGCTGTTTTCTCGTTGCGATGGGGTGGTAACGGCACTCAAGTGGATGCCCAGCAGACGTTGGGTTGAATACGCGGTCGTGTAATGCGTTATGTTTAGACGTGAAATTGAGCTGCAAGACAATATTTTTTCCCGGACGGGACGTTTGGTAATAACGATTCCGGCGATTCGTCCGGCCACCCCACGCCCCGAGGCCGAGATGGTAAGCCTCTTGCCTTAGTCCGGATGCCGAGAGCACGTTGTCGGCGGTGATAGTGCCTGATGCGCACTGCCCGAGAGCGCCGCGTAGGATCGGCTTTTGTAATAAACGCCCGTAGGTGGAAGACTTAACCTCGCGAACTTTCTTCCCGTTTCCCACGTATTGCGAGAGGAGCCACAAGGCGTAGCGGTCCTTGTAATAGTGGAACGGTGTTTTGCCTTTGGGTAGGCATTGCACTATTTCGCGCACTTCGTGCGGTTTCATGTCGGCTGCTCGTTGTATTGGGATCGAAGTTAATCATGTAAGAATCCAGTGGGGCACGAAATATGCGTACTTTTTCGGGAGGGACGCGCTCCTGAGCGTCCTCGCTTCTGTCGCAAACCATGGACACGCGGGAGCGTGTCCCTCCCATGGCTATTTGTTCATCCTTGAGGTTTCTTTTCGTTCTCGGATGGCGGAGGTAAGGCGGCAGACGCAGGACAGTTTGCCTTCGTGGTTTTCGATTTCGATACCCCAGACCTGAATAGACCGGCCCATGTGAATGGGGCGTGCGGTGCCGGTCACGTATCCTTCGGTGGCTGAGCGGAGGTGATTGGCGTTCACCTCGACGCCCACGTTGAAATACTTTTCGTGGTCAATCGTAAGCGACGTGCCGATGCTGCCCAGGCTCTCGGCGAGGACGACGTTGGCGCCGCCGTGGAGGAGTCCGAGCGGCTGTGTGGTACGGCTATCGACGGGCATGGTGCCGGAGATAAAATCGGGCCCGATCTCTGTAAACTGGACCCCTAGCGTGCGGTCGATGCCTCCGCCCAAGTGCTTGAGGACATCGTCGGTGATCTCGTGAAACCATATGGACATCGAGTTACTCCTAATTGCGAAGTTGGGTATGGTGGTGGAACTGAGTATTGGCCCTAAAGTCGGGCCAATAGCACATACCGTAAGACTATACCTACAAGTGACTTACAACTCAACAGAGATTTTGGAACTCAAGTGATATACATAACAATGAATGGAACCTGCGCGACCTCGTCTAATTCTCCAAGAGCCAGGAGACCGGGGTATGAGTGTTGCGTTGGATTCCGTTCTCTTATATGACGGTTCTGTGACGGAACCGGACCGAGAGAACCGTAGTATCAAGGCGGACGATGCCGAATTGGTGTCGCGCGCACGGACGGGTGAGTTTGCCGCGTATGAAGCGTTGGTGCGGCAATATCGCAATGATGTGTTCGCGTTGGCGTACCATTTCGTGCGTAATCGGGAAGAAGCATGGGATTTGTCGCAAGAGGTTTTTATCAAGGCGCACAAGGCGTTGAAGCGGTTTCGCGGAGACGCGAGCTTCAAGACTTGGATTTTGCGTATCACGGCGAATCAGTGCAAGGACTTCCTGAAAAAGCGCCGGTTAAAGACCGTGTCGTTCGATGGTTCGCCTCAGGCGATGAACCGGCCCAGCGGGGAATTGAATCCCGGGGATCGGGCGGAAGCGCATGAGTTGGGTGACGCGATTCAGCGTGCGGTGGATACGCTGCCGATGAAACATCGGACGGCATTTGTACTGCGCGAAATTGAAGGGTTATCGTATCAAGAGATGGCTGGTGTCATGGATTGCAGTGTCGGCACAGTGATGAGCCGACTGCATCATGCTCGTCGCAAACTTAGGAACTTACTGGAGAAATCCGGGTTTGCATTGGGGAGTGATTCCGCCTCTGAGGAGAGTGCCTCATGAAACGGCAAACGTGGCAAGAACGTATCGAACAATTCCGTGACGGTGAACTGCCGGACTCGGAGGCGGAGGAATTGGCCGCGATGCTGGAAGAACCGGCACACCGGGATTATGATGCCTCGTTGGCCGCGATGAGCACCGCGGCGCAGGGTGCAATGCCGCGCGGTGTGATTGCGGATGAGCAGTTGCCGGCGTTTGTGGCGGGTATTCGCGAAGGTATCGACATACCCCGGCGTGGTCATCGTGGTTTTTGGGCCTTGGCATCGTTAAGCACGGCCGCACTGATTGTGTCATTGTCGGTGTTTTCGGTCATTATGCTGAACAGTCAAGACGCGGTGCATTCCACCGTGGAAGCCGCAGCCTCTGAAATTGAGGGTGTAGAGATCGACACGTCGTACATGGGCGAAGATGGTACGGCAGTGGTTTGGGTGTCTGACACGGGGAGCGATACCTGGTGAATCTTGCGGGATTAGCGGTGGCAGTTCTAGTGCATGCTTCGGCGGCGGGTGATGCCTTGACCGCACCGGTGAATATTGAATGGTTTGCGGTGCAAGCAACAAATGAAAACCGGGCGCAGAAAGCAATGGAATTCGGCGATGGTCTTGACGCGGTGCGTAAGGCGATCGAGGAGTTCGTGGAAAAGAAGCGTTTGGAGCTGGATACGTTTGCGCGCATCGCACATTCGAAGTTGCAGGCCGCGCCGAATAAAGAAACAAAGCTGAAAATAAACAGCCGTTACTCTGCGTTCATCAAACCGATGACGCGGGATGACCGTGGTCGCATTCGGATGAACGTCCGTATTGAAGAGACTAGCAAGCGTGAGGGCAAGAACACAGTTCGCGACGCGCTCAATACCACGAGTTCGGTTGCGAAGAACGCTCCGCTGCTACTCGGTGGCCTTAAACTCGAACGGGGCAACCTCATCGGCGCCATCATCGTCGGCGACTAATCTAGTCCCATCTTTTTCATCATGCGCCACAGGGTGGTGCGTCCGATGCCCAACATCTCTGCGGCCTGACCACGATTCCCTCGTGTTCTTCGGAGCGCGGCCTCGACGACTTCGGGGCTAAGGCGCCGGGGCGCTTTGACACGGCGAGCGGTGAGCACTTCCGGCGGCAAATCGTGGATACCGATTTCGCGGCCTTGTGCGAAGACGACTGCATGTTCGATCACGTTGCGCAACTGACGGACATTGCCCGGCCATGAACAATCGAGGAGCGTTTGGTTAAGTTCCTCGGTGAGTGAAATCTCCGGTGTTTCATACCGGTGCCGAAACTCTTGAAGAAAGTGTTGTGCGAGGCGCAGGATGTCCGTCTCACGTGCGCGCAGTGGCGGCATTTCGATTTGTTCAGCGCTCAGCGCGAGGTAAAGGTCTTCTCGCAGTTTACCATCCGCAACGAGTTCCTGCGGTTCGTGCGCCGTCGCCGCGATGATACGCACATCGGTCTTTTCCATCGTGGGAGAACCGTATGGCGTGATGAATCCCTCTTCCAACACACGCACGAGCAGTGCTTGTGCATCGAGGCTCACTTTAGCCAATTCATCGAGATAGAGCGTGCCGGTATGTGCTCGTACCAACGCGCCGGTTTGACCGCGCGCAACTCCTTGAAACGTTCCGCGCGCATACCCCGCGAGTTCGCGTGCAAGACGACCGTTGTTGAGCGCGGTACAGTCGACGGTCTCGAATGGCCGACTGCTACTGCGACGACCGCCGAGATGAATAGCGCGTGCAAGCGTGTGACGGCCCGTGCCGGATTGCCCCACGATCATGACCGGGTTGGTTGAGTTGACGGTTTGGCGGGCGCGGCGGACAACGGACCGCATGACGTCGCTTTCCGCGATGACGGCGTCCAGCGCTAAATCGGTACGAATACGGCGGTGAAGGCTACCCAGCGCGCCACGAGCCCGGTGGGCAGCGCGTTCGGCCCGAACGACCTGTTCCTCCATATGGGAGAGTTCGCGCTCGACGCCTTCCATTCTGAGCGATTCGCGGGCCCAATTGGCCTCTTCCCCCCACTCCGCATCAAGGCGAGCCACCAGTCGGCAGTTCTCATCGCCGCACGCTTGGCAGGATTCTTCGAGGGTAATTACACGTTCTTCGAGAATGGTGGACGCATGACCGGAAAAATATCCGGCGAGCATCCAACATGCGTTTTGGATACCGAGTTCCGTCATTGGACGTAAGGCCTGCGCTTCGACCGAGTTGTCGAGTACCAATACGCGGTGCAGACTGGGTTCGGTCAAGTCGAATTCAAAATGGGTGTCGACCAACATGTAGCGCCCCTCCACCTGGCCGAACACTTGGCTGGCTTGGAGAGTCAAACGTGGGTTGTTGTCGAAGGTTGCTTGATGGCGCGCTGCTGCTTCCTGTCCCTGTTCAAATCCCGATCGAAAACAGAGTGCGCGAGCGCGTTCTTTACCGAGAAAACGAATGAGATTGCGTCGCTCAATCGCGAGCGCGGATCGATCCGCAAAAAAGCCGGTACGATCCAAGACATCGAATTGGCCGGAGGACGGCGAAGCGTTGACCCAGTTCTGTCGGGTAGATTCTACGTATTGCGATAGTACCGGTGGCAAATCATGCAATACGTGCGCGCTTAGTTTGGTCGGCTTCATGGCGGCCTGCAGCCCCTCCCCCACATTGAAACGCCGCATCAACTCCGCATGTCGATTGACGGCGTTTTACCGATTCACATCCCGCTTACGTTGGCAGCCCCAAAAAGCGAAACGGAACGGATGTCCCTTACCCCAGTTACCCGTGTACTCTAAGAAAAAAACGGGGGAATATCAATAGAGAAATTTAGGTACGGGTGGAAAGTGTCACAACGTTTGGGCCGACAAGCGATTGCGCCATTGGCGATTGTGGTTCGTTCAGCCAGATGCCTCGGCGGGCGGAGTGTATTTGGTTCCACGTCCCCGAAACGCAACCAAAATGATCGCGCCGAAAAGACATAGCATCAAGGAAATCACTTGTTGATCCGTGAACGCACCCAGGCGCGTCGGATTGTGATCCGCTCGAACAAACTCCATCAGAAAACGAAAAACGCCGTAGAGCATGAAGTAAGCGGCAACAATTGAACCGTCGAAGGGCCGCCAATTCTTGCGTAGGTAGACCAGCGTGGCACAGATCAACACCAATCCGATCGTGCTGTAGAGCTGCGTGGCATGAATGGGGAGTGACCATTGTGATTCGGAGCTGATTAGTCCTTGGCGAAGATGATCGAAGTACGCAGGACTTCCGGTCACGGATGCGGCCGGATCGGATGGAATCCGGGGAAACTTAACACCTAAGTACGATTCCGTCCTGCCACCGTAACAACATCCATTGAAGAAACACCCGAGACGCCCGATGCCGTGTCCCAATGCAAGCACCGGTACGGAAAAATCGAGCAGAAAGAAGAATCCGATTTTGTGTCTCTTTGCCCAGTAGTAAATGAATGCAATTCCGACAGGAATAGCGCCTTGAAAAACTAAGCCCCCTTGCCAAATCGCGATCCAACCTTTGGGGTCTTTCCAAGAATAATGATCCGGAAACATGATGACGTGGGCGATGCGTGAACCGATCAGCCCGATGATGAGCGCCCAAAATGCGCCATCGCCAATGATGTCGGGATTGATACCCTCCTTAGACGCCTGACGGCGCAGGAGGTACATCCCGGTGATAAACGCCATGGCCATCATAAAGCCATAGGCGTGTATCGGCACGGGGCCGAGTTCGATCAGCGTTGGGTACATGGCGGAGTAATGCGGAAATTAAGTCTATGCGAGAGAAACGAACCGTGCGCACACGTGAATCCGCTCATCTAACGATAGACTTATTCCAGCGTCCCGTCTTTTTCGAGCTTCGATTGACACTCGATGCAGTACTTCGCAGCCGGGAACACTTCGAGGCGCTTCTTTGGAATGTCCTCGTTGCACCCCTCGCACTTGCCGTATGAACCGTCTTGGATCCGAACGAGCGCATCTGAGACATTGCGTAACATTTCAGACTCGCCGCTGGCGATGCTCAGCGCCGTTTCGCGTTCGTTATTGTCCGTGCCCACTTCGGCGTAACTTGACACATCCGCGACATGATCACCTGCGGGTTGGTAGAGGGTTTCCTCTTCCAATTTCTGAATACCGGTACTCAGGCGTTGCCGCTCCGCGAGCAGCAATGTTTGGAACTTTTTCATCTCACGCTTGTTCATACGATCTGTAACTCCTCATTCCGTCAGCCGCGAATCGTCCACGGTCTGTCGTACTATCCATTCACCCCAATTGTGATACGCACTGATCGCAAAGTTGCGGGTGATCGTTGTTCGTACCCACGCTCGACCGCACATGCCAACACCGCGCACATTTTTCGCCTTCGGCCACGCCCACCGTCACACGAAAGTCGGCTTCTGATTTCGCCGAAGCACTATCCAATTCAGCAACATCGCAACGCGACACAATAAACAAATCAACCAATTGATCGCCGAAACTTTGAAGCAATTCGGCGACCGCTTCCGTTTCCGGAACAATTGTTACCGAGCCTTGAAGCGAGGACTTAATCCGCTTTTCACGGCGAATTTCTTCGAGTTCCTTGTTCACGACATCACGCACATCGAGCAGATCCGCCCAACGTTTTGCCTCGACATCAGATAGCATATGCGCATCATTCCGCGCAGGGAATTGGACACGGTGGACACTGTCAGATGAACGCAAGTGATCGGGTAAGTGTTGCCAGGCTTCTTCGCAGGTATATACGAGAACCGGTGCGAGTAGTGTCAATAAGTCGTTAAGGACTGACGCCATCACGGTCTGGCCGCTCCGGCGTTCGGGCGAATTCGCCGCGAACGTATACATACGATCTTTAAGCACATCAATGTAGAACGAGCTAACGTCGACCGAACAGAAATTGCGGGCCGCGTGATAGAGCACGTGGAATTCGAACTCGTCGTACGCCTTCATTGCTTTGCGTTTGAAGCACTCGGCCTGATGGAGCATCCATTTGTCGATATCGAGTAGGTCGTCATACGCCACCGCATCGTCGGGCCCGAAGTCGTATAGGTTCCCGAGCAAAATCCGCACAGTATTCCGAATGCCACGGTAGGCATCTTGTTGACGGGTGAGAATCTCTTCGGAAATCCGAATGTCTTGACGATAATTCTCACTGGCCAACCAAAGGCGCACGATATCGGCACCGTAGGTGTTCATCAACTTGGTCAATTCAATATAGTTGCCGAGCTTCTTCGACATCGCGCGACCGTCACCGTCGACTACATATCCGTGCGTGAGTACGGCTCGGTATGGTGCGGCACCTTTGGTCGCCATCGCCATCAGTAGTGAGGATTGAAACCATCCGCGGTGTTGGTCGCTGCCCTCTAAGTACATATCGGCTGGCCACGTGAGGTCGGAATGGGGTTCGCATACGGAGCGACTGCTCGCCCCGGAGTCGAACCAGACATCGAGGATGTCCGTCTCTTGCTCAAACTCGGTCTCGCCGGATTCCGGACACGTAGCGCCAGGAGGTAGCAATTCAGATACCGGCGTATCGAACCATCGGTCGATTCCATCGGGCGCAGAACGCGCGAGGTCTTCGATGCGTTGAAAACTTTCTGGCGTCGCGTAGACTTCGCCGCTTTCCTTGCCGTAGAACACGGGGATCGGTACACCCCATACGCGTTGACGACTGAGACACCAATCCGGTCGTTGGGCGATCATGCCGTGGATGCGTTCTTTTCCCCATGCTGGAATCCATTGGACATCCTCGACGGCGCTCAACGCTTTTTCGCGGAAGCCGTCGTGTTCCATGTTCATGAACCATTGCGGGGTCGCTCGGAAAATGATGGGGCCACTGCAACGCCAACAATGCGGGTAACTGTGCGTGTAGTGCTCGGAATGAAGCAAGGCACCTTGACCGCGCAAGTCTTCTATGATGACTTCGTTTGCCTTGAAGACATGCGTGCCTTCGTATGGCCCGGCCTCGTCCGTGAATACGCCGCCGGCATTGACGGGCGAAAAGGGCTCGATGCCGTACTGACGACCGACGTTGTAATCGTCTTGCCCGTGCCCCGGCGCGGTATGCACACAACCGGTACCGGCCTCGAGCGTCACGTGCCTTCCTAAGATAACGGGGCAAATGCGGTCAGGGAAAAGCATATGCCGGTATTGAATGCCTTCAAGCTCACGCCCTTTGTATTCCTTGACCACTTCGTAGTCTTCGATCCCGCATGCGTTCAATGCTTGTTCCGCGAGTTCGCTGGCGACAATTAAGTACTCGTCGCCGACGCGGACCGCGCTGTATTCGAATTCTGGGTGAACGCAGATCGCCATGTTCGCGGGAATGGTCCATGGGGTGGTCGTCCAGATAAGTAGCGACGCAGGTTTGTCCAGTCCGTTCGGCGCATCCGTTGTTTGAAACTTCACAAAGATGGAGGGCGATGTCTTGTCCGCGTACTCCACTTCGGCTTCTGCTAATGCCGTTCGACAAGAGGGACACCAGTGAATCGATTTCTTGCCTCGGTAGATCGCACCTGTCTGATAGATTTCGGAGAAGACCCGAACAATGGTCCCGACGTAATCGGGCGCCAGCGTAAGATACGGATCGGCCCAATCTCCATTGACGCCGAGCCGTCTAAATCCTTCTCGGTGGAGGTCGACATACTTCATTGCGAAGTCGCGACATTTGCGTCGAATGTCGACTTTGCTCATCGTCTTGGCTTTGCTACCAATTTTCTGGAGCGCCTTCAGCTCGATGGGCAGGCCATGACAATCCCAACCCGGCACGAACGGAGCATCGAAACCAGACATCTGCTTCGAACGTACGACTAGGTCTTTGAGACCTTTGTTTAGGGCATGGCCGCTATGGAGTTCGCCATTGGCATAGGGCGGGCCATCGTGCAGCACATACTTCGGACGACCTTCCGCATCGGAACGCAAAGACGCATACAAGCCGTCCTCTTCCCAACGTTTGAGCATTTTCGGCTCGCGCTGGGTGAGGTTAGCACGCATCGGAAAATCCGTCTGAGGCAAATTGACGGATTTACGATAATCAGGTTTATTTGCAGTGGATTCTTGACTAACTTCAGGCACGTACGGACTCCCGAAAAACGGCGCGGAATGTAGCATATGAGATGGCAAAATTCAAGGCGGTTCGATTCACGGCAATTTTCACAACACATTCAGGGCCAGTAGTTTACATTCAAAAAACCCACGATTTCGCCATCACGAGGCGCGATTCTAACCAGACGAGGCATGTTATTATGGACGAAGGACATGGCCAGGAGATTCCGGATGGAAAATGAAAACGCCAGCGGACCGATGATTACCGTTCACGAGAGTTGGGGCGAAAATGACGCGGAGCTGATTCGATCCGTACTCGCCGCAGACGGCATTGAATCCCATTTATCCCATTTCTCCCAAACGTACTTCCCCTCGTCGGTGAACGGGATGGGGCGTATCGAAATCAACGTGGCAAGCGATGACGCGGCGCGTGCCGCGAAACTGATCAACACGCAAACAAGCTCCGAATAAGCTGAATGCGCTAGGTACCCAGCCGGTCTTTTAATGCTTCGAGCTGATCGGCGAGTAGTGTGTTCGTGAGCGGCGTGTTGTCCTGGTCTGGTAACAACGGCGCTTTCTTCTTCGCACGCTGCGGTCGGTCATTGGGGCGACGCTTATTCGATTTTTGTTGTTTCCGGTCGCGTTGCGCTGCCGGGGGCGTTCGCCGTGATTCGCGCGAAGGCGATGCCTCGCGGCGTTTGGGCGCGTCGTTCGTGGTCTGGTCCGCATCCACTTTCGCTCTAGCGTCTGGTTTCGGCCGTCGTGGTTTTACCGGTTGCAACGCTTTGATCGATAGTGAAATTCGCGGCTTATCCTTATCGACGTTTAGGACCTTAACCTTCACCGTCTGTCCGACCGATACGACCTGGCGAGGATCACGTACGAAACCGTTCGCCAACTCGCTGAGGTGAACGAGGCCGTCTTGACCGACGCCCACCTCGACAAAAGCACCGAAGTCGGCGACGTTCGTGACAACGCCTTCCAGCGATGAACCGGGTTCAAGGTCTGCGACGCTGCGAACTGCATCGTCAAAATGAGGTGGTCTGTATGCGCCACGTGGATCGCGGCGACCTTTGCGAATGGTATGCCGAATCGTGTCAATGGTTGTGGGCTCGAGGGTTTGCGATGTCCCCAACGCTTCGGTGAGGGTTTCGCGGATACTCTCGTCCGTCCACAGGGTTGCGATGTCGATTCCGGCTTGTTTGGCTACGGTTTCAATCGCACCGTAATGCTCGGGATGCAGCGCTGACGCGTCCAGCGGTTGATCGCCATCTTCAATACGGAGATACGCGACCGCTTGTTCGTAAACTTTGGGACCAACGCCGGCCACGTCAAGTAATTGACGCCGCAAGGTGAACGGACCCTCCTCCGTCCGACGCTTAACGATGTTCTCCGCCGTCGCTGGTTGTATCCCGCAGATGTGTGCGAGAAGGGAGGCGGTAGCCGTATTGAGATTGAGCCCTACGCGGCATACACACGACATGATCGAACGCTGGAGCGATTCGCGTAATCGCTTTTGGTTTACTTCGTGAAAATTTTGACCGATTCCGATGTGGCGCGGATCGAGTTTTACGAGTTCAACAAGTGGATCTTGGTGTTGTTGTGCGATAACCGCTGCTGACGCCACTAACGGATCAAGTCCTTCTGGGGAGACGGACGAATGAGCCGCGACTGGGTGTCCCGCCTCCTGTACGATAGTGCAATAACAGGATTCGACTGACGTATCGCGCAACACGTCGCGAACCGCGCGCAGTACAACACCTGACCGATCACCTCGACCGATTGCAACCGCTTTAATTCCATGCGCTTCGATTGCTTTGGACAACGGCTCGCGCAGCGCTGCACAATTGTCAGCGGTTGCGGCGGGGATAGTCTCGCCAGCAACAACAGCACCCTTTGCATCGACAGCCGCCCAAGTGACCGCTTCACTCTGATTCGCCACGACACCAAGAACGGCAATCGATCCCGCTGGAGGTGCCATTAAACGATTGCGCGCATTGTCTCGAAACGCGCGAATCGCACCGGAATCTGACCTTTCCTGCATCATGGTCATCGCGTCCCGCTCTGCAGCAGCCCGCATGGTTTGGTCATAGGCCGAACGCAGGCAATCGCGTATCAGGGTTATCGCAGGTGAGTCGCCTTCGCGAATCACGCTCGCGGCGAGTTCGGCGAATAGCGCCGTGTCGTCGATTTCAACTTCCGTCCGCAATGCACCAGTGCGTACTCCGCGCATGACTTGGAGGAATTTTTGTGCCTGAATTTTTGACAGGTCTTCCTTCGAATTGAAGAATGGTTTGAATCGGTTCGCGGACGGATCAGTCGTTTTCGTCGCGTGGATCATCAGACGTCCACCCGAAAGAATCCGCGAACGTAACTTACGCCGCAATTCAGCATGATGCGTAAAAGACTCGCTCAGAATTTCGCGCGCGCCTTCCAACGCTTCTTCGGCAGTGTTCACACTTTTTTCCGGGCGAATAAACGGCGCGGCCAATTCTTCCAACGCTGTCGCATCGTGATCCGGATCATTAAGTAGATCCGCGAGCGGCCCTAGACCTTTGTCTACAGCAGCGGTTGCTTTGGTGCGCTCCCGCCGTTTCAATGGTAAGTATAAATCTTCCAGTTCAATCTTGTCTTTGCATACGTTGATTGCATCGCGCAAGTGATCGCTCAGCACACCACGATCGCTCAACGTTTGCAGGATAGCTTTGCGTCTGTCCGCCAGTGATCGGTATAGGAGATACGCTTCGTAGACAGATTCCAGTTGCGTCTCGTTGAGATTGCCGGTTTCCGCGCGTCGGTAGTGCGCAACGAACGGGACGGCATACCCCGCGTCGAACAGGGCCAACGCACGCTCAATACCGGGCTGTTTCAAGTTCAGACCCGCCGCGATGGTCGCGGATCGCTTCGCGAGTTCCGCAGTAACCTCAGGCGGCACGGCGACAGTAGTAGCTTCGGCTTCCTGCGGCGCTGTTGCGACAGACTCCTGAACAGCGGGTGTAGGCGCTTCTTGATCTGGCACATCCGTTTGAACGGAATCGGCGGCAGGGGTGTCGGCAGTAACAGATTGTTTATCAGACGGAACATCAACCACGAAATACATCTCCAAAAAGGGCGAATGCGGGGAGTCTAACAAACGGATACCTAGCGCACAACAATAAAGACTTTTCGTACGTCTGTGGAGGGCTTGACAATAGGGCACACCTTAGATCCGACCTTTGTCGAGTACAGGGCACTTGAGCGGAATAGGCGAAACCGGTGAGAATGATTGTCTCCACCCGGGCGGAATATTGGAAGGAATGGATGGCTAACCTGGAAATCAGCGCCGGATTGCGCGACCTGATGCGATACCGAAAGTTCGCGGACGCGACGCCGCGTGTACTCGTAGGTCACACGCAGTACTGGGTGGACGATGCCTGTGTCCGCGCTGCGGAACGAATGGGCTGGCGCGTGCAGAAGACACCGCTGGTGATGAAAGGGCAACTCACGCGGGAACACTTGCAGGGCCTGTTTGAATCATTGGTCACGTTCAAACCGGATTTCATCCTAACGTCCAATCTTGCTGGCATGGATGTCGAAGGCCTACTTGCCCGGTTCTACGCCGATCTCGAAATCCCACATGCGACGTGGTTTGTAGACGAGCCGCGTTCGATCGTCATGGGCAGAAAAACGTTCGCCTCAGACTATGCAGTTGCGTTTACTTGGGAACGCGCATACCTTCCCTATCTCAAACGCGCCGGGTTCGCCTCGGTCGAGTATCTCCCGTTGGCGGCTGACACTGCATTCTTTAATTCCGAACCGGCTACTGAGTGGAGCCGGGGCGCAACATTCGTGGGCAGTTCGATGACAGATTTTGCGGCGCTCGAATTTGAACGTCTCGAACCGTGGCCGAATTTGCAGGCAGCGGTCAGCGAAGCATTGAACAACGACTTCGTCACGCGCGAACGTTTCGGCCAGGGACTTGAAACGATTATCGACGAATCAATTCTAAAGAACGTCGATGGCCACGGGCGCCGACAAGCGGAGTTGGTGTGTTTCATCGAAGGCACGCGAATACTGCGGCATGCGTTTGCGAGGCAACTCTCCAACGACGGCATGGAAATTCACGGGGATGATGGTTGGCAAAGTGCCGGGATCACGTCCTCACCTTCGGTGGATTATGCGGCGGGCTTACCCGCGCTCTACCGGTCAAGTCGGGTCAACCTGAATATCACCAGCATTCAGATGCCAACCGCAGTCAACCAACGGGTATTCGACTGCCCTGCGGCGGGCGGATTCTTGCTAACCGACGCTCAAGAGGACTTGGAGACGCTATTCGATGCCCCCCGTGAAACGGCTCGATTCACGGATATCGAGGAGGCGCGGGACCTAACCCGCTATTTCACCGCCCACGACAGCGAACGTATCGCCGTCACTCAACACGCGCGAGAGCGCATACTCTCGGAACATACATATGAACACCGTTTACAGACGATCACCAATCACCTGAAGAAAATCTATGGAAACGAATAGCGGATTCCTTGATACCGACAGCATGGGTGAGATGCTCTGCCCAGTTGTCGAACCCCTAACGAAACGGATTGACCAATGCGATATCACTTCCTCGGCAAGACCGGCGTAGAGGTTTCTGAACTATGTCTCGGTACGATGACGTTCGGAAACGAGGCTGACGAATCCACATCGATCAAAATCATGAACCGTGCGTTGGAAGCGGGCATTAACTTCTTCGATTCCGCCGATGTGTACAACAAGGGTGTGACCGAAGAAATTGTCGGGCGTTGGTTGCCGGATCATCGTGATGCGATTGTGATGGCCTCCAAAGTTCACTTTCCATCGGGGTCCGGCGTGAATGATCGGCGCAGCTCGCGGCGTCACATTGTGATGGAAACTGAACAAATTCTTCGCCGCTTACAAACGGACCGCCTCGACATCTTGTACTTGCACCATTGGGATGAGGATACGGCGATCGACGAGTCGCTCGCGGCGTTGGATACCCTCATCAGTCAAGGCAAGATCCTGTATTCGGGCGTGTCAAACTTTGCGGCGTGGCAGACGGTTCAAACACTCGGAGCGGCGCGAGAACGGAATTTCGCTGCCCCGGTTTGCCATCAGCCGCAATACAATTTATTGAAGCGACAGGCGGAAGTCGAAATCCTGCCGATGGCTCAGGCGCTCGGCCTCGGCGTGTGCCCGTATAGTCCGATTGCCGCTGGCATGCTCACGGGGAAATACCACCGGGGTGAAGGGGGACGCATCAAGACCAATCCGATGTATATCGAGCGATTCAAGAATCCGGAGTACATGGACATTGCGGGCCGGTTCGTGGAATACGCAGACGCGCGAGGCATTGACCCATCCTCCTTGGCCACCGCTTGGGTCGCGTCGCATCCGGCGGTCACGTCGGCTATCGTGGGGGCGCGAAATATGGATCAGTTCGAATCGGCTCTGGGCGCAGCCACTATCGACGTGGATGCTGGGATGTACGGAGAGATTTCAGCGATATCCCCTGCGCCGCCTTTAGCGACTGATCGGGAAAGTATGGAGGTCACGAAGAAAGTGACTAAGCGCTAGGGCTATTCCCTGAATCCCCGGCCGGTACCGCTGATACCGAGTCCAATTTGCGCGGGCGTTTCCCCGACGAGTGTGTCGTCGATTGTTCCGAACAGTTGAGAGATGTTAGAGATCTGGACGCCTCCGCCTCGACCGCCTCCACCACCGCCCGCACCGCCACCGCCGTTAAAACCGCCGCCACCGGCACCGCCTACGCCGCCTCCTCCCCCGCCTCCGCCAAATCCGCCCGCACCTCCACCACGTCCCGCCGCACCAGCACCTGCCGGATTCTGAACGACGACTTTGGGTAGCGTCGCGTTCTGATCAGTGTATTCATAGACACGGGTCTCCAAGGGCTCTTGAGGCTCATGGCGCAATCGTTCTGGGGAGCTGACAAACACGTAATCATCTTCGACGCGATAGTCGAGTCCTAGCGGACGTAGAATGGCCTCGAGTGCGACGCCTGCGGGAACGTCATCCAGCTTAATGTTTCGCACCCGCCCGTCGCTACGATCCCCTTCGCGACGAATGACGATTGGATCGCGACGTGACGTTTGAACGGGGGCGGCACGCGTAACGGCCCCATCAGGGTCTTGAAGATCGCGTTGCGTCGTTTCCAATTGCAATTCGAACGACGTTTTTTCTGCGAGTCCACGCTGAAGTCGCCACGTCCGGTGCAACAGATCTCGGTCTTCGCCGTCTACATCGATGAAGACATCCCGGGGGTCGATTGAATCTTTCTCTACAAGAAACACGGATCCATCAGCTGGATCTTGAACGTAATAGCGGGAATCACTCTCTCGAATAACAACATCGTCGTGAAGAACACCATCAACGACAATAGAATCCGCAGCGGCGGGCATAACGCAGGTGATGGATACCGCAGCGCAAAGAATTAGGAGTCGTGCGTACATCATATTGCTCCCTCGGCCGACGGCCCGTATATCTACGTGGTCGATCCGTACGAATATAACGGTGGCTTCTAGTATATCAGGCCTGCCAAAATGTCGGGGGCGATTCTCAACGGCATAACCTCCCGGTTTACATTGATTTGCGACCGCCGGTATTATCCGCAAGCCTAAGGGGTTGACGTAGTGAGCGAATTTCGAGAGACGATTAAGCGTGTTACCGCCAATATCGAGTTGGTGGTACTCGACAAGCCCGCCATCATCAAGACCGCCCTGTCCGCCATGCTGGCTGGGGGGCACGTGCTGCTCGAAGACGTGCCAGGGGTCGCGAAGACTATGTTGGCCCGGGCTATCGCAATATCGACCGGTTGCAAATTTCAGCGCGTGCAGTGCACGCCGGATTTATTGCCGTCGGATGTCACCGGCGTATCCATATTCAACCAGGATAGTCGGGAGTTCGAATTCCGACCGGGTCCACTCTTTTCACAGATTGTCGTTGCTGATGAAATTAACCGTGCCACGCCACGTACGCAATCCGCGTTTTTGGAAGCAATGGCGGAAGGACAGGTGAGTGTTGACGGCACGACCTATCCGCTCGAACAGCCGTTTATCGTGTTCGCAACGCAAAACCCGGTTGAACATGAAGGCACATTCCCATTGCCCGAAGCCCAACTTGATCGATTTATGTTGCGATTGAGCATGGGCTATCCCAGTATGGGCGCGGAAATGCAACTGCTGGAAAACGTCCGGGTCAAACATCCCATGGATTCGCTCCAACCTGTAGCGGAACCGGGTGCCATTCTACGGATGCAAGCCGGTGTGCGCGAAATTTTTGTCCATCCAAAAGTGCGCGAGTACATCCTGCGTCTCGTCGCCCGCACGCGGGACTCAACGCACCTCACCTTGGGTGGAAGCCCACGCGCATCGATGGCCTTATTCCGGGCATCCCAAGCGTTTTCTGCCGTGAATGGAAGGAACTATGTCATCCCAGATGACATCAAACTCCTAGCCCATCCCGTACTGGAGCATCGCCTAATCCTGAATCCGGAAAGCCGGTTACGGCGTGTCACGACGCACAGCGTTCTTCGTGATATAATCGCTGAAGTGCCGGTTCCAGCAGGCAATTGGAGCGCGAAGGAAAGTAAGCGAGTGCGTCCATGATGGGAATCGGATGGGCTGTGAATATGGGCGATGTACGTGGACGAAGAAACTAGATGATGAAGTTGTGGAGTAGAAAGAAAGCCGTCGATTTGGCGGGTGATGGCCAACAAGGTGAAGAGTCGCAGGACATTGGCCTCGGCGCGAATCTTGAGCTCACCCATGTCGGCCCCTATGAAATATTGGCCCCGATCGGTAAGGGCGGTTTCGGCACGGTGTATAAAGCCATTGATCGCGCGAAGGATCAGACCGTCGCGATCAAAGTCCTCTCCCGGGAGTATGACCTGGATCGCAAACGCCGGAAGCGTGACTATTTAGGCCGGGAAATTCTCATCGCATCGGCGCTTCGCCATGAATGTGTAATTCGCTATCAAAAAGACATCATCGAACAGGAGGATGTCGAAGGGCACGTCCGTCGTTGCCTCATCATGGAATTCATCGATGGTAACGACCTTCGCTACTACATCAAAGAGCGCGTCCTCACCATTCAACAAATGATTAATATCTGGACGCGGTTGTGTCACGGACTGGATTTCTTGCATCAAAAGCAAATCGTCCACCGGGACGTGACACCGGGTAACTTTCTGTTTAGCCGCGATCTCTCGAAGGTGAAAATTTGTGACTTCGGATTATCCAAGTCAACGGCGAGCTGGCGAACCCGCTGGATTCGTGAAGGCGGCGGCACACGGCCCTATATGTCACCCGAACAAATCACAAATAAGGGCAAAGGACTCGATGCGCGATCGGATATTTTTTCGTTCGGCATTGTGATGTACGAACTGCTTGCGGGACGGCATCCTTGCGAAGGCAAAGACGCAAAAGAGATCATGCGGCAATTGCGCAGTAAGAAGTACAAGTTTAAGCCGCCATCAAAGTACAATTCAGCCGTACCATCTCCGGTTGATCGCATCGTACTCAAAGCACTCCGCCGCAACGCGGATCGGCGCTATCAGTCCATCACGGAAATGTTGCTCGATCTTACGCGCTACACCGAATCGCGTATTTAGTTTGGTACGTCACCGGGGGCGATGACCGAGCCGGGTAATCGCAAGCGTTTTAGCCGCTGTGACATCGCGGAAACAAGGGGCGAACGTCAGACGTTCGGATTAGAGACATGTCGGCCAGCATATTCAAGAAAAAGAAAAAGAACGACCCAAGCCTGTTCAAGATCATCGTTATTCTAATAGCGATTCTTGGATCGGCGTATGGCGTATTTCGCGGGAGCCGCTGGTTTACCGAAGATTACGTCTCCGGCGCGGTCGAATCGGAAGCCCCCGTAAACCTCGATGAAGCCCGCGGACTGATCGATCAGGGCGATGCGGTGGAGGCAAAGAAACTCTTGCAACCCATCGTTGATCGTGCGAACGACCCTAGCGTAGCGGTGCCAGCGTTGCGGCTAATGGCGAAAGCCAACGCGCTTGAGGGGAACGATGCAGATGCGTTGGAACTACTCAAGCGAGCCGCGACAGAGTTCCCGGCCAGCGCCCTGCGCATGGAAGCGCTGTTGGATTATGCGCGCGCCCTTGAACAGGCCGATCAATTCGATGAGGCCCACACCGCGTACGAGCGCATTCGCGACAATGCCCCTCCCGCACTACGTGCTGCGGCATTCGCCGGACTAGGACGACATGCGGATCGCAATGAAAAGAAAGAAGAAGCGGTCACATTGTTCCGCGCTGCGCTCGCAGATGCGGAGTGGAACAGCGCAGCATACACCGAAGCGCTGGAGGCCATCGGACCGGTTAACGTGCGGCAATTGTTCTCGACCGCGAAACAACCCGATGCCAAGTACTACGAAGTTCAGTCGGGTGACAGCTTGACGGCGATTGGTGTTGCGCTAAATACAACGCAAGGATTGCTCATGCGGGCGAACGGAATGGACTCTCCGAACAAGTTACGGGTCGGCCAACGGTTGAAGTACACGCCGAAAGACTTTCGCATTGTTATCGATATTGAAGCGCGACGCATCTATTTATGCGACCAAAACGGCCCGTTCAAGCTTTATCACGCAGGGCTCGGAAAGCCAGGACACGAGACGGTGCCTGGCGAATACAAAGTAGGTAGCAAACAAAAAGACCCGGTCTGGTACCCGCCGGACGGTGGACGTATCGAGGCCGATGATCCGCGTAACCAGTTGGGCACACGCTGGATGCCGCTGGTACCCGTCCGTGAAGGGTTGCCGTCCGATCTCGGCATCCACGGTGCCGTGGATCCATCGACCGTCAGCACCTATTCATCCAACGGCTGCGCGCGTCTTCACATGGAAGAAGTGGAAGAACTATACGACCTAGTCGTGCGGTCAACCCCCGTTTTTATTGTCGAGTCCGCCACCCGCGCGGATGTTACGTAGCCGCGTACGCGTGGCGCACCAGGAGTAATGCACGTGATACGAAGTCTTCGAATTCAAGCTGCGGTATTGATGTGCGTCGCCGTGTTCGGAAGCCTCGGCTGCCATAGTTTTGTTCGGATGAAACCGGACTATTCTGAATTGCCGGTCGAGAGCCTACGCGAAGTTGCCCGGGCAATCGAGCAAGCGGTCGTTGATGGCGTTCGTGAACCATCACTGCCCAGCCACGACGGAATTGTTGTGAGTGGCGACGCCGTCTTGCAAGCACTCCGCACGCGAGCAGCGCGATCCGAATTAATCACGGGCTTTCGCGATACAGGCCATGTCGCTGAAATGCGCAATGGAACAATTGCTATCGTGAACAGCCGGGAATATAAGAAAGATTCGCGTCGGGGTGACCGATCCCGCAATGCGCTACTCGTCATGAGCGAGAACGACGACCGCTGGACGTTGTACGAAGGGCTGGTAGAGGACAACAACTTTCCCCCACGATCCCTCAGTGCTGTGCAACGCACCTTTTTCGAAGCACGGGTAGAATCACTTGGTACAGGCCATCGCTACGAAAACGAACAGTCTGAACTCGTCAGTCGTTAGACACGCCGTTACAACCCGCGAATCGTTTCGAGTACTTCCTTCGCGTGACCCTTGGGGCTGACCTTCGGCCAGACACACGCCAGCTTGCCGTCCTCGCCGATGAGAAACGTCGCGCGTTGAATCCCCATAAACTTCTTGCCGTACATATTCTTCTCCACCCACACGCCGTATTTCTCCGCAACTGCGTGAGACTCGTCCGCCAACAGCGAAAAGTCCAGGCCCAGTTTGTCCACGAACTTGCAATGGGACTCGATACTGTCCGCGCTAATGCCAAACACATGCGCACCAGTTTTCTCGATTGCTTTCGATTGCTGCTGAAACTCCTTCGCTTCAATCGTGCAGCCCGGGGTGTTGTCCTTCGGATAAAAGAACAGCACCACGTTACTGCCCTTCATCGCGGACAACCTTACTTTATCGCCAGTAGACGCCGGGAGTGTGAATGCGGGGGCGCGATCGCCCTCCTGAAGGTGGGTTAGTCGGGGCATAATTGGGTCATTCTCCTATGTTTCGTCGAATTTCAATGGAAAACCACAACTTCCTGCTGGATTTCCGGAGTAAATGCTTGCGTTAAAGGTCGATCTTACCTTATTATTAGTTCAGGCAATTGTTTCGCCAAGGACTGGGCGATGCGCCGACCGACCATTGGGGGACTGTCGGCGCACAACTGCCAGCACGTCAATCGTGGCCACGGATTGCCGCGGGGGGAATAGCATGACCAGCTCCATTGATCGGGAAGCGTTACGCCGCATCGAAAATCTTCCTACCTTACCGGCGGTACTCACGCAGGTATTGCGAACGGTTTCAGACCCGAATTCGTCCGCGTTAGATCTAGGACAACAAATTCTTGCGGACCAAAGCATGTCGAGTACGATTCTGCGGTTGGTGAATTCCGCATACTACGGATTTCAGCGCCGCATCAGCAATATACACGAAGCCATCGCGCTGCTCGGATTCTCAACGGTCACCGATATGGTCTTGGCGGCATCGGTGTTCCGCCAGTTCAGTGGACGGCGCAGCGGCTTTGATCGCGGAAGACTTTGGCAGCACGCGATGGCAGTCGGCATGGCGTCAGATCGATTGGGTAAATCAATGGGCGCGAAGGGGAATGACAGCCTTTACAGCGCAGGCCTACTTCACGACATCGGCAAAGTGGCATTGGACTGGCTGGAGCCGGATGACTACGCCGATATGGCCCAACGCGCGATGGACGAAGGTCACTCATCGATCGAGTCGGAGCGGGTCCAATTTACAACCGATCATTGCGAGGTAGGCAGTGTGCTTGCCGCGCGTTGGAATTTACCGCCTACGGTCGTCGAATCGATCCGTCTACACCACGCTCCGGAAGAAAGTATCGAATATCCCAAAGCCGCTTGGATCGTATCGTGGGCCGATGCATTGGCGTACGAAGCGGGGCTGGGCGCGCCGGGCAATGGTGCAGCGCCAGCTCTCTTAGTGAACAGCGGCGACATACCGGGACCGAATACGAAACTTCAGGAAGAAGTGATCGAAGAACTTCGCACGGCGGCGGAGCTTATCGACACGCTCCTGGGTGCATTGCAAGCGGCGTAGATCAATCCAGAGTAACAACGCCAGCTTGAATGAGTGCAGCGCGAAGCGTTTCTAGCGACGCCAGTCCTTCCCCTGCTTCACGGGCATATGCGTCAACCCACGTGATCATCTTACCGATAACATCCGCCCGCCAACGATTGGCGGGACGCGCAATTTCATCACGCAAGTACTGAACATCGCGCAACAGCGCACGGCGGGCCTCTCCGTCCAGCGGAGACAAGTCTGCTTCTTCTACCAATCGCTCCAGGATATAGGGCACCGATACGACGGTAAGTTCGGCCTCATTCAATTTCGCTGGAAAACGGAGTTCGAATTCGAATTCATTTTCGACGAGGTCAATGCCGTCCGCCGTAATTCGAGCGCTGGCGAATAAAGGCGGCTGGTATCCCATCTTCAGCTCCACGAGGCCGCGATCGAAGAGATAGTGCATATTGCCGATGAGGCCATCACGGTCGACTTCTTCGTGGGCCAGAAAGTCGTCAGGGCTCAAGACGATTAGCGGATCTTCGAAGTAGGCTTGGTACAATGTACTGAGTAGCACGCGGCGCACGCTCTTTGCAGGATGAGTAGGCATGCGCCGGAGTATAACACGGGGATTTTTGGCAAAAACGGAGATCAATTGAATCCGATTTTTGTGCTCTGATAGGCTCTTTCGATTGTACGCGCTGCATTCTCGCGCGCGCACAGCACCCAGGAGGTCTCATGGCGGACTACGTAGCCATCTTTGATACGACATTGCGCGACGGCGAACAATCGCCGGGCGCGAGCATGAATGCGGAAGAAAAAATTCGGATGGCGATCCAACTGGAGCGCCTCGGGGTCGATTGCATCGAGGCCGGTTTTCCAATTGCTTCCGATCAGGAATTTGAAGGTGTCCAGAAAGTTGCGGCGGCGGTCAAAAAGCCGAGCGTCGTTGGACTCGCGCGAGCGGTACCCCCGGATATCGAACGATCCGCCGCGGCGATCGACAAGGCGCAGAAACCTACGTTGCACACGTTTATCGCGACGTCGGACATCCACCTCGAATACAAGCTCAAGGCAACGCGCGAGCAGGTACTCGATCAGACTGGCGAAGCAGTACGTTTGGCGAAGCGCCTCATCGGTCGGGTCGAATTTTCAGCTGAGGATGCGACGCGAACGGACTGGGACTATCTGGTCGAAATTACGACAGCGGCGATTGAGGCCGGAGCCGATGTCATCAATCTGCCGGATACGGTCGGCTTTACAACGCCGGGCGAAATCGAAGACATGTTCAAGTATGTCCGTGCAAAAGCAAAAGGTGCCGACGACGTAATTTTCTCCTGTCACAACCACAATGACTTGGGGCTTGCTGTGGCGAATGCGATGGCTGCAATACGTGGCGGCGCGCGACAAATTGAATGTTGCGTGAACGGCATCGGCGAACGCGCGGGAAATACGTCGCTCGAAGAAGCGGTGATGGCCATGAAAGTCCGGCAGAATGTGTACCCGTATGAAACCGGAATTGTCGAGGGAGAGCTCCTCAAGACGAGCACCCTACTCGGAAACATCACGGGACTCGCCATTCCGTATAACAAACCGGTCGTTGGGCGCAATGCGTTCGCGCACGAATCGGGCATACATCAGCACGGCGTGATTCAGAGTCGACTAACCTACGAAATCATGACGCCGGAATCGATTGGGCGCAGTAGTAACGAGTTGGTTCTGGGCAAACATTCGGGCAAACACGGTTTGACTGCGCGCTGTGCGGATTTGGGTTATGAATTAGCCGATGGTGAAATCAAACAACTGTATGAAAAGTTTATCGAACTCGCGGATAAGAAGAAGGAAGTCTTTGAAGATGACCTTCGCGTGTTGATCGCATCGATACGGGATGAGAGTTTTGAGACGTATCACGTGGTGCAGGTGCGCACGTCGGGAGATGACCCTGCTATGGCGTTGGTGAAGTTACGTAGAGGCGAAAACAAAGACGAAATGTTCGAAACCTCGACTGGTGATGGCCCCGTGGACGCGGCATGCAAGGCCGTTGAACGTATTACAGGTGCCAGCGGGCGACTGCTGGAGTTCACCGTGCGAGCCGCGACGCCGGGTAAAGACGCATTGGGCCAGGCAAATGTGACGGTCGAGTTCAAGGAGAAGGCGTACTACGGCCAAGGTGCGAGCACAGACATCATCGAAGCTGCGGTTCATGCATACGTCAATGCCGTGAACAAGTTCCTCGCGATTGAGGGCGAGCAGAACGACGGCTAGATTTCCGGCGCGGCGATTTCCTGTCCGTTTGGTTTACTCGACGTTTCATCTAGGGCCGTCTTGAATTCGCTGAGTTTTCCCGCGACTGCTTCACGCACGAGCGTCACATCGCTGCTGTGCACGACGAAGTTTGCGCCGTGTCGTGTCCATGAAATGTGCTGGTCGACATCCCCCGACCAGTGAATGCCTGCGCTGACGTGTCGTTCACGCGCTTTCAGAACAATGGTCGAAACCGCGTCGAGAAACTTTGACGAACCATACTGTTCCGGCACACCCAAGTTGATGGAGAGATCGTGCGGACCGATCAGTAGCGCGTCCAGCCCTGGCACGTCGAGGATATTATCGAGCGCATTGATCGCGGTCTGACTTTCGATATTGACAATGGTGAGCGAGCTCGCGTTACGTTCACCGAGGTATTTCGTGGTTTCCGCCGTGAGGTTTGCGATATCGCGCAACGCGGATTGGAGCGCGGCACCTTTCAATGGACGTAGTTTGGATGCTCCTCTAAGCGCCTCCACTTCATCAACGGTTTCAACGTAAGGAAAGATCACGCCCGAAGCCCCGGCATCGAACGCCATGCAGCCCCAATACGGATCAGGCTTCGGCACGCGGACGATGGGTGCAACGTCCAATGCCGTAAACGCGCGACACATCCACGCCAATTCGGGCCTGCCCAGCGCCATGTGTTCGGTGTCGATAAATACGAAGTCCACGCCCGTCGATGCGATAACCTCCGCCCACCCAGGCTGGCACACGGTGACGCACGTACCAAACACACGGCGTCCGTCCCGCATGGCTTTTCGTAATTCCCGGCCAGTCATGCGATATCCTCTTCATAATGTTCTTCGACTTTTGTCGGCTGCCGCCAGATGTAGATCGAGACGGAAACGGCGATGGTGATGAGCAAGATACGAACGGGCATCAGCGGGACAAAAAACACTGCGGTGACCGACATTGTACCGACCATGATTGCGATGACCCAGATTTTTGTCCCTAATGGAATGCCTCGGTTTTCACGCCAATCTCGAATGTATTGGCCAAAAATGCGATTGGTCAGTAGCCAGACGTAGAAGCGTTCCGAGCTGTTCGCATAACACGCGGCTGCGAGCAATAAGAACGGCGTCGTCGGCAACAGCGGTAGTATGACCCCCAAGATTCCGAGGCCCACGCATATGCTTCCCGCGCACACGAGGAGTCCTTTGACGAACCGTGACCGATTCTCGTGAACTTGGCCGCGAAGCGAATTTGTATCGTTGCCGGTGGTTTCCACCTATTCGAAATCTCCCCGTTACCTATTGGAATTGTACCTGAATCAATGGTGATGGAGCATCAGACTGGCAATCCGTCGTGCTTACCGGCATGCTAGGGAGTTCCGGGGGTCAAAATGGCTTTTGAAACAGCGGCACTCATACGAAACATGCGGGCGATGCGTATTTACGCGCATCAATTATTGGAAGGTCTCACGTCGGAACAGCTGATGGTCGTGCCTAACGGGGCCGCGAACAGCATCCTCTGGAACGTTGGCCACGTGTGCACGGATCAGGTCAACATGCTCTATGCGCCCGCCGGATTGCCCTCGCCGTTGCCCGATGAATTTCACGAGTGGTTCGACCCCGGAACAACGCCCACCGAGTGGGGCGTGGAACCGCCACTCCAGGCGGTGCTGACCGCGTCTCGAGAGTTGAACACGACGGTCGTTCGGGATTACGAAGGCCGCAAATTTCGGGACTTCACGCCGTATAGTCTTACCGAGGGCTATTCAGTCGACTCTATCGAGGAAGCCATCGCGTATCACACCATTCACGAGGGCATGCACATCGGCGTGATCTTGACGCTCCGGCGATTCGTCACCGTTTGAGACGTTATGCATTTAGCTTTAGTACGGTCTCTGCCAGTGTCGCGCCCAATCGCTCTATGCCCTTTTGCTTTTTCGCATCCACCAGCGAACCATCTTCGTTAAACACTTCGTACGCAGCGGATATCGCGATTTGATCGGGCAACACAATGCAGCCAAGGTTGCCCAGGATTGAACGAACGTGAACTAAGCCACGGAGTCCGCCCAATCCTCCAGGCGACGCGCTCATGAGCGTGATGACTTTGCCACTGAACGCAGCGAGCCCGCCGGGTGGATCGCCCTCGTCCGGACGGGACACCCAATCAATCGTGTTTTTCAGCACAGCGGTAATGGAACTGTTGTACTCGGGACACGCAATGAGAAATCCGTCGTGGTCGATCATCAGTTGCTTGAGTGCTTTGGCACCTTCGGATTTACCAACAGCCGCTTCGTCGTCCTCATCGAAGATTGGCATGGGGTAATCGCGCAAATCGATGACGGTTACATCCGCGCCGATCGCACGAGCGCCTTCCGCAGCGACTGCGACTAGCTTCTTATTGTACGACTCTTTTCGAGTACTGCCGGCGAACGCGAGTATTTTGGACATTTCTAACGACCTTTCTTATGGATAACCAGACTGAAGAACACTTCAGAATAAAACAGCCCAGCCAATACAAACATTCCGTATCGGCTGGGCTGTGGTTTCTCGGAACTTGATCGGTGATCGTTAGCGAAGTGCGAAGAACGCCTCACCCGATTCTTCACCATCCACCTCAACGACAATTCGGTAGCTGTAGTCCGGAATCCAATCCGAATGTTTCGTACTGAGGTTGAATATAAATCGACCGTTTCCAAGGTAACGGAATTCGTTGCCGTTATCCGGCGGATTATCTCCAGGATCAACAGCAGTACCACCCAAGATTGGGAGATCGTAGTACGCGCCCAATCGCACATCAAGTAGTTCCGCTGCAGCATCCGTGACTAGATCGCCGTTCTCGTCGAGCAAATCGAATTTGACCGGAATCGTTCGGTTTTTCTTATACGGACCGGCGGGATTCGAAGATGAAGTCGCGTTGCCAAGCGGATTCAAAAAGAAGGCGGCGAACATTGGCGCGACAGGCGGCGCAATCTCCGCGGAAATCTCGACCAATGACGCCGAAATCTCGCTAAATGAATTCGCGCCTGCACCGCTGCCTGCAGTATTGAAATCATAGTGGACGAAGAGTTCGAACGTACTACCCAAGGGAATGGTGAAGGTAAGTGAACCCGAATCGCTAATAGTGCTCGTGCCAGCTGTCGCGAGACTTTGCGTCCCCGCCATTACGCTGCCGTGGGTCGTCGTCGTGACGTTCCACGTCGCATCCGCCGTACTGACACCGGCTACGGATAACCCGCCCAGAATCGACGCATCAATCGTGACATCGACCGGTGTACCGGCCACTTCGCCCATTTCGGGATCGACGAAAATCACCCAGGGTGTCGGCGTAGTGGTCGACGATGCGTCTCCCGAGTGCACGAATGCGTTGCTGGAGTAATTACCGAGTGGTCCCGCCTGATAGGTTTGGCCACGTGCCGCGACGAACGATGCGTTCGTGATGGGCGCAAAGACGGATCGGACGCCTGTACCTGTAGCGCTGTTCAGGTCAGTCCCAATTTCAACCTGTGCGGTGGCCGATGACTCGATTGTTGGAAATGTCCCATGACCAATCGCTGTATCGAATCGCGCGATGACGTTGCCGTTCGTCAGGAAATCTGTAGTCGTATAAAATCCAGGCTGACTTACTTGAACGATGTTAGTGAACCCGCCGTAGACCACACCATCGTTCGGCCCGGGATTCACATACGTGATCGTGATGGCTCCACTGATGGGCGTCGCGATCGCCAGCGCAATCAACAACGTACCTACAAACACTACTCTCGATGTATGACGCCTCATGGCTCACTCCTCCTGTTTGACCATCCATGATCGGCAACAAAAATCCGATTCTCCCCAGATGAATCCGTTCCGATAACCGCAGCTAAACTTTCCGGAGTCTAGACCACCGGCAAAGAGCGATCAACAAACGTTCGTGAACTAAATGCACACGCGAACAAATTGCGTTTGTGACACAACACTAATGCGCATTGTCCGAGAATCCGTCGTCTGATCGCTTCAACAACAGCGTAATCGCGGCAAGCATCAACGGAAAACTCGCACCGACAAGTAGTGCGGTCCGTATGCTCGCATGCTCTGCGATGACGCCTTCGGCCCAGGGCGCGACGACACACCCCGCGTTGCCTGCAGCCGCCATGGCGGCGAACAATGTCGCGCCGCCGTGAGGCATGCGGTCTGCGGCGATGCCGAGATTCGTCGGCCACAGTACGCTGCACCCGAGTCCGACCAACGAACACGCGGATAGCGCCACAATATCGACGGGCGATGCAGCACCCGTGACGAACATGACCCCGCAAAATGCTGCGGCACCGATCACAAGCCTGTGATTACCGATCCGCTCTATAAAACGCTCGCCACCAAGTCGACCAATCCCCATTCCTATTGCGAAGAATGCGAGTGCCACAGCAGAAGTCGCCTTTGTGTAGCCGAGTTCCCGTTCCGCGAAAGCGGGTAACCACTGCCCCATCCCCTCTTCAGTCGCACCGACGAGCGCGATGGCGATTAACCCGGCACAAAACCGAGGTGATCGAACGAGTTCCCGCAGACGTTGCCGTTCTTGTTCTGGATGAACGAGAGACGGCGTGGGTGTAATGAGAAACCCAATCGCAAGCGCAGCAGGCAACACCGTGAGAAGTAGGCATACGGGTTGCCACCCGATCTCGAAACGCAGTGCAGCAGATGCAATAGCGATCGTGCATACACCGCCGAAGCAATAGTAGGCGTGCAGTCGATTGAGTGCCCTTGCGCGGTCGTTGATACGAAGCGCTGAGACGATGGGACTTAGTATCATGTCCAACACACCAGCCGCGAATCCCATCAATCCACTTGCGACGAGCAGTGACGAGTAATCTTTGGCCGCGGCGAGCACGATAAGCCCCGCGCAGCACAATACAGCGCCGCCCACGGTGAAGAGTCTTGCGCCGAACCGGTCGGCGAGTGGACCGCTCACAACGATTCCGACCAATGCCCCCGCGAACAACGTTGCGGAAACGCGGCCTAGCTCGCTTTCATCTAACCCACCAAACGTCTCGGCAAACGTCGTGAGATACACGGGGATGATGCTCGCCCCGTAGGCGACGCAGATCATGCCGCCGTTGCAGAGCCAAAGAATTCGCTTGTCGTTCATTCGGAGGAGTCTTTCGCCGAGGCGCGCGCTTATCAACCGATCAATCGTTCATCAGTGCAGACGAAAACTGATGCCACCGGTCATGTACGCGCGCTTGATTCGGTACCTCGGTTAGTTTGATGTATCGATGTTGATTTCGAGCGGATCCATTCCCTTACGGATTTCGACGGTATTGGGAATATTCCACAAGTCCGCATCCGGCAATGAATAGCGGCCAAGCCGTGGCTCAGAACGGTCCGCTCCGAAACGGTGTACCTGCACTCGATACGTCCCCTCACTCACGACATTTGAAGACTCAGTCCTGAATTTTCCGTCTTTTCCGCGGTCCACCGCGGCCCAACCGGTTTTCAATCGAGAGTCTTCCGGTAGAAACGTGACCGCGCCCCAGAACATTGGCTCGCCATCGATAAGCACCTTCCCTTTGACCGACACCGTCGCCGCATCCGTGAGCCAACCGCCACGACGCATCCAGTCCACCATCAACGCGGGCCATTGGCCCATGCTGGAATCCTGCGGCGCGAGACCGAGGCCATGTTTGCCGCGTTGAAAGATGTGCATTTCAGCCGGGACGCCGTGTTCGAGTAGGGCTTGGTAGTACAAGATGCTATGCCCTGGATTTACGACTGTGTCTTCGTGCGTATGGACGAGAAACGCAGGCGGCGTGTCTTTGGAAACAAGTTTGTCCGTCGACAGGAAATCGCCCATTTCAAATTTTAGAAGTTCGGTCGACGTCACCGCGTACACCGGCACTACAAAATCAGGCCGCGCGCTTTCAGTGTCGACCGGATCGGAAGTATCAGCATCACCCGCAAAATCTGCCGTAGCGACTGCAGTCGTTAGATGACCACCCGCAGAAAACCCCAATACACCAATGCGCGCGGGGTCGATGTCGTACTTTTCCGCATGATGTCGCACGTAGCGAATTGCGCGTTGTGCATCGATTAACGAAACGGCTGGCTGGTACTCGGGTAACAATCGATACCGAACCACAAACGCCGAAATTCCGTTGTCGTTCAAAAAACGTGCGACTTGCAGCCCTTCGTGATCCGCCGCAAGTCCCCGGTAACCGCCGCCCGGATTCACAATGATCGCCGCGCCCGACGCCTGTTCCTTTGGCGCAGGGTGAATAGTTATCCGCGGCTTGTCCTGCTCCGCCTCCCCCACCGCGCCCGGAGCACCATCTGGCCAGAGGTATACCGAATCGTAGTCGTCCGCTATTGCCACGAAGCTGAGCAACAACAACGCAGACCCAATGAACGCTTTGGAATGTATTGACACACCTCTCTCCTCAGTCTTGATTCAGGTTGACGCGAACTAACTGATCGAACACCATGCTAATGCAATGGTGACGTTCAAACAACGCTTCATGCGGAAGCGTTGAATTCTCAAGTCATCCGTTTTCAACCATCCCTAAACCAAACCGGGCTTCTGTCCGTCGAATGTCTCAGATTCGCTCTCAACAGGAACCTTCAAAATGCACAACACCTTTCGACTTGCTTTGTTCGCCGCCGTTACTTCGAGCGGCTTCGGTGCTCTGGCCGATGACTTCTTGGTCACCAATGTCGATGTCATTCCGATGACGAGCGCCACCGTTTCCGCGAACCAGGACGTTCTCATTCGCGACGGTCAGTTCGCGGCAATTGGACCGCACGGAACGCTCCGTAAGATAAGGCGCGCGAAGACCATCGCCGGGCAGGGCAAATTCCTCGTCCCGGGTTTCATGGATATGCACGTCCATCTCAATGGACGGATGAATGTGCAGGAGGACATGCTGTATCTGTACGTCTCGAATGGCGTGACGACCGTTTTTACGATGGCCGGGAGCAACCAGGTACTAAAGCTCGCCGAGATGACCCGTGACAAGGAATTGCTGGGCCCGCGCATTTTCACCACCGCACCCATTATGGGAAACCTCTCACCGAATCCGGCCACTGCTGAGAAAGCGCACGCCATGGTCGAGAAATATGCGGACATCGGGTACGAGTACCTGAAGGTGTACAACCAGATTCCCGAGGCGGGCTACTGGGGCATCATCGAAGCGGCCAGGGAACACAATATAACGGTCGTCGGCCATGCCGTCCGATCGGTCGGCATTGAGGGTGCCATCGAGGCGGGTCAGCACATCGTGCATATGGAAGAATTCATCTATGGGTACTTCAAGGACGACCGGGACGAAACACGCATTCAACCTTTAGCGCGCCGACTTAAAGACGCGGGTATCGTCGTCATTCCGAATCTCATCGCGTATCACAACATTTTACGTCAGGTGGAAGACCTCGATGCGATGATCGCGTCCGAAGGCGTGGATTTGCTCCCGTGGCGGCTCCGCATGAACTTCGGCGCAGACAAAAACTCGTACACGAACCGGTTCGATATGGATGACGCGAACAACTATCTCGGCCCGAACGTGAAGTTCATGCGGAAACTCGTTAAGGCATTTGAGGCAGAAGGTGTAACGATGCTCACCGGCACTGACGCGGTCATGAACATCGTCGTGCCGGGCTTCTCGCTGCACGACGACCTGCAAGAATTGGTCGACGCCAACCTTACACCTTACCAAGCGCTCCGCTGTGCCACGGTGAATCCAGCAACGTTCTTGGAGATTGATACAGAATCCGGGACCATCGAAACGGGAAAGGCCGCCGACGCTGTATTGCTCGATGCCAATCCGCTCGACGACATCGCGAACACGCGAAAAATCGCAGGCGTGTTCGTGCGCGGGGAGTGGTTGCCGCGAGATGAGATCGACGAACAATACGCAGAAATCAAAAGACGTTCGATAGAATCAGAGCCGTAGGCGCGATTTCCATCGGTCATGCTGTCCACGCGGAGAGACCCGCCAGCGAAAAGAAAAACGGGGACAGTCCACGCGTTACGTTCGTGCCTCACTGCTCTTGGGACAGTCCCCATTTTTCCTGATCGGCTTCGCTCAGGATGACATCGTTATTTGGGGAAGTGCTCAGTTTTCTTTGCGCCTCTGCGTCTTTGCGTTTCTAACTGATCGTTCGCCCAAATCGTCGACTACTTCAATCCATCCAAAAACGTCAACACCGCCGCATTCGTTTCTTCCGGGGCTTCTTGTTGGACCCAGTGGCCGATCTCCGGGATGATGACGACGTCGCGGAGGTCTTCCGTCGCGCCACTCATCAGGCCTTTGAGTTGTTCGGCCTTAGCACCACGGATGACGATGTCTTTTTCACCCGCGAGGAATAGTACGGGTTGTTTCACTTTTGCGCCGGAGAGTTGTGGGGTGATTTCCCAGTTGCGGTGGAAATTGCGGTAGTAGTTGATGCCGCCTCGGAATCCGGCGTCGGTGAACTCATTGACGTAGTAATCGAGTTCTTCCTGCGAAAGCCAGTCGGGCAAGCCCTTGGGCGCGCCGAGCCGTGGAATCCAGCCGCCGGCGCTCGCTTTCGGGTCCGTGACTTCAGGCGCTTCACGCGGCGAGTCGGGCGAGAGGTACAACGCGCTCAGAATTCCGCGTGGGTCCGCATCGAACTCCTTTTCCGCTACTCCGTAGTCTTGGTAATAGAGGATGTAGAAAAAGTTGTCGCCATAGGCCGACTTCAACTGGTCGACCAGCGACTGATCACCACGTCCGCCGTACGGCACACTCATCGCAACGAGCGAACTAAATCGATTCGGATGGAGCAACATACAGTTCCAGGCTATGATCGATCCCCAGTCGTGCCCCATGAGCGCGGCGCTCTCTTCGCCCATCGCATCGACAATTCCTGCTACATCTGCTGTGAGTTGAACGATGTCGTAGTCCTCGACCTTCTCCGGTGCATCAGTCTTTCCGTAGCCTCGCATGTCCGGCGCGACGACGTGATATCCCGCCGCCGCTAGTACAGGCATCTGATGCCGCCATGAATACCACGATTCCGGCCACCCATGGATGAGCAAGACCAACGGCCCCTCCCCCATCTCCGCAATCCGCATGTTGATACCATTCGTTTCTATCATTCGAAAAGTCGGTTCCGCCACGTCATTATCCTTCTGCGCGTTTGCAATCGCCGTCAACGTCGAGACGGCAATCAACAATGCCGCCAATTTGTACTTCGCACCAGTACCAAACCGCATGCCTCTCATCGAGAATCCTCTCTTATCCGTGTGAATCCATTCAATCCGTGTCATCCGTGTTCCATTTCCTCACCCCAGCGACCAACCCTTGCGATACTCCCGCGCTACAAACCGGTTCGCATCCGGCAGATTGGTGACCCGCATCGTCTCCGGGTCGTACTCAATGGGTTCGCCCGCTTGGACGGCTAGATTGCCCATAAGTACCGCTTCGGTCAACGGCCCAGCGTAGTCGAATCGCGAATTGGCTTGTCCGTTCCCTTTGCAAGCCTCTATCCAATTCTTATGGTGACTCTGACCTTTGAGTTCCGGCTTCTTGCTCGCGTCGTATTCCGCTTGCGTGTCTTTGTCCAAGAATCGCGGGCGCGTGCCATAGGTATCGCACGTCGCCATCGCTTTGTCGCCGACGAGGATCGATCCGCAATCTTTGTCCCCCATGTAAATGATGTCGTCCGACTTCTCTTTGTCCCGGTCGTGAAATTGGACATAGTCTGCGAGGCCTTCCGGACGTGGTGGCATGAGCCGCGCTTCGCGCCAGGTGTATTTTACCGGTGGCATATCGCCGCGCGCGGGGAAGTCCATGGTCACGGTGCAGGATGACGGGAAGGTTTCATCGTTTACGTCGGTCGCCTCTGCCGATGCGCTGGTGGCGGAGGTGAGGCCGAGGCTGTAATACGGCGCGTCCATAATGTGGCACCCCATGTCGCCGAGTGCGCCAGCGCCGAAGGCTTGCCAGCCACGCCAATCGCGTGGGCAGTACGCGGGGTTATACGGTCGCTCAGGCGCGGGCCCAAGCCATACATCCCAATTCAACGTATCGGGAACTGGCGGTGTTTCCTCTGGTCGACCGACACCTTGCGGCCAACTCGGGCGATTGGTCCAGGAATGGACTTCCGTGACATTGCCGAGCCAGCCGCTGCTCACCATGTGGTGGAGTTCCCAGACGCCTTTGAAGGAATGACCTTGATTACCCATTTGTGTCACGACGCCATACCGGCGTGCTGCTTCGGTCATTTTGCGAGCCTCGGAAATGGAATGGGCCATAGGCTTTTCGACATAGACGTGTTTACCCAATTCCATCGCAGCCATTGCGCCGAATGCGTGCATGTGATCCGGTGTTGCAACAACGACGGCATCAATGTGCTTGTGTTCCTTGTCCAGCATCACGCGGAAATCTTCATACTTCGGCACATCGGGATATCGCTCAAACGTTTCCGCTGCTCGCTTACTGTCCGGATCGCACATCGCGACGATGTTCTCGCCCGACACCGCACGCATATCCGAGGCGGCCTGGCCCCCGCATCCGATGCAGGCGATGTTTAGTTTGTCGTTGGCCGACTTTTTCTTCGCAAATGCGAAGCGTGACGCCGTCGCCGCGGCGAGTGATCCCATGAGAAAATGACGGCGTGTAACTGGATGCGGATTCATTCTTTCTCTCCTGTTGGCGTAGACGCTGTACGATATCCGATACCCGCATGGAATCGCGAGCAGCCGAGGATGCTATGATGCCGATGTACCGAGGCCAATTCGTAGAAATGGAGTAATTGAAGTGAAATTGAAGGATTATCGGTTATGGATTCGCGGCGTGGCAGGGCTATTGCTGTTGCTGGTTCTTGGTGTGATTGGGTACGAATACGCGACCTATGAAAAACTGGACCTGGATCGGCTTGCGCCATTCGCCGAGACGGAGAGTTATACGCGTCTTGTCGAGCGGATTCAGGCGCAACCCGTTGGCAATGAAGGGTTCTCGTTTGTCGCCTTGGGCGATACGCGCAGCAACATCAATATTGCGCGCATGGTCCTGAGCGAAGTTCAGAAGGAGAATCCGGCGTTCATTTTTGCGAATGGCGACATTGTCCGACGTGGGCGCGTAGAAGAATACGAAGCGCATCACATGCGGTTAGTGGAAATGATCAATCCGATTCCTTTCGTGACAGCCCCAGGCAATCATGAACGCGGGCCGAACAACGATTTTGCTACGTTCAAAGCCATCTACGGCGACCTTCGGTTTAGCTTCGATTACGGCGACTGCCGATTCATCGGGTTTAACAACTGCGACCTCGGAGGGGTTAGTTCAAGCGACTTGACGTTCCTTGAAGAGGAGCTGTCAAAGCCGGGAGCCAAACACAAATTCGTGACGTTCCACATACCGCCGGCGTATTTGGAAAACGCTGTTGAATCTGATGGCTCACGCGGATTCACATGGAATGCTGATGCACTTCATGACCTGATGGTCGAGCACGCCGTTGACCATGTATTCGTCGGACATATCCATGGGTACGCGACCGAGACTATTGATGGGGTTCGTTACACGATCACCGGTGGCGCGGGCGCAGACCTCTCAGAAAACCTGGGTGAAGAAGGCGAAGTGCACAATTACGTCGTCATTCACGTCACGCCTGATGGCCTCAAACAGGAAGTGGTCCGACATATCGACGAGGTTTGGGAGCGTTCGCCAGTCTCGTGAGCACGGATACTCCTGCATCGTCGCCATGCTTTTCCGAATCCTACGGACACCGGATCGCGATTATTGAGGACGGCGAGGCCGGCATCCCCGAACAAATCGTTCAATCCATGTGGTTCGATCAACAATTCGCCACCAACGGATTGTGCACGCACAAAGGCGACGCCCTCAAAATTCTGTCCCCCGGCTGGTGGAATCGGAACGAGGGTCCGGACTTCAAAGATGCACAGATCGAACTGCGCGGCGAAATCCGGCAAGGCGATATCGAAGTCCACCTCGATCACGCGAGTTGGATCGGACACGGCCACCACATCGATTCACGCTTCGATGATGTCTTGCTAGTCGCAGTCCTGCAGACTAAACCGCCAAAGAATTTGCCGGTGTCGTCCGAAGGGCGCGCCATTCCGTGCTTACTCCTCGGCAATTTCCTGTTGGAAGATATGGCAACGCTCGCTCAGCGGCTTCCGCTAAGCCCTTTGACAGAAGACGCGACGCTTGCGCGTGGTTTTTGCGCATCGGTCGCCGAAGCGTATGGAACGGATCGTGTACATTCCTTCGTTCGGCAAGCGGGCGAATGGCGCCTATTAAATAAATCGCGTCTGCTCCGCGAACGCATTGAACGGTCCGGGCCGGACCAGGGCCTGTACGAAGCCGTAATGACCGCGTGCGGATACAGTCGATACAAACAACATTTCCGCGTCGTGTCGCAACAGCTTCCCTATGATCGCGTTCGACAACTCGCGCGACAAGATGCGATGTTGGTTGAGACGGCGTGTTTACAATTGGCGGGCTTATTGCCCAATGAATTACCGAAGGGCACGACCGCTGTCCCGCACTTCGCACGGTTGCGTGCGTTGCGCCGCGACGAATTGGGGGGACTTCGCAGTTTGCCATTGGTGTGGAAACGGCTCGGCGTTCGGCCGAACAACTACCCCGAACGACGTATGGCGGGTGCCGCACGATTTTTCGCACGGACAAGTAAAGACGGTCTTGCAAACGCGCTAGACGGCATTTGGAACGTCGAAGCAAATCCCCTCGAACGACGGCGCATGTTCGAGGCGCTGTTCCCACGCCCGATGGGCTTCTGGGCAGATCATTGCAGTTGGGCTGGTAAGAAGCTTGCGAAACCCACGGCGCTGATCGGCGCGGCACGGATACGATCTATTATTGGAAACGTGTTTATCCCCTACGGCTTGGCGCTCGCTCGGCAACAACGGGACCTGGAGGCGGAACAACGCGTTTTCGAGTTTTTCACTGCGTTCCCCAAAGAGGCGGAGAACCGAATCGTCTCGACGATGGTTCCACGCGTGTTCGGCGAGAAACTTCCCAAACGTATCGACTTTCGCACGCAACAAGGTCTATTGCAGGTCTATCAGGATCACTGTGAGGCCAACCCGTCGTGCCGCAATTGCCGGATGATTCCGTATTTGGACGAAGAGGGCGAAGCAAGGAAGCGCTTCGACCGGGATTCACGCAATGCATGATCGCGACATCCCGTCAGTCGCACCACCCGTTGATGCCCTACTACGACCACGCCCATGGGGGGTCTGGCCGACGATTGGTTTTACACTAATCGTAATCATGGTTACGTTCGTTGTCGGAATGGTCATCGGAGCGGTTATGGGTGTGGTGGCGGGCACACAGTTGGAACCCGAAGAAGTCGGTGAATTCATCGAAGGTTTGGATTCGAATGGTCTGCTGATATCTCTATACGTTCTAATCGCATCGCCCGTTATCATCGGATGGACTCTACTCTTCGTAGTTTTACGAAAAGGTCCTACCATTGCGGAATACCTCGCAATAAGGAAAGTAGGCTGGCGACCGCTAATGAAGTGGTTACTAGCCGTCATCGCGCTCGGCATGATGTCGGACCTTATCAGTTTCATCATCGGGCGCCCAATCATTCCAAACTACTCTATTGAGATGTACGAGACCGCGTACGTCGTTCCCTTTCTTTGGTTTGCCCTAGTTCTTGTTTCGCCAATTAGTGACGAGACGCTGTACCGGGGATTCCTCTTCGCGGGATTGGTCGAGTCACGTCTTGGCGCAATTGGGGCGGTCATTATCGGGGCGGTCGTATGGTCCGGCCTTCAGATTCAGTACGGTCCTTATACGATTGCGACGCTGTTCGCGCTAGCCGTATTGATAGGATTCGCGCGCTACAAGACTCAATCGCTCCTTCCATGCATCGCGATGAGCGCGCTGTGGAATCTTTATTCTATGATCACTTTGACGATTTATATGGAACTGTACTCAACAGCGGGAGCTGTCTGAGAAACGAACCGCTACTCCGACACATCTCCGGGATTGCTCCGCTCTGTCACTCCGATAACCCGTTCCGAATTAACCAAAATAAACGGGCTGGACTCTTCGTCAACGGATTCCGATTGCTGCCCACGAACCCGGAAGGTGCAATCTTTGATGGGGATAAATCTGTGGTGCTTGGCCAGATAATCCGACAGCCGAAAACCCGGCTTGACCGCGATGATTCCTTTGAGCATTCCTTTGGCCATCAAACACGAGATTGAATGGTCTTCCATGATCTGCGTGTCCTCTACAGACGACGAATCTTCGGCGCCTTCTACCGCTATGAATTCGATGGCGCTTTGTTGAACGGCAAAGAATGGGAGTCTCTTGGAATGGGCCTGCATAAAGACATCGCTCAGGGGAAGAAAACTGGGCGCGCGTTCCATATAGTCAGCCAAGCGTGCGGCGCTGGGCACAAAGAGCGTACCTGCAATCCATCCGGCATCGGTCATCGCTTTGATGGTGACGCGGCGCAGATTCGCTGGCATGTCCGGTGCCATTCAACTACTCCGCGCCGAATTGCCGCAGAACCGCTGCACATTCGCGATAGTCGTTTGGCTCTGCGGTGGGCCCCCAGCCTTCGAGTTCACCTTGTTCGCCGCCGCCGGTGTAATACATCGGCGCGTTGCCGTAGCGGTCCTTTGGATTGGGGTCCGCTCCTCGTGAGAGTAAGACCCGGGCCGTCTCCGCGTGGCCGTAGAACACCGCCCAGCCCAGTGGTGTGCCCGAATGGCGGTCATCCAACGCAGCAAGATCGGCCCCGTGATCGAGGAGCGCCGTGACCACATCTTGATGTCCGAGGCGTGCGGCTTCGTGCAACGGCGTCATGTGTTCGCCGCGCGTCGATCCCGCGAGATCCGGCTGCTCTTCAAGCAGACGCGAAACTGCTGGCGCATCGCCCAATTCTATCGCGGCGAAAAGGCGTTCCGTATCGTTCACAAGTCCCCCTACGTAGTCTTGGCCGAAACGGTACTACATGCTCGGCGAACACGCAAGCCGCGTGCGTGACGCCGAGCACCGTCATTTGCGACAATACGCACGTGTTTGTCGTGGCCGGTGCGCGATGCCACTCACGCGAACCCAATCCGCCAGGACGCCAGTCGGGTAAATGCCGACTCTAAACACGACCGGCAATAGAAGGAATGCACGAATGTTCAATGCACGTTTGCGACTAATGTCTCAATGCCTATGCGCGATCGGAGTGGTCGCAATCGCGACGGGCGCACTCATCGCTTACGCCGAATCCGATTCCGAATACACCGCCCAAACAACGAAGGATACGGAAATACCCGTCGATGAATTGACTTTATTGGTAAAACCGTTTACGCAATCGGAACTTATTGTAGAAGCCGAGGCGTGGATTGAACTAGTCAAAGCCAAGGCCCGTCAACTGAGTGCTGCCGAAATCGCAGTCAAACGTAAGAATAAAGAAAAGGTCGCCGCCGAAGAACTAGCCGCTGCTTCAGAAGAGGGCGAAGCACCGGATGAGGAAGTAGAGGAACTTGCGCAAGAAGTGCAGGAAGCCGCTCAACGAGCCGAGCAGGACGAAGACGTTAGATCGGCCGTCGAGAATGCGGCGGAATTAGCAAATGCTCCAGATGCAGCGGACTCGACCGCCGAAATCGCTGAGTCCGGCCTGCAAACGCCCGAGAATCGGGACGTGTTGACACAGTCAGCGGACAAAATCGCCGAGGCAACGGAAGAGCAAAAGGACGTCTTGCTTGATTCCGTGACCAAGTTGCGCGAAGAACGCACCGCACTTGTGGATCAAACACGTACCGTGTTGGACGACTTGGACGCGAAAGGCGGAGATACCGAGGAATATCGCCAGTACCTCAGCGCGGTATCCGGCGTCGCGATGGACGCGTCTGATCTGGATGCGTTGAGTGCGACCATACTGGGTTGGGTACGTTCCGAACAGGGCGGCATTCGTTGGGGAGTGAACATTGCAAGTTTCATGGCGATCTTGGTTGCATTCTGGGTACTCTCATTCGTTGTTGGACGCATCGCCGACCGAGCACTTCGCACACGATATTCTCGAAATCTGAGCACGCTGATGCGTGACTTCCTCGCAAAATTGATTCGGCGTGCGATTGTCGTCGTTGGATTTGTTATTGCGCTGGCTTCCTTGGAAATTGATACCGGCCCACTCCTCGCGGCCATCGGTGCCGCAGGTTTCGTGGTCGCGTTCGCCCTTCAAGACAGCCTCAGCAATTTCGCAAGCGGTATCATGATTCTCCTCTACCGTCCATTCGATGTGGGCGATGTCGTGGAGACCGGCGGTGCATCAGGAAAGGTAACATCACTCAATCTCGTATCCGTGACCATCAAATCGTTTGACAACAAAGTAGTGATCGTTCCGAACAACAACGTCTGGAACGACGTGATTACGAATGCGACCGGCGTGCACCAACGTCGAGTCGATATGGTTTTCGGAATCGGATACGAAGATGACATTGCTCAGGCCGAAAAAGTTTTGGAGCGAATTGTGCAGGAACATCCACTTGTGCTCACCAACCCAGAGCCGGTGATACGGCTGCATGAACTTGCCGATTCCTCTGTCAACTTTATTTGCAGGCCCTGGGTGAAAACAGACGACTATTGGGCAGTCTTCTGGGACGTAACGCGATCGGTGAAGGAGGAGTTTGACCGAGAAGGCATCTCGATCCCCTATCCTCAACAGGACGTACACATTCACAATGCGAGCACACAGAATACCGGCGACGCCTAAAATCCTCCTTCAAGGGAGGGATATTGATCCGAAGCACGACACGTGGAGGCCTGGCAATGCGCACACTACTACTCTCAATTCTGATGGTATTCGCATCGAGTGTACCGATGCATAGCGCCCATGGGGATGAATCACCACCCCAGAAATCCACCATCGCCCAAGTCCCTGAATCTAGAATTGGGTCGGATGTAATCGGCACTCAACTTCCGCTAAACGATCTACGCTGGATTAACACAAAAGACGGCAAGGCGCTCCCCACTGCTGGAAAAGTCACGCTGGTGCGATGGTGGACGGATACGTGTCCGTATTGCGAGACGTCACTGCCCGCCATCTCGGCGTTGGAAAAAGAGTATTCCAATCAAAGGCTTCAAACGGTCGCCGTGTATCATCCGAAGCCGCGACGCGCAGTATCGAATAAATCGGTGATGAACGCTGCCGAACGAATTGGATTCGAGGGCACAGTTGCAGTGGACGACGATTGGGCGGTGTTGCGTCGGGCCTACTTGGACATCGGTAAGAGACCTGCCACGAGCGTATCGTTTCTCCTCGATCACGATGGCAAGATTCGCTACATACACCCCGGACCGGAGCTTCGTCCTGCAAACCGCCCTGATGAATCGGAATTGCAGGCTCAGTATGACGAGATGCAAGAAGCGATTGCGGCGCTAATCGCTGAATTGCCCCAGGCTAGCGCGGAGTAATTTGCACCCAGATTGACCGTGATCGCGGGCCGTCAAATTCGCAGAAGTAGAGGGACTGCCAGGTGCCGAATTGTAGTCGTCCATCGGCGATGAAGACCTGGGCGCTCGACCCCATCATGCTCGCTTTCACATGCGCCGCAGAATTGCCTTCGGCGTGCGCATAGCCCGCTTCCCAGGGCACCATCCGATCTAAGATCAGCGCCATATCCGCGACCACATCGGGATCAGCGTTTTCATTGATGGTGACGCCCGCGGTGGTATGCGGAACGAACACCGTGCATACGCCAACTTCGACACCGGCGCGACCAATCGCATCCTGAACAATGCGATCGATATTGACGAACTCTGCGTGCGATGACGTCTTAACTGGTATCGAAATAATCGGTGATTGATCGTTCATGCTCAATACTCCGCGTTTTCGAGATTTCTAAGGCCCAATCGCATGGGAAGCAACACGGCAACGATGCTTAAGAATGTAACAAACGTCAACGCGCCTCCCAACGACATCCAATACGCGCGCTCGGATGGGTATAGTTGAAGTGCGTCCATTTGCAGGACCAAGGTCTGAACGCCGACCAATACAGTGATGTAGCCCATACTCAGCAGAAAGTTGAGCGTCCCCCCCATTCCGGAAACGATTCTCGCCGGATTGTCTTCTTCAAAATTCGGATACAAACTGCCGAGTCCTACGGCCAACCCTGAAAGCCCTAGCGTTGCGAGCACAACGCTATACACGGACAGGAAAAATGGGACCGGAGCGACTTCAAGTCTAATACATGAAAGAAACGCGACGACAAGACTAAAGGTCGCACAGGTCACCACACTCAATGCGAACTTCTGCCAGACGATTTGCCGCAAGGTGATAGGCGCAAGGCCCAACACCCAGAAGCGACGTCCTTCTAAACTCACCATGGGAAAAACGAATCGGCTGGTGAGTGTGGCCAGGATGAGGGTGCACGCGCCGATGTTCAAACACACGACGAACGAGCGGAATTCCGGGCGATCGAAGGTAGCCGAAGTATTGCCCAAATTACCTACATATAGCGCCATAATGCCGAAAAACAGGACGAACTGAGACCACTGCGCGGGGTCACGCCAGAACAGTTTTATGTCTTTTATCACCAAGCTGCGTGCCGGCTCACGCAAAGGTCGAAACAATTTGTCTATCTTCGAGAGTAGTCCACGACCGGGTTCGCGCGCACCACGCTGTTCATTTCCTCGCAGATCAGACCAGCCGGTATAGAAGATTCGCTCGGCAATTACCGTCGCGATCAATAAGGCCATCAATGCGTTGGCCAGTAGCAACATGAAGTAGAAAAAGGAATCGGCGTATCGGGCTTGTGCCGAAAGCAATACGCCGTGTGCAGCCCAGTAACTCGGGAAGAAGCTGGATTGCGTTTGGCTCATCGCAGACACGGCGTTGGCGATCCGATCGGACGGGTTACCCACAAGCCGAGTGGCGCTGAGTTGATTCCGAGCAAGCAAAAATAGGAATCCAATCGAAAGTGCCGCCATGCCGACCATACCACCGCGCGGGGTCTTCGGGAACACGCGCACCAATATCATCGTGATGCAACAACCAATCGCGGCGGGGATCGTCACATACGGCAAATAGAACGCGAGGGATGCAACGTAGAATAACGGTGAGGCATTGGTCGTGAGTCCGTAGGCTAGCATTAACGGCGACCCGAGGAACGCCGTGGCCCAGGAACTGAACCAGATGCACTCAACGAAGCGCGCTAGAAAAAACGACCGATAGGGTATCGGCGCTTGAATCAAATAGGCCACTTCATTCGCGCGGTACAGCGTTGAAAATGCAATCAGAACGTTGGAAAACGAAAGCATGAAGAATAACGCGAGGGCGAACACGGACAACAGCCGCGCCATCACGATATCGCCAAGGGACACGTCGGTCTGGAATCCAAACAGAAAACCCTGAAGCGCGCTAAAACCCCAGTAAAATGCACCGAATGCACCGATCCAAAGAAGGATCGCTGCCACGGAAACGACACCCACCTTCAGGTACGATTCGCCCCGAACTGATGCGACTTGGTGGCGCGCAATGCGTAGTTTAGTGCCGAGCATCACCCCGATTTGGGTCATTGCTCTTGCTCCTGCGTGATTTGGAGGAACACATCCTCGAGCGAGCCGGGGTCGTTTGCAAGCGACAGAATCTCGTCCAACGTCCCAACGTGTAGGAGGTTGCCGCCGTAAATGATTCCGATACGATCGGCCACGTCTTCAATGACACTGAGCGAGTGCGTAGACATAAACACCGTCACGCCATCCCGCGTTTTTTCTTTCAAAAAGTTCTTGACGAAACGGATGTTCTTGGGGTCAAGCCCAACCCAAGGCTCATCAACGACGACCACTTTGGGCGCGTGCATAAAACATGTGGCGAACGACAGTTTCTGGCGCATGCCGTGGCTGTAGTTCTCGATGAGTTGGTCGCCCACATGACTAATCTCGAACATCTCTAGTAGTTCTTCACCTTCGGTTCGCACGATGGATTCTTCGATCTCATATAGACCTGCGACGAACCGCAGAAACTCCCGGCCGGTGAGCTTGTCGTAGAGGAAGGGCGTGTCCGGAATGTAACCGAGCATGCTCTTGGTTTTCACTGGGTCTTCCTGAATGTCGATTCCGTGCAATGACGCGCGCCCCGACGTGGGGCGTATCAAACCGGTCAGCATTTTGATCGTCGTGGTCTTACCGGCGCCATTCGGGCCTAGAAAACAGAAGAACTCGCCTTCCTCTATTTGCAGATTGAGGTTATTGACCGCGATATTGGGCCCGAATCGCTTGACCAAATTTTCCGTCACAATCATTACACACGCATCCCGAGGTTATTCGACTTCCAACACTTCAATCTGCAGTTTTGGGAGCAATCGCATCAACTGTGTCCAGAGTTCGGCCGAATCGCTGAGCTGAATGTGTGTGGCATCGGCCGGTAGCTGGGCGAGCAACGGGTCAACCCAGTACCACCGATCGAATCGGACTTCAGGCCATGCGTGATACTGGAAACCCGAATCTTGGCCCACCCATACGAGGCCAGAAACAACGCGAACCTCGATTCCAACCGCTCGAGCCAATTGCGCGAATCGGCCGGCACGCTCAATCGCACCACCCGCTGCGGCGGTCAATATGTTGATGGACAGCTCGCCATCGCTGGACTGTTGTTCAGCCGAAACGAATTCCGTTATGTACTGGATCTGATCCCAATTCGTGGTGGCGCCCGCTAAGCGTTCGGCAAGTTCTTCGGGGAACGATTCGGGAAATGTGTTGTTCACTTCTTGAGCGACCGCACTGTTAAGCGTGCCCATGAACGGTTTCGGAACAACGATTTCGAACGTATTCTCCTCACCTTCAACCGCACGTTGTGTTTCGCCACTGGGTATGACGGTCCATTCGTCGAGACCCGTAATCCGGAAGACCATCCGCTCAATACCCCTGCGCGGCGAAAGCCCCTCGGCTTGCACGGACGTGAGACCAAACAGTTCAGCGGCTTCATCGCTAGAGAGGTCTTGCGTAATTTCACCAGGGTTGATGCGCTGTAACGTGATTCCGAGCGGCGTCTCTGCGCGTAGCACTTCACCTGTCGCGGCGTCGATATACGCACGCGCGGTCATGGTGTCGTATTCCATGTCGACTACTTTGGCCGTAAATATGTCATCGCCAATCGCGAATTCTTCCGTGCCGACACAGCGTATGAGTACCGGCGACTTTGACATTGTCACGGGGTCGAATGCATCGACAAAAAACTCATCTCCTTCTTCCATTGTCGGGAAATACAGGTTCGATGCGCCCATACCACTCCAAAGGAACAAATCTTTATCCACGGTCCATTCGATTGGGAAGGGTTCACCATCAAGTTCGAATGTCGCGTCAAGCACGCCGTCTCGAATGACCGCTTTGATGCCGCCCTCATGGTCACCGGATCGCACCGAAAAATCGAAGTCGCGCAAACCGTCTGTGGCGGACGCCCAAGCATCGCCCTCAATTTTGACCGGCGTAACTTCACCCAGGATTTTCGTGCGCATGGTGACCGTCAGGCCGAGACGAGCGCCTTCTTCCCCATCGCGCAATTCGGGATTCGACGTGGAATGCATGAACCCAATTTTTTCGCCATTGGAAAGATAGATGCCCATCCACGAATCCAATGGTGCATCGGGCACGGCGGCCGCTTGAAAGGATTGTCCCGCCCAACGGGGAATGAGGATTTCCCGGCGCACCAGCAGCGTCATCATGACGAGCCAGAATGCGAGAATAGCGACCGCAGCTAGTTGGAAACGCGTCCGCAACACTTTTTGTGCTTCTTACCACTTCCGCACGGACACGGGTCGTTCGGTCCGACCGTGGGCGTGACGTGTTTCACCGGGCGTTGCTTCGGCTTCTGCGTATCGGCGGACTCACCATTACCTCCGGATTGAGCGGCGTCTTGCTGGCCTCCCAAGGCGAACCGGCTGGTATCGAAGGAGGCAAAACTCCGGTCTTGTTCTTTATCACTTGCGACCATGGAGTAGTTTGCGATTTGTGAGAACGGGTCTTCCGCGTCAGGCACTTGACCGCGTTGCGTGTCTAGATGACGCTTCTTACGAATTTCCGGGTCCGTCACGCGGAAGAGCAACGAAATCACGGCTTCCTCAATCGACGCCATCATCGACTGAAACATTTCGAAGCCTTCACTCTTGAATTCGAGTAAAGGATCGCGCTGCCCGTAGGCGCGAAGGCGAACCGATTCCTTTAGATAATCCATCGCATAGAGATGTTCGATCCAACGGTCATCGACCGACCGCAATATCGCCATCAATTCGTATCCGTGAACATACTTTCGCGCAATTTTCTTGAACACTGCGTCGTCGATTTGCGAGGCATCGCCCTGAACCTGTTCCCGGATCTCGCCTGCGATTGATTCTTCGCGCCGGGCATATTCCGCCAAGACTTGGTTAAAGATTTCCTCTGCCAACGGAGCAGGCTCGCCGTCATCTTGCGGATCGACATCGGGATCGAAATTAAATAGCCCCTTGACCCGGGCCTCTAATCCATCCAAATCCCACTCGTCCGGCAGCAAGTCTTGCGGCGCATAATCATCGACAATGTCTGCAATGGTATCTTCGAACATTCTATGCAAGCGCTCGGTCACATCTCTATCTTCAAGAACGTCACGTCGCATCGAATAGATAACCTGACGCTGCTTATTCATCACATCATCGTACTTCTTGATCTGCTTACGCGCTTCGAAGTTGTAGGTCTCGACCTGGGTTTGCGAACGTTCGATCGAACGGGTGACCATGCGCTGATCCAGCGGCTGGTCATCCATTTCTTCTTTACTCCCGAACCACTCAAGTAGTTTCTTCACGCGGTCGCCGCCGAACAGTCGTGCGACTTCATCCTCGAGACTGAGGAAGAACTGCGTCGTGCCGGGATCGCCTTGACGTCCGCAACGACCGCGGAGCTGATTGTCGATACGCCGCGAGTCATGCCGTTCCGTGCCGATGATGGCAAGACCACCCAATTCGCGCACGCCCTCGCCTAGCTTAATATCCGTACCACGGCCCGCCATGTTCGTCGCGATGGTTACCGCGCCACGCTTTCCCGCATTACTGATGATGGCCGCTTCGCGCTCATGGTGTTTGGCATTGAGCACTTGGTAGTCCTCAACGCCTCGGTCTTCGAGAATCTTGGCGACACGTTCGGATTTTTCGATGGACACCGTACCGACCAAGACCGGTCGACCGTCTTCACGAATGCGTTCAATCTCGCCCGCGACCCATTGGAATTTCCCCTCTTCCGTAGCAAAGACTAGGTCGTTGCGATCATCTCGAATCAGCGGGAGGTTGGTCGGAACGGGAACGACTTCTAATTTATAGGTCGAATCGAATTCGACGGCTTCCGTCATCGCGGTACCGGTCATGCCACAGATTTTGCCATAGAGCAGGAAGAGATTTTGGTACGTAATGCTCGCGACCGTCTGCGTTTCAAACTGGACGGCAACGCCTTCTTTCGCCTCGACCGCTTGATGCAACCCATCGCCCCAGCGACGGCCTTCCATAGTACGACCGGTAAACTCGTCGACGATGAGGACATCATTGTCTTTGACGACGTATTCATCGTCTTTCTTGTAGAACGTATGGGCACGAATCGATTGTTCAATCATGTGAACGACGCCGAGACTGTCATCGATATACAGATTCTCGATCCCCATGAGCCGTTCCGTTTCGGCCATGCCGTCTTCCGTCATGATGACGTGCTTACCTTTTTCCTCCGCCTCGTAGTGCTTTTCCACTCGGAGTTTACGGACCACTTCATCGACTTTGTAGTAGAGGTCTGTCGGCTTTTCGGGGCGACCTGAAATGATAAGCGGTGTACGCGCTTCGTCAACAAGAATCGAATCGATTTCGTCGATGATCGCGTAGTGTTGGCCACGTTGCACGCAGGCATCGGGCCGTTTTTCAAGATTGTCTCGCAGGTAGTCGAACCCGAACTCATTATTCGTACCGTAGGTTATATCGGCGCGATAGGCCGCTTGACGCTCGAACGGGTGCATGTCGTGCTGGATAACGCCGACGGTCAAGCCCAGAAACGCATGGATCGGCTTCATCCATTCAAAGTCACGGCGCGCGAGGTAATCATTCACCGTGATGATGTGGACACCCTTGCCCTCGAGCGCATTCAGATAGGCGGGCATCGTCGACACCAGCGTCTTACCTTCACCGGTGACCATCTCCGCGATTTTGCCCTGGTGCAACACGGACCCACCGAGGATTTGCACATCGAACGGTCGCATGCCAGCCACACGTTTGGTCGCTTCGGACACAACGGCAAATGCCTCGGGCATAATCGAGTCCAACGATTCGCCCTGGCCGATGCGTTCCTTGAAATCGACGGTGCACATGCGAAGTTGATCATTCGTCATCTTCACACAATCGCGTTCGTGACTTCGGACCGCCTCGATCAGGGGCGACATCTTTTTGACTTGCCGATCAGCGCTGGAACCGAATAGCGCACGGACGACGTTGGAGAATAACTTCGCAATCCACTCCACGCGTGTAAGTACTCCGAGGGTTGGTAGGGGGTTTATCGCAGCGTTGATTTCATATGAAACCAGGGTAATGCTGCTTCAGGCCTTCGTCTAGGGCCAACCGTTTCAATACATCATTTATGCTTCTATTTGCCGGCCTCATTGCTAGGTTGGCCAACGGCGGATACCGGGCGTCTGGCGAATGCGCTTCCGGTCATCATGCTCCGTGGAATAGTAACAGAGGCGGACCGTTGTGGCAACTTGGCGGCGGGGTACTAATACCGTGTAGAATACTGCCCCTGTTGGACTTAGGGTAACCAATAACCACTGGCAACGAGGTGAGGCTTGATCCCAATCTACCTGCTCTCCGTCGGGATTTGCTCAGGCGTACTGGGGCTGTTCATACACCAGCTCTTCGCTGATCAAGGTTTTGTCCCAACGGTCCACTCCGGATTCGCGTTCGTGATCGGCGTTTCGTTCGCAATCGCCGCGATCCAACTCGCCTACCGATCCATCCTCCGCTTCATATGGCCAACGAGTAGTGCAGGTCCGTTGATCACCGAAACAATTTCGATGGCCGCGTGCGTAGTGTTGTTCCCGTACCTCGCGCAAATCGAAGTCGCATGGCCACATCCCGCGCTAGAACGCGTGGAACCCGCAGTCTACTTCGTTGGTTTCCTATTGGCCCATTTCATTTTGAAGGGGATCTCCTTTTTCGCCCTTTTGCGCAGTTGGCCCGGCACGCGCTATGGCGTCGTGGGATGGACCGTGCTCACTGGAGTTTGCGTACTAGGCAGTCTTGCTGCATTGAGCGGGTGGGCGCAATCTGTTGACGCGGCAAAGCCGATGGCACCGACCGATTCGGAATTGTATCGCGCGGGGAATCTACGCCTGGAAGGACGGTTCATGCGCGAGGGTGCCGTATTCCAATCCGACCTGGCTGTACGTCCCTCGGACAGTCTTTTGTTGCTGTGGTCCGCAGCCCCGAAGGATCGGAAAGCACCGAGTCCGGATCGCGCGTATGTCACGGTACGGTTTAGCGGCGACGACTCCAATCGAGTCGAACAGGTCATCGATATCGCGCCGGACACATGGAGTACGATGCGCATCGCGTCGACCGACATTCCCGAGGGCACGACCGCGTGCACGGTGTCTTGGCACGCCGAGGACGTCCCGTCATGGCGGACCATTCCAGGCCTAGAACCGGTCACGAAATCCAATCTTGCGCTCTTGATGTCTGAACCGTTGGCCCGCGCTTCGCAGGACGATGGCAGTGAACCGAGTGTCATTCTGGTAACCATCGATGGCCTTTCCGCGAAGCATATGCAAAGCTTCGGATACGACCGGGAAACTTCGCCGAACTTACTTGCATTTGGCAAACGGTCGCTGCGTTACCCGCTCGCGTATACCTCCAGTCCGGATTCGGAAGCGGCAATCAACTCAATCCTGACCGGACGCGATCCGTTGCGGCACGGTCACTATGGCTCTGAGGCGGAAAAACTTGAGTCGGAATTCAACACGCTCAGTGAAGCGCTAGCGGATCGTGGGTACTTCACACTCGCGTTGACCGAAGGAACACGCGACGGGCGCTTTACCTATGAAAGTGGCTTCGACAATGCCATCGATCAGTTCGACGATGGCTTTGCCCCACACTCCGTGAACGAATTGAACACCGCGGCCGGCGGTTCTGCATCCACCATCTGGAAAGCGGAGGATTGGATTCGCCACTATGCGGGCGTCAAATTTTTTCTTTGGTTGCGTCTGACCGCATTGCACGACACGCAGATTCTGCCCGGGTACTCTGAAGAATTTGCGCCGGAACGTGGGCAGCCAAGCGCGAACGACGAATATGATACAACCTTGCGCTACCTCGACAAACAATTGGGCGGACTACTGCGAGGTGTCACCGAGACCGAACTGAGAAAAGACGTGTGCGTAATCGTCACATCGACCTATGGCCGCATCCTGGGCGATGATCCCGCGACCAACGGTTTGACTGAAGACGCACTACACGTGCCGCTGATGATTTACAAATCAGGCGCAGGTCGTGGCGAACGAGAACTGTTCGTGCAATCCGACGACATCGGCGTCACGCTCGCCGCCATCACCGGCATCGACCTCGGCGACGGCATCACCGGAAGGAATCTGCTGGCCGAACCAGCATCGGCGGCACCCGTTTCCATTCTCCCGAACCCGTTGCGCCTTTCCACTCGCGGCCAACGATTCCGCGTCATTTGGGACACGGAAAACGAGAACCTGAGTACTGCCGTATCAATGTACACGCTCAACGGCAACCAACCGGTGTCCAGCCCGGTCCGACGCAATCCGTACACGGTGCAACGCATCATGTCGCCCATGAAAAAATACCGGGACGCACCGCTCGAACGTGGACTCGTTCCCGTTAATCTACCGCAGGAGTAGGAGCATCCGCTTCAACAGAGTATTGTCGGATCTTATGTGTCGTTAGGCAGCCAAAGTGTGGACGACGAACAAGTATTTGCAAGACTACCAGTTGATCGCAACGACTATGCTGTTGATAGGTGCGGTCGTTGTGTCGCAAATCTCATCACCAAATCCGATCTGGATACTGGTCCTCGCTGGATCGATGTCCGGCGCGAGTGCTGTTCGTGCCGCCCGGATGTTTATTGAACGAAAAACTCCGATACGATGGGCATTCCTTGCAGAGGCGATTCTCGGATCGGTGTTCGTGGTAGCTTGTGGGGCGGGAATTCTTGGAAACTGAATTTTCGCGAACAGAACGAATTGGGTCATCTGGAAGGCAGTGTTTCGTCAATTGTGGATTAGATTCCTCAACTTCGTTCGGAATGACAAATTAGATTGGGAGCTCAACGAATGAATCGAATCAGATTTGCGGTCGTTCTTCTTGCGTCCTGGCTTGCAGTAGTTGCTTCCGCAGGCATGGCGCGCGCAGAATCGTTTACCTTCGTTCAGATGTGCGACACGCAGCTTGGTATGGGCGGTTATGAGCACGATGTGAAGATGTTCGAGTTGGCGGTGAAGCAGATCAACACGCTCAAGCCGGACTTCGTGGTGATTTGCGGCGATTTGATCAATGAGACCAATGACGACCAGGCATTCGTGGACTTCAAGCGCATTCGTGATGGATTCGATATGCCGTGTTACAGCGCTCCGGGGAATCATGATGTGGGCAATGAACCGACCATCGCGCTATTGGACCGGTATCGAAAAATAATGGGAGACGATTACTTCGCCGTCGATCACAAGGGCTACACGTTCATCATCGTGAACACGCAGTTATGGAAAGCACCGGTCGCCGATGAGACGGAGAAACAGGATGCCTGGCTGCGCGAAACCCTAGCAGCGGCGGTGGAGAAAGATTCGCCGGTATTCATCGCGGGCCATTACCCGCTCTTCCTCTCGGACCCGACGGAAAAAGAACAATATTTCAATTTACCGCCGGATACGCGGGCGACGCTCCTTCGTTTGTTTCTCTCGCACAAAGTTGTCGGTGTGTTGACGGGTCATACGCATCGCATCGTCGAAAATACATACGAAGGCATGCAGCTTATTACGAGTGGTACGACCAGCAAGAATTTCGATAAATCACCGATGGGATTCCGTGTGTGGATGATCGATGGTGACCCGCCGTACAAGAACAAATACGTGGCCGTCGAAGGCGGAGAAGACCCGACGGAATAACATCCGAGGGAGGGCCAAGTTCCACCTTGGCCGCAGACGCGCAGGAGCGCGTCCCTCCCGATTGATACGCTTTTTACTACGGCACCGTTTGATAGGCGACATGACCGTTTCCAAACGCCTTGACGCCGTACCATCGTGCAGGGCCTTCTCCTTGCCAAACGAATGCGGCACGGTGCTCTTCTAGCGGTCCGACATCGAAGGCAACGCGCCAAGGCGACACGGCCTCCGAACCTCCCAATTCAGACCACGCATCGGGCGGTAGCACGATCTCAACCCCGCCGGACAGTGGTAACGCAACTCGGTTTTGCACGCGCACGACAAGTTCGCGGTCGGTTGCTTCCATAACGAGAGCGAACGCCTCAGGCTCCGTCATCACGAGATCGCGGTATTCTTCTTTCTCCGTCCGCAACGTCGCCGAAACGCCGCCGGGTGAACCTTCCGGACGAATCACGAGGATTTTGCGTTCGAGGGCCTCGCCACGTTGAAGGGCGATACCTATCGTCTCCGGGGCGATCGTCCAACCGGTCGACGGCATCAATTGAACTTCGCCTTCAATCGGACTCGGCCCCTCGTTCTGCACGTGAAGCGTAACGGTATCGTCGCGCGTTAAATCACCTTGCAACATGATCGTTGCCGAGGGGTTCGCATTTGACGCGACGCCGACGTTGTGTTGCCAATATCGCGTGAACTGCGCCTGCTTTGCGCTGGAGGAACGGGGTTCCTTGCGGGGAGCCGGAATTTCGAATGCATAGGTCGCAACCGTAAACGGTTCAAGCTCAAGCCGAAGTCCTTGCGAACCCGCGGGGAGTGGATTTCGGTTTTCCTCGATAGGATTTGATCGCCAGGCGCGTGACATGGGCAGCGAAACATCGAACAAGGCATTCGACAACGACATACCGTGTGCTTCATACCCACGTACCACATAGCCCGGCGTCGCAAGTGCGGCTTTGAAGGCCGTTACTACGAACGCTTCATTGTTGATCGAACCGAACGAATGTTCTGACGGCAGCTTACCCAGATGAAGGGCGGTCTGCACCGCTCGAAGGGGATTGACATGTGCCTCCGCTCGCGAAGGAATCGCCGCCGTTCGCCAATCTCCTTCAAATGGAAAAAGCGAATACGCGATCGAATAATCCAACGGTGCCGATTCGATGGAGAGTGCGCCTCCATCTTTATCCCACGTACCGTCATGCGCGGCGAAGAGGGTTAGCGACCCGTCCGCCCCCTGCGAAACGAGATTAGTCCCCTCGAATAGCAAGGCCAGACCGCGCGGTGGCGATGGACGGGGACTCGGCCCGGCATACGCTTGCGGAGAAATTTCAAGCGAACCGCGATCAGCGATAGCCGCGGCGACTTCCGAAATGAGCACCTGCGTCTTCGCCGTCGATTCCTCCCCCACGACGAGCGCATCAACGAGCGGAAGACCTTCAGCGATCCGGACATTACCGATCGCGAATGGTTGTCCCGCCGCGATCAAATTCTCCGCTGAATCACGACCGTCCCGGTCCAAGTGTTCAAGCAGTTTCGCGGTGAGTTTGTTCTCCGCTGCACTGCCAATCGACAAGACAAATGTGTGACCTTGTCCGATTGAGTCATTCAATTCCTGCGTATTCGAAGCATTGTGCACAACTGCAGAAATCCCACGCCCCGCCAGCGCACGCGCTACGGCGCGCGCCTCAGACTCGTAGGCATCGCCGTCATGAACGACGACTGTCGGTCGAATCGGAATAGCCACATTCGCCCCCGCACTAATGTGGTCACTAGCCGAAAGCGATGCCCAGCGCAATGCAGCCCGGGGATACGCTGGGGATTCGAAACGCCCATTCGCGGTCCTTGGCGATAATGGTGCCTCGCCCGCTGCGTTCGCCGTCGCACCATATCGCTCGCCGGTGATCAATGTACGCCCTTGCGAAGTCATTCCGAATTGAATCGCCAATGCGCGGTCTTGCGCGTTCACGCCACGAAAAGTGGTTTCAAAGTCGATGCGCGGCACGTCCCGAAATAACGTAATCGTCCGCGTGACCTCTCCACCCGCGAGTGGACTGACAATCCGCATTTGCTCGGACACACTTGACCGTGTGGTTTGCACTTGTGCAGCGGTCTCGCTCGCCCGTTCTGCGACACCGCTAATCCAAATATCGCGACCTCCGCGCACACGCTCGGCGTCTTCGTCCAACACAATCACGTCATTGCCAAGACCACCAAGGAGCCCAGTACCGGTCTCCTTTGTCTCCAAATTCGCGATGGCCCCGCCACGCTCTGGATCAACGACGATGCGATAGAAAGCGTTCTCAATCGTATTGGGATCACCGGGACGAGATCCGGGAGGCGATCCACCGGGAACGAGGTAAAAAGTGCGATACCCCAACGCGGGAAGATCGTGTACCACGAACTGGACATACGCCCCCCCGGGTTCCCGTCGCAAGGCGTGGGCAACCGGCGTACCGGACTCATCAATGATCGAAAAGCCGCCTCCGACACGGGGCGGAATGCGCCATTCGCAAACATCGGTGCGGGAATGGAACGATGGATTGAACACGACCAGCGCACTGTTGGCTTTTGTGGATCGCGGCGAGTTGGACGCGGTATTGATTTCGCTCGCGAGGGCGGTCAACGCGCGGTGCATTTCTGTATCCGCCGATGCGGCAACTCCGTGGAACCCGTTCAGCGCATCCATAAACACGATCGGCGACTCCGCCCGACCCAAAACATTCGGCTCGCTATAAAATAGGAGCTGTCGCCACGCATGATCGAACACATCATGCGGATATGGTGCGCCCTGCATCGCGGCCAGCGACGCGAACCGTTCAGCCATCGCAGTCATTCCTTCCGCCTGCGCATATGCATCTTTCACCGGACGTTGCACGAGCAATTCGCCCAACGACGAAATCGCCGGCAATTGATGCACCTCAGGAAATGCCGAAGGGTTTCGGTCGCCAAATTCACGAACACTCTCAAACGTCCGCGCCGGACCAGATGCCTCGAATCGAATCGACGGGATTGTCTCGCGCAATGCCTCCGTCTCATTCAGCACGTACACCGGGGCCGATTCTCCCGCGACTTCGGCGACGTAGATCCCCGAATCAATTCCCGATCCCAGAAGCGCCTCCCGCGCCGCGACGACTTGCGTCTGCAATTCTGCGGCTGTGCGTGGTTCTGTAATCGGTGGCAAGGCCCACGCGGCAAGGCGGCTTCCATCAAGGCCGTTGACCCATAGCGGTCCTTGCTGATCGGTCAGCCAGGCTGCGCTTAACGTCCGGCCAACGAATCGCGATTGAGCGAGAAGCTGTGCGGTCTGTGGGGCAATTCCACGCGCGTGCCAATCGTGATAGGTATTCGCCGATTGACCAAGCCAATCGATGGCTGAGTCGTGGCCGTGCAGTAGATTGCGCGCGAGCAATTCGCCCGACACCAATCGTTCATCCGGTACGGCAAATCCTCCATTCGCACTGACTCGTCCGCGTGTAACTGCTTCGCGTAAGAGCACACGCGCGTCAGGATTCAAGATCAAGAACGGTCGCCACGATTCGACGCCGCCGAGATACAAGCCGTAATCCGGTTCATACTCCAACAACGTGGCGTGCCTGGACAGCGCGGTCATGCGCCGTTTCGCATCTTCGGATTGCGAGGCATCAATCACGGGACCGGTCAGCCCGGTCAGTACATACGCCGTCCCCCGCGAGGGACTCGCGCGAACGGCTATTCGCGCGGTGAACGCACCCTTGGCCTCCTGCGTTTCCACTTGGATATCGGCCTGCCGAATTTCGCCCGCCTCGAAACCGGACAATGGCATCCCAAACAGCAATTCAACTCGCGTTTGCGGCGGAATCGCACGTGATGCTTTTTCTATCCACGGGTCGCTCGGTCCAAACCGTGCGCGAACTACCGCCGGTCCTGCATTTCCGGGCCCTGGATTGAAAAGCTCGACGGCCAGTTCTTGCGCCAACGAACGACCCTCACCGGTAAACCGTCCCGTCTCCACCATGCGCGGCACAAATACCAGTTGCCCCGCGCGAGCCGCTGGCCTGAATCGAATAGCCGCTTCATATCCTGTGGCATTCGATAACATGGACCGCGTCGCCATCACCGCATCGCGCAACGACTCGGCTGTAATTCCCTCAGCCGATGCGACCGCATCCAACGAGGCGAGCGGCACTTGCATCAGAAAGTGGTTGTCCCCTCGCCGGAGCCGCGAGACATGCCGTTGAAGTCCTGCGGCGGTCGGCGATGCGGGCGACGGCATCGCAACGGGGAATCCGTTCAACCACAGTCGCGCACCGAGTAGCGTTTGAAAGTCGATGAGCAGATCCATCGCTTGACCAGCGCGAATGGAACACGCCGCAAACACGTTCGCCTCGGTCGCGTCGTCTATCAGGGTTGAAAAATCGAGGCGCACATTTCTAACGCGCAATTCTTCCCAAATCAGATCACCGGAATCCGCTTTAACGACAAGACCTTCTTCCGGCCGCACGCGGCGCACGCCGCCTACCGATTCCAAGAAATCGCCATCGGGCACGGGCAGTAGTCGCCCAGATACTCGCGCAACCACACCGGGATCTCCGCCGTCGAACGGCCCGCAAACAAGCCATTCCTCGACGTAACCACGTTGGATCACGGAGTCGACTGATTCCTGCGCGAATGCTGACGCTGCGAAGAACAGCGTTAGAATGGGCAGAAGAGCGACAATGAAATGTTGGCGAATAATGACCGTAAGTCCCCCGGGTGGTTCCCGCTCACGATTGGGCCGTAGTGTATCACGGTCGCCGCACGTCCGGGTTTTGATGTGGTAGGCTGGCCGGATGCAGAACGCCTGGCGAACAATCCGCGCGAACTGGAATCGCACCGACTCGGTGGTGATAAGCCTCAACGTGAGTGCCGGCTTTGCCTACCTGGGCAATTGTTGGTGGGATTCGATTTGGATCTGCTACGCCGCCGCGCTGATTCCGATTTTGCTGCAATCCCTTTGGTGTTGGCGCACCGGCGATACCGCACTGCGCGACGCCCTCGTTATCGGACTCGGATTGGGCATCGCGTGGCCGATCGGCGAAGGCATCACCGTCAACGTGCTGGGTTGGTGGGGTGATTACACCGCACCCGGCCCCTACATCTGGCACACGGCGGCGTACTGCATCTTCATCGGCTGGCTCGCCACAGCACACATCGCCTACCTCGGCACACGTGCAATCGCCTGCGGTTTTTCTCGAGGCACTGCCACTGCCGTCGCGGGCATTAGCGCATTCCTCACAGGCATCGCAGGCGAAAACTTTTTCGTTGCAGCAGACATGTGGACGTATCGAGAAGCGACGTGGCAGTTCTGGTACATACCTGCGTTCTTGCCCATTGCGTACGGACTGGGCTACGCCGTGCTACCCGCGTTTCAACAACGCTCCGTCCCAATACGCCTGGCCGCACTACTCGGCTGTCTATTCGTCACCTGTACCGGACTCGGAATCGCTACTGGCTTCTTCCCGGAGTGAGGGGACTGCAGGGAGCACCAACGCCGGAAAATCGCTGCCGCTAATCGCAATCGTTATCGACGACTCTTCGACCGCCTCAAGCGTCGCACTACCTCCAACAATCGGTATCGAGTCGGCGACCTCACGCATCGGTATCAGCCATGGAATCACGTCAACTGCGCGTACGCCTTTGATACGCAACGAACCGTCCGTTGCACTCCATGATTCAAGCAATATCAATTCGTTGTCCAACTTTTTCGCGTTCAACTTGAACATCGAACGATGTGGCAAGGGCCGACTAAACGGCGTTTCGTATCGAATGGATTCGGATAGTTGCATGGGGGCGCCTCGATAATATTGCCAGTCTGGAAACAAGGCTATTGTCGCCCCCTCTTCACGATCAACTGCCGCAATCGCCGATAACTGAAACGTCTTCACCGCCGCACCGGAAGCACGCCAATTGATTTCTGCGCGAATTTGCACCAAGAACGCTGCAATGGCAAACGCAGTCGTCATTCCAACAATCGGCACTTTCCACTTAGGATGATCCATACACCGGTACGCGAGCGCCGCGAGAGCCACCGTCATAAATCCGGATGCGACAATCAGTTCGCCGCCACCGATTAAATGCACTGGATCAATTGTACGTCCGGACGGAAAAAGCCGCAGAACGATCATCGCTAATAGCGCGAACAAGATCGCGGGCCTACGCGCCTTCCGGTAGATTAGTGCCAGAATCGCAACCGTCGCGATCACAGCGCACCATCCCAACCACGGCTGACGGTGCATGATCGCCGCATTTTCGGGCAAGAAACCGATGGGATAGAACGTGAAATAGAGCGGAGAAAACCAGGCGGCCAGATCGAAGGATGATTGACTGAGCACCGGCCAGTGATAGACGACCGCACCGATTCCCATGATGACGTACGGCAACAAGCGCGAGAAATTTCGATTCTCCGGACGTGTGACAAGCACTTCGAACAGTACGATGATGATGAACAAGAACGCATGATGGGGATAACCAAAAACGGCAAGAGCAAACGTCACCACACCGAGTGCATAGGTCCACTTGCGCGGCGCATATGCGTGAAACGAGTACGCGGTGAGCGCGAGCAATGCGAAGAACGCGGGGACTAAATCGCCGATGCCGGACAAATTCAACACGGATTCCGTATGCACCGGATTCGCCATGAACACCGCGGCCGCCCATGTCCCAATCCACCATATCCCGCGCACGGTGAAGCTGGTGAGATGCATCACGCACCAGACGCATCCGTAAAACACGATGAGGTTAACGAGATGATAGGGCACCGGTGATGCACCAAATGTCTGCACTTCCCAAGCAAAAATGTGATCGGCCAGAAACGGCAGACTTTCTCCATTCGATGCCATCGCGGCGTAATCTCGGCCCATAGGATGAACGGTCAAACACCAGGCATATACGATCGTGGTATAGAGCAACAGCAAGAAGCTGTCGAAAATAAAATAGTGCTCGACGCGAAATCGGGCGATGCGGGGTAATTCTCTTGGCGTTTTTGCAGACATGGCGGGCAAGTCTATCCCGGTTGCACGGCAAACACAATCATGAGGTACGCCGGAGAATCAGATTTCGCTATCGGTACCCCCGTCAAACGCCGCGAGACCGAAGGAAGACCACAGCACCAACTGACTCGCGATCACGCTGATACCCACGGACGCCGCCAACGCGCCTGGCTCAACGCCGCCGACTTCATGCAGCAGCGCCGCCGCCGCGAAATAGGGGATTCCCGTGGCGTTCGGTGTAATGGGAATCGCGCTCGTGACGGCGTGCAGTCCCTTCGCCGCAGCCAGCACCGCAATCGGGACTGCGAATCCGAATGCGACGTATAGGCTATACCCCACCGCCAGATCGATGAGACCCGTCGCGATCGTCACACCAAAAAGAACGGGGGCATACCGCGCGAAACCGATTAATTCTTCGCTGACCCGAACGAGCAAAAGCGTATAGAGGCGGGCACGCGAGTCCGCTGGCATGCGGCGGGCGATTGCGTCTAGCCAACGACGTCGCGTGAGAATGAACAGTCCAAACGCTACGAGTGCGATGACTCCTGCGACCGCCGACAACATGTAACCACGATTCGCTGCGCGAATGAGTAGGAGTCCTGCGAATCCGATGCCCAATGTTGCCGCCATCTCGAAGACGCGATCAGCAACAATCCAAGCCGCGACCCGCGACGACCGATGTTGCGCGATCATCAACGGAGCAAATTCACCAATTCTCCCTGGCGACCATTCGCCCCCGGCTTTCGACACGGCGAACGCGCGAAACGCATGTTGGCCTCGGCCCAATGCGTAACGCCATTTTAACGCGCGCAAGACCTGACCCGCCGCCATCAGCGCAAACATCCCGGCCAACGGCCACAACGCCGCACCGCGCACGGCGTCCACCAACCGATCCCAACCCACAAACCAGATCACGGCGATATAGAATGTCACACCGATCGCCCACAGGTACTTTCGCCTGTGCGACGGTTTCGGGCGCGGATCAGCCGCCGCTATTTCTCCTGATTGGATTGGCATTCCTACGATTTCCCCAGCCGTGACCTTGCCACCACGTTGCATTTGATTGCAACCAGCCGTACCATCCGCGACCCATGTTCAGAATCGTCAGCCATAACACGTGTTGGTTTCAGGGCTTTCCCTATGAAGCGTTAGATCCCGATGCGCCTCATCCCGAAGTGCTGGATCGCCTTACGGCTATCTACCGTAAACTCGAAGCGGATGTCGTGTGCCTTCAGGAAGTACAGCATGCGGAAATGGCGAACATCGCTTTGAGTCGTCTGGAGACAAACGCTGCGTTCACACCTGGCGGGGCGTATCCTCATTACGGTTGCGCCACCTATAGCAATCAAGCAATACAACTCGCGGAAGGTCGTCTCAGCGTAAACCCGCCGCAACGGGCTTGGCAAATTTGCCGAGTCGGCACGCTCGATTCGGAACTGATCATCGCAAACGTCCATCTCACGTCGGACCGGTTCCTCACCAAGGCCGACGCAGCTCAGGCCCGCATGGAGGATCTTCGCGCATTACTCTCGTTCGACAAACCCATCGACGTAATTTGCGGCGATTTCAACGAAGGCCCTCGTGAAGCAGCGGCTATTACACTTGAACACGCGGGATTCATCGACGCCGCAATCGCAACGGGCACCGAGTTACCTTCGACAGGCGTCGGCAAGAAACGTAGCGACCAAATTTGGATACGGAAGGAACTTGAAGCGGCCATCACTGGGTTCGGCGCGACCGATTGGGATGTGTTGGAATTTCTCGCGCTGGGCAAGAAGGTACTGAGCGATCACTTGCCACTCTGGCTAGAGTTGAATCGTTTCTAGAACGCCCGTGACAATCGGTCGCGACGTAGCTCCTGTTTGCAACAGGAGTTAGTGTTCGTGGACGCCCGACTTGCCAGCATCCGCATGTTGCTCATAGTGTTCCTTCAGCAAATCTGCACCAAAATCCCCGTCGAAATCGCGCCAGACAGCATGAACATGATTGGCATCATTCTGCGTGTTGTCGTATTCAATGAGGAACGTCGGACCTTGAATGCGGTAATAATGGCGCTCGCCCCGTTCCAGCGAACCCATCCAGGCGAACTTTATTTGATCTAGGTCGGCATCCCGAATCTGCTGCAAACGCCGATCGGCGATGGCCTTTTTCTGGACACTTGCGTAGAGCGACAGTAAATCATTCAGCGTTTTCTGCTGTTGAGCCGTCATCGCTGAATAGGCAAGCCCTGCGTGTTCAAGGGTCAACGCGTCTCGTTTCGTGCCGCTGAGGATGTCATCGGGGGCGTCGTCGCTGAGGAGTGCTGACTTGCGCTGTGCATCGTCCAGTGACTTGACCAACGTGCGGCCTAAATCTTCTTCCGTACCCAACGCACGAGTGCCCTTCATCAGGTCGATTCCCACTTCGCCAGGATTCGCGCCCATAAACTGCGGCACGGTGGCCACCGCGCGACCTTTCACAATCGTCCAATGCAGTGAGAGGTGATGCCCCTCATATTTTAATCCCCACGTCGCATCATCGCCCGGCGTTCCAAAGAGGGAGACATAATAGAGTTCTTTGTCCCTCGGAAAACCTTTGCCTTCTTCCATAATGTGCAACACATCTTCCAGATGACGGATCGTGTCGACTTTCTTGTACCCATCCTGACTCAACGCAGACTCAATCAGCGCCAACGCCAATTTCTGCTGGGCCGCTTCCATCTTCTTGAGCGGCAACCCTAGCCGTTTTTTCGGAATGAAATGCCAGTTATGGCGTTCAGCGTTTTCGAACGGGAAAATGGCGATCTCGCGCTGTGCGTTATCCAACGAATCGATAAATGCATTCGCCGCCGTCGCAATCGAAGACGCAATTGCTGGTTCCTGATCCCGATTATCAGACTGTCCCATACCCGCCAATACTACCATTGCTATCGCCGCCGCCTGCATCCCGATTCCTCCGCCAAGTCATATTCATTGCCACACCGCACTATACCGAATGACGCCACGCATGCGAACTACAATTACCAGGCCCCGCTTGCTAACATGGCTGCGCTATCAAGATTGACGGAGTACGAGAGGTTTGTATGAGTTTTTGGAAATGGGTGGGCATTCTTGCCCTTGCTGTCAGCGCTCACGCAGAGGCTGAAGACGTGCCCGAAATCACAACGGTAAAACCATTACCGCCCGTAGACGCCACTTATCTCGCTGAACAGGGCTGGGACGAACGGGTCGGCGCGAAGTTAGGCGTTTGGGTTTCCGTGGAAGACCAACAGTTTTACCTCATCGAAAACGGGCACATCCTTTGGACCGTTCCATGTTCGACCGCCGCGAACGGCACAGGGTCGAAGATGAATAGCAAGAAAACACCGCTCGGATGGCATCTCGTCTCGCGCAAAATTGGCAACGATGCACCCGTCGGCCAAGTATTTCGAAGCCGCGCACCAACAAAAGAAATCTGGAAACTTGGCGAAGATACGAAAGAAGATTTGGTATTGACACGCATTTTGATTCTTGATGGACTCGAACCCGGCAAGAACAAAGGCGGCAATGTCGATTCGCGCAAGCGGTACATTTATGTCCACGGCACCAACGACGAAGCAAGAATCGGCACACCGGCCTCGCACGGTTGCGTTCGACTTCGCAACGAGGACATTATCACCGCATTCGAACGCATCCCGGAGAATACACCGTTACTGATTAGCGAACGAAGCGAATAACCTAGCAGACATGCTTGGGAGGGACACGCTCCTGCGTGTCCAATACGATCTACGGACGCGCAGGAGCGCATCCCTCCCAAACCAAATTCAGGGGAGAGTTACCGTGAAATTCGAACTAACTAGACGAGACTTCTTAAAAACCACAGTTGCTGCAACTGCGGCGAGCGCGGCAGTGATCGCTATGCCGACTTCGACGGCCTATGCGGTGGATGAGTTTTTCGCGCTGGACGGTCTCGCGCAGGCAGCTCTCGTCCGGAAAGGCGACGTGACGCCGCTCGAGTTGTTGGATGCGGCCATTGCCCGTGCGGAAGCGCTCAACCCCAAGCTCAATGCCATCGTCACGCCGATGTATGAACTGGCCCGCGAACGCACGAAGGGCGAACTGCCCGAGGGCCCATTCAAAGGTGTGCCGACGCTCATGAAGGACCTACTCGACTACGAGGGCGTCCGAACCGCCTACGGTTCACGCATGATGATGGGGAACATCGCGCCCACCACTCATCCCCTAGGCAAAGCAATGGAAACGATGGGGATGGTCATCTTCGGAAAGTCAGCCACGCCGGAATTCGGATTGTTGCCGACCACAGAGTCCGTCGCGTTCGGGCCGACCAATAATCCATGGAATCTTTCCCACTCCCCCGGCGGCTCGAGCGGCGGTACGGGAGCGGCCGTAGCCGCAGGCATTACCCCCATCGCTCAGGGCAGTGACGGAGGTGGATCGATTCGAATCCCCTCGACCAACTGTGGCCTTTTCGGCATGAAACCGACGCGTGGCCGCGTGGTAAATACACCCGGTACGCCTCGCACGGGAGACCTTTCCGTGCGCGGATTTCTAAGCCGCAGCGTTCGCGACAGCAAAGTGGCGTTGGGCGGATCCACGGCACGGGATACGGCGCTTCCGATGGTGTCGGGTTGGAATATCGAGGGCAAGAAGCTGCGCATTGCAGTGGCGGTAAACGCAGCAACGGGTGACAAACCGCATCCCGAGTGCGCTAAAGCCATCCTGAATACCGCCAAACTGTGCGAAGAACTTGGCCACGAAGTCGAAGAAGCCGCGCCACCGATCGACGGTGAACAATTCTCCTGGGCGATGCTCACACTCTGGAGCAACATTCCCCACATGACCATAGAGCAGGTCAAAGCTGCAACCGGAAATCCGCCACCCAAAGCCGCGCTCGAAGGGTGGACTTGGGGCCTCGCGGAATCATTCGCAAAGCAAGAAGACGGAGCGCTGGCGAAGGCTGCTGAGCACATGAAACTGGTTACACAGCAACTGAACACCTTTCTCGACTCGTATGACATGCTATTGACGCCGGTGCTCGCTAGTCCGCCCGCAAAGACGGGTGACATGGCACCGAATGTCGACTACCAAACCTTGTTCGATCGCGTTATCGAGTACGCTGGCTATACCCCACCTGCAAACGCAGCGGGGTTACCCGCCATGTCCGTGCCGTTGCACTGGACTCCGGAAGACTTACCTGTGGGCAGTCACTTCGTCGGACAATTCGGCGAGGAACGAAAGCTGTTCGCGCTCGCCGAACAACTGGAAGCGGCGCAGCCGTGGGCCGACCGCTGGCCGAAAACATCGGCGAAGTACATATAGACTAAGAACGGTTTAAGTCTATATGTGCGACTTAACATCCCCTTAGCCCCCCCTTCGAAGGGGGACTAAGGGGGGATGTTACGTGTCACTATCGAATGCTATTGCCTCTGACAAACTATTCGAACTGACTTAACTTTCTCTAGGCTACCCGCCACTCGAATACCCTGTCTTCGGTCCTGAGTCGAAGAAACGATTATTCTCCGGCCCAAACCAGCCGACACCCCAACGTCGATTATTTCCATCGTAGACATTCGTGACGGGCGCAAACGCCCACCGTTCACTCGTCACATGGCCGTCACACCAGATGACATTGACGCGGCCTTGGTGTCGGAAGTGTAAACTCGGCGCGGACAAACCAAACGCTGGATTGCCCTGCGGTGCGTCTTCGGACACAAAATGTGGCGGCTCTAAAAAGCCATACTCGATTAGACTCGCCCCTTCAGGCAATGCCGCATCGGCGAACATGATCGTTTCGCCCGGATGAAACACACGGGTATCTAACGTGGTTTGAGTCGGCGCTTCGAGATAATCGTTCATGTAGAACGTCCCGCCGATGTACGCCATGTTATAGCCATAGCCACCCGTGCCCGATTCGAATGCGTTCGCCACTTCCCCGCGCTGTTTGAACTCTGTGAACACGGGACACTCCTTGACGCGTGCGTCAGGCAGATACTCGGCCAATGGTCCGCGCTTGGGATCGAAATCACTGTTCCCGTCGGATGTCGCGCGCTCACCATGCCAACGCATGCGACCACCGAACCCATCATTGATGTCCGATGCTGCGGGGACGTATCGCCCACCGTTTTCATCCGCGAACATCGTATTGGCCAAATACAACTGGCGCAGGTTATTGATGCACTGCGTCTGACGCGCTTGCATCCGTGCGCGCCCCAATGCGGGCAACAACAAAGCCGCTAACACACCGATAATGCCTATAACGATGAGTAGTTCAATTAACGTAAAACCACTTCGAGTCTTCGATCTAACGTTCTCTCGCTTTGGAGAGCAACCGCGTTTCCAAAACAAGAACGGTAGAAGTCCGGCAATCAACACAGCGAGTACAAGCACCCGATAGCCAAGCGGTAGGGCAATTTCCCCGCTTCCTGCTTGTCCCGCGAGTATGAACGTACCGGGAAACTGCGACCGAAAAGTGACCGTGTTCGCCAGAAAGTTTAGGCTAATACCTGAGATGCCGACCTGCACCCACTGACTGCCCTGCAGTCGGAACGCGATTAACGATGGCTCGTGAAGTCCAGCGATATCGCTACCGGTATATGGAATCGTAATTTCCGCCGCTTCGATTTCAGCGGCGACGAAATCAGCCTCGCTCGAATCGAGCGTTCGAATAGCACCGCTTGCCAAATAACCCCCAGGGAAAGTCGCACCCGGGTCCGCAACGGGATAAATGTCCACCGCAACATTCGGATCGCGTGGAGTTGCAGTGCGAGGACCATTCGAAAATAAACGTACCCACGATCCGAATCCGTCTGTCGCTTCGCCCAACAGTTCGCCTGCATTCACGCCGCCTTCATTTAGCGGTACTTCGAGCGGCAGAACCGTACTCTCGCTGCGCCCCGGGTCCGTTCCCGCCACGCGCACCTCGTAATCGTCAACAATGCCATCGGCATCGGTATCGACGTTCGCGGCGACATCGGCGACCGCGACAATTTCGGAAGACGCATCTGCCAGTGCAAACATAAATCGGTCCACGAAATTTGTCAGCCGAATAAAGTGGAATTCACTGATGCCCGCCGGTGCGCCCACACCATCGATCGCCCACGCGATATCGAACGCATCGCCTCCCCCGCTCCGACTCGTAATGCTCACTTCGAACGGGTCGTCCGGACGGAGATAGTTGTCCAGAAACTTCGGCATCGTCGGCGTCAATTCTGCGTAGCCCCAATTGAATTCGACGTTATTGTTCATCGCGTTCATGTCAGTCGAATTGGGATTGCGAATACGCCCCGCCAGCAATGTATTTACAAATGGACTCTCGTTGTCTTCGCCGTCTGGTTCGCTCACAGACGGAAATGGCATCGACGCGAATGCCCGACTCCCTGGAATCAGGTACCACGCATCATCCGCCATACCGTTACTATTGGCATCCCGACTGATTTCAATGATCGCCGGTTCTTGAAATTTGCGTTGCGGATCACCGCCCACGAAGAAAGCATTACTGAATACGATGCAATCGAGGCCCATCGGATTCGCTGCATCATCCGTCACGGCGGTGTTGAATTTAAGTACAAGCGATCCGCCCTGCGCGCCAAGCGTGACGAGCGAACTGTTGTCCGGCGCGAGGCCACCACCCCCGACCGGTTCTCCGATGGCCTTTGATGGGTCATCGAAGCCGGACACCGGATTCACTGGCGTATAGGAAACTACCGCATCCGCCCAAGGGTCTTCCGCTGCAGCCCAAGAGGCCACAACGGTCAACGCGATGAGATATGCGGCAAAGTGTTTCACGATGCGCGTCTGACCCGACGCCGCATGCCGATAGCGCAAACCACTCCGACCAACATCAACACGCCTGCTCCGCCCATCGTCGGCAACGTCTCGAACATGCTATCGCTGACGAAACCTTTCGTGTCGAAGGATGGTGAAAATTGCGCGCCCGTGCCGAGCACCCGACCCGTAGTAGCGCTATACGCCACCAAAAAGTTGTACGTTCCCGTACCCGCTGGATCGACGATGCCATCCGAAGTGCCGCTCGCAATGTCGACAAACTGAACGCCGCCAAAACCGCCGTAGATCAGTGTGCGTTCCGGTGTCAGCGCGCCTGGCCCGCCCGTACTGAACGTGCCGAACGTGGGTAGGGTCGCCCAGGCGACGGGTGTTGACGTATCGAATGCATTCACGAGATCGGCGACGGCCGCCGTCCTGGTTTCACCAGTCAGACCATCGGCCATGTACAGGGTTTGAAAGGACGAGTCGAGTACGCACATTGCAGAAGCACCGCCTTTCGCGGACACCACTGTTCGTACTGTCGTCGTCCCAATATCAAGGAGTATAAGCTCCGCTTCAAAATCGAAAGCGCCCGGCCCGACGAAAAACGCTCTGTCAATCACGACCTGCGTTGTATTAATCCACTCGGCGAAAAAGTCACTGCCCGAGGTCAAAAGTGGCGCACCTGCATCGGCTGGCGCGTCCGCGTCGAACAGCCACAATTCTCCGGTAAAACCAGCGCCGACGAGGCAGGTATGGCCATCGGGATTCACCGCGATAATGGCGGGGTCACCGGTGTATCCGGTCGCGACATCCGTATAAGCGTTGGCATCGACAGCATCCTGAATCCAGATGTTGGTGCCATCGTATGCGATAAATCGACCATCACCTAACGTATCGGCGACAACGCCAAACGCGGTCGTGGTTGGAAAATTCGTTTGCTCAGAAAACGTAGGTAACGGATCGGCCATGGCCGCGAAACTTGAAGCAATGCAAAGCGCTGCCATGCAGGCGCGTGAAATATTCGTAAACATAGGTACCCCTCCTCGGTCCATCTTCAGCTTCGCGGCTGAATCTGAAACCAGTAAATGACGCTTGAATGAGGAGGAAAAGTTTGGCAGGTAGCCAGACGAACGGCGTGGTCCTGCTGCAACTCTTCCCGCGAAGTTGCTGCAATGTATTGCGACACTCTGGGGGCAGGTCTTCTGGCTTCCGGATCATTCGGCCTTCCGCGCCTTCCCATCCAATCGGACAGTGGCATTGAGCGGAATTTCGTCCCCGGTTACAGCAGCGCGACTGCGACGGATTTACACCGTTCTTCCCTTCACCCGCGAGCGTTAGAGATTTTGTAGTTGAGCAGCCCCTCCTTTGTTGGCGGCGATTAAGATTCCGCTACACATTAGATCGATTCAACACCCAGTATAGATTCCAACAACCGGAACATTCAACGGGTCACGGACCTGTCGTAGCGCCCGATTCCGGGATTAATCGAAAAATCACCGTCTCCCCCCCAGCCATGGGTAGGGTGAGGAAGCGCCGACGCGGCCAACCGCGCGCAGGGTTTAGTACGTCTTCCACGGTGCACTGAACACCAAGGTCGAATAAGCGTTCGCCAGGTTCATCCGCGTGAACGGCCATCAACCCACGACCAAGGTGCATCGTCTGGTGCACGGGCGGGTCCGTCGTCTCAACATACACATGAACCTCCGCGATTTGCAGGATCTCGCGCAACAGCCCTGGCGGTAGCGATGGCTCGGCGATAAAGACGGACGACCAGTCCGGCTCTTCATCATCACCAAAAAACCGAATCGCGGCACTTACGCGATCCGTCGATCGGTATCGTGCGATCGTGCTCGCGTCATCGTCATCGATAAAGAACAACCGTTTCATCGGCACACTCTCTCCAAACGGAGTATCTTTCTCGATCCAAGGACTGACCAACTCCGATTTCGAACCGGCCGTCGCACCTGATGGAAGACTGCGGACGTTCATCCCGACGATGTCACTCACGTTTTCTTCGGCGGTACCGGGCCCGATGACGCCTGGCGCGTACATCCAAATCGCCGTCGCCTTTTCCCTTTGGAACAATCGTCGTAGACGCAACCGATCCGGACCGTTCAGCACAAAGGCGTTTAGAAATAGATAGGCTTGTGCCGGTCCCGTCCGACTTTCCAATACATCTTCCAATAGACAGAAACGCGCGGGCACACCCGATCGCAAAACGCTGTCGCGAACTTCTGCCAGCATCAGATTTGAAACCCTCAAATCCCCTGACGCATGGGCCACACTCTCCTCATCGATGACGACTAACAATGGACTCTTCGAGGTTGGCGGCGGACCATATCCTACTGATGTCACTGAACTTACGTATTCTAGAGCAACATCCTGCATACGACCGAAACGCTCCCACATCCCAGTATCTAGCAATGCTCCCATCCCAGAGGGATCGGCGGGCGCATAACTAATTCCGTGCACCAAAGCCGCTGCGAAATTTCGCCGTTGCACGTGATAGACCTGTTCACTCGCGGCAGATGACGGCGCGTCTTGTTCCGCGTCGCGCTCCAATCCCGTTCGTGTGTCGTCGACATGTATCCATTCCTTACCCCGAACGACCGCAGAGGTCACCGGGCCAATAAACCCGCCGACGCCACCAACCCCGCGTCCTGTACTCGACACTGGCGCAAAAATTCCGTCCACATGTTCGTCATCCAACAACCGAGCGAGCGCTCCATGCGCATCCACTTCGCCCATCGAATATCCGAAGGGAAGATAAACCATTTTCGCTCTACCGAACGCCGCTTTCGTCTGCGCAGAAAGGAATTGCAGAGCATCTCCGAGCGCATTGGCCGAGTACTCCGCGTACACACTATGAAGAGAACGGTCAAATGGTGTTGCCGATTCCGATGCGTCCGGACGTTCAAGCCCGTCCAGCCCACCCGCAGATTCAACCGCTTCACGCAAGCGACCATCACGATCCATACGTGGTGCCAACCAAGCACGAAACGCCTTGCCATTCGCGTCCGTACGATCAAATGCAAGTGATGCGCCCCACGGATGAATCGCATCGGCGCTTAGCACTGTACCGCGTATGCGCGGCAACACGTTTTCGACCTCCAACCATTCTGCCGCCGCCCGCAACGCCGCGCCCACATCCTGTCGCCAAATGTCATGAGCAAGCGAGGGAAAAGCGTCCGAATTGTCGGGATCGGAGACGCGGGCCGTTGGATTATCATCAAGCCATGTCGAAGGCGGCGCGATACGGATATCAAGAATAATGTCTGTTTCCGGCGCGGCGTCGAGGATTTGGCGAACCGGTTCAAAAGCGTCGGCATATCGCAGCTCGTGACCAAGCCACGGCAATTGAACAGGCACAATGAACGCATCCACCCCGACGGCCTCCGCCAATTGCGCTTCGTCCAACACCACGTCGCCAATAGGCAAACGATCCCAACCAAGGTAGACGTAAAAACCGCGAGGCGCCTCCGGTCCATGTTGCACGGATTCTTGCGGAGTCGATTTCGAGGGGGCCCGTCCCGTGTGCTCCTTCGTTGAAGACAACGGTGTTTCTCTTCCGCCGAGCCATAGCCCCGCGTAACCAGCAGCGACGATCACCAGAACGCCGCCGATGAGATGCGGTGCAATACTAATGAACGCAGAGATTCGACTACTACTCATTTAGAAATCATTCTGGTTATTGAGGAGCAACATTACGATTACGATTCAACGCGAAGCCAACCGCCATAATCGGCAAGCTCGCCCGTCTCATCCGCATCAAAGATTTTCTCAGACACAAACTCAAGCACTCCGGTCACGCGTTCAACGCAAACTTTGTCCAGCGATGAAGTCGCTAGCGTGATGGGTTCTTCCCCCTCACGCAAGAGGACAACTGCCGTATCGCCACACTCGGGATAAGCGTTGCCGTGCGCAATCTGAACCGACGAACCGGTTATCTCTGCCCGAGCGCGTCCAGCCATTGGGCGCAACCGCGTACCCGCGATATCGCGTTCCGCATACCAACCGTCATCCGGAAACTCCGCGCCTCGAAAATACAACGCATCCCGCCGAATCATGTCCCAGAACCGACATCGGCCAATACCACTCGCCTTGCGTTGCAGTCGCTCCCAAACCGCCGAGGGGATATACACGATCGCCGAGCACCACGCACGAACGTGCGCGGGAACCCGCCAGATTTCTCGGTCCAATATAGCGCGCCCAACGGCCTTCACTTCTCCATGGATCAAGGACAAAACGACCATCGGCGCATGCCGCGTGGGAAAATTTCTCAGGACAAGGCGAAAACGATTACGTGTATTGAGGTAGTACTTCTGACGCGCGCGTGCGCCCTCGCCCATCGTTGCGCTGAATTTGTGGCGCACACACGCCTCCGGGCATGATCGAATCGTAAACCCGGCATTCCAAATGCGCATTGAGAGATCCAGGTCGTCGAGGTAAATTCCAAAATCTTCGGGAAGCAGACCCGCGCGCGTAAGCGCTGCCCGGCGAATAAACATCGCTCCGCCACACACGCCCAACACTTCGCCCGCACGATTCCACTTCGGCTGATCCAGTCGGCCAAGTCCTCGATCCCAACCGTTTCCAATAATCGAACACTCGACACCAACGGAGTTAATGATATCTGGCGCGTCAAACAACACCATCTTCGGTGCCAACGCACCAACACCATCATCCAACTCTGCCGCTTCAACCAGCTTCGCGATGGCATCTGCCGCAGTCGCCGTATCATTGTTCAGTAGGAAAACATAGTCAGCGCCCGCATCCATCGCATGCCGGATGCCCATGTTGTTCCCGCCCGACCAACCAAGGTTCTCACCCGCCTCGATAATTTCCACTCGTGCATCGCTGCCAAAATGGTCTCGAACGAACGCCACAGAGTCATCTGTGCTGCCATTGTCGATCAGTACAAAACGCACATTGGCGTAAGTCGATTGCAACAATGTCGAGAAACAGGCCTCAAGATGATCAAGACCGTTCCAATTGATGACGAGCACATGGACGAGGGGTGCGTTCATAAGTGTGTAGTATAGCAAGGGTTCGACAAGATTTATTGTCCGGCCTCGACGGCACTGATATACTCCCATCGAATTGATGGCCCTAATTCGGGGGAATTCGGGGCGTGACCAACCAACTACGCCAACCGCTGCTTGTTCTCGTACTCATCTGCGCCGCTTTCACATGCGTCGCGAGTGCCGTCGTGCTTACCCTGGCGTTGACTGGCCACGTTGAATCCGACACGTCATTCCTCACAAAACTCGTCATCCGAATCGCCGGGTTCGCTGGCTTAGCGGTAATCGTGATGTTGGCACTCTTGCGAGGCTGCACACGCGAATCGCCACTTCTCAGCAAAGAGAACCCAAATCCGCGATGGCATCTCGTATTCATTCCATGTGTTATCGCAGCGGCGATAGCATTTCCACGACTCGGCGCTACACCGCACGTAGAACCCGACGAGTGGCACCACCTCGATGTCGCACGCAACCTTGCCGTCCATGGATTGTATGCCTCTGGAAATCCCGACGACGGGTTCGTTCTGTTCGATTCGTACGATAGCGTTGGCCCTCCGGTAATCTTGCCGATTGCGGCGGCAATGTACCTGACGGGGCCGCACCTCGAATCCGCGCGATTGTTGATGGCGGTATATTTTGTTGCACTCGCTGGCGTTGTATTCGCGTATTGCGCTCCGGTCTTCGGAGGGTGGGCAGCGATGGCGTCGTCGTTGCTCGTCATCGGTGCTTTGGGGTCAGCGTATCTTGGCCGCGCGCTCTACGGCGAAGTGCCCGCACTACTCTTCTTTATACTCGCCCTAATCGCCGGGCGCGCCGCCTTGCGGAATCGACATGTTTGGGTATGGGGAATCACAGCCGGCGCGATGTTCGGTCTCGCGATATTGAGCAAATACTACCTCCTCATGGCCGTATGGCCGCTACTCGGCACCTTCGTCTTCGACCGCTTAACAACAAAGAGAATTCGCTGGCATCACGTGGCCGCACCGGCAATCGGCATGATCGCAATCATTGGATCGTGGTCGACCGTCCAAGCGTTCGCCGAACAAAACGTATCGAAAACAGCGGGCGGACAACTCAGTGTGTACCAACACAACTTACTGTTCGGCGTTGAAGGCCTGAAAAACACTACAGGACATCTCGCTAAACATCCCGCTTCAGCAGTAGCGCTCATCGTCGGATTCGCGTTCGGCCTTTGGTTCATCCAACGTCATACGACCGACCCGACAGTCGTCGCCGTATGGCTTTTCGCAGGGTTTCAATGGTATTGGTGGCTCTTCTTCAATACCGGCAACCTGCCCAGGTACAGTTGGTATGGATGGGCCACCACCGCGATGTTTCTCGGACCGCTGCTGATCACGATGACCAATTCCCTAATCCAAAAAACGACGAACGAACCACTGAGCCGACCGCTGGCCGTCGCGTGTTGCGCTGCAATCGTTGTGCCCGCGGCAATCCGCACAACACTGGAAACGAAGCGTGCGTGGCAAGACGACGAAATGCAGTACACTCGCGACCTCGCAACGTACGTCGCCAACCGTCCTGCGGATGATCGGATAGCAACTATGTTCTGGCCACTGGAACGATCGATCCAATTTCTTTCAGGCCGCACCATCGCAAGATTTCGCGAGACGGATACAGCGGATGAATACGATGTGGTACTGGTCAAGAACACGCCTACGCGAGAGTCACACGGCCCCAACATAAAACGATTTGGCCCGTATTCGGCCATCACGAGCCGGAACTAGATGAACGCCAAGCCGCCGAGCGTATCGATTTTTTATCCCTGCTACAACGACTGGGGGTCGATGGGGAGTATGGTATTGCTCACCATTCAAACCGCTGAAGCGTTGGGCATTGATTACGACTTGACCATCGTCGATGACGGCAGCGCTCCGCACACGGCGGACCTATTGCGCGCGATCGAACAACAGTTTCCCGATGTACACATTCTCCGCCACGAGAAGAATCGAGGCTACGGCGGCGCATTACGTAGTGGATTCTCCGCCGCCACGAAAGAATGGATTTTCTATACCGATGGTGATGCGCAATACGACGTGCGCGAATTATCACTGCTCCTCGAAAACGCTGGACCCGACGTCGACGTCGTGCAAGGCTACAAAATCGAGCGGCACGATCCCCTGCACCGGGTCATCATCGGCCGTATCTACCACTGGCTGGTGCGGGTTTCCTTCGGACTGAAGCTGCGCGACGTGGACTGTGATTTTCGGCTCATGCGACGCGAAATATTCGATACTGTTGAACTGACCAGCGACTCCGGTGTCATTTGTGCTGAGATGATGACCAAAATACAACGCGCAAAATTTCGAATCCGAGAAATCCCAGTACACCACTTCCACCGCGCTCACGGAAAATCGCAATTCTTTAACTATCCGCGGCTGGCACGCGTCGCCATCGCATTGGTGCGTTTGTGGATACGCGAAGTGTTGCGGCCGGCATTGGGCATGAAACCTCCCCCGCCTTCCACAACGCATTCAGAATAAGATGTCCAACGTTGATTCCATTTAACGACCTTCGCCGTCAGAACGAATTGCTCGCCGGTGAGCTGTCATCGGCGATCTCAAACGTCATCAATTCCGGTTGGTATATCTTGGGCGAAGAAGTCGAGGCGTTCGAAGACGATTTCGCAGACTTCCTCGGCATTGATCATTGCATCGGCGTGGCGTCTGGTACCGACGCGATCCAGCTCGCGCTCATGGGACTCGGCATCGGCCACGGCGATGAAGTCATTACCGCGGCCAACACGTGTGTACCAACGGTCGCTGGTATCTCGGCCACTGGCGCAACTCCAGTCCTCGCCGATGTCTGCGGCGCGACATTAACGCTCGACGCCGATTCCGTCGCACATGCGATCACTCCCAGAACACGCGCCATCGTTCCCGTTCATTTATACGGACACCCGTGCGACATGGCCGCACTTGCGAGTACGGTGCACGGCAAAGACATCTTCATTGTGGAAGATTGCGCCCAGGCACATGGGACATTCTACAATGACGATCTATGTGGAACGCTCGGGCATTGCGCAGCTTTTAGTTACTACCCGACTAAAAACTTGGGCGCACTCGGCGATGGCGGCGCGGTTATTACCGACAATGCCGATACAGCGAAAAGAATTCGCGGCTTACGCCAATACGGTCGAGCAGAGGGTTATGACCATCCTCGGCCAGGCATCAACAGTCGCTTAGACGAAATGCAGGCTGCGGTGTTGCGAGTTAAGCTGCAATACCTAAACGATGCCGATGAACTCCGCCGCGAAATCGCTTCGTCGTATGACGACAACATTAAGAATGACTACATAGCGCTCATGAAACCGGCGGAATGGGCCACGACCAATCACCACCTATACGTCGTGCGATCACCTCATCGCGACGCATTGCAACAACACCTAACGACCAACGGCATCCATACGCAAATCCATTACCCAGCACCAATTCACCTTCTCACAGCCTACCGCGAATTAGGAGAATCAGGCGCATTTCCCGTGTCAGAACGCGCGTGCGAGGAAGTTTTGTCGCTGCCGTTATATCCGGGCATGCCAGAATCTCACGTAGACGCTGTCATCGATAGAGTGAATAAATTTCGCCCATGAATCCCGGCGAATACGCAACGATGTACCACGTCGAAGAAACGCACTGGTGGTATCGCTCGCTTCGCGGAATGTTGACGCAGTCTATGGCCGCGTTTCCCGAAGATGCGCGTGTGCTGGATGTGGGTTGTGGGACAGGTGCAAACATGCAAGCACTCAAGATTACCTACGGGATCGACTACTCAACAGAAGCCATCGCATTCTGCCGTGAGCGTACGTTATCCGAAACGGCCGCTGCATCGGCAACAGCACTTCCGTTCGCAAGCGAATCATTCGACGCAGCAATATCGTGTGACGTTCTATGCCATCATTCCATCGCAGACAAATCACAGATGCTCCGCGAATCAGCAAGGGTGCTTCGTCCCGGCGCACTGCTGTTGCTGAATCTCCCCGCATACTCGTGGCTCATGTCATCGCACGACGAATACGTGGGTACCGACCGGCGGTTTCGAAAGGCCGAAATGCCAGCGCTCTTGGAAGAGGCCGGCTTAGAACCGATTCGCATGACCTATTGGAACACCGCTATGTTCCCGTTGGCAGCGGCGGTTCGCACTTGGAGAAAGTTTCGCCCGCCTCGAGCGTCAGATCTGGCTGCAGGCTCGGGCGAAATGGCGAACGGATTGCTGACCACTATCCTACGAGCGGAGCGCGCGCTAACCAAAATGACTCCGCTACCATTCGGATTGTCATTAATGGTCCTTGCGCGAAAGAACTAGCTGGCTTGCAGACGCTTACCTTCTGCGCCCGCAAGCATCGCATGCGCTTCAGCGAGAAACCCGGGGATTTTATCCGCGTGCGGCGATTTCGCCAGCGCAGAACTCCAATCCAACTCGCCCGCCTTATCCGCCTTATTCCCCGGAAACCAGTGGCCGCCATTGCCCAACATATTGTAACGCATTTTCGCGTACTCGGACATGTCATATGCCAGGGCAAGATTCCGTAAACGTAGAATCCAAGGCACGTGAATCTCACCCGGCGCTTCACTCCAATCCGGCAGACCCTCCTGCCACGTGCGCGCCCAATCCACGCCAAGCGCGTCTTCCATCGCCGATTCCAATCGCTCCACAATCGGCGCGACAATCGCCGCTGCATCGTCTAACTTTTCAACAGTTTCCATATGCGCATCGAAATCGGATCCCTTGGAAACACCACAACTCAGTGTGTGAATCTCAGGATGGGAAAGGCAGAACAAACCGTTGAACACCATGGGGTGAAGCGGTGCGGTAAGGCCCGTCAATTTCTCCGGCACGTCATACAATTTTCCGCCTTTGTCATTCGGACTAATAATGAACACGCCCATGTCACGTTTGGTGGCCGCCTCAATCGCAGGCCAATTGTCTTGAAAGATGTAATACCAGTGCATATTCAAGTAATCGAAACAATCCATCTCGATCGCATTGATAATGTCCTGCGTGCCGCCATGCGTCGAAAAGCCGATATGACGAATACGCCCTTGTTTCTGCCATTCGAGCACATGCTCCAGACACTTCTTCGTGTTTTCGATACACTCGTCATTGTTAATTCCGTGAAATGAAAACAGGTCAACATGATCGAGCTTCAGCAACCGCATGCATTTTTCAAACGTACCAACAAATCGACCGAGGTCATCCATCGGCGACACTTTTGTTTGAACGATCAAATCTTCACGTGGGAGTTGCGGCAGAATTCGGCCAAGTTGTTCTTCACTTGTGCCATACCCTCGCGCCGTCTCGAAATGGTTAATACCCAGTTCCAGCGCGCGTTCGACACACCCCTCCACCGTCTCCTGGCTCTTGTCGGAGATGGCGTCATTGCTATTCCAGGATTCCTGGAATCGCATTCCACCACAACTAATGACAGGGATCTGAAGTTCTGTTTTTCCGAATCGGCGATATTTCATAGTCGAACAACGGTACTCACCCACGCACCCTCCGTCAAGCGCGTGGAGACAATACCGCGCTACGAATTCGGGATCGGGCCCGTCGCGAAGATTTCGTGCACGAGGTTGATAATGTCTTCGGCTCGAAACGGTTTTTGGAAATAACCGTCTGGACGGGCCTCACGAGCACGGGACGACCGCATCTCGACCGGTTTCGCCGACACCATATATACCTTGATGCCAACGAGGCTGACATCAGACTTAATTCGACGGCAGACTTCCCACCCGTCCATTCCCGGCATCGCGATATCCAACAAGACCAATCCGTATTCGCGGGTTCGCACGCGCTCCAGCGCTGCGTCCCCCGAGGTACACGTGTCGATTACATGGCCTTCCGGCTCAAGGCAGCGCGTAAGGAATTTGAGTATTTCGGTTTCATCATCGACACACAAAATCTTTTCGCCAAACGCATCGTCAGCCCCACGCCCCGAACCCAACGCATATTGCACCGTGCTCAACAACATGCTCTTACGAAAGTCGCGTTTGATGTGTGCGGACACCAAGTCACTATAGCGTTCGTGTAGTTCATCGTCATTCGTTAGCAGTATGATCGGAAGATTCGCTGTTTTGGAATCCGCCAGAAGCGAATCGAGTATCTCCGCGCGATCATCTTCCGCATTCAAATCGACCATAATGCAATCGGGCCGATGCTTATGCGCGAGTCCCAACGCACTCCCTGGCCACGATGCGTGAATGACGTCCATTCCCTCCGATTCCAGCAACGTCCGCACTTGACGGCTCAACCCCCGATCCGTTGTCACCAGCTCGATGAGGATATGTGTCTCACCCGAATACGCTTCCTCTTCGATTTCATCGGTCTCCCCGTTGTCTTTTCGAACACCGCGCAAGGGCAACGAGAACCGGAACACAGTCCCATGCCCCTCTTCGCTCGAAACGGTGATAAGGCTACCGTGCAATCGCGCGATGTCCTGAGCGATGGCCAACCCGATTCCGGTGCCGCCATATTTTCGTGTCGACGATCCGTCGTACTGATAGAAGCGGCTAAACACTTTTTCCAGCGCTTCGGGCGGAATACCGATCCCCGTATCCCGTACCGCCACCGCGACTGATTCTGCACCTGGCTGAATTTCGATAGTGACCGCGCCGTCCGGGCGATTGAATTTGACCGCGTTCGATAGCAGGTTGTTGAACACTTGGCCCATTTTACCTTTATCACCTTCGACCATGACCGGCTCATCCGGTGCATCGAGTACCAACGCGATACGGCGCGCATCCGCCACAGGCGTCATAATTTGCATACTACCTTTTGCGCAATCGGCCAGATCGAACGTATCGAAAGAAATCGTCTCGGCACCACGATTCAGGCGCGAGAAATCCAACAGGTTTTCGATCAAGGTCACCAACTTCTCGATGTTTCGTAGGCTGATTTCTAGATAGTCCCGCTGCGTCTCGGTTGTAACACCTGCTTTGCCGTTGAGAATCATGTCCGTGTAGCCCATCACTGCAACAAGCGGCGTTCGCAACTCGTGAGAAACATTCGACAAGAGATTCGTCTTCAATTCGTCTAGCGTTTTTAATTCTTCGTTGGCGTTATGCAGTTTCTCCCGGGCCAACGTCACTTCCTCCAACGATTGTTGGAGATTCTCCAGCAACTGCGCATTCCGAATGGCAACGGCCACGTGCGGCGCAACTTGTTGAAGCACATCCACGTCGTAATCAGTGATGGCATTTTCTCGCGCGGCTGCCAGGTTCAACGTTCCGATAATCCGACCTGTCGCATACAAAGGCAAACACAAACAACAGCGACACGACTTCGGAAACTGGTGTGTAAAATCCGGATCGCCATCTGCGAGATCCGCCACCAATCGATATGTCCGATTGCGCGCGACCCAGAATGCGCAAAAGGTTTCATCATCAACAAGATCCGTGGGTCGGTGGGTTTTGTCTTGGTCAGGCCATAGGCGAAGTACCTTAAATCCATCGGATTCCGGCGTCAACAACGCGACTTCGGCGTAATCAAACTCAACCAGTTTTTTTAGTTCCACAACCAAACTGTCATACAGTCGACCCGCTTCAAGACTGGAGTTAATGACGTTCGCGATTTGATTGATCGCACTAATACGTTCGGCGCGCTCCCGAGCCTCCCGTTCGAGCCGAACGCTCGTCGTGACATCGCGGTAAATACATTCGATCCCGATGACTTCGCCTTCATCATCGTGAATCAGATTCCCCGATAGTTCAACGCTAATGGTGCGATTATCCCGGCGCTTCATCGTGATTCGGGATCGCTCTGTAAAACCTTGGTGGCTGAGATCCTTATCAAAGGTAGCCAGATCCGCCGACTCAACGAAGGCCTTGCGCATGTTACGGCCCAATGCTTCTGCCACGCCGACATACCCCAAAATGTCCGCGCCCGTCGGATTGATGAATCCGATCCCGCCCGACAAATCAGTTTGTATGATGCCATCACGCATTGACGTCACTAGGCTACGATATTTTTCTTCACTATCCTCTAGCTCGGTAATGTTTTGATTGAGTGTCATTGCCATCTTATTAAACGATTGCGACAGCTCCTCAATCTCATCGCCGGTGTTAATCTTCAATTTGAGATCGAGATCGCCTTGCTCGATGATTTGTGCGCCCTCATTCAACAATAAAACTGGACGGACGATGTTGTTGTGAACATGCCGGTAGGCGTTCAAGCTCAGGAACGCGATAAGTAAGAGACAAAGCGCAAGCCCACCTCCCCCCCACATATAGATTGGCGCATACACCACGGCAGCCGGTCGACTTACCACGAGATATACATCCGTACCACCCATTTTGAAGAGAAGGTCATACGCCACGAATGCGCGTTGTGCCTTCCCCGCAATTTCATAGCCGGAAAGCCGCAATGTATCGCTCTTGGCCGAATCTTTTCCCGAATGCACAGCGACGAACGTGGGGTGAACCGGGTCCAATTCAAACATTGGTTCGCCCGCTTCGGAATCAATACCCCGTCGCACTGCCATCTTGATTCGTTCGCTGACCATCACCACTTGATAAACATCAGACCGGTCGACGGACTCGTCGCGGGATGTTCCGCCAAAGGCGATGTCCATCAAAGGCGTTACATTCATGATGTCAGAGACGTATCCCGCTAGACTGCCATCGAGATCGTAGATCGGAGCGACCAACTCCGCAAAATAGCCAGGAGTCGGTTGACGAGATTGGGTAAACCCCAGAAACGACGGCTCAACCGGCGGATCTTCCGTCGCCCAATTTGGGGTCGCCAGAATGGCCACACGATCAGGACTAGACGAAGCCAGGCGAGTACCGTCAATCGCATACAACGCAAGCACCCGCCCATCGTCGGATCCGAATCGTTGAAGCGAGAGGGCATGGAGAATGGCCGCGGCATTCTCGCGCGTCTCCGAGAGTGCATCCAGCAGATCTGGACTTTCCGCAGTCCGCTTGAGTTCTTCTAACCGGGTCTCAAACGTGAGGTTAAACGCCAACCCCGTCTTCTGGACTGCGGTGCGCAATGTTTCGGCGACTGATCGTTGCTGACTTTGGACCGTCAGGAATAATGCGATGCCCAACGAGAAGAAAAGGGGAAACATCCCCACACGCAGAATGGACGAGAGAATCTTCCGCTCGATCCCCCTGCGTCTTGGCCCGGACGTTGACATGACGACCTCAGGACTCGTCCGCTATTCCACGACGCGCCCGCGTCCAATCAGTTCTTGAACTTTTTCGAGTAGTTGCTCGACCTTGAACGGTTTAGCCAAATACTCATCTGCACCGCTTTGAAAGATGCGCTCAATTTCTTGCTCTTTGGACAAACACGTTACGGCCATGATGGGCGTACTGCGCGTCAGCTCACTCTCCCGTAGCGCCTTGCACACATCAAACCCGTTGATCTCAGGCATGAGAAAATCCAAGAGGATTAGATCAGGAGAGAGTTGCGCGGCTTTCAACCCGACTTCAGTCGCGTTGCTCACCTTGATGAGTTCAAACCCATCGTCCGTGAGAATGTTCTCCATTAACGCCAACGCATCCGGATCATCATCAACAACCATGATGCGCTGCTTCTTTGACCCCTTGTCTCGCGGGAACATATCGTACTGTTCCCGAAAGCTGTCGAGATCACCTTCAAGGATGCGGTAATGGCCCCCAGGAGTCCGGGAGGCCTTAATCAAACCCTGTTTAATCCAATTCTTGATACTGTGGTGCGTGACGTGACAAATCTTGGCCGCTTCGAATGTCGTAAACGCCTTCTGTTCCTGTGTACTCACGCGGGGTTGTCCTCCAGCCAATTCGGCACCTGCCCAGATAGGCATCCTGTCGAATTCGCACAATCAGCACAATCTTGACAAAGTATAACCCCCTATCACCTACCTGTCAATTTTTCATTTCCATGCAAAATAGCCCCTATTAACGGCCTCCTGAGCCGTGACGGCGCGACTCTTCATCAATATCCGCATCAGATTCTATTGGCTCATCAGCACCGATTGCCGATCCCTGAAGTCCTCTATTACTCCGAGCCACGGTTCCGAAGAGCGTGATGATCACAGTAGCAACTATTGATGACGCGGTCGCTACGTATCCGGAATTGAATAGCCCTAACGCCAGCCCACCGACGCCAACGAAGGCCAACACTCCCTGCATCACACGATGCTGCATCGACGACATCCTACCAAGCACGTCTTGAGTGGAACGATGCAACATAGTCATCGACATAACCGACACGGCGGCGAACGCGGCAGGTGTCTGCCATGCGGGAGGACCAAAGATTGAGCCCGCCCAAAATAGGACCGACAAAATGGGACCGCCCAAGAAGAGACGATTCGAAGTAATCGCTTCGATCTCGTTCGAAGATCGCGATTCTGAATACGGAACAATTGTTTCTTCCGGCGTATTCAATTTTGGTAATGATTCACCCGCCGTTGCCGCACGAACGTCTTGATACATTTCAGTGAGGCGTCGACGGGTATCCGCCGATCCAGCGAGTGCACGATCCACCGCCGCACGCGATGCCTCTGTAATCGATTGATCGAGATATTCGGCAAGCATTTCGTCGCTCGGAACGTCTACATCAGGATCATCACCGGCGCCAGCGAGCGCGTCTTGAATTCCTTCGATTTCCTTGCGCATCTCTGCCAATCGAACGCGGTCGGGATCGTTCTTGCGCGAAGAGAGACGGCGGCGCGCTTCCTGCGCACGTCCCAACGCAATTTCTTCCAGTTGAAAGTCTGTGAAATCCATGCCGTTAGGATCCGAAGGCATCACCAGACTCCTCGATGAGCTTGCGCAGTCTACCCTTCGCGCGCCGTAAACGTGCTGAACACGTATTAATATTTAGACCCAACATATCGGCCATCTCAGCGTATCGCAGACCTTCTACGTAATACAACTCTAGCACTATTCGGTCCTGATCGCTCAATTCGCGCAGTGCTGCCCGCATCGATTCGTTCTGATCAGCTGCGGCTTGGGCGGTCTCGGGCGATGCCTCGTTCGGCGCGGGGTCTTCCGCCACATAGGCCGTCTCATACCGGCTCCGCGTCGCATCCCGCTTCAAGCGGTCGATAACATGACGCCGCGCCAACGTCACTAGCCACGCATGAATCGACTGCGGCTTGTGTAGTTTCCGCATCAATCGGCAGTCGTCAACCAACAGACGCTCAAGTACTTCTTGTACAAGATCGTCCGCTTGCGCAAATTCGCCTGCGTTCGCATTCAGCCGCGTGAGCTGACGCAACACCGCACTCTTTACGAGTGGAGCATAGTCGGCGCAAAGTTCGGCCTGCGCTTCGGCATCGCCATCAACGCATCGTCGAACAAGGTCTTCAACCCGGCTTGCATCCGCCATACCGATTCGCCTGTTACTGGACCATTGCCAAAACGCGCGCGACTAAATCGAGCTCAAGTCCGACCGGATCAAGTATGAGGAGTTCGAATTGCCATGGATACAATGAATAAACAACGCGATACAGCACCACCCAAAGACAAACAAAACAAAGATTGAAACCAATCGCTATCCCATAGTATCTACGGAGTAGCGTGCAGTACGCTGCGCGCCGAGCGCGTTTGGCCTTGGTCATCATATCCGCCTCGGACCCGTCGCCAAGTTTGCGGCGGTTTACCGCTTCGGTCGCACTGGGCAAGCACAGGAGGGGGTAGGCCAGACCGAATACGACATACAACCCTAACAATATCCACCACACGTATCCGACCGCTGCCACCCACCCCGCCTCTGCGCCCGGTCGATGTTGCATAATCGCGACGACCGTCAACAATACAAAAATGAGCCCGGGGCCGATCACCAATACGACTCGCCCCATCGTGGAATGAGGAATGGTGCCGGCTGCTTTGTTGCGGGCGACGATCCGCACAGCAAGTAACCCAGCGAAGAAGAACACAAACAATATGGTGAAGGTCCAAGCGCACATCACCAATGGATACGTAAATTTCGCCCGCTCCGTTTCAATCTGATCGCGCCGTAACGCTTCAAACCGTTCAATCTCGCCGATTGCGAGGTCGATACTCGCGATTCGCTTAATCTCGACTTCGTCTGCTGCATCACCCCGCGCTTTTGAGAAATCGTTCTTGAGCGCGGACGCTGCGCGCTGGATTTGTAAGCCAGCATAAACATGAGCAATCGAGCCCGGTCTTGGCGCAACTTCTGCATCAGCTGCCAGTCCGTCTACATGCACGAACCGCCCGCCCATCGCATCCAAATGCTCCAGCCACGATCCCCAGTTTCGCTGATTACCCTCTTCGATGTCAGCCGCCGCCCGCGCTTGAACCAATCCGACAAATTGAAACAAGGGCGCGCACGCCTCGTCCACAATTCCTCGTTGCAAATGTGCGTACCAATAGCCATCGTTCGGCAGCCCGCCGAACCATAACGGGCGGGGGAACTGAACGTTACGTCCCCCGCTATTCGTCCGTGCGATATGCGTGAAAGATGACGACAGTGATAGATCGCCCTCTTCGGAAGTCCAAGGCATTACCGCAGCATGAAGATATCGCGGCAACGCATTATCCGGCGCTTTGTCCGATGCGTCGGAAAAGAGTTCCGCTGCTTCTGCGGACTGCCCACGCTTGTGCAATTGACTACCGTACCGAATGGCCAATGGTGCATTTCCAGGGTCTAAAATATAGGCCTTCTCGTACGTCTCAAGAACTTTGTCCGGTTCCTCACGTGCCGCGAGCGCCTGTAAGTACCGCGTCGATGGACGTTCCCGCGCGCGTTCGTCATGAATCACCGCTTGTCGAAGTATGCTGCGCGATGAATCTGCATGAGGCTTTGTAAGCGCAGAGAGGTACAGCCGATCCGCATGGTCATACCTCAAAAACCACTCCGAGACCCACAGTACCGCGACGAAGAACACGCAAAAAGCGACACACCGCCGAAATGCCCGCCTCGACCGGCGTGCCCCGATGTGATCGCCACCTTCTCCGAACTCCGGAAAACCCCACTCGCCGTCGGTCACCCATCGCCTCCCATTAACTCACGTGCGCGGACTTTCCCCTCTTCGACCCCCGGTTGATCAAACGCATCAACGTTGTACAAACGGCCGGCCATCACCGTTTCTACTTCAAGCATGTACAAGAGTTGCGCAATGCTGTGTTCGTTTACCCGCGGCAGGGTTGTGCGGATAACCGGACGCTGACTCACCGTCAGTGCTTCAACGGTCCCTTTTAATTCCGCCGCCATGAGCTTATTCATCGTCGATCCGCGCAGATAGCCCAACTCATCGATTCCCCCAAGGCTCTGAGGAATCTTCGTGGTCTTGGCAAACCGGCGTACTTCCAAGATATTAATCAATTTGTCGTTGGGCCCTTCACGATAGAGTTGGATTTGCGAATGCTGATCCGTAGCGCCCAGCGCCTTAATCGGCGTTTGCCCCGCGAATACTTCCTCGCCATCCAGGCTCAACCGCTTCCCCAAACTCTCCGCCCAAATTTGCCGATACCAGTCCGCAACATCGTAAAGGCCGTCCGCATACGGCATCATCACGGACATCGATTTGCCTTTCTGCGTATCGGCCAAGTAATGCACAGCCGCTCGAAGAAATGCAGGGTTTTCTTTCAGTACTTCGCTCTGGCAACGCACATCCATCGCCGCACATCCTTCGCGAAATGCATCTAGATCCATTCCGAGCATCGCTGCCGGGAACATTCCCACGGGCGAGAAGACGGAGAAACGACCGCCGACATTACGCGGCACCTCGAATTCTTTCAATCCATACTCATCTGCGACCGGGTGCAACAAACTCTTCGCGGTGCCACGCGGGTTTGTCGTCACGACCAAATGGTCTTTCACCTTGTCCGCACCGAGTTTCTTTTCCAGCGAATCCAACACGATCATCAATTGAGACATCGGCTCGGCGGTGTCACCGGATTTCGAGATCACGTTGTACAACGTCTTCGCAGGCTTGCACAGCCGCATCATCTCGTGAAAAGAAACGGGATCAATATTGTCCATGACGAATACACGCGGAAAACCTTTTCGACCCCGCTTCGTCAGCAAATTGTAGAACTTCGGACGGAGTGCAGAGACCAGTGCCGTCATACCCAATGCCGAACCGCCGATTCCCATGATCACGAGATTGTCGAAACCGTGTTCAATAAAGGGATGCGCAACTGCGCGCACACCGTTGAACATCACGTCATCTTTGTAGAGATCCCAGAATCCGTATTTTTTCTTCTCGCGCAGTTGATGCAAAATCCCGCGCGCGTCGTCGACACGCGGCAGGATTTCGCGCAATTCCGTCGGCGTCACACCATGTTCTGGCCCTACTGATGTCGACCGTGCACGCGCTATGTCGATCTTAATATCACTCATCGTTCCGAATCCCCTTTTGCCAAATGCGATGCCAATGCCTGGTAGACCCCTTCACTCGGCCCTTTCACTGTGGGCACACCGGGTAGTGATCGCAGAAATATTTTGCCATAAAACTTGGTCGCTACGCGGCTATCTAGAATAACAATTGCGCCATGGTCGGTTTTACGCCGAATCAATCGGCCAAACCCCTGCCGGAATTTTACCACCGCCTGCGGGACCGTGTATTCCATGAACGCCTTGCCACCCGCTTCCTCAATCGCCTCCGCACGCGCCTGCAACACCGGTTCCGATGGTACGCGGAACGGCAGGCGCGTCAAAATCACGCACTGAAGTGCGTTCCCGGCGACATCGACGCCTTCCCAGAAACTATCCGTCCCGAAGAGCACACTATCCACATCACTCCGAAACCGTTCGATCAATTGAGTTCGCCCGATGCTCCCCTGCTTCAACGGCGTGATGCCCGCTTTGCGCAGCCACGGTGCTAATTTTTCGTAGGTGTAATTCAGCGCGTAGAACGAAGTGAACAACACGAACGCGCGGCCATGGGTCACCTGCAAAATGCGTTTCGTATGCTCCACCACTTCATCTAAGAAATCAGAGCTATCCGGCGGCGAAATGTCCTCCGGAATGCAAAGCAATGCTTGGCGCTCGAAGTCAAACGGCGAATCCAATCGATGCACTTGCAGACGATCATCCGTCACACGGTCCAGACCAATTCGATGATTGAGATAGTCGAATTTCTGTTGCACGGTTAATGTGGCCGACGTAAGCATCGCAGTTCGTAAATTCGGATAAACCCACTCCGACATCGGCACGCCAATATCAAGAGGACAACGCACAATCCGCACGATGGTCCCATTGTCGCTATCAATTTCCATCCAACGTACCGTGTTCGGTTCCAACGTGTCCGACGTAATCTCTGCGAGCGTATTGGCCATCTTACGCAATCGCTCGGTATACCCTTGAAGTTGAAACAACTCAGTCGAAAACGGCGTGTCCCCTTCCTCATCCGGCTTGTTAATCGTCTTCAGTCGCTCCGCTGCACGCACGCCGTGTTCGACGAATGTCGCTGCTTCCTCACACGCCGGCAATACCAAGTCTCGGTGAATCAGGCGTAATTCCGGATGCGCCAATTCCTCCGGGGTCAGTCGCCACTTCACATCCCGACCTAACTGCCCACATCGCTCCGCCACCCATTCGCGAATCGCATCAAACACGCCCTGAAACGAATCGCGCGCAACCGCCAACGACGGCAGACAATCGTTATTGATGAGGTCAATGAGCTGGATGGCCTCCGCCTGTACATCACGTGGCGCTTCCCGTTCCAGCCGCGCACGCAAGAATGGCAACAAGCCTCGGTCACGCCCACGCCCCAAGCTCACAAACCGTCCGAGCAGCGCGATGGTACCGTTGCGTGTCACTTCCGCGCCGAAATACTCGGTGGCTGAATCTTCAACACTGTGCGCCTCATCAAAGATCACACGTTTGTACGATGGCAAAACGGCAATCGCTGTAAAGTCACCGGTCTCGCGCTTAATCGCCAAGTCCGAGAACAGCATGTGATGATTCACCACCAACAAATCGGCCTTAGCGACTTCCCGGCGCGCCCGACCAACGAAACAGCACTTTGCATCTGGACACGCCGAAATCCGACACGTATCCGCTTCCGAACATACACTCGCCCACACGTCACGATCAGGTACAAACGGCAACTCAGACCGGCTGCCATCCTCCGTCGTCTCTGCCCATTCCGCCAATTTTGCGATTTGCGACTGCGCCCCATCATCCTCAAACAACGAGGCTTCAGATGCCGCACGACGCAGTTTACGCCAACACAAATAGTTGCCTCGCCCTTTTACCAAGACCGCTTTCACCGAATCATCGCCACTCCCCGAAACCAGCGGAAAATCTTTCTGAATGATTTGCTCTTGCAAGTTGATTGTCCGCGTAGAGATCACGACGCGCTCACGATTGCGCCGCGCCCAATCCGCCGCAGGCAACAAATACGCCATCGTCTTGCCGATACCCGTCGGCGCTTCAACAACCGTCACACCATCGTTATTGAATGCATCCGCAACGGCGCGCAACATCTCCACTTGTTGCGACCGCAACTCAAAATCGGGTATCGATTCCGCTACAGCACCGCCCGAACCAATCTCGGCGGCCAACGCATTCGCGTCCAGCTTGTGTGCCGCTTTCTCTACAAACGGCTCGACAACCACATAGACCTGCGCCACATCGTTGTCCACGATGTAGACCCCATGCCCGTGAAACCCAAAAATGCTGGCGAGCTGCAAGTCCGCCTCAGAAGGCCCAACATTCCCAGAAGGATGGTTGTGGATGACCACATCACCCTTCTCAAGGCCATGTAAAAACGCAGGGACCGCCCCCTCCGTCCCCCGCGCAACAACCCGAACCGATTCAACCACCCCCGCCGAATCAATCGACCCCGCAAAAAAGACTTCACGCCCGCCAGCCTCGCTGATCGCCTCGCGCATCTGCTGCGACGATTCAGGCTGGATGCGGCTATGGCAATCCCCCCCCTGCGAAAAATCCATCTAGAAACCGATCATCCGAAACGCCACACTGCAATCTACCCCCGCCGCATCGTAACAAACGGGAAGGCAGAACGGGAAGCGCTTCGCGATTCTACGATTTCGGGGGCGACACGCGTTTTTGAGTCGAGGAGCTAAGGAAAGTTCGTAATTAAGTCGATGTCAAAGTGATCCAATATCGGCTCGATGGCCGTCGCAAACGTCCAATCTTCATGCAGTGTCCCATTGCGCATACGCAATTGATTTCCCGCGCTCATGATGGCGATGGGACGGTGGGGCGACGCATCGGATACAACCATGCTTCCGCTGTCGCCGTACGTCGAAAAAGGGATGCTTTCTCCGTTGTTGTCTACTTCGCCCCGAATGACTAAATCGCTGTACGCGGTTTCACCATCGTTACCCAGGGTACCGTACATAAAGCCTTCGATCATTCCCCTTCGCAAACCGGTTGTCCGCCCCAGACGGCGCACTTTCATTCCGATAAGGTCCATCGAGTCGTCATCAACCGGCTGAAAAGCGCCCAGAGTCTCCTTCTTTTTGGCACTGTCATCGGTGAATATTCTGGCATCCAAATGCGTCCCCGGCTTGTCCAACCATCGAGGTCCTAGATACACAAAAGCGCAATCCGTTTCCACGTGTGAGTTGATGTATTCGGGCTGCCACCAACCACTCCCAGCATAGTCCCCGTACCAATTCTGCACCGATTCAGTTCGGGACATTTTCGGAGCGCTACCCAAGTAGACCCCGCCCAACATCGGATGGTAAAGACGGTTTCCCGGCCGATCCGCCACATGTGCGTTGGTGAGAAAACCAAGCGTCTTGTCGCCCCGAGATTCGGCGAATACTGAGAGAGTCCCAAACGATGCGCCTTCACCCGACATGAAGGCTATTTGCGATCCAACTGTAATCTTGGGGTGTTGTCCTCGAAGTTTGCCCGCCAAGAGACTTTCGCCGCGTGGAACATCAAACCATTCTTGGTAGGGCGACTCCACCACATCTGTGGCGCACTCTAAGCCGTCCGGAGTTTTGAGGGTCTTAGGAATGAAGTCTGATTCGCGTAACCACTTCTTGTCGTATTTCTCGTGCACGACATAAACAATCGCAGGTTTTTTCGGCTGAACATGTTGACCGTTCTTCGATTCGACACCAAGCATTGAACCGATAACATTGTCCGAGGTCTCATAGTGATGCCGAAAATGAGTCCGAACTTTGCGTAAATCAGAAAGTGATTTTGCAACTGCCATTCTTCGATCTCCTGTGGATTCACTATAAGAAAAATGGGCGGCCACTTGGCCGCCCACTGCTACTTGCGTCGAATGCGGTGCATCACACGTCAAGGAGCCTCCACGTTGATGCGCACGCTGCTCCTGAGTACTTCGGTCAACAAACTAACTACTTGAGCCGTATTCAGCGACACATTCTTGACTTCAGCATCGCCGATGCTGCCGCTAAGAGTGATGCCGGCTGGCGGTGCGGGAATCGGTGTGTTCACGGGCGTCAAGTTTAATACCTTCATGCGAGTCTTGTAGTTGGGCGGCGTTGCGTCTTGATCCCAGAATCTCGCGAGCAAGAACACAGTCACCGGCTGCTTCTGATCGAGGGGTTTTTGTACGTGGAAATTGAGAGTGGTACTCGGCAAATCGGTAGCCGCCAGTACCTTTCTTGCAAGTACGGGTGCGGCGGTCGCGCCAACACCCCAGACTTCTATTTCATCACCGGCTTCCGCCCCCTTCAATCGCATGGAAACTACGCCGTGATAGTGATTCACCGGAGTAGTAGGAGGTCCGTAAATCCCTTGCTCCCCTGCTATGTCGAACTTCTCCGGCGAGGGAGGTACTGGCCAAACTGGAATTGGCGCGTACCGCCTTGGTGTCATGGAATCCGCCGACTTGACCAGTTTCGCTTTTACGAGACCATCGTTATCGTCTAAAAACAGGCGGCGTTTGATGAAGGGTCGGTTGTATTGTTTACTGTTCCGGCGGACGGCGAATGGATACAGATTCGGTATCGAGTCGGAATACTCGCCTAATCTCACTGCAGGTTCCCAATAACGATGAGAAAGCACAAGGCATCTGCTTGTGCCGCTTCCTTTCGCCTGTTTGAGCATCGTATCAAACCGCGCCGCCTCGCTTTCCTTCACGAGAATGGTCGCCGTGAACATTCGGCTCCGAGGTTGTAGGTCACGTCCGTTCCGGTTGGGAACGACAGGCGCTCTCATTCGAATTCGCACTTTGTTCTCGTCGGGAAACCCAACGACAAGGGTCTTGTTTGTACGCGTACCTTCAAGCCTAGAGGCAATTGCGCGCAATTGACGGTAAGCGGCTCGTCCTGCGAATCCGCCGCCCGATCCTTGCGCCTGTAACGCAAGCGACATAGAGTCCAATGAGGAATCGAGTTCTTCTAAAGCTTGCGCCGATTCGAAGGGCACGACCGAGACGACCTTGTACGCCCTTTCGTCATATACTTTTTTTACCCTAGCGTCTTTATCCACGCTCCTCTCGGACTCTTTCAGCGAAGACACAGCTGAACCGTTCACTCGCTCAAGGTTCTCGCTCAAGCCGACCGTATTAGCGACCTTGACTGCATCGTCTGCAGCAACTGGCTTGGCTCCCTTGTCATCGGGCTCTAGGCTAAAAGAAATCTCCGCGACTGCATCGAACTGTTGCAGTTGCGTGTACCACCCCGTTTCCGCAGATACATTAAAGTGAACTTTGTACGGTAGATACTTGTCACCATCGCCGTTGTCGACGGCGAACGGCAATCCCCAGACACCTGGATTGTAGTACGACTCCATGTCGACCATGTGTAGCCGTAGGGACGCCGCGAGCGAGGCCAACTCCGCGGGATGAACGACATTGGCCAAGCCGGACGTACCCTCAAGCAACGCAACCATTTTCGCTTCGATTGCTTCTGGTAACGTCGGGGCAGTAGGCAGTTCCGGGATGTCAGGCGTCTTAAAGCTCTCGCTTCGCTTGCTCTCTGAAGTCGTGGCGAAATTGGTGCCGATATCTGCGGTACCCTTCGCCGACCCTTCGCCCGACGCCTTGAGATTGGACAACACCTCGGTGAGTATCTGCTGAAGTTGTGCCGTGTCAGTTATTTCCGGGCTTGTCCCGCTCCCTTGAAGCGCCCCGGCAAGATTGAGCGCGGTCGCCGCGCTCATTCCGGAGGTTCTATTCGTCGTGTCGCTGTTATCTATTTGCGTACCGGCGGCGGAAAGTGATGCGAGCAACTCTCTGCTGCGAAATTCGATATCGCTAATTCTCGTTCCCGCCTGTTGAATGTTCTTGATAATCGAATCCATTTCCCCAAACGAACTGAATTCCAGCGGTTTCTTTTTTTCTTTCCATGACACCGCAATAAACACGGGCGTCGACACTGTAATATCGCCCACCGACGTATCCCAGCGGTAGTCGCCACGGTGTTTTTGAATGTGTCCACGGTTATAGTTGCTGGCACTATGGGTCACCGATACCGCTTTGTGTGTAACGTTTCGGTAAATTCGTGTGCAGCCAGCGAACGAGGCCGCCATCACCCCAGCCATCGCTAGGCTCCCCAACATCCGTATTCGCGAATTCATTGATTGTCTCCTCCTGCGCATATTGCGCGGAACGGTGCCACACAAGATTCACGGCACACCACAACTTGAACTTCGTCATATGGAGAACGGTGAGAACGAAAGAAGACGGGATTTGACCGTGGGCCAAATCGCAATACAGCCACCTGCGATCCGAGCACTGCTACCGCTCAAAACAATGCGTCTTGCTGCCATACAGCCCGTTAGCAACAATCGCATTGACCGCAGTGTTATCACTTCCCAAAAGTGATGTCAAGCATACCCCATCCTGTCTTAGAGCAGCTGTACAGTAGATGGCGCGACCTGAAAACTAAGCGAGTAGCGATTTTTCCGGCATTTTCAGCCAGGAGAAGGTGTATTGGGTGTTATCCGGGGCGATTCCGCGGGCCTGGACGCGCTCGAGGATCTTCCGATACCGATCGGGAAGCGCGCACAGATAGTCTTGCGCTTTGGCCGCTGCGCCAGAAAGATTCGGCACCGTTTCGATGCGCCAGGACGCGATGAGGTTCTCCAAAATCTCGATGTAGTGTTCTTGCGTGTAGACGTTTAACCGGTCGGCAACTTTCGCGAATCGATCAAACGTCTCCCCCATTTCCATGCCGCGTTCACGCATATTCATGGCAGGCATGACAATTTTGTTTTTCATCATTTCTTGGAAGGTGATCATCGCTTCGCTCGGGTCGACTTCGATCACCTTCTCGAAGAAGTGCTTATACGCCCGTGCGTGACGCGTTTCATCCGCAGCGATAAATCCGCACAACTTGTTCAACGCGGATTCGCCCGCCTTCGCAGCAAGCCGCCCGACATTGCGGTGGGATATATTCGTCGCGATTTCTTGAAAGCTGGTGTAAACGAATGCCTTGTACGGGTCTGTACTCGTCTGCACATCGCCCCCATCACCAATGAGGTTTTGTACCGTACATTCGACTTCGCGCATGCTCACCCGTCCAGTCAAATACAAATAGCGATTCAACGCATCGCCATGGCGGTTCTCTTCCCCCGCCCAACGTCGCAACCATTCGCCCCAAGCATTGCGCGGTTCACCCCCCGCATCAACACCATCCAACGCGCCAATCCAGTGGGTATACGTCGGCAATGCTTCTTCCGTGATCATGTCACCGATAAGGACAACCAAGACATCATCGGACAACGCTCGCGCGCACGCTTGCAAATCGCGAACACGCTCAAACCCCTCTTCGGAATTGACATCCGGCAACAAATCGCTCGGCTGCCAATACTCGTCTTCCGCCTTGAGGTATTCCGGCATTATGTCCTGAACGGATTGCTCCAGATGTCGCATCACTTCGAGTCGATTTCCGTCCATGAGACTGCTCCTTGGGCATGAAAGAAGGTAAAAACCACCAAATACCCGCGAATTCGCGTAAGCGTATTAAGTGTACCAGGAAGAATGAAGGCAAACCACGGAAACTAAATGCCGCTGCCTTCAACATGGATACCGCACTCTTTATCCACGTTTTCGCCCATGGCGGCATTCTTTGCATTGAACCAGCGCCAACGACCGGCGCGTTTGTCCTCGTGCGGCATTGTCGGCGTGGTGCAGATCGCACACCCCAGACTCGTGTACCCCTGATCGTACAGCGCGTTATAGGGCACACCGTATACTTTGATGTAGTCCCAGACCCGGTCCGTATTCCAATCGACGATTGGACTTGCCTTCAGAATGCGGCGATCAGGATCATCCGGTGCGCGGACATATCGCGCCATCTCTGTATCTTGCCGACCTTGCGATTGGTCACGGCGCAATCCCGTAAACCATACATCTAGCTCGGACAATGCGCGGTCGTTCGACTCTACTTTCCGAACTCGGCAGCAATACTCCTGCTTTTCCTTGCTGTCGAAAAACAAGTATTCGCCATGATTGGACACCATCTTCGCCACACGATCCGGGTCCGGCTGAAACCGTTCAACTTTGAGATCGTACTTCTGTTCCACGCGATCCATCACGTCGTACGTTTCTTTCGGAAGTCGCAACGTATCAATCGTGATGACACGCGGCGTAACGCCAGCACGATGCGCCATATCGATCATCACGCACCCAGTGTCCTGAAAGCTCGTCACGATTGCCGCGCGCTGGCCATGCTCATCAAACGCCCACCGAAGCAATTCCTCCGGAGGCATCGCATTGACGCGGTCAAGTTGTTCCGTCTGTTGTGCTACTGTCAAAACGCAGACCCTATAATCTTCAACTCTTCTCAGCGATGAGCGCTTGAATCGCTTCAACGCCAATCCGCGCCGACCAATCGCCAAACCGCTCACCGTCCACACCATCGGCCTTCCAATGATCGAACAGATGGCCAATAATAACAGGCAATTGAGCCGCTTTTAACTTCTCCGCAACCGGCTCATTCAGTCGCGTCCCGTTATATTCGCCACCGGTATATAGCTCATATCGATCCGCGCCAGCGCCGATGATGCCAATCTCCGCCGACCGCGGCCGCGAACAATTATTCGGGCAACCACTCATGCGAATGATGACGTTTGCATCACCGTGCCCCAACGCTTCGATTCCTGACATGAGCTCCGGCATTCCGCGTTCCGCCTCGGCCATCGCTAATCCGCAAAGTGGCAATGCGGGGCACGCCATCTCCATACGTCGAATTGACGAAATGTTCGCGTCGGTTGGAATGCCATACTCGTCAAGCATCGCTTGCACGGCGTCAACGTCCGCGTCTGCAATGTTAGCGAGAATCACATTGTGATGTGGCGTTAGTCGAATCGAAGGTTTGAACTTTTCGATGATTGCACGTAGTCCGCTGCGGAAACGATAGCCGTTGCCGAAATCACGTACGCGCCCGTTCTCCACCCAGACTCCAACATAGTTGAGTCCGTCCTGCGACTGCTTCGACCAACCCAAATAGTCAGGCTGGTCAGTCGGGGTGATGCCACGCGGTTCGGGGTATTCGCGTCCCGCGTATTCCCAAACCGTTGCCTTAAATTTGTCGAATCCCCAGTCATCAATCAGATACTTCAGACGCGCATGCTTGCGGTCTGCGCGACCACCATGATCACGCTGCACCTTTACAATGGTTTCGATAATCGGAATGAGGTCGGCTTCATCCACAAACGCCAATGCCGTACCCGCACGGGCATACGTTTTCGGCTTCCGGTGGGAATACCCAAGTCCCCCGCCTACAAGGACTTCGTACCCAACAATAGCGCCATTTTCGGTCGCTGCGATGATGCCGATATCCTGCGTATACGCATCCACAGAATTGTCAAAATCGGTCGCGATACCGATCTTAAATTTACGCGGCAAGTACGTGGCTCCGTACAACGGTTCATCAACCGGCTTCACGTTCCCGTTCAACGCGATCGAAACGGTCCCATCACTATTCACGGTTGCCTTCTCATCGTCCAACCAAAGATCGAAGTAACTGTTGGTGGCGGGAAGAAAGTAATCGCTTATTCCTTCCGAAATCGCGATCAGATCAGCACCACAATCCTGAAACTTAGGATCGATATCCGCGACCGGTGCCGCCATTGTGTTGCGCACTACATCACCGCAACCGCCGAGCGTTGTAATCTTCGCAAGCCGGTTTACATCGTTAATGAGCGGACGCAAATCGTTCTTCGTGACGCCATGAAATTGAAAATCTTGACGCGACGTAACCCGTAAATCCTCTTGCCCATACTTCGAGCACAGGTCATCGCAAATCAGATACTGTTCCGTCGTAAGAATTCCGCCCGGAAATTTCGTACGCAGCATCATTTTGTAATCGCGACCGAGTCCCTCTTTCTTGCGCTGCGTTCGCGTATCACGATCATCTTGTTGATACGACCCGTGGTGCTTCAACAACTGCACACTGCCTTCACTAAAATTTGGTGTAGGCTCGGCGAGTTCGTCTCCGATCGCACCGTAAAGGCCGTTGCTCTCTATCTTTATACCCTCTACAGGAGATAACTTTGGGGATTCCGTTTTCGCGTCATGATCGTCTGACAAGGCACTATCGCTCCGTACTGCTGTTGATTTCGTTGGATTTAGCGTTCTAATTATTACTTATTTGATAAATTATATCAAGTATATGCGCATTAGCATAAAACCTTACAGTACAATACCTTACGAAATACTCGACGACAGGTCACGACCAATTAGGTTAAGAAATTCCACCCGCGTCGCATCCTCGTCATGGAAGCTACCAAGGACCGATGACGTCGTCATAGTGGAATTCTGCTTCTCCACGCCACGCATCATCATGCACATGTGTCGGCATTCCATCACGACCCCGACACCCTCGGCCCCGGTCACGTCCATCACCGACTGAGCAATTTCAGCAGTAATCCGCTCCTGAATCTGAAGGCGTCGGGCATAGTATTCAACGATTCGCGCCAACTTACTCAAGCCGAGCACTTTTTTCTGCGCAATGTACCCGATGTGACAGCGTCCGAAAAACGGGAGCATGTGGTGTTCACACAAACTGTACACCTCGATATCCCGGCAAATGATCATGTTGTTCGCGTGCGACTCGAATACAGCATCATTCACGACTTCACTGATATCCATGCGATACCCGGACGTTAAGTACTCGTACGCCGCGGCAACCCGCTCTGGCGTTCTGAGCAAGCCCTCGCGATCCGGATCTTCGCCAATTTCAACGAGCAATTCTCGCACCAACTCTTGCACTCGATCAGTATTCATTGTGAAAACCTTCGTCGTAGGGCATCGGTAATGCCTGTTTCCGGACAGAGCGCATCGTCCCGAAACGATAGCGCGAGTTCAGCCATTCTCCGCCCCGTCGTCGGAACAGTCGCGTCCGGCGCGATCTCCGCAAACGGCACGGCCAGGAATGCACGTGTTTCGATATCCGGATCCGGAATCGACATATCCGAATCCTCCACCACGAGATCACCCATCAGGCCGATGTCTAAGTCGATTGTCCGCGGAGCATGCGAATCCGTAGTGCGAACGCGGCCAATTCGAGCTTCAATCGCGCGCAATACGTCAAATTTTAACGCGCGCGGAGGTAATGCAGCGGTGCACAGACACGCACCATTTACGAAGTCCGGTTGTTCATCGCGCGCGATCGCGCGCGTCCGATAGAACGTCGACACGGCGGAAATGGGGCATTGTTCGTTCAACAAATCCAATGCTCTTGGTATGTTCGACTCCGGATTGATATTCGATCCGACCGCGATGATCACGTCACCCAGCATCGCCGCGCTTTCGATCCAGTTCTATCGCAACCGTCTTGGCAAATCGAAGCGCGCCTGGTTTATCCACTCGCACACGTACACGTTCTACACGCGCATCGTCCAAGCAAATATCCGCAATACGCTGACCAAGCCGCTCGATCAGGAAGTCAGATGAATTCTCGACCATTTCGATTATGCGCGTCTTGATCCCTTTGTAGTCGACCGTATCATTGATATCATCTGATTTCGAAGCGGCATGTAAATCGACATCCATCGTTATCGTAATAATGACGTCCTGTTTCTTGTCGCGCTCTTCAGGATTGATCCCAACGATGCATCGACACAACAGTTCTTCAATATAAATACGATCCGACATGCAGTCACCCATACATCGTTCCAGCCATATGCCGTCCGCCATCAACGAACAACACTTGACCGGTCATAAAGTCGCTTCCCAATAGGAACAACACAGCAGCCGCGATATCTTCCCTAGCACCGTAACGATTTAGTGGATTGGTGTGGGCAAGCGACTCCAAATACGTTTCGTCCTTTCCTGTCGGGGGCAAAATCAACCCAGGCGCTATTCCATTTACCCGAATCGCAGGTGCTAATTCAATCGCAAGCATGCGGGTTAGCGTGAGCAGCATACGCTTGCTCAGGTGATAGGCCGCATGATTCCGGTCGTAATCCACCATGCGTGCATCGAGGAAATTCACGATGGCACCAGGCGTGCCCGCCTTCGCTTGCGCGCGTGCGAGTAGCAACGGCGCAGCCGCATGTACATTGATATTCTCCATGAGCTGTGCCAACTCAAAGTCGAGAACCGTGTCCTCGTGAAAGAAGGACGCATTGTTAATCACGAAATCTACGCGACCCGCAGCATCCACTGCACGACCGTAGAGCGCTTCGGCCTCGGACGAATTCTTGAGGTCGGCGCGCAAAACCCAAGCCTTCTGGCCGGAAGCTTCAATGGTGCTCGCGAGTTCCGACGCCTCTTGTTCAGAGTTCCGGTAATGAATGACGATATCTACGCCCGCGTTGGCAAGCGCAAGCGCAGTTGCACGGCCAAGTCTCTTAGCACCGCCGGTTATTAGCGCAACATTATTCGTAAGATCGATCAAGAGGGCTCATTCGAAGTAACGCCCGAGAATCGGGCAATCCCCGATCATAGCCAATGGAGGACAACCCCGACAAGGGGCGGGATCGGATTAATGGGGTATTTAGCCTTGAGACCAGCCTGTACGATTTTGATAAGCTTTACAACGCCCATTTGGAAATGGGCGCTACGTAACTCTCAATTCCGATTGGGAGTTCGCAGTTACAGCGCGACATGAGAACCGTCAATCCGGCACGTTACCCATAACGCCATCTAGAACCCAGGCAGTGCGAGGGGATCTTCAGCCCGCGCCATTCGGCCTTGGAGTTCGGCGTGCAGCTCGCGGCGCAACGTAATGTGAGCGGGGTCACTAATCAGATTGCGTTGCTGATACGGATCGCTCGCATTGTCGAAGAGACACCATGGCCGGTCCGGATAAAGGGCATACGTATGCTGATGCGTTCGCAATCCACGAAATAGCGGCGCAGGATGATTGTTTCCGCCCGATGCATTCAGTTTTGATATATGCATGATGAACTGGGCGTCCATGATAGGCCCGCTCTCGCCGCGAACTTGCGGCGTAAAGTCTCGGCCTTCGTAACCCGATGGCGCATCCACGCCTGCGAGTCCGCAGAGGGTCGGCACTTTATCGATAGCCCCGAATAAATCCGGCCGAATCTTCCCCGCCTTAATTTCGCCGGGCCAACGCACAATAAACGGTACCCGAATCGATTCTTCGTACGGTTGCCGCTTACTGCCAACACCGTGCGACCCAAACATCGAACCATGGTCTGAGGTGTACACCAAAATCGAGTTGTCCGCCATGCCCAACTCGTCGAGTCGATCCATCACCCGGCCGAGTTGTTGATCAATCGCTGAGATGTGCGCGTGGTATCCCTGATAATAGGGCCACGAATTTCGCTTGGCAATGGAAGGCGCATCGGCACCCGTCTTGGTCGTGCCATAGTTCGGTCGATAGGGCAACGACCCTTCCGGATACAACGCTTTCTGATCTGGTGGCGCGCCCAAAAAATCCGCGTGCGGCGGATTCAATGACAGCATCAAGAAAAACGGTTTGCCCTGTTCTTCGCCCATGAATTCCAACGCTTGATCCGTCATCAGTTCCGCGTTGTACCCCTTCGGCTGAATCGGATCACTATCGGCAACGTGATACTTCGCGTTGTCGTAGTGCGTATTGACGCCCGTCCAAATGAGCGATCGGTCATAACCAAACGGCTCCGCGCGCGTACCGCCCAGATGCCACTTTCCAATATAACCGGTCCGATATCCTGCGGCTTGAAACGATTTGCCAATCGTATCTTCTTCAGAACTGAGCGGTTCGTTGTTGTCGATAACACCCGTCTGATACGGCCAACGTCCCGTCTGCAAGATTCCACGGTACGGCGAACACACGGGATAATTGCTAATGCACTGCGTGAACGAAGTACCCTGTCGCGCCAACGCCGCCATATTGGGCGTACGCAGCTCCCGCATCTCGCTGATCGACATCGACTGATATCGATGCTCGTCAGAGAAAACATACACGACATTCGGCGGTATAGCACCAGCCGCACGGGTACTCGACGACGCGGCTAATACTGCCGCACCGCCTGCCGTCGCTAAAAATTCGCGTCGTTTCATAGGGTACTGACTCTTCCGCTATACCAGACTATTTCTCGTCCGCCTCCTCTTCGTCAGCGGGATCTTCATCGGCGGCTTCCTCTGCAGCCGCCGCTTCTTCCTCTGCAGCTTCGTCCGCGGACGGCGCCTGCACAGCGATTTCGGCAACATCTTCAGCCGGCAATATGATCGCCGTGATTCCGTCTTGCATACCGGTCATCCGGCTCATCATTCCGCCGCCGCCACCTGATCCAACCGCCCGCAACACCATAAAGCCCACAAGACTTCCATCGGCACTAAACGCCGGACAGCCGAGTCCCGAATTCGTTGGGTCTTTACCCGGAATATAGAATCGGCGCGGTCTCTCCACTACAGACTCAACGCGCTCGATCGAGACCGAGTGCGCTCGCCCAGCCACTCGACCCAAACGATTGATTACAAAAAGTTGATCGAGTAGACCGGCTTCGGTTGAACCATCCAACGCCACAAACGCCATCGGTTCCTCCAACGCTTCCGTCGGTCGCAAGAACGCCAAGTCCAGATCCTTATCACGCAACACGATACGCATCGGCACTTCAGAACCGTCCCGCATCAAGATTTTCGCGTCCGTGATCTCGCTACTGATATTCATATCCTGCATCATCGAGCCCATCATGCTCTCGATGAGTGCACTCGGATCCGTTTCACTGAGCGCCACGACGGTCAATCCAGACGCATCGATAACGGTCCCCGTCACTTCAGACTTCGATTCGTCATCTTGTGACATTCCGCCGCTGGAAAACTGCTGCTGTATCACGACAGCAACCGTGACCACTGCATCGCGATGCGTGTCCAACAACGAACGGCCCTTTTCCGCGAGTTCATCCGCATGCGCGAAGCCGCCGCCCATTACCGTAACAAATGCCACGATCACCGCAGCACAATATCCCTTAATCATGGCGCTCTCCTCTGTATTTGATTTACGCACGTCTCTATTTATTCTTCGTCCCATTTCGGTTCCATTTCCAAATACGCGGTATAGATACCACGACGAATTTTCAGAATGACGAACGGGGATTTCTCTTCCGCGATTGCCTTCATCTTTGCTGCGAGCTCATCCACACTTCCGATGGCGGTGTCATTGACCGCTAAAATCAGATCGTTGACATACAATCCACCCAACGTGGCCCAGCCGCCCGACTTCACATCGTCAACCAGAACACCACCCGCCTCTTTTTCTATCTCGTCATCCACGCGATCCATAAAGGTCACATCGCGAACCGTAAACTCAAAGTAGAGGTCTTCAAACTCTTTCATTTCCCGACGCACACGAGGTGATCGCCCCAATTCCACCGCAATCGTTTGCTTTTTGCCCTCGCGCTTAATGTTGAATTCCGCTGATGTACCGATTTTGTACTGACGTATCAGCGTTTCCAGCTCTTCATAGTCTTCCGGCGCAGAGGCTTCGAGCGCCATGCCGTCTACCGCATAAATCAGATCACCCACCTTCAGTCCCGCAACATCCGCCGCAGTTCCTTCAAACACTTGGGTAACGCGAAAACCCTTCAGCTTCTCATCGCCCAATTGCTTCGCCAACTCACGCGTAATCACTTGGGTGTTCACCGGCAGCCAAGCCTTCTGTACTTCACGACCCGGTGCAGGCGTTTCGCGAATACCCACCTTGACCACGGTCAAATACTCGTTGCCTTTTCGCTCAAATTTCACGAGCGCAGGCACCAACTCCGTGGTATCTCCTATCAATTTCGCGGTGAGGGCGCGTAATTCCTCCAAATTTTTTACCGCTTCACCATTCACGTCCACCAACACATCGCCCGGCGAAGGATCCGGTTTCGCATCGGCAATCGCACCTCCCGGTCGAACCGTGGCAATCAAGACGCCATCCGTGCTCTTCCGCTTCAGTTCTTTCGCGTTGACGAACGAGAGATTTCGCGCGGTTATGCCCCACGCCTTTAACTCATGTTGTTGCGGGACCGCTTTTTCCCTCTTGATCGGAGTCAACGAGAGGGTCTTCGGTTTTCCATCGCGCAATACTTCAGCTTCGACCGCTTTGCCGATCGTCAACCCTGCGATAATGCCGTTCAACGGCGGAATTTGCTCAGCAAATCGCACTTCAATTGCTTCATCGCCCAGCCGAACCAGCACATCACCTGCTTCAAATCCCGCTTCATCTGCCGGTGATTCTTTGATGACACTGCTGACGAGGACGCCTTTTCGAATCTCCGCACTCTTCAATTGCGGCTGCACGCTGAATCCAACCCAACCGCGCGAGACCCAACCGTTCAGAATGATTTCGTCTGCGACCTGTCGCGCCAGGTTTCCCGGAATTGCGCCGCCGAGTCCGATACTGATTTCATTGATACCGACGATCTCGCCCTGCAAATTGCACAGCGGCCCGCCCGAATTGCCGCCATAGATTTGCGCATCGTGACCAATCCAGCGAACAAGTGCGCCGACGTCTTCACCGTCCAGCGTCAATCGCCCGAAGCGCCCCATCATCGAAGGCATCACCATCTCGTTATTGCTTACTATCCCAAGCGTCACGGATTGGGACAAGGACATAGGACTTCCCATCGCCAGCACATGATCCCCCACTTCGACTTCCGAGGAATCACCGAACCGCGCCACAGGAAACCGACGGCGACCGTCCGACTTCAAACGAATAACCGCGATGTCCGTCAGGGGATCGGTGCCGATTAACTCTGCTTCTACTTCTTCTTTTGTAGACAGCGTGCAGAATAACCGTGTTGCATGACCGGCAACATGGTGATTCGTCACCACATAACCATCTTCGCGAATAATCGCGCCACTACCGGTCGCCTGATACTTGATCTCTCGCCCTTCGCCATACGTCGTCCACACGACATGAATTCGGACCAACGCCGGTTTTACCTTCGCGACGGCCACATCCACTTTTGTACGTAATATGTCCGGAGTTTCTTGCCCATGCACGATTCCGCCCAGCAACGTCGTTGCAAATAGCAAAGCACCGAAGCCGTGGGATATAAAACGGTTTGTCATAGTGAAATCCTCATTGAATGACTAAAAACTATCTGGCCAGAAATCATCACGCATGGGATGCGGCCAACATTGAGGTCGATTGCCGCGAACCGGCTTGTAGCGGTCCGTACCGGACCTTCATCTGATGCACTTCGCGATTATGGGCCGCCATACGAGGGGCAGTCAAGGCGCGGCGAGGGAGGGTTGAATGCTTTACGTAGATGCGGATTCCGCGACTTCGCTCATTGATCGAGCGGCGCGCCGCTGGGCGATACTCCGCCCGATTACACCGTGACGGGGAGATGCCAGTGCAACGACGAAAAAGAGCAAGCCGCTCACGGTGGCCATCGCACCGGCAACCGAGGCGTCGAGCCAATACGCGATCCAATACCCCAACACCGCGCTCAACACTCCGAAGAATACCGCCAGCCCAATCATCACACCCAATCGATCGGTTAGAAGGTACGCCGTGTTCGGCGGCACGACTAGCATGGCGACGACGAGAATTGCGCCCACACTTTCGAACGCACCAACAGTGGTCATCGAAACGAACCCCATCAAGAGGTAATGCCACAACGCGACTTTGATTCCTAGTGACGCCGCCAACTCCGGATCGAACGCGCAGACCTTCAACTGTTTATAGCCGAGCACAACAAACAGTAGATTCGCCAACGTCACCCCGCCCAACATCCACACCGCACGAGGACCGTACTCGTTGTCCCCGATGATCAGGACATCAAGCGGCGCGAAAATAATCTCACCATACAGGACGCAATCAGTATCCAGGTCGACTTGTCCGGCGAATTTGCTAATCAGAATGACGCCCACCGCGAATAGCCACGTAAACGTCACACCAATCGAAGCGTCCGATTGCAGTTTCCCATACCGATGCAACGAGTCCGTGAGAAACGCGGTCAACAGACCAAGTGCGCCTGCACCGATCAGCATCGGCACGATGTTCCGGCTGCCCGTCAACAAGAAAGCGAATACAATTCCCGGTAACACGGCATGACTGATGGCATCGCCCAACATGGATAGACGCCGCAGAATCATAAACGTGCCGACCAATGCACACGATGCGCCCACAAGACTGCCAATAAGCATCACCCACAAGCTGTCCGCATCCGTTGGAAACGAACCAAACAACCCATCAATCGCGGCGGTATAGAACGGTTGTGTATCCATAATCGCCTATCCCCCGCTTTCGCCGGGTTGCAATCGACCGGGAATCCGACTCGCGTGCGGATCTTCTTCCGGATGTTCCAACAACGCTTCAAGGCGCCGCTCAAGTTCGGGCGTCAGGATATGTTCGATTTCCTCCGCATCGTCGTGAACGTGATCCGGTGCGATCTCCAACTTCCGCGTCAAGTACAATTCCCACAAGCGATGCAGACGTGTCACCCGAGCGGCGCGAGTGACACCGAATTCCGTCAGCGCATACCGCCCCTGGGACGGTTCGATGACCAACGCTTTAACAATGAGACGGCTCAGCGTGCGGGCCAGTTCCGGAGTCGGCATCGAACGGTACTGCAACAACTCGCTCGCCGAAAAGCTGTGAACCCAATTACCTAGAGGCTCGCCCAAAAGATACAACGTACGCAACACATTCTCTTCCGCAGTCCGCCGCCGAAATCGATAATACCGAAGCAAACGCTGCAACACGCCCCGACGCGGGGCAAAAAAGAAAGAGAATGCAAAGAGTAAAGTCGCCGCGACGACCATCCACGGTCCGGTCGGCATCTTCGGACTCAAGTAACTAATGTACGCGCCCAACCCACCACTCAAGGCACCAAATCCGCCGGCAGCAAACAGCATAATGCCCAGACGATCCGTCCAATACCGCGCGCCTGCTGCAGGCGTCACCAGCATCGCGGCCATTAGCACCACACCAACCGCCTGCAAGCCGATTCCAACGGCAACCACGATAAGCGTCGCTAGAATAATTTCGACCAGCCGGACCGGCAAGCCGATTGCTGCCGCGAAATCCGGATCGAATGAGAAGACTTTGAATTCTTTGTATGCGAGAGCAACGACGGCGAGGATAAGGACACTCAAAATGCCCAACGTCCACACATCACCGTCAATCAACGCCGCGGCTTGTCCAAATAGAAATTTATCCAACCCGGCCTGTGCAGCCTCGCCCGTCCGCTGAATATACGTGAGCAACACAATGCCCGCGCCGAAAAACACGGACAGCACCATTCCCAATGCGCTGTCTTCTTTGCAGCGGGTATACCGCACAATCAATTCAACGGAAAGCGCGCCCAACCAACACGAGACCATCGCGCCACCAAGAATAATGAGCGGATTCTTTGTGCCGGTTAACAGGAATGCAACGCATACTCCCGGCAATGCAGCATGGGCCAACGCATCGCCCAACAGCGAACGTTTACGCAAGAATGCGAAGCACCCCAACACACCCGTGCTCATGCCCAACAGCACACAGCCCACGAACACAAATGTGACGTTGACATTGGAGAACGTGAAAAACTCCAACCAGGGTGGTAATTGACCCGACTCGTTCATTGTCGGCCGATCCACTCTTTCTGACGTAACCGTTCCGTGACGTCACTCAGGAGATGTGAGCGACCGCCATAGGTTTTATTCAGATTCTCCGGTGTAAACACCTCACTCACCGGCCCAAATGCCACAGACCGCAAATTCAACAACATCAAATGGTCGAAATAATCGGGCACGGTATGGAGATCATGATGCACAACGACGACGGTGCTGCCTTCCTCACGGAGATCTTGCAGCAACACGACGATGGCTTTCTCAGTCGCGGCATCCACACCGGAAAACGGTTCATCCATGAGGTAGACCCGCGTTTGTTGTGCTAATGCCCTGGCCAAAAACACACGCTGCTGTTGCCCGCCGGATAGCTGACTGATTTGGCGTTTTGCATAATCCGCCATACCAACTTTCTCAAGGCAATTGCGTGCAATTTCACGATCGCGCCGCTTCGGACGCCCGAACAAACTGAGCTGTCCGTACCGCCCCATCAACACCACATCCAACGCTGTCGTCGGAAATTCCCAATCCACCGATTCCCGCTGCGGCACGTATGCAATGGCACCACGTGCCTGCGCAATCGGCCGACCAAACACTTCAACATGACCCGAAGCGAGCGGCACGAGTCCCATAATCGCTTTGATGAGCGTGCTTTTCCCCGCACCATTCGGACCCACGACTGCAATCAGTTTCCCCTCGGGGAAAACGACATCGATATCCCAAAGTACCGGACGATGCTGATACGCAACGGTTAGATCGTGAACCTCTATCGGAGGTGGATTTTCAGGACTCATCTTACTTCAGCGCCTTTACGATGGTATCGACATTGTGACGCACCATACCCAGGTATGTACCCTCTGCCGTGCCGGATTTGCCCATCGCGTCCGAAAAAAGTTCGCCACCGACGACAACATTGTGTCCTTTGCTCTTCGCACCACGCACCAACGCCTCAATCGACTTAGGTGAAACAGATGACTCCACGAATACGGCTTTCACCTTCCGTTTCACAAGCAAGTCCACCAATCGCGACAAGTCTTGCAGTCCATACTCCGATGCCGTACTAATGCCCTGAATCCCCATCACCTCGATGCCATACGCATGACCCATATAACCGAACGCATCATGCGCCGTGACCAACACACGCGACGACTCGGGAATTGTCGCGATTTGCTTCTCCGCATATTTGTGTAATTCATCCATCTTCGCCAAGTATGCTTCCGCATTCGCGCGATAGTCCTTGGCATGCGCCGAATCCATTTCCACAAATGTATCGCGAATCATTTCTGCCGCGTAACGCCACATCGAAACATCAAACCAAACATGCGGATCATACTGGCCCGCAAACTCCGGCGGCTCCCGCAACATCGATTCCGGAATCGACTCCGTCACCTGAACCGTCGGCACACGGCGGGCCAACTTCACCAATACATCCGCCATTCGCCCTTCCAAGTGCAGACCGTTGTACATGATGACATCCGCCCCGCGAAGTTTGCGTAGGTCACTCGACGCCGCCTTATACAAATGCGGGTCCACACCAGGACCCATCAAGCCCGTCACCTTAACGTGCGGCCCACCGATTTCTTTAGCGACATCCGCGATCATTCCAATCGTCGCTGTCACCTTCAATCCATCAGCCGCAATGGCTCCTGACATCGAAACCAATACCAAACCAATCAGAATCGCTATTCGTATTATCGCCACGGCGCGTTGCTCCTATGCCTAAAAATTGTAGGGATTACGACTTTCACGAACTAAAGTTTAACATCGATTAACTTTATGATCAAGACTTAAGTTTAGCGCAATACAAATTCAGTGAATGGTGTCAATAATACTCAGGAAGGCAAAAACAACACACGAGTTAAGGCATTCAAAACAAAAGAGTTACGAAGGAGAAGATGATTCCTTGCCAATTTCAAAACCCGGTGTTACAATCCATATACAGGCAAGGCGGATGGGTCGGCTTACCGAGCAGTCTTCCTATCCTATATATTCGCCAAACCTGTACTGGCGGGCTCTAGGCAACCCCGATGCCTAGAGCCTTTCTTATTGCCTGGTCGCCGAGTTTTCTTCTAGAGCCCCTGGCTCGCCCGGTCGATAGCCTCGGCGAATTCTGAGTCCCACAGGTAACCGTCGCTCTCATCTACAAGACCGTATTCCACGTGCCCGTCCAAGAACAATACGTTGTACCCATCCGGTTCTAAGGTGTGGTGCCCTAATCGCTCCACAACCATGGGGATCTGGCTGCTAAGAACAGCATTACCGCGCCGGTCAATGCGGGGCAATACCGTTCCGTCCTCAAGTGTTATGGGCTCCCACATTGGGGTGTCGGTTCGTTTGGCTTCAGCTACGGCATCGAGATAACCGAGTCCCTCGCGAACGCTGGTGATTACGTGCGAGATAAACAGGTAGTCGTGATCAAACGCATACTCGTCATCGTCCTCTGTAATTCCGCGATCAGCGTTGGGCCCGGCAGGACAAATAAAGATCTCTAAATCTTTGAGCGATTCGGGATTGATGTCATCGATATCAAACATGACCCCGACGTAGTTCAAATCGACCGTCGGTAAATGGCCGTCCTGCTCCTCTGCGATGTTCTTTAAGCTTATGCCCAACTGTTTGAGATTGTTCTCGCATGACGCTATCCGCGCCTGTCCGCGGGCATTTATCAAATTGGGCACCGCGATCGACGCTACTATTCCTATCAATGCGAGCACGACCAGTCCAGCCATAGGGGCCAGAATGATCGCAAGAAGACAACTCAAAGCGGATCGGTGAACAACGACGGTCTTTGTCTTTCGCGGCACTGTGGGTGGCATCGGCGGCGACGCTACCGGTGGCGGAGGTGGCGGCGAAGGTGTTGAACTCGATGACACATTAAGGGACGCTACGTCGATACTGGCAACTTCTTCGGGCGAACCCAGGTCGCTCAACACCTGCAGTAAACGATCAATGGAAACCGTCGCTGCCCCATCCGACTCGACTTCGTTCGAGATGTGGTCGCGCAACCCCGCGACAACTTCGTTCGCATCCCCTCCCTGTCCACGCACTAACACCGAGATTTGTTTTAGGTACCCGTCTAAGTACTCGCTTGCTTCGCTTGTCCAATCAGCCATCTTGCACCTCGAATCCTTCCACCCAAATGTGAACATTCTTCTAACGATTCCCGATATCGCCACAACGCGTGAACGGAGCAATCGACAGCCGGAAGTCGGTTTTGACAGTTGATTCGCTAGTCAATCGTTTCCGCTTCTCCCCACTCATCTTCAGTCATGTAACCGGGGTTTGGAGAGGCGTCTGGCTCATAACTCAGCCAGTACATAGCAATAGAGATTAGAATCAAACCCACGAATATGCAGGCCCCAATGAACGCGAGTACGCCGCAAGCCCTCCATCCATCGAAATGCTTGAGCGCATTTACCGAAGTCGTACTTCTTTGCAATACCAGCGGCGGCGTCAATTGCAACGATTCCAGATCTAGGGCAGCGACCGATTCCGGTGATCCCAGTCGCTGTAGTACGTCCAACAATTGATCGAGAGAGACCGTGGCGGTGCCTGTTGAACCTACGTCGTTCGAGATGTGATCGCGCAACCCGGAGACGACTTCATTCGCGTCGCCACGTTGTTTTCGCACGAGCACCGACACTTGCTTTAGGTATCCGTCCAAATACTCGCGTGCTTCAGTTGTCCATTCAGCCATCTTGCACCTCATCATTTTTGATTAGCGCTGAAATCCCTGAACTCAAACTCGCCCAATGAGCATTCATCGTCTTTCGTACCTGCCGACCTTCAGCGGTTAGCGCATAGTATTTCCGAACCGGCCCCGCACTCGACTCTTCGAGTCGCGCTTTCACCAACCCGCCCGTGCGCAACCGGGACAAGAGCGGATAAATCGTACCTTCCGTCACCACCAAGCCCTCCACTTCGGCCAGTCGCTTCACCAAGTCATAGCCATAAAGTTCTCCGCGCGCCAGCAAATTGATGATGCTGAGTTCCAGCAATCCCTTTCGGAGCTGCGTACTCCAATTCGTCAGGTTTAGTTTGTCCCGCGAAGCTGTCATTGATCGGCCACTAGCTAAACTATACGGCAAGGTACCTTGCAATACAAGCTAGTCTATCAGACAAGAAAAAACCCGCTGAAACCTAGTTCCGAGCAGGGCTTCAGCGGGTACTGGCGGGCGCTAGTGCTGGTGACACTTGCGACCCCGATTGAAAATTTAATAATGGAGAAGCGAACCAGCGAACTTTCTGGCTGCAGTTACCCTTGGGGAAGGAGTGACTTGAGGTAGTATTCTACCAAATCCACCGATCCACCTCTCCAAATCAAGCAATATCAATGTGTTACAGCCTACACCTCCAACGCACGTGCGATTTATTAGCGTACGTATTCAACGGCCCGCACTTCTAGATCGGGCACCTCGAAATCACCGGTCGTCGTATCGGGCACCAAACGAACGTGCAATACATCGGCACCCTTTATTATAACATCCGGTACGGGAATTTCGTACTGGGTTTGCGCGGTATCATCGAAATACCCACCGTCAATGTAGTGTTTGAATACGTTTTCCCGGGTTTCGTGGTCGTTTATGTAGACGTGATAACCACAGTGCCCTGCGCTATGCGTTGCACGCCAGCTCACCACGATGTTCGCTGCGGACCATTCGGCCAGCGGATCAGCCGCCTGGAGATCTAAACGAAAAATGACTTCGGCGAGCACTTCAGCTGCCGGGATACGCATCTCAAAGGCACGCTCAAAATAGGATAGCGCGTCGGCATCCGGGAGAATTGAATCTGCCCACGCCAATGCTGCGGCGGCATCCACCTCGATGGGTTCGCCCACCGCAACACCGCTACGCACGCTCAATTGGAATCCATCGCGCAAGACCGCCGCGCTATTCCCCCGTTCAACGTGCACAGTTCCTTCAAGCACGGTCACCAATGTTCGTGTGCCCGCGACTTCAACACCAAAAATGGTTCCCATCACCCGCACGTCGCCAGCCGCCGTGGATACCATAAAATGGCGACTGGTCTTCCCCACATCAAACCAAACACGTCCCCGATCCAATCGAATGGATCGGTCATCGACGACCGAGAAACTCGTATTCTCATCCGCCTTCAGCGTCGAAGGACCGCTCAACGACAACACCAGTGCGCCGCCCGCATCGGTTGTGTACCGTGCACCGCGGTTGACGAAATCTTCCAAACCAACTGAGTCCACTTCTGGTGCATTCGGTTCGACGATAGATACGTCGCCGTGTCGAAAGGTGACGGCCCCCACGCTTTCGGCGCGCGCCACTGGTTCCGGCCACGTTTGGTATAGATTGAACGCGAGAAACGAGACCAAGACGAGAACAAATACCGGCGCATACTGCGCAAAGAGTCGCACCGACCGAAACGGATTCTTAACGCGCTCGTTAACCCCTTCCATCGCAGCATGCAACGGCTGCATTTCAGGGAGATTCTCTAATACGGGCTTGCGCAACGACCGAGAGAGCCGCTCTTCGCTAAATGCTTCGAACAACGTCGCGGACAACCGGCGGTGATCGCGCAACTTTCCGGCACATTGATCACACGCCACCACGTGATCCTCAAGAATGAGGCGTTCGGCGTCATTCAATTCACCATCGACAAACGCTTGGAGGGCGCTATCTATTCGTGCGCACGATGCCACGGCAACTCCCCACCTCCACGTTTTTCTTGACTCAAAATAACGTCGCGCAACAGACCACTTCCCCGTTGAAGAAGACCGCGAATTTCCCCGTGCGTTTGCCCGGTGAAATGGGCGATCTCAGCATAACTGGCTTCTTGCAAGTACCGCATAATCAGCGGTAACCGATACTGCTCTGGCAACGTGTCCAATGCTGCGCGAATTCGCTCATAGCGCTCTTCGCGTTTCATCGCCTCTTCAGGACCTATCCGAACGTCCTCAATCGACTGAACGCGCCGATGCGGCAACGGCGTTTCATGACGCAAGCGATTCCCATTGCGGCGCACCCAATTCGCGGCTGTCCGGCTCGTAACCTCTTTGAGCCAAGGCCCGAATCGACCGGGGTCATTTAAGCTACGCAAACTCCGAAACGCCTCAAGCATTGCATCTTGCGCAATGTCTTCCGCAGCGCCATGACGACCGGCATAGTAATACGCTGTCGCATACACCGCCCCTTGGTAGCGGTCCACCAACCGGCCAAAAGCCTCAGTGTCCCCCTCTAATGAACGATGTACCAAATAACGATCTTCGTGTTCTATATCCAGAACCACCGCCTCCGAAGGCTTTCCGAGCTTTCTGACGGGCCATACATCAAAGTGGTCAAAACGAGTCTAACCCGCACAATTTGTTCCAAACAGGAACACCCATTAAGGAATTCCCCCTAAACTACTCATTAAGTGCTTTGAAATCCATCACGATACCGAATGGGCGTCACACCGAATCGACGTGAAAACGCTTTCGAATACGAAGACGCATTGCTAAAACCACAATCGCGCGCGACGGATTTTATCGTGATCGTTGGCCGTTGCAACAACTCTCTCGAACGTTCCAGCCTAAGCTCGCTCAAGAGTTGAGCTGGGGTTAAATCGAAAACGCGTTGGCAGTGGCGGTGCAACGTGCGCACTGAAGTCGCCATATAGTCCGCCATATGCTCAACGGTCGTGTGAAGGGATAGGCGTTCTTCTAGCCACGCGACCAAGGTAACAAGTTCGCTGCGATTGGCCTTCGTCTGAAGATCGATTGGCGCCGAGAATTGCGACTGACCGCCATCTCGAAAAAGATAGACGACAAGATTGCGCGCAATCTTTAGCGCGACCGTCGCGCTCACATCTTGCGTCACCATCGCGAGCGCCATATCCACTCCAGAGAGGACACCTGCCGACGTCCAAAGATTGCCATCTTCGACATACAAGATGTCGCTTGCGACGTTCGCGTTCGGATACCGTTGTTGTAAAATCGATAGCGCCGACCAATGCGTCGTTACTCGGCGGTCGTCGAGCAGTCCGAGCTCGCCAAGAAAAAACGCGCCACTGCACACCGATGCAATTCGTTCTGCGCTTCGAGTTGCCCGCGCGATCCACTTCATAAAAACGCCATCATTCATCGCGGTTTCGATCGCCGCGTTCCTGCCACCCGGCACGACGACCATACGAACATTCTCAAGCTTGCGTGGCAGACGTTCGGTCGTCAATCCCAATCCGGCGCTACTCACGACCTTGCCTTCTCGCGCATTACTCACATATCGAATGTCGTAAACAACACGTCCCGATTCGCGGTTCGCCTCTGTGAAAACTTCGGCAGGCCCTGAAACATCCAGGAGCTGGACCCCTTCGTATAGGGCGAAATAGACCAATTTCGATTTGGCAGTTTGAGACATATATTTATCCTAACAGACAAGACCGCTCAAGAGGTAATATCAGGTCAAGAAGTCGGATAAAAAGGAGAAACTCTATGAAAATCACCATGCTGGCTTACCCAGGGATGACACCGCTAGACCTGTTGGGTCCGCTACAGACGTGGTCTCAGATTCCGGGAGCGGAAGTCCAAATCGTCTGGAAGAACACTGACCCCGTGATGACGGACACCGGAATGGCGGTCGTGCCGACGCATTCGTTCGAGGACGCCTTCGAAGCGCCCGACATTCTCTTCGCGCCAGGTGGCACGAGGGCGACGATGGAACTGATGCAGGATGAAGAGACCATGGCCTTCTTGAAGTCACGCGGCGAAAACGCGGGTTGGGTTACCAGCGTATGCACGGGTGCATTGTTGTTGGGTGCCGCCGGATTAATTCAAGGGTATAAAGCCACAACACACTGGGCCGCGACACAATTCTTAGAGGGACTCGGCGCAATTCATACGGAAGGTCGCTACGTCATCGACCGAAACCGTGCAACCGGTGGTGGTGTCACCGCTGGCATCGACTTCGGTCTCGCGTTGACCGCCAAACTCGCAGGTGAAGACGTTGCTAAAACCATTCAACTCGCGATGGAGTACTCGCCACAACCGCCATTCAAATGCGGCACACCCGACGAAGCCTCTCCAGAAATCGTGCAGAAGACACTCGAAGCATTTGCGAATTCTTGAATAAGTAATCGTTTTACCAGGTAGCCGGTCACGAATCACCGCACGACGGATTCGCAACCGTCTTCTACACTTCCGGAAAGGTCATTTTCTAAACCGTCATTGCGAAGGAGCTCCCGGCGACTGCGGCAATCTCGTTGATGAACGGCCACTTCGGTGGGGAGATTGCCACGTTCGCCTGTGGCTCTCTCGCAATGACGGTTCATATTGTGGTCTGACTTCATTCGTACCACTCATCGTCCCATGCCTGAGTCTCGAAACGCGGAATTTTTGGCCCGTTTTAGACGAGAGTGGCCCCTCGAATGCAACCTATAGGATGTTAGTCGCTGGTAGCAGCCGCGAACATACAGCCCAATCGAGTAATCGAGTCCGCACTGTGCCCCGCTGATTTTAGCGGTTCAACGATATCCCGAGATAGATCAGGGACGTAGTACACCAGTGCCATCCCCTCGCTTTCAACGGTATACGATCCAGCACTTCCGGGAATAAGTACGGCTTGGCCTTCGCCGAGTGGAAACTCACCGCCTGCGGAAGTAACGTTCCCTTGTCCAGCAATCATCATCACGATGTGAAACGAGTCACTCAACGTATCGTTGGTGTATGAACCGCTTAGACTCCAATGCTCTGCCACAAAGTACGGAGATGCGGCGAGTATGCGGCGAGTGACCTCGCGTTCCGCAGGCAGTTCGAGCGCACCGCTTTTACCCCCGTGCGATGAGCCGAAATGAATCGCCTCCGCCGCCTTCTCCAGGTGAAGGTCACGAAGTTTCCCGTCAGGACCGGGCCGGTTGTAGTCGTAAATGCGATAGGTCAGATCACTATTTTGCTGGATCTCGGCAAGCAGAATCCCGCCGCCAATCGCATGAACCGTCCCCGCAGGAACAAACACAGAGTCCCCCGGCACAGTACTGAACCGCGTCATGGCCTCTTCAATACTGCCGCGTTCCACCGCCTTGCGAAATTCAGCCGAGTCCACATCAACATCAAGCCCGCACACCAGCTCACTACCGGCATCGGCTTGAATGACGTGCCACATTTCCGTTTTTCCGACGTCGGGTTCCGAGAGTCGTTTCGCGCAGGCATCGTCCGGGTGGACTTGTACGGATAGTGGTGTCCCTGAATCGAGAATCTTGAGTAGCAACGGAAACCGACCGTGCGTCGTCAACTTGGCGAGGTGTCCAAGAATCGCGTCGGCGTCATGCGCGAGCAGGTCGCGTAATGATTGGCCCGCATACGGACCATTATCAACGATTGATTCCGCACTTGCGTGATCAGAAATCAACCACGCTTCGCCGGTGGTGCCCTCGTCTGGAACCGGCTCTGGAACATAGGATGCTAGTTTATCGCCGCCCCACACACGGTCCATGAAAATCGGCGCGAAGTGCAACGGGCCTAACATCACTCAATGCTTTTTCAGCGCGGTGCGAAAGTACAGTATGCCGTCGCGCGTCTCGCATGTGGCCTCGCCCGCATCTTCCAATACATCGAGGTGCCCAAGAGCGACAGCCATCGACATGTGCATGAACGCGTCTTTCAATTCGCCAAACAATGATCGACACATCTGATACGGCGTTACTTCACCTTCGGCGAGTATCGTCCGCACACGGTTGGTTCGGCGTTCTTGTTTGGACAGGATGGTGTCGATGGCTGCGCGGTGATCCGTTATCGGTTTGCCGTGACCTGAATAGCAAGTGTCGAGATCGAGTTCGCGCGTCTTTCGCAACGAGGTCATAAACTCTACCAACGTCTTCGGACGTTGCTCGCCGGGAGCAACCGGGCGCAACATCGCCACTGGCGTCACGGATTCAATAATATGATCGCCAGTGATCGCGATTCGCGCGTCATGATCAACAAACAGAATATCCGCAGGCGAATGGCCCGGTGCATGATGAACGGTGTACCGTCCGATGACATCACCATCTTCAAGATCGCCATCGACCGGTGCGGTAATCCGCAGGTCCTTGAAACTCGCCCGTACTTCGCGCACTTTATCCACACGTGCTTCAGGCACACCGCACTCACGTAGCATGTCGAATATGTAATTGCTGGCCAGCGCCTCGCCTTTTTCGGGATCGCGCAATCGCTCGGCACAATACGTGTGCGCGTAGACCTTCGCGTCCGCGATATCTAACAACCGGCGTAACAACCCCACGTGATCCGTGTGCCCATGCGTGAGTAAGACCCGCTTGATGTCGCTCAATTCACACCCCGCAACGCGCACGCCCTGTTCGACTAACGCCCAACTCTCGTCGTTATTAAGGCCCGCGTCGACCAGCGTCAGGGGATCATCTTTAATCAAGAACACATTGACCGGCCCAATGGGGTAATGGGTCGGCAATTCGATTCGCACGATCTTAGGCGAGTCGAGGCCGCCCTCGGCGATCGTTTGTCCCTGGACTTCACTCATCGCGTGTTGATCGCCGCGACGTATCCGTCGAAGTTTCGTTTCATTTCGCCGACACTGTCGCCACCAAATTTTTCGGCGTAGAATTGCGCGAGAACGATCGCCAACGCGGCCTCCGCGATGATCGCTAGAGCCGGCACCGCGCACGTGTCGCTACGTTCTCGGATGGCGTCCGTCGGTTCACGCGTTTCGAGGTTGACCGTTCTAAGCGGCTGCATCAAAGTAGAAATCGGCTTCTTCGCGATACGCACCACCAATTCCGCGCCGGACGACATGCTGCCTTCCGTGCCACCAAGCCGATTCGATGACCGCTTATAAGGCCCCGCAGCAGCACCGTCTGCATCGCGCACGATCTCATCGTGAAATGCACTGCCACGCCGGTCCATGCCGCGAAATCCGATACCGATCTCAAGGCCCTTTATCGCTTGAATGCTCATCATCGCCTGCGCGATTTGCGCGTCGAGTTTACGATCCCACTGCGTGTACGTACCCAGACCCGGCGGCATCCCCCACGCCCGAATTTCCACAACGCCGCCCAAGGTGTCTTTGTCTTGTTTCGCGCCTTTGATTGCTTCAATCATTTTGGTGCTAGCATCCGCATCACAACACCGCACTTCGGAGGCCATCGATAGTTCATGGATTTTTTCTGACGGCACCGCTTCGACATCAGCTACCACGTCGCCGATTTGAACCACATGCGCAGCAACCCCGCCACCGAATTCGCCGAGCAGCTTCTTACACACGCAACCCGCAGCAACACGCGCCGCCGTTTCACGTGCGGATGCGCGCTCGAGCACATTCCGGCAATCGTCGAGGTCGTACTTCAGCGCACCGACAAGGTCCGCATGACTCGGACGAGGATTAACAACCTTCTCCGCGCGTTCCCCCGTCGACTCTACCCACGGGTCCATCGCGTCACGCCAATTGTCGAAATCCTTGTTCCAAACTGCGAGCAATAGCGGACCGCCGAGGGTTACGCCCGCGCGCAATCCTGCCAGAACATCCACTTCATCTTTCTCGATTTTCTGCCGACCGCCGCGGCCATAGCCTTTTTGCCGCTCCGCCAGCCAGAAGTTGATGTCCTCCGGCGCAAGACGCAGCCCTGCGGGGATTCCGTCCAAAAGCGCAAAAATGCCGCGCCCATGCGACTCACCCGCGGATAAATATCGAATCACGTATTAACTCCCGTTGCCTGATCGGACAACCTCTTATGGCAAACTTCCCGTTCCAGCACCTTCCCCAAACACAGAGTAGGGCCTCGAGCTTCCGCTCCGACGTCATCCCCGCGAAGGCGGGGAACCAGTGGGCCCGCGCATTCGGCTGAGGCAACGCTGGATTCCCGCCTTCGCGGGAAAGACGGCGAGGGCGTACAAGCACCGTATGAGGTCACATCGACCATCTAATACACACTCGACTGCGGCATCGAATTCAAATAGAAGTCGACAATATCTGCGCCAAAGAACACAACGATCAATCCACCCAACGCCAAGTACGGCCCGAATGGCAGGTAATTCTCGTCGTCTTCCAAATCGTCTTCTTCAGCTCTACTCCGTTTCCACAAGACCATAGCGACGCCAACGATGGCGCCGAGAATAGACGCGAAAAAGAATGTGCTCAACAGAACGCCTTTGTACCCGATGAAAGCACCAATCATCGCGTTCAGCTTGACGTCGCCAAATCCCATGCCCTTTTTCTTGAGCAATAACAACGCTCCTTGGTCGAGTGCGACCAACACACCACCGCCGACCAAGATGCCGCCGATAGCATCGAATACATTTTCATACAAACGATCAATTCGCAGACCCGACTCCGGGAACACCATCGCGACGAGACCGCACGCGACACCGATAAACATCCCAGGAATCGAAACTTCGTCCGGAATCGTCCAATCAATAAGGTCGACAAACGTCACGAGCACCATCGCTGCAGCAAATGCGGCGTACACCGGCATCGCAACAGTCCACCCAAAGCGCCAAAACACTAGAACGAACAGCAACGGTGTCAGCAACTCCATAATCGGGTACAACCAGCTCACAGGCTCGCCACACTTACGGCACTTGCCGCCAACCAGAAACCAACCGATGACGGGAAGTCGATCCGTCATCGCGATGGGCTCTTTACAACTCATGCAATGGGGCCCCGGCTTCATCACCGGCTCTTCGGCTGGAATTCGAAACGCGGCACGCGAGAGAAATCCGCCCAAGAAGTAGCCGATGATCGCCATGCCTGCGTAACCGACGGCGAGTCCTGCTGAGGATTCTAGAAAAGTCATTTTCAGTTCGATTCGGATCGCGCTATTGCGCGACTTCCGCCTTCACGCGTTTAGTCGCTTCAACCAACGGCCGTACAAACGCGCCAACGCGTTCGATGAGATCCGGAGACTCGCCGTTTTTGCCGATACAATCGACAATCGCACTACCGACCACTACGCCATCGGCATACCGCGCGACCTCTTCCGCTTGCTCCGGTTTTGCAATGCCAAAACCAACGGCAACTGGTATGTCCGAATGGCTCTTCACAGCCTCGACCATTCCTTGCACGCTGGTCTCAACGGCATCCTGCACACCGGTCACGCCAGCGCGCGACACGTAATACACGAACCCTTCGGAGAAGCGCGCGATCAACCCCATGCGCTCGGTCCGCGTGGTCGGTGACGCGAGGAATACGGTCGCGATACCCGCGTCGACCATGATGCGCTTGTACTCCTCCGCTTCCTCCGGCGGTAAGTCGACACATAACACACCATCCGCACCCACATCTGCACAATCGCGAGCAAACGCTTCGATGCCATACGCGAGCACGGGATTAAAATACGAGAAGAGGAGAATGGGCACCTCGGTCTTCTTTCGCAATTCCTTCACTTGCGCGACAACTTGGCGCAAACTGACGTTGTGTTTCAACGCTCGTTGAGACGCTTCTTGAATGACGATACCGTCTGCAACCGGATCCGAAAACGGAATGCCGTATTCGATTACGTCCGCACCGGCGCGTTCGAGTTCTAACAAGACTTCGCCGCTCTGTTCTAGGGTGGGATCGCCAGCGGTGATGTACGGGATAAACGCCGTCTCTCCACGCGCGGCTAATTCTTGCATCCGGGCCGTAATGCGGTTCACGTACCGACTCCTTCGCCGTCCAGAATGAACCGTGCCGCTTGATCCACGTCTTTGTCCCCGCGTCCGGATAGATTGATGACAACAATTTGGTCTTTATCCATTTCAGGAACAACCTTGCATGCGTGCGCAATCGCATGAGAGCTTTCCAACGCCGGAATGATGCCCTCAAGATGGCTCAGTAACTGAAACGCCTCGAGGGCCTCGTCGTCATTCGCGTAGCTGTATTCGACTCGGCCCGACTCTTTCCAGAACGCATGCTCCGGACCAATACTCGGATAATCGAGTCCAGCCGATACGCTGTGCGTACCCATAATTTGCCCGTTTTCATCCTGCAAGACATAACTCATTGCGCCGTGGAGCATGCCTTCGACGCCACCGGCGAAACGCGCGGCGTGTTTACCCGTTTCCGGACCAAGGCCTCCGGCTTCGACACCGATCATGCGAACATCGTCTTCAATAAACTCGAAGAATAATCCGGCGGAATTACTCCCACCGCCGACACAAGCAATCAACAGGTCAGGTGATCGGTTCTCTTTTTCGAGCATTTGCGCGCGTAATTCTTTTCCTATCACACTCTGGAAATCTCGGCAGATTACGGGATACGGATGCGGCCCTTCGACCGTGCCCAATACGTAATGCGTGTCGCCGACGTTCGTCACCCAATCGCGCATCGCTTCGTTGATGGCGTCTTTAAGCGTCTTCGTCCCCGACTCAACACCGGTAACTTTCGCACCCAACAATCGCATGCGAAACACATTCAACGATTGCCGGGCCATGTCTTCGGTGCCCATATACACTTCGCACTCGAGTCCGCACAATGCCGACGCAGTAGCCGTTGCAACACCGTGTTGGCCCGCGCCCGTTTCCGCGACGATACGCTTCTTATTCATCCGCTCTGCAAGTAGTACTTGGCCGAGCGCGTTGTTTATCTTATGCGCGCCGGTGTGACACAAGTCTTCCCGTTTCAAGTAAACCTTCGCGCCACCAAGGTGCTCGGTCAGCCGTGCGGCGAAATACAAGGGCGTTGCCCGGCCGATGTAATCGGTCCGGAGCTCATCCATCCGCGCGATAAACGCGGGATCGCTGCACGCACTCGCGTACGCCTGATCAAGCTCCTCAAGCGGATACATCAACGTCTCGGGGACATACCGTCCTCCGAACGCTCCGTAACGTCCCCGGTTATCGGGATACGAGTACGGCGCTTTTGGCGCGCTCGACGAAGTCTCTAAGCTTGCCATGGTCCTTCTTTCCTGGTTCCGATTCCACGCCGCTCGCGGTATCAACGGCGTAGGGCTGTACAGTACGCACCGAATCCGCCACATTCTCCGGCGTCAGTCCGCCGGCGAGAATTACGGGACGGCCTAACGCGACCGCCGCGCTCGCTGCATCCCAATCGCAGGTATGGCCAGTGCCGCCACGCTGCCCCGGTACACTCGCATCCAACAAAAACGCCGATACGGGATAATCCAACATCCCGACCGGATCGAATTCCGGGCCAGCGTGAAACACCTTGATTAATTTCGCAGAGATTTGTCGACAGAAGTCGACTGTTTCATCGCCGTGCAGCTGCACACAATCCATGAATGGCAACCACTCCGCGACCTGTTCCGGTCGAGGATTGATCGCGACTGCCACCTTAGTAACGAACGGTGGAAGCGATTTACAAATTGATTCCGCATCACGCGGGTCGATATACCGCCCTTTGCGTTTCGCTTCATCCGAGAAATTAAATCCTAACGCGTCCGCACCCGCGTGGCACGCTGCAATCGCGTCGTCAAGATTCGTAATGCCACAAATCTTAACCCGTGTCATCCGTCCAATTCTCCGCGATCCATACCTAATAATTCGGAAATCTTACCGTGAATATTACCACTCGTGACCAACGCTTCTCCGACGAGAATCGCGTCCACGCCCCCATCTTCGAGCATGACAACATGATCCCGCGTGTGAATACCGCTCTCACTCACCAGCACGTAACCACCCGGAATCATTTTCTTCAAACGCATCGTCGTGCCGAGGTCCGTCGTAAAATTGCTCAGGTCGCGGTTGTTCACCCCAATAATATGCGCTCCCGCCGCCATCGCCCGCTCGACTTCCTTCTCGTCGTGCACTTCAACCAATACGGCCAGGCTTAATTGATCCGCAAGCGTCAGATAGTCCTTGAGCTGTTCGTCCGATAAAATACGGACGATGAGCAAGATCGCATCCGCCTGAGCCGCACGCGATTCATAGATCTGATACTCGTCCACGATGAATTCTTTGCGGAGCACCGGCGCTGAAACACCGTGCCGCACAGAGAGTAAATCGTTCAGCGTTCCCTTGAAGAACTTTTCATCCGTGAGCACAGAGATGCAACGCGCCCCAGCGTCTTGATAAACGCTAGCAAGCTCGAGCGGATCGACATCGAGCAAGAAATCGCCCTTCGAAGGCGATGCCCGCTTCACCTCAGCGATTAGGCTCACACCGGGCTCACGTAAAGCTGATCGAAAATCCCGTGGCGGCGGATTCAATCCGATCTGTTCCTGCACATCTCGCAACGGCACGCGCGTTTTCTGCAGCGACACCTCGCCATGCTTGTGATTGCAGATTTCGTCTAAGATCATGCCGCCGCTCCAGAGGTCACCCGCGCAACATCGTCCAACACACGGCCCGCCGCACCTGAATCAATCGACTCCGTAGCCCGCGTAGCAGCCGCCTTCCAATCTGCCGGACCATCTTCACCCGCCAGAATACCCGCTGCAGCATTTAGCACAACGACGTCGCGACAAGGACCGGGTTCTCCAGCAAAAACCTTCCGAATCATACCCGCATTCGTTTCTGCGTCATCGCCGAGGAGTTCATCTGAAGATACGGATCGAATCCCGGCATCTTCCGGACACACAAACCCAACCGAGACACCGTCCGGCGTAACTTCGGCGATTCGGGTACGGACCGAGAGCGAGATTTCGTCGAGGCCGTCTTCACCCGACACCACAAATGCACGACGTGCGCCAAGGTTTTTCAATACATGCGCGAGCGGTTCAACAAGGGCTTCGTCATACACCCCCATCACCTGCCCGTCTGCACCCGCAGGATTTGTCAATGGGCCCAAAATGTTGAACACCGTACGCAACTTTAGTTCTTGACGAACCGGAGCGACATGTTTCATCGCGGCATGAAATGACCGCGCAAAAAGAAATCCAAATCCATGGTCATCGATACACTGCGTCACCACTTCCGGTGCCACATCGATTTTTACCCCCAGCGCTTCGAGTACATCCGCGCTGCCACACTTACTCGACGCGCTCCGATTGCCATGCTTCGCAACGGCGACACCCGCGCCCGCAACGACGAACGCCGCCGCCGTACTGATATTGAACGTCCCAGAACCATCGCCGCCCGTACCGCACGTATCAACTAAAGGACGCCGACCTGGTTCAATGCGAGTGGCCTTCGCCCGCATGGCTTGCGCGAGTCCAGTGATTTCCTCGACCGATTCGCCTTTCATCCGCAGCGCCACGAGAAACGCCGCGATCTGAGCGCTCGTCGCTTCACCATCCATAATCTGGAGGAGGGTCTCGGTCGCGACTTCCCGAGGCAGGTCTTTTCCCTCAGCGATATTTGCGATGGCTTTTTGAATCATGGTGTCTTGGAGGCGTTTCTCGTTTAGAAGATCCGGGCATTCACCCACGTAAACCCAGTGAAAATGCGCACTTAATTGAACGAATAAGTCTATCAATCAGCGCCGGATCGCGTCAAGTTAGCAACCCCGCAACTCAAAGCGCCGCAACAACCTACGCGAACTTAGATTACTGATCGGAGAACGAACGTCGCCAGCGCCAGCGTGACGAAGAAACCGCACATATCGGAAATGGTCGTCAGCATGGGACCTGATCCGATTGCGGGATCGACGCCCAACCGACGCATCATCAACGGAATCACACCGCCCAACGTTACCGCGACAACCGTCGTGATCGCCAGCGCGCTGCCAACCACCAAGCCAAGGTAAACGGCTTTATCACTTTCGCCGCTGACGACGCTATATCCCAAACCGGCGACGCCCAGTATCGCGCCAATAGAGATGCCGACGGCGATACCGACCCCAATTTCTTTCCGCGCAATCTGAAAATAATCACGCGGTTCGATAATCCCCATCGCGAGTTCACGGATACTCACGGCCAACGCCTGATTCCCGGAACATCCCGCCATATTCGACACCACGGGCAAGAACACCGCGATAGCGATCCACGCCTGAAGCGTTTCCTCGTACATCGCGATGACGAGGGCGGCCATCACATTGAGCACAACCGTTACGGACAACCACGAAAGCCTCCGCGTGGTCCGATCTATTAGCGGCATGCTCCGCAATTCTTCACCGCCAACAATACCGCTCGCACGAAGATACGTTTGCTCAACGTTTTCGCCGTGTGCTTCTTCCACATCGCCGCGGTCCACCACACCAACTAAAATGCCCGCAGCATCCACGACAGGAACGCCGATAAAATTATGGCGATCAAAAAAGTGTTCAAGGTCGACGAGTGAAGTATCTGTCGATACTTTCATCGGATCAGGAATCATGATTTCCGATAGCGGCGTAACTTCGCTTGACAATAGAAGGTCGCGCAATCGGACCACGCCTGCTAGGCATTCTGCATCATCAAGAACATACACGTATTGAACACCGTAATCTGAATACTTGGATCCATGCTCCCGCAGGTCATTCATAACGTCGCGCACCCGAAGATCGTCCTGATACTTCAGCACGTGCGTCGTCATCAGACCGCCAGCCGTTTCCGGATCGTGCGCGAGCAATTTGCGCGCAGTCGCCGCAGCCTGCGGCGTCATTTCCCGCAGGATGGCTTCCGCTTCAGGGTCTTCAATTTCACCCAACAAGTCGGCCTGCTCATCCGACTCCAGCTCGACGATAATTTTCGCGGCGTCCCCCGCTGGCAAGTCTTCGAGGATGTCCGCACCCTGCGCGTCCGGCAGTTCATCGATGATATCCGCTGCTTCCTCCGGATCGAGCAGCGTCAGCAGACTGGCGCGTTCTTCCTCTTCGAGCCGAGAAACAGCGCGGGCAATATCGGAAGGAGAAAGCTCATCGAGATACGAACTGAGCTTATCTGGGTCCTGTTTCGTGACCAGCGCGGCGATAGCTTCCCAAGATTCGCGCGGATCGGACATGGTTCAATTCCTCAATAATTTAGCAAAGGCCTTACAGGGCCGTCTTCCGCTCAAGCAGACTCAAAAGGGAAACCGGTCGGGTTGGAAACGGTAACACAGGCGAACAATGACTATCGAACACCAACCCAAGACTCAAGCCTATGCGCATCGACAAACTGGAACTATCCCGCCGCGTTAGACCTTATAAACTCGGGAGTATTCGCAAATCCCGCAAACGGCCCCCAATCAGAATTTTGAACGGACACCGCCACAGTTTGATATACTGCCGGTCACGGTGCCCTTTAACAAACGGAGAACTTCCGCGCTTTGTCCAATCCCCCAACATCTCAGCACGACGCCCCAACGCCGTTACTCGACGGCATCACTAAACCCAGCGATCTCAAGGCGTTAACGCTTCCCCAACTGCAAGAATTAGCTGAGGAAATGCGCGAAGTTATCATCGCGACCGCCTCAAGAAACGGCGGGCATTTGGCCCCGCATTTGGGCGTGGTTGACCTGACCATCGCCCTCTATTACGTTTTCGATTTACCCGATGATCAAGTGGTCTGGGATGTCGGACACCAGTGCTATCCCCACAAACTTCTCACAGGACGCCGTCACGAAATAGACACGATTCGTCGACGGGGCGGCCTCAGCGGCTATCCCAAAATGTCCGAGAGCGAATACGATTCGTTCGGCACCGGACATAGTTCCACATCGATTTCCGCCGCGTTAGGCATGAAAGCCGCCGCGGACTCACTCGACCGTGACCAACGATCGATCGCTGTGATTGGCGATGGCGCTATTACGGGCGGCATGGCCTTCGAAGCCCTGGCCCATGCCGGACATCTCGGCAAAGAACTACTCATCATCCTAAACGACAATCGCATGTCGATCTCGCCCAGTAAAGGGGCGCTGTCATCTTATCTCAGTCGCTTGATTACCGGCGGCCTCTACACCCGCGCCAAAGACGATTTTCACAAACTTATGGAGACGATCGTCGGTACTCGGGTTACCCGTGCGGCCGAGCGTATCGAGTCATCCGTCAAAGGCATGATTACCGGTAACACACTGTTCGAACAGCTCGGCTGGCAATACGTTGGCCCCGTTGATGGCCACGATCTGGATACGTTGATCGAGTGTTTCAAGAATCTAAAACAGATGCGCCGACCGGTCTTCTTCCATTGCGTCACCACCAAGGGCAAAGGCTACAGTTACGCAGAAGAAGATCCGCTCACCTATCACGGCGTCAAAAGCTTCAACATTGAAACGGGAAAATTCAACGCGCCCCCGAAGACGGACCAAGCCCCCGTCGTCAAAGTACCGACCTTCACAGACGCATTCGCGGACGGATTGATCGAAGCCGCGAAGGCCGATCACCGCGTCGTGGGGATTACCGCTGCCATGCCCACAGGCACCGGACTGAGCATCTTCGAAAAGCAATTCCCCGACCGTACGTACGATGTAGGCATTTGCGAACAGCATGCCGTCACTTTTGCTGCCGGCCTCGCCGCTCAAGGCATGAAACCGGTCGCAGCAATTTACTCAACCTTTCTCCAACGCGGTTATGACCAATACATTCACGACGTGTGCATTCAAAAACTCCCCGTCGTATTCGCGATTGATCGCGCAGGTGCAGTCGGCGAAGACAGCCCCACACAACAAGGCGCGTTCGACCTATCATTTCTCCGGGTGATCCCCAACATCGAAATACTAGCGCCGCGCGACGATGTCGACATGCGCAGCATGCTCCTTTGGTCTCTAAAACAGGATGGTCCGGTTGCGTTACGATACGCCCGCGGTGCAGCACCAACAATTGGCGATGCAGAGGGCCGCGACATAACTCGGGGCGAAATTTTGCGAGAAGGGTCCGATGGCTATTTCTTGTCGATTGGCCCTATCGTCCAGAATTGCTTCGCCGCAGCGCAATTGATGAAAGAACGCCACGGTCTTTCCATCGGCGTGGCAGACGCCCGATGGATCAAGCCCCTCGATACGGAACTCATCGACGGCATAAAACACCTTCCCATCGTCACGGTCGAAGAGAACACGGTCGTGGGCGGGTTTGGATCAGCCGTTCTCGAACACTTCCAACGGACCGGCGCTTTGCAAGACGTTAAAATGGAAATGGCCGGATTCCCCGATGCGTTTATCGAACACGGCACCCGAGACGAACAGCTAGCGGAAATCGGACTCGACCCAACTGGCCTAGCCGAAACAGCGCTCAAGATCGTGCAGCCCGCAGCCAAGCGTCCCGCCGCAATTAGCTAGAGCAGACTTACGTCGTTCGTACCCACCGTCATTGCAACATCCCGTCAAAAAATCCGTCATTGCGAGAGAGCCTCAGGCGACCGCGGCAATCTCTTTTCGCAGATAGCTTTGGATACGAACACGCTAGTCACTTCGCTTTTGTCGTTTCTTCCTGCGCGGATACAGCGCACGCACTTCATCCGGATACAACCGGTGCACGCGTTTCCACAAATACCAGGTTAAATCCCGCGTGACTTCCGGCTCAATCGAATCAAATCGCAACCCGAACCAGTGACGTTCGGATTGTTTGAATTGCTGCGGAGCATTTCGATGAACCACAATTGAAGGCAGTATGTGACGGACATCATCTTTCAACTGCACTTCAATCGAGAGATGATCGCCCAGTTGAAACGCTGCTGCGCCCGCGACTAACGCACCGTGCAGACTCAAATTCGCGATTGTGCCATCAAACCAAGGCGCCGGTACCCCCGCGCCATACCGCGCACGCAGCCGGGTCGGAACACGCCAGACATCGCGGCCATGCGTTCGAACCGCGCTCGCCGTCCGGCGCAACACGATGCCATCCCCCGGCTCGCGCGGCCCTATCACCACCTGCGTGTGATAGACGGGGCCATTCAAATCCACGCCAAGCTGCACGTCGATCCCCACGTCTTCTACGCACTCGCCAATAGAAGGAAATGATGTCCAAATTGTGTTTTCGGAGACACCGAGAATTTCGGCAAAATGCCGGTGCGCATCCCACGACAACGTGCACGGTGTACCCACCGCAAGACGCGGTACTTGATCGCCCCCGCCCGCCACGCCTAAACGTTAGACCTCGCGGCCAGCCGCTTCTAATAAATCTGCACTCAAATCGATATGCCGACGGTTGTTCGATCGTGACACAAAATCCTTGGGCAACTTTGTCGGATACGCATCGTTAAAACACGCCAGACAGAAATCGTCCATCTTGTAACCCGTTGCTTCCACCATCGATTCAATCTTCTGAAAGTGGAGACTATCGACCCCCAGGTGTTCGGCGATTTCCTCTACGGACATATTGGACGCAATTAATTTGTCCCGCTGCGGCGTATCAATTCCGTAGTGACACGAATTAATGATTGGCGGACAACTGATCCGGAAATGAATTTCTTTCGCCCCACAATGGCGCAACATTTTGATGATTTTCCGGGAGGTCGTCCCCCGTACGATACTGTCATCCACCAATACGATTCGCTTACCGCGAATGGATGTCTCCGAAGGATTCAGCTTAATCTTTACCCCGAAATCACGAATACGCTGATCCGGCTCGATAAACGTCCGACCAATGTAGTGATTACGAATGAGGCCCATCTCGAACGGAATTCCGGACTGATGCGAATACCCCAACGCCACTTGATTCGACGAATCCGGAACCGCCATCACGACATCCGCGTCCACCTCATAGTCGCGCGCAAGATTACGGCCCAATTGCTTACGTACATCGTCAACACTACGACCAAAAATTACGCTATCCGGACGCGCCACATAGACAAACTCGAAAATGCACGGACTCGGTTTGACCGTCTCGAAGGGCTTCAACGACTCAAGACCATCGCGCGTCGCGATAACCACTTCACCCGGCTCCACTTCGCGCACATGTTCCGCATCAATTATGTCTAGGGCGCACGTCTCACTTGCGAAAACATGCGCATTTCCCCGCTTCCCGATCCACAACGGTCGGAAGCCATGCGGATCACGCGCGGCCACAATCCGCTCACCATCTGTCGCGATCACCGTGTACGCGCCAACCAATTGTTTAAGCGCATCGATGATCGCGGGTGCTAATTCTTTTTCCTTCGAACGCGAGATCAGATGAATGATGACTTCTGTATCCGTCGTCGACTGGAATATCGCGCCCAGGTCTTCGAGTTCATCACGCAACGCGCCGGCGTTCGTCAGATTTCCGTTGTGGCCCAACGCCACCGAACCCCGCGCATAGTCGCGCACGATAGGCTGCACGTTTTTCAGCACGCTCGTCCCGAACGTCGAATACCGGACATGCCCTATCGCCAAATCACCTTTCAACTGCGCGAGTTTGTGAGGCTTGTGCTGCGGAAAAACATCCGCAACCAATCCCACGCCCCGGCATGCATTGAGCTGGCCGTCATGGGAACAGACAATGCCCGCACCTTCCTGGCCTCTGTGCTGCAACGCCTGAAGCCCGAGATAGGTAAAATTGGCAGCTTCCTCATCACCGAACACACCGAATACTCCGCACTCGTCACGAGGCCGGTCATCCGTCGTATAGTGTTCGGGTAACTGATTCTTCGCTTCGGCGTCAGCCATGACTAAAAGTCACTCCTACCGGTCAAACGTTTGTAGGCTTCAACATATTTCTCTCGTGTCTTTACGACAACCTCTTCAGGCAACTCGGGCGGCGGCGAATCCTTGTCCCAATCCGTCCCGTCCAACCAATCCCGTACGAACTGCTTATCATAGCTCGGCTGACCGCGGCCTGGCGCATATTCACTCGCCGGCCAAAAACGAGACGAATCCGGCGTTAAGACTTCATCGGCCAACGTCAACGTATCGTTCAATACACCGAATTCAAACTTCGTGTCACACAGTATGATACCGCGTTCAGCCGCCATGGCCCGCGCGCGATCATAGATTGCGAGTGACGCGCTCGCCGCTGCATCATTCCAGTCCGTCCCGATGATCTCGCCCGCGCGCTCCGGACTGATGTTGATGTCATGGCCATCCGTTGCTTTTGTAGCCGGCGTATAGATCGGCGTGTCTAGTTTACTGGACTCCAGCAGACCGGTCGGCATCTCAATCCCACACACCGTCCCGTCCTTCTTGTACTCTTTCCAACCGCTGCCCGCCAAATACCCCCGAACCACAAATTCCACGGGAAACATCTCGCATTTCCGCACCAGCATCGTCCGGCCCTCGAATTGCTCGGGCAGCGACTTGAAAGGCTCCGGAAAATCGCTCAGATCGGCTGATATCAGGTGATTCGGAACAAGATCGCCAATCTGCTCAAACCAATACAACGACATCTGCGTCAGTAACTTTCCTTTGTCAGGAATGCCTGAAGAACAAATCCAATCAAATGCGGAGATCCGATCCGTCGCGACGATCAACAATCGGTCATCCAAGTCGTAGATGTCACGCACCTTCCCCCGTGCAAGCGGTTTTACACTCGGTACATTTGTTTCAAGCAACGCGGCGCACATGATTCTCTCCTAATTCAGCAAGGCCGGATTGACGTACGGCCGATTAATGTCCAGTAACTCATCCAACAACACTTGACTCGCCGCTGCGCCCGGCATCAACGGATGTTCAAGCATCGCTTGAAACGCCGCATCACGATCACCGGTCACTGCCGCTTGAACCGTCAATGATTCAAAACACTTTATCGATTGCATTAAGCCGCGTATGGAAGGCTCCGGCGCTTTCTGCTCGATAGCGCGCGCACCGTCCTTCCCAATCACCGCCGTCAATTCGAGCGAGGCATCGTCGTCAAACGTCGGCACCGCGCCCGCATTTCGGCAACAAACAACTTGCCTATTCTGGCGGTCATTTTGAATCGCATCAATCAAATGAAACGCAGCCGTTGAATAGTGCGCGCCGCCCCGTTGCGATAACTCCGGCGGCTTCTCCTTCAACGACTCGTCCTGATATTTCTTCAACAGCGATGTCTCGATCTCGACCACTTCCTCACCGCGCGTCTTCGGATTCCGCTTCATCAACTCTAGCTTATCGCCCGTCGCATAAAAGTACTGCAAATACGGATTCGGCAGCATTTCCAGGCTTTTCATGGCGACTTTCATGTTCGCGAGCACGGCAGGCTCTTCCCATTCCTCGCCCGCCGCATCATAAAATGCGGCCATCGCCTTTTCCGTCACATCGTTGCCACCAACTGAGAACGCGCGCACCCATGCCAAGTGATTAAGTCCGACATAATCCAGTTCAACATCTTCCATCGCACAGTCCAAAAACTTCACACAGTCCATAACCGTGCAAATTGGAATGTTGCACAAACCCACGCTACGAATGCTGCTATGACGAATCAACGCCTCCGTGATAATCCCCGAAGGATTCGTAAAATTGATGAGGTAACCATCCGCTGCTGAACGTTCCATCTCATGCGCAATTTCCAATATCGGAGGAATCGTTCGCAATGCGCACGCGAACCCACCAACTCCCGTTGTCTCTTGCCCGACGATGCCGTGACGCAGACCCAATTTCTCATCCGCAATTCGCGCCTGCGATCCACCCACTCGCAATTGCGTCACAACAAACTTAGCCCCGCATACCGCCTCCGCCATGTTCCCCGTTTCATGAATCGTAAACGGATCGCCATTCCGCGCCGCCATCCTTCGTGCGAGGCCCGCCGTGATGGACAACCGTTCGCGATCGGGGTCCATCATCCACACCTCGTCCACCGGAATTTGATCCAGACGAGGAAAAAGACCATCAATTAGTTCAGGGGAATAAGAACTTCCGCCCCCTATGACCGCAAGTTTCATGCGGAGCAACTCTCCAGAATGTGACACCCCCAGCACCGAAGCACACAGCCCTAACGAAACACTGGCCGCCCCTTAACGCGCGCATGGTACTGAGGCGTCGCGCCTGGGTCAATTCCGGCGGTTTTACCCGCGCTACCTTGCAACGGTACTATGCACCTGGGGAGCGACGTATAGAATTATGAGCAATCCGGAAATTGGATTCGATCTGAGCACCGTCATGGCGGGCCTGCTGCTCATCCCCTATTTGTGCTGGGGCGTATACGTCCTCAAACATCAGCTGCGTGAGCACGCTGATTTCCCCTTAGTGGTTGAAGCGGCCACGATGGCTGCACTGGTCTTCTTCTTCCTCGTCGAACTGCCGCTACTCCGCATGTGGCTGAGTCCCTCCCCGCTCTGGCTCTTCGCCGCCACGGCTGGCCTCATCGTTTCCTGCGCCGCACTGTACGGCCCCATCATGTTTTCATTCGTCTCACACGCCATCATCAACGTCGTCATGCCACACGGACAAAAGCGTGTCCAAGCACCCGAGTACGGACCTTCTGAGGGCCTGGAACGCAACGGCCTGTTTGAAGACGCGGGACATTCCTACGCGGCTGTCGCGCGCGCATTCCCAAAGGAATCGACTCCTGCCCTACGCGCCGCCGACAACTTCATGAAAATCGGCGACACGGAACAAGCAGCCGAATGGTTCGAAAATGGACTCGCCAACGTCACAAACAGCAAGCAAGCCATGCCGATCGCATTTCGCCTATTCGAAATTTATTCGCGCATGTTGCACGACGACGAACGCGCGCGAACCGTCCTGGAAACGTTCCTCGATCACTTCCCCGATTCGGACCAAACGGAGTCCGTCCAAAAACGACTGAAACGAATCACAGCGAAAGAAGACGATAGCGCTCAGACAACCACTACGCCTCTGCAACTGGAAACCGATTAGGTCGACCAAGGAGTACTGCTAGATGTTCCGAGTAAAGCGACTCGACGCCCCATGGCAACACCGTAATACAAACCGTTCATCCCGACTCGCTAACGGCGCAATCATCGCGACCGGTCTGGCATTCCTCTTCGCCACCTCAAATGCGGTCGCCGAGAACTCCGGCCCCCTTATTTCCACAAGTTTCGTTGTCAACACACCCGGTGCAGCAAGCTTTTCGCCCGCGCTGCCCGTATCGTTCGCCCTCATCGATGGCGCTCCGTCTTCCGTGACTCTCGGCGTATCAACGACATCAGACGAGATATTTCAATCCGGTTTCGGCGCTGGCATACCGCTCGGCGCAACGATTACCGGTATCGAAGTTACGTTTTTCGCGCGCGGAGATTTCACGTCGCCTTCTGACACTCACACCGTAAACATAGGCTCCGTGGGTACGCCCGGTACCTCGAAGGCGGTGACACTCACCGACACTTCAGGCGACTATCTCGTTTCGACGTTTGGAGGTTCCGCCGACACCTGGGGACTCGCACTCACACCCACCGATGTGAACAGCGCGGGGTTCGGCGTTTTCACCACCGTATCGACCGGCGCAGGTAGTTCAGGAGGAACCCTCGAAATAGATCACCTTCGGATTGAAATCTTCTACACGTTCGCCGTCTCACCCGCACTACGGATCGAACCACCCCTCGTCGATTTCGAAGATTACGACGCAAAACCGATCTTCGTCGAAATCGATTGGATGACAGACACCGACCACAGCCACAAACCATCGCAAGCCGTAATCGACGAGATTGTGGCGACGTATGCGCGAGCGGGTTTCCAACTCATTCTTGACGTGAGCAACGAGATCCCACACCAAGACGTTTTCGATGTCACCCCATCCCTCGGAGGATCGCCCGAAATTCAGGCGTTAAAAGACCAATACTTCGATCATCGTGACGATCCAAACTATTACTACAGCCTCTGGATTCACCGGTATTCCAGAAACGGCGGCGGGGCAACCTGCAGTTCGGGACTCGGCCAACTGCCAGGTCAAGTCCACCTCGTATCGCTTGGTTGTTTTAGCGGACAAACCGGAACGTTTTCCAACCAAGTCGGAACATTTGTCCACGAATTCGGACACAATCTCGGCATCCGTCACGGTGGATTCACAAACACAAACTACAAACCGAATTACATAAGCGTCATGAATTATCACTATCAATTGGCAGGCATACCTGCCCGGTTGAGTAGTCGTCAATGGGCACAGACCGGACTGCAACTGAACACCTTCGGACTGTCCAATGGATTGTTGGGCACGTTAGACGAGATCGATCTTGACGAAAACCTGGGCATCGGTTTGGGCAGACCCGTCAACTTCAATTGCGACGGTGATCTGGTGGACCCAAGCATCATTCAGAATATCGACACGCTCTCATCGTATTGCTCGTCAATCGAGCCACTGACCACCGTTCTCGATAGCGATGATTGGGACGATGTTCGATCACTAATCGGTTCGAAATCCGCTCGGGTCAGTTCGGCGACATCCGCCGATTCGGAAGAGTGCATCTCCTTCGATGAATACCAACTCCTTCCCGAAAGTCAGAACGAAGCTCTCATCGACGCACGCAACCGTTCCGCCTCGAAAGCCGACAATGGCACTCTCGGTTTCCCCATCAAGTGGTTCACGATCTACAACGACGGCGCGGGCAATCTGGATATTTCCGCTGCAACGCCGGATATCGCTGCACCTTGGCTAACGTTCAATCCCGCTCCGCCATTTAGCATCCCGCCTGGCGAGTCGCGTCTGCTCCAATTGATCGTGAACCGGCAAATCGCACCCGCCGGTATGACGACGACGACCGTCTCTCTCACCTCGAATGATCCGTCTATCGGCGGCGGTTTCGATTGGCCCGAAGTGGAGGTTACCCTCCCGGCGAGTCCCACTCCAGACGTCTTTACCATCACGCGCGCAGATTCAGATCCCACAAGTACAACAGCCGTCGATTTCGATGTCGAGTTCACGGAGAACGTAAGTGGCGTCGACCCATCGGATTTCTCTTTATCGACAACCGGTGTGTTTGGTGCCGCCATCACTGGAATCTCCGGCACCGGCGCCAACTACACCGTCTCCGTCTCAACGGGATCGCAGAGCGGAACCATTCAGTGCAACCTCGTCGATGATGACTCCATCACCAGCGATGCGACAGCAACCGCGTTAGGGGCGGCGGGCGTCGGCAACGGCAGCTTTTCCGGAGGCGAAATCTATCACGTCGACAAGAGTGCTGGAACTATCGCCGAAAGTACGGATGTACCCAAGGCGCTTCCGGATGACGGATCGACAACTTCGGTCATCATCGTCCCCGCGATAAATGCCATCACCACGCTCTCCGACGTAAACGTTACGCTCGATATCACACATCCCGCCGTCGAAGATCTCGATGTATTCCTCCAATCCCCCACCGGCACTACCGTCGAATTGTTCACCGATGTCGGCGGCGCGAACGCCAACTTCACAGCCACAACGCTGGACAACAGCGCAGGGACGTCGATCACCGCCGGTACCGCCCCATTCACAGGAACGTTCGCCCCCGAAGGCAACCTTGACGATTTCACGGGCGAAACAAGCGTCGGCACTTGGACTCTGACGATCACGGACGATACACCAGGAAACGCAGGTACCTTGAACAGTTGGAGCATAGGAATGGCCGGCACCAACATCCCTCAAGGCGTTCCCGTCGCAGACCGCTGGGCCCGAACGAGTCTGATCACTGCGATGATCGCTATCGGAATCCTGATTCTTCTACGTGCAAGCGTGCACCGCAGAAAGACGTTGACTTCAGCCTTACACGCAGAAAAGTGACGAGCAGCTCGTTATCGCCGTGCATCACGACAGTGTTCGCTCCAGCTGTCATGTCGATCGCAGCCGAGACATCTTCTCAACTGCACAGATGAACACCGATTGAAAGGGCAAGAGTTTATCCGTGTTCATCTGTGGCTAATAAAATGAACAACATAGCTCTCTCTTAGGAAAAGAGCCTTTTCCATAAACGAGATTGCCGCAGTCGCCAGGAGCTCCTTCGCAATGACGGTGTGGGGAATTCGCGTAGGACAAGTTCAATCAGAAACGGACGACACATGCTATCAAGTATAGTGTTGCGTCAACCCAGACAAGGGAGATGTATCGATGACAGGTCGTATGCTGTCGCTCATAACAATTGTTCTTGTTTCGCCGCTATGGCTGACCTCAGCACATGCCGACGATCCAACCGGCGTCGCCGCAACAGACTGGCCCTACTGGCGCGGCCCTGATCGAAACGGTATTGCCAATGCGAACCAGTCTCCACCTTTGCAGTGGAGCGATGATCAGAATGTACTCTGGAAACAACCAGTTCCAGGACGCGGCCACGGTTCACCAACTATCGTTGGCGACCTGATCTTTCTCACCACCGCCGACGAGGAAAAAGAAATTCAGTCCGTCCTCAGTTACAACCGCAAAACAGGACAACCGATTTGGAAGACCGACATCCATAAAGGCGGGTTCACATTCGAAGGCCGGCAAGGTAATCCAAGATCGAGCTTAGCGTCTTCGACCGTCGCCGCCGACGGAGAACGTGTCTTCGCGAGTTTCGTAAACGACAACGCCGTTTTTACTACAGCCCTTAGTCTAAAAGGCGAAATACTATGGCAAGAGAAGGTAACCGACTACGTCATGCACCAAGGCTACGGTTCCTCACCCACCCTTTACGGTCCCTTGCTATTGGTCTCCGCCGATAATAAAGGCGGCGGAGTGGTTACCGGATTCGATCGTATCACGGGAGAAACCGTGTGGACCGTGAAACGTGCCGCATTGCCGAACTATGCCTCACCGATTGTCCTCAACATCGGGGGCAAAGACCAGTTGGTGTTCACCGGTCACGATCTCATCTCCAGTTTCGACCCGCTCTCAGGCGCATTGAACTGGGAAGTAAAAGGGGCCACCGTCGAATGCGTGACCTCGGTTGTAACCGACGGAACCTTCGTCGTAACCAGCGGAGGCTATCCCGAGAATCACATTTCCGTCGTCCGTGGCGACGGTTCAGGCGAGACGATTTGGCGCAATGAAACCAGGGTCTACGTCCCCTCACTTCTGGTCCACAACGGACATATCTTCGGCGTCACCGATAACGGTGAAGTCATCTGCTACGATTTCGAAAGTGGCACACCGCTCTGGGAACATCGTCTACGCGGCAATTTCGCCGCCTCCCCAGTCCTCGTCGGCGACAACATCTACGCGATCAACGACAAAGGAACCACAACAATCTTCAAAGCGAATCCCACTGGATTCGAACTGGTTGGCGAAAACAAAATTCTTGCAACCGACATTCAATCCACACCAGCGATTTGCGATAGCCGGATCTATGTCCGCGTAGCGCAAGACAACGAAGGTCAGCGACAAGAAATGCTCTACTGCATCGGCCAATAAATTGACCGACTACGATCTACGCCGACGAATGGCGATCACGCCGACGACCACCAACGCGCCGACCACCATCAATCCATTGAGCGGCAACGATACCTCTGCCTGGTATTCGAAATACTCTGAGAGGGTATCTGAACCACTCGCTTTCACCACGACGACATCGACCATGCCCGTACCCGGCGGCGTCAGCACTTGCACCGAATTTGTGCCGGTGGACTGAATCGACGCTTCACTTGCCCCGAAATAGATCGATTGGAGACCGGTTCCGATATTGGCTCCCGTAAGCGTAACAGGTGTCCCACCGGTTTCCGCGCCGTACTTAACATTTAGATCAAAGTAGACACCTTGTTGATAAATGTAGACTTTTCTCGGAATCCCCAGAGCGCCTGGGGATGAAAGCACCGCAGTGCCGAGTCGAGGAAGACGACTCGTGTTCTCCGTAACCGAAAAGGAAAGACCCGTGTACTGCGCATAATTGAGCGACCTGTCGCCACCGCTCAAGGTCAACCAACTCGAATTGCTGGCGGTAGTCCAATTCAGAACTGGAGCACCCGTATTGCCAATCGTCGCTGAACTCGATCCGGCTCTCGAACCGAAACTGGTCGGTTGCCCGATGACGACGAGTCTGGGATCCCGTTGCACGTTGCAGTCGAAAGTACCCGTTACCCATCCGCCGCCGACTCCTCCGGCACTCACCCGGTACCGGTAGGAACCACTGGGCATGAAGTTCTGCAAATAGCTGGTTCCCGTCGTAAACCCTAACACCGACCAAGTCGCGCCGCCATCGGTGGATCGTTCCACCGTGTACGTGCACGCGCAACTGGACGGCCAGGTGACAAAGAATTGCCCGGTTTGGTTTGTCGCGGGATAGCTGATACTGGCCGGTGGTGTATCGGGCGGTTCCTGCACTGATGTCGCCCGGGCGATCCTCAACGCGACTTTGCCAGGGCTACCTTGACCCGAAGCTGAGGTTACGTTAAACAGAGCGGTATACGTGAAGATCGTCGATGTATTCGCTGCATTGCCCACTGTGACATTGACACTCTGTCCAGCCGTCAACGTCCCACTGGACGGCGTGACGCTCGTAACGAAGCCCCCCGGCGACGCCGACCAATCCAACGAACCCGTACCGCTGTTCGTCACCGTAAACATGCCGGTTCCCGCACTGGGGCCTAGATTTAGCGTGCCAGGCCACAACCCGAGCACTGGCCCAGACCGATAAAACCGATAGAACTCGACCGAGGAGAAATCCCCATTGCCGATTCCGATACCACCCAGAGGCACGTTGGCATTGTCGAGAATGGTATCGTTGTCCACGAGATCCAGCCAGATCACACCGTCGCCCGTGCCGGTCGCGATGGTAACAGTGCGCGTGTTTCCTGTTCCTGTGACGTTACTGACGCTCGCGCCCGAAACGCCCGACACCGTGAGTGCGAAGTCGCCCGTATCAACCCCGGATACGTCCTCAGAGAATGTAACCAAGAAATCCGCTGACGCCGCGCCAGTCGGTGTAGGATCAGCGCATACAATCGAGCTTACTTCCGGCACAGGCGTCGCACTGAGCAACGCGATTTGATACAGGTCAAACGGCAAGCCTGAGCCCGCATTCAGCGGCAGATAGGAGCCAACGCCGCTGGAAGAAAGCCAGGATCTACCGTCATAAGAGCCTCGCCCGTCGAACGCCGCCGCCGCATCTGTCGCCTCCGTGATCTTGAGTACAATTATTCGGTCACTGGATAACGGAAACAGTTGTGGCACGTCCAATTCGAAGCGGTTCCATCCCGTCACCGCCGCGAATCCGGTCTGCATGTGAAGCTGCGTTGTCGGCACATCGGAAACCATGCTCTCATACAGATGAAAATCCACCGTCGCATCGTTGTCGCAATAGATCTCGAACCCATCGAGCTGGGTCATCGAGGTGTCGTTCGTGTAACGAACCGCCGTCCAGACCTCGCTATTCCCATAGCCCAAACCAGCAAACGGCGCGGTGACATCATCGTAGCGAAGATGCCCCCCCGTGCCGCCGTCCGTGTCTGGTGTGATGTCGATGGCCATGGAAGCGCCCGAGTTTGGAATGTTGGTTATGCCGACGCCCGTCTCAGCGCCAGCGTGATCACGGGAACTTGGTCCGCTAATTCGGTAAAAGGAACGGTTGTCAGACGTTCCCGGATAAAGATCGCCCGCGTCCCCACCGTAGGCAAAACTGTCCAGTGAATCGAAGCCGTCCGCCTCTTCGATATCCACCCACTTGTGCGATTCATCGCTGTTGTCGATACGCGATCCATCAATGTGTTGAATCATCAGACCACTTCCAGGAAGACCAGCGTCGTAATCCGCCTGCTGCCGGTTTTCAATCAAGAAATGCTCGCGCACACGGTATGGGTCGATCCAGAGACGCACAATGGAAGCGTTGGAATGACCTTCGAGGACGGGAAAACCGGTTGTTGACGAACTGATATCCGTGGGCGTCGTTATATCGAGCGCGACCTTGCTCCAAGCCGTCAGATGTGCCGGTATGTCACCGCTCCATCCACTCACGGTATTCCAACTGCCCGAACCCATCAATCCCCAATCGCCGATCCCACCCGAACTGCCGTCAATATCGTAGAGATCGGGAAGACCCAACGCGAGATGCCCGAACTCATGACACATGATTCCGATGGTCGCTTGATGCTCGTTGCCATCGTTAGACCGATGCCGTTCTCCGAACATAGCGTACGGTTCGATGCCTACGGAATCGAGGGTAAGTGGCGCGGCAAGATAGCCAAAATGCCCCCAAACTTTCGGTGTGTAGTCTCCGCCGTACGAACCCTCATAACCGGCTAACACCATCATCACGGTCAACTCGTCCGACGTCACGACACCATCGAAATTGGAATCGAAGTTCTGAAAATTAATGTACGAATCAGCCAATCCCAATATCGCTGCCGCCTCAGCTTTTGAATCCGCCTTGTTCAGATTAGGGTGCGCTACCGGACGGGTGACATGGACGATTCCGTCATTCGCAACACCTTGTCCATCAGCCGCAGGAGCTATCGTAAAATTGTTGTACGTGGTTTCGAGATAGTATTCCTTGACGCTATTGGTAGCGCCAAAAAAAAGGCTTTGAAAACTCGAATCGCTATACTCGAACTCAACGTCGCTATATTCGACCAAAATGACCACGGTATACTGGGTATGCGTGAGCGCCTTTTGTCCGGTTGGTCGCAGCGACCGCATTTGGCGTGAAACGCGGAAGGCTGAATCTACAGGCGGCCGCAAATGTAGCGGCATCAACGACAACTCAGACACCGACAAAGAACCCACGGCATCTAACGAAGCGCTCAACCTAGCACCTGATGCCGAAGCCGCGTAGTACCACGTATCACCTTGTTTGATGATCGTGTGTCCCTCAATCGTCTCGAACCAACTCGCGTATTCGTCGCCGAATTGTCGTGCCTGAAAAGTCGAACCATTGGGTTGCTGAAACGTGCTTTCGACCGGCGCCGCTGAAACTGCCCCCGCAAAGGGCGCATACAGGATCAGAGTAATGGCAATACAAAGAATATATCCGCGCATGTAGTTGACCTCTTCTTTAGTAACGGAGTCATGCGAAGGCCCACAACTCAAGCGCCCAACTATACAGAACGAGGGCAAAGTATGAAAAGTGAGAACGATTGACAAAAAGGGCACAATCTAAGACTTCAGTTATCATCCTGAATTCGATACAGATGCGTCTTCGTGCGTAGCAACAACGAATCACCCGCCACCGCCGGAGATGCCCACAACTCTCCGTCTAACTCATTAAGGGCCAACTCGCGATATTCGCGCCCCGTGCCAATGACGGTCGTGCGGCCCTTCTTGTCCGAGAGGTAGATTCGATCGCCGGTCGTCAACAACGACGATCCGAACTTACCCCTCAACCGCTCGGACCAAATCAGATCACCTGTCATCCCATCCAAGCAAATCAATGTACCGGTATCACTCATTGAATAAATCGACCCATCGACGACCACGGGAGACGACTCATGCGAAACGTCTTCCGTCACTTTCCAAACCACATGCGACTCCGTCACATCACCTTCGCCGCCCTGTCGAATCGCGTACAGTTCGGACGCACCAGGATTGCCACCACTGTTCACGAACAGGAGACCGTTTCCCCAAACGATTCGTGAAATCGGATTGTCATCGCGATACCGGACGCGCCACAGCTCGTTGCCCGTATTGAGATCGTGCCCCGTCACAAGCAGCCCGCCATTGCTGACCATCTGCGGTTTCCCATCCACCTCAATAATGACCGGCGTCTGGTACGACTTCAGCAAATAGTCCGGCTCAATGCCTTCGTAGAGGTCGCGCGGACGATCGTATCGCCACACCGTATCCCCGGTCCGCTTATTCAGCGCAGCAATAAATTGGACGTCGACACCCTCCAGATGAACGATCACCACGTCCCCAAATAGAACCGGCGAGGAGACCGGTCCTTGGTTGTGATCGCAATTTAAGTCTCTACGCCGCCAGAGGATTTCGCCCGAATTCGAGTCAATGCACGCAGTCCCGAACGTTCCGTAGTGAACGTACACTCGCCCCGCTTCCACCACCGCCGAAGGGGTCGCATAGGAGTTGTTGGGATGAATCCGTTGAGGCTCCTCATTTCGAAACACTTCGATGTCGTGAACTACGGAACCCGAATTCAAATCGACACATATCGCGTAAAGAACCGCACCGTCTTCAGTCGCGGTGGTCAACCAGATCTGATCGCCCCAAACCACCGGCGTCGAATGACCGAGATCATGGAGGTCCGTTTTCCAAACAATGTTCTCGGTTTCCGACCAGGTGAGCGGAAGACTGTTCGCCTTCGCATAGCCATCAGTTGAAGGCCCTCGCCAATCCGGCCACTCTCCTTCAGCAAAAACCGGGAACGCAAAGAGCACCGCAAGAGATACGACTAGCACTAAGCGCATACAAACCTCTTTCCAAAGTATTACTCTCTCCCGTCATTCAACGCGAGGGAGCGGTAGCGACCGTGGCAATCTAGTCAACGAAAAAGACGCCGTACCTAGGAGATTGCTACGGACCTCCGCGAAACCACAAGCATCACATTATTCTGGCGACGAACGCTCCGCAGCATCCCTAAGTCGCGTTGGCAGAATGAGACGCGAACCACCCGCGCCACGGGCTGTATCGATCGCACGCATCACGGCCCCAAAATCGGCCGATTCATCCGCCTTCAACACCAGGCGTATTTCCGGGTCAGCCTCAACCAGCGCGCGAATCGCCTGGTCCAGCCCCGCCTCGTCCACCGGTTCACCCGCGAAGAAGAGTGCCCCCGCATCATCCACTGAGATCACATGATTCGGCGCCTCAATCTCTTCCGCCGTTGCCGCCTCGGGCAACGTTACATCGACGGCAAAATCGTCCCGGAATGTCGACGACACCATGAAAAAAATCAATAGCAGAAACATGACGTCGATCAACGGCGTGATGTTGATAACAGGCCGCTTGCGCTTGCGATGAACGTTAAAAGGGCCACTCATGAGAAGACCAATCTTTGACTATTTACGGCATTGACGGCCCAAAGGGCCAGACAGCGTACTGAACGGAGTTTGCACAAGCCGTACGTCCCAGATCAACTAAATGCGCGACCCGTTTGGCAATTTACCCCAACACCGGGTAGACTTAACAAGGGTGTAGTTCATTCACCAACGAGTACTGGGCGGGGTATATGACAGTCGAATCCTATCGTGTTTGCGTTGTAGAAGATGATACAGAAGCTGCGGCCGTTCTTCGCGAAGGACTGGCCCTCAACCACTTCGAGACCACCGTCGCCCACACTGGCGCCGATGCACTGGCCGCGTGCGGATCAGGCGACATCGATTTAATTCTCCTCGACGTCGGTTTGCCGGACATGGACGGCTACTCCATCTGCAAAAAACTCAAAGATAATCCCGACACCGCCGATATCCCCGTCATATTCTGCACAGCTAAAGGGCTGGACGAGGATGTGATGAAGGGCTATAGCATTGGCGCGGTGGATTACATCACCAAGCCCTACAACCTCCCGATGGTGATGGTGCGTTGTGAAGCCGCCATGCGCAACCACGCAATGCGGCGCACCGAACGTGCCCTCCAAGGCCTGCCCACCACCGCGGCTTATACCGATCCACTGACAGGGCTACGGTCAGGGCAGTACCTCATGGAACGCTTACAAGAAGAGGTCGAGAAATCAGACCGGTACGATCATCCCGTGTCATGTGTCGTTGTCGATGTCGACGAAATCTCCGGTCTCGACTCAGAACTGGGCCCCGTCTCACTTGACGACTTACTCGCTGAAATCGCGATGTCCCTCCGCAATCATTCACGCACCTACGATGTCGTTTCTCGATATGACGGCACAATGTTCGCCGCCGTCTTACCCCACGCACCCGAATCCGATGCACGCCAGTACGCGGAAAAAATCGTGACCGAAATTACCTCCACTATTTTCGCCGACCCAAGTTATCCCACAGGCGTCAACGTAAGCGTAGGCATTTCAACCTGCAACAACGGCCACGAATCCGGAGCCCAATTCGTATTCGGCGAAGCGATGCGCAGTCTGCTCGAAGCGAAGAGTATGAAAGACGGTCGATTGGTAGCACGAAGCGTCACTGCGGGGTAATCGCCGGGAGGGCCAACTTCCTCTAGCAGTTGCTTAGCAAGTGCGGGGTTGGCCGGTTCTGCGCAGAGGGTTTCGGCCAAGGTGGAACTTGGCCCTCCCGCCAAGAGCGTCTACCGGCCCAACCGCTCCAACGCTTTGCGTCCAATATCCGTCCGGTACTGCGCGCCGTCGAAGTGAATTTCTTTAACCGCTTCATACGCGAGGGAAATCGCACCCGCAACATCATCACCGCTTGCCGTGACGTTTAACACGCGCCCCCCATTGGTGGCAATCGCACCATTGACCGTCTTTGTGCCCGCGTGAAAGACGGTCACACCTTCCAACGTTTCGGCGGCATCGATTCCAGTGATCGCGACGCCTTTGGCATAACTACCGGGATACCCGCCCGACGCCATCACAACCGATACACACGCACCCGAATCCCATTCCGTACTGGCGCTATCCAACGAGCCATCGCAACACGCTTCAAACACTGGCACAATGTCATTACGCATTCGAGGCAACACAACCTGCGTTTCGGGATCGCCAAACCGACAGTTGAATTCGATTACCTTCGGCCCCGTTGACGTCATCATCAAACCCGCGTACAAAATCCCAACATACGGAGTACCACGAGCGGCCATCGCGTCTACACACGGCTGCAACACCGTGCGCTCAATCAATTCCATTCCCGCCACATCGATCACCGGTGCCGGCGAATACGCACCCATCCCCCCCGTGTTCGGTCCCGTGTCGCCATCAAACGCAGGCTTATGATCCTGACTCGCGACCATTGGAACAACGGTGCGCCCATCGCAGAACGCGAGAATCGACGCCTCTTCGCCCACTAAACACTCTTCAACGATCACGGCATTACCGGCGTCCCCGAACACTTTGTCCGTCATCATCTGACGAATCGCCGCTTCCGCGTCGGATAACGTGAGCGCGACTGTCACGCCCTTGCCTGCCGCCAGCCCATCCGCCTTAATCACGATCGGTGCCCCGCGATCCCGCACATAGGCCAACGCTGCGTCTGCATCCTCGAAGCGCGCGTATTCCGCGGTCGGGATGTTCGCCTCCGACATCACTTCTTTCGCGAACGCCTTCGACGCTTCAAGCTCGGCGGCCTTTTGCGACGGACCAAATACGCGCAACCCTTTCGCCTGAAACTGATCGACAATACCGTCCGCCAACGGCGCTTCAGGACCGACGACGGTCAGCCCAATCGACTGGTCAGCCGCAAATTTTGCAAGCCCATCGTAATCATCAACCGCGATATCGACGCACGTCGCGCACTGCGCAATCCCTGGATTCCCCGGCGCGCAATACACCTGATCCACCAAGGAACTTTGTGCGATCTTCCAACACAGGGCATGCTCGCGCCCTCCCCCACCAACGACTAAGACGTTCATGTAACTCCTCGGCAAATATCGTTTGGGAGGGACGCGCTCCTGCGCGTTCGCAATCTCATTGGACACGCAGGAGCGTGTCCCTCCCATGTTTTGTATTTCAAAACTACGCTTTACCTGGGCCGTTCGACCGGCTCCACACTTTTCAAGTAATCCGCAACGACCCGGTCATATGCGGTCGTAGCCTCAAACGCTTCACGCGCAAGATTCGAACGCGCGGTAAATGAAATCGCTCCGTCATGCGCCCGCAGATCATGCGACACTTCGCTATATTGGTCCGGACTCACGACCACCGCGACATGCCGAAAATTCTTGGCTCCTGATCGCACCATCGCCACTCCGCCAATATCAATGCGATCGATCACTTCGTCCAATGTAATGTCTGGACGCGCGATCAATTTATCCAAGGATTGAAAATTAACGACGACCATGTCGATCCACTCATACCCCTCGGCCTGTAACTGCTCGGCATGCACCTTACTCTCGCGCACACCCAACAACCCCGCATGCACTTTCGCATCCAACGACTTCACACGACCGTCCATCAGCTCCTGCACACCGGTGTAGTCACTGATACTTGTAACCGGAACATTCGCCTCCTGTAGCACCCGCATCGTGCCCGCCGTGCTAATCAGCTCCACATCAAATTCGCGCAACAACTCCGCAAATTCCACGATGCCGGTCTTATCAAAACAACTTAGTATGGCGCGCCTGATTCGGGTCATCTCATCTCCAAACGTGTGCCACGCATTCCACAAAAAAAGGGCGGTGATTGTACTCCAGCCGGACCCGGATTGCCATAATTTCAACACGGAGTGTCCATCGTGTAAGCTGAAGCAGGGAATACGCTTACGATGGAGCTGGACAACAACACTGAAACCACACCGCCGCGTCCGCGACGCCTGGTCCGACCTCTCACCAATATCGCCGTCCTCTTAATCACCACCTTGACCGTCATCGCTATCGGCGAAGCCCTCTTCCGATACCGATTCGACTCCGGCGGATATCACCCACCAGAGGCCGTTCTCCAAATCCAAAAACACCTCGTCACACACCCCGATTACGGTTTCGCCTGGCGGCCCAATGTAGATGAATCAGCGCAAATCATTTTCAACGTAGCCGATGTCGAGTTTCTTCCCCTGTCCACCGATGCCCAAGGATTCATCAACCATCCTAAAGCAACAACCAATCGCAATATCGACATCCTCGGCCTCGGCGACTCATTCGTCGAACACGCCGCCCACACCTGGTTCAAACTCGCCAAAGATCGCGATCTCAATTACTACAGCCTAGCGCTTCACAGAACCGCGCCGCCGCAATACGCCGAAGTCTTCAAAGCACACGGCAAAACACTAAACCCGAAGTGGATCGTCATTGGTCTATTCGAAAACGATTTTGTCGAGACATCAGACTTTTACCAATGGAAGGCGACAGACCTAGATTGGTTTGAGTATCACTCCGGCATCTGGTGCGGTCCTCCGGTCGACAACTCGTTCGCGGGAAAATTACGCGAGGGAGCATTCCAAGGTTGGAACGCCGCCATAAAAAACACCCGCGCAAACCTACGCGGACAGCGCATGTCGATCACCGGCCCCACGCAAGATGAAATAGCAGAGGTGATCGCAGCACTCCGCAAAATCTTCAACGACGCTAGCGCGATTCAAGCCCACACACTCCTGGTCCTAATCCCGAGCAAGCCCACCGCGACGAACGCACCCACGAAAGAATCCAAAGCGTATGACATGGTGGTAGAAGCACTACCCGAAAACGACGCCATCGACGTACTCGATCTACGCCCTATCTTCCGCGATCACCCCAATCCATCATCGCTCTACTACGAAGTCGATGGCCATTGGAATCAAATAGGCATGGAACTCGCTGGTAAGATGATGCTCAATCACATCGCGCGTTGAGCTAGTGCCCGTGATCTCCCCGATTACATCAACCCCAAATCGAGTGCCACCAGTAGGACGAGCTTGCCTTTCTCCAAGGTGTACGCGGTATACGCTGAATATTCCAAGCCGCGCTCGAAAAAAATGAGCTCCGGTATGCCATCGCGGTTCAAATCGGTAGCACCCAGCAGCTTCTTTGTGGTGTCCATTGACGCGATCGTGGAACACTCGTCCCACAAGATCTTATTATCGCGCACGTGAACAATACTGCTATAGATGCCAGACCAGCCGCTAGCACTACTACTGATATTCGGAGTTCGTTCGGGTAGCGGATATGGGAGCATGAACGAATTCCAAACGAGCGCGTCTCCACCATGGGCCTGAACAAAGATGGATTCGCGATGATCTAGCTTTCCATAAGCGTTCGGGTTGAACTTTGGTCCTGGATCACTCAAGAATCCATCGCCTCCCTCGATCTCTTTCGCGTCCTTCACCACCCGTTCTACGATTTCGGCCACGATATCTTCCGGTCCTATATAGCGTGTCGCGCGATCCACACGAATCGACGCCCGCTCATCGCTCACAGCGATATATTCCGAAACCGTATCGTAATACTCTGGAAGTCCGACCGCGGTACCTGCCAACGCAATTTTCACTCCGTAAATGTAGCTCGTCTTCTCTTTTAGGTTGAGTGAAACCCCCGGCTGGCCTTGAACATGAAAGGTCGATTTCAACAACGCATCCAAGTAAGCGTGTTGCCGTTCCGATAAATGTTCCTTTCCACCCTCAGGACCGCCACCTTCGATATCCAACAGTTCGCTGTTCGTCCACGCGCCACCCCGATACGACAGCAACGGCATCAGATACGCTGACGTATTCGGATCGCCTCCTTCATGGCCATGCGCGATGACACCTACCGTCACGAGGTCGGCGGCGATTCCGGGAGTGGCAGCCAATCCGAGTACGAATATCCCAAGCAACAAATTCAAAGCAAGTCGCATCTGTTTCTCCCGCAAACTAGCACCAGTCCGAATCGTCTCGCACACTCGAATCATTCAGCGACCTTTTCCGATCGTGCTTCCCGCAAGATCGGATAGAACTGAACAAACACGTTATCATCCTGCGCGTGTTCCGCGTGGCAGTCATAGCATGCCGCCTTGGGGAAGGCCTTCGCATTATCACGCAAACCCTTCGCCGTGGTGAAATTAAAATACGCCCAGCCATCATCGAACTGTTCCGAGTCCTTCAGCGCGACTTCCAACCCAACACGCTTATCTTCAAAGTGACCGTGCAGATTCGGATTCTCTTTCGATCCCGCACTGTAATTCTCCATCACCAACATCGTCTTTTCCGGAAACGTGCCTTCATCCCGGTACTGCCGATACGCTTCCGGCTGCATATAGATGTGGTGGAAACGCCCCGGACCTTCCCGCGTAAGTTCCTCGCTATACGACAGACCCAACGACGCACCGACATACACCCATTCGCGATACCCCGTCGGCAACTCTAGCGCGCCGTCCTTCGTGTAGGTAGGCTCGGCCATGTCCGCCAAATCCGAAGCAGCCTGTGTGAAACCCACCGCCACCGCGATAGCTACCACCACACCCAACGTTGAAAGTACGTTTTTCATTCAGTTGCTCCCTTGCCATACCGTGACCACATTGCAAAAGCGGTCTTGCACAATTCCCCATCCCCATCGATTATCGGCCGAGGACGAAGCGACACAGTACCCGATCAGCGGACGAAAAATCGCGTCACTGCGACCGCGCCGCAGCCCACTTTCCGCCAACATTCCCGCCTGCCGTCTGTACGAACGTACCCTCCATACGCGTATCATTGAATACAGTACCCGTATACGTCCGAATCCGATCACCGTCAACCTGCACCATCGCAAAAGACGATTCGGCCTGTACCCAAGCCAGCGTACCCTCAAACGAGCGTACCGACTGAGGTTTTTGTGTGAGCCCCCCTTCGAGCAACGCCAACGGCAGCGGCCTGCCGCTAAGTACAAACACCCATACCCCTTCAATCGATGGAGTCATCCCCGGGGCGGGGCACCCGCTGAATGACAACAACACACCAACGGCAACAACCAGAACGAATCGTCTCATCAACTATCTCCCAAGCCCGTTCGCGCTTTCAGCGAACGGGCAAAGTGTATCAGTACTATCGATTCTTGAAACACCAGGGCAAACCTCCCATCATGATCAAGATACTTACTAATAGGAGCTACCCCCGATGAAACACCTTGTTACCCTTTTGCTACTCACCGGCATCGCTGCAGCCGATCCGCAATTCCATCAAGAAGTCATACTGAAACACGACGCCACGCCCGGGGCCTACGCCATACCCAAGCTCGCCATCACTCCGGAGGGCACCGCGATCATTGTCGCCCAAGATCGGCTGGGCGGCGATTGGGGCAAGCCCATCTCTCCATTCTTCATGCGCAGCACCGATGGCGGCAACACCTGGAGCGATCCCGCTCTACTCATTCCCGAAGATTTCCCCGCGTGGAAAGACTTGGTCATCAAACCGACCGGTATTGTCGTCGACCAAGAAACAGGACGAATTCTCGTATTCATATCGAGCGCGCCCATCGCACTGCCGAACGGGAAACCGCTAAAAGAACAATGGTTCTATCGCCACATCCAAGAAACAAGATCACTCGGTCGCACGTGGTACCTCGTTACCAGCGATGACGACGGCGTTACTTGGAGTGACCCTAAACCAATCAGCGACCAACTCATCAACAAACCCCACTGGCAAGAATGGTCGCCCGTACACTCCGGCATCCAACTCCATAACGGTCCGCACAAAGGCCGCCTCGTAGTACCCGTCCGTTGCTACTGCCCGGACGAAGATTCGAGCACACTCAACTGGCGCTTCCAGACCAATTCCGCGATGTTTAGCGATGACGGTGGCGAGACTTGGGAATTGGGTGCGCGCACCGGCGAATACTTAGGCGAATGTTCCATCACCGAACGACCCGATGGCTCCATCTACATGAATCAACGAACGAGCCCCGGCAACGGTCGCGCCCCCGAACGGTGGTACACAGTTAGTCACGACGGCGGCGCAACCTTCGAACCTACGAAGACGACGAAACTACCCGATGTCCTGTGTCACGTCGGACTCGCGAGCACGAGCGACTCACAGGGAATACCACTCATCGTCATGTCTAGCATCCCCGGCACAAAACGCGAGCAATTGACCATCAGCACCAGCAACGACGGCGGCATTACATGGACACCCAAACGCGTTCTCGAACCCGGACCTGCGGCCTACTCTGACCTCGTGGTGTTGGCGAAAGGCGACCTCCTCTGCGTATACGAGACCGGCGAGAAATCATCACGGCGCGATCTGGCCGTCGCGCGGTTTAACGTCGAATGGTTATTTCGAACGACTCGATAAGAATTGTCATTTGGAAATACCGGAATGAAAATCAAGCCAACTCTCGTTCGTTCTTTGTAGCGCTGGCTTCCAGCCGGCATTAAGGCTTACATGCCGGCTGGAAGCCAGCGCTACAAAACCGTGATCTGACCCACGTCATTCCCGAGGAATCGTCCCTGAGAAACGGCTCCAGCGTTGGCCCAACGGAGATGCCTCGGCTTCGCTCGGCATGACGTGAAGTGCACATCCCCCTTCGAAGGGGGATCAAGGGGGATGTATGCGTCCCACGCTAACAACCGCAGGCCTCCTGTCCGCAACGAAGGGCTGCTCTCGCCTAAACCAACTCCCACCCGTCACGATACTCGCGCTTAATAAACTGATCCGCCTCCGGTGCATTCGTCGCCTTCATCGTCTTCGGATCCCACTCGAGCTTTTTACCCGCGCGATACGCGACATTGCCCAAGTGATTCGCTTCCGTCAACCAGCCCGCATACTCGAAATTGCACGTGGTCGGATCGCCCGTCTTGCAGGCTTCAATCCACTCGGGGTGATGACCGATCGAATTCGGAATAAACGGTTCCGGCCGTTCCGGATCCTCTTCGCCATCGCGCAGGACAAGGTGCCGACCGTAGTCCGACAACACCATCCCCGTCTCACCCACGAACAACACCCCATCGCCCCACTGCGGAATGCCCTTTTCTTTCCAGATGGTCGGCTTGTTCGCGCCTTGATACCACGACACATTCACAGGCCCCATATCGCCGCGCGCGCCGTAGGTGTAATCGACTTGCATCGACGCCGGTGCGATTTCCTTATGCGCCGGCGGACCAAACGCCTCCACCGTCCGCGGATAATCCAGCTTCAACGCCCAGAATGGCAAGTCGATCCAATGGCTACCCAAGTCCGACATCGTCCCATTACCAAAGTCCCACCACCGATACCACTTCGGTCCTGGCACATAGACATTGCTAAACGGACGCATCTGCGCAGGTCCGATCCACAAATCCCAATTCAGATCTTCAGGAATCGGATCTTCCTTTTCCGGGAGTTCGTTCACGAATACGATATCGCCCGCCGCTTCCGACTCTTCTTTCGACTGACGACCCCACGCGCGCGATACCCAAACATGCGCCTCAGTCACAGCGCCGATCGCGCCCGACTGAATCAGTTCAACGACGCGCCGGTAATTTTCGCCCGCGTGAATTTGGGTTCCCATCTGCGAAGCGACCTTCGTCTTCGCCCACGCTTCGCGAATGATCCGTGCTTCCCAAATATTATGGGTCAACGGTTTCTCGCAATAAACATGTTTATCCAACTGTAACGCGGGCAACGTCGCGAACGCATGCGTATGTTCACACGTGCTCACCACCACCGCATCAAAATCCGCTGCGTGGTCATAGACCTTGCGGAAATCCGTAAACTTCTTCGCGCCCGTAAAAACATCAGCGGCCTTATTGAGGTTCTTCTCACTGACATCGCACAACGCGACGATATTCTGACTGCGCATCGCCCCCAGATTGCCCCCACCGCGTCCACCACACCCGATAACCGCTATATTCAGCTTCTCGTTAAGATTTTGCCCATGCACAATCGCCGGCGCAGCAACCGTCGCTACACCTGCAGCCGCCGTCGCACGGAGAAATGACCGGCGGGTCATCGGAGTATTTGGTTTAGAAGTGTTCGATCGGATTTTAGTCATAGTCTGCATATTCCATTCTTATACGTGGGAGAACTTTCAGCGCCTGCACAATACGACACCCGAAACCCGGTATCAAGGCCGATTCCAATGAGGATGTGAGATATCCCGCCCCCATCCTGTATCATCCAGCCTTATTCATAGAACCAACGCGAGACCAAGGAGATCGACCCGGTGGAAGACGAACCCATACTGACCTTTGAGACCTCTGGTCAGATCACAATCGGCCATATCGACGCCGAAGTGCTCGACGCGACCAACGTCAAGGATTTTGGTCAAGAAGTCCAGAAGGTGATGGAGGAACAGGATAATGTTCATTTCCTTCTTGATTTCAAGAAAGTGAACTACCTCTCCAGCGCCGCGCTTTCTGAGCTGATTCACCTCTACCGGATTAGCCGAGGCAACAAAGGCGACGTGCGCCTATGCCACGTCTCCAAACAAATCATGACAGCATTCGAAATCACGAACCTCAACAAAATGTTCAAGATTTACGAGACCGCATACGACGAAGCCCTCAAAGTATTTGTAAACTCGCTCGAATAAACGCATTACGGATCGGCATGGACGCCGACCGAACAGAGGTGCCTATGGATAGCTTGCGACATCACCCCTTTGTAGTCCTGTTTATTGCGGCCATCGTGACCACGACGGCGCAAGGCCAGCACCAAGACAAGTTTCGGCAACTGGACGAGTTGCTCCCCACGCCCAATACCTACCGCACCGCATCCGGCGCACCGGGCCACGACTACTGGCAACAAAAAGTCGACTACGCAATCGACGTCACGCTCGATGCCGACCGCCATTGGATTACCGGATCCGAACGGATCACCTATCAGAACAATTCACCAGACACCTTGACGTATCTCTGGGTCCAACTCGATCAAAACAATTTTGAACCCGATTCCAAACGCGCCACAACCGCAACCATGCGTCCCATGCGGCGCAACCCCACGATCAGCAGCGGCGAAATCACTTTCGATAGCCTCGACCAAATCCTAACCAAACCTGAATTCGAAGGGGGCCATCGCATTACCGCCGTACGCAGCGGTGCCGGGGCCGACCTCGTGCACACCATCAACGGCACGATGATGCGCATTGAACTCTCGAAACCGCTACCACCCTCCACATCAACCATCGTCATTATCGAGTGGAATTTCCCCATCACCGAACACCGCATCTTCCGTGCGCGGTCAGGCCGTGAGCATTTTGAAGACGACGACAACTGGCTCTACGAAATCGCCCAGTGGTTTCCGCGTCTCGCCGTCTATTCGGACGCAAACGGCTGGCAGAACAAACAATTCATCACATCCGAATTCGCACTAGAATTTGGCGACTACACCGTGAACATCACCGTCCCCGAAGATTTTGTCGTCGCCTCCAGCGGCGTCCTACAGAATGACGAGGAAGTCCTTACAGAAGAACAACGCGCACGAATAGACGAAGCGCGCACAGCCGACACCCCCGTATTCATCATCACGCCCGAAGAAGCCGAAGCCAATGAATCAAACCGCGCCGAAGGAACGAAGACGTGGTCATTCGAAGCCGAAAACGTACGCGACTTCGCATGGGCTGCATCCCGCAAGTTCATCTGGGATGCACAAGGCTTCGAACTCGACGGACATTTCACGCTCGCGATGTCCTTCTGGCCCAAAGAAGGCGACCCACTCTGGAGCCAGTACTCAACGAACGCCGTACTTCAAGCACTTGAGTCGTACGGCAGTCACCTCTTCCCCTGCCCGTACCCCGTCATGATTTCCGTTAATGGCCCTGTCGGCGGTATGGAATACCCGATGATTACCTTCAACGGTGCCCGCCCACAAGACGACGGCACCTACGGTCCCTACACAAAATACGGCCTCATCTCCGTCATCATTCACGAAGTCGGCCACACCTGGTTCCCCATGATCGTCAATTCTGACGAACGCCAGTGGACCTGGATGGACGAAGGCACCAACACCTTCATGCAGTTCCTCGCCGAACAAGAATGGGAAGACGAATACCCCTCACGCCGCGGCTTCCCCAGAAAACTCACAAACTATTTCCGCGACACCAACAAAGTCCCCGTCATGACCGACGGCGATTCCGTTCTTCAACTCGGAAACAACGCCTACGGCAAAATTGGCGTAGCCCTAAACATCCTGCGCGAAACGGTCCTAGGCCGAGAACTGTTCGACTACGCCTTCCAGGAATACGCCAACCGCTGGAAATTCAAAAAACCCGAACCCGCCGACCTCTTCCGCACCATGGAAGACGCCTCCGGCACTGACCTCGACTGGTTCTGGCGCGGCTGGCTGTATGAAAACGAATCCGTAGACATCTCCATTGAAGGGTTAACGCTATATGACCTCGATACCGGCGATCCCGCACGCGACAAAGCAAAAGACCGCACGGAACACGACGAAGAAGCCCCAGAGATAACAAGATTGCGAAATGCAGAAAAGACCAAGCGCGTTGACAATCATCCGGAACTCTTCGACTTCTACGACGACTACGACGAGTTCGCCGTGACACCTGACGAACGCGAAAAGTTCGACGAGCTGCTCGAAGATCTCACCGACCGCGAACGTGAACTCATGGAAACCGCGAAATTCTTCTACGCCGCCGACTTCGCCAATCTCGGCGGCACCGTGATGCCCATCATCCTAAAAATTAACTACGCCAACGATTCATCAGATTGGCTACGCATCCCGGCCGAAATCTGGCGCTATAACAACAAAACCGTATCAAGGATGATTCTGTCCGACACCGAAATCGAAAGCATCGAACTCGACCCCTACCAAGAAACCGGCGACATCAACACCCAAAACAATCGGTTCCCCCGAATCGTCCAAGAAAAACGTTTCAAAGTCGTCCCAAAAGAAGATCCGCCCAAGAATCCAATGCAGGAACTGAATGAACAATCCGAGTCGGAAGAGGAAGATTCGGACGAAGAACCGGCAGCGTCGGACAATTGATTCTGTAGTCTAGAGCCGCTGTATTTAATCTGTGACGATCAAAGTACGCCAGAGGTTCGTAGTACCGCCTTTAGGCGGAATCTCGCCAGGAGAAAAGGCCGCCTAAAGGCGGTACTACATACCTGATCCCCCCTGTTGTGATCGGTCTCTCGACAGTGTCACAGTCTCTACCGAATATCCCTCCTCCTTTAGCAAGTGCGAAGCATATGCGGAACGGAGAGGGTTAAAGCCTACCCTAGACTCTTCACTGGAAAATCCTTCGGAAGAAGACTCATTCAACTCAACCACAAACTGCTTCACCACAAAGACACCGAGGACACAAAGAAACGAACCTACAAAGATTCACACCTTTGGTTCGTCATACCATTCGCCGTCAACGCACGGAGAAAGAAATCCCCTCCTCCTCGGGGAGAGGGTTAGAGCCTGCCCTGAGCTTGCCGAAGGGGTGAATTCCGACGGGAGGGCCAAGTTCCACCTTGGCCAACGTCGTCGATACTATTTTGGACCTATGACGGGAGCGATGCGCTCCCGCGCGTCCACGGGCACCCAGTTGATATTGGACATACGGGAGCATGTCCCTCCCATCAGACAAGGCCACGCTTGCTTCGCAAGGCTAAGGTGGAACTTGGCCCTCCCAAAATTGTTCCGAACGTCGAGACTGCGGTCACTCAAAGAGATCGGCGGCAAGTGAGGGCGAATTCCCAATGAGGATGTGATTCTTACTCGTGACTGGTCCTGCGATTCGTTGTCGGTATTCCTCCGGGATGTCTTGGAGGAATGCCTCCTCGATTTCGGTCCGCGTTAGGAAGAAGTAGGGAACATCTCCTTGCAACTTTTCCGCCAATAGGGCCGCATCCTGAAGCTCATTCATTGGCGTGTCTGAATAGAATGCGAACGCTGGATAGTTTTTCGATGTTTCAACGGTGTACCCAGCGCGCTGTAGTTCGGCGATTCGTTGCACGATGGCCTGTGGCGATTGATCACCGGTGTAGTGAAAACTGCGTGCGACCAACACGATCAGAATGACGGCGATGGCTGCGACCGCCAACCGCGCTGGACCTTCCGATCGCCTCAATCCACACCAAGCCAGACCAGCCACGACAACGACCAGCCAAATTTCGACCAACAACGTGACGTGCAGATTCGCCCAACTGAAGTAGACGGCGGCTAATAAGACCGAAACGGCGAACAGGCCCGGCAGTACCGCCTTGCATGTACGGACCCAGGCATTTAGGAATCGCCATTCTCCGTGGTCACCCTCATGCAGCCAAACGTATGCCAATGCGGAGGCCAAAAACGGTACCGCAGGCAGAATGTACTCGTACTCCTTACCCGCAAAGAGGCTGAATGCCGCGACGCTTACACCGCCGAACGCGACCGAAAACCGATACCATGCGCCGTTTGCCTTCCAACGTTTCGCGGACAATAGCGCGGGTAACAACAATCCCCAAGGTGCGAGCATGAACGGCGCGCCAGTAAAAAAATACAATGTCGATCCGCTGTTAATTTTGGACGCCGTATGCGTTCGCTCGAGGACTTGTTCATCAAGCAACGCGCGCACAAACTCCCACCCCACTTCGCGTAACACTGCTACCGCCCACGGCGCGACACACAGCGCACCAAGAACCATCGCAAGAAACCAATGCTTAGCGCACCGGTCGCCTCGCCGATCAGCACGCCACGCAAGCCACGACCAGGCACCAATCAACAACAATAATCCCCACGGAAACGTGAGCACCCCTCCAACATCTATAAGCCCCGCGATCCCACGCAGTACAAAATCTAAGACCAGTGCAAAACAGGTCAACCTTACGCCGATGCCAACGTCTCTCGAACGATCATCATTTGACGACATCACACTCGCAACCCAACCCGCCCACAAGAATGGAAAAACGACTGGCCCCTTCAACATCATCGCCGCACCACACGCGACGCCGCCGATCACGACCGGGCGGAAACGCCCCCCTCCCAGATGCAACGCAATGATCGCGAGAAACATTGCAAACGTTAGCGGAACGTCCAACTGCGTCCATCGCGCACGCTCAAGTACATACGGCGCAATGCCCGTCATCAACGCCGCCCAACGCGCATGACGCTCCCCCGCTACATTGCGCAGGAAGAGATAGACACACAAGACAAGCGCGATCGCACACAACGCGCCCGGAATTCTTGCCCCAAGTTCACTCGGACCACCGGTCAGCCGGTACACCGGCACAATCGCCCAATACAACAGGGGTGGTTTCGCGAGATAACGTTCACCGTTGAGGGTGGGAACGATGTAATCGCCGGTGCGCAGCATTTCTGCTGGCGGCGCAGCGCGTTGTCCCTCGTTGTCCGAGACCACATCCATTCGCGCCAACTCAAGGAAGATCGCGAATCCAAACAACGCACAGAGAAATAGCGAAAAGGGTATTGGCGGACGGCGCCACAAGGGCAAGGACGCAGCCATAAAAGATCCTACAACGTGAGACTAGCGGCTATAGAACGTGCGTCGAGAAGTGGTATTTACCGCAGGCTCTTCCGTCGCGATCAAGCGACCCTTGCGACCCTTCTTAATCAGATCACCGGTGAGATTAAACTCGACTTCTTCCGGTTCTGGATTCGGCGGCGTGTGTTTCCGTTCGATTGCGCGCGACCGATCCAAACGCTTGAAGTAGCGGTCTGTGTCTCGATTCGGATGCGAAAATTCCGTTTCCTTTTCTTTCGCAACTTCACTGCGATACTTCACGTAGGCCACTTCTTCTTCCGACATCACCGAAATATCCATTTCACTTTGGATGATGACATAGCTACCCGCGCCGAAGACGGTCGCGGCTGGCGCGTTAAAGGTCCAGTGAATCAAAGCCGCTGCAGTCAATCCGTCGGCAACAGCCGCGAGACGACGGTCGTCATCAATGTACGTATTCATGGTTTGCAAACGCTGGGGTTCCGGCTGCAATTTACCCGCCATACCGGTGTAGGTACTTTCAACCAGTTCGAAACCGCCGTGCCGCACGCCACGAAACACTTCCACAGAACCGATCACCGGCAATTTATCATTACCCCGATTGAATCCACGGACAGGCTGGACGAACAACGCTTTCAACCCACGATACATCGCTTTATAGGGACGCGTCGCCGGCTCTTCCGGATTGCCCATAGGTCCGACATACGCCGGTTCAATGGCCCACGCCGACGTGACCAATACACCGCCCGCGAGGCACCCGAGTAATGCGCGTGAGAATAGATTCATCGTCTTTCAACCCTTGCCCGGTTGTTTCAATTAACAACGGAATTAGGAGCACTGGATTCAGGCCGCAGTGCCCAGAACCATCAACCACAACTTGTCAGGAGTTTACACCAATTCCGCTCTAAATCCAAGTCTTCAATGGATTTGGATAACCTCAAACAGACGATATCCAGGACAGAATCAGTTGTTAAACCCCTCAAACAGGTCGCCAAACAAGTCTTCCAGCTCCTTTTCCTCTTCCGCTGGCGTCTGAGGAACGCTGGCAGGCGGCCCTGATTGCTGACTTTCTGAGCTCGGCGCCTCAAGCGGACGAAGTTCCTCCCGTGGTCTGGAAGGTGCCGCCCCCTGGCCCTTGAGATACGCTTCGCGGAAGCCGGTACCAGACCCGTGAAACCCGATATCCTCAGGTACGTCAAACGCCAGTACCGGCAAATCACGATGAGCCTCGATCATCACCTCCGTCCAAATAGGACACGCCAGTCGTCCACCCGTGAAGCCTCGTCCTGCGCCCAATGAACGATAGTCCCGATAGCCAATCCAGACAACGCAGGAAAACTGCGGCGTAAACCCACAGAACCAAACATCCCGCGCATCATTGGTCGTACCCGTTTTTCCCGCGCGTGGCCGCTCCAACGGTCGTGATCGCGCGCCCGTACCCCGAACCGCCACGCCTTCCATAACGTTTGTCATGAGGTATGCGATGTTTTCATCTAACACACGATTACCCTTAGGACGCGCTTTGAATTCCGTAATACCGTCCCGATTCCGCCGCTCACTCACCAACACCGGCGGGTAATACACGCCTCCATTCGCAAAAGTCGAGTACGCCGCACAATGTTCTAACGGATTAACGACGAGACTCCCCAACGCAATTGTCAATCCCAAGTTATCCGGAATCGGCGTGCGAATCCCCATCTGTTGAAGGGTGTCCCGCACCGCCGACAGGCCGTACCGCCGTACAAGTTTCACCGCTACGATATTAACCGACCGCTCCAGCGCCCGACGCAACGTTGTCGCCCCGCTATACCCGCCACCAAAATTGCGCGGCGACCAATACTTGCCCGTCCCTACCATGATCGTCAGTGGCGTGTCTAACTCAACACTTGATGGCGTCATCCCTTGCTTCATGGCTGTCGTCCACACGAACGGCTTGATACTTGACCCCGGCTGACGTTTCGCTTGCGTCGCTGTATTGAACTTTTCTTTCTCGAAGTCACGCCCGCCGAACATCGCCCGGACAAATCCTTCCGATCCAGGCCGATTGTCGATCAGAACCAAGGCACCCGAAACCGGAACAAAATCAGATTCGCGCCCTGCACGACGTAGATAGTTGAGCTTGTCATCGTCAAACTTCTGCAGATGGGTCTCGACGATCTCCCGAACTTTTCCCTGCAAATCGAGATCGATCGTCGTGTGGACCTCCAACCCCGACTCCAGTAGCTCCACTTTATCCACCAGATTTTCTCGACGGAGGTAAACGCGCGTCGCCTCGCAAAAATACGGTGCCAAAAATTCGTTCGGACGCCACTCCGATTCGTCGTCGCCCAATAAGACAGCCAGTTCCTCTTCAGTCTGCAACGACCCGACCACCGATTCCGCATCGGCAACCTTCAGATCCTCTTCCGTGATGAACCCGTTCGCCAACATCTGATTGAGCACAATTCGTCGTCGCGCGTGCGCATTTTCAGGCTGCCGATCTGGGCGATTCCGATTGGGCGATCGCGCTAGACCAGCAAGCATCGCCGCTTCCGCGATGGTCACCTCCTCGCACGACTTTCCGAAATACTGCTGCGAGGCCGCCTCCACCCCGTATGCACTTCCCCCAAGAAACAATTGATTCAGATACAACTCCAGAATCTCATCTTTCGTATACCGCCGCTCGACCTGCAACGAGATAATCGCTTCGGTCAGTTTTCGTTGAAGCGTCCGCGACTGACCGACGGGCAACGGTTCGACATTTCGAACCATCTGTTGCGTGATCGTGCTGCCGCCTCTGACACGACCCGTCTCAAGAATGTAACGAATCGAATTCGCAATGGCGTCCGGTCGAACACCCCGATGCTCATAAAACTTATCGTCTTCTGTCGCGATGAACGCCTTCTGTAGGCGAAGCGGTATCTCGTCCAGCCGAAGCACTCGGCGCGACTCGACAGAGTATTCTCCAAGTAAAACTTCGTCCGACGAGAAAAATTTACTTCCCATCTTCGGTTGAAAATCACTGAGCGCTTCGATCTTGGTCTGCGTATCCTCGATTTGCCACACAAACCACCCTAGTCCACCGCCCCAACCTGCCCCTGCGATCAACAGCCCCACCAAGAACAAAAGACCGCAACCGCGCGCCGCCCCTGGGGTCGTCAAGTCCGGCAAGATTCGGCCAGCCTCCGATCCGATGATACCCGCCAACGGAACGCGACCCTCTTCCACGGATCTGAACAGCCACCCCGCGAAAGGGCGTGCAGACCGATCCGCCACGCTGACCACTCGACTCCCGTATACGATTCTACTCCCATCGGTTGACGAATCTGCGCCCAACTCTCCCACTGGATCGCCAGCCCACATGCGACTCCAGCCAGCCCAGACGCTGCTCAAGAGACCGACGTTAGGGGTCCCGCCGGATACGCCGACCGAGCCAGCATCCGCGCCCTCGGATCGAGAGGCGGCTGGCACCTTTTCTTCGGGCAGCTTGCTCGGATTAATCTGCATGATTCCCCAACGGTCAGAAATCAGTCTCATCAATATCAGTGACTAACCGAACGAGTATAGCGGTCAAAGCGACGAAGACCAATACCTTGTTACGCATACCCCGCAATCTCCGCCTGGCGAGCGACAACACCAGCTCCTATGTTATTATGAGCCCTGCTACCATGGGACGGTCAGAGCATCCGTATTCAATGCGGATGGGCGTTTTTTGGGGGGAAGAGTACTTGTCAGAGAAATCACCGACACCACCAGGCCAACAGGCACAGGGCAAAGACGATTCGAATAGTAGAGCCGTAGAACGCGCCCGCGAAGCAATTCGAAAACTCGCCGTCGCGCTTGAACATTCCGTAAGCGAGATGATGGGGACCGCCTCGACCTACGGCGATGCCTTGGAAGGGCATAAAGTCGCTATCGAAAACGGCATGCCGAGCCACAGCGACAATGACTTCGGTAGCGTGTTATTGAATGAATTGGCAGCCATGCAAGGGGCCAACGAATCCTATCGTAGCCAACTTCACCAGGCGAACGCCCAAATCGCACAACAAAAAAAGGAAATGGAATCACTGCAAGAAGATGCCCGGATCGATTTCCTCACGAAAGTTGCAAACCGGAGATCACTGGAGACGAAGTTCGACGAGGAAGCCTATCGAGCCAAACGCTACAACCAACCGCTCTCGCTCGCGTTCATTGACATCGACCACTTCAAGATACTCAACGACACGTATGGTCATCACATAGGCGACCGTGTCTTGCGCGGCATCGCGATGAAGATGCGAACCTCGATCCGTCAATCTGATTTCTTGGCCCGCTACGGAGGCGAAGAGTTCGCCGTACTGCTACCGGCGACAACCGTAGGGGTGGCCATTACCGTCGCCGAAAAACTGCGTAATAGTCTTGCTCAATCAATTTTCCGAACCGACGAACAAGAAATCCACGTCACCGTAAGCATAGGAATTGGTGAGTATCGCCCCGAAGACGACAACTTTGAATCGTTTATCGCTCGAGTCGACGCCGCTATGTATCAGGCGAAAGAGAACGGTAGAAACTGTATCGTAAAAGTCGACGCTGCGTCGTAGTCGGGATCACTTTTCGCGAACCCGCTTCGCGATGTCGGTAAAGTCGGTGAACACTCCATCAACACCGTAATTCTCGAAAAATGTCTTGAGTTCCGCCTCGACGTTTGGATATTTCGATGGCACCTGATCCGCACGAAATGTATAGGGGTGCACTTGCAACCCTTGCCGATGCGCGCGTTCCACCACACTTGGATCGTTTTCAATCAACTGTTTAGACGGCCCGATCCCCTCAGCATACCCAGCGATTTCTTGAAGCTTTTTGTCGCTGAGTTCCCCCGCCCCCATCAAAAAAATCTGCGGCGCTTTACACCCTAGCTGGTCACGCAATGTCTGAAGCGGCCCTGCTTCAAAGCACTGGATAAATATCAACGAATCCTTATCCGTATACCCATACGTCTTCAGGACATCGAAAAACGCCGCCTCCACCGGCAACCCCTCTTTCGCGTGCCAACTCGGTTGCTTCAACTCCGGATAAATCCCCACTTGTCTACCCGTCGACTCGTTTAGCCCCTGGACCAACTCGATCATCTCAACAAACGTCGGCACCTCAAACGAAGATTGCCCCTGCGGAAAACGCTTCTTCAGCCGCTCATCCGCAAGCAAACGCTTCACTTCTGCCAACGTGAAATCCGCTGCATAAAACCGGCCATCCTCCCGCCCCCGGTCAGGAAACGTCTCCTCCACATTCGTTGTCGCGTCCAGATGAATGTCATGCAAACAAATGAAATGCTTATCCTTCGTAAGCACCACATCCGGTTCGACATAATCAGCACCCAAGGCATACGCCATCGCATACGCTTCCAACGTATGCTCGGGCAAATACCCACTCGCCCCTCGATGCGCAATTATGATTTGTGGATCTGCTAGTGCACTCACAGCCATCGTTACCACCCCTATCAATATTCCACCGATTCGCATCATAGTCTCCAAACGTAAGAACGCGGTTCCGCCGAATCGTACTGGTATACTCACAAAAATCCAATCAAACGGACAAACCATGGCAAACCACCAGTACGACGTCATCATCATCGGCTCCGGCATGGCCGGCCTTAGCTCCGCGATTCACCTCGCCAATCGTGGCCAACGTGTTGTTGTCCTCGAGCAAGCCACACTCGCTAGCGGCGCCACGAGCCGCGCATCAGGCCTCATCGGTCAAATGCGATCATCCTCAGACGCCACCCGCCTGGTCATGACCAGCCTCCGCTTCATTCGAGAAGTCGAAGCCCGAACCGACACACAGGTGTTCAATCAGACCGGTTCTATCCGTCTCGCGCAAAACCAGCATCGGGTCGACGAACTGGAAGCCGATACCGCCATCGCGCGTGACGCTGATCTTGAATGCGAGACCGTCGACGCCGCATGGCTCGGCGAACACCTTCCGTTCATGCGCAGCGATGATGTACTGACAGCAGCGTATTGCCCAACCGACGGATACCTAAATCCACCAGAGCTCGCTGAGGCCTACATCGCGCTCGCCAAGAGCCGTGGCGTCGAGTTTAGAGAACGTTGTCGCGTCGAAGAAATTCTCACGAAGAACAACCGCGTGACCGGCGTTCGCGCAAACGCCGCACTCGTCAACGCGCCGATCGTCATCAACGCAGCAGGACCATGGGCACACCTCATCGCAGACGTTATCGAACAGCGCTTGCCTACAGCCGGAATCATTCATCGCTACTTCACAACATGCCCCGAAGCGGGTGACCTCTATCCCAGCGATGCGCCTACGGTACGCGATCGCGATCTCCGTATCTACGCCCGCCCAAAAGATGGCGCATTGCGCGTGGGTATCTACGAACGCGCTGCAGAGGGGTTCGACATGGAAGCCGCCGGTCGCGACTTTCTAATGGAATCACTACAGATCGATTCTGACCACGCCACCGTACGCAGTCTAATCGACGCGGCCGCTGACCGATTTCCCGAGTTCAAGTCAACGACCCCAATTGACCTAACCGGGGGCGTCATGGCGTTCTCACCCGACGGCAATTCATTGATTGGGACCATTCCTGACCTTGAAGGGTTCTACCACGCTGCAGGACTTTGCGGCCACGGCGTTGCACAAAGCGGAGAACTCGGCGCAATCGTAGCGGACCTCATACTCGATAACACGTGCCGTTACAATTTGGATGAACTCCGCGCGGATCGCTTCGACGATCTCCCGGAACTCCGAACCCGCGAACAAGCCGAATCCGCGTGCGAAGACGCATACGGTGCCTACTACGGTCGCTAGACACTATTTTCCTGCGACAACATCCACATACCCACCACGAAAATACCCAAGCGCACCAACTGAATCACGGGTCTCGAAACGCTTCACTTCGCCCACAATAATCACGTGGTCTCCCCCCTCATACTGCGCCCAAGGCACGCACTCAAACGCAGCAAGTGTGTCAGACAATACGGGACAACCGCCCTCTCCCTCACGCCAATCCACATCCGCCCATTTGTCACTTTTCGACGACGCAAACTGATTCGAAATCTGCTCCTGATTCACCGACAACACATTCACGACAAATGCATCGGCGCTGCAGAATGCATCAAAACTTCGCAACGACCGTCCGATGCTGAACAAAATCAGCGGAGGCGACATTGACACTGAGTTGAACGAACTCACCGTGAACCCGATGTGCGGTCCTTCGTCTCCGCGCGCGGTCACCACCGTAATACCCGTTGCAAATTGTCCCAACGCCCCGCGAAATTCTTTCTCAGAAAACGAAACCGTTTCATCACTTCCCATCAACACGATCTCCATCGTTTACCATTGTGTTTACCTTTTCAATCGCCCCTGCAAAACGATTGATCGCTTCCGCTGTGCGGACAATTTGTTCATCCACCTGATCCCAGCGCCGTTCTTCGATCGCTTCACGCACACCGGGCAACGTCTTCACACCATACCCCGTATAAAACCCTGGCGCATAGATGCGATGCCGAAACCACGGGCGACCAGGCAACCCCTGTTCATCCATCAATAAGCGTTCACTCCGGTACAGCAACCGATTCAATTCGCGCTGATGCTTCGCCTTAAGACTCGTACCTGCGGCGAGATCGAAATCGACCACCACCTCCGACAGCCGGTCCCGTGCATTCAACAACGGAGCAAAATTCAGATGTGGCACCGGACTCTTCGCGTCGGGCGCGTAGAACGTGACTGCCGGATCCGCTGCCAGTTCAACTTTCCCCTCGTTCAACAGCCGGTTGAATTCCTCCGTCTCCTCTCGTAAATCGTCGGCCGCCGATACGACACTATCGACATACCCACTAAATGTTTCAGACGCTGCAGAAAAATCCCACGGCAATACACGCGATTCCAGCAATCGTAACGAAAGACGACCACAAACCTGCGCCAATGCAACACCGTACTCGAAGCTGGGATCGATATACGTCGAATAATGATCGAACGTGTCGAAGCATGTGTGATATTCACCGCCGACCCCTTCGCCACCAAACGCAATATTGAACGACGCGACACCCAGATGTTGCAAAAACGGTGAATAGTCCGACCCCGATCCTAATGCGTAGAGCTTCAGGTCTGCACTCGCCTTAGCATGTTTCTTTTGATCCGGAGTCCCTTCGACCAACCGGCGTGCGCGCAACCGCTCGCCCACACTCACCCCCGTCTGCGGATCAGAAACCGCATACGCAACTTCCGATGCCATGGTCTGCAAGGCATGCGATCCACCCATCGAAAGAAAACCGCGCGAATTTCCATCCGTATTGATATAGGCGACCGCTTTGTCCTTCAATTCATCGCGGTGATGTTCCACCCACTCGGTAGATCCCAACAACCCCGGCTCTTCCGCATCCCACACCGCAAAAATCGCCGTGCGTTTCGGACGCCACCCCGTCTTCGCCAATGCGCCAAACGCCTTCGCCTGCGCCATCAACGGCACCAACCCACTCATAGGGTCCCGCGCGCCGATCACCCACGCATCATGATGGTTCCCACGAATCACCCATTCATCCGGGAAGTCAGAGCCCTCCAACCGCGCGATCACGTTGTACGCCGGAACCAAATCCCAGTTAAACGAAACACTCATTTTCACAATCGATCCGCCACCGCCGCCCAACCGGTACGTAACAGGCAACGCTCCTCGCCAACTTGCGGGGGCAACTGGACCGTCTAACATTCGCAACAACGGCTCCGCATCCGCCGACGAAATGGGCAATACCGGAATCGTCATAACCGTGCCACTCTCTTCAATGGATACCCGCACAGCGTTCTTCGTCGCACCATAATTCGGCGTGAGTGGATCGCCTGGCCGTTTCGGCATATCAAGAATCGAACCACGTTGCACCGCGGTATCATGCTTATACGCGCCCGAAGGATACGAACCGCCGCGCGCAAATCCATCGGCCAATGGATCGTTATAAATGAGACAACCGATTGCGCCGTGCTCCGTCGCGACCTTCGGCTTAATTCCACGCCAGGACCCGCCGTACCGCGCAATGACAATTTTCCCTTTTACATCGATTCCGTTCCGCGTCAATACGTCATAATCACTCGGTAGCCCCTGATTCACGTAGACCAGCTCACCCGTCACATCGCCATCCGCCGAATACGCATTGAAGGGTGGCAGCGCCTCACGTGCCAAAGCCTCGGCTGCGGAGTCGCTGGAGATGATCGTTTCCGTCAATGCCGCCGTAAATGGAAACGGTTTGAGTTGTTTCAGGGAACGCTTCTTAGGCGTGGGATACAAGACGTGAAACACTTCCACCTCCACGTCGAATCCCCAATCACGAAACAACCCCGCAATGTACTCAGCGTTGGCTTTCGCTTTGGGCGATCCCGCGTGATGAGGGCGATCGGTCATATGCTGCATCCAATCACGCAAATCATCTGGATCAATCTGAGCGTCGTACTGCGTTTCCAACTCGCGCAACGCCGTCTCCGCCTCACCGGAGAAACCTGTGATGCGCTCGTCAGCGTGTGATACGCCGATCACGCAGATCATCCAAAAGGCAAGCAATACAACACGAAATCTAGACATGAATTTCATCCTCAAGCAGTGATCAGACGATTCAAACACAACGACACAAGGGCGTGAGAATAAGAGGCACCCAACAGAGGAGTCAATGGCAAAAGTTTGGCGCTACCACGCACGCATTTCGATGCGCGTATTTTCCTCCCTGCTCATGTCTATCTTCGTCGGTTGAATTTCCGCGTTCTTCCGATCCCGATCCAACGTCACAATCGGACAATCCAGACGTGAAGGATTCACCAGACTGACCCGTCCCCGGAAACCGTCTCGAGCACCGCCGCGGATGATCACGTTCGCTCCAGACGGATAGATGGGGGTCGACTTCACGAAGGCCTCGACCACCTCCTTATTCAATCGGTTCCCAGCCGCTTTGCGGATTTCTGCAATCGCCGCATCCGGCGATCGCCCGCCGCCCGGGCCCTTACCGGTCTTGAATGCGTACATGTTTGCAACGGCTGCGATCTCCCCTACCAATGTCGGCAGCGGCGGCAAAGCATACCGAGACACACTCAGCGAATTCTGTCCGAATACTCCCCGTGGCTCACCCGTACCATCGGTGAACTCATGATGCTCCAAAGCCACATGGGCCGAAAGCGCTTCCACATACTCAGACTTTCGTAAAATGCGATACCCTAACAACGTGTGAACTCGGAGGCGCTCGGCGGGATCCACGTCTTTCGGAACGTAGATCTCCCCGATGTCCTGAAGCAACGTCCCCGCGATCAGTTGCCCAGTGCGATGCATCGGCACACCGACTGCCCGTGCAATCAACGCCGCCGCAACGGTCGTGGCCAACGCATGAACGTAAAGCGATGCATCCGCAATCTTGATTTCCACAAGCGCCGCCAAAACCTTCGGCCGGAATTCAGAAACGATGCTCCGCGTAATTAGTCCCCGCACATTTTCGCGCGCCCCAAATAATGCAGCAACCGCCGGCGACCGGTACGCAATGTGTAAATCCGTGGCCGCTTGACGCCGCAGCCCCGGCACACGATCATCCGGTGGAATCCCTCGATCAGCGAGGGCTTCAAGTCCCGCCGCCAACCAAGATTCATCGAAGCGTTCCTGATCACCGTCAAACGTATCATCCACTTCGAGGATTAGTTTTGTGTGACCCGCCGCCGCGAGCGTCGTAAGTGAATCACGCGTCAAACACGTGTGCTGATCGGCCACCACCGTGCCATCATCACCAACAATCGCACGTCCCACGATCTGGCCCGGCTTACACCTGGACACGTGCAACATACGTAACGCCATTCGAAACAATCCCCCGCGCTGCGATACTTCCGAGAAACGTGGCATCCCCACGCCACCCACCTATTATCGCATCAAATCACCCTGATCGGCCAGCAAATCGCGCAGCCCCAACCCACCTAAACCGATCGAATGGAGTCAATCACACAATCTAGATTATACTAACCTGAATATAATTCCAGCTAGAAAAGAATCCAGTCTTGGACACTCGAATCCTACATGTCGATATGGACGCCTTTTTCGCCTCGGTCGAACAAGTCCGCGATCCGTCCCTCAAAGGAAAACCCGTCATCGTTGGAGGAACTATTGATGACCGCCGTGGCGTGGTCTCAACAGCATCCTATGAAGCCCGAAAATTTGGCGTTCATTCCGCCATGCCAATCACCGAAGCCCAACGCCGTTGTCCGCATGGCGTCTTCATTCGAGGAAACCATGATCGATACCGTGAAGCCTCCAAGACCATAATCGAAATCTTGCGAACCGTGACTCCGGTGGTCCAAGTCGCTTCCATCGACGAGGCGTACCTAGACATCACCGGATCCCTGAAATTATTCGGGAGTGACGACGCCATCGCGACTCACATCAAAAATTCTATCTTCGAATCAACATCACTCACCTGCACCGTAGGTATCGCCGCTAACAAACTCATCGCCAAAATTGCCTCCGCTCATGGAAAACCAGATGGATACCTTCGAATCGCCACGGGTGATGAAGCCAAATTCCTCGCCCCATTGCCCATCGAAGCCTTGCCCGGCATCGGACCGAGCACACAAGCCCCCCTCAAGCGATTGGGAATCAAGACTGCCGGCGATCTCGCCGCATACAACGCGGATGAATTGTTTCACGCCATAGGTCCGAACGCACAACGACTTCAGCGAATGGCACACGGCGAATCGAACAGTACCGTACGGACTCAGACCACCCCAAAATCCATGAGCCGCGAGACTACCTTTTCCGAGGATCGCACCGATTGGCCTGGAATTGAATCAACGCTAATATCACTAGCGGAACGCGCGGCACATGCCCTCCGCCAACAGAATCTCGAGGCTCGCCACGTCACCCTGAAAATTCGATACACCGACTTCCAAACCCTCACCTTCGGTATCACCCTCGCCACACCGACATCCATCGATCAAGATTTCATACACGCACTAAACACACTGCTACCCAAGGCAAAGAAGCGGCGCGCACCCGTCCGGTTGATTGGTCTGACCCTCGGCACCCTCTCCTCCGGCCAGGATCAACTCTCCCTATTCGATGACGAAAACCACGAAGCATGGAACCGCGTTCTCACCAGCGTCGACCATGTCCGGAAGCGCCACGGCCTATCGATTCTCAAGTCCGCGCGCGCGATCAACAACCCGCGAAGACCTGACTGAAAAGAAATGGGCCGCAAACGCTATTGCGTTCACGGCCCAACCCTCCTCTAACCTCAAACTCTATTTTGACCGACGCCACTTCCACATCGGGTCACGCATTTCGTTTGGCTTCGCCCATGTGCGCAAGACTTCACGCTGGGAATCCGGCACATCCGGTTTGCCACCAAGGCGGTCGTATTCCTTCTGATGCGTGCCGGTAAGGTCAGGCGCTCGTTCACCCAACACATTGCACGTCACGAAGATGAGCAAGTCCGTATTCTGTTTGCTCGATGTCGTCGTTCGGAACAGAGGACTGATGATGGGCACATCACCCAACACCGGCACTTTGCGTACGTCAAGCTGATCATCCATTCGGCGAAGTCCACCGATAAATATCGTCTGCTCATCCTCAGTTCGGACATTCGTCGTTGCACGGCGATTGTTCGTTACGGGAACGTTTTCGGAAAACGCCGTAATCACGCTTTGTTCCACGAAGATCTCGACCAAGATATCCTCGTCGGCCGTCACGCGCGGCGTGACCTCAAGCGTCGTTCCAATGTCCTTGAATTCCGTACTCGCGATTTGCCCACCACCTTCAGTTTGGGTCAATTCCCGGTACGGGAACTCCTGAATAATCTCGATTTGAGCCGGTTGATTTTCCAACGTAACCAGGTGCGGATTGGCCAAGATTTCAGCATTGTTATTCTGAACCTCAGCACTAATTATTCCCCGGATATCGAAATCAGAAGACAGAATACCGAATGAAAGAACCCCGGCACCGTTTGGTGCAATCGGATTCTGTAAGATGCCGGGCAACGCACCGCCACCGCCAAAGTCAGATGCCGCCTGCAACGCAGAAAGGTTACCGACCACCTGACCGTTAGTATTCGTGCGGCGAAGCAGATTCACAAACCAATCAACACCGGTCGCCGTATCATCGGTCAACGTCACATCAACAACCATCGAGTTAATGCTGACCTGCTGGACCGGATAATCGATCTCATTGACCAACGACCGCACCTGCTCTACTACAACCGGTAAATCCGTAACGACAATTGATCGGCCACGGACATCAGACTCAACCTTACCGATCTGTTGTTCACCGTTAATCGTCAACAACGTTTCGACAATAGTCTTGACCTCTTCCGGGTCAGCATAATTCAATCGAATCGCTTCCGTTACCGTCGGCAAGGTCGGTTCAGCAATATCGAGACTGAATACCAGTTGCTCTAATTCATCAACCCGATCCATCGGCCCCGACAAGACGACGACATTCGCAGTCTTGTTCGCCGCGACCAGAACCTGCTGATCGACCGAAGCGCCGGTGGAAATCGCAGTAAGTGTTTTTTCTACTTCATCGGCTTGAGAGTTGCGTAACGGCACCATACGCGTAACACGGCGCAACTGAATCGCAACTTCGTAAGGGACAATTCGGAACACACCCTCTTCTTCCACCATACCGAAGTCTTCAAGGCGCAAGAGCATATTCATCGCCTGACGCAACGGCACATCGCGCATGTTCGCCGACACCGTGATGTCGCCAAGCGTTCCGCCACCAATAACATTCACGCCTGCTTTCTGCGCCAACAATCCGATGATGTTACGTAGCATTTCATCACGGAACTCAATTGAGACCGGTTGATCCATGGGGTCACCGATATAGTCCGGTGGCACCGACGGCGGATCAACAGAATCGACTGAAATCACCTGGGGTTGTCCCGGCGTTGCTTGCGCCATCACTTGCGGTGTGTCACCAACATCCGAACCTTCGGCGGCCCGTGCAGCAACCAATCCAGGATCTGAATCCGTGGAATCCACATTCTCAACCGGTACGGGGTTCGCTGCTGCCGCTGACACCGGCGACTCGAATTCGGTCGAGTCAGTGACTTCGGCTTCAACTGCCGCGCCAGGCCCCGCATCGATTACCGTGGTAGCGGACTGCGGTGCATCTGGAGCAGGTGCGCCGACTTCAGGACCGCCCACCGCAAGCGCATTGGGCGCATCCGGAGCTTCAACAACAACCGGTGGCAGCTCATCGGCGTCACTCGCCTTCGCATCCGTGTTCGGTCGAATTTCAACGTCACCCGCACGCGATGCGGGATCACGCTGCGTTTCGATCGAACGTTCCGGTATTGGCGAATCAAGTAAACTCCGCGCATCGCCAAGTGAATCATCTTCATTCTTTTCCGCATCTTTTTCCTGGGCTGCGGCATCCACGAGCGAATCTAACTCACCGGCTCCCAATTCAACCGGAGCGAGATCGACCTGCTGCAACGGTTCATCAAACGCGCCCGCACCCTCGGCGGGAAATACCGCTTGCGTGGGAATCGCCATCGCGAGCAATGGCATTTCCGGCAATGCATCTGTCGTATCCGGTGCCGCTGGATGACTGCGCAACCGACTCATTTCGGATGCCAATTCATCAAGCGCGGCTAACGCATCGTCCGCGTCAACAACAGTTGGCGATTCGATCTCTGTGTCACCAGCGATGAATTGGTCCTCAGTCGAATGAACCCCATCCAACGCTTCCATGGAATCATCGGCCAGCGCCAACTCCATTAAGTCATCAATGCGATCAACCACGCCGTCGTCAAGTTCGGCATCCGCCACTTCGAATACGGCTTCAGCGTTGACATCGGCTGTCGTAGTCGCCGCTTCCGCAACGACAATCGGTGCTTCTTCCATCAACGTATCGGATACATCTGCCGCTTCGGCAACTTTCGTCGAAAGAGTATCAATCGCACCTAACGCAATGTGTTGCTCGTCTGTAGCGATAGCAAGAATCTGATCAAAGCGCCCCGCCGCTAGCATACCTTCTTCACGATTGGCTGAGAGGATCCCGTTCAACTCTTCAATGAGGGCTTGTTCTTCGAAATCCGATTTCAGAATCATTTCCAATTCCGTGCGGACCGTGTCTACGCGCTCTTCAACCAGCCGCTGCTCACCCGATAGTTCACCGAGATGGCCACCCAGCAATGCTTCATGATCCGCAAGCAACACCAAGTATCCCAACTGCGTCGGATAGACCTTATTCTCCGCATCTACTTTTAGCGATTCGTGACGCTGTGCGATGTCCTCACGCGTGTCCGCGAATAACGCAACTAAACTATCGCGACGCGTAGCAGGTACGCCAAGTTGCGCCTCCAACTCGGCCTCAATTGACGCCACCAATGTATCGGTGTTGGATTCTGTCTCGAACAGTTCGGCGTCCGCAACCGCGATATCGGGTTCCGGCGCTTCCCCGTCAAACGTAAACACGAACACGCCCGACTCGGAATCATCCAGATTAATCGGATGTGGACCCGTCAGCTTTACGACGACTCGCGATACCATTTCAGGTTCAAGTTTGAACTGACTCGTGCGAATCGACGCTGCAAGCGCGTCCGTAGCAACTTCTATCTTCGCACCCGCGACCAAGTTGACCGCGTCATACATATCGACGACCAACTTATTAGTCTCGTCGAGGAAGAACCAATGCACAGATGGCGTACCGATCGTTCGAATCGTCAACGCATTTGCCGCGCTTTCGTATTCGACCTTTTCGATGGCGTGCGCGTTACGCGCAGCATCGATAATCGAAGACGGATCGGTAGCATCGTTCAATCCGCTCAGCGTGGCCTCAACGACCAACCGTTTTTGCCGTTCAAGCGACGTTTCATCGGCCACGCTGGCAAATGCAACAAGAATGCATCCAGCAACCAACACAGTGGAAGTCCGTTTCCAGGAACACATTATTTATAGCTCCTCAAGCTCGACCGGAAATTCTGTTTCATTAATCTGCAGAATGATCCGTTTCGATTCGATAGATGCCACTCGAATACCGGTGTCTGTAAATACATAGCCGTTATGAACAATTTCATCATTCACAACCGCGACAGGATAGACGTCATCCCAAATAATGCCTGTGATTTTCATATTCCGCATGGCTTGCGTAATGCGTTCGGTAAGTATTTCGTCCGAACTCACGTCATCCGCCGTTTCAAATTTCGGCGGAGCGCCAGAACCCACCAACGGCTGCATTGGATTCCGTTGAATCCGCACTTCGTCATAACTAAACGTTTCACGCCTTACGCCCGCCAAGAGATCTTCAATCTCGACGTTCGCCCGTTGGAACTGGGATTGGACGGTTGATGCCGCAGCCTGCGAGGCCACAGCGGGCTGCAACGCCGCCAGCTCCTGTCCCTTACGGAAATTTTCTTCGATCAAACGATCCTCGGCAGACGGTCGAAACTGCATGTACAACACGACCATCGCAACGATGCTCAATACGCCAAGCGCCGCAAACTTCCGAATCTGATTCTGATCCATAGTGGGCTGCTTTCCGGCCAGACTTTGTGCCACGGTATTATCCCCCTCGTCTTCCGTTAGCCGTTGGCAGGGGCCGCGGGCTGGCCAGTTTTTTCTAAGAACCGAAATGTTTTCAGCTCAAAGGTTGCTTCCTGAATTCCGTCTTTGGTTTCATCGATCTCCAAATCCGAAATTTTGAAATAGCGTTCATAGCGTTCAAGACTATTGATAAAGCTAATTGTCTGATGGAACGTCCCGAACGTCGTAATTTCGTACGGTATGGTTTCTTTGTTTTCGTCTTTGATTCGCTTCTTCGGCGTCAATTTGTGCGGCAGACTGTGCGCATTTGCCAAACTCTCGAATTGCCGAATCAGCAAAGGTAATTCCCGCTCCGTCGGCAGGCGGTCATCAAAAACGCCCACTAAGTCTTGAAGCTTCTTGGTGTCACGCTTCAAATCTTCGTAAGCCCGCTCTTTCGCACGCGCTTCTTGTATATCCCGTGTGACTTGAGCGTGATCCGCTTCGATGACTTGCAATTTTTCCGCTTGCGACGTGCGGATAAACAACGTATATGCCACACAGATTGCTGCGGCGATTGCTATGACGGCAGCATTCGCCATCCAATCTTTCGGCGTAACTGTTCCCTTTAACCATTCCATCACGATGAACTCCCTGACGGATTAATAATGAATTCTAGTTTGAAACTTTTCGCAGAGAATCCTTCGAAATCTTCATCTTCGAAGTACGGCGAATCCAACACAAAGTGATTGCCGAATGAATCCGCGTGCAGTTCTGTGTCATCGTCTTCATGCTGATCTTCCGGCAACGTCAGATCAATGGTCGTAGTCAAATTATCCGTGAGCGGCGTAACGCTGGAGTTACCATCTGCACCCGGAACGACATACCCTTCCACACGCAAGATTGGTTTACTCACCGCCTTCGTTACGGTCCGCAATTGCCCTGTACTCGGATCGGGTTCCTTCACCTCTTCCGTAAACTTGCCGACGTCTTCTTCGATTTTGCTATACCAAACGTTCTCGGGCGTCAATTCACTCAATTGCCAGAGCCGTTTCGACCACACAATCTGGTCGCTCACGATTTCTTCAATAATAGATCGACGCCGATCAAGGTTTCCCTTGAGCGCTTCAAGACGATTCGATTCTTGCACGATTTCCTGCAATGCCGGATCGGCCAATTCCGCTTTACTATCCGCAAGCGCCATTCGCTCCATACGAATCGACGCTTGAAAAGCCAGGAATGATCCCGCAACCGCCAACATGCACACACCAAAGATGAGTACAGTAATGAGGTACGGTAAAGGCGTCCGCTTAATCGGGCGCAGATGGTCTGGCAGTAAGTCAATGTGAATCACAGCTGCGATGCTCCCCGCGCGGCAAGGCCAACAGCAACCATGAATTGCGCCGGCTGCTCACTCATCACCCCCGTATCCGAACCGCTCCGGAGTAAAAGGGCGCTATCCAACGGATTGGCAACTTCAACATCGATACCAAGCTCGTCGGTTAGCGTTTCAGCAATCAGTGGAAACTCAGCGATACCACCGCTGATGACCACGCGATCAACCGCGTGCTCATATAACTGTTGCTCGTAATAATCGAACGAACGCCGAATTTCGCCAACCAACTTTTGCAATGGCGCTCCAACGAGATCCTTAATCGATTTGTCTTCCGACGGTGCCGACAGGGCCGACGCACTCGAAATTGCGTCCGGCGCAGGCGATCCCATCGTTTCCAATTCTTCACTTAACGGATCCAACGGATTGCCACCCATCGCTTCCAGCGCGGGTGTTTCCGACCCTTCCGCTGATGACGCGCTGTCTTCCGCGCCTTCTTCAAAGGGAAGCGGCGGCGGCTCTTCCGGTGCCGACATATCCACACCGGCTTCCAGCATCTCACGCTGCGCCTGCTTCAAATCACAACGGCGACTTTTCGCAATCGCTTGAACACAATCGCGCGCGCCCCAGTTTACGTCACGAATAAAATTGGAAATGCCGTCCTTCATAAAATGGATGCTGGTATTCGCAGCGCCCAAATTAATCAACGCGACCGATTCACCGACACGCAGAAAGTCACACCCCTCAGCCGCATCCGCCAACGCTAACGAATCGACGCTAAGTGCGCCATATTGAATATCCGCTGCATCCGCGATGAGTACACGGTTCGTGATGTTGTCATACAACGCCGCGACCATCAGCACTTTCATTTTGCTGTTGTCGCCTTCGGCAACATGATCAAGCATGCTCCAATCCAACATTACGTCGGACATCTCATAAGGAATGTTTTGAGCGGCCTCTGTCTGGACGGCTTGCTCCAGCGCGGCACCCTCGTACTCTGGGAACATCTTGTAGCGAATGACAACCGCCTGACCCGGAAGCGCCCCGACCACAAGACTCTGTGATACCGGCATCCGTTCAAGCGCCTCCGACACCGCATTCGCTTGCGCCGTCGTCGGATCTTCATTCATCGCTTCAGGACTGACTTCTGCATAGCCGACACGCTCAAGACACAACCGGCCTGACTTGACCGACGCCTGAACGGCTTTTACAGAAGTGGTGCCAATGTCTAAACCAATGGCATATGAAGGCCGCGAAAACATCATCTGGCGGACCTCCGCGATAAGCGGACATTACGCATGGCGACTAGACCCCCCGGTCTACCTTCCCAAATCGACGGTTACATAACGTCGACTCGTTCAGTGTTCTGTTGACAATAGCAAAAAATACACAATCTGTCAATAGTTTACTTGGCGTCGAAGAATGCAAGGAAATACGGCCCTGGGCAAGAACGCCTCAGCGAGCCTACGATACTGGCCGGATGTGTGTTCGTTGTGCGAGTTACCTCGCCGAACATCCGCGATGGCCAAAACATATCCCCCTAATTCCCCGAATCACTAAATCCATGCCGGACCCCCTCCGGTACCGATTCCGTGACCACTTTAATGTAGCACTATAAGTAATTTATGTCAATTCATTTGTTAGATTTGGGCGAAAAAAAGGGCGGGATCAAAAATCCCGCCCAGGACTACCGTAGAGAAGTCCCCGCATATGCCGAAGGAAAGAGTGATTTTGAACCAGCCCACAAGGTGGGTGTCCTCACGATAGCCTCCCGACGTCCGCTCAAGGCGGCATGCCGTCAGCTACAACGGATATCGGACTCCCGGTTCAATGATTTAAGGTCAAAATCACTTTCTTCCAAACTCGAACACCGCAGGGAAAACCAACTACAAACCAATTCTATCCCCACTTCCCCAATACGTCAAGGACAATTCACATCACACTCGCCCGCACCAGTAACCAATACCGCTATACCCGAAATGCAATTCATCAGATTCCGTACGCGGCAGCGCACTATAGGGGATGTACAATCTCGGCCATTTCGTTTACGCCTGAACTACGCTAGGAAAACCATTACGGTGCCACTGCTGATCGTCCACACCGATTTGATCAACGCTGGAAACACGAATGCTCACGCGCGCTCACCGACAACGTAAGCGTCGACGAACTGTAATCGCGCACATCATTGTTCCACACAGCAGAGGCGGTCCGAACGAGAACGCCTTCGCTTCTTTTTGTGATACGCTTGGTGCCCTTGGAGGCGTTATGAGCGATCAGAACTACTTGAAATTTCTCGGGACGGCTGGCGGACGGTGGGTGGTATCTCGCCAACAACGGGCGACCGGCGGTCTCTACCTGCAATACGAAGGCACCCGCATTCACATTGACCCCGGGCCCGGCGCGCTCGTGCGTTGCGCGCAAGCAGACCCGCCTATTGACGCGGGTTCAACCGAAGCGATCATTCTAACGCACGCGCACATCGATCACTCCAACGACGTCAACATCATCATTGATGCCATGACCGCGGGCGGCTTCAATCGAGGCGGAACGTTGTTCGCCCCCAAAGACTGCCTCGAGGGTCCGAGTCCTGTCGTCTTTTCGTATCTGCGAAAATTCCTCGACGAAATCGTCCACCTCGAAGCGTCCAGCAGCTACCAATTCGGCAACGTGCCGTTCAAGACATCGATTCCCCACAATCACGGCGTAGACACTTACGGCATCAAGTTCGATTTTGGCGGAAATGAATTCGCACTACTCATCGACACGCGCCACTTCGATGAACTCGGCGACGCTTACACCGGTGCGGACACCCTTGTAGTCTATGTCACCTTCTTCGACACGCCGCCACACCCAAAAATTTTACACCTATCCCTTCAAGACACAAAAGAGATAATCGAAAAGGCCCAACCCAAACGTGTCATCCTCACGCATTTCGGCACAACGATGTTGGAGAATGACCCCGAGCGCATCGCCGCCGAAATGACCCAAGCGAGCGGCATCGAAACCATCGCAGCCATCGACGGCTTACAACTCGCACTGTAGGCGGTATCCCATGTCCGACATTCCAAATCTAGAATCACTCGAAACGCAGATTCTGCAATTCTTGCAATCGGCGCAACGCCCCCTCGTCAGCGTCCGCAATCTTCTCCGTCACATGAACAGCATCGAAGGATTCGCCACACTCGAAGAAGAGCGGCTCATCGAATTCATCGACGCGCACGATCTATTCGCCTTTGCAAGCCCACCTGAAGGCGCCCCGGACTTTATCGAATCCGCCGTTTACCTCACGACGCGCGTGCCAACCGATCTCGAGATGAAGGGGCACATGGCGGTCGAACTCGACTCGATGATGAAAGCACTCGAACTCGCGCACCGCGAAGCCACTGAACAAAGCGACACAGACCGCGCTCAGCAAATCGCCGCGCTACTCGACCGAGCACAACAACTCCGCAAAAGCCTCACCACCCCCTAGTGCCTCCGCACGGTTAAGGTTATGGATATAGGCGTTTGAAAAAATGGGGACTGTCCCAAGAGAAGTGAGGCACGAACGCAACGCGTGGACTGTCCCCGTTTTTTCCCAGCGTTATCAACGTCAAAGTGCGTCAGTTCAACAAACTCGCACCTTCATAATCCCTCGGCACATCAACTTTTAAGTAGTGCAACGCCGTCGCGCCGAGATCAATAATCCGTGGCGACTCCGAATCAATCTTCTTATTCGAGAAGAAGATACCCGGCGTCTCCGCAAAATTCGACGCCGCATGTTCGCCACTCCACTTATCTCTCGTAACCTCAAACAACTCTGCCGGCGCACTACCCTTCACCGTGTTCTTCGAAGACTGGTACCCCTCCGCATACCCAAGTTGAACGTCAGGCGCATTGGCCGTTGCCGTGCCGGAAAAATCATCCACCGTGTAAATCTTGCTAAAGATTTTATCCCCTGTATCCGGGTCCACGACCTCGGCAAGCTTCGCACTGAGTTCCGCGATAAGATCGGCCACGTCATCTTCCGCGACGATCCCCCCCGCTTCACGGCCAGCAACATTGATAAAAATACTGCCCAGCCCCAAGCTATACGCCTTCGTGTTGGCCCAATCGATTCCATCTAAGAATTCGCCTGAGTTCGACGCTGTCGCCGCATCCGTTTGACCTTCAACCGATTGATAGCCATTGCGAATCAACCACGTGTTCACATTGAACCCCTTACGAAAACTGTGAAACCCATGATCCGATAACACCATCAGCAAGTCATCGTCATTGAGCCGTTCGACCACCTTCCCTATCGTCTCATCCATTCGGCGATACGTTCCCTCTACCGCGTCCCCATATTTCGCTGCACCCTCTTCCGTATACATCGGGTGTCCCGGATCGCGGAAACGCCAAAATAAATGCGAGACCCGATCAGGCCCTGTCCACGCGCCCGCCAACAGATCGAATTCGCCAGCGTCTAATTCATCGAGCACCAGCTCCTCACGCCACGCCATCGTCGCACGTACATCATCCAAAAACGCATCTTCCGGCAACGCATCCTGGCGCAATGCATGCGTGTCATAAATCCAACCCACGGTTTTGTAAAAACCGTACCGATCTTTCAATTCACCCGCATACGAATCAGGATTCGATATCGGCACATACGGCGCGTTCGGATGAAACTGTAAACACGACATATAGATCTTCGCTGGCGCCGAAACACTCACCGCAAGAAACCGACTAATCGCACGCACCGTGTACGACTCCGTTACCGCGAATTCCCACTCGACCCAGTCCGACCAATCGCCCTCTGACAACGTGAGTGCACCGCCCGGTGTTTCAATCGTTACTTCGCCCGCCGACCGATCAACACTGAACGTCAATTCGGTTCTCGTGTATGCAGCAGGGTCACGACTTCTTTTCCTGGCATCCCGCGCGCCCGGTAATGAAACCGTAGCAGTACCCGAAGCTAGATCCAGTGGAAATTGGATTCCACCGGATACTTTCTTCTCCTCCGAATACATTTCGGAGAACGAATAGAACGTACTGTCCGTGTTCCGCAAATCCGGAACACCCAATCCGCAAAGCATGTAACCATTTCGAAGCGTATCCGCCGGAAAGGCGAACGGCACGTGCAAAATTTTCGCTCGTTTCCCAGCGCGATCCAACGGCAACCAAAATGGTTCACCTTCCCGAAGATTCGTCATCTTCGGTGCCTGGACCATACCGCCGGTCGGCGACAATCGCGCAAAATCTCTTTTCGTGTAACCAACAGTAGGAATGGTCCGACGTTTACCCCCTAAATTGGCACTCGGAATGCGGCGAAGAAAATCGTAAATCCCATGGTTACCCGGATACTTGCACGTGATGAACGATGCCCAGGCCGTGGGTGACTGAGGCGGAATTGTCGTACCCAGTTCCGAATACGTCCCCGAATCGCGAAGTGTTGCTAAGTTCGGCAACTCACCCGCGTCCAACATCGTCGAAACAATGCTTGGCTCCACGCCATCGAATCCAAGAATGACCACCCGCCTTGTCGATGCTTCCGGCGCGGTCGGCGATCCTGTTTCGCCCTGGGCCGGCGCGGGTGAAGGCTCGGTTTCCCCGCCGCTGCACTGCACTCCGACAACCATTAGGAGCAACACCGCAACACCCATCACCCCAGCACCAATCGTCCACTGCTTCGATCGCATCGATTCACCACTCCCAGTTACATTTCGTCCTGTAGAGGAGCGACTATATCATAGCGGTTCCCACCTCCCGCACCTCTGCGGCCCCCTTCAAATCGAACGCCAACTGTTCGCGTGGCGGCAATACCCGCACTTCATGCGCCCCCAAATTCAGCTTGAACCCCCGCTTCGAAATCGTCTGAACGAGCCCCGTCCTCCCCGGCACCGCACGCCGGATACGCTCCATCAGCCGACTCTTCTGAAACGACATTTGGTTCGGCTCCACCACCGCATCCCCCCAAACTCGGTCATAAATCCGGTCATACGAAACACACTGCCCCGCCGATTCCGCGAGCATCTCGATGAGTTGAAATTGTTTGTCCTGCAATTCGACTCGGACACCGTCCAACCAAATCTCATTCGGCACCCGCGTGTCGATAAGGAGGGTCGGCGGGGAGGCAGGAGGGGCCGCCTCCCCGCCGGTGGACCGTGAAGAGGGGGTGTGGGAATTCACGGCCCATTGTTGAAGAGCAACCGCATCCTCATGCGACAAGTGCTGCGCCAAAAAATCCATCGGTACTTCCGATAACGTGTCCGCCGTCGACAACCCGTCCGCATGCAACGCCAACATCGCAGCCCTATCCAATCGCGGTGATCGCACACGCGCCAACTCGACTAACTCCTCCCCCACGCCACGCTGCACACGCGACGCTAACATCTGTATCCGATCTACGAACGACCCACGACTCCCGAATGCTTCCGCGATCGCGCCCGTAGATTGCACCAGCCAAGCAATATGTTCCGTGCCTGATAAAATCTGACCCGACAATGTGTTAAACCGTTCCTCGACTTCATACAACGGCGACTGCTGAATCCAATCATCCACCACGAGAGCAAGTTTAATTCCACGCACCTCGTCGAACGACGGCGCCGCCTCGCGACGCACCAACCGCGCCAGCGGCCCATCGACTCCGCAATCACAACCTGCAACCCTACGCGCCAACTCTTCCACATACCCGCAATGAGCGTATTCCGCTTGCGATAACCCCATCGGCGCATCCCGCGATTCACACGCCGTCGCTGCCATCACCAACAAATCCAAATCAGGCCAATCCCGCAACTCGGCCTGTTGAACCCAATCCGATAACGCAGTCGCCGTGCGCGTATCGATACCGGAAGCCGCAGCCGACCGGCCATACGGCGTCGTCACCAAACGTCCATCACCACCTCGCGCCACTAAACCCATATCAATTGAACGATTAATCGCCGCGCTCACCCTAAACTGCGATTCCTCATCCGAATACGCATCCGTCCAGACCCAAGCACCCGTCAACGTGGCGTTCAAGAAATCCTGCAATTCAAACTCCGTCGTACACGTACGCCCTGCCACCAATCGCAACACATGATCTTCCAATGCTTCCCGCCCCAACCTCGGTGCTACCTCTTCCCGATCACCCTCAACATACCGCCGCCAAAATGTCTCCTGTTCAAAACGCGTCGATGCCAACAATATCGACCGACCAAATTCCACACCCGTCCCAAACCGTCCAGCACGTCCACTCATATTTTCATACTCCGCATGTAAGATTGGTGTCTTCCAAGGCGTCGCAAAACGCCGATCAAATTGCCACTTGTCCGGTGCAATAAATACGTTGTGCGCTGGCAAATTCAGCCCCACTGCTAGCGTGCTCGTCGAAACCATGATCCGAGCATCGCCCTTACGAAATGCCGCCTCCACAATCCGCCGCTCCGCCGGCGACAAGTCCGCATTGTGAAACGCCACACCATGTTCCAACGTATCGATCAACGCATCCCGCGAATGCGTCGACTCACAGGCCCGCAACCCTTCAATGGCATCCTCAGCCGCAGGCAACGCAACACTCCGCGCCAGCGTAAATGCACCCGTTCGGCATTCATGCTTCGACTTCATAAACACCAGACACGCCTCACCCTGGTCGGCCAGAAAGGAAACCGCCTCACGAAGTTGCTCCTTCGGACTATCCGAATACGCATCGCCCAGCGCTTCCTCGCCCTCACAAAAATCGTTATACGTCCGATACCGGAACACACCGCCGTGCAACACCCCATACCGCAACTCAATGGGACGTCGCTCATGCGATATCAAGTCCGCTTCAAACCATTTCGCCAATCGATCCGCATGCCCAATCACCGCAGACAATCCGATTAGACGCGACTTCGCTCGCAATACTTGTGTAAGAAGAATTTCCGCGCCCGCACCCCGATCAGGATCCGAAAGAATTTCAAGTTCATCCGCAATGACCAACGCAATCTCACGCATCCGCTCAGGACGCCTGACCAACAACTGCGCCAACTTTTCATACACCACCACCGCAATCGAAAAATTGCCATCTTCCAAACGCTGATCAAACTCACGCCGATCCCGCGTCGAAACGATTACATGGATTCCATAGGGATCATACTTCTGACGGAACGTCTCATACTTCTCTTCCGCCAACGCCTTCAGCGGAACCAGATACACGACCTGACGCCGTTGCAACGCCATGTGTACCGCCGCCATCTCACCGATAAACGTCTTACCCGAACTCGTCGGCGCCTGCACCAACAAATTCCCGCCGCCAAATAAATCGTGCCGCTTGACCACCAACTCCTGAAGCGGCAACAGCGTCTCACTCTCCTCCGCCTGCCACAACGCCACGACTTCCTCCGGAAATCCGTGCGCTAGCAAACCTTGCATCTGCATCGGCCATACCCCGCGTCCACCCAATTACTCCCCTGAGCGACGCCCTACCACCGACGGAGTCCCGGCATCCCTGGCCGGGTAGGCCTTTCCGTCTTTGCTGAATATAAATATACTGAAAACTTAAGCAGATGTCAAGCCCTCAGCCCTTAACGCTATCATCACACGCTATGAGCCCTGAAAACATTGACCACGCCGACCGGCGATTTCCTTTCTATATCCCAATCCTAGTGGCCCTCATTGCGGCAAGTTCAGTATTTCTCGCCACCGGCATGCTTCAAGTCACTTTTTTGTCCGACGACACTGGGCTCGTCCTCTGGGGCAAGCACATGGTGGAAAACGATTTCTGGTTTCCCTTCTTAGGCGGAAGCATGGACCCCGAAAAACCAGGCCCCACGTACTACAGACCGCTCGCGCTGCTTTCCCACGGAATAGATTACGCGGCGTATGGTTGGCGACCCACCGGCCATCACGTCACCAGTCTCGCACTGCATGCGCTTTGTTGCCTGCTCGTATTCGCGTTAACGCGAAGAGCATTGCCAACCCATCCCCCAATGTTCGCGTTCATCGCTACAGCGTTGTTCGCGTTACATCCCATACACGAAGGCGCGGTCTGGTGGATTGCCGGTCGTATGGAGTTGGTATGCGCGCTATTCTATTTGATGTCCACGTTGTCATTCCTAACCTATCTGACCAGCAAACGAATCGTGTACCTCTGCGTAGCCACCGTCTTCGGCGCCGCTGCATTCGCGAGTAAAGAAATGGCCTACTCACTACCTTTCGTCTGGCTAGCAATGGCGTTCGCCTGGCGTGATCAACCATCACTTGCCGCGCGCACACGCGCCGCGTTCATTGCCGCATCACCCGCAATTGCCCTTGCCGCATTCTTCCTCACTTTTCGATTGATTCTATTCGATACACAGGCCACCACATTCGCAGTCGACGTAGACGCACATCACCTCGCCACCACCGCCCGCCACACCCTGCGCAACCTGATCCTCCCCTATCAAGTCTCGTTTCGTGAATGGGCAAGCGACTACACCGCCCTGTTCGCCCTAGCGTTCGTCACCATCGCAGCCATAGCCCTACTCCAAACCCCACGCCTGTTCTCAAAACCAGTCATGTTTGGTACGGTTTGGTGCGCGCTAACCATGCTTCCCCTCATCCGAACGATGAGTCCATGGACCTTGTACTTACCTTCCGTCGGATACTGTGTCGCGCTAGCGTGGTTGCTCTATCCGAGGCGCGGCATGTCAGGCCTAGCGGCCAGCGCACTACTGACCGCCATCATCGTGAGCTTCGTCGTTCAACTACACGACCGCAAAGCATCTTGGCAGGAAGCCGACACCGTAGCGCGAACAATTCTCAGTGACCTCCACGAAGTGCACACCTCCACACCCGATCAACAGCCCATAATTCTTTCACTTCCGGGTCTCATTGATGACACCGCCGTCTTCATGCACTACTTCGAAGAACGCGTGCAATTCGAATTCGACGACCCCGGATACAAACCGATCATCCTGACCCATCTCATTTTACCGCCAGGTATCGACACACACGGCATCGAGGTGCGCACCTTGGAGAATCAGGATTTGGAATTGATCCCCGCATCTCCCCAAACACGATTCGCGTTCCCCTCGGTTGCTGCGTTCAACTACCGCTTCGACGCGGTGCGCCCCGGTGACGTAGTGGAAATGCCCTGGGGGCAATTCGAGCTGTTGTCCCCGAACGACGCCAAAACAATCACTCGGATGCGAATCCGGCTAAAGCCAGGCACAAAAAAAACGGGCACGCCCATCCTCGTGTATCGCGACGGCAAACTCACGATTATTGCGCCCGAATAGCCAGTACGGTATAAGCCTCATCAGGCTTGACGTGATTCGTAGCGGAAAAAGGGGCGCATGAATATGGCGGAACAAAACGCACAAGACATAGCAACACCACCAGTCGAAGAACAAAAGAGCGCCGACGGCTACTCCTACTACGTCCTCGGCGTGTTGGTGCTGGTCTACGTTTTCAACTTCATCGACCGCAATATTCTGTCCGCCCTCGCTGAAGAGATAAAAGCCGATCTCGGTATCAGTGACGGCAGAATGGGATTCCTATACGGCACTGCGTTCGCCGTTTTCTACGCGGTATTTGGCGTACCTCTGGGACGCCTCGCCGATTTGTGGAACCGCCGTAAACTCATCTCCATCGGCCTCGCATTCTGGAGCCTAATGACCGCGCTATCCGGAACGGCCCGGAATTTCTTCGCACTCGGCGCATATCGCATAGGCGTCGGCGTCGGCGAATCCAGCGCGAGTCCGGCCGCTTTCTCGATGCTCGGCGACTACTTTCCTCCAAAGATGCGCGCCACCGCCGTCGCCATCTACTCCAGCGGTGTCTACATCGGATCCGGCATCGGCTTATTTCTCGGTGGATTCATCCTCGACACCTGGAACGATATGTATCCGGATGGCAACGCCCCGTTAGACCTCAAAGGCTGGCACGTCGCATTCTTTGTCGTCGGAATTCCCGGCATCATCATGGCCCTCTGGGTATGGACCCTCCGCGAACCGAAACGCGGCCAAATGGAAGGCATGGCAACCGAAGAACACCCCGAACCTTTCAAAGAATTTGGTAAAGAATTGGCCTCCGTGTTACCGCCCTTCACGATTCTCAGTCTTCACCGTCAAGATGCAGGTGCGCGCTACATCGTGTTCAATTTCTTACTGGCCATCGGCGTCTCACTCGCCGCGTTTGGACTCACTGTTACAATCGGCCCCCCCGAGCAATGGATTGCACTCGCCATCGGCGTCTACGCCGTCGGCTCCTGGATCCAAAGCCTCTCTTTGCGCGACTACCCCACGTTTAAAATGGTCTATGCATCCCCCACCATCGTTTTCGCCATGATTGGATTCGCCTGCATTGCATTTGTCACGTATGGCATAGGATTTTGGATGGTCCCCTATCTCATTCGCGGACACGGCATAGACGCAAGCGAAGCCGGATTGTACATGGGACTTGCCGGCGCAATCGGCGGATGGACCGGCGTCACCTTCGGCGGAATCTTCTCCGATTTGCTTAAGAACCGCACGCTACGCGCACGCCCGCTCATCGGATTCATGAGTATGGCGTTGACCGTGCCCATCACACTCCTCATCCTCGGCACCGACAATGTGAAAATCATTTACGGCGGGGCGTTCATCTACAACGCCGTGTCCTCCATGTGGATCGGTTCCGCCGTCGCCCTAGCCACCGAACTCGTTCTACCCCGGATGCGCGCCACAGCCACCGCCTTCTATATCCTCATGGTCACCTTCGTCGGCCTCGCGCTCGGACCCTTCACGATGGGGCGCATCAGCGATTTGTACATCTCGAACGGCACTGAAGGCGGAATCGCCCTGCGCAACGGGATGGGCCTCAGCCTCCTAATCTTCGGCATCGCCACCGTCTTCCTCGTCCTTGCCACCCGAACCGTAAAAGAAGAAGAAGCAACCACTATCGAACGCGCCCGTGCCGCCGGTGAAGAAGGATTACCTGACGCAGCGGTGTAGTCGCCGTAGCAGCGAGCATTCGACCCGCGACCGAAATTGAAAAGGGGAAATTGGACCTGATACGGTGGCGGCAAGGTACGGCTGTGTGTCAAGTTACTCTTACAACATTTCAACTGGAGGGTTTGATATGAAGAAACGAGCGTCGTATTTCAGATGGTTAGCATTGGTCGTCGTCCTACTGGCACTGTTCGCACCAAGCGTAGTCTCCTCCGCGGCAGGCGACGGAAAAACAGACCCAGAGCCCGATGCCGATGACGCGGCCGAGGTCTGCGGTAAACTTATAGGCATAGTGTTCCCCGACGGCTTCATCTCGCCGCCGTTCTTCTAGCCCGTCATTTGCCAATATGCAGATTCTGACGCTTCACGGGGTGAATCCATGATCGCCTCGTGAAGCGTCGCTCTCGTCGTGTATCCATTTCTTTTCAGGACACCATTTCTCACCATAGAATCGTACTCTTCGATGGTACTGTTCGCCGCACTCTTTGCCGTCGCATCGCTGGCGTGGCGCGTTCGCAACCGAACGACGATAGATGCAAGCCTCCTTCTGCGCACACTACTTCTCGGCGTTCTCTCAGGATGGTTGCTTTCCGGGTTTGCACAGGCGATCTACAGCGGATTGACAATCGAATCTATCGTTGAAAACCTGTCTCCACTATCCCGCACCGGCCATAGCATCACGTTCTTTGGATTGGGTGCAGGCATCGCAATCGCGCTCGCCCTCATCCCGCAAGGCCGCCGCGCACTCGCCTACTTCGACGCACTGGCACCATCGCTGCCACTAGGTTTCGCAATCGCGAAAATTGGATGTATCCTCGCCGGGTGTTGTGCGGGATCCCTCTGCGAATACTCGGTCGCGGTCACATACCCCTACGGAAGCAATTCGTATCATGCACAGTGGCGCGATGGCCTCCTAACCCCACCGGCAGAATTGATCCACGAACCACCAAACGGACAGCCACGCCTCCTTGGTCACGCCCATGCCTTACGGAACACCCACGACAATCCACCAAAATCGGCCCTCGACCACGCCCACCGTCATGACATGTCCTACGATCAATTGGTTGCCTCTGCGGAAACCGTACGCTCGTTGGGCGTCTGGCCAACACCACTCGCGTACGTCGTGACAGCGCTACTACTCTGGGGATATTCCGAAATCGTGTTCAGAAGACCATCATACGCCGGATCAACCATCGGACTCGTATTTTGCGGATACGGAATAATGCGCGTCGCATTCGACTTTTTTGTCGAATTTCCCGACCCCGTCTTACTACAACTCAGCCTACCGCAATGGTCTGGCATCGCTGCGCTAATTCTCGGGCTCGCATTCAGTATCGCGGGATGGAGACTTGACCGCATCGAAGACCAGATGGATTCCCACCCACGCTGACAAAATTCGACACGTTCTTCAAGCGCATTTCAAAACGCGATAACGGATTCGTGACGCCGCTGAGATCATTGGTAAAGATTGTTTCGTTGATTCTACAGAGGCACAATCCGATACGTCATCTCAACCAACAATCGCTCTATGTCCCTCGGCTGCGGCGAAGGTGCCGCTAACATTCGTCGTTCAGCGTCCAACAACATCCCTGCGAGACGGTCATCCCCGTCGTCCACTTCGAGTACCGTGTCCAACGTCTTCCGAATGTGCCCACTTTGATTCGAAACCATTACCGCTAAGAGCAGCAATACAAGAAACGTCGCAACACGTCGTGCAAACACCTCTCTCATATCTCCACCCTTTCTATTTCAGGTCTCCAAAACAGAGTCCAAAGCAAATTCACTTCAAGTGGAGTATACCTGATACACCATATATTGTGGTCAGTTCGTGGAACTAACCTAATATATAGTGCTTTACGGCACGATTTCGATTAGCGCGATAGTACCGGATCGGTCAGCGCAAGCGACGACGTTTACGAATTGCAGTGCTGATCCGACCTATAAAGGCGATCACGACGACGAGCGTCGACATAAGACTAATGCCTCGGCCGATTCGATAGGGTTGCGAGTCGAAGAACAGTTCAACGCGATGCGTGCCCGAAGAAATGGGAACACCTCGAAATATCGCGTCAACGGGCGTGACATCGGTTTCCGTACCGTCTACAAACGCGCGCCATCCCGGATACCAAGCCTCGTTAATCACGAGTACGGCAGGCGCTGCGGCGTCAATGTCGAAAACATTAGGGTTATCAATCGCGGCATAGACCCCACCCCATTCGCCTTGCGAAGGCTCGGTCTCCAACAACACGGGGCCACCCTCGACCACTGGTGGAATCGCTGACGCGATTGGCAATTCACTGTCCATAGGCACTGGACGATTCGCATAGATTAGCCGCGCGCGCGGCACGGGATTCATCATTTCGACCCAAAACACCCCAGCAGAAAATGAACGGTCTATTCGCACTTGGTCACGAATCGGTGCGAACGTCCCTTCAAGGTCGACATCGCGCAGCGCGAGACGATTCAATCCTGTTCGCGCCAGTAATGCGGGGTCTTCCTGGAGGGCCTCATTGAATACGTGATGACGGCTTAGACCGCTTCCTTCCCGCAAAGCGGCGTACGAAATCCGATTACCCGCCAGCGGCCAATGCGCAGCGATCTCCCCGCCACCAACACGACCCGACGCTTCATCAAAAGCGGCGATCGTTTCCGTGCGAGGAAAAACTTCTTCTGACGAGCGAAATGGCTGCGCAGATCCAAATGCGTATATTAACGGAATCGCAACCAACGTGGCACACACATACGAAAATCCGGCAGCATGGGGTCTAAGCGCGGTGACCGTTACCGCGACGATGAACACGATGGCTATCGCACACACTGCGACAAACTGGATCACGCGGGAGACCTCGACCGTACTCGACTCGGAAACCAACACGGCCACCAACCAAACAACAACAACCACCGGCACCATCATGAGAAAACGCTTGAGCGCATCTTGACAAGGATCCGGAAGCAACCGGGACCAATCTTCTCCGGACCGCCCCAGTACTACAGCCGCCCATAGAGTGATTGGAAACCAAAAATGAGCCGGACTAAATCGAAGAAATCCAATTGTGACGGTTCCAAGCAACGCGACAACAAGGCCGAGAACGATGCTCACTATCGTAATCGCCACTACCGAATCCGGAAACGGACGTCGCACAGGCGCGAGCTCACGCCGCATCGCGAACCAATATGGAAACGCAAGAATCAATGGCGCGGACAAGAACAGGAATCCAACCACAAGCACCCGATGCGCCGCTGCGCCACCAAGACTCCCGACATCCGGCGCGCCATACCAATTCGGCAAAATCGACATCACCGCGTCCGCAATACCTAATTCATGGATGTCCGTTGGCGCGACAGCCGGTTCGGCGTAGCGCAACCATTCGGCGAACGGAAGTAGCTGAGCGGCAGTCATCGCAGCCCCCGCCAACACACTAATGATCAGCACGATTGCAGGCGTAACGGCCCGGCGAATCCCCCGGCCGCAGAGAAACGATCGTGTGAATACATAAACGACACCGAGCATAAGCACGGCAATCACACTTTCAGGATCGCCGCCCAAGAGCATAAGCGCGAACACCATCGCGCTAGCAGGCCACACCCGAGTGCGCCCACTACCAAGTCGTTCGAACATGATCAACAAAAAAGGAAACCAAGCCACCGTGTCCGACATGGGCGCGTGCCAAGCGAGAAGAAATACGGGGCTGAGCTGATACGCGAGCCCAACAAGCAACGCGGCCGCAGGGCGCAACCAAAGTACGCGCGCCGTCAGGAACGCGGCCAATCCTGCTACGACAAGTTTCGCGAGCAATGACAACGTCATCGCAATCCTAAGGTCGAAAAAATAGAACGGAATGGAAAACGGCGAAAGCGCCCGCGTTCGCCATTGCGCGAGATGCGGCACGCCATACCCCTCACGCGGGTTCCATTGGACAGAATCTCCCGCGAGCGCCGCATCATTTAGAAATAGAAATTCGGGATAGAATTGTTCGATGATTCCTCGTGGTCCACCAGGATCTTCTGTCGGCAAACCCTTAGGCTGCGCTTCTTCCCACGGAATCGAGTAATAAAGTGAATCCGTATCGAGCGGGAACTGACCGTTAAACACGGCGGGACTCAGCACGAAAAGCGGCACGATGACTAAACACGCACAACAAATCGCATGTTCTGCCAATGACACCGGCGCTATACGAGGTATCCGAACCATCCCCGACCTAACCCCGCACGACTGTAATCAGGAGACTCGCTCCGACGCTTTCCGGCGGCGGGGCGGTGTGTGAATGCCGATTCCATAATAATCTTCAGCGGCTTCCATGAGGGTTTCTGCGAGCGTCGGGTGCGTATGAATCGTATGCGCGATTTCTTCAACCGTCGCCTCCAGTTGAATCGCCATTGCCGCGGTAGAGATTAGTTCTCCCGCCTCCGGCCCCAGAATGTGGACGCCCAAAATCTCATCCGTCTCCGCATCCGCGACAATTTTCGTAAGCCCTTCGGTTTCGTTCATCGTAAGCGCGCGACCACTCGCCGCAAAATCAAACCTTCCTACACGAACGTCATACCCCGCTTCTTTCGCAGCCTCTTCCGAGAGACCAACGCTTGCAACTTCTGGCGCTGTGAAGGTGCAAGCCGGCAACACGCGGTAGTCCATGCGACGATCGCCCCCCGCAACATTCTCTGCCGCCACAACACCCTCCATCGTCGCGCAATGCGCAAGCATCGACTGACCGACCACGTCACCAATAGCGAAGACGCCAGAAACACTCGTCTCCATACGGTCGTCGGTCAAAATAGCGCCCCGATCACTCAGATCGGCACCAATATCCGACACAATGCCGCTGTGATGCCGACGCCCAACGCTCATCAACACGATGTCCGCTTCAACCACATCATCGCTCGACAACGAAAGTCGCGCACCGTCATTCGTCGTATCAATCGAAGACACCATCGTCGACGTACGGACGTCTATCCCCCGCTTCTTAAAACTCTTCTGCAACCGCTTACTCAGTTCTTGGTCTTCCACCGGCAAAATGCGATCAAGTGCTTCAATAATCGTTACTTCCGCGCCAAACTCACTCCAAAGCGAGGCAAATTCTGCACCGATCGCGCCACCCCCAATGACTGCCGCACGCTTGGGTAGCTCAGTCAGGTCCAACGCTTCCGTACTAGTGATAATCGTTTTACCATCCGGCTCCATCCCCGGCAACACGGCAGACGAACTACCCGTAGCAACGATGATGGAACGGCATGCAACCCGATCACCGTTCACTTCAATCGCGCCCGGTTCAGGAATCGTGGCTGTACCCGTGAGCAACGTAACGCCGTTCGCTTTGAACAGACGATCAATGCCGCCGCGATTCATCTTCACGACTTTATTCTTGCGTGCGATCATCCCCGGCACGTCAATCGACAAGCCATCGACCTTCAATCCATACGTCTTTGCATTCTTCATCTTATGATAGAGATGCGCGGAATGAATGTACGTCTTCGTCGGAATGCACCCCGTATTGAGACACGTGCCACCGAGTTCCGACTGTTCAACCGCGACGACCTTCAAGCCGCGTTGCGCCGCGCGAATCGCCGCGACATATCCACCGGGTCCCGTACCAATTACCGCTACGTCAAATACATCCATTATGAAAAGTCCGCTGTTTCCATTTCGTTTTTGAAAGTTTTCATGAATTGCGCGGCCAACGCGCCATCAACCACCCGATGGTCACTGGAAATCGTCGCACGCATAATCGGGCGAATGACAATTCCCCCATCGACAACCGCCGGCCGGTCTTTCATCGCACCCACCGCAAGAATCGCGCTGTTCGGCTGATTGATGATCGCCGTGAATTCATCGACTCCGAATGGCCCGAGATTCGACACCGTAAACGTGCTGCCTTGAAACGCATCAGGCAACAACCGGTTGTTACGCGCTTTATCTATCAGCTCCGCGCAAGCATCGTGAATCTCTTGAACGCTCTTCTTATCCGCATCGCGCAACACCGGCACCACAAGACCATCCTCAAGCGCAACCGCGACACCAAGGTTCACGTGTTCCATCTCGGCAATAGCATCGCCCATCCATTGCGCATTCACCTTAGGGTGTGCGCGCAATGACCGAGCAACCGCCGCCAAAACCAAATCATTGAACGACGGCTTCGGATCGCACGACGCACGATGTTGAACCGCAGCGTGCATATCGATTTCCACCGTGACAAAATAATGAGGCGCTTCGCTATAACTCTCCACCATCCGCTGCGCAACGATTCGCCGCATCGGCGTGAGCGGAATGACCTCCCCCTCAACATCTTCCTTCGCGCCATAATCCCTAGCCACGACATCGGATTTTGTAATGCGCCCACCAGCACTTTGAACTGTGCGCAAGTCGACACCCTCACGCGCAGCTCGACGACGTGCCGCCGGAGTTGATCGTCGAGCCGAAACATCAGCCGCATACGCCTCCACATCCGATTCCATCACACGACCGCCAACGCCCGAACCAGGAATAACCTCCGGGCTCACATGCAAAGCCTCAGCACGACGTCGTGCACGGGGCGACACTGGACCGCCCGCCGGTTCTTGCGGAACGGCTACGGCAGGCGATGTCCGAGCCACCGGTGCTACAGCCGAAGCTGCAGGAGCACTCGCCGTAGCCACTGGCGCCGAGACCGCATATGCAGACAAATCCGGCAACGCCTCATCAGCCGATCCAACCAACGCGACCACGGTCAGCACCTCGACCGTCACATCCGGATCGACCAAAATCTTGCGCAACACACCAGCAGCGGTCGCTTCACATTCGATCTCAGCCTTGTCCGTTTGAACGGAGAACAGCGGTTCGCCTTCACTCACTTCATCGCCTTCTTGCTTAAACCACTCGACGATATAGGCTTCTTCGACCGATTGACCAAGTTGTGGAAGTTTGATTTCATTCATGTTTTTGGTGTTTTTCCAGGGGTATTTTTGGGGTCAGACCCCTTGATGAGCACGGCAAACGGACTATCCGGCGCTATCCCACACACCTCACTGAAAACAGCGTCCCAGCCCTTGCCATGGAGCAATTCCTGCACTTTTTCAGCACCGGAATCAGAGGCCTGATCGTAACGGATTGCCGCCGCCGTAGCAACCGCGAGCGATTTCGGCTCCACGCCTTCCCCCTCGCAACACGCCGCGGCCCGCATAAACCGCTCATGTGACGACAGCTTACGCAACGGGTCCCGCGCCACACGCTCAACCGTATCAAGCAACGCCGGATTCGCAAAACGCCTGAGCAGATCGTCCGCGTGCGCCTTTAGTTCCGTCGCGTCATGGTCATACTTCCTCACCAACGCAGCAGCAGTTTCCGCCAGCACGCCCTCTACGACATCACGTACACGACCATCTCCAATGGCCTCGTAAACGTACGTATGCCCATGCAGATACCCCAGATAAGCAGCCGCCGCATGCGCCGCGTTGTGCATAAAAAGTTTACGATCGACCCAAAACGCAAACGGCGATTCCGCATGCAAATGAGCGACCTGCGGCAGACCACCCACGATAGCATCCGCATCCACCGGCAACTCGCAATACGGCTCCACCCGCACGCGAAGCGGATCTTGCGCGCGTTCCTCGTCACTCAGAACAGGCACCATTCGACCAACCACGGTGTCAACGAAAGCGATTCGTTTATCAAACACAGGGTGAAGTGCGGATTCTATGTACCAACGAACCTCGTCACGGAACGAGTTAGCAGCCCCAGGCGGATTCTCGCAAACCAAGAAATTGAGCGGCGGACAGTCACAACGAAGCCGATCCGTCAATGCCTCCGCGAGCATTCGTGAAATCGAGGTTTGCGCAACGGCACCCGCCGATATCGCCACAATATCCGCACGCATCATCACTTCGCTTACGACTACCGAATGGCGCGGGTGGTGCGTGTAAAAATTCGATACACGGATATCGTCGATGGGCGGTTCGACCGCAATCTCAATCGTGTACTCACCAACGGCATCCAAAAGATCAAGCAGTGGTTGATCTGCGTCAACGAAATGAATTTCAAACCCCGACGCCTGGAACAATTGCGCGATGAATCCGCGACCAATATTGCCCGCACCTATTTGCACCGCGACTGTGTCCACATGCTTCTCCGAAAACGGAGAGTATACACCGGCAGACCGTAGAGCCGGACTCTACTGAAATGAAACTGACCATAAGGCATAATGACTTTTTGGAGTGCGGTCGCTTGCCACCGCTTTGTTCTGAGCGAAGCTTGCTTCGCGTAGCGTTCTGAGCGAAGCTTGCTTCGCGTAGCGTTCTGAGCGAAGCTTGCCTCTCTTGACACTCAGCCGCGCACCGCACGAACGTGAGGCAAGCCTCACTCGGCGAAAGCGCAAGCAAGCGTGCGCACTCCATATGGGTCTTGAATTATGCTCAAAGGAACAACTTGAAAAAACAAAGCAAAAAAAACCGCCCCGTACGAAACCGACGTTGGAGCGAAAATGACGTCGATACGGTGTCACGTGCTCGCCGACGTTTTCGCGGGCATGAGGAAGACGCGGCCTACACGCTAGAATCGTCCGAGGCCGTATTCGTCGAGACCGATCCGAACGGAGTCGTGCTTTCCCCTTATGGGAAATTGGCCTTCGTGAAATTGGATGACGAGGAATTGCTGTGCGAAGTCGGCGATGCGCTCATCACCGGAAAATCTTCCGTGTTAGCACCGGGTGATCGCGTACGCATAGAACAAGGCGAAGGAAAACCACTCGTCACCGGCGTCGCACCACGCACGTCAAAACTCAGTCGGCCAGCAGTCGGACGTGCACAAGAACAAGTCCTCGCGGCAAATGCCGAATTTCTACTCATTGTCGCTGCTGCCGCAAAGCCCCCGTTTAGACCCGGGTTGGTCGACCGCTTTCTAATCCTTGCAGATGCCGGCGACGTCTCCCCCATTCTGTGTATCAACAAGATGGACCTCGTTGATGAACCACCAGCGGAAACAGAAAATTATCGCGCGCTCGGCGTACCGGTATTCGAAATGAGTTGCGAGACCGGTGAAGGTATCGACGCCATCCGCGACGCACTCGCTGGAAAAAGCGGCGTACTCGCCGGGCACAGTGGCGTCGGAAAGTCGTCGCTGATAAACGCAATGGATTCCGAATTCGAACTTTTGACCCAAGACATCAGCGATTCCTCGAACAAAGGTAGACACACCACGACCACAGCCCGGCGCTACGAATTGGCGGGAGACACAATTCTTATCGATACGCCCGGAGTCCGAGAGGTCGGCCTATGGAAAATCGATCCAGAAGAACTAGCCCTCTACTTCACCGAAATTGTCGACGCATCCGTCGGCTGCGGCTTCCGAGACTGCACCCACACCCATGAACCGAAGTGCGCTGTGAGGGCATCCGTCGAGACTGGCGATATCGCGCAAGCACGCTACGACTCCTACGTCCGCATCCGCGAAAGCCTGCAAGCCCCCTAGTCCAAGCCATCAGACTTGACGCATTCAACGCCAATTCCGTACGATATGCGGCTACGTGCGCGGGTGGTGGAATTGGTAGACACGCTAGATTAAGGATCTAGTGCCCATACTGGGCGTGCGAGTTCAAGTCTCGCTCCGCGCACCACTTCCCTACCAGTAGCTTCAACACCAAGAGCGTCCGTGGACGCTCTTTTTTTGATCGTAGCCGGGGTAAACACGCCATGAATAGACAACTCATTAGCTCCGGAACACCATGGGAACCGGTCGCCGGGTATTCACGCGCCGTGCGAATCGACAATCAGGTCCATGTCTCCGGCACGACATCAACAAACGCGGACGGCGTGGTCACATCCGCAGGCGACCCCTATGCACAAACAGTCCAGGCCATTCGAAATATTGAATCCGCCCTCGAAAAAGCAGGCGCAAGACTCGCCGATATCTACCGCACCCGAATGTACGTCACCGACATCGCACAATCCGAACATGTGCTTCGAGCCCACGGCGAATTCTTCGGCGAAATACGCCCTGCATCAACCATGGTCGAAGTCACCAAACTCATCCACCCCGACATGCTCATCGAAATCGAAGCGGATGCGGCAATCGAAGACACGCCGCCTCGCGAATGACGGGGACGTAATCGGCTACGCGCGACTACGAACCACAGGCGGCGTGGTATCTCGCCAGATCATTGAAAAGGTGTGTTGACGTCATGGACATGGATTCCAACCGAACGGCCTTTCCCTTAAACCGCCCATCCATGCCCACGGTAACACTTGACGGACCTTCTCTAGCGATTTTCCGAAGAGAAGTTGGACGCCTGCTACAAGAACGGGGACTCCGGTTCCTGGTCCCCGTTATGCTAGGCATCAACGCCCTCATCGCATATTCGTTTCTATCGATTTACGACACGTTGAGCGGCCCGTTCGAATACATCAATATACTCGTTCTCGCACAATGGCTATCCGTCTACGGCATCGGCCTTGTCCTCATCGCCGGCCGCTCCGGAACGTCCATCACAACCGAACGATCCCGCGACACCTGGACGCTGCTACGCGCGACACCCGCAAAGCCCGTCGAATTGGTGCTCGGCCATATGGGATCTGCGATTGGCGGCGCAGCTATTCTTGCGATATCCCAACTACCCATCTTAATCATTTTCGCACTGTGCGCCGAAGAATCGGTGCAACAAAAACTCGCGTTCGGATGCGCGGTGGGTCTTACAAGTTGGATCGCGTGCGCAGCCTGGTCCGTCTGGATGTCTGCACAATTTCGGCGAATCAGTGTCGCCTTCGGAGCGACCATCGCAGCGTCTCTCTGGGCGATCGGTTATATTCCACTAGTCATCGGCACAGGATTTATCGCGTTCTCTGTACAAACCGAAATTCGACTAGGTGTGTTGGGATACCTCGTCGATATTCTTCATCTCCTTTCGCCCATCAATCAGTTCTCCATGATTTTCTCGACCGGCGGCACGTGGAGTGCAATCGCAATTCATGTCGTGTTAATGACTGCCAACATCCTCTTTCCAATCTACGTGGCCGCCCGCGCAATCCGACGCGAGACAGACCCCGCGCTACCCGTATCGAGCAAACCAGCAAAGAAACGACCGTTCGCGCGCACAGCACGTCCAGATACAGCATTTGTATTTAACGAAGTGCATCCTATTTATGGACTGGAACGAAAGGCTGCCAAGAACGACGGCGGCGTGCTAGGTCGAATTGCTCTCGCGCTAATCGCCCTGTACGTTATAGCCCTCGGATTCTCCGTCGGATCGAGCATTAGAATCGATCCGGAAGTGTTGTTCGTCATTTTCTTTGTCTTTATGGCGATGACCGTATGGCGTTCGGCGATTAGTGTCGCCACAAATCGCGAACTGGCGTCGTTTGATATGATCGCAATGACCGGCTTGCGATCGCATGAAATCGTACGCGACGTCGTCCGAGCGAGCGCCACAGCGCTACGCCCAATGGCCGCGCTACTCACGATTACCGTGATGTCAGGCCTGTGCGGGTTCTACTACTTCGACACCGCATTCAACCCCACCGTAGGTTTCCTCGTGTTTGCCTTTCTCGCGACACTAGCGCTCTGCATGACCACCCAGCTGACATGCGGAACCTTCTCCTCCATCGCCGGAAAAGGAACACGAGAAGCCGTAGTGCTCAGCGTGTTGCTCGCATTCATCATGTACTTCGGCGTACCTACCGTGGTGGCAAGTCTCGTGTGGAGCATTCAAGAAGCCTCGCGAATAGACCTGTTCGGAATTCCTGGACTCTTAGGCTTGGCCGATCCCCCACTTCAATTCAGGATTGAACTGATCGTGGGCTGCACCACCCCCTTTTTCGGGCTCCTTGGCGTGTTAGACGGCGGCAATGAAATTCCACGATGGACGTGGTTTGTGTCCATGGGCGTTGGGCTAGCGTGGGCGATCACGTGGTACGTTGCGTCCGTATGGCTCATGCGACGACGGCTCCTCGCTCAAACGTCATGAACGATGACCGTCATCACTCAAAACAAATCTGAACAGCAATTAATGGCACTCCCCCGCCCAATGGCATTCTTTCGCCCAGCAGCCGCAATTATCCGCCGCGAAGTCGGTCGCATGTTGCAAGAGCGTGCATTTCGGATACTGGTCGTCGGATTGACGGCGGTGAACGTGTTAGTCGCATACTGGGTATATGTCGAACGCGTCAGTTCGCCCAACATCGCACGAGTCGCCCAAGACAGCTTCCTAATCCAAGTGGCCTTGCTGTACGTCATTGGAATCGTATTCACGGCGGCACGAGCAGGGACCTGTATCGGCACGGAACGCACACGGGACACCTGGACCATGATGTGGATGACACCCGCGCATCCCCTCTCGATTGCGATCGGCCACATCTTGGCGGCGCTCGCGCCCGCAACGTTAATGACGCTGTCTCAACTCCCGGTCTTCGCGCCCACCGTGTACGCATTGGGCAACGATCAGTGGCCCACGATCATCGCCGCCACCGCCGTCGGTTACACCAGCTGGATCGCGTGTGCCGCATGGGCATTTTGGTCATCTGCACAATTCCAACGCTTCGAACGAGCACTCGCCGGAACGTTTCTCGCAGCACTGTGGAGCGCAGGAATCCTGACAGCGATGCTTGTGGGATTACTGGTCCTTATTTCGTCGCGAAATAGTCCGAACGGCATACCCTCCTTCTATTCAGCGTATCTACTTATGCCGTTTTCGCCCGTCATGCAGATTTATCAAGTCGTCTTTAACGGACGCACAGGATCGCCTGTCGCGATTCACATCACCATTATGCTCGCTTGCGCATGGATGCCACTGCTCATGGGCGCGCGAGCAATTCGACATGAGCGGGAAATAGAATCGCCGATGCCCCCCAAGCGCCTTTCCGGGAAATTGAGCGTCGTTAACCTACGACTGAGTACCACCGGTTATCTCCAGATCCCGGACTGGAAAAATCCCATCTTCGCTGCTGAACAATTTCTGACTAAAGCGGGAAAGAGCCGCACGGGCGGAGTGCTGTTTCTTCTGTTTAGCTGTTTCGCCATGTACATGAGTTATGGAAGTTTCGGAAGCGGTTCAATGGACGAGGCGTCCGCTGGCGTCGCGATAGTCTTTCTACTCGCACTCGGGATGGCCGCATGGTCAACAGCGAGCGGAGTGGCCGCAAGCCAAGAACACCAAACATTCGATATGGTCGCGATGACCGGGTTACGAGCCCGAGATATTCAACGCGGCAGAGTCTTGTCCGCACTCTCAAGCGTCATGCCACTGGTCCTGTTGCTCGCAACGTGCATGATCATCGCTGGCCTTGTCAGCGACAAAATCCTGCTCGCGTTTGTCAGTTTCATAACTTTCCTGTTGTGTATCGCGATGCTACTCAGCAGCGGCTTGTTCGTATCAGTCGTCACGCGCGGCTCACGCGAAGCCATCGCATCGAATGTACTCATTGGGCTGATCATGTACTTCGGCGTGCCACTCATCTGCGTAACCGCCTATCTCGGATTTCACGAAGCCGTTGTAAGAGATTGGCTGGGACTACAGCGATGGTTTCAACCCGCCTACAACAATTCGAGGCTCTATGATGTATTGGCAGGATCAACGTCTCCCATTACCGGCTTGTTGCAGCTCCTGAGATTTCCGGATAGATGGCAAGCGTGGCAAGCTTGGTCCATCAGCGGGCTGATGGCGTTAGCCTGGACCATTCTCTGGTACAATGTCGCGGGTTGGACACTCCGGTGCAAGCTGGAAGGACGGCCCTCACGACTATGGCGTACACGCTCAGAGGAATAATTCGCACCCGATATTTCGTTATACTACAAAGAACCGGCAAATCGCCGATGACGTTAGAGGAGAAATAACCAATGCCCCCAGTTTATGACCCGGAAGCGGTCAAGCCCATGTGGGAAGAACTCGTCGAAGTAGGCGTTCAACCATTGAACACGCCCGACGCGGTCGATAACTATCTGACCCCCGATGCCACCGGCACCACCATGGTGGTCATTAATTCTGTATGCGGGTGTGCCGCGGGAGCCTGCCGTCCAGGCGTGATGGCTGCACTGCAAAACGATAAAATTCCAGACAACCTCGTGACCGTATTCGCCGGCGTCGACACCGAAGCTGTGCAACGTGTGCGCGACTACATCACCGAATTTCCACCGTCATCGCCAAACGTGTTGCTGTACCAAGAAGGTAAATTGGTCCACGCATTGCAACGCCACAACATCGAACAGATGAGTGCAGTCGACATCGCCAACAACCTCAAGAACGTCTTCGATCACATCTGCACGCGCCAAGGCCCGTCCGTCGCTTCGGAAGCGTTCGACAAAATCGACCCCGTTCAACAATGCGGTTCGAGCATCCCGTTATATCCAGGCAACTAACCCTTCAACACATAACAGTTCTATGACCGGCGTCGCGATTCTCGCGACGCTGTTTTTTTTGTTGTGCTCAATGACGTTTCCGTCATGTATCCACATGAATGCTGAGTTGTTATTCATGTTTGCATTCACCCACCAATCGTTCTGCATACTACGGAAATTCTGTGTACGCACGCATTGAAACCAAATGGTTCTTGCGCGCGTCTAGATCGGTACACGAGGCCACATCGCTCTTTCATTTGCGATCATCCGGCGGTGGGTCTCGTAAGAATCGTTCAGGCTGGGCTAGGGCAGTCATAACTTACACGAGGAGAAGAACGTTGGATAGAAAACGAGGGTTTACACTAATCGAACTGTTGGTGGTGATCGCCATCATAGGCATTCTCGCCGCGATCCTGCTTCCGGCATTAGCAAGAGCGCGCGAGGCCGCACGCCGCGCCAGTTGCCAAAACAATCTGAAACAACTCGGCCTCGTCGGCAAAATGTATGCGAACGAATCGCCAGGCGAAAAATGGCCACCGGTCGATTTCCTTGCCGCCGAACCGCCGGTCTCGACCACTGCCGGGGATATCGTAGCAGCCGTCGCCATGGGCCGCGTGTATCCAGAATATCTCACCGACCCAAGTATCCTAATTTGCCCGTCCGATGCCTCGAACGATTTGGTCGGCAAAACCGATTTGAGTTGTGTCGGCTACCATGATTCTGTCGTGTTGATTCCCAGTGGCGAGGCCGGTTGCCGTATGGACAAACCGGATAGCTACCAATACCTCGGCTTTCTCATCGATCAGGCCGAAGATGACGACCCAACGGTCGACGTCGGCAGCGTACTCGACGCATTGCTCGCGACATTCGGAACGTTCGACAGCTTGGCCGGCGTAGAAGCGTCCGCACAAGGCATCGAGTGTTTCGCGAATATGTTCGTACGCTTCGGCGCAGCGCTCGTGGGCACCAATTACGGTGGAGCGAACGCAGCAGTGGATGATAATTGCACCGTGCCGGACGGGCTGGGAAATGCAGGCATAGGCGATACCGTATTTCGCCTCCGCGAAGGCATCGAGCGCTTCCTAATCACCGATATCAACAACCCGGCAGCAAGTGCGAAAGGCCAATCCGAAATCTTCGTCTATTGGGATACGATCTCGTCCGCTGTCTCCGATTTCAACCATATTCCTGGCGGATCGAACGTGCTCTATCTAGATGGCCACGTCTCATTCATCCGCTATCCAGGCGACGCGCCAGTCAATGAAAATGTCGCGGAAATGTTCCGGGCAGTAAACTCCATTACCGATTTCTAAGCGCTTCTATAACCGAGTTTTCAGGGCGGGACCGAATACCGGTCCCGCCTTTCTTTTGTCTGCGACACGCCTTGACGTACCATAGAGTCCATGCACCCTACTCAGCGAATAATGATTGGCGCTTCAGGCTTTATCGGCGGTCTAGGCGTGGTCGCTGGCGCATTTGCAGCGCACGCCCTACGAGACCGACTCGACGCGGACAGCCTGAACGCCTTCAATGTCGGCGTCGACTATCAAATCTTCCACGCGATCGCATTGCTCGCGCTCAGCGCCCTACCCGAAACGTTCTGGTCAAGCCGCTGGATTCGCTGCGCCGCCTGGTCCTGGATAGCTGGCGTACTACTCTTTAGCGGCAGCCTCTACGGACTCGCATTCACCGACTGGCGCTGGCTTGGCCCCGTGACACCCCTCGGCGGCGTCGCATTCATCCTGGGTTGGGCGTCCGTCGTAGGTGCAACGTTCACATCCGCTAGATCAGACTAATATCGAGATGTCGGAGCGATCCGAGAGGGACACGCTCCCTGTCACCCCAAGCAAGACCAAGAGATCTACCCATAACCTGAAAACACCATGTAATTCGTAGATCGTAGTCCGTTGCTATTCGCCGACCAGAGTTATCCCTACAATCACTTCGTGCATGAACCGAAGCGTATCTTCATATACACCGGGCAACGTGCTCTCACGAGGCCCCGCCACATTCAGCACCCCAATCTCATACGTGTTCGCCCACTCGACTACCATCGACGGTTCCGCCAAGACGTCATAGTCCAGCAACAAATACGGACGCCCATGAGCCTCCGCGCACGCGATCGTATATGCAGTGCCCCCCGTAGGTTCGCCCCGGGTCAACACCAACGTCCCGTGCGAATCGAATACATTCCGCTCAGTTCGTTCTGCGTAATCGTCGGATTCAGATTCGGCTAAAGGGTACCGTTCAGGAATGGTCCCGTCCTCAGCAATTCGACCAAAGGGACACCACCCACCACAAGGAAAATCCACTTCGAGAGCCGCATCGAGTGCCGCGCGGTCCACACCGGTCTGGCCGCCGGAGATAATACGTTCGATCATTCTACAGGGTGAGACTTCGCGCTAATCGCTAGGGATTTCACGCTGTTCCCAACCCGGCGGAAACGTAGGGACGATCGGCGGCAGACTATCTTCAATCTCGACTTCAAGACCCACGTTAGACGCGGCCTCCGCGATTTGCTCAATCAACGCCACAGACGCATCCGGATGGACACGTAACACGATCAGCGGTTTCCTGTCTTGGTCCGCCGCAGTAAAGAAGCGATCCGTTAAATCAGCAAACGTGACGCGACGGCCTTCCGAAAAGAGATTGTTGTTATGCCCAATCGAAACACCAATTTCGTTTTTGCCACGCGCCAACTTGTCACCAGCACGGCCCCAGATTTTCTTTTCCGCATGCCGTAACGAATCTTTCGCATCTTCATCAAAACCCGCAAGGCGATCCGCCTCACGCTGAGTGAATTCATTCTTAATCGTCGGCGTAATGAACACAATGAACTCACGTTCCTGATGATCGCGCGAGCTCGTCTTAAAGAGTTTCCCAAGGAGCGGAATATCGCCCAGAAGTGGAAGTTTGTCGACGGTGTTATCGAACGAATTTACCCTGAGTCCGCCAATAACAATCGTATCGCCACTCTGTACGAGCACTTCCGTTTCAACCTTGCTCTCGACTTTTTCCGGAACAGTACTTTCCAGCCCTGCGCTTACGAGAATCTTGTCATTGGCATCACTATCTTCCGCCTCGATCTCGAGCAGAACCTTGCCATTTTCGTTGATCCGCGGGAGCACTTTCAGCACAACACCCACCTCAACAAACTCGACCCGTCCCGGCGACACACGATTCACATTAATGCTCTGCGTGTTGTCATTCGTAACTACGCCGCCATTATTGAATCCGAACGACTGAAACGCCCGTTGTTGCGTGCGCTGGAATACCGCCTCTTCCCCATCCTGCACCGTGACTCTAGGCCGCGCGAGAATATCCAAATCATCGGTCTGATCGAGATAATCCAAAACGGCCGACACACGATCACCCTGAAATTCCGGGTCGAGAATAAATTCGCCGCTCGCAGTACCCGCTTCATTGCCGTCGGCATCCGACAAGAATTGGCTCAACGCGCCAGTGATCGGCTGACGCAAGAACTGACGATACGGCAAACGACCAACACTAACCCGCTCACCAGAATCCGGTCCCGCCGAAGAATAATTCGGCGAACTGCTTCCCCGCTGAATGGCGAACGGCAATCCCGCAATGTCCCCGAAGTAAGACCAATCAACACCAAATGTCCGCATCACGCCGACATCAGCCGTAACAAGGTACGCCGCAATTTCCACTTGTTCACGCGGCACATCCCAATCCGTTACAAGCGAATCAATTTCTTCGATTCGGGCAGACGTAGCAGAAATCGTGATTTGATGCGTCGCCTCATCCGTCGAAATAAATCCGGTATCCTCAGGCAAAATCCCTTCGAGACGTTCAGACACTTCATCCGGATCAGCATAGGAAAGCGTCCACGTGCGGGTATCGAGCTTGACGTCCAACGAATCAATCATTTTTCCGATCTGACTCTGACGCGTCGGCAAGTCGGACACGATAATCTTATTCGTGATGGGATCCGCATGCGCAACACCACGCTCGGAAAGAAGGGCCTCAATGCTGTCGAGTATTCCGTCTGCGCTCAGGTACTCAATCTCAAATACCATCGGCTCGAGCGGCACATCCAACACCTCGATGGCCTCGTTCATCGCTTCAATATTATCGCGCGTGTCCCAAACCAAGATGCGGCCTGTGCGCGGATCCGGAATCATCTTGCCCGATGGCGACATCAACGCACGTAACTGCGATTCCATGTCGATCACATCGGCATGTTGGATCAAGAACTCAGCCGCAGTCAGATCACCATACTCGCGATCCAAATATTCCGTTTCAAGCATGATGAAGAGAAAATTCGAATCGGCTTCAAATTCATAGTAAATGCCACTCTGACGAAGAATTCTTAGGATGTTGCGCGGCGATTGATCCTGGGCCCAAAAACGGACCCCAAACTCCTCTAGACCAGGAGAAGATACAATACTCCAACCCGTCGCCAGTTGAATTTGATCCAAGACTTCGATCACCGGTATCGGTGTATCGAATCCATTGATACTGATCGACTGCCCCTCATCAGGCACGTCCGCTTCCGGAACCACATTGTCCAACGCCGGTTGCCAATCCTGCTCACCAATTGAAGCGGGCGCTCGCCGTGCCCCAGCACCGACGGTACGAACCCCTGATCCGCCGGATTGAGATGACCCACTCGCCGACCGACTGCCTTGATCAACGCTCGGCTGATTCTGACCCGGATCCGGCGTCGTAACACTCGCCGCGCCACCTTGGTTACCGGCACCGCTGCCCGTACTCCCACGGACTTGACCTCCAATTCCAGTGCTAACACCAGGAACGGTGACTTGGGGACCCGGTTGGGGAGTTACAGGCGATTGTTGGGCGTACGCACACGGAAGCATCAGGACAGCAACGCCCCATACGACACATGTCAATAATTTCCTATTCGCCCACATAATGCATAAGCACCTGATTTTAATACACTTATCGCAATTGTGCTTTACCGCAGAACCCAAATCTATTTACACTTCAGGCAATATCGTACAAATTTAGCATTTATTGGATTTTCAGTCAAGATAATTCTAACCCGAACGGGTCATCTTTTGAGGGTATATGTGTACTCGCGACCCTGGAATGACGTCATAAAAACCACTTCCCCAAGTCGAGAATCAATCGATTTCACCGCAAGCCCACGCACATTTCCACCAACCCCCACCCATTGGCCACCACGATTCTCCGGACTCATGATCTTGATTTTGACGTCTTCCCCGCTGCCAACCGTGTTCCTCGAAATCGTGACGCCACTGAGCATCTGCTCTAGATTCGGTGGTTTTAGCGCCGCTTTCGCCGCCTTCGTCAAGGGTGTCCAAAGATTCGGCTTCGCGGATATCGAATATTGAATATCTTCGTAGTTCACATTCGCTTTCGCTTGGTCGACCGCACCATAAGACCGCGCATTTTCCAACTGGAACTCAAGCGCGACCCGGCGTGCATCGACTGGACCGGCCAAGAGATTCATGCCGATAAGGCCGATAAGGCCAGCCATGACAGCAAACGCGGAGATGTAAAAAAGTCTCATTGTTTAGGAACCCAATTCGTTCAAGGTCACATTGTCCAACGCAATTTCGCCACCTTCATCGTCTATAACGAAAACCGGCGTACGAATGGTGACAGGCGATCCTTCCGGACCCGGCACCCTCAAACGGACCCGGTACCGTTTCAACATCGCCTGTGGTTCAAGCGTCACCGCATCACCAACATACGCAGACGCGGCTTCATCATACGCACGCACATGTACAGGGCTGGTCGACTTCAACGAGAATTCGAGATTAAAATCCCGACCGGCAATCAATTGCACAGTCTGATACATCATCGCGCCATCCGCTGCCGCTTTCACTAACGCCCCCCGTTGACCCTCGGTGGCAACGCTCTTATCAACCGACGCTGTCGCCCGCTCTATCGTCCAATCCGCAGGGGATTGCTCATTTCGCCAATCCTCGAAGCCCGAATTCAGAATCCAATTCTTTGTTGGATCAGATGCCGCTCGACGAGATCCCGCTTTTTCAGCATCCACCACCGATCGAATCACGTTGATTCGTGCCGTCACCACATTGCCGGCCGGTGGCCGTGTGAGATCCAACGACGCAATACGTAACGCCTGCGGACTCTTGTGCAACCGCTCGAGAAATTTCGTAACGTTCTCAATCGATGTCGGCTGAGTCCGTATCGTAATCTGGTACTCGCGATACCCTGCATCGCTCGCAGATAAACTACCTTGAGGCATCTGACGAATATCGACAAGATGCTGGCCACCGTCGGAAAGCGATACTTGCGCGCCCGGGGGCGGCACATTCATCAACGACAGACGCGCGATTTCCTGACGGAGGCGATCATGAATTTCTTCCTGCGTCCACTCACTCGAATGTTCCGTCGCGACAGCCTGATACGCGCTATCCACTTCGTCAAGCAACTCCATCTGCTCGCTGTAAAAAATGAGATCCTGTTCGAGCGCATCGATCGCCGCATCCATCGCCGCGATCCTATCCAGTGCCTGCATGAATCCCAGATAGCCGAGTGCAAGCACAACCATAATCACGGTCAGCATGGTGAGTCGTTGTTCACGCGGCGATACCTTGGCCCACCACTCAAACATCGTCGTCTCCAAAGTCGTCATCGAAATCAGATTCGTCTTCATCTGATTCCTCTTGCGGAAACGGAATCCGTATCTCGTATTCAAAGACTTCCTGACCGTTTTCCCGAACTTGTTTCCACGGCCCTTGCGATGCGCGCCGAAAAAGCGGCACGTCATCGCGGCCCAACTGCCGCAACTCCTCCGTCAAACGATCAAATTCGCCGTTCCCCATAGCACGGCCTTGTATCTTGAGTTCCTTCCCATGCTTGAAGACATACGACGTGATGTTAATGTTCGCACTCGGCGCGCGCTCGCTAAGGTGCGCCAACAATTCTAGAGCAGACCCGGACGCATCAACTTGCCGCTGGATTCGATTGAGTTGGGCACGCTTCACCGCCACACTCTGAGCCGGTTCTTCAATATTGGCAACACGCCCACGCAACTCTTGCATATAGGATTGCCGTTGGAACGCGGCCGAAAAATATAGACCCGAAACACCGGCCGCAATCGCCACGAGCACCGCTGCGACACGCAATGCAGCATGCTTCATTCCACGCGCAGAACGCGTGCGAACCAGCGACGAGGGGACCAAGTCGATCACCGTACCCGCACGATCTTGGGCCGCCAACGCAGCGCCAATGGCAGCAGCCGGTTGACACGGTAGGCTTGATTCTTTAACACCGTTAACGCTGAGCAAGTCGACCCCACGGCACTCATAGCCGACGATTCCGCTCAGCGCTTCGGCGACAGGGGCTGCATCAGCCCATTCAGAACAAACGAGAACGGTGTCCGCACCTAAGCCCTCTTCGGAGTCACGACGGTGCGCGGCCAACGAAGACCGGACTTCAACACCGAGTTCTTCCAGCTCGTCGCTCTCGGGGTTACCCGCTTTCGTCCAATCGTGTGCACCGGCGATTGCGCGTGCGTATTCCAGATGGCGTCCATTGAACACCATCACTTCAATCCCGCCCAGCCCCAGCCAAACAAACGCAACCCGATCACCCGGGCCCGCTGCCGCCGCGACCGCCGCCGAAGCAACACACGCCGTGCTGACAAACAACCGCGCTGGTTCAATACCCGCCGCGTGCAACCGCGCGACATGCGCGTCAACGAAATCAGTGTGGGCGAACGTCGCAAATATCCGCGACTGGCCATCGTCAAGCTTCTCAAGAATCGCGGCATCGATGACCAGTTCGTGCTCCGCATACGGGACATAGTCTTCCGCCGTATTACGCACCATCGGAACGATTTCCGCCATGTCCTGCGAAGGCAACGTCAGAATCCGCGCCGTCATCTCATAGCGCGGCAACACCGTATACACCGTTGTACGCGCGAGACCATGCTGCTTCGCAAATGCGCCAAGCGCTTGATCAAGGTCCGCGTCGGTGGGCCATTCACCCCGTTCATACACAAACGACTCTACCTGGAGACCCTTCGACGAACGGCGCGCCTTCAACAGCGCGATACCGTGCGCATCGAACTCCAATACACTAAAGTGATTCTGATTAGCCACGTGGGCTGTCCTCCGACCACCGCAATACTTCAGCGGCACCGCCATCAATTCCGATTACGGCGGTTGTGGATGCGCGTACTTTGCCGCCGCGCAAGGTAGCCACGCCGGTAACCCGAAAATAGCTCGATTGAATTTTGGCGAATTCCCGAAGCGGCTGAATGCGTTCCGCCGAAATCTCCAGGATGTTCATCACATTCGGCATGCCCCTGAATTGTACGTCATCCTCGGTACCCAATTCTCCGTCCGCACCACTCCGATGCAGAATAATCCCCTCCACTATTTCCTCGTCCAGTTCAGGAATTAGGCGCAACACCGCTGCGGACGCCGTATTAATATTGATCTTCCCATCGCCCCACAGCGTGATGACATCGCGTAGCCCCGGATCATCCTCATCGCCATACCAGTCGTCGTCGGAGATTCCATCCAGTTGCCGTATTTCCTCGATACTCTGAAACGGAGTGACTTCATCATCAGCCGACTCACCACCCCGACGCCGAATAATCTGGTTGACCATCGAAAACGTTAGACCAGGAATCGATTCGAGCATCTCCTCGGATGCCGCGTTAATCGCGATTTTTCGTTCTTCATCCTCAATCGTGAAATACGCCATATCCTCAATCGTTCGATTGCCTTTTTCTCCGATGACTTTCGGTTCCGGGGCCTCTTTGAATTGAAACTGAGGTATCGGATAATTGAGCGATCCCCGCTTCAGCAACGCAAACAGCGCCATCGTGTTGACGATCTCCGCCGCGCCTTCTTGGACTTGGCCACGGGCCTCCGCACGAACCCGCACATAGTCGACGGAAACAGTCGCTGCGCGCCGATCGATCATCGCTCGCCGCCCGAATCCAATAGCGAGCACGGTCAAAATCGCGGTCACCCACAACACACTCACCAAAACAAACCCACTCTTCCGACAATTCATGAGAGACTCCCCACCAATTCGCCGGGCTCTTCGTACTCGTCGGTGGGTCCTTGGAAGACCGCATAATTCGTAAACGTCGTACGCCCTTTCGGCGCGCCATCATCGGCCAACGTAAGTGAAATACGAATCCCCTGCGGAATTCCATCCCCCTCCCGATGTTCATCCAGTTCATGAATCTCGACCGGCGGTGGCGGTGCATTGGCGTCCAACGCGTCCGCCTCTTCTTCCGCCCCAGTCCACAAATACGTCAACTCAAAATCGAGCACACCGGACGCCATTTCGAAGATGCGCTTGCGGCCATGCTTGACGACGGTACTATCGATTGCGCCGTCATCTTTCGGGCGCATCGGCATCGCACTTTCAACGATGCGTTCCTCACGAACGAGGATGCGTCCACGCGCACTCGCATCAGCCTTCGTTCGATACCGAACCCAAATGATGCGCGCGCCCTCCCCCTCACTATTGTGAAACGATGGAGCGACGGCATAAAAGGCAATCTCATTGTCGTCGCCTTCCATCAGGTGCCCCGCACCTTCAAGCATTTGCATAAGCTCGCGATTGATAATCGTCATGGAGGTGCGCGCATCTTGGTACGTCTGCAAGTCTCGCTCACCGTTACGCCAAAGACGCACGGATGAACTGAACGCGAAATACACCCCCGACATCACGAGCGTTGTCAGCAACGTCGCGACGAGGAGTTCGGCGAGCGTAAACCCGTCGTTACAGCGGCGTTGCAACGGCTTCCTCCTCTTCGACATGCAACCCGCCCGGCGCGATCGCCGTTTCCAATTCAGCGGAGTACCCTTGCCCGGCACGGGTCCAAATCACACTCACAGAGATCTTGCCGAGATACGTGATCGGCGGCTCGAAATTCTGGAGAACCATCTGCATCTGCGGCGGCACCGCTACTGGAAATGTCGGGGGTGACACGTCTTGCTTCGTCACCGACCAGGTGTACGAAAACCGAGGGTGATCCTTACCGAAATTCCCTTGTCCGGACGCGCCATCTTCATGCACCGGCTTCATCTCAAGTTCACCGGTTACTTGTTCAAGAAAGAAACGGGCCTGCGTGTGATCGCGTGCAATCGCCCGCGTGAGCACAGCCTCCGCAAACCCACGATTAAGCGCGACGACCGCGATGCTCAAAATCACCATGGAGACCAACGCCTCCATAAGCACCCAGCCCTCTGTCCTTGTTCGGCGGCGAATCACGATTCCTTCACCTCGAACTGACCGAGACGACCCTTAGTTCGAATATCAACACCGTCTCCATCATCATCTTCAATCGTAATCGTGGCGTAGTCACACGCACCACTCGCATAAAACGCAACAAAGTGCGCGCGTTCTTTCCGATCACGACGCGCTTTAGGACGTTCAATCGAAATACCCTGCGGCAACCTACGTTCAACACCATAACCATCAGCCACACGTTCGAATATGCGATCACCGTCTTCGTCAACCGCAGCGCGCATGAGCCAATACGTTCCCTTTTCATGATTCATATAGAATCGATATTCCCTCGTTTCCGTAATGGATGACTCTTGTGCAAACTTCAACAACGCAACGAAATCCCGACTCGCCCGATCACCACGGATACGAGTCAACGTACCCTGAAAGATCGGCACAACCCCCGCGGTGATGAGCGAAATGATCGTCATCACGACAATCATCTCCATCAACGAGTAGCCGCTGATCGCTTGGCGATTGCGAGGTGCAGGGAACAACATGACTGCGCTTACTCGATATCCCAGACCGATATATCGTCTTCAGTCCCCTCACGTTTATCTGGACCACGGGAATACAGATCGATATTATCTTTCTTACCGGGATAGCGAAATATATAGGGATTCCCCCAAGGGTCGTTCTTAATTTTCGTAATGTACTCCCGCTCACCACCCGAAAGATCGTTCAGACTCTTCGGATACTCGTCATTGTTCTCTAGAGCGAAGGCCTCGACAGCGCGCAGATATACCGACAAGTCATTTTGGGCGCGGACTATACGCGCCTCGGTGCCGCGTCCTGCAACGCTAAACGCAACCGTCCCCATGAGCACGCTCATGATGACCATCACAAGAATAAGTTCGAGCAGGGTGAAACCGCCGGTCCTACGTGCGCGTCTTCCCTCTCTCGATTGCCTAGTTAGTTCGCATCGATCTTTATTCATATCAACCTCCGTCATACCACGTTGGAACTGAGCGTCAACATGGGCAACAACATCGCGATCACCAGAAAACCGATGATGACGCCCATGATGACGATTAGAATAGGTTCAAACAGCGCAGTCATCGCCTGCACCGCGCGGTCCACTTCAATATCAAATGCGTCCGCCATCCGCTTAGTCACCGTGCCAAGCCGACCGCTCTCTTCACCAACCGCGAACATATTCACGACAATCGGTGGAAAGTGATTCGCATCGCGCAATCCGGAGCTAATGCTTTCCCCCTCGGCCACACGCGATTGAATCGCTGCGACTTCGCCCGCAACGCACTTATTACTCAACACCGTCACCGTAATCCGCATCGCCTGCAACACCGGCACACCGTTATCCAACAACGTCCCAAGCGTACGCGCAAATTGTGCCATCACATACTTCTGAGATACGCCACCTAGAACGGGAACGCCAAGAATCAATGTGTCAATGTGCAGCCGCCCCTCTTCTGACCGCCAATACCGGACAAACATCGACACCAAAATCGCAACGAGAATGATTACCGCCCACCAGAACCTACCCATAAATCCGCACACCGCCATCACAATCACGGTCGGCCAAGGAAGCGTCGCACTAAAATCTTCGAATACCGCGATGAACTTGGGAAACACGAATGACACAAGAATAAAGACCGCCGCGGTACCCATAATCATAAGAAACGCCGGGTAAATCATGGCGGATACCGCCTTGCCTCGGAGCTGTTCTTCCTGCTCACCGAAGTCCACGATACGCCACAAGACTTCGTCTAGCATTCCTCCGGATTCGCCCGCGCGAATCATGCTGCATTGCATCGGTGTGAACAATTTGGGGTGTTGCTCCAACGCTTCGGTAAAGGTCGTCCCTTGTTGAACGTCATCGCGAATCTGTTCGATGACAGCAACGAATTTTGGGTTGGGATTTTGTTCGGCCAGCGTGCCCAACGCCCGCGTCAACGTCATGCCGGATTCGAAGAGATTGGCCAGTTGACGGAAGAAAACATTGCGATCTTTGAGGCCAATTCGCGCAAACCGCTTGCGTAGCGATTCCTCACCCTCTTTTCCCGAAAATTCTTCGACGGTAATCGGAAAATAACCCATGTCTCGAAGCCGCGCGACCGCCGCACGTTGGGTTTCCGCTTCAAGAACGCCACTGGCTTTTTCGCCAGGCGCCTTCTTTACCTCATACCGAAACTGGGGCATGACCCGATTCCGGCACGTCCATTGCATCGGCTTCCCCCGTGACCCGGAGAAGTTCTTCGAGCGTCGTTTCACCTTTGCGAACACGACTCCAACCCGATTCGCGCAGCGTCCGCATTCCCAATTCACAAGCGCGCCGCTTCACTTCTGCCGAAGTCGCACGTTCGACGGTCATGTGCTTGATAATCGGCGCGAACGGAAGAATTTCATAGATCGCAATACGACCCCGGTATCCCGTGTTACGACACTTTTCGCAACCCACACCACGACAAAACGTCGCATTCGACACCTGAGACATATCCGCTTGCAACTCTTCGAGTGCGGCTGGCTCTGGTTCATACTCCTCGCTGCAATTGTCGCAGATGCGTCGCACGAGCCGTTGAGCAATCGACGCGATCATCGTGCTCGCAATAAGAAACGGTTCAACGCCCATGTCGATGAGGCGTGTAATCGCCCCCGCAGCGTCATTCGTATGGAGCGTACTAAACACCAAGTGACCCGTCAGACTCGATCGAATCGCCATCTCCGCCGTCTCATAATCACGCACCTCACCCACCAACATAATGTCGGGGTCATGGCGCAACATGGATCGCAAAGCCGCCGTAAAATCGAATCCGATCTGCGGCATCGTTTGCATCTGTGTGATGCCTTTAAGCTGATACTCAATCGGATCTTCAATCGTAATGATCTTATGTTCGAGCTTATTGAGTTTGCTCAACGCCGCATACAACGTCGTCGTTTTACCACTACCCGTCGGCCCCGTAACGAGAACCATCCCATGAGGACGTCGAATAAACTCATTGAACTGGTTGAGGTCTTCTTCCTCGAAGCCCAACTGTTCAAGCGTCATAAACATCGACGAACGATTCAAGATTCGGAGGTTTACGGTTTCGCCGTAAGGCGTAGGAAGAATCGATACACGAAGATCGAAGTCATCTTCGCCAACTTTTGCACGAATCTTCCCATCCTGCGGCAAGCGTTTCTCCGCAATATTCAGATTCGCCATGATCTTAATTCGCGACACGATCGCAGGTTGAAAACCGCGAATCGAAGGAGGCGTCGGCACGCCGTGCAGTACGCCATCAATCCGATACCGCACACGAAGTTGATCTTCGAACGGCTCCATATGAACGTCGGTCGCCGCAGTACGAATCGCCTCGGCGAGCAACTCGTTCACAAACTTAATGATCGACGCATCGATTTTCTCATCACCGAGATCAGACGCGGAAACACCACCATCTAAACTAAAGACACGACCGGACCCTTCGTTGTCGCTGATGATCCGTTCTACCGTATCCGCGCCGACACCGTACAGCGCCTTGATCGCGCGCTCAATTTCATCGGGCGTCGCGACAGCCGGCTCGATGCGCCGTTTCAACGCGAGCCGGATATCGTCCAACAGATGCTGATTTAGCGGATTACTGACCGCGATGACCAGCGTCCCGTTTCGCTCCTGCACGGGAACAAATCCGTAGTGAGTTACAAACCGTGCGGGAACCGCGTCCGCGATTTCCGGCGCGACTTCCAATTGCGAAGGCACCACATACCTCATCTCGCTGAACTGGGCCAGCGACCGATAAAGCGCTTCGTCCTCAATATGGCCACCCTGAACCAACGCTTCGAGCAACGAAACATCGCCGGATTCAGTCGATTCCCGCACACGGGAAAGCGAGGCTTCGTTCACTAAGCCTTCACGTAAGAGGTGCTTCTCAAATGCTCGTTCGCCAGCCATACGTCCGCAGTTTTCTTCGATTAGCCCGGAGGCAGAATTCGCGTAAACCCTTTACGCACCAAGATGTTACCATAGCTCCGACTCTCGGACAATGCGCAAAGGCCCGGCCCCAGCAGGATCAGCGTATCTCTAAACGGGCGATAGCCGTAGCGGCAGCCGCCTCATAGTCGGGATGCTGCCCTGCCAGACGATACGCCTCCGCCGCGCGAACCGTATCCCCCACTTCGCGTTCATACGTATGCCCAGCTTCAAAGCTCGCACGTGCAGCCACGACTGGATTCGAACACCGGTCCCGCACCCGCTCTAGCGCCGCGACGCGCCCGTCAGCATCCGCGAGCGAATCCGGTTCGCTCGACGTTTCCACCATCGCCCACAACACACGACCGGCCAACAGCCCATGCGGATCCGCCGCCGCACGCGCTGCAACATGCTCAAGGCTTTCGAAGCGCCCATCACCTTCGCGTAATGCCGCATCGTAGGCCATCAACAAATCGAATTCATCAACTCTGCATTCGTCAAGCAACTCAACCCGCTCCGCAATCCGGACCCGTGCGTCATCGTCCAACGAGCCAACATATTCAGGGTGTGCGGATTGAATCACTGAATAGGCATTCAATGCGGATCGATACAAGCCTTCACCAAACGAAAGGTCTGCTAACATCAATCGAGCTTTCGCCACGTCGGGATCAGCCGACTGCGCCACCAATGCTGTTTCCAAGAGTCGCAAAGCCTCGCCGTACTGATGTTCTTGTACAAGCTCTTCCGATTCTCGAAGCGCTTGTTGCATGATCGATAACGCAGGCGCTTCTACCATTTCCACATTGTCTATCGGTCCCGCCATGGGACCAAGCATCATCAACAGCAACATCCCTGGAACACCAACGCCCACCACGAGCGCAGCGGCCGTCCACCGAGAGCGCAGACCATACGGACCCTGCCAGACCGATTCCGTCTCCTCACCAGCAATCGCGATCCGAAGATCAGGCAACAAATCCGGGGCGATTAACTCCGCGTCATCCGGCAATTGCGCCATCATCGACTTTAGACTGACCGCAATTTCGGCCAACGTCGAATCTTTGGCAAGCGCGTTGTCCAATTGCTTCCGCTCACGTACGGTGAGCGGCTCATACAACGACTTCGCGATTAACCCTTCAAAATATTTCTTGCTTCGCCACATACCATTCTTCCAAGTAAGACCACGATTCGACTCGCTTACGAATCATTGCTCTGTACATCATCCCAAAGCTCTTTCAATTCCACCTGCAACTTCCGAAGCGCACGAAACAAATGCACCTTTACACTTCCCACACTGCACTCCATCGCCGTCGCAATTTCATTCAACTTCATCCCTTCGTAGTGCCGCATCGCAAACACCGCGCGTTGCGAAGGCGACAACACAACCAACGCCTCATCCACACGGCCCGCGATTTCTTCAGCCTGTGATCGAACCAACGGATTTTCTACCGCTGGTGCCGGTTGATCATTTCGTGGTCCACCATCCTCCTGCACGGACGACACCGCGCGCGGACGACGTTTCTCCCGACGCAAATGATCGATCGATGCGTTTGACGTCAACCGCATCAACCACGGCACAAATCCTGCCCCGGGACGCCATTGATGAATCCGACGGTACGCACGCAACAACGATTCCTGCGCCACGTCCCGCGCATCTTCACGGTTCGTCGTGATCCGATAAGCGACGGCATACACCCGCTGTTGATGGCGTCGCACCAGCTCGTCGAATGCATGCAAATCACCTTTCTGGAGCGCAATCGCCAACTCATCATCGCTGAGCGATGCATTATCCATCCCACACTCCAGACCCACATTCAACAACGATCCCCAACCCAGAAAGGTTAACGAGGCCAGGCACGGTCCCGCTCGATAAGGTTCGGTCCCGAATCCCAGCATCCTCTATAAGTCTTTTTATCATCATATGTTACGCAACAAACCAATAGTCGTCTGCTTCGCGATACCCCCGGGCCCCAAACCACGCACGGAGATCACGGCGCGCACCCGGCGCTCCAACAGCAATGGCAACAATGACCTCTCCCACCGGCGGCAACGCTTCAGGCGGAACCACAGTAAAGCCATGAATCACCTTTCCGAATTTTCGTGGATTCACATCCACCACCTGCACAGGCCGCACGTCCTCCCATTCACGCAACCAAACCTTACCAACCTCACCAGCCCCCCATTGCCAAAACGGTCTTTCGTCTCGACGAAGAATCCCGGACAGGTGTTCCCGCTTGAGCGTGCGGAATTGGTCTGGACTATACCGGCCATCGTTTAAGCAGAGACGCTCGGAATGGTCGCGCCACTGCACAAGTTTTTCGGGCACTTTCCTGAGTTGAACACCCGCCGCGTGCGCACGCAAAACGAAATCATAGTCTTCAGGTCCATCCGCATCCGAATAACCAATCTGCTCGAAACATTCCCTGGGCGCAAAAAACGTGGGGTGCGCGATCGGGCATTCAATAAACCGCTCCCGCGCCATATCCTCGTGCGTCAACAAACCATTAATCCACTCCTCATACCGACGACGCCCGGATTGAACGCCATCGCCAATCGTCTCAACCTGCGTCCCGCACAACGTCAGTGCCGATTCAGATTGTACCAGCGCAAGTTGAGTTTCCAATCGCCGCGGCATACAAATATCGTCCGCATCCATCCGCGCCCAATACGCCCCCCTCGCCTCAGCACAGCCTCGCTGCAACGCAGGAACGATCCCCTCGTGCGGCGCCGCCACCACCCGAATACGGCCATCCCTACGCGCCCAACCCTCGAGAATCCCCCCCGTCCCATCATCCGATCCGTCGTCGATCACGATGAGCTCCCAATCGCGGAGTGTCTGATCGGCGATGGAATTGAGCGCTTCTTCAACCGTGGCCTGAGCGTTCCAGCACGGCATAATGACAGACACACAAGGCATAGCGACGAGGCATTCCTCTCAACGTTCCCAACCAACACCCATTGCACGAAAGCGCGATGAAGCCCTATACTAAGCGAAGTATCGCGATTTACCTATTCGAACATCGAATCAATAGGCATGAAATATGGGGCTAGAGGATTCATTGGGGGAACGGATCGCTCAGATCGATATCGAGCGGGAAGAAGTTCTCATTCGGCTAGATGATATCCGCGCGAAAATAAAGCGCGTGGATGAAAAACGCTCCGGCCAGCACAACACCTCCAACGGCAAAAAGTGGACATCCGTTCTCCGCGGCCTCGAGCACGATTATGACAAGCACAGGAGAATGTTCGCCGCGCTCGAAGCCGAGTCCCGCGAAAAGACCGCACGGCTCATGCGGGAACGGTCCGCCTTCGAACTGGTTCGCAATCGCACCTCCGATATCGCTGCAAATGGGAAAAATTCCGAGAACGGCAACGCGCATCTCTTACACTCCGCACTGGAAAAATCGCAACAAGGCAATATTTCAGCACTCACATTCGAAGAAGTCGCTGCGCTACTCTCCACCTTCAAGCAGCGTTCGCCGCAATCCAGCGATGTCGCAGTCACAACGATGTCGGAAGAAAAAACAATGGACGCCATGTGGGAAATACACGCGCGATGCGCCCGCATCTGCGCCGACTGGGCAGACCTCGTCCGTCACGACGCAAGAGCAGGCAACGTTTAACGGCTTACTTCACCTTCTCGATTTTGGTGAAGTCGGCGGCCAACGTCGCGGCGGATAACACATCACGCACAAGGGCATGTCGATTCGCACGCACGGCATCATCCTTGTCATTCACCATAACATTCTCGAAGTAATCCGAGATCACTGGAATCCACGCCAACGTTCCAGACAATGCTGCGGCAAACGACTGACCCTCCACTTCCTTCCGCACGGCATCCGCAGCAGCGCCCGATAAATCAAACAACGCGCGTTCGTTATCATCGAGAATCGACTCGTTCACCGCAGCAGCAGGCTCTTTCACGATTTTTTGCATGCGCTTCGTCTGTTCGGCTAAATCTTGCACCTGATTCTCATCAAGCTTCGCCAAGGCTTCGAGGCATCTCCGCGCGCGAATCGGCCGCGAACCGTGAACCGATAACACAGCATCAACCCGGTCGTACGCGAACCCCTCTTCACGCAGCATGACGGACTGACGTTCGGTCACAAAAGCGAGAATATTCTGTAGAACTGTCTCCACATCGCTGACGGTTTCGCCATACCCTGCAATCGCCGCACGAAGGCTAGCCTCAATATCGATATCAAGATCAGCTTCACGAATCAGCGTAATCAACGCAAGTGCATTTCGCCGAAGTCCAAATGGGTCACTACTCCCTTTCACCTTCGTACCAATGCCGAAGTACCCCGAAAGCGTATCAAGCCGATCAAGAAGACCCGCTGCAAATCCTAGCGGTGACTTCGGCAGTTCATCCCCCGCCTTCCGAGGTAGACGATGCTCGAAGATCGCGTCCGCTACCGGCTGCGCAATGCCTTCACGTTCCGCGTATAGCTTCCCGACGAGTCCTTCGAGCGAATCGAATTCAACGACCATCTGAGTGCAAAGGTCTGCTTTCATCAATGAGAGCACCGCGATCATATCGTCGCGATCAACCGCGGGCAGCTGGTCGTGCAACGCCCCATACAACGCCACGAGCCGACTAACTTTATCCGCAATCGATCCCAGTTTCTGGTGGAACATCAGCCGGTCCAACTTACCCGCGAACGATTCCAGCGAATTCTTCGTGTCGGTATCCCAAAAGAACTTTGCGTCACGCAGGCGCGCATTGAGCACCTTTTCATTTCCGCCACGAATCACGGTTTGCCCTTCGGCACTATGGTCCCCATTGGCAACGCAAGCGAAATGACGGCTCAGCGAACCGTCCGCATTACGCATCGGAATGTAACGTTGATGGACTTTCATCGGGGTGATAATGATTGGTTCCGGTAACGTCAATGCGTCTTCCGGAATCGCGCCGAGAATGGGTTCTGGCCATTCAAGCAAATCCGCGATCTCTCCGAAGAGGTCATCATCTTCCTCCGCCACGAGACCATGCTCTTTGGCGAGCGCCGCGACTTTATCCCGCAACACCTGTTGACGTTCGACACGATCCGCGAGGACATAAACGCCCCGTAAAGCATCCACATAATTTGTCGCCGACTCCAAATCCACGGCACCTTCGCCAATTCGACGATGACCATGGGTTCGCCGACCGGTTTGAACCGTTCTCCGCGCACGGCCATCGGCTTCCGGACGCAACTCAAACTCACCTTTAACAACGTTCTCGCCGTGTAACGCAACAAGCCACCGAATCGGCCGAGAGAACGTCACCGTCGAGTCTTCCCAACCCATCGTCTTTTTGAAATTGAACCCTGAAATAAACGCCGTAAGCAGGTCACTCATCAACGCATTGAGGTGTTGTCCCTTGCATTCGACTTTCACAAACGCATATTCATCCTTACCCTGCGTTTCAAAATAGATATCATCCACCGTTGCGCCTTGCGCTTCGGCGAACTTCGTTGCAGGAATCGTCCAATTGCCATCCGCATCTTGCGCAGATTTCTTCTTGGGACCGCGCTTCTCGTTCACACTGTCCGGCTGACGCGAAGGCATGCCTTGCGCCGCAAATGCAATACGCCGAGGACTCACCCAAGTTTGAATATCGCCATGCGCGAGTCCGAATTCGCCCAGTACTTTCTTGATTAATGCCGGGGCCTGCCGCTCCACGGATTCGACATCCGCATGCGGCAATTCTTCGACACCAATTTCAATGAGCAGTGGACCTTCATCACTAAACGCACCATCCGGCGCAAACTCCGCCGGAGGCTCCTCCTGATTGACCGGGAACGTGGCGTTGATCATGGGATAGCCCATCTCTTCCCGTTGCGCGGCATAGCCCTTAGCGCACGCTTCCGCGATGGCCCGGCAACGCAATAAGAACCGCGCGCGCTCGGTCACCGATAATGCACCACGCGCATCAAGCAAATTGAACAAATGCGACATGCGTAAACAATGATCATACGCGGGCATCACCAGCCCCGCTTCCAGCAAACGTTTGCCTTCGTTCTCCCAAATGTCAAAAACCGTCAACAGCTTTTCAGCGTCAGACGTTTCAAAATTGTACTTACAGTATTCAACTTCCGACGCATGAAAGATGTCACCATATGTAACACCGCCTGGTCCCCATTCGAGGTCGTAGACCGTGTCAACGCCTTGAAGATACATGCAGATTCGCTCGACCCCATAGGTCAACTCACACGCACGCACCGGAAGCTTGAGTCCGCCGCATTCTTGAAAGTATGTGAACTGCAATACTTCCATGCCGTCGAGCCACGCTTCCCAGCCAAGGCCCCACGCGCCCAACGAAGGACTCTGCCAATTGTCTTCGACGAATCGAAAGTCATGCTTCGTAAGATCAAGTCCAATCGCCTCGAACGATTGCAGAAACAACTCCTGCACATTCGGAGGCGACGGTTTCAGAATGACTTGGTATTGGAAATAATGTTGCAGCCGGTTCGGATTCTCACCATACCGTCCGTCTGCGGGCCGACTGCTCGGCTCCGCATAGCCCACCCACCACGGTTCCGGGCCGATAACCCGCAGAAAGGTCGCGGGATTCGACGTACCCGCCCCCACTTCAGTGTGATACGGCTGCCACAACAAACAACCACGGTCAGACCAGAAACGTTCGAGTGTCTTCAAAACATCTTGTACGTACACGATAGGTTCACTACTCGGATGGGATGGCTCAATCCGCCCCAAATGGTGCAGGAGGACAAGCGCAGAGATTAATCAGGCGAACGCCGCCATGGAAGCCTAACAGTTTATCTGTGAGCCGTTTTCGAAATCAATGATTATCTACCGCAAATCCGGTACATTAGGGAATTCAGCGTGATACGATGGATGCACCAATAAGGCTGCACACACTATGACAACAACCAGACGAAAGTTCCTAGGACGAATGATGGGAGGCGTGCTCTCCGCGAGCGCAGCCTCCTCCGCCATCGCAGGTGCGCAAAATGCCAAGTCCTGCATCGTCATCGGCGCAGGCATCGCCGGACTGGGCGCAGCGCGAAAACTCGCTGACGCCGGATGGAAGGTCACCGTCCTCGAAGCGCGCGACCGCATCGGGGGCCGCATCTGGACGCATCGCGGTCTGGGCCATCCGGTCGACATGGGTGCGTCCTGGATTCACGGGCAGACCAAAAACCCGATTACAGCCTTGGCCAAGGAATACGGCGTCAAAACATTCGAGACCGTGTACGAATCCGTGGCCGCCTACGCACACGACGGAACCGAGCTCGGACTACTCGACCTTCTCAAGAATGAAGCCAGCTACCAACTTATTAAACGCAAAGCCGTCGGCAAAAAAGAATCGTTGCAAGCCGGATTCGATCGTGCGGCGGGAGAAGACACCGTCGAAAACGGCGTCCTCTGGCGGCTATCAACCGATGCGCTCGACATCGGCGACCACCCCAAACACCTCAGCGCAAAATTCTGGGATGACGACGACGACTTTGACGGATCGGACCTCCTATTTCCCGCAGGATATATTCAAATCGCATACGGCTTATCGAGCGGGATCGATGTTCGCAAGAACGTCAAAGTCTCCCGCATCGAATATAGTGACTCCGGCGTAGAAGTCCTAGCAGACAACAAATCGTTCAAAGCCGACACCGCTATCGTAACGCTACCACTCGGAGTGCTCCAAGCCGGCAGTGTAACGTTCGCACCCGATCTACCGACGAACAAAACTGAAGCGATGAACGGCCTCGGCATGGGCCTATTGAACAAAGTGTTCCTAAAGTTCCCCGAACGGTTCTGGGACGACAAACACTCCATCGGCCACATCGGCGATTACGCGAACGGGACACCAATGGGCCGCTACCCCATCATGTTCAACCTCGCCGCAATGCCGGACAAACGCCCCATCATCATGGCGTTCGCCCACGGCGACTTCGGAAGATCAATCGAGAAACAATCCAACGAAGACACCACCGCTGAAATCATGGACATCTTCAAGACGCTCTACGGCAAATCCATACCGGACCCCGTCGACTCCCTACACACCGCATGGCATTCCGACCCATTGAGCGGCGGTTCCTATTCCCACGTAGCACCAAACGGTTCAAACCGCGACTACGACGCCCTCGCCGAGCCGGTCGGCAAACGCCTCTTTTTCGCAGGCGAAGCCACAAGCCGCCAATACCGAGCCACCGTCCACGGCGCCTACCTCTCCGGAACCCGCGCCGCTCGCGCGATTCTCTCAACCTAGTTTCCCTAAGGATATTTCAAACTTGAGCCGTACCCGTCGAATCATTCGCACATTTGTCCCACTAGCCATAGCCGCAAGCATTCCGATCAGCATCATCTGGGTCATGGGGCCACTCATCAACAATTCAGCGTCCTTCCAACGCGAATTGCAGATGACGAATTCGCTACTCGACGCGCCGCCCCTCGGGTACGGTAGCGCAGAACCCGTCCTCGTCGGACTCGAAACCTCATTGCAAACCCTGCACAGCTACGACTTCCCCAATCAACAGGACACCAGTCAGGATCAATCCAACTGGGGCGAAACGGTCCGCAACAATATCGCCTGGGCGGATGCGAAAATATACAAAGCGATTCGGATCGATCTCGGCGACGCGACCGCGAGCTTCACTTCCGAGCCCGAGGAGTGGTCCTGGCTCGTCGAAGCATTGCGCGCGGATCGCGAACTACGTTTGTATTGCAAAACCCCAGCCTTCGCAGCAACCGACTCCGTAACAAGCGCACTCGCGACGCTGCCCTGGGACGGCGTCCTGTCCGGCGAGTATACGGCCAGCGACACAACCATTTTAGCCGACGCAAGCGCGAAGGCAGACGCAACGCTCTACACCGGATTCTCAAGTTTCTTTGGCCCGAGCAACGAGTTCATGGCCGGGCTCGCGCAACGTAATTCCAACGATGGCAGTCAACGTTGGATCGACGGACGCGCCGTGACCGGCGAAGCACCCGGCGTCGTGCGTAATCTGCTATTCCTCCTCACCATGCAATTTCGACCCGATGCAATATTCACTCATTTATCCGAAGACAAACACGAATACGCATGGACCATGAACACCATCACCCCCGACGTGCGCAATTGGTACACGTACCTACGCGGCAAGGCCGACGTGCGCCCCGTTGCCAACATCGTATTCGACTCACCCTACCTCGCCGTAGACTCAGCGCTGATGCACTACCAACGCCATTTTATCGCCACCCTATTCAGCGGACTCGGCCTCGCGGGCCATGACATCGAGATCACCAAGGGATCACCAAGCGCGAGTGCCGACTTGCACATCATCTTGTCAGAACACGCTGCGCTCAGTGAGACATTGCGATCACTCGTCAACGGCGATAGCCCCGTATTGTGGTTCCCAGTGCGCGGTCTTGTTACGACCGGAAGCATGAACGAAAACACCGCGCCGTTCGGCCTAAACGCAGATGAGCTAGACGCAGACACAACACTAACCGCCGCACCGGATCGCGTCGAAGCCAATGGCGAGTCAGTACGCTGGCACACCGAGAATCGCCAAGACCGCTTTCCATCGTTCTACCCAGGTCTCTCCGACGCTGAGGACAGCAACAACGGACTAAACGCTCCGGAATCGGCGGTCGTAAAGCGCGAGGGCAACAAAGCAGTCTTCAACGGCGTGGCCCTACACCCCGAAGCAGCATTTGTCATCGCACGTACAGCCGCAGCAATAACCGGACGAAGAACAACATTGGAAGTACCCTTCAACGGATACGGCGTCTCTGGAACACGCTCAGCGTTTTTCGCGACTCACGCTGCGAATCTGAGCGCACACCTCCATCACGACAACGGCGAACCCTTCGAAGAAGGCACACGAATTCGCACGGCACGCTTCAACCACTACGGCAACCTCAAAGAACAAACGGAATTAGATTACGAAGCCCCCTTCACCGCCGCAATGATGGCCCACGAACTGATCATCGTCGAAGCCATCCCCATTCAAACGCGGTAGAAATGATCAAGAGCAGTCATGTCGAGCGAGACCTAGGGCGGCTTGAGATTGAACAGTCGGCAAGTTATTCCCTCTCCTCCAACACTTGCGAGCAAGTGAGGGAAGGGTGACGGGGCAGTTCTAACTCCGCACTAGTGATGATGCCGGACATGCACGGTTCGCACACGCCGATACCGCGCACCACCGCTACCGTGCCCGCTGACATCAAAAATCACCGCAACAATCAACAGAACAAGGCTCCACCCATAGAAACCGCCATTCTCATTGATACCAATCATGTAAGCACACGTTGTAAACGGCATAAAGAAAAAACCGAGCAACGGCCACAAGATGCCGTCAACCGCCCGCCCGAGATATCCAGTGAACAACATCCCAACCAGGACTACACGTGGAATCATTAGTGCTAACGCTATAAGGCAACAGGGCATCTATCTAGCCCTTTCATTTTGAGTACAGCTTGACTCACCTCAACCAATGGTGACACGCTTACGGGCTGTGGGCAAATCGCAGCCCACATCAGTACCGGGGGAAAGTGTTTTTAGCCAATGATTGAAGTGCAATCATTACGAAAAGTGTTCGGCACACCGGGCGGCGGCGAAGTCGTCGCCGTGCGCGACGCTACATTCAACGTAAACCCCGGCGAAATCTTCGGCCTACTCGGTCCCAACGGCGCGGGCAAAACAACCCTGTTGCGCATGCTCGGCACCATTATTCTACCCTCTTCCGGTAACTGTACCGTCGCCGGCGTAGCGACGGATGAAGCACCCGAAACCGCCCGCCGCCACATCGGATTTCTCTCCGGCAACACGCGACTATACGGCCGCCTAACCGGACGCGAACTCCTACGCTATTTCGGCCGACTCTACGACATGCCCGACGACAAGATCGCCGAACGCACCGAAGAACTGACTCAAGTTTTGTCCATGAGTGACTTCATTGATCGTCGTTGCGATACGCTTTCGACGGGCCAAACACAAAAAGTCTCCATCGCCCGAGTCATTCTCCACGACCCCGACGTCCTTATCCTCGACGAACCAACCCTCGGTCTCGACATCATGACCAGCCGTGCCATTCTCGAATTCATCCAAGACGCACGCGATCGCGGACGCTCCATCGTATTTTCCACACACTACATGACGGAAGCCGAACTACTTTGCGACCGAATCGCCATGATTCACCAAGGATCGATTCTCGCGTTGGACACCAAAGAAGCGCTCTACGAATCGACGGGCACAGACAACCTCAAAGACGCATTCCTATCCCTCGTCGATGCGGCGGAAGCCCATGCAACTTAAAATCGTCTTCACAATATTCCGCAAGGAAATGCTCGACATGCTCCGCGACAAGCGAACCCTTGTCGCCATGCTCGGGATTCCCATCGTCCTCTACCCCATGCTCTTCATCGTCGGCTCCCAAGCCTTCATGGTGCAACAAAGCCGCGTAGAAGAATCCTCCTCCATTGTCGCCGTCACCGATGAGAACTTCAGCACCGTCAGCCAATGGCTCAGCGAAGTCGAGTTGGTCCGCGTCGAAGCCTCCAGCGATCCGGAAGCCGAACTCAACGCCGGTGATGTCGATGCCTTTCTAGCCATTGACGGCGTGGCCGACACCGTCCTGTCGTCCGGCGCAACACTCCCCATCGAAATCCGCTACGACGAATCCGAAGGGTCCTCACGCGAAGCCGTCAGACGCCTCATCACAGCGCTCAACAATCAATACGACGTATTACTCGACGCACGCTTAGAAACCGTCGACATCGAAAAGGCCTTCGTCGACCCGCTCGACATCACCCGAAAAAACGTCGCCCCACCCAGCAAAACCACCGGCATGCTACTCGGCTCACTACTACCCCTCATCATGATCGTCATGGTCGGCGTAGGCGCATTCTACCCCGCCATCGACCTCACCGCCGGCGAAAAAGAACGCGGCACCTTCGAAACGCTACTCTCCACCCCAACACGCACCATCGAAATTGTCTACGGCAAATTCCTAGCCGTCTTCGCCATAGCGCTCCTGACCGGTTTGTTAAACCTCATCAGCATGGTCCTCACCCTCTACGTCCAACTCAACCAACTCCAACAACAAATGGACTTCATCGTCCTCCGCATCGATCCCCGCAGCGTCATCGCCTTCATCCTCGTCATGATTCCCCTAGCGTTTCTCATTTCCGCAATCATGATGTCCGTCGCCGTACTCGCCCGCGGATTCCGCGAAGGCCAAAACATGCTCACCCCATTCCTGCTCGGACTATTGTTCCCCGCAGGATTCGCCGCCATCCCCGACGCACGACTCACGTCATCGACCCAATTCATCCCAATCGCCAATGTCGCACTACTCTTCAAAGACCTCATGACCGACCGCGGCACCTTACAAGACATCTTCGCCGTCCTCATGAGCACCATCGCCTACGCCCTCCTCGCACTCCTCCTCGCATCCCGAATCTTCCAACGCGAAGAAGTCATCCTATCCGAAGAACGCGGCATCCCCTTCTCCCTAAAACGCGCCAACATCAAACCACGCAACACCCCCACAACCGGCATGGTCGTCTTCCTCTTCTCGATCTGCATGCTCCTATTCTTCTACGGCGGCACACCCCTCCAAGCATCCCTAGGCATCCACGGCGTCTACCTAAACCTATGGCTCATGTTCCTCACCCCCACCATTCTCGTCCTCATCGCCACACGCACCCGACTAAAAACCGCACTCCACCTACAAACACCACGCCTACTCGCCTGGCCCGCCGTACTCCTCATCTGCGCCGGATGGAGCATCATCGTCCTCCAACTCGGCGCATGGCACGATTCATTCCTCCCCATGCCAGCAGAAATGGCCGAAGCCATGACCGACATCATGCAACTCGAAACCACACCATTCATCCTACTCATATTCGTCATCGCCATCTCCCCCGCCATCTGCGAAGAAGTCCTCTTCCGAGGCGCCATCCTCAGCGGACTCCGAGGCAAACTCCCCGTATGGATACTCCTCCCCCTCATCGGAATCCTCTTCGGCGCCGCCCACGTATCCGTCTACAAATTCCTCGTCACCTCCGCCTCCGGAATCCTCCTCACCTACCTCGTATGGCGATCCCGATCCCTCTACACCAGCATCCTCGCCCACGCCCTCATCAACACCGCCCTACTCCTAGTCCAATTCGGCGTCACCGACAACAAATTCCTACCCACCAACCTAAGCACCTTCATCAAAGACACCGTAATAGACCAAGACCAATTCCCCCTCTGGACACTCGCCCTCGCAGCAATTGCGTTAGCCGCTGGTGTGGCCGTAATGGAACTAGCCTACCGCCGGTCGCCGGTCGAATACGCAGAGGATTAATAGATAGTCAGCGCTCCCCCAAAAATCGCGAGTAAATTTTAGGCGCGACCGAAAACAAAATCCGCAGTCCGCAGGGACTTTGCGCCTTCGCGCCTTTGCGTTTATTCATCGGTCTATTGACCTTCCGTGAAAGACGCAAGTTGTTTATATAAATCGCCTTACGCCAAACTTTGCCAACTAAATACCCTTTGTTTCCCAGCTTGGGTTCATATGGTGCGAGTAATCACATCGCAACACATCGTCCCAGAGAGTGGAGAGGTGTGTGCGCCGTCCTCGAGCGCTTGGTGTACCCGGGTAGATTCCTCGGCTGCACTCGGATTGATAGGAATTACTAGCCACAGAGTTCACAGAGACCAACGAGAAACGAACAAGCAATCGATAGACAATTGATGCACCGTCAGTGGGCGCTCGGTGTACCCGGGTAGATTCCTCGGCTGCGCTCGGAATGACGGTTTGAACAAGTAGCGCTGACTTCCAGTCGGCACATAATCCTAATGCCGGCTGGAAGCCAGCGCTACAAAAGAACGAATTGGGTAGGCCCAATTTCTATCACGATATCTCAGAATGACCGATTGTAAGGAAGGATGCCCTCGCGCATGTTTCATCCTGCGATCGATCGGGCTTGGAACCAATCGACGATGAGCGATAGCACTTCTTCATCGAGGGGGTCGTTCATGATTTTGGTGTAGTGGAAAACGTTCGGTTCACCGGGGTCGCGGCGGAGGATGTGGGTTAGGTCGGGGATGATGTGGGATTCGGTTTCGGCTTGGATTTGGTTTTCGATCATTTCGACATCGTTCGGATCACACTGGATGTCTTTTTCACCGGCGATGATGAGCGTGGGACATTCGACGTTGGCGTAGATGGCGGGTGGATCGAGGGCCATGAGTCCGCGCAGCGAATTCGCGGGAATTCGACGAAACAGAAAACGAAACGTTGGAGCATCGTTCTTCTTCAGTTTGCCGATGAGGCGTTGTTGTCCGGCGATAGCGCCGCCGCCTAGGCAAAAAATAGTGCGCGTGGTGATACCTGAAATTCCGGTGAGGTGTTTCGCCGCTTCGTCCATGTGCCGTGCTTGATTCATCAAGATGTCTTCGAGCGGCTGAACGAATGGGCAGATTAGGACGAGTCCCATCATGTCGGGATAACGCGGGGCGAGTTGCGGCGCGATGATCGTCCCTTCGCTGTGGCCCAGCAAGACGATACGCTCGATGCTAATGTTTTCGGCGGTCAACAAAAAGTCAATGCAAGCGCCAGCGTCATCTACCGTGTCTTGATGACTCGCGCGCAAGTGATCGCCCGTACTCTTCGCGCAACCGCGCTTGTCATAGCGCAAACTGGCAACGCCATGCTCAGCGAGACGATGCGCAATGGTATTGAACACGTTTAGTTTTTGAACCTTGATGTTCTCATCACGATCCACCGGCCCGCTACCATGAATCATCAGGCAGACCGGATACTCGTCACCGCTGTCCGGGAGCGTAAGCGTTCCGGCCAGGATGTTGCCATTGGCGGTGATTTGGACTTCTTGTTCAGTCATAGAGTTTTTTGTCTCGGTTATCGCATCTGAGACGCAAATTATTGCTTGACCTTGATCGTAGGTTCAAGGTTTAGGGTACCACCGTTGAGAATGGCGAGTGCAAAAGCGAGGTGACACCGACCATGTCAGACGAAGTAATCAGAACGAAGATGGTTGGCCGTGTATTGCGATTTGTTCTGGGGACTGCGTTGACCATTGAGGGCGCTCGTCATCTCATCGATAGCTCGCCGGGCCTTCCCGCTTTGACAGCCGGTGTCGTGGTCGGCGAGATCGCGATGTATGGATTGATTCATCTGGTCATGTCGCGATTTTTCGGGGCCGTTCATCACTGCGTGAGTTGCCTCATTGCGATTACACCGGTTGCACTCGTCTTCGGATTCGGCGGACCGGCAGGGAGTTTGGGGTCACTAATTTTCGTTGGTGTCTCTCTGTTACTCACGGCCATGCGTGCGGAAGGCGGCTGCGAGGTTATGACGATTCCTGGGATGTTGCTCGGCAATCGCACGCATCTCGCCTGCATCGTTTTTTCACCGATCGACTTGATCGAAACGCAAGTGACCGATTGGCTTCGGGCCGAAGGAAAATAAAACAGCTAGTGGGTTACTCAATTCGCCGACTGGCAATCGGCGCTAAATGCTCAATGCGGCAATGAAGTCAGCAAGGACTCGCACATTCCGGTTGAAGGTGGCGCAGTCGATGATCGCGGTCGTGGGGTCGTCATCGCCGTGATATTTGAGCCGGCCCTGCTCGACCCACGCGCCGCGTTCGTCTTGAGCGCTGATGGCTGCCGCAGCGCGTTCGGTCATTGCGTCCGACATTTTCGGTGCACGCGGAGCAGGTCGTTGCACGGGGGCGGATTCCTTACGTGCTTTCGCCAGGTTCTGCTCGATTCGGTCGAGCGAATGGTTTGCTTTGAAGCTGTAATGCGTGGGCATATCCGAGTCGTCGTATGTGAGTTGATAGTCCATCGTGAAATACAGCGGCGTGTTGGTGTGCAGTTCATAAAAACGTGCCATTTGGCCATCCGGCAGAACGCATGTCTTCAGGTAAGTCAGGGCACGTTCTGCTGCAACTAGGTATTTCGCATCTCCGGTGCGGCGATAGACGTCAATGAGCGTGCGCATGATGCCTTGCGATTCGCCGCCAGTGACGGACGCCGGTTCAAACTTACGAGCCCACGCCGGTTCCATATCCGCGTTGTACTGTTGCGCCCAGGCCGGTTGCGGATCAGGCATCTGCGCGAGAAGGATGAAGTCGGCTGCCTTGATGGCCGACTCGCGATACCGGTCATCTTCGTACGTTTCGGCGGCATCGAACATCAATTCGATCGTGTCGGCAATTGTGTTGTCATTGAACGTGTAGTAACTGCGGTAATCAACTTTGGGATAGGTGCGCGACCATGTCTCCGGATACGCGGCCTTCTTTACCGGAAACTTGTCCGAGTCCGGTGGCTGCGTGAATCGTTGCGGCCACGCGCCGTTGGGATATTGCACGTTCAACAGCGTGTTCAGCGAAAATAGTGCCGCTTCATGGATGGCGTCGTCCTTGAAGCCCAGAGTTTGGTCTAGCTGCATCAGAAACCGCGTCGCGGATTGGACTGTATTGTCATCGAGCGTCGATACGTTGCGTTGCTTTTCGCCTTCGGGATCGACCCGATAAGCCCAGCCTTTACGCCGATTATCAAACTGAACCCGATAGTCCCAGCCGCCCGACCGAAGTTGACCACGCACTAAAGCGAGGCCCGCGTCGCGAGCGACATCGAGATACAAACGGTCATTCGTACGCGCGTAAGCGTGCAACAACGCGAGCCCAATAGTGGGCGTACCTGGTGGCTGTACCCAAATGGTTTGGTCATCCGCTTTCCCTTCGCCTTCACGCTTCGCAAGGTCGGCGCTATACCGCCAAAGGTATCCGCCTTCGGTGGCGACGTTGTCATGAAAGAAGGAGACTGCACGGCGTAGGGCCTGTGTCGCGGTTTCGGAAGTTAGCTCACTTTGCGCGTACGAGACCGACGTGATCGTGATCAGCGCGAGGATCGAAAAAGTGTATTGAACGTTACGCATATTTAGGACTCCCTTGTCCGATCTCCAAATTCGTCATTCCCGCGAAAGCGGGAATCCATTGTCCAGTAACATCCTCTCTGGTTTCCCGCTTTCGCGGGATTGACGAAGACACAATCAACTCATCCCTTTTAGAGCTGATTCAAATCGCTTTATTGTCTCATCAGCGATTACTTTATCTATCAACAAATACGGCTTGAATTGCAGTACAGAAAGATCGAACCCTGAAAACATCGCCCAGATGCCATTGTCGTACAGCGCTTTCGACATCATAACGGCGCCGACATCGCCGGCAAACTTTAGTCCCATGATGAGGCCATTGCGGCGCACTTCGAGGAATTTGTCCGGATATTCTGTCATTAAGTCATCGAATGCTTTACCGAAGCAATCGGACATGGCGCAAACGTTTTTGAGCACACCGGGATCGGAACAGATTTCGAGTGCCTTGTTCGCGACGACGCAGCCAACCTCAGCACCCCCGAATGTCGAAACGTGGGCAAATCCGTTTTCAGTCAACCATCCGCCATGTTGTTTCGCGATGACCGTTGCTGCGATAGGGTACATGCCGCCGGAGAGGCCCTTTGCTGTGACAAGGATATCGGGTTCAACGCCGTAGCCATCGATGGCCCAAAGAGTGCCGGTTCTTCCCAGGCCGGTCTGCACTTCGTCCGCGATATAGAGTGCGCCGTGTTTTTCGCAGAGTTTTTTTACTGCGGGAAGATAACCTTCGTCCGGCATGGGGAAGCCTAACGTGGCGGGAATCGTTTCCATCAATACAGCAGCAGTCGTACTCTCACTTAGGACCGCTTCCATCGCATCAATGTCGTTGAACGGTACATTCCTGGATTCGCCTTCGCGGGCATCGCTGAGAAAAAATTTGGCCGCGGCGTCATCGCCAATCGTGCCAGACAGACCGGTCCGTCCGTGGTATCCCCCTTCTATGCCAACGATTTGTTTGCGTTTTGTAGCGTAACGCGCGGTTTTGATCGCGACATCGATGGCCTCTCCACCACCGCTGCCGAAGACGGTGTAATGTAAGTCACCAGGAGTAAGACGGGCCAGGGTTTGTGCACAGGTGTTGCGGGCTTCGCTGGCGAAATGATGGTTTCCGATATCGAGTGTCTCAATCGCGTCGTGCAGCATGGCGACGATATCGGGATTGCGGTGGCCGAGGTTAAACGTCCCACCGTTGATATGACAGTCGATGAGTTCGCGCCCGTCTACGGTGTAGAGATATGGGCCTTCGCGTTTATCAATCACGAGGTCGATGCCCATTCCGGTGAAGGTGTCCACTTTACCGGGACAAACGTATTCGGACGCGAGGCGCAGTGCTTCCTGTTTGCGGAGTTGCAAGTCTTCAGCGGTCGTGGACATATCGATTCCTAGAATTTGTTGCGTTCGATTCTTGGTGGAATGAAATTTGGATACGTCTTGCGGAGTATGTGGCGATAGAAAACGCTGTTGATACGCATCAAACGCATTAACAGCGCGTAAAAGTCGGCGTCTTCATTGTAGTATTTTTTCACGTCATCAATTGTTATGGGTTCTTCGAGTTCAAGCACGTCGTTGGCGATTGGAATGAACGGTTCGATGAGATGACCTAAGTCTTCCTTGCGCAGATTGCCTAGAAAATCGATGGCTTGACCACGCAGTGTGTAGTACGACGCCACGGTTTCCGGGGCCTTTTTCTTGAAGTAGCTGCGGGCAGGTGCAAGCAGACCACTCAGAACGCTTTCGGTTAGCATGCCCCAGTTACAGCGTTCATCGCCATCACGTGATCGCATGAACGGCGTGCTGATGTCCATGTAAGCGAGGCCGTTATCGAGGACCACCCAGTTGGATAACTGACCATCGGGAGCGAGCGAAGATGAAACACATCCTTTCAATGTGAGCAAGATCGTACGGAACAATTCTGCGGCATCGTCCGGCGCTTGCGAAGTAACATACGCGGGACCGATGCGGCTGGAATCGATGATCGGCTGCACAAGATAGAGCACCGTCCTGCCATCTGCCGTTGTAAGCGGGACGAATCCGGAATCGAGGACGTGTATGCCGTGGTCGTCCAGAGCTACGATGTACTCTTCGATTAGGCGCTGGTGTTCCTCCGCGTCTTTCGCGCTTCGGAATACAGGAAATCGCTTGCAGGCAAATGACTCGCCGTCTGCATCCAATCGAAATACAGTAGTGATTTCGCCGTAACCAAGAATCGTGAGGCCATTCGTGTCGAGTGATCGCAACGAATCTTGGATGGTGTCTTCCAACAACTGCACCGCGGCTTTCGAAGGAAGGTTCATTACCGCATTGTTCACGAGTATGGCCGGCACAGCAAGTGCATGTTACATGTACTTCTTGAAGCGGAAGCCATTATTCGCCCTCGATGACGAACCACGAGTAACCTTGAGCGGGCATCGTGACATCAATTCGAACGGTGTAATCACGGTCAATATCATAGCGTTTTCCTGATCCGTCGCGTTCGCGAATCACGGCTGCATTCGTAATACCGGTGTAGTACACATTCACGCTCAGCGTTCGCGTCACCGCTTCGTTGAGCGGGTTAAACGCGAGCAACATTCCCCGTTCTGCGAGATCGGGATTTACGTGGAGCATCCAATCAACATCGCGACCATTGGCCCGGCGACCGTGGATTACGTCGCTCTCCAATATGTCACGATGTTTTTTGTACCAGTCGACTTGACCTTTCACCATGGCCTTCGTCGCTTCGGTGTCGAAGAGCCGAGGACCGCGGTAGCAGGCTTGTACGCCCAGGCCCAAATTACTGTACAGCATCTGCTCGTAATGGTCTTTGTGCTCATCGAGCGGCTCGATAGTCGCCGCCGCGCCGCCGCCGTGATACTCCGTCAAGGGCACGAACATCCAGCCCATCGAGGGCGTCTTCTCCCAGGTGCCGTCGAAGATGTTCTGGCGCGTGTGAATGACTTGCTCGGATCGGGGCAACGACCAGTTTACTTCGCGATACCCCATTCCGCATTTCGTCGAACCGTTGAGGTAGTAGTAGTCCGGCACGTTAAGATAAACACCTTTGCCACGGCACCACTTGTAGAAGTCGGTGATACGCCGCCACTGGGTCCTGCGGGAGTCTTCATGGCCGCGATGCCCGGGGTGATTTGTGGATGTACATGCATCGCCGGGATAAGAGCCATCGTGTTCCAATAGCATGAACCCGGTTTCTTCGTATAAATTGTAGAGCTTACGGAAGTATTCGTGACCCCATTCACTTTCGATGCAGGGTGCGTTGCCGTGCGTGGGACTTTCTTCCTCGGGTGTAATGACGTTTGTTTCCGGACCAATATTTCGCGAAGACAGCAGTGAGTATCCGCCAATTTCAACACCCTTGCTCTTCGCGTAGGCCGCATACTCAGACATTTTCTGCACGTATGCGTCTGAATCGTCTTCAATATTGAAACCGCTCCCAAACGTCAGGATCACCATTTCGAAGCCAACTTCTGCGCACTGATCGATGGCTGTTTTCACCGCCGGCCAGTCCGAAAATCGCGCGTGCATCATCAGCGGATTTTCGGTAACCCACGGCGCAATGGTGCGGTACATCCTGCGTTGGGCAAGGCTCTTACGCTCGCGCTCGTCCGAGTCGTGCGGCAAAATGAACGCGCGGAACGTCTCGAACTCGCCGCCGGGTTCCACTTCTATATTCGGCCCCAGTTCAGGACGTACTTCTAACAAGCACGGCGTCTCTCGCAAGTAGCTCACCTGCGAGGCGTACTGCGGGTCGGATACCCAATGCACTGATTTTCGGGTTGTATTCAGTGTCGCCATGCCGCCGAATGAGTAGTCCGTCTCGACGTGAATGTTCGGCGTCGGCATGGGCACACCCCGTGTTTCCACATACGAATCGTATTCCACAGCCGCCAAAATTTCACTGGTGAATCGGTTGATCGTCACGGTTTTCTTGGAGTGATTGTGTATGGTTAGCCACTTGCTAAGAAGCGGAATTTCATCGTACAACTCGTAATGCACGGCCACCGTGACGTTCTTGAGTTTAGAGGCCTTCGGCAATTCGTAGTCCATCCTTAGGTGAACGCCATTGGGCGGCCATTCCGCATTGGGCGCGTGATGCCGCACCCGCGCCCAGTCCATCCGTACTTCCGGATCGCCGAATTCGAATCCGACGTATTTCATCCCGTCGGGATCGGCCGTCATGTCGTCAATCCATTCGGGCCGCAGAAATGCGTAGTTTGGTTGTCCGAGCAATCCCCCGACCGGCAACGTCACACCCTCAATCTCAACAATCGCCTCGGGTTTTACCCCGCGAATGATCGATTCACCGGTGGTACGGTGACGAAAGTCTACCGTTGCGGCGTTAGGGCCCAAACGGAATGTACGACTGAGTAAGCCATTGCTCAGTACGATTTCCTTTCCGGCGTTGGCTTGATACACGGCGGCGCGTTGCGCTGGATGCTCGACCAACCAATCGCGTTCTACACGCACCACCGATTCGTATTCCGGCAACTGCGAGACATCCCGCGCCTGCGCTGTAAGGGTCATCGCCATGCACAGCGCGAGCGTTGTGATCAGATCGGTCATACTAAGTTCCTTGCGTTCAGATTCTTGGTGAAAGAGCACTGCCTAACGTGCGGGCTGACGTACCGGTTCGCGAATGACCGACTTGGGCGCGTTCACCCAATCAGCCTCGCCGTAAAGGCCGATGGTAGAGATATCGATTGGCTTGAAGCCCAGCTTAACAATCGCGGGTGATTCGGGGGACAACGCAAAGTCTCGTGCTGCGGCGTCTTCGAACAGGGGGTCTTCAATGATTGAGTTGACGTCGGCACCGGCGGCTTGCCAGTCCGCGAAGGATTTGCCTGCGAAATCGAACGTTGAATGGGCGGTATCCCACCAACAGTTGTAGTCGTTACGGAAGTTTCCGTTCTTCCAGTTGCTGCCGAGCGGTTTCGCGTTGTCGAAGATCACGATGTTGCGCTCAAAGTAGAATGAAATGTGATCCTCCTCGCGCGTTCGCATGACATTGTATTCCGTGGCGAAGGCAAAGATATTGTTCCGCACTCGGTTTTCTTTGCCGTAGTGCTGGTGAAAACCGCCCGTCTTGGTATTGAAAACGACGTTGTTCTCGATGAGGAGATCCGTGCTTCCCTCATCGGGGTAGATTCCCCAACCACCGTAGTTGTAGGAATAGACGTCGTGAATGAGATTGTTTCGCAACGTCGTCCCCGGTGCGAGGCCGAGGGCGTAAATGCCGCCCATGTCGGAGAGCACATATTTGCCCAAGTCGTGGATGTGGTTGTATTCGATGACGTTGTGGTGGGCACTGCTGGGCTGGTATCCCCACGACCAACCGACGGATACGCCAGTGTAAAAGAAATCGCTGATGTCATTGTGGGAGACCGTATTGTGCGACGCGCGACCAATATACACGCCGACCGCGGCGGGATATTTCTTCCCACCGTCATGAATCCAATTGTTGTCCACGGAGTTGCGCAGCGTGGCTTCATTTTCGGTTGCGGGATTGTTGCCGATGCCGATGCGAATACCGCCCGCACCGAGATCGTGGACGTGGTTCTTGCGAATGATATTGTCCGAACAGCCTTCGCGAAACCACATCCCGTAGGTGACGGCATGCGCGATTTCGTTGTCCTCGATGATGCAGTTGCGCGCACCATTCGCTTCGATAGCACCAGACACCGGATAGGCGGCCTGTTTGCACGCCATGCCATCGGGCGGCAACACGTGATTTGCATGGTGAAAGGATAAACCGCGCAGGGTAATGTTTTGGACAAACTTCCCTTCTGCGGGGTCGCCTTCGAACCGTACAAGCGCATTGGATTGTGGAACGACCACCTCCGTTGTCGAGGGGTCTTCGCCTTCTTTCGGCCAGTAGTAAAGACGATTCGACTTGCGATCGACGTACCATTCTCCGGGCGCATCTAGTGCGGCACGAATGCCTTCGACGTAATACCGTTGACCCGGTCCCCAACGCTCGAATGCCCACGGCCCGCTCGACGCGGTGAAGGTAACAAGGTTAGCCTCGTCGTCGACTGAATCAATACGATGGAACGACGTATCCCAGGAGTGCATAACAACGACCATGGCCTGGTCAATATCCGGCCACGATTGAATATCACCCGGTGTATATTTGAAAGCGAAGTTCGATGGTTGGTCTTTACCAGCGTCGTCCTTTATCGGCGGGGCCTTGCCGGCCGTACGCAAGTAACCAGTGTTGGGAGTCCGTGCGGGCGAACGGTATTCGCCATTGACCCACAGCGCGCTGAATTCACTAATACGATCGTCTAACGTTGCAACCCACAGGTTGCCGTCGCGCTCCCAATCGGTAATGCGTATGCCGCCGCTGATAACGGGCTTGTCGAATCCGAAATTTGTGTAGGTAATACGTACAAGTTCCGTACCGGAATCTTCGGGCGCAAACACGATTGGCTCCGAAATCCGATAGATGCCTTCGCGAATCTGAATTTCAATGGGACCGCGTTCGGTTTCTTGCAACCCACGAATCGCATCACGCGCGGCGGTAATCGTTGCCAACGGTCCGTCGGTACGATCGGCATTGGGCGCTGAAAATGCTCCGGACCAACTGTCATCGCCGTTGGGGGCGACGAATAGGGTGCGCGATGGTTCCGCAATCACGGCGCGCGCCACGATGAGTATGAAGACTATTGTTGGGGCGAAACGCACAGGGCAACTCCCATTTCTGTTACGTAGCGGGGTTACTCAAGACGGCTTGAATGATAGTCAGCCGTCCATCGGCTAGATTGTTGAGCATATTAGCAATCTTTTGCGGGGCCATGGCGTCGATGACGAGGTGAATGCCGAGATTGGGCGGGGCACCACCGGCGGCCTTTGCTGACATTGCACGGAACCAATCGGCGGATGTCTGGGTCACGTCACGCCATTCGTCGACTTGGAGACCCGTCCCGATGAGCTCCGACTTCATTTCCTCCGCGGTCACGAGGTAACTGGTTTCGCCGGTATCCGACCAGGGCGTGGGGTATTGGACAGGGTCACTCCCCGCGCTGAAAATCTCGTAGACCGCGAGTTTGCCGCCCGGTTTGATCACGCGGTGTAGTTCAGTCGCAAGCCTGTCTTTCGCCTCGATGTTCATCTGGACGTGTTCGAGCCAGACGCAATCGAATGAGTTATCTCCGAATGGCATGGCGAGGGCGTCACCGCATTCAAATTCGGTCGCTTCGTAGAGTCCCACAATGCTGGACAACTCTTCGGCGAGCGCGACGAAACTTGGCGTGAGATCGAGCCCCGTTACGTGGCAGCCGTAGGTAGACGCAAGATGCCGAGCCGTGCCGCCCGGTCCTGATCCGACATCGAGGACACGCCAGTCGGCCTGAAAACCGACCCGTTCGGCCAACTCGACTGTCGCCGCACGGCCCCGAATGTGGAAACTATCAGCGCCAGCGAGATTCGCCACCGTCAAATTATCTAGCGCGCCATATTCACGCGTGAGCGCGTTGAACACTCGTTCCTTCAGGTCATCAATTGAATAGTGATTCGCGATGTCGTTGTGATGGTCACCCATTTTGTCGCTACCTCTGAATGGAGTACGCTTGGCGTGGATTGTCGCTGATTTACCTCGGATCGTACCAGCACACCCAATCACCTACCAGTATTTCGGAGAGAAGGCTCGACTTCTGTCATTCCCGCCCGGCAATTCACGAAGTGAATGCGGTGCCGAAGGCGGGGACCCATTGGAAGAGGGAGATCGACTGCTACTCCTCTGGATTCCCGCCTTCGCGGGAATGACGGAGGGAGGGGAAGCCGTGAATTGAAACTCAAAATCATCTGCTCAAACCTTTTTGGAAGGCTCTGAAGGCGGGAACCCCGCGGTGCTACTCGCGATGGCCGACCCACCCTTTCTCATTCACGAATTCGTTTATCCGGTTGATCGAGTCGCTCGGGACGTCTGGCCGAAACAATATGGCGTGCATGCCTGCGGACTCCGCGGACCGGCAATTCTCATCCAAGTCGTCTATCAAAAGATGGTGGCTTGGCGGAGACTTTGTTATCTCCGCGATCCCATCAAAGAACCCAGCGTCCGCCTTTTGCTTCCCCAACTCGTAGGAGAGAAAACATGTTCCATTCGTTGCAAGATCTTTCAAGACCGCGTGCTGGTCGAGCAGCGGAATCCAGTGTGCGGAGTTCGTGTTCGAACAAATCGCGATGTTTAGCCCATGGCCGCGAAGCTGATTCAAACAGCCGATTGCATCCGCGTTCAACTCATCCGCGAATATCGAAGACCAAATTTCTCGGAACGTCGCATTCGAGACATCGATGTCGAACTGCTGAACAACGTCGTTGTGGAGTTCATCGATGCTCTTGGTCCCGCGATCAAGTTGTACGTTTGGCGAGCTTTGTTCGCCGTCGCCGAAAATGAATGTATGGATGTCGTCTTCAAGCGAAGTCGATTGCCGTTCTTCGGGGGTGCATAGCGAGAGCCGCTGGCTGATGATTCGGTGGTTGAAATTAATCAACACATTCCCGAGGTCGAATAGGACTGTGTACATCGTTACCCGTCTAGATCTCATTCACGATGATTTGGTCGAGCGTTTGTCGTTTACGTATAAGCTTCGGCGCACCGTCACTTTCGATCATCACCTCGGCGCATTCGGGGAATGAGTTGTAGTTCTTGGCCGACATGCCGGAGGAGTAGGCGCCGGCACCGCCAATAACTAGCGTATCACCGATGTGTGCGATGGGGAACGTGCGCGGGTCGAGCGCTTCTGGGTTGCCAAGTTCTGGCGTGAGAAGGTCGCCGCTTTCGCAGCAGTGACCTACGACGAGATAATCGCGCGTCGTGTCGCCTTCACCATCTCCGACGAGCACCATCGGGTGCTGTGCGCCGTACATACTTGGCCTCAGGAGTTCGGTCATGCCGGAATCGGTCTTAATGAAATGGTAGCCATCGTCGCCTGTGTCGATGACGTCCATGACATCGCATAGGAGTGCGCCCGCATTGCCGACGAGGTAGGTACCCGGTTCGACTTCGAGGTGGAGTTCACGTCCATGTTCTCGCGCGAACTGTTCGAAGTCTTTAACGACGGGTGCGCCGATTGCCTTGAGGTCGGTCGTTTGTTCACCGGGCATACGGCCGACTTTGTAGCCGCCGCCCAAGCTCAACCGATTCACCTCCGGAAGTTTTGCCGCGATAGACAATGACATCCTTGCGCACAGGTCCCATACCGCGGGGTCTCCGCCGGAGCCGACATGGGTGTGCATCCGAGTCAATTTTAGGTTGTGGGTGCGTTGAATCTCGAGGACTTCTGGTAAATGTTCGTGCCAGATGCCGAATGCGGATGATGGGCCGCCTACATTGGTGCGATTGTTGTGACCGGAGCCCAGTCCTGGGTTGATGCGAACGGTAACTTCTGTCCCCGGGAATAGTCGGCCGTATAGATCGAGCTGGTTGAGGGAACATGCGGTGTACCAAACACCTTGTTCGACAAGTTCTTTTAAGTTGACCGGCGCTTGTTGCGCAGTGAGTTGGATTCGGGTTGGGTCGACACCCGCACGAATGGCCCGTTCGGCTTCGTGGCCGCTACTCGCGTCGATGTGGAGACCCTTTTTCGCGAAGAGACGAACGATGGCGGCGGTAGGCAATGCCTTCATCGCGTAGCGAGCGGTGAGACCAAACGCATTGGGAAATGCGAGCACGTCATCTGCGGCTGCTTCTAGTGTCTTTTGGTCGTAAACGTAAACGGGCGTTCCGAATTCTTTTCGGATAGCGAGGACTTGTTCGTGAGTCGTGAAAAATGCGGTAGTCATTATTCGTGTTTTTCTTTCTGGTGTTTGTTGGTTACAAGCATGTTCGTTAGTGGTAGTGGAGTACCCATTTTTTGGAGTGCGGCTGCTTGCTGCCGCTTTTATGGAGCGAGGCTTGCCTCGCGATTTAATGACCGCTCGCTAGCGCCAGCGGTCAAGTTTCAATGATTCTTTCGTTATGCCTTGTTCCTTTGCCCATTCGAAGTTGACCAACACGTTTCGCGCCGCGCGCCGAACCATGATGACAAGCCCAATTACTAAGATGACTCCGAATGCCGCGCCACTCCCGGCAATCAACCATTGCGATAGTGTGAAGGGTTTCAGCTCAGTGTACATTGCCATTCCAAGGATTGGGGCCATTACGACACCAGATCCAACAGCGAGGGCAAAGCCAGCGCCGCCCGAGAGCAGGATGTATTTCCTCCGCTCACTGGCAGTTGCGTGCGACAAAATCTCCCGAACTTGTTTGGATTGATTCGGATTCCAAGTCCCGAGGTCCAATATTACCCCCTTTATCGGAACAAGGTTACCGCACGTAACGAGTCATAGACAAACGAAATTGGAGCGCGCCCCGTTTTAGGCCACTCAACGCCATGCGCACTTTTCACTGAGTCCGCTGGAAAGAACTCCGATCTAAATCTGGTATGCTCAACTTCCCGACGAATAGGGTTTATGATCTGTACCCAAAAAGGATTGTCAATTCGTGACGTTAGACATCGCAGTAGTCACGACCGATTGTTACGAAGATCCCGCCGAATTATCGTGGTACAACCTGCAGGTCATGTTAGAGGATGAGTACGTTGTTGCGGCACTGGAACGGCAGGGCTTAACGGCACGACGAATTTCGTGGCTGAATTCGGAGTTCGATTGGAACACCTGCAGAGGACTCGTGATTCGGTCGACGTGGGGTTACCCCGATCGCATGACCGATTTCGAAGCGTGGTTGTCGAATTGCAGCCGCCAACTCTGTATGTTCAACGCCTATAGCACGGTCACGTGGAACCTCGATAAACGCTATTTACTGGATTTACGACAGCGGGGCATCCGCATCGTCGAAACGATTTTATTTCCACAAAGCACAAACGTCTCGCTGCGTGACGAGATGGCGGCGCACGATTGGGATGACGCCATCCTTAAGCCAGTCGTTTCTGCCGGTGCGCGGCACACGTATCGAATTTTGGATTCAAATGTCGATGAAATCCAACGCACACTGGACCCGTTGATTGCCGATGAAGCATTTCTCTTGCAGCCATTTCAGCAATCCGTATTGGATTCCGGAGAACTTTCGTTGATGGTCATGGGTGGTGTATACACCCACGCCGTGCGGAAGACGCCCCAAACGGGTGACTTTCGAGTGCAGGACGAATTTGGCGGACACGTTGTTCCGTACACCGCAAACCAGGATGAAATTGCTTTCGCGGAGGCCGCTGTCGCAGCATGCGATCCACAGCCCGTCTATGCGCGCGTAGACGTTGTTCGCGATCACGCCGATGCAATCGCACTAATGGAACTGGAATTGGTAGAACCGGAACTGTTTTTCCGGTTTAATCCTTCAGCGGCAGATCCACTGGCGGAATCAATCGCCCACGCACTCTAGGTAACAACGACGAACCATGGCAAAGACGAAATCAGAATTTGTATGTCAGTCTTGCGGGACGGTCCATTCCCGTTGGGCGGGAAAGTGTGACGGCTGCTCGGAATGGAATACCATTGTCGAAGAATCGGTCACACCGACGGAGCCGTCCGACCGAAAAACGTTACGATCAAAGGTCTCCCCCTCGCCCATTACGGCGTCCGACCATGAAAATGTCGTTCGCTTGCCGACAGGAATTCCGGAATGCGATCGGGTATTGGGCGGCGGCATCGTTCCGGGGTCGCTGACCTTGATTGGTGGAGACCCGGGGATCGGCAAGTCGACGTTGATGTTGCAAGCGAGTCATTTCCTCGCGCAGAACGCGGCACCTGTGCTGTATGTGTCCGGCGAGGAATCGTTCGGGCAGACTCGGTTGCGTGCGCAGCGGCTTGGCACGTTATCCGACAACTTGATGTTGCTCACGGAAACGAACTCCGAATCCATTCGGAAAGCGGTCACTGCCAACGACTACAGCCTCGTCATCATCGATTCGATTCAGAGCGTGTATACGCCGCGCGTCGGCTCCGCCCCGGGCAGTGTAGCGCAGGTCCGTGAGGCAGCGAGTGAGTTCTTGACGTTGGCGAAGGGCGAGGGCACACCAATTTTTCTTGTGGGCCATGTGACAAAGGACGGCGCGATCGCCGGACCGCGCGTGTTGGAGCACTTGGTCGACACGGTTCTGTATTTCGAGGGCGAGGGCAAGCAAGCGCTCCGTATTCTCCGTGCGGTGAAGAATCGTTTCGGGTCGACGAATGAAATCGGCGTCTTCGAAATGACGGAAAGCGGGCTGTGCGAGGTGCCTGATCCGAGCGCATTGTTCTTGAGTGAACGGCCGAAGGGCGTCAGCGGCTCCGTGGTATTTCCCAGTATCGAGGGCACGCGACCAGTCCTAGTGGAAGTGCAGGCACTCGTCGGTGATCCGACAGCAGGGTCGCCTCGCCGCACGGTTTCGGGCGTAAACCCGAATCGCGTATCGCTAATACTGGCAGTGCTCGAAAAGCGCGGAGGCTATCAATTCGCGGATCGAGATGTGTTTGTAAATGTGGCGGGTGGCGTGCGCCTGGAAGAGCCGGCAGCGGACTTGGCGGTGGCGATAGCCTTGGTCTCGAGCCTGCGCGAGGCACCGGTACCGAGCGAGTTGACCGCATTCGGCGAAGCAGGATTGACCGGAGAAGTGCGCGGAGTGGGATCAGCCCGGCAACGGGTCGCTGAGGCCTCGAAGTTTGGGTTCACAACCTGTATTCTACCCAAGAGCAGTGCGGCGGATGTCGGCGATTCGGAGGTGACGTTGCTGCCTGCTCAGGGGATTGAACGAGCAATCGACACCGCAATGGAGCTTTGATGGCCAAGAGCCCGCGCAAACCGCGAACTAAATGGACGATGAATGACGCCATTGTGATGGTGTCGCCGGGCACCCAATTACGCGAAGCCATTTCGCTAATCATTCAGAGTCGCCTTGGGGCGTTGATTTGTATTGGCCCACCGAAACGCCTGTCGCAATACTCCGAACAAGGCGTAGAAATTGATGCCGAGCTTACCCCGCAGTTGGTCTACGAACTGGCCAAGATGGACGGCGCGATCATATTAAACGCGGATTGCACGCGCATCATGTATGCAAACCGTTTTCTCGTTGCCGATTCTTCAATTCCCTCAGATGAGACCGGCACGCGCCACCGTTCAGCAGAGCGCACGGCACGAAAAGCGAAGTGCATGGTCATCGCGGTTTCCGAGCGCCGTTCAAGCGTTACATTGTATGTCAACGATGAACGGCATGTGATGGACAGCATTGCGACGTTGCTGAACAAAGCGACGCAGGCGATTCAAACGCTGGAGAAATACATTTCCGTTCTCGACACCGCGATTACCGATTTGAGTACGCGCGAATTCGAGGACATGGTCACGATTTTTGATGTTTGTAAAGTCGTGCAACGCTACGAAATGGTGGTGCGAATCGGCGAGGAAATTAAGCCGTTCGTGCTGGAGCTGGGTGATGAAGGACGGCTCATCAACATGCAGCTGGAGGAACTACTGAAACCCATAGAAGAGTCCCGCTTAGTCGTCCGTGATTACTACCAAGCGCGGAGTGGCGTGGATTATGAGGGCGCGTTGAACCGGTTAGGGGATCTGTCGCAATCAGACTTGCTCGACCTCAGTCATATCAGTTCGGCGCTAGGTTACGGAACAAACCTCAAGAGTATCGACACGTACCTATCATCACGCGGTTATCGAATTCTGACGCAGACACATCGCTTAACGCCGCCCATTATTGAAGGGTTGGTGCAAAAGTTTGCGTCATTGCAACAAATCATGCGCGCACCGAAAGAAGAGTTAGTCGAGTTGGAAGGCGTTGGCGAAGTGTTGGCGGAACGGGTTCGATTGAGCTTGAACAGCCTGCGCAACCAACTCGCGCTTGACCGGAGTCGGCGATGACCTCGGGGGCCAGTGCAACGCGACACCTCTCAAACTGCGAAGTCATGGCCAACGACGAAGTCGCGCCGGAACAGTGGCGCATGCGACTCCATGCGCCGGAAATCGCGGCTGAAGCGAAACCGGGTCAGTTTTGCATGTTGCTAACCAACCCAACGTTGTACCCCTTCTTGCGGCGTCCGATGTGTTTCGAGCAAATTTTCGATCAGGAAGTGACGATTCTTTACAAAGTCGAAGGCGAAGGCACGGCTCTCATGGCAGCGTTAAGGCCCGGGGGACGGATTCAAGTGCAAGGTCCGCTGGGCGTTGGATTCGACATGGACGACGCACCGTACGCGCGGCACATTCTTGTGGCAGGGGGCATCGGTGTAGCATCATTTCCCTGTTTGGCCAGGGCGCTCGTTGATCGCGGCGTAGTGCCGGAAGTCATCATCGCCGCGCGGCACGCCCATCTTATTCTGTGTGAAGATTACTTTCGTGAACTTGGTTGCGATGTATACATCGCAACGGATGATGGCTCGTTGGGTGAACAGGCATTCGCCTGCGATGTGTTGGCACGCCTGAAACCGGATCCCGATACTAGAGTCTACGCCTGTGGTCCGATGGTCATGATGAAAACGACGTCGGATGCCGCGATCACCGCTGGTGCGAATTGCGTCGTATCGCTCGAAGCGCAGATGGCATGCGGCGATGGCGCATGTCTGGGATGCGTCGTAGAGTCCACCGAAGAAACCGAAGGCGAAGCCATGGTCCGCGTGTGCGTAGATGGACCCGTGTTCGATACGTCCCGAATCGATTGGGCCGCACACAATCTCGCTTATGCCCCCTGATCAGCAGGATACCAGCAGCGTGAACCTCGCGGTGAATATGGGCGGCCTGCCCATGAAGAATCCGGTGACGGTTGCGTCGGGCACGTTTGGCTATGGGCAGGAATACAATCAGTATTTCGACATCGCTGATCTGGGTGCCGTGACGACCAAGAGTCTTTCGCTAAAAGTTCGGGCGGGCAATAAGCCGCCGCGACTCGTCGAAACACCGGCAGGACTCCTCAATGCCATCGGTCTGCAAAATGTTGGCATCGAGAATTACCTCTCGAACAAAGCACCGTTCTTACGCGACCAAGGCGCCACTATCATCGGCAATATCTATGGTCACTCGCCCGATGAATATGCAGAATTAGCAAGCCGTCTAGAACGCGAAGGGGCGGCGGATGCCATTGAAGCCAATCTATCGTGCCCGAATGTTCATGACGCGAAATCCGCATCGGGCGCAGTGCTCGTTTCGCAAGACCCCGAGGCGATTGTCGAATACACGAAGGCGATCAAGTCCGTTACGAAATTGCCATTGTTCATCAAGCTGTCGCCCAACGTCGCAGACATCAAAGAGCCTGCGATCGCGGTGCAAGAGGGCGGCGCGGATGGTGTTTGCCTTATCAACACGCTACTTGGCTTATCCATCAATCCTGAAACCCGACGTCCTCGCCTGTCGAATATCGTGGGTGGACTCAGCGGTTCTGCGATTCGGCCCGTGGCGGTCAAGATGGTGTGGGACGCAGCGCGGGTACTGACGATTCCGATTATCGGCACGGGTGGTATTTGCACGGCGAATGATGCAATCGAATTTCTGTTGGCCGGTGCGACTGCGGTGTCCGTAGGTTCCATGACGTTTCGACAACCGGACGCGGCGATTCAGGTCTTGGAAGGTATTCAAAAATACATGCAGCGCCAAGATGTTGACGACGTAAATCAGCTCATTGGCGCGATGGAAGTATAGCGATCACGGCTCGGCGGGAGCCTCGCCCTCCCATCGCTGTTAAATAGGAGTATCTGTCATTCCTAACACGAAACAAACCGGACTCATCGTCCCGCTCGACGTCGACACGCTCGAAGCGGCAGACGACGTTGTAAAACAATGCGGGTCGCTGCCGGTCTATAAAGTCGGATTCCAGTTATTCGTGCGATCCGGGCCTGATGCGGTCCGCATGATTCGCGAGGCGGACAACGACGTCTTTCTCGATTTGAAGCTCTACGATATCCCGAACACCGTCGAAAAAGGTGCGGCCTCCGCAGCGGATCTCGATGTACTGCTCGCGACCGTGCATGCGTCGGGTGGCCCAGATATGATTGCGGCGGCCCGGCGCGGTGTCGAGGGATCGCGCACGAATATCCTTGCGGTTACGGTCTTGACGAGCTTTAGCGATGACGCATGGCGCGCCGTCGCAATGAGTGACGAATCCGCAGAGGACGCGGTGGTACGCCTAGCTAAAATGTCATTCGACGCAGGCGCACACGGGATAGTGGCATCGCCGCATGAGGCCGCGGCGATACGAAAAGCCCTGGGACCGGATGCGCTTATTGTAACGCCGGGCGTACGCCCCGCATGGGCAGGCGCGGATGACCAGGCGCGGGTGATGACCCCACGCGAAGCGGCAAAAGCAGGCGCGGATTATATCGTCTGTGGCAGGCCCATATTGAAACACGCGGATCCAGCGGAAGCGGCGCGGCTTGTACAAGAGGAGTTAACGGGATGACGTCTGATGACGTGTTAAATTTGTTTCGCGAGACCGGAGCCTTGCTTGAGGGTCACTTTGAATACGCGAGCGGTCGTCATGGCCGACAGTTTCTCCAAGCGGCACGCGTGTTGCACCATCCGAACCATACAGAGCGTATGTGCAAAGATTTGGCCGCGCGTTTTGCCGACGCCGAGATCGACATGGTAGTTGGACCCGCAACCGGCGGCATCATCCTGGCATACGAAACGGCACGCCACCTTAATTGCCCGGCAGCGTTCACCGAAAAAGAAGACGGCGGCATGGCGCTAAAACGAGGCATTCGCCTCGACCCGGGAACGCGGATATTGGTGGTCGAGGACATCATTACGACGGGCGGATCAGTCCAAAAATCGATTGATCACTTGGAGGCCCGAGGTGCCATTGTAATCGGTGTAGGCGTTTTGGTTGACCGGAGTGTGGGAAAAGCATCGTTTACATGCCCATTTGAGGCGTTGGCGAACATTAACATGGAGAATTGGGCACCGGATGAGTGCCCCCTTTGTAGCGAAGGCGTCGATCTGATAGAACCAGACGACATGATTGTCTAGTCGTTTCGTGATCGCTTGAGTTCCGCACGAACTGGGAGAGTACCCACATGAGAAACGGTGTCCGAGCTTTCGACAAGCGCGCCGGTTACAGCATTCTCGAACTGCTGATCGTCGTCGGTATCATTTCGATTCTCGTCTTTCTACAGTTGGGTTCGATGCACCGCGTGCTTGGCAAGGTCAAGAATTCTGCGCGTGGAGAAGCATTGCGGCAAGCGGCATTGGGGCGTGAAGCGGACGCCGTCCACGAAGGGCCGGTTCGGACGTTACCGGCTAACCCGATTGAATGCATCGTTGCATTCAAGCAGACCCTCGATACCGGCAAAGAAAAAATATTTGTTTCCGAGATGCTCTACGTAGTGAAAAGTGGTGCTGAATTTCGCGCGTATTGGAACACGATGCTAAACCCAAATGTGTTGTATTCACCGGAATACGATGGCGACACGTTACTTGCACGCGATCCGGACGGCAAGATATTTCCGCTGCCACCGCTGTACGGCAGTCATCTTGACGCAAGTAACAGGCACGGAACCTTTCCCATCGCCTGGGATTTCTTGTCCAGCAATCCGCAGGACAACACGTCAGGCGAACTCGGGTCTGAAGTGTTGTATAGCGACGGCCACATCGAATTCGTCCGGTATCCCGGAAAGTTCCCCGCCGTCCGCGAAGTCGCCGACCTCACGCGCCAGTATGTCATCGACATGAAGGCCATCCAAAACGCATCGTAAATTTTTCACGTTTGGCGTTTCCCTAGATTCAAGTGAAAATTCTCTAGATGCCGAAACTGAAAGCGGATTTACATGCTCATTGCGCCGATGATCCGTGCGATGGACTTCGTCATTCGGCGGAGGAACTCATCGGTGCGGCGGCGGCACAGAATTATGACGTGCAGGCAATTACGTTGCACCAGCGTGTGCTTCATGGTCCTCGGCTAGAGGCCTATGCGGCGGATCGCGACGTGCTGCTCATGCCCGGCATTGAGCGGAACATCGAGGGCAAACACGTCGTGATTCTCAATCCGGATGCAGATCATGCGTCCGCAAATACGTTTGAAGACCTTCGTACGATCGGTCGACGGGATGCGGCCTTCATTGCACCGCACCCGTTTTATCCGATTCCATCGAGCCTAGGAAGGCAGTTTCTGCGCAACCACGACGTGTTCGACTGTGTGGAGTACAGCTCCCTCTATCTGCGGGGGATCAATCCCAATCGCTTGGCTCAATGGGCTGCTTACCATTTCGGGCTGCCGATGGTCGGAAACTCCGACGCCCATGAACTGCCGTATCCCACCAATACCTTCACTTGGATTGACTGCGAGCGATCCGTGCCCGCGATCATCGAAGCCATCCGCGCAGGCCACGTACAAGTCGAGTCCCGACCGCGGCCCCTCACCGACTTCTCCAGAAACGCCTATTTCGCGATTCGTGGAATGGTTGAAGACGTGCTTCAACCCGCTGGATAGTTGCCTGAATGGTGCACGGGACTGAACGCACTGATCCCTGCTATTATTCTGGAGCGTGGCCATGGATGGGCTGCAACTAGCGGACGCACGACGGGTTACTCGTGCCGTTGATGCGCGTGATGAATGTGAATGAGAAGGATGGTGTCTCTATGCGATACGTAATTGGATTGCTGATGGCTGGACTAATCGTTGCGTTACCGGTCTCGGGGCAAGTCCCTGTCTCGGGTGGCAGTGGAGCAACGCTAGAACAAATCGCGGGGACCGACACACGGGTCACGCTGACATTAAAAGATGCGAGTGCGGAAGTACCCAATTTACGAATCCTATCCTTGCGCGACGGTCACTTTGAGACCTTAAACGAACAAGGGGTTGAAGCCTATTACCCGTATGCCCTTGTCAGCCGGATCAACGTCCAAGGCGGTGTCGTGGAAGTCAGTACCCGCGATGTCTTGGGCGATCGCGCATTATCCGAAGATGAGAACAATGCCCTTCAGGAAGCGCTCACAAAAATCCGCGAACTATTTCGAACCATGCAGAACAATCAACTCGTCCGTATGGAAGCCGCAACGCTTCTAATCGTTGCGGGTGAGGAAGATGAGCAGGCGACTGCGCAGGAATATCTAAAAAAACTTCTGGACTCGAATGACATCCAAACCCGAATGACGGCCGCGATGGCGCTCTACGAGTCCGGCGATCCCATACCGGCATCAGAGGTGGCGTTGGAAGGCTTAAACAATCGCGACCGATCCGTTCGTGCGAGCGCCGCGGTATTGGCAGGTCTTACGCGGCACACGGGGGCGGAACTTCAGCTAACCCGAATGGTACGTGATCGTTCCCCAGAGATTTCCGCCCCAGCAGCCTGGGCGCTCGGTAGAATTCGGGACACGGATGCGCTGCCCACCATTCTGAATATGGTAACCGACCGCAATCCTGCCCGAGCGGATGCAGCAATGTTATCGCTCATCGAAATGGGTGGCGATGATTTGGTTGAAGGTTTACAAGCGGAACTGACTCGGAGCGAAGGGCTCGCCCGATTTCGTGTGGCCCGCGTGTTACACGCCCTGGGCGATGAAGTGGGCACAAACGTCATTCGCAACGAATACCTTGAATCGCAGGCCGTACCACTGCGTCACCGGGCAGCGGTTATCCTGGCGAAGCAAGAAGACGTGAAGGCGTTGCAGGTCTTACGCCAGGATTTACGCTCCAGATATGACGCCAATCCCGATATTCTCTTGCGACGCGCTGAAGCGGTCGAAGCACTCATTGGTGCCGGTGACCGCACCTATATGGGCGCGTTCCAGGAACTATTGGGACAATCGAATCAGTTTGAATCCCGTAATGCAGCCGTGCAAGCTCGCAACCAAATCGGCGAGGCGGCGGTCCTCGCGGTCATCGCGCAATCGGGCGACCGATCATTGTTGACGACGGTGAGTCCAAGTGTTGCGAATCACCAGCCGCTCGTATCGATTGCAGCTTGTGCCGCAGCGATTGCTCTGGCGAACGACGAGTATCGCGCGCGGATCAAGGAAATTTTCGTAACCTCCATATCCTAAATCTCATGCGAGTACACGTACGTATTCTGGGCCGGGTACAAGGCGTTGGTTATCGGTATGCCACGCAGCATGAAGCGAAACGATGTGGCGTCCACGGTTGGGTACGGAATTGCGCCGATGGTGCGGTCGAAGCGGAATTTGTGGGTGATCGCGCAACACTGGAGGCGATGCTGGCTTGGTACGATCACGGCCCCGCATTGGCACGAGTAACAAGCGTCGAAAGCGATTGGCTCGAGGACGACGTAGATTATCCTTCGTTTACGGTTCGCGCTTGAGGCAGGTCTGGCGCGGCATTTGCCGATTCCGACTTTCGTAAATGCCGATTGAGAAAATCCAACATGTCCGACCACACTTCACGTCGTTTCCAAGGATCGAAAAAATCGAATCCGTGTCCGCGGTCATGAAGCGAAACGAGTTCGGCATGCGCTCCCGCTTCATGAAGCCGTTCCGTACACCGCTTCGACTGCTCAACGTCCACCAAGTAGTCCCGGGTCCCGTGTACGAATAACATCGGCGGAGTATCCGGATGCGCGTACGTGATCGGTGATGCGGCCTCCCATGCATTAGCACCCGGGCGTCGGCCACGGCTCAGGCTCACAAAGTACGCGACAAATTCTGAGGCGAATTTGCGAACAAGACCTCGTTCACGCCAGCGCCGGTACTCAGTCAAGTCGACGGCGCCGTACATGCTAATCGCCGCCTGAACAGCGCTTGATGCTTCAGGGTTCAGCGGACCTTCCATACCATCCCGCGGTCGCGTCGTGGCCAAGAGTCCGGCGAGATGACCGCCAGCAGAATTACCAAACGCCGCGATGCGATCAGGATCGATACCGTATTCCCCCGCGTGTGACCGAAGCCAGCGGACTGCCGCTTTGCAATCGTGAATACAATATGGAAAAGGGTAGACGGGCAACATGCGGTAATTGATAGACGCAGCGACATAGCCTGCGCGCGCGAGACGGCGGCCATACCAATGGAGTTGGTACCGCGTACCGAATAGCCATGCTCCACCATGAATCAGCACGACGGTTGGCCTGGGCTCCGTCCCACCATATTCCGGCAGATACAGGTCAAGCTTCAGCTGTACGTGGCCAGCTTTTCCATAGCGGATTCCGCGTTTCACGCGATATGCGTGACGGTCTTGGGATTCGTTTGTCATGGGTTGGTCCATCTTGATTACACCTTGTTACACCCATGATACCAGGAGCGCCTCTGGATCCCCGCCTTCGCGGGATTGACAGAGGGAGGTAAAGACGTGAGATGAAACCCAAAGGAATCGACGAAACAGGAAGCCTACGAGTCCTTAGCTTTGTGGCGTTCGATGTATTCCATGGCAGCGGTACGAGAATCGGGGTCGGTGGCCGTGCCCATGAGGAGATCGCCGTCGACTCCACCGGTGGCACCGATACCCATGGCGCGATTCACCGCGTTGACCTGCGCTTTGGTAACAGCGACGGGGACGGCAGGACGCTTAGCCAGGTCTTCGACAAATTCTTCGACGCACGTATTGAGGTCGCTCGTAGCGACAATGTGATTAATAAAGCCTATGGCCTTCGCCTCATCAGCGTTGAAATTGCGGCACGTCATCACGAGTTCTTTCGTCATAGCCGGACCAATGTCGCGAACCAATCGGGGAATACCGTTCCAGGTAAGCGGAATACCCAGGTCGACCTCGGGAATCTTGAAAATAGCCTCGTCCGCAGCGAACCGTATATCGCACGCGGACACAAGGACAACCGCCCCGCCGACCGCATAACCCTGCACGCGCACCACGGTGACCGCGCGCATATTCTCGATGGCTTCCGCCATACGCGAACCGAGATAGCTAAACGCGCGACGGTCCAGCCAACTTTCATCTCCCCGTTTTTCGCGCGCAAAGGAGGACTCGGCCAGGTCAGCGCCCGCACAAAACGCCCGGCCCGTACCCCGCACAATGACAACACGAACCGCCGTCTGTACGTCAAACCAATTCGCCGCGGCGGCCAATTCGCGCAACATCGTCGGATTCATCGCGTTCAATCGATCCGGCCGGTTCAACGTCAGCTTCCCAATCGCTCCCTCGACTTTGACCTTCAGTGTCTCGAATTCCATGCGCCTCTCCCCTAATGACGTTACATCGCATTGTGGGGAATTCAGCTAGAAAATGCCAAACAGGAAGGATGGTCGCCGCATGTGTTCTACAATCGGTACTCGGAACAACGCATTTGTGCTATGCACGACTTGCTGGGATGACGCGGATCGAATGGATGACCTTGGGTTCCTTTGCGATTTGGTGCTACAGCTTTTTAGGTGTCACTATGGAACTTCTATCGGACTGAGAGAGATGACGTTCCATTAACTCGAGCACGGCTTTCGCATTGACGGGATTGACCGGCGGATTTACCGGACGGTCAGCGTGTATAGCGATCTGCCGCGCCAGGGATAAGGGTGTATCACCGTTGGCATTTGGGATGGATGGGTCCGCCCCGTGTTCCAGTAGTAATTGCAGTACGTCGATGCTGGCTAACTCGACCGCGAAGTATACGGGAGTCTCGCCGTAGTTGGTGCGGGCGTTTACATCGGCACCTCCGATGATGAGCGCTTCGACAGCCTTTGAAGCGTGGCCTCGCGAAGCCATATGCAACGCTGTCCGCCCCAGATCATCTGAATAGTCGACATCGAGTCCGTGCTTGAGAAGGACGTTGATAATTTCGGCTGAATTACGGCGCGCGGCGCTGGCGAGCAGCGGCACGCCTTGGTATCGCTGGGGGTCTTGAACCGTTGCGCCCAGTTCGATGAGCATCACCACGGTCTCGGCGGAACCACCTAAGACCGCGCTCGTGATTGGACCAGCATAGACTCTTTTATTGTTGTGCCAAACTAGTCGCACATCATGAGCGTCTGGGTTTGCACCGGCCTCGAAGAACGTCTGCACCATTTCGATGTCGCCCGAGGACGCCGCAGCGTCCATCAGCTCATCCAGATTCTCTTCACTTAGATCCCCTCCACCCGCTTCGAAGAGGATGTACTTAGTGATGTCCACATGCCCAGATCGTAATGCAACGACGGCGGGGCTGCCATCCTGCGGACTCCCCGATATTTCTGAGCGTGCATGTAATGATGCCCCGTGCTCCGCGAGTAGACGCACGGATTCCATATGTCCCCTGTATGCGGCCCCGTGCAACGGCGTTAATTTCTCATAACCGGACACTTCGGAGACGGCCCCATTGTCAAGCAGCAAACGCGTCATTGTTGGACCGTGCGAAGCTGCCACGTGCAATGCAGTCCAGCCATGCTCAGTTTTCATATTGGGGTCAGCACCGTGTTCGAATAGCAGTTCTGCAACTTCGAGGTTGTCGTACTGGATCGCCACGAAGAGCGGCGTTTCACCGCCGCCTGGGTTGCGCACGTTTGCACTCGCACTTGCCTTGAGCTGGCGTTCAATTTCGCTAACATTGCCTCGGGCAATCGCATCTTGCAGTTCGAGAAAGTCGTGACCGCCCTCAATCCAGTTCGCTACATAACGCACACCAAAATAAAACGTGAGGAGGAATGCGGCGATTAGCGCAAATTGGATGCGCGTGCGTCTATCGTGTGGAAGGCGGATCATCATTCTCTCACGGGCATCGGCGTCTTTAAGAGAAACGCGACCGCATCGTGTCCCTCTTCTCGGGCATAGTCCGCCGCTGTTTTGCCCGCGAGATCTTTGAGCGCGGGATCCGCGCCGTGATCGAGTAGCAGCTTCACGATGGCTTCATTTCCGCGTCTCGCCGCGAGGAATAATGGCTTTGGTATGTTTTCGGAATTGTGCAGGGCCAGCCACTGGCTCGCATCTTCGGAACCTGACGGGGGTGAGCGGTAAAACCCTTCGTCCCACGCCTCGCTGCGCATCCCTTCGGGCGTCCCGATCGCTAACAAGTACTTCACCATCTCCACATCATCCGTTCGCACTGCTTGATACAGCAAGCGGTACGCTTCATCCGTCGCAATGTGGTCTTTCAAGTCGACCCGTTGCGAAAGCCATGCAATCAATTCCAGATCGGCGTACTGGCCGATGTTGTACAACGTCTGATCGTCTTGCGCGATGGTTTCACCTCTCGCCGTTTCCATCAACAGGTATTTCATGATACCGAGGTGCATATGTATCGCCGCGAAACCGGCTGGGGTCGTGCCATCGTTGATTTTCGCAGTGATGTCCGCCCCGTTCTCGATGAAGTAACGTGCCATTTCGATATCGTTATGGCCGACGGCCTGGTGGAGTGCGCTGTAGTTGTTGGGCAAGTCAACAAGGTCGCGCCAATCGATCCCATCGCGCTCAAATCGTTTTACGGCTTCCAGGTCGCCACGCGATATCGCATCGCGTAAATCGACGCTCTGCGCAATCCAGTCGAAGTAATCCGCCACGCCCCAGGTGATCGCCGCGAATACGATGAGAAACGCGGAAATCAGACCAAGCTGAATTCTTGACTTACGATCTCGCGGTAGGCGAATCATGGGACTCCTCAAACGGAATGCAGTCCAACACCAATAGATGACATTCTCGGGACATTGCGATCACCTCTCGGACCGCGCGAACATTTGGATAATCTCCGCCTTTCCTTCCCGCTGCGCAACAGCACGTGCGCTGTCGCCATCAGCATCGACCAAAGTCGGGTCCGCGCCGGCGGCGAGCAGCAGCCGAATCGCCTCCAAGTTGTCTGACCAGATAGCATGGTGCAGAGGCAGCGTCCCTCGACTCAATTGATTGGGATCAGCGCCCATTTCGAGTAGAAGGTCCACCAACTCGGGACGCCCTTGATCGCACGCGACGGCAAGCGGCGTCCCTCTAGGGTATCCCGACGAAACGGCATTCACTGGCGCACCCCGTTCGATCAATACTTGTGCGACGGCTCGATGTCCCCCCATCACGGCTTCATTCAACGGTGTACCGAGGAAAAGCCCCGTCCTATTCGTCGCACCGGCTGCGGCAGCGCCATGTTCTATCCAATACTCTACGAGTTCGAGGTAACCGCATTCAGCGCTTAGGCGCAACAATTCATCAACGTCTTCACGTTGAATATCGAATGCCGAAACTTCATGGACGAAAAACTCGGCGGCGGATCGATTGCAATGGTACAGCGCCCAACGAACGGCGCTTTCGTAGTATTCCGGCTCGCCGAAATAGAGTTCGGCACCTTCCTCGACGAGTAGTCGCACCATCGCATCGTTACGTTGGTCGATCGCATGGATGAGCGGTCGGTACCGATTATCGGAGCCGAATCCGCGATTCCCCAATTGGATTCGTCCGTCAGCGCTCGCGCCGGCGGCGAGTAATTGCTTCGCCTTTTCGATGTCATTCCCCACCACGGCTTCTCTCAATTCAGCGTTCCGCGAAAGTTGATCGAAGTAACGCGCGACACCCCAAACACCGGCGGCGAACAAGAGAACAAGTACGACAACGAGGCCGAGTCGGAGTTGGGATTTTCTATCACCAGGAAGTCGAAACATGCGTACGGATACCAGGGATTAGGTCGTTTATCGTGCGCGAAAGGCTGGCCGATTGCAAGACTTTACGCTCCGGCCTATGCTGCTCATGACGCTCACAATTCACCAACTCCAGGAGCACGGCTCATGCGATCGATGCTATCAAGAACGTCAATGACGCGATTCACGCTAATCGCACTTCTTATGACTGCGAGTTCGGTCGCATCTGCACAACGTGTGTGGCGCGTCCCGGGACCGGAAGAATACAAACGGGAAATTCCGGAGTACATCCAGACAAAGTCATTGGAATACGAGGAAGAAGTAAAACGTACGACTCCGCCGGAGGAAGCTGTGATGTTTGTGGGGAGTGCAACAGTTGCGGGCTGGGATCTCGACCGCTGGTTCCCGGAATTCACGACAATCAAACGCGGCTGGGGCGGCTGCATGATCGACGAATGCACCAAGATGGCCGATCAGTTCATCCTTCCTCACAAACCGGCGGTGATCGTGTTGTACGCGGGCGACAACGATATTTGGTTGAATAAATCGCCCGAACTGACGCTACAACACTACAAAGAATTCGAGCGCAAGGTGCGGGAGCCGTTGCCCGACGTCGAAATCATCTTCATTTCGATTCGCTACAGCATCGCACGATGGGATTGGTACGACTCCATGCGCAAAACAAATGACCTCATTAGCGACTACATCAAATCAAAACCCAACATGTACTACGTCGACATCAACACCGGAATGATGGGCCCGGACAAACGCCCACGAAAAGACTTCCTACACGAAGACAACCTCCATCTCAGCGAAGCAGGCTTCGCACATTGGTCCGCGTCCGTATCACCCGTGATAAAGGCAGCGAAAAACAACTACGACAACGTGAAACGAAATTAGGGCGCAGTACGTCAGGGATTACGATGAAAACGGCATCCGTGACTTATCACGATGGGCATGAGGCAACCTCTCGTTCACCCGTCCGAAACGACTTCAGCAAGAAAGGACGCCATCAATCGGCTGACAGGGGCTTCCCCAGGAAACCGAATGAAACTGACATGGCCATCGAGGTAAAGAACATTCGCGCCCCCAGGCGTGTGGTGAAAATCAGGAACGTTCATCGAGACGACATCGTGCACAACAAATAGTTCGCTTTGCCCCATTGCGCTACATGCACTGTTGTAGATGTCCGTGATTAAGAATCGTTCAATACCCTCTCGTAAGCGAAAGATCGTGGATTCGTCTCCATTCCCAAGCCCACGATTCACGGAGATGTCGTCATCCATTGGCACAGCAGTACCGGATTCGACGATACGCGAAGCAACAGCGGCCAGGGCGGTGACTAGCTGCTTCGGACCTCCGACACCAAGAGCGGATCCAAATACCTGCGCGACCTCCGGCGGAACGGGAACGCTTCCTTCGTCGTCCTCGACCTTATCGAACACATGACTCCAGTAAACATAACTTGCGTCCGCGTTGGATGCGTTACCGCCGAGGTAATCGGGAATGTGCAGATTCAATTCACCGGCCTCATCACGAAAGTCGTTCTCAGACGTGTCCAAGTCCGAAGGGCAAAGCAGAATCGATGGGTCAGTCATGTACTTGGGATAGATCGCGCTGATGAGCGGAGCCGCCGCGAAGGAATAGTCAGGGGCCTCGTAATGAAGCTGCATCGGCGGCCAAAGTTCACCCGGGGATTCGTTAGCATACATCTTGCCAACGAGTCCGAATTGCTTGAGGTTATTCTGACACGTCGCACGCCATTTGGCTTCGCGTGATCGCGCCGCCGCCGGCAACAAGATAGTGGCAAGAATCGCAATGATCGCCATGACCACCAAGAGTTCTATAAGCGTGAATCCGGACATTTTTGCCATTAGGAATTGCCTCCAAGGTGTGTGCCGATAGAAGGAGGGCATTTGACGCCCGCACCCCTCTATACGACTGAGGCTGGCCCAAGGTTCACGGGGCAGGGCCATGCTACCGATAGACTTAGATATCCTCCTCCAACGCCCGCAATTCCCGCTCATAATCTTCCGGCGTGTCCATGTCGCGAAGGACGCCGGGGTCGGTTACGGGGAGGCGGTGGACTTCTTCGGGGCGGCCGTAGATGAGGCCGCGTAGGCCGGTGTCGTCGAATCTCGTCATGACTTCTTGGCGGTAGGTGGCGGAGATGATGATGGGGTGGCCGGAGTCGTCATTGATGTAGGGGACGACGATTCCTTTTTCGGATGCGCGGAAGCCGTCGATTAAGAAATCGATGATGGCGCTGGTGAGGCTGGGTTGATCGCCGAGGACGACGAGGAACGCTTCGAGGTCATCCGGCAACGCGGCGAGACCGGAGCGGATTGATGTCAACATGCCTTCGGGGTATTGGTCGTTTTGGGCAAACGTGACCGCGTATCCGTTGAGCGCGTCGTGAATGCGTTCGGGTTGGTAGCCGGTGACGACGATGGAGTGATCAGCTCTGCTCTGGAGTGTGGCATCGGCGATATGTTCGATGACGCGGCGTCCAGCATAGGGAAGCAGCAGTTTTTGCGTACCCATGCGGCGGGATTCACCTGCAGCGAGGATGATTGCGCCAATAGCGTTGTGTGGGTTCAATTCGCAATCCCAATTCAGAATATTTCAGCCACAGATGAACACAGATATACACAGATTTTCATCATCCTTTTGACCTTCCGCACGCCCGGCACAGCCACTCTTTGCGCCTCTGCGTCTTTGCGTTTATTTCTTTGTTCCCTCAGGTCCCCGTGGGATTGCATAGGGTCTTGACTTTGCTATAGACATTCCCACGCCATGGCGCGAGAACGGGATCATTTGGGATTCAATCTACTTCTTCGCGAATTCGGCAAGAGGTTCAACGCCACTGCCCTTCTTGTTGCGGCGTATGGCGATGAGTTGTGCGGTGATGCTCGTGGCAATCTCTTCGACGGAGATGGCACCGATGTCGAGGCCCACGGGCGCGAAGACACGCGCGAATTGTTCTTCCGTTGCGATGCCGTCCTTAATAAAACCTTTCCTTATAAGATGAATCTTTCTACGGCTGCCAATGAGACCAATGTACGCGGCGGGTTCGTTGATACAGGCTTGGAGTACGACGCCGTCGTTACGATGACCCCGAGTGACGATGAGCATGTAGGTATCAGGAGTAAAGACTTGCTTTGCGACTTCTTCAGCGATGGGACCGCAGATGGTTTCGCACGCATCGGGGAAGCGCGCGGCGTCGCTGTACATAGGACGGTCATCGATGACCGTAACTTCGAAGCCCAATCGATCAGCTTGATACGCGACCGCTTGGCCGACATGTCCGCCGCCAGCGATGATTAAGTGGGGCGACGGAATGACGGGTTCAACGAACAACTCACCGTTTTCGCTTGTCACGTGCAACGGTTTTTCTTTTTCGAGCGCTTCGCGCAATTGAACGGCGTTTGACTCTTCGTCCAAATTCGAGGCGGAAATCCATCTTGCCTCCCCTACTGCTTCATCGCTGATCGCCACGGGGGTGACTAGAATACCGCGTTCGCGACGCGCTAACGATTCGATCGCCGACGTGTACGCCGGGACATTTCGCGCGACATCCGGGTCAACGGCCACGCGGACTTGGCCGCCGCAGATGAGTCCATCGTCCCATCCATAGTCGTCGTCGAGACTCAGGTCGAACAATAACCGGTCGCCATCATCGAGTGCTTGCAGGGCGCGACGCCGGGCTTCCGCCTCAAGGCAGCCGCCGCCGAGCGTACCGTGAATCGGGCCATCTGGCTCGAAGAGGGCTTTGGCCCCAGCCTTTTGGGGTGTGGAACCACTCGACTTCACAACCGAAGCCAGGGCAAACCGTCGCCCTTGGGCCATGAGTTCCAGTGCTTTACGATAGTTGTCCATAGTTTTCCTAATCGCGTACGGCGACGATATAGAGCTGCCGGGCAAGTCCAATCCGATATGGTAGGGGTCAATCACTACCCGGGTCAATTCGCGGACGACGGGCCAACCGACAGATAGGCGCTAGTGGATCAGCGATTCGTGAGGGTTACAACCCTATAAATGGTTGCACGCTTTGGGCCTAGGTGCTAGGGTTGCCGAGTCTTGCGGAGCTGTTTCTAAACGCCATCGCGCGATTTTCATCACGATGGGTGTGCTCTGCTCGGGCTTAATCAATTTGGAGGATTCGGAATCATGCCAACCGACGAAAAAAACCCGCCGGGATCGGGGTTTTCTCGACGCAATTTCCTGAAGACACTGGGTGCGGGCGCAGCAGCGACCGGACTCGTGCGGGAGGTCGCCGACACAAAAGTGGTGGAAGCCGCATCGGACGTTCAAGGTCCGGGCGAAATCTCCATTACGCTCAACATTAACGGAAAGTCCGAGAAGGTTTCGGTTGAACCGCGCGTGACATTGCTGGATGCCTTGCGCAACCGTCTCGAACACACCGGCTCGAAGAAAGTGTGTGACCGAGGCACGTGCGGTGCATGCACGGTGCTTATCGATGACGAGCCAGCGTATTCGTGTTCGATGCTTGCGGTCGAGGCCGAAGGTCGAAAGATCACGACGGTTGAAGGTCTCGGAACGCCGGAACAACTGAGTGAGTTGCAAGCGTCCTTCATCGACAACGATGCACAGCAGTGTGGTTTCTGCACACCGGGTTTCATCGTCGCGGGTACAGCGCTGTTGAACAGCAACGCGAATCCGAGCGAAGCGGACATTAACGATGCATTGGGCGGTAACCTTTGCCGATGCGGCACCTATTCCGGAATGGTACCTGCCATCATGGAAGCCGCGAAGGCGATGAAAGGAGGCGCATAATGGCGAAGTCAGCATGGCCAGCCTATGACCGCCGCAAATTATTGGGTACGCGCGTTAGCCGACTCGACGGTCCGATTAAGACGACCGGCGCGGCGAAGTATGCGTACGACCAAAAGTTGGACGGGATGTTGTATGGCCGCTTCTTTATCGCGCCATACGCACACGGAACAATTAAGTCAATCGACGTGAGCGCTGCGGAGAGTATGAAGGGCGTTGAAGTCGTCCAGATTATCCGTAATGTAGGCGATGAGTTCCTATACGCCGGTGACGCAATCGCAGCACTGGCCGCCACCTCCGAAGAAATCGCGATGGATGCCTTGCAGGCCATCAAAGTCGAATACGAAATCCTCGAACATCAAATGGACGACACGACAGTAGACAACGTAAGTGGTCGTGTGCGGACGAGTGAAGACGGCGATGCCGCAGCAGGTTTTGCCGAATCGGACATCGTGCACGAGGGCCACTATGGCGTCGCGCCGATCACCCATTGTTGCTTGGAATCGCACGGGCAAGTCTGTGAATTCAAGGATGGTGAGCTTTGGGTATGGCCTTCGACACAGAACGTGTCCGGCTATGCGGGCGGCTTGACCAAGTCATCGGGCCTGGAAGAAAGCAAAATTCATGTCGATTGCCAGGTCATGGGTGGCGGCTTCGGATCGAAGTTCGGCGCTGATCAGTGGGGCAACATTTGCACAGATCTCGCAAAAGCTGCGGGTAAGCCGGTCAAGCTAATGCTGGAACGCGACCAAGAGTTGATGGTCGCAGGCGCACGGCCCTCCGCGTACGCCGATGTGAAAGTCGGGGTCAAGAAGGACGGTACGCTCACCGCGTGGGAATCGAATGCGTGGGGATCCGGCGGTACCGGCGGTGCAGGCCGTTTGCAAATGCCGTATGTGTTCGGCGGTATCGCGAACTCGAAAGTCGGCCAAGGAACGATTCGCACAAACCGTGGAACGCAGCGCGCATGGCGTGCACCCGGCCATCCGCAATCGTGTCTCATCACCATGAGCGCCCTTGAAGATACCGCAGCCAAAGCGGGTATCGATGCGCTGGAATTCTATAGGAAAAATCTCGACAAACTCGATGTACGACTTCCCAACGCAGCGGCGGTTTACACCGAAGAACTCGACATTGCGGCCAAGCTTATCGGTTATAAGGATAAAGCACACCCACGCGGAGACGAAACAGCGGGGCCGATTAAGCGCGGTCTCGGGATTTCGATGCACACGTGGGGTGGCAATGGCCATCCATCAAATTCGGATGTTGTCATCAATCCAGATGGCTCCGTCGCGGTGAGCTGTGCAACGCAAGACCTCGGTACCGGTGCGCGCACAGCTCTCGCAATGGTTGTCGCGGAAACGCTCGGCATTCCGTTGGAGAGGGTCCAGGCGAACATCGGAAACAACAGCTTACCGAAAGACGCTGCGTCAGGCGGTAGTACAACTATTGGCGGCATCTCGACTTCATCGCGAGAGGCAGCGACCAATGCGTTGAACGCGCTTCTAGCCAAAGTCGCACCGGCACTCGGTGTGGACGCCGACAAACTGGAGGCATGGGACGGCAAGATTCAAGAGATCGCTAAGCCCGGCAATAACATCACGTGGAAGAAAGCGTGCGCGTTATTGGGAGCGAACGCGGTGAGCGGCAGTGGCGCAAAACCCACTGCGGACGGCACGGTGTTGGACAACAGCCAAGTGGGCGGTTGTCAGATTGCAGACGTTTCGGTCGATATCGAAACCGGCGTCGTGACGATTAACGAAATCGTCGCCGTACAAGACATCGGCATGATCATCGACCTGAAGACGGCGGAAAGTCAGGTGCACGGCGCACTCATTATGGGTGTCACCTATGCCTTGTACGAAGAAGCCATCTACGATCCGACGACCGGAAAAATGTTGAATGCGGACCTGGAGTTCTATCGTCTCGCGGGTCATGCGGACGTGGGTAAACTCACCGTTCACATGATGCAGACTGAAGAACACTATGCGCGTGGCGTAATTGGCCTAGGCGAACCGCCGGTCATTTCACCAGGTGCCGCCATTTCAAATGCCGTCGCCAATGCGATCGGCGTACGCGTACCCACGTTGCCACTGACCCCAGACAAAGTCTTGGCCGCGTTGGCCTAAGGAGGAATCGCTCAATGAAAGCGTTTGAATATGCAGCTCCCGGCGATCTCGACGACGCGATCGCACTGTTGAGCGACACACCCGGTGATACCGCCGTAATGGCCGGTGGCACCGATTTGGTTACGTCGATGAAGCAGGGCCTTGTGTCGCCGAACCGTGTGGTGAGCCTGAAAAATGTGAAAACCATCAGCGGCATCGAAAAAGCAGGATCGGGTCTACGCATTGGCGCGGGCACCACGCTAAACGAACTGCTGGCGCACCCAGGTGTCGCGGACGAGTTTCCCGCCATCGCGACCGCCATCAAAGGCATCTGTAGTCCACAATTAACATCGGTCGGAACGGTCGGTGGCGATCTATTGCAAGCGCCACGTTGCTGGTATTACCGCAACGGCATGGGCCTGCTTGCTGATGATGCAGGTGCAGCCAATTTCGATGGCGATTCACTGGCCGTTGAGGGCGACAACCGGTATCACGCCATCTTCGACAACTCGAAAGCACAATTCGTAAATGCGTCAAGCCTCGCCCCCGCGCTTCTCGCGCTGGGCACGAAGGTTGTCATTCGCGGTCCCAAAAAGAAAGAACGCGAAGTTGCCATCGCCGATTTGTACAAGACGCCCGCATCCAGCGACGAACGCGAACACGTAGTCGGCGGCGACGAAGTCATCAGCCATATCGTTGTTGCCGGTGGAGCGACTCGGAACGCCACGTACGAAGTCCGGACACGACAAGGCTTAGATTGGCCGATCGTGACGGCATCCGTAGCGATTTCCGGAAGTGGCAATGCAAGCGTCGTCCTGGGACATGTTGCACCGACGCCGTATATCGCTCATGCAGCAGGCGAAGTACTCAGCAAAGGTTCCGTAGACGAAGCGGCAGCGAAAGCCGCCGGTGATGCCGCCGCCGAAGGTGCAACGCCCCTCAGCCACAACGAGTACAAAGTCACACTAGTAAAGGTGGCTGTGAAACGTGCGGCGATGGCCGCGGCAGCACATGGCTGATCAGCAGCCAAATAGCATCCCTCAATTCCCGTGCAAGCATTTGCGCTCGCACGAGATGAACTTCCAGGGATCACCATTAGACCCGGAGGACAAGTATTCCAGCGGGATCTACCAGTGCCAACAGACCCACGACGCCGTGGGTCCAGATGGCGAACCGGCGGATCGTGAGGAATGTACGCCGGACCGAGATTGTTTCCAAGAATTAGGAACCTAGTGCGATTAGGTTCGGTTTTCGTCGATTCTTGTAAATGGAGGTAAACATGAGACTTACAACTTTACTCGCAATGGCACTGATGGCAGTCGCATCCGGTGGGGCTATGGCAGCCACCCAGATCGAAGGCCAATATTTGGAAACGCGTTCGAATGACGTTTTCGCTGGAGCCTGTGTTGCAAACAGTGAAATGGGGCTAAGCGGTGAAGAAGCCACGCTCGCCTGGACCGTGTCAAAAGGCACATGGAACGATGTCGATTTGAGCGGCCTATCCGTCGTCGCCGTGATCCGTGGCAGCGCCACATTGGGTCATGAATACTATGAGTCACTGCCTGCGAAGGCCATCATCATTGTTGACGATACGGCGAACGCCGAACAGCAGAAGGCGCTCCTTGCTTTTGCCCGCGCCGAGACCGGCGAATTGACAGACAATATCGTTGAAGTGAAATGCGAGCCGATTACGGTTGGCGATGAATCTTGCACCAAAGAAGGCTGCGCCTTTCTTAAAGCAGGCGACCTTGTCGAGATTTCGACACGGTGCCTCGGCGAAGGCGATCACCTCTGTGGCAATGAAAAAGCGTTTTACCCGCCGTTGACCAAAGCGGCATCGGCCAAGCCAGCCTTCACGAACGTATCAAGTTACACGGCCAAAGACCTCGGTCGGACGTGGTCCATTGCGCAAGCGCGCAGCGCGTTCGTCGGCACATTCGCCCGGTAACGGGAATCAATTGGATTGAATATTGGGCCGGAAACCGGCGTCTAGGTTTCCGGGCTTTTTTTTTGAGCAGCCCAAGCACTACGCTGGAAGAACGGAATAGGAGTAACAAGGATATGATAAAGCCTGGGAAGACGACCCAATTCGGCGTTGTCACGCTGGGATTGGTTTTGGTGCTGTTCGCCACCGGCGGTCACGCCAGTGCGGGCGAGGGCTACGGCGCGAAACGTGTAGAAAAAGCACCGCCCGCGGAAATCGCCGATGAAATCAAAGCGGTGCTCAGCAATGAAGCCATTCAAATCAGTGGGCCCGACGGATTACGTTACGAGTTCTGGTTCGCAAAATCAGTTGCACTTTCCGCAGCGGACAAAGGCAAAGAACTCGAGAACATTCCTCCCATCACCTTATTGGGTGCAGCCCAGGTGCAAGACGTCGAGAACCTAGACTTCCGTGAAGACGAAGTGTTGCCCGGCGTCTACACCATGCGCTACGGGCTTCAACCCGAAGACGGCAATCACCTCGGCACATCCGAAGAACCATTCTTCGCGATCCTCATTCCCGCCGAACGCGATCAAAAACTAAACGGCATCGAAGACCACGACGACATGGTCGACCGCAGCATGGAAGACACCGCGGGCGTCCACCCCTACATCCTTGCGATGCAAACGCTGACTGCCGACGCCCCCGATACGGTGCTCGCCATCGCCGAAGGCGGACACGATTGGCAGTATGTCGTGCTGGAATTGCCGGGTAGCGTCGATGGCAAAGCTACACCGTTCAAAATACAACTGGTCTTCGAAGGCGTCGGCGAACTCTAAACCGCTCCACCGATACCACACCACCTATTCAGACCCGCTGCGGAAACCGCGGCGGGTTTTTCTTATTTGTACCCAGTCTAATTGATTTCTACAGCGCATTTACCCGATTCGTACTCGAGCAAATCCGTGCGAGAAGACTTCCGCTCTAGAAACTAACCTTCGGTGCATCGCGGACTTCTTCGTTGTCGATTTCGAAGAACTCTGCGGCATCGAAATTGAACATGCCAGCAACGATGTTACTCGGAAACATTTCGACTTTATTGTTCAGTTGGAGGACGTCGCCGTTGTAGGACTGGCGGGCGCGATTCATGCGGTCTTCGGTTTCCGCCAGGTCGTTTTGTAGGGATAGGAAGTTTTCATTCGCCTTAAGCTCGGGGTAGTTCTCCACTACGACGCGCAACTGGCCCATCATCTGGCCGAGAATACCTTCTGCTGCGCCTTTGGCAGCAGGACCTTGCGCACCCATAGCAGCCGATCGCGCTTTCGTTATGTTCTCAAACGTCTCTTTCTCATGCGACGCATATCCTTTAACCGTCTCAACCAAGTTTGGGATGAGGTCGTAGCGACGCTGAAGTTCGGCATCGAGATCCGCCCAAGCAGTCTTGACCGTATTGCGCAACCCTACGAGGCCGTTGTAAATCCCGACGAGCCAGACGACAATGAGAATGGCAACTAACGCTACGCCGCCGAGAATAATCAATGCGATCATACGAACTCTCCCCTCGATTCAATGACGAACGTGCCAATACCTACGTCGATTGTAACGCATCGACCGACACCAGAGTTACTCGATCACTTGAGCCCCGCGTTCGCTTGATTCCGGCCTTCTTCTCCCCCCACCCCGTCATTCCTGCGAAGGGCAGGAATGACGGGGTGGCAAAATGGGGACAGTCCACGCATTTCGTTCGTGCCTCACTGCTCTTGGGACAGTCCCCATTTTGCCCCATTTTTCCCAAGCGGCTATATCCACAACTTTATCCGTGCAGAGGTCGAACGTGACATTCAACGTAAGCGCGACAATGAATTAGCACAGAAAACTCTTCGACGAAACGCCGCCGCAGAGATGTAAAGAGTTTACCAACTTTGACAAACTCCGATACTTTGCCGAGATACACGCCCTTTAGGCCGCCGAATCGCTAGTATAAAGGCGATATAATTGTCGGCACGGTACTTGCCTCCATTTTACCGCGCCGCCCATCTGAGTGGCTGGCTGCCAACCGAAAAGGAGTGTTGAGTCATGCGGAAATTTGTAGGGGTACTCGCTTGCGGGGCATGTCTCATGCTCGCAGTGGGATTAACAGGCTGTCCGTCGAGCAATAAAGACGCGGCAACCAAAGCGATTCAAGTGTCAGTAGTCGACTTTGAAAACCTGCCGACCGGTACAATCGTGAATTCACTTTCGAGCGGTGCGGGTATTAGCGGTCCGTTGCTCGGTTCCGTGGGCGTGTTGGGCTTTACACCTGGCTTCGCGACGAACACAGCAGTGATATTCGATTCGGCCAACCCGTCTGGTGAAGATGATGATCTGGGCACGCCAAATGAAGCGTTCGGCGGACCGGGTATTGGTACTGGCGGTACAGCCACCAATGCCACAGCGCTCGGAAAGATTCTCATTCTGACGGAAGACCTGACAGATACGAATCCTCCTGATGGTCTAGTAGACGATCCGGATGACACATTTCTCAAGGGTGCAACAACGACATTCGATTTCTCGGGCGTGAACGGCGCGATCGTCAAAGTGCTCGACATGACCGTGCTTGACGTTGAAGATAGTGAAGGCGGCGCGTTCGTCCAAGTCTCCGGCCCGGCGTTGGCTCCGGTGCAGATACCGATTCCGTTCACGGGCGACAACGGCGCGCAAACCATTGCGATTAACGCGGCGGGCGTCGACACCATGATCGTATCGTTTAACGGTTCAGGTGCCATCGGCGAATTCCGGCTCGAACAGGAAATTCCGGATGATGACGGCGGATTCCGTACGCAAACTCAGGGTGGCTGGGGCACAGAGTGCAACGGCAACAATCCTGGTTGCTTCCGCGACGCGAATTTCGACACGTGCTTCCCGGAGGGATTGTTGATCGGTTGCGAACCTGGCAATTCGATTCTCTTGACGTCCTCGCAAGCAGTGCAAGACTTCTTGCCGCAGGGCAAAGGCCCCAAGGCGCTGACACAGGACTACGTCGACCCGACCGGTAAGATCACGGTATTGGCCGGCCAAGTCGCCGCGCTATCGTTGAGTGTTGGATTCGACCTTTGTGTCCCGGGCTTCGGCGAGAGCAATACGAATCTTGCCGACCAAGTCGTCATCGACAATAACAGTGCGTGTGTTGGGATGACGGTGCAGCAAGTGCTCGACGAAGGCAACAAGATTCTTGGCGGATGTAATAGCGCATTTTCGGCCAGCGAAATCAATGAATGTCTATCGAAGATCAATGAGAACTACGTCGACGGCACAAATGACAACGGATTTCTCGGCTAGCCGAATCATCCAGTATTAGCGTAACGCTATCCGGCCGTGGTGTGGGTGCAAGCCCCGCCACGGCCTTTTTGTGCTTATTCACCTGATTGTTATGGGTGGTCTTAGGAAGGAAACTCATGGTGCCGGAGGAGGGAATCGAACCCTCACTCCCTTGCGAGAACCGGATTTTGAATCCGGCGCGTCTACCAATTCCGCCACTCCGGCACGTCTTGAAGCGACCGAGTATAGCGTTCGGGGGGCGTACTTCGCAATGCCGTATTCGCCCCGCGATGGTGTGGGTTGGTATGATCACGGATTCATCGGGAGGGAATTATGCTAGGGCGCATTAAAGAGATCTTTGTTGGTAAAGCTTCGGTCGAAGAAACGGAGCAATCACATGAGGAACGCGTGCGGATTGCTACGTGTGTATTGATGTTGGAAGCCGCCACTGCGGACTCAGAATATTCGGAAGAAGAGAGCGTCCACATGCTCCAAACGCTTCGGACGCGCTACAAACTTTCGAAAGACGATGCCGAAGAGCTCATGGAAGTAACGCGTCAACGGCGTAGCGACAGTTTCGACCTCTGGCAATTTACGAATCAAATCAACATCAATTGTGCGATTGACGAAAAACTAGAAATCGTGGAAGAGATTTGGCGGGTGGTCTATGCCGACGGTCGGCTAGACGGCCATGAAGACTACTTAATGCACAAGTTTCGGAAGCTGTTGAACCTGACGCATAAACAACTGATCGATGCAAAGGTCAATGTGTTGGACGAGTCACGCGGGTCTACTTCGACCTAAATCATTTCGTACACGTTCGAAGTCCCGTTAGGCCAACGAGTGTACTCCCGTCACGAATGGGAGCTACGTCAATGGGTTGCGTCTATGTTTGTAGTACCGCCTTTAGGCGGCAGGCATCGACAAAGACCACCGCCTAAAGGCGGAACTCCGAACGATCTGAATCAGTACGAATCGAGTGAATCTGCTATCGCGCAAACCGTGATGAAAATCCTGTGCCACCATCAAACTTGTTTGGAAGTGTGCGCTCCGTTCGATGACCAGGTGCGCTGGATCGCCTACATCCGTGCTTTCTCGCCTTCCGATCCATCCCAGGTGCCGGAAGGTCCAAAGTTGTAACGTAACACTTCGCGACCGCGTTGCTCAGTCCTGATGTTGGCGGGTTGCGCGGCGGCTTCGGCACGGGTGTTTCGGCGTTCGCCTTGATAGACCTGGTACGAATATTCGACGAAACCGACAAACCCACGGCCTTTCTGTGAATTGCGGGTGACGGATCGGGCGTCAAGTACAAGGTAGGATTCGTATCGTTTCGTCTCCTTGTAGAACATCCCTTTTAGTGCTTGGTCCTCTTGGAAATTGATTTCCCCATGACGAGCACCGCTATTCATCCGTTTCATCTCAGTCTTCCCAACTCCGTCGAGGCGGGCCATAATTTTATCACTGGAAGACACGTATCCTTCCGGCTTCTCGCCAATGCCGAAATCGTATTTCACTTTTTCGGCGACGCTGATATTGTCGTCCCCCGTTGCGCAGCCTGGGGTGAGTACAAGGACAAGCGTGGCCGCACAGCCAATTAGGCGAACGACAATACTGACTCTGCGGTTTTTCCGAAAATCCATTCCTGATCCTCTGCCGTGAATCCACGGGTGTCTAACGCTTCGCGCATCGCATGATAGGCATCCGACAACCCGACATCCGGGTAATCGGATCCGTACAAACAGCGGTTCGGACCGATGCGACGGATCGCGTAGAAAATATCCTGTTCAATATGACTGCCGCGATATACCGAATAGATCAGCGACAGGTCGAGGTAGATGGTATAAGACGTTCGCGCGACGATCAACGCCTCCAGAATCCGAATGCCGCCCATGTGCGCGATGATGAGGGAAGCCTTGGGCACCGCTTCACCGAGCGCAGCGATGAGTTCGAGCGAATCATCCTCTAATGCGCCCTTGCCATAGGGGAAACAGTCGATTAGCGTTGGTAATCCGCGATCGGCGGCATGCTCGACAAGCGCTTTCACGGCGGGGAAGTCTTTTGCGGAGAACCCTTGACGTCGTGGATGGAGCTTCAATCCGCTGACGGGATACTGATCCGCAGTCGCTTCGAAGGCTGCAACGCAATCCAGACCATCGGCTGGATTGGCCGAGCCGTAGCAATAGATCTTGCCAGGCCGTTTTGCTGCAACGTCAAAAACGAATCCCGTCGGAATAACGGGTTCGATTGGAAGCAATACGATGCGGTCCAATGGCGATGCGTCCAACTCATCAAGGAAGGCCTGTTCAGAGGCGTCTTGCCTCGCGCCGAGGCCATCTTGATGTGGGTGGACGTGGCAGTGGGTATCGATAATCACGAAGAAAAGTATACCAAGGGACGGACGGTGGCGAGAAACCCGACAGCGTTACCGAAGGAAGTCGAGCAGACTCTGCTGAATCACGCTGGCACCCGCGTTGAGCGACGCCTGGAACGCATTCTGCTGCGTGTTGAATTGGACGATGACCTCGGTGAAATCCGCGTCCAATCTGTCCGACAATACGCGCTGTAGTTGGAAATTGAACTCGCCCAAGTCTTCCTCGGCACGGGTGAATCGGTTTTGAATCGAGCCTAGGCGTGCAACACCTTGACCGAGTTGCCGGTCAATGTCGTCGAGCTCGGCCAATTGAGTCTGTAAACCGTCGGTATTCCCCGTCAGCAGATTGTCGCGAATGTCGATGAGCGTCTGGAACTGATCTTGCAATCCTTGAAATGCAATCGAGCCAGGTTCGTTCGCAGAAACCGTCGTGCCTGTGCCGATTGCGATGTCGTACCGATCCGTATTCCCCGCATACGTCACGGTGTCGATCTGACCTTGCGCGTTTCGCGTCACGGCAAATGCTTCGGTCTTCGTCCGCGTACCGGAGAAAATATACCGACCGGCCGTGTTGTGGTTTCCCTCGGAGACAGCGGATTCGAGCAGCTGATTAATTTCTTCAGCGATGGCGTCTAATTGTGGTTGCCCGTTGGTACCGTTCGCGCCCTGCAGCGTGATTTCGCGGGTGCGCTGATAGATTTCTTGCATGTTCTGAAAGGAGGTCGCTGCTTCGTCGACGAACGGGGTCGCATTGGAAATATTGCGCAAGAACTGTGTGTTCTTCGCGATGAGTTCCCGGGTATTGATTGCGCGGCGCGCATCGATTGGATCGTCAGAAGGTGAATTGACTCGCTGTCCTGTGGCGAGTTGTTCTTGGAGTTCGAACAGTCGGCGAGTCTGGTTCTGAATATTATTCAGAACGCGGCTGGCGATAACACCTTGAGTTACTCGTAATGCGCCCATGGTCTGCTTAGCCTCTCTGGTCGATCATCGCTGGCCCGCCCTGGATACTCGGGGGCGTGTTGCCATCATCACGGTATGCAGGCCCGGCTTCTCCCAAATTTGCGAAGAGCGTCTCTCGCCAACTGTCAGCAATCTTTTTCGATTTCGTCGCGATGAGTTGATTGCGGCGCACGAGGCGTTGATTGGATTGGACGACGTTGTTCAACGCAATACGGCGCTCACTCAGTCGCGTTTTCCAGGGCTCCGGCGCGTGCGCAACGAGGTCACGTAAGCGAGTGCGATCCGGGGTGAGGCCGAGCGTAGTCGATAGTTTGGCGACTGTTTCCTCGCGCGCCCCGGCGTCCGAATCCGAGTCGCGGGCGAGAAGCGCCAACGCGCTATTTCGAGCTTCGATAGCGTCGACATCACGGGCACACAGCGCTTCGTGCTGCGCGACGCAGACCGATTCAACATTCTGCTGACGTTCGATTTCGTCGTCGAGCATCTCGCACAAATTTTTCATTTCGTTTGACACTGCAGCCTACTCCTACGTCCATATAAGTTATCGGCGGCCCAGGGGAAATTCTTTACTAGAAAAAGCAGGTAATGGCGGCGGTTTTGGCTCAGATGGCAATAATCCGTCCCGTCTTAATTGGGTTTCCGCCATTTTGGCGATTCCGAAATGGCCGCCATCCGCAATGGCTGCGGTCATGGTCTCGTCCATAAAGTCCTTGTAGAGCTGGGACTCAGGGCCGCTGCCGAACAGGCCGTCCTCTTTGACCGATTTTCGCATTTCTTTCACTAGGAGCGACGCAAACAGCTTTTCGAGCTCTTTGGTGGCGACGGTCTCGCGGTGTTGTTGGAGCGCTTGAATGTCGTCCGTGCGAATTGGCGCGTTCTCAAGTGGGTTGACATAGAGCGGCATTACATCGTCTCCAGGTCCGCGTCCATCGCACCCGCCTCGCGGATCGCTTGAAAGATGGCGATCATGTCGCGCGGTGTGACTTGCAGATTGTTGAGCGCGCGTGCGACATCTCCGGCGGAGGTGCCTTCGACCGGCATGAAGTAGGCGGGTTCCGCCGATGCCAATAGATCGACGGATTCGGCGACAACCGTTTCCCCTTCTCCGAAAGGATTGGGTTGACTGATCACCGGCGTGCGCGCGATTTCGATCGTCAAGTTCCCATGAGCGACTTGGCAAGCCTTTATCATCACGCGACCGCCCACAACGATGGTCCCCGTGCGTTCGTTGATCACGACTCTAGAAGGCACTTCGGCATCCACGTTCAACGAGAGCAGACCAGCGATGAATCCGACGAGGTCAGATTGTAAGGCCGACGGTATCGAAACATTGACCGCACCAGGCGAAAGCGCCAGCCCGGAACCTGCTCCGAATTCAGTGTCGACCGCTTCGCGAATGTTATTCGCTGTGCCGAAGTGCGGACGTTTCAAGAGCAACGTGACGCGCTGGCCGTCGGTGATGGTCGACGGAATTTCGCGTTCGATGTAAGCACCCATTGGCACGCGACCGGTCGTCACGTGGTTTTGGCGAATCGACGCGCCACCGGCATCCGCATTGAATCCGCCGACTGAGACGGGACCCTGGCCTATTGCGTAGACTTCGTCGTCGACGCCTTTAAGAAACGTTTGGAGCAAAGTACCGCCTTCCAGGCTCTCCGCATCATACAAACTGCTTACACGAACATCGATTCGCGTTCCTTCTTTGGCGAACGGAGGAAATAACGCATCGACCGTGACGACAGCAATGTTGTCGGACGCTAAATCCCGGGCGGAGACCGACTCGATGTCGAGCCGTTTGAGCAACTCGCCCTGTCGTGCGATGGCATCTTTCGCCCCGTCACCCGTACCCGCGAGCCCGACAACGAGCCCAATACCGTGCAACGGATTGCCGCGTGCGCCTTGGATCTCGCAGAGGTCTTCCAAACGTGCGGCGTCCGCTGTAGTTGTCAGGACCAAGAAGGCCGTGAGCAAGGCTACAACGAGTATCGCGAGATGACGCCAATCTAGTGTGAGTGTTTGCATAAACGATTGAGCCCTTAAAATGGCGAGAACCAATCCAAGAATTTGGTAACGAGTCCGCGGCGTTGGTTGTTCCAGAGTGGACCTTGACCTTTTAGCTGAATGACCGCATTGGCGATTTGGCTCGAGTCGATGGTGTTCGTATCGGAGACATCGCTTGAGCGAATTGTACCGCTGACGATAATGCTGGAGTCCTCACGGTTTACGGAGACCATCTTCTGGCCCTCGACATCGACGTTACCGTTTTCGTGGACCCGCACGACGTTGCAGGCAACGGTCATAACGAGCGAGTTGGATCGGCGCGTTGACCCCGTACCTTTGTGTTCGTTCTCCGCTTCTATCCCCCAATTCGGGAGACGTTGGGCGTTCGTGATGCCGAGTCCTTCGGGCTTATCGGCGAGAAGAAATGTATTCTCAAGGATTCCAGAGTCGGCACCGACTTCCGATTCTTTCTTTGTGTTCGTGTCCGACCGCGTGCTGGCGTCGATGTTCTCGCGCACCAACACGGTGATGATATCGCCCATTTCGAATTTGGCTTTCTTGTTCGAAACAAGCGTTCCTTCTTTAGCGGCGGCCTTGGAGAATAGTGAATCCGCTGCTCCGGGCAACGCGATACAGAACGCGCTAATACTGAATATGGCAATAAATCGTTTCATAGGACCTCTCAATCGACGACGACTGTGCCGTCTGCTTGAACCACTCCGGTAATTTCTTTCTTGGACTGCGGATTTACGAGGACGATTGCGTCGCCCGCATGTCCATCCATCAATGCGCGTGCACGCCCGGTGACCATCAGCGATCCGATACGGGTCTGCACGGTTGCGAGCGCGTTGCGTTTGATGAGTACCCGTGCGCGTAGATGACGGTCGGTGATCACGTCACCCGGATAGATCGGATTGCGTGCAAGCGAACCGACCGCCGCATTGATATCGCGTAGAGGTGATCGGATGAGATTGGACAGCGCGCGCTTTTCCAAGCGAAAATCGGATGCGCGGAGCAACTTCCCGCGCGCTAAATCGCGCTCGGCGACCACGACATCGACATATGCGTCGATATTCGCTTTAGCGATTAGCGTGCGTTCTTGTCGGCCATCGATATTGATCACGCCCCGAAATGTGCCGGGACCATACCAACGATATTGCGGCGACGCACGCCATTCGATAACAACGTCACCGTCCGGTATGACCGTGTTTGATCCAGCGGACATGACATCGACAACGACGTCTTCACGATTCCAAGGCATTTCGCTCTCGTTCATGATGTAGTTTCGCAAGTCTTCGGCGAGCATCTCTTTCGTGAGATCCAGATAGAGCGTTTTCGCAACTACACTGCGAGCGCCATCGAACGAAACTCCGGACGGATCGATTCCAGCACCACGTAAACGTGATCGCACCAGCGCGGCATCGACACGACGCGAACGCCCGGGCGATGCCGCCGGTATTAATTCGATATCACCGAGCTCCGTTGCGGCGTCGCCTTTAATGTCGGCGATGTCGCTCAGGTGAACAGCGGGCCCCTTCACATAGGCCTCTTGATGAAAGACAATGGTGTTTTCGCTGGCGGTGTCATCGGCATATGCGATGGCAGCGACCGCTAAGAAAAGTCCGGTGACGAAACACTTCATCGATACATCCTCGAGGTGCGAAATGAATCGTCGACACCGTCGGCGTTCGACGGCAAATACGCGCCGCTAACACTCGGTTCGCGTCCTGGCGCGATCGTCACGGTGATTCCTCCGGCGCTGTCAAGCGAGGTGATAGGCCGAAAGCCTTGTTCAATCGTTCCAATTCCTTCTTCGCCCGGCGTACCCGTCGTTGGAGCGCCGGATTCCTCCGTTTCAAGATAGATGCCCGTGGTCCGCCATTCACGCAAACCGTCAGGATTCATGAAGCGCGCGAGATACACGTTGCCAATTTGCTGAACGCCACCCTCGGATTGCGTCATGGAGACCTCGCCGTTGTAATGCACGAGAAGACTCAGATACGAGTTGTCCAGCGTAATCTCCGACGCTAGCGGAAACCCATCCTTTGTAACGACTGTGCCGTTCGCGTCGCAGCGGAACGAACCGTTTCGTGTGTACCCGGTTGTTCCATCTTCGAGTTGGATTTCGAAGAACCCGTGACCGTCGATGGCCCAATCAAAACTGTTTCCAGTCATCTCGAATTCGTTGTCGAATTCTTGACGCGAAGTCAACGTATCCGCCTTCACATCTGCGATTTGGATTTCGATGGGCTCAAATGTAGTGGCCGCCGATGCGCCCCCGCGATTGGCGAGCAACATCAACTGAATTGACGCAAGCTGAGCCAGCGCGAGCACTGCGAACGCCGCGAGCATCGCTGTGTTTGTTTTAGCCATCCCGAATCCCCTTATCGTTAACCGCGGATATTCGTTGCTACTTGCAGCATTTGGTCGGAGGTCTCAATCACCCGCGAATTCGCCTCGTACGCGCGTTGCGCGACAATAAGATTTAGGATTTCTTCAACGACTTGCACATTCGAATTCTCAAGGAACCCTTGCTGAATCGCGCCGAAGCCGTCTTGGTTCGGCGTGCCGGTGGTCGGTGCGCCGGATGCTTCGGTTTCAAGCAACAGATTTCGACCTAATCGCGAATCGAGTCCTGCTTCATTTGCGAAGCGGACGAGTTGAATCTGGCCGCCTTGTGTCACGGTCCCATCAGACTGCTGAATCGTAACCGAACCGCTTGGCCCAATTTGCACGGCCAGCGCGTCGGGAGGGATTGTCGGAGCGCCCGTAACAATATTGCCGTCCAACGTCACCAGATTACCGTTTGCATTCGCCCGAAACGAACCATCGCGCGTATAGGCCTGCGTCCCGCCGCCCGCCAACGTCAACTCGAAAAACCCGGGCCCTTCAACAGCCATGTCGTATTGACGTCCGGTCTGGAGCAGTGTGCCCGGCGTGAACACTTTCGCGACAGACGCGACGCGCACGCCGTGTCCGACTTGTACGCCTTCAGGCAATGGTTCGCCATCGGCGTTTTGCGCACCTGGTGGTTGCAACGTCTCGTAAATGAGATCTTGAAAATTCGTCCGGCTCTTCTTGAAACCGGTCGTATTCACGTTGGCCACGTTATTGGCGACGGTGTCGATATTGAGCTGCTGACTATTCATACCAGTCGCAGCGGTAAACATCGCCCGAATCATCTAATGTCTCTCCTCATTCTCGATTATTACGATGTGCCGACTTGATCGATGAGCCGACTCATGGACTGGCTCATCGTGTCGATAACTTGTTGATTGGCCGCGTATGCCCTAAGACCGAGCAGCATTTGCGCCATTTCGACCGGCATCTTGACGTTGGACAATTCCACCGCGCCGGTTATTAGTGAGGTATTCGCAGCGGGACCGGAACCGGCCAACACGTCGTCGGAAGCGGAATAAAGATTCGCCCCCTCCCGGTTAAGTCCACGCGGTTCCTCGAATTCGACAATCTCAAGACGACCAACGATTAAGCCATTTACAGTCACGTCACCGGTTTCCGTAATCGCCATTTCACCACCGGACACATCAATCGAACCGCCGCCCTCGCCGGAGACAAGATGGCCAGACGATGTAACAAGTTGCCCCTGCGCGCTAACTTTGAACGTCCCATCGCGGGTAAAGCGTTCACCATTAGCAGTGGAAACCGAAAAATATCCGGGGCCATTCAATGCAACGTTCTTCGGATTGCCGTTCGATGCGGTGACGCCTTGGGATAAATCGGTATAGGTCTGCAGCGGTTTGAGTCCGCCGCCAGGGGCGTCTTCAAGTTCGAAGAGTGTCGGCGACACAAGTTTCTGCGAGAAGACTTCGTCGAATCCGATGACGATGGGGTTTTGACGTTTGAATCCGGCGGTCGCTGCATTCGCGATGTTGTTCGCGATCACGTCTTGGCGTGCTTCGATCGACATCATGCCGCTTGCCGCCGAATAAAGCCCCGGAATCATCTATCACTCCCCTAATGCTTGCCGCCAATCAGCGACGACCGACACTTCCCCTGTATGCCGTGCAGATCTAAGAGCAATCGGTGTGCCAGCATTCGCAGTATTCGATGAGTTGTGCCGAATGGTCGAGAATTAGGGGCCAATCGCAGGTGTCGCTAAGCCCCCGATGTTTCGGTAACCGAGAAATTCCCCCCAAATTCATTGCACTTCTTGCCCCACCCGGCAGTTTCTGCCGCGTTGATCGGTAGACTCGCCATGGTCAACAATGTCGTCTTGGATGGCTGAGGAATAGGTTATCGTTGGCAGCGGCTACACGACTCCCATTACAAATGGGAGCTACGTAGCTCCCGTTTGTAACGGGAGTTGAAGGAGTACGGTGATGAAACTGCGGCAAATAGCATTGGTAGCAGCTGAACTTGAACCGGTGGCCAGTGCGCTACAGGAAGTATTCGGCCTGGGCGACGCATACGACGATCCCGGTGTGGGCGAATTCGGGTTGTGCAACGCGGTGTTTCCAGTTGGCGACACGTTCCTAGAAGTGGTCTGTCCGAAACAAGACGGCACGACCGCGGGTCGGTATATCGAACGGCGTAAAGGTGATGGTGGCTACATGGCCATTTTCCAAACGGAAGACGCCGAAGCCGAAAAGAAACGGATGACAGACCTAGGCGTGAATATCGTCTGGGAGTCGAACTATGACGAAGCGAAGGGACTTCACCTCCACCCACGTGATGTTGGTGGTGCCATTATTTCGCTCGACGTAATGAACCCAGTCGAGTCATGGAAATGGGGCGGGCCGGATTGGGAAGAAAATACGCGGACGGACGTCACGACGAAGATTGTCGGTGTGGAAGTGCAATCGTCGGACGCCACGAAACTAGCGAAACGGTGGGCAGACGTGTTGAACTCGAGCGCGGAACCCGACGGCAGTGGATTCCGAATTGCCCTGGATAACGGGACCTACGCGTGCATCGTGCCCGCGAGAGATGACCGAGGCGATGGTATCTCTGGTGTGTATTTAGGCGTGGCAAACGAAGAACAAGTGCTCGCAAAAGCCCGCGAGCTGGGTCTTCCCTGCGATGATAAGTGCGTGACCGTCTGTGGGACGAATTTCTTTTTGAAATAGGTACGCGGATGATACGGATCGAACGGATCGGTCTTTCGCGAAATAAGAATCAAGCGATCTATTGCGCCTCTCGTGTCACGGGTTCTTTGGGCGTAAAGTACCAATTGATCCCGTCGTACTTGAGGTATTCATCGATGCGCTTATACCCGTTGCTCTCGAAGTATTGGGTTAATTCCTCTCTCCGGTGACGACTGGCTTCGACATGGACTAACTCCGGCAGAAATCGCTTAATATCGAAGCCCTTCAACGCAACGGTTTCACCGCCGTTAATGTCCATAGAAAGGAAATCAATCTTTTTCACCCCCTCGCGATCAAGTAGCTCATTCATCGTAATCGTGGGAACCGTGATCTCGCTGACTTCAACCTCTCTCGTTTCTTGCCACTTCTTGATATTCGTCAGTTCCGTTGATGAGGTTCCACCGGTCCGCGTGGACTCAGTTCCAGTTTGGAAAAATGTAATTGTCTCTCCAGATTTATCCGTAACGGCATAGGCGAAAAACTTGGATCGCGGCCGAAACTTCTTCCATTCCGGACCAAACTTTTTTTGGGCGTCGACCGCGATTCCCGACCATCCAAGATGTCGTTCTAAGTAGCACGTGTTGCTCGATTTCTTCCAGTGGAAACAGCCAATGTCCACAAAGATTCCATCGCGCCGATCTTTGAAGAAGTGCCGGATGACCACCTCCATCTTATGTTGCGCGTAGAGCGACTCACCGTTCTTAAGCAGGTCTTCAAAATACGCATCATCCGCGTGCCCCGGTGCAACAGCGAACAACGTAACGGTCACGAATCCGTACACGAATATCGCACTCAAAGAGGGAATGGAACGCTGGGCTGGAGATCTCATCCGCCAAGTCTACACAAACATGCGGATCGAAAAAAGAAAACGAAGGCCTCTCCTCAATCAGAGGAGAGGCCCTTCGTATACGCTTACGCTGCGATGGCTGCTTCGGCCACAAACGTCATCGTGCCATCCGCAGCGTCGACCGTTACACGACTGCCATCCGGGATTTTGCCTTCCAGAATCTCGACGGCCATCGGGTCGAGGACCATTCGCTGAATTGCACGCTTTAGCGGGCGTGCTCCGTACGTCGGGTCGAATCCGTGTTCAGCGAGCAAGTCACGCGCAGCATCCGTGAGGTCGATGACGATGTGTTTCTCCTCAAGTCGATGGGCCAGGCGATCGATCTGCACGTCAACAATCGCGCGAATGTGCTCGCGTTGAAGCGGGTGGAACACCACGATGTCGTCGACGCGGTTTAGAAACTCCGGCCTGAAGTGTGCGCGCATCGCCCGCATCACTTCCTCGGTCTTCTCCGCTTCGTCGCCGGTCATTCGTTCGAACACTTCGCTGCCACAATTCGAGGTCATGATGACAACTGTGTTTTTGAAGTCGACCGTGCGCCCCTGACTATCGGTCAATCGACCGTCGTCAAGCAGTTGTAGCAACACGTTGAACACGTCGGCGTGTGCCTTTTCGATTTCGTCGAAGAGGATGACGCTATAGGGTCGCCGACGAACGGCTTCGGTGAGTTGTCCGCCTTCGTCATAACCGATGTAGCCGGGGGGCGCGCCGATGAGGCGTGACACCGCATGTTTTTCCATGTACTCGGACATGTCGATACGCACCATGGCGTCTTCGTCATCGAACATCAACTCGGCGAGTGTACGCGCTAATTCGGTTTTACCAACACCGGTCGGCCCCAAGAAGATGAACGAACCGATGGGGCGCCCTGGCTCTTTCAGGCCGGCCCGCGCACGGCGCACAGCGTCAGAGACTGCGCGAATGCCTTCGGGCTGTCCGATCACCCGTTTAGACAGGCGATCTTCCATTTTAAGCAGCCGTTCCTGTTCGCCCTCCATCATTTTGGTGATGGGGATGCCGGTCCAGTTCGCCACGATTTTGGCGATGTGTTCTTCTTTCACGTCTTCGTCGAGGAACGTGCCGCTTTCCTGTAGCTTCGCGAACTTTTCGTTTTCGGTTTCGAGCTTTTTCTCAAGTTCCGAAATCGTGCCGTAGCGAAGTTCGGCAACTTTATCGAGATTGCCCGCACGTTCTGCTAGGTCGGCTTCTCGTTTGGCCTCTTCAATCTGCTCTTTGTACTGCCGAATGACGCCGATTAAATCTTTTTCCGACTTCCATTGCGCCTGTTTCACCGTCATATCCTCGCGCATATTCGCGGCTTCTTCCTCAATTACCCGACGCCGTTCGACGCTGGCTTTGTCCTTCTCCTTTTTCAACGCCAACAATTCGATGTCGAGTTGGCGAATCCGGCGATCAAGAACGTCAATCTCATACGGCATACTCTCGATCTCGATCCGCAGCCGTGACGCCGCTTCATCGACGAGGTCGATGGCTTTGTCCGGAAGGAATCGGTCGGAGATATAGCGGTTACTCAACACGGCCGCCGCGACGACAGCACTGTCCTGAATCCGTACGCCGTGATGAACTTCATACTTTTCCTTGAGGCCACGCAGAATCGCGATGGTGCTTTCGACGTCCGGCTCACCAACCAACACGGGTTGGAATCGGCGTTCGAGCGCGGCATCTTTCTCGATGTGTTTACGAAATTCATCGAGCGTCGTCGCGCCGATACAATGCAGTTCACCACGCGCCAACGCGGGTTTCAACATGTTTGAGGCGTCCATCGATCCTTCCGCAGCGCCCGCGCCTACGAGGGTGTGCAATTCGTCGATGAATAAGACGATCTCGCCTGCGGAATCTTCTACTTCTTTGAGGAGCGCCTTTAAGCGATCTTCGAATTCTCCTCGAAACTTTGCGCCGGCAATCATCGCGCCGAGGTCGAGCTGCGCAATACGCTTATTCTTCAGGTTTTCCGGCACATCACCCGCAGCAATGCGTTGCGCGAGTCCTTCAGCGATAGCGGTTTTACCGACACCGGGTTCGCCGATGAGCACGGGATTATTCTTTGTGCGACGCGACAACACCTGAACGACGCGGCGAATCTCTTCGTCACGTCCGATGACAGGATCGAGTTTGCCCGCGTGTGCGAGCTGGGTGAGATCGCGGCTGTATTTAGCCAATGCGTCATACGTGGTTTCCGCATTCGGGTCGGTGACGCGCTGCGAACCGCGTACCTCTTTCAACGCATCCATGACATCCGCGCGCTTCACACCGTTTTGCGTCAACACAACACCGGCGGGATCGGTGCGGATATCGAGCATCCCGAGCAGTAGATGTTCCGTGCTCAGGTATTCGTCTTTCAGTTTTGCAGCGGTCTTCTGCGCCGCATTGATGACCTGTTGCAATCCGTGGCCAACACCAGGCTGGCCCATTTGCCCGGAGACATGCGGAAGTTTCGTCAACTCTGTTTCTACGGCCCGCTCGATATCGGGGGTCGTCACGCCAAGCCGTTGCAACACGCGCGGCACCACGCCGCCTTCTTGCTGCAGCAACGCCTGCAACACGTGCAGCGACGTGAGTTCAGGATGACCGGCCTGACCCGCGCGATCGAGCGCATCGGCCAAGGCCTCCTGTGATTTGATGGTCAGTTTGTCCAAATGCATGGGTCGTTCTCCCTTCAACCAAGGTAATTGCAGGAAGTAAAAGGCAACTCCCATGCCAACTCTAGGGATAGAAACACAAGTGTTTACGACGAATACACGCACATAACTGTTTCAAAATGAATGACTATGTTGCGCTTTGCAACACACATGTCTCAAGAGAACCTATTGTCCAGAGTCCAAATCTTTTGAATCTTGGTCACTGTTACAAGACCATTCAGCGACTGGGGAATCGAATTCACCTGGTCCTCCGACTCTTATTACGAATGAGTCTCCAGGAACGACGGGTTCGCTTCCCCAATTCACAAAATGGTCCAACTCCGCATCAATTCCGCCAACGTCAATCTGTGCTTCCTCTTCAACGAATGGCCTTGCTTTATTTTGTTGGCCGACATCAACGCTAGATTGAGAACGCCATACCCAAGTAACAATTGCATTTAGTAACCCGAACTTGCCTATACCAGCCATCGGCCAGACATCTCGATTTGAAACTATGTGCACGCGGGCAATGCCGGCCCGGGTTTCTTCGTCGTTGGTGTCGGTAGATTCGACAACATCATCTCGTTCGGCACTACATCCGGACACTCGTCCTGTCGGCGGCATCAGGGAGACTTGTACTTCGTCACCGATTTCCAGTTCTTCGAGTAAGTAATCGTTACTCCCATCTTGTTGTCTGGGGCGACCGAAAACGTTTACTCTGCGCAAGATCGGTGTATCGGACGCGTCGGCGATACTTGCATTGCTTTTGTCAACAAGTCTGCGAACTTCTACCATACAAGACAACACGCCGTGACCATCAAGCTCAAGATCGAGTTTGAGTTCGCCATTTATCGAGACTTTAAATCTCAACGGTATCCCCTAGTCTGCACAGAACGCCAATTTGAAAGCACGAATCAAGAACTTTAGCTTCGTCATATTATCGCTTATTCTATCGATTCGACTTACTTGGCGGAACTTCTTAGATCTTGACAGGATCGATGATCCCCAGACGTACTATGGCCCCAATCGAGGAAGCCCTTGTGTATGAGTAAATCTAAATCTTTCCGCGCCGGCGTCATTAGCGCGGGTGCTATTGCCCAGGCGTGCCATCTGCCCGGGTATGCGAAGAATCGGCATGTCGAACTTGTAGCGATTGCTGACCCTACGGTAGCGCGACACAAAGAAGTGCTGGCGCAATACCCTGATGTGCGTGCGTATAAGACGCATCAAGAGATGCTGGCGAAGGAGGACCTTGATGTTGTCAGCGTGTGCAGTCCGAATGTGTACCATGCGCGACAGGTGATTGCTGCGCTGGAGGCGGGATGTCATGTGCTGTGCGAAAAGCCGATGGCGCTCACACTCGGTGATGCCGACGCGATGATCGTGGCGTCGAAGAAGGCGCGGCGAAAGTTGATGATCGGGTTTACGCATCGGTTATTGCGCGGCAATCAGCGGTGTAAACAGATGCTCAAAGAACGGGCGCTCGGAAAACCGTTCATGATGCGGGCGCGGTTCGCGCATGGCGGCCCGCTCGCGGGCTGGGCGAAGGGGACTTGGTTTTATGATAAGCGCATGGCGGGCGGCGGCGCTTTGTTGGATATGGGCATCCACGCGATCGACCTGTGTCTATGGATGATGGGGCCGATAAAATCGGTAAGCGCGAACACCGCAACAATCGTCAAAAAAATTCCGGTCGATGACAACGCGGTACTGTCGCTCGAATTCGCAAACGGTGCACTCGGGTATATCGAAGTCGGATGGACGAGTCAGCCAGGGTTTGTCGGCACGGAGATTTACGGTACGAAGGGATCGCTCATCAATAACTATCTCACCGGCCTCCAATTGTGCGCGGGCAAAGCATCGGCGGGGACGGATGACGTAACGAAATGGAAGATGCTCGACAGGAAACCGGCAACAGGCGGCTGGCCCATCGAAATCGATTCCTGGATCGATGTTGTCCGTGGAAAAGAAAAGCTGACGATGACCGGTACAACAGGAAGAAACGCACTCGAAGTAGCCCTGGCAGCCTATGAATCGAGTAAGACCGGTCGTCGGATCACTTTGAAGTAGTATGGGATCCATGGCTCGTACAACGAAAACGCAGGACAGACACCCTTTGCGAAAATTCGCCCAGATTGCGGGAGTCGTCCTCGGTCTCGGGGTAGTCGTACTATTGCTGGCGTTTACCAACCGCCAAACCCTAGCGCTTCATCTGTACGCCCAGTTCTCCGAGACGCCCACATTATTGAGCCAAACTGAAGAAGGTGACGGTGTTCGTTGGTTTGACGACTACTACACGATTGAAGAATTGGACGCACACACCATCGCGATCGGCGAACCGCGATATCACCAACAGAACTACAACTATTTAATACTCGGCGAAGACCGCGCGGTGCTGTTCGACTCAGGACCGGGTATTCGCGACATCAAGCCGGTTATCGACTCGCTTACCAATCTGCCGGTTATCGTTACACAATCGCACCTGCATTACGATCACGTCGGCAACCACGACCGATTCGATTCTCTTGCGATGATTGATCTCCCAAACCTTCGCGACCGTGCCGTAGGCGGCCAACTCTCACTCACCGATAGTGAACACCTCGGTTATATAGAGGACATCCCGGCCCCGATCTTGAAAGTCAGTGAATGGTGGACACCCGGAAATACCATCGATCTGGGCGGACGCATGCTCACGGTTATCCATGCGCCGGGCCATACCCCAGATTCAATGATCCTGTTTGACCGCGAGCGCGGCCAATTGTTTACAGGCGATTTTCTGTATCCTGGTACCTTATTCGGGTTTCTTCCAGGCTCGAACATGTCCAGCTATTTGAAAACGGCAGAACGACTTAGCGAACTGAACGCCGAATGCACGGCGTTGTACGCAGCGCATCGATTCCATCCACCTGGCGCACCTCAACTGACGTGCGGGCACATCGCGGATCTCGAACGAGGATTGAGAAACATTCGCGATCAAAAATCCACCGCAGAAGGATTCTATCCCGCATCGTTTGAAATCAACGAAAAATTGTCGATCCTTACAGATGTCCCTTGGCTTATCGATTGGAATGAGTAACGTGTCCGAAACAAAGATCAACCAATCCGCGATGCGGTATTTTCGACTGACCTTCTTTGTAGTGTCCATACTCGTTGCACGATCAGCATTCGCCGGTGCGGTCTACCGACCGGGCCAAGAACAACGAACGGTCACGGCGTCTTCGTATCAGATTTCGGTGCAGAAGAATGGGCGTATCGACGTATCGTTACTGAACGGCGAGGCGGTATTTTCCAACGCCTATCCCGCGATACTCGTTGAAGGAGAAGATGAGTGGACTGAACTGGATATTGCGTCGCGATATACATTCCGCGAGCGTGTTCAGGATGCGCTCGGCGAGGGCCAGGCGCTCATTATGGCAAAAGGGAACTGTGAGTGGGCAATTCGCACGTACTCCACGCGACCATTTTTCACGGTAGAAGCGGTGTTCATCAATACATCGAAGAAACCGGTGCGCGTGACCGCCGCGACGCCTTGGAGCACGGGCGACACGCGCAAGCCAGGAGGATTGTCACTGGGCGCTGACACGCAGAAGTCGCGCGCGTTGGTGTTTGAAGAACAGCCTTCGGGTTTCGTGCACGGGAATATCTCGCAGGGCCTTCCCATGCGTAGCCGTTGGCACTTGGGACTGTATAGCGACGCGACGCCTCGATCACTCATCGCGGGTTTTTTAGATCTGAGCGCGGACACATCGACCTTTTCACTCAACCGATTGCCGGAGAGCGACGAGGCAGGTCCGATAGAAATTTTTGAGGCCGTGACAACTTTCGACGATCCTATCGAAGTCGCTTCGGGGGAACGCTTAAAAATGCCGGTCGTGTACTTTTCTGTGAGTGAGTCGGATCCGTTGGTGGGCCTGAATCGGTTTGGGCAAGCGCTTGGGCGGCACAACGGCAATCGTGCGGATCGTTCGGCGGCGCAGTTCATCAGCGGTGAATCATCTTCCGCTATCGAAGAACTGTTGAACATAGGATGGCGTTCATCGGAGACGATGGGACGCGCCCAGGATTCCGCTCAATTCCTTCAGGGCGAACGAAGTGAATATGCACGCCTGAATCCGAACCCGCCAACGTCGTGGGATGAGGTGGTCGAAACGTTGACCGGCGCGGCGCGCGTATTCCATCTCAATCCCTACTTCTGGCGATTGGACGCCGGGAAAGCGCGACTAAGTCTCGCGTCGCTAACCGATGCGCAGCGGCTGGCCTGGATTTCCGGACTCGCACTTACCGGTGGCGCAATGCACATCGAGCTAGGTCCGGAGTCGATTTCTACAGACGAGTTACGAAGATTTACGCCGCCAATCGACCGCGCTGCTCTGCCCATCGATTTGTTTCGCAATGATCGGCCACGGATTTGGGCGTTACCCATGGACACCTCGGGTGATCACGTTGTCGTGGGATTGTTCAATTGGGATTTGGACGGGTCGGTCACAATTGAACTCGACTTTGCTGAACTGGGGCTTGCGCGCAATGCGTACTACACCGTATACGATTCGCTCCCGCGCGAGTATTTGGGTACGGCGACCGAGCGATTGCGCGTCGCGGTTCCGCCCGGAAGTGTTCGCATCCTCTCACTACGCCGCCACATGGATCGGCCAGAGGTCCTTTCATACAGTGATCACTTCGTTACCGTCCCGTCGCCGGACCACACGTCTAAATGGAATGCTGCGACGGGTACGCTATCCGGTAGCGTTCGGATAATTGGAGAACAGCCCGTGCAAATTCACGTCCTCAAACCAGAACAATTCGTGCGTTTACTTACCGAAGATCGAAATGTAAGTGTGGGTTACATGGGAAATAGGCGAGAATTGATAGTCGAGGTGAGGGGTGAAGACGGCGCGCTGGTACCTTGGCAGCTGGAATTCCGCTAGCGGCCAGTTGGACGCTATCCCAATTTGATCGCACCAATCGCCTCAAGAATTCGCAAGTGGAATTCAGCGGCGTTTTCGATGCCTTCGGCGGTGATTTTGTCGAGGGTGTCGTGGTCGGTGTGGTAATAGGGCGGGGATTGGATGAGGCAGAATGTGGGTTTGTCCTCGCACACGACGTGTAAATCGCTGATGCATGCTTTTCGGATCAGCACGTCGCGGGTCATCAACCCGGTCTCTTGAACCAATCCCGGTAACGCAGCTTCGATCTCCGGCCAACCGTTCGGTCCAACGTATGCGGCACGGCGATCATTGAGGTCGTCCGTCCAACCCGCTTCTTTGCCGTCCGCACCAATTTGCGCATCGACATGTTCGATCGCGATACAGCCGTCGATTGCATCGAAGCGTGCGGGATCAGCACTGACAAATGCACGCATGCCTTCGCCACGATCATGATGCGCAGCGCAAGCCGCAAACCAGATGTTGGCTGACCGTGCTTCGATCGGAATCTCTGAAATCCGGCGTGCCATGAGCGCGAGTGCGGCGAGACCACTGGCATCATCGTTGGCCCCTTGGAAAAACGAATCGAGATGCGCGATAAGGAGAATGTCGGCGTCACCCGAACCAGCGATCATGCCGACGGCGTTTTTTGCTTCAAGCTCAGTCTCCTCCGCGTATTGGATGAGGCTGATGACTTCTTTGCCGTTCGCCGCTGCCTCTGCAATGGCCTTGCCGTCCGCTGCGTCAACACAAAAGCACGGTATTGGACGGTGGCCATCCGGGTACCGCGCATCATGCAACGCATACGGTTTATCGACAGGAAGTACGGCGCGCCACCGTTGCGGGCCAAGGGCCTCGGGCAGCGAAAAGAGAAGGCCTGCCGCGTTCGCACTCACGGCACGCTGATAGAGCAAATCATCCTTTACCTCGTTCTTGCCGATCGCTGCCATCGCGACGTAAGCCCATTGGCCGTCAACGTTGTCCCAATCCGAATCTTCGCGAATGACGTGGACGCCTGCGCTGGATCGACCATCAGGAAAACGCGCGTCGAACGGCGCGGGTACTGCAGTGCGCACACGTGAACCACCTTGGATGCGAAGCGTCCAACTCTCCGGGCGATGCGCTTCGAAGGTAAATGTTTCGGTGCCGATATCGTCGACATACGGGGCGATATGCCGGGCAAAGGTGTACGCGGCTTTTCGCTCGGCATCGGATCCGCCGATACGGCCCCAGAGCCCGCGCTCATTCTCTGTTTCAAGCGCGATCTTCACATACTCAGCCGCTAGGCCGAGCGCGTAATTTCCGCGCGTCGTATTCTGCGCGAGCGCCGTTCCGCTCATCCAGGGCGCGGCCATCGCGCTAACAGTACCGGCCAAAAATGTACGTCTCGTGAATCGTGTCATTCAATCCTCAATTCAGTCGGTGCCGCGTCGAGAATCTTATCGAGCAACGCACCAAACTGGTTCGACGAAACTGCATTATCAGGTAAAAACGTATTCACCCGATGCACAATAACTAAATCCCACTGCGGTACGACCAAAATGAAATGCCCGCCCGCGCCGCGTGCCGTGTACGCGCCGTAGGGAAGTGTGACCCCTTTGAAGTGACGACCGTTCGCAGCGACCCACCACATGTATCCATAGCCGCCCGAAGCACCTGCATTCGAATAGGACGCTGTACTTTCCGTGACCCATTCAGCGGGAACGATCTGCTTGTTCTTCCATTTACCATCGCGCGCCATGAGCAATCCGAACCGCGCGAGATCGCGCGCACTCAATCGAAACGGATACGCGGGATGCACGGACTGATCGCCCGTGAAGTAGTCGGTGTGATCGCCCGGAACAAAGTCTTCCATGCCGAGTGGCTCGGCGAGATCTCTCGCGAACGCATCGAAGAGACTCGATTCTACTTCGTTGTCGAAAATCGTACCGAGCGCATTGAAATCCCAGTTGTTGTAGTGCCACTTCGTGCCAGGCGCATGACTGCCCCGCGCCGGTTTACTGGCCGTCATGGACGCTGTTTCGTAGAGCGCGGCGTGATAAATACCGGATCGCGCTTTCAACAAATCACGGACCGTGGCTTCTTTTTCGTTCTCGGTTAGCGATGGCGCTTTATCATCGATACCGAGTTCATCGAGTGTCTTATCGAGATCGATGACCCGCTTGTCCTCGTAAATGCCGTAGAGCGCGCTCAAAATACTCTTGCGCATGGAGTGACACATAAACACCCTATCCGTCTCCCCCCACTCGTGCACAATACGGCCCCCATGCACGATCAGAACAGCTGCGGTATCGAGGGCAGACGCATACGCTTCCGCACGCGCCAATTTCTCTGAGGACCAACCGGCCTCTTCTGGCGAACGATGCGCTCGCCACGATTTACCGGGATACGGTTCAGCATGGACAGACGCGGCGACACTGATCGCCACGATGAATGCGGTTACACGGTTCATTCTCAAATGGCGACGAATCACTCGTCGTTACCGCTCTCAAGGAACTGAATCAAGCTAACTAAATCGCCAAGGCTCATGGTGTTGAGTAACCCTTCTGGCATTACGGATGTATTGGCTTCTTCACGGGAGGTGATTTCGCTCTTCGGAATATCGACCTTGTCGCCGGTCGTCGTGATGAGCGTCAAGGTCGTTTCGTTTTCACCCGCGAGCATGCCGGTCACATCGCTGAAGTCCGCGAGTTCGACGTGATAGGCGGTGTACTGATCGGACACGACTTTCGAGGGATACTTAATCGACTCAAGGATGTCGCGTCGTCGGAATCGGCTTACCACGGACGACAAGTCCGGTCCGCCGCCGAAACCAATTTCGCCGAACACGTGACAGTTCGCACACCGCGCTCGAATGAATACTTTCTCACCATTCTTCAGATTCGGCTTACGGTAATTCATGGGATCATATTCGAGATATTCGGCGAGTTCTTCAAAACTCATCTGGGCCAAATCCGTGTTGACCTTCGGCGCTTCTTCATCCAGTTTCGCTAGCAAGGCGATCGCATCTGCGTTGCGCTTTTCAAGTGCCGCTTGCTTGCGCGCCTCGGCAGTTGCCTTTTGTTCTTCCGGCATGAGATCCATAGAGGCGGACCACAAGTTTTCGATATACCCGGCCATACTCGCCGCACCACCAATTTCGCGCCCGGTGTCGAACCACGTGACGAGTTCATCGCGTTGATCGTGATTCCATCCTTCTTCGATCACACGCATACAATAGACCGTGTGAATTTGGTCTTCCTGCGACTTATCCGGAGTGAGATACGCCAGCAATTTACCGGTCGCGCCGGGCGGCTGAGTGAATGCCGCCATCACTTGCAGCTCCCGATTCACGTCGAAATTCTGCGCGGGGAAGCGGTCGAGTAGCTTCGGTCCTACAGCATCCTTAAAAGCCCTGCGGTCGCCTTCGCCCTTATCGCGAATAAACGCCTGCGACATCACCCGCAAGTATTGGATGAGCGTGTCGTCGGTCATCTCGGCACCCGCGATCGCACGCAGACGCTTGAACACGGCGTCGCTGTCATCGGCCGTCTCGGCGGTCATTACGAGCGCTAGAAGACCTTCCATCATCGCGGTCGGATTATTCTTCACGCCCAACCCGAGGACGGGGCCCTCCCAATATGATCGTTCGACTCGCCGAAGTGCTTGTCGCGCGGAATAGCGCACAAACCGATCATCATGATCCAACAATCCGACGAGGGATTTCGCTAATCTGCGATCGGCGCGCCGCGAATCATCAGCGGACAGCCCCGTGCGTACCAATGCTTCGGCAGCGCGACGAGCGACGGTCGGATCGTCATCACCCAACCCGTCGATGAGCGGCTTCCGAACAGCGTTTAGCGGATACGTCCCAAGCAACATCACGGCCTGAGATCGAAGCGCAGGATCCTCGTCTTTCATCAGACGGCCCAACAGACCGCGGTCCGGTTCGGGGCCATGCAGTTGCAATGCTTCCAATGCGCGAAGTCGCTCGTCGGTAGGACGTTCGCTGTCAAACACCGCATCAGTCAATCCGATTTCCCATTCTTCGCCGAGTGTATCCTTCGCATTGGCGTTCGCAAATTTACCCCAAGCCGATCGCGGCATGGGTTGTCGCACGACGTTGTCAATCGCAGATCCATCTTGTTTCTCTGGGATGCCTGTCCCCGTATAACGCACACGGTACATACCGCCCGTGGTGCTGCGACCGCCGATGGTGAAATAGAGATTGCCGTCGGGTCCGACGTCAAGGTCGGTCACGTTAAGCGGTTCACCAATGATGAAGTCGTCGGTCTCACCGGCGTAGGTCGCGCCCGCACGTTCGGGGAAGATGACTCGGATGCGCCCTCGTGACCAATCGCCCATGAAGAACGCGCCGCGGAATTTTGCGGGATACGCATCGTGGTAATAGAACGCAACGCCGACAGGTGAACCGCGGCCCACGCCATCCACACCGGGCAACGTGTCGATATAATAGTCCGGCATTTTGCTGGACCCCGTGCGCCAACCGTAATCCGCACCCGGCACCGCGTGAATCACGCGAATGGGACGAAACCACGGCAACCCGCGATCCCATTCCATATCGGAGTCGAATGTAAAGATTTCGCCCGTGAGATCCATCGCCATATCAAACGGATTGCGATAACCACCAACGATTTGTCGCCACGTTTTGAGATCTGGGCTGACACGATGCATCGTCCCACCAGGCGCACGAATATTGTTTGCGTGACCACGGGGATCAACATAGCGCGGCAATAGATGGTCTTCATCGAGTCCGTACAACGGCGACGCCGGATCGTCCGGTTCCGAGGGATGCGCATGGTTTCCATAAAGCACATACAAATAGCCGTCCGGCCCCGTCATGATGGTGTGCGGACCGTGTTCGCCAATACCGCCGTTGGACTTCATGACCATCGAGACATCGTCGGCCACGTCATCACCATCCGTATCGCGTAGGCGGTATAGCGCCGTCACTTTGTCCGGCTTAGGGCCACGTGAATTTACGAGTAGATCACCGGGTCCTAAGTAGTGCATGCCGTGCGCCGTGTCGATTTCCTCGGAGAAACTGTGCACGCGGTCGTAGGTACCGTCGCCGTCATCGTCCATGAGCAACCGGATACCACCGCCTTCCGCTGCGAGCGCCGGTCGGCCAAGGTGATCAAACGTCATGTTGACCACGGACTTAATCATTTCCGCCGGCGCAACTTCCTCCACAACGAATCCCGGAGGTACCCGCCACCGTTCCCCACCCAGCTTAATGAGGTCACGGCGTTCCACATCATCGAAATCAGGGATGAGTTTAGCCCGCGGTTGAAGTTCACGGATCTCAATATCTTTGAAGGCGACTACCATGCCCGGACCGGCGTGTAGTTGGAGCGCAATGAAGCCTTCTTTTGCACCGTCGGGATCATTAATGTCGCACGTTGTGTGTCCATTCAAGACGATTCGCACGCGATCGCCTTCGCACGTGATTTCGAATTGATTCCAATCCCCGTGTTTCACCCATTCCTGCGTAGCGGCCTGTTGCTCGGGCGACATCGCCCCCCAGTACGGCATGAAGCCGCGCTTCTTTTCCTCATACAACATCCCGAAGTATGTCTTCTCCGCGATGTCGGCTTGGTACCCAGCGGCGACGTGATTCAGCAGAAGCTCACTTCGGAATTGGATACCGCTGTTATGATTCTCCAGTTTCGCACTCACACGCAGCACAAAATCGCCGTAGGGCTTTTCGTAGGAGAGAAACGTGTTCCCTTCTAGTTTGACGTCCTTAGATGAACCGACGATTGCGCCATCCGCGACGCTCCATAGACGCTCGTCGCCCGTCCAACCCGAAAGGTCTTTGCCGTTGAACAAGGGCGTGAATCCATCTGCCGCTTCCGCGGCGTGCATGCCGATTATCCCAACCAGCAACCCGGCCAACCCTGTTTCGATTCGTCTACGAATACGCATTCCCACACTCCATCTATCATACGCGCCAAGAGGCGCAGCCCAAACGAACAGCGATTGTAGCGCAGGAACAGGGCGGTTGCGAATCATGATCCGCGCACAACATTCCGATACGACTCGATCCGCGTAGCACCCAATTGTATTGGGCGTTTTTCGGCCAGAAAATCGCACTGCAACTCCCACGAATGACTCGTAAACCATCGAACGATGTGTGTCGTCTCACTTCCTAGGGGCGCGATCTGCCCGGAGACGATTGGCGAATGTCCGAAATGCATAAAGCTACGCTATACTCCCACGACCCGGCGGACGACACTTCTCCGCCAACGCCCCAGACTCGGTCCAACGGAAACGCGTACATGAGCGAAGACCAGACGAACACACGCCTAGTCGATATCCGCGACTTGACCGTCGCGTATGGCCGCCGTGTTGCACTGGACAATATTTCGCTCGCCATTGAACCAGGTGTCGTCGGACTCCTTGGCCCAAACGGCGCAGGCAAAAGCACATTACTTCGCACGTTGCTCGGCTTCATCAAACCCGCGAGCGGCAACGCCAGCGTTTTCGACATGCCAATCTCAGGCAATGCCCTTCGCATTCGTCAACGCATCGGCTACATGCCGGAGAAAGACATCACGAGTCCGAAGATTAGCGCGGTGGCCTTTGTTTCGTATTGCGGCAGTCTCGCGGGCATGCCCCGGTCAGACGCGATTCAACGCGCACACGAAGTCCTCAATTATGTCGGACTCGGCGAAGAGCGATACCGCACGATGGAAACGTTTTCCGCCGGCATGCTTCAGCGCGCGAAACTTGCGCAAGCGCTCATCCACGATCCTCGATTGCTATTCTTAGACGAGCCTACAAATGGATTGGATCCGCTGGGTCGAGTAGAGATGCTCGATCTCATTACGGAGATTGCAAAGCTGAAACAAGTTGCCATCATATTATCCTCGCACCTCTTGCCAGATATCGAGCATGTGTGTGAACGGGTCGTGGTAATCAACCGGGGCCGCATCGTACGCACGGGAGATATGACCGACCTCACGCGCATGAAAGGCCGAATGATGGAAGTGCGCGTGCGCGAAGGCTACGCCACCTTCGCGGACTACCTACGCAAACATGGATTCACCGCGCAAGAAACGCATGACGGCACTTTGATCGTTACACACGAGGACGCCGTGACGGTGGATCGCATGTACGCGCTCGCGCGTGAGACCGGCCATCAAATCCGCCATGTATCACCGGTGCGTCAGAAGTTAGAAGAAGTGTTCCTCGAAGCGATTCAGGAGTCGGTGACACCGGCCTAATCCGATGCCGATTTACGAGCAAACCTACAAACCCTGGGAAGCGCGATCACTATTGCGGTGGCGCTGGCGCCCCATTGCCGTACAGGAACTTCGCATCGCGATGACGGCGCGCTCGTTCAAATTCCTATTATTGCTAAGCTGTCTGCCGTTTCTCACATTCCTGTTGCTATTCCTATCGGTCGACATGCTCGCATCGAACCCCGATTCTCTCGCCGGAATGGTATTGGAAGAAACGAACATTGTCCAAATCGACGACGTCATGTTCTGGCGTTTTCTGCGATTGTGCGTCCCGCTAGTTGTATTGTGTTGCCTCGCCGTTGGCTCCGGTCTGATTTGCAACGACATTCGCAACAATCTCCTTGAGATCTATTTCGCAAAGCCGTTGACCAGCATTGATTATTTCATCGGCAAACTCGTGGCCGTCATGTTCTTTCCACTATTGATTAGTGCGGTACCCGCCCTTCTCTTCTTTCTACTCCACATCATCATGACGCCCGACAGTAGCCTCGAGTTTTTCCGCACGTACGGTTACTTGTTATTAACCATGCCGGCCTACGCGCTCGCCATTGCACTGCCTTCCGGGACGTTGGCGATGTTGTGTTCCGCGCTCAGCCGCAGTACGCGCTTCGCCGCCGTAGCATTTTGCGCCATCTTGTTCATGAATCGCGCCCTTGCCGAATTTATATCCGAAATCACACAGCGACCAAACCTCAAATTCTGGAGCGTCGGCCATTCGGCAGACGTGATCGGACTGGTCCTTATCCGCAAAGAAGTTCCCGAAGATATGTATTGGCCTTACGCGATCTACATGCTTGCCGCATGGTGTATCATCGCCATGGGCCTCACGTTTCACCGCGTGCGCGCGGTGGAGGTCGGTTCATGAGCGTGACAATTCACGCACAAGACGTGTCTCGCTGGTTTGGCGAAGTCGTCGCACTCAACAAGTTTTCTGCCAACATCGGACCGGGCGTGACAGGGGTGCTCGGCCCCAACGGCGCGGGAAAATCAACGTTTTTCAAACTCTGCACCGCGCAACTTCGCCCCAGCCAAGGCACCTTGCACATGTTCGGCGAACCGGTCTGGGCGAACTACAACACGCTCCGCCGAATTGGCTTTTGCCCGGATGGCGAAAATTACTACGAAGAAATGACCGGCTATGAGTTCGTCGTTGCGCTTGCGCGATGCACTGGCATGGCCTCCGCGGACGCGATCCGATCATCGCTCCTCGCGATCGAACGGGCGGGCATGACCGATCGCATGCATGATCGCATCGGTTCGTACAGTAAGGGGATGCGCCAACGGGTGAAACTCGCGCAAAGTATGGCGCATGACCCCGAAGTCTTATTTCTCGACGAGCCCATGACTGGACTCGACCCCATCGCGCGGCACGATACCTTTCAATTGATTCGTGAGTTGGGTGAAGAAGGCAAGACAGTGATCGTATCCAGTCATATCCTCTACGAAATTGAAAACGTGACCAGCAATGTAATTCTGATGAACAAAGGATGCGTGTTAGCCGAAGGCAATATTCGACACATTCGCGATTTGATTGATCGACACCCCCACTCCGTGTCGATCGAATGCGACCGACCCCGCGAATTGGCTAGCCGGCTAATCGATAATCCGCACATCGTATCAATGGAATTCGACGAGACCGGTAACGGCCTGCAAGTATTTACCCGCGATCCCAATGCGTTTTACGACGGACTCCCCGCGTTGGTTCTGGACGAACAGTTTCAAATCGGGCGCATCGCCTCGCCGGATGACAACCTACAAGCCGTGTTCGAGTACTTGGTGAACTAGACCGATGACGACCGACGTTCAAAACCCGCCCCCATTGCCGTTGCCAGAGCAACCCATGCCATCGCCACATCCACCGCTGGATGCGGCTCATTTTGTGCGTACGGCCTCGGCGGTAGCATCGTTTACGATGTGGTTACTGTTACGTGGCCGACGTGTCCGGGTCATGGCCGCGGTCATCATGCTCCCCGCCCTCATGCCATTCTTGTTGGCATATCTCGTGCCGGACCATGTCACAATCGACGGACAAGAAGTATTCATCATCAGCATGGAATTCTTATATGTCGGAATGCTGGTACCTTTGGGCGCGATATTTTTTGCGACTTCACTCCTCGGCGACGAAATGGAAAGCCGCACGTTCCCATTGTTGCTCTCTAGGCCATTGCCGAGATCTGCACTCGTCATCGGAAAGTTCGCGGCCTATTCGACCGTATGCGCGACATTCTTTATCGCGTCGACAATTCTAGTATTTGCCGCGTGCGTGATCGCGCTGAAGATGCCGTTGTCAGTCGAATATGGACGCCATCTTGCCGTGTATTGCCTTGTGCTGACCGCGGGTGTCCTTGCGTATGGTGCGCTCTGCCTCGCCGCGAGCACGGTAACAAAGCGACCGGTCATACTCGCCATAATTTTTGTCTTTGGATGGGAAAATCTAAGCTCAATCATTCCCGGTTATCCACGCCTCTTCACGATTCAGGCCTACCTTCAAGCGCTCCTCCCTGAATCACTCTTTGAAAAGTGGTATGAAGAGGCAACAGTGATACTGGACATGGTCGCCCTCACCCACATTCCAATAGGGCCAATGCGTGCAGCCCTAACGCTAACGCTCGTCGTCATCGGACTCCTCGGCGTCGCGTCATATGTTGTTCGCAACAAAGAATACGCCGCGTCTCCTGAGTCAGTGTAACTTGCCTCACGCAAAAGGCGCTAATACGCGAAGAACTCCGTCCACAGATGTGCTCCGATAAAAGTTGGCGCTTACCGACCTGTCATTCCGAGATACCGTGTTGAAAATCCAACAACCCCTGATTCGCTTTTCGTAGCACTGGCTTCCAGCCGGCATTGGTATAGCCCCATCCCAACATGCCTGCTGGAAGCCAGCGTTACACAACCATGCCCCCGTGTCATTCCCAGTGAAGCCGAGGACCTGCAGTCGGCGTGTAGGGTTGCATCCAATACAACATGCCGTCCGCAGGACCGCGTGTTCGTGGTTTGTTGCCCACTCCATTATAATGTGAGGAAGTCCATTCAACAGCAGACCGAACGTGGTAATCGATGTGATTGCAAAGACATTCAAACGATCGCTAAGTGGCGCGGCTCTCGTACTAACGTTGAGCCTTTCTGCGTCGGCTGCCGATGACGTAGCACCCGCGTCGGAATCGGTTACGCCGGAGAACGAAGAATTCTTCGAACGCCATGTCCGGCCTGTATTGGCAGAACATTGTTTCGAATGCCACGGCCCCGACACGCAAGAAAACGGGCTTCGTCTTGACGGACTCGACGCGATTCTAACCGGCGGCGAACACGGCCCTGCAATCGTTCCCGGCGATTCGACCGCGAGCCGGATGATAAACGCGATTCGCCGCGAGGGCGATCTCAAGATGCCTCCGGAGACCGAACTGCCAGCCGAAGCCGTTGATGCGCTGACTCAATGGGTAACCATGGGCGCGCCGTGGCCGGAAGGCAGACCGATCATTGCGGGCGATAGAGTTGACGCGATTCGCAAATCGCATTGGGCATTCAAGACCATTCGAAACCCATCGCCACCAGCGGTAAAAAATGAGCCTTGGGTTCGAAACGATATCGACCGGTTTATTCTCGCGCGTATCGAATCCGCCGGTCTATCGCCATCACCCGAAGCGCAACGGCGAACGCTCATTCGGCGTGCTTCATACGATCTGACCGGTTTACCGCCGACGATGGAAGAGGTCACTGCGTTCGATCAGGACAATACGGAAGACAGCTATGATCGAATGATTGATCGCTTGCTTGAGTCCCCGCGATACGGCGAACGTTGGGCGCGACATTGGCTGGATATTGCGCGGTATAGCGACACCAAGGGCTACGTTTTTGAAGAGGACCGCTTCTACCCGTATTCACACACCTATCGCGACTACGTGATTCGCGCGTTCAACGAAGACCTGCCCTACGACCGATTTATCGTCGAGCAACTCGCCGCAGATTTACTTGACCTCGATGAAGACAAACGCCCGCTCGCCGCGATGGGTTTTCTCACGTTAGGACGCCGTTACCTAAACAACGTCCACGACATTACGGACGACCGTATCGACGTGGTCACCCGTGGCATGTTGGGACTTACCGTTGCTTGCGCGCGTTGCCATGATCACAAATACGACCCCATTCCAGCCGCTGATTACTATTCGCTGTACGGTGTATTCCGTAGTACACGTGAACCGGCGGTCGATGATCTCCCGCTCATTTCCGATCCCGATCCCGACGACCCCCAATTTCAGGAATACCAACAACTATTAGAAGAAAAGCAATCCGCGCACCGTTCGTTCCGCAATAAATGGCACGTCAAACTGCTCACGGAAGCACGCGAAGAAGTCGCCAAGTATCTTCTCGCGGCGCACGACACCCGCGACATCACCGAAACCGCGCCGTTCCGCGAACTCGCTAAAGAACGCGGACTGCATTGGTATTTGCTCGATCGGTGGCGAAACCATTTCAAAGAACTAGCGGAAACGCCCGGGCCGGTCTTCACGCCCTGGTTCGAATTCGCGGTGCTAGACGACGAAACATTCGCCGAGGGCTCGAACGCCATCACGGAAAAAGTTAAGAACGACAAAGCCTATAGCGATGGTTTGAATCCACGTATCGCCGAACGTTTCAAAGGCGAAGCCCCGTCCTCCATGGAAGACGTGGCGAATTGGTACGGCGAAATTTTACAAGCGGTTAACTCGGAATGGGTAAACGTACTGGCGTCGCAAGCGCAAATTGCAATTCAAACCGGTACGGCATTCGCCCTACCCCTCCGTTTGCCCGATGATAACGCAGAAGCGTTACGACAAGTCTTGTATGCAAAAACCAGTGCAACAAACTTTCCTGAATCTGACATCCGTCAACTGATCGACATCCCCACTCGGAACAAGAACTCTCAACTCCAACGTGCTGTTCAGGCCCATCAAGCCAGGCATCTCGGACGCCCTGATCGCGCCTCAGCGCTAGCGGAAACGTTACCGCCGTTCGAGCCTTATGTATTCAAACGCGGGAAACCGGGGCAGAAAGGCGACGCCGTTCCACGACAATTCCTCGCGGTGTTGACCGATGGTGAACGCACTCCGTTCCAGGATGGGAGTGGACGTTTGGAATTGGCAAATGCGATTGCGAGCCGCGACAACCCGTTGACCGCACGCGTGTTCGTCAATCGGGTGTGGACGCATCTCTTTGGCGAACCGATCGTCGGTACGTCCAGCGACTTTGGCGTACGCAGCGACGCGCCATCCCACCCGGACTTACTGGACTACCTCGCAACAAAGTTTATGGATGATGGCTGGTCCATCAAAGAATTGCATCGCACGATCATGCACTCCGCAGCATACCGTCAATTGAGCGTAGGGGACTCGAATCCGACGGACCCGGAAAATCGCCTACTGGCACGCCAGAATCCGAAGCGTTTGGAATTCGAGGCCATGCGCGACAGCTTGCTTAGCGCATCGGGTACGTTGGATCTGGCGATGGGCGGTCCGGCGTTTACGATAACCAGTGAGCCATTTATCCCACGGCGAACGGTGTACGGCCTTATTGAGCGCCAGAACCTACCCGGTGTATTCCGTACGTTCGACTTCGCCACGCCCGACGCGCACAGTCCGCGCCGCCATCAGACGACCGTGCCGCAACAGGCATTGTTCTTGATGAACGCGCCGTTCTCCGTATCCCAGGCGCGAGGCCTGGCGACATCGATAACAGCGTCTTGTGACGACGACAAAGAACGCATCCAACAGCTCTACCACCGCGCACTCCAACGCGATCCAAGCCAAGACGAAATCCAACTCGCGAACCTTTTCATTGATCGCTACGAAGCCGCGCCAGCTCAACCGCCGCCCGAACCTCAAACGTGGCAATACGGCTACGGCGGACTCAATGAAGAATCGAATGCGATCTCGTCATTTACACCGTTCGATCACTTCAAAGGCAAGAAGTGGCAAGCGGCAGAAAAAATCCCGGATGACCAATTCGGACACATTTCGCTTCACGATCGTGGCGGCCATACCGGTCGCGACAATGCCCACGCAGCCATCCGGCGTTGGATTGCACCACGTGATGCTGTCATTCGCATCACCGGAAAACTCAAACACGAAAGTGAAAATGGCGATGGGATCGCCGGCTACATCGTGTCAAGCGAGCACGGCGTCCTATGGCAAGGCATCGCCCACAACGCCGCAGCGGAAAGCACCGTCGAATCGGTCCGCGTGACAAAAGGCGATTTCATTGATTTTGTCGCAGCACCGCAATCCAACGACGGATGGGATAGTTTTCACTGGTCAACCGACATCAAAATAGTAGAAACTCTCGACGGCGATCCCGCCGGCCGCCTCGAATGGGACGCCCATAACGATTTCGAAGGTCCAGCGCCCGCACCGCCCCCGCCCATCAACGCGTGGGAAGCCTACGCACAAGCGTTGCTACTATCGAACGAGTTTATGTTCGTGGATTAAGCGGCCCGTCGGGAGGGACGCCTCTCGCGCGCCCACGATCAGTTTCGGACACTACAAAATCTCAAACACGTTGTACGCGACCTTGCCCGCAATAGGTTTGAAGACACCAACCGCAACGACATTATTCAACCAGGCGTACTTCTCCGAATTCGTTTCGAAATACGGCGTCGTCCGAAAATAGAAACCGCTGTCTTTCTGCGCGATGATGCCGCGGTACGTCGTGTAGATGAGCGCACCGTCGTCGGTTTTCGCTGTCGCGCGAACATCCAACAACGTCGTTCCATCCCTACGCTTCGTCGACCAATCACCGCCACCCGGCAACACCGTAGCGTTAATACGCGGCCCACGAATCGCGCCGCTCTTCGCGATATATATCTGCCGGTCACCCACATCCTGTACCGGCTCCAGTTCCGCTTCCATCTCAAACAGAAACCGAGACTTCAATTGCGGTTCCGCCTCATCCGCCGCCTGCGCGCTACTCGCCACCAACCCAAGTGCCGCCGCACCAAACCCCGCTCCCCACAATTCCCGCCGTCCAATTAACGCCTGTTCATCCGTCATCGCTATTCGCTCCCACAGTTCGTGCTCCGCCAATTCCCGTACCATCGCACACATCCACGTCCTCCAGCGAATTGGTCTGATATACTTCGCGCCACTTTCCGGAGAATTACATGTCGACTGCATCGCGTATATATACAACCCTCATCCTTCTCGCTGTATCCCAAACGACATTCGCGCAACACGAAACACTCGACGCGATGCCTTCGCTCGAATGGACTGAGCGGGCACCGGGGGTCTGGTCAGCGTTGATTGGTGTAGCGGAAAGCGTGGACCTCGCTTCGTTTGCGGCGGCGGAACCGAAGCGCGATGCGCTCGGAGCGATGGCGGAATCGCCGTTGCCATTCGCAGCGGATTCGGCCCGGGGTTCACTCGTCGCGGGCCGCGCAGTTGCCAGCCTGCCATTGGGTAAAGATGAGCGACTCTACGGTCTCGGCCTACAATTCAGAGGCATGAACCGGCGCGGCAGCGTCTACCACTTGCGCGTAGATCACTATGGCGAAAGCCGCGGGCGCACACATGCACCGGTGCCATTTTATGTTTCCAGTGCAGGATACGGCGTCTTCTTCAACACAGCGCGATTCGTCTCGTTATATCCCGGCATCGGCAATCGACGCGACAGCGCGAACCTCCCCCCCATTCGTGATCGCAATACCGATCCCAAGTGGGCCGCGCAGCCGATGTCCGATGCAGTAGAGGCATCTATCGCGGGACCAGGTCTAGAGGTGTTCGTGTTTGCAGGACCGACTTCGCTCGATGCCATTCGTCGGTACAACCTCTATTTCGGTGGCGGCACATTACCCCCACGTTGGGGACTCGGATTCTGGCACCGTGTGCCGACGAACGCTCCCGCAGACGCCATTCTGGAAGAAGTCGCGCAGTTCGAGAAGCAAGATTTTCCACTCGATGTCATCGGCCTCGAACCCGGTTGGCAATCGAAGTCGTATCCCGGCACGTTCGACTGGAATTCAAAGAATTTCCCGGAGCCTGCAGCATTCGTCGCGGAGATGAAAACGAGAGGTGTCCACGTAAACCTGTGGGAAAACCCTTACGTCTCGCCCGAGTCTTCAATGTATCGCGACATGCTACCCCACACGGGATCGCACATGGTTTGGCTCGGCGTCGTGCCCGATTACACCCTCGAAGATGCGCGTACGATACTCCAACAACATCACGAGAAAGCACACCTCGCCATCGGCGTGTCCGGCTACAAAATCGACGAGGTCGACGGCATCGATGAATGGTTATGGCCCGACCACGCCGAATTCCCTTCGGGCACATCAGCCGAAATCATGCGACAAACATACGGTTTACAAATGCAGCAAACACTCTACGCCATGTTTCGCGAACGAAATCAGCGCACGTATAGCCTGGTTCGCGGATCGAACGGCGCGGCGTCTGGATATCCGTTCGTGATTTACAGCGACTATTATGATCACCGCGGGTATGTTACCGCGCTCGTCAACAGCGGATTTGGCGGCGTGATGTGGACCCCGGAGATTCGGAGCGCACGCACCGAAGAGGAATGGGTGCGGCGGATGCAAACCGTCTGCCTATCCCACCTCGCGCAATTGAACGCCTGGGCATCCGGCACCAAACCATGGTCCAAGCCAGCGGTGAATGACGCTATCCGCGCGGCAATGCACTTGCGCATGCAGCTCATTCCGTATTTGTATACCGCGTTCGCGGAATACCATTTTGAAGGCACGCCCCCCATTCGATCAGTGACGCTTGAAGCCGACTTCCCCGATTCAGGCGACGCCATGAAACTCGCGGAGACGGAATTCATGATCGGCGGTGGTCTGTTGGCCGCACCGATGATTGGCAAGGAGACCTCACGCAAGGTCGCATTCCCCGCGGGCAAATGGTACGACTTTTTCACGGGACATCTGGTGTCGAACGGAGAATCAATTGAGACCATCGACGCGGAGCTGAATGAAATCCCGTTGTTCGTACGCGGTGGCACGATTGTTCCGATCGCCAGCTACGCCCCGAACGTTGCCGCGATGACTGACACGCCACAATTTGAAATGCGCGTCTATGGTGACGGCCCGGCAGCCGGCCGTCTCTATTGGGACGACGGAGAGACGTTCAATTACGAACGCGGCGAATACCGTTGGTTTCGCTTGACATCAGACGCGAGGGACGATTCCCATTCGATTTCAGCGGACGGCGGATCGTACGCACTAGATATCGACTCTACGACGTGGCGCACGATGACCCGGTAGAGTTCCCGGACGCGGGTGGCAACGTGTCACACCTCAAGCTCAGGTCGTTCCAGATAAGGGTGCCTCGTCCATGTCGTCGTCGACGAATCCGCCGGCGAGGTGTTTCCCGCGTTGGGTAGCGGGTTCAACATCTTCGGGGGCCAGCCAGCGCCGGGTAATGACGTATATCGCGAGTCGTCTCCCATCATTGAGTATCGCCATTAACGCAGGCATGAACAGCAGCGTAAGGATAGTGGCGGACGCGACGCCCGCGGCGATGGACACGGCCATAGGGATGACCATCTGGGCTTGAAGATTTGTTTCCGTGATGATGGGCAGCAACCCGATGACCGTACTGAGGGTCGTCAGGAAGATTGGGCGAAAGCGCCGTACGCCGCCCTGGCACAACGCTTCGTAGAATGGCGTGCCGCGAGCCAAGAGGCCGTTGACGCATTCCAACAGTACGATATTGTCGTTTACGACAACACCAGTGAGTGCGACAATGCCAAACAGACTTATCAACGTCACGGGAATGCCGAGCGCGTAGTGGCCGAGGAACGCGCCGATGATGCCAAAGGGAACGATGACTACGATTAAGAAGGGTTGGGCGTACGACCGGAAGATGCCGGCCAATACAACGAAGATGCCGAAGATGGCTACAATGAATCCCCGTTGTAGCCCTGCGACCGTTTCTCGATTGCTCGCCTCAACGCCTTCCACCGACCACGCCAGATTTGCGTGCCGGGCGGTTAAACCATCCATATAATCTCTACCGAGGTCGGCGACGATTTCGCTCGGATTGGCGCGCTTGATGTCGACTGCCGCGGTCACCGCGATGCGGCGTCGCCCGTCAACGCCGTGAATGCTGGAATAGCCCTGCCGGAGGCTGATGTCGGTTATCGACATCAGCGGCACTTCTTCTCCGGACGGTGTGCGGATTCTGACTTGCTCGAGATCGGCGACGGTCTGACGTTCTTCTCGTGGGTAGCGAACGCGGACACGAACGTCATCCCGACCACGTTGCAGGCGTTCCGGCTCGGCCCCGTAATAACCGGTACGTAGTATTCGAGCCACGTCGGAGAGCGTAAGCCCAAACAAGTGTGCTTCGGGCTTGAGCCGCATTTGCAGTTCCGTTTTGCCAGGCCGAAAATCGTCTTCAACCTGGTAGACGCCGTCATACGTGCGCAGGTGGTCCTTCAGTTCCGCGGCGGCGGCCACTGCGACTTCAATGTCTTTCGCTTGCAGCCAAATCTCGATAGGCGGACCGCGCATCCCGATCGCATCCTCTCGTACAGTCTGGGAGATCGCGCCGGGGATGCGGCCCATGTCCTGTTCCCAGGCCGCGGCGAGGTCCTGTGAGTGTATGCCGCGCAGGCCCGAATCGAGCAGGTCGACGATGACCATGCCCATGTGAGGGGTCGCCGCGTACACGCTTGTGAACATCGCTTCCACGAGCGGCTCGCCACTGGCGGTAGTCTGTTCCACGGCTACACGCTCGAAACTTTCGCGCACGTGGTCGACCGCGTCGCGCGTCACTTCGGCGGGTGTGCCGAGCGGGAATTCGATTTGAGCGCGAATGTGATTTCCGTCGGCCGGCGGCCAGAATATGATGCGAATGAATTTACCGCCGATGAGTCCGGCGGTGATCATGATTATGCTTACGGCAATGCACAACGTGAAGTACCGGTGGCGGACCGCAAAACGCACCGCGGGTAGATAGGCGCGTTCAGCAAATCGCTCGACGGCACGCCCCGGCCATTGCCGCCATCGTTGAAGCCGGCTGCGCTTGGCGTTGGCATCCTCTTGCGCGCGCATATCAGGCAGATTGTTCAAGTGAGCCGGCAGCATGAAGAGTGATTCGACAAGCGAAACCAACAACGCCGAAATAACGATAACCGGCATGAGCGCCATCACCTTCCCGATCATTCCCGGAACATACGCCAACGGGAGAAACGCGATAATGGTTGTTGTGACCGCCGCGAGGACGGGCGCCCCGACTTCCATGACGCCGTCGGTCGCAGCCTGCAGAGGTCCTTTTCCGTGTTTTCGATGGGCATAGATGGATTCGCCGACAACAATGGCGTCGTCAACGATGATGCCCAACACGACAATCATGGTAATGAGCGAAAACTCGTTGATGGAGATGCCCTGTATCCACATGAGGACAAGCGCTCCGCTCAGCGACACGGGAATGCCAAGCGCGATCCAGAACGCGAGCCGCGTGTTGAGAAAAACCCATAGGACCGTCAGGACGAGAAAGAGCCCCATGACTCCGTTGCGCGTCAACATACCGATTTGCCCGCGAATGAAGGTCGAGTCGTCGAAACACGTCGTCACATGAACGCCCGGCGGCAACCCCTGCTGTTTCGACGCCGCATACGCGTGAACGGCGTCGGCAATGGCGATGGAGTCTTCTCCTGGCGCTTTGCTGACGCTGATTAGTTGGCACGACGCGCCGTTGAAAGAAGTGAACGACGGATCCTCTTTGAACGAGTCGGAGATCGTTGCGATGCGATCGAGCGTGACCAGCCCACCATCGGGCGTGGTCTTCACGATAATGGATCCGAATTCCGGGCCGTGGTAGCGACGGCCAATCGCCCGGATTCGGATTTCGCCGCCTTCCGCGCGGATGTTACCCATGGATACATTCACGCTCGTGGCGTTGATCGCGCGCGTTACATCGTCGAGCGACAGTCCGTATTGCCGCAGGCGATCCCGCTTAATCTCGATGTTGACTTCGTAGGGCCGCCCGCCCGAAACCTCCACCAACGTCACCTCGGGCAAGCGTTGAATATCATCCAAAATGGTGTCCGCGAGCGCCTTGAGCTGACGTTCGGGTACGTCGCCCCATAACGCGAGGTTGATCACTTCCTCGTCGAAGGCCTCGACTCGATACCGTGGGTTTTCGACACCGTCTGGAAACGTATCTATCGATGCGACCGCGTTTTCAATTCGGTTTCGGACTTCCTCCGCTTCGTAGCCTTCCAAGACTTCGATGGTTGCCATGCCCCAACCTTCGGAAGACGTCGTGTGATAACTCTTGATGCCTTCCATGCCGTCGATGGCGGCTTCAATACGCCGCGATATACCTTCTTCAACCTCGACCGGATCGGCACCGCGATACGGTACTTCGATCTGGACAAAATTGACGTCGAGCGAAGGCATGCCTTCGCGTTGGAGGTTGAGCAGTGCCATTCCGCCAAGAACAAGAATGGTGCCCAGCAGCAAGTTGGCGAGAATCGTGTTGCGGACGATTGCCTGTACAAAGTGGTTCACAGCTACACCCCAGGGGCGCAGTCATTCGACTGAACGTGTTCCCCCGTGGACTCGATCAAAACGTCTAACAAAGTTCGATCAAGCGGGTCGACGAGCCGCGTCGTGATCACCACGTCTGCCGGAGCCAGTCCTTCGCTGACATAGGCGATCCCGTCTTTTCTGCGGGCAACCACGACGCGTCGCGTTTCGAGGCGTCCGTCCACTGCGCAGTTGACCGTCTCGTCAATCGTCACGGCTGACTCGGGGACGGCGAAGACGTGTTCGAGCGTCTTGCCTGGTATCGCCACGCGGCACCACATGCCTTCCACGAGCGGAAGCCCTGCGGGGCCATTGAAGGAAGCATCGCGTCCTGTAACCTGCACGACTACGCTCACCGTTCGGGATCCCTCGTCGTAGCTCGCGACCCGCGATAACCGTCCCGCGCGGGCATGATCGGTGAGGTCTTCGATCCACGCGATTTCGCAGATAACGGGTTGGACATCTGAAAACCAGGCGGAATCCGAAGCGACATCGCCGACCGTCGTATTGAACCGGAGCCATTGTTGCGCCTCCCGCGAATCGAGTGGGACGTGAATCTCGAGGAGGGAATCGTCCACGAGTTCGGCCACCTTCTGACCGGCTTGCACGAACTGGCCCATTTCGATCGCGTAGTTGCTGACCCGCGCGGTGAACGGTACGACGACTTCGGTCTTCTGGAGTTCCGTAAGCGCTGAATCCAGACGCGCCCGGGCGGATTCGAGTGCGTTACGGCTCTCCTCTATACGAATCGGGTAGAGCGCAACCCGGTTTTCCAACTGGTTCATCTCATCCATTGCGCTCACATAGGCTTGCTCGGCGTTCTCGATGGCCTCTTGCGTACCAACATCTTCCTCAAGAAGCGTTCTCAGGCGTTCGTATTGGGTTTCTGCGAGACCAAGTTTTCGCGCGGTGGGCTCCAGTCGCTGTTTGTCGTTGCTCCATTCCGTTTGAAGCCGCCGAAGAGCCGTGTCGCGTTCAGCCACTTGAGCGGCAGCTTCGCGCACCGCGATCCCGTACTGCTTCTTATCGACCGTGAAGACGCTTTCACCTTTCTGGATGACGCCGCCCTCTATCAGGGCGGGATGGGTCGCAATGACGCGCCCCCTTACTTCGGGCGCCACCATGACGCGGCGACAGGCCACCGTCTGTCCTTGGCCGACAATTGTGACAGGCAGATCGATGGGTTCCATGACTATCGCTTCGACCGGGAGGGCTTGTTCAGCGCGAGGGACAAATGCTTCAGCGGGGGATGTTCCCATTCGCAGGAGCAGCAGCATCGCCGATGCGCCCACAACGAGTACGCTGGCGCAGGCGATTGCGATCATCGCGCGTCCCAGGCGGGACGCAGAGCGAATAGTCTTTGAATCATCCTTGATGGCCACGAAAGCGTTCTCCCATAGACCCATGGTTCACTTCGCCTATGTTAGTTAAAGAACTTGTACGCTACGTCCTCAATGCCTATTCCCGAACGTTGACCGCATTGATGCCGCCACCGGCTTTAGCAGAATTAGGCCGAAACTGAGATATAGTGATCCTCCATCTACTCTTATCTCTACAAAGTCATTTTTGCCCTAATTGGATTAGGTTTGTCAAATAAGCCCTAAGCCCCACCGCTCGGAATCCCCGGTAAAGGAGGCCCATTCATGCCACTACCCTTTGATATCGATGCGCTCGGACACTACGCCCCGCGACGGTTCGTGTCTGATAGCGCGCCGCTCGCGGACGCCCAGTATCTAGCCGAACGCTACCAATCCCTCATCGACCGACCAATTCGGTCGCAACAAGAACTGAACCAATTGTTGTCTGATCTCCAGGAGCTGGAAGCAGCTATACAACAGATCCACGTCCTCATCGTGATTCGGACGTCGTGTCAGACTGACGATGAAGCGGCAAAGGCAGAGCACGACGCCTACATTAAGGCCGTGATCCCGGCAGTGAGACCACTACAGGACGCCATCCGAAAAAAATACCTACAAGCGCGGGAACAGTATCCGCGCAAGGACGACGACTACGAATGTTTCGAACGAAACCTTCGGGCCGATGTAGCACGATTTCGGGCAAGTAACGTTCCGCTCGAATCAGAAGACCAACTACTCGGCCAGGAATTCCAACAGATCGCAGGACAGATGTCGGTCAACTATAACGATCGCGATCACACGCTCGAAGAGATGGCGGTCTACCTCAACGATGCGGATCGTTCGGTGCGCGAGGCCGCATGGCGCGCGACGCAACAACGACGTCTGGAAGATCGCGAGAGCCTAGACGAGATATTCGACAAGCTGATCTGTTTACGGGATGAACGATCGGGTAACGCAGACTTCGCGAACTTCATCGACTACCAATTCGACGCGCTGCACCGATTCGACTACGCGCCGACCGATTGCCTACGGTTTCACGATGCCGTCGAACGCTTCATGGTCCCCCTAATGGAGGAACGACATCGCGCACGACAGTCAGCGCTCGACGTCAACGAATTACGCCCATGGGATCTCGATGTCGATCCAACCGGCCTCCCGCCGCTCAAGCCCTTCACGACTGGAGATGAACTAAGCCAAAAATCAGAAGCTGCCTTCTACGACGTGGACAGACGCCTCGGAACGTTCTTCACGCAAATGCGCAAAGACCGACTGCTCGACCTCGATAGCCGCCAGGGGAAAGCTCCGGGCGGTTATCAAGCACCGCTCGCCGAAGCGCGCAACGCCTTCATCTTCATGAACGCTGTCGGCTTGGATTCCGATGTCCGCATCATGCTCCACGAAGCCGGACATTTCATCCACACGATGTTGTGCCGCGAACAACCACTAAACGAATACCGCAGATACCCAATGGAGATCGCCGAAGTCGCATCCTTTGGGATGGAGTTTTTGGCGGGCGAACATCTACATCACTTCTACGACAAACCGGAAGACGTGGCCCGGTCACGCCAAGCGTTTCTCGAAGGCAAAATCGAACTGCTGTGTTGGATCGCGACGATCGACGCCTTTCAATTCTGGCTCTATTCAAACCCCACGCATTCGCGCGAAGACCGAACCGCCGCATGGTTAAACATACGATCACGCTTCGCCGGCGACATCGTCGATTGGTCCGGCCTCGAAACCGAACACGCCTACTTCTGGCAAAAACAGATCCACCTCTTCAAATATCCGCTCTACTACATCGAATACGGCATCGCCCAACTCGGCGCATTACAACTTTGGCAAAACATGCAGAACGATCCAGTGGACACACTGGAGAAATATAAAGCAAGCCTAACCCTCGGCGGCTCAAGACCACTGCCCGAACTCTACGAAACCATGGGCATCCGTTTCGCCTTCGACGAGGAGGTGGTCAAACCCGCCGCGGATGCGCTGAGCGCCGCAGTTCAATAAGGCACTCGGTCTATTCCGGAGCCTGGATGCGATACAGGTGCGTCTCCGTGCGCAAGAAAATCGCGTCGGCTGCGAAGGCTGGTGTCGCGAGGGTGCCTTCGTCGAGTTCGTTTTCGGCGAGTTCTTGGAAGGTGCGGCCATGTTTGATGACCGAGGTCTTTCCTTGGGAGCTGGTGACGTAAATCTTTCCGTCGGCGTGGACCGGTGAGGCCATGAAGTTTCCGCCAACGCGACCGCTCCATACGACTTCGCCGGTTTTTGCGTCGAGACAGGTGATAACGCTCTTATTGCTGATGATGTAGAGCAAGTCATCAACGAGGAGCGGTGATGGCATATTCGGCGCATCCGGACTGCTGAACCGCCACGCGACATGCGTGTCCGCAACATCACCTTTGCCATCGACTTTCAGCGCAAGCAACTCGGTGCCGCCATACCCCGTCGAGAAATAGACGAGACCATGTCCATACACCGGGCTCGTCGAGGTGGTGTGACCAGTGAGTGCGAGATTCCAAATTTCTTCGCCAGTACGCGCATCGTAACCGTATCCCGCCGATGACGCTGGACTCACCAGGACCGCTCGTCCATTCGCATCGACAACCAGCGGCGTCGAAAACGCCTTGCGCTGATCGCCTTCCATGATCAACTCACCGTCCGCTTTGTAATCGGTGAACTCGGTCGTGCGATCCGTTCGCCACACCGTATCACCCGAGCCCTTGTCGAGCGCGACGACATACTGCGCGTCAACACCATCGAACGTGAGTATCAACAGATTCTCAAACAATACCGGCGATGATCCCGGCCCACGGTAATGCCGACATTCAAGGTCTTCGCGCGTCCAAATAACATCATGCGTTTTCGCGTCTAGGCATGCCGTACCATAGCGCCCGAAGTGGATGTAGACTCGCCCCTGCTCCGCAGCAACGGATGGTGATGCATAACCATTGACCGCGTTGCCCAACGGCTCCGGCTCATCGCAATGGAACAGCGCCTCATTACATACAATCTCGCCGGAATCCTGGTCCACCGCGATCACGTAAAAGTCATTGCCCTCTTTGGTCGCGGACGTCAACCACACTTTGCCCTCAGCAATGACCGGACTCGAATGCCCCTCATGCGGAATTTCAGTTTTCCAAGCGATATTTTCCGTCTCACTCCAAGTAACCGGCGGCGAGTTGCCTTCAACGGCTAACCCGTTCCCCACCGTCCCACGAAAGGCAGGCCAGTCCAACGTTCCCGCCGCACTCACCTCGCTGTGCACACAGAGCATAAGTCCGCACGCCAGGAGTGGAACCGAAAACACGAGGAGTGAGCGTCTTACCCGAACTTGAATCAACCGAATCATTGCAATTTCTCCGAAAGTATCCACCGTTCTAAAAGCCCAGCTTAACGTATTCACACACAACAGCACGATTCGCCGACCGAGCCGCCCCAGTGGTATCATATGCATTGAATCGAGCAAAGTGTCCGATATGAGCTTCCACAAGACCACGACAGACGATTTTATCCTATCCCGTCGCGATTTTCTCACGCGAACCGGCATGGGCTTCGGTATGCTCGGCCTGGCAGGCGTCGCGGCCCAAGAAGCGGGCGCAATCGGCTCATCCCAAGCTCCGAAAATTCCCCATTACAGCGCCAAAGCCAAACGCGTCGTCCACATTTTCCTAAACGGGGGCGCATCGCACGTCGATACATTCGACCCAAAACCCGCGCTGAAGAAATACGCAGGCAAAGCATTGCCGATGGACAATCTGCGGACCGAACGCCCGACCGGCGGCGCATTCCCATCAATGTTCGAGTTCAAGCAATACGGCGAGAGCGGCATTCCAGTCAGCGAATTGTTCAAGAACACCGCCGAGTGCATCGACGACATGTGCATCATCCGGTCGATGCACGCCGACGTCCCAAATCACGAACCTTCCCTGTTGCTCATGAACTGCGGCGATGCGCGCCAAGTCCGACCAAGTTTCGGATCATGGGTCACTTACGGCCTCGGCACCGAAAACCAAAACCTACCCGGCTTCATCAGCATGTGTCCGGACGGATACCCCATACAAGAATCCCAAAACTGGCAAGCCGGTTTCCTACCCGGAACCTACCAGGGCACCTACATCGACTCGCGCCACGAAGACATCGAGAAACTCATCGAATACGTCCGCAACAACTATTCCTCGCTCCCCCAACAACGCGCCCAAATCGATCTACTGCAACAACTCAACGAACGCCACAAAGCCGAACGCGCAGACGATGCAGCATTCGAAGCCCGCATCCAATCCTTCGAACTCGCCTACCGTATGCAAATGGAAGCCGCGGACGCCTTCGACATTAGCAAAGAACCGGCCTACATCCGCGAAATGTATGGCGACGGCGTACACGCACGGCAACTGCTCATCACACGAAGACTCCTCGAACGCGGCGTACGCTTCATCCAACTCTGGCACGGCCAAGGCCAACCCTGGGATCATCACGACGACATCGAAATCGGCCACCGCAGATTGTCAGACCAATGCGACAAACCCATCGCCGCATTCCTAAAAGATTTGAAACAACGCGGCATGCTCGACGAAACCTTAGTCCAATGCTGCGGCGAATTCGGACGCACCCCCACCGTCGAACTCCCCACCCCCGGCTCCAACCAAGGCAAAATCAACGGCCGCGACCACAACCACTACGGCTTCACCGCATGGCTCGCCGGCGGCGGTGTCAAAGGCGGCCACATCCACGGTGCCACCGACGAATTCGGCTTCCAAGCCGTCGACAACAAAGTCCACGTCCACGACCTCCACGCCACCATGCTCCACCTCCTCGGCTTCAACCACGAACAATTCACCTACCGCTACGCCGGCCGCGATTATCGATTTACGGACGTCCACGGCAACGTCGTGCACGACCTGATCGCTTAGACATTCTTTTCTAAAGTTCAGCCCCCCTCTTTACCGCTACGGTGAGCCACGTCTTCTTATAAACGGCACATCTGTCGAAGCGAGTATTCGCTCGCCTATTCGCCTCACGCATTCAAATAACTGGTATCCATTTCCTCTATCACGACCTTTCGACTAATGTTTCTAATATCTCTATACCCTTGCCTGCACTCGAATGAACTGATAATATATACAGAAGTAAGACAACCCAGGAATGGCTCATATCCCTCTATTTACTGATATACCATCAACTGACTATGGAAACCGCCTATCCGGATGAAGTTTTGCTCCGCCAATATATTTCCAGTAGGTACCAAAACATATACAAACCTACTAGTAATTCGTTGATATCGTATCCCGATATTAGTTTACAGAAAACATGTTGTATCCATTGGTTACAGATGTCGCAAAATTACAAAGTTAGATATCTACGTGCTATCTCTTGATCTATCTGATCGAATCGTATAGACTTTTCAAATATTGGCGGAGCAAAACTTCATCCGGACTAGCGGAGAAAGAAAATATGGAAAGCTCAAATACACGGGTTCGTATAAATTTCACATCGCGCGAAATCGAGGTGGAAGGTCCTCCAGAGTATGTCGACGACATGCTGAATCGATTTGCGGACAAACTTCAGACGTTCAGTGAATGCGGTGACGGAAAAGAAGCCGTACCAACGGAGCCCAAATCTCATTCGAATGTGGAATCGGTCGAATTACCCGCTGCGTTTGGTGAGTACATTCATAGTCTGCCAAGGAACATGACCGAGGCAGACCAAGCACTGATCGCCGGATACTTTGTACAGGCGAGACTGAGCGACGACAAGACTTTCACGACCAAAGATGTGAACGAAGCCTTACGCGAACAAGGCATAAAACTTTCCAATGCATCAGCGTGCATAAGACGTAATACGGAAACGCGGCGCGTGTTCGTCGTCGCAAAGGGCAACTTCCGCGTTTCCCAATCTGGGATGGAGCGCATCAATGAGATGCGGCGAACTGGAGAAGAGTAATGGCGAACCAGGAACATGGAGAACTAGAAATCAGGTTTGGCGACGTTGCAATTAGAGCATCAGGTCCAACTAGTTGGATTGAAGATCAATTCCGGACCTACGTCACGTCAGAGAAGATTCGAGAACTAAATACTCTCTCAGGCCAAAACAAACCCATTCAGAATGGCGATGATGGCCAGGCAAACGAACAGCAGATGGGAAATCTAGCGGTCGGCACTCAAGCGTCCGTGTGGTTAAAGCAATACACCCTTTCCGAGAAGCAGCTAAACCAGTTGTTTCATCGGACGGACGATGGATTCCAGGTAATCGCAAAATCGCTTCCAGGAAAGAACAATAAGGAGAAAACGGTCAAAGCGTTTGTACTGGAGGGAATTCGGTGCCTTCTTCAAAACGACAGTGCGAAATTCGACCACGAGACCGCCAAAAAACTTTGTGAACGTTACGGATGTTATGACAAGAACAATCATTCGGCGAACGTGAAGGCTCTTGAGAATCGGTCGACCGGAAATGTTAGAAACGGTTTCGAACTGACGGCTCCAGGATTGGCCTTTGGCGCACAGCTGATAAGCGCGATTTCGGAGACCTCTGATGATTCCTGAGAGTAGTGTCATCGCTGTCCTTCATGACTCCGGAGCTTCACGCTTGGACAAGGTACTCACTATATTGGCGTCGGAAGCGGACGGACCGAAGCCCGTAGTGGAGATTAAGAAACTTGGAGGCAAACGAGGTTTGCGCGGCATCCAAAAATGGAACGTATCGGACATATTGGGTCGAAGCGGCGGAGCGGCAATCCATACAGGGAGCGGGTGGGAAATTACTGATCAGGGAAGAACCAGAGCACTCCGCGTCGCTGCCGTAGATAGTTCCAACGGAACCGACTCCGATTTGGCTAGCGATTTGAAAACGGCGGCGAAAAAAATTCGTGACGTTGATTCTCGCAATTTTGTTGAAGAAGCAATCGCGTGTTACGAAAACAGGCTGCATCGTTCCGCTGTTGTTCTGTCGTGGGTTGGCGCGGTGGCTGTACTTCAAGATGAAGTACTCGCACGCCACCTCCCCGCATTTAACGCAGAGGCTAAACGTAGATATCCGAAGTGGAAAAACGCGAACGACCGCGATGGTCTGGCAAGAATGCAGGAGTTCGATTTCTTACAACTCCTGGAGGCCTTGTCCATAATAAGCAAGAATTCGAAGCACGAATTGGAGCATGCATTGAAGAGCCGTAACGGATGCGGACATCCAAATTCGGTTAGCGTCAGAGACCGCGCTGTAGCCGCCCATCTTGAGCAGCTGCTGTTGGGCGTATACGTCAAGTTTCAGTAGTCCTCGGGGGAGAAACAGAATCCATCACAACGTTCGCGGATCAGGTATCTTCGTTTATACCAATGGATAGTCAATAGACTGGGAAGTATTGGTGCCGGAGAGAGGACTTGAACCTCCACGGGGTTGCCCCCACATGGTCCTGAACCATGCGTGTCTACCAATTCCACCACTCCGGCAGGGGTGATGCGGAACGACAGATAATAGTGGATGTCGGCGGAGCGGGTCAATCCTCCTGGGGCCGTGTGATACGCCCAACAGACTCCTCGCACACGAATCATCTCACTGAAAGATTCTTCGGCTTCGCCCAGACTCCCAAGAACTAATAGCCACAGAGTTCACAGAGACCACAGAGGAATACGATGAACTTTCTATTATCGATGGAAGCGGTTCTCTGAGAACTCTGTGCGCTCTGTGGCTCAGTTTCTTCATTCCGTACGATTTTCATCTCGGAACAACGCCGAGGAAACTCACCAACACTATTTCGCGTAGAATGCGTGCATGAGCATCGAACAAACCGAAGGCATTGTGTTGCGCGGCGTCGATTTTAGCGAGTCGAGCCGGATCGTCACGTTTGTGACGCCATTGCATGGGCGCGTGGCGTGCATGGTGAAAGGGGTGCGGCGTCCGAAAAGCGCGCAGGCCCCCGTGCTAGACACGATGAACCGGGTCGACCTCACGTATTACTGGCGAGAAAGTCGACAAGTCCAACAATTAAAGGAGACATCCTTACTGGATGGATATTCTGCGATTAAGCGCGACTTGGAACGAAGCTTAAACGCGGCACTTCCCCTCGAACTGGCGGGTCATGTCGTTCAGGAAAACGAGCCCTCGGAGATGTTGTACGCGACATTGCGCCATGGCCTGGACACGCTCGCGACGTGGCCCGGGGAGGCGGGCGCGCATGCCACGTGGCAAATGGTGCAGCTACTGGCCGTCGCCGGGTTCGCACCAGACCCCGAAGGATTCGAATCGGAGACCAGCGCAGCAATTGGCCAACAGCCCGCACGATTATCGCCGGAAGACCGCGATGGCCTGACAACCCTGTTGGCCGGGGCCGAAAGTTGCCCTGATATCGCTGTCTCCGGTACACTACGCACAGCGATTTTGAATTTTGCCGCCCATCAATTGGATTGCACTTTCCGCAGCGCCCGGGTTCTACACCAAGTCTTCGGTTAGCGCGCGGCGCGACCACAGAACCCCAACAAAAGCATTTCCATGTCGACACCTATCGAACGTATCCGAAACTTTTGCATAATTGCGCACATCGACCACGGCAAATCGACGCTGGCCGATCGCTTGTTGCAGGCTACCGGTGCAATCGATGAGCGCAAACTCAAAGAGCAATCGCTCGACACGATGGACATCGAGCGCGAGCGTGGCATCACGATTAAATCGGTCGCCGTACGTCTGAAATACGAGGCGCAGGATGGGTTGGACTATATCCTTAACCTCATCGACACGCCGGGCCACGTCGATTTCTCCTACGAAGTGAGCCGAAGCCTTGCCTCGTGTGAAGGCGCGTTGCTATTGGTTGACGCCGCCCAAGGTGTTGAGGCGCAAACATTGGCCAACGCATACAAAGCCATCGCGCAAGACCTCGAAATCATTCCGGTCATCAACAAGATCGACCTACCGAACGCAGATATCGACAGCGCCGCCGAGCAAATCGAAGAAGTCATTGGCCTCGATGCTTCCGGCGCGATTCCCACAAGCGCCAAAGAAGGTATTGGTACCGAGGAAATCCTCGAAGCGATCGTAGAACGCGTTCCGCGACCCGAGGGCGTTCGCGAGGCCCCTCTCCAAGCCCTCACGTTCGACGCCATTTACGACTCGTATCGTGGCGTCATCATCTATGTTCGTGTCATGAACGGTCGTCTCACCAAGGGACAGAAGGTTTTGTTCATGGCGAACGGATCCAAATACGAAGTCAGCGAACTGGGTTCGATGTGCCCCGAGTTCCAAGCCGCCGACGCACTCGAAGCGGGTGAAGTCGGATACATCATTTGCAATATCAAAACGCTCAAAGACACCCAAATCGGCGACACCGTCACCGACGCATTGCATCCCGCCCCGGAACCGTTGCCAGGGTATAAAGAGATCAAACCAGTCGTCTTCTGCGGCATGTATCCTGCAGTCGCCACCGACTACGAAGAACTCCGTGATGCGCTAGAACGCCTACAGCTCAACGATTCGTCATTTCAGTTTCAAGCCGATAGTTCCGACGCGCTTGGCCTCGGATACCGCCTGGGTTTTCTCGGCCTACTGCACATGGAGATCATCCAAGAACGGCTTGAGCGCGAATTCAATCTAACCCTCGTAACCACCGTGCCCAATGTGGCGTACCGAATCACAGGCAACGACGGCGAAGTCATCGAAATCGAAAACGCATCCAAGATGCCCCCCGCCGGCGAAATTCAAACCATCGAAGAACCCTACATCGAAGCCGAAATCATTTGCCCAACCGAATTCCTCAGCAGCGTCATTGACCTGTGCAAGAAAAAACGCGGAATACATGTCCGCGTAGACTATCTCGATGCCCGCCGCTGCATCGCCGTCTATCAGATGCCGCTCGCCGAAATCGTGTTGGATTTCTATGACAAATTGAAGACCTGCAGTCGGGGTTACGCCTCGTTGGAATACAGCATGATCGGCTTCCGCCCCGGCACGCTCGTAAAACTCGACATTCTACTCAACACAGAACCCGTCGACGCCCTGTCAACAATTGTCCATCGTGATCGCGCGGATTGGTATGGTCGTACACTCGCAGTTAAACTCCGCAAGCTGATTCCGCGTCAACAATATGATGTCGCTATTCAGGCCGCGATTGGGAGCCGAATTCTCGTGCGCGAAACCATCAAGGCCCTTCGCAAGAACGTGACCGCGAAGTGTTACGGCGGTGACATCACGCGAAAACGAAAACTGCTTGAGAAACAAAAGGCGGGTAAAAAGCGCATGAAACAAGTTGGCAGCGTCGAAGTGCCGCAAGAAGCGTTTATGGCGTTGCTGCAAGTCGGCGACGATTCGGATCGTTAATCCCGGTGAGCACCCCAAAGAATCCAGACAGCGAAGGTAGCGTATTCGGTCCAATAGGATCGCTCTTCGGTGCCGTGCTCGGCCCCATGACCTGGGAGAATATCTCGGGTTGGGTGAAAATCATCGGCCTCATTCTTTTGATTCGCTGGGTTTGGTTCGAACCGTTCCGTATTCCGTCCGGATCCATGGAACCAACTCTCCATGGCGACCCCCGATTCTTTCATGGCGATCGCGTTGCCGTAAACAAATGGATCTACGGCCCACGGATCCCCTTCATGAACAAGCGGATCTTCAATTTCAAAGATCCCCAACGGTTCGACATCGTCGTGTTTCGCGCAGTCGAAGAGGGCGCAGATAACAAAATCCTCATCAAACGCCTGATGGGACTCCCCGGCGAACGCATCCATATTAAAGACGACAAAGTGCATGTGAATGGCGAGGCCGTTAAGATGCCGGCCGATCTCGACTATGTAAAATATACCGAAGGTCCGGGACGCGAGAACCGGAAGGATTTGGAACTCAAATATGGCAAGGAATACATAGCCGGAGTCTATAGCGATTACAAGTATGGCCTCCTTCACGACGACGAATACGCCGTTGTCCCCGAAGACCATTATCTCTTCCTCGGCGATAACAGCGCAGACAGCAAAGATGGCCGTGTCTTTGGATGGGTTCCGCGCGACAACATAGTCGGCCCCGCGTTTTGCGTATGGTGGCCATTCGGCAACGCGCGCGATTTCACCGGTTTTTCACATACGTGGTGGGGCATGCTCATTCTGTATGGAATCCCAGGCGGGTTAGTGGTCTACGAAGTATCGCGCAGTTTCTTCATCGCTTCATGGCGTTTACGCACCCACATCGTCCCCGGCGACTTGCGCGAAGGCGATCGCATTCTGATCAATCGATTGGCATTTGGTTTTCGCGTGCCCTTCACCGAAAAACGCCTCACACCAGGCCGCCGCCCAATTCGCGGCGAAATGGTCGCCTACCACGCGCCCGATGATTGCGCATTTCCACACGCCGTACTCGTCGGACAAGTCGTCGGCTTTTCCGGAGATAAGGTGCGCATCAAAAACAACTCCATCGAAATCGACGGCGACAACATCGGCGAATCAAACCCGTCCTTACCCGCAACTTCCGAAGTCCCCGTGACCTCCCGTCCACGTTGGGTCACGCAAAAAGAACCGAAAGTACCCAATCGCCACTACATCATAATCGCCGACGGTGGCGACGAGACAGTCGACAGTCGCATCGTCGGGATGATTCCCCACGACAATATGATTGGCGTTGCCCGCAGCGTTTGGTGGCCTCTATCACGACGCCGCAGCCTCGCCGACCTGACCGGAAACACCCCGCACTAACCTGCGGCAGCCGCCATGATCGGCGTCTACATCCACATCCCCTTCTGCCGCACACTCTGTCCGTACTGCGATTTCGTTAAACGACCCCTCGACGCAGGCCAAGTGCCTCGGGAGTTTGTCCAAGCATTATGCAACGAAATCGCGAGTTACGATGGCCCGCAAAATGCCGACAGCGTTTTCATCGGCGGCGGCACGCCCTCCCTACTCGAACCCGGCGACCTCGCCCGAATTCTGCAGTCCATTCAAAATCGATTCGGATCGAATATCCCCGAAATTACGATTGAAGCAAATCCGGACGATATTACCTCCGAACTAGTTGCTGACTGGAAAGAAGCCGGCATCAATCGCGTGAGCCTCGGCGTCCAAAGTTTCGACGATCGCGTATTGGAATACCTCGGAAGGCGGCACGGTGCAGATGGCGCACGTAGGGCATGCGATGCCGTCGCTGAGCGATTCGAGAACTGGAGCCTCGATCTCATTTTCGGCGCAAGACCGCTAGACGCATGGACCGCGACCTTAGACGAATGCCAACGGCTCGCACCGCCCCATTTCTCCGCGTACGGACTCACGTTCGAAAGCAACACTCCCTTCGGCAGCCGCGCAAACGAAGCCATCGACGACGAAACCTTCCTCAAACTCTGCGACGAAATCAAAAACCGCTTGGCAACCTATCGCCGTTACGAAATATCCAACTATGCAACACCCGGTTACGAGAGCCAGCACAACTTGCACTACTGGCACAACGACGAGTACGCCGGTTTCGGTCCCGGCGCATACTCCTACGTCAACGGCACACGCGCGCGAAACGACTCCAACCTCGACCGCTACCTGACCAAGCCCGGCGAAAAACGCGAAGCGTTTGCACTCTCCGAAGAAGAACAACGCGTCGAAACCATCATCCAATACTTACGCTTGGACACCGGCCTACCCCGACGCGACTACGAAGCCCGATTCGGCGCACCGCCGGAAGCGCATTTCGGTGAAACCATCGCCGCCCTCATCAAACGCGGACTCATCATTGCTGAAGGCGATTCACTGCGCCCCACAAACAAAGGGTTCGATCTGAACAACGAAATTGGCCTGGCGCTGGTGGGGTGAGAACCAAGTTTACGGGAGGGCCAAGTTCCACCTTGGCCGAGTCCTTCCGGACGGGAGGGATGCGCTCCTGCGCGTCCGCAGTTGATCGTGGACACGCGGGAGCGTGTCCCTCCCTTCTGCCAAGCCCAGCCTTGCATCGCATGGCCAAGGTGGAACTTGGCCCTCCCGTAACTGGTCATCTCTAAAAGACTTGCAACTGTCCTTCAAATTTATTCCCCGCGCAATATGTGCATTCTTTTGTATATAATCAAGGCGTATAGACGGAGTACTTGATTTATGCGGACCCTCTACCGAATATCGGCGCTTTTACTGACCGCCTGTTGTCTAGGCCAGTTCGCAATCGCGCAAGACGACGACACCATCACATCGGGACCGTTCGTCGTGGTTTGTCCGGTCGAAGACATGATCGACGATGGCGTACACGTGCTCATCGATCGCGCCGTGCGCGAAGCCGAAGGTGCTGAAGCCATCATCTTCGTCGTCGACACTCCAGGCGGGTTGGTTGACGCAGCGATCGAAATCTCCGAAGCAATCATGAGTGCGCCGTGCCCCACGATTGCCTACGTGCGCGGCATGGGCGCCATATCTGCCGGCGCACTCATTAGCCTCTCGTGCGATCACATCATTATGGCACCCGCATCCAGCATTGGTGCCGCACAAATCGTTGCAATGGGCGCGGAAGGCACTGTTCCGCTGGGCGAAAAAGAAACGTCGTTCATGCGATCCACGATGCGATCCATTTCGCAGTCGAAAGGTCACAATTCATTTCTCGCCGAAGGCATGGTAGACAAAGATCTCGAACTCAAAGCCTATCCTGTTGGCGATGGCACCTATTTAGTTGAATCCACGAATCGCGGTCAAATCAGCGCGCCCGTCGATAGTGCTCCTGAAAAGGAAACCCAAAGTCCGGTCGAGGATTTGATCGACGAGCTGGGCAAGGATTCCGTGATTCCGGTCGAGCCATTGAAAGACGCGGTGCGTGATCTACTGCAGGAAGAAAAACCCGAGGTCGAAGAGATGCCCACCGCCGATCCACCGCGCGGCTACGACATCGAAGAAGACGGAAGTTTCATTTTACTCGGCAGCGGAAAGCTACTGACCTTAACCAGCAGCGAGGCCGTGCGATACGGTCTGTCCGATGGCGTCGTTAACAATGTCGACGAAGTCAAAGCGCACTACGGATATGCCGACGCATCCACGCAAACCGTTGTCCCAACCTGGTCCGAGGGCTTGTACGCCTGGGTAACCAGCCCCATGGTAACGTCACTGCTCCTCATGCTCGGCATGGGCGGCCTATACATGGAAATTCGCACGCCAGGATTCGGCGTTTTCGGCGTAGTCGGCGTCACTTGCCTACTTATTTTCTTCGGTTCTCGATACATCGTCGGACTCTCCGATTGGATCGACATGTTACTGATCGGCGTTGGCATCACCCTTCTGGCCATCGAACTTTTCGTCATCCCCGGATTTGGCGTATTCGGACTGACGGGAATCGGATGCATCGTCGTCGGATTCTACCTATCCCTCACCTACAACGATTTCACTCTGCCGCAATACAGCTGGGAATTTGACCGCCTCTACGACGCAGGCTACAGCGTTATGCTAGCCAGCGTCATGCTCTGCCTTCTCGGAATCGCGACATGGAAACTGCTCCCCTACACCCCACTCTACGGACGACTCGTGCTCGCGAGCGAACTCAACGCAAGCGACGGATTCGTCGTCCCGACCGAAGGCGGCGGAGTATCGCTCCTCGGACTGGAAGGCAAATCGACCTCGCCATTACGCCCGTCGGGCCGCGGACGGTTCGGCGACAAGACCTACCGTGTTGTCACACGAGGCGACTTTATCGAACCCGACACTCCAATTGTCGTTGTTGAAGAAGAAGGTACGCGCTACGTAGTCGAACGCAAGAAGGAAACCGTATGACAAACAAGCGTGCATCGTTGATCGGAATGCTCACTCAACTCCGCGAAGACATGCTGGCGATTCAGCAACTCGGCGCGGGTTATTACAGTTGCATCCCCATCGTCCAGCGGTACAACAAATTACTCCACCACGCCAAAATTCTATCCCCGGCCGAAGACGAATTCGTCGCCTCCTTCGAAGCCCTCCCCGAAGACGATCCACTCGACCCCGGCGAAAAGATGAAAGTCGTGCAAGCGATCCGCATTGAAATCGGACAACTGCTCTCGCTGTTAGAATCACAAGGTAGCGAGGAAGACGTATCATGATGTGGGTCGTCCTCCTATTCATCGCTGGCATCGGACTCATTTTCGCCGAAGTCTTATTGCCCGGTGCCGTCTTAGGCATACTCGGCGCTATTTGCCTCATGGGCAGTGCCGGACTCGCCATCTACGAATACCCCGGCGAAGCATTCTGGATCATCATCGCCGAACTCATTGGCCTCTTTATCAGCATCGTGATTGGGTTTTACCTATTCCCCCGCATTGGACCCGGTCGAAAACTGATTCTTGAAAACGCACTGAGTGTCGAAGAGGGCTACGTCTCCAACGAAAGCGACGAAACACTGATGGGCCAAATCGCCACCGCATTTACAGCCCTACGCCCCGCCGGCACAATCCTCCTCGGTGAAAAACGAATCGACGCCGTCACCACCGGGAATTTTATTAGCGAAGGCGACTCCGTCCGCATCGTTGAAGTCCACGGCAACCGAATCGTCGTAGAGCCTGCGGACGTATAACCCGATGATTCTCTTTGCGCCTTACCTCTTAATCGTCGCCATCCTGATCATACTTCTCGGTCCAGGTGTGCTCAGTCCGTGGTATCGATCGATTCGCGCAGGTGCGCCGGTACCGATACGACGCATCGGACACCTTTGGTTCAAGCGTCTGGATAGCAATGCCATCGTCGACGCCTACATCATGGCGATCACCGCGCAAATGCCAATCGATTTCGACGATATCGAGTCCCACGCCGCCACCGGTGGCCACGTCCAACGAACCGTACTCGCCGCCGTCGCCGCACACAAAGCCGGCCTCGACTACGATCACCGCATGGCCATCGCCGCCGACATGGCGGGACGTGACACCGTCGCCGAAGTGAACGAACTCATCTCAGCCCAACGATCCAGCGCGACAACGCTACAACCCAACGCCGCTGCCACAGCAATCATCGGAGCGTCCGGCACGGCGTCGAGTCCCGTCGGCGCTCCTGGTATAGTAAAAATAAATGGCCACGACGTAAGCGCCGTGGCCAAAGACGGCCCCATTCCTAAAGGGTCGGCCATACGGGTAGTTCAATCGAGTGGTGGTATTGCGGTCGTAGAACGCATCCCACCCGCGAAGAAAGGATAAATCATGGGCGGTGCAATTGCAGTTGTAGCAGTAGTAATTATCGGCATAGCGGGTCTCGTTTTCGCCGTACTGCTGGTCAATTTCTTTAACCTATACCTCCAAGCGTTACTCTCCCGCGCGCGGGTCCCATTCACGAGCCTCGTCGCCATGCGCTTGCGTAAAGTCAGCCCCGGCGTCATCGTGCAGAGCCGCATCACAGCAGTGAAAGCCGGAATAAATCTGGTCACAGACGACCTAGAAGGACATTACCTCGCGGGCGGTAACGTCGTACGCGTGGTCGAGTCACTCATTGCTGCGTCAAAAGCGAACATCGAATTGACATGGAAAAAGGCTACAGCGATCGACCTCGCTGGTCGCGACATCCTCGACGCGGTACAGACATCAGTGAACCCCAAGGTCATTGATTGCCCTGGCCCCGGCTCCTCCACACCCACGGTAAACGCTGTCGCCATGGACGGTATTCAACTCAAGGCCAGAGCCCGCGTCACCGTCCGTACCAACATACACACCCTCGTCGGTGGTGCGACCGAAGAAACCATCGTCGCACGTGTTGGTGAAGGTATCGTCACCACGATTGGTTCCGCCGCCACCCACAAAAAAGTCCTCGAAAACCCCGACATGATTTCGAAGACCGTGCTCGGCCGCGGCCTCGATGCGGGAACAGCGTTCGAAATCCTATCGATTGATATTGCAGACATTGACGTCGGCGAAAACATCGGCGCCCAACTTCAGATCGCGCAAGCGGAAGCCGACAAACAAATCGCACAAGCTCGCGCCGAAGAACGCCGCGCCATGGCCAAAGCCCGCGAACAAGAAATGGAAGCCCAAGTCACCGAGATGCGATCGCGCGTCGTGGAAGCGGAAGCCGAAATCCCCAAAGCCATGGCCGACGCATTCCGCAGCGGACATATGGGCATCATGGATTACTACCGCATGAAGAACGTCATGGCCGATACCGACATGCGCGACTCCATCGCCAAAGCCGAAGATAGCGATCCGGAACGTAACGGATAATCCGATGGAAAGTTTACTCGGCTACGCAGTCCTCCTCAGCATCATGGGTGCGCTCGGTTGGCTTCGCAAGCGACAAGAAGCAAAAGCCGATCAACAGCGCATGGACGAACCCAAGACGTCGATCGACGATTTACCCGAAGCGACACGGCGCCAGCTGTACGGAGAATCGGCGCAACCCATCCGCGAAGCCCGTCCCGCGCAACGCGCATCCCAATCCGCCGGGCCACCTGCCATTCGCACGGCCCGTGCAAAACAACAACAAGCGCCCTCGCGGCGCGAGGCACCCCCGCGGCGCGAAGCCCCTGCACGCCGTGCAACACCCACACAAAATCGCGGCCAACAACAGACGCGACAACAACAGCAAGCCCCCCAAACCACCATGGACCGCATGCACAGCGCCCTCCATCAGATGGCCGAAAGCGTGCAGGAACAAATGGACCAAATGGAGGGCCGTCCGGCACCACCGACCCCACCTCCACCCCGGCGGAAACCACGTAAATCCCCCCAACAATTGGCCGCTGAACAAGCGGAACATCAGCAGGAGGCCCGTCAAAAACGCGCGAAGGCCATTACCGCCCGGGCGCAACGCCAACGCGAAATGAAAGCCGCAATCACCCGAAAACCGTCCAAACACCTCCTCGGTGACGCCGACGCGATTCGACGCGGAATCATTCTCGCCGAAGTCCTCGGCACGCCCAAAGGGCTTGAGTTCTAAGATCCGAAGGCATTTTCACCACGGAGACACAGAGGGTCGTAGTGGAATTGGCGGTTCGTGGTTAGCCGATGTCGATTCACTCCGACATTCGATTCTGAAGGTTAGAGCATTTTTACTTTGAAGTGTCGGCGTGCTCAGAGCAGTGATAATCCGTTCCATTCCGACAATCAAAGCATCCTCCAGTGGGTCATGTCGAGCGTAGCCGAGACATCTTACTGGGTACGAGTACGCTGCCCGAGCAGTCGGGAAGATGTCTCGGCTGCGCTCGACATGACGACTTTGGCGATTTTCTTCGTCCCCGATGATTCAGACATCTCAAGTTCTATCTGATCTCGCCCGTGGGCATTTCATTACGTCTTTGTGCCTTGATGACAAAAAGTTAGTCAAGAAAGCCAATCTTCATTCATCCCTGATTGAACGTGTTCAATTGAACTCCTTGCGAACAAAAATTAGTTCTTCGTGTAACTCTTTGTGTCCTCTGTGCCCTTGTGGTTCATGATTCTGAGTTGATGCAAACACGTAAATTCTTTACAATATGTATTGCCCTCGTAAGTCCGCCAGACCTTTAGTAAAGAGGGGACCACATGAGTAGTCAGTTAGATCCGCATTCCGATGCGAGCGAATCCTTAGAACTTGAAGTTCAAGAATGGATCGCCTCGCTCAATTACTTGATCGAAGCGCATCCGCCGGAACACGTGCTAAGTGTGCTCCGGCAACTCCAAATCCGCGCCCATGCAGCGGGCATTCAACTTCCATTCAGTGCGAATACACCCTACATCAATACCATCTCGCCCGATAGCGAAGTGCCCTACCCCGGCAACCGCGAGATTGAACGCCGCATACGCAGCATCATCCGCTGGAACGCCATGGCCATGGTCGTGCGCGGCAACCGCGAAGACAACGGCATCGGCGGCCATATATCCACCTACGCCTCCGCCGCAACGCTGTACGAAGTTGGTTTCAACCACTTCTTTCACGGCCCCGAAACCGAGGGCGGCGGCGACATGATCTACTTCCAAGGGCATGCCGCGCCCGGAATCTATGCGCGCGCCTACCTCGAAGGCCGACTAACCACCGAACAACTCGAAAACTTCCGCAACGAACTCCACCCAAGCGGCGCGGGCGGACTCTCCTCCTATCCCCACCCGTGGTTGATGCCAAACTTCTGGCAATTCCCCACAGTGTCGATGGGCCTCGGCCCGATCATGAGCATTTACCAAGCCCGCTTTAACCGTTACCTGGAAGACCGCGGACTGCTTGAAGACACCGGACGCAAAGTTTTCACGTTTATGGGCGACGGCGAATGCGACGAGCCTGAAGCCCTCGGCGCGATCACGCTCGCGTCCCGCGAACAACTCGACAACCTCGTCTTCGTCGTCAACTGCAATCTCCAACGACTCGACGGCCCCGTGCGTGGCAACGGCAAAATTATTCAAGAACTCGAAGCCACATTCCGTGGTGCCGGTTGGAACGTCATCAAAGTCATCTGGGGCGGCGACTGGGATCCGCTCCTAGCCAAAGACAAAAACGACACGCTCGTCCGCCGGATGCAGGAAGTCGTCGACGGCCAATACCAAAAATACACCGTCGAATCCGGCGAATACATCCGCGATCATTTCTTCGGCGCCGATCCCGAGTTACTGCAAATGGTCAGCAATCTAACCGACGAACGCATCCGCAAACTCAACCGCGGAGGCCACGACCCGGTCAAGGTCTACACCGCATTTAAGGCCGCCGTCGAACACAAAGGCCAACCCACAATTATTCTCGCGAAGACCGTGAAAGGTTACGGATTGGGCGAAAGTGGCGAAGGCCGTAATATCACCCATCAACAGAAGAAGATGAACGAAGACGAGTTACGCGAATTCCGGACCCGGTTCGCCATTCCCATTTCCGACGAAGATGTAGCAAACGCGCCGTTCCACAAACCGGCGGAGGAAAGCCCTGAGATGGCCTACCTTCACGAACAGCGCGACAAACTGGGCGGATCAATACCGCAACGTCGCGAGAAATGCGATCCACTCCCAATGCCGCAAGACGAAGCCTTCGCAGAATTTTTTGCTGGGTCCGGCGACCGGACCGTCTCAACAACCGGTGCCGCCGTCCGCATGCTGACCAAACTATTGCAAGATCCTCAGGTTGGTAAATACATCGTACCCATCGTCCCCGACGAAGCACGCACCTTCGGCATGGATTCACTGTTCCGCCAAGTCGGCATCTATTCGCATGTAGGTCAACTGTACGAACCCGTCGATTCGGATTCGCTCCTCTACTATAAAGAAGCGAAGGATGGCCAAATCCTCGAAGAAGGCATCACCGAAGCCGGATCCATGTCATCATTCATCGCGGCGGGAACCGCCTACTCAACACACGGCATCCCCACGATTCCATTCTTCGTTTTCTACTCCATGTTCGGCATGCAACGCATCGGCGATTTGGTGTGGGCCGCAGCCGATTTGCGTTGCCGCGGCTTCATGTTCGGCGCGACCGCAGGCCGCACCACGCTTGCAGGCGAAGGCCTGCAACACCAAGATGGCCAAAGCCACCTACTCGCCGACCCCGTACCCAATCTATGCACCTACGACCCCGCATTCGCCTACGAAATTGCTGTGATTGTTCGTGAAGGCATTCGGCGTATGTACGTCGAACAAGAAAGTATCTTCTACTATCTCACCGTCGAAAACGAAAGCTACCCCATGCCATCCATGCCCCAAGGATGCGAAGAGGGCATCCTCAAAGGCATGTACCTCCTTAACGAATCATCACACGCCAACCCGCGTACCCGCGTACAACTCCTCGGCAGCGGCGCTATCATGAACGAAGCGATCAAGGCCCAAGGACTCCTCGAATCCGAATTCAATATCGCCGCCGACCTCTGGAGTGTCACCAGCTACAAAGAGCTCCGACGCGATGGCTTAGCCACCGAACGCGATCATCGTTTACACCCGGATCAACCGTTACGCACCCCACACATCACCGCATGCCTAGCCGACCGCGAAGGTCCGGTCGTCGCAGCATCCGACTATGTAAAGAATTTGCCCGATGGCGTACGTCAATGGATTCCGAACACGATGGTATCGCTCGGCACCGATGGGTTCGGCCGCAGCGACAACCGTGAACGACTGCGCGCGCACTTCGAAGTCGACGCGCAAAACATTGTATTGGGCGTGCTCTATGCACTGATGCGCGACGGCGTAATGAGCGCCGACGAAGTACAACAAGGCATTCAGAAACTGGGTATCAAGCCCGACAAGGCCGATCCGATCCACGCCTAACTCGACCAATCCAACAATCCATGAGGCACGAACCCCTATGGCAACTGAACTGAAACTACCTGAACTCGCCGAGAACGTTGAAACGGTCACCGTCTCTCGAGTCCTCGTCTCCGTTGGCGACCGGATCGAAGTGGATCAGTCCATCCTCGAAGTGGAAACCGACAAAGCCGCCGCCGAAGTGCCCGCATCCGCAGCCGGGATCGTCGCCGAAATCATGACGAAAGAAGGCGATGCCATCAACGTGGGGCAGGTGATTTTAGTCCTGAATGGAGAAGCCACCGCCGCGCCAGCGGCACCGCCACCAACGACGACTGTTTCAAAGCCTGAACCAGCCCCGAAAATCGAAGCCCCTCCCGAGCCCGAACGACAAGCCAAGACACCGCCGCCTGCGATTATCGCAAAAGAGGCCGTGCCTACCGCGCCACCTACGGAAGACCCCAAAAAACGCAGACGATCGCGCAGCGGCCCCGTACCCGCTTCCCCTAGCGTCCGCCGACTCGCACGCGAAATTGGGATCGATGTTCACGAAGTAAGCGGCACGGGATCCGGCGGCCGTATCTCAGAAGAGGATGTGAAAAACCATTCGCGCCAAGTGAACAGCGCTGTCGTCGGTGCAACAGGATGGCAGCCGCAAACCACACTGCCGCTCCCAGACTTCGCACGCTACGGCGAAGTCGAACGCTTAGCCATGAACAGCGTGAAACGACGCACCGCGCAAAACATGGCACAAGCTTGGAGCACCATCCCGCAAGTCACCCACTTCGAACGCGCCGATGTGACGAACATGGAAAAGCTCCGCAAGAAGTACGCGAAACGCGTAGAAGCCGAAGGCGGAAAACTGACCATGACGGCCATCGTTGCGAAAGTCGTCGCAGCAGGCTTGCAAAAATTCCCACACTTCAATTCGAGTCTCGATAGCGCGAACAACGAAATTCTTCTAAAGAAGTTTTATAACATCGGCGTTGCGGTCGACACAGAGCGCGGCCTGCTCGTACCCGTATTGCGCAATGTGGACACCAAAAGCATCACCGAAATCGCAGTAGAACTCAATGAAATCGCCGAGCGCGCGCGAACGGGCAAAAGCCGTCTGGACGAAATGCAGGGCGGCAGTTTCACCATCAGCAACCTCGGCGGAATTGGCGGCACCGGATTTTCGCCCATCGTCTTTCCACCCGAAGTCGCCATCATGGGCATCTCACGCGCAAGCGTCGAACCCGTATTTAGCGACGGCGAATTTCGGCCACGCACCATCATGCCCTTCTCCGTTACCTACGATCACCGCGTCATTGACGGAGGCGACGCCGCACGATTCGCACGCTGGATCGCCGAAGCACTCGAACAACCATTTCTCATTTTCTTGGAAGGCTAAAAATCAATGCCCGAAGCAGTTCACACACAAGTCGCCGTACTCGGTGCAGGGCCCGGCGGATACGCCGCCGCCTTCGCTGCATCCGATCACGGACTCGACACCACCCTTATCGATCTCGAACCCAATCCCGGCGGCGTCTGTTTATACCGCGGCTGCATCCCATCCAAAGCGCTCCTCCACATCGCGAAGCTCATTCACGAAGCAGAAGAAGCCGATCACTGGGGCGTACACTTCACTCGCCCCAACATCGATCTCGATCAACTCCGCAAGAGTAAGGAAGACGTCGTCCGCAAGATGACCGGTGGTCTCGGCCAAATCTGCAAAGCCCGCAAACTCCCTTACCTCCAAGGACGCGGCAGCTTTGTCGATTCCAACACACTGCTTGTCACCGGAGACGACGGCACCGAACACCGAGTCCACACCCAACACACCATTCTCGCCACCGGCTCTCGACCCACCGCCTTACCCGGACTCCGTATCGAGTCCGACCGAATTCTGAACTCCACGACCGCGCTCGAACTGAGCGACGTGCCCGAGAGCATGCTCGTCATCGGCGGCGGCTATATCGGCCTCGAACTCGGCTCCGTCTACGCCGCGCTCGGTTCCCGCGTTACCGTCGTAGAAATGACCGATGGCCTATTGCCCGGCGCGGACCGCGATCTCGTACGCCCACTGGCGAACCGTCTCAAAGGACATCTCGAAGCCATCCACCTCAGCACCAAAGTCGTCGACCTCGCCGAAGAATCGGACGGTATTCGCGCGACCTTAGTCGCCGAAAACGGCGAGGAATCCGTCGCCCAATTCGACAAAGTACTCGTCAGCATTGGCCGCAAACCCAACTCCAGCGGCGTCGGCCTCGCCAACACCCAAGTACAAATCGACGAACGTGGATTCATTCGCGTTGACGATCAACGCCGTACGACAGACCCGAATATTTTCGCCATCGGCGACATCGTCGGCGAGCCCATGCTCGCGCACAAAGCCACCCACGAAGGCCGAGTCGCCGCCGAAGTCATCGCAGGCAATCGTGTCGCCTTCGAACCCAACGCCATTCCCGCAGTCGTTTTCACCGATCCCGAAATTGCCTGGTGCGGCATCACCGAAACGCAAGCGAAAGACCAAGGCATCAAAGTCAATGTCGCCCGCTTCCCCTGGGCCGCCTCCGGTCGCGCGACAACACTCAACAGAAACGACGGGCTAACAAAACTGCTTACCGACCCCGAAACGAATCACGTTGTCGGCATCGGCATCACCGGCGCGGGAGCGGGCGAACTGATCGCAGAAGGGGTCCTCGCCATCGAAATGGGCGCGACCGCAGAAGACCTCGGCCTCACCATCCACCCCCATCCCACACTCAGCGAGACTGTGATGGAAGCCGCCGATTTAGTCTACGGACGCGCCACCCACATCTACCGCCCAAAAGCCACACAAAAGAACGCTCCCGCCAACTCCTGACATCGTTTCCCTGGCGTCTACCCCAGCGTTTCGATATCATGCCTCGCTGCTGCGCGGACCCGTTCGCCTACCGCGCCATCCACCACTAAAAGAGTGAAATTAGAATCATGCCGCCAAAGAAGAAGCCAACTGCGCGTCGCCGCAAGTCGAATCCCCACGATTTCATCGTCATTAAAGGCGCGCGCGAACATAACCTAAAAAACCTCAGCCTCTCGATTCCGCGCGAAAAACTCATCGTCATCACCGGCCTGAGCGGCTCAGGCAAATCCAGCCTCGCATTCGACACGATTTACGCCGAAGGCCAACGCCGGTACGTCGAAAGCCTCTCCGCATACGCACGCCAATTCCTCGAACAAATGGAGAAGCCCGATGTCGATTACATCGAAGGGTTGAGTCCGGCAATTTCCATCGAACAGAAGACGACACACCGAAATCCGCGCTCGACTGTTGGCACGGTCACCGAGATTTACGACTACCTCCGCCTACTATTCGCACGAATTGGCAAACCACACTGCCCAAACTGCGGCAAACCCATCCAACAACAGACACCCCAAGCCATCGTCGACAACATCCTCAATCAACCAAACGGCACACGCATCCAACTGCTCGCCCCCATCATCCGACAACGCAAAGGCACCTACCAAAAGAATTTCGACGACATCAAACGACAGGGGTTTACCCGGGTTCGTGTCGATGGCGAGTTCATGACGCTCGACGAACCCATCGAATTGAAGCGCTATGTCAAACACGATATCGATGTAGTGGTCGATCGCCTTGTAGTCAAGGACGGTATCCGGAGGCGGCTCACCGATTCCGTAGAGACAGCGTTAAAACTCGCCGCTGGCATCGTCCGCATCTACGCCGAACTTCCGAACAAGAAAGTCGAAGAGACGCTCCAGAGCGAACACTTCGCGTGTGTCGACTGCGGCATTAGTTTCGACGAACTCAGCCCACGCATGTTTTCGTTCAACAATCCGCACGGCGCATGCCCCGAATGCACCGGCCTCGGCACCACCATCGAAGTCGACCCGGAAATGGTCATCCCCCACCCAGAACTCACCATAAACGAAGGCACCGTCCGCGCCTGGCACACCCGGCCACATCTCGATGGTTGGTATCTACGCGCACTCCGCTGCGTCTGCAAACACTACAAACAGAGTCCGGACAAACCATGGAACAAACTGCCCGCCGATTTTCGCGATATCGTCATGTACGGTTCCGGCGGCGACCTCGTCGATTTTTCCTACAAGAGCAAACGCGCGAAAGTCGAAATGGTCCGCCCGTTCGAAGGCGTTGTCCCAAACCTTGAACGACGGTTCAGAGAGACCGACTCCGGACGCGTCCGCGAAATTATCAGCCAATTCATGTCCACAAAATCATGTCCCGCCTGCAAAGGCGCGCGCTTACGTCCCGAGTCTCGTGGCGTCACCATCGGAAAACGCAGCATCATGGACGTCTCTGCATTTTCCATCGGCGACGCACGCGATTTCTTCAAGGCGATTAAGCTCACTCGACAAGAAAAACTCATCGCAACCCGCGTCCTCAAAGAAGTGAACGAACGCCTCGGTTTCCTCGTCAACGTCGGACTCGACTACCTCACCCTTGATCGCAATGCGGGCACATTGTCCGGCGGCGAATCACAACGCATTCGACTCGCCACCCAAATCGGTTCAGGACTCACCGGCGTCGTCTACATCCTCGACGAGCCCAGCATCGGCTTGCATCAACGCGACAACCAAAAACTGATCGCCACACTCGAACGACTCCGCGAACTCGGCAACACAGTCATCGTCGTCGAACACGACGAAGAAACCATCCGAACTGCGGACCATGTCATCGACATCGGCCCCGGTGCAGGCGTCCACGGCGGTGAAATCGTCGCAGAAGGTACACCCAAACAAGTCGAACGCGCGACTAAATCGTGGACCGGGAAATTCCTCTCCGGCAAATTCAATATTCCGGTCCCCGAACAACGCCGCAAAGGCAACGGCAAGTGGATAACCATCAAAGGGGCCAAGCACCACAACCTCAAAAACGCCAACGCTAAAATCCCCGTCGGCGTTTTTACCTGCATCACCGGCGTGTCCGGTTCCGGCAAATCGAGCCTCATCAACGAAACGCTTTACCCCGCCGCACAGCGCGCAATTTATGATTCGATCCGCGCACGTCCCGGCGCACACAAATCCATTGAAGGCCTCGAACATTTCGACAAAGTCATCGACATCGATCAATCGCCGATCGGACGTACACCACGATCAAACCCAGCAACCTACACCGGCCTCTTCTCCCCCATCCGCGAATTGTTCAGTAAAGTCCCGGAGTCGCGAGCACGTGCATACAAACCAGGCCGCTTCAGCTTCAATGTTAAAGGCGGTCGCTGCGAAACATGTGAAGGCGACGGCGTCATCACAATCGAAATGCACTTCCTACCCGATGTATACGTCCCCTGCGAAGACTGTTCGGGCCAACGTTACAACCGCGACACACTCGAAATCCGCTGGAAAGGCAAAAACATTTTCGAAGTCCTCGACATGAACGTCGAAGAATCCTGCGAATTCTTCCGCGATATCCCCGCGGTACACCCAAAACTCGCGACATTACTCGACGTAGGACTCGGCTACATCAAACTCGGCCAAGCCGCGACAACGCTATCCGGCGGCGAAGCCCAACGCGTAAAACTCGCGACCGAACTCTCCAAACGCCAAACCGGCCGCACCCTCTACATCCTCGACGAACCCACCACAGGCCTCCACGCCGTAGACGTCGACAAACTCCTCACCGTCCTCCACCGCCTCGTCGAAGGCGGCAACACCGTCCTCGTCATCGAACACAACCTCGACGTCATCAAAACCGCCGACTGGGTCATAGACCTAGGCCCCGAAGGCGGCGACGCAGGAGGCAAGATCGTCGCAGCAGGAACGCCCGAGAAAGTCGCACTAAGCAAGGATAGTTATACCGGGCGATACTTAAAACAATATGTAAAGGCAGCTACGGGAGGGACACGCTCGCGCCTGTCCAAAGCCTAGCCTCCAAAACCGGACGCGCAGGAGCGCATCCCTCCCATCCCGTCCCTCACCCATCAGCTATTGCTACCGATGCGCCGTACACTCGAAGACGAGACGCTGAATTTCTCGCTCCGTAGGAGTAATATCAAGCGGACCCAACGGTCGACGTGAACAGTATGATAAAGGAGAATTCAATGTCTTCAATCAAAGCCCCTATTCACGCGGTCATATTTGTCCTATGTCTTTCCACCTCCGCGAGTTCGATAGCCGAGCTACACAATTGCTGCGGCGATAGCAACGCTTTCTTTCACAATCGACACATGGTACGCGATACGCTAAGTCCCTACTGGCAAGAAGATTCCGGCGACTGGACAATCGTCGGAACCGCGCACCCGGATGTTAATGATGGTACTCTGCTAACCATCGGAAAAGGCGACGGAATTCTGGTCAATGGCTCGACCGGCATCACGTCCAACCTCATCGCCAAGATAGCAACCGGCGATTGTAATCTGACGATTGAATTCATGGTACCGAAAGGTTCGAACTCAGGTGTGTACTTGTTGGGGCGCTACGAGGTTCAAATCTTAGATAGTTGGGGAATCGAAGAACCGAAATACTCTGACTGCGGTGGTATTTACCAACGGGATTCGAAAGGCGAGGACGACAAGTTTGAAGGACGGGCACCCAACAGCAACATGAGCAAAGCGCCAGGTGAATGGCAAAAATTCGAAATCGAGTTTCAGGCACCCCGATTTGATGAAAAAGGAACGAAAACCGAGAACGCCCGCTTCATCAAAGTTGTTCACAACGGGCAGATCATTCATGAGAACGTCGAAGTAGCCGGTCCAACGCGTGCAGCTGCATTCAACGACGAGAAACCTATGGGGCCACTCATGCTTCAGGGCGACCATGGACCCGTCGCTTTTCGGAACATCACGCTTAGCTGGCAAACGGACCATCCGATTGAGTTCAACGGCTATCCCCGAGAAGCAAAACCGAAGGATTGAGCGGGAGGGACACGCTCCCGCGTGTCCAAGGCCTAGCCTCCAAAACCGGACGCGCAGGAGCGCATCCCTCCCATTAAAGCCCCCCTAGCGCACCACCCTCCCACGAATTCTCTCATACGTAATCCAAAACTTGCGCAACCGATCTTCCACGCGAGGGTCAATCTCCACCGGCGAATAGGCGGACTGCACATACAACTGCGTCAATTCCGCCGCCTCTTCTTTCAACGCATTCAGCTCTTTCGGAAACGACTCCAAGAATTCATACGGCGTCTGCGCCTCATCACGCGGAACACCCATATCGTAGGCCAGCGCACAGAGCGCGTCATAGCTCGTCGAGATAATCGCGCGCGGATCGCCTGTATTGCCGTGCGACAAGCGAGCGAGCGGATTTACAAACACTGTGCTCTTCGCCACCGATTTATCGATACGAATTCGTCGTTGCCGCTCAGGGAACTTTGGCAAACGTGCCAGCCGTTGCAGAATCTTGTCCAGTCGGTCGAAGAACCGGACCACCCACTGCGGATATCGCAACCGATTCCGCGCAATCGCCGCCGCCGTGATGCCTATGCCACGGATACTGCTATACGCGAGAAATATGCCGAGAACAATGAGCACCCCCGTGCCGACGCGCTGCATGAACCGCGCTTGTTCAAGTTGATCGACCACCGGCGTGACAACGGACTGCACCTGAAACGTCGAGTCCTTAGTCCAGAAATCCGTTTCATGTTCCTCGATATATGCGAGATCGGGTAGCCCCGGCATGGGCAACGCCGCCGCGCCAAACGCTACGATAATCACCATCACACTACCAAGCCCCAACCAAAACGTCCCGATTCCCGATGGCATTTGAACACGGCGAGCACGAAAATATTCGCGCAACCCGCCCAGACTGGTCAGCATCAACAAACTCAACGCCGCAACCGTGTAGCAACCGACATAGAAGTGGCCCGCGAGAATCATCGGGCGTCCGCCGTGTTGCACCACGCGCAACCCAAGCGCGAACACAATCATCACCGGCACCGAAAAATAGAAAATCGATATACCCGGATGCCGCTTTTGCAACCGTTGCGTCGCTTCCAGCGGAGCCTTCGCTTTCTTCTTCTCCGGTTCTTTGAAATCCAATGGATCAATTGCATCGAACGTCATTTCCGGCATGACGGTTTTCTTCGGCTTTGCTTTCGATGCCTTGAGCATTTTTCGGGCGGTGCCCGTGAGAATTCCGACATCCCCCGCCGTCGTATTTTCGTCGATGCAACACTCATGCATCAGCCGATTCACCAGCCACCACGTAAACATAACGATGGTCAAGTTGAAGGGTAGTGCGACCCGTGCATCACCCATGTAGCCCTTGGCGACCGATCCCACGCCATACAATGACGTCGTCGCAACCGTGTAGAGAACGATCACCAAAAACAACGCACCGATGTACATAAACGACTCTTCCGACCCGTCCCGCGCGATCAGTCGGTTTAATGCGACGACGCCGAGCACAAACATGGTTGCAACGAACCGAAGGTTCTGATCATGGACTTCTGTGTATACATACCGAACATCCAACAGGAAGTAGATCGCCGCCCATACCATGACAAGAATCATGAACGGCGTCGTGAAATCGATGAGCGAATCCGTCGCCGTCCGGTGTTGATACTTCTTAACCCGAAGTAGACCCTTCCCGCCCGTCAGCGAATGGAAATCCGTCCGCGCTTGCGGTGCGCCCGCACGCTGCTCCCGAGTCGGAGCCGCCGTCAACGACGCAAAATCGCTCGGGCCTTCATTGAGCAACGATTGCAGATCCGTCTTGGGACCGGACCCGTTACCGTCCGATTCGTTGTGGGGCGATTTCATGCAAATTACGCTCGTGTTCGATATGGAACATACCAATATCGTGTGCCGCCAATAGCGACGCCGCAGCGTCATATCCGCGCTTGTTCTTGATCAGAAACACCGTGACAGCAAACCCAGAATACTTCATCGTTGCCAACGTCTGCGCCAAGTCCTCCGTCACCATCGGCAGAATCGGCAATAGCGCGGCATCCCTCGGCAATCGCGGAAACTCCGCCATAATCAACGGCCCCGCATCCAATCCATCCGTCGGCAACACCCGCGCCAAATTCTCCACAATGATTTGCGCCTGATCCGCACCCCGCCGCGTCGGCACCGCCAACGGATTCATCCGAATCGATTCCAACTCACCGACCACACTCTCCTGCGCGTCATCTCGCGACAACGTTTGTCGTGATTGCACATCGTACTGCGCAACTTCCGCAGCGTCACGCGCGTTCGTAATCATGCCCACCTGTTCACCCGACATTTGCAACAAGTACGCCAACGACGCCGCCGTCGTGATCGCCAATTCCATACGCTCTTCAGCGTCATCCCCCTGATAACACGCCTGAAACAAGTCCAACACAATCGTCCCACCCAGAACACTCGAAGGCTCGCTCTGCTTAACGAACAACTCCCCCGTCTTCGCCGAGGCCTTCCAATGAATCCGATTCAACGGATCGCCCGCAACATATTCGCGCAAACTCGATATCCGCGTCGGGTCTTCATAAATCCGATTGCTGATACGCACCGGCCCCTGCGGTCGCCGCGACGCCACGTTATACGTATCGATATATGCCACCGTCGGCAACACCGAAACGTAATGCTGCTGCTCCCCCGTACGAAACCGGCGCTGCAAACCGAACAAATCCCCCGACTCCATCAACAACGGCCCGATACGATGGTACCCCCGCATTGGACACAGCAATGTGTACTTCAATTCGATGCTTCGCCCCGGCATCAAAATAGCCAACTGCTTACTCACCCCAGTAACGTCAAACCCAGGCGGCGTAAAATCCTCCACGAAAATCCAAGGAATCGGAAACCCACGATTATTCTCAATCGTACACTCGACTTCGATCTCATCCCCTTGCCGCACCGTTTCCCGACTCACCACCCGCGTACAATCCAACCCCGCCAACCACGCCCGAGACGTCACATTCGCAATCAACACCAACAGCAAGAACGCATACAAGCTATACGCCACATACGGACTCTTCACGATAAACGCGACCGCCAACACCACCGCCCCAATGACAAACCACATCACGTTCCGGGACTTCGTGTCGTCTTTAGCAGCAGTCCGCTGCCGCACAGTATTCGGGACGGAGGTCATAACAGCATTCTAACCCAATAACCGAATACAAGGGAGGGATGCGCTCCTGCGCGTCCATTACCAATCTCGGTCACGCGAGAGCGCGTCCCTCCCGTCGAACGCGACGAACGTGCGAGCAGCGCCCAGCATGTCTATAATCGTGCGCTATGACCGGGGGCAAAAAAACCGTGCCCGCCAAAGCGAAGAAACGCGCAGCGGAATTGCGGGACAAGATCAATCACCACAACCGTCTCTACTACGTCGAGAGCCGGACGGATATCTCCGATCAGGCGTTTGACGCGCTTTTGCTCGAGTTGCAGGAATTAGAATCCAAGCACCCCACGCTCGTCATGCCTGACTCTCCCACGCAGCGCGTGGGCGGCGAACCAATCGCCGGGTTCGAGAGTGTGGCCCACGAAGTGCCGATGCTCTCCATCGACAACACGTACAGCGAGGCCGAACTCCGGAAGTTTGACGAACGCGTGCGCAAAGGACTCGGCGGGGAGTCGCCCGTCTATGTTGCCGAACTGAAGATTGACGGCGTAGCGATGTCATTGCGCTACGAAAAGGGCCGGTATGTTCGTGCGGCCACACGAGGCGATGGCGAACGCGGTGACGATGTCACGGCCAACGTGCGCACGATTCGCAGCATTCCATTAACATTATCTGGAAATCCGCCGGATGTATTAGAAGTCCGCGGTGAAGTGTATATGACCCACCAAGAACTCGAGCGCATCAACGTACAACGCGAAGCGGCGGGTGAACCGCCCCTCGCCAATCCGCGCAACACGACCGCAGGCACGTTGAAACAACTCGATTCACGCGCCGTAGCCGAACGCCGCCTCACCATGGCATGTTATGGCACAGCACCAATCGCCGGAGAAGACGACGCCTCACATTTCGACACGCTCGCACGCCTCCGCGAATGGGGACTTCCCACAAATCCCAACAGCCAACGCTGTGAATCTATCGACGAAGTGTGGGCGGTCTGTGAGCAATGGGCGGAGAAGCGCAACGAACTCGATTATGAAATCGACGGCCTCGTCTTCAAAGTCGACAGTGCGAAACAGCGCGCCCGCCTCGGCGCGACATCCAAAGCCCCCCGCTGGGCCATCGCTTATAAGTATCCGGCGCAAGTGGCGGAGACCGTCGTAAAAGAAATCGTAATCCAAGTCGGAAAATCTGGCGCACTCACGCCCGTTGCCGAAATGGAACCAGTGCAACTTGCCGGCACGACCGTGCAGCGAGCCTCGCTCTACAATTTCGAAGATCTCGCAGCGAAAGACATTCGGGTCGGCGATACGGTCGAAATCCAGAAAGCAGGAGAAATTATTCCACAGGTCATTCGATTTGTCCCGGGAAAACGAAAGAAGGGCGCCCGAAAGTTCAAGATTCCAAACAGATGCCCCGAATGCCAAAGCGAAGTCCGCAAAGATCCTGACGGCGTTTTCCTTCGCTGCGTAAACCTGTCGTGCCCCAAGCAAGTCAAAGAACGGTTACGCTACTTCGCCGGCCGGTCTGCGATGGACATCGAAGGAATGGGCCCCGCCATCATCGAACAGCTTGTCGATAACGGACACGTCAGCAATCCGGCAGATCTGTTTACATTGAATGTCGAAACGCTCGCAGGCCTCGAACGCATGGCCGAGAAATCCGCGACCAATCTCGTTGCCTCAATCGAAGCAAGCAAAGCACAGCCACTCAGCCGATTACTCGCCGGGCTTTCGATTCATCACGTCGGCAGCGAAAACGCCGAAGTGCTCGCGAGGCACTACGGCAACATCGACGCATTAACCAACGCAACCATCAAGGATATGGCCGATATCCACACCATTGGCGAGACCGTAGCGACCAGTGTCCACGATTTTTTCGACGCCCCCGCAAATCAAGCCCTGATAAACCGCCTTGCCGAGTGCGGCCTCACGCTGGTCGAGACCGCCCGAGAAGGCGACGACGGCCCCAAGCCCTTCGAGGGCAAATCATTCGTCGTCACGGGGAAACTAACGAAGTACACACGGGATGGTATCCATGATCGCATTAAAGCGCTCGGCGGCCGCACCAGTTCCAGCGTCAGCAAGAAGACCAATTACCTAGTCGTGGGCGAAGACGCCGGATCTAAATTGAACAAAGCGACCGCATTAGGCGTCCAAGTACTGTCGGAAGACGAATTTGACCGCATTGCCGAGGCTGAAGCGTGACCCTCCACCGAATAGAATGCCCGCCCGATCTAAACTTGGACACGGGCCGCGCTATGTTCGACAACCAATCCATCACCGCCATTCACGCGGGCGATGAGTGCCTCATTGATCTCACCCAAACCCTCAAGATGGACCCCCACGGCGGCGCATGGCTCATCCGCATGGCCGAAGCCGTCCGCCGCAAAAAGGGTACAATCCGCTGGGAAGGCGAAACCGGCCAAGTCGCCGAACTCATGACCCTCATCGAACCCGGCCTCATCGACGAACCGATTCCACCTGCGCGCGAGCCAGGCTTCGTCGAACACATGGGCGGCGTCACCATTGACGTCATTCGCGAAGGCCGCGAAATGATGAGCCTACTCGTCGACACCGTCTATTGGACATTTCTCGCCCCCTTCGAAGGCCGCGGATTCCGCTGGGCCCATTTCTACGACGAAGTCCACGACATGGGCGCACGCGCCGTACGCATCACCTTCCTCATGAATTTTCTGTTGGGCCTGACCATTGCCATGCTTTCCGCCGCCCAATTGCGGACGTTTGGCCTCTCGATATTCGTAGCACAACTCATCGTCATTGGATTCGCCCGAGAACTCGCCGCGATCATGACCGCAGTCGTCGTATCCGCACGCACCGGGGCCGCCATCACCGCCGAAATGGCGACGATGGTCGTGCAAGAAGAAGTCGACGCCCTACGCGGCATGGGCCTAAACGTCACCCAATTCCTAATCGCACCCAAACTACTCGCGCTCCTCGTCGTGTTGCCCTGCCTCACCGCCATCGGCATGCTCGCAGGCACCCTCGGCGGCCTTTGCTGGGGCGTTTGGGTACTCGGATTTCGACCCGAAATTTGGATCAACGAATCGATTGCCGCCGCGCGATGGGAAGACATCTCTCAAGGCTTACTTAAATCACTATTCTTCGCCATCACCATCGTGCTCATCGGCAGCCATAACGGCCTGCGCGTCACCGGCGGATCACGCGGCGTCGGCCAGATGACCACCCGAGCCGTAGTCATGGACATCTTTATGATCATCGTCATCGACATGGTGTTCGCAACCTTCTTCTACTTTACGGTGGGTTGATTATGGACGTTGTGAACCAAGACCAAGAACCCATCATCACCGTCGATCACCTCGTCACCCACTACGGCGAAACGCAAATCCTCGACGATGTCTCCCTTAAGGTCGCCCCCGGCGAGATCCTTCTGATTATCGGCGGCAGCGGTTGCGGAAAGACCACTCTCCTGAAACACATGACCGGATTGCTCAGTCCAACCAGCGGGGCAATTTACAGCAACGGACAAGACATAGCCGACCTCAGCGAAGATGATCGCGCCAAAATCAAGCAGGGAATCGGCATTGCGTTTCAATCAGGCGGACTGTTTAATTCCATGACCGTGGGCGAAAATGTTGCACTGCCACTCCACGAATACGGCCACGTCGATGCCGGACTCATCCCGGCTATCGTACGGATGAAACTCAGTCTCGTCGGCCTCGCCGATGCGGAAAACCTCTTGCCCGACGCCTTATCCGGCGGCATGAAAAAGCGGGCCGGCCTTGCCCGCGCCCTCGCCGCAGACCCACCCGTCGTATTCTTCGATGAACCCTCCGCCGGCCTAGACCCAATAATGGCGTCCGGCCTCGACGACCTTGTGCTCGAACTACGACGCCTCCTCGGCGTCACATTTGTTATCGTGACCCACGAACTCGATTCCATCCGCAAAATCGCAGACCGTATACTTATGCTCGATAAAGGCCGTGTCCTGTTCGAGGGCAGCGTCGCCGAAGCCGAATCTTGCGGCATCGATCGCGTACAACAATTCTTCGAACGAAGACCCGACACCTACATCGCGCAACGGAACCTCTAACAGGACAACTCATCACATGGCAACACGAGGACAAAAATCACGAGTTGGCGCATTCGTCTTACTCAGCCTATTGGTGTTCGGAGGCGGATACTACCTCCTCTCCGATCTACAAAATGTCGGAATGAAGGGCTACAAACTTCGCTTCGAAGAATCCGTCCTTGGCCTATACGTCGGAAGCCAAGTCAGCTACCTCGGCATTTCCATCGGCACCGTAGACAAAATCAATGTCGAGCAAGAGAACAACGACTACTACGCCGAAGTCAATATCCTCATCGATACTGAAAAACTCCCCGGTGACTTGGAAGGACTGCGCACCGGCGTCCGCGCGAAACTCGAAGTCGTCAACCTCGCAGCAGGCACCATGGCCATCGCACTCGAAAACCCCGCCCCATCCAACGAATTGCACGATCCGAACGAGTACATCCCCACCGAACAATCCCTCATGGGTTCATTCACCTCATCCTCACAAGAGACCATGGCCAAAGTGATGGACCTCATGGCACAGACCAACACCGCCCTCGCAAGGGTCAATACCGAAGTTATCGGCGAAATCGGCGAGACGCTTCGCGGCGTCAATGAATTCACCGCGCAAGCCACCGAATCACTCGATGCCGCGCAACTCGATCTCCACCTCGCGGTGCAAGACACACGCGCAAGCCTACAGGACTTCCGCGAACTCGCCGTCGCAACAACCGAACTCGCACGCAACGTAAACGACGCCGTAACCGACGTCCGCACCAAACTCGATCCAATCGATTTCGCGGCCTCAGAAGCCGAATTTCGCGGACAGTTCGTATCCCTCTCCGAAAAACTGCAAGTCATGGCAGATAACCTCACCAAAACCACCGAATCCGTTCTGTACGACGCGGACAACGTTCAGTACGAGCTGGTCGAAGTCACCCGCGGCCTGCGCGAAGCGATCGAAGTGCTCGTCGAAGTCGTTAAACCACTACGCGAAAACCCATCCGCAATCGTCCGCGGACGCGGCCAGCCCAGGGGGCAAAAGTAATGCACGCCAAGAAAATAATTACCGTTTGGACCGTACTCATCGTGGCCACTGCACTGATCACTACAGGGTGTTTAACACCCCAAAACTACACGCCCGTCATGCAATTCACGATAGCCCCAGACTTCACCGATCTCCCGACAGCGCGATCCTCCATGGCGACGCTCGGTATTCGCCGCCTCAGCGCTTCGCAACCCCTCAAGCGCGACATTTTCTACCGCGACCCAGATCTACGCGTGGGCAATCTGCTCGATGCGCAATGGGCGGAAAACCCTGCGGACATGATGACCCGACATGTATTCGACGCCGCAGTCGCAAGCGGCCGGTTTCATGACGTTGGACTTGCCACCGATATACCTCTCCCCACCTTCGTCCTCACCGGCGATGTGCGCCGCTTCGACCTCGACCGTACCAAGGTCCCATGGCAAGCGGTATGCGAAATTCACTTCGAACTGCGCACCGTCTCCAACGGTAACGCCGCCTGGTCCGACACGCTAACGTCATCCATACCGCTCGCTCAAGATGAAGTCCCCGCCCTAGCAGAAGCGATGAGCCAAGCCGCTGCCCAGGTCATTCATGAGGCAATGGGCAAAATCGTAAAAGCCGAACCGAACAACTAGATCTGTTCGCGTCTAATCATGCGCCCGTTTATCGTCACTGCGAGGAGTGCAACGACGTGGCAATCTCACCCTATAGAATCGCTCCGGGTAAATTGGGTGACCCTTCCCAAGACTCAAAAACAGCAACGATTTTAGCCCCTCCTAACGCTATGGTATGATCCACGTAACGCGGTATTGTAGCCGCGTACCTGGCCTGAAGCTTGGATGGATCTATGGGCAACCGGTTTTTTGAAATCGAGATTCCCAGCACGCTCGATCACCTGGGCGAGGCACAACAGAGTGCCCTCGCCGCGCTGCTCGAGCACGATTGGATCGACTCCGATCAAACATTCTATGCACAGTTATGCCTGGAAGAAGCGCTCGTCAACGCAATCACCCACGGCAATAAGAGCGACAAGCAACGTAAAGTCCGCATCGAAATGGAAGAAAACGGCGACCTCTGCTCCATCCGCGTTTTTGACGAAGGCGCCGGGTTCACCGCAGAAAGCGTCGATCTGCCTGCCACCGACAAACTAAACGGGCGGGGCGTCTGCCTCATCCGATATTGCATGGAAGATGTCACCTACAACCAGGAAGGTAAATACCTAGAAATGATCATGCGCCGCAAAGCGCTCGCAGAAGGAGAATCATTCGGTGAGTGATTCAACACTACTAACATTTAGCAAACGCCCGCCGATCCACGTCGGCCATGTCCACACCGCGAGCATGCTCGACGCGGTCAACGTATCCCAATTCGGTAAAGAGCTCGACGCATTCGTACAAGAACACGATAGCGTAAACTTACTGCTCGATTTCGAAGGGGTTCACTACCTGTCCAGCGCAGTCCTATCCGAACTCCTGAACGCGCAAGAACGTTGCGAAGCCACTGGCGGCGGATTGCGTCTCTGTTCCGTCGATCCCGAAATAAAGAAAGTATTCGAAATCTCCAACCTCGATCAGGTCTTTGTCCTCTACGATTGCGCAGTCGCCGAAGGCGTCAAACGCTACACCAAGTCTCTCGATATCGAACGCGACGACGAAACATGGGGTCACGCCACCGAGCGACTCTAATGGCGCTACCGTTCCAAACACGCCTCACCCTGGCGATGAGCATCCTCATCATCGTGGGCGTTTCCACCATCACCGCACTCGTCCAATGGAGCGCAGCGACCAACATCACGAGAAATGCGTTTACCAACGGCGAGAATGTCACCCGTCTAGCCAGCCTAAATATCGAATACGGCACCACGCTCCCCGATAAAGTGATGGAACGCGTCGGCGATCAAATGCTCTTCAGCGCGTTACTCCTCTCCGAATTGGTTGCCATCGCCGAAAAAGACGCCCAGAAATCACCAGATGAAATTAGCGCAATACTGAAGCGCGTCGTCGAAACCGCACAAGCAACTGGAGCACCATTGCCCATCGACGACCTATGGGTCACCGACGAAACCGGCCGTGTGTACATCGGGCTGGAAGCAATCGACTTCAAGTTCTCTGCCAATCCGGAATCACAACCCCAATCCCACGAGTTTCATCCCCTCCTCGACTCACGTCCTACTCCAGTCGTTCAAACCTTCGGCCCACGCGATCACGACGGACAAGACTTCAAGTACGTCGGCGTGCCTGGGGTCGACAAACCGCGCATCGTGCAAGTCGGCGTCGGCGAACATCTCCTCGACTCCATCAATCGCGACTTCGCAGTCCAAAACATCGTCGACCATTTCGCCACAGGAATCGACGTTTCCAGCGTGCTCATCATTGACGGAAACGGAGATATTCTTGCCGAAGCCGGCCGCGCATTAAACGACTTTCCCGACGAAGACCCTGCAGAACTTACAGAGTTCTGCACAAAATACTTAGAAAAAGACAATTCGACTGTCGACGCCATTTTCTACGGCGACGAATTAGCCGTGGTAACACGGCTCGCTTCACGCGATGGCGAGCCACCTCGTGCAATGGTGATGATTCATCGAATCGAAGCAATTTTCGACTTAGTCGCGCGCGCCCTCAAACAAATACTTGTCGCAAGCATCACCGTCGTGATCATTGCTGTCATCATCATTTACCTGCTGAGCCGTTCAATCTCACGTCCGATTCTCGAGCTGGCCGATGGCGCACGCGAATTCGGTAAAGGCAATTTCGACTACCGAGTAAAGGCCCGAAGTGACGACGAAATCGGCACACTCGCCAATGCCTTCAACGCAATGGCGGTCTCCGTTCAAGACAACATGCGCACACTCGAACTCGAAACACGACGTCGCGAACGCCTCGAAAGCGAACTCGCCATCGCGGCCAAGATGCAACAATCCTTGCTACCAGACCACCGACCGAAAATCGAAGGCGTCGAACTCTTCGGCCACTGCAGCCCCGCCCGCCAAGTCGGTGGCGATTTCTACGACTATTTCTCGATGGGTGAAAATCGCATCGGTGTCGCCATTGGCGATGCCACCGGAAAAGGTCTGTCTGCCGCCATCCTCACGACCGAGTGCTGGAGCGCCTTCAAAGCATTTGCACGCGTGAGCGAATCCCCAGCGGAAGTACTACGTCACACGAACGAACTCATGAGCAAACAAGTCGGCGAAACCGGCCAATTTGTCACCTGCTTTTTCATGATTCTCGACGCCGACCGCGGAACCATCTCCTACTCTGTCGCCGGTCACAACCCGCCCATCCTTCGTGGAAAAGACCCCGAGCGTTGCATCATCCTCGACAGCGATTTCGGCCTACCACTCGGCGTAGATAGCGAATGCCAATTCGAAAATCACGAGATCCAACTCGCCGATTACGACTCCATCCTCCTCTACAGCGATGGCGTCACCGAAGCACACATCACCGGCAATGCCCTCTACGGAGAAGACAGACTACGCGATCTACTCGGCAACGCCGCGTCAACCTCCCCCGAAGAAACCGTCAACCAGATCCTGCACGACATCGAACACCACCTCGGCGGCTCCGACTGCGACGACGATGTCACCGTCGTAAGCGTCCAATTCCGCGCCAACGGCGCCGCAACGGACATCTAGAAACGCCAATGGACTCGCTCCCGCGTGTCCGCATTAACCACGGACGCGCAGGAGCGCATCCCTCCCAATCCCCCCTACGGCAATGCGTACGCAATCAACGTCGATTGCTGCCCGGCCCCGCCGACCGCGCATACCACATACTGTTTACCTTCATGCGAATACGTCATCGGTGTACCGTGCGGCGTCAGATCGATACGCTGTTCCCAAACCAAATCACCATTCGTCTTATCCCACGCACGGATATACCCCTTTTTGCCCATCCGCATCATCGACGCCGTATTCTCATCCGCTTGAATCGCGAAGAACAAATTCTTCGTGAGCACGCCGCCGCCGTTCGAGAGAAATCCATTCGCGGCCGATCCCAACGGCCCGAGATTGAGATTCTTAATCGCGGGATGATCTTTCGGACCATCCCCATGCGGCACCTGCCAAACGAATTCACCCGTATTCAAATCAATCGCCGTAATGCGTCCATACGGCGGCTTGAACAACGGCAATCCTTCCGGCCCCTTCGGTATCTCGCCACCCGCAATCATGTAATCAAAGTTCGAGCGATTTTTGTCCGCGGGCGCAACGGCGATTGCGAACGGCAGGGTCATCGAACCCACATAAAGAATCTGCGTTTCCGGGTCCAGAGCCGCACCGCCCCAATTGGCACCACCTGCTGGCCCCGCCATTACAATCGTCCCCTTCTTATCGCCCACGAGTGACGGCGGCGTGAACATCGGACCGTAATGGTATTCCTTCAAAATCTCTTTCGCTTCCGCCAGAATCTCCGGTGTGAAATCAACCAAGTCGTTTTCAGTTACACCTTGCCGGTCAAACGCCGGTGGCTTCGTCGGATGAATCTGCGTCGGCGATGTCCATTCACCCGGCACCTTCGACTTCGGCGCAGGCCGCTCTTCCATCGGCCAAACCGGCTCACCCGTCTCGCGATTCAGCACATAGCAATACGCCTGCTTACTCACCTGCGCAACCGCCTTAATCGGCTTACCATCGACCACTATATCGACAAGATTCGGCGCCGCCGGAAAATCGTAATCCCACAACCCGTGCTTCACCGCCTGAAAATGCCAGACCCGTTCACCCGTCTCCACATTCAAGCACAGCAACGTCTCCGCGAACAGATTTTCACCCTTACGATGCCCGCCATACCAATCATTCGTCGGCGTACCCGTCGGCGCGTAGACATAACCCAACTCTTCGTCCACACTCATCATTGTCCACGAATTCGTATTCCCCGAGTACTTCCACGAATCGTCCCGCCACGTCTCCACACCAAACTCACCCGCCTGCGGAATTGTATTGAAACGCCACTTCATCTCACCCGTACGTACGTCATACCCACGAATATGCCCTGGCGCCATTTCTTTCGTCGTCGGCCCATCGAAAATAATCGAACCCATGATGATCACATCGCGACACACCGTAGGCGGCGCATTGAATCCGATTGAACTCGGATTCACCTTACGTCCGAGGCCCAACGTCAAGTCCACTTTCCCGCCATCACCAAACGCCTCATCCGGCTTGCCGGTTTTTCGATCAATCGAAATGAGCTCCCGGCCACCCGTGGCAATCAACAACCGTTCGTTTTCACCATCCGTCCAATAATCAACACCCCTGTGCTGAAATCCCGAATTCGACGGTCGTCCCCGTTCATAGCTCTTCGAGTTATACGTCCAAAGAATTTCGCCCGTGCCCGCATCCAGCGCGACGACTTCACTCAACGAAGTCGTCGCATACAAAACGCCACCGATCATCAACGGCGTGGTCTTGAACTGACCCGGCGGCACTTTGGCGCCTTCGGGCAACTGAACCTCCCAACGCCATGCCTCCTCGAGGTTGGCAACGTTGTCCCGCGTGATCTGGTCGAGTGGCGAATATTTCGTGCTCGCTCGATCACCGGCATAGTGATGCCACTCGCCCGCCGGCGATTCGCCCTGCGCACTCCCCACACTACAAACGCTCGCAACAATGACCGTAAAAACTAATAGTCTCGCTGTCATAACACCAGGCTCCCTTAACAACAACTACTGCCCAAAATCACCATTTAACCCGGCCACAATACCACCCACACGAAAGTTGCACCAACGAACAAGCGAGGCGTAAAATCCAGGGCTAGCTACAGCGGGCTCACAACAACATGCGGACGATTGTCCGCCCCGCGTGGGTGCAGGGATCAACCAACTGGATAGAGAACCCGACCATGAATTTCGACTTTTCAGATGAACAAAAAATGCTCCAGGAGCAGGCGAACAAGTTCCTCACCGACCGGTGTAGCCTGCTTCAAGTGCGGAAAATCCTCGAAAGCGATGAGCCATTCGACGGCGATCTATGGAAAGGTGTCGCCGAAATGGGCTGGACCGGTGCTGCGATTCCCGAAGAATACGGCGGGATCGGCTTCGGCCATCTTGAGCTCTGCGTTATCGCCGAAGAGCTTGGTCGCGCAAACGCCCCTATCCCCTTTTCCTCTTCCGTATACCTCGCGACCGAAGCCATCATGCTCGCGGGATCCGAAGAACAGAAACAAGCCTATCTTCCGAAACTCGCTGCAGGTGAACTCATCGGAACCCTCACCGTCGCCGAAGGAACCAAGGCCCCTCGGGCAAGCAGCCTCAGCGTGACGTATGCAAACGGGAATCTCAACGGCACTAAAATCCCCGTCGCGGACGGCGATGTCGCGGACTTCGCGATCGTCGTTGCCAATTCAAACGACGGCCCAACGATGGTCATCGCCGACTTAAACGCATCAGGCGTCGCGCGCACCTCCGTCAAAACGGTTGACCCCACACGATCTCATGCACGCGTAACATTCGAAGAAGCAAACGCCACACCGCTCGGCGATGCTGGCGATGGCTGGAACTTGCTGCTCCGCGTATGCGACCGCGCAGCAGTCCTCACCGCGTTCGAACAAATCGGCGGTGCCGCATCAAGCCTCCGCATGGCGCGTGCCTACGCACTGGAACGCTACGCATTCGGTCGCCCCATCGGTTCATTCCAAGCGATCAAACACCGCCTCGCCGACATGTACATCAAAAACGAACTCGCGCGTTCCAATTGCTACTACGGCGCCTGGGCACTCTCCACCGACGCCCCCGACTTACCTATCGCCGCTGCCGGATCGCGTATCGCTGCAACAGAGGCCTTCAACTTCGCATCCAAAGAAAATATTCAAGTCCACGGCGGCATCGGCTGCACATGGGAAAGCGACTGCCACATGTTCTACCGGCGCGCCAAACTGCTCAGCCTCAATCTTGGCAGTTTGATGAACTGGAAAAACTGGCTCATCGACCGTATCGAATCAGACGCCACCGTAGAAGAAGGCGCACCCGCCTAAACCCGAACCCAAGCCCACAGCGGTTTTTTGGAGAATGAAGTTATGGACTTTAACGACACATCACGAGAAGCGGAATTCCGCACCGAAGTACAAGCGTGGCTCAAAGAGAACGCACCTAAGTTTATCGTGGACAACAGCACACGCGCATCGCTCGACCCCGATGAAGGCCTGAAACTCGGCAAAGCCTGGCAAGCCGCAAAAGCCGAAGCCGGGTACGCCTGCATGACATGGTCCTCCGAATATGGCGGCCGCAGCGCCCCTCCGATAGAGCAAGTCATCTACGACCAAGAAGAAGCCAAATACGAATTGCCCGTCGGCTACTTCGGCATCGGCCTCGGCATGTGCGGCCCCACCATGGCCACCTACGCCACTGAGGACCAGAAGAATCAATTCTTGCCGAAGATGGTTCGCGGCGAAGAAATTTGGTGTCAGCTCTTCTCCGAACCCGCGGCCGGATCCGATGTCGCTGGATTGCAAATGACATCTAAACAAGAAGGCGACGATTGGATTCTCAACGGTCAGAAAGTGTGGACGACCGGCGCGCACTACTGCGACTGGGGCATCATCGTTACGCGATCTGATCCCACCGTACCGAAACACAAAGGACTCACCTTCTTCTTCCTCGATATGAAATCGCCCGGCATCGACATTCGACCGATCGAACAGATTTCCGGCCAATCAAATTTCAACGAAGTATTCTTCGAGAACGTCCGTGTGCCCGATAGCCAGCGCCTCGGCGCAATCGGCGAAGGTTGGGGCGTCGCCATCACGACCCTCATGAACGAACGCCTCGCCGTCGGTAGCGCCCCACCACCCTACATCTCCGACCTCATCGACTTCACTCGCGGAGTAGAACTCGATGACGGTCCCGCACTCGAAGACAACGCCGTACGCCAAAAATTGGCGGAATGGTACGTCGAGTCACAAGGACTCAAATTCGGGAAATTCCGCATGATGACCGCCCTCTCCAAAGGAGAGACGCCCGGACCAGAAGCATCCATCACCAAAGTCGTCAGCGCAACCAAACTACAAGACATGTGCGGATTCGCCATGGAGTTGATGGACGTGGGCGGATCACTCATGGAAGAAGACGTCACACCACGTCAAGCATTCTTCCAAGACGGATTCCTCTACGCACCCGGATTCCGCGTCGCCGGCGGCACCGACGAAATCCTCCGCAACATCATCGCCGAACGCGTCCTGGGCATGCCCCAAGACATCCGTGTCGACAAAACAGTCGCCTTCAGGGAGTTACCGTCAGGCGCGCAATAAATTATAACTTCGGGAGGGACGTGCTCCCGCACGTCCAGGATCTAACATGGACTTTATGAACCGTCATTGCGAGAGAGCCACAGGCGACCGCGGCAATCTCTTCATGCAGAATACCTTAGATACGAACGAAGTCAATTGGTACTAAACGCTAACATCGCTTCTAGCGTCGAATCGGTTGACGTTGGTCCGAAGCCTTTGGGATGTGCTTCCGGATCCAGACTCCAAGAAGTGTGGGAAGAGGAATAGAGGCACATGGCACGTAAATTTCGAGAATTCGACCCAACACGCAACTTACCCAAATGGCGACGACGATTCGCCCGGCTGTTTCTAATCGCACTCATCGCCGGTGCCGCTTACGCCGCACCCAAACTCTACGTCCCCCACTTCGACGTCGATCCATCAACCCCCACAGCCGACTGGGTAGACTACGGCGGCGACCGCGGCGGCCAACGCCACTCCGCCGCGACGCAAATCACACCAAAAAATGTGAAGCACCTGCGCAAAGCGTGGGAATACAATACCGGTGACGTCTCGGATGGCGAGGGCGAAGTCGCGGCGCGTACAGCCTTCGAAGCGACTCCGATCCTCGTCGATGGAACGCTTTACGTCCCCACACCGTTCAACCGAATCATTGCGCTCGACCCAGAGACCGGCGAAGAACGCTGGGTATACGACCCGGAGATCGATCTCAGTCACGGCTACCACAATCAACTCATCAGCCGCGGAGTAACAATGTGGAACGACGCCGACTCGGGCCAAAAACGAATCCTCACCGCGACCAACGATGCACGCCTTATCGCACTAGAAGCATCAACCGGCAAACCGTGCATCGACTTCGGCACCGAAGGCCAAGTCTACCTCAACAAAGGCGTCGGCGAAATTCGACACAAGGGCGAATACCAAGTCACGTCGCCCCCAGTCGTCGTAGGCGATGTCGTTGTTGTGGGATCTGCCATCGGCGACAACCAACGGGTCAACGTCCCCAGTGGCGTCGTCCGCGGATTCGATGTCCACTCCGGCGAATTACGCTGGGCATGGGACTTACGCCCACCCGATTACGAACCCGATCCCGACATGCTCTCCGAGGACGGCTACGTACTCGGCAGCCCAAACGTTTGGGGCCCCATGTCCGTTGACGAAGATCGCGGCCTCGTATTCGTACCCACCGGCAACCCATCACCCGACTACTACGGCGGCATGCGCAACGGCCTCGACCACTACGGCAGCTCCGTCGTCGCACTCAAAGCCGAAACCGGCGAAGTCGCATGGAATTTCCAAACCGTCCACCACGATCTGTGGGACTTCGACGTGCCTTGCCAACCCACATTATCCCACGTCATCCGCGATGGCGAACGGATTCCCGTCGTAATTCAAGCAACAAAAATGGGCCTGCTCTTTGTCCTCCACCGCGAAACCGGCGAACCCATCTTCGGCGTCGAAGAACGCCCCGTACCCCAGACCACCGTCCCCGGCGAAATCACCTCACCCACCCAACCCTTCCCCATCAAACCACCACCACTCATCCCCACCCAACTCAATGCCGAAGACGCATTCGGACTCTACTGGGGCGACAAAAGCGAATGCCGCGAAAAGATTGAAACCCTACACTACGAAGGCATGTACACCCCGCCCCGCGTCGACGAACCCACGCTCATGTACCCCGGCAACGCCGGCGGATCCAACTGGGGCGGCATCGCCGTTGACCCCATACGCCAAATCCTCGTCGCCAACGTCATGGACATGCCCTGGGTCGTAACGCTCATCCCCGCCGATCGCATCGACGAGGAACGACGTAAGCACCCAGACTCCGAAATCGGCAGACAAGAAGGTACGCCCTACGGAATGCGTCGTGAAATGTTGGTCTCATCACTCGTATTGCCCTGCAATCCACCCCCGTGGGGCACCATCGCCGCCGTCGACCTCAACACCGGCGACATCCTCTGGCAAGAAGAATTCGGCACCGTCCGCGACATCGCACCTGTCCCGCTGCCCCTCAAACTTGGCGTACCCAATCTCGGCGGACCCCTCGTCACAGCCAGCGGCGTCATCTTCATCGGTGCCGCCATGGACGACTACCTCCGCGCATACGACATCGAAACCGGAAAAGAACTCTGGAAAGGAAGGCTCCCCGCGGGCGGCCAAGCCACCCCCATGACCTACCGCGTTAGCGAAGAAAGCAAACAATACGTCGTCATCTGCGCCGGCGGCCACGGTCGAGCCGGCACCACGCTAGGCGACTCCATCATCGCCTACGCGCTGCCGTAGAGCCGACCCACTTTTGTGCTAACGATACTTGTCCCTCCCGGGTTTCCTCGCTAGAATGAGAGAGTTCTACTTGTGGAGGAAAACCGGTGTCTCAAGTCGAAACTGGCGAAGAGCAAAACTCCGAACTGCTTCGATTAGCGAAGAGCTATCTCGATCTAGAGAAGGCCCACCATCGGTTCTTCAATTGCGTCAACATGGGGAAAACCTTTGAGGGTCGCCAAGAAGATAACATCGTGGAGGCATCACACCTCCACTGGCTCTGCACAAACCCCGCAGCATCCAAACTGGTGACCCATAGAGGCATTGCTATTCGAAAAGCGAAGATAAGTGGAAAACTGGATTTGGAATATGCAGATATTCAGTTCCCACTGTGGTTCAAAACCTGCGAATTTGATGAAGTTTTACAAATCAACAGTGCCCGGCTGGCGGCGCTACACCTAGTAGATTCGACTCTACCTGGAATCATAGGCTACAACGCACAAATTGCGGGTTCGGTGTGGCTGTCCGATATGTCAACGTTCACCGGTGAGGTGAATTTTAGAAATGCTCACATCGGTGGAATGTTGAAATGTTCCCAAGGGCACTTTCTTAGCGAGGATGAATTCGCAATTCGTGCAGACGGGCTAACGGTCAAGGGAACGGTTTATTTCGACGACAAGTTTAAGGCAACAAGTAGAGTAATTCTGAAGAACGCCACGATAGGCGGTTCGCTGGAATGTTCCGACGGAAGCTTTTCTGTCGTTGATAGTTCTGAAGAAAAAGACAAGTACGCTTTTTGCGCGATTGGAATCGGAGTCAGAGGCGAAGTGAAACTCGATGGAGAGTTTTCTTGCGTCGGGGGCGTAGTTCTAGATTACGCTTCCATAGGCGGCCACCTATACTGTTCTGGAGGCAAGTTTTCAAACGAGAAAGGAGACGCTCTAAGCGCTTTCGCTCTCGTGGTTGGGGGAGGAATGTACCTCAACGATGGTTTCGAATCAAAAGGCATCGTGTACTTTAGCAATAGTTCAATTGACGGACATCTGGACTGCGCAAACAGTTCCTTTTATTCGGATCCAACGAAACGTAATTCTTTACACGCTAATGGACTCAATGTCAAAGGTGGCGTGTACTTGTGCATTGTACGAAATGAACGGCTTGAGCAAGGGCTAGTAACTGCCTTCTATGCGGACGGCGACGTGTGCCTGAAAAGTGCGACCATTGGTGGCCACTTGAACTGCTCTGGGGGAAAGTTCACAAATGAGGGCCGTAATACTCTCAACGCGGATGGACTCAATACAAGCGGAGACGTGTATTTGAACGATGGGTTCATCTCAACGGGGACCTTAATCTTGGCCCGTGCTCGAATAGGCGGCAATCTCGATTGCAGCAGCGGCAAGTTCAATAACTCGATTCCGCAGGGACTCATACCCGGAATCAATAGCATTAGGAAAGAGGTAAGAAACAGTGACGACACAGCCCAAAAGTCGTTTAACCATGAAGAGCTTTCCTACTCTGAGGCAGGAAAGAAAGTGATGGAAACCGCTAATGGACGGCGGTTCGAGGCCCAAATTCGTGGCGAGGAAGCACTTGCGATAAATCTTACGTCGATAACCGCCCAAGGCAGTGTTCTATTTACCAGGAGCGCTGGTGGGTTATTCGAAGCCGACGGTGAAGTACGTCTTGATAGATCGACTATCGGGGGAGATATCCATTGTGTCGGTAGCGAATTTCGGAATGAAGGAGGAGACGCGCTAAGCGTATGCAGAGCTAGAATTCACGGAAGTGTGTACATGTATCGAGACGTACTTGTCAAAGGCAACGTTTACTTTTCGAGTTCAACAATTGATTGTTCCTTCAATCTTCAAAAATTGCGAGAACCCGGACTCTACAAATTGTTCCTAGATTCGACGACGATTGGCACCTTGGTTGACGATTATGAGAGTTGGCCGCACAAGAAGAAGCTCACGATTGCAGGAATGAGATTCGAACACCTCCAACGGCTAACTCCCGATGGCGTCAAGACACACATTGCGTGGTTGGAACGCCAAAAAAATGAAGAATCTAGCTTGCAAGCCTACGAGCACCTAAGCAAAGTCCTGAAGAACTCTGGCGATGAGCACCACGCGAGGATAGTTCGCTACAAGATGGAGGAGCGGAGGACCCAGTACATCTTGAGCCAACTACGACGGGTGGGGCACAGACTATTTGGATGGACAATAGGCTACGGCCAACGGCCCGTCTTCTGGACTCCTGTTATCGCATTCTTGGTTATCCTTTTAGGTAGCGCCATGTTCTTTGACAGAATTGAGCCAGGATACCTTGTACAGGCAAAAGGTGCGTCAGGCCAGGTTCCGGAGTTCAACTCCCTCTTGTATTCGATTGACCTGTTTCTTCCTGTCATAAATCTTCACCAGGCAGAGTTTTGGGTGCCCCAAGGATTTTCGTCCAATCCGGCGCTCCAGCTGTGGTTTCTGATCCAGATTCTGGCAGGCTGGATTCTTTCCACGTTCTTCGTCGTCGGGCTATCCAAGATCATACGCAGCTAACGTCGGAAGGCACTTCCGCCTCGAACATCGTTGGGCGAACGTGAACGCGATATGGCAACAACTCCCCCTTCAACGCGCGTTGCCATAAGATCAATCGTGCCAACGTGTTCACACATTCACGGCCACAACCAAATTGATCGTCAATGCAAATGGGCGTTGACAAGGAATCGCAACAGGTTCAGAGTGTCTCTTGTGCCCAAGTCTTAGGAAGCATTCCGCTATTAACCCAATCTGTTCTTCAACCCAACCAGGACGAAGGAGCAAGGATATGAATCACCACACACGCCGTGAGTTTTTGGGTGACGTTGGTCGGGGCATGCTGATCGCAGGATTGGGAACCACGTTGGCGGCGGACTTGGGCCTCGCACATGCCGAGGCTCTCGATCTTGGAACATCGATGGCCTTCGGTGAACTCGAACCGCTCGTTGGCCTGATGCAAGACACCGATCCCGCAAACCTGACCGAGTTGTTGATCGGTCGCCTGAAGTCAGGAACAACGCTCCAAACGTTGGTAGCGGCAGGCGCACTGGCCAACGCACGCACATTCGGCGGACAAGACTACATCGGCTTTCACACGTTCATGGCATTAGCACCGGCCTATCGGATGTCGCAAGAACTCCCCACTGCACAACAGCCGTTACCCGTCCTCAAGGTACTCTATCGAAACACCAATCGAATCCAAGAATTCGGCGGACGCGAGGAAGAAGTGCTTCACCCCGTGACCGCCGATCCCATGCCAACGGGTAGTGACCCAGGTGAGTATTTGCGCGAGGTGTCGCGTAGGGGCGATATCGAGAAGGCCGACCGCGCCTTTGCCGCCTTCGCCGATGGTCCCGCAGGCGAAGCGTTCAATCATCTACAGTTCGCAGTAGAGGACGAAGTCGATGTACACCGCGTCGTACTCGCATGGCGCGCATGGGATACGCTCGAACTCGCAGGCGAAGAGTGGGCCCATTGCCTGCTTCGTCAATCCATCCGCTATTGCGCCATGCAAGAGGGCAATATGATCAATCGCGACCGTGATCGATCACCAATCCGCACACTGCTCCCGAAACTACTCGATGAATACAAACTACTCGAAACACCGCTGGGAAATAACGTTGGCGACGACCACTGGCTCGGCAGACTCGCAAGTATTATGTTTCGTGGCACCCGCGAAGAGGCGGCCGAGGCCGTTGCCGAAGCGCTATCGAATGGATTCGCACCAGAGTCGATTGGCGAAGCCATGTCGCTTGCATCGAATCGACTCGTCTTACACGATCCCGGCAGACCCGAAAAATGGGCGGCGGACGGAAAACCGGCGGGAAGTTGTCACGGCGACTCCGTAGGCGTACACGCTTCCGACGCGGCCAACGCGTGGCGCAACATCGCGCGCGTGAGCAACGCGCGGAATACTGTCGCCAGTTTGATTGTCGGCGCATTTCACACGGCGGGCCAGAGCAATCGCTCCACGCAAGAACCGATGCCGACCGCCGATCAAGTCGCAAAGGTTACGCATGATGCACCCGATGCCTTACTTCGCGCGGCGGATGCCGCCATTCGCGAACAAGACCAAAACCGCGCCGCTGCGGTCATAGCGCGGTACGGCCAATTGGGCCACGAACCGCGTCCTGTATTCGATCTCATGTTGCAATACGCCACGAGCGAAGATGGCGCACTCCACGCCGAGAAGTATTACCACACCGTGTGCGCAGAGTTCGCGGCAGCACGCCCATCATTCAAGTGGGGACAGCTCACGGCATTGGCGCGCATAACCGCGAGCGAATACGGCCGAACCGCTCCGGGCTACGAGCAAGCGCAGGCCTTGCTGGGCGTTTGAACGACGGATCGCGGGCATCCGACTAACCGAATGAGCAGCTAAACAACAGTGATAACGCCAGAAACCATTACCCGCTTCAGCGTATTTCTAGTCCTCCTAAGTCTCTTCGGCGCACTAGAAATGCTCAATCCACGCCGCGCGAGGACCATGCGAAAATCCATTCGCTGGTTTAGTAACCTCGCGCTCGCAGCGATCAATGCTATCGCGGTGCCCCTTCTATTACCCGTCGTTGCATTGGGCATGGCCGAACTGGCGCAGCAATGGGGTTGGGGACTCTTTAACATCATCAATGTACCCTATCTTGCAGGATTCGCAATCTCATTTCTCGCGTTCGACTTCGTGATCTACGTCCAACATCGCATCTTCCACGCAATACCATTTCTATGGCGCTTACACCGCGTACATCACAGCGACGTCGATCTCGACGTCTCGTCGGCGGTCCGATTTCACGTGATCGAAATCTTCTTATCTATGGTAATCAAACTGGCAACCGTCGCCATCCTCGGGCCACCCGTACTCGCCGTCCTAGCGTTCGAGATTTACCTCAACGGCGCATCCATGTTTCACCACGCAAACCTTCGGTTACCCCCACGATTCGACGCTCTCTTACGCTGGTTCATCGTCACACCGGACATGCACCGCGTACATCACTCGGTCATCCGCACGGAAACCGATAGTAATTTTTCGTTTGCACTGCCGTGGTGGGACTACCTACTGAAGACATACCGCGCTCAACCCGCCGCCGGGCATGACGGCATGTTGGTCGGCGTTGACGTGTTTCGCGATAAGAAAGACCAACAGCTTCACCGCCTCTTGGCGCAACCATTCATAAACGGCGAAACTTCGACACAAGATGAGGGAAGCGCCCACGCGAAAGTGACATGACCCGGGAGGCATGCGCTCCCGCGCGTCCATGGACATGCAGGAGCATGTCCCTCCCATACTCAAAACAGAACCGTGCTACGGATACCTAAACGCGACCTCATTAAACACCGCACCACGCACAGCAATCGAGGGGATCGTCCCGCCGAACGTGGTCAATCCTCGAAGCGCCCGTTCCGTACCCCGAAACTGCGACGTGTTCGTCTCGGATTCACCCGTCAACGAGCTTGCGACTCCACGCAACTCGAGCGGAATGTATTCCTCATTCCCGTCCAACTCGATTTCCACGAACAACGCGCCACCCGTCAATCGCACCGGGTCTTCCGCATGCGCATCCAGCACATACGCCGTCAACGTCCCGCTCGCGCTCTCGAAGACAAACTCGATCGAAGCGACATGATCCCCAAGTTCGATCAACGCCCCGCCATGCGGCGCATCATGATGATGCCCCGACGACTCTGGCGGCGGAGTCTTCGGTTCTGAACTAGAATCGGCAGTCGCGTCCTCATCCTGAACGAAATTCGTCGTGGAAACAGCGCCATCGTCCGAAGGCGATTCCGAAGCGCATCCGACTATGAATACGGCAAAGATCGCAAAGAGAATTGACGCAAAACGGTAAGTCATCTTACTCTCTATTGAGCCCAGGAGGGCCAAGTTCCTCTAGCAGTTGCGCAGCAAACGCGGGATTGGCCGGTTTACAATGCAAACCAAATTATCAGACGGGAGGGATGCGCTCCTGCGCGTCCACGGCCAAGGTGGAACTTGGCCCTCCCCAACGACGAGCGACTTCTAATCACCCTCAGCGCGCTTAATCAATTCACGCACATCCATCACTTCGCGGCCCGCCATGCGATACACACTCATGACATAGCCATCCTCAATTTCCTCACCAACTTTCAAATCACCAAATACCGCAATCGGCAAATCCGAAACATACTCCGCCGTTTCACCCTCACCCATCTCCACCATCACCCACTCATTCATCGAAGGCGGCACGCCGAAACAACAAAACATTTGATTCTGCGTCAACGCAAACGACTTAATCTGTCCCCGACGATCCACATCGATCGGAACCATGAAACCGACCAAGACCACTTTCGCCGCATCCAACGCCAAAATCTCTTCCGGAATCTGATCCACCGGCGACTTCGTCGGATCACCACTCTGCAAAATCGCTTCACGGTCTGGAATTTCATACGGGAAACTACCCAACGCCGCAAACGTCACCTTAAGATGTTCGCCGTCCTTCGCCTTCTCAAACTTGAATAGATCCTCGCTCGAACCTTCAAGCTCCTTCACCAAATCCAACGACGACTCCGGAATGACTCGAACCGGCGCATCGGACGGCGCACCTTTCACTTCATCCTTCGGCGCGTTCAATGGCTTACCACGCACTTCACCCTGCGCGAATGCCGTATACGACACCACCATTAAACTGACCACAAACACGCAGCACATCAACGACGCTACTGCACAAAAACCGTTACGCGCGCTATATCGATTCATTCGTATACGACCTCTCGCCGTGTTTCCCTAATAGTGAACAACCCCCACATTCTACTCTCCCAATCCACCGCGATGCGACCCAACGCAATCGACCGACGAATCAGCCCCAATACCCAAGAGGGGGCACCGTCTAGAGTTTCGCCTTTAGGCGGAAGGGTTCGACCAGAACACCGCCTAAAGGCGGTACTACAAACGACAAAACTCAGATTGGAGGGTGCTGCGGAAAGGAGGGAGCTTCAGAAACTCAGTACAGGGAGAACGAGACTAATGCGAGGGTTTAAACACGTCGTGCGACTTATCGCCACCCGCCAAGACATACGCCAGCAGGTCCCAAATCTCTTCTTTCTTCAATGTCGCCAACAGGTCCGTCGGCATCGCCGACATATCCACCGTTTCCATCGACGTAATGACCGACTTCTTGACCGTTATCGCCGACTCCGGCGCGAGTGGATTGTCAAGAACGCGCACCGACTTTTCGTCTTGCGCAACGATTTGCCCATAGTATTCCTCGAAACCGTCTGTCTCGATGATATACGTCTTATATTCGTCTGCGACTTCCAGCGAAGGGTCGAGAATGTGCTCGAGTAAGGTCAACGCGGTGTGTTTTGTACTGACGTCAGTTAGGTCCGGGCCGATGACCTGACCCTCCCCCGCGATCGCATGACACTGCAAACACGACGCGACCTCGAACATTTCCTTACCGCTCTCATACGAACGATTCGCCAACACTGCGTCCACTTCGTCTTTAAGAGATGCAAACTCCCAATACTCAACCACGCCCCGACGCGGTCCCGAATCCACCGAAGACTTTCCTTTGTTTGCAGCGAGGATAAATGCTTCCGTCTCATCCGCAACAATCATCACACCTCGCATCAACTGCCAATGACCGGGGAACGTGCAAATGTAATCGTAGTTGCCTTCCTCGGCCGGCGCGGCAAACTCAATCGTCTGTGATTCACCCCGCGCGAGCAAATCCGACGCAAAAAATATACTGTCACTATCCGGTATCCACTGCTTCTCCACCCCATCCCCTGCGGTCTCCATCGCAGCGGCGAGAATCGCCACCTTCGCAGCAGCACCGGGCTGGACCATAATCAAGTTATGGTCCATCGCATCGGGGTTATTCAACACCAGCCGAACGTTCATCCCGGGTTGAACCGTGAACTCCGTTCGGTCGTACCGCATTTGCTCGATGATGGTCTGAATATGCACTTCCAATGCGCCATCCACCATCGCCGGGTCCGGCGAAGGATCTTGTTTCAAGTATTCACGCGAGGCCGCAATAATCGCGTGCGCCTCCTCCGCACTACTCAGCGTCGGTGCCCTCGCCACTTTCTCCTCGAACTTACCTTCCAAATCCCACATATACTTCACGCGCTGCGCCGCACGTTGCGCATCCGGATGCGGCGAATTCAAGACAATGTTCAGCAGCGCCTCGTTCACCACATCAAACTGCTGATGCAGCCACAAAGCTTCGAGTATGTGATGCGCGTCATCCTCGCTCTTCGTATCAAAGCCTGCGGCCCATTTCTGCGCGGCGGCGAGTACTTCATCCGAATCACGCTCACTCAGTTCAATTCGCGCCCGCAACCGCACACCATCCGTCGGATGCTTCAATACTTCCAACAGCGCCTCAATCGGCTGACCGTCAATTTCAACGTGATCCTGAAGCGGACGACCCTCCACCGTAATCCGGTAGATCCGCCCATGTTCATGATCACGGTTTGGATCGCGAATATTGTGTTGCATATGCCCAATGATCGGATTGGACCAATCCGCAATATACAACGCGCCGTCATCACCAACCTTAAAGTCGGCCGGACGAAAGTTGCTGTCGTTCGAGATCAACAGGTCGTCCGTCTCCGTACCCCAAAAGATGCCGTCCTTATTCTCCATCGTATATTGCTTAATCCCCAAAAAGCCGATGCTATTGAGGATGATGTAGTTCCCATTATTCTTTTCCGGGAAATGCTGACTCGAAAGGATTCCGCTCGAAGGCACCGGGCGAACCGTTTTGTCCAACAACTTGTGCATCTTGAACTTGCCGTTGCCGTTTTCCCGAATCTGATACGCCTCACCACCTGTCGCGCTCGTAGCAAAGTGGTATCCCCAATAATTGAAATCACCACCATGCGGATTCGGCGGGTTTTCCGCGTGATAACTAAACCGGTGTGTCCGCGGATTAAACCGATACATCGCTGAACGCCCCGAGAGTTGCGGCCCCTCCCAAGGCGTTTCAATATTGCTAACGTTAAAAATACCCCGCTGATAATAGAGGTATCCATCCGGACCAAAATCAAAACCGTTCGCACTGTGATGCGTATCCGACGAATCAAGCCCGCCGAGCAACAACTCCTTCACGTCAGCAACATCATCACCGTCCGTATCCTTCAAGAACCAAAGCTCCGGTGCCGATGCAACAATCACTCCACCATTCCAAAATGTAAACCCAGTCGGATTGTGAACATAGGCGAACGTAATCGCCTTATCCGCGACCCCATCCCGATCCTCATCCGGCAATATCACTAACCGGTCGAGCATCTCCTGATCCGGCTGCCACTTCGGATACGTTTCCCAAGCCGCAACCCACAGCCGCCCTTTCGTATCCACGTCCATCTGCACCGGATTAATCATCTCCGGAAACATTTCTTCCGATGCGAACAAGTTCGCCACCATCCCATCTTCCAGCTTCAGCGTATCGATACCCTCTTCCGGCGGAACAAACTTGTGTCCACCACCCTCCGCCAACCGATCCGACTTCGGTTCGATATTGGTCTTCACCTGAACCGGGTCCGGCACATTGCTGTCATCAGGCTCCACTGTTTTCCCGTCGAGAGCAGCCCAAACAACCTTGTCCCGATTAGCCGTCATCACATCCAGCATCACCAACTCATGCTGAAGCACCACTTCATTCGTTTGTCCATCGACAAATTCCAACGGTGCCCGACTCCCCCAGACATCATTACCATCCGTCGCGCGATACCGGTTATACCAAGTCCAATTCTTCTCCAAGACCGCCGCACGAATCGTGTCGACATCATCCAGGTCAACGTCTTCGCAAACTTCCTCGACAATCAATTTCGCAATCGCCTGGTTGCCCGCAGCATTCAGATGAACCCCATTGATGGTCAGCGGTTCATCGGTTTCCTCGTACAACTCTTCGGAAGGGTAATACAAATCAACGAACGGCACTTTCTTTCGCCGCGCAATACTCGCCATCGCATCCGTATACGCGGATAACCACTTATTGTTTTCCGCGCCATCCGGCAAATTCGGCGTTCCGAGATTTTCGTGCGCAATCGGCGAGACCAACACCAAACTCGGTGCGGACTCCCCGTTGTACTTCCGTTCTTTCAAGTCATCAATAAACGCCGACAGCTCTTCCTTGAACTGGTCCGGGTCCTGACTGAACGACTCGTTAAATCCGAAGAACGCGAATATCACATCGGCCTCTACGTGCGCGAGATAATCGTGATCAGTCAAGAAATTCTCATTGCGCGGACGCGAAGCGACCTGGTCCCCCGTGAATCCCATGTTTCGAATCACGAGATTCTTCTGCGGATTGGCTTTGTGCAAATACGTCTCCAGCCACCCGTCATGTTGCATTCGATCAGCAAGACCACTGCCGATAAACGCGACATGGTCATCCGCCTTCAACTCCAAGTCCGCCGCCAACGCCACCGGCACGAACAAGGCAAGCACGACCAACGCCAACGACCAATTAAATAATCCCGTCTTCATTCAATTTCCTCTCACAAAGATGTTCAATAGAAATTTGAGACCCATTCCAGCAACAGGGAATCGAGCGCAGCCCAACCAGTCCAGGTCCGTAAATAAACTAGCGCGAATCGCGCCGATCACGAAAACGCTGGGAAGCCAAACAGCGCACACAACGCCTGCGATACCCATAGATTAGCACTCCAGCGCCCTATTCTACAGATCGACTCGACAGAAGCGCCGATCGCGCCCAAACCTGCGCTATGCGCGAGGTGTTGCTTTCGATCCAACGTGCGGACGCCGCAACCACCACCCGACAATCCCGAGCCCTATCGGAATCTTCGCGAAATACGTGTGCATCGAATAGGCTATCGACACCAAGGCCGATTGGCCTGCGGCCAGAGTCTGAGCTAACTTTCGGATGAGAAGAAAAGTGCCCGCCACAACGACCCCGGCTCGGATCACCGGGGATCCGATCACCAACAACAAGATCGCCGCGAGATAGATCCCAATCCAGATCGGACCGAGTACAACTTCACGTTTCCACAACGGATCCGGCGTGTTCCAACACCGCGCCGCAATAGAAGCCTGCGTCTCCCCCACCCGTTTGCACCGCCGCCAATAATCCCCGAATCTGGCAAATGCTAAATCATGCGAAACCATCGCCGTCTCCGAATACTCGATAGTCTGTCCAAGGTTGTTCCGAATTCGCCAACACAACAACGGTTCTTCACCGTACGCCACATCCTCCGGAAAACCATCGACCGCCTCCAGCGCACTTCGACGAATCAACGCCGCACCACCGCAATACGCAATTGGTCCCGGCGTCCGTCGCCAATCCAACTGAAACACTCGAGCCCACAACGATTGTTGCCGTTCGTGAATTTCACCACACACCACCGCGCAATCCGGATCAGCATTGAGACGTGCCGAAGCCACCGGCAGCCACCAGCGATCCAACACCATATCAGCATCAAGAAATTGGATTAGCGCACCACTCGCATGACGCCACCCAACATTGCGATTCACCGCCGCACTTCGCTGCACACTACTCCCGAGGATCGCATCGACCGCATACGATTCAGCAATCGTCCGACTCTCGTCAGTCGATCCACCATCCACATACATGATTTCAGACGCGTGTCCCGCGTCCCGAGCGGCAACGGCCGATAGCAAGCAATCGTGCAATCGATCCGCCTCATTGAATCCGATAACGACAATCGTCGTTTTTTCGTCAGACATGCGCCCGCGCCGCCAATGCCGCACCGGCGTGCGCACTTACTGCTTGCTCAATCAATCGCGCCAAACGGTCCCCATTGCACGAAGATTCGAACTGCGTTTCAACGACAGCACGCCCAGCGACCGCATACTCGCGACCACGAACCGGATCGGCCAACAATTCAGCAAGCCCCTCGGCGAGCGCGCCCGCATCACCCGTCGCCACCAACAACCCGCTCACACCCGTCTCCACCAACTCCGGAATGCCCGATACATCCGTGGAAACCACCGGCACACCCAGCGCCAACGCTTCAATCAACACAACCGGAATGCCATCCATATCACCGGATTTCGCCTCAACGCACGGCAGTACAAAAACATCGGTATTTCGAAATACTTCCCGCACCAATTCCTGCGGCTGCGCCCCCATCATGTGGACAGAACCCTCCAGCGATGCCGACCGAATCTGCCGACGAATCGAATCTTCTAACGGACCCTCGCCGACGATCGTCATGTGAAACGCAACGCCCCGATCACGAAGAAGCGCAAGCGCCTCCACCAACACACTGACCCCTTTCTTCTCCACCAATCGTGCGACGAGACTGATCGATGGCGGGTCATTCACTTCCTTGGACTCGCGCATTGGATACGCATCCGCATCAACACCGCAACGAACCACGTGCAACTTCGATCCTTCACATCCACGATCAACCAAAAAGCGCCTGTTGTAATCGGAAATACAAGCGACAAACGCAGCACGCGCTACTTTCTGACGCAACGCAACGCCCCGCTCAAACAAGTCATTCGCATGCGCTGTAAAGCTAAACGAAGCCCCCGCCAACATCGCACCGTACATCGCAATCGACGTGGGAACGTGCGCAAAGTGAGCATGAAGGTGAACCGACTGCGCCGCATCCAAACGACGCGCCACGCTGCATCCTTGAATGAAGTGCCAAAATAATTTCAGCCGATCAATCGAACGCGGCGCTTCGCATGTAATCGAATCACGTATCACAACACTCAACGCGTGCAAAAAAGCATGCGGCTTGTTCACAAGAATCGATACAGCATCCAACACCTTCGCCGCGTTGTTCCTGTCGTCCAAATACTCCGTCTGTTCAACGAATGGAATCGCCTCCGCACTGATCACGCTGTCCGCCGGTTGCCGCGTCGACAACGTCTGCACCAAATACCCCCGCGCGCGTAGCTCCGCGACCTCGCGATAAACGAAAGTGGAAGATAATGCGCCGAACTCTGGGGCCAGATAACTAATCGTCGCCATGAGAACACCCAAGGACCAACGGAATGTGGCACAGTTGAGAGGGTCCGGGACCGACTATTAATAAGCAAACCGCCATAATGTCAATAGATTACTACAAAATCGAGCCGCTGTCTACAACAGGTTGGTTGCCATTCACAGAACAAATACTATATATTGTGGTCTGTGGCCAGATGGCCCAATATATGAGACATTCAAATGATCCTCTTTAACTGCCCAAAATGTCGTGGGGCCCTTTCGGTCGCCGACGATAACGCAGGACGCCACACGTGGTGCCGGTCATGCCAGCGCGTCGTGATGGTTCCCGCAGCCCTCGCCACACCAACGGACGCCATTTCCGCGCCCCCAACAGCGCCTCCCCAACAAACAATCGCTCTTGATCACACAAGCAACCAATCCGAAGTGGACCGGCTGCGTAGTGCGCTCGAAGAGGTCCGCGCCGAACACCATCGAACGACCGAGGCGAAGACTCAAGAACACGATGCGTTACAACGCGACCTCGAGAGCATCCGCGCAGAGCGCAATGAACTCGCAAGCGATTTGAATGATCAACAGACACGGGTATCCGATCTCGATCAAGCGTTGAAACAAGCGGAACAAGATCATTCCGAATCCAAAGCCGAAATCGAATCACTCGAGACACGACTCGCATCCGCAGAAGCTCCAGCCACAATCCCCCAACCGCTAATCGAACCCAGTGCCGGTCAAGACGAATCGGCAGGCCTCCAGACCGAACTCGCTGAAATACGTGAAACGCTCGCCCAACGCGAACGCGATCTAAATGAATTACGGAGAACGGCTGAAGATACCGAGGCCCTCCGCGCAAAAATTGCGACACTCGAAGCGGCATCAAGCGAACGCGACGACCTTCAGTCGAAGCTCACTACGCTCAACGAGACCACCCAAACCGCTGCCGCTGCTCTATCCACGCTTCGCGACCGCCTGCAAGACGCCGAAGCCAACAACGAAACGTTAACTCAGCAAGTCCAGGATGCAGGCGACGCCGCACGATCCGAAGTCGCAGAGGCCCATAGCAAAGAACTCAGCGCCTTACGCGAACAACTCGAAGACGCCCAGCGCGAGACCGCTGAAGAACGATCAGCCCTAGCCGAAATCCAACAAGAACTGTCGAGCGCCGAATCGGAATCCCTATCGTCTCAAGACCGCATTCGCGAACTAGAAACGCAAGCAGCCGAACTCGATGGGTTACGCCAACAAGCGGCAAAACTCGAAGAAGTGCAACGGGACGCCGACGATCTACGTCAACGCCTTGACTCAGCCACACAAGCGGAATCCGACGACCAATCGGTCATGGCCAGCCTTCAAGAGCGCCTCAGGGAATCCGAATCAAGCCTCACCGAACAAAACAATCGAATCAGCGAACTCACTCATCAGACCGTTGAGCTGGAAGATCTACGCCAAAAGGCCGCGACGTTAGAGGAAGTTCAACGTGATGCCGAAGAACTCCGTCAGCGCCTTGAAGAGGCTACGCAAGCCAACTCTGACGACCAGTCCGTTATGGCCAGCCTTCAAGAACGCCTCCGGGAATCTGATTCACGCCTCACCGAACAGAACAACCGAGTCAGCGAACTCACCCAACAAACCGCTGAACACGACGAAGTTCAACGCGACGCGGCAACCCTGCGCGAACAACTTCAATTCGCAAACGAAGCCGGAACAGAAGATCGAAAAGCACTGACTGAACTTCAAGAAAAATTAAATCAATCAGCATCCCAAATAGCCGCGCTCGAAACGGCACAGAGTAACGCTGCGACCGTACAAGATCAGCTCGACACCGCATCCGCCGCACAAGCTAGCGCAGAAGAGCGTGCGAATACGGCCGAAGATCAACTCAAGCAAGCACAATCCAATCTCGAAAGCCGTGACGAAGACTTGGTTAAACAGGACGGTGTACTCGCAGAGACCCGTCTCGATCTCGAAGCGGCACGAGAAGAATCGGAGACCTTACGCGCCTCCCTCGCCGCGCAGATGGCCGCGCCGACGGATTCGGCAGACACCTCGACCCTAGAGGCCGATCTCCAGGAAGCCCGCGCGGAACTCGAACGAAAAACGGACGAAATTAACTCCCTCTCCGCCCAAGTGGAATCCGAACGCGCACGAGCGAATACAGCCGAAGCGCGATCAACGATACCGCAAGAAGAACTCGCCGAGATGGACGAGACACCCGAACTTCAACCTGTACAGAGTACGCCTCAGGAAAACGCAGTCGACGAAACGTCCGGCGATGACGAACCACCAGCCGAAGAAGACGAAATGCTAGAGGCACTCATGCGATTCCTGGGTAGGCAATAGCGTGCGCCACCGCCCAAGGTTCCCCCGACATGCGTAAACTACTCGTCACATGTATGTGCGGCGAACGCATCCAAGTTCCCCGATCCGCCCTGGGCCGCACCGGACTCTGTCCTTCATGTGGACGCGCAATCAAAATCACCACCGACAACGCATCCCCCATGCAAGCGCCAAACGCCTCAGCCCTTACCGATGCCGACGTAAAAATCCCAGCACCCGAAACCGCCGCCGAGGATGCCCAGCTAACATTCGGCAAAGCAGTCGACCACTACTATGCAGGAGAGGTCGCCCAAGCACTCGTCTTGCTAACCCGCCTAAGCGGACGCTATCCCGAAAGAGACGAAATCGCACGCGCACGAAAACTATGCGCCGAAGCGATTCGAACCGCCACTCCACTACCGCCTCAACCCTCCACACCCGCAATCGGGTACACCGAAGCGAATGACTCGACACCAACGGACGAGAACGAACTCACAACAACCGCCGTCCGCAAATTCATCATCCACAAAATGCACCACGCCGAGACCGAACTCGCCCAGATCCAAGCCGCCGAACTCGCCGGGCGCATGGTCGGCCTCTTCCCCGACGAACCGGCCGGTGACCTCAAACAAGTCGGCAATTTCTAGCCCGTCCCCCTGACGTGAGCACCCCGCTCCGAATCGGACTCGACCTAAGCTGTACCGCAGAAACACCACTCACCGGAATCGGCTACGCCGCACTCCACCAAATCAATGCGCTATCCGAACAAGACTGCGACCTCCGCATTTTCGCCGCCGGAGGCGCTGACGCACGCGAACTCATCCAAGGACAGTTTCCAAACTTCACACGAAAACGCGTTTTCGCCAGAGCTCGCTTAGCAAAATACTATGCCTGGACCCGACTCCAATGGCCGCCCATGGAATGGTTTTGCGGCCCCATCGACATCGCCCACAACCTGTGCCACGCACTGCCCGCAACATCACACGCGAAACGCATCGTAACCGTCCACGACCTCTCCGTTTTCCGACACCCTGAAACCCACACACCCAGAACTGTAGAAGTTCAATCGACATTGTTACGCCAAGCCATAGCCCACGCCGATCACCTCATCGCCGTTTCCGAGTTCACCAAACAAGAACTGGTCGACGTCCTCGACGCCAAACCAGACTCCATCACCGTTGTTCCCAACGGCGTCAACGTCGAAGAATTTCAAGCAGACATCGACGAAGACGCCCTCGCCCAACTGCGCACCAAACTAAGCCTAAACGAACGCTACTTCATGTACCTCGGCTCCATCGAACCCCGCAAAAACGTCATCCGCCTAGTCGAAGCCTACGCCACACTCCGCGACCAAATCGCCGACTGCCCCAAACTACTCATCGCCGGAAACCCCGCCTGGGGATCCGCACCCATCCTCGAAGCCATCAAACATCACACGAAGAACGAAGACATCATCCAAGCCGGTTACCTCGACCGCGCCGACGTCATCGCACTCCTCCGCAACGCCATCGCGTGCGTCTACCCCTCTCTATACGAAGGCTTCGGCCTCCCCGTCCTCGAAGCCATGGCCGCCGAAACGCCCGTAATCGCCTCAGACACCCCCGCTATCGCCGAAGTCGCCAACGGCACCGCGATGCTAGTTCCGCCCGACGACACCGACGCACTCGCAGAGGCGATGCAGGAAGTCATCGAACAACCGTCCACCGACCACATCACCAAAGGCCTCGATCGAGCCCGCGAACTAACCTGGGACAAAAGCGCGGAGAACCTCGCCGCCTGTTACCAACACATAGCCAATCATGGCATCATGTAGTCTTGGAGTGCGCAAGCTTGCTTGCGCTTTGTCCCGCGCGAAACTTGCTTCGCTTAAGAAAAGCGGCGGCAAGCCACCGCACTCCAAAATAGAACGGCAAACAAGATGCCTCTCCACGGGAAGAGGATTGGGGTACTGGGTCGTTACCGCAGCAACACCGCGCACACATACGACGGACCGGCATCGTTGATAGCAGACCCCTCTATGCGATCCGGATTAATCAAGCTGCCGGAAAAAGTCACCCTTCCATTCGTGTCGAAAAAACCATCCGCCACGAAATCAACCTGACCATCGATTTCCGTCCAGGTGCCTTCCGCACTGCCATCTACAGTATCGTAGTTCACGCTGCCATCGGCAAGAAACCGTACGGTCCCGGCTTGATTCCCATCGCAATCATAGAGTCCCCACGTACCCACCAACGACGCGACCGGACAGCCAGGTAAAACCAGGAAAATCACAAGTACGGTTGCAGCCAATCGCTTCGTCATGTACGTTCTCCTCATTCGAAATGACAACCTAGCGTCACTCGCAGTGCAACGATAGTATACGAAACATGCACCAATCCGTGCTACGCAGTTGGAACAGGAACACTTTATCTCGTGAAAATAAGAGTAAACGAGCGCTACATCGACGTACCCGACGGTTCGACATTGTACTCCGTTCGCGACACTGCAAATCCGAAGGCCGATATCGTAATTCTTAACGGTGCAGCGATACGCAGCGAAGCACCGTTGAACGATGGTGACGAAATCGTGCTCATTAGACGTGGCGAAACCCCCAGCCGTGACGAACTCGAAGCCCTCATGGCCGCACGCCATACCCCCGGCGTACACGCGAAAATCAAACAAGCTACGGTAGGCATCGCCGGACTCGGCGGCCTCGGTTCCGCCGTCGCCATCGCCCTAGCACGCATCGGGATCGGGAAACTCATCCTCGCCGATTTCGACATCGTCGAACCCAGTAACCTCAACCGCCAACAATTCTTCGTCGACCAAATCGGCCGAACAAAAGTAGACGCACTCACCGAGAACCTAAACCGAATCAACCCCTACGTCCAAATCGAAGGACACGAAGTCACCCTAACCCGCGAAAATGTACCGACGATTTTCGCCAAAGTCGACGTGATGCTCGAAGCTTTCGACGTCCCCGAAAACAAAGCGATGCTCGTAGAGTCCTTCCGCACCGCTCGCCCCGATACACCCCTCGTCGTCGCCACCGGCCTCGCCGGCCACCACCCCAGCAACACCATCCGCACCCGCCGCATCGGCAAGAACCTCATCATCATCGGCGACAACGAAACCGCCGCCCAACCCGGCACCGGCCTCATGGCCCCCCGCGTAGGCGTCGCCGCCCACCACCAAGCCAATGCCGTACTGAGGCTATTGCTAGGCGAAGATCCGACGACGTAATCGGGAGGGCCAAGTTTCACCTTGGCCGTGGACGCGCAGGAGCGCATCCCTCCCGTCTGATTATTTGGTCTGTATTGTAGAATCGGCTAATCCCGCATTTGCTGCGCAACTGCTAGAGAAGCTTGACCCTCCGTTCCAAACAAGAGATCTGCGTTCATCCGCCCAATCCGTGTCATCCGCGTACCTATTCCATTTTTTCACCAAACCTGCAAGCTCTGCGTCTTAATCAAACACATCACCTCACGCCCCGGCGAAAGCGTCAACTCCTCCACCGCCGAAACCGTCACCGCCGCCCAAATCACCGCACCAACATCCACCGCAACAAACACCCCCGAAGGCGTATTCACCATTTGAATCACCTTCCCCACGAGATGATTCCGCACACTGATGTCCTCGACGTCGTGCCCAGCGAGAATTACCGCATCCGGCGAAAACTGTATGAACGCCGAGGCCTCATATCCCTGCTCCCGTGCAGGCAACGCGATGGAAGTTTCACCCAACACGCCCTTCCAATTCCCGTTCTCCTGCTGAACATTTTCAATGCGCACGACGTTCTGGGGTCCAGCCGCATGTTGCAACATCATGGCACCCGGCGCAGCCAAAGCGTCCTCCGGCGGACCCTGCGCAATTAATTTTCCATCCTCCATCACCACGACATGATCCGCGAGCCGTCGCACATCCGCCTGACTATGACTCACGAACAACACCGGCAAATGCCAGTCCGCCGCAATTCGCTCAATATAATCGAGGATACGATGCCGCAACGGTTCATCAAGTGCCGCCACCGGCTCATCCAAAATCAGCATGAGCGGCCGCGTTACAATGGCACGGGCAATCGCAACCCGCTGACGCTCCCCCCCCGACAACGAAGCAGGCATTCGATTGCGCAAGTGCTGAATCTCGAGCACGTCACACGCGCTATCACAATCCTCATCTGCCTGCGACCCCGTACCCGCCCCAAAACTAATGTTCCGATCAACCGAAAGATGTGGAAACAACAACAAATCCTGAAAGACCACACCCAACCAACGGTCATGTATCGGGATAAACGCACCCTGATCCGTATCCGTGAGCAAGTTATTCGCCACCCAGACCCGACACGAATCCAATTGACGAACACCCGCAATCGTTTCCAGCACCGTCGTCTTGCCACACCCCGAAGGCCCAAACAGCGCAGTGATCCCCTCCCCCGCCTCGAACTCGACATCGAGTTCAAAGCCAGACGCATATCGATGCGTTCCCCGAAATTCAACTATCCGATCCATGTCCCGCTCTTTCACTCAACCACCCACTCGCCAACATCGCGATCGCCGCAATCACCACACACACCACCACTAACCGCCAACTCTCCTCCATCCCCCCCGGCGTCTGCACAGTCGTATAAATTGCCAACGGAATCGTCCGAGTCTCCCCCGGAATGTTTCCCGCCACCATCACCGTCGCACCAAACTCCCCCACACTCCGCGCAAACGCGAGGACACACCCCGCGATGATTCCCCGCCGCGCCAACGGCAAACCAACCCGACAAAACGTCCGAATCGGCCCACTCGACAACGTTTTCGCTGCCAATTCAAGACGAGGATCAATCCCCTCAAACGCCAATCGAATCGAACGCACCATCAAGGGAAACGACACCACCCCCGCCGCAAGCGCCGCCCCAAGCCACGTAAATGCGACCTGAACGCTAAACACTTCACCTAGAAAACGACCGACAGGTCCATTGCGCCCAAACAACATCAACAACACAAACCCCGTCACCACTGGAGGCAACACCAACGGAACACTCACCAGCGTCTCCACCACCCAACGCATCCGGGACGATGTCCGCGCCAACCAATACGCGATCACAACTCCAAAAGGCAACGTCACTAGAGTCGCGACCAGGGCCACCTGCAAACTTAGGCCCAGCGCCACCCATTCTTCTGCATTCAACATGCCGTACAGCCTACGCGATCCATCACTGAACGCGAAACCTAACACACGTCAGTAGATTCTCGTCGGATCAGCGTTTAAGGCACGCCTCTAATTAACGCTGCCGCGACGATGAGGAAGCGGCACGACAATTGGGGAAACGGGTGACAAAGAGTGCCGGTACATTGTACTATCCCGCAAGACATCACCTGGAGAAAGAAAAAACATGCAGAAAGCACACGGACACATAGCACCCGTTTCGAAGAAGCAACGGCCAGCCAAGGCGATGGGCGGTTGCGATGAGCACAATGATGACTTCCTTGAGAAGAAATGTACAAAAGGTAAGATCGACGAGCCCAATTCTGCACGATAGGCTTCCAACCGACCAGACGCAGATTTTTCCCTGCAGCACCGAAGCGCGAGATAGGCTCCCACTCGCTTAGCTGGCTCAATCCAAGCCCGCTAAGTTAAACCCCTGCGACTCGAACACCAACCGCGCAGGCTGCGACTGTAAGTACTCATAGAATCGCCGCGCATCGTCATTCGCCGACCCGTCTGAAGTTAAGACCAACGGATACACAATAGATTCCGCCGAATCCTCACCAAACGTATGCGCCACACGCACCTTGTCCGACATTGAGGCATCTGTTGCGTACACAATCCCCGCGTCCGCTTCACCACGTTCAACATAAACCAACGCCTGACGAACATCCGCCCCCGGCAGCAATTTTCGCTCAACTTCTTCCCACAACCCCAAACGACTCAACGCTTGCTTCGCGTACTGGCCCGCCGGCACCGACTCCGTATCTGCCACAGCGACGAGCTCCACATCATCACCAAGCAAATCGTGGGGTGAAGCAATATTCATATCTCCACTACTCGGCACGATGAGTACAAGCTCATTCCCGATCAAGTCGACTCGATTTTCCACCGCACCATGTTCTTCCAAGAATTCACACCACGCCACATTCGCACTCAAAAACAAGTCCGCATCTGCTCCCGCCGCAATCTGTTGCGCCAAGATTGAAGATCCCGCCGCATTAACGACCACTCGGACGCCCGTTTCCGCCTCGAATTGCACGCCCGCTACCACCATAGGTTCCGCAGCGCTCGCCGCGACAAATACCATCACACCCGGGTCCGAAGCACGACACCCGACCAGTATGGCGATCACCGCACATTTCATGATTATGAATACGAATCGGCCCACAATCACCGATGCTACGCAGGAACCCGCCGCACAGTCAATACTTATACGGCCGATGCGGCGGACTGAAACCCCCACCACAAACGGTCGCTACGTAGCTCCCGTTTGTAAGGGGATTACAGTCGCAAGAAGCGCCAGGAAGTTGTTCAAGCGTCCAAATCTCGTACTCAAACCTCGATAGTTCCTTCCAAGTACAAGACTCCATTTCCCGCAATCGTCACGCGTTCTCCTTTGTGCGCGCACCAAACATCTCCGCCCCGCTGCGATATTTGTCGGGCTCGCAAAACCGTTTTGCCGAGCCTGTCCGCCCAATACGGAATGAGCGTCGTGTGTGCCGATCCGGTAACCGGGTCTTCGGGCACGCCTTGTTTCGGCGCGAAGAAGCGTGAGACGAAATCGACGTTATCGCCGGGCGCGGTGCAGATGACAGCGAACCGTTCGACGTCGCATAGCCGGAACATGTTCGGACTCAATGTAGCTAACGCCGTTTCATCGGGATACACGGCGAAGTAATCGCGCGCCGACGCCATTAACGTATCAGGTGCAGCGCCGAGCGCTTCTATGAGCACGGGATTGGGTTCGCATGGTTGTGGCGGGCGCGATGGAAAATCCATCACGTATTTCCCGTCGCGGTATTCGACGGAGAGACGGCCGGACAAGGTATCGAAGTGCATCACGTCGTCCGCGTTCCCGAGACATTCTTTGAGCACGAACGCTGAGGCCAGGGTCGCGTGTCCACACAAATCGACTTCGGCCTCGGGGGTGAACCAGCGTAATCGATAACCGTCGCCTTCTTTGACGAAGTACGCGGTCTCTGCGAGGTTGTTTTCGCGTGCGATCGCTTGCATAGTCTCGTCGGCAATCCATGACTCGAGTGGGCAGATAGCGGCGGGATTGCCGGTGAAGACACGATCTGCAAAGGCGTCGACTTGGTACATAGTGAGTTTCATGTGGGGTTCCTTGTTGCGAAAACGGTAGGCGGTATACACAAGCCTCGAATACATGCGCACATCACAGTTTAAGGAAACGCAAAGGACCTACGGTCGGCGTATTTGGTTCGCAGTAGCTCCATATGGCGACTGCAAGTCCTCGGCTTCGCTCGGGATGACCATTCCCGTGTACCTATTCCCCATGTTCCGCCATGATTTCTTTGAGTCGATATAGCGCCAGGTTTCCTCCACTCAGAATGAGTGCAACTTTCTTTCCCGCGAGCCGTTCGCGCAATTGAATGGCTGCGGCCAGTGGTGCGGCGCCTGCGCCTTCGGCGAGGGTTCGTGTGTGTTCTAGCATATGAATAATCGAACGCTCGATTTCCGTGTCGTCAACGAGGATGAAATCGTCCAGAAGTTTCCGGATGATGCGTTGTGTGTTGTCGATGGGCACGCGGGTGGCGATGCCCTCGGCGAAGGTTTCCATTTGTGCCGTGACGGAATGGCCCGCTTTCCAGCTTTGTTGCATCGATGGTGCTTGGGCGGATTGAACCGCGATGACTTCGATGTCGGGGTTGATTGCTTTGGCGACAATACAGACGCTGCTCGTGCCGCTGCCGCATCCGAATGGCACGATGATGGTGTCCACGTCGGGCAAGGCTTCGATTAGTTCGAGCGTATACGTACCAACGCCACAGATGAGCGGCTCGTCCGTCGGGCCGACGAATCGTCCGCTTCTTTCCTCTGCTTGACGCAGGGCTTCTTCGCGGGCTTCGTCGAAATCGTTTCCGAATTCGACGACGTTAGCGTCCATCGCGCGCATCGAAGCGACTTTCCCCGGATTCGCACCTTTGGGCACAAACACGTTGGCTTGAACACCGAACTTGCTCGCGCCATATGCAATACTCTGGCCATGATTGCCCGTCGATGCGGTGAATAAGCCTCCTGCACGATCCTCTTCCGGCATGGTGGCTACGAAGTTCAATCCGCCACGCACTTTGAATGCACCCGTCGGTTGATAGTTTTCGTGTTTCACCCAGATGTCTGTGCCGATGAGATCGCTGAGCGCGGGATAGTGACGCAACGGTGTGGGTTGAAGGTGTCGGTAAACGTGTTCGCGCGCGGCGATGACGTCGCGTAAGGACGGCATGTCACCGTCCGAGTCGATGGATTGCGCGGTCAGCTTTACGCCGCGCGCGTGATCTTTACCAGCAGTCGAAGACATGTCACATACCCCAATGGTTTTGATAACAGCGCATCTAGCAGTGCATCAATTTCATCCGCGGCGAGCGAATCCAGGCCGAGCGCTCGCCGCCCGCGATCATCCCTACGATACGCGCCCAGAATTACCGAAGCGTAGGGCTGGCTGCAGATTTCCTTTTTTGCTTTGCCCCGCCGGATTTGGCCGAGGGCTTTTTCCAGCCGGGGCGGGTTCTTCCCTTTCTCAAGTTCATGCGCAACATTGACTGCCCCGGAAGTTTGTAGCTGCGGCATGAGCCAGCGCTCCAGCTCGGATTCGAGGACTCCCCCTAGAATCAGGTCTTCCGGCGGGGCCTGTCCCCCACTCTTTAGCAGTCGCAGCATTTGAATCGAACGTTCGGACAGCGCGTCGAACCCTGGAATCCAATCGTGGAGTGTGGCGCCTATCGAATCCGGAATCGTCAACGAGATGGTGCATTCGTCATCCGACAGGTCCGCGATAAAAACACCGTCGTGTAAGACATCGACGATACGTTCCAATGCGATGCACGCCGCGCGCCACGCCACTTCATTTCCCGCAACGGGAAACGCGCACTCTATCTCCGCCGCACGATCAGATCCGTTGTATTCCGCGATGATCGTTACCGAAGCACCAGCGTCAATCCTTGGCTGAGCAAGAATACAGAGCCGCGCTAGTGACGCTGCGAGGCGATCACGACGTAGTGCGATGGGTGGTAACGAATCGCTGCATTGAAGCTCGAAGCCTTGCGTATCGCCCACAAGTCCGCGAAGTAATGCGCACACATCCGACGGCTCCGGTGCGGGCGATGCTTCGTCAATCGCATCCAATGCGCTTTGCAATACCGAGAGGTCAGGTACTGTGTTGTCTGCTGCAGATAGCCGGAGGGCACGCTCCGCTTCGACAATCAGCGCTGTCACCGATTCTTGTTCGCCCGGATTCGGTTCCGGCTCTCGCTGGCCGACCAGCTTAAACGCGATACCATTTTCCGTACGGTCTATTCGCCCGCCGACGGTATGCCTCGTCCAATGGCGGCGCATTCCCTCGTACGGCAACGGTACGATGCCGCCGATAAACCAGGTATCGGGAATTGATCCCGGACCGTCGAAGACGATTTCAACAACCGGCGGCTCAGCCTCGGCGTCAATCTCGACGATCAAGGCGGCGTCTCCGCTCAACGCAGCATTCTCGATTGCCACGCGTAACGTGGCGGCAATCGCGTCTGCATCAATTCGGCATGAACGGTCGCCATTCCAGTTGAATTGCACGGTTTCTGACTTGAGTTGCCGTTCGAGTTGTTTGAGTGCTTCGGAAAGTTGTTGCTCCTCGGGATGCGCTGGACCGAGCAGTCGAATCGTATCGAGTGCGGAGCGTATCGCCTCGTGCGCACCTTTAGTGTCGCCGCCGACTAAGCGCTGATGGGCAACGGCGATAGCGGGTTCGGCGCGAACAGAAATTGATTGCGTGGTTTGAGGAACGGGTTGCGTCATAGCGGGCCACAGTGTGGCCTGATCGTGTACGCGTATTCCAGCCCTACGATGAAAGACTATTTACGCGAACAACGGCGCGGATTGAAGTGGATGCCCGGGAAAGAGCGTGTCCAGGTCCGTTGATGGGCTGATGCGGTTGAGGAGTGGTGCGAGAACGTCGCGATAATTGAAAGTCACGGGAAGATCGCCCGGACCCACGAGCTGATCGCGCGCGAGTCCGGTCCACTTTGCATGAACCCGTCCGCCAGCCACCCCTCCGCCCATGATGAACATGACACTTGCGCGACCGTGGTCGGTGCCGAACGATGCGTTCTCATACACGCGGCGGCCAAATTCCGTCATTACGATAACCGTCGTGCGTTCCATTGCCGACCCGAGATCCGTGCGTAGCGCGGCCAGCGAATCGGCCAACGTCTGCATGCGCGGTTCCATTAGTGGTCCAGTAGCGATGTGCGAATCCCAACCGTCGAGATCGATCGTCGCCGCTTCAAGTCCTACCCGGGTCTTAATCAACTGAGCGATCACCCGCATGCCATCACCAAATTTACCTTCCGGGTACCGCGCACCATTCCCCGGCGCAGGTCCGCCGTCACGTAACGTTCTAATCTTGTCAAGCGCGTTCATCGTATCCCGCCCGGCATCGCCGATCATTCCTTGTTCAAGCCCATACAATTCGCCGAGCGCGCCAAGATACCGCTGACTCTCGTCCGGAAACGCCAGCGACTCAAGCGATTCCATCACCACCGTCGATGGCCCGCCACGCAACGATTCAGGAAGCGTCCTGCCGATCGCAACTGCCGCTAAAGGCGCCCCGCCTGCGTCGGGGCGTAATCGAAGGAAACGGCCCAACCAACCACCCGCGGCGCCTCCGTGCTCCATCATGTCCTGTGCTTCGAAGTGGGATCGCGTGTTGTCTTCCGACCCCGCGCCATGAACAACAGCGAGATCGCCGTCTAGGTAGGGACGGTGTAATGCCGCGAGTGATGGATGAAGCGAAAACATACCATCGAGCCGATGCGCATCCTTCTTCGCTACCGCGATCTTGGGCCGCGCCCGGTAATAATCATCATCGCCGACCGGCGCGACCATTTGCAGTCCATCAGCACCGCCGCGCAAAAATACCACAACAATGCTGCGGTTATGGTCGGGGTTTCCATTCACAAATCCGGTAGCCGGCATCATTCAACACCTCTGAAACGCGGGCGATGCAAGCAACGCTGCCGGCCCGTGTCCCGATTGATTCATCAATTGCACATCAGGCGGCGATACCACACGCCCAAGCAAATGCGCCGCAAGCAAATCACGCTCGCCCGCGGCGGATCGCAGCGCAGCCCAGTTAACGCTCGTACCCGGGACCGTATTTCGCGCAAATGCATCCGTGAAATGCCAACGCCAGAGCAACGTCCCCATCCAAGGCGCGGGCTCTTCGGGGTATCCATCCGGCGTCGGATATTGAAATGGAACGTGACCCATCCGCATCGCGTAATCCAGAATGGCTGTTCCTTCGTTAATGTCCGCCGCGGTCGCGCGCAAGGCCGACACCAAGAACCGGAGTGGCCGCTTAAACTTTTGGCCCGCGGCATTGTGGAATGCGTCCGTCGCGAAAAGGGCGCGTAGCGTCGTAGGAATGTCGCCCGACGACTGCGTAAATGCGTCTGCGGTTGCGACGACCGCCGCTTCCGGCGCCTCCGCATTAATAAACTTCCGCGCAAGCTTCCACGCAATATGCCGCGCGGTCGCGGGATGATTACACACGATATCGAGCACGTCATCGAGGTCACGCTCGCCACCGCCCCCGGGTATCTGATGACCCAATACGTTCTTCTCTCCGTCATCGTGCCACTCAGGATGAAACGCAACCTTGCCACGACCGAACCACACGTCGTCGCCTTTGACCGTCCATCCTGTTAAGCATCGCGCGACTTCCATAACATCGCTTTGCGTATATCCGCCATGCACCCCAAGCGTGTGCAGCTCGAGTAGTTCGCGCGCGTAATTCTCGTTCGGCTTATCGCCCGCCGAAGCCTTCCGGTTTTCCCGCCCATCCAAATACCAAAGCATCGCAGGACTCAACGCGGATGCACGAATCAAATCAGAAAATTGCCCCAAAGCATGCCGCCGAATCACATCGCGATCATCGCTCGGCTTCAGCCAAGGACAATCGCCTTTGGACAACGCAATATTAAGGTGATCCGTCCAAAAGCCCGTCATGACTTCCTGCAACTGACGCTTGCTGTACACCGCCCGCAACATCGTCGCCTGCTCAAGCTGCTCTCTCAAATAGTCCTCTTTGTACTCAAACATCTCCCGCGCCGGCGCATGAATCGCCTCCAACCGGCGCACACGCCACTCGCATTCCGCATCGTCAATTGCCGCCGGTGCGAGCTGTTCTTCAATGAACGATGCCACGCCAAATTTCCGTACGCGGTCGTAATCCCCCGGACGCGGCCCATACGTCAGCCGGTTCAAAACGTGCCCCGACGAATCGATCGCTTCGGTTTCCGGCAACGCGCCGAACAAGAGCGGTTCCGTCGACGGCCTGGTCCAAGGTGCGAAGCGATTGACGTCACACCCCGCCAACACCAACGCGGAACCACTCGCGGCGAGAAAATGTCGCCGGGTAATGTTCACGCCTGGACTCCGTCTTCCACCGAAGCAGCACCGCGATGCTTCACTCGAGCCGGTTTCAACGACAAGATCAACGCACCGAATCCGCTCGCCAATACCACAGGCAACAACACGAACCAACCCGCAAACGGCAACACGCAAGCAATCGACAACACACTACCGCCCCGCAAAACAGCGCGCCAAGGTTCCCGTTCATCACGTTCGCTGCGCAGCCCCTCACCAATCAGGCGGACAAGGCCAGCCGAACCCAAAAGTCCCGCCATGACCGTCACACTCACCACCGGAATCCCGATCACCGCACCACCACCACTCGAAGCCAACGCAATACCAAGAACCGTCAACGGAATACCAGCAGCGGCTCCCACAATCGTCACCCGAATCGGTCGCTCCGCATACAGGTCTCTGGCCCGCCGGACGGTCCGTCCAAATAGCGCTTCCGCCAACAGCCAATACGAATTGGCGATAATGAGCACACCCAAAATAAGGAACAAATACATAAATACATCGGCCATAATCATAAAAATTTCTCCCGAAAGTTGCGATCGGTAACGCTCAATGAGGGTTTACACCAGAAAACCACCGGGGGTTACATCCCCCAATGAACGGCTCCCGGCCCCAAGGCCTGTTTCTCCAGGCCAATACGACGTTACCGCAAATTGACCGCAAACACACTCGCCTGCTTTATGTGAATACGAAGCATGTATTCACCATCGGCAAGATCGGAAAGGTCTTTGTCAGCCCACTGAACCGCGTGCCCCAAGGAATCACCAGTGATCGCGACCGCGTCCTCCTCCGTATAATCTTCAATACGATAACCCGCGGAGTCCAGCAACGCCACGCGAATCGATCCCGAAGTCGCATCCGCATTCAGCGAAACCGAATCATGCTCCGAAAGTCTGAGCGGCCTCATCGTGATCTGCCCCACGTGATCCAACGGCTCACGCAACGTGGGCTGATCGCTGCGCGCGACAGGCCGTACCCCTGCAAACCGATCCCGCGGGAGCGTGAACAACCCAACGCCACTCGACTGCGCCGTGTCATCAGCGCCGGTAGCGCCCTGAGAATAAGCGCCGTAGTAAAAGCGCATTTCCTCCGCCAAGATCACCGGAGTCGAATTCGTGAAGATGGAACCCGCCTCAAAACCCTTCCCCCCTTCGCGCGCGAAAAAAAGGGTGTCCCGAAAAGGCCGATCCCAACGCAAACCATCGGAGCTGAGCATCAGCTCGATATCAATGACGCCCCCGCCTTCGGCCCGGTTCAAGATTTGCGTCAACGCAAAATAATATTCCGCGTAACGGAACACCGGCGCGGTATGAAACTCTACCCAAGCAGCATCCCGTTCGTCCGGCACCATAACCAATTCCGGCGTCGACCAATGGATAAAATCCGCGCTTTCGCTCCTGCCGATACCATGCTTCCAGAACATGCCGCCATCCGGCCCGTCAATCCACATCTTCGCGTAGTCAACAAACACCCCACGGCTCGCATCGAAAAACACATCATGACAATCCGCGATCGACAACGGCACCGAAAGCTCGCGCCCCGGCTCATTTTGCAGCGGAACCCGCTCCCCATAGTCGCCATACGCCGTCCGTTGAATCGGCATTGGAACATCCGGAGTCGTCCAATGGATACCGTCCGGTGAAAACGCGATGAACAATCCGGGCAAGCTCTTGTTAGTCGCCGTCGGCTGACTAAAATCGAAATAGGCCATCTTGTACCGCTTCGACGCGTCGGGATCGCGTGCGTCCACAACCACCGCATTCCCATAGCGAATCGAACGCCCGCGATTGCCCACCATCACAATGTTCGTCTGCTTCGCATCACCGAAAGGAAACAAGCCCAAGTCCGGTTTATCCCAATGCACACCATCCATCGACTCCGCATAACACGTCACACACTGCGGCTGCGGCGTATCCCCTCCACCACCATAAGCCTGATACCACGCCTGATACCGGCCCCGCTCCTGATCATAATGGACACTCGTCCAAGCGATCGCCACCTCCCACGGCTTCGTTTCCGGAATCACCGGATTCGCCGCATGCCGTTCCACCGGGTGCAGAAAACGCTCCGTCCCCGACCGATACAAAACGTGCCGGTCATCCACCAACAACAACGTGCGGGACGACTCACCCGAAGAGTCCTCAGCCCAAGCGCCCAATACAAAGACACTCGATAGCAGGAATAGAAATGACCGCGTTTGCGCCAAGACCTCACTCCAATTGCACAAGTAGCACCGGCTTCCAAAAGGCAATCATGATCGATGTCTCAACCATCAAGTAATGACAGCATCGCATTGCCGACGGACAGTGGTTCTTCGTGCCCTTTGTGTTCTTTTTAGTGAAAAAGTCTACCGCTATTTCTTCGCCGCGATCCGTTTACCCAACCGCTTCCCAAGTCGCGACATCGCCTCCGACGCGTCAAACGGGTCGAGGTGGACATTCACGATTGAAAAACCTCTAGCGTGTTTGCTCACGTGATCGAGGGCGTCCTCGAGGTCGCCCTCGGTGCGTACTTCGCAGCCCCACCCTGCGTTTAGCAACTCCGGAATACGATGAAACTCCCAATTCAGGATATCGTTGTACGGACCGTCATTGATGAATCGTTCCGTGCTGTAGCCTTTGTTGTTCAGCACGAAGACAATGGGATTGAGTTTATGTCTTGCAATAGTCGACAACTCCATTCCGGTCATTTGAAACGCGCCGTCGCCAACGAACACCACCGGTCTTCGATTTCGCTTATTCATCTCCGCACCGAGCGCTGCCGGCACGGCATAGCCCATGGACGTGTAGTACGCCGGGCTTAAGAATTCGGTACGCCGATGAATCGTTAAGTCCGCTGCTCCGAAAAGGCTATCGCCAATGTCGCAAATCACGGTCGTGTTTGCGGTAAGAAAATCGTTCATCCGGTCGAATAGTCGTGCCACCGTGATAGCGTTTCCCGGACGCGCCTTATACGGACGTCGCGTTTTCTTTGCGATGCGCGCTGGCTTTTTCGCTTTCGGCGCGACTTTGGCCAGGCCCTTTATGAAATCATTCAGCGTTACGTCGACGTAGTTGTGATGTTTGATGCCGATGCGATCGGAGGTGGCGTTGACGGTGTTACCGACATCGAGTTGCGCGGTATAGATGCCCAGATTGATGTCCGTCATGAATGCGCCGAGGATCAGTGTACAATCCGCACGCTCGACGACCTTTTGTACGTCTTCGCGCCCCATGGCCCCTTCGTAGATTCCCAAGTATTGCGGATGACTTTCGCGGATGATTGATTTACCCAGCAATGTGGCCGCGATGGGATAGCCTGTTCTCTCGGCTAAATCGAGAAACGCCTTTTGTAGGCCAAAACGATGGATTTCTACGCCGCCCAATATTACGGGGCGCTTCGCAGCTTTCAGCATGGCCGCTGCCTCGGCGACCGCTTCGGCAAGTGCCGCCGAATTGCTCTTTTGCCGCACTCGCTTTAGGGGTGTCGGCGCTGCGCATAGCCGGGACGTCATATCCCTGGGAATTTCGATATACACCGGGCGCTTTTGCGATACGCAGGCTTCTAACACCCGATCGATTTCACGCGGCGCTTCTTCCGGATTTTCGAGAGCGGTCGACGCCACGGTGACCTTCTCGAAAATCTGATGTTGCGTCTGAAAATCGCGCACGCGATGGTGCAGCAATGGCGAGGTTGCGCGTTCATCCATCCCTGGAGCACCGCTAATGACAACAAGCGGCGCCTTCTCCGCGTAGGCACCCGCCACGCTGTTGAGTGCATTGAATCCACCGACGCAATACGTGATGCACACGACGCCCAATCCATTTACACGTGCATATGCGTCAGCCGCAAATCCTGCACCGGCCTCGGTGCATGTGCCCACGACTTCAAGTGGACTCGCAACCATTTGGTCATAGAATCCAAGGACATAGTCACCCGGCACACCGAAGACGTGGTTCACGCCGTAGTCCTGTAGTCGTTGGATTAAGTAGTCCCCCACCGCGACACGTTTCGGCATGCTGGATTCACCTCCTGCGTTTACTCTCTACCGAACCACTGTAACAGCCGATGCGGCGCGGAGTCAGGTTTTGACACGGAAATGCGTCGTAATGGGTTGACATAGCACGCCAGTACTTTATACGCTAAGGCTGTCCCAGTAGGCACACTAAATAGGTCATGTCAATTCAGCATTATTAGGGCAAGGCACTTGGGGGAATTCTGCAATGGCACTTCTCTTGTAGAGTGCCATCCAATTGCATTGGGGGGAGCACACACCACTTATTGAAACAAACGGGCGGCGGTTTATCACCACCGCTCAGAATATTTTCCTTGGGGAAGGAATCGTCGCGACGCGACGAGCATTGACGTAAAGGATGGCTGCAGTGAAAAAAGTGGAAGCAATCATTAGGCCTGCGTTACTTGAAGAGGTGAATCTCGCGTTGTCCGAGGCGGGTAATCAGGGGGTTACCGTGTCCGAAGTTAAAGGTTACGGACGCCAAAAGGGACATACGGAAATCCACAGCGGTACTGAATACCTCGTAGAGTTCCAGCCCAAAATCCGCATTGAAGTGGTCATTCCGGATGATCGCGTCGAGGACATCGTAGAAGCGATCTGCTCCGCCGCGCAGACCGGAAACATTGGCGATGGGAAAATTTTCATCCTTCCGGTGGATGACGCCATACGTGTCCGTACGCGCGAACGGGGCAATGTCGCGATTTAGATTCCGTCCTTCCGTATCCGGTGGGGGTTTCGTTTCATGATCCATTGATACGATCTTGGTTATTTTGGGATAATGTCCTTCATAGGAGATCTCCATGCAAAGATTGTATGTGATTGCTACTATTGCACTTACGTTAGCACTACCAGCCACGCACGCATCCGCAAGAGGTGGTTCCGATCCTACCGGTCCGGTCCTTTCGCTCCTCGAAGAGTTGGAAGCCAATCCCGATGAATTGGATTCTGTCGCGGCGCGACTCCGGGAAGGTCTTTCCAAACTCAAGACTCAGGTCGAAACGGATCGCGAGGGCTTGGAAGAACTTCGGATTTCCCTGACCAAGCAGCGCGAGACAGAAACAACTAGCTCCACGAGAGTAAAGGAGTTGGAACGCGCACTGAATGAAGCACGTGTCGCCCTTGAGACCAGTGTGAAGGAAGTCGGCGTTAGTCTCGAGGCACTAACGCTTCGGGAACCGGAACTTCTCAAGACTGAAACGAGCTTGCGCACATACGAAACTGCATTACGTCTTGTTGAAGCTTCGAGAAGTAAGCAAGCCAAGAAATCCTTGGATGAAACGCCTTCGGCGGTCGATATTCCTGTGAATCTTGTGGCGACGCTTCCGAAGCCTACTGACGCGCAACACGAATTGTTTAATACTCGGGTGCTCCCGGTCCTAGCGGACAATTGTTTTGGTTGCCATGGCGAGGAGAAGCAAGAGTCTGGAATGCGCTTGGATAGTCTGGCTGGCATGTTAGCGGGTGGCGAGCGCGGTCCGGCGGTTGTTCCTGGCGACCCTGGCGAAAGCCGATTGATCGCGGCCATACGTCAGGAAGGCGATCTCAAAATGCCGCCGACCGGGAAATTGGGATCGGTCGCTACGGCGCTGGTGACGGAGTGGGTACGATCAGGCGCTTCGTTCGGGAAGGACGAGAGTCCTGCACTGGCTATCGCACCAAGCCCCACTCCAAAGCCCGTGGACCAGACGGTCGTGGCCAAGTCGGAAGTCGATCCAGGAGAAATCCCCCCTTCCAAGAAATCGGTGAGTTTCGCGACAGCACTTACCAATCTGAAAAAGAAGAACACAGCCCTCAGCGCCGCAACTATCGACCGCATTAAATCGGCGCAGTCGGCAGTCGAAACCAGTACGGTTTCTTTCAACCGCGACATTCTTCCGATTCTTTCGAACAATTGTTTCGCTTGTCATGGACCGGATCAAGCCACTCGTGAAGGCGGACTGTCGTTGCACAAACCGGAAGGCGCATACGGCGATCTCGAATCCGGGAGCGTGCCGGTGGTGCCGGGTGATCGAGACGCCAGCGCGTTGTTCAATCGAATCACCGCGGAGGATCCGGACGATCGGATGCCGCCTTCGGATTTTGATAAAGAATTGAGTGAGAATGATATCGCCCAGCTCACGCGCTGGATCGATGAGGGCGCTCCTTGGGAAGGGCATTGGTCGTTCGTTCCTGCGAAGGCACCGAAGCTTCCCGAATTAGCGAATGCAGATTGGTTGCGAAATGATATCGACCGGTTCATTCTCGCCCGTCTTGAAGCGGAGGGCTTGACGCCTTCGCCGGAAGCCGATGCCCGTGCGCTCATTCGTCGGGTCACACTCGACCTCACCGGCCTGCCGCCGACGCCCGAGGAAGTCCGCGCGTTTCTGGCGGATGAAGCGCCTGGCGCGTATGGGCGGGTTGTCGACCGATTGCTGGACTCGCCGCGTTATGGCGAACATAAGGCTAGGATTTGGCTGGACGCCGCGCGGTATGCGGACACGAACGGTTATCACATCGACAATGAACGGTACATGTGGCCTTGGCGGGATTGGGCGATCCGGTCTTTCAACACGAACATGTCATTTGATCGCTTTACTGTTTCTCAGCTCGCCGGTGATCTGTTGCCTGATCCCACGCAAGACGACTTGATTGCAACTGGGTTCAACCGCAATCACATGATCAACTTCGAAGGCGGTGCGATTCCCGAAGAGTATCACACGCAATATGTCATTGATCGCGTGAACACGACCGGTACGGTTTGGATGGGGCTGACTGTGGGCTGCGCGCAGTGTCACGACCATAAGTACGATCCCATCTCGCAGCGCGAGTTCTATCAACTCTATTCGTTTTTCTACAACGTATCGGAAGACGGTTTGGACGGTCGTGATGGTAACGCGAAACCGACGATCAAAGTTCCATCGACCGAACAGAATATTGAACTCAATGGCGTCCGCGCACTGTTGGGGCTCGCGGCGGAAGCGATGGCGGTTCCGATGCCGACTGTTGACGCTGCGCAGGCCGAGTGGGCGTCCGAATGGACCGACACACTGAATGCGCGCTGGTCTGCCCTCACCGGGGCGAGCGTTACCGGTACGGAAGGCGAGACGTTCACTCTATTAGAGGACGCATCGGTTCTGATAGGCGGGACGAATCCCGCGAAGACGACCTATGAACTCGTCGCGGATTTACCAACGTCAACCGTATCCGCGATACGCCTTGATGTGCTTCAAGATGAATCACTACCCAAAGGTGGACCGGGGCGAGCAGAAAACGCGAACTTCATCCTCACCGGTTTCGAAGCGGAAATCCTCCGTCCCGGCGCAGAAGCTGAACCGCTCAAGATTGAGTTCGCATCCGCCACCGCCGACTTTTCACAGAAGAATTTCGATGTCGCGGGCGTGATCGATACAAACGCTGAATCCGGTTGGGCCGGACTTGGGGTGTACGCACCGCAGCAACGGACAGCGTTATTTATTGCACGCGAACCGCTGCATGTGGAAGCCGGGTCGCGCATTCGCGTCCGGCTCAAGCATACGAGCAAGTCCGCAGGCCACGGGATTGGCCGGTTCAAACTGTCGACTACCAACGACGAAACATTGGCTCCGTCGCGGCTTGGCAGTTGGTATGTCAGTGGGCCATACGCCGCTGAGAACGGCAAGACGGCGTATGAAACCGTGTATGAACCCGAAGTTGGCGTCGATCTCGAAGCCACGTACGACGATGGCCGGATGAAGTGGGTACAAGCGACGCCCGCCTATGAAGACGGGAAGGTGCATCGGCTCAGCGGTGATGTCGCGACGACCTATCTCTACCGAGTCATCAAGGCACCTAGCGATCGCAACGCGCAACTCGCGTTGGGGAGTAACGACGCGATAAAAGTCTGGTTGAATGGCGATGTCGTTCACGATAACAACGTCGAACGAGGCTTCCAACTCGATCAGGACAAAGTGAATATCCGTCTCAAAGAGGGTGAGAACGAATTATTGATGAAGGTGGTCAATTACGGCAACGATTACGCTTTTTCGTTTCGCAAAGCGAGCGAACAGTCCGGCGAACTTCCACTCGATATCGAATTGATCTTGACATCCGGTGACCGCAATACGAGAGAGACGCGAAGACTACGTAATTACTATCGGGAACGCTACTCACCGATCTGGAAGAGCGTCATTGCGAAACGCGACGAACTGCGTGCGCGTGAGAAAGAGATTGACGCGCAAGTCCCCACGACGATGGTCATGAGCGAAATGGCCGATCCGCGTGAGACTCACGTCCTCGTTCGCGGCCAGTACGACCAGAAAGACAAAGTTGTAACCTCCGCGACACCGGCTGCGTTGCCGCCGATGCCCAAGGGGACGGAGGCCAATCGATTGGGGTTGGCAAAGTGGTTGGTCGATCCCGCGAATCCATTGACGGCTCGCGTCATCACGAACCGGTATTGGCAACACCACTTCGGCAACGGCATCGTGAAGACGGCGGAAGATTTCGGCGCACAAGGCGATCGCCCGAGTCACCCTGCATTGATGGATTGGCTTGCGACGGAATTTGTCGACAGCGGATGGGATACCAAGCATATTCACCGACTCATCGTGACGTCGGCTACGTATCGCCAATCCTCGCGCAGCTCGCGTGAACTCAATGAGCGCGATCCGGAAAACCGGCTGCTCGCACGGGGTCCGCGCTTTCGAATGGACGCCGAAGTCATTCGGGATTCCGCGTTGTACGTGAGCGGATTGTTGGTCGAACAACAAGGCGGACCGAGCGTACGTCCGTTTCAACCACCGGGTATTTGGAAAGAAGTCGCTTATGGCGCGAGCTTCACGGCCCAAGTGTTCGAGCCGGACACAGGCGACAACCTACACCGACGCAGTATGTACACGTTTTGGAAACGGCAAGCGCCGCCCCCAAACATGATGATTTTCGATGCGCCGAACCGTGAGACGTGTGTCGTTCGCCGCGAGCGGACGAATACGCCGTTGCAAGCGCTCACATTAATGAACGATCCGCAATTCGTCGAGGCTGCGCACGCGCTCGCTCATCGCATGGTCGAACAGGGCGGCGACGATGCATCTGAACGAATCGCGTATGCCTTCGAATGGGCGACCTCCAGGCCGCCGACGGATGAAGAACGACGGATTCTTTTCGATGTGTTTGAAGCGCAACGTACCGAATTCGTGGAATCGCCGGATGCGGCGAAGACATTGCTCGCGGTCTGCGATTCGACGCATGAAGGCACGGCGGAGCTTGCCGCGTACAGCATGATCGCCAACCTGATTCTCAATCTGGATGAAGCCCTGACAAAGGGGTAAGATGCTGCCCGGAGACATCACCATGGACCTCACCCCTAGCGAAGCACTTCAACTGACCCGGCGCCAATTCTTTGGCTTGTCGAGTGCAGGTATTGGCGCAGCGGCGTTGAGCACGTTGGTCAATTCGTCGGCATCGGCACTCACGGCGCAACAGCACGCGACACCGCGCGCCAAGCGCGTCATCTACTTATTCCAATCCGGCGGCCCTTCGCAGCTCGATCTGTTCGACTACAAGCCTCAATTGAAATCGCGGCAGGGCGATGACCTCCCCGATTCCATTCGGATGGGCCAACGCCTGACCGGGATGACATCCGGCCAGAGCGCATTTCCTGTCGCTGCTTCTAAGTTCAAGTTCAAGCAACACGGTGAGAGTGGGATGTGGGTGAGCGAGTTGATGCCACACACGGCGTCGATCGCTGACGACCTTTGTATGGTCAAGACGCTTAACACTGAAGCGATCAACCATGATCCGGCCATCACGTATTTCCAAACCGGCCATCAACAGCCCGGTCGGCCTAGTTTGGGCGCGTGGCTGAGCTATGGCCTCGGCACGGAAAACCGTGATCTGCCATCGTTCATCGTGCTCATTTCGCAGGGGAGTTCTAAGCGCGATTCGCAAGCGCTGTTCCAACGCCTCTGGGGCGCGGGCTTTTTGCCCTCCGAGCATCAAGGTGTGAATTTTCGCGCGGGTAACGACCCGGTGTTGTACCTTTCCAATCCGGATGGCGTTAGTGCAGATGGACGTCGGCGCATGCTCGATGGTTTGGCCGCGCTCAACGAAATTCAACATGAAGAATTTGATGACCCGGAGATTCACGCGCGCATTCAGCAATACGAAATGGCGTACCGCATGCAAACGTCTGTGCCCGATGCGATGGACATCTCATCTGAACCGGACGACATTCTCGATCTCTACGGCCCGGACGCGCGGAAACCGGGAACATTCGCTGCGAACTGTCTCCTCGCGCGACGTCTTGCCGAACGTGACGTTCGGTTTATTCAACTCTATCACCGTGGCTGGGATCAGCACGGCGACTTACCCCGCGACTTACGCCTCCAGTCCGGCGATGTCGACCAAGCGTCTGCGGCGTTGGTCAAAGACCTCAAGCAGCGTGGCATGCTGGACGACACCCTCGTGGTCTGGGGTGGCGAATTCGGTCGCACGGTGTATTGCCAGGGCAAACTGACCGAAGAGAATTACGGTCGCGATCATCATGGCCGATGCTTCTCCGTTTGGATGGCCGGCGCGGGTGTGAATGCGGGCCTTACCTACGGTGAGACCGACGACTTTGGCTACAACATCGTCAAGGACCCTGTTCATGTCCACGATCTGAATGCGACAATCCTGCATATGCTGGGCGTCAACCACGAAAAACTGACGTACCGCTTCCAAGGACGCGATTTTCGTTTGACCGATGTCCACGGGAATATCATTCAACCGCTAATCGCGTAGCCTCTACCCCACCTCGTGACTTCGGAATCTCGCCGAAGTGAATGTATAGAGAGGGTATGTTACTGGACGCCCGAGCTACGACCCATTTGCAGGCTGCGCCGTTGTCCCGTATCCTCACCCGATAACCATTCCCCGACCACCGTCCAGGGCGCCTCGCCGCCTCGAACGTATTTGGTGGCAAACCGCCCCGCAGGCCAAGAAGCTGTATTGAAGCATTTCGACGAAGAACTCGTATCCGGCCATATTCTCCGATCCGTCTGGAAGTTGGCATGGCCGATCGTCATCCTGCAGGTCATCAACGGATCGAACCAGTTGGTGAGCCACGCGCTTGTCGGCGCGTATGTCCCTTCCGAAGAGAACGCCGCCAACGCCGCCATCGGCATTTCGTGGATGTATTTCCTCGTGATGGTCGTATTTGTGTCCTCCTTCCTTCAAGGTATGAATGTGCTCATCGCGCGGTTCAGCGGTAAACAAGACCGAGACAGTATCGGCCGCGTCGTTTTTCAGACCTGTCTATCCGCGATGGGCTTGCATGTGCTCGTCATGGCACCGCTCGGCTACTTTCTCACTCCCGCACTGCTCGAATTTGCGCACGCCGACCCGGCGGTTCGCGAATTCGCGCAACCGTACATGCGATTCCTATTCACATGTTCCGCGCCCATGTTCCTGAATTTTCTCTTGCACAACGCATTTCAATCCGCTGGCGAACCGCGCACGGCGATGTGGCTTGGTGTACTTTCCACCATCTTGAACTTCGCATTGATGGTCGTACTCATTACCGGCCCTGGTCCTATCCCTTCTTTCGGGGTTATGGGCGCGGCGGTGGGCATTTGCGTCGGGCCAATCCCAACAGTGTGCATCGGCTTCTTTTTAATTTTATCTGGCAAATCCGTGATTCGCTTACCGAAAACCAAATCCATCGTTCCCGAATGGCCCATCGTTCGGGAGATCTTGCGCATCGGACTGCCCACCGGCATTCAGTCCGTAATGCTCAATATCGGTGGCGCTTTTCTGATTCGCTACATCGGCGAGTTCGGTGCATCCGCGCAGGCCGCCTATACGATCTGCTACATGCAATTGTTCTCATTGGTGACCTGGGTATCGTTTGGCGTGCGCGGCGCGACGGCGACGCTTATGGGGCAAAATATTGGCGCGGGCAAAATTGAGCGAGGAAAGATGGCGGTCTATGTTGCCGCAGGCCTCGGGCTTTTGTGGGCTGGCTTCTTCGGCGCGATCTATTTCACCGTTCCCCATCAACTGCTGAGCATGTTTAGCGCAACGGAAGAACCGTTGCTGACCTACGGAACCTCCTTGCTGGGCGTACTCGCATTCTCTGGTTTTTTCGTGTCGTCAGCGCTCGCATTCACCGGTGGCATGCAAGGCGGCGGTGACACGGTCACTCCGATGGTCATCGCAGTCTTATCCCAAATCGTCATTCTCCTCGGCTTGTGCCAACTCTTCACTCAGCTCGATATGCTTACGCTCGATCTCATCTGGAAGTGTATCCTCGTCAGTCACATTTCGCGGTTCGTGATGTCCATTGGCGCGTTTCAATGGGGACGCTGGCGACGGGTTAGCGTACGCACGGATTACAATGACGATGGCGCGAGTGACAGGATTCCCGCCGACGCCGAACCAGATCCATCGCCCGCGACCAAGTAGTACAAGGTTTGTAGTACCGCCTTTAGGCGGCATTCCTCAACCGACCATTCCGCCTAAAGGCGGTACTACGAACGCGTTCATCGCAGTGCCTCATTCCAAAATACGAATTCGCCCACCCTTCCGACTTGGAGCCCGTCCCAGCAACATCGTATGATTCGAAATCTGAATGCAAACCGGAGTGCCCTATCGCGTGTTTTCCAGAATTCGAATCATTGCATGTGTCGCGGTTCTCGTGTACGGCACGCCCGCCTTTGCGCTGGAGTCCGAAGGCGATGTGGCAGGCGTTCACTACGAAATCTATGCCCCGGACTGGACGTGGCAAGGCCGCGACGCCAATATCATGGCGGTATTCGAGAATCGTACGGACGCTACGGCGTCGTGTGCAGTCTCACTGATAATCTCCGAAGAGTACCGTGACCACTTCGGTCGAAACGGCGCAGCAGCGACACCTGAGACAAGCCCCCTCGTCGAGGAAATTGCTGTCGCTCCCGGTGAAACACGACGCATCGCATTGACCGGGCTCACCGCGCTGCACGGGTTCCCTCGGCAGACGTATCCGCTGATCCTTTCGATCCGCGTCAACGAAACGGCAACAAGCGTTGACTATCCTCTGCGCACGATTCGCGGCCAGGCCGTCAGCGAAGGACGTGCCGTTGCGCTCGGTGTCCCTATTGGTGTCGCGCTGTTATTCTCTGCGGCCTTCGCATTCGTTCTGCGCCGAACTGGCAATCCCGATGCGTGGAAAATCGTGCCTGAACCTACGCCCGAACCAGACCAATTGGATTCATGGATCAATCAAATTCCGAAATAGCACCGTGGAGCCTGAAGCCTTCACGTATGAATGCGCGTGCGGTGCTCTCGTTGGGCGCGGGGTCCGTCATCGCGTCGTTCTACATCGGCACAGGCGATGTGACGATCGGCGCGAACATGGGCGCGTTATTCGGATACAAACTGTGGTGGACGTATTTCGTGCTCGGTCTCGCGGGCTGGGCGCTCATCGATATGTCGGTGCGCTACTTCCTTCAGTTCGGCCAAACGCCGATGACCATCTTCAAAGACATTCACCCCGCGCTATCCGCGTATATGTTCGTCGCAATTATCGTGTGCGCGACATTCGGTGCCTATAGCCAGTGGGCCGCGTGCGCCATGGTCATCAGTGGATTTTTCCCGTCTGTTCCAATCGAAGTCGGAGGCGCACTCGCGGCGCTGAGTGGACTCCTCTTCCTCGTGCTCGGCGCGTACAAGCGACTCGAACTCGTTTTTGCCGCGGGGCTAGGCGTGTTGATCATCTGTTTCTTCGCCTCAGCAATCATGGCGGGCATTGACACTCGTGAAGCTGCAGCAGGCCTCATTCCGCAAGCGCCGGGCAAAGGGTGGGAAGCGCTCTTTTCATCGAACGCGGGCAGCATGATCAATGCGTGGCTCATCCTCATCTACCCCTACACCATGCTCGAGCGCGGATGGTTTTCGACGTCGCTCCAAGGCAAAGTAAATATCCTGCACCGAGCGCGCATCGATTACGCATGGGGCATACTCGCAGCGGGACTCGTCGCGCTCCCCATCATGGCCGCGGCAGCCGCAGTCGCACGCCCGTTCGGCATCGTACCGCGTGGTTACATGGATTTGTCCATCCTGCTCGAACCGCTCGCCGGACCGTGGAGTACCTACTTGTTTCTTGGCGGCCTCTTGGTCGCCGCGTGGACCGCCGGCGTAGGGTGGTGGTTGTGCGGGGCCTACGCCTTGCTCGACATCTTTAATTTACCAATCAAGCTCGACTCTAGACCGATGCGAAACTTGCTCATCCTGTTCTTCATTCCATCAACATCATTGCTGGTCCTGCGCGTCAACCCGGTCTATCAAATGCTTATCTTTTCCGCGTTTCTTGCCCTCGTTTTTCCCGTCATCGGACTCGCCATGCTGTATCGCATCACGCGAAAAGACATGGGGTATTTCCGCTGGAGTTTGCGAAGTCCGCAAGGGGTGGCGCTAGTTGCGGTCGACTTGTTCGCCATTGCGATCAGCATCTATGCCGGGGCTTATTTGGGCTGGGTGCGCTTCGGCGATATCTTCATTTCGCGCTAGCGCCTGTGCACGGTCAACGTGCGCGTGCGCGCTCGATTGTTTCTGCAATGGATATCGGAACACCGCCGCGGCGCTTGCTTTCGTCGGCAGCTTCCATAAACGCGAACATTTCAATCGTTTCTTGTGGAGAAATGGGCACTTCTTTCGTCTCGAAAAAGTTCATGATTTCGCGAATAAGGTTCGCATAGTCGCCACCGCCTTGTTGATGGACGACGGCGTTCGTTCCGAACACAATTACTTGATGTGGTGTCTTCTGATTGCGTAGTCCGCGTAACGTTCCTACGCGGCCGCCACTCCACGTGCCGGTGACGACGTCGGTATTCTCCGTGTGCGTGCGTACGACAGATTCGCATCCCGTGCCGAGTACCGTAAACAATGCTTCAACCGGGTGAACGGCATACCAGAACAAGTCGGGGTGTGTCGGCTCAAGATGCGCCGGGCCGAACGATATCGCGCCACGAATTTCGCCGACATCCTTTTTCTTCAGTGCTAACATCGAATCGTAGTAGCGATACGAAGAGGACGAGAAGCACGGCACACCGTTTTTCTCCGCGAGTTCAAAAATAGAAATAACATCGGCCAACGAACCCGCCATCGGCTTATCGATAAAGACCGGCAAACCCGCCGCGATGACTGGTTTCACTTGCGCCAAATGAGGTCGTCCATCAACACTTTCGAGCAACACCGCATCGACCCTCTCGCATAGGGCCTCGATGGTGCCCACGATTTCAACACCGTATTCCGTCTTCAACTGGTCGGTGAACTTGTCCAATCGCTCATAGCTCGACGCGATATCGTCGCTTCCGCCGCGATACGCCGCAACCACCTTGCCGCCGGGGACGTGATTCGGGGCCGTCGTGTCATTGATCACTTTCGTGAACGCAGTCACGTGCGACGTGTCTAACCCAATGATGCCAATACGTAGATCCTGCGCGCTCGCAGATAGTGTAAGCGCGAAGAGTACGGTTATTGCCAATAAGCCATGTGTGATCTTCATTCGCATTCTTCCTCTCAAGGATAATTCGCCGGCGGGTTCCAACCGCAATGACCGTCGACATAAAGTTCAGCACGTCCGATCCCCAAGTGGTTGTCTCCAGCTTCGTATGCGAGGATAGTATTCGGTCCGTCCGAACGCCTGCGGCCTGGTACGATCACATAGCTGACCGTCTCGAAAAACGGATCGTTGATTGCCGTTGCAACCCAAGACGCTGAATCCTTATCGCGTCGTTGCTCGGGACATCGAAAAACTTCGGATACGTATGTGAGATCGTCACTCAAGAACTCAGGATAGAGTTGATTCCATGTGTCTGGATAGCGGCCTGCGTTTTCTATTGCGTACTGATGAAGCGCCATTCCCAACAACTTCAGGTTGTGCACACACCCAATCTGCCGCACCTCCCGGCGTGCCCCCGGGATTTGGCTGACGAACAACGCTACACCCATGAGCAGACCGATGCAAAAAGCACTAACTATCGCCTTCTTAACCGTCATCCCGTTCATCTCAGCCGCGATCTGCAGTCCATCACGCATCCATTCTATCGAATTGGATGTTCGCATGCGACGGTTCGGTTTTCTCCCCAAGCGATTTCCTCTACTATGGCCGGACATCTTGACCAACCTCCAAACGGAGCAGGGATAAACCGAATGATTGATTCTGTCAAACGTTCAATTGCGTTGCTAACAATGGTAGTCGGATCGAGCGCGCTGGTTGACTCCGCAATCGCACAAGACGACTGGTTTCCGTCGCGATACGGTGCCGACGATACCCTCGGTGCGGTCAACTTATTGACGCCGGATAAAGTCCGGGACGCCGCGAAACTTGTGAAAACGGGAAAGACGTATGCGCTCGGTGTGGAAATTAGCCGCGATACCCCCGCCTTTGGCACGCGCCGATTTCAACTGTTTGCTGTCGCAGCTGGTGACGGCTCCGGCGAATCCGTTGGTTCAAACGACATGACGTTTAACGATGACTGGGTCAACACATGGCTCGGCATTGGCACACAGATCGACGGGCTCGGGCATCTCGGCGTGGGTCATCATTACTACAACGGCAAGCATGTCTCAGAATTCTGGAAAACCGATGGTTTAACCCAGTTTGGGATCAGCGATGTTCCACCGATTGTCACTCGCGCGGTGCTGCTGGACATCGCCGGTTTGCGTGGAAAGGAGATGCTCGAAGTCGGCACTGCCATCAATCGAACGGAAATCGACCAAGCCGCGAAGAAACAGAACGTAGAAATCTCCGAGGGCGATGTCGTCATACTCCACACCGGCTGGCAAGCGCTCGCGGAAAAAGATGCGACAGCCTTCATGGTCGGCGAGCCGGGACTTGGAAAAGAAGGTGCGGAATACCTGGCTAAGCTCGGAGTCGTCGCCATCGGTGCTGACACTTGGGGCGTCGAAGTCGTACCCGCAGAGGATACAAGTGAAGTGTTCCCCGTTCACCAAATTCTGTTGGCAAAGAACGGCGTCTACATTCTCGAAAACATCAAGACCGACGAACTCATTGCCGATCAGGCCTGGGAATTTCTATTTGTCCTCGGTCAACCGCGCATGAAAGGCGCTGTACAAATGATGATCAATCCGGTTGCAATACGGTAAGCATTCATATTCAACGAAAGGATAGACTAATGCGATATTGGTTAGTGACGACTGTTGCTCTTTTTATTGCGACGCTAGGTGCCACAGCGGAGAATCACCTTGAGTCACTCGACGTTTTCCAGATGGAGTTTGGATCGGACCCCCAGATTTCACCCGATGGCAAACGCATCGCCTATGTGCGCAATTTTATGGACATCATGAAAGACCGGCAACGGTCGAATCTTTGGATCGTCGACGCTGATGGGTCGGATCACCGTCCACTGACCACCGGCAACGAGAGTCATCGGTCTCCACGATGGTCGCCGGACGGCAAAAAGCTGTTGTACGTATCGAGCGAAGACGGTTCATCGCAACTGTATGTCCGTTGGATGGATTCGGGGCAGACGGCGAAGGTTACAAACGTAACGAATGGACCTGGCGGGCTGGCGTGGTCACCGGATGGCGAGTGGATCGCGTTTTCGATGGCGGTACCGTCAAAGCCGGATACGATGGCGAAGATGCCGCCTAAGCCCGAAGGCGCTGAGTGGGCAAAGTCGGCGAAGGTGATTCAGAAGTTGGTGTATCGGGCGGATGGTGCCGGGTTCTTGAAGGATGGATATCGCCATTTGTTTGTGGTGCCGTCGGAAGGTGGTTCGGCGCGTCAGATTACTTCGGGCGATTACAATCATGGTGCGACGCCGTCGTGGAGTCGGGATAGCCGTGCGCTGATCTTTTCTGCAAACAGGCGTGAGGGTTGGGAGCACGATCCCGTCAACTCAGAAGTTTATGAAGTCTCCATTGCCGATGGAACGATCAAGACGATCACGGATCGGCAAGGTCCGGATTCGAATCCAGTCGTGTCGCCGGATGGCAAGCGCATCGCGTATCTCGGCTATGACGACAATCTGCACGGTTATCAACTTTCGCGGCTTTACGTGATGGATCGCGATGGGTCAAACAGCCGACTTGTTCGCGGCGACTTCGACCGGAGTATTGGTTCTATCCGTTGGGCAGCCGATGGTGGTGGCGTATATTTTGGCTATAGCGACAAGGGCAACGGCAAAATTGGCTACATGAGTATGCGCGGCAAGGCGCGTGTCGTCGCGTCGGATGTGGGCGGCACTGCGTTGGGCCGTCCGTATGGCGGCGGTTCGTATACGCTTGCGCGAAACGGTCGTATTGCGTACACGCAGACACGTCCGGATCGTCCTTCGGATATCGCGGTCGTGCGCGGGGGAAGTACGCGGCGATTAACGCACTTGAACGACGATTTGTTCGGGCACAAAACGTTGGGCAAGGTTGAAGCGATTTGGTACAAATCTTCTTTCGACGGACGCGATATTCAGGGTTGGATCATGACGCCACCGGATTTCGATCCCTCGAAGAAGTACCCGCTAATCCTAGAAATTCACGGCGGACCGTTCTCGGATTACGGCGATCGATTCAGCGCGGAATGCCAACTCTACGCGGCGGCGGGCTACGTCGTGCTCTATACGAACCCACGTGGTAGCACCAGTTACGGCGAAGAATTCGGCAACCTGATCCACCACAATTATCCTGGCGAAGACTATGATGATTTAATGTCCGGCGTCGATGCCGTCATCGCGCGCGGCTATATCAATCCCGAACAACTCTTCGTCACGGGTGGCAGCGGCGGCGGCGTATTGTCGAGTTGGATCGTGGGCAAGACTGACCGGTTTGCAGCAGCCGTTGTCGCGAAACCGGTCATCAATTGGTACAGCTTTGTCCTCACCGCCGACAGCTACAACTTCTTCTACAAGTACTGGTTCCCCGGTCCGCCTTGGGAGCATCAAGACCACTACATGAAACGGTCACCGCTATCGCTCGTCGGCAACGTCACCACACCGACCATGCTCCTCACCGGCGAACGCGATTACCGCACGCCCATGTCCGAGTCCGAGCAGTACTACCAAGCGCTCAAACTCCGCAAAGTCGACGCCGCACTCGTACGCATCCCCGATGCATCCCACAGCATCACCGCAAGACCGAGCAACCTCATCGCCAAAGTTGCACACGTGCTTGCGTGGTTCGAGAAGTACCGGAAGTAGGACGATGCGTTGGAAGAGTAGACCGACCAGATCCTGTCGTATGTAGGGCTGGACCAATGTAACCGGAGGACATCACTTGTTGTTCGTCGTCTGTGGGCGATCGACGACCGCGAAAAAGTGAAACAGCTTATCCATCAACGCTCGATTCTGCGAGATGAACAACGAGTGATCGCCCCCAGGGATTTCCAGATACACGTGCTGCATCCCCAGCGCCTTCATCTTTGCGACCCACTTTCGCACTGACTTTACAAGGTTGTCTTCATCTCCACACATCGCGATGATCGGAATGTGAGCGAATTTTGCCATTTCATCTGCGGACATCATGGGCGCGGGTGCGGCTACACCCAATCCGGCCCAGATGTCCGGATACTTCGCTGCTAGATGATAGACGCCCGCGCCGCCCATCGAATGCCCCCAGAGGTAGATTCGATTCTCGTCGACGTTGAATTCGTCGCGCACGAGTTGCAACACATTCATTACATCTTGTTCGCTCTCCTCCGCAAATTCATGCTTCGCTCTCGACCCATACCAACCGTCTCGAACATATCCCAACGGCATCACTAAAATGACACCGTCGCGTTCGGCAAAATCGAGAATGCCATGATAGCCCATCAACCAGTCGTATTGACGGCGCAAGCCATGGAGCGAAACAAACACAGGATACGATTTCGTTGCGTCGTACGTGCTCGGTACGAACAACGCATACGGAATTTCAACACCATTCTCGAACGCATACGTTCGATGCTGCACACGATCATCATCAATCGCGCTCTCATTTGAATCCTCCGCACGCTCTGCGAATGACACGCTCACCATCAATGCAGGAACAATAATTCCGAATCCAACCCGCACGAACACGCTATTCATACCCGATCTCCTCACGCCCATCCTGACTGTTCGAGTGTTCACTCGAATATTCTCGCCGAATTCGCCACTATACAACGAACAGGCTCAACGTTATCAGGAGGCGTCCATGACACACCCAAGACCCGGCACTGACGAATGGCTCGCACAAGTTACCGAACCCATCATCGACCCCGACCGCCCCATCATCGATCCCCATCACCACTTATGGATACGCCCCAAAACAACGTACGTTCTTGACCACTTCTGGTCCGACACTCAATCCGGTCACAACATAACCAAAACCGTCTTCATCGAATGTCGTGCGTGCTATCGCGAAGACGGCCCCGACCATCTAAAGCCCATCGGCGAGACGGAATTTGTACAAGAAATCGCAGCCGCATCGAAAGCAGGAGATGGCGCCACCATATCCGGCATCGTCGCCCACGCCGATCTCCGTAGCCCGCAACTCGACGAAATTCTCGATGCACACGAAGACGCCGGCAAAGGTCTCCTCCGCGGCATCCGCCACTCCGGCGCACGCGATCCATATCCTGAGTCTTTGACGATCCCCGGTCGCGCCCCCGAGGGCCTCTACGACTCCGACGAATTCCGCCAAGGCATCAACCGACTAGGCCAACGCGGCTACACCTTCGACACGTGGCACTACCACCACCAAAACCTACAATTCCGAGACCTCGCCCTTGCCGCACCTGAAACGACCATGATCCTCGATCACTTCGGCACTCCCCTCGGCGTCGGCCCCTACGAAGGCAAACGAGAAGACATATTCAAAAAGTGGCTGGACGACATCGCCGCCATCGCCGAATGCCCCAACGTCGTCGCCAAACTCGGCGGCCTCGCCATGCCCGACAACGGCTTCGGCTGGAACAAACAGGACAAACCACCAACGTCCGACGAATTCGTCGAGGCGCAGGCCCGTTATTATCACCACACCATAAAATGCTTCGGCCCCAACCGCTGCATGTTCGAAAGCAATTTCCCGGTTGATCGTCGATCGCTTTCGTATCACGTGCTTTGGAACGGCTTGAAGAAAATCGCTGCGCAGTACACGGAAGCCGAACAAACGGCCATGTTCACCGGCACGGCGATTTGGGTCTACTCTCTCGACTGAATGGGGGTGTCGTCCTTGTATGCCCGCCCAAAACTCGCTAAGATCCCTCCTTTCCTTCAATAAATTGTTATGGAGTCCAAACCATGAGAATGCTCAACACTGTTGCACTTGTAGCGTTTACGATGGCGTTCGCGTATCCCGCGCTTGCCGAAACCATTAATACAGGACGCGGTGACGTTCCGCTTACTGTGCCCGAGGGGTATTCGGCGGATACGTCGGTGCCACTTGTCATGTTGTTGCACGGCTACACGTCGAGCGGGAAACAACAAGAAGGTTATATGAAGTTTGGTGCGCTCGCGGACCAGTATGGATTTCTCTTCCTCAATCCCGACGGGACCGTTGAAAAATCGGACGATGAAAATCGTTTTTGGAATGCGACTCCGGCATGCTGCAATTTCTACGAAAGCGAAGTCGACGACTCCGGTTATCTTCATGGGCTCATCGAAGAAGTGCAAAAAAACTATAACGTCGATCCCAATCGCATTTACTTGATCGGTCACTCGAATGGCGGCTTCATGTCTCACCGTATGGCGTATGACCACCCTGACACCATTGCCGCGATTGCAAGCCTCGCTGGCGCAGCCGTTCCCGACATGAACGGCGACTCGCCGAAGAATCCTGTAAACATCCTTCAGATCCACGGGTCGAATGACACGGTCATCGCGTATGAAGGCGGCGATATCCAAGGCGTAAACTATCCGAGCGCAGAAGAGACTGCCGAGCTTTGGGTCCAGTACAATGGTGTCAAAGCGAAGAAAAAGGATCGCCGCAAAAAGCTCGACCTCGACCGACGTATCGACGGCAAAGACACAACCGTCACACGATATACCAAGGGCGGTGCCGTCGAACTTTGGACGATTAATGAAGGCAGCCATGTCCCAGCGGTCTCGGAAGACTTTTCGCGCCACGTTATCGAGTGGCTACTTGCACATCCAAAATCCAACGGCTAAACCTAACCGTAGCGGTCTCGGCACAAAGAGGACGAATCAGTGGAAACACAAACAGCAACACTTGAAGACTTTCGACTCGAAACACGTACGTGGCTAGAAGAAAATTTTCCGGACACACTCAAAGCACCTCCTGCCCGGGACGAGTACGTTCAAGGCGGACGGAACTGCAAGTTTTATCACCCCGACGCCAAAGTCTGGCTCGACCGTATGGCCGAAAAAGGTTGGACGTGTCCTGAATGGCCAAGCGAATACGGCGGCGGCGGTCTGAGCGACGACGAAGTACGTGTTCTGGACGAAGAGATGCGGCGGTTGAATTGCCGTCTACCGCTGATCGGCATGGGCCGTTACATGCTCGGGCCCACGCTCCTCCAATTCGGCACGCACGAACAACGCCTTGAACACTTGCCGAAAATCGCGCGCGGCGAACTCCGTTGGTGCCAAGGTTACAGCGAACCGAACGCCGGTTCCGATCTCGCCAGCCTCCAAATGCGTGCTGAGGACAAAGGCGATCACTACCTCGTCAACGGCAGCAAACTTTGGACGTCTGACGCCCATCTCGGCGACTGGATGTTCTGCCTCGTCCGCACTGACTTCGGGGCGAAGAAGCACGCGGGGATTAGCCTAGTACTCATCGATAAATCCGACCCCGCGGTTACCGTCAACCCCATCACGCTTATCAGCGGCTATTCCGTTTTCTATGAGACCGTAATCGATGACCTTAAAGTGCCCAAAAACAGACTGGTCGGCACCGAAAACGAAGGCTGGGCCATCGCGAAGTTCCTTCTCACGCACGAACGCGTGATGATCAGTGGCGCATTCGGGCCTACCGCGAGACCCGTTGCCGACGTCGCCAAGGAATACCTCGGCGAAGATAACGGTCGCGTAGCCGACCCGGTCGTGCGCGATCAAATCGCACAACAAGACATGAACGATCACGCCTTCAAACTTACATCAAAACGCTATGATGAGATGACCCAAAAAGGTGCCAGCGCCGGCGCGGCATCATCGATGCTGAAACACGTCGGCACCAAATTCGCCAAGAACAAAATGGAACTTATGATTTCCATCGCCGGACAACAAGCCTTGGGCTGGGAAGGTGAAGGATTCGATGAAGCCGAACTCACCCTCGCCCGCACATGGCTCCGTTCGAAGGGATACTCCATCGAAGGTGGCACCTCGGAAGTCATGTTGAACATTATTGCTACGCGCGTATTGGGCCTACCGAAAAATTAGCCACAGAGGGCACAGAGAACACAGAGAAATATGAGTGATGAACTGACAAAAAAAATTATCGCGGCAGCAATTGAAGTTCATCGGGAACTTGGCCCCGGACTTTTAGAATCAATCTATGAAGAGGCCTTGTGTCATGAACTACAATTGAACAGCATTGAATTTCAGCAGCAAGTCGACGTAGAAGTCGTTTACAAAGGCAAGGTAATCAAAGGGCAACGAATCGATCTATTGATAGAAGATGAAGTCGTGATTGAGTTGAAAGCGGTGGGTCATCTACCTGAAGTCGCGAAAGCACAAACGTTATCGTATTTGAAAGCAACAGGGCTGAAATGAGCGCTCTTAATAAATTTTGGTGAGAAAAGATTGGTAGACGGAGTCACAAGACTGTCTCTGTGTCCTCTGTGGCTAATTCTTCGCCGCGGAGATTGAGGAGAATATTTCCATGTCAATGGTATTAGACGACGAACAGACAATGTTAAAAGACGCGGCTGCCGAGTTCTGCAGCAAGCGATCGCCGATCGCTGCGTTCCGTGAACTTCGCGACACCAGCGACGAATCCGGGTTTTCGCGCGAACTCTGGAAGGAAATGGCCGACATGGGGTGGGCGGGAGCGCTCTTCCCCGAAGACCTCGGTGGATTCGATTTCGGCATGAAAGGCATGGGCCTCATTCTGGAAGAAACCGGAAAAACACTCGTCGCGTCGCCACTCATATCTACCGTGGTGTTCAGCGGTTCCCTCGTCCAACTCGCGGGGAATGATGCGCAAAAGGAAGATGTGGTTTCCGCGATCATCGCTGGAGAACGACTCCTCTCCGTCGCCCTCGACGAACACCATGCGCATAACCCAACCAGCATCGCCATCAAAGCCGAAAAATCCGGCAACGGTTTCACCATATCCGGCGAAAAACGATTCGTCCTCGACGGCCATGTCGCCGATCAATTGATTATCGTCGCGCGAACCTCCGGCAACCCTGGCGATGAAGACGGCATCACCCTCTTTCTTGTTGACGCGAACGCGGCAGGCATCACAACTACACGCACCCACATGGTCGACAGCCGAAACACCGCGCTCATCAAACTCGACAACGTACAAGTCGACGAGTCCGCCATACTCGGAGAAGTCGGCAACGGTTTCGCACCGCTTAACCAAGCGCTCGACCGCGCCCGCGTAGCACTCGCCGCCGAAATGCTCGGCGCCACCATGCAAGCCTTCGGCACTACCATCGAATACCTAAAAACCCGCGTCCAATTCGACGTTCAAATCGGAACCTTCCAAGCGCTTCAACACCGCGCCGCCGAAATGTTCGGCGAAATCGAACTGGCCCGATCCGCCGTCGGCGCAGCCCTCAACGCTCTCGACGAAAACGCCGACGACGCACCCTTACTCGCAAGCCTCGCCAAAGCCAGACTCAACGACACCCTCCACCTCGTCAGCAACGAAACCATCCAAATGCACGGCGGTATCGGTATGACTGACGAATGCGATGTAGGTTTTTACTTGAAACGGTCGCGAGTCGCCACAGAGACATTCGGCAATTCACGTTTTCACCGCGACCGGTACGCGGCGCTGAAGGGGTACTAAGCCTCCCCCTGCACAATGTCTCCTCTCCTTGGGGAGAGGGTTAGGGTGAGGGTCATTTTTTTACAGTGGCGCGTGACGAGCACCGAAGTTCAACGCGCCCCACTCTGTTTACACGATTTCCCCTGCAGCCAACCGCGCACTCTACGTTTCCCCACCACATTTACCACAAACGAAAGAAACACCAACCACGCATCCAGCCAAACCGATTGCACACGTAGATAGCGCAGATCCAGAAACCAAGACACCCGTGCACTACGCCCACCATGAAGCTGCGCCAGCCCTGTGATTCCGGGACGCACGTCCCAGCGACGGTCGTATCGAGATTCGTCCCATCCCAATCGTTCGATGTCGTCCTGTGTTAGCGGTCGCGGACCGACCACGCTCATATCGCCCATCAAGACATTGAAGAACTGTGGCACCTCGTCAATTCCCGTTGCTCGAAGCCAACGGCCCACACGGGTGACTTCCCCGTCCCGCATGCTCCGGAACTTAAACACCCGAATCGTTTGACGCCGCCCTCCTACCCGCTCCTGAAAAAAGAATACCGGTCCACGATCTTCTCCATGGATCAATAACGCAACGGTGAGCAATAGGGGCAAAAATAGGGCGATTCCGATGAAACTACAGACGATGTCGAAAATTCGCTTAACCATAATGGACAGCTCCCATGGAACTTCTTGTAGGGACAAGTACTTTATAGTATAAAGTCCATGACGTAAAGGGAGTTCCATTCATGCACGTCAAATTTATTTTGCCCGCACTGACCGAAGCCACAAGCCCGTTTTTCCGGCCCATTAAGTACTCGCTGTTTCCGCCCTTGGGGCTCGCCACCCTGGCCGGATACCTGGCCCCCGACGATACAGCTGAGATCCAGGACGAACACGTCGAGTCGCTCCGGCTATACGATGCCCCCGACCTCGTGGTGATTCAGGTTTATATTACGTCCGCGTTTCGTTCTTACGAAATCGCCGATCACTATCGCGCCCGCGGTGTCCATGTCGCGCTCGGCGGCTTACATGTCACCTCGCTACCAGAAGAAGCAGCAGCACACGCCGATTCAATTTTTCTTGGACCAGGCGAAGACATCTGGCCCGAGTTCTTAAACGATTTTCGGAAGAAGAGGCCCCAGCCGAAATACGTCTCGCACACACGTACGCTCGTAGGCATCCCGAAAATTCGCCGCGACCTCATCCATCGAAAACGTTACCTCGTTCCGAACTCGATCGTTGTATCCCGAGGTTGTCCACACAAGTGCGACTTCTGTTACAAGGAAGCGTTCTTCGAAGGTGGCAAATCGTTTTATACCCAGACTGTCGACGATGCGGTGGCCGAAATTGATCGCCTGCCCGGTCGCCATCTCTACTTCCTAGACGATCATCTCTTCGGTAACAAAGAATTTGCCGCCTCGCTGTTCGATGGCATGCAAGGTATGGGGCGACTCTGGCAAGCCGCCGGCACCGTACAATCCGTTCTACGTCCTGGCCTCATCGAAAAAGCCGCCGCATCCGGTTTGCGAAGTCTCTTCGTAGGATTCGAAACCCTGAGCCAACAAAATCTTCAGGACTATCGGAAGCCGCAGAATCTAAATCGGGATTACTCGGAAGCCATCCGTCGTCTACACGACTTGGGCGTCATGGTCAATGGAAGCTTCGTCTTCGGCATGGATGACGATGACCCCGACGTCTTCGCACGTACGGTCGATTGGGCGGTTTCCCGGGGCATAGAAACCGCAACCTTCCACATTTTGACGCCCTACCCCGGAACGGTGCTGCATCAACGCATGGAAACGTCCGGTCGAATGCTTCATCGACAATGGGACCGCTACGACACTCGTCAAGTCGTTTATCGTCCTGCACAACTCACTACCCACCAACTCGAAACCGGGTATTGGAAGGCTTACGAACAATTCTACACCTGGCGCTCTATCGCTCGAGGTGCTTGGACCAAAGACACCATGCTCGGCGCAGCACGACACGCTGCCTATGCTGGCGGTTGGAAAAAATTCGAGCCGCTCTGGGACTTGATTATCCGGACGAAAAAAGCCGCACACATGTTGCCGGTACTCGAATCTGTTTTGACCGGATTCGGCCGATTTGCGCCGAACCGAGACGCGCGGGAATCGCCAGAACAAGCCCCTCGTCCAATTCAACAATCGAGTGCGACCGCGCAGATTCAGCATCGAACGAACTAGCGGGAATCGAAGAGCGAGTAGGGCGGAGAGGGCCTACTCCCCGTCGAACTCCGGTTCATCCCACCAAGGGCAACGGCTACCACCTGCTTCCGGAATCCCAGTTCTTGTAATCTGATAATTTATTCAGTATACTCGTAGTGTTCACTCGACGTGATTGTACAAAGGGCTGTATTGGAGCGTTGTATGAGTGCTGCTGCTTCCATCGCTGATGCTGCGGGCATTATTCGTGGTCGTGATCTTATTGAGGCCGGATCAAATGGTTCCCGGGGTGAATGGTGCTTGGAAAGCGTTATTGGGCGGGTGGTGGAACTGTCTGGCGGTGCGTCGAGTGCAGTATTGACGGCGGCGGCAGAATTGGTTTTACGCGCGCAGGAACGCGGTTGTTTGGCGGCGTGGGTTCATGGGACGGCCTCAACGGTTTATCCATCCGATTTAGTGAATACTGGGATCGATCTCGCCGCGCTTCCATTTATCGTGGCGACGGATTCGATCAAAGCACTTCGCGGAACCGATATGCTCATGCGATCCGAAGCCTTTGCGCTTGTGGTTGTGGAATTGCCTCGCGGTAAGCGTGTGCCGTTGTCGATTCAAACACGTTTTGTCGGTTTAGCTAAAACGTACGGGACAGGACTGATTTTCATCACGCGCGACAATCACCAGAGTGAATATCCGCTCGCATCACTTCGCGCCGTAACATCCAAAACGCGCCGCAGTCCGGGCGTATTTTCGTGGCACGTTCACGCGGTCAAAGATAAACGGAACACCCCGGATTGGCATCATGAGGAATACCGTTGTGGAACGGATGGCTTGTCTTGACATAAAAGCCTTTCCTTTACAGATGCTCTTACGGGCGCATCGTGAATGGGACGATTTGCCTGTCGTCGTTGTCGATCACGATACGCCGCAAGGGGTAATCCAATGGGCGAACGAACAGGCTTATGCATTTCGGATTTTGCCGGGAATGCGGTATGCCGCAGGGTTGGCCATCGCGCGCGATCTACGCGGCGGCGTGGTGCATGATTCGGAAATCGACGCGGCGATGGAATTGGTTACGCGCCGGTTGTGGCGTTTCAGTCCGCGCGTTGAGCCATCCGAAAAGGAACCGGGCGTTTTGTGGTTGGACGCTGCGGGGCTACGGCATCTTTATCCGTGCCTTAAAACGTGGGCCGATCAAATTCGGGCTGAATTGCTTGATGTGGAATTGCGATCGTCAGTCGCCGTGGGATTCACACGATTCGGCAGTTATGCCGCCGCTAAAGCTGAAACCGCAACGGTCGTGTTTCAATCAATCGAACAAGAGAGGACGCATATCCATGACGTGCCGATGGATCGGCTCAGCCTTCAAGCATCGTTTCGTGACACTCTATACAAGCTCGGCATTCGCACATTGGGCGCATTTGTCGAACTACCACCATCGGGTATCCGCAAACGGTTTGGTGCGGAGGTTGAAGCGCTTCATCAACTGGCGCAGGGTGAGGGTTGGGCACCGCTTGAGCCGGTGCCGATATTCGAGCCTATTGAAAACGTAATCGAAATTGATTATCCCGAAAGTGATCTGGATCGCCTCCTCGATAGCATCGCTGAATTGTTGCGCCCCCTCCTCGCGGAATTGTCCGAACGCCATGAACAACTAAAAACGATTCATCTCAGTCTCACACTCGACGACGGTGTAAAGTTACAAGAAGAACTATCACCCGCCGCGCCGACATTGGATGCGCAACAAATACTATCTCTGCTGCGATTGCGAATCGAAACACGTACGTTATCCGCCGGTGTCGTGGAATTGAGACTACACGCGATAGGCCTGCAACAATCCCACCAACAAAAAGAACTGTTCCAACAAGCACCACGGCAAAATATCGAGGCGGCAGAAAAAGCGTTCGCGCGCATTCGAGCCGCCTTGGGACATGACGCCGTGGTGGTCGCGCAGCTACATGACGGCCATTTGCCGGAAGCGCAATACACCTGGGAGCCGCCGGAATCCTTACCCTTGCCGCAACCGAATAGCGTCGCATCGCGGCCACTGGTGCGACGGTTATACACGCCTCCCGTGGAATTGCCGCCCTGCGATCGACAGGAACCGGACGGTTGGCTTATCGCGGGCGTTTCAGAAGGGCCTGTTGAGGAAGTTATTGGTCCGCAAATGATCACGGGGGGCTGGTGGGCGCGTGAAGTGTCGAGGGCGTATCACTATGTGCGGACCCGGAAAGGTCGGTGGTTGTGGATTTTTTACGACCGTAATCGCCGTCGCTGGTACCTTCACGGTGAACTTCAATGACGTGGTTTCAAAACACTCCCTATACACCCCTATGGTGTAAGAGCGCGTACTCGTTTCTTGAGGGCGCGAGTCATCCCGACGAACTTGTCGAAGAGGCCCACCGGCTTGGGCTGCGGTCGTTGGCCCTGACGGATCGTGACGGGGTATACGGCATGGTTCGCGCTCATAAGAAAGCGCAAGAGCTTGGTGTTCATTTAATTGTTGGCGCGGACGTGACCGCCGAAGACGGAACAAACATTGTTCTACTCGCCACGAGCCGCGCCGGATACGCAAACCTCTGCGGTCTCCTATCAAAGGGTCGTCTCCGATCTCCAAAAGGCATGAGCCGCGTGACGTGGGATGAAGTGTGCGGCCACGCGAACGATCTCATTGCGCTCTGGGGCGGTTCCCGAAGTTTATTAATCGAGGAAGCGTCGCCGATTTCCATTGCGGACAACCTTCGGGACGCTTTTGGAGACCGGCTTTATGGGTTGGTAGCGCGTCATCGCGCTGCACCCGAAGTCGCGCAAGAGCAACGGCTACGCGATCACATCAAGCGCTACGCATTGCAGACGGTCGCTGGGATGGAAGTGCTTTACCACACCCCGGCCCGACGAGATTTGCAGGATGTGCTGACCTGTATCCGCCATGGTGTGACGTTGTCTACAGCGGGGCGTCGTATTCGTCCAAATAGTGAACACACCTTACGAACGTCGCACGGATTCGCCGCGTTATTTGAAGACGACATAGAGGCGATTGAGCGAACCGTGACGATTGCGGAGCAATGCAGCTTCTCGCTCGCGGAAATCAACTACCGATATCCATCCGAGCGGCTTCCGTCGGGCCGGACTTCGCGGGAATGGTTGCGTGAATTGACGTTCGTCGGCGCGCGGGAGCGATCCAGTGGATCAATCCCTCACGACATGGGCCGGCAAATCGAAAAGGAATTGAATCTCATTCACGACCTGGAGTACGAGGGCTACTTCCTCACGATGTATGAAGTGGTCCGATATTGCTGTGAACAATCGATTCTGTGTCAGGGGCGAGGATCGGCTGCGAATTCGGTCGTGTGTTATTGCCTTGGGATTACCGCTGTTGACCCCGTGCGCATGGGCTTGCTCTTTGAACGGTTTTTGTCTCGGGAACGTGCCGAACCGCCGGACATCGATCTCGATATCGAACACAACCGGCGCGAAGAAGTTATCCAACACGTTTACACGAAGTACGGGCGTGATTACGCGGCGATGGTGGCGAACTTTATCCGATATCGCGCCCGGTCGGCGATACGTGACGTGGGAAAAGTACTCGGCTTATCGGCGACGGGCCTTGATCGAATCGCTCGTATGTTGTCGCACTACGAATTCCCGTCGAAGGAAACCGCACGGCAATCGGGATTCAATACGGAGAACCCGGTACACGCGAATTTGTTTCGCCTCGCGCGAGAGATCGAGGACTTCCCCCGCCACTTGTCTATTCATCCCGGTGGATTTCTTTTAGGGCACGAACGCATCGACACCTTGGTGCCCGTTGAGAACGCCACGATGCCGGATCGGACGGTCATCCAGTGGGACAAGGAAGATGTTGAAGATTTGGGTTTATTCAAAGTTGATCTGTTGGGGCTTGGAGCCCTAAATGTTGTCCATCGCGCGTTTGATCTTATCAGCGATCATACGGACACGCATCTCGCATTGACGGATATTCCGCCCGACGATGCACCGACCTTCAAGATGATTCAACAAGGGGATACTGTTGGTGTATTCCAGATCGAAAGCCGCGCACAGATGGCGATGTTGCCACGTTTGTTGCCGAAGAACTATTACGATCTCGTTATAGAAGTGAGCATTGTTCGTCCCGGCCCCATCACCGGGGGGATGGTCCATCCGTACTTGCGTAGACGGAACGGCGAGGAGAAAGTCGACTATCCCCATCCGTCGTTGGAGCCGATTCTAGAAAAGACGTTGGGGATTCCGTTGTTTCAAGAACAAGTCATGCAACTTGCGGTGGTCGCCGCTGACTATACGCCGGGCGAAGCGGATCAACTTAGACGCGACATGGCGGCATGGCGTAAGTGCGGACGAATCGAGCGTCACCGCGAACGGCTCATTTCACGCATGGCGGCCAAAGGGATTGAACGGAAATTTGCCGAACGGGTCTTTGAACAAATACGCGGTTTTGGCGAGTATGGTTTCCCCGAAAGTCATGCGGCGAGTTTCGCGTTGATCGCGTATGCAACGGCGTGGCTCAAACGCCATTACCCCGCGATCTACCTCTGTGCAATGTTGAACGCACAGCCCATGGGATTCTATAGCCCTGCAACCCTGGTTGAGGATACAAAACGTCACGGAGTCACGGTGTTACCAGTCGACGTACACCACAGCGAATGGGAGTGTTCGTTGTTATCGGAACAAGGAAGTGGCGAAGGGTTTGCGGTTCGGATGGGATTGAAGTACGTCAAAGGTTTGCAACAACATGTCGCCGACTCCGTTGTTACGGCGCGGAAAAAACAGCCCTTCGCATCCATCGAGGACTTCGTGCGGCGAACGGGACTTACCGAAAGCGGCGTAGCACGGCTGGCGGAAGCGGGGGCATTCCAAGGGTTCAACGAACGCCGCGACGCTTTATGGAATGCGCTAGGCGTTGACCCGAATCGAGCCGATGAACTGCACCTTCGTGAGACGGAAGTCGTAACAAATTTCGCACCATTGAACCCACTCGAAGAAATCGATTGGGATTATGCCTTTAGCAGTCACAGCACGCGTGGTCATCCGTTAAGGACGTTGCGAGAACAACTGCGCAAGCGCGCCTTGCCCGATGCGGAGGCGTTGCGATCAATGAAAAACGGGTCACGCATTCGATACGCGGGTCTCGTGATTTGTCGACAGCGTCCCGGCACTGCAAAAGGGGTGGTGTTCATGACGTTGGAAGATGAAACAGGTTTCGTGAACCTTGTGATATGGGAAAAGGTGTTCAAACGATATGAACTACTCGGCAAAACCCAATCCTTCCTCGGGGTAACCGGCAAACTACAATCAGAATCCGGCGTCGTCCACCTCGTTGCAGAGCAACTCTGGATTCCGGATATTCCATTGGGGGCCACTGAAACACGAAGCCGAGACTTTCATTGAACGACACTCACACACTACGCCGAACAGATAGTCATATAGGTCAAAGCGTGCCTTTGTTTAGATCGAGTGCGCCTTTGACGATGTTGAGTCTGAGGATATCGCTCGCGCCTTCGGTGAAACGCATGGATCGTACTTCGCGGTAGAGTTGCTCAAGCGGATGTCCTTCGGTCAACGCATCGCCCCCTACGAGTTGCAACGCCGCATCAATGACGCGGCCCGCCGCCTCCGTGCAAAATACTTTTGTCGCCATGACTTCGTTCACGTCATTGGCATCACTGTCGACCATGCGCGCAGTGCGGTAGAGCATGCTCCGTGCTGCGAAGGTCTCGATACGTAAATCGGCATAGCGAAGCCGGACCCCTTCTCGATTGCCGAGCGGCGTACCGCTGCGGTGCGGGGCTTGAATGTATTCGCCTACATACTGCACCGCCCACTGCATGATGCCGCAAGCCCGTGCGCAAAGGGCGAGTCGAACGGTTGAAATGTCGCCCAACGCGCGCGGCATACCCTCGCCAATTTTCCCTACGATGTGCCACTTGGCGACGCGGACTTGATCGAAGCGTACCGCGGCGTGATGTCCGCCTTCGAGACTTCGGAAATTGCGTTCGATGGTGACGCCGGGTGAATCGAAATCGATAATGACCATCGCGCTACCGCCCGCGAGCTCTCCATCGGACTCCACGTTGACTAGCGCTGCAACGAAATCGGCGTCGGCACCGCCGGTAACGTACGACTTTTGGCCCGTGATGACGATGTCATCGCCGTCGTGCGTCGCCCATGTCGGGCGGGGCGCTTTGTCCGGTTCGGTGAAGCCGAACGATCCGCGTTTCTCTCCCCGCATCAATGGGTCAAGATAGTGATCGCGAAGAAGGCCGATGGAAGCACCGAGTACGCCAGCACCAGGTGCGAACACATCTGACGTCACGTGCAAATTTGCCGCCGCCAGTGTTTCCCGTACCACGGTCAAGGCCAACGCGCTGACTTCAACGCCGCTATACGCCTTCGGCTGGGTCATCGTGAAAAAACCCGCGTCGGTAGATGCAGCGATCACTCGCGATCGGATCTCCTTCGGATCGGCACCCGCTACGATCTGCTTTTCGAGCGGGACAAGATCCTCGCGAATGAACGCCTTGGTCTTATCCCGCAATTCTAGGAGAGGTTGAGGTATTGATTCAGGCATGGGGTCGTGTGCGAACCGCTAATCGCTATCACCTGCGTTGCTAAACGCCTGTTCACGTACTGCGTCCAATACATCCATCGTTTCCTTGCGCAGCGCCGCCCCTGTTTTTATTTTATCGCCGAGTTCGAGGTACGTTTGTGTCGCCGGTACGTACGTGGGCCATTCGGGCAACCCGTCAACATTGGGATCGCCGGTCTTTGCGAACTGAACCCAATACTGAATCATGGCATCGGCCAAGACGTTATCCGCGTCTTCGAGTGGTACGCCGTCCAAATTGTTAAAGACAAAACCGATCTCGAAACCGTGATAGGCGCCCCAAGCGGGCGGCATTTTTGCACGGCGTGTGAAGTGATACTGATAGGCATTGGACGAGACCCGATCCATGCCTTCCAACATTTCGCGGGTACTATGGTTAAACCATGTATCGGAAATGAATCGATTCTTCGTTTCGGCCAAGTCCGCCTTACTCTCGATGGGGTAAAGCGCCAGGACGGCATCCGCACCAGGGCCATACGACTCGCGGATAAACGCTTGAAAGGCATCCGGTGTCGGTAACGGGAACAACGGCGCGAACAGCGTACCTTCGTCCTTGTTCGTGCCCGCGATCATCGGCACATCCATCTGTTTGCCACTGGTAAAAATGTCTTCCGGCGATTCGGGCAAGAACCAACCGTCAATGGTGGCGGTAACAAGATAGTCGGCCCCGGACTTCGCGAGAATTTGTTCCGGACTGATAGCCCGTAGCGCTTCCGCCGTGACGCCATCGGTAATCTGCTTAGCCCATTCTGCGCCTAGCGATTCTGCGTCGGCGAGATAAGGTCCACGCTCGGTCAACTGCGCAAAATTGGTATCCGAGATCCATGCGCTCTCGGAAATGGCACGGTGGAATAATCCTTTCGATAAGGGCGAGGCGCACAGCGCACTCACACTCGTACCGCCCGCGGATTCGCCGAAGATCGTCACGTTATCCGGATCGCCTCCGAAACCTTCAATATTTGTCTGCACCCATTTCAACGCGGCTAATTGATCCAGGAATCCGTAGTTGCCGGATACGCCGTGTTCGGATTCTTTCGATAGCGCGGGGTGTGCGAGATAGCCGATCGGACCAAGTCGGTAGTTGATAGACACCAGTACGACATCACGTTGGGCGAAGGCGACACCGTCGTATCCTTTCTGATGACCCCAACCCATCGTCAGGCCGCCGCCATGAATCCACACCATCACCGGGCGTTTGGCATCGGCGTCTTTCGCCGCGGTCCAAACGTTCAGATACAGACAGTCTTCGCTCAACGGCGGCAGTGTGTCTCCCGTCATTTGCGCGAGGATGCCTTGTTGTGGGGATGCCGCGCTAAACTCGGTGCACGCGCGGACGCCATCCCAAGGCTCGACCGGTTGCGGCGCTTTCCACCGCAGATCGCCCACCGGAGGCGCAGCGAACGGAATGCCGCGATAGACCGTCATGCCCGATTCGGCGTCTAAGACTTCACCCTGGACAAGGCCTGAATCCGTCTTTACCGGACCTGCCATCGCTGACATCGACACGGTCAAGAGTGTAAGCGCGAGGCACAGCCCCATGAACAGAGCATTGAAATATCGCGAACGATGAAAGCCCATGTTAATCCTCCTAACGGTTGCACCGGAAATAGTAGCCAATACTCACACATCGCATTTGTATGGTCAAGAAGGGCAATCGGGGGAACTATCGAGCAGCAACGCTCCGTGTTTCCACGTGCTATTATTAGCGGAGTAAATGATGTATCCACAAGCGTTATGCATCGACACTCGCCCAAGGAATTTGCAATGCCAGACCCGAAAATTACTCAGATTGAAAAGTGCCTTGAACACGCGGAAGTGCGGATGATGCAGACCGATTTCGCCGATGCCGCCGCGCGCGAGACGCTCTATCAGGAAGCGACGGACCTGCTCATTCGTGCGGAGGGCCTCATGAAAGGGAGCGGGGCGTGGTTAATGTCGTGTATGCACGCGCGGCGCGAAAATGGCCAGATGTGTGTCCAGTGGCTAGAGCGGGCACGAAAAGCATCAATGCTCCCCGACCTGGAGACGATTCGGTCACACCCCCACTTTGCGAAGGCAAAGGACGCCAAGTGGTTTAAGGATTGGCAGAAGAACCATCGGTAAATCGGAGTCGCCTCCCGTTCCTTTTTGGCGTTAAGATTCGTCATGTTGTTCGCCGGGCTTCGGTGGCGTTTCCAAACGCTTCGCATCAATTTCCGCGCAGGCGTACATGAAATGCGGGATACGATGCTTCAATGCTTCGCGCACGTTTTCCAGCGCCAACTCCCGTTGTCCAACAAGTTCGTAGTACTTGCCCAAGTAATAGTGCGCGTTGAACAATCTCGTTAACCGTTCCTGATCCGACATGTCGCCGGTGGTCGCTTCCTCAATCACGGCTGCCGCGGTGCCTTGGTCTAGATATAGATTCAATAGCGCGGGAAATGGTTCGCGAACTTTGCGCGGATAGTCGAACATTGTCTCTCTCGCCTTAGGAATTCCCTCTCCCTCCGCGAGGCAAAGCAATCGCCAAAGACCATTTTCGATGTCCAATGCGCCGACACGATGATAGCGGGCAAATTGTTCTGCGCCTTCGCGATACTTGCCCGCATAGTATTGCGCGAGGCCACGTTCCCAACATGAGTTGTCATCGTGCGGCCAACCGAACTGGACGGCGGCATCGTAGTCCCGAATGGATTCTTCGAATCGGCTCAGTCGGAAGAACACTTCTGCCCGTTCGTGATGGTAGCGAGAGGGTTCATCCGAGATGGTCGCATTCAATCGTTCGAGATCTCGCTCAAGTCTTTCGGCGATGGGGTCAGGGGGAGTCGCGCCGTTTTTCTCCGTAGGCGATGCATCCTGCGCCATTACGTTCGCGCATACGGTCATCATCGTCGCAATGAGCAGCCTGCGTAAACTTGTAGAGTGCGTCATCATTCGAGAATACCAATAATTCAATGGCGAATCCTCCTCCGGGTTGTTATTGCGAGAGAGTTGTAACGCCGCCCAACTTCTGATTAACTCAGCTCCGGCTGAATCGAGAAGAGAAAGGGTGACATTGTGACACGACAGGAATTCAATAAAGCGTGCGCTAATCGCGAGACGACATTTGGGTGCTACATCCTAGAATACATGCGACCGCAGACCGCGCGTATTTTGGCGTTGGCGGGTTATGACTGGATTTGGATCGACAACGAACATTGCGCGCATAGCTACGAGAGCATCCAGGAAGTCATTCGCACTGCGCACGACGTCGGTATTACGAGTATTGTGCGCGTCGGCAAAACGGATTACAGTCGCATCGCGCAAATTTTTGATATAGGTGCGGATGGAATCATTGTGCCGCGCGTTGAAACTCCGGAACAAGCGCGGACCATTATCGATGCGGCGAAGTTTCCGCCCAAAGGCAAACGTGGATTCGGCATGCGGCCGCTCGTGTTCAATACGATGAGCATCTCGATGGCAGACAGTATCGCAGACCAAAACGATACGCGGTTTGTGATTGTTCAGATTGAAAGTCGCAAAGGGGTAGAGAACCTCGAGGCGATTCTAGACATCGCCGAGGGCAATATCTCTGCCGTGATGCTCGGACCTGCGGATTTCCAGATCGACATCGGCAAAGTCGGGCAGCCTGACACGCCAGAATTCGAAGAAGCGGCCCAGCGCGTCTCCGATATTTGTGCAGCGCGGGGAATTCCGGCGGGGATTCCTGCGGGTTCAGTTGATCACGCTCACAAATGGATCGCGCGTGGTTACTCTATGGTCTGCCTTGGTTCGGACGATGGGTTTATGGTCGCCGGTGCCGCACGGACGGTTAAAAAGTTGCGGGGGTAACCGCATGAGGACGAGCCGGTTTCAGACAAATTTGCGCAGCGCTAGAATAACGCCGAGATGGATGCCCTCGTGAATGTTGCAGTGCGCAATCGCGTAAGCAATGTTGTTCAGGACAGTGCCGTCGCCGAGCGCTAACGGTTCGTAGTCCTCCATTTTTCCCGCGATGCAGTCCTCAAAGAGTTTATCGCGCGTCGTTATACCGGACTCCAGGACTTCCGCTATGGGGGGCGTATCGGTCCAGTCCGCAGGACTTTTGCCGGGCTTGAACCATTGAAGGTACTGCTCGGGTAATGGAAGCGGCTGACCGGTCGGCGGGTAAAGCATCGTGCAGTTGTCGGTGATCGTGTGACCCACGTTCCAGAGGATGTTGTTGGTGAAGCCTTGCGGAACACGCAACAGTTGCTCATCGTCGAGACCTTCTACTGACGCCAGCAAATAACCTCGAATCGCCTTCATCTGATCAAGCAGCGCACGGTATTTCATCGAAATGCTCCTCTCTTTAACCAACGATCTCAAGGGTCTGGACTAGAATAGAATATAACGGATCGAGACCCAATCGGCCATACGGTCGTGGCCTCGAGATAGACATTCGTAACAGAGTACTCATGTTTGTTACGGTTCCCAGATCTACTTTTATGCAGCCATCGCGCTGCCCTAATTTGTTGGAGAATGACTCAATGGACAAGATCCTAAATCACACGACGTTGCGCTGGTTTTGTTGCACGGCGCTTCTCGTCATGTCGACCGCTGCGCTTGCACAACTGGGTGCTGAGGATGGTGAATGGCGCGCCTATTCAGGCGACAAAGGGAGCACGAAGTATTCCGCACTCGACCAAATCAACAAGGACAATGTGGCGTCCCTAGAAGTCGCTTGGCGGTGGCGATTCCCGGATAACGACGTGGAGCCCGGCGCGCAACGTGAAATAAAAGTGACACCGCTCGTCGTCAACGGCGTCATGTACACGACGTCCATGTACCAAATCGCATCCGCGATTGACGCGAAGACAGGAGAGGCGCTTTGGAGTTTTGATCCGGAAATGTGGAAAGAGCGACGGCCTGGTAACTTGGGATTCAACGCTCGCGGCCTAGCGTATTGGACCGATGGCGAGGGCGACGAACGCATCATCCTCGGCACGCAAGGAAACTATCTCTACGCGATCGACGCAAAAACAGGCAAGCTCTGTGAGGACTTTGCGGATAAAGGGACGTTGGATCTCATTCCGTTGTACCGCCGGAACGTTCGACGCACCGCGGTGTGGGCCATTTCGCCCGCCATCGTCGTGGGCGATACCATTGTCATCGGCCGTGCGGTCAACGACGTACCCATTATTAAGGAAGGCCCTCCGGGCGATGTGTTCGGCATCGACGTTCGCACTGGCGAGAAGAAATGGACCTTCAACAATCCGCCACTGAAAGGCACACTTGGTGCAGACACGTGGAAAGAAGGATCCATCGATTACTCCGGCAACTCGAACGTCTGGACGCACATGTCGGCGGATGAAGATCTCGGCCTCGTCTATCTTCCTTTCGGCACGCCAACGAACGATTGGTATGGCGGTCAGCGGAAGGGTGACAATCTATTCGCGGAAAGTCTCGTCGCGGTAAACGCGGAGACTGGTGAATACGCTTGGCACCTTCAAACCACGCACCACGGTTTGTGGGATTATGACTTACCGACCGCGCCCGCACTCGTCGACATTGAAGTCGATGGCAAGCCAATTAAGGCGCTGGCACAGGCGACCAAACAGGCGTTTCTCTTCGTGCTTGATCGTGAAACGGGTAAGCCTGTTTGGCCGATTGAAGAACGCGCCGTCCCGCAGTCGAGCGTTCCGGGCGAAGAAACGTCGCCGACTCAGCCATTCCCCACGAAGCCTGCGCCGTATATGGATCAAGGCGTTTCAGAGGAGATCCTGATCGACTACACGCCGGAGTTAAAGGCTGAAGCCATCAAAATTCTTGAGAACTACAATGTTGGCCCTTTGTATACGCCGCCCATGTCCGACGATATGGACGATCATAAACAAACGATCTACAACCCTGGTCTCGGTGGCGGTGCCAACTGGTATGGCGTATCCGCTGACCCGGATACGGGTTGGGTCTACGTGCCCTCGTACATGTTTCCGATCTCAGTCACGTTGACCAAACCCGACGGCGCGCGATCGAATCTAAAGTATGTGCCCGACATGAAAATGATGGTGCCAGGCCCTAAGGGCTTGCCGCTGTTTCGTGGTCCGTACTCGAAAATGACGGCCATCAATCTCAACACCGGTGAACACATGTGGCAAACAGCGCTTGGCGATGGACCGACCAACCGGCCCGCGCTAAAAGATCTCGACCTTGGCCCACTCGGCGGGTTCGCACCCGGACTACCGTTGTTGACGAAGACCTTGTTGTTTGCGTTTAGTGGCAGCGATCGTATGTACGGTACCGGAAGCATTCTGCGTGCCCTCGACAAGGAAACCGGAAAAATCGTCGCGGAACTACCGCTCGAAAAAGTCGGTAGCCTCGGTGTTCCGATGACTTACCAGATCGATGGAAAACAGTACATCGCGTTTGCCGCCACGAGTGATGGTGTCGCTGAGATGATCACCATGAGTCTACCGTAGTCACGATAGGCTGCGTTCAACGAACGAAAAATTGGGGCGGCGAGATTTCTCGCCACCCCAATGTTCTTCAAGTAGAGCGATCCAACACCAATCGGGCAGGTCTAACCAATTCGCACCCAAATAAATTCGCGTGAAGAGATTGCCGCAGTCGCCTACGGCTCCTTCACAATGATGACAAACGTAGATGCGCGTTCATCAAATCAATCGCATTCCTGATCTAACCAACTCCGTCTTTGCGAGGGAGCCGTAGGCGACCGTGGCAATCTCCCCATTGCGTTATCACCCGGGCACGAGTTTAGTAAACCTACTCTAAGCGAGATTCTTCGTGCCCTCAGTCAGGAGACCGGCGAACTGCATCCGTAGCGCGCGCTTCTGAATTTTTCCGGTCGGGTTCTTCGGTAATTCATCAAGGAATACAACCCGAGCTGGGATCTTAAATTTCGTAACGTAGTCGACTAAGTGTCGCAACAATTCCGGCTCGGTGAGCGATGTGTCGTGCCGCAGGACCACAGCGGCGACCAGGTTCTCCCCGAATTTCTCGTCTGCCACTCCAAACACCGCGGCTTCGGAAACCGCGGGGTGGGTATAGATACCCTCTTCGATTTCCTTGGGTGAAATATTTTCCGCGCCTTTGATGATCATGTCTTTTTTACGGTCCGTGATGAAGACGTAGCCGTTTTCATCGATGTGGCCGATGTCACCGGTGTGCAACCACCCGTCGATAATCGCTTCCTTTGTGGCCTCTTCCTTATTCAAATAGCCACGCATGATATGCAGCCCGCGCGCACAAATTTCACCGGACTCGCCAGCGTCGATGCGTCGATTCTCGTTGTCCATGACGCAGGCTTCTACGCCAGGCGCTGGTCGGCCAACGGAGCCAACAACGTAAGGCTCGTCTTTCTTATAACTTGTTAGTACGGCAGCGGTTTCCGAGAGCCCATACCCTTGCTTCACGGTACAGTTAAACTCTTTTTCGAATTCGACACGCACCGCCTCAGGAATGGCCGCGCCACCTGAACCCACTTGTTCTAGCGATGACGTATCGTACTGATCGCGTTCAGGGAAGTTGAGCATATAATTCAGCATAGTTGGCACGACAGAGAGCCGATTTACTTTCAATTCTTGTATCGCCTCGAATACGGCCCGTGTATCCCAACCACGAAGAATTCTAGCGCGCGAACCAAGCTTGAGCCCCATGTTCATCACGATGACCCCGTAGATGTGGGAGAGCGGTAATGACGAAACGGATCGAACGTCTTCGATGCCTAGCGCGTTCTGATACGCCATCTCTGTGGAGGAACACAGGTTTTCGTGCGTGAGCATAACGCCTTTCGGGTCGCCCGTCGTGCCGGACGTGTAGAGCAGCATCGCCATGTCATCTGCATCTGCATCGAACATCGGTTCGTGCGGTTCCGCCGATTCAATTGCGTTCGCAATATTGGTCGCCCGTGCCACATCCGAATCGCCAATCACCAAGATTTTTCTGAAGGTGTCGACTCCTTCAGATGCCGTGTCAATCAACGGGGCCAGTTCCGGCGAGGTAACGACGAGTTCCGCGCCAGAATCTTTGAGCAGGTAGCGTACTTCGCGCGCGGTCCACATGGGTGTTACTGGAATGATGACGGCACCGATTTTCCACGTCGCTGTGAACGCGCTCATCACGTCCGGCGAATTGAGCATCATGACCACAACGCGGTCGCCCTTTGAAATGCCGTGATCGCGCAGGACGGTTGCGAATTGACACGCGGCTTCATATTGCTGAACGTTGGTGATTGACCGGTCGTCGAACAGCGTCGCCGTATACTCGCCAAATTCTTCAATGTTGTCCAACGATAATTGCGCGATATTCATATTTGAAATCCTCTTATTCGTCGCTATCTGATTCCAGTGTGAGCGGCATCTTCGTGGGATGCAACTTCAAGTATTCAGTCAATTCGAGGCCAGGCGTTAGTGTCTTGCCTTCGAACGCGGGATGGTTGGCTGCATAGCGATGTACGCGAAATACAATGTTACTCGGTTTCTTTTTTGAGCCGGAGTGACTGGACCCTTCAGGACCAATGATCGGACTGACGAATCGCCACACTTCTTCGCCGCTTGCTGTCACTTCGAAGAAGATGCCTTTCGCGCCGTAACAGACCAATGTGTTGCCATTGGATAGGCGTTGCGCACCGGAGATAAAACTGGAATAGAAGTCATCCTTCTTGGGGGCAGTGTATTCCCATCTTGGCGCTGCCGGACCAAATGCTACTCCTTCATTCAACACGTACCCTGTCTCGGTATCGTGCATCGGCGCAAGCTCCACGACGCTCGAATAATTGCCATCAGCACGACCGCGACCGTTGTTGAATATTAGTAAATGTCCAGCGCCCGGAAGACCGTCCGGGATCCAATGGACATTGTGTTGCGCGAACAACGTCTGGTCGCTTTCGCTTCCCGCGCGATAGGCGACAGGATTGCCCCATCGATACAATAGGTCACCGCCTTTTCCGTATCGGCCGCCGGTAGTGCCACGCGCTTCTTCTGTTGTCGTGCTGTGATCGATGATCCAAATCTCGTTGTTACCTAACGCGCTAACCGCAATCTGGTCGAGTTTCGCGTTGTACGCGATCGCGTTTGTATGAAGCCAATCTGCTGACTGCGCACGCTCTCGCTTCTGGTCCTTGGCCTTGTCGTCTTCCGGCTCGCCACCGAGATAGCCGAGCGCTTCAAGTTGTTCCCGTTCATCGTCCGGTATGCGATCCATCCACAGCCCTGGCGGATTGATCTCCACCCGTTCCGGATGTGCGGCCACGTCGCCAAAATTGTCTTTCGTTTTATCGAAGTCCTGAATTAAGTGATCCCAAATGTGCCATTCCCAAATGATTTCCCCACCGCTGGGCCGCGTCGGAGCGACTTCGAATACATGCAATGGCCATAATCCGCGTTCGCCGATGAACTCGGGATCACGACCGGCACCAATCGTTTCTTCCACGGTCTTTCGTTCCCAAGCGATAACCAACACGTTACCGTTCGGCATCGGCTCGATATCATGGTGCATGAGAAAATCTTCGCTGGAGTATTCGAACCTCCAAAGCACTTCACCATTCCAAGATAATTCTTCGATACCGAGGCCCGCCCCTCCCCCAAACAAATGACCATTGCCGCCGTTACCGTAGGTCGTCGTTCTCAGGAGGCTTCCGTTGTCCAGAAGGTAACCAACGTTACTACGATACGCCGTATCCCAGAAATGAACGACTCGACCATCGTTGTCAATGAGATACGATCCCGCCCCATCGAGCGGCGAATAGAGGTTGTAACCATCCTGAGCTCCTGATTCGTGTAGGACAACGCCGATCGGTTCATCCGCATATATTGTGTGCGTTAACGCGATAGCGAGGGAAATGAACAGGTAAAATGTTGGCTTCGGCACAATCAATCTCCTCCAGTCAGTAAATCCATAATGCCTTATCGGGATAGACTCATCCAGTCTCATCGAGGCACGTTGGTAGGAGGCGGTATGACCAGGCGGAATTGCCCTTGAACTAGACGAATTTTGAGCCTAATATCGATGTCAACACCAGTATGAATTCGTATGAACCTATTTGAGTTTTATTTTCTTGGGAAGGATACACAGATGCCGTTACGTCTTACTATTTTGGTTGCGCTGAGCTTGGGCATACTCGCGTCGGGCAGCGCCGTCGCGCTCTCGGTAGAGGAAATCGAGACGAAGCTGGAGTCGATAAAACTTCCAGCCGGTTTTTCGATCGCGCTCTATGCGAATGATGTCCCGAAAGCACGATCACTCGCGGTCGGCGATAAAGGCACAGTTTTCGTCTCCACCCGTGGCGACAAGTTTGTGTATGCCGTAGTCGATACGGACGGCGATTCCAGGTCGGACAAGAAGCACATCGTATTCACGATAGGCGACGTGGGCGACGGCAAAGAACGATCCATGCCAAACGGTGTCGCATTCCATGACGGTGATTTATACATCGCAACAATGACCAGTGTTATTCGGCTGGACGACATTGAAAATCACCTTAGCGATCCCCCGAAACCAGTCTTGGTCGCCGACAACTTCCCTGAGCAAAAAACGCACGGTTGGAAGTTCATCGCGTTTGGGCCTGATGACAAACTGTACGTGCCGGTCGGCTCGCCGTGTAATATTTGCGATCCGGAAGACGAAATTCTCGGGACGATTACGCGTATCAACGCCGACGGTTCAGATCGCGAAATCATTGCAAACGGCATCCGAAATTCACTCGGGTTCGACTGGCATCCTAAGACCGGCGAATTGTGGTTCACGGAAAATGGCGCTGACCAAATGGGCGATGATATCCCTGGTGATGAATTGAACGTCTTGACCGAAAATGGACAGCACTTCGGATTCCCGTTTGTACATCAGGGCGACATCCTCGACGAAGAATTTGGTAAAGACAAGAATCCAGACGACTATGAAAGTCCGGCAATGACACTCGGGCCGCATACCGCCGCACTCGGTATGCGCTTCTATACCGGAAAAATGTTTCCCAAGGCGTACAGGAATCACGCCTTCATCGCGGAACACGGTTCCGGCGGTCGCCAAGAACTAATCGGCTACCGGCTGATGGTCGTGCGGGTCGAAGGCAGCAAGGCCACTAGCTACGAAGAATTCGCGACCGGCTGGATTCAAAACAACGCCGCATGGGGACGCCCGGTCGACGTCGCAATCCTGCCCGACGGCTCGATGCTCGTGTCCGACGACCGCGTCGGTGCGGTATACCGAATATCATACAAGAAATAGTGCGCGATCATTTCGACCAGGATAAATCGGGGTGTGCGTCGGCTAGCGCAACAGAGCAGGAGGGTGAGAAATGATTGCTGTGTTCATGATGAGCGCGTTGGCGGCAGGGTTGGTGGCCGGTGAGGTGGAAACAATCGCGGAGGACTATGAATTCACGGAGGGACCGGTCTGGATGCGGTCGGGGGAATTGGTGTTTAGCGATATCCCTGCAGACACGAATTACCGCGAAGACCATTCGGTGTTTCGGAAACCCAGTGGTAAATCGAACGGACTCACGCTGGATGTAGAAGGAAGACTGATCGCGTGTGAGCACTGGAATCGTCGTGTTTCGCGTACGGAGAAAGATGGTTCGATTACGGTGCTGGCCGAGGAATTCGAAGGCAAGAAGCTCAATAGTCCGAACGATGCGATTGTGCGTGGAGACGGTACGATTTATTTTACCGATCCGCCATACGGTCTCGAAGGCCGCGAACCTGATCTGGATTATTCGGGCGTATATTCAATAGCACCGGACGGCAAGGTGTCCTTAATCGCGAAGGACTTCAATCGACCGAACGGCATTGGCCTCTCTCCGGACCAGAAAACGTTATATGTGTCCGATGTGGCGAAGGGGCATATTCGATCATTTCCCGTGAAAGACGACGGCTCAGTGGGCGAGGGCAAAATGCATTGTAAGGTCGCCGCACCAGACGGAATGGCGGTTGATGAAAAGGGGAACATTTGGACATCGTCAGCGTCGGGTATTCAAGTCTTTGATCCTTCGGGTGATCATCTGACAACGATAAAATTTCCGCAGATGCCCGCGAACTGCGGATTCGGCGGCGAGGACAACTCGACGTTGTATGTAACAGCCCGAACGGGTTTGTATAAGATCAAGTGCAATGTGAAGGGTCTCAGACCTGGCGCGTGGTAAACTTTGAAGATGCGGACGATAAATACAAAAGGCGCTCCACAAGGAGCGCCTTTTGTTTTGGCACAGAAACGGCGAGGGAACACACGTCACTGTATTGCAAGAAGTTGGGTGTCCGCCTGAATTCGCGTTTGCGAATCGGCTGTATAGAAATACGATGGGCCCGGAGAAATTCGTGCGGCGGCCACCAGGCGCCGATAACTCCGCCTCTCCGCGGTGCTATCGGCGTCTGGTGACCATACCGCTCCAAAAGAGAGCTACCCTTCCCCAGGTACCGCAGCCTTTGGTTTATTCAACTTTGGTAAAGTCAGTCATCAGACTGTTTCACGACTGTACCAATTTACAAGTGTCGTGCCAATTCAAACCCACCTCGTAACATACTGTAAATACATACTTTGAGTATTATCGCCGAATTCGTTACTTTCACTTCAAGCAGTTTTGCGCCCAAGAGTTAGTCAGGTTTGAGCAATCTTTGCGATGTGCCGAGCAAACCAATTTCGTACGTTCGGCCGTGGAAATGGAAACCGCTCTGCGGAAATTCTAGTTAGCTCAGAAGGCGGTCGATCAGGGCAGGAACAGAGGGTGTTTGAAACGTTGGGGAATCACTCATACAATACGGCGCTCGATTAGAATGCGATCAGCACGTTCGCCCGAGTAGTGGGCGTCACGACTCGGACCTATATGCTCAATACGCTTAGGAAATCGGTTAAAAAAGTTGGTCGAATACGTCGACTCCATTTGTCCGCTACGTTCGAGTATTATTTCTTCAAGCATTGCAACGACGCATGTGTCGCCGCTGAGATCCGGTGGCGAGCGTGGTCGTGAGTAGGAGTATTTAATGGCGTCTGCGTCAGTCATCCGTACCGGCCCTGAGGACGGGGGCAATTACGAACATCATTGGGCGGGGGAATTCCTCGAAGCTCATTTGTTGTCGGACGTGGGTAAGAAGCGGTCGCACAATGAAGATAGCTGTCTACTTACCGCGCCATCGGATCCGCACTTGGCCGAGCGGCGTGGTTTTATGTTCGCGGTGGCCGATGGTATGGGCGGTGTGAACGGTGGTGGATTCGCGAGTCGAATCTCGCTGCAGACATTGACGGAAGATTATTTTAGTCAAACAAACGGCACGGTTCCGCAAGGCTTGGGGCACGCGGTCGAACGGGCTAACCGACGAATTTATGACGAGGCTGAAAATCATCCCGAGTATTACGGAATGGGGACGACGGTGTCGGCGCTGCTCGTCCATGGTGGTCATGCGTACATCGCGCAAGTGGGCGACAGCCGAGTGTATTTGAAGCGCGAGAACTTAAACCTGTTTCAGATTACAGAAGATCACAGTTTGGTTGCTGAGCAATTGAAGAGCGGGCAAATCAATGAAGAGGAAGCGCGCACCCATTCGCTAAAAAATCTCATCACGCGGGCGGTCGGCACCAAAGATACAGTCGAAGTCGACTTGTTTTGTGTGCCGTTGCAGCGCGGAGATAAACTGTTGTTGTGTTCGGACGGCCTGTCCAATGTCGTCGTGGACGATGAGATCTCGGAACAGTTGGAAGCGAATCGAGTGGAAGGGGCGGCGCGGGTCTTAGTCGGTCGCGCGTTGACCGGAGGCGGACCGGACAACATCACTGCGGTGATCGTAGAAGTCACTGACGATCCGCCGCGAAACGCGCGAGAAGATGGCGCAAAATTTGTACAGCCGCCGCGCCCTGGATTCTTTCGACGGTTACTTGGAAGATAGCGCTCATGGACACGCGGGAGCGTGTCCCTCCCTCGCGTCTGCTTGGACGCTTATCTTGACTTGCGGCGTGGACCTCGCCGTTTTCCGCGCTTTTGTTTTCCGCGCGATGGGTTTTTTCGGGCGTCGGTCTGATGGTGATCAGTCGGGTCTTTCGGATGGGCTGCTGCGACGAGCGCGTGTTGCGCTTCGTGCGCACCGTTTAGGTTTTCGCACCGGGGGCACCGTGTGACGGGGACACCGCTATCGTCGAGATAGGTGTAGTTGCAATAGGTGCAACGCCAGAGGTGTTGCTTGGTGAGCATCGTCCGCGTTCGAGTGACGGTGAATTCGGTGTAGATCCAGATGGCTATAGCGATGACGCCGATGATTCCGGCATAGAGCACGACGGCGTGGGTGAGTTGCAGTTGAATCATAGCGCTGAATCCGTGGAGACTATGACGAGCGTTCCATATTGTGCACCGGATTCGGCATTGGCGGGTGCGAACCGGTATTTGAACAAGGCTTTACTTGCGCTCGCAGCAATTCCCGCGTCATCGTCACCTGCATCGAGCACTTCGATTACGCGCCCTTGCGGGTTCACTTTAAACACAAGCGCGATGGGTGACAATCCGCGCGACCCGGAGGCATTCATCAGGGCGTCAATGGGCGGTGAAAAGAGTAATTGCCGATCTTTGGGGTCAGCCATCCACTCGATGTAGGCACGGAATCCCGGATGGGGCGTGGATACGACAACTTCTTCTGGTGCATCGGTGGCGCGGCGCTGCTGAAGCCCGGCGGGCAATCGCCGCAGCGAATCGCGCAACTCGCCCAGTTCTCGTCCGAACCAAGCCCATGAGTCTTGCGGCTTGTTTGCGCTGGATTGGATGTAGCTGGATCGTACGCGAAGGCTCTTGCGTCGAAGATCGAGGCGGGACAATTCGGCGAACTCCAATTGTGGGATGTTTACCGTGGGGAGTTGGGGTTGTGCAACGAGATTGAGTGAGTCACCAATCTGTGGCTTGAACTCAGCGGGGACGAGTGGCGCGAGCCCTACGTCTCCCCCACTCTCGACTTGCATCGCTTCTTCCAACGAAGGCACGCGCAGTTCAGGTTGGAGCGAAGCCGAGAGTTGCGGCATTTCATCGTTGCCGAAGATCGGTTTATGGGTGGCGGCATTAACGAATCGAAGGGTGTAGTAGTCAATCGGTTCGCGGGGAAATCGGATGACGACGGAGAAGAGGGTCACGGCGGAGAGGTGAATCAGTAGCGATACGGATACCGCCGCCCAGAATGCGCGATCGCGCTTCTTCGTCACCGATCATTCCTCTGCGCTAATCGGTTCGGCTGCGATTTGAGAACGTTCAATACCGACACTTCGGGCGTAACCCATCGCCTTGATAAAGTGCTCAAATGGCACTGCAGCATCGCATCGAAACAGTAGTGTAACGTCCGGCCGATCGCTCACTATCGCAGCAAGCCGATCAGTCAAGTCCGCCCAGTCCACGACGGGTTCGTTATCCAGGTAAATCAGTCCTGCGCCATCGGGCCCGCCGGGCTCCGTGGTGAGGGAAACTGTCACGTCCTTACGTTCAAGATTGGTGGTGCCTGCCGCTTTGGGTGTTTCGATTTGGATGGAACTTTGGACGACGAAGGTGCTGGATAGCATGAAGAAAATAAGTAGTTGGAACACGACGTCGATGAGTGGCGTCAGATCGAGACTGGCGCGCACTTTTCGTCGCGGATTTTCGGAGCTGCGGAATTTCATCGTCTTTTGGGCCGGTTGATCGGCTTAGATCTCGTATTCGCCGCGGTTTTTGGTGAGCAGTTCGACCAGTTCGGACGAGCTGATTTCCATTTCGAGGACCATGTTCTCAACGCGGCTCACGAAGTAGTTGTAGGCCACGAGGGTTGGGATCGCGATAGAGAGACCTGCGGCCGTGGTGACGAGCGCGCTGTTGATACCGCCGGCGAGATCCGCAGGATTCACCAGTCCTTCCTTATGTTGAATCTGAGCGAAGGCTTTGATCATGCCAGTGACGGTTCCAAGGAGTCCGAGCAGCGGCGCGATGTTTGCCACCGTGGCGAGTGCGGACAGGTATCGTTCAAGCCGTGGAATCTCGAGATGGCCGGCGTCTTCGATCGCTTCGCGGATATCTTCTTTGCTTCGATTGTGCTTGAGCAGGCCGGCTTTCATGATGCGTGCAACGGGACCGTCGGTCTCGTCGCAGACGTCGATGGCATCTTGAAATCGGTTTTGACGCAGGATAGTGCGCATCGTGTCCATGAAGTCGCGGGTATCGATCGATGCGCGGCGTAGTGAAAAGAATCTTTCGATGGTGATGGCCAACGCGACGATGGAGCAGACGAGAATAGGCCACATGAGCACGCCACCATCGAAAATGACGTCGAATTGTTCGAAGAGTTGTTCTGGCACGGTGTCCAACCTCCCCCGGGTGAGTGCGGGCCGTTAGTGCGTAACCAGGGTACCGAGTCCCTGATCAGTAAAAATCTCAAGTAACAGTGCATGCGGCACGGTACCGTTGATGATATGGGTCTTGGAAACACCTTGGTCGAGCGCGCGCAAACAGGCTTCCACTTTCGGAATCATGCCACCGGCGATGACGCCCTGTTCGGTCAAGTGGCGAATCTGGGTGTAGTCGAGTTGGTGGATGAGCGAATCCGGGTTATCCGGTTCACGCAGGAGTCCGGGTGTATCGGTCATAAACACCAATTTTTCTGCTTCTAACGCACCGGCGATTTCGCCCGCCGCTGTATCGGCGTTGACGTTCCATGTGCCGCCTTTCGCATCGGTCGCTATTGGCGCAATCACAGGAATCATGCCTTCGTTCGCGAGAACGGATACCAGTTGGTAATGCACGGCCTCGATGCGCCCCACGTGTCCAAGGTCCGTGCCGTCTTCGGTCTTAATCCCCACAGCGTGCATGAGGTTCCCGTCTTTTCCACAGAGCCCGACAGCATTGCCGCCGACGCGATTGATCAGACCGACGATTTCTTTGTTCACCGAACCGGTCAATACCATCTCGACGACTTTGATGGTCTCGTCGTCAGTGACGCGCAAGCCATTGTGAAATGAGGACGGAATATCGAGCCGTCCCAGCATGCGAGAGATATCGGGGCCGCCGCCGTGGACGATGACGGGGTTCATGCCGACGTATTTCATGAGGACGATGTCTTCGGCGGTGCTGGCGCGAAGGACGGGGTCTTCCATGGCCGCGCCGCCGTATTTGATGACGACAGTTTTGCCCTCGAATTCGCGGATGTATGGCAAGGCCTCTACGAGGACGGCTGCCTTTTGTATAACGTCGTGCATGGTTGTCGTATCTCTTTTAAACCAGTCGGAATCGATAGCGGTCAGGCGGCTTTCGCTCCCCCACTTGCGACCTCGGCTAGGTCCGGTAGTCGGCGTTGATCGTTACGTAACCGTGGCTGAGGTCCGAGGTCCAGAATACCGCAGTACCCGACCCCGCACCAAGTGCGACGCGCACGGTGAATGATTCCTGCTTCATGACGGCGGCCGCATCGTCTTCTTGATAGCCGGACGGCATGCCACCGGTGACGAGTTGAACGTCGTCTAACCAGATAGCGAGACTGAATGGATCGAATGGGACGCCTGCGTATCCGGCAGCACATGCGATACGGCCCCAGTTTGCGTCTTCGCCGAAGAAAGCCGTTTTGCATAGCATCGAATTCGCGATAGACCGTGCGACGGTACGGGCCGCTTCGTCGGATGGCGCTTGTTCGACTCGAATCTCGACGAGCTTGGTTGCGCCCTCGCCGTCTTTGACCAGTTCCTTGGCCATCGATTCACACACGTGCTGAAACGCTTCTTGAAATATGGCGTAGTCTGAGGGGGCGTCTTCGTGGATGCGTACGCCGCTCTCGCCGTTTGCAAGGCAAAGTACGGTATCGCTCGTGCTCATATCGTTGTCGATCGTGATGGAATTGAATGATTCAGCGACGCGTTTTTGGACCAGTGACCGCAGCACGGTTGGTTCGATAGCCGCGTCTGTTGTAAGGATACAAATCATCGTCGCCATGTTCGGCGCGATCATTCCCGATCCTTTCGCGATAGCACCAATCCGTACAGTCCCTGTAGAGCACTTCAGCTCAACGGCGATTTCTTTGGCAACGGTGTCCGTCGTCATGATCGCTTCAGCAGCGGCGAGACCGCCTTCGCGTGAGAGCGCGGCTGCTGCATCATCGACACCGGCGATGATCCGATCCATCGGCAGCGGCAACCCGATGATGCCGGTGCTGCAAATGCAAACCTCTTCAACGGCGACGTCCAGCTTCTCTGCGACTCTGTTGGCTGTTGTACGCACGTCGTCGTGACCTTGTTCGCCGGTCACGGCGTTAGCATTGCCGCTGTTGAGGAACACGGCACGCGCATGGCCTTTCGCGCAGATGTCTTGATTCCAATAAACCGGCGGTGACCGCATGATGTTCTGTGTGAACGTGCCTGCAACCGACGCATCGCTGGCGCTCACGACTAGTGCACAATCCCGCTTGGTCGTGTTGGGCTTGATGGCGGCTGCGACGCCGGATGCGGTGAAACCGATAGGCGCGGCCACGCCGCCTTCAATCGTGTTCACGGTGCCATTCCAGGCCGGGTGAGCGCGGTCTGCTCGTCGAGACCGAACATGAGATTCATGCTTTGAATTGCCATACCGGCGGTACCGCCAATGAGGTTATCAATTGCGCTAACGAAAACCAGATTGCCGGTGCGATCATCCCTAACCCAACCAATGTCGCAAAAGTTTGAGTCGCGCACATATTTTACTTCGGGCAACCGGTTCTCGCCCAGCACCCGGATGAAGGGTTCGTCTGCATACGCTTCGTAGCACGCAGCGATGTCGAACTCTTTCGTAGGCCGGACGGTGATGGTGCTCAATATGCCACGGCTATACGGCCCAACATGAGGTGAGAATTGAACCATGGTATTGCCGTCCAACGCTTGCTCTATTTCGGGCGTGTGCCGATGCGTAGCAACACTGTAGGCGCGAACGTTCTCGTTCATTTCGGGGAAGTGATAGGTGTCATTCGGCGTGCGGCCTGCACCCGTAATACCGGAGATTGAATCGACGACGACAGGAATTTCGGGTTGGGCCGCCTGCAATACGGGATGCAACGGAAGAATCGCGGATATCGGGTAACACCCCGGGACCGCGACGAGATTGGTCTCCTTAATCGCTTCCCGATTGATAGGCACGAGTCCGTAAACCGCTTTTTCGAGCAACTCTGGTGCGGCATGCGGCTCGCCGTAATACTGTTCAAAAACGGCAGCGTCGGAGAGCCGAAAGTCCGGACCGATATCAATAACCCGTACGCCCCGCTCGATCAATGGCCGGACGAAAGGCATCGACTTCGCACTCGGTACGCCGACAAACACGACATCGCAGCGCTCGGCAACGCGAGCCGCTTTAAAGACTTCGCATTCGATGTCATAGAGCCCGCGAAGGGCGGGCAGTGCTTCGCATAACGGACGGCCTGCGGCGCTTTCCGAGGTGACCGCAGCGAGTTCGACACCGGAGTGCATGGCCAATAAGCGGAGCAATTCCCGTGAACCATACCCCGTCGCGCCAACAATTCCGACCCGAATCATGTCCTAAATCCCGTGTAAATCAGCACCAATTCGCCCTCCAATTCAACATGAAATTATAGCTGGATGACGATTGGGCATCAACCAGCGTTTCTACTGCTGAGGGGTATGCGCACGTAGCGTTCAGAGGCAATGCAAGAATATTGAGATATGAAGACATTTTCATTGCAAAGACCGTTGGCGACTTGCAAAGTCGTTCGCCTTCATCGGAAACAGAATCGTTCCTACTTAAGCTCACTCTTCAACTGGATTCGGAACTCTTCTCGTTCCACCGGCATTCTGAATCAACATGACGATCCAATACGTTCCGCAGTTTCGAAGGAATGGTTACCGGGCCGCGCTTATCGCCATCGTATTGGACATAAGTTCGAACCCAAGTGGCGGTGACAGATGGTCCAAATTCTTGTAGATTGTCATACGGGCGACGATAGCCGAGAAATCCGAAAGTCGCTGCCTTGTCGCTCATTTCGAGTATTTCAACCACGTAATCAATCGTGTCACCAGCCTTTGGGACTGGCAATCTATATATTGCGGCGGTTTCCGAAATAGGAAATGTCGATCTAGCACCACCTAAGGTCGAGTTCTCTTGTTTTGACCAGATCGCATACGGGTCCAATTCTTCAGCGATGACCAATTCTTCAAACGCATGGTGCAAATCTCGATCAACCAAATAGAAACTCCAAACGTTAGCATTCTCTACTTCGTCGAAATAGAGGCGCTTTGTGTACGTGAACACGTCGGGCCGTCCCAAATAGGCGTCCAACTGTTCTTTCGTCTGGAACGTGCGATTTTCTCGATATAGGACTAAATCTATATCGCGGGCCGACAGCCTGTCTGAATCAGTGTTCATCCTTTGCGATCTCCTTCTTATCGTGGCGTGTAGATCGAATTTCGAATCTTAATGTCGGTCGGGATTTGGACTCGGAAATCGAGCGTGAACGCTTTTCTGCCAATCGTGTAGGAGCGCGGCCAGTTCGCGTACTTTCTCCGGACGTTCAGACGCGAGATCATGCTGTTCGCCCAGGTCGTTTCGGAGGTCGTACAACTCCAAGCTATGGTCTTCGAAAAACTCGATGAGCTTCCAGTCACCAAGCCGCACCGCTGAACCGGGACGGCCGCCTTGGTTACCGTAGTGGGGGTAGTGCCAAAAGAGGGGGCGATTTGGAAGTGCGCCGTTTTGCCGGAGCAGCGGTGTGAGGCTCTCTCCATCTATGTGTTGCGACGGCCGCAGTGGCAGGCCAGCCATGTCGAGCATCGTGGGATAAAAGTCGGTGCTCGTGACGGCGTCTTCGCAGACGCTGCCCGGATCGGTAACGCCGGGCCAGCTGACAATCATCGGTTCGCGGATGCCGCCCTCGTAAAGCCAGCCCTTTCCTGCGCGAAGCGGCAAATTGCTCGTGGGATGTCCTTCGGACGTGCTGAGTCCACCGTTGTCCGACATAAAAATGACGACCGTGTTGTCATCCAACTCCAGCCGTTTCAGCGCGTCCATCACGTCACCGACTGCGTTGTCCATTGCCTCCACCATTCCGCCGTACACGGCATGATCCTGCAACAACCGCAACTTGCGGTCGCCTTCTTCGCCCCAGCGTTCGCCTACTACGTCAGCGGCTTTCTCCGCGTATTTCTGTTTCAGATCGGGCGTGGATTGCAACGGAGTGTGTACGGAATAAAATGAGAGATAGGCGAAAAACGGTTCGTCTTTGTTCGATTCGATGAATTGTACGGTCTCGTTTGCGAGGCGTTCTGGTAAGTGTTCGCCATCAGGTCCATCGTCGAGCTTCGGGTTCTTGTACGGCGCAAAGTACCCGCCGGGCGGACTGCCCTTGTGATGTCCGCCTTTGTTGATTTCGAATCCTTGATCCTCTGGGAAAAAGCCTTCGCCGCCCATGTGCCATTTGCCCGCGAAGTACGTGCGGTATCCGGACTCACGTAAGGCTTCGGCTACGGTAACTTCTTCGAGCGCGACCTGTTCGTGGTACGCAGCGGGCAAGAGCGGTTCGTTCTTCGTTCGATGGTGCGCGATACGATCCGGTTGCGGTGCGCCGAACCAATCCGTGGTCGCCATTCGCGCGGGATATTTTCCTGTAATGATGCTCGCCCGCGTGGGGCTGCACACCGGACACGCCGCGTACGCATTCGTGAAACGCATTCCGCGCGCGGCGAGTGCGTCGATATGAGGCGTCTCGTAGAATGAACTGCCGAAGCACCCCAGGTCTTTCCACCCCAGATCGTCGGCGAGAATGAAGACGAAGTTTGGGCGTTTGTTCGCCGTGGCTGCCGCTGATACCCCTTGAGCGGCCAACGCCGCCATGCCTAAAGCGGACCGCTGTAAAAAGTTACGGCGTGAAATCATTCATTTCCCCTTCTCTGTCTTCGTGCAGCGTTTCGCCTCCATATTGCCATTGTGAACCCAGGCCGCGCTACAGTCGGTGAGGACTTGACAATAAGCACTTTATATCGTAAAGTACTTCACAGAGAGCAAATCCATGGGCGAACCACTCGAAAAAGAAGCGCCAGACCAGCCGATCCCGTTGCACGCTCGGGCGGAGGACAACCTGTCCTTCATCCGTGATGCGATGACGCGATCGTCCTCGTTTACCGCAATCCCGGGGTGGGGCATGGTGGCGATGGGGGTGATTGCGCTGTTCGGTGCTTGGGTGGCGGCGGTTCAGCAGAGTCTGGATTGGTGGGTGAATACGTGGACAATGATCGCGGTGATCGCGTGTAGCGTGGGCATTGCGACGATGCTGATCAAAGCGAAGCGGAGCCGAACGTCTTTGCTCAGCGGTCCGGGGCGTCGATTCGTGATGAGTTTCAGTCCGTCGATTGCTGCGGGCATCATTTTGAGCGAAATCTTTTATCACCAGCACCTCGACTACCTGATGCCGACCACTTGGCTGATGCTCTACGGGATCGCCGTGATGAACGGTGGTGCGTACTCGGTGAAGCCCGTTCCCATCACAGGACTTTGTTTTCTTGTGCTTGGTGTGATGGCAGCGTTTCTGCCGCTGGATACGGTATCAATCTTCGGCACGTTTCTTTTGCGCGACGCAATCCTCGCGCTCGGATTTGGTGGGTTTCATATTGTGTTGGGTATTGTCGTCGCCACGAAGTATGGAGGTTAGCGGATTATGGCGAAGGACAACACAGCGAAGACACGCATCAATATGGGCTCACTCAGCGCACCACCCGTGAAAAGTTCCCGTTCGCTCGATAACCTTATTCATGAGCGTACGCGGCTCGCTATCGTCAGCGCGTTGGCCGTAAATGAGTCACTCACGTTTGTCGAACTTAAAGAGGCATTAAACCTCAGCGATGGCAATCTCAGTGTGCACGCTCAGAAGCTTGAGGAAGCAGGATATGTCAGTTGCAAGAAATCATTTGCAGGCCGTAAACCACGATCCGAATTCCGGCTCACGTCTAGAGGTCGGACCGCATTGGACAAGTACTTGAATCACATGGAAAAACTCATCCAAGTTGTCCGAAAAGACTGATCGGGAACTTCGTCTCTTTTTTTGCCATTAAACTTTACAACACAAAGTACTTGATGATAAAGCAAGGGAGATCGGCAATGGAAAAGCAACGAACTGGCGGTGAGCTGATGCTAATATTGGCGCTGTGTTTGGGCGTTTTGGGCGATATCCTCTTCCGAAATGCGGGTTGTGGGCTCAACATCACGGTGTGGATGTTCGCAGTATTTGGCACGGTTTTAGTGATTCGGCGTCAGCAACAATTTCCTCCGCTGTCGGGATGGATTTGGGTCGCCGTTGCACTCAGCCCGCTCGCGATATACCGGGATGCGTTCACGCTCAAACTGATTACGACCATCGCCATGCTTGGGGCCGTGTCGTACGCCACGATCTCAACGGAACGCAGCGTGCAGCTCAAGCAAACCGTGTTCACCTATCTCGGTCGAATGGTGGATACATTGCTCGCGGGGCTACAGATCGTCACGCATTACATCCCACCGCACGTTTCCGTCAGCGAACGAATCCCCAGTACGATGACGATGAGTATCTTGCGCGGGTCGGCTATCGCGTCGATTGCGCTTCTCCTTTTCGGTTCATTGTTGGTATCAGCCGATGCCATGTTCGAAAAACTCGTAGTCAGTTTCTTCGATCTTGGGACAATTTTCACTCACGTTGGATTGGTGTTTGTGTTCGCCTGGTTGGGCTGTACTTTATTGTTTGTACTCTCAGTCGGTCCGGCTTCGGTGGCGAGTCGAACGCGATCAGATTTGGACTCGGGTGGCTACGCGATCGAAGTCAACATTGTGTTGGCGACAGTTAACGCCCTCTTCATCACATTCGTTTATGTACAAGCAAGTTACTTTTTCGGCGGTCACGAACGTGTCATGGAAGAAGCGGGACTGACGTATGCGCAGTATGCACGGCGTGGCTTTTTCGAAATCGCGGCGGTGGCAGTACTCGCATTTGCCATGGTGCTGATTTGTGATGAACTGATTCCCACGGCCAAATCGATGGGCCGTAGAGGGTTTAATGGCTTGATGACACTCCATATCGGCTTGGTCGGTGTGCTCATTGCATCAGCATTTCACCGGCTTACGATGTACATCGAGGCCTACGGCCTAACTGAACTGCGCTTCTATGTCGCGACGTGCATCCTCTGGATAGCGATGGCGTTCGTACTGCTCGGAGCCGCTGTATTAAGCAGGCAACGGTTTCTATTACCGCGCATCCTCGTCGCCACCCTATTCATCGCCGTTGTCGCGCTGCACGTCATCAACCCCGCCTCTATTGTGGTTCGCACCAACCTCACACGGGAAAGCGTGCAACAGCGGTTTGACGTCGAGTACGCGCTTTCGATGAGCGCGGATGCCGTACCCACACTGACCGCAGGACTCGCCAATTTGACTGAAGCGCAACGCGCTGAGGTGGAAGCGGCGTTGCTTCAACGATGGATAACCGAGATCGAACCGGAGTATCGGGATTGGAATTACAGCCGTTGGCGAGCTGCACAAGTCGTCCGGCAACAACTTAGTAATTCGAATGCTAGCTAGACAGTTCAATTGAAAGGAGATTCTCATGAAAAAAACGTTGACGCGTGGACGTATGTGGTGGCTCGCTGGATTGAGTGTGTTCTTACTCTTCCTGGGCTTGTATCTGTTTCTCTATCCTGGCATCAAAGTGGCATATGAATTGACGACACTTGATCGCGAAACGGTGAACACGGATCGATTCGCGTTCGGCGTGCATCGACAATTGGCACCGCGCTTTGAACATTGGGCGCGTAAACGACTCGCAAGTGGGCGCGCAGCGACACACACAACGGAAGATTTAGTCGCAACGGAATGGCCGTTGTTCGGGAGCGTATTCTTCTTGTGGGCAACGGAATCGATGCAGGAGGCATGGGAGGAAGACCCCTCGATGTCGCCGACGCCACCAAAGGAGTACGCGGCAGGCGCTATCGACGCTGTCGCCGATCTGCTCGCGGACCCGGCTCACGGGAAGTGGGTTCGTGATCATTGGGGCGATGACTATTTGCATCGAGAGAATGCGTTTTACCGGATGTTACTGATCGGCGGGTTCACCACGCACCAGCGGCTTACTGGCAGCACGGAACATCTCGACGTGATTCGTGATCAAGTCGAGACTTTGAGTGCAGAGATTGAAGCCTCGCCGCACGGTCAACTTGAGGATTATCCCGACGAATGTTATCCCGCTGATGTACTCACGGCGATCGCGTGCATTCTTGATGCGGATGAAATACTGGGCACCGACCACCGCGCCTTTGCGGAGCGGGCCGTACGGGGATTCGAGGGCGGCATTCTCGACGACATCGGCATGGTCCCGTTTCTCGCCGATGCACGGAGCGGCATGACCATCATTCCCTCACGCGGGAGTGGCAATTCGTATCTCTGCACATTCGCACCGCACGTTTGGCCGGAACACGCCGAGCAGTGGTACGAGTTGTACGATGCTGAATTTTGGGTCGAAGGCCGGTTCGTACACGGATTTCGCGAGTACCAACGCACCGCCGATAACGGCGAATGGGAATACGCGGATATGGATGCCGGCCCCGTCATTGGCGGATTCGGTATGGCGTCCAGCGCATTTGGTCTGGGTGCTGCACGGGCCAATGGACGATTCGATCACGCCTATCCGCTCACGGCACAAATGATCGCCGCATCATGGCCTTTACCGGATGGGACGCTACTCCTCCCCCGCATTCTCTCCAAGTCCGTAGATGCTCCGATGTTGGGTGAAGCGTGCATCCTCTTCAACATGACGCGCCAACCCGTAGTCGACACACCACCAACAACCGGCGGATCGATTCCACCACTCGCATTCGGAATCGTTTTCCTATACTGGTCCGCCGCCGCACTCTTCATCATCCCAAGCGTGCGTTTGTTACTTCGCTTCGTTGGATCGACGAAACTGATTGGCCGGTTCTGGCCAAAGGAGGCACGCTTGCCGATGTTGCACGAAGGACCTGATCTGGAAGGGCACTTTTCTGATTAGGTATTAGATTTCATGCGCGAAAACTCTTGGGCCACGAAGACACAGCGAGCAACAATTGAAACCTTGTTAGTAGTTATCTAGTGTCTATATTTTGCAAATATATCGACAACCCAAGGGGTGTGCAACAAAACCGCTGGAAGATGGTAAGTAAGTGTTGGGGGCATGATTTAAAAGCACTTGCAGTTTCTCGGCCGGGCTTGATACTATATATAGTATTAAGCATTCACCAAGGGGCCACCTGTTGGGGTATACGAGATCCCATCAACTGATAAAAATGCCCAGATGTGAAACGTTTATTGAATTCGATGGTACTTACGGGAGAAGACGCCGTGTCACTCGACCGGGGTACATTGTTGTAACGTGTTAAGGAGGTTATAGTTATGTTTTTGAATGACATCTTGTGCTTGGTTCAGCAGGTTTTGGACGCGATTGTCGGCGGGCTTAATTCCGCACTTGGGAGCCTGTTGGGCTTCGAGATTCCGGCCATCGACGTCGGTTGTGAGGTCGCAGACGACGCCTAAGTAGGCTATCAATCAGGCGGATACGCCTGGCCAAGAAGTAAATTACTGGGCCCCGCATTCGGAATTTCCGAATCGCGGCCCAGTTTTTTATTGCTTACACCAGGAGGTCGTGCATGACGTTGCCGTGCACGTCGGTCAAGCGAAAATAGCGGCCCTGGTATTTGTAATTGAGCTTCTTGTGGTCTAAGCCTAGTTGATTAAGAATTGTGGCCTGAAGATCGTGAACGTGCATCGGGTCTTTTACGATGTTATACGAGAAGTCATCGGTCTCGCCGTATACCATACCCGGTTTGATTCCCCCGCCGGCCATAAAGATAGTAAAGTTCTTCGGGTGATGATCGCGTCCGTAGTCTGTTTCGGTCAGATTACCTTGACTGTAAATCGTCCGGCCAAATTCGCCGCCCCAAATCACCAATGTCTCGTCTAACATGCCGCGCTGTTTCAAATCGGCGATGAGCGCTGCAGACGGTTGATCGGTGTCTTTGCATTGTCCCTTGATTTGTTGCGGCAACGCACCGTGTTGATCCCAACCCATGTGGTAGAGCTGAATAAACCGTACCCCGCGCTCCGCCAGTCTTCGCGCCAATAAACAATTTGCGGCATACGTCCCTCGCTTCTTCGCTTCGGGTCCGTACAAGTCAAATGTGCTTTCCGGTTCATCGGATATATCCGTTAGTTCCGGTACAGAAGTTTGCATGCGGTATGCCAGTTCGTACTGTTCGATGCGTGTGACGATCTCCGGGTCCTGATACTCGGAGTAGCTCTGCTGATTCAGGGCTGCGAGGTCGTCTAACATTCTTCGCCGGATCGATTTGTCCACGCCCGGGGGGTCAGAGAGATACAGCACGGGATCGCCTGCACCGCGGAATTTCGCGCCTTGATACACCGATGGCAAGAATCCGTTGCCCCAAAGGCGATCGTACAAGGGCTGGCAACTCGGACGCCCACTCCCCCGCGAACTGAGCGCGACGAACGCGGGTAGGTCGTGGTTCGCTGATCCCAATCCGTACGAGACCCATGACCCCATGCTCGGTCTTCCGGCGAGCTGAAAGCCCGTTTGGAAGAACGTCATGGCCGGATCGTGGTTGATTGCTTCTGTGTGCATAGTACGCACGAAACACAGGTCGTCCGCGTTTTGGGCGATATGCGGTAACAATTCGGATATCCAAGCACCGCCTTCACCGTGTTGCTTGAACTCAAAAATCGATGGTGCAACCGGAAAGCGGGCCTGTCCGGATGTCATGCCTGTCAAACGCTGTCCCTTACGCACCGAGTCCGGAAGATCTTTGTCGAACATCTCTTTCATCGTCGGCTTGTAGTCGAAAAGATCAAGCTGTGAAGGCGCACCTGATTGGAAGAGGTAGATGACCCGCTTTGCTTTCGGTGCGAAGTGTGGCGCGCGCGGTTGGAATGGATCGTCCGTCGCGGCGAGGGCATTGGGGTTCACGAGCGATGCCAATGCCGCGGCACCGATACCCGTTGCGGCCTTACCGAAGAATTGACGTCGATTGATGTGGAGCTTTTGTTCGAGTCGTGGGTCCATGGGTTTACTCTCGGGTAATGACTTCGTCAAGATTGAGCATCACGGATGCGAGCATCGTGTACGCGGCGAGTTCCGGAGCCAGGATCGATATGTCAGGCTCTGTGTCGCCTACGCGAATTAACGCGGCAGCGTCGTCTTTGTTGCGTTGAAAATGAACCCGGTATTCCTCAAGTCCGTTCACGAGGATGGCACGTTGTTCCGGCCCGGGGTCGGTGGCCAGGGCGAGCTTGTAGCCGTATTCGACCCGCGTTCTAACGTCATCGCCGCCTTCTTTGATCATGCGCTGAGCTAAATGGCGTGACGCTTCGATAAAGGTTGGGTCGTTCAATAGCGCCATGGCCTGCATCGGCGTGTTCGTGTTTTCCTGCCGCATTGAACACATCTCACGACCGGCCGCATTGAAGATTTGCATGCGTGGTGGCGGAATGGTGCGTTTCCAGTACGTGTACAGACCGCGGCGGTACAAGTTGTCGCCGGAATCGGGTTCGTAGAAGTTTGTCGCAAACTCGCCACGATCTTGAAACGTCAACGACGACCACATTCGTTCCGGCTGATACGGTCGTACAGACGGACCGCCGATTTCCGAATTGAGGAGGCCGCTTACGTGTAACGCTTGATCTCGAATCATTTCCGCCGGCAGACGGAATCGCGGCGCACGCGCCAGCAGAATGTTTTCTGGATCGCTGCTTAAATGATTCTCGTTCAGATGCGATTGCTGACGGTAGGTTGCGCTCATCACAATCTTTTTCTGCATCGCCTTTACGTCCCAATCGGATTCGACGAAGTACGTGGCGAGCCAATCAAGTAGTTCAGGATGCGATGGCGGGATACCCTGGGTTCCAAAGTCCTCGCTCGTTTTCACAATTCCTTTACCGAAATACATTTGCCAATAGTGATTGACTCGGACGCGAGCAGTCAGCGGATGGCTCGGGTCCATGAGCCACTGCGCAAATCCCAAACGATTCTTCGGTAGTGAAGGGTCCATTTCGCCGAGTGACGCGGGCACACTGGGGAATAGTTTCTCCGTTTCGTCGGGCTGATTGTAGACGCCTCGAATGAGGAGATGGGTATCGCGCGGCGTATCCATCTCCGACATGACCATCGTGGTCGGAATCACGGCTTCATAATCGGCGAGCAACTTTTGCATGCCATCGATCTGACGGGTCTTTTGATGCCAATCCGCGTCTTGCATACGAAAGAGACGTTGGATTTCCTGTTGTGCGGCCTCGCTTCGATCCGAAACAGGGGTCTCAAGTTGATTCATTAGCGCGAGGAGTGCACGGCCTTCATCCTCGATCGCGCGGAAGTAGTATCCGCTTTCGCCTCCAAAATTGACGATTTTGATGAGGAGATCATGGTTCCCTGCGCCCAGATACAACTCGACGGTTTCCTGGTCCGCTGAGGCGCCTCGCGCGGTATTATTCGATAACATCAACACGCCATTGAGCCAGACCTTGATCGCGTCATCGCTTCCCAGCGACAGCTTCAAACTCGTCGGCACGTCCGTCTTGATCGTCCTGTGCAGATAGTGCGCGGATTGCGCCGACTGGTCGAGCGGAACGACTTTGCCGTCTTCCCACTCCGGCTTTTCGGTCCATTGTAAATCGCCGAATTTTTGATCGGCGTTGTACCCTTCTTCCGGTGCGAGCTTCGCATCGAACAGTTCTTTGCCTTCTTTGCCATAACGCGAATCGTTCATTGGGCCAACGTAGTGCCACGGTCCTAGCTCGGGTGTAGCCCAGTCCGCGACATCGGCGTTTGGTGATTCCGATAGTCGAAAACGACCTATGCTGTGTTGTGTGTGAACGGACTCCTGCTTGATGCGGACCGTGATTGTGTCGCCCGCATTGATGACTGCGTCTTCGTCCAACACGAAAATGGCCGTGAGCGGCTTGTGATCCTTCAACGAATTCGTAGCCCAACCACTCTCAACACGATCATCGATAGCATTGCGAATACTGAAATCGCCTTCTCGCTGTGCTTCCTCTGCAATTGCGGCTGTAACCGGTATGAGCGCTGCCGCTTCTGGTTGATTTTTCGGCGTACGTTCCACTTCAAACCCGCTAACCACAATGTTTCCGTTCGGCGCACGCCCAGGACCATTACCAACGAGTCGTTCGTCAGTGAGCAATTCCATTTTCAATGAGCGGAACGGGCGCGTCGCCTCGAAGGTAATCGAATAGATTTCTTTATCCGGATTCGGACCGCCTGCGAACACGGATCCATCTTCAAGGTGTTCGAGCTCGGCACCGTTTTGAGATGCAAGGGTCGTAGGTTCGATAACTTGCCAATCCAACTCCGCGAAAATGTTGGCGAGATCCTGTTCCCACTGCGCCTGAAGGGCGTCTAGTCGATCATTCGGCGCGGTCAATTCGTCTTTCAGCGCGTTGATTTTCCCAGTGAGTCTAGTGCGACGGGCGAGGTCTTCTTCTGACGGCACTTTGAGCACCGGAACATCATTCCCGCGTTCGCCGCCTTTACCGTTTTCCGGCACGCTGTTGAAGAAGGCATAGAACTCATAAAATTCCTTTTGTGAGATGGGGTCGAATTTGTGATCGTGACACCGCGAGCACTCCATTGTCAGCCCCATAAAGGCCGAACCTGTTGTGATGACCCGGTCAACGACATACTCGACCGCATACTCTTCCGGGATGATGCCGCCTTCACCGTTGATTCGGTGATTCCGGTTAAAACCGGTCGCGACCCGTTGCGATAACGATGCCTCCGGAAGCAAATCACCCGCGAGTTGCTCGACCGTGAATTGGTCATACGGCATGTTGTCGTTGAACGCATCGATGACCCAATCGCGCCAAAGCCACATGAATCGTTTGGTGTCACGTTGATAACCGTTCGTGTCCGAATACCGCGCCGCGTCCAACCATGGAAACGCCATTCGCTCGCCAAAGTGCGGTGAGCCGAGTAGCCGGTCAATAACTTTTTCGTAAGCATCTCGACTGTTGTCCAGTCGAAATGCATCAACTTCCTCGGGTGTTGGCGGAAGTCCGGTAAGATCAAGAGAAGCACGACGAATCAGGGTTTCCTTCGACGCTTCGGGCGACGGAGAAAGACCCGCTTCGTTGAGGCGTTTAAGGATAAAATAATCAATCTCGTTTCGGCACCATGCGGCGCTTGCAATCGCCGGTCGAGCGGGCTTCGTTGGAGGGATAAATGCCCAATGGCCCTCCCAAGGCGCGCCTTGCTCGATCCATGCTTTGAGCGTTGCAATGTTCGCCGCTGAAAGCTTTGCGTGAAAATCTTCTGGCGGCATACGCTCGTCAATGTCCGGGTGGGTGATACGTTTGAAGAGTGCGCTCGCATCCGGATTCCCACGTACGATGATTTCCTCGCCGTCCTCCGTCGTGCTGAAGAGGCCTTCCTCGGTATCGAAACGAAGGTTTTTCTCCCTCGCCTTTTCATCAGGCCCGTGGCATGCAAAACATTTGTCAGCGAGCACGGCACGAACATCGCGGTTAAACCGTATCGCATCATCCGCATAGACGTTCTGAGACAGGGCAATCGAGAGGATGAGAGTGAATGCACTGCTGATTGCGAGTTGTTTGAACACTGCGAAGTACTCCGCCTACCACGGTTGCGCAAAGGAATAGCGTCCAAATCTTAGTAGATTGACGTATTTCGTTTCAAAGCAAGAGGGAAATCCATATATTTTAAATAGGGACAGTAACCATTTAGCTGCACTCTTGCCTCTGAATGGCGGTAGTTAAATGGTTACTGTCCCTATTTAAAATAAGATGTCTCCGTTACGTTGCGGTCCCGTTCAGATAGTGCTGTACCCGATCCGGTTCGAGTGGTTCGGTTGCGCATAGCGAGGGCGGAAGTTTCACGCCTTGTTGGCGCAAGCTGTTCAAGCGCGCAGTCACTGCGGCACCTAATAGTAAATTGTGCGCGACGGTTACTACTTTTCGCTCTGCGGGATTCTCAAGAAAACTTCCTTTGGTCCATTCATTGAACGCGCCCATGGATGGACCACACCACACTTGATAGTCGACCTTGCGATCGGGCACACCTTGATTCGCCCAGTTCGACGACTGGCCCAGGTAGGATCGAAATACGAGCGCCATTTTGTGCTTAGGATTGCTGGCCGCTTTCTCCAGTTGGGAGGGATCGCGTTCGCGGAAGAATGCCTCGGTCTGCGACCATATCTGCTCAAGGGGCGCGCGAAAAATGTCCTTCTCGAGTTTCGCTCGATCATCCGCGGGTATGGCTTCAAGGCTATCGTAATTTCGGTAAAAGTTGTACAGCTTATGGCCGCGCATCGCGAACATTGTTCCGCGCTTCAACACTTGTACTTCGACACCCATCTCAAACATGTCAGCAGCTGGTGCCATAGTGACGTCCGCCTGTCGCGCATCGGCCAACATCGCGCGGACTTCGTCGCAGGTGCCGGCTTCGATACAGGCTTGGTTGATTGTTCCGGTCAGTACATACGCCGCACCCATTGAGAAGGCTGCGGAGGCGGAGGCGGGTGTTGCAATTCCACCGCCCAATCCCACGCGTAGCGCTTGGGCATAGCCATGTTCTGCTTGTAGTCGATCCTTCAATGCGACGAGCGTGGGTAGCAACACGATCGCGGGTCGTCTATCCGTGTGGCCGCCGGAATCTGCCTCGACGGTCATGTCCTGCGCCATGGGAATCGCGCGTGCCAATTCCGCTTGTGCTTGTGTGATTGCCCCTTGTTCAACCAATTGCGACAAGAACTTCTCGGGTGGCGGCGAAAAGAATTTCGTCGCGACTTCCACGCGGGACACTTTGGCGACGACTCGGTTGGGCGTTATGATCTCGCCTGCGTCGTTACGGTGAATTCCATGCACCCGAAATTTGACGATCGCTAAGCTCAACGCCATATAGGCACTTGCAGATACGAGGTTCACGCCTCGACGTATGTACAGATCCACGACAGCCTCTTCCAGGCCTTTTTCGTTGGGACTGTTGATGAGGTTGAAGCCAAATGGGCGGTCACCCAGGTTCGCTTGTAATCGATCAATCGCGGCTTCGACTCTTTTCGGCGAGAGACCTGCCGAACCAAAAAATCCGATCATTCCCGCATGCCCCATTGCCTCGACCAGCGCTTCGGAACTTATCCCGTTCGCCATTGCGCCCGCCACATAGGGATATTCGATTCCATGGTCTCGGCAAAAACTGTCGTCGCCTAGCCATTGGGGTGGACACGCACCCACGTGCGCGATTAGCGGAAAGGCGTTCGAACCTTTAGAACCGCCCAATACCGCCTCGCCCCCTTGCGCCGCAGCATGCTTTCCTTCGGACACGACTACCGAAAACGGCTCGTCGACTTTGTAGAGGCATTTTTTAAAGTCGTCTGCCGAGGTTAACGGAGGGGTATTGCCCGGATTCCACCAACCCTTAGGTGATGCTTGCTGTTCGGCGCTTACTGACGGGAGGTATTCCATCTATCGATCTCTTTGAACGGTTGAATTCTTGGCTAGGCGAAGACACACTCGCATTATTCGTATATTGCGGAGTGCGATACGACATGATTCGTGACGGGAGTGTACGGCAATTCCAGCATAATGCCCGCAACGAAAGGCTATTCTCGCATATACCGGCAACCGCTGACAATTGCGATGGTTCTGTCATTTTTCGCTTGATAATGGTAGATCAAAGGGATTAAGATTATGACTGACTGGTCAGTCTAGTCGCTGCGACCTTCAATCACGTACCCGATCCGGGAGATCACACCAGTGAAAAGCGAGGCAATGGCTCATGTGCGATCCGGCGGTCGTCAGATTTCGCTCTATGCGGAATTGGGCGGTTATTTTTCGCCGGATGGAGAACTGCACGAAGAAGAATTTCGCCGTTTCATTCGCACTGCGCTAGAGGAACGGTCGGCGGATCAAAAGGCCGGGCTTTGGCTCTCTTCCTATCTCGATCATGTTTTGGGTTACCTGGAAGACAAGGGCATGGGGTCGACGACGCTTCGGTTGTTTGAAGTCGCGATCGACGAGTCGGCAAAACTTGACGTGGGTGAAGTGACCGTCAGTCCGCAGCACATGCGACGAATGCTTGCGCTTCGGATCGCTCCGAAAGATGTCGAGGCGCCCCGTAAGCGCGATGCGGATAACAAGCGCAACATGATTCTTGATGCGTCTTTGGGCGTATTTACTGCACGTGGTTTTCACGAAGCGACGATGGATGAAATCGCGTCTGCGTCGGGCGTAGCAAAGGGCACGTTATACCGGTACTTTGAAAGTAAAGAAGATTTGCTCGAACAACTGCTCACGGAAACCAGAGGAAAGATTCTGGATCGCTTTGGTCGGGTGTTCTCCGAATCGGATGATGTGCTCGAACAGATTCAATCCTTCATCGAAGAATGGATCGCGTTTATCGAAGAGAATCACGCGCTCTACCGTCTTATTCAGGCCGAGGGCACAAGGCTGCGCGGCGGCATTCAAACCATTTTTTATGAAGCGCTAATCTCTAACCTGCCCATGATTAAAGAGCGAGTGGTATCCATGGATGATGCGGGCGCGTTGAAGACGATCAGTTTTCATACGGTTGTCTATGGCATCTTCGGTTTCATTGACGGTGTCGTACGCAAATGGTTCCGTTCGGACATGGAGTATCCGCTGAGCGATGAACTCCCGACGATTTTGGAAGTTTTGTTTAACGGTTTTGTAAGCGACGCTAGGAGTCGAAGGGCGTTTTTTGTCCCGCCGGACGAAACACCATCCTCTTCAACGTGACGAGCGAGAACGCAATGGTCTTCATACATCACCAATATCGGCTAATTAGGAATTAGATCACATGAGTAAGAACGGTAACGGAAGTAGCAACGGTTCGGGTGGCATCTCGCCACGCTCGCGCATTCGCGAAACGCCTATCGCGATTGTCGGGATGGCGAGTTTGATGCCGGACGCCAAGGCGTTGGATCAGTATTGGTCGAACATCGTGGAGAAGGTGAACAGCATTGTCGATGTTCCGCCGAGTCGGTGGAGTACGGACGAATATTACGACGCCGATCCGTCAACCGCGGATAAGACGTATTGCAAACGGGGAGCATTCCTGCCGGACATTGGTTTCAATCCGATGGAATACGGCCTCCCCCCCAACATTTTGGAAGTGACGGACTCGGGCCAATTGCTCAGTCTCGTAGTGGCGAAAGATGTGTTGGAAGACGCGGGCATCGGCGATGACTCGACCTATGATCGTGACCGTATCGGTTGCGTGTTGGGCGTCGGCGGTGGGCAGAAGCTCAGTGCATCGCTCACGGCGCGCTTGCAGTACCCGGTCATCGAACGAATCCTCCGGTCGAGTGGCGTCCCGGAATCCGAGATCGAAGTCATCATCGAAAAGTACAAGGCCAACTATGTTCCATGGGAAGAAAATTCGTTCCCGGGGCTGTTAGGCAATGTCATTGCTGGGCGAATCGCGAATCGCTTTAACTTAGGCGGCATGAATTCGGTCGTGGATGCAGCGTGTGCGAGTTCGTTGAGCGCAGTCAAGTTGGCGATCGCGGAATTGCTCGAAGGCCATAGCGACCTCATGATCTCGGGCGGCGTGTGCTCGGATAACTCCATTTTCATGTACATGAGCTTTAGCAAAACCCCCGCCTTTACGCAGGATGAATTCATCAAACCGTTCGACAGCGAATCGAAAGGCATGATGATCGGCGAAGGTATTGGGATGATCGCGCTGAAGCGTCTTCCCGATGCGGAACGGGACGGCGACCGAATTTATGCAACGATTAAGGGTCTTGGTTCGTCGAGCGATGGCAAATTCAAAAGCATCTATGCGCCGCGTCCACAAGGCCAGGCGAAAGCGTTGCGGCGGGCATATGAAGACGCGGGCTATGCCCCTTCGACGGTGGGCTTGGTTGAAGCACATGGCACGGGCACGGCGGCAGGCGATGTCGCGGAAGTCGAAGGCTTGAAGGAAGTGTTCGGCGAGGACAATTCACGGAAACAACACATCGCGCTAGGCAGTGTTAAATCGCAAATCGGCCATCTCAAAGCTGCGGCTGGTGCTGCCGGCCTCATCAAAGCGGCGTTGGCTCTTCACCATAAGGTAATTCCGGCGACCCTCAGCGTAACGACACCCAATCCGAAGATGGAACTCGAAGCATCTCCGTTTTATGTCAATGCGGAGACGCGCCCTTGGGTGACGGCAGAGGACGGATCGCCTAGACGAGCGAGCGTGAGTGCGTTTGGATTCGGAGGAACGAATTTCCACGTTGCGATGGAGGAGTATACCGCTGAGCAAGATGGGGCATACCGACTGAACCCAGTCCCGCAACCTTCGTTGTTGGCGGCGCAAGACGCGAAGCAACTGATCGCTGAGTGCCGCGATGCGTTAGCACAACTTGAATCTGCGGATTCACCTGCCAGCTACAAATCGTTCCTCAATGCGACCGCGCTTAGAGAAATCCCGAAAGATCATGCGCGCGTCGGTTTCGTGTCGAGTACGTGTGAAGAAGCGGTTTCGTTCCTGAACCAAGCGATTCAAGGTCTCGAATCGCGCGCGGATCATGACACTTGGGAGACGCCTCAAGGACTCTATTTCCGAACGCGATCACTGGATCACGAGGGCGCAGTCGTTGCACTATTTTCCGGACAGGGTTCGCAGTACGTGGGAATGGGTTCGGGGCTGGCGTGCAATTTCCCGGTGTATCTCGATGCCGTAAACCGGATGGACAGTCTTTTCACAACGAACAAACAACCGCGGCTATCTGATCGCGTGTTTCCGATTCCGGTATTTGATTCGAAATCGAAGAAGGCCAACGAAGCTGCGCTTCAACGGACGGAGTGCGCGCAACCCGGTATTGGCACGTTTAGCGTTGGCACGTTTAAGATTTTGTCTGCGGCTGGTTTTAAGCCGGACTTTGTTGCGGGTCATAGCTTCGGTGAAGTGACTTCGCTGTGGGCGGCTGGTGTTATGGACGATGACACGTACTTCGCATTGGCGAAAGCGCGGGGTGACGCGATGGCAGCGCCTGACGATCCGAACTTTGACGCGGGCACGATGGCCGTGGTCGCGGGCGATGTCAGCACGCTGCCCGACCACCTCAAAGATTTTCCGGATGTCGTCATCGCCAATTACAACAGCAAGAGTCAGGTGGTCATCGCGGGTCCGAAAGAGTCGGTCGACGGGGCGCGCGAATACTTAAGAGGCCAGGGCTTCAAAGCGATGGCGTTGCACGTGTCCGCGGCGTTCCATACACCGCTGGTGGGCCACGCTCAGGGGCCCTTCGCGAAAGCCATCGATGCGGCGACGTTCTCCGATCCTCGGACGCCCATCTACTCGAATACAAGCGGCAATGCATATGACACGTCAATCGATGTCATTCGTACGACGCTGAAGAATCACATGTTGAACTCGGTTCGCTTTTCCGACCAGCTTGAGAATATGCATGCGGCCGGTGGTCGAATCTTTGTAGAGTTTGGCCCGAGGTCCATTCTGACGCCGATGGTTTCCAACGTACTCGCGGACAAACCGCATCTCGCCGTTTCGATCAATCCAACGTCGAAGAAGTGTAGCGATCTCCAACTGCGTCAGGCCGCGTTGCAACTTGCGGTCGCCGGGATTCCGCTCTCCAATTTGGACCCACACTGCGCAGAACGTCCCGCATACAACACGGAAAAGACGAGTCCGCTCAAAATCGATTTGTCCGGGCCGAACTATCTCAGCGACAAATTCGTGGAAAAACGTGAAGCAACTATCAATGACGGCTTTAAACTTTCGACGGCCACTCCGAAGATCGTCGTTCAGGAAATTCAATCGCCATCGACACCCTCGCCACAAAGTGGCGCGCCCATGCAAGCCGCATCCCCGAATGGACACGCGGACGGTTTGGACGAGAGTTTGGCGCTGTTTTATCAACATGAAAGTGAAACGCTCAAAATTCACGAACGGTACCTCGAAACACCACGTCAGTATTCGGAGACGGTTCACACGTTGATGGAACAACAGATGGGGATTTTGAAGGACCACCCCGACGCGGCTTTCCCTGAAGACGTGGAACGCAGCATGCTTTCGTATCACGAAAATCAGTCCGACACGTTACGGATTCACGAACAGTTTCTCGCGCAACAAGCGGAGACATCGCGTAGCACACTAAACCTGTTGAGAGAACACCACTCACTCCTCACCGGCGCACCCTTTGTTGCGACGATCACACCTTCACCGGAAGCACCAAGGCCGAAGCCTGTTGCCGTGCCGACGCAAGCGCCCGTCGTACGGGAAGTCGCCACGCCTCCAGTGGAACCACCTGCACCGGCGACAGCAGTCACGTTGGACGCGGCGAAAATAAGTGCGACGATGCTCGAAGTGGTCGCAGATAAAACCGGATATCCGACGGACATGCTTGAGTTGAGCATGGACATGGAGGCGGACCTTGGTATTGACTCCATTAAGCGTGTCGAAATACTTGGCGCCGTTCAGGAAGTTTATCCTGAGCTTCCTGAAATGAATGCTGATGTCATGGGCGATCTGCGAACGCTCGGTGAAATCGTTGATTACATGAATTCTCAATTGAGCGTAGCGCCTGCCGCACCGGCAGCAGCTGCGCCCGCACCGACCGGCATCAATGCTGCGCAGATTCAACAGACCATGCTTGAGGTTGTCGCGGAGAAAACAGGTTATCCGACCGACATGCTTGAGCTGTCGATGGACATGGAAGCGGACCTTGGTATTGACTCCATTAAACGCGTCGAAATACTTGGCGCGGTCCAAGAAATTTATCCTGAACTTCCTGAGATGAATGCGGATGTCATGTCCGAACTGCGAACGCTCGGCGAAATCGTTGATTACATGAATTCTCAATTGAGCGCAGCGCCTGCCGCACCGGCAGCAGACGCGCCCGCACCGAGCGACATCAATGCTGCGCAGATTCAGCAGACCATGCTTGAGGTTGTCGCGGAGAAAACAGGTTATCCGACCGACATGCTTGAGTTGAGCATGGACATGGAGGCGGACCTCGGCATTGACTCCATTAAACGCGTCGAAATACTTGGCGCGGTCCAAGAAATTTATCCTGAACTCCCGGAGATGAATGCGGATGTCATGTCCGAATTGCGGACGCTCGGCGAGATCGTCGATTACATGAATTCTCAGTTGAGCGTCGAGACGGTCGCGCCTGCAGAAGCCGTACCTTCCATTGGAATAAATGTTAAAGAACTTACCGAGGCGATGCTTCGTGTCGTCTCGGATAAGACGGGGTACCCCGTCGATATGCTTGAGCTGAGCATGGACATGGAAGCGGACTTGGGCATTGACTCGATCAAACGTGTCGAAATTCTTGGTGCTGTACAAGAGGACTATCCCAATCTTCCAGACGTTGACGCCGAGGTGCTTGGTGAACAAAGGACGCTGGATGAAATAATTCAATGCTTCTTGCAGACGACTGCAGCACCGGCTGTACCGTCGTCCCTTATCGCGGCAGTCGATAGTCTGGATGTGCCAAGCGCGATCGCGCGAAGCGTTGCACGTCTCGAACGGATTTCCGCTCCGGATTTCTTGAATGAACCGGTGCCCGAAAGTCGCTGTTGCATTATGACGAGTGATGGTACGCCGCTCACGACTTCACTGGCGGAGGCGTTTGTGCAACAGGGCTGGAAGGTCGCCGTCCTCACATACCCGTCATCCATCGATTCAACGTCCGCGGAGTTGCCTGATACTGTCTTACACACAGCGTTAGACAACCTGGATGAATCGACTTTGGTTGAAGCGCTCGCGTCAATCGAGCGGGCGTTAGGTGCACCGGCGCGCTTTATTCATCTTGATCCCAACTGCAGCGACAACGTTCAAGCGAAAGCGGTTCTTCGTTCAACTTTTCTGATTGCCAAGCATTTGCGCGATGCATTGAACGACACGCCGACAGATGCCCGTTGTGCCTTCATGACCGTTGCCCGACTCGACGGCCAACTGGGCTATGGTGGAGATGCTTTCAACACGATTCCGGGTGGATTGTTCGGTCTTACGAAGACGGTCAATCTGGAATGGCCTAATGTCTATTGCCGAGCAATCGACATCGCACCGGGTCTGGACAACCAGCTTGCAACGGAAAAAATTCTCGCAGAATGTGCCGATCCGAATCGCCGCATTGCCGAAGTCGGTCTACGCGAAGCGGGCCGATTCACTCTTGTACCTTGCGCTGACTCCGAAAGCACGACGCCGGAACCGGCGTCCTCATCCATTGACGACAAGTCCGTATTCATCGTGAGCGGTGGGGCCAAAGGCGTGACGGCGGAATGCGTTGTGAAGCTGGCAGCGACTTCTGGCGGCACTTTCATTTTGTTAGGACGATCCGCACTCGATACGATTCCAGCGTGGGCAACGGGCATCGATAACGAAGCCGCGTTTAAGAAGGCGGGCATGGAACACTTGAAGGCCGAGGGCGAAAAGCCAACGCCGAAGAAAGTTCAGGGGCTTGTCGGCCCGATCCAATCGTCCATCGCCATTCAATCAATCATCGCGCGAATCGAAGCCACTGGGGGCCATGCGCACTACCTCAGTTGCGACGTTGCGGACGCCGACGCATTGCGCACGGGAATCGACGCGATTACCGCGAAGACAGGTCCGGTCACCGGCATCATTCATGGCGCGGGCGTGCTCGCGGACAAGACCATCGAAAAGAAAACGGGAGAAGACTTCGATTGGGTGTACGGCCCGAAGGTCGATGGTCTCGCCGCTTTGCTTGAGTGTACGAACCCTGCAGACCTTCAACATCTATCTCTTTTCTCATCAGCCGCTGGCTTCTTTGGCAATCCCGCGCAATCGGATTACGCTATCGCAAACGAAATCCTGAATAAGAAAGCGCTGGATTTTAAGGCGCAACATCCAGATTGCCACGTAACCACTTTCAATTGGGGTCCTTGGGATGGCGGCATGGTGACACCGGAACTCAAGAAGCTTTTCGCGCAACGGAATATTGATGTCATCCCCATTGATGAGGGTAGCGAATTGTTCGCGAATGAATTGGCGTCAGCCGAAAACTCTTCCGTGCAAATCCTCGTGGGCAGTTCGATGGAGTTCGATAACGAGACACCGTCGAGCGACTTGCGCCGATACAGCATTATGCGTCAGTGGTCTGTCCACGGAAGTCCATTCCTTGCCGACCACCAAATCGAGGGCAATCCGGTATTGCCGATGGCGAGTGTAATGGGCTGGATCAGTAGTAGTTGCGAGGCGCTCTTACCTGGCTGTAATTTCTTGAGTATCGATGACATGAAATTGCTGAAGGGGATCGTTTTCCTCAACGGTGACGTGAAGTCGTATCAACTGGAAATCGTGGAGCGCGAGAAGGACGCCGAACACATTGTGTTGGACGTTGTCGTGTGGAGCGAGGTATCCGAAAAACGCATCAATCACTACAGTGCGACCGTGACCCTCGTCAATAATCGACCAGCGGTTCCGGTATACGATCACTTCGATTCAGCGGAAGTCGACGCTGTCAATGGTGCGGATTTTTATCAGAGTGGCACACTGTTTCACGGGCCGTTTTTTCAAGCGATTGACCGTGGCCTGAATGCGTCCGATGAAAAGCTGACGCTACAATGCACAGCGCCTGAAGCCTCAATCGGCGATCACTACCCGTTCCCTGCTCAGACAAAGAATCTTTGTGAAACGGATGCGAAGTTTCAGTCGCTTTTGGTATGGGCACGTCAATTTAAACAGGCTGGGGCTTTGCCCACGCGGTTTGGCCGATACGAATATTACCGCGACATACCTGCCGGAAAATCGTTCTATCTTTCATTGGACATCAACGAAGCGACCAATGCTCGCGTGAACGGCACCATCACACTCCACGATTACGAAGGCCACATTTACAGTCGACTTCTTGACGCCGAAACGACAATTAGTAAGAAACTCAATTTCGCTGCTGCCGTCAGCTAACCCTACTCCGAGAGCCTTAAACCCATGAGCAAGATTGCCGTAGTCGGGATTTCGACGTTGTTTCCCGGCGCTTCAACGCCTGAATCATTTTGGCAAAACCTGATCGACAATCAGGACAGTACATCCGATGCGACGCACGAGCAGATGGGTGTCGATCCGAAAGATCTCTTTGCTGCACAGCCCAACGAAGAGGATAAGTATTACTGCATTCGTGGCGGCTATATTCGTGACTTCTCACCCAGCCCTGAATTGTTGGGATGTACTTCCGAAGAATTCGCCCAGCTAGACGACGTGAATAAGTGGTCGTTACACGTCGCCCATGAGGCGCTAAAGGATAGTGGATACCTCGGCGATGGTGAAGCGCTTCAAAACTGCGGCGTTATTCTCGGCAACCTGTCGTTTCCGACCAAATCGTCCAATCAACTTTTCGTCCCCATCTATCATCAAGTATTGAATCGTGCAATCGTCGAACTGACGGGAGACGAATCGTTCGTCCTTCCGCGCTTTACTGGTCCGCACGCCGTGACCCGCGAGGCGGGACTCATTGCGGGTTACCCTGCGGGAATGATCGGCGACACGTTGGGTTTGGGAGGTACTCGATTCGCGCTCGATGCGGCATGTGCGTCATCGCTGTACTCGACGAAACTCGCGTGTGATTACCTTCGCACCGGCGCTGCCGACCTGATGCTGGCGGGCGCAGTCAGTGCCGCTGACCCAATGTTCGTCAACATGGGATTCTCCATTTTTCAGGCGTATCCGGAAAACGGTATCAGCGCACCGCTTGATCAACGGTCACAAGGGCTATTCGCCGGAGAAGGCGCGGGCATGCTCGTCCTCAAACGCTATGAAGACGCGGTCCGCGATGGCGATACGATTCACGCGGCGATTCTCGGCGGCGGGCTTTCCAACGATGGGAAAGGTCAGTTCGTCCTCAGCCCGAATCCACGCGGGCAGGTCACATGCTTTGAGCGCGCGTACGAAAACGCAGGTGTTGACCCCAGCACGATTGATTACATCGAATGTCACGCGACGGGAACGCCGCTCGGCGATAAGGTCGAGCTGACGTCGATGGAAACGTTTTTCACACCGAATACGGATCACCCTGCACCCTTGATCGGGTCGGTCAAATCCAATTTGGGTCACTTGTTGACGGCTGCCGGAATGCCAGGGATGACCAAGGTCATTGAGGGTATGAAACACGATCTCATTCCGGCGACGATAAAAGTAGAAGAACCCCAGGTGTCGCCGGGGAAACAGTTTTCGGGATCGCAGATTGTAAGCGCCAATCAGCCTTGGCCGTTGAGCGATGACTCGGAAGCCAAGCGCGCGGGCGTTAGTGTGTTTGGGTTCGGTGGTTGCAACGCGCACCTCGTATTTGAGGAAGCGAAGACGACCGACAACGCCCAACAGGAGACAACACCGCAATCACTCTCCCCCATGGCAATCGTGGGAATGGACACCTACTTCCGTGGCTGCGATGGGTTGAGCGCATTCGATAGGACGATCTTCGACGGCGACCAACATTTCACCTCACTTCCGTCTAAGCGTTGGAAAGGTCTCGAAGAAGACCCAGGCATCCTAGAGGCATTGGGCGTGTCCGAACGCGACGCCATTCGCGGGTCGTTTATCGAGGATCTGGATCTAGATTTTCTTCACTTCAAAATTCCGCCCAATGAAGATGATCGCCTGATTCCGCAACAACTCATATTGTTGAAAGTCGCTGACCGGGCGTTGCAGGATGCCAAGATCGAGTCCGGCGGAAACGTTGCGGTCCTCGTTGGCATGGGCATTGAACTCGACGTGCACCAATTCCGAGGGCGTGTCAATCTTCAGACGCAGTTTCCGGAAGCATGGAAAAATGCATCGAAGTCCCCTGATGAATCCGACCGCCTTGCACTCGAAGAGATCGTCAAGGACAGTCTCCACGAATCTGCCCAGCTTAATCAATACACCAGTCTCATCGGCAACATCATGGCGGCGCGGGTTTCATCGCTCTGGGATTTCACCGGTCCCGCATTCACGTTATCTGCAGAAGAGAATTCCGTTTTCCGATGCTTGGAAGTCGCACAACTACTCTTCGAGACGAGCGACGTCGAGGCGGTCGTTGTCGCTGCAGTCGATTTGTCTGGCAGTATGGAGAACGTATTACTCCGCCAACAATTCGGAAAACTGAATTCGCAGAACTACTCCCTCAGCTTCGAGACCGATGCGGATGGCTGGCAGATCGGCGAAGGGGCCGGAGCCATTGTCTTGCGCCGTACCACTGACGCGACGCAACGCGGTGACCGCGTATATGCATCCATCGACGGGCTAGACATCGAAGTTGGTCAAGACGGCGGCACTGTTTCCCGCGCGTGCGAAAAGGCAATCGAACGAGCCGCCGCGACCCCGGAGACCGTAGAATATATAGAAGTACATGGGAGCGGTTTCGCCGATCAGGACGCAGCGGAACTTGCCGGACTCATCAACGCATACAAAAAGAGCGGCGAGAAAAACTGCGCACTCGGTAGCGTCAAGTCCAACATCGGTCACACGTTCAATGCGTCCGGCATAGCGAGCATCATCAAGACCGCCCTATGCCTTCATCATCGATATATCCCTGGCGTTCCGGAATGGCAAGCAGTAAAAACAGGGCAACTAGACAGTACCGACGCCTTCTACGTTCCGACCGAATCTAGAACATGGCTCAAGGATGCGGGCGGCGCACCACGTACGGCCGCCGTCAATTGTGTTTCCATGGACGGCACGTGCGGACACGCCATTCTTACCGAGGGAACGGGATTGGCTCGATCAAACGACTTCCTTTACACGCAGCCGACGCAGCTCGTGCCATTCGTAGGCAATAGTAGCGACGAACTCTTAGCGCAATTGGCAGCAATCAAGTCCGATGTAGAACAAGGGACACCGACGGAACAGATCGCACGAGCTGAATTTCACGCCGCGCGAGCAAATACCGACGCGCCATTTGCCGCTGTTCTTATCGGCGATACCGCAGAGGCGTTATCGCGCGAAATAGCGCTTCTCCAATCCGGCATCACATCCGCGTTCTCACAAGGGGGCGATTGGCAGTCTCCGGCTGGGAGCTATGTATCCGCGACACCGCAAGGTAAGACGGGAAAACTTTCGTTCGTCTATACCGGTGCGTTCAATTCCTATTTGCATTTATCCAAAGATCTCTTCCAACTGTTTCCTGAACTGCATGAATACGCTGAGCGTCACTCTGACCGACTGGCATCACTCCTTGGCGACCGGACGTTCTTTCCTCGAAGTGTGGATCGTCCAACTGAAAACGACCTTCGTCAGATGGCGCGCGCGTTGCCGCACAAACCGATAGATATGTTCGAGAATGGTATCGGGAATGCGGTGTGTTTTACAGAGATCATGCGCGACCACTTCAAGGTTCAGCCAGACTCCGCGTTTGGTTTTAGCATGGGCGAGATTTCGATGATGTACGCGCTTAACGTGTGGGATGGTCCCGACGCGATGAGCGAGACGCTGCGGAACACACCTGTGTTTCAAACCCGACTCGCCGGTCCGATGGAGACTCTCCGCGAAGCGTGGGACATTCCGAACGACGCGCCCGATGGCAGTTTCTGGGTGGGTTTCACGCTGCTGGCTCCCGCAGAAGCGGTTACGGAAGCGATTGGCGATGACCCGTTCGTTAAGCTGATTTTGATTAACACGTCGTTCTCGACGGTCATCGCGGGAAAACCGGATCATTGCGCACAAGTTATTGAGAAACTTGGGTGCGATAGTTTTCCAGCCGCCCTGGGCGATGTGATTCATTGCGACCTTGTACGTCCGGAATTCGATGGCCTTGCTAATCTGCATCGTATGCCGATTCGAACACCGGGCGAAGTCGACTTCTACACGGCAGTTGGGTATCAAAAACTGGTCATCGATACGGAAGGGGTCGCTAATAATATCGCCGAAATGTATTGCAACCCGGTTGATTTCCCTCGCTTGATCGACACGGTGTACGACGACGGCAATCGAATCTTCATCGAACTGGGACCGCGTGATCTCTGTACGAAGGCTATCGGTGCAACGTTGGCGGGCCGCGAACATGCTGCAATCGCGTTCAACCGCAAAGGTGCACCGGATCACATCTCGTTGCTCAAAGCACTCGGACAACTCTTCTGTCATCGTGTCTCTATGGACCTTGGTCGCCTCTATCGCGACCCGGCGCCGGAATCCAAACAGAAACTCGTGCGAAAAGTTGTGTTGGGCGGCGACCCTATTCGCGATGTAATTCTTAGTGATGAAAACAAGAAACGTTTCGGCGCCGAACGTCCGGCAGTGGTGCCGACTTGGGCGATACCGATAGTGGCATCGCCCAAGTCGGCACCCGCACCGACGCCAAGCGCTACTACCAACGGCAAGCCTAAAAAAGCAGCAACACCCGCGAAGAGGGAACCGGCACTCATGGCGTCAAAGGGATGGCAAAAGTTCGAAGAGAATCGTGCTCGATTGAACGAAGTTCACGCTTCATTTCTTGAGGCGCGCAGTGAAAATATGAAACAGGCTGCCGACCTCATTTCATTGCAGATTGGCTCGGCATCGCTGGTGGACGCAAAAGCGGCGCGCGTAGCACCACCGACGCCAAAACCAACGGCACCTGTTCTAGCAACCGCGGCTAAGCCGACGACACCCGTTGTTCCTGCGGTCTTTACGCCTAAACCGATGCTCGCACGCGCGAACCATCCGGCCACGCTCAAACGTTCCGAACGGGCTGATCGCGTGCCCGGCGAGATTTGGGATGTCCGAGACCTCACCGAATTCGCCGAAGGTAAAATCGCCAACATTTTTGGTCCTGAATACAGCGTCATTGACGATTACCATCGCCGAGTGCGTCTTCCAACGACCGAGTATCTCCTCGTCACTCGTGTTACCGAATTGGACGCAGAGATGGGAAAATTCGATCCGTGCTCGATGACCACCGAGTACGACATTCCGCACAATGCTTGGTACGCGGTGGATGGCCAAATTCCTTGGGCCGTCTCAGTCGAGTCCGGTCAATGCGATTTGTTGCTTATCAGCTATCTTGGCATTGATTTCGATTGCAAGGGTGATCGCGTCTACCGCTTACTCGATTGCACGCTGAGTTTTATGGATGACATCCCGATGGAGGGCGATACCCTCCGCTATGACATTTCGATCAATTCCTTCGCAAATCAGGGCGGCAAGTTGCTGTTCTTTTTTAGCTATGACTGTTATGTGGGCGATGTCCTGAAAGTGAAAATGACTGGCGGTGCGGCGGGATTCTTCACGGACGAAGAGCTTGATGCGGGTAAGGGCGTCATCCAATCGGAGGAAGAGAAGGCTGATCGCGCGAAGATCGAAAAACAATCGTTCGCACCGTTGATTTCGTGCGACCGGACCACGTTCGACACGGATGACATGCTCCAAATCTGCGCGGGGAATTGGGCGGGCGTACTCGGGTCACACTACGACCAAGCGGGCCTCAATCCTGGCCTGGTGTTCTCCACGCCGAAGATGCTCATGATCGAACGCATCACCCAAATCGATCGCACCGGCGGACCTTGGGGACTGGGACTCATCGTCGGCGAGAAAACCTTGGCACCGGATCACTGGTATTTTCCGTGCCATTTTAAGAATGACGAGGTGATGGCCGGATCGCTGATGTCCGATGGCTGCGGCCAGCTCCTGCGTTTCTTCACAATGTGGCTGGGACTTCAAACCACGACGACCTCTGCACGTTTTCAACCGATACCCGGTGACGGCCAACAAGTGCGATGCCGCGGACAAGTGACGCCACAGCATGGAACGTTGATTTATCGCATGGAAGTGACGGAAATCGGTATGGACCCGTATCCGTACGCGAAGGCCAATGTCGACATTATTTTGAATGGTAAGATTGTTGTTGATTTCCGGAACCTCGGACTCTATCTGAAAGATGGTTATGGCGGCGCATCCGCTCAAGCGACGACTGCAGCCAACCCTGCGTCACACGCACTTGCGGGTCAGAACGGAAACCCCGTACCCGACTACGTACCCGGCCTCTACGATCCGCGGGTTCCGCCGTTTCAGCCGTTTGCGAGTAACGCATTGGACGCCAACACGGTTCCGGACACATTGCCGTACACGTGGTATCACTTTAATGAATTCGCAACGGGGCGAGTGGCGAATTGTTTCGGCGAAGAATTTGCAATCTATGATGGCCGCACCCCGCCGCGAACGCCGAACGCTGATTTGCAGTTGACCACGCGCGTGACGGAAGTGGTGGGTAATCGGCATGACTTGAAGAACGATGCGTATGTCGTCGCTGAGTTCGATGTCCCGCATGACGCATGGTTTTACGAAAACAATTCTGTCGATTCCATGATGCCCTATTCGATCATAATGGAAATTGCATTGCAACCCTGCGGATTCATTTCGGCGTGGGTCGGAACCACTTTGAAGTTCGGAGAGACCGACCTATACTTCCGCAATCTGGATGGCAACGGGTCGTTGCTCAAAGCGATCGACCTTCGGGGTAAAACGATCGTAAACAAGTCCACGTTAATCTCGACGACCGCGGCGAGCAACACAATCATTCAAAGTTTCACGTTCGACATGACGGTCGATGGCGAACCCTTCTATGTGGGCACGGCGGTGTTCGGCTACTTTGTTAAAGACCAACTCACGCATCAGCTCGGCCTGGATAAAGGTGAGACCACTCAGGGATGGCATCTCACGAACAAGACGCCTGAGAACGAGATAGTATCAATCGATCTCAAATCCCCTGAAGCACGCGCGCGCTATTTCGATGCGAATCCAGCCAAACCCCACTATCATCTCGCGGGGTCGCAGTTGGATTTTGTCGACATTGTTCGCATTGTCGAGAATGGTGGGAAAGCCGGTGAGGGTTATGTGTACGCTGAACGGACTGTGGATGTGGAGGACTGGTTTTTCGCGTGCCATTTCCACCAGGATCCCGTGATGCCTGGTTCGCTCGGCGTCGAGGCAATGTTCCAGATTCTACAGGTCTTCGCCCTTCAACAGGGGTACGGCGATCACATGACGAATCCGCGCTTTAACCATGTGTTGGATAAGGTCGCGTGGAAATACCGCGGCCAGATCACGACGGTCAATAAACAGATGTCGCTCGATTTACACATCACGAAAATTGAAAAAACCGAAGACCGAATCACACTCGTCGCGGATGGCAATCTTTCGAAAGACGGCTTACGAATTTACGAAGTCACCGACCTCATTTTCTGTGTGGAGGAGTCGCGCGAGGCGTAGATCATGTCTAGATTTCTATTCTAATCGACCTGATCGAAGAACGTTCTTTACCGCCTTTGAATGCCCTGGAATCATGCTGGCCGCACACACGGCGAGACTGTAGGGCAAGACCACCAATATCCACATCAAGTTCGCCATCAGAATGTTCGTGGGCGTAAAGGTATCTTTGAGCACCATGCCGCGCATACAGGTGGGGCATGCTGTATACGTACACCGACTAGACCGAGCGGCGATTCCGAGGAACGCCACATCGCTCATCACGCCGAATTGCTTCAGGCTTTCGGTCGGTTTTCCACATACGGGGCATTCGATTGTTTTCAAGCCTGGGCCGCGCGTGAGTTTGGCCGGCTCTTCCACGACAGTGGCGATTTCCGGCATTTCCATTTGTTCTCCGGACATTTTACGATGAACCGGACATCCACAACGCTTATCGTTCGGCTTTGGACATTGTCTAATAAGCGTTAGAATCTGAGTGCCCTCTGCTGAGTCGATTGGCGGATCTATGGTGACCGATTCCGATCCCATGAATCGGTCGTGGTAGGTTTCGCAGGTATAGAATCCGCACGAATCACATCGCCAGTACGAATAGATGTACTCATCTCCCGCTTTTTCGACGCAGATAAAGGCATCTCGCGCCGCCACTCCACCGACATTATGTTGACATCCCGCACAATTCATTTTGAGACAGGTCTCCATCCTTGACCATGCTTTGAATAACAGATCGCTTAAGATTCAATTCCCCAAATCGTGCACCCAGTCTAGCAATGGAGAAAGATTCTGTATACTTGCTATTTCAACCATACGAACATTGTGACGCCAGCGGCGTATTAGGAGCTATTTCCAATGGACACTTCCACGTTAGAAGATCGAATTCAAGCCCTCGAAAATCATGTCAGGTGCCAACGATTGGTCATCACTACGTTCTTCTGCACAGCGCTAGTCGTCGGCATCGGCGCGACGTTCGACTCTGCTCTGGCCGCGGACGACGATGTCGCGGATACCGTCAAGGCTAAAGCGTTCCTCGTTGTTGACGATGAGGGCACTATCCTCGCGGAAATGACGTCGCGGGGAGAGGCTGGAATGATCGCGACCTACACGGCCAACGACGATACCCAGACGGCTCTAGGTAGCAGCGACGAAGGCGGCGGATACATCACCTGCTTCAACAAGAAGGGCGAGATTCAAGTGAACTTGGGCGGCGATCAGGATGGCGGCCAAATCGTCACGAATACGATTTCCGGTGAGCCTAGAATCGTGTTGAGTGGTGACGAAAACGGTGGAACGGTATTGAAATTCAACGCTGAAGGCGTGCCCGCGCAATTGTAGTGAGGGTTTTCGTAGTAAGGATATTACATGGGTACGACGCGCTTGGCTTTCGCCTTTGGCACTGGATTGATTGGGATTCTCTATTTGATCCTTGGTCTCACTCCGGTGGTTACGAGAACCATCGAGATCAAACCGACATCACTCAGCATCGAGACCGTCGAGTCGGACGGTTTTCCCGAAGCGGAGTATCTAGAAATAACCGGGGGGTATTTGGTATTTTCCGAAGCCGACGTTCGGCTTGAGGATGATGACGCGGAACCGCCGGTATTAGCCCGCCTAACCCTTCCCGTGATCAGCGAGTCCCAACTGTCCGATTGGAAGGCCGATACAAAAAACGAGGAATTGCCGGACGCATCGCGTTGTCGGTTGTTGGTCTCATTCGAAGCGGATCAAGTCATTGAGCGGTGGCCTGATCTTGCTGTTCAGATCGCGAGGAGCGATTTCGAAACATTGCCGCCAGTACAGATGACCGTCAAAGGAGAGTCCACTTTAGTCGAGTATATGGTATTCGATCCGTGGGGGTTCACGAGACAAGTCTTCAATTTTAACGAAGATCACGCGCGTTGGATTCGTCATGATCGGCACTTCAACTCTGCGGGTCGAGCAGCGAAGAATATCTTAATCGCTGTCGGGTTACTCGTGTTAAGCGGGTTCACGTTTAGATCGCATTTCCGACGGCCGGATGACGTTGCGCAGGACGTCTTGGATTGGTCAGGCATCCCGGATGTTGCGGACAAGGATTCGGGTGGCACCGATACGGATCTTGACCTCTAACATGCCTCGAAAGAAACCGCGCAAAATCTAATGGAAGCCCGACGCGACAAGAATAGTCGGGCATTATCACAACGATGACCCGAAAACTAAAAACATACATTAAGGCGGTCGTCTTCGTCAGTTTGGCGGGGATGATCCTGTTCTTCGGATCTGCATTACTGTCGGCGATCCTCGAAGTCGCGTCAACGCTGAGCGAAGCCAGCGCCCAACCCCAAACGACTGCCGGATTACGAGACACTCACACGGTGCCAACTGCAGTTTCGACGGATGCGTCCACTCTACGTCTTGATATTCAGGTGATTGAAGACGGAACGCTCTCGATTACCGAGACACTCTCCATGCCAAAATTGGAAGCGAAACTACCGGCTGGCGGCGGATACTCTCGGACCCTGTTCAAGCCCGAGCGCTTGGATTTCAATGACGACATCAATACACCTCCAGTTCGTGGTTTTGAATTGGACGTTGTGGGCGCGTCTTGTGATGGCGAGTCCGCGCCGTTTCACGTGCATGAGGACGGCGAAATCGTTCAGTTTTGTGTCGATCCACCGCGCGATAGTGATCCCACGGAACCCCACGTATACAGCATTACGTACAACGCAAAGACCGGACTCTACTTTCCGTTCTGGCGACCGTCCGAACGACTTGTATTCACCGCGCTCTATAACGAATATGAAATCCCTATTGACTCGGTTCACGTCAACATCACGTTTCCCGAGGACATTGTGATTCGGGAGGGCTATGTTGATGCATGGACCGGTCGCGGCTATCAGGACAGATGGATAGATTTGGAGGATTGGCGGGACAATACAAACGAGTACGAGGTGTTACTCGAAGAACCCAACATCGTTTCATTGCATTCGACGGGAATGCTTTACGATTCGGAGACCTTCGTATTTCGCGTGTTCTTTCCCAGGGGTAGCGTTAGAGCGCCGTTTAATCGGGCGCTCTTTGTAGCCAGCGTGGTTGCGTGGATTCTAGCCGCCGTCTTCGCGTGGATCCTAATATCATTTCTCTATTTCCTGTTTTTTAGAGGGGCAACGGTCAATGAAGAGACACTACAGCCACCCGAAACTTCCACAGCCGCAATTGAAGAGTCGGATTCAGAAGAAGTAGTTGGCGTTGCCGAACAGATCGTTGAGACGTCTCGACCTACCTCTCGGCTTCGCGCGGTTTTGGGCGGTTCATTCTCCATCTACCTAATTCTTCTAGGATTAACGGTCATCTACCAATTGACCGTCTATCCACTGATGACAAGACACGACGCAATGTCTTGGACAGAGACGACATGTACGATTATCGAACTCGGGCACACCTTCAAATATGACTACGAATGGGAGGGGGAAACGTATTCCTCCAGCCAATATGATCAGGGTCCGTTTGGTTGGGGTTTCGAGCAAAACTTTCAGCGGATTAAGAAGGATTCCCCCTTGGGGACGCAGACCATATGCTACGTCGACCCTGACGATCCGACCCAAGCCGTACTCTCCCACCGTCTAGAATGGGGATACTTCTTCGGCCTCTGCTCTGGGGCGTTCATGGTCTTGATCGGATTTACAGTACGAAGCATCACGCGCACCAATCGGCAAATCCGATAACCGTTTCGACACCGACAAACAAACACGTGTAGAACGCCACTGATTGTGTAGAGGAATGTCGCGAGGGATAGTATCCAGCGGAGTGTTACGCTTGCGGGTCAAAGGTTGAGAGATACTCTAGAACAGGTTGGTCGTTGATAAAGAGTCCATCAATCGCAGCTTTCCCGTCGCGAACACGGACCGTTATGTATGTACTGCCCTCTTCGTCTCGCACGGATCTGAAGTACGCTACTTCAGCGACGGGTGCGGCTGATTCTTCCATGTAGTAGCGCTCGAACGGCATGCGAACGAAGGCATCGCCTGTTTCGAAGTGCAAGTTGCTGAAGGGGACTGCAATGTACGGCGTGTCGTCTTCCGGCGGACTCACACTTACTTCTCTAATAAATGCGAAATCCTCCTCATCACGATCTAGGTAGGCGTAAACTGTCTGCCCCCTCTCAAGTTCTGCATCTCCATGATAAGGACCGCTAACACTTTCCACTCCAATCGCAACATAACGTCCACGAAAGAGATCAGCGGGATCCACCGCCCGCGAGCGAAATCGAAATTCTTCGCCGTCTCGTAGCGTTCGTTCGTGATCAGTGATCATCCATACGGGCACTGCTATTTGCGCAACGATCATACAACCGAGAAGGACCATTTTGTACGTCATGTCGTCACTTCCTTCTGTTGACGGCGGACAAGTATGAAGTTCACGGACAAGAACGAGATGCCCAACACGATAAACATGAGTCCCCTCACGAAGAATCCGACATCGAGATCAAAAAAGCGCGCTACGATCCACGCACCGAGGATCATCAACCCCATGTTGACCAAACCTAACCGCATGTTACGTAGCCCCAACGCCGAAATTCCGACACCAAGTCCGAACATATACACGTTGACGAGAACCACTGCGGGGAGTTCGAATTCGGCGAGAGCAGCGACGCCGCAAGCCAGCGCGGTCACAACAGGAAACAGACCTAGAAGAACATCCTCTTTCTTGCGTGCAAGGATGCTCCGAGTCAACAAGGAGAGCGCAGCGACGAATAGAACGGCAAGGACGACAAAGTCGTTAACCACTGACCAAAACGGCCCATCCACTAATCGATAACCGGAATGACCGAATTGATCCCAGGGCCGTTCGTACGTCAGTATCAGCAGTAACACCCCTGCCCCTATACCGCCGACAACGAAGTACGCCTTGCGCCACCCGAGTAACCCATCTTGGCGTGAGTCATGCCCGAACAAGAACATCGCGCTGAACAGACTTGCAAATGTGATTGGCCATAACTCTTCTATTGTGTCTTCCATGACGAAGCCGACGGAGAAGCAAAGGCATATGGCAATGGTCCATGATAGTGCTGAAACACGCGCACCGGAAGGTTCGGCGCGGCAAACGTTGTACACATAGGGAGCGATAAGCGCGAGCAGAAACCAGTGACCAATCGCCGACTCGCCACGGCCCTGATGGTAACCCGCCCACGTTGTAATCGCGATGACGTATAACGCGGCGGCAATTCTCGAATCGACGAGGTATATGATCGGTAGCCCGAGCAGCGCCCACGCCAGGAGGAAACCGCCGATGTCTCCTGGAATTTGATAGGTCTGGGAGACTAGTGCAATGCACGCGCCGATCATTAGGGCGAGAAAGGTGCCGGAGCCTTCGATCCATGCTATGGAATTCGATTTTCTCAACAGCGTGAAAGCGACCAGCCCCTGCCCTACGATAAGTGGGAGGAACGCGAGTACTGCGCGCACGGACCGCGACAACCCTTCCCAGTTGTGCGCGAACATTAGAATGACGCCGAGTCCAATGAAGACCGCGCCAAGCACGCCGCAAATTGCAAGTGCCAATGGCATGCGATTGGCCGATTCGTCCTCCGCATAGTATTCGCGGATACGCTGCGCTACATCGTCCGGGACAATGCCCTTCTCGACGAGTTGTGGCAGCTCAGTCCTTGCCCAGTTTCGGCCTGTACGGCTCACATGAACGCCTTTCCCATCGTGAAGAATTGCATGACGTACGTATCAGAATTAAAAAGTGAGCGCCCTACTCGATATCGTCGGCGTGACTGCGCCACTCGCAACAAGACCACCTCGTTCATATCCTAGATCTTTTGGTGATGGACCTTGCCAATCCGTCGAGGCGCCCGACAAGGAGAATGTTCCGCTGTCCGAATCAATTGTAAGCGTCGTGTACAACGATTCTTTGTATGGAGACGTATTCTTGATGTTACCGAATTGTTGGTGAATTTCTTCGCTATAGCTTTGGTGTTGAAACTGTTTGCCGCCTAGCCAGAAATACGATGCCGAGTTTATGTGAATGTACGGAATGCCATTAATTTCCCGGGCATGATCGATATGGTGATGCCCGTTGAAGATGGCCGCGACTTTGCGTGATCCGTCGGGCATCCTGGCCGCCTCGATCACCTTTCGGACGCCCACATCGCCGACGATGCTTGACTCGCGTTCCAGGCTTTGGTGGACAAACACGAATACAGGCAAACTTGTCTTAGCTAATTCGGCTTCCAACCACACGACCTGATCGGCTGCGATATGACTGGGATATCCGGACGTATGCCCGTCGGGCACATCGTTCGCATCGAGGACAACAAAACGGAATCCTTCTAAATCGAAGGCGTAATACCGCGATGGCATCCCGAGAAACGCCACTGCATCTTCACGATCAAACCCGCCGTCTGTCTCATGGTTTCCCAGGACGTGATAGCGCGGGCCATCGAACCGATTGAAGATCGCACGGAACTCTTTGTTCTGATCTTTCGGGGTGCAGAAATCACCGAGTTGAAGAATCGCGTCAACCTGCGCGTCGCTCATGGCGTCGACAAAGTTGGTCAGCCGCGAATCGGCGTCATGCATGATGTCTTTGTGGACGTCTGCGATGAGACCTATTCTAAGCGGCGAACCGACCGCCGTATTCTGCGACCATGCTGGAAGCGCGAACGTTGCCCCCAGCACTGTCCCCATGAACTGCCGACGTGTCGGCCGACGTATCGAGTCATGCACCGCCATAATCAACTGCTCCTACAGTTCCTTGATTGCGATATTGCGAAACATGACGGGATCATTGTGACCGGCGAAACCGAAGTGGCCGCTTTTCAAATCTTTGCCCGGGTGCGGACTGTCCGCCATGAACTCAGTTACTTTGCTGACATCCACATTCACGATTACCGTTCCGTTTAACTCGACCTTGATGGTCGATCCTTTGACCGTCACTTCCTGGTAGTTCCACTCGCCCACCTCGCGGAGATAACCACGATGCGCAGCGACCACGCCGTACACGGAGCCATGGTACTGGCGCGCATCGAGCGCGTTGTACTTCGCCGCAGTATCATCCAACACCTGAAGTTCGGTCATACCGTCGTACGCAGGATTGCCGCTCCCGGGATATCGAATCGCGAGACCATTGTTACCGCCTGCAGGTAATTTAAACTCGAGGCGCACGACAAAATCGCTGTATTCCTTTTTCGTAAACAGATTGCCGCCGTGGTCCTTCTTGCAAACCACCGCACCGTCCCGGACTTCGTAGTTGTCCACGGCTCCAGCCCATCCCGAGAGATCTTTCCCGTTGAAAATGGACGTAAACCCGTCAGCCTTGTCGTCACCGCGAAGCATTGCATTCGCTTCCTCGGCAGGTACTTCGCGGACGTAGATGTTCCGCCAACGAATTTCGCCGCCATGCGTTTGCAAATGAATCGGACCGTGTGCGGGCAACGGCGCAATCCGTTTGCTATCCCAATAATTCTCCATGATCGCGTTGTCAACCACGAGTTGATCGTTGTAGACAATCGAGGTCCGGCTGCCAAGCTGCGTAATTCGGAACGAGTTCCATTCACCGAACGGTTTGTCCGTAAGAACCGACGGAAGCCGTCCGGCCGTGCCCTTCGAATTGTTCCACAAGCCGCCCGACCCTTTGTCGGCATCAATGTCCCACTTTCCACCGGCCTCTGTTGTATCCCAGATTTGTACTTGGGGTGTTCCGCGAAGATAGATTCCGCTATCGGCGAGGGCGACCGTCTTATAGTCAATGAGGAATTCAATATCACCGTATTCTTTGGTCGTCGTGCAATAGGGACCGTGACCATCGTTCACGAGTTCTCCCTTGTCCACGCTCCAGTGCTCCCAGAACGGTTTTTGTTGAGATGCCACGGACACATCGCGCTGTGCCCCCGCAAACTTGTTCGTGTCGTGCGGATTGTTCCCGTACCAACCCTCAAGATTCTTGCCGTTAAATAGCGCTGTGAATCCTTTGGGCGGTTCCGCCGCGCTCACAAGACAGACCAGGCCCAACGCAAGAATGGACACTCCAAACCGCTTCAGACGATTGGCATCAATTACAGATGTACACTTCACCGAAATCATGATTACTCCTTTGTTACTTTTGGTCGCTTTTCACACGCAAAACGAACGGGCGTTTATTCGCGGAATTGAATTGAATAAACGTCTGCGTCTTTCATCTTGAATCGCAGTTTAACTGGTGTCCCCGCTAGAGCAGCAACATCGCCGGAACCGCTCCACGTGACCACGCGCTCGATCTCATCACCGATAATCTCGTCACACTGGTCTAACGTAAACCCTTTTATCGCCTCGCCCGTCGCGGACTGAAGCTCGACCCACACACTACCCGCTGCGGATGTGGAGAAGTTTATCGTCAATTGTTCTCCATTGAACAATAGGGGCTTAGTCACAAATTCTCCACCCGTGTACCCCGCGTTCATGGACGCGAATCCATCCGTACGCAATGTTAACCGCTGTAGCTTGTGCGAGGTCTGACCGTAGTTGCGTTGGACATATATCGACATCACGTCATCCGACGATTGGATGATTCCGCGCGTGGGATAATTCGTCCGCGAAGTCCAATTATTGAGACCGACTCCGGGGCGAATGAAACCCTCCATGAACGTTCGGTCGTAAACACCTCCGCCACGAGAAGCCATGAATACCGTGTCCGAGCAATCTCCTGAATACTGCGCTTCCCCGCCAATCTTCTCCGATTGCGCATTGCTGACCACGCGCCGCCCCGGCATGAACCGGGCCGCAAACGCGATGTAGATGTGTGGCGCACGAAAATACGGAACCGTCTGGTTTGTATAGAGGTGTTCGTGTGGAACGTCCCCATAGCCCATGTCAGTCATCGCGCCCCATTCGCGAAAATTGGACGACGTGCGACGGCTAATCCAACGTACCTTGTTGCGCCATGTACGGAAATAGCAGACGTACACTTGCTCTGATTCGGACCAAAATGCGTTGTTCTGCGAATCGAACGAAAAGCCTTCGCCTTCATGACCGAATAGCGAACCATCCAATTTAGTCCAGCTGTAACCATCGGCAGAGACGAATCCGTGTAATCCCGTATTCGACGTTCCTGCGATCGCTTTGTAACGTTCATCGGCAGGACATCCTGGCCGTGTGTCAAGGAACGGCGCAAAGTTATGCGAGAAAGGGGCGGCGTCTGCCAACACAATATTGTTTTCCTTGTTTCCTCCCGACTCGAAGAGTCCAAGGTTTGGCCGGGTGAAGACAATACCGTCCTTGCTTTCGGCGACACACGTCACTTCTTCGTTGGTTCCATCCTTACCCGCGTTCGGAAGCCCGCGATAGTAGATTCGAGATTGACCACCATCTTCGATCACCGTGACGTAACCGCAATAGCGGCCTTCCCATGGTTTGTCGAACGTCAACGCAAATTCTCGTGGCACCGGGTGATGCAGGGCGTGATCGACCCTGTCCGTCGATTCGATGAGATGCGCATCAACGAAAACTTCGAGTGTGTTCGAGATATCGATCGGCTCCGCTCCATGCGCCGCGAGCGAAACGGCCAGGATTCCGAGAGTGACGTAAATTGTGTTGGTGCGCCTGAGAAGAATGGCCACGGACTTGCTCCTTTAAGATACGAACGGCTACAGACTCACTCTTTCCGAGTTGAAATTCAAGCGTTAAGATCACTTGATTCCCAACCCCTAGTCTGCTTTGATCGATTGTATAGCGTTCATTGCCCCTTCGATGGCGGTAATTTCATGATGGCGCGGTCCAACTACTTAGGAAAAGTGATGAGACGACATTCGATAGTCTTACTGTGCAGTGTCTTGAGCGCCACCGGTATAACCGCCTATGCAGAAGATCCGGCCCAATGGGTCGATTTATTCAATGGAAAAGACCTGTCGGGTTGGGTCGACGTGAACACGGCCGAATCTACATGGTCGGTGCGCGATGGATTGCTGGTCTGCACAGGCAAACCCATCGGCGTCATGCGATCAGAAAAACAGTACGAGAATTTTCTATTGCACATCGAGTGGCGTCACATGGAGGCGGGCGGCAACTCCGGTGTGTTCGCTTGGAGCGAAGGCACCGTTCCGGAACGACGGCGATTGCCGAAAGGCATGGAAGTCCAAATGCTCGAACTCGAATGGCCCAATCTACACCCGGACAAAGACGGCAACCCGGCACCCATCGCCTATGTCCACGGCGAATTGTTTGGCGCCAACGGTTTAGAAGCGGTGCCGGACACGCCGCGCGGCAATCGCAGTAAGTCGAAAGAGAATCGCTGCAAAGGAAAAGGCGAATGGAATGTGTACGACGCAGTCTTCGTGGATGGCGTCGTAAAACTTTCTGTAAACGGCAAGTTCGTCAATGGGATTCGGGAATCTTCGGTCAAGAAAGGTTACTTGTGTCTGGAATCGGAAGGGGCAGAAATTCACTTTCGTGATATCCGAATTCTGGAGTTGCCACCCGGTATTACGGCAGAGGATCAAACTGCGCCGGTCGTTGAACCGTAGTCTTTCCATTTGGCTAGTGCGCAATTAGTAAACCGATTCGCTCTAGCGGAGTGAATTGAAAAAACGAAACGTATCTTCAACATGTAACGCCCAGTAGTTCCAGGAATGATCGCCCTCGAACTCATGGTAAGCGTGCGGCACGCCGCAATCGTCTAAGCGCTTGTGCAGCATTCGATTTTCTTCGATGAGTGGATCGTCCATCCCGCAATCAAACCGCAGCGGTGGTAGCCCATCTTTGTGCGCCAGCAATAATCGCGCAACATCTAGATCGCCTGCGGCCTTCACTTCGTAACTCTCGAGCGGATCGTCCACAAAGTTGGAGAGCTGGTCGAAGTGTGTGATGGACGAGTGACCGGAAATACCACAGAACAACGACGAATATTTTGCACCCAATCGCAGGGCTCCGTATCCCCCCATCGACAAGCCGGATATAAACCACTTCGACGTCTCATCGACAGCCGGTATACCTTCCGTAACAGCATCTCGAACGTCTTCAACAATCCAACGCTCAAAATCGCCCGACGGCAGGGAAAGGTAGCCGGACCCATCGGCCCAAAGACCATCGGATGGCATCACGAGTACCATCGGCTCGATGTCGCCATTCTGAATAAGTCGTTGCGCCGTTACGTGTGCGCCACCGTTCAACGCCCATGCCCAATGGCTACCGTACACGCCGTGCAACAACAAATAGACGGGAAGCCCCTGTGCGTTTTCAGACCCGGGTGGCACGAATATCGTCATGTCACCGCGCCCATTTAGCGCAGGACTCCGCACGGTCATGAATCGCAGGCCGGCGATCTCGTATGTTGCGTCTGATAGCTCCATATGCGGAAAGCGATTCATCTAGTTCCTCTCGTCAATCGTGAAGGTCGCAGAGATCAGTCGAACACGATCACGCCTTTCGCGTTGATTCCATGATGCATATCGTCGAAGGCCTGCCCCAACGCTTCGAGAGGATACGTCCGCGTCACGAGTTCGTCCAATAGCAGATCACCATTCTCGTACAACTTCAACAATCTAGGAAAATCGACCGTCGGTCTACACTTTCCGTATAGCGGATTGAGATACACTTTATCCCACTCGAAAAGATTCATGTCGATCATGATTTCCTGTTCGATTCCACTCACTTGGATGGCAGTCCCAGCGTTGCGGACCATAGCCAGCGGCGCTGCACCGAGCTCGGGAACAGCAGTGCATTCAAATGCGTAGTCCGCTCCCCGGCCATCGGTAAGTTTCTTCACTTTGTTCGACGCTTCGGTTAGCCCCACGTCCTCCCCACTTGCCAATATTGAGTGCGTCGCGCCGTATTGCATCGCCATCTCAAGACGCGCAGGATTCACGTCCACCGCTACGATTGGATTGGCACCTGCAATGCGTGCGCCTTGAATTACGTTGAGCCCAACGCCGCCCGTCCCGAGTACCACCACCGACGCGCCGACTTCGACATGCGCGGCATTCAGCACCGAACCTACGCCCGTCATTACGCCGCAACCGACGATGCTCGCAGACGTGAAAGGAATGTCAATTTCGATTTTTGTGACTGCCTCGACGCGTACGACGGTGTAGGCCGACATCGTGCCTAGACGAAACATTCTGGGGATGGCATCGCCGCTGCACGTCGAACGCGCTAACGGCACTTCTGGGTGATTTTCGCATAGCACTTCGTTTCCCAGACGGCATTGAAAACACTCGCCGCACGGAATCGCCCAATTGAGAAGGACGCGGTCACTTGCGGCCACGGTGCTTACGCCTGGACCTACAGCTTCGACAATCCCCGCGCCTTCGTGACCCATAATTTTGCGACCACTGATCGTCATGCTGTCGAAATCGGTGTGACACACACCGGCCGCCTGCATCCGGACAAGCACTTCGCCGGCTTGGGGTTCCGAAACGTTCACTTCTTCGATGGTGAAGTTGCCGACGCCATCAGTAATCGCCGCCAGCCCGCTTCTCATGTTTTTACACCTGGGCGACGCACTCGATTACAGCGCAACGACAGGTTCATCAGCGATTTTCTCACAGAACTACTGCATCCTCGAAAGATGGAAAGAGCCTTTCCGTTGGTTTTTTCGTTGGACTGAACGGCATGGACATATGCTAAAACATACGGTGACGATAGATACAATTTATCATCACTCGGCTCAAAGAACGTGCCTTAGGCGCGACACATCACTGTAATCGAATGTCGACTCGTGGAAGGTTCGCGCTATCACCCTCCGAGTCGATGGTCGATGCGTTGATGAATAGGCGCGTTGAATCGACACCAGCCGTTTCAACCAGATAACCCTTAACCGACTGCGCGCGATCATCCGCTAGTTTCGAGAGCGCCGCATGGTCGCCCAATGGCGCGTTGTGATCTGCGGCCTCTCCTGAAGGCACTAGAATATGCGGGCGATCAGGGTCGTCAGCAAGATCCGGGTCAGCACCGTCACCCGCCACCAAATCTCGACGACTCGCTGCACCGATCAAGCGCAACGAAACGCCAGGATGTTTCTTCATGATTTTCGCGATCTCGTCCAGATATCCAGTCACATCGGGGCCAACGTTGGTCGAAGCCAATTCAAATTCCACCGGCTTGAACAGCAAGACTTCATCCAATGGAGCGTCGTCCCCTCCCCGTTTCAACAAACGCAACGGCGCGAACACCGAGAGCACGCTCTTCTTCATCGCGTTGGTCATGGCCTTTCGAATGATGCCTCCGATTTTGAACTCAGGACTATCTAAATTGCCTTCCACCGGAATGCTTAACTCGATCGTACCGTCACCATCCCTAAGCAAACTCACCGCGGCATTCACCGGCATTCCCAGCTGATTATCCAGTTCGTTTAGTTCATCCTGATCAAGTTTGTTTAGCACCAGATTGACCATCGACAAATTATTGGTGGTCTGCAACTGCGCCCTGTTGATCTGAATGTTCGAATCCACACCAAACGTACCCGATTCGATTTCGTAACCAATGTTTCGTTGTGAATAGCCAGAAAAGGTGGTTAAGTCGAGCGCCTGCAATTGCGCTTGTGCGCCCACCGTCGGCTGCGCGGCCAACAATGTGGCATCGCCCGACACCCGCAATTGAGCGGCGTCACCTAGCTTCGCTTCAATCGTTACAGGGTTCAACTTGTCCGGTGCCTGCGAATCGAGGCCCTGCACTTTGATAAGTAGATCGTTCACCTCCAACGTCGCGATGGGCTGAATGCTGTGGTCTTCCACCTCTATGAACGATTCGCCTTCGATTCTCGCCTGGCCGATCCGAAACGTCGATTCGGGTGACTGAATCGGCCGTTCCATCAGAGGCAATTGCTCCAGCGTAGCGCGTTCTTCGGCTGCCTTTTGTACAGTGTCGTCAGATTCTTCTGGAAGAAATGCGTTAACCAGGCTCAACACTTCGACTTCTCGGTCCTCCGTTACGATGGCGTAGCCGCCGAAGCCATCGATGACCACTTCTTCGACCACCGAGCTGAATTGCGAGAGCGCTACATCGTTCACCGTGATCGAACCAATCGTCGCGACGTACGCATCACCGGCGTCCTGATCGTGACCCGGCCGTTGCAGCAGACGAGACCCGCGCAATATCGCCGACGCGATACGCAGGTCACGAACACCCGTTACTTCTATGCCTTCTACCGACCCACTCGGCACGCGCGCAATTCCCAAACCCGAGTCGGAATTTACAACGATTACGTTCGACGTTTCGGCGACACCGCGAACATCAAGGTCAAGCGCCCCCACTCCGTCTATACCTATCGCAACGGCGAAAGCCCCCTTGACTTCACCGACCTGGCTCGAAAGCGGTAGGCTTGTAAGCGAAAGGCCAACGGAAGATCCACTCAATTCCACGCTGGATTTTAGCGAGATCGCCGAATCCGCAGAATCGACACGCATATCGCTTAGAGCCACATTAGCCCTGGCAATGACGGCTTCCGGTAATTCAGAGTGTATTTCAGATGATGCCAAATCTTGGATTTGCCCACGTACGGATTCCGCAGTGATTGAGATCCGATCGCCAAGATCACCGGCAAGTTCGTTCCCATCAATCTCCCCCGATGCCAACACAATCCGCCCAGCTTCCCCAGAGAGTCCGGACGCAGACAACCCAGACACGCTGGCGCGAAGTGTTTCTGCGGCAAACTGGCGTCGGTCTCCCAGCGCGAACTCGAGTTGTTTGGCCGCGATCTCGACTCCCGCGATCAGCATCTCATCGAATGTCTCGGAAGGCCCATTTACCAAAACGGAATCATTCTTCAACTCACCCGATAACGCGAGCGTCGTTGTCTCACCCACGCGCATACCGACAGCACCCTGCCATCGCGCATCGGCGATGTCGATCACTATCGCCTGTTCATGATCGGCCAACTGTATGGTCGCAACGCTTATGCTGCCATCGGAATCGATAATCGGTGCATCGAACGTCCCGCCCACCGCGATTTTCCCGTCCCACGTGATAGCCTCCATCCCCGCAGTGTACGTCTCGTACGACGCGGCAATCTCCCCCAGTGTAAGTTGGCCGGAGATATCAGCCTCCAGCAACTGCTCAGCGAATTGCAGCGTTACGCCCGCATCGAATTCAGCGTCGACAACACCCACGAGATCGTTCACTCCCGACGCTGCGGCCAACGCGGCGATGTCATCCAATCGAAATTGTTCCAGTACGATCCGAGTATCCAAGACCGCCATTTCGTCAAAGGGCGTGGTCGTTCCTGAGAGATGAATGGCCGATCCGTTTATCGTCAACGCCATTTCGAATGGTGCCGGATTCGTAGCGGTCCACGTCTTTAGTTCATCGATTTTGCCCTCTTGAACAACAACGTCAGCTCGAATGAGTCTTTGGTCAAACAGCAACCGTACGTCTCGAATTGCGACAGATTCCGCACCCAAGCCAAACGGAAGCTCGAACGGTTCACTTGGAGCGGGTTCCGGTGAAGACGGGTCGATTACGATTTTACCCACATGCCATTTACCCGATTCGTCAAGCCGAACATGCACAGCAATATCTTCTACGACTACCCTTTTTATAAGGACATTTCGTTTGAACAGCGCAAACCAATCCAGGACTACATGCACGTGGCCCGCGTCTAGAAACCCTTCGTGCTGCTCTCCACCGCGAAGTCCATGAACCGTCAGTGTCGCCGTAAATGGATTGAAGTCCACGTTGTCGACATGCGCGCCCTCGTGGCCCTGTGATCGGAGAACGTATTCAATTCCTTCTCCGATTACGATCGGAAAGACGATGATCGCAATGATTGCAACGACCGTCACCGCAGCCAAGAGATACAAAGCGCGGCGACGGGTAAACCATCTTCGTTTGGGCTTGGCCGTCTCTTCCATCACGAATATTCTTTCGGTCGCGAAAACGAACGTCGCTTAGTCATGATCGTCCGCATCAGTCAGCGCACGCATGAAATACCATATCGCATTGAATTGTTCATCCGCGTCCCCGTCAAGAATGTCTGAGACCGTGCTCTTTCCGTTTTCCGTACCATATTGAGGCATTTGCGTGCCGGGAAGAATGCGTTGTGGATCATGCGTGAACCGTTCGAAGAAGCTCTGCCGAAGCCGGCGGGGAGTATTGGCGAAATGCAATTCCATTGAGACGTAGACCCAATTGAGAAAACCACGGATAGGCCATGAACCACAATACTCCTTTGTTTACACGTCTCGAATGAAGCAGGACGGTAGTCTTGCACCGTCAATGGTATGCGTCAAGTGACTCGTACCACCAGGAAAAGTGGCAACTTGCTGAAATATCGCACATCGACTACAGTTATCCGGGCATTCGGGTGGCGGTCTACCGTAGGATGGGGCAATCCGTGCGGTTCTTCTGTAACGGCGCAAATCGCGACTGAGACGCGCTCGCTACTCCGCCTGCGAGACGAGGTTGGGCGATCACAAAACTCACAAAGGGATGGGAATGAATAGCAGAAAGCTCTTAATAGCCAGTTTTCTTACGATTATGGTGGCCGGTGTCGGAACGGCGGTTCGAGGCGGATTGCTTCTCGAATGGGGAAACGCTTTTGGTTTCACCCAGACGGACTTGGGCAAAATCACGGGTGGCGGTTTTACCGGCTTCGGCATGGTCATTCTCCTCGCCAGCTTGTTTCTCGACAAAGTTGGATACAAGCCGTTCCTCTTACTCGCCGGTGTGTTACACGTCGGCTCAGTCGTGCTGACGACTGCCGCAACGGTCGCGTTTAGCGCAAGCGTAGACACGGATCCGGAAGCGGCCAAGAACGCTGCGTATTTCTGTCTCTTCTGGGGCATCTTCATGTTCGCGGTCGCAAACGGAATCTGCGAGGCGGTCATCAATCCACTGATTGCGACCTTGTACTCAAAGGAAAAGACGCATTACCTAAACATTCTACATGCGGGTTGGCCGGCAGGCTTGATCACGGGTGCGATAATGGGTCTTTTCTTGATCGGTAATATCCGTTGGGAAATCGTCCTCGCGCTCTATCTCATCCCGACCGTTATCTATCTCTTCATGATCGCAAAAGAACCGTTTCCGAAGTCCGAAGCGGCGGCTGCCGGTGTTTCTTTTGTCGACATGCTCAAAGAATTCGCCGCGCCGATGTTGTTGTTTCTCCTTGTGCTACACGCATGCATCGGTTACGTCGAACTCGGCACGGATAGCTGGATCGTGAACATCATGGACAATGCGCTCGGCGGCAAGGGTCTCTTTATACTGCTGTATACGTCAACCCTGATGTTCGTCCTGCGATTCTTCGCAGGGCCTATCGTCCATCGCATTAACCCGCTGGGATTGCTCTTCGTTAGCGCTATCCTCGCAGCCATCGGGTTGTATTCACTCGGTTCATTCTCCACGCTCATGGCCATTATGATCGCGGCGACGATATACGGAACAGGCAAAACGTTTTTCTGGCCTACAATGCTCGGCGTGGTTTCCGAACGCTTCCCACGTGGCGGCGCGCTCACTCTTGGTGCTATCGGTGCGGCGGGAATGCTCTCCGCTGGTCTCCTCGGTGGCCCGGGGATCGGCTACACCCAGGATCGCTTTGCATCGGAGAACTTGCAAGCGAGTTCGCCTGAGGTCTTCCAGGAGTATGTGGCAGAAGGTACGAACAGCTTCTTATTCTTCTCGCCGGTGGAAGGACTCGACGGTTCAAAAACGGGGCCGGTCCTAGGAAAAGCAAGTGATCCGTCCGCGACACTCACGGAAGAGGAACAGATGGTGAAGGACGCATCGTTCCACGGCGGTCAGATGGCGCTCAAAGCAACGGCTGCTCTTCCCGCCTCGCTGGCAATTGGATTTCTATTGCTCATCATTTATTTCCGGATGCAGGGTGGGTACAAGCCCATCGAGCTATCCTCGTCTGAGGAAGCCCAGCCACCAGCGATGGAAGAGTATTAGCCCGCGCCTTACACAATGGATGCGGCGCACTAAATCAATCTACGATGCGTCACCAAGCGAGGTGACGCATCGAAACCCGGTGTGGGCCGATCCGGTATCTGGACTTCCGGGTTCGCGCGCACTCGGTCGGTAGCCGCTGCAATAACTATCGTGACACAAATACGACCCGCCCTTCTGTACACGCTTCACCGCGTAAGGTTCGCGTGCATCGAAACTCGATTCGGGACCAGTCGGGTCAATAGTAGGCTCCGTTAGCGGTCGCTTGGCATATGTATCCTGCCTGTAGAAATCGGAACACCATTCCCAAACATTCCCCGACATGTCATACAAGCCGTACCCGTTTGGCTTGAAAGCCTTCACCGGAGAGGTCCCTGTGTACCCATCGTTCGCTTGGTTCTTGTGCGGGAACGCGCCTTGCCAAGTATTGGCTTGACCGCCCTCATCTGTCAGCGGATCGTTACCCCAGACATTCACCATGCCATCAAGACCACCGCGTGCGGCGAATTCCCATTCCGCCTCTGTAGCCAATCGCTTACCCGCCCAGCTCGCGTACGCCATGGCATCGTCCCACGAAACGTGTACGACAGGATGATCGTCCTTACCGTCGATCGAACTGCCCGCCCCTTGTGGATGCCGCCAACTCGCTCCTTTAACATAGCTCCACCATTGAAAATGATTCTCGACTGGAACGGGGTGATCGGGCGGCGTGAACACCACTGATGCCGGTGCCAACATTTCGGGATCGGGTTCCGGTGTACCCGGCGGAAGTTGTTTCATAATCTCTGTGAGATCCGCCGGTTTCTCGGAGGTGGTCACATGATCTGTCGCCTCGACAAATTTCCGAAACTCCGCGTTTGTCACGGGTGTGGCATCCATGAAGAAACCATCGACTTGAACGCGATGAGGTGGCCGTTCCCGTGGGCGCGCCAGTGGTCCGTCGCTCCCCATGGTAAATTCCCCACCGGGAATCCGGATCATGCCATCGGGGGCGTCGGCAACCTCGGTCGAAGCGTCGTCGCACGAGCTCATGAGCGTCGCACAGAGAAATCCGATTAAGACCATTGTATTGGGTATGCTTAACATCTTATCGCTTCTCCGCACGCTTAGCGCACTCGACACAAAAGAAAGCTGTCGGATCGAAATCCATCCGTTTCGCGTCGATGGCGATTCCGCAACCGACACAATCGCCATACGTCCCTTTTTCCAAACGAATAAACGCGCCTTCGATTCGCTTGAGTTGTGTATCCCGGCGCCGTTCCAATTCCTGCGACATCGCCTGCTGCTGCATCGCATCCATACGCGAGAGTCGTCCGACGCGCGTCTGATCCAACTCCACCGGTGACGAGTCGTCTGCAGCCGATTCCTTCTTGTGCAGCAATTCTTCTCGCAACGCATTTAGCCGCGATTCAGCGAGTTTGTGTTGGTCAGAATTCATGGGAGGAAGCATATCGCTTCGGTGAATAATTTGAAAGCTGCGTCACATCGAGGATGCATCAACGAAGGATTTGCATCTCACCCCATGGACTCAAAACCAATATCCGCGTATACTGAGCGCTTCTGCGAGAGTCAATGCCGAAGCCCCTCATGAGCGCATCCCCGATGGTAAACGAATCAGCCTCAGCCAGCGATCTGCTCGCACAACTTCCTCTGCGAAATGTGCCTATGCGTGATCGAGCGCCGTTGCCAATGACCCGCGAAGAAATGGAACAACGCGGATGGGACGAGGTCGATGTCGTTTTCGTCACAGGCGATGCGTACATCGATCACCCCAGTTTTGCGATGGCCATCTTGGGACGTGTCTTAGAGGCAGGCGGATTTCGAGTCGGCATGGTCTCCCAGCCGGATTGGGAAAAGACCGAAGATTGGGAACGGTTCGGCCGCCCACGCCTTTTCTACGCGGTCAGCGCTGGCAACATGGACTCCATGATCAACCACTACACCGCGAACAAAAAAGTGCGCAACGACGACGCATATTCTCCCGGCGGACGAATTGGTTTGCGTCCGGATCGCGCTACACTTGCGTATTGTCAGCGCGCGCGCCAAGCCTACAAAGGCGTGCCGGTCATAGCCGGTGGCGTTGAAGCGTCGCTTCGCCGGCTGGCGCATTACGATTACTGGTCGGATAAAGTCCGCCGATCGATCTTGCTCGACTCGAAAGCGGATCTCGTCGTTTTCGGAATGGGTGAAGATATCATCCTCGAAATCGCGCGACGACTCGATGCAGGCGAACCCGTACAAGCGCTTCGAGATATGCGCGGTGTCGCGTACGCAATGGGGGCTTCCGAGACGCCGCCAGAAGATGCGATTACACTCCCCAGCTATGACGAGGTCGTGGCGGACAAACCAACGTTCGCAGAGGCTACGCGCGTCATTCACAGTGAAACGAACCCGTTCAATGCACGTCGTTTAATTCAGTATCATGATCGACGAGCCGTGGTCTGCAATCCTCCTCGCTATCCCATCAGCCAAAAGGCCATGGACCTCATTTACAGTTTGCCCTACACGCGCAAGCCGCACACGAGTTATACAGAGTCCATCCCCGCGAGCGACATGATCAAGGATTCCGTCACAATCATGCGGGGTTGCTTCGGCGGGTGCACGTTCTGCTCGATCACTGCGCATCAAGGCCGCATCATTCAATCGCGAAGCCACGACTCGATAGTGGACGAGATTAAACAGATGGCCGACGACCCCAACTTCAAAGGTACGGTGAGCGATATCGGCGGACCGACGGCCAACATGTATCAAATGAAATGCAGTAAGCCCGAAGTCGAAGCGGTTTGTCGCCGTCAGTCTTGCGTCCACCCGAAGATTTGCAAATTACTGGGCACCGACCATGCGCCGCTTGTCCAGCTTATGAAAAACACGCGAAACGTTAAGGGCGTCAAACGGGTGATGGTCGCCAGCGGCATTCGAATGGATCTCGCGCGTCGTTCCCCAGAATACATGCGAGAACTCACGCGGCACCACGTGGGGGGCCTCCTTAAAGTAGCGCCGGAACATACCGATCCGAATGTCTTGAACATGATGCGCAAGCCTTCCGGGGACGACTTCGAACAGTTCACAGAGTCATTCAACAAAGAATCGAAGAAGGCGGGCAAGAAACAGTACATCGTTCCGTACTTCATCGCGAGCCATCCGGGCAGCGACCTCGACGCCATGATCCACCTCGCCGTGATGCTCAAACGGACCGGCTATCGCCCGGACCAAGTACAAGACTTCATCCCCGCGCCGCTCGATGTCGCCACGGCGATGTACCACACCGGCATCGATCCCTTCACAAAGAAGCCGGTCTACATCGCAAAACACTTACGCGACCGAAAACTCCAACGGGCCCTCATGCAGTTCTTCAAACCGGCCAACTATTTGGAAGTCCGCAGGGCGCTCATCAATGCGAAGCGTACGGATCTCATCGGAAGTGGGTGCGATTGCCTGATTCCTTCGACACCACCTCCTGAAGCGCTGGATCAACGACGCGATGACGCCAATCAGCGATTCCGGGGCGAATACGTCCACACGATTAAGAGCGGACAAAAGAAGAAGGGGAAGAAAAAGCGATCACGGCACGCGACGGGCCCTGGGTATCGTCCGGATACGAAGAAGTCGAAATAAGAAACGCCCGGTTAAGCGATGATGCTCCTCACAACGGCCGACGGTTCCACGCCGGTGAGCTTCTGATCCAAGCCCTGAGAGGGGAAGCTCAATTTATTGTGGTCGATGCCCAATTGGTGCAGCATGGTCGCGTGTAGATCGCGGACGTGGACCGGGTCTTTGACAATGTTGTAGCAGAACTCGTCTGTTTCGCCATGACTGATTCCACCCTTAATCCCGCCGCCGGCCATCCATGTCGTGAAACAGCGCGGATGGTGATCGCGGCCGTAGTCGGTTCTATCGTTTTCTTTCATCCCTTGCGCAAACGTTGTTCTGCCGAACTCGCCTGCAAAGACCACTAGCGTATCGTCGAGTAACCCACGTTGCTTGAGATCGTGCAACAAACCGGCAATAGGCTGATCGACATCGCGCGCTTGTCCACGCATATGGACGGGAAGTTGGGCGTGATGATCCCAACCACGGTGGAAGAGTTGAACAAATCGCACATCGCGTTCCGCCATCCGCCGGGCCAGCAGGCAATTTCGAGCGAAAGACCCAACCTTGCCGACTTCGGGTCCATACAGATCAAGTGTCGATTGATCTTCCTTACTCAGATCGGTGAGTTCCGGAACAGACATTTGCATCCGAAACGCCATCTCCTGTTGCACCATGGACGTTCGTATTTCAGGATCGCCCGTCACATCTTCCTGTTCGGCATTCACCTTAGCAACAAAGTCCAGCATCTTGCGGCGGGCTTCTCGATTTACGCCGTCGGGATTCGAGAGGAAGAGGACTGGGTCGCCGACGGTCTGGAATGCGACGCCTTGATGCTTGGAGGGGAGAAATCCCGTTCCCCAAAGGCGGCTATAGAGCGCTTGTACGTTCACCTTTCCAGACCAAAATGCCGAGCTCAATACGATAAAATCGGGCAATTCCTTGTTCATGGTTCCCAGGCCGTAGCTAAGCCAAGAACCCATACTTGCATTGCCCGGCATTTCCGATCCCGTGCAAAAGAACGTCTTCGCAGGGTCGTGATTAATGGCCTCGGTATGTGTGGATTTAATGAGGCAAATGTCATCCGCATGCGCGGAGAGATGTGGCAAGAGTTCGCTCATGACCAATCCGCTGTCGCCTTGGGGCGCGAACTTAAAGATGGACGCGCAGATCTCCTGCTTTTTTCCACGCGTCATCGTGGTGACTCGTTGCCCTTTGCTGATCTCCTCCGGGAGCGCCTGCCCGTGAAGCCGCTCCAAATTTGGTTTATAGTCGAACAGGTCCAACTGACTCGGTCCGCCCGCCATGAACAAGAAAATGACGCGCTTCGCACGCGGAATATTCTTGTAGGACGACTGCGCGTTGGCATCGTTCGGCCCCGCCATATTCCCAAAGGCCGCAGCGCCCAATCCCATCGCCGCATTCTTGATGAATTGGCGACGGTTCAGCGTATCGCAAAACTGTTGGAATTGACCGTTCATTATCGTCTTATCTTTGCGAGTTCCAGATTCAGCAGACTATGCGTCAGCATCGTCCATGCGGCGAGTTCAACGCGATCATCAGATTCGGATTCGCTAAGATCCGACGTGAGCGAATCCGTGAGCGCGCGATCATTCTTATAAAGGTCCGTAAACGCGATCAGCGTTTCGTTCATAAGATTCAGTCGGTCCGGCTCAGGTTCATGCGAGGTGATCTTCTCATAGATCAAGCTCAGCCGGTCATCGATACTGAGATCGAGGTCGAGCGCCGATGCCGCACACGCTTTCGCTGCCTTGAAGTACTCTTGTTCGTTCATCAACAGGAGTGCTTGCAGCGGTGTATTGGTCCGTTCACGCCGCGCCACACAGAATTCGCGGGAGGGCGCATTCATGACCGTCATTTGCGGCGGCGGCATGCCACGTCTCCAATACGTGTAGAGACTACGACGGTAGATACTGTCATCCTCGTCAGCGATATACGTTGAGGGCTCGGCCATGCTCACCATCTTCCACAACCCAGGAGGCTGTGGAGGCTTCACACTTCTACCGTACATCGTTCGATTGAGCTGACCACTGACCGCTAGAATCTGATCGCGAATCATCTCGGCGTCCATGCGATACCGCGATCCCCTCGCCAACAATCGATTCTCAGGGTCGCTTCGAAATTCATCAGGCTCCGCGTCAGAACGCTGCCGGTACGTATTGGACAGTACGATTGATCGCACCAACTTCTTTACATCCCAACCGGAATCAACAAAATCCCTCGCGATGTCATCCAGCAACGCGGGATGACTCGGCCATTCTCCTTGCGCGCCAAAATCTTCCGAAGTCTTCACCAAACCGACGCCAAAGAATTGCTGCCAAACGCGATTGACCGCCACGCGAGCCGTCAGGGGATGATTTGGATCGACGAGCCATTCCGCCAAATCCATTCGCGAGTACGCCTCGTCCTTCTCCTTCATCGGGGGGAGGAAGTCCGGCGTGTTGCGTTCCACCGCATCCCCAGGCGCATCATACGCGCCTCGAACCAACATGGTCGCCGGTCTTGGCGGCACCTTCTCGCTCATGACCATCGCGCCGGGGACACCTCTCAACAGCTTCTTTTCGTCGCGTCCTAATTTCTCGATTTCCCTCGTGAGACTCGCGACGCTTTCGGATCGCGTCTTTTGAGTCCAAGCGTTTTCATGATTCGGATCATGAACTTCGACTGCTGTATTCCAGGATGCTTCGTCATTCGCTCTAGCCTGCCAGTTCGCGCTCGAAGTGAATGTCTTCGCTTCCCCTCCCACTTCATACTCAAGAATAAAAGCAAAGCCCGCCTTCCCTGCCGCTTCAGCCGTAATGACGTTCTCGCCCGGTGTTAGAATCTCGCTGACCTCCGAAGAAATGCCGCGGTCCAGCGCATACGATCGCCCAAGAGGCGTTCCATTAATACTCACATCGGCTCGCGATATCCCGACGAACCGAACGAACGCTTTATCAGGCGTCGCTCCTAGCTGCAAAGTCGTTTCGAATTCAGCCTTATTTGACTTTTCTTCGGCGTCAACCCAAATCCAAGGCACGGATACTTTTTCAAGCTGCTTCGGCCACTTTTCAGACTGCTTCAGATCGTTCTGAATCGACGATCGCTCGGCACTCAAACTCTCGACATCCGCTTTGTATTCGGCGAGTTGCCGATCTTGTTCCGGTGTTGTGAGATGGATGAACGGTGGCTGAAAACCCCGCTCTGGGGCACGGGTCGTTTCTGGTTCTCCGCTGAAATTATTGAAGAAGGCGTAGAACTGATAGAAATCCTTCTGGCTAATGGGATCGTACTTGTGATCGTGGCATTGCGCACACTGAACCGTCATCCCGAGGAACGTCGTACCAAAGGCCTCTACGCGGTCGAGAACATTCTTATGAAGACTTTCCTCCGGCAACGCCGTCCCACGATCAATGATGAGGTGAAGCCGATTAAAACCGGACGCGACCAATTGATCCCGGCTGGGTTCTTCGTACAGATCCCCTGCCAGTTGGTATTTCACAAATTCATCGAACGGGAGATTCGCGTTGAAGGAACGAATAATCCAGTCACGGTAGGTCGTGAAGTCGCGATTGAAATCTTTGTGCATGCCGTTCGTATCCGCCAAACGCACGAGGTCCGCCCAATAACGGGCCATGTGCTCGCCGTAGCTTTCGCGATCCAATAAGTCGTCGATTACGCCGGCATAGGCTTGGGGACTCTCGTCGTTGATGAAGGTGTCGATCTCTTCCAGCGTTGGCGGCAGACCTGTCAAGTCGAACGTAACGCGCCGCAGGAGTGTGCGCTTATCGGCCTCATCTTTGGGTTGCAACCCTTCTCGTTCAAGCCTTGCCAATACGCGATTGTCGATCGAGCCCTCTCCCCATTTCTCATTTTCAATTTTGGCCGCAGCCGATTTTTCCGGCGCGAGAAATGACCAGAAAGACTGGTATTCAGCACCATCCAATATCCAACGCTTGATCACGGCACGTTCTTCGGAAGTCAACGGCTCCTTATGCGCATCCTTTGGCGGCATCCGGTCTTTTTCATCTTCCGCGGTGACCTTGAACCACAGTTCGCTATCGTCAGGTTTACCGGGCGAGATGACGTTCGTATTCTTCCGAGGCGTCAGCGCGCCTTCGTCACCATCAGGAAGATCGAGTCGCAGCTTTTTCTTGCGATCCTCTTCACTCGGCCCATGGCAAGCAAAGCACTTGTTCGCAAAAATCGGGCGAACATCACGATTGAACGTAACGGCATCTTCCGCGACCGCCAGGACCGAAGTTATAGAGAAACAAAGCGTAGCTGCTACGACTTTTAGGAGACTCGCGCACATTTCAGTAGTAGTCTCGACATTGAGGACATCCCAACAACTGTACGACGGGCGCGAAAATTTTCCCGCGTCGACCTTGCGAGTGATTCACGACCAATCTAACCCGATCTAATCAGAACCATGAGGACCAGTCAAGCCTACTGGATGATGCCACCCCCTATGAACAGCGCGACATGGCGACTGCTCGCCTGCGTCTTGATCAGGTTGAACGGTAGACGCATGTATATTTAGCCACAGATTGACACAGATGAACACAGATAAGGGGTTCACGTGATGGGTGAAAATGTTGAGATTACGGAGACGATTATTGGTTGCGTCTATACCGTCGCTAACTCCCTGGGACACGGTTTCTTGGAGAAGGTGTATGAGAATGCGCTCGTGATTGAGCTGCGGAAGGCCGGGGTTGGAGTCGCACAACAACATCCAATCCCCGTGCTGTACGACGGGGAGCTTGTTGGCGATTTCTACGCGGACTTGCTTGTGGAAGGGAAGGTGATTGTGGAATTGAAAGCCATCAAGGCGTTCGAGGACATCCACATGGCGCAGACCTTGAATTACTTAAAGGCAACTGGACTCAAAACGGGGGTTGCTACTAAATTTTGGCACACCCAATGTGCAAGTGAAACGCATCAGCCTGTAGAACGCAACAGATGAACGCGGACAAACCCAGATCGCTCTTCATCTGTGTTTATCTGTGTCCATCTGTGGCCAATGATCGTTATGCGTTCGCTTGCGCCTTAATTAGATTTAGCGCGCTTCCGGCCTTGAACCATTCGATCTGCGTTTCATTGTACGTGTGATTCGTCTTGATTTCGTCCGAACTGCCATCTTTGTGGTTGAAAACGAGCGTCAACTGTGTACCCGGTGCGAACGCTTTCAACCCAACGATATCAATGGTGTCGTCTTCCTGGATTTTGTCGTAGTCCGCGGGATCGGCGAAGGTGAGGCCGAGCATGCCTTGCTTTTTTAGATTGGTTTCGTGGATACGTGCGAAGGATTTTACGAGGACCGCGCGAATGCCAAGGTGGCGCGGCTGCATGGCGGCGTGTTCCCGGGAGGAGCCTTCGCCATAGTTCTCATCGCCGACGACGACGCTGCCAATGCCATCAGCTTTATACGCACGTTGCACTGCGGGCACGCTATCGTACTCACCGCTGAGTTGATTCTTGACGTGACCCGGCTTGTCGTAAAATGCGTTGATTGCGCCGGTGAACGTGTTGTCCGAGATGTTGTCGAGATGTCCGCGGAACTTGAGCCATGGACCGCCCATGGAGATGTGGTCAGTGGTGCATTTGCCCTTCGCTTTGAGGAGCAGCTTTAGCCCTGTGAGGTCGGCACCGTCCCACGGCGCGAAGCCTTCGAGTAACTGCAATCGTTTCGAGTCCGGAGACACAACGACTTCGATGCTACTACCATCGGCGGCTGGTTCGATGTAGCCGGGGTCTTCGCACGCGAAGCCTTTCGGCGGGAGTTCTTTACCGACGGGAGGATCGAGACGAACTTTTTCGCCGTCTTCGTTCGTGAGATCGTCGGTGAGGGGATTGAACGTCAGGTCGCCGGCGAGGACGAGCGCGGTGACGAGTTCGGGTGATGCAACGAATGCGTGGGTTCCGGGATTTCCGTCGTTACGCTTTGCGAAATTGCGGTTGAAGGACGTCACAATCGAATTCGGTTCTTCGCCACCGCTGCGGTGACGCGCCCATTGTCCGATGCAAGGGCCACACGCATTCGCGAGTACAACACCGCCGATACCTTCGAAGGCGTCCAGTTGGCCGTCACGCTCGACGGTATACCGGACTTGCTCCGAGCCGGGTGTCACGGTGAATTCCGCGCGGGCTTTGAGCTTTTTATCTACGGCTTGTGTCGCTAGTGATGCTGCGCGATCCATGTCTTCATAGGAAGAGTTCGTGCAGGAACCGATAAGACCGACTTCCATGGTGCGGGGCCAATCGTTCGCGACAACCGCGTCGGCGAATTCGCTGATAGGAAACGCGCGGTCGGGCGTGAAGGGACCGTTGATGTACGGTTCCAAGGTGGACAAATCGACTTCGACGACTTCGTCGTAGTATTTACCGGGGTCGTCCATGACTTCTTTGTCCGAACGCAAGTGTTCGCGCACAGCGTTGGCCGCGTCAGCGATATCGTCCCGATCGGTCGAGCGCAAGTAGCGTTCCATTGCATCGCCGTATTGGAATACGGAAGTGGTCGCGCCAATTTCTGCACCCATGTTGCAAATCGTGCCCTTACCCGTGCAAGAGAGGCCGTCTGCACCATCGCCGAAGTATTCGACAATTGCGCCCGTGCCACCTTTTACGGTGAGGATGCCGGCGACTTTAAGGATGACGTCTTTCGCGGATGCCCAACCGGTCAATTCGCCGGTAAGGTGAATACCGATGAGTTTCGGAAACTTCAATTCCCACGGCATGCCAGCCATGACATCGACCGCGTCTGCACCACCGACGCCTACGGCAATCATCCCGAGTCCACCCGCGTTTACGGTGTGAGAATCGGTACCGATCATCATGCCGCCAGGGAATGCGTAATTCTCCAGGATTACCTGGTGAATGATGCCCGCGCCCGCTTTCCAGAAACCAATGCCGTACTTATTCGACACGGAGGCGAGAAAATCGTACACTTCGCGGTTCACGTCGATGGCTTTGACGAGGTCTTCATCAGCACCCGTCTCCGCTTGGATGAGGTGATCGCAATGGACGGTAGAAGGGACAGCCGTCTTCGCTTTCCCCGCTTGCATGAATTGCATCAACGCCATTTGTGCAGTGGCGTCCTGCATGGCAACGCGGTCTGGTGCGAAATCGACATAGTCAACGGATCGTGCGTGCGGCTTATCCGGAATCGCGTCGAACAAATGCGAGTAGAGGTTCTTTTCCGTCATCGTCAACGGCCGTCCGAGCAGTGCTCGCGCCTTCTCAACTTTCGCCGGTAGCTCTTCATACACCCGTCGAATCATGTCGATGTCATACGCCATGGTCATACCTTTCGTGTTATGCGTGCGCCCGATATTGGGGGTAGTTGCGTGGTGGAAATCGCCTCGCGGTGCGGCGGAAGATCGCCAGCGGAATTGCCGCAAAGACGCATATATACTACTAAATAGGGGGTATCGGGAGCAAATTATGCGCCCGCGCTGTTTATCGATATTGCAATTCGCGGTCAGGCGGTTCCGAACACACCGCGAGGACAAAAATAATTACACACCGTTTCATCGGTGTTACAACAAAGCTATTGCACGGACTCCGGTGATGTCACTTTGACGACACCTAACGCGCTCAGGACAAACATCAAGATGCCGAGTGCGCCAACGCCGTAACCTGAAAGTACGACGAATCCACCGCGCGGTCGGGCGAGCAAGTATGACTCTTTGGGGTTGACTGGATTGTAGTAGACGGTTACTTTCGCGCCGACCTCGAACGGGTTTATTTCTCTCGCGATCTCGGAACGGTCTTCGTAATACAACACTCCCGATTCAAACGTGGAGGATTGATGTGGCTTCCCGTCCACTTCATATTCATACTGGATGTCCGGAACTGCCCGTTGTTCACCGGCGTTCATCTGGCGCTTGGTCTCCGCCTTTAGCAATTTCCCTTCGGCCTTTGGCCAGCCACGTATTTCTCGATTCTTGCCTCCCATGACGTCACCGGCCATGACGACACCAACACCAACCGCGAGCACCACGAGTGAAAACACCATCGCCTTGATCCGTTGCATCATCAATGTCTCCTTCGGAAGCCACCCTTCCAGATCGTCCGCTACGCACCCTCACCATACGCTTCTCCACCTCATGCGTCATCTATCCCTCCGTTGAACAATGCTCTGCACGAAGCAGTATCCGAGGGCGACTTGGTGACTCGGCATCCGGAAAAAGTGTACGATGCAGTACATAACACGGGTCCAATACTTCGCCTAGCGATTGTTTTGTTTTAGCGAGGATTTCGCGATGAATGAAAACGAAGCAAAAGCGCTGTTTCGTCAGGCAGCGGACGTCTATAAAGATCGCGATTACAAAGATGCGATAAAGATATTCGATCGGCTGGATGCAGCGTTTCCGAATAACGTTCGTGTCATGTACCCGCGCGCACGGTGTCTAGCAAAACTCGGACGAAATGACGAGGCAGTGGCACTGTGTGATGCGCTTATTACGCGCCACGGATTTGCACAGGCCGCAGCGTTGCGATCGCAACTTCAACCGGGCGCAGACCCGCCCAGCGCGATGCCACTTGATTTCGACGACGCGGCATTCGATCCGTTGGACCTGAACGTAGACGAGAAACTGGCGAGCGTTTTCGATCGTCCGGTTGTGACTCAGGCGCGCTCGACTCCGTCGCCTATGGTCATTGGCGCTGTGGTTGTCGGCGTGATCGTGGTGTTCATTGGCGTGTACGGAGTTTTCGGAGGATCAAGTGACTCCGGTAAGGGATCGGGAGATCCCAGCGTCGCGACACCTTCCGGCGACACAAGTCCGGTAGCGACGTCACCGGATTCAATGCCGCCCATTGATTTGTCGGGCGATCCCGAGCTGGTTCGGGTTCAGAATAGCGAGTCGGCTGACGGGGTCACCGTAAATGCATCGATAGAGTATGGGGTGTGGACGAATTGCGGGAGCTATGAGGCGTTCCTTGCCAAGTACGCGGCGTGCGAACCCGCCGCGATTCGCATGGTTGCTATGGGGACAATCGTGATCGAGTTTCGCGTGCTCGGCGCACAGGACGGTGTCTGCCAGATCGAAATGCGTTCCGTCGAAATGCCGATATACGAATCGTGGAGCGGCAAATCCATGACGTGCCCGTGTGACAATTCGATCGAGTTTATCAAAATGACCGAGCAACTCGGCCCTCAAGGCATTCTCGATGGCACGCTCGAATGCGAGGGTGCCCTATTCGAAGCCATCAAGGAAACAATGAGTCAGTATCAACAGTAATGACCGTTCGGGCAAGCGTACATCAGTGGACACTTCGTGTAGTACGGAGTAACGATGAATAGAACGAATGTCGCGATCTGGTTTATCGTGCTGTCGGTCGTCGCGACGGTTGGACTCGCAGCGAATCCGATTATCGCGATTCTTGTTGGAATGGGCGCGATCGCTTTTCTAGTTCGATTGCAGAATAACGCTGCGGCTTCTGCTTGGACGCAGTCGCGATTTGCGCGAGTGGCGCTTCCCGTGATCGCGGTTGGTATATGCTTGGCCTTCGTATACGCCGCAGTATTGGCCGTGCGCATCGCGTCCAATTTCGGCCCCGTTCGGTAGAACGATCACTGGGCGACTACGCGGCGGACGTCGTAGAGTTTGACGCTGGTTTCTTTTCCACGGGGCCGGTGGTCGCCGACGTAATCCACCGCAAGCGCTGCGGGTAGGTTTATGGCATCGATCACGGCGTCGGACGCGACGAACGACCGGCCGTCTTTCTTGGCAAATTCTTCTATACGCGCGGCGGTGTTCATGATGTCGCCGACAAAGACGATATCTCGCTTAATGTCGCCGAGTTCACCCGCGACGACTGTGCCCCCGTGTATCCCCGCGCGAAAACGGGGCTGGCGCGCGAAAAGTCGTTCGAACTCGGGTGCCATTTCGGCGAGCACATCTTCGATGAGAAAGAAACACCGGAGACAATTGCCGTCTCTCAACCCCTTTTCCCATTTCCACGTGATGACCACTTCGTCTCCAACATATTCGTGGATCTCACCGCGTGTTTCGAGAACCGGTTCGGTAAGGGCGTTTACGAATTTGTTCAACAAACTGTAATACGCCTTCCCCCCCATTTGTTCAGCCATAGCAGTCGACCCTCGGAGGTCCAGAAACATAAAGATCCGGTCTTCTTCTTTTGGGCGGTGATAGGTTCCGGCGATGAAATACCGGAGTACGTTGTGACCTATGAGGCGGTTCATTTGGAGTACGAATTCGACCGTGACAGCAAGGGTGAAGAAGACCGGAATGACTTTTAGTACTTGGGTGTCTAACAGAAAATCTACCGGTCCACCCGTAACCTCCTCTGGACTGCGTGACATCACAGAGAACAGGCGACCTATATGAAATAGGACCAAATATATGACCGCATTGGCGAGTAGGCTCACGGTAAAACTCAATCGGTGGAAATAGACCCGGAATAACTGGTCGCGTACAAACTGGGTGTAGCCTCCGACGAGTCCGGCGATAATTGCGCCGTCCATCACGCCGCGCAGCAATGATCCCATCGTCGGCGAAACGGTGATGTAGTTGATCGGCGGTCCAATTGATATCCCGGCGACGATGATGATCAGCCATAGGCGAATCCGTCGGCGTGTTTCGTTGCGTAATTTCATTGTTGTTCCCGATTTCCTTTTCGGACATTCTAACCGGAAATGGCCATCGATTGGCTGGTATGGGCACAAACGGCAATTACACTGGTAGGGTAGTATACGTTCGTGCCGTTGGTACGATACGCATATAGGGGAGATCGCTCATGATGAAACGATGTTCGCAGTTTGTCGTGTTGGTTACGCTGGTCGTTTTTCTGTCGGGTTGCCCGGGCGCATCGACGCTTGGTGTATGGATATTGACGTTCGATGGAGATCCTACTCTTTTTGGATTGGACTTCCAGGCAAACGGCACGGTAACAGCGGTTGACGTAGGCAGCAATGCGAATCTCGCGGGCACTATGACGTGGGTGCGCATCTCTGACTCGGAAATTCTAATTCGCCAGGAAGTCTCGGGAGAATTATGGGTTTTCTACGGCAGGTTGGGGTCGGCAACGACGATGAGTGGGGGCCAGCAAAAGATTGTCGGAACCGGATCTGGATCCGGGAATTTGTGGTCCGCCACGAAGACTTGAGCCACAACTGACGTGTACAAAGATTATGAGCGTCTAAGGGGAGAGGAACTATGGCAAAACGCCTCGTCTTGTTTGGGGTCTTGATCGTGTCGCTGGTTCTCATGCCGGGGTGTCCCGGCGCGGGAAGCGCCTTCGTCGGCACGTGGGTGCTGACCGTCAACGGCACGGACTACGGATTGGAAGTGTTGCCGAACGGCGAGGCAACGTCGTTTGCGGTTAACGCAACGCTTGGCGGAACGTTGAAGTGGTTCGCGGACGGCGATCAATTCATCATGAACCAAGACAACGCCGGTTCTTCGCTCATGTACACCGGAGGAATATCCATGGACGGCAGCTCCATGGCCGGTGGTCGCGTAATCTGGTCAGGTCAGAATACAGGAAACGGCACCACTTGGTCGGCTGCCCGGATGTGACGGTGATGCTCTTCTTGCCTTTGATATTGTCTGCGATTGTTGCCGCTGAAGAGTCGCCTTGGTCACGACACACAATTGACGATGCGTCGCAAGGCGCGGACGGTGTACGGTTAGGCGACGTCAATCGCGATGGGTTTATGGACATCGCGACCGCGTGGGAAGAAGGGGGCGTCGTTCGTGTTGCAGTGCATCCAGGGAACGCAGATGTACGCGAGCCTTGGCCGTCTGTCACTGTGGGTACCGTGAAATCAGGCGAGGACGCAGTGTTCGTTGATCTGGATGGTAACGGTCAGCTTGATGTCGTGAGCGCGTGCGAGGGCAATGTTCGATCCATCTTTGTGCATTGGGCTCCCGACAACGCGGACCATCTGCTATCGGCCGATGGATGGAAAACTGAGCGACTTCCCGTATCCGAACAGCGCATGAAATTTATGTTCGTCTTGCCGATGGATGTGAACGATGATGGCCGAATCGATCTTGTTGCTGCGGGCAAGGGCAATGGGGCTGCGTTGGGTTGGTTTGAATCGCCGGACTCGCCGCGTGACCTAGGCGCATGGACGTGGCATGAACTGACACCCGTGGGTTGGGTGATGTCGATCCGATCAATCGACCTCGATGGCGATAGCGATGGCCGCAACGATGTACTCGTTTCCGATAGACGCGGACCCAGCCGGGGCGTGTTTGGTCTAGTACGACCGAACGACCCGCTTCAAACATGGCGACGGATCGAAATCGGTGGACACGACGCAGAAGTGATGTTTATCGATGCGAAGCCGAAAGGCTTCGGGTTGTTCGAATTAGCGTGGGTAGAGAAACCCGGACCGGTGCACTGGATGACGCTGAATGCGAAAGCGCTTGATCAGGGGCTTGCACGTCGGCGATCACTCGAGATGCCTTTGAATGTTGGGGGCGGAAAAGCAGTGGCGCTGGGTGATTTGAACGACGATAAGATGATGGACATCGTCGTTTCGTGCGAAAGCGCCGACGGGAAACCTGGTGTCTTCGCACTCCTCTATCCGTCTGCTGCAGGCGCGCGAGTTCCCAGTTGGCGCTTCGAAGACATCAGCGGATTGGAAGGCACAAAATTCGACCGAATTGAACTCATCGACCTTGATGGTGATGGCGATTTAGATGTGTTGACATGTGAAGAACGGGAAAACCTCGGCGTAATTTGGTATGAGAATCCGCTGCGATGAGCACTAGCGAATCTTCACAGAACCCTCCGCCGTTACCGAAAGGCCGCGCGTCGCGGTCACTCCCCGAACAACCGAAGTTCATCTCCCGCACAATCGCGTGTGCGGTCATTTTGTTTGGCGGCATCGCGATCATCTTTCTCTTCAGCGCTTTGCTGAGCGTGTATCGTGCGAACTATCTGGGTTTAACATTCTATGGCCTCGCATTCCTCGTTTTTGCAGCCGCCGCTGCCGCTGTCCGCATCATCGCGGACCGTACGTACAAAAAGTTGGTGCAAGGGTTTTATGACGCGGGTAAGGACTGGGAAAACGCTTCCTTTTCGATCTTCGCGCGCCCTTCTACCCCGGGCGATCAGCGTGACCGCGACATCATCGCGTGGGCGCGCGATTCGAACTTGACCTACTACGAAGTTAGAACGCTCCCGTTGCTTACAAAGATTTTCTACATGATGCATTTTGGAAAGATGCGCGAAAAAATCATGAAGCAGTACCAGCAGGAAATCCCGGATTCCAACCCGCTCAAATTCCGATATTGGCGCAATCTGACCCCGCAAATGAACCGGCACTGGGAAAACTATTTCAGCGCACACCCGGACTTCCTCGATTTTGCCGACGACCGGCTCTATGCGCCTTGGGCCGGCCTGGTCTGGGGCATGGCGATCGCGGGATTCCTGGACCGAATGGTCATCGGTAAACAGGGGCATCACGAACTCCTGGCCTTCGACCAGACAACGGTCGACAAAGACGATCCGAAGAAGCAAGTGAAATGTACCCGCGTCATGGTCTCCAGTCCCTATCGACTGAAGAGACTCTTTATCGCCCCCGAAAGAAAAGGAGACTCGCACGGGGATGTAGATTTCGAATCGATCGAATTCAACGAAAACTTTCGCGTGGAGGCGGACGAAAAGCGATGGGCATACGATGTCATCACGACCCGAACGATGGCGATCTTACTTAAGCACAAAGGGTTCGTTGTAGATTTTGATGCCCACTACATCACCGCACACAAAGGCGACATATTACTCACACCGATTGAAATGAACGAGGCGATGACGCTGCTGGTGGGCATGGCCGATCTTCTTCCTAGCTACTTGTCCACTACGTGACGCGGTAACACATTTCAACGAAGCCGTTATGGTAGGCAGGACTACCATAGCCGACGTTACAGAGGAGATACGCGAAATGAATCTCAACCGAAATCACCTACCGGCAACGGCGGGCATCACACCGGACGCATCTTTCTTATTGCGGCTATGGGTCGCCTTGCTCGACCTCTTGTTACGACTATTCCCCGGATTGCCAATACCGATTCCGTAGGCCGCGTCCTCCACCTCGATGTCCTCCCTTCCCCCACTCCAACGCCGGTATGGACGACGTAAAAGCAAAAATACGCGGGGGGGGTTGTGCGGTTTTTTGTGAGGCCGTTCCAGAATGGCTCGAAATGAGCGTAGGTTAGACACGGCTGTCACATGATAATCGATTGAATCTACCGACGACCTTCTTGCTTGGCACCGGATTCATGGTTATCGACGAAGGATGAATCCGGTGATCATGAGGACTACACCGGGGATGAGCGTGATGATTCCTATCATGACGCCTTGCGCGCCGGTTCCCACACCTTCTGCTCCGGGATCGGCGTCGAGGGAGGTGATGATTACTTCCCATAGGATTAGGCATGTTGGCCATGCGATGAGCGCCCATCCGATGTAGAAGATGGCAGAGTAGTTTCGTTCTTGTCGTCTGTACGTAAGGATGAGATCGATGATGAGGCTGAATAACCCAAATCCGACGATTAATAGCAGTATCAAGTAGAGAGTAATCAACGTGGACCCGATTCAGCGTGTTCAGGCTGCGCGTGTTATTTTTTGGGCCGCTCGAAATCGTGCTGGTAGTATCCATCGTTCAGCTTACTGACGAGGTCTTTCGTTTCGGCGAGATCGACTTCGAGTAGTTCGCGCATGGATACGAATCCACAGAGGTTTTCTTCTTCGTCGAGAATGACGAGATGGCGAAAATTTTTCCCGAGCATGAGCGCCTTCGCGACATCGTATCGCTCGTCGATGGAGACATGGAAGACGGGCGTGGTCATCACGTCGCGAACGGACGTCTTATCCGGATCCAATTTCTGGTGCACGACACGCCGCATGAGATCGCGTTCGGAGAAAACGCCGACCACTTTCTGGTTTTCGCACACCGCAATCGCCCCAATTTCCTTCTCGAAGAGATACCGGACCACTTCGGTCACGGAATCCGAGGGCGTCACGGAGTACGCGTCGCGTTGGCCGACGACTTCACGGATGGTTTTCATTCGGTGACCTCCTGTCTAGTCGATTCGAATAGTGTACAGTACCTGTCAAATGGACGATCCAAGTTACTCCCTAGTCATTCCGGCGTATAACGAGGAGGCGTATTTGCCACGTCTGCTGGACACGGTAGACGCTGCGCGCGCCCAATTCAGGCTCGGGGCGGACGCGGTAGAAGTGATTGTTGCGGACAACCAGTCTACGGATGAAACGGTTCGCGTTGCCCGAGAGCGAGGCTGTCGAGTCGCGACGATTGAGAAACGGTGTATCGCCGCGGTTCGAAATAGCGGTGCGGCATTGGCCACGGGTGACATCTTGTGTTTTGTCGATGCCGACATGCGAATACATCCCGACACCTTCATCGCAATCGATGCAGAAATGCGTACCGAGAAATACGTTGCCGGCGCAACCGGTGTCACGTTGGAGCGCCATTCGCCAGGCGTTCTCGCGGCGATGGTGATCATATTCCCGATGGTTTGGGCTGCTGGAATGGATACCGGGGTTGTGTTTTGTCGGCGCGAAGATTTCGACGCGGTTGGGGGGTATAACGAAGAGTTGTTGATGGCCGAAGACGTGCAATTTCTCCTCGACCTACGAATGCTGGGGCGCACGCGTGGACAACGTCTCGTACGCGCGACATCGGCAAAGGCGTTGAGTTCGACACGCAAATGGGACGAACATGGTCAATGGCACTACTTTCGTTTGATAGCCATGTTTTTCGTAACACGATTCATCCTGCCTCATAAGGCGGACGAATTTGTTCAGAAGTACTGGTACGGCGATCAGCGAACGCCAGTGAAGAAAGAGGTACGCCATTAATGCACAATGATGTAGTACGTGCCGGAGGCGCGTGCGACGATGTCGCCGACGTTGTCGCGCAGATCAGATTCTAGGTAGGCGATGCGTTTGCCTTTCTTAATGACGTCGGTCTTACAAGTGATCGTGCCTTCTCGGACGGCTTTGTAGTAACTCATCTTGATTTCGACCGTGGTGGATAGTTCGTTGTCCTTGAGCATGGGCATGATGGCGAAAGCCATTCCCGTGTCGGCGAGGGTGTACGTGGCGCCGCCGTGGACGACTCCACCAGGGTTGAGGTGCCCTTCCTCGACATCAATTTTGCATTCGGACTTGCCGGGCTCCGCGTGGACGAGTTGGACGCCGACGAGTCCTGGGAACCGGTTCGGAAAAACGTTTTCGTTGACTTGGCTGGGATCGAGTTGCAATGGTACGTCCTTTCTAGGAAATGGCGCAGAAGAGTTGAATTGTGCCAGACAGGGCGCTGGTATTTCGACCGGGGCCCACCGCGCAAAAATTGAGGACGTACTCGCTTGAATAAGACGAACAAATCATCAGATCTGGATTCCTATGAATTGCGGCCCGTTCGACCTCGCGATAAAGACGGCATCATTTCGCTGATTGACACGATATTCCGTGAATACGGCGATGAGATTTTCCTGGATGGCGCGGATTCGGATTTACTTGATCTCGCCGCGCACTATGAGCCGGGGTTATTCATGGTGTTCGCCAATGGTGATGACGTGCGGGGCACCGTCGCGTTGGAATACCATGAGAAAGACCCGTCCATTGTTATTCTCCGAAGGATGTATTTGAACGCGAAGTTGCGCGGCACGGGAGCGGGCGCGCGGCTCATCAATTGGGCGTTGACAAAAGCCGTTGAAGTGGACGCGCGGCGCATGGAACTCTGGACGGACACACGATTCGAGCGCGCTCACTTCTTCTACAAGAAAATGGGCTTCACCGATTCCGGTGAAGTGCGGGCGATGAATGATGGCGCGATGCCGTATGAAGAGTACATGTACTATAAGGATTTCTAGGTATGAAACCGCCCTTTTGGAATCGGACTCTCTCTTACATCGAGATCATGGCACCCTAATTTCAAGACCGGACCGTTCGTGATAGAATCCCATGTCCTCACAAAATACTACCGATCGGTCGGGATGTTTTGTTGCCTGCTCGTTGAGCGAATTCCCCGTCATTATTGTCGCTCACAGGCTTGAAAAGGAACTAATTATAAACTGTATTAATACTAATTATTGAAATAATTGTCTTGACATATACTCGCTCTATCATTAGATTTGCCCGATGTGGATGTGAATTCATCTACAGCCTCTACAGATTTGGATGCTCGCACCGGGTACGGGACATCGGCAAATGCGCCGGGTTCGCTGGGCGGGACAACGCAGGATATGAGAGGACACTCCGATGGTAGACAGTGCAACCGCTGCGGTGGACCACGAAAAGAACGATCTTTCGAAGCTGGGCATTAGCCAGGAGTCGATTGAAGCACTTGAGACGGAGTGGACGTCGGACGAGCGTTGGTCGGGAATTACCCGTCCATATTCGGCGGAGGAAGTGCTACGCGCGCGTGGCACGATGAAGGTTGAATTCACGCTGGCGGCCGCGGGATCTAAGCGGCTGTGGCACCTACTCAAGACTGAACCGTTCGTTCGTGCACTGGGCGCGCTTACGGGTAATCAGGCGGTGCAACAAGTCGAGGCCGGACTCAAGGCCATCTACTTGAGTGGTTGGCAGGTTGCGGCGGACAACAATCTCGCGGACAAGATGTATCCGGATCAAAGTTTGTATCCCGCGAACAGTGTCCCGACGGTCGTAAGCAAAATTAACAACGCGCTTCGGCGTGCGGATCAGGTTCAAGTGCTCGACGGGCGGAAGAACGGTCCGTATTGGTTTGCACCGATTGTTGCAGATGCGGAGGCCGGCTTTGGCGGTCCGTTAAACGCATTTGAACTGATGACGAGCATGATTGAAGCAGGCGCTTCGGGCGTTCACTTCGAAGATCAGTTGTCGTCGGCGAAGAAGTGCGGACACATGGGCGGCAAAGTGCTGGTGCCAACGAGTGAATTCATCACGAAACTCATTGCGGCGCGCATGGCGGCTGATATTGCTGGCGTGCCAACGGTGCTCATTGCGCGTACGGACGCGGATGCGGCGAAGTTACTCACGAATGATATTGACGAACGGGATCAGCAGTTCCTCACCGGTGGGCGTACCGCGGAAGGGTTTTACAATATCAAGGGCGGAATCGAGCAGGCCATCGATCGCGGCCTGAGCTACGCGCCGTATGCCGACATGATCTGGTGCGAGACCTCGACTCCGGACTTGGACGATGCACGCAAATTCGCGGACGCGATTCACGAGGAATTCCCGGACAAGATGCTGAGCTATAACTGCTCACCTTCGTTTAACTGGAAGCGCAATCTGGATGACGCGACGATCGCGGAGTTTCAGACCGAGCTTTCAAAGATGGGCTACAAATTCCAGTTTGTGACGCTGGCCGGTTTCCATTCGCTGAATCTCGGCATGTTTAACCTAGCGCGAAAATACAGTGAAGACGGCATGGCTGCGTACGCCCGGTTCCAGCAAAAGGAATTCGATTTCGAAAAAGGCAGCGGATATATGGCCACAACGCACCAAAAATTCGTGGGCACCGGCTTCTTCGACCGCGTGATGGAAAGCGTATCGGGCGGCGAATCTTCTGTCTCCGCACTCAAGGGATCGACAGAAGAAGCACAATTCGATGCGGGGAATGGCAACGGCCAACCCGACTAAAGCAGGCTCAATTGCCGAGGTACGTATTCCTGATTGACCCCAGGTGCGGCCCTCGAGCTCTCCTCACCGCGGGCGCTTCGAAAGAAGCGCCCGTTTTTTGTACTGCAATAATTCATCCTGTTTTATGGGCGATGTATGAGTCAGTTAGACTATAGTTAGATGATGGATCATTCAGTAGAAATTCTAGATTGCACGTTGCGCGATGGATCGTATCCGATCGATTTCCAGTTCACGGCGGAAGACACCGCGCTGATTTGTTCCGCATTGGAAGCAGCCGGCATTCGTGTAATCGAAGTGGCACACGGACTGGGCCTGGGTGCCGCGCGTGCGGGAAAAGGTGATCAGGCCGCTACGGATGAAGCGTATCTTCGGGCCGCTCGCTCGGCGATTCGCGAAGGGCGCGTGGGCGCGTTTTTCATTCCGGGTATCGGCGTCGAAGACGACCTGCGACTAGCGGCGGACTGTGGCACTGATTTTATTCGTATCGGCACAAATGTCACGGAGCTGGATCAGGCAGAGCCATTCATCGCTAAGGCCAAAGCCCTGGGTCTCTACGTTTGCTGCAATTTAATGAAGTCGTATGCCGTACCCGCCGAGGATTTTGCGGCGCGCGGTAAGATGGCAGCGGAATTTGGTGCGGATTGCTTTTGCTTGGTCGATTCCGCAGGCGGGATGATGCCGGAAGATGTAACGGCGTATCTGCAAGCGGCGGCCGCAGCATGTGATCTTCGTCTCGGTTTTCATGGGCACGACAACCTTTGTATGGCCGTTGCGAATACGTTGGCGGCACAGGAAGCGGGTGCAACGCTAATCGACACGTCGTTGCAGGGTCTCGGTCGTTCAGAGGGAAACGCCGTAACCGAAGTTACTGTGGCAATTCTGCAAAAGCGCGGGTTGATGAAGGATGTGGACGTCAATGCGTTGCTCGATATAGCAGAAGCATACATTCGTCCGTTGGTGAGTCGCGTCGGCCATTCGGCATTGGGCGTCACGACCGGGCGTGCGAAATTTCATTCGTCGTTTCTGAGCCGCGTGCAGGCCGCGGCGCTCGCACATGGCGTTGATTCACGGGATCTCATTCTAAAGCTGTGCGAACGCGACCAAATCAACGCACCTGAAGATTTGTTGAACGAGCTCGCATCTCAATTGTCAGTAATTGGAAAAACGAAGGGCATGCGCATCGACGTCGCGTCAACGACCCCCGATACGCCGAAGGATTTTTCAAGTCAACTCCACGTTCGCCTGAGTGAGTTACGTGAAAAAGCACGTAAACTCGGCCTTCCAGGTGTTCTCAATGTTGTTGTGACGCCGTATGAAATGACGTCAGTCTCGCCGTATGTTGAGACCAACTACGGGTGCGCCATGACGAATGTGATGTTGGCGGACACGAGCCTGCTGACGCCCGTCTTGCAGGACGCCGACCCGTTCGCGGACTACATTCTCCTGGACAGTGGCGACCAAGCGGTGGATGAAGATGTGGTTTCACGCGCGGTCATTCTGACGTATGCAGATCACGAAATGTGGGCGCGAGCGACCACGTCTCATGTGACGGCGCTGTTGGGTGGTACCGTCGCGGGCAAGAAAATTGGCGTTACGGGCGTGCCGAATCTTGCGGCGCGCACCGCGTTGAGTTTGTCCGAAGTGGGCGCGGAAGTTCAGTTGTCCGCGACCATCGCGCGCGGCGTGAACTCGATGTTGCCACTGGCCACGCATGTCGAAGTGCGGCCGCTGACCTACATGGGACCGGATGTCGCAGCACTGATTTCGCTATCGCCCCGCGACCCAAAAGTCAATGCAGACCTCGTATCCACCATGAGCAAAGGCGCATTGCTCTACGATGGCGGCATCGGATCGCTCACGCCTGAAGCCATTCCGGCAGCAGAGGCGCGAGGCGTACGTGTGGTGCGGGTCGACATGCGACCAAGTCTTGCTGCAACCGCGTTGGAACTAATCGGTATTCAACGGGTTGTCGATGAACAAATGGGCCGCGCAGAGTGGGACGGAGTATCCGTTGTAGCGGGCGGACTCATTGGCCGCGAAGGCGAAATCATCGTGGACAGCATCTCGCATCCCACCCGCGTCATCGGAATCGCCGATGGTCAAGGCGGCATCCTCCAACCCGACGTCGGCGACGATCACCTCATCGCCGTCCGAAAGGCCATCGCGGAAAAACGACTGCAAGGAATTTAGTCGCCTAGCGTGAGAGCGGAAGTAGTCTAATCCCGAATTCATTCCGATCCGCAGCCTTCGGAACAGCGTTCGTGAGGTCGACTTGGGCGCAGAACTCTACATCTTCATCGAGGCCAAGGTCTCTCAGTTTCTTCGCATGGGGGGCTTTCTTAAACAATACGCCAATGCCCTCCGCTTGAATGCGGTAGCGCATATTCGAGAATTGTTTTGCTCCTTCACCGATGTCGAGTTGCGTTTCTTCCATGACGACCGTCGCGGCAGTCCAGTCTTCTTGCGCGTCGAAATCGGGGTCGCCCGCGAGTCCAGCAGGGATGACGACGATATCACGCTCGTGGGTAAGGGCGGCCTGCGCAACGGCGGTGGCATTGACGGTCGTACCCATGTACACCGCAGCGGCACCCCACGCTTGATTGACACGCAGAGCGCCGGTGGTGGTCGTCAGGATGGCGCGTGCGCCGGCCGCGTGTGATACGTCTCGGGGGCTATTGCCATAATCAAAGCCTTCGGGCGGAACGCCACCGCGTTCGCCGTATAATAGCGCATCGGGATCGGATTTTTTCACCGCGCGCGCATCGTCCACCTCTTGGACGACGAGGATTTCCGTCGCGCCTGCGTCGAGCAACATCGCGGCAGTGGCGCTCGCACGCAAAGCATCGACTACGATTGCAACGCAGTCGTGTTCACACGCATAGGCGCACCCTTCTTCGCCAGGGATTAGATGGACAAGCATTTCAATTGAATTACTTTCTGCGGTTGAAGTTGCGTCGGGAGCAGGGCTATTCAGGAAAAAGGTAGTAAGTCGGAACAGCCGAGTTTACTGAAACTAATCCGTGTTCATCTGTGTGTATCTGTGGCTATTCCCGTTGTTGCGCGTCGCGTCCCGATATGGTTCACAATGATCTTACCATGGTCTCGACTGTTTTCGATGAAGACGACGTTCGACTCTTGGCCAGCGCATAGCGTTCCTGCGACATACAAGCCGGGGACGGTCGACTCCAAATCATCGGTCAGTTTGGGCTTGCCACAACTGTGGTCAATGACGGCGCCGACGCCTTCGACAAGCGAGGTGTCGGGTTCGTAGCCCGTCATAGCGAGGACGAAATGGTTCGGGACGGTGACCATATCCCCGGTTTCGGTGCGAACGAGTACGTCGTCGAAGCGAATTTCTGCGATCTCCGCGTTGCGATAGCACGTGATTGAACCTTCCTTGATGCGATTCTCGATGTCAGGCTCGACCCAGTACTTGGTGTGAAATTTCCCGCTGCGCATGACAACCGTAACCCGCGCGCCATCGCGCCAGAGCTCCAGCGCGATTTCCGCCGCTGAACTGCCGGAGCCGACAACGATCACATCGTGATCGGAATACCAGTGGGATTCCGTGTAGCGGTGGGTAACCTTCGGCAAGTCATCGCCCGAAACGCCGAGGGGTCTCGGACTATCGTAAAACCCCGTAGCCATCACGACATTCCGCGCGCGCCAAGTGTATTCACGCCCGAACATGTCATTGCCGTGTAGTATGAACAGGTCGCCTTCCCTCTCAATGGAAGTCACTTCGCGATAGGTTTCGATCTGAAGGTCGAAATACTTCACGAAGGCCCGGCAATACTTGAGATATTCCTGTCGCGTCGGGTTCTTTTCCGGCGTCAATAGCGGAAAATCAGCCAATTCGAGTTTGTCCGTGGTCGAAAACCAGCGCATATACGTGGGATGCGAACATAGCGCGCTACATACCGGACCTTTGTCAATCGCGAACGCGGTGCGTCCCACTTCCTTCGCCGCATGCAACACGCCAAGCGCGGCAGGCCCTGCGCCTACGACGATGATGTCAGTGATTCCGCTGTCATTTCCGTTCGTGCTCATAACTACCAGGGATGGTAGCACAACGGAACGGATCATCCCCGCATTCCGACGGCATTTCTCCGAGCTAAGACGGGGGGAAGCTCACTCTAATCGTACCCTTCGTGCGTTGAACAGTGGCCCGGAAGGGCCAAGTTCCACTAGCAAATGCGGGATTGGCCGGTTCCTCAAAACAATCTGAAAGTATCGCCTATGGGAGCGTGTCCCTCCCATTACTGGCCAAGTTCCTCCCGTCCGGGTGGAACTTGATAATGTGCCTCCGAAAAGAGAAAGGGCGGGTAGCCATGGCTACCCGCCCTCGGAGGAACTATTTTACCGACACTGCGGTCAGAACTTGAGTCCGGTGTCGAAGTAGATGTAATCCGCGTCTTCATCGTCCGTGCCGCCGTTGAATTCGAGGCCGTAGCGGTGGACGAAATTTCCGTCTTCTAGACCTTGGCCGGTGAACAAGTGTTCCCACCCGAGTCGGAAATACAAATCTTCGGTGTAGTCATACTTGACCCACAGGTGCGTGGTCGTACCGATTTCGTCGTCCGATGCTTGTGTCAAGAAGCTCAACGCGGGGGCGACGGGAATCTTCAGCCCGCCGATACCGCCTATGGTGAGCGGTGCATCGAAGGGTTCAAGTGTTTCGAAGTATGCCGCTTTGAATCCCAGCGTCACACTGTCAGTGGGATGGACTGTCGTTCCGACTTTGGCGGTCCAGAAGTTTGACATGTCCTGTCCGATTTCAAGGACCAAACTATAGGGCGCGCCGGGGAACAGACGGTTGAACGAGACGCTCGCGTCTGCACGTTGAAACGGATTCGCCCATTCCAAGAACGACACGTCGCGGTTGTCTTCGCCATCGAAGTATGCGGCACCCGCGTAGAAGCGCGGCGACCACGGCAGCTCCTCGGCGGTATAACCGACTTCGAGATCGCCGGCCCATGCGTCAAACTCTGCACCATCGTCACCGTAGATACCACCGACGGGAGCAAATCCAACACCGATGGCATCAGCCTCTCCGAATTGGTAGGCAAGTTCGAGATCGTAGTCGAACGATCCTGTCCCGCCGAACAGGCGCGCGCCGACCGTGTGCATATCCGTCGAGTCGTAGTCATCGAGTCCGAAGACATCTTCAACCCATTCGAGTGGTGCGATGAAATTCGTGTCGTTCAAGCGACGTGGGTCGCGAATCCAGAGCCAGTATAGGGACGCCTGGAGTGCGTCGATGCCCTTGTACGTTCCATATACACCGGCGAACGTCACGTCATCATCATCCTCCGCGAACGACCCGCCTTCAACAAGCATGCTATAGAATGCGTCGACTTCAAACGTGTCGTTGTCGTACGTGAGCCGTAACCCATCAAACGACCGACCAATGATAGCGGTCGTAATATCGTCGACAAGCCAGCCTTTGCCCAACTGCATCTCCTGCCGACCGATGCGCATGCGCAACGGCACACCAAACATTTCGTTGGCTTCAATGTAGGCCTGATAAACCTCGACATCATTGGTAGTGACTGCAGCGGCATCGGCACCGGTGATGTAGTTCGAACGAAAATCCGTACCCCAAAGGTCGTAGCTTTCCAGTTCGATGAACGCCGCAACGTTGTTGGTAAAGTCGGCGCGCGCGTTCAGCCGAGTCCGCTGTTCAACAAAGTCAAGGTCTGTGCCCTTGTCATCCCAAGTGTACCGGCTCTGCAGAGCGAACGGACCAATGGGCCTGCGCGGCACGAAGAAATTTGGAATACGTATTTGCCGAGGACCATTGGGCGTCCCAACATAGACATTGTTCCAATGTCGGATACGTATCCTAATTTCGCCGCCAACATCGACGTTTTGAAGTTCAGCGTGTGCGACGCCCAACAAGGCCGACACGACAACCATTGCTAACAATTTTCCCTTTATCATGACACTTCCCCTTCCTTTCCAGGACGATCACCGCATGCTGACCGCCCGGCTCCGCTTGGTAAATCCTGCGAGCGTCGTCTTCGCCAGAAACCGGTCCAGCGATTTATTCAACGCATCAATTTCATCGTGTAACGGACAGTGTGGACCGTTTCCGCAGTAATCCTTTCCATATGGGCACATGTACACATTGTCTTCGCGGTCGAACAAATCCGCGATCTCTCTTAAAGTAATGGCGTTCGGTTTTCGTGCGAGACGGTAGCCACCTCCCGGCCCACGGGATCCTTCGACAAACTGGGCACGCGAAAGTTCTGTCAATATTTTTGCAACAAATGGCGATTGTAACCCGCGCGACTTGGCAATTTCTGCGGCGGATAAGCGCCGATCTTTCTCCTTGTACACCTCGGCCATGTGCCCCAGTGCCGTGATGGCAATTTGCGTGGAGCGGCTGAGCATGCTTCTTTTCATGAATGGGGACTCCTCCGGTGGAGTATATGAGACTTCAGCTTACGGCATCACATACGCTACGCCAACCTCGATCCACTACCCCTCATCCTGCATTGCATTCTATAGTGACAGTGATCAGAATTCAAGAGTTTTTACTCTTAATTTCCGAATCGATGCACATAATAGACCAATAGCTAAACTATCGCTGATCGCGCTTTGCACGAGGCACTGTGAATGAACGTTTCTATAACGAATGGATGTACTTCGCGTTTCCAAACACGGCAATTGGGTCACATTCCCAACCCCAAATATACACATATCGCATAAATCGAAACCCACATGCTTTCGCCCCGGTCGATTAGAGACGAGCAGTGTGTTTCATCGAATCCGAGGAGTTGTCATGTCACAAGGCCGAATCGCGTTGACCGGAGCTACCGGGATTTTGGGGAGTTGGGTATTGGCTGAAGCGTTGCGTCGCGGATACTCGCCCGTCGCCATCATGCGCGACCGTTCAGTCTCGGATGCGCAATCGCGATTGAAAGCCGTTCTCGCGATTGCAGGATTGCATGACGCCGAACACGACGTTGAAGTCGTAATCGGCGATTCAACAAAAGAGGGCCTCGGTCTTTCGGCGGCAGACACGAACAGTGTTCAGCGTTCGATCGATGGATTCATTCATTGCGCAGCATGCACCAGCTTCTCACCTGCACAGGACGACGAAGTGCTTTCGACTAACGTTGGTGGTACGAAAAACATTTTGCAGTTCATGGAGCAAACGGATGCTCCGCTTTATCACGTGAGCACGGCGTACGTCTGTGGACGCCGTACCGGCACCATCGCAGAAGGCGATCTTGAGCATGACGCCGGATACAACAACACCTATGAACGGAGCAAGAACGAAGCCGAACGTTTAGTGCGGTCGGCGTTTGCTGCGGAGCGTGTTTCCGGAGCCGTCTTTCGGCCCGGCATCATCGTGGGTGCGGGAAGTTCAGCACAGATTTGTCAGTTCTCCAATTTCTACAATATGGTGCAAGCGATAGAATACGGTGCGATTCGCGCTCAGCGAAATGGCAGATGTGTTCGCATAGTCGGCGACGCATCGTGCACGAAAAACCTTGTACCCGTCGACTGGTCTGCGCAGCAGTTGTGGGATGCAATCGAAGCGGATGGCGATTCAGGCGCGACGTATCACATGACGAACCCGAAGCCGCCGACGATGTCATTCATCGTTCGTTGGTTGAACGAGATGTTTGCCGACCGCGGAGTTCACGTCGAGATGTTGCCCGCGTTAAACGATTCAGACGCGCTAATGAAGCGTGCGACGAAACCGTTTGAAGGCTATCTACTTGAAGAACCGGTGTTTGATCGTGCGAACATGGATCGTGCGACACGCCACGGGATCCCCTGCCCTGAATTCACAACGGCGTTCATGACCAAGCTGATTCAGTATGCGAAATCCCAACAATGGCGCAGCGTGTTCGATGTTCGTCGAAAGGGACAACGCGCGCCATCTCAGCTTACAGCCAGTCAAGACGCGGCAAATTTACGCATACCCGTATAAATCGCGGCGTAGATCCCCTGCGGCTCGTCGGCCAGCCGTGCATCCCATTACTTCTTGATGGCTTTCGCATGATCAATTTCCTTGCGGCATGCCCGGTACACGTCGCTAAGAATATCAATCGATTGCGTTGCGAATTAAACGAAATCCGTTAGCACGCTAGACGACGTGCGGATCACTACGCAACTTCATCGTGATCAGACTTTGGTGAAATACGAGCTAGACGGACTGCGGCCTGATGCGGCACTATATCGTAGTGGTGGGAAACACTGCTTTTAACAAGAGTACGTTGGCGGGAAAGGTTTCCATGCGACCGTTCATAGCAATGTTATGCGACCGTTTTAGTGTCGGCGCGATCCTCTTGATTACGCTAGTCGTGTGTTCAGAGGTGAAAGCGGTGGGTGTGGAGTCCGCCGATGTCATTGTCTATGGCTCTACGCCGGGTGGTTATTGCGCAGCGATCGCCGCCGCGAGGGAAGGCGCATCTGTCATCTTGTTAGAACCGACGGGTCACGTGGGTGGAGTGAACACGGGTGGTCTGAGCCACAGTGACTCGAATCAGACCGTGCGCAGTACGGTGATGGGCTTGTTCGACGAATGGCATACTCGCATCGAGGAAGACTACACGTCTCGTGGAGTCACGTTACCCTATACGGTCAGCGTAAAAGACCAAGCGGTATGGACCTACGAACCGCATGTAGCAGCCCGAGTCACGCGACAGATGTTGGACGAAGCTGGGGTCGAGACATTGACCAATCGTTTCCTCAAAACGGTGAAGAAAGACGGGGCGCGTATCACTGCGCTAATCACGAGCAACGGTACGTTCGAAGCCAAGGTTTTTGTCGACGCGACATACGAAGGTGATTTGATGGCGGCGGCGGGCGTCAGTTGGACGATTGGGCGTGAAAGCCGGGCAGAATACAACGAGTCTCTCGCGGGTAAACGGTATCCCAAAGAGAAGATGGACATCTCCGGTATTGATAGCGACGGTCATGTGTTGCCACTTATCACCGCCACCGATGCAGGGCCAGAGGAAGACGGTGACGCCAACGTGATGGTGTACAGCTTTCGACTTTGTCTCACCGACAATCCGGAAAACAGAGTGCCATTTCCAGAACCCGAGAACTACGACCCCGCTCGCTTTGAAGTTATGCGCCGTTACGCGAAAATCGGTGGTCGTCTAGGGTGGGACAACTATCCAATTCCCGGCGACAAGTTCGATGGGAACAATTCCATTGGAGGTCAATTCTCTCTCGGCTTCGTCGGTGGTGGCAACGGCTGGAGCGAAGCCGACGCGGCTGGCCGCGCCGTCATTTGGGAAGCCCACAAACAATACACGCTGGAACTCTACCGATTCCTGACCACCGATCCGGTAGTACCCGAGGAAACGCGCAAGAAGTATAGAAGACTGGGCCTCTGCAAAGATGAGTTCGCTGACTACGGGCATTTCTCTCCGGCGCTTTACGTCCGCGAGGGCCGCCGCATGAAAGGCATGTATGTGCTGGGTCAGAAAGACATCCTGGAAGAACCGAAGAAGGATGATGCCATTGCCATCTCTTCGTTCCCTATCGATTCCCACGACTGCCAACGCATCGCCTTAAAGGACGGTGGTGTGATCAACGAAGGCACCATTTTTCCTGTGCGAAGAAAAGATCCCAAGCAGGGTTACGCCTATCACATCCCGTATCGGTCGATACTCCCGAAGTCCGACGAGTGTTCCAACCTGCTCGTCCCCGTATCCTTGTCATGCACGCACGTCGGGATTTCTTCTATCCGGGTAGAACCCACCTGGATGATCCTTGGCCAGAGTGCGGGTATCGCCGCAGCCATGGCCGCGACACAAGACACAACGGTGCAAGCCCTACCCTATCCGCAACTACGTGACCGGCTATTGACGCGCGGACAAGTGCTGGAGCTTCCCGTTGTGGCTAAGAAAGGTCCGTAGCTTAAAGGCGATTCAGCCTCGGATCACTATCCCGTGGTGCGTTCTGCGCTGGCAATCGCGTTAATGGAGAGCAACAAAGACGGGAACAAAGAATCCGCTTCGGCATCACGTTCTTCTACCCGCAGACGTCTCCACTGACGAAGCAGTTCGATCTGTCTATGATGCAGCCTCCGAAGGCCTTCTGCACGCATCTCCAACGTCTTGATAAGACGTGGCCTTCGCACTTCTCGACGACCATTCATAAGCGTGTCAATCATATCTTCAGTTCTTGTGTACTCGCGCTCGATGGTTGCGAGTTGGCGATCTCTTAACTCGGTATTCTCTACTAACGCCGCATAATCCCGCATCACGACGAGGTCCGCCGAAGCAAGACTCGTCTCAACGTTGTTCACCACATAATGAATGAACGGGAACGCATCCAAATTCTCCTGAATAAGTTCGAATCGACTCGGATCATTTTGCTGCAACGTTTCGAGCGCCGACCCGACTCCATACCAACCGGGCAGATAGTAACGGGCCTGGGACCAACTGAACACCCACGGGATCGCGCGAAGGTCCTCGACACTGTTCCGACCGGTACGGCGTGTGGGACGCGACCCGATAAAACTTTTTTCGAGCGCATCAATGGGCGTGGTCTGCGACCAGAATTCGAGAAAGCCATCGCTACGCAACAGCGATCGGTAGGTTTCACTGCTCGACTCGCTAAGCATGTCGCACAGCTCCACTAGCCTCGGATCTTCCGGGGCAGCATCGCGATGTTTCAACGACGTCACCGTTACACCAGCGAGCAACAACTCAAGATTAAATATCGCCGTAGGAGCATTGCCGAATTTCTGCGTTATCACCTCGCCTTGTTCGGTGAGACGGACCGTACCACCGACCGTGCCAGCAGGAAGCGCTTCCAAGAATCGATGGGTCGGCCCCGCGCCTCGGCTAAATGTGCCGCCGCGCCCATGAAAGAAACAAATACGAATGTCCGGCACCGCAGCGACCAATGCCATCTGCGTACGGTGCAACCCCCAATGACTCGCAAAAATGCCACCGTCCTTACTACTGTCGCTATACCCCAACATAACTTGCTGAATCCGCGATCCCGTACCATCTCGTTTCAGACTTCGTTGCACGATCTCACAACTCAAAAAGTCTCGCATGATATCGGGACTTCGGTCGAGATCTTCGATCGTTTCAAAGAGCGGAACTACCGAAATCTCCGAATACAGACCGTCCTCACCCGCACGAAGCAGACCGACCTCGCGCGCAAAAACGTACACCATCAATAAATCCGACACATCGCGCGTCATGCTGACGATGAAACTGCCGATACCACCGTTGCCATAGTTTTCAATGTACTGTGCAACGACTCGGAAACAATCCAGAACAGCCTGTGCTTCATCACCGACGCTCCCGTGCCGGGGGGATATCGGTCGGAGCGATTGCAATTCATTTTCAAGAAATCGATTCCGTTTCTCGTAATCCCAAGATGCGAAATCCCAGTCCTCGAAGCCGCCGTGTTGAAGCAACTGCGACAACGCGGTCTCATAAAACGCGCTATTCTGACGAATATCCAATGCTGCGAGATGAAACCCGAACGCGTCAATGTGCGTGAGGAGGGGATCGACTTCGGCTACCGCGATCCGATTCGCGCCAACATCCTTCAGCGATTGTCGAAGCAATTCCAGATCGGAAACGAGCGCTTCCGGTCGAGGAGATTCAACCGTCTCGTCAAGATTCTGACTTTGGCAACGGCATCGCAAAATCTCCACATACTCGCGCCAAGGTTCATGCGGATATTCCTTGAGCTTTGCGCGTGTTTCGCGGGGCAACGCGGCTTTCAACTCGGACAATGCGGACAGCAGTTCGCCCGAAGGTTCCTGAAAAAGATCCGAAAGTGTAAGCCGCTTCGATAGCGCTTCCAACCGAACGTCAACCGACTCAAGCGCCGCCGCACGAAGTCGCTTCAACGTTTTACGGGTTACCTCTGCCGTCACCAATGGGTGGCCATCACGGTCGCCGCCCACCCAATTGCCGAATGTAAGCCGAGGCCATCGCTCGGTCAGCGGGAGGTTTTTCGTACTGAGCCCCGCCTCCCTCCAAGCCTGCCGCAACCGCTGTTGAACGGAAGACACCGCTTCAGGAAAGACCTCCAGCAAATAGTCCAACACGTACTCCAATTCCGAAAGGACGTCAGGCTTTTCTAGATAGGTCTCTCCAGTTCTCCACAAGCGTTCGAGAATTACTTTTATGCGTTTCTGAATTACGCTGCGTTCGTAGCGAGTCCACACCGAGTTTTCCAACGCACTAAAGTCCTCGAACAACTCTCGGTGTTGACGGAGCACCGGCGGCCTCTTCGCCTCGGTGGGATGTGCGGTCAACACCGCTTCCACATGAATGGTGTCCAACGCCGCCACGATGTCCTCTTCGGAGAAACCTTGTTTGAGGAGTTGCGCTAACCCGTGGCCCCAGAGTCCTGGCTCGTGAAGCAAGCCATACCGGCCCTCTCGCGCACGGCGCGCTTGCGCTGCGGCATTTTCCTCAACGATGTTCAACAAGTGATAGGCGATGGCCATCATCTGCAATTCTCGGTCTACATCTTCGAGAGACCGTATCGACTGTGGGGTTGCTCCCGAGTCCCGTGTTCCGCGGGGAAGCGATTCGGCTAGTTTGCCCTCTCCCAGATCTTCCAAGACCTCTAAGAAACACGTCAACAAGAAATCAATATCACTATCGATTTTCGTAAACCAATCATCTAAAACCGATGTATCAGACACAAACATTCTCCACTGAGCACTCAAGTCTTTTCGTAACACCCAACCAAAGGGTCGGCATTTTGGATCGATCCCCGAACGATCTTCAGGGACTCCAGATAGGCGATCACGTTCTTGCGGAGCGATCCCTTGTCTGTTCAAAATGCCAAATGGAATTTGGGTTTCGCGATTCTGCCCGGACATTGCGGCGGTATGCTTTCCGGGAGAATCCTGCGATTCGCGTTAAGTATACTAGATTCGACGTCGCTCATTCTCTGTCGCGTCGGCTACCTGTTAGACCGTCCAATCCCGTGCCGGACGTGTTCGCAACCTATTGGCCTCGTCATCGTTGACGAATGCTTCCTTCACTGGGTCCAACTCGAGTTTTCGATCAAGCATCCATGATAACGCCGCAGCATGACACGCGATGTGCGAATGGCGCATCACTTCAGCATTGGCTGCCGTTGGCTTGCGGGATTTGATGCAATCGAAAAAATTGCGGGAATGGGCCTTTACGTCAAGGCCGGATTCGGCATCGGGCAGCGCTGGCAATTCCTCACTGAGTGTCTCCGGATGAACATCTATGCCTCCGCTGTCGCCCACCTCGACCGAGCCTTGATCGCCTTCGAATCGTACGGGGCATGTGCCCAAGACTTGATTCCATCCCGGGCGATCTCCGAAAGGTGTCTTCAGAAAATGAATGACGAGCTTCACGCCGTTCGCGTAGTGCGCCGTGATCTCGTTTTCGCCGGGCACAAAACGGAGTGGCATCGTGTCGTCGGCATTGTTCGCCCATTGGCAGAGATCGACGGTGTGCGCACCCCAATCGAGTAGGCTCGCGCCCGAGTCAAAATCGTAATACCCGCGCCATCCTCCTTTGACGTACTCGCGGTTGTAGGGCCGCCACGGCGCAGGTCCCAACCACATGTTCCAATCCACAATCTCTGGAGGCGGCGCCTGCTCTCCAGGCAGCCAGGTCGTCATCATCTTCGGCGTATAGACACTAGCGTGGAGCGTGTGAAGTTTTCCCAATTTTCCCGTGTGCGCGAGTTCGACCGCCTGTTGAAAGTTACCAACACTGCGTCGTTGCGTCCCCGCCTGAAACACGCGTCCTGTGCGCTCAATGGTATCCGCGAGATCTTGGCAGTTACCGATGGTCAATCCGCAGGGCTTTTCGCTATAGACGTCTTTTCCCGCCTCAGCCGCGAGCATCGACGCGGCTGCATGCCAACGATCGCCTGTGGCGATGTATACCGCGTCAATATCTTTTCGATCGAGGAGTTCTCGGAAGTCTCTGTACCGTTTGCAATCCGTGTTGCCATAGAATTCGTCCACGAATTCCTTCGCGGAATCGCGTCGGTTGGCCTGAACATCGGACACCGCGACACACCGTACATCCGGATGGCTGATCATCCCAGGCAAGACATACTTGCAACGCGGGCCCATGCCAATAACACCCAGGTTTATTCGATCGCTCGGGGCGGCGTCGCGTTCTTGCGCCCGCACGCGAGACGAAATGACCGACGTGAGCGAAAGTGCCGCGGTCGAAGCTGCGGCAGTCCTGATGAATTGGCGACGCGTCGTGCTCGAATTGTTCTTCATCGAATAGGTCTTCCTCTTCTACCGCCCACCCCTGAACGCCGCACTAACATCCGCATCGGGGTGGTCAACCAGTTCTACTCGCATGTCTGCATCGACTCTTGCTCGATCAATGAGAAATACGCATTCCGTTTCACCTGCGCTTAAATCTACGACGATAGTTTCGGAGAGTTCAACCTCTCTTCCTCCAACCCAAAGGCGGACGCCGACTTGCGGCTGAATGGCGATCGCCACTTTGCCGTTGGCAGTAGCGTCGAGGGTACACTTCAAAAAACTATAGGTGTTTTGCCAATAACGGTGTTTGAGTTTGGGAATAATGTTTAGCGGGAAACCCCCATCAACAGAACTGTACGCAGGCACCCACGTAAGCGACTCGTGCGGATTGATAGCGGCTTCTGGTTCGGTCTCATAGAGGTAATCTTTTGCGGCGTCGGTGTTCGAAAGAACCTGCCACGTGCGCGCGTAACGGCTCGTGCCCACCGAATACTCCGGCGTGCGGCCTAGCGCTGACAAAAAGCGAACCAAGTCTACGAATTCGTCTTCGAGCAGCGAATCAGCGAGACCGGTCGGCATCAACGAGCCGCCATTCTCCATCGTGGCAATCGTGTCGTTAGGAATTCTAACTTCTTCATCTGTGGCGTCGCGTAAAACGATTTCGGAATCCGATTCGGCGATCTTAATTCCACTGTAAAATTCTCCGCCGTTCGTTTCGATAACGAGCGAGTGATAGCCTTCCTTGATCGCCTTATTCGGAAAGTAGTTAGATTCGATCAGATAATCTATCTGCGCGCTACCACCAATGCTGGTCAAATCCGGACCGAGCACGCCCCCGCTGCCCGCGATGGCATGGCATTGTGCGCACTCGAGTTTTCGATAGTGATCTTGACCTCTCGCCGCGTCACCATGCGTTTGCACCGCTTCCACCATCTCCGCCATTCGTTCCGGGGTGAGGTCTTCCGGTTCCTCGTCCAAACCTCCCGCGCGACGTAACGCCGTCGATAATTCGGGACGTGATTGGCCAGAGGACGTTATGGTTCGAAGTCCGATTTTCGCAATTTCGGTTGGTACTTCTCGATTTTCGAGCGCACTCGTAAACGCCAACACGCCATCATCCGTCTTGAGGAAATCCCGAAAGAGCGGGGCTGGATCGCGGTCATCAAAACCGGCGAGCAAATCCAGTGCGAACTCGGCAGCGAGATCCGGGGCCAACGACAGCAAAGCGCGAGTCGCACTCAGCCGGATGTCGATCTTCTCTTTCGACTTCATCGCCAAATCTGAGAGCGTTTCCTTCGCGTCATCGCCCCCCATGGCACCGAGTGCGTCCATCGCACTCTTACGATGGGCGATGTCGGCGCGCCGACCTCTGGCAATTTTCTTGAGAACGTCTTTATGTTCATCCAGTTGCCATTGACCCACCGCGAAGATGGCCGAATTCTTTAGCGCGTCCGAACCGCTATCGATTGAATCGTCGATCAGGCTCAGATCCCCTTCGGGTTTAAGGTCGCGGCGTTTCGTCGCATTCACCAACATTTTCAGTTGCCCTGCGCGCTGTTCATCGTCAAGACTGGTGCCCCCGAGCATATGCTGAACAACGATCCCCAACTCTTCGGGACTGGCATGAGAGGCCAGAATACCCAACGCCTCTTTTTGCTGGCCAGGGGAAAATCGACCGTTGATATACGCATCCAACAGCAATGGCGTCGCCTCAGACGAATCGATCGCCTTTAGTGCGTACAGCAATTTTTCGGCGTCTTCAAAAAACGAGAGCGAATCCGTTTCTGCAAGCCAATCATCTTTCGTATCACGCATCGTCGTCCAAAGCGCATACTCCAGAAACCGGTCCATGTCGGACGCGAAGGCCTGCATCGCAACATCGGCTGCAGCCGGATCATTCGATAGCGCTAGTGCGCGAACGGCTTCCAAACGAACGCGGGGATAATCGTCCTGCACCATCTGCTCAAGAACGTCCATGTACATGGCCTCATTGTCGAGGCGACTCTTCCATTGTGAAAGTACACGAACCGCTGCGGCTCGAACGCGGTGGTCAGAAGACTTTAGAAGCGTAGTTAGAAGAGGCTCGTTGACCACATCGATGGTCTGAAACGTCCAGAGCATCTCAAGGCGAGCGTTCTCGAAATCGGTATCCTGCGGGTCGATTGATGACGTCGTCTGCTCCAACGCTTCCACGACTTCGGCCCGATTACGACTGAGCAGTTCCCGCTTGGCGTGAATCCGATTCCATTGTTCCGGCGCGCGTAGCAGGTCGAGAAGGTCTTGAATCGATGCGTTCGTTATGGGCGGATGCTTGACCAATGGACTGGCTTTGTGCGTCACTCGCCAAATACGACCGTGTTCGTGGTCACGCCGGGGATCGCGAAAGTCTACCTCCCCATGCTGAATAATCGGGTTGTACCAATCCGCGATATAGAGCGCACCATCAGGCCCCATTTTAACGTCAACGGGTCGAAACGCGACATGGCGAGACATGAGAATCTCAGGTTGTTCAACCGAACTAAAACCGCTTTGATCTTCGGACACCTCAAACCGAACGACGCGGTGCCCTCTGAAATCATTGGTTACCATGCTCCCGCGCCATGCTTCGGGGAAGTGTCGGCCACTGATGATTTCGAGTCCCGAGTGTTTGGGCGACCCCGGATTGAGTCCGGACAGCACCCGTGGCATCGATTTCGCCGTCATGAATGCCGCGCCGGGAAACACGTAGTTGATGCCTTCCCCTCCGGCGCCATCGGTCTGAAACGATTGGCCCCAAGTGTCGAAGTGGTGGCCCCAGGAATTTACGAGACCCCGTGTAAAGACGTCAAGTTCCATGGTGTCAGTACGATATCGCCAGACGCCACCAGCGTTAAGGTGGCGTGGACCGTGCGGGGTTTCCACATGCGAATGGATATAGATCGACTGATTAAAATAAAGAAGGCCATCATATCCCCAACGGAACGCATGGATGATGTGATGGGTGTCCTCGGTCCCGAAACCGGAAAGAACCACGCGCGATTCGTCCGCCTTGAGGTCTCCGTTCGTGTCCTTAAGATGAAGAATTTCCGTACTGTTGGCGACGTAGACGCCACCATCTCCTACTGCAATCCCGGTCGGTATAAACAGATTCTCCGCGAAAACGACGGACCTATCCGCGACCCCGTCTCCGTCAGTATCTTCGAGTACGGTGATCGTGTCACGGGCAGCCTGCCCCGGTTCGATGTGTGGGTAAACCGCGCTGCCGACAATCCACAAACGGCCTTCGTCATCCCAATACATCTGAATGGGATTCGCGATCATGGGATCGGATGCAAACAAATTGACTTCAAAACCATCAGCGACGGAGAACGCGGCCAGCTCTTTCGCAGTATCGGCTTCTGGAACATTCAGCAGCGTGTCTTGCGCGAGGGATGGAAAGGCGAACGTGAGCGTGATGGTAAGCGAGACGACAATCGTATGGGACATCTTCATTCGCCTGACCCCTGACCAGACATTGTGATTCTGAGCTTAGCAATTTTCGCCTCATGTTCCGCTACAAGCGGATCGAAAAGCGGAATCTCTGCCACGTGTTGCCCCTGCTCATGCTTTCGAAATCCTGTGATATACGTTGCATTCTGAGGTCGCCATTTGAGAAAGAATAGTCTGTTCTTGTCGTTGATGGCGCGCTGAATCCGAACAAGTTTTGCCGTGTCCGTTTGAACGAGTGAATAGCCCAGCGCTTCGACGATCGTTGAAGCGACTTTCCAATAGCCCGCTTCGGTATAGTGCAACCCGTTATCCGTCCAGTGTGATATCGGACGCTCATCAGGTAACGAAAACGACGTCGTCATGTCGATGAAACGATGGTTTCGCTCAGCGGCCAACGTGCCGATGGCCTTCGTATACATGCGCACGTCCTCATTGTGATTTGCCGGATCCGGCAAAGCGCCGCCCATATCTTCCTGAAGCGTGGGTGAGATTAGAACGATTCGGGCGTCTAGCTCCGCCACATCGTCAAGAAGTTTCACGTACCCGGCCAAAAACTCATCCAACCCTCCCCCACCTTTGAACGATTCGTTTTGACCGTAGCTCATAATCAGGACGGTCGGAGCCGCGTCCTTGATCTGATTTACGAGGCGTTCATACCCTTTGGGTATGGAATCGAAACTCGCCCGTGCGATTCCGAATACGTTATCGCCGCTCCAACCCAGATTCCGAAATGTAAGTTCATACTCACGAAACTGCGCGGTCAACAACGTTTCTATACAACCGTATCCAACATCACGCTCGATAAACGTCGACCCGACCAACACGATTCGGTCTCCATCTTCTATGGGAAATGGCTCGGCAACGGCATCTCTTCCGGCCGCCATAACAGCGCACCCGATGACCGCAGCCATCACACATCGAAGGAGTAATCTTGTTGACTTCTTATTCATCATTCTCATTCCCAATTTAGCTATCGCTTCGAACGGCAACGCTAGACATATCAGATCCAAGGTGAGTCCGGTCGGTATAGTAGCAGGCGAAGGCCCGAATCTTGCACCTCTTCAGATCCCTTCATCCGATTGATGCGCGCTCCTTGACGTTTACAACCTTCACTGACAGAATGCGAATCGTGTGATTTGGATTCACACTCGAAACGTAGCGGCAACACCGCCGCACTTCGCAGAGGGTGCCCGCATGAGACACGACAATCAATCCCGGCGTGAATTCTTGGGTTCTTCAGTCGCAGTCGGTCTCGCCCTCGCGGGATCGATTGGGAAGTCACCTACCGTGGCGGCGGCAGAGGACGATACGAACGCGATCGCCATTGGTTCGCGACGTGAATTGTTTGTCGACGAATTTCTCATCGAGAAGCGCAAAGGCAAGATCGCGCAACGTCTGCATCACCCGGTACCGCAAGAGATTTCCCTGGTCCATGATGCGCCTTGGGAGGGCAGCGGAAGCGGATATCACAGCGTATTTCAGGACGGCGAGATCTACCGGATGTACTACAAGGCTTGGCACCTGGAAGTCGCGGATGGTGGGCTGAAATCAAATCGCCATCCGTTGCTCTGTTGTTACGCTGAGAGCGATGACGCCGTTCATTGGCGAAAGCCGGATCTCGGACTTCACGAATTCGAAGGTTCGAAAGCGAACAACATTGTTATCGTAAGCGGAAAACAAGGTGCGCTAAACATTGATGCGGGACATCCCGCGGTATTCAAAGACGACAATCCGGACGCGACGCCCGACGCGCAGTATAAAGCCATCGTCCGTTCATCCGGTCCCTCGGGACTCATTCCATTGAAGTCTCCAGATGGAATTCACTTTTCACCGATGGTCGATGCCCCAATTCTTGGCGGGCTCGGAGCGTTCGATTCCCAGAACCTCGCGTTCTGGGATCCGACATTGGGAAAGTATCGCGCGTACTGGCGCATCTTCACCGCTGGCGTCACCACCGACACCGAATGGAAGCCCGCAGGCCACCGCGCAATCCGTACCGCAACATCAGACGACCTAATCAATTGGAGCCAACCCGCAGACCTCACGTACGTCGATTCGCCGTCCGAACAACTCTACACAAACCAGATAAAGCCGTATCATCGTGCGCCGCACATCCTAATTGGTTTCCCGACTCGATACGTTGAGCGCGGTTGGTCGGATTCGATGAAAGCACTGCCGGAAGCAGATCACCGTGTGCTTCGTTCATCGGCCAGTGATCGCTATGGCACGGCGATCACCGAAGGACTGCTGATGGCCAGCCGCGACGGCGTGACGTTTAAGCGTTGGAACGAGGGCTTTCTGCGCCCGGGCATCGAGCGGAAAGACACTTGGAACTATGGACATCAGTACATCGCGTGGCACGTGGTCGAGACGAAATCGTCGCGCGAAGGCGCACCCAACGAGTTGTCACTGTACGCGAGCGAAAGCTACTGGACCGGTAAAGGCAGCGCAGTGCGACGATACACGCTACGCCTCGATGGTTTTGTGTCGCTCAGCGGCCCGATGGAGGGCGGCGAAGTAATCACGAAACCGTTGACCTTTACGGGTTCAAATCTCGCAATCAACTTTTCAACTTCGGCCGCGGGCCGTGTGCGGATAGAAATCCAAAATTCCGCAGGCGATCCAATCAAAGGCTTTTCACTCGCGGATTGCTCCGATCACTTCGGCGACACGGTCGAACGCATTGTCCATTGGACAGATGGACCGGATGTCAGTCGGCTTGCAGGCAAGCCTGTACGTCTACGATTCGTACTCCAAGATGCCGATCTGTACTCATTTCAATTCACGGGATGAGATTGGATGGACCTTGAATACTGAACGCTTGAACCCCATTCCATGCTTTCTCATCTTGTTATTGACGGCTGTTGCAAACGCGGAAACCGCAGAAGATCCCAATAGCGAATGGCCGATGCTGCCCACAAGAGACGCGGCCATCGATATTCCCGCGCAGCGCTCACCGAATTCATCGGACACGCGAACGGTCAAAGTCTATCTAACCTATCCCGGTGGAAGCATTGAAAACGTAAACGCCAAGACCGGTCTGATGCTCTCGCTGCACAACTGGGGCGGAAACGGCTCAGACGGCACAGCGAATCCCGCGTTTCTCGCCGCGAACTATAACGTCATCGCGATCAATGTCGACTATTTTCAGAGCGGCGATCTAGACAAATCCATTCCGTATGATTTCGGCTATTTGCAGGCACTCGACAGTCTTCGCGCGCTATATTTTGTGTTCGACGGATTGGATAAACGCGGCACGCCGTTTTCCCGGGGGCGCGTGTTCGCTGCGGGCGGTTCGGGAGGTGGCAACGTCGCGCTCATGGCAAACAAACTCGCGCCGCGAACGTTTGCCTGCATCATCGACTGCTCTGGGATGTGTAAGCTCGACAACGATATCGCCTTTGGAATGCAAGGCGGCAGCGAACTTAGCGCACGATACAGTCAAGACCCAGACGACCCTCACTTCCTTTCGACGGATGCGCAGACCATTCGATTCGTCGGACATCCCGGCCATCTATCCGTCATGAAACAGTTGGGCAACACGTGCAAAATCATCGTGAGCCATGGTTCAGCGGATGACATCTGCCCTGTGGAACATGCGCGAGAAATGGTCGCGAACATGCAGACTGCGAAGGTCGACATTGAGGCGCATTTCATCACTGAATCAGACTTGGACGACACGGTTTTCACGAACACAGGTCACGGCGTTGGCAACCGCACGTTGGTCGTCGACCATTTCGCGCGCAAGTATCTGATGCCGGACAGCGAGTCGGCGCTGGTGCGATCAGGCAAATGCGATTTCGAGTTGCGCGATGAGAAGGTTCGATACGCGACCCCGAACGGCGAGTACGTTATCTCTTACGAAACGGGATATCCGATCAGTCGTTTCGAGATGCGTCCCTGATCGGGTGCTCCACATTGCCGCTACGCAGGACGACGCGAAATAGGGACCAAGCTCACAATGGGTCCGACGACAATCCCAACGAGCAGCGCCATGGGCATAATCCAAATGAAACTAAGGCCCATAACCTCGCCGTAGGCAATGCTAACGGCCATGGCCACACTGCAAAGACCGGCAACAATCGCGCCGAACGAATTCGCCCAGGGCACAAACAGGGCCATGAAAAAGAGCACGAACAATGGCGCCACCAACAAGTTTACGACTTTGAAAACAACTTCCAACAGGTTGCCACCGACCATCCCGGTGGCGATGCTCAGAACGATCACGAAAACCCCAACGAAAACGGTCACCCATTTGGCGCGGCGAAGGTTTGCCTTCTCGTTGTCTAGCTGCTTTCCCTTTCCAAAGCGCTCGATGAAATCGACGGTGATGACGAGTGATGATGAATTCACACCGGACGACAAACTGGACATGGCGGCGGCGAGTAGTCCCGCGATGACAAGACCGCTGATACCGGCGGGCAATCCGAGGGATATGTATCGAGGAAAAAGCGTGTCGGCGTTCTGCAGGGTGGCGTAGCTGTCTGGAAGCATGTGCGGATTCGAATGGAAGTACGACCATAGTGCCACGCCCAGCGTGGCTAAAAACATTCCTACGAGAATATCGGTCGAGAGAGACGTCATCATTACACGTCTGGCAGATTTAACATCGCGGGTCGCGAGGTATCGTTGGATTGCGACCTGATCCGATCCAGCCGTGCAAATGTACCAGACGAACGCGCTGGTCATCGCGCCTGCAACCGTAATTCGCGCGTCGGGATCATACATGACCTTAATCGGGTCCCAGTGCCCCGGCCATCCTGTCGGCCACCAGGCGGATACACCGCCCATATTTATCGTGATAAGTGCGATGGTCAAGATCGCGCCACCAAATAAGATGGCGGTCTGAATGACGTCGGACATAACCACTGCACGAATGCCGCCCATCGACGTATACGAAATCGTCACTGCCCCGAGCACAACACACACGAGTGGCGTATACGACTCATCGAGCTGTAAGAGCGGTACCAAGACCTTGCTACTGGTCGCGTAGATGATGAGCGCCATCCACATAAAACGTAGCAGGAGAAAGAAGACGGCCCCGAGTACGCGCACACTCGGCCCCAAATTGATCTCCAGTATTTCGTAGGCACTCGACACATTCTGCTTCATGATGATGGGGATTAACACGAAGCCTATTACCAGAAAAATAAGCGGAAACACGAGGTATTGCGAAATGATCATTGGGCCATGCTTCATCATCTCGCCGGGAATGGATAGATACGTGAGCGTGCTCAGTAACGAAGCGAACATGGAGAATCCGACGGTAATCGGATTCATTTTCCTTCCGCCGAGCATGTATTCCTCTTCGGTTTTTGTGCGCCTGGAGTAATACCAACCGACTGCGATCATCACAGCGAAGTACATGACAATCGCCGTCCAATCCAGCGCACTAAGCAAGTGAGGGACGCGGCGGCCTATGCGAAGTATCGAATGCGCCGCAGCCGCGCGGACATCCGCCTCGGGATCGTCGAGCAGTGAGATGAGTAACGGCAATTCTCTTTCGCCCCCGCGTTCACCCAGCGCGGCGATGGACTCCGTTTTCTCTGCTGTTGTGCCGTTCTCCGCGTATTCACGAAGGGCCGATCTAAATAGCGCTAGTTTCTCCACGTTCTCTGATTGGAAATACGCGGAACTGAGGAGATACGCCTTGGCCGATGATTCGGCGTTTTCGCCATTCGCTGCTTCCAGAAGTACGGAGAAGGTGTCCTGAGAAATGCCCTCGATGAACCGGATGGAATACGCCGCACATAGTCGGGTCCGTTCATCCTCCGAACGGAGAAGCTCGGCGAGCTTGGCCTCGTATTCGGTCAATCCGGAATGAACGAGAATACACATCGCGAACGCCGCCATCGGTCCGTCATCGGATCGGGCGTCTTGTTCTAGCAGCGGAATCTCGACGGCGCTAGCGAAATAATTCAGCTTCGCGAGTGTTTCCGTAGCGTGGAGCCGATCGGGGCCTTCGAGGTCGACTCTTGCCGATCGAATTTGCTCCAGCCAACGGTCACGATCAGTCGGCGCGACCGAACTTCTGGTGAGCACGCGCCAAATTCCAATGCGATATTGCGGCTCTTCGACATGGCGTTCGAGTTCTTGTTCGAACGCAGCACGCACACCATCGGAATACTGAAGTGAAAGCAGATACTCCGCAGCGTGAACCTTGACCCACTGATATTCGTTCGCAAGCGTATCGCGCATTACTTCTACGGCGCGCTCACGCAACTCCGCGTTTACTTGTTCGTCGCTCGGTGTCTTTGCTTGTGCAAGAGCAGGCACAGCGGCGACAAGAAGCAATGCAATGGCCAAGCAAATCTGCGTAATCTGGGAGCGTCGCATACGAACGGGCCTTCTACTTAGCCGTATAGCCGCCATCGACGGGTATATTCGTTCCAGTCACGTACGAAGAGGCATCGCTTGCCAAATAGACCACTGCGCCCATCAAATCGGTATCGTTCGCGAGGCGGCCAAGAAATGTCCGGGCGCTGTATTGTTCGACGAATGCCTCCGGGTGACTTTCCTGTGCGACGCCGCCGGGCGATATGCAATTGCAACGGACACCCTGCGCACCGTAGTAGCTGCCCACGAAACGCGTGAAGTTAATCATGCCGCCTTTGTGAAAATAGTAGTCGGGATACCAACCATGCATATCCGTGCCACGATAATTTTCAGGTGCTGTTCCCGCCATACCCTGAATCGAACCGATGTTGATTATCGAGCCCGCGCTTTGTTCTGCCATGACATCGCCCATAGCGCGCGTGATAACAAACAACCCCGTTGCATTCACGCGCATGCTCTCATCAAACGTTGCCGCGCTGTCGCTATACCCCTTCTGCATGGGCCGGGAAACGGCGTTGTTTACTAAAATATCGATTCGCCCTGCCTCTTTCAGGACCGTATCCCGAAGCGCAAGGATAGAGGATTCATCGGATTGGTCGTATTTTGCAACGGAAATAGTGAGGCCGTCATCGGCAAGCGAATCGCGCAATTCTTCGAGAGGCTTGAGGTTTCGGGACGCAGCGATCGTGCGTGCGCCCGCCTCGGCCAAAGCTACTACGATCTGGCGGCCGACTATGCCCGCGCCGCCAGTGACGATTGCTGTCTTTCCCGCGATGGAAAAAGTATCGAGGACGCTCAATGTGAAAACCCCTCTACTCGACCGCTTTCTTAAAAGCATCGACTACATTCCCGAACATTTCCCGCAACGCTAAGACATCCGCCCCGCTCGACAGAAACTGATAGCCCATATCGACATTTTCGGCTATAGCTTCCAACGAAGTTACCGTTCCGGCGAACTTCCCATGCTTTCGGCACGCTTCCGCCACCCGGCGAAAACCTTCTTGCACTTCGGGATGGTCCATCTGACCGGCGACACCCAATGCGTGACTATAATCCCCCGGCCCGAAAAATAGCATGTCGATACCTTCGACCTGGGCGATAGCATCCAACTCGTCCATTGCCTCGGGGTCTTCGATCTGCACGATGACCATACGCTCCCGGCTCGCTTGCTCCAGGTAATCCTCCACCGGAATGGCGCAGTACGCGCCGTCCGCATTGCCGCCGTCGAGTGGCCGTCGACCAACGGGATGAAAGCGTGTGGTCTTCGCCACCATGCGCGCGTCGTTCGCACTCATGACGTGCGGCACCATAATTCCGGTGGCGTCCATTTCTAGCGGGCGAATAAGATCGCTGTAGCTACCGCGTTCGACGCGAACGATGGTGTCGGTATCGTAGGCTTTGGCCGCACGAATTTGATTTTCGATGTCGTGCAATGTATTCGGTACATGTTCCACATCCAGCCAAATGCAGTCGACTCCGCATAACGCCGCAATCTCCGCAGCCCGTGCGTCAGCTAAATTCAGCTTCACGCAGTTGACGACGTCACCCGCACGAAGTTTCGCCAGCACGTTGCTCTTTCGCATTGCAATCTCACTCATCTGAACTCAATCCTCTATCTCCTCCAGAAAAACAGTTCTACCATTTTCGTCGCGACTCCGTAGACCAGCGACAATAATCTTCATCTGCTCCACCGTTTCCTCGAAAGGGAATGGCTGTGCACCCGTTCGCAAATAATCGACGAATGCTTCCAGTTGTGCTTTGAACGCGAAAAACGTGTCGCTGAATACCGCGCTACCCGAGTCTTCGGTGCCAAAAACGTGGAGATGCCCAAAGCACCCGTATAAATCGTCAATAACCGACAAGACCGTGTCGACACCATCTTCGTGAGCAAGGTGCATGATATTTCGTTTTTCCGTGCCGGTATGCGTCACACTCGTAAATACGCCGGAACGGAAGAACGGATAAACTGCCTCTAACGCATGGATACCGTATCGTTCCCACGTTTTCGCCATCGTAATCGTGATAAGCCGCAGATCGCCGACGGCATCAATGCGTTTACGCAGTTCTGCATACTCTTGACTGTAACGCATGCAACTACTCGACATGAAGGCGTTCCCCTCGCGATGCCACGCGATAAACTGCTTGAGGTGGTCAGCACGATCCGTGAGTGGCTTGTCGATAAAGAGCGGGATATCGGCTTCGATGAACGGTCGCGCGCGTTCGAGGTGTTCGCTTCCAATGTCGGTCGCGATGATGACAGCATCCACGTCTCCAATGACATCCTCAGCCTTTGCGACGACATTGGGAACGCGGGACGCTTTGCTTACTCGTCGCGCATCCTCTTTATCATCACACCAGACATGCGTAACGCGCACGCCGCGAATCCCAAGATTTTCCCGTGGTTGTGCGCCTAAGTATTCTGGAATCGCGGGATACCCGCACTTCGCCATCGCCGCCGCGTCGTATTCGCCGTTGATGATGGCGCTCCAACTATAGGGATGGCCGTTGCCCTCGACCATTCCGATCATGGCGAGACGGATATCATCTTTGTTTGCTACAAGCATGGTGCGCTCAGCGAATTAGATTGTTTACCGAGCAAGCGCATAGGCCTTTTCCAATTCCGGATTCTTCTCGCAATGCGATGCGCGGAATACGAGCAAGAGGCCAAGCCTTGACTGGTCGCTCCGGTTCGGGGCGCTGTAATGAATCGTTTCCGCGTGATGTATCAGCGCGTCTCCCGGGGCGAGTAGTCCGATGAAAGGTTCGTCGTAAGCCTCGGGATTAGCAATGCCCATCGAATTCCCTGCCACTCCGGATGGAAGGTGCGGTAGAATGCCGTTCACATGACTCCCCGGCACATAATAAATAGGGCCGTTCTCCTGAGTCACTTCATCTACCGCAATCCAGACGGTTAAGACGTCCGGAGGTGCCATGCAGAAATACGCATTATCCTGGTGCGGCGGCACTGCGGAACCCACGCGCGCGGGTTTATTGAAAGACTCAACGCCCATTAGGACAGGATCGTCGTGAACCAACCGTTTCACGATCGCGATAATGCTGGGTGTTCGCGCAAATTCGCCGAAGTACGCTTCATGATCGTGCATTCGCCAGAGATTGCGAACGCTTTTTCCGTCCGCCTCAAGCACATAATCCTCTGGCGGAAGAGATGGAAGATTCTTCTTGGTATAAGCGTCTATCGCCTCGCGAATGCTCGCAACCGATTCGCGGGAGATCAGCGCTTCTACTTTAATCACGCCATCGCGCCCATACCGTTCCACCAAGTGATCAACCCCCATTCTACTGACGCTCCTCGTTCACTTGTTGCCAACCCCCAGCACTCGCCGATGTGATCGCCGCAATATTCGTGCGCAAGGATTGGAGACCGTCGTCCAACGAACAGAGTGGCGACGAAAGCCCTTCCAACGCATCGAGAAACGCAGCCGCATTTAGCTCATAAAGGGCATCTCGATCATCAAGCGCATGCACCTCGTCGTGCCAGTCGCCATCCACATCATCCATCCAACTCCATCGACCTTCTAGCATGTTAAAACGAAGCGTAGCCTTTTCGCAGACAACTGTAATCGATGACTCATTGGGGCGTTGATAAAGATTAAGCACATAGCTCGACATGACTTTACCGTGGCGCGCAAATGCATGAACCGTATCTTCAACGTCGACCCCCTCCAGGTATTGATGCCCGGCATCCACACTAATCCGGTCGACCGGTCCCGCCAACCACTCCCCCATGTTTACTGAATGCGTCATCGCATCTTGGATAGCGCCTCCGCCATGTTCGCGATTGGCAAAATAGACTGACGCATAAGCAGGTCGATACGTCGCGAAATGCTGGCCAACATTGCAGTACATTTGCAGAATGTTTCCAAACCGCCCGTCATCTATTGCAGACTTCATTGCGCTAAGCGCAGGATGGGCTCGGTAGTTGTAGCTCACCGCCGCGATCAGATTCTTCTCCCTCACCGTATCGAGTATCTCAGCAACACCATTCATATCCACGGACAACGGCTTTTCAATCAACAGCGGGATATCGTGTTCAACTAATTTGGTGGCGATAGGGATATGGGTGTGCGCGGGTGTCGCGATAAGTGCAGCATCCCATTTCAGATCGAGTGCTTCATCCAACTCGGCGAACGCACCTCGAACGTCGTAACGATCACCAACTGCGTTGCGAATAGCGTCATTCAATTCGCAAATACCGACTTCCGCACGCCCCGTACTAAGGAGACATCGAACGTGTCGCTCGCCAATCGAACCGGTTCCGATTACTAAAACCCTATGGATACGCGCGCTCATCGCCGTTCGTTCCTATTCATATTCAATTAGCCACAGATTCACACAGATGAACACAGATTGTTGTTCAAGAGTGATGCGTATCTGTGTTTATCCGTGTTCATCTGTGGCTAATCTTTCAAGCGTTTCCACTCGCCGGCTTCCGCCGACGCATACGCAGCGTCCATTATTCGCTGAAGTTCCGCCGCGTCCTCGATAGTGGGATGGGCCGTGGCCTTGCCCGCAATGGCGGACAAAAAATGGTGAAGGGATGCGACGTGCGCGCGTAACCAACCGATATTCAATGCGGGCGCGGGAAACGATCCGCCGGGTGCGGGATACCGGCTAACGGTTTCGATCTTCTTGAAGCCACGATTGCCGCCCAATGCCCCCGCATCATCGCGAAGGTCATAGACCTCCAACCAATTCGGGTCCATCAAATTGAAACGCATCGCCCCCTTGTCTCCATGAATCTCGACACGAAGTTCGTCGTTTGTCCCGGTCGCTATTTTGGATGCTTCAACACTGCCCAGCGCGCCCGACTGCGTCCGCAACAGCATGATGGAGAGGTCGTCCGTTTCAACGTCTGCCAGCAAGCCGGTATCGGGATGCACCCGCTGCTTGGTCGCCGTATGGGTTTCGGCAAACACCCGTTCAAAGGGGCCGACAAGAACATTCACGAGATCCAACACGTGGCTGCCCAAATCGTAGAGCACGCCTCCCCCACCCTTTTCCTTATCCATCTTCCACTTCAACGGCTTGTCGGGATCGATGTTGCTCGCGTGGAGGTAACACGCGCGAAAGCTATACACGTTGCCGAGAAATCCTTCCTCGACAAGTTGGCGCGCGCGCATGGTAGAGGGATAAAATCGGTACTGAAGCGCTACCTGTGTGATAATATCGCTCGACGCTTTTTCGATTGCTTCCACCATCGCCCCACAATCGGCGTGACTACTCCCAAGCGGTTTGTCGCAATAGACGTGTTTGCCCGATTCGATCGCCTGAATCACCTGGTCCTTGTGAAGGGCGTTTGGTGTGCAAACATGAATGATGTGAATGTCGTCTCGCTCAAGAAAGTCTTCGAATCGCGTTGTCCCGAATTCAAAGTTTCCTTGCTTCACCGCATCGTTGATCGTTTCCGCACGACGTACACAAACCCCAACGAGTTTGTACTCGATTGGAAGTTCATTGTAGAAAAACGGGATGGTGTGATAGCCGTACGTGTGGGTCTTTCCCATGAAACCGTAGCCAACAACGCCGACGCCGTACAACGTATCGCTCACGACAACAGCTCCCGTTCCACTTCGCCGATGGACTCGTCGATGATATCAAGTCCTTTCAGCAGGTTTTCTTCATTCATGACAATGGGCGGGCTCATCCGGAGGATATGGCCGGCAGGAATCCAGGCCAGTCCTTTTGCGAATGCGCGTTGATAGACCAATTCGCCCGCTTCGTTGAACGGTTCTTTCGTCGTGCGGTCTTTGACCAATTCGATGCCCATAAGGCACCCCTTCGCACGAACATCGCCGATGATCGAGTGTTCCTCTTTCATTCTTTCCATGCGTTTCTGAGCGACCGCGCCAAGGTGTTCCGCATGTTCCAGCAGGTTTTCTTCCTCGATGACTTCCGTTGAGGCGAGCGCCGCCGCGCATGCCATCGGATTGCCGCCATAGCTACTCGACGCGGAAATCGATTCAAAGGCTTCTTTGTACGGTTCACGGACGGCAACGCACGTCACCGGAAAACCGTTGCCGAAACCCTTGCCGATCGTAACGACATCGGGGACAACATCCCAGTGCTCCATGCACAGCCATTTTCCTGTGCGCCCCCAACTCGTGAGCACTTCGTCCGCCATGAGCAGAATGCCGAGCTCGTCGCATAACGCCCGCAATTTCGGAAAGAAATCATCCGGCGGCATTACCGAGCCGCCCCACCCCTGGATCGGTTCCAACACGAATCCAGCGACATCGTGAACCGTCCCTTTATCAATGTACTCTCGGTAAAAGTCGATGTACTTGTCCGTGTCAATGGTGCCGTCTTCTTTTGACCATAGCGGATGATACATATCTGGACGCGGCACCAAGTGCATGCCCGGTGAACGCACAGCGCCGTACACGGGTGATCGAATGTGACTGAGCGAAACGGCCCCGGTGGTCTTACCATGGTAATCGTAGAAACACGAAATCATTTCGTTTCGCTCAGTTCCGGCCCGCAGCACGCGAATACCCGCTTCGACCGCGGTCGTCCCCGAATCGTAGAACTGAAATCCATTCAAATCGCCGGGCAGTATCTCCGCCAACTTCTCCACGAGCTCAGTCTTAATGGGCGTAGTGAAATCGTGTGCATTCATGAGCGTGCGGGCATGCTTTGCGATCGCTTCACTTATCTTGGGATGGCAGTGCCCGAGGGTCGTGACGTAAATGCCCGAAGAAAAATCGATGTATTCATTTCCGTCGACATCGCGCAGGAGGCAACCCTCGCCCGATTCAAATGCCACAGGAAACAACTTCACCTGGCCGCTCAACCCTTTGAAGTACTTCGAGCAACGATTGTGATATTCCTGCGACTTCGGACCAGGGGGCGGCACCGTTACGTTGGGACAACCGGCGATAGGCGCATTGGCCCAGTCCAATGTATTGAATGTTTCGATGTTCGTTGACATGTTGTTCCTCGAAAATAAGTTCTACCAAAACGCGTTTGCCACCCGCCGCATTCGACTGCGTCGAAAAGCTGAACAGAGAGCACAGAGGACACCGAGAACATCCGCACCTCGCTTGCAACTCTTCCCTCTGTGTTCTCTGTGAACTCTGTGGCTAAAAACCTAGTATCCCTTGTCCCATCGCGGCTCGATGGTTTGCGCGATCTGTTCGCTAACCCAGACTTCCGTCCGGAGCAATTGGTGAATAGAACTCGGAAGCTTAGGCGTGACTGGGCCGTGTAAGCAAAGACGGGACATCGTGCGCTGCCACGACGCTTCCGATCCATCGACGGTAATCGCGTGAATTTCGATACGGTTCTTCGCACCGACCACTTCTGCGGGACCAATGGTCGCCGCCTTCGGAGGCACCGCCGTCAGATCACCGCTGAGGCCGAAACTCCCGTGCAGCGAATTCTGCGCAATGGTGAACGGGCTCAAAGTGACAATACGCGGCCCCATCTGTTTCCACGTGTCCAGCGGCGCGTCGAATTCCGGACAGTCCGGCTCCACGAATGCAATGTGCCCCGTCCAACCCGGACCGCCATAACAGCAATCCGCGCCGCCTAGATCAGCAATCATCGTTCCGTAGTCGTCGATGTTCTTGTCCGTCGGACCTTGAATTTGTTCGAGCGACGGCCGCAATTCGGGATCGATTTCGTTATAGAAATGCTTCAACATCGAATACATGAATCCATGCGGCCAGGTATCGGGCGCGGTTTTTCCATGCTCGTTCGCGTACTCGTCCATGTTGAACGTGTGAAGGTGTTTGCAATCCACTCGGCAGGAATTGATGAGGCGGGCAACCCACTTATAGCCCGGCCATGGCTGCGGCATGATCAACACACACTTCCGATTGTCTTCCGCCGCCATTCGGATTCGATCGAAGATGTCGATCAACCATAGAAAGTCGAGGTCTTCACTCGCTACGACGCTAATCTTGAAATCAGGATTGGCGTGTTTGGTGATATCTTCGCGCGTGATGCTGCGCACCCGTTCGACCGCTTCCTTGTCACGGAACGGAACGCATTCGGCGGGACTGTATTCAAACTCCGACATTTATGCCCTTCTCCTAAACGACAGGATCGCTCGCGGCGGAATCGTAAACGACACGTCCCGCAACCCATGTGCGTTCCACGCTCAGTGCGCCGCCGTCTTCACGCCAAAGTACCATATCAGCATCCATCCCCACGTCCAGGTCACCCTTCGTTTCCGCACCAATCACGCGGGACGGATTGCACGTCGCCATTGCCCAGACCTGTTGAGCGGGCAGGTCCAACCACCCCAGTAGATTTCGCAGTCCCTTGTCCATGGTGAGCGCGCTGCCCGCAAGACCGCCACGCATCGGGTGATCCGCATCGGCGATTCGAGGTGCGTCGCCGGGCTGCACTTCTACCGAGTAGCCCCAAGGCGTGTCGAACCTCCCCGGCCCCAACCCAGCACCAAACGACGCATCCGTGATGAGCGATACGCCCTCCCATCCGTTTGCGGCCACGGCCGCACGAATAGCCATCGGGTTCACGTGGACACCGTCGCAAATGAAGTCGCACGTCGCGCGTGGGTCCGCAAGAATGGTTTCCACCGCACCCACTGGCCGGACGCCGGGATCGGTTTCTTCGGGCACGGGAAAGACATCGTAGAAATGCGTCGCGTGACGGGCACCCGCATCGATCGCGGCAAGCGTCTGCTCCACACTAGCGCGCGTGTGCGTGATAAAAGGCACCACATCTTTCGAAACGAGCGTCTCGATGACCGGAATGATGCCGGGCACCTCGGGTGCAATCGACATCACCGCGACCCGATCTTCGCATGCGCCAAGCAATTCATTGAGGAGCCCAAGATCGCCGTCTCGAGTCTCGCAAGCCGCGCCTGCAATCGCGACAAAGGGGCCTTCAAGATGGATACCCGGTATTGAAACGTTGGTGATCCCCGGGATCGCACTTGCAAACGCGCTCAGCGACTCGATAAATCTGGAATCCGACGACGGCACTATCGTGGGAACCACCGTCGTCGTACCATACCGGCCCAGCACTTCTGAGGCGTCGACCAAATGATCCGGTCCGCGGTCATAATTGAAGGCATGAATCCCGTGCGTGTGGATGTCCACCAAACCGGGCGACAGTAGGCCCATGCCCCCGTCGATGCGCGCGCCGTTATTGGCGTCAGGTGGATTTCCGCATCCCACGTCCGCGATACGACCATGCTCCACGCGGAGGTATCCCTCGTGGATTCCCTGTCCCGACCGCACGATGCGGACGTTATGAACTACGAACTCGTCCACGGATACGTCCCAAAACCTCTCGTAAACTCCAGATCATGCCGAGCGAGACAAAAGTCTCACCTCACAAGTGTTGTAATCGTCGGCGCTCGGCAGCATGATTGCTTCTCTCAACATTACCAAATGACTCGACCCTTTAGGAAAACATGAGCGAGACGCAACCGTTATACGCAGGCGCGGCATCGATTGATATCACGCCGACGCAATCACTTCACCTCTTCGGCTATCCGCATGTCGAACGATTCAGCACCGGGGTTCACGATCCCTTGCTGGCGTCCGCGCTGTACGTTTGCGCCGGTGACGGTGAAGCGCTCTTCGTTGCCACCGACATCATCTTTGTGTCGAAGAAGCTCGTAGCGAGCGCACGCCAGCGAATTAACGTGTCGACGGGCATCGCCCCTGATAGCATTCTCATTTCCGCAACGCACACCCACTCCGGACCAGGGACCGTGCGATACGCCAGCAACGAAGCCGACCCGACCGTCCCGGAACCTGACGAGGAGTACTTGCAGCAACTCGAAGACGGAATCGTCGAAGCCGCATGTCGTTCTGTGAAGAAGACCGAACGGGCGGAGATTGGCGTGGCCACCGCCGACGGATCCTGTGTCGGAAGCAATCGGCGGGATCCAGCGGGCATGTCACATCCCGATGTTCCGGTGTTGATGGTGCGCTCGCTCGACAACAACGTAAATCTCGCCGCCATGCTGATCTGTTCGATGCATCCAACCGTGCTTCACGAAGACTCAACGCTGATTAGCGGCGATTTCCCAGGTCTTGCGCGACAGTATCTCCAACAACATGCGCTCGGAGAATCATGTGTCGTGCTACACCATTCAGGTGCATCGGGAAATCAAAGTCCACGACACGTGATACGAGAAACCAGTTTCGCCGAGGCAACGCGGTTGGGCGAAGAACTGGGAAAGGCGGTCGCCTCATCCATCGAGAATGTTCAATTCAGAGACGCCGTAGCGATTCGGTCCAAACGAATTGAAACGCAGTTGCCCCTACGAGCGTTTCCCTCCGACGACGAAGCACGCCGCGAACTTGATCAGGCCAGGACACGATTCGAACAACTTCAATCGACAGGAGCGCCCCCGCCCGAAATTCGCACTGCCGAGTGCGACGTATTCGGCGCCGAAGAAACGCTCACCCTATCCCGGGCTGCGGCCAACGGGAAATTGCAGGCCTACGCCGAGACGTGCCTGCCTGCGGAAGTGCAAGTGATATCCGTTGGCCCTTGGAATTTTGTCGCATTGCCCGGTGAATTGTTCATTGAATTTGCGCTGGAGATTGAGGCGAATAGTCCCAATACGCACGTCATTACCCTGGCGAACGGGGAGTTGCAGGGTTATCTCGTAACGGAAGAAGCGTTGCGCGAAGGCGGTTACGAAGCATCCAATGCGCTGTTCAAGAGTCCGGATAGCGGTCGCAAACTCGTTCAAGTGGCCAGCGAACTACTAAATGCACCTTCGGCGCAAAGAGATTCCTAAGTTGGATCACATCCTCGTCATAGACCTCGGCACGACCTACTTCAAAGCGAGCGTCTTTGATTCCTCGGGGCGAATGCAGGCGCTAACGCGTATTGCTACACCATCCTCAAGCAATGAGCATGGTCGCAGCGAAATAGACGTACACGTTTTCCATGACACACTCACCAAACTCGTTCGCAACCTTGACGACGAGCTTCCCGGTATTTTGTCTCAGATTTCCGCAATCACGTTCGCGACTCAAACCAACAGTTTCGTACTGCTCGGCGAAAACGACTCGCCACTTACCCCCATCATCATCTGGAACGACGCACGCGCGGCCGAGGATCAAACCATCGCCAGCACACTCGCTGGATTACGGGGCCTTCAACCTGTCACGGGCGTCCCCGAACTCTCAAGCGAATTCATGATCGCGAAACTCCTATGGTTCCGCGAACACGCGCCCGACGTATTCAGTAAATCCAAGAAACTGTGCCTGATCAGCGACTACTTCACGCTCTGGCTTACGGGCAAACACATCACCGAAGCCGGCACGGCGGCCCTTACAGGATTGCTCGACATTCATTCCGTTCGCTGGTGGGACGACGCGCTCCAACACTTCAAAACTGATCGCGCGTGGCTCCCTGAAGTGGTTCGCGCGGGAACCGACCTCGGCCCGATCCTCTCAAAAAGAGCGGAGGATCTCGGCCTGCCAATGAAGTGCAAGTTCGTCGCCGGATGTCTCGACCAATATGCCGGAGCCATCGGCGTCAGGAACGTTTCTCCGGGCGGTATCTCCGAGACAACGGGCACAGTGCTCGCGACAGTAAAGTGCGCGAACGCATTCAAGGCGGATGCTGCGTCCGGCATCTTCCAGGGGCCCGCATTCGCGCCCGGCTTGTACTACCAAATGGTGTTCGGCGACACTGCAGGCAATTGGTTGGAAGCCTATCGAGAATCACTATCCGACCGGCCTTCTTTTGCGCAGCTCGACAACGAAGCGGCCCAAGTGGAGTCAGGATGCGAGGGTCTAACGTTGTCTCCCGGTAGCGATGCAACAATGCGTGAGACGTATCTGGCCGATTTCACGCAATCGCATTCGCGCGGCCACGCCGTCCGTACAATTCTCGAAACGGTATCATTTGCTTTGGCCGATCAGGTCACGCTTCTATGCAACGAGAATACGCCGACTCAGATTTCGTGTGCGGGCGGCGCGGCGCGAAGCCGGTTGTGGTTACAGATAAAAGCTGACACATTGAATTGTACAATGGTGGCTGGGCAAAGCGCCGAACCGACGAGCCTGGGCGCAGCGATTCTCGCCATGCACGCCCTGTCCGGGCAATCGGTCCAGCATGTAGCCGAAGCATGGGTCCAGATCGCGCACACAATAGTACCTGACGAAACGCAGCATCAAACGTACACGACACTGCGCGCTCAGGCGTAAGGGAAACCACATGGCAAACGTCCACAAAGATTTTCACGGCGCACTCAGCTTCGGCATTCGTTTTCTGACAGAGCAGTATGGTCCGGACAAGTTACATGCTTTCTTGGCGGGTCTTGGAAGCACGGTCTACAAACCCCTCTCCGATGCGATTCGGCAACGCGGTCTCTCGGCCATGCGCGACCATCTCGAACACGTTTTTCGATCCGAAGGCGGTGAAGTGGAATCCGAGATGGACGGCGACACGTTCGTCTTTCACGTCCATCGATGTCCCGCCATTCATCACATGAAGGAAAAGGGGTACGACATCGCCCCCAACTTTTGTGAGCACACGCGAATTGTGAACGAAGCGATCTGCAGCAGGGCTGGTTACAGCAGTAGCGTCGACTACGATCAGGAAGCTGGCCGGTGTGTACAGCGATTCTGGAAGGACGAGGCATGATCGCAAGCACGGAATTCATCTTTGTCTATAACGAACTGTTTCGATTCCTGGAAGAACAAGGGGACGAGAAGAACGTTATCGAATTTTGGGAGGGCATTCGCGAGAACTTTCTCGGTAATCTACGTGACTATGTGCGAGAAGATGGCATCGACGGAATGCGCAAGTACTGGGAGCATACACTTGGCGAGGAAGGCGGACGCCATCAACTCACGACGTACGATGATTCGTTTGTGCTGGACATGCACGACTGCCCCTCAGCGAAACTGGTCCACCACAGCGGCCGCGTCGAGCCCTACACCAACTACTGCGAACACTGCTGCTGGCTCTACCCACCACTACTCCGCGAACTCGGCTACGAAGTCGATTTCGACATCATCAGTTGCGAAAAAGGCCGGTGCCGCATGACGGTCAAACAACCGGAACCGAAGAAGTAGATGTCTACAGACGCAAATCCCATGCGGGAATTACGCCTCTCCCCAGATGATCGCATCATCTACGAAGAGGAGATAAAACCGCTGTTGCCGCCACGCATTTTCGATGCGCACAGCCACCTCCTCATCAATCGGTTTCATCCACGCTTATCGGAGACCATGCCAATAGCCTGCGATCCGATGCTGGGGGACGTAGATCTTCCGTGGCTCAGAACCTGGTGGAAAGCGTTACTTCCGGATGCGGATGTCGGTGGAATGATCATGGGGTTTCCAACCGCAGACGTCGACATTAATGGCGAGAATCAATTCGTCGCTGAGGCTGGGCGTGAAGCCGATTTACCCTTCGCACTTATGGTGTCGCCTGATATGGATCCGGACAAACTTGAGGCTGACATCAAGCAATTAAAACCGGCCGTCCTTAAACCCTATATGTGCTTCGTACGAAACACCGAGCCATCATCGGCCTCGGTCACCGATCTCATTCCAGAAACACAACTCGCGCTTGCTGACAAACACGGGCTGGCGGTCATGTTGCACGTAGCGAAACCCCGAGGCATGGCGGACCCTGATAACCTCAAAGGCATTTCGCGACTCATCACGGCATACCCAAACTGCCAATTCATCCTCGCACATTGCGGACGTTGCTTCATCACGCCTAATATGGAATCGACGCTCGATCACCTCCCTAGAGCCGACAACCTCTGGCTAGACACGTCGGCAGTGTGCGATCTCGGCGCGTTTATGACATTGCTCAGCCGATACGACCGCAGCAAGATTCTGTTCGGCTCTGATCTCGTCACGGCGGCGGCGTTCAGAGGAAGTTACGCACGGCTCGGAATGGGTTGGCACCTCCTGACCGCCGAGATGACTGCCCGAAAAGGTGGCACGCCAGACCGGAGTACCTTCGCGGCCTATGAAAGCCTCGCGGCGCTATGCCATGCGCTAAAATTCTGCGCCTTGAACGAAGAAGAACGGTGCGGAATTTTTTATAACAACGCAGCGAAACTGTTTAATCTCGGGAAGTAATTCATTGGACCGATCGAAAACGCAAGCGCTGTACGAGCACGCGAAACGGCGAATACCCGGAGGCACGCAGCTCTTAAGCAAGCGACCGGAAATGTTCGCTCCGGAACAGTGGCCCGCCTATTTCCGGGAGGCGCGGGGTTGCGAAGTGTGGGATCTCGATGGACGACACTATTTCGACATGTCGCACAACGGTGTCGGAAGCTGCCTACTCGGCTATGCGCACCCGGATGTTTCGAATCCGGTCAAGAACCGCATCGACAAAGGAAGCATGTGCTCCCTCAACCCACCGGAAGAAGTCGAATTGGCGGATACGCTATGCGAGATTCATCCGTGGGCAGACCGAGCACGGTTCACGCGGACGGGCGGAGAAGCGTGTGCCGTGGCCGTCCGAATTGCCCGAGCGACCACGGGGCGGTCCAAGATTGCGATCTGCGGTTACCATGGTTGGCACGATTGGTATCTCGCCGCCAATCTAAAGAGCGACGATTCGCTCGGCGAACACCTCTTGCCGGGACTGGAACCCAACGGTGTGCCATCGGAACTGCAAGGCACCGCCCACACGTTTGCTTACAATGATCGCCAGGCCATCGAGAAAGTAATTCAAGACCACGGCAACGAACTTGCCGCGGTCATTATGGAACCCTGCCGCTACAACGATCCGGAACCCGGATTCCTCGAATACATTCGTGACGCAACTCGTAAATCCCAAACGCTCTTGATCTTCGACGAAATCACCATCGGCTGGCGTCGCTGCTTCGGCGGCGCACACCTTCAATTAGGCGTCCAACCCGACATTGCCGTTTTCGCAAAAGCCCTCGGCAACGGTCATCCGATCGGCGCGGTCATCGGAACTGCAGCCGCAATGAACAGCGCGGAGGAATCCTTTATTAGCAGCACGTACTGGACCGAAAGTGTCGGACCCGTCGCGGCGCTGGCGACGCTCAACGTAATGCGCAACACCGACGTGTGTGCACACGTCCAACAAATTGGTTCGCGCGTGCAAGAATGCTGGCGCACGCTCGGTGCGGAACATGGCCTACCGATCACGGTTCCCAAGAGCTATCCCTGCTTAGCGCATTTCACGTTCGACCACGAGGATGCGAATCGACTGAAGACCATTTACGTTCAAGAGATGCTCAAACAGGGATTTCTTGCCGGTACGGCCATTTATCCTACGCTTGCGCACACGAACAAGATTGTCGATCATTACGGAGAAGCCATCGCCACCGTTTTTATGGAAATTGCTCAAGCATTACGCCAAGATGCACTAGACACACTCATCAACGGGCCCGCGGCCCATGAAGGATTTCACCGACTGCTATGAAACGTCTCTCAATCACAAACTTGCGCGACCAAAAGAAAGCTATCGTTTGTCACCTCGCGATGACCGTGATCCTTCTTGGCACGGTTAGCCCAGTCACGTTCGCCCAAGAGAGCATCGGGGACATTGTTCTCAACCTCGATCCGTCGACCGAAAACCCCCGTAACTCTGAAGGGGACTTCGTTCAACTTCGGGATGGCCGCATTTTGTTCATCTATACCCATTTCACCGGGGGCGGGTCGGATCATGCGACCGCCCACCTTGCTTCGCGTGAATCCGCCGACAGTGGCCGCACGTGGTCGACTGAGAGTAAGGACGTGATCCCTAACGACGGCGACATGAACATCATGTCCGTGTCTCTCCTACGCCTACAGTCCGGCGACATAGGACTGTTCTACTTGCGCAAGAATTCGCGGCAAGACTGTCGTATGCTCATGCGGCGGTCGAATGACGAGGGAACGACCTGGAGTGACGAGACGATTTGCACCAATCCGCCCGAGTATTACGTGGTGAACAACGACCGCGTGGTGCAACTCGAAGATGGACGCTTGTTGGTACCCGCCGCCCGCCACAAGTGGACGGACAAGAATCAGCTTCTGCCCGCGGAGGCGATCTGTTTTCTATCCGACGACGACGGCAACACCTGGCGTCCAAGCACAACGGTCTTACCCGTGATTCCTAACAGCCGTACCGGGCACCAGGAACCCGGCGTGGTTGCCCTACCCGATGGACGCCTATGGATGTATACCCGCACCGACAAAGGTGTCCAGTACCAATCCTATTCCGACGATGGAGGCGACACCTGGTCCGACGCTGAGCCATCGACGATTCACTCACCGGTCGCCCCGGCCAGCGTCGCACCCGTCCCCGACACCGGACAACTACTAATGGTCTGGAACGATCACACCACCATATCCGAGGAGCTGAAAGGCAAACGCACCCCGCTCGCGATCGCGATATCAGATGACGCCGGAAAAACCTGGCCTAGGCACACCATCATCGAGGACGAGCCCTTGGGCTGGTACTGTTACACCGCGATCGAAATCGTTGGTAAACATGTCCTCCTCGCCTACTGCGCCGGCGACAAGACGATCGGCGGCCTCAATCGAACGCGCATTCGCAGAATCGCACTCGACGCGATTCAATAGACTGAACCACAATACGCCGTGCTACCCCGCCGCCTCATTAAGCATGCGGAATAGAGACGCAGTCATCGCCGCGGCAGCGGTTGTCGTGAAGGGCGGATAGTCGAGAATTTTCGGCACAACGACTGCGGCGTACTCGCCCTTCTCATATGCGTTCGGATCCGAAAGGTACCCGATGAAGTCGTCTGTGTATCCGACAACGAGCGTATCCGCAAAGGGCGAATCGTAACGAATACGAAGTCCATAGTAACTAAACAATTCCGAGGGATGAAATGCTAGCGCAATGTCACCCAGTTGAAGAACACTCAGCGAGATCGGCAACGACGCCGGGTCCGCGGTCCTACCGTCATTCGCATCGAACCATGCCTTCGAAAAACCTTCATCAACCCAAGGACCGCTCGTGCAGGCAGAAGGGTCGGTACGATATTGATCCATCCACTTGTCAAGAAGCACCATGTCATAAGGCACGGCAAACTCCTGCGTAAACATGCGCAAGCTGTTCGCACTTACCGGGCGCAAATGATTCATCGCATCTTCGATTCCAGCGAACACCGCCGACGCTGATTGCTCCGCCTCACCACGCCAAGGATCGCCATCGCCGGGATTAACATCGCCCGCATGCCCCTGCAGAAACGACGGCGTGACGCCAAATCGACTCTTCACAAGATCGTCGACCAGCCCACACCAATCCGGCCCCGCCTGTGCATCCGCATAGCACACGGGGTGCGAAGAAAAGTGATACCAAATCAGCGGCTTCTTTTCGCCTGCGCGATCAAATCGCAAAACGTGAAGCGTCGTATCAAGCCATCGATCATTGTCGCTGGAGTCCGCTTCAAAATCTGTATCGGTTTTCCAAGTGGGTACAGTTCGGTTGAAATTGGCGCCTTCCGTATTGCTCTTGCCGATATGCAATTCGACGGGATCAATGTCTTCGATCGCCATCACGACCGCATCGATGGCGTTTCCTTCGACCGTCTTCATATAGTCGTCCGAAATCGCTCCCCACTGGCGTAAATACTTGAATGTCGGCATCGAGTGCGTATGTGTGGCACACAATCGAACATTCGCCGCCGGTATCCCCGTACGCGCTTCCACCGCTGCGCCAAGTCGCCGGGCCATCGCCCGCGACACACCAAGAATGTCGATCGAAAGTATCGCGCACGACGATTCACCATGTCGCATCACAAGCGCGCGAACCGCCACCGTCTTCCGAATCCCTTCGATGCGACGCTCGCTTCCCTCGGGCTTATGGAATCCGGCGAGTTCAATGCCCATAGGAGGCGTAATTTCGACAACCCCTTCGCCCGCTTGCAGCACCCCGCGATCTTGACCGGAAGCTATTTGGAATGGAGCGCTTGCAGCGCAGACAACGCCTGCGGTGCGAATTGAACGAGACATAAATGTTCGCCGAGTCGTCCGCACAAAATCGTCTCGATTCATCTCAATACCTCTGCTTTTTTTGGTTTAAGGGACGCTCACCCAAGCGAACGCAGGACATTTCATGCTAGTTTCTCTGCTGAAATAAGGCGTGTTGATGTTTCACCCATTCAACTAAGACCGCCTCAACGCTCTGTTCGTTTTCCTCATTGATATCGATCGCCGCCAAGTCCTGCGCCCGAATTAGCCGACGCATCCATCGATCGATTTCACGTTCTTCGCCATGAAGACCCGTGTTCGCAACTGACGGTGCCACCGCAACGCAATCCCATTCGGCTATTCCGAAGGACATCGAATAATTTAGCACCCAGCTAAACCGTTCGATAAAAACCTCCGTAGATTCAACGTCGACATCGGCCGGAACAGCAATAAAGACGAGGTCCGGCTTCGCCCCGCGAATGTCCTTCGCACGCGCCTCGATCGCTGCGAGCGATTCGCCCGCGACCGGCCAAGACGTAACCGTTACATCGCCATCCGGCCAGATCGAACGCAGCGCTGTCGCGATAAAGGAATCGTACGGCGGCATAGCGGTCACGTGAATCGACTCACCCGCATTCAACTGCGCTATCGTATGAGGAATGGCCAACGGAATTGGCCCGGCGACTTTCAACGAGGTCGAACGACCCAGAATCGCCCCGGCAATTTCTTCAGCGATGAGTTTGTGACCATCCATATTTGGATGGATATCATCGCTCATCAAGAACGCCCAATCGAGCGCGTCGCGACCACGCACATCCTCGAACGCACGATAACAATCGACTAGAGGAACGTGCTCCGCCACAGCGACTTCTCGAGCAACAACGACATACTGCTCCAATTTAGCAATTGATCGTGCATCAGTGTCGCGAACCGAATTCGGCGTACACAAAAGAACTTCCGCGTCCGCTTCACGGCACTTTTTGATTATCGTCGTTAGAGTGGCCCGATAGTCGTCAATTGGCAGACGAGCGACATCATTTAGCCCGAACATGATGGTTACGAGATCCGGCTCCCGCGCCAAGACGTCGTTCTCAATTCGTGCGAGTGCATCGACCGTTGTATTGCCGCTGATGCCCGCATTAATCGCCTGCACTGCAACGCCGGGATTCTCTTGTTCAAGCGCGATGGCGATCATATCCGTATAGGCTCGCCGACCGCCGGTATGGTAGTAAACACCCGTCACACTGTCCCCAAAGCAAACGACCTTCAGCGACTCTCCGCCGGCGTGTAGTTTTGCAGCGAACCTAGGCACCGCAGACTCATCCGCGATGGCCGTTGAGCCAAAGCAAAGGAAGAACACGAGCGAGACGCCCACGACAATGGAGTACGTATTACGTGGCATCGACACATGGTACCGAGGAGCGGTCGATTTGTCATGTAAATCGGACATCCTCGACAAGGGTTCTTCAGATGTTTTGAAGACTCACTTCGGATTTTGTGGTCTCGCGACACATACGCACCAAGACGTGAACCGAGTCCACTCCAAGACCCAGCTTCCTTTCGAATGGCCATCACATCTTCTGACCGGTGAAGGCTGGCGCGCGTTTCTCGACGAAGTGGGCGACGAACCTGCGGTTTGCATATTGGAGATCGGCGGACCCGAGGGTAGTGTATTCCATTTAGACATTCAGTTTACGGTGCCAGAGCGAATCGAGGCTTTGGCAACCTCCTTAAAAATAAGTACGTTCATACCTGATCCGAACCCAGTCTCGGCTAATTCTTGACAGAGGGGTGAATCAAGCTAAATACTACGCGGCCAAATGGTTGTGCGGGATTGGCGCGTGACCATGCGAACCACGTTTCAGGCGATGGTTGCTGCGTCCACGTCCAAAAGGTGATAAGGCATCTGATGGCGAGTTCTGAAATTCAACATTCTTCCCGGGTTCGCCTCTTGGCGGCTTGGTACGCGGCGATACATGCGCGCCGCTGGCTGATCAGCGTCGTGACCGGTATCGTAGTCATTCTCGCGGCGGACCGGGAGTTTACAACGTCTTCCCCGGTCTACAGTGCTGAAACACAAATCGAGGTGACCTCGGTAGCATTAAGTACCGACGCGCGGTACGTGTCGGCCATTGGTGATCTGCGGTACGCCATACCGCGGACGTATCCCCCGAAGGTTTATGAAGACTTACTTCAATCCCCAGCGGTGGTGGACCAAGTCATCGAACGCCTGGTGGACGAAGGGCATTTCGCAGAGGAAGACGCGCCCACCGTCGAAGCATTCAGCGGCAACATCAAGTTGTACGTTGATGTGCTAGATCAAACGACGCGGCCGGTCACGTATTCGCCGATCATACGGTTGGTTTCGACGGCTGCAACGCCGGAATTGTGCCAGGCGATGCTCCATGCCTGGGCGGACGTCGTCATCGATGTTGCGAACAATCGCCTTTCGGCCAATGTCAGAGCGAAGTCGGAAACGCTCTCGGCTCGATGCGCGCAGCTTGAGACAAACCTTCAAGAACTTCGTGAACAACTACGTCTCGAAACAGCGGCCTCTGATCTTGACGTAATCCGAAAAGAAATCGAGCTTACCCAACTGCGGCAGAACGAGTTGACTCAGGCACGCGATACCGCACAACAAGATGCGAGCGCTGCAAGCAATCAGTTGGCGGCCCTAAGCTGGACGCCGCGCATTGGCGACGCATTCTTCAAGAACAGCCGTTACGTTTCGACGTAATCAGTGGAAGCATGGCACCGACGTTTTGCACCGGCGAAAAAGTCCTGATACGTCCACTGAGAGATGGAGAACCGAAACGCGGTCAAGTACTGGCTTACTCTCGCGGCGTGCTCCTCACGCATCGCTACGTGGGCGATGGAATATGTCGTGGCGACAACTTATATAATAAGGATCCCGCCGTTGCGTCCGACGACATGGTTGGAATCGTTACGGCCGTAGAAAGAGACGGAAAACTTTTCTCGTTGAGCTCGCGAATACCAATCCGAATCCGGATAAGAACTTTGATACGCAATGTACGACTGCGCCTCAAGAATACTCAAACGAACTGATTTCGAGACCCATAGCAGTATGTTGAACGTTGCGAACCGAATCGTTAAGCCACGTTGGTTCTATTTTCCCTTCACGACGTAATCCGTATCATTCACGATGCCCCTGGGGCGAAGTTGCGCAAGAAGCTCGGCAATCTCTCGGCGCGCATTCTGAATAGCGTGCCAGCGTTGATCGCTGAGAATGCGCATGCCGGATAACCCGTCAACTCCGGGAATGGTTGCGTATTCGTCGCCTGCCGCGAACGTAGCGATTGCGGCCACGTCCTCACGAAGCAACCGCTTCGCGGCGACCACGTCCTCGGAGTTTTCTCCTGCACGGTCTAACCCATCCGCCCGCTGTTGCAAAAGCGTCAGCAGGCCGTGATCTTCGATGCCATCGCGTACCGCCTCCCAACGCTTGCTCGGAACGACGCCGTCGCGTTTGTAAACCATCGTGTAGTCGGCATCGCGGGCCCAAGTATCAGGAACATTGCACCAATTCCACCAGCCCACACCCTCCAGCCCGAGTCGCCACGCTTGCCAGGTCTGACTGCGGAAGTAGCCCAGGGGTGCTTGAAGCCGAAAGCTTCCTTCACAGGCAAACATCCAAACCGGTTTGCCCGTCTCGATCATAAATTCGAGTTTGTCTTCGCCCATCCCCATAAAATAGCCACGACGCTCAGGGCACCAAATGTCGACGTACTGCGCCATGCGCTTTAGGTCAGCCATATTGGCACGGCCCACGGGATTGGCATACATCTGAATCCGTTCATCTGCCCGATGGGCAACACGAGCGTAGTTGATAAATTCGTCCACTACTCCGTCTGTAAGTCCCGGTTCATCTATCGGGTACAGTGCGAAATCGTCGTAGTGAAGTCCTATCTCTTCGAGGTGTTCGACCCAAACCCGAAGCCACGCGACCGCAGCCTTTTCCCATACTGGTGTAAAAGGCTCAGCCGGCCCACTCAGTAACCAACTGCGAAACAGAAATAGCGAACCCGGTGCGCGCGCCTGGATATACGCATCGTGTTCGCTGAAGTCGAGTTCCCCTATAAGGTCACCCTTCGTATCAAACGCGCCACTCGGACGGGGCACGTCGGTGAACACGTTGGTGCGATGCGCGATCATATCTTCGAGCGCTGCCTGCGCGTTCTCGCCAAAGTAGTTCGCAGGCGCTCCCCAATTGCAATGATAGATCGTTTGTTTCGCGGGTACGCGGGCATCCCACACGTCTAGCGTCAGCGGCGCCACGATCTCGAACGGCTCCGGTCGTTCCACTTGGATCTTCACGTTGGTCGTCCAACGACCGGGTGCCAAGTCGGATGTATCGCTACTGATCCAGATTTGCCGCCCGTCCCACGAAGGCACGGCGAGCACACCACCGGAACCCAGAATTGGTAGCGCATCAACAATCGGCAACGTTTCTGTAACAACCTCCAAGGCACTACGCACAGTGAAGATATTGAGCGCGGGTTCCCGCGCATCCGTTTGATCGTGTTCGAGGTCATCAATCGATACGCGCAGTGTGACCTCGCTTCCTTGAGCGTTGAACACGTTGAGCGCCGTTGCTTCAATTTCGTCTTGAAAACTCTCGATGAGGAGGTCTGCATTTTGCACGCGCCCCTCCACGGCTTCCTCCATGCCACCGAAGGGTGCCCACGGATTGGCCGAGGATAGAACGACGCCCTGCTCAGCGTGCGATGATGTCGCAAGGTTTACGATCGCGGACCAACGTGCACACTCTGTGCGCATGGCGTCTAGATCAACAACGAGCTGCCTATGCTCCTCGCTCGTTAAGGCGCTGGCCACCGAGGCCCGCTCGCGGTATTCGGGAAGTCTTGCGCCGAAGTAATCGAGACGTGTCTTTACGTCGTCGGATTTCCGTAATCCCGGAAGTTTGGCCGTCAGAGATTGTAACGCACGCTCCGACGCCATTAGCTCGCGGGCGAACGGCGCGACGTATTCGGCGCGATGATTCTCAAGCACGATTGAGTCGTCGTTGGTAACCGTGCAAAAAAAATCGACATGCACCGGCGAGCGCCCCCTGATCGTGTACGGCAGCGCACATTCGACGATCTCGTCGGAGCTCGCGAGCGTATTCGATGCCGCAGCTGCCCCGTTCTTTTGCACCGCCAGTTCGATGGCGATTGTCTTGCGCTCCGGATTGTGTATGCGAACGGTGTATGTATTGGCTCCAACGTAGGCGTCCCCATGGTCCGCTTTCACCAGCGAAATGTTCGACTCCGGATCATCCGGTATCGAAGACGCGGTGCGCGCGGATCCGTATCGATATTCGCCCCACTGCACTTCCGGCGCTTGATCGTTTCCATTCGGCCACTGGTATACGCGCAATTCCCTCGAAGTCACGGCGCAGATAACTTGAAGACGCCCGTTCTGAAGTAAGCCTGTTACGGTTGGCGATGCATTGGTGGCCCCGCCGAGGGCGATGCGTTGTTCCAAATTTCCCTTAGAGTCAAAAACGTGTAACGCTTCGCTGTATCCACCTACGAGAATTTCTATCATGCCATCGGAATCAATATCCGCCAGCGTCGGCGAACGTCGCGACCGTTGTTCCACATGGGCCTCCCAATGGAGTTCGCCCTTTGGAGAAACGCAGACGAGTTGGCCGCTTAAATCTACAGCGTAAATCTCAACGTTGCCGTCCTGGTCTGCATCGCCCACTGATATCGCCGCGTCGATATCGACATGCGTTGCATAGCGCCATTGGATCTCTCCCTGTCCGTTCACCACGGCGAGTCCCGCGCCAATCCCCGTAACAATTTCCAGAGTGCCATCCCCATCCAAATCCCAAATCACGGGACTGGTCCAAGCAGCACCCTGCGAAGGGAGCCGCCAAAGCTCCTCCCCGTTCCCAGAAACGCAGACCAGTGGGCTATCACCGCTCCCGATGAGAATCTCAAGACGGCCATCGTTGTCCAGGTCTCCGACCGCCGGACAGGACGTCCAGCTTCCGGCTTCGTGCTTCGTCCAAATCGTGCGACCGGCACCGTCCACACAAATCAGCGCGCCCGCGGAATCGGACGCAATAATCTCGTTCGTGCCATCGCCGTCGACATCCGCCACCACAATCGCGGACATCCCCCAATCCAATTTGCCCAGCAGATCGGCTTCCCAAATCAAATTCCCCGTTGCGCCGTCTAAACACGACACGCGCCCACGGTTACTTTGGACAAGGACTTCCAGTGCGGCATCGCCCGTAACGTCTGCCGCGGTGGGTCCTAGACTAAATGCCTGTTCGCCATCCCACCGCCACAACATGAATCCTTCGCCGTCCAGTGCAATGACGCTGCCCGCAGTGGTCGTAAATACAACGTTGGGCGCGCCATCGCCATCGACGTCGGCTATCGCCGGAGATCCATCCGGGTGACCACTCGATACTTCGAAACGCCATACCGGCTCGATGGCGCCAGCTTGCGGAGCGAGTAGCAGTGGAATGAGCGTGAACCTACTCACGCTCAGAAAACGCCAAACATGACTTTGAAAAAATTGCATCGACCTCCCCCGATTGTGGTTCCACATCGCTTCGGATCACAACGTCCATGTCTCGGGGCCAACCTACAGAAAACTGGAGATGGCGTGCATTGAGTATAGCCGCGATGGATCGAATTCCATTTAAGCAGGGAGGACTTGCGACATGCAAGGCGGACCTTCGTGCATAAACAAATTGGGGCAATAGACTACCAACTAGACAGACACCCGACCCTTCACAAGCTAAAGCATTATGAAGCACTAGTGAAGAAGAGCTCCGCTCCCGAGATGTTCCGTCGCGCCGAGCAGGTCGGGATCCGTGACGGATTGCGGTTGCGGAATGACCGGTATTGGCTCGTAGTCGACCCATTCGAATTGGGTGATGTAGCCATCGGGCAGCGGCGGCATCAAATTACCAAGCGTCCAAAGATTGCCAAGCCAGACGTCGGATCCTTCCATCAATTTACCGTCCTCGATTTTGAGATCGTAGCCGATACCGTAATGCGGCCTGCCTCGATAATAGACGTAAACGAGACGTTGAACCGGCCCCGCGACATCCTCGCCAACGGCCAAGCGGTAACGCACGCGCCATTGGCGACCGGGTTCCACGACCTCCACTCCATTTCGATCCGGATCATCAACCGCCTCGCTCCACGGGTAGCGGCTACTGGCGAAGATCGCTTGGAGGACGCTGTCACCGTATAGCCCGGCAAGGGTATGCGGCGCCCGATCAAAGGCATACTCGATGTAGGCTTCGTCAGAGCGAATCTCGTCTCCGATATCCAGCGCTACACCGTCGCCATGAACCAGTCGCACGTGCATCGTCGAAGTCCGGTAGTAGCCGCCGTTAAACAACCGAGGGTGGCGTTCATCATTGCCCCGGTAATATTCACGTTGAACCGCGGTGGGATGGTTCATTCGTGTAGGAGTCGGCGGGTTTCCGAATTGCGATTCAATGCTCGATCCGGGACGATACCGTTCTCCTCGATCGAGCCGAGCACGGGCTTCTTCCAGCAATTCACGCTCGCCATTCATGGCGATTTCGTGATACACGAATCCCACCGGAAACGCGAACAACGTCCAAATGAAAAGATAGTGTATCGCGCCAATGCGCAAGATCGGCGCGTGACCTCCATCGGGTGTCTCCCTCTGACGAGCAGCTCGTTTCCCGCGCTCCACTCCGAGAATAACGACATTTGTCGCGAGTAGCAGGAGCAACAGCGGGACCCACCGAGGGTCCGAATAGAGTATCGCGTAGAATGTGTCGAGGAGATCGTGCCTTGGAACGGTTGAATCGTCCGCATCATCTATCGGCATCCCCTGAACGATCCAACGGCGGATGATGTCGAGCTCGTTCGCAGAAAGCGGATCGCCCTCTGCTGGCATCCGGTACTTCGGATCGTCCGATGTGACACGAAGGTAGATTTCGTTGCTTTCGAGCGTGTCGCCGAGAAGCGGGAACGGGGAATCGAGTTCCGCGCGCAACGCCGCTGCCGAATCAACTCGAAAATCATTCTCGGCGCGGTCGGCACCGTGGCAATCGTTACAGTGACGACTGAAGAGAGGGGCGATATCGCGCGTGTAATCGATTTCAAGACCGGGATCAGTTGGATCCTGAGCGTTCGCGGTGAAAATGAGGATGGTCATACTGGCGGCGAGCAAGATGAGGGCGCACCGAGTATTGAACAAAGTTCTTGACTGCGGAAACTGCATATCGTCGCTACAGATCGCATTCGTCAAGATAATCGAGAACGAACATTTAACGATTATGGAATGACGGGGGCGAGAATCTCAAGACCAGAAGGTCGGGGGCACGAATCCCACGTCGTCCAAACGGTTCTGTAAGCAATCCGATTGCTAGACCCGCGTCGAGACCGCACGCCTCGAACAACATTTTGCTGAGCAATCCGTTCACGGTCTATCATCCACGGAGTGTAGTCCAGGAATCGACGTGATTTTCTTTGATGAGCGCACGGCGATTCCAAAATCAGGTGAAGAGCATCATGACCGCGTCACGTAGGATAACACCACGCTGCGTAAATCAATTGGCGATCTCCGTCTGGTTGATCGGTGTCGCGATTAGCGCATGGGCGGCACCGGCACCGATCGGAACTCCGGGTACTTCTGCATCCTATACGCTGGACAGTGATGCAAAAGATTCAAACGTTGTCGAATTTACAATTTCTCTCGGCGCAATCGAACAGATAGCCGACGCCTCTCACCAATGGCTTCATCTCGATGCGGCGAAGAAAAATAAAGAACGCCTCCGAATCTGGGCACTCTGTCGCGCCTATCCCGGTGAGAACCTCAACACAGACCGGGATCGCTTAGCTCGCTACGTTCTTCAACAGGACGATGACATTTCTCTTGAGTTTCGCCACGCAATATCAAAGGAGGCTGTGCTCCCGGGATCGGGGGCATGGCAGTACCTCTTTCCCCGAGCGATTGAACCCGCGAACATTCTCGATACTGACGGACTTTTCCCGGAACAGGTTCAATACCTTGGACTGAAGTATCGGCGCATTGGACTTGCACAGGATACGGCAATCGAATTCAGTGAAGAGTCGCGCGTCATCGAGCTTCGCCCCGACCAGCTAGTGGGCGTTCCCCATAGTACGCGCCAAGTGGATGAAACCCGCCGCTTTGACGGCACGGATTACGACTATATTGCGCTGACGGAAGACGACTTCGCGACCATGATTGCGGCCAGCATCAATTGTTTTTATGCCGATGCGAAAAGCGCATCATTTTTCGATACAGCCGACGTCTTTCATTGGGGGACGAAAGCGGCGTCCATGCCCTACCCGGAGTGCCTTTATGACCCACGGTATATCGGCCCTGTCTTGTTTCTCGACGAGCCTGCGGTGGTCACGCGCGACCGAGCGATTCGTCCGGCACTCCTCGAAGATCCTACATTTCGCGAAGGAATTACACCCCAGGCAGCCCTCGCCGAATTAGAAAAATATTATCAACAGATGATCGCCGATGGCCCTCCTAATTATTTCATGAAACAGTTGGCTGATCGCACCGATGTCAATCTCGGCAACATGCACTTCCTTCAAGCGAATATTTACAGTTGGGAGACCATGGTAAGTTCCGCCGCGTACCAACTCGGACATGAAGCAGCAACACCTGGAGCCATCGTTTTCGAGCCCCCTGGCCAAGTTGGTGCACGCCGATTGCTCCCGGGCATGAATATCACCTACGGCTGCGAGATCCCCATCACCGCGACCAATCACTTCATCGACATCATCATTGGCTATCTCCGAGGCGCGGCACGATCGAGCGGAAAAGAATGGGGCATTAGTATTTACGGTAGCGTCGACCGCGCAGACGCTCCCGCGTTCATGCGGCGTGCCTATGATCTTGGCGCGACGCGATTCTTTTACTGGGACATGAGCCAACACAATTGTGTACCGTTCGGCGAAGTACTTGACCTCAGCGAACGACTCAACACCCACGCCCAGCAATCTCCCCCGCGTGATTTGGATGCGTTACTTCACGCCGCCAGCGTCGCGATACTGCTTCCTCCGGGCTACAACCTCGGCCATGTTCATATGGGGCGGGGCCTCCTCTGGGGTGTGCCCGAATTGAACCTTGAACGCCAAAACGTAGAAGGCGTTCCCTACCGTACCGTAATGCGTAATTTCTTCACGGAAATTGAACGGTGTTTGCGATCCGGCACAGCGTTCGACCTCATGTGGGATCTTACCGGATTAAACCTCGATGGCTATCGCGAGGTCATACGCATTCGGGAAGACGGCAAGCTTGAAATCATGGAAGGCGGAACGTCTACGGTGCTAAACGCCGCACGTATTCCGGATCGCCCAGTAGGAAATGGACCTCGAATTTCGTTGACGCTGCCTGAATTCGAAGGTAAAGTGCCGTTTTCGTTTCAAGCCTCTGCACACGTTGTCGAAGGCGATTCCCCAATTTACTTTTCGTACAAGCCTGACAAAAATGGAATAAACCATAACCAACAAGTCGCATGGGAACTCTACGGTCCAAATGATGAAGACTTCACTTATCGGGTACCAACAATCGTCCGAGGTGACATCATACCACACGACGATGGCGGACACGTAGTCGAAGCAACCATCCACATTGAGAAAACCGGGGCTTATCGCTTACGTGCGGCAACCACCGATGTTGAGGGCCGGTCTGCTGTGGTGTGGAAAGAAATAGTGGCGGCAGATTGAGTACGACGATCACTCTTTACCTAAGCGACCGAGGTACGCCAATAGATCCAAGAATTCTGCATCGGTCAGCGAGGCGGTCAACCCCGATGGCATCATGGAGACATCGCTGGTCTCGCGGCTTTCGATGGTGTTCTTCAATACACGAATCTGTTTGTCCGCTGCGGTACGGAGAACAACCGTGTGTTTATCCTCAGTCATTATTGAACCCGAATAAAAATCCCAATCGTCAGTCGTTATCACCGTTGACCGATAGCCTTCTTTGATTTTGTCGCTCGGTTTGATGAGCGAATCAATGATGTAATCCATCGGCGCGCTCGCACCGATACTGCCAAGGTCTGGGCCAACAGTGCCCCCTATCCCCGCGACCGCATGGCATTCCGTACACGCGAGTTGAGTTCGATTGTAAATGCCTTCGCCATTCACCGCATCGCCCTCCGATAACCTCGTAAGCAATTCAGCAGTGCGTCCACTTCGCGGGCTGCCATCCGGAAAATCATTCAGATCGCCAGATTCTCTCAGCGCACCCAACAGCCCAGAACCTTCACGGCCAGAGACTTCTACGAGCTGTGAAACTTCCGTAGCGATCGACGTTGAAATCCTTCTCCCTGCTAACGCGACACTCAACGCCTCAATCGCACCCTTTTCGACAATCACCGGTCGCATCAATTCTTCGATTTGGTCTTTGGCCAACGGCTCACCCAACAAACGGGCGACTGCATCTGCACCGCTATCGACATCAAGGGCAGTCAAAGTTGCCGCAGCGGTGAGTCGCGTTTCGATTGGCCCATCAGATTCAAGGATCGAACCTAGAAATTCACGCACCTTCGGACTGTCCAACAGCGCCAGGGCTTCACCAACAGCACGCTGAACATCGCGGTTCGCACGTTGACTTGTGAGGTGCGCTTGTAACTGGCGGGTGAGTCCTGATTGATTCCAAAGTCCGACAAGTGAACAAGCTGCCGCTAACACCTCAGGGCTCTTCGCGTTCAATCCATTCCTGAGCACCTTCAGCTGTCGCTTCTCTGGCGCGATGCCACGCTCACTCGCCGCATCCAACAAACCCAACATCGCACTTTCGACGAGTGGATGCTTCTTATTAGAAGCGATTTCAGCCAACACATTCAGTTCACTTGAAGTGCCAAGCCGCCCGATGACTCGCACCATCGATGGTGCAGCGTCTTCGCCCCGTTCTTGGAGAATGTCAATAAGGGCGGCAACCACCTCAGGGTTTTCGATGGCCTCCAACGCAAAAAGAAGCTGCTCGGGATCGTCGTTGAAACTGATCTTGCTCAACCTAAATTCGGGTAACCAATAGGGTTCCAACTTTCTACACGTCCGCCACAACGCGAAGTCCAAGTATGGATCGACTGGCTTGTTAAGGACACGAGTAGCGATTGATACGGCTTCGGCCTTTTCGATTTGACCCAATGCCGTCACAGCTTCACGCCGGACCTGCGCGTGCGAATCTTCAACCGCTCGCGCTAAAAGGTCCAACGCATCGGGTATCTCGCGATGCCAATGAAACAACACGCGAACGGCCGCAGCACGTGCCTGAGCCTCGCTCGACGCAAGCACACTGCGCAACAAATCTTGGTGAACAACGTTCAACGTCTGCACAGTCCAAAGTGCTTCCACTAAATGATGATCGTAATTCACCCCATCACGGTTCAACCGCAACACCCAATCATCAACAGCCGCTAACACTTGATCGTGATCGCTGAGCTTCAACGCCTGCTTCGCATTGAGACGAACCCAGTCCTCCTCAGCCGTTAGCAGATCCAGTAACTCGGATATGCTCGCCTTGGCGTAATCGGGAGCTTTTAGCAATGCGCGATTCTTAGCCGAAATCCGCCACACACGACCGTGCACCTGGTCCCTGCGATTATCACGAAAATCGACTTCGCCGTGCTGAATAATGGGGTTATACCAATCCGCGATATAGAGCGCGCCATCCGGCCCCATGACCGTATCAATCGGACGAAACGTGACGCGCGTTGATGCAACGACATCCCCTTGGAGATCCGATTTGTACGTACTGTTGTCGATTTCTAGTGCGTAGCGATCCATGTTGTTCGCACGAAAATCAGACGTCACGATGCTGCCGCGCCAAGATTCAGGAAAATGATCACCACTAATAATCGTCGCACCAGAAGACTTCGGACGTTTCGGATTGAGTCCAGCCAACGCCCGTTTTTCCAAGGGTGATGAGTAAAACACCGCGTCTGGAAAACTGTAAACGACCCCGCCACCACCTGCTCCGTCAGTCTGAAAATTCTGTCCCCAACGGTCGAAGGTCGATCCCCATGGATTCGTGAGTCCTCGACTGAAAATCTCAAGACGTCTAGACGCGGTGTTATACGACCACAGCCCGCCACCATTCAGGCGACGCGGCCCGTACAATGTTTCTACATGCGTTCCGATGTAGTACCCCTGGAGCATGTAAAGTAATCCACCTGGCCCCCAGTGCAAACGATGCAACGTGTGATGCGTATCCTCCGTACCAAAACCGGAAAGCAGAATTTCCTTCCTATCCGCTCGCCCATCACCATCATTATCGTGCAAATGAATTAGATCTTCGCCGTGCGCGACATAAGCGCCCCCTTGATTATCAGGCAACACGCCGCCGGGTATGATCAACTGACTATAGAAAACGGAAGACGTGTCCGCGACCCCATCCCCATCGTCATCTTCCACGATGATGATCCCGTCACTGGCTTCTTGATTTACATTGAGCTGCGGATAGATCAGACTCGTGGAAACCCAAAGCCTCCCCGCGCGATCGAAATTAATTTGAGTCGGTTTTCCCAACATAGGGGTCGAAGCAAATAAAGTGATTTCGAATCCATCCGCCACGGTCATGCTGGCCAATTCATCTTCGATATCTGGGCTCGGAATATCCTGAAGTTCGCGTTGGGCATACGCCGAGTGCAGAGAAAACATAACGAGTAAGCACGTCACAGCACTACAAACGATTCGTTTCATAGTGGTCATCGCTCCGTCGACCTCTTGGCGGCAATCTCGTGGAGCAAATCCCAGATGATCGCTTCCTGTTGTTTGATGAACGGCTCGATCTTTTCCGGCTCAGACTGTGCAATGGGTTGTTCGTCTTTCCGTTCCCCATAGACAAACGCATCGTTGCGCGGACGCCAACGGTGAAAATAGAGCGCGTTCTTCTTCACAATTTCCTCGCGAAGCCGCTCCAGATCATCTGCTCCGATCTGTGTTGATGATGAAGGTCGATCCAGTGCACGCAACAACACATCAGCGATCCGGGCATACCCCTCTGCAGTAGGATGTATCCCATCCTCCGAGAAAGATTTCGTCTCTTCCCCCAACGCACTAAACAAATCTATAAACCGATAGTTCCTTCCGCGCGCCTGTTCCTGGATGACATTCGCGTATGCATCAATGGCATCATTTCGTTCATCAACATACGCCGCCGAAGCACCAAAACCATCTTCAACAGGCAAAGGCGACAACAAAATAATCTCTATTCCCATCTCATCGAGCGTCGTCAACAAACGGTCCAATTCGCTTTCAAATGAAACGAGACCGGCCTGACCGCCGAACGATTCATTAAACCCGTATGCAATAAAAAGGTGGGTGGGATTCAGCGATGCCACATGATCTACGAGCGTCCGAAATCCTTCTTCCGCAGTCCCAAACTTTGCCCCACGCCGACCGCTTGTTCGCGCAAGGCCCCCGACCGTGTCGCCACTCCATCCGATATTTCGAAAAGTTACATTCGCAGTAGGCCAACTCAATGTCAGCGCGGTTTCCAATTGGCCGTAATAACGCGCACGTTCAAAAAAGGCATTGCCAAGAAATACGATGCGATCGCCCTCTTCAAGAGAGAGTGGCTCGACGACCGCACGAGTGGATTCTACACCGTCGTCGGGAATGTCCGCAGGCGTGTTTCGTTGATCGGCAAGCGATGCCGTTGTGAGCGCGCAGAGCATGCCGCATACAATCGACTTCAGAACCATATTCTTGCGAACTCCCGGCGTTGCGAAAGGATGTAGTGCTTCCGGCCATATTACTGAAAACAGGCTTCCGGTCAAAAGTACTTCTTCTGCAAGAATGAGACAAGATTGAAGCTAAGACTTCTGTCCCTGTGCCTCGAGTCTTGTGTTAAGACGACCGTATTCAACTTCCTGAACTGAAACACCTTCCTTTATGCAGATTCCCGCAGCAGTCGCCGCCGCTTGGCCCAGCGCCATAAACACGGGTTCCATCCGAATTGATCCATGGGCGACATGGGATGCGGAAACACAGACGGGAACAAAAAAGTTGGTGCATTCACCTTTCCGAGGAATGATTGAACGGTAGGATATTCCGTAGGGCTTTGGGGGTGTCTGCCAATTGACGCCCTCACGCCTCACGAATCCAGTCGGATTTACGAGAACAACGCGCAGGCCTTCGCGTTGCGCAGCAATGGCCGCCATCACGGCTGCGGAGGAATCCCCATACACGACGAGATCATAGATATCGTCTGACGTCGTTTCTGCGAGTGACTGACCAGGCACGGCCAGCGTGAAGATTGCAGCGACGAACACCAAGACCGACAGTTGTCCTATCAATCGTGTTGGCGTACGCATAGTAACTCCGCGATTCTTGCATCACTCACCGGTCTTGACATAGACCGAGTGCTCAATGGTATCAATATGAATACGAATTCACGAAACCTGGCGATATTCAGATTCGAGATTCGGATACAATCGCAATTCGCAATCGGCTGCGCTTCAGTCTGGGAGTGCCGTGTCGCGCGGTCACACTTCCCGACCCTACGAATCAGGAGACTATACGATGTCACATCCTGAACCACTGCGCGAGATGCTTTCGCTAGATCGTCGCGCGTTCATGCAGGTTTCAATGAGCGGTATCGCCGTGCAGTGGTTGGGAGCAAGTGCTCTCGCCCGACCGGTGACGAAAGCGCCTGCCGTTTCACGATGTTTGGTGGGATTCGTCGATACGCTGGACTTCTCAGAACTTGATCACGGTGGCCATGCGATGACGCAACAGAGCGTTGTGCCTGCAGAGCGTTTAACGAATGGCGACCTGGGTCTGGAAGCGCAGGGCGTGTGTCTGCGGTTTCACGGGATTCAGTTTCCTGAGGGTTGGGCCTCCGAGAGCCTCGAAGTATTGACGGTCGATCTCGAAATGCAGGTGGGTGATTCGGCTGCAGAGACGATTCCGTGGCACTTGTGGACCTATTCGAATCAGGAAGTTCTTAACGTATCGGGCGAAGTAAGGGCCAATGTTCCGCTGCGACCCGATGGTTCGTTACGTTTCAGCGTGACCGTGCAGTCGAGATCAGAGCCACCTCAGCAGTATCAGATCAAACTGACGACGGGAAGTGAACCAGGCATCCCGAAATTGCGCACGGGCACCTATTGTGTTTCGGTCCCGGATGGCGATTCTTCCACGCCTCTTTCGTGTCCATGTCTGGTGTTCACAATACTGAATGCGTCGCGCGATGTTTCAGCGTCCGCATAACCGAATTCAAACATAAGTCAACTCAAAGATTCAGGAGATCATTCCATGTCAGAACCGTTTCTCGGCGAAATCAGAATATTTGGTTTCAATTTTGCTCCCCGTGGCTGGGCGTTCTGTAACGGCACGCTATTGGCGATAGCACAGAACTCCGCACTTTTCTCGCTTTTGGGAACGACCTATGGCGGAGATGGAGTGACCACCTTTGCGTTACCCGACCTGCGTGGTCGGTCCGCAGTGCATCCTGGATCGGGTCCAGGACTGAGCACTGTCAGCCAAGGGGAAAAAAGCGGGGCGGAAACAACTAACCTAACAGTCGCCCAATTGCCATCGCATAATCACGTGGTGAATGCCTCGCCGGGTGAAGGAGAAACGGGCAACCCGGCCAATGCTCACCCTTCGATGACGACAGAAGACATCTACTCTTCAACCGCTGGCGCAACGATGAACAATGGCGTCGTCGGACACACCGGCGGCAACCAATCGATACCGCTTCGAGACCCGTATCTAGGCCTTTACTTTTGTATCGCGCTGGTAGGGACATTTCCTTCTCGAAATTGAATCTTTATCTCCCACTTCAATTTGCCCGAAGTAGTGTTCTCGACTGGATGATGCTCATGAACCATGGACTACTGTTAATTCGATGTACGATCACCGCGATCCTCGTCGCCTCCGTTGTTCCAATGAGCGTAGCGCAGACTTTTCTCGCCGGTGAAATCGCCGCGCACATGTCGAATCAGAATGTGTTGCCTTCGGTCGCAGTACATCCTAACGACGATACATTTGTTACCGCTTACAAGCTGGGCGATCAGGTTTTCGTGGATCAATGGGACGGGATGGCGTGGAACGGGTTGACGAGTTTTTTAGCAGCAGATGTAGGCTCCATTGTTCTGGGCGATGATCTGCACATTATCATCGACCCGAACGGAAACCTGCACATCGTATTCATCGCGTACGCTGGCACTCGCAATCCATCCACGCCACGTGATGTCTATTATGGTTTCTACGACATGATGACCATGGGTTGGGCGTTTCAATTGGTTGAGCGGTACTCCAATTCCAATGGCCATGTAAACCCGGATAACCCTCAGGTCGGTTGGAATACGATATCGAATTCACCTGAACTGCTATGGACCGTCAGCAACGCATCCAACAGTATCTCGCCATCACCAAACCACAGTCTCAAGTACGCGGTGCCGGGGGCCTCAGTCCCGTGGGATATCCAAACCATTCAAACCGCCGAAGGGCCAGGGTCCGCGCTCAACAACGCTGCATTCACAGTCGGAACGGACGGCGTTACACACACATCCTTCATGCAACGTGATCCGCATGACGGCATGGTACCGACGATGCTGATGAACGACATGTTGATGTACGGCAACAACTCAACCGGCAGTTTTGTACTCGCACCGATTGTCGTGGGTAGTGCAATGTTGATGCCGGGCAAAGCGAATTCCATCGATCTCGACCCAGCCCAGAAGGTTCATATCGCGTATTACGATTATTTCAACGACGCACTGCATTATACTTCGAATCAGTCAGGCGCATTCGTTGACCAAGTCGTTGATAGTAAAGTCGGCACCGACATCGGAAGACGGTGCGTCATTGATGTGAACGCGAAGAACGACATCCTAATCGCGTATCAAGATCACACGAACGGAAAACTCAAAGCGGCGTTCATGCAGAACGGTGATCCTTGGGATATTATCGTGGTAGCGAATGACGGGGTGCAGAACGCCCGATTTGTCGGTGCGGCATATGCGGATTCAAGTGAAGTGATGCTCGTTCATGATGCAAAACTCGCGGATCTTGATAAGCGTTTACTATTCGGTTTCGTGGGCCCGTGCCAGCCAACCGCAGCGCCAACCGGCGTACAAGCGACAGACGGTACCAGCAATCAAGTCGTTCGAATCACCTGGGACGCAGTGCCGGAGGCATCGGAATACAGAATCTACCGCAGTACGATGGATGATTCGATGACGGCACAACTAATCGGAACGACCGTAGACTTGACGTTCGACGATATCAACGCGAACCCACCGAGCCGTGTAGCATTGAATCAATTGGGAACTGCCGGGTCCGGCGGCCAGTCAATCAGCGGTGCGTTGCCAATCGCGATGCTTGGCCTTTGCTTTTTCGTAACCGCGGCACCCATGTTGGGATTACGCGAACGAAAAGGGCAGTCGTCTTTGGGCCGGGCTGCGCGCGCGGGATTCTCCGTATTGATACTTGTGGCACTCGTCCAACTTCCCACCGCCTGCATCCCTCCGACTCCAACCATTCAGACCTACTATTATTGGGTGCAATCGTCGAATACCTGTGGCGTACCCAGTGCATTCAGCGCCTCGGATTCAGGGTACCGAAGTGCAGCGAAAGTTACCTCTCCTGACCCCGTAGAAACCGATCAAGCACCTTAACGCACGAAAACTATGCCGTCCACTCCGTCGGCCAATTGGGATGCCAAGGCCGCTCGGATTCGAACAAGTGCGCGGCGCGGAGCACGAGATCATCTCGGTGGCGTGGTCCGACGATTTGAAGTCCGATGGGTAGCCCCGCTTTCGAAATCCCGGCGCGTACCGTTGCCGCGGGGTGCCATGATAGATTGAATGGAATGGTGAATGCCGCGACGCCGATATCGACTTGTGGGCGGCCCTCGATCTCATCTGGAAACGGCCCCTTCGCCGGTGGCGCATCGAACGCGACAGTCGGCGTGACAAGGATATCGTACTGATCGAAGATGTCCGCGCACCATGCGCCAAGTTGTGCACGATGTTCTGCAGCCTCGGCCCACCACTCTTGCGTCATCGTGTGCGCATTTCGCACGCCCGCAAAAAATGAACGTCCGAACTTGTCCTCATGCTCTGGAAGCAAGTGCTGAATCGCCGCCCCAGTTTCGAATGCACCCATACGACTCCATGCCCCCGCATTAAGTGGCGGTCCACCACTTACTTCTTCTACCCGGTGCCCACGCTGTTCAAAGACCTCTACCCCGTCTTCTACTGCAGCGGCCACATCGGACTGTACAACTGCGAATCCCAAATCCGGCGAGTATCCGATGCGCAAGTTCTCTTCAAGCGGCTCCCTCAGCTTTTCTACATACGAATAACCCGGATGCGGCAACGAGTTCGGATCATGCGGCGAAGGCCCGGCGACCTGATCGAGAAACAAAGCGGCATCTTCGACCGTCTTCGTAATCGGACCGTGACACGTCGTATCGCCATAAGACCAACGCTTCCTCGGTCCCGTCGATATTCTTCCGAAGGACGGTTTCAAACCAAATGTCCCCGTAAAACTGGCAGGAAGGCGTACCGATCCACCGCCGTCACTACCCGTCACCAACGGCAACATACAACTCGCCATCGCCGCCGATGATCCGCCACTTGAACCGCCAGGCGTGCGCTCCAAATTCCACGGGGATCGCGTCACGCCGTACACCAAATTCTTAGTGATGGCGGTGTACCCAAACTCCGGCGCATTCGTCTTCCCCAATACGATTGCACCCGCCGAACGAAGCCGCGCCACTTGATCGGAATCACTCGTCGCAACATTATCCGCGAACGCGAGCGACCCCATAGACGTCACTAATCCCTCGACATCCTCCAAATCCTTCACACCGAATGGAATACCCTCCAGCGGTCGCGCTTCGCCTTTCGCTATGCGCGCCTCCGCTTCCGATGCATCGGCCATCAGCGCTGCGCGATCTCGCATAAGGACGACAGCGTTCAAGTCCCCGTTCGTTTCATCGACGCGTGAGATCACTGCATCCATCAATTCCGAAGGCGATACCGACTTTGCATGAATCTTGTTTGTTAGATCGGTTAACGAAAGTCCTAACAGCTCATTCATTCTGCATACCCCTTAAAACCTTATCCATTGATTCATATTTCGCGTAGCCAACACCACAGTCCAATTCGCACGTACCCTCCAGTCAGCTTTTTCGATCCAAAGGCTCTAGGTGCCGTCCGAACTTGTCGAATGGAACAGCACTTCTTCGTATGGCGAAACGTCCTCAAACCCGAGACCACGATAGCAGGCTATCGCAGGCTCATTCACTTGATGTACGTTCAATGCGATAATACCCACCTTATCAAGCAGGGCTTTACAGAGCGTGGCCGTCGTCTTGGCCGCCAAGCCCTGGCCCCGGACCTCTGGCAAGGTCGCTATGTTTCCAAGTGCTGCAACGCAGTACTGTTTAGAAAAGACGTGAACGCCAGCAGCGCATATCAGACGCTCATCCTGCCAAACCCCGAAGTATAGGCCCGTCTCTAGCATGCGTGGGTCAAAGAAATTATCGGGGTAGGCGTCCCGGTAGAGACGCTGGACTTCTTCAGAATCATCGTTTGATAAGCGGCTGACGCCATCGGACATAGCGCGCAGCACATGTTCCTTGTCCTGAAGAACCATCTTCAAGCTTGGGATGAAGGTCCTCGCACGCCACTCGGGCGCAAAGCAATCGCTTAATCCTGGACTCAGGTGGGCGTGAAATGTATGTGGTAGGTGTTCTCGTATGCCGGAAAGCAGCGTCCGGAGTGCGTCGGGCTGCTGCCGTTCAAGCGCTAAGAGTGTGGCACCGGTAGCGCCGGTATAGAGGAGAGCGATGGCGCATAGTGCGCCGTCCGACGATTCCAGCGCATACCACTCGGTCGAATCCCAGAAGAACGGGTCCAAATCCCCTAGTTCATAAATATGAAGCGCGGCGTCCTGCCGAAGGAATGCTTCGATTCGCGCGCGATCGGTAACTCGAATGATTCGGGACATTGCGAAGATTAGTTCTCCACGGTGATACTGGCGTGACTGAGAATCGACATGTCGGGTATCCGGTTGAGCTGACGCAAATGCGTTGGGCGTGGGGATCACTCCGTCGTGCTAGGAAGAGTGGTCGTCAGTAGCTTCGCAGGGATAGTCCCCAATGTCCGTCTTGCCTCGTCATGATCCACAGACCCTCCACCGTTCGATATGCCGAGTTGTCCGCACGGTGACGACTGAACACGATATTGAAATGGACTTTGTCTTCCTTGACTAAGAACGATTGTGCGAAATCGAGTGTGCTGTGATGCCAACCTTCGTCTTCGTTCATCCGGTCAAAGTTTATGTCAAAGCGTTCGTCCATCACGCGAATACTTCCGTTTGCGCCGACAAATGCGTGGGGATAATTCATGTAGCCTTGTAATGCGTCGTTGTCCGCTTCGTTGAACGCTTCAAAATATGATTCGAGCGCCCCACGCGCATCAGCCTCTGCCTGATCGATCACGGTAGAACCCTGACCGCTCTCTTGAGCGACAGAGATGTAACAACACGCCGCAACTATACACCCGACTACCGCGAGAGCTCGTTTCCAATTCATCAATCGTCTCCTAAGCGAAACGTACACTCTACCTACCCGGCCTCCGAAACGATACCCGGAGAAACGGCTACCCCATCGTCACGACAACCTTGCCCACTGCCTTACGGTCGACGAGCATTCGGAGTGCATCTATCGCCCGTTCCAAGGGGAATGTCTCGCAGACGTAGGGCCGGACGAGACCTTCGGACGCCCAACGATGAATAATCTTGAGGTTTTCTCTGCCTTTGTCCGGATCGCGACGACCGTATTCCCCCGCGCGAACACCGACAACAGAGAAGCCTTTGATAAGCGGAATGTTCGAGGGCACGGTGGCGATGCGTCCGCTGGTGAATCCGATGACGAGAAGGCGACCACCCCAGGCAATGCAACGGAGCGATTCGTCGAACACGTCGCCGCCCACAGGGTCGTATATAACGTCAGCACCATTTCCGCCGGTAAGCGATTTTATCTGTTCACGAAAACCGCCCACCTTTCCATCAGGGAGTATGTAGTTAATCGTGTGATCGGCCCCGCGTTCGCGGACGACCGCGAGTTTTTCGTCGCTCGATGCCGTGGCGATAACGGTCGCGCCAAGTATTTTCGCGATCTCGACGGCAGCCAAACCAACGCCTCCGGCGGCACCATGGATGAGGACTGTCTCACCCTTTTGTATGTTGCCGCGCCGAACGAGCGCCACATACGCCGTGAGGTAGGCAGAGGTGAAGGCCGCCGCTTCAACGTAGTCGAATCCCTTCGGAATGCGCCGGAGCGCAGACGTCGGAACGGTGACCGATTCGGCGAACCCGCCAGATCGCATACCGACACCAACAGCGTCACCGACTTTCCATTCCGTCACACCGTCGCCCACTTCGACAATATCGCCAGCGCCTTCGGTACCGGGACTAAATGGCAACTCAGGATTGTGTTGATACTTCCCCTGAATCATCAGAATGTCTGGGAAATTGACTGCGCAAGCGCGCATCGCAACCCGCACTTCGCCCGGCCCAGGCGACACGATGTCCTTCGTTTCAATCTGCAGAACGGAAATATCGTCGGACAGGGTATTGCAAACCATGGCGCGATAGGTCTGGTTGGTAGGTGGCACGAGAGGGGCTTCTGAAAACTGCGCCGATGCCGGGGCGATTGGGCTCGCCCCGGCATTTACGACACAGTGAGTTTATTGGCTTTGCATTTTTGCGACGGTCTGCATTTCTACCGCGTCGAGTTCGCCATCGGCATTCGTGTCGATCATACCGAAGAACTGTTGCATCTGCTCAGGGACTTCGTCCTTCGAGATTGTGCCGTTTCCGTTTTTATCGAATCCCTTGATCATGGAAGCCGCCATATTGACGACCTTCTCGTCCACTTCCTCGGCGACCACATCGGGCACATCAACTTCGCCATCGGCCCAGGAAAGGAAGAGCCCACCCATCATCATTTCTTCCCATGTCTGTTCACCCCAACGGACCGCCTTAGTTGGGTCCGGGTTGTAAGGATTATTCGTCGAGTTATCAAACTTCGCGACGACGCGAACTTTTGTACCCGCCGGAACGCGCAGGGGGTCTTCCAAGAAATAATCGAGCTGCCAGTTGAAATCGTATTCTGGAATAGAACAAGCCAATTCCTCTTCACCACCCGGGACAGTCAAAAAGAAATCCATTGCCTTCCCCCGGTAGTGCATGTGCGGTGTATACGAATAAATGGTGGCTTCCTTAGGTATCGTCATACTCGATTCAACGACGTAGTTATCGGCATTCGGCGGAATCTCAAAATTCGTATTGACGACTGTTGCCGTCCGCATCAACTCCTTCGGCTTCTCCTTCGCGAGAACAATGCCGAACTTGGAACGGTCTCGTTCTTCTTCACCGGTCGGCGTGTAATGAATCTGCCACATGAGTGTCGATCCCGCAGGAATAAGCCGTGCCACGCCCGGAGGATTCACCCCCGCTGGCGAACCCGGCGCATAGACGTCGAGCATCGTGTTCGTGACCCCGTCACTCATCGCACTCGCAACAGCCGCAGGCGGCTGCAGAAACACAATAATGTGATGGACGACCCGGCGATTACCCGGCAACACTTCAAGCGCCTGCACGTAAATGTCTTCTTCGATGTTCATTTCGGTGACATGGTATTGATACGGCATCACACCGTCCGCAGGAATTACAATTTCGTCCGGCATTTCAAAAATCATATCCGGCTTACCAATGCTCCAGTCCTCATGAAACTCGAGCGGCTTCGGCATATCCTTTGGATCACCCTTCGGCATTCCGCTGTCCATCCAGGAATACAGGGTCGCGAGTTGGTCTTCGCTAAACGTCGGGTCATTCGACCACTCCCCCACTTCCGGGTCAAGACCCCACGGCGGCATACGCCCTTCATGCACCTGCTTGCGAATCGCTTTCGACCACGCGCGCACTTGTTCATACGACTGCAAGTTGAACGGCGCAAGACCCTCCGTGCGGTGACACTCAATGCACTTACCCTGAAGCAACGGCGCGATATCTTTCGTATAGGTGACTTTCGCTTTCTCTGCATCAGCGACCATGCAAAACGACGTCACCAATGCGACAAGCACAACAAACACGATGCGATTCATGATGGCAATTCCCTTTAATCTGTTTTGGAAGGGTGATTCAACATTTAGTTCGGGACAAACTATACCGAATTATGACACCTATTTCATAAATGTCTCTATACCTGAACAAGACTCAACCGGCTTTTATGCCGAGGCGACCAATAGGCCAAGTAATTCTCACCAATTCGGTTGCTTATTCTGAGAGTTGTAGTATCATATTTGTGTGGAGCGTTTTGTGATGGCGAACACATCCAGGCGAAGTGGGAAACACGTGCGAACCGCGCGGGCAATCGCAGTCACTATCGCTGTTTTCATCGTGCCGATCGATGCATCTGCCACTTCATACGCGATTCCAGGCCCCGTCGAGGTTACCGAACGCACCGATGTCTGGATATTCGGCAATGTCGAGTCCGTCACTGCCTCATTAAGTGACCGTCAGTTCGGAATGGACCGGGCTTACGATGTTTCCATCCGGATTCGCGCACTAGCCGCTACGGACGACACGCCTCGCTCTGCCCTTTTATCAGTGAGTGGACGAACCATATTTCGCCACAGCTTACGTGAAAACTCCACCGTACTCGTAGCGCTGAAACGAGCCGGCACCGAATACACACCGATGGGAAGTATCGGGATGGGTGATTGGTTCGAGATTAATCGCTCGACGGGAAAACTCACAAACTCAGATGGTGGTCACGATGCGGGGATCTTTTGGAGATACCTACAAGGCCTCCGGTACGCGATCGATTCAATGGGCGAAGCGAGCGATGAAGATCGGGCGTTTTGGGCGCAACACTTGGCTTCAAACAATCTACGAACGAAGCGGCTTGCCGACAGCTTTTTTGACGTCCTGGAAGTGCGCCACGACAACCCCACTGATCAGTTCGCCCTCTTTCTGGAGGAGTACGACAACGTACTCGATCACGAGGCGACTAGCGGCCTTCGCGATGAAGACGCCCGCGCTCAACTCACCGCGCTCGCCACCAATGCGGTAAATGAAGCGAAACGAAGAGACGACGAGTCCATCGCGCAATGGATAGTCAAATTCATCGACTACGACGCCGCTAAGATGCAGCTTTGTCAGCAGGATGATGTCGCCACCACCATGCTGAGAGGTCTTCTCGGCACGACCGATGACGATGTTCTTGATCGCATTCCGGGGCTACACACCGAAATACTCGGACCGGGCCACAAGAAGTTCATCGTCCCTAAGGCACCATCTCGTACAATTGACGATTGGCTATGGAAAATCGCACGTGCGCCAGAAGATCACGGACTCGTTGACGAGAACGAACTAAGCAATGTTTGGAACGCACTTGCAATTCGGAATCATCCAGAAATCCGGGCTTACATGGAAGCCGTCGTCGCTGGCGATGAGATACCCGGGGCCAATCTACCCAAGGTCGACCGGGCGCAACTTCCGTGGGCTGCCCGCTCGACGCTCACGCGGTTAGACCACTTCGTATCGCCCCGGAAGGAAAGGTTGGAGTCCTGGGTGCTCCGTATTGGCAAAGGTGAATGGATGCTTCTCGGAAAGCTCTCGTACTACGTGTCGTCGGATGATGTATTTCTTCTGCCCGCTATGAAAGAAATCGAGAATAGTCGTTGGCGCGATCCCGGTTTTTCCGACTCGCCGTATTACAACGCGGCAACGATCTTAAAGAAACTCCCTGATCAGAGCTTCGCCCCCATGTTGAAAGAATGGGCGACAAAAACGAATGAAGTTATGGTGCTGGAAGCACTGGTGGCGTGCGGAGAACGTGATCGCGCGGCGAAGCTCGCATCACAGCGGCTTTCTGGCCCAGTCCCGTATGCTCACTACCAAGGGCATCGAACACCCGACTATCAGCGCCTTGATCTCATTCAATTCTTGGGAAAATTCCAAGACCCGGAACTGATCGAACCGATAGTCGATGCACTCAGAACCGCGCTTGAGAACCCTCGTTTGCCGATGCACCGAATACTGTTAGGCGACGAATGGCCAGCGTACAAATCAGTTTACTCAGAATTAAACTTCATGGATTCTTCTCTACTGGCGGTCGCTCGGTCCGGACACAAAGATCGTACGGAAATTCTGCGTGATGCCTACAAGAGCGAGAACGTACGATCTCGGATTATCGCAGCCATTGCACTATTTGGACTCGAAGACAACATTGGAGAAGAAGTCATCACCGCCTATCGCGAGCGAACTGAAGTGGACACTCTTGGACTCGACGATTGGGTTTGGAATGAATTCTCTATCGACACCTTTCACGAAGCGATAGCCTACCTGGAACAGGAGAAGCTGGATCTACTATTTCTAGAACGTTCGCAAAATGGATTTGATGAGTGGGATGCACGTTGGCTTCATGACAAGCCCGACTTTTTCCAGCGAAACCGCACGGAACTACTTCGAATCTTGAGGGCGAATGTGGACACTCGCGACGATTACACCGGCCGCGCCATCGTGGAATGTCTCCAAGCACACACGCATCAGGACTTCCAATATCTGCGCGCTTCCAATATCGTTCGAAAGCAACCGGCAATCCAAGCCTGGAAAGCATACATCGACACAGAGTTGGAACGCATTTCAGAATAAGTTTACATCAACAATCGTAAAGTCCAGTTACTCGGATGAGAATCCGCAGCTAACGCTCCTCTTGAGTAACTTCGCTCATCACGTCGGGCCGGTCGGTGAGGATACCGTTTACACCTTCCGCGATGGCTTTTCGGATTACGGCAGGGTCGTTCAGCGTGTAGACGATGATGGGGATGCCTTTGGCCTGTAAGCGTGGGAAGTCGGCTTGGGTGATACCATAGCGTTCGATGCGCTTGTAATTGAGGATAAACGCGTCGGCGGCCGGCGTGTAGTTGGTCCAGTCGCCGTTGCGAAGGGTCGCGACGAGTTTCGGGACGGTCCCAGCATCGAAACACGTCGCGAGGCGGGGCTCTAGCGATTTCGCCGTTTTCATTAGGCTGGGGTTGAACGATGCAACGAGGAGTCGGTCTATCGCGCCCGCTTGTTGCATGACGTGGACAGCAGCATCCGCGATGCCAGGTTGGTCTTTGAACTCGATTAGGAATCGTGATTCGGGTAGCGCGTTTAGAACGTCTTCCAATCTGGATATTCGATAGCCCTTACCACGGTACGGAAACGTCTTCCCGCCATCGGCGCTGAAATTGTGTCCCGCATCGAGCGTTTGAACGTGGTCCCACGTCAGATCGGCTATCGCTCCTTCGCCGTTGGTCGTCCGATCAACGGTTGCATCGTGCAACAAAACGACAACACCATCGGAAGTCATACGGCAGTCGGACTCCAGAAGAATGCCGGGCCACGTCTTCGCCGCTTCTTGAAATGTCTTGAGCGTGCTTTCGGGTCGCCATTTCGCGCCGCTACGGTGCACGCCGAATAAGAAGGGTTCTTCGAAGAACGGCTTGTCTGGTAACGGGTCGGCTTGGACTGCGGGCGTGCTGAACGCAAGGACCACTGAGGAGAGCAGCAGCAATCTTAGAGATATCGAAGGTATGCCCATTGATCGAATTCCTATTGGTAAACTGACGCTAGTCTAGCACGCTGCACAAAGAAAAAGCCGGAGCCCGCAAAAATTGCAGACTCCGGCGATCATTGTCGACTATGCATAAACTGCGGGCGGCTAGTCCGTGTCCTCAGTCTTTTCGGAACGTTCGACACGCTTCGCTTCGTGGGTCTGATCGCCCATCTTCACTTTGAGCGTGTTGACCGAGCCGTCTTCATCGGGGACGAACGTGAATTCGACGCCGACACCCGAGATGGAAAATTGGTGCGGGCTGTCGTAGGACAAGGAGAATTCGCGGTTCTGGAAGTACACCGACAACTGACCGTTCCAGCCGCCGACGTTGAACTTCATCGGACCGACCGCGTACTGCCCGGTGTAGCCGTCCATCAATTCGATGCTAAGGCCTTCCGGTTCTTCGACGAAGGCGTATTGCACGAAGCCGAACATCATTTCCGCGGTGGTCGGCTCGCCGAAGGTAACGTTCTTGGTCGGGTCAGGATTGTTCGGATTCTCCGCAGAGTTATCCCACGTCAATGCGACTTTCATCGTGGAACCGGCTGGCAATACTTTGAGTTCGTCATACCAGTATGTCGTCTGCCAATTGAAATCATACGCCGGTACATCGAGCAGCACTTCTTCCGATCCATCCGGAAGGCTCGCGGTGTAATACGCTGATTTCCCACGAAGGTGCATGTGCGGTGTGTACGACAGAATCTGCGTATCACGGTTGAACGACTCCTCCGACATCGCAGTGTAATTCGGGTCACCCGCCGGGATTTCGAAATCGAAATTCCCGAGCATTGCCATGCGGACTTCGTGTTCTGGCGTGTAACCCTTGGGATAAAACTTCACTGCCGCTTGGGATTGATCCCACACGCCGGTGCCGGGGCCCGCTTCCTTATGGTAGTGCATCTCGAAGGATACGCGCGCACCAGGCTTGAGCACTTTGCCATAGCCTTCCGGGTAAAACGTCGCGCCATTACCCGGGGCGATGCCACCCAGCGGATCACTGATGATGTGATGAACTACCGAGCTACCCGGCTTAAACTCAATCGCTTTGATGTAGCGGGGTTCGGACAACATCTCTTCCGTGACTTCGGCGTAGAAGTCGACGTAAATATCTTCAACGTCATCTTCAACGAAATACTTCTCCGGCATCGTGATGACAAGATCCGGCGTACCGATTTGCCAACCACCGGTATCGGCGAACACTCGGGGTTCCGGTGCATCCGCAGGATTGCCACGCTTGGCACCCGTCTTCGCCCAAGCGACGATGGTCGCGATTTGATCCTCACTCAACACGCGCTCATTCTTAAACACGCCGTGAAAGGCTGGCGTCGCATCCCATGGCGGCATGTTGCGCGCGGCAACTTCTTTGGCGATAGACTTCGCCCAGGGGCGTGCGTCTTCATAGGTCGTAAATGACATGGGCGCTACCATGCCACCAAGGTTCGCACCATCAGGACGGTGACAGTCCTGGCAATTCTCTTGCAGGATGGGCAGCACGTCTTTTGTAAACGTAACTTGTCCTTCGCTGACTTTGTTGTTCGCGAATGCAGGCGTTGCCATCATGACGGCCGCCGCACCCAAACTAATCGACTTAGTCCAGTTCATCTCTATCTTTCCTCCAACCAACGGTCGCGACCCCAAGTGGCCCGATACTATTCGGATTAGTGCAATTGCCGCGCCGAATGGTTTACGTCAGGCATAAGTCTAACCGATCCGTAGACTTAAAGATCAATCCGGTGCCGTACCCAGTCCGGAAAAATGGCCATTCTCGCCGAACGGCGGTCTTTTCCCCCATATGACGCAGGCCTAAAAGCCACTCGGCAGAATCCGCAAGATTCGGCAAACAGTCAGACACCGCGCACTAGGTCAGTTGGCTTTCGGTACGGGTGCGGAGTTGGCGCGGGTGTACCTTGGCGTGGAGGCGGCGGATCTCCTCCTTCGTAAGCGTGACAATGTCACCTGGATTACCTCGCGATTTCCGAGCAATGCGCCGCAACGTGCGCTGCGGCAACTCGTAACTCGGCCCCATCGATTTCTGGTTCATGATCGTGTGGATAAAATCGATTCGATCATCGGCTGGGATCGGATGGAGTACAGCCCGCGCAACCAGACGTTGGTTGACTGGCGCAAGTATGGACGAACGAAGACGTTTGTAGAGATCGGCGGTTCCGGCGAGTACGACTTGCAGGACCGTTTCTTGACCCGCCGAACTGTCAATCAGTAAGTGCAATTGCGAGAGCACTTCGTCGTCGAGACGATGCGCATTATCGACGAGCAGCACGAGCGGTTTCGTTTTCGCACGATGGAGCTGCGCGGCAAGTTGTAGACGCCGACGCAACCAACCCGGCTCTTTGCCTCGGGTTTCAATGCGCAACTGTCCGAGAATCGACTGTACAAACTCGGTATATCCGCCTGCTTGACCGTTAATCTTAATCGCGTGAACGTACCCACGCCATGCGTGAGTCGCGTATGCATTGAGGACCATCGTCTTTCCCGAACCACTTTCGCCGAAGATACACGCATATCCTTTTTGATAGTCCACGGCGTTTGCGAGCATCGTCATCGCTTGAGTGTGCGTATTCGACGAATACCATTGAGGTACCGTTCGTGCGGCCCGTAAGATCGGGTGATGTTCCAATTGATGCGTCTGCACCGAAATCGTCATTCCTTGCCCCAAATTCGTATCAGATCGATACTCCGCAAAACGGAACCTACCGATTCACGTCGATCAATCGCACTGAACCTTGAGTATCCAGACATCCGCAGCCAGCGGTGGCAGAAATCTCCGCCATTTACAATAGGATTGTAACGGGCCTCCGCGACAAATGGAACAAAATGTTTCAATTAGTCGGCGTCGAAGCACTGATAATTTATTGACAATGAGACAAAAAACACAGAACATACCCAATTGACCAAACTAAGTATCGGAATTATCGGTCGAGTGTAAACGGATTAGTGGACCTTTACCGTTGTGCACTCCGCCCTTGATAGAATTCGAGGCTGTATGCGTTTCGCGTCGGGAACGTACGCTTCCCTCGACGTGTCGGACGCCTGGGATACCTATGAATGATTCGTTGAAAACATCGCGTGACCATGACCGAAATTTGTTGTTCGGCGTCTTGGCCGTCCAATTGAAACAAGTCACGCCAGCCCAACTGGTCGAGGCTGCGGCATTGTGGGCCGCCGATCCCGCCCAGTCACTGGCCCAACGTTTAGTGCATTCCGGCGCATTGACGAGTTCCGACCGATCATTGCTAGAAGAGTTTGTCGAGAGGGCAGTCGCTGCAAACGACAGTGACATGACCAAGACGTTAGCCGCGTTCGGCGGTGATGATGAAGTCGCAAACTCGTTTCAAGGGACGGTCGTCCGCACGCCGCAGGGTTGGAACGTTCGTGAAGAAACGTTGGCCGGCGCGCCTCCACCGGACATGGCCTCGGAAGCCTTGCATGAGGAACCCGCGGGACGCTATCACGAGCGCGGAGAACAAGGGCGCGGTGGCATGGGGCGCGTGTTGCTTGTTGATGATCGCGATCTCGGTCGCGAAATTGTAATGAAAGTGTTATTGGAAGATCCGTCGACCCGTTCGAAGCGCAAAGCCAAAAGCGATCAACAGTCGGCCTCGAAGCAATCCCGCTTCCTACAAGAAGCCCAAATCACGGGCCAGTTGGAACATCCTTCCATCGTGCCGGTGTATGAACTGGGTCAACGCAAAGACTCGACGCCGTATTACACGATGAAGTTCGTCCGCGGCGACACCCTGTCGCAGGCCTTGCGAAAGTGCTCGACGATGCAAGATCGCGTCGCGTTGCTTCCTCACTACGTGGATTTATGTCAGGCAATCGCATACGCGCATAGCCGCGGCGTAATCCATCGTGATTTGAAACCGTCTAACGTGATGGTCGGTGAATATGGCGAGACCGTCGTCATCGATTGGGGCCTGGCGAAAGTAAAAGGGCGACGTGACGTCCAAGCCACCCAGCTTGAGGACGGCCTGAAAACGGTTCACTTGGACCCGAGTAGTGGCAGTGGTTCGGATCACACCAAGGCTGGCGAAGTAATGGGAACCCCAGTGTATATGCCGCCGGAGCAAGCGCGCGGCGACATCGAAGCAATTGATGAACGATCAGATGTATATGCACTCGGCGTGATTCTCTATCAAATGATTACAGGGAAGAAGCCTTTTGCAGCCGTAACCCCAGAAAAGATCGTCGAGAAAGTTTTGAACGAAGCCCCAACGGCGATAGGACAAATCGCACCGGATGCGCCACCAGAATTGGTCGCTATCTGCGAACGGGCGATGCTAAAAGATCAAGATGCCCGGTATCCGAGCGCCCAAGCACTGGCCGAAGAAATCGAACGGTTCCAATCCGGCGCGGTCGTACATGCGTATGAATACCGCCCTGTGGAATACGTGACAAAGTTTATCCAGCGTCATCGCCCAATCGTCGCTACCGCCGCAGCCGCAGCGGTAGCCATCGCCGGTCTCAGCGCCTGGTATGTGGTCAGCATCCTGGGGGCGAACCAAAGTCTCGACGCGGCGCTCGAATTGGAAGCGGATGCACGTGCGGTTGCAGAACAGGAAGCCTATCAATCGTCGATTGTGTTGGCGCAAAACGAGATCGCCCAACAAGAGCCAGAGTCCGCACGGCGTATTTTGCGCCAAGCACCGGACAAACTGCGAAACTGGGAGTGGGGCTATCTTCACCGGGTTTCCGACCAGTCGTTAATGACGCTGGCGAACCATAGCGGACCATTGACCTGGGGACAGTTCACGAGCGACGGAGAATTGGCCGCAACAGCCTCCGCCGATGGAACCGTGCGAGTCTGGGATACGCGGACCGGGATAGAGCGATTCGCACTAATGGGTCACGGCGTAAAAGTGTTCGCTGGTTCGATTCTCCCCGGTGATGCGCAATTGGCAACGGTGTCGGTCGATGGAGTGATTAAGGTTTGGGATCTTGCGAATGGGGAATTGGTGCGCAGCTTCGGTGAAGCACAACCGGATATTCGCGGGATGGCGGTTTCGCCGAACGGGGAACGAATCGCGACGGCGTCTCTGTCGGGAGAAGCGAGGGTGCTTCGTTTGTCGGGCGAAGGTGCGCCACGAGTGATGACGCTGGACGAGAAGGGACTGTGGAGCATCGCGTTTGACTCGGATGGACGGCGAATCGCTGCGGGAAGCGAGACTGGAAAAGTCGCGATGTGGAACGCAGCAACAGGATCGATTCTGCGAACGTTCGAAGGCCACACCGAGCGAGTTCGTGGAATCTCGTTCAGCCCGGACGGCACTCGGTTAGCGACAAGCTCAGATGACAATACCGCCATTATTTGGGATACCCGATCAGGAGCCCCGCTCCAACGACTGCTGGGGCATGAAGATGATGTGGTGGATGTGCTCTTTGGATCGGACGGCAAAATCATCATAACCGCGTCGTTAGATAAGACCGCCCGCGTCTGGGACGCAACATCGGGCCAGGAAATTCGGGTGTTGATCGGCCACACGCAGGGTTTGACCGACGTGTCACTCAGCGCGGACGGGCGCTCCATTTTATCCACGGCACAAGATGAATCCGCGCGCATTTGGGACGCCGAGAGTGGCGCAGAAGAATTGGTTTTGAGTAGTCACACGGGTGATGTAGTGCATGCGGCATTCAGTCCAAATGACAACCGAATACTCACCGTATCAAATGACGAGACTGCAAAATTATGGGACGCACGAACGGGATCGGATCAAGTCGTATTTCCCGGCCATGATCACATCGTAGCCATGGCGGACTTCAGTCCGGATGGCGCATTGGTCGCCACGGCATCCTGGGACAATATGGCACGCATATGGAAAGCATCGAATGGTGAACTCGTTCGCGAATTACCAGGGCACGACGGGTTCGTCGACTACATCGCCTTCAGTCCGGATGGCAGTCGCGTGGTGACCTCGTCCTGGGATCGGACCGCCAAAATTTGGGACGTACAATCCGGTGATGAGATCAAAGAGCTGGCCGGCCACGACGACATCGTCGAAAGCGCGGTCTTCAGTCCCGATGGCCAACAGGTCATCACAGCGTCGCCAGATAAATCGGCACGCATATGGGACGTAGCCACCGGTGAAGAAGTCGCCGCAATTTCCGGGCACAACACCGGCATCTTATTCGCAGAATTTAGTCCGAACGGCACACGCATCGTTACCACATCGCTAGACCGAACGGCCCGCATTTGGGATCGGGAAACCCTAACAACAGTCGCAACCCTAGAAGGGCACACCCGCGCGGTAACACACGCTGCGTTCGACCCGATTGGCGCACACATAATTACGGCGTCGTTAGATACGACAGCGAGGGTATGGGACGCCGGTACAGGTGAATTGCTGCACATCCTAACCGGACATTTAGAACCGGTTTGGGGTGCAGCGTTCAATATCGACGGCTTGCGCATGGCGACAGCGTCGCATGATGGCACGGTACGACTCTGGGACGCGGCGAACGGTGCCGAATTGCTAACGCTGGGTGGCCAGCAGGAAGGCATGCAGAGCGTTGCATTCGCTAGGGATGGCCGACGCATGATCACCGGATCGCTGGACGGATCAGCACGCATCTGGGAAGCAGGGCCATGGTCCAGGCGACTATGGGATCGCGATGATGAGCGTGAGCCGCTCGTGCGATTGGCAAGGAGCGAATCGCCGGAACGGTCGCAACACGTGATCGGATTCGACCGCGAGCCAACACTCAGTCGACTAGAAGCATTGAGCGAAGGAATAAGAACAGCATCGACTGCTGGCGCGATCGATGCCATGGATCGGCAAGGGTTGTACGTTCACAACGCTGATGCACTACCGAAAATGCCCGAATTATTGTGCCGGAAAGGCGATTTACTTTATCGCATTAACAATATCGATGTCGCGACTCCAGATGATGCGGCACTCGCTCTGGGAGCGTTGTGTGCGCGGATTCGGTCGCAGGTGGACCGACCGCACACCGTCCGTTTCGAGTTTGCAAACTTTATGGAACGACGCATCGTAGAATTCCGTTTTCCGCATTTGGTGGATCGCGAGCTCGTCGTCCCGCGCGGCGTTGCGGCGACGGTGCTGAACACCGGCATCAAGAATTCGAAAGACAATCGGCTTCGTTGGGCATCGGAAAAGGGACCACGGGAAAGTGATGTCGTCATTTTGACCGATCTAACAACATTCAAACAGGTTGGACTAGAAGCGCAAGACCGTTTGATGTCGTTTAACGGCGTTCCAATTTCCGGGCTGGATAGCGTGATCGAAGCAATGGAGAAAACACGAGATGCGTTGGAGTCAGATGCGTTCACATCGGCGACCGTGTTATACGCACGGGATAGGTTGGACCAGCTCATTCGTGTTACGTTTAAGATTACGGGTTAGCAACACACGTCATCCGACAGGAGTCATGAATTGGGATCAGCAGAACACATAGTCGGCATGGACATCGGCGGTACGAAGATGTTGGCCGTGGTATTCGATCAGGATTTTTGCCCAATAGGGCGATTCCGAAAAAAGAGTAAATCGAAAGTCTCGCCAGGCGATCACGTATGCAACATCATTCAGGGCGCGCTAGATGATGCCGGTGTAAAAGAAATCCGCGGGATTGGAATGGGATCGCCAGGCCCGCTCGACCCTGAATCGGGCGTCATTATCGACACGCCCAATTTGGGCTGGAAAGATTTCCCATTGGCCGGCATCGTACAAGAGCGGTTCGGCGTGCCCGCCGTAGTCGACAATGACGTAAACCTGGGAACGTACGGCGAATGGTGTTTCGGCGAAGTGCAGGATTGCCGAAATGTATTAGGACTGTTTCCGGGTACAGGTGTAGGCGGAGGCATCATCATCGACGGCAAATTGCTGCACGGATTCACCGGATCAGCAGCGGAAGTCGGGCACATGACGCTGGAAGTGGACGGCCCGTTCTGCGGTTGCGGCAAGCGCGGTTGCCTCGAAGCATTGGCATCGCGAATTGCCATCGCAAAAGAAGTCGCCGCATTGGCCGCAAGAGGGGATGCACCATACATCCGCGAAAACTGCGGTACGGATTTAGCAAAAATTCGCAGCGGCGTGTTGGCACGAGCGGTGGCCGCTGGTGATATACAAGTTGAAGATGTAATTCGTCGTGCTGCCTATTATGTCGGAGTCGGAGTTGGCAATCTCATCAATACTTTAAGCCCTGAAGCCGTCGTCTTAGGCGGTGGCCTTGTGGAAGCAATGGAAACGTTGTACCTTGAAGAAGTCACCCGCGCGGTGAACAGTCATGCAATGCCGTTCATACGAAAAGATGTTCGCATCGTCGCTGCGAAGTTGGGGGACGATGCGGTCGCCATGGGTGCTGCCCGCTTAATCCACGACAAGTTGTTGGCGTGATTCGACTCGCTATCGCCGGATGTCGGCGGGGACGTGCATTTCTTCCAATCCTCAAGGACGCCGGATTCGAGTTGGTCGGCGCGATGGACCCTGACGGTGATCGCCTCTCCGGGTTCGCGAAAGATGCGCGCCTCTCCCCCACCCTCTGCTTCGAAAAATACGACGACGTACTGAATTGCGGCGCAGACGCCGTGCTACTGGCGTCGCCCATGCAACATCACGTACCCCAGGCCATCCTCGCCCTGGATCGCGGAATTCATGTCTTGAGCGAAGTACCCGCAGCGGTTTCGTTTGATCAGTCCGTTCGGTTGCGCGACGCAGCACGCGATTCGCAGGCCAACTATATGATGGCGGAGAACGCGATCTATTCGCGTGAATCATCGACGATCAACGCAATGGTTGAAGCCGGCATCTTTGGTGATTTGTATTACGCCGAAGGTGAATACCTGCACGATGTGCGGGATTCAGTCGTGAATGCGGACGGAGAGTTTACCTGGCGTAAACGTTGGCAGATGGACCGACGCGGGGCAACCTACGCGACACACGCCATCGCCCCACCGCTGCATTGGATGCAGGATCGCGTCGTAAAATTGAGCGCAACCGGTACGGGCAGTCACGTGGATACCCGTTTCGCCGGAGATGATACCTGCGTCATGACGTGCACCACAGAACGTGGCCTCGGCCTCGTTGTACGGACGGATCTCCGGTCACCACGGCGAGAACGCTCATCGTATTACGGATTACAAGGCTCCGCCGGTTGTTACGAAGCGGCACAATCATCCGAATTCAATGGCCGCGTATCCCTCGGCGACAAAGGGGCATGGAAAAAACTGCCGAAGTTCGAGGGCAAATACCTTACCGACGACTGGCGAACGCACAAGTCTGCGGTCAAACGAAGTAAACACGGCGGAGCGGACTTTTTCACGTTGCTCGCGTTCGCAAAAGTCTGCCAGGGGGCTCCTTCGCCGGTCGATGCGTATCGCGCGTTGGATTGGACCTTGCCCGGACTCGTCTCGGAATTAAGCGTCGAGCAGGGCGGGGTTCCGATGGCGGTTCCCGATCCACGAACGGATGCGTTGGACACTCTTGCAAACAATGAACGCGCGTCAGATCGATTTGCCGATTGGACGGAGTCAGCTGACTAACACCGAGCACCCCACGCTCGCCACTATTTTCGTGTGCCCGGCGTGATTTCCAGTTCTAAACGTTCGTCTCCGCGCATCACGACGACGGAAACGGTTTCACCTACTTTGAGTCCTTCAATGGCAAACGTGTAATCGTAAACGTTTTCGATCTTCGTTCCGGCAAGTTCGATGATGATATCACCGGATTTAAGTCCTGCCTTTTCCGCGGGTGCATCTTTCGTCACACCGCCAAGTTTTGTACCAACGATGTCGTCGCCCGTGTAATCGGGGATGGTGCCGAGATACGCCCGAAGTACGGCGACCCGTCCCTCGTTCTCCGGCGGTTTCATTTCAATATAGTCCGGCGCTTCATCACGAGTAACCAACGACCGCGCGAGAAGCCCCATAAACTTCGCGATCTGTTCCGCGCCCTCGTAATTGACCTTATCCGCCGTATCGCGCGGAGTATGGTAATCAACATGCGCACCGGTGAACGCATTTAGGAATGGTACACCGCGACCATAAAATTCGCGGGCGTCTGTCGGCAAATAGGGATCATCTTGCGCGACGATGTTGAGCCCGACCGGGATATTACGACGTTCAATTTCTCCGGGCCATATCGAACTCGATCCAACGCCTTGGATAATGGCCTTCTCTTTCATCCGACCAATCATGTCCATGTTCAGATAGGCGAATACCGTCGGGGCAAGCGGCTTATTCTCACCCGCCAATTCATTTGCGAAATGGGTAACGCCAAGAAGACCAAGCTCCTCGCCCGTCCATGCGCAAAACATAACGTCCCGTTTCAGTGTGAGTGAGCCATCAGCTTTCTGCGCGAGTAGCGACTGCGCGATCTCAATCATCCCAGCGACGCCCGAAGCGTTATCATCCGCGCCGTGATGGATCTCATCGTCCGATACATTGCGGCCAAGCGAAAAATTGGATTGGCCTTTGCCCAGGTGGTCCAAATGCGCACCAACCGCGACGAAGTGATCGCTAGGCCCATCGCCCGCAATGAGACGACCAAGCACATTGCGCCCGGTACGACGTTCCTGCTTAACACTCACCGTGCAACCGACTTTCGCATTGGGAATCGCAAATCCCACGGCCGCATCACCCGAATCCAGTTCAGTCTGTATGGTTTGAAGGTCTTTGTCCGCATGAGCGAGTAGCGCTTTCGCGACATCATCCGAAATCGAAATCACGGGCATCTTGATACCCGGCGTATTGTCGAAAGTGAAACTCGCCAATTCGTTGGGCATCGCGGCATTGGGCCCCGTAACGAGCAGCAAACCAGCGGCACCACGATCACGCGCTTCCTTGGCTTTGCGTCGAAGGGTCGAATGACTGTTGAGGTGTTGGCGCAAGTTAGGTTCCACGTCCTCCGGAATAAACCGGAACGCCATCACCCATTTGTCTTCGACATCTAAGTGAACGTAGGAATCATACCCTTCGCTTGTGGTCTCACCGTTCGTTCGTTCCGGTGCGACAAGTCCATACCCCGCGAACACCACCTCAGCAGGATCAAACGTCCCCGTCCCGGAAAACGAAACAGGACGCCAGTCCTCATCAACGGTGTATTCGCTGCGTTTGCCACCCGCATTGATCTCAAGTGCATTGCCATCATCAAGCGATACACCCGCCGTAAATTCATACGGTTGAAAATACGTACCATCGTCACCCGCAGCAGCAAGGCCAAGTCCTTCGAATACCCCCGCAACGTATTCCACGGCGAGTAGTTCGCCTCGTGTCCCCGTTCTGCGCCCTTCGAGTTCGTCCGACGCGAGATACGTAACGTGCTGACGAATGTCGGCTGCACGGATATCCCCAGCGGTGTTTGACAAGTCAGGCCCGAGTCTTCTCGCCCCTATCCGAATCTTCTCAATCACATCAAGACCAAGCGCTGCACGCGCAGCAGCGTCATCCCATTCCGCCATGAAAATCTGCGACGAACCGTCCGCCGTGCGATTGCTCGTCCAGGCAACACCGTTGCCATCCGGCGTGAACACGGGAAGCCCATCGAATCCATCGGCGAAGGTAACGCGCACGGGGTCTTTCCCCCCTGCCGCGTCGATCATGTGCAATTCGAAGTTACCGAATCCATGGGTATTGTTCGTAAAGATGATGTAGTCACCGGACGGATGATAATATGGCGCCCAGGACATCGCGCCGACTTTCGTCAACTGCTGCACATCCGTGCCATCGAGTTTCATGGAAAAAACTTCTGCCGTATCACCCGCTTCAGAAAACCGACGCCACACAATGCGATCACCATCGGGGCTAAAAAAGGGTCCGCCGTCATATCCGTCGACATTGGTCAATCGTTTCACGCCGGATCCGTCCGCATTCATGATGTAGATTTCCATGAAGAATGACTGATCGCGATCAAGCGTCTCCTGATCTTTCGCATTCAACTTTTTCGCATACGCATGACGGTTCGATCCAAACGCAATATGTTTCCCATCGGGCGAATACGAACCCTCCGCATCATAGCCAAGCTCGGAGGTCAGTCGTGTGTATTCGCCCGTGTCCAGATCGGCTTCAACGAGATCATAGTGTTCATCATAGTCCCATGAATAACGGCGCGTTTGTCCTGATGCACGAAATTCAAGTTCCGCTTTCTGTTTGTCCCGCGCCGAGGGATCATCTTGCGTGGACGCATAAAGAACTTTGTTCATGGTGGGATGAATCCAAGCACACGTCGTCTTCCCATGGCCGGGGGACACTTGCTGTTGATCGCCCGTCGTCAAATCCATCAGAAAAATCTGGTAGTACGGATTATCTGCCAGCCGCTCGCTCTGAAACACCATCCGCGTACCGTCGGCGCTGAAGTAACCTTCACCTGCGCGCTTGCCCTCAAACGTAATCGGGCGAATTTTTGTGAGGTAGCGAGATTCATCGCTAGCTTCACCATCCTCGGCCTGTGTTAACGGCGAAAGTGCCACGATCATTGTGAGGACAAGCGAGAGTCTTGCACGTATTGACATGGTCATAAGATCCATCCTGGGGGCATCAAAGTCGGGATCATACCGCGCGTCGGCTGTGGTGGCAAGATTGTCCGCACGATGCGCGCGCGGTTCCAAACTTGCCAAAAATAGCCAGAGACGGTCTCTTAATGGATGACCGCTAGATTGCGAGCAACGCTTTAACGTTTTTAACGAGTTTAGGCAACGTTTCACCCGCCGGCCCTTCAAGGAACGCATCCGTGACCAGCCGCGTAAAATCCGTGGGTTCTGTGTTGCATTCGATAATAAATGCGCCCCGGTCTTTGGCCGTGAACGGCAGTTCGGCGGCAGGAAAGACTTGAGCGGATGTGCCGACGACGATCATGACGTCACACTTCTGCGCGCGGGCCGACGCTTCGAACAGCGCGTAGCTCGGGATGTTTTCGCCGAACATGATGACATCGGGTTTGAGAAGTCCGTTGCACATTCGGCACGTAGGTGCGAAGGTCGTCAGATTGTCCAGATCAAAAGGGCTGCGTTGACGGCATTCGAGACACACCAACTTGCGCGCATTACCATGGTACTCAACTACGGATTGACTACCCGCTTCCTGATGAAGGTTATCCACGTTCTGCGTGATGACCGTGTCCATCCGTCCGAGCGTTTCCAATTCGGCAAGTGCGATATGCGCGGGGTTCGGCGTGCAATCTTTGACCAACTCCGAAAGCTCACACCAGAACGACCACACTTTATCCGCATTCGAGAGATAAGCGTCAATGGTCCCATATTCTTCGATCGGATACTTAACCCAAATTCCATGGTCGCCGCGAAACGTGGGAATCCCGCTTTCTTCGGAGACACCAGCGCCGGTAACGGCGACGACTTGTTTGGCGTTGGCTAGCGCTTGCGCAGCTTGCTCAATCATCTCAGACATCTTTGTAGGGCTTCCGGTCAACAGTCGGCACCAACCGACCCCTCACCCTAACCCTCTCCCCTGGGAAAGGGGACTATAAGGAGGCGCTTCGCGCTTTACATTATGCTCGTGGTTCGATCCGGGTCATACCGCCGACGTACGGTTGCAACACCTGCGGTACCCGCACGCCACCATCCGCATCTTGGTAGTTTTCGAGTATGGCGATAAGCGTTCTACCAACGGCGAGCCCGGACCCATTTAGTGTATGGACGAACTCCGGTTTCTTACCGCGCTTGAATCGGATGTTGGCGCGGCGTGCCTGGAAATCGGTGCAGTTAGAGCAGGAACTAATTTCGCGGTACTGATCCTGCCCCGGCAACCAGACTTCGAGGTCGTACGTCTTCGCGGCACCGAAACCCATGTCTCCCGTAGAAAGCGTTACGGTTCGGTAAGGCAGCTCAAGTTTTTGAAGAATCGTTTCCGCGTTAAGCGTGAGCGCGTCGTGTTCTTCAGCGGAGGATTCGGGCGTAGTGAACTTGTACAACTCGACCTTATTGAACTGATGTTGACGTAACATGCCGCGCGTATCTTTGCCGTACGATCCCGCCTCACTTCGAAAGCACGGCGTGTAGGCAACATACGTCTTCGGCAAATCGTCTATGGACAACATTTCGTCACGGTGTAAATTAGTTAATGGCACCTCAGCAGTGGGTGCCAACCAAAAGTCTCGCTTCTCGACCGTGAACGCCTCTTCCGCGAATTTCGGTAATTGACCTGCACCTTCCATGCTGGTGCCAGACACCAAGAATGGCGGCAACACTTCTGTATAGCCATGATCGCGCGTGTGCGTATCCAACATAAAATTAATGAGCGCACGTTCCAATTGCGCGCCCGCGCCGGATAACACGGTGAAACGAGAACCGGCGATTTTTGCGGCGCGCTCGAAATCGATTATCCCCAACGCTTCGCCCAATTCGACGTGGTCTTTCACTTCGAAATCGAACGTTGGCGGATCGCCCCAAGTTCGTTCAACGCGGTTCGCCGATTCGTCGGCACCGACCGGGACATCCTCCGCCGGAATATTCGGCAACGTCAACATCGAATCCCGAAGTGCCGTTTCCGCCTCTCGCACCTTTTCTTCGAGTGCCTTCGCTTTCGCGCCAACTTCGCGCATCGCCGCGATGGCTTCGGAGGCGTCTTGCTTGGCCTTCTTCGCCTCGGCAATCGCCAAATTCGCTTTGTTCTGTTCCGCCTTCAGTTGCTCCATTTCATGGAGCAACGAACGACGCGCTTGTTCGAGTTCAGCGAGTTCATTGAGGTCAAGTTTGGAGCCGCGCTTGGCCAGCGCTTCCGCCAATCCATCACGATCTTCCCGAATCCATTTAATATCGATCATGTTACTTCACTTCCTTGAAATTGAATTAGTGGTAGAGGGTTTGCAGGAGTTTAGCGCGTACTTCGGAGCAGGGTGAGCAAGCGGTCGAGCTCGTCAAGCGACGTATATTCTATCTCTAGCGCGCCCTTGCCGCCGGATCGCGTATGCAGCGAGACTCGCGTACCCAGACGGCGTTTGAGTTCATCTTCGATGGTGGTGATGTTGGGGTCTTTAACCGTTGCCTTCGGCTTCGGCCTGACTTTAGGGGCGGAGGCAAGCCGTTCGATCTCGCGAACCGATAGGCCTTCTTCAATGATGCGCTTACACGCAGATGCCTGCGCTTGTTCCGTTGAATAACCGAGTAGCGCGCGCGCATGCCCCATCTGAATGGAGCCATCGGCAACGCGATCTTGCACTTCGTCAGACAGATTGAGGAGCCGTAGCGTATTGGTCACGGTTGTACGCTTCTTCCCCACTTCTGCCGCGAGCTCTTCTTGCGTCCAACCGAGCTCGTCGACCAGTTTCTTGTAGGCCTTCGCGAGTTCAATGTAATTCAGATCTTCGCGTTGTATATTTTCAATAAGCCCGAGACGCAACATGTCCCGGTCAGAAACCTCACGACAAATCGCGGGCACCGTATCCAACCCTGCCATGAGCGCAGCCCGAGTTCGACGTTCGCCACTGACCAATTCGTAGGTGCCTGCACGCTGACGAACTACAATTGGAGACTGAATCCCGTCTTTCCGAATCGAATCTGCCAATTCCCCCAGCGCGTCATCGTCAAAAATCTTACGCGGTTGCTTGGGGTTGGGTTGCAGGTTACGGGGATCGAGTTCGAGAATGGTTTCGCCCGCTTGTGCTTCTTCGACCTCCGCGGTGGTGTCCACGGGAGGCGGCGTGGGTGTTGGAGGCGCAGCCGTGCTAGAGCCCATAAGCGCATCGAGGCCACGACCGAGTCCACGTTTCTTCCCCTTAGCCACGAGAAATGACCTCCCGTGCCAGCGCGAGGTACGCGCGCGCACCCGCAGATTTCAGGTCATAAAAGATCGCCGGCTTGCCAAAACCAGGCGCCTCACTGAGCGTCACATTCCTCGGAATAATCGTCTGATAGACCTTGTCGCCCAAGTGCTGCCGCACATCATCAACGACCTGCTTGGCCAGGTTGGTGTGTTGGTACATGGTCAGCACGACCCCTTCCAACGCCAAATCGGGATTCAATCCTTCGCGCACCCGCTTGACGGTTTGCAGTAATTCGCTCAAGCCTTCCAACGCATAATATTCACACTGCAACGTAATAAGCACACTCTTCGCTGCAACCAACCCGTTCAAGGTCAGCAAACCCAACGACGGCGGACAATCGATAAAGACATAGTCGTACTCGGATTCAACATCGGCAAGACATTGCTTGAGCCGGTACTCCCGCTGGTCCGCTTCCATCAAATGAAGTTCAGCACCCACCAAATCGCGATGCCCCGGCGCAATTTTCAGGTCATCCATGAGCGTCGGTTGCACGACATCTTGGATAGGACGTTCATCAACCAGCGCATCGTAGAGCGATGTTTCAAGTTCAGCCTTTTCGATTCCGAGACCGCTGGTGGCGTTCCCTTGCGGATCCAGGTCAATAAGTAAGACCCGTTTCGATGCGGCGGCCATACACGCAGACAGATTGATAGCGGTAGTCGTCTTGCCGACGCCGCCTTTTTGATTCGCTATGACGATAATTTTTGCCATGATCAAGATTGCTTGGGTAATGCGCCGCAGTGGTGAGACTTCAATCGTAGTGCCAACAGAACACCCCGAACGGGTAATCATAAGAAGCACGCGCGGACAAGTCAACGCACGCCTATATTATTCCTCCAATGCATACATACCCATCGCATGGTAGCCGCAATCCACGTGGATCACTTCACCCGTCACCGCACTGGAGAGATCGGACAGCAGATAGACCGCCGACTTGGCCACTTCGTCCGCTTCGAGTCCTCGACGGAGCGGAGCCACTTCGCTGTAACGAGAGAACATCTTGCGCATACCCGAGATCGCGCTTGCAGACAGCGTCTTGAGCGGGCCCGCGCTAATCGCGTTCACCCGAATACCAGCGCCCCCGAGATCGTGGGCCAAATAACGGACGGATGCTTCGAGTGCGGCTTTGGCCACACCCATTACGTTGTACCGCGGAATCACTTTCTCCGCCCCATAATAAGTCATCGTCACGATGCTGCCGCCATCGCTCATCATCGGCGCAGCTTCACGCGACAGTGCAACGAGCGAATACGCAGAGACATCGAGTGCCATCGCGAAATTGGCGCGAGGCGTCGTAATAAACTGATCTTTCAGATCCTCACGATCCGCATACGCGATAGAATGAATCAGAAAATCGATCCCGTCCCACTCCTCACGAACCCATGCAAAGAAATTCTCGATCTCGGCGTCCTGCGTAACATCGCACGAATACATCGCAGCGTCCGGCATATGAGCATCGAGAAGTTTACCCACACGTTTCTCGAGCGCGTCGCCCACATAGTTGAATTTGAGCGAGGCACCCTCCGCAGCACACGCCTGGGCGCAGGCCCACGCGATCGATTTATCGTTGGCAACCCCCATAACCAGACCGCGTTTTCCCGCGAGTATTCCGTTCGACATCGTAATCCCTTCATTAATAACTGGCGGTTCGACCCAGTACGCTGCCGATTCGCGTCTGCCAAGTCAAGGCCATATCCGGTAAAAGCGTTTCGCCTATCCCCAAGTGCCCAATGAACTTACGGCGGATTTGAAGAAAGTTCGGCAGGATTTCGAAAAAGTGCGTAAAATTAGATGGGGTCAATAATTCGACACCGCCACAACAAACTTTATCGCGGCCAACCGTTCAGCTACAATATCTGGTACAGGAGGGGTAAACATGCGCTACATATTGACACTAATGCTCGTTGCAATGCTCGGAACAATGGGTTGTGCCCGCTACAAGGCAGGCGCAGGGGGTCATGCCGTGAACGTTATCGCCCATCGAGGCGCAAGTGACTACGCCCCGGAAAATACGCTATCCGCATTTGCGATGGCGGAAGAAATGGGTGCCGACTGGTTCGAGTTAGACTGCCGGTTGACGCGCGACAATGAAGTCGTCGTGATTCACGATGATACGTTGGATCGCACCACAAACGGCAGCGGCTTCGTACGCGAAGCATCGCTGCACGAGATTAAACAGCTCGATGCGGGATCGTGGTTCGAGGACAAGTGGCGCGGAGAACGTGTACCCACACTGGAACAAGCCCTCGCGCAATCGAAGTGGAAAATCGGCGTGTACATCGAAATTAAAAATTCCGCGAATGATGACCCGTTGGTCTCGGACATTTTTGATCTCGCGGATAGTTTACAGAAGCATCACAACTTGTTCCGCAAAGATGTGATGGACTTGGTCGAACGAAGTGAAACGCGAAACGCTCTGTTGACGCGCAAAGTGGTCGAGCAAGTTCGCAGACTAAGAATGACACGCCATGTCGTCGTACAATCGTTCTCTCCGGTCGTGGTCGCGGTGATGGCAATCGAAGCACCCGAGATTCGCGTCGAATTCTTGGGCAAAGACGATCCGGACCACTCACTATCTTGGGAACAGTTCCTACGTTGGGGTTACTTGTTTGATGTCGACGGGTTCAACGTGAACTACGAATCGTTATCCCCAGGCCGACTCGCCGCATTCCACCGCGCAAAGAAGTCAGTCAGCGTCTATACCGTAAACGAGGTTGACGATATGAAAACCATCCTAGAGTGGGGCGTCGACGGCATCATTACAGACAAACCGGCGGTCGCATTGAACCATGCGAACACGGTCGGTGCGGCGATGGGGATTAAGCGACAGCGCTTTTAAGCGTCACCCAGATAAACAAATGAACGGCGGGGTCTTGATTCAGACCCCGCCGTTTTATTTTGGAGACCCCGTCCCAATCGTTATGCCCGCGAAAGCGGGTATCCAGCGCATGCGCGAAGTCGGCTGAGAATACCTCTGGATTCCCGCTTTCGCGGGAATGACGGGGGGAGATGTAGACAGAGCATTCTGTTGAAGTACTAATCCGCCGCAGGCCCGGGGAACTGTTCACGAAGAATACGCTTCAACATCTTCCCTGTAGGATTGCGCGGAATCTCGTCGATGAAAGCCACCCCTTTGGGCATCTTGAACGGTGCCAGTTTACCGTGGCAATGCTCAAGAACGCTCGCTGCCGTCACGCCCTCCTCCGCAACAACCACCGCAAACGGTGACTCGCCCCACTTCTCACTCTCCTGTCCGATGACTCCAACTTCTTTAACTTTCGGATGCGAGAGAATGACATTCTCAATCTCAGCCGGGTACACATTCTCCCCACCGGAGATGACCATGTCTTTAACCCGATCCTGGATATACACGAAGCCGTCTTCATCCTGAATCGCGATGTCGCCGGTGTAGAGCCAGCCGTCTTTGAGTGTGTCCTTCGTTGCATCAGGCCGGTTCCAATATTCTTTCATATTATGTTTCCCGCGAATCAACACCTCGCCCGGCTCGTTCGGATCGCACTCACCGCCTTCTTCATTGATGATGCGAATATCGGTGTGAAAATAGGCGCGACCGGTCGAACCGGCGCGAGCAACCGCGTCATCCGAACCGATGATACAGCCTGGTCCGCAACTTTCTGTGAGCCCGTACACTTGGTGAATGTCGATGCCTAGCTTTTGGTACGCCTCGATGAGCGTCACAGGCACCGGCGCAGCCCCACTCATGATCCAACGCAGATTGGTTGTGTCGAACTTGTCGTAATCCGGCACTTGCAACATGAAGTTCAACATCGCCGGCACAGCCAACATCGATGTCGCGTTCTCTTCCGTGATTAATTTCCACGCACGCACAGGATCAAACGCACGCATCAATATCGACGTTTGTCCCGCGTAAACGGCCACCGTCGCGGGCAGCAACGCGCCCACATGGTAGAGCGGCAAACCATTGATAAACCGATCTTTGAACCGCATCTCGGCCGAGGCGAGAATGTTTATGCAGGCCCAAGCCTTCGTGTTGTGCGTGTGCACCGCGCCCTTCGGCAGCCCCGTGGTACCGCTGGTGTACATGATGTACAACAGGTCGTCATCCGCCGCACCGATAGCCGGTTCGGCGGTCGAAACTCCCTGGTTTAGATCGGCATAGTTCTCCGCAAATTCAGGTTGGTTGGCCGGGGACCCGACATAAGTCCAACGCTCAAGGTCGGTCATCGCCGCACCGCCTTCGTGGAGTTCCTTCACCGCCCCCGCAAATTCCTCGGCAAATATAAGCGTCTTGGCCCCACTGTCTTTCAGAATGAATCCCAACTCGCTGGCGACTAATCGCCAATTGAGTGGCACCGCAACCGCACCAATCTTAGCAATCGCGAAAAATGTCTCAAGATACTCAGAGCCGTTCATCAATAAAATCGCGACACGGTCGCCCGGTCGCACGCCCGCATCGTTCAACATATTCGCGGTCTGATTACACCGCGCGTTCAACTCGTCATACGTCAATCGTTGGCCCGTCTCCGGCCCAACATACGCCTCAAGATTCGGACTCAACTGCGCCCGCTTCGCTAAGAACAATCCAATATTCGTCTGCATCCATCGCCTCCCGTTTGCCTAGACGAACGTTATAGCAGGAAACGGGGCAAAGAATGGAATCACCGTCGTCCAGAAACGATCGACCAGGTCATCGAGCGTGATGTGTGGCCTATTTAGTTGAGCGTCGTCTATCAGAACTAACATCCTAAGGGCAAAGAAATAACATAACCAATCACGTCGGACCCCTCACCCCTTCAACGCCCCCATCGTAATGCCCTTAGTCAGTTGCCTTTGTAGCACGAGGTAGACTATCAGCGTGGGGATCATGACGATCACCAATCCGGCGAACATGAGGCCGAAATCGGTTTTGTATTGGGCTTGGATGCTTACGCCGGCGAGCCCCAACGGCAGCGTCTTCTTCGCTTCGGAGTTCACGAATACGAGAGCGAAAATGTATTCGTTCCAGAGGCCGAGGAAGTTGAAGATGGCGACGGTGACGAGGCCGGGCCGTGCGAGGGGGAGCATGATGTGGCGGAAGACGCCCCATTCGGTTGCGCCGTCGATGATGGCGGCTTCGCGGAGTGCGCCGGGGAGGCTGCGGAAGAATCCGGTGAGGACGAGGATGGTGAACGGCAAGCTGAATGCGATGTAGATGAGGATGAGTCCGCTTAGCGAATCGTGCAATTTGAGTTCGAGTCCGATGGGGGCGAGTAGTGCGCTTCCCATTTCGGACATCGTGGAGAATTGAAAGAACAACGGCACGAGGACGAGTTGTGCGGGGATCATCATGCCGGCGATGAAGTAGTAATAGAGCGCGTTGTGCGATCGCCTGGGGAATCGCGCGAGGATATACGCGGCCATGGCACCGCAGACGAGAACGCCGATGAGTGAGAGTCCAGTAACAAGGACGCTGTTAAAGAAGAACTGGGCGAAGTGCGATTCAACCCACGCATTACGGAAGTTCGCCGTGGCCGATTCCCATGGCGTGGGCTGTCCTTCGATACCGGCGTGGGGCGATCCAGTGATAAGCCAAGGCAATCCGAACGGATTCTCGAAGACTTCTTGAGAACTGCGAATGGAATTAACGAACACCCACAGCAAGGGCAACGCAACTGCGCAGAGCCATAGGCCAAGCACCGCATACGTGAATGCCTTCCGTATGCGTGCCCCGATCAAAACTCGACCGCCTCACGTCGCGACATGCGCAACGTCAATAGCGTCGCGGCAAACACAAGCGCGAACAGCATCACGGCAACTGCTGCGCCGTAACCAATGTTGTACTCAGAGAAGACCTTTTGATAGAGGACGGTGGCCATGACGTGAGAGTCCTTGGTCGGGAACTGGCTTTCGAGCACCCAGACCGCATCGAAGAATTTCACGCTGCTGATCAGCAGGAATACAATTCCAACGACGAGCACTTCGCGAATAAACGGAAGTGTGATATGCCAAAATTGCAACGTCGGTGTTGCACCGTCGAGTTTGGCGGCTTCGTAGTATTCCTCCGGAATGCTGTCCATCGCGGCGACGAACAGCACCATATAGAATCCCGTCGCCGTCCAGACCATCATCGGGATCAGCGCGTAGATCAGGTATTTCGAATCGGTGAAAGCGAACGGTAGCGCGCCATCCATCCAATGAATTCCGATGGCGGTTAACCCACGGTGCGCGACTCGCAACAAAGCGTTGGCCATACCAAATTCGGTGGTGCTGTAGAGCAGCATCCAAAGAATGGCGACCGCGACAGCAGCAATAATGTTCGGAAAGAAAAACGCCACACGAAACACCGCAGCACCGCGAATCTTCCGGTGGAGCAGTGATGCGAAGAACAGCGCAAGGACGAGTGTGATGCTGCCGCCGCATACACCGAGGATAACGTTGTGCTTCAACGCACTCGTGAATAGATCATCGGCAAAGATCGCGCGGAAATTGTTGAGCCCATGCCAGGCCGGATCGCCGAGTCCATCCCATTTCTGCAAGCTGTAGATCAATGCGCGCACACCGGGCACCGCGACGAATACGGTATAGACCAGAAACGCAGGTGCCAGAAACGTCGCGAAGAACAATCGTTGTCGACCAGCGCGGCTCATCGTGGCTCACCATACTGCGCCGGGTCCAGTGCTACGAATGGCGGTTTGATGACATCCGGATTCGCCACTGCGGCGGCGATGCCTTCATCCAGTACGCGGCCGAATTCTTCCGGTGTGATTTCACCACGACACAATTCAGAAATCGCGACATGCATGACTTGCGCACGCCATTCAGGGAGCAAATCACGAACGCGGATGCTGAAAATACCAGCGGAATCGTTGATAACGTCGAGCACCGAACCGAGCGCAGCCGTGATGGCGTCACGCGGAGTGGCATCCTGTAACGGCGATATGACCCCGATACTGCGTCCCATGTCCGCCGCATATTTTGGCGATACGAGATACGACGCGAATTTGAACGCGATTTCGTGATGACGTCCATCGACCGGGACGAAGAGATACTCCATTCCCTGCCCCGGAAGCATGGCTGAATTTCCCTTGCCTCCTTCGACGGATGGAATACTGAAACACCGCATTTCAAATCCCGGCGGCATGCTGTCTTTCATTTCATTTTCCAGCCACATGCCGCAAAAAATCATCGCAGCTTTACCGTTAACATATTGCAACTGACTCTCGGTATGCGTCATGGCCATCGCGCCGCGTTGTCCGTGATCCACGATGAGGTCCTGGTACAGTTTCGCCGCACGCAATGCATCGGGATGCGAAAACGCACCTGCTTCCAATGCGTTAATACGGTTAATCGCCTCAACGCCTCCCACGCGTTGAATTAAAGCGACGAACGTGTGCCAGGCATAGAACGACGCATACTTTCCTTGCAGCGCAATCGGTTCAATTCCCGCGGCCCGAATACTCGTACACAACGCATCGAACTCCGCCCACGTGTTCGGCGGCTCCCACCCGTGATCGCGAAACTGTTTCGCGTCATACCAACACGTCCACGCACCATACGCCGCAGGAATGGCGTACACCTCTTCCCCACTCCGAAACATGTCGAGCATCCCCGGCGCGAAATGCGTCTCCCAGGGTTCATCGCTCCCGGGTGCTGGCAGTGCGAGCGCTTCGTTAAACGGCACGAGCTTGTCCGCACCGATAAGCAACCAAAGCGGCAACCGTTCATCGAGAATCAAGTCGGGCGGATCCCGGCGGAGCAACCGCGGTTTGATGATGTCCGCAGTGCGTGGGTCGCCCCAGAGTTCAATTCGAATGCCCTGGTCTGCATGATCGCGATTGAACTGATCGGCGACTTTTGTGTGCCACTCGATTCCGTATCCGCCCTTGAAAATCGCGACTTCTAGGACGGTTTCCGTATCGCCCGCGCCCGGAACGCGGCTCACCGCATCGCAACCCGCCATCGCCAACGGGACGAGTCCGAATACGCAGAGTGATATCCCGCCTGGCAGCCGCCAAGCTCTTTTCCAACGTGTGATCCCCATCCGAAAGCATTGTAAGTGCCGGACGGGATTCAATTCGACCCGGAGGATCTCGCCACACCGAGGCAAGCTTCCGCCAGGTATGGTAAAGTGAACGAGGGGACTATGTTCAGAGGGGGAATTCGTCATGATATCGGCTGAAGAAGTCGAGCGACATTTAGGCGTTGGCCAGGCCGTGGTGCTAATGCCCGACCCACCACGCGATGATGGGTATCGCGAGCGCCTTCACGTTCGAGGGTGGCAAAGAGGCAACTACCTCCTCCTCGAGACCGACCTGTCTCAAGATTCCCGCAGCATCTTCCGCGCGGACAGCCTGTGCAGTATCCGATTCGTGTCCGAAGGATACGCATGTGTCGGCCATACCGTTGTTCAAGACCTCGGCACCGGATCTCACTTCAGCTACATGCGCATAAAATGGCCAACCCAATTCTCGTCAGTCCCGGTTCGGCGATACGAGCGCGTGCGCGTGCACATGCCCTGTGAACTATCGGACGGCACCCAAACGGTCGCCGGCGAGTTGGCGGACATGAGTATCGGTGGATGTCGCATTTTGGCGGACGCTCCATTCCCGGTCGATTCAGATTGCAAACTTTCGTGCACATTGCCCGACGGTGCCAGTATCGACGGACTTTCGATTGCTGTATGCAATTGCACTCGATCCGGATCGCGCCACACACTCGGATGCACGTTCAGCGACCGAGATGAAATGGCATGGCACGATGTCGAATTTTATGTTGCTACAACATTGACCCGTCTCCGGGGAGAAGCACCGGCAAAAGCCAGCGTGCTCATTCTGGATTCAAACCCCAGGCAAATTCAGACCGCGCGACACATGCTCGAACGAACGGGATACGACATCGCCGTGACGCAGAGCGCGGTGGATGCGTTCTTCATGTTGCGAATGCACTCGCCCGAAATCTTGATGATCAACCACGCGGTACCGGATATGGACGCCGCAACGTTTTGTGCGACATTACGCGCCAGCCGACGATTTGAAGAGTTGCCGATCGTCGTTTACGGGGGCGATCAATCGCAGGTGCAAGCGACACTGGACGCTGGGGCCAGCGAACATTTGGCCGCCCTTACATCATCACCCGAAACCGCTGATCTAATCGCCCGATACGCCGAACAGCCGGAACCACCGCAAGCCGCAATCGGCTAGGCCAACAGGCTCACTGATTCGGGGCGAGCGTCATCCGATCAGGGTTTCGCAGCGTGTAGGCGAAATCGTGTTCGAAGCCGCGGCGAAACAAGATGGTTAATGCCGTATAAATCGCCAACGCCATACCTGTTCCGAACAAAACGGCCACAGTCGTCGCCGTCGAATTCGCGTTCTGATCGGCGAGTGATGATATCCCCATCGCCATGATAATGAGCCCGATGAAAAAGAACATTTGAATCCATCCGAAGATGAACATGCCCGCGATGGTCTGGCCAACCGCGCCCCAACGCAGCACCGCAACTGCACAGCTCGCCGCAACTGCAAACGCATACGCGCCGCCCCCAAACAATACCGAGGCCCCCATCGCAATCAACAGACTCAATTGCGCCCCTGAACCATTGCTGAACAGCGGCGTTTGCAAGAGCATCGCAGCGAATCCTGCAAGAAATCCGAAGTAATACGGCCAAGAATGAACGAGCAACGCGCGCCATGTCGATCGCGCGATCGACTCGACACCGAGATCGGCTACCAGCAAATCGTCATACGCTTGATTGCCGCGTAAATGTCCGATACTCGTTGAAAGGTCATAACACAACACAGCGAAGACAATCAGCGATGTCATCGCAAATAGGAGAAACCCAACCATGCCAGCACTGAAAGCAGGAATGAACCCAATCAACAGCATAGTGACAGGCAGCAGAAGACGCAGTAATCCTGAACCGGATCCAGCGCGCTGCCCAGAAAGTAACGCCCGAATCAGCGCAGTCGCAGGCCGCAACTGAAAAATGCGATGCACGAGGAATGACTCAACCCGTCGAGGACGAACACGTTTCGGTGCTCCGGATTTCTCATACACTTGTCGCGGAAGCAGGAATAGCGAAATCGCCATCGCGCCGATCGCAATGACAAACGAGAGAACGACACCAGAGAGCCAGTTCGATGGCGATTCCAGGAATAAGTCTTCGCCCCATCCCGCAAACGCAACGATCCACCCAGCTTCATTCCCCGTTGGGTTAGACACCTCCGAGATTGCCCAGCCAAATCCGAACCAAGCAGCGATAAAGAATACGCTGATATACAATGCTTCCGATGGTTTCTTTGCGAGGGTCGAGGCCAGTAGACCCAGCGCGCACACCGTTCCTATCGCGGTGATTAACAACAAAAACCGCGCAATCGCCGCTGGAACAGAGATTCCCCCCAGGATCGCCGCGATAGCGAGCAGCGGCAACGTGCTCGCAATAAGAAGAGCGCATTGCAAAAACGCAGAAATAAACTTCGCGCCATAGACATCCCACCCCCGAAAGTCGGCCATCAACAACAGGCCAAGCGTTCGCTCTTGTTTTTCCTGCGCAATCGATCCAGCGCAATACATTGGCGCAATAAAAAAGGCGACCAAATATTGAAAGACAAGACTCAAGTTCAATAAGACCCGCGAGACCGCCTCCCCCACCGCCGCCGGATCACCCACTTCAGTAATGCTGAACGGCGTCGCAAACACCAACGCCACACACGGAGCACCCGTCGCCGCCACACGCAACGCATACGTCCGCCAATGACGACCACTCCGGGTCAGTTCGCGTTCGGCTAACGGGAATTCCATCTACGCACCGGCCTCCGCGGGAATGGGCCGGTCCCACCGGGATTCGTTGCGCCATATCTCGCCAATAGCGCGACGCATTCGCCAGCGATCATTCATCGCAACCAGCGCGAGAAGCAATACGGTAAGCGAAGGCGCTCCAATGGCAAACGACCACATCATGAAGTTTGCCATGTTGTCTGCCGCCTTTGGGTCGCCAGAGGTCGCTGTACCAATCATGAATGACGACCCAATGAAACTCATTAGAATTGTGCTTAGTATTGCGAGCACAATGTAGCCCGCGACGACGTTCCCGACACCGCGGGCAACGCTGACGGTTTTGGAGGCAGCTAGGCTCCCCGCAGCAACAGCAAAAGCAAGGGCTACGAGACTCTTCAGAATTGGAAACACAATACTGTATACAACCATCCACGCATCGAGCGATCCACTTCCGCTGAATGTAGAGATCATGAAGCCGAAATACACCTGCAACGCAGACGACACCACTAACGCCGGGAAGAAAGTGAGACTTCGGGCGTAGTGCACCCGAAATACCGACCGATTCAATTCCGCATTGGATGCGGAGGTCGTCGCGAGTTCATCCAACGCGCCATCTCGTCTCGCGGCAACCTGAATGGAAACGGTATCGTAGGCTACGACGCCGAGCACAATCCAAAGTGTGGGAAGTGAAAATCCTACAAGCCCGAACAGCAAGACGGCTAACACCATCACGAGGAATCGTCGCCGCCCTCGTAGCCAGGGCGTTCCGTAGACATTCGCGACCCCGCCGTACACCTCGGCTACGCCTCGCTCCCTCCTCTTTCCCCTCGCGCGCTTGCGTGTACGCCGACGTTTCGCCGCGCGCCCGGTGGTAAGTTTCGGGAGGTGCCGAATGGTTGCGAATGCGACAACGGCAGCCACAACACCGGGCAAGACGACATTGCCCAAACCGACGGCCAGGAAGCTGTAAGATATCCATCCGTCAAGGAGATCCTTCGCGATGCCAGTGCAGAATCCGTAGCACGCGAGCGAAACATATGTCAGTATGAGCGCCTCTGCCGGGCGAGCCATGAACGCAGACCACATAATTCCGATGGTTGTCGCGATAATGGCATACGCGATAATTTGAATCTCGAATTGCAGGAGTTTGTCCAGGGCCATTCCTTCGATAGAAAGTATTATCGCGAGGACCGGCAACATCGCCAAGACAATCTGGGCCGTGTAGATCAGGGCACTGGCTGACTTTGCAATGTAGATATCGAATCCACGAAGGTCAGCCAACGCTAGTAGCTCTAATGTGCGGTACTGCTTCTCCTGCGCGATCGCGCCAGCTGCAATTGCCGGAATGATTACAAAGACCAACAAGTATTGCACGCTCGAGACGGCGGCAAATGCGTAACTCTCCGACATAAAAATACGGAGCATGTCGGACGGAAATAGAACTCTGACCGCGTAATCGGCCGCGAATCCCAACGCGACGACGCTCGCCGCCATCATGCGCAAGAAGTACATGGGGCGCCTACGCCCCATTCGCGCTAATTCGTGTTGTAGGAGTGGTAATTCCATTGCGGTCATCGTGTGGGTATCGTTGTCATAATAAACATCGCTTGCACATAGTACACGTTTCAGTAGGTAGTGGATCTAGATGAATGACCGTAGCAAACATAGACCTTCGCGCGCTCGCCGAATGGTGTTTACCGCCCTCTGCGTGCTGATATCGGTGTTAGCATTGGAAGGCATCTTGCAAGGTGCCGCACTCCTCTCACCACAAGTCGCTGCGGTATTGGATCGGCATGCGGGATTACTCTTGCCAGATACGACGCTGATTCACCGACCGAACCCGGCCTATCCGGATCATGATGAGTGGGGCTATCGAAATGAGACGGTACCGGATCGCGCGTTCGCCGTTGCGCTCGGCGATTCGCAGACATACGGCGCGATGGTTCCGCGAGCCAACACCTGGCCGCAACAGTTGGGGGACGCTATCGGCGAGCCAGTCTACAACATGGCGTTCGGCGGATACGGCGCAGGCGAAGCGAGCGTACTGCTGGATAAGGCACTCCAGCTCAAACCGAAGTGGATTCTATTCGGACTGTACGCGGGCAATGACCTATTCGATGCGTATGAACTCGCGTACAAAACCGAAGCCATGGCGGAACTTCGAACAGATGACCGAGACACGTTCGACGCGATCACCGCAGCGGAATCAGACGGAGCGATTGAATCGGCATTTCGAGAAACGACCTCTGCGCGCGCATCCCTAAAACAATGGTTTGGTGAACACTGCAAACTGTACGGCCTCGCGCGCGCAGCACGAAACACCGCGCGCGGTTCCGCATGGCAAGAATCCGAACCCGACTGGGACACAATCCTCACCCAACAAGAATTGCATCCCGAATGGGTCCTATTCGAGAACAAGACCAGTCCAACAGTCCTAACCCCCGAATACCGACTACTCGCACTGAACCGCGAAGACCCCCGCATTCGTGAAGGCGAACGCATTTCGCTGACGCTAATCGCGAACATGGCGGATCGGTGCGCACGCGATGGCGTACAATTCGCGGTCGTCGCCCTACCGACAAAAGAATTCGTTCATCAAGACGTTGTCCTAGCAGCGGGCGGTGATGTTGATAATACGTTGAATCAATTGTGGCGCGACGAATCAGCGTTTTGGGATGTGTGCGAAACGGCGTGCACGGAGAACAAAACCGTTTTCATCAACACCCTTGCCCAACTCCGCGCAAGCCTACACGCGGGCGACCGCCCGTTTCGCCGCGATGCAGACGGCCATCTCACGACACGGGGCAATCGTGTTGTACGCGATGCAATCCACGAACGAATCGCTCGGTGAAAAGATCCGCTATTGCCCTGGCCGCTTTAAGAGAACCGTCTGCGCTTTAGCCGCAACTTGTTCCGAGGTGAGTCCATAGAGTGGCGGCGTCTCGACATCAAGCAAACCGAGGTACGTGTAGAGTTGGCCACGGTGATGGATTTCGTGTTCGCATAATGCGCGCAACCATTTCCATTTCGTGACCGGAAGATCGGCTGGCGTCGTGCACTTCGTTTGCAGATCTTCGTTCGTCAACTGACTGAAAATCGCACACGACTCCTGGTGCGTGCTGTACATATACGCGACCACGGCCCCGTACCCATCCGCCAATTCTTTCCCACACCCCGCATACTGCGGTTGATTCCCCTGAATCGTCTCCGCCCACATATACCGCTCGATCGCAGCGACATGCCGTAAGATATCGCCAATCGTCCACTTGCCGTCCCGATACGCCCAATCGATCTTGTCCGGCGGAATCACTTCAACAACCCGCATCGTACGCTCGCGAATATTGCGGTAATACGGCAAAAAGGTTTCGACACTCGAAATTTCCATGATGGCTGCGCTCCTTCAATGAAAATATGAGTATACCTTCCGATGGCCAAAGATCAACTCTCGACTTCCTTTTACAAGAGTACGTCAACCATTTTCGCCAATCGTCACTGCGTTTTTGAGGAGGGTCTCGATCTCACGAAAGGCTTGACGCCGGAATGCATAAAGCATCCCCGGTACAATAATGACCCAAGGGCCCAACGTAAGCGCAGAAATCCTGATCATCATCATTGAGTTCTGCATGACCACGACTGCAGCGATTAGAAAAATTGTCTCTATGCTCACGCACAGCACGATCAAGAAGACTACGAGTTTGCGCAACGTACCGAGTTCTGCCTTCGCGGTAAGCTGATTCGTACTGGCTCGAATCACCAATTCCGAAACGAGTGCTAACATGTCGTTCGTTTTCTTCCCGGTGAAGAGTGAGTGATTTCGCGTGCCTCGTACTTCGCCGCCGCCAATTTTCGACACCTCGAACCCACGATCCGCCATCAACTGCTGCGCTGATCTCAGAGCCGCGTCCTTCTCGCCTTGGTAGGCTATCGAAAATTGATGCGCCATCATCGTGATCCTCTTGGTCGTCGCTCAGATTCACGCTAATTCGTGAAGAAATCGAAAACATTCCCGAGCGTGCTGCTGTCCGTAGCAAAGATCTCCGTATACTTACACTGCCCGCAGGTAACGGTAGAGAAACGCCGGTTTTGTACATTGAAGATTTTGGTCCAAAAACCACCCGCAGCCCGCAATTCTCCAACTTCGTATTGAGCGCCACTGCATTTCGGACATTTGTATCGTAACCCTCTATTGTCCGCCATCGTTTGTCTCCTTGTCTTTGCTCAACTCCACCCGCCGCCGCTGCCGAACCTGTTCGCGCAAGATGTACTCGATCTGAGCATTGACACTGCGCAGGTCATCCCTAGCCCAACGATTTAATTCGTCGAGCAAATCCGGGGGTAACCGGAGTAGGAATGATTTGCGTTCGGCCATCGTCGATAATCGCTAACTGTAAAGTGTGCCGGTGTTCACGACAGGCTGAACCGAATCATGACCGCAAAGTACGACGAGCAGATTACTCACCATAGACGCGCGTCGTTCTTCGTCTAATTTCACTTTGCCGCCGTCTTCGAGTAATTCGAGTGCATGCTCGACCATACCGACGGCCCCTTCGACAATCTTTGCACGCGCCGCCACGATCGCTTCGGCCTGCTGCCGTTGCAACATCGAACCCGCAATTTCAGGCGCGTATGCAAGATGGCTCAAACGTGCTTCATCGATTCGGATACCGGCTTTGGTGATCCGATCCTGAATTTCCCGCTGCAACGCCTCGGATACTTCTTCGGGATTGCCCCGCAAAGACTTTTCATCACCATCGAATATATCGTAGGAATACGACATCGCCAGATGACGAACCGCAGCTTCACTTTGAATGTCGACAAAATGCGCATAGTCATCCACGTCAAACACTGCTTTCGCCGTATCGGCGACGCGCCACACCACAACCGACGCTATCTCAATAGGATTGCCGCGCAAGTCATTTACTTTCAACTTGTCGCTCGTAAAATTTCGAATGCGCAACGATACCTTACGTCGCGAATACAGCGGATTTGCATAACACCAACCCGCTTCACGCGCAGTACCGATGTAACGCCCGAAGAGCGTAAGCACCGCACTCTCATTCGGCTGCAACGTGAAGAAGCCGCGCAGGCACACACACCAGATCACGAACACGATATTGAGTCCGGTGAATGAGAACCACTGTTCTTCCACCACGGTGAAAATGCCACCCAAGATGAGTACTACGCCTATTACGAACATCACCAAGAGCGCCATCCAACCGCTCATCACGCCGACCACTTTTTCCTGAGTAATCATCGGCCACTATCCTTTCTGCACATTGCACTTGATATTTATATGATATCATAATGATATGCGCACTTTCGGCGTGGCGCTATAACTTGTTGTCTTTGAATAGGTTAGGGGTTGCAATTTGTTTCTCAATTTTCGCTTCGAACGAAAGAGGAGCGAAGGATTTCCTCTGATATAGTCCGCGAACACAATTTCGTTGGAGGCCCCATGAAGAAACTCGGTATCGCTATATTGCTTTTCGTCGTCGCGTTAGCTGTCTGCGGCTTGCTCGTGGTGGTGGCGTTTCAGCCCCCCGATCCGGCGACACCCATCAGCGGCGAGTTCGTTCTCGAAGGCGTTACGGTCGTAAACCCTGGTTCAAGTGAGACGCGTCAGGCCCGTATCGTGGTACGTAACGGCGTCATTTCCGAAATTGATAATGAGGTGAGTGGAGCGACTGACGATACGGATATCGCGAAGCGATTCACCGGTGCGTATGTTCTTCCAGGTCTGATCGACATGCACACGCACCTGCCCCCCGCCAACATACTCGAACTGACGCCGTACTTTTTGCTACTCCAACTGTCACATGGCGTAACGTCTGTTCGCGAGGCGGGTGATGTTGACGGCACTGGGACGCCAGCGGCGAAAGAGGGCATCGCGACCGGAGTATTTCCGGGTCCACGCATCTTTAGCGCAGGCCCCTTTGTGACGACCGGTGAAGCTCGTTGGCCCAACTCCATACTCTTGGACAGCCCGGCTGATGCACGCGACGCAGTAGAAGAGATTCTCGATGAAGGCCATACAGTCATCAAGTCATACGAAAACTTAACCGTGGAGATGCTCCGTGCATTGGAAGTCGCAGCAGATGAGATGGGTCTCGAAATCATGGGGCACGTCCCCGATGATCTCGTTTATGAAGACGCACTGATTCGCGATGTGCAACATTTCTTAGGCGTGCCGCAGCCAGAAAAACTTTCAGCTCACGGTATGTTAGACCGCATCGTCGACTGGAGTAGTGTTGATGAAGCACGCATGGACCAAATTGTAGACGCAACGCTCGAGCACGACTTAGCCAATACGCCGACCCTGGTTTCTCTTCGCCGCGTTGGAGAATACAAATCGTTCTCAGCGGTATACGACGATCCAACGCTCACATTGCTACCTGATTTTTACTTGTCCGTCGTATGGCATCCCGAACGAGGGGTACCAGTGTACCGTGGTTTGGACACCTCGTTTTTCGTGAAACAAGAAGATGCACTGTCGAAAAAGAAACGCCTGGTAAAGAAACTACACGATACTGGCGCTCGCCTCCATCTCGGCACCGACACGCAACAACCGTTCGTCGTACCCGGAGCGAGCATGCACGAAGAGATGGTTCTCTTCGCCGAAGCCGGCGTACCGATTGAGGCGATTTGGAAGTACGCGACGACCGATTCCGGTGAATCGCTGAAGCTCGCGGGCCTCGGCACCCTTAAAAAAGGAGCGCCGGCCGACATGCTCATATTCCGGGAGAATCCCGTCCAGGATCTAAACGCGCTCGACACCCTGGAAGCCATCGTCGCCGACGGACGACTTTACATGAAGAACGATCTAGACAAGAAAGTCGACGAATTTCGCGATCACTACGAGTCGTTCCCAGTAAAACAACTGGCCGCGTTTTTCGCCCAACGTGCGGTCGATAAAGCAGCCCAGAATTTTACGAACTAGCCGGTAGAGGTTGTACATGTGAGTGAAAAATAGGCGCAAGCCAACTCAGCATTGACTTGCGCCTCGATCTACACACTCAAACTTCGTCTCGTTACGGCTTGCGCGCTCGAATTTTCGCACTCCAAATTTTGCCTTCGAACTGTTCGACCATCCCACTCAGAGCATCCGCACTGTCGCCACCGCCGCCACAGCAACTCAGGTTCGCAAGCACTTCTTCCGCAAGTTCAGACTTCATGAGTCCTTTGAGTTGAGACTTGTCATAAACCAGACGTTCGGTCACCTCGATATCAGTTAGCCCCGCTTCTTCGAGACCGGCGAGGTACTCGTCTTCACTGATGGCACCCGAGACACACGCGGAGTAGAGCGCTTTGTCCTCGCGCACCCATTCCGGCAAGTCTTGCACCACGATGTCTGATACTTGCATCGTGCCGCCCGACTTCAGCACTCGAGCAATCTCCGCAAACACTTTCGGCTTTTCCGGCGAAAGATTGATGACACAATTTGAAATGACCCAGTCTACCGAACCATCATCAATCGGCATTTTTTCGATGATGCCCTTGCGCACTTCGACATTGTCTAAACCAGCGGTCGCGATATTTTCATTCGCTTTCGCAATCATTTCGTCTGTCATATCTATACCGATAGCTCTTCCCGTAGGACCGACTTTCTTCGCGGCGATAAGAATATCAATGCCAGCACCCGATCCCAGATCGACAACCGTCTGACCTTCCTGCACATCCGCGAACGCCAACGGATTACCACATCCAAACGAATTGACAACTGCTTCCGGCGGCAACGCTTCCAGTTCTTCGGAACTGTAACCCGCAATCTTGACGACCGTCCCCTTCTGCACAGGCGCGCCGCCACAACACCCTTCATCCGCATCGCTCTTGAGCGTTACTGCCTTCGCATAACGCGAGGAAACTTCATCCCGAACCGCTTGTTTTGTACTCATTCTTATCTTCTCCCGTGGTTACATTGGGCTGACTTCATTTGCACGACTATGCAAATATACCTCAACCACGCTCGTTTGTCAATCGATCAAAAAACATAGCCCCAAGACGCTATTCGTGCTAGCCTGTAACTATACCGTACGGTAGGTTTTCAAGAGGAGATCATAATGAGCCAGGCCGTTTCCGTGTCCCACGAAGGAAATGTATCCACGATCACGTTCAATGCGCCCCCCATGAATCTGATGAATATCGAAATCCTGGATGCGCTGGTTGAGGCCCATCGCGAGGCCGATGCGCACCCGGATACACGGGTCATGGTGACACGCTCAGCCATCGACAGGATGTTCTGCAACGGGTTGGACCCAAGCTATGTGCTGGAACACGATAGCGAAGGACGGCTCGATATTTTTCGCGCAATCGGGCGATTGGCGCACGGCATCTACGCACTAACGAAACCACATATTACCGTGGTGAACGGACCAGCAATGGCAGGCGGCGCGGTGTTAGCACTACTCTCGGATTACCGATACTTCGCGGAAGAGAAAGGACGCATCAGTTACTCCGAAGTAAAGGTAGGTATCCCAGTCCCATCCGGCATCATCGATCTACTCGCATCGATCGTCCACCAACCTCACCTACGCGACATCGTGATGTTGGGCAAGAACATGGACGCACGCGCAGCAATGCAAGCCGGTCTCGCAGATGGCATCGCTCCTGCAGACAAGTTGGAAGAAGCGGTCGCGAAACAAGTGAACCGCTTGTCACGACTAAGTCCGGACGTGTTGCGCACGGTAAAAGCCCACATGCGCGCGCCACTCTTGCCCACCCTCGCAAACACGTTACAAGGTGACGCCCAATCCCATGAATTCACGCAATTCGTCGAAGCCCCCTACCTCGGAGAAGGCCTCGGCGCACTCGTCGAAGGACGCCCGCCGGTGTTTACGAAGTAGATATAACGGGAGGGAGCACGTCCCTCCCATTTCCCCGTTCAGTCGAGCTTATGCTTCAGCAACCAGTCGATGGTGTCATGCATGATGTCGCCGACCACCAACGTATGTCCGTAGTTTTTCATGAGCTTGTACTCGACGGGCAATCCAGCTTCGATGGCTTTCGTCGCGCCAGGTTCGACGCGGCCGGGACGTGCGAGCGGATCGTGTTCGGCCGCGATGACGAGTGTCGGCGGAGTCTCATCAGCAGACGTCGTAAGTTCGCGGAAACCGCAAATCGGAGCGGCGGCCGCGATAACAGTGGGACGCGCATTGATAAGGTTGTTCGTCGCGCCGCCCCCCATTGAATGACCGAGTACATAGATACGTTTCGAGTCGATATCGTAGTCCAAACCGATGGCCGCTATTAGCGCATCGAACATGTCGCCAATACTTTTTCCGCCATAATCGTACGTACGTGGAGTAACGAGCAAGAACCCATTCGTATCCGCCGTTTCTTTGATGACGCCCGCACCGTACGCATCCATAAACATATTCTCATCACCACCCGCACCATGAAAGGCCACTACAAGCGGTAACGGCTTCGACGTGTCCGCGCTCTCGGGCAAATAGACGCGCATCGGCGATTCCTTGGAATCGACTTTTAACACCCGCCAGTAGTCGCCCTTGCGTCCCGCATACGGGTTTTCACCCTTCGCCAATGCGTCGATTTCCGCCGCTATCTCACTCGCGAGTTGATTCGGCTCGAACAACAGTTGCGCCGTATTTTCTGGAGAGGGGTTATCGCTGAGCAATCCGTTGCGTGCAATACACGTGGCGAGTGCCTGTTCGAGCGAAGGCGTCGATGTCTTGATAGACATCAACTTTTCTGAGTTGCGCGCCGCAACGGCATCAAGCGATTCCGCGACCACCGACCAACGACCGACATCGAGCGCTGGACCCGAGTCGCCCAAGCTCGCGTAGATAACGTGACGTCCAACCGGTAACTCCAGTTCGGACACGGGGATTTCCACCGCCCCACCTTCCCATGCCAATTCAATCATCGAAGTGTCCAACTTAAAGATCGGTTTCGCCTTGTCACCAATCCATACAGAGATTGGATTGCTTTCCTCCTCCTTCGCGCGGGCGTACATGTGCTCAATCTTTAGAGAGGCAGCGCCGCCGTCCGTTGACCTATACACTGGTGGCTCAACAGAAACACGCAACGTCGCCGGAATCGAAATCGCGCGATCAATTTCTCCGGATTCCAACGATGCAGCGATATCATCGATTTGCGCGATGGCTTCCCCCATTTTGCCGCCGAAAAATGCCAACGTCGCCGAATCGAACGCCTTGTTCACACGCACCGTTTCCGCGTCATCAAGTTCCACATCCTTGAGCGCCAACTCAAGACGCAAATACGAAGTCGCCAGATCGGCCCGCGTGATTTCCGGGCCGCCGTCTTGTGCGAACGCGGGCGACAGAATCGTGATGACGAGTGCCCCAACAATCAGTGAAGCCTGTATGCGAGTCAGTTGACGCATAGTTTGTATCTCCCGGTATTGGATGAACATCTAGAACCACTCGGCGAATAGTGCACGAACGATAAATATAAGGGCGAACACCCCCATACCCAGAACGGGAAAGAACGTAGTAAGGACCAAAAACTTCTGTTCCCTGGTCAATCGATCTTTCATCTTCGCACACCTCACGGCATCTCGGGCCGCCATCGCGCGATCGCTAGTGTTTTCCGTACGATATACCCCAGAGAGAGAGGCCGCAACCATTGCAAGATCGGCTCCGCCGGTCCTTACACGAGCGCCGCCAGGGATCCGTGAGCTGCATCCTACAATCTAGCACTTCACGCGATAGGCAAGTGCAACACATCCGTGCGGCAGTGGTCGACATTCGAGTAGTTCGAGATCGATGGGCTCATCCAATTCAAGGAAAAGCGGCGCGCCGGACCCGAGCAAGGTCGGGTGGATGTTCACGTGTAACTCGTCTAGCACTCCGCCCGCAATGCAATCCTTTGCGATTTGTGCCCCACCCATCACACAAATGTCGCCGCCTTCTTGCTCCTTCAACCCGCGCACGAATGCCGCAGTATCCTCAGAGACGATCATGACTTTCTTGTGATCGTCCTGTTTAAGCGTGCTCGACAACACGTAGTTCTCCACACCGGGAAAACCCTCCATACCGTGTGCAGCAGAAAATTCATACGACGTCCGCCCCATGACCACGGTATCAACGTTCTTCCACAGTTTCTCCAGCATTTCGTGCGCTTCGGTACTGTCGCGAAGCCAGTCTACGCCGCCATCTTCCTTCGCAATGAAATTGTCCAAACTGTTTGCCACTAGAAAAAATGTTTTTCGCATCGAATCATCGCTCCTGCACTTGCAATTCATTCACGATCAAACGCATCCTACCGTTTTCGCAACACAATCACACGGAGGAAGTCCCATGAAAACCCATACGAAAATAGTTGTCATTGCTGCCATGATGGTGTGTCTAGGACTCGGCGTCGTGCTCGGCCAATTCATGCCCCGCGCGGACGCCCAATCAACCTCAGCGGTGATCGGCGCGATGTCCGCTACGCCAGGACAAGTCGCCAGCTCGAATGGCTCCTACACCGTCGTCCCCGTGATGGATTCCGGCGCTGGGTATTCATGGATGGAATTCGCAATGGCCTTCGCACCAGACGGAACCGTGACGGTTATCCGCACACATCCAAAGAAGCTCGATCAATTCGGCGAAGTCTTCAAGACGTTTAACATCAAATAGCCGTAATTCGAATTGCCATCGTAGCGCCAGCTCCCAGCCGGCATAGAACTCGGCGCAACACCTTAGCGCTAGAGCGGATGACGTTACTCTGGACCGGCAATTTTGGAGTACCGGTATCGTGTCCGAAGACAAACATCCCCCTTGATCCCCCTTCGAAGGGGGATCAAGGGGGATGTTATCCGTTGCTATTTCCCAGGATTCGCACGGACACCCAAACCCCTACGCGCCAGGCCCACCCTTACCCGCGAGCATCGCCATCTGACCACGATGATGTGAGTCGTGTCGAATCATCGTGCTCAGCATGTTTTCTACATTGCCGAAGATCGCTTTGAACTGTTCCGGAACACTGCTCTGAAGTTCACCGTCAAGTTGCTCAGTCGTCAACCCACGAATCCCCTCAACACAAGACGCACCAATCTTTTTGTACACCGCAAGGAGATCACCCCAAACCGGATACTCATCCGTGTTCTCCGTAATCGGATTACCCCCCGCAAAGTCCGGAGCAAAAGGCCGCCCCCACCCCTTCGGCAACAAACGATCCCCATTCAACACCCACAGCCCAATATTATTATCCAGCGAACTCGCAAGGTGTCCTAACAACCAAGCCGGATGCGCCTTACCCTCACGTGCCTGCACATACCGCTTGTCCGCATCAATACTCTCCGCGAGTTTAACGGTCGTTTCGATACATCGTTCAAGTTCTTTAGCATAGACCGCTGCGCGTGCGTCGCTCATGGGTGAAGCTCCTGTTTAACACATTTGTTCTAAATCGCGTCGGCGGTGGCGGGTGTGGCGGGATGTTCAGCTAGGAACGCTTGCAGGTTTTCTCTAAACCCTCGGCCGAACGAATTGTAGTGGTTGCGATTTTTTAGTAGCACGAGTTGATGATTCGGTTTGGTGTCTGCGAGGCGTTGGGCACCGTGTCGAAATGCGTCGTTTTCGCCGATCACACACATGCTGGGCACCGTAATCGACTCGAAATCTTCGGCGGTCATTTTAAATTCACGCCAGCCCTCTACCATTTGCGCTAGCGCTTTGGAATCGTTGGCGATCTGAAAGTAGAGGTGAAACAGTTGCTTCAGAAGCGGATTAACCGGTCCATCGATCGGCTCGATCAGTTCGAACAGAGCGCCGTAGCCGCGCCCCGCAGCAAGATCGGCCGCGAGGCGTTCCGCAATTTGCATTTGCGGATCCGTTTCCAAGTGCCAACCGTTTCCACACGGCGAAACCGATAACAAGCGATCCGGATACAACGTCATGAACTTCATGGAGAGCAACGCGCCCATGCTGTATCCGACAAGATGCGCCCTATCAAGCTCGAGGTGATCCATCAACCGCTTGATGTCGTCAACAGATTCGATCCCGTACTTTTCCCGTTCATGCGGTTTTCCGCTTTTCCCGTGGCCTCGCGCATCCATCACAATGACGCGATAATTCTTCGCCAATGCAGCGACCGTTCCCGGGTTTCGGAAATTGGTATCACCTTGAGCGCCAAATCCGTGCACGAGAATGACCGGCTCACCGTTGCCCCTTTCCGAATAGAAAATAGGCACACCGTTCGAATCAAAATGCTGGCCTGCACTTCGATGTAGCTGGCTGTACGCAATGGCAGCACCTACAACGATTGAAACGACTACGGCTAGGCCTATTATTGGGAGCATCGGGGCACCGGTCCTATTAGGAGCGTTTCGATTTGCGGCTATGCGCACATTGCGACAGCGCAATCTTGATCGCGTCCCGCAATTCCGGAGACGCACCCCGTTTCGCACGACGCAATGCATGCGCTGCACCACGAGTCCCGATACTGCCCAACGCGGCAACCGCCGCCTCCGCTTCCTGCGCATCGCCGTTCTTGGCAAGATTCCGCAACGGAGCCACCGCGTCTTTCACACCGCGATCGCCGAGTGAATTGATGACACCAATACGAACGGCTCCAGATGTCGTTTCCAACGCGGCGAGTAGAGCCTCTTCCGCCTCCGAACCTTGAATCACCTGCAACGCAATCCGCGCCATGTCAGCGGTCTCTGCATCGTTTAACAACGCGGCGAGTTGCGGCACTTCCGCCGCCCCGCCAATACGCGCCAGCTCACGACACACAAACAACTTGCAGTCCGGCGTCGCATCACCATCAAGCAACGTCGCGAGTTCACGCGCGACTGCAACGCTATCCGCTTCCGAATTGAGCGCGTTCGTCACCCACAGGTGCGCCTCGCGCAACGGAATACGCACGTCGCCGTATTCATATTCCGATAACTCGGCTAATAGGTCCGACACCGCATCCGCGTTCGCGGTTCCAGGGATCATCACGGCACCAAAAGCTAAGGTCATAATCGTAATTCGATTGAGTACTTTAGACATGCCAACCACCTCGCTTCGCGCGTTGAAGCATTCGATCCGCTGCGGGATCATCTACAAACTGTTCCGTATCCGGATTCCACTTCACCGGGCGTTCAAGTTGCATCGCAATATTACCGAGATGCGCAATCGCGATAGAGTGATGCGCCGCATCGATCGGTGCAACACACTTCTCGCGTGACCGTATACAGTCGAAGAAATTCCGCGCGTGGTTCCCGCTTTTGTAGAGGTGAATTTCATCTTCACCGATTTTTGAATCTTTCAACGATTCCGGATCAGTGGTCAAACGCTCACCTCGCGCCACATGCAACGAACCTTCCGATCCTTCGAACCGCGCGCCCATCGGAAAACTATTCGACACGAGCATCGTGAATCCATCCGGTGCGACTGGACTCGCGCCAGGTGCATACTTGCACTCCAGCATGTAGTCCGTCGCCGCATCCCATAAACCATCAATGGGGAAATCGCCTTTACCAGACACTTCAATGGGCCCAGTCGCTTCCGTGCCCATACCCCAATTCGCGATGTCGCAATGATGCGCAGCCCAATCCGTGAGCTGACCACCGCTGTAATCGAGAATCCAGCGGAAATTCCAATGGCATCGTTCTTTCGTATACGGAGCGTCCGGCGCTGGTCCCAACCAAAAATCGTAATCAAATCCGTCCGGCACCGGCATCTCCGGTTGCGGACCACAAGGAGACCCTGTCGGCAATCCAACTTTTACCGTGTGAATATCACCCAGCCGTCCGTTACGAACGAGTTCGCAAGCGTGACGAAAATGCCCCTGCGACCGCTGCCAACTTCCCGTCTGCCAAACCGTATTGTTACGTTCGATCGCATCCACCATCGCGCGACCATCATCAATCGTCAACGCCAACGGCTTCTCCGCGTAAATGTCCAACCCAGCATTCGACGCAGCGATCGCTGGAATCGCGTGCCAATGATCCGGCACCGCTATCGATACACAATCCAAATCATCCCGCGCCAACAACTCGCGAAAATCGTTATACGTCTCGCAGTCTTTGTTCCCCTGGGATTCGTTCACAATGTTACGCGCGTTATTCCGGTGCCCACGATCCACATCGGCCACACCCACAATCTGGACTTCGTCGAAATTGAGAAAGCCCTTCATGTTGCCCGTGCCTTGGCTACCCACACCGATACAACCCATCACAATCCGGTCGCCCGCCGCCGTCGCACGCCGCGGCGCAATATACGGCGCGGCCATCGCGCCTGCAGCCAACGCAGATCGCCCCAAAAACTGACGCCTATTAATACACCCGTCTTGACCCGGTTTCATTTTCACAATCTTGACCCTTCTCTACCCACGCGGCCCTCAACAACCCCAGAACCGCCCAACACGAAACCATCCATGCTGCCACCACTTGCATGGGAATGCAAACCTCTTCTTTCTTCTTACAAAAGAAGAAAGAAGCAAAGAAGAATGATTACGGCACTTCGAGATACACCACGTGTTGACTCTTCGTGGGCTTCGTGCCCTTCGTGGTTCAATAATTCAAAATCTTCGCGCCTTCGCGCCTTTGCGTTTATTAAACCAGCGACCATAGCAAATATAGCTTGCGAATCTACTCTTTCAAGTCGTCGCTGTACTTTCGGTAGAGACCGCGGAATTGGTGATACGTTAACCCGAGGAGTTCGGCGGCCTTCTTTTGATTGTATTTGGCCTCGTCTAGCGCGTTGGTCAACATTTGTAGTTCTAACCCGCGCACCGCTTCGTTGAGGCTGGAACCCACTGAAGGCATTTCAGGTGAGCTGCTAGTAGGTTCCGTTGCAGCGTCAGGTGATATCTCTGCTGCATTCTCGCGCGGGCGTTCTTCCCCCGGATCTCGCCGTCCGCCGGAATCGAACGGAGATTGAAACGGATCGAATACAATCTCATCGTCGCTAATAATCGCGTCATCGGATCGGTACACACCGCGCTCGATGACATTCTTTAATTCGCGCACATTGCCCGGCCAGAGATACTCTTCGAGCTTATCAATCGCATCGTCCGTAAACTCTGGCACCTGTGGCCAACCCAAGTCACTCGCCATACGTGCGGCGAAGTGATTGGCGAGATACATGATGTCGTCGATTCGGTCACGTAGCGCGGGCACAAACAGTACTTCAAACGACAAGCGGTCCAACAGATCCCGCATAAACGTACCGTCTTCCGCCATATGCGCGAGGTTACGATTCGTCGCGCCCACTATCCGCGCGTCAACCGTGATTGGACTTGAGCCACCAACGCGCTCAAAGCTGCCGTATTCGACCACTCGCAAAATCTTCTCCTGCGTCTCCATCGGAATGTTTGCGATTTCGTCGAGGAATAACGTCCCACTACTCGCCGATTCAAAACGGCCTTGCCGCTTTTTCGTCGCACCCGTGAACGAACCCGCCTCGTGACCAAACAGTTCCGACTCAATAAGCGATGACGCTAATGCCGCACAATTCAACGCGACAAACGGTTCTTGCCAGCGTTGCGATAGAAAATGAATTCGAGCCGCAGCGAGTTCTTTACCCGTCCCCCGCTCACCAATAATGAGCACGGGGCGATCAACCCGGGCCACTCTGGAGAGCTGCTCCTGGAAAGCGAGAAACGGCTCAGAATTTCCCAGCGCCTCTTGGACCCCAGCCTCGCCCAGTCGTTCTTCCGGTGTATCGTAGAAGTCATTCATCAGATTTACCACCACAGAGTAATCGAAACAGCCATGAAGTGGTGTAATTTACCAATAGTCGGTTGTGCTTGTCAATAAATAACAACTCGGAAGTCCTTCCATTTCAATCTGATACAGGCTTTCGAGCAGATTGGCACAAGGCTTGTACTTATACCCACATGGCAAACGACACCAAAACGAGTGACCAAACAATGAACAATCAAACAAATAGAACAAACAATCTACCCTCACGCGCCACGTTGCGCGCCCGGTGCAGTGGCACCGTTCGGTTTCAAATTGGCCGCGAAACAGGCGGCCATGCAGAACTGGCCGACGTGGGCCTGGGCGGCTTGAGTTTGACGTCAAAAACGGAACTAAAGGTTGGATCGCATGTTCTTGTCGAACTTCACGATCCGCGCGGTGACGGTTCCGCCGAACTAAAAGGCAAAGTGGTTTGGCAGCGCCGAACTGACGCCGGCTATCGCATGGGCGTCAAAGTATTTGAAGACGATGTTACGGCACGCTTCGCCCTCAGTGATTGCCTACACGCGGCACTGAAAGATCAATCCGGTTTAACCGCACTACGTGGCCGCCAAGGCGTGCTGGTTGATCTAGCCATAGCATCGAAAGATTTAGAGGATCGGCCAAGCGTTTGGCAACGGCTTCGTCCGACAGCGCCGATGACGGGCGTCAACATTGCAACGGCGAGTTTTTAACGAATCGTAATTCGTCCGGGTGAGGCGAATTTGAAGGAGGCAACAATGGGTATTTTCACACGAACGCGAGACATTGTCAGTGCCAACATCAATTCGATGCTGGATAATGCGGAAGACCCGCAGAAACTGGTTTCAATGATGTGCCGCGAGATGGAAGACACGCTCATTGAGCTGAAAGCTTCCTGCGCTGGCGCCATGGCAGCAAAACGCCGCATGCAACGTGAACGCGATGAATGCGATTCGCGCGCACACACCTGGGCGGGACGTGCACGGCGCGCCGTAGACCGGGGCCGAGACGATTTAGCACGGCGGGCATTGACCGAAAAGCGTGTGCTACAAGATCGCATCGAATCCATCGACCGTGAAATCGAGCGGTGCGAAGAAGTCGTTGCACAGTACCGCAGCGACATCCGCAAGCTCGAAGAAAAATTACAAACGGCCAAAGAACAGCGTCGTATCTTGGTGCAGCGACACATCCAAGCGCGCAATCGTATCCGCACCGAACGCGAAATCCGTAAGTTCGATACCTCAGAAGTCGTCGCACGATTCGACGCATATGAAGACCGTATCGAACGGATGGAAACCGACGCGGACCTCGTCAACTACGGTCGCAAGCCGACGCTCGAAGACGAGATTGATGGCCTTGAAAGTGATGACGACATCGAACGCGAACTACGTGACTTGAAACGCGAGGCCGTGTAGCAACCCGCCACGCGATGAGTGGGGCACGAAATTAGAAAGTGAGGAAAGGAAACTATGAGCATGTCAAGCCTATACGATTCACCGAGACACGGACTCTACCGTTCACGAGACGGCATTCTCTTCGGCGTATGCAGCGGCATCGCGAATTATCTGGATTTGTCCGTAACGTGGATTCGAGTATTGACGGTATTCGCGTTTGTGATTAGCGGATTCTTCCCGACCGGCGTCCTATACATTTTGGCCGCATTGGTCATGAAAAAAGAGCCGTATTACTACGAGTATTAACCCAGCAACAACGGTCATCACAGTTGGCCGATGCAACACCCTTTCGACCGTGGGTCCAAGGTACAGCCCCACACTTGCCCGGACCCACAACCCTCCCATCCTCGCAACGCACCTCCTCCGCGTTGCGGGGTTCCTTTTTGTTGGAAGCCCTTCCAACATCCATCTAGAAATGGACACTACGCAGCTCCCAACTCCGATTGGGAGTCTGGTACGTCGGAAAAATGGGGACTGTCCCAAGAGCAGTGAGGCACGAACGAAACGCGTGGACTGTCCCCATTTTTCCAGCCCCGTTCCCACAACGCACATTGAACTGATCTACACGTGGCGGTTTTCACCATTTCCCCGATAAATCCGCCGCCAGTTGGTTTTCACTACTTTCGCCCGCACGTCACCAGATCGAAATAAGAAAACATAAGTCCTTGCAAACACTACGCTTACAAACAATTCGCCGAATTGGCATCACGGTTGCTCTTATCTACCTACTTACAAGAAGGCGATCTAGCGTTGAGGAATCAAACCAAAATGGATACGACAAGCGAAGCGGAGGACACAGTTGATGAGCGACGGTTCGCTCGGGTCCCGTATCTGGGACGTCTACAATTCGTGTATGGCGCTGGACGTAAAGGGTCGGCGCGAGTGAACGACGTGGGCCGAGGTGGTCTACGCGTTCGCATGGGACGCTACCTTCGTCCCGGTACGAATCTCATGGTCAGTATCCCCATGGCCAATTCGGAAAAGCACACGGTCGAACTCAAATCAGAAGTCATCTGGTGCCGTCGTGAACCGGGTCACCTGGAATTCAGTGCAGGACTTCGCGTGTATTACGACGCGCCCGAAGCGCTGGAAGCCATTTCCGAAGTGATGTACTACGCGCTCTTCGAACAAGGCGGCCTGAAGAATAAAGAAGCTACCGTGATTGCTCAGCATTCGATGAGCTTTCGCGGATTAAATATCGTCAGTCAACCGATGAAGACCGCATGCGGTCTGACCTGTTAGCAACAGACATTAGACTTGGGACTTAACGCGCCAGTGAGCGCGAGATAAAACCGGAGGTTGAAACAATGGGTATCTTCACACGAGTACGCGACATCATCAGCGCCAACATCAACTCGATGCTGGACAAAGCGGAAGACCCGGAGAAGTTAGTCAAGCTGATGATCCGGGAAATGGAAGACACACTGGTCGAAGTCAAGGCGTCGTGTGCTGGCGCCATGGCCACACGCAAAAAGATTCAGCGTGAAGCGGATTCCGTGTCGGTTCGCGCAGGCGAATGGGGCAGCAAAGCCCAACTCGCCGTAGACAAGGGTCGCGAAGACCTCGCCCGCGAAGCGTTGATGGAAAAACGTCGGTACGCCGAGCGCGCTGAAGTCCTCGAAAAAGAACAAGAGCAGTGCGATTCACTCGTGGATCAATACCAGAGCGACATTCGTCAGCTCGAGGAAAAATTAGCGACCGCGCGTGAAAAACAACGCATGCTCGTTCAACGTCATGTACACGCGCAGCAAAAGGCCCGCGCACAACGCGAGATTCGCCGCGTGGATACAGCAGACGCCATGGCACGATTCGAGAACTTCGAGAATCGTATCGAGCATATGGAAGCAGAAGCGGACCTCGTAAACTTCGGAAAGAAGAAAACACTCGAGGACGAAATCGAGCAGCTTTCTGAGGATGAAGATATCGAGAAGGAACTCGCAGAGCTCAAATCGAAGCGCAGCGATTCGTAATCGCGGTGTATTGGCGGCCACTTGAGCACAACCGGTAGGGAGGCGACATCATGAGAACTGTATTTAGAGTCATCGCAATTGCGGTCGTTTTGACGCTTGCCCTACCGTTCCTCATACTATCACTGCCGGTATTGCTCCTATGGGCGTGTGCGCGCCTGTGCGGTGTAGGCTTTCGCGAGAACCGCACCGAGATAGACGATGAGACGCGGCTCATGCAGAGAATACATGGCGACATGGTGCGCATGGACCGACGAGTGGAATCGCTTGAGACGTTGTTGCTTGAGGATTCAGCGAGACGGACAGATGGGTTCGACGACCAATGGACCGAACCCGTTTCAATGCGCGATGAATATGCCAACCGACACTAAGAACGGTCGTGATGGCCGCGCAACTGACGGAGGATTAGACCTGTGGATGCAGTAGCAATCATATTAGTTTGTATTCCCATCGTAGCAATTCTTGCGGGAACGTTTCTCGCCTGCATGAGGATAATCTTTGGGGGCCGGTCGACGAAAAGCAACGATCTAATGGACGAAGAAACCCGGCTGATACAAGACATCTATCACGGGTTATTAAAAATGGAAGAACGGGTCGAGTCACTTGAGACCTTACTACTCGACCGCGAGAAGCGAGGAGACCGAGTATGAGTCGCAAACGTGATCGTAAACATGCACGGCGCGAAGAACGTCACCGCAGACGCCACGCAACACCGCCGCCGTTGCATCGTGAATTCGACGACGATCATCCCCATGGACTCTATCGTTCGCGTGATGGCGCAATCTTCGGCGTATGCGCAGGCATCGCCAACTACCTCGACTTTTCCGTGGGTTGGACCCGCGTCTTGGCGATAACCGCCACGCTCTTCAGCGGAATTTGGCCTGTAGTCGGACTCTATGTCCTCGCAGCATTACTGATAAAACCCGAGCCGGTCGTTCCGTTCAAAGAAGAAAGCGACATGGAGTTTTACGATTCGTTCGTCAACTCACGATCGATGGCGCTGAGCCGCCTCAAACGAACATTCGAAGCACTCGAACGGCGCATCGGTCGCATGGAAGGCATCGTCACCGCCCGCGACTACGACTGGGAACAACGGCTCAACGACTGATCGCTAAGTGTATCCCATGAGGTTCACGAGCAAGTCCCCTCTCCTCTAGCAAGTGCGCAGCACATGCGGGAGGGAGAGGGTTAGAGCCTGCCCTGAGCTTGTCGAAGGGGTGAGGGGTCTTTTTTGAACTATCTCACCGAAGCCATGGATTGCTAATGTGGTTTGAAGCAACTGTCTAACTAAGGCAAATCAATTGACCAACACAAGCACACCAACCAAACGCCGCACCCCAATCCTCCTCTGGCCCATCGTGCTGTGCTGGCGATTCGTCACCATGATCGCAAACCTCACCGGCATTCTTCTCGCGATTCTCCTCGGCATCGTATTCATGATCGTGGGTTGGTTCTTAATCTCAACAATCATCGGAGCGTTCATTGGCATACCGCTATTCATTTTCGGACTCTTACTCCTCATTCGCGGTTTGTATTAGCCAACCGCACATTCGTTGAAAGGAACCCGACATGGACGCACAAGTTCGACTACTCGGTTGGCTCTACATCGCATACCACGGCTTCTCATTCATTGTTCTGATGTTCGTCGCATTTGCTGTCGGCGTCGCGGGATTATTCGCTGGCGATCTAGAAGCCACTGCGGTTACCACCGCCGTCTCATGCTTGCTCGTAGCGATAGGTCTGGTCGCAGCCCTACCCGGCATCATCGCGGGCTGGGGACTACTAAGTTACCGCCCCTGGGCGCGCATACTGGCCATCATCGTTGCCGTACTCGACATCTGGAGCATTCCATTCGGCACAGCACTAGCCATATTCTCGCTGTACGTCTTGGTCAGCGGAAAATCAGATCGCGTATTCAGCCGACGCTATGACTACCACTACGGCTGAAAACGCAGGAGATACGCTTGTGAGCAAACGAGATCTGATACTAATCATCTTTGTCGCCGGTGCGATTGGATTTATCGGCGGCCTAATCGGCGGCGCGTTGACCGGCGATATTCACATCTATATCGATTCATTCACCGGCCCCGGCCACATAGCGGGTGAGCTCACTACAGATGGCATCGCCGCCCCGGATATGCCCGGCGACTAGTACCGCTGCACGGTAAGGTTGTGAATATGGTTGGTGCTTTCCCAGGGAAAAAACGGGGACAGTCCACGCGTTACGTTCGTGCCTCACTGCTCTTGGGACAGTCCCCATTTTTCGGGCGACTAGTCGTCTCTTCAAGAAAAGCATAGTGGATATGCTTCTCTTCCAGGACGCTCTCGTGCGATCCAGTTAACGCCGACGCATCCGCTACGCGGTTTGCTGGAAAGCCACCAAGCACTTCATCCGCAGATGACGCAGATTCTCGCAGATGAATCGCGCATCCCAATCCTGTCTATCCTGTACATCCCGTCAAAAAAACCCGTCATTGCGAGGAGGTAGCGGCGCATAGCGCCGACGTGGCAATCTCCTCCCGCAGAATCAGACAAGTACGAATCAAGTTAACCTGCTCTAGTAAGACGAACGACGTGGCATTCTCGTCACCAAAGAGTCTCTTTCATCAACGATGTCGCCGCAGTCGCCCGAGGCTTCTTCGCGATGACGGTGAGTTAGATAATATAAAAGTACGCCTGTTACTCAGCGGCGCGCGGCGACACCACGCCGAGTTCCTTCACTTCACCTCCCCCTAACACCACTTCTCGAATTGTCGCAGTCGTCTCATCCGCGAGTTGCAACTTAAACGCATAGACCCCCTCGGGGAGTCCCGTAAACTGCGCCACACCCGATTCATCCGTACGGCTTTCCGATTGCCACCACTGGCCGTGCGCAGGGTGAATCATCAACAATTCAATCGCTTCATTCCGAACCTTCGATCCGTCTTCACGTTGAATGGTCGCTGAGACGGTGGCCGTCGCGCTCATCTTTAGTTCGACGGGTTCATCGGATTCGGGCGCTTCGCCCGGCTGTCGTTCGACGTAGTCAGCGGCAATCCACTCGCCGCTGGGATCCGTTGCTCTGACGTAAACCCACTGGTCGGCAGGGAATTGCACTTGCCCGATACCATCGGCACCCGTCGGCGCACCTTCCGTTCCCGTCATCGAAAGCAGACTCGGACCATCGGCGGCAATAGGGATCATGCCCGGTAATGGCGTTAACGCCTGATCCACGATTCGAACTTGCAAGACGATATCGACCACGGAGGGAACCGGATCGTTCACCGCCTCAGGTGCGGGCTCAGAGGAACACGCCGAAATCAACAACACACAACACACCGAAGTACACATGCGAGTTGTCATTCCGAAATGGGCTCGATACGACGTCACTCTGGCATTGTTTCCCGTACACATGTCCACAATTATACATCACTGCCGAAATGTACGACGAGATCGACCGCTCGGAGCTAGGCCTCGAACTGAACTCGGTAGAGACGACCATAAATCCCCTCCGGCTTCGCAATCAGCTCTTCATGGGTTCCCTGCTCGGCAACACGACCAGAATCGATGACGACAATTCGGTCCGCGCGGCGAATAGTGGAAAGCCGATGCGCAATCACGAGCGTCGTCCGACCGACCACAAACGACTCGATTGCTTGCTGAATCGCCTGTTCGCTCTCGGAATCCAGACTCGACGTCGCCTCATCCAGAATGAGAATTGCCGGGTCTTTCAGCAGCGCACGGGCGATGGCTAGGCGCTGCCGTTGGCCGCCCGACAAACGACTGCCGTCTTCGCCCAGTGGCGTTTCGTATCCTTGCGGAAGTTCGTCGATGAAACCAGCGGCATTGGCCGCCTTAGCCGCACGTTCGATGTCGTCCTGCGTCGCATCCGGCGACCCCGCCGCAATATTCGCCGCAACGGTATCGTCGAACAACACGGTGTCCTGCGTAACAATGCCGATTTGATCACGCAGACTACGAATGGTCGCCTTTCGAATATCGGTGCCGTCGATAGTGATCGCGCCATCGTTTACATCGTAGAGACGCGGTACAAGTTTCGCCAACGTCGTCTTACCCTGACCACTATAGCCGACCACCGCAACCATCTCGCCTTTGCGGATTTCAAAATCAACATCAGTGAGCACCGGCTCTTCTGGCTCATAAGAAAATGCAAGGTGTTCGAACCGTATGTTCTCTTCCAGCCGTGGCAACGCGAACGCTCCGGGCGCATCTGTAAGATTTGACTCAAGGTCGATAAACTCAAACGCACGTTGCGCACTGGCCACACTGCTTTGAATCGCGTTGTTCACGGAGGATAATTTGCGTATAGGGTCGAGCATCATGCCGAGCGCACCATACAACACAATCAGGTTCGGAGCATTCATATCCCCCGCCAAAACGCGCCGCGCGCTCAACAATATAAACGAAGCGAAACCGCAAATGAGTATGAACTCGGTGATGGGTCCAATCGCCGCGTCGGCCTTGATCATCTTAAGGAGTTGTTTTCGAAGTCCACCGTATTCTGCGTTCACACGCTCAGCCTGACGCTGTTCTAATCCATACGCTTTAATGATCGTAATGCCGTCCGCACTTTCTTTTACGGCACTTTGAAGCGTCGCGACGCGCTCAAGCGATCGCCGCATTCGCTTTCGGACTTGCTGCCCAATTTTGACAATGACAATCCCTACAGGCGGAAATACGACCAGCGCAACCGCCGTCAAAACAGGATCGTAATAGAGCGCAATACTGAGAAACACTAAGGCTTTGATCGGCTCGCGAAACAACTTCATAAAAACCACGGTCAATCCGCGGCCCGCCATAAATACGTCATTCGTCTGACGCGCAATAATCTCGCCGGTGTTACGTTGTTCAAAAAAACGAAGCGGCAAATAAATGACGTTCGCAAACATTTCGCGACCAAGTTCGATGGTCACACGCGTGGCAATCGATGCGGACAAATACTCCTGAAAGAACCGCGCAGTGCCACTCACCAACGAAACGAGGAGTACAAACCCCGCGATCCACCACATCCCCTGCATTTCACCGCCATTGAGACGATCAACCATCCCCGCATATTGGTTGATCGCCCACTCAGGCAACCAATCATTCTCCACCCGAAAATCCGCCACCATGTCCTCGGCGCGGCTCTCATCCGCCAACACAATCTCAGCACCCTTCGTTGCGCCCACCAGAATCGCGCCAAATGAACCCGCCACAACCAACGACAAGATCATCGAGGTGGCTAAACGTAATTTGTAACGAAGGACATAACCGATAAGCCGCTTATAGGTGGGCCACGCCTCGGCTTGACGCACTTTTTGCGCGTGTCGCGCGTCAATGCTGGTGGGATCGTCGAGTCCGATCATGTCGATGAGTTTCCGGTAGGGAGGAGCAAATTCTGATTTCGTTCCGCGTCGCGTCGCACGATGCCCCCGGCTACGTGGACGATGTGCATGGTACCATACCGACGATATCAGACGATACGAATGGGGATAGACCTTGGCAATGAAACGGGATACAACCGAAGTAGAATCAATGCCCGACATCGTGTCGGGTAAGAACACCGTTTTGGAAGCATTGCAAAACCCGAACACCGTGCAGCGCCTCTACCTCGCGAAGGATACGAAGGCGAAAGGCACAACCGAAGCCGTCGCGCTCGCCCGCGCCGGTCAGATTCCATTCGACTTCGTTCCGCAAGCGAAGCTGAACGAACTCTCCGGGACCCGCGATCATCAAGGTATCGTAGCGAAAATTAGCCCGATGGCGTATACACCGCTGGAGGTGTGTCTCGCAGCGTGTCCCGCGCAAGCAACGTTAATCGCACTCGACCAAATTCAACATCCCAAGAACCTCGGCATGATCATTCGCACCGCAGCTGCCGCAGGCGCTTCCGGCGTTTTAGTTCCCGCCCGCGGCGGCGCATTGCTGAGCGCGGAAGTACTAAGGGCGAGCGCCGGGACCGTGTTTCGCGTACCAATCGTAAAGTGCCCGAATTTGAGTCAATCGTTGAGAAAAATACAGGATTCTGGATTCTGGGTGTATGGCCTCGCCGCGGATGCGCCTGAAACAGTGTTCGATACCCGTTGGCCGGATCGGAGCGTGTTGGTGATTGGCAACGAGACGAGCGGTCTGCGACCAGGCGTGCAGAAAGCGTGCGATGCACACGTACGGATTCCGATTGCCGAAGGGGTGGAAAGTCTCAACGCGGCGGTTGCTGCGGGAATAGCGTTGTTTCAAGCGCGCCGGCGGCACGAACCGCCGGCACACCCGTAAAATTAAACGTTAGTTGAAGTGACGCTTAAAATACGTCTCTTCATCGATGCGCTGAAGATCAAACCGAATAAAACGGTCCAATTCCCGCTTGGAAATAGGACGCGAATCGCCGGATTGCACTTCCGCTTCGACCACCAGCTCTTCCCCTTCTTGCGAAGGTGCTGATTCTTTCTCGTCCGACTCAATGCCGAACATGCCCGGTTCGAGGAACTCCGCAATCACTTCCGCGATATGCGACTTACGGTCTTCGAACGACCCATGTTCGAGTGTGTCACGGTCTACTCCGATTACTTTACCTCGGAATAGCACCACCAACTCACTGCAATTAGGGCATTTCAGGATCGCGACCCAATCTTTGGGCACCCGTGCCACGATCCGCTTTGTCCCGCAATGCGGGCAAGCGACTACATTCATGATTACCGCCTTTGTGTTGCGCTCCCACAGCGCAAGACTTTCCGCAGCCAACGAAAAGTTAGGCAGTGATAATAACCAATAAACGCCTAGGTGTCAATAGTTGACCTAGACGGAATTGAGAACTTCTTCCACATACGCACGATGTAGTGGTACGTTCCACGCACACCGCACGCCTAGTGTTGCGTCACCGGTTTCGTACATCACGGGATATATCTCAATCCTGTTTTCGTTCGCAGGATCAGCTCCAATTGTCGTGATGTACGTCCCGAAATGTAACCGATTCAATTCACTTTGTCCGGTTGCATGTTGCGATCCCTCTGCAAGGGATTGTGTCCAGTCGTAAACTTGCGGATTCATCGCGTCGGCATACCAATCAAACGCGAGTGACCACTCCGCATGCGTGGGTAGGCGGCGTCCCGCGTCTGCTGCAAACATCTGCGCGTCGTAGAAGGTCATCGATAATGCAAAATCATCCGGATTACCCGCAGAAAAATAGTTTTCCCATCCTTCTACGCGCTGTGTAAATGCTGTAAACTCTGCGTTTGTCGCGGAATTCTTTGCGATGAAAAATGGGCCAACGTCGTACTCGCCCCGACTAGTTGTAGCCGTGCCAGGCGGGACGAATAGCGCATCTTCTGGGCATGCAATAATGCCGATGTAACACGCGAGCGCGACACGCGCATCATCTGCGAAAGCAGAAGCCTCGGCGGCAACGCGACGCTCACGTGCTATTGCCAGCAAGGACTGAGCCTCTTCATCATCCCCCACCATCGCCGCCGCAATGGAATCCGCGCGGCGTACCCAATCCATAAGCGTGTCGAATTCCGCCTGCGCGGGATCAACGGCAATCGCTCTTTGCACGGGTGGTGCCACACTCTCCAGTAACGCTTGCCGACGTCCGTCCAATTGCCAGATGGCCGCACCGGATATCGCGGCAATTGCAATTAGTGCGGCACCACCGATGGCTTGCTTTGGAACACCAACGCTCGTACGTTTCGGTTTCGTGACCCGGCCATCCAACAGTTGCGCGGTAGTATTCGACTCAACCAGATCGAGTATCGCGCGAATGGCCGTACGCAATTCTTTTATCGACTGGTACCGACTGATTGGATCCGGCTCCATACACGTACCAATGATGCGATCAATATCAGGCGGCGTCTCTTTCATGATCTGCGAGGCCGGTTTTGGAACACCGGTAGGAATGTTCCCCGTCATCACTTCATAGAGCAGCACGCCCATGCTATACACATCGGTCCGTGCGTCGACATTGCGCGAGTCTTTGAGCTGTTCCGGCGACATGTAATGCGGCGTCCCCATGACCATCGACGTCGCGGTGAGTGAACTATCTGCGCGCAATTTCGATATTCCGAAGTCCATGAGTTTGACCGTGCCATCGTTCAGCACCATCACGTTTTCGGGCTTGATATCACGGTGTATGGTGAATTCGTGTGCGTAATCGAGTGCCGCGCAAAGCTGATCCATAATGCGGAGCGCCGTCTTCACCGGAAGCCGTTGCCCCGGCTGCAACCCGTCCATAACCCCGCGCAGCGATCGACCCTCGAGCAACTCCATCGAGATGTACATCACACCCTCGGCCATACCTATATCGTGCACGCGCACAATGTTCGGATGCGTAAGTTGGCGAGCGATTTTCGCTTCGTTGTAAAACCGATCAACCAGCGCCTTTTCCTTCGTGAATTCAGGCAACATGGTCTTCAGCGCAACTTCTTCTTTGAGCGTGTTGTCCTGCACTTTATAGATACACGCCATCCCGCCCCGACCGATCATATCCAACACGGAATATCGTGACGCAACAATTTGGCCACGGCGAAATTGGTCGGGATCCTTCTTGGGTGCTGCCCCGCCGCCGACACTGACTCGCGGCAATGGAGACCCGCACTTCTGACAAGACTTTTTCTGCGCAGGATTCACAAACCCGCAGTGCGCGCATTTCAGTTGGGCCATGCGTTCAGGAACCTTTTAGCCAATCGACTACAATTCGTTGCATTCTTGCATCGAAATGATTGTACGCATCCGGCGTCGCCCACTCGATCCAAGCAGCACCGTCAAATAAATCATAGGCCTTATTCGCCGCTTTGGCGGCTTCAACCAAGTCATCTGCATGGGCCTCACGATCGAATCTAGGACACAACAAAAACGTAGGTCGCGGAGCCATCGTGGCGAGTAAATCCGGGACATCGTACGGCAATCGCTTTTCTATCCCCTCAAAAAGTCCGAGTTGCGGCAACAACAAATCAATCTTCGACCAACGCTGAATCCCGCCCGTGTCTCCATCCGCCGGATCAAGTTTGAACGGTTGCGGAACGCCCGCCAAGGCGTACCGTGCCGGCCGATCATCCACCGCAGCGAGATGCAACGCAACCATCGCGCCAAGCCCGTATCCGACGACCGTGATGTTCTCCGCATCGATGTAAGGTTGCGCAACTATCGCGTCGATAGCTTCCTGCGCATCCCGTACCATCTTCCCGAGTAACGACCAATCCGGATGGCGCGTGTAAAACCCTTCGACTTCTTCGATGCGGCGACCGTGACCGACTTGGTCATAACAAAATACTGCGAATCCCGCGCGGGCCATCGTACGAAATGCTTGATCACCGCGCCGGTACGACGCGACATACCCACGTGCATGACTCGCCGGATGCAACCACAATATCGCCGGACGCTTCTCGTCCTCATCCGGATCCCATTCCTCAGGCATATACACATCGGCGTTAATGTACTCACCAAACACCAAGTCTTCTTTCTGCAGACCATTCCCTGCATCGCGACGACCGATCACGTGCTCGATGTGGGCCGGCTCTCTCCCGTAGGTTCCGGCTCCCGCTCGTCCACCCGGCGGCGGCGTCCCCATCATCGTTTCCACAGCGTCGCGTACTTCAGCTCGACGCTTGTCGAACGTCTTGGGATCCTTCGCGACAGAGCCATTCACCAGCGTTATTACATTATCGCCATTTCGCTCGCTAAACGATTTCGCGTCAATCGGTGAATCAACGCCCGCGCGCCACGCATCCCAATCCCAGGGATGAATCAGCCGCTCAGGAAACGAATAATCGCCCCGCCCAAACTGCACATCCGCCCAGTCGACGAACCGTTCAATCACCGTCGGCCATGTTTCGTGACCCGCCGGGCGCCACAGAATGTTCAATCTATCCGGCACACCTAGAAAACGGTAGACAGAGAGTGAGGACAGGTACGTTTGTTGCATCGCCCACGTACTCTCCACACCATCGTTATACGCAATGCTCAACAAACAGGGACGCGGCGCACTCAACGCAACCAACTCATGTAAATCGACCGGAAGTTTATGCTCGCGTCCAACAAAGAATCGCCAACGCGGATGAAACCAATCGGAAAAACTGCGCGTGATCATTTCGATGCCCTCACCGAAATGTTGTTCGGAATAATACCGCGTCGGCAACACACCGCCAGCACCAGAACTACTCGAAATGACCGCAGCAATTCGTTCATCAATCGCTGCACCCATCAACGAAGTCTTCCCATTACGCGAATGACCAGTGAGCACGATCTGATCGATGTTCACCTCCGGTACCGACTCAAGGTAATCAATACACCGACCAGCGGCCCAACCACGACGCAATAATTTCGACCAATCGTGATTAGGATACGCATCAACAAAGGTCCCCGTATCGTCATTCGCATCGGCACCCGCATAAACCACACACGCATAGCCACGCCGCAACGCGATCATCGCCCACGCCCGGTGGTTATCCTGCGTCATGAACACCGGGAAAGGCCCGTCTCCCTCGGGAAGATATAGTTGAAGCGATAAGCGTGCACGTTTCCCAGGGCCAAACGTGAGTTCTACATCACGAACCGTCGCGCCCCAACGTTCTTCTTCATTCAGAACCTTAACCGTCAAGTTGTCCGGCCTAGGGGGCACAGTCCCAATCACCCACCGGTGAAACATCGCGAGTAGCTTGCGGCGTTGATCGGGCCATTCCGCTGGGTCGGTAATTCGATCTGCACCCTCACCCAATGGATCGGGCAAGAGCGGTATCGATGGTATCCTTGAAAAATCCGGAGGCAACTCACTAGATTGCTCCAGCCATTCCTCCCAATCCGCGCTCGCTGGCAACATTCCGCGCAGCTCTTCGAGGTACGCTTCACGCCGATCCGTCTCATCGTCCGCTACGGTCGGAACTGCAAAGGCAAATAAGACCAGAAAGACTATCGCCCCTAAGCGTAAACGTCGTATCATTTCTTCCAACCCATCTTGCCCTGATTCGCAAGGCCCTTCTTGATCATCCCACCAGCCAACAGCCCCGCTATACTAGGTGCCAAACTCCCAATCTTCGCGAGGAATCCACGTAAACGTGGATACACAATTTCGACTGGCTTATCCGTAAGCGCACGCTGAATGATCACCTGACCAATCTGATCTACAGTAAGTAGTTTGCTCGCCGAAAAAACCATCGCACCCGAATCTTTCGATTTACTGTCGTTCAACAACCCCGTATCAATCGCATCCGGACAAATCACCGTTACATGAATACCATGCCTCTTCAGGTCCACCGCAGCGGCAAGAGAAAAACCACGCGCGCCAAACTTTGAAGCAGAATAGACCCCTAGCCCCGGGATTGGAGCAACACCCGCGAGCGAGGCAATATTGACGATATGCCCCTCGCCTCCAGACGCGATCATGTGTTTCGCCGCAGTGCGCGTCCCAAGGATCAATCCTTTCAGATTGACATCAATCTGCAAATCCAAATCGTTGTCCGTTATCGATTCCGGATAATCCGGCAACATCAACCCAGCAAAATTCATGTGAACATCAACCGTCCCAAACGCGCTCGTAACGTTAGCGTATGCCGCCTCCCACCCCTCCGCGCTCCGCACATCCAACGCCTCAATCTCGACACGATCCTCCGGCCAGCGATTCTTGACCGCGTAATCTCGAAGCGGATCGACATCCACGTCCGTAGCGAAAAGGCGATCGCCCCGTTCGACGAGCTTGTCCGCAACCCAGCGACCAATCCCACCAGCCGCACCCGTCATAAAATACGTTTTCGATTCATTTGCAGCCATGTAATCCTCTTCCTTGGTGTTGAATATCGCATTGTCGCCTACCGGCAATCATGCTTCAACACTAGAACAAAGTCAGCTGGTCACCACCGGGTCGGCGAAACGCAGCCGAAGAAAGGTCCATTGACGTTTTGTTCAAACCGCACTTTCGCGATGCAACATCGAACAACTGCGCGATTTGGTCAGCATGAATCCCCTCGCCCCGCATCCGCTTTCCAAACTCCGCCCTATACAAATCGCCGCCCCGCATGCCGCGCACTCGGTTCAGAATCTTATCCTTTGCATCCGGCATATGCTGATCGAGCCACTGTTCGAAGAGCGGTGCCACCGCATGCGGCAATCGCAACATCACGTAGCTTGCCGCCGTCGCCCCCGCATCCGATGCGGCCTCCAATACACTCGGTATTTCGCGGTCCGTAAGCCCCGGTATCATCGGAGCCATCATCACTGCAACAGGAATGCCCGCACCACTCAGCACTCGAATCGTGTCAAGCCGTTGACTCGGCAGCGATGTCCGCGGCTCAAGAATACGCGTGAGATCCGACCTAAGCGTTGTCACGGACACAGCCACTTGCACGGCATCGTCGCGAGCAAGGTCCGCGAGAATATCGATATCCCGCGCGACCAGCCGGTTCTTCGTGATGATAGAAACGGGGTTACGCAATTCCTGAAGTACCAACAAGCAGCGCCGTGTCAACTGAAGCGTGCGTTCAATCGGTTGGTAAGCGTCCGTCACACCCGAAACAATTATCGGCTGCGGTTCCCACGTTCGCGACGACAACTCGCGGCGCAACAATTCAGGCGCATCTTCCTTCACCATGATCCGCGTCTCAAAATCTAGGCCCGCAGAAAATCCCAAATACTCGTGCGTAGGCCGCGCATAACAATAGATGCAACCGTGTTCACACCCCCGGTACGGATTCAGGCTGTACTGAAAGGGGATATCCGGGCTGGCATTCTTGCTCAATACCGACTTCGACGTATCCTTCAAGAACTGGGTCTTAATCGAAGGCGAATCATCATCGCTCAAATCCGGATCGCGCTCATACGCCAACGATTCAAACCGGTTTAACGGATTGTCTGTCGCCCCACGACCCCGCCGAGGCTGATTCGGTTGCGCGTCCATAACCCCATCTTCGCGCAGGGACGCGGCGGCTTCAAGTCACAACCAAACCGTCGAGATTGAACCGCAGTCAACGACGCCCTCACACGACCATCGCCGTCGATGATCATATAGGGGACTGTCCCAAGAGCAGTGAGGCACGAACGGAACGCGTGGACTGTCCCCGTTTTTCTTAGAAGTGATAAAGCACTAAGCTTTGGTGATTAACGATCTCCGCCTAAAAATCATCGCCCCAGCTGCTATCAACCCCAAGAAGAGAGCGATCAAACCAACGAAGGAACTCACGGGAACGAACGGGAAACTAAGTGCATTCAGCGGATCGGTCCCCGCTGCAATTTCATCTACGTCGCTAATACCGTCATTATCATCATCGTCATCGACATGATTGGGCAGACCGTCATCGTCTGTGTCACGAGGACGAAAGTCACTCCCGTCAAGAACTCCGTCGCCGTCATCGTCCGTGTCAACGCTATCCATCATGCCATCACCATCGGTATCGAAATCCCAAGAGAAAGCGGTCGTATCGGGCAGCACGCTTACTTCCGTCGTAAATATGAATGGAGTGGCGGTCGTGCTCGGGTAGGTTATTTCCACAAAGAACGCGGTGTGACCGCTGCCCGGGGGCGTAATTGACGCCGTATACTCATCGGTCCCGGAAGGAAAGAGCACTGAACTTGTGTACGCCGATCCGATGACATCGATATTGAAATTTCGAGCCGTCGGGTTATTCGCCTGCCAGAGAAGCACTTGACTCGGCGTCGTCCCCGTCGTATCTACGATCAGTGAACCATCGGGTTCTTTCGTCCAGGTAAAGCCCGGGATGGTCTTGCTGCCGACGATCGCGTCATACCACGGCAGAAAATCGTCCAGAGCCCGAAGATCCAGACCATGCCCACTATTCGGGAGATAACGCAAGCGTTTCGATCCCGGCAAATCGTCGTAATAGAACTGCGAAGAATCCGGCAGGAAAAACTGATCACCCGCTGAGTTGTACACGTATTTGGGTTTCGATGTGTAACGACTCAAGTACGAGTAAGGATCAACCAAATCGTATAGGTCTTGTATTGGTCTCGTGCCGAACCAATCAAACGTTCCATGGTTGACGTAGTCGCCCACCGCCGGTTGCCAGAAACCCAGTGCCGCATAGTGATGTTGAAAGGACGCTTCCAGGTTGAGCATATCAATAACGAAAGGCGCAAATGCGATGACCCGGCTATCTACCGCCGCCGTCGTCCACGTTGTCCACCCCCGTTTCGATCCGCCCGCCACCACAAACTCGTCAACCGTGTGTGATCCTTGAGCAGGCTGAGCGACAAAGCTCGTGATCGTATCCATCGCACGAACCGCCGCCTTCGTCATCGGAAATCGCGACAGCCATACCGCATCACCCGTGAGTAGAAACTTGTTCCAAGCGTAACCGATTTGATCGTCTTCGGTTCGTGGGACCAGTCCCGGATCATCCAGAAATACCAAGGGTTGATTGGGTACTTGTCGCAGCCGCGAACAAACTGACCCCGTCAGCGCTGCGTAGAACTGCCAAGCCGAATCGTTCGCCGTCGGTACAGACGATCCGCTGGATCCGCCTTCAATAAAAAGTAGCCCCTTATTCGTAGTAACCGTGTCCGGCACCGTGACGACAAGATGGTGTGTCCATAACGGCACATCTATTTCCGCCGCCGACCGCCAAGTCTGCGACGTCATTTCGATAATGTAATCCGTGAACCCTACCCCCGGCGCAGTGCTCAAGAGAGTGAACCCGTATGCTGGATCCGGCGCAGTCACATAATCGTCCAGTTCCGTCGCAGACGCGATTCCTGTTCCAACCGTTAGGCAAAACAAAATCGCTATTGGAATGACATACCGATGCATCATCTCTCTCTCCGAATTGACCGCTTTGTGTAATCGCTCTCGATGAGAATCAATCCGGACCGCCGCTCTTGCAAGCGACCCCAGAAATGCAAACAATCCCGCCGCGAACTTTGCAACACGACCAGAGAGTACTCTAGTAAACGCCTCTTAATTCTGTCAAACCGTGTTGAAAATCCGATCCGATATTGCAATCCTGAACAACGCCCGCAGGGTTGGCAGCGGTAGGCCAACTCGTTAACATGCCACCCGGCGTCTTCTCCAGAGTGCGCCGCTCAACACGAAGGTCACGAGCACTATTAGTCCGGGAAATGTTCCGGCGGGTAGCGACGATGCGCCATCGGTCGGATCAAGACCCGAAACGGCGAATAGAAATTCGACGGAATCCGATACGCCATCGCTGTCAAAATCCGTCGTGTTATCCGCGATTGCCAACTCGCCCGGGGTCGCAGTCCCGTTACCGTCACCAAACCAAAAATCTTCCCACTCGTCTCCGAGGCCGTCCCCATCTGAGTCCGTCGCGCCAAATGGATTATTCGGAAACGCATCGTCGATATCCTGCGTGCCATCTCCGTCGCTGTCCACAAACGGAAACGTATTGATACCATTACCCGAAGCGATTAACGTGTCGAATTCGCCGGTTCCGTTCGACGCCACGCCTACCGACGTCTGAGTTCCACCGTTCAATGCCGTCTCCAGAAAAACGGTGTCCGCCGGCGACGCCGAATTGTTGATATTGAGCGTCGCCCGTTCGGTAAAAGGATCGTACGTCAGAATCAGGCTATTATTAGAAGCGTTGGGGAAATCGAATTGTACATTCTGAAAATTGCCGATCCAATCGATCAACGTCACGAGCCCGTCCGTGCTCGTAAGTGCCGTTATGGTTTGCGTAGGATTATCGTCGTCAACAATGATGACACCCAATCCCGTACCCGCATCAGTGGCCGGACGCACGACCATCGTGACAGTAACGGCGTCGGTAGACACTGCAGCGGTCGATCCGCCGTCGTTGCTCATGAGCGTGATTTGCCCGCCAGAAACGACAGCCTTTCCGCTGTTGGCGGTGATAGCGCCAGCACCGGACGCATGGAAGGTCAACGGACCTACGTCCGCATCAAACGTGAGGAACGCATCGCCCCCGAATGCCGTCGAGGAAAGCCCAAATGCAACCACAATCCCCAATACGAACCAACGCATACTCATCTTTTCTTCTCCCGTTTCGCCGAAACGTGGCGCTCGCTTAGGCAACTCCGTGCGACCCGGCACGGTGTCCGCAACCCCGATACCCACCACCCACCTTCGCACAGCACAGGGAGCATGTCAACTAGTCTTCCTAGTAACCCAATACGGTACAGGCTTTGCGCCGCACTACTGCTTTCCGCTCAGTGGCTTACAGCCCTCGCGCAATCCAATGAGGACGTACGGCGCGCCATCGAAAAAACCGCTGCCATTGCAGACCGTATCGTCGTGGACGGACGGACCGATGACTGGAACGGCATTCTGAAACTCTCCGATTCCCCGGTGGACAGCCGGGGCGGCGCGCAGCGCGAAATTGTGGCCGTGGCCATCGCGCCACGCGCAAATGACCTACTCATTCTCATCGAAACGGAGGAGCCGCCATCGGACACACCGCACGAGTTTTTGGTAAACATCGATCTTCTCGGGAATCCTACGCATGACGTTCTGCTGGCCATCGGCGTTGACCGCAAGTCCACTATTGCGATTTACGACGGTCGTCCCCCCAACGATTATCAAGATGCACCGACGGTTGAAGCCGTCGTCGGCGATGCGGTCGAAGTGCGATTGCCGTACTCAGCGTTGCGATCATTGCTACCGTTGGAGATGCGGAGAAAATTCGCAGGGGCGAACATGCGCACGTGGATGCGTGCCGTGCCCATGGCTTGGCATTCGACGCGTAAGCGGTACGTGGATTTTGGGCCAGCCGTGGCATCGTTCCGACTCGTACCGATGCCGGATCTTGACACACCGCTAAAACGCACTGCAACGCCGCCCACCGAAATTCCGCCACCGTTTCGCGGACGTTGGTTCATCACCCAAGGCGCATTCGGATCAACCACACACGCCGATGAGTGGTCGTACGATTTCGAAATGGCCAACGATCAACTTCACTACACACGTCGTGGCGCGAGTCTGAACAACGAAGATTATCTCTCCTGGGATCAGCCCGTTCTCGCACCCGCAACCGCCGGCGTCATCCGTGTTAAGAACGACGCACCCGATCACCCACCATTTCAAGACCCGGAAAAAAGCACACCCGTAAACGCGACCTACCTGAAACTCAACGACGAGACCGCATTGTGGCTCGGACACCTACGCGAAGGCAGCGTCAAGGTCTCCCCCGGCGAAGTCGTCTCACGCGGCTCGGAACTAGGCCGCGTCGGCAATTCGGGCTACTCAAACCGCCCCCACCTCCACATCGCCGCCTACCAACTCCCAAACGGATCCCGCACAACCCCCATCCAATTCTCAAACGTCACCGTCAGCCTAAACCCAGTAGAAAACGACCCATGGGCACGGCGGCTTATTCAATGGGGACTCCGCGAAGGATTCTTCGTCGAGGGGCGATAGATGTGTAGACCGTACCTGCCATATAATCGCGTATATCAAGGCTCAGTGCTGTTTCTTGATTCGTGACTGACTTGAGGGAAATTGAAAGTTGGCACCTCACCGCGAACTACGGATAGTTACCGCGACATCGATTCTGCTTTGCGTGATGACGCCTATCGGCAAGGCCCAAACGACGTTTGACCCGAAAACCCTCGAACCATTTATTGACGGCGTAATGGAATTCGCAATGGATCGGGAGCATATCGCTGGAGCGACGGTATCGCTGATCTTAGGAGGCGAGCCCGCGTTGATGAAGGGTTACGGCTACGCAGACCTAGCAGAACGCACGCCCATCGATCCACATTCGACATTATTTCGCATAGCATCCATAACCAAGACGTTTACTTGGTTGTCCATCATGCAACAACGCGAACGCGGGGCGCTAGACCTTGATGCAAACGTAAACGACTACCTCACGCATGTCCAAGTCCCGGCCACCTATTCGGATCCAATCACGCTCCGTCACCTAATGACGCATACAGCCGGTTTCGAAGACAAAATCGTCGGCATTTTTTCACGACGAGCTGACGATCTTATCCCCCTTGCCGAATTGCTCAGTACAGATCTGCCAGCCCGGGTCCGAAGACCGGGTGAATTCGTCGCGTATTCGAATCACGGGGCGGCGCTCGCCGGTCATGTGCTTGCCGAAGTTTCGGGAATGCCCTGGGAAGCCTACATCGAAAAAGAATTCCTTGGGCCGTTACGTATGGAACATACGACGACGCGACAACCGATTCCGGAGTCGCTCGCACTCCACATGTCAAAGGGGTATATCTATAGAAACGGCATTTTCGTGGAGCAGCCCTTTCAATTCGTTACGACCCCTCCTGCTGGCGTCATGAGTTCAACTGCGGCCGATATGACAAAGTACATGATGATGTTACTTAATCACGGGCAACACCGTGACGGGAGGGTGATGTCAGAGACAACCTCCAGAGAAGTGTCGCAGACGCTCTTTACGCCACACCCCCGCGTTTCCGGCATCGCACACGGATTCGCAGAACATACGTATAATGGACTACGCTTTATCGGACATGGGGGTAGTACAGAAGTCTTCCAATCCTATTTCCTGGTAAATCCGGAACACGGATTTGGTGTTTTCGTTGCGAACAATTCATCCAATGGGTCGTTCGAACTTTCGATCATTCGAACGGTTCTGAATCGCTTATTTCCTCCCCCGCCGTCACCGACGCTACATCCTTCACCCGAAATCGCAGACTCAACCTTTGAAGTTACTGGTACCTACCTCTCATTACGACGAGAATACACCGGCCCCGCGAAAATCGGCGCGATCTTGCCGATGTCCACGATTCAGGTCACCGCTGAACCGGACGGCGCGATACAAATAAGAACACCAGCAAGTGAGGCTCCGGCCCGATACATTGAAACGGATCCGCTTGTTTTTCGAGAGGAAAACGGTCCGGAAGTGGTCGTCTTTGACCGTGGAGAAGACGATCGCGTTCACTACATCTACCTTGGAAACGAACCCTATCAGGCGTTTGAGCGGGCAGCTTTCTACCAGACCTTCGCCTTTCATGGGTGGACGCTCGGCGCCGTACTTTTGGTTTTCGGAGTGACCGTCGTAGGTTGGCCCATTCGCGCAGTGATTAACCTTCGAGCTGGCAATACCTACGGACGCGGAGCGGCGACCCTTCGGGTGTACGCCTGGGTCGTCGCGTTATTACATCTTGTCTTTCTCGTGCGGCTCACGATGGCGTTGAGCGACCCCGGAGAGATCGCATTCGGAATGACCGACGTCGGCCGTAGCGCCCTTGGCATGACCATTCCATTAGCAATCGCGAGCGCCTCACTACCCTTGCTTGCTGCATTTGCATACGCAAAACGCTATTGGCATACGGCGGGCCGATTCCATTTCGCTATCGTCACGTTGGCCGCAATTATTCTAGTCGCCTGGGAGCATTACTGGAATCTACTCGGTCATCGCTATTAGTGCGGATTAAAGACGCTGCGCAGAAAACGTATCACCCTGCGCGATATCGCCCGTCTCGAACCCTTTCCGAAACCAACGCACCCGTTGATCAGACGTACCATGCGTAAACGATTCGGGCACGACATACCCTTGCCCCTGTTTCTGTAACCGGTCATCGCCGATTGCACTCGCCGCAGTCAACGCCTCCTCCACATCGCCGGATTCGAGCAGGTTCTTCATCCGCTGCGCATGATGCGCCCAAACCCCTGCGTAAAAATCCGCTTGCAGTTCCAACCGCACTGAGAGCTTATTGTATTCAGCCTCGCTCACTTGAGATCGCGCTTGATGCACTTTATCCGAGGTGCCCATCAAGTTCTGAATGTGGTGCCCTACTTCATGCGCAATAACATACGCCTGCGCGAAATCACCGGGCGCACCGTGACGATTTTTGAGGTCTTCGTAGAAACTGAGGTCAATGTAAATCTGTTTGTCCGCAGGACAATAAAACGGGCCCATCGATGCCCCCGCCCGACCGCAAGCGGACTGCACCTGACCCGTAAACAAAACCAGATCCGGCTCCTGGTAACGAGAACCGTTGGCCTCGAACAGTTGATTCCAGACATCTTCAGTATCCGCCAACACAACGCCCACCATCTCCGCCATCTCATCTTCCGCAGGAGAACGGACCGTACCGTTGTTGGTCTGCAACGACATCTGCCCACTTTCATCGAGCAATGAGAGAATCGTTCCGGGATCGGCACCAAGAAATATGGCGACGACCGCGAATATCACTACGCCCAGCCCGCCAGCCGCCTTACCCTTCGGCGATACCCCACGGCGATCCTGAACATTACCGCTCTGCCTTCTACCTTTCCAACGCATATCTACATGTACTCCCGCATCCCGATTCGCGCGTTCCGAGCGCCGAAACCTAAACGGTACCCTGCGTCCCGTCGCGACATCAAGGCGTTGACCGCAGTGCACAGCGACAGTACTATCGCTATCCATAAAGCGGTCGCACTATTCAACGTATAGGGAAACGGCAACTATGAAAATGCACGTAGCGTTCATCGCAATCGGGCTATTGGCGATTGGTATGGACACAGGCGCGGAAGAGGCCATAGACCTATACGCAGGCGCAGCACCGGGAACGGAAGATTGGTCATACGAAACGGAAGAGAAAGAATATTTCTCCAAGATTTTCAATACCGAAGTCGTGACCAACGTTTCGCAGCCCACGCTCACCGTGTATCTACCCGACGCAGATAAAGCCAACGGAACCTCCGTCATCATCGCACCCGGCGGCGGGTTTCATGCGTTGTCCATCAACAGTGAAGGCGTCCACGTTGCAAAGTGGCTGAACGAGCGCGGTGTCGCCGCGTTCGTATTGAAGTACCGTCTCTTCCCCACCGGCGAAGATGGCGTTAAAGACCTGATGAAAAAGGCCGGTGATCTCGAAAAAATCGGTGCCGATATGGCTAAGATCGCACCGTTCGCGGGTGCAGACGGTTTGGCAGCGGTTCGATGCGTACGCGAACGCGCGGAAGAATTTCGCATAGCACCAAACCGAATCGGCTTCATGGGATTCTCCGCCGGTGGTGCAGTGACGGTGCATGTGGCGTTCAACGCCAATAAGGATAGTCGCGCCGATTTCCTCGCGCCAATCTACGCCGCTGTCGGCATGCTAGAGGAAGAATCCGTACCCAAAAATGCGCCGCCCATCTTCATCGTCGCCGCTTCAAACGACCCTCTCGGCCTAGCAATGGACAGCGTAAAGCTCTACACCAAATGGCTCGAAGCCCGTAAATCCGCCGAAATCCACCTCTACGCCAAAGGCGGCCACGGCTTCGGAATGAAAAAACAAAACCTCCCCTCAGACCAATGGATAGAACGCTTCGGCGAATGGCTAGCGGTGCAGGGACTGCTTGAAGACGAAAAATAGCGAGTCGGCGAAAACGCTCCAAGAGATATCTCGCCGATTCGCATCGTAGGGCAGACCTAGATGTTGTGCCAAAGATGGCCGCTAATCTATCATTGCGCTAAAACTATCATGCTACTAATCACACGTAGGTGACCATATGAGTGCGAAACTCCCATACTTGTCTTCACCTGGTACGCTCAAGAACGCCCTGGAGAAGATAAAAGCCGCGGCAACACCACCGAAATTCAATCACGACTTCGTCCAATCAAAACTCAAGATAAAGGGCGGCGCAGGCCGCGCTATCGTCCCTTATCTAAAGAAGATCGGATTCGTAGCAAGCGATGGAAGTCCAACCAGTCTGTACCAACGTTATAGAAATGACTCAACGTCTGGGAGCGCTGTGGCCGAAGCACTTAAAACGGGATATAAATCGCTTTACGAAGTGAACGAATACACACACGAGCTAAGTGATAAAGAACTGAAGGGCTTGGTCCTGCAGGTCACCGGGCTAGAGGACGGAAATAGGGTTGTGGCGCTCATTTGTGGGACGCTGAAAAAGCTGAAAGAATTCGCCGATTTCGACCCTTCCCAAGTACAAGTCGAAAGCCAAGAAACTAAGAGTTCCACTGACTCCGAGAGTCCAAAGAACACACAGGAGCTGGGGTTTAACATCGCATACACGATAAATCTTAATCTACCCTCTACCAGTAACATCGAGGTCTTCAACGCAATCTTCAAGAGCTTACGGGAGAATTTACTTCGTGAAGATTAGAGGCACGATTGCCGAGAGACTAGTGAAAGAGTTTTGGACGACTAATCAGCTTCTCGAATCGGATCTGGACAGAGTCGAAAGAGATCTGCAATTAGATCTTAACAGACTACCAAGTTCGGATCCGGCGGAAGATGATTACTTCCTTCAATTCGACGAATCCGTTCGCATTGAGGCTGCTCGTATGAGCAAGCAATATCGCGTTTTCTACTGCCTTGAGAAGACAATTCGAGCCTTTATTCATGAAGCTCTCGAGCAGGAAGACGGAGCAAACTGGTGGGATTCCGGCCGAATCCCTCAAAAAGTACACGACGAAGTTAAGAATCGAATTCAACGCGAAATCGACTCCGGAGTAACAATTCGATCGGATAACCCAATCGATTTCACGACTTTCGGTGAATTAGGCGAACTTATTAAAACGAATTGGGACATCTTCGGTGGCATATTCGATAGCGTCCGCGCTGTCGAAAAAGTCTTAGCCAATCTCAATGTACTGCGCGGACCAATCGCTCATTGCAGCCCTCTCGCTGAAGACGAAGTACTTCGCTTGGAGCTCAGCCTTCGCGATTGGTTTAGGTTGATGGAATGATACCGAAGAAACGCCTGACAATATGATCGAGGTTAATTCGGAGAAAGAACTTGACGACCTGCTGGACGCCCTCGGTAGAGAGATCGTGAGCACTCGATTCTACAATGACCTCTATCGAGATCTGGTGGATTCGATTGAAGAATTTGAGCGCGAATTCAACCAATCCCGCACGTTCTGGAGTCTAGCGCTAGATTCTCTCAATGACGCGCGGTTGCTGCGACTCTGTCGAATATTCGACGGCAACCCCAAGACTTTGAACCTGAAAACTTTTCTCTTGGCAATTCAAAACAATTCCGGCTGGTTCTGCGCACAGAGTTTTCGAAAGCGCGTTTCGAGCAACTCATTCGTAGAGCCACTGTCGAAAATCAATAGAACGCCAGAACCATCTCAACTCAATGCCGATATAGAAATAGTGAGCAACGACGATCCGTTGGTAAAGAAGTTGACCTTATGGCGCAACCATATTGTTGCGCACAAAGATCCCGGAGTCGTTCTTAAGAAGAAGAAGATCATCGAAAACAACCCCATATCGGAGTCAGAGATTCATTGCCTTCTAGAGCGAGCACTCGACGTCTTTAATCGATACTCGCAACTGTTCAGGGCATCGATTCACTCCCCTACGATAGTGGGCAAGGATGATTTTGAACAGATGCTTCGACTCGTGAGGCTTGGAATTAAGAACTCGGACGAAATGCTCTCTTAGTTCTTGACGAGATGTACATCCCAACATTCGCGTGATCCCCGTCTCGGACAGCGGACAATTAGGACAAATCATCCGAAATAGCTCCCCGTACTCTAGCGCCGCCCCATATTCTTAAACAAATACAATCCCTCTTTCCCCGGCGCGACGATGTCTTTCCAGCCATTGCCGTCAACGTCCTCGACAAATAGGTCGATGCCCGATCCACTGTGTTCCGTGGCGGGGCCGAAGTCGAGCGTGTAGCGGACGAAGTCGCCGCCGTTAATTTCGTAGTAGTAGAGACCGACCGGGTCATCGGCACCGGGGTCGTTACCGGAATGGGCGCGGTAGCGTTTGCCTGTGATGAGTTCTTGTTCACCATCGTTATCGATATCGGCGAGTTCTATTTCGTGGAACTGCGACTTGTCCATGTCGATGTCGTTGCGATACCACGTCGGATTTCCTTCGTCATCAGCCGTTTGCTGTTCCCACCAGTGCAAACCGTAGTTGTGGCCTTGGCCGACGATGATGTCGTTCTTCCCGTCACCATTGACGTCATGCACGATAATCGGGACGCTCGCTTGGCCAAGCACCGGACCCTTGATATGAGGCCATTCGCCAGCGTACGGGTCTTCAGGCTGAAGGTGGAACCCGCTAGGAGAAACGATATCCGCACGTCCATCCCCGTTGATATCCCCGAAGCCGATGCCATGACCGTCATTGTTCGGCCAGACCGTGTGCTGCTTCCACTCCCCCGTCCCCTTACCATCGGCATCACGAATGAGTTTGAAGATGAACACCTGCGGTGTATCGGGAATGCACTCCAATTCACCATCGCCATCAATGTCATAAAACGCAGGTCGCTCGACGTTACCCGTCTCCGCGATGTCATGCGTCACCCACTCGACTGTCTTCCCCTTCGGATTTTCGCGCCAACTCAACTTCTTCCCAAACCAACCGCCCGTAATGATGTCATCGTACCCATCGCCATTGACATCCATCGGAAAATTAGAAAAATCGTCGAAGTAATCACCCTCTTTCAAGATGTCGCCAATTTTGTGACGCACCACAAAATCCGGCCCCGCATACCAATAGCTACCCGAAACGATATCCTTGTTCCCATCCTTATCCACGTCCAACACACCCGCCGCCTCAAACGTAGTATCTGAAATCTTGACCCGTTCAAAGGTTAGGACAGCGTCGCCTTCAGGGGCGGCAAGACTGAGTAGAGCGATTGTGATGAGCATATGCGTCGGTTCCTCAAATTGGACGATTGGGACAATCGCTACTATAGCAATTCTGAATCGATTGGTCAGATGTTCGACTAGACTTCAGAGGCTCACCCACTCTGTGGTCTCTGTGCCCTCCGTGGCTAGATATTTTGCATGCCCTTTTCAGCAGTGCTATTTTCAATCAGCAATCAAAAACTAGGGACAATCGAATGCCTAAGAAACGATACTCACGGCGTGACTTTCTCCATGTTTCGGCAACTACCGCTGCCGGAGCAGCACTGAGTGCACGTTCACGAACAGCCTCCGCACTTTCCCGGAAAAACAGTGCCAACGAACGCATTGTCACCGGGCACATCGGCGTGGGTGGCCAGGGCCGTCACCACTTCAATTCGTTGTTACGACATCCCCGAGTACAAATCGCAGCCGCTGCTGATGTCGACTCCCAAAAACTCAACGACGCGAAACAACGCGCAGCGCGAGACAACATCGCAATTGACACCTACACCGATTTCCGCGAGATGCTTGAGCGCCCCGACATCGACGCGATTTTCATCTCTACGCCGGACCATTGGCACGCGATTAACGCCATTCAAGCGATGGAAGCGGGCAAGGATGTGTATTGCGAGAAGCCATTAACATTGACCATCGCCGAGAGTCAGGCGATGGTGAAAACGGCGCGCCGACTTGGCCGCGTATGTCAGATGGGGACTCAACAACGGAGCGATTGGTGGTTTCGTCATGCGTGCGAACTCGTGCGAAACGGACGCATCGGATACGTGGAACGCACGGCGTGTTACATCGGCGAAAACCCGCGGAACGACTGGTTGCCGAATGAAGCGCCACCAAGTCACTTGGATTGGGACATGTGGCTAGGTCCTGCGCCATGGCGCGAATATCACGGCGCGATTCACCCCGCGTCCTTTCGATTCTATCGCGATTTTTCCGGCGGCACATTAACGGATTGGGGCGTCCATCTCTTCGACATCGCGCAATGGGGACTGGGCAAAGACGGAACAAGTCCGCGAAAAATCGAAGCGAGCGGCGAAATGTACGATTCGAACATGTTCGAATATCCGCGCACGATGCAGATCATGTACAACTATTCGGACACCGTTTTGGAATGGAGCCAAGACAACAGCCTGACCTGGGAAGAAGGCCAGGGGTACGGCACGAAGTTTTACGGATCCGACGCGGATTTGATGGTCAATCGCGGCGGATATTGGATTCACCCCAAGAACGGCAAGAAAATCGACGAACACCTCAGCCCAAATGATGTCCGACTCTACGACAGCCCGGGACATTGGGACGACTTTTTCAATTGTATGTATTCGCGAAAACGCCCGGTATGCGATGTCGCAATTGGCCACCGAGCGACCGCGATTTCGCATCTCGGCAATATAGCCTACCGGTTAAAACGGCCACTGTATTACAACCCAGAGGATGAGCACTTTGTAAACGACGAAGGCGCAAACAAGATGTTGTCGAAACCATTGCGCGCCCCGTGGCGGATCTCATCATGAAGAAACAGATTCTCACAGGATTACTCATAACTTTCGTCTCGAACGTTTCTCTTGCGGATAGAGGCGAAGACCTGATCGCGGCATTGTCCAGCGACGACGGCGCAATCCGGCGATCAGCCTATACCGGCATCGAGAAAAAAGAAATCTCGGCCGACCTCATCCCATCGGTCGCAGCACTGCTCGACCATGAAAACCCGGACATCGCCCGCGCTGCATCACTCGCACTAGAAGGCATCGTCGCCCCATTCACCGACGCCGAAGGCCTACGCGAAATCGCCAGCGAAGCGTTGTGCGACGCAATCGACGCAACCGAAAACGACCACTGGCTATTCTGGTTGTTATCCTACACCGGCGAACCAAACGTCTGCGCGCGCCTGGGCAAAATGTTTGGCACGGAACGATTCGAGGATGTCATTCTCGCGCTCGAAGGGATTCGCGGCGAAGCGTCCGTGAATGCAATCGTGCGCCAACTCACCAAGTCCGAACCCCCAGAACGAGTCGCATTGTTAAACGCACTCGGCGAACTCGGCGGCGAAACGGCAATCGCAGCATTATTGAATCAAGCGGCACAACCGGACCCCATCGGGTTAGCGGCGATTGAAGCGTTGGGAAAAACAGGAACGCCTCGCGCAAGATCAATTATTGAAGACCGCCTCAACAGCACGTTCAACGATTTGGTCTTCACAGCCTATTTGAAAACGCTTGAAGCCCTACCTAAAGAAGAACGTGCTCATGCATATCAGAACCTACTAACCGCAGATGATGACCCGACCGTCCAAACCGCAGCGCTAGCAGGTCTCGCGAATACCGGAACCGACGCCGCAATTCGCACACTCTTGAAAGCGCTCTATTCAGATGACCCCGCCATCCACGGCGCAGCACGTAACGGCCTCATCTCAATCGAAAGCAACAACGCAAATCGCGTACTGGTCGCCGCGCTAGGTAGCGCTGGCCCCGACACCAAGGGCGTAATGTTGGACATCCTAAACGCACGTGACCCTGCCGTCGCCGCACCATTATTGGATGAAGTACTGAATAACAAACGTTCAAATGCACGACTAGCCGCGTTCACCATTCTTAGCGAGAATCCGCAACCAAAGTATGAAAAAGCGATTCGTGATGCAGCGAAAAACGACTCAGACACGGTCAAGCCCACTGCATTGCGTGCATACCTCGCCTTGGCATCCGTGATGGAAAGCGATTCCAAAAACGCGCTCCGCATGTATAAAGACGTATTCGATCTCGCCACGCAAAATAAGGAACGGCGGGACGCGCTACAAGGCATGGGCCGTACCGGCGGCGTGACAACATTGGCCGCGTTGCAACGCTATCAAGACATCCCCGGCATCGGCGATGCCATATCACAATCTGCTATGGCCATCGCCGGGCGTATCGCTGAATCTCGACCCAAAATCGCCGAACGAGTATACGAAGGCGTAGCGCAACGCGGCGCACTGCACCTCGCGCAACAGGCGGTAGATGGCCTGCGCGCCATGGGCATCGACCGAGATTTCGCGCGCGAAGCGGGATTCATTACCCAATGGAAACTCATCGGCCCATTTCCAAATGAAGGACTCGAAACACCCGCACCGCCAGAAACGGAATTTAGCGAGAACGCAGAATACGACGGCCTAGCCGGAAAGAAAGTTCGCTGGACCAATGTCCGCACACCACACATTCGCGGCATCCTAGATTTGTTAGGGCTGTTCGATCCGAATCAAAACACCATCGCCTACGCGCGCGCGGAGCTCAACCTCGAAGAAGGCGGCGACGCACTCCTACTCGTGGGTAGCGACGACGGTATCGCCTGCTGGCTCAACGGCGAACAAGTCCACGCCAACGAAATCGACCGAGGCCTAGCCATCGACGCAGACCAAGTACCCATAACACTCGTACCCGGAGAAAATGTGCTATTACTAAAAATCACCCAAGGCGGCGGCGGCTGGGGCTTCTGCGCAAGGTTGACAGATCCCGACCGCAAACCGTTGTCGTTCATCGACAAGTGACATCGTTCTCAGAAAATAAGTCCATTTCGTACTCCCGACCACAATCAGTTTCTAACCGTCCTTGTTACGACAAGTCGCCGTCGCCTATCTTGAGGCTGATCTATCAACAGTTCAGCGTAGCCGACGTAGCCATCCCCAAAGTAAGGCCAAGAACCAGGGCTGCCCAGCATCCTGTTCATCCTGTCAAGAATTTAAGACCTCTCCTCGGATGCGGTTTCAAGTCCGAAGTGCAACTTCCCAACGCATTTACGTAGTGGCTAACTCGCACGGAAACCTCCCAGCAAAAGAAATGAACTTCGTCCGCACCAAGTGTATCCTGACAGGAGGGTGTCAGGAAGCGTCTGGCATTCTGCATACATGATTCTGGTTTCGGGGGCTGAGGGAGGCGCGGGGTTTCGATGCGACGTGCGGACCGGTTGTTTCAAATCGTGCAGATGTTGCGACGGCGAAAAGTCGTTACGGCACAACGAATGGCGGACGAGTTACAAGTGTCCGAGCGCACGATCTATCGCGACATCCAAGACCTCGTGCTCTCGGGCGTGCCCATCGACGGCGAAGCGGGCGTCGGGTACTTGTTGCGTGGCGAATACGATCTCCCACCGCTAATGTTTAACTCCGACGAACTCCAAGCATTGGTGTTGGGCGCGCGGATGGTACGCGGTTGGGCCGACCCGACATTGCGTCGCTCTGCGGGTTCAGCACTGGACAAGATCGAACATGTGTTACCCGACCACTTGAAACCGCAGATGGAATCGCAAGCATTGCTGGTGCCGGATTTTCACATCTCCCCCACCATCGCCACGAACATGGCGCCGCTACGCGAAGCCATTGAAGCACAACAGAAAGTCGCGTTCGACTATGCCAAAGCCGATCACACCGAATCGCATCGCACCGTGCGCCCCCTCACGCTAGCATTCTGGGGTAGCCGTTGGACCCTCGGCGCGTGGTGCGAACTGCGAAAAGATTTCCGAACATTCCGAATTGATCGAATGAAAACCATCGACGTTACGGAAGACGAATTCGAACAGGAAACAGGGAAATCACTCGAAGATTTTCTGCGGCGGGTGGATGGGGAGTAACAATCACCACAATGGCACAGAGGACACAAAGAATTCACAACGCAAACAAAAGACGCAAGAGCAGTCGTTTCTTTGTGCTTCCTTTGTGTTCTTCGTGCCTTTGTGGTGAAAAGCTCCGGGGGGCGTCCTAGTCGAATCTATTTCCCTAGGCAGAATTCACCGAATACCAGATCAAGAATGTCTTCACTCGTGGTTTCGCCCGTGATTTCGCCGAGAGCATCTAGCGCTTCTCGCAAATCCAATGCGAGAAATTCGGGCGATGCCTCATAATTCGCAAGCAATCGGTTCAACGCTTCGGCGGCACGACGCAAGCTTTCCTGTTGGTGCGCGCGGGTGATGATGGCTTGTCCCGGCGGCGGCGCTTCCGGTCCGATTAACGCACGGCCCATCGCCTCTTCAAGCGATTGAATACCACGGTCAATCAGCGCAGCAGTTTGAACAACTTCCGTTGCCCGATCAGCCCATTCGGGTATCGGGGTATCAGCAATCAGGTCACACTTATTCAGAACGAGGATGCAGGGCACTTCCAACGCGAGGACTTCGTCCGCAAGCGAAGAATCGTCTGCGGATATCGGAATTGATGCATCGAGAACAAGCAGCGTGGCGTCCGCACTATTGAAGGCGTCCCGAGCACGATCAACGCCTATCCGTTCGATTTCATCATGCGCATCGCGAACGCCGGCCGTATCGGATATGCGAACCGGAACGCCCGCGATGTTCACGGTCTCGTCGAGCCGATCGCGCGTAGTTCCCGCATGCGGCGTAACGATGGCGCGCGCATCCCGCACAAGCGCATTAAAGAGACTAGACTTCCCAACGTTCGGACGACCGGCGATTGTAACACGCGCGCCTTCACGGTAACGGCGACCGGCCTCGGCAGTCGTGAGTAACCCCTCAGCCTGATCGAGAACTGCTTGCAATTGCGCACGCAGCGCTTCATCGACGAGTTCAGGCAGATCATCATCAGGAAAATCGATTGCCGCTTCAATCCGGGCCAATGCGCGGGCGAGTTGTTCGCGCATCGAGTGAATGGTCTTGGACAGCGTTCCTGACGCAGCGTCGTGCGCGGATCGTAAAGCGGCGGACGTTTGCGCTTGTATGCGGTCAATAACCGCTTCGGCTTGAACCAAATCGATGCGACCATTGAGGAAAGCACGTTTGGTAAATTCGCCGGGTTGTGCAGCACGCGCTCCGCCTTGCAACACCCGATCCAAGATGCCGTTCACAGCAGTGGAACTGCCATGGCCATGTATTTCAACGACATCTTCGCAGGTGTAGGAGTGTGGCGCACGCATGACGAAAACCAGCACTTCATCGATCGGACCAGAGTCACCGTGAATTACGCCGTGTCGTGGACGACCATCGGAGTCGCGCAACGAAGACCCGCGCGTCGGCATAAACGCAGCATCCGCAATCGCAATAGCGTTGGGTCCGCTTAGACGAATGATTGCGATCGCACCCTCGCCTGAGGGTGTCGCGATTGCCGCGATCGTGTCGTTCTGAAAATTGCCGCTAGTCACACAGAGCTCTGCGCATGGGCGTCAGTAAGTGATGCTATCCAACGGACGCACGGCTGTCAGGTGCCGTGACGTCGCACAAAAAAAAAGTTCTATCGAAATGATTACCGTCTACCGCGTTTGTACGTTGATGTCCGGCGACGACGACGGGGCGCAGCGGGTTCCTCATCACTCGATGATTCACCATTTCCACTTTGTTCCTCTGCGACCGCCTCAGTGACTTCTTCGGCTTCAACGGCATCTTCAACGATGGGTTGATCGGCCGCACCGTCATCTGCGACCGTCTCGACGTTTTCTTCGGCGACGGTATCCGGTTCGGTGATAGGAGCCTCATCGCGTGCGTCGTTCGCAGCGGAGTCCAGTTCGATAGCATTCGTATCCAGATCATCGATTTTGTCTTCGATCTGGGCATCCAAGTCATCCACGTTGCCGTTGCCATTGTTACTTCCCCGGCTCGAATCGTCGCGATCACGATTGCGGCTGGGCCGATCATTACGATCATTTCGTTCTCGTCGTGGCCGGCGGCTCGGGCGTTCTTCGCGTTCTTCATCTTTCGGCGCGATAACGACTCTGCGAATGGCCGAGTCGCCCACGCTGAACGTACGGAGTTCTTCGTCCTCTTGGAGCGCGACGTGAACCACACGCCGTTCTTGCGGGTTCATCGGGCGCATGCTGAAACGGCGACCGGTTTCCTTGACCCGTTCAGCCATGCGAAGCGCCATTTCTTCGAGCGATTGTTTACGACGATCAAGATAGCCTTCAACATCAACGATGATACGTTCTGTCTCGTCTCGCCCCTCAATGCCACGGGCAACACGATTGATCACGTACTGCAACGACGCCAAACCACGGCCTTTTCGACCAATGAGTAGTGCGGAGTCTTCAGAGCTCACGGCGAGACGCAGGTTCTTGTCCTCATCTTCGAGATGAGACACCTCACATTCAATGCCCATGAGCTGAATCATTTCTTGCAACAATGCTGCCGCTTCCGTATCACTCGCTTCGGTGGACTTGCGGGGTCCCGCTGCTGCGGCGACCGCGACTTCAGCAGAACCCGGTGTTTCTGAGGGTCGTTCTGAGCGCGGCTTCCGTTCGGGTCTAGGCTTCCGTTCGGATCGCTCTGATCTTGGTTTTCGCTCTGGCCGATCCGATCGCTTGGCATCGCCATCGGTCCGTTGGCCGCCCGATCGCGGTTTGCGTTCTCGCTTATTGGGTCGACTATCGTTGCTCTTGGAATTGCGGGGCTTCGCATCGCTCCCCTCGCGTTTTTGACCGCTACCACCACGACGTCCACGGCCACGACCGCCCTCGCGTTTTGGTTTTTGAGTCGCGGGCGCAGCCGCTTCAGTGCTCACACGCAATTGCCACTGGCGTGCGCCAATTCCGAGAAAGCCTTTGCTACCGTGTTGCAGGATTTCCGTTTCGATTTCGTCGCGTTCGACACCGAGCTGCTTCAACGCTTGCTCGATGGCGTCTTCGCGGGACTTGGAGGTCACTTCTACCGATCGCATGGTACGGTTCTCCTCTTCGCGTATTGCGAAATTGATCGTTGTCCGGAGCGGGGGATCATTTCTTTTTCGATCCTTTCTTGTCGGCTGGCCGATTTCCCTTGGTGGGTGGGCCGCTCTTCTTCTTGGCCGACTTCAACTCCTTGGCAACGCGTTTCTTGCGGGCCTGTGCGGCCGCGTATGCGTTTGTTCTACGTTTTGCTGGGGCTTTTTTCTTTTCGGGCATTTTGACTTCGCCCCGATTGACCAATCGATTTTGGACGATACCCAAGGTCGTACTGACCAGAATGTACAAGTTTAGGCCCGATGCAAAGTTGTAGCAGATGACACTGAACACGACGGGCATAATGTTCATGATCATTTTTTGTTGGGGGTTTTGATTGGCGCCGGTCATGGGCATGAGACGTGTGCTGATGATCATTGCGGCCGCACTAAGAATGGGCAGAACGTTCAAATGCGAAATGAATTCGGCGATGAACGGGATTGGGATGTAGGACACGCCGGGAATTTCGAATAGACGATCCGGTTCGGAGAGATCTTTAATCCAGAGGATGAATGGCGCGCCGCGCAACTCGTACGAACTCCAGAGCATCCGGTAGAGTGCGATGAAAATGGGCATCTGGAGTAGGACCGGGAAACACCCGCCGAGTGGGTTGACACCACGCTCGCGGTACATTTCCATCATTCGCTTGCTTTGTTCTTGCGGATCTTCTTTGTATTTTTCGCGAAGTTCTTCAACTTCAGGTGCGAGCGCTTGCATCTGTTTCATGCTGCGCATTTGCTTGATGGTGAGCGGCACCATGACGAGCCGGACGACGATGGTGAGCAGAATAATGGCAATGCCGTAGTTCGGGACCATTCCGTAGAACCAGTTGAGCATGCTCAAGAGGAATTTGGCGAAGGGGTTCATAAGTCCGCCAAACCACTCGAAATACTTCAATGAACTATCGAGTGTCGGCCATGCCGCGGCGAGCGCGGCTTGATTGCTCGGTCCCGCATAAAGTTGAAAATCTGCCGTATACGTTTCGCCCGGAGCCACGCGCACACTCGGGGCGGCCATACCAAAACGGAAGAATTCAGGGCGACCCCAAATCCAGCCCTGCGACGCTTCGATATCAGTCCGGAAGCCCACGAGGAAATAGGCACTGCGGACGGCGAGCCATTCGGGGTAGCCGTTGGGATTGCCGATGAATCGTTCGCCGGGCGAACCGTCTTCGTTCGCATCGAAACTACCGGTTTTAAGTGTTTCGTTTTCGCCGTTGATACGCCAAACGAATTGTTGCTGGACGCCTTTCTTAAGGTCATCCGATGCAATATTAGGCCCCCAGCCAACCGTGAACGCCGGCACATGGTCTTTTCCGAGTGAACGTACCCCGGCTTCCAAGTTTTGATATTCAACCGTGACATCGATGATATGGGACACGTCATCAAGTCGAAACTTCTTAGTGATCGTAGCAACGTCTGGAAGTGTGATCTGATACGCGATTGATCGCGCGTCGGAGGCGATCTTTTCCCAACGGCGTCGGTCGAGTTCGTCACCAATCGCGTCTTCCGTGAAATGCAATCCGAGCGGATACATGCGTTCCGCGTCAGAGACGATCGCGTCGGTTTCCGATTCCAACTCGGGGACTAACTGAACGGCAGGGCCCTGAGTATCAAGGATATGTGCGTACTTTAGCCGTGCGCCGATTGCGGTGAATACCAACTCCAAATCATCGTCGAGGAGTGTCGTTTCATCATCGCTGGGATCGTCCTGTTGGGCGACGGGCGGGAGGAACGGCCATTCGGGATCCGTTTGAGCAGCGTCAGCCTGGGCACCGGTTTCGGAAGCGGGAAAATCGCCAGCGGCTTCTGTTTCGACGATTTGTTGCTCGGTATTTTGATCTTCGGGAGGAGCGACGGGCGGGGCGGGCATGAAGAACTGAAACCAGATCAGCATCACACCCATCATCAGAACCAACCCGAGGAGTTGGTTCCGTGACTGGCTCTTATCTTGTTCGTCGTCCCACACGGTAATGCGATGCTCCGTTGGGAGAGTCGTCCGATGTGAACGCGGAGTGGTTTACGGTACGGGGTCGTGTCCGCCAGCACAAAATGGCTGACACCTCGCAATGCGCCAGATGGCGTAGGCCGATCCACGCATCGCTCCGTATTTCCGTATTGCTTCCACCGCGTATTGGGAACAGGTGGGCTGGAAGCGGCAATTGTTGCCAAGCAGCGGAGATAAAAACCGCTGATAGCCTCTAATTACCGTTATCAGGATGGCGCCCACGAAGGGCCCCTCCTTTTGTCAATAGCTTCCGCATCGCATCGGAGCATTCATCGAAACTTCGCTTGGCCGCAGCAGGTTTTGCCACCACGACGATATGTGCGTTGTCCACGAGAACAGAGCGGTGTGTTCGGTAAAATTCACGCAAGTGCCGCTTCACGCGGTTGCGCACGACCGCTCCCCCAACTTTTCGCGATACGGCAAAGCCAATCTTCCTGCCTTGTCCGTCCCACCGGGCCACGTAGCAAATGAACTCACGTCCAACGTGACGTTCCCCACGACGGAAAACAGCCTGAAAATTCGACCGTTGAGTAATCCGCTCGCTTCTGGGAAATGCATTGAGGCCCGGCACAACAGGGTCATCCCCTCTTGCTTATGCCGACAGCCGTTTCCGGCCACGTGCCCGGCGACGTTTGATAACATTGCGTCCGCCGACCGTTGCCATGCGCGCCCGAAATCCATGATTCCGTTTGCGTTTAATGATTGAAGGTTGAAATGTACGTTTCACTAGACGATCCTCTCTCTCACGCCGGAACATTCTCGGCGCGTGCCCGTCTTACAGCAATTCCATTCACCAGGCTTAGCGCAACTTTCAATACTCCAGCCAGACATAGGGCCAGAAACGTCGCGCGGCGATAGCATATCGCCGAAACCACTGACTAAGGGGCTTTGGGTGTAGTGGCGTAAGTATAAGACAGCCGTGGGGTTCGGTGCAAACCCGTTTTAAATAGGGACAGTAACCATTTATTCGTGTTCTTCCTAATTAGTGCGTCGTAACAACGTCATAAATGGTTACTGTCCCTATTTAAAACGGGGCGCCCGCGCGGGCGAGAGCGCACGCGGCGACCAAGGACGGATTCTATTCTGCTCAAGAATGTATCTGAGCCCAAGGGCTGGCCGGTACGTGTATGGGTTCGAATGCTCTCCACCGTGCTTTCGTTTGCGGCGATATTGGTTAGGGTCTTCTTCCACGTGTCCGGGGGAATCTCCGCAAACCACTCGCCAACATGTAACAAGCCCGAAGGGTCGCCACTCATACCACAGTGGTAGGCTGCGCTGGACCAGGGATATTCCCAAGCTAGTCGTTGCAGGCCAACGCGGACAGGGTTTAGCTCGATATAAGCGGTGGCGTTATGGGCATGGTCGTCTTCGATCGGACACGAATAAAAGCGGCTCTGCCAGAAATGGCCCGAACGACCGTGGAGTTTATGGACGTACTGGGCGTACATCAGATGCGTACGACCCAATGCCTTGGACAACGAGTCTTCCTGTTCGGGCGTTACAATAAGGTGGACGTGGTTCGTCATAAGACAATAAGCCGAGACGGCTAGGTGATAACGCTTCGAGCTTTCTTTCAGGTATCTCAAAAAAGCGCGGCGGTCGTCATCCACGAAAAAGATGTCTTGCCGATTGTTGCCCCGTTGCGTCACATGATGTGCAACTCCGGGAACCACGATTCTCGCTTGCCTGGGCATTCGATCACGATATCGGACCGTGTAGGGAAAGACAATAAATGGTTACTGTCCCTATTTAAATTTCAACGTGAATCGTGTGGGGGCGTCGATCGGCAAACTGACTGCTAAGGTGGTTTCGTCGATCTTTCGAACTTCGCTTTCTAGCCGTTCACCGTCACGATAGAGTTCGTATTCAAGTGAAGGATCCAACTGCGCCATCTCAAACGTCGTCTCCCCCGCACCTTCCCCGCTCGGCTCCAACGAGAACAGAAGGGAATCACTCTCATCATCCCAGATCGCTTGACGCACTAAGACCGACGGGAAGTCGACCTTCCGAAGTACCGGCGTACCCAGCTCCGCCTTCTCCCACGGTTCGTTGTGCAACTTCCAAAGTCCGCCAGGGCGGTTTGAGCGCGCCAGTGCCATCAACTTGTCCGTCGTATTCGACACCGGATGCGTCTTGTTCTTCTTGTCATACGCATACCGGAATCCGGCGTTATCATTCACCGGCGTATAATGCTGATCCGCATACGCAAAGAGGATATCCGCCGCTTCACGGTCCCCCACTTCCATTGCAAGATTCGCGAAAAACGCGAGACCGAGTTCACGTGCCGGATCGGGTGCCAGCTTGACCGCTCCAGTCTTCGAATCTCGCGTGATGTAGTCGGCCCGTTGCATTTTATACAACGACTCAATGTATTCGGGATCCCATGCGTGCATAAACGCCCCGGTCCAACCGTCCGCCGACGCACTATTCATAAACGGCACACGTTGCACTTTATCCTGCTTAATCATGTACCACGCTGCCGTATGGGTAGACTTCGAATCGTGCATTTCCGTGTTTTCGAAAAATGATTTCAGCGCTGGATTCGTGACCGCCGCATAGTCCGTTCCACGCAACTTATCGAAAAGCATAAACGCCAACGCAGGATGCTGGTTACACTCCGGAAACACCAGATTCGGTTCACACTCCATTGCCCCCACATCGCTACCGCCCATACGCGGCGCCATCATCTCCTTATGAATGATATCCACCAGATCGGCGTAGTCATACTCAAATGTCAGTTCCGAATCCCAACAAAACGCCAACGCATCCGGTTCAGACCAACGCATGTCCCGATAAAGCGATTCATACAGCGCAATCATGTGAATGATATGGCCGCTATACATAATGTTTTTTTCGCCCACAGGATCTTTTACGGCAGGCCGTGGACCTTCATAGTCCGGGTCGAATTGAGGAGAAGATTGGCTCACTTGCTCCCAGAATTCCCATACCGGCTTCTGAATCATCCGCGTAATAAGGCGATCAATCGTGTCCTGATAGACATCCCGATACGCCGGCACCGAGTGATATTGTTGCAAGGACAGCGCGTATGTCATGAACGCGATCTGATAGCGATATGCGTCCATGCCTTTCTGGTCCGACGCCTCCCATCCCGTCCAGTCATCAAGATCCTGATTCACAAGATGTGCAAAATTCCTAAGATGCCCAAGCTCCTCATCCGAAAGCGACGGCGCCGTGTCATGCGTCAGCGGTGCCCCCCACGCGGCGGTCGTCCCAAGAATCAACGCACATCCAATTAATACCGGCAAAGCCCGACGCATAATCTTCCCCTTTCAGCCTCAATCGACAGAACTGGCAAAGCACCAAACGACCATAGTCTTCCGTTTCGAGCATGATTTCAACCGCAAACGCCAATTTTAAATAGGGACAGTAACCATTTAATTCTATGACATCGCCACAACAAATCAGTTTGGAACTTAAATGGTTACTGTCCCTATTTAAAAGGAAGATAATTCAAGAGCCGGTGTGGCCGAAGCCTCCCGTTCCCCTGGCCGTGTCGTCTAGGGTCTCGGTTTCTTGCCAGGTGGCTTGGGTGATGGGGGCGATGATGAGTTGGGCGATGCGGTCGCCTCTGTTGATGGTGAAGGGTTCTTGGCCGAGGTTGGCGATGATGACGCGTATTTCGCCTCGGTAGTCGGCGTCGATGGTGCCGGGGGAGTTGAGGAGGGAGATGCCGTGTTTGATGGCTAGGCCGCTGCGTGGGCGTACTTGGGCTTCGTAACCTGTGGGCAACGCGATGCGGATGCCTGCTGGAATGAGGTCGCGTGCACCGGGTTCGAGGACGACGGGGTCGGTGACTGCGGCGCGCAAATCCATGCCGGCGGCTTGGTCGGTTTCGTAGCTCGGTAGCGGAAGGTCTTCGGCACCGGGCTCGCGCATAATGGCGACGTTGACGGTCGTACTCATAGCGAGAGGACATTTTCCTTAAGATCGATTTCGGGGCCGAGCACGGTGACGAGTGGTTGGTCGGCTTGGAACAATTCACCGGCGGCACGTTGCACTTCCTCAGCCGATACAGCGTCAATGGACGCAACGATTTCGTCGACGGTTGGGATGTGTCCGTGGATTAAGTGCGATTTGGCCATGCGTGCCATTCGGTTGAATGTGCCTTCGAGCGCCATGAGTAGTCCGCCTTTGAATTGCTGGCGGTTGGACTCGAGTTCGTCTTCGGGGACGGGCGTGTCGCGCAATTCGCGAAGCTCGTGGCCGATGAGGTCGAGGGTGTGTGCACAATTTTCGGGAGCGACGGCGGCGTAGATGCCCATCATGCCTGCTTGGACTGCGTGTGAACTGTAGGCGTAGATAGAATACGCAAGCCCTTCTTGTTCGCGAATTTGTTCGAATAGCCGGGAAGTTGATCCGCCACCAAGCGTGCTGCTGAGCATGGTGTGGATGTAGCGATTTTCGTCTGTTGCCGAAGGGCCTTCGAATGCAAGGGCAATATGATGTTGACCGATGTCGCGTTGGTGAAGATCCATTCCAGCGGAATAGACGGGCGTACGAATGTCGTCCGATTCGAATCCGGGAGTTAATCCCCCGAAGTGTTCGCCGATACTGGTGAGCACTTCGTCGGGATCGAATTGGCCAGCCACCGCCACCACCATGTTGTCGGGACGATATCGGTCCGTGAAATAGGTGCGCACATCGTCGATGGTGGTGTCGTTGACGGTCTGAGCGGTGCCCGCGATGGGACTTCCCATGGCGTCTTCGGGCCACAGTTTCCGTACGAGGAGTTCGTGTACGAGGTCTTCGGGCGAGTCTTCAGACGCGGCGATTTCTTCTAGAATGACATTGCGTTCTTTTTCGAAATCGAAGAGTTGGGAATCTTGAACGATGTCGCCCAACACTTCGATCGCATCGAATACTTGTGCGTCGAGCGTCTTGGCGTAGACGCATGTATTGTCGCGCGAGGTAAACGCATTGATCTGACCGCCGCGGCTCTCAATGCACTCGACGATGTCGCGCGCCGTGCGCGACGTCGTCCCTTTGAAGAGTAGATGTTCAAGGAAATGGGAGATGCCAGCACGGCTCGGCGTTTCATTAGCCGAGCCGGCTTTCACCCAAACGCCGGTCGATACTGATCGCAAGTACGGCAGCGGCTCCATCAATACGGTAAGCCCGTTGTCGAGCGTACGGATGATCGGACCGCCGCCGACTAGCGGCGTGGTTACATCAGCGACGTGTTTCGATTGAACCATTGGTGCAGCTTAGTCTACCGCGTTAGCGGCGACCTCGACCGCCACCACCACCACGGCCGCCACGGTCTCCGCCGCCACGTCCGCCTCGGTCACCGCCGCCACGACCACCGCCACCACGCGGTTTACGTTCGGCGCGTGCGGTCGTGTACTTCTCGTATTCCTCGTCGGTGATGGTACCGAGTTCGTGATCCGCTTCGACCTTGGAGAGGTTGATGCGTCCCATGTTGTCGACTTCGGTTACCTTCACGCTGACTTCGTCGCCGACATTGAGGACATCGGTAACTTCGTTGACGTGACCGACTGCGAGTTCGGAGATATGAACTAGGCCTTCTTTGCCGAGGATGCTGACGAAGGCGCCGAAGCCCATGATGCGGGAGACGGTGCCTTTGTACATCGCACCGATTTCGGGTTCGGCAATGATGGTCTGAATCATGTTGATGCACGTCTCGGCAGCTTCACCATCGACTGCAGCAACGAGCACGGTGCCGTCGTCTTGGATGTCGATTTCGGCACCGGTCTGTGCTTGGATTTCGCGGATGACTTTACCGCCGGGCCCGATGATGTCCCGAATCTTATCCGCTGGAACGGAGATTGAAGTGATGCGCGGTGCATGGTTGGACATTTCGCTCGGCTTCGCAAGACATTCGTCCATCTTATCCAAGATGTGTATGCGGCCTGCGTGGGCCTGGGCGAGCGCCTGTTCCATGATGTCGCGGGACACGTCTGTAATTTTCACGTCCATTTGCAACGCGGTAACACCTTCACGTGTACCGGCAACCTTGAAGTCCATGTCGCCGAGGTGATCTTCGGCACCGAGGATGTCACTTAGGATTCGGACGTCGTCACCTTCTTTGATGAGTCCCATCGCGATACCAGCGACTTGGCCGTCAATCGGCACGCCGGCATTCAGCATGCTCAAGCTACCACCACAGACCGAAGCCATCGAGCTCGAACCATTACTTTCCGTAATGTCGGACACGATGCGAACGGTGTAGGGAAAGTCGTCCTCTTCTTCTGAATGCGGCACAACTTTTTCGAGTGCGCGTTCGGCCAATTTACCGTGACCGATTTCGCGACGTCCCGGCCCCATGATGCGGCGGACTTCGCCGACGGACCAGGAGGGGAAATTGTAGTGGAGGAAGAACCGGCGGAATACGTCTCCGGACAATTCGTCGATGCGCATTTCGTCGCGGCTGGTACCGAGCGTCGTGCTGACGATGGCTTGCGTTTCGCCGCGAGTGAAGAGGCATGAACCGTGTGCGCGAGGCAGCACGCCGACTTCGATGGTAATCTTACGCACTTCGTCGAGCGCACGGCCATCAACACGCTTGCTGGTCTCAACGACTTGCGCGCGCATCAATCCCTTTTTGGTCTTACCAATTGCTGCGCTGATGTCGCCTTTACGTTCGTCGTACGATTCTTCGCCATACTTCTCAAGCAACTGAGCTTTCACTTCGTCGTTCAGAGCATCCGAAGCGTCTTCTTGTTCGTGTTTGCCCTTAACGTTCAGGACTTCTTTGTACTTGTCGACCAGCAATGATTCGACATCTTGAACGATTTGTGAGTCAATTTCTGTCGATTCGACGACCATCTTCTCGACACCGCACGCTTCGCGAAGCTTGTCGATGGCGTCGCAGATGTCTTGGATGTGCTTGTGACCGAATTCAAGTGCTTCGAGAATTTTCGCCTCAGGCAATTGCTCCGCGCCACCTTCTACCATGGTGATGGCGTCGCGGGTACCGGCCATGATGAGGTCGAGATCACTCTCTTCCATCTGTTCAATGGTCGGCATGATGACCAATTCGTCTTCGATGAGTCCGACGCGTACTGCGCCAATCGGACCTAAGAACGGAACTTTCGAAATATGAAGCGCTGCCGACGCTGCGTTAATCGATAACACGTCGGGGTCATTCACATTGTCCGCGGAGAAGACGGTCTGGCAGACCTGTAATTCGTTGAGGAATCCTTTCGGAAATAGCGGCCGCAAGGGACGGTCGGTGACGCGGCAGATCAAGATCTCGCGTTCACTCGGTCGCGCTTCGCGACGGAAAAAGTTACCGGGGATTTGACCCGCAGCGTAACTCTTTTCCCGGTAGTCGATCGTCATTGGGAAAAAGTCTTGGCCGGGGCGCATGCTGCTGGCCACGGTGACCGCGGACAACACCATCGTCTCGCCGCTGGTGACCATTACTGAGCCCTGTGCCTGTTTGGCAATTCGGCCCGTTTCAAATTGTAGTTCTGCTTCGCCCACCTTTACGGATAGGCGTTCTACGGCATTCGCCATAATTCAATTACTCCATTCATTCACAAGACGCCTCCCACAGCGTCTCGTGTGACCACCCTCCTTTTTTGGGGTGATCGTATCTTCGTCTATGTTTACGCTTTTTGCGTTTGAACCAATGTTGCCGCAACCGCTACTTCGTTGCAGTTCTTGCGGATTGTTTCTGCGTTACAAACTTGCTACTGAGCAGGCGTGAATTAGTGACGCAGGCTTAGCGCCTTGACAATCGCGCGGTAACGCTCGATGTCGATCTGGCGTAGGTAGCTCAACAAGCGACGGCGACGTCCGACCAATTTGAGCAGTCCGCGACGACCAGCAAAATCTTTCTTGTGGGTCTTGAAGTGCTCGGTGAGGTGGTTGATGCGATCAGTGAGCAGTGCAATTTGCACTTCCGCCGATCCGGTGTCGCCTTCGTGCTTGGCGTGATCTTTGATGATATCGTTCTTGCGTGCATCCGTGATGGTAGACATGTCGTCACCCTCCAGTTGTGGATCATTCACCCGAAACGCAGGCGGACGTGGGTGAATCGCCTGTCCGCGTAATGGGCACAAAAGAATAGTGTATCAATTTTCAGGGCCAAATGTCCTCTAAGCGTCGGTGAGCGCTGCGAGCCCGGGCAATTCCTTGCCTTCGAGCATCTCCAGCGAAGCGCCGCCGCCAGTGGAAACATGGGACATTTGGTCGGCCAGGCCGAATTGTTCGACCGCCGCAGCGGTATCGCCCCCGCCAATGATACTGGTTGCAGTATCAGACGCCGCCAGCGTTTCCGCGAGCGAGCGAGTCCCCCCGGCGAAAGGCGGCATTTCGAATACGCCGACCGGGCCGTTCCAAACAACGGTCTTGGAGTCCTGGATGACCTGCGTAAATGCGGTGATGGTCTCTGGACCAATGTCGAGCCCCTGCCAGCCGGGTTCAATGGTGTCGGTCCGGACGACTCGGATATTCGCGTCGGCGGCGAATGCGTCCGCCGCGATCACGTCCTGCGGTAACAACAGTTTGACGTTCTTCGATTTGGCCTTGGCCATCGCATCTTTGGCGACAGACAAACCATCTTCGTCCAGTAACGAGTCGCCAATTTCGAAGCCTTGGGCTTTCAAGAATGTATAGGCCATCCCACCACCGATCAGCAGCACGTCGACCAGATCGATGAGATTATCGATGACGGCTATTTTGCCGGCGACCTTTGCGCCGCCGAGAATCGCAGTGAGGGGACGGTCCGGATTGTTTAGAATTTTGGTGAAATAGTCGATTTCTTTTGCAACGAGAAAACCCGCCGCACTCTTAGAAATAAACTCGGTGACGCCGCAGGTAGATGCGTGCGCCCGATGAACCGTGCCAAATGCATCGCTCACGAATACATCGGCCAGTGCTGCTAACGCTTTGGAGAGTTCCGGATCATTCTTGGTTTCGCCGGGATGGAATCGGGTGTTTTCGAGAATCACGATATCGCCGGGTTGCATCGCATTGACTGCGGCGTCGACATCAGGCCCAACCAATGAATCGAGTTTGGTGACGTTGCCACCAATCAGTTTGCGGAGGTGATCGGCAATCGGGTCGAGCCTGAGTTCAGCTCTAACCTCGCCCTTCGGTCGACCGAGATGCGACATGAGAATGAGTCTTGCGCCTTGACCGCGAATGAACTCAATCGTCTTGAGCGCAGCACGAATCCGCGTGTCGTCGCGCACCGAACCGTCGTCGTTCTGTGGTACGTTAAAATCGACTCGACATAGGACGCGCTTGCCAGCGAGGTCAAGATCCTCGACCGTGAGTTTTGTTAGGGCATTGCTTTTGGGCAATTGGCTCAAACCTTCCGTTTTCCACTCAGAATTTCCGTGATAGAAATAGGGAGGGACACGCTCCCGCGTGTCCAGTTGAACGTGGACGCGCAGGAGCGCATCCCTCCCTGTCATGCGTAAAGAATTAGCCCGCCATCTTTCGGAAGAGGTCGACACAACGGTTGGAATAGCCCCATTCGTTGTCGTACCAAGAAACGATCTTGGCAAAATTTCCGTCCATGACAGTGGTGAGAAGCGAATCGATGATGCTAGACGCTGGATTGCCGACGATGTCGCACGAGACAATCGGGTCCTCACAGTATTCGATGATGCCTTTCATCGGACCTTCGGCTGCTGCCTTCAACGCAGCATTGAGATCATCGGCTGTTGTGTTCTTTTCCAACTCCGCAACAAGATCAACTACGGAACCATCGGGCACCGGGACACGCATCGCCATACCGTCGAGTTTGCCTTTCAACTCGGGCAACACTTCACCAACCGCACGCGCAGCACCGGTAGTCGTCGGAATGATGGACTCGGCAGCGGAACGGGCACGACGCAAATCGCTATGCGGTAAATCCGCGACACTTTGATCGTTGGTGTATGCGTGGACCGTGGTCATCAGGCCGCGCTTGATGCCGAAGGTGTCGTTGATGACTTTCGCCATTGGTGCAAGACAATTGGTTGTGCAACTGGCATTGGAAACAACTTGGTGTTCCGGTTTTAAGTCGGAGTCGTTTACACCCAAAACAACGACCGCGTCGATTTCGTCTTTCGGCGGCACACTCAAGAGCACTTTCTTTGCACCGGCAGTTACGTGCATGAGGCACTGTTCCTTCGCACGGAACACACCCGTCGATTCGAGCACAAAATCGACACCCAGGTCGCCCCAAGGAATTTTGCTCGGGTCACGCTCGGCAATGACTTTCGAGGACTCGCCGTCAACGACGAATGCGCCATCGCCGACTTCGATTTTACGTTTGTAGACACCGCTGATGGTGTCATATTTGAGCAAATGCGCCAGCGTTTTCGCGTCGGTCAAGTCGTTGATTGCAACGACCTCGAACTCCGGTGCGTCCCGGAGGATTTTGAACACGTTGCGGCCGATTCGACCGAATCCGTTGATACCAATTTTCGTAGCCATAGTCTTTTCCTTGGTTCGTTGGCGCGGTAAGGCGCCGACTGGTTTAGCAAGCGTTGCGGTGTGTCTGCGTCATGCCGATATGCAGGCAAACTGAGGACACCGTCGTACGTTGAATGCTCCTGTGGAGCGGTTGAATGCTCTATTTTCCGATGCACTGGCGAGAGCGGTATCGCCGTAGAGCCGCATGTATGAAGTCGCTCTGACTCCTGCGTTCAACGGGCGGCAGTATGTCATACGACGGCATGGGTCGGCAAATGCTCGCCGTTGATCGCATACGAAACCGAGCCGTGGGCGTGCGTCCACGTTGCCCCCTTGTCGGATATGACTCGGTTTCGCGGTAATGCATTCGAAGATGGCGTTTGAAGTGATTTGAAATGAAACGCTGCCGATGCAAATTGAATCGCGCCATTGACGCAGCTCGAAAAGGCGAAAATCGCCAAGCACTTACAAGGAAGTATGTTACACGCACAAACCTCTTTGGCATGGCGGTTGCAATTTCATTGGCAGCGTCGGCAGATGGCCCGGCAAGTGAGCATAGGTTTTGGAATGGATAGGAGAGTGAGTCATGAACTTAGTTAAACGCGAAAAACGAAACGAGATGGCACCGTGGTCGCCGTTCCGCGATTGGGACATGCCGATCTCCCGCTTCTTTGAAGATAGGTGGGGCGATGTGGACCTGCCGCGAAAAGCATGGGCACCGGAAGTCGACCTCCAAGAAACCGATCAGGCGTACGTGTTGAAAGCGGATCTGCCTGGCATGAAAAAGGACGATATTTCGGTATCGGTTGAAGAAGGCGTGGTCACATTACGTGGCGACCGGCAACAGGAAGAGACCAACGACGAAGGCGGCTTTCATCGTGTCGAACGACGCCATGGTTCGTTCCAACGCGCGTTCCGAATTCCGGGCGGCGTGGACGCGACCAACGTCACCGCGCATTACAAAGACGGTGTGCTGGAATTGACGTTGCCGAAGCGAGATGAAGTGAAGCCGAAACAAATTGACGTAAAGGTCGGCTAGCACGTCGGCCCTTCGACCAACAAGGATTTTCAAGCATGCAATTCGCCGCCAACCATAATGTGAAACCTGATCGCCTACCGCGCGTCCAAATAGTAGAACATGAAGGGACAACGGTTTTGCAGACCGACCTAACGCGAAAAGGCGACGCAAGCGGGTACGCATATTTACAAGTGTTTGCATATGGCGATGCCATCGAAGCCGATGGCGTAGGTGCGTTTCTAAATGACGGCGAACTGATGGTGAATTTTGACAAGTCTTACCCCAATCCGGCGCGATCTACACAGGTGCATTGACCCCAACCTAGCCCCAATCCCACCCTCCTCTGCACCTCCCAGCGTGGTCGACCCCACCACGCTGGGCCGCCGGACGGGGTCTTTGTCCCGTTCGACCAAACAAGCCCCTCAAGTTATTTCCTCTGTGAACCGCGAAGCGAATCGACTGGTTTGTAGTCCCGCCTTTAGGCGGCAGGTTGAAAAAAGAATTCCGCCTAAAGGCAGTACTACAAACGGGTCGACTACAGTTGCACTGTTTTTCGCTTCACCACATCCCCGTTGCGCGACAAGATTGTAATCGAATCGACATCGTTCTCACGTAGGTAATCGCGTGCGCGCGGTATGCCGTCGGCGACTTGGTGGGAGCCGTGGCTGTCGTCGCCGAAGCAGAACGGGATGGCGAGTGCGTTTGCGCGTTCGATGATCCAGGGTTCGGGATAGGCGTGTGTGAGACCTTTGCGCCAGCCAGCGGTGTTGACTTCGATGATGCCGTTGTTGGCTTTGATTGCTTCGAGTGCGCCTTGGGCGGCGTCGCGGATTGCGGGGGTGTCGAAGCCACCATGGAGATGTCCGTTTAGGCGGATGAGATCGAAATGGGCGACGACTTCGGGTTTCAGTGAGGCAACCATCTCCGCGACGGCTTCGTAGTATTCGATTGCGAGACGCTCGGCACTGCCGGCCTTGCCCATTGCGTGTTCGTACATGTCGACCGGGCCATCGATGCTGACGTCGTAGAGGAAATGTACGGAGCCGACGATGTAATCGAAGGCGAACTGTTCACGGTATCCCTGCATGATCTCGACGTACCGATCTGGCGGGACGACCTCGATTTCGAATCCGCGGAGTATTTCGATCTGATCGGCGTATTCATCGGCAACGGCGCGGATCGCCTCGGCGTAGCGTTCGAAGTCTTGGACAATTTTTTCGACAGTCCAACCCATGTGCACTTCGGTGTCATAGAGGAACTGTTCACCGAGACGCGGTGCGTGTTCGGAGACGCCGTAGGCCGGGCAGCCCGCAGCAACGGCCGCATCGATCACTTCGCGCAACATGCCTTGCGCGTGATCGCAGAATTCGCCGGAGTGTCCGCCGTGGAGCGAGACCATCCATGGAGTCGTAATGGATTCGTTCATAGTCTTTACTGAATTAGCGTAGAAATGAGGGTTAGAGGCAGATCCTAACAGACCGTGATTGAGCTCCACAACGTCTACAAATGAACCTATCGGTGGTCGCTAGTTTTGGAATAGGGGCCGGCGTCAAGAAAGGATGTTATTCGGAATGTGATCCCCAAGTGCGTGAAGGCGCACCCTTTTCTAGCTTTGGGTTCCCTACTCAAAGAACGCCACCGCCGTTCGCTCGACAACCGCAGGATTGAAGGCAACGACCGTCCGTATGCGCACCACTGCTCGACGCAGTAATTACGAGTCGCTCATGGCCTCGAAACTGTTGAATAACAGCGTTCCACCATTCGTCGGTCTTGTGCCCAGCTGAGATATTGTTCGGATAGGAACGCGCAACGCCACCCAGATGGCAACGAACGCTCGCTGATTGCGAATGAATCGACGGGAGAATTAATGTCTACTCGACGGCTATAGCTCGAGCGCTTTTGTCCGGAACACGCCAAGAGTGCTGAATCGGCGAACGTCGAAAGTTGTTGTCGATTCAGGTGTTAAATGGTAGTCCGTAGGGGAGTCGAACCCCTGTTACAGGACTGAGAATACCTGAGCTCCCTTGCAAAACATCGTAAAAATCGAACGATGCCACAATACGTTGCAGCCGCTTGCAAAAAGTGTCGTACAGATTGTTGTACAAACCTCGCGACTCTCAACTATAACGATTGATACGGTAGCCCTAAAGAAATGAACACACCTCGCACGATTTCAACGCAAGTTCTTGCACCTGGAGGAGATTGCGCGACCGTTCGTGAATCATCCGGGCAAGTGTTTTACAGCCCAGAGACGCTTGAATTGATTCCGCTTCAGTAAAGGCCTGTCGGGCACGCTGCACGCCATTCTGAATGGCACGGGAGTCCAGAATGTGCCGCGCGTACGTTCCGCCGCGTTGCGGCGTACGGTGTTTGTGCTCCCGAACATCCCTGAGCAGTAAGTTGTCGTCGCCCGTGAGCATGTCGTCAGACCAATCTTCGATGTCATCCGCCCATTGAATGCCGTAGATCAACCATTCGAATGCGCGAATGGATTGGATCACGTACTCCGAGCGATCGGTCCTCTCCAGCAGCAATACAACCGGTACGAGCGCACCCCAGATGGAGCGACCGACGACCGCGGGATCCGGCCGATCCCGAGATGCTGCGGGCGATTTCCCCGCCGCCGAGTTCCCGAGTTCATAGCGAGAGGCCATCTCTTCGACGAGGCAGCGGAAGTCGACTGATGGCCCCAGCGAGCTTGCGAGCTCGAGTCCGCGATCAAAACACCACCCGGTATATTGGGTTTCTGCGCTTCCTAAATCGACTTGTGCGTCCCGTCGTCGATCATCCAGGACGGAGAACACGAGAAAATAGAGATGCGACAACAGAGCGGGCTTTCTTGCCCTTGGCTCCAGTTCCGCCGTCCCTTCCAATTGGAGGAGAGGATAAAACAGCACTAGCGGGGTAAATCGGCGGGACCATCGGCTGTCTGGGTTTTTACCGAATCCGACGCGGCGTCGGACGGAGGTGGCCGATGCCGCGAGTTCGGCGGGCATGGTCAGGGCGTCCTGGTCGAACTGAACTTCAAGCTCAATCAGGAGCGTGTTCAACTTATGAGTTTCCATTGTTCAACGACGCCGTTTGTTCACTCTTGTTGTACGGTGGAAGTCTAGGGCCTCCCTAGACTCGTTGTCGCAAGGATTTTGTCTGTCGATGATCGATGAAACAGATCACCAGGAGTCGTGATCGTTTGCCGCCGGTCCCCTGCTGGCCAGGTCATAATAAAAATCGATTTCTTCTTTGGTGAGCGGTTTCAGCGCGTCTTGCTTGGCCATTAGGTCGAACAGGCGGATTTCTTCGGCCATGCGTTTGAACAATTCTTGTGTCGGCGGTTTCGAAGGAGCTCCACCCGATCCAAACTCAGCCAAGATATGTGTGACAATGGCGGTGAATACTTCATCCTCTCCGATGGCGTACGTGGCCTGACCGACGCCGCCACCTCTTCCCGTACGCACGCCTTCGTGATAGACGTGATGGATTTTTTCGCGGACCGCGTGAAAAACGTCGTGTCGATCAGCGCCTGCTTGGCCGCCGAACAGTCCGTTGTCAACGTTATCGCGAACCGTATGCTCAATCTGACGGGCTACACCATTCGGGACGGGCTCGCCCGCGTGTGTCTGGCCGCCGCTTTTGGTAACCGACTTGTCAATCGCTCGTCGATGTGCATTTGAACCGGCCGGTTTTCCGTCTTCGTCGAACTCTTTCAATCCGTCATCGTTGAAGGAGTCGTAAGAGTAGTACCATTTCTGATGGTCTTCGGCGCCGTCGAAAACGTGATCATCAGTGAGTTCGATATTGCCAGCTCCGTCTTCATTGTAGCGATGGTTGATCAACCGTTCGATAAATGTCTTTTTCCATGCCATTTTTCCGCTCCCTTTTCTTGATCTTACGCTAGTCGCCAACCCGAGGGGGAAGCCGATCGTTCGCAAGCAATCACGTCGTTGAATCATTCATGTTTCGATACGTCTTTGCCGTCCTACCGTCTGCCGTATGCCCAATGTATCGCACGCCGGTCTTTTTCGCTAGGTCTCGTCGCTTTTCCTATCGTAGACCCTTTATGGGTGTTCGGCGGAAGCGGAACGATGGTGTCCGTTCCCTGTTGGTCCTTCGAGTAGTGCATGAGGGAATCAAAATCGTACGGGGTCACGTTGATTGATGCCCGTTCCAGCTTGCAGTCATCGGGTCTGACACAAGAACCGACTCTAACGTATACGTTTCTATCGGACCGCTGATGTTCATGAATTAGCCCGAGCACATGCCCCATTTCATGGAGGAGAATCGGCAGCGACCATTTTGCAATCGCGACGTAGTAGTTACCCTCTCCTATTTCCGAATAACTGGCATTGCCTGGAATCTTGATTACGGTAACGAAGTTTGGATGGGACGGCAGTTCGGATGCGTTCAGTTCGATGAATTCAATTTTTGCGCCGGTCTCCCAGATGCGCGCAGCTCTGCGCCACAAATCTTTCCAGTTATTGTTCGTGATCGTAGTTCCGAATGTGTAGTACACCCTACCGCCGGTCCAGGTATTGGCGGCGAGGCCGCCGCTGGCAACGGCTGTCTCGGCCTCGAACAGCATATCGCCCACTGCGAAGTAAGGGTCGTCTACTCGTTCGTCGCCTGGGTCCAGGTCAAGTATTTCGCCCAATGGTTGGGTCTGCATCTGGTTCACATCAATTTCGTCTTCTTCTGCTGGAGGGGTGAATACTTCGGAGAGTTCTTGTAACGCCGCCAGTTGGTCGTCGGTGGGCAAGTACGACCCGGCATGGCTTGCCCCAACAAGCGCTACCCACCCAATGACGACAACTGCGTAATCAAGCAACGTGTGTTTGGCCGGCTGTAATGCGTTCATGCTTGTCTCCATGCGGCTTTTCCCGCGTCTATCGGCACCCGTTTCACTTCACGAATCGGTTGCTCTCGGCTCGATGTCTATCAGCACGCGATCAAGGTTGTCGATTAGCGAATCGTATGACGGGTATCGGCGTCCCGGTTCTTTGGCCAGCATTCGCTGAATAATGGTCAGCGTTAGATGAGAAACGCGTTTTCGGACGATTGCTGGTAGGCTGGGAATGGGCGCATTGATATGTTGATACAGGACGGCTTCAAAGTTCGCCCCCCGAAACGGGGTGTCGCCTGACAATAGCTGGTACAGAGTCACCCCCAACGCGTACTGGTCTGTTCGCCAATCACCCGCTGCGCCTTTGGCCAACTCTGGGCTCATGTATTCAGGAGTGCCGAATAAGTCGCCCGTCTTGGTTATGGGCGTTCGATCGCTGATTCTCGCAAGGCCGAAGTCTCCGACAACGGCCGATCCGTCTTCTTTTATCAAAATGTTCCCCGGCTTAATGTCACGGTGTACGATTCCTTCCGCTAATGCCGCGCGAAGTCCTTTTGCGACATCGCGAATAGCCCTGAGCACGACACGTTCGGCCATGGGGTCGTCGGGGTCTATCAGATTTATTGCCGACCCTTTCGCACAGTATTCAAGGGCGATGTAAGGCTCCCGGCCATGCCAACCGACTTCGAAGACTCTGGCAACGTACGCGCTATCGACCCGTTGAATGGCGGCCGCCTCCCTGTGGAAACGTTCCATCAGCGTTGGATCGGATTGGACCATTCGATTCGCAACCTTAATCGCAGCCTCGTTCGGACCGTTGACACCACGATACACATTTGCCATGCCGCCTTGCCCAATAATGGATTCAATCGTGTAGGGGCCGATGTGAACGGGAAATTGCGGGAACATATCCGCAATGGACTGTCCTTCCATCAGGGTACGCCGTCCCAAGAGGTTCAGGAGGTGTTGCGCCGCCTGTTGGGAGATTGTATTCAGCGATTTTAGTTCCGAAGCTCTGTACGTTCGGCCGCCGCGCTTCCCACCGATTAACAGTGCTCCAATGACTCGCTTGTAGGCAACAAGTGGGTACGCCACTTCACATTCAAAGGTATACATTCCAGCAATGGCGGCCTCCAAGTTTTCCGGTTCGATCTCATGCTCGAAGAGATCTTCGAGAAACACCGGCTTTCCTGATGGCTCTAGCAGATCCAATAGTGCACCACATCGTTCGGTGGTCTGCTCTGTGCGCGGGCTGGGCGCCATTGCGCCAACGGACCAACCGCCCAGTTCTTCGAAATTGGTCAAGATGGTAACTGATCGCGCTGCGGTTACGCTCTGAATATTTTCAACCAAGAATTCGCAATACTCGAAGTGAGTAGTTTGAGTCAAAGCTGACTTGATCAATGAATCGAGCAACGTCTGATACTCAGCCGGCACGCGGCTAAAACGCCGATTCAGCGCGCTGCGCGCAACGTTGTGAACAGGAATCGCTATCGCGAATAGACCGGCCACCATCCCAGTTTCGACAACAGGCGAATCGGCGTTAATGGCAGTATCAAGCAGGGCGGTTACCAGCGCAGCCATTCCCGAGTACCCCAACGTAATTCCGGCCAGCAATAATCCATAAAGTGTCCCCTCGCGAACGAGTTCGTTCAAATTCAGAATGTTGTGGCGGATGATCGCATACAGAATTATTACGGGGAATACCAGGACGACCAACTCACTGCCGAGAGAATACGTGGTCGGTCCGAGCGACGAAAACCGAATAAAGAGGTTCAGAGAACCCGGCAGGAAACTAAGTGCGATTGCGATCCACAAGACGAAGTACCGACTCCGATCCACAGAACTCAAGGGAGTCTTCGCCATACGCACCCAAAGCGGCGAAGTCAATGCCAGCACAACAATTCCGAGTAATGTGCCGGACCATAGGATGAATAGGGGACGGTGCAAGAGTCCGACCAACGCCGAATTCGTATTCCAAATGAAATTGACTACGATCAAGAGTAGCCCATAGAGAATCGCGACGCCGATCCAACGGTCCGGGCGGAGAACCAGTTGACGAAATGGCGTATACGTCAACATGAACAGCACGCTGGCAGCGGGCAACATACATTGCAAGAATGAGTAAAGTGCGTTTTCGACACCGGTCCGGCTGTAGAACGACACGGAGCGGCTATACCATGTCACCATAACAAACAAACAGAAAAACGCGAAGGCCTTCACCGCTCGGGACTTGGGCCGAAGTCGGCAACCGAGAATTCCGAGCACTCCAAATGCGAGTCCGGTTACGAATCGGCCCCAATACGACGCGCTGTCATACTTCATCACCACGATTTCTCGTGCGTTGGGTGAATCCCCGGATGACACTGAGAACCGGGTTCGGATACCGGAAAAACCGCGGCGCAATGAATCTCCTGACACGTTCCGGGTGAGGGTTGCCAGCGGTCGACCGTTAACCGCGATGATGGTTTCTCCCTCCCCGAGTCCTAGGTCTTCGAAAGGATCGCCAGGTACCACGCCTGTAGACGCCGATGCTGTGAACGCCGGGTTCGAACTGCTTCGAATCCAAGTGACGCGGCGTTCGCCGGCCGAGGCAGCAAACACGAATTCGATCGAATTTCCCGACACGGCGTCGTATGCTCGGGTAAGTTCACTTCGATCATTTATGGGCATTCCGTTCACGCGAATGAGCGTGTCCGTTTCATCAACTCCGTATTGATATTGGTCTAACGCCACCCTGTGCTCGGAATCAAACTTCAACGACGGACGTAACTTGAACTCAGATGACCCGAGTCGTATAAGCGAAACCACTGTCACTACTGCTGTCAACAAGGCGAGAGTCCACCATCCACGCCTGGACGACAGGAACTGGCTATCGAGCATTGAACTGGTTGAGCGAACGGCACTGTCTGAAACCGGGCTGTCTTCAGGCTCGACGCCGACATCAAACGCGCAGAATGGACAGAGGCCGCCTGGAGCTTCGCTTGGAATATCTCGCCCACATGTCGGACATTTTTGCGAACTGGCCATATCTCAGCTCAACCCGATTTCCAATTCGTATCCGATCCGCGACGTAGTCGCAAATCACATTTGCAGCGCGAACTGGAGTATCGAAACTGCTCCATAGGGCGTTCCGCTCTTGCCACGCACAAGACTCCTAAAGCTTCGCAAACAGAAGGTTACTTCTTTTACTCCCCCGAGAGCACATCGCGGAGGTCTCTTAGCTCTTGCTCCAGTTCATCTTCGGAAGAAACGGTTTCATGTATTGCTTCTCTCAACAATTCGCGAAACCTTCGTTTCATGCGATGCGCGGCAACTTTGACTGCCGATTCTGTCATACCGAGTTCGCGGCTAAGAGCGTCGTAAGCCCCTGGGAGTTCCTGCCCAGTAATTCGCGATTTAAGCGCTTCGAATAGGGCCGACTTGCCTCTGTCGTTCCACTCTTTTTCGAGGGCACGCAGAACGTTTTCGATCAATGCTAGCGCCCAGGCGCGCTCGAACAGCGTATCGGGCGTCGCGCCTTCATCGGAAAGTATCCCGAGACTACCTGGATTAGCCATAGCGTCTATGCTGATGCGGGCGCGACCGCCCCCGCGCTTCTGCGCCCGGCCTTTATCCCATTCGTTTGCAAGGAAATTCCGAATCGATGCGCGGACAAAATATCGAAATCGGCCACGATTGGGATCCGCTCGTGAGACTACTTTTCTTTCGAGGATGTGGAGAAAAAACTGTTGGACTAAATCCTTTGAATCCTCCTCCGAAAAACCGCGCCCCCGGACATACAGAAAAACAGGCTTCCAGTACTCGGAACACAGCTCCTCCAGCGCACGAGTTGAATCTTCGCCGGAATCACCGGCCTGAAGCACAAGGCTCCATCGAGTGGTCTTGAATGCCACCGCTTTTTGCACTCCTAGTCCGGTTTAGCGCCCACGCCGCTGAACCATTGTAACCCTAATGGTATCAATAGTTGCAAGGCCGTCCGACCCACCCGATGGACGCTGGCCCGTAACTTAATTCTCGCAAATCCTTATGTAGAATTGGATCTAGGTGAAGGATTCATTCAGACGCAAGTTCGGTGCATCTCTGCCTCACAGAACTCCAATTGGGAGCGACGAGCAATGAACACAAGGCATCCGGGACTCCACGATATCCATGTTACTAGTTACGGCATCGGGCCTCCATCTCGTAGCACCATGCCAATGTTCATGAGCCCTCGGCCCACCGGCCATTCTGCACAATCAGACCGAGTAAAAGACCAGGCCTGCGGCTCAGAGAACGGAGATGCGCGATCGCAAGATTCTGTCGAAGTAACTTCGCGAATCGCGTTTCTCATATACAGCTCATTTACGCGGTACAAGCTCGTTGGCAAGAAGCGTCGCCCCTACGCGACCCTATTAGGTCGAGTCGGATACACCACGGTATACATAATGCAACGCCGCGGCGATTCTTAAGCGTAGTCCCCGTCGAGGAATGATCGAAAGCCGTAACAGCGATTTGTCTCGATACAATTTCAGCATTGCGTGACAGCGGAATTGATTTCGATCGCTGATGGCCAAACAGAATATTTCAGTATCTTACGCGCCGAGAACGTTGTGCATATATTTCAAATCACATGGCAAAAGAAGTAAGTAGTTCTTGAAAATGGAGTTAAATGGCAGCCCGTCGGGGAGTCGCCCCCCTTGTGTCAGGACTGATGAATTGTCCGATTGGTCAATGTGTATTTGATCCTTGGTCGCCCAAGCGACTCAACGGTTCCACTCCGCGAACAGTTCCGTCTCGCCGCATTCAAGCGTTACTTCACCCGAACGTAGGTGTCCCTTTCCCACGATTGTGGCTTGGACGATTTCTCCGTTTGGAGACATTCGCGCGAAACCCAGCGGGGCGCTGGTTTCTATCGAACTCCCTTCGACACTCACAACCCCATTCGCCGAAGAATTCTCTGTGTCCTTGACTAAGACGATATCCCGGAATCCGTTCGGCAAGAGGATTTCAAGACCAACATTCTTTTCGGAGACGTCAACACCCGTTTCGTTCCTAACCGTGAGCCTCCTCGTCTTACCAAGGACGGGCTGTTCTTCGAACGGCTCGAGAATCGATACAAACGTCGTTTCGTGTTTGTCGCCATCATCGGAGATCGACCTCGTCAATACACGCGGTATCCAGGTTTCCTTGTTTGAACTGAACATCCCTGCAACGACCCACCCTTCGCAAACAGCAACATCGGCACGTCGCGTCCAGTCGGTCAGCAGCATTCCGATTTTCCGATCCTTCTCGATAAGCTCATAGCGATCCTCGAAATCCCAGCGAATCTGCCAGCCGTCTTCGGGATTCTTGGCTGCCCGCATGTTGCGCATCTGGGTTGAATGCCCATAAGTTTCGGCTGGCTGTAAGTTCAGACTGGTGGTTTCGATTTCACCGAAATGGCTGTGCATGAACCTCGTGTGATCCTTTCCACCCGCCACGCGGAACATATCGACGACATAGAAAACTTCGTCCGATACGTCAACCAGCAGCGCCGTCCGTTCGAACCGGCGACCCTGATTTAGCGTTGCCCCGTCCACCGTAATCGCATGAACATATTCCCCATCCGCCCAAAGTCTAGTACGGCCGGGCGCTCCACCACTGTTCTGACCGTCCACGACGACCGTATTATGGGCGGCCGACATCTTGTACCAAGTCGCGCGCGGCGAACTCCAACCGCCGAACTGAACGGGGGGATAGCCCAACTCCGGAAGGAGATCCAGACCGTGGCCGAACAAGCCCAGATTCATCCCGTCTGCATGTCCGTGACCACCGCCCGAATCGTAGTCCAGCCAGAGCGCCCGCCGGTTCTTACCCTTTCCTGATCGAAGAATCGCCAGATGCCACTCTTCCTTATTGACGCTTCCCAGCGCGATCTCTTCTCCTTCCTGCTCGATGACTTCCTTCAAGCCCCGCTGGAAATCCGATGGATCAACCCCGTAAAGATCATAAGGGAGTCCATCAAGCTCCCTGTTGTTGGCCTGGTAAAGGGTCTGCGCATACGCCACGTCGCCCGTTGCCTCGTATAGATTCCACAACAGCCGATAAGAGGACGGAGCAAGCACGGTCCACACACTTGAACGCCGGCCGTCGACTCCCGGCGGCGCAAAATTCATCCCGACGTAACGATTCACAGGTCCGGCGAAATAGCCCGTGTCGCCCGAGAGCGGGTAATAACGATCAAGTATTCTCATATCGATAAAAAACCGATAGGTCTGACGAAGCTGCGGGTGTCGCTTCAAAACCGCAGGAATGAACTCTGGATCGGCTTTCGGAAACTCGGCTAGAAACATGGCGAGGCCCGAAATGGTATAGGAACTGTAACCGGCTAGGCCCTTCTCGCCCGTCACTCCGTCCACGGCCGTCGCCCGATCGATCATCGGGTCTACTAGCTCCCAAAATTTTTCGGCCGGTTCGTTCAGCACGGCCAGCGTAATTGCTTGCGTGATCTCGCTGCGGGGAAAGTTTGAGTGAATTTTACTCTTGTTTAGCAGGCAGTCCCTCAGAATCCTCCCTTCGATATTCCGTTGAATGTCTTCGAAGGACGACTTCGGATTCTCCAAACCGATTTCGCTCGCCTTCTGATTGAGGAATTGGACGAGTTCCTCATCCCGCCGGATCCCATCAAAAATCATGTCGTAGCCCATGACCAGCTCGCGCGTCTCCTCGCATGCGTCGTGCCATGTCGAAACATAGCCGTGCGATGCGGGACCCTCGTACATGACGCCTTGGTCCTTGAAACTGAACTCAGGATAGAAGTCCGCCGTCCGATCCATCAGGACGCCCGCCTTGCGCGCATAAGCGGTGTCGCCTGTCAGCACGTAGGCCGCGCTAAGATTCCGAATTCCACCCAGCACAACTTGTTTCCACTGGCCGTAGATCAAATACGTGGCGATGAAGCGCCAAGTCTCTCCTTTTTCATTTACGTAACCCTGACCGTCATCGACGCCGTACTTGTGAAGCGGGTCAGTAGGATCGGGATGTTCCGTATTGAAAAGCAGCGAACGATCCGCGCGTTCCGGATCGAAATAGCCCGCCTTGTTCAAGCCTGAATCGTAATACGCCTTGAAATCGTTTTTTGGGAAGAGCTCACCGCTATGGGGGCACTTCACCTTCCATGGATGCGCGTGACCGTCGATGATCCAGTTGTACATCGGCACTGGATCACCGGTCGCTGGCGAGTAACCGTTCGACCAGACCATCCACGACCGCGTCAGCGTCGGCCCGAACATCAGATGCCAAAGTTCCTCATCATCCATCTCGTACCAAGTCCGTGCGGCTTCGATTACTTTGTCGCGAACGGAGGCCGCCCATGGATTGGTCGCCACATTCTCGCGGACGAGACTGACGACGTCCGGCGGATAAAGCGCGCTTTTCTGTTTTCGCGGAAATGACTCCTGTGCCATCGCGCTGTACAGAGGCGATAGAATTAGCCCGGTTACGATGAAGACGTTTCGTTTCATCCAGAATCCTCCATGCAGCCGCTGATGCTTGAGTGCCGACTTCTTCGGCTGTGAATTGTGTCGATTACGGGACCGAAATGCGAATCGTGTTTGACCCTCTCATCGACCCGGTAGCACTGCGTCAACGTAATAGAGCGCAACTTGACGAGATTGTTGAGGTTTGACAGTGTAGCTTGGACGCACTTGTCTGAAATGATGAGATTCATATTGGAAAGAACGGCCGGGAGTCGGTGGGTCGTGACTACGGCCTTTGTTCTCCTGGTCGCGGCCACGACCGAGCACTCGCACGCCTGGGAAGGTCACGTCTGGGAAGAATGGCGTGAAGTGTCGACCTGGCGAGTGCCGGATCTGCAAACCGATCAGACGGGGCGGCATGAACTTATCCCCGCACTCGGCGAGGAGGGTGCAATCTCCGCAACACTGGAAGATTGGGAAGATCGGCGCGCGGCGTATGCTGGCGTGATTCAAGCGATCCTAGGTTCCCCGACCGATCTCACGATTCCCGACCCTGAAGCGGAGGATCTAGGGGAGGAAAAACTCGAGGGATACACCCGAAAACGAATCCGAATCCGTGCGGAGCAGGACGACTGGATTCCGGCTTACGTGCTCATTCCGAATGCACCGATAGCGTCTCCCGCGCCCGCGATAGTCTGCCTGCATCAAACTGTCGCACAGGGTAAGGATGAGCCATGCGGGATTGAGGGCGATCCCAATCTGGCGTTCGCAGTAGAGTTGGTCAAACGAGGCTTCGTTTGTATCGCTCCCGATGTCATTGGGTTTGGCGAAAGGATTCCGGACGGGACCCAACCCTATCATGATAGCCTCGCGTTCTACCGGCGCCACCCGAATTGGTCGTTCATGGGGAAGATGATCTGGGATGTTTCGCGTGTGATCGACTACCTGGAATCGTTGCCCTACGTCGATGCGAATCAAATAGGGAGTATCGGTCACTCGCACGGCGCTTACAGCACCTTATTCGCCGCCGCGTTCGAACCCCGGATACGTTCCGCCGTGGCCAGTTGCGGTTTCACGACTTTTCGCAAAGATCCGCGGCCGGATCGCTGGTCGCATCTGACTGCGCTGATTCCCCAGTTGGGTCATTATCTCGACGAAGTGTCTTCCATTCCGTTTGACTGGCAGCACGTTCTGGCCCTGACCGCGCCGCGGCGGCTGTTTATCTGGTATGCGACGCGCGATACAATCTTTCCCAACACGGAGAATCTGGAAATCCTCATGGAGGAGACGCGATCAATTCATGAACTGTATGGCGCCGAAGATGCCTTTGAGGGTCATGCTTTCGACGGGCCACACAAATTCCCTCGTGATGCGCGCGAGAAGGCGTACCGCTGGCTCGAAGAGATGAGGGCTGATGATGAACGCGCATCGCCGCGGCGATAGGATGTCAGACGGATCGTGTCCAAGGAAAGGCGAAAAACAACGATGATAAGAACCATTCTTTTAATAGCGGCTATTTCAATGGTGGCACCTTCCGCGTCAGTAGCGGAAGAAACCTGGCTGGCAGGCACGGCGCAAAGCAAGATTACCCCGAAGACAAAATTTTGGATGGGTGGATTCGCCGCGCGCACAAAGCCTGCCGAAGGAACGTTGCATGAATTGTGGGTAAGGGCGCTTGCTCTCGAAGCGCCGGACGGTCCGACCGGGGTTTTTGTCTCGCTGGATCTGGTTGGGGTTCCAAAGTGGCTTTACGACGACCTGTGCGATCGCATTCGCGAGGATCATGGTATCTCGCGCGAATGGATCCGATTTTCAGCTTCGCACACGCATTCGGGACCGGTACTCAAGTCGGCGCTGACTGATATTTATCCGCTCGATAATCGCCAGCGCGAACTGATTGATGAGTACTCGCAGTGGATCGAGGAGGAGATACTGAAGACCGTCGATTCCGCACTGGCAAGCCGTACTCCCGCAAGTCTTAGTTCAGGAATCGGAAGCGCGCCCTTTGGCGTTAACCGGAGGACCAACGTCGAAAGCGAAGCCGTCGAGAAGCTCGCCAATGCGATTGAGCCAATTGGTCCGCACGATCATGACGTTCCGGTGCTCGCGGTGCGCACGCCTAATGGAGAATTGCGCGCGGTCGTGTTCGGCTATGCCGCGCACACGTCGGCACTTACGAGCAACTACCGGTGGTCAGGAGACTACTCGGGCGTTGCGCAAAACCTGCTCGAAGCAAACCATCCGGGCACAGTGGCTTTGTTCTTTCAGGGTTGTGGAAGCGACCAGAGCGCGCTGCCTCGCGGAACCGTGGAACGATGCGAACAGCTTGGCGCGGAAATGGCGGAAGCCGTCGACAATGTTCTTGGCAAGGACATGCGCGAGATCAAACCCAGGTTTGAGGCGGCCATCGACCTCGTGGAACTGCCCTTTGGAGATCAGCCGGATGAGGCTTATCTAAGGCAGGTCGCCGAACAATCGGATTACCGTGCGCGATGGGCTAAACGTCTGCTTGCCGAAACGCAAGCCGGAAAGAAATTTGCGACGGGGTACGCGGAGTATCCCGTGCAAGTCTGGAACCTTGGCGGGGATGTACTCTGGATTTCGCTTGGGGGCGAAGTTTGCGTGGACTATTCGCTCCGATTCAAGCGCGAGTTCGGCCCCGACACCTGGGTCGCCGGGTACACGAATGACGTAATGGCCTACATTCCGTCCCGCCGGCTTTGGGAGGAAGGCGGCTATCAAGCGGGCGCGTTTGAAGTGTATGGCTTGCCGGCAGTGCGGTGGAGTTCCGACATCGAAGATCGAATCGCCAGCGCAGTGCACCGATTGACCAAAGAGGTGAACCCATGAAGAAACCGGTCTCACGCAGGGAATTCATCGTGGGTGCTTCCGCGGCCGGAACGGTGCTCGCAGCCGCTGGCAAAGCACGTGCCGCGCAGGCGAAGCTAAAACCGGCGATTCTCGGAGGACCGAAGGCGCATCCCGAATCGTTTCCGGGCTGGCCCGTTTATGACGAGACGGATGAGCAGGCCTTATTGGAAGCATTGCGCAGCGGCGGCTGGTTTCGCAGAAACGGAAAAAAGGTTGAAGGCTTCGAAGCGAAGTTCGCGGAACTCAATGGGGCTGCGCATTGCCTCGCAACGTCCTGTGGAACGACCGCACTCACCGCGGCCATAGGGGCGCTGGATATAGGGCCGGGCGCTGAAGTCATTGTTCCGCCCTATACCTTTGTCGCGACGTACAACTGCGTCACTGCGCATCATGCCCTTCCGGTCTTCGTTGACACGGACCGTGCGTCCTTCCAGATCGACGCGGAGAAGATCGAGTCGGCGATCACGCCGGAGACGCGCGCCATATTGCCCGTGCATATCGGAGGGTCGCCCTCGAACATGGATCGCATCATGCAAATTGCGGACGAGCACCGATTGCCCGTCGTCGAGGACGCCTGTCAAGCGCACATGGGTGAATGGCGCGGGAAGAAACTGGGCACCATAGGTCTTGCGGGCTGCTTTAGTTTCCAAGCCTCGAAGAATCTGACCTCCGGCGAAGGCGGCGCGGTCTTAACCGATGACGAACAGTTTCACCAGGCGTGTTACAACTTTCATTACCAAGGCCGGGCAGATGAACTCTCCGGAGACAACTGGTCAAGCCGTGGAACGCGTGGGTTGAACCTGCGCCTGTGTGAATTCCAGGGCTCCGTGCTCTTGTCGCAGATGTTGCGGCTGGAGAAGCAGGCGGCCCGGCGCTCAAAGAACGCGGCGCTGCTCACCGAGTACTTTTCCGCAATTCCGGGCGTGGAGTCCGCGAAACTCTATGAAGGCACGACCGCGAGCGCGTGGCACCTGTACATGTTTCGATTCGACAAGGAGCAGTTCGCCGGCATGAATCGCGGGCAGTTCATCAAGGCACTCAGCGCGGAAGGTATCCCCGCCTCATCCGGATACCGCCCTCTGAATCGGGGAGACTACGTGAAGGGGCTCGCCTCGAATCGCCACTACAGACGGATATACGGAGAAAAGCGCATGGCCCAGTGGCTGGAGTCCACACTGTCATGTCCCGAGAACGACAAGGTGTGTGAAGAGGCGGTTTGGTTCACTCAAAACATGCTCCTGGGCGAGAGCGGAAACATGCGCAAGATCGCCGAGGCCGTGGAGAACATTCATGCGCATGCTTCCGAAATTGCGAAAACCTGAAAAGACGAGTGCAAACCGGGCTGACTTGAGGTCGTCATTAAGATGATTCGCACCATACTGATTGTCCTTGCATTTCCGCTCGCCTCGCCTGCGGTTTGGGCGCAGGATTCGGCCGACCGCAAAGCGGAGTATGTCCATGCCGTGACGCGGGGTGGCGGGCTTATGCCTTGGCAGGAGTCCGGTATTTCAGTAGTTGAGAAAACGTTTCGCGAGAAGATGGAAGCCCGCAAAGATGCGTTGCTCGCGCGTGGAAGTACCGAGCACCCCGTTCTTCTGAGCCCCGATCACATAGAAACAGCACGCCGCAACATCGCCGAGACGGATTGGGCGAAGGGCTGGCTCGCCAATCAGCGGCAAATGGCGGACTACATTGTCGGGCAGGGGCCGGATTGGATCGCGCACATGCTTCCGGCTGAAGCGCCCGCGCACGCTTACGGATTCACCTGTCCAAACTGTGTCGGCGATAAGAGCCAGGAGGCAACCGGCCGTTCGCTTTTCAGTTGGTCATACAAAAATCCGGATGAAATCAGCTGCCGAAAATGCGGCCAAGTCTATCCCGATGCAATGTTTCCGGAAACGGCGGTGCTCCAACTGCCGCGCCTCGGCGAGAGCATCACCTATTATTTGAACGATGCGGAGCGGGCTCATCCCGACGACCGGAGCGGCAAGCATTCCTGGTATTGGGTGGGTCATCCAATCCACGTGAGCTTCACCGGGATCATCCGCGAACAGAAGATCGGCTTCATGCGCACGGCGGCAAAGGCACTCGCCTTTTCGTATCTCTTTACGGAAGACCCACGTTACGCTGCCGCCGCGCGCGACGTCCTAACGCGATACGCCGAATGCTACCGCCAATGGCCGTATCGCGACTATTGGGACACGTACGCAGACTGCGATCCACTCTATGCCGCGTGGCACGACAAGTCCTTGCCCCTCGAGTGGAAGCGCCATCTCGTGGAGGACGCATACGCGAGAGACACGCTTGAGCAAGGGCGGATGATGCAGAACTACTGGGGTGCTGGGCGCGTGCATCCCAGCACGGACTCGATTAGCGGCCTACATCACTTGGCCGTGGCTTACGACCTGACCTACAGCGCAGTCGACTCCAACGGAGACGCTGTGTGGGGTCAAGATGCCAAACGCTTAGTCGAGCGCGACTTGCTCCTTGAGTATCTCATGGGAGCCGAACCCTACGTAGGGGGACCGGGCCAAGCGACCAACGCCAACAACAAGGCGCCACGTATTTATAACGCCATGGCGTCGGTGGGCAAATGTCTTGGTATCGCCGAGTACATGGACACCGCAATCAAGGGCTACGAAATCGTTCGAGACGAATCATTCCTCTTCGATGGTTTCAGCAAAGAAAGCCCCGCCTACACCAACATGTACCTCGGCACACTACTTGCCGTGCCCGAGACCTTGCACGGCTTTCAGTGGCCGGAGGCTTACACGCCCCGGAGCGGCACGGTCAATCTCTACCGCACCGATACGAAGCTGCAGCTCATGTACCGGCAAATCCTCGATACGGTTTTACCGAGCGGCCATTACTTACCACTGAGCGACACGCGCATCAATTCGCGTCCTTCCGGTCACATCGTGCAAATGGGTGTTCGGCGTTTTCCGGACTTGTTCGAAGGCGTCTTGCCTAGCTTGCGCGCAAGCAGTTCGAGCGAATATGCCCTCTTCAACCTTTCCAACGACGAACTCAAAAAAGACGGCGGTCTACGGCTGACCGAGACCTATTACCCCGCATGGATGACCTCCATCTTTCGCCACGGCGACGTTCCAAACGCCGCCACGATGACGCTTGCATTCAATCCGGCCGGCGGCCATCGGCACTACGATAACCTGGCGCTGTTCTATGCGGATCACGGCCAGACGATTCTCGGCGACTTAGGCTATGTCGGGGACATGCCCGTGAATCGTTGGATCAAAAGCACTGCGAGCCACAATCTCGTGGTCGTCGACAACGCTGGCCAGCGTCACAAGGAACGCACCACCGAGTTCCACATGCTGGTGACCTCACCACTCGCCTCCGTAATCGATGCAAGTTCTACCGCCTACAAACAATGCAGCGAATACCGCCGCCGTACGATCTTCATAAAGGGCTCGCCGGGCCGAACCTTCGCAATCGACATTTTCACGGTAGAAGGCGGCGCTAGCCACCGCTACCGCGTCTATAGCGAACTCGCCTCGAGCGATGCGGGGGCAGGCGGCTCCATCAACTTCAACGGCGTGAGTCTTCCCGCCGAACGCCCTCTACCCCAAGTCGGCGCTAGTTTGGCGGAAGAAGACATATACGGTTTGCGCGATGTGCGTAGCGGCGAGCCGGCTACGGCAGATTGGCAAGCCGTGTGGCGAGAACCCGATCGCGCGTATCGCTTGTGGATGTTCACTGATTGCGAACGCGTCGAAGCATCAAATGGTCCCGGACAACGATCCCTTGAAGAGAGTGGCCGCCGTGTTCGCTATGTGGACGCCGTTCGCGAGGGCGAAGGCCTTAGAAGTACATACGTCGCTGTGCATGAGCCGAGCGATCCCGAGGGCGACTTCGTCATCACGAACGTCGAGCGCCTCGACGCTGCAGAAGCCGGACCGAACGCCATCGCCTTGCGTATCGATTCAGCATGGGGTGAATATTTGGTCCTCAGTCGGTTCGACGAAAAGTCGACCGCCGGAGGTACAACATTTCAAGGTGATTTCGCGTTGATTCACCGAAGCGCGCAGAAAGAGCCGCGCCACTTGCTCGTTGGCGCGCGAGTATTTGGAGAAAAGAAAATGGCTCCAAGCTGGTCGGGAGAAGTACAAAAAGCGAATGATTACACGCTCAGCACCCAAGAGAGTATTTCCGTAGCAGTGCCCGATGCGGCCGGTGTGAAAACCTACGCCCGCGTGCGCACATCGGCCGGATGGACGGGATTCCCCGTTGACACCATTGATAACGACGTTGTTCAAGTGGAACGCTTTCCAATTCCGAACGCCGACAGAGCGGAAGTGCTTAGCGTAGTGTACAAGGATTAAGGAGGCTTGCGAGGCAGTCGTTTTGCCTAGCGATCCCCCATTACTTACAATTGCAGCTTAGAATTTTTTCTGACACCAGGAGTTTTCACGGTCTCGATTGAACGGCTCCAATCCGCTCGATGCGAACAGCGTACCCTCGCTCCGGCTCGGCTCGAATGTAATGCGGCTAATAACAATCGTTGTCCTCTGCTGTTTAGCGATAGTTGCAATTCGAGTCAGGCACCGGCTCAGACTATGGGACTGACGCTAGCCTATGCCCGAGATGTAACTGGCCTGTTAGCGGGGGACAGAATTCGAATCCGATCCTTCGGGTTTAGTCCCTAACGACACACCCGCATTCGACGATATTGAATCACTGGGTCCGACGCCCGCAGGGCATCGTGCTCGACATGCCGAACAATCACGTCTAACGGATGGATCTCGACGGCAACAACCTGACGACCATCCTGACCCCACCGTCTCCATTGGATCGCCCTCCGTGAGCGACACAGCGGTCGGCCCGGTCACGTACACGGTTACGTACACGAATGCGACCGCAGTCACCTTGGCGATGGGCGGCCTCAAGCAAGAAGAAAGGCCAACAGTCTATTTGCGTAAACTGTTGGCCTAATGATTCTTACTATGGTGGAGACGAACGGGATCGAACCGTCGACCTCCTGTCTGCCAGACAGGCGCTCTCCCAACTGAGCTACGTCCCCACGCAGTGGGTGATCGTATCAAAACCTTGGCGATGCAGTCCAGTGTCTAGCGTAGTCTTGACTGCCCCTGGTGCTGCGTCTATTCTCAATCGGTGTCCAACGCTTGGAGTATGTATACCGATGTCAAATCCCGTTTCGCGCAGAGCCTTCTTAGGGACCGCGGCCAGCGGTGCTGCGATTGTGGCCTCGTCCAGTAGCGTGCTGGCGTCTGAGAAATACGATGCGGTCGCATTAGAAAGCCCGATGCCATTGGCATCGCTTTCGACACCGGCACTACTCATCGATCTTGATGCGTTCGAATCGAATCTCACGAAAATGGCGGATTCATTAAAGGCGCGAGGCGTCGGGCTACGTCCGCACGCGAAGACGCATAAGTGTCCGGTCATTGCGCGTAAGCAAATTGAGTTGGGTGCAATCGGAATATGTTGTGCAAAAGTTGGTGAAGCCGAAGTCATGGCGGACGCGGGTGTCGAGGACATTCTGATTACATCTCCCGTTGTCACGAAAGAGAAGATCGATCGTGTGATCGCAGTGGCGAAGCGTATCGATCACTTACAGATGGTGATCGACAACGAGCAAACGGCCCGTGATTTCAATGACGCAGCGGCGGACGCCAGCATTACATTGTCTGTCATCATCGACCTCGATACGGGAACGCGACGAACGGGGATCGCGCATGGTGAACCAGCGCTCGCGCTCGGACACGTAATCGAGAAGTTGCCCGCGTTGAAGTTCGAAGGCTTGCAGGCGTATGCCGGTCACATCATGCATGTAAAAGGCTATGAGAAACGGAAGACACGATCGATCGATACGTTTGCGAAAGCGGTCGACACGAAAGCGCTGTTCGAAAAGAACGGGATTGAGGTGGCGGTCCTCTCTGGAGGCGGCACAGGCACATTTGATGTCGATTCGAACATTGAAGGGGTTACGGATATTCAAGCCGGGTCGTATCCGTTTATGGATATCCAATATCGAGCAATCGGCGATAGCGATAGTGACGTGTACGATTATTTTGATCCATCGTTGTTCGTGTTGTCGACGGCGATTAGTAAGCCTGTCGAAGAGTTGATTACATTTGATGCTGGTTACAAATCGTTTTCGACTGATGCGATGAAACCTGAATTTCGAAACCTGACGGGGGTCATCTATCACTGGGGCGGGGATGAGCACGGGATGGTACAGCTCAAGGAGCCGTCGGAGCCGGTGGAACTGGGTAGCAAATTTGAGTTGATGGTTCCGCATTGTGATCCGACGGTGAACTTGTACGATTTCTATCATCCGTATCGGAATGGCGTCGTGGAAGAACTTTGGCCGATCGGCGCGCGCGGGCGTTCGCAGTAGGTCATGGCGGACACGTGGAAGAATTGGTCGGGCTGGGTTGAAACGACGCCCAGTAAAATCGCTGAGCCGACTTCCGAGGATGAAATCGTTGCCCTGGTGCGCGATGCGCGGGCGGCGAAGCAGACGGTTCGCGTCGCGGGTAGTGGACATTCGTTTACGCCTCTTTGTACTGCGGATGACGGCGTCCTCATTTCACTGGATAGCATTCAGGGCATCATTGCAACGGACCGCGAGGCGCGCACGGCCACGATTCATGCAGGCACGAAACTGCATGCCATCGGCGGTCCGCTTCGTGATGCCGGCATGTCGATGGAGAACATGGGTGATGTCGATCGTCAGGCGTTGGCGGGGGCGGTGGGCACCGGTACGCACGGTACGGGTCATGGCATCGGCAATATCTCGAATCAAGTGATCGGGATGCGCATCGTGAATGGCCTTGGCGAAATCGTCCAATGCAGCGAAACGGAGAATCCCGAGTTACTGAAGGCGGCCCAGGTGTCGATTGGTGCGTTGGGTGTGGTCACGCAGATTCGTCTACGCGCGGTGCCGGCGTATAACTTGCACGAACGCACGTGGCAAGCCACCTTTGAGGAGTGCATGGGCAACCTGGAAAGACACATCCAGGAAAATCGTCATTTCGAGTTCTTTTGGGGGCTACGGGAAGATGCGTGCCTTGCAAAAACATTGAATCCAACCCACCGCGATCCCGATCCGCTCGACGCCTTCGAGAACGAGCGCATTGGGTTCAGCCACAAGGTTTTTCCGTCGTCTCGCAATACCAAATTCAACGAAATCGAATTCGCGATACCGGAAGCTAGTGGTCCGGATTGTGTGCGTGAATTGCGTCAGCTTATGAAGACAAAACACACTGACATTCAGTGGCCGCTCGAATACCGTACGGTCGCGGCGGATGACATCTACTTGAGTCCGTGTTACCGGCGTGACACTGTCACGATCTCCGCGCATCGGCCAGCCAATCGCGAATATGAACCGTTTTTTCGAGATGTGGAATCGGTGTTCCGCAATCATGAGGGTCGGCCGCATTGGGGCAAACTGCATTGGCACACCCGCGCCGATCTCGAACCGCTCTATCCGCAATGGGCGAAGTTCGACGCGATTCGACGTGAACATGATCCGGACGGCGTGTTTCTGAATCCGCATTTGAAAGCGCTGTTCGCTTAATCGATTCGAATGGGTACGCGGATTTTGCGGATTGGGCGGATTCGCGCGGATAAGTGCTACTTGATCGCTCTCATCATGCGGCGGTAACCCTCGCTGGGGATGGCAGCCTACTAACTGGTGTCGGTGCGTTGCAGCCGGACGTCCATCGGACGACTCTTCTATCTGCGAGACAAAGGGTATTTGATTGACAATATTGAATGTAAGTCACTGTTAATCAATCGCTTGTGAATTTCACTGTGGACACGGAGAATGGGTAGATAAACGCGAGGGCCGACGCATCCGCTACGCGGCTCGCTGGAAAGGCGCAGAGGCGCAAAGGACCTGCGGTCGACGTATTGAGGCGTTCGTTTTCTTTGCGTCTTCGCGTCTTTGCGTTTCTAGAACATGTTTGTTTAATTTCTAATCGACCGAAACTGTGCGAGGAGATTGCCACAGTCGCCGGGGGCTCTCGCAATTAACGGTAAATAGGAAATTGGTTGTCATTCTCCTGGTCACCGACGTGGGAACAGCGGAATCTGTTTAGGATCGCTACCTCGGTGGTGGTGGTGGGAAACCGCCGGGGCCATGTGGTGGTGGTCCGCCGTGAGGTGGTGGGTGATGTCCGGGGCCGCCTCCACCGCGGCCGCCGGGGCCACGGCCTCCTCTTCCACCTCGACCGGGTGGTGGTCCTCTGCGTTTGAAGCTGTCGTCGGGGGTGCCTCGGAAGAAGCGTGGGATGAAGGGGTAGTTTTCCGTAATAAAATAGTGGTATGTGCCGTCGGGGAATTCGGGGGTGACGCCGGTGCGTCCGTTGCATTCGTCGAGGTCGCCGTAGTTTTTGATGAACTCGAAGTCTTCGACGAAGGTACCATCGTATTCGCCGCCTGGACCGTCGGGGCGATTGCCGCGTTTTAGTTTGTAGGATGATCGAACTTGTTTACTGCCGCTTGACGAATCATCGGGATCGATGTATGCGTAGGGGGCGTAGATTGGAAACCCGTCGGCGGCGTAGCCGAGGAGGGTCATGTCTTCACCGTGGTAGAGGCGTTTGGCCAAGCCGTTGGGGTAGCCGTGGTAGTGGTAGGTGCCGCCGGGTTGGACGTGGGCGTTGTGTTGGTCCATACCGAGGTCGGTGAATCCAGTCAATGCTTCGTATTGCCAGCCTGATCGCGGGTCGCGATTCCACCATTCGGCGGCACTGGGGTCGAAGGGGACGCCGTTCACCGCGACGCCAAAGGGCATCATGCCGATGGGTGTGGGGCGGCCTGAAACTTTTGGATTTGTAGGTACGCGGTATTGGTGGAGTTGGGGCGAAATAGTATTGGGGTTGCGATTGTTGGGGAATTGGCCTGGGGTGTGATCGGGTATTCCGTTGGACGTGATGTGTAGATGGCCGCCGACTTCAGAGATGCTTACTTCGTTGGCCCAGGTTTGTGCGTATGCGAGCGCACACACCATGAGAAGAGCCGATAACGTGACGAGCGTCGTCGTAGCATGTCGTTTCAGTCGAATTCGTTTCATCAGTCCACTACCTTAGTTCATTCATGCCCAGACGGAGGCAAAAAGTTAGCCCACGTTCGTAGTACCGCCTTTAGGCGGCGTGTCCGCAGTAAACTGCCGCCTAAAGGCGGTACTACGAACGTGGCGGGCTGGTTGAAATTGGTGCAACGATCGCGCGTTTCGCCGTCCAACTGTATCCACTCAAAGAACCTCTACATTGTACATCGTGTATTGTGCCCTTCTATCGTAACGCGAGGCGGCTGTTTTCGATTACAGTTTCTTCATGTTTCGCTGTGCTTTTGCCACGAGGCGGTTCATGATGAAACGGCTGAATCCGGGGGCGATTCCTTTTAGGCGGTAGAGCATTGTGGATTCGAAATTGCAGTTGATGATGAATTTACCGCGGGCGAGTCCGTCGAGAAAACGACGGGCGACTTCATCTGCTGGCATGAGTTTGGCTGCGCCGGAGAGGAATTTGGTTTCGTAGGGTTTGGTGATGTTTTCTTCGTCGAAGCCGGGGGTTTGGGTGTCGGGTGGACAGAGGACGGCGACTCGAATGCCGCGAGGCGCAAGTTCTTGTTGCAGGGATTCGGCGAATCCGATTTGCGCGAACTTGGTGGGGGCGTAGCTGGTGAATCCGAATGCCCCAAGGTATCCGGCGACGGACGCTGTCACTGATATAAACGCGCCAGACTTAAGGTGTGGTAACGCGGCCTTGGTGGGGTACACGCTCCCGAGGTAGTTGACGCGCATGGTGTGCTCGAATTCCTCTGGAGGAATATCGTCGAAGTATCGGGGAATAGATAGTCCAGCGTTGTTGACTACGCCGTCGATCCCGCCGAATGCGTCGCGCATTTTTGACACGGCGGCTTCAACTTGATCGTAGTCCGCGACATCGCAAGCATGCGCTTCCACCCGGACATCCGGGTTCGCGGCACGAATCGCCGCGGCCGTTTCGTCCAATGCGTCTTGTCCGCGAGCAACGAGAAACACATTCGCCCCGCGTGCGGCGAGTTCCTCAGCAATGGCTCGGCCTATGCCCTTTGAGCCGCCGGTAATGAAGATGTTCTTTTGACTATATGTCAAGGAATCAATCCAAACTCTTTATCAACCAAACTTCGCTGACGAGCGTGCCCCAGCCGCCGGTATTTCGCCAGATGGAAATGTCGGAAGCGAGCCCCTCTCCCACTCCAGCCTGTTTTTTCATCCATAGTGTTAAATCGCCATCGTCGGTTTCGTCACGCGGGATGTCGTACTCGAAGAATTCGGCGTCGTACTCTGGGAGCTCGAGGTTTTCTGCGAGAACGGTATCGTCGGCATAAATTGATTGGCTGGTTTGAGGCTGTTTGTCTGCGAATCGGGGTAAGTATCGGGGCCTGACCAGTGTCAATCGAACACGATATGACGCCTCGGGATCGAGGCCGGTATATTGGAACGCGACGCCGCGCGCTTCGTCGGTTGTGAATGCCATGGTGCGCTGGGAAGGTCGATTGGCATTGTTGAAACCGCCGTCGCCGAAGGGCCAACCGTAGATCAGGTGCGGCGATTGTTCCGGGACGCCGGCATTGTCGTAGAAGCCACCGGGGCCTGGGTCTTCGTAATTGATGATTTGGTACGCGCGTGCTCGGTGCTGTGCGGGCGTTTCGGAATCCGTCGCGCGTTGCGCTTCCCGTTTCATCCAACCAAACCCGTGGTAATCTTGTTCGAGGTTGAACAGCCCGACATTACGTACACCGAACAATAGATCGCTTTCCTCGCCCAACCTTGCGGCTTCGTCTTTCAATCGTCGCATTTTGCGTGAAGGTTCCGGCAATGTCGCTTCAGCGACTGACTGCAACGCGCGTTGTAATCGGGTTGAGTCGATGGCCCGCTCTAACGCAATGACTTGGTCATCAAAAAATGCGCGTTGCTGCCGCACGTCAAGCTGGATGTATTTATCGAGGTACGCTTTTTGCAGGTATTGGCGCCAAAGATAATTGCGATCACGCAATCGTCGCGGCATCTCGTTCCCCGCTCTGCGGACGTGCTTTATCAGTCTGTCAATTCCGATGTTGTCTGCAATCGGCGTCTGCAAGTTTTCTTCGAGTATGAAGATGGCTTCGCTCATAGTGTTGGCGGCTGCATGACCAAAATGCGCGCGGGCGTATTCCGAAACGACATCCTCGACCAATTGATGAGGATCCCAGAACAGCCGTTGATATATCCATTGGTTGGCATGATCGTGGTGACCTTCTGAATAGGCTACATCGCCGATCGCAAAGGGTGTGGTCTTTTGGAAAACGTTGTAGTAATTGCGGGGACGCGCGTGAAACGTACGACGGTCATAGACCATGGCCATAGCCGGGTCCGGTCGGCGACCGTACATCCAGTAATCCCATGGCGGAGGGGTCGCGTAGTCGCGGTCAGCGATGAGTTCGTGATCCATCAAGCCGTATTGCGAGTAAACCCAGTGCGTGAGGTCCGTGAACAATAAAACCGATTGACCCGACGGGAGTTGGTGCATCATCTCGCGCAGGTAACCGCCGAGTGCGCCATGCCTCGAATATTCAAAAAGGTCCAGCCGATGATCTTGTCTTCGGCCGGGCGTCCACCCCATGGCATTCGAACCGGGACCGTAGACAATTCCGTCGAGTAGTGTGTCGGGAGTTTTCTGAAGATAGTCGAAGATGGCGCGGTCGCCCGCGTTGTCGAGTTTTTGATTTCCGATAAACACACTTGTTTCGGGATGGTGTTTCTGGAGCAGCCGCGCGTAGTCCTCACACAATCTCACGAACACTTTGCCATACGGTGCAGCCGCTTCCGATTCATCCCCTCCCCCATCACCTGACTTGATGTGAATGTGGTCAAACGCGGGCATGTCTTGAAATAGGTTATCTCGTAATCGAAGTAGTTCTTCCCGGGCTTCGGGAATGGCGGGACTCAGATAACCGGTTCGCCCAATGGATTCTTTCGCACGCCACTCTGGGGGGCCTGTGCCTGAGTTTCCATTGATGACAGTCAATGCGTCGAGTCCCATCGACTTTAAGTAGTTAAACATCTCAAGATTGCCGACACCAATCTCGAACGTGTTCGCACCGGCGAGTGCATAGTCAACATGGGCACGTCGCCATTCTGCTTGAGTCCACTCGCGAGCGCCGGTCAATTGGCGCATGGTGTGGCCTTGCCCGACGATGAGTCCGCGGACCGGCCATCGCGGTGCACGGCGCAAGTGCAAGCCCATCGGAATCGAGACACCCGAATCGCTCACGTTAATCTGGCGCAGCAATTCGCCAATCGCATACAGCACGCCGCGTTGATCGACACCGATCGCGAGGACTGTGCACTGTCCACGAACGTTACCCGTGGCGAGGACGAATCCCTCTTTTCCGGGATCCCATGTCGTCGGTAATGCGATGCCTAAATCTGCGGCTCGGTAGGCAAGTTGGTCATGGGACGCTGCCGTGCCGAGGTAGCAAACGATGTCAGCAGCTTCAGCATCGTCGATGAGTTCGAGCGTGTCATATTCGCCGAGTCGTTCTTCCAGCAGAGCCACGTACTGTTGTTCAATCAGGCTGACATCGGGCCCCGAAATTATTGATGCGGTCGCAATGGGGTTTGCCGTTACAACCGACGCCACACAAAACAACACTGACATCATTGCGTTCTGCTCCGTTCTTCCTGCACGATACCAATTCTCAAACCCAGAACGCCATGCATTCGGATGCGCACCTGATACAGTTCCATTGCGCGCGCCTGCAATATTCTCGAAACAGAGGACTTCTATAACGATGCGTGGAATCATCACGGTATTAAACACGCCATTCACGGCGGACGATCAGCTCGACTTGCGGGGTTTGAAAGCGAATATCCAGAACGCAATCGATGCGGACGTTGCTGGGTTTCTTGTGCCTGCGCTCGCGAGCGAGGTGGATTCGTTGTCGGGAGATGAACGGGCGGAGGTTATCGAGGCGGTTGTGACGGAGAGTGCGGGGCGGGTGCCGGTAATTGGAGGGACGGGGGCTGCATCGCAATCCGCACGCGTTCTTCTCGCGCGCCGCGCGATTGAACTGGGGTGCTCGGGTGTCCTTGTAAATATGCCTTTAGAGGATGAGGCGACTTTCGAGCGGGACCTGTTGGAAATCGATTCACTGGAGCCGGGTTTTATCATGCTTCAGGATTGGGATCCGGTTGGCACTGGAATGCCGGTGCCGTTTATCGCGCGTTTGTTCGAGAGAATTCCGCGGTTTACGTGGCTCAAGATTGAAGTGATTCCGGCGGGGCCGAAGTATTCGGAGGTAATCGAGCGGACGAGTGGCGAATTGCGGGTGGCGGGTGGTTGGGCGGTGATGCAGATGATTGAAGCGTTGGATCGCGGTGTCGATGCGTTTATGCCTACGGGGATGCACCGCATTTATACGACGATTTTTCAGTTGTACGTTAGCGGTGATCGGGATGTCGCGCGAGATTTGTTTGATCGGGTGTTGCCGGTGTTGGCGTTTTCGAATCAGCGGTTGGATATTTCGATCGCGTTCTTTAAGCGGCTGTTGCACGCGCAGGGCGTCTACGCGACGGACCGTTGTCGGGCGTCTGTTCCGGCGCTGGATGAAATACAATCGCGTATCGCGGACGAGCTCGTTTCTAAGGTTATCGCGATAACGTCGGAATTGGATCGCAATCAGTCAATCGATTCAGCGAAATAGGCACTGTTTTGTACGAGTGCTGTTGTCGATGAAACGAACGCATCGATCAACGGTTGTAGATGTCGGGTTGCGGCGATTGTGACGGATCGGGTCGCGAACATGATGGCGACCGCCATGGTGCCGCTACTGTAGGTTGCGCCAACGCCGCACACGGTTTTGATTCTATAGTCGCTGACGAAATCTTGTGCGGGAATGACCAATCGCCCTTTCGCGTCTTTTTCCGTCGTGGCGTTGGGGACATAGAAGAATCCGGAAAGTTGGGCTGCGCCTGGGACGGCTGATCGTAGATCGACCGCGTCGACCCAATCGATGCCCACGCCCATCTGTTGGAGCAACCGTGACACCATGGGTATCGCGTCAACGAAGGCAGAGGAGACGAGCGGAATCCCAATATGCCCGTGGGATTTCCGGCGGTCGCACCAGGCAGGTTCTTTGCCGGTAGTGCCCATCAATGAGAGGACTGGCGTCACTTCGCGCAACCGGTCAGTGACGCCGTTGTCGTCGGCGATCGCGTGGACGAACGTCCGGTTGGATTCGGGGAGGTCTCCGTATGCCACGGTGCAGTAAAGTCGAACGAGTGCGGCGTCTTCTTTGAAGTTTCCGTATAGGGTGTCGGTGAATACTTGGGACGCTTCGTCGAGCGCTTGACTGCCGACGATGCCGGTGTCAAGACGCTGCTTGGTAGTCGCGATATCTTCGCGGGTCAGGGAGGAAAGTGTGGCCATGGATTGCCTCCTTTCGTCTGAGCTTAGATTGGAATCGAACCAAGCCCCGTGCTAGCCACTCGTTAGCATACGCCATTTATCGAAAAACGGCTATGGATAATTATTCGTGGCGGAGGGCGACGATGGGGTCGAGATTGGCGGCTCTGATGGCGGGGTATAGGCCGAAGATGACGCCGACGGCCATTGAGATGCCGACGGATAGGCCGAGGGATAGGCCGGTGACGACGGTGGGCATGCCCGCAAATACCGTAACGGCCCAGGGGATTGCAAGGCCGATCAAGATGCCGATGAAGCCGCCGGTGGTGGAGAGTACGATGGTCTCGATGAGGAATTGAATGATGATTTGGAGTTTACGGGCACCGATCGCGCGGCGAACGCCAATTTCGCGGGTGCGTTCGGTAACGGATGCCAACATGATATTCATGATGCCGATGCCGCCGACAAGGAGTGAGATACCGGCGATGGATCCGAGGACGATGTTGTAGGTGCGTTTGGTGGCTTCGGCTTGGCGAAGGAGCGCAAGCGGTACGCTGACGTCGTAGTCGGTCTTTTTGTGGAAGTGTTTCATCATCGACTCAATGCCCGCAGCGACAGCTTCGACGTCGTCGTTGGATCGAACTTGGACGATGAGTTGGTGTAGTTGAACACTTTCGCGTTCGAACGAGCCGGTGGTCATCCGAAAGACCATATCTCCGAATCGTTCCCGCGCAACATTTATTGGAATATACGCATCAACTTGTTGATCCGGCGTTTGAATACTTCCGCCCTGGCCGGAATCGCTCTTGACGATGCCAATCACTTCGAAACTGTTCCCTGCTATCTGCAAACTCTCGCCGATGGATTCACGGGTGGCTAACACTTTACGTGCACCGAATTCCGTGAGGACAACGACATTTGATACGGTCTGCAAGTCGCGGGACAGAAGTACTCGGCCTGCGGCAACATCGCGTGCGACGAGGTCGAACCATTCGGGTGTGGTGCCAACGATGCGTAGCTCTAGTGATCGATCGCCTAGTCGGGCTTCTTTTCGTATGATCTTGGCGGGGGCTGTTCGTTCAACGGCGTCGAAGGTTCGCGCGATCCGCTTTTCATCGTCGTAGGTGAGTCCATACATACTCATCATCGAACGTTTGTTGGTCGCTGCTTCGTCTTCGACGGGTTTCTTGGATTGGAGGATGATATTCGAGCTACCGAGTCGGCGAATTTCGTCGAGTGCGGATTTGCTGGCACCTTCGCCGATGGAGAGCATGGCAATCACGCTGGCGACACCAAACACAATGCCGAGCATGGTGAGAAATGATCGGAGTTTGTGGAGGAGTAGATTCTTGATGCCGAGTTGTGTGTTGCGAAGCAGCCGCAGCTTTTCCATAGGTGGACCTTCTTAGCGAGCGTCAGGGTTAGTCTTGTTCAATGCGCTCGATTAACCCGTCGCGCATGTGCACCCGGCGTGTCGTGTGAGCAGCGACTTCCGGTTCATGGGTCACCATCAAAATGGTCTTGCCCTTCGCGTTAAGGTCTATCAACATGCCCATGATCTGTTCGCCGGTGGACGTATCCAAGTTTCCGGTGGGTTCGTCCGCGAGAATGACTTGGGGGTCATTCGATAGTGACCGGGCAACAGCGACACGTTGTTGTTGTCCGCCGGAAAGCTCAGTGGGTCTATGATTCAAGCGGTCTTCAAGCCCTACACTTTCCGCGAGCATTTCGGCTCGTTCAGCGCTTTCTTCCTTTTCCCATCCGAGATAGAACAGAGGAAGTTCGATGTTTTCGCGGACGGTTAATTGTGGAATGAGGTTGAAGCTTTGGAAAATAAAGCCAAGGTGGCGCAATCGAAAATCGCTGAGTTGATCGTCGTTCATGGTTGCGACGTCTTGCCCGGCGAGCATGAACTTGCCGGAAGTAGGGCGGTCGAGACAGCCGAGTAGATTAAGCATGGTGCTCTTGCCGGAACCGCTGGGCCCCATAATGGAGCAGAAGATTCCTTCTTCGAATGAGATGGTGACGCCGGCGAGGGCGTGCACTTCTTCTTCGCCCATGACGTAGGTCTTGTGGACGTCTTCGAGTTCGACGACGGTCGTTTGCGCGCTATCCAGTACTGCCATGCGTTGTGCGCCGCTAACTCGACGGTCCGCCGCCTGGCCCGCCGCGCCGACCTCCGCCGCCACCTCGGCCACCGCCTTCTCGCATACGCTCCATCATCTTTTCGCGATCTTCAGGGGACATATCTTTCATTCGATCTTGCCATTGCTTGCGCATGTCATCGCGTTGTTCGGGTGTGGCGTTTTCGTATTTCTTGCGCATGTCTTCGCCGCCGCTTTCCGGTCGCGCTTCGGGGCGTTTGCCTTCTGGTCTAGCTTCGCCCTCCGGTTTTTCCTTCATGGGTGCGAGCTTGGTGGTCGGACTAACGTATTCTTCATCGTCCAACGATCCGGAATCGGAGAGGGGCGGGTTGAGCAATACTTTCTCGCCCTCGGCTAGGCCATCGATGATGCGAATCATTCGATTATTGTCCAAGCCGATTTCGACGGGACGGGCGGTGCCGTCCGGCAGGTATACGACCGTCTCACCTGAGAGTCGAACCACCGCTTGGACGGGAACGAATATGGCGTCTTCATATTCCTCGACGACAATCGAGGCTTCGCAACTATTGCCGGATCGCAACCCTTGGGTGTCGCCTTCGATTTGGACGTGCGTGTCGTAGATCTTCAAATCGGGATTCATCCATTGACTCTGCGCATCGGGCATCGGAGCAATAAAGCTCACCCGTCCGTAGTACTCACTGCCTGGAATCGCATCAACGGTAATCCGTACCGGTAATCCGTCCCGCACTTTCGAGAGGCTCGATTCGTGAACGTCCAGTTTGGCCATAAACAAATCGGTTGTGGGTAGATGAATCAGTTCTTGTCGTTCGCGTACCATCGACCCTTCTTGAAGGGGTTCTTCTCGGCCACGATAGCTGCCTTTGCCTGATGTCGCGTATACGACTGTTCCGGCGGAAGGCGCTAGGATTTTGGTCGCAGCTAAGTTATTCCGATGGTCTTCGAGCTTGGATTCTTGTCGATTGAATTCCAGTTCTCTCGCCTTTAGGCTGGCGTCCGCTTGGACTACGTCAGCCCTGGCCTTGCGCCCTGCGCGCTCTAAGGCCATTTCGGCCTGGCTTACGCTACTTTCGAGTTCGGCCATCGTCCGCTTGTAGGTGAATTCGGTCAACACCATCTTCGCTTCTTCGGCGAGTTGCACGTCAAGTTGCGCGCGGAGCGCAGAAAGCCTATCCCCCTCCAACTCGTCCGACGTTATGAAATCTTTTTCAGCGAGCCGTTCGGATCCACGCAAGGTATTTTCCGCTCGGCTGAGGTCACCTTTTGCCAGGGTTACTTGTGCGTCGGCCTCTTTCGTCTGAGCGGGATAATCGCCTTGTTCGAATTTGGCTAGATCTAGTTTCGCGAGTTCGAATTCTAAATCAGCAGCGTCAACGTCGCTCTTCGCTTGGTTCTGCGTGACGGCAAGTTGTTCGGTCGCGGTTATCAGCGCAGCGTTCGCGTTTTGAACTTGAATTTCTTGATCAACGACGAAATCTTCGAATTCGCTGCCGTCGAGTTGAACGAGTAAATCGCCTTCTTCTACTTGGACGCCTTGATCGATTAGCCAGAGCACAGCGACGCCGCCGCGAGTCTGGACCTCACTCTTGACGATCACGACATCCTGCGAGGTTATAGACCCAGAGACGTTTACCGTAATTGGGAGCGGACCTCTGCGAGCGGCAAATGTGGCGAGGGCGCCTTCGGGTAGGTCCTCGCCTTGAATGCGGGCTCTTACGACGCCGCCGAGGGCAACGAGAGTTACGCCGGAGATGACTACGGCTGCAATACCCATTCGACTGAGTTTTCGCGGGTTCATTGAAGATCCTTGTGCGCTTCGTTCCGAAGCCGGGCTGGCATCCAAGCTTCCTAAGTATAACGTATTCAGTGGTTTCGCGCGAAATGGTCGCTGGGAGGGCCGTCGTATGGATGGCCGCTCCTGATGACATCTATCTGTTCTCTGGAGTGCGCGGGATGGTGATGTCGGTTACACCGTGGGGCGTTCGTCACCCCGGCGGAAGTAGTTTGGTGACAAAGGTTTGTCGGGTACCGTCGGGGGCGAGTGCTGGGATGGCGATGGCGGTACCATCGCGGTTCCAGCAGGGGGCGGGATCGATGCGGAGAACGCCTGATCGATAGGGTTCGTAATCGAATAGAGGCGAGTGGATGTAGCGGCCCGATTCGAGCTCGATTAACGTATATCGGTCTCTGCCTTCGTGACGATGGCCATTCGCCAGCCAGCGGCCATCGGGCGATAGGGCAACGTCGTCGCCTGGACGGGGGATGGACTCCCGTGTACCGATGGTACTGGCCACGGTGTTGACCTTTGGATCGAACAGCACTTGGCGGCCGTCGATGCTCCCAATAATGAGACCGCCGGGCGCCCATTCTGGGTGACCGCCGAAGTGTTTCAGTGGCAGATGGAGATTTTTGCCATCGGAATTCATGGTAAATGGAACATCTATTCGTGTCTCGCGCGTTCCGCTTCTGTCCCAACCGCCACGAACATAACAGAGGACTTGGTCGTTTTTCCGGCTCCACAGCGAATGGTTAATAAATAACCCCATGTCGGCGACTTGGGGATAAATCGCGCGCATTTCGTCCGCGAGTTGATGGTAGGAAATCAGTAGCGTACGTACACCCGTTGCCACATCGACTTTGAACACGCCGTCGTTCGAGGGATGCTTCTCCCCCACCGTCGTATCGAGCGCACCGGGGTAACCGGTCACTGGCCTCAGCCGGCCAAGACGTCCATAGTTTATGGCGAGGAATGTGCCGCCTTTTTGTGCGACACCGCTGTTGCCGACGTGTACGTCGTCGAACCGGTATTCGCGGATACGTTCGCGTTTGGTGATGTCGTATAAACCGCAGAACACAGCATGTGAGTCGGGATCGCGGTCATTGAAAAAGAATTGGGTGTTCGGTGCGTCGGGATTCCAGTAGAGCATGGTCCCCTGTTGGAAATTCCAAGCGCGGGTCTCCCCCACTTTCTCGACGCGGTAGTCGTTGTGCGTATCGAGTAGCACAATATCCGCCGGTTCACCGGGTTCGGGCATGCGGTCCTGGAAACTCGTCCGCAACATAACCATATAACGACCATCGCCACTCCATGGGGTATTGCCGACGTGACCGATATAGCCGTAGAAATGGTGTTGGGGACCGTGGGTGATCTGGTAGACGTTTAGATCGGTAGCTTGAGCGAACGTAGCGACCGCGAATACAGGCAAGAATGTCAGGAAACGCACGAAACCCATGGCGTCTACAACTATCGTCCCTGACGGATTGGAAAGCAAGCCGGGAGATGCGTACATTTACAATGCAATTTAGACGGATAGGAATCATTAAACCATCGACACGTTAGTGACAGGCGCACAAGCCGCTGGCGGGCTGGGGCTATTTTTGCTCGGCATGATCGTCATGACCGATGGGCTGAAGGCCCTCGCGGGCGACACCGTGCGCGGGGTGTTGATGCGGTTTACGCGCAGTCCGGTATCGGGCGCGATGACGGGTGCGGTGGGTACGGCGCTGCTGCAATCGTCGAGTGCAACGACGGTTGCGGCGGTAGGGTTCGTCGGCGCAAGGCTCATCTCGTTTCCGAGCGCGTTGGGAATCGTGTTCGGCGCGAACCTGGGCACGACGTTTAAGGGCTGGGTCATCGCGCTGCTCGGATTCAAGTACGAACTCGATAGCGTCTTCATGCCGCTGATTCTTGTGGGCGCGATCCTGCGGCTATTCGGGGGACGGCGAAGTGCGGCGATCGGCTATGCAGTTGCGGGATTCGGCCTGGTCTTCGTCGGCATCACGATGATGCAAGATGCGATGAGCGGCCTGGAAGGAATCATCACCCCGGAAAGCCTTCCGCCCGACACCTTATTCGGTCGGCTGGCCATTGTTGCAATCGGAATTCTTGCGACGGTAGTCACGCAATCGTCGAGCGCCGGAGTAGCCGCCACGATTACGGCGTTGCACGCCCAGGCGATCACGTTTGAACAGGGTGCCGCGCTAGTCATCGGTATGGACGTTGGTACGACCATCACTGCGGCGTTGGCGACCATGGGCGGATCAGTTGACGTAAAACGGACGGGGTATTCGCATGTGGTCTACAATCTCCTAACGGCCGCTGGCGCATGGTTGCTCATTACGCCATTTGTCGCGTTTTGGGAGTGGTTTTCTCCTGGGTTTATACAGTCGGAAGGCGAGATCGCTATCGTCGCTTTCCACATGACCTTCAACGGAATTGGCGTCATCGCAATTCTGCCGTTTACGTCCAAGTTTGCCCAGCTGATGATTCGCCTCGTTCCGGAACGACCAGGAGCTCTTACGATGCGGCTGGATAGGTCGTTACTAGAACACTCCACTCTTGCTCTCGACGCGGTCCAAGAAACGTTGGCGCAAACATACGTGATCTTGCTCTCCCGGATTCGAACGCTGTTAACGCCGCCAACAAGCGAAACGGCAGACAACGTGCCGGAGCTGGAAGCGGCCCTTGAGAACACGTCGGCATTTCTCGATCAAATTCATCTGCGCACGGGTAAAGATCCGGATTGGGAACGTTTGGTGGCGCTCATGCAGTCTCTCGATCACACGCAACGGTTGTTGGACCGCTGCGACGATGACGATCTCGACCGAGTGGCGACCGCGCGTGATACGCCTGAACTTCGCGGCGCGTGCGAAGCGTTGCTTGACGGTGTAGCCGCAACGGCCCGGGCAATAGACACACAGGAGTGGGTCGGCGCACGGCGAAAAACAAAAGCGGCCGAAGCAGCGATCAGCGCCATCGTCACGCCGTTCCGCGATACGACCATGGCGGACATGGCGCGTGGCGACGTCACTGGGCGGCGGGGTGCGGAAATGATGCGGGCTTTGCGGTGGTTACGCCGCGTCAGCAAACACGTAGCAAGCGTGACCTTCTACCTCGAACGGGCTTATCAGGCCGCAGGAAAAGAGACGGCGCGTTAGGTGGACAAGTTTGCGCGGTCGTTGCGTTTGGACCAGAATCGCCGCACGTAGAATGGTCGTCCGTCGCTGAGGTTCTTGGCGCGGACGGCGTCTGCCCATTTTTTTAGGAGCTCGTCGCCTTTGGCGAAGGCCTCGGCGGAGTCAACGGGGTCTTCTACCCAGTCGGCCTCGGTGGCGTTTCGTTCGGGGATGAATTGATCGCGTACCGCTTCGGGGTTTTGCAAGACCATGCGATGGAATCGTTCGTGTCGCCACCAGAGTGAATCGTCGGCGGTGTCTTCGGGTGCGCCTAGGTCGAGCGGTTGATCAATTGAAATCGGTTTGAACAGTCCGGTGCATGGGGCTGCGGTGCCGGTAGCCCAGTGGCGAGGCACGCCGTTACGCGGCATGAACGTCACCCATGACGCGGTGGTTTGTGATGCAGCGATAATTCCGCCGGCGTGCATGCACGGTGCGACCATCGATCCGTTTATCCAACGGTATTTCGGATTGGCGTAGCGTTGCCCGTGGTCGCGAAGTGCTGAGAATAAATGGCGTTCGGTTGTTGTTTTTCGTGCGAGGTATTGCGTGCGCCATTGACGTCCTAGTGCGGAACATACGCGGGTGCGTAACATGTCGCCGTGTTTTTCGGCGAACCCGGGGATGGTCAACCCATTCGAGATCGTGCGCACGCCGTCGACCTGTTCGCGGGCGGTCTCTTTGCCTGCGGTCTCGACAACGTAGGCTGATGTTGGGTCTGCAACAATAAAGCTGTTGTGATAGGTGAAGTCGCGATGTTCGTGTCCACAACCGCCGCCTTGCCCGTGTTCGGCGATGAGCGATTCAATCACGTCGCACGCCTTTTCAGCGGTGTCGGCCCGCTCGAGTGCTAACCGCAACAAGTCCATCCCGATCAAACCGGTCTTGGCGTAGGGCTGTTTGGTGAACACGGCCTCGTTGCCCACTACAACATTGTGTTCGTTGCACCCCATCTCCGCGCCCCACATCCAGAACGGACGGGAAATCATGACGGCGTTCGTCTCGCGCACTTGGGGGATTTCGACCCACGTACACTTGAGCTTTTCGCCATCGGCGTGTTCAGCGCGGGGATGCCACTCAAGCCGCTGAGCCTCATTGGCGTCGCGATCGGAGTTCTTGGCGAACCAAACGCCGTCTTTTCGTACTAACGCTATCGTGTCACACATGAACACATCTTACTTTCTTCTTGGGGAAGAAGAAAGTAAGCAAAGAAGAACCATTGGCGCGCTTCGCGCGCGGTGGTGACCCAAGTATCCCAAGAATCACCCACGGACGAAGTCCGTACCCGATTTCTCTTTGTCTTACTTTCTCTTTTTCCAAAGAGAAAGTAAGTTATTTCGCCAAGACTACTTCTTCGTCCATGAACAGGTCTTCGGCGGAGTCTAGTTCTTCGATGGACTTGCCGACGGCTCGTTGTACGCGTTCGAACCGTTTTTGGAATTGGGACTGGCTGTAATTGATGTAGTCATCCGGCTTGAGGTCGAAGGGGATGTCGTCCGAGAACTCTTGAAACGCTTCGTCGATGAGCGCCATGCCTATGGGCAACAATGTGCTCATCTGGTCCTGGAACACGTCCATTAGTTTGGGGTCCGCGGCGATGAGACGGGCGATGAGGTAGACCCCGTAGGCAATGTGACGCGCTTCGTCCTGTTTCGCTTTGCCGACGCCTTCGCGCAAGCCGGGTCCGATCTGACGCTTATCGAGTACGTTATAGAAAATGTGGTAACCGGTTTCGGCGAGCATACCTTCCACGACCATGTTGTACGTGGCGGATGCACGCACTTGAGCTGCTGGGGATGGGTCATCACGCAATGCGCCGAGGGTCGAAGGAAGGATGTCGTAGAAGATGGTCCGGTAACTCTCTGTCATCAATGTTTCGTCTTTGGGAGGCCCGCCCAACACCGCTTCGAAGAAGCGGCTGAACATGTCGACGTGTTTCGCCTCTTCCCATAAGAAGGTGGTCAGGAACATCTCTTCTTCGATACGCCCTTCACTTGCAATCGCGCTGATGAGCGGTAACAGATCGAGTGTCACCGCTTCTTCGCCGGCTTGAAACTGTGTGGTAATGCGCAACATGTACCGGCGTTCACGTTCATCCAACGTCTGCCAATCAATCACATCTTGAGAAAAATCGATGTCCGCCGGATTCCAGACGCCAAGTCGTTTGGCTTTTTCGAATAGGCGCATCGGCACACTATCCCGATTCAGACCACGTTGCACGGTTGCGAATGATTCGTGTTTCATGAATGCGCTCCCCTGTCTCTGAATTGATGAATGGACAGGATAACAGGATGGACAGGATTATTGCTGTCTGCGGTGTTGGGGCCATAAAACCACGTTGGACGGCTCATATTGACAACCTTGCGCCATTGCGTAATCCTTGCTGCCCAATGGCGCAAAGTGTAATCGACGATTGCTGTCGAAAGAATTGGAAGTGGAGAACGTATGATGATGAAACGGATCGTAACGTTAATGTTCGTGGCGGCCTTTGCTGCAAGTGGTGTTGCAGTTGCAGCGGATGGCGATTTGTCGGCGGAAGAAAAGAAAGAAATGGTCACGCTGTTGGACGATTCGCTCGATATGTTTATGGGGCTTATTACTGGGTTGAGTGACGAGCAGTGGAATTTCAAAGAGAACGAAGACCGGTGGTCGGTGGGTCAGTGTGCGGAGCATATTGTGCGGTCGGAACGGGCGTTGCTCGAATCGGCGCAAGGCGCGTTGGAGAATGAGGCGGACCCTGAATGGGCGAAGAAGACCAAGGGTAAGGCAGACCTGATTCGTGGCGTGATGCCGAACCGGAATCCTGGTGGCGCAGGTGGTGCGAGTGCGCCGCAGGAAATTCGGCCTACGGAAAATTGGAGTCGAGCGAAAGTCATCGAAGAGTATTACAAAGTTCGGGGTGAAGTGCGTGCGTTTGCGGAGACCGTGGCCTTCGAACAGCCGATTAAGCAGCACATTCTTACGCATCCGTTTCCGGTGTTTGGTGATTTGAGTTCGTATGATTGGTTGATCTATGTCCCGTTGCACACGGTGCGGCATAGCAAACAGATGATGGAAGTGATGGAAGACCCGAAGTATCCGAAGGGTAAGTAAAACCGCCAGGGCGCAACCAATAGAATTCCTCACGCAAAGGCGCGAAGACGCAAAGAAACGTTTTTTCGCCACAGATGCACACAGATAAACACAGATGAGGACAACGGTATTCTATACTTGAATTACCTTCCCGCGACCCCAAAAAGCGAAACCCTCCGCGGTGAAGAGCATTCTAGTTGTAGATTGACTTCTGACCGTGCCACGTCGGCGCTGTGCGCCGCGACCTCCTCGCAATGACGGTGACGTGAAATTTTTGATCCCGAGAATCTAATAACTGCAGCAATGACGAGGGCATGATTTAAGTAAACCTGCTCTCTAGTTGGACGAAGAGCACGAAGAAGTGGTGTCCGGAATGTAGAAGTGCGTTTTCGTGCGCTTCGTGGTGAACTCGGTTTCTCTTTCTTTGCGACTTAGCGTCTTTGCGTGAGGAGATTGCTTCTTTGAAACGGATGATTCCCGTCGCATCGGCTGGGGGCTATTCGATCAAATCCAGCCTAGGATGCGAGATAGGCGCTTACGACTTTGTCCCCGAAATCCGACGTGTTAATAAAGGTGTGTTTGCCATCTGGGTCGCCGAGGTCGCGCGTGGTAAACCCTTGGCCGAAGACGTTGCGCATGGCTTCCCATACTTCTTTGGCTTCTTTGTCCATGCCGAAACTTTTTTCGAGCATGAGGGCGACGGAGCCAATCATTGAGTAGGGATTTGCGACGCCTTGACCCGCGATGTCGGGCGCGGAACCGTGGGATGGTTCGTAGTACGATTTTTCCGTGCCGATACACGCGGATGGCATTAGGCCAAGCGAACCGAGTAGTCCGCCGCCGAGGTCGCTCAAGATGTCGCCGAACATATTTTCCATGACCATCACGTCGAACTGACGCGGGTTGAGTACGAGTGCCGTAGCAGCGGCATCGACGATGACGTTTTTCACTTCGATGTCGTCGTAGTCTTTCGCCACTTCCGCGAGGACTTCATTCCACAACACGCTTGAGATGAGCACGTTACTTTTGTGGACGTTGTGCAACACTTTCTTGCGTTTGCGCGCTTCGTCGAAAGCGACGATGAGAATACGGCGAATCTGGTCTTCATCGTATTCGAGACGTTCGTGGACGAAACGCTTGCCGTCGTCGTTGATGCCGCGTTCTTTGGCCCCGAAGTACAGGCCGCCGACGAGTTCGCGGATCATCATGAGATCGATGCCACCTTCGACGACGCTGGTTTTTAGGGGCGAGAAGTGCGCGAGTTCTGCGGGTAGATACACGGGGCGAAAATTGGCGTAGGTGTTGTAGCGTCGGCGAAGCGGCAATAACGCGCCTCGTTCAGGCTGTTCGTCGACCGGGATTTTCTGTGAGTCTTCAAAGCTCAGCCCAATGGGCCCTTTAAGAATCGCATCCGCCTCGTCGCAGACTTTCTTCGTCTCCTCTGGAAACGCCTGCCCGCAATCAAAATAGGCTTGTCCGCCAAACGGCGAGAAGCGTAGGTCAAATTTAACATCCGCGCGATCTTCTACCGCGCGCAACACTTTTACCGCTTCGACCGTTATTTCCGGTCCAATACAATCGCCTTCAAGCATGGCGATGGAATATTCAGTAGCCAATGCAAAAATCCTCTTGGTGCTGGGAAAGAAACCACTTACTTTAACAAATGCTGGAACCGGGATCGAGATTGTTTCGCTTACCGTTCCTTGCTAAGACGTGCGTTCGCTTCCGACAGCGCGTCCAACAAATACGCGCGATCATTGTCCGGCGAAATATTCCATGTGGGTTCTTGAGCATCAAAATCGAAAACCCAGATCGCTGCAATTGCGACACCGCTCTCCTCAATCGCCCGCAAGAGCTTTAGATTTTCCGCGCGCGTCCATTCCATATCGCCTTGATCGGTACCCCTTGGAGCGCCGAATTCGCCAACGAACACGGCGTTGCGTGATCGGCGAGCCGCGTCAACGACCTGTTCCAGTACGTGTTCGTATGTTGTGTCATCGGCGTCAAAACGATTCGGCAGTTCCGTCGGGTACATGTGAACCGAAATTACGTCGAACGGGGCGGGGTGCGTACGCAATAATTCCTGCTGGAACTCCGACGGCGTGTCACGGGTCCATGAGCCTTCCGAACGTTGATGAGAAGCAGACGGCCTGGGCAAGCTGTGCCCCGTGATCACCGGTCGGCGCGAATCGACCGCGCGAACTGCGTCCGCGAAGATGCGTGTCGCAGTCAAGATCATGTCGCTCGTAAGATCATCCGCTTCGCTACGAGTAGTGCGAGTCCCTTTTTGCGCGATGACATGCGGACGGTGTTCTGCGGCATTCGGCAAGTCCATCTCAAGGTTGTACTCGTTGCCGAATTCCCAGGCCCAAATCGCGGGCGAGTCGCGGTAGCGCATGACGAGTTCGCGCGTATACCGGCGAATGAACGCTGCGGTCTCGCTGTCCGATTCCCCTAATGCGCTGCGGGGTTCATCGACGATGTCGGATACCGCACCGCTCCACCAGAACAAGCTGGGGATCAGGCCGATGCCGTGCCGCTCGGCGCTGCGAACGACTCCGTCGAGCCGCTCAAAATACGTGTCCCGGTCGTCCAGATACATGCGCCAATCCGACGGCCAGAATCCGCATGCTGCAAACCGGGCAAACGGTATTTCGCGGCGCGCTAGTTCTGCGAAACCCCGGTCGTAACTTCGGTCATCGGCATCCTGAAGTACGCGCACGAACGCACTGTAGTAATTGACGCCGATCGCGCGATACGGCTGACCGTCTTTCTGCAAGACGCCGTCCGCTGAGATCGTAATCGGTGTTGGTTGCGACGCTGCAATCAGCGTCATCGCTACTGAACTAAGGAAACGAATCATTGCGGTGACGACTCGCCCTCTTCCTCAATGAATCCGTGGTAGAGGCCCATGTAATACCCGAGGGTGTAGACCGCTCCGCTGGCGAGGCCGCGTCCGCTGCCGCCGGTGTTGAGGCGATAGGGGTCGGTGTTCCAATGGTTAAAGTGGCGTTCGTCTACGGGGAGCACTTTGCCGTTGACGCGATAGCCGCGGCCCGTCGGTCGTCCTTCGTCGAACGCGCGGGTCCATCTCGGCATCGCTACGATATCGGTTCGGTGGTCGTTGGCGTGTGCCCAGTCGTAGCGGTCGAGTGGGAACCGCTTGAGCGAGTCGATGGCGTCTTCCAACCAATCGCCGCCGGCGGAAATATCGTGTGTGCCCCACGGGTCAGTATAGGTCATGCCATCGGCGACGGCGGGGAAGCAGAAATTGAAGAACGGATTGAGTTCCGGTAATTCCAATCGCCAATAGCTCCAAAACGCAAGTGCATAGCGCGATTTCAGTTCCGGATCTTGTTCGTATTTGATGAGGCTGTAGAAACACATGAACGCCATTTCGTCGTCGGACTGGTTGCCCGTGCCGATGCCGCGCTGAATCTTAGGCACCATCAGGTTTTGGGCGTAACCATGTTCGTCGATCAGCGACTGCGCGATTTCGCGGTACTTGTTATCGCCGGTGATGTGCGCGGTAACGGACAAGTACGTCAGCATGCTCAGCGAATTCAGGCCGCGTTCGACCCACCAGTCTTTGTTGTTATTCATATCGCTTGGATTGTAGTGGCCCCAGCGAGTCGGTTCGCCGTCGTGATCGACCAGATAGAAGTCATGCTCCACCAAATGGTCGGTTAACGCCTGTATGTGTTTGCGCACGCGCGCCTTTTCTTCACTATCGGCGACGAGGTCGTAATACAAGGGATAGAAGAAATAGTGGCCGTCGAGTTCATCGGAACTCGTGTCGCTCTTCCAATACCACTCGCCATCCGCACTCGTCGGCCAACGTGGTTCGTATACCTTCCACAATGTTTCGCTTTTCTGTGATTCGCGATCGCGCTCGATTCGGCCATCGTTCGGATTGTGGCCGCTGGTCGGAAGAATGGTGCGCGCCACATAACCGGCAGGGGGTTCATGCGAACTTCCGCGCGTAACAGTGCCGAGAAACTCCAGCGCTTCGAATGCCGCTTTCGCACGGGCTTTCGATTCAGGACTTTTTGTCGCACCATAGGCGAAACACTCGCCTGCGCCGTACATCGCGGTCCACAGCCCGTCGTTGTCGCTATCGTGATTGCGCACTTCGGACGGGTCGCCAGGTGTTGTAACGCTTGCCTCGGCGGTGTAGCCGTAGGGCGTACGTTTGATGTAATTCTCCAGTTCGTATTGGTAATGATCTGCTTTCTTCGCGAGGGTCATCGGTGTTGACGCAATGTGAGAAACCCCACCTGCCGTGGCAATCCACGCGCCACCATCCTTATCAATAGCGATCGCGCGCACGTCATCATTGGGTAACCAACGTTGTCCTTGCCTGTACTCCCACGTGTCACCGTCAAATCGGATCGCGCCTTTCGTCGTGCCAAGCCAGACGTCACCGTCTTTTCCGGCTACGACGCAGGTGAAATCGTTGTAGGGCAACCCTTCGGCCCCGGTGAACAACGTCCACTCGCCATCAAACCGTCCGACGCCTTGTGGACTTGCGAACCACAGTCGGCCTTTGCTGTCATACGCGACTCCGCGCACATCGACCGGCGCCCAACTACGATTGCCATCGCTCGGAAACAAGCGTTCCCATACCGATATCGAATCCTTGAATTGAAAAAGGCCCGCGTCAGAGGCTATTGCGATTTGGTGATCCGCGCCGCGACCGGACGTAGCGACGTCAACCAATGTTGCATCGGCTCCGATGAGATCGGCCAATTCGGCGTCTGGCTCCCAGCCTGTGATGCTCACCCGGTAGAAGCCGCTATCCGCGGCGACGGATATGTCGTAGCCCAACAACGTAGGACTCGCTGCGATGGCGCGTGCACCACCAACGTGATCCGGAGTCGACATGACGGCTTGTCCGCTTGCAAGCGCGATGACCTTATTCTCATGGACGGCCAGCGCGCCATCGGGTCCATCGACCCCTAATATTGTTTCGACAGATGCGTTTGCGAAGTCGGCTACGCTTTCCCAACGATCCTTGGAGAAGTCGGACATTCCTTGCGCAGTTCCGGCGTAGATCTTCCGGCCTAACCTGCCTTCTGATATCGCGATCGACTGGACATCGTCGCTGGGCAAGCCATCGGCGGCGGTATAGGCGGTTCGAATCTGTTGCGGGAATTCGCCGATCGTTACGCTAGGTTGTTGTGCGCTAGCCGCGGTTGCAATCGCTGCTAAAATCAAAGTGAATCGCATTTCGTATCTCCGTTCGACTCTATAGCTGTCTTACTTACTTCGTACCCAAATGAACTCGCATGAAGAGATTGCCGCAGTCGCCACCGCATCCGCTACGCGAATTGCTAGGCTCCTTCTCAATGACGGTGAGTACGAATAGCGCGAGCCAGCCCTAAACCTCGTATTGTGTCGTTGTTCGGCGCGAGGGTCAATCTTGAGTGCCAAGGCTGGCCGAAACGTACTTAAAAAGGGCATAATGATTGATTGGCCTTTACTTCGTTATGCCAATCACAATGGATTTACCAGGAGAAATTTCCGTATGAGCAACGACGGTTCGAGCCCAGTCGATTTTGATCATTATTACCGTGGCCCTGCCTATAAAGAGGAACACCGTGCATGGGGTAAGACGCTTCGCGATTTTATTGAGGCGGAAATCATGCCGTATGTGGAAGAGTGGGAAGAGGCGGGCGAATTTCCGCGCGAACTCTACAAGAAAGCCGGTGATATCGGGTTGTTGGGCCTGGGGTATCCGGAGGAATATGGCGGCACGCCGGTCGAAGATAGCATGTACTCCATGGTCAGTTCCGAGGAGATGGCGCGGATTGGCGCGGGGGGCGTCGGCGCGAGCTTGCTCGTCCACGGAATCGGCCTCCCCCCCATCCTCGCGCAGGGTCCAGACGAAATGAAGAAGCGTGTAGCGCCGGCGGTATTGGCAGGCGACAAGGTTAGTTGTTTGGCAATTACGGAGCCGTCGGGCGGTTCGGATGTGGCGCGGATTAAGACGCGCGCCGATCTGATGGGCGACCATTACATTGTGAATGGTTCGAAAATGTTTATCACGGGCGGCATGCGTGCCGACTTTATTACGACTGCGGTGCGCACCGGCGGCGATGGATCGCGAGGCATTTCGCTCTTGCTCATTGAGGGCGACAGAGAAGGCATCTCGCGTACATCGCTCAAGAAACAAGGTTGGTTGTGTTCCGACACGGCAGCGCTCTCGTTCGACAATGTCAAAGTGCCGAAGGAAAACCTGATCGGCGAGGAAGGCCATGGGTTCGCCGGGATTATGTACAACTTCAACAGCGAACGCATCGGCATGGTCACGAATTGTGTGGCGCATGCGCGCGTATGTTTCGAAGACGCGTTGTCGTGGGCGCGTCTACGCGAAACGTTCGGGCGCAGGCTTGCTGACCATCAAGTCATACGACATAAATTTTCTGAAATGGCGCGTCATATCGCCGTGACTCAAGCATACTTAGACCAATGCGCCGCCCGCGTACAGGCGGGCGAATCACCCGTCGCGGACCTCAGCTTGCTGAAAGTTCAAGCGACGCGAACGCTTGAGTTTTGCGCGCGGGAAGCGAGCCAAATTATCGGCGGTGCATCGTACATGCGCGGTGAGCGCGTTGAGCGTATCTACCGTGAAGTACGCGTCAACGCGATCGGTGGCGGATCGGAAGAAATCATGCTGGATCTGGCGTCTCGGCAACTGGGAATTTAAGCTCCCTGGCGTATTTCGATTGTGAGATGGGTGTACCTTCTCTCTGGAATGGCGTTCTTGGTAAACGCCGATCTTGCATTTCGGAATTAAAGGTCTTAAAATAGACTATAGAAACAAAAACGAAATCAAGGAGCCTCGAACATGTGTGCCAGACAGATGCCGAAATTGCGCATCACCCTTCTATTTGTAGGGACTCTGGCGGTACTGCTCAGCGGATGTACCAGTCCTATTCCGGAGCAACAAGCGCTATTTGTTCGTACAGTCGAGGGCAATGTTTTCGACACGACGGCGGTGCGCGGCGAGTACAAACCCCTGCGCAATCGGCGCACCAATTTTGAATACAAGTGTTCGGAGTGTCACGAAGACTTCACGAGCCTACGCCGTCAACAGGATCTCCCAGGGGAACACGCCGCTATCTACGATGCGTTTAACCACGGCATCAATAACAGTTGCCTGAATTGTCACAATCAATCAGATCGCGATGCGTATATCAATCACGACGGATCGTCGATTCCAGCGACGGCGCCGGCACTGCTTTGTGCGAAGTGCCACGGCCCAATCTACAATGATTGGACCGAGGGTATTCATGGTCGCCAGAACGGTCATTGGGACACGGACAAAGGTCCGCGCACGAAACTCTTGTGTGTGCAATGTCACGATCCGCACAACCCAACGTTTCAAGCGATGACGCCTGACCCGCCGCCGCCGCACTCCCGGTTCTCGTCTGAGCGATCAGACCACGCATCATCGGCCACCGGGGAAGCGTTATGAGTGAAGCAACCCGTTCCGACACATCACGTCGCAGCTTCTTGAAGGCGGGCCTGGGCACGATGGCCGCTATGGCCGCAGCCGCGGGCGTTCTTGAGCCCTTGCGTAATCTCGAAAATGGCGTATCGCTCGCCGATTTCCTGCAACAACACTACAAACGCTTGTCGCCCGAGCTATTGAGCGAAGTGATGCTGCGCATCGAAGAACAGATCGGCGCGCGGTATGGGGCGAAGGTATCGGTAAACGACTACACGCCGATGGATGGCGTTGAATTTGGCTATGCGTTGAACCTTTCCCGTTGCAACGGGTCGCGGCGGTGCGTATCGGCGTGTGTGGAAGAGAACAATCAGTCGCGCGATCCGGAAATGCAGTACATCAAGGTGTTGGAGATGCCTTCCGGATCGATGGATATGGAGAAGGGCGACCTGCATTACGATCACGACTCCGTGCCGCAGGAGGGCAAATTCTATCTTCCCGTGCAATGCCAACAGTGCGCGAATCCTCCCTGCACCAAAGTCTGTCCGGTCGAAGCAACATGGCCGGAGAAGGACGGCATCGTCGTCATTGATTACAACTGGTGTATCGGGTGCCGGTATTGCATGGCGGCTTGTCCTTACGAAGCGCGGCGCTTTAATTTCGCAGAACCCGAGATTCAGGCGGAAGAGATCAATCCGAACATGGGGTATTTGAGCAACCGTGTCCGTCCGGCGGGTGTGGTTGAAAAGTGCCATTTCTGTTTGCACCGTACGCGGGAGGGGAAATATCCGGCGTGTATGGAGGCGTGTCCAACAGGCGCGCGCATCTTCGGCAACGTCCTCGATCCGGAGAGCGAGATCAGTCACATCCTGAAAAACAAACGGGTCTACATTCTCAAAGAAGACGCGGGCACCATTCCGCGATTCTTCTACTACTTTGACGCTTAACGATGATATTCGACTACGTACATTTCCTGTGGCGCGCATACCGGTTGAGCTTTTCCGGAAGCCGGGCGTTTTACGCCTGGATGACGGTATTGACCGTACTCACCGTGATTGGTGGTAACGCATACATGCGTCAGGTTGTCGAAGGGCTAACCCTTACGAATATGACGGACCAAGTTTCGTGGGGTGCATACATCGCTAACTTCACGTTCATGGTCGGGGTAGCCGCTGCGTCGGTGATGCTGGTCATTCCCGCATACATTTATCGGAATAAGGACATGCACGATGTGGTGCTCTACGGCGAATTACTTGCCATTGCGGCCATTGTCATGTCGTTGTTATTCGTGGTGGTGGATCTTGGACGACCGGACCGGTTTTGGCACATGTTTCCGATGATCGGCAAGTTCAATTTTCCGGGTTCGATGTTGTCGTGGGATGTCGTTGTGTTGAACGGCTATTTGTTATTGAATCTGCATATTTGCGGGTATTTGCTCTATATGAAATACCTCGGTCGACGTCCCACACCGAAGTTCTACATTCCGGTTGTTTTGCTTTCCATTGTGTGGGCGATCAGCATTCACACGGTTACGGCATTCCTCTACGCGGGGCTGGTTGGACGGCCGTTCTGGAATTCGGCGATTGTTGCGCCGCGTTTCTTGGGGTCAGCATTTACAGCGGGGCCCGGAATTTTGATCCTCACGTTCCAAGTGCTCAGCCGAGTGAGTGATTTTAAAGTCAGCGACCGCGCGATCAACTTGCTACGCCAGATTGTGACGGCCTCGCTTCTTATCAACCTATTCTTGCTCGGCTGCGAAATGTTCAAGGAGTTTTACTCGGAGTCACTGCATGGCGCATCGGCGAAGTATCTCTTGTTCGGGCTTCATGGACACGACATGCTCGTACCCTGGATTTGGTCGGCCATTGTCATGGAAGTGATCGCCGCGACGATTCTCGTAATCCCGGCGACGTTTCGCAATCGCGTGCTTCTCAACGTCGCATGCGTGCTTTCGATCATAGGCATTTGGATCGAAAAGGGCATGGGCCTCGTCATTCCCGGGTTTATCCCGACACCGTTGGGGGACATCGTGGAATACGCGCCGTCGCTTAATGAGACATTAGTCTGCATGGGTATATGGGCCTTCGGCATTTTGCTGTTTTCTTGGATGCTGCATTTGGCCATTCCAATCATGAATGGAAAGTTCACTAAAGATGGCGGACTCACCGCCTTATCAGTAAAAGGAGATTCGACATGAAGCGCAGGAACCGGGTTGTCATGCTTGTGACAAGTGTGGCGTTCGCATCGGCCGCTTACGGGCAGGGGTATATGCTCAAGGAGATTTCGAAGAAGTCGTCAGCCTGCATCGAATGTCATAAACTCGAGAGTCCCGTTATCTACGAGCAATGGGGCGATAGCAAGCATTTTCGTGGGAACATCGGCTGTTTCGAGTGCCACAAAGCGGATAAATCAGATATTGATGCGGTGCTCCATTACGATGAACACATCTCCGTTATCGTCAGCCCCAAAGATTGCGCGCGCTGTCACGAAAAAGAAGTCGAAGAATTTACGGGATCCCATCACTCGAAGGCCGCACGCATTCTCGGTTCACTCGACAACGTCTTGGCCGAAGTCGTGGAAGGCAATAACGGCTTTGTGACGCCGATGTTTCCGATGGGCGTGTCTGCGGCGGCAGTCAACGGATGTTGGCAGTGTCACGGTTCGGAAGTGAAAGTGATGGAAAACGGAAAACTGGATCCGGCTACGTGGCCGAACACGGGCATCGGTCGGATTAACCCCGATGGGTCTGAAGGGTCATGCACTGCATGCCATTCGCGTCACGCATTCTCGGTCGAACAAGTTCGGCAACCGGAGAACTGCGGGAAGTGCCACATGGGACCGGATCACCCGCAAATTGAAATCTACAACGAGTCTAAACACGGGATCGCTTTCCGGGCCAATATCGACAAGATGAATCTAGGCAGCCCGAAATGGATCGTGGGTGAAGACTACAGCGCTGCGCCGACCTGCGCCACGTGCCACATGAGTGCGACGAAAGATCAGCCCGTTACACATGATGTCGGCATGCGTATCAGTTGGAATAATCGGCCTATCAAGTCCGTCCGCCCTGAAGTGTCGGATGCGAAATTGGGCCTGCCGGGTAAAGACGTCCCTTGGGAGAAACGCCGGGCCAACATGCAAAATGTCTGCACGAACTGCCACAACATTGACTATGTGGATGCGTTCTATATGCAATACGATGGCCTACTCGATCTCTACCACGAAAAGTTCGCTGATCCGGGTATCGAACTTATGGCGGCGGCGAAACCGTTGCTGAAGCCGGTCGCGTTCGGCAATCGGATCGATTGGATTTGGTTTGAACTATGGCATCACGAGGGTCGTCGTGCGCGGCACGGTGTTTCAATGATGGGACCGGACATCACGCATTGGCACGGCACCTATGAAATCGCGAAGCACTTCTATACGGAGTTCATTCCGGAACTAGAAGAAATCGCGGAGAAAGGGCACGCATCCGGCGACGCGGACAAAATCAAGGCCGCCGAAACATTGGAAGCCAAGATTGAAGAAGTCCTAAACCACAACAACCACCGCTGGTTCCTGAATAAGCAGGACGATTCCGAGAAGCAAAAACGTCAAGAGCGGATGCAGGAGTTTAAGAAGCGATATGAATAGCGGCGCTGACCAAGCGTGTGGAACGGATCGTCGGAAGGACGATCCGTTCCCCGACCTGAATGCCGAGGAATCGGCGGCACTATTGGGTACGCTCGTCCAAGAACATGCGGAGCGGACGGCCGAACGCATCTTGGAACGAATGGGTGGACCGTTAGCGCAGGCGAACCTCACGCAATACCTGAACGACGAATCGTGCGTGCGCTATCCCGCGGAAGTCGTATTCGATGACGCCGGACTGGAGCCGAACCAGTTCGGCGAACCGTTCATGTCGGATGAAGATGGCCGACGCATCTGCAAGATTCACATTCATCCACGATTCGAACACCAGCCGGACCTGCTACCGTTTTTCGTGGCGTACCTGACGCCACTCGTCAATTACGGACCGTTGGTTTCGTCCGATATCTGCGAAGCATTCGGTGCCCAGATCACCGGCCAGGAACAGGACGTCTATTACGCGATACTCTGTCGTGCCGTAGATGGAGGTTGGTAGGGGCACGGAGTTTGTCGAATTCGACTCGCTATGCCATCGCTTCGGTATTCGTCATCCGACAACGAATGTGTGTTTCACTTTAGTTCTCCAGTGCTGCGCCTTCGCGTTGAAGTTGTTCGAAGAGCGCCTGTTGTTTCTCTTTCAGTTGATCGGCTTCGTCTTCGTCAAACTGCATCTGCGCGATCCATTCGCTGACCAGCTTCAACCCGTCGTCGGCGGCGAGACGTCGACCCGTTGGCGGCATCATGACGGCCGGATCGGTCGAGCGAAGACGGTTGATAAGAAATGAAGTTTCCGGACTGCCGGGATCAATGCTGAATCGGTGCCCTTCGGATCCACGACCGGCGGCCACGGGCGGTTTGAAGATACCAAGACGCACGGGGCTATCTTGATCGGCTGAAAGATCGAGTCCCGACACGGCGCCGGGACCGTGGGGATTGTGGCAATGCGCGCAATTGACGGCCAGCCACGCGCGCGCGCGTTCTTCAACTGTCCCCGATGCTTCCACATCTGACTGTGCAAAACGCGGAACGGTGGTCAGGTCCGGCAATCCGGTCAAACGTCCGCTGTCGCTCCATTGTTTAAGTTGATGTACGCCAACCTCTCCATCGGCAATTTCACGGTTGAGATTTGCGGCGGTCGGGCCAATCGGTATCATCTTGCCTTCGTTCTCGTGACACCGTTTGCAATCGTTCTTGTTCGGGACGATGTATTTGAGCGTGCGATCTTCTCCATCGTAATGCGTCCAGGCGACATCGATCATACCGCCGGCCACTGATCGGCGCGCGTCGGTCTGTTCAGCATTCCACTTGTATGCGACGCCGTCCCAGCCTTCCGTCAATCGCCGCATGACTCGCGTTTCGACGAGGCGTACGTTCTCATTCGGCTGGCGTAAGTCTTTCGGGTATCCCAACGTCTGAATGAGAAGTGCTCCGGGCGGAAATGCGAATGCTGTTGAGGCATCGTACTCGACCTGAGCACCTTCGGGCAGACGAATAAACCGTTTCACGACAGCGTAGTCTGCGAAGTGCGTCGTGTTGAGGTCGTAGGGCAGCACGTCCGCGTTCGGTATCTGTTCCGCGATATCCGCGAAGAGATTGTATTCGCTCAGCATTTTGGGCGCGGGCGTATCCGGATTGAATTCCGGCGGAATGACATCCCAGAAACCGTCTTCGTCTTCTTCCGCATTCACGTTCTCGGTTGCGGTGATGGATTCGACTTCGGCGACTGTCTCTGAAGTTGGCGTCGTGTCGTCGCCAGGACCGCAGCCGATCATGCAACTGCACGTCATCACGAATATGAGGCTGCGATGAACTGGAATGCGATTCATTATCTTCATCCTTCTGACCAATGTCAGTAGATCAGTCGGCGTCATTCGATAGATCCGTTTCGGCTTCATGCAATTGAACGATCCGCTTTTGGGCTTCACGAATTTCGTCTTGTTCGCGCTGCGCTGCGGCAAGTTCTGGGAAACGCATCTGTGCGATCCAATCCTCAATGAGCGCCAGACCTTCTTCATGAACCACGCCCCGGCCCACCACCGGCATTCGAACGCCCGGGTCTGTCGAGCGGAGTCGGTGGATGACAATGGAGCCATCCGGATCGCCCGGAATGATGGCGAAACGTGCGGCGCCTCCGCGACCCGCCGCGATGGGCGCTTTGTATACGCCGTATCCCGTGGGAAAAGTCGTGGTGTAGGAAAAGTCCAATCCAGAAGTGAAGGCGAGTCCTCCGGGGCTATGACAACTTGAACAGTTCATATCGAGATACGATCGGGCACGGTCGTTGAGGCTCCCGGTACTGGGGTCGTTCCAGATGGCCGCTCGGGGCGCGTCATCCGGGTTGTCGGGTGCGCCTTCCAGGAAACCCATCTTCGCCCAGTGGGCAAGCTGGTTCGCGATTCCACCGGAGTAGGGATAGTCCTTGTTCAAGTAGCGCGCTTTCATCGGGCCAAGGGGTACGAATGCTCCGTCGATTTCGTGACACATCTTGCACTGAACCCTATTCGGTACGCGCACGGTCAGATCACGCTGGGATCCGTCGTAGTGAATCCAAGACACGTCCCTCTGGCCACCCGCTAGCGCAAGATGTGCATCTGTTGCGTCGTCATTCCAGACGTACTGACCGCTAACCCACCCCTCGGTACGGTGAATGAAGACGCGAGTCTCGACGAGTTGCATACCCATTGATGCGTCCCGTAGGTCGTTGAGATACGAAACGGTCAGAACAACGGCCGCGCCTATGGGGTATTCGAAGATATCGGTATTCGAATAGCGAATCGAGGTCCCATCCGGGACCCAAACGAAGCGATGTAACGTCGCGTAATCCGCGAAGTGGGGCGTGTTCAAATCATACGGTACGACTCTATCGTTGGGTGTTTGCGCCGCGCTATCTTTGAACAGATTGTACGTACTGATGAACGCGGGCAGATCGCCCTCCGTGGGTATATGCACCGGCGGCATTGCTTCGCCCGCCGCCGGTACGGCTGCCACAAGAATTAGGATTACTAGAATGGAACTTCGCGGCATCAGTCGGTGTCTTCAAGAACAATCGGCTTGACCGGCGGCAATTCGCCGGTGAACGCCGTAATGTCGCGATTCACTTTCGCTTCTGTCGGATCCGCCAATGTAGTTGCACCACGCAAGTCCGCAAACGTGATCTCGCCATTTTCCTTGACGTTGTCATGCATTACGATGCGCGCTTCTTCGGCGAGCTTGCCGTCCTTCATTTTCTCGGGATTGTAAATACCGTCCCAAACGATATCGGGGATGGTGCCGCCGAGAATGATGCCCACCAGTTTGCCGATTTGACCTTTCGGGGCCGTTCCGGACGGACCAAAAGTGTTGTGGTGGATATGAACGCCTTCCGCATACGGATAGTAATTGGGATCCTTGATGTCGTTGCCCGAGGCGTAATAGCTGGCGACAACGACCCCGAAGGTGTCGTTATCGCGAATGTCGTTGTTGAAAACCTCTACATTCGAGTTCGCCATGATCTGGATGCCCGAACCTGCTGCCACACCGGCTACGATGTTGCCGGCCGGTGCAAAATTTTTCGTGTTGTTGCCAAAAATTTTGTTGTCATACACCCGAATATCGTGCCCGCGTTGCTGGGGCAGGTCCGGCAGGTCGAAGACGAGAAGACCTCCCGTATTATTCGTGGCAATATTGCCGTAGGCTTCCGCGAAGTGACAGTTCTCGATTTCGATTCCGGCGACGTTGAACTCCACGCGGCAGTTCCGAATGATGGTGTGTTTGGTTTGGCCCACATAAATGCCGGCATCCGAAGCGCCGATCGCTACACATCCGTCGATGAGGGTGTTTTGTCCGGAAACCGGATAAAGACCGTAGGCGCCGTTCGTCGCTTTAGGTCCGCCGGTCCATTCCGTCCGTACGCGGCGAATGACGATATTGTTCGTACCGTGGGACTTCATGGCGTTGCCTTTGGTATCGACAATGGCGAAATCTTCGAGCAGAACATCATCGCTTGTTACGAATACGCCTTCGCTACCGGCTTCCTGGTTCTTGAAATCCAGAATCGTTTTGTCCATACCCCGGCCTCGAAGCGTGACGTTGTCCACGTCTAAGGAAAGACCGAGGATGAAGTCGTACGTACCTTCTTCCAACTGGATGGTTGTTCCCGGTTCGGCCTCGATAAGCGCCTCTTGAAGTATTTCCTGAACATCTGGTCCTGGCTCGATGGTGATCGTGGACGTAGCGGCGGCGGTTTGCACCGGCGCAGGCGTAGGCGCTGCTGCAGGGGTAGGCGCTGCCGCAGACTCAGGCGCTGCTGCAGCGTCACTCTCCGGTGTCACCGGTTCGGGCGCGGACGTTTCTTCGGAAGGTGAACCGCAACCGGCGACCAATAAGATTGTCGCACCGATGACGGTGATGGGTAACCAACTCTTCTTTTTCATGACGATGATTCCTCCTCAGTCCGCAGTGGCACCGCTGCGATGAATTCATATGCCTTTGTATTACGGTGTGTAGTTCGTTAAATTGCCGTTGATCGGTCGCGCCCGATCGACGCGGCGACTCCGAGTTGGACGGTCACATTCAGTCTCGCTTCCTAATCGGATTCGGGTAGTGCCTGACCAAGATATCAAAAAATCATGTGCTAGGGGAATTTTTTCGCATTGGTTGGTGTATTCGGCCGATTCTGGGGCATAGGAGGATTCACAGGCCTGGAATAGGTCGACGACTAAACGGTATTCTGCCGCGCCGTGGGCGGTATCTGAAAGGGGCGTGCCACAGTGTCGAATCTGAATCGTTATGCCATGCCTGCGGTTTTCGCTGGCGCAGCATTCACTCTGGCTGCGACCCTAGGCTGGGTCGTTACGGATACCGTGCCTGGCCTGGCCGAATGGGGCCGAGCCGCAAAAATGACGGGCTCGTGCGGGTTCCTCGCAACCGCTCTGTTGGCTGGGGCGCTGAAACACCGATATGGTCGAATCGTGCTCTTGGGCCTCATATTTTCCTGGTTTGGCGATCTATTTCTCTCGTTCTCCGGCATGTTCTTGCAAGGTTTGGTGAGTTTTTTGCTTGGTCATATTGCGTATAGCATCGCGTTCGCCACGCACGCCATTCGCCCCAAGCAATCGGCGATCGCTTTGGCCGCGATGACCGTTCCGTTTATCGTCGTCGTCGCGTGGCTCTTCCCCCATCTCGGTGATATGCGGATGCCGGTGCTCGCGTATACCACAGTCATCTCGGTGATGTTCGTTTTGTCCGCCGGACTCGTTGGACTTCGCGGTGGCATGCTTGCTTGCCTTGGCGCGATCGCGTTTTGGATGTCAGATATTTTCGTGGCGCGCGGCGCATTCGTTACACAGGACGCATTCAATCGTGTCATCGGTTCGCCGCTATACTTCGGCGGACAAGTTCTCATCGCCTTGAGCATTGCGTATGTGGCGGTGCCGGAATCGTCGGACCGCGCAGACTAGGGTTCCTCGATCCACTGCACAGTCGGACGGCGGCGTCGAGTCTTTCGGCGGCGTCTCTTCCTACGCCAAGCCGACCAATCGTCTCGAATGAGTTCGAGCACACCCCAAACAAGTGCAATCATGATGAACACTGGGATCATTAGAATTATCCCGCCGCCGTTTCGGTCGTGAACCTGACCGCGCAAAACTTCATCACAACTACTACGAAACGCTGCGCTCTTGCTGGGACCAGCTTTCATGCGCGCGGCAATACGTTCCAGTAGCGGATCGACCTTGTCGCTGCGCCTTTTCATTCGAACTCCTTTCCAATCGTGCTGTGTGGAGCAATTTCCTTTTTGTGTTCTTCTGTACTTACCCAAATTTATGCATACTGGATTCGAACTCCTGTTAAAAACAGGAGCTACGTAGCGCCCAATTCGACGGGGCATGCAAGAAAGGTAAAAGAGGAAATGGCGCGACAAGAAAACCTGGAGACGTACAAATCCGGTTCATCCTGTAATTCTGTCTCTGTTTTCTTCGACGGGATAACAGGATGACCATGATGTTTATGGCCGCGGTTTCTTCGTGATCTTCGTGGTGAATTGATCGGCTAAACATCCACGCGCAGGTGCATGCTTTTGCGGCGGGTGAGTTGTAGGAAACCGTATCGAGACAGACTGCAACCTCGGCCCGTGTCTTTAACTCCGGTCCAGGGTAATGCGGGATCGACATAGTCGCACCGGTTCATGAAGAAGGTTCCCGTTTCGACTTGTGCGCCGACGCGCGCGGCACGTTCCGCATCGGCCGTCCAGATGGAGGCGGTTAGCCCGTACGGGCTATCGTTCATCAGGCGAATCGCTTCGTCATCGCTGCGGACTTTGGTGATGCCGATCACTGGGCCGAAGCTTTCTTCTTGCATGATAGCGCTTGCTTGATCGGCGTCCGCAACCACAGCAGGGGCTGCGAACCAGCCCTGACCTGGCACGTCGAATGATGTCGGGTCTACGACCAAGCGACCGCCAGCGTCCACCGCGGCGTCCACTTGTCCGCGCAAGAATTGGGGTGCGGACTGCGACGCTTGAGGTCCAATCGTTGTGGTGTCATTTATGGGATCTCCGAGGACGTATTCGCGGGCTTTCGCGGCATAGGCTTCGACAAAATCTACGTAGATCGATTCGTCCACGTAGATTCGTTCAATGGCGCAACAGGACTGGCCGGCGTTGTAGAATGCGCCGTCGACACAATTCGCGACAGCAAAATCGAAGTCGGCGTCGGCGCAAACATATGCGGGGTCTTTGCCCCCGAGTTCGAGGCCTACGTCAATGAACCGGTCGGATGCGCTGCGTACAATTTCGTGGCCGCCTTTGGTCGATCCGGTGAATGAAACGTAGGCGATGCGTGGGTCTCGTACTAACGCCTCGGTTTCCGCGTGACCAACGACGACCTGTTGCACGAGATTTTTCGGCGCATCGGCTCGGTCGAATGCATCAACAAAAGCCTGGCCGCACAATGGCGTCTTGCTCGAGTGCTTGATGATGATTACGTTTCCTGCGAGCACTCCGGGGATGACCACATTGGTTGCAATGAGCAAGGGGTAGTTCCACGCCGCGATGTCGAGTACGACGCCGAGGGGCTCGTGTCGGACATAACGTTCGAAGCCCGGCGAATCTGGCGCGGTATCATCAGCGAGAATATCGGCGGCCATTGTGATCGTCTGTTCAGCACGATCAATCGCGGTGTCCACTTCGCCCCGCGCTTGTGCGATCGGTTTGCCCATTTGTTGAGTCACGTCGCGCGCGATCGATTCGCGTTCCGCCTTGAAGGCTTCAACGAATCGCGTGCATAACGCTGCGCGTTCGGATAGGTCGGTGTGACGCCAATCTTCAAACGCGGCACGCGCAGCATCGACAACGTCACCAAGTTTATCAGCCGAAGTGGTTTCGACTTCTCCGAAAGTCTTTTCTGTAAAAGGGTTTACGAGTGATAGAGTATGCATAGAGTTGGGACCTTATAGGAAAGATACTGCCGATTAATAAACTGTTCGGAGAATAAGACAACAAGAGGGCAGGCGAGGTCAACATGTCAAAACGAATGCGACGAGAAACGCGCAAAGGACCGACTCGGTGGGAACAACTTTCGTACAGTATTCCAGCGGGGGTACAGGTCGCCATGGGGTTCGCCATCGTAATGATGGCTATCGTTGTAATCGTCGGCCCTATTCAATACTTTCGCGGTCCCTCTTACTCGACGTTTATAGGGAAGACAGAATCGGAAATGATAGATTCTAAGGGCGCGCCACAATGGGAAGGTACCGACCGTGATGGTCGGCGCATTCTGGTTTACGAGCGGGTCAGCAACACGGACGATGGCGTGAAAATATCTCACAAAGTGGTTTACGTCGAAAAACGCAAATCGATTACCAGCGTTTCTTCTCTATTGCCTGGTGGATACAATCGCGTTTCTAAGTATTAGTGCTGATCTGCCTAACTGGTGCCCAAGTGATATCGCATGTAGAGATTGCCGCAGTCGCTTGGGGCTCCTTCGCAATGACGGTGAGTGCGAATAGGGTAAATGTACTCTAGTTGTTCGTTACGTACCGGTAATTCCAACGCCGGTTGGGCGCGCTATCCCCGTTGATTCCGAGTTCGGCGATACCGTCGAAGCGCTTGATGTTATCGACCCAATGAAAATCGAACGCGGGCGACCCGTCCTCTTCGCCAATGAGATCGCGGGCGATTTGCAATTCCAATCCGTTGCCATTCTTCGAGAAGGTCGCCTCACCGGCCGCAGCCCAGGCACCGTCAGACCAACGTTTCACCGTGGTTGTGTGCGGGTCCAGCACTTCATGATTCACGATAAAGTCGTAGCCAAGCCAACCGGTTGACGCATTCTGATCGGCGTCGATGAGCAGCAACATCCACATAGAATCGGTGTGCGGCGTAATGGGCTCGCGCGTTTGAATGAAAAACGACAGTTGTTCACTCGAGTGGGCGGCCTTCGTAATAACAAAGTCGTTTCGTCCGGTGGTATTCGTATAGGTTAGATCGCCATACCCCCTATGGTTGCGATGCGCGACGTCGCCGATGGTGTCTCGAAACTCCGGAGTAACCGCGATCCAGTCCGAAAAATCGCCATCTACTGTTATGGGTATTGGCCCGGCGGCCTTCGGAATCGGGCGAACGCCCTTGAATCTCCGCACCCAATCCGCCAGTTGGTAATAGTAATTGTCCGTGTGCCCTCCGCGCATGGGCTCACAATCTCGGCTGTATTCCTGGTTATACTGATCCACGAACAAGCCCCCAGGAAAATAACTGTCCTTCTCGGAGTATTTGCTCCACTCTTGGAATCGTCCGGCAATCCATTCGTTCCAGCCCGTCACAAAGACAAACTTCGGATTCACCTCAAGCGCGCGCGCCCATTGCTCCGCGAAATTCAGACCAAGGTTGACCGCGCCGTCCCGATCATCTTTCGCACCATCTCGCCAACTTCGCCCCATTGCACCGCGTTTGTGCGACATGGGTGCGGGGCCCGCCGTGTTCGGTAACGCGTTCTGAGCGACGCCCACACTCATTTGCTCCGCTTCGCCGGCTTCGTTTCGAAAAACATGTTGCGGATACGTTTCCAACCAGCTCCATTGATTCAAGTCGCTTGGTCCTACCCAGTAATCCGGCATCGAACGACGGAACGTGAAGAAGTCCAGCAGACCAGAATCTTCGATGTATTTCTTGTTTGCGAGCAGCAATGGTTTGTCTTCCCACTGAAACCACAAATCACTCCAAAGACCGGGTTCATACAGATCTGTCCACAGCCGATCGACAACAGGCATTGGATTCCCGAACGGGCAGATGAACCCTATCGACGGTGTACGGTTTCCCTCAGACCGCATTTCGGTATACGTCTTGCAAAGCGCTTCGTACTCGTTCCGCCATGTATGCGGCGGATTCGTCGTGTCGAAGAACACGACATCGATACCCGCATCGGTGAGCATGCTCGCGTGCTTCCGAATCACGAAGGGGTCGGTCATGAGGTAATAACCAAGCTCTGGCTCTCCCCAATGGTGTGACGCCCGGTTTTGCGGCCACTGCACACGTCCATCCGTCGCCGAAGCGAGAAGCTTTGTGTTGTCATACGGCCCGCCCGGCTCTCGGGGGATGTGCCAAGTCCAATAAAAAATCCCTACCCACTTATCCGACTGCACCGGTCGCGCCTCGGTCAGCGTGGGTTGGGATCGGCCTGCCGCATCCGTCGCGACCCACGTATCGGATCGTAGATCGCCATCGGTATACGGCGATCCCGTGAAGAGATCGAGTGCTGACGCGGGGCCGGTGCCGACGATAAACAAGAGTAGTGGAAGAAAATTGCGCACTGGGTAATCCCATTCTCTCGACGAACGGATTCGGGTTGGGGCAAACAATCAGGCGTTCTCGCGCGTTCAGTCCAAGTACACGTTACCGTTTTTCGCGGTGAGGTCAATTCGATAGGTCGCTTCGTTAAGCCGCCTCCTGAACGAACCGCCTTGGCCTTTAACGGTACCGTCCAGTGAAATACGGGGAAATACGGCACCGTTTTCATAGTTGATGCGATAAAACACGTCAGCACTGGGTGGCACGAGCATCGCGATGTCGCCGTCGGTAACGTCTACTGACCAATTGCCTTCGACTCCACCTAACAACGCCATCACGCGCACGTTGCCGTTTTGGTGTCGTACGGTTAGATCGCCCACCGGTGACTCCACGAGTGTGTTGCCTCCGTCGGTGCGAATGTCTTGTTTACCGGTGAATTCGCGTGATTGCACGGCACCTTGTGCTGCGATTACCGTTAGCACCCCGGACGCATTCAACACGTCTACGTTGCCGTTTTCGTTGACAATATCGATTGTGCGATCTGTTGCGCGGACATTTTCGATACGCACCGATCCTTTGTCTTGTTCAACGCGAACCGATCCCTCGACGTCTTCGATGTCCGTCGACCCGTCTTCGGCGAATACTTCTATTGATGCCGTGAGCGGACAGGTGATATCCAGATCTAGCCGGTACGAGGCGACGCCGAGTAGTTCCATATCGCGGCTCACGTTGGCGATGAGTCGTGTATGTCCGTCGATTTGTTCATGGCGAAACGTAAGCGCTTCCAATGCGGCGCGCGCGTCGTCTGGTGCATCTACACGGACTCGCCGTGTCACTTTGACGACGAGTCGATCGGTATCGCCGCCGCGGACGCGCACATTGCCCGGAATGTTGTCGATACGAATTTGCGGGTTTTCGGTGATGTCGTAGGTGTGCTCTTTCGAATTGTAGGTATTCACTTCACCGGCGGCAGTGGGTGAAGTTTCTGGGATAAAGCCGCTCTCGCGGCGGATGGTGACATCGGCGAGTTGGGCGTCCATTACGATTTGATGCGTGGGTTCCGATGGTGTCATTTGCCCGATTTGCAGTCCGCCAAGCGCCGATCGTTCGAGATCCAGGTCGGAGTGAAGCGCACTATATAGCGCGCTCGCGTGAACGGCAGGATTCGCACCATCGGGCACAATGCAATTCAACGCACTGCTTTCGCCGTTCAACCGAATCTGTGCGCCTGCTGGCAACTCGGACACGGAGACTGAACCGAGAAATGAATTGACTTGTAGTTCGCCTGAGCAATTCACAAACTCCGCGATACTGCTTTGCAGATCGAACGACCCACCTGATCGGAGTCCATGGGCCCGTAGATCAAACTCGCCCCACGCGCTGGCGTGCACTTTGCCTCCAATGTCACGCAAATCCACCACACCGAAATGCGAATCGAGCACCACATCGCCACCGATTCCCGTGATGTAAGTATCCCCGAAACTGTTGTTGCACTGAATGGCAACAGTCGCGGGTACTTTTAGCGTGAAACGGGCGGTGATATTTACGCGGCCGGAAGTACGTGTATCGGGATAGCGGGGCCGGATTTCGATGAGGTCACCTGCGGGCGATTCGGCGATGTCGATGGTTACTTTTTCTGCCAGTGCGACCGCAGTGTCTGCGGATTCGGCACCGACTGTAATCTCAGCGGTGAGCTGTGCGATGGGATTTTCCCAGGATTCAATGCGGACATGGGCTTCGGCCAACTCACTGGCGAAATCGATGATGGCATCTTGGCGTAGCGCGCCGCTGCTGTATGGAATGGTAAGCACATGGGACTCAAGTCCTGACCAATCTTCATCTCCATAGTCCCCGAACGTGCCTAAGTGGGGGGCCAGGAATTCTTCGGTCTTTTCCCCGAGCAGATTGATCAGTTCTTGAATGCGGTTGAACACCGAGTCGCCCTGATCGGCTTCGGTGGTTTGCGCAGAAGCCATCGGCGCGATCATCAAGATTCCGGCCAACAAGAGAATCGGCGCGGCGCACAGCTTTCGAGGCATAACCACCAGGGACACCCTGAACAGTCTAGTCCGGATACTTCACAGACACGGCGTCTCGATCTCGACCAGGTGCGTAGAATTAACGCAATGATGTCTAATCCAACTCGGAGTTGCCATCGAATCGTGTTTGTGAGGTGTCCTCATCAAGATAACCTAGGGTAGTAGTGCCGAACATATTTTGCCAATCGGCGAAGCCGCTTGGCAAAATATGTGGATTAAAGACTGCGTTCCCGAATGAGCGTCATCAACGTATCACGCTGGTGACGCAACCCGGTATCAACCAATCGGATGGCACGCGGACTGGAGGGATTCCGTTCGAGCGCGGCCTGTGCGGCGGACAGTTGTGCATTTACATTGATGAGGCGGCGTGCGTAATGCCATTCGCGTCGGCTGTTCGGTTGTTGATTCCGAGTAATAACCGCGCCGGCCAATGTTTCGATTTCGGTGGTTGCGCGGTGCAGTTCATCTGATGCGATCCGAACGCCGGTTTCTGCGGCATTCGGCGCGTGTGCGACCGGTTGTCCGGTTACGCTTGACGGCGTGTCCATGATCGTGACGGTGAACCAAACGGCACATACGAACGCTATCCCCGCAACGAATGCGGTGCCCTTGGCAACGGCAAATGCGCGATAGGCGGTACGTTGAAATCGATTTCGGCGAGGGCGCGCGGCACGAGCCCCTGTTAAGATGCGGCGTGATAAGTCTTGCGAAGGTTTCAGCGCATGCGCGTTTCCGACAAACTCTAATGAGTGACGAATGGAATGTACTTCACTTCGACAAACGGAGCATTGCGACACGTGCCGGGCGGTAGCGGCATTCACGTTCCCGTCGATGAGCCCTTCGACGTACGTCATCAAATCGCGTTTTGTAGGATGGCGAACCATGGGTCAGACGTACTCTCTGAATTGCTCGAGTAGCGGCCTAAGCGCACGTTCCGCCCGAACAACGCGGGATTTGACTGTGCCGACCGGCGATCCAACAACTTCGGCGATTTCGTCGTACGGTAAGTCTCTAAACCGGCGAAGGACAAATGCTTCGCGTTGGTGTTCCGGCAATTCTTTCAAGGCATCGTTAACCGCTTCGGAGATCTCGCCGCGCTTGAAGGCACCAAACACATCGGCTTTGGTATCGCTCACATGCTCAAGGGGATCGAATGCATCTTCACTCTTGCTTCGTCCCCATCCCGCATAGAGACTAAGCAATAGCGGGCGACGTTTGCGACGTAGCCATTCTTTCGAAACGATATTCGACGCAATCGTGTACAGATACGTAGTGAATTTGGCGCGGGGTTCGTACCGTTGGGCGTTCTTCACGAGCGCCATAAATACTTCTTGGGTCAATTCTTCAGCAATATGCCGATTGTTGACCATACGGTACGTGTAATTGAGAATTCCAGATTGATGACGGCGAAGGAGTTCAGCGAAAGCTTCTTCCGATCCGTCCCCGTGATCGAGCATCAATTGTTCGTCGCTACGCTCGTTGGCAGGCAGCCCTTCAGGCCGCAAAATACGTAGTACTGTCGTGGACTTAGTACGGGCAGCCCTTCCCGATGCTTCCGACATATTCTTTCCCGCTCACCCCTAATTCGTTGTGCCTGAGTATATTATGCCTCGTTGGGCGGGAAAGTTCCCGTTTTCACGGGAAATCAACAATAGTTCATTCGTGGCAACTTCATTCCTTGACGGGAGCGCAGTCTCGAATTGCATAACAAATTGAGACAGAACAACTTACAAAGAATCGAAATCACGCTTATTCCATAAGGGATTTTGGATCACGAACATGCGGAACGGCGTCTTCGTACGTGATCTCGCCTTCGAGGTAGAGATCCTTGAGACAACGGTCCATCGTGACCATTCCCTCTTTGGTGTTGGTTTCCATGATTCCGTAGACCTGATGGGTCTTTCCCTCTCGGATGAGATTGGCGACGGCGGTATTGTTGATGAGCATTTCATGGCCCAACACGCGGCCATCGTCTTCGGCATGCGGAATTAGACGCTGCGACAGAACCCCAATCAGCGTCATTGAAAGCATGAAGCGAATCTGCTGTTGTTGATCGCCGGGAAACACATCGATCACACGGTCGACACTTTGAATCGCGTCATTCGTATGCAGCGTTGCGAGGACCAAGTGACCGGTTTCCGCAGCCCGCAACGCAGCCTGAATCGTCTCCAAGTCTCGCATCTCACCAATAAGGATTACATCTGGATCTTGGCGCAGTACAAATTTCAACGCTTCGTGAAATCCGTGGGTATCCGCGCCCACTTCTCGTTGGTCAACAATACTTTTCTTGTGCTGGTGCACAAATTCAATCGGGTCTTCCACGGTGATAATGTGGCATTCGCGTTTGCTGTTGATGCGATCGATGATTGCGGCTTGGGTCGTCGTCTTTCCGTGCCCGGTCGGTCCCGTCACCAGGAGAAGGCCCTGGTGCAAATCTGCGAAGTCCTCGACGATTGGGGGCAAGCCCAAGTCTTCTAACGCTGGAATTTCGTCCGGAATGGGACGAAAGGCTGCCGTCACACTTCCCTTTTGGAGATAACAATTTACTCGGAAACGATGCTTGCGGCCCACGGCCAATGAGAGGTCAAGTTCTTTCGCTTCCTCAAAGTGTTTCTTTTGATCGGCGGTCAACGCGCTATAGACGAGCTTTTTCGCTTGCTCCGGCGTCAGGTCGTCGAACCGTGTCCGCAACAACGCCCCATCCACGCGTAGCATTGGCGGCGCACCGGCGCTGATGAGTAGATCCGATGCACCCTCTTTCGCAACCAAATCGAACAATACTTTTAATTCCATAACTCTCCCTCAGCGGTTGTCACGGCAATCGCTTTTCTAATCATTTCCCCGATGATAGTGGGGTAAGTTCGATAATTCACGAAGAGCATCCCCACGCAACGCGCATACTACGAAAAATAATCACTATTGTCAATTATTTACTATTTCCTTCAAATTATGGGCTAAGTTCATCTAACTCGACGCCAGAATAAGGAAATCTCTTAACAACACTCCACAGATCGCGACCAGGCCATTTCGGGGAACGACACGAAGACGGGGTCTACTTGGCGTTCTGTCTCCATTCGAACAGAGCAACAACCGCGTTGTGGTCGGATAGAGCGGTCACTTTCGCGTCTTGATAAAGTTCGACTCGAATCGAGATGGGCCGGATCATGGATTGGCCAGGACGACCTGGCGTGTGGAAGATATAGTCGATTCGTTTGCCGATGTCGGATGATTCTTGTTCGGAGGTGCCACCGAGTGCCTCGCCCATTAACTCAGGCCAAAGGTCGCGCGTCCCTGATTTCCCGGAATTGAGGGCGCGCATCAATTGAGTGTATTGCGATTCGGAGTCTGCGCGGTGTTCCGCCATCCCGCGTGTATTAAAGTCGCCGAGAAAGAGGGCGGGGGCATCGGGGTGCGCCGTCTCTTTCACGAACGCCGCCATCTCTTTGTATTGGAGGGGGCGCAGGTGGTCAGCCCGTGCTTCCAAGTGAGTGACGTATACGTCGATAAGCGACGTGGGATCGTCTTTGCTACGGGCGAGGCGCGCGTGAATGACGCCTTTCGCGGCGAATCCGTCAGCACGAACACCGTAGTCATCTGGGGAACTGAAGTTTTGGAATATCATCGCATTCGTTTCTACGATGGGTAGACGAGACATAATCATGCAGCCGCCGCTGAAACGATCTTCGGGTTTTGGGCTGACGAACACGTTACCGTTGTCACTCCACGCGGCTTGAACGCCATCGATAATCTGCCTGCGGTGCGTATCGTGAAACACTTCTTGCAGGGCGATGATGTCGAATTGACTGACTTCCTTGGCGATTTGTTGCGCGCGATATTCGGGCTGCTTTCTTTTGTTCGCTACGGCGGCCACACCGGGGAGAAATTGCACGTTGTACGTAATAACGGATACCGATGCTTCTTCGCCGCTCGCGGGTGTGATGGCAATTGACGTGCATGCGATGAGTAGTGCGGACAGGAGTTTTTTCATTTTAGATGTACCATTTCTTCGTGCAGGTCAACGCCATGTTCTTCGCGCACGGTCGTCTTGATATGATCGATCAACGCCAAGACATCGGCGCTACTCGCGTGGTTATCGTTCATGATGAAATTGGCGTGGAGATCGCTAACGACTGCACCGCCGCGTCGTTCGCCTTTCAAACCTGACGCTTCGATTAACCGGCCTGCGTGGGTGCCTTCCGGATTCTTGAATACACTGCCGCAACAATGGCCTTGGGGTTGCACTTCTTTGCGTCGGGCGATGTAGCGGTCGTAGATCGCCTCTTGGTCTTCGCCCGCCGCTTCGAACCGGAACGTCCCTTGTAAAATCAATCCGCCTGGCGGACAGAACGATTGGCCGCGGTAGTCGTACAACTCATCGCGCATTGCCACAGTCTCGCGACCGTTCGGCGTGATGACATCGACATCGTCCATTACCATGCACGTCCAGCCTTTGTTGGTGCCGGCGTTCATGTAGATCGCGCCACCGACGGAACCTGGAATGCCGGTGAGTCCGCCGACCATCGCGTAATTGTTCGCGAGCATGATGCCGCGCACGACGTCGTCGAGTACGACGCCGCTTTCGATGCGGTACCGATCCTCGCCCAACGATTCGAGGTCTTTGAGTTCGCTGGTAATCAACACGACGCCATCAAGCCCCGCGTCGTCGATGAGTACATTCGACCCGCCGCCGAGGACATAGCGCTTGCCCCCCTGCGACGTCATCCATTCATACGCTGACGCCGCCTCGTCTGCGGTACGAGGCAACAACGCCAATCGCGCGGGACCGCCGATGTTGTACAACGTCAATGGCGCGACCGGATAGTTTTCTACTGCAAATTCAAACGGAAGTGATCCCATCGCTCTACGATACCGGATGGTCAAGGCGAAATACGAAGAGAAACGCAAAGGCGCGGAGGCGCAAAGGACCTGCGGTCGGCATGGTGTTTCGTTCCGACACAATAATTTATCCTTGCGATACAGCGACGAGGAAGTTATTCATCCGGTAACCTCCTTTCCAATCACGAATTACACGAGAGACCCGGTCCCGCCCTTCTACGTGATCTCTGTGCGCTCTGTGGCCAAATACAAGTCATCACGCCGAGCGAAGCCGAGACATCTACCCAGATCCAACTGGACTCATCCCGCCTCTTCGCCGTCAATGTTATGCTGCATCGCATCGGGTAATAGCCGGGCGCGTACTATACGTTTTTGACAGGATTGCAGGATGAACGGGATAACGAGTTCGCGCGATCAAAATCCAGTCCATCCTGCAATCCTGTCGAATGGATGTTTAGGTACGTTCGCCCTAGATGATTGAAACGGCAAGCAAAATGACGCGATTCAAAAGGGCGATCATTATTGCAAGTACGCTCCTTGCATTCACTGTGGGCATCGCATTCGTTTGGTCCACGATCTCCGCTGAACGACGTAAGAACGCAATGCGTGCCAAAGGCTATCCCACAACGCTTACAGAACTGGACACATGGTACGAACAACCGCCTGAGGGTGAAAATGCGGCGGCGTTCGTCATCACAGCTGGCGAGCAATTTCGCAGTTCGGCTTTCGCGGAAAGAGATCGGCTACCGTTCGTTCGTCCAACTTTGTGGGGTGTAAACGACAACGAGGTGTCAGCAGACGATTTATCGCGTACCGCGGCGTTCCTATCTCACCATCAGGAAGCGTACGATCTTCTGGCCGAAGCAGCACAACTTGAGGGATCGCATTATCCTCTCCAATCCAGACGGACCACACGTGATGGAATCAATAACAGCCAAGCCGTAGTGGGTGCTTGGCGCGCGTTGCGAATGAAACTGTCCTATCATTTCGCGAACATGAACCGTTCAGAGGCCGTCACTACATTTGAGCAACTCGCACGCATCGTGTGCGTGTTCAACCATGACCCCACGATGCGATCAGTGCAAGCCCGTACACCGATCTTGGAAGGCACCGTTAGCGCAGCGGAGTACATGATGAACACGATGGTGCTTTCGCGCAATGACTTTGACGTGATGGATACAGCGCTGGCGTCGTTGGTCGACAACAACAACATCTTGCACATGGCAATAGGCGAACTTTGTATGGTCGAGGCAGAAATCGACCATGTCACCGGCGAATCCAGGGCTCTCGCCGCAGTACGACGCGACAGCATCATGAAAGTACTTGATGAATTCATACATTTGGTCGATAGACCGCTTCATGAAGCGCTACCCGATCTCATTGAGATTGATTCACCGATTAAACAACGACCCTTTATGTATAAAACCTTGGCGCTCCGCGCGCTGACACGCGGTGTCCCCGTACGCAACGATGGATTCATGGCATTCGTAACGCTGCGCCACTACGAATCAAACGCAAGAGTCGCAGCCGCGCGTGGCGCTATTCTCGTCGAGATGGCACGTATCGATGGTAATCCTCTCCCCCAACGCCTGGAAGATTTACCCGCGGAGTATCGTCAACACTGGCCGACGGATCCATTTACAAACAGGGCAGTACTCTATCGACCAACCGATCAGGGATATGTCACGTATAGCGTCGGCCTCAACTCGCGGGATGATGGGGGCGCGTATCAAGCGGCAGACGAGGAAGTACACGCAGGGCCGGACATCGCGATCAATATCCTGCAGTAAACACACTGACAGGATTACAGGATGAACGGGATAAAGAATTCGAGCAACGGAAATCCAGTCCATCCTGTAATCCTGTCTGAAGATTTTTATGACTGAGCCACCAGAGAATATTCGCGCCGTGCTATTCGATGCGGGTGGTACGCTCGTGCGGGCGTACCCGAGTGTCGGACATGTTTACGCAGAGGAAGCGGCGCGGTTTGGCGTGGATGTCACGCCTGATTCGTTGAGTCAGCATTTTGGCGAGGCGTGGCGTCGGCTACGTCCGCAGGACAATCATGAATCGCCGTTTCGCACTTCGGAGGCGCATGAGCGGGCATGGTGGCGGTCGTTGGTCGATGCGGTATTCGAGGCCGCCGGTGTACGCGATGCGTTCGGGGACCGGTTCGATGCGTTTTTTGATTCGCTCTATGATCGCTTCGAAACGGCTGACGTGTGGGAAGTGTTCGACGATGTCGTGCCCACGCTCGACGCGATTCACGCGGCAGGAATTCGATGCGCGATCGTGTCGAATTGGGACTCGCGGTTGCCGCGATTGATGGATGCGTTAGGACTTGCAGACCGGTTTGAGTTTATCCTCACGTCTGCTGAGGCGGGACACAGTAAACCGCACGCGGCGATTTTCGAAGAGGCGGTGAAGCGGCTGGGCTTGTCTGCGAATCAGGTTATCAATGTCGGGGATAGCGTCGAGGAAGATGTACACGGCGCGACGGCAGCGGGGTTACGTGCTGTTCATCTTGACCGAAACGTGGATTCGCCGGGGTCGATTCCGACGCTGACGAAATTGAAGGAACGTTTGTAAGTTGCTACAGCGGTTATACGTCGACATGTCGGCGGACTGAACGCTCCAGCGTCTAGAATCGCCCATTTGAAAATGGGCGCTACGTAGATCCCAATTCCGATTGGGAGTTTGGAACCGGAAGCAAGTCGATGAAACTACGGTTCCGATTCTGCAACGTTAAATTGATTCGGCCACAGATAAACACAGATAGAGATTTCCATTCTGCGGTCAGCCTAGCAACGTAGTTTCTTTGTGTCCTTCGTATCTTTGTGGTGAATCAGTTTTCTTCCGTTGCGCCGGGTTTTGCGTGGGCGATGGCGACTTCTTGAGCGAGGTTTTTTAGTTGTAGTTCGAGTCGGGAAATCTTGACGCTGAATTGCAGACTGAGTGCTAACACGAAAAAGATTCCGAAGAAGAATAAGGTTGACGATGTTAGACCTGCACCGATGAATGCGGTAATGCTTTCGAGCAGGCTGTAGTTCAGCCCGACGATTAGAATGATCACACCGGCGGCAATCCATAGGACGGAGTATTCTTCTTTTAGTCGGCGGCGTCGGACGAGTTCGATGATGGTGATGAGCAGTCCGAGGCCGCAGGCGGCGGCTAGTAGTTTTTGTCGTGGGTCAATCAATGTCTATTCCTTCCATACAACCGCCAAGAACGCCAAGGGAAAATTTTCTAGAGAGGTTTGAGCCGATATTATTAGGTCTCGTTTCACATCTTCTCACGCCTTCGCCTCTCTCCGTCATTCCCGCGAAGGCGGAAATCCAGTGGTGCTTCAGTCGATTTCGCGATTTCACTGGGTCCCCGCCTTCGCGGGGATGGCGGTTTTGGAGTTGTTTTCTAGTTCATCCTCAATGTTCCCGCCGCAACAAGTTGAGGGGAATGTCGAGGCCCATTTTGAAGAGGTAGTACGCGGGTCGTACACCAGCATGAATCGATTTGTTGTCTGCGCTGGCGAACATTTCGACGGGGAGTTCTGCGATGCGAAATCCGTGACGGTGCAACATCACGAGTACGTTTACATCGGGGTAATCGGTTGGGTATGCGTCGCGACAGTAGAATTCGATGACGCGTCGGTTCATGGCTTGGTAACCGCTGGTAGGATCGGTGATGGTTGTCCCGAGTAATGCCGAGGCGATTCGGCGGAAGAGAATCATGCCTACACGGCGCGTGGCAGGAATGGTGTAGCTCTCGCCTTCTAAGAATCGCGATCCGATACAGAGGTCGATATCGCCGCGCCCCACTCGTTCAATGAGCCTGGGAATCGCGGCGGGATCGTGTTGGCCGTCCGCGTCGAGTTGCACGATGTACGCTGCGCCCTCACGCATGGCGTATTTGTATCCGGCTTGGAGCGCGACGCCGTAGCCCATATTGGATGGCATACGGATCACAGTCGCGCCCGCTGATCGTGCGCGATCCCCCGTGCCGTCGCTAGAACCATCGTCGACCACGACGATGTTCGCCCCCGAAGCTACGTTCCGCACGTCTGCAATAACCTGAGAGATGTGCGCCGCTTCATTGAAGGCCGGCAGCAAAACCATCGTGCCGGAATCCATAGCCGCAGTGTACGATCCGGCCCCGGATCGTTCAACGGTCGCAGCGACTACTTGAGAATTGGGCGCGATTCCCAGGTCTTATCGTTCATTGGATTCGCCTGGCCCGGGCGTGTAGCGAGAACGATTCGGTCGGCGAGGACGTGGTATCCGAAGGCGGGAACAGGCCATTGCCGTATTAACAGGTCAAGAATCGTCTCGACAGGGAGATCGTGGTAATAGGCGGGAACCACGGGTAGGTCGTGCATCGAACGTTCCGCTTCGACGCGAATGCCCAACTGCGTAGTGAGCGTCCCCAGTACCGTCCCCAACCTTACTGCGCCTTTCGACATCGCGATGGTGTCCGTTTCCTGATGCGGCAGCACGACCGTAGCTCGTTTCTCCAGAAAACGGCGGCGGGATCGATCCAACGCATCGGGGTTCAACAATTGCGATCCGGTTGTCTGGTTCGATGCCGCGCGAATGAAAATATAGTCGTCGTTTGCTTCCACTTTGAATGACGTGAGCCTTGCGGACTTTAAGATGCCTTCAAGACTGGCGTCGAGCGGCGCGTCGCCGATAGCGAGTTCGCCCGAACGCGTATCCGCGACGAGATGATCGGACACGATCGTAATGCCCTTGGCACGCCCAAGCCAGACGAACAACATGTGCAGCGGTAGCCCATTGCCAAAGGCAATGCCTTCTGTGTTTTGATTCATCTTCGGTGGGATTTGTCCTCGTAAACTTAGGCCGATGAGCGACTCGTATCCAGGCGGATAGAGGAAGTGGTAGTACGGCCCGAACTCGACGGCGCACCCGGCTTCGATCGCCAACCGAGACGCCACTTGATCGAGCGGCGTCTTGTCAAATTCGAACGGACCGACCAAACGGTCTTCCACCCCATTCACAAGCACCAGACCGCCGCCGGTCTGTTCTCCAATGAGTCGAACCGCATACCCTAGCGTGGTCTCGTCTTGCACCATCGTGACTTGGCCGGTCTTTGGAGACGGTACCGATTCCGGCACGACCGCCTCTGTCGACGATCCAGCCGTACCGGTCGACTTGCAGCCGGGTGACAACAGCATCGCCAGCAGGATAATGGATACAACGCAATGTAATCGCATTTGGATAGAATCCAAGAAAGGGGTTCTAAGTTCCATACAATTAGGGATAAAAATATTCGTCAACCGGTGAGCGGTGGCATCGAGGGCATAGTAAGCTGCCGTCAGTAGTCCGATTTCGGGTGGCTTTCTGGACACAGTCAACGCAACACACTGCGTCGCATCGCGAACACACTAACCCAAAATCCGGGCTGGCGTTGGGAGCTTCGAGCGGTCGTCCTTTGAATTGGCCTTTGGGCCACGGTGGACGATTCAGTTGCTTCCCGCAATCCATACACTTGGCACCACTTGCCTGGGGCGAATAGAGATTCGCGCCGACCCATTCCGGCTGTCCACCATCCACTGTAAAACAGTGATCCGCCTCGCAATAGGGACAAGCATAGTCGGCGAGTTTACGGCCTACCACGTGTGGAAGGATTCGGACGGCCAAACCGATTTCCGTTCCTTCGAGCGGTCGTAAATCCTGCATCGCGATGACGAGTTCATGGCGGCACACGTTGCAGGTCAGTTGAAATGAGCCTTTTGCGGCGCGCTTCTTGGACGTCTTAGGTCGCGCCCGCAAAGCGAAAACCATTGCCACAATGACCAAACACGCGCCGAATCCAGCGGCCGCTGGTATCGCCCACTCCGGTAGATTTTCCATTACTGCGTCATCACCCTAGCGATTTCATCAATTCGCGCCTCGAAGAATCTTTATCCAACGGGGCGGGCAGTACTATACTCGAATTATGTATGCAATCGCGCTCCTACTCGCCATCGCCGCGACAGGCCAGACGCCGCCGGATGATCCGCCGCGATTGGTGAACGGGGAGATGACGTACGTCATTGAACTCTTGAACGGTGATGTGATGTACGGTCGAGCGAATCCGCGCGATGTTAGTCGCAGCAAGAACGAGGGTAAATTCTGGATTGACGAGCCCGACCCGGAAATAAGAAATCGGCAAACTTACCGGTTCAAGAGTTGCAATGAGGAACTAGGGAACAAACGGGAACTTCGCTGGAAAAAGTCTGTCGCCGCTTGGCACGCCCTAGCCGGAAACGTGAGAGTTGATCTCGCGAACGGGTCAAAGGCTTGGGTCAAGAAAGAGGAAAAAGAATGGTCGGATCGGGCGCGCGATGCAGCGCTCAATGTGTTACAGGAACGTGAACGACTCGAAGCGGAAATTGCAGTAGCGCCCGCAGCGACCGTCGTCGAGTCAGAGAGTCAAGAGCAACCGGGGTTCCTCAAGCTGTGGGGGCCTCAAGCCGCTGTCGGATTACTCGGGCTTGTGTTGATGGGTGTTGCCGCACGCTTGCTCATTTTTACCGGCGGGGGCGATTGGCAGAGAATCGAATAAGACACACTATTTGGAGTGCGGTAGCTTGCTACCGCTTTTGCTCAGCGAAGCTTGCTCTCAGCCCGAACCCAGCAATAACACGCAGCGAGGCAAGCCTCGCTCTGAAAAAAGCGCAAGCAAGCTTGCGCACTCCAAATAGGCTACAAATTCGCGTGTCGTTGGCCCGGTGTGGATTCTTTGCTTTTCATGACTTCGTAGGCGCTTACGGGTGCGCCTTTGCCTTTCAACATGATCGATCCCATTTGCCGCGCGTCGACTTGTTGTTCGACGAGTGTAAATGTTGCCGCTCCGACCACCACTTGACCCGGTCCTGCCAGATCGCAGAATCGTTTCGCAGTGTTCACGCTGTCGCCAATAACCGTGAACTCAAGGCGTTCGGGCGATCCGATGAGACCGGCGATTGCGTCACCGGTGTTCATCCCTATCCCGATGTCGAGAGTTGGCCTGTTCTCCGATTCCCGGATCGCGTTCAAAGCGTCGTTACGGGCCTGCATGGCCAGTGCGGCACGCACGGCCCGCGAAGCATCGTCGGGAGCGGTGATCGGCGAACCGAAGACCACCATAATTTCGTCGCCGATAAACTTGTCGAGGGTGCCTTTGAATTGGAAGATGATTTCGGTCATTGCGGTAAAGTGTTCATTCAACACTTCGACGAGGTCGGCCGGCTCCAGCTTTTCACCGAGCGCGGTGCTACCGCGGATGTCACAGAACATCGTGGTAACTGTACGTTTCGTTCCGCCGAGGGCAAGGCTGGTGCCCTCTTTCATGACCTCGTCGACAATCGCGGGTGAGAGGAACCGACCGAGGTTGGCGCGCTTCTTCTCCGACGCTACCATCTTGTCGTATAGCCGTACGTTATCGATCGCCATGGCGGCTTGTGTGGCGAGTGAAGCGAACAGCTCTAGATCCTCTTCACCGAATACGTGGCTTGTCTGTTTACTATCAATATAGATCGATCCGAAACGTCGGTCCTCGACTTCGAGGGGGACACACATCGCGCTCAGAATTCGTTGCTGGATAATGCTTGCGCGCCCGGAAAACTCGGAGTCGCTTTCCGAGTCCTTCATCATTACGAATTCGCCGTCGATGGCCGCACGCCCAGCGATACCCATGCTGGGTGAACTCGCTTCGAGTTCCTCGCCCATCTGTCGCGCGATTCGCACCTGGAGACCACCGCTCTCATCGTCGTTTAACATGATGAATCCACGGTCCGCGTCAAGCGCTTCAATGACTGTATCCAAAACGGCTGAGAGCCGCTTATCCAGATCAAAGTCCGAAGCGATGGTCTTACTGACATCGTAGAGCGCCTCAAGTCGTCGGTACGCACGACCCATGGTGATGACTTCGCTCTGGGTCGTATCCTCGCGTGGCGGTTGTCCGGGCTGCGGGGTCTTACTCCGCTTGCCCATCATGGTCATGTTGTTACCCACCCGATTGAGTTCACTCCGGATGTGCGCGATATCGGATGGCAAAACGGCGCTCTCTGGTGCTGCGTCGACTTTGGCTAGATTGGTGTCATCTCGAAAAACGATGCGGCACTTACTTCCGAGCCAGACTTCGTCCATGTGTTTGAGCACGCGCTCAACCACGCGTTCTTTGTTCACGTATACGCCGTTGAGACTTTTGAGGTCGATCAGGAAGTAGCGTCCGTCTTTACCCACAATTTTGGCATGGTGGCGGGACACTTCGTCCGCCACGAGGACGATGTGATTGGTTTTCTCACGCCCCAACATGACTTCACCGTTCCCGAGTGGAGCCGTGATGGGCGGAACGCCGGGTTGTTCGATGACAAATTGCGCCATTAGCCGATCTATTCTCCCCAAGACAACGGTGCAAACCGGGCAGCACCGTTAATGTCATCATAGCAGCGCCCCCGAACCCCTGCAAAAGCCACGTGTCAGTACCGCCGCGATTGCGTAAGCCCACCGGGTTACGGGATAATCATGGCGAGGGGGACTGCCCCATGTACCGGGAAATTGCAATGACTCCATTCAAACTACAATTGACAACACTATGCATCGCATTTCTTATTTGCGGCTGCGGCACGCTTGGCGGGGGCAACGACGATAGTATGGAGGCCGAGATTCGACAGATTCCCGGCAAAGCGGAATATACCGTGTTTGGACCGCATCGCCTTCGGGGATTGATCTCGATTTCAGGATTACCGGAAGGGACTTCTGAAGAGAGCACGGCAGCAGCACGTGCGGGGTCGTATGAAGGTAGTGTGGTCTGGACGTTTCAGGGTGGATTCACATTTGGAACCGCATCGCACAAAGTGCTGGAACCCAAAGTGACGGTCGGGAAATCGAAACCGGAAACCGTGGAAATTCTTCTCACCGTCGTTCCACCGGCCGAGGAAGTGACCACTATCACGATATCCCGCGCGCCCGTGACGGCATCCATCACCGCGAGTCCGCAAGCGAAGTTTCGCGTCCAAGTTGTCGAGAGTAAGTAGTAGTAGATGATGGCTGGCACGCCGATTCCAGATTCTTCCGAAAAAATACCGCTGCGCGATCTTGTCGCGCGGTACGGCATCCGCCTGAAGAAGGGCCTCGGCCAAAACCTCTTGCTGGATGACAACATCAATGCCATCATGGTCGATGCCGCTGCGCTCACGCGGGACGATCAAGTGGTTGAAGTCGGGGCAGGCCTCGGTGCATTGACGCAACGCCTGTTGCAACAGGCAGGCGAAGTGCTGGCGATCGAAATTGATACGTCGTTCGCGCCGTGCCTCAAGGACCGATTCGGCGATGATCCCCGTTTCAAGTTATTCCGCGGCGACGTACTCAATCACGATTTATCGAAATTGTTGAAGGAATTCTTACCGAATGCCACGAACCTAAAAGCGGTCTCGAATCTTCCTTATTACATCACGACGCCATTGCTCTTTCATTTCTGGGAATCGGGCGTGCCGTTCGAGCGGATGGTTGTCATGGTGCAAGAAGAAGTCGCTGAACGGTTGGTTGCACCGGTCAACGCGCACGACTATGGCGTACTCTCGCTTGCCGCGCGATTTTACTCCGAGGTTGATATCGTCCATCGTGTACCACGCACCTGTTTCAAGCCGGTACCGAAAGTCGATAGTTGCGTCGTTCGATTGCGTGCACGCAAAGAGCCTTTGTATCCCGATGTTGATGCGGCGTCGCTGTTCGCCATCACACGCGCGGCCTTCTCGCAACGACGGAAGACGTTGCGTAACGCGCTTATTCGCTCGGGCCATTTGGACGCGCCGAAAGACGATATTTTGGCGGCGATGGAAGAGGCCGGTGTCGACCCGGGGATGCGGCCCCAAACGCTCGACCTGGATCAATACGCGGCCATCGCGCGTGCACTCGCGAAGCGAACCAACATCTTGGAATCCACATGAGCTATCTTCACGAACAGATAATCGAGGGCTTGAACAGCGGCGTTATCGGCGTTGATGCGGACGGAATAATTGTCACGGCAAATTCTTCGGCCGGGCGCTATCTCAACGAGGGGATCGACCGATCACTCGTGGGCAGTAAGCTCGCTGATCTCAAGACCGCCGCGCCCATCGCCACCGTGATGGAAGAAGTGCTCGCGACGGGCCAGCCAATCTCCCGGCGTGTACTTCAAGTGGAAATGGAAGACGGCACGATTCGCGAGATCGGATTGTCTGCGTCCCCATTGGGCGGGTCCGATTCACCCACTGGCGTCGCATTGCTGTTCACCGATATGACCGAGCGCAGGGAACTGGAGCGAATCGAGAAGCTAAACAATCAACTCGTCACACTCGGCGAATTAACCGCTGGAGTTGTCCATGAATTGCGCAATCCAGTGAGTGTGATTAGCGGAATGGCTGAGCTCCTGCTTCGCGGAATGGATGAAAAAGCGCACGGCTATACTGCCGCGAAAACAATATTGAACGAGGCATCTCAAATCGAAGAATCAATCGCCCAGTTCCTTGGCCTCGCGAAACCGTTCGACATGACACCGGGTAAATGTTCGCCCGACGAAGCGGCGCAGCGTGCAATGCAACTCTGTCAACGGCGCGCCCAGGAAAAAGAAGTCGAAATTGCGTACACCCCGAAAGAGCCATTGCCCGTGCTGTACGCCGACGCCGAACGGATCTCCCAAGCCCTCGGCAATCTCATCACCAACGCGATCGAAGCGGTGGACCGGGGCGGTCGAGTCGACCTTTCCGTCCGTGAAGACACGCAGCAAATCGTGTACGAAGTTACGGACAACGGCCCGGGCATCGACCTTGAACCCGGCGAAGACATCTTCAAACCGTTCTTCACCAAGAAAGAAGCAGGAACCGGACTGGGACTCCCCATCGTCCGCCGGATCATCTCCGCCCACGGCGGCGCAGTCACGTATGAAAATTCAGAAAAGGGTGGCGCTAAGTTTATGCTCCGGATTCCGACGTCGCCGTAGGCCAGCGGTCGGTTGTTTCTCAGCAGCTTTCGCGCGTGAATGAACGGGATAAACAGCGGCGAACATGTTCCTGGAAAGACAACGACGCGCGCGCCGACATTGAACGTTTTGTTCTAGATTATCGTAGGGACTCGGAGGCATCTGCGGATACAAACGACCCCTCACCCCTTCGGCAAGCTCAGGGCACGCTCTAACCCTCTCCCCTCCCACACTTGCTTGCAAGTGCTGGAAGAGAGGGGACATCCAATAATTTAAGCTTGTTCGGAAGTTTCGAGGGGTGTAAGTTCTCTGCCTTTCGCCCATTGTCCCGCCGTACGAGGGTGCAGTTGTTAGTCCTGGTAGTTAGATTATGAAACTACGAGAAAACTCGCCGCAACTTTACGCGCTATAGCCCCCTCTCCCTGGGGAGAGGGTTAGGGTGAGGGGGCGGTTGAACCTGGGTAACAAACTGAACCGAGAACATGGGTAACACAATTTGCTATGAGAATTGGCCAGGAGGTCAACTCATGGCTTGGAAAGCGAGTTGTGTTATGGATGAACGGATGAAGTTTGTGGCCCATGCGCTCGAAGGGGTCGAATCGATGCCGGCATTGTGCGCTCGGTTTGGTGTGAGCCGTAAGACGGGATATAAGTGGCTTCACCGGTATCGCACCGAGGGCCCTGGAGGATTGGTCGAGCGCTCGCGTGCGCCGCATGCCCAACCATCGAGCGTTCATGCCGATATACGCGAACACATCATTGCCACGAAGAAGGAATACATGCTCGAAGGTCCGAAAAAGATTCGAGCGTTGTTGATGCGTCGTGAGCCCGAGTGCCTTTGGCCTGCCGTGAGCACCATCGGCGATATCCTCAAACGCGCAGGGCTGGTCGAACCGCGCCGCCTACGCCAAAAGGCGACGCCGTCCACGCAGCCACTTCGCCACGCGACCGGCCCCAACGAAGTATGGACCGCAGGTTTCAAGGGTTGGTTCCGCACTGGTAACGGACGACGATGCACCCGCTCTGGCAGGTCAATACTTCGCCCTAGAAGCTAGACGAGCGCTACCATCGCCTATATTTCACTAAAACGCTCCTCGGCTATATCGACAAACAAACAGGAAAAACCCACCCCGCAAAACACATAAATATGAACCAGACCGACTGGCTATGACATCATCAAACACCCAAACAAGCCACGAAAACTGTTACCCATGTCCCCGGTTTAAACTGTTACCGATCTCTCCGGCCCATACAGGGTGAGGGGTCGTTTGGTTGCACAGCGGCCTCCGAGTCCCTAAGACGTTACAGGTAAAACGAAAACAGGGACAGTCCACGCGTTACGTTCGTACCTCACTGCTCTTGGGACAGTCCCCATTTTCCCCAATTTTTAGACGTGACAAAGCACTAGATTTCAGACTTCCGATCTAGAGTCAATTTTCGGCGAACCCTGGCTTCTTCCCGCACGGCGTCCTTCTTCGACTTGAATTTGAAGGTATATTGGACGGTCACGCCGTCTTCCTGAAAACTCGCGCGCGTTCCTTTACCTATCATCGAAAACAGATCGCCGAGTCCGTTCTCTGTACGCTCCTCCGGAAAACTGTGCTCCCAGGAAAAATGCAGTTCAGATCGTTCCGTCAATCGATGCGTAAAGCCAATTGACACATGATCCTCAGCCAGTGCTGGCGTTGTCGCGTTGGAGAAAATCGAGTCGTCCTGTATTGGGGCGTTTCCGTGGGAATATCCCGCACGTAATGTCCACTTAGGTGTAAGATCGTATACGACTCCAAACTTATAGATGTGCTGATCATTCCAATTCAGTCCACCTTGGGTCGTCGGTTCCGACATTTGTTTTACCGAGGACCAATCCTGCCATTTGTAATCTGCGAGTAGATGGAGTTTGTCCGTTGGATGCAATGCAACGCCCGCTTGAAACGATTGCGGCAAATCGAGATTCCACTTGAACAGATCTTCGTAGCGTTTGTACTGTTCCATTGCCTGTCGTGATCGCCACATTGCACCGATTGACAAATGTTCCCAGCGTTTGTACACCGACAGTTGAACGCCAACACCGAAGGCGTAGTCCCACTCGTTGTCCCCCACGGTTGGTTGAAGCTGCAGTGTGAGGTTGTCGGTTCGAAATCGTGAGGCAATGGCGAGTATCGAACCGCCGACGGCCCAGCCATTGTCGAATTGGTATGCGTAGGACAATGGCATCCGCACAATTTCGAGTTGCGATCGCCGGTCACCGTTTGTCGGAATAGCAAGCGTTACGCGCGGCTTACTAAAGTCTGCAACGTTCCCTTGAACCCCAAAAGCACCGAAGCCTAACGTGCTCTTCTCGCTCAATGGCCAAGTCATTCCGAACGACGGAATCCAAACTCCGCTACCGTCCGTCAATTTCACGGCCGTAGTATTTACGATGATTGCGAGACCCCGGGGTCGGTAGCCCCGATGAATGTCCAAGAACTGAAGTGAAAGGTCGAGTTGTTTACCCAGCTCCACCATGCCCGCCGGATTCAGCAGTGCCCAGCTCGAATCTTGTGGATAGGCGACCCCCGCCCCCAGCGTGCCCTGTTGCACCGCGCCGACGCCGATGAGCTCGTTCCCGTCGGCCGCACGCGCAGTAGATGATACGACGACGAGTAATACGAGTCCGATGAGCAGTCGACACTTCAGCATACGAATAATTTCACAACTCCCACGCACGCCCCGTGAATTCGCGGGAGCGCCCCAATTAGGTCAATCCAGCAATTACCCCGAAGGGCATTATCACACTGCCAGTCACTGCGATTGCAAATCTCATCCCAGTTTAGAACATTGATTAGTTTCCATAGAATTGATACACCTTATGTTCTGTAATGTGAATCCAGACACCGGCTTGCCTCCCATGGACCAGGTCAACATCGCACGAGGATAAGGGTTAGTCCATGAATCAACACGATGCCAAACAAATGTACCAAGAAGCCGGACGGCTATTTGCGGAGAAACGGTACGCCGATGCCATTCAACTGTTCGATCAATTGGCCGAAGCATTCCCCACCAATGCAAGTATCGTCTATTCGCAGACAAAGTGTTTGGCGATGCTCGATCGTCACGACGAGGCGAGGTCTGCCGCACAGTTTTTGCGCGACACATTGAATGACCCGCGCGGTGAGAAGTTGTTGCAAACGTTACCACAAGAAGCATCCGTGCCTCCGGAATTACCGACGCCCCCCAAGGAACCGAAATCAAGGCGGTACAGCGCGATTGCTCTCGCGCTAGTCATCATTGGCGGGATCGGTGCGGCGGGATATTTCTTTTTGTTGCCCGGTGAAGTCGATTCTGATGAAACGATTAGTTCGAAGGCTGAGGTTGAAAGGGTCGTAGTAGAAGAACCCACTCCACCTGCAACGCCTCCAGCTGTTTCTGCGAAAGCCGTACCCGATGCCAATTTTGTCCCGCCTGAATTCGAACTCATGGAACCACGATCCGGACTCGAAAACATGATCGACTTTCCTAGTTTCGATTTCACTCCGGAAGATGAGGAGATGATTGCCGCAGCCGTTTCGGGGAGTGTCGATCGCGTAGGGGTATTGATCGCTGGGAATGCTGCACTCGCGAATGCAAGCGCGCCCATTGAGCGGCGTCGAAAAACTCCGTTGTCGGTCGCTGCGCGAAACGGAAACCTCACGATGGTGAAGCTACTATTGTCCAATGACGCTGAAACGGACCCCGAAATAACGGACTACGGTTGGGGACCACCGCTGGGAGAAGCGATCCGCGAGGGACATACCGATGTCGTGAAGGAATTGATCGAGGCCGGAGCGGATGTCAACGGCATCACGTACTCGGAGTCCAGCAACCGCCCCATTCACGTCGCGGCATGGCAAGGCCGCACGGACATGATTGAAATTTTGTTAAACGCGGGAGTCGATATCGATTCACGTGATGGTTCGACCGGTGAAACAGCGCTCATGATCGGCTGTATGTCAGGCCAGTTGAACGTCGTAGAATTTGCACTTGCGAAGGGTGCAGATGTGAACGCTGTGAGCTCGCAAGGTAATAGTCCGCTTCACAACGCGAGCCGCGGATTCTTCAGTCCGATGGAACTCAGGACAACCGAGAACCATATTGCAATTGCGAGCGTCCTCATCAAGAATGGTGCGAACCTCCTAGCGAAGAACGAAAAAGGTCAAACACCTCAGAAGCGTGCGCAGGAAAATGATTTACCAGAAGTCGCTGCGCTATTGGCGGGAGATGCTTCGGCGATAGAAACTCCGGACGCATCGCAACAACTGATAGCCGCGCTTGCCGATGACGATACTGCACGCATCGCCGCAGCCTTAGAATCGGACCCGGAATTGGCGAACGCGAAGTTAAGCGGTTCTATGCGCGGACGGACGCCACTCTTTCTCGCTCGGTCGGCAGAGATCGCCAAGCAATTGGTCGAAGCTGGAGCGACTCCAAGCGGTCATGACGATGACGGCATTCTTCTTTTGGGCGCGTGCGATCCGATCGTGCTCCAATCGCTCGTCGATGGTGGTGGTCAGGTAAACGAAACAGGGCCGAACGGGTGGACGCCGCTGCACTGGGCCAGTCTTAACGGATCGATTGAATTGGTGCTGGCGTTAATGGATCTCGGGGCCGACCCAAATCTACAGACGGATGCGAGCGAAACGGTTTTGGCTGCGGCGGTGCGAGGTGGACACACGGCAATTGTCGACAAATTGCTAGCGAAAGGTACCGATGTCAACGGACCGGAGGGGACATACTCTGCTGCGTTGATGGAATTGTTGAGCAATAGCGAGAACGCAGAAATTTTGGCCAGCTTGCTCGATGCGGGCGCGCTGGTCAATGGGCAGAAAAAGGGATCGGCACCATTACACCATGCAGCGTTTAAGAAGCCGCAGTTCGTCCAGACGCTTCTCGACCGCGGTGCCGACGTGTCAATGAAGAACGATAAAGGTCAGACGCCGTTCGAAATTGCTACTGCACGTGGTCACGATGAAGTTCTTCCGTTATTGGATCCAAAAGCCGACGCGCCGACCACCACGGCGATGGACAAGACACCGGGGGAAATACTGATCGAAATTGTGAAGGCAGGCGATGTTAATGCCGCTGTGGAATTGCTCCGCGACAACCGGGAATTATCCAATACGCTCGATTTTGAGAATCGCCCGGTATTGACGCACGCGAAGAGCGTCGAGATGGCCGAACTGCTGGTCGAAGCCGGTGCCGATGCCGAAGTGAGTTCGGTCGGGTGGACGCCGCTAATGTGGATCGCGGGGCGGAATGGGAGTCCGGAAGTCGCAGAATACCTGATCAAACAGGGGGCCTGGGTCAGCATCGAGGACGACAACGGTGCGCGACCCATTCATCAGGCGGCATTCATGGGTAACCATGATCTCGTTCAAATACTCGTAGCGAATGGAGCGGACATCAACGCAATCGATGACGCACACGCAACGCCACTTCATGGTGCTGCGTGGTCTGGGGATTTGGACGGCGCGAAGATGTATCTCTCGCTCGGTGCCGACCCGTCGCTTGAGAACAAGAAAGGTGCTACTCCGTACGACCTTGCACAGTCCCGGGAAAACGAAGATCTACTTCCAGTATTGAATCCAGAACAAATTGAGACTTCGCATGCTGACGTGGAGATGACCGATGACACACAAGTCGGTACGGCGGGCACACGGGAATTGAATTTTCCGGACGACATCAAGCTCGGCACTCTTCAAATTCGCGACTGGGCATCGACGGATTATAAAGCCTGGGAATCGGCGGGTTCCGCGTGGGGTACGGTCAGCGTTCCCGTCGGAAAGGAAGTGATGCTGATGGTGGATATGCCCCGACTCGAATCATTGAATTCGGTTGACCCAGAGGGTATCCAAGTCATCCACATTCGCAACTTAAAACTCGCGGATGATCAACTCGAATACCTCTACCGTCTCAAAGGTTTACAAAAACTCACCCTTTCGAAAACAGGCGTATCCAAGGCCGCAGTCGATGCGTTGCGCGTCGCACTTCCAGAATGTTCTGTCCGGCACTAGTACCTCAACGCGGTTAAGGTTGAGAAAAAAACGGGGACAGTCCACGCGTTCCGTTCGTGCCTCACTGCTCTTGGGACAGTCCCCATTTTTCCAAGCGGCTGTAACCGTGGACGGGCGCCAGCCCTTGCTATGACATAACTCGTTTCATGTAAATGCGTTACGCGCCAAATTCCCGCCTCCCTATATTGAAAATCGCACCTATATTGCAATTCGAACGAACGTTTGTTCCAATAAAGGGCTATGGCATCCATCGACCAGACTGATCGCGTTTCAGAGACACGGCTGCGCATCCTCGATGCGGCGGCGAGGCTGTTCCGAGAAAAGGGATATTCGGCCACCACGCAACGGGATATTGCTGGGGCTTGCGGGATGAAAGTCGGCAGTCTCTACTATCATTTTGCGTCAAAAGACGAAGTCCTTGCGGAAGTGTTGGACCTGGGAATTCTTCGGTTATTGGACGGCGTCGAAATCGCGCTCGAACAATTGGATTCGAATGTCGAACCGCACACTCGGTTTCGCGTTGCCATCGCGGCGCATCTCGACACGTTGTTTCATCAGGGCGATTACACTTCCGCGCATTTTAGGATTTGGAAGATAGCACCGCCCGAAGTTCGGACACGAAACCTGGTGCTCCGTGATCGGTACGAAGCGATTTGGGTTGACTTGTTACAGGCCATGCAGGATTGCGGAGCGATACGCGCGAGCCTGGATTTGCGAGTGTTGAGGCTTTTCATTTTTGGCGCAATGAATTGGACACTTGATTGGTATGGGGAGGGGGACCTCACGCTGGATCAGTTGGCTGTTATTTACACCGATATCCTCTTGAAGGGTATCGAAGAATGATCGAACTGACGGAGATATCTTTATCATGACGACGATGACTCCCCCCCACTCCCTTTATTTTACGGAAGAACATCAGATGCTGCGCGACCAAGTTCGCCGATTCGTTGAACGAGAGGTGGTTCCGCACGGTGAGCAGTGGGAAATTGATGGAAAAGTCCCGCGTGAAGTCCTCAAGAAACTAGGCGAGATGGGCATTCTTGGCATTCGCGTGCCTGAGGAATATGGCGGTAGCGGCTTGAATGTTCTGGCATCGGTCGCGTTGGCCGAGGAGTTGGCTCGAAGCACGTTCGGCGGATTCGCCATCACGATATTGGTGCATACGGATATGGCATCGCCACATTTGGTGCGTTATGGGTCTGAATATCAGAAGAGCCGATGGCTCCCGGGTATCGTTTCCGGTGAGACGATTACGGCGATTGGCGTGACGGAACCGGACGCGGGATCAGATGTCGCGGGGATGCGGACGCGAGCGGTGAAGGACGGCGCACACTACGTTTTGAATGGATCTAAAATGTTCATCACGAATGGGTATTACGGCGATATCGTTTTCGTGGCGGCCAAAACGGATGACGGAGCGAAGAGCAGCCGAGGCGTGTCCATTTTTCTGGTGGAACGGAATACGCCGGGATTCAGTGTTTCGCGCAAGCTGGATAAGCACGGGTGGCTCTGTTCGGACACTGCAGAACTCACGTTTGAAGACTGTCGCGTGCCTGCAGAGAATCTGTTAGGCGAGGAGAACCGTGGCTTCTATTCGATTATGCACAACTTTCAGAACGAACGCTTGATTGTCGCTGCGATGGCGGTCGGTGAAGCGGCGGTTGCGCTGGATATTACTTTGGAGCATGTGCGCACAAGGCCTGCGTTCGGCGGCGTCTTGTGGGACAAACAGGGCATCCGCCAACGGCTAGCCCTACGTGCTGCAGAAACAGAAGCGGCCCGACAATTGCTCTATCACGCCGCGTGGCTGGAAAGTCAGGGGGCGGAATGTGTGAAGGAAGTGTCGATGGTGAAAGCCGTTGCTGCGGAAAATGCACAGCGTGTGATGTATGACTGCCTACAATTTCACGGTGGCATGGGCTACATGCGCGAATCAGCCATTGAGCGCATGACCCGTGATGCACGAATACATTCCATCGGCGGCGGTGCAACAGAAGTCATGTTGGAAGAGGTCGGCAAACGCTTGTAGGCTTTTTCGAGATTGACAGCTAACGGTTCCTCTTTTTCTCATTCATGACCCGTTTGTACATTTTGCTGAGCGACTTCGTCCGTCGCCGCTCCTCGTAGTCGAACGATTCGGATTGGCGGCGCTGCACGTAAGCGAGTTCGCGTTGAAGTTTCTCGAAGGACCGATAACGCCCGGGATCCAGTTCACCCCTGTCGATTGCTTCTCGGATCGCACATCCCGGTTCATTCCCGTGTCCACAGTCGCGGAAGCTACAGTTCTTCGCAATGGACTCGACATCGTCGAACGCGCTACCGAGACTTCCCTCCTCGCCCGTGAGTTGAAGTTCACGCATGCCAGGCGTGTCGATGAGCGATCCTCCCGCGGGAAGCATGACGAGTTGCCGATGGGTCGTCGTGTGTCGACCGCGGCTATCGTCCTCGCGAATGCCGCCCGTCGCCATGACTTCATGTCCGAGAAGCGCGTTAATCAACGTCGATTTACCGGCGCCCGATGAGCCGAGACATGCAACGGTTTGTCCAGTGACGAGATACGACTTGAGCGCTTCGACGCCTTGCGCTTCTATCGACGACACTGGGTATACGGGGACACCAAGCGCCACGCCTTCAATTTCGGCGATGCGATCGGCAAGGTCGTCGACCAAATCGCACTTACTCAAAATGATGACAGGGCGAGCGCCACTTTCGTATGCCAATGCAACATAACGTTCGACACGACGTGGATTGAAATCGCCGTCGAGGCCCATGACGATGAACACAGAATCGACATTCGCTGCGACAACTTGTACGTCGGACGTGCTGCCTGCGGCTGTCCGTGTGAAAACCGTCAATCGTGGCAGGACGCCGTGGATACGCAATTTATCCTCACCTTGGACTCGTGTAGCCACGACCCAATCGCCCACTGCCGGATACGCATCTGAGGCGGTGTGTGCGTGTCGAAAAGCGCCGGTGACTTCCGCCGCGTAACTCGATCCGCCCGCGACTGCTCTATAGCGCCCGCGATCCTCGCGCACAATACGCGCAGCGACCGCATCTAGGATTTCAGATGCAGCCGCTTGAAACGAAGTCTCCAGTGATTTCGTCCAGCCTAAGTCATGCTGGTCTGCTTGTTCACTCATTTGAATTGTTCACCCTAGAGCCGCCCCACCATATTCCTATCGTTATCGGCAGTATGCATATACCGTTCTCAACACGAAAGACGCACCATTGTTCCTGACCGCGTACGGCGACTCTCGAAGAGCATCAGATTATCAACGATTCATGTGTTTGGGTCGGCGAGTCGACCCAACTCCGTGTGCAATCCATTCTCAATCGCCTGGATGGCGGGTTCATTCACTCTGGATTTTGTAGCGGCGAAACTTGGCATGTCGAGTTGTCGAAGGCGATTTGCCTCGGCGTGTACCGCTGCGTCGAGAGCGTCTTCTTCTACAGCTGCATCCAGAAATCCCGCGTGGACCGCCTCTTCCGGCGAAAACAAGTATCCGGTATTCACGCGAGAAAAAGCCGGCGGCGTCATCCGGTGCCGGGCGGTCTCGACAGCAAAATGGGGCAACGTCATCGCGATTGCAACTTCGTTTAGACCGATCTTCCATGAACCGGTAATGCCCCATCGCGCATCAGCGGATAGCATAAGAAACGCCCCCATAGGATAGGCGTGCCCTGTGCAGACCGTCATGATGGGCAGTGGAAAGCGCAGAAACCTAAGAATGAGTTCGGCACCTGTTTGCACCATTTTGAGTCCCGGCTCCGCGCCGAGCGTGAAGGTTTTCATATCGAAGCCCGCTGAGAATATCCCTTCGCGCCCTCGCAGCACGACGACAGCCTCCGCTTCCTCCGCGCTATCCAACGCCTGATTGATGGACGTCATCATGTCCGTCGACATCGCATTGACCTTGTTGTCGTCCATATCGATCCACGCGATCCCATCTTCAATATTTACGGCGACAAAGCTGCTCATTTTTCTCCCTCCTTTGCGTTTCATCTTGACATATTTATATAGACCGATTACCATAAGTTTGTCATAAACGAAATCGAATTGCAATGAAATCTTCTCAAATCCACAAGGACAAATTAGTGCGCACCGCGATGCGTTTGTTTCGGCGCCAGGGGTATGCCTCGACGGGCCTTCAGCAGATTTTGGCGGAGAGCGGATCGCCAAAAGGATCGCTCTATTATTATTTTCCTGGCGGGAAAGAGGCGTTGGGTGAGGCGACTGTCACGATGGCTGGGAAAATGATTGGCGAGATGTTGGCCGACCTCGCACAGACGGAAAAAGACCCGAAACGATTTCTTCGTGCCTATTGTAAGACCATGGCGGGTTGGATGAAAGAATCGAAATACCGGTCCGGATGCCCCGTCGCGACAACACTTTTGGAAACCGTGCCGGATTCGCCGACCATCTCGGCTGCATGTGCTGAAGCGATCGACTCCTGGGTTGCAACAATAGCCCAGGTTTACATCGACGATGGGATGAAAGCACGGCACGCAAGGGCGAAAGCGGAATCGATCATCGCCGCGATGGAGGGTGCACTAATCCTTTCGCGCGTCCGTCAATCGTCCGCCCCCATCACCGACCTCGCCAAATGGCTATGAAAAAGAAACCAATTGGCAGTCGGTAAAGGATTCGAACCTCTGTGACAGGGCTAATGGCCCCAATGTCCACGTTTCAATATGCTGCAGAAGGTGTCTTGTACAGGACGGGAGCCGACTCCTTTTCTTGAACAGCGTGTGATCGCGCTTCGATTTGACGATTATTCGGCGACCGGCGTGGCCCGTGTGGCGCTAGCCAACTCGTTCTGCTAAAACGGAGTGTATGCATCCTGATCGAAACCTTCTATTCGGCGTATTCGCCGTTCAGCTCAAGAAAGTGACACCGTCGCAAATCATGGCTGCGGCGGGCGCTTGGGCTACGGATCAGTCCAAGGATTTGCCCGAGCGATTGGTTGACGAAGGTGCATTGTCCGGGCGTGATCGGGATTTGATTCTGGGTCTAGTCGAACACGCGGTCGCCGATCACGGTGGAGATGAGGGTGCGGCATTAGAGTCCTTTGGCGGATCCGCGCAGGTAGATCTCTCATTTTGCGGATCTGTTTCCAAAACGGCGGACGGCGTGACCGTCATTCGATCATTACCCTCCTTAAGTGGTGAAACGGACTTATCCGGCAGATCCACTGCTGCCGAGATGCGTGGCCGTTACCAAACGCTCGGTGAACATGGCCGGGGCGGGATGGGGCGTGTCCTTCTCGTGCACGACGAAGTACTCGGGCGTGACATTGCGCTCAAAGAACTGCTGACCGGCACCACTTCAGATGGAAACACGGTCGCGATGGGCGAGAGTCCGGTGAACCCCAGCCCGACCTATTCATCCCGTTTCTTGCAGGAAGCGCGCGTTACAGGACAACTGGAACATCCATCAATTGTGCCGGTGTACGAACTCGGTCACCGTGATGACGGCACCTTGTATTACACGATGAAGCTCGTACGCGGAAAGACGTTCGCCGAAGCGATCCGCGAACATGGAACGCTTGAAGAACGGCTGAAACTCTTACCAAACTTTGTAGCGTTGTGCCAAGCCATCGCCTATGCGCACAGCCGCAATGTTGTTCACAGAGACATTAAGCCCCAAAACGTTATGGTCGGCGAGTTCGGCGAAACGGTCGTATTGGACTGGGGGTTGGCTAAAGTAAAAGGGGTCGAAGACGCGCACGCCGAAGACCTGCAAGAAACCATGCGCGCCATGAACCTCAACGACGAAGACACCACCACCAAGACGAAATATGGGGAACTCCTCGGCACGCCGGTATTCGCGCCTCCCGAACAACTCATGGGCGAGATCGATTCAATCAACGAGCGCTCTGATATCTATTCGCTTGGTGCCTTACTCTACGTACTACTCACGGGCCATCCACCGTTCTCAAAGGTACCGCTCAGCACGATCATCAAAGAGTTACCGCGGCCGGTCTCCGATTTCGCGCCCGAAGTACCGAAAGAGTTGGTCGCCATTTGCGATCGCGCTATGGCAAAACGCCCCGAGGACCGATTCGCGTCTGCAAAAGTATTGGCCGAAGATATTCAACGTTTTCAATCTGGCGCGCTAGTGCAAACGTATGCGTACCGCCCTGTCGAGCTCATGCGCTGGTTTCTGCGGAGAAATCGTAACGTCGTCTCTGTGGCGGCCGTCGCCGCAATACTTTTCATATCGCTCGTTGCTTGGTCGTATGCCAGCCTCTTTCAGAAAAACAGCCTGATCTCCCAAAAGAACGAGATGCTCACGATCAAGAACCAACAAGTTCTTGACGAGCAAGAAGGGCGAATCACGGAAGCACTTGCGGCAGAGCGTGCACGAACGCAGGCGTCGAGCGAAAAAGAATCTAGGATTCGAGCAGATCGACGGTCGTATTTCGCGTCAATGGAGAGTGTCCGCGGCTACATTGAAGACGGGCGACTCGACATCGCGAACGAAGTGCTGATGAATCAGCAGACCGACGCCCGGTCTTGGGAATGGGGTCGGTTGCTGCATCAGAGTAATTCACATCTGGCGGCACTTCGCGATGTGCCGGATCAATGCGGCGCGATCGCATTCAGTCCCGACGCATCGCGGTTAGCGTTTGGCGATGTAAGCGGAACGTTGCGCATTTGGAACGTGAATTCCCTCGAATTGGAAATCGTTGTGCCGGCCCATACCGAGGGTAGAGTTCGAACGATAACGGAAATCGATTTCAGCCCTACCGGCGACCGCATCGCAACATCGAGTCACGATCGCAGCGTACGCATTTGGCGCGTTGGGGAAAGCACACCTGCACGCATATTGGATCACCGCGAATATGTAAGTGGTGTAACGTTTCATCCTGATGGCAATCAATTGGCCTCCGGGGTGAACGATGGAACCATTCGAATTTGGAATCTCCAGAATGAAGACCCGCCCCAAGAATTGGAGGCGCATCAAGACGCGGTGATGGATGTCGCGTACAGCCATGACGGCGCACTACTCGCGTCGGCCAGCAACGATGGAACGGTACGCCTTTGGAATAGTGAATCGCTCGACGGTCTCGGCGTGCGACATCAACATGCCGGTACGGTGTTCGATGTCGAGATTTCACCAGACGATCAATATTTGGCGTCCGCGGGTCGCGATGGAAACGTCATCATCAGTCGACTTCAGTCCGGGCTCCCTCCTCAAGAATTGAATCATCCGAGGCGTGTTTCTGCACTCGCATTTCGTCCCGATAGCCAACAGCTCATGGTGGCGTGCGACGATTTGTTCGTACGGACGTACAACTGCCAGACCGGACAGCTTCTCTCAAAAGTAGCGGCCTTCCGACGTGGTGTTGCTTTCTTAGCGGTGAGCCCAGACGATCGATTTCTGGCCGTCGCGGCGGGAGACGGCGCGGTTCGGATTTGGCCTTCGGCAGGGCCGAACGAATTTGAGACGCTCTCTAGTCATATCGCACCCATCAGCGCTATCGCGACAAGCAACGCCAACGGCCTCGTCGCAACGGCCGGCTCGGGGACTGCAATACGATTGTCAGGCCAAGACGCAAACGTAACGACGCGCTGGCTGGTCGACCACGAAGGTCCGGTTCGATCGTTGGAATTTCGCGCCGCCGGTTCCCGGCTCATCTCGGCAAGCCTTGATGGCACGATCCGAATCTGGGACACAGAATCAGGAAAAAGCTTAAAAGTCCTCGATACCGGACTCGGCCTTTTGGATCACGCATCGGTTACGGACGACGCGACGCACGTCGCCATCACTACGCGAGACGACGTAGTTTCCATCTGGGATCTGCAAGACGAGGAACGTGTACAACAGATCGACGGCCATGCGCTTGTACGGTTCTTGCCGAAACGCTCAACGTTTGTCACCGTTACGAGCGATTCCGGCGAGTTATGCGCTTGGGAGCTTGGGTCGGACAGCCCTATCCAAGTGATCGAAAAGCATGCAGGGGTAATTACGTCGTTAACAGTCGAACCGTCTGGAACGTGGGTTGCAACCGGGGACGATCAAGGTGAGGCCCTCTTATGGAATGCAGAGACATTTGAAGTGATGGGGCGATTTTCCGCTCATTGGGGTCCTGTGCAGACGCTCGCTTTTACAGCGGACGCTCGTCGCCTCCTATCGATTGGTATCGATGGCATCGGTAAGCTCTGGGACATCGAGTCTGGCGAACTCGTCGTCTCTATTCATACGCCGCAGCAAGGGCCAGTGGATGCACGATTCGGATCGAATGACCGGGTCTTATACGTTGGATCGATGACCGGTGAGGTCTATGCGCTTAACACTATCCCGTCGAAAGCGATGGACACTGCGATCATTGATGGCGACGAATGGGCGGTCGCGGTTGACGATTGGAAGGCGCGCGAGTTCTCCATGGGCCAATTAGGAAAGGTCGACCTGGAACTCGAACGGTCGCTAGAGCCGGCAGCAGACCGTCCATTGCGAGTTCGTGTGTCCGGCGATGCGTTTAGCGAAATGCTGCGGAAAGTCTCTACAGCCGTGAAGCTCTATGGCGTGCCTTGGTCTGCAGAGGGTGGCCTGGGCGTCACCGATCTCCGCCAGTTCAGATTTCTACGCGCGTTCGAGATCTACCCCGGAGACATCGTCATGAGCATCGGTGATCTTGATTTAGACCCGGACGACGAAGACCTAGCGATCAAGCTGAAAGATCTAGCGAAAAAGCGCTTAGATGGTCTTCAGATTCACGTGCGTCGAAATGGACAAATCCTTGCTTTTGAATATGTAGAAGCATAATCCGTCTCGGTGATAGGCATCATGGTTGTATGTATACTGTTTAGAAGCATCGTCTGGCCCTTGCAGATAAAAGGAGAAAATCATGCGCCACCACACGCTACTTTCAAAAGCCAAAGCCCCCGTGACCGCGATGACTCAAGAACCCTTTATCGTCAAACAAATCATAGGCAAGATCATCAACAAAGCGTTCTCAGGCTTCGGCGCACCCGATTGATTCAAGCGGCCCACCGTATTCGCGTGCCGATCCCGCGCGCACACAGTGCAAGACGAGGCCCCGCCGAATTCGGCAGGGCCTCGCGTTCATCGTCCATTGCATACTCCATGCGCTAAACGTTAATGCGCTCAGACCGTCTTCGCTACACCGGCAGGTGTGATGCGTCCGCCGAAACGAAGCGCGAGATACCCCGTCAGCATCACGCCAATCATCATCGCGAAACCGCCGGACCCGTCCGTGAAATCGTTACCACTCGGAGGAGCAATCGTCGAGGACGTGCAGCCGACTCTATTGGGTGGCGTGGTGCTGGTGGAGGGTGACAGATACGATGAGATGTGCGGAAACGTATGGAAGAAGCTCCCATCGATAGCGCTTTCCGTCGACGAATTATTCTCCCAGCCCGCCTTGCATTCCTTCTTCTTCGTATCCCATCCCGAAAGGTTGCAGACCCCGCCATACAACTGACCAATCACATGGCCCGTCACCAACATGAGCGGACTCCCGCTGCTTCCGCCCTGCGTCAAACCGATAACGTTACTCGAATAAATGTACTTCCCGACCGGTCGACCCGAACCAACTACCCCAGGTTTGATGACACTGTGCGAGGAGAAGCTCATCGGCTTGTATGCGGGGTGAGATAGACGATACGTCTTGGTGTCGTTTACCGCGCTATAGTCCGTGCGCGCATCCCAGCCGAGAAACCAGCTTCCCGCTGGCGGTTTCTGGCTCAATTTGATGAACGTGAAATCCGTGTCCGTACCGGTCTTGAGCAGTTTCGCTCCGACCGAACGCGGCAGTTTGAGTTTCCATATCTCTTGCCACGAGTGCGCCCGATACGATGTGCCATTGCATGCGGTATTAAACCGCCAGATTGTAATAACGGACTCAGCCTGTGCCTTAGTGTTCAGGCAGTGATTGGCCGTCAGAAAGTAGGGCGTTTCGTCATCGTTGATGGTGTTGAGTAGGCCGCCACTGCAGTACGTCCATTTCTTATTTTTTTTGAACGCCATGAAGCCAATGCCCTTGTTCACGTAGTCGATGATTGACCACGTTTTCGAGTCGTAACATTCCGAACTAACAGGACTCGTATAGCTCGCCTTTTTCGCGAACGCCGCCTGCGCCGCCTGTTCGAGCAAGTCGTCACTCAAGTGAGCGACGTCAACCAGCCGAAACGCCGTCGCATCCAGATCCGCCTGCGTGCCCGGACCAGCCGTACGAAGTTCGATGAAAGACAGTTCACCACTAATGATGTTTGTCCAAATGTCGCCGGACTCGTTGATGTCCCGATACGTGTAGGGGCCGTACACTTCCTGTTCACGTGTATAGACGTACATCTCCATCGATTCTGCAAGCTCGACATCTGCAAAACGCATACGCAGCGCACCCGCATAGTCGGAGTGAACTGCCGATGTCCACACCAAGCGACCGTCATCAACGAGTCGCATAAGCCCAAATGATTCAGTCCGTCCAATCACATCGAGATTGTCCAACCGCACTCCGCGAAAGTCGATTGGAATATCCGTTTCAATATTCACCCCGAGTGGCATCAGGACATTCGCCTCGTCACAATCCTCGCACTCCGGATCGTCGGCCATCCGATCATGTTCGTCCGTGGTCAATGGAAACGAAAGCACGTGTTCGTCGCGAAGCTTATCTACGTCGTAAACAAGCTCCGAGAATTTCCGCTGTTCTTCTTCCAATGCCTGATCGGGATTCCATTGTCCAAGTGATTGGTGGGGATCGACGATCGTTGCCGCCTGACCGAATGCCCCTCCCGAAAGCAGTGCCGTTGCGATGATGCAGACGGCTATTGGACGAAAAAATTGTGTGGTTCGCTTAGACCACGCCTCATGCGCTCTACACTGTTTCATGATGACTATCTCCTCAAGTGTTGGATTCACATCTTTAGTTGAAAGACCGTGTTGCCTATTTGGGGTATTGCGCAAAGGCAGTGCCAAAAAGCGCCAGGGCTCGGCGATCGGCAACCGAGAGTCGGTCAACATGCGTAAGCAGCTATCTTCAAATAGGTTATGGCGTCTGACTTTTGAGCGGTACCTGCTGGTGCATCACGATCACCATACGGAATCTTCATCAAAGATTGATGAAACAAATGATCGTCTCGTCAATTCATGCTGTTACGAAAACTCATTTCGCTAGGTGACACGGCTTGATAATCGGCGCTAACCACGAGCGCAAAAACGAAGGTGCAAGACCAGTACGTGCCATCAAACAAACGAGTCCACACATATACGCGAAGTTCTACATTCACCGCCGTCTGCGTCCGCGCGTTGGCATTGTCCTTGCTCTACGTCGAGATGTCGGCTGTTGAATGTTCCCGATTGGGAGATTTGGGTCGGAGACACGTCGTGGTGAATGTGATTCCGACACTTCAAGGCTAAATTAATCCAACTCTGTCCCAGTGAGTTATCATTACAACGGAGGCATCGAGGATGAATCCCGACCAAGAAGCGGTAACAAGAATCAGTCGTACTTTACGGTTCTGCTCAGTCGCACTGAGTTGCGTGATCGCCCTGGCGGCGATTGCACCGGTCTCGCACGCACAACTAAGAGTCAACCAACCACCCGTCCTATCCGGTGGCGAATGGAATGCAGACGCTCAGTATCGAACGCGCCAGCGCCAATTTGACGCCCTAATATTCGACGCGGACAGACTCAGCGATGCTCACGTGCAATGGTTTCCGTTGACGTTGGACGAGGAAGATCGGTTGCGCACGGGCGATGATTGCGCATCGTGCGGCGGTGGACTCGAGTCGGAGACCATTGGGATCAATGTTTCCGCCAACGTGCGCGTAGACTTTCAACATGTCGACCTTACGAAGCTCTCCACAACTGGCCGGACTGAATCTTCCGGTCTGCTTCGAAAATCGGAAGATGATCGACTGGTGTGGACCACCGCGATACACACGCCCGACGCGGGTGCGATAAAGTTACGCCTTGATGAAGTACAGCTTCCGAACTCCGTTGAACTGTACGTTTACAATCAGGCGCAATCGATCTTCGGTCCGTATTCGGCGCAGGATATCGACGGGTTGGGCGGAATCTGGACCAACTTGCTCTCTGGGGAGGCCTTGTACATCGAGTTGCGGACGGTTGGCGCAGCCACCCAAGACGACCTTGACCACACATCATTTGTCTTGGCGGATGTGGCGCACTTCTCCCAGGCATCGCTGCAAAGCGAGCTCTTCGCCCGCGTTCAACCGGACATCCAACAAGAAGCGAGTAGTACAACAATCCAAACCAAAGACGCCTCTTGTTACGACACCAGCGATTGGTCCCTCATAGACTACGCTAGAAAAGCCATCGCCTATATGATCTTTTATCGCGAGGGGGAGTGGAAAGCTTGCACCGGCGGACTCATGGCGAACACGAGGAATGACACATCGAAACAGTATTTTCTCTCGGCTGAGCATTGCATCAATAGCCAAACGCAAGCGAATACACTAGAGTGCGTTTGGCGCTATCAGACGACCAGCTGCGATTTACAATACGTCCATGGGTTCAACTACGATCACTTACCCAGAACAAGAGGAGCAACGTTGTTGGCAAGCGACCGGCGCGGGGATTATGGATTCCTACGCCTAAGCGAATCGCCGCCAGCGGGCAGCATCTATCTCGGTTGGAACTCCGTTAATGACTATACGCGCGATATAGGAAGCGATTTTCGCGTGCTTTCGCACCCGCGCTCAAGGCCCCTGAGCTACTCCAAACACACGGCCAACGGATCCATACTCTGTGCCGGCGTTGAAAAGATCAGCGCGGCGAACAACCTTGGCATGGCAGCGAAAGGCAGCAGTGGTGCGCCTGTCATGCTCGTGTCGGACCAAGTAATCGGGCTGGCCTCTGCAGTCTGTTGCAACAGTCCGCCCGATTCATCCACAGGTGAGTGCGCAGCGGGTTGGGAAGATGATCCTTCCAAACATTACTTAACGGTCGGGAGCTTTTATCATATCTATCCATCGATCCGGCAGTGGCTCGCTCCAGACGTGGGGGACGACTTCAACCCAACGAGCGGTTGCAATATGTCATCGATTGCTGGACCAGGCGGGAACGGCTTCACCGACGGACTGGAAAGTTTTGCCGCATCTTTTGGCATGGTGATCATGGTCTTCTTTGCGCTGCGACGCAAGAGCGCCAGGCATCCCTTTGGCGTGAGAACCCCAATTTCTTTACCATACAGAAACGCAATCTTTCGTTTGGCAACGCCACTGAATCGTCGGCCCGAAAAAGTGCCTACAGTCTTCATCCAGGGCAAATCCGGTACGGAGAACAGCGCCCTGGCCCCGCCCTGAGAAGCAGTTATCCTCAAGCATTCTTAATACTCGGTGACTATGCTCAGGCGAATTACGTTCGCGTCTTGGACGCTATTGATTAACCCTTGCACCGCGACGTTCTGACCGAGAAGTTACATCGCTGACACGCGCATTTCCATTGGTTGCTTGAGGAGCCAAAGGCTAGCAAGACTGAAAAGGACCATTGCAGCGAGCATCGGCAATTGGCTGCGAAAAACCGTCGTCGCGCTACCGAAAATATCGCCGGCGATCCGCCGCGCAAAATAGAGGCTGTACACGTGTCCGACGAGTACGAGCCCCACCTGGATCAGCCAAAGCGTTGGCAAACTCACGATCGGTGTGACCGAGGCAGATGCCGTTCCAAACAGGTCCCAGCCGACCCCGAATGGATCGGACATGAGGGGGATAATCTTCTGACTTTCAAATAATAAATGTTCGCTGTTGTGCGCTAAATGGTAGAAGAGTGCGATGGGCAACAGCGCGTAGGCGTAGCGAACGAAGTACGCCTTGTAGCCGAGCTTGCGTCGCCCGCCCACACCCCACGACAGCGCGACGAGCAAAGCATAGATCGCCGTAGACGCACATATGAGCGCCAACATACTCGAAGTAAACGCAATCGTGTGGCCCAAGCCGAGATCCGTTTCCAGCCAGCGAAGCGACTCTTGCCAGCGTCCGGTCATGGTGAATCCATGAAAGCCGGTTAGCGCCACCAACACGAGCGCAAGCGCGGCTTGATCGGGTCGGGGGCGGTAGAGGTGAACCAGGTCTTCGCCCCAGGGCCGCGCGAACAACGAGACATTTTCCTTCTCGCAAGTCTTCACGCATTCCAGACACGTCAAGCACTCGGTGTTGTGCTCCATCGTGGGCAGGTATTGGTGGGTGGGACACGCATTTCCTTGGTCGTTGCCCTTGTAACACGATTGGGTCTTACATGTCCGGCATGCTTGAAGATCTTTGGTGCGCACTTCGACAGGCGCGAAATTAGAATACAAACCAATGATGCGACCGACAAAGCAGCCGTATCGGCAAAAAGACGCACGGTCGAAAATGAAGGCGCTAACGAACGCCATGCCCGCGATGACCAGCGCCATGTACGCGGTTGCCCTCGGGTTATACGTGACGGCGAAACCAAGTTCGATCCACGTAAGCGCCACAAACAACACGATCGCCGGCCAGACGTTACGCAGCATCTTGGGCCATTTGAGGCCAAGCGTCAGACCCTGATCGCGCACGCCCCAGAGCCGTACGCTTTCGCTCCATTCTGCGATGGCCTGCCAAGGGCACACATAACACCAAGCCGCGCCGAAATATAGAATCAACACGATGAGGCCGCCCCACCAGATGGTCCAGGTCATTAAGGGAGCGATGTTCTTTGAAGGCAGTTGACTGCCAAACAGTCCGACCGCGATGATGAAAATGAACGCGGCGACGATAAGTGATCGCAACACGAAACGCGTTGCCGGGTGGATCAGCAGTTTTCGTATGAGGGGCAGCGCCAAGAGGTCCATGCGTGGACGGCTGGATCGGTAGGCGGAGTGATCGTACGGACGGCGCGCGGATACTACGCGGTTCGATCGCCGTTCCATCCGCGCGGCAAACCATTCGAATAGGCCGAACGAAATCACCAGGACGAACGCGACACTCGTATAATAAAGCCAGAGCGGGATGCCCCACATTGTGTGCATGAAATAGCCTGCGGCATCCGCTTGGAATGCGTCGCGATGATCTTCGGAGCAGAATGCGTATGTCTTACCTTGCCAAGTCGCTTCGATATCATGATCAGCCACGCGATGGCCGCCTTCGGATTTGCACACGAGACACGCTGGCAAGGTGTAGCGATCCGGCGACTCCTGAAAAAGCAACAAGCAACGCTCGGTGCAAAAGTGGTGTGTTATGTTGCCATGAATCCAGGAGAGATCACCGCGGACTTCCATGCCGCAGACGGGATCAATGCGGACCATCTGTGCTGCGCCGTCATCGAGCTGTGGCGCCGCACCGCGATCCCAGATAACCGCGAAAGCGACAGCGGCCAATAACAGGTAGGGAAGCGCGAGCGAAATGCGCTGGTTCACGACGCCGCGTTTCCCGAAACCGCTTGAGGGCGCGGTGGCGTGCTCCGCGCCCGCTCGCGACGTCGAATTTTGATGCGGATTGCGCGCATTGCGATGAGAAATGTGATCACGCCGCCACCAACGCCAAGCACGACGCTCCAAGGCGAACCCGGTTCGCCGGCGACCATCGGCAAATCAATGATCCATGGCGCGCCTTCCGCTTCATATTCGATGCGCACCGTGTAGTTTGCTTCGTCTTCGAACACCGGGAAAAACTTAAACATGGCCTCTTCGAGTTCGCCGGTCATGGGGCCATATACGATGGTGTTCGCCCCAATCATACGGTCCTGCATCACAGTCAATGTTACGCTGCCATCAAACGGCACACCGGTGTCGACTCGACTGACGTAGACGTGCAGCGAACAGCGTTCGCCGGGCCGAGGACTTCCGGGGTACCCGGTCATACGGACATTATGGGGACCGGCTTCAACGCTGTACGTGAGGACGGGAGCTTGCGGGTACTCTTCGTCGTATGCGTAGTGCGGTACGCCCAGAATGTGGTGGGCGAAAGCCGACGGTGCAATCAATATGAAAACGGCTATCGGCAACGTGACCGCGACGAGCCATCCATACGTTCTTTGGGATTTGATCACGGGCATCTCCTAGGCGGCCTTGGTCTTGTCGAATACCGGCACGCTTTCTTCACCGTCGCGCACGCTTATCGCGTATTTCAACGCATCATCATGACAACTCGAAATACATTCACCACAGTTATCGCACTCGACGCCCATCTTGTTGAGCATGGGGTTCAATCCCATTGGACAGGCCTTCACACAGTCGGAACAATGCGTGCAACTTTTCGCAATCAGTTTCACACGAACGGGTCGCATTACGCCAATCGCGGAATACAGTGCGCCGCCGGGACACACGTAACGGCACCACCACCGGCGCGACACGAAAATCTCGAACAAGAGAATCCCGAGCAGAATAAAACTCATCCACGTGAGGCCGCCCGCCCAAAACCCGAACTTCTCTTCTTCCGCACGGTCGAAAATGCCGAATACCAGGTCGTGCGCCTCGCGGTTGAAGATGGCGGGCGGGTAGATGTAGCCCAGGACCGGCGCTGCGGTAATGAACGCCGTTGCCGCACCGACCAGGAGCAGCGCGTATTTCGTGCCACGAGCGAAGTGTACGTCGCGGGGGTGAATCTCCAAAAAACGAAACCATCCGCGTAGTTTGTCCGTTAGTTCAAGCATGAATCCGACGGGACAAATCCACGAACAGAAAACGCGGCCTAACAACAGCGTGGCGATTATAGGAACGATGAGACTCACGGCGACCACCCTAACAATCTTCTTGCGAGCCAAAATGCTTTCCAGCGCGCCGAGTGGATCGGTCAGGCTTAGCGGTCCCAACTGAGCCGACCATGAACCGCCGCGAAAGTGTTGGGTTAGGGCGAGTACACCATCGCGATCACGAACGATTTGACCCACACGTTCCTTCTCACCACCGGGTAAGGATCGAAACGCCTTGTCCATCACGGCGAGCGTTTCGCCCTGCAAGGTACCGTCCCAATCTTCGAGGGCGCTGTCGATTTCACGTGCAGCAACGTAGTTGGTGTACCGGGAAACGCTGGGAATGAACAACAACAACGCGATCACCGATAGCTGAACGAGCCTGCGCAGCACTTGAATTTTCTTCAATTCGATTTTCATGCCGCAGCCTCGGCGTGATCCCAACGCCGGTCCGTTGTTACTTGAATGGCGCGTAAGCCCTCACGTTCATCAACAATGCAAAACTGTTCGCACAGCCCGCAACCGGTGCAGTGTTCCTCGTGGACTTCCGGCGCATTCCGGATGCCTTGCGTGATGGCTTCTCCGCGCAACGGACATGCGGTAAAACAGGCACCGCAGACGCCGGTACCGTTGATCGACACGCAAAGCCGGTCGTCGACCGTAGCTTCGCCCATCTCGACTTCCGCCACTTCCAATAGCGGAAGTAACGCTTCGGTTGGGCATGCGGGTCCGCATGCGAGGCACATGTTGCATGCCGCATTGATAGGGTCGAGGTAGGGCGTACCTTGCATTGACCCCGCTTCGGCACCGAACAGTTTGATCGCTCCGACACTGCACGCATCAGCGCAGCGCGTACACCGGATACACGCGGCAAGAAAGTCAGACTCACCCAACGCGCCGGGCGGCCGCACAATGCCGAGCGCGCGGCGTGCGCCTTGGGGAATGCCTTGTGGCGTACGGAGGCGGATCAAGCCCATGAGGACCGCCCACACCGCAGCGGCCTGTAACGCAATACCTCCGATTCGGCGCAGGAACCACCGGCGCCCGTGCCGATCCGCCCGTGCTTGATGAGGTGCGGGGGGCATTACGCAATCGCCCGCGGTATGACGCGAATGGCTTGTGGATACCGCACACACGCGCGTTCGCAGAGGCCACAGCCGATACACACGTTTGGATCAACGATGGGTTTTTCCCACATGCCCGCACGCAACGCCTCGCCCTCGATCGGGCACGCGCGCACGCACACACCGCAGGACGCGCCGTTGAACGAGTGGCAAATGTTCTCATCGACGACGGCGGTGCCCATCGACACCTGTTCCCGTATCGCCTCGGCATTCTTTCCCGTGAGTTGAAGCGCTCCGGTCGGACACGCTTCGGTACACAGCAGTGTGTCGCCACTCACGCCTGCGCAAAGCATGCAAGCTTGTTGGCGCGGAAAGATGATCGGCGTATTCCGCTGATGGCGGCCCGGCTTCATCGCGAGCGTCTTCGCCGCCTCGTCCGTGAACTGCGAGATGCACCGGTTCGGACACGCATCGGCACAACGGCCGCAACGAATGCACGCGGACAAAAATTCCTTCTCGGGCAGCGCCCCTGGCGGACGCACGCAGGGAACCGCGTCCACCATATTGGGTCCGCTCAAAAGCCGGCCACCCATGAGGGCACCCGCTACGGTCGCCGCTCCCGTCGCCAATCGCGTCAGGAAGCGCCGCCGCTTCATCGGTTGGGTCATGGCCTGAAATCCCGTGACGCTGACGCCCGTTATACGATCCGTTCGATACGCGCCGCGATTTTCTTATAGTCTGCCTGACCCGACACCGGATCCCAAGCCCGGTGACTTACCGCGTTGACCAGCCATTTGTTATCTTTGGGATCGGCGCTATCCGCCACCGAAAGATTCCACGGACTGAACAAGTAGCCTTCCGGAACTTCGTTACGTGCTGGCCTCACAATACTGCGAACACCCACTGCGACGCGGGCTTCATAGCTTTGCCGTCGCGTAACGATGCGCACCCGTTCTCCATCTTCAACCCCGAAACGCTCGGCATCCTTCTCGTGCATTTCTACGTATTGCTCGGGCACAAGTTTACGCGTTGTCGCGCCGCGAATAGTCTTCGCCGTGTGAAAATGTTCGTACACAATGCCAAGGCCCAGCCAAAACGGGAATTGACCTTCTTGTTCCGCATCTTCGAGGGTCTTAGTCTGATCTTCATAGAAGGGAAGGTCCGGCAATTCCGGCGTCAGTCCCAGATCCCGTGCGCGAATGAGGAGGTCTTGGTTCTCGTACAACCACGGACCCTTACCGCGCTCGGCACCGAATTTCTGCAACTCCTTCGTGACCGCGATGATGTTCTCGTTATTCTCGCCGTAGTCCTGTTCGCACAGTTTGAAATGCGCCTTACCATCCGCATGCCGGAAGTTTTCATACGGCTGACCATCCCAGCCCTCTTGGTGCATGTACCGGCGTGGCGTCCCCCCTGTCTTGGCGACGTCTGCCGTTGGTGCCGGCCATTGAATGCCACGCAACTGACGAAGCTGGTCATACAGGCCAATGCCCTCCGCATCACGCACGGCCAGCATCCCCGTGAGATCCGCATCAGAACCTTTCGACGCCTTGACGATATCTTCAAAGACCTCTTCCGGATCGTAGAACTTCTGGCCGTATGCGTTTTCGATTTTTTTCTTGTACGGAATAATCGTATCGACATCGAGCCCGAGCTTGCGACCGATGGAAATACATTTATCGATAGCCAAATCCATATCCGGAATGACCGTATCGAGAACGTTGTCATGCTCATCACGCCCAACGCCGACCCCATCGCACACATACACGCGCCGTTCGGATTGGATATACGTGCCGCCCGACCACTCGCCCCACGTGAGCGCCGGGAAGATGACATCGCCGTATAGGTTATTGGGGGCGTGGCGATAGATTTCCTGCACCACACAAAACATTTTCTCGAGCGCAGGCCGCACCAGCGTATGCACGTCGGGCAGATGAATGTGCGTGGTATACATCCAGAACATGGCTTTTAGATCGTCGTTACACGCCCGTTCCATCATACCGATCGCCATCGGATTTTTTTGCAATGCCGTCTGCTCAAGCCGTTCGCGCGGGAGCCGCCACTGGTCACTGATCCAATCGCGCCATTCGACATTCGAAATGGGCTGGTTGAATGGAAGACGACTCGTCAATCCACCCATGAGCCGTTCGCTCATCGCATTCGGCTGGCCGGTCTGCGAGTGCGTACCGCAGCCTTCACGCCCCACATTACCGGTGAGCAGATGAAGGTTAATGATGGAAATCGTGTTGTGTTGACCGTGCAGCATTTGGTTGTAGCCAATGCCCCAATACGTCAACACGCCGCCCTTACCACGTTTGCGACCTTTGATGGATGCCTCCGCGAAATGCGCCGCCACCTTTTCGATTTCTTCGACCGTCACCCGACCGCGATCAAGAAGCTCGTTCCGATCAATGACCTGCTGCGGCGAATAGCGCGCTTTCACGCCTTCGACGTACTCGCGCCACCCTGTCGTATTCGCGTCCAGCCATTCGTCCGGCATGATCGCATCAGGGTGCTTCGTCAAAATGACATGGGCGATTGCGTTGAGATAGGAAATATCGCCATTCAACGTTGGGAAGTGATACGAATTGCGCGGATTGATTTGTTCCAGACCGTGCACCGTGCCCGTCGTCCTTGGATCTGAGACCAATGTGGGAATGTCTTTTTCTTTCTTATGATCCGCTACACGCCAGAAAAGGACGGGATGCGACTCACGCGCATTGTGCCCCCAGAACGTAATCATGTCCGCTTCATCGATGTCTTCGTAACTCGTCGGAGGCGCGTCCGATCCGTACGACGCAAAATACCCCGTCACCGCCGAGGTCATGCACATCCGTGCGTTGGCCTCGATACTGTTGGACTGCAAGATGCCCTTCATCAACAGGTTTTCGATCCACTGCGCTTCCATCGTGAGCTGGCCCGATCCACTGAGCCCGACGGAATTACCCCCTTCGGCTTCCACAATGGCCGCGATCTTTTCTGCCACCATTTCTTCCGCTTCGTCATATGGCACTTCGTCGAATACGTCATCGCCGAACTGGCCTTTGGTGGAGGAGATGTGGCCTGTCAACGGGTCGGACATGTCTTTGCGGACGAGGACGTGCGTCAGACGATCACGATAAATTGGTTCGTGCGCGTTCAATCCTTTAATGCACTGGACGCCCAAGTTTGTGGGGTGCAATTTGTCCGGAATCATGCCGACGATGCGGTCACCCTCGCAGTTGATGAGCGTACCGCAACCGACGCCGCAATACGGGCAAGCCGACTGTAGCGTGCGGCGAACGCCTGCTGCAGCAGCCGGTTCGTCGTCCCAGAAATCCTGGGCTGCGGCAAATTCGCCTGGATACGCCTCAAATGCGGCAGCCGCCGCAGTAACCTGACCCGACCACTTGAGAAAGTCGCGACGGTTCATCACGGGTTTGGTTTCTTTTCGCATGACAGTAGATCTCCCTATGGGGTGTCCGCTTCTTGCCACGTGCGGATAAACGAAACAATATCACTAATATCTTCGGCCGTGAGGTCGGCAATGCCGCCGGCACCGGTTCCGAAAGGCCGCATCGGCGTATTACTTCTCCCACGCGCAATGGTGGCGAGTAGGAATCCATCGGATGCAGCCGCTAAGAATTCGGGATTGTTGAGCGCGGGCGCAAAATGCTCCACACCTTCGAGCTCACCCATTCCGTTCGGCCCGTGACAGGACGAACAAAACTTCGTAAACTTTTCGCCGCCGGAGACAATGGCGCGTCGGCTCATCTCCGCAACCGATCGCGGTTTACGGCGGCGATGTTCGATGTCCCACATGCGAATGTAGGCGATCACGTCCTGCACCAGCGCCGGGTCGATCTGCCCGATACCGGTTTGGCCATGAACCATTGATTGCATCGGCGTACCCGTCCGGCCAAGCACGATCGTCGCCGCAAGAAATCCGTCGGAGGCGGCAGCGAGGAATCGCGGGTTGTTAAGCTGCGGACCCGAAGCACCTTCACCGTTTGACCCGTGACACGAAGCACATGATCCCTGAAACAACTCGTGGCCCAATTTCGGATTCCCAACGCCGCTACGGTGTACCGGTGGTTTGCCCTGTGCCCCCGTATGCCGCAAATACGCGATGACGTCGGCGATATGCGCGGGGGTGAGTTGCGTGACGCCCTGCTCGGATTCCAAGAATCCTTTCATCGCGGTACCGGTCCGGCCATGGCCGATCCAATGGTAGAGCACCTCGTCGGACACCGCGTTCAAGAACTCCGGATTGGTGAGCTGCGGCCCGACGCCGCCTTCACCGCTGTCTCCATGACACGCGGCGCACGAGATCTTGTAGTGCACTTCACCCAGCGCGAAATCGCCACGTCCCGGCGGCTCTTCTGTGAGTGGCTTTGTACCGCCATTCCACGACCGCATGTACGTCATGATGGAACCAATCGCATCGGCACTTAGATGTTTCCAAGAAGGCATCGCAGTACCCGGTCGCCCTTTGACGATCGTGTGGTGCAAGAACTCGTTGTCGACGACCGGCAAAATATTGGGGCTGTTTAGACGAGGCCCGATGGTCCCTTCCCCATCATTGCCGTGACACGATGCGCAATTGGCCTGATAGAGGATTTCGCCCGTCCGGAAATCGCCCTTAAACATGGCAAGCCCCGCAGCGCGCCGCACTTCTTCGTACGTTGCGGGTTCCGATTCCCAGGAACGAATATAGGCGAGCACATCGCTGACCGCCTGCTCGGGCAGGTGTTTCCACGACGCCATCGCGGTGCCTGGACGGCCATTGATGATCGTCTCTGCAAGAAACTCGTCGCTCGCGATCGATAAGAACGCATCACTGTTTAGCGTATTGCCGAGGCCACCTTCGCCCTGTTCTCCGTGACAATTCACACACATGCCACGGAAATACGCCGCGCCCATCTCCGCATCGCCGACGCGCGCACTCACATTGGCGGGATCAGCGCCTTCCGGCTCCCACTCGCGAATGTAGTCGACAATGCCATCAATCTCATCATGCGAAAGGTTGCCGCCCTCCGCACCCCACGCGGGCATTGCTGTATTCGTGCGGCCGTGTTCAATGATGTAACGCAGATAATTGTCACTGGCCGATGCCAATGTATCGGGATTGTTCAGCGACGGCGTTCGAATGTGCGGGAGTATCGGCGTCTTGCCGTCGAGGCCGTGGCACGCCGAACACATTTCCGCATACAGCGCTTCGCCAGAAGGTGCGATCGGATCCGGGCCATCAGGCGTTGTTGGAGCGGTGTAGCCCGGAACAATGTTGCGATGTTTGAGCGACAGGGTATACGCGGTGAGCGCATCCGCCTGGGTTTCGGTAAGTGCCACCGCAGGCATTATCGTCTCTGGCGACACTTCGGATGGGTCGAGAAAATGCCGCTTCAGCCAATGCGCAACCGTGCGCGGTTCTTCGTGGCCGAAATGGGAAAAATCAAAGTCGTGCGTCGTCTTGTCGCCGACAAATGTGATGTCCGGACCAAGGTTTCCCCCTTGTCCATCCAACTGATGACACCCCAGGCAACCTTTACCCTTAACGAGATCGCGGCCTTGAACCATGAGCGCCGGACCTTCCGTTGCGGTATCGTCCACCGTAAGGCCCGCGAATATGGCGCTGTCACCGTAAAGCGAGTTATCGTCGTGACACGCAGTACACGAGGAATACAGGTACTCCGCTTCAATCATCGGCGTCGGCCAATGCGGTACATGCCCGTGTGCATCATCAACTTCTGTTGCGAGGCCCTGACCTTGATGGCACGTCGTGCATCCGAATCGATCCTGCGGGTGATTGGAGAGGAAGTCGCCGGGATGTGTCTTGAATGGATTAACCTCGTCGGTCATACGCGGATCTTGTAGACCGGTATGGCAGGTGATGCACCGATCCGTCGCACCCAACGCCGGTACATAGACCTGATCGATCCCGATCTCGAACGCTTGGGCAAGACCCTGACTAGTTTCGTCGGTCGCTTTCGACACCAAAATTTCGCGGTACTCCGATCGAATGCCACGCCATTCCGGATACAAGTTCTCGACCAGCGCTGCTGCCACCAACAGCACGATCGAAACAACGCTAACGATCAGCAGGCCCCATTTGATCTTGCGATCGTAGGATTCTCTATCGAATTCAGCCACGACGTACCTTCCTAACTAATGAGTCGGCCACTGCGATTGGCTCCAATAAAAGTCCCAATTGGGTCCGCGCAGGTACGTGCCCACATAGGTCAAGATTACGAAGCCCACCAGAAAGCAGGTGAACAATGCCACCGCACCCATCCGTGTCGATCCCGTGCGCTTCAAGATATATAACGACCAGACCGCGTACGCCAGTGTCAAAAGACTTCCTGGATTCACGAGGATGATCGCAATTTGCGGTATGTCCGGAAACCAATTGCGCAACCACCCGAATTGAACCGGAATGGCTACGGAAAGAATCGCCGTGATGGCGCCAAAGAGCAATGACGCGCGACCGACATACTTCTGATGGGCCCAGCCAAACCACGTGCCCGGCGGATCAGGTTCACGATCGAGGTAGGGGATTAGTCCCAAGCCGAGAATGACGATGGTGGGAATGACCATGCCGCCCACGAATGCGGAATACGACACCAGCTCCTGCAATCCCAAGAAATACCATGGCGCCTTCGCCGGATTCTCCGGTACCGTTGGATTGGCTTCTTCACTAAGCGGCGCATCAAACATCACGCCCAACGCAACGCAAATCAACAGCGTCACCATGAACACCAGCAATTCAGCGCGAAACAAGTACGGCCATGTGGGAACCGTTTCATCGGTCTGTTGTCCCGTGTGCGCCGATTGGTCCGGCACAACGGCCATCAGCCCGTACGTTTTCGTGGGTTCCGAATCCGTCACAGCCTTCTTCGCCGCCATCGTCCCAACGCCTTTACCCGCAGCCGTTGGATTGCCGTCCGGCCGGGCGATGCCACCATCCTTTCGGATTCGCCACATGTGGACACCAAGTCCTGCGGTGAACGCGAGCGGCAATACGACAATATGCAAAACATAAAAGCGCGTCAGTGCTTCCTGACCCACAACGCTCCCGCCGAGCAACAGTTCCTTGATCAGGTCTCCGAGGTAGAAGGCTTTGGGCAGGTTAAGCGCTTCGGCCAGTTCATTGGGAGAAGCGGCAATGTTCGCGCCGATGGTGATGGCCCAATACGCCAACTGATCCCACGGAAGTAAATAGCCCGTGAATGAAAACAGCAGTGTCATCACGAACAGAAACATGCCCATGACCCAGTTGAATTCGCGTGGCGATTTATAGGAAGCCGTATAGAACACACGCGCCATATGCAAAATACACGTCGCCACCATCATGTGCGCGGCCCAACGGTGGATGTTGCGGATGTAACGGCCCGTGGGCACCACGTAGTGCAGATCTTTAATGGAATCGTACGCCGTCTCGATCGACGGTTTGTAATACACCATCAACAACACACCCGTCGCCAGCAAGATCGCATACTGCGAGACCAACGACACCCCAAGCGTCCAGGTCGACGTCAGTTTCAACGAATGCGGGTGCGTGCGGGTGGCATGGATGTGCAGGAAAAGATTGCCGAACACGGCTTGCGACCGCGTTCGATCCGACGTCGGCGCACCATGACGCACCGCCGACTCGCGCATTGTGCGCGGCAGTGCTTTGACATTCGCAATAAACGTTTCGAGTCCACTCGCCATCTTCAAATCGTCCCTACGCGAGTTTGAAATACGTTCCAGGCGCAACAGTGCGCCCCTTATCCACCACCAGCGATCCGTCCGCTGACGCGCTCACATCGAGCCACTTCAAAGGCGACGGTGCCGGACCGCCTGTGACATTGCCGGCAGCATCAAACTTCGATCCGTGGCACGGACACCCAAACCCGGCACCTTCTTCTGACACGATACACCCCAAATGCGTACAAATCAGCGACATGGCCGCCACACCCTCATCAGTGCCCACGACGCGCACGTTCTGGTCGCCGATTACTTTGACTGTCCCCGGCGCAAAATCGACGGGACGCCCAACACGAAATTGCATTGACGCTTCAGGCAACACGCGCGGCTTTGGCAGCCGTGCCATACCCACAATGGATCCCAGAATTGCGATCCCGGCAGTCCACAACCCCGCCAGCCCGAGAAAGTCGCGCCGTGCGACCGGTTCCGGTTCTAATCGACCAGGCATAACGGTTTCTCCTCAAAACAAAACGATTCCATCGTGATCGCTCCCGTCGGACACCGTTCCGCACACAGCGCACATCGAATACATACGGTTTCATCTTTGATGATTGCCGATGCCTCGTCGAACGGTACTTCCTGCAATTGCCCTTCAAGGATCGCGTCCAAGGCCTTGTTATTCTCCAGCGCGGTAACCGGCACGATGCGCAAACACGCCTCAGGACACACGTCCACACAGCCGCCACACAACACACATTTCTGTCCATCGAAAATGGTATTCACACCGCAATTCAAACAACGCGCCGCTTCAGTCCTCGCATCCGCCTCCGAGTATCCGTGTTCCACGATGCTCGATTGAGACAAAATACGTTTCGTCGCGGGTTGCACGTGCAACGGAACCCGACCGGTTTTTTCATAACTTTCTTCACGGCCATAGTCGGCCATCGGAAAATGGAGTTCGACGGAATTCGTACCGATGCCGTTGCCCGTGACTTGGGAATAAATCGAACGGGCTACTGCTTTACCCGACGCAACAGCATGAATGAGCAGCTTGGGACCGTATGCCAAATCACCGGCGACGTAAACGCCCGGCGCAGAAGTTGATCCTGATTCTGAATCGCACTCGATGGCACCGTTGGGTAGCAGTTGAATACCATCTCGATCAGCATCGACAAAACCGAGGTCAAAACCCTGGCCGACGGCGATGAGCACCGTGTCACACGGTATCTCCGTGATGTCCGTGTCGTCGAATTCTGGGCTGAAACGCCGATCTTCGTCGAACACGCGCGTACACCGGGCAAAACGAACCGCGCTCACATTGCCCGTCTCGTCACGAACGATTTCCTGCGGGCCGACGCTATTGACTCGATGAATTCCCTCCTCATCGCCCTCGATAATCTCGACATCGTCTGCAGGCATTTCTTCAAGCGACTCCAGCGAACACAAATGCACTTCCGACACTCCGCTAAAACGCTTCGCCGTCCGTGCCGCATCCAGACCAATTTGCCGTAACACCGTGCGCCCCACATCATAGGCGACGTTGCCGCCACCGATGACGACGACACGCCGTCCCAGATTCGGTGGATGCTTGAGGGCTACGCCCCGCAAAAACTCGACGCCGCCCAACACTTGTGGAGCGTCCGCACCGGGCACCGGAATCATGCGTGAGCGTTTGGCACCAACGGCAATCACCACGGCATCATGACGCTCCCTGAGTTCAGGTAACGTCACGTCCGCGCCGACTTCGCAACCGGTCATCGCGTGAACGCCCAGCGACGTAATGACTTCGACTTCCGCGCGGATGAGATCCCTCGGCAGCCGGTACTCCGGAATACCCAAGGCGAGCATCCCAGCTAGAACCTCTTCCATCTCATAGATCGTCACGTCGAAACCCAGCAGCGCCAGATCATGCGCACAGGCCAATCCAGCGGGACCACTTCCAATGATCCCTACGCTCTTCCCTTCGACTTGCGGAACGGAATCGTCCAACAGAGCTTGCAGGAGCGGGAGCAGTTCCTCTTTATCCTGACATTCGCGCGGAGCGTGCTGTTGAGCGGCAGTCTTGAGGAATTCGACGAGCGATTTGCCGCCATCCTCGCGCGATTCAGGCCCGAATTTGTCACAAATGTACCGTTTCAACGCCCGGATGGAGACCGGCTTATCGTAATCGCCTCGGCGGCACGCGGTTTCGCACGGCGCGCCGCACACGCGACCGCAGATCGACGCCAGCGGATTGGGCCCGCGCGCAATCAAATAGGCGAGTTCATCATTTCCATCTGCAATAGCGCGGATATAGCCACGCGCATCGGTGTGAACCGGACATGCCGCCTGACACTTTATCTGATCTTTCCAGTATCCAAAATCTGGAACCGTAATCGAAACGCCCAATGCCTTCTTCCCCGTATGCTTCCGAAACTTGTGACTTGCATCAGCCTAACGCATATCGTGTGCCAAGGATAAGTAACAACGAAAACACCCACCTGATGCGAGCGAATCCATCGTCAATTGGGCGTTATGGCGTCAGGGCCTTTGCCGATCAGGCACAAGATCAGGGCCTTCGCCGATCAGGCACAAGAGTGGATTTCAATTATCTATATTTAGCCATTCAGCCTAGGCTGTTGGTGTTAGACTGAACGTAACTGCTCAGTACATATGTGCGCATTAGTGTAACTTTGAACACTCGATCTTGAGCAGATCGGACCTCCCCACTAGGTCGAGCGCAGAAAACAAACTGTTGCCCCTGCGTCATCCCCGCCAAAAAATTCCCGAAGTGAATTGCTAGGCGGGGATGACGCAGGGCGAAACTTAGGGATTGGATGGCCGGGAGAGGTCGAATTCTTTCATTTTTTGGTAAAGCGTGTTTCGTGCGATTCCAAGGGATCGCGCCGCCTTTGCGATGTTCCAATCCGTTCCGCTCAATACTTCTAATATGAATTCGCGATTGAGTACGGCGCGGCCCGGGCGAACACTGTCGTCAGTCTGTGGTCGGCGGCCAAGCCCGTCCTCAAAAGCCACCTCGGAGGGGAGATGTTCGCGCTGTATTTGTGTGTCGTGACACACGATGAACGCGCGTTCAACACAATTCTCTAACTCGCGCGCGTTACCGTGCCAGGGGTGATTCATCACCGCGGCCAATGCGTCAGGAGAAAACCCAGTGATCTCTTTTTCGAACACCGCATTGAAGTGTCTGCAGAAATGCTCCAACAGCGCAGGAATGTCTTCTTTTCGTTCTCGTAACGCGGGGATGTCAATGCGGATTACATTGAGTCGGTAGTACAGATCCTGTCGAAACGCATCCGATGCCATTCGTTTCTGCAGGTCTTGGTTCGTGGCCGCCAACACGCGGACGTCCACCTTTTTCGTTTCTGAATCGCCGACACATTCGTATTCGCCACCCTGCAATACACGCAACAGCCGCAGCTGTAGCCGTGGCGAAATATCGCCGATCTCGTCGAGAAATATCGTCCCCGCATGAGCCGCCTCAAACCGGCCCACACGATCCTTTATCGCTCCAGTGAATGCACCCTTCACATGACCAAACAACTCACTCTCTAATAGATCGTCCGAGAGCGCCGCACAGTTCACCTTGACGAATGGTTTTTCGGCACGTGCACTGGAAGCATGAATGGCTTCGGCAATGAGCTCTTTGCCCGTGCCGCTTTCCCCGCAGATGAGAACCGTAGAGTCAGTATCGGACAGATCGTCTATGAGCTGATAGATCTCACGCATACCTCGACTCTGGCCAACAAGTGTCCTGTAGCTTCTGTGTTCTTGGAGTTGTTGTTCCAGGTGAGTGATCCGCGTGACGTCACGAAAAACAGCTATCGCGCCACCCGGTCCGGGCTCGCCACTCACCAACGGAACGATGTCGGCAATGAGTATGCGCGTTCCCTCCGGAAGAGCGACTTCGAGGCGAATATCTGTTGCGCGAGCTGCTGAGGATACCGATTTCTCTAACGCATCCAGTACTGGACCGAGATATCCCGTGCCGATTTCGGATGCGTGTTTGCCCTCGAAGCGTTCCGCAGTGAGGCCGAACAACTGCTCAGAGGCAATGTTCACCTGCCGAACGTAAAGCCCCTGATCGACTGCAATAAGACCTGACGTCACGCTATTGAAAATAGCTTCCAATTCATTGCGGTACCGATTTCGATCCTCGATGACTTCCTTGCGCCCGATCGCAAGACGGACGACTCGCTTTAGATCTGCGCCCGTCACCGGTTTCGCCAAGTAGTCTAACGCGCCCAGCCGCAATGCCTCCGTAGCCGTCGAAGTGCTAGGCTCCCCGGTGATCATGATGACCTGCGTATCGAGATTGCGATCATGGATTTGCCGCAGGAGGTCGATGCCCGTCTTCCCACCCAAAATAATATCCGACACCACAACATCGACGCGATGCTCGTCGAGATATAACAGCGCCTCGTCATAGTCCGAGGCAACGCCGACATCGTGCCCTTCCTCACTGAGAAACCGCTCGAACGTCAGCCGCAATACGTCTTCATCCTCGATGATCAGTACGGTCTTCACTCGGCCACCTCGTCGGTAATCGCCTTGGCACGAAGGCTCGCATCAACGTGTGTGGGCAGCGGCAAGTCAACGTGAAACCGGGTGAATCGGCCCTGTTCCGTTTCGACTGTCAACGCGCCACCATGCGACCGAACGATGCCGTCCGAAATCGATAAACCTAAACCAGTACCAATATCCCGACCTTTGGTCGTGAAAAACGGATCGAATATGCGGTGGAGATGTTCCTTCGGTATGCCCGTGCCTAAGTCTTCGATCACAATCCTAACGTGATCGGGATTTGTATCAAGGATTTTCGCTGAAATGCTCATCCGTTTTTCCGGATGGGTCGACGGATAGCGCGCTTCCAGCGCATGGATGGCGTTGATGGTTAGATTCATCACAACCTGCTGCAACTGTTCAATCCGACACCGAATTTTTGGTAAATCCTTCGGGATATCTATCGTGAGTTGAATCCCGGCCTTTTCAACCCGCTTTCCACACAGGTCAAGCACGCCTCCTACAATGTCCCGCACATCGGCAAGGCTGTACATCCCTTCATCACGACGGGAAAATGCGAGCAAACTGCTCACAATGCCCGCGATACGCTGCGCTTCACTTCGGATCAACGAGGCAAATTCGTGCGTCTTCGTATCGTCTTCCAAGTCTTGAATCAGAATGTCGGCGCAGTTGATTATTCCGTTGATCGGATTGTTTATCTCATGACCGACCCCTGCTGCGAGTTCTCCGACCGAAGCCAATTTTGCGGACTGGACCACTTTCGCCTCCGCATCCATGCGCACCACACTATCGCGGATAAGATTGGAAACCGCTTCGATGAGCTGTTTCTTCGCTCGGTACCAGGCGTCAACTCGAGTCTGCTTCATGGACGCCGAAAGATACGCATCAATTGAACCGCGGCGCGTTTCTTCAATCGTGATCGGCGCGAAGATCGTCTCCCCAGCTTCGCTGAATTTCGCACTCGTATAACTCTTCCCATCAAACGTAATCCGAACACCGATGGCCATCTCCGGCGAAAGACCTTCCTGTAGAAATCCGGCGACATTCTGAAATACATGTTCATCCAGACCCAGCGACCGAAACGCCTCACCGATGTGATAGAGACATGTCATTTCATCTTTACGCTGATCAAGTTCCCGCAGCAACCGATCCTTTTCGGCTTCAGCACTTTTGCGTTCGGTGATGTCAATGACGGAACACAGCATCGCAGGTCCGTCGGAAGTTTCAATGGGCGTCAACCCGACCTCCACAGGAAACTCCGAACCGTCCTTGTGCAATCCAAACAGATCGCGCCCCGTCCCCATCGAACGCCGTTCAGGATCGAGCGCATACGATTGACGATCAACTACGTGCGCACTTCGGGAACGCATCGGAACGAGAACTTCAACCGGTTTGCCGATCAATTCGGAGCGTCCATAGCCAAATTGCTCTTCGATTTGAGAATTGACGAAGCTCAGAACCCCATCCGCCGTCGTCATAATCAATCCGGTCGGGAGGGATTCCAAGAGGAGTCGAAAGTGTTCCTCCGCCTGAGCGGTGCTTCGAGAAACGTCTGTCTTTTTCAAAAGTCGACCGTCATTTGTCGTTGACCTCATGAATACGACCCAGATCCCCTGCGTCTGCTAAGCACAATCCGTGCCGCACCGGGTGACCGATAATTCGGAAGAAAACACCGATCTGTAGGACTCCGGAGCCCGTTCAAATGTCATCTAGTGTGTCCCAAGGTGTGCAATTGAACAAAAGTGCCCTGCACATAAGTGCTCATTATAGCGCAGCCCCGAAACGCGAACCCAGCACATCCACTCAACGACACTGTCACTATATCCGGTGGCTTCAGTTCGCACGCATGTGTCTGTCACGCACCAGAAGTGTTGTACAAGGTAGGGGTCTTGGCCTACTGAAAGTCGGTTGATCGTCGCGATTCACGAACCACGATTCGCTCTTGTCGAGTTCCGGATCGTTAGGCGGGATTGATTCGTGCCGTTCATTATTCCGGACTCCATTCCCGACCGGCGAACGTCCGTATGGGCAACGTTGCTTCATTTACAGAGAAGCTCGTTTGGAGTCCAAGTACTCGGATGACATAGGGCTCGCGCAATATCTGTTTACAAATCAGATTCGTTCCGTTAGTTCATGAGTCGGCCCTCTCCGCGTATTCGAAATATTCGGAAATTGTTCTTGGGTTGTTGTTCAGATAACTAATTACGATTTGAAAAACTTCGTGAATATGAGCAACATAGGAGAGCGTTCGCAGAGGTCGTTAGTACGCGACCTGCGGTCCGCCAAATCGAAAGAACTGCGACGTGTATCGCTCCGTAATCGTTGTTCAAGGAGACTTATCCCGGAATGCCTACGGCACTTGCTATCTGTCCCCATGCGGACGACGCGGCGGCGTTCTTTGGCGGGACGCTGACGAAGTTCGCGGACGAGGGCTGGAAGACTGTGCTGGTCCGCGTGACGGACGATGCGAAGGATTCGGTCGGCTCAGATCTCACGGACACAACGTCGCGCAACAGGGCGGAACTGGCCGAGGCTGCGAAGATCATGGGCGTGGCGGAGGTTGTCGAGTTGGGATTCGCTACGGATTGTCTCGGCGATGCGTCTGAAGTGTCGCTGCGCGAACGGATCGTCTATCTATTCAGGAAATACCGACCGTATGCTGTCTTCACATTCGATCCTTTTGGGATCAACGAAGGCAATATGGATCACGTTGTTACGGCGCAGGCGGTCGAGGAGGCGTTCTGGGTATCGTGCTTTGACCTTCATCATCCTGAACACGCGAAGGAGGGCTTGAAGCCGTTTTCAGTATGCGAGCGATGGTACTACGGCCGTGATTTGCCTGGAGCGAATTACTTCGTCGATATCACCGATCAGTTCGATCGACGGGTCTCGGCGTTGTGCGCGCACGACATGATGATGCGCAACTTAATTAATCAATTACGATTGCAGGTGCAGACTTGGGGCCGACGGATGCCCGCGTTCGACGACGCATTTGAGGGCGATACGCGGCCGTTGCTCGAGCAATGGATGCGGCTGAAATGCGAATCCGAGGCGCAAGAAGGGAACCTGTTGGCGGGACGGCTGGCGGAATCGTTTCGCTTAGTACGATTTGGCGGGTTTGAGGAATTAATACAACGCGGCAGCGAACCGATTCCCGGCGCGGAACCACCGGTGCCGAGGCCCGGCCTCGATATCGAGCCTTAGTCCGCACACATCACGGTCGCGACCGACTTCGCAGGCAGTGTGAACGAGACCACGTCGTCACCATTCTCGACTCGCAATGATTGCGTGGACGCATCCGGATTCACCGCTATAACCACGATGCTCCCATCGGGATTACGAAAAGCGACGGCGTCGCGTGCGCCACGCTCACTTGATGTCCCCAGTCGAACGGCGTTGCGCTGAATAAACTTCATAAATTGGCCGTACATGAAGTAATCGAAGTGGTACTTTGTTGCGAGGCTGCCCGAATCCAGCGTCACACAGGTCTGTGATGCGTTGAACGGGCCGTTGTTGGGACCACCTTTTTCGTCGATCATGGTTACCCAGGCGTTGTAGGACGATGCGCCATGGGTGAAATATTCGATCACTTTGAGCGCACCGCGTGTGCCGAACGTCGAACCTTCGGTGAAGTACATTTGTACGTCGGGAAACCGCGTTGCAAACTCCGACATGCCAGAGGAATTTCCCGCGTATCCATGGAACGCTACACCGTCGACGAATCTTGCTGCGTTCTTATCGCGTAAGACGGCGGTTGGATAGTCGATGCCGGGGTCATCGCCATCAGGCGTGGGGTTCGTGTTGAAGTTGTGATCGTATGACCAGATTTTCGTTGCGATTCCGGCTCGAGCGAACGCGGGCCCGAGATGATCGCGGATGAAATCTCGCTCGTCTTCGCCCGTCCATCGGCATGATGGGTAATGCCATTTTGAGTTGGATTCGTTCGCGCGGTCGACGCCCGGCTCGTTCTGGATCGTCACGGCGTAGACGGGAACCCCCGCTTCAGCATACGCCTGGACAAACCGAACGAAGTATTCCGCATATGCGGCGTAGTACTCGCGCTTGAGCTTTCCGCCGATCATGTCGCCTGTCGTAGTCATCCACCCCGGCGGGCTCCACGGCGAGGCATAGAAGAGCAATTCGGAGTTCTCTTCGAGCGCAGCTCGTAGCACTGGAAGAACATACGAACGATCCTTCTCGATGGCGAAATGTCGAAGTTCGGAGTCGGGGGCACCTGCGGGCGAATCGTCGTAGGTATACCAAGGTTCGCCGGTAAAATCCGGTGTGCCCATGCAGATTCGCATCAGGTTCATTCCGATACCGAAGTCTCGTGAGACCAGCTTTCGCACGACTTCACGTCGGGCCGATTCGGGGAGTTTCGCGATGTTGTAGCACGTGGTGTGCTCAAGGGAACTGCCGAGCCCGAGAATGGTTTGGTGTGTTTCAGAGTCGAGTACGCGCACGGTCGCAACGCGGCCACCGCTGCGCCTTGCGTCGCCGGTAGTAACGTCGGATCCCGAAAGCAATGTCAGTTGGGCCGACATGTCTTCGGAACTAATCCAGACAAGGACGGACGACTCTTGGCCGGTTTGCGCATCGAGCGCCGGACTGATCGTCAACAGGCCGAAAATAAAAACGCGATTGATGAGTTTTACCAACATTGATCCTCTATCCGTTTGCTTCGGAGTGTGGCTCACACTATATTTGACGCCCCTATGGAAGCAACAACAGAAAAAGAATTCACGAAGCTGGAAGGATTTGCCTTTCTCGTCGCGATGATCGGTGTGCAGCTCGCGAGCGAACTCTTTGCTCAATGGGGTACGTATTTCTATTCGCCATCAGGTGAGACGGGACGCATTGTCTACGTTTCGATCAGTGTTGTCGCGTATATTTTCATGCTTGGCCGGATTATGGATTTGGCTACGGACCCGATCATCGGCCTGGCATCTGATCGGTCATCGTTCGGCGGGGGGCGGTTTCGAATTCCGCGCATCCGTGGACGGCGCCGACCGTTCATATTTTGGGGTTCGATACTCATGACGTTCACGGGTGTCGCGTTCTGGTATCCGCCGGTTGCCGAAGCGTCGGTCGTCAACTTTATCTATGGCGCACTGCTCATGTCCTTACATTGGGTCATGTACACGCTGGCGTATATTCCGCTTTTGGCGCTTGCACCCGAGATCGCCCGTTCCCACGACGCGCGCGTGAAATTGGGCACGTGGATCGCCGTGGGCATGGTTCTCGGTCTTGTTGCATCGGCCCTCGCGCCTGGAATCTTGATCGACCTACTCGATCCGGCGCGCAGTTCTACGACCGAAGACGGGCAGACGGTGTACTCTCCAGTCGGTTATCAACGTGTCGCATGGATTTTCGCGTTCATCACACTGGCTTGTTTTCAGTTCTTCGTGTGGGTCGTGCGTGAACGCGAGAATGAACGACCATCTTCCAAGGCGACGCCGGCGTGGCGGGAGATGGCGCGAGCATTTGAAGAGCCGCTGTTCCGAAAATATTTCGTCATCTTCTTTCTGTTCTACATGGGCCTTCTAGCCAACCAACGTGCGATTCCGTTCTGGGTGGAGCTAGGCCTGCAAGGAAACGAAGCGACCCTGTCCGTGCTCGGCATTCCGTTCATGATTACGGCGTTACTCGGGGCACTAGGTTGCTTGTGGCTGTGCAAGCGATTCGAAATGAAATGGTTGGTCGTGTTCGCGCTCGGCACCATGGCGATCGGAATGCCGTTCATGTACGTCATCGCGAAAATGGAAGCCGACCCCAGTCTGAAGCTCATTCTTGGAAGCGTGGTCTACGGAACCAAGGGCATTGGACTGGGCATGATGTATGTCCTCGTAACGCCGCTACTCGGTGAAATCATCGACAAAAGCGCCGAGGCGTTCGGCGAGCGCCGTGAGGCGGTCTTTAACGCCATGCACGCGGTCATGGTCAAGGCCGCACAGACGTTGAGCATACTTATCGCCGTGACCCTGATGGACCGTTACGGAAACTCTGTGAGTCAACCGGACGGCGTCTTTTTTGTAGCGCCGGTGTCGAGTCTGTTTTGCTTTGTTGCAATGATATTTGCTGCGCGTTATCCCGTAGTACGATCAATACACGATCACGCCAACCTCAAGGAGGAGAAATAACATGCGCCGTGTATGGCCTGTTCCGCAAGTGGTATATACGACACTAGGCGATCACCGCGAAGACCGGGACGTGATCTTGTTCTACAGCCGGGCGGCCTGGGAAGCGGCGCGCCCGTCACTCAACCTCAAGGTGACGGCGCAGGCCGAAGTGAAAGAAGCGACCGAAGACCACTGGAACGCGCTCGATAACGGCCTCGATGGCGACGTTGTCTATTCCGTCGGCGGTGGCCTTGCTGCGGATGCGGCGAAATACGTTGCCGCGAAGCGAAACCTCCCGATGATTTGTGTGCCGACCGCGATATCCGTTGACGCGTTCTTCACCTGGGCATCCGGAATTCGCAACGATGGTTGCGTGGCCTACCTGGAGACCGGACCGCCGGACAAAGCGATCATCGATCTTGAGTTCATTGGAAACGGACCCGCCGAACTCCGCGCATCCGGCATTTGCGATGTGTTGTCTATCGCGACGGGGTGTGCCGATTGGCTCTACGCCCATGAGCGCTCAAAGAATCCGCATGAGATGCCATATCTCGCGTCGACTGCAGATACGGCACAGGCAATCTTGCGAGGGTGCCTTGACGCTTCCGAGTCTGCAGGCCAGGGTGAGGCGGCGGGTCTAATGAGGCTGATCGACGCACTGGTACTAGAAGTTCAACTCTGCAATCTCATCGGCCATAGTCGGCCGGAAGAAGGCAGCGAACACTATTTCGCTTATTGCGCAGAGAACGCGCTCGGCCCGGGACATTCGCATGGCGAACTGGTCGGACCCGGCATCGTGACGATGGCACGGTTGCTGGATCTCGACGTGACGCCGCTGGAGCGGGCATTGCGTGCGTGCCATGTACCGCTCGATCGGCTTTCGGACGAAGTGGTGAAACAGACGTTGCGACAGCTGCCGGAATACTGCGTGAAGTTCCGCCTACCGTACGGCATCGCGCACGATTCGTCTCATATTGCTTGACCGTACAGACAGCAGCTCCTGCGGTTGCTGCGCCTGCCCTGTGCAGAAAATCCCGCCGGGTCGTCGTTTTCTTCAAGCTCATATTCCCTGTCGTCAAATAGCGCGGCACAAATAGCCGTACCGGTTCAGGTCCGTTTTCGCGTCCGACCTACGGGACATTCACGTAGGGAAAGTTGTCACTTGTTTCCTCTGCCCAGTTCGTGAGCTGCAGACGATGCCTGTTCAACACATCAGAGAAATCGTTATCGATAGCTAGATTGTTCGTTTCGCCAGGGTCTAGGTCCATATCGAACAACTGCTCGCGCAGTTCGCCTTTGTTGTAGATCACGTATTTGTATTTGTTGGTGCGGAGCATGCGTCCGGATACACCGAACTCGTTCGTTCCGCTGGCGAAGACGGTCTCGGCCACAACGTATTCGCGGGACAGCGTGTTGGGTTCACCGAGCGCGATTGACTTCAGCGAGTGTCCTGGGGTTGCACCCGGATACGAAATCCCGGCGAATTCCAGGATGGTGGGGAGGTAGTCCAGGCCGGTCGATACGAGTTGTGTTGAGACTTGTCCGGCAATGGAAGACTCCGGTGGGGCGATGATGAAGGGAACGCGCACGGCCGCCTCGTATAGAATCTGCTTTTGATTCCAGTGGTGGGCGGCGATGCCTTCACCGTGATCGGCGACGAAGATGATGACGGTGTTTTCAGCGAGGCCGTTTTCCTCCAACGCCTCCAGCACTTTGGCGACTTCAGCATCCACTTTCTCGCAGATGCGATAGTATCCCCATAAATACTCCCGCCAACGACGCTCATCCCAGTTCGATGTCGGATAATGCTTGTTGGGACTCATGGCCTGTGCTTCCCGAATGGCCGAGGGTTCGTTTTCGGGGATTGCGAAATTTGCTGGTAACGGTGGCAGGTCTTTGATGTCCGTCGGAAGCGTTGGAATGGGCCCATCCGGTAGGTCCTGGTAAAGCGCTAATTGGCCGGCATTCTCTGTCGCCTCAAGAAGTGTTTGCGGATCGGTGCGATTCAATTGCCGGGCGAGTTGGCAGACATTGTGCGGATTGATGTAGGAAACGGTCAGGAAGAACGGTTTGCTGTGTTCGCGCGAAAGATACTCGACGGCGGACGCGGTCTTTTCATGATCCTTCTGCTTACCTGTGAGAAAGGTGTGGCCTGCATGTTCAAAATCTATCGGCGCGCCGACGTGCCATTTGCCGATGTAGCCACATTCGTAGCCGCCCTCGGCCATAAGCTTGCCCACCATCGGCCAGTCCTTGTTAAAGGATTTACCATTGGTTGTCGTACCGATTTCATGGGGATACCGTCCGGTCATCATGCTGGAACGCGACGGCAAACACAGCGGCTGAGTTACATAGGCGCGCTCGAATCGCACACCCCTTGCGGCGATGGAATCCATCGCAGGCGTATTCAGATAGGGGTTGCCGGCAGCACTCATGGCGGAGGCCGCCTGTTGATCGGTCATGATGACGAGGATGTTGGGTCGGCCATCCTCTGCCGCGGATGGGTTTGCGAGACACAGTGCCGTGACGAACAACAGTACTGAATAGATTCTAAACTTCGGTCGATTCATAGTGATGTTATCCGCCGGACGTTTGTTGGTGTTGGTCACGGTGTTGCTGAAACCGTTCTAGGTGAGGCGCATACTCTTCGGATTCGGACCATTTTCGACGTTGTGGCTCGCTCTGCGGATCGAATGCTTCCGGATAGTCGTCTCCCGCGTAACTGGCCTCTACACTTTCGTTCCAAGTTTTGAACGCTTCGATCATTCGCTGCGCAACGTCGGGATCGCTTTTGATAAGGTCTGTAGTTTCTCCAGGATCGTCAGCGAGATTGAATAGCTTGTACTGATCGCCGTTGTGATCCAATGTCACGAGCTTGAAATCGTTGTCGATGAGCGCTCCTCGGCCGGTGTGGCGAAAAAGAATGGGCGTCGTCCTCGGCCCGATTTCGTTGTCGAAGAGGGAACGGATGCTGATACCATCTCGTACCGCGAACATGGCCGAATCGGGAAGCCCTGCGATTTCTGCGATGGTCGGGAAGATATCCATGGTGGCCGCGGGAAAGTTTGTCAATCGGGGTTGCGCAATGACTGCGGGCCATTCGACGATGCACGGTACGCGCAACCCTCCTTCAAAGACCGAGTTCTTGTTTCCCCGAAGGCCGCCGACCGTATCGGGGGAGATTTTGGGCAGCCCGCCATTGTCGCTATTGAACCACACAAGCGTGTTCTCCGCGATGCCGAGATCGCGCAGCCCTTCACGGAGCGCGCCGACGCTGCGGTCAATCGCCACCAACTCGCCGTAATGGTTTCGAGATTTGTCATCCAAATCCTGAAACGGCTCGTTGTCGGCGTTGGACGCCACGAACGGACTGTGGGGCGAGCCGTACCAGATGACCGTGAAAGACGGCTTGTTTGACTCGGCTTGATTGGCGATGAACTCGAGCGCTTCAGCGACGATCACCTCGGAGGAGTCGCCTTCCATTGCTTCGAAGTCTCCATTGCGGCTCATGAGCGGATTGATCTCGAAGTAGTTGGTCACGGACAGCCACACGTCGAATCCGAACGCGCCGGGGCCGAGCGGATCGTCTTTCAGGATGGGGACGCCTGGCCCTTGAAACCCGTTCAAGTGCCATTTGCCGAAGTGGCCGGTCGCATAGCCCGCGTTTTGCAACGCTTGGGGTAGGGTTTTTTCTTGGAGCCGGAGGGGGTAACCATGACTCATCACTCCGGTCCGGTCGTTTGAACGGCCGGTGAGTACGGATGCGCGCGTTGGCGAGCAGTTGGGTGCTCCGGCGTAGAAGCGGTCGAATCGAAGGCCGTTGGCGGCCATGGCATCAAGATTGGGCGTCTTGAGCAGGGGGTGGTCGTAATACCCCATCTGCCCCCAACCCTGATCGTCAGTCATGATCAGAACGATGTTGGGTTTTCGTGTCGCTTCAACCCCGTAGGCCACCTGCAACTGAAGAACAAGGGCTACCAACATGATCCCGGCAAGACGTGTGGCCGTATTCGTCTTCATTCGTTTGTTCCTTCAATTCGCGCACTGAGCAATGTTAGCATCCTAATTTGTAGTCTTGGCATGATTCAATTGTCGGCATTTCGCCATTTCCCGCCGATGCCTACGAACGGGAGTAGGAAAAATGAAAGCCATCACGAGACGAGCGTTTATGGCGATTGCGGCGTCAACGGCATTTGCCAAGAACGTTATAGCGCAAACACCGGAAAAACTAACTGGCTACAGCGCGGGCAAACTGCTGAGCAAGATCGATGGCTTGGAGTTACTCAATCTGTGGGGCGATCAACCGGAACCGGTGCAGGAACTTTACACACGTATCGAATCCATATTGTCTGCGGATAGAACTGCGACGTATGCGGACGTCGGCCGGGATGAATCGGTCCAGCGGTTTTGCAAAGAGCACAATGTGCGCCACTTGGGTGGGCCGATGCAGGGATGCATCACGGAAAATGAAGCGAAGGTTTGGGTGCGCACCGTACGTCCGGCTCGGGTTGAAGTGCGGATGACCATCGACGGTGCCGAATCCACTTACGGCCCCGTGGTCAGCACGGAGGAATCGGACCTGGTCGCAATCGTGCCGGTGACCGGCCTTCGACCGGGTGAATCCTATCCTTACACGGTACTCGTCGATGGCGCTCCCATCGTTATGTCTGAGCGTGTCGCGATTGACACCGTGCCCAACAATGACCGGCTTCGTCTTGCGTTTGGCACGTGTCCGCATCGATGGGGGCTGGGCAACCAACGGCAGGCCGACCTCATTCGGAGCCGAAAGCCTTCGGCGATGTTGATGTACGGCGACCTTGGTGCGCAGGACAAGAACAATCACTTCGGTAAGCATCGTTGCGATTATCAGATACGCGACTTTTTTCCTGCTTGGCAGAGCTTGAGTTCATCTATCCCCGTGTATGCGACTTGGGATGATCACGATTATTTCGACAATGATCGCTCGGGTATTCCACTTGGCTATGGAGACGCTGACCGCCGCGGAGTGCTTCACACGTTTAGTCGGGCCTGGAACAATCCCAGCTATGGCTTCAATGATGAACGGGGGGGCGTCTTCTTGCGCACGCGTTTCGGCCCGTGCGATGTCATCATGTTGGACAATCGCTACTTTAGAACCGGAGAAGATCGCCGGTTCTTGGGGAACGATCAAACGGAATGGCTCAAAGAGCAATTGCTGGACTGCAGGGGGCCGTTCATCGTCCTATCCTGCGGCACCATGTGGACCGACCACATTAGTAAGGGTAAAGATTCGTGGGGCCGATTCGATCCCGAAGGCCGCGAAGAGTTGTTTCGCTTTATCGAAGACAACCAGATTCCCGGCGTACTGTTGCTATCGGGTGATCGACATGGCGCGAGCGTGTTTCGCATCCCTCGTCCGTCCGGGCATACGTTCTACGAGTTTGAGCCCGCCAGTCTGGGCGGACGTACCGGTCCCGTCACAAAGGCGATAGGCCACCCCGATGCCCTCTACATCGTAGACGGCAAGTACGCCTTCGGCGAATTCACATTCGACGCGACGTTAGACGATCCCGAAGTAACGTTCCGCTTAATCCATGAAGAGGGCGAAACGCTCTATGAACTTGTGCTTAAACACAGTGAACTCACCCCTGGCGAGCGGAGAGTGCGCTAGTCGACGTTGACATGCCGTGGTCATTACACAGCCCAAAGCATACTGACCTCGTTTGCGTTAGAGTGTTCAATCGCCAGCCACGAGAATGGGAGTTCTGTCGATGAGGGGTGAAATAAGCCGGAGAGAGTTGTTCGTACTGGGTGCCGGGGCCGCGCTAGCTTCGAGGGTGCATGCGGCGGAAGCGGCGACGGAGCCCCCGCGCGCGGTGGTAGAGGCAAATGATCGCGCCGTCGCCATGAGCTTGAATGGACAGGTGTTGACCGACGGACACCCGTTTCGCGGGGGAATTCCGGATGACAGAGAACTCTATCATGCGCGTACCGCGGGCCGTTTCATACAACAGGCAATTGCGGCGTATTTCTGTAAAGCTTCTCGGTTCTTCGGCGATGACAAAGTGGTGAAACAAATCGAGCACGCCCTCACATTCTTGGAAGGCGCGCAGAGCGATGACGGCAACATCGATCTCTTGACCACCAATTTCAACTCGCCACCGGATACGGGATTCGTCGTCCACTTCGCGGCAAGCGCGGCGAATATCGCGCGCATAAACGGCGCGGATGACATTGCGCGCCTGTTCAGACCGTTCATGTCAGGCGCGGGCCGAGGTATGGCGAATGGGGGCATTCACACGCCCAATCACCGGTGGGTTGTGAGCGCGGCGCTGGCGCAGATTAATGAACTGTATCCCGACGAGCGATTCGTCAATCGTATCGACGCATGGCTCGCCGAAGGAATCGATATTGACGATGAAGGGCAATTCACGGAGCGAAGCACCGGCGGATACAACGCGGTCTGTGTCAATGCCTTTGCGGTACTAGCGCACAAACTGCAACGTCCGGTGTTGTTAGATCCGGTGCGGAAGAATCTAAATGCGATGGCGTACTTGCTGCATCCGAACGGTGAAGTCGTTACCGAGTTTTCCAACCGGCAAGATCGCAATACAACCGCGACGATGGAGCGGTATTGGTTCGCGCTGCGTTACATGGCGATCGCGGATGGAAACGGCCTGTACACCTCTATGTTGAAACCTATCGAACCACACGCAATGGACTTGCCACTCCTCATGGAGTATCCGAATTTGTCCGCACCTCGACCGACCAGTTCGCCCATTCCCGACAATTACGTTTTAGATCTTCCTCGATCAGGCATTACGCGCATCCGCCGGGGCAAGACCAGCGCCACGGTTATTCATCGAGGCAATAGCCGGTGGATTTCAGTGCATCATGGAAATGCTGTGATAAACGCGATTCGTTTTGCGAGCGCATTTTTTGGAAAAGGTCAGTTCCGGCCGATTCGATTCGAGCGCAAAGGCGATGAGTTGCATTTCTATCAGTCCTTGGAAGGGCGATATTACCAGCCGTTTTCAGATCCGAAGCAGTTGCCGGTAAGACAAGAAGAGTATGGCGTAAAGCGGGGACGGCGGGACGTGTCCGAAGTTTGTACCATGGATTACGAGGGGCGAATCCGCGAAACGACGAAAGGATTGGCCGTCTCCATTCGTGCGACCGGAACGGTAGGCGTGCCGTTGGCGGTGGAGATTAATCTCCGCGCGGGCACGAACATAAGCGGACCCGAGGCACTGGGCGACGATCGCTATCTACTAAGAGATGGCATGGCGACATGCACGATCGGCGATGACGTTATTCTAGTCGGACCCGGTATTGGTGCCCATCGCTATGTGCAGATCCGAGGCGCAGAGGAAAAACTGAGCGGCCCCAGTGTCTATCTGACGGCATATACTCCCTTCGAGACAACCCTGGAGATTCAGAAGTCCTGAGGATTCCGTCGTTGACCGAGAGAGTCGCTCTTAAGCAAAAAGGTACAGATAACGCAGGTTTACTTAAATCATACCCTCGTCATTGCTGCAGACATTAGATTTTCGGGATCGAAAATCTCACGCCACCGTCATTGCGAGGAGGTAGCGGCGCATAGCGCCGACGTGGCAATCTCCTCCCGCAGAATCAGACAAGTACGAATTAAGTAAACCTGATCTAAAGACGCTTTTACTCATTTGGCGTCGTCCTTTTTGCGGGTGCCTGTCACACCATTCGAAATCCTATCGCATTTAAAATGACGTACAAAGCGGCAGTCCTGCTTACATTCCAACCTTTGTAACATGCTTCCGGTTACCCGTTTGATACAGAGCGCGAACAGAACGTTGGCCGCCGGGAGCGTGTGGAAAGATGGAACCCCGTCACCAACGTCGCCAGTAGGGCGTAACTTCGGAAGGCACTGCCGAACGGGCCTATGTCGCCAGGATCGACGGTCCCGCAAGGGCTAGAGCTAGGGTCAGGGTCAGGGTCAGGGTCAGGACCAGTCGATGAGAATTCTACGTGTATGGAGTGATTCGATAGCACCTTGCTAAATGTGTAGAAGGATCGAGGACCAATCGACTGCCCGTCAACAAGAACGTCTTCGACAGAAGCGCCCGCGTTTTTAATAAAAGAAAACGTCTTGTTAGTAGTAATCGGTACCGTCACGCTCCCCTCTGGATTGATCACGCCATCACCATTTGCCGTAGCCGTAATGACAGGGTCGACACTCCCTGAGAATTTTGCATGAATTGAGTGATGCGATGACACACTGGAAAAAGTGTATGAGAATCGCGGTCCAACCGACTGGCCATCGACAAGAACGTCTTCAATCGCATTACCTTGTACGGTAATCATGCTAAACGTCTTGTTAGTGTTTAGAGGTACGAATACATCACCATTCGGACTGATCGAACCACGGCCACTAGCCGTAGCTGTAATAAGATAACTCCCTTCTTCGCCAATAGTTGCCACGGCCTTGCCCACGTTCACTAGCGGCGTCGTAACGTTCGACTTCGGATCAGTGATTGGAGTGCCATTGGCGACTAGCGTCTGACGCACTTCGTCCGGAGTCAGATATCGCCCAATTCTGTGCTTGGACCACGTTTGTAGCAACACCACCGCGCCCGCCGCGTACGGACAGGCTGCAGACGTGCCATTAAAGTTCGTGATGAAACCGCCGCCCACTTGCGTCGTATAAGCATTATCGGCCGACGCTAGAAGATCCAAGAATGGCGCCGAATTCGAATAAGAGGGAACGTTGCGGTAAGACGACACGTCATTAGTGTAATGACCGGAATCGCACGACCCTGAATTGTCGGGAATGGCGACGCATGAATCTCCACTCACGCAAGGAAAGGTATCCCCAAACGCAGCATCATAAACGGCGCCTACCGAAATAACGCTCGAGATGCACGCAGGCGACGACAGTGCGTCGCAGTAGCCGTCGTTGCCTGAAGAGGCAAGTACCGTAATCCCTGCACTAACGGCGTTGTTTGCAGATAATGTACACGCCGGGAATTCCATGTCACAGGTACTGAAATGCTGGCCTCCACCAAAACTCGTACTAATGACCAGTATCGGGTTGTTTGGATCGTCATTCTTGTGTGTGACGCACCAATCCCACGCCTTCCAAATAGCGTCATCGTCAGTGATGTCGCTATGGCCTTGCGTGATCTTTAGTGCGTAGATCTTCGCGCCCCGCGCTATTCCGCCGGCATAATCGCCAACTGGCGGAGTCAGGGACCCGTAGCCAGCCGCAATACCTGCGCAATTGGTCCCATGGGTATCGCCCGCAGCTGGATCAGGATCGTCGTCTCCGAAGTCCCATCCGCCGATTACTTTCTCATTGGGGAAAGCAGCGTTGTGACCCAACGCCCCGTGGTTGTAGTCAACGCCGGTGTCTACGATTGCGACAGACACTCCGTTACCATCGTAGGTAAATTGGGTTTGTTGGGCATTGATTACCTGGCTCCCTTGCTTCGTATGCGCCCTGAGTGTGCGCACAGGTTCTACATGCCGAACCAAGGGATCCTGAAGAAGCGCAGCCAAACCGTCGTACGTTGTCGCGCACGAAAAGCCAGCAAAGTTCTCGTATCGATGCCGTACGGTCACCTGGGAAGCATCGACTAGCGTTAACACAGCGTCTTCCAAGGCCGCGGTTGCAGAATGGACTTGGGCTAAGTCTGAACGTGAGTCCCAGTTTATGACATTAAGCATCCTTTCCGGTTGCCACAACGTTACGATGACGTTCGTAACCGAATCATCGCGGGCGAGGCTTGCCAGAATGGAATCGGGATCTACCAGTTTTGAGTAGGGCTCAATTGCAACTAAATCCTCGAAAGGAGGCAAATCGATTCCATACTCGAGTGGTGCCTCAACGTCCAGTTGTTGAGAAGACCTACTTGGCGAGGCCGTTGGAGGAATGGATTGGATATCTGAAGTCGTTGGACTGTGGTGCTTGTTATCGTCGAGCTGGTTACCTGCGGATTCGGAGGCCGCCCCTTCCTGCCAAAGACAAGCGATGAAGCAAAATAGTATTGCAGATAAAGTGACTCTTAAGTGGCCACTCTTAAGTCGTATTGGAAAGTCAGATTTACACATTGTACAGTCTCCTCATCTCGCTACGTAACTTTTCCTGTCTTTCTATGACGCTTAATATTACGAAATGCTTACACACGCAAACAGACATTCTCCCCGTCGACGACTCCGTTCTCGTCGAAATCTAGACCGTTGAACTGCTGCGCATAGAAGCGAGGGGGAAGGCAGGAAGCATCACCAGTAAGCCTGTCAATGACTTCCTCGTTCGCGGCGCAAATCGAAAGTCATGCTGCATCGCGAGACAATGCTGCCGCGAAAACACTGTTAATCTTCGGTAGTGATTGCCCAAACGTTTCGCTCTGCTTTCTCGCATGGCGAATTCAAGAAGCCTGCATGAATTACCGTCGCTTATCGTGCTCCACCATTGAGGTTCTTACTTGTAGAACCGATATTTCCGAGGTGCAGCCGTTGGTCGATGGCAAACAGCGGCCGCATATGGCAGCTGGAGCGCATTAATTGATCCAGAAGGGATATTCACAATACGTTCCTTGGTCAACGAAAACGCCGCCAGGTTGAGCGAATAAGTAAAGCCATCCGTCAATATTGCCACCCGGGCCATCGCTCACCCATCTTGCGCCTTCATAATAGGTGTAATAATCTCCATATGCGGTATGTGGGGTTTGGAGAAGAATGGACTCGCCAGGGTACAGCGACACCCCTCCCAGAAGATTCGGCCCCGGGTTGGGCTGATAGGGACCCGCTGCAGGAACGAAGTAAAATTCATCTATACGCAGATCGTCGCTATTGTTCGTTACTAAGACGGAAACAGACTGGCATCTCGTATTCGTGGTCGTTGTTGGGCAACCGGTCATGCTCGTCAGGGCGACTGCGAGCCCTGCGTAGATTCCAAAAGAGGTAATGGGGGCTAACGTACGTTTCATCATAGTTGACATCTCCAATTTGGGTTTGGCAAAGACCGGGCAATCTGCGAATCGCGTCCGAAAGCCTCCAACGTCTTCCCGATGCGAGCCTTCTGCTTCTCGTTCACTGGTTTGCCAACGTACGCCACAATGCGATGAAAACGATCAGCGCGCCGATCAGGAAGATTTCAATGACATTTTTCGTGATACGCATTTGCATTTCAGTCAACTGGTAATCGAGCTTCGCTTCTTTGTTCCTGAACCGGGACACGCATAATCGCGCGGTCCAAACGTCGCATTCGTGTGGTCCATAGCATTTGTCTTCACAATTTGTCCCGAATCGAAGGTCTTCACTCGGTTCTTACCCAAAGATCCGTGCCCATTCTGCAGCCTTGCCACATACTTCCTGCGCAAGAAGCGGACCATCGTAGGGAGACCTTGCTTAAACGCTTTGTGCTGCTGGTGTTCGGGGAATCAGGCATGTCTTCCGCATTGGGCTAGACCGGCGGGGTTGGTACGGAACGGCACAGCCGAGTTGTGACGAAACGCACCAATCGAGGTGATTCCCCTTGCGCGCAGTCTTGGCGCTAGGAGGTGGTAGTGCGAAAAGTGGGGAAGGATCGGGCTTGAGCGGCTTTACCCAGTTCGTACTCTTCTGATTTCCGGTGACGAGATTGCCGCGGTCGCGGAGCTCCCTCGCAATGACGGGGTGGGTACGAATCGAGTGAATCGCGCTAGCGGGGTATGCCGTAGGCTTCGAGTTTACGGTAAAGCTTGTGGCGGCTTACATCGAGGACGCGTGCAGCGGCGCTGATGTTGCCTTTGACGTGCGCGAGCACTTGGAGGATGTAATCCTTCTCCATTTCCGCGAGTGTAACCGGATCCTCATCAACCGGCAAACCATTACTTTCCTCACGCGGGAGGCGCACGTCTTCGAGACCGATTTGGTCCTGTTGGGCAAGCGCAATGGCACGGAAGACCGCGTTACGGAGTTGGCGAACGTTCCCCGACCATGGGCGTGTTTTCAGATAATCGAGTGCTTCTTGCTCGAATCCCATCAAAGGTCGTGACGCTTGGCCGATGCCTAATTGAAAGAAGTGTTCGGCTAACGGTGCAATGTCGGACGGCCGGTCGCGTAGGTTGGGTAAGTCGATTTCAAACGCATTCAACCGATGCAGTAAGTCGTCACGGAACTGCCCTTTCTTAACCTCCTCAGGCAGGTCCTTGTTTGTTGCGGACAATACGCGAACATCTACACATATCTCTTTCTCACCGCCGATGCGCCGGAAGGTCCCTTCTTCGATAACGCGCAGGAGCCGCGCTTGATTCGCGGGACTCAGATCGCCAACTTCGTCGAGAAACAGGGAACCACGATGAGCTCGTTCAACGTGGCCGGTTTTGCGGCGATCGGCGCCGGTAAAGGCACCTTTTTCGTGGCCGAAGAACTCGCTTTCGAAAAGTTCACTCGGAATTGCGGCGCAGTTCACAGTTATGAACGGCCCGTCGGACCTACGCGAAAAATCGTGAATCAGTTGCGCCGCCAGTTCTTTGCCGGTGCCGGTTTCGCCCTGAACGAGAACGCTGAGATCTGTTGGCGCTGCCTTGCGAATCGACGAGCGCACTTGCTTCATCGGTTCGCTTTCTCCTACCAAGACGGTGGATTCGCCTGCTTTAGCGCGTAGTACTTCGATATCTTTTTCGCGTTGGTCTAAAAGCTGCATGAGCATGAACATGCTCGCCGCTTCGTGCGCTACGCCAATGAAGTATTCCAAATCGTCGTGGGTCAGCGGCACCGGGCCGACCGTTTCGATGCTGAGTGCTCCCACTGCCTCGCCGCGTACGACCATAGGCACGGCCAGCGAAGAACTGACGATAGACCCTTGACCTTCCTTACGCCGTTTACCAACGCGTGAAATGCCCTCCCCTCGGGAAACCGCTTCGTTCATCAAATCTGTGATCGTACTCCGATCCTCTGCAGGATCATCACCGATAAAGTGCAGTCGCGGCACTTTCGCGTCGAACCCACATGTCGCGATGAAAAAACCCGCAGAGCGATAGGTGGCATCCACGTGGTCGCGAAGCGTTCGTTCTAACGCCTCGGCACTTGTTGCTTCGCACATCTTTCGTCCAAGCTGATACAGGGCGAAAAGCTGTTCGGTGAATCGGGGATGGCCATTTATCGCAACCGAATCATTATTCTTGCGAACGAATAGTGCGTCACTCAAGGCAATCGTCTCGGTTTCACCCTCCGCCAGGTTGCGCGCAACCCTCGGTATCGCTGGGCCCGTGCTGGTAACCAAGAACGCGGACTCGCCGATTGTAATCTCGTCACCGATGGCCAACGTTGCAGAACTCACACTTTCGCCATTCACAAGTGTAGGGACGCGGTCGCTAAGATGGCACAGATGGATAGTGCGTCCATCTGTTTCGATTCGGCACTGATGCCGCGAAACCGTGGGCGAGCCGATGTAGATGTCGCAGTCGCGTCCTCGTCCTACTACGAGTTGCTTCGTATCTACCGGCCAAGTAGAAGCCTTCGCGGGTCCGGCTGTCGCCGTCAGTTCGATCACCCGCCTTCGCCCCGTAATTCGATGCTTGGACCAAATACGAGGATCGCACCGTGTTCGGTTTGATTCAGGTTCGGAAATCCCCAACGCAACACGTCTTCACCTTGCTCCGGCATACGAGCGGGCTCTCGAACGCATAGGTTTAATCGCCAACGGTCTCCGGCTTCTGGCCTGACACCGGAAACGCAGTCGTCGAATGGAATGAACACTTCAGCCTGCCACATTCCATTCTCTGTGGCACCGGCCGCCTGCCATTTGCTCTCCCACGGGACGTGTTCTCCGTCCACGCTATGGGTGCCGTGCGCCTGAGCAGGACCGCGCGATGTGTAGATCCACCGTTCGGACTGCCACGCGGGAATGGTGTATTCGCCCATGATCGCTACGTCAAATTCGATACCTTGAGGATCGAGCGGGAGGAAACTTTTGATTCCCAAGTACAGACCTTTATCCGAGTACCGTAGGTGCATCTCCGGTTTTCGGGGCCCGGGGCGCCCGTCTAGGCTACCCATGAGCGCAGCGCCGGTTCTGTACGCTTTGTCCCATTCGCCTTCTGTCATACGCCCGTCAAGAACGATTTGACGATCCAGATCGTTATCAAACGGAACTTCAACGCGAGAGTCGGCAACACACGGAAAGAAACTTTCCACGGTTCGGCCCCACGCTAGCCCGCTGGGAAGGATGTCGTCGTACAGCAGCGGCATGAGCTCGTTGGCCCGCTCTGCTCCCCAGAGAAACTCCGTGCACGAAGTGAATGTATTGGCTGCCATGACGGTCCGTACGAACACATCTGTTGAATCTTCTTCAGTGAACTCGAGCCGTGCGCCGTAAGCGCTTTTCCCCATTCGAACACCTTGGCCTTGAATCGTTCCATGCCGAAACGAATTATCAGGGCCTTCGTAATGAGCCCAGTGGCCTGCAAAATTCAGCCGTTCATCCTCCCCGTCAGTCACCGTCATGTACCAGATTTTTTTGGACGTGACAGCAAGTACGACTTTCGTGTCGGCTGGCGTGTGAAGACGGCTCAACCAATGATTGCTGTACGATTCGCCAGTCTCCTCGATGTACGTATCGAGAACGTAGTAAGCGCCATAGCCGAATTTGCTCAAATCCCGAAACGCTTCTTCTCCAATAAGCGATCGGTTTGACATTTCGACCTGATCGCGGACGGGTTCGCTATTCTGGGGCGCTGAGGTTTGCTGAGTTACTTGCTCGTTCGCCCGTTGAGGGGATTCTTGGAATCTCCAAACGACCGCAGTCATTGCGACCAGAACCAAGCAAATCGCCACGGCAGCAAATGCAGCAATACGACGTCTTCTAGGTCTAAGCGAACTTGTCTGTATACGAGACGGCACAAGGGTCACGGCCGCGCCCCAGTCAATATCTGTCGTTTCCGGTAAACGTATGAACGCGCTAAGCGCTTCGACCGCGTTTTGGAACCGCGACGATGGATCACGCGCCATCGTCCGTTCTACGAATTGCTCCAAGTCGTCTGAAGTCTCCGGTCTTGAGCTTTGGATGGAGCGAACTTCTGTGTTCATCAATTCGTTCATGAGCATGAATGGTGATTGAGCACTGAATGGATACCCGCCGGTATACATCTCGTAGAATAGAAGTCCGGTCGAATAAACATCCCAGGCGGGACTAGGGTCATTTTGGTCCCAAGCCTCGGGCGGCGCATACCGAGGCGTCCCCACAAAGCATCCCGATGTACTTCCCGTTTCCATGGACGAAACGAAGTTTCGGTTTAACGCTGCTGCCAAACCAAAGTCACCGATCACCGCTTTTCCACTACTCGTCAACAAGACATTGCTGGGTTTCAAATCACGATGAACGACGCCGACGGCGTGGCAGTATGCGAGCGCTTCGAGTAAATCGCGCATGACGAATAACGATTCATGCGTTTTGAGCCCGCTACTTTCCATCCGCCCCAGAAGCGATCCGCCCTCATAGAAAGGCATCTCAATGCACCATTGCTCTTCGATCTCGTCGAAGGCATGAATGCGGACAATCCCTGGATGATCGAGCTGCGCGAGGGTTTCCGCTTCGCGCTTGAACTGAACAATGAAAGGGTCGTTAGCAGAGAGGACCGGCAGCAATACTTTGAGCACGACCTGGCGTGAGAGATTGGTGTCTTCGGCAAGATACGCTACCCCCAGCGCGCCACGCCCAATCTCGCGCACGATCCGATAACGGCCGAATTCCTGTCCGGGATTCAGTTCCACTGCCGTACTCAGTCCTTATCTGATTAAGCATCTTCACAGCCTGCCGATCAGAGCCTAACACACCAGCGCCAGTAATTAGTTGCCAAATATGCAAGAAAAGCAGCGTCCTAATTAGCGAGTGCTAGAGCAATGCGTCGGTGAGATGGTGGTTCTTGGGGTGGTTCCGCGGGAAATCAGTTCCCGGATTTGGTGCGCGAGGTAGACTTTTGTCCGTCAATGATGCCGATCTGATCTTCGTCAGACTCTATTCGACGAGAAGATTCACGGCATCCGCTAGTCTCTTTGGCGACAGGTGGGCGTAGATGGGCGTCATCCTCAGGGCGGTGTGTTCGTATAGGCACCGTTGGTTCATCACAGAGCGGTATTGGAAACACGCAAAATCTGGGCGTTTTCAAGTAGGCTGAATATATTAATTATACGGCGATGAGCCATCTTCTGAATTTCGCTTCAGGAGATTGATTCTTAGTTCATAAGCGTAACGACTACTCTTTGGGGTCTAAATAGACGGCAAAGAGTTTGGCGCTTTTGCTTCCAATCGTGATCTTGAGTCGTATGGTTTTTCCGGCTAATTCATCCAGCAAAACGTTGTTCCATTGCACGGGATGCTCCAAGGAATTAGGTCCAACAACGTCACCTCTGTATACGCCGCTATATGCGGGAAGTAATTTGCCTTTTTCGTCGGCTAATTCAACACTGAGCCCTTCGGGACTATTCGTATTGAGTAAAATTTTACACCCTTCTTTGGGGAGCGTAACGGGAGAGGTCCATACGACGCCTTGGGATTGTCCTTCGGTGAGCTGAAGGCTGCCCCAGCGGTCGCGGGGTAAAGTAGCTAGGGCGACTTCGGCATAGTAGTCCGTACCGGTAATGGTCGCGTTGCGCCAGCGCCCGTGGTAAATGAGGGTTTTGTCGCCGACATTTAGAATACCGTTGGCTTGGCACAAAATTGTCGGGTCATCTACGCTGGGAACGGGTGTCACTGGCGACTCGGCCCCGGAAATAAAGACTGCTCCCTTCATCGGTTCGCGGAAGGTAACACCGTCGTTGCTAATGAGGAGTCCGAGATCACAGGTGATGAGCCCAGCGCCATACCAGCCCTCTTTGCGACGCTGATCAACGGGCGGATTGTGCCAGATCCCATAAAGCCCGACCGCGACGTTACCGAAGCTCGTCGCACCGACACCCAAATGAACTTGCGGATAATCACCTATGAGTCCGCGCAGCGTGACATCGTCCGGTTCAGGTAGGCGAAAGGATTGGGCATAATCTTGGTTCCAATTCACGAAGTCCGTAGAAGTGCTGGCGTAGCCTTGACGACCTTCAGCGATGCCTTGCGAATCTTTACCTATCCCTTGGCCGTGCACCACGAACTGTTTTCCGAAGCGATAGAAACTCCCCATTTCCAAGAATTTTTCGGTGGGGTGATTGTCGGGCACGTCCCAGGTTATTCCGTCAGGACTGGTAGCGCTTCGGAATACCCAGGTGTCGGCCAAGACCATATACATCATTTTATAGCGGCGCTTGGGGTCGGGATCTTCCTCGTCGATGATCACGGCGGCGCATTGGGTCATCTCATCGGACAATTTTACGGCGTTGTTGTTGGTGCTGCCGTTGATATCGACTTGACCCAAATTCGGTTTCACCCAATGAATACCGTCATCGCTTTCGGCGTAACAGACCGGACCTTGCTTGAGGTCGTAAGGCTTCGCACGCAAACTCACGGAGTAGTACCACATCCGGTATTTGCCCAAGTCATGTAGCACCGTGCCGTAAAAATGAGACGCCATCGAATCGGGAGCATTAAGATTGCCGCGCTCCGGCGTAAGCACGGGGGCTTGGCGCACTTGAGGTTTAGTGAGCGTGAGGAACAAATTCTCGCGTTCGCGCAGGGACTGGTCATCAATCGCCAGGAAAGTCACGCGCCCCTTCACGGCCAAGTTCGATTCGGGCAAAACGAATTGGGCCTCGCTAATGTGAACAGTCAAAAACAAAAGCGCTATGCACGCGGCCAATCGAGTCATCAAGCGCAGGGGAGCCGGGGTCATTGTTGTCCTCCTGGTGCTGGCGTCATATTCATCAGTTTTCGCTCGAGCCAAGCGGCGGCCAACGCGGGCGCACCTACAGGCGTGGTATGTCCTTTAGCTTCGGGTTGCACGATCAATGTAACGTCGCTGTCCTTGGATTGTTTTACGGAGAGCGTAGTCACGCGGCGCGCAAAAGCAATGGCATCGTCGGTGCCCACGCGCACATCGCGATCGCCGATACTGATCCACAGCGATTTCCCCGCGAGTCGATCGGCTTGGGCCAAAAGGGACAACGAGTCCACATGTTCTCGGTTTGTCACGCCGTTGAATTCACGCAGGGTCATGAGTGCGGTGACTGGAGCAAAGGCTGCGGTCGCACGAATGCGTGGATCGATTGCGGCAGTCTGCAACGCCATAAATCCACCTCGCGACGTGCCGCAGGCGGCAATGTACTTGGGGTCGGTATAGCCTTCTTGAATAAGATAGTCCAAAACTTTCTGTACCCGCGTCGTGAAGGACGTCACGAAATCTTCGCCGCGATCACTACGGTAACGCCACGCAGCTAAGCCTGCGGGTTCATCGGGGCGTTGCTCTTTTCCATGCCCGGGCAAGTCAAGCGAGACGCACAGAAAGCCCAATTCGGCAAGGGAATTACCGCATTGACGATAGTAAGGATCGCCCAGCGATTCCTCAATGGTGGCGGAAAATACCAGCAGCGTGGGGGCTGGATAGCTCACCTTCGTACCCCAGATGCCAAAACGAATGCCGTCCTCAGTGGTGAGCGTCTTAACGTGGCTATCCGGTTTTATGAGCTGCGTTTCGCTGTGTGAAAATGCCGAACACAAAAGCATGATCGCTAAACTTGTGAGAAAATGAAGTCTCATGTTATTCATTTGTTTCCAAGGTACGCCATGTATCCCAATGCTTGCGGCGTTCGCCGGGATCGTAGGCGCAGGTAACGACAAAGAGATCATCCTGAGCCAATTGTGCCGGCGAAAGGTTCACTTGAATATAGGTGCAGCCCCGCGCGACCCAGCTCACGTAGCCCTCGGTTTCGGAACGGGGAATGGGGTTACCGTTGAGTTCGAGCGATCCGATGGTTGCTTTCTGGTAAGGCAGACGCAACTTGATGCTCACGCCGTGTTCGATGGGCTTGGATGCTGATTCGACTTCAGGCGCTTTGGGCCGCGCGCGGCGCGTGATGTAGAGCTGAGGTGTCGGGCCATTTTGTCCGGCAGGCCAGTCTTTGAAAAAGGTCTCAAGCGCGGGGTAATTCAAACGCGGATGCTGTTTAAGACGCTCCAACGTGTCTCCCATCTTGCCTGCACTTAGGTAGTTCTCATCCGCACTGGCACTAGTGGAAAGAAAGGCACTCGCGCGTCCTTCCATTGCCGGGTCGAGCGTCCCGAAGGTAAATCCTTCCATACGATTCCACAATTCGAGTCGACTGTTTCGGCGGGCTTCAGCCGTTTGTCCGTAGGCGACGATGGTCGCGTGGGTGTTGCCCATAATGACGCGGTTCGGATAGCCGGGATAATACTCGCCGGGCCATCGTTCGTTTCCGATGGCGAGCAGTCGCTGATGACGCAAGAGCGCGGCGCGTTCCCACGCCGATTCCGTTGCTGAAATCAGAGTATGAAAATGGTAATAAAGATAAGTGGCGGCATAAAAACGCGGCTGTCCGTACCAACTTTTCCTCGCCATATTGGATAGTCCCGGACCATAGAACATGCGCTCCGCGTCCGACTCGCCGGTATCCGCAGGAAACCCCTCGACCATCGCGGCCTCATTCATCTGGCGCATGATGTCGCGATGGTAGGGACGCACGCCGGGATTCGAATACGCCGCGCCCGATGACTCAAACATGATGTACTTCTCGAAATCCAAACTCGTGCCGTGAATGTCCGCATGTAAATCGGGTTGAAAGCGGTCGAAAACTTGCTGTACATAGACCGCTTCGGGCAATTCGCCGGGATTCAAAGGACCGTCGACATTCCACTCGGTGTAGATGGGGGTAAAGTGGCCACTTTCGTAGCGATCAGGATCCACCAAGGGCAGAAATACGACAACTTGATTGCGCAGGACATCGCTCACGCGGGGATCATCGGACAAGAACCATTCAATAATACCCATCACCGCCGTCGCGGCCCCACGCTCATTGCCCGCATGCAGTGCTGTCACCAGTGCGTGTTCCTTGGTTTCGTTGGTAACCGTGGAATCGGTCATGGTGATCGCGTAAATGTCGCGCCCCTTGATGGATTTCCCCAATATTTCGAGCGAAAAGCGCTCAGGATATTCGTCCGCCCAGTGATGGAGTACCGCCTCAATTTTTTCATACGGCGGCCAAATTGCCGGGCCGCCAAGTTCAGTCGTAGGCGGAATCCTGGATGCTTCGGCGACGATCTGAGCGTGCGCCAAACTTGTGCTTAACGAAAAACCGACTAAGAATATGGCCGCACACTTTTTAGAGAACGACATGAAAGTACTCCTGATGACCTGTCTCGGAGAACGCTACCGGTTGTTTAGCCATTTGTCCCATTTTGCTTAACGGTACACAATCACACCTTGACATTGAACCTAAAGAATTAGCGTGGCACGCGAAGACGAAACCGCGAACGGATTCGGCGCGGGCAGCCATCGTGATATCGAACCGAAAAAATAGGAGGGCGAAGTACTCACTTCGATGCCGTTTCCGACGGGTTCGAAATAGTTAGGCCGTTACATCATGCACGACGCGACCGCCGACATCGGTGAGGCTTTCTTCGCGACCTTGATGAAAATAGGTTAGATTCTCGTGGTCCATCCCCATCAGGTGCAGAATCGTTGCGTGGAGATCGTGCAGGTGGACTCTGTTCTCTACGGCTTCAAAACCCAGTTCATCGGTCTTCCCGTACTGTAAACCACCACGGACGCCGCCGCCGGCGAACCACATCGTAAATCCATAGGGATTGTGATTTCGTCCGGGGGCGTCTTTGCCCTCGCTGAACGGCATGCGGCCAAACTCGCCGCCCCATAGGACAAGTGTCTCATCAAGCATTCCGCGTTGCTCCAAGTCGGAGAGTAAGGCGGCGATCGGTTGATCGACTTCTGCGGCGTGTTGGCCATGATTTTTTTCGATACTTTCGTGAGCGTCCCAGGTCTCCTCTAGATGACCGCCACCGGAATAGAGTTGTACGAAACGCACACCCCGTTCGACTAATCGTCTGGCCACGAGGCAATTGCGGCCGAATTCGTCCGTCGGTTCCCGGCCGACGCCATACATGCTCAACGTGTCGGGAGACTCCTTGGTAATATCTACGGCCTCAGGTGCCTCGGCTTGCATGCGATAGGCTAGTTCATACGACTCGATCCGCGCCACCAGTTCTTGACCGCCGGGGAATTCGGCAAGATGCTGTTCATTGAGTTTGGCGAGCAGGTCAAGTTGCGCTCGCTGCGCTTCGCGGGTTATGTGCTTGGGTCCTTTGAGATCGAGGATTGGATCACCGACCGGTCGGAACAAGGTACCCGAAAATGTCGAAGGCATGAAGCCACTCGACCAATTCGGTTCGCCGCCGATGGGTCCGCCACGTTTATCGAGCATTACGACGTAGCCGGGCAGACTTTGATTGTCACTGCCCAGACCGTACGTACACCAGCTCCCTAGCGAAGGGCGGCCGATAAACGTTTTGCCGGTGTTCATGGCAACCAACGCTGAACCATGGGCGTGGCTATCCGTATGGCATGAGTTGATCACGCACAATTTGTCCGCATGTTTTCTGACGTTGGGGAAGTAATCCGAGATCAGCAGCCCGCTCTCACCGCCCGGCCGAAATTTGCGCCAAGCAGGCGTCAAATAGCCAACCTTGCGCCCACCAGAGTTGATGTACGACTTATCCTCCGGCATCGTCTTTCCAGCATACTTTTCCAATTCCGGCTTGTAGTCAAACGTGTCAACCTGGCTCGGCGCACCGTTCATCATCAGAAAAATGCACGCTTTGGCTTTCTTGGCGAACTGTGGCGGACGCGGGGCGAGAGGGCTTTGTATTCCGCTGGTGGATGCCATCGCCCGGCGTGCAAAAAAGCCGTCGCCCGCCAGCAGACCTGTCAACGCCAGCCCAGCAAAACCGGCGCCCATGTCCCAAACGAATTCGCGGCGTGTTAGACCGCACGGGAACAATTGACTGTCTTTCACCGATAGTTCCTTTCACTCGACATAAATGAACTCGTTTGAATTCATCAGCATATGGCAAAGCGACGCTAAGGAGAGCAATTCCGATGGCGAAGCTTCGTCATCTTTCGCGAAATGTTTGCGCTGCTCTTCGAGATGTTCGAGAGATAGTTGCTCTTCGCGATCAGTTGGTTCTCGTCCAATGGCGTACTGCCAAGCGTAGCGAATTTGGTCAGTCAATGCGGTCGCCCCTGAATCAATCACCCGATTCGCCAGCGCATTGCTGCGGTCGTGGGAGAACGAATTGTTTAATAGCGCCAATGCTTGCGTCGGAGTAATCGTCGAATCACGCTGTCCGTTTGGGGAGATTGTGTCGCAAAAATTAAACGTGGTCATCATCGGTAACAACAGACTACGCTGAGTGAAAATATAGAGGCTTCGGCGTAGTTGTTGTCCAGGTGGGGATGCAACCCAAGCAGCGTCCTTGCGGGACAATCCTTCCAAAGCAGTTAAGTCGATTGACGGCCGAAAGCTTGGGCCGCCGCGCGTTTGGTCCAATTCGCCGGTGACCAACAACATCGTATCGCGTAGCGCCTCGGCATCCAGACGCCGTCGCTCACTGCGCCACCACAACCGATTATAAGCATCGCGCTTTTGGTATAGGTCAAACTGAGGATGTACGGTCGCCTGACGGTAGGTTCGTGACATGAGTATCAGCTTGTGCAGGTACTTCATTTTCCATTCATTACGGACCAGCTCGTCCGATAGCCAATCCAGCAGTTCAGGGTGGGTTGGTGGGTCACCTTTGAAGCCAAAGTTGTTGGGCGTTCGCACCAGGCCCTGTCCAAAATGGTGTTGCCACAATCGGTTAACCAGGACGCGCGCGGTAAGCGGATTCCGTGGGTCAACGATCCAACGCGCGAATTGCAGTCTACGTCTTGTCGATGCCACCTCCGCAAGTGGCGGTTCGAACGGCTTCAGTAGAGAAGGAACGGCCGACAAGACACCGGCTTGGACCACGTCGCCGGGCTTTTGTCGATCACCTTGTTTCAATAAGTGAAACGGTTGAGGCGAGGACGTTAGGTCGGTCCAACCGAGCACATTGTCATAGCCGAGCTCAGTGGGCGTCGGCCCTCCCTGGTACGTGGCGTCGCGCGGTTCGACTGCCCCCGGCCAAAAGATCGCGGCCATACGGTAATAGTCCGTTTGTGGAATCGGGTCGAACTTGTGATCGTGACAGCGGGCACATTTCACGGTAATTCCGAGAAACGCCGAAGACGTTACATGTACCAAGTCTTCGAGCCGTTCGTATTTGTAGTCATGAGCATCGTTCGGTTCATCATTCCACGTGCCCAACCTCAGCAGCCCCGTGGCGATGACGGTTCGCTCCGTGCGACCGGGCAACTCATCCCCGGCGAGTTGTTGCAACACGAATTGATCGTAGGGCATGTCCTCGTTTAGCGCATCAACGACCCAATCGCGATATCGCCAAGCGAAGGGCTTTTCTTGGTCGCGTTCATAACCGCACGATTCGGCAAATCTCACCAAATCCAACCAATGACGTGCCCATTTTTCTCCGAATTGCGGTGAATCGAGCAGTGCGTCGACTACCCGTTCCCAAGCGTCCTCTCGATCATCCGAAACGAACGCCTGGACCTGCTCATACGAGGGCGGCAAACCGATAACGTCATAATAAACACGCCGAATCAGATCGAGCCGGTCGGCCAATGGTGCCGGCTCCATGTCCGCTTCCGCTAATCTTGCGAGGACGAATGCGTCAATCGGATTGTTGACCAATGCCGCGTGTTTCACGATTGGCGGCGTAACGCGCTTAACCGACTGAAGCGACCACCAGTCTTGGCCGCCGCGAACATCGGACGTTGCTTCATACAGATCAAGCGTACGCTCCTCCGGCCAATCGGCGCCAGCCTGCACCCAACGCCGCAACAGCGCGATCTCCTCGTCCGGCAATTGTCGCGAAATGCCTTTTTGTTCCGGCGGCATCTCGCCCAACATGATTCGCTTGACCAGCTTGCTCTCGTCCGGGATGCCCGGCACGATCACTGGCCCACCTTCGCCGCCAGCCATCGCACTTGCTTTAGAAGTGAAAACAAGACCGCCCGAAGGGTCGCGATCCTGATGGCATTCAAGACACCGCCCGACGAGTAAGGGAGCGATTTCCAGGTCGAAATCAGGCGGTTCAAGGCCGTTGGCTTGCATGCTCGAAACTAAGCCGGACGAAAAAATCGCCAAGGTGAGATTAATTCGAACTCCAGTTGACTTTCCGAAAAGCATATGGCCCGAGATTCCCGTTTGGATGTACATGAAATCGCTGCAGTATTTGAACGTGGTTTACTGTAACGGTGTGTACTTGTCTCTCGCAAACTGTCGCACCCATCATTCATGATAGTACAGAGATTCTCATGAATTGGCGTCCAAATAGAGCACTAGCCAGAATCCTCTGCACGATTCCTCGTGTTTAACGTATCGATCTTGCATGAGTCTCGCTCTCTCAAAGAGTGCTGAGTCGGCGAACGTCGAAAGTTGTTGTCGATTCAGGTGTTGAATGGTAGCCCGTAGGGGAGTCGAACCGGCAGATGACCATTAATTCGACTACGAGACATTGGAGAGAGGTGCGACTTCTCTCCATGTCTCGTAGTTTGTCGTCGTCAGTTACTTCTTCAACTTTAGAGCCACCAGCTCAGACTCCTGGAACTGTCCACCGACTGCAACCACAACATACTGTTCACCTTCATACAAATACGTCATCGGTGTTCCACGCGGAGTCTTGCCCAAGCGATGTTCCCAAAGTTGACTGCCATCCACCTTGCTGAACGCTCGAATAACACCATCAAGTCCGGTGTTCAACATATTCGTCGGATCGGGATCTGGCTGATTCATGAAGAGCAACGTCTTCGTCACAAATCCGCCACCGTTCGAGAGGCCGCCATTCGTAGCAGCACCAAGCGGTCCAAGATTCAGATGCTTGATCGCCGGATTGTCCGTCGGCCCCTGACCGTGAGGCACCTGCCAGACATGTTCGCCCTTATTCAGATCGATTGCCGTGATGCGACCATAGGGCGGTTTCATCAACGGTAATCCTTCGACGGACGGAACCATGAAATCCCCGAAGCTGAGATTGTAGCTGAACTCGGACCGACCTTGCGTCTGCTCACGCAACGCCAGCGCAACGATCAAGGTCATCGACGGTACATACATAACACCCGTTTCCGGATCCACACATGCACCCATCCAGTTTGCACCACCAGCAGGACTAGGCAACATCAGCGTTCCCTTATTCGTATCGGAAACGACGGACGGCGGCGTGTACAGAGGCCCCATCTGATAATTCTTAACAATCTCTATCGCCTTCGCGCGCAACTCCGGAGTGAAATCGATGAGGTCATCCTCGGTGACACCCTGGCGTTCAAACGCAGGTGGTTTCGTCGGGAAAGGTTGCGTTGCAGCAGTCTTCTCGCCGGGAACCGTGGACTGAGGGACAGGGCGTTCTTCGATGGGCCAGACCGGATCGCCGGTTACGCGATCGAAAACGTACGTGAATCCCTGCTTCGTAACCTGAGCAACCGCTTTGATTTTTTTGCCATCAACCGTAATATCCACCAGATTCGGCGCGGCGGGCAGATCATAGTCCCAAAGACCGTGATGCACCAACTGGAAATGCCAAACGCGCTCGCCAGTCTCCGCGTTCAGACAAAGCAGACTTTCGCCAAAAAGGTTGTCGCCATGACGAAATTCGCCATACCAGTCCGAAGTCGGTGTACCAATCGGGAGATAAACATAACCGAGCTCCTCATCCACACTCAGCATGGACCAGGCGTTGGTGTTGCCCGAATATTCCCAGGAACCATTTTCCCAGGTGTCATTTCCGAATTCGCCCTGCTGAGGAATCGTGTGGAAAATCCACTTCTGTTTCCCCGTGCGCACATCAAAGCCGCGAATGCTTCCCGGCGGCATCGCTTTTCCGCTGGGACTATCCGAAATAATGGATCCAAGAATAATCGTATCACGACACACGACAGGTGGCGCGTTGAATCCCAGACTCCGTTTCGCGAATGACTTGCCCAGTCCTTCGCTCAAGTCCGTGATTCCGTTCACGCCAAAGTTCGGATCAGGTTTTCCCGTTTTCGCGTCAACTGAGACAAGTTGACGCCCGCCTGTCGCAATGAGGATTCGTTCGATCGATCCGTCCGTCCAATAGTCCACACCGCGATGCTGAAACCCCGAATTCGCCGGGCGACCCTGCTTATAGCTCTCCGGGTCATACACCCAATTGACTTCTCCCGTCCCGGGATTCATTGCAACAACCTGCGAATACGATGTACTGAAATACATAACGCCGTTGACGACTATAGGAGTTGTTTTGAAGGTGCCCGCGCCACTCGCTCCCGTCATCGCATGGACGTCCTCCGCGCTCCACCGCCACACTTCCTCTAGGTTGTTGACGTTACCGGCATTTATCTGATCAAGCGGACTATACTTCGAGCTCGCGCCATCGCCGGCATAATGGGGCCAATCACTATCTGCCGCGAACGACGAAAGCGAGAGCGTGACACATCCAACCAGCAGTGTAGAAGCGATGGCATTCCTGAGCCACTGGTATCGCGAGGAACTATTCCCGTCTATGAACTTCGATTTCATGATTTTTCCTTTGTGTGTATCAAACTTGAGATGCACCTGATTCAGTATACGACTTCGTTCGCCTTAATCTTCACCTTGGTGTATCGACACTCACTGATTAGGGCAGGGCCGCCTGCCACCCGGCCTTGAGGCGTTGGGAAAGTTTGGCGACTATCTCGGCATGTTCTTCGTTCAACGCTAGATTCTTGTATTCGAAAGGATCGGTATCAAGGTCGTAGAGCTCCCTCATTGATTCACCATCGGTTCCCGGTAGTGGCGTCCACTCCGTATATCGGTACCGTTTCTCCCGAATAGTATCTCCGTGAAATCCCTCGCGTCTAGATTCTGAGAACGCCGCGGATTTCCAATCCTTGCCCGGATCCTCAAGTAACCGCTTGAAGCTTGTGCCTTCGAGCGCATGCGCCGGGTTTGGCAGCTTGGCGAGATCGATGAGCGTTGTGTAGAGATCCACCAGTTCCACGAAGCCGGTTGCCACCTGTCCCGCGTTTCGACCATCGGGCATACGCACAATCAGTGGCACCCGGGTCGATTCTTCGAACTGAAAAACTTTACGCCACAAGCCCCCGTGCTCGTTGAGTTGGAAGCCGTGGTCGCTGGTGAATACAACAATAGTCGACTTGTCCAGCTCAAGCCGTTCCAGTGCATCCAGGATTTGGCCGACATACGAATCGACCATGGTAACCATGGCATGGTACGCGGCGATTGCTTGCTTCTTCTGCCGCTCGGAGAGGTCTGGATCGTCTTTCATGATCCAGAATGCTGGATCCGGGACGTCGTCCAGATCATCAGGGTGTTGGTTAGGCAGTTGGATTTTGTCAACCGGATGCTGCTCGAAGAACTTGGCCGGTCCTACCCACGGCTGGTGTGGCTTGTGAAAACCGGCAGCAATAAAGAAAGGCTTGTCCTTGTTTTCTTCCAACAATTCGATGATGCGTGTGGCGATCGACCCATCCGGTGTCTCTTCTGGAGTTTCATTCGTCGCGCGCCATGACAGTGGCAGGTTCCCTCGACGCCCAAGCGGAGCGAGGACTTCGCCTCGCGACATACCATCTTCCGATCCATCGGTCCACGTATTGTCACGCACCTCCGACGAATCGCTACCGGGCAGGTAACCCGGAAAATGGTTCTTCCTTCCCGGCTCTCGCGATCGCGCGAATTCCGATACATCCCAACTGATCGCACCCTCGGACGTGTTGTGCCCGATCTTGCCGACACGAGCGGTGAAATAGCCTTGGTCGTTGAAATGCTCGGGCAGCATACGCAGCTCTTTGCCGACTACGGCCCTCGGGTGGGTTCGAGGATCACGGACACCCGTAGAGGCCGGTCGAAGTCCACTAAGCAGGGAAGCGCGCGAAGGATTACACAGTGGGCTTTGGACATAAGCGCGCTCAAAACGAATGCCCTCGGATGCAAGTCGGTCGATGTTCGGCGTCTTCGCAGTCGCGTAGTTCGGGCGAGCAGCAGAGTCGAGGTACGATCCGACAGCTACATTGAGATCGTCGACGATGATGAAGAGAACATTCGGACGATCTTCCGAACCTGCAGTCCTGTCGTCAGCCTGTGCGATGGCCCCTTGGAGTAAGAACAACCCTATACAGAAAACGAGGAGTGATGCTCGCGATAATTTTAGTTTCATCGCTATTCCTATTCCTTAATCAGGCTAATGGTGGTCGTACCAAATGGGAGAGGTGTATGCCCGCTCCTGAATCGTCTTTGCCAAGTCATCTGGAAAGGGCTTTCCGAGCTCCACTTCGTCGTACAGGTTCCAGCGCGGTGTCGGAATTTCGAGAACACGGACGTAGTAAAAAGCGTTTTGATCGGCGTTGAAATCCGGGTCCGTCCAAGTCCCCATCAGTTCGACGGTGCCAATGCTGTTTGCGTACGTTGCCGTCTCCAGATCGACGGTGTTGCCGACTGCGGGGAGTTTGCCCGTTGTCGGGTCTTTCACGCGACCATTGGACCAGACCGCGTCGTAGACCTTTTCCTGGCTCTCACCGTTTTCCGACCAGCCTTTGACGACCTGGATTCTGTCCAGGTTACCACTCTCGGAGTCTTTGATCGCCCAGACTGCGAAGGTCGGGGCACCGTTCGAGTCGGGGGCCTTCAGCGCACCGCCCATGGATACGCCATTCGCATAGGCGGCCTCGACCCAGCCTTCATCGCCCGGCGTAACGTCCTGCATATCGAATCCGCCGAAGAAACGCACTACGATTCGCGGCCCCGTAGTCGCCCAGGTTTCCTTGCGCCGCAGGGCCTCGTAGATGCTGTCGCGGGTATTTTCTTCCGCCCATACGCCCGCGAGACCCGAAGCGGAAAAGTCTTTTGTGTCTCGGCGCCCTTTGAGACGGACCTCTGGCGAACCGTCAACCGCTCCAATCTTTCCCGAATAATCATACTCGTTCACCGGCACGATACCGGTGTGACTGTCACTTGATCCGATCAAGCCGAAGCGATAGGGGTTGAAGCCCTTCTTGTCCTGAAATTCCAAGCCGGTCCGATACGCGTCACGGACATAACTGCCAGCGAATTGGGTCCCTTTAATGCCAGAGCTCCCCAACGTCTCTACCAATTCGAAATCCGCGAACTCGTCATTGGGACTGAGCATCGGATGGGTTTCCGAGGTGCCCTTGACCTGCGTGACCTCGACGAGCGGCTCGTTACGACTGCGCTGATCTGCATAGGCTTGCGTCAACGGCTCGTCGTCCCAAGTTTCGCGTTCGAAGGTAAGTCCGTCCGCCTTATTCGAATTGTGAGGAATGGCCAGCGCTTCATGGCCCTCGGCACGAATCTCGTCCATCCAGTCCCAAAGATCTTCCGGATTCAATGAATCGAGGCGCGTAAAGGGAAGGGGGGCCGTATCTCCTCGAAAAATGACGTTGCGATGCAACGTTCTATTTCGAAGGGTACTGCTATATTCATAGCCGATGAACGTCGTAAACGTTCCTGGATCGTTGTGCCGATTCGCAGACTCAATGACTTTCTCCCAGGTTTCTTCCTGGACGGCACGGTCGCCCAATGCATCACGATCAAATGGCTTCCCGTCTACCTTCCCGCTACGCAGCGCAAGAAACGCACTAGCCCGCACCGACGGATTGGGGTCGTTCACGAGTTCCCCAAGCGGATGCTCGGACAAGCGATGGTTTCGGTCGGCCGTTTTCATCATCGATCCCATATAGAAGCCGTGGTCGGTCACCGCCATGAAGTCGAGCGGGCGTTTTAGTTGGTGCGTCGATCCGAGCGGATGTTTGAGCGGCTTTCCCTTTGCAAACTCGTAGGCATCGTCCGGAGTGGCCCGCGTGCTGAACATGTAGGCGTCCAGAGAATAGGCCGTGTGAATATGGGTCTCACCGAATAGCGGCTTTCGCTCGGCTTCGTCTTGGGCAATACTTCCCGCCGACAGACCAAGTGCAAGCAAACAAGAAATAACAATCCTCGTACTCACTGGTGTTCTCCTCAACTTATTCCTGGTGATCCGGTCAGTGGTGGTCATACCAAATGGGAGAGGTATAGGCCCGCTCCTGAATCACGCGATCGAGATCCTCTGGAAAGGGTTTCCCAAGCTTCACCTCGTCGTACAGGTTCCAGCGCGGTGTGGGAATTTCCAAAACACGTACGTAGTAAAACGCATTCTGTTCGGCGTTAAAATCCGGATCCGTCCAGGTACCCATCAATTCGACCGCGCCAATACTGTTTGTGTACGTTGCTGTTTTCAGGTCGACGGTGTTGCCTACTGCCGGGAGTTCGCCTGTATCCGAGTCTTTCACGCGGTCGTTCGACCAGACTGCGTCGTACACTTGTTCGTGACTCTCGCCGTTTTCAGACCACCCTTTGACGATCTGAATTCGATCCAGGTTCGCGCTCTCGGGATCCTTGATGGCCCAGACTAAAAAGGTTGGTGCTCCAGAAGAGCTGGAACCCTTTAGTTTTCCGCCCATCGATACACCGTTCGAATACGCGGCACCAACCCAGTCTTCGCCGCCGGGTGTAACGTCGCTCATATTGAATCCGCCGAAGAAACGCACCTTGATACGCGGACCCGAAGTTGCCCACGTTTCTTTTCGACGCATCGCCTCGTAAATACTGTCCCGCGTATTCTCTTCCGCCCATACACCGGCTAGGCCGGAAGCACCAAAATCCATCAGATCCCGGCGCATGTTGATGCGAACCTCAGGAGTTCCATCAGCATTGCCCACTTTCCCTGAATAATCATTCTCATTCACGGGCACGATTCCCGTATGACTGTCGCTGGCCCCGATGAGACCAAAGCGGTAAGGATTGAAACCCTCTTCGTCTTGAAACTCGAGTCCGGTTCGATACGCGTCGCGTACGTAGCCTCCCGCATACTTCGTGATCTCGATTGGGGATGCCACACGCATCTCATCAAGTTCGAAGTCCGCGAATTCGTCGTTTGGACTCAGCATCGGATGGGTTTCCGAAGTTCCTTTGACCTGGGTGACTTCTACCAGTGGTTCGTTCCGGTTGCGCTGATCGGCGTACTCTTGCGTAAACGGTGTATCGTCACTCGTTTCGCGTTCGAACATGCGACCATCGGACTTGTTGGAGTTATGGGGGATGGCCAACGCTTCATGGCCCTCTTCGCGAATTTCGTCCATCCATGCCCACAGATCTTCGGGATCCACTGAGTCGATGCGCGTGAACGGAAGGGGCGCGCTATCGCCCTTAAAGATTACGTTGCGATGCATGTTCATTCCGTTATCGGTGCTCGTCCACTCGTATCCGATAAACGTGGTGAAGGTTCCCGGGTCGTAATGTCGATTCGCTGACTCAATCATTCGCTCCCAGCTCTCTTGTTGGACGCCGCGGTCAACAAGGCCCGGCAGGTTCACCGGCTTACCGTCTATCCGCCCTGTGACCACCGCTCCAAACGCCGTACTGCGTACACTCGGATTGGGGTCAGTCACGATTTTCGCAAGAGGATGCTTCGACAAGCGATGACTTGAGTCGGTCATCTTCATCATGGACCCCATGAAGAATCCGTGGTCGGTCACCGCCATGAAATCGAGAGGGCGCTTAAGCTGATGCGTCGGCCCGAGCGGATGCTTGAGCGGCTCTCCCTTTGCAAAATTGTAGGCATCGTCGGGAGTCGCCCGGGTGTTGAACAAATAGGCATCAAACGAATAGGCCGTGTGGATGTGGGTTTCGCCGAAAAGCGGTTCGCGATCCGCTTCGTCTTGGGCAAAACTTCCCGCGGTTAGGCCAAAGGCAACTAAACCAGTCATGATTTTTTTCATTTTGTACCTCTACGGTTTTAGTTTAGTCTTGCTATTTAGCAGCCGGCGCAGCCAGTCCCGCAGCCAGAAACGTCTTGAGGTTTGCAGTGTAACGAACCAACTCACCGTACTGCTCGTCCGTTTCCCATTCGGTCGACATGAATTCCGCATTGGCAAGGGATTGAAGCATTGTGTCAATCACCATTGTGACCCGCTCTCTCAGTTCCGTATCCGAAACGTGTGGGCAAGCCTGTCGAGTCAGGTCTGACAGTCGCTCACGCATTTGTGGATAGCGCTTGAATTCTGCCTGAATGTGGAGACCTTTGCCATCGGATTGAAGTCGTGCAAGGAATCGCAGCCATCGGCGCCCTGCCTCACCTTTTTGTACCAACAATTCGATCATGGGGTCAGCGTAGGATTTCACAATGTCCATCGGCGTGGGCACACTACCAATTCGGTCGAATTCTGCGATCATTTCAGACCGCCGACGGCTTACAGAACGGCCGTGTCGCCTGAGCATCGCCGCGATCAACCCATCACGAGAGTTGAAATGGTAGTGAATTGCCGCTGTATTCGCGTCCGCTCTCCCAACAATGGCCCGGATAGATGCGCCGTCGACGCCGTGTTCTGCCATCACGATTTCTGCCGCGTCCATAATGGCTTCTTTCGTATCTTTTTTAACGGCCTGGGTGGTCGGCATATATCGGATCTCCAATTCTCTAAGGGTAACCGTACATAAGAATCACATTCGCTTCAAACAACTGTATGAAACTTACGTTTTATTGTTTCGCAATGATAGCTTTTCGGAAAGAATAAGCCCTCCAGGATGTTTCTGATGAGAACAACGACTAGCATTTCCAGACTCTTGCTCGTGACGACGCTCGCGATGCTCACTCCGGCTCTGGCTGACGCGCAACTGTCAAATCGAGGACAAACCGCTCCGAATGCGCAGAACACGCCACCGCCGAAAACCGCATTGGACGATCAGCCAGCTCGAATACTCAGCGCGTTCTTCGGATTGGACAATGCCATTCGGGCTCCTCGAGCCAGAGGTGCCGACGGAATGCCAGTCACATTCACCAAATGCGTGGGAGTGCCGGATAGCAAACTCGATCCGGAAGCATTTACGGTTATCACTCGTGCCGGGAAGCGCGCACAACCCACCGTAGTCACAACTCGTCCTGCAAATGAGCCCAGTAAACGCCATACCGTCTTACTGCTTGGTGAGTTCGGCAATGAAGGAGAAGATCCACCGGTGAAAGTCGAAATCACCGGCGAACTGTTGCTGGCAGGTGGAGAAAATGTTCAAGGTCTTTCTGTAGATGTAACTCCATTGAAGCAAGGCCCATCCATGGTTATGGCCTATATGGTTCAACCTGAAGATTTTCACGTTGATGTTCCCGCAAATACGAAACAAGTTGTCGTTACCGTGTGGAATGGCGGTGTAACACCGATGGACGGTATGTCGACGGAGAATCATCGTCTCGGGTATACCGTAGAGACGGCTGACGGCAAGAGCGTACATCCTATCGCTCTTGGAGATATCGGTGGTGACAACTATGAGTATCTGTTTTTGGATGCGGAACAAGCTGCGATTCACGTGAGCATACAAAGCGGTTTACTAATGGATCCCCGCGCCGATGCGAATCCAGCCTCAAGTGTTGAAGTCGCAGGGGAGAGCAACAGGAGTCGCTCGCATTCCTCGCATACCGAATGAGACCGTAAAGTCAAAATATGCGCTCTAAGCTGGAGCTTGCCCCGTGGTTCGATTGTCTGACCTGCCGGCCGTTGAGGCCCAACATCTGACTTCAAAGACCTGCGAACCTTTTTACACACGACCCTGGGTGAACGGCTCTCCTCTTTCCAAGCGACGGGTCGCCATCGTGACCTCTGCAGGACTTCATCGTGTTGGCGAGCCAGCCTTCTCGACAGTCGATCTGAGCTATCGCGTGATTCCTGGAACGACCCGCGCAGACGATCTGACGATGACGCATTCGTCCGTCCACTTCGACCGGACCGGCTTTCGCGAGGATGTCAACGTGGTCTTTCCGATCGATCGGCTTCGCGAGCTTGCGAGCGAGGGAGTGATTGGATCGATTGCGGATTACCATTATTCGTTGATGGGCGCGGGCTGGCCGCCACGGGCCATCGAGCCAACCATGCGCGAAATGGCAGCTCGGCTACGCGAGGATTCGGTGGACGCCGTGTGCCTCGCTCCGGTCTGACCTAACTGTACCCGCGCGGTCGGCGCGGCTAGTCATTACCTGGAAGAAAAGGGTATAGCGACTACTGGGACTAGTCTTGTGCGCGAGAATACCGAGCAGATGCAATTGCCGCGGTTCCTTTGGGTGCCCTTTGAACTGGGGCGCCCATTTGGTGCACCGGGCAAGCCGGATTTTCAACGTCGGGTATTGCGCGCTGCCCTCGAACTTCTTGATCGCGACGACGGGCCTGTCATTCTTGAGGACTTTCCAGAGGACGCGCCGAGCGTGGAGACTTCCCCCGGTACTCAAGGCTGGGCGTGCCCGACGTCTTTTCATTCGCACCCTGATGAAGATGCAAAACTTGTGAACGAAACGATGGATGAGATCGCGCGGCTGGCTCCCTGGCACGAAGTGTACGTTTCAGAGCGGGGACACTCCGCACCGCCCGCGTGCGGAGTGTCTCATAAAGAAATAGTTCGAGGCCTCGGAGTTCTGGCCGGGGGCGTGGGCGATCCGGAAGTCGCGACCGATGTGCCTTTGCAGGAATGGGTGCGACTGGGATGCGACGATTTGCGCACCTGGTATATGGAAGCGGCTCAAGGCCAGCCCGGACGCGCGCAGTCGACTGAGCTTCAGGAGTGGTTTTGGCGCCAGACGGCGCTCGCCCGGCTGATTGCCGGCGCGGCCATGTTCTTCGTCCGGTCCGATGAACAAGGCTTCTCTATATTTGGCCGGCGCGCGATGGTACCTCGTGTGTACATGGAGCAGCTCATGCCAGGGGTCGAACCCTCCATTGGAGATGCGCCATCCACCTAAGGAGAGAAGCATGAACATTACGAAACTTAATCCGAAATTCGGAGCACAGATTGATGATGTCGATTTGTCGACGATTGACGATGAAGCCTTCGAAAATATTTACGATGCGTGGGTCGAGTATGGCGTGCTGCGCTTTCGCGGCCAGAAACTGGACGATCCACAGCTCGAAGCCTTTAGCGCGCGCTTCGGTTCGCTGGAGCAGATTCCGGTGAAGCTTACGCCTGAACAGATTGAGCAAATGCCGAGTATCTATGTGCTCGCGATTTCGAACATCACCGTGGATGGTAAACCGATTGGTGGCCTCGGAAATAGCGAAGCGAACTGGCACTCAGACATGACTTACATTGAAACGCCGCCTCCGGCGAGCGTGTTGCTCGGGGTCGAGATTCCAGACGAAGGGGGCGATACTCAATTCTGCTGTCAACATGCCGCGCTCGCAGCCCTGCCCGAAGACCTGCGGGCGCGCATAGCCGATCTCAACATTACACACGATGCTTCCCACACCAGCGTCGGCGAATTGCGTCGCGGTTTCGAAGACATCTCCGACCCCCGCGAGGTTCCGGGGGCGATTCATCCGGCGGTCCTCAAACACGATGAGAACGGACGCGACGCGCTTTATCTCGGTCGCCGGGAGTTCGCGTATGTCGAAGGGTTGTCCCTTGCGGAAAGCGAATCGTTACTCGATGAACTCTGGACCTACGCCTCGCTGCCCGAGAATGTGTGGACGCAAGAGTGGAACGTGGGGGATGTGGTCATTTGGGACAATCGTCGGGTGCTGCATCGTCGCGACGAGTTCCCGGATCACATGCGCAGGATGTTGCGGCGTTGTCAGGTGCTGGCGAGGGAGCCGCAGAAATAACTCGGGTCGCGACGCTATGAACATTATATCGAATTCTGAAATCGCCGAACTTTCCCTGTCGGAAAAATCCGCTACGGCTCTTTCCGCTTTGCCGATGTCCTGATCACGACGATGGTCGGCCGCTTCCTCATCCTCTTTTACACCGAAAATCTAAAGGTATTGCCACATCAGATAGCCTTGGCTCAGCCGCTCATCAAGCTTCTCGATGCCGCCACGGATCCCATCGTCGGCCACCTCTCGGACCGGACGGGTGGCCGCATGGGTCGTCGCAAGCCCTACATTTTGTTTGGCTCGGTCCTACTGGCCGCAATCTTCATCACGATCTGGAGCCCACAATATGTCCTTTTTGGGGTCGGCCAACTCACAGTGTTGCACTTTTTCGCTTTCTTCTGCGTCATGAAGTTTCTGTACTACATGGCGCACACGATCTGCGTGGTGCCCTATCAGGCGCTGGGCATGGAACTATCGGCAGACTATGTCGAACGGACCCGCGTTCAGCGGATTCGTCATCTCGTCGCGATTCCCGCGCCGCTGTTGGGCGTATGGTTTTACCAATGGGTCGTGAGCCAGAGCCCGCCCAGTCCCGAAGAGCAAGGCGCGGCCGTTGGCCTCTTCGCTTCCGAAGAGCAAGGCATGGCCATTAGCGCGATAATCATCGGCGTCATCCTGTTCGTTGCCGCCTCAGTCACGACCTTCGGCACTAGGGAACCCGTGGCCATCTCCGCCGAAAAGCAAAAACTCGGAATTATCAACGCAACAAAGATCACGTTCGGTAACCGCCCGTTTCTGTTTTTGCTTCTATGCTCATTTTCATTCGCGATGGTTCACTACTTCACCGTCATCTTCACCCCATATCTTATTATCCACGGCATGTTCGACGGCAGCCGCGCGGAATTTGCGAAACTCCTGTTCCAAGCGACGTTGCTAACCACGGTCGTGATGACTGCATTGAACTTCGCGGTGCGCCACTGGGCCGGAAGCGTGAACAAGAAGCGGATGCTTGTACTGTTCATGCTCGTTGGTGCCACAGCGCCGCTGGTCACCCTTATCGCCTTTGACCCCGATGCGCCGAAGCTGTATTTCCTCTTCGCGGTCGTGATCATCATCGGGTACACGGGCATCGACATCCTCGCGCTCTCAATCATCGCTGACATATGCGACGTGGATGAGGTCCGGACCGGCCAGCGGCGCCAGGGCGTTCTGGCCGGGATCTACAATGGTGTGTACAAGGCCGGACAGATGTTGTCCCCCATGGTGTCGATGCTGCTGTTGGGCTGGTCCGGCTACGATGCCCTCCTCGAGGAGCAAACCCCGGATACAATTCGAAATCTTCGCGTAATGCTATTCACGGTCGTACTCGTGATGACAGCGGCCGCCCTCGTTTTCGCCTTACTGATTCAGTTACGCCAAAAAGACGTCGGCGATGCGCAGGCGGAACTCGCGCGGCGCCGTGAAACCGACAACCTATGAAAGAGGAGATAGGACGATGAGAAAGATTATGACCGGCGCACTAATCGCAGTCGCGATGTTGGCTCCGAACGCTGAGGCGCAGCTACCCACCGTTCCCGGAGAACCTTCGATTACCGAAGGAACAAACGGCAAACTCTGGTTCACAATGCGCGACATAAAAAAAACGGGCCAAGATATTCACCAACTGGGAACGTATGCACCCGCATTCGATTCTTCCCGGTGCGGAAACGCCGAGGGTCTACAAACGCAACACTCATTCAATCGACGAGGTCACGTATGAGCTTGATGGGCAGACATACAAGCTCACGGACTACATTGAGAAGGCAGACATCTCCGGCCTGATGGTCCTGCGCGACGGAGAGGTGCGCCTAGAATATTACGGTCAGGGGCTTGATGAACAGAGCCAAAACCATATTTGGTCAGCCACCAAGAGTTTTACCTCCACGCTAATCGGAATGGCGCTGCACGAAGGTGTGCTATCCAGCCTCGACGATCCGGCAGAAAAATACGCGCCTCAATTCAAAGACACCGCTTACGGTGAGACCTCAATCAAACACATACTGATGATGTCATCGGAGATCGACTTTTTTCACCACACGGGCAAACCGAATCGCGTTGATATGTATAACGATCTCATTCAGAAGGGCGGCGATTTCGACAAATGGGCTGCGGCACTAGGACGTCGTGTCCCGGGCGGCACCGATTTTAACTACATCGCCACAGACACGCACGTGCTGGCCTGCGTATTGCGAGGCGCCTACGGAAAACCTTTCGTCGAAATCGTCCAAGAAAAACTCTGGGAACCCTTCGGCTTCGGCAAAGCGCAATGGGGCCTCGACGCACACGGTCACGCCACGGGACATTGGTCTCTTGCCCTCACACTGCAGGATTTCGCACACCTCGGCCAGCTTTACCTTGAAGATTTGATGTTGAACGGAAAACCGACGGTGCGAGACGACTGGATTGATATGGTCGCGAACGCGCAGGCCCATTTCCAGGAACCTAGGGTAAACGACGAAGGCAACATACGGGAAGGCTACAGCTTTCAGTTCTGGTTGCCCCTTGACTACGACGAAGAATTCATGGCATCTGGCGCCTTTAAGCACTATCTATGGATAGACAAGAAGCGAGAATTCGTCGTTGCACAGTTCTCCATTTCGAATGACGGAACCAGTACCAAGGAAAAGGACGCCGTCTTTCGTGCTCTCGGTACCTTTGTTACGGGCCATGATTAGAGATGGCGATGATTCTCACGATAGCACTACGACTCTCAAGCGCTCGCAACCTCGGCGAGGCGCAATGCTGGAAGATATGATGTCACACCACACCTCCACATTGGAGGTCGCAGAGATAACCAAAGCGGCAAACGCGAAAAAGTCGTAAATTGTTGTCGTGACAGGTGTTAAATGGTAGCCCGTAGGGGAGTCGAACCCCTGTGACAGGACTGAGAATACCAGTGCCCCCTTGCAATACGCTGCAATAGCTTGCAATACGTCGCAAAATCAGCGCTCGTTGCAATAGACTGCAATAGGTTGCAGCCTGCTGCAAAAAGTGTTGTACAGATTGTTGTACAAGGCAAGGGTCCGGACATGCTGGGAATCTCGGAATCGCCGTGATCAGAGGACTACGATTCGTTCTTGACGAGTCTTAGATGGTTAGTCGGGATTGATCTGCACCGTTCATTATCCGGGACTCTGTTCCCGACCAGCGAGCGTCGTATGGGCAACGCTGCTTCATTACGAGACATCGAATCAATCGTGCAAGTATTAGGACGGCAGTGGGTTAGAGCGATGGTTGCTAGCAGGCTGTATTCGTTTCACTAGCGTAAGGACTTCATAAGGGCCATATCGGACGATATTCCGAGACGTCCGGTGGGTCGCGGTTCGATTCTCTGCCGACGACACCGCCAACCGTACCTTACATTTCCTTTTCGAATGAAGGTACACATTCAGGGTACTGATGTCTGCGAAGGACATGATCGTAGCGATTCGGATTCACGTTAGAATCTGCGTGATCACATGACCATGAACATCAGTCAACCGAGTATCACGGCCTCCAAAGCGGTAGGTGAGTCGCTCATGGTTCACACCGAGTTGATGAAGGATCGTAGCGTGGATGTCGTGAATGTCGACTCTGTTCTCCACCGCCGACATACCCATTTCGTCCGTTGCGCCATAAGTCATGCCGCCCTGGATGCCTCCGCCGGCCATCCAAACGGTGTAGCCGCTGATGTGATGGTCGCGGCCATCTGTACCACCGGAATGAGGGGTGCGACCCATCTCGCCCGCCCAGAGCACGAGCGTTTCATCAAGGAGGCCGCGCGCTTTAAGGTCGGTGAGCAACGCGGCGACAGGTTGGTCGGTGATCCGCGCGTTCTCTTCGTGCCGCAACTTGAGTTCGCCATGTTGGTCCCAGGGCGCGTTGTTGCTGTGCGTTAGCGGACAGGTAATCTCTACAAACCGTACACCGGCCTCCACCATCCGGCGCGCACGGAGGCACTGCAACGAATAGAAACGATCGTAGTCGTCTTTGCGATCCACGCCGTAAAGCTGCAATGTTGCATCACTCTCACCGCTCACGTCGCACAAATCAGGCACGATCGTTTGCATACTGGCCGCGGTCTCGTAGTTTCGGATCGCCGCGTCAAATGTGCCCGAGTCGCCCCGCGATTCGGCTACGGTGCTATCTTGTTCCCGCAGAAAATCGAGCTTGGCGCGTTGTAACTCCGCCGTGTCCGTGGGCGCGATGTTGTCCACCGGCGCGCCCTGAGCGCGGACCATGGCAGCCTCGTGCGTTGCCGGCAGATATGAACTGGCAAAATTCTGAAGCCCTCCGTTCGGCACCCAATCATTATTGAGCAACACATAACCCGGCAACTGTTCGTTTTCAGTACCAAGGCCATAGGACACCCACGCGCCGATGCTGGGCGCGGCGCCAATACTCCGCCCCGTATGCAGGAGCAGATTCTGCGCGCCATGAAGAGGCGTCTCCCCGACGACGGAGCGAACGACACAGAGATCGTCCGCCACCCGCGCCACATGGGGGAACAGTTCGCTCACCCACAACCCCGATTCCCCGCGCTGCTTAAACGCCCAAGGACTCTTCAACCATTTCCGGGACTGGCTGAAGCCTTGCGAACCCTTGTCCTCTATCCAAACAGCCGGCTGCCCGTGACGTTTGTCCAGTTCGGGCTTCGGATCGAACGTATCGACGTGGGAAACGCCGCCGTCCATGAACAGGAAAATAACGTGCTTCGCGCGCGGTGCCAAGTGGGGGAGCGGTTGCGGATCGGCAGCGGCCCAACGGCTCGCAAGCCCTGAGAACGCCAGCATTCCGAAACCCATGTTAGTACACTTCAGGAATTCGCGCCGCGCCATTACCGGCGCCGCAAATCCAGGACAGCGTGGATTGATGGATTGCCCGAGTTTATCCAAGCGCCTACTGGACATAGATGAACTCCTTCAGATTGAAAATCGCGTGGGAGACATCTTGCCAGACGGGCTGACTGCTGAAAGCCGCATCGGCGTCCACGCCCCGCAATTTCGCGCACTGTTCCGCAAAGCGTACGAACCGCGCCGTTTCATCCGGCTCCGGAGGGCGGGAAAAGGCTGTCGCGAACATCTGCTCTACGCGCTTCTCCGGCGACGCCGCCGATTCCGCCAACACGCGTTCGCTCCAATGCTCGGCCATGGCGATGGCGAAAGGGTCGTTCAACATTGCGAGGGCTTGGTTGGGCACATTCGTCGAGTCGCGCCGCCCCGTCGTCAATTTAGGAATGGGTTGATTGAAGAGCGCCAGGAATCGCGGCGGGTCCATGAGCGTCATTTTCAGATAGATGCTTCGCCGGCCGTTGCCATCGAGCGGACCTGCATATAGCCGTTTCGTCGAATCTTCCGCAACACGGTAAGGGTCAATCGGCGGGCCGAAGAGTTCACGGTCCAAACGGCCCGAGACGGCAAGCATCGCATCACGGACGGCCTCCGCTTCAAGACGCCGGAGCGGCATGTGGTGCCACAGCCGGTTTTCGGCGTCGGCGATAACCGCCGCTGCATCCGGTGCGCTTGCTTGCCGCCAGGTAGATGACGTAACCAGAAACGTAATAAGTTTCTTGGTGGACCATCCGTCGTCCATGAAGCGCTGGGTCAGCCAATCGAGCAGTTCCGGATGCGATGGTTTTTCGCCGAGGTGACCAAAATCGTCCACCGTGCGCACAAGCCCCGCGCCGAAGAGGTAATGCCATACACGGTTCACGTAGACGCGGGCCGGCAGCGGGCTGTCTTCGCTCGCGATGTTGTGAGCAAGCTCAAGCCGTCCACTGGATTCGACATCGGCCCGTGCGCCAGGGCCACCCAGAAAACGAATCGTCCCTCGCGGCACCGCGTTGCCGAAATCGGTATACGAACCCCGTACGCCGATGCGCGCGTCTCGACCTTCTTTCCAATCCGTCACGGAGCCGACAACGCGATCGGGCCGGAGACGCTGCTCCGTCTCGCGGTATTGTGCGACCATCTGTGCCAACGCCGGGCTCGATCCAACTGAACTGGGCAGCCATCCGGATTGAAGCGATTCATTAATGATCCGGACATCCTCGCTATCGCAGGTGTCGAGACGCCAATGTTCCACCGCGGCCATCACCAGCGCCGACAGCCGTGCAGCCAATTCCTCCTTAGTCGCGGGTGCGGCATCGATCGAAAACAACGCTTCGAACCGACCCAGTTCGTCTGCGGGCGAAAAACTATCGGGGGTCTGATAGGCACGAGTCACGCCGAACCAAGAACGCGGATCGTCTTCTATTTCTTGCTTTAGACCGCCGTAACCGTCGCGCGGGGGATAGTAATTGTTGAGTGATTTCGTCACGAATTCGACGTACACTTGACGAGGCGTTGTGTCCGGGCCGCCTGCAAGCGCTTCGAGATTTCCCGCGGTAAACGTGAACCAGCCCGGAAGGGGTTGTTTAAGAAACTGCATACGTTCGCTGTGGAACGCGTTGTCCACGATGACCGACTGCGCCGCGTAATCACCCCCCGCATACTCCACCGAAACGGTCGGCGGCGGTTCCTGGGCGAAGAGCGGACTGCGTACCGCTCCCGCCAATCGTTTCGACCAGACGTGGGACCATCGTCCCGCCGGCAGTAACTGCGACACCGCGGTTTCCCCTTCATCCGATACAACGAACGCGCCGTCATCCACGAGACCATACTTCATGCCGAGACCGTCTACCTGCCAGCCGTCCGGTACGTCCTCACCCGAGAAATCGGCCAGCAGTCGTAGGTTCGTTTTATTTCCCGCGATCCTTTTCCCGCGCTCGGTTCGATACGCCTCCGATAGCTTCATCCAAGCGTCTTCGACGGACGAACCTTCATTCCCGGCGCGCAGTACATAGTTCCAGATCGCGGAAACCGATTCCGGTAACGGTAGCGCGGGGAGTGCTTCTTTTTCGGTGGATGACTCCGGTTTCTCACTATCTTCAGTTTCGTGGGCAGGTGACGGATTGATTCGCTCAGTAACCCTATCCTCCGCACCTTGCCACAGCGTTACGAGTTCGCCGCGGATTTCAGCCTTAATCGACCTCAATTCCTCAATAACCGGACCATTCGGATCGTTCGCTTCCGCGCTACGCACCACCCAACGCGAACTCATGAAGACGCCTGCCACGCCGTAGTAATCGCGCTGCTCCACCGCGTCCAACTTGTGATCGTGGCATCGCGCGCACGCCACCGTAGTGGCGATGAACGCCTTGCTGACCGTATCGATTGTGTTAGCCACCGCTTCCTGCGTCACACCCTCCGTCTGGGAATTGTCGCCATGCCGCCGTTCACCCAGCCGGAGCGCCATCGGGCCAATCATAGATTCGTTTAGGCCGGTGAGCGGATCTACACGCGGTTCAATGAGATCACCCGCGAGTTGTTCCAGCACTAGTTGCCGGTAAGGCACATCGTCGTTATAGGCACGGATGAGATAGTCGCGATACATCCAAGCGTTCTTCGCCGGCGTGTCCCACTCGTATCCATGGGTATCGGCATAATGAACCACGTCCATCCAATGCCGCGCCCAGTGCTCGCCGAAGTGCGGGCTGTCGAGCAGCGACTGCACCAGTGAATCAAAGGACTCCGGGGATGCATCGGCCGCGAATTGCTCCACGTCGTTCGGTGCAGGTGGAAGACCGGTAAGGGCGAAACTCAGCCGGCGAACCAATGTTCGCGGATCCGCTTCCTCCACCGGCGCCAGCCCTTCTGCCTCAAGCGCGGCAAGAATGAATCGATCCGCTTCATTCCGGGACCAGTTGGAATCTTCCACGGGCGGCGGAGTGACCTTTGAAACGGGTTGTAGGCTCCACCACGTGAGGCGGTCGCGGTAAATCGTCTCCCATTCATCATCGACGGCGTCTGATTGCGCAGGGTCGGCACGTATCACTTGCGAATCGATCGCGCCAACGTTAACGGAGGTCTGGTCTGGCTCGGGTAGATTGTCATCAGCGACAGCGTCGAGGGAGACGGCTGCATGAACGAATGCGAGAATCGACAGCTTGAGCCGCAAGCGGCCCTTCAAGCCCTGGCGGGTCGTTCGAGGACGAGAAAAAGGGGATCCCTCACAAATTATAGATCGTGAGGAATTCACACGGTTCACTCCTTTCGTTACGACGTTGAAGACCGACTTCGCATGACCCAATCAAGGCAGCTTTGGATGATTCTACAGCAACCGCAGTTTTATCGCAGTTGCTGCAGAGCGAATACGAACAACAATAGATTGCCCGGGCAGCTCTTGGAGCTTTGCGATTCGTTGCAAGGGACAGTTACTGCTTGCTCTTCTTTTCTTTCTTCTCTTTTCGTTTTTCCTTCGGAGTACGTTGGGCCTGTTTCTGCTTTTCCTTTTTCCCCTTGTCCTTTTTTCCGGTATCACCCATAGCTGGCTCTCCTCACTTGAATGTCACGCACACAGGACTGTCGCCTCGAATCGCCGCCTTCCATCGTAGAGCGTAACACATGGAATCAGTTCAAGTTTTCGCCCTGTCCCTCACAATCAATAGATCGTGGATTGATCACGTGGCTACGCTTCATTCGTGCCGGTGATGGAGTCCACCTACGTGAGGCATAAGAGATGCCGGGCCGTATGTGCGCCATTGCCTGACGAAATATTCATGAGCCGTGCGGGGCGTGGAGAACGCCGAAAAAGGTGTTCCGTCATTCGCAAGTCGCGTGTTCGACTGAAGTTTGTTGGTTCGGATGACTCTGCGGGACAGATATGCGCAACGATACCTAAATGGGGATGAACTTTCGCAGGGTGCGAATGCTTCGTCGCAAAAGTTAAAGTCTTCTCGGCGGTTTTGGGTCGCGCGCATGTGTCCGTTAAACGCCAAAAGTGTTGTACACGCTTGAAGCGCGAAAACGGAGGTGACCGTAAGTTGCTGTCAACACTTGAGTTAAATGGTAGCCCGTAGGGGAGTCGAACCCCTGTGACAGGACTGAGAATCCTGCATCCTAACCACTAGATGAACGGGCCACAAAGCGAATGAAATGGCTGGCGGACTGGGATTCGTACTTAGAATCTCATGAACCAGAATCAGCCTCTTAGTCGCGTGAACTATCGAAACGCCGACGAATACGGTACATTCCTGGTTGCATTAATTGCAAGTCTCGCGCCTGATTTCGTCGGCACTCGTCGTCCAATGTAAACTCAGACTTGTTTGGAACGTTTAATCTTCGACACAACAGCTTGTCGCGCCGGGCGGTAGTAAAGAATGGCTCTGGCAAAGCTACGTGTGTGCGACGTAGCAGGATGGATGAAGTGACCCCAAGTTGATTGAACGGGGCAAACGGACCGCCCCGGGGCTGAGTTTTGAGAAATACCACGGTTCTATGTATATAACAAACATTTCCATTTTTCTTGCGACGTCGAGTTGAGGAGGTATTGACCGTGCGACTTCAATCGATCCGCCTGAATTGTCTATGGATCTGTACGGCGTCCATTTTCCTTATGGGCTGTCCCAGGGATGACGGATTCGAGAAACATCTTGACGAAGCCATCGAACTCTATGAAGTACGACAAGAACTGTATGCCGATATGACTGGGCACGAAAGCGATCAGTTGTTTAATTTGCTGATCACGACGGAGAAAGCGATCAAGCCGGTTGCCCGATACATCGATTCGCGCGCCACGCCGTTCATCAACGACGGAATCCGTATCGTCGTGGACGATTTTGTCTCGTTGGACTCGGCGGGTGAGATTGACGACCCGGTTGAACCCGTGTTGGATATTCCGGAAGACCTGAAAGACGAAATGCGGGATCTCATACTGTCGTTTTATCTATTGGAGATGGACGACTTTCCGGGCGTTGCAACCCACTGCTATGAAGGGTTGCTCAAAGTGTCCGAACTTGAGACTTTGTACCAAGTACACCTCGCAATGCTGCGCCACGTGATAGAGTCCATCGGCTTAGGTGCACTTCATTCAATCGATTATGCTGCGGTGAGTGGCGGTGAGACGGCAGCCTTATCGCAGGAGTTTGTGAGTATCCAGATTCTCGGCTTGAATGAACTCATCGTTATCTTCGACTGTTTAGCGAATGAGATTCATCAACAGGGGGTCGGGGTCTTGGTTAACGATCTTCCGCACATTCCGTTCATAGCGGAGTACGAGGCAAGTGACCTGTTTTGATCATACCAATTGATGTTGGGCAAACTCGGAAGCGACAGCCCCGGCGGGTAATCGCTTTGGCGAGATTTCATTTTCCTTGTTGCGAACCAGGTCCATGTAGATCGGAATGAAGCGTGATTGACGCGATCAAAGTGACGGGCGCGTCACCCCTGTGGATAATGGCGTCATGATCAACCGGTGGTGGATATATCAGCGAGAACGCTTTCCGATCTTTAAGCACGGTCTTCTCATCGTCGTGTTCAGTTTTTCGTCCGTTTGTTATTCGGCGCTCCTTCGTGGACACGATTCGCTGCCTTCGGCTTCAGGGGTTGTTGTCGCATTCGTGACGGTATTTATCTTCTTCTTGTTGCTGCGTATCGCCGACGAATTCAAAGACTATGACGACGATTTGCGCTACCGCCCTTACCGGGCCGTTCCGCGAGGCATTGTCACACTTCGAGAACTGGCGGTGGTGGCGGCAATCGGCGCAATCATTCAACTTGGCCTGTCTTTCTGGTTGGAAACGAAGATGCTCCTTCTTCTCGTTGCCGTCTGGGCGTATCTCGCTTTGATGTACAAAGAGTTCTTCGTCGGCGAGTGGTTAAAGTCGCGGCCGCTGATCTATATGGTGAGTCATATGGCAATCATGCCCCTCATCGTGTTTTATGCTGCGGCCTGTGATTGGTTCGTGGACGACGCGCCAACGATTCCGTACCGTATTGGGTGGTTTCTAGCCGTCAGCTTTTTCAGTGGGGCTGTAATCGAAATCGGGCGTAAAATCCGCGCGCCGGAAGATGAGGAAGAGGGCGTCGATACCTATAGTCGCGTTTGGGGGAGATCTGCTGCCGCGGTTTCGTGGTCAATTGTGCTTGGCCTAAGCGGCGCTTTTGCGTGCCTAGCCGCCCGGGAGATCGAATTTCTGATACCGGTCGCCGCCGTGTCTGCTCTCCTGTTTGTTTGGTCAGCCCTGACGGCGTACCGCTTCGTGCGCACGCCGGGCCGTGCGCTCGCAGGACATATCGAGAATACATCTGGGCTGTGGGTCTTGGCGATGTACGTCATCCTGGGAATAGTCCCTATGATGCTCCGTGCGTAAGGAAACGAGGACGATGCACTTCATCCTTGGAATGGATAGCGATACTCCAGAGCGGCTGGGTGGAAAAGCTGCCGCACTAGCTGCCCTGACAGGTCAGGACGTTTCTGTGCCGCCGTGGTTCGCCGTCGCGCCCGAGGCGGTGTTGGAATCCCTGTCCGCGTCCCAGCGGCAGGCATTCTCCCAATCGGCGCAGAGTTCTACTCCCAACCCTTGGCCCGCGGACCTAAGCGTGGGTACTAGTGTCCGAACGGAAATCGCTGTTGCGATGGAAGCACTATGCCCCAACGGCGAGTTTGTAGCGGTCCGATCATCTGCCCGAGAAGAGGACGGCGAACATCACTCGTTCGCAGGCCAATTGACATCGTATCTGTTTGTAGCGCCGGAGGATGTTTCGGAACAAGTCGCGGCGGTATGGCAAAGCGCCCGATCTGAAAGCGTGATGGAGTACCGTAAGCAAAAGGGACTTACGCAGTCGCCCACCCCGCCCACAGTTCTCATTCAACAGATGGTCGACGCCGCCGTGTCTGGCGTGGCATTTGGGGCCGATCCCGTCACCGGCGATGCTGAAGTGGTGGTTATTTCGTCGGTATACGGATTGGGAACGAGCTTGGTATCAGGGGAATGCGACGCCGACACACACTACGTGGACGGCGTGGGGAACATTACGAAGCGGACAATCGCAAATAAAGTACAGGCCCATTGCGCACCGAATCCAGGAGAACAGGGAATTCGTGTGACGGACGTGGCACCAGCGCAGGCGCTACGGCCTGCGTTAACAAACGATCAGGTGGTTCAAATCGCGGAGATCGTGCGTGGACTGGGCGCGCACTTTGAGGGGCCGCAGGACGTCGAGTGGGCAATTTCAGACGGTCGGATTTATGTGCTTCAATCGAGACCGATCACCACCGCGCTGCAACAGCCGTCGCAAGAAGGCGTTCTCAATATTTGGGATAATAGCAACATCGTCGAGAGCTACAACGGGGTCACAACGCCACTGACGTTCTCATTTGCAAGCTACGTCTACGATGAAGTCTATCGCCAGTTTTGCCATGTATTGCGCGTTCCGATCGGGCGCATAGAAGAGAATGCCGCGCTGTTTCGCAACATGTTGGGTCTGATGCAGGGGCGCGTCTACTACAACTTACTGAATTGGTACCGTGCGTTGGCACTGCTGCCCGGATTTCAACTCAATCGCGCGTTCATGGAACAGATGATGGGCGTGAAAGAGGGTATCCCGGAGTCTGTAATCGACACATCGATTGTACCGACTTGGCGGGCACGCACCTTGGACAGCCTCTACCTCCTACGGTCCGCGTTTGCGCTATTGCGTCAACATTTTGGCTTAGCGGGAACGATCCGGGCGTTCTATGCGCGCCTTGAAAAGTCGCTCACCGTGGACCGGCATGTCTTGGGCGCAATGCGGGCCGAAGAGTTGGTGGCGTACTACACGACCGTAGAAGGCAAACTGCTGAAGCGGTGGGACGCGCCGTTGATAAACGATTTCTTGGCCATGATTTTCTTTGGTGTGCTCGGTGGCCTGTGTGGAAAATGGTTGGGAAACAAAGGGCTTGCCAACGATTTGCTCTGCGGACAAGAAGGGATCATCAGCGTCGAGCCAGCGCGCAGAATGCGCCAGATGGCAGAAGTTGCGGCGGAATCGGACTCGTTCGTTGAACTCCTCTGTGAGGGGGAATTCCCCGACATCCCTGCGGGCATCGCGGGACAACCCAAGTTCGCGAAGGCATTCGATGACTACCTCGAGGAATTCGGCGACCGGTGTCTAGAAGAGTTGAAACTTGAGAGTCCTACTCTTTACGACGACCCGATGCCCCTGTTGCGCGGAATCGGCCACATGGCGCGCCGTGCAAAGGAGAGCCCGCGCATCGAAAAGGACGCTTCACGAGACGAAGATCCTCGGGAGGTAGCCGAGCGGTTCGTCAACCAAAAGCTGGGTGCCTGGAGCCTGAAAGGACGAGTGTTTCGTTATGTTCTACGGCATGCGAAAGCACGGGTTCGCGATCGGGAAAACTTGCGCTTCGAACGTACGCGTGTTTTTGGCCTTGTACGCAGAATTTTCGTCGCACTCGGTGAGCGCTTTTATGAGGCGGGTGCATTGGACAATGCAAGGGACGTGTTCTACCTGGAACGTGACGAAATCTTTGGTTTCGTGGAGGGAAGGGCAACGACGACTTCTTTGCGCGAATTGGTTGCACTCCGGAAACGGATATTCGCGGCATACCGCGAGAGTCCAGCGCCCCCGAGCCGGTTCGAGACACGCGGCATCGTTTGCGCGGTCGGCGTACCGTTGGAAGAAGATGTGTCGGATGAGACTTCGGTAGACGAGGAGCGTCAGGGGATTGGCTGTTGCGCGGGTGTCGTTCGAGGACGTGTACGCGTAATCGAGGATCCCCGTTGCGACCAACTCCTACCCGGGGAAATTCTTGTGGCCAAGACGACTGACCCGGGTTGGGTCATGCTCTTTTCCGCTGCGGCGGGTCTGCTGGTGGAGCGTGGCAGCCTCCTGTCCCACTCCGCGATTGTCTCGCGCGAGATGGGCATCCCAAGCATCGTCTCAATCGACGGCATAACTTCGTGGCTGAATGACGGTGACGTGGTCGAGATGAATGGCACCAGCGGCATGATTCGGCGGCTGACTCCAGAGGCAGAAGGGTCTTGATCGCCACCAACGTCCGTCCAATCCTGGAACTCGCCAGTTCAGAATCCGGATACGGGACGATTGCGCCGCTGGAGGGCCAGCCGGGTAAATGAGTCGAATCCCCTGATAATAGACGCGAAAGTCCCATCCCTCGCGCGCAAACCCGCCGATGGCATGAGATCTGCTAGCTTGGGTAGAGGATATTAGGCATCCAGGTCCAACCAGCTATGATTGGAGGGAGTCGGTCGTCGGCATGTGAGCGTCCCGTAGCACAGACCTCTGGAATCTCAGCGTGGTGACGAACTCTTTTAGAAACGTTAGTATCACGGGCTGGTCTAAGGCTCAATGCAAGCAATTGGCAACATTGTCCGTCCAATTGTGTGAACAAGAGGAAGCGGTAACCTGAGCGAGATGGCATTCTATATAAGTATCGACCGTTTCAGACTACGAAATATTCTAGGGAAGCGAACGCCATGCACGAAGCACAGACTAGAGAATTCACCGAGATTGGATACGCTCAGTGCTGGGAGGACGCCGATGTCCTGACCCGGGCACTCGATGTTCAACCCGGACAGACGTGCTTCTCGGTCGCCTCCGCCGGCGACAATACCATGGCCTTGCTGAGCAAAGGCCCGGGCCGTGTCATCGCCGTCGATCACAATCCGCTGCAGCTCCATTGTCTGGAATTGCGCGTGGCAGCGTACAAGGAACTCTCGTACGCGGGTTTGCTCGAACTCATGGGATCCCGTCCGTCGACGCGCCGAAACGATCTGTATCAGCAATGCCGTCCACATCTTTTGCCGGATGCACGAGATTTCTGGGATTCCCATGAACGATACATCGCAGCCGGTATTGGTGCGGTCGGAAAGTTCGAGCGTTTCCTGGCTCTATTCAGACGGCGGATTCTGCCGTATTTGCTGAACAAGGAAACCGTTGACGCTGTCGTTCAAAGCGGGACGCGGGAGTGGCGTGAACAACATTTTGATCGGAAGATAAATACCTGGCGCTTCAACGCGATCTTCCGGCTATTTTTTTCGAGGCGCATCATTGGCCGCTTCGGCAGGCATCCCGACGCATTCCGTTTCGCCGAAGGTTCAATAGCCGATCATCTGTTGGCTCGGGTGCGGTGGGCCTTCACCGTGCTAGACCCCGCCGAGAATCCCTATTTGCAGTGGATCCTCACCGGACAGCATATCGGCGCGCTTCCCTATGCGCTTCGGGAAGAGCACTTCGAGGCGATCCGCGATAATTTGGACTGCCTCGAACTGCGGTGCGAGACCGTAGAGGAATGTTTGAAACACACCGGCGATCGCGAGATCGACCGGTTCAATTTGAGCAATATATTTGAGTACCATACCGAGAGCACTTCGGCGGAGATATTTGAAGAGATCGTGCGCACCGGGAACCACGGCAGCCGCGTTGCCTATTGGAACACGATGGTACCGCGGTCTCGGCCCGAGGGATTGAACGATCGCCTCCATCCCTTTGAGGACACCGCCGCCGATCTCTACGCGCGTGACAAAGCATTTTTCTACAATGCCTTTCGGCTGGAAGGAATGTAACCGTGTTCGCTCTCACGGAACTCCATATCCCGCCCGCGATGGGAGTAGGGCTGATTCTCGTGGTCTTCGGCCTGCTCATGGGGGCGCTGACTATCGTCAAACGCACGTGGAGCATGCACCCGGAAGTTCCGCGCAAATGCACTCATGTCGTGATGGGCCTTGTCGCACTACCGATTCCCTGGCTCTTTGATTCCGTCGTTCCGGTTGCCGTACTCGGCTGCCTGTCATTTGCGTTTTTGATGTTGCTGCGTTTTGCGGCACGGCGAAACTGCGAGTTGGGAAATATACTCCATTGGAGCAACGAGCGCCGCGCGTCGATTGGTGATCTTGTGTTTCCCATCGCCATCCTTACGATGTATTGTCTCGCCAACGCTGATCCGATCCTCTATTGCTTGCCGCTGCTGTATCTGACTTTTTCCGACCCATTTGCTTGCTTCGTTGGCATGCGCTTTTCCCGAATCGAATCGGCCAAGAGGGGTAAGCAAAAAACGATGGAAGGGAGCTTCGCGTTCTTTTTGGCAACGTTCGCGATGACGATAGGAACGCTCCTCGGCTTCACCGATATCGATGCTGTGACGGTGATCCTTGTCGCCCTGGTGGCGGGAGCCGTACTGAGCGTCGTCGAAGCGATCAGTACCAAGGGTGCGGACAATATCACCGTGCCCATGTTCGGGTACTTGGTTCTGTCAATCACTTTATCGTTGGATACATTTCAATTGATCGAGCTGGTTAGCCTTCCGGCCCTCGTCGCATGCGTGTTCCAACTCTGCCGATTGTGGACAGGACTCATGCAGCCGGTCGTAACGGTAAAACGGCACACGCCCTCCGCTTTCACAGTACCCAGCAGTATTGGCGATCACGGGTCTAGCTAGAATCTTCCAGCAATGGATACTGTCCTCACGGTCACATCCGCTGAAGAGTGGAAGGGCATTACGTTTGATGAAGCCGTACCGCCTATCGAAACAGCTACATGGAAGCAGGATCTCGCAGACGTACATTTAATGGTTTTGGATAGTCGCGACGTCCTTCAGGCGCGGTGCTCGCTGTGGTGGACCGCGGTTCCTCCCCATCCTTCGTACCGGCTGGGCGTGATTGGACACTACGCGGCCCGCACTGACGATGTCGCAGCGACGCTGTTGCGTGAGGCGTTTCGGCTCCTCAAGGACAACGGATGCGACTACGCCGTCGGCCCCATGAACGGCTCGACGTGGAAGTCCTACCGCTTCGTGACCGATCCCGGGACCGAGCCGCCCTTCTTCCTCGAACCGGTCAACCCGGCGGAGTATCCTCATCAATTCGTTCGGGCGGGCTTCAACGTCTTCGCGGAGTACACTTCCGCACTCAGCCCCAGCGCAATGGTTGGCGATGGCCGTATTGACAAGATGGGCCGACGCCTTGAGGCCATTGGAGTCACCACTCGCCCACTTGATAAAGACCGATTGGAAGACGAAATTCGGGCCATTTATCGCGCAAGCCTCACCATATTCCAGGACAACCTTCTCTACTCCCCCATATCCGAAGAGGACTTCTTGGACATGTACCGGCCCGTCCTTCCCATGGTGCAATCAGACACGATTTTGCTGGCGGAAAGAGAAGGTGAACTGGTGGGGTATGTCTTCGGAATTCCGGACGTTCTGCAGGGGCTGAACGGACAGAAGGTGGACACGCTTATCATCAAAACACTCGCGCGCCTGCCTGGACCCGACTACGTAGGTTTGGGAGCCGTACTCGCGCAGCGTTGTGAGGCTATCGCATCCGAACAATTCGGATGTCACCGAATCATCCACGCGCTCATGCACGTAAACAACGCGTCACTCGCCATCTCGAAGCGTTTTGCGAAGACCATCCGACGCTATACACTCTTTGGGATGGAAATTTCGTCGTGAACGCCACTGAGATCTTAAGGCAGATGTCCAACGATCTGCCCAACGGTGTCGCCATAATCGATGCGTACCGAGGCACCCCGAGGACCACAACGTTTTCGGAATTGGACACGGCATCTCAACGGGTCGCCGGATTCTTTCACCACCATGGAATTGGACCCGGCGATGCCATGCTCGTATTCTGTCCCATGTCACGTGAACTCTACGTAGTATTGATGGCGTTAGTCCGGCTCGGCGCCGTCGCCGTGTTTCTCGATCCGTCGGCAGGGAAAGATCACATCGAACGGTGCTGTTCGATGTACCCGCCGAAGGCAAGCATAAGCCCTCCGAAGGCGCACCTGCTCCGGCTTCTGTCGCCAGCGTTACGAAAGATACCCTGCAAGTTCTCCACGACCATTCCGCTTCCGGGCGCGATTCCGCTCAAACGCGCCAACAAGGCGGCACCATTCTCAACGATTGAACCGGTGAGTGAAGAGACTCCTGCGCTAATAACATTTACGAGCGGAAGCACTGGCGAACCCAAAATGGTTGCACGCTCTCACGGCTTTCTCCTCGCGCAGCACACGGTCCTGCAACAGACCATGGGGATGCAATCCGGCGAAATCGATCTGTCGACGCTTCCCATCGTCGTGTTGTCGAATCTTGCCTCCGGTGCCACGAGCCTGATTCCAAACGTAGACCTGAGGCGCCCCGGCGATATCGATCCCGAAGCCCTCTATGAGCAAATCGTCCGGCACGGGCCAAGTAGCGCGACGGGAGCGCCTTCCTTTCTGGAAACGCTCGCAGATTTCTGTATCCAAAAGGGGTACGAACTGCCGGGAATAACAAAAATATTCTGTGGCGGTGCCCCGGTCTTCCCACCCTTACTCAGGAAGCTCCACAAAATAGCGCCCGCGGCGAACATCATCGCCGTGTACGGATCGACCGAGGCCGAGCCCATCGCCGATCTTTGCTATTCAGACATTAGTGCTGAGGACATGGACAAGATGACCAAAGGTAGAGGGCTCCTCGCCGGACCGCCGGTCGATTGTATTCAACTTCGCATCATTAACGATCAGTGGGGCACCCCGCTAGGTCCATTCTCAGCGGACGACCTCACGAACACAACACTTCCCCCTGAAGCGCCCGGCGAAATCGTGGTGAGCGGCGATCATGTGCTTAAGGAATACATGAACGGCGCAGGTGATCGCCAGACCAAGTTTACCGTCGAGGGGACGACGTGGCACCGGACGGGCGATTCCGGCTACCTCGACGACGCCGGGCGGCTTTGGTTGTTAGGACGCTGCGAAGCGGTCCATTCCGACGACCGCGGCGATCTCTACCCATTCGCCGTGGAGAGCGCAGCGCAGCTGTTGCCAGGAATACGTCGCTCCGCGCTCGTATCCGAAGGTGGAAAACGAACCTTGGTCGTTGAACCGGTAGCAAACGTCCAGCGAATCGTTTGCGCCGCCGTAAAAGACGAGCTCTCCTGGGCCCAAATCGACTCGGTGAAAATTTGCGCCAGAATCCCTGTGGACAAACGACACAACTCAAAAATCGATTATGGGGCTTTACGTCAGATCCTTGATACTTTGGGGGCTGAAGTATGAGCGGCAAAAGGAGTTCCGGAGACAGAGTCGAGACGTATGCGCGTTGGGTGATACGGCGGCGTTGGCCGCTGCTGATTCTAACGGGGATCGTATGGTTGGCCGCGTCGTTTGGGGCCGTCTTCCTGAAAGTGAACGACGACTACCGCGTCTTCTTTGAGCACGACGATCCGGAATTGGAAGCCTACGCCGCATTACAAAACGTCTACAGTAAGAACGAATATATCGTCTTCGCGGTGGCACCTGACAGCGGGGAAGTATTCGATTCCGATACGCTCGAAGCGATCGATCACCTCACGCGGGAGGCGTGGAAACTTCCGTATTCGAGCCGAGTCGACTCGCTGACGAACTACCCCTACAGCCACGCCGACGGCGACGAACTCATCATCGAAGAACTCGTCGATGATCCCGAAAACAAGTCTCTGGAAGACCTGGCACGCCTCAAGGAGATCGCCCTGTCCGAACCGGAAATCGTCCATTCATTGATTTCACCTTCCGGACACGTCGCAGGCGTAGTCGTCACGTACCAGCTCCCCGATGTCGCTCCCGTTGAGGGAACGGAAGCCGCCCTTGCGGCCCGAGCGCTTGCTGAACGCATCACGAACGGGCACCCCGAGATCAAAGTTCATCTCACGGGCTCGCTGATGCTCAACAACGCCTTCCGCGAAGCCGCAGAGAACGACATCAGCACGCTAATCCCGCTCATGTATGTCGCCATCGTCCTCTTATCCCTCGTTTTATTCCGATCGGTTGTGTGCACTGTCGTTACGATGTCAGTCGTAGCGCTTTCCGTTTCCACCGCCATGGGCGTCGCTGGATGGCTTGGTTTCGACATTACCGCCACCTCCGCCTCGGCACCGAATATCATCATGACGATCGCGATCGCGGACAGCGTTCATCTCCTGATTGGCCTGTTAGAAGAAATTCGAAACGGACGCAGTAAGCACGACGCACTGATCCAAAGCCTGCGCGCCAACATATTCCCCGTCTTCCTCACAAGCTTCACCACCTGCATTGGGTTCCTGAGCATCAATTTTTCCGAATCCCCTCCGTTCCGAGATCTCGGCAATATGTGCGCGATGGGCATCGCGGCCGCATTTGTCTATTCGGTCGTTTTCCTCCCCGCGTTGCTTGCCGTGTTACCCATCAGCGCCAGCCGGCAAGGCGTTCGCACGACCGCCGCGCTCAAGACGCTGGCGGAATTCGTCATACGCCACCGCCGCGTTCTGCTACCGGGTTTCACTACAGTCATCATCCTGTTGGCCGTGCTCATTCCCCTCAACGAGTTGAACGACCACTACACCATGTACTTCAACGAGTCCAACGACTTTCGCAAGGACATCGAATTCACGACAGCAAACCTCACGGGTATGTACCCCATTGAGTATTCGATCAGCGCAGAAGAGGAAGGCGGTATCGCGGCTCCGGAGTACTTGACGAAGCTGGACGAATTCGCGCAGTGGTTCCGAAATCAGCCCAAGGTCATCCACGTGAGTAGCTTTAGCGATGTCATGAAACGTATCAATATGAACATGCACAGCGACGACCCTGACCAGTACACCCTTCCGGATAACCGTGAGTTGGCCGCGCAGTATTTGTTCCTCTATGAGATGTCACTCCCGTTCGGGCTCGACCTCAATAACCGCGTCGATGTTCGAAAATCGTCCACCCGCTTCATTGTGACCGTGGGAGGGGTCACCGCCAATGAGGTCGTGCTGGCCGCTGAGTCCGGAGAACGTTGGCTTGACGACAACGCACCTGCCACGATGCACGCTCAAGGCCTAGGTCCGGGCGTCCTATTCTCGCGCATTGCCCAACGCGATACCCGCAACATGTTAATCGGCACATCGACGGCGCTGGTATTGGTTTCGGTGGTGTTCTTTCTGTTCTTGCGCAATATCAAAATAGGGTTAATCAGCCTGATACCCAATCTCGTACCCGCCGTGATGGCGTTTGGGGTTTGGGGCGTTTGCGTCGGCCGCATCGGTCTTGGATTGGCCGCGGTTATCGCCGTGACCTTGGGCATCGTCGTAGATGACACCATTCACTTCCTGACGAAATACGCTCAAGCGCGGCGCGAGCAAAACGCATCGGCGGAAGATGCGGTCCGGTATGCGTTTATGTCTGTGGGCGATGCGCTGATCGTAACCTCGGTGATTCTGGTCGGCGGGTTCATGGTGTTGTCGCTCTCCTCGTTCGAAGTCAATGCCGCGATGGGCCGATTGACGGCGCTCGTGATTACTTTCGCACTCGTATGTGATTTTGTGCTGTTGCCCTGCCTCTTGATCGCGTTCGACAGGACGGTGCCAATCGATGGAGGAAACGAACTGTGAAATCCCAGCGCGATAGGCATTATCTACACCGAATCTTACACGGCGTCTTTATGCTGTTGGTTTTCGTAGGTGGCGCGAGTCTGGCCGAAACGTCCGAAGAGAAGGGCCTGGCCATCGCCCAAGAATCGGATAAACGCGACACCGGCTGGGGCGATTACGAGACCGCGGCAACCATGACTCTGCGCAATCGTCACGGCGACGAATCGATACGAGAACTGTCAATTCGCTACCTCGAGCGGGAAGCGGACGGCGACATGGCTCTCGTAATAATCCATCGTCCCAACGACGTCAAGGGCACCGCCCTACTCACCCACACGCACAAAACGGACCCAGACGATCAGTGGCTTTTCTTGCCCGCCCTAAAGCGCGTCAAACGGATTTCTTCGAGCAACAAGTCCGGACCGTTTATGGGCAGCGAATTCGCCTACGAAGATATGGGATCCCAAGAGGTCGAAAAGCATACCTACACGTATCTGCGCGATGAATCCCTCGACGGTGCGACGTGTTACGTAATCGAACGGATTCCGGTCGATACGAAGTCCGGTTACACGCGGCAGGTCGCGTGGATCGATCACAACGAATACCGCGTTCTAAAGGTCGATTATTACGACCGGAAGAGTTCGCTCCTCAAGACATTAACCGTCGACGGTTTCGAGCAGTATCTAAACAAGTACTGGCGCGCGGGACGGTTGAACATGGTCAACCACCAGACCGGCAAGAGTACGGAGATGCGTTGGACCAATACAGAATTCCAGAAAGGGTTCACCGCGCGCGATTTTGATCGAAACAGTCTGGCCCGCGTAAAGTGAGGTCGTGACCAGTGGCGTTCGATATATCAAAATAGTTCCTCTGCTTTTCGCCGCCGCTGCCCAGGCAGGCGAGTGGTCAGGAAACGTTGGCGGAGAACTACGATTGTTTCCAGCCGATCCGGCCCACGAGGGTCAGCGCGGCAATAACCTGACCTTCTCCATTGAACCCAAGTATTACCACGAGTGGGAAGCACTCGATCAGAGCGTAACGCTGCACTCGTTTCTGCGAATCGATCTTCAAGATCCCGAACGGACGCACGCCGACTTCCGTGAATTCTATTGGCAAAAAATCGCGGAAACATGGGAACTGCGAATCGGCCTTCGCCAAGTCTTCTGGGGTGTCACGGAATCGCAACACCTCGTCGACATCATCAACCAGACCGATCTGATCGAAGACGCCTATGGCGAAGTGAAACTCGGTCAACCGATGATCAACTTGGCGCTAATCGACCGATGGGGGACACTTGATCTTTTTCTGCTGCCCGGGTTTCGCGAGCGCACGTTCCCCGGTACCCGCGGCCGACTGCGTCCGCCCATCCCGGTCGACACCGATGACGCCGAATACGAATCCGGCGCAAAGGAGCATCACGTGGACTGGGCGATCCGCTGGTCCCACTCCATCGGCGATTGGGACCTCGGCCTCTCTCACTTCTCAGGGACCAGCCGTGAACCGCGATTGGAAACTCGTTTCGGCGGGTCGAACTTCCTGAAACTCGTACCCTACTACGACCAGATCGATCAGACCGGTCTGGACGTTCAATTGACGAAGGGTCCATGGCTGTGGAAATTAGAGGCCATACATCGGAGCGGCCAAGCGGAAACATATTCCGCGCTGACCGCCGGTTTCGAGTACACGTTCTTCGGCGTGTTCGATACCGACGCCGACGTGGGCATCCTTGCGGAGTACTTGTACGATAGCCGCAACGGTGATGCGCCGCTCCCTTTTGAGAACGACCTGTTCTTGGGTACGCGCATAGGATTCAACGACACCCAAACAACTGAACTTCTCGCAGGCGCGATCATTGACCCCGATTCGGGGGCCACTGCCGCATCCATCGAGATAAGCCGCCGACTGGGAAGCAGTTGGCGTCTCAGCGTCGAGGCACGTGCCTTCTCGAGTTTCCCCGAATCCGATCCGGGGTACGTCTTCCGCAACGACGACTATCTGCAAGTCGAACTTGCCTGGCACTTCTAAACTACGCGCGTCTTCTTTTCCATGTGAATTGGAAGAGGCCGACGAGGAGTAGTGCGACGAAGAGTGGTGCGAGTGTGGCGAGTTGGGTTTGGATGGGGATTCCGAGTTGGACGCGGCCGCCGTGGTGTACGGTGAATTCGATGTAGGTCACGTGGTCGATGATGATGGTTTGTCTGGAGCCTTCTGCTAAGAAACCCACGACGCCGGTGGCGGGATACCAGCCGGGGTGGCGCTCGGAATCGCTGTAGTAATAGATCGCCAGTTCGTCGGGCGTGTAGCCTTCGGGCACGGGGAGGCGCACGGTCATCGGTTCGGCGAACACGCCGATCGGGCCGAGGTCGTAGGCCACGGAGACGGGTTGCGCCAGAGTGTTGGGCATTGGTTCGTCGATTGCGGTTTCGGCGATATACGGCTCGAGCAACGCGTCGCCTTTGCTTGCATCGACGTCAAAGACATACGTCACCGGCCCGAATTCGGTACCGTCTTCGTAACGCGCCCCGGCGGACACAAACAAGCGTTCACCGTTGGCATACGCCGTAATCGGCTCGAAGACGATCCAACCATCACGGTAATCGCCCGGCGTTGTCGACCGCCACGCGTTGTCTA